>Ga0209673_1000001_pt1 | contig 3176258 bp, 2565 predicted proteins | sample AraplaCol_mMS_r2_2_FD_184274 | JGI IMG/M metagenome (GOLD analysis project Ga0209673, IMG submission 184274) | Arabidopsis root microbial communities from North Carolina, USA - plate scrape MF_Col_mMS_r2 (SPAdes) (version 3) | ecosystem: Host-associated > Plants > Roots > Endosphere | place... | reverse complement strand
GACCTTCCTGGCGCAGAGCTACGGGCTGGCGTATGTGGGTTACTACCTGGCCGCGGCCGGGGCGCTGACGCTGATCGCGTTGTTGATGGTGCGCGAGGACGAGCAGCACGACTGAACCTGGTCGCGCAGCACTCCTGTAGGAGCGGCGCGAGCCGCGACCGCGACTACGCAACCACGGCGCAAGTTTCGGCGCAGTCGCGTTGTCGCGGTCGCGGCTCGCGCCGCTCCTACAGGGGCTACGCGGCTTCCTGCGCAGTCAGGTACAGGCGCAGGTCGAATTCGAGCTGGTGGTAGTCCGGGCTCATGTGCGCGCACAGCTGGTAGAAGCCCTTGTCGTGGTCGCGATGCTTGAGGTGGGCCAGTTCGTGCACCGCGATCATTTCCAGGAACGGCGCCGGCGCGTCGCGGAACAGCGTGGCGATGCGGATCTCGCGCGCGGCCTTGAGCCGGCCGCCGTGCACGCGCGAGATCGCGGTGTGGGTGCCCAGGGCCTGGCTCACCACGTGCAGCTTGTTGTCGTAGATCACCTTGTTGAGCGGCTCGGCCTTGCGCATGTAGCGGTCCTTGATCGTCACCACGTACTCGAACAAGGCTTTGTCGTCGCGCACGCTGTGGCCGCCGTGGTCGTAGCGCTTGCGCAGGACCTCGCCGAGCTTGCCGGCGTCGATCAGCGCCTGCACTTGGGTCAGGACGTGCGGCGGGTAGCCGCGCAGGTAGCGGAGGGGATCCATGCGGGCACGATACGGTATGCGCAGTTCAGGGGCGAGGCGGAGTTTCGTCGTGAGTGGTTTGGCGCGGTCGCGGCTTGCGCCGCTCCTACAGGGAGCCGATGTAGGAGCGGTGCGAGCCGCGACCGCGAAGCGTCCGCTCGCGCCGCAACGATCCGAACCGTCAGAAACTCGACAGCCCGGACGCTTCGGCGATGCGGTACCAGACCTTGCGCAGCGCCGAATCGTCGGCGTACTTGGCGTAATCGGCACTGATCGTGCGCCCGCCCGCATTGCTCCAGCTCTGCTCGAAATACGCTCGCGCCTGCTGCGCCACCGGCGCGTCGTCGAGCGCGACCACGCGCGCGCTGGATTCCAGGTTGTAGTCGTCCAGGTTGCGGCGGGTGTAGTTGGCCGAGCCGGCGATCAGCTCGATCTTGCCGTCGCTGCCGCTGCGCAGCAGCAGCTTGGCGTGGCATTGCTCGCCGTGGGTGTCGCACCAGCGCAGCGGCACGCCGGCGGCCACCAGTTCGGCCGCGACCTGACGGTTCGGCACGCCGTTTTTCTTGCGCCCGAACGCGTCTTCGTTCGGGTCCAGCAACACGCGCACGCCGACGCCGCGCTTGTGCGCGGCCGCGACCGCGTCGACCAGGCGCCGGTGCGAGAAGTAGAACACCGCGATGTCGAGGCGGTCGCCGCCGCGGGCGCCGTCGACCGCGGCGAGCAGGGCGTCGCGGATCCTGGCTTCGGTCAGCACCTGCACGCGCGGCGCGCTGGTGGTGTCGACGATGCTCTCGCGCGGAACCGTCGTCGGCAGCGCGCGCGGCCACGCCGCGCCGGAGAACGCCGCGACGGCGCGTTCGCTCGCCAGCAGGTCGAGCGCGGCGGCGCCGCTGAAGCGCACCGCGACGTTGCCGTGCAGGCTGCTGGCGTCGTGCGGGTTGGCCGAGGCGACCAGCGCGGTCCAGTCCTCGCCTTGGTCGACGATCAAGGTCTTGCGGTGGTTCGCGTTGAGATTCAGCAAGGCCAGCCAGCTGCGCAGCCCGACCTGGCCCGGGCCGAGCGGATTCGGCAGCCAGCCGCCGTCGCTGTCGTTGCCGGCCCAGCGGCAGCACAGCTGCCATAGCCCCGACCATGCCGGATTCGGCGTGCGCAGGCGACCGAGGTCGGTGATCACGACCTCGATGCCGGCCGCGCGCAACTGCTGCAGATGCGGCGAGACGCGGCCGCCGTAGACGGTGTTGATCGGGTCGGTGATCAGCACCACGGTCAGCGCCGGCCGCGCGCGCTTGCGCGCGATCAGCGCGTCGGTCAGTTCCTGGCTGAGCTTGCGGTAATGCGTTTCGCCGGCCTGCTCGCTGCCGAAATCGTTGAACAGGAACTGGTCGGCGACGATGGCGCGGTCGGCCTGCCCGATCAGACGCAATGCTTCGTCGAACACGTGCTGGTCGCTGTGGCGCGCGCCCTGCGGATCGGTCCAGGTGATGTCGGTCAGCAGGGCGACGTCGCGCGCGCTGCGCAGCGGGCCGGCGAGGCTGGTGCCGGCGGGCAGCGGTTTGTAGACGTGGTAGACGGCGCTGGCGATCCAGGCGAGCAGGATCAGCGCGAGCGCAAGGCGCAGGCGACGGCGCGGACGGCGGGCGGGGGCGGCGTCGTCGTCGATGGAGCGGGAGTGGGGCATCGTTGCTGCGGGCAGGGCGGTGAGCCATGGTCGGGATCGCGGGCGGGTTGCGCAAGCGCGCGGGTTTGCACGCTGTGGCGCGCGGCGCGACCGCCGCCTGTGGGAGGGCCTTCAGGCCCGACGCTTTTGCTCCAGGCCGCGGCGATCGGGAACAAGAGCGTCGGGCCTGAAGGCCCTCCCACGGCAGCCGGGCTGCGCCGCAACGCACGGGACGCCGCCGCGAACCGCGACCCTACGCCACAGCAGGGTCCTGGCGCGCCGGCGCAGGACACAAATCGGTCATCCACCCCCTCTAGGCTGGGCAGGATGAACATCCTGATGCTCTCGGACGTCTACTTCCCGCGGGTCAACGGCGTGTCGACCTCGATCCGCACCTTCGCCCAGTCGCTGGCGCGGATGGGCCACGCCGTCACCCTGGTGGCGCCGGACTACGGCCCCGGCAGCGGCCAGGAACTGCACGACAGCGACGAGTTCGAGATCCTGCGCCTGCCGGCCCGGGTCATCTTCTTCGACCCCGAGGACCGCCTGATCCGCGCGCCCGAAGCGCGCCGGCTGCTGCCGCAACTGGCGCAGCGGCAGTGGGACGTGATCCACATCCACACCCCGTTCCGCGCCCACAGCCTCGGCGTGAGCCTGGCCGAACGCACCGGCCGGCCGACGGTGGAGACGTACCACACCTATTTCGAGGAATACATCGGCCACTACCTGCCGTGGGCGCCGGTGGCTTTGCTGCGGCTGGTGGCGCGGCGGCTGTCGCGCACGCTGTGCCACGGCGTCGACCACCTGATCGTGCCGACCGCGCAGATGACCGAGGTGCTCGACCGCTACGGCATCACCACACCGTCGACGGTGCTGCCGACCGGCATCGACCTCAGCGAGTTCGCCAGCGGCGACGGCGCGCGTTTCCGCGCCGAGCACGGCATCGAGGCGAACCGGCCGACGCTGGTGACGGTGAGCCGTCTGGCGGTGGAAAAGAACATCGCGTTCCTGTTGCAGGTGACGCGCCGGCTGATCGCCGAATTCCCCGACCTGATGTTCATCATTGCCGGCGAGGGGCCGGACGCGGAGCGGCTCAAGCGGCTGTCGAAGGAGTACGGACTGGAACGCAACGTGCGATTCTTCGGCAACCTCGACCGGCGTACGACCTTGCTCGACGCCTACCGCGCCGGCGACGCGTTCGTGTTCGCCTCGCCGACCGAGACCCAGGGCCTGGTGCTGATCGAGGCGATGGCGCTGGGCGTGCCGATCGTCTCGACCGCGGTCATGGGCACCGCCACGGTCCTGCGCGATGCGCGCAGCGCGGTGGTCAGCGAGGAGAACGTCGAAGCCTTCGCCGCGCACGTGGCCGGCGTGCTGCGCTCGCCGCAGCTGCGCGCGCAGTTGTCCGCGGCCGGGCCGGCCGACGCGCGCGGCTGGAGCACGCAGGGGCTGATGGAACAGGTGGTGGCGCTGTACCAGCGGCTGGCGCAAGCGGCGCCGCGCAAACTCGAAGCGGCGCGGACGCAGGCGCAGACCGCGCGCTGATACGGGCGGGTTTCGGCTTTTGCGGGAGAGGCTTCAGGTCCGGAGCTGTTCGTTCCGCGCGCCGCGACCCGACGCAAAAGCCTCGGGCCTGACGGTCCTTGCAGAAAAAATTCAGGCCGCGGCCGGCGCGACCCGCACCCGCGCCGCCAGCGCGAGGCCGAGCAAGGCCAGCGCGAACGCGATCGCGAACCCGCACACATAGGCCAGCGTGTGCGAACGCGCCAGCAGCGCCGCGAACAGCGAGCCGCCGAGCGCCAGCGCGGTGGCGGTGTAGATCGCGTCGCCGAGGTGCAGGGCCGAAGAATTGCGGCCCTGTTCCTGCGGCGGCGACAGCTCCAGCATCAGCACCGACAGGGTCGGGTAGATCAGGCCCATGCCCAGTCCCGACACGATCCAGCCGGCGATGCCGAGCGCGATCGGCGCGTGCGCCAGCGCCAGCGCCGCGACCGCGGCCACGCCGAGCGCGATCATCGCCATGCCGGCCTGCAGATAGCGCCACGGCCGGCGCGCATGCGCGCTGCGGCCGCGCAGCCACGAGCCGGTCGACCAGCCGATCGCGCCGAGGGTCACCACCGCGCCGGCCCAGGTCGGCGACAGCCCGCGTTCGGACGACAGCAGCAGCGGGATATACGCCTCGGTGAGGAAATACGCGCCGGCGGCGATGCCGCGCAGCGAGACCACGGCCGGCAGGCCGCGCGCCGCGCGCAGCGCGCCCGGCGGCAGCAGCCGCGAAGCGGCCAGGACCAGGGCCGCGGCGGCCGGCAGCAGCCACGCCAGTGCGGCCGCGCCGCGCTGCTGGCCGCCGTAGTGCAGCGCCAGCAGGCTGGCGGTGGCCAGCAGCGCCCACGGCAGGCGCAGCGCGTCGCCGGGACGCGGCGGTTCGGCCGTCGCTACCGGGCCCAGTCCGCGCAGCGCCGGCAACACCCAGCACGCGGCCAGCGCCGCGACCGCCGGCACCGCCAGGAACACCCAGCGCCAGCCGGCGTGTTCGACGATGGCGCCGCCGATCGCCGGGCCGACCACCGCCGGCAGCACCCAGGCGGCGGCGAACGCGGCGAAGATCTTGACCCGCAGCGCCGGCGGATAGACCCGCCCGACCACCACGTACAGCGCGACCGAGATCAGCCCGCCGCCGAAACCCTGGATCACCCGGCCGGCGACCAGCCAGGCCATCGACGGCGCCAGCCCGGCCACGACCAGGCCGATCGCGAACCAGGCGATGCCGTGGCGCAGCGGCGCGGCCGGTCCGCGCGCATCGGCCCAACGCCCGGCGGCGACCATGCCGACCACGCTGGCGGCGAGGGTGCCGGCGAACGCCAGCGCGTACAGCGCGAGGCCGTCGAGCGCGCGCGCCACGGTCGGCATCGCCGTGGTCACCGCCAGCGCTTCGAAAGCGACCAGGGAGACCAGCGCGACCGCGCCGGCGGTGAGGCCGCGGTAGCGCGGCGCGAACAGGCGGTCGTCGGCTGCGGCACCGCCTCGCACGGACGCTCCCACCCCGGCCGGTCCGCTCCGCTGCGCCAGCATAGGTTCGTCGGGGACCGGGGTGGAAACGTCCGCGCCAGGCGGCGCGACGGCGATGCGGTCGGGAGAGCCTTCGGCGCCGCAGCCCTGCGACCCGATCACCTGGCCCATCGGCTCCGAAGGCTCTCCCGAACGCATCGCCGCGCCCGCACCGGACGCTACGCCGCTGCGCTCGCTCATGCGCTCAGCCTCAGCAGCGACAGCGGCATGGCCTCGTACACCATCAGCACCACCTTGCCGCGCGCCGGGCCGCGTTCGACCGCGCGGTGCGCTTCGGCGGCGCGGGTCAGCGGGAACATTTCGCGCACCGGCACCATCAGGCCGTGGCGCTGGTGCATCGCCACCAGTTCGGCCAGGCGTTCGCGGCTGCGCTGGCTGCGCAGCTCGGCCAGGCCGTAGCGGCGCGACAGGCTCAGCGCGCGCTGCGGCGCGGCCAATCGCAGCCATGGCGCGAAATCCTCGCGGCCGCAGGCATCGAACAGCGCGTCGATGCCGCCCGGCGCCAGTGCGCGCGCCTGTTCGACGCCGGCGGTGCCGGCATCGACCGGCTGCGCGCCGAGCGTGCGCAGGTAATCGTGATCGGCCGCGGCGGCGCTGCCGATCACGTGCGCGCCCCACGCCACCGCCAGTTGCACCGCCACGCAGCCCAGCGCGCCGGCGGCGCCGTGGATCAGCACGGTCTGGCCGGCGGCGAGGTCGAGCTGGCGCAGCGCGGCGTGCGCGGTCTGGCCGGTCGAGGGCAGGGCGCCGGCGACCGCCCAGGTCATGGTGTGCGGCTTGCGCACGACGTGTCCGGCCGGCACGGTCAGCGCTTCGGCGTAGCTCATCGCCGCGGCCCAGCCCATCACTTCGTCGCCGATCGCGAACTCGTCGACGCCGGCGCCGACCTGATCGACCACGCCGGCGAACTCATTGCCGAGCCGGCGCGGAAAGCGCGCGCGGGCGCCGCCGTCGCGCGCGCCCAGGCCGCTGCGCACGGCGATGTCGCTGGGCCGCACGCCGGCCGCGCGCACCCGCACGCGGATTTCGCCGGGGCCGGCCTGCGGCATCGGCAGGTCGATCGCGCGCAGCACTTCCGCCGCGCCATAACGATCGAACACCACGGCTTTGACCCGGGAGCTTGCGTCCGCGGCGGATGAGGAGTCGTTGGCGGTCGTGCGGTTGCGCTGCGAGGCCATGAACTTGACGCCTTGAAGAGACCGGGCGCAGCATAGAACCTTGACTTAAGTTGAGGTCAAGGGGTTGCGCGCGACCCGTGCGCGGTTTTTTGCCGCAGCCCCTCGGCCCGGAGCGGAGCGAGCATGAGCGTGGCGAGCGAACTGAGCGTGGGGCAGGTGGCCGAGCGTTCCGGCGTGGCGGTGTCGGCGCTGCATTTCTACGAGGCCAAGGGCCTGATCCACAGCGTGCGCACCGCCGGCAACCAGCGCCGCTACAGCCGCGACACCTTGCGCCGGATCGCGGTGATCCGGGTCGCCCAGCGCGTGGGCATGCCGCTGGCGACGATCCGCGAAGCGCTGGACACCTTGCCCGACTCGCGCGTGCCGACGCGCTCGGACTGGAGCCGGCTGTCGGCGGCGTGGAGGGACGAACTGGAGCAGCGCATCGCCCACCTGACCCTGATGCGCGACACCCTGGACCAATGCATCGGCTGCGGCTGCCTGTCGCTGGATCGCTGCCGGCTGGCCAATCCCGAGGACGCGCTCGGCGACCAGGGCGCGGGCGCGCAGCGCTGGGCGACGGCGTTGCAGGAGAGCCGCGGGCGGCGCGGCGGCAAGCGGCCGCGCGAGTGAGGTTCGTGCCCGCGCGCCGCGCAAGCCTTACCATAGGCGCCCTCCCTCCCAACCCGGTTCCGCCATGACCGTTTCGATGTACTCCACCAGCGTCCCGGTGCTGCAACAGCTGCTCGGCAGCCTGTCGGCGATCCTCGCCCGCACCCAGGCCCACGCGGCCGAACGCAAGATCGACGCCGACGCCTATCTGCAGGCGCGGCTGTTCCCCGACATGTTCCCGCTGCTGCGCCAGGTGCAGATCGCGTGCGACTTCGCCAAGGGCATCGGCGCGCGCCTGGCCGACGTGGCGGTGCCGGTCTACGACGACAGCGAGCGCAGCTTCGACGAATTGCAGGCGCTGATCGCCAAGACCCGCGCCTTCCTCGAAAGCCTGGAACCGGCGCTGTTCGAAGGCGCCGAAGACCGCGAGATCGTGCTGCGCCCGGGCACGCCGAAGGAGCGCCGCTTCAACGGCCGCGACTATCTGGTCCACTACGGCCTGCCGCAGTTCTTCTTCCACGCCAGCACGACCTACGCGATCCTGCGCAGCAACGGCGTGGAGATCGGCAAGCGCGATTTCATGGGCCAGTACTGAGCCGCCGGATCCGCTTGCGGCACGTTCGAAAAAGCCCGCTTCGGCGGGCTTTTTCTTTGCCCGCGATCCGGCGCGCGACGAACCCGCGGGAGGGGCCTGCGCCCGACGCTTTCGTCTCCAATCGCCGCACCTGCGCACATCCGTACACGCACGGCCGCGCTGCAACGAATCTCCTGCCCAATCCGGCGCTAGCGCAAACGCCGAACGCCGTCGAATCGATGCTGTTGCGCGAGCCGAAAAAACTCAACGCAACGACGATTTTTTCGACCGCGTTCGCGTCGGGTCTCGGCCCCTGCGACGCCCTCTTGCGATCATGTTTTCCCGTTGGCGGCAGGCGCTCGCGAACGGGTCCGGAACCGGCCAGGGACGCGTTCGCGCATGCGAATCGCGCAGGGATACGCAGTCCGGAATCTTCGCGCCGAATCCAGCAGAAGGAATTGGCATGCCGTACAAGAGTATCCAGGGGCCCCTCGCGTTGAGCCTTGCGCTGATCGCGCTGGGAGCGGGCGCGATCGGTGCCCCGCAATCGAACGACGGGCTGCTCGGCCTGTCCCTCAGTCAGGTTGTCTCGGCCGCGTCGCAGCAGGCGCGAACCGAAACCGACGACCGCGACGCCGACCGCGCGCGTTTCCAGCGCGCGCTGGCGCCGCGCGAACGCGATGCGGCCTTGGCGCCGATCGCGCGCGAACTGGCGCGGCTGCGCCGTTTCGAACCGCTGCGCGCGGGCGACGTGGTCACCCACAGCGTCGACGGCAAGCAGTCGACGATCGTGCTGCGCGGTGCGGTCGGCAGCGGCGCGCCGCTGCGCTACAGCCTGGCCCAGGCGCCGCGCCACGGCCGGGTCACGATCGAACGCGACCGCGCGACGTACCGGCCCGATCCGGGCTTCGCCGGCGTCGACACCTACACCTATCGGGTGCAGGCCGGCGGCGAAAGCGCCGAAGCGGTGGTCGCGGTGACCGCGATCCGCGAACGCGCGCTGCCGGCGACGGCTGCGGCGGCCTTGTAAGCGCCGCGCGCAGTTCAGGGGTTTTCGGCGCCGCCGTGCAACGCGGCGGCGCCAGCGGGTACCCCGCGGGTGCGGGGTAGGGGACGGCTCCCGGCGCAAGGCGCGCGAGCCGCTGCCGCTGCCGCCGTCGCGGCGCGCCTTGCGCGCTGGCGCGGACGCTCCGCCGGCCGTCTCGTCGTGGTGACGGCCGGGCCGGGCGCGTGCGCAGTCGTCGCCGGGCGCGGCGACGGCGGCAGTCCCTGGTATCGGCCGGCCGCGGCGTGCGCAGACGCATCGATCTGCGCCGTCGCGGCCGGTGCGAGCCGAATCGTGCCGGTGCGCAGCGACGCGCGCGGCGAACGCGACGCCCGCGCCGCGCGCGCGGCGTTGCGCGCACAAGAATCCTCGTCAGTGAGGAAGCGGGGCGGGCAGGGACGCCCGCGTCATCGACGGCTCCGGCCGCCGCGCCGCACTGGGCGCGGCGTGGCGGTCGGGGCCGGGCGATGGTTGCGCGGCTCGGCGCAGCACCGCGCGTGGTCGCGTCGCGGCGGCTCGCGCGGCAATGTTCCGCCTGGCGGTCGAATTCGATGGCCGGGTGCGATGGATAAGTTCGATGGCGCGGCCCGTTGCTCGGCTGCGACGTTCCGATCCGACCTGCCGGGCGAGGTTTCGGCCGCGGCGTCCGCGCCTGTCGCCGCAGTTTCGAATCCGGCAACGGTCTGCAAATCCGCAACGCCGCCGGTCGGCCGAAGCGAGCGCCGTCGCATCCGGGGCTTGCATCCGCGCGCCGTCGCGGAGAGGATGCGGCCTCGGCTTTCGGGGAGGCCCGCATCGATGGATTTGCTGACGCTCGACCATTTCGCTCCGCACGTGAACGAAACCTACGCCGCCCAGATCAACGACGGCGAAGTTCCGTTCGTGCTGGTCGAAGCGCGCGCGCTGGGCACCAGCCCGCAGCCGATGGCGGCGCGCGCGCCGTTCTCGCTGCTGTTCCGCAACGGCTCCTCGTTCCTGTTTCCGCAGCAGATCTATCTGATGCGCCACGCTTCGATCGGCGAGGTCGGCATCTTCCTGGTCCCGGTCGCGCGCGAGCGCGAGGGCTTCCTGTACCAGGCCGTGTTCAACTGAATCCCGCGCGGCGGCCGTGCGCCGCCTTCGCGGCGCCGCGCAGCGCGCGGCGTGCGTCATCGGCCTTCACCGGCGCGCTGTATCCCGCCGCGTCGCGGCGGGGATTCAACGCAAATCCGCTTCCCAGCGCATCAACGTGTGCGTCGGCAGCGTTTCGGCCGCGGCGAAGCCGAGCCGCTCGTACAGACGGCGCGCGCCGTGGTTGCCGTGCTCCACGTGCAAACGCATGCCGCGCCCGCGCGCGTGCGCCTCGTCCTGAGCCCAGCGGATCAGCGCGCCGCCGAGGCCGTCGCCGCGCATCGCCGCGTCCAGGGTGATGTCGATCAACAGGTGCTCGGGCGCGTTGCGCTGCAGATAGATGCGGCCGGCCGGGACGCCGTCGCGTTCCACCACCAGGAAATCGGCGCGTTCGTAATGGCGCACGTAGTGCAGGTGCTGCATCGCGAACTGCTGGTCGAGGAACGCCGCCAGCGCCTGCGGCGGCCAGCCCATCGGCGCGAATTCGTGCGCGCGCAGTTGCCGGTACAGCGCGCGCAGCCAGCCGACGTCGGCGTCGACCGCGGGACGCAAGCCGATCCCACGCCCCTCCAGGGGCGCGGGAAGGTCCAGGTGGCCGGCGCGCGGCGGCGGGAACGCCAGCGTCGGCGGCTGCGGAATCGCGGCTTGCATGTTCATCCGAACGCCGGGAACACGCCTTGCAATGCGATGCAGAAGTTCATCGCGAGGTAGGGCTGGCGGTTCTCGTGGGCCTGGCCGCCGCCGGCGGGCTGCAGCACGGTCGGGGCCAACGGCGCGTTGGCGGCGTTGGAGGCCACGAACGCGTTCATGCTCGGCGAGCCCAGCGAATTGCCGTTGGACGGCGAGGCCGCCTTCTTGGTGTCGGTGGGCTGGTTGTAGACGTTGAGCGAATGCGAGTGCGTCGGCATCTGGTTGGTGTTCAGGGTGACCGAATTGACGCCGAAGAACTCGCCGGCGTTGTGCGGCGCCAGCCCGGGCCCGGTGCCCTGGTTGGTGGCGGCGCGGTTGACGAAGTTCGGCAACTGGAAGGTGGTCTGGCCGTTGCCGCCGTACTGGGTGCCGAGCAGCGCGAACAGCGCGGTGTTCTGCTGCACCGCCATGGTCGCGCCGTTGCACGCGGCCCAGCCGCGCGGCGCGAAGTTGAAGCCGAATACCTGGATTTGGGCGATGAAAGGTTCGGTCATTGGTAGATCCTCGATCTGCGGCCCGTCGCAGCGTTGTCGCCGGCGCGTGCCAGGAAATGCGGAATGTCAGTTCTGCGACGGATAGATGCCGTAGGCGGCGATGCAGTACTGCACGGTCAGGGTCGGCATCTGGTTCTCGTGCGCCTGGTTGCCGCCGGCCGTGCTGACCGACAAGGGGCTGCAGGCGAACGCGGACGCGCCGCTGGTGTCGGTGACGTACAGCACGTCGCCGTTGAGCGCGCCCATCTCCAGCGACGCCGCCGGGGTTTTCTGGCTGGCGGTCAGCGTGGTCGCGACCATGGTGTGGGTGTGCTGCGGCATCTGCTGGCCGATCAGGGTGACGCTTTCGCTGCCGGCGCGCTGGCCGATGACGTAGGTGCTCAGGCCCGGGCCGGTGCCCATGTGGATCGGCACGCGGCCTTGCAGGTCGGGCACGGCGAAGGTGCTGATGCCGTCGCCGCCGTAGATGGTGCCGAGCAGGTTGAACAGCGCGTCGTTTTGCGCGATCTGCACCATCTGGCCGTTGCAGGCGTACCAGCCGGTAGGGACGCGGCTGAATCCGAACAGGCGGATCTCGCCCAGGTATGGCTCGCTCATGAGAGATGCTCCAGGAATGTCGTAAAGCGGATAGGAGTGGCCGCGGCGCGGCCGCAGGCTCGTTCGCGAGTCAGTTGCGCGAGGGGTAGATGCCGCTCAGGGCGATGCAGAAGTTGATCGCCAGGTAAGGCTGCACGTTGGGGTGGGCCTGGGTGCTGCCGGCGGTGCCGATGGTGGCCGGGCTGAGCACGACCTGGGGCCCGCCGGTGGTGGAGTACATCTCTTTGTCGGTGGCGCCGAACAGCAGCCCGGTCGGATTGCGGCTGGTCGCCGCGCCGGAATTGCAGCCCAGGGTGTGGTTGTGGTTCGGCATCTGGGTGATCAGCAGGGTCACGTTCTCGACGCCGCCGATCTCGCCCTGGTTGTACGGCGACGGGTTCCAGCTTGGGTCGGTCGAGTTGCCGGCCCCCACCGGCGTGCGGCTGCGCAGGTCGGGCAGCATGAAATTGGTGGTGCCGTTGCCGCCGTACATGGTGCCCAGCAACGAGAACAGCGCCTGGTTCTGCGCGATCGGCAGGGTCTGGCCATTGCACATGGCGAAATACTTCGGCGCGAAATTGAAGCCGAAGGTGTTGATCTGCCCCAAGAATACTTCTGTCATCTCTTCCCCCAGAGTGTTTTCCGGGCGCCGTGCGCGCCCGGGACTGCGTTCCCGAAGCCTCGGCCGCACGCCCCGTCCGCGCACGGCGGAACGGGCCGGTCCGGCCGGGTCCGGGTATGGCGCATGAGCGCCATGACCTTGCTTAACGCGAAGCGGTGCCGGATGCGGCCGCTTCCGCGTCCGTTTTGCGTATCAGGTCAATGAAAGGGATGCGCCAGGGGCAGTCGGCGCATGGAAACCAGATCGCTCACGGGCACAACGCCGGCGGATCCGCGCATGAAGCGCGCAGCGCCGGGCGTCAGGGGATGAACAACATGCAACAGCAGTCGGCGCAGTTTGCGGGCGTTTCGCACGTCTCGCACTGGGGGCACTCGACCGCAGCCAGGACCTGGCGGCGCGGTCTGGCGGCGATCCTTATCGTTGTGGCGGGGCTGTGGTCGGCCGCCGCGTTCGCGGCGCCGTCGGTGCTGTGCCCGGTCAAGACCCTGACGGTCGCCAACGGCGGCACCGCGGTCCTGGACGCCGACCTGTGCGACGGCGGCCCGCCGCCGGGCGGCTTCGGCATCGGCACCCTGATGACCCCGCCGCAGCACGGCAACGTGACGGTCAACCAGAGCACCGACAAGGTCACCTACACCCATAACGGCGACTCGGCCCTGACCGACTTGTTCACCTTCGGCGACGGCGTCGGCGGCGAAGTCACGGTCAACGTGACCATCTCGCCCGCGACCAGCCCGATCACGGTCAATCCGGCCTCGATCGCGCCGCAGCTCGGCGTCGCCTACAGCCAGTCGATGAGCGCCACCGGCGGCGTCGCGCCATACAGCTACACGCTCAGCGCCGGCACCTTGCCGACAGGCCTGAGCTTCGCCAACGGAACGTTCTCCGGCACGGTCCGTCAGCGCGGCAATTTCCCGGTGCAGATCAGCGTCACCGACTCGACCGCGCCGACCCCGCTGACCACGGTCAAGTCGTACACCATCGCGATCCCCAACAACCAGCACGATTTCACCCCGACGACCCTGCCGACGCTGTACCGCACCGCCAGCTACAACATCCCGCTGACCGGCAGCGGCGGCGTCGCGCCGTACAGCTACGCGATCGAGACCGGCTCGCTGCCGGCCGGCCTGAGCATCAGCGGCGGCGCCATCGTCGGCACCCCGAGCGCGTCGGGCGCGTACAGCGTCACCATCAAGTCCACCGACAGCAGCCTGCCCGGACCGGGCGTGCCGGCGGTGGCGTTCCGCGTCCGTACCTATACCGGCACCGTGCTGGAACCGCCGACCATCACTGTCAATCCGGCCACCCTGGGAGGCGCCACCGTCGGCGTCGCCTACAGCGACACCTTCAGCGGCGTCGGCGGCACCGCGCCGTACACCTTCGCCATTTCCGCCGGCGCGCTGCCGGCCGGGCTGACCCTCAACACCACCACCGGCGCGCTGACCGGCACGCCGACTGCGGCCGGCACGTTCAACTTCACCGTGCGCGCGACCGACGCGAACAATTTCCCGGGCACCCGCGCCTACACCCTGGTGGTGGCGCCGCCGGTCATCGTGGTCGCTCCGGCCACCTTGCCCAACGGCGCGGTCGCGGTGGCCTACAACCAGACCATCAGCGCCAGCGGCGGCATCGCGCCGTACAGTTACACGGTCACCGCCGGCGCCTTGCCGGCCGGGCTGAGCCTCAATACCACCACCGGCGCGCTGACCGGCACGCCGACCGCGGGCGGCACCTTCAACTTCACCGTCACCGCGACCGGCAGCAGCACCGGCACCGGCGCGCCGCACACCGGCTCGCGTGCGTATGCGCTGCTGATCGCGCCGCCGACCGTGGTCGTGCCGGCGACCAGCCTGGCCAACGCGACCCAGGGCGTGGCGTACAGCGCGACGCTCAATCCGGCCAGCGGCGGCACCGCGCCGTACACCTATGCGGTCACCGCCGGCGCCTTGCCGCCGGGCATTACCCTCAACGCCGCCACCGGCGCGCTGAGCGGTACGCCGAGCGCGTCGGGCACCTTCAACTTCGCCGTCACCGCGACCGACAGCAGCACCGGCACCGGACCGTACAACTCGGCGCCGCGCGGCTATGCGCTGCAGGTGATCAACATCCCGCCGGTCGCCAATGCCGTTTCGGCGAACGTCGCCTACAACAGCGGCGCCAATCCGGTCACGCTGAACATCACCGGCGGCGTGCCGACTTCGGTCGCGATCGGTACCGCGCCCGCGCACGGCACGGCGATCGCTTCGGGCCTGACGATCACCTATCAGCCGACCGCGGGTTACGCCGGCCCCGACAGCTTCACCTACACCGCGACCAACGGCGCCGGCACCTCGGCCCCGGCGACGGTGACGATCACGGTCGGCAACCCGACCATCACCGTGACCGCGTCGGGTCCGTTCACCGCCCAGATCGGCGTGGCCTACACCCAGACCTTCACCTGGAACGGCGGCGCCCAGCCGTTCACCGGCTTCCAGGTCACCGGCCTGCCGGCCGGCCTCAGCGTCACCGCGACCACCGCCAACAGCGCGACGGTCTCGGGCACGCCGAGCGCGGCCGGTTCGTTCTCGCTCAACGCCAGCGCCACCGACGCGAGCACCGGCAACGGGCCGTTCACCGTCGGCCAGGCCTTCACCCTGAGCGTGTCGGCGCCGACCCTGACGCTGACGCCCGCGGCGGGCACGCTCAACGCGACCTACGGCGCGGCCTTCAGCCAGACCTACGTCGCCGGCGGCGGCACCGCGCCGTACAACTACACGATCAGCGCCGGCGCCTTGCCGGCCGGGCTGAGCCTGGACGCGGCCACCGGCGTGCTCGCCGGTACGCCGACCGTGACCGGCCTGTACACCTTCTCGGTGCGCGCACGCGACAGCTCCACCGGCGCCGGCGCGCCGTTCGCGCGCACCCAGAACTATGTGATGCAGGTGCAGGCGCCGACCATCGTGGTGTCGCCGACCAGCTTCGCGGCCGCCCAGGTCGGCGTCGCGTACAGCGCCACCGCCACTGCCAGCGGCGGCATCGGTCCGTACACCTTCGCGATTCCGGCCGGCAGCGCGCCGCCCGGGCTGACCATGTCCAGCACCGGCACCCTCAGCGGCACGCCGACCGCCGGCGGCAGCTTCAACTTCATGGTCATCGCCACCGACGCCAACGGCCAGACCGGCAACCGCGCCTACATCTTCAGCGTGGCGACGCCGACTCTCGCGATCGCGCCGGCCACGCTGCCGAACGGCGGTGTCGCCCAGCCGTACAGCCAGACCCTCACCGCCAGCGGCGGCACCCCCGCCTACAGCTTCGCCGTCACCGCCGGCTCGCTGCCGGCCGGGCTGAGCCTGAGCAGCGGCGGCGTCGTCAGCGGCACGCCGACCGCGGGCGGGACCTTCAACTTCACCGTCACGGTCACCGACTCCAGCACCGGCAGCGGGCCTTACACCTCCTCGCAGGCGTATTCGCTGAACATCGGCGCTTCGACCATCGTGCTGCCGGCGACCACGCTGGCCAACGCGACGGTGGCCTCGGCGTACAACGCCACGCTCAATCCGGCCAGCGGCGGCACCGCGCCGTACACCTATGCGGTGACCGGCGGCAGCCTGCCGGCCAGCGTCGTGCTGAGCGCCAGCGGGACCTTGAGCGGCACGCCGAACGCGCCGGGCACGTTCAACTTCACCGTCGTCGCCACCGACTCCAGCGGCGGCACCGGTCCGTACAGCTCGGCGCCGCAGAGCTACACGCTGAAGGTCGACGACATCATGCCGGTGGCCAATGCGGTCACGGTCAACGTCGGCTACAACGCCGCGGCCACGCCGGTGACGCTGAACATCACCGGCGGCATTGCGGCCTCGGTCGCGATCGCCGCCGCGCCGGCGCACGGTACCGCGATCGCCAGCGGCACGTCGATCACCTACCAGCCGACCGCGGGCTTCTCCGGTGCGGACAGCTTCACCTACACCGCGACCAACGTCGCCGGCACGTCGGCGCCTGCGACGGTGACGGTCAACGTGGCCGACCCGGTCATCACCATCTCGGCCTCGGGACCGCTGACCGGGCAGGTCGGTACGGCCTACACCCAGACCTTCACCTGGTCCGGCGGCGCCGCGCCTTACACCAACTTCAACGCCAGCAACCTGCCGGCCGGCTTGACCGTGACCGCCACCGGCAGCGACAGCATGACCGTGTCGGGCACGCCGACCGCGGCCGGCACGTTCAACGCCTCGGTCAGCGCGCGCGATTCGGGCACCGGCAACGGGCCGTTCACCGTCGGCCAGGTGTTCGCGTTCGTGATCGGCGCGCCGACGCTGTCGATGACGCCGGCGCCGGGCAACCTGCCGATGAACTACGGCGTCGCCAGCAGCATCAACTTCGCCGCCAGCGGCGGCACCGCGCCGTACAGCTTCAGCCTGAGCGCCGGCTCGCTGCCGGTCGGGGTGAGCCTGACTTCGGCCGGCGTGCTCAGCGGTACGCCGACGGTGCCGGGCAACTACAACGTCACCGTGCGCGCGACCGATTCGAGCACCGGCACCGGCGCGCCGTTCCGCATCGACCAGAGCTACACCATCGTGGTCGCGACGCCGAGCATCGCCATCGACCCGGCGTCGATTCCGAACGGCACCGCCGCGGTCGCCTACAACCAGACCTTCAGCGCCAGCGGCGGCGTCGCGCCGTACACGTTCTCGCTGACCGCCGGCGCCTTGCCGGTCGGCATGAGCCTGAGCTCGGCCGGCGTGCTCTCGGGCATCCCGCGCAGCGACGGCAACTTCAGCCTGACCGTGCAGGCGACCGACGCCAACGGCCAGACCGCGTCGAAGGTCTACACCTTCGCCATCGCCCCGGCGACGCTGACGATCTCGCCGGCGACCCTGCCGGGCGGCATCGTCGGCACGGCCTACAGCCAGAGCCTGAGCAGCAGCGGCGGCATCGCGCCGTACACCTATGCGCTGGCCTCCGGTTCGCTGCCGACCGGCATCGCCCTGAGTTCGGCCGGCGCGATCAGCGGCACGCCGACCACCGCGGGCAACTACAGCTTCGCGATCCGCTCCACCGACGATGCCGGCTACAACACCACCGTCAGCTACACCGTCGCCATCGCCGACGCGGTGCCGGTCGCGGTCGACGACAGCGCCAGCACGCCGTCGAACCAGGCCGTCACCATCAACGTGATCGCCAACGACACCGGCATCATCACCTCGGTCGCGGTGGCCTCGGCGCCGACCCACGGCAGCGCGACGCCGAGCGGCACCACGGTGGTCTACACCCCGGCCAGCAACTACTTCGGTACCGACAGCTTCACCTACACCGCGACCGGTCCCGGCGGCACGTCCGCGCCGGCCACGGTGACGGTGACGGTCAATGCGCTGCCGGTGCCGGTGGGCCAGCCGCAGAACCTGACCACGCTGTCGACCCAGGCGGTCACCATCGACGCCGCCGCCGGCGCCAGCGGCGCGCCGTTCACCGGCGTGACCCTGCTGACGCCGCCGAGCTCGGGCACCGCGGTGGTGCAGGGCACGACCCAGATCGTCTACACGCCCGCGGCCGACACCGCCGGCGCGATCGCCCTGACCTACACCCTCAACAACCCGTTCGGTGCGTCGGCGCCGATCACCTCGACCATCACCGTCAACCCGGTGCCGGTGGCCACGCCCAAGCGCGTGCGCACCATCGCCGGCGCCACGGTCACGGTCGATCTGACCCAGGACGCGCGCGGCGGTCCGTTCACCGGCGCGGCCCTGGTCTCGTTGAACCCGGCCAACTCGGGCACGGCCACGGTCACCGCCTCGGGCGGCAGCTACAAGCTCAGCTACACCCCGGTGATCGGTTACTCCGGCCTGACCGTGGCGACCTTCACCCTGAGCAACGCGTACGCGACCTCGGCGCCGGCGACGGTCGAGATCGACGTCGCGCCGCGCAGCGATCCGTCCAAGGACGCCGAAGTGCTGGGCATCCTCAATGCCCAGGCCGAGGCCGCGCGCCGCTTCGCCAACGCCCAGATCGGCAACTTCCAAAAGCGCATGGAAGGGCTGCACGACGGCGGCACCAGCGGTTCGCGCTTCGACAACGGGCTGAGCTTCTCGGTCGACCCGCGTTGCCGCGAAGGCGCGCGCCGCACGGCCGGCAGCGATTGCCGCAGCGCCGACCTCGGCGACGAGCAGGCCGGCGTCGACGGCAAGCCGGGCGTGCCGGGCACCGGTCCGCAGTACGGCTTCTGGACCGGCGGCACCATCGAAAGCGGCAACCGCGACGGTCGCGGCGGCGGCTCCGGCGGGCTCGACTTCAAGACCAGCGGCATCAGCCTGGGCGCCGACTACCGCGTGCGCCGCGACTTCGCCTTCGGCGGCGGCATCGGCTACGGCCGCGACGACACCGACGTGGGCAACCGCGGCAGCCGCAGCAAGGGCGAGAGCTACAGCGCAGTGCTGTACGCCAGCTACCATCCGGGCGAGAGCTTCTACCTGGACGGCCTGCTCGGTTACCAGTGGCTGTCGTTCGATTCGCGCCGCTACGTCACCGACACCGGCGGCATGGTCAACGGCCGTCGCGACGGCAACCAGTGGTTCGCCTCGGTGTCGACCGGCCTGGAGTACCAGCGCGAGCAGGTGCGGATCACCCCGTACGCGCGCCTGGACGTGGCCCGCGCCACCCTGGACGGCTACACCGAGACCGGCGACGCGCAGTACGTGCTGAAATACCGCGACCAGGACATCGACACCACCACCACCAGCCTGGGCCTGCGCGTGGATTGGCGTTACCCGGTGCGTTGGGGCACGTTCTCGCCGCAGCTGCGGTTGGAATACCAGCACGACTTCCAGGATGCGAGCTACGCGATCATGAGCTACGCCGACATGGTCGGCGGCCCGTTCTACCGCGCCCGCCTGCAAGGCCTGGACCGCAACCGCTTCGTGTTCGGCCTCGGCGCGGTGTTGCAGACCGAGCGCGACTGGGCGCTGCGGCTGGAGTACCGCGGCCTGTTCGGCAGCGGCAACGACGACGACAACAGCTTCATGATCAACGTCGAGAAGAAGTACTGATCGAAGCGATGTGAGTAACGACGGCGGGCGCCTGCGGGCGCCCGCCGTTTTTGCGTGCGGCGGTCGCCGGCGTCGCCCGGCTGCGGCCGCGCCGTGGCGGCGCGAAATGCCCGCACGCGCTGTCGCGGCGCGAAAATGCCCACCCGCGCCGTCGCGGCGCGAAAATGCCAAGATGCGCGCAGTCCCCCCGCGACCCGCCGCAATGTCCGATTCCGCCACGCCCGCCTTCGCCAGCGCCGCCAAGGATCGCCTCGGCGCCGCCGCGCTCGACCTGCTGCCGCTGCATCTGGCGGACGAACAACTGGCCGCGCTGCACGCCGCCTACGCCGAGCCGCCGCGCGCTTACCACAACATCGGCCACGTCGCCGAAGTGCTGCGCCACTACGCCGACGTCGCCGCCGGCCCCGGCTGGGAGCGCCCGCGCGAGGTCGCGCTGGCGGTGCTGTACCACGACGCGATCTACCAGGCCGGCCGCCGCGACAACGAAGCGCGTTCGGCGCAGCTCGCGCGCGAGCACATCGCGCGCTGGATGGCGGACGCGGGGATCGACGCGGACCACGTCGCCGAACTGATCGAACTGACCGCGCGCCACGGCGCCATCGCCCGCGACGACGTCGCCGAGCAGGTGCGCCTGTTCCTCGACGGCGACATGGCCATCCTTGGCGCCGAACCGGCGGTGTTCGACGCCTACGATCGCGGCATCGCCTCGGAGTACCGCGGCCACGTGCCCGGCCCGCTGTTCCGGCTCAACCGGCGGCGCTTCCTCAAGGCGCTGCTCAAGCGCGAACGGATCTTCCTCAGCGATTTCTTCCACCAGCGTTACGACGCGGCGGCGCGCAACAACCTGCGGCGCGCGGTGACGACCAAGCGCTGAGCGGCTCCCGCTTTCAGTTAGGCAGACTGTTGTGGGAGCGGCGTCGGCTCCGACGCTTTTTTGCCGGCGCTTGCATGAAGTTCCGGCCGCGGAGCCGGGTTTCACCGCGTCACCACAACCGCGTCGCCGCTGTTCCCTCTCCCGCTTGCGGTAGAGGGGCAGGGGGAGGGCGTGCGGGATCGCCGCGTTCCGGTCCTCACCTCCAACCCCACCCCGGCCCGAGCGCATAGCGTTCGGGCGTTCGGTGCTGCGCGAGCCGATGGCTCGCAAGCGCAGCCCCTCACCCCGCAAGCGGGAGAGGGGAGCGAAAGGCCTTCGACAAAAAACCGGCCCGACACAGGTGGCCGGCGCACAAACAAAACGGCGGCCGCTGCGCGCGGCCGCCGTGGCGGTGGGGAAGGACGGCGGCCTTCGGCCGCCGCTGCCGTCGAACGGATGACGCTCGCGCGTCGCTTATCGATGGAACAGGCGCCTCCGGATCGCCGTTGCGGGGAGAAGGGCGGCGTCGCAACGCCGCGTGGATGCGGTCGCGATGATTCGATGCGGTTCGGGTGGTTCGAAACGGGCCGCGGCACCGCCGCGGCGGGGAAGGGCGGCGCCGCAGCGCCGCCCGCAAGGCTCAAGCCGACAATCGTCCCAGCGAACTGTCCAGCACCCGTTGCAGCTTGCGCGCCGCGCCGCTGATGGCCGCGCGCATCGTCGCCGCGTCTTCGGTCGCCGCCACCGGCGGCCGGCCTTCGACCCGCGCCTCGATCGTGCAGTGCTTGTCGTGGCCGCCGGCCTTCTCGCCGTTGAGGTCGCGCAGATGCACTTCGACGCGGGTGATGTGGCTGCTGAAACGCTTCAGGTTCTGGTCGATCACGCCTTCCACGTGCTGGCCCAGCGATTCGTCGCCGCGGACATGGTGGTCGGTGTTGAGCTGGATCTTCATGCAAACGCCTCCTTGTGGCGCAGATGATGTCGGGTCGACGCGCGGGCCCTTGCCCGGCGTCTGCGCGGTCCGCCGCTGTTCGGTCGGCTTGTCGGCCACGCAAAACTTCCGACCGGCCTCCTCGTGGAAGGTTCTCGTTGCGTTCAGCTTCGGCCCAGCCGGGACATGTCAGGGTGTGGGATCGCCGCGGCGGCGGGGCGCTACAATGGCGCCATGGTCGTCAACATCGCCGCTTACCATTTCGCCGTCATCGACGACCCGCCGCAGTTGGCCGCGCGCCTGCGCGAGCAGGCCGAAACCCTGCAACTGCGCGGCACCGCGCTGGTCGCGCCGGAAGGCGTCAACCTGTTCCTGGCCGGCGCCGCCGAGGCCATCGAAACCCTGCTCGACGGCCTGCGCGCCGATCTGCGCCTGGCCGGCCTCGTCGTCAAGTACAGCCGCAGCCGCGTTCAGCCGTTCGCCCGGCTCAAGGTCAAAGTCAAGCGCGAGATCATCGCGTTCCGCCGCGACGGCAGCTCGCCGCTGCACGGCCGCGCACCCACTGTGACGCCCGACACATTGGCGCGCTGGCTCGACCAGGGCCACGACGATGCCGGCAAGCGCGTGGTTTTGCTGGATACGCGCAACCGCGAAGAGGTCGGCTACGGCAGTTTCGACGACGCGCTGACCTTGCCGATCGACAATTTCACCGAGCTGCCCGAAGCGCTCGCGCCGCACCGCGAAGCGCTGCGCGACGCGACCGTGGTCAGCTTCTGCACCGGCGGCATCCGCTGCGAAAAAGCCGCGCTTTGGCTGCGCGCGGACGGCATGGACAACCTGCTCCAGCTCGACGGCGGCATCCTGGGCTACTTCGAGCAGGTTGGCGGCCGCCATTACGACGGCGGCTGCTTCGTGTTCGACGAACGCGTGGCGCTGGATCCGCAGTTGCGGCCTTTGCGCGATGCCGCCGCCTGACTGCCCTTTTTTGCCATTCATTACAAATCGTTAACCCGTGCAAATGCGGGCTGCGGTTAGGCTGCGCGTTCGCGACGGACCGGCCCTGCGCCGCGCCCCGTCTTCGCGCATGGACGCCGCGCGCCGCCCGCCGCCGCCGGCCTGGAATTGTTTACGAGGATTACCGATGAACCGACGCCTGTTCCCCGCTGTGTGCCTGCTCGCGAGCGCCGTCCTGGCGCTGACCGCATGCAGCCAAAGCGCGCCGGTCAACACCGCCGCCCCGCAGGAAACCACCGCCGCCGCGCCGGCGCCGCCGAAGGCCGTGCCGGACCCGGACGCCGAGCCGGTTTCGCGCGCCTCGCCGCCGATGCTGACGCCGGTCGCGCTGGGCACCTTCGACCCGGGCAACCCGGTCGCCCAGGCGACCACCGGCAAGCTCACCATCGACGACCTGGAAATGAAGGGCGAGAACGGTTCGCTGTACAAGACCGAGCGGGTCGCGATCGTGCGCGGCGGCGACCAGTACAGCGCTGGCCAGACCTACGGCGCGACCATGCAGGTCGAGGCCAGCCAGGCGATCGAACTGCGCCGGGTGATCGAGCAGACCCCGCCCAAGGAAACCCCGGCCAATTCGTTCTGCGGCACCCATCCGACCGGCTTCATCGCCCTGGCCAAGGTCAGCGAGAGCAGCGGCGACGTGATCAAGCTGATCGCGCTGCAGGGCAGCGACCTGCCGGCGGCGAGCGCGCAAGGCGTCGGCCTGTGCGCGTCGATGTTCTATATGGGCAAGGCGTTGCCGGAGAAGGCGACGTCGTAAGCGGCCGGCGCGAGGCTTCGGCGCGCGCCGGATTTTGGGTTGCGTCGTTCTGGCGAAAGCCGGAACCCAGGTTGCTGTCGCTGCCGCCGCTACGCGTCGGGAAAACGTACGAGCAAGATCAAAATGGGTTCCGGCTTTCGCCGGAATGACGGAGTTGGACGCTTCGCGGCTTTCGCTGCAATCGCGGCGATGACGGACCGGCGCGTAGCGTCCGCGCGCCGACGGCTCAAGCCGCCGCACTCTCCAACACCGCGCGCGCCGCCGCTTCGCCCGCGATCAGGCCGCTGGCGAAGCACGCGGTCAGCAGATAGCCGCCGGTCGGCGCTTCCCAGTCCAGCATTTCGCCGGCGCAGAACACCGCGGGGCCGAGCGCTGGCGCGCGCAGGGATTCGTCCAGCGCTTCCAGGCGCACGCCGCCGGCGCTGCTGATCGCTTCGGCGATCGGGCGCGCGCGCAGCAGCCGCAGCGGCAGGCGCTTGATCGTGCGCGCGACCGCGGCGGCGTCGTTCAGTCCGTCCTTGCCCAGGGTTTCGAACACCAGCGCGGCCTTGACCGCATCCAGCCCGGTCTGCCGGCGCAGGTGTTCGCCGACGCTGCGGCCGCCGCGCGCACGGGCGAAGTCGCGCTGCAGGCGTTCGAACTCGCGGCCCGGCGCCAGATCGAGTTCCAGCAGCGCTTCGCCGTGCGCGGCGATGCGTTCGCGCAGCCGCGCCGACAGCGCGTAGATCAGGCTGCCCTCGATGCCGGTCGCGGTGGCCACGCACTCGCCTTGCAGCGCATGCTCGGCCTCGCCTTCGCGCCAGTGCGCGACCACCGGCTTCAGCGGCGCGCCGGCGTGGCGCTGGGCGAAGTGTTCGCTCCAGCCGATGTCGAAGCCGCAGTTGGCGGGTTTGAGCGGCGCGATGTCGAGGCCGCGTTGGCGCAGCCAATCGGTCCAGGCGCCGTCGGACCCCAGCTCCGGCCAGCTGCCGCCGCCGAGCGCGAACACGCAGGCGCGCGCGCGGGTGCGCGCTTCGCCGGCCGGCGTGGCGAAACGCAGCGCGCCGTCGGCGTCGAGGCCGATGCAGCGGTGCTGGACGTGGAAGCGCACGCCGTCCTCGCGCAGCCGCCGCACCCAGCCGCGCAGCAATGGCGCGGCCTTGCGGTCGAGCGGGAACACCCGGCCCGAACTGCCGACATAGGTCTCCACGCCGAAACCGCGCGCCCAGTCGCGCAGCGCGTCGGCGTCGAAGCGGTCGAGCCAGCGCCCGACCGCCGCGGCGCGTTCGCCGTAGCGCGCGTCGAAGCCCGGACGCGGCTCGCTGTGGGTGAGGTTGAGCCCGCCCTTGCCGGCGATCAGGAACTTGCGCCCGACCGAGCCCATCGCGTCGAACAGGTCGACCTCCACGCCGAGCGCGCGCGCGGCCTGCGCGGCCATCAGGCCGGCGGGGCCGCCGCCGACGATGGCCAGGGCGGGGAGATGAGAGGGAAGCATGAAGCGAGGAGTGAGCGGGGGAGGAGTGAGAAGTGAGCGAAGGCATTATGCCTGGGGTGGGGCGGGTGTCGCTGGCATCGCTTTTGCTCACTCCTCACTCCTCTGCGCTCGCTTCTCCTTCCACTGGCGCCGGGACGCGGCTTGCCGCACAGTCGCGGGCTTCGACGAACTCCCGGGAGTCAGCATGCGAGCCACCGACTGGAAGGCGCAAGGCGCCGGACTGCTGATCTGCATGAGCGCCGCCGCCGGCGCCGCCGAGCAGGCGCCCGCCGCCACTGCGCCTGCCGCGCCCGCCGTCGAGCAGGCCGCCGCGCCGCTGCCGGAGCAGTTGCACGACTTCGACGCCTACGTCGACGCGGTGCGCAAGCAATTCGACGTGCCCGGCATCGCCGTGGCCATCGTCAAGGACGGCCAGGTCGTGCTCGAGCGCGGCTACGGCCTGCGCGAGCTCGGCAAGCCCGAGCCGGTCGACGCCCACACCCTGTTCGCGATCGCCTCCAACACCAAGGCGTTCACCGCCGCCTCGCTGTCGATGCTGGCCGACGAGGGCAAGCTGAGCCTGGACGACCGCGTCGTCGACCACCTGCCGTGGTTCCGCATGTCCGATGCGTACGTGACCCAGGAGATGCGCCTGCGCGACCTGCTCGCGCACCGCAGCGGCCTCGGCCTCGGCGCGGGCGACCTGCTGTATTGGCCGGGCACCGACTACAGCAACGAGGACGTGGCCCGGCGCCTGGCCCACGTGCCGCTGAGCGGCAGCTTCCGCGGCCAGTACGCCTACGACAACATCCTCTACGGCGTGGCCCAGCTGGTGGTCGAGAAGGCCAGCGGCCAGAGCTATCGCGAGTTCCTCGCGCAGCGCATCTTCAAGCCGCTGGGCATGGACGAGACCCGCTACAACGCCGATGCGCTGCGCGCCGGCGACGCGGTCGCCAGCGGCCACGCTAAGGCCGATTTCAAGGACTTGCAGGTCGCGCCGCGGATGACGTGGTCGAACGTGGCCGGCGCCGGCGGGCTGTATTCGTCGGTGCACGACATGAGCAAGTGGATGCGCGCGCAGCTCGACGGCGGCGTGTACGCGCGCGAGGGCGACAAGGAACTGCGCTTGTTCAGCGCCAAGCGCCAGCGCGAGATGTGGTCGGTGGTGACGCCGATGCCGATCGCCGAGCCGTCGGTGCCGGAACTGGCGCCGGCCAAACCCAACTTCGCCGGCTACGGCGAAGGTTGGCAGCTCACCGACTACCGCGGCGAGAAGTTGGTGTGGCATACCGGCGGCTGGCCGGGGATGGTGTCGCGGGTGACCTTGGTGCCGTCGCGCAAGCTCGGCGTGGTGGTGCTGACCAACGCCGAACTCGGCGGCGCGTTCCAGGCGGTGACGATGCGCGCGCTGGACGCGTACCTGGCCACCGCCAAGACCGACTGGAACGCGGCCTACGCCGCGGCCCTGGCCAAGAACCAGGGCAAGGCCAACGACGATTGGGCCAAGCACCTTGCCGCGCGCGACGCCAAGTCCAAACCCTCGTTGCCGCTGTCGGGCTATGCCGGCACCTACCGCGACCCGTGGTACGGCGATGTCTACATCGAACAGGCCGGCGGCAAGCTGCGCCTGCGGTTCGGCCGCACCAAGGACCTGGTCGGCGAACTCAGCCACTGGCAGCACGACACCTTCATCGTGCGCTGGGACCAGCGCTGGCTCAACGCCGACGCCTTCCTCAACTTCGCCCTGACCCCCGACGGCAAGGTGCGCGAGCTGCGCATGGAGGCGATTTCGCCGCTGACCGATTTCAGCTTCGACTTCCAGGACCTGCGGCTGACGCCGGTGGCCAAGAGCGAGGCCGAGGCCAAGGCGCACTGAGCGGCGGCATGAGACCAAAGGAGGTAGGGAGGCGGCGTACCGGCGGCGTTACTAGCTAAGACTGGACTCCAGTCCAAGCGCCGGCATTTTCTCCAGGTGACGGCGCCTTAGCTTGTGGCGACGCGGTACCGTGACCGTCGAGCCACTTCCGGCCCCGCACCGCGGCGCTACGCGGTGCGGGGCCACCTTCCCTCAGGCCCGGTCTTCGGGCTCGATGCTGGAGGCCCGCTTCTTCAGGGGCCCTGTTCTTCCCGGACCCGATTCTTCGAGGGCAGGGCCCGAACGGCCGGCCGCCGCGCCCGCGCCGTCTCATTCCCACGCCGCTTCGCCGCCTTGCGGCGCCAGCCGCGCGGCGACGAAATCCAGGAAACAGGCGATCCGCGAAGCCAGCTGGGTGTTGCGGTAGTAGACCGCGTTGATCGGCTGGCGCACGTCCGCGGTGGTATCGGCGAACAACTGCACCAGCGCGCCGCTGCGGCGGTCCTGGCGGGTCATGAAGTCGGACAGGCAGACGATGCCTTCGCCGGCCAGCGCCAGCTGGCGCAGGGTTTCGCCGCTGGACGCGTGCAGGCCGGCGGCGATCTCCAGTTCGTCGCCGTGCGCGTCGCGCAAAGGCCAGCGGTTCAGCACCTGGGTCGGGGCGAAGCCGAGCAGGCTGTGCCCGGCCAGCTCGGCGACCTCGCGCGGGGTGCCGCGCGCGGCCAGGTAGGCGGGGCTGGCGAGAACGCGCAGGCGGCTGCCCGGCAGCGGGCGCGCGTGCAGGGTCGAGTCGGTGAGCCGGCCGATGCGGATGGCGACGTCGGTGCGTTGTTCGAGCAGGTCGATGATCTGGTCGTTGCTGTTGAGCTCGAGTTCGATCTGCGGATAGGCGCGGCGGAAATCGCCGACCAAGGGCACGATCACATGCAGCATGAAAGGCGAGGCCGCGTTGACCCGCAGCCGCCCGGCCGGTTGCTGCCGGCGCAGCGCCAGCGCTTCCTCGGCGTCCTCGACGCTGGCCAGGATCGCTCGTGCCCGCGCCAGCATCGCCTCGCCTTCCTCGGTCAGCTCGAGCCGGCGAGTGGTCCGGCGCAGCAGGGTGGTGTCGAGCTTCTCCTCGAGCCGGCTCAGCGCGCGGCTGACGCCGGAGACGGTCTGGCCGAGCGCTTCGGCCGCGGCGGTGATCGAGCCGCTGTCGACCACGCTGACGAAAGCGAGCAGTTCGTCGAGGGAGAGTTTCATCGCCGCATTCTAGACAGAGCGCGAGGCGCGGCGTGGGTGGGGCGCACGCGCCGGCGTGTGGCGCCAGTCGCAGCCGGACTGCGACCTGGGCGTTACGCGCGCGGCAACGCCGCGGCGGCGGTCCTTCTCGCGCGCTTAATCGCCGAATCCGCATGCTCGCCGATCCGCACGGGCGAGGAGCCGAGATGACGCAGCACCGTCGATTTGCCGCGACCTTCGCCCTGATCGCGCCGGCCGCGCTGGCCCTGACGCTGGGCGCCTGCGGCGAGCGCGCCGCGCTGCAGGTCGCCGACGGCACCGGCCCGGCGCCGCAGTTGCCGAAGCCGAACAAGACCTTCATTCCGACCGTCGACGTCGCCCCCGCCATCGGCTGGCCCGCCGGCGCCAAGCCCACGCCCGCGCCGGGCCTGAGCGTCAACGCGTTCGCCCAGGGCCTGGACCATCCGCGCTGGCTGTACGTGCTGCCCAACGGCGACGTACTGGTGGCCGAGAGCAACGCGCCGCGCAGCGAGCACAAGCCGTCCGGGATCAAGGCCTGGTTCGCCGCGCGCTTCATGAAAAAGGCCGGCGCCGCGGTGCCCAGCGCCGACCGCATCAGCCTGCTGCGCGATGCCGACGGCGACGGCGTCGCCGAAACCCGCACGGTCTTCCTGCAGGGCCTGCATTCGCCGTTCGGCATGGCCCTGATCGGCGACCGCCTGTACGTCGCCAACGCCGACGCGGTGTGGCGCTACGCGTACCGCCCGGGCGAAACCGCGATCGCCGCGGCGGGCGAGAAGGTCACCGACCTGCCGGCCGGCATCAACCACCACTGGACCAAGAACCTCATCGCCGACGCCAGCGGCGGCAAGCTCTACGTCACCGTCGGCTCCAACAGCAACGTCGGCGAAAACGGCATGGCGGCCGAGGAAGGCCGCGCGGCGATCTGGCAACTCGACCCGGCCAGCGGCGAGAAGCGTTTGTTCGCCACCGGCCTGCGCAATCCCAACGGCCTGGCCTGGGAACCGACGACCGGCCAGCTGTGGACCGCGGTCAACGAACGCGACGAGATCGGCAGCGATCTGGTCCCGGACTACATCACCTCGGTCGAGGACGGCGCGTTCTACGGCTGGCCTTACAGCTATTACGGCCAGCACGTCGACGAGCGCGTGCAGCCGCCAAGGCCGGACCTGGTGGCCAAGGCCAAGGCGCCGGATTACGCGCTGGGGCCGCACACCGCATCGCTCGGCATCGCGTTCGCCCAGGGCGCGAAACTGCCGGCGCAGTTCGCCCAGGGCTTGTTCGTCGGCCAGCACGGCTCGTGGAACCGCAAGCCCAAGAGCGGCTACAAGGTGATCTTCGTACCGTTCGCCGGCGGCAAGCCCGACGGTGCGCCGCGCGATGTGCTGACCGGTTTCCTCGACGCGCGCGAGCAGGCGCAAGGGCGGCCGGTGGATGTGCGCATCGATGCGCGCGGCGCGTTGCTGGTCAGCGACGATGTCGGCAATACGGTGTGGCGGGTGACGGCGGCGGGCGGGTAAGCGCGCGGCGGATCGCTGCGCTGCGGTTCGCCGCTGCTGCGGGCGCGGTTGAGCCGCCGGGCGACGGCGCTGCGCGCGAATCGATGCGGCCGGGCCGGCCGCAGCCTGCGCTTCAATCGCAACCGTCGCGGCGGCCGTCGAACAAGGCCAGATCGCGCTTCTGCCCGCTGCCGGCCAGCAGCGTCAGCGTCAGCCGTTCCTGCGAGGCCTGCACGCGCAGGCGGCGGGTGCCGGTGGCTACGGCGCCGGCGACGTAGTCGGCGCTGAGCGCATCGGCCGGCCAGTCCGCAGCCGGCGCGGTCACCGTCGGCACGCGCACGAATTCGATGCGTGGCTGCGGCATCAGCACCAGCGATTGCGACGAACCCGGCGTGCGTCCCGGCGGATAGCTCTTGGCGAGCGGGCGGATTTGCGTTTCGGGCTTGCCGCCGGCCGGCGCGCGCATCGGATCGTCGAGCGCCTGGCTCGCGAGCACCGCGGTGCGGCCGTCGCGCGAGAACCACAGGTGCAGGCGGCGGTCCGGATCGTCGCCCTCGGGGCGGCTGATCTGGCCGGCGAGCCACCGCGGGCGCTCGTGGTCCGGCAACAGCCGCAGCATCGCGGTGGCGCGGCCGTCGGGTTCCTCGCGGCGGATCCAGCAGCCGCGCAGGTGGTCGAAGCGTTCGCTTTCGGGCGAAGCCGGCGTTTCGGACGGGGCCGGCGGCACGGCGTCCGCCGGCGTCTGCGCCGCAGCAGCGGTCGCGCCGCAGGCGAGGGCTGCGGCAACGAGACAGGCGAAGATCGGATGGGGCATGGCGGCATCTCGCGCGTGGGTAGCGCCACCCTAAACCGGCGAAGTTCAAACCGGATGAATGTCCGCTGCCGCCGTCGCGTACGATCGCTCGCGCAGGACCGGCCGGAGGGGCGATGCCGCACAGTGCGATCCGCTATGGAGCGAACGATCTTTACTTGAACGATGCCACGCTGCGAGAGCTGCTCAAAGCGTTGGCTTTTCATTTGCCGGAGCGGCTCGCCGAACCCGCGCACGGTCCTGACGAGTGGCTGGTTGTCGCGTGCGATCGCTGGATCGATGAGCACGAAAATCTGCCGCCGGGCCTGCGCGACATCGAACTGGACGCGGCATTGACCTCGGCGCAAAGGGTGCAGTCGTTCGCGCGCTACCTGGCCTGGGTGCGGGACCGCGACGGCGACGGCATCTACGACGAAGCGGCGGTGCGCGCGGCGATCGACGCGATCGTCGCCCGCTTGCTCACGCCGCGCGGGCCATAAGCCGCCCGGGCGGTCCGCATCGCGGGCCGGCCGCGGTCATTGCACCACCGCCACCTCGATCTCGCGCTCATCGCTGCGCCCGTGATCGTCGACCACCGACAACCGGAACTGCCCGGTGCGGTCCGGTGCCCACGCCAGCGCCTTGCCCGCATCGGCGCTGCCGATGAAGGTGTTGCCGACGAACCAGTACAGCTTAGAAACATCCGCGTCGACGGTCGCGGCGAGGCTCAGCGACAGCTGCTCGGGATGCGAGAGCCGCATCGTGTAGCGGGTCGCGCGATACGGCGAAGTGATGCTCGGCGCGCTGCCGAGCCAGTCCTGGGCGCCGCCGCAGTCGCGCGCCGGCGGGCGCCGGCGCGGGATGCCGGCCTGGACGAACACCTGGGCCAGATCCGACGGCCAGAATTCGTACACGTCCTGGCGCATCGTCGCCGGGTCGAACCGCCCGCACACCGGTTTGCCGCTGGCTTTGTCGACGACCACCGCGCGGTGCACGCTGCTGATGCGGATCGGCGATTTGCCGGGAATGAACCAGGTCGTGCCGCGCTGCGGGCACCAGGCATTGGGCAGGTCGCCGCTGGCGCGGCAGACTTCGACCCGCTTGAGGTTCAGCGGCCATTGCCGTACCGGCTCGGCCAGATCCGCGCGAGCGGCCTGCAGGCCGTCGACGATGTCGAAGAACAGCGGCGCGGCCGCTTCCACGCCGATCAGCGCGGGGTTGCTGGAACCGTCGAAGTTGCCGAGCCACACCACCAGCACGTAGGGACCGACGAGCCCGGCGCTCCAGGCGTCGCGGAACGCCCACGAGGTGCCGGTCTTCCACGCCACCGGCAGCGGCCGCGAAGAGGGTTGCGAGCCGGCGTCGGGGCGCGGGTTGTGCCGCAGCATGTCGCGGGTGACGAATGCGGCCTCAGCGCTGAGCAGGCGCGCGCCTTCGTCCTGCGGATCGCTGTCGCGCCAGCGCAGCGTGCGCAGGCGGCCGTCGTTGCCGAGCATCGCGTACATGCGCGCGAGCTCTTCCATCGTCACTTCGCCGCCGCCGAGCACCAGCGCCAGGCCGTAGTGGTCGCGGCTGGCCATGCGGCTGACGCCGGCCTGGCGCAGGAAGTCGTAGAAGCCCGGCTGCTTGAGCTGCGAGGCGACGTAGACCGCGGGGATGTTGCGGCTGCGCACCAGCGCGTCGGTCGCGGTGACCGGGCCCATGAAGCGGCCGTCGAAATTCTCCGGCGTGTACGGGCCGAACGCGCTGGGCACGTCGCGCAGCACGGTCTGCGGATGCAGCACGCCCTGGTCCAGCGCCAGCGCGTAGATGAAAGGCTTGAGCGTGGAACCGGGCGAGCGCTTGGCGGCCGCGCCGTTGACTTGGCCCTGGATCGACGCGTCGAAGTAATCGGCCGAGCCGACCAGCGCGCGCACGCCCATGTCGCGGGTGTCGATCAGGATCGCGCTGGCGTTGCGCAGGCCGCGTTCGCGGCCGCGCCGCAGGTAGTTGCGTACGCGTTCTTCGAGCAGGCGCTGCAGGCGCAGGTCGAGCGTGGTGGTCAGTTCGGGCCCGGCCTGCGGATGCCAGGCTTGCTCGGACAGCACCCGGTCGACCAGATGCGGCGCGCGGTACGGCAGCTCGCGCGCGCTGCGCAGGCGCAGCGGCAGGCGCAGCAAAGCGTCCTGGGCGGGGTCGTGCGGGTGCAGCTCGCGCCAGCGCGCGTACAGGCGCGCGCGCGCCGCTTCCAGGCCGGCGCCGATGTAATAGGCGTCGTCGTCGCGTGCGGCCAGCCGGCCGCGCCGCGACGGCGCCTGCGGCAGCACCGCCAGCGCCAGCGATTCGGGCAGGGTCAGCTCGCCCGCGGGCTTGCGGTAATAGATCAGGCTGGCCGCGCCGACGCCTTCGATGTTGCCGCCGTACGGCGCGAGGTTGAGATAGGCCTCGAGGATTTCGCGCTTGGAATAGCACAGCTCCAGCTGCACCGCGCGCGCGATCTGCACCAGCTTGCCGCGGATGTCGCGGGTCTGCAGGCGCCAGTGCAGCCGCGCCAACTGCATGGTCAGGGTCGAGCCGCCGACGCGCGCCTCGCCGCTGCCATAGGTCGACCACGCGCCGCGCACCAGGCTGACCGGGTTGAAGCCGGGATGCCAGTAGAACCAGGCGTCCTCCTGCAGCATCACCGACTCGACCAGCTGCGGCGAGATGTTTTCCAGCGGCACCCACAGGCGGTAGCGCTGGTCGCTGGCCAGGGCCAGCCGCAGCAGCCGGCCCTCGCGGTCGCGCACCACGGTCGACAACGGGATCGCCTCGGCCAGGCCGGGGCGCGGATAGAAACGCACGGCGATCAGCGCCAGGAAGAAGGCGGCGAGCGCTACGAGCACATTCAGTGCCGGCGCCCACCGCCACCGCTTCAGTCCCCGGCGCAGGGACGGCAACACCATCATGTCGGCGGGCTCACGGCGTCGGCGCGGTCACCTGCAAGGTCCCGGCCGGACCGCCCTGCGCGTACACCGAGCGTTCGTACATCGACTCGGCATAGACCGGCGGCACCACGAAGCTGCCGCTGTTGTTCGCGCGCACCTTGTAGCGGAACTCGCTGGCGTCGCTGCCGACGCGACCGTACAGGATCACCCGGTCCTCGCGCTGTTCGACGTGCTCGGGCTGGAAGCTCGAACCCGGCAGGGCCAGGGTCTGCGCCGGCGCGGCGTTCGGGTCGGGGCCGTCGCGCGAGGGTTGTTCCTCGCCGTCGCTCTCGCCTTCGCCGCCTTCGCCGCACTCGTCGCCGCACTCGTTCTCCGACTCGCTGCTTTCGCTCGCGGCCGCGGCCGGCGCGGCGTACTGCATCACCGTCTCGAAACCGCCCGGCAGCAGGTCGACCACCGCGATGTCGTCGCGCACCGGCGCGCCGAGCGCGCGCACCCGCAGGCGCACGGTTACTTCCTGGCCCTGCTTGATCGAGGCGACCGGCTTGCCGGCGTCGTCGAGGTAATCGCGCACGACTTCCAGGCCCTTGTCCTGCACCGCCTTCGGCAAAGCGCGGTCGTAGCCGCTCTGGTTGACCAAGTACCACACCGGCGCGTCGCCGCCCGGCGCCACCCACAGGCGCAGGTCGCCGCCGGCGAAGTCGCCGCGGGCGACCACGCCCGCGGGCGCGCCGATGCGCCGCGACTTGCCGTCCTTGCCGGCCGCTTCCAGCACCGGCACCGGCTGCTGCGGCTGGGCCGAGGCGTAAGCGTCGAGCGCGAGCACGGTCAAGGCCGAGGACAAGGTGTTGTAGCGGTTGTGGCGCAGCGGATCGAGCAGGCGGTCGAGCGCGGTCTGCTTGAGCAGGTCGCGGCTGAGCGCGCCGAAGTGGCGGTTCAGCAGGTACACGGTCCAGGCCTGGTCGATGCCGCCGTCGTAGTAATGCGCGTAACCGGTCGGCACCGTGGCGGACGCCGCGTTGGCGCGGCGCAGCGCCACCGTCGCCAGCGCGCGCGCCGGCTTGTCCTGCTGCAACAGCTGATAGCTCGCGCCGATCAGCAGGCCGGCGACGTCGTTCTCCCAGCTCTTGGACTGGTCGCGCTTGATCTGCTCGTGCACCGCGCTGAGCAGATTGCTCGCGGTGCGGCCCTGGCGCACCAGCAGGTACACCGCGAGCGCGCGGTGGCGCAGCGCCGGCAGGTCGTTGCCGGAACGGTCGGCGGCGCGCTGCTCCAGATAGCCGTTGAGCGACTTGAGCAGATCGTCGGGCACGTTCTGGCCGCGCTCGCGCGCTTCGATCAGGTACAGCGCGGCGTAGCCGGTGACGAAGTCGTCGGCCTCCGGCGTGGCGGTCCACAGGCCGATGCCGCCTTCGCCGTTCTGGCGCGCGCGCAGCAGGTCGATCACGCCCTGGCGCGGGTCGCCCTTGCTTTTGGCGACCAGCTTGCCGAGTTCCGGATGCGCGCCGAGCACCAAGGCCGGGAACGCGCCGCTGAGCACCTGCTCGCTGCACTGGTACGGGTAATCGCCCAGATACGCGCTGAGCCCGTCGACCGCGACCAGCGGCGACACCGAGGCGGACACCCGCCGCGTGGCTTGTTGATCGAACATCGCGCGCAGCGGCTGGATCTGGGTGCGTTTGTCGGCGCGGCCGGCGATCAGGTCCTGGCGGGCGACGATGGCCGGACGCAGCGACAGCTCGATCCGGCGCTTGGCGTTGTACGCGCCCGACACCGCCTGGATCGCCACCGGCAGCGCGCCGAGCGCATTGCCGGCGCGCACGCGGAAGCGCACCGTGGTTTCGCTGCGCGGCGCGATCGACACCGGCGCCGGCGCGGTGCCGGCCAGGCTCAGGCCCGGCGGCAGTTGCAGGCTCACCGTCACCTTCGACGGCTGCCTGGCGCCTTCGATGGTGTTGGCGACGCCGACCGGCAGGTCGAACTCGTCGCCCGGCGCGACGTGAGTCGGCAGCGTGGGCGTCAGCACGAAGTCGCCGCGGACGATCGCCTCGTCCTGGACGATGCCGATGCGCTGCGGCGTCACCGCCACCGCGACCACCCGCACCTTGCCGTTGAAGTGGTCGGGCAGCACGAACGGGAACTCGCGGCGGCCGTCGACATCGACGATGCCCGACCACCACACCGCCGGTTTTTCCGACTTGCGCTTGAACGGATTGAGGTGCTTGGCCATGCCGCCTTCGCCGTCGCCGCCGGGCGCGGCGGCGGCCGCAAGCCGGCTGAACTCGGGCAGCAGCAGGTCGAGGATCTGCGCGGTGTCGACCTGCAGCATCTTCTTGCGGAAGAAATGATCCAGCGGTTCGCCGACGCGGTAGCGCGCGACCTGCAGGATGCCTTCGTCGACCGCGAACAGCACCACCCGCGCCTTGCCTTCGGTGGTGACCGTCGCGTTCAAGGTCTGCCCCGGCTTGGTCACCTTCGGCAGCGACACGCTCAGCGGCTGGGTGCGCGCGCTGCGGTCGACCGCGAACGGCGCCACGCCGAACGACAGCGGGCTCATGTAGATCTCGTCGGAGTTCGGATCGCGCAGGAACTGCACGTTGACGTAGCCGTTGCCCTCGAAATCGGCCGGCAACACGATCTTCTGCACGCTGGAGGTGCTGTCGGCGCGGAACCAGGCGTGGGCGTAGACCTTGTCGCGTTCGATCGTGATCAGGCCGGCGCCGGGGTAGGGCGCGCGCACGCTGACTTCGATGGTTTCGCCGGGCTTGTAGCTCGGCTTGGACAGGGTCAGGCCGAGCTCGGCGTTGCGTTCCAGCGAGCGCGACAGGTTGGCCGCGCCGGCGACGCGGTAGCCGATCTGGTTCAGCACCTTGCCATCGCTTGCGCGCACTTCGATCACGAAGTCGCCCGGCTGGTCGGTCTGCAGGTTCATGCTCTGGCGGCCGCCGGCCAGGGCCAGCGGCTGCTCGCGCAGGTCGTAGCGGCGCTCGTGCGAGACGTAGCGGTACAGGCCCGAATCCTGCTTGGTCAGCACCGAGACGTAGCGCTTCTCGACCACCACCGCGCGCAGCCCCGGCACCGGCTTGGGCAGGCCGTCCTGGCCGATGCTGAGCAGTTGCAGCGACCGCTTGGCGCCGCGCTGCACGTAGTCGAGCGAATCGGCGGCCTTGATCCCGACCAGGAAGTCGTTGTTCGACACCAGCGCGCTGGTCTGCGCGGCGACGTTGCGGCCGCTGCCGGGTTCGAACGCGCGCGCCAGGAAGCTCAGCTGATAGGTCGCGCGTTCGTACTTGGTCAGGTCGAGCTTGAAGGTCGCATTGCCCTGCGCGTCGGTGGTCTGGTCGCTGAGCGACTCGTCGTAGCCTTCGCGCGCGGCCTGCGGATCGGAGAACTGGTAGTCCGGGTATTGGGCGAAACGCGGCAGGTACGGCCGCAGCACCATCGTGCCCTCGACCTTGCGCTGCTGCGCCGGGGTGCCGAACAGATTCTCGGCGCTGACCACGGCCGAGAGCTGGTCCGGCTTGATCCAGCCCTTGGGATTGTCGGCCGAGAGCTTGACCGCGACTTTCATCGTGTCCGGGGCGAACTCGCGCACCTGCACCGAGGTCGAGCCGATGCTGGTGCGCTGGTCGTCGCGGCCGAGCAGGAACAACTGGACCTGCCAGGTGCCGCTGGGCGCGCTCTCGCCCGGCGCGAAGCTCGCGCTTTCGAAGCCTTGCTCGCTGAGCTTGAGTTTCTGCCGCTGGGCGACGTTGCCGCGCGGGTCGGTGAACTCCCATTCCAGCGGCAGGCCGGCGAGCGGGCGTTTCCAGTCGGCGGCGCGCACGATCATGCCGATGTTGATGGTGTCGCCGGGCCGGTACAGGCCGCGGTCGGAGAACAGGAAGGCGTTGAGCGCGCCGGCTTCGATGTCGTTGGGCTCGCCGCCGATGTCGAAGCGCGAGTAGTCGAGCTTGCGCCGGTAGTCGTCGATCGGCAGGAACGAATAGTCCTCGCCCTGGCTGACGGTCAGCATGGTCGGGGTCTTTTCGCGCTTGAAGCCCTTCAGCGACGGCAACTGGGCGCGGCCGTTGGCGTCGGTGTCGGCCTCGACCAGGGTTTCGCCGTTGCGCGCGACCGCGCGCACCCGCGCGCCGGCGACCGGCGCGCCGTTGGACAGCGACTGCACGAACACGTCGCGGCGGCCGTCCAGGGCCTGCTTGACCGCGATGCCGAGGTCGGTCAGCACGACCAGGCGGCTGTCCTCCTCGTTGCCGGCGTCGTCGGCGATGGTCTCATCGCTGGGACGTTCGGCGTCCTCGTCGCTCATCGTGCGCAGGCTCAGCAGGAACACGCCGCGGCGGCCGGACTTGAGGTAGGCGCCGAGGTCGACGCCTTCGTAATGGGCCTTGGCCGGGTTCTCGGCCGGCAGGGTCAGGCGGCGCTCCTCGCGCTCGACCAGGCTGTCGGGGTTGACGTTGTACAACTGCGGCTTGGCGTAGGTGCCGTTGTTGTCGAACACCAGGTGCTGGATCTGCTCGGGCAGGACCCGGGCGATCTCCAGCCGCGCGCGCGCCACGTTGCGCGAGACCACGCTGACCCGGCGCTCGCCGCGCAGCGACAGCAGCGCGCCTTCGCCGACGAAGCGCAGCAGCTTGGGGTACTCGGGCACGCTCAGCACGGCGTTGTGGTCGCGGCCGAGCAGGAACCCGCCGAACGCCTTGAGGCCCTTGTTGACGCGCACATAGACGTAGCGGCCGGGCGGGGCCTGGAACTTGAAGCTATGTACCGGGGTGTATTCGCGCTCGGCCGGAATCGGGCTCAGCGGCAGCGCGGTGGCGGCCTTGAGCACGGCTTCGTCGATGTTGCCCGACGACCAGGACATGTCGCCGCCCTGGTCCTTGGCCGGGCGGCGCGGGTCCTTGGCCGGCAGCAGCCAGGCGCGCGCGGCGCCGGCGACTTCGGTGTCGCGCATGGCGTTGTTGAAGCTCAGCACCAGCGCCTGCTCGGGTTCGAAGCGCTCGTTTTCGACCAGGGTCGCGGTGACGTCGTCGACGCTGACGCTGTACAGCGACGGCAGCTTGACCTGCGCGGACAGCTTGTCCGCGCTGCCTTCGCCGCCGAGCGCGCTGACCACGCCGGCGGCCACCTCCAGGGTCAGGGTGCCGCCGTTTTCCGGCAGCTTCAGCGGTTCGGAATGGACCCAGGCCTTGAGCCGGGCGTCGTCGTAGGTGAGGGTGTACTTGGGCGCGGCCTGGGCGCTGCCGCCGCCGTCGACCAGGGTCAGGGCGATGCGGCGCTGCAATTGCGCCTCGTCGACCGGGTGCGAGAACTTCAGTTCGAACACGCCCTTCTTGAGCGCCGGGTCCTCGGGGTCCTGATAGAACTCGCTGGTCGACAGCTCGGCCTTGAACGGCGCGGTCTCGAATTCGAATTCGTGTTCCTGCAGCGCCACCTTCGGCGCGACGCTGGTCTTGGGATCGATCTCGATCGTGTACTTGGTCTTGACCGGCCAGTCGGTGGCCGGCACGAACACCAGGGTCTTGTCGTTTTCCCAGGTCCACGCGCCCTTGAGCTCGGGCGTCAGGCGGACGCCGACCGGCGCGTTGCCGATCTGCTTCAGCGGCGCGGCCGAGTCGGAGAAGCTCAGGCTCAGCCGGTGCACGGTCGGCGGCTTGCGTTCGTAATCGGTGAGTTCCGGGGCGTGCAGTTCGACGCTGAGCGCGCCGGGGATCACCGGCTTGGGCCGGGTGATCAGCCAGTACGACAGCCACGCCGCGGCGAGCAGGCCGAGCAGGCTGCCCAGGTACAGGCCGGGGCGTTGGCGGATGCGCGCGAACAGCGCGGCGAGCCAGGGCGGCGGAGTCCACGCCATCCGGCCGAACACGGCCTGGGTGGCGCGGGTCCAGGCGTTGGCGCGGCCGGACGCGCCGGCCTCCGCGGGGGGAGCCGGTTGCGACGGCGAGGGCGTGGTTTGCATTGCGATGTTCCGATCCGTGGTGCGGTGGCCAGTGCCGGGCCGGGCGCTCCTTTGCCCGGCCGGTCCCCGATTGGTGGTGGTGCGTTGCGCTTGGTGCCGTCTGCGTCGGCGCGCTCGCGCGGCGTTGGGCCGTTGAGCGTTGGCGTCGGTGGCAGTAGACCCAAATGTTAGGAAATTGTTCCTGCCGTTCGTCGGCTTGTCGAGATTTTTTTATCGCTGGGTTCGCGCGGCGGCGGCGAAGCCGCGCCGCGGCGGCCGCGCAGGAAGGATGGCAGGGGCGGGCGGGGCGCGCGGCGGGGTAAGCTCGGGGCCGTTTTGCGTCGGAGTCGGCATGGACATCGTTGCCTTGTTGGTGGTCGCCGTAGCCTTGTGGCTGGCGTTCAAGCTGGTCGGATTCATGTTGCGCGCGGCGATGTGGGCGCTGGTGTTCGGCGGCTTGTACTGGCTGATCGCGCCGCTGGCGGGTTGGCCGATGCCGTTCTAGCGGCGGTGTCCGGAGGCGGTCGTCGTCCGTCGCCGCAGGTTTCGCTTCGTCCGCCGCAGCCGTCGCCTGGTCGCGGCTTCCCTCATCCCGTTTCGACAGGAGTTCGTCGCCATGCCCGACTCGCCGTCCGCACCGCCCGCCGCGGCTGTTTCCCAGGATGTGCCCGCGCACTGGGTCGCCGACACCCAGGACATCGGCCGCCTGGTGCGGGCGGTGTACGAATGCATTTCCGGCCCGGCCGGGGCGCCGCGCGACTGGGCCCGGTTCCGTTACCTGATGCACCCGCGCGCGCTGAGCCTGCGCACTGTGGTCGACGCCGACGGCTCGACCCGGGCGGTGGTGTTCGATGTCGAGCAGTACATCGCCGACGTCGAGCCCTTGTTCGCGCAGACCGATTTCTTCGAAGTCGAGACCGACCAGCGGATCGGGCGCTTCGGCCAGATCGCGCACGTGTGGAGCAAGTACGACGCGCGGCCGGCGCCGGGGTCGCAGGTATTGCTCAAGCGCGGCGCCAACAGCATCCAGGTCTGCCACGAGCACGGGCGCTGGTGGGTGGTGTGCACGGTGTGGGACAACGAGCGCGAAGGCCTGACGTTCGACCTGTTCTGAGCGCGCCCTCGCGCCCGCCCCCTGTAGGAGCGGCGCGAGCCGCGACCGCGCCACGACGCCTGCGACGAAACCGGCGGCGCAACCGCGCCGCCGCGGCCGCCAGCGAGGCCGCAGGCTCGACAACCTCACCAGTCCCAACAGGCCGATCCGGCAACACACAAGCGCCGATCCTTCCCCAATCCGCGCTGGATACGCCGCCCACCCGACCCCAGATCGTCGGCATCCCTTCCGGAGCGCCGACCCCCGCATGCTGCCGTTCTCCGTCCTAGACCTCGCCCCCGTCACCCAGGGCAGCGACACCCGCCAGGCCTTCGCCAACAGCCTCGACCTGGCCCGCCACGCCGAAGCGCTGGGCTATACCCGCTACTGGCTGGCCGAACACCACAACATGCCCGGCATCGCCAGCGCCGCGACCGCGGTGCTGATCGGGCATATCGCCGGCGGCACCTCGCGCATCCGCGTCGGCGCCGGCGGCATCATGCTGCCGAACCACGCGCCGCTGCAGGTCGCCGAGCAGTTCGGCACCTTGGCTTCGCTGTATCCCGAGCGCATCGACCTCGGCCTCGGCCGCGCCCCGGGCACCGATCAGGCGACCGCGCGCGCATTGCGCCGCTACTACGACGGCGCCGACAGCTTTCCGCAGGACGTGGCCGAACTGTTGCACTACTTCGAACCGGCGCAGCCGCAGCAGGCGGTGCGCGCGGTGCCGGGCGCCGGATTGGACGTGCCGGTGTGGCTGCTGGGCTCGAGTCTGTTCAGTGCGCGCCTGGCCGCGCAGCTCGGTCTGCCGTTCGCGTTCGCCTCGCACTTCGCGCCGGACGCGATGGATCAGGCGCTGACCTTGTACCGCCGCGATTTCCAGCCGTCGGCACGCTTGCAGCGGCCGCACGCGATGCTGGCCTTGAACGTGGTCGCCGCGCAGAGCACGGCCGAAGCGCGCAAGCTGTTCACCACCCAGCAGCAGGCCTTCGTCAATCTGCGCCGCGGCCAGCCGGGTTTGATCCCGCCGCCGATCGACGACATCGAAAGCTATTGGACGCCGCTGGAAAAGGCCGGCGTCGCGCAAGCGCTGGCCTGCGCGGTGGTCGGCGACCCGGACGAAGTCGCCGCCGGCATCGCCGCGTTCGTCGCCCGGCACCAGCCGGACGAGTTGATGGTCACGGCGAACATCTTCGAACACGCCGCGCGGCTGCGCTCGTTCGAACTGGCCGCGAACGCGCTCAAGTCGCTGCGCTGAGCGCGCGGACGGGCCCGGCGCGCGTTCGCGCCGGGCCTTGCGTCAACGGCTTGCGCTCAGCGCGCTTCCACGCCGAGCAGTTCGACTTCGAACACCAACGAAGCATCCGGCGGAATCGCGCCGCCGCCGGCGCCGTCCTTGCCGTAGGCCAGGTCGGACGGAATCATCAGCACCCGCTTGCCGCCGACGCGCATGCCGGCGACGCCGTCGTCCCAGCCGCGGATCACCCGGCCGGCGCCGAGCAGGAAACTGAAAGGCCGGCCGTTGTGGTCGTAGGAACTGTCGAACTTGCTGCCGCGCTTGTTCGCCGCGGTTTCGTCGTAGAACCAGCCGGTGTACTGCACGATCACTTCCTGGCCGGACTGGGCGACCGCGCCGGTGCCGACGCGTTCGTCGATGGCCTGGAACCGGTCGATGCGGCCGTGCATGACCTTCGGCGCGGCCGCGGCTTGTTCTTCCTGCTGAGCCGGACGCTGACAGCCGGCCAGGGTCAGCGCGGCGCCGGCCAGCAGCGCGGCCAGCGCCGATGCGCGCAGGGCGGTGGAAACGTTGGTGCGGGACGCTGCTGCCACGGAGACCTCGGGAACGCTGGGCGAAAGGACGCACAGCTTACCCGCGTCGCCGCGCTCAGGCCTGCGGGATGCGCTTTTCGTACTCGGCTTCCAGGCGGCCGTGGGTGCGCCAGAACCCTTCGGATTCGCGCTGCGACAGCTGATCGATCAGCAGACCCAGATGCGCGTGCCAGCCGCCGGAGACGCTGACCAGACCGTTGCGGTTGGACAGATGGCGGTGTTCGACGACCAGATGCACCTCGCCGCCGCGTTCGCTGAGTTCGAAGCTGACTTCCGACTTGCTGCCGGACTCCTCGTTCCAGGTGTAGCTCAGCAGGCGCGGCGGGTCGATCGCAGTGATGCGGCCGCGCAGGGTGTTGACGCAGTCGCTGGCGTACTTGGCCGGCGGCGGGTCGTCGTTGCGGGTCAGGCGGTTGTTGTCGAAGTTGAGTTCGACCGCGCCGCCGACGCGCAGGTCCATGTCGCCGGCGGCGAGCCAGCGTCCGCGCTTGTCGGATTCGGTGAGGTAGGCCCAGACGCGTTCGATCGGGCCGGGCAGGACGCGCTCGATGCGCACGGAGTCGGGAGCGGTGAGGACGCCGAAGGCGTCGTTGGCGGGCAGGTTCATGCGTGTCTCCAGGGACGGGAGGTTCAGGGGCGCGGCTTGCGTCGCGTTGTACGGGGGGCGGGGGTGGGTTTGCTTGCGGCGGATCTGGCGGGTGCGGATTTCTTCGCGCCGGTTTTGGCCGAAGTGGACTTGGCCGATGCGGTTGCGGGCGATGCGGCTGCGGGCGACGCCGGGGGCGGCGGCTTGGCGGCGTCTTCGGCGCGCAGCAGCGCTTCGAGGTCGTCGAGGCGGTGGTTCCAGAAGCGTTCGTAGTGGCGCAGCCATTCGAAGCCGCCGTGCAGCGGTTCGGCGTCGAGGCGGCAGACGTGGATGCGGCCGCGCACCTCGCGCCGCACCAGTCCGGCGCGTTCGAGCGCCTTGATGTGTTTGGACGCCGCGGCCAGGGTCATCTCGTACGGCCCGGCGAGCTCGCCTACGTTGCGCTCGCCGTCGGCGAGCTGACGCAGCATGGCGCGGCGGGTGGGGTCGGCGAGGGCTTGGAAGACGGCGGTGAGCCGTTCGGAGTGATAGTCAACCATGGGGTTGAATATCCGCCTGTGCCGGGTAACTGTCAACCGATTGGTAAAATATCTGCGAGCGGGCCGACGAGCGGTAGGGTGGGGTGGTCGGTGCTTGGTGCGATCGATGCTGTCGCTGTCGCTGTCGCTGTCGCTGTCGCTGTCGCTGTCGCTGCTTGTCGCTACTGCCGTTGCCTTTGCTGTTCGCTCCCCCGGCCGCTGCGAACTCGCCACAGGCAAACAGAGACCCGAAGGGCGCGCGCATGGATGCGCGCGTGCGGGAACGGGGCAGGATGCCCCTTGTCCCGCATCCCTGCGCAAGCTACGAACGATAGTGGCTCTTGATTCGAAACAGGAAAAGCACTTTCTTTGCTTACTTTCTTTGTTGCCTTGGACAAAGAAAGTAACCCGGCCGCTTGCGGACGGAAGCTTTGGATTTTCGCCTGTCTTCACTCGCAATCAAAACAACGACGAAAGCAACCGCGAAGCGCCCCTGTAGGAGCGACGCGAGTCGCGACCGCGAAAACACAACTACGCCGAAACCGGCGCAATGGCTGCGGTCTCGCGGTCGCGACTTGCGTCGCTCCTACAGTCGGATACGAAGCCTTAGGGGCGCACGGCGCACATCCTGTGCGCCGCCCTTCGGGTCTACGGTTGCCCGTGGCGAGTTCGGGGCGGCGCAGGAGCGAGCATCAACGGCAAAATGGGTTCCGGCTTTCGCCGGAATGACGGGAAACGCAGGTGCACCCTCCACGCCGTCATTCCGGCGAAAGCCGGAACCCATTTTGATCTTGCCCCCGACACAAGCGACGAAGCAGGCAAACGTCGCATGGCCGCCGCATCCACCGCCGAACCTCGCGCCGCGTCAACCCGCCGCCGGCGACGGCGCCAGACTCGCGCCGAAGTCGCGCATCGCCTGCGCAGTCGCCGCGTCGGCAGGGAAGAAGGTTTCGATCGCCAGCTCGGCCAAGGTCACGTCCATCGGCGTGCCGAACACCGTGGTGGTGCTGATGAAGGACAACTCGCCGAACGGCGTGCGCATGCGGCACGGCACCGCGACGTGCGCGGCGCCGGTCAGTTCCGCCGGGTCGTAGTCGGCCGGCGCCGGGTAGGCTTCCAGTTCGGCGTACAGCGCCTCCAGCACCGGGTCGCGGCTGGTTTCGATCTGATGGCGCAGCCGGTGCAGGATGTGCGCGCGCCATTCGCCGAAGTTGAGGATGTTCGGCGCCATGCCCTCGGGATGCAGCGCGGCGCGCAGCACGTTGGCCGGGCGCGCGAGCAGATGCTCGGCCACGCCGGCCAGCATCGGCGCCAGCGCGCGGTTGTGCTGGATCAGGTTCCAGTGCCGGTCCACCGCCAGCGCCGGGTGCGGTTCGTGCGCGTACAGCACCAGTTCGACCGCGGCATAGGCCTCGCGCATCGCCGGGTGGTCGAGCGGGCGTTCGGCGTAGATCGGCGCCAACCCGGCGGCGGTCATCAAAGCGTTGCGCTCGCGCAAGGGCACGTCCAGGCGGTCGGCCAGGCGCAGCAGCATCGCCCGGCTCGGCAGCGAGCGGCCGGTTTCGATGAAGCTGACATGGCGGGTCGAGATCTCGGCCATTTCGGCCAGATCGAACTGGGTCAGGCGGCGGCGCTGGCGCCATTGGCGCAGCAGTTCGCCCACGGAGGCGGAATCGTTCATGCGGCCACCTTAGCCCAGCCGCGCCGGCGCCGGCATTACCTGCCAGGTAATCGACCCGCGGCGCGCGCCGCGCTGTGATGGCAGCGTCCAAAACGAACGCACTCACGACAGGAGAACACAATGGCCATCGTCATCGAACGCAATCCCGCCCACTTCCTGCGCCGCGTGGTCCAGGCCGACCTCGCCGTATCCGCCGCCGCCGGCGCGCTGCAACTGGCCGCGGCCGAACCGCTGGCGCGGCTGACCGCGATCGACGCGGGCCTGTTGCGCGGCTCGGGCCTGGTGTTGATGGGCTGGGTCGCGTTTCTCGGCTGGGCGCTGAGCCGGCCGGCGATCGGCGCGCCGATGGTGCGCACGATGATTGGCGTCAACCTCGCCTGGGTCGCCGCGTCGCTGCTGGTGTGGCTGGAAGGCGCGATCGCGCCGAATCCGCTCGGCGTGGCCTACTTGCTGGCGCAGGCGGCGGTGGTGGCGGTGTTCGCCGACCTGCAGTATTTCGGCCTGCGCCGGCAGCGGCGCGGTTGAGGCGGCGATGTCGGCGACCGGGGCGGACCCGGATGCGCGCGCGGCCTCAGCGCCGGCCGCGGCGCGCGGCGTGGCGGGCAACCTGCCGGCGCGCTGCGCGTGGTGTCCGGACCTGATCGGCTGCCGGGTGCCGGCGCCGGTCGCGGCAACGGTGCGGACTGCGCGCTGCGATGCGCGCAGCGGGCGCCGGATCGTCGCGGTGTAATCCGCCGCGCAGCAGCCGCAGCCCCTGTAGGAGCGGCGCGAGCCGCGACCGCGACAACGCAACTGCGACGCAAGCTCCGACGTAGTTGCGTTGTCGCGGTCGCGGCTCGCGCCGCTCCTACAGTCGTACTGCGCAGTTCAGCCGGCCGGCGCCGCGTACGCCACTTCGACGATCGCGAAGCGCGCCGGCCCGGCCGGCAGCACCGCTTCGAATTCGTCGTCGACGCGGCGCTTGAGCATCGCCCGCGCCAGCGGCGAATCGATGCTGATGTGGCCCAGGCGCGCGTCGGTCTCGTCGGGACCGACGATGCGGTAGCGCGCCAGCTCGCCGTTGGCGACGTTCTCGACCTCGACCCAGGCGCCGAAGAACACCGACTGCGGGTCGCTCGGCGTGGTCTCGATGACCCGCAGCAGCGGCAGGCGCTTGCTGAGGTAACGCACGCGCCGGTCGATCTCGCCCAACTGCTTCTTGCGGTAGGTGTACTCGGCGTTTTCCGAGCGGTCGCCTTCGGCCGCGGCCGCGGCCAGCGCCTTGACCACTTCCGGGCGGCGCACCCGCCACAGTTCGTCGAGCTCGTGCTTCAGGCGCGCGTGGCCCTCGCGCGTGATCAGCGCGGTGCTGTGTTCGGCGGGCGGGCGCCATCGGCCCATGTCGGTGGTACTCGCGGCGGCAGGGCGGTCGTTATCGCAGAGCCGGCGGCGGGGTTCAAGCCCGCGGCGCCCGCGCGTGCGCGCAGGCGGCCGCGACGGCGCGCCACGGGGTTTGCTTCGGTCGCGGGCGGCCTCGCCGCGCTTGCCAGTGCGCGGGCGATCGGCAAGGCTGTGGCGTCCTGTCCGCCCGCCGCGCCCATGCTGATCCTGCCGCTGCACCGTCCGTTCACGCGCGCCAACTTCCCGTTCGTGACGGTGCTGCTGGCGCTGACCAACGTGTTCGTGTTCTTCGCCCTGCAAAGCGGCGACGGCGCCAAGCTCAAGGCGCTGTACCGGCAGTATCTGGACTCGGGACTGGCGGCGATCGAAGCGCCGGCTTACCGCCGTCATCTGCAACGCAGCGGCCAGCGCGAGGCGCTCGCGGCGCTGGACGCGGCGCCGGAGCGCGAACGCGCCGGATTGGTCGCCTCGCGCAGCCTCACCGACGTGACTTTCGCCCGCGCCCTGGCCGGCGGCGAGCTGTTCGACGACGCGGCGCAGTTCGAACGCTGGAAGCCGTTGCGGGCGCAGTACGAGGACCGGCGCGACGGGGTCTTCACCTTGCGCCACATCATGCGCAGTTCCGAGATCGACCCGTGGCGGATGTTCTCGGCCGCGTTCCTGCACGGCGACGCGATGCATCTGCTCGGCAACATGATCTTCCTGCTGGCGCTGGGGCTGCTGGTGGAAGGCGCGGTCGGCGCGGGGCTGTTCGCGCTGTTGTACGTGCTCGGCGCCTACGGCTCGGCCGCGCTGTCGCTGTGGTGGCGCTGGGGCGAGGCCGGCGGCGGGCTCGGCGCGTCCGGCGCGATCGCCGCGCTGATGGGCGCGTTCTGCCTAGTCTGGGGGTTGCGGCCGGTGCGCTTCTTCTATTGGATCGGGGTGGTGTTCGACTACGTGCGCGCGCCGGCGATCTGGCTGTTTCCGGCGTGGCTGGGCTGGGAGGTGTTCAACCTGCTGACCCGCAGCGATCTCAACATCGGCTTCGACGCGCACGCCGGCGGCTTGCTGACCGGTGCCTTGGTCGGCGCGGCCTATGTCGCAACCGGCCGGGTGCGTTCCAGCTTCGTCGACGAAGACGCGACGGCGGCCGCGCCCGACACGCGCTGGGAACGCGCGCAGCAGCACCTGGGCCGGATGCAGTCGGCCGAAGCCGAGTCGCTGCTGGCGGAACTGGTGCAGGAACAGCCGCAGCGCTTCGACCTGCGGCTTGCGCGTTATCGCGCGGCCCGCAACGCCGGCCGCCGCGACGCCCTGGCCCAGCGCAGCGTCGAACTGCTGGCGCTGGATCCCGACGACGCGGCGCAGGCGCGCGTGCAGGCCGAAGCGCTGGCCGGACTGGACGAGGCCGGCGTGGCGACCGATCCTGCGCGCCGGCAGGCGCTGCTGCGCGCCTGGACCCGCGCCGGCGCGCTCGATGCGGTGGAAACGCTGCTCGATGGCGCGGCGACGGCGGCGCTGCCGCGCGAGCGTCTGGCCCAGGCGTGGCTGGAGCTGGCGCTGGCGCATCGCGACCGCGGCCAGCCGGCGGAGCAGGCCAAGCGGCTGCGGCTGGTGCTGGAGCGCTATCCCGAACAACCGCAGGCGCCGAAGGCGCGGTTCCTGCTCGAACACGAACTGCACGAGCCGACGTAAGTTGCGCATCCCCCTGTAGGAGCGACGCGAGTCGCGACCGCGACAACGCAACTACGCCGTAACCATCGTCATGGTTGCGTTGTCGCGGTCGCGACTCGCGTCGCTCCTACAGGGCGAGATTCAAGCCGACGCGGGTTGCAGCGGCTTCAGCGCAGCCTCCAGCTTCTCGCGCAACGGCTCGTCCTCGCAGCGCACGATCGCCTGTTCCAGCAACGCCCGCGCCTCGTCGTCGCGGCCCAGCCGGTCGACCAGCAGCAAGGCTGCGTCCAGCGCCCAGCGCGGCGCGGCGGGGTGTTTCGGCGACTGCCGCAGCAGCGCCCGCAGCGTGTCGGCGGCGGTCTGCGATTGCCCGCTCATGCGCGCGCGTTCGGCCAGGCGCTCGCCGTGCTCGGTCTGCATCGGCGCGAAGTCCGGGTCGGCGTCGAGCGCTTCGCGCAGCACGCCCAGGGCGCGGGCTTCCTGCTTCTCGATCATCAGCAGGTTGAGGTACTGGCGCGAATGCTCGCTGCGTTCGGCCAGCGGCGCGCCGGCGCTGCGCAGCAGGCGGTGGTAAAGATCGTGCACCGCCGGGGTCACCGCGCGGGTGCGGATTTCGCCGCGCAGATGCTCGATCGCCGCCGGGTTGTGGCCGTCGCGCACCAGTTCCTGCGCGCGCTCGAGCAGTTCGCCGTCGCGGTCGTACAGCGCCGGCAGGCGGTTGCGGTGCGCTTCGGGCTCGTAGCCCAGTTCCTCGTGGTACTGGTAGACCAGGTAGCCCATCAGATGGAACGCGGCGAACAGGCCCCAGAACGACACCAGGGTCAGCAGCGGGCCGCCGAGCAGCAGCGGCACGAACCGGGCCATCCAGTATCCGGCGGTGGCGACGCTGGCCTGGATCACGAACAGCAGCCCGAACACCGCCAGGTACGGCCAGCCGACCCGGGCGACGATGCCGAAGGCGGTGGCCGGATTGAGCGCGTTGAGCAGGCTGCCGTCGATCGCCAGCGACATGATGCAGCCGGGCTGCAGGAACACGATCGCCGCGATCGCGATCACGCCGACCACCGGCCCGCCGAACAGCGCGGCGAGCCCGATCGCGAGGATGTAGACGAACTGCATCGCCAGCAGCCGCCAGACCACGCCGCTTTCGATCTTGAGCACGCTCTCGGGCGGGTCCTGATGGCCGTCGGCGGTGGCGCGCAGGATTTCGAAGGCGTACTTGTACGCCGCCATCCACACCAGCAGCGCCACCAGCCGACCGACCAGGGGCACGAAGGCGGCCAGGCTGCACAGGGTCAGGATCAGCAGGGTGATGCCGGACGCGCCGCGCAGCGGGTAGAGCATCATCGGCCGCAGCCGGTTCCAGAACGGGACCGGGGTGGCGGGCAACTGGGGCGTGGGCATGGCGGCTTCCGAACCGTGACGGGCGTTTGAGTTCGGCTACGGTAGCCGATTCCCTGGTTCGTTAAACGGATTGCCGCGAAAAAACGGCTCACCCCCTGTAGGAGCGGCGCGAGCCGCGACTGCGACAACGCAACTGCGATGAAGGTTGCGGCGTAGTTGCGTGGTCGCGGTCGCGGCTCGCGCCGCTCCTACAGAGGGATACGGACTTTACTGGGCCGCGGCGGTGCGCTTGAGGCTGTGGTTGAACTCCGATTCGATCTTCTTGCCTTCCACGTCGAGCATGCGGATCTCGTCCTTGCTCACCACTTCGAACAGGCTGTCGTCTTCGCTCTTGCTGTTGGGATCCAGGCGCACGCGCTTGCCGTTGTCTTCGGCGGTCCAGGTGCCGTCGCTCTTGGACGGGCTGCCGTCGCCCTTGCCCTGATAGCTCCGGCTCAGCGCATAGCTGCCGTCGGTCTTGAGCTCCAGGGTGGTGTCGATGCCTTCGCAATCGGCGCAGGGCACGGTGCCGCGGAAGGTGCCGGCGAACGCGGCGGCGTCGGCGGCGGTCGGCTCGGCGGCGGCGACCGGGGCGGGCGCCGGCGCGGCCGGTTCGGCGGCCTTGGGCGCGTCGGCCGGGGCCGGCGCCGGCGCGGGTTCGGCGGGCTTGTTGCACGCGCTCAGCGCGAGCGTGGCGAGGCAGGCGAGGGCAAGCAGTTTCTGGTTCACGTACGGCTCCTGTGTGGTGGCGGTCTGCGATGGGGGGTGAAGGTGTCGCGGCGAGGAGTGAGCGTAGAGGAGCGAGCAGTGAGCGAAAGCGAGCCCTTGCTCACTTCTCGCTCCTCCACGCTCACTCCTGCGCCCTCAGCGCTTGCCGCCGAAGATGCCGCCGAGCAGGCCGCGCAGGATCTGCCGGCCGACCTGGGTGCCGACCGTACGCGCGGTCTGCTTGGCCATCGTCTCGACCATGCCCTGGCGGCGCTTGGTGCCGAACACCGCGTCCTTGACCGCCTGGCCGAAGCCGCCTTCTTCCTGGTCGTCCTGCTCGCGGGTCTTGGCGGCCGGCGCCTGCGCCTGCTCGGCCGCGGTCTCGGCGCGCTTGGCCAGCATCTCGGCGGCCGATTCGCGGTTGACCGAGGTGTCGTACTTGCCGCCGATCGGGCTGCCGGCGCGGACCTGGGCGCGCTCGGCCTCGGTGATCGCGCCCATGCGGCAGCGCGGCGGCGCCACCAGGGTGCGTTCGACCGGCATCGGCACGCCCTTGTCCTGCAAGGTCGAGACCAAGGCCTCGCCCGTACCCAACTTGGAAATCGCTTCCGCCACGTCCAGCGCCGGATTCGGCACGAACGTCTGCGCCGCCGTGCGCACAGCCTTCTGGTCGCGCGGGGTGAACGCGCGCAGCGCGTGCTGCACGCGGTTGCCGAGCTGGCCGAGGATGTTGTCGGGGATGTCGTCGGGGAACTGCGAGCAGAAGTACACGCCCACGCCCTTGGAACGGATGATCCGCACCACTTGCTCGACCCGCTGCTGCAGCGCGGCCGGAGCGTCGTCGAACAGCAGGTGCACCTCGTCGAACACGAACACCAGCTTGGGCCGGTCGAGGTCGCCGACTTCGGGCAGCTGTTCGAACAGTTCCGACAGCAGCCACAGCAGGAAGCTCGAATACAGGCGCGGCTTGAGGATCAGCGAATCGGCCGCGAGCACGTTGACCACGCCGTGGCCGTTCGCGGTGGTGCGCATCAGGTCGCTCAGCTCCAGCGCCGGCTCGCCGAAGAAGTGGTCGCCGCCGTCCTGCTCCAGGCGCAGCAAAGACCGCTGGATCGCGCCGATCGACTGCGCGCTGACCAGGCCGTAGCTGGTCGAGATGTCCTTGCGCTCGTCGGCGACCAGGCCGAGCAGGGCGCGCAGGTCCTGCAGGTCGAGCAGCAGCAGGCCGCGGTCGTCGGCGAGCTTGAACACGATGTCGAGCACGCCGGACTGGGTGTCGTTGAGTTCGAGGATGCGCGCCAGCAGGGTCGGGCCCATCTCGCTGACGGTGGTGCGCACCGGGTGGCCGAGCTTGCCGAACAGGTCCCAGAACACCACCGGACTGGCCTGCGGGGTCCAGTCGGTCACGCCGATTTCGCTCAGGCGGCTCTGCAACTTGTCGTTGGCGGTGCCGGCGACGGCCAGACCCGCGACGTCGCCCTTCACGTCGGCCAGGAACACCGGCACGCCCTGGCGCGAGAAACCTTCGGCCAGGGTCATCAGGGTGACGGTCTTGCCGGTGCCGGTGGCGCCGGCGACCAGGCCGTGGCGGTTGCCGAGCTTGGTGTGCAGGAACACCTGCCCGCTGTCGGGCGTGGTCACGGCCTTGCCGATCAGGATGTCGTTCTGGGTGTCGCCGGGGGTCGGGGCCATGTCCGTTTCCGTGGTTCGGTGGAATGCTGCGGGGGAATGCGTGCGAACGGCCGATTCTAGCGGCAGGGGTGTGGGGGTCGTGAAGCGGGTTGGGGCAGCGCGGTCATTGCGGTGTCGCGGTCGCAGCTTGCGCAGCTCCTACAGTCGGAAACGAAACCGGCCGGAGCCCCTGTAGGAGCTGCGCAAGCTGCGACCGCGACACTGCAACTACGCCGTACCCACCGACCGCACAGCCGCAGCAAAAGCCGCAATGACGGCTGACACCCGCGCAACGCCATCGCAGCGTAGTCCTTGCCCCGGCCAGACCCCCGCCGTTACCCTGGCCCCCCGCAAAAAGGACCTGCCGCACGCCTCATGCCCGCCTATTCACGTCCCGCCCGCGCCTCGCGCGTCCCGGCCGGCTTCCGTGCGGCGGTCGCGCCGCTCGCCGCCGCGCTCGCGCTGTGCAGCCTCTCGCCGCAAGCCGCGGCCCTGTCCAAGCGCGATCAGGCCGCGGTCGACGCGCTGAGCCAGCGCATGCAGTCGGCCGAAGCCCGCTATCAATCGGCCCTGGTCAAGATCCGCAACGCCGACCCGACCGGCCGCCAGGACAGCGACGCCGCGCTGGAGGACATGGAGGACGTGATCGCCGCCTGCCTCAAGCAGAAAGGCTGCGCGCCGACCACCATGCTGGCCGGCTACAAGCGCCTGCTCAAGGCCAACGCCGACTCGGTCGCCAACACCGACGAGGACGCCGAGGACGCCGGCCAGCTCGACAGCGACAGCTTCGCCGCCGATGTGCCCGAGGCCGCGCGCGCGGCGGCTTTGCTCAGCGACGACGGCCAGCGCTTCGTCAAGATGGTGCAGTACAACCCGGCCGTGCAGGCCGGCATCCGCCGCTGGCTGACCGACCTGCGCGGCCCGCTGATGCAGAGCTACGACAACTATCAGTACATGCGCGGGCTGATGTGGCCGGAATTCCAGCGCGCCGGGCTGCCCGAAGCGCTGCTGTTCGGCATCATCGCCAAGGAATCCAACGGCCGCGTGCATTCGACCTCGCGCGTCGGCGCCGCCGGCCCGTTGCAGTTCATGTTCGCCACCGGCAAGCGCTTCGGCCTCGGCGACGACGGTTCGGGCTTCGACACCCGATACGACCCCAAGCAGTCGGCGCAGGCCGCGGCCGAGTACTTGAACGAACGCCTGGGCCAGCTCAACAACTCCATCGAGCTGTCGCTGGCGGCGTACAACGGCGGCGAAGGCCGCGCTTTGCGCATCAACAACGCCTCGGGCGGGCGCAATTTCTGGGACGAATCGGTCTACAACCAGTTCCCGGCCGAAACCCGCGACTACGTGCCGATGGTGGTCGCCGCGGCGTGGCTGTTCCTGCACCCGCGCGAGTACGGGCTGAATTTCCCCAAGGTCGACGGCAAGCTCGCCCAACTGCGCTTGAACCGGCCCAGCTCGATCTATGAGCTGACCATCTGCATGGGCGGCAGCGGCAGCCGCGACGGCTACATGCGCGCGCTGCGCAACCTCAACCCGCGCTACCAGGCCGACAGCTATCTGTCGGCCGGCACCACCCTGACCGCGACCACGCGCATGGTCAGCCTGTACAACCGCTGGTGCGTGCAGGGCAAGCGCGCGGAACTGGCGCGTACCCTGGTCGCCAGCGACGCCAACAGCGCGATCGTGCGCACCGGCCCGCTGACCGTGCTGCCGGCGCAGAGCGCGGGCGAGGACGGAACGCTGGCGTTCGCCGGCACCAGCGCCGCCGGCGTGCCGGTCACCATCGCCACCGGCCGCCCAGCGCCTGCGCCGAAGCCCGAGCCGAAGAAGAAGGCCGCGCCGAAGGACTACAAGGTGCAGCGCGGCGACACCCTGACCGAGGTCGCGCGCAAGTTCTCCTGCGACACCCGCGCGCTGGCCAAGGCCAACGGGCTGAAGGCGCCGCGGTATGCGGTCAAGCCGGGGCAGCGGATCAAGCTGAGCGGTTGCGGCGACTGAGGCGCATGCCGGCATGAGCACGGATGCGACTGCCGCCGAACCTGCCGCCCATCCGGGCGGCGAATCGCGCGTCTTGCGCGATCTGTCGCCGCGGGCCCTGCGCCGCTGGACGTATCTGTCCCGCGCCTGGCTCGGAGCGATGTGGGTGCTGCTGGTCGGGGCGTTTTCCTGGCTGATGTCGGGACATCAGCCGGCTTCCATATGGTTGCTGGTCGGCGCCGGCTTGGTGACGATGCTGTCGGTGGTGCTCGTGCACGAATGCGGGCATTGGTGGGCCGCGCGTCTGCGCCGCATGGCCGTGGCGATGGTCGTGATCGGCCCGCTGGAATTGCAGCCGCGCCGGCGCGGCGTGCGCCTGCGCTTGCTCGGACGCAAAAGCGCGCAGCGCGGCCTCGGCGGCTGGGTGGTCGCGCTGCCGGATCCGCGCCGCGACGTGCGTCGCGATGCGATGTGGATGGTCGCGGGCGGCAGCTTGGCCAATCTGTTTTTCGCCGCGGCGTGCATCGTCGCCGCGGTGTTGCTGCCGCCTTCCTCTGTGCGCCCGGTGTTGGCGCCGCTGGCTGTCGCGAACATCGCCATCGGCGTGCTGAACCTGATGCCTTATCTGATCGGCGGCCGCACGCCCAGCGACGGGCTGAATCTCTGGCGGCTTTCGCGCAATCGCTACGAAGACCTGCCGGGCTGGTCGCTGAAGCTGGTGCTGGGTCATTTCGCCGCGGGCTTGTCGGCGGATCGCCTGGATCCGGCGTTGCTGCGGCGCATGGGCAACGACCCCGAGCCGGTGCCGCTGATGCGCGATTGGCTTGAGTTCGATGCCGCGCTGCGGGCCGGCGCCGCGGACGACGCGGCCCGTGCGCTGGCGCGCGTGCGCGAACGCGCCGCGGGCTATCCGCCGCAGATGCGCGAGTTGGCGGCCGACCTGCTGGCCATGAGCGAAGTGCAGGACGTGTTTCATCGCGCGCTGGGCGGTGGCGATGCCGATCCCGCGCGGGCGTTGTCGGCGCTGGATCTGCGCCAGCCGGGCTTGTGGCGCTCGCCGCAGGTGGCGCCGCGGGTGCGCGCGTTGGCGGCGGCGCTGCGCGGCGACGCCGCGGTCGCGCGGGTCGAACTGGAACGTTCGCGGCGTTACGCCGAAAACGATCCGGTCCCCGGCGTCGCCGCGTATGAGGCGTCGCTGCGCGAGCGGATCGTCGCGCTGATGCCGCCGACGGCGGCAACGGCCGGAGCCGCCGGATGAGCGGCCGCGTGCGCAGTTGGGCCGTCGTCGTCGCGGTGTCCGCCGTCCTCGCCATCGCCGGCGCCTACGCCGGCGGCGCGGCGATCTGGCTGCACTACCTGTTCAAACCCGCGACCACGCTGCTGATCGCGGCGATGGTGCTGCGCGAAGGCGCCGGCGCCGAGCCGCGCTATCGCCGCGCGATCTTCGCCGGCCTGCTGCTGTCGACCGCCGGCGACGCGTTCCTGATGCTGCCCGGCGACTGGTTCGTGTTCGGGCTGGCCTCGTTTCTGTGCGCGCACGTCGCCTATCTGGCCGGCTTGTGCAAGCGCGCGCGGCCGTTCGCCGCGGGGTGGCCGTTTCTGGCCTACGCCGCGCTCGCCGGCGCGGTGCTGGCGGTGCTGTGGCCGCATCTGCCCGGCGAACTGCGCATTCCGGTGATCGTCTATGTCGCGGTGCTTGCAGCGATGGCGGCGCAGGCCGCGGCGGTGTGGCGGCGGCGCGCGGACGCGGCCGCCGCCGCCGCGGCGATCGGCGGCGCTTGTTTCGTGTTCTCGGACGCGACGTTGGCCATCGACCGCTTTGCCGCGCCGTTCGCTGCGGCGCAGGCGGTGGTGTTGGTCAGCTACTGGGTCGCGCAGTGGGGGATCGGGCGGTCGGCGGTGTTGGCGCGTAGTTGATCGCGAGGGCGGGAGGCGACGCAACCGCCTACCGTCATTCCCGCGAAGGCGGGAATCCAGAGACTTCAGCGCCCTGTCGCGATGAAGCCCTGGATTCCCGCCTTCGCGGGAATGACGGTAGGCAGGTCGCGCTGCGCACTTGCACTTGCCCGGCGCGAGTTGGAGTCGCAACGCTCCTGCGGCTGGCATACTCGCCATCCGCTCAACGCACAGGACGTGCGCAACCGACCAGGACCGTCGCAAGCCGCCTCGCTCGCCTTCGCCGTCGCGCCCTCACTTTCTAGCGCGCTCGCTCCCCGCATCGATCCGCACGTCGCACGTTCGCGCGGCAGTGCCCCTCGTCTTCCCACCACCCGCCAGGACCTCACGGATGACCGACCACCCTGCCTACGAAGTGCTCACCGCCGCCGAAGTCGAAACCGAATTCAAGGTCTCCGGCTGCATCGAATATCCCTATCGCGAGTTCGCCGGCGAACAGGAGCAGCGCGTCTACCGCGGCGGCCTCAAGCTCGCCGGCGACTGGTGCAGCGAGCCGGGCGTGGACTGGAATCCGTACAACGTCATCGTCGACGGCGACCTGGAGATCGACGGGCAACTCCTCTGGAACGACTTCGGCGGCGGCTGCTACCTGCTGGTCACCGGCGACCTCAAGGCGCGCAACGTGGTGTTGCAGGGCTGCCCGAACGTGACCGTGCTGGGCGAACTGATCGCCGAAGGCGCGATCGCCGGCCGCTACGGCGACGACGGCGGCGTGCTCAACGTCGGCGGCCGCACCCGCGCGACGCTGGTGCTGGCGACCAGCTACTTCCGCATGTCGTTCGGGCCGGCGGTCGAGGCGACCCTGATCGCCGCGCCGTTCGATGTCGACATGGACGTGGATTTCAGCGCCGACGAACTGCCGGCGCTGGTGTGGCCGGAGTTCCTCGACGCCGACGGCGAAGCCGACGAAGGCGCGATGTTCAAGGCGATGGCGCAAGGCCTGCCGGTGTTGCGCGACGACCTGCCGCCGGGCGCGCGCGCTGCGGCGAACTGAGCGCGCAATCTGCGTTGCGCCCAATGCGGCGGCCTGGACGGTGGTCCGGGTCGCATCGCAGGCGGTTCGTGCGGCGCCTCGTGCGGCGGCGCCGGATCGCGCCTCAGGCGGCAGGCCCGGCCGGTTTTTCGTCCGTTTCCTTCGCCGGTGCGGCCGGCGCCGACAGCGCCTCGCGCGCCTTGCGCCACCACCCGCCGGCGACATCGCCGGCCTGGCCCACGCCTTTTTGCAGCGACTCGCCCATCGGCTTGAGCGCCTGTTCGTCGGCGAAGCGGGTCGCCGCGCGCATCGCCTCGGGGCCGTGCGCCTGCACCGCGTCCCAGGCCAGCACGGTCAGCAGGCGCGGCATGAACGCGAACGAATCCACGTCGCCGCCCTTGGCTTCGGCCTGGGCGATGAAGCCGCTCAGTTCCTTGCGCAGGTCCGCCGGCACGCTCGGGTCTTCGCTGAGCCGCTTGAGCGCGATCAGCGCATCGCGCGGGCGGCCTTCCTGCACCGCCACGCCGGCTTCGGCGATCTTGCCGAGCCACGGCGCGCGCAGCATCTGGCCGAGCGCGTCGGCGTGGATCTGGGCGCGGTCCCAGCGTTTCTCGCTGACCGCCAGATAGCCCAGGCCCAGGTGCAGGGCCAGCATCTGCCCGGCCGGGCCTTTTTCGAACGCCGTATCGCCTTGCGCGCGCCAGACCTTCTCGCTTTCGGCTTGGGCCAGTTGCGGCCACTGCAGGCGCTGGAACGCGACCGAGCGCAGCGACGCGGCGGCGAGGTCGTCGAACGCGGCGCAGTCCTGCGCCTCGACGATGTCGGTTTCGGCTACAGCGATCGTGGTCTTGTCGGCGCCGAGCGCGCCGTAGGCCAACAGCAGATGGGCGATGCACAGGTCGGCGGGGCCGAGCTTGGGCAGGTCGGACGGCGCCATGCCGGCCTTGCCGCTGAGTTGCGCGCCGAAGCGGTAAGCCTCCAGCGCGGCCGGCAGGCCGTTTTCGGAGACGCGGCGGTAGTTGGTGTAGGTCAGGCCGTCGCGCAGGTCGGCGAGTTGTTCGGTTTCGCTTTTGGCGCCGCAGGCGGTCAGGGCGAGGGCAAGCGCGGCGAGGGCGAGCGGGCGTCCGATGCGGGTCATGCGTGTCCCCTCCGTGGGGTTTGTGATCTACCTGTAGGAGCGGCGCGAGCCGCGACCAACCGAAGCGACGTTCGAAAGCGAAGTCAACCGAAGCCAAAACTCCTCAACCGCAAAGCCAGAGCGAGCGCTCAGACAGCGCGAGCTTCAGCGACGTTCGAAAGCCAAGCCAACCGAAGCCAAAACTCCTCAACCGCAAAGCCAGAGCGAGCCCTCAGACAGCGCGAGCTTCGGATGATGCAGTGGTATGACGGCGCTTCGGTTGGTCGCGGCTCGCGCCGCTCCTACAGGGGGCTTTCAGCGGGTACGGCGGGCCAAGGGCTGGCCCAGGCGCACCGCGGTCTCGGCCTGCAGCGCGGCGTCCAGCGTCGCCACGCCCGGCGGCAGCAGCACGATCACGGTCGAGCCGTAATTGAACCGGGCCATTTCCTCGAAGCGCTTGAGGGTGATGCCTTTGCCGCGATAGTCCTTGGTGGTCACGCGGTCGCCGTAGGCGGGAATCTCGACGCCGCTCCACACCGTTTCCACGCCCGAGACCAGCAACGCGCCGACCATCACCAGCGCCATCGGCCCGAACTCGGTGTCGAAGTGGCAGACCAGGCGTTCGTTGCGCGCGAACAGGCGCGGCACGCTGCGCACCGCGTCGGGGCCGACGCTGAAAAGCCGGCCGGGCACGTGCACGGTTTCGCGCAGGGTGCCGGTCCACGGCATGTGCACGCGATGGTAGTCGCGCGGCGACAGGTACACGGTGGCGTAGTCGCCGTCGCGGAACGGCGCGGCCGCGGCTTCGTCGCCGCCGAGCAGTTCCAGCGCGGTGAACGAGCGGCCCTTGGCCTGGAAGATCTCGCCGGCGCGGATCGGCCCGCACTGGCTGATGCGGCCGTCGGCCGGCATCACCAGGGTGCGCGCGTCGCCCTCGGCGCGGCGCGCGCCGGGCTTGAGCGCGCGGGTGAAGAAGGCGTTGAAGGTCGGATACGCGCGCGGGTCCGGATTGGCCGCCTCGTTGAGGTCGACGCCGAACTTCTCGGTCACCGTGTCGATCAGCCAGCGGCTGACCCGCGGGTCGTCGGAATAGGCCAGCATCCGCGCCAGCCCGGACAGGAAGCGGTGTGGCAGCACATAGGTCAAGGTGGTGACGAGGCTCACGGCGAGGCCTCCGTCAGCGCGGCCATGTCGCGCGCGATCACGTTCGGATCGAACGGCGGCCGCACCAGGCCGGCCATGCGCCCCTGCGGGTCGAGCACGGCCATGCTGGCGCTGTGGTCCATCGAATACTGGTCGGCCGGCGCGCCGGGCGGGGCCGGGACCTTGGCGAACACCATGCTCAGCGACTTGGCGAAGTTCTCCAGCGCCGGCACGTCGGCGGTCGCGGCCAAGGTGTCCTTGTGGAAGCCGTGGGCGTACTCGCCGATCTTGTCGGGCGAATCGCGCTCGGGGTCGACCGAGACGAACAGCACCCGCGGGCGGGTCGATTCGGGGATCGCTTCCCAGGCCTTCTGCGCCACCGACATCTGCGCCAGCGTGGTCGGGCACACGTCCGGGCAGTGGGTGAAGCCGAGGAAGACCAGGGTCCAGTGGCCCTTGAGCTCGCCGGAAATCAGCGGGGTGCCGTCGGACTGGCGCAGCGAGAACGCGGGCAGGGTGCGCGGCGGGTCGAACAGGCGCACCGCCTGCGTTTGCGGCAGGTGCGAGCGCTTGACGCTGCCGAAGTATGTCTGCGCGGCCCACAGGCCCAGCGCGGCGGCCAGCGCGGCCACCAGGACGATGGCGGTAGTGCGGTTGAACATGGCGGTTCCAGCGTGAATGCCTGGCCATGATAGGGGATTCGGGAATCGGGAATGGGGAATCGAGAATCGGGGGCCGGCTGAAGGCTCGAAGCCGCGCCGGTAAAGCCGTTGCGGCGAATCCGATTCTCCATTCCCGATTCCCGATTCCCGATTCCCGAACAAAGCTATACTGCGCCCCTTGTTACGCCCTGGACCCGCCGTGCCCGCTTCCGTTTCCTTCGAACAGCTGACCCTCGTCGACCTGATCCGCTACGGGGCCAGCCGCTTCAACGCGGCCGGGCTGAGCTTCGGCCACAGCTACGACAACGCCCTGGACGAAGCCACCCAGCTGGTCCTGCACGCGCTGCACCTGCCGCACGACCTGAGCCCGGTATACGGCCAGGGCAAGGTCACCGCGGACGAGAAGGACGCCGTGCTGGCGCTGTTCCAGCGCCGCATCGACGAGCGCATCCCGGCCGCCTACCTGACCGGCGAGGCCTGGTTCGCCGGCCTGAGCTTCAAGAGCGATGCGCGCGCCCTGGTGCCGCGCTCGCCGATCGCCGAGCTGATCGAATCCGGCTTCGAGCCCTGGCTCGGCGGCCGCGAAGTGCGCCGCGCGCTCGACCTGTGCACCGGTTCGGGCTGCATCGCCATCGCCACCGGCCATTACCACCCCGAGTGGGAAGTGATCGGCGCCGACATCAACGACCAGGCGCTGTCGCTGGCCGCCGAAAACAAGCAGCGCCTGCTCGCCGACAACGTCGAGCTGCGCAAGTCCGACCTGTTCCAGGGCCTGCAGGACGAGGTGTTCGACCTGATCGTCACCAACCCGCCTTACGTCACCGACGACGAGACCGACGCGCTGCCGAAGGAATACTCGTTCGAGCCGGAACTCGGCCTGCGCGCCGGGCACGACGGCCTGGACCTGGCGCTGAAGATCCTGCGCGACGCGCCGGACCACCTCAGCGAAGACGGCCTGCTGATCTGCGAAGTCGGCGAAGCCGAGCGCGCGCTCGGCGAGCTGCTGCCGCAGCTGCCGCTGGCCTGGGTCGAATTCAAGGTCGGCCAGATGGGCATTTTCGTGGTCGAGCGCCACGACCTGGTCGAACACCACGACGCGATCAAACGGCTCGCCGACGCGCGAGCCTGATCGAGCCGCTTCTCATCGAGCCGTTTCTCAAGATCACGCGCGTCGGCGGCTGGTAGCGCGGGGCACAGGCCTCGCGCGGCGCCGCAAGCGACGCTGACTGCACAGCATCGCCGGCGCGGACCGGCCGGAACTCGTAAGCGCCCCGCGGCGTTTGCGCGCCTTCATCGCAATCGCCTGCGGACTCTTTGGAGGTCGTCGCAGGGTTGCGCGTGCCTTCGTTACAGCGGAAACCGGAGCAGTCGGCTATGGTGGCCGGGGCGGTGCGCGCGGAAGGTCGGCGTGGTCGCTGTTTGCGATTTCGGCGCTGCTTGCCCTCACCCCAGCCCTCTCCCGCAAGCGGGGTGAGGCGCCGTGCTTGCGAGCCACTGACTCGCGCGGCGACGAACGCCCGAACGCTCTGCGTTCGGGCCGGGGTGGCGACGATCAATTCGGTCGCGATTGCATCCGCACCGTTCCAAGTCCCCGCCAACCGATCATTTCCGCCCGCTCCGACCACGCCGTACCATCGAACACCCCCTGTAGGAGCGGCGCAAGCCGCGACCGCGCCCCCGCAACAACGACAAACCCGCTTCATCCCCACCACACCCGTCTCCGCGATCATCGCCAAAGCCCTCCGGCCCCCATCAGGACCCCATCGCAGTGGCCAGCAACAGCTTCGGAACCCTCCTCACCGTCACCACCTTCGGCGAAAGCCACGGCCCGGCCATCGGCTGCGTCGTCGACGGCTGCCCGCCGGGCCTGGAACTGGCGCCGGAGGAGTTCCGCCTCGACCTCGACCGCCGCGCCACCGGCCGCAGCCGCCACACCTCGCAGCGGCGCGAAACCGACGACCTGGAAATCCTCAGCGGCGTCTACCAGGGCCGCACCACCGGCACCCCGATCGCTTTGCTGATCCGCAACACCGACGCGCGCAGCAAGGACTACGGCAACATCGTCGAGCAGTTCCGCCCCGGCCACGCCGATTACAGCTACTGGCAGAAGTACGGCCATCGCGATCCGCGCGGCGGCGGCCGCTCCTCGGCGCGCGAGACCACCATGCGCGTGGCCGCCGGCGTCATCGCCAAGAAGTGGCTGGCGCAGCGTTACGGCGTGGCCGTGCGCGGTTTCATGAGCCAGATCGGCGAGATCGTGCCGGCCGGCTTCGACCTCGACGCGGTCGAGGGCAACGCGTTCTTCTGGCCGCACGCGGCCCAGGTCGAGGAACTGGAGCGCTACATGGACGCGCTGCGCAAGTCCGGCGATTCGGTCGGCGCGCGCGTGGACGTGATCGCCGACGGCGTGCCGCCGGGCTGGGGCGAGCCGATCTACGGCAAGCTCGACGGCGAACTGGCCGCGGCGCTGATGAGCATCAACGCGGTCAAGGGCGTGGAGATCGGCGACGGCTTCGCCAGCGTCGCCCAGAAGGGCACCCAGCACCGCGACGAACTGCTGCCGGCCGGCTTCGCCAGCAACCATGCCGGCGGCATCCTCGGCGGCATCAGCACCGGCCAGCGCCTGCGCTGTTCGGCCGCGTTCAAGCCGACTTCGAGCCTGCGCCTGCCGGGCCGCAGCCTGGACGTGCACGGCAACGAAGTCGAAGTGGTCACCATCGGCCGCCACGACCCTTGCGTCGGCATGCGCGCGACCCCGATCTGCGAGGCGATGGTCGCGCTGGTGCTGATGGACCAGGCTTTGCGCCATCGCGCCCAGTGCGGCGACGTCGGCACGATCACGCCGCGGGTGCCGGCGCAGGCCGGCTTCGACGATGCAGGTACCGGCGATGTCTGAGCGCCCGCGCGTCTGGGTCTCGCAGCCGCTGTTCGCCGACATCGTCGCGCGGCTGGGCGAGCACTTCGAGGTCGAAACCACCGACGCGGTGACCCAGCACGCGCCCGACGCCGCCAACGCGATCCTGCGCCGCATGGACGGCGCGCTGGTGACCCTCAACGACCCGATCGGCGCGGCCCAGATCGCCGGCGCGCCGCGCCTGCGCGCGATCGCCAACGTCGGCGTCGGCTACAACAACCTCGATCTGGCCGCGCTCAGCGCCGCCGGCATCCTCGCCAGCAACACCCCCGACGTGCTGACCGAGACCACCGCCGATTTCGGCTTCGCCCTGATGATGGCGACCGCGCGCCGCATCGGCGAGGCCGAGCGCTGGCTGCGCGAGGGCCACTGGCAGCGCTGGAGCTTCGACAGCCTGCTCGGCGCCGACGTGCACGGCGCGACCCTCGGCATCCTCGGCATGGGCCGGATCGGCCAGGCCATCGCCCGCCGCGCGACCGGTTTCGGCATGCGCACGCTGTACCACAACCGCAGCCGCTTGCCGGAAGCGGTCGAAGCCGAGTGCAAGGCCCAGTACGTCGGGTTCGACGAACTGCTGGCGCGCGCCGATCACCTGATCCTGGTGCTGCCGTATTCGCCGCAGTCGCATCATTTGATCGACGCGGCCGCGCTGGCGAAGATGCAGCCGCACGCGACCCTGACCAACATCGCCCGCGGCGGCATCGTCGACGAGGACGCGCTGTGCGACGCGCTCGAACAAAACCGTCTCGGCGCCGCCGGCCTCGACGTGTACGAGGGCGAGCCGCGGCTCAACCCGCGCCTGCTGCAACAGCGCCGCGTGGTGCTGACCCCGCACATCGCCAGCGGCAGCCTGGCCACGCGCCGGGCGATGGTCGCGCTGGCGGTCGACAACCTGATCGCCGCGCTCGGCTACGGCCCGCGCGCGGGCGATCCGCCGAGTCCGCTCAATGTCGTTGTTCGGGATTAGGGATTAGGGATTAAGGATTCGGGATTCGGGATTCAAAGCGAAGGGGCCGAGACGACGCAGCCGCTTTGCGAATCCCCAATCCCGAATCCCCGCTTCACCGCACCACATTAGGGATTAGGGATTCAAAGCGGGGGTTCGACGGCGACGCAGCCGCTTTGCGAATCCCCAATCCCCAATCCCGAATCCCCGCTTCACTGCTCCACCCGCCGGAAATGGGTCCGGCGGTCCCCACAAGCCAGGTAACTCAGAACAGATGAACGCCAAGACGTCCTGCAATGTCGCCGTAGTCGGTGCCACCGGCGCGGTCGGTGAAACCATGTTGAAGGTGTTGGCCGAGCGCAAATTCCCGATCGGCAAACTGCACCTGCTGGCGAGCGAGCGTTCGGCGGGCGAGAAAATCGAGTTCGAAGGCCAGACCCTGGTCGTCGAAGACCTGGCCACGTTCGACCCGCGCGGCGTCGACATCGCCCTGTTCTCGGCCGGCGGCTCGGTGTCGAAGGAGTACGCGCCGAAGTTCGCCGCCGCCGGCGCGGTGGTCATCGACAATTCCTCGGCCTTCCGCTACCAGGACGACGTGCCGCTGGTGGTCAGCGAGGTCAATCCCGACGCGCTGAAGAACCGTCCGCTCGGCATCGTCGCCAATCCGAACTGCTCGACCATGCAGCTGATGGTCGCGCTGGCGCCGATCCACCGCAAAGCCAAGCTCGAGCGCATCAACATCGCCACCTACCAGTCGGTGTCGGGCACCGGCAAGCGGGCGATGGAGGAACTCGGCCGGCAGACCGCGGCGCTGCTGAGCTTCCAGCATGCCGAGCCGGAGATCTATCCGGTGCAGATCGCCTTCAACGTGATCCCGCACGGCGGCGACTTCACCGACAACGGCTACACCACCGAGGAAATGAAGCTGGTCTGGGAGACCCGCAAGATCCTCGGCGACGACAGCATCGGGGTGAACGCGACCGTGGTGCGGGTGCCGGTGTTCTACGGCCACTCCGAAGCGGTGCACATCGAGACCCGCGACAAGCTTTCCGCGGTGGAGGCGCGCGCGCTGCTCGAAAAGGCGCCGGGGCTGGTGGTGGTCGACGAGGCCAAGGGCGGCGGCTACCCGACCCCGGTGACCCACGCCTCGGGCGAGGACCCGGTGTTCGTCGGCCGCATCCGCGACGACATCTCGCATCCGCGCGGGCTGTCGCTGTGGGTGGTCGCCGACAACATCCGCAAGGGCGCGGCGACCAATGCGGTGCAGCTGGCCGAACTGGTGTGGAACGAGCGCTGAGGCTGCGGCCTTCGGCCTGAAGTCGGGCCCTGCGGGGCCCGATTTCGTTTGCGGGGCAGGGGCCGGCCTGGCTGGCAGGGCGTTCAAGGCCGACGCCTTGTGCACGGGCGCGGCGGTCTGAGACCGAGGCGTGAGGCCTGAAGGCACTTCCACTCCAGCCGGCGCCCGGCCCGCAGGCAACGGCAACGCGTCGCTTCCTCACGGCCGGTCAACGGCTTAGGATGAAAACTTAACGAACGCGTTGCACATTCAGCCCGTACACCTTTAGAGTCGCCGCCTGACTTCGGATTGGGACCGCTCGTGAGATCAGGTTTCGCACGCTCCGCTTTGGGCCTGGCGCTGGCATTGGCCAGCGGAGCGGCCTGCGCGTTGGGTCTGGGCCAGATCGAGGTCAAATCGCGGGCCGGCCAGCCGCTGCTGGCGGAGATTCCGGTCATCGCCAGCGGCCCGGAAGAACTGGCCCAACTGCGCGCCGGCCTGGCCTCGCCGGAGACCTTCCAGCGCATCGGCCTGGAGCCGCCGCAGGGCATCGTCACCGACTTGCGCTTCACCCTGGCGGTGGACCGCGCCGGCAAGCCGGTCATCCGCGTCACCAGCACCCAGCCGGTGCAGCAGCCGCTGCTGACCTTCCTGATCGAAGTGGACTGGGGCCAGGGCCGCCTGACCCGCGAATACTCGGCCCTGCTCGACGCGCCGCGCACCGCCTCGGCGCCGATGCAGCCGCCGATCCAGGCCGCCACCGGCGCCAATCCCAATACCATCGAACGTCCGCTGGAGGCGCCGCTGCCGTTCGGCGCGCAGCCGCTGCCGGCCGAGCCGCTGGCGGTCGAGGGCCAAACGCCGGGTTACGACCCGGGCAATCTGGCCCAGGCCCCGGCGTTGCCGCCGGAGGCCGTCGCCGCCCAGCCCGAGCCGATGCCTCAGCCCGAGGCGGCGCCGGCGCCGGCGCCGCGCCCGAACGCCGGCCGCATCGCCCGCGAACCGCGGCCGCAGCCGGCCGCGGCCGCGCCGAGGATCCCGGCCGACGGCGAAATCACCGTCGCCCAGGGCCAGACCCTGTCCGGCATCGCCGCGCAGATGGGCGGCGCGCAAAGCCTCAACCAGACCATGATCGCGCTGCTGCGGGCCAATCCCGAGGCCTTCGTCGGCGGCAACATCAACCGCCTGCGCGCCGGCGCCGTGCTGCGCCGTCCCGGCGGCGGCGAGACCGCCGCGATCGACCCGCGCGAAGCCAACGAACTGGTGCGCGCGCAGATCCAGCAATGGCGGCAGTCGCCGCAACGCGCGGTGCCGCAGCCGCTGACCGTCGACGCCGACCGCGTCGCCAAGGCGCCGGTCGCGCCGGCCGCGCGCGACGCCGGCCGCGCCAGCGACGCGCGCCTGGAAATCGTCCCGCCCGGCGCCGAACGCGCGAAGGCCGGGGCACAGTCCGGCATCAGCGCCGGAGGCGAGGGCCAAATGGTGCGAGAACAAGTGCAACAGGCCAACGAAACCATCGCGGTGCGCGAGCAGGAACTGGCGGACCTCAAGAGCAAGGTCGCCGAACTCGAGAAGCTCAGCACCGACCAGCAGAAGCTGATCGCGATGAAGGACAGCGAGCTGGCCGCGACCCAGCAGCGCCTGGCCGAGAACCAAGCGCGCGCCGACAGCGGCTCGCCTTTGCCGTGGATCTTCGGCGGCCTCGGCCTGCTGGCGCTGTTGGCCGGCGGCTGGGTGCTGAGCCGGCGCGAGCCCAAGCGGCCGAACTTCCGCGCCGCCGGCCCCGCGCCGTTCGCCGCACCGGAGCCGGCGCCGTTCGCCGCGCCGGCGCAGCCGCCGGTCGATCCGGTCGAAGCCCTGCGGCGCAAGCCCGGGAGCGTGGCGGTGGTCGATCCGGTCGCGCAGTTGCTCGGCCGCGAGCGCGATGAGCCGGTGGGCGGATACGACGACGATGCCGAGCGCGTCGATGCGCCGCGGCATGCGCAGGACGAGCCCGGGTTCGCTGGCGCCGGGTTCGAGGCGCGCGACGAAGACACGCATGCCGCCGAACCGCGCGCCGGCGCAGCGCACGTAGACGCTGCGCATGGCGATGCAGCGCATGCCGATGAAGAACCTGCCGTCCCCGCGCCGAGCGCCGCGCCCGCCGAACCGGCCGTGCCGCCGCAATGGAGCGCGCCGGTCAGCGAGCCCAAGGCTTCGGCGCGGGTGCCGACCTGGCATTCGGGCGGTGCGACCCGCACCGCGGGTGGCGACGGGTCGGTGGCAGCGGCTTCGTCGGGCGCGGCTCCGTTCGGCTCGACGGCGTCTTCGCCGGGGCGGGTCGATCCGGTGCCGGTGGCGCCGGTCGCGGTGCCGCCTGCGGCGGCTCAAGCGCCGGTTGAACGGGCTTCGGCCAAGCCAGCGGCGGCGGTTCCTTCTGCAGCTTCGGTTGGCCTGGAACGTATCGAACTCGCCCGCGCCTACCTCGACCTCGGCGACGAAGGCAGCGCCCGCCAGTTGCTCGGCGAAGTGCTGATCAACGGCGACCACGCCGCGCGCCAGCAGGCCGCGCGCTTGCTGCGCGAGCTGGAGGCCGCCGGCGGAGACCGGATCGGCTGAGTCAGGGCAGGGCGGCAGAGCAGGGCATGAACGATTCCGACACCGCGACCGTCGCCGCGCCGCTGCGGCGCTACGCCTTGGGCGTGGAGTACGACGGCAGCGAATTCTCCGGCTGGCAGCGCTTGGTGCGCCCCGGCGAGCCGGACCTGCGCGGCGAAGCCACCGTGCAGACCACCCTGGAGCAGGCGCTGAGCTTCGTCGCCGGCACCGGCATCGACGTGGTCTGCGCCGGCCGTACCGACGCCGGCGTGCACGCCGCGTGCCAGGTCGTGCATTTCGACAGTCCGGTCGAGCGCGATCCGCGCGGCTGGACCCTCGGCGCGACCTCGCGCCTGCCGCCGTCGGTCTGCGTGCGCTGGTGCGTTCCGGTGGCGCCGGACTTCCACGCCCGCTTCTCGGCGCGCGCGCGCCGCTACCGTTACCGCATCCTCAACCGGCCGGTGCGGCCGGCGCTGCAGCGCCAGTACCTGAGCTGGGAACGGCGCCCGCTGGACGCCGACGCCATGCACCGCGCGGCCCAGGCTTTGCTGGGCGAGAACGATTTCTCGGCGTTCCGCACCGTGCACTGCCAGGCCCCGCACGCGCGCCGCGACCTGCAGTCCATCGCGGTGCGCCGGGACGGCGATATCGTGGAAATGGAAGTCCAGGCCAACGCCTTTCTTCACCATATGGTGCGCAACATTGTCGGAAGCTTGCTGCCGGTCGGCCGCGGCGACCGGCCCGAGGGCTGGATCGCCGAGTTGCTGGCCGGGCGCGACCGCACGGTCGCCGGTCCGACCGCTCCGTCGGCGGGACTGGTGTTCGTCGGGCCGCGCTACCCCGCCGAATGCCAGTTGCCTGCCGAGGTCCGCCTTTGAATCCGTCCCGCACCCTGTTCCGCACCCGCATCAAGTTCTGTGGTTTCACCCGCCCGGGCGACGTGCGCCTGGCCTGCGAGCTCGGCGCCGACGCGATCGGCTTCGTGTTCGCCGCCGGCAGCAAACGCCGGGTCGCGCCCGAGGAGGCGCGGGCGATGCGCCAGGCGCTGGCGCCGCTGGTCGACGCGGTCGCGCTGTTCGCCGACAACCCGGTCGAGGAAGTGCGCGAGGTGGTGCGCCAGGTCCGGCCGAGCCTGCTGCAGTTCCACGGCAACGAAGACGACGCCTATTGCCGCGGCTTCGGCGTGCCGTACCTCAAGGCCATCGCGATGGGCGGCGAACTGGCGACCCAGCACCCCTCGGCGCTGCTGATGCGTTACCCCGGCGCGGCCGGCTTCCTGTTCGACAGCCACGCCGAAGGCGGCAGCGGCGGCAGCGGCAAGACCTTCGACTGGAAGCGGATCCCGGTCGGCGTGCAGAAACCCTTCGTGCTGGCCGGCGGGATCACCCCCGACAACGTGTTCGAAGCGATCCTGGCGACCCTGCCGTGGGGCGTGGACGTGTCCAGCGGCATCGAGAGCGCGCCGGGGCTCAAGGACGGCGACAAGATGCGCCAGTTCGTCGAGGAAGTGCGGCGCGCGGATTGTCACGTGGAGTGAGCGCCGTTGGCGCTCACGGGAATCGGGAATGGGGAATAGGGAATCGGCAGAGCCAGCCAGCCGATATGCCTGCCGCTCTTGACGATTCCCGATTCCCCATTCCCGATTCCCAGCCCCCCAGCCACTTTGCCGACCCCGTCACCCCGGAACCGGACCGCCATTCCGAGGTCGCCGAAACGGTACGGTCGACCCGTCGATGCCCTAAACTCCCAGGTTCCGCCGCGCGTGGCGCGGTGCTCCCGTGTTGATGGCCGCCGCCGATGTCCGCTGAACCCGCCACCGATCTGCCGATCGATTTCTACGCCTACCCCGACGCCAACGGCCACTTCGGCCGCTTCGGCGGCCGTTTCGTCGCCGAGACCCTGATCGCGCCGATCGAGGAACTGGCCCAGGCCTACGACGCGGCCCGCGTCGACCCGGCCTTCATCGCCGAGTTCGAGCGCGACCTGGCCCATTACGTCGGCCGGCCGAGCCCGATCTACCACGCCCAGCGCCTCAGCGACGAAGTCGGCGGCGCGCGGATCCTGCTCAAGCGCGAAGACCTCAACCACACCGGCGCGCACAAGATCAACAACACCATCGGCCAGGCTTTGCTCGCCAGCCGCATGGGCAAGACCCGGATCATCGCCGAGACCGGCGCCGGCCAGCACGGCGTCGCCAGCGCCACCGTGGCCGCGCGCCTGGGCCTGGAGTGCGTGGTCTACATGGGCGCGACCGACATCGAGCGGCAGAAGATCAACGTCTACCGCATGAAGCTGCTCGGCGCGACCGTGGTGCCGGTGACCAGCGGCTCGCAGACGCTCAAGGACGCGCTCAACGAGGCCATGCGCGACTGGGTCACCAACGTGCGCGACACCTTCTACATCATCGGCACCGTCGCCGGCCCGGATCCGTATCCGCGCATGGTCCGCGACTTCAACGCCGTGGTCGGGCGCGAAGCCAAGGCGCAGATGCTGGCCGAATACGGCCGCCTGCCCGACGCGGTCACCGCCTGCGTCGGCGGCGGCAGCAACGCGATCGGCCTGTTCCATGCCTTCCTCAACGACCGCGGCGTGCGCATCGTCGGCGCCGAAGCCGCCGGCGACGGCATCGACACCGGCCGCCACGCCGCCTCGCTGGCCGCCGGCCGCCCCGGCGTGCTGCACGGCAACCGCACCTATGTCCTGTGCGACGACGACGGCCAGATCGTCGAGACCCATTCGGTCTCCGCCGGCCTGGATTACCCCGGCGTCGGCCCCGAGCACGCCTTCCTCAAGGACACCGGCCGCGCCGACTACGTCGGCGTCACCGACGAGGAAGCGCTGGCCGCGTTCCGCACCCTGGCGCGCACCGAAGGCATCCTCGCCGCGCTCGAATCCAGCCATGCCATCGCCCAGGCGATCAAGCTCGCGCGGACCATGCCGAAGGACCAGATCGTGCTGTGCAACCTGTCCGGGCGCGGCGACAAGGACGTGCATACGATCGCGGGCCGCGAAGGCCTGCATTTCTGAGCGAGGAGTGAGCGTGGAGGAGTGAGTAGTGAGCGAAAGCAATCGTTTCGCCGCTCCAGGCTTCTCCACGCCGCTTTTGATTCCGCTCGCTTCTCACTCCTCTACGCTCACTCCTACGCTCTCATGAACCGCATCGACGCCAAGTTCCAACAGCTGCAAGCCGCCGGCCGCAAGGCGCTGATTCCGTTCCTGACCGCCGGCGATCCCTCGCTGGAAGCGACCGTGCCGGCGATGCATGCGCTGGTCGAGGCCGGCGCCGATGTGCTCGAACTCGGCGTGCCGTTCTCCGATCCGATGGCCGACGGCCCGGTGATCCAGCGCAGCTCCGAGCGCGCGATCGCGCGCGGCGCCGGGCTGGGCTGGGTGCTGCAGGCGGTGGCGCAGTTCCGCCAGAGCGATACGACCACGCCGGTGGTGCTGATGGGCTATCTCAACCCGATCGAAATCCGCGGCGCGCAGCGCTTCGCCGCCGATGCGGTCGGCGCCGGCGTCGACGGCGTGCTGCTGGTCGACCTGCCGCCGGAAGAAGCCGACGAACTGCGCGCGGCGTTCGCCGCGGCCGGGCTGGCGCTGATCCTGCTGGCGTCGCCGACCACCACCGACGAACGCCTGGCGCTGCTGTGCGACGGCGCCCAGGGCTATCTGTACTACGTCAGCTTCGCCGGCGTGACCGGCGCCGACCGCCTCGACGCCGGCGCCGCCAACGACCGCCTGCACCGGATCCGCCAGCGCGCCAAGGTGCCGGTGGTGGCCGGCTTCGGCATCAAGGACGCGGCCAGCGCTGCGGCGATGGCGCGCGAAGCCGAGGGCGTGGTGGTCGGCAGCGCGCTGGTCGCGGCCCTGGCCGAGGCCGGCTCGGCCGAGGCCGCGGCGCGCACCGCGCACGCGTTCCTGGCTCCCCTGCGCGGCGCGCTCGACGCTGCCTGAACAGCGGCGGCCGGAGCCTGCGGCCCGCTGCGCTAGACTGCTGCGTCGGAACGGCACCGGCGCGGCGTATACGCTCCACCGCCTGTCCATTCTTCGTCAGTCAGAACGCCGTCCATCAAACGTCGTCAGTCAAAACAGGAAGATCCCAACGCATGTCGTGGCTCAAGAAACTCATGCCGTCCGGCATCCGCACCGAGACCGGCGCGGCCAAGCGCCGCAGCGTCCCGGAGGGCCTGTGGGAGAAGTGCGAGCGCTGCGGCGCCGTGCTCTACCGTCCCGAACTCGAGGAAAACCTCGAGGTCTGCCCCAAGTGCAGCTTCCACATGCCGATCCGCGCGCGCGCGCGCCTGAACGCGTTCCTCGACGCCGGCAGCGGCCAGGAAATCGCCGCCGAGCTGAGCCCGGTCGACGTGCTCAAGTTCAAGGACCAGAAGAAGTATTCCGAGCGCTTCAAGGCCGCGCAGAAGGCGACCGGCGAGCGCGATTCGCTGATCGCGATGGCCGGCACGCTGAAGCAGCGCCCGCTGGTGGCCAGCGCGATGGATTTCGCCTTCATGGGCGGCTCGATGGGTTCGGTCAGCGGCGAGCGCTTCGCGCGCGGCGCCGAGCGCGCCCTGGCCGACGGCGTGCCGATGGTCTGCTTCGCCGCCAGCGGCGGCATGCGCATGCAGGAAAGCCTGTTCTCGCTGATGCAGATGGCCAAGGCCTCGGCCGCGCTGGGGCGCATGCGCGACGCCGGCCTGCCGTTCATTTCGGTCATGACCCATCCGACCTTCGGCGGCACCACCGCCTCTTTCGCGATGCTCGGCGACCTCAACCTGGCCGAGCCCGGCGCGCTGATCGGCTTCGCCGGCCCGCGCGTGATCGAGCAGACCGTGCGCGAGAAGCTGCCGGAAGGGTTCCAGCGCAGCGAGTTCCTGCTCGAGCACGGCACCGTCGACCAGATCTGCGACCGCCGCGAAATGCGCGACCGCATCGCGCACCTGCTGGCGTTGCTGACCCGGCAGCCGCAGCCCGAGGACGATGTCGAAGCGGCTTAGGGCCGCTTCGACGGGAATCGGGAATCGGGAATTGGGAATCGTTGAAGCGAATGCGCGGCGATCTTGCCCGTTCGCGGCGAGTCCGTTTTTCCGATTCGCTGTGGCCGATTGCCGTTGGACGGGAATGGGGAATCGGGAATCGGGAATCGTGAGAGCGAATTCGCGGCGATCCGGCCCGTTCGCGGCGAGTCCGCTGTTCCGATTCCCTATTCCCCATTCCCGATTCCCGTTGGACGGGAATGGGGAATCGGGAATCGTGAGAGCGAATTCGCGGGGATCTTGCCCGTTCGCGGCGAGCCCGCTGTTCCGATTCCCTATTCCCCATTCCCGATTCCCGGGAACTGTGAAACGCGAAGCGCTACGTGACGGCGTTCAGCCGCGCGATGCCGAACGGCACACGGCATGCGGCAAACTTCGGCCGCGGCATTCCCCCGAGGGCGCAGCTCATGCGTCCAGCCGCGTCGTTCCGATTCCCGATTCCCCACTCCCCATTCCCGGCTTCTCACCATGACCCGCAAATACTTCGGCACCGACGGCATCCGCGGCCGCGTCGGCGAGGGCGCCATCTCGGCCGACTTCGTCCTGCGCCTGGGCAACGCCTACGGCCACGCGCTGCAGCGCCGCGACTGGCGCAACCCGATGGTCATCATCGGCAAGGACACCCGCATTTCGAACTACATGTTCGAAGCCGCGCTGGAAGCCGGCCTGGTCGCCGCCGGCGTCGACGTGCAGCTGATGGGGCCGATGCCGACCCCCGCGGTCGCGCACCTGACCCGTTCGCTGCGCGCCGACGGCGGCATCGTCATCTCGGCCTCGCACAACCCGCACTACGACAACGGCATCAAGTTCTTCTCCGCCGACGGCGAGAAGCTCGACGACGACACCGAACTGGCGATCGAGGCCGCGCTGGAGCAGCCGTTCCGCACGGTCGAATCCGAACGCCTCGGCCGCGCGATCCGCACCCGCGACGCCATCGGCCGCTATCTGGAAGCGTGCAAGGGCTCGGTCTCGCGCGGCTTCGACCTCAGCGGCCTGCGCATCGCCCTGGACTGCGCCAACGGCGCCACCTACCAGGTCGGCCCGCTGGTGCTGCGCGAGCTCGGCGCGCGCGTCGACGCCATCGGCGTGGATCCCAGCGGCCTCAACATCAACGACGGGGTCGGCTCGACCCATCCGCAGACCTTGGTCGCGAAGGTCAAGGCCAGCGGCGCGGACCTGGGCATCGCCTTCGACGGCGACGGCGACCGGGTCATGTTCGTCGACAGCGAAGGCCGCGTCTGCGACGGCGACGACCTGCTTTACATCCTCGCCACCGACTGGCAGGACAGCGGCCGCCTGCGCGGCCCGGTGGTCGGCACGCTGATGACCAACTACGGCCTGGAACGCGCGCTGCAGCAGCGCGGCATCGGCTTCATCCGCGCCAAGGTCGGCGACCGCTACGTGCACCAGCAACTGATGGCGCACGGCGGCATGCTCGGCGGCGAAGCTTCCGGCCACCTGCTGTGCCTGGACCGCACCAGCACCGGCGACGGCATCGTCAGCGCTTTGCAGGTGCTGGAAGTGCTGACCCGGCGCAAGCTGTCGCTGCGCGACGCGCTGGCCGGGTTGCAGCGGGTGCCGCAGAAGACCGTCAACGTGCGCTACGAGGGCGCGAGCAAGCCAACCGAAGCCGAGTCGGTGAAAGAAGCGCTGAAGCTCGCCGAAGCCGCGGTAGCCGGCCACGGCCGCGCGTTCCTGCGTCCGTCCGGCACCGAGCCGGTGGTGCGGGTGACGGTGGAAGCCGACGACGCGGCGCTGATGCAGAACACGCTCGATGCGCTGTCGGCGGCGGTCAAAGCCGCGGTCTGACAGGTTCGTTCAGCCGCAAACGACGAAGGCCGCGCAAGCGGCCTTCATCGTTTCTACCCGACGCTACCCGTAGGAGCGACGCGAGTCGCGACCGCGCCAACCAAACCACGGCGCACGCCTCAACGCCGTTGCGTCATCCGGCCGGCAGCGGACCGTACCGCAAGACCTCCATCGCCCGGCGGCATTTCATTGGCGCGGTCGCGGCTTGCGCCGCTCCTACAGGAAGGCATCGCGACTGTGGCAGCGACGCGAGTCGCGACCGCGCCAACCAGACAACGACGCAGGCCCCGACGCCCCGGCGCGATTCCAACGTCGACGCGCCGAGCCGCCGCCGCTCAGCGCTGCTGAAACCGCGTCAACATCTCCCACGACTGGCTCACCGCCGCCGCATCCACCTTCGCGTCCGGCAGCGGCCGGTAGTTGCGGTCGACCACGGTCGCCGCGCCGTAGTTGTCGAACAGGTAGATCCGCTCGCCATGGCGGATGCCGCGCTGCGACCAGCTTTCCACCAGCAACGGCCGGTCCGGCTTGCCCGGACCCAACAGGTCGCGCCCGGTGCTGTAGTCGGCGCTGTCGTTGCGGCAGCCCAGCGCGTGCGTCATCAGCGTCGGCACCAGGTCTTCGTGCGAGGTGACGTGGCCGATCTTGCGCGCCGCCTTGCCCGGCCAATACAACACGAACGGCGTGCGCAGCTGGTAGTCGGAGAAGTTGCCGTTGTGGCCCCAGTAGTTCTGCTTGAGGTCGTTGAACTCCTCGCCGTGATCGCCGGTGACCACCACCACGGTGTTGTCGGCGAACGGCCCGGCTTCCAGCGCGCGCACGAACGGGCCGATCAGCGAGTCGGCGTAATGCGCGGCGGTGCGGTAACGGTTGAAGTCCGGCAGCGGGTCGTGGTCGGGCCCGAAGTCGATCGGGTTGATCGATTCGGCCATCGGCTTGAACAGCGGCGGATAGCCCTTGGGCATGTAGTACGGCTGGTGGGTCGAATCCAGGAACACGAAGCCGAAGAAGCGCTGCTGCGGCGCGGTCGCGGCGATGTCGCGCTGCAGGTCGGCGAGGATCGCGCGGTCGCGCTCGGCGCTCTTGCGCTCGCTCGGGCCGTTGACCAGGCGGTCGCGCACCTCGGAGAACACGGTACGGTCGAACTCGGGGTTGTACAGCGGCGCGCTGCCGTAGATATGCATCGCATAGCCGTCTTTCTTCATCTGGCCGATGAAGGCCGAACCGCGCTGCTCGGCCAGCATCGGATGCCAATAACCGCCGGGCAGGCCGTAGAGCAGGCCGAACAGGCCGAAGCGGGTGGCGTTGCCGGAGCTGTAATGGTCGTCGTACCACTGCGAGCGCTGCGCGAGTTCCCAGGTATTCGGCATCACCTGCGGGTTGAGCGCGTCGTGGCGCAGCGATTCGAGCAGGATCACCACCACGTTGAGCTTCGGCGCGGTCTCGCACTGCAAGGGCTTGAGCGGGTACTTCAGCAGGCCTTCGCCGGCGCTGGGCGCGCGCGCGTTCGGGTCGCTCTCCACGCCGAAGCGGCGCAGCGAATCCTTCAGCGTGATCGGCTGCGCCCACGGGATGTACGGCAGCTGCGACAGGATCACCCGGTCGCCGCGCGCATCGTAGTAGGCGACCATCGCCTGGCCGAACAGCATCACCGCCGCGGCCAGCCACCACGCGCGCACGATCCGGATCAGCCCCGGACGCCGGCGCAGCGCGCGCCACCACAGCCAGGCGGCGGCGATTTCCAGCGCCAGCACCAGCGTCACCGCCAGCGCGATCAACGCCCACACCGAACCCGACAGCACCACCTGGTCCTGCATGGCGCCGCCGAACACCATGTTCGCGACCATCGCGTTGAGGTGGAACCGGTACAGCGCGAACACCTTGGCGTCGGCCGCCAGCAGGCAGATCCACGCCGCCTGCAACACCACCGCGGCCGCGGTCATCGCGCCGTAGCGGCGGGTCAGCACGCCCAGCAGCAAAGGCAGCAGGCCGAGCAGGGCGCCGAAGAAGACGAAGTGGCCGGGCAGGGCCAGGGTCAGGAACAGCGCCGCCTTCCAGTGCCCGGCCAGATGGGCGAAGGGAATGTTGAAGGCGGCGATGGCGATCGCGGCCGCGGCGTTGGTCAGGGTGAAGCCGGTCAGCCAGGCCAGGGCGCGGCGCGTCTGGAAGGCGGGAGCGGCGGCGGGTACGTCCATTCGGTACGGCGCTCGAAGTGGCAGGGGCCGGGTCGGGCGGCGACTTTAGCGTGTAACAAAGCCCCGGAACACCGCCGGAGGGCGGGCGGTCGCCCGCTCGCGTGAATGGCGCTGGCGGCCGTTCAGCCGGCGCCGGCGAGGGACGGCCGGCGCGTGTGCCGGACGCGGCCGGCCGGGGTGCCGGAACGGTCGCGGTGCGGCGCAGGTCGCGCGTCCGGGCCGGCTTTGAGCGAAGATAACGGCTTACCCGGAAGACACAGACCAGGCAGGAACGCACAGTGAGTCAGATTCCCACCCTCGACATCCGCCGCTTCGACACAGACCGCGAGGCCTTCGTCGCCGAACTCGGCGCGGCCTACCGCGAATGGGGCTTCGCCGGCATCCGCGGCCACGGCATCAGCGACGCGCAGATCGACCGCGCCTACGACGTGTTCAAGCGCTTCTTCGCCCTGCCCGACGAGGTCAAGCGCCAGTACCACGTGCCCGGCGGCGGCGGCGCGCGCGGCTACACCCCGTTCGGCGTGGAGACCGCCAAGGACTCCAAGCACTTCGACCTCAAGGAGTTCTGGCACGTCGGCCGCGAGATCTCGCGCGACTCCAAGTACGCCGCGGACATGCCGGCCAACCTGTGGCCGAGCGAGATCGCCGAGTTCAAGGAGGTCGCCTACGGCCTGTACACCACCCTCGACAATCTGGGTTCGCGCGTGCTCAGCGCGCTGGCCCTGCACATCGGCCTGCCGGAGAACTACTTCGCCGACAAGACCGACTCGGGCAATTCGATCCTGCGCCCGATCCACTATCCGCCGATCACCGCCGACGACATCCCCAACGTGCGCGCCGGCGCGCACGAGGACATCAACCTGATCACCCTGCTGGTCGGCGCCAGCGCCGCCGGCCTGGAAGTGAAGTCGCGCCAGGGCGAGTGGGTGCCGTTCACCGCCGACGCCGACACCATCGTGGTCAACATCGGCGACATGCTGCAGCGCCTGACCAACCACGTGTACCCCTCGACCACCCACCGCGTGGTCAACCCGCCCGGCGAACAGGCGCGCCAACCGCGCTATTCGACCCCGTTCTTCCTGCACCCGAATCCGGATTTCCTGATCGACGTGCTGCCGTCGACGATCACCGCGGACAATCCGAAGCGCTATCCGGAGCCGATCACCGCGCAGGGGTATCTGGAGGAGCGGTTGCGCGAGATCAAGCTCAAGTGAGCCGGGAATCGGGAATCGGGAATCGAGAATCGTAAAAGAAAAAAAAAGCCCGCCTTTCGGCGGGCTTTTTCTTTTCTGGGGGTGTCGTGGTGGCCGGCTCAAACGCGAGCTCTATTCCCGATTCCCCATTCCCGATTCCCAGCTCTCAACACCCAATCGCCGCACACAACGCCACGATATTGTCGTCGTTGAAGCGCGCGCCGACCCAAGCGGTGCCGAACGCGCCGATGTGCGGGCCGCTGACGACGCTGTTGACCTGGTTGCCGGCGTTGGAATTGGGCGTGTAGTTGATCAGCCACGCGCCGCCGCTGGCGCCGTAGGTCATGTCGCAGCCCTGCACGACGACATTGGTGCCTTCCGACGGCGAGTCGTAGGTCTGGCCGGCGCAGATGTTGGTGTACTGCGTGCTCAGGTTGCTGGCGTAGCCGTGCGAGTAGGTGTACAGCGAATACGGCTGGTTCCAGGCGCGGCCGAGCCAGCCGACGTAGTTGATGACCGGAATGCCGGTGGTCTGCTCGCCGGTCAGCTTGATCACCGCCACGTCCCAGCGCCGGGTGCCCTGGCTGATCCAGTTGGTCGGCACGCGCGCGGTGCTCCAGCCGAAGCGGCCGTACGGCGCCTCGCCGTAGCGCTCGGCCGGCACGAACACGAAGTTGGAGTTCCAGCCCGCGCCGAAGGTGTAGACGCAGTGCGCCGCGGTGGTCAGCACGTTGGTGCCGCTGGAGACCTGCGCGGTGCAGTACGAGCTGCCGCCGCCGGGCACGTTGAAGTACAGCTTGCCGATCTTGTTCCACGGCGACGCCTTCCACTGGCTCTCGTAGTAGTTGCCGGGGAAGCGGGTGTAGGCGTAGTGCGCGCCGTCCTTCTCGCCGCCCACGGCCGCGGCCGGCGCGGCGCCCTTGCGCGCGTCCAGCGCGTCGAGCTTGTTCCACACCTGCGGGAAGTGCTGGCGGGCGAGGTAGTTGTTGAACGCCGGCGCGGCGCCGCCGGGGGCGCTGGCGGCCGGGCCGGTCGGCGCGTCGACCGCCTTGAGCGCGGCGGCGTCGGGTTCGCCGCGGGTTTCCCAGATCAGCGGCTTGACCGCGGCGCGCTGGCGCGCGGTCGCGAACGGCGCGGCCTGGGCGGCCTTGGCCGCGGCGGCGCTGCCGGGCTTGGGCGCGTCCAGCGCGGCGACGTCGCCGTGGGCGGTGCGGATGATGGTTTCGCCGGCGTTGGCGGCGCCGGCCAGGGTCAGCAGGGCCAGGCCGGCGAGGGCGGCGAGGCGGCGGGCGGGGGCGCGCGGGGCGTTGTGATGCGGCTTCATGTCGGAAACTCCTTGAGGTATCGCTCCATGGGCGACGGATGGATCGTCGGTACAGCGCCGCCGCGCGCCTCGATCCGTGCGGCGCGGACGGTTCCGGGCGAACGCCGGGCGGGCTCGTACAGGCGAGTCCGGCCGGTTGCGCGCTCGCCGTGCAGGGCGGGGCGGGCGGTCCGTCGGTGGCGCAAGCCCTGGGCGGGCGGCCACCCGAGGAAACGCCGGGGTCGGGGAGGGCAGGACAGGGGCGGGCGCCGGGCCGCTGCGGCGCCGGTGTCGTCGCAGCCCGGTCTGGGACGGCTGCGGTGCAGGCGGGGCAAGGGTTTCGGGCGAAACGCCGGCGTCGCGGCGGGGGCGAAATGTTGCGTCGGTGCAACAGCGGCGGCCGACGAACGGGTGGGGTGACGAGCGCGGGAAAGGTTCGTCGGCGCGCAATGGGCGCGGTCGCGGTTCGCGCCGCTCCTACAGTCGGATCGCGTAGGGGCCGGAGCCCCCTGTAGGAGCGACGCAAGTCGCGACCGCGGGGCCTCGTCCTCGCGCCGAACCCCTCACGCCTCGCGCAAACGCACCCCAGCCGCGCGCAACGCCTCGCGCCACGCCGCCAGCTTCATCGCCGCGCCCTGCGAGGCATTGGCCGGGCTGGTCGACGGCAGCCGCACCAGGCTCAGGTCCGGCCGCGCCAGGGTCGGCGCGATGAAGCGACGGAAGCTCTGCTCGGCCTTGGCGCCGTTGAACAGGATCGTGCCGACCTGGCGATGGCGGGCGAGAAACCCGGGGATGTCGTTGGCCACCGCGGTGTCGTCGCGGATCGCCGAATCCAGGCTGCCCTCGCGTTCGCACTGCGCCAGCACGTCCCACAGCGCGATCCCGGCCGCGGCCAGCGCCTCGACCCGCTGCGGAAACTCCAGTTCCGGACCCGCGCCGACCAGTTCGCCCATGAACGGCCAGAACCGGTTGTGCGGATGCGCGTAGTAGCGCCCGGCCGCGAGCGAGGCCGCGCCCGGCATGCTGCCGAGGATCAGCGCGCGGGCGCCGGGGACTTCCATCGGCGGAAAACTGCGGACTAACATTCAGCCAGAAGTGAGCGCAGAGAAGTGAGGAGTGAGTGTAAACCTCTCACTCCTCACTTCTCTGCGCTCACTTCTGGCTTCAAGTACCGCCGATCGCGCCCAGCCGTTAGACTGCGCCCCGTCCACGCATCAACGGAGAAGCCATGCGCCGCAGGATCGTCGCCGGAAACTGGAAGCTGCACGGCAGCCGCGAGTTCGCTTTCGCCCTGCTCGACGAAGTCGCCGCGCAGACCCCGCCGGCCGGGGTCGAGCGGGTGATCCTGCCGCCACTGCCGTACCTGGGCGAGCTGGTCGAACACTACGGCGAACGCGGCCTGGCGTTCGGCGCGCAGGACGTCAGCAGCAACGTCAAGGGCGCCTACACCGGCGAAGTCTCCGCGGCGATGCTCAAGGAAGTCGGCGCGGTCTACGGCCTGGTCGGCCATTCCGAGCGCCGCCAGTACCATCGCGAGAGCAGCGAGCTGGTCGCGCGCAAGTTCGCGGCCGCCCGCGACGCCGGCCTGGTGCCGATCCTGTGCGTCGGCGAGACCTTGGAAGAGCGCGAAGACGGCAAGACCGAATGGCGCCTGCAGGAACAGCTGGCCCCGGTGCTGGAATTGCTGGGCGTGGCGGCGCTGGACGGCGCGGTCGTCGCCTACGAGCCGGTCTGGGCCATCGGCACCGGCCGGACCGCCACTCCGGAGCAGGCACAACAGGTCCACGCATTCATCCGTAGCGAAATCGCTTCGCACGATGCTAGAATCGCTGGCTCGCTTCCGATCCTTTACGGCGGAAGCGTGAAAGCCGACAACGCCGCCGCGCTGTTTTCCCAGCCCGACGTCGATGGCGGACTGGTCGGAGGCGCCTCGCTGGTCGCGTCCGACTTCAACGCCATCGCTGCCGCGGCGGCGCCCTGATCGCGACGAACGGCGAACTCCGCCGCCCCGGAACGGTCGTAACGAGCTGTCACTGAGCGAAGAATCCGAACGATGCTGTTGTTCCTCAACGTCATCTATGTGTTGATCGCGATCGCGATGATCGCCCTGATCCTGATGCAGCGCGGCGCGGGTGCGCAGGCCGGCTCGGGTTTCGGCGGCGGCGCTTCGGCGACCGTGTTCGGCGCCCGCGGTTCGTCGAACTTCCTGTCCAAGTCGACCAAGTGGCTGGCGATCGCGTTCTTCGCGATCAGCCTGTTCATGGCCTGGCAGGCGAGCCGCACCGCCCCGGCGCAGCTGGGCAAGCCGGACATGGGCCTGATGGGCCAGGTCAAGGAACAGCCCGCAGCGGCTCCGGCCGCCGCGCCGGCCGCGGTTCCGCAGGCTCCGGCCAGCGGCGTGCCGCAGGCCCCGGCGAGCGTGCCGGCCGCGCCCGCCACGGCTCCGGCCAGCGGCGCGACGCCTTCGGCGCCGGCACCGGCGGCCACTCCGGCCGCGCAGCCGTCGACGTCGGCGCAGCCGGCAGCCCCGGCAAAACAGCCGGCTAACGGCGGCTGAATAAACAGGTTAAAATACGGTTTCAGCCCCGCCCGGACGGCAGGGCAGGTCAGCGATGACCTAGGCGGCGCGGGTTCCCCGCAATGCCCGGCCAGGATGGCGTAAGCAGGTTGGCAGTGCCCAGATGGCGGAATTGGTAGACGCACTACCTTGAGGTGGTAGCGACTTAGGTCGTGGGGGTTCGAGTCCCCCTTTGGGCACCACATCCAACCGATAGCCGAACCAGAAGCTGTTTCAGCAATTCGCACCACGGTACGCAGGTGCGGCACGCACGGCGGGCCGCTCCGCGCGTCCGAACGTCTGGGCGCCGCGGCGCCAAGCCAAGGGTTCGCGTGACACGCGCCCCCATGTAGCCGAACAAGTAGCCGAGAGAACACCGCGTGCTGGCCGAATACCTGCCGACTCTGTTGTTCCTGATCGTCGCCAGCGGTATCGGCGTCGCCCTGTTGGTAGTAGGCAATGTGCTCGGGCCCAAGCGCCCGACCGCGGAGAAACTGTCTCCGTACGAATGCGGCTTCGAAGCCTTCGAAGACGCGCGCATGCAGTTCGACGTGCGCTACTACCTGATCGCCATCCAGTTCATCATCTTCGATCTGGAAATCATCTTCATCGTGCCCTGGGCTACCGTGTTCCGAGATCTCGGCGTGGTCGGCCTGATCGAGATGGGCATTTTCGCCAGCATGCTCCTGCTCGGCTTCGTTTACGTCTGGAAGAAGGGAGCGCTCGAATGGGAGTGATCCAAACCGTCGGCGACACCGTCTCCGGGTTGATGCACAACCCGCTGCCGGAAGGCCGCCTCGACGACATCCTGCGCCCCGAGGGCGAGAACCCGCTGCTGCAGCAGGGCTTCGTCACCACCAATCTCGACACCCTGTGGAACTGGGCGCGCACCGGCTCGATGTGGCCGATGACCTTCGGCCTGGCCTGCTGCGCGGTCGAGATGATGCACGCCGGCGCCGCGCGCCTGGACCTGGACCGCTACGGCGTGGTGTTCCGCCCGTCGCCGCGCCAGTCCGACGTGATGATCGTGGCCGGCACCCTGGTCAACAAGATGGCCCCGGCGCTGCGCAAGGTCTACGACCAGATGCCGGACCCGAAGTGGGTCATCTCGATGGGCAGCTGCGCCAACGGCGGCGGCTACTATCACTATTCCTATTCGGTAGTGCGCGGCTGCGACCGCGTGGTGCCGGTCGATGTCTACGTGCCGGGCTGCCCGCCGACCGCCGAAGCGCTGGTCTACGGCATCCTGCAGTTGCAGCGCAAGATCCGCCGCGGCACCAACTTCGGCGACGCCAAGCAGGGGCTGCGCGAATGAGCCCGGCCGATCTCGCCCAGCGCCTGGATGCGCGCTTCCCGCAGGCCAACATCGTCGTCGCGCAACCGCGCGGCGAAATTACTTTGGAAGTCGCCCACGACCAGTGGCTCGACGCCGCGCGCGCCTTGCGCGACGAATTCGGCTTCGAGCAGTGCGTCGACGTCAGCGGCGTGGACTACCTGACCTACGGCAGCGACGAATGGGACACCGACGTGTCCTCGGAAGGCTTCTCGCGCGGCGTGGAAGGCAAGAGCGCCGGCCGCTTCCGCTGGGGCGAAGAGCCCAACGGCGCCGAAGACTACAAGCAGGCGCGCCGTTTCGCCGCGGTCGCGCACCTGCTGTCGTACCAGCACAACGCGCGCCTGCGCCTGAAGACCTACGCGCCGAACGACGACCTGCCGGTGGTCGCGTCGCTGACCTCGGTCCATCCGGGCGTTAACTGGTTCGAGCGCGAGGCGTTCGACCTGTACGGCATCGTGTTCGAAGGCCATCCGGACCTGCGCCGGATCCTGACCGACTACGGTTTCGTCGGCCATCCGTTCCGCAAGGATTTCCCGCTGATCGGCAACGTCGAAGTGCGCTACGACGCCGAAAAGCGCCGCGTGGTGTACGAGCCGGTGTCGATCGAACCGCGCGTCGGCGTGCCGCGCGTGATCCGCGACGACGCGCGCTACCAGACCGCGCAGGGCGAACAGGCCCAGCGGCAGCCGGCGCAGCGCGAGGTGAAGTGAGATGAGCAACCCCGCCAGCGACATGCCCCTGGTCAACGCCAGCACCTCCGGCCTCAACAACGCCGAGATCCGCAACTACACCTTCAACTTCGGTCCCCAGCATCCGGCCGCGCACGGCGTGCTGCGCCTGATCCTGGAGATGGACGGCGAAGTCGTGCAGCGCGCCGATCCGCACATCGGCCTGCTCCATCGCGGCACCGAGAAGCTCGCCGAGTCCAAGCCGTTCAACCAGTCGATCGGCTACATGGATCGGCTGGACTACGTGTCGATGATGTGCAACGAGCACGCGTACGTGCGCGCGATCGAGACCCTGCTGGGGATCGAGGCGCCGGAGCGCGCGCAGTACATCCGCACGATGTTCGACGAGATCACCCGGATCCTGAACCACTTGATGTGGCTGGGTTCCAACGCGCTCGACCTCGGCGCGATGGCGGTGTTCCTGTACGCCTTCCGCGAGCGCGAAGAGCTGATGGACTGCTACGAAGCGGTCTCCGGCGCGCGCATGCACGCGGCCTACTACCGTCCCGGCGGCGTCTACCGCGACCTGCCGGACCGGATGCCGAAGTACAAGGAATCGCCCTGGAAGAAGGGCGCCGGCCTCAAGCGCTTCAACGAGTGGCGCGAAGGCTCGATGCTCGACTACCTGGACGCGTTCGCCGACGACTTCCCCAAGCGCGTCGACGAATACGAAACCCTGCTGACCGAAAACCGCATCTGGAAGCAGCGCACCGTCGGCATCGGCGTGGTCTCGCCCGAACAGGCCCTGGCCTGGGGCATGACCGGCCCGATGATCCGCGGCTCCGGCATCGCCTGGGACCTGCGCAAGAAGCAGCCCTACGCCAAGTACGCGGAAGTCGACTTCGACATCCCCGTCGGCGTCAACGGCGACTGCTACGACCGCTATCTTGTGCGCGTCGCCGAACTGCGCGAATCCACCCGCATCATCAAGCAGTGCGTGAAGTGGCTGCGCGCCAACCCCGGCCCCGTGATCGTCGACAACTTCAAGGTCGCCCCGCCCAAGCGCGAGGAGATGAAGGACGACATGGAAGCGCTGATCCACCACTTCAAGCTGTTCTCGGAAGGCTATTGCGTGCCGGCCGGCGAGACCTACTGCGCCGTGGAAGCCCCGAAGGGCGAATTCGGCTGCTACCTGGTCTCCGACGGCGCCAACAAGCCGTTCCGCGTGAAGCTGCGCGCGCCGGGCTTCGCCCACCTCTCGTCGATGGACGAGATCGTCAAGGGCCACATGCTGGCCGACGTGGTGGCGATGATCGGCACTTACGACATCGTGTTCGGCGAGATCGATCGGTGAAGACGGGAATCGGGAATTGGGAATCGGGAATCGATAAAGCTCAGGCTGCGCGACGCGCCGGGCATCGATCGCTGCAGATACCCCCACTCCCCGCGTCCTGCTCCAACCGATTCCCGATTCCCTATTCCCGATTCCCGGCTTTACCCCTATGAAAGCGACAGGCAATTTCGAGGCCGCACAGCACGTCGATCCGATGGTGGCGTTGTCCGATGCGACGCGCGCGCACATCGATCACTGGCTGACCAAGTTTCCGCCCGACCGCAAGCGTTCGGCGGTGCTGCAGGGCCTGCACGCGGCGCAGGAGCAGAACGGCGGTTGGCTGACCGACGAGCTGATCGCCGCGGTGGCCAAGTACCTGAGCCTGCCGCCGGTGTGGGCGTACGAGGTGGCGAGCTTCTATTCGATGTTCGAAACCGAAAAGGTCGGCCGCAACAACGTCGCCTTCTGCACCAACATCAGCTGCTGGCTCAACGGCGCGCAGGACCTGGTCGCGCACGCCGAGAAGAAGCTGGGCTGCAAGCTCGGCGAATCCACCGCCGATGGCCGGGTCTTCCTCAAGCGCGAGGAAGAATGCCTGGCCGCGTGCTGCGGCGCGCCGGTGGTCGTCGTCAACGGTCATTACCACGAGAAGCTCGACGCGGCGAAAGTCGACGAGCTGCTCGACGGTCTGAAGTGAGGTCGGGCGAGATGGCGCACGGTCACCACGATTATTCCAAGGGCTACGGCCCGGTCGGCCCGGCTCCGCAGGAGCACCAGGTCGTCTACACGACGCTGCATTACGACACGCCCTGGTCGTACGAGAACTATCTCAAGACCGGCGGCTACAGCGCGTTGCGCAAGATCCTCAGCGAGAAGACGCCGCAGGACGAGATCATCAACGCGGTCAAGGCCTCGGGCCTGCGCGGCCGCGGCGGCGCGGGCTTCCCGACCGGCCTGAAGTGGAGCTTCATGCCCAAGGGCAGCGGCACCCAGAAGTACATCCTGTGCAACTCGGACGAGTCCGAGCCCGGCACGGCCAAGGACCGCGACATCCTGCGCTTCAACCCGCATTCGGTGGTCGAGGGCATGGCGATCGCCTGCTACGCCACCGGTTCGACCGTGGCCTACAACTACCTGCGCGGCGAGTTCCATCACGAGCCGTTCGAGCATTTCGAGCAGGCGCTGAAGGAAGCCTACGAAAACGGCTGGCTCGGCAAGAACATCCTCGGCAGCGGCGTCGACATCGACATCTACGGCGCGCTCGGCGCCGGCGCCTACATCTGCGGCGAAGAGACCGCGCTGATGGAGTCGCTGGAAGGCAAGAAGGGCCAGCCGCGCTTCAAGCCGCCGTTCCCGGCCAACTTCGGCCTGTTCGGCAAGCCGACCACGATCAACAACACCGAAACCTACGCCTCGGTGCCGGCGATCCTGCGCAACGGCGCCGAATGGTTCGCGGGCCTCGGCAAGCCGAACAACGGCGGCCCGAAGATCTTCTCGGTGTCCGGCCACGTCGCCAACCCGGGCAACTTCGAGATCCGTCTCGGCACGCCGTTCTCCGAACTGTTGCAGCTCGCCGGCGGCATGCGCGAAGGGCGCAAGCTCAAGGCGGTGATCCCCGGCGGCTCCTCGATGAAGGTGCTGCCGGCGGCGACGATCATGGAATGCACGATGGACTACGACTCGCTGCAGAAGGCCGGTTCCGGCCTCGGCTCGGGCGCGGTCATCGTGATGGACGAGACCGCCTGCATGGTCCGCGCCTGCCAGCGCATCGCCCGGTTCTATTTCAAGGAAAGCTGCGGCCAGTGCACGCCGTGCCGCGAGGGCACCGGCTGGATGTACCGCATGCTGACTCGCATCGCCGAAAAGCAGGCGACCCTGGAAGATCTGCAGATGCTGCGCGCCGCCGCGGGACAGATCGAAGGCCACACCATCTGCGCGTTCGGCGAAGCCGCCGCGTGGCCGGTGCAGGGCTTCCTGCATCATTTCTGGGACGAGTTCGAGTACGCGATCGTCAACAAGCGCTTCCTGGTCGACGATCAGGCCGCGGGCACCGTGGTCGAAAAGAAGGTGGCGGCATGAGCGCGCAGCCCGTAAATCCGAATCTGCCGCCCGACCACGTCACCGTCTTCATCGACGGCGTCGAAATGGCCGCGCCGAAGAATTCGATGATCATCCATGCCGCCGACAAGGCCGGCATTCCGATCCCGCGTTTCTGCTATCACGACAAGCTGGCGATCGCCGCGAATTGCCGCATGTGCCTGGTCGACACCGAGGTCGGCGGCCGCGCCGCGCCGAAGCCGTCGCCGGCCTGCGCCACGCCGGTGATGGACGGCCTGAAGGTGTTCACCCGCAACGAGCGCGCGCTGAAGTCGCAGCGCAACGTGATGGAGTTCCTGCTCGCCAACCACCCGCTGGACTGCCCGATCTGCGACCAGGGCGGCGAGTGCGAGCTGCAGGACGTGTCGATGGGCTACGGCCGCTCGGTCAGCCGCTACGCCGAGCGCAAGCGCGTGGTGCCGGACGAGGACATCGGTCCGCTGGTCGCCACCGAAATGACCCGCTGCATCCAGTGCACCCGCTGCGTGCGCTTCACCGCCGAGATCGCCGGTACCTACGAGCTCGGCGGCATGTACCGCGGCGAGAACCTGCAGATCGGCACCTTCGACGGCAAGCCGCTGACCACCGAATTGTCCGGCAACGTCATCGACGTGTGCCCGGTCGGCGCGCTGACCAACAAGGTGTTCCAGTTCAAGGCGCGTCCGTGGGAACTGACCGCGCGCGAATCGCTGGGCTACCACGACGCGCTCGGCAGCAACCTGTTCCTGCACGTGCGCCGCGGCGAAGTGCTGCGCACCGTGCCGCGCGACAACGAAGCGGTCAACGAGTGCTGGCTGTCGGACCGCGACCGTTACTCGCACCAGGGCCTGTACGCGGAAGACCGCGCCCAGCGTCCGCTGGTCAAGGACGGCGGCGAGTGGCGCGAGGCGTCTTGGGAAGAAGCGCTGAACCGCGCCGCCAAGATCCTGCGCGACAACGGCGGCGACAACCTCGGCGTGCTCGCGCACCCGGCGACCTCGAACGAGGAGGGCGCGCTGCTGGCGCGTCTGGCCGAAGCGCTGGGCACCGGCAATATCGATCACCGCATCTCGCAGCACGATCTGTCCGACGCCGCCGTGGCCGAAACCTTCGCCATGCCGGTTGCCGAGATCGAGCAGGCCGACGTGGTGATCGTGGTCGGCAGCAACCTGCGCCATGAACTGCCGCTGGTGCAGCAGCGCGTGCGCAAGGCCTATACCCGCGGCGCCAAGGTGCACGCGGTCAATCCGGTCGACTTCGACTTCACCTTCGACCTGACCAGCAAGCGCATCGTCGCGCCGTCGCAGCTCGCCGCCGCGCTCGGCGACGACGCTTTGCGCGAGATCGCCAAGGGCGGCCACCACGTCGCGCTGATCGTCGGCGGCGTGGCCGAGAACGGCCCGTACGCGGCCGCGATCCGCGCCGCGGCTAAGGCCTTCGCCGAAGCCACCGGCGCCAAGCTGTGCCGCATCCCGCAGGGCGCCAACGCGGTCGGCCTCGCCCGCCACGGTGTGCTGCCGAGCGCGCGCGACGCGGGTTCGATGCTCAGCGACGCGCGCGCCGCCTACATCGTCTACGGCATCGAGCCGGGCCTGGATTTCGCCGATACCGAAAGCGCTTTGCGCGCGCTCGGCGCGGCCCAGGTCGTGGCCTTCAGCCATTACGCCTGCCGTTCGACCAAGGCCGTGGCCGACGTGATCCTGCCGATCGCTTTGCTGCCGGAAACCGACGCGACCCTGACCAACCTCGACGGCCGCGACCAGCAGGCCAGCGCCGGCGGCAAGCTGCCGGGCCAGGCCCGCGCCGGCTGGCGCGTGCTGCGCGCGCTCGGCGGCGAGCTCGGCGCCGCAGGCTTCGAGTTCACCGATTTCGCTGGCCTGCGTGCGGGCATCGCGCCGCGCGCGGTCGCGCCGGCCGCCGGCCGCGCGCCGAACCCGGCGGGCGAGGGCCTCGAGCTCGCCGTGTCGACCGCGATCTACCGCAGCGACGCCACCGTGCGCCGCGCGCCGGCATTGCAATCGCATCCGCTGAATCTCGAGCCGCGCGCCGTGCTGAATCCGGCCGACGCCGCCGCGCTGGGCTTCGGCGACGGCATGGTCGGCAAGTTCGGCGCCGGCGCCGGCACCGCGACCCTGCCGGTCGCGATCAGCGCCAAGGTCGCGCCGGGCACGGTGTGGATCGAAAGCGGCCACGGCGCCACCGCGCCGCTCGGCGCGGGCCGCGTGCAGGCGGGGAGGGCCTAAGCCATGACGGACGGAATGTTCATGACCCACGTGGTCGACCCCCTGCACAACGCCTTCCTGTCGCTGGGCATGGCCGGCGCGGTGCTGTGGATCGTGCTCAAGATCCTGCTGATCGCCATGCCGGTGATCGTCACCGTGGCGTTCTACGTGGTCTGGGAGCGCAAGCTGATCGGCTGGATGCACGTGCGCCACGGGCCGATGTATGTCGGCATGGGCATCCTGCAGGCCTTCGCCGACGTGTTCAAACTGCTGTTCAAGGAAGTGATCCAGCCGGCCAAGGCCGAGTCCTTCCTGTACAAGCTGGCGCCGCTGCTGGCGCTGGCGCCGGCCTTCGCGGCCTGGGCGGTGGTGCCGTTCGACGCCAAGGTGGTGCTGTCCAACGCCAACGCCGGCCTGCTGTACCTGCTGGCGATGACCTCGCTGGGCGTGTACGGCATCATCCTCGCCGGCTGGGCGTCGAACTCGAAGTACGCCTTCCTCGGCGCGATGCGCGCCGCCGCGCAGGTGGTGTCGTACGAAATCGCGATGGGCTTCGCGATGGTCGGCGTGATGGTCGGCGCCGGCAGCCTCAACCTCACCGACATCGTCATGGCCCAGTCGGGCAACGCCGGCGCGCTGGAGTGGTTCGCGCTGCCGATGCTGCCGCTGTTCGTCGTGTACTTCATTTCCGGCGTGGCCGAGACCAACCGCGCGCCGTTCGACGTGGTCGAAGGCGAGTCGGAGATCGTCGCCGGCCACATGGTCGAGTATTCGGGTTCGGCGTTCGCGCTGTTCTTCCTGGCCGAATACGCGAACATGATCCTGATCAGCTTCCTGACCTCGATCTTCTTCGTCGGCGGCTGGCTGAGCCCGTTCCAGGGCCTGGGCATTCCGTTCCTGTCGGTCGACGGCTGGTGGTGGCTGCTCGCGAAGGTGTTCTTCTTCGCCAGCTGCTTCATCTGGTTCCGCGCCTCCTTCCCGCGCTATCGCTACGACCAGATCATGCGTCTGGGCTGGAAGGTGTTCATCCCCCTGACCATCGCCTGGATCGTCGTGGTCGCGTTGATGTCGTACTACGGCATCTTCCTGCCGGGACAGTGAGGCGGAGCAACTCATGAATCGCATCGTTTCCTATTTCAAGAGCCTGCTCCTGATCGAGCTCGCGCAGGGCCTCGGGCTGACGCTCAAGTACCTGTTCAAGCCCAAGTACACGCTGATGTACCCGATGGAGAAGACCCCGCAATCGCCGCGCTTCCGCGGCGTGCACGCGCTGCGCCGCTATCCCAACGGCGAAGAGCGCTGCATCGCCTGCAAGCTGTGCGAAGCGGTGTGCCCGGCGCTGGCGATCACCATCGATTCGGAAAAGCGCAGCGACGGCACCCGCCGCACCACGCGCTACGACATCGACCTGTTCAAGTGCATCTTCTGCGGATTCTGCGAGGAATCCTGCCCGGTCGACTCGATCGTGGAGACCCACATCCACGAGTACCACTTCGACCAGCGCGGACAGAACATCGTCACCAAGCCGCAGCTGCTGGCGATCGGCGACCGTCTCGAAACCGAGATCGCCGAACGCCGCGCCGCCGACGCCGCCTTCCGCTGAGTGCACGCCATGGATCTCGCCCAGATCGCCTTCTTCGTCTTCGCCGCCTTGGCCACGCTTTCGGCCGTGGCCGTGATCAGCGTCAAGAACCCGGTCCATGCCGCGCTCAGCCTGGTGCTGACGTTCTTCTCGGTCGCCTGCGTGTGGATCATCGCCGGCGCCGAATTCCTCGGCGTGGCCCTGATCCTGGTCTACGTCGGCGCGGTGATGGTGCTGTTCCTGTTCGTGGTGATGATGCTCGACATCGACGTCGCCCCGCTGCGCGAAGGCTACGTGCGCTACCTGCCGGTCGGCCTGCTGGTCGCGGTGGTGATGCTGGTCGAGATGCTGACCCTGATCGGGGTCAAGGCCGCGCTGGTCGCGCCGCTGACCGCCGACGCTTCGGGAGGTTCCAACACCAAGTGGCTGGCGACCGCGCTGTTCACCGACTTCCTGCTGCCGTTCGAGATCGCCGCGGTGATCCTGACGGTCGCGGTGATCGCCGCGGTCATGCTGACCCTGCGCCGCCGCCCGGGCGCCAAGCACCAGAACCCGAGCGAGCAGGCGCGCGTGCGCGCCGCCGATCGCATCCGCATCATCAAGATGGACGCCGTCAAGCCCGCCGCCGCTCCGGCGCCGGCCGCGGACGCGGCGCAGGAGGCCAAGCCGTGAGCGAATTCTTCGGGTCGGGCCTCGCCCTCGGCCACTTCCTCGCCCTGGGCGCGGTGCTGTTCTGCATCAGCGTCGCCGGCATCTTCCTCAACCGCAAGAACGTGATCGTGCTGCTGATGTCGATCGAGCTGATGCTGCTCGCGGTCAACATCAACTTCGTCGCGTTCTCGCGCCAGCTGGCCGATCCGGCCGGTCAGGTGTTCGTGTTCTTCATCCTGACCGTGGCCGCGGCCGAGGCCGCGATCGGCCTGGCCATCCTGGTCACCCTGTTCCGCAACCGGCGCACGATCAACGTCGCCGAAATCGACTCGATGAAGGGCTGATCCGACATGGAATCCGCAATCTCCAAGTCCATCCTGCTCGCCATCGTGCTCGCGCCTTTGCTCGGCGCGGTCCTGGCCGGGCTGTTCGGACGCAAGATCGGCCGCGCCGGTTCGCACACCGTCACCATCCTCGGCGTCGCCGCGAGCTGCGCGATGTCGATGTACGTGCTGTGGCAGCTGGTCGGGCACGGCGCCGCGCCGTTCAACGAGAACGTCTACACCTGGTTCCAGATCGGCGGCTACGAGGCCCACGTCGGCTTCATGATCGACAAGCTGACCGCGATGATGATGGTCGTGGTGACCTTCGTCTCGCTGCTGGTGCACGTCTACACCATCGGCTACATGGCCGAGGACGACGGTTACCAGCGCTTCTTCAGCTACATCTCGCTGTTCACCTTCTCCATGCTCATGCTGGTCATGAGCAACAACTTCCTGCAGCTGTTCTTCGGCTGGGAAGCGGTGGGCCTGGTGTCGTACCTGCTGATCGGCTTCTGGTTCAAGAAGCCGACCGCGGTGTTCGCCAACCTCAAGGCCTTCCTGGTCAACCGCGTCGGCGACTTCGGCTTCCTGCTCGGCATCGGCGCGGTGCTGTGGGCGACCGGCTCGCTCGATTACGGCACCGTGTTCGCCAACGCCCCGACCCTGGCCGAGCGCACCATCACCATCTGGAACAGCGCCGACCCGATCGTCTGGTCGCTGCCGACGGTGATCTGCATCTGCCTGTTCATCGGCGCGATGGGCAAGTCGGCGCAGGTGCCTTTGCACGTGTGGCTGCCCGACTCGATGGAAGGCCCGACCCCGATCTCGGCGCTGATCCACGCCGCGACGATGGTGACCGCGGGCATCTTCATGGTCGCGCGCATGTCGCCGCTGTTCGAGCTGTCGCAGACCGCGCTGAACTTCGTGCTGTTCATCGGCGCCACCACCGCGTTCTGGACCGGCCTGATCGGCATCGTGCAGAACGACATCAAGCGCGTGGTCGCGTACTCGACCCTGTCGCAGCTGGGCTACATGACCGTCGCGCTCGGCGTGTCGGCGTACTCGGCCGCGGTGTACCACCTGATGACCCACGCCTTCTTCAAGGCGCTGCTGTTCCTCGCGGCCGGCTCGGTCATCATCGGCATGCACCACGAGCAGGACATGCGCAAGATGGGCGGCCTGCGCAAGTACATGCCGATCACCTACTGGACCAGCCTGCTCGGCACCCTGGCTCTGGTCGGCACGCCGTTCTTCGCCGGCTTCTACTCGAAGGACACCATCATCGAGGCGGCCGCGCACGTGGCCCACGGCGAGCACGCCACCTGGGTCTCGCAGTACGCCTACTGGGCGGTGCTGCTGGGCGCCTTCGTGACTTCGTTCTACAGCTTCCGCCTGCTGTACATGACTTTCCACGGCAAGGAGCGCTTCCGCGACGCGCACGGCCATGACGACCATGCGCACGGCCACGACGATCATGCGGCGCACGCGCACGACGGTCACGGCGGCAAGAAGCACGACGCCCACGCCCACGACGACCATGGCCACCATGGCGCGCACGAGCCGCACGAATCGCCGTGGGTGGTGACCCTGCCGCTGATCCTGCTGGCGATCCCGTCGGTGCTGATCGGCTTCTTCACCGCCGGCCCGATGCTGTTCGGCACCGACTGGTCCGGCCACGTCAAGCAGCTGCCTTACTTCCTAGGCGCGATCGACCTGCTGCCCGAGCGCGACACCGTCGCCGAGATGGCCGCCGAGGCCTGGCACGGTCCGGTCGCGTTCGCCCTGCACGGTTTCATGGCGCCGGCGTTCTGGCTGGCCTTCGGCGGCTTCGCCCTGGCCACGGTCATGTACCTGTGGAAGCCGGAACTGCCGGCCAAGGCGGCCAAGCTGTTCGCGCTGCCGATCCGCATCCTGGAAAACAAGTACGGCATGGACAACCTCTGGATCGACGGCTTCGCCGGCGGCGGCGTCAAGCTCGGCAAGGCTTCGCGCGCGGTCGACAGCAAGCTGATCGACGGAGCCGTGGTCAACGGCGGCGCCGGCCTGGTCGGCTTCATCGCCAACCTGACCCGCCACGTCCAGTCCGGTTATCTCTACCACTACGCCTTCGCGATGATTGTCGGCCTGATCGCTCTGCTCGCCGTCGTCATCAAGTTCTGGCACTAACCGACAAGGACACCCGACGTGATCCCCGTGCCCTTGCTTAGCCTTCTGATCTGGCTGCCGATTTTCGGCGGCTTCGCCACCCTGGCCTTCGGCCAGCGCGCCAACGCGGCGCGCTGGTTCGCCCTGATCGTGGCCATCGCCACGCTCGGCCTGAGCCTGCTGATGTTCACCCATGCCGACTTCGGCACGGCGAGCATGCAGCTGGTCGAACAGAAAGCCTGGATCCCCGCGTTCGACATCCGCTACCACCTCGGCGTCGACGGCATCTCGGCGGCGCTGATCGCGCTGACCACGCTGACCTCGATGCTGGTGCTGATCAGCGCCTGGACCTCGATCGACAAGCGCGTCAGCCAGTACTACGCCGCGTTCCTGATCCTCGAAGGCCTGATGGTCGGCGTGTTTGCCGCGCTCGACGCGATGCTGTTCTACGTGTTCTTCGAGGGCATGCTGATCCCGATGTTCATCATCATCGGCGTGTGGGGCGGCCCGCGCCGCGTCTACGCCTCGGTGAAGTTCTTCCTGTACACCTTCCTCGGCTCGGTGTTCATGCTGGTCGGGCTGATCTACCTGTACCTGAAGGGCGGCAGCTGGCAGATCGCCGACATGTACGGCCTGCAGCTCAGCGCGACCGAGCAGATGTGGATCTTCTTCGGTTTCCTGATCGCGTTCGCGGTCAAGGTGCCGATGTTCCCGGTCCACACCTGGTTGCCGGACGCGCACGTGGAAGCGCCGACCGCCGGCTCGGTGATCCTGGCCGCGATCATGCTGAAGATCGGCGGCTACGGCTTCCTGCGCTTCGTCCTGCCGATCGTGCCCGACGCGGGCCACGAATACGCCTGGCTGGTCATCGCGCTGAGCCTGATCGCGGTGGTCTACGTCGGCCTGGTCGCGCTGGTCCAGGACGACATGAAGAAGCTGATCGCGTACTCGTCGGTCTCGCACATGGGCTTCGTCACCCTGGGCACCTTCATCGCCTTCGGCCTGGTCCACAGCGGCGACGCCCACGGCGCCGACGCCGCGCGCCTGGGCCTGCAGGGCGCGATGGTGCAGATGATCAGTCACGGCTTCGTGTCGGGCGCGATGTTCACCTGCGTCGGCGTGCTGTACGACCGCATGCACAGCCGCATGATCAAGGACTACGGCGGCGTCGCCAACGTGATGCCGTGGTTCGCCGCGTTCGTGGTGCTGTTCGCGATGGCCAACTCGGGCCTGCCGGGCACCTCGGGCTTCGTCGGCGAGTTCATGGTCATCCTGGCCTCGTTCCAGAAGCACCCGCTGATCGGCTTCGCCGCCGCCACCACCCTGATCATCGGCGCGGGCTACACCCTGTGGCTGGTCAAGCGGGTGATCTGGGGCGAAGTCGGCAACGCCCACGTCGCGGAGATGGAAGACATCAATCCGCGCGAGGCGCTGGTGCTGGGCGTGTTCGCCGCCGGCGTGCTGATCCTGGGCGTGTGGCCCAAGCCGCTGACCGACCTGATGGAGCCGGCGATCGCCAATCTGGCCACCCAGATCGTCGCCAGCAAGCTGTAAGGCGCGCGGGCGTGGCCCGCGCAGAAGTGAGTAGAAGCGAGGAGTGAGGAACGAGAGAACAGCGCGGGAGCCCGCCGCTCACTTCTCACTCCTCTGCGCTCGTTTCTAAAGCAAGGCTCGCACCCGGGCCGGATCCGCCAAGAGATGCACTAAATGAACATGCCAGTACGCTCCCTCGCCGACATCATGCCCCTGCTGCCCGAACTGGTGGTCGTCGTCGGCGCGTTCGCGCTGCTGATGCTCGATCTGTTCGTGGAGGAGCGCAACCGCATCGTCTCCCACGTCTTCTCGATCCTGGTGGTCGCGCTGGCGACCGCGCTGATCGCCTTCGACGTGGGCGGGCAGGGCGCCGTGCTCAGCGGCATGTTCGTGCGCGACACCGCCGCCGACGTGCTCAAGCTCGGTATCGGCGTGGTCGGCATCCTGTCGCTGATCTACACCTGGCCCTACCTGCGCGCGCGCGGCCTGTACAAGGGCGAAGTCGGCGTGCTGATGCTGTTCGCGATCGCCGGCATGATGTTCCTGGTCTCGGCCGGCAGCCTGACCATGGTCTACGTCGGCCTGGAAATGCTGGCGCTGTGTTCCTACGCGCTGGTCGCGGTCGACCGCGACAGCCCGCTGGCGTCGGAAGCGGCGATCAAGTACTTCGTGCTCGGCGCGCTGGCCTCGGGCCTGCTGCTGTACGGCCTGTCGCTGATCTACGGCGCCACCGGCAGCCTGATGCTCGACCAGATCGCCACCGCCGCCGCGGTCGGCCCGCGCTCGATGCTGCTGATCACCGGCGTGGTGTTCGTGGTCGCCGGCATCGCCTTCAAGTTCGGCGCCGCGCCGTTCCACATGTGGCTGCCGGACGTCTACCAGGGCGCGCCGACCCCGATCACCTTGTTCATCGGCGCCGCACCGAAGCTGGCCGCGTTCGGTATGACCTACCGCCTGCTCGAAGTCGGCGCCGGCGGCCTGGACGACCACTGGCGCCTGCTGCTGGCCGGCCTGGCGGTGCTGTCGCTGGCGATCGGCAACCTCAGCGCTTTGCTGCAGACCAACCTCAAGCGCCTGCTCGCGTATTCGACCGTGTCCCACGTCGGCTTCCTGTTCCTCGGCATGGCCGGCGGCGGCGCGCAGGGCTTCGCCGCGGCGATGTTCTACGCGATCAGCTATGCGGTCATGACCAGCGCCGCGTTCGGCGCGATCATCGTCATGTCCAGCCGCGGCTTCGAAGCCGACAAGATCGACGACTACAAGGGCCTCAACGCGCGCAACCCGTGGCTGGCCGGCATGATCCTGTGCGTGATGGCCTCGCTGGCCGGCCTGCCGCCGTTCCTGGGCTTCTGGGCCAAGCTGGCGGTGCTCAAGGCCGCTTTGCAGGGCGACATGCTGTGGCTGGCGATCGTCGGCATCGTGTTCGCGGTGATCGGCGCGTTCTACTACCTGCGCGTGATCAAGGCGATGTACTTCGACGAGCCGGAAGGCAAGCTGCCGGCGCCGAGCGAAGACCGCCCGCTGCGCGTGGTGTTCGGCGTCAACGCGCTGGCGCTGCTGGCGCTGGGCATCGCCTGGAACCCGATCATGGAGTGGTGCCAGCGCGCGTTCGCGGCCTGAGCGGGCCGCGGCGTCCGCTGCGAGGCAAGGGCCGCCGCCGTGCGGCCCTTTTCTTTTGCGCGAGGGCCTTGCGGCCCCGCGCTTTTCGATCCGGTCGCGACCCTGGACAGCGTCGGGCCCGAACGCCGTCCCGCGGCGCGCGGCCGGGCTGAACCTGGGTTCACGCAAGCGCGTGCAGGGCGGGCATTCGAACCCGCTGCGACCATGCTCAATCGGTCGTGAGAAAAATAATCGACACGAAACTGTCTTCGGGGCTTGAATAATTTTGAACACGGCATTAAATTGCCGGCCTGCAAACGCGATGCGGTTTTCGCGAAACACCGGGAAACACCGGACGCGTTCGAAGAGCAGGCAGCAATCATGAAACTTTGATTGCAGGCTTGCGGAAAGTTAAGCCGATCGTTACACTAGTCGGCCTGATGCGGGGTGGAGCAGTCTGGCAGCTCGTCGGGCTCATAACCCGAAGGTCGCAGGTTCAAATCCTGCCCCCGCTACCACTTTCGGCTGTTACGGCCGCGCTCTTGGCAGCGGCCGTTTCGATCGAAAGTCGGGCTTTGTATCGTCGCTCTGCTCGCGCCGATACGCCGAAATCCAGTTGTACGGACAAGGGGCCCGATGGGCCCCTTGTTGTTTTCGGCTTTCCGCGATTCGTCCTTGCGAATGCGGCGGCGGTGGATGCACCGGCCGCCTCGTGCGAGCGTTCGACGGAAGCATGGCATCGCCAGGATTGGTTTTACCGGTCGCACCCCTTCAGGAGTTCAGGCGCGTGACGGACAAGGCAACACAAATCGCCGAATTGCTGGCGCCCACGGTGGCGTCGCTGGGCGTGGAACTGCTCGGCATCGAATACCTGCCCGCACCCGGCAGCGCGACGTTGCGCGTGTACATCGACGTGCCGGCCGCGGAAATCGACGCGACCGCCGAAGGCGAGCTGCCGCGCTCGGTCAGCATCGAAGACTGCGAGGCGGTCAGCCGCGAGATCTCGGCCCAGCTCGACGTCGAAGACCCGATCAGCGGCAACTACACCCTCGAGGTGTCCTCGCCGGGCATCGACCGTCCGCTGTTCACGCTCGAGCACTACCGCCGTTTCGCCGGCGAGCGCGCCAAGGTCGGGCTGAAGCTGCCGCACGAAGGCCGCCGCCGCCTGCAGGGCGAGATCGTCGGCGTGGAAGGCGAGCAGGTGGTGTTCGCGATCGACGGCGTCCGCTACGCGGTGCCGTTCTCCAATATCGACAAGGCCCGGATCCTGCCGGACTGGGAAGCGCTGGGCTTCGCCCCGAGCAAGCCCGGCAAGAGCAAGCCCGGCGCCAAGGACAAGGCCGGCAAGCCGGACGCTTCCGGCAAGTAAGCTTCGAAACCTTCAATTACCAACCCGAGAGCCGGCGGCCCAACGCCGAACCGTGCGGAGTGACGAGATGAGCAAGGAACTGTTGCTGGTGGTGGACGCGGTCGCCAACGAGAAGGGCGTGCCGCGCGAAGTCATCTTCGAGGCGATCGAAGCCGCGCTGGCGTCGGCGGCGAAGAAGCGCTACCACGACGAAGACGTGCTGGTGCGCGTGTCCATCGACCAGAAGGACGGCAACTACGAAACCTTCCGGCGCATGGAAGTGGTCGCCGACGACGTGGTCATGGAGTCGCCGGACCGGCAGATCCGCCTGATGGACGCGGTCGACGAAGTCGAGGGCGTGGAAGTCGGCGACTACATCGAAGAGCAGATCGAGAACCCCGAATTCGGCCGCATCGCCGCGCAGGCCGCCAAGCAAGTCATCGTGCAGCGCGTGCGCGAGGCCGAGCGCGCCCAGGTCGTGGACGCCTGGAAGGACCGCGTCGGCGAGCTGGTCACCGGCATCGTCAAGCGGGTGGAGCGCGGCAACATCTACGTCGACCTGGGCGGCAACTCCGAGGCGATCATCCCCAAGGACAAGGGCATCCCGCGCGACGTGCTGCGCGCCGGCGACCGCGTCCGCGGCTACCTGTTCGACGTGCGCACCGAGCCGCGCGGCCCGCAGCTGTTCATCAGCCGCGCCGCGCCGGAATTCATGATGGAGCTGTTCAAGCTGGAAGTGCCGGAAGTCGGCCAGGGCCTGGTCTCGATCAAGGCCTGCGCGCGCGATCCGGGCGACCGCGCCAAGATCGCGGTGCTGGCGCACGACAACCGCACCGATCCGATCGGCGCCTGCATCGGCATGCGCGGTTCGCGCGTGCAGGCGGTGTCGAACGAGCTCAACGGCGAGCGCGTCGACATCGTGCTGTGGTCGGACAACCCGGCCCAGTTCGTCATCAACGCGATGGCGCCGGCGGAAGTGCAGTCGATCATCGTCGACGAAGAGAAGCATTCGATGGACCTGGCCGTGGCCGAGGACCGCCTGGCCCAGGCGATCGGCAAGGGCGGCCAGAACGTGCGCCTGGCCAGCCGCCTGTCGGGCTGGCAGCTCAACGTCATGACCCAGGACCAGGTCACCGCCAAGTCCGAGGCCGAGCAGAACGCGGCGCGCCAGCTGTTCCAGGACAAGCTCGAGGTCGACGAGGAAATCGCCGGCATCCTGGTGTCCGAGGGCTTCAGCACGGTCGAGGAAATCGCCTACGTGCCGGTCGGCGAGCTGCTCGCGGTGGAGGGCTTCGACGAGGACATCGTCGAGGAACTGCGCGCCCGCGCCCGCGACGCGCTGCTCAACGAAGCGCTGGCGGCCGAGGAAGAGATCGACGAACACCAGCCGGCCGCCGACCTGTTGTCGCTGGAAGGCATGGACGAAGGCCTGGCCTTCACCCTGGCGGCGCGCGGCGTGGTCACCCGCGACGATCTGGCCGATCTGGCCTCCGACGAGTTGACCGATATCGAAGGCGTGGACGAGGAACGTGCCGCCGCCCTGATCATGGAAGCGCGCAAGCACTGGTTCGAATGAGGTGAGGAAGGCCGCAAGAGGTCCACAGGGGCGTCTTGCGGCAAGCCGGCCACGGCCCTTGGGGCCCGGCCGGATTCGCAGGACCGGGCAACGGCCCGGTCCGCGAACAGGCCGCGATGGCCTGCGCGAGCCGGACCTGCGGCGCGCGCGGAGCTAGAATGGCGCCATCACGCGCGGGATGCGTCCCGCGCCAAGAGGACACGGAAAACCGAATGTCGCAGCAAACCACCATCCGTAAGCTGGCCGAACTGGTGAACACGCCGGTCGAGAAGTTGCTGGAACAGCTGGCCGAAGCCGGCATGAAGTTCAGCGGCCCCGACCAGGTCGTGACCAGCATCGAGAAAGTCAAGCTGCTCGGCTTCCTCAAGCGTTCGCACGGCAAGGCCGACAAGCCCGCCGACAGCGACGAAGCGGCCAAGAAGATCACCCTCAACCGCAGCCGCAAGCAGGAAATCACTGTCGGCGGCGGCAAGAACCGCACCACGGTCGATGTGGTGGTGCGCAAGAAGGTGACCCTGGTCAAGCCGAACGAGGCCGGCGGCCCCGTCAGCGAGAGCGAGGAGCGCGCCGAGATCCTGCGCAAGCTGGAGGAATCCAAGCAGCGCAACCTCGCCGAGCAGCAGCGCCTGGCCGCCGACGACAAGCGCCGCGCCGACGCCGCCGACGCGGCCCGCCGCGCCGTCGAGGACGCCGCCCGCGCCAAGGCCGAGGAAGAGGAGGCCGCGCGCAGCGCCGCCGCCGCCGACGCCGCCGCGCAGAAGGCGCCCGCGGCGACCCCGGCGACGCCCGGCGCGGCTGCGGCCGGCGCCGATTCGGCGCGCAAGCCGGCGACCACGACCCACGGCCACGGCCATCCCAAGCCGGCCCGGGTCGAGCCCGCGCGTCCGGCCGACGACCGCAACGCCGCCGCCGCGCGCCACAAGACCCGCGGTTCGCACGCAATGGTCGCCGGCGTCGAGGACGACGATGCGGCCAACCGCTTCGCCGGCCAGCTGCACCTGTCGCCGTCCGACCGCGCCCGCCGCAGCAACAGCAACACCCGCGGCAAGGGCGGCCGGATGCAGCAGAACCGGCGCCAGAACGAGCAGTCGCGTTCCGGCGGAGGCCAGCACGGCTTCTCGCGTCCGACCGCGCCGATCGTGCGCGAAGTCGCGATCGGCGAGACCATCACCGTGGCCGACCTGGCGCAGAAGCTCGCGCTCAAGGGCGGCGACGTGGTCAAGGCGATGTTCAAGATGGGCGTCATGGCGACCATCAACCAGAGCATCGACCACGACACCGCCGCGCTGGTGACCGAAGAACTCGGCCACGTCGTGGTCAAGGCCCTGGGCAACGACGCCGAGGACGCGCTGCTGGCCCACGCCGAAGAGGCGCAGGGCGACAAGGCGCCGCGTCCGCCGGTGGTCACCATCATGGGCCACGTCGACCACGGCAAGACCTCGCTGCTGGACTACATCCGCCGTACCAAGGTCGCCTCCGGCGAAGCCGGCGGCATCACCCAGCACATCGGCGCGTACCACGTGGAAACGCCGAAGGGCGTCATCAGCTTCCTCGACACCCCGGGCCACGCCGCGTTCACCTCGATGCGCGCGCGCGGCGCCAAGCTGACCGACATCGTGGTGCTGGTGGTCGCCGCCGACGACGGCGTCATGCCGCAGACCAAGGAAGCCGTGCAGCACGCCAAGGCCGCCGGCGTTCCGCTGATCGTGGCGATCAACAAGATCGACAAGTCCGACGCCGATCCTTTGCGGGTCAAGAACGAACTGCTCGGCGAGGAAGTGGTCGCCGAAGAGTTCGGCGGCGACACCCAGATGGTCGAGCTGTCGGCCAAGACCGGCGCCGGCGTCGACAACCTGCTCGATGCGATTTCGCTGCAGGCCGAAGTGCTGGAACTGCGCGCCGCTCCGGTCGGCCGCGCCACCGGCACGGTGATCGAATCCGCGCTCGACAAGGGCCGCGGCCCGGTCGCGACCGTGCTGGTCCAGCAAGGCCAGTTGAAGAAGGGCGATTACCTGGTGTGCGGCGTGCATTACGGCCGCGTGCGCGCGCTGTTCGACGAAACCGGCAAGCAGGTCGAACAGGCCGGCCCGTCGATTCCGGTGCAGGTGCTGGGCCTGTCGGGCGTGCCCGACGCCGGCGACGACTTCGTCGTGGTCGAGGACGAGCGCCTGGCCAAGGACGTGGCGCAGCAGCGCGACGCCAAGCGCCGCGAATCGCGCCTGGTCGCCGCCGCCGGCAACCGCATGGAAGACATCATGGCGCAGATGGGCAAGGGCGAGGGCCAGCTGAGCCTCAACCTCGTCGTCAAGGCCGACGTGCAGGGTTCGGTCGAGGCGCTGCGCCAGGCCTTGGTCGCGCTGTCGAACGAGCAGATCCGCATCAACGTGATCAGCTCCGGCGTCGGCGGCATCACCGAATCCGACGCCAACGCCGCGGCCACCGCCAAGGCCACGGTGATCGGCTTCAACGTCCGCGCCGACGCCTCCGCGCGCCGCATCATCGAGGCCAACGGCGTCGACCTGCGCTACTTCTCGATCATCTATGACGTGATCGATCAGGTGAAGCAGGTCGCCTCGGGCATCCTCGGCGTGGAAATCCGCGAAGAGATCATCGGCATCGCCCAGGTCCGCGACGTGTTCCGCAGCTCCAAGTTCGGCGCGGTCGCCGGCTGCATGGTGGTCGAGGGCGTGGTCAAGCGCTCCAAGCCGATCCGCGTGCTGCGCGACAACGCGGTGATCTTCGAAGGCGAACTCGAATCGCTGCGTCGCTTCAAGGAAAACGTCGACGAAGTGCGCAACGGCACCGAATGCGGTATCGGCGTGAAGGCGTACAACGACGTCAAGCCGGGCGACCAGATCGAGTGCTTCGAGCGCATCGAGGTTCAGCGCACGCTGTAAGGCCGGGAGTGGGGAATCGGGAATCGGGAATCGTTGAAGCGGTTTCCGGCTAGCGGTTCCCCTTTCGGTCGACCGATTCTCCGCAAGACCGGGAGTCGGGAATTTTCGCGAGGCGTTCCGGCCTGCGGCCCCGCTTTCGCCGATTCCCGATTCCCCATTCCCGATTCCCGATCAAATGCCCAGCAAATCGTTCCACCGCACCGACCGCGTCTCCGCCCAGCTCCGCCGCGAGCTGGGCACGCTGGTGCGCGAGGCCGTGCGCGAGCACGGCCTGCCGTCGGTCAGCGTGTCCGACGTCGAAATCACCCGCGACCTGGCCCATGCCAAGGTGTTCGTCACCGCGTTGCAGCCGGAGCGTTCGCTCGAGGCGGTCAAGGCGCTGAAGGAACTCGCGCGCGAGCTGCGTTTCCATCTCGGCCGCGCGATGAAGCTGCGGCACGTGCCGGAACTGCATTTCCACTACGACGATTCGGTCGACCGCGGCGAGCGCATCGAGCATCTGCTGCGCGAGGCGTCCAGCGACGGCGGCGACGAAGCGGCCGATAGCGACGCCGCCGGGCGCGAAGAAGACGAAGGGCAGGGCAAGGACCCCGCCTGAGTCGGACGCGGTGCGCCGGCTGCGTCGGCGCGCCGGCATCGGTAGGAGCCGGCCTTCGGGACCACTCGTTCGCGAGACCGGACCGCCCGCTCCGATCGGCATCCCGATCACCAACCCGCTCCCGCCGCCGGTCGGCTCCGGCCGTCGGGCCGCGTTCGCGGCGCGCTTCACGCGTCCGTTCCGGCGCACTATGCGAGCATCCCGAGACGTTGACCCGCGCGCCGGCATCCGGCCGCCATCCTGGGGCGAAGGTCCTGCTTGAATACGACGCGCTCGAATCCGCAGCGTAAACGCACCTGGCGCAACGTCGACGGCCTGCTGCTGCTCGACAAGCCGCAAGGCCTGAGTTCGAACCAGGCCCTGCAACAGGCGCGCCACCTGTTCCGCGCCGAGAAGGGCGGCCACACCGGCAGCCTGGATCCGCTCGCCACCGGCCTGTTGCCGCTGTGCTTCGGCGAAGCGACCAAGATCGCCGGGCTGCTGCTCGGCGCGCGCAAGGCCTACACCGCCACCGCCGTGCTCGGCCTGACCACCGACAGCGACGACGCCGACGGCGCGCCGCTGCGCGAACGGCCGGTGCCCGAATTCGACGACGCCGACATCGAAGCCGCGCTGGCGCCGCTGCGCGGCGCGATCCTGCAGCGCGCGCCGATCTTTTCCGCGCTCAAGCAAGGCGGCGAGCCGCTGTACGCCAAGGCCCGCCGCGGCGAGGCGATCGAGGCGCCCGAACGCGAAGTCGTCGTGCACTCGCTGAGCCTGACCGGCCGCGACGGCCCGCGCCTGGAACTGCACATCGAATGCGGCTCGGGCACTTACGTGCGCAGCCTGGTCCGCGACCTCGGCGAAGCGCTGGGCTGCGGCGCGCACGTGGCGACGCTGCGGCGGTTGTGGGTCGAGCCCTTCATGCAGCCGGCGATGATCACCCTCGAACAGTTGCGCGAGCTGGCCGAACGCGGCGACGAGCGCATCCTCGACGCCCTGCTGCTGCCGATCGAGGCTGGCCTGAACGGATTCGACCGGGTCGCCCTGGACCTGGCCGCCGCCGAGCGCCTCGGCCACGGCCAGGCGGTGGCCTGCGCCGACGGCGAGCCCGGGCTGGTCGCGATCTACGGCGAGACCGGGCGCTGCCTGGGCCTGGGCGTGCGCCAGACCGGCGGCCGCCTGCAGCCGCAACGCCTGTTCCGCTGGGCCGCGCAGGGCGGCTAAGCCGCCGCTGCGGCCGCGACAAACTGAACAGGCGGCTGCGGCGGCCATCGATGTGCCTGGGAACCGCCAGGATGGTTCCGTTCCGTATCGGCCGAAGGTCGCAATCGTCGCAGCGGGCTGTTACAATCCCGCCGCTTTTCAAGCACTTCCAACCGAAGCCGGCTCGAAAGGCGATCCCCAACCATAGCAAGCGGCGGGCCAGGCGGTGCGTCGGAGCGGCAACGGCCGCGCCGATTCGCTTCTGCGGGCCGCGCATCTGAAAGAGAAAACATCATGTCGATCGACACCCAGAAAGTCATTGAAGACAACAAGCGCGGCGCCAACGACACCGGCTCGCCGGAAGTCCAGGTCGCCCTGCTGACCGCCCGCATCGAACAGCTGACCGGCCACTTCAAGCAGCACAAGCAGGATCACCACAGCCGTCGCGGCCTGCTGATGATGGTCAACCGCCGTCGCAGCCTGCTCGACTACCTCAAGCGCAAAGACAACGAGCGCTACAAGGCCCTGATCGAGAAGCTCGGTCTGCGCCGCTGATCGGACACCCAACCGCGGCGCAGCGATGCGCCGCGGTTTGTTTTGGCGGGGGCGAAAACTCCGTCTGGCGCTGCAGGACGCAACGCCGCCAGCGACGAAACGCGAGCGCGATCGTCGAACTGGACCGGCCCTAGGGCCACGTGCGACGCGGCGCGGAGCGCGCGCGCGACACAACCATCCTCAGGTCGCTGGCGCCGGCGGCCGACCGGAGCGGGGCACGGGCCCCGACCGGAACGCATAGATACCGAAGGAAACCCACCGTGGCAAAAATTACCAAGACCTTCCAGTACGGCAACCATCAGGTGACCCTGGAGACCGGCGAGATCGCCCGTCAGGCCGGCGGCGCAGTGATCGTCAAGTTCGAAGACACCGTACTGCTGGTGACGGCCGTGGCCGCCAAGAGCGCGCGCGAGGGGCAGGACTTCTTCCCGCTCACCGTCGATTACCAGGAGAAGTTCTACGCCGGTGGCCGCATCCCGGGCGGCTTCTTCAAGCGTGAGGGCCGCGCGACCGAGAAGGAAACCCTGATCTCGCGCCTGATCGACCGCCCGATCCGTCCGCTGTTCCCGGAAGACTACAAGAACGAAGTCCAGATCATCGCGACCGTCATGTCGTTGAATCCGGAAATCGACGGCGACATCCCGGCCCTGATCGGCGCTTCGGCGGCGATGGCGCTGGCCGGCACCCCGTTCCAGGGTCCGATCGGCGCGGCCAAGGTCGGCTACAAGAACGGCCAGTACCTGCTGAACCCGACCGCGACCGAACTGGCCGACTCCGAGCTCGAGCTCGTCGTCGCCGGCACCTCGAACGCGGTGCTGATGGTCGAATCCGAAGCCAAGATGCTGTCCGAGGACGTCATGCTCGGCGCGGTGATGTTCGGCCATCGCGAAATGCAGAAGGTCATCAACATCATCAACGAGCTCGTCGTCGAAGCCGGCACCAAGCCGTCGACGTGGGAAGCGCCGGCCAAGAACGAGGCGCTGATCGGCGCGCTCAAGGACGCCGTCGGCAACCAGCTCGCCGGTGCCTTCCAGGTGCGCGACAAGCTGCAGCGCCGCGACGCCATCTCGGCGATCAAGAAGGACGTGCTGCTGTCGCTGGCCGGCCGCGCCGAATCCGAAGGCTGGTCCGCGGGCGAACTGTCGAAGGAATTCGGCGAGCTCGAATACCAGACCATGCGCAGCTCGGTGCTCGACACCAAGGTCCGCATCGACGGCCGCGCGCTCGACACCGTGCGCCCGATCGCGTCCAAGGTCGGCGTGCTGCCGCGCACCCACGGCTCCTCGCTGTTCACCCGCGGCGAGACCCAGGCGATCGTGGTCGCCACCCTCGGCACCGCGCGCGACGGCCAGATCATCGACGCGGTCTCGGGCGAGTACAAGGAACACTTCCTGTTCCACTACAACTTCCCGCCCTACTCGGTCGGCGAATGCGGCCGCATGATGGGCCCGAAGCGCCGCGAAATCGGCCACGGCCGTCTCGCCAAGCGCGGCGTGCTGGCGGTGATGCCGACGATGGAAGAGTTCCCGTACACCATCCGCGTGGTCTCGGAAATCACCGAGTCGAACGGTTCGTCCTCGATGGCTTCGGTCTGCGGCAGCTCGCTGGCGCTGATGGACGCCGGCGTGCCGATCAAGGCGCCGGTCGCCGGCATCGCGATGGGCCTGGTCAAGGAAGGCGACAACTTCGTCGTCCTGTCCGACATCCTCGGCGATGAAGACCACCTCGGCGACATGGACTTCAAGGTCGCCGGCACGTCGGAAGGCATCTCGGCGCTGCAGATGGACATCAAGATCCAGGGCATCACCGAAGAGATCATGAAGGTCGCTTTGCAGCAGGCCAAGGCCGGCCGCCTGCACATCCTCGGCGAGATGGCCCACGCCATCACCCAGTCGCGCACCGAGCTGTCCGAGTACGCGCCGCGCCTGCTGACGATGAAGATCCACCCGGACAAGATCCGCGAAGTGATCGGCAAGGGCGGCTCGACCATCCAGGCGATCACCAAGGAAACCGGCACCCAGATCGACATCCAGGACGACGGCACCATCGTCATCGCCTCGGTCAACGCCGCCGCCGCGCAGGCCGCGAAGGCGCGCATCGACCAGATCGTGTCCGACGTCGAGCCGGGCCGCATCTACGAAGGCAAGGTCGCCAAGATCATGGACTTCGGCGCGTTCGTGACGATCCTGCCGGGCAAGGACGGCCTGGTCCACGTCTCGCAGATCTCCAGCGAGCGCGTCGAGAAGGTCAGCGACAAGCTCAAGGAAGGCGACGTGGTCAAGGTCAAGGTGCTGGAAGTCGACAAGCAGGGCCGCATCCGCCTGTCGATCAAGGCCGTGGAAGAAGGCGAGGGCGTCTCGGCCGAGTAATCGCCGGGCGTTGTCGCGGTAAACGAAAAGCGGGCTTCGGCCCGCTTTTTCTTTGCCTGTCGCGCAGCGCCGCGGCGTCGTTTTTCGGACGCGTCCGATTGATCGCCGATGCGCCGCGCAAACATATTGGTGCGCCCGGGATCGGCTCGGGCCGTGCGCACAGGGCTTCGCCGTCGACGCACGTCCGCTTCGACGGCCCTATCGATGACGAGCATTTTCGGCGCTGTGCGCCTCCCGACGGTTTTCGCGCTCCTGCTTGCGGCATCGCTGGTATCGCTGCGCGTCCATGCGGGGCCGGCGCTTCATCCGGCGGATTCCGGGCCGCAAGTGTCCGTCGGCGTGCGAATGGATTCGCTCGCGCAGAAGGACGATCACCAGCCCACGTTCGCGGCGTCGTTCATGCTGTGGGTCTCGGCGCGCAACGTCGATGTGCAGGCCGACAACATCGTTCTGCTGAACGCCGCACCGAACGTCAGGGTCGCCGCTGCGGTGGCGCGCAAGGACGCCGACGGGGTCAGCCATCGCTTGTATCGCGTCTCCGGCGATTTCTATGTCGGCCGTCAGTCCAGCGCCAGTTTGTTGTCGGGCCGGCGCGAACTCGATGTGCTGGTGACCTTGCGCGGCGTGGCCGCGAGGTTGTCGGTCGATACTCTCGCCGCATCGGCGCGGCAGGCGGAACTGGCCGACGGTTCGAGCTTGTCGATGCGCTCGTTCGTGACCGGCGATGCGTCCGCCGGTTTCGCCGATTCGTTTCGCGCCGGCCGCGGATTCGGCCAGCAAGTGCTGGTGGCGCGATACACCCTGCGGGCCAGCGCGGTATCGCCGAAAGACGCGCTGAGCGCCGTGCTCGGACGCGGCACAGCGTGGATCGCCGCTGTCAGCCTGGCTTTGCTGGCGTTCGCATGGTTCGGGCTGTCTTTGCCGCGCGCCCGCAGCGCGCGCGTGCTGCTGGGCCTGACGGCAGCGACGGTATTGGCCTACGAATTCGATCGCATGGCGTTGCAGGCCAGCGCTGCGCACGTGTCCGGCAGGACAATGGAGGCGTTGCTCGACCTGTCCAACCTGCTGTGGTGGATGGCGCCCGCGCTGTGGCTGCAAGTGCTGCTTTCGACCTTCGCCTGGCGGCGCATCGCTCAGACTTCCGGTTACCCGGTGCCCGGCATCACCCGCAGCCTGGTGCCGTTGCTTGGCGCGTCGCTGTGCTTCACGCTCGCCCTGCATTACGTCTGGGGTTATTCGGTCGAAGCGGTGTGGGCCGCCTCGGGCGTGTTGTCCTTGCTGCTCGGCGTGGCCTTGCAAGGGCTGATTCTGGATGCGTTCGCCGGGATCTTTCTCAACATGGAGCGGCCGTTCAAGTTGTTGCAGTGGGTCAGCATCACCGAATACCAGGGGCGCGAGTACGAAGGTCAGGTCATCGACATCAACTGGCGCTCCACGCGGCTGCTGACCCGCGCCAACAACATCGTATCGGTCCCCAACAGCAATCTGACCCGGGCGATGATCGTCAACTATGCCGAGCCGACCTCGCCGAGCCGGCTGGAACTGACGCTCGATCTGTCGGCGCAAGTGCCGATCGCGTGGGCGCGGCGGTTGATCGTGCAGGGCATGCTCGCCGCCGCCCGCGACGGCCGCATCCTCGCTCATCCCGAGCCGCAGGTCGCGGTGGTAGAGACGCTGGCCGAAGGCCGGACCGGTTATCGCGCTTACTTCTATGTCGACCTCAATCTGGTCGCCGCGACGGTGGCGGTCACCGATGCGATGGAGGCGGTGATCGAGCTGTTGGCGGCCAGCGGCATCCACGGCTGCGTGCAGACTGCGGACGAACCGGCCGCAAACGAGCCGGACGCAGCGGCGCAAGCGGTGGGCGCGCCGCTTTCAGCGCCGCCGGTTGCGGCGCGGGCGCAGGTCGCCGCGGTCGCTCCCGCGACGCTGATGGAGGCCGACGTCGCGCTGATCCAGGCCAGCTGGGCCAAGGTCGAGCCGATCGCCGATACCGCGGCGCAACTGTTCTATCAGCGCCTGTTCGAACTCGACCCCGAGCTGCGCCGGCTGTTCCGCACCGATGCCGCCACCCAACGGCGCAAGCTGATCGGCATGCTTACGATCGTGGTGCAAGGCCTGGAGCGACTGGAGCGGCTGATGCCGACGGTCGAGGAACTGGGACTGCGCCATGCCGGCTATGGCGTGCAAGCGCGGCATTTCGACACGGTCGGCCGTGCCTTGCTGTGGACCCTGGCGCAGGGGCTCGGCCCGGCGTTCACGCCTGAGGTCGAACAGGCCTGGGGACGGGTTTACCGCGTATTGGCGAAAGCCATGACCGGGGCGAACGCTGGCCCCGTCGATGCGACGGGCGCGTCATGACGGCCTGGAGAGCGGAGGCGGCCTCCTCGCCGTCGTTTCGGTCGAGAGCGCTGCCGCGCAGGCCGCCCAAGCGCGCATCGGCCGGATCGGGTCCGGCCTGCGGCAGGCCGGATGGATTCTCGCAATGGTTTGCGACGAATCCGCCATGCCCGCCGGATGTGACTTATGTATGTCCTGATTTCTCCCCGATAAGCGATTGCTGATAGTCGAAAGCGCCAAATCCGACTGTTCAGGGGAAAAAGACCGATGAGTATTCGCCGCCTGTCTGCCTTGCGGAGCGCAGCCGGAGGCCGCGGGGCCGGGCTGTTCGCCAGCGTGTGCGCGGTATGCGCCGCGAGCGCAGCGTCCCGCTCCGAGTGCGGCTCCCTCGCCGGCGGCGCTTGCCCCGGGAGGCCCGGCTGCTCGTGGATGAATCGGGTCCGTCGCTTCGGGGCCGGCCTCATCGGCGCGGCATTCCTGGTTGTGGCCGCGCCCGTCTACGCCGATTCGGGTACTTTCGTAATTACGTTCACCAATGCCAACAGCGCCAGCGGCAACTACACGACGCCCGAGGGCGATACCGGCACGTTCACGATCACCCGCAGTTCGGCGACCGGCTACGCCGCGGCCGGCGCACCCGGGTCGGCCACCGCGCTGTTCTCGGTCTCGGGCAGCACCGGCATCCAACTGTTCAACAACACCGACAACGGCACTCTGCCCACCACCACCGACAGTTTCGTGGTTACCCTGACCCTGAATCCGAGCCAGGGCTCGCGTCCCCCGATCATCGAGGTTTCGCAGCAAACGACCCAACTCGGCGGCAACAGCGAGGCGGCGAAAGTTACCTTCACCTATAGCGGGACGGGAGCGTCCCAGGCGATTCTGGCGGCCAATCCCGCGGTGACGCTAAGCGGCACCAACGGCACTCCGATGGCCGGTCAGACGACGGAGCAGGTGCGCCAGTTCGGTGGCGGCTGCCCCAATCCGTTGATTTACGGCGGAAGCCCGGGAGGTATTCCGCAAACCGGTACCAGCCTCGCCCTGTGTCCGCCGATGGCCGCCGGCGCCGCGATAGCGTCCGGAACGGACGTACAACTGCTCGGCGTAGACAACGCAGTCAGCGCGTACCGGGTCGATCTGCGCAACGCGACGACGGTGACGGTGAGCTACACCGGCAATATGCGCGGCAACGGCGGTCAGTCGGTAGTCCAGCAGCGCAGTACCGGCGAAACCTTCAACGAATGGCTCGGCTTCGGCGTGCGCTCGGGCGCGCGCCTGAACCTGGCCAAGGCCTGGGTCAACGGCCGCGCCGGCGATGCCGTCACGGTCACGACGACCGGCGGCACCAACAACGCGACCCTGACCTCGGCCGCGCCGACCGCGACCAACGGCGCCTTCGCCGGCGTGTTCCAGGGCGATCAGGTCGTGCTGCCCGCCGAAACCTTCACCGCCGGCTCGGCCGCCAACTACAACATCACCGTGGCCTGCACCGGCGGTTCCCCGCTCGCCTCCGGGCCGGTGGGGCGAACCTTGACGATCGGCAGCAGTACTGCCGACACGACCTGCACCTACACCAACAGCCGCATCGCCCAACAGGTGAATCTGGCCAAGATCTGGGGCGCGGGCGCGACCGCGGGCCATACCGCCGGCGCGACGACGACCGGCGGCACCAACAACGCGACCTTCAACTCGACCGCGCCGGCGACCAACACGACGGGCGCGGCGGTGACGATGTACGCCGGCGATGCGGTGACGCTGCCGGCGGAGACCTTCGCCGGTGGCGCGACGGCGGCGAGCTACGCTGCGGCGGTGGCCTGCACCGGCGGCACGCCGCTGGCCTCGACGACGCTGCCGCGGACGATCACGATCGGCGCGAGCACCACGGCGACGACGTGCACCTACACCAACACGGCCAACAAGCCGACGATGCAGGTCAGCAAGAACTCTTCGGGCGGGACGGGGACGTTCGCGTTCACCGGCAACAACGGCTATGCCGGCGCCACAGTGACCACGCTGCAGCCCGGGGTTTACACCTTGAGCACCGCGACGTCTCTGACCGCGGCGAACGTGGCCACGACCGTGACCGAAACGGTGCCGAGCGGCTGGGTGGTGCGGGAAGACCCGACCTATGGCTGCTACGACATGACGCCGAACACCAAGATCGCCGCGGCGACGTTCAGTGGCAGCACGTATACGATCCCTGCGGCGAGCGTGTTGGCGAATACCCAGATCCGTTGCCACTTCCTCAACACGCGCACGGCGACTGTGACGGTGACCAAGGTGTCCAACGGCGGCACCGGTACCTTCAGTTTCAGCGGCAGCAACGGCATCGCCAACCACAGCATCACCACGACCCAGGCTGGCGGTTCGGGCACGACGGGTGCGGTGCAGACGCTCAGTGCGGCCGGGGTGGCGACGACGATCACCGAGGGCGCGCCGCCCGCTGGCTATACCTTGACCAACATCGCGTGTACGGGACTCGGCGCCGGCGGCACGGCGACGCCGGACCTGGCGAGCCGGACCATAACCTTGAACGCGGCGGCGACGGCGACCGGCAGCGCGATCGCGTGTACGTTCACCAATCAGGCCGCGTTGGGCGTGACGCTGAAGAAAGCGTGGACGAACGGCAAGACCAACGACGCGGTGGATCTGACAATCACCGGCGGCAGCGGCGCGGTCGCGGGCAGTTCGACGGTGGGCGGTAGCTCTACTGACGCGACGGCGACGGCGAACGCCGGCGCGACGGTAACGTTGACGGAAGCGTTCCGGGCCGGCACGACCGGCAGCAACTACACCACGACGCTGGCCTGTACCGATGCGAACAATGCGGCGGTGACGGTGAGCGGCACGGGGCTGTCGCGCACGATCACGATGCCGGCGACGGCGGTGACGTGCACGTACACGAACAGCCGCATCGCCCAGCAGCTGAACCTGGCCAAGAGCTGGGGCGCGGGCGCGACGAGCGGGCATACGGCGGGCGCGACGACGACCGGCGGCAGCAACAACGCGACGTTCAATTCGACTGCGCCGTCGACCGGGTTGAGCGGCCCGGCGGTGACGGTTTACGCGGGCGACGCGGTGACGCTGCCGGCGGAAACCTTCGGCGGCGGCGCGACGGCGGCGAACTACAGCGCAGCGGTGGCCTGTACCGGCGGCACGACGCTGGCCTCGACGACGACGCTGCCGCAGACGGTCACGATAGCCGCGAGCACGACGGCGACGACCTGTACGTACACCAACTCGGTGGCAACGACCGGCGTGACGCTGAAGAAGTCCTGGACCAACGGCAAGACCAACGACGCGGTGAGTCTGAGCATCACCGGCGGTAGCGGTGCAGTCGGTGGCAGCTCGGTCGCCGGCGGTGCGTCGACCGACGCGACGGCGACGGCGAACGTGGGCGCGACCATTGCCTTGGTCGAGTCGTTCACGACCGGCGCGGCGAGCAACTACACCACGACCCTGGCGTGTGTGGACGCGAACAGCGCCGCTGTGACGGTGACCGGGACGGGCCTGTCGCGGACGATCACGATGCCGGCGACGGCGGTGACGTGTACCTACACCAACAGCCGCATCGCCCAGCAGCTGAACCTGGCCAAGAGTTGGAGCGCGGGTGCGATCGCCGGGCACACCGCGGATGCGACGACCACGGGCGGCACGGCGAACCCGACGTTCAGCTCGACCGCGCCGGCGGCGACGACGGGCACGGCGGTCACCGTGTACGCCGGCGATGCGCTGACGCTGCCGACGGAAACCTTCGGCGGCGGCGCGACGGCGGCGAACTACGGCGCGGCGGTGGCGTGTACGGGCGGCACTGCCTTGGCTATGGCGACGCCGCCGCAATCGATCACGGTGGCGGCGAGCACGACGGCGACGACCTGCACCTACACCAACACGCTGAACTCGGCCGACCTCGCGGTCGTCAAGACCAACGACGCGACCTCGGTGGTCGGCGGCGGTACGACGACGTACTCGGTGACCGTGTCCAACCGCGGCGCCAGCGCGGTCACCGGCGCCGTGGTGAGCGATACCCCGGTCGCGGGCCTGAGTGCTTGCCAGGTGACGGCGTGCACGCCGGGCGGCGCGTGTCCGGCGCAACCCGGCGATTTGCTCGCGGCGGGCGGCGCGACCTTGGGGACGCTGGCGGCCGGCGCGCAGGCGATGTTCACCGTGACCTGCAACGTGAATCCGTAAGCGATGCGCGAGGCGGCGGCGTCGGCACGACGCCGTCGCCGTCGCCATGCGCAGGCGGCGATTGCCGGCCGTTATCGCAACCCGACGCGCACATCCCGCGCGCCGCGGGCGTTCAAACCGCGACCAGGCCCGGCAGCCGCGCGCGCAACTCGCGCCGCAACAGCCACAGCACCGTCAGCGCCTGCAGTAGGGTGGTGCCGACCGACAGCAGCCACAGCTGGCGCAGTTCGAAGCCGGGATGCTGCGACAGCCAGATCGCCGGCACGGCGAAGGTCAGCAAGCGCGACGCGCTGGCGTACAGCGACGGCCGGGTGTTGCCTAGCGCCTGGAACATGCCCGAGCAGGTGAAGATCAGGCCCGAGGCGACGAAGTTCCACGACACGATGCGCAGGAAACCGACCGCGACTTCGGCGGCCTGGGCGTTGTCGGCGAACGGCCGCATGAACCACTGCGGCTGCCATTGGCACAGCAGGGTCAGCGCGAACATCGCCGCGCTGCCGATCAGCGCCGCGCTGCGGAACGTCGCCAGCACGCGCTCGCCGCGACCGGCGCCGACGTTCTGCCCGGCCACCGGCGCGACCGCGAAGGCGATCGCCATCACCGGCAGGAAGATCGCCTGCATCACCCGCATGCCGATGCCGTAGCCGGCCTGGGCGTCGGTGCCGAGGCCGCGCAGGCACCAGTAGGTGACGCCCATGAACACGAACATCAGCGCGAACTCGCCGCCCGGCGGCAGGCCGATGCTCAGGATCCGCCGCCACACCGGCGGCTGCGGCCGCAGTTCGCGCGCGTCGACGCCGACGAAATGTTCCAGGCGCGCGAAGTACAGCAGCATCAGCGCGACGCCGGCCGCGATCGAAATCGAACTGGCCCAGCCCGCGCCGGCGACGCCGAAGGCGCGGCCGGTCAGCCAGCCGGCGATCAGCACCGGCGCCAGCAACGCGTTGAGCGCGACGGTGACGATCTGCACCAGCATGGTCGGCTTGGAAATGCCGGTGCCGCGCAAGGCCGCGCCGAGCGTGGCCAAGGCGAACTGCAAGGCCAGGCCGGGCAGGAACGCGTGCAGGTAAGCCACGCCGGCCGCGGCGCTGGCCGCGTCGGCGGCGATGGCGCGCATGTAGGCGCCGCTGAAGGCGTAACCGGCGATCAAGGTGGCGACCGCGGCGAGCACGGCCAGCAGCAGGCTTTGGTTGAACACCCGGTTGGCGTCGGCGGCGTCCTTGCGGCCGCAGGCCTGGGCGATCAGGGCCATGCCGCCGACCGCGAGCACCTGGCTCATCGCCATGACCAGGAATTGCAGATTGCCGGCCGCGCCGACGCCGGCGATGGCGGCATCGCCCAGGCGCGAGACGAAGTACAGATCGATCAGCACGTACAGCATCTGGAACAGCATGCCGATGCCGATCGGGACGGCTAGCGAGATCAGGTGTTTGGGAATCGATCCTTGGGTGAGGTCGCGCATGGCGGGTCCTGGGGCAGAGTGCTGAAGGAGTGGCGGGGCGCCGCGACGGTTCGATGTCGCGGCGATGAATCCGATAGCGGGCGCGGCGCGGCAGGCGCGGGTTCCGTGGTGTCGATGGAGCGTGTCGCGATGCAGCGCGCGGATGCCCGGTGGAGGACGTGGAGCGGGTACAGCGGTCGTGGTACGACGACCCGACGCGGGCGGCCACGGCTAATCGCAATGCGTCCGCGCGGATCCGAACGTCGTCTATTCCGCGCGATGCGGCATCCGGCCCGGTCGAGCCCGGCTTGGCGCGGTCTGGCGCAGCCTGCGGGCCGGCCGAACCGCGGCCGGCGTGCGCACATCGGCAAACGATTCAACGCAAGACAACGCCTCCGCGCGCCGCTTGCCGCCGAAGTCCGCGCGTTGCGCTCAGGCCTCGAACGCGTCGCCGGCCAGCGCGTGCAGGTAATCGCGCACGTCGACCGGCCACGCGTCGATGCGGCGGGCGAAGCCGTGGCGGTCGCCGGCGAACAGCGCGCGGGTCGCGTCCTCGGCGCCCGGCGCGTTGCCGGCCAGGGCGTTGAGGCAACGGTAGGCGGCTTCGCGCGCCAGGCGCTGGCGCAGGCCGGCTTCGCCGTGCTTGCGCGCCTGCTCGATCAGTTTGCGCAAGGTCACCGAGGCGCCGCCGGGTTGCGCGGCGAGCCAGTCCCAGTGCCGCGGCAACAAGGTCACCTCGCGCGCGGTCACGCCCAGGCGCGGCCGGCCGCGGCCGCGCGGGGCTTCGTCCGCGGGCGGCTGCGGTTCGGCGTCGTCGCGCGCGCGATCGCCCGGCGCTTCGCGATAGCGCTCCGCCACCGCCGCCGAATCGCCGCCCAGATGCAGGTCGATCTGCTGGCCGTTGCGGTCGTCGAACACCAGCAGCTCCGCGTTGCTGCCGCGCGCGGCGGCCGCGTGCGCCGCCACCGCGACCTCGGCGAGAGGGCCGCGGGCGAGCAGGCGCTGGCCGACGAAAGCGGTGTAGCCAAGGGTGGGGAGGGTGCTCATGGCAGGCGGTCGTTGGGCGAGGTGGCAATTATTACCCGGGTATAATTTGAGTCGCAAGTGCCCGCCGCCATTTTCCGGCCCGGTCGTTTGCCGGTCGGTCCAACCCGGCGACGACCGGCGCGCCCGTCGCCGCGGCCGGTCCGCGCCACCGTTGCCCGTTGCTGCGGCGAGCTTGCCCGCACCGCCGCGAGGTCGCCGCAAACGCGCCTGTCGGTAGCGCGCGGCTAGACCCGCCCGGCGGCGCATCGGCGTCGTTGCCGCAGGCTTCGTTGCGCGGCTAGAGTCGCCCGGTCTTCCCACGGAGCGGCGAACATGGCGGCGGGCATTTCTGCCTTGGAACGGTTCGTCCACGAGGCCTTGTCGAACGGACATTCGCGCCAGGCCACCGCGCAGGCGCTGATCGAGGCGGGCTGGAGCGAAGCGCAGGTGCGCGGCGCGCTCGGCGCCTACGCCGACAGCGGCTTCGCGCTGCCGGTGCCGAAGCCGCGGGTCTCGGTATCGGCGCGCGAGACCTTCGTTTACTTGCTGACCTTCAGCGCGCTGTACGTGGTCGCCTTCCATCTGTGCGACCTGTGGTTCGACCTGATCGGGTTCTATCTGCCCGACGCGATCGAAAACAACGCGTACTGGAGCCAGCGTCTGGACGCGTCGCTGCGTTGGTCGGTGGCATCGCTGGCGGTGGCGTTTCCGCTGTTCGCGTGGCTGTGCCACGTCATCGACGCCGACGTGCGCCGCAATCCCGGCAAGCGGCTGTCGCCGGTGCGGCGCTGGCTGACCTATCTGACCTTGTTCCTGGCCGCGACCGCGCTGATCTGCGACGCCACTGCGCTGCTGTACCAGTGGCTCGGCGGCGAACTGAGCCTGCGCTTCGGGCTCAAGGCGCTGGCGGTGGCGACCGTCGTGGGCAGCGCGTTCTGCTACTACATCCGCGATCTGCGGCGCGAGGAGACGCAGGCATGACACCGGGCTTCGGGCGCATCCTGATCTTCGCCGCCGGCGCGGCGATCCTGGCCAGCTCGGCGCTGGCGGTGAGCATCATCGGCGGGCCGGGCGATCAGCGCGCGGCGCGCGTGGACCTGCGCCGCACTCGCGACCTGAGCCGGATCGAGGACGAGATCGCACTGTTCAAACGCAAGCACAAACGCCTGCCGGCGGATCTGACCGAACTGGCCGCGCAGCCGGGCCTGAACCTGACCGTCGCCGATCCGCTGACCGGCGCGCAGTATCGCTATCTGCCGCTGCGCAGCCGGCCCGAACGCGACCCGGCGGCGCGCACTGCGGCCGCGCCGCAGCGCGCTTACCGGCTGTGCGCGCGCTTCGACACCGACAGCGGCCGACGCGACGCCGCGCGCCGTTCCGACAGCGCGCTCGACCCGCAGTGGCGTCATCCCGTGGGCGAATTCTGCTTCGACCGCGAAGCGCCCGAGGCCGATTGACCACCAGCATCCGAGCCTGCCCGAACCCCCTGCAGGAGCGGCGCGAGCCGCGACCGCGCCACTTCGAACGCCGGCGTCGCCTGCATTCGAACGATCGCGAATACGCCCGAGCCGGGCGGGCGAGCGGACTCACACCGCCACGCCGCACACCCGCGCTTAGTTCGCCCCTTCGCACTCCTGCCGCTGCGCATCGGGCACGAAACCGCCCTGCATCACGAACATCGACGACGCGTTCGCGCCGCCGGTCGCGCCCGCGGGCGCCGGCATCGACGGCCGCGTCCACTCCTGCGCGCGCTGGGCCGCGCGTTCGCGCGCCTGGCTGGTCAGCTCGGGCGAAAGATCGCGCGACAGCGAGCGGATCTGCGCGTCGATCATTTCGCGCGAATTGAATTCGCCGCGGCCGCGCGGGCCGCGGCCCGCAGCCGACGGCGCGGCGGCGTCCGGCGCCGGCAGCGAATCGCGCAACTGCAGGAACAGCGCCAGCGATTCCACCGCATCGGTCTGCACCGACTGGCCGAGGAAATTGCGCCGCATGCCCTCGCGCTGCGGCGAATAGGCGTAGGCCAGCGACGCCAGCATGCGCGCGTCGCCGCGCTGGGCGGCGGCGCGGGCGATGGACTCGGCTTCGCCGCGGTAGGTCGCCAGCCCGGGCAGCGTGTCGAGCACGTCCTGGTAGCGGAACGCATTGCCGCTGGCGTAGTGGCGCATCGCCGCCGGCACCCCGGCGAGCGCGGCGCGGCGCCAGTAGGCGGCGCGTTGTTCGGCGCTGATCGGCGGCACCTGCGCGCAGTGTTCGGACTGGGTCAGCAGACGCTCGGTCATGCCCTGGTAGCTCTCGGCCATGCGCTGGCGCTGGTCGCGCTGCTGCTGGGTGTCCTGCGGCATGCTCTCGAGCTGGCGTTCGAACATGTCCAGATTGTTCTCGGCGCCGGCCAAGCGCGTGCGCAGGCCGTCGCAGTACTCCATTTCGGCGGCGAGGCGGCAGGCGGCGGCGGGTTCGCTGGCGGCGCGGCGTTGCAGTTCCGGCAGGATCAGCCGCAATGGCGTGTCGGTGGACGGCAACGGCCGCGCGGTGCCGGCGTCGTATCGTGGAATCGCCGCAGCCGCGCGCGGCGCGGCGCCGGCGGCGGGCTTGGACGCTTCGGCCGCGGGCGCGACGGCGGCCTGCGCGGGCGGCGGCGTATCGGCGCCGCTGCGGCGGCCCCAGTAGTACATGCCGGCGCCGGTCGCGGCGAGCGCGACCAGCCAGATCAGCGAGCGTCCATGCTTGAGCGTTGCGGTCATCGTTGCGCTATGGCTGCGGCCGGGGTTTCGAATCATAAGCAGATTCGGCCTTGCGTGCGGGGCGCTGCGCGCGGGCGGGGCGTACGCGGCCGGGCGCCGGTCGCGGCCGCGACGGGACTGCGTTTTCTGACAGGTTCCATTGGCAGCGCGGGCGGACGCGGCCAAGCTGCGCAGCGAACCTCCCTCTGCCGGCGGCGGCCAGGACGGCCGCCGCCGGTTTTGCTTGCTCGGTCGCACGTTGTTTTGGCTGTGTTGCGGGTTTCGTCGCAGTTGGACTGGCGCGGTCGCGGCTTGCGCCGCTCCTACAGGAGGCAGCCTCGAAGCATCGGCGTCGGGGCCCGCAACCGGTACTGAAAGGCCGCCGGTTTTGCTTGCTCGGTCGCACGTTGTTTTGGCTGCGTTGCGGGGTTCGTCGCAGTCGGATTGGCGCGGTCGCGGCTTGCGCCGCTCCTGCAGGCGGCAGCCTCGAAGCATCGGTGTTGGGGCCCGCAACCGGTGCTGAAAGGCCGAACGCTCCGCCGATACCGCTGCGATCAGAAGATGTAGCCGCCGTTGACCCGCAGCACCTGCGAGTTCACCCACTGGCCGTCGGGCCCGACCAGGAACGCCACCGCGGCGGCGATTTCTTCCGGCGTGCCCAAGCGCTCCAGCGGCGCCAGCGACTGGAAATGGGCGATCTGCTCCGCGGTCTTGCCGTTGAGGAACAGCTCGGTCGCGACCGGGCCCGGCGCGACCGCGTTGACGGTGATGTTGCGTCCGCGCAGTTCGTTGGCGAGCACGTGCACCAGGCCTTCGACGCCGGCCTTGGACGCGATGTAAGGGCCGTAATTGGGGAAGGCCTTGCCGATCACGCTGGTCGACAGCGCGACGATGCGGCCGCCGTCGCCGAGGTGTTCCGACGCGAGCCCCAACACGATGAAGCTGCCGCGCAGGTTGGTCGCGACGACGCGGTCGAACTCGGCCAGATCGCCGCCTTGCACCGGCACGTACGGCATCACACCGGCGCTGTTGACCACCGCGTCGAGGCGGCCGAACGCGGCCTTGGCGGTGGCGAACACGCGGCGCATGCCGTCGGCGTCGGCGACATCGCCTTGCAGCGCGACGGCGCGGCCGCCGGCGGTTTCGATTTCGGCCACGACCGCGTCGGCGGCGGCGACGTTGCCGGCGTAATTCACCGCGACGGCGTAACCGTCGGCGGCCAGGCGCAGGGCGATGGCGCGGCCGATGCCGCGCGAGGCGCCGGTGACGAGCGCGGCCGGGGTGGTGGTGGCGATGGGGGCGGACATGGCGGACTCCGATTCGGGTGGGGAGGGTCCCCGGTCTGACGGGGTTGGACGCAGTTTGCGCGTTGATCCCAACTGGATAAATCGGGTTGGATTGGCAATACAATTCAAAAATCGCCAACAATCGAGCCGCCGGAGCCCGCCGATGGACCGCCTCGACACCCTGCGCCTGTTCGTCCGCATCGTCGAACTCGGCAGCTTCAGCCGCGCCGCCGCGGTGCTCGACCTGCCGCGCGCCACCGCCACCCACGCGATCAAGCAACTGGAGGCGAGGCTCGGCGTGCGCCTGCTCGAACGCACCACCCGGCAAGTGCGGCCCACGCTCGACGGGCAGGCCTATTACGAACGCTGCGTGCACGTGCTGGCCGAGCTCGACGACGCCGACGCCGCACTGGCCCAGGCGGCCGGCGATCCGCGCGGCACCTTGCGCATCGACCTGCACGGCACCCACGCCACCGGCCTCGTGTTGCCGCGCATCGACGAGTTCCATGCGCGCTATCCGCGCATCGCGCTGGAGATCAGCAGCGGCGACCGCCTCGTCGATCTGGTGCGCGAGGGCATCGACTGCGTGGTGCGCTCGGGCGTGCCGCGCGATTCGAGCCTGGTGGCGCGCCGGATCGCGACCATGCCCGAGGTGGTGTGCGCGAGCCCGGAGTACCTGCAACGCTTCGGCGTGCCGCGCCATCCCGTCGAACTGGCCGCGCACCGCGCGGTCGGCTTCTTCGCCAGCGATCGCGACTTGCGCTATCCGTTCGAACTGACCGTCGACGGCGCGTTGCGCGAGTACCAACTGGACAGCTGGATCAACGTCAACGACGCAGGCTGTTACGTCGCCGCCGCGCTGCGCGGCTGCGGGCTGATCCAGCTGCCGCGCCACGGCGTGGAGGCGCAGCTGGACGACGGCCGGCTGATCGAAGTGCTCGGCGATTACGCCAGCCCCGGCGTGCCGGCGTGGGCGATGTATCCGCAGCACCGCCAACTGTCGCCGCGGGTGCGCGCGTTCGTCGATTGGGTCGCGGGCGTGTTCGCCGACAAGTTCGGCGCGGCGGGCGCGCATTTGGGCGGAGCCGCCGTGTCTTAGTCCAACCCGCCCACCCGGCTCGACAACTGCGGCTGCTGTCCGCTCAGTGCATCGATCAATGCGTGAAAGCCCGGCGACACCGCCCCGACGACGGCGGGCAGCCGCTATGCAGCACGCGCTCGAGCCGGCCGTCGCGCAGCGCGTCGCTGGCCAAATGATCGGATACGAAGGCGATGCCGATGCCGTCGATCGACGCATCCACCATCGGCGCTCAGCAGCGTCGTAATGATCGCATCGCCAAACGACGTGCATTTGGCGAACACCCGCTCGCGCGGCCACGCAGATGGTGGCAAGCATCTACGTAAGTTTTGCTCGCGGCTGAAGGCTGTCTCAGTTGTCCAAGTCGGAGCCGTAGCTGATATGTGCTCTTCGATTCATCGCCCGTCCCGATCCGGTTTGGTTGTCGCCAATGGGACGAGTATCGCCGTACCCTCGGGGTGGATAGAAGCGATCGGCTGGTACCCCCTGACCGATCAGCCATTCTTGGAAGAGCATGGCTCTGCGCAGAGATAGCTTGTCACATCGCGAGGAACTGCATTCTGCATTGTCGGTGAATCCGACGACTCTGAATTTTTCGCTCTTCGGGAACGATGCGATCAGTCGAAGGTCGTGATTCATGGCCTCCATGGAATTTCCGGCGGCAGATAACGAAGATCCGATTGATTGCCCTTCGACGGGGGAATTCTCTGCGAAAAATACTCCTCGAAATTCGTCGGGGTCTACGAATCGTCCGTTTGGATTTGGTCTGAAGGGCGTGGCGGATGTCGCGCACGCAGACATCAGAAACGAAACAGAAATGAACGCGAGAGCATGTATTGACTTGGGCATCAACAATTTCCTCCAACGTATGATCCGCAGGATGATTCGACTGATCGCTTCGCTCGGTTCTCGATCAATTTTTCATCAAATCCATCGCCGGGATTCCATGGGGCCCAAAGATTCTGGCCGTTCTGGAGATAGCTGGCGGCCTTCTGGTAAAAGGCCTCTGTCCAATATCCCTGTTTCTCTCTGTCCATGCGGTCTGCCCGCGTTGCTGGAAATCCAGAGTCGGCGATGTTGACGCCATGATTTCCTTCATGCAACGCGCGCATGGCGACACCTTGCGTCAGATCGGAAGGGCCGCTTTTGCCGGTGATCTGCACCAAATCGAACGTGATATCTCCTCGCCCGCCCGCATCCGTTTCGGTCATCGCATAGCCGGTCCTGACAGGTCCAAATTTTACCGTCACTCCCTCCTTTCCTTTTTCTCCATAAAAGTTGACGCTCTTTTGCAGTATGGCTCTTTGATCTTCGTTTAGGCGAGGATTGGACGCTGCTGATCTTGCTTTGTCTAGTGCTTTATCGAACATGCCGCAGTCTGCTTTTCCTCCTGAGCAAACATAGCGCCCATCTGGGTCAATGAATTTATAGGGGTTTCCCGCTGCGTACCAATAACGATTGAAGCCGCTGGCGTTTGCGGTCTGGGCCGGGACTGGATCGGCACTGATAAATCGGCCAATCTCAGTGTCGTAGTAACGCTGTTGCATGTAAGACAGACCAGTCGCGGTGTCGCTGATATGCCCGGTGTAGCCTGGGCCATCCGTTTCCGGGCGGTTTACCAGTCGGCCGTACGGCTCGTACTCGCTGCGTTCAATGACGTTTTGGTGTTCGTCCGTGACAGCCACCGGCGTGCCTAAAGCATCGGTGTGGATGTACTCCACGACCGTCTGGGCCTGTGCAGCAAATGTGGCAATCGCCAGTGTGGCGGTTGAGATACAGCCGAGTGTCTTCCCTTTCATGTGCTTTCTCCTTGGTCCATCGGCTCATTGCGACGGATGGAAGCAGCCGTGGGTATTAGCCAAGTCGTGCCCCCGCCCATACCGAAGGCGCATCCGGCATAGTTCAACACGGAGTACTGACCGCTGGGGGCTCCAGCCTCCAGCCTCCGGCCTGTTGCTGTAGCGGTCGTAGTGTTACGCCAACCGGCCGCGAACGTCTATACGGCGAAAATCCACGATGATCGAGCGTAAGCGTTGGCTACACGCGATGTGTTTTTTTGAAAATGAATGAGAAAGTCCCCTGATTTGAGTCGTTTGATGAATCGATCAGGCCGCAGTGGAGTGCGCAAGATGTGTGCGCTCTCTGAGCGAATAGGGAAATTCTGACCCCAACATCAGGCGAGTCTGAGCGGGCAGGACGGTGGGTCGAGCTCAGCGAGAGCGGCAATGCGCCGTGGCAGTACGTTCGATTCGGCATACGTCATGGCGGCGACCACCCGCATGCCCGTCCTTATCGCTCCAACGAAAAGCCGAGAGCGAAGCCGCGCGGTGATGGCGGCGGTGATGACGCCACCGCCGCGCAAGAGAAGCTCTAAAAACTCCTCCGATGATGCGCTGGAGTATCAATTACTTGATCGCGGCAGCTTTCAGCGTTTCCTGAGGCTGGAACGCAGTGCGCGCGCACCCGATGCCAAAACGGTCTGGGTATGTCGCGAGTGGCTCAAACGGCACGGTTTGATCGGCGAATGGTGCTGGCCTGACAGGCGCCGATATGGCGGCGGATTTTGCCCCTTGCAACGAGCGCTGCGGTTTGATCCTGTTTGCAGTGGCGATGCGATCGTGAGGGGATGGGGTATTCGAGGTGCCCTTCTGCGGCGTGTTCACGCCCGCGCAAAGCGCCTGGGGCGGATGCGGCGCCGTCGGCGACGGACGGCGCCGCGTGCGGCTCAGTCGACCAGTTCCTGCACGTAGCGCATCAGGCGCTCCAGCACGTCGGGCTCGTTCGCTGTCGGCGCCGGCGCAGGCGCCGCGCCGAAGCGGCGCGCGCCCGGCGCGGGCTTCGGCGCGAGCGTGTCGAAGTCGCGCACCAACCCCAGCGGCGCATACCCGGCGTACCCGGGAAACACATTGGCCAGGTTGCTGTTGCCCATGCGCTTGACCAACAGCTCCGACAACACCCGGCGATGATCCGTGGTCACCGGCACGTCGCCGAAATGCGGCGACAGGATTTCCGGATCCAGCCCCGACCACGAGCCGTAGAAGCGCCGTCCGTTGACCGCGCCGCCGAGCACCAGCACCGGGTTGCCGTAGCCGTGGTCGGTGCCGCCGTTGGCGTTGGCGCGCACGCGCCGGCCGAATTCGGACTGCACCACCACGGTCACCCGGCCGATGTGGCCGCTGGCTTCGAGCGCGGCGTAGAACGCCGACAGGCCCTGCGAGAGTTCGGCGATCTTGTTCTGGTAGTAGTGATAGCCGCTGCCGGCGGTGCCCTGGCCGTCGTGGGTGTCCCAGCCGCCGAGGTCGAGGGTGGCGTAGTGCAGGCCGAGGCCGAACTGGATCGACTGGGCGATGGTCCACAGCTGCTGGGCGAAGCCGGTGGTCGGCCAGCCGGCCGGCACCGCGCTGTAGCTTTGCTTGGCGATCACCTGCAGCGCGCGGTCGGCGCGCTGGCCGCCGAGTTCCAGCGGCGACGCGCCGGTCCACAGGCTGGCCAGGGTTTCGTTGACGCCGCGGAACCCCGCCGGTGCGCCGCTGCGCGCCATCTGCCACGACCACGCGCCGGCGTTGAGGGCGAAGTCCGACGGGCTCGCCATCGTCAGCGCCTGCACCGACGACAGCAGCCCGGCCGGCTGGCGCGCGCCGACGCCGAGCGCGGGCAACTGCTCGCTGCCGTTGAGGTTCGGCTGGGTGTTCATCGCCCGCGCCATCCAGCCGCTGCCGATGCCTTGCGCGCCGGGCGTGCCGAGGTCGATGTACAGCTGCGCGTCGAAGTGGCTGCGGGTGACGCTGGTCAGCAGGCCGCAGGCGTGGACGATGCCCAGGTGTCCTGCGTTCCACAGGTCGCGCAGGCCGCTCGCGGACGGATGCAGGCCGAAGCCGGTGCCGGCGCCGCCGGCGAGCGTCAGCGGCAGCGCGCCGTACGCGCCGGTCGCGGCGATGGCCAGGTTCGGCCGCGCCTGCTCGTAGAACGTGCGGTCGGCGCCGTCGATCGGCACGACCAGGTTGAGTCCGTCGAGGCCGCCGCGCAGGAACAGGTGCACGACGGTGTCGTGACCGTTGGCCGCGGCGAAGGCGGGGTTGGCGAACAGCAGCGACGGGCCGGCGACCGCGGTCGCGGCGGCGGTGGCGCAGGTGCCTTTGAGGAATTCGCGTCGGGTGGTCATGTCGGCACCTGCTCAGCGGGTAAGGAATTCGGGCGACATCAGGATCAGCGAGACCATGCTGCGCAGCCGTTCCTGGTTGTAATGGCGCTTGAGGTCGTTGGCGGCCCAGGCGTTGGTGTCGGTGACGACGTAACTCGCCGGATCGCCGTTCTGGGCCATGAACGCCACCAGCGTCTGCTTGCGCGCCGCGGTCGGCTGGTAGCCGAGGATGCGCTGGCACCAGAAGTCGACCAGCGCATTGGCGGTCCACGACGGCACCTTGCTGCGCGTGGTCGCCAGGATCGGCGCCAACGGCGCGCCGTTGTCCTGGGTTTCGGTGAACCAGTTGAGGATCTTCCAGGTCATCGCATAGCTGCTGGAACCCGACCAGGCTTCGCGCGTGTCCGGATAGCCGTTCGGCGCCGGCCAGTCGTACGGCGCGTGGCCGGTGAAGCCCATGCGCCAGGCGAATTCGTCGCTCTTGGCGTTGCCGACCGCGATGGTCCAATCGCTGCCGAGCGTGCGCATCGCCGCCGCCATCGCTTCGAACGGTCGCCGCGCCTTGGCCGCCCACACGTTGATGAAGGCGTCGGTGTTGAGGATGTGGCGCAAGGTCTTGGCGATCTGGTCCGGCGCCTGCCAGTTCTGCCGGAACACCGCCGCCGCGCTCGCCACCAGCGCCGGGTCCGGGGTGTCGGACATGAAGCGGCGGATCAGTTTCTTGCAGATGAAGCGGGCCACGCCGGGATGGCTGGCGAGGCGGTCGAGCACGTCGCGCCCGTCCTTCAGCGCCGGCTGCTCGGGATAAAGCATGCGCCCGAGCAGGAACTTCGGCCCCGCGTCGTGCCAGGCCTGGCGATAGACGAAGCTGCCGTCGTTGTCGTTGGGATACTGCCAATGCCCGTTCTTGACCGACCAGCCGGTGAAGGCCGACGCGGTTTCGTACACGTCGATGTCGGTGTAGCCGGACGGATAGTTCGGATCGTCCGCGTCCGGCGGCACCTGGAACGGATCCATGAAGCCCAGGTAATGCTCGGCGCCGAGCGTGTGCAGTTCGAGCAGTTCGCGGGCGAAGTTCTCGTTCGGGCCGGCGCGGGTGTTGGCGGCGTTGTCGAGGTAGTAGAGCATCGAGGTGCTCTTGGCCACTTCTTCGAGCATGGCGCGGAAGTTGCCGAACGCGTGCGGGCGCAGCACGTCGCGCTGGTAGTGCACGTACACCGGGCCGGCGTCGTAGTCGCCGACGGTGACGTTGAAGTGGTCGTGCCAGAAATTGACCATCACCTCGCGCAGCTGGCGCTTGGAGTGGACCGCGCGCACCAGCGCGCCGCGCTGGATCTCCCAGGCCGGGCGCATGCGGATTTCGTAGGCGGGGTTGGGCTTGACGTGGTCTTCCCACAACTGGGTCAGGGTCTTGCCCAGGGTGGTGTAGCCGGCGCTGGCCAGGCGCGCGTCGAGCGCGCTGTCGTCGATGTTCGACCAATCCAGCTGCCAGTCGATCCAGTTGGCCAGGCGCTGCGCGCCGGTGCTGCCGAGCGCGTTGAACTCGGCCACGCTCTGCGCGGTGGCGCCGTAGCTGAGATTGTTGAGCGCGCGCACCGCGAACGGCGCTTTCGGCAGGTCCTTGGGAATCGCCGGCACCGGCGCGGCGCGCAGGTCCGGCGCCGCCGACGCGGCGCCGGCGAGTTTGGCCCGCGCGGCCGGCGACGGCGTGGCGCGGCCGAGCGCGCCGTAACGCTGCAACAGATGGCGGCGCAGCGCGTCGCGTTCGGAATTCGACAACGAGCTGGTCGACAACAGACTGGACATGGCGCACTCCGGTTGGGCTGGCGTCGACGCGGCGTGACGACGGCGGGCGAACGGGGGCGCGAGCTTAGGGCGCGGGCAAGCGGCAAAGTCCGGGACGGGTCACAGAACGCCGTGAACGCGGATGCGCGGCGTCACTGTTTGCGCGCGACTCTCGGCGGCTCGCCGCGCAGCCGCGCAATCGGTGGCGGCTCGCGCGTGATCGCAGCCACGAACGTTGCGCTTAGGTCGTGTCGCGACGCCCGTGCGCTTTGCCGCATTTGCCGTTTCGAGCCTGTCGCGGCGCGGCTCGCACGGCTTCGCGATCCGTGCGCGACGGCACAGGCCGCTTGCAGCGCAGCCGGCAGACTTGCCGGCGAAGAAGCAAATTCCGGCGCGACATAAGCAGATGCGTCCGCTTCATTTCTGCATATGTTGCGCAGCAACAAAGATGCTTCGACGCCGCGGCGCGCATCAGGGGATTCCACCAAGCGCGCTCGCCGGGCCTTCCATTCGCAGAGGATTTCCCCCATGCAAGCCGTGTTCCGGCCGCAGCGTCGGCCGCTGTCCGTTTTTCTCGCGCTCGCGCTGTCGGCGCTGGCCGCGCCCGCGGCGGCGCAAACCGCCGCCGCCGCTGATGTCGGTGCCGATACGCCGCAGAGCGAGCGTCCGGCGACGCTGCTCGATCAGGTCGTGGTCACCGGCTCGCGCATCCCGCGCGCCAGCCTGGAAGGCCCGTCGCCGGTCACCGTCATCGATGCTGCGGAGATCGACAAGCAGGGCTACCGCAACGCCTTCGACGCGCTCGCATCGCTGAGCCAGAACACCGGCTCGGTGCAGGGCGAAGACTTCGGCAACACCTTCACGCCCGCGGCGAACGTGGTCAACCTGCGCGGCCTCGGCCCGAACCACACCCTGGTGCTGATCAACGGCCGGCGCCAGGCCGACTATCCGCTGGCCTACGAGGGCTCGGTCAACGTCGTCAATCTCGCCAACATTCCCAGCGCGCTGATCGAACGCATCGAAGTGCTCGGCGGCGGCGCTTCGGCGGTGTACGGCTCCGACGCGGTCGCCGGCGTGGTCAACTTCATCCTCAAGAAGAAGTTCGACGGCACCCAGGTCAACGTGCGCGTCGGCGGCACCGAACAGGGCGGCGGCCAGAACCAGCGCCTGCAAATGGTCAGCGGACATTCCTGGGACCGTCTCGACGCGGTTTACGGCGTCGAGCTTTCGCACCGGCAGGCGATCTGGGGCGACCAGCGCGACTTCATGGATTCGCTGCTCGACAACCCTACCGGCGCGCGCATCAACCCGACCCAGGTCGGCTTCCGCCGCAACGCCGGCAGCAACAACTACATCGACCCGGGCGCGGCCTGCGCCGGCCTGTCCGGCCTGTACCACGGCTCGACCTTGCGCTCCAACAATCCGCGCCAGGGCTGGTACTGCGGCAGCAACGAAGCGCCGCCGGCGTTCTGGACCGTGCAGACGCAGAAGAAGAACGCCGACGCCTACGGCCTGCTGACCTGGCACCTGAGCGACCGCACCGAACTGTTCGCCGACGTGCAGCTCGGCATCGCCAGCATCGAGAACAACACCCGCGCGCCGAGCTGGACTTCGGACAACAACTACTTCTTCAACCAGGCCAGCGGCCTCAACGAAATCTGGTACCGGCGCATCGCGCCGGAGGAAATCGGCTCGGCCCACGCCAACAACAACCGCTTCCTGGAGCGCTCGTGGGCGTTCTCGGTCGGCGCGCGCGGCGCGCTCGGCGACAGCGACTGGAACTACGAGCTGGCCTACAACCACGGCCGCAACGAGAACCGGACCAAGCGCCGCCAGTTCCTGGCCGGCATCAACGAGTTCTACCTCGGCCCGCGCCTGGGCACGACCGCGTCCGGCATCGGCATCTACAACCCCGATCCGGCGCGCCTGTACACCGCGCTGACCCCGGCCGACTACCAGCGCCTGACCGGTTTCTACGAAGGCGTCAACGCCGCCTGGATCCAGAACCTGAGCTTCAGCGTCAACGGCAACCTGTTCGACCTGCCGGCCGGCACGGTCGGTTTCGCCGGCGTGATCGAAGCCGGCACCCAAGGCTATAGCAACCGCCCCGATCCGCGCCTGGGCGACGGCACCTTCTGGAACACCAGCGCCGGCTCGCGTTCCAGCGGCGACCGCGACCGCTACGCGATCGGCGCCGAGCTCAACGTGCCGATCTTCAAGACCCTGACCGCGTCGGCCGCGGCGCGCTACGACGAGTTCCGCTTCGCCGGGCGCAAGTCGGGCAAGGCGACCTGGAACGCCGGCCTGGAGTACCGCCCGACCGACACCCTGCTGGTGCGCGCCACCGCCGCGACCAGCTTCCGCGCGCCGGACATGAACTACATCTTCGCCGCCGAAACCCGCGGCTATAACCCGGGCATGACCGACTACTGGCGCTGCCGCACCGCCGGACAGGCCTACGACGACTGCGATTACTCCGGCCTGGCGATCGACTACACCAGCACCGGCAACACCAACCTCAAGCCCGAGAACGGCAAGTCCTACGGCCTGGGCGTGGTGTGGTCGCCGTCGGAGCACTTCGACCTGTCGGTGGATTACTACTCGATCCGCCTGGAAGACGAGCTCACCAACCTCGACAGCAGCCGCATCCTGCGCGAGGAGGCCGACTGCCGTCTGGGCCGCACCATCGGCGGCGAGCCGCGCGACATCAACTCGCCGAACTGCCGCGAAGTGCTGAGCCGGGTGATCCGCAACCCGTCCGACGCGCCGGTGCAGCCCGACCAGGTGCGGCGCGTGCTGGTCAACGCGATCAACGCCGCGTCCGAACGCAGCGACGGCGTCGACCTCAAGAGCAACGTGCGCTGGAGCGCCGGCCGCTACGGCGACTTCGCCGCGCGCGTGGCCTACACCCTGGTGATCAAGCGCGAGTACCAGCAGTTCTCCGACGACCCGCGCATCGACCTGCGCAACACGCTCGACCCGCAGCTGGCCGGCGACTGGCGCAGCAAGGTCAACGCCGGCCTGACCTGGAGCCTCGGCCCGTGGACCACCAGCGTCACCGCGCTGCGTTACGGCAGCCTGCCCAAGAGCGACGGCAGCGGCCGCTACGCCCCGTACACCAAGTACAACGGCAGCGTGTCGTACCAGTTCGGCGACCGCTCCTCGCTGTCGCTGATCGTCAACAACCTGCGCGATTCGAATCCGCCGCAGGACCGCAACAACGGCGGCTGGCCGTTCTATCCGGTCGGCAACTACGATCCGTACGGGCGGCAGTTCTGGCTGGAGTACGACGTCAAGTTCGATTGAAGCCGGTTCGACCGCGGCGACGCGGGCGCAGCCGCGCAGGGTGCGGTGCGCAGCTGCGGTGCGTGCGATGGGCCGCAGGTGTGGCCGTTCGAAACGAAAGGCGGGCTCCGGCCCGCCTTTCGCGCCATTGCGGCAGCGGCGGCCGACGGTCGCCGACGGCCGGCGGCGCGGCGTTCGCGGCCGTGCGCCTCGCTGCAGATTTTCTTCGCGCGGGCGCGCCCGCGGCCGCGCAGTTGTGCGAGCATAGCCGCGCGGCGACGGATCGCCCGCACAGCCCATTCACGACCTTTCTGGCGGCGAGTACGACAAGGAGCGTTGCATGCATTCGATTCGCTCCGGCGCGCTGCGCCGGCTGGCTGGCGATCTCGTCCTGGCCGCGCTAGGGAAATCCGCCCACACCGCTGCGTCCGGCCTGCCGGGCCGATCCGGCGGCGTGGCCGGCGGCCTCGATAACCAGGCCGGCGCGCAGCCGACGGTCGTGGACGGCGTCCCGAGCCCGCAATCCACACGCACTTCCACTCAAGGAGCGAGCATGCGAATCGATCTTCAATCCACGCGGCGCTGGCTGGCCGCATTGGCCGCGAGCGCGGCCTTGTTCAGCGGCGCCGCCGGCGCCGCCGTGTTGGGCGCGCCGTACGCCCTGCAGGGTTTCGAATGGGGCTACGGCTCGCCGCAGTTCGCCGCGGGCGCCGACGGCGGCCTGATCGCGGTGACCGACCGTTACGATCTGGCGACCGCGACGGTCAGACGCTACAGCCGCAGCGGCCAGTTGCTGGGCTCGCAGCCGGTGACCGCCGACATGAGCTCGGTGGCCAGCGACCGTTACGGCAACCACGTCGTCGCCAACGCGACCGGCCAGGGCACGTACGCGGCGGTGTTCGACCGCAACGGCGGCGTGGTGGTGCCGCGCTTCCAGGTCAGCACGCTCGGCCAGACCGTGCGCACGGCGATGAACGAAACCGGGATGTTCGTGGTGGTCTACAACTACTACGTCGCGCAGCCCGGCACGAATCCGGCGGTGAACTACTCCTATGCCCGGGTGTACAACCGCGACGGCAGCGCGCGCGGCGGCGCGCTGCTGCTCGGCAGCGGCACCGATCCCTACCACGTCAACGCTCCGGCGGTGGCGATGGACGGCAGCGGCAATTTCATCGTCACTCTGATGCGTTTCGTCAACAAGAGCTTCGAGCAGCGCCTGCGGCGCTACAGCCGCGACGGCGCGCTGTTGAGCTCGATCGACGATCCGACCGGGCGCGCGGCCAACGGCGAGTCCGTCAGCGAACTGCAGGTCAGCCTGGCGGCCAACTCCGCCGGCCGCCATGCGTTCGGCTGGGGCGGCTTCATCATGGCCAGCCGCACGACCGCGGCGCGTGTGCAGCATTTCGACGGCACCGGCGGCTGGGTCGGCAGCGGCACGCTGCTGGGTCGCGATCCCGACGGCAGCGCCGCGCTGGCCTACACCGACGCCAAGGTCGCCATCGCCGGCGACGGCCGCGTGGTCGCGGTGTGGTCGCGACGTTCCTCCAACACCGACCAGTCCGCGCAATGGAACGTGTATGCGCGCGAATTCGCGGCCGACGGCACGCCGCTGACCGCCGAGTTCCGGGTGGATGCCGCACCGGCGACGGCCGTGGTCTACACCGGCACGGTCGGCGTGTTGGCTGCGCCGGACGGCCAGTACACCGTGACCTGGGCCGAGGGCGACGGCGGCGCCACCCGGCAATGGGCGCGCCGCTTCCGCATGGAAGGCGGTCCGGCCGTGGTCGAGCTGAGCCGCGGCGTGCCGGTGTCCGGCCTCAGCGGGCCGGTCAACAGCCTGCGTTACTTCCGCTTCACCGTTCCGCCGAACACGCCGAACTTCATGCTGACCCTGGCCGGCGCCGGCGACGCGGACATGTTGGTCAAGTACGGCGAGCCGCCGACCCTGGCCAGCTACGACATCGCCACCGGCATCGCGGGCAGCAACGAAGGCGCGTCGGTCAACAACCCGCCGGCCGGCGATTTCTACGTCGGCGTGTTCGGGTATTCGGCGTATTCGAACGTGAGCCTGCAGGCGGATTGGTAAGCCGCGCCGCAACGCGGAAACGAAAAGCGGGCCGTTTGGCCCGCTTTTTTTGCGACAGGCCGCGCGGCGCGCTCAGTTCGACCTGCTCAGATCGGCCCGCCGATCGCCACCGTGCGGCCCAGCGTCTTGGCCTCGCCGGTGGCCAGGTTGGTGTAGGTCACCGAGACCAGGTCGACGATGCCGCTGCCGTTGCGGTAGGTGACGTTGCAACGGTTCGTCGTGCACGGCAGGACCATGCCGACCTCGTTGGTCCACACATAGCTGTAGTTGCCGGCCGGCAGGTTGCGCACTTCGAAATCGGCGCGGTAGCTGCTGGCCGGATAGAACGAGGTGCAGCGGCCGAGCGGGCCGTTGCCGGGCTGGTCGTTGGGGCCGACGAAGCACCACAGCAGCGGGTTGCTGCCGATCTGCGCCTGCGCGGTGGCCGGCACCACCGCCGAGCCGACCGAAGCCAGCGCCAGCGCGCCGACCAGGGCCGCGTTGGCCAGCGTCCATCCAATCGTTTTCATGACGTCCTTTCCTGTGTATCGCCAGTCCATTCCTGGCCCGGCGAGCTTAAGACGCCGCCGGCGCGCGTGCGGCCGACTGTCGTTACTGACAGGCGCACGGGCCGATCCGGGCCGCCTCGGCGCGCGTGAATGCGGCATCGGTGCGGTTCCGCGCCGCGCCGCAACACGGCCGCGCGCGGCGTAGCGGCGCCGGGGCCGCCACCGGGCCGCGCCCGGGGCCACCGCGGCGCGTTGCCGCAGCCGCCTTCGCCCAGGCGGTGCGATAATCGAGTGTTCCGCCGCCGAGACCCGCCCGTGCTGCAACTGCTGATCTACCTGCGCTACATGTCGGTGGCCGGGCAGATGCTGACCGTGGTGTTCGTCGCCCAGCGCCTGAACCTGCCGATCCCGGCGCGGGCGCTGCTGTCGATCTCGTGCGCGCTGCTGCTGTTCAACGTGCTCAGCCACTGGTGGTGGCTGGCCCACCGCGACGCCGGCCCGCGCGCGCTGGCGCTGCAACTGCTGGTCGACCTGCTGGCGCTGACCGCGCTGCTGTATTTCTCCGGCGGCCCGGCCAATCCCTTCGTCTCGCTGTACCTGGTGCCGGTGGCGCTGGCGGCGATCGGCCTGGACATCGCGCCGATGCTCGGCCTGACCGTGCTGACCGCGGCGCTGTACACCTGGCTGATGGGCCACCACATCGAACTGCCGCACCTGCACGGCAGCGACTTCCAGCTGCACGTCACCGGCATGTGGGTCAACTTCCTGCTCTCGGCCGGGATCATGGTGGTGGTGCTGAGCCGGTTCATGACCATCGTGCGCGAACAGCGCCGGCGCTTGTCGGAAGCGCGCGAACGCGCGATCCGCGACGAATCGCTGTCGGCGCTGGGCTCGCTCGCCGCCGGCACCGCGCACGAGCTCAACACGCCGCTGGCGACGATGGGGCTGCTGGTCGACGACTGGCTCGGCGGCGAGCAGGCGCCGGCGCGCGAGGACATCGAACTGCTGCGTTCGCAGCTGGCGCACTGCCGCGACCACGTGCGCGCGCTGGCCGACATGGCCCGCCGCGGCGCGGCCGGCGAAACCAGCGTGGAAGCGGCCGACGCCTTCGTCCACGCCTGCGTCGACCGCTGGCGGCTGCTGCGACCCAACGCCACCGCGCGCTTCTTCGGCGCCGCCGCGCCGCACCGGATCCGGGTCGACGCGGGCTTGCAGCAGGCGCTGATCAACCTCATCAACAACGCCGCCGACGCCAATGCCGCGGCCGGCGTCGACGAGCCGGTCGAAATCGAAACCGCGCTGCGCGAAGGCCGCTTGAACATCGCCATCCGCGACCGCGGCGCGGGGCCGGCGCGGATCGCCCGGCCGCGCCGCGACGGCGAAGGCACGGGCCTGGGGATCGGCCTGATGATTTCCAGGTCCAGCATCGAACGCAACCGCGGCACGGTGAAGCAGAGCGAGCGCGAAGGCGGCGGCTGCGTCACCGAAGTCGAGCTGCCGCTGGCGGCGGAGGGCGCGGCATGAGCCTGCCTGCGCGGATCCTGTTGATCGACGACGATCTGGCGTTCTGCCAGGTGCTGGCGCGGATGCTGGCGCGGCGCGGAGTGCAGGCGCAGGCGCGCCACGACGCGGCCAGCGCGCTGGCGCTGCTGGAGGAGTTCGCTCCGGACGGCATCGTGCTCGACCTCAAGCTCGGCGCCGACAACGGCCTGCTGATGATCGGCGAACTGCGCCGGCTTTGCCCGCAGGCGCGCATCGTCCTGGCCACCGGCTACGCCAGCATCGCCACCGCGGTCGACGCGATGCGCCGCGGCGCCTGGAACTATCTGCCCAAGCCGTTCGACATCGACGCGCTGGCGCAGGCGTTCGAAGCGCAGGGCGAGGACGCCGCACCGCCGCCGGCGGCGCCGGTGTCGCTGCGCCGGCAGGGCTGGGAGCATATGCAGCGGGTGCTGGCCGAATGCGGCGGCAACGTCTCGCAGGCCGCGCGCGTGCTCGGCGTCGACCGGCGCACCTTGCAGCGCAAGCTGGCCAAGCGGCCGGTCAAGGAGCGGCCGGAGTAGGGCGCTCGGGCGTGGTTTGTCGGCGCTGGCGGGCGCAGCGAGCGTGAACAGAAAGACCCCGCGACGTAGCGCGGGGTCTTTGGTTGCTGGCGCTTGGCCAGGTTCCGGCGACGTTAACGCCTTCCCGCGCGGCGGACGCTTACGGAATATCGCATTGCAAGGTCGCGTCGACGTAATGCTGGCCGTTGCTCAGCGGCTTGTCGAAGGTGACCTTGAACGAGCCTTCGACGATCTTGCCGCTGCGCGAGGTGCAGGCCTCTTCGAGGTTCTTCTTGGCCTTGGCTTCGGCATCGGCCTTGGTCGGGCCGGTGCCGTTGTTGCTGAGGTTGCCGACCTCCGCGAGCGCGGGGGCGCTGGCGGCGAGGAACGCGACAAGCGCGAGGCAGGTGAGCTTGTTCATGAACAGGGTCCTTGTGTTCGTTGCGTCCGGGCATCCTAGCGGCGGCGAAATGCGTGCGGGTTAAATTCGGGTTAGTGCGGGACGCGCAGCGAATCGTGTCGAACACGATCATGCATAGCACCGCATTGCGCCCCTCTCCCGCTTGCGGGGTGAAACGCTGCGCTTGCGAGCCACTGGCTCGCGCAGCGTCGAACGCCCGAACGCTATGCGTTTGGGCCGGGGGGCGAGGGCGCTCGTCAATGAAAATCCCGCGAACTCGTCGCCAACGATCCCAACAACGAAGTCAAATCCTCCATCCGCGCAGCGACGATATGCTGCACGCCGTCGACCCGCTCGAGCTTGCCGTCGATCGCCATCAGCCGCGCTTCCACCAGCACCCGCCGCTGACGCTGGGCCAGGTCGCGCCAGACCACCGCATTGACCATGCCGTCCTCGTCCTCCAGGCTCAGGAAGGTCACCCCGCTCGCGGTTTCCGGATGCTGGCGCACCGTCACCAGGCCGGCGAAGCGCACGCGCTGGCCATGCTCGACATGCTTGAGCTGCGAAGAACGCCGGCAGCGCCGCGCATGCAGCGCGCTGCGCAGCAGCGCAAGCGGATGCGGGCCCAAGGTGGTGCCGAGCATGTCGTAATCGGCGCGCACGTCCTCGCCCGCGCTCGGCAGCGGCAGCGGCACCTGCGCTTCGGCGCGGGCGACGCCGGCGAACAACGGCAACTGCGTGTCCACGCCGGCCACCGCCCAGCGCGCGCGATGGCGATGCCCGGCCAGCGCGCGCAATGCGCCGGCGTCGGCGAGCACCGCGCGCACGCGAGCGTCCAGCCCGGCGCGCTCGCACAGGTCGTCGACATCGCGCCAGGGCGCCCGCGCGCGCGCATCGCTGATGCGGTCGGCCGCGGCTTCGTCGAAGCCGTTGATCAGGCGCAGGCCCATGCGGATCGCGTGCGGATGCTTGCGCCCGCCGCGCCCGGGCAGGGCTTCCAGCGTGCAGTCCCAATCGCTGTAGCGCACGTCGACCGGCAGGATCGTCACGCCGTGGCGGCGCACGTCGTGGAGGATCTGGCCGTGGGTGTAGAAGCCCATCGGCATCGAATTGATGATGCCGCAGGCGAAGGCGGCGGGGTGGTAATACTTCAGCCAGCAGCTGACGTACGCGATGAGGGCGAAGCTGGCGGCATGGGATTCGGGGAATCCGTAACTGCCGAATCCTTTTATCTGTTCGAAGATGCGGTTGATAAAGTCGATTTCGTATTCGTTTTCTAGCATCCGCTCTGTCAGTTTCTTGCGGTGAGGCTCCAGGCCGCCGTGCCGCTTCCATGCGGCCATGGACCTGCGGAGCGCATCGGCTTCATCAGCGCTGAATTTCCCTGCGATCATTGCGATCTGCATCACCTGTTCTTGGAAAAGCGGGACTCCCAGCGTACGTCCGAGCGCGGCCTTCAGTTCTTCTTTCGGGTATTCGATCTCGTGGAGGGGCTTCTTCCGGGCAAGCAGGTAGGGATTGACCATGTCGCCCTGGATCGGGCCAGGGCGGACGATTGCGATCTGAACGACCAAGTCATAGAACTTCGTCGGTTTCAGTCGGGGGAGCATCGACATCTGCGCCCGCGACTCGATCTGGAACGCGCCGACGGTTTCGGCTTTGCAGATCATTTCGTAGACCTTCTCATCGTCGCCGCGTTCGAGGATTCCCGACATGGTCATATCGCCGTGGCCCTGGGACTTGAGCAATTTGAAGATCTTGTGGACGGCAGTCAGCATGCCCAGTGCGAGGCAGTCGACCTTGAGTATCCCTAGCTCGTCCAGGTCATCCTTGTCCCATTGCACGATCGTGCGCTTGTCCATCGCCGCGTTCTCGACTGGAACCAGTGTGTGAAGCGCGTACTCGGAAATAACGAAACCCCCAGGATGCTGGGACAGATGCCGGGGGAAGATGTTTTCCACCAGAATATTGCTGAGCTCGACCACCTTCCGCAGCACCGGCGACTCCGGATCGAAGCCTCGTTCGCTCAGATCCTGGACCAGAAGCGTGCCGTCGCTCCAGCGATCCAGCGTTTTGGATAGCTCGCCGATCTGATCTTGCGGCATTCCTAACGCAGTGGCTACGTCGCGTACGGCGCTGCGGCCGCGATAACTGATCGCTACCGCGGTCAAGGCGGCGCGATCACGGCCGTAGCGATCGAAGACGTATTGGAGAACTTCTTCGCGCCGCTTGTGCTCGAAGTCGACGTCGATGTCGGGAGGCTCTTTTCGTTCCCGCGACATGAATCGCTCGAACAGAAGTTCCTGTTTGATCGGATCGATCTCGGTTATGCCGAGGACATAGCAAACCACCGAGTTGGCTGCCGACCCTCGTCCCTGGCAAAGGATATCGTTCGAGCGGGCGAAATTTACGATGTCATGGACGGTGAGGAAGTAAGCCTCGTATCCGTGATAGGCGATGATCGAAAGCTCGTTGTCGATTTGGTCGAGTGCACGTCGGGAAACGCCCTTGGTCCAGCGCCGCGCGGCGCCGCTTTCGACCAGCTTGCGAAGCCAGGAGGTCGGGGTTTCGCCCCGGGGAACCAACTCGTGGGGGTACTCGTATTTCAGGTCCCGTTTCAGATCGAAATCGCATTGAGCGGCGATACGCAACGTTTCGGCCAACATGTCCCGCGGATAGATCGCCGCCAGCGCCTTGCGGATCCGCAAATGCCTTTCGCCGTTGGGGAAGAGCCGCTCTCCGGCCGCACTTACGGTTGTCCTGTGCCGAACGGCTGTCAACGTGTCTTGAAGCTCGCGCCGGCCGCGCTCGTGCATGTGCGCATCGCCTGCGGCGACGCAAGGTAGATTGTGCCGGTTGGCTAATGCGCGCAGATCAGCCAGCTGGGTGTCGTCGTCGGGGCCGCGATGTAGTTCGACTGCGACCCATAGTCTGTCGCCGAATTTTCTTTTCAACCAAGAAACATGCAGTTCATCGAGCTGGTCGCGCCGAGGTATCCAAAGGGCGAGCAAACCATCGCAACGTTCGTCAAAATCGTTGTGCAGAGACATGTATTCGCCTTTCTCGGCGCGCATTCTCGCTTCGGTGATGAGGCCGCAAAGCGACGCATAACCGGTCCGATCTTTCACCAGCAATACTAATTTTGGGCCGTCGGCTACCTGGATTTCGCTACCCACGATCAGATCCATGCCGGTTTCGCGAGCGGCCTGGAGCGCACGCACGATGCCAGCCAGCGTGCATTCGTCGGTGATCGCAAGAGCGCTGTACCCAAGCAGTTTGGCCCGCTTGAACAGTTCCATGGCGGTGGATGCCCCACGCTGGAAACTGAAAGCCGACAGGCAATGCAGCTCGGCATACTCCGGCAACGCATCCTGCGCACCGGCGCGGACGGGCAGGGCGCTCATGCGAACCAGCCGTGCACGATCAGCGCGCCGTCGCCGCCGGCGTCGCGGTAGGCCCAGGCGCGCTGGCCGCGCGCGGTTTCGACCAGGTAATAGTCGCGGCGCACGTCGTCCTGGTCCCACCAGCCCGATTCGATCCGCTCGGGCCCGGCGAGGATGCGCGCGACCGGCTCGCGCAGCGGTTCGGGCTCGCTCAGCAGCCAGCCGGGCCGGGTCGCGACGGGCGCGGGCGCCGGGTTCGTTTCCGCGCGCGCGCGTGGCGCATCGCCGGGCAGCGCTTTCCAGGCGCGTTCGGGCCGATGGTCGGGATGCGCGGCGAGGCCGTGCACGCGTTCGTCGCCGAGCCGCGCGCGCAGGCGCTCGCGCAGTTGCGCCCACGGCAGCGCTTGTTGCGGGCGCGGGTCGAACAGGTCGCGCGCGGCCGGCACGAACGGCGGCAATTCTTCGGCCAGCAGGCGCAGCGCCACCACCGGCGCCGGCAGTTGCGCATGCTGCAGGCGGCCGCGGGCGAGTTCGAACAGCATCGCCGCCTCGCGCTCGGGCGCGAGCAGGCCGACCGCGACTTCGCTCGGCGGATGCTGGTGGCGATGGCTGTGGCGCTCGTGTTCGAGCAGCAGCTTGAACCGGGCCACACCGCCGTCGCGGCCCGAGAGGTAGGCGGCGAGGTCGGCGGTGAGGCGGCGCAGCGGGAACAGCAGCGCCTGGCTGGATTCGGCTTCGTGGCCGAGTTCGATGCGCGCGTCGAACATATCGGGCGGTTGGTAGAAACCCAGCGGCGGTTCGGCCTCGCCGCGCAGCGCGTCCAGGCGCAGCAGCAGGTCCGGGCCGAAGCGGCGCGCCAGCGGCGCGCGCGGCAGCGCGAACACCGCGCCGAGCCGGCGCAGGCCCATGCGCTGCAGCGCCTGCACGGTGGCGGCGTCGAGGCCGCTGCGTTCGATCGGCATCTCGGCCAATGCCGGCAGCAGGATGGTTTCGTCGAAATACAGCCCGTCGCCGATGTTGGTCAGCGCGCGCGCGGCGAACGGATTCGGCGCGGCGGCCATGCGGTGGCGGAAGCCGAGTTCGGCCAGTTCCGCGGCCAGGCGCTGGCGCAACTGCGGCCAGGCGCCGAAAAGGCGGCGGCTGCCGGCGATTTCCAGCACCAGGGCGTGGGCGAAATCGGCGCTGACCTGCGAGCTGTAGCGATAGGCCCAGGCCGCCAGCAACTGGCGCGCGCGTTCGGCCGCCTGCGGGTCGTATTCGGCGGTCTGGAAACCGTCGACGATGGCTTGCGCGGCGACCAGCGACAGCCCCGGCCGCAGGCCGAGCGCGCGCGCGGCGGCGTTGACCGAATGCAGGCGGCGGCGCGCGTGCGGGCCTTCGACCAGGACCAGCGGGCGGTCGGGGTCAGGGTGTTGGCGAAGGACGACGTCCATCGCCAGTTGCGGCAGCAGCAGGCAGGCCCAGCGCATGGGGCGGCGTCAGCGCTGCGGGGTTCGCAGCGGCTGGGACAAAGGCGTCGGGACTGAAGTCCCTCCCGCAAAAGCCGGTGCGGGAGGGAGTTCAGTCCTGGCGGCTGCTTCTATGGGAGCTACTCCAGTCTCAACGCTCTTGGTTCCCATCGCGGCGAGAGACCCAAGCGACTGCGGCCGCAAGCGGATCACCTCCGCGCTGCGCGCCCGAGTTTCCTGCGCGACGGCCGTTGCGGCCTCGACGCTGCGCGGCGCCCGCAGTTCGCTGTTCTTCAAGCTTTCGCCGCGCGAAGCGGACATGCGCGCATCATCGTGGCCGAACGCGATCGGCCGCGTCGGCGCATTGCCGCCGCGGCACTTGAGCACGCGCAGTTGTCGCGGCGCGGCGTCGATGGCGATGCGCAGCGCGGCCGGCGAGGGGTTCAGCGCGGCGCGCATCTCGCGCAGCGCGAAGCCCAGGCATTGGCCGCTTTCGGCCGCCACCTGCAGGCGCCGCAGGGCGCGGTCGTCAGCGCGCTGCGGCCAGCACAGCACCGCCGCGCACGCGCCCGAACGCAGGCATTGCTCGGCCGCCCACAGCGCGTCGCGCCCGCTCGCGCGCACCACCTGCAAGCGCGACAAGGCCACCCCGGCGTCGCGCCAGGCCGGCGCATACGGCAGCAATGGCGGATCGACCAGCACGATCATGCCGGCCTCGTGCCCCGCCGCCGCGCGCGACAGCCGCGCCAGCGCCGGCCACAGCAGCTGCAATTCGCCGACGCCGGCCTGCGCCAGCAGCAGTTCGGTCAGCGCCGCCTCGGGCCAGCCGCCGGTCGGCAGCGCCGCGTCGAGCGCGGCGTGGCCGGTCGGCTGCGCCGACGGCGCGATCTGCGCGTTCTGCCCGCGCCACAGCTGGCGCGAACCGATCAGGCCTTCCAGCGATACCGGCGTGGTGCTCATACAGGCGCGCTCATACAGGCATGCTCATGGCCGGCCGCTCAGGCGCTGCGCACCAGGCCGCAGTACAGGCCTTCGATCGCGAAGTCGGCATCGGCCGGCACCCGGATCGGCGCGTAATCGGGATTGCGCGGCAGCAGGGCGATGCCGTCGGCGTCGATGCGCAGGCGCTTGATCGTGACTTCGTCGCCCAATCGCGCCACCACCACCTGACCGCTGCGCGCGTCGCGGGTGCGGTGCACCGCGACCAGATCGCCGTCGAAGATGCCGTCCTCGCGCATCGAATCACCTTTGACCCGCAGCAGGTAATCCGGCCGGGGCGAGAACAGCGTGCGGTCGATCAGCACCTGCGCCTCGACGTCGGCATCGGCGCCGATCGGCGCGCCGGCGGCGACCCGGCCGAGGATCGGCAAGGGCGCGCGCGCCTCGTCGTTGCCGGCGGACGCCGGCCACGCCAGCGCGTCGGCCGGCGCCTCCAGCCCTTCGCGCTCCGCGCGCCAGGCCACGGCCTCGCGCACGCCGGCCGCGCGCAGGCGGATGCCGCGCGCGCGGCCCGGCAGCAGCTCGATCAGGCCGTCCTCGTGCAAGGCCTGCAGGTGATAGCCGGCCGAGCGGTTCTGGCGGAAGCCGAAGCGCGCGCAAATTTCCTGCTGCGACGGCGGCAGGCCGTCGGCGGCGAGGCGTTCGTGCAGGAAGGCGAGCAGGGCGCGGCGGAGGTCGGTGAGGCTCATGTACTAATTTTAGTAATAGTCGGGGCACGCGGATAGTGCAAGACGGGCGTGGCCGACGGATGGGAGGTGACGGACCGGCGCAGAGTGGATCCGCCCGGTCGCAGCCGCTGCGACGCGATCCCCCTGTAGGAGCGGCGCAAGCCGCGACCGCGAACGCGCACGTTCACGGCGCAAACAGAGGCCTGAAACGCAGCTTTCGCCGCGAATCCGTGACTCCGCGGTCGCGGCTCGCGCCGCTCCTACAGGCAGGAAACGAGGCAACGGCTGCGCGAGCGAGCAGATGGGAAACCGACCAACGGTCGCTGCGCCGTATTGACGCCGTCCGGTCTCTTCATTAATTTCTGTCTAAACAAAAATAAGAGAAGAGCCATGCCCCTCAGCCCCCTGCAAGAACGCTTCGTCCTCCACTGGGGCGAGATGGGCAGCCGCTGGGGCGTCAACCGCACCGTCGCCCAGATCCACGCGCTGCTGTTCCTGTCCGAGCGTGCGATCACCGCCGACGAGATCTGCGAAACCCTCAACCTGGCGCGCTCCAACGTCAGCACCAGCCTGCGCGAGTTGCAGTCCTGGAACCTGGCCCGGGTCACCCACGTGCTCGGCGACCGCCGCGACCACTTCGAGACCTACAAGGACGTGTGGGACATCTTCCGCGCCGTGGTCCAGGAGCGGCGCCGGCGCGAGATCGAACCGACCCTGAGCATGCTGCGCACCGCCGTGCTCGACGGCGACAACGCCGCGTTCGCGCCCGACCCGGCCGACCCGCGCGACCGCCTGACCCTGGCGCGCATGCGCGAAGTGCTGGAGTTCATGGAGACCGGCACCAGCTGGATCGACGAGATGAACCGGCTCGACCCCAAGACCCTGATCAAGCTGCTGAAGATGGGCGCGCGCATCCAGCAGTTCGTGCGCGGGCCGGTCAAGCCCTTGCCCGAACCGCAGGCGCAGGCCGCCGGCGTGCTGTTCGCCGACGACGACCCGGCGGGCGAGGGCGGCGCGCACACAGACCCAGGCGGCGAAGGCGAGGCACGCGACGACGCGGCCGCCGCGCCGCCGGGCGCGCGCTCGCCTTGAGCCCGCGCCCCTTTTTTGCCTGCAAATTTCTGTAATTACCGAAATAACCGTAGGAGTCGATCATGAAGAACGATCCCGCACCACGCCCGCCCACCGAACAGGTCGTCGCGCTGTACGACCGCGCCTGCCCGCTGTGCCGCACCGAGATGCACCGGCTCAAGGCCGGCGACCGCCACGACCGCCTGCGTCTGGTCGACATCGCCGCGCCGGACTTCGATCCCGCGCAGTGGGGCTTCGAACTCGAAGCCTTGCGCAACGCGCTGCACGTGCGCGGCGCCGACGGCCAGTGGCGGATCGGCGTTCCCGGCATCGCCGAGGCCTATCGCGCGGTCGGCCTGGGCTGGCTGACCTGGCCGCTGCGCGTGCCCGGCGCCGGCCGCGCCGCCGCGCGCGCGTACCGCTGGATCGCGCCGAACCGCCACCGCGTCTCGCGCTGGCTCGGCTATCGCGAAGCCGGCGAAGAACCCGCGCCGCGTTGCGACGACGGCCATTGCCCCACTCACTACTGAGGATGCGGTCATGGACCTGCACACCTTGTTCCTGACGTTGTTGCTGCTGCAGATCGCGATGGGCGCGCTGGACACGATCGCCCACCACGAAGTGATGGAGAAGCTCGCCAACCGCCGCAGCGCGGCGCTGGAACTGAAGCTGCATGCGGCGCGCGGCTTCGTCTACGGCTTCCTGTTCCTGGTGTTCGCCTGGATCCGCCCGCAAGGCCTGTGGCTGGCGGCGGTGTGGGCGCTGGTGCTGGTCGAAGTCGCGATCACCTTGTGGGACTTCGTGGTCGAGGACGCGACCCGGTTGTTGCCGAACACCGAGCGCGTGCTGCACACGATTCTCGCGGTCAACGGCGGCGCGATGTTCGCGGTGTACGCGCTGGCCACGCGCGCCGACTGGGCGCTGCCGAGCGCGCTGGCGCCGGCCGCGCACGGTTGGATGTCTTGGGCGCTCAGCGCCGCCGCGCTCGGCATCGGCGTCAGCGCGGTGCGCGACGGCTTGGCCGCGCGCGCCAACGCCGCCGAACCGGCGCCGCGGCCGCTGCTGGCGCAGCACCCGCAGCAGCACTTCCTGGTCAGCGGCGGCACCGGCTTCATCGGCACCGCGCTGGTCGAAGGCCTGATCGCCGGCGGCCACCGCATCACCGTGCTGAGCCGCGATCCGCGCCGCGCCGCGCTGCGTTTCGGCGGCCGCGCGCGCTGCATCGCCGACACCGCCGAGCTGCGCGACGACGAAGCCATCGACGTGGTGGTCAACCTCGCCGGCGCGCCGGTGGTCGGCCCGCGCTGGACGCCGCAGCGCAAGCGCGCATTGCTCGCCAGCCGCATCGGCACCACCGATGCGTTGCGCGCCTGGTGCGACCGCGCCACCCGCAAGCCGGCGCTGTGGCTGCAAGCCAGCGCGGTCGGCCTGTACGGCGCGCATGCGCGCAGCGGTGTGGAGCTACGCGACGTCGCGCCGGTGCGCGGCGATTTCCCCAGCGAACTGTGCGCGGCCTGGGAACGCGCGGCCGCGCCGGTGGCCGCGCGCGGCGTGCGCCTGACCACGCTGCGGCTGGGGCTGGTCCTGCATCGCAGCGGCGGCCTGCTGCCGATGCTGTCGCTGGCGGCCGCGCTCGGCGCCGCCGCGCGCCTGGGCGACGGCAAGCAGTGGTTCGCCTGGATCCACCTCGACGACGTGCTGCGCTTCATCGAGCACGCGGTCGAACACGCCGGCGTGCGCGGCCCGTACAACCTGGTCGCGCCGGGCGGCTGCACCCAGGCCGGGTTCACCCGCGAACTGGCGCGTGCGCTGCATCGCCCGGCGTGGCTGGCGATGCCGGCCGCGCCGTTGCGGCTCGCGCTCGGCGAGATGGCGACGATGCTGCTCGACGGTCCCGTCGTCGAACCGCAGCGCCTGACCGACCAGCGCTTCGTCTTCGTCCATCCCGTGCTCGCCAGCGCCCTGGGCGCCGCGCCCGCCGCAATGGCCGCCGAACTTCGTTTCGACTATGTGGGTGAAGGACACCCGGGTGAGGAACATGGACCTGTTGCAACGCATTGACCTGCCGGCGCACGCCGCCGCTCCCGTCGCTGGCGCCCGCGCCGTCGCTCCCACGGCGGCCGAGCCGCCCGCCACCGCCAACCACGGCGAACGGCCGGCCGCGCACGATCTGGCCGAACTGCTCAAGGCCGCGCTGGGCCCGCGCTGGGCGCTGCTGCATCCGCATATCCAGGCGCGCTTCGCGCTCGCCCAGGGTCAGGCCCGGGCCGAATACGTCGGCGACATGGACCAGGTGCGCTGCACCCGCCTGGGCGCGCTGTTCGCGCGGATGATCCGTTACGCGCGGGTGCTGCCGCACCACAACGCCGACCACGTGCCGTTCCGCTTCGACGTCGAACCGCTGCAACGCGGCCTGGGCTGGATCAAGACCCGCACCTACCACTTCGCCGAGGAAATCTTCAGCTTCCGCTCGCGCATGACCCTGGGCGCCGACGGCGGACTGCTGGAACACTTCGGCGGCGGCCTGGGCATGCGCGTGCGCCTGGAAGTGCTGCCGAACCGGCTGGTGTTCGTCGACGACGGCTTCTTCCTGCACTGGCGCGGCCTGCGCCTGCCGTTGCCCAGGCCGCTGTGGCCGGGCCGGTTCGTGCTGGTGCACCGCGACCTCGACGCCGAGCAGTTCGAAGTCAGCATCGACGTCGTGCATCCGTGGTTCGGCCCGTTGTTCCACCAGGAAGGCCGTTTCCAGCGCATGCGCGGTTGAGCCGCGAGCGGCCGCGCACTGCGCGGCCGCTTTACCTGTAGCAGCGGCGCAAGCCGCGACCGCGCAGTCGCAAGCTTGCGCCGCGAGCCCGATGCATCGCGGTCGCGGCTCGCGCCGCTCCTACAAAAGCCCGCGCTGCCCGAAACCGCATCGACTGCGCAACCCGCGCCCGCCCCCTGTAGGAGCGGCGCAAGCCGCGACCGCGCAGTTGCAAGGTTGCGCCGCGAGCCCGATGCATCGCGGTCACGGCTCGCGCCGCTCCTACAAACAGCCCGCGCCGCCCGAAACCGCATCGACTGCGCAACCCGCGCCCGCCCCCTGTAGGAGCGGCGCAAGCCGCGACCGCGGGGTTGCAAGGTTGCGCCGCGAGCCCGATGCATCGCGGTCGCGGCTCGCGCCGCTCCTACAAACAGCCCGCGCCGCCCGAAACCGCATCGACTGCGCAACCCGCGCCCGCCCCTTGTAGGAGCGGCGCAAGCCGCGACCGCGCAGTCGCAAGATCGCGCCGCAAACGCGATGCGACCGCAGCTCCAGCCGCCTCAAGGCGCGCGAAACACCACGTTGTACTGAAACTTCCGCCCCGCCGTAGCGCGCAGCTTCTTCGCATCGCGATGCTCGGGATTGATCAGCGCGTTGTACTCCTCCGGCACGATCACCGACGGCACCAGCAAGATCGCCGAGTCGCCGCCGCGCAGCCACTGCGCGCCGATGCGCACGCTGGCCAGGCCGGCCGGCACCGCGTCCCAGCCGCCGGGCAGGTCGGCGACGGCGAGCTGGATGCGCGCCTTCCACACCGACGCCGGCACTTCGATCGACACTACGTGCCGGTTCAACGGCAGGCCGTGGGCATCGACATAGGCCGCGGTCTCCAGCGCCGCCAGCGCCAGCGAGGTGGCGGTGTACAGCACGCGCTGGCCTTCGTCGTTCCAGCGCCCGGGGAATTTGGCCGCGCCCGCGCCGCTCATGTCCTCGGCGCGGTAGGCGCGGGTCTCGCCGGCGATACGCCACAGTTTCGTCATCGCGGCGGCCTCGTCCTTGCGCCGTGGCGGCGGGTCATTGGTAAGCGCCGCTGGCCAGCGCGCCGAGCAGGCGCGCGACCACGCTCAGGCCGGTCGGCGTGTCCAGCAGGTCGGCCGGCTTCTGCCCGCCGAGCGCCGCCTGCGGCTGCTCGATCCATTGCCCCAGCCAGCGCGCCGCGTCGAACTCGGCCGCGGCCGGATCGGTGCTGTCGTCGACGATGTCGCGGGCGATGCCGAGCAACTGGATCAGCCCCAGCGCGGCTTGGCCGCTGGCGCCGGTGATGTGCGCCTGCTGCGCGGCCTTGGCCTCGGCGGTGGCCTTGGCGATGCCGAGGATGTCGAACATACGCACCGCCGGCAGGTCCATGTCGCTGGCCATGTGCTTGACCATGCGCGCCGGCACGCCTTCGCGCTCGGCCTCGACCCGTTGCAGCGGAGTGGCTTCGCGCAGATACGCGACGTAGCTGTTGAGGGTGGCCGGCGCGGCGGAACAGGCGGGTGCGGCGGAATGCTCGCGCACGCCCAGGCCGCGTTTGGCGGCAGGCGCGGGGTAGGCGCCGTCGCGGACGGCGCGCTGCCCTTCGCGGGCGTTGGCGCGGCTGCGTGCCGGCGGCTTGGCGGTGGCGGTCTTGGCGGCGCTCTTGGCCGGGGCATGGGGCTTGCTGGCTTTGCTCACGGCGGTCGGCTCGTCTGGATCTGGACGGATCATAGCTCAATATTGTACGAAAATGGCAGGTCGGCTCGCCCGGGTTCAGTGTCGGCGGCCGCGGTCGCGGGCCTTGCGACCGCGGCGCGGGATACTGTTTGGGCGGCGACCCGTCAGAGCTGGCAGTCGACACGAAATCTCACACTTCTGGTTGCTATGCTGCACGGCTGAACGGCCTGCGGCCCGGCTGCCGACGCCCGCGCCGACCGTTCCGCGCCCCTACGTTTCGTTCCAGGAGTCGTCATGAATTGCAAGTCGCGCATCCTCGGATCCAGTCTGCTTGGATCCAGTCTGGGGTTGTTGCTCATCCTCGCTCCGCATGCCGACGCCCAGAAGCGCCGAGCCGCGGCGCCGGCGAAAGACAACGCGGCCCACGCCGCCGCGATGGCCCGTTCGGCCGAAACCTGCCCGGAGCATTCCGACGCCCGCACCCGTCCGGGCGTGGCCGCGGTGCCGGCGGCCGCGCTCAAGGTGCTGGAGTCGCACGGTTACGCGCTGTGCCCGGACACCCGCCTGGACACCACCACCCCGGTGGTCTGGTACGGCAAGCAAGGCGTGTTCGCCTGGAACCCGGCCACCGGCGGCGCGACCAAGGTGCTCGCGGCGCAAGCGGCGGCGTACGCGCGCAGCGACGAGTTCCCGTCGGCGACGGTGGTGTGGAAGGCCAACGGCAAGCTCGCCGAAGGCGCGCTGGTGCCGGCGTTCCGCAAGCGCTGAGCGGCCGTTGCGACGATGCGCATCCGCGCGCATGGGTCGTGACACGAACGACAGTACGTACGCGCACGCTGATACAACAGCGTGCGCTTTTTATTTGTCGCCACATTCCTCAAGCGCTGAGCGCAAGCGCCCGGCGCTCGCTGCGCCGATCCTCAGCGTCGCCCGCTCGTTGCGACTCGAACGACCTTGCGTTCGCGCGTGCCGCGATTCGGCATTGCGAACGTTCTCGTACCTAGTGCTCACGATGCGAAAAAACACACGGGAAGTGGTAGGGGGCATGCGGGGTGCATGCGTTTAGGTCAGGGATGCGCGTCGGCGGCAGCGTAGTTCCGTCGTCCGCAGCTTTGCCCGTCGCAGCCAGGAATCCCCATGCCCCGCGTTCCGAACCGTAAGCGTCCCTCGTCCGCTCGCCCGCGCCGCCGCCCGCTCGCTGCGCTGTCCGTCGCGATCTTATCGGCCCTGCTCGGCGTGCCGGGGCTCAGCGCCGCGCAAACGACGAACGGCGTTCCCGGCGACGCCGACAGCTGGCGCAGCGAAGAGTTCGAACGCGATTGGGGCCTGGGCGCGATCAACGCGCACTACGCTTATGCGCGCGGCCTCACCGGCACGGGCATCGCGATCGGCCAGTACGACACCGGCGTGGGCCTGGACCACCCCGAATTCGCCGGCCGCGGCCATGTCGCGCTGACCCTGGCCGAACCCGGCTGCAGCGTCGATCCGTCGCTGGCGGTGATGCGCGGGCCGGGCCGCTGCTTCGCCACCCGCGGCGACGCCACCATCGTCACCACCGATTACGTCTATCCGTTCCAGGGCGCGCCGTACAACTACACCGAGTACGGCAACCACGGCACCCACGTCGCCGGCACCATGGTCGCGCAGCGCGACGGGCAGGGCATGCACGGCGTCGCGTTCGGCTCGCGCCTGGTCACCGCGCGCTTCTTCGGCGATGCGGTCTATCGCTGGGACCAGGACGCCAGCGGCAAATGGGAGCGCAACTACGTCGCCGGCAGCGCCTACGGCAGCGACAAGTCGATCATCGACAACCTCTATGCGCAGATGGCGTCGAACGGCGTGCGCGCGGTCAACATCGAGATCTGGCTGCCGGTGCAAGCCGGCGAGGCCAACACGCGCGAAGCGATCGAGCGCGAATACCTCAGCGCCAAGGACGATTACGACGCTTACATGAACGGCGCCATCGCCCACGGCATCGTCAACGTGGTCGCGCTCGGCAACGACTCGGGCCACATCGCCAACATCTACCCGGGCATGCCGACGTTCCGGCCGGAAGCGCAGCCGTATTGGCTCAGCGTGGCCAACGTCGCCCGCAACGACGACGGCAGCTACGCGATCGCGCCGAGTTCGAGCATCTGCGCCTACAGCAAGGACTGGTGCGTGTCCGCGCCGGGCACCGACATCTATTCGACCAAGATCGGCGGCCGGGTCAAAACGACGATGCAGGGCGCGCTCGACGGCGACGATCCCTTGTCGATCCTGATCGACCGCTCCAAGCCGCAATGGAGCTACGAAGACCTCACCGGCACCTCGATGGCCGCGCCGCACGCGATCAGCGCGCTGAGCCTGCTGTTCGAACGCTACCCGTATTTGAACGGCCCGCAGGTGCGCGACGTGCTGCTGACCACCGCCACCGACCTCGGCGCGCCCGGCGTCGACGAGATCTACGGCTGGGGCCTGATCGATCTGCGCAAGGCCATCGACGGCCCCGGCCAGATCCGCGTCGACACCGACGTGGTCATGGACCGCGCGGCCGGCGGCGCGAAAGTGTGGGACGGGCCGGCCTGGGACGACTGGCGCAACGACATCGGCGGCCCTGGTGTGTTGACCAAGTCCGGCGCCGGCTGGTTGCGGCTCAGCGGCGACAATGCGTTCGGCGGTTTGCGCGTCGCCGGCGGCGTGCTGGAACTGACCGGCCACAACGCCTACGCCGCGCAGGTCGACGGCGGCGCGCTGGTCGTCAACGGCACGCTCAGCAGCGCGCAGCTGCCGGTGCATGCCGGCGGCGTGCTCGCCGGCAGCGGCCGCATCGTCGGCGATGTGCGCATGGAAGGCACGCTGTCGCCCGGCAATTCCATCGGCGCGCTGAGCGTGCAGGGCGACTACACCCAGGCCGCGGGCTCGACCTATGTCGCCGAAGTGGCGGCCGACGGCCGCGCCGACCGCATCGACGTGTCCGGCAAGGCGCTGCTGCAAGGCGGCACGGTGCAGGTGCTGTACGCGCCGGGGCGCTACGTGCTCGGCCAGAACTTCACTGTGCTCAACGCCGCCGGCGGCGTCAGCGGCCAGTTCGCCGGCGTCGGCCAGGGCGCGTTGTCGCCGTTCCTGCAGTTCGGCCTGAGCTATGCGGCGAACGCGGTCGCGCTGGACGTGGTGCGCGGCGCGTCGCTGGCCTCGGCCGCGACCACGCCGAACCAGCGCGCCGCGGCCGCCGCGGCCGATGCGCTGGCGGTCGGGCAGGGGCTGCCGCAAGTGTTGACCCAGCTGTTCCCCGCGCAGGCGCCGGCCGCGCTCGACGCGCTCAGCGGCGAAGGCCACGCCAGCCTGCGTTCGATCGCCGTCGACGACGCCCGCCACGTGCGCGACGCCGCGCTGGCGCGCGCGCGCAGCGGCCGCGGCGGCTTCGCCGCGGACGGCGAAGGCGCCGCGCAGGGCGCCTGGGTGCAGGCGCTGAAGTCCGGCGGCACGCTCGATGGCGACGGCAACGCCGCGCGCAACGAGTACAACGGCTCGGCCACGCTGATCGGTTACGACTACCGCTTCGACAACGGCTGGCGGATCGGTGCGCTCGGCGGCAGCGGCCGCATCGACAACAGCAGCGACCGCCTCGACAAGGGCCGGATCAAGAGCGTCCAGATCGGCGTGTACGCGGGCCAGAACTGGGGCCGCTTCGGCCTCAGCGCTGGCTATGCGCAAGCGAACCAGGACCTGACCCTGGAACGCCGCATCGGCTTCGACGGCTTCGCCGACCATACCCGCGCGGCGTACGACGGCAAGACCCGCCAGGGCTTCGTCGAAGGCGCTTACCGCTTCGGTGGCGAGGCCTGGGGGGTGGAGCCGTACCTGCAGTTCGCGCAGGTGCGGGTCAAGACCGACGCGTTCCAGGAAACCGGCGGCGCGGCCGCGTTGAGCGGGCGCTCGGCGCAGAGCAAGGTCGATGTCTCGACTCTAGGCGTGCGCTTCAACCTCGACCTGAAAGGTTCGCAGCAGGAGCAGAGCTGGCTGAGCCTGCGCGGCGGTCTCGGCCGTCGTCATGCCCGCGGCGACCTGACCCCGGTCGCCCAGGTCGCCTGGCGCGGCGGCGTCGCGTTCGATGCGGCCGGCGCGCCGCTGGCCGACGACGCCACCGTGCTCGAAGCCGGCGTGGCCGCGCGCCTGAGCGCGAACGGTTTGCTGGAGCTGAACTACAGCGGGCAGTTCGGCGACGAAGCCGACGACCACGGCGTCAACGCGCGCTACTCGCTGCGCTTCTGAGCGAGCGCGTCGGTACCGAAGGGCCGCAACGGCGCGACGCCGCTGCGGCCCTTTTCGTTTGCGCCCGTCCGCAGCGGCGAACGCAAGCGTCGAGCCGCATCCGCCGAACCGTCGCCGGTTCGTGAACGCGAGCTACACCGATCTCGCCGCGGCGACGGGAACAACGGAAATTTAATTCTCCCGCGACCACGCTCCTCGCTATCGTCGCCCCGATCCGATCTGCGCGCCTCGCGCTGCCCGTATCGCCGCTGCGGCCGCGCCGGCCGCGGCCGCGATCCGCGACAGCGCGCACCGGCAGCGCCGGTTCCGCCTTCGCGCCGCAACCTCGGGCGCACGCCGCAGACCGCATCGCGCAAACACCGATCTTCGCAACCGAGACGCCATGCACCACGAGCCATCGCAGGAACTGCCGCTACGGCTCAGCGCGATCGCCATCGCCCTGGCGTCCACGGCGTTCATGGTCTGGTTGCTGATGACGGTGCCGACGCCGTTGCCGCGGGCGACGCAACTGGATGTGGTCTGGATCGAACGCGTCGCGCCGGCCGACACGCCCGAAGCCTTGCCCGAACCGCCGCCGCAACGCAGCCCGGCGGCGACCGCCGCACCGGCGCGCACAGCCCGCTCCGCAGCCGTCGTGCCGCTGCCCGTCGCGCCGGCCCGCAGCGCGCCCAAGGCCACGCCCGCCGCACTGGCCAAGGCCGCGCCGTCCACGCCGCTGTACACCGCCGAAGGCCGGGTCGCGCTCGCCGCGAATCCCGAATTCGATCCGATGAAGCGCAAGACCTATATCCCGGGCAGCGACGAGGATCCCGCGGCGAACCAGGTCCGCAACGCCTTCCAGCGTCCCAATCCCTTGCCGCCGCAGCCCGGCGGTTTCGCCATGGCCACCGACGGCACCTTGGGCGAAGCGTTGATGGAAAAACTCGACAATCGGCTGAAGAAAATCGCCGAGAAGCTGCCGGGGCGCAAACAGATCCAGGAAGTGACCGCACGGCCGCCGCCGCCGGTGCGCTTCAACCCGGCCTTGCACGAGCGCCCGTCCGATCTCGGCAGCGAGGCCACCGGCGACGCTTACAAGGCCGCGCCGATCGCGTTCGAACGCGCGCCGGGACTGAAGGGCGAGGCCAGCGCGCGCATCCGCGCGGCCATCGGCGAACTGGAAACGCGCCGGCGCGAATGCGGACTGGAACGCTTGCGGCAGTGGCTGGCGCCGGCGTTGGCCGGCCTGGACGAACTGCAGCGCATCGAATACGCCTACGGCCACGGCGCCGACCCGATCAGCGCGCAGCAATTGCTGCCGCGTTCGGCCGATATGGCCTACGACCGCGCGCGGCGGGCGATCTGGTACGCGGACAAGCAGGGCGAGCGCTGCGCGAAGTCGTAACCGCGCGGCACGTTGCGGCCGATCCCGTCGCGCGACCGCGACCGACGCCTTACCCCGCGCCGCCGCCTGCCGTATGCTTCGCGCTCCCACCCAGGAGCGAAAGACACGTGGATCTGGAAACGATCGGTGAAGTGGTGCAAATCGACGACGTGCAGGAAGTGAACCAGCGCCTGCAGGACGGCTGGATCGTCCTGGCCGTGGCCACCGGCACCAAGAGCGGCGGCGAGCCGTGGCTGCGTTACTCGATGGGCCTGCCCTACGAGGACGAGGAAGACGAGGACGAAGAAGAAGGCGACGAGGAAGAGGAAGAAGAGGACGAATAAGTCCGCTTCTGCCGCACCGTCTTCGGATCGCGAGGGCCGGCGCAAGCCGGCCTTCGCGTTTTCGAGGCGCGCAGCCGCTCAAGGCAGATGGCTGGAGCTGTTGTCCACCATCAAGCGCGAGCACACGCCGTTGGCGTCCGCGGAGAACGCGACGAACGACGACGGCGAAATGGTCCGGGCGATGTCGACGACGACCGGATCCACCGAGATGCAATACAGGCTGCCTTGCGAGTTGATCGCACGGCAGGTCACGTACACCTGCTTGAGGCCGGGGTAGGGATAGGACGAGTCGGGAATGCCGTACTTGACCGCGCAGCCGATCTCCGCGCGCGGATCCGGACTGCGGCGCGCCGCATTCAGTCCGCCCGCGGCGCCGCGCCCCGGCAGGTTGAGCGATACATCGCCGTCGAAGTACTGATTGCCCGCGTAAGCCGCCGGGCAACACGCCAGCGCAGCCGCCAGCGCCAACAGCGTCGATCCGATTTTCATGATGACTTCCTTCCAGGCGCGCCGGATCGCGATCGGGCGCGCGCGTGCACGGACCTCGGGCCGCAGCCGGGATCGGATGCGGCGGTCCGATGGCGTACTCGCAAGACGCGGCGAAACCGGCTCATGCCGGCTGCGTATAGAGGGTGTTCACGATCCGCGAGCGGCGTAGCCGTAGAGTGCGGCGACGCCGATCGGCCCGACGGTTCGGGCCGGTCATCACGAGGGGTTCTACCAAGGAGAGTCGCCTTATGTTCAAGCATGTCGCTGCCGCGCTGTTTCTCGCAACGCTTACCCTCGGCACCGCCGTGGCCGCTCAGCCGCAGGCCGTTCGCGTCGACGCGACGAGCAAGCAAACGGCCGAGGCGTCGTACAAGGCCATGATGGACGGCCGCTCCGAAGACGAGCGGCGAAAGCTGTCCTTGGCGATATTGGTGTTGAACCTGGAAGACGTAGGCAGCGCCCGGGAAGCGATGCAGAACCCGGAACTCGATGCGCCGTCGATCGGCCGCATCAAGGACAAGGTCGCGGGCCTGACCGCGGACGAGATCATCGCGCTGGCGGCGCGCAGCACCGCGATCCACGTCCAAACCCCGGCGGAGTAGGCGCCGCCGCGATTGCGCAGAGGATGAAACAAGGCCCCGCGATGCGGGGCCTTTGGTTGTCGCGCTACGGCCGGACCGACGCAGCGGTGCCGTCGAAGTGGAGTTTACGCCGCGGGCCCGCGGCCCCTGAAAAACGAAATCACCGCCAGAATCAAAAACACCACGAACAGGATCCAGGCGATCTGGCTGGCGGCGCCGGCGATGCCGGTGAAGCCCAGCACGCCAGCGATGAGGGCGATGACGAGGAAAATTACGGCGTAGTGAAGCATGGCGGATCTCCGGAAGTCGTCGACGCTGTTGCGTCGGCTCAAAAAGGAGGGCCCGACGGGCCCTCCTGGATTTTGCCGATCAGTCGCAAGGTTCAGCGCTGCGGATTCTGTCCGCCGCCCTGCTGTCCGCCGCGATCCTGATCGCCCTGCTTTTTCTCGCCCGGATCCTGCTCGCGGCGTTCGCGATCCTTCTGGTCCTGTTGATCCTGCTGACCTTGTTGGCCCTGCTGTCCGGGTTGGCCTTGCGGTTGGTTGCCCATGTCTTCACCTCGCTGATGGATCCGGACCGGAGTCGATTCGGATGCATCGAAGCTGCGCGTCGAGGAGTTAACGAGGGATCGCCGACGAGGGCCGATTGCGTCACTTCGTGGGAACGTGCGACTAACAAGCGCAGCGAAGATCGGGCGGGTTCTCGGTTTGACGCTGAACTGTTCAGAACAAAAACACGAAGCGCTTGTTCAACGGGCACGCAGACCGAGCGAGATGCGGCCCAGATGGATGAAGTCGGCCGGCGCACCGGCCCTGCATTTCCGGTTCTGTTCCCACACCCGCACCCACACCGCCGCAACCACTTCGCGGGCGTGGTCCCATTCCAGCCGCGACTCGGTCGCGGTGCGGCGATAGCGCACCATCAGTTCGTCGAGCATCTCGGTGATGTCGCGGCCGCCGGCCTTGAGGCAAGCGTCGATGCCCAGTTTCAGCGCGGGCTTCACGTCGTCCCAGCGCACGTGCTTGCAGTGGGGAAGCTCGCGGAAGTTGGCCCTCCAGTGGCTCAGTTCCGCGTCGGAATCGACGACGAGTGCGACATCGCGTGCATCGGTTTCGAATGCGTGCATTCCCATTGGCGATTTCCTCTTCGAGTTTTTGCGGGTAGCCCCTGAAGGCGCTGAACCTAGGTAAGCGGGCGTCGCCGATGCGTGAATTTCGCGCTGGCAGGAAGTGGAAATCGCGTATGCGTCGTTTCATCTGAACTGTTCAGTTCGCGTCAGTGCGTTGTGTCGAGAAATGGCGGCGATACGCATGGCCGCGGCATGTTCACTTCACCCGAAGCGTCGGCGCGCTAGCTTGGGGCCACATCAGATTTCGCGAGGCGATTATGGCCAGCAAGTCCAAGCGCGCATCCACCGATGACGGCGGCAAGTCCGCATCGACGGATTTCCTCGCCGCGGCGACACAGACCGCAGCGCGGCAAAAGAAGATCCAGTCCAAGGTCGACGCCGGCGACGCGCGCAAGGCCGCGGGCAAGGCCAAGAAAAAGCAAGACGCCAAGCCTGCCGTCCAAACCGGAGCGCGGCCTCAGCCGAGCAATCCGCTGCCGAAGCAGCATCAGCAAAAGCCCGGGCAGGAAAGCCAGTTGAGCCCCGCGCCGCGTTTCAGGGCGCCCGACTACCAGGGCAGCGGCAAGCTGGCGGGAAAAGTCGCGTTGGTGACCGGCGGAGATTCCGGAATCGGTCGCGCGGTGGCGGTGCTGTTCGCGCGCGAAGGCGCCGACGTAGCCATCGCCTACTTGAGCGAACACCAGGACGCGCACGACACCCGCGGCCTGATCGAAGACGAAGGCCGCCGCAGCCTGGCGATCTGCGGCGACGTGCGCGATTCGAAATTTTGCGACAGCGCCGTGGCCGAAGTGGTGGACGCGTTCGGCGGCCTCGACATCCTGGTCAACAACGCCGCCTTCCAGCAGCACAGCGATTCGCTGGAGGAGCTTTCCGACGAACACCTGCGCGAGACGCTGGAGACCAACATCGCCGGTTACTTCCACATGGCGCGCGCCGCCTTGCCGCACCTGAAGGAAGGCTCGGCGATCATCAATACCGGCTCGGAAACCGGCCTGTTCGGCAACAAGCGCCTGCTCGATTATTCGGCGACCAAAGGCGCGATCCACGCGTTTACCTTGTCGCTCGCCAGCCAGCTGTTGCCGCGCGGCATCCGCGTCAACGCCGTCGCGCCCGGGCCGGTGTGGACGCCGCTGAACCCGGCGGACCGGCCGGCCGAGGAGGTCGCGGATTTCGGCAAGGACAGCGACATGGGGCGGCCGGCGCAGCCGGAGGAAATTTCGCCGGCCTATGTGTTCCTCGCATCGCCGGTAATGTCGTCCTACGTCAATGGGATCGTGTTGCCGGTGATGGGCGGGCCGCGCGGGTAGCGCAGGACGACGCTGTGGGCGAAGGTCGGGGACGGCGCCGTCACACCGGCGCCGCGGCCGGCAAAAAACACGGGCCCGCTCTCTATCGGTTCGTCGGATCAGCGCTGCGGGTTCCGCGCGGCGCGGTGCTGCCGATCTCGATCGTCCCCGCCGTGGTTCGAGCGAGTCGATGCCGCGCGCCATCGCGTCGGCTGCGTATCGCTACCCGACAGTGCTCCGGTCGCCTCGATGCGACCTGCCTGCGCCAACTCGGCGGAACGATGGCGACGGCAGCGGTCTTGTCCTGGAGCGTTCCGGCCAAGCGGTGGCCGGCTCAAGAGCGGACCCGAAGGCCTTGCGAGATCCGGCCGATGTGCATGAACTCCGGCACCGAGTTGATCCTGACGCTGTTCTGTTCCCACACCCGAACCCAGACCGCGGCGACGACTTCCCTGGCTTGTTCCCAGCTCAATCGCGATTCGCTTGCCGTTCGGCGGTAACGAACCGTCAGCTCGTCGAGCATCTCGACGACATCGCGGCCGTTGGCTTTCAGGCAAGCGTCGATGCCGAGCTTCAGTGCGGGTTTGACGTCGTCCCAGCGCATGTGCTGGCAGTTAGGGAGAGCGCGGAAATTGGCCCTCCAATGAGCGAGTTCCGCATCCGAGTCGATCACCAGCGTGATCGCGGGATCTTTAGCTTCAATTGCGTTGTTGTCCATGCGAACTGTTCCTTGATGGGGGGCTGTCGTCGTTGGCGGCGCCGGGGTGCGGAGCGAGATCTTCGATCGCGCGCGCGACCGCCGCGCTGCATGCGGCCGCGGACAGAGTTGGGTAGACGAGCGCCGACCGGCTCTTCGGAGAACGAGCCGCAGGTCGGGACAGTCGTTTGCGCCCTAGTCGCAGGATCTGCGCTTGGGGAATCGCGGCGAGGTGGAGGAAGGCAGCGCGGGTGATACTCGCGCGTGCAGCGTTCGTAGTCAGGACGAAGCGGGGAGAGTTCAGATTCCCGATAGGGCCGATAGCTTTCGGGATTGAACGGTGGTTAGGGCCTAACGACCGCGCCCAGATCGGCGAGTGCGTTCACCATGCGCCTGCAACTGTTCCTGTTTTGTGATTGATGTCGCGCTATTCCGATATAGACAGCCGCTGCTGTCAGCCGAATCTTTAATCGAGGTCCCGGTTCCGGTTGCGGGCTGAATCGTTCAGTGCATGACGATGCCAAGCGCCGTCGCCGGACGCGTCGGAGCGTGCGGCGCGCGCAAGTGCTCATGCCCGGGCAAGATCGCGCAAGTGCGCTGTCGCATCCGTACTTGGATCGGACCAGGCTTCGCCTTGCGTATCGCCAAGTCGGTCAACGGCATAGGGGTTTCAATCCGGCGACTGAGAGACGTACTTCAACCTATACCCCAGAGCCGCACGTCCTGTGCAGGACCGGCCAGGACCATGACGGACACAAAAAAGGCCGGAAACCCTTGAATTCAAGGTATTCCCGGCCTGTTCCGGACCCTTGCGGATCATCTGATGGTGGAGGTGGGCGGAATCGAACCGCCGTCCGAAGGCACTCCATCCCCGGCACTACATGCTTAGCGCTCCGTTGGATCTCGTCCCGGGACAGCACGGCGCGCAAAGCGCATCCAAGGACCAGCCTGCTATGGGTTAACCGGGAGCTGGCAGGCGGCCGCTCCCGGCGATTCCGTGATAGTGACCCTACGCTGCGAGCACGGACACAAGCAGTTTCGGGGCTTACGCCTTAAGCGGCGAGAGCGTAGTTGTCGTCGTTGGCAACTAGAGTTTTGCAGCTGGATTTACGAGGAAAGCTACCCCCTCGGCATGCGCCAAGCGATTTCGCGACCCCCGTCGAAGCCAGTGCACCCCCGGGGAAACTGCGTTACTGCGTTGACGCGTTCAGTATAGGGGCTGCGCGGCGGTTCTCAAGCCCGCTGTAGAAAGCCTTCAGGTTCGGGGACGTTCGCGCAGGCCGCGGTGATCGGCGTGGAACGGGTTCGGGCGCGGTGCTCGCGCTCCAGATCGCGGCGAGCGGGCACGCAGGCGTCGGGCCGGAAGGCCCTCCTACAACAGCTGCGCTCACTGGGTTTTATCGATCCGGCCGACGGCCGGATCAATTGCCGTCGAGCAGTTCGATCAGCGCGCGGCGCTTCTTGCGCGACAGCTTGCGCATCAGGCCCATCAGCCGCAGCTCGTCGGGATCGCTGTACTTGGCGGCGTTTTCGCGCACCGACAGCGATTTGCCTTCGATGGTGCCGCGGCCGGTGGCCAGCCATTCGAAGCTGACGTGCTGTTGCACGGCGATCTGCAGCATCCGCTCCAGTTCGGGCAGGGCCAGGCCGACCAGCCATTTGCGCGCGGTTTCGCGGCTGACGTCGTAGTAGGCGGAGAGGGCGCCGGTGCGGGCGCGGCCCTTGGCGAAGCCGGAGAAATCCAGGGCCTGGTGCAGCCGGTTGGCGAATTCTTGATGAGGCGCGTTGGTCATAGGTCTCGCCGGAGCATCCTGCAGGGCTAGAACGTGGGGCGCCGGTTCGCGGCCCGGCCGCGTGGGGCGGGGCGTGCAACGTGGAGCGCAACTCATTGTTGCGTATTCTCGCGTAAAAACATCACTCTTTTTGCTTGTTGAAAAGAGCAATTTCCAATGGTAATTTTCCCTGGCACGGATGCAGGCAAGGACAGGGCCATGGAACGGCTGAACCGCAGCAACGGCAATACCTGGGCGGACGGGTGCAACGATCGCGCGTGCCAAACCGGCACGGCTTCGCGGCAGGATCCGCAAAACGGAAGCGGCGTCACGAACCCGGTCGAATCGCAGGTCGAATGTGTGGTGGAAAACGGTTCGCGCGGTGATAACGGGCGCGACCGACGGCGGGCGCCGCCGAGTGCGCGGCCTAATCCGATCGAGCGCTATATCGCCTGTTTCGCCACCGTACGCGCGGCCGCGGATGCGGCCGGGGTGTCGACGGCGATGCTGCGGCGGATGCGCGCGCGCGGCTATGTGTCGACCCGGCAGCGCGCGCTGAGGATGGCGCGGGCCTGCGGGTTCCGGCTGCAGGCAGCGGAACTGCTGGCCTTGCACCTGGGGGCGCCATGAGCCCGGAGCTGGCGCAGGCCTTGCCGCCCGGCGCGTTGCTGTGGCTGGCGACCTTGGCCGCGGTGGCGTTCGCGGCGGCGGCGCTCGGCGGTTGGCTGTGGGGCGCCCGCTGCGCCTCGCGCGCGCGTCTGGCCGCGCGCGCCGACCGCAACGGCCGCGCGCTGCTGGAATTGGCCGATGAGATCGAGCTGTACCTGTGGCAGCAACGCGCCTCGGGTGAGTCGGCGCTGGCCCGGCAGCACTGGCCGCGGACCTGCCGACGGGTCGCGCTGGCGCATCTGGAGTGCATCAACCAGTTGATGCTCGAGCGGCCGATCCGCGATTAGCGAGCGGCATGCGCGCCGTGGCGGTGCGCCCAGGTCGCGCGTGCTTCGACAGGCCTGCTTCGACAGGTCTGCTTCGATGGCCAGCTTCGACGGGCGTGCTTCCGATGGGTAAGCGCCTGCGGGCGTGCCTCTACGGGCGCGTGCGGGTTCGCCTCGGCGTGGCCGGCTTCGACGAGGCACGCCCAGCTACGGGCTTGCCTCGCCTGGCGTGTCCTGTGCCTACCGTCGGCCCGGCTGCGCGCATCGCGCCGCAGGCCTGCAATCGACGTGGACTGCCGCTGCTGCGATGGGCCTGTCAGGGTGCGGCTTGTATGCTTAGGCCGATGACGACGAACGACCCGGCCGCCCGCGCCGCTCCGCCGAACGAACCGGACCCCTCGCCGGACTTTGCCGATGTCTCCGGGCTGATGCCGCGGCGCGGCTACGTGCTCGCATTCATCGTGTTCATCGTCGCCCTGGTGCTGGTATTCACCGCCTGGCGGGTGGCGCGCGACCGCGAGCAGCGTTCGGCCCAGGCCGAGTTCATCGGCCGCACCACCCAGGTCACCGAGCTGTTGCAGCAGCGTCTGGTCAATTACGAACTGGTCGCGCGCGGCGGCGTGTCGCTGTTCGCCTCGGTGCAGCGGCCGACCGCGTCGCAGTGGAAGGCCTATGTCGAAGGCATGAACCTGCAGCGCCGGTTTCCCTCGACCTTGGGGCTGGGCTTCACCGGCTACGTGCCGCAGCGCCTGCTGGTGCAGTTGCAGAACGAATGGCGCGACGCCGGCTACGGCCTGCTGACGGTGCGCCCGTTCGGCCAGCGCGAGGTCTACGGGCCGATCCTGTACCTGGAGCCGAAGACCGCGGCGAACGTCGAGGTGATCGGCTACGACATGTTCGCCGAGCCGGTGCGCCACGCGGCGATGGAGGCGGCGCTGGAGTCGGGGCAGGCGCGGCTGTCGGGCAAGATCGCCTTGCTCCAGGACCGCCACGACGGGATCCGGAGCACCGGCCTGCTGCTGGTGCTGCCGGTCTACCTCGGCGGCGGCCGGCCGCAGAGCCCGAGCCTGCGCCGGGCCGAAATGCAGGGCTGGGTGTACGTGCCGTTCCGCCTGCAGAGGTTCGTCGAAACCTCGCTGGCCGAGGGCCACAGAGGCCTGCGTTTCCGCATCTTCGACGAGAGCGGCGGCGGCAACGCCTTGCTGTTCGAGAGCGCCGGGCCGAAGCCGGCGCAGCCGGCGGCGTTCCTGCACAAGACCACCTTCGAGGTTTACGGCCGCACCTGGCGGATCGAATACGAATCGCCGCCGATCGAGCAGGCGGTGCCGCGCATGGAAGGCCTGCGCAACATGTTCGCGCTGGGCATCTTCACCGCGCTGCTGCTGTACGGCATCGCCCTGGTGCTGGCGCACACCGAGTCGCGCGCGCGCCAGATCGCGATGCGCATGACCGAGGACTTCCGCCGCTCCGAAGCGCGTTTCCGCAGCGCCATGCAGTATTCGGCGATCGGCAAGGCGCTGCTGGACAGCGAAGGCCGCATCGTCGACGCCAATCCGGCCCTGGCCAACATCGTCGGCTTGCCGCGCGCGCAGTTGCTGGACCAGCGCTTCGACAGCCTGCTGGAAGACGAGGAAGCCGAGACGCCGGCGACGCACGCGCAGCGCAGCGACGAGGACGGCGTGCACCGCGCGACCCGCCGGCTGCTGCGCCAGCACGGCGTGGCCCGGCAGGTGCAGCTGACCTATTCGCCGGTGCCGGGCAAGGTCGGCCAGGACATCACCGGCCTGGTCCAGGTCGAGGACGTGACCGAGCGCCTGCGCGCGGAAGCGCGCGTGCACGCGCTCAACCGCACGCTGGAGGCGCGGGTGGCGCTGCGCACGCGCGAGCTGAGCCAGGCCAACCAGGAGCTGGAAGCGTTCGCCTACAGCGTGTCGCACGACCTGCGCGCGCCGTTGCGGGCGATCGACGGGTTCAGCCGGATCATCGGCGAGAAGTACGGCGACCGCTTCGACGAATCCGGCCGCGGCTATCTGGCGCGGGTGCGCAAGGCCGCCGCGCGCATGGGCGATTTGATCGACGCCTTGCTGAAGATGTCGCGCCTGACCCGCAGCGAGCTCAAGCACGAAAACGTCGACCTGAGCCGTTTCGCCGGCGAACTGGTCGAGGAGCTGCGCATGGGCGAGCCGCAGCGCGCGGTCGAGGTGCGGATCGCGCCGGGCTTGCAGGTGGTCGGCGATGCGCCGTTGCTGCGCAACCTGCTCGGCAATCTGCTCGGCAACGCCTGGAAGTTCACCCGCGACCGCGATCCGGCGCGGATCGAGTTCGGCGCCGCCGAGCTGCCCGGCGGCGGGCGCGAGTTCTATGTGCGCGACAACGGCACCGGCTTCCCGCAGGCCTATGTCGACAAGCTGTTCCGGCCGTTCCAGCGGCTGCACAGCGTCGAGGATTTCGCCGGGCACGGGATCGGGCTGGCGTCGGTGAAGCGCATCGTCGAGCGGCACGGCGGGACGATCCGCGCCGAGGGCAGCGAGGGCGAGGGAGCGGCGTTCTATTTCACCTTGCCGGGTGGCGGGCACGGCGGGTGAGGGGCGGTTGCGCCGGTCGTTGAAGTTTCGCGGTCGCGGCTCGCGCCGCTCCTACAGGTAGGCCATGTAGGGGCGGCGCGAGCCGCGACCGCGCCAATTCGATAACCGCGAACCTGTCGCCACAGGCGCACGCGAACACGGCCGACGCGTCCCCGCGCCAGCCGTCGCATGTCCAGTCCGATACCTCCGACTACCGCGCCGCGATTGCGGCGAGCCTCACGCGTCGCGGTTGTGCCGCCGCATGACCCGCATCTTCTCGCGTTCCCAATCGCGCTCCTTGCTGGCTTCGCGCTTGTCGTGGCTCTGCTTGCCCTTGGCCAGCGACAGCCCGGCCTTGACCTTGTTGCCCTTCCAGTACAGCGCGGTGGGAATCACGGTGTAGCCGTCGCGCTGGACCCGGCCGATCAGGTTGTCGATCTCGCGGCGGTGCAGCAGCAGCTTGCGGCTGCGGCGTTCGTCGGCGACGACGTGGGTCGAGGCGGAGATCAGCGGGACGATCTGGGCGCCGATCAGGTAGATCTCGCCGTGCAGCACCACCGCATAGGCGTCGGTGATGTTGGCGCGGCCGGCGCGGATCGACTTGAGCTCCCAGCCCTGCAGGGACAGGCCGGCCTCGAAGTTCTCTTCCAGGTGGTATTCGTGGCGGGCGCGCTTGTTCTGCGCGATGGTGCCGCCAGCGCCGCCCTTTCCTTTATCCTTGGCGGTCTTGTTGTTTGTCTTAGCCATGCGGCGATTGTCTCCGATCCGGAGGCGGTTTGAGTAGCCGGTCGGCGGGCGGCAGCGGCGCGGGGCGCGTTTTTCGCGGCCGGTTGCGGCGGGTTCGCCTGTTTCGCACGACTGCGGCCCGCTCGCGCCTTGCCCGGGCGGGCGATCCGCCCCGATCCGGTTGAAACTCGCGCTGCGATCCCAATTAGCGAACACGATGCCTACCATCCGCCGCTCCGCCTTGGTCGAACACTCCGCCGCGCGCATGTTCGCGCTGGTCAACGACGTCGCCGCCTATCCGCGCCGTTTCGATTGGTGCGAGGCGGCGCAGGTGCTGGAGGCCGACGACGCGCACATGGTCGCGCGGCTGGATCTGGGCCTGGGCGCGCTGCGCACCTGGTTCACCACCCACAACACGCTGTCGCCGCCGCACCACATCGAGCTGAAGCTGGTCGACGGGCCGTTCCGCAAGCTCGGCGGGCGCTGGGAGTTCCACGCCCTGGACGAGTCGGCGTGCAAGGTCACCCTGACCCTGGAGTTCGAGCCGGCTGTGAAGCTGCTCGGGCCGGCGATGGCGCTGGGCTTCCAGAGCCTGGCCGACCGCATGGTCGACGATTTCGTCCGCGTCGCCGACCGCGGCGCCGAGCCGGCGGTGCCGGTGGCGCCGGCCGCTTCCGGCCCGGCCGGCGGCGGGACGCCTGCGTGAAGATCGAAGTGGTCCGCGCCTGGCCGCGCCGGTTCGAGGCGGTCGCGCTGGAGCTGGAGGAGGGCGCCACGCTGGCCCAAGCGCTGGCCGCGGCCGGGTTCGACGCCGACGCCGGCATCGTCGGCTACGCGGTGTTCGGCGTGCGCGCGGACGCCGGCACGGTGCTGCGCGACGGCGACCGGGTCGAGTTGCTGCGCGGCCTGCAGATCGATCCGAAGGAAGCGCGGCGGCGGCGGGCCGAGGAGCGGCCGCTCAAGAAGAAGTGATCGGCCGGCGGGGAGGGCTGTCTTCGGTTCTTGTGGGATGGCCTTGAGGCCCGAGGGTTGTGTTTCAGATCGCCGCGACCTGAGCGAAGGCCTCCCACAAACGAAACAGCCGCCTTTCGGCGGCTGTTTTCGCTGGACCCGAAGCGCGCCTCAGCGGCGCTTCTTCTTCGCGTCCTTGTCCTTGGCCAGGTTGCGGCCGAACTGCTTGACCGAGGCGGCGGCGATTTCCTTGTCCTGCTCGGGGAAGTAGTCGCCTTCCCACTTGGTCAGGGCGTCGTTTTCGAACCACAGGGTCAGGTTCTTGCGCGAGGTGTGGCCGAGGCGGTCGACGCGCTGGGTCGAGGTGTAGTCCCAGCGGTTCTGGTGGAACGGGTCCTCGATCGACGGCGTGCCGATCAGGGTCTGCACCTGCTGCTTGCTCATGCCGGCCTGGAGCTGGTCGACCGCGGTCTTCTCCAGCAGATTGCCCTGATAGATGGGCTGCTTGTAGATGATGCCGCAGCCGGAAGTGACCAGGGCGAGCGAGAGAACGAGCAGGACTTTACGCATCGGATAGGAGTGTCGGCGGCAGTCGAAGGCAACGGGCCCGATGATACACTGAAGGGCGACCCCACCAAGGGCGGATCGCGGCGCGGGGCGGCCCCTCGCGTTCATCCGCCATTCCGGCCCGCCCGCCCAGTACGCCCTTCGCGGCGACGGCCAGCCGGTCTCCACCCGGGCCGGTTGGTTCCGGCCCATCGTCATCGAAGGGAACGCCCCATGGAATCTCAGGACCTGCGCAACGCCGGACTCAAGGTCACCCATCCGCGCATGCGGATCCTCGAGTTGCTGGAAGGCGCCAAGCCGCGCCACATGACCGCGGAAGACATCTACCGGATGCTGCTGGAAAAGGGCGAGGACATCGGCCTGGCCACGGTCTACCGGGTGTTGACCCAGTTCGAGTCGGCCGGCCTGGTGCTCAAGCACAACTTCGAGGCCGGCCAGTCGGTCTACGAGCTCGATCGCGGCCATCACCACGACCACATGGTCGACATCGACAGCGGCAAGATCATCGAGTTCGAAAGCACCGAGATCGAGGAGCTGCAGCGCAAGATCGCCGCGGAGCACGGTTACCTGATCGAAGAGCATTCGCTGGTGTTGTACGTGCGCAAGAAGCGCTGAGGCCGGGAATCGGGAGTCGGGAGTCGGGAATCGGAAGAGCGGTTCACGCAAGGAAAAAGCCCGCCTAGGCGGGCTTTTTCATGAGTGCGGCGAGGCTGCTGCCTTGCCGATTCTCCATTCCCGATTCCCGATTCCCGGCCTCACCCCACATCGGCCAGCAGCCGTCGCGCCGCCGCCCGCACTTCCTTGGTCAGTTCGACGCCGCCGAGCATGCGCGCGAGCTCTTCCTCGCGCTGCTTGGCGGCGAGCACCTGCACCGCGCTCTGGGTGACGCCTTCGCTGGCGGCCTTGGCGACGCGGTAGTGGGCGTGGCCCTGCGCCGCGACCTGGGCCAGGTGGGTCACGCACAGCACCTGGCGGCTGCCGCCGAGCGCGCGCAGCTTTTGCCCGACGATCTCGGCGACCGCGCCGCCGATGCCGGTGTCGACTTCGTCGAACACCATCGTCGGCACCGCGTCGAGGCCGAACGCGGCGACTTCGATCGCCAGCGAGATGCGCGAGAGTTCGCCGCCGGAGGCGACCTTGCGCAGCGGCCGCGGCGGTTGGCCGGGGTTCGCGGCGACCATGAATTCGACCCGCTCGGCGCCGTTCGGATCGGGCCGGTCTTCTTCTTGCGGCTCGATCTCGACGGCGAAGCGTCCGCCGCCCATGCCGAGTTCGCCGATCAGTTCGGTGGTGCGCGCCGACAGCGACGCGGCGGCGTCGCGGCGGGCGCGGCCGAGCGCGTCGGCGGCCGCGCGCCAGCGCTTGCGCGCGTCGGCGATTTCGCCGTCGAGTCGGTCCAGGCGCTCGCCGGCGCCGCGCAACTGCTCCAGTTCGGCGCCGACGCCGTCGCGGGTCGCGGCGAGCTGTTCGGGCGCGACCCGGTGCTTGCGCGCCAGCTCGTGCAGGCGGCCGAGTTTCGCCTCGATGCGCTCGAACTCGGACGGGTCCAGGTCGAGGTCGTCGCGCACGCGCTCGAGCAGCGACAGCGCTTCGTCGATCTGGATCGCGGCGTTGTCGAGCATGGCGTCGACTTCGCCCAGGCGCGGTTCGTGCTCGGCGACGCGTTGCAGGTCGCCGCGCACTTGCTGCAGGTTGCGGGTCAGCGACGGGCCTTCGTCGCCGCCGATGCGCGCGAACGCGCTTTCGCAGGCGGCGATCAGGCCGGCGGCGTGGGCGTGGCGGCGGTGGTCGGCGTTGAGCTTGGCGATCGCGTCGGGCTCCAGCGCCTCGCGTTCGAGTTCGGCGTGCTGGTGTTCGAGCCAGCCGATCCGGTCGGAGACATCGCCCTGGGCGACCAGTCCGTCGCGCTCGCGCAGCAGCGCGCTCCACGCGCGCGCGGCCTGGGCGACCGGTTCGCGCGCGCTTTCGTGGCGGCCGTACGCGTCGAGCAGGTCGAGCTGGCTGGCGCGGGTCAGCAGCGCCTGGTGTTCGTGCTGGCCGTGGATTTCGACGAGGCGCGAAGCCAGTTCGCCGAGCTGGCCGAGGGTGACCGGGCGGCCGTTGACCCAGGCCCGCGAGCCGCCGTCGGCGCGGATCACCCGGCGGATCTGGCAGACCGGGGCGTCGCCGTCGCCGGTTTCGTCGAGTTCGTTGTCGCCGAGCCAAGCCGCGGCGAGCGGGGCGTCGTCGAGGGTGAAGTCGGCGACCAACTCGGCGCGGTCGGCGCCGTGGCGGACCACGCCGCTGTCGGCGCGCAGGCCGCCGAGCAGGCCGAGCGCATCGACCAGCAGCGACTTGCCGGCGCCGGTTTCGCCGGAGATGACGGTGAGGCCGGGACCGAAGCTGAGTTCGGCGGCGGTGACGACGGCGAATTGCTTGAGCGATAGATGGGCGAGCATGCGGCGGCGATTGTGCCTGGGCGGGGCGGCGCCTGGGAATGGGCGCGCGGCGTGGGCGAGCGTAAGGGGAGGGCGGATCAGGGGATGAGACGCGCCGGCGGCGTCGGTGCGGCATCAGTATGGTGGCGTTGGATGACGGGTGAGGGCGGCCCGCGGCGCAGGCGCGTTAGCGCCGGGCGGGGATGGCGCGGCTGGGCGGGGCCGGATGGGGGCAGGCGGGACGGTCGATCGAGGCTTCGATCCAACGGAAGGCATCGGGGCATCCACGCACTTTCCCGCCGTCATCCCCCGCGAAAGCGGGGGGGCAGAGACTTCAGCGCCATGTCGCGGTGAAGCCCTGGATCCCCGCTTTCGCGGGGATGACGGCAGGTTGAGGCGAAGCGGCGGTGGGTCCGACAACGGTTTCGAACCCAAGCTCCCGCCTTCCGCCTTCCTTCCGCCTTCCTTCCGCCTTCCTTCCGACTCCCGACTCCCGACTCCCGACTCCCGACTCCCGAATCCCGACTCCCGACTCCCGAATCCCGACTCCCGAATCCCGAATCCCGAATCCCGAATCCCGACTCCCGACTCCCGACTCCCGACTCCCGACTCCCGACTCCCGAATCCCGAATCCCGACTCCCGATTCCCGATTCCCGATTCCCGATTCCCGAGCTTGCACCCAGCCCCCACCGCGCATATATCGGCGGCATGAACCGCCGAGCCAACGACCCCGCCCTCGACCCGCGCGCGCGCCAGCTGCTGCGCGCGCTGATCGGCCGCTACATCCACAGCGGCGAGCCGGTCGGCTCGCAGACCCTGGCCCGCCACGCCGGGCTCGACGTCAGCGCGGCGACGATCCGCAACATCCTGTCCGACCTGGAAGAGGCCGGCCTGCTCAGCGCGCCGCACACCTCGGCCGGCCGCATCCCGACCGCCCAGGGCTACCGCCTGTTCGTCGACTCGCTGTTGCAGGTGCGCCCGCTGCCCGACGGCGAGGTCGCGCGGCTGCGCAGCGAGCTGCCGTCCGGTTCGGGCACCCAGGCCCTGCTCGGCAGCGCCTCGGAGCTGCTGTCGGCGATGACCCACTTCGTCGGCGTGGTCAGCGTGCCCAAGCGCGAGCAGTTCGCGTTCCGCAAGATCGAGTTCGTGCCGCTGGACGCGCAGCGGGTGCTGGCGATCCTGGTGTTCGCCGATCAAGAGGTGCAGAACCGCATCATCCAGACCCGCCGCCCGTTCGAGGCCGGCGAACTGGAGCGCGTGGGCAACTACCTCAACGCCCATTTCGCCGGCCGCCCGGTCGCCGAGATCCGCGCCACCTTGCTGCTGGAACTGCGCAACGCCCAGTCCGAGATGCAGGCGCTGCTGGCGCAATCGGTGGAGCTGGCCGAGCAGGCGCTGGCCCCCGACAACGACGACATGGTCCTGGCCGGGCAGACCCGGCTGATGGGCGTGCAGGAGCTGGCCGACCTGGACCGGCTGCGCGAGCTGTTCGATGCCTTCGCCCGCAAGCGCGAGATCCTGCAACTGCTCGAACGCACCGTGCGCGCGCCCGGCGTGCGCATCTTCATCGGCGAGGAAACCGGGCTGGCGCCGCTGGAGGGCGTGTCGCTGGTGACCGCGCCGTACACCGCCGGCGGGCGGGTGCTCGGCGTGCTCGGGGTGATCGGGCCGACCCGGATGGCGTACGACCGGGTCATCCCGGTGGTGCAGGCCGCGGCCGATGCGCTGGGTGAGGCGTTTGGGCCAACCGAAGTGGACTAAGCCCCGCCGCCGCCCGCCCGAAGCCCAGCCCCCCAAACCCCGCTTTTTGCAGCCTCGGCTTTTGCACAAGGCCGTCAGCCTCAGGCCTTTACAGGAAGGCCCCCCAGGCCCTCCCGCCCAGGCCGGCCAGGCTTCGCAAGCCGGCCCCGATTGTCCCAAAACCACCCGCAAACCCCGACGCTCCCCGCCGATCCCGCACGATCGGCGCAGATGCGCGCCGTTTTGCGCCGCCCGCCACTTGAATGCCGCCCCCCAGGCCCCATAGCTGGCCGTGTCGCGGATCACCGCAAGGAACCAGCATGAATCAACACGACCCGAACCCCGATCTGAACCTCGAGACCCAGGACCCGGCCGCGGCCGGCGCCGGCCTGTCCGAAGTCGATGTCCTGCGCGCCGAATTGAACAAGCTGCGCGAGGATTCGCTGCGCGAGCGCGCCGAGTTGGACAACCAGCGCAAGCGCGTGGTCCGCGATATCGAGATGGCGCGCAAGTTCGCCAACGAACGCCTGCTCGGCGACCTGCTGCCGGTGATCGACAGCCTCGAAGCCGGCCTGTCCGCCGCCGGCGGCGATGCCGGCGCGCTGCGCGAGGGCATGGAACTGACCCTGCGCCAGCTGCTCAAGGTCGCCGCCGACAACGGCCTGGTCGCGGTCGATCCGGCCGGCCAGCCGTTCAATCCCGAACACCACCAGGCCATGAGCATGGTGCCGGCGCCGGGCGTGGCGCCGAACCATGTGGTCCAGGTCTACCAGAAGGGCTGGCTGCTCAACGAGCGCCTGCTGCGTCCGGCCCTGGTCGTGGTCGCCCAGGACGCCTGAACCGCGCCCCGCGCGCGCCGCGGCGGGGGCCGCGCAAGGCGTGCGCAACGGGGCGCCAACGCAAGTTTCGAATCGGCACAGGGGCAGGGCACGGGCGCTTGAACTGCCCGGCACCGGGCCCCAAATAGCGAACATCGGCGGTCCGCAGCGTTCCGCGCCGCCCCCAACATTCCAGCATTAGAGAGGGAGCAACAGCATGGGCAAGATCATCGGCATCGACCTGGGCACGACCAATTCCTGCGTCGCGATCATGGAAGGCGGCAAGGCCAAGGTCATCGAGAATTCGGAAGGCGACCGCACCACGCCGTCCATCGTCGCCTTCACCAAGGACAGCGAAGTCCTGGTCGGCGCCTCGGCCAAGCGCCAGGCGGTGACCAACCCGAAGAACACCTTCTACGCGGTCAAGCGCCTGATCGGCCGCAAGATGACCGACGCCGAAGTGCAGAAGGACCTCGGCCTGGTGCCGTACGCGATCGTCCCGCACGAGAACGGCGACGCCTGGGTCTCGACCCTGGACGGCAAGAAGATGGCGCCGCAGCAGATCTCGGCCGAAGTGCTAGGCAAGATGAAGAAGACCGCCGAAGCCTACCTCGGCGAGCCGGTCACCGAAGCGGTCATCACCGTGCCGGCCTACTTCAACGACAGCCAGCGCCAGGCGACCAAGGACGCCGGCAAGATCGCGGGCCTGGAGGTCAAGCGCATCATCAACGAGCCGACCGCGGCCGCGCTGGCCTACGGCATGGACAAGAAGGGCGGCGACCGCAAGGTGGCCGTGTACGACCTCGGCGGCGGCACCTTCGACGTGTCGATCATCGAGATCGCCTCGGTCGACGGCGAAATGCAGGTTGAAGTGCTGTCGACCAACGGCGACACCTTCCTCGGCGGCGAAGACTTCGACAAGCGCGTCATCGACTACTTGGTCGACGAGTTCAACAAGGACCAGGGCATCGACCTGCGCAAGGATCCGCTGGCGCTGCAGCGCCTGAAGGACGCGGCCGAGCGCGCCAAGATCGAGCTGTCGTCCTCGCAGCAGACCGAAGTCAACCTGCCGTACGTCACCGCCGACGCCTCGGGCCCGAAGCACCTCAACATCAAGCTGACCCGGGCCAAGCTCGAGTCGCTGGTCGAGGACCTGATCAAGAAGACCATCGAGCCGTGCCGCATCGCGCTCAACGACGCCGGCCTGCGCGCCAGCGACGTGGCCGAGGTGATCCTGGTCGGCGGCCAGACCCGCATGCCCAAGGTCAGCCAGGCCGTGGCCGAGTTCTTCGGCAAGGAACCGCGCAAGGACGTCAACCCGGACGAAGCCGTCGCCGTCGGCGCGGCGATCCAGGGCGGCGTGCTGGCCGGCGAGGTCAAGGACGTGCTGCTGCTCGACGTGACCCCGCTGAGCCTGGGCATCGAAACCCTCGGCGGCGTGTTCACCAAGATCATCGAGAAGAACACCACCGTTCCGACCAAGGCCTCGCAGACCTTCTCCACCGCCGAGGACAACCAGTCGGCCGTGACCGTGCACGTGCTGCAGGGCGAGCGCGAGCAGGCCCGCTTCAACAAGTCGCTGGCGCGCTTCGACCTGTCCGGCATCGAGCCGTCGCCGCGCGGCATGCCGCAGGTGGAAGTGTCGTTCGACATCGACGCCAACGGCATCCTGCACGTCAGCGCCAAGGACAAGAAGACCAACAAGGAACAGAAGGTCGAGATCAAGGCCGGTTCGGGCCTGTCCGAGGAGGAGATCGCCAAGATGGTCGCCGACGCGGAAGCCAACCGCGAGGAAGACCAGAAGTTCCATGAGCTGGTGCAGGCGCGCAACCACGCCGACGCGCTGATCCACAGCACCCGCAGCGCGATCAAGGAACACGGCGAGAAGATCCCGGGCGAGGCCATCGGCCGCGCCGAGGCGGCGATCGCCGAGCTCGAGACCGCGATGAAGGGCGACGACAAGGGCCAGATCGAGGCCAAGTCGCGCGCGCTGGAAGAAGCCGCGCAGTCGGTGCTGGCCGCGGCCGGCGCCGGTCACGCGGGCGGCGACGCCCCGGCCGGCGACGCCGGCGCCTCGGCCAAGTCCGACGACGTGGTCGATGCGGAGTTCACCGAAGTGAAGGACGACAAGAAGTAAGGCCGGGAATGGGGAATGGGGAATCGGGAATGGTCAGGAGCGATCTCGTCGCGACCTGCCGCAAGCCCGGTTCCCCGTTCTCGTATTCGTAGCTTTCGATTTTCCAATTCCCGATTCCCGATTCCCAATTCCCGTCCATGAGCAAACGCGACTACTACGAAGTGCTGGGCGTCCAACGCAACGCCGGCGACGAAGACCTGAAGAAGGCCTATCGCCGCTGCGCGATGAAGTTCCATCCGGACCGCAATCCCGGCGACCAGGCCGCCGAAGCCTCGTTCAAGGAATGCAAGGAGGCCTACGAGGTCCTGTCCGATGCGGGCAAGCGTCGCCTGTACGACCAGCACGGCCACGCCGCGTTCGAGCACGGCATGGGCGGTGGCGGCGGCCCCGGCCCCGGCTTCGCCGACATGGGCGACATCTTCGGCGACATTTTCGGCAACATCTTCGGCGGAGCCGGCGGCGCGCGCGGTCCGCGCCGCGGCGCCGACATCGGCTATGTCATGGAGCTGTCGCTGGAAGAAGCGGTCGGCGGGATCGAGAAGCAGATCGAAATTCCGACCCTGGACGAGTGCGATACCTGCAAGGGCTCGGGCTCGGCCGACGGCAAGATCGAAACCTGCACCACCTGCAACGGCCGCGGCCAGGTCCGGTTCCAGCGCGGCATCTTCTCGATGCAGCAGGCCTGCCCGCATTGCAACGGCCGCGGCCAGACCATCGCCAACCCCTGCGGCGACTGCCACGGCCAGGGCCGGATCGAGCGGACCAAGACCTTGCAGGTCAAGATTCCCGCCGGCGTCGACAACGGCGACCGCATCCGCCTGACCGGCGAAGGCGAAGCCGGCCCGGCCGGTTCGCCGCCGGGCGACCTGTACGTGGAAGTGCGCGTGCGCGAGCACGAGATCTTCCAGCGCGACGGCGACGACCTGCACTGCGAAGTGCCGATCCGCATTTCCCAGGCCGCGCTCGGCGACGTCGTGCGGGTGCCCACGCTCGGCGGCGAAGTCGAGCTGCGCATTCCGGCCGAGACCCAGAGCGGCAAGCTGTTCCGCCTGCGCGACAAGGGCGTCAAGTCGGTGCGCAGCCGCAAGCCCGGCGACCTGTATTGCCGGGTCGCGGTGGAAACGCCGGTCAACCTGACCCCCGAGCAACGCGAGCTGCTGGAAAAGTTCGAGGCCACCTTCGTCGGCGAGGGCGCGCGCAAGCATTCGCCGCGCTCCTCGACGTTCATCGACGGGGTCAAGGGGTTTTGGGATCGGATGACGTCCTGAGTTCCAGCGCGCTGCGCCGCGCGAGCTACGAACAAAAAGGGAGCTTTGGCTCCCTTTTTGTTTGCGCGCGCGCACGGTCGCAGCAGCGATGTGTTAAAAATCGCGCGCGGACGCCGCGTCGGCGGCGTCCTTCGTATCGTCATCGCCCCTCATGGATTCGGGAGAAGAAAGGATGCATATCGCCATGCCGCGACGTCGGGCCGCACTGTGTCTGGCGCTGGTCGCGGCCCTCGCCGCCAACGCCGCAGTCGCTCAGGACAAATCCGCTGCCGACAAGCCGGCGCAGAGCGGCGCCGCCGCGCAGCCGGCCGCGAGCGCCGAGCAGCCGCCCGCGCGGCTGGAGCGGGTGAACTTCACCTACACCGTGCAGCCCAACGGCGCCTATGTCGAACAGCGCGAGTCGGCGCTGAAGGTCCTGCGCGAAGATGCGGTGGAGCGCGCCAAGTACGAGTCCATCGACTACAGCGCGAGCCTGCAGACGCTGGAGGTGATCGAGGCCTACACGCTCAAGTCCGACGGCCGCCGCATCGCGGTGCCCAAGTCCAACTACCAGGTCCAGACCAACGACGGCCGCGGCGACGGCGGGCCGGCGTTCTCGGATATCGCCACCACCCAATTGGTGTTCCCCGACGTCGCGGTCGGCGACACCGTGGTGCTGAACTACCGCTTGGTCGGCAAGCAGCCGATGTTCGAAGGCCAGTTCTCCGACACCGGCAGCTACAGCGATTACGCCTACCTCGGCGAGATGACGCTGAAGTACGACCTGCCGGCGTCGATGAAGATCCGCAAGGAGTCCTACGGCAAGTTCAAGAGCGTGCGCGACGAAGTCGTCGGCGACCGCCGCATCGTCGAATGGCGCTTCAGCAACCGCGAGCCCAAGGAACTCGTGCCGGGCTACACCGCGCCGTTCGACCTGAGCCGCACCAACGGCGCTTCGGTCTCGACCTTCGCCAGCTACGGCGACATCGCCCGCGTCTACGGCGAGCGCGCCTTGCCCAAGGCGGTGCCGAGCGCGCGCGTGCGCAAGCTCGCCGACGAGATCGCCGCCGGCAAGACCGGCCAGCGCGAGATCGCCCAGGCGCTGTACGAATGGGTGTCGCTGAACATCAACTACGCCGGCAACTGCATCGGCCTCGGCGCAGTGGTGCCGCGCGACCAGGACTTCGTCCTCGACAACCGCATCGGCGATTGCAAGGACCACGCAACCTTGTTGCAGGCGCTGCTCGCGGCCAAGGGCATCGAGGCGACCCAGGCGCTGATCAACTCCGGCACCGCGTATACGCTGGCGCCGGTGCCGGTCGCCTCGGCGGTCAACCACGTGCTGAACTACCTGCCGGGCCTGGACCTGTACCTGGACGCCACCGCCAAGGGCATCGCCTTCGGCGAACTGCCGTACTCGATCGCCGGCAAGCCGGTGTTGCGGGTCGACCGCCCGGACCTGCCCGCGCGCACGCCCGCGCCGTCCAGGTTGGCCAACCGCCAGCGCATGCAGACCCAGCTCGTGATCGGCGAGGACGGCAGCGTCAAAGGCTCGATGCAGGTCGAACTCGCCGGCCGCCCGGCGATGGAGTTCCGCGCCGGCTCGCGCGACCTGACCGAGAAGGACGCCGGCGAAATGGTCAAGAAGGTGTTCGAGCGCATCGGCGTCCGCGCCAGCGGCAGCTTCCGCCAGGACGATCCCAAGCCGCTGCGCGCCGAGCACAAGTTTTACGTCGAGCTCGACGCCAAGCAGGCGGTGCCGATGCCGGGCGCGTTCGCGCTCGGCGCGTTCTTCGCCACGCCGCAGCCGGTGTTCGCCCTGGTCGGCAGCGCCAACGCGCCTGAAGGCATCCCCGACGAAGGCGAGGGCCTGTGCCTCGGCGGGCGTTCGGAAGAGACCTACCGGATCGAGTTCCCCAAGACCGTCAAGGTGCTGGCCAAGCCGCAGGACCTGAAGCTGGAATCCAACGGCTCGCGCTACGAGGCGACGTACCGCCTGGAAGGCAATGTGCTGCACGCGCATCGGGTGATCGAGGACGCGACCACCGGGCCGGTGTGCAGCATCGCGTACAACAAGGCGTATTCCGAGTTCGCGCGCAAGGTGGTGCCGAATCTGAAGGCGCAGGTGGTGTATCAGTAAGCGCGCGGCGCGCGCAGCCGAGACGGGCGGCGCTGCGCCGGCCCGCTGGTTTCGGGCCGCCGCGAGTCCGGTGTCTGTATTCGCATTAACGAAGGCCTCGACCGAACCGGTCGGGGCCTTCGCGTGCGCGGCAGGCGCCTTAGGCCGCGGCGGCGACTGGAGATAAGGGCTGCGGCGAGCCATGCCCGGGCGGCGCTGGCCGCAGGTCGGGAAAGTCGATAAGGTCCGCCGCAGTGCTTCGGCGATGTCCGGATTCGACGAAAGGAGGCGGAAATGAGAGACGCACTGCCCGCAATGCCTGCAAGAACACTGGCGCTGCCGCTGCTGTGCCTGTGCTTCGCTGCAGCCGCCGCCCAGGAAAAACCGCGTGCGGGCGAGGCCGGCGCAGAAGCGCCGCCCGTCCCGCACGTCGTCATCGCCAAGCCGGGCGCCGAAAGTCCCGCTCCCGCGATCGGGTTCATTCCCGCTCCGCCCGAACGGGTCGAGCAGATGCCGCAATTTCCCGGCGGCGAAGCCTCGCTCAAGGCCTATCTGAAGGAAAATCTGCAATATCCCGCCCAGGCGCTGGAAAACCAGACGCGGGGCTTGGTGGTCGCCGAGTTCGTCGTCGATGTCGATGGGACGCTCAAGGACGTAAAGATCATCCGCGATATCGGCGGCGGTTGCGGTGCGGAAGCCAAGCGGCTCGTGCAGAACATGCCGCCGTGGCAGCCGGGACGGCAAGGCGGCGAGGCGGTCAAGGTCAGTTACAGGCTCAAGATCGATTTCGATCCGGCGCAGTGGCAGAACGACCGCAAGACGCGCAAATGACGGTCCGAGGCCGGGCTACGGCGGAGCGCTGCGGATCGAAGCCGCAAACGACGAGGGAGCTTCGGCTCTCTTTTTGTTTGTTCGTCGAAGGCGCGTTGGCCGCCCGACGAACATCGAGGATACGACCTGTCCCAAGCTCGCGCACGGCGGCGGCGGCGGCGGCGGGGGAGGCGAACTTGCCTAAAGCCTCTACCCGATTTGCGCCTTACAGGCACCGTAAATACGCGCAACCTACGCGGCGCCGTCGATAACTGCGATAGCGCGCGAGCTTTTCGGACATTCCGGCTTGCGCGCCCGGTTCGCGACCGCCTGGGACGGTTGAAACGATCGCCGATCGGCGACGAAGCGAATACCCGCCGCTGGACCGGGCTGCGATGAATTGCGGGTACGAGGCGCGCAATCGGCCTGAACGCAATCGAGCGGCGCCCGGCTTGTGCCGTCGGCGCCGTCGCCTTAGCCTGCGCGCATGAGCGAATCCCCCAAGACCCCGATCCGTCTCCTGATCCACGGCGCCAGCGGGCGCATGGGCCAGGCCCTGCTGCGATTGGCCCGCGAACGCGACGACGTTCGGGTGGTCGCGGCGTATTCGCGCACGCCGCCGGCGCAGCGGGTCATCGACAACGTTGCGCACTTCGCCTCGGCCGAACTGGCCGGCGCGCCGGAGTTCGACGTGGCGATCGATTTCAGCCTGCCGGAAGGTTTCGACCCGGTGCTGGCGCTGTGCGCGCAGCGCGGCAAGGGCTTGGTATCGGGCACCACCGGGCTGAGCTCGGCGCAGAACGCGCAGATCAACGAGGCCGCGGCCGCGATCGCGGTGGTGTGGGCGGCCAACTACAGCCTCGGCGTGGCGGTGCTGACCGAACTGGTGCGCCAGGCCGCCGCGGCGTTGCCGGAGTGGGACTGCGATGTGATCGAGGCGCACCACACCCGCAAGCTCGACGCGCCGTCGGGCACCGCGCTGCACCTGGGCGCGGCCGCGGCGATCGGCCGCGGCCGCGATCCGCATTACGCCAGCCTGCGCGCCGGCGACATCGTCGGCGAACACACCGTGCAGTTCGCCACCGCCGGCGAGCGCATCGAGCTGATCCACCGCGCGACCAACCGCGACATCTTCGCCCGCGGCGCGCTGCATGCGGCTACGCGTCTGGCCGAGCGCGCGCCGGGGATGTACCAGTTGCGCGATCTGCTCGGCTGAAGCCGGCGCCACCGGATCCGCGCCGCGCCGGGCGGCGGTGGCGTCTGCGGCGCCGTCCTCCGGCCTGCGTTCTTCTTGCTTGCGACTGCCGGCGCGCCGCACCGGCCCGGCCGGCGTGCGCGCGCCGATCGTTGGCGACGAAGCCGGGCGCCTGTCCCGAGCTGTCTGCACGGCGGCCGAAGCGTGGACCTGGGAAGCGACAGCAGCGTTTTGGCTGTGATTGTTCGGTTTACTTATTGCACTTTAATTGGGCTGCACGGCTGCGCCGATGAGTTTGTTTTGCGCCTGATGTGATTATGTTGTGTGCGCGCTTTCGACGGGCGGCCACATCGCTTGCATAGCGCTTAAAAATCAGCTTGTTATCGCTGCAAAAGGTTGGCTAGTCTCCGCCGGTAATCCGGGCAGGGAGATTATGTCGGTGAATGAAAATCCGTTCCAAAAAAACAGCAGCGACCCGCAAATGCTGCTGGTCGTCGCCCAGGGACTGGTCCAGTCGCAACTGGCGGCGACGCTGGGCCGCGCGCTGCAACAGGCCGAGGACCAACTGCAGCAACAAAGCCTGCGCGGCCGCGATGCCGAACTGACCGCGGTGCGCGACCTGCGCCGCGCGCGCAGCCGCATCCTGCAGCGCTTCGAGCAGCAGGTGGGCAGCGCGTTCGAGCAGTTGCAGGGGGCGGCCGGCGCGGCGCCGGCCGCGGCGGCCGGCTCCAGGCTGAGCCTGGTGTCCGACGACGGGCTGGTCGAGCAGCTCGCCGCCCAGGAGATGGTCGAAAACCTGGCCAAGGCGCACGAGACGGCGCTGGGCCACCTGGAGCGGCGCCTGGTCGTGCTGTCCGGGCGCGGCGCGCTGGCGCCCAGCGCCAATCCCTGCCATCCCAAGTACCTCGGCGACTCCCTGAACGCGTCGCTGGGTTCGCTGTACCTGACCATCAACGTGCGCGTGCTGGTCTACCGCTGCGTGGAGCAGGAACTGCGGCGCGCGCTGGGGCCGCTGTACGAGCGGCTCAACGCCGAACTCGCCGCGGCCGGCGTGCTGCCGTCGATGGGGCGCTGACCGGCGCACCGCCGCGCTGCGCGGGGCGCGGACACGAGGCGGGCCGGGCCGCCGGGCGCGGCCCGCTGCCGCCGCGGTCCGGCCGGACGCGTTCAGCTGCGGTCGCCGCCCCGACGCCGAAGGGCATATCGAGACTGGCGCCGGCGCGCCATCGCGGATAGAATTCCGGCTCGCCTGAATCCCGCCCGCCGGACCGGTCCTGCACCGCGTCCGCGCTTTGCTGCAAGTCGGTTTCGCCGACGCCGCGCACGGGATCAGATCCTTCGGCAGCCAAGGCGACCCCCGTGACCCAACCCGCAATCCTCGCTCTCGAAGACGGCACCGTGTTCGAGGGCGTTTCCGTAGGCGCGCCCGGCCTGAGCGTCGGCGAAGTCGTATTCAACACGGCCATCACCGGCTACCAGGAAATCCTCACCGACCCCTCGTATGCGCGCCAGCTGGTGACGCTGACCTATCCGCACGTCGGCAACACCGGCGTGACCGATCAGGACGACGAGGCGCGCCAGGTCTGGGCCAGCGGCCTGATCGTGCGCGACGTGCCGCGCCGCCCCAGCAACTGGCGCAGCCAGATCGCGCTGCCGCAGTGGCTGGCCGACCGCGGCGTGGTCGCCATCGCCGGCATCGACACGCGCAAGCTGACCCGCCTGCTGCGAGACACCGGCGCGCAGAACGGCGCGCTGATGGCCGGCGAGATCGATGCCGACAAAGCCATCGAAGCCGCGCGCAAGTTCCCCGGCCTCAAGGGCATGGACCTGGCCAAGGAAGTCTGCACGCGCGAGCGCTACCAGTGGACCGAAGGCCAGCTCGACCTGGACCGCAACGCCTTCGTCAGCGTCGAGCCGCGCTTCCATGTCGTCGCCTACGACTTCGGGGTCAAGCTCAACATCCTGCGCATGCTCGCCGAGCGCGGCTGCCGCATCACCGTGGTGCCGGCGCAGACGTCGGCCGCCGAGGTGCTGGCGCTGCAGCCCGACGGCGTGTTCCTGTCGAACGGCCCCGGCGATCCGGAGCCCTGCGATTACGCGATCGCCGCGATCAAGGAATTCGTCGCGCGCAAGATCCCGACCTTCGGCATCTGCCTGGGCCACCAACTGCTCGGCCTCGCCGCCGGCGCCAAGACCCTGAAGATGAAGTTCGGCCACCACGGCGCCAACCATCCGGTCCAGGACCTCGACGGCGGCCGGGTCATGATCACCTCGCAGAACCACGGCTTCGCGGTCGACGAAGCCAGCCTGCCGGCGAACGTGCGGGTCACCCACCGCTCGCTGTTCGACGGCAGCAACCAGGGCATCGCGCTGACCGACGCGCCGGCCTTCAGCTTCCAGGGGCATCCGGAAGCGAGTCCCGGCCCGCACGACGTGTCGCCGCTGTTCGACCGCTTCGTGAGCATGCTCGAGCAGGCCAAGGCCTGATGAGCGCCGCGCCGGCCCCGCCGTCGCGCCGACGCCGCTGGCGTCGGCGCGTATTGGCGGCGCTGGCGCTGGCCGGCGCGTATCCCGCGTTCGTGATGGTCGCGGTGTACTCGCAGTGGTTCGCCGCGGGTCTGCCGGGCGGACGCAACGGCCCGGCCGATGCGTACCGCCACAGCCTCGCCAGCGCGGTCGTCGCCTACACCTCGTCGCCGCGCTGCGTCGACTGGGTGACCGCAGTGATGGAGCGCGACGGCGAAGGCAACCCGAGCCGGGCGATGGACGCCCACAACAACCGGATCGGCGCGCGCATCGGCGCCGCCGCCACCACCTGGACCGCGATGCAGCGCGAGGTTCGCGCCGCGGTCGACCACGGCGCGATCGACGCCCGATCGCCCGAGCAAATCACCTGGCTCGCCCCCGCGGCGTGGCAGGACCGACTTTACTGAGGACCTCATGCCCAAGCGTACCGACATCAAAACCGTCCTGATCATCGGCGCCGGCCCGATCGTGATCGGCCAGGCCTGCGAGTTCGACTACTCCGGCGCGCAGGCGTGCAAGGCGCTGCGCGACGAGGGCTACCGCGTGGTCCTGGTCAATTCGAATCCGGCCACGATCATGACCGACCCGAACATGGCCGACGCCGTGTACATCGAGCCGATCAACTGGCAGACGGTCGAGAAGATCATCGCCAAGGAAAAGCCAGACGCTTTGCTGCCGACGATGGGCGGCCAGACCGCGCTGAACTGCGCGCTCGATCTGGCCGACAACGGCGTGCTGGAGAAGTACGGCGTCGAGCTGATCGGCGCCAAGCGCGACGCCATCCGCATGGCCGAAGACCGCGAGCTGTTCCGCGTGGCGATGAGCGAGATCGGTTTGGAGTGCCCGCGCGCCGCGGTCGCGCGCACGCTCGAGGAAGCGATCGAGATCCAGGCGACGGTCGGCTACCCGACCATCATCCGCCCCAGCTTCACCCTCGGCGGCAGCGGCGGCGGCATCGCCTACAACCGCGAAGAGCTGATCGAGATCGTCACCCGCGGCCTGGAGCTGTCGCCGACCACCGAAGTGCTGGTCGAGGAATCGGTGCTGGGCTGGAAGGAATTCGAGATGGAAGTGGTCCGCGACACCGCGGACAACTGCATCATCGTCTGCTCGATCGAGAACTTCGACGCGATGGGCGTGCACACCGGCGACTCGATCACCGTCGCCCCGGCGCAGACCCTGACCGACAAGGAATACCAGCGCCTGCGCGACGCCTCTATCGCGGTTTTGCGCAAGATCGGCGTCGACACCGGCGGCTCCAACGTGCAGTTCGGCATCAACGCGCAGAACGGCCGCGTGGTGGTGATCGAAATGAACCCGCGCGTGTCGCGCTCCTCGGCGCTGGCGTCGAAGGCGACCGGCTTCCCGATCGCCAAGATCGCGGCCAAGCTCGCGGTCGGCTACACCCTGGACGAACTGCGCAACGAGATCACCGGCGGCGCGACCCCGGCCTCGTTCGAGCCGTCGATCGACTACGTGGTCACCAAGATCCCGCGCTTCGCGTTCGAGAAGTTCCCGCAGGCCGACGCGCGCCTGACCACGCAGATGAAGTCGGTCGGCGAAGTCATGGCGATGGGCCGCACCTTCCAGGAATCGCTGCACAAGGCGCTGCGCGGGCTGGAGACCGGCAAGGTCGGCCTCGACCCGACCGGCCTGGACCTGTCCAGCGAGGCCGATCTGGCCGCGCTCAAGCGCGAGCTCAAGGAGCCGGGCCCGGAGCGCATGTTCTACATCGGCGACGCGTTCCGCGCCGGCCTCAGCGTCGAGGACGTGCACGCGATGTCGTTCGTCGACCCGTGGTTCCTCGACCAGATCGAGGAACTGATCGCGGCCGAGCGCGAAGTCGCCGACGCCGGCCTGGCCGCGCTCGACAAGGACCGCATGCGCGAACTCAAGCGCATGGGCTTCTCCGACGCGCGTCTGGCCCAGCTGACCGGCACCGACGAAACCGCCGTGCGCACCCTGCGCCGCGCGCTCAAGGTGCGCCCGGTGTACAAGCGCGTGGACTCGTGCGCGGCCGAGTTCGCGACCACCACCGCCTACATGTACTCGACCTATGAGGACGAGTGCGAAGCCAACCCGAGCAACCGCGACAAGATCGTCGTGCTCGGCGGCGGCCCCAACCGCATCGGCCAGGGCATCGAGTTCGACTACTGCTGCGTGCACGCCGCGCTGGCCCTGCGCGAGGACGGCTATGAAACCATCATGGTCAACTGCAACCCGGAGACCGTGTCGACCGATTACGACACCTCCGACCGCCTGTACTTCGAGCCGCTGACGCTCGAGGACGTGCTCGAGATCGCCGACCTGGAGAAGCCCAAGGGCGTGATCGTGCAGTACGGCGGCCAGACCCCGCTGAAGCTGGCGCGCGCGCTGGAAGCCAACGGCGTGCCGATCATCGGCACCACCCCGGACAGCATCGACCTGGCCGAAGACCGCGAGCGCTTCCAGAAGCTGGTGCAGGAGCTCGGGCTGGCCCAGCCGATCAATCGCACCGCGCGCAACCCCGACGAGGCGCTGGCCCTGGCCAACCAGATCGGCTACCCGATGGTGGTGCGCCCGAGCTACGTGCTCGGCGGCCGGGCGATGGAGATCGTCTACTCCGACGCCGACCTGACCCGCTACATCCGCGACGCGGTCAAGGTCTCCAACGATTCGCCGGTGCTGCTCGACCGCTTCCTCGACAACGCGGTCGAAGTCGACGTCGACGTGATCGCCGACCGCGAAGGCCGGGTGCTGATCGGCGGCGTCATGGAGCACATCGAAGAGGCCGGCGTGCACTCGGGCGACTCCTCGTGCTCGCTGCCGCCGTACTCGCTGTCGCCGGCGACGCAGGAAAAGCTGCGCGAGCAGGTCACCGCGCTGGCCAAGGCGCTCAAGGTCGTCGGCCTGATGAACACCCAGTTCGCGATCCAGACCGATGCCGACGGCAACGAAACCATCTACCTGATCGAAGTGAACCCGCGCGCCTCGCGCACCGTGCCGTTCGTGTCCAAGGCCACCGGCATGGCGCTGGCCAAGATCGCCGCGCGCTGCATGGTCGGCCAGACCCTGACCTCGCAGGACGCGGTCGAAGAGATCGTGCCGGACTACTACTCGGTCAAGGAAGCGATCTTCCCGTTCGCCAAGTTCCAGGGCGTCGACCCGATCCTCGGGCCGGAGATGCGCTCCACCGGCGAGGTCATGGGCGTGGGCCAGAACTTCGGCGCGGCGATGGCGCGCGCGCAGGAAGCCGGCGGCATCAAGGCGCCGCCGGTCGGCAAGGTGTTCATCTCGGTGCGCGATCCGGACAAGCAGCGCGTGCTCCCGGTCGCTCAGGAGCTGCTGCGCCGCGGCTACACGCTGGTCGCCACCCGCGGCACGCAGGCCTTCTTCGCCGAGCACGGCGTGGTTTGCGAAGGCATCAACAAGGTCACCGACGGCCGTCCGCACATCGTCGACCTGATCAAGAACGGCGAGATCGTCTACATCATCAACACCACCGAAGGCCGTCAGGCGATCTCGGACTCGTTCTCGATCCGGCGCGAGGCCTTGCAGCAGCGGGTGACCTATTCGACCACCGTGTCGGGCGCGCGCGCGCTGGTCAATTCGCTCGACTACCGCGGCCAGGGCCCGGTGTGGTCGCTGCAGGAACTGCACGCGCAGATCGGCGCGCGCTGAGCTGAGCGGGCGATCGGCGTGCGCCGATCTTGAGCCGATCGAGCGGCGAACGCCGGCCTTGAGCCGATCGAGCGGCGAACGCCGCTCTTGTGCCGATCGAGCGGCGAACGCCGCTCTTGTGCGGATCGATCGGCGTGCGCCGATCGATCCCGCGCGGCCCGGGCTCGCTGCTGTGTGAGGGCCTTCGGGCCCGATGCTTGCCGGCCGGATCGTACCGATCTGTGACCCAAGCGTCGGGCCCGAAGGTCCTCCCGCAGGTTTTTCTCCCGGATTTTCAAGGGGTGTCTTCCGCCGGGCTTCCCCGGCACAATGCCCCCTGGACACATCTTCGAAACATTCGCGCCGGGCCCCGCGGACCCGCCCGGCGTCGCACCGCAGAGGAACCAAGGAATGAGAGCACCCATTACCGCCAAGGGCGCGCTGCGCCTGCGCGCCGAACTGGAAGAACTCAAGTCGGTCAAGCGCCCGGCCGTGATCAACGCGATCGCCGAAGCGCGCGCCCACGGCGATCTCAAGGAAAACGCGGAGTACCACGCCGCGCGCGAGCAGCAGGGCTTCATCGAAGGCCGCATCAAGCAGCTCGAAGCCGAGCTGTCGCACGCGCAGATCATCGACACCAGCACCCTCAACGCCGGTTCCAAGGTCGTGTTCGGCGCCAACGTCGAACTGGCCGACACCGAAACCGACGAGGAGAAGCGCTACCAGATCGTCGGCGACCTGGAAGCGGACATCAAACTCGGCCTGATCGCGATCTCCTCGCCGGTCGCGCGCGCGCTGATCGGCAAGAACGAAGGCGACACCGTCGTCATCGAAGCGCCGGGCGGCACCCGCGAGTACGAAATCGTCGGCGTCAGCTACGACGGCTGAGCCGTCGCAGCCGAACCGACCGACCGGCATGAACCGCGTCGACCTGCTGCTGCCCGCGCGCGAACGCTTCGGCGGCCAGCGCCTGGGCGAGGATCTGGCCCGCCGCTTCGGCCGCGCCGAGCGCACGGTCGAGGCCGCCGACTGCGCCGCGCGGGTGTTCGACATCCTGCCGCGCGGCTGGCCGGTCGCCGCGGCGACCCGCCAGCGCGACGCCGGCGACGCCGCCCACGGCGCCTGGCTGCGCGCCGATCCGGTGTATGTGCGGCCCGACATCAACGGCGCGCGCCTGCTCGCTTACGGCCGCGCGCTGAGCCTGAGCGAGCGCGACAGCGCCGCTTTGCTACCGGCGCTGAAGCCGCTGTTCGGCGACGCCGGCTTTCCGATCGACGCGCCGGCGCCGGAGCGCTGGTACATCGCGCTGCCGCGCGAAACCAGGCTGCCGCGCTTCGTCTCGCCCGAGCAGGCGCTGGGCGAAGACCTGTTCCAGCACCTGCCGGCCGGCGAAGGCGCCGAAGGCCGCCGCTGGCGCGCCTTGCTCAGCGAAGCGCAGGTGGTGCTGCACAACCATCCGCACAACGCCGCGCGCGCCGCCGCCGGGCTGGCGCCGATCAATTCGCTGTGGTTCTGGGGCGCCGGCGCGCTGCCGGACCACGTGCGCTGCGACTACGCCGGCGTGTACAGCGACGATGAAGCGCTGACCGCGTTCGGCGCCCAGGCCGGCATCGCTGCGGGCGCGCTGCCGCCGCAGTGGAGCGCGCCGGCGGGCGAGGGCGCGTTCCTGTTCGACCTGCGCGCGCAGCGCGATCTGGCGCTGATCCAGCGCGACTGGCTGCAACCGCTGGCCGCCGCGCTCGAGCGCGGCGCGCTCGCGCGGGTCGCGGCGATCTGCGCCGACGGCGAACGTTTCGAACTCGCGCGTTCGCAGCGTTGGCGGTTCTGGCGCAAGCCGCTGCGTTCGTTGCTGGATTGAACGCGGCCATGCATCCCGCAGCTTCGGCCGCCGATCCGGAGCGGCCGCGTTGAAGCCTGCCGCACGCCTGCGCCGGCGCGAAGCGGCCGCCGACGGGCACTGGCCCGACTCGGTGCCGCCGCTGCTGCGCCGCATCTACGTCGCGCGCGGCGCCGCCAGCCTGGAGCAGGCCCAGCCCAAGCTCGCCCAGTTGCTGCCGCCCGACGGCATGCTCGGCCTGGAGCGCGCGACCGAACTGTTGGCCGCGGCGATCGCCGCGGACCGCCACATCCTGGTGGTCGGCGATTTCGATTGCGACGGCGCCACCGCCTGCGCGGTCGGCGTGCGCGGCCTGCGCATGCTCGGGGCGAAACGGGTGTCGCATGCGGTGCCGAACCGGATCGTGCACGGCTATGGCTTGTCGCCGGCGTTGGTGCAAGAACTGGCGAAGCTGCAACCGGATCTGTTGGTCACCGTCGACCACGGCATCGCCTGCCACGCCGGCATCCGCGCCGCGCGCGAGCTCGGCTGGCAGGTGCTGGTCACCGATCACCATCTGCCCGGCGACGCCTTGCCGCCGGCCGATGCCATCGTCGATCCCAACCAACCCGGCGACGCCTTCCCGAGCAAGATGCTGGCCGGCGTCGGGGTGATGTTCTACGTGCTGCTGGCGCTGCGCCGGCGGCTGCGCGAAGCCGGCGCGTTCGGCGCAGGCGGCAACGGACCGGACCTGAGCCAACTGCTCGACCTGGTCGCGGTCGGCACCGTCGCCGACCTGGTGCCGCTCGACGCCAACAACCGCGCCCTGGTCGCCGCCGGCCTGCGCCGGCTGCGCGCGGGGCAGGGCGGCGCCGGCCTGCGCGCGCTGATCGAAGTCTCCAACCGCGACCACCGCCGGCTCACCGCCGCCGACATCGGCTACGCGCTGGCGCCGCGTCTCAACGCCGCCGGGCGCCTGGAAGACATGGCGCTCGGCATCGAATGCCTGCTGACCGAAAACCCGGCGCAGGCGCGCGACATCGCCGCCACGCTCAACGACATAAACGCCGAACGCCGCGCGGTGCAGCAACAGATGACCGACGAAGCCGAGCGCGCGTTCGCGCGCGTCGCCTTCGACCCGGCCGCCGCGCCGCTGGCGCCGTGCCTGTTCGATCCGGACTGGCATCCCGGCGTGGTCGGTCTGGTCGCTTCGAAGATGAAGGAGCGCCTGCACCGTCCGGTCGTCGCGTTCGCCCCGGGCGAGCCCGGCAGCGCGCAGTTGCGCGGTTCGGCGCGTTCGATTCCCGGCTTCCACATCCGCGACGCGCTGGCCGACGTGGCCGCGCGCCATCCCGGCTTGATCGAACGCTTCGGCGGCCACGCGATGGCCGCCGGCCTGTCGCTGCACCGCGACGCGTTCGAACCGTTCCGCGACGCGTTCGACGCGGTCGCGCGCGCGGCGCTGACGCCGGAGCTGTTGCAGGCCGACGTGCTCAGCGACGGCGCCTTGCTGCCGGCCGAGTTCGACCGCCGCCACGCCGAATCGCTGCGCGACGGCGGGCCGTGGGGGCAGGGCTTCGCCGAGCCGCAGTTCGACGGCGAATTCGAAGTGCTGGCGTGGCGGGTGGTCGGCGAGCGCCATCTCAAGTTCGAACTGGGCTGCGAAGGGCGGCGTCTGAACGCCATCGAGTTCGGCGGCTGGGACGGCAACGCGCCGCCGCCGTGGGTGCGCATCGCCTATCGCCTGGAGGCCGACGATTACCGCGGCGGCGATGCGGTGCAATTGGTCGTGGTGCATCGCGAGGCGTTGTAATCGCGGCGATGCGTCTTTGCCGATGTTGGCGATGGCGCCGCCGCTGCGATCCTGGTTCGCACCTTTCTCTATCGGTCCGCATCCTCGATCCGAGTCGACGGCCTGTAACAGTATGTAACGGCGCGATGCGCTCGATCGCTGGCTATCGCCTACATCCATTCTCTATCTCTGTTTGCGCGTCCCTGATCGAACGGGCGTGCGCGGCGCCGCGTCGTCGAATGCGTCGTTGCCGGTCCGATCCGTCGCCGCGATGCGCTTTACGACGCGCTCGCGTCGCGCATAGCGATAGCGAAAGACAGCGCGGCGACAAGTTTCGAAACCGCTGGAATGGGCAAAAGAAGTGTGCCGATGACTGCGTTGTGCTGCATATTTATTTCACTGCCGAATCATCCGCGTTTGCGCGCGAATATATGCACATTGAAAATGTGACGACATAGAAGTCCGAATCATTTTGCTTGCGATACGATTCGGTCGTGCGGTTGTGGTGGTGACTCAGTCGAGAGCGCGTTAGCCAATCGGTGCTCACAAGACGCAGTGGGGTCGCAGCGGTGGAGTCCTCTCGCGATGTTCGAGCGGAATGTTCGCCGCAAGAAACCGCGCTAATTTCCGGGAATTCCCAAGACGAAGCCGATAGCGGCCCATGGTCGCGGTTCGGACTGCGTCCGTAGCTGAGGCTGTACGACGGCAGACTGCGTTCGCGCAGCCGCGTCGGTTCTGCGCTGTCGAGTTCGTCGCGGTCATTGCGCGACGGCGGTTGGATTCTCATGCCGCTGCGCGCACGTTGTCGTTCGGATTTTCGCTGTTCCAGGCACGGCCCCCAATCAACTTTCAGTCTGCGTAACGACGGATCGGGCGTCGAGGATGGGTCGCACCTGTCGTAAATGCTGTGCGGCTATTGCGGTCGTCGACATCGATTTCTTTCGCGCGAGCGGAGTTTCGCGGCGCTGCGTTCGGGCCGTTGGCAAGCGGGCGCTGCATCGAAGCGACTTTGTAACCAAGTTTTGTTTTAACGACGCGTCCGCAAACAAGGACGCGCGACGCGCACAAGCGCGTCATGTTGCCGACAAGAAACCGTTCGCAAACCAGATGTGCTGCCGTGCGCCGCGAATTCGCAACCGGCGTAGGGAATTCATAGTCGACCGCGGTATGCGGATTCGATCAAGGACGAACGCTGTAGAGACTGGGAGGTCCGGCATGAGCGGTGCGAGTGTGGGCGGTGCCATGGATGTCGCGATCGTCGGCATCGCTTTCCGTTTCCCGGGCGCCAACGACCGCGACGGGTTCTGGCAGAACCTCGCCGCACGCAAGTCCAGCGTGACCGAAGTGCCGCCCGCGCGCTGGGATTGGCGGCCGCTGTGGGGCGATCCGAAACTCGAGGTCGACAAGACCTTCAGCAAGTGGGGCGGCTTCATCGACCAGGTCGATGCGTTCGACCACGAATTCTTCGGTCTGTTGCCCAAAGTCGTGCACAGCATGGACCCGCAGCAGCGGATCATGCTCGAACTGGCATGGGCGGCGCTGGAAGACGCGGGCCTGGCGCCGTCGCGCCTGCGCGACCGCGCGGTCGGCGTGTTCGCCGGCGTCACCCACCACGACTACAAGGAACTGCTGGCCAACGCCGGGGTTCCGGCCGGTCCTTATCACTACACCGGCACCGCGACCGTGGTGGTGCCCAACCGCATCTCGCATTATTTCGGCTTCCGCGGCCCGAGCGTGCCGGTGGATACCGCCTGTTCCAGCGCCTTGAACGCGGTGCATCAGGCGATCCAGTCGCTGGAAAGCGGCGAGTGCGAACTCGCCCTGGCCGGCGGCGTCAGCCTGATGCTGAACCCGTACCGGCATATTTCGGTATCGAAGATGGGCACGCTGTCGCCGACCGGCTCGTGCAAGACCCTCGACGACAGCGCCGACGGCTATGTGCGCGGCGAAGGCGCGGGCTGGTTCGTGCTCAAGCCGCTGCACCGCGCGCTGGCGGACAAGGACCCGATCCACGGCGTGATCAAGGGCAGCGCGATCAACCACTGCGGGCAGACCCACACGCTGAGCTATCCCAGCGCGCAGGCGCAGGCCGACGTCATCGTCGCCGCCCACCGGCGCGCCGCAGTCGCGGTGGACAGCGTCGATTTCGTCGAACTGCACGGCACCGGCACGCCGAAGGGCGATCCGATCGAGTTCGAAGGCCTGCGCGGCGCGTTCGCGCGGCTGGCGCAGGAGCAAGGCGTCGAACTGGCGCCGGGCCACTGCGGCCTGAGTTCGGCCAAGACCAACATCGGCCATCTCGAAGCCGCCGCCGGCATGGCCGGGGTGACCAAGGTGCTGCTGGCGTTCCGGCACGGACGGCTGCCGGGGTTCCACGATTTCCGCTCGCTCAATTCGCGCATTTCGATGGACGGCGCGCCGTTCCGCATCCTCGACCGGACCGTGCCGTGGCCGCGGCGCGGCGAGGATGCGCCGCGCCGCGCCGGCGTCAGCGCGTTCGGCTTCGGCGGCACCAATGCGCATCTGATCCTGGAAGAGCCGCCCGCGCCGGCATCGGCGTCGCTGGCGCGCAAGGCCGCCGGTGGCGGTCCCTGCGTGGTCGCGCTGTCGGCCAAGAGCGCGGGCGCGCTGCGAGCGCGCAAGCGCGACCTGCTGGAATGGCTGCGCGTCGACGACGGCGAACATTCGCTGGCCGAGATCGCGCGCGCCTCGCTGCTGGATCGCGATCACCTGCCGCTGCGCTTCGCCTGCGTGGTCGCCGATACGGTGGAACTGGCGCAAGCGCTGGCGATGGACGCGGACGCGCCCGGGCGCTCGCCCGCCGCAACGGAATCCGACGACGCGGCTGCGGAGCTGGATGCCGCCGCGATGGCGGTGTTGGCCTCGCTGACCGGCACGCGCGCGCGCAAGCGCCGCGAGCTCCTGCACCGGCTGGCCGGGCTGTACCTGCGCGGCGCGACCGTCGACTGGGCCGCGTTGTATCCGCAACCGCCCGTGCGCCGCCTGCGTCTGCCGGTGTACGCGTTCGAACGCAACGCGTTCTGGCTGCCGGACAGCGATGGCGCGGCGCCGCGCCGCCGCATCGGCGCGGACGCGCCGTTGCATCCGCTGTTGCAGCGTCAGGTCGCCGCGCACGGGCCGCGGGCTTACCGGTCGACGTTCGACGGCAGCGAGTTCTTCCTCGCCGATCACGTCGTGGCCGGGCACAAGACCTTGCCGGGCGTGGCGTATCTGGAAATGGTGCGGGCCGCGTTGTTGCAGACCCTGGAGCGGCCGTCCGCGGCGCCCGCGGCCGCGGTCCGGGTGGCCGATGTGGTCTGGTTGCGGCCGCTGACCGTCGGCGAGGGGCGGGTCGAGATCGAGGTCGAACTGACGCCGGCCGCGGCCGGCGAATCCGATTTCGCATTCGCGGTCGCGCTGCGCGATGGCGGCGGCGACGCGCACACGCTGTGCCGCGGCTCGGTCGGGTTGCGGCAGAACCCGTCCGCGGCCGATGGCGTTGCGGCGGCCGGCGCCGACCCGGTGTACGCCGGGCAGATTCACCCCGACCGGACCGACGCCGCGCAGATCTACGCCGACTTGCGCGAACAAGGCCTGGACTACGGTCCGGCGCACCGGATCGTGCAGGAACTGCGTTTCGATCGCGACGCCGGCGCGGCGCGGATCGAGCTGCCGGCCGCATTGCATGCCGACGCGGCGGCGTATGGTCTGCACCCGGGCATCGCCGACGCCGCGTTGCAGGCGGCAGTGGCCTTCCTCAGCCTCAGCGTGGGCGAAGCGCGGGTACGCGCAGCGGTGCCGTTCGCGCTCGACGAGGCCTTGATCCACCGCGCCGCGACCGGAGCGGTGCAGGCGCGCGTGCGCCGCAGCACCGGCGGCGGCGACAAGCTCGATGTCGATATCGTCGCCGCCGGCGCGCTGTGCGCGAGCCTGCGCGGCTTGAGCACGCGTCCGCTCGGCGGCGCGGCGCAGGCCGGCCCGGCGCAGGCGCCGCAGGCCTTGGCCGATGCGCTGTACACGACCGGCTGGCGCGCGCAGGCGGCGGCGCCGGCGTCGATGGACATCGCCGATCTGGTCGTGGTCGGCACCCAGCCCGAGCTGGACCGGGTCGAGCCGCTGTTGCGCGGCTGCCGGCGTTTCGCCCAGGCGCGGCTGGAGCGGATCGTGGTGCTGGCCGCGCACGAGCGCGCGCCCGAACACGCGATGACGGTGCGCCTGGGCGCGGCCGAGAGCTATCGCGCCGCCGCGGCCGCGCTGCAGGCCCGCGGCGTGCGCCCGGAGCGGCTGCTGCTGTTGCCGGCGCACGCGGCCCACCAGGCGCTCGACGAACGTCTGGCCGCCACCGGCCAGCACGTGTTCGCGCTGGTCCAGGCGCTGATCCGCGGCGGCAAGTCGGCGCGGCTGGTGTATCTGGCGCCGGGCTATCCCGACAAGGCCGAGCACCTGGCCTTGAGCGGTCTGTTCAAGACCTTGCAGATCGAGAAGTCCGGTTGGTCCGGCCGCGTGGTCGACGGCGCGGACGGGCAGGGCGAGGCGCTGGCCGACATCGTCGCCGACGAACTCGCCTGCGCCGCGGCGACGGTCGATGTGCGCTACCGCGACGGCGTGCGCGAGGTCCGCGCTTTCGCCGCGTACGCGCCGGCCCGGCGCAGCGGCATCGCCGCGGCCGGATTCCGCGAAGGCGGCGCGTACCTGATCACCGGCGGCCTGGGCGGCATCGGCCGCATCGTCGCCCGTCACCTGTGTTCGCGCTACCGCGCCCGGGTCTACCTGACCGGCCGCTCGCCGGCGAATCCGGCGCAGCGCGCCGAGCTCGACGACCTCGCCGCGCTCGGCGGCAGCGCGTGCTATCTGGCCTGCGACGTCGCCGACCGCGAGCAGGTGCGCCGCGCGATCGCCGCGGTGCATGCCGACGGCCGGCGCCTCAACGGCGTGCTGCATTCGGCCGGGGTCATCGAAGACGCCTTCCTGCTGCGCAAGAACGCGGAAGGGTTCGCCCGCGTGATCGCGCCCAAGACCCTGGGCACCTGGCACCTGGACGAGGAGACCGCGGCCGAGCCGCTGGACCTGTTCGTGCTGTTTTCTTCGGTCGCCGGCGCGTTGGGCAATGTCGGGCAGTGCGACTACGCCTACGCCAACGCGTTCCAGGATGCGTTCGCGCATGCGCGCGACGCGCGCGGCCTGGCCGGCGAACGCAGCGGCCGCTGCGTGTCGGTCAACTGGCCGTTCTGGCGCAACGGCGGCATGCGCCTGGGCGAGGCGGAGATCCGCGCGGTGCGCGAGAGCTTCGGGATCGCGCCGCTGGCCGACGAGGACGGCGTGCTGGCGCTCGAATTCGCTTTGGCGCAGGCGCAGCCGCAGTTGCTGGTGATGCCGGGCGATGGCGAGCGCGTGCGCGCGGTGTTGCAGGTCGCGGCGGCGGCCACAGCGGCACCGATGCCGGCGCCGATGCCGGCAGCGGCGCCGGACGCGGCGTCGGACGCCGCGACCCGGGCGCAGATCGCCGCGTTCCTGTCGGCGGCCTTCACCCGCCAGTTGAGCCTGCGCGAGCCGCTGCGCGCGGACAAGTCGTTCAAGGACTACGGCTTCGACTCGGTGGTCATGATCGAGCTGGTCGCGATCCTGGAAAAGATCTTCGGCACGCTGCCCAAGACCTTGTTCTTCGAGTATCAGGACCTCGGCGAACTGGCCGGGTACTTCCACGAGCATCACGCCGACGCCGCTGCCGCCGCTGCCGGCGTCACGGCCGCGCCTGCGCCGGTCGCGCCGGCTTCGCCCGCCGTCGCCGCTGCGCCGCCGGCGCCGGCCGATGCGCCGGCGGCGACGCCCGCGTCGGCCGCGCTGGTGCCGCTGCGCGCGCGCGCGATGGCCGCGCAGCGCGACGTCCGCGCGGCGCGCGACGGCGAGTCCGAGCACGACGATGCCGTCGCCATCGTCGGCCTGGCTGGCCGCTACCCGCAGGCGCCGACCCTGGAGGCGTTCTGGGACAATCTGCGCGACGGCCGCGACTGCATCGAACCGATCCCGGCCGAGCGTCCCGAGCTCGCCGCGGGCTTTCGTTTCCAACCCGGCGAGCCGACCCAGGCGCACAGCTATGCCCGCTGGGGCGGCTTCCTGCGCGATGTCGACCGGTTCGATCCGTTGTTCTTCAACATCTCGCCGAAAGAAGCCGAGCTGATCGACCCGGCCGAACGCCTGTTCCTGGAAACCGCGTTCGACGCGGTCGAAGACGCCGGCTATACGCCGGACACGCTGGCCGGCGGCGAGCGCCGGGTCGGCGTCTACGTCGGCACGATGTGGGGCGAATACCAGCTGCACGGCGTGACGCGCGCGAGAGAGGACTGGCTCACTCCGCACAGTTTCTATTGGGCGATCGCCAACCGGGTGTCGTACCAGTTCGATCTGTCCGGCCCGAGCATGACCGTCGACACGGCGTGCTCGTCGTCGCTGACGGCGATCCATCTGGCCTGCCAGGCGATCCGCCAGGGCGAGATCGAGGCGGCCATCGCCGGTGCGGTCAATCTGTCGCTGCACCCGAGCAAATACGATCTGCTCTCGGACCTGCGCTTCCTCTCCAGCGACGGCCGCTGCCGCGCGTTCGGCGAAGGCGGCGACGGCTACGTGCCCGGCGAAGGCGTCGGCGCGGTGGTGCTCAAGTCGCTGGCCAAGGCGCGCCGCGACGGCGACCACATCTATGCGCTCGTGCGCGGCAGCGCGATCAACCACGGCGGCAACGCCGCCGGCTTCACCGTGCCCAATCCGAAACGGCAGGCGCTGCTGATCCGCGAGGCGCTCGACAGCGCCGGCGTGGATCCGCGCGCGATCAGCTACGTCGAAGCGCACGGTACCGGCACCAGCCTCGGCGATCCGATCGAGATCAACGGGCTCGGCAAGGCCTTCGCCCAGAGCGAGCCGCAGTACTGCGCGATCGGCTCGGTCAAGTCCAACATCGGCCACCTGGAAGCCGCCTCGGGCATCGCCGGGCTGACCAAGCTGCTGTTGCAGTTCAAGCACGGCCTGCTGGCGCCGTCGATCCATGCCGAGCCGGCCAATCCCTACATCGATTTCGCCCGCAGCCCGTTCCGGGTGCAGCGCAGCTTGCAGCCGTGGCTGCGGCCGATGCTGGAGCGCGACGGCGTGTGGGTCGAACTGCCGCGCATCGCCGGCTTGAGCTCGTTCGGCGCCGGCGGTTCCAACGGCCATCTGATCCTGGAGGAATACCGCGACGACGAGCGCGCGGCCGACGCCGGGCCGGGGCCGTGGCTGTTCCTGTTGTCCGCGCGCAAGCCGGCGGCGTTGCAGGCGATGGCGGCGCAACTGGCGCGGCATGTGCAGGCGCAGGCCGGGCTCGATCTGGACGATGCCGCCTACACCTTGCAGGTCGGCCGGATCGCGATGGAGTACCGCTTCGCCTTCGTCGCGTCGAGCCGGGCCGAGTTGCTGCGGATCCTGCACGCCTGCGCCGAGCAGGGCGCGTCCGCGGCCGGCGCCTGGTCCGGCCATCGCGACGACGCGCGCCGCGATCCCGCGGTCGCCGCGCGGATCGATGCCGCGACGGCGCAACTGCCGCATTGGCTGGCGGCCGCCGATCTGGCCGCGCTGGCCCAGGCCTGGGCCGACGGCATCGCCGTCGACTGGACCCGGTTGCAGCGGCCCGGCCGGCGTCGCCGCGTGTCCTTGCCGGGTTACGTTTACCAGCGCCAGCGTTGCTGGATCGCCGCCGACGCCGGGCAGCGCAGCGTCGGCGCCGGCGCCGGCGCGTTGCACGCGCTGATCGACGCCAACGTGTCGACCCTGGACGAACAGGTCTTCGCCAAGCGCCTGCGCGCGGACGAATTCTTCCTGCGCGACCACCGGCTCGGCGAGCACTGGATCCTGCCCGGCGTCGCCGCGCTGGAAATGGCGATCCAGGCCGCGCGCCTGGCCGCGCCGGCGCAGCGCGCGGCGGCGCTGCGCGAGGTGCATTGGCTCAAGCCGGTGGCGGTGGGCGCGACGCCGGTCGCGGTCCGCCTCGGCTTGACGCCGGAGTCCGGCGCGCTCGGTTTCGAGCTGTACTCGCTCGACCAGAGCGCCGGCGCGGATGCGCGCACGGTCTACGCGCACGGCGCGATCGCTTTGGCCGATGCCGATGCCGATGCCGATGGCGATGCGACCGCCGCTGCGGACGCGGAGCGATTGCAGGTCGAAGCGATCCGCCGCAGCTGCGCCGTGCTGGAGCGCGACGCCATCGACGCCGCGTTCGCGGCGATGGGCTTCGTCTTCGGCGACAGTTTCCGGGTGCTGGAGCGGCTGCATTTCGACCCCGACCAGGCGCTGGCCGAATTGCGGATCGCGCCGGCGAGCGGCGGCGACGACGATGGCTTCGTACTGCACCCGGCGCTGCTCGACGGCGCGCTGCGCACCTGTCTCGGCATCGGCGGCCTCGGCGGCGCTGCGGCGATGCAGGTGCCGGTGCGGCTGGAGGCGCTCGAGATCCTGGCGGTTCCGGCGGGCGAGCGTTTCTACGCGCATGCGCGCCGCGTCGCGCATGCGGGGCTGGACGACGGCCAGCAGGCCTACGACCTGAGCCTGAGCGATGCCGGCGGCCGCGTGTGCGTGCGCCTGCGCGGGCTGGTCAGCCAGGACGCGACGCGGCTGGTCCGCGCCTTGGGCGCGGCCGCTGCGCCGGCGCCCGCGCGCGCAGCGACGGCGGCGGCGCCGGCGCTCGCCGCGCAGGCGGTCGCGGCAGGCGCGACGCAGCAGGCGGTCGCGGCCTACCTGCGCGGCATCGTCGGCGAGGTCGCCGGGCTGACCGCGGCCGAGATCGATCCGCTGGCGCCGCTGGAGCACTACGGCATCGACTCGGTGATGATCGTCAAGCTCAGCGCCCGCATCGAGCAGCGCTTCGGTCCGGTGCCGAAGACCTTGTTCTTCGAGTACCAGGACATCGAGGCGCTGAGCGGCTATCTGGCCGAAGCGCACCCCGAACAGGCGGGCGCGATGGCCGTCGCGGGCCGGCACGAAACGCCGGCAGCGGTCGTCGATGCGGCGGCCGACGGCGCCGCCGATGCGGCGACGATCGACCGGCTCTACGCGCGCCTGCGCGAAGCCGTCGGCAACGCAGCGCCGGCGCCGGCGATCGATGCGCCGATCGCGCACTGGCGGTTGGAACCGGTCGCGGTCATGGGTCTGTTGCACGCGTTGCAGGCCGAGTTCGACGGCGTCGAGCCGCACGCGCCGTATCGCCACGCCACCCTGGCGCAGTGGGCGCAGCAACTGCGCTGGAAGAACGGGCGCGCCGCGGCCGAGGTCGCCGCGCGCTCCGCGCCCGCGGCGCGCGCGTCCGGCCGTCGTTTCCAGCGCCGCGACCAGAACGGCGAAGCCATCGCCATCGTCGGCCTCAGCGGCCGCTATCCGCAGGCTGCGGACCTGCACGCGTTCTGGCAGAACCTGGCCGGCGGCCGCGACTGCATCGACGAGATCCCGCCGCAGCGCTGGGACCATAGCCGCATCTTCCATCCCGACCGCGGCCACAAGGGCACCGCCTACAGCAAGTGGGGCGGCTTCATCGACGGCATCGACCAGTTCGATGCGCGCTTTTTCAACATCAGCGCGCGCGAAGCCGAGCTGCTGGACCCGCAGGAGCGTTTGTTCCTGCAGACCGCATGGGAGTGCATCGAGGACGCCTGCTATACCCGCCAGTCGCTCAAGCCGCAGGCGGTCGGCGTGTTCGTCGGCGTGGCCTGGCTGTACTACGGCCAGTTCGAGGTCAGCGCGCGCCAGCTCGAATCCGGGCGTCCGGCCTCGAGTCTGGCGTCCATCGCCAACCGGGTGTCGTACGCGCTGAACCTCAACGGCCCGAGCATGGCCGTCGACACCATGTGCTCGTCGTCGCTGTCGGCGATCCATCTGGCCTGCCAGGCCATCGCCGGCGGCGATTGCGATGCCGCGATCGCCGGCGGCGTCAACGTGATCGCCCATCGCAACAAATACCTGCAACTCAGCGCCGCGCAGTTCCTGTCCAGCGACGGCCGCTGCCGCGCGTTCGGCGCCGGCGGCGACGGCTACGTGCCCGGCGAAGGCGTCGGCGCGGTGCTGCTCAAGCGGCTGAGCCGCGCCGAAGCCGACGGCGACCATATCTACGCCACGATCCGCGCCAGCGCGCTCAATCACGGCGGCAAGACCAACGGCTACACCGTACCGAGCAACCTCGCCCAGGCCGCGGTGATCGGCAAGGCCCTGCAACGCGCCGGCTGGCGCGCCGACAGCATCGGCTATGTCGAGGCGCACGGCACCGGCACCTCGCTCGGCGATCCGATCGAGCTGTCCGGGCTGAGCCGCGCCTTCGCCGGCGCGCAGGCGGCGACCGCCGGCGCCGGCGCGCCGCTGCCGGCGCAGGGCTGCCGCATCGGTTCGCTGAAATCCAATATCGGCCATCTCGAATCGGCGGCCGGCATCGCCGGGCTGACCAAGATCCTGTTGCAGTTCCGCCACGGCCGGATCGCGCCTTCGCTGCATTCGGCGCAGCTCAATCCCAACCTGGACCTCGCCGCCAGCCCGTTCCGCGTGGTCCAGCACTGCGAGCCCTGGCTGGCGCCGGCCGGCGCCGGCCCGCGCCGCGCGGCGCTGAGTTCGTTCGGTGCGGGCGGGGCCAACGCGCATTGCCTGATCCAGGAACATCCGCGCCCGCAGCGGCCGGCGCGGCCGCCGCGGCCGGCGCTGTTCGTGCTGTCGGCCGACAGCGACGAGCGCTTGCGGCTGTATGTCGAGCGCATCATCGCGTTCATCGAACGCGGCGGCGACGCCGACGTCGGCCTGGACCTGGCCACGCTCGCGTACGCCTCGCAGGTGGGCCGCGAAGCGATGGACGAGCGGCTGGCGGTGCTGGCGGACAGCGTCGAGGAACTGCTCGCGGCGCTGCGCGCCTGGCGCGACGGCGCGCCCGGCGAGCGCACCCTGCGCGGTTCCAGGCGCGCGCGCGGCGAGAAGCTCGAAGCCATCGTCGAGGAGGCGGAAAAGGACGCGCTGATCGCCAAGCTGATCGGCAGCGGGCGTCTGCCGCAACTCGCGCGGGCGTGGGTGTCGATGCTCGACATCGACTGGAACCGCCACGCGCCGGCTTTGCACGCGGCGGCCGCTGCTATTGATGGCGCGGCTGTCGATGGCGCTGCCGTCGATGGCGCTAGCGCCGGGCCGCGGCGCATGCCGTTCCCGACGATGCCGTTCCTGACCCAGCGCTACTGGATCGAAGAAGCGGACGAGGCCGCGTCGGGCGTCGAAGCGCCGCATCCCTTGATCGACCGCAACCTGTCGACCTTGTCGGCGCAGACCTACCGCAAGCGTTTCGACGGCCACGAGTTCTACCTGCGCGACCACATCGTGCGCGGCGAGAGCGGGCGCGAGCGCAAGATCCTGCCCGGCGCGGCTTATCTCGAAATGGCCTGTGCCGCGGGCCGGCTCGCGACCGCGGACCAGGGGCTGCGCGTGGACGGCATCCGCAACCTGATGTGGATCCAGCCGTTCGAGATCGACGGCCAGCCCGACAGCCTCGACACGCGCCTGCAAGCCGACGCGTCGGCGCTGCGCTTCAGCATCGGCCGCGACGGCGGGGCCGGCGCGTGCGTGGAAGGCGAGTTGAGCCTGGGCGAGGCCGACGCGCCGCATCCGGACGAGCATCTCGACCTCGACGCGCTGCTGGCCGGCGCGCAGCCGCTGGATTCGGGGCCGGAGGAGATCTATGCCGGTTTCCGCCGCATGGGCTTCCTGTTCGGACCCTCGTTCCGGATCACCCAGGCGCGCTACCGCATCGGCGACGGCGCCGTGTGCCGGCTGCGGCTGCCCGAGCATCTGCATGCGGGCTTGCCGCACTACCGCATGCATCCGGCATTGCTGGACGCGGTGCTGCGCTCGTGTCTGGCGCTCGGCGACGGTGGCGACAGCCCGATCGTGCCGTTCGCATTGGACGCGTTGGAACTGCGCCATCCGCTGCCCGCGCAGTGCTACGTCCGGGTCGTGCGCAGCGACGATGCGGGCGGGCGCGGCAGCGATGCCGCGGCGCTGCACAAGTACGATCTGACCGTCGCCGACGATAGCGGACGGGTGCTGCTCAAGCTGTTCGGTTTCAGCGGTCGGCCCTTGCTCAAGCCGGCTTCGGCGCCGCAGCGGACGGTGCAATATTTCCGTCCCGAGTGGTTGCCGACGCCGTTGCCGCAGGGTGCGGACGCCGGCGTCGAAGCCGGGCCGTCGACCCTGGTGATCGCGTCCGCGCCGGCGCTCGCCGAGGCCATCGTGCGCCGCTTGCCGGCGCAGGCGTCGACGACGACGCTGCTGATCCAGGGCGGGCAGGGCGATGCCGCGGACGCCGCCGTGCGATTCGATCCGTTCAGCGCCGACGGCGCGCAGGCGCTGATCGCCGGCCTGCACGGCCAGGGACGGTTCCCCGAGCGGATCGTGTATTGCGAGGATTCGCGCTTCGACCACGACGCGGCTGCGCCGTCGTTGCAACGCGGCATCCAGGCGGTCCGGCACCTGTTCGTCGCCTGCGAACGCAGCGCGCCGGGCGCCGCGGTGCGCCTGCTGTACTGCTACCACGGCGACGCCGGCACCCAGCCGCAGCACGAGGCGGTCGCCGGCTACGCGCGCTCGCTGCTGACGGTGAACCACCGGTTCGAACTGTCCACCCTGGGCGACGACCGCGCCGACGCGCAGGCGCGCGCGGACGCGATCGCCGCCGAGCTGGCGCTGGCGTCCCATTTCGGCGGCAACGAAATCGCTTATCGCGAAGGCCGCCGTTACCGTCGCAGCCTGCTCGGCATCGATGCCGCGATGGCGGCCCGCGGCGATGCGTCCGGCGCGCTGCCGCTGCGCGAGGGCGGCGCGTACCTGATCACCGGCGGCGGCGGCAAGCTCGGCTTGCTGATCGCGCGCCATCTGGCCGGCCACGCCGGCATCGGGCTGCTGCTGTGCGGGCGTTCGCCGTCGCCGTCGCCGGGCCTGCGCGGCGAGATCGAATCGCTGCGCGCGCTCGGCGCGCGGGTCGAGTACGTCGGCGCCGATATCGCCGACGCCGGCGCGGTGGCGGCGTTGATCGCCACCGCGGTGGAGACCTTCGGCGGTCTGCACGGCGTCGTGCATTGCGCCGGCGTCGCCGGCAACCGTTCGATCCTGGATCTGGACGACGCCGGGTTCGCCGAAATGCTGACGCCCAAGCTCGACGGTTTGTTGTTGCTGGACCGGGCGAGCGCGGCGCAGCGGCTGGATTTCTTCCTCAACTTCTCGTCGGTCTCGGCCGTGCTCGGCGATCTGGGCAGCGGCGCCTACGCGGTCGGCAACCGCTTCATGGATACCTATGCGGAGCTGCGCGAGCGCCTGCGCGCGCAGGGCTTGCGCCACGGCCGCAGCCTGTCGGTGAACTGGCCGTTGTGGGCCACCGGCGGCATGCAGATCGACGGCGGCGAAGCCTCGGTGTTCGGCTTCTCCGGCATGGACGCGCTGAGCGCGGCCGAAGGGCTGGAGGCGTTCGGCAACATCCTGCGCGGCGATCAGGACCGGGTGCTGGTCTCGGTCGGCGACCCGCAGCGGGTCGCGCGCAGCCTGCGTCTGCACACGCAGGCGCCGCCGCAACCCGCCGCATCCGCGCCGCTGCGGGCCGCGGCGCCGGCGCTCGCGGCCGCGCCTGCGGTCGCCGTCGCCGCGGGCGGCGACGAACTCGGCCGGCGCGCCGTGGACTACGTCGTGCAACGCATGGCGGTAGTGACCAAGACCGCGGCCGCGGCGATCGACGCCCAGGCCAGTTTCGAGCGCTGCGGGCTGGACTCGGTGCTGCTGCTGGAACTGCACGCGGCGATCCGCCACGATTTCGAGTCGCTGCCGAAGACCGCGTTGTTCGAATACGACAGCGCGCAAGCGCTGGCCCGGTTCCTGGTCGCGCAATACCGGCCGGCGTTGCAAGCCTTGCTCAAGCCCGATCCGGCGGCCGCCGCGGCGGCCGCGCCCGAAGTCGCCGCGACGACGGGCGCGCCCGCATCCACACCTGCTGCACCCGCGCCGCTGCGTGCGCTAGCGCCCATGCGCAAGCACGCGCCCAGCGCGAGCGCCGGGCGTTCGGCGCCGGTCGAAGAGGGCATCGCCATCGTCGGCATGGCCGGCGAATTCCCCGCGTCGCCGGATCTGGACGCGTTCTGGAGCAACCTGCGCGAAGGCCGCGACTGCATCGGCCCGGTGCCGCCGGAGCGCGGCTTCGGCGCGGTCTTGGGCGGTTACCGTTCGCGCGCGGGCCAGTCCATCGCCGACGCCGGCGGTTTCATCGCCGACATCGAACTGTTCGATCCGAGCCTGTTCCGCATGACCCAGGCCGAGGCCGACAAGGCCGACCCGCAGTTGCGCGTGCTGTTGCGCACCGCGTGGCGCGCGGTCGAAGACGCGGCCTATACGCCCGAGGCCTTGGCCCGGCGCCGGGTCGGCGTGTTCGTCGGCGCGATGAACCAGGACTTCACCTGGATCGCGTCCGAACTGCAGGCGCGCACGGCCGAGTACCTGGGGCCGGGCGCGGTCGCCAGCGAGTTGTCCAACCGCCTGTCGTTCCTGATGAACCTGCGCGGCCCCAGCGTGACCTTGTCGACCGCGTGCTCGGCCTCGCTGACCGCCGTGCATCTGGCCCGCCGCGCGATCCTCGCCGGCGATTGCGAGGCCGCGCTGGTCGGCGGCGTCAACCTCAGCCTGCACGCCGCCAAGTACCGCCTGCTGCACGACATGAAGGTGCTGTCGCCCGACGGGGTGGAGCGCGCGTTCGACGAAGCCGCCAACGGCCTGGTGCCGAGCGAAGGCGCCGGCGTGGTGCTGCTGAAGCGGCTGAGCCTGGCGCTGGAGGACGGCGACCGGATCCACGGCGTGATCCGCGGCTCGCGGGTATCGCATTCCGGCGTCGGCGCCGGCCAGTTCATTCCCAACCTCAAGGCGATGGAGGAGACCGTCGCCGACTGCATCGCCGACGCCGGCCTGCCGGCGGCGGAGCTGGGCTATATCGAAACCCACGGCGCCGGCACCGAGCTGGGCGACCCGATCGAGCTCAAGGCGCTGGCCAACGCGCTGCGCCGCTCGACCGACGCGGTGGCCGCGTGCGCGATCGGCAGCAAGGCCAATATCGGCCACATGGAAGCGGCCTCGGGGCTGGGCTCGCTGATCAAGGTGCTGCTGAGCATGCGCCACGGCGAGATCGCGCCGTGCGCGAAGCTCGAACGGATCAACGCCAGTTTCGACGCCGAGTCTTCGCCGTTGTTCTTCCCCAAGACCGTCGCGGCGTGGCCGCGCAACCCGCGCGGCAACCGCGTGGCCGGGATCAACTCCTTCGGCATGAGCGGCGCCAACGCGTTCGTGCTGGTCGAGTCGTTCCAGCCCGCGTCCGCGCCCGCGCCGCGGCCGCGCGAGCCGGCCCTGTTCGCGCTGTCCGCGCGCAGCCACGAAGGGCTGTGCAGCTATGCGGCGTCGGTGGCGCGGTTCGTGCGCGAGCGCATCGGCGCCGGACTCGGCCCGCAGGAACTAGCCGACCTGGCGCGGGTGTCGCAGACCGGCCGCATCGCCTGGCGCTACCGCCTGGCGGTGGTCGCGAGCGACCCCGCCGAACTGGCGCAGGCGCTCGACCATTGGCTGCATGCGCCCGAGCCGCGTCGCGGCGGAGTGTTCGGCGCCGACATCGAGACCCGCGCCTCGACCGACCTGCTGCGGCTGTTCGCCGGCGAGGCCGGCGCGAGCTTCGTCGCTGCGGCGATCGAGCGCCGCCAGTGGGACAAGCTCGGCGAGTTGTGGGCGCACGGCGCCCAGGTCGACTGGGACGCGCTGCACCGCGGCCAGCCGCAACGGCGCGCCGGTTTCCCCGCTGCGCCGTTCGAATCGGTGCGTTGCGATCTGCGCCATCTGCTGCCCGACGACGGCGACGGCCCGCCGCTGCCGGAGCGCGATGTCGCCACGGTGCTGGCGCGGGCGGCACGGCCGGCGACGGACGCACGCGTCGATGCCGATACCAATGCCGATGCCGATGCCGATGCCGATGCCGAGGATGCGATCTGGCTGCGCCTGCACGCGTTGGAGCCGACCGACGACGGCGCCGCGCCCGGACCCGAACAGCTGCGCGACTATTGGGTGCAACGCCTGGGTTCGCTCGACGAGACCGCGGTCGGGTTCGCCCCGGCCGGTTCGGACGAGAGCGCCGCGGCGACGCCGCCGCAACCCGCGCAATGGGCCTCGCAAACCCTCGACGGCGAAGTGCCGCGCTCGATCCGCCGCTTCGGCCGGCGTCATGGGATCGCGCTGGAAACTCTGCTCGCCGGCGCCTGGGCGGTGCTGATGAACCGCTACACCAAGGCGCGCTGCTCGCAGTTCGGCGTGGCCGGCGCGGGCACGCAAGCGGCGCTGCTGCCGCTGCGCGTGCGCACCGTGGGACGGACCCGGCTGCTGCCTTGGCTGCACGAACTGCAAGACGAACTGCGCGGACAGCAGCGCGCGTCCGCGCCGCTGGCGCAGCTGCGCGAGTGGCTCGGGCAGCCGGCGCTGTTCGATTCGGCGCTCGCGTTCGGCGAAGGCCAAGCGCCGGCCGCGGATGCCGAGGACGCACAGATCGAACTGCGCGCCGACGCGCACGCCGATTCGCTGACCCTGAGCCTGCGCTGCCCGCACCGGGCCGCGGACGGGTACGACGCGGCGACGATGCTCGAACGCTTGATCGTGCTGCTGGAAGGCGTCGTGTCGAACCCCGACAAGCTGCCTTCGGCGCTGGCGATGCGCACCCGCGGCGAAGGCCGCGAGCGCTTCTGGAAAGCGATGGAAGCGACCACCGACTAAGGACCAGGGACAGGCTATGAAGGTTTTCATCACCGGCGCGAACGGATTCGTCGGCCTCAACATCGTCTCGGCCCTGGTCGAGGCCGGGCACGAGGCGACCGCGATCGTGCGTCCAGGCTCCAATACGACGTACCTGGAGCCGTTCGGGATCCGCATCGTGCGCGGCGGCCTCGACGACGGCCGCGCGCTCGCCGAGGCCATGCGCGGGGCCGAAGCGGTCGTGCATACCGCCGGCAACACCAGCTGCAACTGGCGCGATCTGCCGCAGCTGCAGGCGGTCAACGTCGAGGGCACCCGCAACGTCGTCGATGCGGCGCTGGCGACGGGCGTGCGCCGGCTGGTGTTCACCAGCACCACCTCCACCGTCGGCGCCGCCAACGACCCTGCGCGCCGCGCCGACGAACGCGAACCGCTGCGCGGCTTCCGCGCGCGCAGCCCGTACGGGCGGACCAAGGCGCAGGCCGAGCGCATCGTTGCGGACGCGGCCGCGAAGGGCCTGGAAACCATCGTGCTGAATCCGGCCGAAGTGCTCGGCGCGTACGACTACAACCTGCAATGGGGACGGATCGTGCTGGCCGCGCACTACGACAAGATTCCGTTCGATCCGCCCGGCGGCGCGAGCTTCTGCCATGCCGCCGACGTCGGCCGCGCCCACGTCGCCGCGCTGACCCGCGGCCGTCCCGGCGAGCGCTACCTGCTCGCCGGCCACGACCTGCGTTTCGCCGAACTCTTCGGCGCCGCCGGCGAAGCGCTTGGCAAGCGCCTGAACATTCCTTCCGGCGGCTACCGCTGGCTTTACTACAAGACCTGGCTACAGGAAAAGGCGCCGGCGCTGATGCCGGGCGAGCCGCTGCTGGAGGCTTACCGGTTGCGGGTGCTCGGCGGCAGCTACTACTTCGATTCGTCCAAGGCCGAGCGCGAGCTGGGATACCGCTCCGCGCCGGTGCGGCAGATGCTCGAAAGCTGCGCGCAGTGGTACCGCGACCACGGATTTTTCGGCTGACCCCGCGGCGGCGGCCGGCGCGCCGCTGCGACCTTCCTTCAACCCCTTTCAATGCAGGAGCGCAAGCGATGGATTCCCGAGCGATGATCGAACTGGAACGCAAGCCGTTCAAGGAACGCCTCGCCTTTCAGTACTCGATGTATCTCAAGGAGGTGGAGGACGGCTACATGACCGGCCGCCAGGGCTACGGCCCCACCGACCGACGCATGAAGTACAAGGAGCTCAACGGCGAAGGCTTCAACGAAGTGCTGGTGTTCGGCTCCAACAGCTACCTGGGCATGTCGAACGATCCTTACGTCAAGCGCAAGGTGATCGAGGCGGTCGAGCGCTACGGCATCGGCACCGGTGGTTCGCCGGCGTTTTCCGGCTACACCAAGCAGCACCGCGACCTCGAACTGCGGCTGGCGCGGCTGGCCGAACACGAGGACGCGGTGCTGCTGCCCAGCGGCTACATGGCCAACCTGTGCTGGGTCGCCGGGCTGATGAACCGCAACGACGTGATCGTCTACGACAAGAACAGCCACGCCAGCGTCATCAACGCGATCAAGATGGCCGGGGTGCCGTTCTACACCTTCGATCCGGAGAACCTGGACGCGCTGCCGGCGATCTTCGAGCGGATCCAGGCGCGGGCCAAACCGGGCACGCAGATCTTCTCGACCGTGGAGGGCGTGCGCTCCACCGACGGGCTGACCATCGACCTGCGCCGCTACATCGAGATCTGCCGCCGGCACGAGGTGATCACCATCCTCGACGACGCCCACGGCGTCGGCACCCTCGGCAAGAGCGGGCGCGGCACGCTCGAACACCTGGACCTGCTCGGTCAGGTCGACCTGCGCATGTCCACGTGCAGCAAGGCGCTCGGCGCGCAGGGCGCGTTCATCTCCGGCAGCAAGGAGCACATCTTCCTGCTGCGCAATTTTTCGTATCCCTACGTGTTCACCTCGGGTCTGGCCCAGCCGACCATCGCGGCGATCTCGGCGGCGCTGGACCTGCTGGAAAACGAGCCCGAACGCGTCGCGACGCTGCACGCGAACGTGCGCTACATGCAGGACCTGCTCGAGCGCGAGGGGATGAAGATCATCCGCGGCGACTCGGGAATCATCCCGGTGTTCTTCGGCGAGGACGGGGTGGTGCGCAAGCTCAACAAGGCGCTGTACGCGCGCGGGCTGTTCGCCAACATCATGGAATACCCGATGGTGCCGCCGGGCCTGGAGCGTCTGCGCCTGTCGGTGATGTCCACCCACACCCGCGAAGAGATCGAGTCGGCGGTCGCCCTGATCGCCTCGACCGCGCGCGAGATGGGCCTGCTGGCCTGAGCGCCGCATCGCCCGCCCTTATCCATCAGCGAGAACCCCTATGAACGTGCTCGAAGAAATCCTCAACGTCATCAACGAGGTCAAGCGCACCGGCTTCACCGCCGACTCGGTCGAGCCGGACTTCTACCTCGGCGGCGACCTCGGCATCGAGTCGCGCGAAATGCTGGAAATCTGGTACGAACTGGAACAGCGCCTGGGCGTGCGGATCGAAGACGTCGACAAGCGCGACCGCTACACCTTGCAGGACGTGGCCGACGTGATCGCCGCGCATCTGGCCCACCGGCCGGTCGCGGCTTGACGGCGCGGCGGGCGGGGACGGCGCGATGAAAACGGTGTGGGTGTTCCCGGGGCAGGGATCGCAGGGCAAGGGCATGGGCGCCGGGTTGTTCGAGCGCTACCCCGAGCTGACCGCGCAGGCCGACGAGGTGCTGGGCTACAGCCTGCGCCGGCTGTGCCTGGACGATCCCGACCGGGTGCTCGACCAGACCCGGTTCACCCAGCCCGCGCTGTTCGCGTGCTCCGCGCTGGCGCTGCTGGCGCGGCGCGACGACGGCGCGGCCGCGCCGGACTGCTACGCCGGCCACAGCCTCGGCGAATTCACCGCACTGTTCGCCGCCGGCGCGTTCGACTTCGCCACCGGCGTGGCCCTGGTGGCCAAACGCGGCGAACTGATGGCGCAGGCGCCGCACGGCGCGATGGCGGCGATCCTCGGCCTGGAACTGGCGCAGGTGGCGCAGGTGTTGGCAGAGCCCGGCCTGGACGGCATCGACATCGCCAACATCAATTCGGCGACCCAGGTCGTGATCTCCGGCGCGCACGAGGACATCGCCCGCAGCGAGGCCGCCTTCGTCGCCGCCGGCGCGCGCTTCGTCCGCCTCAACGTCAGTGCGGCGTTCCATTCGCGCCGGATGCGCGGGGTCGGGCGCGAGTTCGCCGAATTCGTCGCCGGCCGCGCGCTGCATCCGCTCGCCGCGCCGGTGATCTCCAACCGCACGGCGCGGCCGTTCGCGCGCGAGGCGTATCTGCCGCAACTGATCGAGCAGATCGACCATCCGGTGCGCTGGTACGAGTCGATGTCCTGGTGGCTGGGGCAGGGCGGGACGACGTGCGAGGAAATCGGCCCGGGCACGGTGCTCAGCGGATTGTTCGCCAAGATCCGCCAGCGGCCGATGCCGCTGGACGACGCGCCGGACGCGGTCGGCGCGCAGGCGATCAACTCCTCCGGCGAACAGGTGGCACGCGCCGCCGATGCGGCCGTGCCGGCGCAGAAGCGGCCGCGGCGGGTGTTCATGTACGCCGGCCAGGGGGCGCAGTACTACGGCATGGGCCGCGAGCTCTACCAGAACAACCCCGCGTTCGCGGGCGCGATGGATCGCTGCAACGCGATCTGTCGCGAGGCGCTCGGCCGCGACCTGCTCGCCGAGCTGTACGACCCGGCCAACCGCTGGCGCGAGATGACCGACATCGCCCTCTCGCATCCGGCCCTGTACAGCATCGGCTACAGCCTGACCGTCGCCCTCGACGACTGCGGCCTGCGCCCGGATTGCGTGCTCGGCTACAGCCTCGGCGAGTACGTCGCCGCGACCGCGGCCGGGGTGATTTCGCCCGAGCGCGCGCTGCGCTGGGTGATCGATCAGGCGACGCTGCTGAAGGCGCGCGCGGCCGCGGGCGGCATGCTCAGCGTGCTGGCGCCGCTGCAACACTTCGAACAACGCGCCGAGCTGTACCGCGGCACCGTGATCGGCAGCATCAACTTCGAGCGCAACTTCGTGGTCAGCGGCAGCGCCGACGCGCTGGCGGCGTCGGCGCGCGCGCTGGCCGCCGAGTCGGTGGTGACCGCGCGCCTGCCGGTGGAGTACCCGTTCCACTCGCCGCAGATGGCCGAGCTCGAACCCGCGTTCCGCGACCTGTCGCAGGGGCTGACGTTCGCGCCGCCGTCGATCGGCCTGTATTCGGCCGCCAGCGGCGGGCGCCTGGACCGCGCCGATGCCGATCACTACTGGCGGGTGGTGCGCGAGCCGGTGGATTTCCGCCGCGCGGTCGCCGGCCTGGCCGGCGACGGCGATCACGTGTTCGTCGATCTGAGCCCGACCGGAACCCTGTCGGGTTTCATCAAGCACGGATTCGGTACCCAGCTCGACCATCTTTCGGTCATGAACCAGTTCGGCCGCAATCTCGAGACGATGGCCGACGCCGTCGCGCGCCTGCGCCACTGAACCGCCGCCACGACCGCAACGCGGCGGCACGCCGCGGACCCAGGGACAGAGGACTCACGGATGTCGAACCAACAGCACACCCACAGCGCCGGCGCGGCGCGCGCCGAAGCGGGCGCCGCGGCCGATGCGGCCGTGCAGGCCGATCCGTCGGCGCAGCGTTCGCGCGAGTACTGGCGCGCCGCGCTCGCCGGCGCGCCGCAGGGCGTCGACTTGCCTTGCCAGCGGCCGCGGCGCGACCGCGCCGCGGCGGCGCCGCAGCCGATCGAGCGGATCGAACTGAGCGTCGATGCCGGCCTGCGCGCGCCGCTGGCGGCGCTGGCGGAGCGCTGCGGTTGCGACCTGCATGCGCTGCTGCTGGCGGCGTGGGCGTCGCTGCTGGGGCGGCTGTCGAACCAGGACGACGTGGTCGTCGGCGCCATCGACCAGAGCGCGCATCCGTTGCCGTTGCGCATCGACCTGAGCGGCGAACCCGACGCCGCGCGGCTCGCCGCGCAGGTGCGCGCGCGCCTGCACGCCGCCGCCGCGCACGGCGAGTTGTCGGCACAGGAATTGCTGCAAGCGGCCCATCCCGCCGGCGACCCGGCGCAGGCCCTGTTCAACGTGGCCCTGCTGCTGCGGCACGGTCCGGCGCCGCGCGCCGACGCGCACGACGGCGAGCGCCTCGATCTGGCCCTGGAACTGTTCGACGACGGCGCCCGGATCGGCGGCGCGCTGGCCTACGACGCGGGCTTGTTCGACCGCGCCGGCGCGCAGCGCATCGGCGGCTACTGGCTGCGCCTGCTGGCGACGATGACGGCCGCGCCCGGGCGGCCGTTGGCGGCCTTGCCGATCCTCGCTGCGGACGAGCGCAGCGGATTGCTCGGCGACGGCAACCCGCGCGATTACCCGCGCGAGCTCGGCGTGCACCAGCTGTTCGAAGCCCAGGCGCGGCGCACGCCCGCGGCCGCGGCGCTGGTGTTCGGCGAACGCACGCTGAGCTATGCCGAACTGGAGCGCCGCGCCGAGGCGCTGGCGCGGGCATTGCGCGCGGCCGGCATCGGCGCCGGCGACCGCGTCGCGATCTGCGCCGCGCGCAGCGTCGGCCTGCTGGTGGCGATCCTGGCCACGCTGAAATCCGGCGCGGCTTACGTCCCGCTGGACACCGCGTTCCCGCGCGAACGGCTGGTGCAGATCGTCGAAGACAGCCAGCCGGCGCTGGCCCTGGTCGACGCCGAGGGCGCCGAGCTGCTCGGCCGCGGCGCGGAAGCCGCGGTCGCGCAATTGCGCACGCTGGCGCTGTCGGCCGACGGCGAGGCCGGCGAACTGCAAGGTCCGGCCGCTGCGGCGGCGCGCGACGCCGGGAGCGATCCGGCGCTGGCCTACGTGTTGTTCACCTCCGGCTCCACCGGCCGCCCCAAGGGCGTGTGCGTGCCGCACCGCGCGGTGGTCAACTTCCTGCAGGCGATGGCGGCCGAGCCGGGCCTCGGCAGCGACGACGTGCTGTGCGCGATCACCACGATCTCGTTCGACATCTCGGTGCTGGAGCTGCTGTTGCCGCTGTCGGTCGGCGCCTGCGTGGCGCTGGCCGACCGCCGTACCGCCGGCGACGGCGCCGCGTTGGCGGCCTTCGTCGAGCGGGTCGGCGCGACCGCGATGCAGGCCACGCCGGCGACCTGGCGCCTGCTGCTCGATGCCGGCTGGACGCCGCCGGCGCGCATGCGCCTGCTGTGCGGCGGCGAAGCCTGGCAGATGGATCTGGGCGAGCGCCTGCTCGCCGGCGGCGCGCGGCTGTGGAACGTGTACGGGCCGACCGAGACCACGGTGTGGTCGATGCTCGAACGGGTCGAGCCCGGCCAGGCGCGCATCGGCCTGGGCCGGCCGATCGACAACACCCGCATCTACCTGCTCGACGCGTACCGCGAGCCGGTGCCGGCCGGCGTGGCCGGCGAGCTCTACATCGGCGGCGACGGCGTCGCGCTGGGCTACTACGGCCGCGCCGAACTCACGGCGGAACGTTTTCTCCCCGATCCGCACGCGCAGCGACCCGATGCGCGCATGTACCGCACCGGCGACCTCGCGCGCCGGCGCGCCGACGGCTCGCTCGAATTCCTCGGCCGCAACGATTTCCAGGTCAAGATCCGCGGCTTCCGCATCGAGCTGGGCGAGATCGAAGCGCGCCTGAGCGCGTGCGCCGGCGTGCGCGAAGCGGTGGTGCTGGCGCGCGAGGACGCGCCGGGCGACAAGCAGCTGGTGGCCTACTACCAAAGCGACGAACCGCTGGCGGTGGAGGCGCTGCGCGATGCGCTGGCCGCGAGCCTGCCGGGCTACATGGTGCCGGCCGCGTTCGTGCGCATGCCGGCGTGGCCGTCGACGCCGAACGGCAAGCTCGACCGGCGCGCGCTGCCGGCGCCGGACGGCGACGCCTACGCGCGCCGCGACTACGAGCCGCCGCAGGGCGCGACCGAAACCGCGCTGGCCTCGATCTGGCAGAACCTGCTGCGGATCGAGCGGGTAGGGCGGCGCGATCATTTCTTCGAACTCGGCGGGCATTCGCTGCTCGCGGTGCAGGTGCTGTCGCGGCTGCGCCAGGCGTTCGCGGTGGAACTGAGCCAACAGGCGCTGTTCGACGCGCCGGAACTGGCGCAACTGGCGGCCGCGGTCGATGCCGCGGAGCGGCTGGAGTCGGCGGCGGCGATCGCGCCGGTCGCGCGCGCTGAGCACATGCCGCTGTCGCTGGCGCAGCAGCGCCTGTGGCTGCTGACCCAGATCGACGCCGCGTCCAGCGCCTATCACCTGTACGGCGCGCTGCGCCTGTTCGGTACGGTCGACCGCGCCGCGCTCGGCCGCGCCCTGCGCGCGCTGGCGCTGCGCCACGAAGCGCTGCGCACGCGCTTCGTGCTGGTCGGCGAACGAGCGATGCAGCGCATCGATCCCGATCCGGCGCTGACCCTGGAATTCGCCGACCTGCGCGCGGACGCGGCCGGCGACGAACGCCTGGACGAGCGCGAACGGGCCTGCGCCGAAGCCGGCGCGCGCCTGTTCGCCGCCGCGTTCGAGCTCAGCCGCGACCTGCCGCTGCGCGCGCAACTGCTGCAGGTGCACGACGAGGCCTTCGAGCTGCAGCTGGTGGTGCACCACATCGTCGCCGACGGCTGGTCGATGGGGGTGATGTACGAGGACCTCGGCCGGCTGTACGCGGCCGAGCTGGACGGCCGGCCGGCCGATCTGCCGGCGTTGCCGGTGCAGTACGCCGACTGCGCGGTGTGGCAGCGCGACTGGCTCAGCGGCGAACGCCTCGACGCCCAGGTCCGGTTCTGGCGCGCCGCGCTCGCCGGCGCGCCGCCGCTGCTGGAACTGCCGAGCGACCGCAGCCGGCCGCCGCGCCAGGACTTCGCCGGCGCCTGCGTCCCGGTGCGGATCGAGCCCGCGTTCGCGGCACAGCTCAAGGCCTTGGCGCGCAGGCACGGCGCCACCTTGTACATGCTGCTGCTCAGCGCCTGGGGTCTGGCGCTGGGGCGTCTGGCCCATCAGGACGAGGTGGTCATCGGCAGCCCGGTGGCCGGCCGCCAGCGGGTCGAGACCGAGCCGCTGATCGGCTTCTTCGTCAACACCCTGGCTTTGCGCGTGGACCTGCGCGGCGCGCCGAGCGTGGCCGGGTTGCTCGAACGCGTGCGCCGCCACGTGCTGCAGGCGCAGGCGCATCAGGACCTGCCGTTCGATCAAGTGGTCGAGGCGGTCAATCCGCCGCGCAACCCGGCGCATACGCCGGTCTACCAGGCGATGCTGGCGCTGCAGAACCAACCGGCGACGCAGTTGCGCATGCCGGGCGCGGCGGTGGTCGAAATCGTGCCCGAGACCACCTCGGTGCAGTGCGACCTGCTGCTGGACCTGTGCGAGATCGAGGGCGCCGTCGTCGGCCGCCTGGATTACGCCAGCGCCTTGTTCGACCCCGACACCGCCGCGTGCTTCCGCGACGCGTGGCTGCGGGTGCTGCAGGCCATGCTCGAGGAGCCCGGGCGCAGCGTCGACGAGCTGAGCATGATCGACGACGCGCAGCGCCAGCAGGTGCTGCATCTGTGGAACCGGACCGAGCGCGAATACCCGCGCGATTCCAGCGTGCACGCGGTGTTCCAGGCCCAGGCCGCGCGCACGCCGCAGGCGCCGGCGCTGGTCGAGGGCGACGAAACGCTGAGCTATGCCGAGCTGAACCGCCGCGCCAACCGCATCGCCCATCGCCTGATCGCCGCGGGCGTGCGGCCCGACGACCGGGTCGCGGTGTGCATGCGCCGCAGCGCGGCGATGATCGTCGGCCTGCTCGGCATCCTCAAGGCCGGCGCCGGCTACGTTCCGATCGACCCGGGCTATCCGCAGGCGCGCCGCGCCTACCTGCTCGCGGACTGCGCGCCGAGCGCGATCCTCAGCGAAGCGGCGCTGTGCGAGGCCGACTGGCTGGCCGCGGCCGGCGTGCCGGTGCTGGCCGCCGACGGCGCCGGCGATCCCGCCGACGAACACGATGCGGCCGACCAACACGACCCCGCGCCGGCCGTATCGGCGCGCCATCTGGCCTACGTGATCTACACCTCGGGCTCGACCGGCGAACCCAAGGGCGTGATGGTCGAACACCGCAACGTCCTGCGGCTGGCGGTCAACAACACCTTCGCGGTCCTCGGCGAGGGCGATTGCGTCGCCCACTGCTCCAATCCTTCGTTCGACGCCAGCACCTGGGAAATCTGGGGCGCGCTGCTCAACGGCGCGCGGGTGCTGGTGATCGCCGCCGACACCGTGCTCGATCCGCCGTCGTTCAACCGCGCGCTGCTCGACGGCGGCGCGACCGCGCTGTGGCTGACGGTCGGCCTGTTCAACGAATACCAGCAGGCGCTCGCGCCCGCGTTCGCCGGCCTCAGGCATCTGCTGATCGGCGGCGACGCGCTCGACCCGCGCAAGGTCGCGCAGGCGCTGGCAGCGCCGCAGCGGCCGCAGCGCATCGTCAACGGCTACGGCCCGACCGAAACCACCACCTTCGCCCTGACCCACGACATCGTCGCGGTGGAGCCGGGCGCGCGCTCGATTCCGATCGGCCGGCCGATCGCCAACAGCCGCGCGTACCTGCTCGACGCGCGCCTGCAACCGGTGCCGGTCGGCGTGGCCGGCGAGCTCTACCTCGGCGGCGACGGCGTCGCCCGCGGCTATCTCAACCGGCCGCAGCTCAGCGCCGAGCGTTTCCTCGCCGACCCCTTCGCCGCCGCAGCGGCGGCCGGCGAGCCGGCCGCGCGCATGTACAAGACCGGCGACCTCGCGCGCTGGCGCAGCGACGGCACGGTCGAGTTCCTCGGCCGCAACGATTTCCAGGTCAAGATCCGCGGCTTCCGCATCGAGCTCGGCGAGATCGAGGCGCGCCTGGCCGGCTGCGCCGGCGTCGTCGAAGCGGTGGTGCTGGCGCGCGCCGACGCGGGGCAGGCGGCCAAGCGGCTGGTGGCGTATTGCCTGGCCGGCGAGGGCTTCGACGTGGCCGCGGTGCGCGCCGCGCTGGCCTCGGAGTTGCCCGACTACATGCTGCCTTCGGCGTTCGTGCGCATCGACGCGTGGCCGTTGACCTCCAACGGCAAGCTCGACCGCCGCGCCCTGCCGGCGCCGGAGCACGACGCCTACGCGCGCAGCGAGTACGCGCCGCCGCAGGGCGACGCCGAGCAGGCCGCCGCCGCGGCCTGGGGCGAAGCGCTCAAGCTCGAGCGGGTCGGCCGCGACGACAATTTCTTCGAACTCGGCGGACATTCGCTGATCGCGGTCGCGCTGGTGCAGCGCCTGCGCCGGCGCGGCTGGCGGGTCGACACCGCGCATCTGTTCGCCGCGGCGAGCCTCAAGGATTTCGCCGCCGGACTGCGCCGCGACGCCGCCGACGCGCAGGTCCCGCCGAACCGCATTCCCGCCGGCGCGCAGCGGATCGAGCCGCAGATGCTGCCGCTGGCGACGCTGACCCAGGCGCAGATCGACACCGTCGTCGCCGCGGTCGGCGGCGCCGCCGACATCCAGGACATCTACCCGCTGGCGCCGCTGCAGGAGGGCATCTTGTTCCACCGCATGCTCGCCGAGCGCGGCGACCTGTACCAGGTGGCGATGCTGATGCGCTTCGCCGACCGCGCCGCGGTCGAGGATTTCCTGGCGGCGATGCAGCAGGTGGTGGATCGCCACGACATCCTGCGCACCGGCTTCGTCTGGCACGGCCTCAGCGCGCCGCTGCAAGTGGTGCGGCGCCACGCCCGCCTGGAGCACGACGCATTCGAGTTCGACCCGGCCGACGGCCCCGTCGCCGAACAGCTGGCGGCGCGCTACGAACCGGCGCGGTTCCGCTTCGACCTGAGCCGGGCGCCGCTGCTGCGCCTGGGCTACGCCTTCGATCCGCAGTCGCGGCAATGGCTGCTGTGCGTGGCGTTCCATCATCTGGCGATGGACCACACCAGCATGGAAGCGGTGCTGCGCGAGGCCGGCGCGATCCTGCAGGGCCGCGCCGCCGAGCTGCCGCCGCCGGTGCCGTTCCGCGAGCACATCTGGCGGGTCGGCGCGAACGCCGATGCGCAGGCGCAGCGCGCGTTCTTCGCGCGCATGCTCGGCGATATCGACCAGCCGACGATGCCGTTCGGGCTCAACCAGAGCAGCGACGATCTGGTCCGTTTCGACGAATGCGCGCGGCTGTTGCCGGCAGGGCTGTCGGCGCAGCTGCGCCGGCGCGCGCGCGAGCTCGGAGTCAGCGCGACCGCGCTGCTGCATCTGGGCTGGGCGATGGTGCTGGCGCGCGCCACCGGGCAGGAGCGGGTGGTGTTCGGCACGGTGCTGTTCGGCCGCATGAACGCCGGCGAGGGCGGCGACCGCGCGCTGGGCTTGTTCATCAACACCTTGCCGATCCGCATCGAGGTCGGCGACGACGGCATCGCCGAGGCGATCCGGCGCACCCATCAGGCGCTCGGCGAACTGCTGCCGCACGAACACGCGCCGCTGGCGCTGGCCCAGCGTTGCAGCGCCCTGCCGGCGTCGACGCCGTTGTTCACCTCGCTGTTCAACTACACCTACAGTTTCGCTTCCGCCGAGGCCGAAGCCGGCTTGCGGATGGAGCCGAGCGCGGGCGCCGAACGCACCAACTATCCGCTCGCCGTCGCCGTCGACGACCGCGGCGAGGATTTCGAGATCGGCGTGCAGGTGCTGCCGCAGATCGGCGCCGAACGCGTGTTCGACTACCTGCACACCGCGCTGGCGGGCATCGTGCAGGCGCTGGAGCAAGACCCGGCGACGCCGGTCGCGGCGATCGAGGTCATGCCGGCCGGCGAACGCCGGCGCATCCTCGAGGACTGGAACGACAGCGTCCGCGACTTCCCGCTCGACACCTGCGCGCACACGCTGTTCGCCGCGCAGGCCGCGCGCAGCGGCGCCGCCACCGCGCTGGTGTTCGGCGAACAGCGCATCGGCTACGCCGATCTGAACGCCCGCGCCAACCGCATCGCCCACTGCCTGCGCCGCCGCGGCGTCGGCGCCGGCGATCTGGTCGCGCTGGCGCTGGAGCGCGGCATCGACATGGTCGCGGCGATACTCGGCACGCTCAAGGCCGGCGCCGCCTACGTGCCGATGGCCACCGACGCGCCGGCCGAGCGCATCGCCTTCATGCTCGAAGACTGCGCGCCGAAGCTGCTGCTGGCCCACCGCAGCGCGCAACTGCCGCAGCCGTGCGCCGCGCCGCTGGCGCTGCTCGACGGACTCGAGGCGGAATTGGCGGCCTCGCCCGACAGCGATCCGGATCCGCAGGACATGCACGCCGCCCGCCCGGCGTACGTGATCTACACCTCCGGCACCACCGGCGAGCCCAAGGGCGTGGTGGTGACCCACCGCAATCTGGTCAATTTCGTCTACTGGTGCGGCGACGCCGGCCTGACCGCGCCGGGTTCGTCGATGACCCAGTTCGCGCCGTACACCTTCGACGCGTCGGCCGGCGAGATCTTCGCCGCCTTGCTCGCCGGCACTTGCCTGCATCTGCTCGACGACGCCACCATCCAGAGCCCGCAGAAACTGCAGGAGTATCTGTCCGAACACCGCGTGCAGTTCTCGGCGCTGCCGCCGGCGTACCTGCAACAGATGGACCCGGCGCGCGCGCCGCAGGGCTTCCGCCTGCTGACCGCCGGTTCGGCGCCGACGCCGGAGCTGGTCGAGCGCTGGGCCGGGCGCGGCGATTACCTCAACGGCTACGGCCCGACCGAAACCACGATCCTGTCGACCGCGACCGCGCTCAGCGCCGACACCCGCACGATCTCGATCGGGCGGCCGGTCGCCAACACCCGCGTGTACCTGCTCGACCCGCGCGGCCGGCCGGTGCCGGTCGGCGCATCCGGCGAAATCTGGATCGGCGGCGAAGGCGTGACGCCGGGCTATCTCAACCGTCCCGAGCTGACCGCCGAACGCTATCGGCCCGATCCGTTCAGCGCGGCTGCCGGCGCGCGCATGTACCGCACCGGCGATCTCGGCCGCTGGCTCGGCGACGGCACCATCGAGTTCCTCGGCCGCAACGATTTCCAGGTCAAGATCCGCGGCTTCCGCATCGAACCGGGCGAGATCGAGACCCGGCTGTGCGGATTCGACGGCGTGCGCGAGGCGGTGGTGCTGGCGCGCGCGGACGCGCGCGGCGAGAACCGGCTGCTGGCCTATTACCTCGCGCCCGCCGCCTGCGATACCGCGGCGCTGCGCCAGCACCTGAGCCAGGCCTTGCCCGAGTACATGCTTCCGGCCGCGTTCGTGTGGATGCGCGAATGGCCGCTCACCGGCAACGGCAAGATCGACCGCAAGGCGCTGCCGGCGCCGGACGAGCAGGCGTTCGCGCGCCGCGCCTACGCCGCGCCCGAGGGCGAGCGCGAGCGCGCCCTGGCGGCGCTGTGGGCGGAACTGCTCGGCGTCGGCGAGATCGGCCGTCACGATCACTTCTTCGAACTGGGCGGGCATTCGCTGCTGGCGATGCGGCTGGTGTCGCGGATCCGCGACGGGTTCGGCGTCGAGCTGCCGCTGCGCACGCTGTTCGACGCGCCGGTGCTGCACGAACTGGCGCAGCGCCTGTCCGACCCGCAGCCGGCGCGCAGCGAGGCCATCGCGCCGCGGCCGCGCGACGGCGAACCCGCGTTGGCGCCGGCGCAGCAACGGCTGTGGTTCCTGAGCCAGATCGAAGGCGCCAGCGCGGCCTACCACATGGGCGGCGCGGTGGCCCTGCGCGGCCCGCTCGACCCGCAGGCGCTGGCCTGGGCGCTGCAGGCCGTCGTCGAACGGCACGAAGCGCTGCGCACCCGGTTCGTCGCGCGCGACGGCCGGCCGTCGCTGCGGATCGATCCCCAGGCGCGGATCGAACTGGGCCTGGCCGACCTGCGCGCCGCGGCCGATCCGCAGGCGCAGGCGCAGGCCGCATGGACGGCCTTGTTCGAACGCGGCTTCGACCTCGCCGCCGACCTGCCGCTGCGCGCCGAACTGCTGCGCGTGGGCGAGGACGAACACCGGCTGCATCTGGCGATGCATCACATCGTCTCCGACGGCTGGTCGATCGGGGTGATGCTGCACGAGCTCGGCGAACTGTATGCGGCGCGGTTGGCCGGCGCGCCCGACCCGTTGCCGCCGCTGCCGGTGCAATACGCCGATTTCGCCGCCTGGCAGCGCGATTGGCTGGAGCGCGGCAATGCCGAGCGCCTGAGCGGGTACTGGCGCGACGCGCTGGCCGGCGCGCCGAGCGCGCTGGAACTGCCGGGCGACCGGCCGCGGCCGCCGTTGCAGGATTTCTCCGGCGACAGCGTGCCGGTGCGCCTGGACGCCGACCTGACCGAACGCCTGCGCGCGCTGTCGCAACGCCAGGGCACGACCTTGTACGCGACCCTGCTGGCGAGCTGGGCGGCGCTGCTGGGCCGGCTGTCGAATCAGGACGAGGTCGTGGTCGGCGCGCCGATGGCCGGCCGCGGCCGCGGCGAAATCGAGCCGCTGATCGGCTTCTTCGTCAACACCGTGGCGCTGCGCGTGGACCTCGCCGCGGCGGCGGACGTGGCCGCGTTGCTGCAGCAGTGCAAGCGCACGCTGGTCGACGCGCAGGCGCACCAGGATCTGCCGTTCGACTACGTGGTCGAGGCGGTCAAGCCGCCGCGCAGCGCCGCGCACACGCCGATCTTCCAGACCATGCTGACCCTCAACGAACGGGTCGAGAGCCGCCTGAGGCTGCCCGGCGTGGAGGCGATTGCGGTCGAAACCGAATCCAGACTGGCCCAGTTCGACCTGTCGCTCGACCTGGAGGAAGGCGAGCGCGATGTCCGCGGCGCGCTCGGCTACGCGACCGCGTTGTTCGACCGTTCCACCGTGCAGCGTTACGCCGGCTATTGGCTGCGCCTGTTGCAGGCGATGGCCGCGGACGAGCGGCGGCCGCTGGCGCAGCTGCCGCTGGCCGACCAGGCCGAGCGCGAACGGCTGTTGCAGTACGGTCGCGGCGACGAGGTCGAGGTCGGGGCCGCTGCGTACCTGCACCAGCGTTTCGAGGCCCAGGCCGCCGCGACGCCGGACGCGATCGCGCTGATCTGCGCCGGGCGCACGATCGCTTACGGCGAACTCAATGCGCGCGCCAACCGCATCGCCCACCGGCTGATCGCCCTGGGCGTCGGGCCCGACGCCACGGTGGCGGTGTGCCTGGATCGCGGCATCGACGCGATCGCCGCGCTGCTGGGCGTGCTCAAGGCCGGCGGCGCGTATGTGCCGATCGATCCGCAGCTGCCGGCCGAACGCATCGGCTACTACGCGCGCGACTGCGCGCCGGCCGCGGTCGTCGCCAGCCATGCGCTGGCGCCGTTGTTCGACGCCGTCGCCGGCGCGAACGTCGTCTGCCCGGATCGCGACGCGCTCGACGCGCAACCCGCGCACGATCCGGACCCCGCGGCGCGAGGGCTGCGGTCCGCGCATCTGGCCTACGTCATCTACACCTCCGGCTCCACCGGCCAGCCCAAGGGCGTGCTGATCGAGCACCGCTCGATCCTGGCCCGGGTCGAGCACGCCATCGGCGCCTACCGCCTGCAACCGGCGGACCGCTGCCTGCAATTCACCGCGCTGGGCTTCGACGCGTCGCTGTTGCAGATCTTCAGCGCGCTCGGCGCCGGCGCGAGCCTGCTCGTGCGCGGCCCGGAGCCGTGGTCGGCCGAACAGACCGTCGCCGAGATCGCCGCGCACGGCATCAGCGTCGCCGACCTGCCGCCGAGCTACCTGCCGGCGTTGCTGCTGGCCGGCGAGCGCGGCGCGCTCGAACGCCTGCGCATCGCCGTGATCGGCGGAGAAGCGACCCTGTGCGACACGCTCAGGGGCAAGAGCGCCGGTTTCGCGATCCACAACGAGTACGGCCCGACCGAAGCCAGCGTCACCGCGACCAGCCTGACCCTGGCGGCCGGCGAACCGGTCGCGCTCGCCGGCCAGTACCTGCCGATCGGCCGGCCGGTGGCCGGCACCCGCGCCTACGTGCTCGATCGCGAGCGCCGGCTGGCGCCGCTGGGCACGGTCGGCGAGCTGTACATCGGCGGCGTCGGCGTGGCCCGCGGCTATCTCGGCCGCGACGCGCTGACCGCCGAGCGCTTCCTGGCCGACCCGTTCGACGGCGGCGCCGACGCGCGCATGTACCGCAGCGGCGATCTGGTCCGCTGGCTGCCGCACGGCGAGCTGGAATACCTGGGACGCAACGATTTCCAGGTCAAGCTGCGCGGCTTCCGCATCGAGCTGGGCGAAATCGAAGCGCAGATGCGCGCGTACCCGGGCGTGCGCGAGGCGGTGGCGGTGGCGCGCGACGCCGCGGACGGCCAGCGCTCGCTGGTCGGCTATTGCCTGGTCGACGGCGAACTGTCGACGGCGGGCCTGCGCGCGCATCTGGCGGCGCTGCTGCCGGACTACATGGTGCCGGCCGGCTTGGTCGGCCTGGACCGCTGGCCGTTGACCAGCGCCGGCAAGCTCGACCGCAACGCGCTGCCGGCGCCGGACCGGCTCGCTTGCGCGCGCGAGGGCTACGCGCCGCCGCAGGGCGCGGTCGAGCGCGCCATCGCCGCGGTCTGGGCGCAGACGCTCGGGCTGGAACGGGTCGGACGCGACGACCGCTTCTTCGACCTGGGCGGACATTCCCTGCTGATGCTGAGCATGATCCGCAGGCTGGCCGAGCAGGGCATCGCGGTGGCGGTGCAGGATGTGTACCGGTTCGGCAGCCTGCGCGCGATCGCCGCGCGGGCCGCCGACGCGACCGCCGATCTGGGCCAATGGCTGCGCAGCCGCGACTGGCGCCATGCCGAAGCGACCGTGGCCGGACGCCGCGCGCTGTGGCTGGCGCCGGCCGGCGAGGACGAACTGCAGGCGCTCAAGCGGGTGCTGTCGCGCATGCCGGCGGCCGCGCTGCCGCAGCGGATCGCCTGCGCCGACGATCCGGACGCGGCGCTGGCCGCGGCGCGGCTCGCGCAAGCCGCCGTCGCGCCCGCGGACAGCGGACCGCTCTTGCGCGAACTGGAGGACGGCCTCGCGCGCGGCGCCGCCGCCCTCGCCGACGCCGCGGTCGTCGAGCGCCTGGCGTTCGCCGCGATCCATCGCGAACTGCAGCGCTGGAACGGCCGCGACGCCCTGCATGTGGTGCCGCTGGCGGGCTGGTGGTCGCCGCAGGAGCTGCGGCGCGCGTTCGCCCGGGTGGTGCGCGAACAGCCGATGCTGCGCGCGGCGGCCGACCTCGGATCGGCCGCATTCGAGGTGCTCGACCCGGATGCGTTCGCCGCCGCCGACACGGTCTGGCTGGATCTGCGCGAGGTCGCGGCCGGCGATATCGATGCTCACCACGCGCGCATCGGCGAACGCCTGCGCGCAGCCAAGGCCGCTTCGCGCCTGAGTTACGCGGCCGCGCTGATCTCGCACAGCGACGGCGAGCACGTGCTGGCGCTGTACGGCGATCATCTGATCTGGGACGGCCAGTCCTTCGATGCGATCGAAGCGGCGATGCTGGCCGCGCTGACCGCGACGCCGGCCGCGGCGCCGGCCGGGTACGGCGAGTTCCTGCGCGCCGCCGCCGATGCCGTCGGCGCCGACCGCGAGCCGGCCGCGCTGGACCGGCTGGCGGCGCCGTTCGAGCCCGCCGCCCTGGCCGCGGACCTGCGCGCGACCGCCGCGGCGCTGGCCGGCCGCCGCGGACAGGCGCAGCGCGCGATCGCCGCGCGCTTCGCGCTGGTGGCGGAGGTGGCGCCGGCGCAGCAGGCCTTCGCCGCGTTCCGCCGGCTCGCCTCGCGCGTGCTCGGCCTCGAACGCTTCGGCGCGGTGCTGACCCACCACGGCCGTCAGCTCGGCGAACGCAGCCTGTTCGGCGAAGTCGGCCTGTTCGTCGACAAGATCCCGCTGCGCGTCGATGCCGCCGCCGAGCTCGATGCGGCGATGCGCCGGGTCGCCGACCTGCACCGCGAAGGCCTGCGCTACATCGATTGGCAACGCAGCGGCGACGCGCGGCTGGCCGGCACCTTGCCGGACTTCGCCGACGAGGTGTCGTTCAACTATCAGGCCCGGATCGGCTCGGCCTGGGAAGCCAATGCCGCCGCGGTCGGCGCGATGCTCGAGAAGATCCGCGCCAGCGACGGCATCGTCTGCGAGTTCTTCGCCGGCGACGACGACCTGCAGCTGTTTTTCGCCTTCAAGGGCAACGACGGGGATGAGGCGAACGTGAAAGCGCTGCTGAGCGAGATGTCGGGCGTGTTGCTGGACGTAGGGACGGACGCGCTGCCGGCGCACGAGCCGCAATCGCCGGCGCCGGCGTCGGCACCGGCCGCGCCGGTCCAAGCGCGCGAAGCGGCCATCGTGGTGGAGAACCTGCGCAAGCGCTATTGCGACGCCGATGTGGTCAAGGGCATCAGTTTCAGCGTGCCCAAGGGCAGCTGCTTCGGCATCCTCGGGCCCAACGGCGCCGGCAAGACCTCGTTGCTGGGAATGATCGAAGGGATCGTGCCGATCAGCTCCGGCCGGATCCAGGTCATGGGCATGGACGTGGCCAGCCAGATCCGCAAGATCCAGCCGCATTTCGGCGTGCAGCTGCAATACAGCCACTACTTCCAGTTTCTGACCATCCGCGAACTGCTGGCCTTCTACAGCGAGCTGCGCGCCGCCGCCAGCGGCAAGCGCAAGGTGGTGCCGCCGCCGGGGCTGCTCGAACGCCTGGACCTGGCCGACAAGCTCAAGTTCAAGGTCGAGGAGCTGTCGGGCGGACAAAAGCAGCGCCTGTCGATCGCCCTGGCCTTGCTCGACGATCCGCAGATCGTGTTCCTCGACGAGCCGACCGCGGCGCTGGACCCGCACAGCCGGCGCTATACCTGGGAGTTCATCGAGGAGCTCAAGCGCGACCGCAACCGCACCATCGTGCTGACCACGCACTACATGGAAGAAGCCGAACGGCTGTGCGACGAGATCATGATCATGAACCAGGGCGAGATCGTCGGGCAGGGCATTCCGTCGCTGCTGATCGCCGATCTCAATGCGGCCCGGCAAACCCGGGTCAAGCTCGCCGCGGACGCGCCCGGCGAAGCCGTCGCGCGGGCGGTTTCGGCGCGCTACCCCACCGTGTGGGACGCCTTCACCGATTCGCTGGTGATTTCCAGCAACGAGGTCGCCGAGGCCATGAGCGAGGCGATGGCGCAGGCGCAGGCGTACGGCGCCGCGATCGTCGACATCCATCTGGAACGGCTGAGTCTGGAAGACGTTTTTTTGAACAAAACCGGCAAGGAACTGAAGCCATGAGAAAGGCCTGGGTGTTCTTCAAACTGCGCATGATGCAGCTCAAGTACGACAAGCTCGGCCTGTTCTTCTCGTACGTGTTCCCGGTGCTGCTGCTGCTCGGCATCGGTTATCCGGTGCAGATGGCCAGCAATCAGCGCATCGAGGTGGCCTACCTCAGCGACGGCCTCGACGCGGCGACGCAGCGTCTGGTCGAGGCGGCGAACCGCAGCGACCTGGTCGAGTTCGTCGCGTTCAAGGGCGACCGCGCGCAGGCCGAGCGCGCGCTGATCGACAACGAGATCCACTATCTGCTCGAGCCGCCGCCGGCGGGCGCGTCCGGGGCGGCGGCCACGCTGGCGCTGAGCACCAATTCGCTCAAGGAAAACCGGGTCGGCTCGCTGGCGTTGAGCAGCATCCTGCGCGGCTTCGGCGGCGACGCGCCGCTGGTCGGCGAAGTGGTCTGGCGCACCGTGCCGGTGAGCGAGCGCTCCTCCTATGTCGCGGTGTTGCTGCCCGGGGTGATCGCGCTGACCTTGCTGGTGATCGGCCTGGGCGGCTTCGGCTACGTGCTGATCGAGGAGGAAAGCCAGGGCTTGTACAAGAACCTCAAGACCATCGACGTGTCGCCGCTGCCGTTCCTGTCGGGATTGTTCATGTCGCGGCTGTTGGTCGCCTACACGGTGGCGATCTGCATGTTCGCGATCGGCGCGCTGGTGCTGCATACGCCGACCGACGTCAACTGGCCGCTGCTGTTGCTGGCGACGACTCTGGGCAGCCTGGTATTCCTGGCGATGGGGCTGCTGATTTTCCTGTTCAGCAGGACCGTGATGGCGTTCAACGGCATCGTCAACGTCGTCCAGCTGCCCTTGATCATGCTCGGCGGCGTGTTCTTCTCGGTCAGCCTGTTCCCGGACTGGCTGAGGCCGCTGGCCGAGTACTCGCCGGTGGGCGCCTTTACCTCCTCGCTGCGCGACCTGATGTTCGGCGGGGTCGGTTTCGCCCGGCTGCCGGAGCTGTATCCCGAATTCGCGACCATGGCGATCTGGCTGGCGGTGTTGCTGCTGGTGTCGAAGTGGAAGTTCCGCTGGTAGCCGGCCGCCGCCGCGAACCTCCGGCGTTGTTGAACGGAAGCTGACGGGCGATTTGCGACCGCCGAAGCATCGTCGCGACTCGATCCGAGACGGGGTCAGGGCGGCCGGCTAGACTAGCCGGCACTCTTCCCCCGGAGTTTTTCAGCATGTGTGGAATCGTAGGCGCGATCGCCGATCGCGATGTGGTGCCGGTCCTGATCGAAGGCTTGAAGCGATTGGAGTACCGCGGTTACGACTCGGCCGGCATCGCCGTGTTCGACGGACAGTCCTTGCGCCGGGTGCGGCGCACCGGGCGCGTGGCGGAGATGGAGTCGGCGGCGCAGGCCGAAAGCTTCAGCGCCCAGGTCGGCATCGGCCACACCCGCTGGGCCACGCACGGCGGCGTGACCGAGGCCAACGCGCACCCGCACATCAGCTTCGGCGAACTGGCGGTGGTGCACAACGGCATCATCGAGAACCACGACGAGCAGCGCGAGCGTCTGCGCGCGGCCGGCTATGCGTTCGAATCGCAGACCGACACCGAAGTCATCGCCCACCTGATCCACTCGTACCTCAAGCAGGGCCACGACCTGCTCGCGGCGGTGCAGGCGGCGGTGCGCGAGTTGGTCGGCGCGTACGCGATCGCGGTGGTGAGCCTGAAGGAACCCGGCCGCTTGATCGCCGCGCGCATGGGCTGCCCGTTGCTGGTCGGCCTCGGCGACGGCGAAAACTTCGTCGCCAGCGACGTGTCGGCGATCGTGCAGGCCACGCGCCGGGTGATCTTCCTGGAAGAAGGCGACACCGCCGAAGTCACCCGCGCCGCGGTACGGGTGTTCGACGCGCACGGCGCGGCGATCGAACGCGAGGTGCATCTGTCGGACGTGTCGCTGGCCTCGCTGGAGCTGGGCCCGTACCGGCACTTCATGCAGAAGGAAATCCACGAGCAGCCGCGCGCGATCGCCGACACCATCGAAGCGGTCATGGACAACAACGGCTTCAGCGCCGAATTGTTCGGCGCCGATGCGGCCGCGGTGCTGGCCGATGTCGAAGGCGTGCAGATCCTGGCCTGCGGCACCAGCTATTACGCCGGTTTGACCGCGCGCTACTGGATCGAAGCCATCGCCGGGCTGCCGTGCCAGGTCGAGATCGCCAGCGAATACCGTTACCGCGCGGCGGTGGCGAACCCGAAGCAGTTGATCGTGACGATTTCGCAATCCGGCGAAACCCTCGACACGATGGAAGCGCTGAAGTACGCCAAGTCGCTCGGCCACGACAAGACCTTGTCGATCTGCAACGTGCCCGAGAGCGCGATCCCGCGCGCGAGCAGGCTGGTGTACTACACCCGCGCCGGCGCCGAGATCGGGGTGGCCTCGACCAAGGCGTTCACGACCCAATTGGTCGCGCTGTTCACCCTGACCGCGACCCTGGCCAAGCTGCGCGGCGCGCTGAGCGCGCAGCAAGAGGCCGAGTACGTCGACGCGCTGCGCCACCTGCCGGGCAGCGTGCAGCACGCGCTGAACCTGGAGCCGCAGGTGGCCGGCTGGGCCGAGCGCTTCGCGCCGAAGCACCACGCGCTGTTCCTGGGCCGCGGCGTGCATTACCCGATCGCGTTGGAAGGCGCGCTCAAGCTCAAGGAAATCTCGTACATCCACGCCGAGGCGTATCCGGCCGGCGAGCTCAAGCACGGCCCGTTGGCGCTGGTGGACGCGGCGATGCCGGTGGTGGTGATCGCGCCGAACGACAAGCTGCTGGAGAAGGTGAAGTCGAACATCCAGGAAGTGCGCGCGCGCGGCGGCGAGATGTTCGTGTTCGCCGACCTGGACAGCCACTTCGGCGAATCCGAGCAGGTGCACGTGATCCGCACCCCGCGCCACGTCGGCGTGCTGTCGCCGGTGGTGCATGCGATTCCGGTGCAGTTGCTGGCCTATCACGCGGCGCTGGCGCGCGGGACGGATGTCGACAAGCCGCGCAATCTGGCCAAGGCGGTCACGGTCGAGTGAGCCGCCCGCAGCGCGGCGCCTGAGGCGCGGGCGAGTCGATGGCTTGGAACGGGTTCCGGCGCAGGCCGGAACCTTTTCGTTTCGACCGTCCGCGACGGACGGCCAGCGCGCGGCCGCCGAGCGGCGCAGGCGCGACGCGGCTCGGGCCGAAGAAGCGACGAACAGCTGCGGTGCCTGCCGCGATTCATCTGCATCAATCGCGCGCGCGAATGCGTGTTTATCGACGGCTATGCGACGATTGCATTCATGTGACCGCCGATGTGGCCCGCATTGCCCGGCCCCATCGCTGCGGACATTCACGCGCGATATTCATCGCGACGCCTTGGCGATACCCCGAAGCGCCGATGCCGATGGACGCCAGTCACCGCAGAGACGTGCCGTGTCGCAATCGCATTCGTCAACTGCGTCAAAAAAATGAGCTCGGTCCACGCGGAAACGTAGTTAGGTCACATTTGTTCAGGCACGCGCGAGATTTATTGGTTTATCGTCTGCGCCAGTTCCGGCACAAGCGTTGCATATGCGCCGGAACCGTCAGGTGACGATCGCGCCCGCATGGCGTTCGCATCGACGCGCGTTACTGTCACTTAGCCGACGTAAGCTGCGATCCGCGACACCGCGCGATCGGCAGAGGACGATCCGGTGGCGGTGGACGCCCAGGGGAAAATCCCGGAATCCGAACGAAATGTGATGCGATTCGCGCATCACGGGGCGGAGCCTGCCCGGGATCAACGCCAAGGCCGTCGCGTTCGCGGCGGCATCGCATTCCTGCAATAAATCCCATCCGCACGGCGGCACGGCGTCCGATCGTATACGGCGCCGCGGCGAGCATTTTCAAGCAGTATTCAGACGATTTTTTGTTATCGATGCCAGTTATCGATAGCAATGGCTTCGCCGTGCTTGCGTCTTGTAATCCCCGATTCAACGGGATTTTCCTGGCCGATTTTTCGTCCAGTCGGGACGGTATACGCCCGATCGGCCAACGCCCGGCACGACTCGCCCACCGCAACGCGCGGCCGCGGCCCGCAACGCCTCCGATGTTCCGCTTCGCGCCGGCCCTCGCGGCCGCCGCCGCCACTGCCCGTCCGACATGCTCACTCACGAACAGCTGATCGAACGCACCGAGTCCTACCTCAAGTCCCTGATCGCCGAAGCCGCCGACGGCAACCGCGATGTGGACGTCGCCGCGCCGTTCGGCGAGCTGGGCATCGACTCGTTCCGCGTGCTCAAGATCATCAAGGCGCTGGAAGCGGACTTCGGCACGCTGCCGAAGACCTTGCTGTTCGAGCACTTCAACATCGAATCGCTGGCGCGCTATTTCGCCGACAAGCATGCGCCCACCGTCGCGGCCAAGCTCGCCGGCGCGGATGCGGCGCCTGCCGCCGCCGCGCCGCGCGCGCCTGCGCCCGTCGCCGTTGTCGCTGCCGCGGCGCCGTCGCGCGGACCCGAACCGGCGCGCTTGCTCGAAGCGCATCTGCCGCAGCACCCGCAGCTCGAGGCATGCGTGAGCGAGCTGTTCGCCGCGCACAAGAACGAAGGCTGCGTCTCGCGCGGCACCCGCAACATCGCGCCGAATCTGTTCGTCGGCAGCGCGCGTGCAGGCTATTTCAACTACGCGCGCAGCGGAAATACCGTACTGGTATATGCATATACCGGGCCGGAAGCCTATTTCGACGAAATCGCCGGAGAAATGAGCGCCTACTGCGCCGGGCGCGGCTTCCATCTCAACCTGTTCATCGACCGGCCGCTGGATCGCGTGGCCGGCGCGGCGTTCACCGCCACTCCGTTCGGCGCGCTGCAGCGCGTGCACGGGCTGCAGCAGTTCAGCCTGGAAGGCAGCGCGATGAAGCGGCTGCGCTACCAGCTGTCGAAGTTCGAGAAGAGCGGCGAGTGCCGCACCGTCGAGTACGCCTGCGGCAGTGACGGCGCGACCGACCGCGAGATCGCCGCGGTCATCGACCGCTGGTGCGACGGTAAAAGCATGGTCAATCCGCTGATCTACATGGTCCGCGAAGAAATCCTCGCCGGCAAGCTGCATCCGCAGCACCGCCTGTTCCTGACCTACCTGGACGGCGTGTTGCAGAACGCGATCCTGATCTCGCGGATGTGCGATGCGCTCAACGGCTATCTGATGGACCTGGAGTTCTACCCGCGCGAAATGCCGCTGGGCGGGCTGGAATACGCCATCGTCAACATCATGCGCACGCTGCGCGAAGAGGGCTGCGACCTGCTGAGCCTCGGCGGCACCTACGGCTGCCGCCTGGAGACGTCCGACAACGCCGACCCGGCGGTGGACCGCATCCTCGACGACCTGCACCGCCAGGGCATCTTCAACGACGAAGGCAATCTGCAGTTCAAGAACAAGTTCCGCCCGGAAAACCGCACGATCTTCCTGTGCCGCCCGGCCGACGGCGGCGCCAACGACAACGTGCTCGATCTGATCATGATGATCGCCGATCCGGCGCGCGCGACCTCGGAAGAGGGCAATCACACCCATCTGGGCGACGGCACCGTGGTCGCTGCGGCCGCTGACGCCGCTGCCGCGCCGGCCGCGGTCGCTGCGCCGGTCGTCGTTGCGGACGTCGCCGCCGCCGTGTGCATCGACGGCCTGCCGCGTTCCGCCGCGCTCGCGCGCAGCGGCTTCAATCCGCTGAACCTGCTTGCCGAGGAAGTCGAGTTCGATCTCAAGACCGACTCCTGGGCGCAGCTGGAGACCGACTACGTGCAGCGGCAGATGAGCCAGCTGCGCGCGCAGTGGCCGCAAGCCGCCGATCCGATCGCCGAGTTGGCCGACATCTTCGGCTTCGAGCATTGCCTGCTGACCGAATCCGGCCGCGCCGCCGAAGCGCTGCTGTGCAAGGCCTGGCCGCGGCGCGGCGTGGTTTTGCAGAACCTGCTGTTCCCTTCGGGCATCTTCCATCAGATCGACCAGGGCTTCGTCCCGCGCGAGCTCCCGCACCCGCAGGCCTTGCTGCCGCAATCCGACGAGCCGTACAAGGCCAACCTGGACATGCAGGCCTTGCGCGCGCAGTTGGATGCGAACGCCGGCGAGATCGCCTTCGTCTGCATCGAAACCTGCGACAACGCCAGCGGCGGCCATCCGGTGTCGCTGGCCCATCTGCGCGAGGTCAAGGCCTTGCTGCGCGAGCGCGGCATCGCGTTGGTGATCGACGCGACCCGTGTGCTGGAGAACGCGCAGTACCTGATCGAACACGAATCCGAACACGCCGGCCAGGATTTGTGGAGCGTGGCGCGGCAGATCCTGGACTGCGCCGATGCGGTCACGGCTGCCTTGGCCAAGGACTTCGGCGTCGATACCGGCGGCGTGGTCGCGGTGCGCGATGCGGCCCTGTCCGCGCGCCTGCGCGAGTTGTGCGCGCACGACGGCGGCGGCCTGGACGCGATGGAAAAGCGCGCGGTCGCGGCGGCGCTGTCGCAGCGCGCGCAGATCCAGGCGCGGGTGCGCAAGCGCATGCAGGCCGCGCGGCAAGTCTGGAGCGCGCTGCGCGAGCAGGGCGTCGCCGTGGTCGCGCCGGCCGGCGCGCATTGCGTGCTGATCGAGGTCAAGCGTCTGCCGCAGTTCGCCGGCTTCGCCCATCCGGTCGCCTCGTTCCTGGCCTGGCTGTACCTGCAGGCCGGCGTTCGCGCCGGCGCGCACAGCGTCGGCATGCAGAAGGGCACGGCGATCAACGACCTGGTGCGGCTGGCGATTCCGCACGGCTTGAGCCAGGCCCAGGTCGATGAACTGTGCTCGCGCCTGCGCGGCGCGTTCGCCCAACCCAGCAACATTCCCGAGATCGCGCCGCTCGACGAGCGACCCGGCGATCTGCACGGCCAGTACGCGCTGCTGCGTTATCACCGTCCTTCGGCCGGGCTGGTCGTGGCCGAAGCGCCGCCCGCGCCGGTCGTGGCGTCGTCGGTATCCCTATCGGCGTCTGCGAACTCCTCGCCCGAACCGATCCGCGCGGAGCGCGGCGATCTGGCCATCGTCGGCATGGCCGGCCGCTATCCCAAGGCCGATTCGCTCGCCCAGTTCTGGGACAACCTGCGCCATGGCCGCGACTGCATCGGCGATCTGCCGGCCGAACGCCTGGCCCGGCGCGCGCGCGGCGCGGGGCTGCGCGAGTACCGCGGCGGCTTCATCGACGCGGTCGACAAGTTCGACTCGCTGTTCTTCAACATCTCGCCGCGCGAAGCGGAAATGCTCGATCCGCAGGAACGGCTGTTCCTGGAAGTGGCCTGGGAAGCGATCGAAGACGCCGGCTATTACCCGGAGATCCTCGGCGGCGACGACGGCCGACGCGAGGTCGGCGTGTTCGTCGGCGCGGTCTGGGCGATGTACCAGATCCTCGGCGTGGAGGAGAAGCTCGCCGGCCACGGCGTCAATCCCAACTCGTTCCTGTGGAGCATCGCCAACCGCGTTTCGTACTGGATGAACCTGCGCGGCCCGAGCCTGACCGTCGACACGGCCTGCTCGTCGAGCCTGACCGCTTTGCATCTGGCCTGCGAGGCGATCCGCAACGGCGATTGCCGCAGCGCCATCGTCGGCGGCGTCAACCTCGACCTGCATCAGCACAAGTTCGACATCAACTGGGCCGGCGGCGCCTTGTCGCCCGACGGCCTGTGCCGCACTTTCGGCGCCGGCGGCAACGGTTACGTGGCGGGCGAGGGCATCGGCGCGATCTTCATCAAGCCCTTGCGCGACGCGCTGCGCGACCGCGACCAGGTCTACGGCGTGATCAAGGGCGTCAGCGTCAACCACGGCGGCCGCACCAGCGGTTATACCGTGCCCAATCCGAAGGCGCAGGGCGAACTGGTCGCCGCGGCCTTGAACCGGGCCGGCGTCGATCCGGCCAGCATCGGCTACATCGAAGCGCACGGCACCGGCACCGAACTCGGCGATCCGGTCGAGATCGCCGGCCTCGACTACGCCTTCGGCGCCGATGTTGTCGCGCGCCAGTCGTGTCCGATCGGCTCGGTCAAGACCAATATCGGTCATCTCGAAGCGGCGGCCGGCCTGGTCGGCGTCAGCAAGGTGCTGTTGCAGATGAAGCACCGCGAACTGGTGCCGTCGCTGCATTCGGCGGCGCTGAATCCGTTCATCGATTTCGCCGGCTCCGCGTTCTACGTGCAGCAGGAGCTGCAAGCGTGGCAGCCGCAGCGCATCGGCGAGCGCGCGCTGCCGCTGCGCGCGGGCGTGAGCTCGTTCGGCGCCGGCGGCGCCAACGCGCATGTGGTGCTGGAGCAGTATCTGGTCGAAGCCGACGAACCGGCGCCGGCGGCCGATGCCGGCCCGCTGCTGTTCCCGCTGTCGGCGCGCACTCCCGAGCAACTGCGCGACATGGCCGCGCGCCTGCATGCGCACTTGCAGCGCGATACGGCCGCGCCGCGCCTGAGCGACATCGCCTTCACCCTGCAGAACGGGCGCAAGTCGTTCGAGCACCGCCTGATGGTGCTGGCCGCGAGCGCAGAGCGTTTGCGCAGCGGTCTGGCTGCGTTCCTGGCCGGCACCGCCGACGCCGACGTGCTGACCGGCAACGCCAGGAACGCCGAAGGCATCACCAAGCTGCTGAGCCAGAAAGAGAAGGAGCAGTTCGTCGAACTGCTGCGCGGCAGCCGCGACCCGCACAAGCTGGCGCAGCTGTGGCTGGACGGGCTGCTGTCGGATTGCCGCGGCTTCGGCCAGGACGGCCGCCGGGTGTCGCTGCCGACCTATCCCTTCGCCGACAAGCGCCACTGGCTGGCCGGCGGCGACGCCGCCGCGCCGCTGCGCGCCGGCGCGCGCCTGCATCCCTTGCTCGACAGCAACGAGTCCACGTTCCAGCGCCAGCTGTTCAAGAAGACCTTCCGCGCCGACGAATTCGTGTTGCGCGACCACGTCGTGTCCGGCATCGCGACTCTGCCCGGCACGGCCTACCTCGACCCGGCGCGCAAGGCCGGCGAGATCGCCGCCGGCCGGCGCGTGCGCTGCATCCGCAACGTCACCTGGGCCAGCCCGCTGACGGTCGACGGCGCGGGCGCGACCGAGGCCTGGATCGAACTCAAGCCCAGCGGCGACAGCGCGCTGTTCGAGGTGTTCGGCGAAGACGGCAACGGCGGCAAGCGTTTGTACGCGCAAGGCCGGCTGGTCTATGCCGACGGCGACGGAACCGCGGCCGACGAATACATCGACCTCGCCGCGATCCGCGCGCGCTGCGCGCCGGTGGCGCGGGCCGATCAGGCCTATCCGCTGTTCGCCTCGGTCGGCATGCAGTACGGCCCGAGCTTCCAGGTGTTGCGCGAAGTCGCCAAGAACGACGAGGAAGTGCTCGGTCTGCTCGAACTGCCGCCGCTGCGTGGCGGCGACTTCGATCAGTTCCAGCTGCATCCGTGTCTGCTCGACGCCGCCATGCAGGCCGGCATCGCCGCCCAGCTCGGCGGCGGCCCGGGCGAGATGAAAGTGCCGTACTCGCTCGGCGAAGTGGAACTGCTGCATCCCTTGACCCGGGTCTGCTACAGCTACGTGACCCGTCAGCCCGGCGCGCGCGCCGGCGGCGTGTCGCGCGACGATGTCGCTATCGTCGACGAAAGCGGCAAGGTGCTGGCGCGGATCCGCGAGACCGTCGGCGTGCCGATCGCCAGCGTGCACGAGAAGCCCGCAACGGCGGCGCCGGCGCAGGACGGCTTCGAGATGCTGCACTACGTGCCGGCCTGGAACGCGGCGCCGCTCGCGCCGGCGGCCGCGCCGACGGCGGACTGGGTGTTGTTCGACCGCGATGCGGGCCTGCGCGACGCATGCCTGCGTCGTGGCGTGCGCACCGCGCTGGTGCTGCCGGGCGACGGGTTCGAGGATCGCGGCGAAGGCGTGTACGCGATCGATCCGGCCAATCCGGACGACTACCCGCGCTTGTTCGCGGCCTTGGTCGGTTCCGGCATGGCGCTGGAGCGGATCTGCTACGGCTGGAGCGACGGCGAAGTCGAAGTCGACGCGCCCGATCACGGCAGCGCCGCGCTCGCGCAGGCGCTGGAGCGCGGCGTTTACGGCCTGCTCGGCGTATGCCAGGCGCTGATCGAGCGCAAGCCCGCCGCGGCGCAGTTGATTTACCTGTATTCCGGCGCAGCCGACGGCCAGCAGCCGCACAACGAAGCGGTCGACGCGTTCGCGCGGACCCTGCAACTCGAGAACCCGCGCTTCGCCTGCAAGGTGCTGGCGCTGGGCGCGCAGGCGCGCGAACCCGAGGCTTTGCTGGACCTGCTGCTCGCCGAGTTCGCCGACGCCGAACCGGCCGCGGCAGTGCGCTATCGCGACGGCGAGCGGCAGGTGCGCGGGCTGGCGAGCGTGGCGGCCGATGCCTCGCCGTCCGACAGCGAACTGGTCTTGAAGCACCACGGCGTCTATTTGATCACCGGCGGCGCCGGCGGCCTGGGGCTGATGTTCGCCGAGCATCTGGCCCGGCGTTGCCAGGCGCGGCTGGTGCTGACCGGCCGCTCGGCGCCGACGCCGCAGATGGACGCGCGCTTCGAGGAACTGCGCGCGCTCGGCGCGCAGGTGTTGTACGTGGCCGCGGATGTGTCGAACGCTGAGGACGCGCAGCGCACGATCGCCCAGGCCCGCGCCGAGTTCGGCCGCATCGACGGCATTGTCCACGCCGCCGGCGTGCTGCGCGATTCGCTGCTGCGCAAGAAGACCCGTGCGGAAATGCAGGCGGTGTTCGCGCCGAAGCTGTTCGGCAGCCTGCACCTGGACGCGCTGACCCGCGACCAGGACCTCGACTTCTTCGTCCTGTTCTCCTCGCTGGCCGCGGTCGGCGGCAACGCCGGCCAATGCGATTACGCGTTCGCCAACCGCTACATGGACGCGTTCGCCGCGCGCCGCGAGCAGCTGCGCGCCGGCGGCCAGCGGCGCGGGCGCACGCTGAGCCTCAACTGGTCGCTGTGGGCCGAAGGCGGCATGAAGCTCGACGAGCCGACCGAGGCGTTCTTCCGCAAGACCCTCGGCATCCGCCCGCTGGCGACCGAACTGGGCCTGCAAGCGTTCGCCCAGGCCTTGCGCAGCGACTACGCGCAGGTCGCGGTGCTCGACGGCGTGCGCGCCAAGATCGAACTGGCCTGGGGCTTGACCAAGAAAGCGCCGGCCGTCGCCGCCGAAGCCGCGCCGGTGGCCGCGCCGGCCAGCGCGGGCGGCGTGCAGGCCGCGGTGGTCGGCCGCCTGACCGACATCGTCACCGACCTGCTCAAGCTGCCGGCCGAAGACCTGGCGCTGGACAGCGTGCTGCTGGACCTGGGTTTCGATTCGATCGGGCTGGCGACCTTCGCCAACGTCATCAACGAGGCCTACGGGCTCGACATCAACCCGGTGCTGTTCTTCGAGTATCCCTCGATCAACGCCATCGCCGGCGCGCTGGTCGCCGAGCATGCGCAGGCGGTCGGCAAGGTCCACGCCGCCGGCGGCGCAGCCGCTGCGGCGCCGCAAGCGTCGAAAGCAGCGCCGGCCGTCGTCGCGGCCGAGCCCGTCACCGGCATCGACAAGAGCGGCGGCGAGCGCCGCACCGTCGCCGCAGCGTCCACGGCTTCCGCGAGCATCGCGTTCTCGCGCGAACGCCGCTTCCTCGACGAACCCATCGCCATCGTCGGCATCGCCGGCGTCATGCCGCAATCGCGCGACCTCAACGAGTTCTGGCAGAACCTGCGCGACCAGCGCGACCTGGTCAGCGAGATCCCGCGCGACCGCTGGCGCTGGGAAGACGTGCACGGCGATCCGACCAAGGACAAGAACAAGTCGTACTCGAAGTGGGGCGGTTTCATGCGCGACGTCGACTGCTTCGACCCGCTGTTCTTCGGCATCACTCCGCGCGAGGCGGAGATGATGGACCCGCAGCAGCGCATCTTCATCCAGACCGTGTGGGCCGCGATCGAAGACGCCGGGCACAAGGTCTCCGACCTGTCCGGCACCCGCACCGGCCTGTTCGTCGGCGTCTCGGCCAAGGATTACATCGACGTGCTGGCGGAAAACGCGTCCGCGCTCGACGGCTATTCGGCCTCGGGCAATTCGCATTCGATCCTGGCCAACCGGGTCTCGTTCCTGTTCAACCTGCGCGGCCCGAGCGCGCCGCTGGACACCGCGTGTTCGAGTTCGCTGATCGCCCTGCACCGGGCGATCGAGTCGATCCACACCGGCAGCAGCGACATGGCCATCGTCGGCGGCGTGCAGGTGATGCTGACGCCGGTGGCGCACATCTCGCTGAGTTCGGCCGGCATGCTCAGCCCGGACGGCAAGTGCAAGACCTTCGACAAGGACGCCAACGGCTACGTGCGCGGCGAAGGCGCCGGCGCCATCCTGATCAAGCGGCTGTCGCAGGCGCAGGCCGACGGCAACCCGATCTATGCGGTGATCCGCTCCACCGCCGAGAACCACGGCGGCCGCGTGACCAACCTCACCGCGCCCAATCCCAAGGCCCAGGCCGAGCTGCTGGTCGAGGCCTACCAGAAGGCGGACGTGGATCCGGCCACGGTCGGCTACATCGAATGCCACGGCACCGGCACCAGCCTCGGCGATCCGATCGAGATCCAGGCGCTGAAGAAATCCTTCGCCGACCTGTACCGCCAGCACGGCCACGCCGCACCGGCGCAGCCGCATTGCGGGCTCAGCGCGGTCAAGACCAACATCGGCCACCTCGAACCGGCCGCCGGCATCGCCAGCCTGCTCAAGGTGCTGTTGGCGATGAAGCACCGGCAGATTCCGGCGCTGCTGCATTTCGATCAGCTCAACCCGTACATCGATCTGTCCGCCAGCCCGTTCTACATCGTCGACAAGACCGCGCCGTGGGACGCGCCGCGCGCCGCCGACGGCAGCGCGCTGCCGCGCCGCGCCGGGGTCAGTTCGTTCGGTTGGGGCGGGGCCAACGCGCATGTGGTGGTCGAGGAATATCTGCCGCCTTCGCGGCCCGTCGCCGCGCCGCACGGCCCGCAGCTGGTGCTGCTGTCGGCCAAGCGCGGCGAGCGCCTGCAGGCCTACGCCGCCGATTGGCTCGAACATCTGCGCCAGCATCCTTGCGACCTGGCCGATCTGGCCTACACCTCGCAGGTCGGCCGCGACGCGATGGACGAGCGGCTGGCGCTGGTCGCGAATTCCTTCGACGAAGCGCTCGCGCAGTTGCAGGCCTTCGTCGACGGCTCGAGCGAGGTCGCCGGGCTGCATCGCGGCCGCATCGCGCGCCGGCGCGAGGACTTGCTCGCCGCGGCCGTGGATGCGGACACCGCGACGCCGGCGCAGCTCGCGCAAGCCTGGATCCTCGGCCACGAGATCGACTGGGCGCGCCTGCACGCCGGCGCCGGGCGCCGCCGCCTGAGCCTGCCGAGCTATCCGTTCGCGCAGGAACGCTATTGGATCGAGATCGCGCCGGCGCGCGAACAAACCCGCGCCAGCGCCTCGGTGACCGAATTGCACGCGCCGGAGGTCGGCAGCGTGCTGGCGCAGCCGGTGTGGGAAGCGGCTGCGCAGACGGCCGCTGCGGGCGAGCCCTGGCAGCAGCACGAAGTGATTCTGTGCGGCCTGGAGCGGTTCGACCTCGAGCGCCTGCGCGCGGCCTTGCCGGCCGGCGCGCAGGTCGTGCGCCTGGCGTTGCCGCACGGCGACGACCCCGCGCAGCGTTATCGGGCCGCCGCGCTGGCGTGTTTCGAACGCTTGCAGGCGTGGATGCAGCGCAAGCCGCAGGCGCCGGTGCTGTTGCAGATCGTCGCCGACGGCGAGGGCGGCGATGCGCTGATGGCCGGGCTCAGCGGCCTGCTGCGCAGCGCGCGGCTGGAGAACCCGCGCGTGCTCGGCCAGTTGGTCCAGCTCGATGCGGACGGCGGCGAGCCGATGACCGCCCAGCGCCTGATCGCCTGCGGCGCGCTGCGCAGCGAGGCGCACGTCGTCTACGCGCAAGGCCGCGCGCAGGTGCAGCGCTGGCGCGAGGCGCCCGCGGGCGAGGCGGCGCCGGTCGCGTTCCGCGATCGCGGCGTCTACCTGGTGACCGGCGGGCTCGGCGGGCTGGGGCAGGTGTTCGCACGCGACATCCTGCGTCAATCGCCGACCGCGAGGGTGGTCCTGAGCGGCCGCGGCGAGTTGGACGAACGTCAGCGCGCCGGTCTGGAACAACTGGCTGCGGACCTGTCGGTCGGCAGCGAACAACTGATTTATCGCCGGCTAGATCTGGCCGATCCCGCCGCGGTCGATGCGCTGGTCGCCGAACTGATCGAGCGCTATGGCGCCTTGAACGGCGTGCTGCACAGCGCCGGCATGACCCGCGACAGCCTGATCGTCAACAAGACCGCCGCCGATTTCGCCCAGGTGCTGGAACCCAAGGTGCTCGGCACCGCGCACCTGGACCGCGCCACCGCCGCCGTCGACCTCGACTTCCTGGTGCTGTTCTCCTCGGTCAGCGGCGCGCTCGGCAACGCCGGGCAGGCCGATTACGCCGCGGCGAACGCGTTCATGGACCGCTTCGCGCACTACCGCAACGCCCAGGTCGACGCAGGCGCGCGTCGCGGCCGCACGCTGTCGCTGAACTGGCCGCTTTGGGAAGAAGGCGGCATGCAGCTCGACGCCAACGCGCGCGCCTGGCTGCTCAAGACCAGCGGCATGTTGCCGATGCGCACCGCCAGCGGCGTGCAGGCGCTGCATCGCGCGCTCGATCTGCAAGCCGGGCAGGTGCTGGTGATGGAAGGGCAGGTCGAGCGGCTGCGCCGCTTGCTCGTGCCGGGCGCCGGGCAGGGCCACGCCGCGAGCGCATCCAAACCCGCTGCGGCCCACGCCGAGCGCCTGAAACAGCTGATCCTCGCCGACCTGCGCGGCTTCCAAGCCAAGGGGAACTGAGATGAGCAACGCGAACGCAGCCCCCGTGCTCGAGCGCCTGACCGCGGTGATCGCGGCGACGCTGAAGCTGCCCGCGCAGCGGATCGAAACCGATGCGCCGTTCGAGAGCCTGGGCATCGACTCGATCATCATGATGGAGCTGATCGCGGCGATCGAACGCGAGTTCGAGGCCGCGCTGACGCCGGCGCAGTTCACCACCGTGAGCACCCTGGACGAACTGGCCGGGCTGTTGCAGGCGGTGTTGCCGCAAGACGCGGCGCCGATGGCCGCGACGCCGCCGGCGCCGTCTTCGCCGCCGGCGGCGCCCGATCTGCTCGGTTACGTCAGCGACGAGTACGCCATCGACCTGTCCGGCCGCGATTTCGCTTCGGTCGATGCGCTCGCCGACGCCCTGGTCGCCGAACACGGCGAACGGCTGCTGCGTCACTACGGACTCGCCACCGCCGCGCCGGCGCCGGCCGCGTCGGGCGATGTCGCCGTCGTCGGCCTGAGCTGCGCGCTGCCCGACGCGCCGGATGCGCGCGCGTTCTGGCGCAATCTGCTCGACGGCCGCAACAGCGTGCGCGAAATCCCGGACACGCGCTGGCGCTGGCAAGACCACCATGCGCCGACGCGCGCGCCCGGCAAGACCGTGTCGCGCTGGGGCGCGCTGATCGACGGCGTCGACTGTTTCGACGCCGGCTTCTTCGGCATCGGCGCCGCCGAGGCGCAGGCGATGGATCCGCAGCAGCGTCTGCTGCTGCAACAGACCTACCACGCGCTGGAAGACGCCGGCCTGGCGGTCGCCGCGCTGGCCGGCAGCCGCACCGGCGTGTTCGTCGGCTACCAATATTCCGAGTACGAACAGCGCCTGCGCGCGCTGGGTCACCGCAGCCTCAGCGACGGCCCGGTGTTCAGTTCGTCGAGCCCGACCTATTACCTGTCCAACCGCATCTCCTTCGCCTTCGACCTGCGCGGGCCGAGCGAATCGATCAACGTCAATTGCGCGTCGTCGGCGGTGGCGATCAACCGCGCCTACTACTCGCTGGTCAACGGCGAAAGCGCGCTGGCGATCGCCGCGGGCGTGTCGCTGAACCTGTTCGCCGGCGACTACATCGCGTCCTCGCAGTACGGGCTGCTCTCGGCCGACGGCAGCAGCGGCGTGTTCGACGAGGACGCGGCCGGCTTCACCCGCGGCGAAGGCGTGGCGGCGGTGGTGCTCAAGCGGCTGGAGGATGCCGAGCGCGACGGCGACCGCATCTATGCGGTGATCAAGTCCTGCCACCAGAACTACCGCGGCGCCGCGCGCAGCCTGTCGGAGATCCGCCACGAGCCGATCGCCGACGCGCTGACCCAGTGCTACGGCAAGGCCGCGGTCGCCGCCGACACGGTGCGTTACATCGAAGTCGACGGCTTCGCCACCAAGTGGGCCGACTCGTTCGAGTTCGAAGCGATCAAGAACGCGCTCGGCGACGGCAGCGCCGGCAAGCGCTGCGCCCTGGGCAGCGTCAAGGGCAATATCGGCAACGTCGAGGCGGCCAGCGGCGTCACCAACCTGATCAAGCTGGCGCTGTCGCTGCATCACGGGCGCTTCCCGGCGACCATTTCCAAGCGCCGCATCAACAGCTTCATCGACATCGAGCATGCGGGCCATCCGCTGTACATCGCCGACCGCGCGATCGGTTTCGAGGAACTGCGCGAGGGCGATGCGCCGATCCGCGCCGGCATCAACTCCTGCGCCGACAGCGGCACCAACGTGCATATCCTGCTGGAGGAGTACCGCGGCGGCCGCGCCGCGAAGCCCGACGCCGCCGGCGAGCGTCTGTTCGTCTTGTCGGCGCGCGACGACGCCCGTCTGCTGGCGTATGTGCGCGCTTACCTGGAATTCCTCGACGGCGATGCGCCGGCCGAGTCCTTCGAACGCTTGATCTACACCGCGCAGACCGCGCGCGCCGCGATGGACGCGCGCCTGGCCATCGCCGTCGCCGACCGCGAAGACCTCGCGCGCAAGCTGCGCCTCGTCGCCGAAGCCGGCATCGGCGGCTGGAACCGTCTGGACGGGCAGGGCATCTACATCGGCCACGCCGCGGCGGCGCGCAGCAATCCGCTGGCCGGCGCGATCGGCGCGGACATGGCGCAGTTGCAGCTGGAACAGGCGCAACGCAGCGGCCAGTGGCGGCAGGCGGCGTTGCTGTGGGTCAACGGCGTGACGATGCCGTGGCGACGCTTGTGGCCGGCGCGCGCGCCGCAGCCGGCCGCGCTGCCGGGTTACCCGTTCGCGCGCGAGCGGCACTGGCTCGATTTCGCCGAAGATGCGCCGCAAACCGGCGCCGAACCGTCCGCCGCGCGGGCCGAAACCGCCGATGCGGCGCCGGAGCCGGCGATGGCCTGGCGTTTCCTGCGCGCCGCCGAAGCCGGCGCGCGCAGCGCCGACGCGGTGGCGATGGCGCCGCAGCGCAAGGCCGAACTGTTGCTGGCGCAGGAAGTCGCGCGGCAACTGCGCCGCCCGCAGGAGCAGATCGCCCGCGACGCGACCCTGATCGCCTTGGGCGTGGAATCGGTCGGCGTCGCCCGGCTGATCCTGCTGCTGGACCGGTCGCTGGGCTGCCGCTTGTCGCCGCACGCGGTGTTCGAACATCCCAGCATCGGCGAACTCGCCGCGTATCTGGCCCGCGATCACGCCGAGGCCTTGGAAGCATTGCTGGCGCTGCCGGCCGCAGAAGGCGACTCGATCGATCCGCTCGCCGCAGCGCCTGCGAACGAGCGCGCGGACGACGCCGTCGAAGAAACAAAGCCGCGCGCCGTGGCGTCGGCCGGCGCCGTAGTGCCGATGCAGACCCGCGGCGACAAGCCCGCGCTGTTCGCCCTGCCGGGCGCCGGCGGCAGCGCGCTGTCGCTGCAACAGCTCAGCCACGCCCTGGGCCCGTCGCAACCGTTCTATTGCCTGGAACCGGCCGGCCTGGACGGTCGCAGAGCGCCGCACGACCGGGTCGAAGCGATGGCGCAGGAGCATCTGGCGTCGATGGTTTCGATCCAGCGCAGGGGCCCGTACCGCCTGATCGGCTATTCCAACGGCGGCGTGGTCGCGTTCGAAATGGCGCGCCAGCTGCTCGAACGCGGCGAGTCCGTGGCCTCGCTGGTGCTGATCGACAGTCTTTGCCCGAGCCTGCGCGAAGACGACATGGCCGAGATGACCGCGGCGGTGTTCCGCAACTTCGCCAAGTCGCTCGGCGCCCGCGCCGACCTCGACGCGCGCCAGCTGCGCCAGATTCCGGAAGGCGAGCGCAGCGCGCATCTGTACGACCACCTCGCCCGGCTCGGCGCAACGGTCCCGCGCGACCAGTTCATGGCCACCTTCGAGGTCGCCACCGCCAGCGAACGCGCCTGCCGCGCATACCGGCCGCGGCCGCTGCCGCAACCGGTCGACGCGCTGCTGCTGCGCGCCGGCGCCGGTTTCGCCGGCATGCCCGACGACTACGGCTGGGCGCCGCTGCTGTCCGGCGGGCTGCGGGTGAGCCCGATCGCCGCCGACCATTTCTCGATCCTGGAGCGCGGCCCCGCGGCCGCGATCGCCAGGAAGCTGCAATCGCGGCCGGGCAAGGCGCCGCGCAAGTCCGCGGCGGCGGACCTGGAAGCGGCGAGCCTCTGACCGGCACCGCCCGGGCCGGCAACGCCGGCGCCGGCAATCGTTCCCTGGAGACAACGATGCGTCTGTTGAACTTGATGGCCGATTACTTCGAAGGCGTCCCCGACGCGCTGCGCAAGCGCAAGGCGCTGGTCTGGCTGTTCTTCGTCGTCGCGACCGCGTTCATGATCGCCGGTTTCGGCCGGGCCAAATTCGACACCTCGATCGAAGGCTGGTTCGACCGCGACGATCCGACCATCGTCGCCTTCGACTGGTTCCACCACGAGTTCGGCAGCGACGACCACCTGTACATCGTCTACAAGCCCAAGGACGGCGATGTCTTCTCGCAGGCCTCGCTGAAGACCTTGCAGGCCTTGCAGCGCGACATCCTCGACCGCGCCGGCCGCGCGCCGGAGACCTCGCCGCTCAAGCACGTGGTCAAGATCACCTCGCTGATCAATGCGCCGGTGCTGCGCGCCGAGGGCGACGTGCTGTATTCGCGCAAGCTGGTCGGCGACACGGTGCCGTCCGATGCCGGCTCGCGCGAGGAACTGCGCCGCATCGCCCAGTCGCAGAAAGCCTTCCCGTTGCTGTACTTCTCCAAGGACTACCGCTACGGCGGCATGCTGATCGAGACCGACTTCGGCGCGATTCCGCTCGACGCCCCCGCCGCCGGCGCGAGCGCCGCGACGCAGAAGTCGGACGCCGAAATCGACTTCGGCGACGTGCGCCTCGACGAACCCGTGACCCAGGGCTACGCCGGCGACCGGCCGCGCTTCAAGCCGACCGACCTGGCCGACTACGTCGCCCTGATGAACGAAATCAAGGCGGTCATGAACAAGCCCGAGTACGCCGGGCAGTTCCAGTACTACCCGGTCGGCGCGACCGCGCTGGCCGAGCACAACCTGGCCATGATCACCGAGATGGGCCTGCTGAACCTGGCCGCGCTGCTGGTCATCGTGACGATGCTGTGGTTCCTGTTCCGCTCGCTCAGCGCGGTGGTGTGGTCGGTGACGATCGTGCTGCTGAGCGTGATCTGGACGGTCGGCATCGTCTCCTGGGTGGGGCTGCCGATCACCTCGTTCGTGATGATCAGCACCATGCTGACCCTGGCCATCGGCGTGGCCGACGCGGTCCACGTCATGAGCGATTACATGAGCACGCGCAGCGAAGGCAGCGACCATGCCTCGGCGATGCGCCACGTGTTCCGCCATGTCGCCGCGGCCTGCCTGCTGACCACGGTCACCAACGTGGTCGCGGTGCTGGCGCTGAGCATCACCCCGATCGTGCCGATCCAGGTGTTCGCGGTGATGTGTTCGCTCGGCGTGGCGCTGCCGCTGCTGTTCACCATCTATCTGCTGCCGGTGATGCTCGACCTGTGGGCGCCGCAGGGCACGGCGAACGCCGCCCGGCGCGGCTTCAGCGCGCGGGTCGCGCGCTGGATCCCGAACGTCAACCGTTGGCTGGCGCGCAAGCTCGACGGCGTGTTGCCGCTGGTGCAGAAGAATCCGGTCGCGATCATCTGCGTGTTCGGCCTGATGTTCGTCGCCTGCGTCTACGGCGCCACCCAGACCCGGGTCGACACCGATCCGGTCGGCTCGTTCCCGAAAGATTCCGCGATCCGCGAAAGCGTGCGCGTGGTCGACGGCAACATGATGGGCGCGCAGAGTATGGAGATCTTCATCGACCTGGGCCAGGAGAACGCATTCCTCGACCCGGCGGTGCTGCACGAGATCGAGAAGCTGCAGGACAAGATCGAGCGCGATCATCCCGAACTGGTGGTGCGCACCACCTCGCTGGTGGAGACGGTCAAGAAGTCCTACAAGACCCTCAACGCCGACCGCGAAGACCGTTATGTGATCCCGACCACGCGCGAGGCGGTGTCGCAGACCCTGTTCCTGTTCAACCAGTCCAATCCGGACGACCGCCGCAAGCTGGTGTCGGACAACTACGACAAGTCGCACATCAGCGTGCGCCTGTACAACCACGGCTCCTACGAATACATCCAGGCCTGGAACCAGATGCAGGCCGATATCGACCGCACCGTGCAGACGCTGCGCCGCACCTATCCCGACGCCAAGGTCTCGATCACCGGTTCGCTGGCGCTGATGATGCAGGGCGCCGATTACCTGAGCCGCTCGGAGTTGCAGAGCTTCGCGCTGGCGCTGGTGCTGGTCAGCGTGATCTTCCTGCTGATCTTCGGCACGGTGAAGGCCGGGCTGATCGCGCTGGTGCCGAACCTGATCCCGGCCATGCTCGGCTTCGGCGGGCTCGGGCTGATGGGCATTCCGATGGACATCACCACGATGATGATCGCGCCGGTCATCATCGGCATCGCGGTCGATGACACCGTGCACTTCATCACCCGCTACCGCTTCGAGGTCGAGCGCGACGGCGACATCGAGCGCGCCTTGCGCGACACCATCAGCGGCGCCGGCCAGCCGGTGGTGTTCGCGACCCTGATCCTGGGCCTGGGCTTCGGCATCATGGGCCTGTCCTCGAACGCCGGCACCGCCAACCTGGGCATCTTCGGCTTCCTCGCCATCGCGATCGGCCTGCTCAACGACCTGTTCCTGCTGCCCGCGCTGATCCTGACCTTCAAGCTGCGCTTCGCCCGCAAGGTCGCGGCGCAGCCCGCGTTCGCCTGAGCGCCGCAGTCCTTCTCCGTTCCGATCCCACCTTTACGAGACCGATGACCATGCAGTCGATCAACATGAAGTCGATCAAGCCGAAGTTGCAGGTACTGGCGCTGGCCGCCGCGCTGATTCCGGCCGCCGCGTTGTTCGCGCAGTCCAAACCCGCCGCTGCGCCCGCAGCGCCGGCCGCCGCTGGCGCCGAGACGGCCGACCAGATCATGGTCAAGGTCGACCGCGCCACGCGCCGCGCCTACGACACCCAGGTGGCGACGGTGAAGATCACCACCTGCAAGTACACGCTGAAGGACGGCGCGGTGCGTTGCTCGGAGAAGCCGCGCATCGTCCAGGCCGAGAACGTCAAGAAGAACAACTACGACAACAACCAGTACCACGTGAAATCGCTGCTGCTGGTGCGCGAGCCGGCCAGCGACCGCGGCACCGGCCTGCTGGTGTACGAATACCCCGAGCGCGGCCGCGACAACGACAACTGGCTGTATCTGCCGGCGCTCGGCAAGGTCAACCGGGTCATCGCCAACAACGACGAAGGCGGCAGCGTGTTCGGCTCGGAGTTCTCGGTGGAAACCTCGGAGAACCCGGAAGCGCGCAAGCTCGAGGACTGGACCTACAAGATCCTCGAGAGCAGCACCTACCAGAACCGCCCGGTGTGGGTGATCGAACTCACCCCGACCGCCGAGAAGGCGCGCAAGACCAGCTACAAGAAGGTCGTGGCCTGGATCGACAAGGAGTACTACCTGGCGGTCAAGGAAGACCTCTATCGCGGCAACAAGATCCACAAGACCCGCACCCAGAGCGACATCAAGAAGATCGACGGGGTGACGGTGGTGACCAAGACCGTGGTCAACAACCGCACCACCTCGCGGGTCAGCCAGATGGACATGCCGGCGATCGCGCACAACCGCGCGGTGCCCGAGGACTTCGTGACCCAGCGCGCGCTGACCGATTTCCCGTACCGCGAACGCAACCTGGCCGTGTTCCGCTCCTACCTCGGTCAGGCGGCGGTCAATTGATGAAACGCGGCCAAGGACTGGCGGGGTTGTTGTGTTGCCTGGCGGCCGCCTCTGCGGCCGCGCAGGCGCCGGTCGAGCCGCCGGCTGCGACAGGCGATGCCGGTGCGGCCGCCGATGCGACCGACATTTCCGACGTCGGCGCGGCCGCTGCGTCGGCGCCCGAACCCGCGCCGACCGGCGCGGGGCAGGGGCCGGCCGACGCCTTCGACAACATCGACCTGTCGGAAAAACAGCACTCGCAGGGCTCGGCCCAGACCACCCGCTTCACCTTCAGCCACGAACTGGCGGCGCGCGACAACGCCCCCAGCAGCATGGTCTACAACCGCAGCCGCTTCCGCTTCGAATACTCGCGGTTCTTCATGGAGAACTTCTTCGTCCGCATCGACACCCGGCTCAACGCGTATTGGGGCAGCGACAACCGCGCCCGCGCGCGCGACCGGTCGCTGCTGACCCACACCAACACCCCCGAAGCCTTTGTGCAGTACTCGGTGCCGGGCAAGTCGATGAGTTTCGGCCTCGGCGTGCAGCGTGTGATTTGGGGCGAGTCGCAGGGCGGCGCGATCACCGACGAAGTCAGCCCGCGCAACTTCTCCGAGCTGTTCTTCATTCCGCTGGAGGAGTCGCGCGTCGGCCAGTTCATGCTGACCATGGACCGCTTCACCGACGGCGGCGACTACAGCTTCTTCTACGTGCCCGACGCCAAGTACAACGTGCTGCCGGACCCGCGCACCGCGTACTACCTGGACCGCTTCGGCCCGTTCACCCGCGCGGTCAAGCGGCCGGGCGACCTCAACGAGCGCGAGTTCGGCGGGCGCTGGAAGCGCGCCTTCGGGCGGTCCGACATCAGCATCATGGCCGCCAGCCTGATCAACAACGACTACTCCTTCACCGACAGCGGGCTGTTCGAAGGCGGAAGAAAGCTTCTATACCGCGGGCCCAACCGCTTCGCCATGATCGGCACCGCCTTCAACTACGTGAAGGGCGTGCGCCAGTGGACCGGCGAGATCGCCTACAAGAAGGGCAAGGCCTACAACGATCCGCAGTTCAATGTGCTCGAACGCGATTCCATCGACGCCTCGCTGGGCCTGACCTATTCGCTCGGCGAGTCGAACACGGTCGCGGTCGAACTGGTCAACAGCACCATCCTCGACTGGGATTCGCGCATCGGCGCGGCGCCGCGCAACGCTTCGGCGGTCGTGCTCAACGCGAACTTCTTCTTCCTCAACAACGATCTGTCGGTCAACTGGCTGACCATCTACAACAAGCCTTACACCAGCTATCAGTCGTCGCTGCGCACCTCGTACAAGTGGAACGACCGGCTCAGCTTCGGCCTGGACCTGCACGTGATGGATGCCTCGGACCGGCGCACGCCGCTGTACCCGTTCAATAACCAGAACCAGATCATCGTGCGCGCGCAGTACCAATTCTGATCCAGCCCTTTCCGGAACGAACATGAGCACAACCGCCCAGGCGCGCGAATACGACGCCATCGTGATCGGCTCGGGAACTTGCGGAGCGACCGTCGCCCGCGAGCTCAGCCGCCGCAACAAGAAGGTGCTGTTGCTGGAACGCGGCGGCGACGCGCCGCTGAAGGAGACCCTGGGCGGCCTGATCGCGATCGCCGATCAGGTCAAGCTCGGCGAAGGCAAGCTGGCGACCGCGCGCGCGTTGACCGTCGGCGGCTCGACCGCGATGTACTTCGGCGTGGTCAACGAGCCGCCGCTGCACACCTTCCGCGGTCTCGGCATCGAACTCGACGCCGATCTGGCCGCGGTGCGCGCGGAACTGCCGATCGCGCCGCTGCCGGCGCCGCTGCTCGGCCCGCAGGCGCAGCGCCTGCGCGACAGCGCGCAGGCGCTGGGTTACGACTGGAAGGCCAACGAGATGCTGGTCGACGCCGCGCGCTGCGGTTCCGGCTATGCCTACGAAGCCAAATGGAAGGCGCGCCGCTACGTCGAGGACGCGGTCGGCCACGGCGCGACCCTGGTGACCCGCGCCACCGCCGGCAAGATCCTGCGCGAGGGCGACCGCGCCATCGGCGTGGAGTACTCGCACAAGCCCGGCAAGTTCGGCGCGCGCACGCAGCAGGCGTTCGCCAGCCGCATCGTGCTGGCCGCCGGCGAGACCGCGACGCCGAAGATCCTGCGCGACAACGGCATCGGCGGCATCGGCGCGCAAGGTTTTTACTGCAATCCGGGCTATGCGCTGTACGGCCTGGTGCCGGGGCTCGGCGGCACCGAGGGCTTCGTCGGCAATGCCGGCTGCACCCTGGAGGAGGGCATCGAGCTCGGCGACGCCAATGTCGGCCGCGCGATGCACCGGCCGCTGATGCTCAGCGGACTGCGCCTGCGCCATATGTTCTCGTTTCCGCAGAGCCTCGGCGTCGGCGTCAAGGTCAAGGACGAACTCGGCGGGCGCATGAGCGACGACGGCCGCTTCCACAAGACCTTCAGCGCGCAGGACCAGCGCCGGCTCGACACCGGACGCAAGGCCGCGGTGCGCTTGCTGGAGAAAGCCGGCGCGCAGCGCATCGTCGATTTCGGCCTCACCGCCGCCGGCCGCGTCGGCGGGCTGGTGCGCATCGGCGAGCACGTCGACGCGCAGCTGGAGAGCTCGCTGCGCAACCTGCACGTCTGCGACGGCTCGGTGATTCCCGACGAAATGCGCGGCACGCCGACGCTGACCCTGCTGTGCATGGCGCGTTATCTGTCGCGGCAGTTGTTGACCCGCCTGTAAGCCGCGCGCGACTGCGCGCCATCTCAATTACGGAGAGACCTCATGAATTCGATCGTCATGGATCCGCCCGAGGCCGTCGCGGCCGCGGCCGGCACGCCGCGCGCCAAGCCCCGGCGCCGCTGGCTCAAGCGCCTGGGCTATGTGGCGCTCGCGCTGGCGGGATTGGCGCTGATCTCGCACTTCGTCTGGGTCGGCTCCGGCGACAACCAGTGGAAGCTGGCGCGCGAGCACGACGGGATCAAGGTGTATACGCGCAAGGCGCCCGGCGCGGCGCTGCTGCAGGTGCGCGGCGAAACGCGCTTGAAGTCGCGGCTCGCGCCGATGGTGGATCTGCTGGAGAACGTCAGCAATTGCAGCGATGCCTATTGCTACGATGCGGCGGTGATCGATCGCGTGCCGAGCGTGCCGAACCACTTCGCGTCGTACGTCACCTACAAGTTCAAGATGCCGGGCCTCGCGCCGCGCCAGTACGTGCTGTTCGTGCAGCACGCGCAGGATCCGGTCAGCAAGGAAATGACCCTGAGCCTGACCGCCGCGCCGAACCGGGTGCCGCGCGATCCGTGCTGCGTGCGTGTGACCCACCTCAACAACTTCTGGACCTTCGTTCCGCACCCCGACGGCGCGCTCGACGTCAGCCTGACCCAGGACACCGACCTCGGCGGCCTGCCGTACCCGATGGCCAATCTCGGCCTGATCGAATCCACCGACCTCTTCATGAAGATGCTTCCCGAGCTGATGGCCAAGGACAAGTTCCGCAACGTCCAGGTCGACGGCGTGCTCGAAGCCACGCAAGGCAATCCCTGAGGCCCGCCATGAACACCCAGACCTACGATTCCTCGCTCGCCGCGGCCGGCGCCGCCGCCAAGCCCAAGCCGCGCCGTTCGCGCCTGCGCCGGCTGCTGGTCGCCTTGCTGTACGCGATTCCCTTGCTCGCCCTGATCGTCGCCGGCGCCAACCAGGCCTGGCTGATGTCCGGCTCCAACACCTGGGAGCTCAAGATCGACAAGGACGGCACCCAGGTCTACACGATGAAGACGCCCGGTGCGTACGGCCTGAAGATCCGCGGCGTGACCCAGACCAAGGAGTTCAGCCTCAGCAACCACATCGCGCCGCTGCTCGACGAGAGCATCCAGAACGATTGCGGCAAGTGGGTCGAAGGCTGCCTGAGCTACAAGATCGTCCAGCCCTGGAACCCGCGTACCCAAAGCAACGTGACCATGTGGACGGTCAAGCTGCCGCCGCCGTTCTCGCCGCGGCAGATGCTGCTGCAGGGCCAGCTGACCCAGGATCCGGTCACCAAGGTGGTCACCCTGGAGAACGTCGCCGTTCCGAACAAGCTGCCGCCGGATCCGTGCTGCGTGCGCGTGCAGCAGCTGCACAACGTCTGGCATTACACGCCGATGGCCGACGGCAACATCAAGATCGAGCTGCTGTACGACCTGAGCATGGGCGGCGGCTTCCCGCAGCTGCTGCTGAACCTCGGCGCGCCGGCGGCGGTGCACAAGATGCTGGCCGAGCAGAACCCGGCGTTGCTGCGCAAGCCGCAGTACCGCAACGCGCGCCTGGACTTCCTGGACGAGACCCCGCCGGCGCCGGGCGCCGCCGCGCCGCAACCGTAAACCGGCGCCGGCCGCGCCGGCGCGATATCCCGAGACACCCCGGAACACCCTGAAAACCGCGCGTACTGCGCGCGGCGACGGCGCTATTTTCCCTGAGGACCCCGTGATGAGCTGGATCAAGGAACGCTTCGAGCGATTCGGCGAGCGCCCGATCGCGATCAACGAAACCGGCACGGTCACCTACGCTCAGTTCGCCGCCAACCTGCAACAGTGGACGCAAGCCCTGGACGGCTGGGGCATCGCGCCCGGCGAACGGGTCGGCCTGGTGTCGGAGTACCACATCGATGCGGTGGCTTTGCTGCAGGCCTTGCTCGACCGCGGCTGCATCGTGGTGCCGCTGTCCGAGGACGACCGCGCGCTGTTCGATGAGCGTTTGGCCACGACCAGCGCGACCCGGCTGATCGAAGTGGCGGCCGAAGGCCCGGTGACGCCGCAGACCACGGTCTGCCGCGATCTCTCCGCCGCCGCGTCGCCGCCGCACGAACTGATGGCGCCGATGGTGGAGCAGGGCAAGCCGGGCTTCGTGATCTTCACTTCGGGCAGCACCGGCAAGGGCAAGGCGGTGCTGCTCGACCACGAACGCATGGTGCGCAAGTACCGCGATCGAGTGCGCGACTCCTTCCGCACCCTGCTGTTCCTCAAGCTCGACCACATCGGCGGGCTCAACACCTTGTTCGCGGTGATCTTCAACGGCGGCACCATCGTCACCTGCCGCTCGCGCGCGGCGCGCGACATCTGCGCCTGCATCGAGCGCTACAAGGTCGAGCTGCTGCCGACCACGCCGTCGTTCCTGACCATGCTGCTGATGTCGCGCGTGCACGGCGATTTCGATCTGTCCTCGCTGAAGATCGTCACCTACGGCACCGAGGTCATGCCGAACTCGACCCTGACCGGCATGCACAAGACCTTTCCGCAGGTCCAGCTCAAGCAGACTTATGGCCTGTCCGAACTCGGCATCCTGGCCACCCAGTCCAAGGACTCCTCGTCCAAGTGGATGAAGATCGGCGGTCATGGCTTCGAACTCGACGTGCGCGAAGGCGTGCTGTGGATCCGCAGCCAGCAGGCGATGCTCGGCTACCTCAACGCGCCGAGCCCGTTCGACAGCGAGGGTTGGTACAACACCGGCGACCGCGTCGAGACCGACGGCGAGTACTTCCAGATCCTCGGCCGCGAGTCGGAAATCATCAACGTCGCCGGCGAGAAGGTGTTCCCGATCGAGGTCGAGAGCTTCCTGCTGACCCTGGACAACGTGCGCGACGTGCTGGTGCGCGAGAAGCGCAGCCCGGTGGTCGGGCAGATGGTTTGGGCCGAGTTCGTGCTCGAGCGCGAGGAGGACCCGGCCGCGTTCAAGCGCCGCATCCTCGCGCAATGCCAGGGGCAGCTGAGCCCGTACAAGGTGCCCGGCCACATCACCATCGCGCGCGACGACAGCCTGGTCGGCACGCGCTTCAAGAAGATCCGCAAGGCGCCGGGCGCGGACCCGAGCGCGCCGGCGCCGCGCGGCGACACTCAACCGGAAGAGACGAGCGTATGAGCAGTGCGATTGGAATGGATCGAGTCGAGTCTGAGCAGGCGGCCAATCGCGTCGTCGTGGTCAGCGGCGGCAGCAAGGGCCTGGGCCTGGCCATCTGCGTTTCGCTGCTGGCCGCCGGTTACCGCGTGGCGACCTTCAGCCGCAAGAGCACGCCGGAGCTGGAGCGCGCGATCGCCCACAGCGACGGCCGCCTGTATTGGGAATCGGTCGACATCGCCGACGACGAACAGCTGGCCGGGTTCCTGCGCAACGTGCGCACCTTGTTCGGCCGCGTCGGCTATCTGGTCAACAGCGCCGGCATGGCCAACGAAGGCCTGCTGACGATGATGAAGGGCCGCGACATCGCGCGCATGATCGAGGTCAACCTCGGCGGCGCGATCAGCCTGTCGCAGGCCTGCGTCAAGCAGATGATGGTCGGCGGCGCCGGGGTCATCGTCAACGTGTCCTCGATCGTCGGCGTGCGTGGCTACAAGGGTGTCGGCGCCTACAGCGCGACCAAGGCCGCGCTCGACGGGCTCACCCGCAGCTTGTCCAAGGAACTGGGCTCGATGGGCATCCGGGTCAATTCGGTGGCGCCCGGTTTCATGGAAACCGAGATGACCTCCGAGCTCACCGAGCAGCAGAAGAACCGCATCGTGCGGCAAACCCCGATGGGCCGGCTCGGCACGGTCGAGGACGTGTCCTCGGTGGTGAAGTTCCTGCTTTCGGACGAATCCAGATTCATCACCGGCCAGACCTTCGTGGTCGACGGCGGCCTCACCGCCTGACAGGGAAACGACATGAGCCAGGAAGTCAAGAACATCATCGAACGCGCGATCCGCGCCGTGGCCGAGCAACGCGGCCTGAACCTGCCGGCCTTGCGCGACGACAGCGAGATCGTCGACGAGCTCGGCTTCACCTCGCTGGCGGTGGCGGCTTTGATCGCCAGCCTGGAGGAGGAACTCGGGGTCGATCCGTTCCAGGAAGAGGAGGTGATGATCACCGACGTGCGCACGGTCGGCGATCTGCGCCGGGTCTACGCCGGCTGCCTGGAACGCAGCGTGTGAGCTGAGCGGGTTTCGCGGTCGCCGACAGGCGGCCGCTGGTGGTGGACGAGCACGCAGCGCCGGTCGAAGTCTTTCTAGAGATCCAAGACGCATGAACATCAAGGGCGATATCGCGATCATCGGCATGTCCGGCAGGTTTCCGGGCGCCGACGACGTGTCCGGCTTCTGGGACAACCTGCGCGCCGGGCGCGACAGCATCCGCACGCTGTCCGACGAGGCACTGCGCGCGGCCGGCGTGAGCGAGGCCGAACTGGCCGATCCGGACTACGTCAAGGCCGCGGCGACGTTGAATGACGTGGATCGCTTCGACCCGGGGTTCTTCCGCATCTCGCCGCGCGAAGCCGAGCTGATCGATCCGCAGATCCGGCTGCTGCTGCAATGCGCCTGGGAAACCCTGGAAGACGCCGGCCGCGCCGGCAAGGGCCCGCAGAACATCGGCGTGTTCGCCGGCGCCGGCGGCGTGGCGACCAGCTACTTCGCCCAATACATCAACCTGCACGAGCGCTTCGACAAGCTCACCGCCGGCGCGACCCACCTGGGCAACGACAAGGATTTCCTGTCGACCTATCTGTCGTACAAGCTCAACCTGACCGGCCCGAGCATGACCGTGCAGACGGCGTGCTCGACCTCGCTGGTCGCGCTGCATCAGGCGCGCCTGAGCCTGCTCAGCGGCGAATGCGACATGGCCCTGGCCGGCGGCGTCAGCGTGCGCGTGCCGCACGGCCACGGCTATCAGTACAAGGACGGCTACATTTTCTCGCGCGGCGGCCGCGTGCGCAGCTTCGACGCCGACGCCGACGGCGTGGTGTTCGGCAGCGGCCTCGGCCTGGTGCTGATCAAGCGCCTGGACGACGCGCTGCGCGACGGCGACGCCATCCACGCCATCGTCAAGGGCAGCGCGATCGGCAACGACGGCAAGGGCAAGATGAGCTACGCCGCCAGCAGCGCGAAGGGGCAGATCGCCTGCATCCGCGCCGCGCTGGCGAATGCCGGCGTGGATGCGGCCAGCATCGGACTGGTCGAGACCCACGGCACCGGCACCGCGATGGGCGACCCGGAAGAGGTCAAGGCGCTGGCGGCGGCGTTCAAGGAACACACCGACGCCAAGGGCTATTGCGCGCTCGGCGCGGTCAAGGCCAACGTCGGCCATCTGGAAGCCGCCGCCGGCGTGGTCGGCCTGATCAAGGCCGCGCTGGCGGTCAAGCACGGCGCGATTCCGCCGATGGCGCATTACCGCGCGCCGAATCCGCGCATCAAGTTCGACAACAGCCCGTTCTACATCGACCCGGCCGGGCGCGAATGGCGCCAGGGCAAGGGCCCGCGCCGCGCGGCGGTCAACAGTCTCGGGGTCGGCGGCACCAACGCCTTCGCGATCGTCGAGCAGCACGTGCCGGCGCGGCGCGCGCGCGGCAAGGGCCGTGCGCAAACGGCGATCTTTCCGCTTTCGGCGCGCACGGACGAAAGCTTGCGCGCGTACGCGCTGAAGCTGGCCGATTTCCTCGACGGCCCCGGTGCCGCCCTGGAGCCGGCCGATGTCGCCTTCACCCTGCAGGAAGGGCGCGAGGCGATGGAGTCCCGCGCTGCGTTCGCGGCCTCGTCGCTGGCCGAATTGAGCGCAGCGCTGCGCGCGTTCGGCGCAGGCGCGGAACCGCCGCAGGCGCAGGGCGCGGCGGCCGCGTGGTGCGCGCGCGAGGAATTGGACTGGAGCGCCCACCGCACCGGTCCTGCGCCGCGCCGTGTGCATTTGCCGACGTACGTCTTCGCCCGTGAGCGTTGCTGGATCGATCCCGCGCCCATCGCGGCGCCGGCCGCCGCGCAGTTGCATCCTTTGCTGCACACCAATACCTCCGACCTGCGCGAACACCGCTACAGCACCGCGCTGCGCGGCGACGAATTCTTCCTGCGCGACCACCGGCTGCGCACGGCCCATGGCGCGACCGACGCGCGCAAGGTGCTGCCGGGCGTGGCCTATCTGGAAATGGCGCGCGCCGCGATGCAGCGCGCGTTGCCGGCGCCGGCCGAAGGCGGCGGCTGGCGGCTGCGCGATCTGGTCTGGGTGCAACCGGTCGTAGTCGACGCGCCGCGCGCGATCGACATCGCCTTGCTCGCCGACGCGGGCGACGGCGACACCCTCGCGTTCGAAGTGTTCAGCGACGAGGACACGCTGCATTGCCAGGGCCAGGGCCGCTGGGAGGCGCAGCCGCGCCCGGCGCCGCTCGACCTCGCCGCCATCGGCGCGGGGTTGGGCGAGGGCTGGCAGGCCGATGCGCTGTATCCGGCCTTCGTCGCGATGGGCCTGGAATACGGTCCGGCGCACCGTCCGATCGTGTCGATCCGGCAAGACCGCGACAGCCTGTTGGCGACGATGCGCCTGCCGTCCGCGGCGCAGGCCGGCGCCGATGAGTACGTACTGCATCCGAGCCTGCTCGACGGCGCGCTGCAAGCCGCGACCGCATTGATCGCCGACTTGCGCGAGCCGCCGGCGCAGCCGCTGGTGCCGTTCGCGCTCGACGAGCTGCGGGTCTGGGCGGCGTGCGAAACGGAGATGGTCGCATGGGTGCGGCGCGCGCCGAGTGCGCAGCGGCTGGCCAAGTTCGATATCGATCTGTGCGATGCGCGCGGACGCATCTGCGCGCAACTGCGCGGCTTCGTCGCGCGGGCGATGGGCAAGGACGCCACGGCCGCGTTGCTGGCGACCCAGGTTTGGGAAACCGCGCAAGCCGCGCCCGACGCGAAGCCGGCCGGCGACCGCCGCGCGGTGCTGTTCGATTTCCCGAACATCGATCCGCAGGCGCTACCGGGCCGCGCGTCCGCGCAGCCGCTGCCGCAGGGCGACACGGCCGGGCGTTACGCGCAGCTGGCGTCGACCTGCTTCGAAACCCTGCGCGAGGTTCTGCGCGAACGCCCCAGCGCGCCGGTGCTGGTGCAGTTCGTGTTGCCCGCGCACGCCGAAAACGACGTGTTCGCGGGCTGTTCGGGCCTGCTCAAGACCGCCAGCCTGGAAAACCCGCTGCTGCGCGCGCAACTGCTGTTCGTCGCGCCGGACATCGATGCGGCCGGTTTGTCGCGGCTTTTGAACGCCGAAGGCGGCACGCCCGACGACGTGCTCGTGCGCCACGGCGGCGGCCAGCGCAGCGCCGCGCGCTGGCGTTTGCTGGACGACGACAGCGCCGACGCCGCCGACGCCGGCGGCGCGTTCAAGGACGACGGCGTCTATCTGATCACCGGCGGCCTCGGCGGCCTGGGCGCGTTGTTCGCGCGCGAGATCCTGTCCGCGACCACCCGCGCGACGGTGCTGCTGAGCGGCCGCGCCACAGCGGACGAGGTCGCGGCGGCGCCGGACAAGCAGGCGCTGATGGCGTCGCTGCGCGCAGCCGGCGGCCGCGTCGAATATCGCCAGATCGACTTGAGCGACGCCGCGAAGGTGCAAGCGGCGGTCGACGCCATCGTGCGCGAGCACGGCCGCCTCAACGGCATCCTGCACAGCGCCGGCATGGTCGCCGACGAGTTCATGCTCAAGAAATCGGCTGAAACCTTCGCCGCGGTGCTGGCGCCGAAGGTCGCCGGCAGTGCGCACCTGGACGCGGCCACGCGCGATCTGGACCTGGATTTCATCGCCTTGTTCTCCTCGCTCGGTTCGGCCCTGGGCAACCTCGGCCAGGCCGACTACGCCGCGGCCAACGGCTTCCTCGACGAGTTCGCCGCGCAGCGCAACGCACTGGCCGCCGCCGGGCAGCGCCGCGGCCGCACCGTGGCGATCCGCTGGCCGCTGTGGCGCGAAGGCGGGATGCAGCTGCGTGGCGACGACCTCGAACGCCTGCACGAGGCCACCGGCATCCGGCCGATGCGCACGCGCACGGGGTTGGCGATGTTCTATCGCAGCCTCGCCGGGCATTGCGATCAGACCGTGGTCATGGAAGGCGATCCCGTACGCATGCGCGTCGCCCTGGGGCTGGACCGCGCGGTCGCCCCGCCGGCGCCGGTCGCGGCTATCGCAGCGGACGCAGTCGCCACAGGCGATCTGCGCGAACGCACCGAGGATTACCTGCGCCGCCAACTGTCGGCCCTGTTGAAGCTGCCGGCGGAAATGGTCGATCCGGCTGCGCCGCTGGAGGAGTACGGGATCGATTCGATCCTGGCGCTGGACCTGACCAAGGCGCTCGAACGCAGCTTCGGCCCCTTGGCCAAGACCTTGTTCTTCGAATACCTGAGCCTGCGCGAGCTGGCCGGCTACTTCGTCGCCGCGCACGCGCCGCGCTTGCACGAGCTGTTCGCCGATACCGGCGCCGCCGTCGCTGCGCCCGCGCAAGCGCCGGCGAGCGCGACCGACGACAGCGGCACCGGCCGCCGCCGCCTGCGCGCCGGCGCCGCGCGCCGCGCCGAACCTGCCCGCGGTTTCGCCGGCGAACCCATCGCCATCGTCGGCCTCAGCGGCCGCTACCCGCAGGCGCGCGACATCGACGCCTACTGGGACGTGCTGCGCGAAGGCCGCGACTGCATCGTCGAAATCCCGCCGGAGCGCTGGGACTGGCGCGAGTACTACAGCGAGGACCGCAGCCAGCCCGGCCGCCACTACAGCAAGTGGGGCGGCTTCATCGAAGGCGTGGACGAGTTCGACGCGCGCTTCTTCAACATCTCGCCGCGCGAGGCCGACACCATCGACCCGCAGGAACGGCTGTTCCTGCAGCAGGCGTGGATGGCGATCGAAGACGCGGGCTACACCCGCCAATCGTTGCAGACGCCGGGGCCCGGCGGTTTGCCGGCGCCGGTCGGCGTCTACGCCGGCGTGATGTACGGCGAGTACCAGTTGCTCGGCGCCGAGGCCAGCCTGCTCGGCCAGCCGATGGGCTTCGCCAGCAATCCGGCCAGCATCGCCAACCGCGTGTCGTACGCGCTGAACCTGCACGGCCCGAGCATGGTGGTCGACACCATGTGCTCGTCGTCGCTGACCGCGATCCACGTCGCCTGCCAGGACCTCAAGCTCGGACGCACTTCGCTGGCCATCGCCGGCGGCGTCAACGTCACCATTCACCCCAACAAGTATCTGATGCTCAGCGCCGGGCAATTCATCTCCGGCGACGGCCATTGCCAGAGCTTCGGCGAAGGCGGCGACGGCTACATCCCGGGCGAGGGCGTCGGCGCGGTCGTGCTCAAGCGCCTGTCCGACGCGCAGCGCGACGGCGACCGCATCTACGGCGTGATCCGTGGCAGCGCGCTGAGCCACGGCGGCAAGACCAACGGCTACACCGTGCCGAACCCGCAGGCGCAGGCCGGCGCGATCCGCCAGGCGCTGCTCGATGCGGGCGTCGACGCGCGCCAGGTCAGCTACCTGGAAGCGCACGGCACCGGCACCAAGCTCGGCGATCCGATCGAGATCGCCGCGCTGACCAAGGTGTTCCGCGAACACACCGACGCGAGCGGTTTCTGCCTGATCGGCTCGGCCAAGTCCAACATCGGCCATTGCGAAGCCGCGGCCGGCATCGCCGGCCTGACCAAGGTGCTGCTGCAACTCAAGCACCGCGCGATCGTGCCGTCGCTGCATTCGAGCCGGCTCAATCCGCATATCGATTTCGACGCCACGCCGTTCGTGGTCAACCAGCGCCTGCGCCCGTGGGACGCGCCGCGCATCGACGGCCGCGAGCTGCCGCGCATCGCCGGCATTTCCTCGTTCGGCGCCGGCGGATCCAACGCGCATTTGCTGATCGAGGAATACGTGCCCGCGGTGGCGGTCGAAGCGGCGGAGCAAGCCTGGATCGTGCCGCTGTCGGCGCGCACCGCCGAGCAACTGCGCGAGAAGGCGCGCGATCTGCTCGCCTGGTTGCGCGCCGACGCGGGCGCGTCGTCGCTGGCTTCGATCGCGCAGACCTTGCAGGTCGGGCGCGAGGCGATGAACGAGCGCCTCGGCGTGCTGGCGATGTCGACCGAGGCGTTGAGCGCGGCCTTGCAGGCGTTCGTCGAAGGCCGCGAGCAGGCCGATGTGCGCCGCGGGCAAGCGCGCAGCGCGGCGCCCGCGCCGTCGGCCGCGGACGTGGAAGCCTGGACCGCCGCGCGCGATCTGGCTTCGCTGCTGGCCGCGTGGGTCGACGGGCAGGCGCTGGACTGGGCGCGCCTGTACCCGCAGCCGCAGCCGCGCCTGAGCCTGCCGGCGTATCCGTTCGCGCGCCAGCGGCATTGGATCGACGTGCGCGCCGGCGCGCGCGGCGCGGCCAAGCGCGCCGCGGCCTTGCATCCGCTGCTGCACCGCAACGGCAGCGACCTGCTGCAACACAGCTACACCGCCGACTTCGCCGGCGACGAGTGGTTCCTCGACGGCGAGCCCTGCGCGCGCAGCCTGTCCGCGGCGGCCTGCCTGGAGATGGCGCGCGCGGCGTTCGCCGCCGCGCTGCCGGAGCACGGCGAGCCGGCCGTGCTGGAGCTGCGCGAGATCGCCTGGGCGCGGCCCGGCGTGGCCGCCGCTGGCAAGACCCTGGCGATTTCCCTGTTCGACCGCCGCGGCGATGCGCTGCGCTTCGAGATCCACGCGCCCGGCGCGGACGCGGCGGTGCATTGCCAAGGCCTGGCCGAACGCGTGCGTTCGGCGATCGCGCCGCGCGTGGATGTCCAGGCGCTCGGCCGCGATGCGCCCGCAACGCTGATCCGCTTGTCGTTGGCGGCGGAGCACGGCGACGAACGCGACGCTTACGGCCTGCATCCGGCGCTGGCCCAGGCCGCGCTGTCTGCCGCCGGCGCGGGTCTGGCGCCGGTCGCCGTGGCCGTGGCGCGGATCGCGTCCGGCGTCGGTCGGCCGGTCTGGGCGTGGGTGCGGCCTGCCGTTGGCGGCGGTTTCGATATCGATCTGTGCGACGAAAGCGGCGCGGTGAGCGCGCAGTTGCACGGCGTGCGTTTTGCGCTGGCCGCTGCGCCCGCGCGGAGCACATCGGCGACGCATTCGGATCCGGTCGCCGCGGCGACGCAGGCCGCGTCGCCGCCGGCCATCGCTGCCGCACCGCGTCGCGTGGCCTACGCGATGGCGCGCAGCGCAGCGGGCGAGCCGGCTGCATTCGCGCCGGCGGCGCTGAAGAAGCCCGATTCGGTCGCGCTGGTTGCGCAGGCCGCGGAACTCCCGGCGCGATCCGCTGCGCAGGCCAAGCCGACCGTGGCGCTGGCGCCGCGCACCGATGCGGACGCGCCGACCGCCGTCGCGCCGGGAGTCGAATCGGCCGACGATGTGCAAGCGTTCGATCACGGGAATGGCGTGTTCGCGATCCGGATCGAATCGAACGACGGCACCGATACGTTGACGCCGCAGCGCATCGAGCGGCTGCTCGCGGCGCTGCGCGCGGTCGAAGCGCTGCCGGCCGCGCGCGCGCTGGTGCTGTGCGGCACGTCCGAGCGGTTCCTGACCGGCGGTCGCGACGCGCACGATGCGGCGATCGCGCAGGGCTTGTACGGCGCCATCGCCGGGTTCGCCTATCCGGTGATCGCCGCGGTGCGCGGCGCGGCGCGCGGCGCCGGCTTCCTCGCCGCGGCGCTGTGCGACTTCATGCTGGTCGGCGAAACCGCGCAATGCGGGTTCACCGACGTGGACGGCGGCCTGTTGCCGGCCGCGGCCGCATCGTTCCTGCGCCAGCGTTTCGGTGCCGCGCGTGCCGACGATCTGCTGTACCTCGACCGCGTCGCCAGCGGCGCCTACCTGCGCGCCAAGGGCTGGCGTTGCCCGGTGGCGCCGGCCGACGAAATCGAAGCGCGCGCGTTCGCCTTCGCCGCCGAACTGGCGGCCAAGCCGCAGCAGTCGCTGCGCCTGCTCAAGCGTCACCTCGCGCGAGAGTTGATCGACGCGGCTGCCGGCATCGCTGCACCGCCGTCCGCGCCCGAAGTGGCGGCGCCCGCGATGCCCACGTTCGCGCTGGCCTCGCCGCATCTGGCGCTGCGCGCCGCCGCGCCGGGCGTCGCCATCGCGACTTTGCGCGCCGGCGAAGACGGATTCGATGCGCGGGCCACGCTAGCCGCGCTGCACGATCTGGCCGCCGAACTCGCCGGCTCGGCGCAGTGCCGCAGCCTGGTGTTGACCAGCGAACACCCCGGTTTCCTGCCTTTGGCCGCGGACCAAGGCGAACCAGCGCTGGCTTGGCGTGAGGCCTTGAATGCGCTGCCGTGCGCGGTAACGACCGTGCTCGACGGCGACGCCGCTGGCCTGGGCTGGTTCGCCGCATTGTGCGGCGGTGTCTGCGTGCACCGCGCCGACGCGCGCTATTCGGCGCTGGGCTTGCCGGGCTCCGGCGCGCTGGCCGATGCGGCCGCGAGCGCGTTGTCTTGCCATTTCGACGCGGACGAGACTGCGCAGATCCTGCTCGGCATCGAGTGCGATGGCGGCGACTTGCGGCGCCGCTTCGGCGCGCTGCATGTCGCCGAGGCCGGACAGGAGTTCGACGCGGCGCTGCGCGCCGCCACGGCGCTGGCGGCGCTGCCCACCGATGCGCTGATCGAATGGAAGCGCACCGTCGCCGCGAGCGCGCAGCCGTCCGCCGCCGAAGAATTTCCCGCCGCGCGAGCGGCGCTCGTGCCGGGCCCGGTGGCGCTGGACTCGGCCGTGGTCACCGCGACCGCGCATGCCGACGGCGTGCTGGAAATCCGGCTCGCCGACCGCGACGCGCGCAACCTGTTCTCCGATGCGTTCTCGCACGGGCTGCGCGCGGCGTTCGCTCACGTCGAGGCCAGCGGCGCGTACCAGGCCGTGGTCCTGACCGGCTACGACAATTACTTCTCGACCGGCGGCACCCGCGACACGCTGCTGGCGATCCACCAGGGCCGGGCCAAGTTCACCGACAACCCGCTGTTCCGCCTGCCGCTGGACTGCGCGGTGCCGGTGGTCGCAGCGATCCAGGGGCATGCGATCGGCGCCGGCTGGGCGCTCGGCATGTTCGCCGATGTGGCGATCCTGGCCGAGGAAAGCCATTACGCCAGCCCGTACATGGGCTACGGCTTCACTCCGGGCGCCGGCGCCACTTTGGCGTTCCCGCATGCGGTCGGCCATGACCTCGCCCGCGAAACGTTGCTGAGCGCGCGCGAATACACCGGCGCCGATCTCGCTGCGCGCGGCCTGCGCCAGCAGGTACTGCCGCGCGAGCGCGTGTTCGCCGCAGCGCTGGCGACGGCGCGGGCGATCGCGCGCAACCCGCGCGAGCGCCTGCTCGCGCTGAAGCGGCGGCGCATGCGCGCGTTGCAGCCGCGCCTGGACGACACGCTGGCGCGCGAACTGGCGATGCACGAGCGCACCTTCGTCGGCCAGGCCGAGACCCTGGCGCGGATCGAAGGCCGCTTCGGCGCGGAAGCGGCCAGCGCCGCGCCTGCGGGGGCTGTTGCGGCGGCGGATACCGTCGCCGCGGCCGCACCCCAGACCGACTTGCCCGCAGTGACGGCGCGCCTGCGCCAGATGTTGTCGCACGAGCTGCGTCTGGCCGAGAACGAAATCGGCGACGACGAATTGTTCGTCGATCTCGGCCTGGATTCGATCACCGGCGTGACCTGGGTGCGGCGGATCAACGAGGCTTACGGCACCGCGATCGAGGCGATCAAGGTCTACAGCTATCCGACCCTGGCCAAGCTCGCGCAGCACGTACTCGATGAAGCCGGCGCGCACGCTCCGGTTGCCGATGCCGTCGCCGTCGCGGTTGCGGTCGCCGCGCCGGCCACTGCCGCAGCGCCCGCGCTCGACAGCGTCGTCGCGCGCCTGCGCGCTTCGCTCGCGCACGAGCTGCGCCTGGGCGAGAACGAAATCGGCGCGGACGAGTTGTTCGTCGATCTGGGCCTGGACTCGATCACCGGCGTGACCTGGGTGCGGCGCATCAACGAGGCGTACGGCACCGCGATCGAAGCGATCAAGGTCTACAGCTATCCGACGCTGGGACAGCTCGCGCGCTTCGTCGCGGACGAAGCGGCCAGGATCGCGGCGCCCGCGGCCGCGGTTGCGCCGACGGCGGAAATCGTCCTGCCCGTCGTCGCCGCGACGCCCGCAGACGACAGCGCCATCGTGCTGCGTTCCTGGCGCGCTCGCGCTCCCGCACGCTCCGCGGGCCGCGCAGACTTCGCCGATTCGCGCATCGCCGTCATCGGCATGACCGGCCGTTTCGCCGGCGCCGACGATCTGCAGGCGTTCTGGCGCAACCTCGCCGAAGGCCGCGACAGCGTCGGCGAAATCCCGGCCGGACGCTGGGACGTGGACGCTTACTTCCAGGCCGGCGAGGTCGCGCCCGGCAAGAGCTGCAGCAAGTGGATGGGCGCGCTCGACGGCTACGACCGTTTCGACGCTGCGTTCTTCAACATCTCGCCGCGCGAGGCGCGCAGCATGGATCCGCAGCAGCGCCTGTTCCTGCAGGCCTGCTGGCACGGCATCGAGCACGCCGGCTACGACCCGCGCGCGCTGGCCGGCAGCCGTTGCGGCGTGTTCGCCGGCTGCGCGGCCAACGACTACCACCAGCTGTCGCAGCGCGAGCGGCTCAGCGGGCAGGGCTTCACTGGCGCGGCGCCGTCGATCCTGGCCGCGCGCATCTCGTATTTCCTCGACCTGCACGGGCCGAGCCTGTCGATCGACACGGCGTGTTCGTCCTCGCTGGTCGCCATCGCCAACGCCTGCGACAGCCTCGCGTCCGGCGCCTGCGATCTGGCCCTGGCCGGCGGCGTCAACGTCATGGCCGGCCCGTCGATGCACATCATGACCGCGCAGGTCGGCATGCTGTCGCCGCGCGGCCGCTGCTTCGCCTTCGACGAGCGCGCCGACGGCATCGCTCCGGGCGAGGGCGTCGGCGTGGTCGTGCTCAAGCGCCTGGCCGATGCCGAGCGCGACGGCGACTGCATCTACGGCGTGGTCGAAGGCTGGGGCGCCAACCAGGACGGCAAGACCAACGGCATCACCGCGCCCAACGCCGATTCGCAGGCGCGCTTGCAGCGCGAGGTCTACCGGCGCTTCGGCATCGATCCGGCCGGCATCGGCCTGATCGAAGCGCACGGCACCGGCACCGCGCTCGGCGATCCGATCGAGGTCGCCGGGCTCAAGGCCTCGTTCGCCGATTTCACCCAGCGCCGCGATTACTGCGCGCTGGGTTCGGTCAAGAGCAATATCGGCCACTGCCTGGCCGCGGCCGGCGTGTCCGGCTTCATCAAGGCGCTGCTGGCGCTGCGCCACGCGCAGCTGCCGCCGGCGGCGCAGTTCGAGCGGCTCAATCCGCACATCGCGCTGCAAGGCTCGCCGTTCTACGTCAACCAGCGTTTGCGCGACTGGCCGAGCGAGGGCGGGGCGCCGCGCCGCGCGGCGATCAACTCGTTCGGATTCAGCGGCACCAACGCGCATGCGGTGGTGGCCGAGTATGTGGAAACCCCGGCGCCGGCCGCGACTGCAGGCGAGGTGTTGCTGCCGTTGTCGGCGCGCACCGCGGCGCAGTTGCAGCAGCGCGCGCGCGATCTGCTCGCCTTCGTCGAGGCCGATCCGGCGGTCGACCTGCGCCGCGTCGCCCACACCTTGCAGACCGGCCGCGAAGCGATGAGCGAGCGGCTGGCGGTGGTCGCGGGCTCGGTCGCCGAATTGCGCGAACGCCTGCATGCCTGGCTGGACCGCAGCGATTCGGGCGCGGCGATCGCCGGCGTCTGGCGCGGCGATGCGCTCGCCGACCACAGCACGCTGACGGCGCTGGCGGCCGAGGCCGACTTCCAGGCGATGATCGGCAAATGGTTCGCCCAGCAGGCCTTGCCGCGTCTGGCCGACCTGTGGGCCAAGGGGCTGACGCTGGATTGGCGGCGCCTGTACCCGGCCGGCGGCGCGCCGCGGCGGATCGGCCTGCCGGTGTATCCGTTCGCGCGCGAACGCTACTGGATCGACGCCGAAGGCGACGCAGCCGAGGCGAGGCCGTTTGCTAGCGCCGAGCTGCATCCGCTGCTGCACGTCAATATCTCCGACCTGCGCCGGCAGGCCTACCGCACCGTGGTGCGCGGCAACGAGCGTCGTTTGGCGGGTGCGCAGGCCACGCGCCTGCCGCAGCAGGCGTATCTGGATATGGCCCGCGCCGCAGTCGCGGACGCGGCGCCGGAACTGCGAGACGCGGCAGCGACACTGCGCCTGAGCGCGGTCGAATGGTCGGTGCCGGACGGTTTCGCCGATCTGATCACCACCGTGACGCCGCTGCGCGGCGGCGCGATCGCTTTCGAGATCGCCGAAGACGGCGCCGACGGCCGCGTGCATTGCCGCGGGGTGGCCGACACGGGCGCCGAGACGGCGCCGTCGATAACGGTTCCGGCAACGCAGGAACCCATCGCCGCGGTGCAACCGCCAGTTGACGCCGCGCCCGCGCCGGCGGGCTTGCCGCTGGAGCGCCTGCAACGCGAACTGCGCGAAAGCCTGGCCGAAGCGCTGCTGATGCAGGCGTCCGACGTCAACCTCGACAAGTCCTTCACCGAACTCGGCCTGGATTCGATCCTCGGCGTCGAGTGGGTCAAGCAGATCAACCGCCGCTTTGGCACCGAGCTGGCGGCGACGCGGGTCTACGACTACCCGAGCGTGCGCGCGCTGGCGGCGTACCTGCATCCGCAGGTGCGTGGCGACGAGGCCGTCGTCGCGACCGCGCCGGCTGCGGCAGCGCCCGTTGCGGTTGCGCAAGCGGCGGCCGCGCGCAATTGCGTGTCGCGCGAAGCCGTGCAGGCCGAACTGCGCGCCAGCCTCGCCGAAGCGCTGCTGATGCAGGTGTCCGACGTCCATGTCGACAAGTCGTTCACCGAGCTCGGCCTGGATTCGATCCTCGGGGTGGAATGGGTCAAGCAGATCAACCGCCGCTACGGCACCGAGCTGGCGGCGACGCGGGTCTACGACTACCCGAGCGTGCGTGCGCTGGCGACGTATCTGCATCCGCAGGTGCGCGGCGACGAGACGGTCGCAGCGGAACCGCCGGTCGCAGCCGTTGCCGCCGCGCCGGCCGCACAAACCGCGACCCGGCGGGCCGAGGTTTCGCGCGAAGCCGTGCAGGCCGAACTGCGCGCCAGCCTCGCCGAAGCGCTGCTGATGCAGGTGTCCGACGTCCATATCGACAAGTCGTTCACCGAGCTCGGCCTGGATTCGATCCTTGGCGTGGAATGGGTCAAGCAGATCAACCGCCGCTACGGCACCGAGCTGGCGGCGACGCGGGTCTACGACTACCCGAGCGTGCGCGCGCTGGCGGCGTATCTGCATCCGCAGGTGCAAGCCGAAGCCGAGGCGGTCGCTCCCGTCGTCGTCGCGGCCCCGGTTCTTGCTTCGCCGCAGTCGGCCCCGTTGCCCGCGCCGCGCGCAGCCGCCGCCCGCGCCACGGGCGGCCACCGCTTCGCCCCGCGCGGCGGCTTCGCCTTCGCGCCCAAGTACGACGCGCGCTCGCGCCGGCTGTACTTCTACAGCCCGCACGCCGAAGGCGATTTCGACGCCGACGGCGAGTTCGCCGTGGTTTACCGCCTGGGCCCCGACGACAACATCTGCCTGCGCGAGCACGTCGTGTTCGGCGAGCACCTGCTGCCGACCGACGCCTACATCGACCTGGTGCTCAGCGCCTGCCGCAGCTATTTCGACGCGCCCGCGCCGGCATTGCGCCAGATCGCCATCGCCAACCCCTTGCTCGGCCGCCCCGGCGAGCAGCGCCTGGTGCGGGTGGTGTTCCGCCGCCAAGGCGAGGAACTGCAGTTCTTCGTCAAGTCGCGCAGCGGCGCCGACGGCGACGACGAAACCCTGCACATGCAGGGCTTCCTGACCGCCGCTGCCGCGGCGCCCGCCGCGCCGCGCTTCGACACGGTCGATGCGGACGCCGGCCTGGAACGCGCGCAGATCCCAACCAACGCCGGCCGCTACTACGCGCCGCTGGAACGCTTGCAGTTCGGCGCCTCCGCCGCGATCGGCACGGTCCGGCCGCACGCGCACGAGTTCGCCTTCGCGGTCGATCCGTTCGCGCTCTACGGCGGGCTGTGCACCGTCATCAACTACGCCGCGCATCTGGCCGCGCGCCATTACGGCGCCAGCGACGACCAGTTCCTGCCGCACCGGATCGGCCGGATCGACCTCGCCGGCGAACTCGGCGGCCGCGATTACCGCTGTCTGGCCGAGCTCACCGCGATGCAGCCGGACGCGTTCGGGTTCCGTTTCAGCCTCGTCGACGACGAAGGCCATATCGCGCTGACGGTCGAAGACATCGTGCTGCGCCGGGTCGCCGCCGCCGGCCTGCGCCGGAGCGCGCAAGCCGCGCCGCGCGCGCTGCCGATCGCCGTGCCGCGCGCAGCGGGCGGCGAGGGCGACAAGGTCGCGATCATCGGCATGTCCTGCCGCTACCCGATGAGCGAGAACCTCGACGCGTTCTGGGACAACCTGCTGCACGGCCGCGACTGCGTCGGCGAAGTGCCGCCGGGCCGCTGGTTCGGCGACGCCGACTGGTTCCACAGCGATCCGCGCCACCCGCACACCTCGTACTCGAAGTGGGCCGGCCTGCTCGACCGCATCGACGCGTTCGATCCGCTGTTCTTCGGCATCTCGCCGGCCGAGGCCGAGCTGATCGACCCGCAGCAAAGGATCTTCCTCGAGGAATGCTGGAAGGCGATCGAGCACGCCGGCTACGCGCCCGGCGCGCTTTCGGGCGAGGCCTGCGGCGTCTACGTCGGCTGCGCTGCCGGCGACTACGCTCGGGTGTTGAACGGCGCCGGCCAAGACACCGCCGGCGCGGCGTTCATGGGCACCTCCAGCGCGATCCTCGCCGCGCGCATCGCGTACTACCTCAACCTCAAGGGCCCGGCGCTGGCGATCGACACCGCCTGTTCGTCGTCGCTGGTGGCGGTGCATCTGGCCTGCGACAGCATCCGCAACGGCGAGAACCGCATGGCCCTGGTCGGCGGCATCAATCTGTTGACCACGCCGATCGGCCATATCCTGACCTCGCAGGTCGGCATGCCATCGCGCGACGGCCGCTGCGCCGCGTTCGACGCTTCGGCCAACGGCATCGTGTTCTCCGAAGGCTGCGGCGTGCTGCTGCTGAAGTCGCTGGCGCAGGCCCAGCGCGACGGCGACGAGATCCTCGGCGTGATCGAAGGTTCGGGCATCAACCAGGACGGCAAGACCAACGGCATCACCGCGCCGAGCTCGAACGCGCAGGAGCGGCTGCTGCGCCAGGTCTACGACCGCTTCGGCGTCGATCCGCGCCGGATCGGCTACGTCGAAGCCCACGGCACCGCGACCGCGCTCGGCGATCCGATCGAAGTCAATGCGTTGAGCGCGGTGTTCGGCGCCGCCGGCGCGCAAAGCCGCGGCTGCGCGCTGGGCTCGGTCAAGAGCAACATCGGCCACACCGGCTTCGCCGCCGGCGTCGCCGGCATGATCAAGGCGCTGCTGTGCCTGCGCCAGCGCACCTTGGTGCCGTCGATCCATTACGCCACGCCGAATCCGCATATCGATTTCGCCGCATCGCCGTTCTACGTCGGCACCGAACGGCGCGACTGGGACAGCGCGCAGCCGCGCGTGGCGACGGTGAGTTCGTTCGGTTTCAGCGGCACCAACGCGCATGTGGTGGTCGCCGAGTACCCTGCGGCTGCTGCGGTCGCGCCGCCGGCGCAACCGCCGCGGGTGGCGGTGCCGCTGTCGGCGCGCGCCGCGCCGCAGCTGCGCCAGCGCGCGGTCGACCTGCTCGCGTTCGTGCGCGCGGCCGGGCCGGAGCTGGATCTGGCCCGGCTCGCCGGCACCTTGCAGCTCGGCCGCGATGCGATGGAACACCGCGCCGGCTTCGTCGCGGTCTCGGCCGAAGATCTCGCCGCCAAGCTGCAGGATTACCTCGACGGCAAGCGCCGCAACGACGGCGTCTACCGCGGCCCCGCGGTGCGCGACGAGGACGCGCTGGCGATGTTCGCCGGCGACGACGACATGGGCGCGGTGATCGCGCAATGGTTCGCGCGCGGCAACCTCGGCAAGCTGATGGACTTGTGGGTGCGCGGGCTGGACCTGGACTGGAGCGCGCTGTACGCGGGTTCGCGGCCCAAGCCGATGGCGTTGCCGACCTATCCGTTCGCGCGCGAACGCTGCTGGCCCGATGCCGTCGCGCCGGCGCGCACGACGGCGGCCGCGGCGGCGCTGCACCCGCTGCTGCACCGCAACGCCTCCGACCTCGAACAGCAGCGCTATCTGAGCCGCTTCGACGGCAGCGAGTTCTTCCTCGCCGATCACCGGGTGCAGGGCGTGCCGGTGTTGCCCGCGGTGGCGTACCTGGAAATGGCGCGCGCGGCGATCCTCGACGCGGTGCCCGGCGAAGCCGATCCGCGCCAGCTGCATCTGCGCCATATCGCCTGGCAGCAGCCGATCGCGGTCGCGGGCGAACGCGAGGTCGAACTGGCCTTGTCCGCCGACGAGAACGGGCAGATCGAGTTCGAAGTCCTCAGCGACGCCGGCGATGGCGAGCGCCTGCATTGCCTGGGCCATGCGGCGTGGGAACCGACGGCGCCGCCGGCCGCGCTGGATCTGGCCGCGCTGCGCCGGCGCATGACCCGCGGCCGGCTCGACGCCGCAGCGCTGTATCCGCGCTTCGCCGCGATGGGCCTGGGCTACGGCCCGGCGCTGCAAGGCATCGTTGCGGTCGAGCACGGCGAAGGCGAAGCGCTGCTGGAACTGCGTCTGCCCGATGCGGCCGGCGACAGCGCCGCCTACGTGCTGCATCCCAGCGCGATGGACAGCGCCTTGCAGGGCTCCATCGGCCTGATCGCCGATGCGGTCGGCCACGACGCGCCGGCGCTGCCGTTCGCGCTGGAATCGCTGCGCGTCCTGGCGCCGTGCGCACCACGCATGCAGGCCTGGGTGCGCTACGCGCCCGGCGGAGTGTCGCCGCAACTGGTCAAGGTCGATATCGACCTGTGCGGCCACGACGGCCGGGTCTGCGTGCAGATGCGCGGATTCTCTTCGCGCCCGATCGACGCCGGCGGCCGCGCCGCGGCGTCGGTCGAGGCGCTGCCCGACGAAAACGAAAACCGCTACCTGTCGATCATCCAGCGCGTGCTCGATCGCGAGCTGTCCATCGACGAAGCCGTGGAGCTGGGTTGAGCTATGAAGCAGGGACTGGAATTCGTTTACCGCGAACTGGCCGCCGGGCGGCTGTCGCAACCCGAAGCGCTGAGCCGGATCCGCGCCTTGCAACGCGCCGGCCAGGAGCCCGACGACGTTACGCTGCTGGCCGCGCCGCAGTGGCGGCTCGCGGAGCTGACGCCCGCGCCGGCGCAGGCCGCGGACACGCAATGGCTGGTGCTGCTGTACGGCATCGAAGCCGCGACCGCGCAGGCGTTGGCGCAGGCGCTGGCGCCGGCCGAGGTGCGCGTGCTCGCGCAGCCGGCGCTGGCCGCCCCGGGCGAGGCCTACGCGCAGTTGGCGCTGGACGTGTTCGCCGCGGTGCGCGAAGCGCTGCGTTCGAAGCCGCAGGCGCCGGTGCGCGTGCAACTGGCGGTCGCCGGCCAGGACGGCGACGAATGGGCGGCCGGGCTGGCCGGCCTGTTCGAGACCGCGCAGCTGGAAAACCCGCTGATCAGCGGGCAGATCGTGTTCGTGCCTGCCGATGGCTGCGTCGAATCGCTGACGCCGCTGTTGCGCGGCGAACGCAAGCGCCCGCGCGACCGGCTGGTGCGCCATGACGCCCGCGGCCGCTGGCTGCGCGGCTGGAACCTGCTGGAACCGGCCGCGCGCGCCGCGCGCGAGCCGTTCAAGGAAGACGGGGTCTACCTGATCACCGGCGGACTCGGCGGGCTGGGGCGCTTGTTCGCGCAGGACATCCTCGGCCGGACCACGCGCGCGAAAGTCGTCCTCGCCGGCCGCCGCGAAGCCGACGAGGCTGCGCGCGAACGACTGCGCGCGCTGCATGCAGGCGACGACGGCCGGCTGGCCTATCGCGCCTTCGACGTCGCCGACGCCGAACAGGTCGAGCGCGCGGTCGCGGACATCGTTGCCGAATACGGGCGCCTCGACGGCATCGTCCACAGCGCCGGCGTGCTGCGCGACGACTTCATCATCAAGAAGGAAGCGCCGGCGTTCGCCGAAGTGCTGGCGGCCAAGGTCGCCGGCAGCGTCAACCTCGATCGCGCCAGCCGCGCGCTGGACCTGGATTTCCTGCTGCTGTTCTCGTCCATCGCATCGTGGGCCGGCAACCTGGGGCAGGCCGACTACGCCGCGGCCAACGGTTTCATGGAGCGCTTCGCCGAGCACCGCAACGCGCAGGTCGCCGCCGGCGAACGGCGCGGGCGCACCCTGGCGATCGCCTGGCCGCACTGGCGCGACGGCGGCATGCACGTCGACGCCGGCAGCATGGCCGCGCTGGAACGCCGCACCGGCCTGCGCTCGATGCACACCGCCGCGGGCATGCAGGCGCTGTACCTCGCGCTGGCCGGCGACAGCGCGCACGTGCTGGCGCTGCACGGCGACGCGGCGGCGATCCGGCGCGCGCTCGACGGCGACGCGGCGGCCGCGCCGGCGCCGGTCGCGAATGCCGCGCCGGCCGCGCCCGCGCCCGTCGAGGACTTGCCCGCGCGCGTGCGCGAATTCCTGCGCGGCGAGTTCGCCGCGGTGCTGAAGCTGCCGGCCGAGCGCATCGAAGCGCGCGCGCCGCTGGAGAAGTACGGCATCGACTCGATCCTGGCGATGAGCCTGACCGACCGGCTCGAAGCCAGCTTCGGCGCGCTGCCCAAGACCCTGTTCTTCGAATACCTGAGCATCGAGGAACTGGCGCAGTACTTCCTGCGTTCGCATGCGCCGGCGCTGGCGGGCCTGTTCGCCGACGCTGCGCCTGCGCCGGTTGCCGCCGCATCCCAGATCGCGAGCGCCGCGCCGTCACAAGCCGTTTCGCAGCCCGCAGCGTCGCGCCGCCGCCAGCGTTTCGCCGCGCCCGCGACCGCATCCGCGCCGGCACCGGCCGCCAACGAACCCATCGCCATCGTCGGCCTCAGCGGCCGCTACCCCGAAGCGCGCGATCTGCACGCGTACTGGACCAACCTGAGCGAAGGCCGCGACTGCATCGTCGAAGTGCCGGCTTCGCGCTGGAACTGGCGCGAGCACTACAGCGACGACCGTACCCGCGAAGGCGCCCACTACAGCAAGTGGGGCGGCTTCATCGAAGGCGTCGACGAATTCGATCCGCGCTTCTTCAACATCTCGCCGCGCGAGGCGCGCAGCATCGATCCGCAGGAGCGGCTGTTCCTGCAGCACGCGTGGATGGCGATCGAGGACGCCGGCTACACCCGCGCCAGCCTGCAGATTCCGCACGACGGGCGCCCGGACGGGCAGGTCGGCGTCTACGCCGGGGTGATGTACGGCGAGTACAACCTGTCGGGAAGTCTGGCCAGCATCGCCAACCGCGTGTCCTACGTGCTGAACCTGCACGGGCCCAGCCTGACCCTGGACACGATGTGTTCCTCGTCGCTGACCGCGCTGCATCTGGCCTGCCAGGACCTGCGTTCGGGCCGCACCAGCCTGGCCCTGGCCGGCGGCGTCAACGTCAGCATCCATCCGAACAAGTACGCCATGCTCAGCGGCGGACAGTTCATTTCCGGCGACGGCCATTGCCAGAGCTTCGGCGAAGGCGGCGACGGCTACATCCCGGGCGAGGGCGTCGGCGTGGCCGTGCTCAAGCGTCTGTCCGAGGCGCAGCGCGACGGCAACCACATCTATGCGGTGATCCGCGGCAGCGCGCTGAACCACGGCGGCAAAACCAACGGCTACACCGTGCCGAATCCGCAGGCGCAGGCCGACGCGATCCGGCAGGCGCTCGGCGAGGCCGGCGTCGACCCGCGCGATGTCAGCTACATCGAGGCGCACGGCACCGGCACCAAGCTCGGCGACCCGATCGAGATCGCCGCGCTGACCAAGGCCTTCCACGAGGGCCTGCCGGCGCCGCAGCGCGCCACCGGCTACTGCCGGATCGGTTCGGCCAAGTCCAACATCGGCCATTGCGAGTCCGCCGCCGGCATCGCCGGAGTCAGCAAGGTGCTGTTGCAGATGAAGCACGGCGCGATCGCGCCGTCGCTGCATTCGGCCCGGCTCAATCCGCATATCGATTTCGCCGCCACGCCGTTCGTGGTCAACCAGCGCCTGAGCCCGTGGCAGGCGCCGTCGCGCGACGGCCGCGCCGTGCCGCGCATCGCCGGGGTGTCGTCGTTCGGCGCCGGCGGCTCCAACGCGCACGTGGTGATCGAGGAATACGTCGAACCCGCGCGGGTGCCGCGAGCGGCCGCCGCGATGCTGGTGCCGTTGTCGGCGCGCACGGCCGGCCAACTGGCCGAGCGCGTGGCCGATCTGCTGGCGTGGATCGAACGCGGCGAAAGTTTCGAACCGGCCGATCTGGCCTTCACCCTGCAGGTCGGCCGCGAGTCGATGGAAGAACGCGTGGCGTTCGTCGCCGATACGCCGCAGCGGCTGTGCGATCAGCTGCGCGCGGTGCTGGGCGGTGGCGCGTTGCCCGCGGGCGGTTATCGCGGCCAGGTCAAGCCGCATCGCGATCTGTTGGACGTGGATTGCGGGCCGATCGACGCCTGGTTGAGCCAGGCGCGGCTGGAAGAACTGGCGCAGGCCTGGGTCAAGGGCGCCGCGCCGCAATGGCGGCAGCTGTACCCGGCCGGCGCGATGCCGCGGCTGATGAGCCTGCCGACGTATCCGTTCGCGCGCGAACGCTACTGGGTCGCGCCGCTGGCGTCGCAGCCGGTCGCCGCGACCGCGGCTGCGACGCTGCATCCGTTGGTGCACGCCAACACCTCGGGTCTGGACGGGCTCGGCTACGCTTCTGCGTTCTGCGGCGATGAAGCCTTCGTGGGCGGCGCCCCGGCCGAGCTGCCGCCGTTGCTGGCGCTGGAGATGGTCCGTTTCGCCGCGGCCAACGCGTATGCGGCGGCCGCGGGCGTGTGGGAGATCAGCGGGCTGGCGTGGGACGAGCCGATGTCCGTCGGCGGCGGACGCGGCCTGCGGGTGGCGGTGTATCCGGTCGCGGAGGATGCGGTCGATATCGAAATCCGCGCCGACGACGAATCCGGCGACGCGGTGCATGCGCAGGCGCGCGCGGCCTGGATCGGCGACGACGCGCTTGCGTCGCTGGATGCGGCGCAGTTGCGCAGCAACCTGCAGCGCATCGACGGCGCCTTGCCGGCGGGCATCGCCGAGGCGTTCGCGGGGCAGGGCGAGTGGCTGCTGCGCTGGACGCCGTCGGCGCCCGAAGCGGCTGCGGTCGCTTTGCCGCCGGCGTTGCTGGCGGCGCTGTCGGCATGGTTGCGCGACGCGTTTGCAGCCGCGCAGTTCGAAACGCTGGCGCGGGCGCGCGTGCTGCGCGCTTGCGGCGGCGAAGCCTGGATCCAGATCCGGCGCGCTGCGGCCGACAGCGTCGATATCGAGGTGTGCGATACGCAAGGCGCGGTCTGCGCGCAGTTGCATGGACTGCGTTATCGGACGCTGGCCGTGGCGGCGGCGCCGGTCGCGCCGCTGCAAGCGGCCGCGGCGTTGCCGGCGGTCGCACCCGCGCTCTCGGCTGCGCCGGCGCCGGCAGCGATCGCGCCGCGGGAGATCGATCTTGGCATTGCGCCCTCGCGCGAAGCCTCCGCCGCGCCGGCGATGCCGCCTGCGCGCGGCAAGCCCACCGGCATCGTTCTGGCCGCCAGCGTCGAGGTGCCGCGCGCACCCGCGGCGGCCAAGGGCAAGGTCGTGTTGACCCACGCCACGGTCGCCGTTGCCGGCGCGTCCGCCGTTGCCGGCGACGTGCGCTTGTTCGATCTGGGCGAAGGCGTGCTGCGGCTGGAATGGTCCGGCCAGGACCTGGCCGCGCAAGCCGGCGCGCTGGTGCATGCCTTGCACCGCGCCGCGCAGGAGCCGTCGATCAAGGCGCTGCTGTTGTCCGGCGCGTCGGCGCAGACGTGGCGCGGCGACCGCGCCGCGTGCAATGCGGCGGTCGCGCAGAACCTGTTCGCAGCGGTCGCGGCGTTCCCGTATCCGGTGATCGCGGCGCTGCCGGCGGAAGCGACCGGAGCCGGCTGGCTGCTCGGCGCCGTCAGCGATTTCATGCTGCTGGCCGAGCAAGGCCGCTACGGTTTCGCCGACGCCGAACGCGGCCTGCTGCCGGGCGTGGAGGAAGACGCGCTGGTGCGCGAGCGCCTCGGCGAACGGCTGGCCGACGATTTCCTCTACGGCGGCCGCGACTTCAGCGGCGCCGAATTGCGCGGCCGCGGCTGGTCGTGCCGCATCGTCGACGCCGCGCACGTCGGCAGCGACGCCGAAGCGCTCGCGCGGGAGTTGGCGCGCAAGCCGCAGCTGGCGCTGCGTCTGCTCAAGGCGCATCTGGCCGAGCGGACGATCGGCTTGGCGAACGCGCTGGCCGAAGTGGTGCCGCCGCTCGCGCAGCGTTCGCGCGAGGCCGGTCTGGTCGAACTCGATCCGGACGCGGCGGGCGGCGCCGGCGCTTTGGCGCAGACGCTGGCCGACGCGATCGAACGCGCGGGCGCCGATTGCAGTGCCCTGGTCGTAGCGATCGCGGCGCGCGCATCGTGGTCGGCGGTCCCGACCGAGACCGCGCAGCTGCTCGCGCAGGCGCTGTCGGCGAGCCCCGTGCCGCTGATCGCCGCCTTCGAGGGCCCGGCCGACGGCGTAGACGCCTTGCTGGGGCTGTGGTGCGACGCCGCGGTCTATCGCGACGACGCGGCTTACGGCGTGGCCGGGCTGGCGCTCGCTCCCGAACTGGACCGTCAGGCCGCAGTGCTGGCCGAACTGCGCTTCGGCGCGGCGCTGGCGCGCGACCTGTGCCTGAGCGCGCAGGCGTACAGCGGCAGCGAACTGCACGCGCGCTGCGCGACGCTGACTGCCGCCGGCGCGGGCGAAACCCGGGCCGCGGCGCAGGCGCTGGCCGGCGCATGGCGTCATTGGCCGCAGGCGCAGCTGCGCGATTGGACGCAAGCGCGCCGCGCCCGCGTACGCGACCTGCTCGAAGCCGCGCCGCACTGGTCGCTCGAACCGGCCGACGCGGCGGCCGCACCGCCGACCGTGCCGACAGCGGTCGCGCTGCGTTCCGACGTCGTCGCCGCGACCGTGCACCCCGACGGCGTGGTGCTGATCGAACTGCGCGACCGCGACGCCAAGAACATGTTCTCGCCGGCGCTGGTCGACGGGCTCAAGCAAGCCTTCGATTACGTCGCCGCGACCCCGGCCTGCAAGGCGGTGGTGCTGAGCGGTTACGACAATTACTTCGCCACCGGCGGCACCCGCGACACCTTGCTGGCGATCCAGCAGGGCCAGGCGCGCTTCACCGACGAAACGGTGTTCCAGTCGCCGATGGACTGCCCGCTGCCGGTGATCGCGGCCTTGCAGGGCCACGCCATCGGCGGCGGTTGGTCGTTCGGCCTGTTCGCCGACCTCGCGCTGTTCGCCGAGGAAAGCCGCTATCTGAGCCCGTACATGGGCTACGGCTTCACCCCGGGCGCGGGTTCGACCCTGATGTTCCCGCGCCAGCTCGGCCACGACCTCGCGCGCGAATCGCTGCTGACCGCGCAGGAGCTGTCCGGCCGGGCGCTGCGCGAACGCGCGCTGGCCTGGCCGGTATTGCCGCGCCGCGACCTCGTCGCCGCAGCCCTGGCCCAGGCGAGCGCGATCGCGCGCCAGCCGCGCGGCCGCCTGCAAGCGCTCAAGCGGGTGTGGACGCAGGCGCCGCGCGCCGCGCGCGAGGAGCTGTATCGCCGCGAAGTGGCGATGCACGAACGCACCTTCGTCGGCGACGTCGACACCTTGCAGCGGATCCAGAACCAGTTCGCCGCGCCGCAGGACGCCGCGCCGGCGCCGGCCGCGGCAACGCCGGCCGCCGACGCGTCGGTGCTGGAACGGATCCGCCAGATGCTCGCGCAGGAACTGTTCCTGCAAGCCGAGGAAATCGACGACGACGCCCAGTTCATCGATCTGGGCCTGGATTCGATCACCGGCGTGACCTGGATCCGCCGGATCAACGCGCACTACGGCATCGAGATCGAGGCGACCAAGGTCTACAGCCTGCCGACGCTGACCCGGTTGGGACGGCATATCGCCGAAGTGGCGGGGCAGGGCGCGCCGGCCGCGCCGGTTGCGGCGGCGCCGGCGTCCGTGCCCGCGCCTGCGACCGTCGCGGTCGTGAGCTCCGCCACGCCCGACGACAGCGCGTCCCTGGCCGAAGTCGCCGCGGTCCTGCGCGAGCTGCTCGCGCGCGAACTGCATCTGCAAGCGCAGGAGATCGACGACGCCACCCAGTTCATCGACCTCGGCCTGGATTCGATCACCGGCGTCACCTGGGTGCGCAAGATCAACGAGCGTTACCGGCTCGAGGTCGAAGCGACCAAGGTCTACAGCCATCCGACCCTGGCGGCTATGGCGCGCCTGGTGCGCGAAGAGGCCGTGCGTGCGGGCAGTGTGTCGGAGCCGACCGCACCGGCGCCCGCCTCGCCGATGGCCGCGGTTGCGCCGCAAGCGGCGGCGACGAACGCTGCGCCCGCGCCGCTGCGCGAACGCGCGAAGCTGGTGTCGTGGCGCCATCGCGCAGCGGCCCCGATGCGTGCTGCGACGTTTGCATCCGCATCGGCCACGACTGCGCCCACGCCGGTACCTGCGCAAGCGTTCGAACCCATCGCCGTGATCGGCATGGCCGGCCGCTTCCCCAAGGCGCCGGATCTGGAAACCTTCTGGCACAACCTGGTCGAAGGCCGCGATTGCATCGACGAGGTGCCGCAGTCGCGCTGGCGTCTGCGCGACTACTATCAGGCCGGCGCGCCCGCGCCCGGCCGCACCAACAGCCGCTGGCTCGGCGTGATGGAGGACGCGGACCGTTTCGATCCGCTGTTCTTCAACATCTCGCCGACCGAAGCCGAGTGCATGGACCCGCAACAGCGCGTGTTCCTGCAAGCCAGCTGGCATTGCCTCGAAAACGCCGGCTACGACCCGCAGGCGCTGTCGGGCAAGCAATGCGGCGTGTTCGTCGGCTGCGGCCCCAGCGATTACCTGCAGGCGGCCGGCGAGCGCCGGCTCAGCGCGCAGGGCTTCACCGGCGCGGCGACCTCGATCCTGGCCGCGCGCATCGCCTATTTCCTGAACCTGCGCGGCCCGTGCGTGTCGATCGACACCGCCTGTTCGTCCTCGCTGGTCGCCATCGCCAACGCCTGCGACAGCCTCAACGCCGGCCACAGCGACCTGGCCCTGGCCGGCGGCGTGTACGTGATGGCCGGGCCGTCCATGCACGTGATGACCGCGCAAGCCGGCATGCTCTCGGCCGACGGGCGCTGCCACACCTTCGACCAGGACGCCAACGGCTTCGTCCCGGGCGAAGCGGTCGGCGTGCTGATGCTCAAGCGCCTGCGCGACGCCGAACGCGACGGCGACCGCATCGACGCGGTGATCCAGGGCTGGGGCGTCAATCAGGACGGCAAGACCAACGGCATCACCGCGCCGAACGAAGACGCGCAGAGCGAACTGCTGCGCTCGGTGTACCGCCGCTTCGGCATCGACCCGGCCGGGATCGGCCTGATCGAAGCGCACGGCACCGGCACCAAGCTCGGCGATCCGATCGAGATCGCCGGGCTCAAGGCCGCGTTCGCGCCGTTCACCCAAGCCGAGAATTTCTGCGCGCTGGGCTCGGTCAAGAGCAACATCGGCCACTGCCTGACCGGCGCCGGCGCCGCCGGCGTGATCAAGCTGGCGCTGGCGCTGCAGCACAAGCATCGGCCGCCGACGATCCACTTCCGCAAGCGCAACGAACACATCCAGCTAGACGGCAGCCCGTTCTACGTCAACGACCGGCTCGGCGACTGGCCGGCGCCGGCCGGCGGCGAGCGCCGCGGCGCGATCAGTTCCTTCGGTTTCAGCGGCACCAACGCGCATCTGGTGCTCGCCGAGTACCTCGCCCCGGCGCGCGCCGAGGCGGTCGCGATGCGCGCGCCGGACGGCCGCATCGCGGTGCCGCTGTCGGCGCGCAACGAAGAACAGCTGCGCGAACAGGCGCAGCAGTTGCTGGCTTTCCTGCGGCGTCACCCGCGCACCGACCTCACCGAGCTGGCTTACACGCTGCAAAGCGGGCGCGAGGCGATGGGCGAGCGGCTCGGCTTGTTGGTCGCTTCTAACGAAGAACTGGCGGCCAGGCTCGAAGCCTTCCTGGCCGGCGACAGCGCCCAGGACGGCGTGTACGTCGGCCAGGTCAAGCGCCATCGCGAAGGCATGCGCCTGATCGGCCAGGACCCGGAAGTGCGCGCGCTGATCGTGGAGAAGTGGCTCGGCCAGCGCCGCCTCGGCAAGTTGCTGGAGCTGTGGAGCAAGGGCCTGGAGCTGGACTGGAACCTGATGTACGGCGCCGACAAGCCGCGGCGCATCGCGTTGCCGGGTTATCCGTTCGCGCGCCAGCGCTACTGGATCGAGGCCGAAGCGGCCGCGGATACGGCGCCGCAGGATGCGCCGCATCCACTGCTGCATCGCAACGTCTCGCTGTTGAGCGGGCAGCGCTATCGCTCCGATTTCCGCGGCGACGAGTTCTTCTTCCAGCCGGACGCCGACGGCCGTCCGGTCGTGGCCACCGGCGCCTTGCTGGAAATGGCGCGCGGCGCGGTCGCGGCGGCCAGCGCCGACCAGCCGGCGGCTCTGGCGGTGGAACTGCGTGGGTTGGGCTTGGGCCCGGCGGCGATGGCGGGCGAACTGACGGTCGAACTGGCGGCGAACGCGCACGGCGGGATCGACTGGCGCATCTGCGGCGCCGATCCGGCCGTATCCGCACCGGCCGCATCCGCACCGGCCGAAGGCGAGGCCTGGCTGGTCGCGCCCGAGGACGAAGATCGCATCGACGCCGCCGCGCTGCGCGCGCGCTGCGCCGATCCGCATGCGTTGGACGAAGCAACCGGCTACGCGCGTCTGGCGGACGCGGGCTGGCGCCCCGGCGCGGCCCTGCGCGCGTTGCGCCGGTTCGAACGCGGCGACGCCGAGGCGCTGGCGCAACTGGCCGTGCCGGCCTGCGCGCGCGAACGGCAGGACGGCTACGGTCTGCACCCGAGCCTGCTCGAAGCCGCGCTGCATGCCGCCGCGCTGTTCGCAGACGGCGCGCCGATGCCGCCGCTGGCGCTGGAATCGATCGCCTTGAATGGCGGCGGCGAATCCGAACTGTCGGCCTGGGTGCGTCACGCCGAGGCCGGCGCGGGAACGCCGCGCCTGGACATCGACCTGTTCGACGCCGAAGGCCGCGTCCGCGCGCGCCTGCGCGGGCTGGAACTGGCGCAGGCCGAGCAACGCGCCGCGCTGAGCATCGCCACGCCGGTGTGGGATCGCGTGGACGATCGCGGCGCGCCTGCGCGCGTCGCCGCCAGCGAACGCGTGCTGGTCATCGGCGCCGAGCCGGCGCAGGCCGACGCCTTGCGCGCGCATTATCCGGATGCGGCGCTGAGCTTCGCCGATGCCGGCACCGAAGCGTCCGAAGCCTTCGCCGAGTCGTTCCGTGCCGAGGCGTTCGACCGCCTGCTGTGGATCGTCAATGCGCAGGCCGCGCCGCAACTGAGCGAGGAATCCATCGTCGCCGACCAGGAGCGCGGCCTGATGCGCATGCTGCGCATCGCCCGCGGCCTCGCCGCCGCCGGCCTGGAGCAGCGCCCGCTGCACTGGGACGTGGTCAGCCTCAATGCGCTGGCGCCGCGCCGCGGCGATCTCGCCGAGCCGGTCCACGCCGGCCTGCAAGGGCTGTGCGGCAGCATGGCCGAGGCGTATCCGCACTGGACCCTGCGCCTGCTCGACCTGCCGGCGCTGTCGACCCAAGCGCTCGCCGCATTGCGCGCCTTGCCCGCGCGCAACAGCGGCAGTTGCCTGGCCTGGCGCGACGGCGAATGGTTCGCGCAATCCTTGATCGGCGTGCGCGGGCTCGACGCCGCGGCGGTGTCGCCGTACCGCTCGCAAGGCGTGTACGTGGTCATCGGCGGCGCCGGCGGCATCGGCGAACTGTGGACCCGCCACGTCATCGAGCAGTGCCAGGCCAATGTGATCTGGATCGGCCGCCGCCCGCTCGACGAAACCATCCGCGCCAAGCTCGAAGCGATGCGCACGCTCGGCAAGGCGCCCGAGTACATCCAGGCCGACGCGTCCTCGCGCGAGCAGCTCGAAGCCGCGTATCGGCGGATCAAGCGCGAGCACCCGGCCATCCACGGCGTGATCCACTCCGCGGTCGGCGCGTTCGACCAGAGCCTGAAGAGCGTCAGCGAAGCCGACTTCCGCGCGATCCTGTCGGTCAAGATCGACGCCAGCGTGCGCATCGCCCAGGTGTTCGCCGGCGAAGCGCTGGATTTCGCCGTGTTCTTCTCGTCCAACGCCGCGTTCGTGCGCGGCGCCGGCATGGCCGGCTACTCGGCCGGTTGCACGTTCAAGGACGCCTATGCGCAGCGCCTGGACCGGCAGTGGCCGTGCGCGGTCAAGGTCGTCAACTGGGGCTATTGGAGCGTCGGCGCCGGCGAGGCCCTGACCGACGCGATGAAGCAGTACTTCCAGCAGACCGGCCACCGGCCACTGGCGCCGGAGGAGGGCATGCGCGCGCTCGACGCGTTCCTGGCCAGCGACCTGCGCCAGGTGTCGATCGCCAAGTCGACCCGGCCGGGCGCGCAGGAATGGACGGTGCACTACCCGCCCGCCGCCGCGGCGCCGGCCGAAGCGCTGGCCGCATTGCGGGTTCCGGCCGCGGCCGCCGCCGCGACCGCCGCGGGCAAGGCCGGCGCGCAGATGGAGCCGTTGCTGCGGCGCTGGCTGCGCGCGATCGTCGACGCCACCGCCGCGCCGGCGCCGGCGTACGCGCGCTGGCTGGCCGAGAGCCGCAAGCTGGCGGCTTCGTTCGGCCTCGAAGGCGGCGAAGACCTCGCCGAACTGCGCCGCGAGTGGGATGCGGCGATGGAACTGTGGCTGCGCGACGCCGGCCGCAGCGAACTGTGCCGCCTGGTCGACCGTTGCATCGGCGCGCTGCCGCAGATCCTCAGCGGACAGCGCAAGGCCACCGACGTGTTGTTCCCCGAGTCGTCGCTGACCCTGGTCGAGAACGTCTACAAGACCGATGTCACTTCGCTGGCCTACAACGGCGCCCTGCGCGAGAGCCTGATCGCTGCGGTGCGCGCGCGATTGGCCGCGCAGCCCGGCGCGCGCCTGCGCCTGCTCGAGATCGGCGCCGGCACCGGCGCGACCACGGTAGGCCTGCTGCAGGCCCTGAACGAGCACCGCGAACACATCGCCGAGTATTGCTACACCGACATCTCGCGCGCGTTCCTGCTGCACGCGCAGGAAGTCTACGCGCCGGACGCGCCGTACCTGCGCACGCAGCTGTTCAACGCCGAGCTGCCGCTGGCCGGACAGGGCATCGATGCCGGCGCTTACGACTTCGTGATCGCCGCCAACGTGATCCACGCCACCGGCAACATCCGCAACACCCTGCGCAACGCCAAGGCGGTGCTGCGCGCGGGCGGCGCGCTGCTGATGAACGAGATCAGCGAGCACTCGCTGTGCGGCCACCTGACCTTCGGCCTGCTCGATGGCTGGTGGTTGAACGAAGACGAGGCGGTGCGCATCCCCGGCTCGCCGGGGCTGTATCCGGCGGCGTGGCAGCGGGTGCTGGAGGAAGAAGGGTTCGAGCCGGTGGCGTTCCCCTGCGCGGATGCGCATGCCGCCGGCCAGCAGATCGTGCTGGCGGTCAGCGACGGCAGGGTGCGGCAGCGGTTGCCGGCCGCGCCGGTTGCGGCGGTCGTGCCGCGGGTCGCGCCGGTCGCGGCGCCGATGGCGGTCGTTGCGGCGCCACAGACGGATGCGGCGCCCGACCTGCGCGCAAAGACCGCGCAGCTGTGCCGGCAGCTGATCGGCGCGGCGCTGAAGATCGAGCCTGCGCAGATCGATCCGAGCGAGCCGCTGGAAAGCTACGGCATCGATTCGATCGTGATCGGGCTGGTCAACCAGAAGCTGCAACAGCACTTCGACGATATCGGCGCGACCTTGCTGTACGAACACCGCACGGTCGACGCCCTGGCCGGGCATCTGGTGCGGACCCAGCACGCGCGGCTGCGGCAGATGTTCGGCACCCAGATCGCGGCCGAGCCGGCGCCGGCATCCGCTGCGCCGCTCGCGCCCACCGCGGCGATCCGGCCGCAGGCGCAAGACGACGCCGCGCTGCGCGAGCAGACGCTGCGCCTGTGCAAGCGTTTGTTCGCCGACGCGCTCAAGCTCGACATCGCCCAGATCGATCCGGCCGAGCCGCTGGAGCGTTACGGCATCGATTCGATCATCGTCGGCACGGTCAACCAGCAGTTGCAGCAGCGCTTCGGCGACATCGGCAGCACCGTGCTGTTCCAGTGCCGCACCGTGGAGGCCTTGGCCCAGCACCTGCTCGATCACCAGCGCGAGGCCTTGCGAAGCATGTTCCGCGTCGCCGCGCCGGCGGCACCCACGGCCCGCGCCGCGGCGCCCGCCGCGCCCACGCAACGCGCGCCGCAGCGCATCGGCCTGCGTTCGCCCGCGCCCGCGCCCGCGCAGGCCGCAGCGCGCGACGCGCGGCCGCAGCCCATCGCGGTGATCGGCCTCAGCGGCACCTATCCGCAGGCCGGCAACCTCGACGAGTTCTGGCAGAACCTCAAGTCCGGGCGCGACAGCGTCGGCGAGATCCCGGCCCGGCGCTGGTCGCTGGACGGCTTCTACGAAGCCGACGAGCAGCGCGCGGTCGAGGCCAGCAAGAGCTATTGCAAGTGGGGCGGCTTCGTCGACCAGTTCGCCCAGTTCGACAGCCTGTTCTTCGGCATTCCGCCGCGCGAGGCGCTGAACATGGACCCGCAGGAGCGCATGTTCCTGCAGGCGGCCTGGGGCGCGCTGGAAGACGCCGGCTACACCCGCGCCGCGCTGCGCGAACGCTACGGCCGCAAGGTCGGCGTGTTCGCCGGCATCACCCGCGCCGGCTACAACCTGTATCGAACCACGCACGGCCGCCAGCAGGACAAGTTCTGGCCTCGCACCTCGTTCGGTTCGGTCGCCAACCGCCTGTCGTACTTCCTCGACATCAACGGGCCCAGCCTGCCGGTCGACACCATGTGCTCGTCGTCGCTGACCGCGATCCACGAAGCCTGCGAGCACATCCACAACGGCGACTGCGAACTGGCCTTCGCCGGCGGCGTCAACCTGTACCTGCATCCGACCAGCTACGTCGACATGTCCTCGCAGCACATGCTGTCGCCGGACGGGCGCTGCAAGAGCTTCGGCGCCGGCGGCAACGGCTTCGTGCCGGGCGAGGGCGTCGGCGTGGTCCTGCTCAAGCGCCTGGACCGCGCCATCGCCGACGGCGACTGCGTGCACGGCGTGATCCTGGCCACCCACGTCAACCACGGCGGCAAGACCAACGGCTTCACCGTGCCGAACCCGACCGCGCAGGCGGAACTGGTGCGGCGCGCGCTCGACAAGGCCGGCCTGGACGCGCGCGAGGTCAGCTACATCGAAGCCCACGGCACCGGCACCGAGCTCGGCGATCCGATCGAAGTCGCCGGCCTGCAGCAAGCGTTCGCGCAGGACAGCCAGGACACCGGCTACTGCAAGCTGGGTTCGGCCAAGTCCAACATCGGCCACCTGGAAGCGGCGGCGGGCATCGCCGGCCTGACCAAGGTGCTGTTGCAGCTGCGCCACGGGCAGATCGCGCCGACCCTGCATGCGGCCACGACCAACCCGCACATCGCCTTCGCCAAGACCGCGTTCGAAGTGAACCAGACCCTGGCGCCGTGGCAGCGGCCGCGGGTCGACGGACGCGAGCGGCCGCGCATCGCCGGCATTTCCTCGTTCGGCGCGGGCGGCGCCAACGCCCACGTGATCGTGCAGGAGTTCGTCGCGCCCGCGGCTGCGGCGTACGCGCACAGCGGGCCGTACCTGGTGCCGCTGTCGGCGCGCACGCCGGAGCAGTTGCAGCAAAAGGCCAGCGATCTGCTCGACTTCCTGCAAGGCCAGGGCGCGGACGCCGATCTGGCGGCGATCGCCTACAGCCTGCAAGTCGGGCGCGAGGCGATGGAAGAACGCCTGGGCTGGGTCGTGGATTCGGTCGAACAGCTGGCCGTGCGGCTCAGCGCCTGCGTGTACGGCGAAAGCGGCGAAGGCGCGCATCGCGGCCAGGCGCAGCGCAACAGTCCGGGCCTGGGCTTGTTCGCCCAGGACGACGAACTGCGCGAGGCGATCGACAAGTGGATCGCGCGCGGCAAGTACGACCGCCTGCTCGAGCTGTGGGTCAAAGGCCTGGAACTGGACTGGAACCGGCTGTACGGCGCGCAGCGGCCGCGGCGGGTGGCGCTGCCGACGTATCCGTTCGCGCGCGACGAGTACTGGATCGACAGCGTCGAAGCGGCGGCGCCGGCGCGCGCGGCCGAACCGGCGGCGGGCGGCGAGGTTGCCGACATCGACCGGATCGAGCAGGTCATCGGAATGATCGACGCCGCGGCGATCGACGCGCGCGAAGGCGTGGAATTGCTCAAGCGCCTGGTGTAACGAACGCGACTCCTCTCACGAACACCCGGCGCCGCCGCCCAGCGACGGCGCCGCAACGAACGAGCCGGACCCCATGGATTTCATCGAATTCGTCGTCGACCAACTCAAGCTCGGGCGGCTGTCGCGCGAGGACGTGCTGGACCTGATCCGGCAGTTCTCCACGCGTCCGGCCGGCGCGTCGCCGCGGCTGCATCCGCTGCTGCACCGCAACGCTTCGGATCTGCACCGGCAGTGCTACGGCAGTTCGTTCGACGGCAGCGAGCCGTTCCTGGCCGATCATCAGGTCGTCGCCGACGGCGTCGCCGCCAAGGTGTTGCCCGGTGTGGCCTACCTGGAGATGGCGCGCGCCGCGGTCGCCGATGCGCTGCCGGAGCTGGAAGGCGCGCAGCGCGTGCGTCTGCGCGACGTGGTCTGGCTCAAGCCGATCGTCGTGGCGCAGCGCCGCGACGTGTTCGTGGTGCTGTGGCCCGGCGAAGGCGAGGGCGAACAGGCCGCGTTGGCCGGCTTCGAGATCATCAGCGTCGCCGACGGCGACGATGGCGCGGCGCAGGAAACCGTGCATTGCCGCGGCGAGGCCTGTCTGGCGGACGATGCGCCGCGCGCGCTCGATCTGGCGGCGCTGCGCGCGCGCATGGCCGGCGGCCGGCTCGATGCCGATGCGATCTATCCGGCTTACCGCCGCATGGGCATGGCGTTCGGCCCGGCCCATCGGGCGGTCGCACAGGTGCTGCAAGGCGAACGCGAACTGCTCGCGACCCTGGTCCTGCCCGACAGCGTGCGCGCCAGCCTGTCCGACTATCGCCTGCACCCGAGCCTGCTCGACGGCGCCTTGCAGGCGGCGATCGGTCTGCTCGGCGATCTGGACGAGCTGCCGCAGCGTCCGTCGCTGCCGTTCGCGCTGGATTCGCTGACGGTGTGGGCGCCGTGTGCGGCGCGCATGCAGGCGTGGATCCGTCCTGCGCAGGGCAGCGCCGCCGGCGACAAGGTCAGCCGCCTCGACATCGACCTGTGCGACGAAGACGGACAGTTGTGCGCGCAGCTGCGCGGATTCGCATCGCGCACCTTCCAAGGCGCGGCAGGTGCGGGCGTACCCGCGGGCGAACTGGTGGTGGCGGCGCCGGTGTGGCGGCCGAGCGCGTTGCCGGCGCAGACGGCCGCGTTCGCGGGCGAACATCATGTGTGGTCGTGCGGGCTCGACGATGCGGCGGTGCTGGCGTTGCAAACGCAGTTGCCGGCGGCCGTGTGCCGGGCCTTGCCGATGGCCACGGACGATGCGGCGGCAGACTACGCGGCATGCGCCCAGGCCGTTCTGGAACGGCTCAAGACGATGCTCGCCGGTCTGGCCGGCAAGCAGGCCTTCGTCCATCTGGTGCTGGCCGACTCGGAGGCTGCGCGCCTGCAGGCCGGCCTGTCGGGTCTGCTCAAGTCCGCCGCGCTGGAGCAGCCGGGGCTGCATGCGCAGGTGCTGTGGCTCGCGCACGAAGCGTCCACGCCGGCGTTGGCCGCGCAACTGAGCGCGGAAGTCCGCGCCGACGCCGAGCCGAACGTGCGTTACCGCGACGGCGTGCGCGAAGCCTTGGCCTGGGAAGAGCTCGCCGACAGCACAGCCGCGCCGCAGGCGTTCCGCGACAACGGCGTCTACCTGATCACCGGCGGCCTCGGCGGCCTCGGCGGCCTGTTCGCGCGCGAGATCCTCGCCCAGACCGCGCAGGCGCGGGTGGTGCTGTCGGGCCGCGCCGAAGCCTCGGCCGAAATCGACGGCCGACTGGATGCGCTGGCCGACGATGCTGCGGCGCGCGCGCGGCTGTCGTACCTGCGCCTGGACCTGGCCGACGCCGCGCACGTCGAGGCCGGGATCGCCGCGATCCTCGCCGCGCACGGCCGCCTCGACGGCATCGTGCACAGCGCCGGCCTGGTCCGCGACGGCCTGATCGCGCACAAGCGCAGCGAAGACCTCGCCGCGGTGCTGGCGCCGAAGGTCGCCGGCAGCGTGCACCTGGACCGCGCCAGCCGCGCGCTGGATCTGGATTTCTTCGCCCTGTTCTCGTCCGGCGCGGCGGCGATCGGCAACGTGGGGCAGGGCGACTACGCCGCCGCCAACGGTTTCCTCGACCGCTTCGCCGCGCACCGGCAGGCCTTGGTCGCGGCCGGACAGCGTCGCGGCCGCAGCGTGGCGATCGACTGGCCGCTGTGGCGCGACGGCGGCATGCGCATGCCGGCGGCCGCGCAGGCGGCGATGCAGGCCGGCACGGGAATGCGGCCGATGGCGACCGCCAGCGGCATGGCCGCGTTCCAGCGCAGCCTCGCCGCGGGCGCGGCGCAGACGCTGGTGATCGAAGGCGAGCCGGCGAGGATCCGCGCCGCCGTGTTCGGCGCCGACGCGCAAGACGAGGTCGAGCTTGCGAACGAGCTGCCCGCCGCCGCCGCGGTCGCGGTCGCCGCGCCGGTGGCCGCCGCCGCGTCCGGCGACCACGCGACCCGTCTCGCCGACTTCCTGCGCAAGCAGTTCGCCGAACACTTCAAGCTGCCGTACCGCAAGATCGACCCGCGCGCGCCGTTCGACAAGTACGGCATGGACTCGATCCTGGCGATGGACCTGACCCGCCAGTTGGAAAAGAGCTTCGGTCCCTTGTCGAAGACGCTGTTCTTCGAACGCCAGACCCTGCAGGAACTCACCGAGCATCTGCTCGTCGCGCATGCGGAAACCGTCGCGAAGCTGTTCGCCGAATCCGTGCCGGCGCCCGCGCCGGCCGCCGCTGCGCCGGTCGAAGCGCGCGTCGCCATCCCCGCGGCCCGCTCGCGCGGCCCGCGTTCTCCGTCGCTGCCGGCGCGCGCACGCGCTCAAGCCAGCGGTGCCCAGCCTGCATCGGCCGAACCCATCGCCATCGTCGGCCTCAGCGGCCGCTACCCGCAGTCGCCCGACCTCGACGCGTTCTGGCGCAACCTCAGCGGCGGCGTGGACTGCGTCACCGAAGTCCCGCCCGAGCGCTGGGACTGGCGCGAGTACTACAGCGCCGACCGCAGCGTCGACGGCGCGCACTACAGCAAGTGGGGCGGCTTCATCGAAGGCGTGGACGAATTCGATCCGCTGTTCTTCAACATCCCGCCGGTCGACGCCGAGTTCATCGACCCGCAGGAACGCCTGTTCCTGCAGCACGCATGGATGGCGGTCGAAGACGCCGGCTACACCCGCGCCGCGTTGCAGATTCCGTCCGAGACCGGCCTGCCCGGCGAAGTCGGCGTCTATGTCGGCGTGATGTACGGCGAGTACCAGCTGTTCGGCGCCGAGGCCAGCCTGCAGGGCCCGCGCGTCGGCGTGCCGGTCAGCTACGCCAGCATCGCCAACCGGGTGTCGTACCTGCTGAACCTGCACGGCCCGAGCATGACCCTGGACAGCATGTGCTCGTCCTCGCTGACCGCGATCCATCTGGCCTGCCAGGACCTGCGTTCCGGCCGCACCGCGCTGGCCATCGCCGGCGGCGTCAACGTCAGCATCCATCCGAACAAATACCTGATCCTCAGCGCCGGCCAGTACATTTCCGGCGACGGCCATTGCCAGAGCTTCGGCGAAGGCGGCGACGGTTACATCCCGGGCGAAGGCGTCGGCGCGGTAGTGCTCAAGCGCCTGTCCGACGCGCAGCGCGACGGCAATCCGATCTACGGCCTGCTGCGCGGCAGCGCGCTGAACCACGGCGGCCGCACCCACGGTTATTCGGTGCCCAACCCCAAGGCCCAGGCCAGCGTGATCCGCCGCGCCCTGCGCGAGTGCGGCACCGATGCGCGCCACGTCAGCTACGTGGAGGCGCACGGCACCGGCACCAAGCTCGGCGACCCGATCGAGATCGCGGCGCTGACCGACGTGTTCCGCCAGTACACCCAGGACCGGCAGTACTGCGCGATCGGTTCGGCCAAGTCGAACATCGGCCATTGCGAATCGGCCGCCGGCATCGCCGGGCTGACCAAGGTGCTGTTGCAGATGAAGCACGCGCAGATCGCGCCGTCGCTGCATTCGGCGTCGTTGAACCCGCATATCGATTTCGCTTCGTCGCCGTTCGAGGTCAACCAGCGCCTGCGTCCGTGGGACGCGCCGACCGTCGACGGGCGGCGGCTGCCGCGCATCGCCGGCATTTCCTCGTTCGGCGCGGGCGGCTCCAATGCGCACCTGATCGTCGAGGAATACCTCGCGCCGGCGCAGCCCGCGGCAGCCCCGGCGGGAACCTGCGTGGTGCCGCTGTCGGCGCGCACGGCGCGGCAGCTGCGGCAAAAGGTCGCCGACCTGGCGGCCTTCATCGAACGCGCGATGGACGCGGACGCTGAGCCGCTGGATCTGGCCGCGCTCGCCTACACCTGCCAGCTCGGCCGCGAGCCGATGGACGCGCGGGTGGCGTTCCTGGCCGATTCGCCGGCGGCGCTGGCGGCGAAGCTCGCCGCGTATCTGCGCGACGAGAGCGGTATCGAAGACTGCTACGGCAGCCCGGCCGAAGCCGGGCACGACAGTCTCGGCGCGCTCGCCGACGACGAGGAAATGCAGGCCACGGTCGAGCGCTGGATCGCGCGCGGCGCGCTCGCGCGGGTCGCCGAGCTGTGGGCGCGCGGGCTGGCGGTGGACTGGAGCAAGCTGCACGGCGGGCGCGCGCCGCGGCTGATCTCGCTGCCGGCGTATCCGTTCGCGCGCGACCGCTACTGGATCGCCAAGCCGGACCGCAGCCGCGGCCAGGGGGCGACGCGGCTGCATCCTTTGCTGCACGCCAACACCTCGGACATCTACCAGCAGCGTTACGCCAGCCGCTTCGACGGCAGCGAGTTCTTCCTCGACGACCACCGCATCGACAGCGGCGACGGCGTCCGCCGCAAGCTGCTGCCGGCCGCCGCGTATCTGGAAATGCTGCGCGCCGCGGCCGAGCTGGCGGTGCCGGCCGAGGCCGCGCCGCGCCGGCTGAGCTTGCGCGATCTGATCTGGGAACGGCCGCTGATCGTGGACGGCGCGAGCGCGGTGTCGACGGCGTTGCAGGTCGGCGACGACGGCGCCATCGAGATCGAGATCGCCGGCGATGCGGCCGACGGCGCCGCTGCGGACGAACCGGTCGTGCATTGCCGCGCCCGCGCGCAGTGGATGCCGGCGCAGGCGGTCGATCCGTTGAGCCTGGACGCGCTGCGCGCGCGCATGGACCGCGGCCGGCTCGAACCCGCGCAGATCTACGCTGCGTTCGAAGGCATGGGCATCCACTACGGCGGCAGCTTCCGCGGCATCGCCGCGATCGCGCGCGGCGAAGCGGAATTGCTCGCCGAATTGCACGTTCCCGCGGCCGGACAAGGCGGCTACGCGCTGCATCCGGCGCTGCTGGACTGCGCGTTGCAAGCCTGCGTCGGCCTGCTAGGCGATCCGGCCGCGCTGGCTGCGCCGGCGGTGCCGTTCGCGCTGGACGCCGCGGAGATCATCGGCGCCTGTGGCGCGCGCATGTTCGCCTGGGTGCGCCGCGGCGAAGGCGAGGGCATCGACATCGACCTGTGCGACGGCGCCGGTGCGGTCTGCCTGCGCCTGCGCGGCCTCATGCTGCGCGAGCTGCGCGGCGACGAGCGCCACGGCGCGCTGGTCGCGCAGCCGGTGTGGCAGGCCGTGCCGGCCGCTGCCGCCGCGAATGCGGCGCCCGGCGAGACCTGGGTGACCTTGTGCAATCTCGCTGCGATCGACCCGGCGCAGCTGGCTGCGGCGATGCCCGCGGCGCGGATCGTCGCCTGGAACCTGCCGGCCGGCAACGGCGAACCGGCTGCGCTGGCCGAACGCTATCGCGCGGCCGCGTTGGCTGGCTTCGCGCAAGCGCAGGAACTTTCGGCGCGGGCGGGCGGCGCGCCGGTCGACTGCCAATGGGTGGTGGAAGACCACGGCGACGACACGATCCTCGCTGGCCTCGCAGGCCTGCTCGACACGCTGCGGCAAGAGCAGCCGCAGGTGCGCGCGCAGTTGTTGCTGGTCGAGCCCGGGCTCGACGCCGAAGCGCTGGCCGCGCAACTGCGCGCCGCGCGCGGCCTGAGCGATACGCTGCTCAAGTTCGAAGCCGGCCGCCTGCTGGCGCGCGGCTGGGACAGCGCAGCGGTGACGCAAGCCGCGTCGCCGTTCAAGAACGAGGGCGTGTACCTGATCACCGGCGGCCTCGGCGGGCTGGGCAAGCTGTTCGCGCGCGAAATCCTCGCCGCGACCGCCGCCTCGACCGTCGTGCTGACCGGCCGCGCCGAATCCGGTGCGGCGCAGCAGTCCGAACTGCAAGGCTTGAGCGAAGCGTGGGCGATCGCGCCGCAGCGCCTCGCGTACCGCCAGCTGGACCTGACGGACCGCGCCGCCGCAACGGCCGCGGTCGCGGCCATCGCCGCGCAGTTCGGCGGTTTGAACGGCGTGATCCACAGCGCCGGCATGCTCGACGACGGCCTGATCCGCAACAAGAATGCCGACCGTTTCGCGCGCGTGCTCGAACCCAAGGTCGCCGGCAGCGTCCACCTCGATCTCGCCACCGCCGGCCACGAACTCGATTTCTTCGTCCTGTGTTCCTCGCTGGCCGGCGCGCTCGGCAACGCCGGTCAGTCCGACTATGCGGCGGCCAACGCGTTCATGGACCGCTACGCCGCGCAGCGCAACGCGTGGGTACGCGCGGGGCTGCGCCGCGGCCACAGCCTGTCGGTCGGCTGGCCGCTGTGGCGCGACGGCGGCATGCACATCGACGAACAGGCGCTGGCCGCGCTGACCCGCGCCTCGGGCATGACCGCGATGGGCACCGACACCGGCCTGCGCGCGTTGGCGCAGCTGCTGTCGCTGCGCGCCGATCATGCGCTGGTGCTGGAAGGCGAGACCGCGCGTCTGCGCCGTTCGTTGCAGCGCCGCGCGGCCGCGCCTGCGGCACCGCTCGAAGCGCCCGCGCCCGCGCCGGCCGGCGCCGACGGCGAGCGCCTGTTGGCGGCCGCGCAGCGCTGGGTCGCCGGCGAATTCGCCAGCCTGCTCAAGCTGCCCGCGCACGAAGTCGATCCCAAGGCGCCGCTGGAGAAATACGGCATCGACTCGGTGCTGACCATGAAGCTGACCCAGCAGCTGGAGCGCAGCTTCGGCCCACTGTCGAAGACGCTGCTGTTCGAGTACCAGACCGTCGCCAGCCTGGCCGCCTATCTGGCCGGCGCCTTTGCGCCGGCGATGCGCGAAAAGACCGGCCTCGCCGGCGCTGCCGCTGACCCGGTGCCCGCGGCGGCGACGCTGCCGGCGGCCGCCGCGCCCGCGCGCGCCCGCGTCGCCGCGCGCATGCAGCGCGCCGGCGCGTTCGCGCGCGAAGCCGAGGAGCAGGACATCGCCATCGTCGGCGTCGCCGGCCGCTATCCGCACGCCGCCGATCTGGAGCAGTTCTGGGCCAACCTGCGCAGCGGCCGCGACAGCGTCACCGAAGTGCCGGCCGAGCGCTGGGACCACGCGCGCCTGTTCGACCCACAGCGCAACCGCGCCGGCAAGACCTACAGCAAATGGGGCGGTTTCCTCGACGGCGTGGACCGCTTCGACGCCTTGTTCTTCAACATCTCGCCGCGCGAAGCGGAACTGATGGACCCGCAGGAGCGGCTGTTCATCGAAACCGTGTGGGAGACCCTGGAAGACGCCGGCTACGCCAAGGACGCACTGGCGCAGCGCCGCGTCGGCGTCTACGTCGGTGCGATGTGGGGCCAGTACGAGTTGTACGGCGTCGGCGCCGAACACGCCGGCGTGCCGAGTTCCTCGTTCGCCTCGATCGCCAACCGGGTGTCGTACTTCTTCGATTTCCACGGGCCCAGCCTAGCCCTGGACACGATGTGCTCGTCCTCGCTGACCGCGATCCATCTGGCTTGCGAAGACTTGCGCAAGGGCACGGTCGAGGCCGCCATCGCCGGCGGCGTCAACCTGTCCCTGCACCCGAGCAAGTACCTGAGCCTGAGCCAGGGCAACTTCGCCTCCAGCGACGGCCGCTGCCGCAGCTTCGGCGCCGACGGCGACGGCTACGTGCCGGGCGAAGGCGTCGGCGCGGTGCTGCTCAAGCCGCTGCGCCTCGCGCTCGCCGACGGCGACCGCATCCATGCAGTGATCAAGGCCAGCGCGATCAATCACGGCGGCAAGACCAACGGCTACACCGTGCCGAATCCGGTCGCGCAGGGGCAGTTGATCCGCGAAACCCTGCAGCGCGGCGGCATCGACGCGGCCAGCATCGGCTACATCGAAACCCACGGCACCGGCACCTCGCTCGGCGATCCGATCGAGATCGCCGGCCTGAGCCGCGCGTTCGCCGGCGACGGCGGCGCGCAGGTCGCGGCGGGCTCGTGCCCGATCGGCTCGGTCAAATCCAATATCGGCCACCTGGAAGCGGCCGCCGGCATCGCCGCGGTCAGCAAGGTGCTGCTGCAATTCCGCCACGGCGAGCTGGCGCCTTCGCTGCACGCGCAGCCGCGCAACCCGCATATCGACTTCGACTCCACCCCGTTCCGGGTGCAGACCGAGCTGCAGGCCTGGGCGCGCCGCGGCGACGCCGCGCACCGCGCCTGCGTGAGCTCGTTCGGCGCCGGCGGTTCCAACGCGCATCTGGTGCTGGAGGAGTTTCGCGAGCGCCGCATCGAAGCTGCGCCGCGGCCGGAGCTGTTCCTGCTCTCGGCCAAGAGCCGCGAGGCCTTGCGCACCTATGCGGCGAAGACGGTCGCGGAGCTGGAATCCAGCGACGCGGCCTGGGCCGACATCGCCTTCACTTCGCAGGTCGGCCGCACGCCGATGAGCGAGCGGCTGGCGGTCGTCGCCGGCGATGTCGCCGGCCTGCGCCAGCGCTTGCGCGACTGGCTCGATGCCGACGGCGCCGCCGCCGGCGCCGATATCCAGCAGGGCAGTACCCGCGATGCGGCTGCGGGCGCGGCGGCGTTGATCGAAGGCGAGGCCGGCGCGGCGTTCCTGCAGCTGTTGTTGCAACGGCGCGATCTGCAGCGCCTGGCCAAGCTGTGGATCGCCGGGGTCGAGATCGATTGGGCGCAGATGCATCGCGACGCGCAGGTGCGGCGCGTGCGGCTGCCGACGTATCCGTTCGCGCGCGAACGCTACTGGATCCGCGCGGCGGCGCCGATCGACGCGACAGCGACGCAAGTCGGGGCGGCGCCGCCGCCGGCCGCATCGCAGCCGGCCGAGCCGGCGCAGCGGCTGCATTACCGCAGCGCATGGCGTTCCGTGCCGCTAGCGCAGACGCAGGCCGATGCGCGCATCGCCGGCCCGTTGCTGTTGCTCGACGCCGGCGCGGCGTTGGCCGCCGAACTGGGCGGACGTTGCGACGGCGAAACGATCGCGGTCGAGTTCGGCGGCGCGTTCGCCGAGTCCGGCCGCGGCCGCTTCATCATCGATCCGTCCAGCGATGCCGACTTCGACCGGCTGGCCGAGGCGCTGGACGCCGCCGGCGCCTTGCCGCGCGCGCTGCTGCATCGCGTCGCCGGCGACGGCGCCACCGACGCGCAGCTCGAGCGCGGCGTGTTCGCCCTGCATGCGTTGTGCCGCGCGCTGATGCGGCGCAAGCCCGGCCACGCGCTGCGCATCGTCGCGCTGCGCACCGGCATCGAAGCGGCGCCGGCGCATCTGGCGCTGGGCGCCTATCTGGGCAGCCTCGCGCTGGAACACGCCAGGTTCTCCGGCAAGACCCTCGCGCTCGGCGCGGACGCCGGCGACGCCGAGATCGCCGCGCGGGTTTGCGCCGAACTGAGCGAGCCCGAATGGCGCGGCGCCGATGTGCGCTATGCCGCGGCCGGACGCGAAACCCGCCGGATCGAACGCCACCGCGCGCCGGCGGCGACCGCGTCGATGAGCAAGCAGGACGGCGTCTACCTCATCACCGGCGGGCTCGGCGGCCTCGGCTATCTGTTCGCCGAACATCTGGCCCGTGCCTGCCGCGCGCGCCTGGTGCTGAGCGGCCGTTCGCCGCTCGACGCGGCGCTGGAGCAGCGCCTGCAGCGGCTGCGCGCTCACGGCGGCGAAGCGATCTACGTGCAGGCCGACATCGCCGACCCGGCCCAGGCCGAGGCGCTCGCCGCCGCCGCGCGCACGCGGTTCGGCCGCATCGACGGGGTGATCCACAGCGCCGGCCTGACGCGCGACGCGTTCGCGCTCAACAAGGACCGCGCGGCGATGCGCGAGGTGTTCGCGGCCAAGATCCACGGCAGCGAGAACCTCGACCGCGCGACCCGCGCCGACGCGCTCGATCTGTTCGTGCTGTTCTCGTCGGTGGCCGGCATCGCCGGCAACGCCGGGCAGTGCGATTACGCCTACGCCAACCGCTTCCTCGACGGTTTCGCCGAGCAGCGCCAGGGTCGGGTGGCGGCGGGCGAGCGCAGCGGCCGCACCGTGTCGATCGCCTGGCCGTTCTGGGAACACGGCGGCATGCGCATGGCCGAGGCCGATCTGGCGCTGCTGCGCGCGCGCGCCGGCATCCAGCCGCTGCCGACCGAGGCCGGGCTGGCTTACTGGGACGAGTTCTTGGCCACGGATCTGAGCCATGCCGTTGCGATGTACGGCGCGCAGTCGCTGATCGACGCGCACTTGATGCCGTCGACCGTCGCCGAAGCCGTTGTCGCGCCGCCCGCGCTCGCCGTCGACGGCGCGGATCTGCGCGAAACCTCGGAGCTGTACCTCAAGCGTTTGCTCAGCGAGGAGATCCGCCTGCCGGTGGAGCGCATCGACGCGCAGGAGCGGTTCGAAGCCTACGGCGTGGATTCGATGATGATCGGGCGCCTCAATCTGGCGCTGGAGCGCGATCTGGGCGAACTGCCGAAGACGCTGTTCTACCAGTACGCGAGCATCGAGGAACTGGCGGCGTACCTGCGCCAGGACGCGCCCGCCGCGCTGCGCCGTTTGCTGATGCCGGCCGGCGTTGTGGTGCCCGAGCAGGCAGCGGCGCCCGCTGCGATGCCGGCGCTCGCGGCAGCGGCGCCCGTGGCGGCGTTCGCAAGCGACGCCGCGGACGAACGCATCGCGATCATCGGCCTGCACGGTCAGTTCCCGGGCTCGCCGGATCTGGACGCGTTCTGGGATCAGCTCAGCCAAGGCCGCGACCTCACCGGCGAAGTCCCGGCCGAACGCTGGGACGCGCAGGCCTGGTTCGACGCCGATCCCGACAAGGCCCGCGACGGCAAGATCTATTGCAAGCGCGGCGGCTTCCTCGACGACTTCGACAAGTTCGACGCCGCGTTCTTCGGCATCGCCGCCGAGGACGCGCGCAGCATCGATCCGCAGGAGCGCCTGTTCCTGCAATCGGCATGGTCGGCGCTGGAAGACGCGGGCTACACCCGCGAGCGGATCAAGCGCCGGTTCCCGAAGGCGCGCAGCGCCGAGGTCGGCCCCGCGGCGCGCAGCGCCGAGGTCGGAGTGTTCGCCGGCGTGACCACCAACTCCTACCACCTGCTCGCGCCGGAGCAGGCGCTGCGCGGCAACAGCGTGGCGCCGGCGGCGATGCCGTGGTCGATCGCCAACCGGGTCTCGTACTTCTTCGACCTGCAAGGCCCGAGCCTGCCGGTCGACACCGCCTGCTCGTCGTCGCTGGTCGCGTTGCACCAGGCTTGCGAGAGCCTGCGCCGCGGCGAATGCCAGCTGGCCATCGCCGGCGGCGTCAACCTGTACCTGCATCCGGCCAAGTACCAGTCGCTGTGCCGCCGGCGCATGCTCGCGACCGGCGAGGCCTGCCGCAGCTACGGCGCCGGCGACGACGGTTTCATTCCCAGCGAAGCGGTCGGCAGCGCCGTGCTGAAGCCGCTGAGCCGCGCCGTCGCCGACGGCGACCGCATCCTCGGCGTGATCGCCGCCAGCGCCTGCGAACACGGCGGGCGCGCCAACGGTTACGCGGCGCCGAACCCGAACTCGCAGGCGGCGCTGATCGCGCAGACCCTGCGCAAGGCCGGCCTGCGCGCGGACGCGATCGGCTATGTCGAAGGCCACGGCACCGGCACCCAGCTCGGCGACAGCCTCGAAGTCGCGGCGCTGAGCCAGGCGTTCCAGGCCGACGGCGTGGGCCTCCAGTCGTGCGCGCTCGGCTCGGTCAAATCCAACCTCGGCCATTCCGAATCGGCCGCCGGCATCACCGGCGTGGCCAAGGTGCTGCTGCAGTTCCGCCACCGCCGGATCGCGCCGAGCCTGCATGCGCGCGAGGCCAATCCGAACATCGATTTCGCCGCGACGCCGTTCCGCGTGCAGCACGAGCTCGGCGACTGGAGCGCGACCGACGGACAGCCGCGCCGGGCCCTGATCAATTCGTTCGGCGCGGGCGGCGTCAATGCCTGTCTGGTGCTGGAGGAGTACCAGGCGCCGCTGGCGGCCGTCGCCGATGCGCGGCCGCGGCTGTTCCTGCTGTCGGCGAAAGACGAACTGCGCCTGCGCGAGAGCGCCGCGCGACTGCATGCGCGCATCGCCAGCGACGATGCGATCGATCTGGCCGCGCTGGCCTACACCTTGCAGACCGGGCGCGAGGCGATGGAATCGCGTCTGGCCATCGTCGCCGCCGACGCGGATGGCTTGCTGCGCGAACTCGCGCTGTACGCTCGCGGCGAAGCCTCGGCAGTGGCCCTGCGCGGCCGCGTCGAAGCGCACCAGCGCCAGCGCTCGCTCAAGCCGGAGCAGCGCGAGCGCCTGCTCGCTGCGCGCGCGCAGGAGGATTGGGCGGCGCTGGCGCAAGCCTGGATCGAAGGGCTTGCGCTGGATTGGGACGAACTGCAGGGCCCGCAGCCGCCGCGTCCGCTGTCGTTGCCGGCGTATCCGTTCGCGCGCGAACGCCATTGGGTCGCCGACGATGCGCCCGCTTCGCCGATCGTCGCGCAACATGCTCAGGCGCAGCCGGCCCTGGCGCAGCCCGCCACGCTGCATCCCTTGGTCGCGACCAACGCCTCTACGCTCAAGGAAGTCTGCTTCGCCTCGTGGCTGTCGGGCGAGGCCTACTACGCCCGCGACCACCGCGTCGACGGCGCGATGTTCTTCCCCGGTGCGGGCATGCTCGAAATCGCCTGTGTCGCCGGCAGCCTCGCCGGCGAACACAGTGTGATCGCGCTGGAGGACGTGGTCTGGAACCAGCCGCTGCGGCTCGCGCCGGGCCGGCGCCTGGTCAAGACCCTGCTCAAGGCCGGCCAGGACGGCGCCGATTACCTGATCGTGTCGCTCGACGAAGACAACGAGCGGGTCGTGCACAGCGAAGGCCGGATCGGCTACGGCCATCCGCGCGCGCACGGGCGTTCGGCGCCGGCACCGGTCGCGGTCGCGCCGCTGATCGCGGGCGCGCGCCGCACGCTGCAAGGCGCCGACTGCTACCGCGAACTCGAACGCGCCGGTTTCCAGTACGGCCCGGGCTTCCGCACCATCCGCCAGCTGCACATCGGCGACGGCTATGCTTTGTCGGCGCTGAAGCTCGACGACGCGCTGCTCGGCGAGTTCGACCAGTACCTGCTGCACCCCAGCCTGATCGACGGCGCCCTGCAGACCGTGCTCGGCGTGGTCGGCGACGGCGACGCCGCGGCGCCGCACCTGCCGTTCGCGCTCGGCAGCCTGCGCCGCCTGCGTCCGCTGACGCCGTCGTGCTATGCGCTGGCGCGGCCGTCGGCGGCGAGCGCCGGCGGTCCGGCGGACGTCAAGCAGTTCGACATCCAGCTGCTCAGCGAATCGGGCGAAGTGCTGGCGGCGCTGAACAAGTTCTACGTGCGCGCCTTGCGCAGCGCTGCGGCCGACGCCGACGGCAGCGCCGGACGCGTGGCGGTGGCCGAATGACCGCGGGACAGGCCGCCGGCAGGATTTCGCCGCCGTATGCGCCGGCCGCGTCCGGCGTGGCCCAGCCCGATGTCGTCCAGCCCGATGTCGTCCAGCCCGATGTCGTCCAGCCAGAAGTCGTCGTGCTGCACGTCGCCCGCGGCTTCATGAAGAACAACAACTACCTGGTCATCGACCCGGCGACGCGCCAGGCGGTGCTGGTCGACCCGGCCTGGGAGATCGAGGTCATCGAAGCCGCGCTGGCCGAACACCGCGCGCAACTGAGCGGCATCCTGCTGACCCACGCGCATTTCGACCACATCGATCTGGCCCGGCCGCTGTCGCAGAAGTACGCCTGCCCGGTGTGGATGTCGTGGCGCGAGATCGCCGCATCGGGCTTTCAGGCCGAACGCCTGATCGGCATCGACGAGACGCCGTGGTCGCTGGGGCGGCTGAGGATCGAGCCGATCCCGACTCCGGGCCACACGCCCGGATGCGTGTGCTATCTGATCGGCGATCACCTGTTCTGCGGCGACGTGCTGTTCGCCGAAGGCTGCGGCATCTGCAAGGACCTCGACGCCGCGCATGCGATGTACGACAGCCTGTGCCTGCTCAAGCGGCGTTTGTCCGCGCACACCCGCATCTACCCCGGCCACACCTATGTGCGTCCGCCGGGCCGGAGTTTCGCCGAAGTGCTCGGCTGCAACCTGTACCTGCAGTTCCGCGATCGCGACAGCTTCGCCGCTTACCGCCTGCGCAAGGGCCAGAGCGAACGCAAGCTGCTGGATTTCAAATGACCATCCGGCGGCGCCGGCCTGTGCCGTCGCCGCCGCTCCATGAACGTGAGAGGTAGAACGTGAGCATAGTGGGAATCGAAGCGATGAACGTCTTCGCCGGCACCGCCTGCCTGGACGTGACCAAACTGGCCCAGCACCGCGGCCTGGACATGAGCCGGTTCGAGAACCTGCTGATGAAGCAGAAGACCGTGGCCATGCCGTACGAAGACCCGGTGACCTTCGCCGTCAACGCGGCCAAGCCGCTGATCGATGCGTTGACGCCGCAGGAGAAGGACCGCATCGAGATGGTCATCACCTGCACCGAGTCGGCGTTCGACTTCGGCAAGTCGATGAGCACCTATTGCCACGACCTGCTCGGGCTGAACCGCAACTGCCGTTTGTTCGAGCTCAAGAACGCGTGCTACTCGGGCGTGGCGGGCTTGCAGATGGCCGTGAACTTCGTGCTCTCGCAGACCTCGCCGGGCGGCAAGGTGCTGGTGCTGGCGACCGACGTGTCGCGCTTCATGGTCGAGGAGGGCGGCGAGGCGCTGTCGGCGGACTGGTCGTTCGCCGAACCCAGCGGCGGCTCCGGCGCGGTCGCGATGCTGGTCAGCGACCGCCCGCACGTGTTCCAGATCGACGTCGGCGCGAACGGTTACTACGGCTACGAAGTCATGGACACCTGCCGGCCGTCGGCGGACACCGACGCCGGCGACACCGACCTGTCGCTGCTGTCGTACCTGAACTGCTGCGAGAACGCGTATCTGGAGTACCAGAAGCGCGTGACCGGCGCCGACTTCGGCGCGACCTTCGACTATCTGTCGTACCACACCCCGTTCGGCGGCATGGTCAAGGGCGCGCACCGCAACATGATGCGCAAGCTGGTCAAGGCCAAGCCGGCCGACATCGAGAACGACTTCCAGCGCCGGGTCACCCCGGGCCTGATCCACTGCCAGCGCGTCGGCAACATCATGGGCGCGACCGCCGCGCTGTCGCTGGCCAGCACCATCGACCACGGCGACTTCGTGGTGCCGCAGCGCATCGGCGTGTTCTCTTACGGCTCGGGTTGCTGCTCGGAATTCTTCAGCGGCATGGCCCGCCAGGAAGGCCAGCAAAGGCTGCGCGAGATGAAGATCGGCGAGCGCCTGGACAAGCGCTACGAGCTCAGCATGGAGCAGTACGACCGCCTGCTCGAACGCAGCCGCGAGATGAAGTTCGGCACCCGCAACCTGCAGGCCGACGCCGAATTCATTCCGCAGGCGCGCGCCGCGCTCGGCGCGCCGACCCTGTTCCTGAAGCAGATCAAGGAATTCCACCGGGAATACGAATGGGTATCCTGAGCGAGCCTTACCGGACCGTGCAGGTCCGCTTCGACGAGGACATCTGTTTCGCGCAGATCCATCGTCCGCAGGCCAACAACGCGATCGACGATACGCTGATCGCCGAGTTGACCCAGGTGTTGGCGCGCTGCGAGGACGCGGCCAAGATCGTGGTGCTGGAAGGCCTGCCGGAGGTGTTCTGCTCCGGCGCCGATTTCCAGCAGATCCAGGCGCGCCACGCCAGCGGCGCGGCGCAGGAGCAGGACCCGGGTCCGCTCTACGACCTGTGGCACCAGCTCGCCGCCGGCCCGTACCTGACCGTGGCGCATGTGCGTGGCCGCGCGAATGCCGGCGGCATCGGCTTCGTCGCCGCCTGCGACATGGTGCTCAGCGACGACAAGGCGACCTACAGCCTGTCGGAGCTGCTGTTCGGGCTGATGCCGGCCTGCGTGATGCCGTTCCTGATCCGGCGCATGGGCTACGCCAAGGCCAACTACCTGACCTTGCTGACCCAGCCGATTGCGGCGCGGCAGGCGCTGGAATGGGGCCTGGTCGACGCGGTCGAGGAGAACAGCGAGAACCTTTTGCGCAAGCACCTGCTGCGCCTGCGCCGGCTCAACAAGCAGGCGCTGGTGCGCTACAAGCGCTACGCGCTGTCGCTCGACGACAGCCTCGGCGCGGCGCGGCCGCTGGCGCTGGCGGCCAATCGCGAGGTGTTCGCCGATCCGGAGAATGTGGAGAAGATCGCGCGCTACGTCAGCACCGGCCGGTTCCCGTGGGAGGCGGCGTGATGAGCGAGCCCATCGTCGCGGTCGAGCACCCCGCGCCCGGCGTCGCGCTGGTGCGCATGCAGGACCGCGCGCACAAGAACACCTTCACCAACGAACTGATCGCCGCGTTGTCGGCCGCGTTCGCCGCCATCGCCGCCAACCGCGACTGCCGGGTCGTGGTGCTGACCGGCTACGACAGCTATTTCTCCAGCGGCGGCACCCAGGACGGCCTGCGCGACCTGTTCGACGGCAAGTTCAAGTTCACCGACCGCGATCTGTACAGCCTGTCGCTGAACTGCCCGGTGCCGGTGATCGCGGCGATGCAGGGCCACGGCATCGGCGGCGGCTTCGTCATGGGCCTGTTCGCCGACATCGTGGTGCTGGCGCGCGAAGCGGTCTACACCGCGAACTTCATGAAGTACGGATTCACTCCGGGCATGGGCTCGACCTTCATCCTGCCCAAGAAGCTCGGCCTGGCCCTGGCCGAGGAAATGATGCTGACCGCCGCGACCTACCGCGGCGAGGAGTTGCAGCGGCGCGGCGCGCCGTTCGCGGTGCTGCCGCGCGAGCAGGTGCTGGCGCACGCGTTGCAGGTCGCCGGCGAGCTGGCCGACAAGCCGCGCGCGTCGCTGGTCACGCTCAAGGATCACCTGGTCGGGCCGCTGCGCGAAGCGCTGCCGCGGTTCATCGACCAGGAAGTGGCGATGCACGAACTGACCTTCCACCAACCGGAAGTCAAGGACCGCATCGAAGCGTTTTTCGGACAGTGAACCAACCGCGGCCGCAGACGGCCGCATCCAGACAAACCGGAGAGAGAAGCCATGAACCAGGATCAAGTGTTCGAAATCATCGTCGGCCACACCAAGGAAGTGCTGCCGAACCTGGAGAAACACCCGTTCCAGCACGAAGACTCGCTGCGCGCGCTCGGCGCCAACTCGATCGACCGCGCCGACATCATCATCATGACCCTGGAGTCGTTGTCGCTGAACGTGTCGCTGACCGAGATGGCCAAGGCGGAGAACATCGGCCAGCTGGCGGGCATCATCCATGCCAAGATCTGAGCCGCCGGCCGTTCTGGCCACCGGCGTCGGCGTGGTGTCGGCCATCGGCCAGGGCCGCGCGGCGTTCGCCGAGGCCCTGCTCGAAGGCCGGCACCGCTTCGATGCGATGCGCCGGCCCGGACGGCAGCGGCCGCAGGACGAGGGCGCGCCGGCGTTCCTCGGCGCCGAGATCGAGCAGCTCAGCGTGCCCGAGGCGATTGCGCGCGCTTTGCTGCGCACCGCGTCGCTGTCGGGCCAGGCCGCGCTGACCGCGCTGCACGAAGCCTGGCACGACGCGCGCCTGGACGAGGTCGCGCCCGAGCGCATCGGCCTGGTCATCGGCGGCTCCAACGTGCAGCAGCGCGAGCTGACCCAGGTCCACGACGCGTACCGCGAGCGGGTCGCGTTCCTGCGCCCGACCTATGCGATGTCGTTCATGGACAGCGACCTGTGCGGGCTGTGCACCGAAGCCTTTCCGATCCGCGGCTTCGCCCAGACCCTGGGCGGCGCGTCGGCGAGCGGGCAGGCGGCGACGATCCAGGCGATCGAATCGGTGGTGTCCGGCCGGGTCGACGTCTGCATCGCCATCGGCGCGCTGATGGACCTGTCGTACTGGGAATGCCAGGGGTTCCGCTCGCTCGGCGCGATGGGTTCGGACCGCTACGCCGACGAGCCCGCGCGCGCGTGCCGCCCGTTCGACCGCGACCGCGACGGCTTCATCTTCGGCGAATCCTGCGCGGCGATCGTGATCGAACGCGCCGATGCCTGCGACCGCGCCGGCGTCGCGCCGTACGCGCGCATCGCCGGCTGGGCGATGGCGATGGACGGCAACCGCAATCCGAATCCTTCCTTGCAGGGCGAGACCGCCGCGATCCGCGGCGCGCTCGACCGCGCCGGCTGGTCGGCGCGCGAGATCGACTACGTCAATCCGCACGGCACCGGCTCGGCGATCGGCGATGTCACCGAGTTGCAGGCGCTGCGCGACTGCGGGCTCGATCACGCCTGGATCAACGCGACCAAGTCGGTGGTCGGCCACGGCCTCAGCGCCGCCGGCGCGACCGAACTGGCGGCGATCCTGTTGCAGATGCGCGCCGGCCGCCTGCACCCGACCCGCAACCTCGAAGACCCGATCGAACCCGGCTTCAACTGGGTGCGCGAACGCGCGGTGCCGCACGCCATCGCCAACGCGATCAACCTCAGCATGGGCTTCGGCGGCATCAACACCGCGATCTGCTTGCAAAAGTGCTAATCAACGAACGAATCAGTGGAGGCACTACCATGAAGACCTACATGTTCCCCGGGCAAGGCTCGCAATCCAAGGGCATGGGCGAGGCCCTGTTCGAACGCTTCAAGGAGCGCACCGCGCAGGCCGACGAAGTGCTGGGCTATTCGATCCGCGAGCTGTGCGTGGACGACCCGCGCGGCGAACTCGGCAATACCCGCTTCACCCAGCCGGCGCTGTACGTGGTCAACGCGCTGAGCTACTACGCCCGGGTCGAGGACAGCGGCGAGACCCCGGACTTCGTCGCCGGCCACAGCCTCGGCGAGTTCGACGCGCTGCTGGCGGCGGGCTGCTACGACTTCCAGACCGGCCTGAAGCTGGTCAAGAAGCGCGGCGAGCTGATGAGCCAGGTCTCCGGCGGGGCGATGGCGGCGGTGATGAACGCCAGCCGCGAGGAGATCGAGCGCATCCTCGCCGACAACGGCTTGAGCAACATCGATCTGGCCAACTACAACACCCCGTCGCAGATCGTGATCTCCGGCGCCGCCGACGAGATCGCCAAGGCCGAACCGCTGCTGCGCCAGGGCCGCGTGCGCTTCTATCCGCTGGCCACCAGCGGCGCCTTCCACTCGCGCTTCATGCGCGGCTCCAAGGACAAGTTCGCCAAGTTCCTCAAGGGCTTCAAGTTCGACGAGCCGAAGGTGCCGGTGATCGCCAACGTCACCGCGCGCGAGTACGAAGGCAAGAAGATCGCCGAGACCCTGGCCAGCCAGATCGCCAGCACCGTGCGCTGGTCCGACAGCGTGCAGTACCTGCTGGCGCTGGCGGCCGAGCGCGGCCAGCAGATGGAGTTCGTCGAGCTCGGCCACGGCGACGTGCTGACCCGGCTGGTGCATACCATCAAGCTGCAGAGCCAGCCCGCCGCCGAGGCGCCGGCGGCCGCGCCGGCGCAGCCTGCTGCGGCGCCCGCATCCGCGCCGGCCGCGCAAGGCGCCGCGCCCGCCAGCGGCAGAGCCGCGGACAAGGTCGCCGCCTGGAACCGCCGCCATCCTATCGGCACCAAGGTCAAGTCGACCGTCAGCGACTACCCGGACCTGGAGACCCGCACCGAAGCGGTGGTGCTGTTCGGCCATCGCGCCGCGGTCTACATGAAGGGCTACAACGGCTACTTCGATCTGGAAGAGCTGGAAGCGGCCTGAGCGCATGCGCGTTTTCGCCTTGTCCGACCTGCACGTCGACTATCCGGACAACGCGCGCTGGCTGCGCTCGCTGTCCGCGCAGGACTACCGCGAGGACCTGCTGATCCTGGCCGGCGATCTGACCCATCGCCGGCCGCTGCTGGCCTGGTGCCTGGGCGAATTCGTGCGGCGCTTCGCCACCGTGCTGTTCGTCCCGGGCAACCACGACCTGTGGGTGGTCGGCGAGGCGGCGCCGAAGACCTCGCTGGACAAGTTCGCCGAAGTCGCCGCGACCGCGTTCGAGTGCGGCGCGTCGATGAAGCCGCTCCTCGCCGGGCGCACCTGGTTCGCGCCTTTGCTGGGCTGGTACGACTATTCCTTCGGCGAGCCGGGCGAGGAACTGCGGCGCAGCTGGAGCGATTTCGTCGCCTGCCGCTGGCCGCCGGGCTACGAGCCGGCGCAGGTGTGCGCGCATTTCCTGTCGATGAACGCGCTGGAGGTGCCGCGCGGAGTCGAACGGGTCATCAGCTTCTCGCACTTCCTGCCGCGGATCGACCTGGTGCCGCCGTACGTGCCGGCGCGGCACCGCATGCTCGACCCGGTGCTCGGCAGCGCCGGGCTCGACGCCCAACTGCGCCGGCTCGGCTCCGGCCTGCACGTGTACGGACACAGCCACATCAATCGCAGCGTGCGCATCGACGGCGTCGATTACGTCAACAACGCCTTCGGCTATCCCAACGAAGACGCGATCGCGGCCAAGCGGCTGTTGTGCATCGGGGAGGTGTGAGATGAACTATCTGCACGCGACGCAGGCAGCGGCCGGGCCGGCGCTGGCCGAGCCGGAGCGGATCGAGCGCGGCGCTATCGCGCGCGCAGCGCCGGCGCGGGCCGGCGACGCGGTCGAGGTGTGGCTGGCGTTCTATCACGACCCGGTCTACGCGACGCTGCTGCCGCGCCTGCGCGGCCTGCTCAGCGCCGACGAGCGCCAGCGCGAAACGCGCTTCCATTTCGCCGACGACCGCAAGCGCTATCTGGTGACCCGCGCGCTGGTGCGCAGCGTGCTGTCGCGCTACGCGGCGGTCGCGCCGGAGCACTGGCGCTTCGCCGCCAACGCCTACGGCCGCCCCGAAATCGACGGCGCGCCCGCGGACGCGGCCGACCTGCGCTTCAACGTCTCGCATACGCGCGGCCTGATCGCGGTGGCGGTCGGTCGCGGCCGCGAACTCGGCGTGGACGTGGAGCATCTGTCGCTGCGCGAAGTCTCGCAGGCCGTCGCCGAGCGCTGCTTCGCCGGCGAGGAACTGGCCGATCTGGCGCGGATCGAACCGTGCCGGCGCCAGGACCGCTTCTTCGAGTACTGGACCTTCAAAGAGGCCTACATCAAGGCGCGCGGCATGGGCTTGTCGCTGCCGCTGGAGCAGTTCAGTTTCCACTACCCGCAGCCGGACGCGGTGCGCCTGGCGATCCGGCCCGAACTCGGCGACGACGCGCAGCGCTGGAGCCTGTGGCAGTACCGGCCGACGCCCGACTATCTGCTCGCACTGTGCGCCGAGCGCGGGCAGGGCGCGGCGGCGCCGCGCATCCGCAGCATCGTGCCGACCCTGCACGAGCGCGAGCTGCACCTGCCTTTGCTGAAGTCGTCCGAGCGCGCCGCGGCCTGAGCGCCGCGGCGGCGGTCAAGCCAGCGCGCGCAATGCGGCGAGGTGCTTGGAATCCTGGCCGTACGGCGTCAGCACCGCATGCGCGGTCGAGCGGCTGTCCGCGGGCAGCGCGTACTTGGCGAAGGTCGCCATCGTGCCGGATGCGCCGACGTCGATGTAGCGGTGCGGCCCGAGCCGTTCCAGCGCCGCCAGCGTGTCGCGCAGCAGGATCGGCCGGCGCACCACCCGCCAGAAGAAATCGGCCGGCAGCTCGCTCAGCACCGCGGCCTGCTCGCAGCACGCCAGCGGCAAGGCGCCGCGGCCCAGCGGTATGCCGCGCATGAAGGTTTCGAACGGCGCCTGCGCCGGGTCGATCCAGCGCGAATGGAACGCGAACGACACCGCCAGCCGCTGATGGGCGATGCCGCGTTCGCGCAGCTGCGCTTGGATCGCATCGAGCCGGGCCTGCGGCGCGGCGACGGCGAAGTGCTGGGCGAAGTTGTCGGCGGCCAGTTCGGCGTATTCGCCGAGCCAGCCCGCATCGATCAGCTCGCGCCCTGCCAGCACCGCGATCATGCCGCCGCGCTCGCAGGTGTCTTCGAATGCGGCGGCCTGGCGGATCGTCGCGTCGAGCGCGTCCTCGACGTCGAGATGGCCGGCGACCGCGGCGGCGACGAACGAGCCCAGGCTCGCGCCGAGCACCCGGTCGGGGCGGATGCCTTCTTCGATCAGGCACTGGGCTAGGGAATACCCGAGGATGAATATCGCCGGGTGGGTGATCGCGGTGCGGTCGAAGGTTTCTCCGCGGCCGTAGCCGTATACCGTATCGATAATGCGCAGGCCGGAGTTTTCCTGAACGAATCTGTCCAGACGCGTCATCCAGTGACGGAACACGTCATGCGATTCGAACAGCTGTTTTCCCATTTGAAAGTACTGGGAACCCTGGCCGGAAAACATGAATACGGTTTTGGCCGAGGTCACGGGATGGCCTCGCGAGCGCAGCGGGCAGCGGCGCGTGTATCGAATCGGAAACATGCGGCGAGCGCATTCGTGCGGCAGGCGTAGTCGTAAAATAGAAACATGTGATTTATGTGCGACCCAGCACTTGTGTTCAGTACCAATTGTGACGAAGTGGCGCAACCGGATGCGTGATTCTGATTAACTTTAATCCAGCCGGATGCAGCATCGCATCGGCGATTGGTCTCACGCTTTTTCTGCAACTCCGCTACTGAGTGAACAGGGGGCAGCCTCGCTTCGCGATGCGCCGGCACGTGTTCGATTCGCGCCGGCGGGCGTCTTAGCGCCTGCTCGAAGGGGCCCAACGCACTTACGACCGATCGTCGGCGCACGCCGCGCGAGCGGCGGGGCATTGCGTGGGCAAAGGCATCGGTTTTCGGTAAGGGCCGTTGAATGATCGAGCAGCGAGTTCGTCCGTGGTATGTACTGCGCACCAGAAGCCGTCATGAAAAAGTCGTCGTGGATTGCTTGCGCGAACGCAGCATCAATGCGTATCTGCCCAAGCGCTCGGTGCTGAGGCGCCGCGACGATCGCCGCAGCGTCGTCGAGCTGCCGGTGTTTCCGGGCTATGTGTTCGTCCAGCCCGATGAAGAGCAACACGCGCACATCCGTTACATCCGCGGTTCCTGCGGCCTGGTCATGACCGGCGCGACGCCGGCGGTGATGCCGCAACGCGAACTGGAGGCGGTCAAGGCGCTGGTCGACAGCAGCGCCGAGCTGCAGTCCAGCGCGAGCCTGATGCCGGGACAGCGGGTCAAGGTCACCGGCGGGCCGTTCGCCGGGATCCACGGAGAGCTGGTCCGGGCCAAGGGCCAGGAGCATCTGGTCATCAACGTGCAGCTGCTGTGCAGCAGCATCAGCGTGGTGGTCGATTCCGACATGGTGTCGGCGCTCTAGCCGCGCATCGGCGCGGCGCTTCGCCTCCGCGCGCTGCGCCGTTTCCTGCGATGCCCAACCGCGCTCCTGCGCCGTACCGCTGCACGCAGCGGTACGGCGCATCGCCAGCGCGGCGTTCAGCTGCCTGTGGCCGGGACCGGCGCGCTTTCGGCGCGGCTCAGCCGGCTCCAGTAGTCGACTTCCTGGATGTCGTCGACGTGGGCGTTGCGGTAGATGTCCTTCTTCAGCAAGCCCGGCAGTTCGTACATGTACTGATAGGTGATCTTGGTCAGCAGCAGGTTGGCCAGCGGGTAGGGCAGCTCGCCCATGTCGGTGTCCTGGGTCAGTTCGACGTAGAGATCGCCGTTGGCCTTCGGATCGAAGCGCCAGGTGTTGTGCAGGTGGCTGACGCGCACGCAGCACGGATCGCGCGGCAGCCGGTTCGGCGCGGCGTTGAGATCGACCACCGCGACCTTGCTGGCGGGGTCCTGCCAATGCTGCTGCAGCAGCACGTACTGGCGGGTCGTCGCGCCCGGGATGTCGTACTTGAACTTGAAATAGGCCGCGTAATGGCCGGGCACCGACGGCATCTTGTCGATCACGTCGGCGTCGTAGCAATACGCGTCCTTGCAGCCGACGCTGACCGATTCGAGCATCCAGATCATGCTGGCAATACGGGTCTTCTCGACCTGCACGCCGCCGCGCACCAGCAGGCGCGCCTGGCCGGGCGCCTTCAGCGACCAGACCTTGACCCCGTTTTCGTCGCGTACGAGCTGCCATTCGCCCGAGCCCGAGCGCACCCACAGCACGTGCGCGGCCAGCGCCACCGCGAGCGAGCCGAGCGCGGCGTATCCGAGGTATTTGAGCAGCTTCTTGCGCCGCGCCGGCTTGGCCGCCGGCGCGGCGGCGAGGCTGTCGCCGTGGGGAATGCTTGCCATGAGGTTTCTCCATGAAGGCGGCAGGCGTCCGGTGTCGCCGGTACGCCGTTGAGAGTGGAACCGCGCGGCGCGCGCTTGCGCCGGGCGCAGGCGTGCCCGCACCGCGGCGTCGCCGCCGCGGTGGAGTCGGGAAATGCAGGGACGCCGCGCTGAGCGAGGACGTGCCGGCGGGCGGCGCGTGGCAGCGCCGCAACCGGCGCGGCTCAGTGCGCGGCGAGGATCAGGCCGGCTGCTTTTGCAGGCGGCACAGCAGGAATTCGCAGGCGCGGTCGATCACTTCGCGCTGCACGGCCGCGTCCGGCGGCGGCGCCCACAGGATGATCGAAACCCAGTAGTGCGGGGTCTTCAGCATGCCGGTGAAGGTGTCGGCGGCGACGTTCGGCGCCAGATCGCCGAGCTGGCCGTCGGCGGCGGCGTCGACGAACCAGCGCTGGATGCTGCCTTCCTTGTCGGCGAAGCGCATCAGCAGCTCCATGCCGCGGCCCGGCGCGCGCATCGCTTCGCCCTGCACGATGCGGCTCAGCGGGATCTTCTTCGGGTCGAAGATCAGTTCCATCTCCAGTTCCGCCAGTTCGCGCAGCTGCTGGGCGAACGGACGCGCCGGGTCGTAGCGCAGCTGGGCCATCGGCGAGACGCTTTCGACCATCCAGCCGACCACTTCGTCGAGCAGCGCCTGCTTGTTCGGCAGGTAGGCGTCGACGGCGTCCTGCGGCACCGTGGCGCGGGTCGCGATCGAGGTCATGCTGGCGCCGTCGAGGCCGTGTTCGGAGATTTCGGCGATGCCCGCTTCGAGTATCGCGCTGCGGTCGTGTTCGAGCTGGTCCATATGTAAGCCCTGTGGCGAGAGTGTCGAGGGAAAGCGCGCCCGCGGCGCGGGCGTCGCGTCGTTGCTGTTGCGGTCGATGCGGTTGCGCAGGAACTCGCGCGGCCGGCGGCGCGGGCCGCGGCGGCGGTTCGTGGCGAGTGGGTCGCGCAGCCGCTGGCCCGCCCTGTACGGCTTGCGGGTCGGATCGCGCTGGGTGACCGGGCGGCGCGGCCACCAGAGCCGGCGCCTCCGCTCAGGAAGCGAGCGGGGTCGGTGCGGACGCAACGCGTGCAGATCGAGCCGGCACGCAGGTGTTCCGCCGTCGGTCCGCGCCGCGGACGGCGAACGCCGCTCCGTGCCCGGGACCGAGCCGGATCTTGGCCCATCGCGATGACGAAATGACTTCTCGTCGTCTCAATCTGGCGCTCGTGCGCGGCCGCATTTCCGGTTTGTTGACCGGATTCGCCAAGATTTTCCGCCGCGGGTCGCACAAAGCGCGCAGCGCGCGTGGCCGGTCGCGGCATCGAAGCGATTGCGGCTCAGCACTGCCGCAACGACGCGAACCGCCGGCTCAGCCGAAGGTGGCGAGCAGCAGCCCGGCGTATTCGCGCAGCGCCTGCGCGCTGTCGTCGAGCGCCTGTTGCGACGGCGACCAGGGCTCGCCGACCGCTGCGGCCGGCACGTCCGGCGCCAGCGGCAGCGCCGGCAGCCCGGCGCGCTGGAACCATTGCAGCGCGCGCGGCATGTGCAGCGCCGAGGTCACCAGGATCGCGCGCCGCCAGCCGCGTTCTGCGGCGATGCGCGCGCTGAGCTCGGCGTTGCCGCGGGTGTCGCGGCTGGCTTCTTCCAGGGTCAGCGCATCGCGCGGTACGCCGAGCTCGACCAGGGCGTCGGCCATGATCCGCGCTTCGCTGACGCCGCGGGTGCTGGCGCTGGGCCCGCCGCTGAGCAGGATCGCCGGCGCGCGGCCGGCGTGGAACGCGCGCGCGGCCGCGGCGACGCGGTTGCCGGCCAGTTCCGGCGCGTCGGCGTCGCCGCCGGCGAAGCCGCTGACCCGGCCGATGCCGCCGCCGAGCACGACGATGACGTCGGCCTGCGGCAAGCCTTCGGCGCTTTGGCCGCGATAACCGCCTTGCAGCGAATCGCGCAGCGCCGCCGCCGCGGCCGGCATCGACCACAGCAGCGACCACGCCAGCGCCAATGCGGCCAGCGCGAACGCGCAGCGGCGCCAGTGCAGCAGCCACACCAGCGCAGCCAGCGCCAGCGCGACGGCGCTGGTGTGCACGGGTTCGGTCAACCAGGCGGCGGACACGGCGGCGTCACTCCGGCGAGCGCAGCAGGCCGCGTGCGCTGTCGTCGCCGATCAATCGCGCCAGCGCATCGCTCATCAGCCGTGCCTGGCGGTCGCGCGAATACGCCGGCGCCGCGGCCAGACCGGCCTCGCGCAGGCGCCGCATGCGCTCGGGATCGCCGGCCAGGGCGGCGATTTCGGCGGCCATCGCGGCCGCGTCCTCGGGCGCCACGCAGACGCCGCAGCCGGTGCTTTCCACGATCCGCACCGCCTCGCCGCGCGGCAGCGACATCAGCGCGGGAATGCCCATGCCCATGCCTTCGAACAGCTTGGACGGGATCACCGAGGCGAACACCGGCGTGTCGCGCAGCGGGATCAGCGACAGATCGCACAGGCCCCACAGCTTGGGCATCATCTCCTTGGGCTGGCGCGGGATCATGCGCACGTTCGGCAGGGCGCGTTCGGCCGCCATCTGCTCGACCCGCGCGCGCTGCGCGCCGCTGCCGGCGAAGAAAAACACGATGCGCGGGTCGTCGCGCAGCAACTCGGCCGCCGCGATCACGTTCTCCAGCCCGTGCGCCATGCCGTGGGTGCCGAGGTAACCGACCACGAAACGGCCGTCGAGGTCGTACTGGCGCGCCATCACCGGGTCGCGCGCGGCCGGCTTGTAGCGCTGCAGGTCGACGCCGTTGAGCACGACGTGGATCTTGCCGGGGTCGACGCCGCGCTGGATCAGTTCTTCGCGGAACGACTGGGTCACCGGCACGATCGCGTCGGCGCTGCGGTACAGGAACATCTCGAGCTTTTCCAATGCCCGGATCGCCGCGCTGCGCTGCATCGCGCCGACCGCGGTGATCGAGGCCGGCCACAGGTCGCGCAGTTCGAACACGAACGGCCGGCGCTTGAGCCGCGCCAGGGCCCAGCCGCCGAGCGCGCAGAAGAACTGCGGCGAAGTCGCGACCACCACGTCGGGGCGGCGCTCGAACAAGCCGGCGATGCCGCCGGCGGCCATGAAGCTCAGGTAATCCAGGGTGCGCTTGAGGAAGCCTTCGTTCGCGGTGATGTAGGTCTTGACCCGGACCACGCGGATGCCGTCGAGGGTCTCGACGCTGCGCCAGGCGTTGCGGTAGCCGGGGAACAGCTTGCCCTCGGGGAAGTTCGGCGCGCAGGTGACCACCGTGACCTCGTGGCCGGCGCGCACCCAGCGCACCGCGTGCTCGTAGGTGCGGGTCGCCGGGGCATTGCCTTCGGGCGGGAAATTGTCGGTCAGAAACAGGATGCGCATGGTTTCAACGTCCCCAGTCCAGCGCCAGCGTGGCGGTGCCCACGCGCGGGTCTAGCGCGGTTTCGATCACGCTGCACGGCCGGCTCAGGCCGAAGCCCGGGTAATAGCGGCTCAGCGCGAGGGTGTCGCCGGCGGCTTCGCTGCGCCAGCGCAGGCGCACGTCGTCGTTTTCGCAGGCGCCCGGCTCGCAACGCAGTTCGTGGCCGTCGACGGCGAAATCCGGATGCACGCGCAGGCGCGCGACCGCGTCGCCGAAACGGCCTTCGATGCGGTCTTCGATGCGCAGGCCGCGCGGGGTCAGCACCCAGCGCCGGCGGTGCAGCGGCCGGCCCTTGAGCCGGCGGTAGCCGTCGTGCGCGGCGCTGAGCCACAGCGACTCGCCGTCGCGGCCGTGGGCGACCGCGCGCGGGCGGGCGCGGCGGGCGACGCGGAAGCTGCTCCACACCTCCGAGGAATCCTCGCCGTCGATCTCGACCGTGTTGTGCGCGGCGGTGCCGCGCTGCCACAGCCGTTCGGGGTCGATGTCGTAGCGCGAGATGCCGGCGTTGACCAGCACCCGCTTGCCGCGCAGCGACAGTTCGAAGCTCAGCGTATCGGCGTGGGCGTGGCCGGGCAGGTAGTCCGGGCCGATTTCGCCGACGTCGCAGATCAGCACCGCCTCGCCGCATTGCAGCCGCGCATAGCCCGACTGCGGCAGCAGCTGCAACGGTTCGCGCGAAGCCGGCGGCGGTTCGATGGCGAGCGCGCGCGCGTAGTCCTGCAACTGCGCCAGGGTCGCGGCGATGCCGAGGGCGGCGTCGTTGAAGAAGGCGATGTCGCCGTCGGGATGGGTCATCACCGCCAGCCACGACAGCATCGCCCGCGCCTTGTCGCGCCAGCTCTGCACGTCGCGCTCGGGGAACGCGCCGGGATAGACCAGGGCCAGTTGGACCAGATCGAGCAGGTCCTCGAGCAGGATCGCGTGGTACATCGGGCTGCGTTCGAAATGGCCGCCGTCGGCGAGGATCTGTTCGTCGATCTGCGCGCGCAGGCCGGCCAGGCCGAGCTCGCGCCAGCGCTGCGCCTCGACGCCTTCGAAGAACGCGCCGGCGAACAGCAGCGCCTTGTAGTTGGCCCACAGGTGGTTGCCGAGCAGATGCCGCTCCAGCCGCCCGCGCAGGAACCGCACCTGCACGGCGAGGCTGTCGAGCGCGGCGCGCGCGCGCGTCGCGTCGCCGAACAGCTGGCCGCCGCAGCGCCACTTGATCCAGTTGACGATGCGCAGCGACAGGCAGTAAGGCTCCCAGCCGTTGCCGGCCGGCGGCGGGTTGTCGGCGATCCAGCGCGCGATCAGGTCGCGGTGCCAGTGCTCGCGCGACATCGCACCGATGGCGTTGAGATCGTCGAAGTAGTGCAGGTTGTACAGCCACAGCTTCGGCAGCCGCACGCTGTTCCAGTCGTTGGCGCCGATCTCGTGCTCGTCGTTGAGGAAGCGGAAACGGGTCGGCCCCAGCATCGAGGCGGCGCGCTCGCAGGCGATCCAGCCGCGTTCGAACGCGGCCATCTGCGGCGCCGGGGCGTGCGCGACCCGCGGCCGGTGCAGCCGGTGCCAGGCGCGGCCGTAGATCTGCACCGGGCGCAGATGGCGCACGGTATGCCACAGCCGCGGCAGGCGCGTGGCCAGACTCATGCGGCGCGCTCCGTAGCTCGGCGCAGGCTCATACCGACGCATCCAGTTCGAGTGTGACGCGCGCGACTTCGAAGATCTCCTCGGCCGGAATCGGCGCCGGCGCCTCGCCGCGCGCGGCGCGCATGAACGCCTGCGCGCACGCGGCCTGGCCCTTGTCCTGGCTCCACAGGTTCATCTTGTTGAAACCCGGCCAGCCGTAGCCGCGCAGCTTGCGGAAGTTGTCCAGCGCCAGCACGCGGCCCGCGGCGAACACTTCCAGGCGTTCCTTGGGGAAGCTCTTGTGGCCATTGGCGAGGTAATGCACGGTGCCGAACGAGCCGTCGGCGAAGCTCAAAGTGAAGCTGACCCGGTCGCTGCGGATGCCGACGCCGGGGACGTTGCCGACCGCGGTCAGTTGATGGCCGACGATCGGCGATCCGGCGAGGAAGCGCAGCAGGTCGACGAAGTGGCAGGCCTCGCCGATCAGGCGGCCGCCGCCGGCCTGCGGATCCTGGGTCCAATGATCGGCCGGAATCGCGCCGGCGTTGACGGTCATGACGAAGCTCTTGGGCTCGCGCACGCCGGCCAGCAGCTGATGGATCTTCTGTACCTGCGGGGCGAAGCGGCGGTTGAAGCCGACCATCAGTACCGGCGGCGGGCCGTACACGGCCTGTTCGGCATGCGCTTTCTCGATGGTCTGCAACTCTTCGAGCGTCAGGCACAGCGGCTTTTCCACGAACACGTGCTTGCCGCGGCGCAGCGCCTTGAAGGTCAGCTCGGCGTGGCTGGCGTGCTGGGTCGCGATCACCACCGAGCCGACCGCCGGATCGCGCAGCACCGCGCTGGTGTCGGTGCTGGCGTGGGAGAAACCGAACTTCTTGCCGAAGTGGACGCTGCCGACGCCGTTGGCGGTCACCACCGTGTGCAGGCGCGCGCCGGCCTTGGCGAAGGCCGGGATCAGCACGCGCCCGGCGTAGTTGCCGGCGCCGATGAAGGCGACTGCGTTGCGGTCGAGCGCCTCGCTGTTCTCGCGCACCGCAGCGGCCACCGGCAGCGGGATGTGGCGGCGGATCAGATGGTCGGCCATCTCGCCGCCGCGGCCGTAGTCGAGCACGATGCCGAGCGAGGGCTGGCCGCCACCGAGCACGCCGTAGGCGGCTTCGGCGTCGGCGATGGGATAGCGGTGCGACACCAGCGGCTGCACCTGCAGGGCGCCGGCGGCCATCATGTCCAGCACCGCTTCGAAGTTGCGCTGCTCGGTCCAGCGCACGAAGCCGACCGGGTAGTCGTTGCCGCGCTCCTCGTAGGACGGGTCGTAGCGGCCCGGGCCGTACGAGCACGAGACCTGGAACGACAGTTCCTTCTCGTAGAAATCCGCGCGCGACAGCTCCAGCCCGGTCACGCCGACCAGGACGATGCGGCCGCGCTTGCGGCACATGTGCGCGGCCTGCGACACCGGTTCGTTGCTCTTGCTCGAAGCGGTGATCAGCACCGCGTCGACGCCGCGACCGCGCGAGAACGCGTGCGCCGCGGCGACCGGATCCTCGCCCTTGGACAGGTCGACGGTCTCGGCGCCGTAGCCGCGCGCCAGCGCCAGCTTGGCCGGATCGAAATCGATGCCGAGCACGCGGCAGCCGTGCGCGCGCAGCAGCTGTACGGTGATCAGGCCGATCAGGCCCAGGCCGGTGACTACGACGGTTTCGCCGAGCGTCGGCTGGACCAGGCGGATGCCTTGCAGGCCGATCGCGGCGAGCACGGTGAACGCGGCGGCTTCGTCGCCGACCTCGTCGGGAATCTTGGCGCACAGGTTGACCGGCACCGCGACCACTTCGGCGTGCTTGCCGTTGCTGGCGACGCGGTCGCCGAGCTGGAAACCGGTCACGCCGGGGCCGACGCCGATGACCGTGCCGACGTTGCAATAGCCCAGCGCCAGCGGCTGATCGAGCTTGCTGCGGACCGCGTCGAGGGTGGTGGCGAGGCCGTCGGTGCGGACCTTCTCCAGCACCATGCGCACCTTGTCCGGCTGCTGGCGCGCCTTCTGCAGCATGTTGGCCTTGCCGAACTCGACCAGCATGCGCTCGGTGCCGGCCGAAACCAGGGTGACGTGGCTGCGGATCAGCAATTGCCCGCGGCGCAGCGCGGGGGCGGGGACGTCGGCGACTTCGGTGCTGCCGTCGCGCAGGTTTTGCAGGACTTGTTGCATGGCGGTTCCGGACTTCGATGCGGGGGAAGGGGGCGGCTCAGGGGCGCTGCGCGGGGCGGCGGCCGGATGCGGCGGGGGCCGATTGGATCCGGCTGGACTGGATGAAGCTGCGGGTGACCGGCACCCAGTCGCGTTCGCCGCCGCCGACGCGCTTGCTCCAGATGACCGCGCCGTCGGCGGCGCGGTGCAGCTGGTCGAGCTGGAATTTCCAGTAATCGGAGGCGACGAACTCGCCGTCGCGCGGAGTCTTGTCGTGGTACTGCGGCCACACGAACGGCAGCACCGGCTTGGCTGGGTCGAGCTTGCGCGAGGCGGCGACCATGTTGTCCAGGCGCCGGCGCCAGCGGTCGCGGTCGTCGTCGACGGTGTACAGCGAGGGGAAGAACAAGTCGACCGACTCGGCCAGTTCCTTGCCGCGCACCGGATCGTTCTTGTCGATCGAACCGGGGAAACCGTAGTAACCGATCTGCCGGCCCGGCGCGGCTTCGCGCGTCCAGCGCGCCAGGGTCTGCAGCTTGTCGAGGTTGGTCGCCGACAGCTGCGGGTCCTTGGCCAGGTTGATGTGCTCGAAATCCAGGACCAAGGGGCCGGGATGGGCGAGGCTCGCGCGCACCGCGTCCTTGTAGCGCTTCTCGTCGGGCATCACGCCCTTGGCCAGTTCCGGCAACTGCGGCTCGCCGAGCAGGTTGGACCGGGCGATGTCGAGGTTGCGGTCGTTGCCGTCGGTGTACTTGGTGTTGTTGTAGAGCTTGAAATCGCGCGCCGATGCGGGCGCGACGAGCGTCAGCGCCAACAGCGCGGCGGCCACGGAAAGGATTCGCAGTCTCATGATTTCAGCTCCGCGCATTCGGCGATCACCCGCGCCATCGCCGTGTCCCAGGCCTCGTAGCGCAACTGGCGCAGGCCGGCGCGGCGCGCGTCCAGCAGCGAACGGTCGGCGTCGATGCGCAGCAGTTCGCGCGCGAGCTGGGCGCCGTCGCCGTAATCGGCCAGGAAGCAGGCGTGGCGCTGTTCGAACGGCGCCGAGGTGAACAAGCCGGGGTTGGTGAAGAACGGGATTTCCAGCGCCGCGCAGTCGAACCACTTGTTCGGTTCGGCCAGCCGGTTGATCTCCAGCGCCGGGTCGTAGAAGGCCAGCACCACGTCGGCGCCGAGCAGCATCGCCAGCGCCTCCTCGTTGCTGACGATGCCGCGGTAGCGCTCGCCGAGCTTTTCGGCCAGACGCTGCGCGTCCTCGCCGAGCAGGCGGCCGGCGCCGACGAAGTCGATCCGGCCGGCGCAGGCTTCGATCGCCTCGCGCATCATCCGCGCGCCGCGCTCGGGCGAGATCAGGCCGCTGATCAGCACGCGCAGGCGGCGGTCGCGCGGCGGCTGCGCCGCGACCAGGGCGCGCGCGCGGGCGATGGTGTCGGTGTGCGGGGTGTTGCGCACCACCCGCACGTTGTCGCTGTCGTTGCCTTGCGTGCGCGAATCGCCCGGCACCACGTGCAGCGCCGCGCGGCGGCCGACGAAGCGTTCCAGCAGTTCGATGCCGCGTTTGACCGGCGCCGGCCAGGCGTAGCTCTTGGACAGCTTGTCGCGGTCGAGGAACACGTAGCGGCAGCGGCGCACGCACGAGACCAGGGCGCAGGGCAGGGCGGCGTCCAGGCGCGAGCAGAAGTACACGCCGGCGCGCGGCTGCGCGAACACCCGCACCGTCAGCCACAGCACCCACAGCGCGTAGCCGAGCGCGTTGACCGCGCCGCCGCCCCAGGAGCCGAAGCTCAGCAGCACCCGCACCTTGGGCAGGTCGCGGGCTTGCTTGTCGCGGCTCCAGATCCAGAACTCGTACGGCACCTGCGCGCTGTCGAGCACCTTCGACAGTTTCGCCAGGTACGGGTTCTTCAGATAGGGGTTGCCTTGGCCGAGGATGATGGCTTGCATTGGGGACGGGAGTCGGGAATAGGGAATAGGGAATCGAAGGAAGGGTCAGTGGGTGGCTGGGCGTAGCGGCGGCGGGCGTTGCGGGACGGGGGCGGCGCGCATCACGAACGCGGTCGACAGCGCGTAGAACACGCACAGGTACAGTTCCTTGGGGCTGGTGATGTCGCCGCTGAACATGGCGTTGGCCAGCGAGTACAGCGACAGCGCGCACAGGAAGGTCGCGACCAGGTCGCGGCCGTGGCTGCGCTTGGCGCTGCGGTACAGGCGCACGATCGCGTAGCCGATCAGGGCGAAGAAGAACACGGTGAAGATCAGGCCGGGTTCGATCAGGGTTTCGATCAGCAGGTTGTGCGGGTACGGCTGCAACGCGCCGCTGGCTTCGAACGCGCCGAAGCCCTGGCCGAACACGGTGTCGCGCAGCATCGCGAACGACACTTCGTACAGGTTCATGCGCAGCACGTCGCTGCCGCTGTAGTTGCTGACGACCAGGCTGGCGAGGCGGTCCTTGATCCCGTCCGGCGCCAGCACCGCCGCCGCAACGGCGAGCAGCACCACCGCCAATCCGGCCGCCCAGACCTTGCGCGACAGCAGCAGCGCGCCGCGGTTGGTCAGCACCAGCAGCACGCCGAGGCCGAGCAGCAGCGACAGGATCGGGCCGCGCGAGCCGGCCAGCACCAGCGCCGCCACGCACGGCAGGATCAGGGCGATGCGCAATGCGCGCCGGCGGGTGTCGGTCAGCAGGCGCCAGGCCAGGAACATGATCGTGGTGCCGGCCGCGCGCGCGATCCAGATCGGATTGCCGTCGCCCTGCATCAATCGCTGCGCGCCGGTGTCGGCGCCCTTGTTCATCGCCAGCGCGGCGACGCTGAGCACGAAGCACAGCGCCACGTAGATCTTGACGAACTGCTCGGCCGCGGCGCCGCGCAGCACGAAGCAGGCGCAATAGGCGCAGAACACCAGGATCAGATAGAACTTCAGTTCCTTCGGCCGGTGGCCGATGTGGGTGTCGAGGTAAGCGATCTGGGCGAACGCGATCAGGCACACGATCGCCGGCAGCAGGCAGGCGAAACGGTTGAGCCCGCTGTAGGACAGCGACAGGCCGCCGAGCACGATGGTCGCGGCGATCGCCGCGTACTGGACCAGGTCGGTGTCCACGGCGAAGAACACCGAGGCCCAGCCCGACAACAGGAACAGCCCCAGACAGGCCGGGGCCAGCAACAGCTTGGGCGCGGGAATGCGCATCGCCGGTCCGCCGTGCTCAGCCCGCGCGCGCGCCGGCCGCGGCGGCGTGGTGGGCGAGGGCGGCCTGCTTCAGCGCGGCCTGCTCGACCGGGCTCACGCCGGCGCCGCGGGTCGCGCGCTCGACGTACTCGGCGACCGAACCGACGACCTGTCCGGGATTGCCGATCACGATGCTAAGCGGCGGGATCGTGCCGCGCACCACCGCGCCGGCGCCGACGATGCAGCCCGCGCCGATGTCGGCGCCCGGCATGATGATCGAACCGGTGCCGATGAAGGCGTGGCGGCCGATCGAGATCGGCTTGATCCGCCCCTGCGGCTGGTCGAACTTCAGCCCCAGTTCCTTGGCCACGGTGTGGATCGCCCAGTCGTGGGTCAGGATGCGCACGTTGCTGGAGATCGTGCAGCCCTTGCCGAGGCGGATCAGCGAGTAATCGGTGCCGTCGAACCAGATCTTGGCCGACAGATAGTTCGGCCGTTCCTCGATCTGGGCGCCTTCCGAACGCAGGAACCACACGTACAGGCGCGTGACCAGGCCGGGTTTGATGAACCAGCCCAGGCGGATCAGGCTCAGCACGACGGCCTTCTTGAGCAGGCGGAAGAGTTTCATGGGCATGCTCCTATCGGGTATTGCTCGGCGCCGCGGACCAACGCAGTTCGCGGCGGTTGCAGGTGGCGAAAACGGTCAGTTGCACGGTCGAGGCGACCGCATAGGCGACGGCGACGCCGGTCGCGCCGGCGCCGAGCCTGAGCGCCAGCGCCGCCGCGCCGATCAGGCTGGCGGCGAAGGCGGCATTGCCGATCAGCAGCACGGCCGGGCGGCCGTCGGCGGTGGCCTTGCGCATCAGGATCGTGGTCGGCGCGGTCGCCACGGCCGACAGCAGCAGCCATTGCAGCGGCACGATCGCCTCGGCGTAGGCCGGGGCGAAGCGCGCGACCGCGATCGGCGCGGCCATCGCCAGCACCCCGGCGATCGCCGCGGTGACCACCACCAGCAGCGCGATCGACTGGCGCAAGGTCGAGGCGGCTTCCTCGCGCGCGCCGCGCACGATCGCCGCCGACAGCATCGGCAGCGCCGCGTTGGCGACCACGCCCATGCCGAACAGCAGGATCGAGCGGGCCTGATTGCCGAGGGCGAAATGGCCGAGCTCGGCGTCGCCGTGCGCGCTGTGCGCCAGCATCGCCATCGACAGCCAGATCGCCGGCATGGTCAGCAGGCCCGACAGCGACGACGGCAGGCCCAGGCGCCAGACCACGGCCCAGTCCTCGCGCGTGGCCGCCGACCACGCCAGACGCTCGCCGTGTTCGCGCCGGTAGCGGCGCAGCACCCGTTCCTGGCCGAGCACGATCAGCCATTGCGCGGCGATCGAGCCGTACACCGCCCAGCCGATGTCGCGCTGGGTCGCCGCGCCCCACATGATCGCGAACACCACCGGCGCGGTCAGCAGATTGGCCGCGGCCTGCTGCTTGACCTTGTGCAAAGCCAGGGCGACGCCGTTCTGGATCGCGCCGACGAACCCGGTCAGCACCAGCAACGAGGAACTGGCGTAGACCACCGCCAGATCCGCCGAGCCGCCGAGCTTGACCGCGAGCGGATACGAGCACGCCAGCAACAGCGCCGAGAACGCCAGCGAGGCCAGCACCGCCGAGCCGTAGGACACGGTCAACGCCGCCGACACGCGGCCGCCGCCGGCGACCGCCTCGGCGACGATCTTGGTCGCCATCTGGCCCAGGCTCAGCGCGCAGAAGGTGGTGAACAGCAAAGCGGTGGTCTGGATCAGGGTGAACTGGCCGAATGCGGCCGGGCCGAGGTAGTGCGCGGCCGCGAGCACGCCGGCGAACAGCGCGCCGCGCGAGGCCAGCGCGCTGACCGCCGACAGGCTGGCGGTGCCGATCAGACGCCGCATCATCGTGCCTGGCTTCCGGTTCCGGTCCTGGACGCTCGCGCGCTCAGGTCCAGATGCCCTTGGTGTCGACGATCTTGATGTGCGCGGGCATGGCGTGCTCCTTGAAGGGCTTGTGGTCGACCAGCAGCACCGCGATGTCGGCCTCGCGGCTGGCGGTCGGCAGGTCGGAAAGAATCACGTTCGGCGTATTGAGCTTGGCCGGCAGGGCTTCGATATGCGGCTCCACCGCCAGCACCGTGCCGGCGTGGCGTTGCGCCAGTTCCACCGCGATGCCCAGCGCCGGGCTTTCGCGCAGGTCGTCGATGTCGGGCTTGAACGAGAGGCCGAACACCGCGATCTTGAGGTCCTTGTCCTGCTTGCCGGCGGCCTTGGCCTCGCCGATGGCGGCGTCGATCTTGTCCATGACCCAGCCCGGCTTGCCGTTGTTGACCTCGCGCGCAGTGCGGATCAGCCGCGCCTCTTTCGGCGCGCTGTCGACGATGAACCAGGGGTCGACCGCGATGCAGTGGCCGCCGACGCCGGGGCCGGGCTGGAGGATGTTGACGCGCGGGTGGCGGTTGGCGAGGCCGACCAGCTCCCACACGTTGATGCCGAGCTTGTCGCAGATGATCGACAGCTCGTTGGCGAAGGCGATGTTGACGTCGCGGAACGCGTTCTCGGTCAGCTTGCACATCTCGGCGGTGCGCGCGTTGGTCACGATGCACTGGCCGCGCACGAAGCTGCGGTACAGCTCGGCCGCGCGTTGCGAGCAAAGCGGGGTCATGCCGCCGATGACGCGGTCGTTCTCGATCAGCTCGCGCATGACCTGGCCCGGCAGCACGCGCTCGGGGCAGTGGGCGACGTTGACGTCTGCGGCTTCGCCCGCCTGTTGCGGAAAACTCAGATCCGGGCGCGCATCGGCCAGCCACTGCGCCAGCTGTTCGGTGGCGCCGACCGGCGAGGTCGATTCCAGCACCACCAGGTCGCCCTTTTGCAGCACCGGCGCCAGCGCCTTGGCGGCCGATTCGATATAGGCCAGATCGGGCTGATGGTCGCCCTTGAACGGCGTCGGCACCGCGATCAGGTAAGCGTCGGCGTGCTCGGGCGCGGTGCTGGCGCGCAGGAAGCCGCCGGACACCGCGGCGCGCACGGCCACGTCGAGGTCGGGTTCGACGATATGGATTTCGCCGCGGTTGATCGTGTCGACCACGGACGCGTTGACGTCCACGCCGATTACGCGCTTGCGCACGGCGGCGAACGCGGCGGCGGTGGGAAGGCCGATGTAACCCAGGCCGATGACCGAGACGGTGTCGAAACTCATAGAGGCTCCAGTGGTCCTGCGTGGGGGCAGGCGTTGCTCAGGGATGCGTGGATGGCCGAAGGCATGAACCCGCGCCGCCGCGCCGCGAACGGCGCGGGCGGCGCGGGTGGGCAGGTCAGGCCGCCAGCAGCGAGTCTTCGCGGCGGAACTGCGCCAGCGCCGCGACGATGCGCTCGCAGGCCAGCCCGTCGCCGTACGGGTTGTGGGCGAAGCTCATGGCTTCGTAGGCGGCGCGGTCGTTCAGCAACCGGCTGATGCCGTCGCAGATCAGCGCGCGGTCGGTGCCGACCAGCCGGACCGTGCCGGCGGCGACCGCTTCCGGACGCTCGGTGGTGTCGCGCATCACCAGCACCGGCTTGCCCAGCGACGGCGCTTCTTCCTGGATGCCGCCGGAGTCGGTCAGGATGATGTGAGCGCGGTTCATCAGGAACACGAACGGCAGATAGTCCAGCGGCTCGATCAGGTGCACGTTGCCGATCCCGCGAAGCAACCGGTTGACCGGCTCGCGCACCTGCGGATTGAGGTGGACCGGATAGACGATGTCGATCTCCGGATGGCGCAGCGCGGTGTCGCGCAGCGCCTCGCAGATGCGCTCGAAGCCGCCGCCGAAGCTTTCGCGGCGATGGCCGGTGACCAAAACCACCTTGCGCTCATCACGAAGGAACTCGAACTTCGCCTCGATCTCCCGGCGCAGTTCCGGCGTGCGCTCGATCCGCACCAGCACGTCCTTGAGCGCGTCGATCACGGTGTTGCCCGTGATCGCGATGCGTTCGTCGGGAATGCCTTCCTCGCGCAGGTTGCCGCGCGACAGCTCGGTCGGGGCGAAGTGGATCGCGGCGAGCGCGCCGGTGAGCTTGCGGTTGGCTTCCTCCGGCCACGGCGAGTACAGGTTGCCGGTGCGCAGTCCGGCCTCGACGTGGGCGACCGGAATCTGCTGGTAGTAGGCGGCCAGGGTCGCCGCCATCGTGGTCGAGGTGTCGCCGTGGACCAGCACCACATCGGGCTTGAGCTCGGCCAGCACCGTCTTCATCCCGGTCAGGATCGCGGTGGTGACGTCGGTCAGGTCCTGCTTGGGCTTCATGATGTTGAGGTCGAAGTCCGGCTGGATCTCGAACAGCTGCAACACCTGGTCGAGCATCTGCCGGTGCTGGCCGGTCACGCACACGCGCGCGTCGAAGCGCGGGTCCTGCGCGAGCATCTTGGCCAGCGGCGCCATCTTGATCGCTTCGGGGCGGGTGCCGAACACGCACAGCGTCTTGATCGCCGGGCCGCCGAGCTGGACCGAGGCGGCCGCCGGCAGCGGCGGCAGCGGGGCGAAGCCGCCGGCGCCGGCGGCTTCGCCGAGCCCGGCCGGGTTCAATCCGCTGCGCGCGTAGGCCGCGCCGCCGGCGTTGTCGGCAGCGGCCGGCGCTGCGTCGCGCACGCCGCGGCCGTCGCCGGGCGGGCCTTGCTGCGCGAACGCGAGCTGGCGCGGCGGACGCGGCAGCCAGTTCGGCAGCTTGTTGCGGTCGCCGCTGCTCAGGGTCAGCGAGTACACGCCGAGCATGGCGAAGAACGCGATCAGCCCGAGCATCGTCGGCAGGTTGCGCAGCGCGTAGCCGATCGCGACGAAGGCGCAGGCCAGGCCGACGATGGTCAGCAGCGCGGTCTTGGCCGAACGTTCGCGGTCGAGCAGCAGGTAGTGCAGGTGCTGGCGGTCGGGCTTGAACGGCGACAGGCCGCGGCGCATGCGCCGGTACATTAGGTTCAAGGTTTCCAGCAAGGGCAGGGCGATGCACCACACCGCGTCGGCGGCGTCGATCCGGGCCGGCCCGCGCTGGCTCAGGTAGATCAGGCTCCAGGCCATGACGTAGCCGATCAGCATGCTGCCGGCGTCGCCCATGAACACCTTGCGCCCGTTGATGCCGCCGAGATTGAAGAACAGGAACGGCAGCAGGGCGACGAACAGCAGCGCCAGGCTCGGCAGCGCGCCCTTGTCGAGCACGTTGCTGCGGTCGAACAGGAAGATCGCGCCGATGCACACCAGGGCGATGCTGGCGGCGAGTCCGTCGATGCCGTCGAGCATGTTGAAGGCGTTGATGGTGCCGACCACGGCGATGACCGTGACCGGTACGCCGAGCCAGCCCAGATGGATCGGGCCGGTGCCGAACAGATCGCCCAGGTCGTTGAGCCAGACGCCGCTGCCGGTGATCATCAGCCCGACCGCGATCGACTGCACCAGCAGGCGCGAGCGCACGCTGAGGTCGCGCGCGTCGTCGAACGCGCCCAGCGCCACCACCAGGCCGGCGGTGGCCAACAGGCTCATCGTGTAGCGGTCGCCGAGCTGCAGGTACAGCGCGCCGGCGAGCAGGCCGAGGAAGAAGCTGATCCCGCCGATGACCGGGACGTTGCCCTTATGCTGCTTGCGCGCGTTCGGGCGGTCGACCAGGCCGAGCCTGGCGGCGCTGGGATACAGCGCGCTCATCGACAATACAGTGACTGCGACGCTGAGCGCGCCCGCAATGACGAATTGTTCTTTCATCATGACCGTCGTTTCCAAGGTAAGTCTTCGGTAGACCCATCCGACGACCGCCCCCTTCGGTCAATACGTGTGTCGCTGCGCCGGGCGCGCGTTGCGCCGTGCCCTGCGCGCGTCCGCCGTGCCGGCCGGACCTCGCGATGCGCCGTCAGCCGGCGCGTCGCTTGCGCGTTCGCTGGTGTATCGCGATCGCGTCGCTTGCGTTGTCGCTGCCCGCCGCCGCGCCGTCCCACGACGCGGCGGTCTTGCATGTTGCGGACGCGGAAAAACTTTTCGCCGTCGTTCGCCGCATGTCCGTCGATGCGCTGTCGCATGTTCGGCGGACGGCATCGTGCCACTCTTGCGCGGCGAAATACTGTGCGCCCGTAAGTCGTTTCTCGATGGGATTCAGGAAACGTGAGTGGTTGCGCATCTGCAACGAATCGGAAATGTTGCCTCGCCAATTCGAGTGCTTGACATCGCATTGCGCATTCGACGCGAACGGCAGAATTCCCGAGAATTTAGGTGATTTCGCGTGGGCCGCGACGCGCGCGCGAACGCTTGCGCGAGCGCGCGCACGATGCGCGCCGCGGACGGGTCCGCGTCCGTTGCGGATGGTTGCGATGGAAATCATCTGCGGCTTTCCTCTCGCGAAAACGAAACTTTCTTCAGCGCGCGCTTGCGCGCGCCAGCGGGCGCTTGCGCGCGCTCAGGCGTCCGCGCACAGGCGTCCGCGCTCAGGCGCCCGAGCGGTACTCGTAGCCGTAGGCGTAGTGGGTGTCGTGGCGGCGCTCGACCGCGTTGAACACCGCGCCCTTGAGGTCGATGCCGTTCTGTTCGAAGCGCTGCATCGCCAGCGCCAGCTCCTTGGCCGGGTTCAGGCCGAAGCGCACCACCATCAGCGCGGTGCCGGCATGGCGGCCGATGATGGCCGAGTCGGTCACCGCCAGGATCGGTGGCGTGTCGACGATGACCAGGTCGTACTGCAGGGCCGCGGTCTTCAGCAGCGCGCCGAGTTCCGGCCGCATCAGCAGTTCGGACGGATTCGGCGGCGCTTCGCCGCGTGGGATGAAATAGAGGTTCTCGATCGGCGTGCGCCGGGTCGCCGCGGCCACGTCGATGCGGCCGGCGAGCAGGTCCGACAAGCCGTTGTGCGGATCCTGGCCGAGCACCTTGTGCAGGCTGCTGCGGCGCAGGTCGCCGTCGATCAGTAGCACGCGCTGGCCGCCCTGGGCGATGGTCGCGGCGAGGTTGGTCGAGACGAAGGTCTTGCCGGCGCCGGGGCTGGAGCCGCAGATCATCAGCACGTTGTTGCTGGCTTCCAAGCGGGCGAAGTGCAGCGCGGTGCGCAGGCTGCGCATGGCTTCGATGGCCAGGTCGTTGGGCGCGTCCAGCGCCAGCAGATGCGGCTTGCCGTTGCCGGCGCCGGCGCGCAGCTTGCGTCCGGCCTTCTCGTGGTCGCGCTGGTAGGCGCTCATCGGAATCGACGACAGCACCGGCAGGCCGATCTGCTCGATCTCCTGCACGTGCTCGACGCCGCGGTTGAGCATCTTGCGCAGGAACACGTAGGCCACGGCGAGGAAGCCGGCGAGGAAGGTGCCGATGGCGACCGTCAGCGCGCGCTTGGGCTTGACCGGCTGGCTGGTGTCGACGACCGCGCGGTCGACCACGCGCGCGTTGCCGACGGTGCCGGCGCGGGCGATGTTGAGCTGCTGCGCCTGGTTGAGCAGGTTGGTGTAGGTCAGGGTGCTGACCTGCACTTCGCGGGTCAGCCCGATCAGTTCCTGCTGGGTCTGCGGCAGGGTGCCGATGCGGTCGTTGATCTTCTGCTTGCTCGCTTCCAGCTCGCCGATCTGCGCCATCAGCGCCTTGTAGGCCGGATGCGCGGGGGTATAGCGGCGGGTCACCTCGGCCTGCTGCAGGCGCAGCTGCGAGATGCTGGTGTCGAGCGAGACGATCTGGTCGAGCAAAGACTTGGCGTCGAGGGTGATGTCGACGGTGTGCGCCTGCGACTGGTACTGGGCCAGGGTGTGCTCGGCCTTTTCCAGGTCGCGGCGCACGTTGGGCAGCTGCTTGTTGACGAACTCCAGGCTGTTGGCGGCCTCGGCGGAGTTGCGTTCGATGTTCTGGCGGATGTACTGGCGGGTGATCGATTCCAGCGTGGCCTGGGCCAGTTCGGGATCGCGCAGCTCGTAGCTCAGCAGGATGATCCCGGAGTCCTTGGCCTTCTCGCTCGCGGTCAGGTTGTTCTGCAAGGACGCGATGATGCCCAGGCGCGAGAGCTTGACGACTTCGAAGCGCATGCCGGGATTGGCCAGCAGGCGCTCGACCTTGAGCCGCGCGCCGCCGCCGACCGCGATCGCGCCGGCGTCGCCGCCGAGCAGGCGCTGGTCCTGGTCGTCGAACAGTTCGAAGCTGGCGTTGGGGCCGGCGATCAGCGTAAGCGGCTTGCCGAGCAGGTCGTCGGGCACCTCGAGCTCGGCGATGTCCAGGGTTTCGCCGCCCCAACCGTAACGGCTGAGGCCGAACCACGGCGAGGCGACTTCGTTGCCGGTCGACGGCTGGAAGCGGCGCGCGATCGCCGCGCCGATCAGCGGGAAGTGCGCGGGTTCGACCTGCAGGTCGAGCTTGAGGTCTTCGACCGCCTTGTCGAGCACGGTGCGCGAGGTCAGCAGCGAAATCTCGGTGACCGCCTGCGGCGCCGAATCGGTCAGCGCCTGCGATACCGCGGTGAGGCCGGGCAGGGTCGGGGTCTTGGATTCCACCTGCACCATCGCGTTGGCCTGGTACACCGGCGCGGCCAGCAGCGCGTAGGCCGCGCTCAAGGCGAAGCCGAGCGCGGTCACCGCGCCGATCAGCCATTTGTGATCGGACAGGGTGCCCAGCAGCGCGGCCAGGTCGATTTCGTCGTTCGCGGCGGCGTCCTGGCGCGCGCCGTGCGGGGTGGAAACTGCCGCCATTGGGGGGAAGGCCTTGAAAGGAGTGGAACGAAGCGCGCGCCCGGACGAAACCCGCTCGTCGCGGCGCAACGCTCAACGGCGCGCGCTCAGAAGTATTGCTTCCAGCGGCTCACGCCCGAATCGATCAATTGGTAGGCGCGCTCGAAGGTCTCGCGCGATTGCCGGTACGGATCCGGAATGCTGGTGTTGTCCAGCCATTTGCCTAGCAAGTAGGTTTTTCCTCTCGCGTGTGGGTACGAACGGAGCACGGCCTCGCTGTGCCAAGGCTCCATCGTGAGTACCAGGTCGGCCGCGTCGATCATCGAGCGGTCCAACTGGCGTGCGACATGGGATTGCCCACTCAATCCATGCCCGGACAGCACGGCCTGTGCTGTGGCGTCGATCGGATGTCCGGCCAGGGCCTTGAGCCCGGCGGATGCGACCGTTACGTTTTTCAACTCGTGGCGCAGCAGCACTTCCGCGGTTGGACTGCGGCAGATGTTGCCGACGCATACGACCAGAACATTTCGGAACACACGTACAACCTGTCGTTTGAGCCGGTTCGCGTCGCTTTGCGCTGCGTAATTCGCCGTGTTTCGGTTCGTGTCGTGGAGCCGCCCCCCGACGGGTCCGCGACGAGGCGGCAATGTATAGACCAGGTCATGACACGGTCAACACGAACGCCGCGCGCATCGGCCAAGTCGTGACGAGGGTCACCCCACCGCTTTTCGTTTTGTTCAAGCGCGCTGCGTTTTTAGCGGGATTTCGGCGCGAACGTTAAACATTCGTTCGCAGTTTTCGCGTTGGCATCGTTCGTGCATCGGCGCGCGCCGCTTGTTCGAACGACAGCTGTATCGCAGCGCCGCCATCGGCGAAACGTGATGCGATTCCGCTCTGCGTGCATGAAGCGATGCGTGCGAGGTGGCTATACTGCGCGGCACGGGGGCTTTGCCATTACTGACTGCGACGCTCACAGCCCCATGCCGCGATTCCGCACCGATTCTTTCCGATCCGCCGATGTCGAGCGCACCGCCGGTTCGGTGCGCCCGCGCCGATGTGCGCGCTGCGCGGCGGTTGCGCACGAAACCATTTCTTCTCCGCAGGCGCCGTGCGCGCCGTCCGCGCCCGCGCGCGCCTGCTTCGCGTTTCCGCTTTAGAGACTCTTTCCGCATGATCAAGATTTCGGGCGTCGCGGCCTTGGCCGCCATCGTCGGACTCGGCGGCTGCGCGCTCGCGCCGGGCCAGTACATCTCGCCGGGACAGTTCGCCGGCAGCGAGCTGGCGCGCGACGGGCACATCGAGATGGTGTCGATCACGCCCGAGTTCCTGTCCGCGCAGCAGCGGGTGGAGACTTCGATTCCGATCGAACTGATGTCGTACCAGCCCGAGGCCTACCGCATCGGCCGCGGCGACACCTTGTACATCACCATCTGGGACCATCCCGAACTGACTTCGCCGGCCGGCACCCAGCAGCAGACCGCGGCCAACGGCCGCCTGGTGCGGCCCGACGGCACCTTGTTCTATCCCTATGTCGGCATGATCCGCGCCGAGGGCCTGACCATCGAGGAACTGCGCGCGCAGATCACTTCGCGCATCGCCCATTACGTGCAGAGCCCGCAAGTCGACGTCAGCATCATCGACTACGGCAGCCAGCGGGTGACCTTGCAGGGCGCCTTCGTCAAGACCGAACGCCAGTCGATCACCGCCACGCCCCTGACCCTGGCCCAGGCGATCGGCGCGGCCACGGTCGATCCGATCCGCGCCGACCTGGCCGGCTTCGTGCTGACCCGCGACGGCCGCCAGTACCATCTCGACCTCGACGAGCTCAACCGCGGCGGTTCGGTCGCCAAGGACATCTACCTCAAGGCCGGCGACCACCTGTTCCTGCCGTACAACGACCACAAGGAAGTGTATGTGGTCGGCGAAGTGGTGCGGCCGCAGGCGATGACCTTCAAGACCACCGACCTGACCCTGACCCAGGCGCTGGGCCGCGCTGGCGGGCTCAATCCGCTGACCGCCAAGGGCGACTCGGTCTACGTCATCCGCGGCGTCGAGACCCAGGACAAGGAGCCGGCGAAGATCTTCCACCTCAGCGCCAAGTCGCCGGCGGCGTTCGCGCTCGGCAGCCGGTTCCATGTGCGCGCCGGCGACGTGGTGTTCGTCGGTCCGGCCGGAGTGACCCGCTGGAACCGCTTCGTCAACCAGTTGCTGCCGCTGTCCAACATCGTCAACAACGCCGCCAACACCCAGGACTTGCTGGATCGCTGAGCGCGCCGCCGCGCCCGCGGCTTTGCGCGATCTGTCCGCCGGCGCGGGCGGCGCCCGCGGCGCCGTCCGGCGGCGACGCGCGCGCTGCTGCGGCGCGCGCTTGTCTGCTAACTTGGCCGCCTTGCGCCGGAATCGGACGCGAAAGGGAGCGGCGGGACTTGGAAGGGGATTCGCAAGGCAATTACGCGCAACTGCGCACCGCCGGGGTCGACCTGGGCGGGCTGATGACCGTGCTCGGCCAGCATCTGTATTCGACCCCGCTGGTCGCGCTGCGCGAGCTGGTGCAGAACGCGCACGACTCGATCGTGCGGCGGCGGCTGGAAGACCCGCAGGCGCCGGCGGCGCCGCGCATCGTCGTCGCCGGCGACATCGCCGCGCGCACGGTGCGGGTGACCGACACCGGCACCGGCCTCACCGACGAGGAGATCCATCAGTACCTGGCCACGGTCGGGGTCGGCTACACCCGCGGCCTGCGCCAGGCCGGCGCCGGCGAGGACGAACTGATCGGCATGTTCGGCCTGGGTTTCCTGTCGGCGTTCGTGATCGCCGAGCGGGTCACCGTGCACACCACGTCCTATCAGCAGCCGCAGCGCGGCTGGCGCTACCAGTCCAGCAACGGCGAGCAGTACACGCTGAGCCCGGCGCCGGCGCGCGAGGTCGGCACCACGGTCGAACTGCTGCTGCGCCCGGAGCATGCGCGGCTGGCCGGCGAGGACTATCTGGCGCGGGTGCTCGGCCGCTATTGCGCTTTGCTGCGGGTGCCGATCTTCGTCGGCGCGGGCGCGAGCGCGGTCAATCCCGAACCGCCGCCGTGGCGCGACCCCGACGCCGGCGCCAGCGAGCACCCGGTGCAGGCGCGCAAGCGCCAGCTCAGTTTCGCCAGCCGCTTCGAATCGCAGTTCGAGCCGATCTGCGCGCTGCCGGTGGCCGCGCCCGAAAACGACCTGCGCGGCCTGCTGTGGGTGCAGGACGGCGGCACCTACGGCAACAGCGACAACCGCAACCTGTCGGTGTTCGTGCGCGGCATGCTGCTCGACGACGACGCCCGCGAACTGCTGCCGAGCTGGGCCGGTTTCGCCGGCGGCGTGGTCGAATCCAGCCGGCTGATGCCGACCGCCAGCCGCGAGGATCTGCAACGCAACGACGCTTACCGCGCCGCCCAGCACGCCATCGCCGAGGCGCTGATCACCGGTCTGGCCAGCGTGGCGCGCGAACAGCCCGAGGCGTGGCGGCGGATCCTGGCGCGGCACAACGAATCGCTGCTCGGCGCGGCGCTGTGCGATGCGCGCCTGTTCGAACTGCTGGCCGCCGAGGTGCGCATTCCCAGTTCGCACGGCGACCTGCGCGCCGGCGCGCTGCGCCGCGAGGGCGTGATCCACGTCGGCCTCGGCAGCGGCGGCTTCGAGGACATGCTGTTCCGCATGCTCGGCGTCCCGGTCGCGCGCGGCGACCGCTACGCGGTGCTGCCGTTCCTGCGCCAGTGGGTGCAGCGCAACGGCGGGCGTCTGATCGAGATCGGCACCGAGCAGGGCAACCGCCAGTTGTTCACCGAGCAGACCTTGCCGGCGCAGGAGCTGGAATGGCTGCGCGAGGCGCTGTGCGACGGCGAGCGGTTGGTGCCGGCGCGCTTCGCCCCGGTCGAACTGCCGCTGATGGCGGTGCCCGACCGCGAGGCCGAGCTCAAGCGCCGGCTGGAGAGCGACGAGGCCGACAAGCGCATCTCGATGACCGCTTTGCGGCTGGTGCGCGGCTTCACCGCCGGCATCGACGGCTCGGCGCCGGCGCGCTTGTACGTCAACCTCGACAATCCGGCGATGGCGGCCCTGCTCGACACCGCGCGGTGCGATCCGGACGCGGCCGTGCCGGCGGCGCGGCTGCTGCGCGCGGTCAAGCAATTGATGGACAGCCACAGCGAGGCCGACGGCCAGGGCCCGCGCCTCAACGGCGCGCTCGCGGCCATCGGCGAGAGCGCTTTGCGGCTGTTGCCGCCGGCGCCCTGAGGTTACGCGCCGGCCTTGCCGAGGAGACGGCGGCCGGCGCGACGCGCGCGCGACCGGCGCGCGCCTGAGTGTCTTCCCACCCATTCGCCAAAGCGGCACAGCCAAACGGGGACCCCGATATGGACATCTTCCAGTGGATCGAAGACCTGAGCGATGAGCTCAACGAGGCCGGCCAGCACCGGCTGGTCGAACTGATCAACCGCATTCCGCACGAACTGCACGACAACCATCCCGAACGGGTCGAGGCGATGCTGCCGGAGGCGCTGGCGGCTGCGCGCGCCTTGCAGCACCCGTGGCTGGAAGTGTTCTTCCGCCACTGGGGCCTGCAGAACCGCATGCGCAACCTCGCCGAAGGCGAGAAGGCGCTGCCCGAGGCGGTGTCCTTGCTGGAGTTCGCCCACCGCGACCAGACCCAGCAGTGCCCGCAGTCGGTGTGCGTGACCCAGGACATCGCGATCTGCTACGGCAACGTCGACGGCCCGGGCTGGGTGCCCGAGCGGCTCGCGGTCAGCGAGGAGACGCTGGCGCGGATCGAGCCCAGCCGCGCCTGCTACGACTGCATCAGCCGCGAGTACGCGCTGGCGCTGATGGACGACGGCCGCGCCGACGAGGCCATCGGCTACCTGCAAACGCAGGAGCAGAACATGCGCCGCGACGGCGCCGAGCCCGGCGTGGCCTATCGCGAGACCCAGGCCGCGGCGTTGTTCCGCGCCGGCCGCTACGACGAGGCGCTGGCCGGGCTGGCGTCGATCGACGCCGACGACATGCTCGACGACGACGACGGCGACCGGCTCAGCCGGCAGACCTTCCGCGCGCTGATCCTGGCCCGGCAGGGGCGCATCGACGAGGCCTGGGAGGCCTTGCCCGAGTACGGCCCGCTGATCGTGCCTTTGCTGTATCCGCGCTGGTCCGAGGCCATCGCGCTGATCGCGCAGGCGCGGCCGGAGCACAACCACTGGCGTCTGGGCCGCTTGCTGATGTCGATGGCCGCGCATATGGACCAGGGCGGCGCGCACCGGCGCTGCATCGAGCTGGCGCTGCGCCACGGCGAACTGGCTTTGCTGCGCAACGCGCCGTGGAGCGCGCGCCGCGCGCTCGACCTGGCGCGCCGCCATCAGCCCAAGCTGCGCGCCGATCTCGGCGCGGCCGCGCAGATCGACGCGTTCGCCGCGCGCATCGACGCGCTCGCCGGCGCCGAGTTCGCCCTGCCGATGCCGGCCGATCAGGTGTATTCGCACGTGCGCGGCAACGAAGGCTCCGACCCGGAGCAGGACATGGAGCTGCTGCAGGCCGCCTACGCCGAGCGCCGCGACGACGGCGCCCTGGCCGGGCTGCTGGCCTCGGCGATGCTGGCCTGCGGCGCGCGCGAGGAAGCGCTGGCGCATCTGTGGGATTTCGTCGGCCGGCATCCCGAGTCGGACGAAGCGCCGCCGTCGCAGTTGCTGGAACAACTGCTCGACGGCGACGACGCCAGCGTCCAGGTCGAGCGCCTGGCCGCGCTGGTGCAGCCGCAGCGCGCGCCGTTCGCGCATTGGTGCCGGGCGCAGCTGGCGTTCCGCCACGCGCGCTGGCGCGAGGTCGGCGAGCACGTGCAGCGCCTGCTCGAAATCGCGCCCGAGTCGTTCGGCGCGCGCAGGCTGTGGGCGCGCGCGGCGATGGAGGCCAACGATTTCGCCCAGGCGGTCGAGCTGTACGCGGATCTGGCCGAGCGCTCGGAACAGCCCGGCAGCGACGACTGGGACTTGATGACCGCGGCCAGCGCTGCCGGCGACTGGGCCGCGGTGCGGCGCAGCGCCGCGCGCCTGGGCATGGAGCTGACCGGCAGCGAAGGCGCGGTGCGCGAAACCTGGGGCTGGCTGCGGGTGCGTTACGAGCGCGACGGCGAAAGCTACGACTGCCTGGCCCGCCGCACCGGCCCGGTGACCGCGCAGGTGATGACGGTGGCGCCGCCGGGCCGCACCCAGCACGTGCGCGACGAAATCGTGTTCGACGCCGCGCCGCTGGAAGCCGCGCCGGAGGACGAAGCCGAACGCGAGCGTTGGCTGGCGCCGTTCCGCGTGGTCCACACCGCGCACCGCGCCGATTACCGCTGCTGGTTCGTCGACGGCGCGCATCCCGGCGAAGCGCCGTTCGAAGCGCTGCGCGAGGCGGTGGAGACGCTGGACTGGTCGCTGTGGGTGCGCAGCGGCGACGACTACCGCGTGCGCGATCCGGCCAGCGGGGAAGACGAAGCGCTGCCGGGCGTGTACTTCTTCCTGGCCACGCCGCCGCAGCTGGCCCCGGCCGAGGTCGACCGGCGCCTGCACGAACTCACCGCCGGCTTCGAACATCCGCTGAGCTGGCCGCAGCTGGCCGAGCAGGCCGGCGCGGATGTGGCGCGGCATGAGGCGGTGATCGAGGCGTACGGGCTTTGAAGCGAGGAGCGAGCGTGGAGGAGTGAGGAGCGAGCAAACGCCGGCATCGGCTTTGGTTCGTTTCTCGCTGCTGTGCGCTCGCTTCCGGCCTTCGTGGGAGCGACTTCGGTTTTTGTGGGAGGGACTTCAGTCCCGACGCCTTTCGCTCAGATCGCCGCGCAACGAGCGAAAGGCGTCGGGACTGAAGTCCCTCCTGCAACACGAGTTCCTCCCACACCGCCTGCGCCGTCGAAAACCGGCGAAACATTTCCAAAACCGCCGCGCGGTTGCGCCTGCGCGGCGCGGCCGCTAGCGTGTCGGCGATTCGGTTCGCCACCGCCACCGCCACCGCACCCGGGCCATCGCCATGACCTCACGCCGCCGTTTCCTGCACAGCTCGCTGATCGCCGCGGGCGCCGCCGCATTGTCCGCGTTCGCCGCCGACACCGCGGCCGCGCCGCCGCCGGCGCCGAAGGCCATCGACGGCGCGCGCGTGGTCTCAACCTGGGACTTCGGCGTCGGCGCCAATCAAGCCGCGTGGAAGGTGCTGGGCGAGGGCGGGGCGGCGCTGGACGCGATCGAGGCCGGCGCGCGCTGGGCCGAGGCCGACCTGTGCAACAGCACGGTCGGGCGCTGCGGCAACCCCGACCGCGACGGCGTGCTGACCCTCGACGCCAGCATCATGGACGGCGACGGCCGCTGCGGCGCGGTCGCCGCGCTGGAGGACATCGCCCATCCGGTCAGCGTCGCGCGCCGGGTCATGGAACGCACGCCGCACGTGTTGCTGGTCGGCGCCGGCGCGCAGCAGTTCGCGGTCGAGCAGGGGTTCCCGAAAGAACCGCTGTTGACCGACAAGGCGCGCGCGGCCTGGAACGAGTGGCGCAAGACCTCGAAGTACCGGCCGGTCATCAACGCCGAGCGCCTGGACAACGGCAAGCCCGGCGACAAAAACAATCACGACACCCTCGGCATCCTCGCCATCGACCGCAGCGGCAAGCTCGCCGGCGCCTGCACCACCAGCGGCATGGCCTGGAAGCTGCATGGGCGCGTCGGCGACAGCCCCATCGTCGGCGCCGGCCTGTATGTCGACAACGAAGTCGGCGCCGCGACCGCCTCGGGCGTCGGCGAGGAAATGCTGCGCAACGCCGCGAGTTTCCTGGTGGTGGAGCTGATGCGTCAGGGCCGCAGCCCCGACGAAGCCTGCCGCGAGGCGATCGAGCGCGTGGTGCGCAAGCGCCCGCAGGCGAGCAAGACCTTGCAGGTGTGCTTCCTGGCGATCAACAAGCACGGCGAGGTCGGCGCGCACGCTTTGCATCGCGGCTTCGTCTATGCGGTGTGCGATGCGGGCAAGCGCGATGCGCTGTTGGATGCGCGGTCGGTGTATGCGACCGAGCAGACGTGAGGGGGCGGCTTGATGCGGGCGTCGGGCGACAGCGCTGCGATCTGAGGCAAAGTCCATGAACGCGATCGATGCACCTGTACTGGAAATTTCTGCCGGCTCTTTGGCCTCGGCACTGGCCGCGCAGGAAGGCGGCGCCGACCGCGTCGAGCTGTGCGACAACCTCGCCGAGGGCGGCACCACGCCGTCGTACGGCGCGATCGCGGTCGCGCGCGACAGGTTGCGCATTCCGCTGTACGTGCTGATCCGCCCGCGCGGCGGCGATTTCCTCTACGACGCCGCCGAGCGCGCGGCGATGGTCGCCGACATCGAAGCCTGCGTGCGGCTGGGCTGCGACGGCGTGGTGATCGGCGCGCTCGACGCCGACGGCGAGGTCGACGCGGCGGTGTGCCGCGAACAGATCGCCGCGGCCGGATCGCTCGGCATCACTTTCCACCGTGCGTTCGACGCCGCGCGCGACCCAGGCCGGGCGCTGGAAGCGGCGGTCGCGCTGGGCTGCGAACGCATCCTGACCTCCGGCGGCGCCGCCGACGCGTTCGCCGGCGCGGACCGCATCGCCGCGTTGGTCGCGCAGGCGGCCGGACGCATCGCACTGATGGCCGGCGCCGGCGTGACCCCGCAGAACATCGCCGAACTCGCGCGCCGCGCCGGCGTGCGCGAGCTGCACGCCTCGGCCAAGGCGCCGCGGCGTTCGGCGATGCGCTACCGCAACGACGCTCTGGCCGGCTTGTCGCCGGACTGGAGCCAGAGCGATGCGCAACGCGTGCGCGACCTGGTCGCGGCCTTGCGCGGCTGAGGCGCGCGTGGGCTACGAATACGACGCGCTGCCTGACGATGCGGCCGATTACCGGCGCCGCCGCGCCGCGCTGGTCGACGCTGCCGAAGCCTTGCCGAGTTTTCGCCGCCGCGTCGGTGCCGACGAAATCTGGCTGTGCGATCCCGGCCGCGCGGGCGATGGCTGGGACGAGGTGCAACTGGTGTTCGGCGAGGCAGGCGTGCGCCTGGCCTGCATGACCCCATTGAGCGCGGCGGTGCGCGCGGATCTGCGCGCGTTGCCGCAGCTGCTCGGCGGTGCGCGCTATGTCGACGACGACGGCGAACCTGCGGCGTTTTAAGGCGCCGCATCGGCCCGTGGCCGTGTTGGGTTCGTCGTGGCTGAGTCGAGAGCGCCGGGGCTGAAGCCCCTCCCACAACAGCGCCCGCCGCCGAAGCCCTCTCACCGCCGAAGCCCTTAGGCATCGGCCCGATGCTTTGTGGGAGGCTTCAGCCCCGACGCCTTCCGCTCCGGCGCGATGGAAGCTCGGCACTGGCTGCAAACGAAAGTTCTATGCCGGCGCTCCTTTCGCTTGCGGGGCAGGGCAATCACCGCTTGCTGCGCTGCACGAACCCGCCACGCATCGGCGCATGGCTTCGCCCCGCATCGCCCACCCGGCAAGCCAGTCTCGGCAAAACAATTACTTAGCTTCGGCACAGTGCCAAAGACGCGCCCGGGCACCACCTAACACAGCCATGTTGCTGCGCCGCGTCATGCAACCGGCGGCGAGGTCGTGCTTAATTTAGATCGATCCAATGTGGGGATTGGATAGGCCGGGACGCTCATTCGAGCCATTCTGGCGCGTGACCTTAGATCGATAGAAAAGACGCAAGAACCGGGTTTCGGACCAAGGACGGGTCGTTCATTGCAGTCCACTTCATGGGGAGCACCGCCACGATGAGCCATTCCACCCTGCGACGCAGCGCATTGACCTGCGCCCTGTTGTCGGCCCTGTGCGCGCCCGCCGCCGCACTGGCGCAAGCCGCGCAAAGCCCCGACGGCGCCGCCGCCGGCAGCAAGCCCACCGAGATCGACAAGGTCACCGTGACCGGCTCGCGCATCAAGCGCGCCGAGATCGAAGGCCCGGCGCCGGTGTTCACCATCACCGCCGCGCAGATCGAGAAGGAAGGTTTCAACACCGTCTACGACGCGCTGACCACGCTGACCGAAGCGATGGGCACGGTGGAATCGGACATCGCCTGGGGCCAGCACACCGTCAACGCCAGCCCGCTGAACCTGCGCAACATGGGCCCGGGTCGCAGCCTTTTGCTGATCAACGGCCGGCGCGTGGTCGATTACCCGCTGCCGTACCAGGGCAAGAGCAACTTCGCCAACTTCAACAACATCCCCACCGCGATCGTCGAGCGCATCGAGGTGCTGGCCAGCGGCGCGTCGGCGATCTACGGCTCCGACGCGGTCGCCGGCGTCATCAACGTGATCCTGAAGAAGGAATACCAGGGCGACCAGATCAAGGTCCGCGGCGGCACCTCCACCCGCGGCGGCCGCGACGCCATCGACCTGTCCTGGGCCGGCGGCCGCAGCGGCGACCAGTGGAGCGTCACCTACGCGCTGCAGTACTTCAAGCGCGAGGCGCTGCCGGCCGGCAAACGCGACTACATGGATTCGGATTTCGACGCGCCGCCGCTGTCGCTCAATCCGCAGGACCGCGCGGTCGGCATCCTGCCCTCGGTCGGCATCCGCATGTTCAACGCCGGCACCGGCCAGCGCATGCTGCCGCCGGCCGGCGCCTGCGACCAGTACAACGGCGAGTTCTTCCTGCAGAACCGCCGCACTTTCAACCGCAACACCGGCGCAATCACCGACACCGGCTGGCAATGCGGCCAGAGCGCGGTGTTCCAGCACTGGACCTTGCGCAACGGCAGCGAAGACCGCTCCGGCTACGTCTACGGCAACTACGACTTCGACAACGGCATGAAGGGCTGGGCCAGCGTCGGCGTGTGGTCCTCGCGCGGCACCAACATGACCTTCATGCCGGGCTGGAATTCCAACGGCACGTATCGCGACGTCGGCCTCAACGCCGATCTCGATCTGGTCAAGAGCTTCACTCCGCAGGAAATCGGCGGCGCCGAGAGCGGCTACACCCATTCCGACGAACTGTCCTGGGATGTCGCGGTCGGCCTCAGCGGCAAGTTCGGCCAGCGCTTCGACTGGGACTTCAGCATCGGCCGCGCCGAATACCGCGTCGACGAGAAGTTCCCGACCATCCTCAAGGCCGAAGCCGACCGTTTCTTCCTCGGCCCGAACCGCGACCGTCTCGACCAGAACCGGTTCTGGAACCCGATCTCGCCGCAGGACTACGCCTCGATCAGCACCCGCGGCAAGAACCGCGCCGAGTCGTGGCTGACCTCGGCCAACTTCGTCGTCAGCGGCGACCTGTTCGAAGGCTGGGCCGGCCCGATCGGCTTCGCCGGCCAGCTGGAAGCGGCCAAGCAGGGCTATCGCCTGGCGCCGGACCCGAACACCCTCGGCGACAACCCGATCTACGATCAGACCGCCAACATCGACCGCGGCGAAGGCACGCGCAACCACTACGCCGCCGGCGTCGAGTTCAAGATCCCGCTGCACCGCACCCTGACCGCGTCGATCGCCGGCCGCTACGACAAGTACGACGCGGTGTCCGGCGCGGCCGCGACCACCTACAACGCCGGCCTGGAATGGCGTCCGTTCTCCAACCTGTTGCTGCGCGGCACCTACGCCACCAGCTTCCGCGCGCCGGACATGCACTTCGTCTACGCGACCCCGAGCACCTCGGTCGCCGACCAGACCGACTACCTCAACTGCCTGCGCGCCGGGCAGCAGGGCAACTGCACCTGGGACGCCGGCTACAAGGTCGAGGACGCGCGGATCGCGCGCGAAGGCACGCCGGACCTGAAGTACGAAACCGGCAATTCGTGGACCGCCGGCTTCGTCTGGGACATCGCCGACGGCCTGTCGGTGTCGACCGATTACTGGCGGATCGAGCTGGAAGACGAGATCGACGACATCGGCGCCGACGACGTGCTGCGCGACGAAGCCTACTGCCTGACCGGCAAGACCCCGAGCGGCGAGCCGCGCGTCGGCGCGCCGAGCGCCGACCGTTGCCGCCTGCAGATCGGCCGCGTCACCCGCGGCCCGGATCCCGACGGCGCCGGCCCCTTGCTCGGCCCGGTCACCGACATCCGCACCGGCCCGATCAACCGCGCCGCGCGCAACGTGCAAGGCATCGACGCTTCGCTGAAGTATCGCTTCAGCACTGCGCGCTTCGGCGATTTCAGCCTCGGCCTGAACTACACCAACCTGCTCAAGCTCGAGACCCGCACCGACGACAGCGAGCAGATGCAGAACAAGCGCACCGACGAGCCGCGCAGCAAGTTCCGCGGCAGCGTCAACTGGCAGAAGGACCGCTGGACCGCGACCGTGTACGCCGACCGCGTCGGCAGCGTGCCGAGCGTGCGCTTCCGCGGCTGCCGCGGTTTCGCTGACGGCTACGCGCCGAGCTCGGACAACTGCATGGACACCGATCCGGCCAGCCCGACCTACGGCCAGAAGACCGAGAAGTACTGGGGCCGGGTTGGACCGGCGATCACCTGGAACGTCAGCGCGGGCTACCGCATCACCGACAACGCCCGGGTCAACGTCTACGTCAGCAACCTGTTCGACGAGGTCAACGAAGACAAGGATCCGTACAAGCGCGACTTCGCCTTCATCGCCGACCGCATCTTCAGCCCGGTCGGCCGCGAGATCGCGGTGGAGTACGTGCTGGATCTGAAGTAAGGCAACCGCAGCCGCGGCGGCGCGTCCGCCGCCGCGGCGTTCACCGACATTACGAGGGATAGACCAACGATGGCTCGCACACCGGTTCGGCATACGCGCACTTCGGCATTCACGGCGGCAGCGGCGCTGCGGCCCCTGGCCGCGGCGGTGTGCCTGACCTTGATGGCCGGGCTCGCCAGCGCGGCCGCGCCGGCGAACGATCCGGTGCGCGAGGTCAACACCTTCATCGGCAGCAAGGACGACGGCAACACCTTTCCGGGCGCCTCGGCGCCGTTCGGCCTGATCCAGGTCAGCCCGATCGGCGAGCACTACACCGGCTGGCGCTACGACGATCCCAAGATCCGCGGCTTCGGCCACTCGTTCCTGTCCGGCGCCGGTTGCTGGGAGCAGGGCGGGCAGTTGTCGGTGCTGCCGACCACCGGCGAGATCGGCGCAGGCAAGCGCTTCGACATCAAGGAACCCAAGTCCTTCGACCACAAGCTGTACGGCTCGGCCTACAGCCACGACGGCGAGGTCGGCGAAGCCGGCTACTACAAGGTGCGTTTGACCGGCGAAGCGGCCGGCCCGATCGAGGCCGAAGCCACCGCGCTGACGCGCGCGGCGGCCGAGCGCTACACGTTTCCGGCCGGCGCCAAGCAAGGCACGATCCTGGTCAACACCGGGCAGGCCAACGAGCGCCATCTGGTCGTCGGCAGCAGCGTCGAGGTGGTCGGCGACCGCGCGGTCGAAGGCCGCATCACCACCAAGAGCTTCTGCGGCGGCCAGCAGTACACCACCTGGTTCCGCATGGAGTTCGATCGCCCGTTCGCCAGCCACGGCACCTGGGACGAGGCCGGCGGCCATCCGGGCGGTAAGTCGAGCATGCAGGGCGACACCCGCCCGCACGGCGCCTGGTTCACCTTCGACACCGCCGGCAACCGCGCGGTGACCGCGGTCAGCGCGATCTCGCACGTCGACCTGGAAGGCGCGCGCCGCAACCTGCGCGACGAGGGCGCGCGCGGCGGCAAGCCGCTGGGGTTCGACGCGATGCGCAAGCAGGCGCAGGACGCCTGGCGCAAGGAACTGAACTCGGTGCGGATCAGCGGCGGCAGCGGCGACGACCGCACCGTGTTCTACACCGCGCTGTACCACTCGCTGTTGCAGCCCTTGACCGGCAGCGACAGCGACGGCCGCTATCGCGGCTACGACACCGAAATCCACAAGGCCGAGGGCTGGACCTATTACGAGTATTTCTCGCTGTGGGACACCTACCGCTCGCAGAACCAGCTGCTGGCGATGCTGCGGCCGCAGCGCGCGCGCGACATCGGCCAGTCGCTGCTGAAGATCCACGAGCAGAACGGCTGGCTGCCGCGCTGGGGCTACGCGAATTTCGACAGCAACGTGATGACCGGCGATCCGGTCACCCCCTTTATGGTCGACCTGTGGCGCTTCGGCGCGCTGCAAGGCCGCGAGCAGCAGGCCTACGCGGCGCTGCGCGAGAACGCGTACGGGATTCCGCCGGCGCTGGTGCGCAGCCAGGGCCGCGCCGGCAATCCGAGCTATCTCAAGGACGGCTTCGTCCAGTACGACCGCGGGTTCCCGGCCAAGAGCATGGACGTGGATCCGCACCACGGCGGTTCCTCGACCCTGGAATACGCGCTCAGCGATTGCGCGCTGTCGCAGATGGCGCAGGCGCTGGGCAAGAACGACGACGCGGCGACGCTGCGCGAGCGCGGCCGCAACTGGACCAAGGTTTGGGACAAGGACGCCGCCGATCCGGAACTGGGCTTCCGCGGTTTCCCGCGTCCGCGCGTCGACGGCGGCGCGTTCTACGCCGAAACCGACGGCAGCTACAGCCCGCGTTCGCATCACGGTTTCCACGAGGGCACCGCCTGGCAGTACCAGTGGCTGACCCAGCAGGACGTGCCGGGCGTGGTCGCGGCGATGGGCGGCGCCGAGCAGACCGGCAAGCGCCTGGACGCGTTCTTCGCCTACGACGCCTTGCTGGCCGATCCGGCCAACGGCGCGCGCAAGCAGTGGGTGGTCGGGCCGTACAGCTACTACAACCAGTACCGCTACAACCCGAACAACGAGCCCGATCTGCACAGCCCGTGGATGTACACGCTGATCGGCCAGCCGTGGAAGACCGCGACCGTGCTGCGCGCGGCGCAGACCCTGTTCACCAACGCGCCGAACGGCGTCACCGGCAACGACGACCTCGGCACCATGTCGGCCTGGTATCTGTTCAGCGCGGTCGGCCTGTATCCGGCGGTGCCGGGCAGCGGCGAACTGCTGCTGCACGCGCCGCGTTTCGAGAAGGTCGAGATGGACCTGGGCAACGGCAAGACCCTGCGCATCGAAGCGCCCGGCGCGAGCGGGCAGGGCGTGCAGTACGTGCGCGGTGCGAGCTTCGACGGCAAGGCCCAGGACAAGGTCTGGCTGGACTGGAGCGCGTTGCGCGGCGGCGGCACGCTGCGCTTCGAACTCGGCAAGGAACCGGCGACGGGCGGGTGGGGCACGCAGGCATCGGCGCTGCCGGTGTCGGCCTGCGCGGCGCCGAAGTGAATCGACGACGCGACGAAGAACCGATAACGCGATGAAGAACCGATAGCGCGATGAAGCCCCGGACCGCCGACGCTGCCTTCAGCCGTCATCCCCGCGAAAACGGGGATCCAGGGCTTCATCGCGACACCGCCGCACCGCCGTCTTCCTCCGCACCCCCACGGAGCTAAAGCGCACGATGAAACCGATCCTCGCCCACAACCGCATCCTCGCCAGACTGACCCGCGCGCGCCTGCCGCTGGCGCTGTTCGGCATGGTCGGCGCCGCCATCGGCCTGGCGCCGGCGGCGAACGCGGCCGCGCCCGCGGCGCAGGCCGCGGCCGCCACGCCGGAACTGGTGCCGCTGCCCGTGCACGTGCAGCCGGGCGAGGGCGCGTTCGCGCTCGACGCCACGACCACGATCTACGCCAACAACGCCGAAGCCCGCGCCGTCGCGCAATTGCTGCGCGACGAACTGGCGAGCCAGCAAGGGCTGACCCTGACCGTGCGCAGCGGCGCGCCGAAGCCGAACCCAGGCGAGGACGAACCCTCGCGCTACGTGCAGTTCGTCGCCGAACCCGCCACGGCCAAGCCCGCCGCCGGCGGCAACGAGCGCTATCGCCTGGAAGTGACCGCACGCGGCATCCGCCTCGCCGGCCCGCCGGCCGGCTTGTTCTACGGCTACCAGACCTTGCGCCAGCTGCTGCCGGCAACGCGCGTCGCGCCGCCGCTGCGGGTCGGCGCGACGACCATCGACGACGCGCCGCGCTTCGCCTACCGCGGCATGCACCTGGACGTCGGCCGGCATCTGTTCCCGCTGGATTTCATCAAGCGCTATCTCGACCAGATGGCGCGCTACAAGCTCAACACCTTCCACTGGCACCTCACCGACGACCAGGGCTGGCGCCTGGAAATCAAGCGCTATCCCAAGCTCACCGCGGTCGGCGCGCAGCGCAAGGAAACCGTGCTCGGCCGCAACATCGATCCCTATGTCGGCGACGGCCAGCCGTACGGCGGCTTCTACACCCAGGAACAGGCACGCGAAGTGGTCGCGTATGCGCGCGCCCGCCACATCACCGTGATTCCGGAAATCGAGATGCCGGGCCACGCGCTGGCGGCGCTGGCGGCGTATCCGGAGCTGGCGTGCACGCCGGGGCCGTTCGCGGTCGGCACCAACTGGGGCGTGTACGACGACATCTTTTGCCCGAAGGAAGCAACCTTCAAGTTCCTGGAGAACGTGCTCGACGAAGTCGTCGCGATCTTCCCCGCGCCGTACCTGCACATCGGCGGCGACGAAGCGCCGAAGACGCGCTGGAAGGCCAGCGCCGAAGCGCAGGCGGTGATGCGCCGCGAAGGCCTGAAGGACGAGCACGAGCTGCAAAGCTATTTCATCCGCCGGATGGAGAAGTTCCTGCATTCGCGCGGCAAGCGCATCATCGGCTGGGACGAGATCCTCGAAGGCGGGCTGGCGCCGGACGCGACGGTGATGTCGTGGCGCGGCGAGGCCGGCGGAATCGCGGCCGCGCAGCAGGGCCACGATGTCGTCATGACCCCGACCCAATGCTGCTATTTCGATTACGGCCAGGGCCCGGCCGCGCAGGAACAGTGGAACCTCGGCGGCGAGCTGAGCCTGGACAAGGTCTACGCCTACGACCCGGTGCCGGCGGCGCTGACCGCGGCGCAGGCGCGGCATGTGCTCGGCGTGCAGGGCAACGTCTGGACCGAACACCTCAAGACCCCGGCGATGGTCGAGTACATGGTGTTCCCGCGCCTGCTGGCGCTGGCCGAAGTCGCGTGGACGCCGCAGGCGCAGCGCGCGTGGCCGGACTTCCAGCGCCGTTTGAGCGGCCAGTTCGCGCTGCTGGACCGCGACGCGATCGGCTACCGCATTCCGGCGCCGCAGGGCCTCGACGACGCGCTGATCGTCCAGCAAGGCGACGCGCGCACGCACCGCCACACGGTGACGCTGACGCCGGCCGTGCCGGGCGCGACGATCCGCTACACCCTGGACGGCAGCGAGCCGGGCGAGGGCGCGGCGGTGTATGCCGCGCCGTTCGAGGCGACCCTGGAACTGGACAAGCCGGTGCGGCTGCGCGCGGTCACCGTGCTCGCCGACGGGCGCCGTAGTGGGGTGCACGAGGCCCTGCTGCGTTATCGCAGTTATCTGCCTGCGCTCGCCAAGCCGGCGAACCCGAAACCCGGACTGGAATACCGCGTGTTCGACTGGATGTTCTCGGACCTGACGATGCTGCACGCCAGCGCGCGCGCGCCGGCGCAGCGCGGCGCCGCCGATTCGCTGGACCTGGCGCGCTTCGGCCGCAGCCGCGCGTTCGGCGTGCAGTTCGACGGCTATGTGCAGGTGCCGGCCGACGGCGTCTACCGCTTCGCCTTGCAGGGCGACGACCGCAGCGCGCTGTACCTCGACGGCGAACAGGTGATCGCCAACGAGACCTACGACCGCACCCAGCAGACCCAGGTGCCGCTGCGCCGCGGCTGGCACCGGCTGCAGTTGGACTGGTACCAGCGCGAGGGCGGGATGAGCCTGAGCCTGCGCATGGCCGCGCCGGGCGCGGAACTGCAAGCGCTGGACCTGCGCGAGGCGGTGCATTGAGCGCCGCGTCCGCAGGCGCGGCGGCGGTGGCCGGGCGGTGTGTACCCGCGGTGTACACGGCTCGGATGCACGGCGGCAATGCACCGGCGGCCGACACCGGCGGCCCATCTGCCGAGTCGGTCCGCGATTTTTTTTGTTGATGTTTTAGATCGATCCAAATAAAAGGTTCCACCGCAACGCCGCAACCGCGGCCCGCGTCATCACAAAAAACACAACTAAGGCCGTCGATCCGGCCGCGATTGGGAGGGGTAGCCAATGACTCAGCAAAACGACCGCACGTCGCAACGCCGCCGGTACGACGCACGCCGCAACGCGCTGTGCGCGGCGATGCTCGCCGCCTTGTACCTGCCGCTGGCCGCGCAGGCGCAGGACGCCGCGCCCGCCGGCGAAGCCAAGACCGTCGACAAGATCACCGTGACCGGTTCGCGCATCAAGCGCGCCGAACTCGAAGGCCCGGCGCCGGTGACGGTGATCACCACTGAGCAGATCAAGCGCGAAGGCTTCGCCAACGTGTACGAAGCGCTGAGCTCGCTGACCGAAGTCACAGGCTCGGTCCAGGCCGACGTCAACAAGGGCCCGACGCCGAACGCCAGCCCGCTGAACCTGCGCAACCTCGGCCCCGGCCGCACCCTGCTGCTGATCGACGGCCGCCGCGTCGCCGACTATCCGCTGCCGTACGAAGGGCGCGGCAACTTCGCCAACTTCAACAACATCCCGATGTCGGCGGTGGAGCGGATCGAAGTGCTCGCCAGCGGCGGCTCGGCGATCTACGGCTCCGACGCGATGGCCGGCGTCATCAACATCATCATGAAGAAGAACTTCAATGGCGATGAGGTGCGGATCAAGGGCGGCACCACCACCCGCGGCGGCGGCGATTCCTACGACCTGTCGTGGACCGGCGGCCGCACCGGCGACAAGTGGAGCGCGACCTACGGCGTGCAGTTCAGCGGCCGCGAAACCATCTTCGCCGGCCAGCGCGGCTTCCTCGCGTCCGACCTGGAACCCGCGGCGACGGTCAAGCCGCTGGTCAACGACCCGTGGCCGTGGGTGTGGGGCGTGGAGCTGATCGACACCGCGTCCAAGCGCCGCGTGACCCCGCCGGCCGGCGCCTGCGACCGCTTCCAGGACCTGCCGCTGCACAACTTCCTCGGCAACGACGGCAACGCGCCCGAGTTCCCCGGCTACAGCTGCTCGCAGTCGCGCGGCAACGCGCTGTGGAGCCTGCGCAACGGTTCCGACAACCGCTCGGGCTTCGGCAATTTCAACTACGACCTCGACAACGGCATGCAGGCCTGGGTCAGCGCCTCGGTCTGGGACAGCACCGGCGAATCGCGCCAGGACGAAGCGCTGCGCTTCGAACTCAACCGCGGCGGCGCGTTCTACGACCAGAACACCGGCCGCACCTACCAGGCGCGGCGCGCGTTCACCGTGCCGGAGGCGGGCAGCCGCGATCCGTTCCTGTTCGAAACCAAGGAGCGTTCGTGGGATCTGGCCGCCGGCCTGCGCGGCCGCTTCGGCGAGCGCTTCAACTGGGACGCCACCGTCGGCCGCACCGAGTACAAGGTCGACTTCAGCTTCCCGGGCATGCTGCAGGGCGCGGTCGACAACTATTTCCTCGGCCCGCAGCTGGGCACCAACAACGGCCTGCCGGTGTACGCGCTGGACCAGAACAAGTTCTGGAACCCGATGGGCCCGGAGACCTTCCGCCAGCTCACCACCCGCGGCAAGAGCAGCGCCGAGTCGTGGATGAACCAGGCCCAGTTCTCGCTCAACGGCGACCTGTTCGAACTGCCGGCCGGTCCGGTCGGCTTCGCCGGCGTGATCGAAGCCGGTTCGCAGGGCTATCGCCTGACCCCGGATCCGCTGACCTACGGCGCCAACAAGCTCTACGACCAGCCCGGCGGCACCAACCAGGGCGGCGGCGACCGCAAGCGCTACGCGGTCGGCGTCGAATTCAAGGTGCCGGTGTTCAAGACCCTGGACGTGACCGGCGCCGGCCGTTTCGACCGCTACGACGACGACGCGCGCAAGGAAAGCAACTTCACCTGGAACGCCGGCATCGAGTGGCGCCCGATCGAAAGCCTGCTGGTGCGCGGCGCCTACAACACCACCTTCCGCGCGCCGGACATGCACTACCTGTTCGCCACCAGCGGCACCGGCACCCAGGAAGACGCCGACGTGGCGACCTGCATCAACCGCGGCCTCGGCCCGGATTGCAGCTCGCAGGCGCTGTACTACCGCCACAACATCGCCCGCACCGGCAACCTCAAGCTGGAAAGCGAGACCGGCAAGTCGTGGAGCGCCGGCCTGGTCTGGGACGCGGCCGAAAACCTGTCGTTCAGCGCCGACTACTGGCGCATGACCATCGACAACCAGGTCCGCGATTTCGACATCGCCGACATCCTCGACCTCGAGAGCCAGTGCCGCAACGGCCGCCCGCGCCGCGCCAGCGACCGCATGCAGGTCACCCCGGGCTCGTCGACCTGTGCGGACATCGTCTCGCGCGTGACCCGCAGCGCGGCGGGCACCAACGCGTTCGGCGTGGCCGATCCGAACTATCCGATCGGGCAGGTGGTGTCGGTGTTCAGCGGCCCGATCAACATCGCCTACCGCGAAGTCGCCGGCGTCGACTTCACCGCGCGCTACAAGCTGCCGGCGACCCGCTTCGGCGATTTCAGCTTCCAGTTCAACTACACCAACCAGCTCAAGAACAACGAGCAGCGCGACCCGGGTTCGCCGATGCAGGAGAACCGCGACAAGGACGTGCGCACCTTCGCCCGCGCCAGCGCCAGCTGGAGCCGCGGCCCGTGGAACGCGACCTTGTTCGCCAACCGCATCGGCCACGTCAACGGCGACAACTACAACGAGTGCGCGCCGATCCTGCCGGGCCAGACCGACACCACCTGCCACATGGTCGGCAAGCTCAAGGCGCCGGTGTACTTCAACCTGACCGCGGGCTATCAGCTGACCGAGCAGGCGCGGGTCAACCTGTACATCGACAACCTGCTCGACGAAGCCGATTACAAGGACCCGTACAAGAAGTTCTTCGCGTACGCCAACGAGCGGGTGTTTTCGCGCGTGGGCCGTGAAATCTCGGCCGAATTCGTTTACAAGTTCGACTGATCCCATGCCGCCGGTGTTCCGGCGCCGAATCGGACGCGCGGGCCGCCCGGGCCCGCGCGGACGGCAGCACCCCGCGTCCGGGCCGGCGCGCGTCAGCTCCACGACGTACGCCGGTGCGGCTGCGGAACCTCCCGGGCAAGGCGGTGTACACCCTCGCGGCCACCCTCGGAATGCGTGCCGCGAGGTCTTGTCCGGAACTCGGAACGGGAGCGCGGGACTCGCGCTCCCGTCTTTTTCCGGCGCCGCGTCCGCGCCGCCCGGACGCCCCAACGACGCTCGATTCCAGCGACGATTTTCCGGGTCGCGGCGCTCGCCGCGGCCCGCTCCAGACAGGTGATTGCATGCCCCAGACCGCACGGTTCTCGTCCTCCTGGCGGATGCTCGCCGCCGTGGCGCTGCTGCTGTTCGCCGCCGCCGTCCAGGCCGCTCCGCTCGGCAGCCGCGCGCTGCACCAGGGCTGGCAGTTCCGCCTGCTGCCCGACGACCCCGAAGCCGCCGCGCACCGCGACGCGACCCAGTGGCACGGCGCGCGCGTGCCCGGCCACGTCCACACCGACCTGTTCGCGGCCGGCCTGATCGTCGATCCCTACGTCGGCGCGGCCGAAGCGCAGCTGCAATGGATCGGCCTGGCCGGTTGGGAATACCGCACCTCGTTCGACGTCGACGCCGCGACCCTGGCGCGCACCCGCAACGAACTGGTGTTCGACGGCCTCGACACTTACGCCACCGTCTACCTCAACGGCCGCGAGCTGCTGCGCGCCGACAATTTCTTCCGCACCTGGCGGGTGCCGGTCGACGGCCGCCTGCGCGAGCGCGGCAACGAACTGCGGGTGGTGTTCGAATCGCCGATCCGCAAATTGTTGCCGCGCGTGCTGGCGATGCCGAACAAGATCGCCGGCAACTATCCTTCGCCGTACGGGGACGAGCCCAAGGACGCGATGACCGGCAACTTCGCACGCAAGCCGGGCTACCACTACGGCTGGGACTGGGGCCCGCGCTACGTCACCGCCGGCCTGTGGCGCGGCGTGCGCCTGGAGAGCTGGGACCGCGCGCGCATCGCCGACCTGCACGTGCAGCCGCACAGCGTCAGCCGCGAGCGCGCCCAGGGCGAGGTGGCGGTCGAGGTGGAGAGCGCGGCCGCCGGCACCGCTACGCTGGAGATCGAGTACGCCGGCCCCGACGGCCGGCCGGGCAAGCTGCAGCAGCCGGTGAAGCTGCAAGCCGGCAGCAACCGTTACGCGCTGGCGCTGGCGATCGAACGGCCGCGCCTGTGGTATCCGGTCGGCTACGGCGAGCAGGCCTTGTACACCTTCAAGGCGACCCTGCGCGACGCCGACGGCGTGCAGGCCCAGGCCCAGCGCCGCACCGGTTTGCGCCGGGTCGAACTCAAGCGCGAGAAGGACGCGAGCGGGCAGGGCTTCGCCTTCGTCGTCAACGGCATCGAGATCTTCGCCAAGGGCGCCAACGCGATTCCGTTCGACGCGTTCCCCGCGCGGGTGACCCGTGAGCGCCTGCGCCGCGACCTGCAATCCGCGCGCGACGCCAACATGAACATGCTGCGCAACTGGGGCGGCGGTTACTACGAGTCCGACGACTTCTTCGATCTCGCCGACGAACTCGGCCTGATGGTGTGGCAGGACTTCATGTTCGGCGGCGGCATGCCGCCGGGTTTCGACCCGCAGTTCCGCGCCAGCGTCGTCGCCGAGGCGCGCGACAACGTGCGCCGGCTGCGCAACCACCCCAGCATCGTGCTGTGGTGCGGCAACAACGAGGAAGAGACCGCCTGGAAGGACTGGGGCCACGGCAAGAAGCTCAAGCAAGCCGATCCGAAGTTCGCCGAAGAAGTCTGGAACGGCTACGTCGCGCTGTTCGGCAAGGACCTGCGCGAAGTCGTCGCGCAGGAAGGCGCCGGCGTGCCGTACTGGTCGAGCTCGCCGAGCAACGATCTGGCCGAGAAGGCCAACGATTCCAACAACGGCGACAAGCACTACTGGGACGTGTGGGGCGGCCCGGCGCTGCCGGCGACGGCCTATCTCGACGAAACCCCGCGCTTCATGTCCGAGTACGGCCTGCAGGGCTGGCCCTCGCTGCGCACCATCGGCGCGTTCGCCAAACCTGAGGAGCAGGGGATCGACACGCCGACGATCCGCGCGCACCAGAAGTTCCTCGCCGGCGACGGCAATACCCGCTTGCTCAAGTACGTGCGCGGCGAATACGGCGAGCCGCGCGATTTCGCCGATTTCGTCTACCTCAGCCAGCAGGTCCAGGCCGAGGGCATCGAACTGGCCGCGCTGCACCACCGCGCCTCGCGCCCGCGCACGATGGGATCGCTGTACTGGCAGTTGAACGATGTCTGGCCGGGCGCGTCGTGGGCCAGCCTTGATTATTTCGGCCGCTGGAAGCCGCTGCATTTCCACGCCAAGCGCTTCTTCGCCCCGGTCGCGGTGGCGGCGCTGCGGCGGCCGGCGCAGCAGCGCACCGAGCTGAGCCTGATCTCGGATCGCCAGCAGGCGGTGCAGGGCGAGTGGCGGCTGCGGGTGATCGATTTCGACGGCACGCTGCGCCACGAGCAACGCAAGCCAGCGACCCTGGCCCCGCTCAGCGCGACCCGCGCCGGCAGTTGGAGCGACGCCGAGCTGCTGCGCGGCGCCGACCCGGCCCGCACCTCGGCGGTGTTCGAGCTGATCGTCGGCGGCCGCGCGGTGTCGCGCAACGTGGTCTATTTCGGCGAATCCAGGACCCTGGCCTGGACCGACCCGAAGTTGCAGGCGACGCTGCGCCGCGACGGCGACGGCTATCGTCTGCAGCTGCACGCCGCCACGCTGGCGCGCGCGGTGTGGATCGACTTCGGCAACCGCGACGTCGAGCTCGCCGACAACGCGCTGACCCTGCTGCCGGGAGAGACGGTCGAGATCGCGCTGAAGTCGCCGGCCGACCTGGACAGCCTGCAGCGCGCGCTGAGCCTGCGTTCGTTGTACCGCCGCTGAGGCGGGCAGGGCGGCTGCGCGAACGCGCCGCCGCGGCTGCGCAGCCGGACGTGCGCCTGCTCGCGGCGTGGCGGGGCGCCGCGCAAGCAAAAGCAAAATGGGTTCCGGCGTTCGCCGGAATGACGGGTTGGAGGTGCACGGGTCCCTGCCGCAATAACGGTGGGCGGATCCGACCTTAAACCCGTCATTCCGGCGAACGCCGGAACCCATTTTGATCTTGCTCCGACCGACCGGATCTCACCGCAATAACGGGGTGGGCGGATCCGACCTTCAACCCGTCATTCCGGCGAACGCCGGAACCCATTTTGATCTCGCTCCGACCGACCGGGCGTCACCGTAATAATGGGGTGGGCGAATCCGACCTTCAACCCGTCATTCCGGCGAACGCCGGAACCCATTTTTGATCTTGCTCCGACCGACCGGCCCTCACCGTAATAACGGGGTGGGCGGATCCGACCTTCAACCCGTCATTCCGGCGAACGCCGGAACCCATTTTTGATCTTGCTCCGACCGACCGGCCCTCACCGTAATAACGGGGTGGGCGGATCCGACCTTCAACCCGTCATTCCGGCGAACGCCGGAACCCATTTTGATCTTGCTCGGACCGACCGGCCCTCACCGTAATAACGGGGAGGGCGGATCCGACCTTCAACCCGTCATTCCGGCGAACCCCGGAACCCATTTGGATCTTGCTCCGACCGACCGGACCTCACCGTAATAACGGGGTGGGCGGATCCGACCTTCAATCCGTCATTCCGGCGAACGCCGGAACCCATTTTGATCTTGCTCCGACCGACCGGACCTCACCGTAATAACGGGGTGGACGGATCCGACCTTCAACCCGTCATTCCGGCGAACGCCGGAACCCATTTTGATCTTGCTCCGACCGACCGGACCTCACCGTCAGGCGCCGCGCGCACGCCGCTTGTACCCGGCGCCGGATTCTCGGAGGCTGTGTCCAGCGCCTGCCAACCCCAAGGCGCAGACTCGCGCGTTGACAGCCTCATCGCATACGACAAGGACGCAATCCGGTGACTTCCCGCCTCTCCGCCACCTTCGCCGGCCTGTTGCTGGCCCTGCCCACCGGACTGGCCGCGATCGGCCAACCCCATATCCGCCGCGACCTGATCGCGCCGCCGCTGCCGCCGCTGTTGCTCGCGCGCGAGGCCGAAACCCCGATCCGGCTCGAATCCGCGCATATCGACGCCGAACTGACCGGCGGCCTGGCCCACACCGCGATCGAGCTGGTGTTCCGCAATCCCAACGACCGCGTGCTCGAAGGCGAACTGCAGTTCCCGCTGAGCGAGGGCCAGCAGGTCGACGGCTTCGCCCTGGACATCGACGGCAAGCTGCGCCCGGCGGTGCCGGTGCCCAAGGACAAGGGCCGCGCGGTGTTCGAGGCGATCGAGCGCCGCGGCGCCGACCCGGCTTTGCTGGAACGCACCGCCGGCAATCAATTCAAGCTGCGCATCTATCCGATCCCGGCCCAGGGTACGCGCCGGGTGCGGCTGGAGCTGCGCGAGGCGCTGCGCCGCCACGACGGCCGCTGGCGCTTCGACCTGCCGCTGGCGTTCGCCGCCGAGGCCGGCCGTTTCGAGCTGCAACTGCGCAGCGCCGAACCGCCGCGCGTGGAAGGGCTGGGCGGCGATGTGCGCATCGACCAAGCCGCCGGCGGCTATCGCCTGAGCCTGGCGCGGGTGCCGGCCGGCGCCGCGCTGGCGGTCAGCGTGGCGGCCGCGACGCAGCCGCGCGCCTATGTCCAGGACTACGCCGGCGAGCGCTATTTCCTCGCCGAAGTGCCGATGCCCGGCGCCGCCGCGCCGCGTCCGCTGCCGGCGTCGGTCGGCTTGCTGTGGGACAGCTCGGCCTCGGGCCGCAAGCGCGACCACGCCAGCGAACTGGCCTTGCTGGATCGCTATTTCCGCCGCGCCGGCTGCGTCGACGTCAGCCTGATCCGGCTGCGCGAGCGCGCCGAGGCGCCGCGCGCGTTCCGGATCGAGAACGGCGACTGGTCGGCGCTGCGCAGCGAACTGCAAGGCACCGTCTACGACGGCGCCAGCGCGCCCGGCGGCTGGACCCCGCGCGCCGATATCGGCGAGTACCTGCTGTTCGGCGACGGGCTGTTCAATTTCGGCAGCGAAGGCTTCCCGGCGTTCAAGCAGCGGCAGCGGCTGTACGCGTTGAATTCGGCCGGCGCCCACGTCGACGCCGGACGTCTGCGCGCCTTGGCCCAGATCAGCGGCGGCCGCTTCATCAGCTGGCAGCGCGCCGGCGAGCTCGACCGCGTCGCCGCGGAACTGTTGCAAGAGCCGCCGAGGGTGCTCGGCGTGGAGGCGCTCGGCGCCGACGAGCTGACTCTGGCCGCGCCGTTCGCCGAAGACGGCATGCTGCGCGTCGCCGGCCGCCTGCGCGACGCGCGCGCCGAGTTGAAACTGAGCCTGCTCGACGGCGCGACGCGGCGCAGCCTCAGCGTCGCCGTCGACGCCGACGCGCCGGCCAGCGCATTCCCGGCGCGGCTGTGGGCGAACTGGCAGATCGGCAAGCTCGAAGCCGAGCCCGAACTCAACCGCGCCGCGATCGCCCGGCTCGGCCAGCGCTTCGGCGTGGTCACCGGCGAAACCTCGCTGATCGTGCTCGACGAGCTCGCCGACTACGTGCGCTACGACATCCTGCCGCCAGAGCGCCAGGACGAGTTCCAGCGGCTCAAGGCCGCGCAGGCCGCCGAGCGCGAGGGCACCCGCAAGGCCAGCCTGGACCGCGTCGCCGGCCTGTACGCGCGACGCATCGACTGGTGGCAGCGCGACTGGCCCAAGGGCGCGCTGCCGCCGCCGCCCACGCCGGCCAAGGTCGGCGGTGCGGCCGCGGTACAACTGGCGCGCACCCGCACGCAGAACAACCTGGGCTACGCGCCCGCAGCGACGGCCGACGCGGCGGCCTCGTTGCCCGACGCGCCGGTCGCGGCGGCGCCGCCGGCGCCGGCGTCCGAACCGAGGATGCAGGAGCGCGCGGCGCCGGCGCTGGACGCGATCGTCGTCACCGGCAGCAGAATCGAGCGCGAGGCCAAGGCCGGCGGCGACGACGGCCGCGGCGCGAGCATCGCCCTGCAGCCGTGGCAGCCCGATTCGCCGTATGCCCGCCGCCTGCGCGCGGCCCCGGCCGAGCAGGTCTACCGGCTGTACCTGGACGAGCGCGATTCGCACGCCGCCAGCACCGCGTTCTACCTCGACGTCGCCGACGTGCTGGAAGAAAAGGGCCAGCGCGCGCTGGCGCTGCGGGTGCTGTCGAACCTGGCCGAGCTGGACCTGGAGAACCGCCAGGTGCTGCGCGTGCTCGGCTACCGCCTGCTGCAGGCCGGCGAGCCGGCGCTGGCGGTGCCGGTGTTCGAGCGCGTGCTGCGCCTGGCCGAAGACGAGCCGCAGAGCTTCCGCGACCTCGGCCTGGCGCTGGCCGCGGCCGGCCACTACCAGCGCGCGGTCGACACGCTGTATGAAGTGGCCGAGCGGCAGTGGGATTCGCGCTTCCCGGGGATCGAGGAGATCGCCCTGGCCGAGCTCAACGCCATCGCCGCCGCGCATCCGGCCCAGGTCGATCTGAGCCGGGTCGACGAGCGCCTGCGCCGCAACCTGCCGCTGGGCCTGCGCGCGGTGCTGAGCTGGGACAGCGACAACTCCGACATGGACCTGTGGGTCACCGACCCCAACGGCGAGAAGTGCTACTACAGCCACAAGCTGACCTACCAGGGCGGCCGCATCACTGACGACTTCACCGGCGGCTACGGCCCCGAGGAGTTCTCGCTGCGCAAGCCCAAGCCCGGCAAGTACAAGGTCGAAGCCAACTTCTTCGGCGACCGCCAGCAACTGGTGACCGGCGCGACCACGGTGCAGCTGTGGCTGAGCACCGGTTTCGGTGGAGCGGGGCAGCAGGACCGCAAGATCGCCTTGCGGCTCAAGAACGCCAAGGACACGGTGCTGGTCGGCGAGTTCGAAGTGAAGTAACCCGTCGCGACGCGGCGGCGGTGGCCCCCTGTAGGAGCGGCGCAAGCCGCGACAACGCCCCCGCCCGCCGCGCCGAACGCACGAAGCCCGACCCTCCCGTGCGCCCGCAGCCCGCCACCGCGCGGGCTGCGGGACGGTCGCGCCGCAGCGGGCGAGGGCGTTGTCGCGGCTCGCGCCGCTCCTACAGGGGGCGGCCGGACCCGCGAACGACCTGCTAGAATCGCCGGTTCATCCGCACAGCCACACACCCGGACATGATCGAACTCAATCCCGTCCGCCAGCGAATCGCCGACCTCAAGGGCCGGCTGGATTCGCTCAGGGGGTATCTTTGACTACGACGCCAAAGTCGAGCGCCTGGAAGAAGTAAACCGCGAGCTGGAAAGCCCCGACGTCTGGAACGACGCCGAACGGGCGCAGAACCTCGGCCGCGAGCGCGCCGCGCTGGAAAAGGTCGTCAACGGCATCCACACCCTGACCGAGGGTCTGGTCGGCGGCCTGGAGCTGCTGGAACTGGCCGAGATGGAAGACGACGAGTCCACCGCGCAGGCGGTGGTCGACGACGTCGACGGCTACGCCAAGGAAGTCGAGAAGCTCGAGTTCCGCCGCATGTTCTCCGGGCAGATGGACAGCGCGTCCGCGTTCGTCGACATCCAGGCCGGCGCCGGCGGCACCGAGGCCCAGGACTGGGCCGAGATCCTGCTGCGCATGTACCTGCGCTGGGCCGAGTCGCGCGGCTGGAAGGCCGAGCTGATGGAAGTCAGCGGCGGCGATGTTGCGGGCATCAAGTCGGCCACGTTCCGCGTCGAAGGCGATTTCGCCTACGGTTGGCTCAAGACCGAAACCGGCGTGCACCGGTTGGTGCGCAAGTCGCCGTTCGACTCCGACAACCGCCGCCACACCAGCTTCACCTCGGTGTTCGTGTCGCCGGAAGTCGACGACAAGATCGACATCGAGATCAATCCGGCCGACCTGAAGACCGACGTGTACCGCTCCTCGGGTGCCGGCGGCCAGCACGTCAACAAGACCGAATCGGCGGTGCGCATCACCCACGTCCCCAGCGGGATCGTCGTAGCCTGCCAGACCGAGCGCAGCCAGCACGCCAACCGCGACCGCGCGATGAAGATGCTGGCGGCGAAGTTGTACGAGCTGGAAATCCAGAAGCGCAACGCCGAGCGCGATGCGGTCGAGGCGACCAAATCCGACATCGGCTGGGGCAGCCAGATCCGCAACTACGTGCTCGACCAGAGCCGGATCAAGGACCTGCGCACCGGCATCGAGCGCAGCGACACCCAGAAAGTGCTCGACGGCGATCTCGACGAGTTCGTCGAGGCCAGCCTCAAGGCCGGCCTGCAAGTGGGCTCGAAACGCTCCGACGCGGTGTAAGCCGCGCGGCCGCAGGCGGCGACGCCGTCTGCGGCCAGGCCCCGGGCGCCGTCGCGCGCCCGCGGCGCTGCGGTTCCGCCGCGTCCTTGGCGAACGTCCACTCCGTGTTTTTCGCGCCCCCCTCCCGTCGTCGTTCCCGCGAACGCGGGAACCCAGGGCTTCACCGCGCCGACCTTCCATCGCAGATTTCCGCGCCCGGCCTCGCTGATCGCCGCCGCCGCGCGACCGGCCTTTCGCGCAAGCGCCGCCGGACTTCAGTAATCTGCCCCCTCACGCATCCCCCATCCGCATCGCCAAGACCATGACCGACGATACCCAGCTGCCGCCCATCGACGAGAACCACCTGATCGCCGAGCGCCGGGCGAAACTCACGGCGCTGCGCGGCGAGGGGATCGCGTTTCCGAACGATTTCCGTCGCGGCGATTACGTCGGCGACCTGCATGAGCGCTACGCCGACGCCGAGCAGTGGACGCAGGACGCGCTCGACGCCCAGGCCCATCGCGTCGCCGTCGCCGGCCGCATCCTGCTCAAGCGGGTCATGGGCAAGGCCAGCTTCGTCCAGATCCAGGACGAGTCCGGCCGCATCCAGTTGTTCCTGCAGTCCAACGCGCTCGGCGAAACCTACGACAAGTTCAAGGGCTGGGACGTCGGCGACATCGTCGCCGCGGAAGGCCCGCTGACCCGGACCAAGACCGGCGAACTGTCGGTCAAGGCCGAATCGCTGCGCCTGCTGACCAAGGCGCTGCGTCCGCTGCCGGACAAGTTCCACGGCCTGGCCGACGTCGAACAGCGCTACCGCCAGCGCTACGTCGACCTGATCGTCTCGCCCGAGTCGCGCGACGTGTTCGTCAAGCGCTCCAAGATCATCCGCGCGATCCGCGCCTGGCTCGACGCGCGCCGCTTCCTGGAAGTGGAAACGCCGATGATGCATTACATCCCCGGCGGCGCCGCGGCCAAGCCGTTCACGACCCACCACAACGCGCTCGACCTGCAGCTGTACCTGCGCGTGGCGCCGGAGCTCTACCTCAAGCGCCTGACCGTCGGCGGCCTGGAGCGGGTCTACGAGATCAACCGCAACTTCCGCAACGAGGGCGTGTCGACCCGGCACAACCCCGAATTCACCATGCTCGAACTGTACGAGGCCTACGCCACCTACAACGAGATCATGGACCTGACCGAGTCGGTGATCCGCGACGCCGCGCAAGAGGTGCTGGGCACCACCCAGGTCGAGTGGGACGGCAACGCCATCGACCTGGGCCCGGCGTTCCGGCGCTGGTCGATGACCGACGCGGTGCTCGAGCACAACCCCGAGATCAAGCGCGAGGATCTGCGCGACCTGGCCGCGATGCGCGCCCACGGCGCGCGCCTGAAGGTCGCGGTCAAGCCGTCCTACGGCTGGGGCAAGCTGTTGCTGGAGATCTTCGAGAAGACCGTCGAGCACACCCTGATCCAGCCGACCTTCATCACCGACCACCCGGTCGAAGTCAGCCCGCTGGCGCGCGCCAACGACCTGGATCCGGAACTGACCGACCGGTTCGAGCTGTTCGTCGGCGGCAAGGAACTGGCGAACGGCTTCTCCGAGCTCAACGACCCCGAAGACCAGGCCGCGCGCTTCCAGGCCCAGGTCGCGCAGAAGGAAGGCGGCGACGACGAGGCCATGCACTTCGACGCCGATTACATCCGCGCGCTCGAGGTCGGGTTGCCGCCGACCGGCGGCCTGGGCGTCGGCATCGACCGGCTGGTGATGCTGCTGACCGGCTCGTCCTCGATCCGCGACGTGCTGCTGTTCCCGTACATGCGTCCGGAAACGGGCGGCTGACAACCACCGGCGCCGGGCTCGGAACCTGCCGATCCCGGCGCCGCCGGTCCGCAGCGCAGGCGGGCCGCGCGCGCCATCGCAGGGTCTGAGACCCGGCCGCCGCACACTGCCCTCAACACACCGGTCGCACGGCCGCACTGAGCCCGCGCGGCCCAGGGCGTTGCGCCACAACGTCGTGCATCATCGGCAGCGGCCAGTTCGCGCTGGCCGTTACCTATTCCGGTTTGCGTACAAAACGTGATGAACGCCGCGCATTGAGCGCAGCGTTCACGTGAATGCCGGCTCACACTGGGTGCGCCGGGACTTTCGGCGGCTGCCCCGGGGCGACGCGGCGGAGTATGCTCGCAGGTCGGCAGCCGCAGGGGGCGGCCTCACTACGGATACCGCTGAGTGAACGTCGTTATCGTCGATGACCAAGCGTCCGCCAGGACGATGCTGCGCCACATCATCGAGGACATTGCGTCCGAGCTGCAGGTGCACGACTTCGGCGAGCCCGAAGCCGCATTGGCCTGGTGCGAAAGCCATCAGCCCGACCTGTTGCTGCTCGACTACCGCATGCCCGGCATCGACGGCCTGGAATTCGCCCGCCGTTTCCGCCGCCTGCCGATGCACCGCGACATCCCGATCATCCTGGTCACCGTGGTCGGCGACGAGCCGGTGCGGCAGGCCGCGCTGGAGGCCGGGGTCATCGACTTCCTGGTCAAGCCGGTGCGCCCGCGCGAACTGCGCGCGCGTTGCCGCAACCTGCTGGCGCTGCGCCAGCAGTCCGAGAACGTCAAGCAGCGCGCGCTGTCGCTGGAGCAAAGGCTGCTGTCGAGCATGCACGAGGTCGAGGAACGCGAACGCGAGACCCTGTCGCGGCTGGCGCGGGCGATCGAGTTCCGCGACGCCGGCACCAGCGCCTACCTGGAGCGGATGGCCCACATCGCCGGCCTGATCGCCGAGCAGCTGGGCATGTTCGAGGACGAGATCCGGGTCATCGAGATGGCCGCGCCGCTGCACGACATCGGCAAGATCGCGATCCCCGACGCGGTGCTGATGAAGCCCGGCCCGCTGACCGAGGAGGAGACGGCGATCATGCGCCGCCACCCCAAGATCGGCTACGAACTGCTCAGCGGCAGCCAGAACCGTTTCATTCAGGCCGGCGCGCTGATCGCCTTGCGCCACCACGAGCGCTACGATGGCTCCGGCTACCCGGACGGGCTGGTCGGCGAGGAAATTCCGCTGGAAGCGCGTATCGTGGCGGTAGCCGACGTGTTCGACGCGCTGATCTCGCCGCGTCCGTACAAGAAGGCGTGGGACGTGGACGCGGCGCTGGGCTACCTGTACGCCCAGCGCGGCCGCCTGTTCGACCCGCGTTGCGTGGACGCGTTGATCCGCAGCCGCACCCGCCTGGACGAGTTGTGCACCCGGTATTCCTCGGTACCGAACAGGCCCGGCCTGGAGTAAATCCCCCATGATCCGCCTGCTGAACTGGTTCCGGTCGACGTTGTCGCAACGCGGCGACAGCGAGCACGGCCAGGCTTTCGTCCGCATCGCCGTGCTGTTCGTGGTGCTGGCTTACATGCTGGTGCGCGGCAGCGGCGGCAGCATGCCGGTCTATCAGTACAACAACGTGCTGCTGATGGTGGTCACCGGCTTCTCGGTCGGGTTGGCGCTGATCGGCTGGATCCTGGCCGCGCCGGGCCGCTCGCACCTGCGCCGGATCATCGGCATGTGCTCGGACTACGGCCTGATGGCCGCGGCGATGATCCACATCGGCGAGCCGCTGGCCTGGGTCTACGTGATCCTGATGTGGGTGACCATCGGCAACGGCCTGCGCTTCGGCTCCGGCTACCTGTTCGGCGCGGTCGCGATGGCGCTGGCCAGCTTCGGCTCGGTGATCGTGCTCAACGATTACTGGCGCGCCAACCCGGTGCTCGGCATCGGTCTGGCCCTGGGCCTGGCGGCGATTCCGCTGTACCTGACCGGCCTGCTGCGCGCGCTGACCCGCGCCACCGACGAGGCCAAGCGCGCCAACGAGGCCAAGAGCCGGTTCCTGGCCAACATGAGCCACGAGTTCCGCACCCCGCTCAACGGCCTGGCCGGCATGTCCGAACTGTTGGCGACCACGCGCCTGGACGCCGAGCAGCGCGAATGCCTCAACACCATCCAGGCCTCGACCCGCAGCCTGCTGGCGCTGGTCGAGGACGTGCTCGACATCTCGGCGATCGAGGCCGGCAAGCTCAAGCTGAACCTGGCCGAGTTCTCGCCGCGCGAGCTGCTCGACAGCATCGGCCTGATCCTGCAGCCGCAGGCGCGGGCCAAGCAGTTGCGCTACGAAACCAGCGTGTCCGCCGACGTGCCGGCGCTGCTGCGCGGCGATGTCGGCCATCTGCGTCAGGTCCTGCTGAACCTCACCGGCAACGCGGTCAAGTTCACCGACCACGGCAGCGTGCGCCTGGAACTCGGCGTGATCGCGCAGGCCGACGGCGGGGTGCGGCTGCGCTTCACCGTGACCGACACCGGCATCGGCATTCCGATGGCGATGCGCCAGCGCCTGTTCGAAGCTTTCGAGCAGGCCGACGTGAGCCTGGCGCGGCGTTACGGCGGCACCGGCCTGGGCACCACCATCGCCAAGGGCCTGACCGAGGCGATGGGCGGCAGCATCGGCTTCGAAAGCACCGAACAGCGCGGCAGCCGGTTCTGGGTGGAACTGCCGTTCCAGCGCGTGGCGGTCCTGCCGGAGCCGGCGCTGGCCGAGGCCGATGCGGTCGAGGCCACGCCGCGCAACGATCCGGAAAACGTCATCGCCTTCTCCGATCCGTTCCTGCGCCATCGCGCGCGGGTGCGCAGCCTGCAGGTGCTGGTCGCCGACGACCACTCCGCCAACCGCATGGTGTTGCAGCGGCTGTTGCAGAAGGCCGGCCATCGCGCGGTCTGCGTGGAGGGCGGCGAGGAAGTGCTCAACGCGCTGGCGGTCAGCGATTACGACGCGGTGATCGCCGACCTGCACATGCCCGGCATCAGCGGCCTGGACCTGCTGCGCGAGCTGCGGGTCATGGAAGCCGGCGGCGGCCGGCGTACGCCGGTGGTGGTGCTCAGCGCCGACGTCACGCCCGATTCGATCCAGGCCTGCCAGCGGGCCGGGGCGCGCGCGTTCCTGGCCAAGCCGGTGTCGACCGTGCGCCTGCTGGATATCCTGGCGGACATCGCCGCCAACGCGCGCATCGCCGCGGTCTCTGCCGCGCCGCAGCGGCCGGATCCGCCGGCGGGCGCAAGCGACAGCGCGTTCGATCCTTCGGTGCTCGACGAGCTCGGCAGCCTCGGCATGGGCGAGGGCTTCGAGCGCGAATTCATCGCCCAGTGCCTGCGCGACGCCGACGCTTGCATCCTCGCCCTGGCCGACGCGGGCGAACGCGGCCAATGGGAACGCGTGCGCGAGCACGCCCACGCACTCAAGGGCGTGGCGAGCAACCTGGGGTTGGTCAAGTTGGCGACCGTGGCCGGCGAGCTGATGCAGCTGCCGGACTGGCAGGTCGCCGCCGAATGGCGGACCCGGCAGGGTGCGCTCAACGAGCGGCTGGCCCAGGGCAGGGAAGCGCTCGATGCACGCGAGCGGCAATGCCACGCGCGCGAAGGCGACGAGCGCTCCCCCTGAAACGCCGTCGAGGGGGCATGGCAGTCAGGCCGCCACGGCACGACGCTCCTGCGCCCGCACGATCCGGTCCATCGTCCGCAGCGCCTTGTCCGGCAGCGCCAGCGCGGTGTCGACCCACAGCTCGGTGATCGCCATCAGTTCCTGGTAGCTGGCCGGCTGCGCGATCTGGCGCATCCGGTTCATCGCCAGGTACGAGTGCGGCGAGCGCTGCTGGCGGCGGATCAGATCGGCCACCGCGGCTTCGCCCTGGCCGCGCGGCACCAGGATGTCGACCACGCCGAGCCGGTGCATTTCCTCGCTGCTGAGCATGGCGCCTTCCATGATGAGCCGCTCGGCCACGCGCGGGCTGACCCGCTTGCACAGGAACGTGTACGCGCCCATGCCCGGGAACAGGTCGAACACCACCTCCGGCAGGCCCATGTCGACGCCTTCCTCGGCGACGATGGTGTGGCACGACAGCGCCAGTTCCAGCCCGCCGCCGAGCGCGTCGCCCTGGACCAGGGCGATGGTGTGCACGTCGCCGCCGAGCCCGCCGTGGATGTGGTGCACGCCGTCGACGCAGCGGCGCGCGTACGCCAGCAGGCTGTCGCGATCCTGGTTGCGGATCAGTTGCGAGAACAGCTCCAGGTCGCCGCCCAGATTGAACGCCGGCGCCGACGAGGCCAGCACCGCATGGCGCAAACGCCCGGGTTCGCGCTGTCCTTCGCGCAGGCTGATCGAGGACAGGAACGCCCACATGTCTTCCATGAGTTCGGTGCGGAAGCACGGCCTGACGCCGAGGCGGATGTCCTCGTGCATGTACAGCCAATGCGCGAGTCCGTCCGCGGAGGATTCCAGGCGCAGGGTGGGGTAGGCGCGTACGCGATGGAGTTTTTCGATAGAGCTCATGGATGCGGTCCTCGGCGATGGCCGCCCGCAGGGCTGGGTGCGGTGGGCCGCGAGCGGCGATTTTGGGAGCCCACGCATCGATGCTACACCCCGTTCCCGCCGTAAAAATAAAAGCCCCTCCGGAGAGGGGCTTGCACGGGATCGGGTGCGTCGCGCAGGGTATTTTACCCTGCGCCGGGACTACCCATGCTCACGCGTCTTCACGCCGCCGCGGGCGGGTCGCGCAGCTCGCGGCGCAGGATCTTGCCGACGTTGGTCTTGGGCAGTTCCTTGCGGAACTCGACGAACTTGGGATGCTTGTAGCCGGTGAGGTTGGCGCGCGCGTGCGCCTTGACGTCCTCGGCGGTCAGTTCCGGATCCTTCTTGACGATCACCACCTTGACCGCTTCGCCGGATTTTTCGTCCGGAACGCCGACCGCGGCGACTTCCAGCACGCCGGGCATCAGCGCGATCACGTCCTCGATCTCGTTGGGATACACGTTGAAGCCGGAGACCAGGATCATGTCCTTCTTGCGGTCGACGATGTAGAAGAAACCGTTCTCGTCCATCCGCGCCATGTCGCCGGTGTGCAGCCAGCCGTCGTCGTCGATGACCTTGGCGGTTTCCTCGGGTTTCTGCCAATAGCCCTTCATCACCTGCGGGCCCTGGATACACAGCTCGCCGACTTCGCCCATCGGCAGGATCCGGCCTTCCTCGTCCTTGACGCAGGCGTCGGTGGAGGAGATCGGCAGGCCGATCGCGCCGTTGTACTCGGCCAGGTCCATCGGGTTGATGCACGCGGCCGGCGAGGTTTCGGTCAGGCCGTAGGCTTCCACCAGGGTCACGCCGGTGACCTGCTTCCAGCGCTCGGCGACCGAGCGCTGCACCGCCATGCCGCCGCCGAGGGTGAGGTGCAGGTGCGAGAAATCGACCTCGTCGAAGCCCGGCGTGTTGAGCAGGCCGTTGAACAGCGTGTTGACGCCGGTGATCGCGGTGAAGCGGTTGTTCTTCAGTTCCTTCACGAACCCCGGCATGTCGCGCGGGTTGGTGATCATGTGGTTGAGGCCGCCGAACTTCATGAACACCAGGCCGTTCGCGGTGAGCGCGAAGATGTGGTACAGCGGCAGCGCGGTGATGATGATTTCCTCGCCCATGCGCGCGTTGGTGCCGATCCACGCGGCGGCCTGCTGCATGTTGGCGACCAGGTTGCGATGGGTCAGCATCGCGCCCTTGGCGACGCCGGTGGTGCCGCCGGTGTATTGCAGGAACGCGATGTCGGCCGGCGCGATGTCGACCTGCGGCAGCTTGTGCATCTGCCCGAGGGTCAGCGCGTCGCGGAAGCGCACCGAGCCCGGGATGTCGTAGTCGGGCACCATCTTCTTCACGTACTTCAGCGCGAAGTTCATGATCGGGCCCTTGAGCCCGCCGACCATGTCGCCCAGGCCGGTGGTGATCACCTTCTGCACCTGGGTGCCGGCGACCACGTCCTGCACGGTCTTGGCGAAGTTGTCGAGCACGAACACCACCTTCGTGCCGGAGTCATCGAGCTGGTGCTTGAGCTCGCGCGTGGTGTACATCGGATTGGTGTTGACCACGGTCAGGCCGGCGCGCAGCACGCCGAAGGTCGCGATCGGGTACTGCAGGCAGTTGGGCATCATGATCGCGACGCGATCGCCCTTCTTGAGCTTGAGCTCGCCGAGCAGATAGGCGGCGAACTGGGCGCTGAGCCGGTCGATCTCGCCGTAGGTCAGTGTCTTGCCGAAGTTGCGGAAGGCGGGGCGGTCGCGGAACTTTTCGATCGCGTTTTCCAGCACCGAGACCACGGACGGGAATTCCTCCACGTCGATCTGTGCGGGCACGCCTTGCGGATAGTGGGCAAGCCACGGACGGTTCAAACTCATCGCGATCCCCTCGTTAATCGCTCGTCGATTCTGTCCGCTAGCCGCGCAAGTGCGCCGGCGTACGGTGTGTTTTCTCGATTGGAGCATAGGCTCTAGCGAGTGGCAAGGCGGTGCCCGGCGACGTTGCCGGGGACGCCGCGGACCTGTCAGGATCGAGTGCGCGCGGCCGGGCGAACGGTCGTGCGAATCCGCCCGGTCGGAGTTTTCGCGGGCATGCCCATGAGGTTCGCGCCTATGAAGTCGGTAGCGATGATGTCCGCAGCGACGAAGTCCGCAGTCATGTTGAGCCGATCGACGCAGGCGGCCGCCACCGCGGCAAGCCCGCGCCGACGCGGCGGATGGTGGCTGGCGGCGCTGCTGGTCCTGGCCGGCTGCGGCGGCGGTTCGCCGGAACAGCGCTTGCGCGCGTCGATGGAGCAACTGCAAGGCGCGATCCAGGCGCGCGACGCCAAGGCGGTGCAGGCGCAACTGGCCGAGGATTTCGTCGGCCCCGAGGGCCTGGACCGCGATGGCGCGCGACGGCTGGCGGCGGGCAGCTTCCTGCGCTATCGCGACGTGTGGCTGCAGATCGCGGCGGTCGACTACCAGGTGCAGGGCGACCGCGCCACGGTCGCGTTCGAAGCCGCGCTCGGCGGCGGCTCCGGCCGCGCCTTGCCCGACGCGGCGCAGCTCTATCAGGTGCGCATCGGCTGGCGCTTGCGCGACGGCGAGTGGCGGATGATTTCGGCGGAGTGGAAGCCCAGGCTTTGAAGCAGGAGATAGCGAATAGGAGCCAGGAGATAGCGGATAGGAGCTAGGAGATAGCGAAAGCGGCAGATAGCGTTGAGCTGCTTTCGCTATCTCCTAGCTCCTATCCGCTATCTCCTGGCTCCTATTCGCTATGTCCTGCGCAAGCTATGCTTGCGGCTTACGCAAGGATGAAGCCGTAAGCGATGGAATCAGTCCTGACCGCCGAGCAGGCGCTCGCGCTCGCGCCCGACGGCGCTTCGGCCAAGGCCGCCACCGGCCTGGCCTCCGACCGCCACTGGGTGTCGCTGGGCCGCGACGCCGATGCGCTGTGGGGCGAATGCAAGGGCAGCGGCGCCAAGCCGTACCAGGCGCAGGTCGATCTGGCCGCGCTGGTGACCCGCTGTTCCTGCCCCAGCCGCAAGTTTCCGTGCAAACACGCGCTGGCGTTGTTGCTGATGCAGGCGCGCGCCGGCATCGCCGCAGCGGCGCGGCCGGCGTGGGTGGACGAGTGGCTGAACTCGCGCCGCGATCGCGCCGAGAAGAAAGAACAGGCCGCGGCCAAAACCGCCGCCGCGCAAGCCGCCGACCCGGCCGCCGCCGCGGCCGCCGCGGCCAAGCGCGAAGCCGCGCGTTGGAAGCGCATCGACCAGGGCAGCGCCGAATTGCAGCGCTGGATCGGCGACCAACTGCGTCGCGGACTGGCTTCGTTCGGCCCGCAACAACGCGCCGAATGGACGGCGATGGCCGCGCGCATGGTCGACGCGCAGGCGCCGGCGCTGTCGGCGCACGTGTTGGCCGCGACCGAAGCGATGGCCGCGGGCGTGGCCGGGGCGCCGGCGGTGGTCGAACGCTTCGGGCTGATCTGGCTGTTGCGCGAGGCGCTGGTCCGGCGCGACACCCTGTCGCCGCAGCGATTGGCCGATGTGCGCACCGCGCTGGGCTGGGTCTACGACAAGGACGATCTGGCCACGCTCGGCGAAAGCCTGCGCGATCGCTGGAGCGTGCAGGGCCAGCGCATCGACGAACGCGACGACCGCTTGTTCGAACGCCGGGTGTGGCTGCGCGGGCAGGCCAGCGGCCGCGACGCGCTGCTGCACGATTACGCCTACGGCGGGCGCGGCTGGGAACAGCAGTGGCTCGACGGGCGCAGCGTCGAGGCGACACTGCGCTTCTTCCCCGGCAGCGTGCCGTTGCGCGCGCTGGCGCTGGAGCAGGGCGCGGCGCAGCCGGCGCCGCGCTGGTCGCAGCCGGCGGCGGAGGCGATCGAACGCGCGTCGCTGGCGTTCGCCGCGAATCCGTGGCTGCAGTGGTGGCCGCTGAGCATCGCCGACGCGGTGCCGGTGCGCGAGGACGCGCGCTGGTGGCTGCACACGCCGGCCGGCCGCTTGCCGTTGGCCCTGGGCGAGGCGGCCGGCTGGAACCTGCTCGCCCACAGTGGCGGACGCGCGCTACAGGTGATGGGCGAATGGGACGGCCGCGAGCTGCGGCCGCTGAGCGCATGGCGCGGCGAAGACGCGGCGCAGCAATGGAGTCTGGCGGCATGAGCGCGGCAGGAGCGGCGGCGCACGCCGATTGGATCAAGCCGGCCCTGGTCGGCGTCGACGGCGCGCGCATGCCGGCGTTTCCGGCGCCGGTCGCCGCGCTGCTGGAGCAGGCGCGGCAAGCGCAAGCCGGCGACGGCGACGCGCCGGCCCGCTACGCGCGCGGCGCGGCGGCGATGGCCGCGTGCCGGCTGGCCGCGGTGGAACTGGCGCCGGCCGCGGCCGAACCGCCGCCGGCCGCGCCCGATGATGCGCGCATGCTCGGCGAAGGCGAGCCGTTGGCGGCGGCGCTGCGCGCGATCTTCCGCGGCGACAGCGAGCGCCTGCATCACGAAGCCTGCCAGCGTCTGGCCGAACTGGGTCGGGCGCTGCCGGCGGGCGCGCTGGCGTCCGCGCTCGATGCCGGCCGGCAACGCGCGCGCCTGCGTGCGCCGCTGCTGCCGGTGCTCGGCGAACGCGGCCTGTGGCTGGCCCGGCTCAATCCCGATTGGCGCTACGCCGACCGCGGTGCGGCGGGCGAGGGCGAAGGCGAAGCAGCCGGCGATGCCTCCGCCGAGTCCGAACGCCTCTGGCAGGAAGGCAGTTTCGAACAGCGTCTGGCCTGGTTCGCGCAACTGCGCGCCACCGACCCGGCGCGCGCGCGCGCGCGGCTGCAAGCGCAGCTCGGCGAACTGCCGGCGAAAGAGCGCGCCGCCTTCGTCGCCGAATTCGACGCCGGCCTGAGCGCGGACGACGAGCCGCTGCTGGCCGGCTTGCTCAAGGACCGCGGCCGCGACGTGCGCCGGCTCGCCGCCGGCGCGCTGGCGCGGCTGCCGCAGTCGGCGCACGCGCTGAGGCTGCAGGCGTGGCTGGCGCCGCTGCTGACCCAGGAGCGCGCGCTGCTGGTCAAGCGCTGGGCCCTCGACGCGCCGCAGGCCGCCGACCCCGACTGGGCCAACGCCGGCATCGACGCCGCGCGCCCGCAGAACGACGCGCTCGGCGAACGCGCGTGGTGGCTGTACCAATTGATCCGGCAGATGCCGCTGCGTTGGTGGTGCGAGCGCACCGGCATGGACGCCGCCGCGCTGCTGGCCTGGGCGGCCAAGAGCGACTGGAAGGACGCCTTGCACCGCGGCTGGCTCGAACGCATCCACCGCGACGATGCCGACTGGGCCGCGGCGATGCTCGACGCGCCCGGCCACGCCTTTCGCAACCACCACGCCGAACTGCTGGCGCTGTTGCCGCCGGCGCAGCGCGTGCGGCGTTGGCCGCGCAGCTTCCAGGAGTTGTGCCGCAGCGGCCGCTTCGACGAAGTCGTCGGCTCGTGCGCGCCGGGCCAGTGGCTGCCGCTGGACTATTCGCGACTGGTCGGCGCCGGCCTGGCCGAGGCGGGCGAGACCCTGCGCCAGGACTGGAGCCTGCGCCAGAACGCCCAGGCCCTGGTCGAAGTGCTGCACCCGCAGGCCCTGCGCGACTGGCATGCGCCGCCGCGCGGGCCCGACGACACCCCGGCCCTGGCCGACTGCCTCGCCGCGCTGGAACGTACCGCGCACGCGCGGCGCGTGCTGCACGCCTGAGTCCACCGTGGCCGCACCCTGATTTCGAATCGAACACATCTCTGCACGGAGTTCCGATGACCGCCGCCGTCCTGCGCCAACACGCCGAAATCCAGTTCGCCGAAGAGCTCGAACAACTGGCCAAGGCCGACGACCGCCAGCGCCCCGCCAACTGGAAACTGTCGCCGTGGGCGGTGGTGACCTATCTGCTCGGCGGCAAGCTCGACAACGGCTTCGAGGTCAGCGCCAAGTACATCGGCAACCGCCGGCTGATGGAAATCGCGGTCGCCACCGTCGCGACCGACCGCGCCTTGCTGCTGTTCGGCGTGCCCGGCACGGCCAAGTCGTGGGTGTCGGAACACTTGAGCGCGGCGATCAGCGGCGATTCGACCCTGCTGATCCAGGGCACCGCCGGCACCAGCGAGGAACAGATCCGCTACGGCTGGAACTACGCGCAACTGCTGGCGCACGGCCCGAGCGAGAACGCGCTGGTGCCGAGCCCGATGATGAACGCGATGAAGCTCGGCAAGATCGCCCGGGTCGAGGAACTGACCCGCATTCCCGCCGACGTCCAGGACACCCTCATCACGGTGTTGTCGGAAAAGACCCTGCCGGTGCCGGAACTCGGCAGCGAGGTGCTGGCCGCGCGCGGCTTCAGCGTGATCGCCACCGCCAACAACCGCGACAAGGGCGTCAACGAACTGTCCAGCGCGCTCAAGCGCCGCTTCAACACGGTGATCCTGCCGGTGCCGTCGAGCGAGGACGAGGAAGTCTCGATCGTGGTCAAGCGCGTGCGCGAACTCGGCCGCGCCCTGGAGCTGCCGGCCGAGCCGCCGGCGCTGAAGGAAGTGGCGCGGATCGTGCGGATCTTCCGCGAACTGCGCAACGGCCAGACCGAGGACGGCAAGTCCAAGCTCAAGACGCCGAGCTCGACCCTGTCCACCGCCGAGGCGATCTCGGTCATCAACAACGGCATGGCCCTGGCCGGCCACTTCGGCGACGGCGTGCTGCGCCCGGCCGACATGGCCGCCGGCATGATCGGCGCGGTGGTCAAGGATCCGGTCCAGGATCAGGTGGTGTGGACGGAGTATCTGGAAACCGTAGTCAAGGAACGCGCCGACTGGAAGGACCTCTACCGCGCTTTCCGCGAACAGCTCTGAGCGCGGCATGAGCGCCACGCTCAGTTACTTCGGCATCCGCCACCACGGGCCGGGCTGCGCGCGCAGCCTGCGCAAGGCGCTGGACGCGTTGCGGCCCGATTGCGTGCTGATCGAAGGCCCGGCCGGCGCGGAAGCGCTGGTGGCCGCGCACCTGCACGATGCGCAGTTGCAGCCGCCGGTCGCGCTGCTGTCGTACGGCGTCGACGATCCGCAACTGGCCGTGTTCCATCCCTACGCCGAGTTCTCGCCGGAATGGCAGGCGATGCGCTGGGCGGTCGAGCACGGCGCGGCGGTGCGTTTCATCGACGTGCCGGCCGGCGCCAGCCTGGCCTGGCAGCGCGCGCGGCGCGAAGGCGCGCCCGGCGGCGAAGCCGCGGCGGGCGAGGGCCGGGCGGAGAAGCCGGAAGAACTCGCCGACGACGCGGCCAGTCTGGATGCGTTGCCCGAAACCGAAACCGTCGCCGAAGACGCAGTCGAGCGCCGCGACCCGCACCGCGATCCGCTCGACTGGCTCGCCCACGCCGCCGGCTACGCCGACGGCGAGAGCTGGTGGAACCACATGGTCGAAGAGCGCGGCGACGGCGAAGGCCTGTTCGAAGCGATCGCTGCGGCGATGGGCGAGTTGCGCGACAACGCCGAGCTGCGCAACGGCCTGGATCCCGGCGAAGAAGCCTTGCGCGAAGCGCATATGCGCAGCGCGATCCGCGACGCGGCCAAGCAGGAATTCGAGCGCATCGCCGTGGTCTGCGGCGCCTGGCACGTGCCGGCGCTGACCGCCAAGGCCAGCGTCGCGGCCGACAAGGCCTTGCTGAAAGACCTGCCCAAACTCAAAGCCGCGGCGACCTGGGTGCCGTGGACCTACCGCCACCTCAGCAGCGCCAGCGGCTATGGCGCCGGCATCGATTCGCCCGGTTGGTACGAACACCTGTGGCGCCACGGCAGCGGCCAGTCGCGCAGCGTCGGTTGGTTCGCGCGGGTCGCGCGGGTGCTGCGCGAGCACGCGCTGGACTGCTCGTCCGCGCACCTGATCGAAGCCGCGCGCCTGGCCGATACGTTGGCCGCGCTGCGCGAACGCCCGGCGCCGAGCCTGGACGAGCTCAACGAAGCCACCCTGAGCATCCTGTGCAACGGCGACGACGCGCCGATGCGGCTGATCGAGCAGGCGCTGATGATCGGCGAGCGCACCGGCTCGGTCCCCGAGTCGGTCCCGACGGTGCCGCTGCAACGCGACCTGGAGGCCCAGCGCAAGCGCCTGCGGCTCAAACCCGAGGCGCTGAGCAAGCCGCTGGAACTGGACCTGCGCAACGACACCGACCTGCAGCGCAGCCAACTGCTGCACCGCCTGTTGCTGCTCGACATCGGCTGGGGCCGGCTCGGCGGCGCCGGCCGTTCGCGCGGCAGTTTCCGCGAAGTGTGGGAACTGGCGTGGCAGCCGGCGTTCGAGATCGAACTGATCGTCGCCAGCCGCTACGGCCAGACCGTCGAGCAGGCCGCGACCGCGCGCGCGATCGAAACGGCGCGCCACAGCGAGCGCTTGCCGGACCTCTCGCGGCTGATCGACCGGGTGCTGCTGGCGAACCTGCCCGGCGCGGTCGAAGCGGTCGCCGCCGAACTGCAGGCGCGCGCCGCGGTCGACGCCGATCCGCTGTCGCTGCTGGCGGCGCTGCCGGCGCTGGCCAACGTGCAGCGCTACGGCAACGTGCGCAACACCGATGCGGCGCAGGTGCGGCATCTGTTCGACGGCATGCTCGCGCGCGCCTGCATCGGCCTCACGATCGCGTTGGGCGGGCTCGACGAAGCCGCCGCCGGCGACGCGCGCGACACCCTGCTCGCCGCCGACCGCGCGGTGGAGCTGCGCGAAGACGAGGCCCAGACCGCCGCCTGGCGCGGCGCCTTGCGCCAGATCGCGTTGGCCCTGAGCGCCACGCCGCTGCTGCGCGGCCTGGCCACGCGCCTGCTGTTCGACGCCGGCGCGTTCGACTGCGAAGCGGTGGCGCGCGAGCTGAGCCTGAACCTCTCGTCCGGCGCCGAACCGCTGGAAGCGGCGCAGTGGCTGGACGGTTTCCTCAACCGCAACGCCGCGGTGCTGCTGCACGACGACGCGGTGTGGGCGCTGATCGACGCCTGGATCACCCGGCTCGGGCACGAGCACTTCCTGCGCGTGGTGCCGCTGCTGCGGCGCAGCTTCGCCGAATTCGAAGCCGCCGACCGGCGCGACCTCGGCCTGCGGGTCAAGCGCCCGGCCGGCGCCGCGCCGGCGCTGGCCGCGCAGCCGCCCTGGGACGAAAACCGCGCCGCGCGCGCCTTGCCGCTGCTGCGCGAACTGTTCGGCCTGAGCGCCGCGGGAGACGCACGATGAGCGTGGATACGAACCCGGCCGACGACGCGGCCGTGCCGAGCACGCGCGAGGAGCGCTGGCGCATGGTCCTGGGCAGCGAAGCCCAGAACAGTTGCGGCGGCCTCGGCGCGGGCTTATCGCCGATGGACGCGGCGTTGGCCGCACTGTACGAGCCCAGCGGCCCTGGCGGTTTATCGCGTCGCGGCGGTCGCGGCGGTTCGGCGCCGAACGTGGCGCGCTGGCTCGGCGACATCCGCAAGTACTTCCCGACCAGCGTGGTCCAGGTCATGCAGCGCGACGCCCTGCAGCGCCTGGACCTGCGCCAGATGCTGCTGGAAAAGGAAATGCTCGAAGGCCTGCAGCCCGACGTGCACATGGTCGCCAACCTCGTCTCGCTGTCGGGAGTGATTCCGGCCGAGACAAAGGAGACCGCGCGCATGGTGGTGCGGCGCGTGGTCGAGGAACTGATGCGCAAGCTCGAAGAGCCGATGCGTTCGGCGGTGACCGGCGCGCTCGACCGCGCCCGCCGCACGCGCCGGCCGCGCCATGCCGAGATCGACTGGAACCGCACCATCCGCGCCAACCTCAAGCACTGGCAGGCCGACTACCGCACCGTCATTCCGCAACAGCTGATCGGCTTCGGGCGCAAATCGCGGCGGCCGCAGCGCGAGATCACCCTGTGCATCGACCAGAGCGGCTCGATGGCCGCTTCGGTGGTGTATTCGAGCATCTTCGGCGCGGTCATGGCCTCGCTGCCGGCGGTGGCGACGCGGCTGGTGGTGTTCGACACCGCGGTGGTCGACATGACCGAGCAGCTCGACGACCCGGTCGACCTGTTGTTCGGGGTGCAACTCGGCGGCGGCACCGACATCCACGGTGCGGTGGCTTATTGCCAGGGGCTCATCCGCGAGCCGCGCAACAGCATCCTGGTGCTGATCTCGGATCTGTACGAAGGCGGCGTCGAGGCCAAGCTGCTGGCGCGCGCGCAGGAGCTGGTCGAGGCGGGCGTGCAGTTCATCGTGCTGCTGGCGCTCAGCGACGAGGGGCGGCCGGCGTACGACCAATCGTTGGCGGCGAAACTCGCGGCGCTCGGCGTGCCTTCGTTCGCGTGCACGCCGGATGCGTTTCCGGGATTGATGGCGGCGGCGATCCGCCGCGACGACGTCAATCAGTGGGCGGCCGGGAACGGGTTGGTGCCTACGCGGGCGGAGGGGTAGGGGCCGAAACCAACCGCGGAACGCCCCCTGTAGGAGCGACGCAAGTCGCGACCGCGACAACGCAACCATCGCGCGGGTTTCGGCGTAGGTGCGTTGTCGCGGTCGCGACTTGCGTCGCTCCTACAGTCGGATACGAACCTTTCGACGACCCCAAAACGCAAAAGGCCCAGGCAACCACCCGGGCCCTTCGCGAAACCGGCGAGCCTCAGCCCGCCTTCTTCGCCGCCAACTGCCGCAGCACGTAGTGCAGGATGCCGCCGTGGCGGAAGTACTCCGTTTCCTTCGGCGTCAGCAACAGCACCTTCGCCTCGAACGCGATCTCGCTGTCATCGGCCTTCTTCGCCGTGACCTTGGCGGTCTTGGCCTTGCCGTCGTCCAGCCCGGTCACGCTGACCACCTCGGAACCGTCCAGCCCCAGGCTCTGCGCGTTCTCGCCGTCCTTGAACTGCAACGGCAGCACGCCCATGCCGACCAGGTTCGAACGGTGGATGCGCTCGAAGCTCTCGGCGATCACCGCCTTGACCCCAAGCAGGTTGGTGCCCTTGGCCGCCCAATCGCGCGAGGAACCGGTGCCGTATTCCTTGCCGGCGAACACCACCAGCGGCACGCCGTCGGCCTTGTACTTCATCGCCGCGTCGTAGATCGCCAGCTTCTCCGGCGCAGCGCCGTCCTTGCCGTAGTACAGCGTGTTGCCGCCTTCCTCGCCGCCGAACATCAGGTTCTTGATGCGGATGTTGGCGAAGGTGCCGCGCACCATCACATCGTCGTTGCCGCGGCGCGAGCCGTAGCTGTTGAAGTCGACCGGCTGCACGCCGCGCGAGATCAGGAAGCGGCCCGCCGGCGAGTCCTTCTTGATGTTGCCGGCCGGCGAGATGTGGTCGGTGGTGATCGAATCGCCGAACAGGCCCATGACCCGCGCGCCGTGCACGTCGTCGATGCTGCCGACGTCCATCGTCATGCCGTCGAAGTAGGGCGGGTTCTTGATGTAGGTCGAGGATTCGTCCCACTGGAACGACTCGCCGTCCGGCGAGGCGATCTGGTTCCAGCGGGTGTCGCCCTTGAACACGTCGGCGTAGTTCTGCGCGAACAGTTCCGGGCCCACCGTCGCCGCGATGGTATCGCCGATCTCCTTGTTCGACGGCCAGATATCGCGCAGGAATACGTCCTTGCCGTCGCTGCTCTTGCCGATCGGTTCCTTGGTCAGATCGATATTGACCGTGCCGGCGATCGCATACGCCACCACCAGCGGCGGCGAGGCCAGGTAGTTGGCCTTCACTTCCGGATGCACGCGGCCTTCGAAATTGCGGTTGCCCGACAGCACTGAGGCCACCACCAGTTCGTTTTCGGCGATGCCCTTGGACACTTCGTCCGGCAGCGGGCCGGAGTTGCCGATGCAGGTGGTGCAGCCGTAGCCGACCACGTAGAAGCCGAGCTTCTCCAGGTCGTCGAGCACGCCGGCCTTCTTGAGGTAATCGGTCACCACCAGCGAGCCCGGTCCGAGCGAGGTCTTGACCCAGGGCTTGGACTTCAGCCCGAGCTTGGCGGCGTTGCGCGCGAGCAGGCCGGCGCCGAGCATCACCGCGGGATTGGAGGTGTTGGTGCACGAGGTGATCGCGGCGATCACCACCGAGCCGTCGCACAGCTCGGCGTCCTGCTCCTGGATGCGGATCTTCGACACCGGCTTGGCCGCGAGCTGGCTCGCCTGCGGCTGGTCGCCGCCTTCGCCCTTGAGCTCCTCGATCGCGCAACCCACGCCCTTGGGCTTGCGGTTGGCGACCAAGGGGCCGAGGTTTTCCTGGAAGTTGGAATGCACGTTCTCGAGCAGCACCCGGTCCTGCGGACGCTTGGGGCCGGCCAGCGACGGCTTGACGTCGCCGAGGTCGAGCGCGAGCGTGGCCGAGTATTCGGCGTGCGCCTGGCCCGGCTCGTGCCACAGGCCCTGGGCCTTGGCGTAGGCTTCGACCAGCGCGATCTGCTCGTCGCTGCGGCCCGACAGGCGCAGGTAGTTCAGCGATTCGGCGTCGATCGGGAAGATGCCGCAGGTCGCGCCGTACTCGGGCGCCATGTTGGCGATGGTGGCGCGGTCGGCCAACGGCAGGTGCTGCAGGCCGTCGCCGTAGAACTCGACGAACTTGCCGACCACGCCGTGCTTGCGCAGCATCTGGGTCACGGTCAGCACCAGGTCGGTCGCGGTGCTGCCTTCGGGCAGCTTGCCGGTCAGCTTGAAGCCGACCACCTGCGGAATCAGCATCGACGAAGGCTGGCCGAGCATCGCCGCCTCGGCTTCGATGCCGCCCACGCCCCAGCCGAGCACGCCGATGCCGTTGATCATCGTGGTGTGGCTGTCGGTGCCGAACACGGTGTCGGGGAAGGCCTGCAGCTGGCCGTCGACCTCGCGGCCCATGACCACGCGGGCGAGGTTTTCCAGGTTGACCTGATGGACGATGCCGGTGTTCGGCGGCACCACCTTGAAATTCTCGAACGACTTCTGGCCCCAGCGCAGGAAGCTGTAGCGCTCCTTGTTGCGTTCGAACTCGATCTTGCCGTTGAGGTCGAGCGCGTCCGGACGGCCGAACACGTCGACCTGCACGGAGTGGTCGATAACCAGTTCGGACGGGATCAGCGGATTGATCTGCTTCGCATCGCCGCCGAGCTTGCCGACCGCGTCGCGCATCGCCGCCAGGTCGACCACGCAGGGCACGCCGGTGAAGTCCTGCAACACCACGCGCGCCGGCATGAACGCGATCTCGGTGTCGGGTTCCTTCTTCGCGTCCCAGTGCGCCACCGCCTCGATGTGTTCCTTGCCGACCGTGGCGCCGCCGTCTTCGTGACGCAGCAGGTTCTCCAGCAGGATCTTCATCGAATACGGCAGGCGGGCGATGTCGAAGCGCTCGCCCAGCACCGGCAGGCTGAAATAGGTGTAGTCGCGGCCGTTGACGGACAACTGGCGGCGGGTCGAAAACGAGTCGCTCATTCGATGAACTCCTTTAGAAGTGCTGGCTCGCGCCTCGCGCGCGGCGAGGATCTGCTTGCGGTGGACCTGGCAACGCAGTGCGTGGCGGGGTCGGTGGCCGGATTATCCACCAGTTGCGCAGCGGCGGATGTGCACGCGGTGTCGACAAGGGCGGGGCGCGGCGACGGCCGGCGTCCGTCGGCGTTCGCGCTGGACCGGCGTTTCGTCGCGCGTTTCGCGCAGCCTTGCGGCGTTTGCGCGATCGCCGCGGCGCCGCGCACAACGCAGCGTTGCGCGGGGAGGCGATATCGGCGAACCGGACATGCGTGCGTGCGTGCGGCGAACGCGGGCGCTGGCTCGCGTTCGCGCCGAGCCGGTCGCGCGTCGGCGTCGTCGGCGAGGCGGCGCAGAGTCGGTGCGGCGTTGAAGCATCGGGCCGGTTGGTTGCACGCGCACGACGAACGCCGGTTGCGCGCGTCCGCTGCGGACGAACTGCTCGCTTCGATCGGAATCGGGTTCGCGCGGGCGATGGCGCGGCGATCTTGCGGGCCGGCGACGTGGCCGCCTCGGTCGCCGACGCGGCGTTCCCGAGTGCGTCGATGTTGGCCGAAACGCCATCGCAAGACGGTCCCGCCCACAGGGCCCAGCAGTGGCGGCGCAGGTCGTCTTCGCCGCAGCGGCCTCGTCGAGCCGCCCCGAGGGCGGCATCGCGCGCCGACTGAGGCCTGAACGATACGGCCCGGGCGCCGGGATCCGGCCAGCGGACGTGGCTGGACCGGCGTTGGAAGTAACGGTAAGTATCTGTAATAAATAAGAATTATATTGAGTCCGCGGTGCAGGCCGCGGCCGGACACCCGCACCGTCCGAGCGCGCGGCCATTCGGTACGCCGGTCGAAGTATGTATAATGCGCGCATACTTTCCGGAGCGTACCCATGGAAGCCACTGTCGCCGAGCGCGGCCAGATCACCCTTCCCAAGGCGGTGCGCGACGCTCTCGGCCTGACCAAGGGCACCTTGCTGAAGGTCGAGCTCGACGGCAGCCGCATCATCCTGCGCAAGAGCGTCGACGACGCGATCTCCAAGGCGCGCGGCAAGTTCGCCCTGGACGGCTTCGATTCCAGCGAAGACGCCGCGCGCGCGGTGCGCGACGAGGAATGAGCCGGTGATCGCGGTCGATGCGCCGGTATTGATCGAACTGCTGAGCGACGGCCCGCAGGCCGACGCGGTCGAGTCCTGCCTGCGCCAGAGCCTGGTCGGCGGCCGCGTGGTGGTGTGCGACATCAGCCTCGCGCAGATCTGCGCGGCGCTGCGCGGCGGCGCCGAGGTGCAGGAAGCGCTGGAGGAAATGGGCATCCATTTCAACGCGCTGGAAGCCAAGTCGGCGTTGCGCGCCGGCGAGATGCACCGGCGCCAGCGCCAGCGCGGCGGCGGCCCGCGCGGCCTCGGCGATTTTCTGGTCGGCGCCCACGCCCTGCTGCAATGCGACGGGCTGATCACCTGGAACGACGCTTTTTATCGCGACTACTTCAAAGGGCTGAAGCTGATCGTGCCGCAAGCCTGAGCCCATGTGACACCCGGTCGCTTCAATCGCTTCCGCTGCGACCGAGCCCGTTGCCCAACCCGTTTCACCCACTCGGTTTCACCCGGTTTTTTTACCCAGATTCACGCGGAGAATTTTTATGTTGGAAGCCTATCGCCACCACGTTGCCGAGCGCGCCGCGCTGGGCATTCCGCCGCTGCCCCTGACCGCCCAGCAGACCGCAGACGTCATCGAACTGCTGAAGGCTCCGCCGGCCGGCGAGGGCGAGTTCCTGCTCGACCTGATCACCCACCGCGTCCCCGCCGGCGTCGACGACGCCGCCAAGGTCAAGGCCTCGTACCTGGCCGCGGTCGCGTTCGGCACGGAGAAGAACGCGCTGATCTCGCGCGCCCGCGCCACCGAACTGCTCGGCACCATGCTCGGCGGCTACAACATCCATCCGCTGATCGAGCTGCTCGACGACGCCGAAGTCGGCGCGGTCGCGGCCGAGGCGCTGAAGCACACGCTGCTGATGTTCGACGCGTTCCACGACGTGCAGGAAAAGGCCGAGAAGGGCAACGCCAACGCCCAGGCCGTGCTGCAGAGCTGGGCCGACGCCGAGTGGTTCACCAGCAAGCCCGAAGTGCCGCAGTCGATGACCGTCACCGTGTTCAAGGTGACCGGCGAAACCAACACCGACGACCTGTCGCCGGCGCCGGACGCCACCACCCGCCCGGACATCCCTTTGCACGCGCTGGCGATGCTGAAGAACAAGCGCGACGGCATCGAGCCGGAAGAGGACGGCAAGCGCGGCCCGGTCGCCTTCATCGAATCGCTCAAGGACAAGGGCCATCTGGTCGCTTACGTCGGCGACGTGGTCGGCACCGGTTCCAGCCGCAAGTCGGCGACCAACTCGGTGCTGTGGTTCACCGGCGAGGACATCCCCTTCATCCCGAACAAGCGCTTCGGCGGCGTGTGCCTGGGTTCGAAGATCGCGCCGATCTTCTACAACACGATGGAAGACGCCGGCGCTTTGCCGATCGAACTCGACGTGTCGCAGATGAACATGGGCGACGTGGTCGAGCTGCGTCCGTACGAAGGCAAGGCGTTCAAGAACGGCGAGCTGATCGCCGAATTCGCGCTGAAGTCCGACGTGCTGCTCGACGAAGTCCGCGCCGGCGGCCGCATCCCGCTGATCGTCGGCCGCGGCCTCACCGCCAAGGCGCGCGAAGCGCTGGGCCTCGCCCCGTCGAGCCTGTTCCGCCTGCCGCAGAACCCGGCCGACAGCGGCAAGGGCTATTCGCTGGCGCAGAAGATGGTCGGCCGCGCCTGCGGTCTGGCCGAAGTGAACGGCGCGCAGCCGGGCATCCGCCCGGGCACCTACTGCGAGCCGAAGATGACCTCGGTCGGTTCGCAGGACACCACCGGCCCGATGACCCGCGACGAGCTCAAGGACCTGGCCTGCCTGGGCTTCTCGGCCGATCTGGTGATGCAGTCGTTCTGCCACACCGCCGCGTACCCGAAGCCGGTCGACGTCAAGACCCACCACGAGCTGCCGGCCTTCATCAGCAACCGCGGCGGCATCGCCCTGCGTCCCGGCGACGGCGTGATCCACTCGTGGCTCAACCGCATGCTGATGCCCGACACCGTCGGCACCGGCGGCGACTCGCACACCCGCTTCCCGGTCGGCATCTCGTTCCCGGCCGGCTCCGGCCTGGTCGCGTTCGCCGCGGCCACCGGCGTGATGCCGCTGGACATGCCCGAGTCGGTGCTGGTCCGCTTCAAGGGCGAAATGCAGCCCGGCGTGACCCTGCGCGATCTGGTCAACGCGATTCCGCTGGCCGCGATCAAGAGCGGCCTGCTGACCGTCGCCAAGCAGGGCAAGAAGAACATCTTCTCCGGCCGCATCCTCGAAATCGAAGGCCTGCCGCAGCTCAAGGTCGAGCAGGCGTTCGAGCTGTCCGACGCCTCGGCCGAACGTTCGGCCGCGGGCTGCACGGTGAAGCTGGACAAGGAACCGATCATCGAGTACCTGACCAGCAACATCACCCTGCTGAAGTGGATGATCGCCGAAGGCTACGCCGACCCGCGTTCGCTGCAGCGCCGGATCAAGGCGATGGAAGGCTGGCTGGCCAACCCGCAGTTGCTGGAAGGCGACGCCGATGCCGAGTACGCGGCGGTGATCGAGATCGACCTCAACGAAATCGTCGAGCCGATCGTGGCCTGCCCGAACGATCCGGACGACGTGAAGACCCTGTCCGACGTGGCCGGCGCGGTCATCGACGAAGTCTTCATCGGCTCGTGCATGACGAATATCGGTCATTTCCGGGCTGCGGCGAAGCTGCTGGAAGGCAAGCGCGACATCCCGACCCGTCTGTGGGTCGCGCCGCCGACCAAGATGGACGCGTCCGAGCTCACCAAGGAAGGCCACTACGGCACCTTCGGCACCGCGGGTGCGCGCATGGAAATGCCGGGCTGCTCGCTGTGCATGGGCAACCAGGCGCAGGCGCGCGAGGGCGCGACCGTGTTCTCGACCTCGACCCGCAACTTCCCGAATCGTCTGGGCCGCAACACCAACGTGTACCTGGGTTCGGCCGAACTGGCCGCGATCTGCTCGCGTCTGGGCCGCATCCCGACCCGCGAGGAGTACATGGCGGACATCGGCGTGATCAACGCCAACGGCGACAAGATCTACCGCTACATGAACTTCGATCAGATCGAAGACTACAAGCAGGTCGCCGACACCGTCGCCGCCTAAGCGGCTGCGCGCCGTCCGCGGCGGATCGAGAAAACCCCGGCCTCGCGCCGGGGTTTTTCTTTGTCGGCGGCCGCGTGGAATGTTTTACCCTGGCCGCGCAAGCGTCCGCGCTGCGCCGGGCGAGTAGGGGATCCCACGCCTTCGCTCGTCTTCACTACTTCCCCCCGATAAGGATTTCGCCATGCACCCTTCGCCGCTGCGCTTCGCATCGATCGCCGCCCTGGCGCTGGCCCTGCCGCTGGCCGCCGTCGCCGCCGAGGAGCCCTACAAGGACGGCGCGCAAGCGCTCGCCGACGCGGCCAAGATCGTGACCTGCGAGGCCAAGCGCGAACAGTTCATGCGCATGGGCGACGCGCTGACCCCGCTGTACTACGACAAGCCGGCGCAGCCGGCGCTGGCGGGCTGGCGCAAGGTCGAGGACAAGAACACGTTCGTGGTCATGTTCGACCTGCCCGAGCCGATCAAGGTGTACGGCCACTCGACCAAGCGTTTGATGATGGTCAGCGAAAGCCTGTTCGCCGTGCTCGACGGCGACTTCGCCGACGCGTTGTCCAAGCAGCTCAAGCTGGTCGCCAGCGACGAACCGCTGGCCCGGCACATCCGCACGCGCGAACTGCGCCGCGAGGCGCTCGGCGACGGGGTCGACGCGACGGTCACGCAGACGATCAGCACGCTGACCACGCATCCGGGCAAGACGATGGTGGGGTGCGAATACAAGATGGTGTGGTGAGGCGGGTGGGCGCTGGGACCTGGAGACGCGAAAGGTTTCCAGGCTGGCGCCGCCGTTCGATTTTAGCGGTCGCGGCTCGCGCCGCTCCTACAAAAAGCGCGGTACCGCATGGAGCCCCTGTAGGAGCGGCGCAAGCCGCGACCGCGAAACCTCACGCCGCCGCGCAAGCGCGCAGCCGGCCGGATCAATCCAGCCGCGCGTCGATCGAATCCACCATCGCCCGCTTGCGCAGCACCAGATCCCAATAACTGCCGCCGAGCTGCCGCCACAGCACCGCCGAGCGCACCGCCGCCAGCAGCACCGCGCGCACTTCGGCGACCACGCCGGGCTGGCCGAGGTAATGCGGATTGCCCTGCACCAGCACGCGCGGGCGCAGGTGGCTGAGGGTGTCGGCGTACAGCGTGCCGAGCGCGGCGATCACGTCGGGATGGGCGCTGCCCAGGCGCTGGGCGTTGTCGGCCTGCTCGCGGATGCCGCGCAGCACCTTGTCGGTCATCTCGCCGTCGCGGACGAAGCGCCGCTCCAGTTGCAGCACCGCCAGGCCCAGCCGCGGCAGGTGTTCGTCCTTGATCCGGCTGCTGAAGTAGTCCTGGACCAGCACCAGGCCCGGGCGCAGCTGCGCGGTGCTGCCGTAGACCGCCGACGGCGAGGAGGCGTCGATGCGGAACACCGAGTCCAGCGAAGTTTGCAGCACGCTGGCGTTGGCCTGGCCGGTGTCGGCGATGCGCCGCACCTGGGCCAGGGCCTGGGCGAGGCCGGCGAGGGCGAGGACGCGTTCGGAAAGTTCGGCCATTACGGATTCGTCGTCATAGAAAGGGAAAGCGCGCCGGCGTACGGCGCCGGCGCGTCGGTCGCGGCGATCACCGCGCCGCCGAGGCATTCCTCGCCGGCGTACAGCACCAGCGACTGGCCCGGGGTCACCGCGCGCTGCGGCTCGGCGAAGCGCACCGACAGGGTACCGTCCTGGCCGACTTCGACCTCGCACGACTGGTCGCTCTGGCGGTAGCGGGTCTGCGCGGCGCAGGCGAAGCGGCGCGCGGGCGGGCTGCCGGCGATCCAGTGCGCGGTCTCGGTGGTCAGCGTCTGCGAGCGCAGCCACGGCGTGTCGCTGCCCTGGTCGACGTACAGCACGTTGCCGGCCACGTCCTTGCCGACCACGTACCACGGCGCCTGCTCGAAGCCGCGCACGCCGCCGATGTTGAGGCCTTCGCGCTGGCCGAGGGTGAAATAGAACACGCCCGGGTGGCGGCCGACGCTGCGGCCGTCGGGGGTGCGGATCTCGCCGTCGCGCGCCGGCAGGTAGCGCGACAGGAACTCGCGGAAGTCGCGCTCGCCGATGAAGCAGATGCCGGTGGAGTCCTTCTTGGCCGCGGTCGGCAGCTGCGCGGCGCGCGCCATCTCGCGCACGTCGCGCTTGAGCAGCTCGCCGAGCGGGAAGCGGGTCGCGCCGAGCTGGGCCTGGCCGAGCTGGTGCAGGAAATAACTCTGGTCCTTGCTCCGGTCCAGCGCCTTGAGCAAACGGAAGCGGCCGTCGACCTCGTCGACCCGGGCGTAATGGCCGGTCGCGATGTAGTCGGCGCCGAGTTCGCGCGCGGCGTCGAGGAAATGCTTGAACTTGATCTCGCGGTTGCACAGCACGTCGGGATTCGGCGTGCGCCCGGCCGCATATTCGGCGACGAAGTGCTCGAACACCCCGTCCCAGTACTGGCCGGAGAAATCGCGGAAGTGGATCGGCAGGCCGAGCCGCCCGGACACCGCGACCGCGTCGCGGCGGTCGTCCTCGGCGCGGCAGTCGCCGCTGCCGTCGTCGGCCCAGTTCTGCATGAACAAACCCGACAGGGCGTGTCCGGAATCGCGCAACAGCAAGGCCGCGACCGAGGAATCGACCCCGCCCGACATGCCCACGATGGTGTCCGCCGACCTCGTCATGACCGTCAAACCGAGGCGGCGCCGTCCGCGAAGTGCTGGACCAGGTCGAGCGAATGGCGGCGCCCGGCGAGGAAATCGGCGGCGACCTGCCACACCAGCGGGCTGCGGTGCTGGCCGGCGCGCGCCTGCAGCTCGGCCGGGGTCATCCACAGCGCCTGCACGATGCCCTCGTCGAGCGGGCGCTGCGGGTCGTGGCTGACCGGCTCGGCGGCGAACGCGAAGCGCAGGTAATGGCGGCCGCTGCCGCCGGCGGAATCGTCGGGCGCCTTCCACTGGTAAGCGCCGACGAACGCGGTCAGGCGTACCTGCCAGCCGGTTTCTTCTAGCGTCTCGCGCAGCGCGGCCTCGATCAGGCTCTCGTCCGGCTCGAGATGGCCGGCCGGCTGGTTCAGCACCAGGCGCCCGCCGACGGTCTCCTCGACCATCAGCAGGCGGCCGCCGTCGACCACCACGGTGGCCACGGTGACGTCGGGTTGCCAGAAACGGCCTTCGCGGTAGCTCACGTCAGAATTCGTCCTGGTCGGGGGTGAGTTCGGCTTCCATCTGGTCGGCCGCGCGCACGGCGTAGTCGATCGCGTCGTCCAGGCCCTGGCCGGACGCGCCGGCGTCGAGCTTGACCACGAACACCGCGACCCCGTCCTGGCTGGTCCAGCCGCCGAGCTTGCTCAGCTGGCCGTCTTCGAGCAGGCGGTTGGCGAGCGTCGCCGACAGCGCGCCGCCGTCGGCGGTGCGGTAGGCGGGCGACCAGATCTCGCGGACTTTCAGCGAACCGAAGCGCTGGGTGCGCGACAGCACGTAGGCCATCTGGCTGCGCTTGTCGTCCAGAGCGAAGGTGAGCACGAAGTCGCCGTCGCCGTCGACCTGATATTTGTAACCCAGTGCGTCGAGCTGGGCGCGCACCAGCGGATCGCCGTCCTTGGAGACGGCGCCCGAGGCGTCGCCGTCGCGACCGGGCTTGGCCGCTTGCTTGTCGGCGTTGGCCGGCTTGGGCTCGGCGGACTTGAGCGGGCCCGGCTTGAGCGCGGCGCCGGCGGCGTCGGCCGCGGCCGGCGTCGCCGCAGGCTTCGCCTCGGCGGCCCACGCGGGCGCGGCCGCGAGCGCGGCGAGCAGCAGCGCGGCGCGGGCCGGACGGAACGTGGAGCCGGTCGGAAAGCCGGAAGTGGGGCGCATGCGGGTCCTTGAATTCTGCGACGGCGGCGCAATCTGCAGCGACGGCACCGCTACAGATGGCGGCGCTGCGGCATTTTGCAATGCGCTCGCGCACGCGTCCACGCCGCGCCGCGACCGTTCCACGCCTCCGTACGGAGGCCGCGCCCCGCAGGGGCAGGGGTCTATAATCCACGCATGGCCAAACAGACCGATCACGAACACAGCCACGGGGTGCTGGTGGAAGCCGGCAAGCCCGAACTGGCCCGCCCTCCGCTCTACTCCGTCATGCTGCTCAACGACGACTACACCCCGATGGACTTCGTGGTCGAGGTGTTGCTGCGCTTTTTTCCGATGAACGTCGAAAAAGCCACCCAGATCATGCTCCACGTGCATACCCGCGGCCGCGGCGTATGCGGCGTCTTCACGCGCGAAGTTGCCGAATCGAAGGTAGCGCAAGTGAACGAATTTTCAAGGATGCATCAGCACCCCTTGCTGTGCACGATGGAAAAGGCCTAAAAGGGAGCTGAAGCATTCCCCCGGGGCGGGGCATGGAAAAGCCGGCGAGCGCCCCCACGTAGCGTGCATACGTCCTGGAGGCTCCGCCCCATGTTCAGCAAGGATCTCGAATACAGCATCGGCCAGTGCTACAAGCGCGCCCGCGAGGCGCGCCACGAGTACATGACGGTCGAACACCTGCTGCTCGCACTACTCGACAACCCGTCCGCCGAGGCCGTGCTCAAGGCCACCGGCGTGGACTTCGCGCGATTGCGCAGCGACCTGGAACAGGCCATCGCGACCTCGGTCCAGGTCCTGCCCGACGATGTCGACCGCGACACCCAGCCGACCCTCGGCTTCCAGCGCGTGCTGCAACGCGCGGTCTACCACGTCCAGTCCTCGGGCAAGAAGGAAGTTACCGGCGCCAACGTGCTGGTCGCGATCTTCGGCGAAAAGGACTCGCACGCGGTCTACTTCCTCAACCAGCAGGACGTGGCCCGCCTCGACGTGGTCAACTACCTGTCCCACGGCATCGTCAAGCACAACGGCGAGGACGGCCACGGCCACCACGAGGAAGAGGCCAAGCCGCCGGAGGGCATGGAGGGCGAGAGCAAGTCCGACGCCCTGGCCGAGTTCGCCAGCAACCTCAACCAGCTTGCCCGCGAGGGCAAGATCGACCCGTTGGTCGGCCGCGGCGACGAAGTCGAGCGCACCATCCAGGTGCTGTGCCGCCGGCGCAAGAACAACCCGCTCTACGTCGGCGAGGCCGGCGTCGGCAAGACCGCGATCGCCGAAGGCCTGGCCAAGCGCATCGTCGACGGCGAGGTGCCCGAGGTGCTGCGCAACGCGACCATCTTCGCCCTCGACCTGGGCGCGCTGGTTGCCGGCACCAAGTACCGCGGCGATTTCGAGAAGCGCCTCAAGGCGGTGCTGGCCCAGCTCAAGAAGCAGCCCGATTCGATCCTGTTCGTCGATGAGATCCACACCATCATCGGCGCCGGTTCGGCCAGCGGCGGCACCATGGACGCCAGCAACCTGATCAAGCCGGCGCTGTCCTCGGGCGAGCTGCGCTGCATCGGCTCGACCACGTTCCAGGAATACCGCGGCATCTTCGAGAAGGACCGCGCGCTGGCGCGGCGCTTCCAGAAGATCGACATCGTCGAGCCCACGGTCGGCGAGACCTACCAGATCCTGCAAGGCCTCAAGCCGCGCTACGAGTCGCACCACGGCGTGACCTACGCCGACGACGCGCTGCAGGCGGCGGTCGACCTGTCGGTCAAGCACATCGGCGACCGGCTGCTGCCCGACAAGGCCATCGACGTCATCGACGAGGCCGGCGCGCGCCAGCGGCTGCTGCCGGAAAGCGTGCGCAAGAGCCTGATCGACATCGAGGAAATCGAGACGATCGTGGCCAAGATGGCGCGCATCCCGACCAAGCAGGTCTCGGCCAGCGACAAGGACGTGCTCAAGAACCTCGAGCGCAACCTCAAGATGGTGATCTTCGGCCAGGATCCGGCGATCGAGAGTCTGGCCTCGGCGATCAAGCTGGCGCGCTCGGGCCTCGGCAATCCGGACAAGCCGATCGGCAACTTCCTGTTCGCCGGCCCGACCGGCGTCGGCAAGACCGAGGTGACCAAGCAGCTGGCGCTGCAACTGGGCATCGAACTGGTCCGCTTCGACATGTCCGAGTACATGGAGCCGCATTCGGTCAGCCGCCTGATCGGCGCGCCTCCGGGCTACGTCGGTTTCGACCAGGGCGGCCTGCTGACCGAGAAGATCGTCAAGACCCCGCACTGCGTGCTGCTGCTGGACGAGGTCGAGAAGGCGCATCCGGACATCTTCAACATCCTGTTGCAGGTGATGGACCGCGGCACGCTGACCGACACCAACGGCCGCGAGGCTAACTTCAAGAACGTGATCGTGGTGATGACCACCAACGCCGGCGCGGCCCAGGCCGCGCGCCGCTCGATCGGTTTCACCAAGCAGGACCATGCCACCGATGCGATGGAAGTGATCCGCAAGAGCTTCTCGCCGGAATTCCGCAACCGCCTCGACGCGGTGGTGCAGTTCCAGGCGCTCGGCTTCGATCACATCCTGCGCGTGGTGGACAAGTTCCTGATCGAACTGGAGACCCAGCTGCACGAGAAGAACGTGTCGCTGTCGGCCACACCGGCCGCGCGCGACTGGCTGGCCCAGCACGGTTTCGACCCGCTGATGGGCGCGCGGCCGATGGCGCGGGTGATCCAGGACCAGATCAAGCGTCCGCTCGCCGACGAACTGCTGTTCGGCAAGCTGGTCGGCGGCGGCCGGGTCAGCATCGACGTGCGCGACGACCGGCTGGTGGTCGAAGCGCAGGCTGAGCCGGAGCGGTTGTTGCCGGCGACGGTGTGAGTCTTGCGGCCGCTCGCGCGGCATGAGAAAGGCGGCCTTCGGGCCGCCTTTTTTGTTGAGTTGGGTGTGTGTGCTGCACGGTTGGTGCGGTGTCGCGGTCGCGGCTCGCGCCGCTCCTACAGGGCGAGTCCGATGTCGCGCTTCCGACTGTAGGAGCGGCGCAAGCCGCGACCGCGACACCTCGGCTACGGCGAAAGCTTGCACCCGGCTCGCCGCTGCGGCCTGAAGCCGCCGGTTTCCACCCGCAACGAGAAAGCCGCATGCGAAACCTTCCGCATGCGGTACAGCGGCACCCGCTTCGCCGCCAGCGCGGGGGGGCGCGTGCGGCGGCAACGGATCCGGCCCAAGCGGACGCCGTGAGCGAACGGCGCCCGCGATCGACGGTTCAGCGCTTGATGTAGCGCTTGAAAGCTTGCTCGTCGATCTTTTCCACCCGCGAAATCGAGCAGTAATCGCGTTGCGTGGCGAGCTTGGAGCCTTGCGGGCACAAGCGGCCTTCCTGCTTGTCGGTCGAGATCTTGAGCTTGGCCGAATAGCCCAGGTCGCTGCAGCCGTAGCGCATTTCCGCGCGGTAGAACGAGGCGCCGTCCTGGACCGCCACGGCGCTGTCGCCGGCGCGGCGCACGACGTGGGACGCGCTCAGGTCGACGCACTCTTGCAACGGATCGGCGGCGAGCGCGGGCGCGGCGGTAACGGCAAGCGCGGCGGCGACAACGATGGCGGACAACAGCTTCATGCTTGCATCCTCGAACGTGGGTAGGGGCGGAGCGTGTGCGCAAATCTAGCGTTGCGCGCACGCGGCCAAATCTGGAGAAAGTCGCGGTGACCTTCGTCATGGCATGACTCGGGTCATGCCATGACCTCCGGCATACACGCGGCAAGACCGTGCCGTCGCTGCGTTTGCGCGCAGCGTTGCGGGTTCGATCCGATGCATGGATGCCGCAGCGTGCGGAAGGGTTGCACGCGTGCGGCGTTGCGGCGATGCGATGCGATGGAAAGCGCGACTTGTCGATTCGCATGCGCGCGCAGTTGCGTTCGCCGTTGCGGCGGCGAAGTCGCGTCGAATCGCGCGCGTGCATGGCTTCGTGCGTGCGGCGCAATCGTGTCGGTGCGCGGTCGCGGCTTGCGCCGCTCCTGCAGGAACTCCATGCCGATTCGTCGCGGCGTCCGCTGCCTGTAGGAGCGGCGCCAGCCGCGACCGCGCCAATCGAACGGCCGCGCCGGCCCGAACGAGCCCGATAACGAATCCGCACATGCCAATCGCGCACCGCCCGGATGCTGCGGCGCGCAACGCAACCGCCGCGAAACGCGCGCTGCGTCGCAAGCGCGACCCGCGCTTCCACATACAGACTGTCGGTTTTGCCAGTGCGCGCCGCGGCGCCGCGGCGGCCGGTGCTAGCGTCGCTGCGCTCGCGGATCGCGGGCGGCGGCGATCGAAGCCGCCTTCATCAGCAACAGGAGTTCGATTCGATGAAGAAACGTTCTCTCGCGGCCCTGGCCGCGTTCGTGTTCGGGTGCGCCGTGGTCACCACGGCGATGGCGGCCGATGCCTGCCAGACTTGTTGGCAGCGCTACAACAAATGCGTCGCCATGCTCGACGTGCAGACCTGCGACTATCAGGTCGAGGTGTGCCTGGCCCAGAACGGCTGCCCGCGTCCGCCGTGGTGAACCGCGCCGCCGCATTCGCCGCCGTCCCGCGCGAGCGGGGCGGCGGGTCCCTGATCGTCGACCAAGGAGTCCGAATGAACACTCGCCACATCCTGCTCGCGGCGTCGGCCGCGTTCGTTTTCTCGGCCGCGGCGGGCGCGAGCGCCGGTCCGATCGGCCCGGGCGGCTCGTGCAAGCAATGCCGGACCGAGTACCAGATCTGCCAGGCCAACGGCGGCGAAGCCGGCACCCGCGATTGCGAAACGCCGTTCAGCCAATGCCTGATCGCCGCGGGCTGCCCGCTGGAGTGAGGCCGCGGGCGTGCGGGCGCGAGGGCTGAAGCGCTCCGGCCCGTGCGGTCCGGTCGGCGTTTCCAACCCACCCAGGACCGGGTAAGGCGCCGGAACGGATCGTGCGGGCCACCGCACGCGACAATCGTACGGACACAAAAAAGGCGGCCAATGGCCGCCTTTTCAGTGAGTTGCCGCGATTACTTCATGCGGTAAGTGATGCGGCCCTTGGTCAGGTCGTAGGGCGTCATCTCGACCTTGACCTTGTCGCCGGTCAGGATCCGGATGTAGTTCTTGCGCATGCGACCCGAGATGTGGGCGATGATTTCGTGCCCGTTTTCGAGACGCACGCGGAACATGGTGTTCGGAAGAGTTTCCGCCACCGTGCCCTCGAATTCGATCACGTCGTCTTTTGCCATGTGCTTCCCAGGAAGGTGGACTCGCAGAGGAGTCCTGGAGTCGGGTGTAGGGCGTCGCGCGCCCGCGAAGCCGAGCATTTTGCCACGGAGCAGGCTCGGGAGCAAAAAATCGTTAATGAGGCTCGCGCGGAGCCATTGCTTGCGGCTCGGCCGGGCCCGCGCCGGCGTCCGCCGGGGCCTCGGCGAGTTCGGCCGCGGCCAGTTCGCCGAAGCGCTGGGTCCACGGACCCGGAGCGAAGCCGGGCGCGGCCGCGAGCTCGGCGGCTGCGGCCAGGAACTGCGCCCGCGGCAGCGAGACCGCGCCCAGGCTCAGCAGGTGCGGGTTCTCGACCTGGGCGTCGAGCAGGGGCCAGCCCCAGCCGTGCAGGCGCCGGGCCAGCGCCGCGAGCGCGACCTTGGAGCCGCCGGAGGCTGCGCTGAACATGCTTTCGCCGTAGAACATGCGGCCGATCGCGACGCCGTAGATGCCGCCGACCAGTGCCTCGCCGTCGAACACCTCGACCGAGTGGGCATGCCCGAGCCGGTGCAGGCGGGTATAGGCCTCGCGCATCGCCGGCAGGATCCAGGTGCCGTCCTGGCCCGGCCGCGGCGCTGCGGCGCAGGCGCCGATGACCGCCTCGAACGCGGTGTCGGCGCGCACCGTCCAGCGGCTGCGGCGCAGGCCGCGGCGGAATTTGGACGGCAGGCGCACGCCGTCGCTGCGGAACACCGTGCGCGGGTCCGGGCACCACCACAGCAGCGCATAGTCCTCGCTCGGCCACGGGAACACGCCGCTGCGGTAGGCGTTGAGCAGCCGCGCCGGGCTGAGGTCGCCGCCGACCGCGAGCAGGCCGGCGGGGTTCTTCAGCGCGCGCTCGCCCGGCGGGAACGGCGCCTCGGGGTCGCTGGGCAGCAGGAACGGCAGGCGCTGTTTCTTCATCGGCGCTGCTGCTCGCGGGCGTGCTTGTTCATGCGCCCGACGATGACGAATCCGCCGCGGCCGCGCCGTGACCGCCGTCGGCGCCGGCGACCGCCTTGAACGGCGAATGCGCGCGCAGGGTCTGGGCGTAGCGCCGCACCGAGGCCGCTTCCTCGCGGCACCACAGCCGCAGCGCGTCGCGGAACGAGGGATGGGCGATCCAGTGACGGCTGCGCACCTCGGTCGGCAGGAAGCCGCGCGCGATCTTGTGCTCGCCCTGGGCGCCGGGCTCGAACGCGTGCAGGCCTTCGCGCAGGCAGTACTCGATGCCCTGGTAGTAGCAGGTTTCGAAATGCAGGCCCGGCAGTTCGGCGCGCGCGCCCCAGTAGCGGCCGTAGAGGGTGTCTGCGCCGCGCAGGCACAGCGCGCCGGCGACCGGCTCGCCTTCGTAGTCGGCCAGGAACATCACCAGCGCCTGCGGCAGTTCGCGGGCGAGGTGGCGCAGAAACGCCAGGGTCAGCGCGGCGTGGTTGCCGTATTGGTCGAAGGTGCTGCGGTAGAAGCCGTACATCGTCGCCAGGTCGGCCTCGCTGGCCTGCGCGCCCTCGACCACGCGCATGCGCACGCCGGCGCGCGCGACCTTGGCCCGCTCCTGGCGGATGTTCTTGCGGTGCTTGTGGTCGAACGCAGCCAGGAACTCGTCGAAGTCCCGCCAGCGCCGGCCGTCGGCGTCGGGCCGGTTGCGCCAGTGGTATTGCACGTCCACGCGCTCGAGCCAGTCGGCGTCGCCTTCGGCGGCGAAGTCGGCGGTTTCCTCGTCGGCGTGGAAGTTGACGTGCGCCGAGGACAGCTCCTGGCGTTCGCACAGCTGCGCCATCGCGCGCAGCAGCAGGCGCCGGTGCTCGGGCGCGCGCGCGAGCAGGCGCGGGCCGGTCACCGGCGAGTAGGGCACCGCCGACAACCATTTGGGGAAGTAGTCCAGGCCGTGCTGGGCGTAGGCGCGCGCCCAGGCGTGGTCGAACACGAACTCGCCGTGCGAGTTCTGCTTCAGGTAGGCCGGCATCGCCGCGACCAGTTCGTCGCCGCGCCACAGGCTGAGGTGGTGCGGGGTCCAGCCCCAGTCTTCGCGCAGGCAGCCGGTCGCTTCCAGGCCGCGCAGGAAGGCGTGGGCGACGAAGGGGTGGGCGCCGTCGTGCAGCGCGTCCCATTGCGCCGCCGACACTTCGTCGAGCGAGGCCAGCAGGCGGACCGAGACGGCGTCGCTCACGGCGCGGACGAGGGCGCGGCCGCGCGCAGATACACGTCGGGATCGTGCTTCTGCATGTGCTGCTCGGGCTTGGGCAGCGCGGTGAAACCGAGCTTGGCGTACAGCGGCTGCATGTCGCTGGTGACCAGCAGCCAGCGGCGCAGCCCTTGCACGCGCGGGTCGGCCATCAAGGCTTCCACGACCGCGCGGCCGTAGCCGTGGCCGCGTCGCTGCGGCGCGACGAACACGTCGGCCAGATAGGCGAAGGTGGCCCGATCGGTGACCGCGCGGGCGAACGCGACGAGTTCGCCGTCGACATAGCCGCGATAGCACAGCGATCCGTCGAGCGCGCGGCGCAGGGTGTCGGCGGGAATGCCGGCGGCCCAGTAGGTTTGCGAGAGGAAGCCGTGGACGACGGCGAAATCGGCATCGGACAGCGGATCGTCGCGGAAGCTCAGCATCGTGGCGGTCATCGGCGCGGGGGAGGGAAGGCGGGACGATCCGGGAGCGCCCGCCGCCTTCGCCGCTGCGGGAAGGCCGTCGCGCGGGTCCGGGCGGAGCGTTCCGCTGCGCGCAGGTCCGGGCGGAGTGCTCCGCCCGGGCCGTGCGCGGCAGGCGCGATCAGGCGTCCTTGTCGAGGTACTTTTCGGCGTCCAGCGCGGCCATGCAGCCGAAGCCGGCCGAGGTGATCGCCTGGCGGTAGACCTGGTCGGCGACGTCGCCGGCGGCGAACACGCCTTCCACCGAGGTCTGGGTGGCGTTGCCGTCCAGGCCGGTGCGGATGGTCAGGTAGCCGTTCTTCATTTCCAGCTGGCCTTCGAACAGGCTGGTGTTGGGGGTGTGGCCGATGGCGACGAACAGGCCGTGGATGGCCAGCTCGCGGCTGGAGCCGTCCTGCACCGACTGCAGCTTCAGGCCGGTCACGCCGGCGTCGTTGCCGAGCACTTCCTCGACGGTGTGGTGCCACACCGGCTCGATCTTGCCGGCCTGGATCTTGGCCTGCAGCTTGTCCTGCATGATCTTCTCGGCGCGCAGAGTGTCGCGGCGGTGGACCAGATAGACCTTGCGCGCGATGTTCGACAGGTACAGCGCTTCCTCGACCGCGGTGTTGCCGCCGCCGACCACGGCCACGTCCTGGTCCTTGTAGAAGAAGCCGTCGCAGGTCGCGCAGGCCGACACGCCGCGGCCCTTGTACTCGTCTTCCGACGGCAGGCCGAGGTACTTGGCGGTGGCGCCGGTGGCGATGATCAGCGCGTCGGCGGTGTACTCGCCGCTATCGCCGATCAGCCGGAACGGACGCTTGGACAGGTCGGCGGTGTGGATGTGGTCGAACTGCACTTCGGTGTCGAAGCGTTCGGCGTGGGCCTGCATGCGCGTCATCAGGTCCGGGCCCATCAGGCCGTGCGCGTCGCCGGGCCAGTTGTCGACTTCGGTGGTGGTCATCAGCTGGCCGCCCTGTTGCAGGCCCGTGATCACCAGCGGCTTGAGGTTGGCGCGGGCGGCATAGACGGCGGCGGTCCAGCCGGCCGGGCCGGAACCGAGGATGACGACGCGGGAGTGCTTGGTTGGGCTCATGTATATAATCGCGGGCTGTTGGAATGCGCTGTGCGCAGCAGGGAATCGGCGGGATTTTGCGCAGCGCCGGGCTTTGTAATCGGTTTATCGCCCCATACGCCGGCGTGTAGAAAATCCCGGGGCAGGGCATAGCTTGGAGGCGCCGACCCGGCAAAACAAGGCATCGCGCGCGGACGCAACGTTGCGCGACGCGTTCGTCGGCGCGAACCGCCAAACCGTAGCTGGCATTGCGGCGGTGGTGAGAGTAAAAAGCCGCGTGTGCGGGCCGGCCGCGCCGGAGGCAGACGCGTCACGGGTGCGCTGCGCACGGCATCGGACGGTGCGGCGCCGCACTTCGCCACGCAGCACCTCGCAAACGTTCTACCCCACACCGCTCACAAAAAACACAACCTGGCTCGTCGCGCCGCCTATGCGGCGTTTTTTCTGGGCCGCACTGGAGACAGCAATGCGTATCGGCGTACCGAAGGAAACCAAGACTCTCGAAGGGCGCGTCGCGCTCGTCCCCGCCGCCGCGGGCGATCTGGTCAAGCGCGGCCACGAGGTCTGGCTGGAACAGGACGCGGGCGTCAAGAGCGGCTTCAAGGACGCCGACTACACCCGTCTGGGCGTGAAGATCGCGCCGGACGCGGCCGGCCTGTACGAAAAGGGCGAGCTGATCGTCAAGGTCAAGGAGCCGATCGCCGGCGACCTGCAGCACCTGCGCAAGGACCACCTGCTGTTCTGCTACCTGCACCTGGCCGCCGAACCGGCGCTGACCAAGCGCCTGCTCGACATCGGCCTGACCGGCGTCGCCTTCGAGACCGTCGAGCTGCCCAACGGCGACCTGCCGCTGCTGGCGCCGATGTCGGTCATCGCCGGCAAGATCGGCGTCCAGGTCGGCACCCACCTGCTGCACCTGCCGATGTCGGGCAAGGGCAAGCTGCTCGGCGGCCTGCCGTCGACCGAGCGCGGCAAGGTCGTGGTGTTCGGCGCGGGCAAGGCCGGCGGCGCGTCGGCCGCGCTGGCCGCCGCGGCCGGCGCCAACGTCACCGTGTTCGAAATGCGCCAGGACCGCATGGACGAGATGATGCGCCTGGGCAACAACGTCACCGCGCTGTACCCGTACCACGACGTGGTCGCGCGCGAAGTCGCGCAGGCCGACCTGGTCATCGGCGCGGTGCTGATCACCGGCGCCAAGGCCCCGCACGTGATGACCCGCGAGATGCTGCGCGAGATGGAAGACGGCAGCGTCGCGGTCGACATCGCGATCGACCAGGGCGGCTGCTTCGAGACCTCGCGCCCGACCACCTGGAAGGAGCCGACCTACGTGGAGGAGGGCATCACCCACTTCTGCGTGACCAACATGCCCGGCGCGGTGCCGCAGACCTCGTCGCAGGCGATCTGCGCGGCGATCCTGCCGTGGGTCAACAAGCTCGCCGCCGGCAGCGACTGGCGCAGCAACCCGGCGCTGGTGCGCGGCATCAACGTCGAGGGCGGCAAGATCGTGCATCCGGCGTTGCAGGACATGAAGCTGTAAGAGCCGGGATTGGGGATTCGGGATTCGGGATGGGCCCTGGCGGGTCGGTTCCGGTTTCGGATTGCCGGAGGTTGCAGGGGTCGGGCGGAGGATTCCGCCCGGCCCTTTGTGCTTTCATGGGCTCTGGAACGCGACTGCGCGAGCTGGCCTCGGTGCCGCGGGCCTGCCGGACTGAACAGGCGGCTGCCCAGGCGGCCGCCGCTGGTTTGTCGCTCCTCATTACTCGTCATGCGGTCTTCCTGTATATTCAAGCACTAACGAAACCATCCTAAGGCAGCACATCACGGTGGCGTCCGCTCCCACAGCCAGTCGCAAGAAGGCCAAGGCTTCGGCCGAGGCCCCGTCGCGCGCGGCCGCCGCGCCGCCGTCGCCGAAGCGGCAGCGCTTGATGCGCGACATCTCGCTGATCGTGATCGCGCCGCTGCTGCTGTATCTGCTGGCGAGCTTGTTCACGTTCTCGCCGACCGATCCGGGTTGGTCGCATTCGGGCTCGATCACCGCGCCGCTGCACAACCTCGGCGGCCGGGTCGGCGCCTGGATCGCCGACGTGCTGCTGTACCTGTGCGGCTTCGTCGCGTTCCTGTTGCCGTTCATGCTCGGCGCGATCGCCTGGATCGCGTTGTTCGGCATGGACACCGACGGCGACGGCGAGGCCGACCTCGGCCCGGCGCTGCGGCTGGTCGGCATCGTCGGCTCGCTGGTGTCGCTGGCCGGCCTGCTGCAGTTGCGCGTCGGCACCGTCGACAATTTCTCGGCCGGCGCCGGCGGCATCCTCGGCCAACTGGTCGGGCGTTCGCTGTACTCGGGCTTCGGTCCGGTCGGCGGCAACCTGTTCCTGGCGGCGCTGCTGCTGATCTCCTTCACCCTGGCCACCGGCGTGTCCTGGTTCGCGGTGATGGACTGGATCGGCAAGCGCGTGCTGACCCTCGGCCCGATCGTCGGCAAGCTGTTCCGTCGCGGCAGCCAGCAGGCCAGCGAGTGGCGCCAGACCCAGGTCATGCGCGAGGAGCGCGAGGAAGCGCGCAAGGTCGACACCGAACTGCGCGCCAAGCGCGAGAAGGTCAAGATCGAACCGCCCCCGGCGCCGGTGGTGGAAAAGAGCGAACGCGCCAAGCGCGAGACCCAGATTCCGCTGTTCCACACCGGCGACGGCACCGGCCTGCCGCCGCTGGCGCTGCTCGACGATCCCAAGCCGCAGCCCAAGGGCTACAGCGAAGAAACCCTGGAAACCCTGTCGCGGCAGATCGAGTTCAAGCTCAAGGACTTCCGCATCGACGCGCAGGTGGTCGGCGCCTATCCGGGCCCGGTCATCACCCGCTTCGAAATCGAGCCCGCGCCGGGCGTCAAGGTCAGCCAGATCTCCTCGCTCGACAAGGACATCGCCCGCGGCCTGTCGGTCAAGTCGGTGCGCGTGGTCGACGTGATCCCGGGCAAGTCGGTGATCGGCCTGGAAACGCCGAACACCTCGCGCGAAATGATCTTCCTGTCCGAACTGCTGCGTTCGAAGGAATACGACAAGTCCGGCAGCCCGCTGACCCTGGCGCTGGGCAAGGACATCGCGGGGCGGCCGACGGTGGCCGATCTGGCGCGCATGCCGCACCTGCTCGTCGCCGGCACCACCGGTTCGGGCAAGTCGGTCGCGGTCAACGCGATGGTGCTGAGCCTGCTGTACAAGGCCTCCGCGAAAGACCTGCGGATGCTGATGATCGACCCGAAGATGCTCGAACTGTCGGTCTACGAGGGCATCCCGCACCTGCTGGCGCCGGTGGTCACCGACATGAAGGAAGCCGCCAACGGCCTGCGCTGGTGCGTGGCCGAGATGGAGCGGCGCTACAAGCTGATGGCGACCGTCGGCGTGCGCAACCTGGCCGGCTTCAACAAGAAGGTCAAGGACGCGCAGGACGCCGGCCAGCCGCTGATGGACCCGCTGTTCAAGCCCAACGCCGAACTCGGCGAGGTGCCGATCGCGCTGGAGACGCTGCCGTTCATCGTCATCTTCATCGACGAATTCGCCGACATGATGATGATCGTCGGCAAGAAGGTCGAAGAGCTGATCGCGCGGCTGGCGCAGAAGGCGCGCGCCGCCGGCATCCATCTGATCCTGGCCACCCAGCGCCCGTCGGTCGACGTCATCACCGGCCTGATCAAGGCCAATATCCCGACCCGCATCGCGTTCCAGGTGTCGAGCAAGATCGACTCGCGCACGATCCTGGACCAGTCCGGCGCCGAGACCCTGCTTGGCCACGGCGACATGCTGTACCTGCCGCCGGGCACCGCGATGCCCGAGCGCGTGCACGGCGCGTTCGTGTCCGACGAGGAAGTGCATCGCGTGGTCGAGCACCTCAAGCAGATCGGCGGCGCACCGGACTACATCGAAGGCGTGCTCGACGAAACCCAGACCATGGGCGACGGCACCGTAATCGGCGCGACCGGCCTGCCGGAAGCGCCCAGCTCCGGCGGCGACGAGTCCGATCCGCTGTACGACGAGGCGGTGCGCATCGTCACCGAAACCCGCCGCGCCTCGATTTCGGGCGTGCAGCGCCGGCTCAAGATCGGCTACAACCGCGCCGCGCGCCTGATCGAAGCGATGGAAGCGGCCGGCGTGGTGACCCCGCCGGAGCACAACGGCGACCGCAGCGTGCTGGCGCCGCCGCCGCCGAAGTAAGCCGCGCTTCTTTCGCTCGCGCCACGGCCGCCGCTGCGGCGTCGCGGGTCGCGGATGCGCGGCCGGTCGTCGTCGACGCCGACTCTTTCGAATCCGCAGCGCCGGCCGGCGCTGCGTCGTCGCGCGGGGGTTCACCGGCGTCGCGAAACGCTTCTGGTGTTGGCCCGGCGCAGCAGTCGCCCGGGCGTCGCGTTGTGGATGCCGGATCCACGATCGATACAGCAAAAGCAATCACGCCCGTTCGTGAGTGCACAAGCATCGTGTCTTTTTGATGTCGAGTGCCATGCGCAAGCAAAAAACATCGCTGCGATGACCGGCAACAGCATCCTGCGTCGATAGCTTGATGTGCGCCGAACGCAGGGCGACGCGCGCGGCGCCGCGAACGGCCGGTACGGCCGCGGCGACGGGTCGCGAACCAGCCCGGCGCGAACATCAACTGGCACAGGGGAGACAGATCGCATGCAAGCTATCGAAGGCGCGGCCCAGGTCGTCCCGAAGTTCTGGAGAACGCCGTACGGCGTCATCAACGCGGTACCGGAAGACAACGTGGTCACCGAGTCGCTCGCCCGGCACGGGCGCTGGGTCGAATCCGAACTCGATTTTCTCGGCGAGCTGCTGCCCGAAGGCGCGACCGTGGTCGAAGTCGGCGGCGAATACGGCGCGCACGCGCTGTGCCTGTCCAAGGTGGTCGGCGCGACCGGCGAAGTGCACGTGCTGGAACAGGACCGGCTGTTGCACTTGCAGACCTGCGCCAACATCGCGCTCAACGGCGTCGTGAACGTCTATGCGCACCTGCCGGCGAAGGGCCGGCGCGCGTACTCGAGCCTGCGCGACCTGGACCTGGCCGCGCTGCATTGCATCAAGGTGAACCCGACCGGCGTGCTCGACGGCCTGCTGGCCGAGGTCAAGGATCTGGTCCGCCAGCACAAGCCGTATCTGTATTTCCGGCTCGGTTCGCCGCATTCGGCGCGCGACGAGATCCGCGCGGTCAAGGCGCTGGGCTATCGCTGCTGGTCGCACATCGCCTACCTGCACGCGGCCACCGATCCCGCGGCCGCGGTCGACGCCGTGGCGTTTCCGGGCTGGGCGCACCAGAACGTCATCGCCGCGCCGCAGGAGTCCGGGCTGGATGCCGACTTCAGCCACCTGCGGGAAATCTGAGCGAGCGATGCGCATAGGCCTGGTGCTGGCGCTCAGCGTCTGCGGCGTGGCGGCTTGCGCCTCGGCCCAGCCACCTCGCGATCGCGCCGTCGCGGCCTCCGGCGGCCGCCAGGCGCTCTGCCGCGACGAACGCGGCCGGATCTGCCGCAGCCGCTGGCAAGACGTGCGCAGCGGCCACGGCTCGTATGCTCCGCCGGTGCTGCTGACGCCTTATCGGGAAATGGCGATGCGGTTGCGCGAAGGCGGCGTCATGACCGCGCATTTGCCTGCGCCTGCGCAAGGCCCGGCGCGCAGGGCAGCAGCCCTCGACGCCGCCGCGAGCGTTGCGACGAGCGACGCGGACCACAGCTCCGGATCGCCTGCGGCGGCCGTCGTATCCGGCCGCGTCGCGCCGGCCGGCGCGGCGCGGACTTGGCTTGCGGCGGCGATCGCGTTGCTGGGGCTGGCGCTGGTCGCGATCGCGCTTGGGCGGTGGCTGCGACGGCGTTCCGGCGAACGCAACGTCGCCACCGCCCCGGCGGACGCGGCCGGCCCGCTGTTCCTCGCGCCGGTACGCGAAGCCTCGCCGGTGCCGGCCGCGCAAGCGCGGTCGGCCGCTGCGCCCGAGCCTTGCGTCCGCGGCGCAGACGACGCCGGCGCCGGCCCGGCAGGCAAGGAAGCGGACGCGCCCGCCAGCGCGCAGGAGAATCGGATGCTTTACGTCACCGCCGAACATGCGCAGGCGCAGCTTCGCGAAGCCCTGTCCATCGCCCGCAACCGGCTCGCGGCGAACGATCCGCAACGCGCGCTCGAGGTGCTGCTGCCGCACGCCGAGCGCCGCGACGCCCCACCGGCGGTGCTGCTGGCCCTGGCGAGCGCGTGGAAACTGCTCGGCGAGGCGACCGACAGCGTCGACTGCTTCGGCAACAGCGCCGATGCGCTGGCGCGGATCGGGCGCAGCGTTGCGCCGGAAAAGGTCCCGGGCCTGGCGCACGGCGTCGGCCGTTGCCGGCTGGAGCAGGCGCGGCGTTTGTCCGGCCCCGCGCAAAGGCAGGCGCTGGACCGGGCGGTCGAGCATCTCTGCGAAGCCGCGGCCGGCGACGAGTCCGCCAATCCGCATGTGCTGATGGACCAGGGCGCGGCGCTGCTGCTGCGGGCGGCGATGAGCGAGGGCGACCGGGTCGCGGATCTGGAAGCGGCGGAATCGGCGTTCCGCCGGGTGTTGCAGGCCGACGCCGTCGCCGATTCCGGCGTGGCCTGGTGGCTGCAACTGACCCTGCGCCAGCTGGCCGATGCGCAGTCCGGCGAGCCGGCGGCCGCGCGCCGCGCGCAGGCGCGCGCGATCGTTGCGGGCGCGCTGGCGCGCGACGGCGCGGACGCGGCCTGGAAAGCGGTCTGGCAGGCCAGCGCCATCCAGTTGGCGATCGAGCAGGTGCGCGCGGACCCCGCCGTCGGCGTGGCCAAGCGCCTGCGTTTGAAGGAGATCCAGCAGCAGCACCGCGCGCTGCTGGCGCCGGGCGCGGCCGCGCCGGTGGTGTTCGCCTGGGTCAAGCTGTTGGCGGAGGAGGGCAAGGAACTGATTGGGCGCGCGCGCCGGGAGACGTTCGTCGAAGCCAAGCGCGTGCTGGACATGAGCGGGGCGCCGGCCAGTCCGCGCGAGGAGATGGAACTGCGCCTGCTGACCGCATTCGTCGCGCGCCAGCGCGGCAGCGCGGAGAGCAAGCCGGCGCGCCTGGCGTTCCTGGCCGAAGCCGAAAAGGCGCTGGAGCCGTATCTGCCGCTCGCCGGCGCCGCGCCGCTGCGGATGGAGGCGGCGACGGTCGCCCTGGAGCAGGCCGGTCTGGTGCGTCCGGCCGCGGCGCGGCCGGCGGCGAACAAGGCGATGGCGCTGGCCGAGCCGCTGTTCGCGATGTTCGAATTCGAGGCCGAAGCGTTGCGTTGCTATCTGAAGGCGTCGTTGCTGCTCGACGGCGAGGAGGGCGCCGAGTCGCGGCGGACCGCGCGGCCGCGGATCGAGCGGCTGATCCAACTGGCGCCGGCGGACCCGCAGAGCTGGGTGTTGGCGGCGCGGCATGCGTTGGCCCGCGGCGAATCCGCGCAGGCCGCGCTGCATTGCGAAGCGGCGGCGCGGTCGGGAGCGACCGAGGACGTGTTGCGGCCGTTGCGCCAGCAGATCGATGCGGTTCGGGACGCTGCCGCGGCCGCGCCGGTGGATGCGGGCGGACTGCCGCCGTTGGCGGTGCGGCCGTCCACCGCTGCCGGCCGCGAGGGATGAAGGCAGCGAACTCGCAAGCGCGAGGCGGCGGCTGAGAGCGACGCCGCGACATCGGGACGGCATCGCTCGGCGCAATGTGTCGGTGCCGGGCCGACCGGCGAGGGTCGTCGCTGAAGCTCCAGAACCGCCATCGGCATCGCGCGCGCCGCGCTGCGCTTCGGTGCGCACCTCGGTGCGCGCGGCGGTTTTAGTCGCACGGGCCGGCCGCGCATCGCGGCCGGCCCGGGTCGTGGCGGATGCGCGGCGCTCAGGGCTCCGGGCAGGCGCGGCGGGTCACTTCCAGACGTCCGTTGCGGCTGCCCCAGGTTTCGCGGCGGCCGTCGCAGGTCCAGTGCACATAGCCGACGAGTTGGCCGCCGGCGTCGAACCATTCCTCGAACTGCTCGGTGCCGTACGGCGGCGGGTTGGCGGCGCTGCTGCCGACCATCGCCAGGCCGGCGACGGTCGCCGCGGCCGTCAGTACGCGCTTGATGCGCATGCGAACCCCTGGTTCTCGGCGGGAAGGGCGCGGCGGCAAGGCCGCGGAGCGAAAGTAGCTCCGGCCGGCGTGGCAAAATGTGCCGTGAACCCGTATCCGGCTGTCGCGAGCCCGTTCAGTTTCGGCCCAGCACACTGCCGTCCTCTACATTCAGGAGTCGCCCCGTGAACCGTTTCGTCCGCCAAGCCGCCCTCGCGTTGTCGCTGTCGGCGACCCTGTTCGCCGGCGCCGCCAGCGCCGGCGCGCGCGACGACCTCAACGCCTTCACCCGCGGCCTCAAGGGCCTGGACGGCCAGTTCGCGCAGCAGGTCTACGACCCCAACGGCAAGCTCAAGGAGTCCTCGACCGGCCAGGTCGCGCTGTCGGCGCCGCGGCTGTTCCGCTGGGAGTACGCCAAGCCCTATCCGCAGCTGATCGTCGCCGACGGCAAGAAGGTGTGGGTGTACGAGCCGGACCTGCAGCAGGTCAGCGTGCGTCCGCAGGGCGCGGAAGAGCAGAACAGCCCGTTGGCGGCGCTGATCGACCCGAGCAAGCTCGACGCGATGTTCGCGGTCCGCGAGCTCAGCGACAGCGCCGGCCTGAGCTGGCTGCTGCTGACGCCCAAGAGCCAGGGCGAGGCCAGTTTCCGCAGCGCGCGTCTGGGCTTCGGCGGCGGCACGCTGAGCAAGATGGAGATCGTCGACGCGCTGGGCCAGAAGACCGAGATCAGTTTCTCCGGCTGGAAGCGCAATCCGAGCTTCCCTGCCAGCACCTTCAAGTACGCGCCGGGCAAGGGCGTGGATGTGATCGGAGAAGGCTGAGCGCCGGCCGCGGCGGCAGCGAAGAAAAGCGGGCCCGTTGGGCCCGCTTTAGGTTTGCGGCTCCCGCGTTCGACGCGAACGGACACTTCGCGGTCGCGACTTGCGTCGCTCCTACAAGCACGCGCCGGGCAAGGGCGTGGATGTGATCGGAGAAGGCTGAGCGCCGGCCGCGGCGGCAGCGAAGAAAAGCGGGCCCGTTGGGCCCGCTTTTGGTTTGCGTTTCCCGCATTCGACGCGAACGGACACTTCGCGGTCGCGACTTGCGTCGCTCCTACAGGGAGGCTTTGTGGCGAAATCGCGATGTTGCGGGCAACGCGCCTACAGCTGTTTTTCGTAACGGATCGTAGTCAGCCCGCTGTTCCACTCTTCATCCGGATAACGCGCCGTCTCGCGATAGCCCAGGGCCAGATACAGCGCCTGGCTGCCGGTGTTGAAGGTGTCGGTCTCCAGGCTCGCCAGCGCCAGCCCTTCGCTGCGCATCGCGGTTTCCAGCGCCTGCATCAGCGCGCGGGCGATGCCGCGGCGGCGGCCGTTCGCGCCGACGTGCAGCGAGTCGACGAAACCGCCGTCGCGGCCGGCGAAGCCGAGCACGGCGCCGTCGAGTTCGGCGACCAGCAACTGCGCCAGTTGCGCGTCGACGTAGCGCTCGGCCACCCGGTTGTCGTGGTAGTCGGCGATGGCCTGGGCGGTGAGTTGCGGGCGCCAGGTGTCGGCGAAGGTCTCCGCCAGCAACGCCAGCACCGCGGCGCGGTCGTCGGGTCGGGCGGGGCGGACCACGGGGGCGTCGGACATGGCGGAAGGCACGAGGCGAAGGACAGCGCGCATTGTCGGTGCCGCGACGGGCGCCGGCAACGCGTGCGCGTGCGCCTGGGTTTGCGCCTGCGCGGGAAACCACTCGGCGCGGCGCAGCCAGCCGCCGAGAAAACGCCGCAGTGCGGGGTGGGCGCTGGCCAGACCGGTGTAGTAATCGATCCGGCCCTGGCGATAGCGCCGGTACAACGCCGGCTGGTCGGCCTCGCGCAGCGCCTTGAGCGTGTCCGGGCCGAACACGCCGTCGGCGCTCAGCGGCGGGCCGAGCAGGCGCTGCAACAGCGCGATCGCATGGAAGCCGGCGTCGACGTAGAAATCGAACACGAGCTCGGCCAGCGCCTGCAGCGCGATCGCATCGCCGTCGATGCGGTCCCAGTACAGCGCCTTGTACAGTGCGGCGGCCTGCGGTTCGCTCAGCGCGCGCAGGTTCTGCAGGGTCGGCGCCACCGCGAGCAGGGCGCGGGCGTGGGCCTGGAACACCGTCAGGGAGATGCCGCGGTGGGTCGCGCCGCCGGGGGCGGCGGGGTCGTCGACGTAGCCGCCTTCGAAGGCCAGCAACTGCGGGAAGTAGGCGGCGAAGTCGGCCATGACGCGGGCGCGGGCGCGGACGGTGCGCCGCGCCGGTACCAACGCCGGATGCGGACGCTTGTGACGGCGCGGGCGCGCCTCTGCCGCCGTCCCGGCCGCAGCGACTTTGCCCGCCGCCGCCGCAATCCCGCGCCGCGGCAGTCGCCGGCTCGCGCCCGGGCGGATCTTGCTATCGTGTCGCTCCGACCCCCGAGCGTTTCCCGTTTTGGCCCGCCGCACCGCTCCCCAGGCCGACCCCGGCCGCGATCTGCTCAGCGCCTCCGCCGACGACGCCTCCGCCGCGGCCGAGTCCGTCGCCGCACTGCGCCCGCTGGCCGAGCGCATGCGCCCGCGCACCCTCGACGAGATGGTCGGCCAGCGCCGCCTGCTCTCGCCCGGTTCGGCGCTGCGCCGCGCGGTCGAATCCGGACGCGTCCATTCGATGATCCTGTGGGGCCCGCCGGGCTGCGGCAAGACCACCCTGGCGCTGCTGCTGGCGCATTACGCCGACGCCGAATTCAAGGCCATTTCCGCGGTCCTGTCGGGCCTGCCGGAGGTGCGCCAGGTGCTGGCCGCGGCCGCGCTGCGCTTCGAACAGGGCCGGCGCACGGTGCTGTTCGTCGACGAGGTGCACCGCTTCAACAAGACCCAGCAGGACGCGTTCCTGCCGCACATCGAGCGCGGCACGATCATCTTCGTCGGCGCCACCACCGAAAACCCCTCGTTCGAACTCAACTCGGCGTTGCTGTCGCGCTGCCGCGTGCACGTGATGGAAGCGGTCTCGCCCGAAGACGTGCGGGTGACCCTGCGCCGCGCGCTCGAAGACGAGGCGCGCGGCCTCGGCGCCCAGCACGTGCGCGCCGACGACGAACTGCTGCTGCAGATCGCCACCGCCGCCGACGGCGACGTGCGGCGCGCGCTGACCTTGCTGGAAATCGCCGCCGAACTGGCCCAGGACGAGGACGGCGAGATCACCGCCGCGACCCTGGCCCAGGTGCTGGCCGACCGCACCCGCCGCTTCGACAAGGGCGGCGAGCAGTTCTACGACCAGATCTCGGCGCTGCACAAATCCGTGCGCAGCTCCAATCCCGATTCGGCGCTGTACTGGTTCGCGCGCATGCTCGACGGCGGCTGCGACCCGCATTACCTGGCACGGCGGCTGACCCGGATGGCGGTCGAAGACATCGGCCTGGCCGATCCGCGCGCGCTGCAGATGGCGGTGGACGCGTGGGAGACCTACGACCGCCTCGGCAGCCCCGAGGGCGACCTGGCCCTGGCCCAGGTCGTGATCTACCTGGCCAGCACCGCCAAATCCAATGCCGCCTACGCCGCGTTCAACCAGGCCAAGCGCGACGTGGTCGAGTACGGCACCCAGGACGTTCCGCTGCACCTGCGCAATGCGCCGACCAAGCTGATGAAGCAGCTCGGCTATTCCAAGGGCTACCAGTACGATCACGACGCCGACGGCGGCGTGGCGCTGGATCAGACCGGCTTCCCCGATGCGATGGGCGAGCGGGTGTATTACCAGCCGGTGGCGCGCGGGCTCGAGATCAAGCTCGGCGAGAAGCTGCAGCGGCTGCGTGCGCAGCGCGCGCAGGCGCGTGGCGAGGGCGAAGGCGAAGCGGCGGGGGACGAAGAATGAGCGCTGGCCACGATCGCGGCGCCGCGGCATGACCCGCGCCGCGCTGCTGCAACTGCTCGCCGTCGCCCTCGGCGGCGCGCTCGGCACCTTGTTGCGCCACAGCGCCAACCTGCTGCTGCCGCGCCTGCCGGCGCCGTGGCCGACCCTGTCGACCCTGACCGTCAACCTCGCCGGCTGTTTCTGCGCCGGCCTGTTGTTGGTCTGGCTGGGCCAGCGCCAGGACGCCGACTTCTGGCGCGCGGTGCTGCTGACCGGCGTGCTCGGCGGCCTGACCACGTTCTCGGCCTTCGGCGTCGACCTGTTGGCGATGCTGCGCGCGGCGCGCTACGAATGGCTGGCGCTGACGGTGCTGCTGCACGTCGGGCTCGGGCTGCTGGCGATCGCGCTGGGCTGGAAGCTGGGGCAGGGTATCTGGCCCGCGCGCGGCTGAGCCACGGTGGCTTCCTGTAGGAGCGGCGCGAGCCGCGACCGCGGCAACGCAACTGCGATGAAAGTTACGGCGTAACTGCGTTGTCGCGGTCGCGGCTCGTGCCGCTCCTACAGGGGGCTATCGGTACGGGGGCTCGTCCGGGCCGGCGGCGGCGGGCAGCCGCGTCATCCGCAGCACCTCATCGCTCGGCGCGGCGGACTTGTTGGCCAGCACCTGCTGCAGCGATTCGACCTCGGCCCAGACCATGTGCTGCAAGGCCTGCAACAGGGTCTGGCCGGCGTCGGACAGGCTCAGCCGGCCGTCCGCGCTGAGCGCCAGCCCGTCCTCGATCAAGGCATGCTTCATATGACTGGTTTCCGGCTGCACCCCGCGCTGCAGGCCGACCAGGACGCTCAACAGAGCGTGTTCTCGCAACGACACTTTGAACAAAACGCCACTCCCCATCGCACCCGGCACCCGGCACGTAGTGCTTTGCATGTGCCGGGAATCACGATATGGGAACGCATGTGATGACATTTTTGACTGGCGCCGGCGCAGGTGAAAGTGGCGTTCACGCCCGCGCCGGAGTACGGTAGCGCCGCGCGCCGGGCCGCCCGGCGGCCGGACGCGTTGTAACTGTCACGCCGATGGCGCATCTTCGCCGCTCACGCCGGCCGCTTTGGGCCGGCCGCCGCCACCAGGAATCGGAACTCCATGCTGATCTACGACCGCGTCGTCCCGCTCAACCGCGACACCCATCGCCGCCTGCGCATCCGTACCTCGGAGCACAACGCCCGTTTCGCCGCCAGCCTCAACTCGGTGCCGGTGGCCACGGTCGAGTTCCCCAGCGCGGCCAACGAGTACGCGATCGTGTTCGCCAAGTTGGCCAACGGCGATTTCCTGCCGGCGGTGCTGGTCGGCCTGCGCAATCAGCAGAACCTGTACGTCGACGACAGCGCGCGCTGGCGCCGCGGCTATGTGCCGGCGTTCCTGCGCCAGTACCCGTTCGTGCTGGCCGAGGACCGCGACAGCGGCACGGTCACGGTGTGCGTGGACATGGCCTACGACGGCCTGTCGGAAGAAGAGGGCGAGCCGCTGTTCGGCGAGGACGGCGCCGACACCGAAAACCTGACCCGGGCGATGGGCTTCCTGCAGGACCTGCACAACGAGCTCAAGCGCACCGCGCTGTTCGCCGCCAAGCTCAAGGAACTGGACCTGCTGGAAGAGCGGGTGATCCGCTTCGGCAACGGCGACCAGCCGCAGGCCGAATTGAACGGCGTGTACGCGGTGTCGGAAGAGAAGCTGATGAAGCTCGACGACGCGCAGATCCCCGAGTTGTTCCGCACCGGCGCGCTCGGCCTGATCTACACCCACCTGCTGTCGATGCGCAATCTGGAACGCCTGTCGGAACTGGCGGTGCAGGCCGAAGGCCAGGGCGGGGTGGGCGGCGCGGTGAACTGAGCCGGCGCGGATCGCGGCAAGGCAACATCCAGGAGCGGCCTTCGGGCCGCTCTTCTTTTTTGGGCCTGGCGATGCCTGTGGGAGGTACTTCAGTCCCGACGCTTGCGTTTGCGGCCGCCGGACTCCGGGAGCCAGCGTCGGGGCTGAAGTCTTTCGCGCAAGGACGAGATTTCCCGACGGCAGCGCGGACGCTGTTTTCGACAAGCAACATCGGCGCGGCGATGCGATTGCGATCGTTGTCGCGCGGCTTCTCAATGCGATACGCGATTGATAGCGACGCCTCATATCGCTGTCATCGTCGCGATCCGCAGCCGGCGCGAATTCGAGGTGGACGCAGACGTGGGTAGCGCGCTCGCGATCGCGCTTCTCCGTCGCGCATAGGCGCAAGTTCAAGCAGCATCGCAAAGCGGCCTTCGCGCCGCTCTGGCCGTTCGAGCGGGATGTTCTTGTGGAGAGCCTTCAGGCCCGATGCTGTTCTCTCGCTTGTTCGCGACCTGAAACGAAAGTGTCGGTCCCGAAAACCCAGTCACAAGGATGCGGCCTTGCGCGGCCGCTTCGCCTTGCATCGCACCGACAGCGAATCCGCTGCGGTTGAGATTGCGCGACCGAATCGACGCGCCCATCCACGCAACTCCAAGTCGCGACATTTCTCACCTGTGTGATACAGATCAAACGCACATGAGATGTCGTGTGATCGAGCGCGTAGTTCGCCGGTAACACGCCGGACTTGTGATCGATGCGTTGCACACGAGATACATGTGTGACGTATTCCGCGTGCCTTGTCATGTAGCAGTTCAAACATCGTCACATAGCGAACCTAACTTGGCGCGGTCTGCCGTCCCCCTCCGCTGGGCCGGCGCAACAGGGATGGTTTCGGGTCGATGCCTCTACGCCTCATCGCAGCCGTCGGTCTGACCATGCTCGGGCCGGCGGTTCTCCATGCGCAGGAAAAACCGGCCCGCGCGGACGCCGCGACGGCGGCCGTGGCGCGCTTCGACATCCTGGCGTATCAGGTGGTCGGCAACAGCAAGCTGAGCAACCTGGACATCGAGAAGGTGGTGTACCCGCACCTGGGCCCGCAACGCAGCGAGCAGGACGTGGAGAACGCGCGCGCCGCGCTGCAGTCGCTATACGACAGTCGCGGCTATCCGACCGTCAGCGTGGCGATTCCCGAACAGGACGTGGCGACCGGGCTGGTGACGCTGCAGGTCAGCGAGCAGAAGGTCGGCCGCCTGCGCGTCAACGGCGCCGAGTATTTCTCGCCCGACGACATCGAACGCGCCGCGCCGTCGCTGGCGCAGGGCTCGGTGCCGAACTTCAAGGACGTGCAGCGCGACATCGTCGCCTTGAACCAGCTGCCCGACCGGCGCGTGACCCCGGAAATCAAGGCCGGCGCGACGCCGAACACGGTCGACGTCGACCTCAACGTCGAGGACAAGCTGCCGCTGCACGGTTCGCTCGAACTCAACAACCGCAACAGCGCCAACACCAGCGACCAGCGCCTTTCGGCGAGCGTGCGCTACGACAATCTGTGGCAGCTCGGCCACAGCGTCAGCCTGTCGGCGCAGGTCGCGCCGCAGCGCAGTTCCGACGCGAAGGTGGTGTCGGCCTCGTACCTGGCGCGCTTCGGCGCCTCGCCGTGGTCGCTGCTGGGCTATGCGGTGCGCAGCAAGAGCGATATCGCCGTGGTCGGCGACCTCAACGTGATCGGCAACGGCACCCTGGCCGGCGTGCGCCTGATGCGCTCGTTCGCCGCGGGCGAAGGCTTCTACCATTCGCTCAGTGTCGGCGTGGACTACAAGGACTTCACCGAATCGCTGATCCAGGGCGCCGACCGCGGCGCGGTGCCGATCGAGTATTTTCCGCTCAGCGTCAACTACAACGCCGACTGGGTCAAGGAACGTTCGGTCGCCGATCTGGCGCTGTCGGCGGTGTTCAACCTGCGCGGCGTCGGCGACGGGCGCGCGGCGTTCGACGCCAAGCGCTACCAGGCCCAGCCGAACTTCTTCTATCTGCGCGCCGGCGGTTCCTACACCTGGAAGTCGGCCGGCGACGCGCAGCTGATGCTGCGCCTGCAAACCCAGTTCGCCGGCGAGCCGCTGATCAGCAACGAGCAATTCAGCATCGGCGGCCTCGACAGCGTGCGCGGCTATTACGAATCCGAGGCGCTCGGCGATCTCGGCGGCGCGGCGACGCTGGAAGCGCGCACGCCGTCGTTCGCCGACACGCTCGGCGACGCGTTCCAGGAACTGCGCCTGCGCGCGTTCGTCGACGCCGGCTATACCCGCATCAACGATCCGCTGCCCGAGCAGTTGCGCAGCGAGACCTTGGTCAGCGCCGGGCTCGGCGCGACGGTCAAAGCCTTCGGCCATCTCAACGGTTCCATCGATGTGGCCCACCCGTTGTCCAGCCCGAACGGACGCGAGCGCAAACCCGACTCGGTCGAGGTCGGCGTGCGGCTGTGGGGCGAGTTCTGACGAAGTCCGAAATCTGAAGTCTGGAGTGTGGGAGGGGCTTGCGCCCCGACGCTTTTGCCCGGATCGCCGGCAGCGCCCGTCGCCGCCGGAAGGCATCGGGCCTCAAGGCCCTCCCACCGGTAGCGAACATCTCTTGGGGAAAGTGTCGTGACTCAACTGCGCGTGCTATTGGCCTGCTCGTTGTTGCTCCTGCTGTCGCTGCTGTCGGCTCCGGCCGCGGCGGCCTCGTGGTGGGACGGCAAGTGGAACTACCGGGCCAAGATCGATCTCAACACCACCTCGACCGGCGCCGCGGCGACCGAGCCGGGCGGCCGCGCGCAAGTGCTGGTGCGCCTGCACTCGGGCAACTTCAACTTCGCCGACGCCAAGGAAGACGGCAGCGACGTGCGCTTCATCGCCGCCGACGACCGCACGCCGCTGAAGTACCACTTCGAGAAATACGACGGCCTGGTCGATCAGGTCGCGCTGGCGTGGGTCGACGTGCCCAAGCTCGACGCCAACGCGTCGGCGTCGGTCTACGTTTATTTCGGCAATCCCGAAGCGACGCCGGGCAGCGATCCGAAGGGCAGCTACGACGCCGACAGCATCGCGGTGTTCCATTTCGCCAACCAGGGCGCGGCCGGCAGCGACACCACCGCTTACGGCAACAACGCGCAGGCGCCGCTGACCCTGGCCGAGACCGCGCTGATCGGTTCGGGCCTGCAGCTCGACGGCAAGGCGCCGGTCAAGGTGCCGGCGTCGCCGTCGCTGAATCTCGCCGCCGCGCAGCCGCTGACCCTGAGCGCGTGGATCAAGCCGGCCGGCGCCAGCGCCAGCGGCGTGATCGCCTCGCTGCCGGGCGCGCTGACGGTGGGCATCGAACAAGGCGTGGTCTATGCCGAAAGCGCCGGCGTGCGCACCGCCGCCGGCGCGCCTTTGGTCGGCGAGGGCTGGGCGCACGTGGCGGCGCGTTTCGACGCCGGCAAGCTCGCGGTTTACGTCAACGGCGCGCCTGCGGGCGAGGCGTCGGTGGTGCTGCCGGCGGCCGCCGCGGGCCTGCTGATCGGCGGCGAAGACGGCGCGGCGCGGCCGAACTTCATCGGCCAGATCGACGAACTCCAAGTGTCCAAGACCGCACGTCCGCTCGGCCTGATCCAGGTCGCCGCGCACAGCCAGGGCCTGGACGCCAAGCTGCTGACCTTCCAGCCGGTCGAGCAGCGCTCCGGCGACGGCGACCACAACTACTTCGGCATCCTGTTCAACGCGCTGACCGTCGACGCCTGGATCGTGATCGTGATCCTCGGCTTCATGGCCGCGATTTCGTGGTGGGTCATGATCGGCAAGGGCCTGTTCGTCAGCGCCACCGCCAAGGCCAACGAGCGCTTCCTGCTGGCGTTCCGCAAGCAGGCCGGCGAGTACCCGCTGCACGACGCTTCGTGGGTGCGCGCGGCCGAGAACGGCGGGCCGTTGAACGGCGACAAGTCCAACCTCGCGCGCCTGCTCGCGATCGGCCTGGACGAGCTGCGCAACCGCGTCGCCGCCGGCGGCGGGCGTTCGGTGGTGCGGCCGCAGTCGATCGCCGCGATCCGCTCGGCGCTCGACGCCGCCGCGGTGCGCGAAGGCCAGCGCCTCAACAAGCTGATGGTGCTGCTGACCATCGCGATTTCCGGCGGCCCGTTCCTCGGCCTGCTCGGCACCGTGGTCGGCGTGATGATCACCTTCGCCGCGGTCGCCGCGGCCGGCGACGTCAACATCAACGCGATCGCGCCCGGCATCGCCGCGGCGTTGCTGGCGACCGTCGCCGGCCTCGCCGTCGCGATCCCGGCGCTGTTCGGCTACAACTATCTGCTGAGCCGCACCGAAGCCATCGGCGCGGACATGCAGGTGTTCGTCGACGAACTGGAAAAACGCATCGCCGAGGATTACGCCGGCGACGCGCCGCTGCCGGCGCACGTCGCCCGCAGCGTGTCGACGGAGACGCTGCCGTGAAGGTCCAAGGCAAGAAGCCGTACGACGACATCAACATCACGCCGATGCTGGACCTGGCGTACGTGCTGCTGGTGATCTTCATCATCATGTGCACCGCGGCGGTGCAGGGCATCAAGGTCGACCTGCCCAAGGCCAGCGCGTCGCAGCCGCTGTCGCAGCCCAAGACCAAGGTCATCGCGATCGACAACGCCGGCCAGGTCAGCATCGACGCGATCCCGGTCAGCATGAGCGAGCTGGAGCAGCAACTGCGCAATGCGCTGGCCAACGACGCCGAGCTGCCGGTGATCCTGCGCGGCGACCGCGCCGTGCAGTACGACAAGGTCATGGCCGTGCTCGACCTGTGCAGCAAGCTCGGCATTTCCTCCATCGGCCTGGCCTCGCAGCGCCAGGGCCAGAGCTGAGGCGCGGACGTGTCGCAAACCTACGGCCGCGGTTCCTTGATGTCGCGAGCGCTGGGCGTGGTCGGCGTCGTCGGCGTGCTCGCGGTGATGGTGTGGCTGGTGTGGTCGCTGATGCAGGGCGCCGGCCCGACGACCCAGCGCCAGCCGCCGCGCATCACCCAGGTGATCCTGCCGCCGCCGCCTCCGCCACCGCCGCCGCCGGAACCGGAAAAAACCGCCGACGAGCCCAAGCCGGTGGAGAACACGCCGTTCGAATCGATCGAGCCGCCGAAGCAGGAATCGGCCGAGCCGCCCGGCGATCCGCTGACCGCGGACGCCGGCCCGGGCAACAACGAATTCGGCCTGCAGGCCGGCAGCGGTGGCGGCGGCACCCGCATCGGCGGCGGCAACGGCGGCGGAAATCCGTATGCCGGCTACGCCGCGATGGTGCAAAGGACCGTGCAGCAGTACCTGCAGCAGGGCGAGAAGACCCGCAAGGGCCGCTACAGCGCCACGGTGGCGATGTGGCTGGCGGCGGACGGGACGATCCAGCGCTCGCAGGTCATCGCCGGCACCGGCAAGCCCGAACTCGATGCGGCGATCCTTGCGGCGCTGCAGGGACGTTCCTTGCCGCAGGCGCCGCCGGCGGAGATGCCGCAACCGATCAATTTGCGCATCGGCGCGATCTCGCCGGGCTGACCGCGGCGCGCCCGATACGACTTCAACTTCCAGGAAGGCCACGCATGACCGCTACGACCCAACCGTTCCGCCGTCTCCGTCTCCGCGCGCTGGCCGTGGCGCTGCTGTCGGCCTGCGCCGCGCCCGCGCTGGCGGCGGCGCCGGTCGACGCGGCGAAGATCAGCCCGGAAGTGACGCTGAGACTGATCGACCTGCTGGTCGCCAAGGGCGTGCTGACGCGCGGCCAGGCCGACGATCTGATCGCCGAAGCGAAGGCAAGCGCTGCGTCCGCGCCCGCCGTCGCCGCGCAGCCTGCGTACCAAACCGTTCCCGGCGCCGTGGTCGTGCCGTACGTGCCCGAAGTGGTGCGCCAGCAGATCAAGGACGAACTGCGCGCCGAAGTGGTACAGCAGGCCAAGAGCGAAGGCTGGGCGGCGCCGAACGCGCTGCCGGAGTGGACCCAGCGCATCAGCTTCTACGGCGACCTGCGCGCGCGCGCCGAGGACGTGCTCAACGACAAGGAGAACTACCGCGAGTTCCCCAACTTCGCCACGCTCAACAGCGGCAGCGGCTACGACATCGCCGACCCGGTCGGCAACCCGGTGCCGTACGTCAATACCACCAAGAACCGCGGCCGCATGCGCCTGCGCGCGCGCCTGGGCATGCACGCGCAGATCGCCGACTGGATCGAGGCCGACCTGCGCCTGGCCACCGGCAGCGACCGCAGCCCGGTGTCGACCAACCAGAGCCTCGGCGCCGGCGGCAACCTGTCGAAGTATTCGCTGTGGCTGGACCGCGCCTACATCCGGCTCAAGCCGACCGGCTGGCTCAGCGCCGACATCGGCCGCACGCCGAATCCGTTCTGGACCAGCGAACTGCTGTTCGACAACGACCTCAACTTCGACGGCGTCGCCGCCCAGGCCAGCTTCCGCCACAGCCCGGACTTCAAGACCTTCGTCAACGTCGGCGCGTTCCCGGTGTTCAACACCGATTTCGATTTCGGCTCGACCCAGGAACTGGACAAGGAGTCCAGCCGCGACAAGTGGCTGTACGGCGCGCAGGCCGGGTTGGAGTGGGGCTTCGCCGATGCGATGTCGCTGAAGCTCGGCCTGGGCTATTTCGAGTTCGACAAGCTCAACGGCCAGTTCTCCTCGCCGTGCCTGGCGCCGACCTCGAAAGACGTGTGCGACACCGACCTGTCGCGCCCGCAGTTCCAGCAGTTCGGCAACACGATGTTCGCGATCCGCAACATCGTGCCGGCGCAGGGCGCGCCGAACGGGCCGCAGCTGCAGTACTTCGGCTACGCCAGCGAGTTCGGCGTGGCCAACCTGCACGCGGCGCTGGAGATCGCGCGCTTCGACCCGGTCAAGATCGTGCTCGAAGCCGACGTGGTCAAGAATACGAAGTACGACGCCAGGCGCATCCGCGCGCTCGGCCCGCTCAACAACTTCAAGCCGAATCTCGACCCGGCCGACACCCGCGCGGTCTTCGACGGCGGCGACATGGGTTATTACCTGAACCTGCTGGTCGGCCAGCCGAAGATCGAAAAGGCCTGGGACTGGAACGCCAGCATCGGCTACAAGCGGGTCGAATCCGACGCGGTGCCGGATGCGTTCACCGATTCGGATTTCCATCTGGGCGGCACCAACGCGCGCGGCTTCATCGTCGGCGGCTCGCTGGGCCTGGCCCGCAACACCTGGCTGGGCCTGCGTTGGCTCAGCGCCAACGAGGTCACCGGCCAGCCGTATTCGGTCGATGTGGTCCAGCTCGATCTCAACACTCAGTTCTGACCGGGGACAACGCGCATGAGCCTGCCGCTTCCTTCGATCCGCCACGCCGCTTTGCGCAGCGCGCCGTTGCTGGCCGCGCTGTGGTTCGCCGCTTCCGCCGCGCACGCGCAGAGCGGCAACGAAACCCGCTTGCGCGACGCGCTGCGCGACACCGCCTCGCGCCTGCGCACGACCGAGGCCGCGCTGGCCCAGCAGCAGGCCGCGACCGCCGCGGCCGAGCGCGAACGCGACGAACTCAAGCGCCGCGCGGCCAAGCCGGCGCCGGCCGCGGACGGCGCGCAGCTCGCGGCGTTGCAGCAGCGGCTCGGTCAGGCCTCGGCGTCGGCCGGGCAGGCGCGCGAGGAAGCGCTGAAGTGGCGCAGCGCGCAGGAACAGGCGGCGCACAGCGCGCAGCAGAAGGAGCGCGAGCGCGCGGAGCTGGCGAAACGGCTCGACGCCGCGCAGGCCCGCGCGGCCGAATGCGCGGCCGGCAGCGAGGCCTTGTATCAGGCCGGGCGCGAACTGGCCCAGCTGTATCGCGATCCGGCCTATGCCAAGGGCAAGCGGGTGACCCTGCTCGGCTTCGGTCAGGTCGAACGCGAGAACCGCGCGCGCGAACTCGAGAACAAGCTCGAGGACGAACGCGCCAAGACCGCCCAGTGCGGCGCCGGCGACGCCGCCGCGCGCACCGCCGGCACGGCGTCGAACGGCTGATGCCTGCGCCGCGCGCCCGCGCTGCCGCCCGCCGCGCGGTTCCGCGCACGGCGGGCGCGTCTGCGCGTGCGCGACGGGCGTTCGCGCGCGCGACGCTGACGCTGGCGCTGTGCGGCGTCGCCGCGGCGCTGCCGGCGCAGCGGCGGATCCTGCCGGCCTCGCAACCGGCGCCGCCGCCGTGCGTGCAGGTGCGCATCGGCCACGACGAGGCCGGGCGCTGGGATTGCATCAACGCCGCGATCAAGACCGAAGTCGACAAAGCCGCGCCGCTGAACGCCGCGGATTCGCCGGGCGAGCGCCTGGCGCCGATCGGGCAGGGCCTGGCGGTGCCGGCGGCGACGCGGCAGCGGCTCGGCGATCGGTACGGCAAGTCGATCGTGCCGCAACGGCCCGAACGCAGTTTTCCGACCACGCCGCTGGCGCGGCCGCCGGTGCGCTGAGATGCGCGCGCATGCGGCCAACGACGGCGAGCACAGCGACACAGCCAGTGGCGCGCGTGTGCGTTCGACGCTGCGCGCCGCGTTCGACCCGCACCTCCCGCACCGCAATCCAGCCTCGCATCGCAGTCGCCGTACCGCTGTCCGCGCGCTGCGCATCGCGCGCGGGCGCCGCCTCCCATTCCACCGCGTCGCCGCACTGCGCGACGCCTCCGCCGCGACCACACCGCCCGCGCAAAGGAAGCCGTCATGACCCGCAAGCCCCTCGCCGGTAACGATTCTGGCCGTCTTTCGCCTGCGCGGCTGCGCCTGTTGGCGCTGAGCGCGGCGATCTCGCTGGCCCTGGTCGGCGGTGTCGCCCACGCCGATCCCAATCCGTTCGCGCGCCGCGGCGCCGACCCGGCCGCGCAGGCCGCGCGCAGCGTGCAGCAGCAGGGTCTGCAGTCGGCGCAGGCGCAGCGCATGGCGCAGCGCTCGCTCGACGCGTTCGCCCAGGCTGCACGCGTGCGCTCCGCGCTCGACGCCGCGCAGGTCGCCGCGCGCGCCGCGGCGGCGGCTTCGGCCGCGGCCAATCAGGTGCCCGACGGCCTGGTCCAGGGCGGCCTGAAAGTCGCCGCAGGCGTGCGCTTCGAACCCGGTGCGATCGCGGTCGAAGACCCGCGCCTCAACCAGTCCAAGCTGTGGCTCGGCGCCAAGGGCCCGAGCCAGAACAACGACGCCGCCGGCAACGTCACCGTCACCATCGAGCAGACCCAGAAGAAGGCGATCCTGAGCTGGGAAAGCTTCAACGTCGGCCGCCGCACCACGGTCTATTTCGACCAGCGCGGCGGCAACCAGAGCGGCGGCGGCAACGACTGGATCGCGCTGAACCGGGTCGACGATCCCAGCGGCCGGCCGAGCCAGATCTTCGGCCAGATCAAGGCCGAAGGCAGCGTGTACCTGCTGAACCGCAACGGCGTGGTGTTCGGCGGCACCAGCCAGGTCAATACGCGTTCGCTGCTGGCGTCCTCGCTGAATCTGTTCAGCAACGACGTCGCCCAGAGCAACCGCATCTTCATCGGCGAGGGCGTGCGCCGGGCCAAGGCCGACGTGGCGGTGCTGACTTCGGAGCTGGCCGAGTTCGGCGGCGGCGCCGCGGCGCGGCCGCAGGCGTCCGGCGACATCCGCATCGACGCCGGCGCGCAGATCAAGACCGGTTCCGGCGGCTTCGCCCTGATCGCCGCGCCGAACCTCAGCAACGCCGGCAGCGTGATCGCCGAAGACGGCCACGCGCAGCTGGCCGCGGTGGTCGGCGCGTTCTCGACCCCGGCGCCGGCCGGCGCCAGCAACGAACTGAGCCTGCGCTACAGCGGCGTGGCGCCGCAGGCGAGCGCGCCGAACGCCGGCTACGGGCGCCTGGACAACACTGGCATCGTCGCCAGCAAGCGCGGCACGGTCACGCTGACCGGTTACGACCTGCATCAGGATGGTTATGTCGGCACCACCACCTCGGTCAGCCGGCCGGGACGGATCTCGATCGTCGCCGCCAACCATTCGCGTTCGGCCGGCGTCGACAAGCCGGCCGATCTGAGCGGCAGCACCGGCGGCAAGCTCAGCTTCGGCAGCGCTTCGGTCACCGCGATCCTGCCCGAGCGCGACGGCGAGACCACCACTTCGGCGGCGACCGCCGACAAGGCGTTCCAGGCGCCCAACGCGGTGCTGGCCGCGGCGCAGATGCGCCTGCAGGAAAATGCGCTGGTGCTGATGCCCGGCGCCAAGCTCGATCTGGTCGGCATGGAACCGCTGCGCGACGGCACCAGTAAGCCCGAGGTCGCGCGCATCCAGATCGACCGCGGCGCGCAGATCAACGTCGCGGGCCTGGCCGACGTGCTGCGGCCGATGTCCGACAACTTCATCGCCATCGAGCGCATCGGCGAGAACGAACTGGCCGATTCGCCTTTGCTGCGCGGCGGCGCGTTCTACCGCAAGAAAGTCGTGCTCGACGCGCGCGCGCGCGGCGTCACCGACGACGGCCGCGCCTGGGTCGGCAGCCCGCTGTTCAATGCCGCCGGCTACGCCGACCAGCGTCCGCGCGGCATCGATCAGTTGCTGATCGACGGCGGCACCATCAACGTCAGCGCGCGCGAATTCGTCGCCCGCGGCGGCTCGGTGATCGACGTGAGCGGCGGCTTCCTGCATTACCAGGGCGGCATGGTCGAGACCCCGCGGGTGATCGGCGCGGACGGGCGCACCTATCGCCTGGCCGGGGCCGACCCGTCGCAGGCCTACCTCGGCTTCGCCGGCCAGTTCTCGCTCGACCACCAGCGCTGGAACGTGCGCGAGTATTTCTATTCCGCGTTCGCGCGTTCGGACCGCTACTACGAATCCGACTATGTGCAAGGCGGCGACGGCGGCGAGCTCAACATCGTGCTGCGCCAGGACGCCGGCGCCGACGCGACCCGGGTCGACACCGGGCTGGTGCTGGCCGGCGAGCTGCGCGCGAATGCCGAATCCGGGCGCGACCAGCGCGAGCGCGGCACGCCGGCGCTCGGCGGCAAGCTCAGCGTGTCGGTCAGCGGCGCCGGTTACGGCCAGTGGACCTTGCAGAACGGCGCGGTGCCCGACGTGGCCGCGGACTTCTCGATGCAGCAGCGCCTGACCCAGGGGCAGGGCGGCACGCTGTCGGCGCAGGCCTTGAATCAGGCCGGCTTCGGCACGGTCGAGCTCAGCGACAAGCTCTCGCTCATCGGCGTGGCGAGCGATGCGCACCTGCAAGTCGACGCCGGCGGCCGCATCGCCCTCAGCGGCGCACGCATCGACGTGGCCGGCACCTTGCAGGCCGATTCGGGCGAGATCGCGCTCAGCGCGACCAGCGAAAACGATCCGGATCCCGAAGCCGGCGCGCGCCGCGGCATCACCGTGCAATCCGGCGGCCGTTTGCTCGCGCGCGGCCAATGGGTCAACGACCGCGACCGCGTCGCCGACGAGCGCCTCGGCGGCGCGCACATCGACGGCGGCCGCATCAGCCTGAGCGTCTCCGAGTTTCCACTCTTGAACGGCGGGCGCCTGGACGGCGCCGGCGGCGGCCGCGACGCCAGCGGCTCGATCGTGCTCGATCCGGGCGCGTTGCTCGACGTGTCCGGCGGCGGCCGGATCCTGCCGAACGGCCAGCTCGCGGCCAAGGACGGCGTGCCGCTCGGCCGCGGCGGCGATATCGCGCTGAAACTGTACCAGCCGCGCGAAGGCACCCAGTCGCTGAATCCGTTCCTGCCCGCGTCGGCGTTCGACGCCGAGCCCGGCGCCGGCGAACTGCGTTTCAGCGCGCAGAACCTGCGCGGTGGCGGCCTCGCCGGCGGCGGCACCTTGAGCCTGCACGCGCGCGACATCCTGATCGGCGCGTCGGCGGCCGACCCGCTCGCCGGCGATGCGCGCACGCTGCGCCTCGACGCGGGTTTCTTTCGCGACGGCGATTTCGGCGCCTACGATCTGGTCGCGCGCCACGATGCGCGCATCGTCGCCGGCACCCAGCTGAGCGTGTCGCAGCGCAATTTCCTGCCGAACCTCGACGCGTTGCGCGCACTGGCCAGCGGCGGCGATCTCTACGCCGGCTTGAACGCCAGCGGCGCGGGCCAGTACGGCGCGTTCGGTCGCCTCGACGATTACCACCGCGATGCCGCCGACTTCTTCCTCGAAGCCGGCGCGGCCACCGGCCGCACCCTGCCGAACGTGGCCGGGCTCGACCAGGTGCGCGACACGCTGACCCTGGAACGCGGCGCGCAGGTGCAGGTCGACGCCGGCGGCGCGGTGCGCCTGGGGTCGCGCGGCCAGCTGACCGTGCTCGGCTCGGTCATCGCGCACGGCGGCAGCATCGACCTGTCCGGCGACACCTCGAGCACCGCGCTGTCGCCGTCGCACAGCCCGTCGCAGGTCGATTACTGGCGCGCGGACAAGTCGGTGTGGGTCGGCAAGGACGCGGTGCTGGATGTATCCGGCGTCGCGCTGTTCAATCCGTTCAAGGCGCCGCTACCGAACGGCGGCGCGGTGCCGCGCGACGGCAAGCTGCTCGACGGCGGCCGCATCCGCCTGAGCAACGACGGCGGCTATGTAGTGGTCGAGCAGGGCGCGCGCCTGGACCTGTCCGGCGCGCGCGCGGTGTTCGACCTGCCGGCCGACCGCGGCGCGATCGGCCAGGCGCCGCTGCAAGCGCGCGCGGTCTGGAGCGACGGCGGCGAGCTGGTGCTGGCCGCGGCCGGCGGCCTGTTCTTCGACGGCCGCATCCAGGCCGCCGGCGGTGACGCGCAGGCACGCGGCGGCAGCGTGCAGCTGCTGACCGCGCAGAGCGTGCGGCCGCTCGACGTCAGCGGCGGACGCGCGCCGCTGGCGACCTCGCAGATCGTGTTCCATCAAAGCGGCAGCCAGCTCGACGCGGCCGCGCGCGCCGGTGACGCGATCGAACCGGGTCGCGACACGCCTTCGGGCACGCTGCATTTCCAGGCCGACCTGCTCGACGGCTCCGGCGTCGACACCTTGCTGGTCGGGATCGGCGAAGACGGCCTGATCCGCGGCCCCGGCGTGGCGCGGGTGCTGTTCGACGGCGATGTGACCCTGTCGCCGGCGCGCGCGCTGATGATCAATGCGCGCGAGTTCCAGGCCGGCGGCGAACGCGGCACGGCCACGCTGCGTTCGGCCTACGTATCGCTGCAAGGCCTCGGCGGCGACGCCGCGACGGCGCTGCCGGAACCCGGCAAGCCCGGCGCGGCGACGCTGAAGGTCGAGGCCGGCTTCATCGACATCGGCGGGCGCGTGGCGCTGCGCAACTTCGCCGACGCCGCCTTCGACAGCCGCGGCGACATCCGCTTGCACACGCCCAGCCTCTACCAGAGCGCGACGATCAACAACGAAGTGCGGCTGGTGCCCGGCGAATTGCTGACCGGCGGCAACCTGTCGTTCCGCGCCGCGCAGCTGTATCCGGCCAGCGGCGAGACCTTCATCGTGCGCGCGCTCGGCGCCAAGGACGCGGCCGGCGTTCGCGCCGACACCGCGATCCGCATCGCCGGCAACGGCGCGGCCGCGCCGTTGCCGCTGTCGGCCGGCGGCAAGCTTTTGCTCGACGCGACCGAGATCGAACAGGCCGGCACCCTGCGCGCGCCGGCCGGGCAGATCGTGCTCGGCGCGGCCAACGCCGACGACCCGGCGACCCGCGCGCTGTTCAACCAACTCGCGCTGACGCCGACGCGCACGGTGACGCTGGCGCCCGGCAGCCTGACTTCGGTCTCGCTCGACGGCCGCGTGCTGCCGTACGGCAAGACCGTGGATTCGCTGCAATGGGACGGCAACGAGGTCGAGCAGCGCCTGACCGCGCCGCCGCTCAAGCGCATCTCGCTCGACGGCGCGCAGCTGTCGTTGCAGGACGGCGCGCGCGTCGACCTGTCCGGCGGCGGCGATCTGCAGGCGTTCGAATGGATCGCCGGCACCGGCGGCAGCCGCGATGTGCTGTCGAGCTTCGCGGTCAACTACGCCGACGGCGGCAGCGGCACGCGCGCGCCGCTGTATGCCGACGGCCGCGAGGTCTATGCGATCGTGCCGGGCGCGCAGTCGCCGCTGGCGGCGAGCGACCCGCTGTTGGACCAGGGCGCCGGCGCCAGCCAGGTCGGCAAGTCGGTGTACCTGTCCGGCGTGCCGGGACTCGCCGACGGCGTCTACACCTTACTGCCGGGCCGCTACGCGACCTTGCCGGGTGCGTTCCGCGTGGTCCAGCGCAGCGGTGGCCAGGACGCGCTGGCCAGCCAGAACCTGACCGCGCCGGACGGCAGCCATCGCGTCGCCGGTTACTACGTCGACTCGCTCAGCGGCGCGCGCGATGCGCGCAGCCAACTGTTCGACGTGCAGTCGGCGGCGGTGTGGGGTCAGTACTCGCAATACCAGCTCAGCCGCGCGAACCAGTTCTTCTCCGAACAAGCCGCCAAGGCCGGCCGCTTCGCGCCGCAGCTGCCGCGCGATGGCGGCCAGCTGGTGCTCAGCGCGCAGCGCGCGCTGGAACTGGCCGCGCGCCTGGACGTGGCCGCCGCCGACGGCGGCGCGGCGGCGCAGATCGACGTGGTCGCCGACGCGATCCAGATCCGCGGCCGCAACCAGGCCGCGCGCGAAGGCTACGTGCAACTCGACGCCGGCCAGCTCAGCGCGCTCGGCGCCGGCAGCCTGCTGATCGGCGGCGTGCGCGAACGCGGCAGCGACGGCACCGCGATCGCGGCGCGCGCGCGCGACGTGCTGGTGTCCAACGACGCCGCCTCGCCGCTGCAAGGTCCCGAGATCGTGCTGGTGGCCAAGGCCGGCGACGGCAGCCAGGGCGTGCGGATCGAGGACGGCAGCGTGATCCAGGCGCGCGGCGCGCTCGCCGGCGCCGGCGATCTGCAACTGGTGATCGGCCAGAACGCCGACAGCGCCAGCAGCCGCCCCGCGATCAGCGGCGACGGCGCGCTGCTGCGCGTGTCCAACGCCGGCGCGGCGACCCTGCAACGGCGCGGGCTGCCGGCGTTCGAGCAATCGCGCGGCCTGCTCGACGTCGGCGCCGGCGCGCGCCTGGACGGCGGCGCGGCGCTGCTGCTCGACGCGTCCGGCAACGCCCGCGTCGACGCCAGCACGGTGCTGGCCGGACGCGACATCCAGGCCAGCAGTGGGCGGGTCGTGTTCAGCGCCGACCCGGACGCGCGCTACGACGGCTTCGTGGTCGGCCGCAACACCCTGGCGCAGTTCGGCCAGGCGCAGCGGGTCAGCCTGCGCAGCTACGGCGAAATGGCGTTCTACGGCGACATCGAAGTCGACAGCGACCGCGAGCTCAACCTCAGCGCGCGCCGCTTCGGCGGCGACGGCGGCGCGGTGCGGCTGAGCGCGCAACGCCTGACCCTGGGCAACGAACTCGGCGTGCAGGGCGGCCCCGCCGGCGACGCGCCGGGCGGGCGCGGCACGCTGGAATTGCGCGGCGATTCGGTCGCCTTCGGCGGCGGCGATTCGCAGTTCGCCGGTTTCGCCCAGGTGTCGGTCGACGCGGCCAAACAGATTTCCGCGGGCGGCCGCGGCAGCGTCGATTTCGGCGCGGCCGACCTGCGCCTGCAAGCGCCGGTGATCCAGGCCGACGGTGGCGCCGACCAGAGCCTGCGCAGTGGCGGCGCGATCACCTTGGCTCGCGTCGGCGACGTTACCGCCGACGCGGCGCGGCCGCAGGGCGGCGCGCTGGAACTGCGCGGCGCCAGCATCGCCGGCAGCGCGCTGATCCGGGCCAACTCCGGCCGCGCGACCCTGGTCGCGACCCAGGGCGACGTGCGCCTGGATGCGGGCAGCGCGATCGACGTGTCGGCGTTGCCGAAGGCGATCTTCGACCAGCCGGTGTACGCGCCCGGCGGGCGGATCGAACTTCGCGCCGAGCGCGGCGCGATCGCATTGGCCAGCGGCGCGCAACTGGACGTATCGGCCGCGGCCGGCGGCGGCGACGCCGGCGAGCTGCGCCTGCTCGCGGCGCAGGGCGCGATCGCGCTCGACGGCACGCTCAAGGGCGCGGCGCCGAAGGGGCAGGGCGGCCGCATCGAACTCGACAGCGGCGCGGCGCTGGACCTGGATACGCTGGCGCAGCGGCTGGCGCAAAGCGGCATCGACCGCAGCATCGCGGTGCGCAGCCGCAGCGGCGACCTGCAACTCAGCGCCGGCCAGAGCCTGAAGGCGCGCGAGGTCAGCCTGATCGCCGACGGCGGCAGCGACGCGCCGCTGCGCGACGCGGCCAACGGCAACGTGCGCATCCTCGGCGACATCGACGCCTCCGGCAGCGCCGGCGGCCGCATCGACCTGTACGGCCGCCACGGCGTCGACCTGCAAGGCCGCCTGCTGGCCAACGGCAGCGACGCCGGCAAGCGCGGCGGCACGGTGCGCATCGGCACCAGCGGCCGCAGCGACGGCAGCCTCAACGACTCGTTCGGTTATCAAAACGTCGCCGGCGACGCGGCCGGCGTGATCCGCATCGGCCGCGACGCGCTGATCGACGTGCGCGGCGGCAGCGCCGGCGGTTTGTCCGGCGGCAAGGTCGAACTGCGCGCGCCGCTGCTGGTCGGCGGCGACGTCAACGTCGCGGTCGACAATCCTGCATCGATCGTCGGCGCGCGCGAGGTCGGGCTGGAAGCGTATGCGGTGTGGAGCGCCGGCGATGCGATCGATCCGGCGCATCCCGAACGCCATTTCGACGGCATCGTCGATCCGGCCGGCTGGTACGGCGCCGACGGCCAGCTCGTCGCCGGCAAGTGGCGCGACGCCAGCGGCGCCGAACTGGCCGCGCCGCAGACGCCGGAGCAGCTCGCGCTCTACCTCAAGACCCATTACTTCACCCCCGATGCGGCCAACGCCGCGCACCAGGGCTTCTACGGTTATCTCAACGGCGACAGCGTCGAGCATCAGGCCGGCACCCTGATGCGTTTCGCCCAGGCCCCGGGCTTCGCGTTCGGCGAGCGCTTCGCCGGCATCGCGAATTTCCGCGCGCGTCCCGGCATCGAGCTGCAGAATCCCGACGCGGGCCGCGACGGCGGCGCGATCCGGGTGCTGACCCACTGGAACCTCAACTCCGGCGACCGCAACGCGCCCGACTTCCGCTACCAGGGCGCCGCGCCGGTGCTGACCCTGCGCGCGGCCGGCGACGTGCAGGTCAACGCCAGCATCAGCGACGGCTTCTATAACTACAACGCCGCCGGCAGCGGCGCGGTCGGAAACTACGACGGCTCGGTCGCCGCACGCATGAGCTGGCTGCAGAACAATCCGCTGAGCATGCCCGACAGCGAGCAGTTCCTGCCCGCGCCTCAGCCGTACGATCCGAACGACGAATCCGGCCAGTACTACGGCCAGTACGACGAACTGTTCGGCATGATGACCCGGCCCGACAGCGCGCTCGACAACATCGTCGGCCCCGGCACCTCGCTGATGGGCTTCATCGACCTGCTGATCTCGATCGCCGGCACCGGCGACGCCGGCATCGCCGAGCCCGCGCCGCCGACCGGCCCCGGCGACTACGCCGGTTATCTGGACCGTTACCGCAGCTACGTGCTCGACCTGGCCAACCGCGTCGCCAACGGCGAAGTGCCGCCGATGACCTGGGTGCCGCGTCTGCCGGTGCTCGGCCCGGTGCCGCCGGCCGCCGACCGCACGCCGATGCTGCAGGCCAGCGCCGAACGGCCGACGCCGTGGCTGGAGCAGCAACTCGCCGGCGGCGACAGCAGCCGCTACCGCTTCGTCGCCGGCGCCGATTTCGCCAGCGTCGCGCCCGACCGCGCCGGCAGCGGCGCGGCCGACCTCGTGTTCGACGGCCACACCACCTTGCGCAAGCCCGGCCAGAGCGATCTGCTGTTGCCGAACGTTCTGCGCACCGGCACCGGCGAGATCGAACTGGTCGCCGCGCGCGACGTGCGCTTCGCCGACCGCGACGCGCCGGCCAGCGTCTACACCGCCGGCCGCCCGGGCGAAGGCACCCGCGCCGACACCTCGCGGCCGCGAATCGAAGGCGCGAGCTCGCCGCAAAACCTCAACGGCCCGCTGGTCGCGGTCACCGGCGCGGTCAATCCGGAAGCGGCCGGCGACCTCAGCCTGCGCGCCGGCCGCGACATCGTCGGCAACCGCGAGGTCCGCGACAGCGACGGCCGCCGCAGCGGCGTCGCCGGCAGCTATCTGGTCCAGTACTGGTGGCCGTGGATGCAGACCGGCAACGTCGCCGACGCCGACGGCCGCCTGATCTCGACCTCGATCAACTTCGGCGGCTTCGCCCAGGGCCTGCTCAGCGTCGGCGGCGACATCCGCCTCGACGCCGGCCGCGACCTGATCGAAGTGTCGGCGTCCTCGCCGACCACGTGGCTGCGCGACGGCGCCGGCGGACTGCGCCGCTTCGGCGGCGGCGACCTGCGCGCCAGCGCCGGCCGCGACGTGCTCGGCGGCGATTTCTTCGTGTCCAAGGGCGAGGGTTCGCTCGATGCCGGCGGCCGCATCGGTTCGGCCTACGACCTGAACGTGCCGGTGTTCATCGAGAACGTCAGCAGCCAGACCACCACGATGAGCTCGGGCGTGGCGCCGATCCTGGCGATGCAGGACGCGCGCTGGAACGTCGGCGCCGGCGGCGATGTCGATATCGGCCGGGTGCTCAATCCTTCGTACGCGCGCCTGAGCGAGCGCGAAGTCGATTCGCAGACCTTCGGCGCCGATGCCGCGCTCAATGCGAGCTCGACCACCGGCGAGGTGCAGCTCGGCAGCCTGCTGCTCGGCGATGCGCTGTTCGCTTACGGCGGCCGCGACCCGAACCGCCCGCAGGCGCCGTACACCATCGGCAGCAGCTCGCTGTTCGCGCAGGTGCTGCCGGGTTCGCTGAGCCTGACCGCGATCGCCGGCGACGTGCGCGTGCGCAACGGCGGCCAGCTGTTCCCGTCCGCGCGCGGCGGCCTGAGCCTGCTCGCCGGCGGCGACGTGCGGCTGTACGCCGACGCGTTCCCGCGCCTGGACACGCTGCGCCTGCTCGACATCGACCCGGCCTGGATGCCGTCGCCTTCGCAGCCGCTGTCGAGCCTGCCGGAGCAGACCGCGTTCGACTTCTCGCGCCTGGACGTGTTCATCCCCAGCCGCGACCAGCGCGCCAACCTGCACCGCGACGACCGCGAACCGGTGCGGGTGTACGCGTTGGGCGATATCGTCAATGGCCAGCCGGACCCGCGCCAGAGCTTCAATACCCTGACCCTGGAACTGCCGAAGCCGGCGACGATCCGCGCCGGCCGCGACATCGTCGACCTCGACCTGCGCGGACAGAACTACCGCGCCAGCGACGCCACCCGCGTGCTGGCCGGACGCGACCTGTACTACCGTCCGCTCGGCCGCAGCATCAGCGGCCGGGTCAGCCGCTACAACTGGATGGAACTCGGCGGGCCGGGCAGCTTCGAAATCCAGGCCGGGCGCGATCTGGGCCCGTTCACTTCGGCCAACGAGGCCTACGCATTCAACCAATTGCGCGCCGAAGGCGGCGGCATCCGCACCATCGGCAATCGCGACAACGCCGGGCTCGGCTATGACGGCGCCGACTTGGTCGTGCGCTTCGGCGTCGCGCCGGGCATCGACACGCGCGCGTTCGTCGCGCGCTATCTCGATCCGGCCGGCGAAGAATCCGCGGCGTACGCGGGCTGGCTCGCCGCCTACGTGCGCCAGCAGCGCCGCGACGCCGGCGGCAACGGCGACGCCGAGCTGTCGCCGCAGCAGGCCTGGGCCGAGTTCGCGCAACTGCCCGAAGCGGCGCAGCAGCGTCTGGCCGACAAGGTGTTCCTGGACCTGCTCGAACGCGCCGGCCGCGACAACAAGAACCCGGCCAGCCCCGAGTTCGGCAAGTACGCCGCCGGCTACCGCGCGATCAACACCTTGTTCCCGGCGGCGCTGGGCTACACCGCCAACCGTCTCGACGGCGGCGCCAACGGCGCCGACGCGCCGGTCGCGACCGGGCGCATGGACATGCGCGGCTCGACCGTGCAGACCCAGCAGGGCGGCGACGTGCGCATCCTCGGCCCCGGCGGCGAGGTGCTGGTCGGCAGCGTGGCCGCGCCGCCGCTGGTGACCAACAACCGCGGCGAGACCGTGATCGGCCCGAACCAGCAAGGCGTGCTGACCTTGGATGTCGGCGACATCGGCGTGTTCACCGACCGCAGCGTGCTGCTCGCGCAGAGCCGCATCTTCACCCAGCGCGGCGGCGACCTGACGATCTGGAGCTCGAACGGCGACATCAACGCCGGCAAGGGCGCCAAGACCTCGTCGGACAAGCCGCCGGTGCGCTACGTCTGCGACGTCGACCAGTACTGCCGGATCGACGCGCGCGGCCTGGTCACCGGCGCCGGCATCGCCACCTTGCAGACCGCCGCGGCCGGCAAGGCCGGCGACGCGGTGCTGATCGCCCCGCGCGGCACGATCGACGCCGGCGACGCCGGCATCCGCATCGGCGGCAACCTGATCGTCGCCGCGCAGACCATCGCCAACGCCGACAACATCCAGGTCGACGGCAACTCCATCGGCATCCCGGTCGCGCGCAACGTCGACACCGGCGCGCTCAGCGCGGCCTCGTCGGCCAGCTCGGGCGTCAACGCGGTCGCCGAGCAGATGGCGGAAAAGCGCCCGGCGATGGGCGGCCGCGATCTGCCGGCGATGATCTCGGTGCAAGTGATCGGCTTCGGCCAGTGCGAGGCCAACAACCCGCGCTGCGCGAACTCGCCGTAACCACTGGCGCCGAAGCCTCGGCACGAGGGCAGGGCAACGAAACGGGGCGGCCGACAGGCCGCCCTTCTTTTTTGCCGCAAACGCCGCACCTGAGTCTCAGCCAGCCTGGCCCGAACGCCCACAGCCTCCCTGTAGGAGCTGCGCAAGCTGCGACCGCGAAAACCAAACAACGCCGCAACCTCCAACTACCTCCCTGTAGGAGCTGCGCAAGCTGCGACCGCGAAAACCAACCAACGCCGCAACCTCCAGCTCCCTCCCTGTAGGAGCTGCGCAAGCTGCGACCGCGAAAACCAACCAACGCCGCAACCTCCAACTCCCTCCCTGTAGGAGCTGCGCAAGTTGCGACCGCGAAAACCAATCAACGCCGCAACCTCCAGCTCCCTCCCTGTAGGAGCCGCGCAAACTGCGACCGCGAAAACCAACCAACGCCGCAACCTCCAGCTCCCTCCCTGTAGGAGCTGCGCAAGCTGCGACCGCGAAAATCAAGCAACGCCGCAACCTTCATCGCCGCGGCATCGAAAACACAACGACAGGCCAGCGTTCATTTCTGCGCATACCTCAGCGCGACATCGCCGCGCGCCATCCCTTCGCGAAACAACCACACGACACGAATAGCGCACGCAGCCGGCAACGCCGCATCCGCATGCAACGCCACCACGATCTCCATCGCCAACGAGTCTCCACGCCACTGCGAATCGCCGAGAACCTCGCCCGATTTTCGCAACATCGATTGCGAACCACCGAACCCGCGCAAGCGAACACACCCACAGCGCCGATCCCCACGCAGATGACAATTGATCCGCGTCGCAATCGCACTGTGGACTCATCGCCCGTGACCGTGACGCAGTGCGCGCACACGCTGTCATCTATGTAACCGCGGCATCGCGCGCAGACACAAAACCTTCGCATCGACTACGAAAACACGATTCAGATCGCGCTAAATCCCAGCCGATTAGTCACTTGAAGCATGTAATAAATACTTACCCGCATGGTCGCTGCGCTTGCACACGCCGCACCCATCCTGTCGCCGCGCCAACGCAGCCCGTCAGAGGCGAAGCGTCGGCGCCCTGCAACGAATCGATACGGATTGATCCGCGGGCATTCGGCCCGCACCCTCAAAAGGAGACGTCTCGTGCATCGCAACAAGCTTCATGTCGGCCTGCTGGCCGCTACCGCTGTCCTGGTCTTCGCTGGTTCGGCCAACGCGGCCGATCTGTACGGCGGCGGCGCCACCTTCCCGGCCCCGGCTTACGTCGGCGACCTGTACAACGGCACCTCGCCGGTCGCCAAGCTGTCGCGCGATTCCGCCATCACCCTGCCGTCCGTGACCTTCAGCGTCGCCGGCCTGGGCAACTCCACCGGCACCAAGGTTCCGGTGTTCCAGGACTACCATACCCGTTACTCGGCCGACGCCGTGTCCTACTGCCAGACCGGCAGCGGCACCGGCAAGAAGATCCTCAACAACGACGGCATCTTCGCCAACGGCGCCTGCTCGCCGGCCGGCATCACCGGCTTCAGCTCGGTCTCGGGCCAGTCGGCTCCGGACTTCATCGGCACCGACGCGCCGATCGCGACCGCCGACTACAACACCTTCATCACCAACATGGCGTCCACCCGCACCGCGATCGTGCAGATCCCGGTCCTGGCCGGCGCCATCGCCCTGCCGTTCAAGGACACCGCCGGCGGCCTGACCTCGGTCGCGCTGAACACCGAGCAGGTGTGCCGCATCTTCGCCGGCGACATCAAGAACTGGAACGATTCGCGCCTGACCTCGCCGGTGGCCGGCTCGCACCCGATCACCATCGTCTACCGTTCCGAAGGCAGCGGCACCTCGTTCGCCTTCACCAGCTACCTCGCCGCGCAGTGCAACGGCAAGTTCGGCCTGGCCGCCGACTTCTTCAAGCCGAACCAGAGCTTCGCCACCGCCGCCGCCCTGGCGCTGCCGAACTACTCGGCGTCCTCGGCCCAGGCCGGCAACAACGGCGTGGTTTCCAAGGTCAAGTCGACCACCGACGCGTTCGGCTACGCCGACATCGCCGAAGTGCTGAGCCAGGGCGTGATGTACGCCTCGGTCAACGGCAACGACCCGGCCCTGTTCGGTTCGACCGGCCCGGTCAGCCTGGCCCCGGCCGCGCTGCTGTCGGCCAAGGTGCTCGACGGCGCCACCGTTGGCGACGTGCCGGCCAGCGTCGCCGCCCCGGCGCGCAACTGCACCCGTCTGGTCAACCCGACCGCCGTGATTTCGGGCGCTTACCCGATCGCCGCGGTGACCTACCTGGCCGCCTACTACGCCGGCAACGGCACCAAGGCCACGCCGATCAAGAACCTGTTCAAGCAGTTCTACGGTCCGACCACCACCGGCACCCCGGACCCGCGCGTCGCGCTGCCGACCGGCTATGCCTACATCGACGGCAACACCCTGTTCCGCAGCTCGGCGGTCGGTTCGATCAACAGCTGCATCAACTGATCGCGGGCGCGGCGGCGGCACGGATGGCCGCCGCCGCGCATGGCGGCAGGTTCGAAACAAGGTCCTGAAGAAATACCGCGACAAAAGCGACAACGCAAAAGCGGCACTGCAAAAAAGAAAAGCTCCCCGGTCGCATCGGGGAGCTTTTTTCTTGCCCGTCCGCCTTGCGGCGCCTCGGGTCAGGCTCGGATCGGTCGGACCTGGATCAGGTACCGCAGAAGCAGGTCGCGTTGGCGCCGACGCGCGCGCCGGCCGGGCTTTCGGCATAGACCGAGCAGGCCGAGGTGTCGGCGGTGCCCTTGTCGGCCGGCGCCTGGGCCTTGGCGTTGCAGGTGCTGACCGCGACGCGCTTGCCGTTGCCGACCACGGTGGTGATGCAGTTCGACGACACCTGCTCGCCGCTGCTGAGGTTGGCGGTGTTGTCGACCGCGATCACCGCATCGCGGCTGGTCGCCAGCGCGGTGCCGAACACTTCGACCTGGGTCGAGCCGGTCGGGCAGGCGAAGTCGGCGGTGCAGAACGCGCTGTCGCCGGCGGCGGCGCCGTCGACCGTGGCGTAGACCTGCACCACGCCCGGCAGCAGCTTGAGCGTCTTGCACTGGCTGGCGGCGTCGGCGTGCGGGGCGGCGAGCAGGCCGAGGCCGAGCGCGGCGACGGCCGCGAACAGCTTGGCGCGGATTGCGTAGTCCATGAGGTGTCTCCTTGAAGGTTGGATGGAACCGGCGCGGATGCGCAGCATCCGGGGGACGCGGACTTGCGTGCTGACGAAGGGCGTACCGCAGCGGCCGCATCGCGCGGCCGCGAGGAGAATGCAGGTGAAAGACCAAAGGCCGGATCGCGCCGGTGGGCGTCGGCCGGTAATGCGCAGCGTCGTGGGCGTGCGTGTCCCCGCGCGCTAGGAGAGCAAAGCCACGTGTCGGCGCGGTTGCACGGATGTGAACGTGCGCATGAATGCGCGTGCCGCCGCGCACAAGGCGCGGCGGCCGACGAGTCTCAGTTCTGGCTGCGCGCGAGCTTGCGTTCGCGCCGATGCATCAGCACGCCGGCGACGCTGACGCCGATCGCGACCAACACCACGATGATCGAAGTCAGCGCGTTGATCTCGGGGGTGACGCCGAGCTTGACCTTGGAATAGACCAGCATCGGCAGCGTGGTCGAGCCCGGGCCGGAGGTGAAGCTGGCGATGACCAGATCGTCCAGCGAAAGCGTGAAGGCGAGCAGCCAGCCGGCCAACAGCGCCGGCGCGATCAAGGGCAGGGTGATGACGAAGAACACCCGCCACGGTTTCGCGCCGAGGTCCATCGCCGCTTCTTCCAGGCTCGCGTCCATCGAGGTCATGCGCGAGCGCACCACCACGGTGACGTAGCACGCGGTCAGGGTGATGTGGGCCAGGGTGATCGTGGTCATGCCGCGCTCGGGCCAACCGAAGACCTGTTGCAGGCCGACGAACAGCAGCAGCGAGGACAGGCCGAGCATCACGTCGGGCATCACCATCGGCGCCGAATTCATCAGGCTCAGGATGCCGCGCCCGGGGAAGCGGCCGAAACGCGACAGCGCCAAACCGCTGGCGGTGCCGAGCGCGACCGCGGCGGTCGCCGAGATCGCGGCGATGATGAGGCTGCGCTGCGCCGCTTCCAGGATCTGCTCGTTCTGCGCCAGCGCGGCGTACCACTTCAGCGAGAACCCGCCCCAGGTGGTGGCACGGTCGGAGCCGCTGAAGGAATAGACGATCACCGACACGATCGGCAGGTACAAGAACGCATAGCCCAGCGCCATCATCGTGTACAGCGCGAACGGCCGCCGCTTCACGACTGGGCCTCGCGCGCGACGCGGCGGTTTTCGATGTACTCGAACAACAGCGTCGGCAGCACGATCAGCAGCAGCATCGCCACCGCGATCGCCGCCGACAGCGGCCAGTCGCGGTTGGTGAAGAACTCGGTCCACAGCACCCGGCCGATGGTCAGCGCATCCGGGCCGCCGAGCACGTCGGGGATCACGAACTCGCCGACCGCCGGAATGAACACCAGCAGGCTGCCGGCGAGGATGCCCGGGAACGACAGCGGCAGGGTGATCCGGCGGAACGCCTGCCACGGCTTGGCGCCGAGGTCGGCGGCGGCTTCCAGCAGGGTGAAGTCCAGGCGGATCAGGGTCGCCGCCAGCGGCAGGATCATGAAGGGCAGGTAGTTGTAGGTGATGCCGATGTACACGGCGAGATTGGTGTGCAGCACCGCCTGGCCGGGTTCGAGCAGGCCCAGGCCGACCAGCGACTGGCTCAGCCAGCCGTTGGCGCGCAGCAGGCCGATCAGCGCATAGGTGCGCAGCAGCGAACTGGTCCAGAACGGCAGAATCACCAGCACCAACAGCAGCAGCCGCCACAGCCGCGGCGCGCGGGCGATGCCGTAGGCGATCGGATAGCCGAGCAGCAGGCAGCACAGGGTCGAGACGCTGGCGAACAGCAACGACTTCAGGTACGCCGCGATGTACAGCGGATCGGCCAGCAACGCGGCGTAGTTGGCCGCGTGCAGGCGCAGCGTGGTGGCGCCGTTTTCGGCGGTTTCCAGCAGCGGCGTGTACGGCGGCACCTGGCCGAACACCGACTGCGCGAAGCTGATCTTCAGCACGATCAGGAACGGTACGCAGAAGAACAGCGCCAGCCACAGCATCGGGACTGCGGTGACCAACAGTCGCCCGCGTCGTGTGCGGAATTCGTCGCCTACGGCGCGGAACCAACCGAAGAGGTTATAAACGACCTCCGCCCAGAAACCCCAAATCCCCGAGCCGCGCTTTTGCTGTTGCGCGCTCATGCCCGCGCTCCCGTCGCCGCTGCGGCCGCAAACCCCGAATGCCAAAGTCCCCCGCTCACGACGTCAACACCACCGCGCTGGCCGCATCCCACGACAGCCACAAGGTATCGTCCCAGTCGTAATGCGGCTCCGAGCTGCGCGCCACATGCGTCTCCTGCACCCGCAGCACCGCGCCGGCCTCGGTCTGCACGTGATAGATCGACACGTCGCCGAGGTACGCGATATCGCGCACCTTGCCCATCACCGCGTTGTCGAAGCCCTCCGGCCGGGTCTCGTGCACGTCGATCTTCTCCGGCCGCACCGCGATGCCGACCGCGGTGCCTTCCGGCAACGGATCGGGATGGCGCGCGAGCAGCTGGCCGCCGACGCCGTCGCACTGGATGCGCAGGTCGCCGTCGCCGTCCTGGCCGAGCACGCGGCCTTCGAGCAGGTTGATGCCGCCGATGAACTCGGCGACGAACCGCGTCGACGGGTACTCGTACAGCACCGCGGGCGTCGAGACCTGGACGATGCGGCCGGCGTCCATGACCGCGATGCGCGAGGACATGGTCATGGCTTCTTCCTGGTCGTGGGTGACCATGATGAAGGTGGTGCCGACGCGTTCCTGGATGCTGACCAGCTCGAACTGGGTGTGTTCGCGCAGCTTCTTGTCGAGCGCGCCGAGCGGTTCGTCGAGCAGCAACAGCTTGGGCTGCTTGGCCAGCGCGCGCGCCAGCGCCACGCGCTGGCGCTGGCCGCCGGAGAGTTGGTCGGGCTTGCGGTTGCCGAGCTGCGGCATGCGCACCAGTTCCAGCATCTGCTGCACGCGGTCGCGGATCTCGCCGGCGCCGGGCCTGGCGCCGCCGCTGGAATGCTTGAGGCCGAAGGCGATGTTCTGCGCCACGCTCATGTGCGGGAACAGCGCATAGCTCTGGAACATCATGTTGACCGGCCGCTGGTACGGCGGCAGGTCGGTGACGTCGATGCCGTCGATCAGCACCCGGCCGCGGTCGGGCGATTCGAACCCGGCCAGCACCCGCAGCAGGGTGCTCTTGCCCGAGCCCGAGCCGCCGAGCAGGGCGAAGAACTCGCCGCGGTACACGTCCAGCGAGATGTCGTCGCAGGCGTAGACCTTGCCGAAGGTCTTGGTGACCCCCTCGATGCGCACGAACGGCTGTGCGGCGGGATCGCGCCAGGGCTCCAGCGCGGGGCTGCGGACGGGGACGCTCACGCGCTCAGTGCCCGCTCTTGATGCTGGTCCACGCGCGCACGCGCTGGCGCTGCACGTCCTCGGGCAGCGAGCGCGGATCGACCAGCTTGGCGCGCACCGCTTCGGGCGGGTACACGCCCTGGTCCTGGGCGATGGCCGGGTCGACCAGCGGCGCGGCGTCCTTGTTGGCGCTGGCGTAGGCGACGTGATTGCTGATCGCCGCGGCGACCTTGGGGTCGAGCAGGTAGTCGATGAAGGCGTGGGCGTTGCCGAGGTGCTTGCTGTCCTTGGGGACCGCGATCACGTCGACCCAGCGGATCGCGCCTTCCTTCGGGATCACGAAGCGCAGGTTCGGCGCCGGCTTGCCGGCCTTCTTGGCCGCGTCGAACGCGGCGGTGCTGGCTTGGGCGATGTCGCCGGAATAGCCCATCACGATGCAGGCGTCGCCGTTGGCGAAGGCGTCCTTGTATTCGGCGTTGTTGAAGGTGCGCACATACGGACGGATCGCGGCGTAGACCTTCTTGACCGCGTCGATCTCGTCGGCGGCGCCGGCGTTGGGATCGCGGCCGAGCCAGATCAGCGCCGCGCCGAAGGCTTCCTGATCGTCGTCGAGCACGGTGATGCCGCACTTGCCGAGCTTGGCCGCGTTGGCCGGATCGAACAGCAGCGACCACGAATCCAGCGGCGCGTTGTCGCCGAGCGCCTGCTTGATCTTGTCGACGTTGAGTCCCAGACCGGTGGTGCCCCACATGTACGGCACCAGATGCTCGTTGCCCGGGTCGATCGAGGCCAGGTTCTGCAACAGCTGCGGGTCCAGGTGGCTCCAGTTCGGCAGCTTGCTCTTGTCGAGCTTGGCGTACATGCCGGCCTTGACCTGGCGCTGGGCGAACGGGCGCGCCGACGGGAACACCGCGTCGTAGCCCGAAGCGCCGGCGCTGAGCTTGCTTTCCAGGGTTTCGTTGGCGTCGTAGACGTCGTAGTTGACCTTGACGCCGGTGGCCGCCTCGAAGTTCTTGACCGTGTCGTCGGCGACGTAGTCCGACCAGTTGTAGACGTTGAGCACCTTCTCCTCGGCGCCGGGCTTGGCGGCTGGGGCGTTGGCGTCGGCGGCGGGCTTGCCGCCGCAGGCGGCGAGCATGAGGACGGCGCAGGCGAGCGGGGCGAGGCGCAGGGTCACGGCGTCGTATCTCACAATGTTCTCCAGAAAGACGGGCCCGCCGCGGGCGGAGCGGGGGCGGGGCGTTGGCGGGGATGTTCGGAAACGGGCCGCGCGGTGTCAACGAATTATCGGGTCTGGCGAGTCTAGGGCGCGTTTGCGCGCGGTCGGCGCCGCGGTGCGAGGCGAGCGTCGGTACGCGCGCGACGGGTCGCGCCTTCGTCAGCGGCGGCGACGTAGCTGCTCAGGGCTGCGCCGGACATGCGCCGGATCGGGGCCGGCGCTTGCGCTTGCGACCGGTTCCGCGCGCGCCGCGCCGCCGCCTGCTGTATCGTCGCGCTCCGGCCGCCGGCCCGCGCCGCCGTTGCAGGGCCCGGCCGCTGCGGCCGGTATACGTTTTCGCCGCTACGTTCCGCCGCCGCGCGGGCCATCAGGGAGATTCCGCATGTCCGACCGCCGCTTCCATGCGCGCTTGCGCGCCCCGCAACTGCTGCTGGCCGCCGCCCTGGCTGCGGCCGCGCCCTGGGCCTGCGCGCAGGAATCCGGCCAGGGCGAGGGCGACAGCGGGCGCGACTGGAACCTGCGCGGCGGCGTCACCGCGATGAGCGACTACGTCTGGCGCGGCGTGTCGCAGACCCAGGAAGACCCGGCGCTGCAGGCCGAGATCGACCTCGAACACCGCAGCGGCTTCTACGCCGGCCTGTGGGCCTCGAGCATCGACTTCACCGCTCCGGGCGAGGAACACGACGGCGTGCGCTACGAACTCGACGGCTACGTGGGTTGGTCCGGCGAACTGCGCCCCGGCCTGGAACTCGACGTGGTCCTGACCCGCGCCGCCTACCCGGGCGCCAAGCGCGGCTTCGACTACGACTACACCGAACTCGAAGGCACCTTGAGCTTCGCCGGGCACTACCACGTCGGCCTGGCCTATTCGCCGGACATCTTCGGCCTCGGCGGCAAGGGCTATTACTGGAACGCCGGCGGCGAATGGCCGCTCGGCGAGAGCGGCTTCGGGCTCAAGGCGCAGATCGGCTACTACGACCTGCAGGATCCGCTCGGCGACAGCTACAACGACTATCTGCTGGCGCTGACGCGCGAGTTCGGGCCGTTCCATGCCGAGCTGCAATACACCACGACCTCCAGCTACGGCCCGAAGATTTCCGAAGGGCTGGACGACAAGAAGCTGGCCGACGAAAAGGTCGCCGTGCTGGTGGGCTGGAAGTTCTGACGAAACCAACTGCAACCCCCTGTAGGAGCGGCGCGAGCCGCGACCGCGACAACGCAACTACGACGCAGGTTTCATCGCAGTTGCGTTGTCGCAGTCGCGGCTCGCGCCGCTCCTACAGGCAGCGGCCGCGGCTTCAGCGCTCCGGTTTGCGCCCGAATACCTCGCTCACCAGCGCGCGCAGCCAAGCATTCGCCGGATCGCTTTCGCGATCGGCATGCCAGTACAAGTGCACCTGCGCCGCCGGCAGCGCGAACGGCAACTTCACTCTGGCCAGGCCGCTTTCCGGCGCGATCCGCGCCGCCACGCTCTCCGGCAAGGTCAGCAACGCGTCCGACTGCGCCGCGACCGCGCACGCGGCGTGATAGCTGCGGCAGCGCAGCGCGATGCTGCGCTGATGGCCCAGATTGAGCAGGGCCAGATCCTCGATGACCTGTCCGGTCGCACGCGAGGACACCGCCACGTGCTGCGCCTGCAGGTACTGCTTCAGGCTCAGCCGCCGCGCCAGCGCATGGCCGGCGCGCAACGCCACGCAGAAACCGTCCTGGAACAACGGCCGGTGGCGGACCGGGTCGCGCACCGGCAAGGCCACGTCGACCGCCAGATCGACCTGCCCGGCGGCCAGTTCGCGGCCGAGGTCGCGGCGCGGCAAGGCCACGCTGGCCAGGGTCGCGCCCGGCGCCTGCGCGCGCAGCGCCTGCATCAGCGCCGGCAGCAGCACGCTCTCGGTCGCTTCGGGCAGGCCGATGCGGAAGCCCTGGCGGCTCGCGGCCGGATCGAACCGGTCGCGGTCGCGCAGCAGTTCGCGCAGCCGCGCCAGGGTGTCGAGCAGCGGCGGCGCCAGCCGCTGGCAGGCCGCGGTCGGGCTCATGCGGCGGCCGTCGCGCACGAACAGCGGGTCGTCGAACTGGCGCCGCAGCCGCGCCAGCGCGTGGCTGACCGCCGACGGGGTCAGGAACAGCGCCTGCGCCGCCAGGCTCAGATTGCGCTCGCGGTACACGGCCTCGAACACCTTGAGCAGGTTGAGGTCGAGCTGTTCGCTGCGCGGTTGAATCTGGTTCATAGCCGCACGTTAGCAAAGATCACTTCATTCATCCCGGCCGCGGGCCTAGGATTCGGTGCGGCCGGAGCGTTCCGGCATCCGGAACTCCCGTCATGGATTTCGCCCCCAGCGCGCGCAGCCAGGACTATCTGCAGCGCCTGCAAGCTTTCCTCGACCGCCACGTCGCCCCGTTCGACGCGGTCTACCGGCGCGAGAACGCCGAACTCAACGCCGGCGCCGACTGGCGCCGCTGGCGCGTGCATCCGCGCATCGCCGAACTCAAGGCACTGGCGCGCGAGGCCGGGTTATGGAATTTGTTCCTGCCCGATCCCGAACTCGGCGCCGGCCTGTCGGTGCTCGACTACGCGCCGCTGGCCGAAGCGATGGGCCGCTACGAGTTCTGCGCCGAAATCTTCAACTGCAACGCGCCCGACACCGGCAACATGGAAGTGCTGTACCACTACGGCAGCCCGGCGCAGAAACAACGCTGGCTGCGGCCTTTGCTGGACGGCGCGATCCGCTCGGTGTTCTGCATGACCGAGCCGGACGTGGCGTCGTCGGACGCGACCAACATGCGCGCGCAGATCCGCATCGAAGGCGACGAAGTGGTCGTCGAAGGGCGCAAGTGGTGGTCCACCGGTATCGGCCATCCCGATGCGCGGGTCGCGATCTTCATGGGCCTGACCGATCCGGAGGCCGCGCCGCACGCGCGGCACGGCATGGTGCTGGTGCCGCTGGACGCGGCGGGCGTGCGCATCGAGCGTATGCTGCCGACGTTCGGCGAATACGACCCGCCGTACGGCCACGGCGAGGTCAGTTTCGACAACGTGCGCCTGCCGCTCGACCACTTGATCCAGGGCCCGGGGCAGGGCTTCGCCATCGCCCAGGGCCGGCTCGGCCCGGGCCGCATCCACCACTGCATGCGCGCGATCGGCGCGGCCGAACGCGCGCTGGAACTGCTGATCCGCCGCGGCGCGCAGCGCGAGGCGTTCGGCCAGCCGATCCTGCGCCTGGGCGGCAATCTGGAACGGGTGGCGCAAGCGCGCATGGCCATCGACCAGGCTCGCCTGCTGACCCTGTACGCTGCCTGGAAGATCGGACGTTTCGGGGTCAAGCAGGCGATGAGCGAAATCTCCGCGATCAAGGTGGTCGCGCCGAACATGCTGCAGCAGATCGTCGACGAGGCGATCCAGATCCACGGCGGCGCCGGCGTCAGCCACGACACGCCGCTGACCGGCCTGTACGCGCTGGCGCGCGCGCTGCGCATCGCCGACGGCCCCGACGAAGTGCATCGGGCGATGGTCGCGCGGGTCGAACTGGCCAAGTACGGCTTCGGCCGCAAGCAGGAGGCCGCATGAGCGCGGCCCTGCGGGTCTTCATCACCGGCGGCGCCTCCGGCCTCGGCCGCGCGCTGGCCGAAGGCTATGCGCGCGACGGCGCGCGCGTGTTGATCGGCGACGTCAACGCTGCGCGCGGCGAAGAAACCCTGGCGGCGTTGCGCGCCTTGCAGCCGCAAGCGCATTACCTGCACTGCGACGTGACCCGCGAAGACGACCTGCACGCGGCGGCCGAATGGATGCAGGCGAACTGGGGCGGCGCCGATCTGGTCGTCAACAACGCCGGCGTCGCCGACATGGGCCCGGTCGAGGCGATGCCGCTGGCCGACTGGGAATGGATGGTGCAGATCAACCTGCTCGGCGTGGTCCGCGGCTGCAAGGCCTTCATCCCGATGCTCAAGCGCCAGCGCGGCGGCGCCTTGCTCAACATCGCCTCGATGGCCGGGCTGGTGCATCCGCCGTTCGCCGGCGCCTACAACGCGACCAAGGCCGCGGTGGTGGCGCTGTCGGAAACGCTCAAGGCCGAACTCGACGCCGACGGCGTGCGGGTCAGCGTCGCCTGCCCGGCATTCTTCCGCACCAACCTCGGCGAGAGCCTGCGCACCCGCGATCCGCGTTATGCGCGCTGGATGAAGAAGCTGGTCGCCGATTCGACGATCGACGCCGGCTCGATCGCCGCGCTCATCCGCGCGGGCGTGGCGCGCGGCGAGTTCCGCATCCTCACCCATCCGTCCGCCAGGCGCTTCTGGATGCTCAAGCGCTGGCTTCCGTACCGCTGGTTCGAAGCGGCCATGCGCCGCGCCGGCGGTGGCGGCCGCGCGCGCTCGCAACCGGCGGACGGGCGCGCATGAGCGCCGACGCGGCGCCCGCGCGCGACGACGCGCGCCCCGTGCGCGCCGGCGAGGAGCTCGACGCCGCCGCGGTCGACGCCTGGCTCAAGCCGCGCCTGCCGCATCTGCAAGGCGCGCCTGAGGTCGCCCAATACGCCGGCGGCGCGTCCAACTGGACCTACCGCCTGCGTTACGCCAACGACGACCTGATCCTGCGCCGCCCGCCGGCCGGCAAGAAAGCCAAGTCCGCGCACGACATGGGCCGCGAATTCCGCATCCAGCAGGCGCTGCGGCCGGTGTTCGCGTTCGTGCCGGCGATGTACGCGCACTGCGACGACGACAGCGTGATCGGCGCGGAGTTCTACGTGATGCAGCGCCTGGACGGGCTGATCCTGCGCAAGAATCCGCCGCCGGGTTTCGAGCTTTCGCGCGAGCGCGTGGCGACCTTGGCGCACAACGTGCTCGATACCTTGATCGCGTTGCACCAGGTCGACTACCGCGCCGCCGGCCTCGACGCACTGGCGCCCGGCGCCGGCTACGCGCAGCGGCAGATCGCCGGCTGGAGCAAGCGCTACGGCGACGCGCGCACCTGGAACGTTCCGCGCGGCGGCAAGATCATGGCCTGGCTGCGCGAAAACCTGCCGCAGGACGAGCTGATCCGCCTGACCCACAACGACTTCCGTTTCGACAACGTGGTGCTCGACCGCGCCGACCCGACCCGGGTCGTCGGCGTGCTCGACTGGGAACTGGCCACGCTCGGCGATCCGCTGATGGACGTGGGCAATCTGCTCGCCTACTGGGTCCAGGCCGACGACGACTTCATCGCCCGCGACACCCGCCGCCAGCCGACCCATCTGGCGGGCATGCCGAGCCGGCGCGAAGTCATGGCGTACTACAGCGAGCGCACCGGCTGGCGCCCGCGCAGTTGGGCGTTCTACGAGGTCTACGGCCTGTTCCGGCTCTCGGCGATCGCCCAGCAGATCTATTACCGCTATCACCACGGCCAGACCCGCAACCCGGCGTTCAAGCGCTTCTGGCTGTCGGTCAACTACCTGCACTGGCGCTGCCACCGCGCGATCGCGCGCGAGAGGCGCGGCGCATGACCGCCACGATCCACCTGATCCGCCACGGCCAGGCCGCGTTCGGCGCCGCCGATTACGATCAACTCAGCGAGCTGGGCCGCGAGCAGTCGCGTCTGCTCGGCGCCGCGCTGGCGCCGCTGGCGGGCGAGGGCGACGTAGCGATCTGCGGCGGCATGCGCCGCCATCGCGAGACTGCCGAAGAATGCCTAGCGGCGATGTTCGCTGGCGAGGATCCGTCCGCCGCTGCGCAGGCGAGCCCCTCTCCCACTGGCGGGAGAGGGGTTGGGGCGAGGGCTCCCACCTGCGACACACGCTGGAACGAATTCGACCACGTCCAGATCCTCGCCCGGCACCGCCCCGAATACGCCGACCACGAACGCCTGCGCGCCGACCTCAAGACCGAAGCCGACCCGCACCGCGCGTTCCAGAGCCTGTTCTCCGCGGCGATGCAGCGCTGGGCCGGCGGCGAATTCGACCACGACTACGACGAAGCCTGGCCCGCGTTCCGCGCGCGCTGCGTGGCCGCGGTGCAGGCCGCGGCCGATGCGGCCGGCGACGCGCGTAACGTCTGGGTGTTCACCTCCGGCGGCCCGATCGCGGCGATCGCCCAGCACCTGCTCGACGCGCCCGACGCGCAGGCGCTGCGCCTGAGCTGGACCCTGGTCAACGCCAGCCACACCCAGGTGCACGTCGCCCGCGGCGGGCTGCGCCTGTCCACCTTCAACGGCCACGCGCACCTGTGTGCGCGCGACGGCCTGATCACCTACCGCTGAGGCCCACCGACATGCGCAAGCGCATCCTCATCACCGGCGCCAGCTCGGGCCTGGGCCGCGGCATGGCCCGCGAGTTCGCGCGCGCCGGCCGCGACCTCGCGCTGTGCGCGCGCCGTCTCGACCGCCTCGACGCGCTCAAGGACGAACTCGAAGCCGAGCACCCGGGCATCCGCGTCGCCGTGCGCAGCCTCGATGTCACCGAGCACGAGGCGGTATTCCGCGTGTTCGGCGAACTGCGCGACGAACTCGGCGGCCTCGACCGGGTCGTGGTCAACGCCGGCATCGGCCAGGGCGCGCCGGTCGGCAAGGGCCAGTTCGCGCTGAACCGCGCCATCGTCGAAACCAACTTTCTCGCCGCGCTGGCGCAGTGCGAAGCGGCGATGGAGATCTTCCGCGCCGCCGGCCACGGCCATCTGGTGCTGATTTCGTCGATGAGCGCGATGCGCGGCCTGCGCGGCGGCCTGACCGCCTACGCCGCCAGCAAGGCCGGCGTGGCCGCGCTGGCCGAAGGCATCCGCACCGACATGTTGCGCAAGCCCTCGATCCGGGTCAGCACGATCTTCCCGGGCTACATCCGCACCGAAATGAACGACGGCGCGCCGGCGTCACATACGCCTTTCATCATCGATGAAGCGACCGGCTGCCGTTTGCTGGCGCGGGCGATCGAGACCGAGAAGAACAAGGCCTACGTGCCGTGGTGGCCGTGGGCGGCGGTGGGCTGGTGGATGAAGCGCGCGCCGCTGGCCTGGGTGGCCAAGCTTAACTGAGGCCTGGATCGTCGCTGATTTCGTCGGCGGCGTGCGTTCGGAGCGGATTCGCGGCAGGGCTGGACCGGAAGGCGTCGCCTGCGCAAATCGAAGCCCGCGGCGTCCTGGATAAGCGCTTTCGCGCCGATTGCATGTACGAATGCTAAATCGCAGAGCGTGTGCCCGAATGATCTATCTGTCTTCGATCAAAGGCACCAGCTTTGCGTAGGCGTCCTCGCGATATCGGCATTCGACTACGCGGACGGTCGCGACCGTCCGCGACCAGGCGGGCTGAAATATCCGCATGAGCCAGCGTATCGCTGCGCTACATACAGTTTGTCTGTTTCTTTTTCGACGCCTCGCGAGTCCGGCGCGTCGAACATGCATTGAGTACATAAACATTCAGCGCTGACTACAGCCATCGAGCCGCACGGCTCGATCCACGCCTGTCGCAACGAAAGACACCCGGCTAGCATCGCCGCCCTTGCTGCCCGGTCCCATGCGCATTCGCGACGAATGCGCCACGGCGCTCACTCGAACTAAAGGACGGTGCGAGGCCGTTCGCCCTTGCCTCGATTCGATCCGTCCACGCCCCGGTTTTCGCTTCCGTCGGCTCCATCGATCCCACCGGCCCCGCTGCGCCGCGTGCGCGAACGTGCGCTGGCCTGCGCCCGCGGCTTCGCGATCCTGGCGCTGTTCGCGCTGCCCTTGAACAAGCCCGCGGTGATCGCGGGGCTTGCCTTGGCCTTGGCCGGGTCATTGCTGGGCGCGGACTTGCGCGCGCGCCTGCGCGGCGCCTGGCGCGATCCGTTCGTGCGCGGCTGCCTGCTGTGGTGGGCGACGATCGCCGCCAGCGCCGTGCACGCGGGTTGGCAAGGCGATTGGCGGCAGTTGGGCAGCTCGCGGCTGTGGCTGTTCTGCTATCCGCTGATCCTGGCGAGCGTGCTGACCGACGCACGCTGGCGCTGGCGCGCGTTGGCGGCGTTCATGCTCGCCGCGACGCTGGTGCTGGCCGCTTCGTATGCGATGCAGTTCGGCCTGTTGCCGCAGCGCGAACTGGTCGCGACGGCGCCGTCGATGCGCAACACCGTGTTCAAGGAATACACCCAGCAAGGGTTGGCGTGGCTGATGCTCGGCTCGATGGCGGTGTCGGTGGCGGCGTGCGCGCGCTCGCGTGCGGTGCGCGCGACCGCGCTCGCGCTGGCGGCGGCGGTGTTGGTCGCGGTCGCGTTGCTGCTGCAAAGCCGCACGGCCTATCTGGTGCTGGCGCCGCTGGTCCTGTACTGGCTGTGGCGCTGGATCGCGACGCATCGCCGCTACCCACGCTGGGTCGCTGCGAGCGCAGGAATCGCCGTCGCCGCCGTCGCGGTCGCGCTGGCGCTGAACGCGCCGCCGGTGGAGCAGCGCCTGGTGTCGTCGCTGTCCGCCGAACTGCGCAGCTACCGCGACTCGCAGGCGCCGACCTCGGCCGGCGTGCGCCTGCGTCTGTGGCAGGACACCTTGCCGATCGTCGCCGCCGCGCCGGTGTTCGGCCACGGCCTCGGCCAGTGGCGGCCGCAGCACGAGTCGCGCACGGCCGGCCACGCCGACGCCGAATCGTTCTGGTTCGGGCATCCGCATCAGGAGTTCCTGCTGGTGCTGAGCGAACAGGGCGTGGCCGGCCTGACGGTGCTGTTGTTGCTGATCGTCGCGTTGTCGCGACGGATCGCGGCCCTGCCGGAGCCGCAGCGCGGCTTCTTCGCCTGCCTGGTGCTGATCTACCTGAGCGCGGGGCTGTTCAACGGCCTGTGGTCGGACTTCACCCATCGCCACACCTTCGTGTTGCTGCTGGCCTGCATGCCCGCGCGAGCCGCGCGAGAAGACGATGCAGGAACCGCCGCATGAGCGCCCGACCGGAGCTGGACCCGATCACCGCGGTCTGCGTGACCTACAACAGCCGCGCGCTGATCGAGGCGCTCGCCGCGCAGTTGCGCCCGTTCGCCCATGCGATCGTGATCGACAACGGTAGCCGCGACGGCACGGCGGCGGAGGTCGCACGGCGGATGCCGTGGGTGCGAACGATCGCGCTCGGCGAGAACCGCGGCTTCGGCGCCGCCAACAATGCGGCGATGCGCGCGGTGGCGACGCCGTACGCGCTGTTGTTGAATCCGGACTGCCGGATCGAACCCGACAGCGTGCTGGCGCTCGCCGGCTGCATGGCCGCGCACCGCAACGCCGCCCTGGTCGCTCCGCAAGGCTGGCGCGGTGCGGACTCGCCGCAGAAGTCGTGGCGGCCGGCGTTCTTCGCCGCGCAGCCGCCGGGCCCGTACCGGGTTCCGGACGCCGTGGTCAGCGCGGACTGGCTGCACGGCTCCTGCCTGCTCGCCGACACCGCCGCGTTCGCGCGCATCGGCGGTTTCGACGAACGCTTTTTTCTTTACTACGAGGACGACGATCTGTGCCTGCGCCTGCGCGCGGCGGGTTACGACTGCCTGCTGCAGCCGGCCGCGAGCGCCGTACATCCCGGCGGCGGTTCGTGCGGAACCGGCTGGCGGGTGGAGTTCATCAAGCGCTTCCACTACGCGCGTTCGCGCCAGATCGCGCTGCGCCGCTATGTCGGCCGGTGCGCGGCCGGCCTGCATCTGGTGCGTCTGCTGGCGGCGGCGCTGCCGGCGATGGCGTTCTATGCGCTGGTCGGACGTCCGCGCGACACGGTGAAGTGGGCCGGCTGGGGCCTGGCCGCGCTGTGTGCGGCGCTGTCCTGGAACGCGCTGGCGGCGAAAGTGCGCTGAGCCCGCGGCGCGGCCGCTTCAGCGCGGCGCCGCGGTGTCGGCGGGGCCGCAACACTCCGCCGCCAGATCCTGCAGGATCGGACAATCCGGCCGCTCGTCGCCGTGGCACTTGCGCGCCAGTTCTTCCAGCGTGCGCTGCATGGTCTGCATCTCGCGCACCTTCTCGGCCAGTTCCGCGGCGTGGTCCAGCGCCAGCCGCTTGACCTCGGCGCTCTCGCGCGAACGGTTGTCCCACAGCCCGAGCAAGGTCTCGATCTGCTTGATCGAAAAGCCCAGCGAGCGCGAGCGCTTGATGAAGCGCAGCCGGTGCAGGTCGGCGTCGCTGTAGAGGCGGTAGCCGGCGACGCTGCGCCCGGCTTCGGGAATCAGGCGGATGCTTTCGTAGTGGCGGATCATCTTCGCGCTGACCCCGCTGAGCTGCGCGGCTTCGCCGATGTTGTGCAGGCCCTCGGCCTTGGCCTGGGCCAGTTCGGGCGCGGACAGGTGGCGGTTCATCGGTTGGGAACTCCTCAACGAAAACGGGTGCGCGGCGGCGTTCATGCCGACGGCTTCCAGCGGCGCAGCAGCAAGGTGTTGGCGAGTACGCTGACGCTGGAGAACGCCATCGCCGCGGCGGCGAACACCGGGTCGAGCAGGCCGAATGCGGCCAGCGGAATGCCGACGACGTTGTAGCCGAAGGCCCAGAACAGATTCTGGCGGATCTTGCGGGTGGTGCGGCGGGAAATGGCGATGGCGTCGGCGACCAGCGCCGGTTCGGCGCGCATCAGGGTGATGCCGGCGGCCTGCATCGCCACGTCGGTGCCGCTGCCCATGGCGATGCCGACGTCGGCCGCGGCCAGCGCCGGCGCGTCGTTGACGCCGTCGCCGACCATCGCCACCGCGCCGCCCTGGGCGAGGTCGCTCACGGCCGCGGCTTTCTGGTCCGGCAGCACGTCCGCGCGCACGTCGTCGATGCCGAGTTGCTGCGCGACCGCGTTGGCGGCGCCGGCGTGGTCGCCGGAGATCATCGCCGTGCGCAGGCCCAGCGCGTGCAGCCGCGCGATCGCCGCGCGCGCGCCGGGGCGCGGCGCGTCGCGGAACGCGAGCAGGCCCAGCACCTGCGGCGCGGCGCCGAGGCGCTCGCGCGCGAGCCACGACACGCTGTGGCCGCGGCCGGCGAGGTCGCGCGCCTGCGCGCGCAAGCCGCCGAGTTCGGCGCCGGCTTCTTCGAGCATGCGCGTGCTGCCGAGCGCCAGCGCTTCGCCGGCGACCACGCCGCGCACGCCGCGGCCCGGCACCGCGCGCACCTGCGCGGCGGCGGCCACGGCGACGCGTTCGGCGGCGGCAGCGTTCAACACCGCGCGCGCCAGCGGATGTTCGCTGCCCGATTGCAGCGCCGCGGCGCGCGTCAGCAGCGCGTTGCGGTCGCCGTCGGCGGCGATCCATTTGGCCAGCACCGGCTTGCCTTCGGTCAGGGTGCCGGTCTTGTCGAACGCGACGATGCCGATGCGGTGCGCGGTTTCCAGCGCTTCGGCGTCCTTGATCAGGATGCCGTGGCGCGCGGCGACGCCGGTGCCGGCCATGATCGCGGTCGGCGTGGCCAGCCCCAGCGCGCACGGGCAGGCGATCACCAGCACCGCGACCGCGTGCAGCAGCGCCTGGCTCCAGTCGCCGCTGTACGCGCCCCAGCCGATCAGGGTCAGCACGGCCAGCGCGATCACCACCGGTACGAACACCGCGCTGACCCGGTCGACCAGGCGCTGGATCGGCGCCTTCTTGGCCTGCGCGTCCTCGACCATGCGGATGATCCGCGCCAGCGCGCTTTCCGCGCCGACCGCCAGGGTTTCCACCACGATCCGGCCTTCGCCGTTGACCGCGCCGCCGGTGACCCTGTCGCCTTCGCCGCGCGCGACCGGCAGCGATTCGCCGGTGATCAGCGATTCGTCGGCGTGGGTGCGGCCTTCATCGATGCGGCCGTCGGCGGGAATGCGTTCGCCGGGCAGGACCACGACGCGGTCGCCGACCTGCAACTGGGCGATCGCGATCTCGCGTTCGACCCCGTCCTTGAGCACCCGCGCGCGCGCCGGACGCAGCGCCTGCAGCGCGCGGATCGCCGCGGTGGTCTGGCGCTTGGCCCGCGCTTCCAGCCATTTGCCGAGCAGGATCAGGGTGACGATCGCGGCCGAGGTCTCGAAGTACAGCGCCATGGTTTCGCCGCGCAGCAGGTGGTACAGGCTCAGGCCGTAACCGGCGCTGGTGCCGAGCGCGACCAGCAGGTCCATGTTGCCGCTGCCGGCGCGCAGCGCGGCCCAGCCGGCGCGGTAGAAGCGCGCGCCGAGCCAGAACTGCACCGGCGTGGCCAGGGCGAACTGGACCCAGCCCGGCAGCATCCAGTGTTTGCCGAACAGCAGGCCGAGCATCGGCGCGACCAAGGGCAGGGTGAATGCTGCGGCCAGCAGCAGGTGGCGGGTCTGGCGACGCAACGCCGATTGGGCCTGGGCTTCGCGCGCGTCGACGTGGCCGCTGTGGGCGGGGTCGGCCGCGCCGGCGGCCTCGCGCGCGGGCGCGCCGCCGCCGGAGCCGTCGCCCGGGCCGTCGCCGCCCGGCACGCGGGCCTGATAGCCGGCGCGGGCGACGGCCTCGATCAGCGTCGCCGCTTCGACCGATCCCAGCGCCTCGACCCTGGCGCGCTCGGTCGCCAGATTGAGCGTGGCCGCGAGCACCCCGGGCACCGCGCGCAGCGCCTTCTCGATCCGACCGACGCAGGAGCCGCAGGTCATCCCGCTGACTTCCAGCGTGGTTTCGCGCGCCGGCACGGTGTAGCCGGCGGCGGCGACCGCGGCGACGATCTCGGCCGGGCCGAGCGAGGGCTCGTGGACGACTTCGGCGCTCTCGGTGGCCAGATTGACCGTGGCTTCGGCGACCCCGGGCAGGGCGCGCAGGGCCTTTTCGATCCGGCCCACGCAGGAGCCGCAGGTCATGCCGGCGATGTCGAAACGCAGGCGCTGCAGGGCGGGGTTGGGTACGGCGGTAGCGCTCATGGGGGACTCCCGATTGGCTCGATGCCGCTCAGGGTGGGGGTTCCCATGATAGTAAGGTCAAGGTTGCGGTTGCGGGATGAGACGGGGCCGGTGAATCGTTCAGTCGCACCCACTGAGACGCACCGCCGCCATGCTGGCCGATGCCACAATCGCCCCCATCTAGGGACTCTCCCCCGCATCGCCGCCGCCGGCAGGCCGCCGCTCATGGTGCTAGACGACTTCCATCCCGCCGTCGCCGCCTGGTTCCGCGGCGCGTTTCCGGCGCCGACCCGGGCGCAGGAACTGGCCTGGCCGAACATCCGCGCCGGGCGCAACACCCTGGTCGCCGCCCCGACCGGTTCGGGCAAGACCCTGACCGCGTTCCTGGCCGCGATCGACGCACTGGTGCGCGAAGGCCTCGAACACGGCCTGGGCGACGAAACCCAGGTGGTCTACGTGTCGCCGCTGAAGGCGCTGTCCAACGACATCCATCTGAACCTGGAAGCGCCGCTGGCCGGCATCGCCGAACAACTGCGGCGGATGGGGCTGGCCGACCCGGGCATCCGCACCGCGGTGCGCACCGGCGACACCCCGGCCGGCGAGCGCACCGCCATGCGCAAGCGTCCGCCGCACATCCTGGTGACCACGCCCGAATCGCTGTACGTGCTGCTCGGCTCCGAATCGGGGCGGGCGATGCTGGCGACGGTGCGCTCGGTCATCGTCGACGAAATCCACGCGGTCGCCGACGACAAGCGCGGCAGCCACTTGAGCCTCAGCCTGGAGCGCCTGCGCGAGCTGTGCGCGGCGCCGCCGGTGCGGATCGGCTTGTCGGCGACGCAGAAGCCGATCGACGCGGTCGCGCGCTTCCTGGTCGGCAGCGACGCGGTCGCCGCCGACGGCACGCCCGACTGCGCCATCGTCGACATCGGCTACGACAAACGACGCGATCTGGCCCTGGAACTGCCCGGCTCGCCGCTGAGCGCGGTGATGTCGCACGACCAGTGGGACGAGGTCTATGCGCGTCTGGCCGAGCTGGTCGAGGAGCACCGCACGACCCTGGTGTTCGTCAACACCCGGCGCATGGCCGAGCGCGCGGCTAAACATCTGGCCGACAAGCTCGGCAAGGACGCAGTCGCCGCGCACCACGGCAGCCTGTCGCGCGAACTGCGCCTGGACGCCGAACAGCGGCTCAAGCGCGGGCAGCTGCGGGTGCTGGTGGCGACCGCGTCGCTGGAACTGGGCATCGACATCGGCGATGTCGATCTGGTCTGCCAGCTCGGTTCGCCGCGCGCGATCGCCGCCTTCCTGCAACGCGTCGGCCGCGCCGGCCACCACGTCGGCGGCGTGCCCAAGGGCCGGCTGTTCCCGTCCACGCGCGAGGATCTGGTCGAATGCGCGGCGCTGCTCGACAGCGTGCGCCGCGGCGAGCTCGACGCGCTGCGCATCCCGCCGGCGCCGCTGGACGTGCTGGCCCAGCAGATCGTCGCCGAGGCGTCGATGCGCGACTGCGGCGAGGACGAACTGTTCGCCTGCGTGCGCCGCGCCTGGCCGTACGCACGGCTCGAACGCAAGCGCTTCGACGAAATCGTGCGCATGCTCGGCGACGGCTTCACCACCCGGCGCGGGCCGCGCGCGGCGTACCTGCATCGCGACGCGGTGAACCAGCGGCTGCGCGCGCGGCGCGGCGCGCGTATGACCGCGGTGATGTCGGGCGGCACGATTCCCGACACCGGCGATTACGCGGTGGTGCTGGAGCCCGAAACGCAGACCATCGGCAGCGTCAACGAAGACTTCGCGATCGAAAGCATCGGCGGCGACGTGTTCCAGCTCGGCAATGCCAGCTATCGCATCCTGCGGGTGGAGCCGGGCAAGGTGCGGGTCGAAGACGCGCACGGCCAGCCGCCGAACATTCCGTTCTGGCTCGGCGAAGCGCCGGGGCGGACCGACGAGCTTTCGCACAGCGTGTCGCGCCTGCGCGCGGCCGCGGACGCGGCGTTCGACCGCGCGCCCGACAGCGCCGCCGCGGCGGGCCTGCTCGCCGACGAATTCGCGCTGGATGCGGCCAGCGCGCTGCAACTGGCCGATTATCTCGGCCGCACCCGCCACGCGTTGGGCTTGGTGCCGACGCAGGAAACCTTGGTGTTCGAACGGTTCTTCGACGAATCCGGCGGCACCCAGCTGGTCATCCATTCGCCGTACGGCAGCCGCATCAACAAGGCCTGGGGGCTGGCGCTGCGCAAGCGCTTCTGCCGCAAGTTCAACTTCGAACTGCAGGCGGCCGCGACCGAGGACGCGATCGTGCTGTCGCTGTCGACCAGCCACAGCTTCCCGCTCGAAGACGTCGCGCGCTACCTGCATTCGGCCTCGGCGCTGGACGTGCTGACCCAGGCCTTGCTCGACGCGCCGCTGTTCGCCGCGCGCTGGCGCTGGGTCGCGACCACCGCGCTGGCGCTGCCGCGCTTCGTCGGCGGCAAGAAGGTCGCGCCGCAGCTGCAGCGGATGAAGAGCGAGGATCTGCTGGCGACGGTGTTCCCCGATCAGGTCGCCTGCGCCGAGAATCTGGTCGGCGAGCGCGAGGTGCCGGATCACCCGCTGGTCGCGCAGACCCTGCACGATTGCCTGTTCGAGGCGATGGACAGCGAAGGCTGGCTGCGCATGCTGCGGCGGCTGGAGTCGGGCGAGATCCGCGTACTCGGCCGCGACGTCACCGGCCCGTCGCCGATCGCCGCCGAAGCGCTCAGCGCCAAGCCGTATGCCTTCCTCGACGATGCGCCGCTCGAAGAGCGCCGCACCCAGGCGGTGATCGCGCGCCGCCACGGCGATGCCGACAGCGCCGACGATCTCGGCCGGCTCGACCCGCAGGCGATCGAGGCGGTGCGCGAAGAAGCGTGGCCGGAAGTGCGCGACGCCGACGAGATGCACGAAGCGCTGATGGGCCTGGGTTTCGTTACCACCGGCGAGGCCGAAACTCACGCCTGGAACGGTTGGCTCAGCGCGCTGGCCGAAGCCGGCCGCGCCACCGCGCTGCGCTTGCGCGCGGGCGAGGCCGCGCCGGCGTGGTGGGTCGCGACCGAGAACCTGCCCCAGGCGCAGGCGTTGTTCCCGCAAGCGCAGGCGCAACCGGCGGTGGACGTGCCGCAGGAATACGCGCAGGCCGAATGGAGCGAAGAAAGCGCGCTGATCGATGTGCTGCGCTCGCGCCTGACCGCGCTCGGCCCGACCACGGTCGCGAGCCTCGCCGCCGACGCGCAGCGCGAACCGGGCGAAGTGGAGCTGGCCTTGCTGCGCCTGGAGTCCGAAGGCTACGTCATGCGCGGCCGCTTCGAACCCGATAGCCTGCTCGGCGGAGACGAACAATGGTGCGAGCGCCATCTGCTCGCGCGCATCCACCGCTATACGGTCGGGCGGCTGCGCCGCGAGATCGAACCGGTGGCGCCGCGCGACTACGCGCGTTTCCTGTTCGACTGGCAGAAGCTCGCGCGCCGCGCGCGCATGAGCGGGCCGCAGGCGCTGCGCGCGGTGCTGGAGCAGCTCGAAGGCTTCGAAGCGCCGGCCTCGGTGTGGGAAAGCGAATTGCTGCCGGCGCGCATCGGCGACTACGAATCCGGCTGGCTCGACGAACTGTGCGCGGCCGGGCGGGTGACCTGGGCGCGGCTGCGCCCGCACAACCTCGCCGCCGGCGCCGAACCGGCGCCGCCGCAGGGCGTGCCGAGCGTGCGCCAGACCCCGATCGTGCTGTTGCCGCGGCGCGCGCTGGCGGACTGGCAATGGGCCGCCGGGCGCAACGCCGACCCGGCGCCGGTGTCCTCGCGCGCGCAGCGCGTGCTCGACGCGCTGGCCGCGCGCGGCGCTTCGTTCTTCGACGAACTCGAACGTTCCGCGCACCTGCTGCGCACCGAACTGGAGGAGGCGCTCGGCGAACTGGTGGTGCGCGGCCGCATCACCTGCGACAGCTTCGCCGGCCTGCGCGCGCTGCTGGTGCCGCCGTCCAAGCGCGCCAGCAGCCACGGCCAGCGCCGCCGCCGGGCGATGCTGACCGACCTGCAGGACGCCGGGCGCTGGTCGTTGACGCGGCCACAGGACGCGGTCGCGCCAGCCGACGCCGCGCAAGCGGCCGAATCGCTCGAACACATCGCCTGGCGCCTGCTGGAACGCTACGGCGTGGTGTTCTGGCGGCTGATCCAGCGCGAGGCGGCATGGCTGCCGCCGTGGCGCGACCTGTTGCGGGTCTATCGGCGCCTGGAAGCGCGCGGCGAAATCCGCGGCGGCCGTTTCGTCAACGGCATGGCCGGCGAGCAATACGCGCTGCCCGACGCGGTCGCCGCGCTGCGGCAGGTGCGTCAGCGCGAACACGACGGCGAAGTGCTGTGCGTGTCCGCGGCCGATCCGCTGAACCTCACCGGCAGCGTGCTCGCCGGCGCCAAGGTGCCGCGCATACCCGGCGCGCGCATCGCCTTCCGCGACGGCGTCGCGGTGGCGAGCCTGCTGGCGGGGCAGGTGGAATGGATCGAAACGCTGCCGGCCGATGCGCAGCGCGAGGTCCAGCGCTTGTTGCTGCGGCGTCCCGACAGCGTCGCCGCTGCGGCGGACTCGCGCATCGACGAAGTCATGCGCAATCTCGGCCTGCGCGCGCGCTGAATCGGGCGGTGCGCGGCGCTGAGCGGTTCAGCGCGAAACCGCGACGCAGTTCCGCCGAAACGGAAAAAAGCGTAAATCCGAATGCGCGTGGCGTGCGTAATCGCGCGTTGCACCGTCGTTTGTCGCATTCGTGTTCGAACGGACGTCGCGCGCGACCGCGCGAAACTGAACCCGAAAAGAATGCGCCTGCGCCGTGTCGACGCGATCTTCGCGCCGCGCGGTGGCATGGTTGCCCGCGGGGGCCGTGAACGAGCGAATGCGCCAACCTGCACGTCTCGCCTACGAGACGTGCGACCTGATCGTTGCGCCGCATCCGCATCCTGCCACTGCGCGCCGGGTCGGTCCGTGTGCTGCAGCCTTCGAGGAAACGCAATGCGCCTGGACACCCCGCATAGCCCGCCGACCGCCCGCACCGCCGCCGCGGACGCGGACCGCGCGCCGAACCGGTCGTCGCCCGACGCGCTCGACCTGGACTCGGAACTGAGCTACTGGCGCGCGCATTACCGTTTGCTGTTCGGCCAGCCCGGCCTGCGTTTCAGCGATTACGAGCCGGCGGTCAAGCTCGGCCTCGACGCGTACATGCGCGGCCAGATCGAAGACCGGCCGCAGGCGGAACACGAACTGCGCGACCGCTATCGCCGCGTGCACGGCGCCTCGCGCCTGGACTGGGACGACGCGCGCGCGGTCGCCGCCGCGGCCTGCGAACGTCTGCAACGCGAGCGCGGCCCGCGATGAACCTGGTGCGCCGAGGTTTCGAGCGCGGCGCCAAGGCCGCCGCGCGTTTCACCGGTCATCCGCTTTGCTTCGGGCTGGCGGTAGCGGTGGTGCTGGCCTGGGTGGTGTCCGGGCCGATGTTCGGTTACAGCGACACCTGGCAGCTGGTCATCAACACCGGCACCACCATCGTCACCTTCCTGATGGTGTTCCTGATCCAGAACTCGCAGAACCGCGATTCCGCCGCGGTGCAGATCAAGCTCGACGAGCTGATCCGCGCCACCCTCGAGGCCGAGAACGCCTTGCTGGATCTGGAAGAACTCGACGAAGACGCGCTGGAACGCTTCCGCAAGCGCTACGAGGATCTCGCGTGCAAGGCGCGAGACGAGAGCAAGCGGCGCGGCGCCGTCCCGCGCGACGAGCTCGACGGCGACGATCGGCGCGACCGTGAGTCGCGCGGCGACGAACCTCGCGGCGACGAGCGCCGCGCCGGCGAGACCGGCGCAGGCCAGCGCGGCGAACGCTGAATCCGCACGCTCCTGGGAGGGCCTGCGCCCGACGCCTTGCCGGACAACGGTGGTCCGCAAGGCGTCGGGCCGCAAGGCATCGCGCGTTCGCGACGCGCACGCGCCTTGGCCGCGCACCCGGTCGTGACGCTGCGCGCATGAACCCGCCACTCCGTCTTAACGCCACAGTCCTGGGCGCTTAACCGCAGCGCCGCTAGCGTGGAAGCCGACAACGCGATGTCGCATTCGCGCCGTCCGTCGACGCAAACCGCTGTTCGCAGCCTCGTCGACAACCCGATCGATCCACGCGGACCGCCGGATGCGCGGCTCGCCCCAACGGAGATTCCAGCATGTCACGCGGCGACAAGTCGTCCTATACCGACAAGCAGAAACGCCAGGCCGAACACATCGAGGAAGGCTACCGCAAGGAAGGCGTGCCGAAACAGGAGGCCGAGGAGCGCGCCTGGCGCACCGTCAACAAGCAGGATCATGGCGGCAAGAACTCGGGATCCGGACGCAAGGACTCGCATTAAACGCACCGCCCATCGCAGCCGACCGGCTGATCCGTTTTTCGTGCCCACCAGGAGAGATACCCATGAAAACCACCGTCATCGCCGCAGCAGCGCTCAGCCTGGCCTTCGCTTCCGGCGCCTACGCGCAATCGGCCGGCACCCGCGCCGACGCGGCGCAGGACCCGGCCACCGCTACGGCCAACGCCGACTCGAAGCAGCCGGTCAGCGACACCTGGATCACCACCAAGGTCAAGACCGAACTGATGGCCACCAGCGGCGTGCCCGGCACCGACATAAAGGTCGAGACCGTCAACGGCGTGGTCAAGCTCAGCGGCAGCGTCGACAAGACCCAGGCCGACAAGGCCGCGTCGATCGCGCGCAATATCGACGGCGTCAAGAAAGTCGACACCAGCGGCCTGATGGCCTCGCATTCGCGCAAGTGAGCCGTGCGTCGCGCGGACAGGCGTTCGAACGATGTCCGCGCGACGCAGCCGCGCCCGTGCCGCCGCGGCCTGGCGGCATCGTCTCAGCCCGGGAGGCTCCGTGACCCAGCTCGCAGACCGCGTGTACCGCGACGCCGCCGATATCGATCGGCTCACGGCGTTGATCGCGCAATTGCCCGACGAAGGGCTGATCGATCTGCAATTGGTCGACGGCAGCTGGCGCGCGGCGGTGGTGACCGTACGCCCGAGCTTGCAGACGTTTCTGGACCCGGATGGCCGCGAGGGCATCAACGCGGTGCTGCGCATCGACGATCCGGTCAGTGGACGCAGCGATTATTTGTGGGTCGATGAAGTCGCGCGGGTGCGGCCGGTGCGGTCGGCGGAGCGGCGATTCACCGATTGACGGCGGTGCGTCGACGTGGCGGGGCTGCAGCCGTGAGGCTTCGCTCGCGGCGCGGGTTTTCGTCGTGGCTTTGTTGGCGCGGTCGCGACTCGCGTCGCTCCTACAGGTAGTCAGCCGCGTCGAGCGGTATCCATACACTATCGCGCTGCAAGCGCACAGGAGCGATCCCATGCCGACCTGCGATGTCTGCGGCAACGACTACGACAAAGCCTTCACTGTTTTCATGCCGGACCGTTCCGGTACCTTCGACTCGTTCGAGTGCGCGATTCATGCGCTGGCGCCGCGTTGCGGGCACTGCGACTGCCGCATCGTCGGGCACGGTGTCGAAAACGACGGGCATTATTACTGCTGTGCGCATTGCGCCGAACACAGCGGCGTACGCGGCGTGCGCGATCGGATCTGAGTCCTCGGCAGCCGCGCTTCCTGAGACCGCGCGGAGACCGCGCCGTTCGTCGCTGCGGCCGTGAGCGAACGTGAACCAGGTCGCAGCGGTGCGCGATCCTGACGCGGCGTGCACACCGCGCTCGCAAAGGCTGAGGGATGATCTGCCCCATGTCCTTCTTGCGCAGCCGAGAACCCGACCGTCCCGCCGGCGCCAGCGAGGGCCGCTGTTACTTGTACGTGCTGCCTTGCGCCTACGAGGATCTGCTCAAGATCGGCCACTCGCGCAATCCGCTGCAGCGTGCCCAGTCTTTGCAGCCGCGCTACTTCGAATTCTTCGATCTCGACCGCGCCTTCGCCGTGGAACTGGACAAGGTGCGCGAGGCGCGCGCGCTCGAACAGGCCCTGCACGTGCGGCTGCGCGAGCACAACGCGCCGGCGCCGCTGACCGTGCGCGAGCAGGCGGCCGGGCTCGGCGAGTGGTATCGCGGCGCGTACTCGCAACTGCAGGACGAAGCCGAGCGCTGGCGAGCCGACGGCCATGCCGTGCACCGCCCGCTGTCGGCCTGGCTGGCGCGCGAACTGGCGGCGCAGGGCGACGCCTTGTACGCGCGCGCCGAAGAACTGCTGGCGCAATTGCAGGGCGACACCAGTCTGCTCGACGATCCCGGACTGACGCCGCTGCGGCGCAACCTGCTCGACACCCTCGACGCGCATCGCGCGCTGACTCGCGATCTCGACCGGCACCTGCCGGCCAGTCTGCTCGACTGGTACCGCGGCGCCGGCCGCACCGTTCCCTAGGCCCAACGCTCAGGAGTGCACCATGACCAAACTCGACAAACCTTTGCGGCGCGAACTGGAGATCGACGGCAAGGCCTACACGCTGACCGTCGATCCCGATGGACTCAAGCTGACCGAGAAAGGCCGGCGCAACGGCGTGGAACTGCGCTGGGCGGCGTTGGCCTCCGGCGACGAAGCGCTGGCGCATGCGTTGCAGGCGTCGGTGCAGCAGTAACCGGATTGCCTTCCTGTAGGAGCGGCGCGAGCCGCGACCGCGACAACGCAACTACGATGAAAGTTACGGCGTAGTTGTGTTGTCGCGGTCGCGGCTCGCGCCGCTCCTACAGGGAGTTAGCCGCGGCGTACGCGAAACGCCGCGCTGATGCGCGCATCGACCACACCCGGGTCCTTCGGAATGCCGTGATCGTAGCGGTACTGCGAGGCGTGGCTCATCACCAGCAGGCTGCCGGCGTCCAGTTCGATATGCCAGGTCGCGTGCGGCGCGCGCTTGGCGCGTATGGTCATGCGCCGGCTGGCGCCGAGCGAGAGCACCGCGATCGGTTGGCCCGGCGCCAGATCGTGCAGTTTGTCGTTGTGCGGAGCGACGCTGTCGCGGCCGTCGCGGTACAGATTCAGGCCGACGCTGTCGAACGGCGCGCCGAGCGTTTCGCCGACCCGCGCGGCGGCGGCTTGCAGCAGCGGCGGCAATTCGTCGCGGCCGATGCGGTAACGCGCGACCCGGCGTGGCACTTCGACCAGACGCTCGTACATCAGCCGCTGCTCGGAGTTCCACGCGGCGTGCTCCCACAACTCGGCGAACAGCCGCTCGCAGAACTCGGGCGCGAACACGCCCGGCAGGTAACGCACGCCGCCCTCGGCGTCGAGGATCGGTTGCTGCGGTTGCGCGGCGAACAGCGAGGTCTGGTGCATCCGCGCAGGCTACGCCGGCGCGGTCTCAGCCTGCGAGACCGCGCGGCGCGGCTCAGGCTTTCGCCTGTTTCTCAAGCTTCGGCAGGAACCACGCCAGCAGCCCGATCGCCGGCAGGTAGGCGCACAGGCGGTAGACCGCTTCGATGCCGACGTGATCGGCCAGTTGCCCCAGCGCGGCCGCGCCGAGGCCGCCCATGCCGAACGCGAAACCGAAGAACAGCCCGGCGATGACGCCGGTGCGGCCCGGCACCAGTTCCTGCGCGTAGACCAGGATCGCCGAGAACGCCGACGACAGGATCAGGCCGATGATCACCGTCAGCACCGTGGTCCAGGCCAGGTTGGCGTGCGGCAGCAGCAGGGTGAACGGCAGCACGCCGAGGATCGAGAACCAGATGACGTAGCGGCGGCCGATGCGGTCGCCGATCGGCCCGCCGGCCAGCGTGCCCAGCGCGACCGCGCCGAGGAACACGAACAGATGCACCTGCGCGCTCTGCGCGCTGACCCCGAACTTGTGCATCAGGTAGAAGGTGTAATAGCTCGACAGGCTGGCCATGTAGAAGTACTTGCTGAAGATCAGCAGGCCCAGCACCACCATCGTCGCGACGATGGTCTTGCGCGGCAGTTTCGGCGTCGCGGACGCGCGCGCGCCGGCCTTGCGCTGCAGCGGGATCTGCTCGCGGTACCACAGGCCGATGCGGCTCAGCAGCAGCATCGCCGCCAGCGCGGCGAACGCGAACCAGCCCACGCTGCCCTGGCCGCGCGGCATGACGATGTACGCCGCGAGCAACGGCCCCAACGCCGAACCCAGATTGCCGCCGACCTGAAACAACGACTGCGCCAGGCCGTGGCGGCCGCCGGAGGCCATGCGCGCGACCCGCGAGGATTCGGGGTGGAACACCGACGAACCCGAACCGACCAGCGCCGCGGCCAGCAGCAGCATCGGGAAGCTGGTCGCGCGCGACAGCAGCAACAGGCCGGTCAGGGTGAAGCCCATGCCGATCGCCAGCGACCACGGCATCGGCCGCTTGTCGGTGTAGATGCCGACCAGGGGCTGCAACAGCGAGGCGGTGACCTGGAAGGTCAGGGTGATCAAACCGATCTGGCCGAAATCGAGCTGGAAGCTCTGCTTCAGCAGCGGATACAGCGCCGGCAGCAACGACTGGATCATGTCGTTGAGCAGGTGGCAGACGCTGAGCATGGCCAGGATCGGCAGGGCGATCGTGTTGGCGGTTTCGCCGGCGGGCGCGGGCGGGGCTTGGAACTCGGGAACCGGCGGCACGGCCGGGCTGTCGGCGGTAACGCTGGGCGTAGCGGTATCCAGGGAGGTCATGGCGTCGGGCAAGGCGGGGAAGGGGCGGCGGACCGGCGCTGGCGCGGCTGTTCAGGGCGAGGCGGGCGCGGCGCATTCAGTAAACGCCTGCACGGCCTTGCCCGCGTTATAGTTCGGGTCAACATTCTTCGAGATCGGGCCAATGCGCAATGTCCTGGCCGGTCAGGCCGACCACTTGCCGGGCCGGATCGTGGCGACCTCCAACGAATACCCGACCGGGCACCGCATCGCCCGCCACAGCCATCGCCGCTCGCAGCTGCTGTACGGCGCGCACGGGATCATGGTGGTCGGGACCCAGGCGGGGCGCTGGATGGTGCCGCCCGAGCGCGCGGCCTGGATTCCGGCCGGCATGGCCCACGACGTGCACGTGCTGGCGCAGATCAGCACCCGCAGCATCTATGTCGAACCCGAAGTCAGCGCGGTGCTGCCGGGGGATTGCCGGGTCATCGGCGTGTCGGCGCTGATGCGCGAGCTGTTGCTGGAAACCCTGGATCTGCCGCTGCAGGCCGAGACCGACAGCGGTTCGCGTCCGGACCTGATCTATTCGCTGATCGTGCGCGAGATCGAGCGCGCGCCGGTGCTGCCGCTGGACATTCCGTTCCCGGCCGAGCCGCGCCTGGCGCAGCGCTGCCGCGCGTATCTGGCGCGTCCTTCGCCGCACGACGGCATCGACGAATGGTGTCGCGACCTGGCGATGAGCCGGCGCACCTTCACCCGCCGCTTCCGCGCCCAGACCGGCACCAGCTTCGCCCAATGGTGCCGGCAGGCCGCGATCTTCGCCGCGCTGCCGCGGCTGGCGGCGGGCGAGGCGATCACGGCGTTGGCGCTGGACCTGGGTTATGAGAGCGCTTCGGCGTTCACGACGATGTTCAAGCGGCTGATCGGGATGCCGCCGAGCCGGTATCTGGCGACGGCGCGGGCGTATGCGCCGATTGGTTGAGCGGCGGTGTTGTTACGGTCGCTACCTGTAGGAGCGACGCGAGTCGCGACCGCGACACATCGCTTGCGGCGTGAGTTTCATCGTAGTTGCGTTGTCGCGGTCGCGACTTGCGTCGCTCCTACAGGTAGTACGCCGCTTTGATGCAGCGACTGTAGGAGCGGCGCGAGCCGCGACCGCGATGCTTCGCATGCGGCGCAGGTTTCGTCGTAGTTGCGTTGTCGCGGTCGCGACTTGCGTCGCTCCTACAGGTAGGACGCCGCTGTGACGCAGCGACTGGGATGCTTCGGTTGCGGCGTAAGCTTCCGTTCGGCCGCGATGCTGCCGATGTGGCGGACTCAGCCGAGCGCCTTCACCGCCTCGTCGATCAACGCCGCCACCTGCGCCGGGTGCGAGGCCAGCGAGGCGTGGCCGGCGTCGAGCGTGATCGTCTTCTTCGGATTCATCCGCGCCGACATGCGCCGCTGATTTTCCGGCGCGATCATGCGGTCCTGGGCCGAGATCTGGTACCAGCTCGGCTTGGACTTCCACGCCGGCCTGGAAATCGTGTCGCCGAAGGTGCTCGCGAGCGGCGCCTTCTGGGTCACCGCCATCACCAGGCCTTCGTCGGCGCTGAGGTCCTGGCAGAAGCTTTCGTGGAACTTGTCGGCTTTCAGCCACAGGTAGCCGTCGCTGTCGGGCGCGAGGTTCGGCGCGGCCGCGGGCAGGTGTTCCTGGGTGATGCCGCCGGGGCTTTCGCCGCTGTCGGGCGCGAACGCGGCGATGTAGACCAGCCCGACCACCTTGTCGTGGGTGCCGGCTTCGGTGATGACCGCGCCGCCGTAGGAATGGCCGACCAGCAGCACCGGGCCCGGCGCCTGCTCGATCATCTTGCGGGTGCGGGCGACGTCGTCGGCCAGCGAGGTCAGCGGCACTTCGACCGCCTTGAGGTCGCTGTAGCCCTTGCGCGAAAGCTCGACGATGGTCTTGGCCCAATGCGCCGCGCCGCCCCAGAAGCCGTGTACGAGAACGATGGTGGGTTTGCCGCTCATGATCGCGATTCCAGTCCGGATGAATGCGCCAACGAGGTTCGCGCGACAGCGCCGGTTGGCGTCGGCCCTGCGCGGCGGTCCCATATCCGGGCGCCGCGAGGGGCCGAGATTTTCATAGGCGCGAACTACGCTGCGTGAATTCGCGTGTCACTTTTTTCAGCTGCCTGAAGGGACGCCGACGCCGCCGCGAACCGGTGGCGGGTCACTTCGCGATCAACAGCAACAACGAGCGGGCCTGCATCCCGTACACGACGTTCTCGCCGCCGATCAAGGTCTCGCTGCCCGGCAAGGCCACCGCGTTGGGGCCCTCGTTCCAGGTCGCGGTGTCGGTCACCCGATACCACTGCTTGCCGTTGCCGGGCCACGGCAGCACGAAGTTCACCGCGCCCGACCAGCCGTTGTAGGCGACGTAGATCGCGCTGGCGCTGTCGGCGAACTCGCTGCCGTCGATGCGCCAGGCCAAGGCATGGTTGTCGCTGGAACTGAAGTAGGCGCTGTCGGCCTGCGCGCCGTCGGGCTTGAACCAGCGCAACTGCTCCATGACGTTGCCGTTGGAGTCGGAACCCGAATAGAACGCCGCCGGCCGCAACGCCGGATGCGCCTTGCGGAATGCGATCAAGCGCTTGGTGTAAGTCTCGTGGTCGGCCTCGACCGCGCTGCGGGTCCAGTACAGCCAGTTCGCGGCCGAATCGAGGTTGTAGGTGTTGTTGTTGCCGAACTGAGTGCGCAGCGCCTCATCGCCGCCGGTCATCATCGGCACGCCGGCGCTGAGCATCAGCAGGCCCAGCCCGGTGCGCGCGGCCTTGCGCTGGTCGGCGACGACGCCGCCCTGGTTCCAGCTCAGGTTGTGGTCCTCGCCGCCGTCGGACGGGCCGTACGGCCAGGCCTGATTGTTCTGCTTGTCGTTGTAGGCGTACAGGTCGTTGAGGGTGAAGCCGTCGTGGGCGACCACGAAGTTGACCGAATGCCACGGCTTGCGGCCGTCGTCGCCGTACAGATCGCTGGAGCCGGCGAAGCGGCTGGCCAGCGTGCCCAGGGTGACCGTCTCCTGGCCGAGCTTGTTCTGCTTCTTGCGCACCGCATCGCGGTAGAGCCCGTTCCACTCGGCCCAGCCGGACGGGAAATTGCCGACCTGGTACGAATTGCCGCCGATGGCCCAGGGCTCGGCGATCAGGTCCAGGCCGGCGCCGCCCGCGGCGGGGCGCGGCGGCAGTTCCGCGGCGATGCGGTTGAGCGCGTTGCCGCTGTCGTTCTTGTCGAAGTTGAAGCAGCCGTGCTGGCAGCTGTTGCCGAGCACCGAGGCCAGGTCGAAGCGGAAGCCGTCGACGCCGAGCGCGTCGCGCCAATACGCCAGCGAGTCGACGATCAGGTTCTGCGCGACCGGATGGCGGGTGTTGTAGTTGCCGCCGACGCCGGTGTTGTCCCAAGGGTATTTGTAGTCGCTGCTGAGCGAGTAATAGGCCGGATTGTCGAGGCCGCGGAACGACAGCAGGTTGTAGACCGTGAGCCCGTCGCTGCCGCCCCACGGCCCGCCTTCGCCGGTGTGGTTGTAGACCACGTCGATATAGACCTTGATGCCGGCGTCGTGGAAGGCCTTGACCATCGCCTTCCATTCGCGGGTCGGTCCGCCGGGCGTCTTGTCGTAGGCGTAGCGGCGGTCCGGGGCGAAGTAGTTGAGGGTCATGTAGCCCCAGTAGTTGTCGCCCGTCGTCGAGTTCGGATCGACATCGTTCTGGTCGTTCTGCGCCTCCTGCACCGGCAGGAACTCGACCGCGGTGACGCCGAGCGCGGCCAGCGCCGCGGCCTTGCGCGCGGCGCCCTTGTAGGTGCCGCGCTCGGCCGCGGGCACGCCGTCGTCGTTGCGGGTCAGGCCGCGCACGTGGACCTCGTAGATCACCTCGTCCTTGAGCGCGCGGGTCGGCTTGCTGCCGATCGACGTGGCATCGGCGGCCAGGGCGATGCTCTTGCTCGCGCACAGGCCGCTATCCTTGGCGCGGTGGGCGGCGCCGCTGGCGTAGATCGTGCCGTCGGCGCAGGCGGCGGTGTTGGGGTCCTGGCTGATCTCGCGCGCGTACGGGTCGATCAGCAGCTTGTTCGGGTTGAAGCGGTTGCCGGCGTTGTCGACGTCGCTGACGAAGCCGGTCGCGCTGCCCTTGGTCCAGGCGGCGTCGTAAGGCCAGTTCGGGCCCCAGGCGCGGTAACCGTAGTAGACGGTGCCGGTGATGCCGTAGGTGTTCTTGATCGTCGCGGTCGGCAGCGACAGCGACCAGACCTGGGTCGCGGCGTCCTTGCTCAGCGCCAGCCGCGCGACTTCCTGCGAACCGGTCGGGTTCTTGTACAGGAACACTTCGATGCGGGTGGCGCGCGAGGAATAGACGCGGAACGCGAGATTGGCCTGGGTTGCGTCGTAGCGCGCGCCGAGTTGTTGCGCGTCGATCGCGGCGTGGGCGGGGCTCAGCGCGCAGGCCAGCGCGGCCAGGGCGAGGGCGCGCAGGAGCGCGCCGGCGCGTCGTTGCTGGCTCGGTCGGTGTTCGTCCATTGTCGCCGTTCTCCGTGATCGCGCGCGCCGCGAGGGTCGCGGGCATCTGCAACGACTTTAGGAGCAAGCCGCAGCGCAGCATGGCGGGCTGCAATCGTATTCACCCGATGCAGGGCCATTGCGGTCACAGGATGCGGCGCTGGAGCGGTTCGCTCGGAGGCGGGAGTTTCGTCGCATGCGCGGTGACGCGGTCGCGGCTTGCGCCGCTCCTACAGGCAGGACGTCGCAACGGCGAAGCGACTGTAGGAGCGGCGCAAGCCGCGACCGCGCCACCGCAGATACGGCGCAACTGCGACGGGAGCGCAGTTGCACCCCGCCACCACGCTCACTTGATCCGATGCTTGCCCAGCTTGCGCGCCAGCGTCCGCCGGTGCATGCCCAGCCGCCGCGCGGTCTCGGAGATGTTGAAGTCGGTGGCGGCGAGCATCTCGTGGATGCGCTCCCACTCCAGGGTCTTGATCGAGGTCTGGCGCTCGGTCAGCTCGACGCTGGCGTCGCCTTCGGCGCGGCCGAACGCGGCTTCGATGTCGTCGGTGTTGGACGGCTTGGCCAGGTAGTGCAGGGCGCCGAGCTTGATCGCCTCGACCGCGGTGGCGATGCTGGCGTAGCCGGTCAGCACCACGATCAGCATGTCCTCGTCGTGGGCATGCAGCGCCTGCACGCAGGCCAGGCCGGAATCGCCGCCGGCGAGCTTGAGGTCGACCACCGCGTAGCCCGGTGTGTGTTCGCGCAGCAGCGCCTGCACTTCGGCGAGATTGCTGGCGTTGTGCACGACATAACCGCGGCGCTCGAACGAACGTGTCAGCGTGCGCGCGAACGCGGCGTCGTCCTCGACGATCAGCAGCCGGCGCGGTTCGTCGTCGTCGTCGAACCCGGGCGGCAGCGGCGGCAGGTCCTCACTCATCGGCGGACTCCGGCGGGGTCAGCGCGGCCAGCGGCAGGCTCATGGTCACCACCGCGCCGCTGGGTTCGCGGTTGCGCGCGACCATGCTGCCGCCGAGCTGGCGGGCGACGTTGAGGGCGAGGAACAGGCCCAGGCCGCCGCCGGGACGGCCCTTGCTGGACTGATACGGCTTGCCGAAATGCGACAGCATCGCCGCGGAGAAGCCCGGGCCGGCGTCGCTGACGCGCAGCACCAGCCGCTCCTCGTCGCGCCAGGATTCCAGCCCGACCCAGCCCGGCGAGGCCTCCAGCGCGTTGTCGAGGACGTTGCAGATCATCTGCTTGAGGCCCGAGTCGGAGATGATCGCCACATCCTCGCCGAAGCCGTTCGCGTAGTCGAATCCGCGCACGGGGCGGGTCGTGCGCCACTCGTCGACCAGGTCGTCGAGAAATTCGGTCACGGTGGTGATCGCAGGGGCTTCGCCGCGCGCTTCGCCGGCCGACAGCAAAATGCCGGTGACGATGCTTTTGCAACGGGTCAGCTGGGTCTGCATCTCGTCGAGCTCCTGCAACAGCTCGGGCTGCTGGGTGAACGGCGGCATCCGCCGCCAGTCGCCGAGGATCACCGACAGCGTCGCCAGCGGCGTGCCGAGCTCATGTGCGGCGCCGGAGGCGAGCAGGCCCATGCGCACGATGTGTTCCTCCTCGGCCGCGCGCTGGCGCAGGTCGGCCAGGCGCTGGTCGCGCGCGCGCAGGTTGCGGCCGATACGGGTGATGAACACGACCAGCAAGGTCGCGTTGAGGACGAAACACAGCAGCAGGCCCTGCACGTAGGGATCGCGCAGGCCGCGGGTCGGGTCGGCCGGAATCACCACGGGGCCGGCGAACGTGGTCAGGGCGATGAAGCAGGCGCTGGTCACCACCACCACCGCGCAGCTGGCCCAGGTGCGCAGCAGCACGCAGGCCAGCGCCACTTGCAGCAGGTACAGGAATACGAACGGATTGGCCGCGCCGCCGCTGAGGTAGAGCTGCGCGGTCAGGGTCAGGATGTCGACCAGCAGGGCCAGGAACAGCGCGCCGTTGGTCACTTCCTCGCGCTTGCGCCAGCGCAGCGAGCTGACCAGGTTGAACGCGGCCAGGCAGGCCAGCACGATCGCCATCGGCATCAGCGGCAGCTTGATGCCGAAGCCGTAGTGGACGAAGACGATGGTGGCCACCTGGCCGATCACCGCGATCCAGCGCAGCTGGATCAGCTGGTGCATGTTCTTGACCCCGGTGCCGTCGCGCGAAGCCGGGAGGGGCTGGTCGGGCTGCATGCGTTTGGGCAGAAGCGAGTGGAGAGGGGTGAGGAGAGAGTGGAGAGGAGTGAGGAGCGAGTAGAGCACGGGCTGGACTGCGGGGTGGAAGCTTGAAGCGGAAAAGACGCGGCGGGGTTGGGGAAATGTGAGAGCGTCAGCGCGTCGCGTGCGCCGCGCGCCGCCGGGCTTCTTCCTTCCAGACCCGCCACGCCGCCCAGGCCACCATCAGCGCGAGCGCGAACCAGGTCAGCGCGTATTGCAGGTGATTATCGGGGAATTTTATCACCGTGAGCCCGCCGACCGGCCATTGCGGCGCGGTGCGCAGATCGCCCGGCAGCGGCGCGGCGCGTTCGGCGTCGACGAAGTAGGGCGCGACCGCGCCATCGAGCCGGTGCGCGGCGGCGATCGCGGCCACGTCGCGCGAGAACCAGCGCTGCTGCGCCGGCTGGTTCGTGCGCAGGAAACCGCCGCCGGGCTCGCTGAGCCGCAGCAGGCCGACGACCTCGACATCGCCGCCGGGCGCGACGACCGCGGCGGCGGCGCTGGCGTCGGGCACGTAGCCGCGGTTGACCAGCACGGTGTAGCCGGCGTCGCTGCGCAGCGGCGTCAGCAGCCAGAAGCCGGGGCCGAACTCGGTGACCGCCTGCACCCGGGTGTCGGCGCCGGGCAGCCAGCGGCCGCGCAGCCGCACGTGCCGGTATTCGTCGCGCGCCGCGCTCACTTCGGGCCATTCGGCCGGGCCCGGCGCGGCGGCCGGCGGCGCATGCACGCGCGAATCGACCCGGTGGATCAGGTCGCGCTTCCAGCCCAGCCGCTGCACCTGCCATGCGCCGAGCGCGATCAGACCGGCGAACAGCGCCAGGAACACGGCGCCGATGAGCCCGAGGACGAAGGAACTGCGCGGTGGTTTGACGCTGGTCGCCATGAGCGGCCTCGTGCGGGAGACGAGAGGGGCGAGCCGGTTGCGTGGGGATGATAGCCCTGCGTGGACCGGGGCGGGGAGACCGCGCGATGGAGGCGCGGGTTGCCGGGACACGGCCGGCTGAAGTCTCTGGATCCCCGCGTTCGCGGGGATGACGTTCTGGCGGGAGCGCGGTGAGTTCGGAACCGCTCTCGTTGCCGACACCGGAAGCCGCGAAAAGGAGCGCTACCTACTCACTCCTCTCCGCTATCTCCTAGCTTCAAGGCATACTCCGCATCTCATGCGGCATCGGCATCATGTTCACGTTCAAGTGATGCATGACCCACAACGAGCCGGCCAGCGTAATCACCACGATCACGATGGTGAAGATCAGCGCGAGCATGTTCCAGCCGCCTTCCGACTTCGTGTTCATGTGCAGGAAATAGACCATGTGCACGACGATCTGGACCACGGCGAAGCCGAGGATGACCGCGGCGGTGATGCCCGAGGACGGCAGCACCTTGGCCATGACCAGCCAGAACGGGATCGCGGTCAGCAGCACCGACAGCAGGAAGCCGATGGTGTAGCCCTTGACGGTGCCGTGGTAGTCGTCGTGCTCGTCGTGATCGCGGCCGTCGTGGCCGTGACCGTGTGCGTTGTCGTGGTGCGTGGACTCGGTCACGGCAGCACTCCCATCAGGTAGACGAAGGTGAAGACGCCGATCCAGACGACGTCGAGGAAGTGCCAGAACATCGACAGGCACAGCAGGCGGCGGCGGTTCGCGGCGGTGAGGCCGTGCTTGCTCAGCTGGGTCATCAGCACCACCAGCCAGACGATGCCGAAGGTGACGTGCAGGCCGTGGGTGGCGACCAGGGCGAAGAACGAGGACAGGAACGCGCTGCGCTGCGGGCCGGCGCCCTCGTGGATCAGGTGGGCGAACTCGTACAGCTCCAGGCCGATGAAGGCCAGGCCGAACAGGCCGGTGATCGCCAGCCAGCCCTGCACCGCGGCGAGCTTGCGCTTGGTCATCGCGATCATCGCGAAGCCGTAGGTGATCGACGACAGCAGCAGCATCGAGGTGTTGATCGCCACCAGCTGCAGGTCGAACAAGTCCGCGCCCGACGGGCCGGCCGCGTAGCTGCGGCCGAGCACGCCGTAGGTGGCGAACAGCACGGCGAACACCAGGCAGTCGCTCATCAGGTAGAGCCAGAACCCGAGCAGGGTGCCGTTTTCCGGATGGTGCTTGCCCTTGAGGTCGAGGAAGTGCGCGGCCGAGGAAGCCGGCTGCGCCTGGGCGTGGGTCAGGATGGCGGTGGCGTCAGACATGGGCGGCGGCCAGTTGTTGCGTGCGCTTGCCTTCGGTGTCGGCCACTTCGTCGGCCGGAATGTAGAAGTCGCGCTTGTAGTTGAAGGTGTGGACGATGGTCGCGACCAGCATCGCCGCGAAGAACGCGCCGGCCACCAGCCACATCTGCCAGATCAGGGCGAACGCGCAGACGGTGCTGAGCAGGGCGATGACCAGGCCGGCGGCGGTGTTCTTGGGCATGTGGATCGGGAGGAAGCCCGAGGTCGGACGCTGGAAGCCGCGCTGCTTCATGTCGTGCCAGGCGTCGTTGTCGTGCACGACCGGGGTGAACGCGAAGTTGTAGGCCGGCGGCGGCGACGAGGTCGACCACTCCAGGGTGCGGCCCTGCCACGGGTCGCCGGTTTCGTCGCGCAGCTTCTCGCGGTTGCGGATGCTGACGAAGATCTGGATCAGCATGCAGGCGATGCCGATCGCGATCAGCGCGGCGCCGAACGCGGCGATGACGAACCAGATCTGGATCGAGGGATCGTCGAAGTGGCTCATGCGCCGGGTCACGCCCATCAGGCCGAGCACGTACAGCGGCATGAACGCGAAGAAGAAGCCGATCTGCCAGAACCAGAACGAGCACTTGCCCCAGAACGGATCGAGCTTGAAGCCGAACGCCTTGGGCCACCAGAAGTTGATGCCGGCGAACAGGCCGAACAGCACGCCGCCGATGATGACGTTGTGGAAGTGGGCGATCAGGAACAGGCTGTTGTGCAGGACGAAGTCGGCCGGCGGCACCGCCAGCAGCACGCCGGTCATGCCGCCGATGGTGAAGGTGACCATGAAGCCCACCGTCCACAGCATCGGTACCTCGAAGCGGATGCGGCCGCGGTACATGGTGAACAGCCAGTTGAAGATCTTCGCCCCTGTCGGGATCGAGATGATCATCGTGGTGATGCCGAAGAACGAGTTGACGCTCGCGCCCGAGCCCATGGTGAAGAAGTGGTGCAGCCACACCAGGTAGGACAGGATCGTGATGACCACGGTCGCGTACACCATCGAGGCGTAGCCGAACAGGCGCTTGCCGCTGTAGGTGGCGACGATCTCGGAGAAGATGCCGAAGCACGGCAGGATCAGGATGTAGACCTCCGGGTGGCCCCAGATCCAGATCAGGTTCACGTACATCATGGGGTTGCCGCCCAGATCGTTCGTGAAGAAGTTGGTGCCTGCGTAGCGGTCGAGCGAGAGCAGCACCAGCACCGCGGTCAGCACCGGGAACGCGGCCACGATCAGCACGTTGGTGCACAGCGAGGTCCAGGTGAACACCGGCATCTTCATCATGCTCATGCCCGGCGCGCGCATCTTGACGATGGTCGCGATCAGGTTGACGCCCGACAGCAAGGTGCCGACGCCGGCGATCTGCAGCGCCCATATGTAGTAGTCGACGCCGACGCTGGGACTGTAGGCGATACCCGACAGCGGCGGGTAGGCCAGCCAGCCGGCGGTGGAGAACTCGCCGACGAACAGCGACACCATCACCAGGCCGGCGCCGCACGCGGTCATCCAGAAGCTGAAGTTGTTGAGGAACGGGAACGCCACGTCGCGCGCGCCGATCTGCAGCGGCACCACGTAGTTCATGAAGCCCGTCACCAGCGGCATCGCCACGAAGAAGATCATGATCACGCCGTGGGCGGTGAAGATCTGGTCGTAGTGGTGCGGCGGCAGGAAGCCGGCGTTGTCGCCGAAGGCCATCGCCTGCTGCATGCGCATCATGATCGCGTCGGCGAAGCCGCGCATCAGCATGATCAGCCCCAGCACGATGTACATGATGCCGATCTTCTTGTGGTCGATGCTGGTGAACCACTCGCTCCAGAGATAGCCCCAGAGCTTGTAGCGGGTCAGCAGCGCGAGCACGGCGATGCCGCCGATCGCGACCATGGCGAAGGTCGCGAGCAGGATCGGCTCGTGCAGCGGGATCGCGTCCCAGGTGAGCCGGCCGAAGATCAGCTTGGCGAGGTTGGATTGGTCAGACATCTTCGCTCCGGAGTCCGCGTACGGACCTGCGCGCGCCAGGCGCGCGGTTGAATGCTTGCGCTAAACGCTCAGGGGGCCAGGTTGGCCACGCCCCAGTTCGGGGTGGCGGACGGTTCGGTGACGCACATCGCCGAGAGCACCACCGGGCCGCCGCGCAGATCGCCGCGCCGGCGCGGCGCCAGCGCGTTGGCGCTGTTGCCGAGGCCGCCGTTGGCGTCGATCATCATCATCTCGTCCATGCACATCTTCGACGAGTCGACGCAGCGGTTGAGGATGGCGTGGTACAGGCCCGGCGCGACCGCAGCGTAGCGGCGCACCGGCTCCTTCTCGCTGGGCTTTTCCAGTTCCAGGTAGCCGGCGCGTTCCAGGGTCTGGCCGCTGGCGCGGTTGCTCTCGACCCACTTATCGAAGCCGGCCTGGTCCATGCCGTGGAACTTGAAGCGCATGTGCGAGAAGCCGTGGCCGCTGTAGTTGGCCGAGAAGCCGTCGTACTGGCCCGGGTGGTTCATGACCGCGTGCAACTGGGTCTCCATGCCCGGCATGGCGTAGATCTGGCCGGCCAGGGCGGGGATGTAGAACGAGTTCATGACCGAGGACGCGGTGATCTTGAACTTGATCGGACGGTCGACCGGCGCGGCGATCTCGTTGACCGTGGCGATGTTCTGCTCGGGATAGAGGAACAGCCACTTCCAGTCCAGCGCCACCACTTCGATCTCCAGCGGCTTGACGTCGGCGGCGACCGGCTGGCCGGCCTTGATCCGGTCGAGCGGACGGTACGGATCCAGGGTGTGGGTGCTGACCCAGGTGATCGCGCCGAGCACGACGATGATCAGCAAAGGCGCGGCCCAGATCAGCAGCTCGAGCTGGGTCGAATGGTCCCAGTCGGGCTTGTAGGTCGCCTCGGCGTTCGACGCGCGGTAGCGCCAGGCGAAGAACAGGGTCAGCGCGATCACCGGCACGATGATCAGCAGCATCAGCACGGTGGAGACGATGATCAGATCGCCTTGCTGGCGCGCGACGTCGCCGGGCGCGTTCAGAAGGAGCGTGTTGCAGCCGGCCAGCGGCAACAGCGCGCCGAGCAGGAGCAGGGGACGGAGGAGGGACTTGATTGCGTTCATCAACCTGACGCTTGAGCACGACAAGGCCGCGAGGCTCGCGGCGACGGCGCAATTGTGCGCCGCAGCGGTGGGCGGGACGATTGGACGTTTTGTCCTATGGCAGTGCAGCAATCGCGGTGGGAAGCTTACGCCGTCCCGGTCTTCGGGGCGCTGGCCTATGCGCGGAGTTTTGCCGCGTCCGGCCGCAGCGGGCGCGTCGGGTAATGCGGAAAAACCGGGGTTTTCGGGCGTTTTCGCCCGTTCGTCGGGAGTTTCCGCCGTTTCCCGAACGGCGCGGCGTCGCGGTCGGGAGTAAGGTATCGGCAGCGGCGGATGAACGATTCCGCCCGTTCCGGCACAACCGCCGCGCGCCCCGCGACGCCCTTCGCAACCGCACCGAGCTGCAACCGACGATGCAAACGCCCAATCACGCACATCCCCACGCTTCCGGGCCCGATTCCACGACCGTCTCGGTGCACGGCACCGACTCGCACGCCGAGGTCGCGCCGGGCGACATCGCGGTCGGCGTGGTCATCGGCCGCGCTTCGGAATACTTCGACTTCTTCGTCTACGGCATCGCCTCGGCGCTGGTGTTCCCGTCGGTGTTCTTCCCGCACCTGGGCAAGCTCGAAGGCACGCTGTGGTCGTTCGCGATCTTCGCCCTGGCCTTCATCTCGCGTCCGTTCGGCACGGTGTTGTTCATGTGGATCCAGCGCCGCTGGGACCGCAGCACCAAGCTCACCGTCGCGCTGTTCCTGCTCGGCACCTGCACCGCCGGCATCGCGTTCCTGCCGGGCTTCGCCAAGATCGGCGCGTTGTCGCTGGTGCTGCTGTCGGTGTTCCGGCTCGGCCAGGGCATCGCCCTGGGCGGCAGCTGGGACGGCCTGCCGTCTTTGCTGGCGCTGAACGCGCCGAAGGAACGCCGCGGCTGGTACGCGATGCTCGGCCAGCTCGGCGCGCCGGTCGGCTTCATCATCGCCGCGGCGCTGTTCGCGTATCTGAGCACCGCGCTGTCGCGCGCCGACTTCCTCGACTGGGGCTGGCGCTATCCGTTCTTCGCCGCGTTCGCGCTGAACGTGGTGGCGCTGTTCGCGCGCCTGCGCCTGGTGGTCACCCACGAATACGAGCGCGAGCTCGGCGAGCAGCAGCTCGAGCCGACGCCGGTGCTGGAACTGTTCAGCGCCAAGGGCCGCCACGTGGTCATCGGCGCGTTCGCCGCGCTGGCCAGCTATGCGCTGTTCCATATCGTCACGATCTTCCCGCTGTCGTGGATCGTGCTGTATTCCGACCAGTCGGTGACCCAGTTCCTGGTGGTGCAGATCGTCGGCGCCACCCTGGCCGCCGGCGCGGTGGTCGCGTCGGGCTGGATCGCCGACAAGTTCGGCCGTCCGCGCACCCTGGCCGCGCTGGCCGCGGCGATCGCGATGTTCAGCGGCTTCGCGCCGACCCTGCTGGGTTCGGGCGAGGTCGGCCAGGACGTCTTCATCCTGGTCGGTTTCGTCCTGCTCGGCCTGTCGTACGGCCAGGCCGCCGGTTCGGTGACCGCCAACTTCGGCGCCAAGTACCGCTACACCGGCGCCGCGCTGACCTCCGACCTGGCCTGGCTGATCGGCGCCGCGTTCGCGCCGCTGGTGGCGCTGGGCCTGTGCGCGCACTTCGGCCTGGCCTTCGTCGGCGTGTACCTGCTGTCCGGCGCGGTCTGCACGATGGTCGCGTTGGGCGTGAACCGGGCGCTGAAGCTGCGAAGCTGAGAGCCAGAAGTGAGCGTAGAGGAGTGAAGAGTGAGCGGAGGCTCACCCTCACTTTTCGTTTCTGGGCTCAGCGAAACGCTTTCGCTCACTAGCTGCGAAGATAAGAGCGAGAAGTGAGCGGAGAGGAGTGAGGAGTGAGCGGAAGCTCAGCCTCACTTATCGTTTCTTGGCTCCGCGAAACGCTTTCGCTCACTTCTCACTCCTCTCCGCTCACTTCTCGCTCTAGCTCCTGGCGGCCAGCACGCACCGCGCCAGATCGTCCAGATACGCCTCCACCGCCTGATCGTGCACCGGCGTCACCGTCATATGCAGCGCGGCCGGCGAGGTCAGGCGGCTGATGTGCCAGCCGCGCGCCTGCATCGCGTCGCCGATGGCGTGGATGTCGAATTCGTCGGAACCGAACGCGATCACGCTGAGGTCCGGCTGGCCGAGCACGTGCAGGCCGCTGATGCGCTCGATCCCTTCCAGGTAGCGGTCGCGCAGGTGCATGACCCGCTGCGCCAAGGTCCGGTAGCCGGTTTCGCCGAGGTAGTGCATCACCGCCCAGGCCGAGGCGACCGCTCCGCCGGCGAGGGTGCCCGACAGGGTCTGGCTGCGCCACAGGCCCTTGGGCCACTGGTCGTATTCGAACAACTGATGGGCCTGGTCGTCGGCGTCGGCGTACAGCAGCACCGACACGCCGTTGGCGGCGTAGCCGAACTTGTGCAGGTCGGCGGCGAGCGAGCGCACGCCGGGCAGGCTCAGGTCGAAGCGCGGCACCGCCGGCACGATCCGCGCCACGTGCGGCGCCAGGAAACCGCCGATGCAGGCGTCCACGTGCAGCCACACGTCGCGGTCGCGGGCGATCCGGCCCAAGGCTTCGATCGGATCGATCGTGCCGAACGGCAGCGACGGCGCCGAGGCCACGATCATCATCGTCTCCGCCTCGATGCACTGGCCGATGGTCTGCACGCTGGCGCGGTAGTCGCCGCCGATCGCGACCCGGATCAGCTCCAGTCCCATCATGTCGGCGGCCTGTTCGTAGACCGGATGCACGCTGGCGGGCACCAGCAGGTGCGGCCGGCGCACCTGCGGCCGACGCGCGCGGAACGCGCGGTAGGCGCTGCGCACCGCCAGCAACGCGCTCTCGGCGTTGCCGATGGTGACCGTGCCGGCGGCCTCGCGGCCGCCGCCGAGCAGCGACAGCGAGATCTGCAAAAGATCGTCCTGCATCCGTTGCAGGCTGGGAAACTGCGGCGCGCGCGCGTTCTCGCTGATGAACATCGCGTAGGCGCGGCGGGCCACGTCGAGCACGTCCTCGCCGGCGTAGTAGACATCCAGCGAATCGCGGCCGTGGCGCCAGTCGGTGTCGGCGCTGCGCAGCGCCGACAGGGCGTCGTGCAGTTCGCTCCAGGGTTGGCCGCGGGCGGGCAGGGTCTTGCGTCCTGGCGAAGGGGGCGAGGACATCATCGGCGCGGTACTCATGACGGGGGGAATGGGAACGGCGACGCGGCGCGCAAGTGCGCGGCGTCCGCTTTCGGCTGCGCGCGCGGTCGCGCTCCGGCGCAGCGCGCGCGCGACGCGCGGCGATGCGCCGGGCGCTGTGACGATGCGCGCATGGGGAATGCCTTGGCGCGCGCGAACCGCGCGCGACGCAGTGCCGTCGGCGCGCGCGGCCGGCGACGGCGGCGCAGGGGCGAGTCGGCGCGGCGCGACGGTGCGCGCGGCGCGATGAGGTTCTTCAAGGGACTGGCTCCGTGTCGCGAAGAAGCGGGTCGTACTAAAACGCGCCGTGCGATGGGCTGCGAAAGCGCGTGCCGCGCGAAAAAGGTTGCGGCCGCCGGAAGGCGCGCCGCGCCGTTGGTTCTTGTGGTGTTCTTCTGGCGTTTCTTGTCGTGTTGCTGTCGCCGCGAACGACGCGGCGCCGGTGCGGCGCAGCGCGGCGAGCGAAAGCGCGCGACAGTGTTACGTCGCGGTGTCGGCGCGGTCAACGCTCACGCGCATTGCGCTGTCCAAGTAGCGATGCCTATCGCACTGCGTCACGGGGACGATCACAGATTCGCGCGAACGCGCTGCGCGCGCGCCGGCCGTTCGCGGAAATTCCCGCACGCCGCGGAAAAAACCGGACGTTATTCGATTGCATCGAACCTGCACGCACAGCATGCATGTGCGTGCAGATTTTGGCGCGAGTATCGGATCGCCCGGCGACGGCGAGTGAACCCGATGAACGACAGGCCGGCGTCAGGTCGCCGCCAGGGTTTTGGCGAACACGCTGCGTCCGTCGAGGTCGCGCAGGTCCACGCTGAGCGCGCGGCTGCCGGGATCGATGTTGACCTCGCCGAAGAACTGGAACCCGGCCAGCGGCGAGGCGTTCGGCTTGGGCGGCGCTTTCTGGAACACCACCTGCGGGCCGAAGGTCGCGTCGAGCGGATTGGGGCCGAACGAGCCGGCATTCAGCGGGCCGGCGACGAATTCCCAGAACGGCGAGAACTCCTGGAACGCGGCACGGTTGGGATCGTAGTAATGCGCGGCGCAGTAGTGCACGTCGGCGGTCAGCCAGACCACGTTGGCGACGCCGCGGATCGCCCGCAGCAGTTCGGCGAACTCCAGTTCGCGCCCGCGCGGCGCGCCGGGATCGCCGTTGGCGACCGCTTCCCAGCGCGCGCGGCCGTGCGCGTCGGTGCCGTCGGGGACTTGCAGGCCCAGCGGCATGTCGGCGGCGACGACCTTCCACAGCGCGCGCGAGCGGCGCAGGCGGTCGGCCAGTTCGCGCAACTGGCGACGGCCGAGGAACGCGGTATCGATGTCGGTCGCGGTTTGCAGGTTGTCGCTGTTGGCGCCGCGGTAGCTGCGCATGTCGAGCACGAACACGTCCAGCAGCGGGCCGTAGCGCACGACGCGGTCGATGCGCGCGCGCTGCGGGTCGCAGCCGCGGCGCTGCGGCGAATATTCCAGGAACGCCTGGCGCGCGCGCCGCACCAGGGTGCCGATGTCCTTGACCGCGTAACGCGGATCGGCCGCGAGGTCCTTGCCCGGCGACCAGTTGTTGACCACTTCGTGGTCGTCCCATTGCCAGATCTGCGGCACCTGCGCGGCGAAGCGGCGCAGGTTGGCGTCGAGCAGGTTGTAGCGGTAGCGGCCGCGGTACTCGTCCAGGGTTTCGGCGACCTTGTGCACGCCCTCGGCGACCAGGTTGCGCCACACCCGGCCGTCCTCGGCCGCGGCTTCGGCGGCGATCGGGCCGTCGGCGTAGATGGTGTCGCCCGAGTGCAGGAAGAAATCCGGATCGCGCTGGCGCATGGCTTCGAAGATGCGCATGCCGCCGATCCCGGGATTGATGCCCCAGCCCTGTCCGGCGACGTCGCCGCCCCAGACGAAGCGCACCGGCCGGGCGTGCGCGAGCGGGCCGGACGGCGCCGGCCGCAGCCGGCCTTCGCACCAGTCGCTGCGTACGCCGCTGCGCGCGTCCTCGAACGCGACCCGCACGCGCCGCGCGGCGCCGGGCGGCAGCGGCAGGTCCAGGCGCGCGGTGAAGTCGCTGGCCGCGGTCGCCCACGGGCCGGGCAGGCGCAGCGCGCGGCGGAAGCCGTCTTCGTCGCCGAGTTCGACCCACATCCGCGCGGCGCGGTCGGCGCGCGCCCAGACCGTGGCGCGGCCGTCGCCGACATCGCCGAACTGCAGGCCGTACGGCAGGGTCGGCCGCGCCGATTCGCTGGCGATCAGCGCCGGCGCCGCCAGCGCGGGCAGGGCGCCGCCGAGCGCGCCCAGGCTCAGGGCGCCGCCGGATTGCAGCAGGAAGCGGCGGCGGGATGCGTCGTGGTCGGGCATGGCGATGGCTCTGCGCGCGGGGGACGCCCGAGCCTAGCCCGCGTCCGTGGCAGCGGTGTGGCCGTGACCGCCGGCGCGGTTTCGCGTGGCGGGTGCGGACTGCGGATGCTGCGGAGTTTGCTGGAGCGCATCGGGTCCCGATGCGGTCCGGCTTTTGTGGGAGGGAGGTGTAGGAGGGACTTCGGTGCCGACGCTATTCGGCCCGATCGCCGCGACTGGAGCGAACAGCGTCGGAACTGAAGTCCCTCCCACAAATGCAGTCGCCAGCACAAAAGACGAAGTCTTTGCGCAACGCAGAAGTTCCTCTGTCGGAAGCGCACGCGGCCCGAGCGGGCCACAGCGAGCGCGATCGCGTTACTGCACCAACTGCTCGGCCTCGACCGAAAACAACTGCCAGCGGCCGTCGAGCTTCTGGTACGACAGTCCGGCGTTGCGCGGTTCGCAGCCGCGGCCCGGATCGCCGGCCGGCAGGCAGAAATAGACTTCGACATCGGCGCCGTCGCGGCGGCCGTCGGTCAGTTCGATGCGTTCGAGCCGGGCCTTGGCCGGAATCGCGCCGGTGGTCTGCAAGGTCGCGAAGTCTTCGCGGATCTGCCGGTCCGGCACGGTCGAGGTGCAGGCGGCCAACGCCGGCGCGGCCAGCAGGGCGGCGGCGAAGCGGGCGAGGCGGCGCAAGGCGCGGGCGGAACGACGGTCCATGTCGGTGGGGGCGCTGGCGGCCTCCTTGGCCGCGGGAGTGGCGATGATTCGCGATGCCCGCCGCGAACGCAAGCACCGAAGCGCACCAAGTCGACCGCACCGAAGCGCGAACGCGTTCGCGCCTCGAAGACAGCAACGGCGTAACGGCGCGGCGGCGGCCGCCTGCACGGGCAGGCGGCCGCCGCCGCGCTGGTGTGCAGGGGCGGCTGTCGCTGGCGGTGCCGTGGATGAGCGTGGTGGTGGTCGACCTGGACTGAGCGTGGCGCGCGCGCCGGCCCAACTGCGGCTGAAGCGCCGGCGCGGCGCAGTCGGGGTTGGTGACAAACGGCAGGGGACGCGGCCGCGGGCTTGGACGAAGCTCGCGTTCGCCCGCTACCGCCCGTCTCATCCGCACGGAACCGCCGCATGCTGCGCCGCCTGTTCGCGCTCGCCTTCGCCCTCGCCGCCGCGTCCGCGTCTGCGGCGCCGGTGGATACGCTCGACCTCAGCGTGCCGCAGGCGCCCGCGCCGGTCGTGGTGCAGGGCCGCGAGCGCCTGCTGTACGAGCTGCACCTGACCAACTTCGGTGCGACGCCGTTGCGCCTGGACGGCTTGAGCGTGCTCGACGCCGACAGCGGCGCGGCGCTGGTGGGCTGGCGCGGCGACGCGCTGGCCGCGCGCGCGCAGGTGATCGGCGTGCACAACGCGACCCTGGACGACGCCTTGCAGCCGGGCGAGCGCGCGGTGCTGTACGTGGAACTGGACCTGCCGGCGCGCGCGCCGCGCGCGCTGCGGCACAAGGTGGAGTTTTCCGCGCCCGGCGCCGAGCCGGGCCAGGTCGAAGGCGCGCAGTTGGTTCCGCGCCCGGCCGCGACGCTGCAACTGGCGCCGCCGCTGCGCGGCGGTCCGTGGGCGGCGGTCTACGCGCCGCAGTGGCCGCGCGGGCACCGGCGGGTGTTCTACACCCTCGACGGACGCGCGCGCCTGCCTGGACGCTACGCCGTCGACTTCATCCGCATCGACGCGGACGGACGCGCCACCCGCGGCGACGCTGACGTGGCGGCGAACTCGCTGGGTTACGGCGAGCCGGTGCTGGCGGTTGCCGACGGCACGATAGCCGCAGCGCGCGACGGCGTCGGCGAGAAGGAGCGGGTTTCGCAGAACACCCGCAACGACTTCGACCGCGCTGCCGGCAACTATGTGGCGCTGGCGCTCGGCGACGGCCGCTACGCGGTGTACGAGCACCTGCGTCCGCGCAGCCTGAAAGTGAAGCGGGGCCAGCGCGTGCGTCGCGGCCAGCCGATCGGCGAACTCGGCTTCACCGGCGATTCGACCGGGCCGCATTTGCATTTCCACGTCGCCGACGCGGCGATGCCGCTGCTCGGCGAAGGCGTGGGCTACGGCTTCGATGGGTTCGGCCTGCTCGGCGCTTACCCCGGCGCGAAAGGAATCGGCGAACGGCCGTGGCAGCCGCGCGCCGACGAGGTCGCGGCGCAGCGCCGCAACGAATTGCCCGAAGCCAACTCGGTGATCGAATTTCCGCCTTGAATGGCGGGTGCGACGACGGGGTTCGCTGTCGATCGGGTTGCGCAGCGATCGAACTGCGCCTCGACCGGTTTCGGGGCGAGCGGAATGGATGGGGATGCGCTTTTGTGGGAGGGGCTTCAGAGCCGAGGTTTCCGCTTCGACTCATGGAAGCGGACGGCGGCGCCCGGATCGCGGTGACCTGAGCCAACCGCATCGGGGCTGAAGCTCCTCCCGCAAAAGCGCAGCCGCGCCGTGCCTGCCGAGGACTCAGGCCACGGCCGCTTCGTCCGCGCGCGCCGCCGCGCTGCCCGGCACCGGCAAGCGCCCGGCGAGCAGATCGCGCCCGCGTTGCCCCGGCGCCATGACGATGCCGGAGCACACCAGGAAGAACCGCTCCAGCGCCAGCGACACCACGTTGACCACGCAGAACCGGCCGGGCTCGTCGTGGTTGACCGCGTAATGCAGGTCGATCCCGCGCGCGCGCAAGCGTTCGATCATCCGCTGCAGCAGCGCCGCCGGCGGCAGCGGCGGCGGCGCCGGGTGCTCCCAGCGGCCGCGGCGCAGGCGCGCGCGGTCGATCGCGAACACGGCGCAGTCGCGCAGTTTCGGGTACGCCGACAAGGCGTCGAGCACGGCCTGCGAGTAGCCGGCCAGCCGCGGCTGCATGCGCGGCAGTTCCAGCGACTGCACCAGTTCGGTGATCGCGCGGGTCGCGGCGTGTTCGGGATACAGCGATGCGCCGTAACCGCAGGGATGGATCCGTTCGTCGTCGCGCAATTCGGTTGCGGTGGCGATGTAGCACGGCACGCCGAGGTCGCTGGTGGCGTCGATCAGCAGGATCTCGCGCTGCAATTGCGCGCTGGCCGCGCGCAGGCGCTGGGCCAGCGGCGCCGGCAGGTCGTCCGGCTCCAGGCGGTAGCCGTGCGCGGCGGGGGCGCCGAGGTAGTGCGCGGTCAGGAACAGCGACCACGCGTCGCGTTCGACCAGTTCGCCGATCGCGTGCACCGCGGCCTCGGCCAGGCTGCTGCCGATCGCGGTGCCGTTGTTGGAGCCGAAGCGCAGCGCGGCGGCGTAATCGAAATCGTCGTCGGGGCCGCGCCAGTCGAGATAAGTAGGGTAGGACAGGAACAGCGGCAGCGCGATGTCCGCTTCGCCCTCGATGAAGGACCGGTAGGTGCGGCAGGCGAGCCGGCGCTGCGGCTGCGCAGCGAAGGTGGCGCGGAACGGCAGCGCGGCCAGGCGCGGATCGGCCAGGCAATCGGCGCCGCTGCGCAGGATCGGTTCGGCCTGCGCCGGCGCCTTGCCGGTGAACAGGTGTTCGACCGCTTCGAACAGCGCGCCGACCCGCGACGGCGCGGCTTCGCCCTTGCCGAAGCCGTTGCCGAGCAGGCGGCCGTCGGCGTCGTCGTACAGCGAGCAGATCGTCGCCGCGAACGGTTCGCCGATGCGTTGCAGGTCGGCGCGCCAGCCTTGCGCGTCGAGAAAGCCGCGCAGCGAGCGTTCGGCCTCGTCGAGGCTGCGTTCTCGTTCCAGGGGAATCATCGGCTGCGCTCTCCCTTGCGCTGGATGGGCCGAATCGGAAGGTCCGACCGGATCGGCGCCCGGCCGCGGCAGCGAAGCGCGGACACGACGGCACGGAGGCGGCCTCCGTGCCGTCGCCGCGCCGGCTCGCGCCGGGCGCGTACGTGCGGCCTTACTTGGCGTGCGCTTCCAGGAAATCCAGCTCGTCGGCGGTCACTTCCTGCTGGACCTGATGGGCTTCCAGGGTCGACGTCGGTTCGATCAAACGCGGGCCGCTCTTCACGATCAGCGGCATATCGATCGTCTTCTTCATATAGTCCCTCATATGGTTTTGTGTGGACGTGCGATGTCGCAGCGGACCGTTGCGGGTCGGCGCCCTCGCGGCGGCTGCCGCTCCTCTATAGCAAAGGCGTCTGTGTGTCGTGGCACACTTAGTATGGATTTGTGATGTAGCGACGGAGCGCGTGAACGCGCCGCGCATTCAGCCGCTCGCTGATTGCGATGTCAGTCGCGGCGGCGCCCGAACGCGGCGTACGCCAGCACCCCGGTCAGCACGCACAGGCCCAGCACCACGCTCCAGAACCCGTGCGGGTTCCCGGCCAGCGGCATGCCGCCGACGTTCATGCCGAACAGGCCGGCGACGAGGTTGATCGGCAGCGCGACCACGGTGACCACGGTCAGCACGAACAGGGTGCGGCCGGTCTGCTCGTTGACCAGCGCGGCCAGTTCTTCCTGGATCAGCTTGACCCGTTCGACCAGCGCGGCCGAGTCGCCGATCGCGGTGGAGAACTCCTCGGCGGCCTGTTGCAGGTCGCCGATGTCGTCGCGGCCGATCCAGTCCGGCGGGCGGTTGAGCAGGCGGAACAGCGCGGTCGGTTCCGGCGCCAGCAGCCGCTGCAGGCGCACCAGGCTGCGGCGCAGCGAACCCAGCTGGGTGCGGTCGCTGGCGATGCGGTTGTCGAGCAGGCGGTCTTCGATGCGGTCGACCTGCTGGGTGCACTTGCGCAGGATCTCGCCGAGCACGCTGGCCTGATCGCGCAGCAAGTGCGCGAGCAGTTCCACCGGCGAACGGAACGACTGGCCCGAACGCACCGCCGCGCGCAGCTGGTCGACCGAGCGCAGCGGGCGCAGGCGCGCGCTGACCAGCAGGCGCGGGCCGATGCACAAGGTGGTGGTGCCGACTTCCGAGGCGTCGAAGCTGGAGTCGAACAGCACGTCGTGGATCACCGCGATCAGGGCGTTGTCGTCGAGCTCCAGCCGGGTCGAGCCGACCTCGCTGCGCAGGCTGTCGTAGAACGCGTCGGGCAGTTGCAGGGCGCGGCGCAGATAGCGTTCGCTGCCGGTGTTGGACAGGGAGAAGTGCAGCCACAGGAAGCCGCGGCCGTCATCGCTGTCGGCCGGCGCGGCCAGGAACGCGGCGACCGCGTCGGTGCTGATCGCCTGCGCCGGCTGGCCCGGCACGAAGCGATAGCCCCAGATCAGGCCGTCTTCGTTGGAACCGTAACTGGCGTCGACGATGCGCATCGGAGCGGCGATCCGGGCGGTGCGGGAGGGCGTGCGGAATGTGTTGCGGGTGCAGCAAGCCGCATACGCTAGCTCAAAGGCGTGGCCGCGTCATGGCGGGGCCGTGCGGCTGCGCCGGGCAGCGCGGGAATGCGCGGGCGGCGATTGCGCCGAACGGTCGGGCCGGCCGGCGGCGCGGCTCAGCAGCGGCCGTCGCTGGAATAGCTGCTGCCTTGCTTGCGCACGCGCAGGCCGTCGACGCAGCGGAACTCGACCGGTTCGGGCATCGGCGCCGGCGTCGCCGCCGCGCTGCCGGCCGCGGCCGGAGCGGCGTGGGTCGCGGCCGCCGCGGCGGGCGCGGGCGCGGCGCCGCCACGGAGCAGATACAGCACCGCCAGCGCCGCGGCGATCAGCGCCAGGGCCAGGCTGATCAGCACGCTCGGGCTCAGCAGGGCGCGCAGGCCGGGCGAATCCAGGGGCGGTGCGCGGTGGACGTCCATGCGGGGTTTCCGTGAGCGAGGCGGCGAGCATAGCGCCGCGGGGCGGGCGGCGGCATCGTCCGAACGGCGGCCGGGCCGTCGCCGGTTCTCAGCGCGCCGGATCGGTCGCCGCAGGCTGCGGCCGGCGCCAGCGCAGCACCGCGGTGGCGAGCACGCCGGCGACCATGCCCCAGAACACCGAACCGATCTGCCACGCGGTGAACCCCGAGGCGGTGACCAGGAAGGTGATCAGCGCCGGCTCGCGTTCGCCCGGATCGTGCAGCGCCGCGGCCAGCCCGTTGCCGATGGTCGCGAGCAGGGCGATGCCGGCGATGGCCATCACCAGCGCCTGCGGGAACGCCGCGAACGCGGCCGCGACGGTGGCGCCGAACACGCCGGTGATCAGATAGAACACGCCGGCGGCGACCGCGGCGACGTAGCGCTTGCGCGGGTCCTCATGCGCGTCCTCGCCCATGCAGATGGCCGCGGTGATCGCCGCCAGACACAGCGAATAGGCGCCGAACGGCGCCAGCGCCAGGGTCGCGATGCCGGTCCAGCCGACCAGCGGCGAGACCGGGGTGTCGCGATAGCCGTGCGCGCGCAGGATCGCGATGCCGGGCACGTTCTGCGACGCCATCGTCACCACGAACAAGGGGATCGCCACGCCGACGGTCGCGGCCAGCGAGAACTGCGGCGTGGTCCACACCGGCACCGCCAGCGCCAGTTCGAGTTTCTCCAGATGCAAGCCGCCTTGCATCGCCGCCACCGCGATGCCGGCGGCGAGCGCGATCAGCACCGCGTAGCGCGGCAGCCAGCGCCGCGCCAGCAGGAAGCACAGCAGCATCGCGAACACCAGGGCGAAGCTGCTCTGCATCGAGGTGAACACGTTCAGGCCGAAGCGCAGCAGCACCCCGGCGAGCATGCCGGCGGCCAGGCTCGCCGGCAGCCGCGCCAGCGCGCGCTCGAGCCAGCCGCTGAAGCCCAGCGCCACGGTCAGCGCGGCGGCGATCACGAACGCGCCGATGGCCTCGGCCAGCGGCACCCCGGCCGCGCCGGTGATCAGCATCGCCGCGCCCGGCGTCGACCACGCCGTCACCACCGGCACCTTGTAGCGCAGCGACAGGCCGATGCAGGTCAGGCCCATGCCGAGCCCCAGCGCCCACATCCACGAAGCGATTTCGGCCTGATCGGCGCCGGCGGCCTGGGCCGCGGAGAAGACGATCGCGGCCGAACTGGTGAAGCCGACCAGGACCGCGACGAAACCGGCGACGACGGCGGACAGCGACAGATCGCGCAAATGCGGCATGCGGGCACGGGGTGTGGGGCGAAGCCGCCATCATGCGGCATCGGCGGCGTTGCGGGCTGTGCGCGGGGCGGGCTTTGCGCGCAGCCGGTCCGCGACTCGTCGCCCTCAAGCTGTCATCCCCGCGGAGGCGCGGATCCGGAGACTTCGCAGCCATATCCGGATGAAGCCCTGGGTGCCCGCCTTAGCGGGCATGACGATGGGTGGGGTTCGTCTCGTCCTCTTCAAGTCGTCATCCCCGCGAACGCGGGGATCCAGAGACTTCAGAGCCATGCCTGGATGAAGCCCTGGATGCTCGCCTTCACGGACATGACGACAGATGGCTTCGCCCGCACAGCCCCTACGAGAGCCCGGCGAGTCGACCGGCCGCTGCGGCTGGCCTGTGCCCAAGCCTTTAAACGTTGTTGCTGACATTCAACGCGAGGCGGAGCAGGGCATGGGCATCGAAAATCAGCAGCTCAGCGGTGGTGGGCGAGTGCAATTGGCCAGTTGGGACGATCTGCGCCCCACCGCGCACGGTCCGGAATTGCAGGGGCGCGCCTGGAACCCCAACGCCAGCCGCACCGGCCTGGCGTTCTACGATTCCACCGTGCACTACATGCGCAACGACTGGGCCAGCCAGCACATGGACGTGGTGCCGGCGACGCTGGGCGAGAAAAGCCTGCTGCTGTACCGCAACCGCGACTCCGACACCTGGCACAGCGCCGAAGCGCTCGACATCGACCACGTGCAGCCGTGGAAGCAGCATCTGACCGCGCTGGGCACGCGCTCGCAGGCCGATGCGCACATGGCCTACAACGATGTCGGCAACCTGCGCGCGCTGCCGAGCGTGATCAACCGCGGCCGCGCCGCGGCCGAACGTGCGCTGGAGGCGGGCACCGATTCGCAGGCGTGGCAGAGCTGGTCGCGCGCACATTTCCACTACGACCACGGCGCGGCGCATCCGCCGTTCGACCCGGCCCGCGACGGCGCCCGCCGCACCACCACGCGCTTCCAGGACTGGACCCTCGACGACGGCCGCGCCTCGCTGAGCTTCGACGCCCGGGTCGAAGGCAAGTGGTTCGAGAACCAGCTGTCGCAGCAGTACCGCGGCAGTTTCACGATCACCTCCGACCAGGGCTACCACCGCGAGGTGCCGCTGTTCGAATGCCCGGCGACCGGGCAGCTGGTCACCCGCGACGCGTTCGACATCGATCACGTCCGCCCGTTCGAAGAGGTCGCGCGCGCGGCGCTGGCCGAGCGCGGCGGGCCGATCAGCAAGGCCGAGGCGCTGGATCTGTACAACGACACGACGAACCTGCGTCTGGTCAGCCGTTCGGCCAACTGTTCGCACGAATGGGAGCTCGACGCGCAGGGCGAGTACCTCGACCGCGGCGACCGCGAGCACGAAGAGCCGGAGAACGAATTCGACCGCGCCTTCGTCGAATTCGGCCCGGATACGCTGCAGGACCATCGCGCGCTCGGCGAGGTGCGGCGGTGGTTCGACCATCAGCCGCCGCCGCAGCCGGTGCAGGACGATGCGCAGCCGGTGCACGTGTTGCAGCCGCGTTATGCGCTCGGCCATGCGCGCAATCCCGACACCCCGCTGTACGACAAGCTGCACGGGCAGGTCGCCGGCCAGAACCTGCATCACGGCCTCGGGCTGACGCCGACCGAGACCGCCAACGTCGCCGCGACCCTGACCCTGGCGGTGCGCAACCAGGGCTGGCCGGACGCGACCGGCGCGGTCTACAACCAGGGCCACTTCCACGCCTACACCGGCCAGCCCGACGCGATGGTGCACACCAGCGTCGAGCTGCAGGCCGCGCGCGCGACGCCGGCCAACGACAGCGGCCGGCAACTGCACCAGTTGCAGCAGAACCCGCAGCCGGTCCAGGACGACCCCGGCGTGCAGGCGATGGACGTGCAGCAGCACCACGTCCGGGTGTAAGCGCCGGCGCGGCCGGGATCGCTAAAGATTCCGACAGCGCCGGCGTAGCCGCGGCGGTGTACTGGCGCCTCCTTCGCCAGACGCCGCCGCCATGTCCCTCCCGTTCCCGCCGCGCACCCGCCGCCGCCTCGCCGTGGCGCTGTCGTGCGCGCTCGCCGCCGCGCTGCTGCCGGCGCGCGCGTCCGACCATCTGGATTCGCCGACCGTCATCGCCGACCCGCGCGCCGACATCGGCGATCTCTACGCCTGGATGCAGCCCGACGGCCGCCATCTGAACCTGGCCATGACCGTGGTCGGCCATACCTTCTCCGACCGCCTGCGCTACGTGTTCCGCATCGACAGCGCGCACCGCTTCGGCGGCGCGCAGCGCAGCCTCGCCATCGTCTGCCGCTTCGCCGCCGCCGACCGCGCCGAATGCGTCGCCGACGGGGTCGACGCGGCGCGCGGCGACGCCCGCGGCGAAGCCGGACTGTGGGGCGACCAGCACCGGCTGCGCGTATTCGCCGGCCTGCGCTACGATCCGTTCTTCAACAACGTGCGCGGCACCCGCGCCGCCTACAACGTCGCCGACGCCGCCCTGCGCGCCGGCGCGCCGGTCGACGCGGCCGGTTGCGCGAGCCTGCCCGCGGCCGCGGTGCAGGCCATCGGCGAACAATGGCGCCACACCGACGGCGGCCCGGCGCGCAACTTCCTCGCCGGCTGGACCCCGGCCGCGCTGGTGGTGCAGATCGACCTGAAAGCGGTGAATCGCGGCGGCCCGCTGCTGGCGGTGTGGGCGGCGACCGAGTCGGGCGAACGCCGGATCGACCGCGCCGGCCGCGTGCTGACCGGCAATGCGCTGCTCGGTACGCTCGACGGCGAAGATGTCAGCAACCGTTTGAAGGAGCGTTACAACGCCATCGAACCGAAGGACGGCGCCGAGTTCGTGCCGGAAATCGAGAAAGGCCTGGCGCTGTACGACGGTTTCGACGGCCGCTGCGGCAACTCGCTGCTGGCCGCGCCGGAGCCTGCGCGGCGCTACCGCGCATTGGCGCAGTTGCTGGCCGACGACCGCCTGTGGATCGACAGCCGCCGGCGCCGCTGCGAACAGCCGTTCGCGGTGGAACTGGCCCAGGCCGCCGGCCGCCGCGGCTATCGCCGCGACTGCGGCGGGCGCACGCCGTTGCAGACCGCGATCAACGTCTATCGCTCGTTGCTGGTGGATGCGAGCACCGACCGCATCAGCGACGGTCTGCTGCGCGACGAGAAGACGCCGTCGGTGTCGGAGTTTCCGTTCCTGGTGCCGGCGGAGAAGGAGTATTCGCCGTGAGTTGCGTGCTGGGTCGTGGCCTGTATCGCGTCGCCTGGATGACGCCCTGGACGTTCGGCTTCGCCGAAGTACAAACGAAGCCCGCGTTCGCGGGAACGACTGCAGGCAGGTTTCGTCGCGTCTCCCCCAGCCGTCATTCCCGCGAACGCGGGCTCCGCTTTTATTTCGGCGAAGCCGAACATCCAGAGACTTCAGCGCCATACTTGGCGATCCATGCTTCGAATCGCGGCCTCGCCTGCGCGTTCGCCGCGCTGCCGCTCTACCTGTACGCCGGCACCGCCGCCGCGCACTCCGGCACCGGGCTCAGCGGCGGCTTCGGCGCCGGCTTCGCGCATCCGTTCGGCGGCGGCGACCATCTGCTGGCGATGGTCTGCGTCGGCGCCTGGGGCGCGCAACTCGGCGCGCCGTTGCGGCTGGCGTTGCCGTTCACTTTCCCGCTGATGATGGTGGCGGGCGCGGCGCTGGCCTTGTGGGGCCTGCCGATGGCCGCGGTGGAAAGCGGCATCGCGCTGTCGGTGCTGGCGCTGGGCGCGTGCATCGCCTGCCGCTGGCGCGCGCCGGTGTGGGCGGCGTGCGCGCTGGTCGCGGGGTTCGCGTTGCTGCACGGCTACGCGCACGGGCGCGAACTGCCGGTCGCGGCCGATCCGGCCGGCTACAGCCTGGGTTTCGTGCTCGCCACCGGCTTGCTGCACGTGCTCGGCATCGGCATCGGCGAACTCGGCGTGCGTGTGAGCGGCGCGGCCTTGCGCGGCTTCGGCGCGGCGGTCGCTGCGGTGGGCGCCGGCTTCCTGTATTCGGCGTTGAGCGCATGAGCGGTGCGGCCTGGGCGCCGGCGGTGCTGTGCGCGGCGCTGGGCCTGTTGCTCGGGTCGTTGCCGGCGCGGGCGGGGTGCGGCGCTGCGCTGGCGTTCGCGGCGATGTGGATTGCGACGACGGGGGCGATGGCGACTGCGCCGCCGTTCGCAGCGTGGGTTTGTGCGCACGCTGCGCATTCCAGCGCAGCGTGCTGGATCGCCGCGCTGGCGACCGCGGGCGCGCAGTACGCGCCCGAGCGTGGCCGCGCGCGATCGGCGCGGTGGTTCGCGCTCGCCGCCGGTGTTTGCGTGGCCGCGGCGGCGTCGCCTTGCGCCGCCGCGGCCTCGCCGTGGGCGCCGGCCGGGGTCGCGCTTGCGTTGCCGGCGCGCTGGCTGGCGTCGCGCGGCGCCGGCGTCGCGCTGAAAGTCGCCGCCAGCTGGCTGCTGGCGGTGGCGCTGCTGAGCCTGGTCTTGTCCGCACGGCCGGCGCTGCCCGGCGACGTGCCCGATCATCTGGAATAGGGGATAACGCAATGCCGCATCGTGTTTCGAGCTTCGCCGTGGCGCTGGCCGCGCTGTGCTGCGCGCCGGCTGCCGCCCACGATTTCTGGATCCAGCCCGAGCCTTATCGCCCCGAATCGCAGGCCGCCATCGCACTGACCTTGCAGGTCGGTCACGGCCGCGACCGCCAGCGCTCGGCGATCCCGCTGCGGCGGATCCAGCGTTTCGAAGCGCTCGCCAGCGACGGCCGCCGGGTCGACCTGCGCCCGCAGTTGCAACCCGACCCGCGTGCGCCGGCCGACGCGCGCTTCGCCGTGCCCGCCGGCGCGTGGATGCTGGTGCTGGAAACCGACGCCGGTGCGCAAAGCCGCCTGCCGGCGCCGCGCTTCAACGATTACCTGCGCGCCGAAGGCCTGACCCCGGCATTGGAACAGCGCCGCCTGCAAGGCCGCGACGGCGCCGAGGGTTCCGAGCGCTACAGCCGCCGCAGCAAGGCGCTGCTGCGCGTCGGCGCGGGCGTGGCGCCGGCCGAGGTCGCGGCGCTGCTCGCGCGGCCCGTCGGCCTGCCGCTGGAAATCCTGCTCGACGCCGACCCGCATGCGCGCGGCGCTCGCCTGCCGGTGCGGGTGCTGTGGCAGGGCCGGCCGCTGCCCGGCGCGCTGGTCAAGCTGACCCGGCTGGAGAACGACGCCGAGCCGCTCGACGCGCGCCGCACCGACGCCGGCGGACGCGCCGAATTCGCCGCTCCGGGCGCCGGCACCTGGCTGTTGAACGCGATCTGGACGCGGCCGCTGCCGGCCGATGCGGAAGTGGATTTCGAAACCACGTTCAGCAGTTTGAGCTTCGAGATCCCGGCGCAGGCGCCGCGCTAACGGAAGCAGGCTCGAGGGGTGCGTCGGCGCAGTTGCGGGGACGACGACGGGAGCTTTTCGTCGCGTCTCTCCCAACCGTCATTCCCGTGAACGTGCGCTCCGCTTTATTTCGTCGGAGCCGAATATCCAGAGACTTCAGAGTGATGCCTGGATGAAGCCCTGGATGCCCGCGTTCGCGGGCATGACGGCAGGTAGGTTTCACCACGCCTTTCCCAACCGTCAATCTTTCCGACGCAATCGCGCGATCGGGGCATTGCGTAGCGGACCGCGGCCGCTCCGGCCGCCAGGATCGCGCCGCCGCGCCGCGATCGTCGACCTCACATCCGTCGCCTGCATCGCGACCGCGTTTGCCGCACTATCGGCGCTCCCTCAGGAGAAACCCGCATGGCCGCCGCCAGCAAAGCCAAGACGCCCGCTACCCAGACTGTCGCCAAGAAAGCCGTCAAGAAAGCAGCACCGGCGAAGACGGCCGTGAAGAAAGCCGCAGCCAAGCCCGCGGCGAACAAAGTCGCGGCCAAGCCCGTTTCTCAGAGGGCTCCCGCCAAGCCCGCCGCGAAGAACGCGCCCGCGAGGACGCCCGCGAAAACCACCGCCAAGCCCGCCGCCGCGAGCGCGGACAAAGTGCAGGGCCCGGCCTCGTACTTCCCCTCGATCGAAAAGACCTACGGCCAGCCGGTCGCGCACTGGTTCGCGCTCATCGACGCGCTCGGCGCGCGCAAGCACATGGAACTGGTGGCCGAACTCAAGAGCGCGCACGGCCTCGGCCACGGCCATGCCAACGCCCTGGTCGCCTATCGCCTCGCCGGCAGGCGCTGAGCTCAGCCTTCGCCGAGGAACGAGCGCGTTTCGGCCCACAGCGCGCGCCGCTGCGGCTGCAGGTGCAGCCAATGGTTGCCGCCGGCGATCTTGACCTCGCGCCGGTCGGCCGCGCCGGTCAGCGCCGCGAACAGGCGCGTGGCGTCGGCATCGGTGGCGACGTGGTCCCATTCGCCGCGCACGATCAGGGTCGGCTGGCGGATGCGGCCGCTGTCGACCAGGGCCTCGCCGCGATCGCTGGCGAGGATGTCGGCGATCGGCCCGCCCGGCACTTTGACCGCGCGCGGCGTGCGCTGCGCCGACTCAGGATCGCTGTCGAGATAAGCGGCGATCCAGCGTTCAAGCTCGGCCTCGGAGACCGGCGTGGGCCGGTCCGCAGGCATCCCCGTGCGCTGGCGCGGGCGCTGGTCGGCGGCGGTCACCCACTGCCACGCAGGCGCCGTAGCGGCGTCCGCGCCGGCCGTCGCAGCGGCCACCACCGGACCGAACAGCACCAACCGCGCGATCAGTTCCGGCCGCAGGATCGCCGCCTGCTGCGCCGGCACAGTGCCCCAGGAATGCGCGATCACATGCACCGGCGCGGCATCGCCGCGTTCGGCGCGGATGCGTTCGAGCACCGCGACGATCTGCGCCGCGGCCGCCGGCGCGCGTCCGAACGGCGCGGCCGCGTCGGCGGCGCCGGCGAACGCGGCCGGGCGCTCCGAGCGGCCGTAGCCGGCGAAATCGAAGGCCCAGGCGTCGAAGTCGGCGGCTTGCAGGTCCTCGAGCCACGACACGCCGTGCATGCGCCAGTCCGCCGACAGCGCGGCCGGAAAGGTCGCGCCGTGCACGTACAGCACGGCCGGGCCCGAGCTGCGGCGGCGGATCGCAGCCAGGCGCAGGCGTTCGCCACCGTCGCCGGTCCACGGCACCCAGACGGTTTGCGGATCGGCGCCGCGCGCTGCGGTCGACCCACCGTGGCCGCCGTCGCGGGACTTGCCGGGTTCGTTCCCACCAGGGGTGGGCGCAGGCTTGAATGCGTCGCCCGCATCGGTGCGGGCCGCAGCACTGCCGAACCAAGCCGCGCCGACCGCGGCGGCACCGAGAAAATCGCGTCTGCGCATCGCAGCGCTCCGGCTGAAAGGAGCGCGCAGTGTGCTGAGCGCCGCGGCCGCGACGCTTCGGCCCGCGCCGAAGCATGCCGGCGGCGCTTGCGTCATCATCGGCGCATGGACGATACCGGCCCGCCTTTGTCCCGCATCGCCGCCGCGATCGGCGACCCCGCCCGCGCGCTGATGCTGGCCGCGCTGATGGACGGCCGCAGCCGCACCGCCGGCGAGCTCGCGCGCTGCGCCAGCATCGCGCCGCCGACCGCGAGCGGCCATCTGGCCCGATTGGTCGACGCGGGCCTGCTCGCGGTCGAACAGCAGGGGCGCCATCGCTATCACCGCTTGGCCTCGGCGCAGGTGTCGCAGGCGCTGGAAGCGCTGATGGCGATCGCGCCGTTGCCGCCGCCGCGCTCGCCGCAGCTGGGCCCGCGCGACGCGGCGCTGCGCCACGCCCGCACCTGTTACGACCATCTGGCCGGGCGGGTCGCGGTGGAGCTGGCCGAGGCCTGGCTGGCCGCGGGCTGGATCCGCGCCGACGACGGCCTGTGGCGGTTGAGCGAAACCGGCGAACGCGAGCTGCAGCGGCTCGGCGTCGCCGCGCCGGACCCGGCCGCGCGCCGGCCGCCGCTGCGGCCGTGCCTGGACTGGAGCGAACGCCGGCCGCACATCGGCGGCCAGCTCGGCGCGGCCTTGCTCGACCGCTTGCTCGCCGACGCCTGGGTGCGGCGCCAGCGTCAGTCGCGCGCCCTGTCGATCAGCGCCGAGGGCGAACGCGGCCTGCGCCGCTGGCGCGGCGGCTGAGCGGCGCTCAGACCCGCAGCCGCGACAGCCTGCGCACGCGCAACGCGACGAACACCTGCAACAGCCCGAAGACCAGCGCGCCGAAGCCGATCCACCACACCAGGCCGACCACCGCCACGCGCGGATACAGCAGCAACAGCGCGCCCAGGCCCAGCACCAGCAGCCCGCTCAGTGCCAGCTGCCATTCGTGATCGATCGCCTTGCGCAGTGCGACCGACCAGAAGATGCGCAGCACACCGCCGACGACCAGCCACAGCCCGAGCAGCAGGATCAGCGCATCGGCGATCGCCAGCGGCCGCGCCAGCGCCAGCGCGCCGAACGCCAGCGACGCCAGCGCGTACAGCGCCAGCCAGGCCTTGCCGAACCCGGACGGGCCCGAGAACAGCGCCACCGCGCTCAATGCGCCTTCGAACAAGGCCATCAGCCCGAACGACCACACCAGCGCGATCACGCTGGCGCCGGGCGCGACGAAGCAGGCGACGCCGAAGCCGAGCCCGATCAGGCCGTAGACCAGCAGCACCCACCAGTGGCGGGCGAAATGAGCGATCAGCGGGGCGTTCATCGGCGGGCCTCCCGAGGCAGCGTGGAGGCCCGAGGATGGCGCCGCCGCGGTCGGCGGCGGATGAAAGCGGCCGGCGTTACGGCAGGACCAGGATGTCGTTCCAGTCCGACGGGGTCTGCGCGCGCAGTGCCGTACCCAGGCTCGGGAACGGATCGACGAAGGCGCGGCGCTTGAGCTCGTTCAGCGAAATCAGCGAGCAGCTCGACGCGTCGGTGTTGACGCACCAATAGGCGGCGGCGACTTTCGCCGAGGGCACGTACACCGCCTTCCAGGTTTGAGTCGGCACCACTACCGCGCCGTTGGCGATGGTCGTGTCCATGTCGTCGAAGTCCGGGCCGGTGACGATGTAGGCCTCGTCCCATTCCTTGGCCACGGTGCGGGTCAGGTTCTCGATCTTCGCCCAGATGCCGCGGTTGAGCTTGGGCGCCTGCGGCACGATGTTGGCGACCGAGAAGGTCTGCTTCTGCGCCGGCGTGGTCGAGGCGTCGCCGGCCGGCATCATGTGGCCGCGGTCGTAGCCGCTGTTGGTGTAGCTCTTGTGCGTGGTCGGGAAGCCCGGCTCGCTGAAGAAGGTCGAATCGATGCGCTTGATCGATTCGGCGCCGATGACCTTGGCCCGGGTCAGGTGCTGGGCCGACCACAGATTGGTGCCGGTGACCTTGGACGCGTACAGGTTGTAGTCCTGGTAGCAGATCGACACGGTCTGCTCGTTCAAGTCGGCGATGCTGAGCACCGGCTTGCGGCCGCTCGGGTATTGCTCGTCGTTGGCGCTGGTGCAGGCGCCGGCGAACGCGGCGGGGGCGGCGAGGGCGAGGCCCAGGGCGGCGAGGCGGGCGATAGTTTTCATGGATCCGGTTGCGGTTGGGGGCTGGAAGCCGGACACGATTCCACCCGGATCGAACCGTTTTATGACAATAGAAGTGCCTACGAGATGTTCCGCGACGCGGTATAGGTTTTGCGTCGGCATTCCTATTACCGATTTTGTCGGCAGCGGCTATCTCATCCGATGTTCATCGCGGCATGCTTAGCCTGCAGCGCCGCACACGAAGAATCCTCATGCGCCTGCCGTCGCTGCCGACCCTGGCCCTGTCCCTGGCCCTGATCGCGCCGCTGCCGGCCGCGGCCGCCGACCTGATCGGCTTCTGGGACGCGCCGCGCCACGGCGGCAACAGCTTCAACCGGCTGCCGCCGGACGCCGCGTACTTCCAGGCGCTGCGCGGCTACGGCGCGAGCTGGGTGCGGCTGTCGTACGACAAATGGAAGCCCGAACATCGCGACTTCCTGATCGGCGACGCCGACGATTACCGACGACTGTCGGCGGCCGACCTGAAGACGCTGAAGGCGACGCTGGCGCGCGCCGACGCGGCCGGGCTCAAGACCGTGGTCGCGCCGCTGTCGCTGCCGTACTCGCGCTGGGCGCAGAACAACGGCGGCCGCTTCGACGACCGGCTGTGGCAGGACCGCGAGCGCTGGGACGCGGCGGCGCGGTTCTGGCGCGATCTGGCGCGCGAGCTCAAGGACCAGCCCGGCATCGCCGCCTACAACCTCATCAACGAACCGGCGCCGGAGAAGCAAGGCGGACTCAGCGAGTACGCCAGCGCCGGCGAGCGCCGCGACTGGTACGCGCGCCAGCGCGGCGGCGCGCGCGACCTGCCGGCGTTCTACCAGCGCATCGTGCGCGCGATCCGCGAGGTCGACCCCGACACGCCGATCATGCTCGACGCCGGCTGGTACGCCTCCGCCGGCGGCTTCGCCTACTGGCCGGCGCCGCTGGACGACACCAAGGCGCTCTACAGCGTGCACATGTACGAGCCGTACCAGGTCACCAGCGCGCCGAACCTCAAGCGCGCCAAACCCTATGTCTATCCCGGCCCGGCCCCGTACGGCGGCCGCGACGAAACCTGGAACCGCGAACGCGTCGGCGCGCACCTGGCCCAGGCCTTCGACTGGGCCAAGGCGCGCGGCGTGCCGGCCACGCGCCTGGTCGCCGGCGAATTCGGCTGCGTGCGCCAGCTCGACGATTGCGCGCGCTACCTCGACGACGTGCTGGTCGCGCTAGACCGCGCCGGCGCGCATTGGGCGTTCTACGCGTTTCGCGAAGACGCATGGGATGCGATGGACTACGAGCTGGGCAAGAAGAAGGTCGACTGGCGTTACTGGGATGCGATGGAGCAGGGCAAGCCCGATCCGGTGACGCGCAAGGCCGGTCCTGAGTTCGAACCGATCCGCAGGCGTTTGGCCGCCGGACGCGAGTAAGGGCGCGGTTTGCGAGTCGCGATGGCGACCTCTGGCCTGCGATGCAAGCGAGGTTTCGCGGTCGCGACTCGCGTCGCTCCTACAGGACCTGCGTCGCGACATTCCCGACTGTAGGAGCGACGCAAGTCGCGACCGCGAAACCGCGCCTGCGACGCAACTCCCTCCCGCGCCGGCAAACCGTATACCCCGCGCCGCCCGCCTTGGGGCCGCCCCGGGCAGCGTCGCCCCCGCGAATCGTCTACTCTCCGCTCCCCGGTGCGGCCCCCAGGCCGCGCCGGTGCGCGGCTTTCGCGCGTCTGGCGGGCAGGCCCGGGATGGGCCGGCAGGACGCGCGTTGACACTCATGTAATCGGTTACATATGATGAACAGAGACCATTTCCATGCAGGGCAGCGTTACTAAATGACCGGCCGCGTTGATATCGAGGCACTGATCGATCGGATGACGCTGGAGGAGAAGATCGGTCAGCTGTCGATCCTCGCCGACTCCATCCGCCCCTTCGCTTTCGACGTCAATCCGGACTCGTTCCAGTGGGGGCCCGAGCGCACCCGCGAGATGATCCGGGCCGGGCAGGTCGGCGCGCTGTTCAACGGCGTCGGCGCCAAAGAGGGCCGCGAACTGCAGCAGATCGCAGTGGAGCAAAGCCGCCTCGGCATTCCGATCCTGCTCGGCGCCGACGTCATCCACGGCATGCGCACCGTGTTCCCGATTCCGCTCGGCGAAGCGGCCAGCTTCGAGCCCGAACTGGCCGAGCGCACCGCGCGCGCGGCGGCGGTGGAAGCCACCCGCGAAGGCCTGCACTGGACCTTCGCCCCGGTCGTCGACATCGCCCGCGACCAGCGCTGGGGCCGGGTCGCCGAAACCACCGGCGAAGACACCGTGCTGGCCTGCGCGTTCGCGCGCGCGCGCGTGCGCGGCTTCCAGGGCCCGGACCTGACCGCCGACGATTCGCTGCTGGCCACGCCGAAGCACTTCGCCGCCTACGGCGCGGTCAGCGCGGGCCTGGACTACAACACCGTCGACCTGTCGCAGCAAACCCTGTTCGATGTGCATTTGCCGCCGTTCAAGGCCGCGATCGAAGCCGGCGCGCTGACGGTGATGAGCTCGTTCAACGACATCAACGGCGTGCCCGCGACCGCCAACCGCGACTTGCTGACCGGCGTGCTGCGCGAACAGTGGGGCTTCGAAGGCTTCGTCGTTTCCGACTACACCTCCGATTTCGAACTGATCGCGCACGGCTACGCCGCCGACGAAAAGCACGCGGCCGAGCTGAGCATCCGCGCCGGCCTCGACATGAGCATGCAGAGCGGCGTGTTCATGGATCACCTGCATGCGCTGGTTGACGAGGGCAAGGTATCGCTGCAGGCCATCGACACCGCGGTGCGCCGCATCCTCACGGTCAAGGCGCGGATGGGATTGTTCGAGAATCCGTACCGCTCCTTGAACGAAGCGCCGCCGGGCCCGGCGCCGTACCTGGCCGCGCACGACGCGCTCGCGCGCGAGGCCGCGCGGCGCAGCGTGGTGATGCTGAAGAACGACAACGCCGCGTTGCCGCTGCGCAAGTCCGGCCAGCGCATCGCTTTGATCGGCCCGTTCGCGCGCGACCGCGCCAACCTCGCCGGTTGCTGGAACATCTTCGGCGACGCCAGCCGCGAGATCGACCTGGAAACCGGGCTGCGCGCCGCGCTCGCCGATCCGTCCGCGCTCGAGGTGGTCGAAGGCAGCGGTTTCGTCGACGCCATCGACGGCGGCATCGAGGCCGCGGTGGCCGCCGCGCGCGGCGCCGACGCGGTGCTGCTCGCGGTCGGCGAGCCCAGCGATTTTTCCGGCGAAGCGCAGTCGCGCACCCGGATCGTGCTGCCGGCCGCGCAACAGGCGCTGGCCGAGGCGGTGCTGGCCGCGGGCACCCCGGTCATCGTGCTGCTGCGTTGCGGCCGCGCGCTGGCGCTGGGCCCGCTGCAAGGCGCCGACGCGGTGCTGGTGACCTGGTTCCTCGGCAGCCAGACCGGCCATGCCGTGGCCGACCTGCTGTTCGGCGAGCACGGCCCCAGCGGCCGCCTGCCGGTGAGCTTTCCGCAGGATTCGGGCCAGCAGCCGTACTACTACAACCATCCGTCGACCGGCCGGCCTTACGTTCCGGGCGGCCTGGAGGCGTTCCGTACGCGCTGGCGCGAAGTCGATCATGCGGCGCTGTATCCGTTCGGCCACGGCCTGACCTACGGCCGCATCGAGTACGGCCCGGCACAGTTGGATACCTCGACGCTGGCCTGGGACGGCGAGCTGCGCGCGCGCGTGCAGGTGCGCAACGCCGGTGAACGCGCCGCCGAGGAAGTCGTGCAGTTGTACCTGCGCGACCGCGTCGCCAGCCGGGTGCGCCCGGTGCGCGAGCTCAAGCGCTTCGCCAAGATCGCGCTGGCGCCCGGCGAAAGCCGCGAGGTCGAGTTCGTGTTGAGCCGCGCCGACTTCGAGTTCCGCAGCACCGACAACCGCGCCATCGCCGAGCCGGGCGTGTTCGACCTGTGGCTGGCGCCGTCGGCGACCGCGGGCGAGGCGGTTCAGTTCGAACTGCAGGCGCCGCAGCGCGGCTGAACCTGCGCCGCGCCGGCCCTGAACCGGGCAGGCGCGGCCTTGCCGTACGAGAACTAGGGTCGGCCCTACATGGCGCGGCCGTGCGCACCTGTCTACCGTGGGGCGCACGCGGCGAAGACAAGCCGCGAACGCTGCGCCCGGACGACAGCCTCGCCGACCGGGCGTTTGCCTTGCCTACAAGGACCGCGCCATGTCGAATCCGCTCAGCAACGCCCTGCAGACCGTCAACCGCGATTTCGCCGCTTTCGATTCGGCGCTGCGCGGCGAGACCGACGGGCTGATCAGCGCCAGCGACCTGCGCCAGATCGCCGACAACGTCGGCGGCAAGTACAACCCCGAACAACAGCAGGCCGCGCGCTTCCTGCTCGACAATCCGGCCCAGTTCAAGTTCGTCGACGGCGCCAGCGGCGGCCGGATGGACGGGTTGTTCGACCGCGCCGCGCTCGACAAGGCCAACCGGCTGCTCGCCGGCGATCCGGACGCGGCCCTGGACGCGATGCTCGACACCGCCGCCAGCGCCGAGGACGAGACCGCCAGCGACGGCATCCACGGCACCCGCGACCTCAATGCGCTGCTCGGCGATCCGGGCCTCAATCCGGACCTGCGCGCGCTGTTGCAGAACCGCTCGCAGACCGATATCCGCGCCAAGCTCGACGGCCTGATCGACCCCGATACCTGGGCCGATCCGGCCGGCGCGCAGAAGCAGAATCTGCAGACCTTGAACGAGGCGTCGCAGTTGCTGGCCAACACCGCGCAGAAGATGGATCCCAAGGACGCCGCCGCGCTGATCGGCAAGGTGTGGCCGGACCTGCAGGTGGCGATCGGAAAGAACTCCAACGCCGCGGCGAGTTTCGAGAACAAAGGCCTGCTGGAACAGGCCGGCCGGCTGGCGGCGATCGCCCAGCGCGGCGGCGATACGCCGTTGTTCGAGCAGTTGCTCGGCTATGCGCGCAGCAACCCGGCCCTGCTCGAGGTCACGCCCGACGAGACCAGCGGCACCGCGCGCATGACCCTGGAGCCGGGCGCGTCGATGCAGGGCTTGCCGCTGTACATCGCGCTGGCGAAAGAATCCGCCGCCGGCGGCGTGGCCGAGCCGTATGCCTTGGTCGGCAAGATCCTGGACTACAACAATTCCAGCATCGCCGAGCTGACCCAGAAGTACAACGAGCACACCAAGGACATGGCCTGGTTCGTCGGCAACCAGGGGCGGCTGGCCTCGCCGGAGGATTTGCAGAAGGCGATCAACCATTACGTCGCCGCGCAATCGCCGCAGTGGCGCGCCACTTACGAATCGTTGCAGACCCAGTTGCAGGACCGTGGCGCGCAGTTGCTCGACGCGGCGACCCAACTGCGCACCGGGCTGCCGGACGCGCAGGCGCGGCAGCTGGTGGAATCGATGTTCGGCGCCAAGGAAGCGCAGGTCGCCGTGCGCATGGCGCTCAACGCGCGCCCCGAGCTGGCCGGCGATCCGGCGGTGGTGGCCAACCGCGACTGGATGGCCGAAGCGGCCGGCGGCGGCGGCAGCGGCTTCAAGGCCACGCCGCAGATCGCCCAGGCGCTGGGCACCGCGTTCCTGCGCAACGAAGTCGGCGACGCGATCAAGACCGGGCTCAACCCGCCCGATCCGCAGCGCCTGCTGAGCGAGCTGGAAGCGCTGAAGCAGCCGGGCCTGGCGCGTTCGTTGGGCCTGTCGGAGCAGGCGCTGAGCCAGGCCGTCGACCAACTCGGCGCGATCAACACCGAGATCGCCGGCGGCAACGTGCGCACGCCCGAACAACTGCGCGCCTTCATCGAGAACGAGATCCGTCCGGGCTTGGCCGGGCAGGAAGCGTTCGCGGCCGATACGCCGTCCGGGCAGATGTTCCGCTCGCTGGCCAGCACGGTCGGCGCGCTGTCGTTCGCCAAGGCCACCGGCATGGCGATCGACGACCCTTCCTTCCTCAACGTGGTCAACGCGACCGCGCAGGGCTTCGAAGTTTCGCAGCAGGTGCTCCAGCTCAGCTCCGGCGCCGGCCTGATCCGCGAAGACGGCGCGCTCGGCAAGTTCGCCCACAACCCGGGCATGAGCAAGCTGATCGGCAGCGTCGGCGTGGCCCTCGACGTGGTCGGAGCGGCGCAGTCCTTCGGCAAGGGCGACTCGCTGCAGGGCGCGCTGCAATCGGTGAGCGCGCTCGGCGGCGCGGTCGCGATCTTCGGCGCGGGTTCGGCCTGGGGCCCGGCCGGCGCCATCGTCGGCGGCCTGGCCGCGCTGACCAGCCTGGGCGTCAGCATGTGGCGGCAGAAGCAGGAAGCCGACAAGTACCAGAACGGCGACAACGAGCGTTTCCTGCGCGATGTCGGCTTCAGCGAGAACACCGCGAAGATCCTCAACGACAACAGCGGCGAGGGCTTGAGTCCGCTGCCGCTGCTGATGAAGTACGGCCAGGACCGCGGCCTCACCGCGCAGCAGACCCGCGACCTGATCAACAGCCTCGGCGACGAGTACGGCGGCGAGTTGCTGGAGAACATGCGCGATGTGGCGCACAAGGTGCTCGACTCGGTCGACGGCAAGCTCGATCGGGTCGACGGCGCGCCGTTCAACGACCAGTTGCAGCAGAGTTTCGACAGCCGCGCGGAGATCTGGGCGGCGCAGAACGGGGTCAAGCTGGCGCCGCGTTGACCGTCGCGGCGCCGGTGCGCCGCGTTGACCGAACGGCGGCGGCAGCGTCGATGCGCAGGCCGGCGATGTCCGGCGTCGACCGGCCTGCGCGGCGGGTCCCGGCCGCCAGGCGCCGCAACCGGCGGCGGCGTAGTCGTCGCGCGATTCGGGCCTATAATGCGGCGGTTCGCGCACTCGCCGCGCGATATCCGTCGCCTCCAGCCGCCGCCAGAGGATTCGTCATCTCCTCTGTGAGGCTTACGCCGTGGCCGTCGATTTCTCCGTTGTTCCCGCCGTGCCTGCGCTGCGCGGCCCGATCCGCGCACCGCTGGCGCTCGCTGTGGCCTGCGCGCTCGTATTCGCCGCACCCGCGCTCGCGCAGACCGCCGCGCCCGCGCCGCCGGACCCGACCGACCTGGACGCGGTCGAGGTCAAGGCCAACCAACTCGGCACGATCACCGAAGGCAGCGGTTCGTACACCCCCGGCACCATCGCCACCGCGACCCGGCTGGTGCTGACGCCGCGGCAGACCCCGCAGTCGATCAGCGTGATCGGCCGCCAGGAGATGGACGACTTCGGCCTCACCGGCATCGACGATGTCATGCGGGTCACGCCCGGCATCAGCATCGTCACCTACGACAGCGAGCGCACCGAGTACTACGCGCGCGGCTTCGCGATCCAGAACTTCCAGTACGACGGCATTCCGATGCAGCGCGATTCGGCGTACTCCGCCGGCAACACGCTCAGCGACACCGCCATCTACGACCGCATCGAAGTGCTCAAGGGCGCCACCGGCCTGCTGACCGGCATCGGCGATCCGGGCGCGACCATCAACCTGATCCGCAAGAAGCCGACCCGCCAGTGGCAAGGCCACGTCGGCCTGGGCGCGGGTTCGTGGGACGAGTACCGCGCCGAAGCCGACGTGTCAGGCCCGCTCAGCGACAGCGGCCGGGTGCGCGGCCGCGCGGTCGTGGTCGGCCAGGACAAGAACGGCTACAGCGACCGCTACCGGCGCAGCACCGGGGTGCTGTACGGCATCGTCGAAGCCGACCTGAGCGAAAGCACGCTGCTGACGGTCGGCGCCGATTACCAGGACAGCGACCCGCGCGGCTCCAGTTGGGGCGGCATTCCCTTGCTCGACGCCGACGGCAAGTTCTACAAGGTCGCGCGCTCGTTCAACAACGGCGCCGACTGGAGCCGCTGGCGCCAGTACACCCGCACCGGCTTCGCGACCCTGGAGCACCGCTTCGGCGACGGCTGGGTCGCCAAGGTGCAGCTCAACCATCAGGTCAACGGCTACGACGCCGCGCTCGGCGCGGCCGCGTCCGGCCATCCGGACCCGCGCGACGGCAGCGGCGTCGGGCTGTGGCTCGGCAAGTACGTCGGCGAGACCGTGTCCAACGCGCTCGACGCCTACGTCAGCGGCCGCTTCGCCTGGTTCGGGCGCGAGCACGAACTGGTGTTCGGCGCCAGCGCCTCGCGCAAGCGCTGGACCGGCACCGGCTACTTCGCGCCGGCCGACTACCCGACCCAGGTGGCCGATTACCGCCGCTGGAACGGCGACATCCCCGAGCCGGCCTGGCATCACGGCTTCGACAACGATCAAGTCACCCGCGAAAGCGGCGCGTACGTGGTCGGCCGCTTCGACCTCGCCGATCCGTTCAAGCTGATCCTCGGCAGCCGCATCGCCAACTACAAGACCACCGACATCGACGAGAGCGGGGTGATCGTGCCGTATGCCGGCGCGGTCTACGACCTCAACCGGTTCTTCTCGGCGTACGCCAGCTACAGCACCATCTTCAAGCCGCAGACCGAGCAGGACGAGCGCGGCCGCGCGCTGGATCCGCGCGAAGGCGAAAACTACGAACTCGGCCTGAAGGGCGAGTTCTTCGACGGCCGCCTCAACGCCAGCGCCGCGGTGTTCCGTTTGAACCAGGACAATTATCCGGTGCCCAGCGGCGGCAAGACGCCCACCGGCGGCGATGCCTACCGCGCGCTGCAAGGCGTGCGCACCGAAGGCTACGAACTGGAACTGTCCGGCCAGTTGCGGCCCGGCTGGCAGATCCAGGGCGGCTACGCGCACAAGGTCGCGCGCCAGAGCGGCGCCAAGGTCTCGACGCTGGAGCCGGAAGACCAGTTCAGCGTGCACACCACCTACCGCTTCGAAGGCGCGCTGAGCGGCTGGAGCCTCGGCGGCGGCGCGCGCTGGCAGAGCAGCAGCTTCGGCCCGGTCGGTGCGCCCGGCGGCGCCAGCGTGCAGCACCGCACCGAGCCTTACTGGCTGCTCGATGCGATGGTCGGCTACCGCTTCGACGAAAAGCTCTCGGCCACGCTCAACGTCGACAACCTGCTCGACAAGCGTTACTACACGATCTTCGACGTCTATAGCACCTACACCTGGGGCGAACCGCGCAGCGTGCGGGCGGCGCTGACGTACCGGTTCTGAGCGCGGCGCTCAGGGCGCGACCGCCAGTTCGGCCTCGGCCGGGCGCCGGAACTGGCGCTCGACCAGCCGCGCGTAATGCGGATGGGTCGCCAGCAGCTCGACGTGGCTGCCCATGCCGGAGATGCGCCCGGCATCGAGGAAGCAGATGCGGTCGGCGTGCATCACCGTCGACAGGCGGTGCGCGACGATGATGTTGGTGCGTCCGCGCATCAACTCGTCGAGCGCCAGCTTGACCTGGTGTTCGGTCTCGCTGTCGAGCGCGGAGGTGGCTTCGTCGAGGATCAGGATGTCGGGATCGCGCAGGAACATGCGCGCGATCGCGATGCGCTGGCGCTGGCCGCCGGACAGGTTGTTGCCTTGTTCGATCAGCACGGTGTCGAAGCCCTGCGGCATCTTCTCGATGAAGTCCAGCGCGCCGGCGCGGCGCGCGGCCGAGCGCAGCTGTTCGTCGCTGAAGTCGCCGTCGAGGCCGTAGGCGATGTTGTCGCGGACCGTGCCGGGCATCACCGGCGCGCTCTGGGCGACGTAGCCGATGCTGCCGCGCCACTGGCGCAGGTCGAACTCGCCGATCGGCCGGCCGCCGTAGAGGATGCGGCCGCCGCTGGGTTCGTAGAAGCGTTCGATCAGCGACAGCAAGGTGGTCTTGCCGCTGCCGCTGGTGCCGACCAGGGCCACGGTGCGGCCCGGTTCGAAACGCAGGTCGATGCCGCGCAGCACGGCGGCGTCGCGGTCGGCGTAGGCGAAGGACACCTGCTCGAATTCCAGGGTCTGGCCCGGCGTGCGCGCGACGGTGCCGGGGCGGGTTTCTTCCTCGTCTTCGAGCAGGATCGCCGCGATCCGCGCCGAAGCGCCCTTGGCCTTCTGCAGCTCGGCGGTGAAGTGGGTCAGCTGCATCAGCGGCGTGGCGACGTTGAAGATGTACAGGATGAAGGCGGTCAACGTGCCGACGGTGATTTCGCCGGCGGCGACGCGGGCGGCGCCGTAGACCAGGATGATGATGATCGCCAGGGTCATCGCCAGGCTCATCAGCGGTTCCAGCAGCACGTTGACCCGCGCCACCTTCAGCCCCAGCCGCTTGAGCCCGTCGATCTCCTCGCGGCTGCGCTCGCGTTCGCGCGGCTCGGCGGTGAACGCCTTGACCAGGCGGATTTCCTGGAAGATGTGGGTCAGGATGCCGCTGAAGCGCGCGGTGCGGTCCTGGATCTTGCGCGACAGGCCGTCGAGCAGGAACGCGATCGGGATCATGATCGCGAACGCCGCGCCGATCGAGCCGATCAGGGTCAGGGTCAGGCGCACGTCCAGCAACAGCAGCACCACGATCGAACCGACCAGCAGCAACACGCCGGTCAGCAGGTTGACGGTCTGGCGCGCGATCAGTTCGGAAATGGATTCGCAGTCGCGGACCACGCGGCTGACGCGTTCGCCGCTGCTTTCGCGGTCGAACGAGGCCACCGGCAGACGCAGCAGCTTGTCGATCAAGGTCTGGCGCAGGCGCGCGACCAACTGATAGCCGACCCGCGCCAGCAGATACGCCGAGGCGGCGTTGAGCAGGGCCGCGGCGGCCAGGATCGCGACCAGCCCGGCCATCGCCCACAGATCCACTTCGCCGCGGCCGAAGCCGTCGATCATCTGCTTGGTCTGGACCGGAAACCACAGCGTGCCGGCGACCGAGGCGATCGCCGCCAGCGCGGCCGCCGACAGCGCGACCGGCGAGGGCCGGCCGGTGCGGATCAGCCGCCACAGGTCGCGCGAGGACGAAGCGCGGTTCATGCGCGGCCGCCGCGGTGCGACGCCGTCGCGGCGGCGGGGAGGAGGGGGTTGCGCCTGTTCACTGCGGGCGGCTCCGAATCGCTGGAATGAGGGGCCGGCGCGACGGGCCGCGGTGCGCGCGGACGGGCTCCGGCGCGGCCTGCGGGCGCGCGGACCGGCCGATGCGGGCGCAGGGTTGCGGCGGCGGTTGCAGCCTGGATGCGCGCAGCAAACTGGCAGGACAGTGTTACGTCGTGTTGTCGGCGCGGTCAACGCGGCGGCGGCGCGGCCGCGCGAAGTAGCGATGCGCTTCGCATCCGTGCGCGCGCTGCATCACAGATGGGCGCGGTTGTCCGCGGCGAGGGCGCAAACCGCGCGGATCGCGGGAAATCCGGATGTGTGATCGGGTTCGCCGCGTTCGCGCCGACGGGGTCCGCCGCGTTCGTGCGAACGGCCGCGTTTGCGCGGATGCGCGGCCGGCCTTGCGCCCGTCCCGCCGCACGACGGCGGAACGGGCGCAAAGATTCACATCGCCTGCAATTCCGGATCCTGCTGGCGCGCGTTCTTGGCCGGCGGCGCTTGCGGCGCGGCGGCAGGCGCCGCGGCCGGGGGCGCGCCCGCGACGGGCACTTCCAGAACGGGCACCTCAAGATATGGCAGCCCCAAGGTCTGGCTGGTCATGCGCCGGATCTGGTTGGTCAGCGCCGGATCCTCGTTGAGCCTGCGCCCGTACGACGGCACGATCTGCCGCAGCTTTTCGCCCCAGCCGGCCGCGACCTGCTGCGGGAAGGCCTTGGCCATCAGGTCGAGCATGATCGGCGGCGAGGTCGACGCGCCCGGCGAGGCGCCGAGCAGCGCGGCGATGCTGCGGTCCTGGTCGATCACGATCTCGGTACCGAACTGCAACACCGGGCCCTTGACCGGATCGCGCTTGATCACCTGCACGCGCTGGCCGGCGGTGACCAGGGTCCAGTCGCTGCGCTTGGCGGTCGGGAAGTACTTCAGCAGTTCGGCATGGCGGTCGTCGTCGTTCAACTGCGCCTGGCTCATCAGATACTTCACCAGATCCAGGTTTTCGGAACCGACGCTGAGCATCTCGCCGACGTTGTCGTGGTTGACCGAGGAATACAGGTCGAACCACGAGCCGTGCTTGAGGAACTTGGTGCTGTACAGCGCGAACGGGCCGAACAGGATCACCGGCTTGCCGTCGAGCTTGCGCGCATCCAGGTGCGGCACCGACATCGGCGGCGAACCGGTTTCGGCCATGCCGTAGGCCTTGACGTGGTGGCGGTCGGCGATCGCCGGCGCGGTGAAGGCGAGGAACTGCCCGCCGACCGGGAAGCCGGCGTAGTCCTTGGCTTCGGGAATGCCCGACAACTGCAACAGCTTGAGCGCGGCGCCGCCGGCGCCGATGAACACGAAGCGGCTCTTGACCGTGCGTTCCTGGCCGGACTTGAGGTCCTTGACGGTGACGCTCCAGGTCTTGTCGGCGTTGCGGCGCAACGCGGTCACTTCGTGGCCGAGGTTCAAGGCGAAGTTCGGGCTGCGCTGCAGGCCTTGGGTCAGCTGGCGGGTGATGACGCCGAAGTTCACGTCGGTGCCCAGCGGCATGTAGGTCGCGGCGACGTGCTGCCTGGGGTCGCGGCCTTCCATCAGCAGCGGCGCCCATTGTTTGATCTGGGCCGCGTCGTCGGAGAACTGCATGCCGTAGAACAGCGGATTCTTGACCAGCGCCTCGCGGCGCTTGCGCAGGTACTCGATGTTGTCCTCGCCCCAGACGAAGCTCATGTGCGGGGTCGGGTTGATGAAGTCGCCCGGCGTGCCGAGCCGGCCCTCGCGCACCTGATGCGACCAGAACTGGCGCGAGATCTCGAACTGCTCGGCGATCTCGACCGCACGCTTGGTCTCGACGCTGCCGTCGGCCAGTTGCGGGGTGTAGTTGAGCTCGGCGAAGCCGGAGTGGCCGGTGCCGGCGTTGTTCCAGCCGTCCGAGCTTTCCTCGGCGACGCCGTCGCGGCGCTCGTAGATGCGCAGCTTCCAGTCCGGCTGCAATTCCTGCAAGTAAGTCGCCAAGGTCACGCTCATGATGCCGGCGCCGACCAGCACCACATCGACCGGCGGCTCGTCGCCGGCCGGCGGCACCGAACGTTGGTACAGCGGCCAGTACAGGAACAGCACGCCGCCGATCGCCGCGAAGGCGATCAGCAGCAACAGGAGTTTGCGCAGTTTTTTCATGGCGGGGGAGGCATCGCGGTGAGGCGATGCGCGGCGGCCGTCGGATCCTTCCGTATGACGCCGTCCTGGGCGCGCCGGGCATCGGGCCAGAGGGACGGGCAGGATAGGGCCAAGGCGGTGGAGGCCGTGTGGTGCCGGCCCAGGGCAGGGCGCCGCGCCGATGCGCCGTTTGTACAAGCGCGAGGCGCCGGGCCGGCGCCATCCTGCGGCCCGTCCATCCTCCGGCGCCGCGCATGTCCGCATTGTTCAAGACCTTGTATGCCCCCGTGTTCTTCTTCGGCTTCATCGGCGCGGCGCTGTTCGCCGTCGGCGGCCTCGGCCTGCCCGCGCACCGGGTGCTGCCGCCGTTGCTCGCGCTGGCGCTGGCGGTGTCGTTCCTGAGCGAACGCGCGGCGCCGTATCGGCGCGAGTGGAACCGCGGCGACGGCGAGCGCAGCCGCGACGCGATCCATTTCCTCGTCAACGAGGGCTTGAACGCCGCCGGGCTGGCGCTGCTGCCGCTGGCCGCGCTGTGGCGGCCGTGGCCGGCGCTGTGGCCGCAGTCCTGGCCGCTGGCGTTGCAGGTCGCCGCCGCGATCGTCATCGCCGACCTCGGCCTGACCCTGGCCCATTACGCCAGCCACCGCTCGGCGTGGCTGTGGCGTTTCCACGCCGTGCACCACAGCGTGACCCGCATGTACGGCTTCAACGGGCTGATGAAGCATCCGCTGCACCAGTTGATCGAAGCCGCGGCCGGGGTCGGCCCGCTGATCGCGCTGGGCCTGCCGCTGGATGCGGCCTGCGCGCTCGCCTTCGCCATCGCGATCCAGCTGCAACTGCAGCATTCCAACGTCGACATGCGCATCGGCCCGCTGCGCCATGTGTTCGCCTGGGCGCCGGTGCATCGCCTGCACCATCTGCGTTACGGCCGCGCCGGCGATGTCAATTTCGCCTTGTTTTTCAGCGTTTGGGACCGCTTGCTCGGGACCGCGGCGCGGGCGCCGGGCTATCGCGTCGGCAGCGCCGACCTGGGCATCGGCAGCCGCCCGGACTATCCGCAGGACTATGCCGGGCAGTTGCTGGAGCCGTTCCGCACGCAAGCCTGCGTCGCTTCGCCGGCGCCGCCGCCGGCGTTGCGCGCGGCGCTGGCTCAGGACTGAAGCCGCATCCCGCGCAGCAGGTCGCTGCCGCGCACGCCGAAGAACTGGCGGAACGCGCGCGACAGATGCGCCGAGTCGGCGAAACCGGCGGCGTGCGCGGCCACCGTCAGGCTGCGCTCGCGCAACGCTTCGGCCGCGGCCAGGCGCAGCCGCCGCCACAGGATCAGGCGCCGCACCGACAGGTTCAGCTGCGCGCCGAACAGCCGCTCCAGCTGGCTCAGCGACAGTTGCACGGCGGCGGCCAGCGACGCGGCGGGAATCTTCTCGGCGAGCAAGCCGTCGATGCGTCGCAGCGTCTGCTCGACGCGCGGATCCAGGGCGCGCGGCATGCGGCACGCGGCAGCGGCCTGCGCGAGCGCGTCCGCCTCGGCGGGCGCTTGCGCCAGGGCGTCGCGCAAGCCCGCCAACTCGAAGCTCATCGGTTCGGCGAACAGCAGGAAGCACGGCGTTGGGTCGGCTTGCAGCGCGTGCTCGCATTGCGAGGCGATCGCCAGCACGCGTTCGTTGCGCCATTGCCCGTCGATGCGCGCGGCGACCGTGCCGCTGCGCGCGAGCACGACCTGATGGCAGTAATGCCGGTGCGGCGCCGCATCGCCGGGCGCGGCATGCACCAGGGCGAACTCTTCGCGGATGCGGACGGTTCCGGTCCAGGACGCCATGGGCGCGCAGCGGCGGGATGGGATCGGCTACGCAGTTTCCAGGAATGCGGCCAGCGCTTCCAGTTCGGTGCGGTGCAGGTCCAGCGGATGCGGCTCAGCGCGGTTCGCGCTGGAACGAGAACAACCGCGCCAGAGGATGGCTGCGCCGCTCGATCCGCGCCCGCAGCAGGTCCGCGCCGATCATGCTGTAGGTGATGCCGTTGCCGCCGTAGGCCATCGCGAACAGCACGCGCGGCCCGTACTGCGGGTGGGCGCCGAACCACGGCAGGCCGTCGGCGGTTTCGGCGAAGGTGCCGGCCCAGGCGAAGGCCGGTCGCAGCCGCAGGCGCGGGAAACGGTCTTGCACTTGCCGCACGAGCCGGTCGGCGCGCGATTGCACGCGGCGGTCGCGTCGCGCCGGCAGGTCGATGGCGTCGTCGCAGCCGCCGACCACCAGCCGGCCGTCGCCGGTGCTGCGCAGATACAGATACGGCCGCGCCGATTCCCACACCATGGTCTCGCGCAGCGCCTGCAAGTCGTCGGCCGGCAGCGGATCGGTGACGAAGGCGTAGCTGCTGCGGTTGCGCGCGAGCCGTTGCTTGATCCATTGCTGGCCGGCGTAACCGGCGGCGACGATGACGTGATCGGCGCGCACGCGCACGCCGTCGGCGGTGCGCAGTTCGACGCTGCGGGCGCCAGCGTCGAGCGCGTCGATGCAGGTGCGGTCGTAGACCTGGCCGCCGCGCCGGCGAAGCCGCGCGAGCAGCCGCGAAGCCATGCGGTAAGGATCGACCGAGGCCGCGCATTCGCTGAGGATCGCGCCGGGCGCCCGCAAGCCGTAGTCGGCCGCGAGTTCGTCCTGCGCCAGCCAACGCACCTGCAAACCGTGGCGCGCGCGCAGCGCGGCCTCTTCGCGCAGCAGGGACAGGTGGCCGCTGCGGCTGGCGTAATAGAGGCTGCGCTGGCGGCGGTAATCCACGTCGCGCAGTCGCGAGGCGACTTCGCCCAGTCGCGTCACCGCGTCGGCGCAGGCGCGGTAGGCCAGCGCGGCGCGGCGTTCGCCGTACATGCGCGTAAGCTCGATCAGATGGGTATCGATCTCGTATTGCAGCAGCGCCGTGCTCGCCGCGGTGCTGCCCCAGGCCACGTCGCGCTGCTCCAACACCGCGACCTCATGGCCGTGCCCGGCCAGTTCGTCGGCGATCAGCGCACCGCTGATGCCGCCGCCGACGATCGCGACCTCGCAGCGCAGGTCTTGGCGCAGTTGCGGGAAGGCGTGCATCAGGCCGTTGCGGACGGCCCAGAACGGATAGCCGCTTTTCAGGTCCATGGGTGGTTCGACGAGGAGGGATGCGTCCAGCAAAACCGCTGGCGCGTTTGCATGAGGTGATCGGCGCCCGGCGGCGCGCTTTGGCGACGCGGGCCCGGCGCCCGCGGGCGCGCGATCTGCGATCATCGGCGCGGGCGCGGCGCCGATCCGGGAGGACGCATGAAACTGTTGTTGGCGGGTGCGAGCGGTCTGGTCGGCGGCCATGTCTTGCGCCTGGCGCTGGCGGACCCGGCGGTGGAACGGGTGACCGCACCGACCCGGCGGCCGCTGCCGCCGCATCCCAAGCTGGATGCGCCGCTGCTAGACTGGGACGCGCTGCCGGCGGACGCGCCGTGGTGGCGCGCCGACGCGGCGGTCTGCGCGCTCGGCACGACCCTGCGCGCGGCCGGTTCGCGCGCGGCGTTCCGCAAGGTCGATTACGACTATCCGTTGGCGTTCGCGCAGGCGGCCCGCCGCGGCGGCGCCCGCGCGTACGCGCTCAACTCGGCGCTGGGCGCCGATGCGGGTTCGCTGTTCTTCTACAACCGGGTCAAGGGCGAGCTGGAGGCGGCGCTGGCCGGCATCGGGTTCGCGTCGCTGACCTATGTGCGGCCCGGCCTGATCGAAGGCGAGCGCGAGCAGCCGCGGCCCGGCGAGGTCGTGGCGACCAAGGTGCTGCGCATCGCCGCGCCGTTGTTGCCGCGGGCCTGGCGGCTCAATCCCGCGCCGCGCATCGCCGAAGCGTTGTTGCAAGCGGCCTCGCGCGCCGAACCCGGCGTGCACGCGGTGGGTTCCGAGCGCCTGGTCTGAGCGCCGGCGCTTACAAACCCTCGCGCATCAGCGCGACGAAATTGCGCACCGGCGCCGAGTCCAGCTCCGGCAATTGCGCCAGCGCCAGCCGAGCGATCGGCTGCAGGCCGGCGATGTCGCGGTAGACGATGCCGGGCAGGGCGAAGCGGCGCATCGCCTCGGGCACGATCGCCACGCCGAGCTCGGCCGCCACCAAGGCCAGCGACGAAGCCAATTGCGGCGCGTACTGGCCGATGCGCGGCTCGAAGCCGGCGCGGCGGCAGGCGCCGAGGATGGCTTCGTGCAGGGTCGGGCCGACGTGGCGCGGGGTCAGGATCAGCGCGTCCTCGCGCAACTGCTCCAGCCGGATCGACTTGCGCCGGCCGTCGCGCACCGCCGCATGCCCGACCGGCAGCGCGGCGATCATCGCTTCCTCCAGCAAAGGGTGCAGCAGCACGCCTTCGTTCTCGCTGCCGTCGTGGCGCAGGAACGCCAGATCCAGGCTGCCGTCGCGCAGCTTGGCCGACAGGTGCGCGCTGTTGTCTTCCTCCAGGGTCAGTTCGACCTGCGGATAGCGGCGGCGGAAGTCGCGGATCGCCTGGGTCGTGAGCGGGGTCAGGATCGCCGAGGAGGTGAAGCCCAGGCGCAGCGTGCCGGTTTCGCCGCGCGCGGCGCGCTGGGCCTGGCGCACCGCGGCGCCGGCCAGTTCGGGCAGGGCGCGCGCGCGTTCGAGGAAGGCGCGGCCGGCCTCGGTCAGCTCGGCGCCGTGCGGCACGCGATGGAACAGGCGCGCGCCGATTTCGTTTTCGAGGTCGCGGATCTGCTGGCTCAGCGGCGGCTGGCCGATGCCGAGGCGTTCGGCGGCGCGGGTGAAATTGGTTTCCTCGGCGACGGCGAGGAAGTAGCGGATATGGCGCAGTTCCATCGGTTTCTCCCGCGGCGCGGAGCGTGGCGCTTCGATATCTGCAAAAGATATGGACGGCTACTGTTTCATATATTGGACGAATGAAGGCGACGGCGCCATCCTGCCGCCATGAGCACGACTCCTGTCCTGGCCGGCGGTCCCGCGGCGGCGCCGCATCCCGGCATCGAACGCGGCACCGCCGCGTACCGGCGGGCGAACTTCGCCCTGTTCCTCGCCGGTTGTTCGACCTTCTCGCTGCTGTACTGCGTGCAGCCGCTGCTGCCGGAGTTCGCCCGCGACTTCGGCCTGACCCCGGCGGCCAGCTCGCTGGCGCTGTCGCTGAGCACCGCCGCGCTGGCGCTGGCGATCTTCGCCGCCGGCGCCTTGTCGCAGCAGGTCGCGCGGCGCCGGCTGATGTTCGCTTCGATGGCGCTGGCCGCGGCCTGCAACCTGCTCGCCGCGTTCGCGCCGGACTGGTCGCTGCTGTTGCTGGCGCGGCTGGCCGAAGGCGCCTTGCTCGGCGGCGTGCCGGCGGTGGCGATGGCGTATCTGGCCGAGGAGATGGACGCGCGCCATCTCAACGGCGCGATGGGGTTGTACGTGGCCGGCACCGCGTTCGGCGGCATGATGGGCCGGGTCGGCATGGGCGTGCTGGTCGAACTCGGCGACTGGCGCACGGCGATGGCGGCGATCGGCGCCATCGGCCTGGCCGCGGCGTTCGGCTTCGCCGCGCTGCTGCCGCCGTCGCGGCGGTTCGTACCGCAGCGCGGGTTCGTGTTGCAGCGGCATCTGCGCGCCTGGGCCGCGCACCTGCGCGATCCGGGCTTGCTGCGGCTGTTCGCGGTCGGCTTCGTGCTGACCAGCGTGTTCGTGGCCCTGTTCAACTACGTCGGTTTCCGCTTGGCCGCCGCGCCGTATCTGCTCGGCCCCGGCAAGATCAGCCTGATCTTCCTGGCCTACGTGTTCGGCATGTTCTCCTCGCCGCTGGCCGGGCGCATGGCCGACCGTTACGGCGGGCGCTGGCCGCTCGCCGCCGGCATGGCGCTGATGGGCGTGGGTGCGGTGGTCACGCTGGGATCGTCGATGGCGGCGATCCTTGCCGGCATCAGCTTGGTCACGTTCGGTTTCTTCGTCGGTCACTCGGTCGCCAGCGCCTGGGTCGGGCGCTTGGCGGGCAGCGACAAAGGCCATGCCTCGTCGTTGTATCTGCTGTTCTACTACTTCGGTTCCAGCATCACCGGCCCGCTCGGCGGCTGGGCCTGGCAGCACGGCGGCTGGGGCGGCGAGGTCGCGTTGACCGCGAGCCTGGCGGCGGCGGGTATCGTGTTGGCGTTGCAGGTCGAAGGCAGAGGTCGGGCGCGTGTCGGATAGGCAAGACGAAAAACAGGCATTGCTGTTGCTGCCGGGCCTGCTGTGCGACGAACGGCTGTGGCGCGATCAGATCCGCGATTTGCCCGACCTGGCCGACATCGCCGTGGCCGATCTGACCCAGGACGACAGCGTCGCCGCGATGGCCGCACGAGTGTTGGCGGCCGCGCCGCCGCGTTTCGCGCTGGCGGGCTTGTCGATGGGCGGCTATGTCGCGTTCGAGATCCTGCGCCAGCAACCCGAACGGGTCAGCAAGCTGGCGTTGCTCGACACCAGCGCCGCGCCGGATTCGCCGCTGCGGGCGATGCAGCGCCGCGCCGGCCTGCGTCTGCTCGACCGCGGCCGCTTCGCCGGCGTGACCCGGCAACTGTTGCCGACCCTGGTGCACGCGCAGCACGTGGACGGCCCGGTCAGCCGCGAGGTGCAGGCGATGGCGCAGCGCGTCGGCGCGCAGGCGTACCGGCGCCAGCAGACCGCGATCCTGGAGCGGCCGGATTCGCGCCCGTTGCTGGCATCCATCGCAGTGCCGACGCTGGTCGTGGTCGGCGAAGACGATCAACTGACGCCGCCGGCCGCGGCCGAGGACATCCATCGCGGCATCGCCGGCTCCACGCTCGAACGCATCGCCCGATGCGGGCATTTGCCGACGATGGAACAGCCGCAACTTGTCAGCGACTTGTTGCGGCGGTGGCTGCAAGAATGAGAGGTTGGCCGGACGACACCGGCGCGAACGGAGAATGCGATGCGAGTTGTGGGCTTGGATGCGGCCGACCTGGACGCGATGCTGCGCTTGAATCGCTTGCGCGGCGAAGCCGCGGGCGGCGACGAACGCGCCGCGCTGGAAGCGCATTTCGCGCAGCGCCACGACGCCAACCGGCGTCTGGCGGTGTACGGCACGCTGGCGCCCGGCGAGCCCAACCACCATCACCTCAGCGCGGTGCCCGGCGTGTGGCGTGCCGGCACGGTCAGCGGCCGGCTGGAGCAGGTCGGCTGGGGCGCCGACCTCGGCTATCCGGCGCTGGTGTGGTCGCCCGACGGCGAGCCTGTGGCGGTGCAATCCTTCGCCAGCGAGGAACTGCCGGCGCATTGGCCGCGTCTCGACGCGTTCGAAGGCGCGCAGTACCTGCGCATCCTGGTGCCGGTGCGCTTCGACGACGGCGCGGTCGCGATCGCCAACTTGTATGCGGCGCATCCGGCGCCGCGCGGCTGAAGCGCAGCGGCGCACCGCTCCGCGCGTCGCGGTCGCGCAGACCCCGGCGCCGCGCCGCGCGCCGCCTCAGTGCGGCTGCGAAACCTTGCGCGCGACTTCGGCCTTGACCGAGCGCAGGCCGTTGCTGCGCTCCAGGTCGGCGAGCGCGACGATGCCGCGCAAGCGGCCGTCCTCGCCGACCACCGGCACCCGGCGGATTTGTTCGCGCATCATCAGTTCGGCGCATTCCTTGACGTCGGCATCGGGCCGCACCGTGCGCGGCGGGCTGGTCATGCAATCGGCCGCGGCGACCTGGGTCGGGTCCTGGCCGTGGGCGACCAGGCGCACGACGATGTCGCGATCGGTGATCACGCCGACCGGCGCGCCGCCTTCGTCGACGATCGGAATCTCGCCGACATCGTGATCGAGCATCAACCGTGCGACGTCGCGCAGCAGCGCGGACGGCCGCGCGGTGACCGGGGAGGGCGTCATGATGGCGTCGACTTTCATCGGTAATTCTCCTGGGTTCGGATGAGTGAGGCGGCGGCTGGCGAACGCAGCCGCGGGCGCTTGGATGCCGCCGCGGTTCAGCGCGCCGTGCGCGCGGCGCGGGTTCGCGCGGCTTTCTTTGCCGCGGCGGAACGGCCGGCCGCGCCTTTGCTGCGCGCGGCCTTCTTGGCCGCGGCCGAGCGCGCGCTGGCGCCCTTGGTGCGCGCGGCCTTCTGCGCCGCGGCGGAGCGATCCGCCGGGCTGCGTTCGCCCGCGGCTTTCTTCGCCTGCCGCGACAGCGCGGTCTTGCTGGCCGCGCGGCGCGGTTCCTTCTTCAAGGCCTTTTTCACCGCGCGCGAGCGCTTCGGCGCGGGCTTGGCGGCGCCGTCGCGGCCGGCCTCAAGATCCTGCTTCGCCTTGCGCCGCACCTGCGGCGAGGCTTCGCCGGGTTCGGGCGCCGCCAGCTTCACTCCGGCGCGGCGCGCCTTGGACAAACCGATCGCGATGGCCTGCTTGGCCGAACGCGCGCCGTGCTTGCCTTCGCGGATGTGTTCCATCTCCTCGCGCACGAATTCGCCCGCCTGAGTGCTCGCGGACTTGCCTTCGCGCTTGTCTCGCCGTGCGCGTTCGAGGGTCTTCTTCTCGGGCATGGCCTTGGATCCTGGCGCAGAGCCTTCAGGCTAAGGCGACGGACGTTATCGCGAGGTTTGAGCGAAGTGAGGGCTTAGGCAAGGACGCAGCGCGGGACGGCGACGCGAGACACGACCAAGCGCGCAGCGCTCGTCGCCGGCTTCACGGCGGCGGCGATTTGCGGCTCGGCGCCCGGCGATCGCCGAGCAGGGCGCTGACCACCAGCCCCAGGCCGAGCAGGCAGGCCAGCAGGAACAGGATCAGCGCCAGCGCCGGATAGCCGAACAAGCGGTACGGCGTGTCGACGCGCATGATGATCGCCGAGGCCAGGATCAGCGCCGCGGCGATCGCGCCGGTGCTGATGCGGTTGGCGATCTTCTGCAGCGCTTCCATCAGCCGCGATTCCTCCAGGCCGGCCACGGACACCTGCAGCCGGTTGTCGGCCAGCAGCGACAGCAGCGATTGCAGCTTGCGCGGCCCGTCGCGCAGCAGGCCCTGCAGTTCCAGCGATTCGGCGGCCAGTGCGGACAGCGAGAAGGCGTGGGTCAGGCGCTGGCGCATCAAACGTTGCAGGTGCGGCCGCGCGACCGCGTCGATGTCCAGGTCCGGGGCCAGCGCCCGCGCCACCTGCTGCAGATTCAGCAGGGTGCGGCCGAGCAGGCCCAGTTCCGCCGGCGGACGCAGGCCGCAGGCCACCGAGACCCGCACCACCTCGATCAGCAGCGTGCCTTCGGCGAGGCCGTCGTCGCATTGCTGGGCCGAGTAACGGCCGACCAGATGGCCGATCTCGCGCCGGTAACGCACTTCGTCGAAGCTTTCCAGGCGCACGGCCACGCCGATCGCTTCGCTGGCCGCGTCCTCGCCGCGGCCGTCGAGCGCGGCGAGCATGAACTTGAGCAGACGCTCGCGCCGCTGCGGCGGCACGTGCACGATCATGCCCAGGTCGATCACCGCCAGCCGCCCGTCGGCGTCGAGCAGCACATTGCCCGGATGCGGGTCGGCGTGGATTTCGCCGTGCAGATAGGTCTGGTCGAGATAGGCGCGCAGCAACTGCGCGGCGAGTTCGCCGAAGTCGCGCTCGGTGCGCAGCAGCCCGGACAGCTCGAGCACGCTGCGGCCCTGGACCAGATCCATCACGATCACGCCCGGCGCGCACAGGCTCCAGACCGGTTGCGGCACATACAACTGCGGATACGGCGCCAGATGCCGGCCGAAGCGTTCCAGCGCATGCGCCTCGGCGCGGTAGTCGAGTTCGCCGAGCAGGCTGCGGTGGAATTCGTCGAGCCAATCGGCGAAATGCAGGCGGCGGCCGGTCTGGGTCAGGCGGTCGGCGGTGCGCGCCAGGCCCGACAGGATGTCCAGATCGACGGCGATGACCTGCTCGATGCCCGGCCGGCGCACCTTGACCGCGACCGCGCGGCCGTCGCGCAGCTGCGCGCGGTGCACCTGGGCGAGCGAGGCGCTGCCGAGCGGTTCGGGGTCGAAGCGCTTGAACACCCGGGTCAGGCGTACGCCAAGGCCGCGTTCGACCAGCTCGCGCACTTGCGCGTACGGCAGAGTCGGCTCGACCCGGTCGTGCATGCGTCCCAGCGCGCGGTGCACGTCCGGCGGCAGCAGGTCCGGGCGCGTGGACAGGGCTTGGCCGAGTTTGACGAAGGCCGGCCCCAGCGCTTCGAGATCGCGCACGAACGCTTCCGCGCCGGCCTCGGCGCCGGACTTGGGCGCCAGCGCGCCGCCGGGCTCGGCGGCGACCTCGGAGAACGCGGCGATGTGCCGGTACTTGGCGAGGAAGCCGACGATCCGCGCGGCGCGCAGCGCGCGGTTGTCGCTGCCGGTCGGGGTCGGGCGGTCGCTCATGCCGCGTCCTCGCCGGGTTCAGCGCTCGCCGCGCAGATAGCGCTCGACCGCATCGGCGGACGGACCGACTGCGGCCACCGCTTCGCGCAGGCGCTGTTCGCCGACGCCGAAGCGTTCGCTCCAGTAGCGCAGCTCGTGGGTCTGCTCGAGGCTGATGCGGGCGCGGTCCTGCGGGCCGCGTTGATGGGTGTCGTCGCTCATGGCGGGTCTCCTCGTGGTGGTTTTTGCGTCGTCGCCGTTCATTGGCGATGCGGCCGGTCGTGGCCGAACAGGTGCTCGATGCTGTGGCGGATGCGGGTGGTGACGTAGCCGTAGTCGATGGCGTCGGCGTGTTCGAGCACGCGCGCCACCGCGTCTTCGAATTCCGTCTCCAGCGCTTCGCGTTCGGGCGGATCCTCGATCCAGGCCTGGACCGCGCTGTCGAGGCGGTCGAGCGCGCGTTCGAGCTCTTCGCGGCGGCTGTCGGGCGCAATGGCGTTCATGAGGACTCGTCGGGCACATGAGAGACGAAGCAAGGCGCATGCCAGCGACGGGAGGCGAACCTGGTTGCGCAACGGCGCAAGAAAACGTCCTGCATCCGCGAGCCGCGCCGGCGCGCGGACGCCGCTCGCGGAAAATCTTGCAGACCGCGCAATTGTTTCCGCCGCGCTCAGTTGCGCAGGTTGACCGGAATCGCGTTGGCATAGCGGCTCTCGCTGAACACGCCGACGCGTTCGCCGAACTGCTTGAACACCAGGTCCACGCGCTCCTCGCCGACCCGCAGCCCGCGCACGCGCACGTCGTCGATGCCCGGCGGCAGGCGCGGGCGGTCGACGTGGACCACGCCGTGCTCGCCGTCGATCTCCACGCCGAGGCAGGCCTGCAGCAGCATGAAAGGCGAACCCGCGGCCCAGGCTTGCGGCAGGCACGCGACCGGATACGGAATCGGCGGCGCGCCGGGCCGGCGGGCGAAGCCGCAGTACAGCTCGGGCAGGCGCATGTCGAAATGCACCGCGGTCTCGAACGCGCTGCGCAGCACGCGCGCGGCGACCTCCCGGCCGCGGTAGCGGGCGATGCCGCTGGCGCACAGCGCGACATCGTGCGGCCACACCGAACCGTTGTGGTAGGACATCGGGTTGTAGCGCGCCTCGCCCTTGGCCAGCGTGCGCAGGCCCCAGCCGCTGTAGAACGCGGGCGACATCAGTTGCTCGGCGACGCTGTGCGCCTGCTCGGGTTCGGGCAGGCCGACGAACAAAAGATGGCCGGCGTTGCTGGCGCGCACTTCGCACAATTGGCCTTCGCCGTCGACGGCGATGCCGTAGTAGCCGGCCTGCGGCATCCAGAATTTCGCCTGCACCGCCTCGCGCAGGCGCGCGGCGCGCTCGTCCCAGCGCGCCGCATCCGGGTCGTCGCGGCGGCGGCCGAGTTCGGCCATCGCGCGCAGCGCAGCGTAGGCGTAGCCCTGCACTTCGACCAGCGCGATCGGGCCCGGCGGGAAGCGGCCGTCGGCATGGAACACCGAATCGCCGCTGTCCTTCCAGCCCTGGTTGGCCAGGCCCGAGGCTTCGCGCCGGGCGTAGTCGAGCAGGCCCCAGGGATTGGCGTCGCAGGTGCGCTCGATCCATGCCGTGGCCGCGCGCAAGGCGGGCCACAGGCGGTCGATGAACGCGTGTTCGCCGCTGCGGCGGGCGTAGGCGCCGGCCAGCATCACGAACAGCGGGGTGGTGTCGACGCCGCCGTAGTACAGGCCGAACGGCAGTTCGCGCAGGCTGGCCATCTCGCCCTTGCGGGTCTCGTGCATGATCTTGCCCGGCGCCGCGTCGAGGAACGCGGAATCTTCCTGCGCCTGGTGATCGGCGAGGAATTGCAGCACGCCGCGTGCGAGCCCGGGATCCAGCCACAGCGTCTGCAGCGCGGTGATCACCGCGTCGCGCCCGAACGGAGTGGAGAACCACGGAATGCCGGCGTATGGATACGGCCCGCTCGGCAGTTCGCTGGTCAGCAGGGCCAGATCCGAGCGCGAGCGCCGCATCCATTCGTCGAACAACGGGCCGTTGCTGCTGATGTGGGCGCCGCGGCGACGGCGGTGGCGCATGCGCAGGCGCGCCTGGGTCGCGGCCTGGCGGAAGCGCTCGCGCGAGGGCGCGGCGGCGTCGGAGTCGAGCCCCGCCTCGACGTACAGCTCGCTGCAACTGCCCGGTTCGATGCGCAAGTCTATGTCGAGGCCGTCGCCGTCCTCGCGCTCGGGTGCCTGCGAGAACGCGATGAAGGAACTGCGCAGCACCTCGTCGAGGCCGCGGTACTGGAAGCGGCGGCGGCTGCCGTCGTCGCGCGCGGCCAGCATCTCGCCGCGCGCCTTGCGCACGGCGCCGCGCACTTCGAACATGTCGCGGAAGTCCGCCGCCAGCTCGAACCGCAGCGGCAGCAAGGCCGGGCGCGAATCGTAGTTGGTGCAGGCGATGCGCTCGTACATGCGCTCGCCGAGCAGCAGGCGGGTGCGGGCGATGTGCACCAGCCCCTGCGGGGTGCCGTGTTCGCCCATCGGCGACAGCGCGCGGTTGGTCAGGTGGGCGACGAAGAACGCGTTGTCGCGTGAGACCGAAGCGCTGAGCAGGGCCGGGCGGCCGTCGCCGAGCGCCAGCCGGTACAGGCTCAGCAGCCGGGTGTCGTTGTGGAACAGCCCCTCGGCCGGCCCGGCGATGTCGCCGTAGCCGTTGGCGATCAGGAAGCTGTCGCCGTCCTTGAGCACATGGCTGGTGTACAGCGCAGCGGTAGCGGCCGGATCCATGCGCTCACGCGCTCAAACGCAAGGGACGCCCGTCGCGGCCGGCCAGACGCGCGTACAGGTCGAGATAGTCGTGGGCCATCGCCGCGGCCGAGAAGCGCCGTTCGAACACCGCGCGCACGCGCTCGCGGTCGAACGCGCGCAGGTCGCGCACCGCGGCGACCGCGGCGTCGATGGAGTCGACGACCGCGCCGGTGACGCCTTCGTCGATGACCTCGGGCACCGATCCGCAGTTCCAGGCGATGACCGGCGTGCCGCAGGCCATCGCTTCGATCATCACCAACCCGAACGGTTCGGGCCAGTCGATCGGAAACAGCAAAGCGTCGGCCTGGCCGAGGAACTCGGCCTTGTCGGCGTCGCCGATCTCGCCGACGAACTCGATGCCCGGCGCGTCGAGCAAGGGCTCGATGGTGTCGTGGAAATACTCGCGGTCGGCGCGGTCGACCTTGGCCGCGATGCGCAGCGGGTAGCCGGCGCGGCGGGCGATTTCGATCGCGCGGTCGACGCGTTTCTCCGGCGAGATCCGGCCGAGAAAGGCGAGGTAACCGCCGGCCGGACGCGGCGTGCAGGCCAGCAGGTCCGGCGGCAGGCCGTGGTAGACCGTGCCCAGCCAGTGCGCCCGCGGCAGCGGCCGGCGCTGGTGGTCGGAGATCGAAACCAGCGGGTAGCCGGGCCAGCGCTTGTACGCCGGCGCCATGTCCGGATGGTCCAGACGCCCGTGCAGCGTGGTCAGGGTGCGGCCGGCGCAGTCCTCGAAGAACGGGAAGTGCAGCAGGTCGACGTGGAAGTGCAGCAGGTCGAACTCGTCGGCGCGCCGGCGCACTTCGTGCATCAGGCTCAGGTGCGCGGCGAGGTTGGCGGTGGCGGAGGCGAAGCCGGCCCGGTCCAGGCGGATCGCGCCGGCGCGCACCGGCGCCAGTTCGGCGCGGGTGTCGGCATCGGCGGTGGCGAACAGGGTCACCTCGTGGCCGGCCTCGACCAGCGCGTCGCACAAATGCGCGACGACGCGTTCGGTGCCGCCGTACAGGCGCGGCGGCACGGCTTCGTACAAGGGCGAGATCTGGGCGATTTTCATAGCGGTCCTTTGCCGAGCAGGCGCGTCGGCGCCAACGCCGCCAGGCTGCGTGCGGCCAACGAGCGGGCGGCCGCGGCCGCGGACGGTGCGCGCGCCGGCGCGCGCGGCGCGCTCGCGGCCAGCGCGTGCAGGAAGTCGCGCCGCCACGCGCCGATGTCGCTGGCGCGCAGCGTGGCCAGCATCGCCCGCCAGCGTTCGCGCCGCTGCGCCCGCGGCATGCGCGCGGCCTGGGCGATGGCGTCGGCGACTTCGTCGCCGTCGTGCGGATTGACCAGCAAGGCTTCGGGCAGTTGCCGCGCCGCGCCGGCGAAGCGCGACAGCACCAGCGCGCCGGGATCCTCGGGCGCCTGGCTGGCGATGTATTCCTTCGCCACCAGGTTCATGCCGTCGCGCAACGGCGTCACCAGCCCGACGGCCGCGGCGCGGTAGAAGCCGGTCAGCACCGGGTGCGGATAGTCGTGGTTGACGTAGCGCACCGGCGTCCAGTCGGGCCGCGCATGCGCTCCGTTGACGTGGCCGGCGAGGGCCTCGAGTTCGGCGCGCAGGTCGCGGTACTCGGGCACGTCGCTGCGCGAGAGCGGGGCGATCTGCAGGTAAGTCAGCTGGCCGCGCAGGTCGGCATGGCGTTGCAGGTGGCGTTCGAACGCGCGCATGCGTTCGGGCAGGCCCTTGGAATAGTCCAGCCGGTCCACGCCGATCACCAGGCGCCGGCCGCCGAGGCTGCCGCGCAGGCTGGCGACTTCGTCGTGGCCGGCGGCCGCTTCGGCCTGGGCCGCGATCGCGTCGGCGTCGATGCCGATCGGAAACGCGCCGATGCGCGGCGCGCGCCCGTCCGGCAGGCGCCAGCGGCCGTCGCCGAGCGGTTTCGCGCCGGCGTGGGCGCTGAGGTAGTCGCCCAGGTGCGCGGCGTCGGTTTCGGTCTGCACGCCGATCAGGTCGCAGGCGGTGAGCTGGCCGAACAGTTCGCGATGGCGCGGCAGCGCCGCGGCCAGATCGGCGGGCGGGAACGGCACGTGCAGGAAGAAGCCGATCCGGTTGCCGACGCCGAGCCGGCGCAGCTGCGCGGCCAGCGGGATCAGGTGATAGTCGTGGATCCAGATCAGGTCGTCGCCGCGCAGCTCGCGTACCAGCGCGCGGGCGAAACCGGCGTTGACCCGTTCGTAGCCGGCGCTGCATTCGCGGCCGTAGTCGATCAGGTCGACGCGCGAGTGCAGCAGAGGCCACAGCACCCGGTTGGCGAAGTCGCGGTAGTAAGCGCGCACGTCGTCTTCGTCGAGATCGAGCGTGGCGTAGTCGATGGCGCCGTCGCTGCAGCGCTGCGGCGGCTGGCCGCTGGCGCCGATGCGGCCGCTCCAGCCGAACCACAGGCCGCGGCTTTCGCGCAACGCGGCCAGCAGCGCGATCGCGAGCCCGCCGGGACGCTGTTCGCCGGGCAGGGCGACGCGATTGGAGACGATGACGGTGCGGGCCATGTCAGGCCGCCTCGGCGGCGACGCCGAGCCAGGCGCGCACCCGCGCCGGATCGGCGAGCCGGTGGCGCGCGGCGCTGTCGCTGCGTTCGCCGACCAGCACGCTGATGCCGTCGCGCGCGTTGACCGCGGCGAAGCCGGGTTCGTCGGCCGGGTCGTCGCCGGCGAACACCGGGCGGCGGCCGCGGAACGGCGCCAGCGCCATCAATTCGTCGATGGCGCGGCCCTTGTCCATGCCGGCGGGGCGGATCTCGATGCCGTGTTCGCCGCGGTGCAGGCGGTAACCGCTCAGGCGCGGCAGGGCGGCGTCGGCGAATTCGCCCATCGCCGCGGCCGCGGCCGGCGCGGCGCGCCAATGCAGGTTCAGGCAGGGGCCGTGCGCTTCGATGACGGCGCCCGGATGTTCGCTTGCCAGCCGTTGCGCTTGCTGCGCCAGCGCCGCCAGCTCGGCCGGGGCCTGCGGCGCCTGCACCGGCGCGTGCGCGCTGCGCCGTTCCAGGCCGTGCATGCCGCTCAGACAAAGCTGCGCGCAGTCGGGAAACAGATGCTGCAACGAATGCAGCGAGCGTCCGCTGACCAGGGCCAGCGCGCCGTCGAGTTCGTTGGCGATGGCCTGCAGGCGCAGCGGCAGTTGCGGCGGTACCCGCGACAGGTGCGGTGCGGGTGCGTGTTCGAGCAAGCAGCCGTCGACGTCGAGGAACAGGGCCCAATCGGGCGATAGCGCCGGCGGCGTAGGTCGTGGTGCGTCTGATGAATGCATGAACTCATGCTAACGCCGCGAATGTGAGCGGGAAGTTCAAAAAACCGATGAAAATCCGGCAAAAACCGAGGTTTTTGCGGGTTCGGCGTGCAGCTTTTTCCTGGCCGTGAAATTCTTGCGCGTTCGCGCTTTGCCGGTTGCGGCGCTTCGCGGCGATCGGTCGGGCCACGTCGTCACGACGCGTCGCGGCGAGTGCCGATGGCACGCGGCTTGCGTCGAGTTTCAGCGAGCGAGCGCACGATGCGTCCGTATCGCCTGTCCGCATCGACCTGCGTTCGTCGCCCATTCTTACTGCGGAGTGACCCCATGCACAGAAGCCGACTCGCGCAACTGGTGATCGATTGCGAAACCACCGACCCCGACTGGGCCGCGCAGTTCTGGGGCCAGGCGCTCGGGTGCCGGATCTCGTCGCTGGGCGACGCCAGCGACGAGATGTACCGGCGCCTGCTGGTCCACGCCGATCAACCGTGCCTGCTGGTGCAGGCGGTGCCGCACGCCAGCCGCATGCATCTGGACATCGAAACCGACGACGTCGAAGCCGAAGTGGTGCGCCTGGAGCAACTCGGCGCGGTGCGCATCGCCCAGGTCAAACGTTGGTGGGTGATGGCCGCGCCGACCGGCCAGCGCTTCTGCGTGCTGCCGCCGCAGCGCCGGGATTTTCCCGCCCACAGCAATGTCTGGCGCTGAAGCCGTGGCGGCCGGAGCGCCGTTCGCCAAGCCGGTCGGGCAGCCGGTGCCGCGCGCCAGCCTGCGCGCCTTGCGCGCGCAGGCGGCCGGGTGCCGCGCCTGTCCGCTGTGGCGCGACGCCACCGCCACGGTATTCGGCGAAGGCCCGGCGCGGGCGCGAGCGATGCTGATCGGCGAGCAGCCCGGCGACGAAGAGGACCGCAGCGGCCGGCCCTTCGTCGGGCCGGCCGGGCGCCTGCTCGAACGCGCGCTCGGCGAGGCGGGACTGGAGCGCGGCGCCTTGTACCTCACCAACGCGGTCAAGCATTTCAAGTTCCAGCGCCGCGGCGCGCGCCGCTTGCACGACCGCGCCAACGCCCACGAACAGCAGGCGTGCCGGCTGTGGCTGGCGGCCGAGTGGCTGCGGCCGCGGCTGGCGGTGGCGCTCGGCGCGATGGCGGCGCAGACCTTGTTCGGCGCGGGCTTTCGCCTCAGCCGCGAGCGCGGACGCTGGATCGAACTGGACGCGCGCAGCCGCGCGCTGGCGACCTGGCATCCCTCGGCGATCCTGCGCACGCCGGGACCGCAGCGCGAACGGCGTTACCGCGAACTGGTCGAGGACCTGCGCGCGCTGGCGCAAGCGCTGGACGAGGCGGCGCCACGCTGACCGGCGGCCCGACGCCGGAACAATCTGCACGCATGCGCAACAGTTCCTGCGTGCGGCCGGCGGCGGCGCGCGGCGAGGCGCCGAGGGCGTGGGCGGCGCTTGGCACGCGACTTGCGGCGCATGGGAAACAGGGCGGCAACGCGAAAGCGCGGCACCGGCGATCCCGGGCACGCCGCACGTCCATCGCCGCCGCCGCATCAGAAGCAACGATGGAGGACACCTCAATGGGTAACAGCGGACGCAACCGGAGCGGCGACGTCGCCGGCACCGGCGAACTCAAGGCCGTCGCCGAACAGGCGCTGCGGCTGGGCGCGCGCGCCCTCGGCAAGGGCCGCGCATGGTTGAACGAAACCTGGTCGAACGACCGCAACAGGAGAGATGACATGGCACAGCATCAAGGCCGCAGCGGCCGCGAATCCGAAGCGCGCGGCCAACGGCAGCAGGACTCGCAGGGGCGCCGCTACGCCGCGCGCGGCGACGACGAGTCGTGGATGCACGACAAGCACCGCCAGGCCAGCAACGCCGGCTACGCCGATTACGCCTACGACCCGGACTACGAACGCGGCCGCGAGTACGGCCACGCCAGCGCCGGCGATTACGGCCGCGAGTACGCCGAAGGCCGCGGCGACGAGCGTCATCCGCGGCAACACACGGGTCAGCAACCGGGCGCTCGCTTCGGCCCGCGTCCAGGCCGCGACGACGGCCGCGGCTGGCGCCAGGACGGTGCGCCGCAGGCCTATGCGCAGCAAGAAGGCGCGCGCCATCGCGGCGAACGCGGACTGTACGGCGCGTACGGCCCGGACGCGCCTTCGCGCGGCGATCGCGGCGAGCGCTACGACGACAGCGGCTGGCGCGCCGGCGGCTTCGACGAGCGCTCGCAGGCCGTGGGCTGGGAAGACGATCGCGGCGACGCGCCCGGCGATTCGCCGCGCGGCGGCCCGCGCCAGGGCGATCCGCGCCACGGCTACTACGTGTACGGCGGCGAGAGCGGCGGCTCCGGCGGGCGCGAGCGCCTGCACGACTACGACGAGTTCGATCCGCGCCGCGGCCGCCACGACCAGGACTACCGCGACGACACCCGGCGCATGGGCGAGGGCTACGGCCGTTCCTCCGGCTATGCCGGCGGGTTCTCCGACTCGGCCTACGGCGCCGGGTTCGAGCCGAACGATCGCGGGATGCGCTCGAGCGTTTACGGCGATCCCTCGGCGCAGCGCGGCGAGCGCGGCGGCAGCGGCTATTCGGGTGGCGGTTACCGCGAGCAAGGCGTTGCGAGCTATCGCGGCCACGGCCCGCGCAACTACGCGCGTTCGGACGAGCGCATCGCCGAAGAACTCAACGAGCGCCTGACCGAGGACGAACTGATCGACGCGCGCGACATCGAGGTGCGTTGCAGCCAGGGCCAGGTGGTGCTGGAGGGCGAGGTTGCCGATCGCTGGATGAAGCACCGCGCCGAGGACATCGCCGACGCCTGCGGCGGGGTCAAGGACGTGGACAACCGCATCCGCGTGCGCGGCCGCGGACAAGGCGGCGAACAGGACCGCGGGCACGCAGTGCTGGCGGCGGGGCCGGAAAGCAGCGGGCGCGGCCAGGCCGAGGCGCGCGGCGCCCAGTCGGAGTCGTCGTCTTCATCCGCGAAATCCGCTTCGACGCCGTCGTCGACCGGCGCCGCCGGCCGCAGCGCCGGCGCAGGCGCCGGCAGCAATCCCGGCACCAACGCGGGCACCAGCGGCACGTCGTCATCCGCTGGCGGTACGTCGCAATCGCACTGACGCGCCGCTGTTCCCAAGCGCGGCCGTTGTGAAGCGCGGCCGCACTGAAGCGCCGTCGCCGCGGCCCGACGGCCGCGGCGACGGCACAGGCGCAATCCGCTCGACGCGCCGCGCCGTCAGCGCGGCGCGTTGCGCAAGCCGCGCTGCACCGCGGCGCGGATGCGCTCGATCGCCGCCGGCTTGATCAGATGCTCGTGGAAACCGCTGGCGCGCGTGCGCTCGCGGTCGTGAGGCTGGCCGTAGCCGGTATAGGCGATCAGATACGGCGCCTGCGGCAGCACCGCCAGGGTGCGCGCTACGTCGTGGCCGTCGAGCGGGCCCGGCAGTTCCAGGTCGCACAGCACCACGTCGGCCGGCGCTTCGCGCCATTGCGTCAGCGCCTGTTCGGCGTCGCCGGCGATGCGCAGGAAATGGCCGTCCAGGGTCAACAGCGTGGCCAGCGCCTCGGCAGTGTCGTTCTCGTCGTCGACCAGCAGGATCGAGCCGATCCGCTGCGGCCGCTCGGCGGCGACTCCAGCGTCGCAGGCCGCGGCCTCGTCTTCGGTTGTGTCCGCCGGCAGCAGCACCTTGAAGCGGCTGCCGAGGCCGGGGCCTTCGCTGCGCGCCGAGACCTGTCCGCCGTGGCGCTCGACCAGGGTCTTGACGATGCTCAGGCCGAGCCCGAGCCCGCGCGACCGCCAGCCCGGCGTCTGCACGAACGGCTCGAACAGCTTGCTGGCGATATCCGCATCCAGTCCCTGGCCCTGGTCGCGCACTTCGATTTCGATGCCCTCGCGCCCGCCGGACAGGCGCGCGCGCGCCAGCGTCAGACCGATGCGTTGGCCCGGCGCGCTGGCCTTGACCGCGTTGGAGACCAGGTTGTCGAACACCTGGCGCAGGCGCGCGCGATCGCCGCGCACCGACGGCAGCGGCGGGCCGGCCGTCGCGTCGATGGCGACGCCCTCGGCCTCAGCGCGCGGCAGGTTGTCCTCGCGCACTTCGGCCAGCAGCGCATGCAATTCCACCGGCTCCTGGCGCAACTCCAGGTCGCCCTGGGTGACCCGCGACACGTCGAGCAAGTCCTCGACCAGCCTTTGCACATGGCCGTTCTGCCGCACCAGCATCGTCAGCGCGCGTTCGCGACTGGCCTGCGGCAGGTCGTCGCGTTGCAGCAACTCGCTGGCCGCGGCCACGCCGGACAGCGGGTTGCGCAGTTCGTGGCTGAGCACGGCGAGGAAGCGGCTGACCCGTTCATTGGCCGCAGCCATCATCTGCAACGCGCGCTTCTGGTCCTCGATGTCGGTGCTGGCGCCGTACCAGCAGCGCAGCCGGCCGCGCTCGTCGAGCAGCGGCTGGCCGCGCACCAGATGCCAGCGGTACTGGCCGTCGTCGGCGCGGCGGAAGCGCAGTTCGACGTCGAGCGCGCGGCCGTTGCGGATCGCCTCGTCCCAGCTGCGCAAGCCGTGTTCCAGATCGTCGGGATGGCAGATCGCGCGCCAGTCCTGGTCGCCGCCGAGCCCGGTGTATTCGTACCAGTAGCGGTTCTGGTAGCGCACCGAGCCGTCGGGTTCGGCGATCCACACCATCTTCGGCAGGTTGTCCAGCAGCGCCTGCTGCTCGGCTTCGGCATGGCGCAGCTGCTGCTCGAACACGCGCCGCTCGTGCACGTCGCGCAGGCCGCCGATCCATTCGCGCGCGCGGCCGTCGCGGTCGGTCACCGGCACCGCGCGCAGCGCCACGTAGCGCGCTTCGCCGTACGCCGTCAGCACGCGGAACTCCGACTCCAGCATCTCCGGCGGTTCGGCGCGCCGGGCTTGGTTCCAGGCCTCGCGCACGCGCTCGCGGTCGCGCGGATCGATCGCCTCGAGCCAGCCGTCGCCGCGCGCGTGGGCGCGGTTCTGTCCGGTCAGCTCGTCCCAGCCCGGCGCGTCGAGCATGCGCCCGCGCGCGTCGGCGTACCAGACGATGCCGGCGGAGGCCACCGCCAGGCTGCGGAAGCGTCGCTCGCTGGCCTCGATCCGACGCGCGGCTTCGACCCGGCCGGTCACTTCCAGCGCGTGGATCACCACGCCTTCGACCGTGTCCGAATCCGGCCGGTGCGGTACGAATTGCACATCGAAATGGCGACGGCCGTCGCCTCGCGTCGTCTCCAGCGGGAACCGCACCGGATGTCCCGCGAAGGCGCGTTCCAACAGCGGCAGGTACGGCGCCAGTTCCGCCTCGGTATGCGCGTCGCGCAGCGGCAGGCCTTGCAGGCGGCTGCCGCCGAACCAACGGCGATAGGGGCGGTTGCACAGGCGGTAACGGCGTTCGCTGTCGACGTAAGCCACCAGCGCCGGCATCCGGTCGAGCAGCGAGCGCATCAGCAGGCGTTGCGCGCGCAGCGCCGCATCGTTGCGCTTGCGTTCGCCGATGTCGAGCGCGAGCAGGGCGATGTCGCGCTCCGACAGCGCTTCGCCGGCCAGCAGCATCCATCCGTCCTCGCCGCCGCGCCCGGGCAGGCGCACCTCGACCGGTCCGAAGCCGCCCTCGCGCTGCAGCCGCTGCAACAGTTCCTCGGGCACGCCGAGTTCGCTCAGCGGCCGCGCCGGCGTCGCCGCCGGTTCGTCGGCCGCGCTCGCGAGCAGACGCCGGAAGCCGGTATTGGCCGACCAGCGTTCGCCCCGGGGATCGGCGAAGCACACGCCCCACAGGTCGGTGTCGAACACCGCGCGCAGGCGTCGCGCGCTGATGCCTTCTTCGGCGCCGCGCGGCTCGCGCAGGAACACCGCATGGCCGGAAAACGCGTCGCGCGAGCCATGCAGCGGCACCGTCTCGGCATTCAGCGCATTGCCGGCGCCGTCGCGCAGCGCCAGCTTCAGCGGCCGTGCGGGCAGGGCGCCGGGCCAGCCGTCGAACACCTCGGCGGCGGCGCGGCCGGCGACGCGTTCGGCGTCGGTGTCGAGCAGGCGCTCGGCGACCGGATTGAGGTAGAGCACGCGCGCATCGGCGCCGATCAGGGCCACGCCGTCGCCGACCCCGGCCAGCAGCGTCGACCATTGCGCCTCCTGCAGGCGCAGCAGCGTGCGCCGCTTGCGCGCGGCCGCGGCGATCCACACGCCGAAGCAGGCGCAGGCCACGAACAACGCGCAGCCGGCCAGGCCGATCTGCACCCGCAGCCCGGGCCAGAACACGATCGCCGCCAGCGCCGCGGCGACCGCGACCGCGCCGCCGCGCACGCCGTCGTACCAGCCGGCCAGCAAAGCCAGCGAGTACAGGCCGAGCAAGGGCGCGACATCGCGCAGGTCCTGGCCCAGGCTCAGGTGGCCCAGCACGACCGCGCCGGCCAGCGCCGCCGCGGCGAGGATTTCGCGCGGCCGCAACAGGTTCGTAGCGCTCGCCGCCATCGGCTCAGCCGCGCGGCGGCGCCTGCGCGAGCAGCGCCGCCGCGCGCGCGCACGCGGCCTGGGCGCGGCGCAGATTGGTCTGCGCCTTGTCGGCGGAACCGGCGTCCAACACGGCCTCGGCGGCGGCGCAGGCCATGCTCACGGTGTTGAGCTCGTTGCGCAGCCGGTGCAACCAGCGCGCGGGGTCGTCGGCATCGGCCGCGGACGCGACCGGGTCGCGTGCGTCGCTCATGGCTTTCAGTCCACCTCGTAACCGGATTCGCGCAGGCGCGCGATCTGGTTGTGGACGGTGCGCACGCTGACGCCGAGCGCGCGCGCGGTGCGGGTGCGGTCGCGGCCGTAGTGGGCCAGGGTCTTGATCAGCATTTCGCGCTCGACCTGCGCGTACGTGGTGCCGACGCTGAAAGACACCCGGTCCGGGTCTTGCGCCGCCGGCTGCGGCCGGCGCGGGCCGGGCGCGATCCGGACCTCGTCGCCGCACGCGGTCAGGAACGCGCGGCGCACCGCGCTGCGCAACTCGCGCACGTTGCCGGGCCAGGCGTGCGCGGCGAGCGCGCGCTCGCTGCCGGCGGCCAGGCGCTTGCGCACGTCGTGCTCGGCGTTGAGCTCTTCCAGCGCGGCGCGCGCGATCAGCGCGATGTCGTCGCCGCGGCTGCGCAGCGGCGGCAGTTCCAGGTGCACGTCGGCGAGCCGGTAGTACAGGTCCTCGCGCAACGCGCCTTGTTCGACCGCGCGCATCGGGTCGCGGTTGCAGGCGGCGACCACGCGCACGTCGACCGGTATCTCCTCGGCGCCGCCGACCCGGGTCAGGCGGCCGGCTTCGAGCACGCGCAGCAGGTACACCTGCAGCGCCGCCGGCATCTCGGTGATTTCGTCGAGCAGCAAGGTGCCGCCGTTGGCCTGTTCGAAATAGCCGCAGTGGCGGCCGGCGGCGCCGGTGAAGCTGCCTCGCTCGTGGCCGAACAGGTGGCTGGCGAGCAGATCCGGCGCGATCGCGCCGCAATTGACCGCAACGAACGCTCCGGCGCGGCCGCTGAGCCGGTGCAGCGCGCGCGCGGCCAGTTCCTTGCCGGTTCCGCTTTCGCCGCTGAGCAGCACCGACAGCGGCGACGGCGCGATCCGGCGCAGGTCCGCGGCCAGCCGGCGCATCGGCGCGGAGCGGCCGATCATGCCGGGCACGGTGGCGTCGTCGCCGTCGTGCGCGCGCACGGCCGCGCGGTCGAGCAGGCGGCCGAATTGCTCGGCGCCGAGCGGCTTGATCAGATATTCCATGATCGGCCGCGCCACCGCGCGCGCCGCGGTTTCCACCGACGGATGGCCGGTGACGATGGCGATGTGGCCGTGCTCGGGCAACAGCCCTTCGCGGTCCAGCAGATCGAAGCCGCTGCCGTCGGGCAGGTCCAGGTCCAGCAACAACAGGTCGACTGGAGCGATGCCGGCGAAATCGCGCGATTGCTCCAGCGAATGGGCCAGATACGGGGTATAGCCGCGGGAACGGGCGAAATCGGCGGCGGAGTAGGCGAAATCGCGATCGTCGTCGACGATCAGTACGGTCGGAGCGGATGGGACCTGCGCATGCGCGGAGTCGTTGGGCACGATCTTTGTTCCTGTCTGGGGGCCTTCCTGTGCGGAGAGTGCCTTCGTGTCCCAAGAACAAGGACATGAGGAAGAGTGCGAGGCGCGCCAAGCACCTGACGGCCCAGGCTAGAGCCGCGCCGGTTAAGCCGGCGTTGGCGGAAAATGATTCCTGCGTAATGAAACATTTGCACGGCGAGAACGTCCGCGGCGTGGCGAACCCGGCGCGCATATCGTTGCGAGCGTGCAAGTTCTGGTTCTGCGCCCCTTGCCCAGCCTGCGATGCGCGCGGCATCGCGCGGCGCTGGCACGGTAGTTGCGTGGCTTCCATCGAGCAGTCCGGTTGCGGCCTGCGCCGTACCGCCACGGAGGAAATCGCAATGACCCGATTGACGCTCGACACAGCCGCCACGCCGTTTCCGATGGCGGTCGCGCCGACCCGCTCAGCGTTGTCGCAACGCTCCGATCGAACCGTCGCCGCCGCGGACGCTGCGACCGAGGCGCGCGCGCCGATCTGTCCGATCGCGCCCGATGTGGTCGACCTGGATTCGGAGCTGGGCTACTGGCGCGGCCACTACCGCGGCCTGCCGGGCGGCAGCGCCTTGCGTTACGGCGACTACGAGCCGGCGGTGAAGCTCGGCCTGGACGCGTACATGCGCGCCCGCGGCCGCCGCCTCGACGACATGGAGCACGAACTGGAAATCTGTTATCGCCGCACCCGCGGCCTCAGCCGGCTGGACTGGGAGCAGGCGCGCGCGATCGTGCGCCTGGCCTGGAACCATCTGCACCTGCGCGGGTTGAAGGAATGACGCCAGCGTCGCCCGGCGCGGCGGCCGCGAGCGCGCCGCCCACGTTCGACTGGAGCGCGGTGGGCGCGCGCCTGCTCGCCGAGTTCTACCGCTTCCTCGCCGGCGCGCCGCTGTTGCTGGTGGCGCTGGCGCTGACTGCGGCGGCGTGGTGGATCGGCGCATGGCTGGCGCGGCGCGCGGTGGTGGCGCGCATCGCCGGCGGCAACCCGTTCCTCGACAACCTGCTCGCCACCACCATCCGCGGCGGCAGCGCCTTGCTCGGCCTGACCGTCGGCCTGCAGCTGATGAACGCCACCGCGGTGATCGGCGCGGTGCTCGGCACCGCCGGGGTGGTCGGCATCGCCCTGGGGTTCGCGTTCAAGGACATCGTCGAGAACTACATCGCCGGCGTCCTGCTGAGCCTGCGCCAGCCGTTCCGCCCGCACGACCACGTGCGCATCGCCGACAACGAAGGCTTGGTCGCGGCGATGACCGCGCGCGCCACGGTGCTGACGACCCTGGACGGCAACCAGTTGCGCGTGCCCAACGCGCTCGTGTTCAAGAGCGTGATCCTCAACTTCAGCCAGAACCCGAGCCGGCGCTTCGAATTCGACCTCGCCGCGGCCGACGACGACGGCCTGGACGCGGCCCAGGCGCGGATCCGGCGCAGCGTGGAGGCGGTCGACGGGGTGCTGGCCGATCCCGACCCCGAGTCGTTCGTCGTCGCCAGCGCCGACGGCAAGGCCAGCGTGCGCGTGCGCGGCTGGATCGACCAGCGCCGCAGCGATATCGACCAGGTGCGCAGTGCGGCGTTGCGGGCGGCGACCGCGGCGCTGCGGTCGCCCGCGCCGCGCGAACCGATCGCGCCGTCGGCGGCCGCGAAGGCTGCCGATCGAGCCGCGCAACCGCGCCCGGGCGCGCCGGAACGCGCCCGCCGCCATCTGCTGCGCGCGGGCGAGGCCGGCGGGCATTCGCACGATCTGCTGGATCCGGCGGCGCCGGCCGAGTGAGCGGCGCAGCGGGACGCGTCGGGCCCCACCAACGCGCCGGCGCTGCCGGCGACCGGCAAGGCGACGCTGCGGCGGGAGGGCCGCCAAGCCCGACGCTGTTCGAGCGGATCGGCGCAGACCGGCATCGGCGAACGACCGCCCGAGCCGCGCGGACCATGCGTCCATCGCCGCGATTTCGTTACCGCCCCATCAACGCCGTCCGCCGCGGCCACCACACGCCGCTAGCGTGCGTCCGTCTAGCCTGCCTGCTCAACGCCGCGGCGCCCGCGCGCAGCGGCCCGCCCACGGCGTCAGGAGACGATATGCCGCACTGCATCGCGATCTTCCCGACCATCGCGCCGGGCGCTGCACCGCCCTGGATCGACCCTGCGCGATGAGCCTGCACGAATACCGGCGCAAGCGCCGCTTCGACCGCACCCGCGAGCCCGAGCCCGGCGCGCCGCCGCGCGGCCGGCGGCCGATCTTCGTGGTCCAGCTGCACCACGCCAGCCGCCGCCACTACGACTTCCGCCTGCAGGTCGGCGACGCGCTCAAGAGCTGGGCGGTGCCGAAGGGGCCGTCCTACGACCCGGCGGTCAAGCGCATGGCGGTGGAAGTCGAGGACCATCCGCTCGATTACGCCTCGTTCGAAGGCGAGATTCCGCATGGCGAATACGGCGGCGGCCACGTCGCCCGGTTCGACAGCGGCGTGTGGGCGAGCGACGGCGATCCCGAGGCGCAACTGGCCAAGGGCCACCTGCGCTTCGAACTGTTCGGGACCAAGCTCAAGGGCGCCTGGCATCTGGTGCGTTCGGGCAAGCCGGCGCGGCAACCGCAGTGGCTGCTGTTCAAGGAACGCGACGAGCACGCCGGCAAGCTCGAAGCCGACGACCTGCTCGCCGACGTGGCGCCGCCGCCGGACGCGGACGCGCGCCGCGCGGGTCGCGGCAAGCCGGGCAAGAAAAAACTCAGCGAGCCGCCGCCGGCGCGTCGGCGCCGGCGCGACTGGGCGGCTGCGGCGCGCGAACTGCCGGGCGCGCGCAAGGCGAGCCTCGGCGGCGGCGCGTTCGAACTGCAACTGGCGCGGCTTGCCGACGGCCCGCCGCAGGGCGAGCAGTGGCTGCACGAAGTCAAATGGGACGGTTACCGCATCGCCGCCGCGGTGGCCGGCGGCAAGGCGCGGCTGTGGTCGCGCAATGCGCTGGAGTGGACCGGCAAGCTTCCCGAGATCGCCGCCGCGGTGGAATCGCTCGGCCTGCGCAGCGCCGCGCTCGACGGCGAGCTGATCGCCGGGCGCGGCGCGCGCGAGGATTTCAATCTGCTCCAGGCCACGCTGTCGGGCGAGAAACAGGGCGCGCTGGCGCTGGTGCTGTTCGACCTGCTGCATATCGACGGCTGGGACATCAGCGCCGCGCCGCTGGCGCAGCGCAAGGCCTTGCTGGAGGCGCTGCTGGAAAACGCGGGACCGCACCTGCGCTACAGCTCGCACGTCGTCGGCGCGGGCGAGCAGGCGTTCGCGCTGGCCGGCGAGCAGGGTTTCGAAGGCATCGTGTCCAAGCGCGGCGATCGCGCGCACCATCCCGGCCGCAGCGACGAATGGCGCAAGAGCAAGCGCCTGGGCAGCGACGAGTTCGCGGTGGTCGGCTACACGCCGCCGAAGGGCGCGCGCAGCGGCTTCGGTTCGCTGCTGCTGGCGCGGCCGGACGCGCACGGCGAATGGGTCTATGCCGGCCGCGTCGGCACCGGGTTTTCCGAGCAACTGCTGGAGCGGATCGCCGCGCGCCTGCCCAAGGGCGCGGCGGCCGAATCGGTGCGCGTGCCGGCGCACGACACCGACCTGCGCGCGGCGCGCTGGTTCGCGCCGAAGTTCGTGATCGAAGCGTTCTATCGCGGCATCGGCGGCAACGGGCTGCTGCGGCAGGCATCGCTGAAGACCCTGCGCGAGGACAAGAAACCCGCCGACCTGCTCGACAGCGACCGCGCGCCGGCGCGTCGCGCTGCTGCGTCGAAAGCCCGCCGCGCCAAAGCCGGCGACTCCCAGGCCGCGTCTCCCACACCGTCCAGCCGCTCCGCCATGACCTCCAAATCCAAGCGATCCGCGCGCGCCCAACCGGCCGCACTCGAAGACGTGCGCCTGACCAGTCCGACCCGCGTCGTCTACCCCGACATCGGCGCGACCAAGCACGACGTCGCCGCGTACTACTTCGCGATGGCCGAATGGCTGCTGCCGGAGATCGCCGGCCGGCCGCTGTCGATCGTGCGCTGCACCCAGGGCGCGGCGCGGCCGTGCTTCTTCCAGAAACACCACACCGCCGGGCTCGAAGAGGTCGACAGTGTCGCGCTGGAAGAGGAATCGGGCCAGCGCGCCGACTACCTGGTGGTGCGCGATCTGCGCGGCCTGATGAATCTGGTCCAGTTCAACGCGCTGGAGTTCCACCCCTGGGGCGCCACCGCCGCGCGGCCCGACCGCGCCGACCGGATCGTGTTCGACCTGGACCCGGGCCCCGGCGTGGCCTGGTCCGAAGTCGTCGCCGCGGCGCGCCAGCTGCGTTCGCTGCTGAAGTCGCTGGAACTGGCCTCGTTCGTGCGTACCTCCGGCGGCAAGGGCCTGCACGTGGTGGTGCCGGTCGCGCCGGCGTGCGCTTGGGACCAGGTCAAGGCCTTCGCCCACGGCTTCGCCGAGAGCCTGGCGACGATGGATCCGCTGAAGTACATCGCCACCGCGAGCAAGAAATTCCGCAAGAACAAGATTTTCGTCGACTACCTGCGCAACGGGCGCGGTGCGACCAGCGTGGCCTCGTTCTCTTTGCGCGCGCGCGAAGGCGCGCCGGTGGCGATGCCGCTGCGCTGGGAAGAGCTGGGGCGGATCAAGAGCGGCCACGCCTTCGACATCGATTCGGCGCAGGCGCGGGTCAAGCGCCTGCGCCGGCATCCGTGGGCGGGGATCGACGATGTCCGCCAGAACCTCGACCGGGTGATGGAGCGGCTGCAGGCGCGCGACGAAGACTAGCGTCGACGGCGCCGCTCAGGATCGCCCGAACCGCCGCCAGGCCGATACGCCCAGCGCCACGGCCGCGGCCAGGAACGCAAGGCGCGTCGCGGTGGCCGCGCCCGCGCGGCGCGGCGGCAGGTAGGTCGGCGCGCCCGGGCGCGGCGGCAGGCTTTCCAGCAGGCCCGGCGCGGGGCTGGCGGCGTCTACGGTAGCGACGTTGCGCGCGCCGTGGGCGCGGTCGTCGGTCGGCGTGGCGGGCGGCGAGGACGTAAGCATCGGGCGAGCCGGGGTAGCGGATCCAGCCTGGACGGTAAGCCCGCGCGGATTCGGCCGCGGCGATGCCGGCGTGAACGTCGCGCTAAGCGGTCCCGGCGTCGTGGCCCGCAACGGCCGCGTCGCGGGCTTTCACCGCCGTTGAACCCGGCGCATAGCACAGTCCCCGACCACCTCATCAGGAGTCCGCACCATGGCGCGCCCGATCTGGACCGGCACGATTTCCTTCGGCCTGCTCAACATCCCGGTCAAACTGATGTCCGGCGAACGCCGGGTCGATCTGCATTTCCGTATGCTCGACAGCCGCAACAAGGCGCCGATCCGTTACGAGCGGGTCAACGAGGAGACCGGCGAGGAAGTGCCGTGGAAGGAGATCGTCAAGGCCTTCGAATACGACAAGGGCAGTTATGTGGTGCTGGAATCGTCCGATATCGCCGCCGCGGCGCCGGACAACAACGAGACCGTGGACATCGACGCCTTCGTCGACGCGGCCTCGATCGGCAGCGAGTATTTCGAGAAGCCTTACGTGTTGGAGCCGGGCAAGAAGGCCGAGAAAGGCTATGTACTGCTGCGCGAAGTGCTGGAAAAGACCGGCAAGGTCGGCATCGGCCGCGTGGTCATCCGCACCCGCGAGTACCTGGCCGCGGTCGCGCCGCGCGGCGATGCGCTGATGCTGCTGATCCTGCGCTACGCCCAGGAACTGGTCGACCCGGACGATTACAAGCTGCCGGTCGGCGGGCTGGCGAAGTGGAAGATCTCGGCGCGCGAGGTCGAGATGGCGCAGCAGCTGATCGACTCGATGAGCTCGCCGTGGAAACCCGAGTCGTACAAGGACGACTTCCGCGATCGCCTGCACAAGGTGATCCAGCAACGGGTCAAGGCCAAGAAGGTGGTGCGCGGCAAGCAGGCCGAGGAAGCCAAGCTGCCGGAGAACGCCGCGACCAATGTCATCGACTTCGCCGACCTGCTCAAGCGCAGCCTGTCGAAAAAGGGCGCAGCGGCACCGGCGAAGAAGGCGGCGAGCAAAAAAGCGCCGGCGGAGAAGGCCGCCAAGCGCACGCGGGCGAAGAAGCGGGCCTGAGCCCCGGGCACGCCGCGCCGCCGGCGCGTTCGGGGCGCGAGGATGCGGACAAGAAAACGCCGGCGCAATGCCGGCGTTTTCTTTGCTGCGCGTGGAGCGGATCAGTGCTTCATCGCGTGCTTGCGCTGGCTCATCTCGCGATGGCTCTCGCGCACCTGCGGCAGCAGGCGCTCGACCGCGGCGCGCGCCGACGGCGCGACGTTGGGATCGCTGTGGACCTCGTTGAAGGCCTTGAGCAGGCGATCCTCGGACTCTTCCAACTCGGCCACGTAGCCGTAGCGGGTGTCGCCGAGCGCGGCGCGCACGCGGCCGTACATTTCCTGCATCGAGCCGACGAAGGTGCCGCTCGAGGCCGGCTCGCCGCCGACGGCGGCGACTTCGGCGCTGAGCTGCTGGACGATCGCGCCCTTGGACGTGGACATGCGCAGGAACGTGCCGGCCAGTTCGGTGTCGCCGACCTTCTTCGCCGCTTCGGAATAGAAGTGCTCGCCGTCGCGGGCGATCTGGATCAGGTCGTTGAGGCTGTGCTCGGTCTTCTTGTCGGTCATTTTTCTCTCCTGCGGGGCTGTGAAGATTGCTGGGAAATGTGCCGGCACTGCTTGCGCCGGTTGCCGACCACTATGCAGCGCGGCGGCATTAAACCGCCGTGACCTGCGAGTGAGGACGCCGCCGACGCGCTCGCGCCGGCGTCACCGCGGGCTAACGCGAGGCTTACATCGATTCCACATCGCCACGGCGACGCGATGGCGATGCCGCGCGCATCACCCGCGGATTACGCAGGTCCGGCTAAACAACCAGCGAGCCCGAACCGAGCGCGCACATGCACTGGATGGATCAACTCTGGGTCGTCGGCGGCACGGCCTATGCGATGGCGCTCGGCGGCGCCATCGGCTTCGAACGCGAACTCAAGAACCGGCCCGCGGGTTTCCGCACCCACATGCTGGTGGCCGGTGCGTCCTCGCTGCTGATCGGCATGGGGCTGCTGGCCTTGGACGACCCGCGCTTCCGCATGCCGTTCCTCGTCAATATGGATCCGATGCGCCTGGTCGAAGCCGTGGTGGCGGGCGTGTCGTTCATCGGCGCCGGCACCATCTTCGCCTGGCGCGGCGGGCGCGACATCGCCGGCATCACCACCGCGGCGTCCTTGCTGATGGCGGCGGTGATCGGCGCCTGCACCGGCTTGCGCTACCACGTGCTGGCGTTGGCGGCCGCGGCGCTGACCTTGTTGGTGCTGACGGCGCTGAAGGCGGCCGAGCGCCGGCTCGGCTTCAAGGCCGCGGGCGACGAAAAACGCTGAAGCTCAGCGCCAGCGGCGCAGGAAGCGCAGCGTCGCGCGTTCCCATTGGCCGTGGGTGGACGGCCGCCGCGCCGGCTGCGGCAACCGTTGTTGCCGCCACGCTTCCAGCACCGCCGGATGGATGTAGGACTTGCGGCAGACCGTCGGCGTGTTGCGCAGCATCTGCGCGACCGCGGCGACGGCTTCGTTCTCGACCCGCGCCAGCGCGCGCTGGGTGGGATGTCCGTCGCGGCCCGGCGGCGGCGCCTCGGCGCGCATCAGCCAGCGGAACGCGGCCGCGGTCGCGCCCCAGGTGCGCAGGTCCTTGGCGCTGAAGTCCTCGCCCATCGCCTCGCGCAGGTAGTCGTTGACATCGCCCGAGCCGACCGCCTGGCGGCGGCCGTCTTCGTCCAGGTACTGGAACAAGGCCTGGCCGGGCAGATGCTGGCAGCGGTGCACCAGTTCGACCAGGCGCGGATCGGCCAGTTCGATCTTGTGGCGCTGGCCGCCCTTGCCGCGGAAGTCGAGTTCGGCGCGGCCTCCGCGCAGGAAACGGATATGGCGGTTGCGCAGCGTGGTCAGGCCGAACGAGCCGTTGCTGCGCTGGTATTCGTCGTTGCCCACGCGCACCAGCGTATGCGCCATCACCGCGACCACGATCGCCACGACCTTGGCGCGCGGCAGGCCGGGCAGGGCGAGGTCGGCGCGCACGCGCCGGCGCAAGGCGGGCAGGGCGGCGGCGAAGCCGATCATGCGGTCGAACTTGCTTTCCTCGCGCTGGGCGCGCCACTGCGGGTGATAGCGGTATTGCTTGCGCCCGCGCGCATCGCGGCCGGTGGCTTGCAGGTGGCCGCGCGCGTCGGCGCAGATCCACACCTCGGTGTAGGCCGGCGGAATCGCCAGCGCGCGGATGCGTTCGAGCTGCCGCGCCGAACGCAACGGCCGCCCGCGCGCGTCGCGGTAGACGAAGCCGCGGCCGGCGCGGCGGCGGCTGAAACCGGCTTCGCCGTCGTCGACGTAACGCAGGCCGCGGCGGGAGCGGGGAGAGGACGGGTTGGATGGCTTCATGCGTCGGTGATAACCGCGGGCATGTCAACGCCACAGCAAGAAACGGCACGAAATCAAGAAATCTGCGCGGCCCGACCACCCCGCGATCTGCATTGCGCTCATGGCCTTGCGGCCGCTTGCCGATCTGTTCACCGCGCCCTCTCTATTGCGATCCGTTCTCATTTGCTACCATACGCCGGCCAGCCGCTGCGCGTGCAGTCAGCCAAACCCTTGCATTGGGCCGACTCCCGTGTACGCAGAAGGATCTCTGCGCGCTTTCGCGCGCTCGCCGCTTTCCCTTTCCCTCGCTGCGGTCCTGGCGCTGCCGTTCGCGGCGCTGGCCGACGAGCCCGCGCCGGCCGCTGCTGAATCGGCTGCGGCTGAATCGGCCGCTGCCGCCGATGCGCAAACCCTCGATACCGTGCGGGTCAACGCCTACCGCACCACCACCCATTCCCAGGGCGCGACCAAGACCGACGCGCCGATCGCCCAGACGCCGCAGTCGATCGCGGTGATCGCGCGCGAGGAACTCGACGCGCGCGGCGTGCGCAACCTCAACGACGCCATGCGCTACGTCGCCGGCGTCTCGCTGGAAAGCAGCGGCATCGACAACCGCGTCGACGATTTCCGCATCCGCGGCTACGACGCCGGCAGTTGGAGCAACAACGTCACCCTCGACGGCCTGCGCGCGCCGCAGGGCAGCCAGTGGAACCGGACCATGTTCGACACCTGGAACCTGGAACGGGTCGAGGTGCTCAAGGGGCCGTCCGCGGTCATGTACGGCCAGGTCGCGCCCGGCGGCATGGTCAATCAGGTCAGCAAGACCCCGACGCCGGACCAGCCGCAGGTGCTGCAACTGGGCCTGGACGGCCACGGCCAGTACAGCGCGGCGTTCGATGTCGGCAGCGGCAGCGCCGACGACGCGCATCTGTTCCGGCTGGTCGGCCTTTACCGCGACGGCGACACCCAGATCGAGCACACCGCGCAGAAGCACTGGTTCCTCGCGCCGAGCTACACCTGGCAGATCGCCGAGCGCACGCGGCTGACGCTGCTCGGCCTGTACCAGAAGGACGACGGCGGCTCGACCTATCAGTTCCTGCCGATGGACGGCACGCTCAAGCCGACCCGCTACGGGCGGATGAAGAACACCACCTTCATCGGCGAGCCGACCTGGAACACCTATAACCGCAGCGTGTGGACCGCCGGCTGGCTGTTCGAGCACGGCTTCAACGAACACTGGACGCTGAACCAGAGCGGGCGCCGCACCCACGTGGATTCGCTGTACCGCGGCGTGATCACCCTCGGCGCGCTGAGCGCGGACGGGCGCACCCAGAACCGCCGCGCGACCTACGGCGACGGCGATTCCGACGGCGACACCCTCGACACCCGCATCCAGGGCAAGTTCGTCACCGGCGCGGTCGCGCACACGCTGTTGTTCGGCGTGGACTGGCAGAAGGCCGACTGGGAAGGCGGCCGCGGCGCGATGAGCAATCCGGCGCCGATCGACATCTTCCGTCCGGTCTACACCGGCTACACCCCGGTGGTGCGTTCGGTCGGCCTGTCGCACGGCACCAACGAGCAGACCGGCGTCTACCTGCAGGACCAGATGGCGCTCGGCGACTGGCGCTTGCTGCTCGGCGGCCGCTACGACCGCACCGACGACGACACCGCCACCGCGACCTACACGCCGGCCACCGGCCGGACCACGCCGTGGCTGCGCACGCGCCTGAAGAACGAGGCCTTCACCGGCCGCGCCGGCGTGCTGTACGCCGCGCCGGGCGGCTGGTCGCCGTACCTGAGCTACGCCGAATCGTTCCAGCCGCCGACCACCGACATCAACCAGAGCTTCACCCGCACGCCGTTCGACCCGATCAAGGGCAAGCAGTGGGAAGGCGGGGTCAAGTTCCAGCCGTCGGGCTTCGACGGCCTGATCACGCTGTCGGCCTACGACCTGCGCCAGCAGAACATCCTGGTCGACGATCCCGACCCGACCCACGTCAACTGCGGCGCCAGCGGCGCGCTGCGCTGCCAGACCCAGAGCGGCGAAGGCCGCGTGCGCGGGCTCGAACTGGAAGCGCGGGTGACGCCGCTGGAAGGCTTCAGCGTGATCGGCGCGGCCTCGCGCATGGATTCGGAAGTGACCCGCGGCGAAGCCGCGTTGCGCGGCAAGCAATTGGCGCAGGTGCCCGAATGGACCGCGACCGGCTGGCTCGACTACACCTTCCATCAAGGCGCGCTGCAAGGCCTGGGACTGGCCGCGGGCGTGCGCTACAACGGCGAGAGCTACGGCGACAGCGCCAACCTCTACAAGATCCCGTCCTACACCGTGTTCGACGCGGCGATCCGCTACCGCGTCGACAACGGCGAAGGCCCGGCGACGCAGTTCGCGCTGAACATCGGCAACCTCAGCGACAAGACCTATCTCTCGACCTGCGGCAGCGTGGCCTCGTGCTACTACGGCAGCGGCCGCTCCGTGGTCGCAAGCGTGCGGTTGAGCTGGTGACGACTCCCTGTAGGAGCGACGCGAGTCGCGACCGCGGGGCCTCCGTTCGCACCGCACGCCCCGCCGCGCGCCGGCCGCAACGCCGGCCTGCGTGCGATTCCCCGGCTGCCGGCAGGGCCGCGTCGCGGCTTGCGCCGCTCCTACAGGTAGCCAGCCGATGACTGCGCGGCCGGCGATGATGCGCGGCGCGTTGAGCGCCGCCGCGCTGGCGCTGTGCGCGATCCTCGCCCCCGCGCACGCGCAACCCGATCCGAACCAGCGCACCGGCGCGACCGTCGCCGACGCGCCGTCGCGGCATTACCGTTTCGAACGCTTCGTCGTGGCCTCGGCCGACGGGCTCAGGCGCTGGCGGATCCAGCTCGCGATCCCGAAGCGGCGTGCGCCCAAGGACGGCTATCCGGCGCTGTACCTGCTCGACGGCAACGCCGCGCTGATGGAATTCGACGACGCGCTGCTGGCGCGGCTGGCGCAAGGCCGGGCGCCGGTGCTGGCGTTCGTCGGCTACGACAACGACCTGCGCATCGACGCGGCCCAGCGCCGCGACGACTACACGCCCAGCGCGGTCGACGACGGCGCGGGGCAGGGCGCGCGCGGCGGCGGCGCCGGGGCGTTCGCGCGGGTGTTGGTCGAACGGATCCAGCCGCAGGTGCGGCGGCGCGCGCGCATCGACCGTTCGCGCGAAGCCTTGTGGGGCCATTCGCTGGGCGGCTTGTTCGTGCTGGATCTGCTGTATCGCCGCGACGACGCGTTCGCGCAGTGGTTCGCGGCCAGCCCGTCGCTGTGGTGGGACCGCGGCGCGATCCTCGGCGCGCCGGAACGCGGGTTTGTCGAACGCGGACTCGCGCGTCCGGCCAGCCTCGCGATCCTGCAAGGCGAACGCGAGCGCGAGCCGCGCGAAGCCGCGCGCGCTCCGGCCGAGCCCGCCGACCCGCGCGTGGCCGCGCACCGCGCGCGCATCGCCGCGGTGCCGGCCGACGCCGCGCGCCAGCTCGCGCAACGATTGCAAGGCAAGTCCGGGCTCAGCGCGTGCTATCGCGAGTTCGGCGGGCTCGGCCACGGCCCGATGCTGCGCGCTTCGGTGCGCGCGGCGGCGCGGGCGGTGGCGGACGACGCCTCGCCGTGCGCCGGCCAGGACGAAGACGCCGCCGCATCGGCGCGCTGACGCCAACGCCTTCGCAGCGACATCGATGGAACGCTGCATGCGCTGCGATGACGGCGCGCACCGGCTTGTTGGCTCCGCGCCGCGGGCATAAGCTCGCCCGGTCCGCCGACGCGCGGTTGCGGATCGCAGCGCGCGCCGGCGTTTTCGGCCGTCTTGGCCCTCCCACCGGACCCCCTCCATGACCCGTCGCCCGCTTTCCCTGCTCATCGCCGCGCTGCTGGCCGGCGCCGCCGTCTCGGCCTGCTCGCGTCCGCCGGCCGCCGATCAGGCCGCCGCGCCCGCGCCGGCCGCCGCGGCACCCGCACCCGCCGACGCCAAGCCCACCGACACCGCACCGGCGCAGAACGCCGATGTGTTCGCGTTCCGCATCGGCGCGCTGCCAGCCTTCGCGCTCAAGGACGGCGACATCGACGTGGCCAACGACGGCAAGACCCTCGGCGTCGGCCGGCCGCCGGCCGAGGTCGCCGCGCTGCTCAGCGCCGCCGGCCAGCCCACCGACGTGCTGCACCTGAGCATCCAGCCGCTGCTGGTGCGCGCGGGCGAGCGCACCCTGCTGTTCGATACCGGCGCCGCCGATGCCTCGTTCGCCAAGGCCGGCCGCCTGCCGGCCTCGCTGCGCGCCGCCGGCACCGAGCCGGGGCAGGTCACCGACATCTTCATTTCCCACGGCCATCCTGACCACGTCGGCGGCCTGCTCGACCGCGCCGGCGCGCTGGCGTTTCCGAACGCGACCATCCACCTGACTTCGGCCGAATGGGCCTCGCTGAAGGCCGGCGCCGACAACGCCAAGCTGGTCGCGGCGATCGCGCCCAAGGTCCAGACCTTCGAACCCAACGCCGAACTGGTGCCGGGCGTGGTCGCCGCGGTCGCGGTCGACGGCCACACCCCGGGCCACAGCGCCTACCGGATCGGCTCCGGCGCCGACGCGCTGCTCTACATCGGTGATTCGGCGCACCATTCCATCGTCTCGGTGCAGCGCCCGGACTGGACCATCCAGTACGACGGCGACGCGCCCAAGGCCCAGGCCAGCCGCCGCGCGCTGCTTGAGCGCGCCGCGGCCGAGAACCTGCACGTCTACGCCGTGCACTTCCCGTTCCCGGGCCTGGGCCGGTTCAAGGCCGAAGGCGACAGCTTCGTGTGGGTGCCCGACCGCTGAGGCGGCTGAACGCTGGCCTGTGCGCAACGCCGTTTGCCGCACCGCCCGCACACACCGGGCGGCGCGCAGCGGCGACACTGGGCGCCGCGCCCGCTATCGTCGGCGGGCGCGCGTTCCAGGTCAGGAGATCGAAGATGTCAGGGACCCCATCGAGGCCGCGCTCGACGCTGCGGCGGTTGACCACGACGCTGGCGGTCGCCGCGCTGGCCGCGTCGCTCTCGTCCTGTGGGACGGCGGGCGCGCACAATGGCGCGTTGGCCCGCGACGGAATCAAGAAGGAAGCGCCCATGAAAACAGGAGTTTCGCAAATGCTGGAAGAAATCTACGCGTCCCGTAAGCCGGTGCGCTTCGAACAGCTCGACGTCAGCGACGTGGTGCTGCGGCATATTCCGCTGGGCACCGACAAGGCCGCGGTGACGCGCCTGTTCGCGGCTTCGGACAGCTCCAGGATCGTCGAGGACAGCGCCGACAAGCTGGTGGTGCGCGACAACAAGGGCCAGGCCATGCTCGACCCCGACGCGCGTTCGGTGGTGATGACCTTTTCCTTCGACCCGGCCGGCAAGCTCGCCAAGGTCGCCGCCGTGCATCTGAAGAACCAATAAGGGACCGCGCCGCACATGGACGAGAAGATCGAAGTCGGCTACCGCAACATCGGTTCGATCGCGGGCAAGGACTACCACCACAAGTTCCTGCTCTACACCGACAAGAACGGCGAGCAGCACACCATCAGCGGCTGGACCGGCGACGCCAGGCCCGACCTGCCGTACGGGCGCATGCATGTCGAGGCGCCGTTGCGGTACGACAGCAGCAACCCCGACCATCCCGACAACCCCAACGCGACCGGGCAGAAGCAGTACCGCGAGCAGATCGCGACCGGCCCGGACCTGTCCGCGACCTGGAACAAGATGGTCGCCGACGCCCAGAGCAAGAGCGACAAATACCCCTACGACCCGCAGGTGCAGAACTCCAACACCCTGGCCGACAGCGTGCTGCGCGATGCGAAACTGCCGGAGCCGAAGAACGACGGCTTCCTCGGCCATTGGGCGCCGGCCTCGGGCCGGGCGCTGGACGAGTCGGTCAAGCCCAGCGAGCCGGGCCTCGGCAACTCCGGCCGCACCTTCAGCACCAGCGACGTCAAGCCCGACCCCGACCGCGAAGCGCAGCTGCGCGGCGACCCGTACTTCAGGCAGGCCCTGGCCGGCCTGGACAAGCTCGGTCCCGACGCGGGCGTGTACGGCAATCAGCAGGACAAGGAGCGCATCGCCGGCGCGCTGGCGGTCGAGGCGCGCGCGGCCAAGCTGCCGCAGATCCAGGAGGTCGTGCCGAGCCAGACCAACGGCAACGTGTTCGCGGTGTGGAAGAACCCGGGCAACGACGGCGATGTGCTGCGCGCCCACGTCGACAAGAACGAGGCGGTGAAGCAGCCGCTGGCGCCGAATCTGGAGAAGCTCGAGACGGCGGCCCAGCAACAGCGGCAACAACAGCAGCAGGCGCCGGCGCAGGAACAGGCCCAGCAGCAGTCGCAAAGCGGTCAGGAAGCGCCCAGCCGCGGCGCGTTGTCGCGCTGAGCGGGCGTTCGGATGCAGCGGCGCGGCCGCCGCTGCATCCGGCTCGCGGCTTCGGCTGGACGGCCGCCGGTCGGCGCGCCGCGGCCTCGCAAACCGGCTTCAGCCCAGCGGACGCATACGCGGCGCCGGCCGCGACAGCACGTAGCCGGCGCTGACGGCGAACACCAGCCCGACGCACAGCGCGAGCTTCCACGACGGATGCGCGCCCCACCAGAACACGGCGAAACCCAGCGCCATGCCGGCGCCGGCGAAGCATTTGCCCTTGCGCGAGATCGCGCCTTGCTCGCGCCACAGCCGCAGGGTCGGGCCGTAGCGCGGATGCGCGAGCAGGCGCTGTTCCAGCCGCGGCGAACTGCGCGCGAAGCAGGCCACCGCGAGGATCAGGAAGATCGTCGTCGGCATCACCGGCAGCAGCGCGCCGACGACGCCGAGCGCGAGCATCAGCCAGCCCAGGGCGAACCACAGCCAGCGCATCAGCGCCGGTCCCCACGGGCCGGAGCGCCGTCGCTGCGCAGACGGTTCATGCGAACTCTTCCTCGACATGGCCGCGCACGCGCCGGAACGCGGCCTCGGCGCCGGCGACCACGTCGCCTTCCTGCTGCGCATCCAGCGTCGCGCCGTCGAGCGCGGCGGTGAACTGCCGCCAGTGCCGGGCCACGCCGTCGGCAGGCGCGGCCAGGTGGCGGGCGCCGAAGCCGCGGTCCAGGCCGAGCTTCGCGGCCAGCTTGTACAGCACGCTGCCGCCGAGATTCGAGCCCTCGGCCACGTACAGCCAGCCCAGCGCCTGCGCCAGCGGCAGGGCCGCGGCGGCCGGCGCGGTCGCCGGCGGCGGCAGCGGCTGGCCGAGATCGCCGAGGTCGCTGGCGATCTGGCTCAGCCGCCGGCGCGCGTCCAGGCCGGGCAGCAGCGCGTCCAGCGCCGGATCGGCGTAGAGCGCGTCGATGTCGCGATGGAAGCGGTACTGCACGCGCAGGAAGCGGGCGAACCGCTCGCGGCTGGCGAAGATGTCGCCGGCCATGATGCGTCGGTCGAGGCGGTCGTGGGTGGCGTGGGTCGCGGCCTTGAGGCGTTGGCTGCGGCTGGCGGCGAGCGGTGCGGACAGGGCGTCGGGCGCGTTCATTCGGTCGGGTCGGACGGGCGCGGGGCAGGGGCGTCATGGATGAGGACGCCTGTCGCGACGGCGCTCCCAACCCGGGCTTCGCGGTGGCGCATACGCCGCCCGATTGCGCAAAAGCGGCCATCGGGCGCGAGCGGCAAACCGCGCGAGCGGATCCGTCGGGCAGACTCGCCGGATCGGCGTGTCGGGCAAACTCGGCGCCACGGCGCCGTCCGCAAGGGTCGCTTGCGTGCTGCCCGCACGAACCCCCGCGCCAGCAGGACGCGCGACTCCCACGCCCTTTCGCCGCCAGGATCTCGCCATGAACACCCACGAACCGCGCATGAGCAACCTGTTCCGGCAACTGGGCCTGGACGTCGGCGACGAGGCGATCCGCGCGTTCATCCGCGATCATCAGTTGCCGCCCGACGTGACCCTGGCCGAAGCGCCGTACTGGAGCGCCGCCCAGCGCCAGTTGCTGAGCGAGCAGCTCTACGCCGACGCCGCCTGGGCGATCGTCGTCGACCGGCTCAACGAATCGCTGCACGAGGACGCGGCCGCGCGTCGCTGAACGCCCGCCGCGGTCGCGCGGTCGCCGCGCGCTCGGGCGTTCGCGCGCTGCGCTGCGCAAGTCACGCTTCGTCACATGAACGCTCTCGTGGTTACACCGGCGCAAGCTACGCGCAAGCTTCGCCGCCGCAGACTTGCGACAATGGCCGGCGTCGCCGCGGACATCGCGAGTCGCGAAGCGTGAAGCGCGTCACCCGCGGTTGCGGACCCAGCTAACGCCGAGGTGAATTTCCGGCCCGTCCGGAGTTGCCGCAGCGCGTCATGCTGTAGTCCGCCGTGGCTATGATGGCGAACCAGCGAAGGGCCGGCGCGCAGCGCCCGCGCCGTCGGCTGGTTCGGCACACTCTCGTCTCAAAGGAATTGGCCGGATGCGCAGTTGGGTGAAGGTGGGTTTGTGGTTGCTCGCAGCGGTGCTGGTGATCGGTTTGGCGGTCGCGCTGTTGGGACGCGGCAAGGGCCGCAAGCAAGGCAAGGACCCCGACGCCGATGCGCCGGTGCCGGTCACCGTGGTCGCCGCCGGCGTGCAGTCGGTGCCGGTGTTCGTGAACGCGCTGGGCACGGTCAACGCGCTGAATAAAGTCACCGTGGCGCCGCAGATCGGCGGCGAGCTGTTGAGCATCGATTTCCGCGAAGGCCAGGAAGTGAAGCAGGGCGACCTGCTGGCGCGGATCGATCCGCGCACCGCCCAGGCCAGCTACGACCAGGCCGCCGCGTCCAAGCGCCAGAACCAGGCGCAGCTGGCCACCGCGCGTTCGAACTACGCGCGCTCCAACGCGCCGGAGTATCGCCAGTACGTGTCCAAGACCGACCTGGACACCCAGCGCAACCAGGTCGCGCAGCTGGAAAGCGCGGTCGCCGCCAACGATGCGGCGATGCGCCAGGCCCAGGTGCAGTTGCAGTACACCCGCGTCACCGCGCCGATTTCCGGCATCGCCGGCATCCGCAGCGTCGACGTCGGCAACGTGCTCAACGCCGGCACCGCGCTGGTCACGCTGACCCAGGTGCACCCGATCCACGTGCTGTTCAATCTGCCCGAACGCCAGCTGCAAGGCGTGCGCGAGGCGCAGCGCGCCGGGCCGGTGATGGTCGGCGCGCTCGACCGCGGCGACGCGCATGCGCTGACCGCCGACGGCCGCCTCGACGTGGTCGACAACCAGATCAGCGCCGACAGCGGCACCTTCCGCGCCCGCGCCGTGTTCGACAACGCCGACAACGCGCTGTGGCCGGGCCAGTTCGTCAACGTGCGCCTGCGTTTGCGCACGATCGAAAGCGCTCTGGTGGTGCCGGTGCAGGCGGTGATGCGCGGCACCGACAGCGAATACGTCTACGTCGTGCAGGCCGACGACACGGTGGCGATGCGCACGGTCAAGACCGGGGTGGAAGCCGACGGCGACCGGATCCTGGTCGCCTCGGGCCTCAAGGCCGGCGAACGCGTGGTCACCGAAGGCCAGTTCCGGCTCAAGCCCGGCAGCAAGGTCACCGCGCTGGCGCCGGGCGACGCCGGCAAGCCGGCGCCGGCGCCACCGGCGGGCAAGTCCGCCGACCCGTCCGCCCCCGCTGCCGCCGCCAAGGCGCCGCCGGCCGCGTCCGCCGCGCGCTGAGCGCCGGCCGACGCCTGAGCGAGGACCCGCCCGTGGGCTTTTCGACGATCTTCATCCGCCGCCCGGTCGCCACCGCCCTGTTGATGGCGGGGCTGCTGCTGCTCGGCATCCTGGGTTACCGCCAGCTGCCGGTGGCGGCGCTGCCGGAGATCGACGCGCCGAGTCTGGTGGTGACGACCCAGTACCCCGGCGCCAACGCCACCACCATGGCGGCGTTGGTGACCACGCCGCTGGAGCGCCAGTTCGGGCAGATTTCCGGGCTGGAGCTGATGACCTCGGATTCGTCGGCGGGGCTGTCGACGATCACCCTGCAATTCGCGATGGACCGCGACATCGACATCGCCGCGCAGGACGTGCAGGCGGCGATCCGCCAGGCCACATTGCCGCAGTCGCTGCCGTACCAGCCGGTCTACAACCGGGTCAATCCGGCCGATGCGGCCATCGTCACCCTGAAGCTGACCTCCGACACGCGGCCGCTGCGCGAGGTCAACAACTTCGCCGATTCGATCCTGGCCCAGCGCCTGGCCCAGGTGAAGGGCGTGGGCCTGGTGTCGATCGCCGGCAACCTGCGGCCGGCGGTGCGCATCCAGGTCAATCCGGCGCAGCTGTCGAACATGGGCATGACCCTGGAAGACCTGCGCAGCGCGCTGACCCGGGCCAACGTCAACGCGCCGAAGGGCTCGCTCAACGGCAAGACCCAGTCCTACAGCATCGGCACCAACGACCAGCTCGCCGACGCCGCCGACTACCGCCAGACCATCGTCAGCTACAAGAACGGCGCGCCGGTGCGGCTGTCGGACGTGGCCCAGGTCATCGACGGGATCGAGAACGACCAACTCGCGGCCTGGGCCGACGGCAAGTCGGCGGTGCTGCTGGAAGTGCGGCGCCAGCCCGGCGCCAACATCGTCCAGACCGTCGCCGCGATCCGCGACCTGCTGCCGCAGCTGCGCAGCGTGCTGCCGGCCGACGTGCACCTGGACATCTTCTCCGACCGCACCGAAACCATCCGCGCCTCGGTCCACGAGGTGCAGTTCACCCTGCTGCTGACCATCGGCCTGGTCGTCGCGGTGATCTTCGTGTTCCTGCGCCGCTTGTGGGCGACGGTGATTCCGTCGGTCGCGGTGCCGCTGTCGCTGGCCGGCACCTTCGCGGTCATGGCCTTCGCCGGCATGTCGCTGGACAACCTGTCGCTGATGGCGCTGGTGGTGGCGACCGGTTTCGTGGTCGACGATGCGATCGTGATGATCGAGAACATCGTGCGCTACATCGAGCAGGGCAAGAGCGGCAAGGAAGCGGCCGAGATCGGCGCGCGCCAGATCGGCTTCACCGTGCTGTCGCTGACCGTGTCGCTGGTGGCGGTGTTCCTGCCTTTGCTGCTGATGCCCGGCGTCACCGGCCGCCTGTTCCACGAGTTCGCCTGGGTGCTGAGCACCGCGGTGGTGCTGTCGATGCTGGTGTCGCTGACCCTGACGCCGATGATGTGCGCCTACCTGCTCAAGCCCGACGCGCTGCCGGAGAGCGAGGACGCGCACGAGCGCGGCGACGGCAAGCGCACGCTGTGGGCGCGCACGGTCGGCCTATACGAGCGCAGCCTGGACTGGGTGCTGGCGCGGCAGGCGCTGACCCTGGCGGTGGCCGCGGCGGCGGTGGCGCTGACCGTGGTGTTGTACATCGCGATTCCCAAGGGCCTGCTGCCCGAGCAGGACACCGGCCTGATCACCGGCGTGGTCCAGGCCGACCAGAGCGTGGCGTTCGAGCAGATGCAGCAGCGCACCCTGGCGGTGGCGCAGGCGCTGCGCCACGACCCGGCGGTGACCGGCGTGTCGGCCTTCATCGGCGCCGGCAGCATGAATCCGACCTTGAACCAGGGCCAGCTGTCGATCGTGCTGAAGACGCGCGGCGACCGCGACGGCCTCGACGAGATCCTGCCGCGTTTGCAGAAGGCCGCCGCCGGCATTCCCGGCGTCGCGCTGTACCTCAAGCCGGTGCAGGACGTGACCCTGGACACCCGCGTCGCCGCGACCGAATACCAGTATTCGCTGTCCGGCGTCGATTCGGCCCAGGTCGCGGCGCAAGCGGCGCGCATGACCGCGGCGCTGCGCGAGCTGCCGGAACTGGTCGACGTCGACAACAACCTGTCCAGCCAGGGCCGCGCCCTGCAGCTGAGCATCGACCGCGACAAGGCCAGCGTGCTCGGGGTGCCGATGCAGACCATCGACGACACCCTCTACGACGCGTTCGGCCAGCGCCAGATCTCGACCATCTTCACCGAGATCAACCAGTACCGGGTGGTGCTGGAAGTGGCGCCGCAGTTCCGCACCAAGGACGCGTTGCTGGAACAGCTGGCGGTGGCCTCGAACGGCTCCGGCGCGCTGACCGGCAGCAGCGCCACCGGCTTCGGCCAGGTCGCGTCGAGCAACTCGGCGACCTCCACCGGCATCGGCAACCGCGACACTGGCATCCGCGTCGGCGCCGCCGGCATCATTCCGCTGTCGACCCTGGCCGAAGCCAAGGTGGTCAACACGCCGCTGGTGGTCAGCCACCAGCAGCAGTTGCCGGCGGCGACGATCCTGTTCAACGTCGCGCCGGGCTATTCGCTGTCGCAGGCGGTCGAGGCGATCGAACGCGCGCGCGACGAACTGCAGCTGCCGTCGCAGGTGCGCGGCCAGTTCGTCGGCAAGGCGGCCGAGTTCACCGGCAGCCAGACCGACGTGGTGTGGCTGCTGCTGGCGTCGCTGGTGGTGATCTACATCGTGCTCGGGGTGCTGTACGAGAGCTACATCCACCCGATCACGATCATCTCGACCCTGCCGCCGGCCGGCGTCGGCGCTTTGCTGGCGCTGATGGTCTGCGGGCTGAGCCTGTCGGTCGACGGCATCGTCGGCATCGTCCTGCTGATCGGCATCGTCAAGAAGAACGGCATCATGATGGTCGACTTCGCGATCGAGGCGCAGCGCGCCGGCGCCAGCGCGCACGAGGCGATCCGCCGCGCCTGCCTTTTGCGCTTCCGCCCGATCATGATGACGACCCTGGCCGCGTTGCTCGGCGCGCTGCCGCTGGCGCTGGGCACCGGCATCGGCTCGGAACTGCGCCGGCCGCTGGGCCTGTCGATCGTCGGCGGCCTGCTGCTGTCGCAGCTGGTGACGCTGTATACGACGCCGGTGATCTACCTGTACATGGAGCGTTACCAGGATTGGCTGCGGCGCCGGCGCGAAGCGCGCGAGGCGCGCGCGGCGGTGGCGCAGGCATGAGCGCTGCGGGCGAGGGCGGCCACGGCGAAGGCGCGGACGGCCGTCCCGGCGGACGCGAGGACGCCAGCGGCTGGAACCTGTTCGCGCCGGTGATCCGCCGCCCGATCGGCGCCTCGCTGATGGGCCTGGGTCTGGTCCTGGCCGGGCTGTGGTCGTTCGTCATGCTCGGCGTGGCCGCTTTGCCGCAGCTGGATTTCCCGGCGGTGGTGGTGTTCGCGCAGATGCCCGGCGCCAGCGCGCAGACCATGGCCGCGACGGTGATGACGCCGCTGGAGCGGCACCTGGGGCGCATCCCCGGGGTCAAGAACATTTCCGGCACCGCCAACGAGAACAGCGCGCAAGTGCAGATCATGTTCGAGTTCGGCATCAACGCCGACTCGGCCGCGCGCGACGTGCAGGCGGCGATCAACGCGGCGATGTCCGACCTGCCCGCGGGCATGCCGTCGCCGCCGCAATACTTCAAGTTCGACACCTCGCAGCTGCCGGTGCTGCTGGTGACGATGACCTCCAGGACGCTGTCGTCCGACCAGTTGTACGAAGTCGCCGACAGCCTCGCCAAGCCGGTCATCGCGCGGGTCTCCGGCGTGGCCACGGTGCAGCTGTCCGGCGGTTCCCCGCGCGCGGTGCGGGTCGAGCTCGACGACCGCGCGCTCGCCGCCAAGGGCCTGACCGCGAACGAAGTGCAGAACGCGCTGACCGCGGCCAACGTGACCTCGGCGCTCGGCGAAGTGCGCGACGGCCCGCAGCGGCTGCTGCTGACCACGACCGCCTCTTTGCACCGCGCCGCCGACTTCGCCGGCCTGGTGGTGGCGGTGCGCGACCGCGCGCCGATCCGGCTGGCCGACGTGGCCAGGATCTTCGACGGCCAGGAAGACGAGCACCAGGGCGCCTGGTTCAACGGCGAGCGCACCGTGGTGCTGCAGATCAGCAAGCGCCCGGACGCCAACGCGGTGGCGACGGTCGAGGCGATCCGCGCCGCGCTGCCGGGCCTGGGCCGGATCGTCCCGGCCGACGTCGGCATCCATCCGATCTTCGACCTCACCGAAACCACCAAGTCGGCCCTGCACGAAGTCGAATTCACCCTGATGCTCAGCGTGGTCATGGTGGCGCTGGTGATGCTGCTGTTCCTGCGCCGGGTCGGCCCGACCCTGATCGCGATGGCGAGCGTGCCGCTGTCGCTGGCCGGCGCGTTCATCGCCATGTATTTCATGGGCTTCTCGCTCAACACCTTCTCGCTGATCGCGCTGGTGCTGGCGATCGGCTTCGTCGTCGACGACGCCATCGTGGTCATCGAGAACGTGGTGCGGCACATGGAGTTCGGGCAAAAGCCGCTCGAGGCCTCGCTCAACGGCACCCGCGAGATCGGCTTCACCGTGGTCTCGATCACCTTGTCGCTGGTCGCGGTGTTCGCGCCGATGGTGTTCGGCAACAACATGTTCGTGACCCTGGTGCGCGAGTTCGCGGTGACCCTGGTGGTGGCGATCGTGGTCAGCGCGGTGGTCTCGCTGACGGTGACGCCGGCGCTGTGCGGCAAGTACCTGCGCCACGATGCGGGCCCGACCGCGGACGATCCGCGTTTCTTCGCCCGGCTCGAACGCCGCCTGCACCGCTGGGACGACGCGGCGCTGGAGCTGTACCGGCGCATGCTGGTGTGGTCGATGCGCCATCGCCGCCTGATGCGCTGGCAGCCGATCAGCCTGATCGTATTGACCGGCGCGCTGGCCGCGGCGGTGGCGATGACCGCCGGCGGCTCGGTCATGCCGGACGAAGATCTCGGCATGATGGACGTGTCGGTGCGCACCGACGCCAACGTCGCGCCGGAACTGTTCGCCGCGCGCGTGCGCGAAGTCGCCGCGGTGGTCCAGGCCGACCCGGCCGTGGCCGACGTCACCACGATTCTCGGCGGCGGCGACCTCGGCGCGGGCGAGAGCGGCACCGCCAGCCTGTTCGTAGACCTGAAGCCGGCGCGCGAGCGCAAGGTCGGGGTGAACGAAGTGGTTGAACGGCTCAACAAGCGCTTCAAGCCGGTCGCCGATGTCGAGGTGGTGCTGAACTCGGTGCAGTTCTTCGGCGGCGGCGAGGGCGGGCGCGGCAGCGGCGGACAGTACAAGCTGCAACTGACCAGTTCCAGCGGCAGCAGCCTGCAGGACGTGACCCTGCGTCTGGCCCAGCGCCTGCGCGCATTGCCGCAGTTGCGCGACGTCGGCACCAGCTTCGACAACGTCGGCAAGCAGCAGTCGATCACCGTCGACCGCCAGGCCGCCGCGCGCCTGGGCCTGTCGGTGGCCGAGGTCGACGACGCGCTGTACAACGCCTTCGGCCAGCGCCCGGTGTCGCTGATCTATTCGGACATCAACCAGTACCGGGTGGTGCTGACCTCCGCGCGCGCGCGCGGGTCGGGCCCGGAGCAGTTGCTCGACACCTACGTGCGCACCGGGCAGGGCGGCATGGTGCCGCTGTCGGCGATCGCCACCATCGCCCCGGCGATCACCCCGACCAAGGTCTCGCACTACAACCAGCTCGAAGCCTCGACCATCAGCTACAACCTCAAGCCCGGGGTCAGCCAGGTCGACGGCATCCGCGCGGTCGACGACCTGATCGGGCGCACGCCGCTGCCGCCGGGCGTGCAGAAGGAATACTCGGGCTCCAACCAGAAGCTGATCGAGGCCGCCGGCGGCGCCGCGCTGATGCTGGTCAGCGTGATCGTGCTGATGTACGTGCTGCTCGGCATCCTCTACAACAGCCTGTTCCACCCGCTGGTGATCCTGTCGACCCTGCCGGCGGCGGGCATGGGCGCGTTCCTGGCGATGCTGGTGACCCAGACCCAGCTGACCCTGATGTCGGTGATCGCGGTGCTGATGCTGATCGGCATCGTCAAGAAGAACGCGATCATGATGGTCGACTTCGCCCTGGTCGCCGAACGCGAGCGCGGCATGAACGCGGTCGATGCGATCACCGAGGCGGCGCTGGTGCGGTTCCGGCCGATCGTCATGACCACGATGGCGGCGATGGGCGCGGCGCTGCCGCTGGCGATCGGCTTCGGCGCGGGTTCGGAAATGCGCCAGCCGTTGGGCATCGCGATTCTCGGCGGGCTGTTGGTGTCGCAGCTGCTGACCTTGTTGAGCACGCCGGCGATCTATCTGTGGCTGCACGACCGGGGCCAGCGCAAGGCCGACAAGCGCGCGCGGCGCGCGCAGGCCGCGGCGAATCCGGCGCAGGCGGGCCGCGGCTGGTTCGCGCGCTTGCGGCCGTGGCGGCGGGCGTAAGCCGCGCGGCCGACGCCGGTGCGCCGGCGCTGAGGCGTCGCTGAAGCGGGCGCGCGGTGCGCGCGGGCTAGTACGGCTGCGGTCCGTCGAAGGCGTTGCGCGAACGCAGGGCTTCGATGCTGTCCGGCGCCAGCCACAGCAAGGTATTGAGGTAGTCGTCGAGACAGTCGATCAAGGCCTGCCGCGGGCCTTGTCGCCACGCGTCGGAGCCGTAGAAGGCGTCCTGCTGCGCGGTCAGCTCAGCGCGGTCGGCATAAGCGCGGATCAGGCAGAAACTTTCGTGCTCGTGGTCGCTGCGGCCGAACGCGACCACGTCCATGCCGCTGGCGCGCACCATCGGCAGCGCGGCGGCCATCGCCGCGACGAAGCGTTCGGCGTGGCCGGGCTTGAGCTTGTAGGTGCGGATCTCGACGAGGCGGGCGCTGGGTTCGGTCGGCGGCATGGCGAGGCGCTCGGGGCGGGATAGGGGGCGATCCGGTGGTTGGCCGGGCAAGCACTATACGTCGCGGCGACGGCGGGATCTTCGTTGCGACCGGGCGCCGGCTGCGCATCGTGCGTTCGCGGCGCGCATCGCAAAAGCCGATGGCGCTCACAGTTCATTTGCGTCGCGCTGCGCGCATCGCAATCTCCACACAGTTCCATGCGGCGCCGGGTTTCATGCAATGCGAACGCCTCGGTGTATCGTGCGCCCGCGGCAACAGCGCCGCGCATATGTCGAAGGAGAGTTCGATGCACCGCATCAAGCTGATCGCGTTGGGCGTTCTGCTGGCCGCATCCGCCAGCACCGGCGCCGCCACTCAATCGCAGGGTTGCTTCTGTTCGACCATCTACTACAACGACGCCGGCGCCGTGGTCGGCGTGCGTCAGCCCGCCAGCTGCGGCGACACGGGCTATGGCGAAGTGACCAAGAAATACAAGGTGGTCGCTGGCTGCGTCATGTAATCCGCATCCTGTTTCAATCAGCGAATTCGCTTCGCCACCCTCGCAGCCGCCCGGACCTTCCGGGCGGCTGCGTCGTTTCGGCGCGGCCGCGTCATTGGTACAGCGCCACCGACTGCCGTCCGGTCAGCACGCGCTGGCCGGATTCGTCCCAGATCTCCATGTCCTGCACCGAGCAGCCGTGCGCGGCGTGCTGGCTGAAGGAGCGCAACAGGAACCAGCGCCGCGCGGTCGGCGCGGCGAGCACTTCGAAATTCCAGACGATCGAGCTGACCGGCGCCATCTGGGTGAAGCTGGCCAGCGCCGCCGGCGGCAACGCGTCGGCGAGCGCGACCAGCGACACGTCCGGGTCCACGCCGCTGTCGTCGAGGTGGCGGACCCAGGCGACGAACTCGGGATTCGCCGCGCCCGACGCCGGCGCCGAGCCGCCTGCCAGGCGCACGTCGAAATTGCCGAGAAAGCGCGGCGCCAGTTCGTGCATCGGCAGGCGCGGGCATTCGGCCGGCGGGCGCACCGTCGGGCGTTGCGAGAAATCGTGGGCGATGCGGCTCGCGCGCGGCTGCGCGAACACGAACAAGGCGCGCAGCGCGGGCTCGCCGTCGCTGCTGGCCTCCACGTCGGCCGACAGCGAGGACTTGCCCTGGCGCAGCACCCGCGCCTGGAAGCGCAAAGCGCCGGACGCGGGGCCGACGAAGGCCACCTGCGCGGCGCGCAGCGACGGCAGCCCCAGCGGCGCGGCGCGGACCGCGGCGCGCAGCGCCAGCGCGGCGGTGAGCCCGCCGTAGACCGTGCGGCCCTGGAACCACTGCGGCGGCGGCAGGATCTCGCTGTCGGGCTCGAAGGTTTCGATCAATTCGGAAAACGAAAGCATCGCGCAACTCCGGAACGTTCGATGTCGCAGTGGTGGCGGTGTCGCGGTGCGCAGCGCCGGAGCGGCCAGCATAGCCTCGTCGGGCCGGCGCGACGGCGCGCGCGGCGGCGCGTTTTTGTGCGTTCGCAATATCGCCGCGCGCAGCGGGCGGCTTGCCGACTTTGGCGTCGGCGATCGAACGATCACGATTCATGCGACGCGCGGCGCGTCGAGCGACCGACCCGCGCGGCCGCGCCGTTGCGCGCGACTTCTTCGATTTGACAGCGTGTCGAACGCCTGTCTAGAGTGCGGCGGTGGTCTCTCCGGCAATCCAACGCAATGCGGATCCGTTCGCATGGAAGGCCGCGCCTCAGCGACACGCAACAAGGCAAGCGTCAGAAATCGGTGCCCGGGTGCGGCGTGATTTCGGAACAGGGAACGGCCGTGGGCTGGGCGACATCCAGTAATCAGGGAGGACACACCATGCAAGACAACGATCTGATCAAGGGCTGGCTGACCGGCTCGGCCAACGTCGGCGGCTTCGACAATCCGGCCGGCCCGCTGTTCCTGGAAGGCGAAAACGCGGTCGAAGACGCGATGCGGGCGCCGATCACCCATTCGACGTCGGTTTCCACCTGTCCCAGCGGCCGTTGCATCTGCTGCATCTGATGCGGCCCCGCGGCAGGCGGCGCACGCGTCGCCTGCCGCGATCGCTGCGGCGCATCGCGCCGTACGCGCCCCGACCTTTTTCCGCGCCATCGACGCCGCCCGCGGCGCATCGATCGCAAGCCCGTAGCCGAGACCGCACACGATGGCCGCAAGCCGCATGGACGAGGGCTTCGGCCCGATCATCGATCATTTCGTCGCCGCGCAGAACGACGCATTCGCCGCGCGCCTGGCCGCGCACGACTGGGACGCCGACGAAGCCGCGCTGATCCGCGCGACCGCGGCGCAGGCGCTGTACGCCAACGCGCGGCTCAAGCTCAACCGGGTGCTGCTGCTGGAACTGCATGCGGCCCAGCACAGCGGCGAACTCGAAGGCGACGATGCGCAGCGCTTCGCCCAGTTCGTCGCGCGCGCGCAAACGCCGGAATTCGCCGTCCATCTCGAACGCCGCTATCCGCCGCTGCTGACGCGGCTGCGGCGGACCCTGGAACTGCAAAGCGCGGCGATCCAGAGCCTGGCCGCGCGCATCCGCGCCGACCGCGCGCTGCTGTCGCAATGGAGCGGCCGCGAGCTCGGCCGCCTGCTGCGCATCGGCCTGGGCGAGGGCGACCTGCACGATGGCGGCCAGACCGTGGCCAAGCTCGGGTTCGCCGGCGGCCAGTTGATGTACAAGCCGCGTTCGCTGCGCATCGACGCGGTGCTCGACGGTTTCCTCGCCAAGGTCTTCGGCGACGCGCAGCGCATCCGCGTGCCCGACGTGCTCGATCGCGGCGACTACGGCTGGGCCGCGTTCGTCGAGCACCGCTATTGCGACGGCGACGCCGAGCTGCGCGATTTCTACCGCCGCCTCGGCCATTGGCTGGCGGTGCTGCGGGTGCTCGGCGGCACCGACATCCATCTGGAGAATCTGGTCGCGTCGGGCCCGGTGCCGTACGTGGTCGATGTCGAAAGCCTGTTCGCGCCGGTGCGTCCGGCGGCGCCGTCGAAGTACGGCCCGGCCTACGATCAGGCCCAGGAGCTGATCCAGAACTCGGTGCTGCGCACCGGCATCGTGCCGTTCCGCTCGCCGGTGCTCGGCTTCGGCCGCGCCGACCTGTCCGCGGCCGGCTCGCTGCCGGGCGAGCAGCCGCAGTTGCAGGTGCCGGTGATCGTCGGCGACGGCACCACCCAGGCGCGGGTGCAGATGATGGAGGCGGAGCTGTCGGCGTCGCAGAACCATCCCAGCGCGAACCCGGACGTGTCGCGTTACTGGGACCAGATCAGCGACGGCTTTATCGATGCGTCGCGGCACTTGCGCGCGCTCGACGCCGAAGGCGCGCTGGCGCCTTGGCTCGCCGCGTTCGAAGGCAGCCGCGCGCGCGATGTGCGCCGGCCGACCCAGGTCTATGTCGAAGTCGGGCGCATGCTCTGGCATCCGGCCTCGCTGCACGAGGAGGACAAGGCGATCGAACGCGCGCAGGCGCTGTTCTCGCGCAGCCCGTCGGCGGTCGCGCCGTCGCCGCAGCAGATCGCCGAGGAGATCGACGCACTGCGGTTCGGCGACATTCCGGCCTTCGTCGAACCGCTGAGCGCGGCGCGCATCGGCGAGACGCTCGACGAGTGGCGGCGCATGCGCATCGAACTGGAGGAAATGATCATCCGCAGCTCGCTGGTGGTCACCCAGCTCAACAGCGAGACCGACGGGCCGAGCGAGCGCGACAGCCGCTCGCATTACGCGCGCCGGCCGCACCGCGAGAATCTCGACGCGCGCCGGCGCGCGCTCGCCGCCGACACCATGCAACGCTTGCTTCGATTGTCGGTGCATGCCGCCGACGGCTCGGCCACCTGGATTTCGCCCGAAAGCTTCGGCGGCGAAGGCTGGCATGTGCAGCCGCTCGGCGCGGACGCGTACTTCGGACTCGGCGGCGTCGCGGTGACCTTGGCCGGCTATCGGCACGAAGTCGCGCACGGGCGCGCCGATGCGGTCGACGGCGTCGACGCCGCGCTGGAAGGCGCGCTGCTGGCGATGCGCCGGCAGACCCGCGCGGAGGCCTCGGCGGTGGTCGGCGGCTTCAACGGCGACGGCAGCCGGATCTGGGCCTGGCTGGTCCTGCACGACCTGCTGGGCCGGCCGGAATTGCTCGACGACGCGGTCGCCTGCGCGCAGCAGCTCGAACGCATCGGCTTCGCCGAAGAACCGTTCCTCGACATCACCGGCGGCAGCGCCGGCGCGATCGTGCCGTTGCTGGAACTGGCCCGTGCCAGCGGCGATCCGCGCTGGCTGGCGTTGGCCGCCGACGCGGCGCGGCGGCTGGAAGCGACCGCGCTGCGCGACGAACGCGGCGCTTATTGGCTGTCGCCGGCGTTTCCCGACCCGATCGGCGGCTTCGGCCACGGCGGTTACGGCATGGGCTGGGCGCTGGCGCGGCTGGCCGACAGCGACGCCGGCAGCGCAGACGAACGCCGGCGCTGGCGCGAGCTGGCCGCGGCGGCGTTCGCGTTCCAGGACGCCTCGTTCGATCCGGCCAGCGGCAACTGGCACGACGTGCGCATGGTCGACAGCGTCAACTTCCCGACCTGGTGCAACGGCGGCGTCGGCATCGGACTGGCCGCGGCCGACGTGTATGCGCGCAGCGGCGACGCGGCCGCGTTGCGCGACCTGCGCCGCGCGGCGGCGCTGACGCGCGGGCAGTGGGGCCTCACCCACACCTTGTGCCATGGCGATTTCTCGCAATGGGAACTGCTGGTGCGCGCCGCCGCGCTGGATCCGCAAGGGTGCGCCGGCGATCGCGAAGCCTGCACCGCCGAGGTGGTGTCCGGGATCGAGGAGCACGGCATCGTCGGCGGCGTCACCCGCAAGGCGTTCACGCCGGGGCTGATGACCGGGCTGGCCGGCGCGGTGCACGGCCTGCTCCGCATGCATCCGCACTGCGACCTGGCCTCGCCGCTGTTGCTGGAATGCCGGCGCCAGGCGCCGCTGCGCGCCGTGGCCGCGCCCGACGCGCAGGCGCTCGCGCTCTCGTAATCGCGGCCGCGCAGGGCAGGGCGCGCGGTCGCGCACCGCCCCTGTGTTCGGCGAGCGCGCGCCGCCGCCGCGATCGTGCGGCGGCGCATTGCGCAAGTCCGTGGCGCCGACTCGCGCACGGCACTGCGAATCCAGCGTCCGCCATCGCGGCCCGGCGCGCAGCGATGCGCGGCAGCGCGCGATGCGAATCGATGCCGATGCGGCGCCAGCACGAACCCTCGCCGCAACGCAAGCCGGCGCGTCGGCGTATGCGAACGCGACGACGCTTCAAACGCAATCGCCGTCGCACAACCGCCGATTTGTCTCCGGATCGTAAAAAATTTTCCGCATCGATAAACCCGGCCGCGATTAACGCGACGCGCTGTGCGGAACGGTCCGCGAATGACAAACATCAGTTGACGGGAAATCCCCGGTTGAATGGTATCGGCAGCTTGTCGAAACCCACCGCATATTCGCGTTCATCCGATTCATTTGAATCGAGCACCGCCATCGCGATGCATCGATAGCGAAACACTTTCGCAACATGACAAACATCATGGCGCGTTCGAATGCGACGCCGCGTCGCGCGCGTTTATCGCGATTTTCCCCTGGAAAACAGGGTTATTCGATTGCGTCGAGGCGCGCGGAGAATGGTCTCTTATGCGCAGCGAGTCGCGCATCGGTTCGCATTCGTTGTGCAGATGATGCGAACTTGTTGGACTCCTTGACCGCAATCACACGCGCACTGCGAGTGGAATAAACAAACCGGAGAGAGATCACACAACAGTCGCTGCCATCTCTTTATATTTAATTCCGAAGAGCGCAAGGTTCCGCATAGAAATACATCCGTCGGACGGGAATTCGCCGCCGCACTCGCCGTCTCCACCGCGCTCCGGGCGATGCGTTGCTCCGTCATAACAAGCATCAGATAGACGTCTCATCTTCCGGGGCGCTTTTGCCGGGCCCGCGGTTGTTTTCATGCGCGCCGCGCTCATGCGCGGATTTATCACGGACCGATCGCCTGCATTCGCATGCTTTATGCACAAGACACTGTCATGTAGCCCCTCACATCATTGACGCCACGCGTTCGCGCGGCCGTCGCATATCCATCGCCATCGAACCGGGGGCACCGCCTCCTGGATTCGTGCGCGCGATTTTCGGCTGAGCGGCCTTTTTTTGCCGAAAAACGCGGCGCATTCCGCATTCCCGAACAGATCGACCACCCGTCGCAACCCGTGCTACTCGCCAGTGCGGCAATGCGGCGCGACCACATGAAGGGACACCGATGAGAACGGACCACACCCGTCGCAGCGACAACGCTCCGGCCGCCCCGATCGTCAACCGTCACTCCCTGGACGCGCATCTGTGCGCGCACGAACTGTTCGAGCGTCGCGCCGCATCGGCGCCGTCGAGCGTGGCGATCCGCCAGGACGGATGCGAGCTCAGCTACGGCGAACTCAACGCGCGCGCCAATCGTCTGGCGCGGCATCTGCGCGCGCTCGGCGTCGCCGCCGACGATCGCGTCGCCCTGCGCATGCCGCGCGGCGCCGAGCTGATCGTGGCGATGCTGGCGACGGCGAAGGCCGGCGCCGCGTACCTGCCGCTGGATCCGGCCTATCCGCCGGAACGGCAGAGCTACATGCTCGCCGACAGCGGCGCCAAGCTGCTGCTGACGCTGGGCGAGGACGAGGACGCGGGCGCGTCGCCGCCGCGGATCGCGCTCGACGCCGCGCAGCGTCCGTGGGAGCGCCTCGACGGCAGCGACCTGTCCCGCGTCGAAAACGGCCTCGCCCCCGAGCATCTGGCCTATGTGATCTACACCTCCGGCTCGACCGGCCAGCCCAAGGGCGTGATGGTCGAACACCGCAATCTGCGCAACCTGATCGACTGGCATTGCGATGCGTTCCCGCTCGAACCCGGCGAGCGCAGCGCCTGCGCGGCCGGTCTGGCGTTCGACGCCTGCACCTGGGAAATCTGGCCGCCGCTGTGCATGGGCGCGACCTTGGTGCTGGCGCCGGCAGCGGCGTCGGCCGATCCGATGCAGTTGCTGCAATGGTGGCAATCGCAGGAACTGCACAGCGGCTTCCTGGTCACCGCGCTGGCCGAGATCGCGCTCAAGCGCGGCGCCGCGAGCGGGCCGCTGCGCCGGCTGCTGACCGGCGGCGACCGCCTGAGCCGGCTGCCCGACGCGCCTTTGCCGTTCGAACTGATCAACAACTACGGCCCGACCGAAACCACGGTGGTCGCGACCTCCGGCGCGTTGCGCGCCGACGACGCGACCCTGCACATCGGCCGGCCGATCGCCAACACCTCGATCTATCTGCTCGACGAAAACGGCAACGAGGTGACGCGCGGTTCGCCCGGCGAAATCCATATCGGCGGCGCCAGCGTCGCGCGCGGTTACCTCAACCGTCCCGAGCTGACGGCGGAACGCTTTCTCGCCGACCCGTTCGCCGGCGGCGAACGCGCGCGCATGTATCGCACCGGCGATCTCGCGCGCTGGCTGCCCGACGGCAATCTCGAATTCCTCGGCCGCAACGACGATCAGCTCAAGATCCGCGGCTTCCGCATCGAACCCGGCGAGATCGAGGCGCTGCTGCGCGCGCTGCCGGGCATCGACGAGGCGGTGGTGCACGCGCGCGAAGTGCGTCCCGGCGACAAGCGCCTGGTCGCTTACCTGACCGGCGATCGCATCGCGCCGGCCGCGCAGCTGCGCGGCGCGTTGGCCGCGCAGCTGCCCGAATACATGGTGCCGGCGGCGTTCGTGATCCTGGAGCGTTTGCCGCTGACGCCGAACGGCAAGCTCGACCGTCAGGCGCTGCCGGCGCCGGCGCAGGACGCTTACGTCCAGCGCGCCTACGCGCCGCCGCAAGGCGAAACCGAAACCGCGCTGGCGCAGATCTGGGCCGAGTTGCTGCAAGTCGAGCGGATCGGCCGCGACGATCACTTCTTCGAATCCGGCGGCCATTCGCTGCTGGCCGTGCAGTTGATGGAACGCATGCGCGACCGCGGCCTGTACGCCGACGTGCGCAGCCTGTTCGCCGAGCCGACCCTGGCCGCGCTGGCGCGCGCGGTGGAACAGGCGCGCCAGCGCGACTGGCGCGAAGTCGAGGTGCCGGCGAACCGGATTCCGGCCGGCTGCACGCGGCTGACGCCGGACATGTTGCCGCTGGTGACGCTGGACGAGGCGCAACTGGCGCGCATCGTCGAAACCGTCGACGGCGGCGCCGCCAACATCCAGGACATCTACCCGCTGGCGCCGTTGCAGGAAGGCATCCTGTTCCACCACCTGCTGAACGAGCAGGGCGATCCTTACCTGTTGTCGACCACCTTGGCGTTCGACTCGCGCGAGCGCCTGGACGGGTTCGTGCGCGCGATGCAGACCGCGATCGACCGACACGACATCCTGCGCACCGCGGTGCTGTGGGAAGGCTTGAGCGAGCCGGTGCAGGTGGTGTGGCGCAAGGCGACGTTCGCGGTCGATACGCTGGCCTTCGACGGCGCCGACGTCGAAGCGCAACTGCGCGCGCATACCGATCCGGCGCAGTACCGCCTGGACGTGCGCTGCGCCCCGCAGATGCGCGGTTTCGCCGCGTTCGACGCCGCCGGCCAGCGCTGGCTGCTGACGCTGTTGCAGCATCACCTGATCATGGACCACGTCACCAGCGACCTGCTGATGCAGGAACTGGCCTGGATCCAGGGCGGCCGCGAAAGCGAACTGCCCGAACCGGTGCCGTTCCGCGACTTCGTCGCCCAGGCGCGCCTCGGCGTCAGCGTGCAGGAGCACGAGGAGTACTTCCGCCGCATGCTCGGCGAGGTCGAAGAACCGACTGCGCCGTTCGGCCTCAAGGACGTGCAGGGCGGCGGCCAGGACATCCGCGAAACCCAGCGCCCGCTCGGCGCGGCGTTGTCGCAGCGCATTCGCGCGCAAGCCAAGGCGCTCGGCGTCAGCGCCGCGAGCCTGTTCCACTGGGCCTGGGGTCAGGTGCTGGCCAAGACCACTGGCCAGGACGAGGCGGTGTTCGGCACGGTGCTGTTCGGCCGCATGCACGGCGGCTCGCGCGCGGACCGCGCGATGGGGTTGTTCATCAACACCTTGCCGGTGCGCGTGGGCCTGGGCGAGATCGGCGTACGCGACGGCGTGCTGGCCACTCACGCCAGCCTGTCGCAACTGGTCTGGCACGAGCATGCGCCGCTGGCGTTGGCGCAGCGTTGCAGCGCTTTGCCGGCGTCGACGCCGCTGTTCTCGGCGCTGTTGAACTACCACTACAGCGCCGGCGCGCTCGGCATCGATCTGGAACTGGGCTGGGGCGAGGGTGTGGAACTGCTCGCGTTCAAGGAGCGGACCAACTACGCCTTCAATCTGTCGGTCGACGATCCGGGGCAGGGCGCGGAGTTCGGCCTGGGCCTGCAGATCGTCGCCGGCGTCGACGCCGAGCGCATCTGCGATTACCTGCAACGCGTGCTGGAGCAGGCGGTGGACGCGCTGGAACAGGCGCCGGACACCGAAGCCTGGAAGATCGACCCGCTACAGCCCGCCGAGCGCGAGCGGCTGCTGCGCGAGCGCAACGCGACCGCGCGCGAGTACCCGCGCCACGACGGCGCGCACCGCGCGTTCGAGCGCTGGGCCGCGCGAACGCCGGACGCGGTGGCGCTGGAGCAGGACGGCCGCTTGCTGAGCTACGCCGAGCTGGATGCGCGCGCGCAGCGGCTGGCGCGGCGTTTGCGCGCGTTGGGCGTCAGCACGAACGATCGGGTCGCGCTGGTGCTGCCGCGCAGCGCCGAGCTGGTGACCGGCATGCTCGCCGCGCTCAAGGCCGGCGGCGCCTATGTGCCGATGGATCCGGCCTATCCGCCGGAACGGCTGGGCTATCTGCTCGCCGACAGCGCGCCCAAGGCGGTGCTGACCCTGAGCGGACTGCGCGCGCAGCTCGCGCTGGACGCAGCGGTGCCGATGCTGGAACTCGACCGCGACGACAGCGGCGAGGAAACCACCGACGCCGTCAGCGTCGACGGCGCCGACCTGGCCTACGTGATCTACACCTCCGGCTCCACCGGCCAGCCCAAGGGCGTGATGGTCGAACACGATCAACTCGCCAATCTGGTCGGCTGGCATTGCGAGACCTTCCCGCTGCAACCGGGCGAACGCACCGCCAGCATGGCCGGCGTGGCGTTCGACGCCTGCACCTGGGAAGTGTGGCCGGCGCTGAGCATGGGCGCGACCCTGGCGCTGCCGCCGCAGGCCGCGGCCGGCGATCCGATGCAGCTGTTGCAGTGGTGGCAAGCGCAGCAGGTGCACAGCGGCTTCCTGGTCACCGCGCTGGCCGAAATCGCGCTGAGCCGGCTGCAGCCGGGCCAGGCGCTGCGCAGCCTGCTGACCGGCGGCGACCGCCTGAGCCGCCTGCCCGAAGCCGATCTGCCGTTCGCGCTGGTCAACAACTACGGCCCGACCGAAACCACGGTGGTGGCGACCTCCGGCCGCCTGCGCAGCGACGATGCGACGATCCACATCGGCCGCCCGATCGCCAACACCGCGATCTATCTGCTCGACGCGCACGGCCTGCCGGTGCCCGACGGCGTCGCCGGCGAAATCTGGATCGGCGGCGCCAGCGTCGCGCGCGGCTATCTCAACCGCCCCGAGCTGACCGCCGAGCGCTTCCTCGCCGATCCGTTCGCCGGCCGCGACGGCGCGCGCATGTACCGCAGCGGCGACCTCGGCCGCTGGCTGCCCGACGGCAACCTCGAATTCCTCGGCCGCAACGACCATCAGATCAAGCTGCGCGGCTTCCGCATCGAACTCGGCGAGATCGAAGCGCAGCTGGCGCGGCTGCCCGGCGTCAGCGAGGTCGCCGCGCACGTGCGCGAGGACGCCGCCGGCGACAAGCGACTGGTCGCCTATCTGGTCGGCGAATCGCTGCCGGCGGCCGCGCAACTGCGCGATGCGCTGGCGCGCGAGCTGCCCGACTACATGGTGCCGACCGCGTTCGTGACCCTGGAGCGCCTGCCGCTGACCGCCAACGGCAAGCTCGACCGCCGCGCCTTGCCGGCGCCGCAGGACGAGAACTACGCCCACCGCGCCTATGAAGCGCCGCAAGGCGAAATCGAAAGCGAGCTGGCGCAGATCTGGGCCGAGCTGCTGCGGGTCGAACGGGTCGGCCGTCGCGACGATTTCTTCGACCTCGGCGGCCATTCGCTGCTGGCGATGCGGCTGCTGTCGCGGATCGGCCAGCGCCTGAACCTCGAAGCCTCGCTGCCGCAGTTGTTCGCGACGCCGGTGCTGGCCGACTTCGCCGCCGCGCTGGCCTCGTCGCAGGCCGGCGCGTTGCCGGCGCTGAGCGCAGGCCCGCGGCCGGACGCGCTGCCGCTGTCGTTCGCCCAGCAACGGCTGTGGTTCGTCGCCCAGATGGGCGAGGAGGCCAACGCCGCGCACAACATCCCGCTCGGCCTGAGCCTGCGCGGCGACTTGAACGAGCCCGCGCTCGACGCGGCGCTGAGCCGGATCGTGCAGCGCCACGAAGCGCTGCGCACGCGCTACGAGCGCGTCGACGGCCAGCCGGTGCAGCGCATCGAAGCGGCCGGCGGATTCGCGCTGAGCCGGCACGACCTGTCCGGCGCCGCCGATCCGCAGGCCGAACTGCAGCGCCACGCGCTGGAAGAAGCGCGCGCGCCGTTCGACCTGGAGCGCGCCGCGCCGGTGCGCGGCCGGCTGCTGCGGCTCGGCGCGCACGATCACGCCTTGCTGCTGACCCAGCACCACATCGCTTCCGACGGCTGGTCGATGGGCGTGCTGATCGACGAGCTCGGCGCGCTGTACCGCGCCTACGCCGACGGCGTCGCCGCGCACGAGGACCCGCTGCCGCCGCTGCCGGTGCAGTACGCCGACTACGCGCTGTGGCAGCGCGGCTGGCTCGACGGCGACCTGCTGCAACACCAGCAGGACTACTGGCGCGAGCACCTGCGCGCCGCGCCGGACCTGCTGGAACTGCCGACCGACCGGCCGCGCCCGGCGGTGCAGGAACACGCCGGCGACCGCCGCCGTTTCAGCCTCGACCCGGCGCTGACGCGCGAGCTGCACGCCTTCAGTCATCGCCACGGCACGACCTTGTACATGACCCTGCTCGCGGCCTGGGCGGCGCTGCTGGGGCGGTTGTCGGGGCAGCAGGACCTGGTCGTCGGCACGCCGATGGTCAACCGCAACCGCACCGAGCTGGAACCGCTGATCGGCCTGTTCCTCAACACCCTGGCGCTGCGCTTCGACCTGTCCGGCGACCCCAGCGTGGCCGCGTTCCTGGCCCAGGTGCGCGACACCGCGCTGGCCGCGCAGGCCAACAAGGACCTGCCGTTCGAACAGGTCGTGGAAACGCTCAAGCCGGTGCGCAGCCTGGCCTACACGGCGCTGTACCAGGTCGTGTTCGTGATGCAGAACCAGACCGACCCGGCGCCGCAGCTGCCGGGTTTGCAGGTCGAAGCGATGGACGCGCCGCAGACCCGCGCGCAGACCGACCTGTGGTGGTCGATCAGCGAAGAAGGCGAGCGCCTGCACGGCGAGGTGGTGTTCGCGACCGCCTTGTTCGATGCCGACACCATCGAGCGCTGGATCGGCCACTGGCAGGTGCTGCTGCGTTCGATGATCGCCGACGATGCGCAGGCGCTGAGCCGCCTGCCGTTGCTGACGCCGGCGCAGCGCGAGCGCGAGCTGCGCGAGTGGAACCGCAGCGAACGCGCGTTGCCGCCGCAGCGCCACGTGCACGCCTGGATCGAAGCGCAGGCCGCGCAGGCCGGCGACGTCGTCGCTCTGGTGCACGAGGACGAGAGTCTGAGCTACACCGAACTCAACGCCCGCGCGAACCGTCTCGCGCATCACCTGATCGCGCTCGGCGTGCGCCCGGATCACCGCGTCGCCCTGGCGCTGGAACGCGGCGCCGGCTTCGTCGTCGCGATGCTGGCCACGCTCAAGGCCGGCGCGGCCTACGTGCCGCTGGATCCGCAGTATCCGTCCGAACGCCTGGCCTTCATGCTCGACGACAGCCGGCCGAAGGTGGTGCTGACCCAGAGCGCGGTGCAGGAACGCCTGCCGGCCAGCCGCGCGCTGATGACCGCGAGCGTGGTCGAACTCGACGACCCGGCCGCGCCGTGGGCGGCGCTGTCCGACGCCAACCCGGATGCGCAGGCGCTCGGCCTGACCCCGGACCACCTGGCCTATGTGATCTACACCTCCGGCTCGACCGGCAAGCCCAAGGGCGTAATGGTGCCGCACCGCGGCCTGTGCAATCTGGTCGCCGCGCAGACCGACGCGCTCGCGGTCGAACCCGGCAGCCGCGTGTTGCAGTGCGCGTCCTTCAGCTTCGACGCCAGCGTGTTCGAAATGGTCATGGCGCTCTGCCATGCCTCGACCCTGGTGGTGCCCGCGGCCGGCGCGCTGCTGGCCGGCAAGACCCTGGCCGAAGCGGTGCAGCGCCACGCCATCACCCATCTCACCTTGACGCCGGCGGTGCTGACCAGCGTCGACGACGTGGCCAGCTTCGCCAGCGTGCGCACCCTGGTCGTCGCCGGCGACGCCTGCGCGCAGGCGCTGGTGCAGCGCTGGGCGCGCGGGCGCCGCTTCGTCAACGCCTACGGCCCGACCGAATCGACGATCTGGGCGACGTGGCAGTTGTGCGACGCCGACGCCGACAGCGCGCCGGCGATCGGCCGGCCGATCGCCAACACCGCGATCTATCTGCTCGATGCGCACGGCGAGCCGGTGCCGCAGGGCGTGGCCGGCGAAATCCACATCGGCGGCGCCGGCGTGGCGCGCGGTTATCTCAATCGCGCCGAGCTGACCCGCGAACGCTTCCTCCACGACCCGTTCGCGCGCGGCGAGGGCGCGCGCATGTACCGCACCGGCGATCTGGCCCGGCGCCGCGCCGACGGCAGCCTGGAATTCCAGGGCCGCAACGATGCGCAGGTGAAGCTGCGCGGGTTCCGCATCGAGCTGGGCGAAATCGAAAGCCAGCTGACCCGCCAGCCCGGCGTGCAGGAAGCGCTGGTGACGCTGCGCGAGGACGCGGCCGGCGAACGCCGCCTGGTCGCGTATCTGGTCGGTCCGCAGATTCCCGAAGCGCAGCACTTGCGCGCGGCGCTGGCCAAGGCGCTGCCGGAATTCATGCTGCCGGCGGCGTTCGTGACCCTGGCGGGGTGGCCGCTGACGCCGAACGGCAAGCTCGACCGCCGCGCCTTGCCGTCGCCGGACGGCGACGCGTTCGTACAGCGCGAGTACCAGCCGCCGCAAGGTCCGGTCGAGCAGGCGCTGGCCGAAATCTGGGCCGAACTGCTGCGCATCGAGCGGGTCGGCCGGCGCGATCACTTCTTCGAGATCGGCGGCCATTCGCTGCTGGCGATGCAGGTCACCTCGCGCGTGCGCCAGCGCCTGGGACAAGAACTCGAACTGGCCAGCGTGTTCGCGTGTCCGGTGCTGTGCGACCTGGCCGAACGCGTGGCCCAGGCCGAGGCCAGCACCTTGCCGCCGATCCGCACCGGCCAGCGTCCGGCCGCGTTGCCGCTGTCGTTCGCGCAGCAGCGCCTGTGGTTCCTGGCGCAGATGGGCGATGAGGCCAACGCGGCCTATCACGTGCCAGGCGGGCTGCGCCTGCGCGGCGCGCTCGACGAGACCGCGTTGCAGGCCGCGCTCGACCGCATCGTCCAGCGCCACGAAGTGCTGCGCACCTGCTTCGGCCTGGAACAAGGCCAACCGGTGCAGTTGATCCAGCCCGAAGGCCGCTTCGCGCTGCACAAGCACGACCTCAGCGGCGCCGCCGATATCGACGCCGAAGTCGAACGCTGGACCCTGGCCGAAGCCGACGAAACCTTCGACCTCGGCACCGGCCCGCTGATCCGCGGCCGCCTGCTGCGGCTGGCGGCGCAGGACCACATCCTGCTGCTGACCGTGCACCACGTGGTCTCCGACGGCTGGTCGATGAGCGTGCTGATGCGCGAGCTCGGCGAGCTGTACCGCGCCTACGCGGTCGACGGCGTGGCGCCGGACCAGGACCCGCTGCCGCCGCTGCCGGTGCAGTACGCCGACTACGCGCTGTGGCAGCGCCAATGGCTCGACGGCGCGGTGTTGCAGCGCCAGCTGGATTTCTGGCGCGGGCATCTGCTCGGCGCGCCGGCGGTGCTGGAACTGCCCGGCGACCGCGCGCGCCCGCCGGTGCAGGACCTCACCGGCGGCACCCTGACCTTCGAGATCGACGCCGAACTCAGCCGCGGCCTGCGCGCGTTGAGCCAGCGCCACGGCACCACCTTGTACATGACCCTGCTGGCCGGCTGGGCCGCTTTGCTGAGCCGGCTGTCGGGCCAGGATGACCTAGTCGTCGGCACCGCCGGCGTCAACCGCAGCCACGCCGAGGTCGAGCCGCTGATCGGCTTCTTCGTCAACACCCTGGCGCTGCGCATCGACCTGTCCGGCGAGCCCGACACCGCCGAACTGCTGGCGCGCGTGCGCGCCACCGCGCTGGCCGCGCAGCAGCACAACGACGTGCCGTTCCAGCAGGTGGTCGAGGCGGTCAAGCCGCCGCGCAGCCGTGCGCACACGCCGCTGTACCAGGTCGCCTTCGTCATGCAGAACACGCCGGACGATACCCTGCGCCTGCCGCAGATGCAGATCGAACCGATCCTGCCGGAAACCACCTCGGCGCAGATCGATCTGTGGTGGTCGGCGACCGAAGTCGGCGAGGGCATCGAATGCTCGGTGGTGTACGCCAAGGCCTTGTTCGACGCCGAGACGATCCAGCGCTGGAGCCGCCACTGGCAGACCCTGCTGGCGGCGATGGTCGCCAACCCGGCGCGGCCGGTGCAGCGCCTGCCGTTGCTGTCCTCGCCGGAGCGGCGCCAGGTGCTGGAGACCTGGAACGCGACCCGACGCCCGTATCCGCGCGAACTCAGCGTGGTGCGGCGCGTGCAGCAGCAGGCGCGCAGCGCCGGCGCGGTCGCGGCGGTGAGCCATGAAGGCGAGAGCCTGAGCTACGCCGAGCTCAACGCCCGCGCCAACCGTCTCGCGCATCAGCTGATCGCGCTCGGCGTGCGTCCGGACCAGCGCGTGGCGCTGCTGCTCGAGCGCGGCCCGCACTTGGTCGTGGCGATGCTCGCCGTGCTCAAGGCCGGCGGCGCCTACGTGCCGCTGGATCCGAACTATCCGTCCGAGCGCCTGGCGTTCATGCTCGACGACAGCAAGCCCAAGGTCGTGCTGACCCAGGCTTCGCTGGAAGACTCGCTGCCGTCGAGCCGCGCGCTGATGACCGCGGGCGTGGTCGTCGTCGATGCCGCCGACGCCGGGTGGCAGCGTCTGTCCGACAGCGATCCGGATCCGGCCGCGCTGGGCCTGGACGAGCATCATCTGGCCTACGTCATCTACACCTCCGGCTCGACCGGCCAGCCCAAGGGCGTGATGGTCGAGCGCGCCAATCTGGCCAATCTGGTCGGCTGGCATTGCGAGACCTTCCCGCTGCAAGCCGGCGAACGCACCGCCAGCATGGCCGGCGTGGCGTTCGACGCCTGCACCTGGGAAATCTGGCCGGCGCTGAGCATGGGCGCGACCCTGGCGCTGCCGCCGCGCGCGGCCGCCGGCGACCCGGCGCAGCTGTTGCAGTGGTGGCAGGCGCAGGAGCTGCACAGCGGTTTCCTGGTGACCGCGCTGGCCGAGATCGCGTTGGCCGACGCCACGTTCGGCCGCGCCGGGCAGGGCGGTGCATTGCGCAGCCTGCTGACCGGCGGCGACCGCCTCAATCGTCTGCCGGATGAGGATCTGCCCTTCGACCTGGTCAACAACTACGGCCCGACCGAGACCACGGTGGTCGCGACCTCCGGCACGCTGCGCCGCGGCGACGGCGCGATCCACATCGGCCGGCCGATCGCCAACACCGCGGTCTATCTGCTCGACGCGCACGGCGAACCGGTGCCGCAGGGCGTCGCCGGCGAGATCCACATCGGCGGCGCCAGCGTCGCGCGCGGCTATCTCAACCGCGCCGAGCTGACCCGCGAGCGCTTCCTCGACGATCCGTTCGCCGGCCGCGAGGGCGCGCGCATGTACCGCAGCGGCGACCTCGGCCGCTGGCGCGGCGACGGCACCATCGAGTTCCTCGGCCGCAACGACCATCAGGTCAAGATCCGCGGCTTCCGCATCGAGCTCGGCGAGATCGAAGCGCGCCTGGCCAAACAGCCCGGCGTCGCCGAGGCGCTGGTGCATGCGCGCGAGGACAGCCCGGGCGAGGTGCGCCTGGTCGCGTATCTGGTCGGCGCGCACGCGCCGGCGGCGGAACTGCGCGACGCGCTGGCGCGGGAACTGCCGGAGTACATGCTGCCGGCCGCGTTCGTGACGCTCGACCGGCTGCCGCTGACGCCGAACGGCAAGCTCGACCGCCGCGCCTTGCCGGCGCCCGAGGGCGATGCCTACGCGCAACAGACCTACGAAGAACCGCAGGGCGAGATCGAGAACGTGCTGGCCGCGGTGTGGATGGAACTGCTCAAGCTGCCGCGGATCGGCCGCCACGACCACTTCTTCGAAATCGGCGGCCATTCGCTGATGGCGACGCAGCTGGTCTCGCGCATCCGCCGCGAGTGGGAGCTGGACATTCCGCTGGCCGAAGTGTTCTCGAACCCGACCCTGGCCGCGCTGTCGGGCGTGATCGTCGACTACGAACTGTCGGCGTTCGATCCGCAGGACATCGCTTCCCTTCTTTCCGAGCAAGATCTGGTCAAAGGCTCCGCCTGATGAATACGTCTTCGATGGATGGTTTGAGCCGCAGCGAACGAGAGGCCCTGCTGGCCCGCGCCAAGGCGGCGAAGTTGGCCAAGAGCCAGAACGCCCGCAGCGACGCCGAGCGCATCGCACGCCGCGCCGGCGCGGCCGCGCACTGGCCGGCCTCGTTCGCCCAGCAGCGGCTGTGGCTGATCGCCAACATGGGCGAGCAGGCCAGCGCGGCCTATCACGTGCCGCTGCGCTTCGCCCTGCACGGCGCGCTCGACGAGACCGCGCTGCGCGCGGCGCTGGACCGGATCGTGCAGCGCCACGAAGCGCTGCGCACCGGCTTCGACTGGGTCGACGGGCAGCCGGTGCAGCGCATCGGCGAGCGCGCGTGCTTCGATTTGCAGGCGCACGACCTGAGCCGGTCCGGCGACATCGACGCCGAAGTCGAACGCTGGAGCCGCGTCGAGGAAGACGCGCCGTTCGACCTCAGCGCCGGCCCGCTCGCGCGCGGTCGCCTGTTGCGCCTGGGCGAAGACCGTCACGTGCTGCTGCTGACCCTGCACCACATCGTCTCCGACGGTTGGTCGATGGGCGTGCTGGTGCGCGAGTTGACCGAGCTGTATCGCGCCTACGCCGTCGACGGCGTGCCGACCCAGACCGATCCTTTGCCCGAACTGCCGGTGCAGTACGCCGACTACGCGCTGTGGCAGCGCGAATGGCTCAGCGGCGAAGTCCAGCTCAAGCAGCAGGCCTACTGGCGCGAGCAACTCGACGGCGCGCCGGCGCTGATCGAATTGCCTAGCGACCGCCCGCGCCCGGCGGTGCAGGACTACGCCGGCGCCAGCGTCGACCTGGAACTCGACGAAGAGCTCAGCGAGGCGCTGCGCGCCTTGTCGCGCAAGCACGGCACCACCTTGTACATGACCCTGCTGGCGGCCTGGGCGGCGCTGGCCGCGCGCCTGTCGAACCAGGACGAAGTCGTGATCGGCACGCCGGTCGCCAACCGCACCCGGGTCGAGGTCGAGCCGCTGATCGGCTTCTTCGTCAACACCCTGGCGCTGCGCCTGGACCTCAGCGGCGCGCCGGACACCGGCGAGCTGCTCAAGCGCGTGCGCGATCAGGTGCTGCAGGCGCAGGCGCACCAGGACGTGCCGTTCGAGCAAGTGGTCGAAGCGGTCAAGCCGGCGCGTTCGCTCGCGCATACGCCGCTGTTCCAGCTGATGTTCACCTGGCACAACGCCGACGAGGCGCAGGCGCTGGAAACCGGCGGGCTGCGTTTCGAAGCGATGCCCGAAGGCGAGCGCCGCAGCGCCCAGTTCGACCTGTCGCTGGGCCTGCAGGACAGCGGCGGCCGCATCAACGGCAGCCTCGGCTTCGCCACCGCGCTGTTCGACCGCAGCACGGTCGCGCGCCATCTGGATTACCTCAAGACCTTGCTGCGCGGCATGGCCGCCGACGAACATCGGCCGGTCGCGCGCATCGCCTTGCTCGACGCGGCGCAGCGGCGCAGCGCGCTGGAACGCGGCATGCCGCAACGGCGTGCGTATCGCCAAGGCCTGTGCATGCAGCAACTGTTCGAGGAACAGGCGCAACGCACGCCCGATGCGGTCGCGGTCGAGCAGGACGGACAGCGGCTCAGCTACGCCGAACTCAACGCGCGCGCCAACCGGCTCGCCGCGCACCTGCGCGAACTTGGCGTCGGCCCGGACCGGCGCGTGGCGCTGCTGCTGGAACGCAGCCCCGAGCTCGTGGTGGCGATGCTGGCCACGCTGAAGGCCGGCGGCGCGTACGTGCCGATGGATCCGGCGTATCCGGCGCAGCGCCTGGACTATCTGCTCGCCGACAGCGCGCCCAAGGCGCTGCTGACCCACGGCGACCTGCACGCCGGCTTGACCGTCGCCGAGGCGACCGCGGTGGTACGGCTCGAAGACGAAGCCACCTGGGCGCAGGCGTCCGCCGAGGACGTTTATCCCGGCGCGCTCGGCCTGAGCGCGGTCAATCTGGCCTACGTCATCTACACCTCCGGTTCGACCGGCGAGCCCAAGGGCGTGATGGTCGAACACGCCAACCTCGCCAATCTGGTCGGCTGGCATTGCGAGCGTTTCCCGCTGCAACCGGGCGAACGCACCGCGGCGCTGGCCGGCGTCGCGTTCGACGCCAGCACCTGGGAAATCTGGCCGGCGCTGAGCATGGGCGCGACCCTGGCGCTGCCGCCGAAAGCCGCCAGCGGCGATCCGATGCAATTGCTGCATTGGTGGCAGGCGCAGACGCTGCACAACGGCTTCCTGGTCACCGCGCTGGCCGAGATCGTGCTGGGGCAGGGCGCACCCGCGAACGGTGGAACGCTGCGCAGCCTGCTGACCGGCGGCGACCGTCTGAGCCGTTTGCCTGCGGAAAACCTGCCGTTCGAAGTGGTCAACAACTACGGCCCGACCGAAACCACGGTGGTCGCGACCTCCGGCCGCGTGCGCGCCGACGACGCCCGCCTGCACATCGGCCGGCCGATCGCCAACGCCGCGATCTACCTGCTCGACGCGTTCGGCGAACCGGTGCCCGAAGGCGTGGCCGGCGAGATCTACATCGGCGGCGCGGGCGTCGCCAGCGGCTATCTCAACCGCCCCGAACTGACCCGCGAGCGCTTCCTCGACGACCCCTTCGCCGGCCGCGTCGGCGCGCGCATGTACCGCAGCGGCGATCTCGGCCGCTGGTTGCCCGACGGCAACCTCGAATTCATCGGCCGCAACGACCAGCAGCTCAAGATCCGCGGCTTCCGCATCGAACTGGGCGAGATCGACGCGCGTCTGGCGCGCCTGCCCGGCGTGGTCGAAGCGGCCACGGTCGCGCGCGAGGACGCCGCCGGCGACAAGCGCCTGGTCGCGTATCTGGTCGGCAGCGAGCTGGCCCCGGCCGCGCAGCTGCGCGACGCGCTGGCGCGCGAACTGCCCGAATACATGCTGCCGTCGGCGTTCGTGACCCTCGACCGGCTGCCGCTGACCGCGAACGGCAAGCTCGACCGCCGCGCCTTGCCGGCGCCGCAGGACGAGAATTTCGCCCATCGCGTCTACGAGGCGCCGCAAGGCGAAACCGAAACCGCGCTGGCGCAGATCTGGGCCGAACTGCTGCAGGTCGAGCGGGTCGGGCGCCGCGATCATTTCTTCGACCTCGGCGGCCATTCGCTGCTGGCGCTGCAAGCCACCGCGCGCCTGCAACAGCGCCTGGGCCTCAACGTGGCCTTGTCGCTGCTGTTCGCCCATCCGGTGCTGGAAGACTTCGCCCGCGCCGCTTGCGCGCAGCGCGGCGAAACCCTGCCGGCGATCGTCGCGGCGCCGCGTCCGCCGGCCGTGCCGATGTCGTTCGCGCAGCAGCGGCTGTGGTTCCTGGCGCAGATGGACGAAGCCGCCAGCGCCGCCTACCACATGGCCGGCGGGCTGCGCCTGCGCGGGCCGCTGGATGTCGCGGCGCTGCAAGCCGCGCTCGACCGCATCGTCCGGCGCCACGAGGCGCTGCGCACGGTGTTCGTTTCGCGCGACGGCCAGCCGGTGCAGCTGATCGGCGAGGCCGCCGGCTTCGCCTTGCTGCATCAGGACCTGAGCGGCGCCGAAGACCGCGACGCCGAACTGGCGCGCTGGGCGCGGATCGAGAAGCAGGCGCCGTTCGACCTCGCCGCGGGCCCGCTCGCGCGCGGGCGCCTGCTGCGCTTCGGCGACGACGACCACGCCTTGCTGCTGACCCTGCACCATATCGTCTCCGACGGCTGGTCGGTCGGCGTGCTGGTGCGCGAGCTCAGCGAGCTGTATCGCGCCTACGCCGGCGACGGCGTGTCGGCGCAGCTCGACCCGTTGCCGGCGCTGGCGGTGCAGTACGCCGATTACGCGCTGTGGCAACGCGGCTGGCTCGGCGACGAGGCCCAGCGCGGGCAACTGGCGTACTGGCGCGACACGCTCAGCGGCGCGCCGGCGCTGGTGGAACTGCCGACCGACCGTCCGCGTCCGCCGGTGCAGGACTACGCCGGCGCCGCGTTCGACCTGGAACTCGACGAAGAGATCAGCGACGCGCTGCGCGCGCTGTCGCGCAAGCACGGCACCACCTTGTACATGACCCTGCTCGCGGCCTGGAGCGCGCTGACCGCGCGCCTGGCCGGGCAGGACGAAGTGGTGATCGGCACGCCGGTCGCCAACCGCGCCCGGCTCGAACTCGAGCCGCTGATCGGCTTCTTCGTCAACACCCTGGCGCTGCGCCTGGACCTCAGCGGCGACCCCGGCGTCGGCGAACTGCTGGCGCGGGTGCGCGAGCAAGTGCTGCAGGCGCAGGCGCACCAGGACGTGCCGTTCGAACAAGTGGTCGAGGCGGTCAAGCCGGAACGCTCGCTCGCCCACAGCCCGCTGTTCCAGCTGATGTTCAGCTGGCAGAACACCCCGCAGGCGCCGTTGCAGCTCGGTGCGCTGCAACTGAGCGAGCTCGGCCCCGGCGATCACCGCAGCGCGCAGTTCGATCTGTCGCTGGCGATGCAGGAAGCCGACGGCCGCATCGTCGGCCAGCTCGAATACGCCACCGCGCTGTTCGACCGCGCCACCATCGCCCGCCACGTCGATTACTTCAAGGCGCTGCTGCGCGGCATGATCGGCGACGACGGCCGCGCGGTATCGCGCATCGCCATCCTCGGCCGCGACGAGCGCCGGCGGGTGCTGGAAGACCGCAACGCCACCGCGCGCGCAGTGCCGCAGGCCGGCGGCATCCATCGTCTGTTCGAACAGCAGGCCGCGCGGACTCCCGACGCGATCGCGGTGGAACAAGCCGGGCAGGGGCTCGGCTACGCCGAGCTCAACGCCCGCGCCAACCGCCTCGCGCGGCATCTGCGCGCGCTCGGCGTCGGCCGCGACGACACCGTAGCGATCGCGCTGCCGCGCAGCGCCGAGCTGCTGGTCGCGCTGCTGGCGACATTGAAGGCCGGCGGCGCCTATGTGCCGCTGGACCCGGCGTATCCGCCCGAGCGCCTGAGCTATCTGCTCGGCGACAGCGCGCCGAAGGCGCTGCTGACCCGGCGCGGGCTGCGCGCCGGCCTGCCCGACAGCACCGCGGCCGTGGTCGAAATCGACGCGGACGCCGCGGCCTGGGCCTCGCTGCCGGCAGAGGACCTCGAAGCGGTGGCCGATGAAGCCGGCGCGCTCGCTTACGTGATCTACACCTCCGGCTCGACCGGCCAGCCCAAGGGCGTGATGGTCGAGCACGCCAGCCTCATCAACCAGATCGCCGCGCTGCAAGCGCATTACGCGCTGACCGCAGCCGACCGCGTGCTCCAGTTCGTCGCGCCGACCTTCGACGTGTCGCTCGAGGAAATCTTCACCGCCTTGCTCAGCGGCGCCACCCTGGTGCTGCGCACCGACGAGTGGATCGCCACGCCGGCGCGCTGGTGCGAGCTGTGCGAGCAGCACGCGCTGACCGTCGCCAACCTGCCGACCCTGTTCTGGCAGCAGCTGGCGCAAAGCGCGGACGCCGCGATTCCGGCCAGCCTGCGCCAGATCGTCATCGGCGGCGATGCGGTCAGTCCGGCCGCGCTGGCGGCGTGGTGGGCGCGCGGCGGCCACCGCCCGGCGCTGTCCAACGCCTACGGCCCTACCGAAACCACCATCAACGCCAGCGTCGCCGACTGCGCGCCGCAGGCCTGGCCGCACAGCGTCGGCCGGCCCTTGGCCAATACCTCGATCTATCTGCTCGACGCGCACGGCGAGCCGGTGCCGGAAGGCTCGCCCGGCGAGATCTGCATCGGCGGCGCCGGCGTGGCGCGCGGCTACCTCAACCGCCCTGAACTGACCGCCGAGCGTTTCCTCGCCGATCCGTTCGCCGGCCGCGACGGCGCGCGCATGTACCGCAGCGGCGACCTCGGCCGCTGGCTGCCCGACGGCACGGTCGAATTCCTCGGCCGCAACGACCATCAACTCAAGATCCGCGGTTTCCGCATCGAGCCGGGCGAGATCGAAGCGCTGCTGCGCAGCCTGCCGGGCATCGCCGAAGCGGTGGTGCACGCGCGCGAGGACCGTCCCGGCGACAAGCGCCTGGTCGCTTACCTGACCGGCGCCGACATCGCGCCGATCGCGCAACTGCGCGCGGCCGTGGCCGAGCGGCTGCCCGAGTACATGGTGCCGGCGGCGTTCGTCGCCCTGGACCGCCTGCCGCTGACGCCGAGCGGCAAGCTCGACCGCCGCGCCTTGCCGGCGCCGGACCAGGACGCTTACGCCCAGCGCAGCTTTGAGGAGCCGCAGGGCGAGATCGAAGTCGCCCTGGCGCAGATCTGGGAAGAGCTGCTGCAAGTCGAACGCATCGGCCGCCACGACCATTTCTTCGAATCCGGCGGCCACTCGCTGCTGGCCGTGCAGCTGATGGAGCGCCTGCGCGGCCGCGGCCTCTACGCCGACATCCGCACCTTGTTCGCCCAGCCGACCCTGGCCGCGCTGGCGCGGGCGGTGGAGAGCGCGCGTCAGCGCGAATGGCGCGAAGTCGAGGTGCCGGCGAACCGGATTCCGGCCGGCTGCACGCAGCTGACGCCGGACATGTTGCCGCTGGTGACGCTGGACGAGGCGCAACTGGCGCGCATCGTCGAGACCGTCGACGGCGGCGCCGGCAACGTCCAGGACATCTACCCGCTGGCGCCGTTGCAGGAAGGCATCCTGTTCCATCACCTGCTGCAAGCGCAGGGCGATCCCTACCTGTTGTCGACCACCTTGGCGTTCGACTCGCGCGAGCGCCTGGACGGGTTCGTGCGCGCGATGCAGATCGCGATCGACCGCCACGACGTGCTGCGCACCGCGGTGCTGTGGGAGGGCCTCAGCGAACCGGTGCAGGTGGTCTGGCGTCAGGCCACGCTCGAAGTCGAAACCCTGGTGTTCGACGGCCCCGCCGTCGAGCAGCAACTGCGCGACTACAGCGACCCGGCGCACTACCGCCTGGACCTGCGCTCGGCGCCGCTGATGCGCGGTTTCGCGACCTTCGACGCGGCCGGCCAGCGCTGGCTGCTGGCGCTGTTGCAGCACCATCTCATCATGGACCATATCACCAGCGACCTGCTGATGCAGGAGCTGGCGCTGATCCAGAGCGGCCGCGAAAGCGAGCTGGCCGAGCCGGTGCCGTTCCGCGACTTCGTCGCCCAGGCGCGCCTCGGCGTCAGCGTGCAGGAGCACGAGGAGTATTTCCGCCGCATGCTCGGCGATGTCGAAGAGCCGACCGCGCCGTTCGGGCTCAAGGACGTGCAGAACGCCGGCCATGACGTGCGCGAGACCCAGCGCCTGCTCGATGCCGCGCTGTCGCAGCGCATCCGCGCGCAGGCCAAGGCGCTCGGCGTCAGCGCCGCGAGCCTGTTCCACTGGGCCTGGGGCCAGGTGCTGGCCAAGACCACCGGCCAGGACGAAGCGGTGTTCGGCACGGTGTTGTTCGGCCGCATGCACGGCGGCGCACGCGCGGATCGCGCGATGGGCTTGTTCATCAATACGTTGCCGGTGCGCGTGCGCCTCGGCGAGGCGAGCGTACGCGACGGCGTGCTGGCGACCCATGCCAGCCTGTCGCAGCTGGTCTGGCACGAGCATGCGCCGCTGGCGTTGGCGCAGCGTTGCAGCGCTTTGCCGGCGTCGACGCCGCTGTTCTCGGCCTTGCTCAATTACCGCCACAGCTCGCTCGAACACACCGACGGCGAGCTCCCCGGCGACGATGCCGCCGCGCTCGGCGACGGCATCCAGGTGCTGGCCGCGCAGGAACGCCACAATTATCCGCTGAGCCTGTCGGTCGACGACCTCGGCGGCGATTTCCACCTCGGCCTGCAGAGCGTGGCCGAAGTCGACGGCGGCCGCGTCTGCGATTACCTGCAACGGGTGCTGGAACAGGCAGTGCAGGCGCTGGAACAGGCGCCGCACACGCCGGCCTGGCGCATCGACGCCTTGGCCCCGGCCGAACGCCAGCGGCTGCTGCGCACCTGGGGCGCTGCCGGCGCCGAGTACGCGCAGAAGGCCTGCATCCACGAACTGTTCGAACGCCAGGCCGCGCGCACGCCCGATGCGGTGGCGATCGTGCACGGCAGCCGCCGGATCGGTTACGACGAACTCAACCGTTCGGCCAACCGCCTGGCGCACCACCTCGCCGCTGTCGGGGTCAACCCCGGCGACGCGGTCGCGGTATTGCTGGAGCGTTCGATCGACTTGGTCGCGGCGCAGATCGCGATCCTCAAGTGCGGCGCGTTCTTCGTTCCGATCGACCAGAACGCGCCGGCCGAGCGTCAGGCGTTCCTGCTCGCCGACAGCGCGGCGGCGATCGTGCTGAGCCGCACCGGCCTGACCGCGCCGGCCCTGCAGGACGCGCGCCGCATCGACCTGGACGCGCTCGACCTGCGTTCGCAGCCCGAGCACGACCCCGAGCGCCGCGTCGACAGCGAGGCCGTCGCCTACGTCATGTACACCTCCGGCTCGACCGGACAGCCCAAGGGCGTGATGGTGCCGCACCGCGCCATCGGCCGTGTCGTGCGCGACAACGGCTACGCGCCGTTCGACGCCAGCGACCGGATCGCGTTCGCCTCCAATCCGGCGTTCGACGCGACCACGATGGAAGTGTGGGGCGCGCTGCTCAACGGCGGCGTGCTGGTGGTCATCGACGCCGACGTGCTGATCTCGCCGCAGCGGCTGGCGCAGGCGCTCAGCGAGCAGCAGGTGACGGCGATGTTCGTCACCACCGCGCTGTTCAATCAATACGCGCTGGCGATTCCCGAAGCGCTGGCGGGCCTGCGCTACCTGCTGTGCGGCGGCGAACGCGCCGACCCGGCGCGCTTCGCCGCGGTGCTGGCCCAGGGCGGGCCGCGCCATCTGATCCATTGCTACGGTCCGACCGAGACCACCACCTACGCGACCACCTGCGAAATCGTGCGCATCGCTGCGGATGCGGCGTCGGTGCCGATCGGCCGGCCGATCGCCGGCACCTCGGTCTATCTGCTCGATGCGCACGGCCAGCCGGTGCCGGCTGGCGTGCCGGGCGAAATCCATATCGGCGGCGCCGGCGTGGCGCGCGGTTATCTCAACCGCCCCGAGCTGAGCCGCGAGCGTTTCGTCGACGACCCGTTCGCGGGCCGCGACGGCGCGCGCATGTACCGCACCGGCGACCTCGGCCGCTGGCGCGCCGACGGCACGGTCGAGTTCATCGGCCGCAACGACCAGCAGGTCAAGATCCGCGGCTTCCGCATCGAACCGGGCGAGATCGAGGCGCAGCTGAGCCGCGTGCCCGGCGTCGACGAGGCGGTGGTGCACGTGCGCGAGGACAGCCCGGGCGACAAGCGTCTGGTCGCCTACGTGGTCGGCGCGCAGTTGCCCGACAGCGCCGCGCTGCGTGCGGCCTTGGCGCTGGAACTGCCCGAATACATGGTGCCGGCCGCTTACGTCGCGCTGGAACGGCTGCCGCTGACCCGCAACGGCAAGCTCGACCGCCGCGCGCTGCCGGCGCCGGAAGGCGAGGCTTACGCACAGCGCGCCTACGAGGCGCCGCAGGGCGAGACCGAGACCGCGCTGGCGCAGATCTGGTCGCAGCTGCTGCAAGTCGAGCGGGTCGGGCGCCAGGACCATTTCTTCGAACTCGGCGGCCATTCGCTGCTGGCGGTGCAGATGAGCTCGCGGGTGCGCGAGCGGCTCGGCATCGAGATCGCGCTGTCGGACCTGTTCGCCCAGCCGGTGCTGAGCGACTTCGCCGCGCTGGCCGCTCGCCCGGGCGGCGCGGCCGCAGCGGCGCCGTTGCGCGCCGGCGAGCGTCCGCAGAGCTTGCCGCTGTCGTTCGCGCAGCAGCGCATGTGGATGATCGCGCAGATGGGCGCGCAGGCCAGCGTCGCCTACCACATCCCCGGCGGCCTGCGGCTGCTCGGGCCGCTCGACGTGGACGCGTTGCAGGCCGCGCTGGACCGGATCGTGCAGCGCCATGAAGCGCTGCGCACCCACTTCGCGGTGATCGACGGGCAGCCGGTGCAGCGCATCGGCGCGGCTGCCGGTTTCGCCCTGCTGCGCCAGGACATTTCCAGCGCGGCCGACAGCGCCGCGGAAATCGAGTACTGGAGCGAGATCGAAGCCGAACAGCCGTTCGACCTGACCGCCGGTCCGCTGGTGCGCGGCCGTCTGTTGCGGGTCGGCGACGAAGAACATGCCTTGCTGCTGACCATGCACCACATCGTCTCCGACGGTTGGTCGATGGGCGTGCTGATCCACGAACTCAGCGAGCTGTACCGCGCCTACGCCGCCGAAGGCGTGGCCCATGCGCACGACCCGCTGCCGCCGCTGCCGCTGCAATACGCCGACTACGCGCTGGCCCAGCGCGGCTGGATGGACGCCGACAGCGAGCGCCGCCAGTTGGATTACTGGCGCTCGCAGCTGGCCGGCGCGCCGGCGACCTCGGCATTGCCGATCGACAAGCCGCGCCCGGCCGAGCAGAACTTCAAGGGCGCGATGTTCGAGGCGACGCTGCCGGCCTCGGTGCGCGACGCGCTCGCCGAACTGGCCCGGCGCGAACACGCCACGCCGTTCATGGTGCTGACCGCGGCGCTGAGCGTGCTGCTGTCGCGCTACAACGCGCAGAGCGACATCTGCCTGGGCACGGTGGTCGCCAACCGCGACCGCGCCGAACTCGAGCCGATGATCGGCCTGTTCCTCGACACCCTGGCGATCCGCACCCGGGTCGAGCCGCAGCAACGCTTCGAGCAACTGTTGCGCCAGGTGCGCGCCAACCTGCTCGGCGCTTACGCCCACCAGGGCCTGCCGTTCGAGCGCGTGCTCGATGCGGTCAAGCCGGCGCGCAAGGCCGGCATGCCGCCGCTGTTCCAGGTCATGCTGCTGATGCAGAACATGCCGATGCAGCGGCTGGAGCTGTCCGGGCTGGCGATGGAAGCGCTGTCGGCGCCGGAGCACACCGCCAAGTTCGACCTCACGCTGTACGTCACCGAGCGCGACGGCGGCCTGCATCTGGCCTACGAATACGCCGAAGCGCTGTTCCACGCCGACACCATCGAACGCTTGGCCGCGCACTTCAACGCCTTGGTCGCCGAGTTGGTCGCGGCGCCGCAGACGCGCCTGGACGAACTGGCGCTGCCGGGCACCCAGGCGATCGCCGTGGCGGTGCCGGCCGCGGCCGAAACGGCCGGCGAACGCCGCGCCTTGTCGTACCACCAGAACCGCCTGTGGTTCATCGATGCGTTCGAGACCGGCAAGGTCTATGCGCACTCGCCGGTCTACCACAACCTGCCGCTGCTGCTGGAGTTCGCCCCGGCGCTGTCGCCGCGCACCATCGAAGCCGCGCTCAACGCGGTGATCGCCCGCCACCAGGCGCTGCGCACTGCGATCCGCAGCGACGGCAGCGCGGTGTGGAGCCAGCCCGAACGCGACGCCACGATCGCGCTGGACTGCATCGACCTGCGCGAACAAGACCCGACCGAGGCGGCGCTGGCCGAAGCGGCTTTGCCGTTCGCGCTCGGCCGCGACCGCCTGGTCCGCGCCGCGCTGTGGCGCGGCGCCGGCCGCTCGCTGCTGTGCGTGACGGTGCACCACATCGTCGCCGACCGCGCCTCGCTGCAGATCCTCGCCGACGAACTGGTCGAGGCCTGCGCCGCGCTCAGCGCGGGCCGCACGCCCGCGTTGCCGGCCGTCGCCGCGCAGTACGACGACTTCGCCCGCTGGCAGGCCGCGCAACCGGCCGAGTTCGTCGACGCCGGCCTGCGCTACTGGAAGCAGCAACTGCACGACCGCCTGCAGGCGATGGAGCTGCCGCTGAACCGGCCGCGCCCGGCGGTGCATACCTACACCGCGGCGCGCCATGACTTCGCCATCGACGGCGAACTGGGCCAGCGCCTGCGCGCGCTCGCCGACCGCCGCGGCGTCGCCGCGCAGGACGTGCTGCTGGCGGGCTTCCACGCCTTCCTGCACCGTTACACCGGCCACGAGGAGCTGGTCGTCGGCCTCAGCGCCGACGGCCGCGACCGCGCCGGTTTCGACGGCGTGGTCGGGCCGCTGGCCAACCTGCTGGTGCTGCGCACCCGGGTCGGCGCGCAGACCGACTTCGACGGCCTGCTGCGCGGGCTCGCGCATTCGCGCCGGCGCGCCCTGCAGCACCAGGACCTGCCGTTCGAACGCCTGACCCTGGCGCTGGACCCGGTCAAGGACATGAGCCGCACCGCGCTGTTCGACGTGCTGTTCCAGTACGACGAGCGCAGCGGCCGCACGATCCGTTCGGGTTCGGTCGCCGCGACCGCGCTGGAAACCAATCTCGGCCACGGCAAGTACGACCTGCACCTGCAGCTGTATCCGCACGGCGAGGGCTTCCAGGCGCGGTTGGCCTACAACGCCGACTTCTTCGATCCGTGGCTGATCGAGCAGATGATGCGCCACTACGTGCGGCTGCTGGACGCCGGCGTGAACGATCCGGCCGCGCGCATCGACGATGCGGCGCTGCTCGACGCGCAGGAACGCGAGCGTCTGTTGGCCTGGAACCGCACCGACGCGGCGTACCCCGACGCCAGGACCGTGCCGCAGTTGTTCGAGGAGCAGGCCGCGCGCACGCCCGAACGCATCGCGGTCAATCTCGGCGACGAAGGCCTGAGCTACGCCGAACTCAACCGCCGCGCCAACCGCCTCGCGCACCTGCTGCGCGAGCGCGGGATCGCGCCGCGCGAACGCGTCGCGCTGTGCCTGGACCGCGATCCGGGCATGATCGTGGCGATGCTGGCGGTGGCCAAGGCCGGCGCGGCGTATGTGCCGATCGACCCGGATTACCCGGCCGACCGCATCCGTTTCACCCTGGAAGACAGCGGTTGCCGCTTCGTGCTGACCTCGTCGGCGCGGATCGGCGAGTTGCCCGACTGCGGCGTCGCCGCGATCGCGCTCGACCGCGAAGCCGCGGCCCTGGCCGCGGCGTCCGACGCCGACCCGGTACCGCTGACCGGCGCCGACGATCCGCTGTACGTGATCTACACCTCCGGCTCGACCGGGCGGCCCAAGGGCGCGCTGCTGAGCCACCGCAACGTGGTCCGCCTGCTGATCAACGACCGCCTGCAGTTCCGCTTCGACGAACGCGACGTATGGTCGATGTTCCACTCCTACGCGTTCGACTTCACCGTGTGGGAGATCTACGGCGCTTTGCTGTACGGCGGCCGCCTGGCGATCGTGCCGCAGCCCGAGCGCAAGGACCCGCAGCGCTTGCTGGCGCTGCTGGAGCGCGAAGGCGTGACCGTGCTGAACCAGACCCCGAGCGCGTTCTACCACCTCGCCGACGCCGCCTTGCGCCGCGACGAGCCCGGCCTGCGCGCTTTGCGCTACGTGGTGTTCGGCGGCGAAGCGCTGAGCCCGTCGCGGCTGTCGGCGTTCGCGCAGGCGCATCCGCAGGTCGCGCTGGTCAACATGTACGGCATCACCGAAACCTGCGTGCACGTGACCTTCAAGCACCTGCAGGCGGCCGATCTCGAAAGCGGCGCCTGCAACATCGGCGTGCCGATTCCGACCACCCGCGTCTATGTGCTCGACGAACGCCAGCGGCTGCTGCCGCCGGGCGTTCCGGGCGAGCTCTACGTCGGCGGCCTCGGCGTCGGCCAGGGCTATCTGAACCGCGACGAGCTGACCCGCCAGCGCTTCCTGCCCGATCCGTTCGAACCCGGCGCCCGCCTGTACCGCTCCGGCGATCTGGCCAAGCAGCTGGATTCGGGCGAGCTGATCTATCTGGGCCGCATCGACAACCAGGTGCAGCTGCGCGGCTTCCGCGTCGAACTCGGCGAGATCGAAGCGCAGCTGGCGCGGCTGCCGGGCGTGCGCGAGGCGGCGGTCGTCGCACGCGAAGATACGCCGGGCGATCAGCGCCTCGTCGCGTACCTGGTCGGCGACGACGTGCCCGACACGCCGGAACTTCGCGCCGCCCTGGCGCGCGAACTGCCCGATTACATGGTGCCGGCCGCCTACGTCATGCTCGCGCGCCTGCCGCTGACCTCCAACGGCAAGCTCGACCGCAACGCCTTGCCGGCGCCGGAAGGCGACGCCTACGGCCAGCGCGGCTACGAAGCGCCGCAGGGCGGGGTGGAGAGCGAGCTCGCGCAGATCTGGGCCGAACTGCTGCAGGTCGAACGCGTCGGCCGCCAGGATCATTTCTTCGAGCTCGGCGGCCATTCGCTGCTGGCCTTGCAGATGACCGCGCGGCTGCAACAGCGCCTCGGCCTGGACGTGGCCCTGGCCGATCTGTTCGCGCAGCCGGTGCTGAAGGATTTCGCCCGCATCGCCGCGCTCAAGCAGGGCGATGCGCTGCCGCCGATCGCCGCCGGCGAACGCCCGCAGCCGCTGCCGCTGTCGTTCGCGCAGCAGCGCCTGTGGTTCCTGGCGCAGATGGATTCGGCCGCCAGCGCCGCGTACCACATGACCGGCGGGCTGCGCCTGCACGGGCCGCTCGACGCGGCCGCGCTGCAGGCGGCGCTGCGCCGGATCGCGCAGCGGCACGAAGCGCTGCGCACGCGCTTCGACCTGGTCGACGGCCAGCCGGCGCAGTTCATCGATGCCGAAGGTCGCTTCGAACTGGAACATCACGCGCTCGACCCGGCCGAGGCCGCGGCGCAGATCGCGCACTGGACCCGGGTCGAAGCCGACACCGCGTTCGACCTAGCCGCCGGCCCGCTCGCGCGCGGCCGCCTGCTGCGCGTGGCCGAGCACGAGCATGTGCTGCTGCTGACCGTGCACCACATCGTCTCCGACGGCTGGTCGATGGGCGTGCTGGTGCGCGAGCTCAGCGAGCTGTACCGCGCTTACGCGCTCGACGGCGTGGCGCTGGAGCTCGATCCGCTGCCGGCGTTGCCGGTGCAGTACGCCGACTACGCGCTGTGGCAGCGCCGCTGGCTCAGCGGCGAGGTGCAGCAGCGCCAGCTCGATTACTGGCGCGGCCAGTTGAGCGGAGCGCCGGCGCTGATCGCGCTGCCGACCGACCGCGCGCGTCCGCCGGTGCAGGACTACGCCGGCGCCAGCCTCGACCTGGAGTTCGACGCCGAACTCAGCGACGCGCTGCGGGCGCTGTCGCGCAAGCACGGCACCACGCTGTACATGACCGTGCTGGCGGCCTGGGCGGCGTTGACCGCGCGGCTGGCCGGGCAGGACGAGGTGGTCATCGGCACGCCGGTCGCCAACCGCGCCAGGGTCGAGGTCGAGCCGCTGATCGGTTTCTTCGTCAACACCCTGGCGCTGCGCCTGGACCTCAGCGGGCAACCGACGGTCGGCGAACTGCTGGCGCGCGTGCGCGAGCAGGTGCTGCAGGCGCAGGCGCACCAGGACGTGCCGTTCGAGCAGGTGGTGGAAACCCTGCGGCCGACCCGGTCGCTGGCGCATAGCCCGCTGTTCCAGCTGATGTTCAGCTGGCAGAACACGCCGCAGTCGCAACTGGCGCTCGGCGAACTGCAATTGCTCGACCTCGACGAAGGCGAGCACCGCAGCTCGCAGTTCGACCTGTCGCTGGGCCTGCGCGAGGCCGACGGCCGCATCGTCGGCAGCCTGGAGTACGCGACCGCCTTGTTCGACCGCGCCACGCTCGACCGCCATGTCGGCTATCTGAAGGCCTTGCTGCGCGGCATGAGCGAGGACGACGGCCGCGTGGTCGAGCGCATCGCCGTGCTCGACGACGCTGAGCGCCAGCAACAGTTGCACGCCTGGAACGACACCGCGCGCGAGTTCGAGGGCAGCGACTGCGTACACCGTCAGTTCGAACGGCAGGCAGCGCTGACGCCCGAGGCCGTGGCGGTGGAGCAGGGCGCGCAGCGCCTGACCTACGCCGAACTCGACGCCCGCGCCGAGGCCTTGGCGCGTCGACTGCGCGCGCTCGGCGTCGGCGCCGACGACCGCGTCGCCATCGCGACGCCGCGCGAGCCGGCGATGCTGGTCGGACTGTTGGCGATCTGGAAGGCCGGCGGCGCTTACGTGCCGCTGGATCCGGCGTATCCGGCCGAACGTCTGGCCTACATGCTCGAGGACAGCGCGCCGAAGGCGCTGCTGACCACGAGCGCGTTGCGCGCCCAGCTGCCGTTGGACGCCGCGTTGGCGGTCGTGGAGATCGATCGCGAGGACGCCGGCGAAGCCGTTGCGTCCGCTGCGGTCCGTACCGAAGCGACGCCCGCGCAGCTGGCCTACGTCATCTACACCTCCGGTTCGACCGGCCGCCCGAAGGGCGTGATGATCGAACACGCCACGCTTGCCAATTTCCTCGCCAGCATGAGCGAGGCGCCCGGGCTGGACTCGGGCGACCGCTTGGTCGCGGTGACGACGCTGAGCTTCGACATCGCCGCGCTGGAACTGTGGCTGCCGCTGATCCGCGGCGCGCGCGTGGTCCTGGCCGAGCGCGAGCAGGCCGTCGACGGCGCCCGCCTCAAGCAGCTGATCGAAACCAGCGGCGCCACAGTCCTGCAAGCGACTCCCGCTACGTGGCGGCTGTTGGTCGAGGCCGGCTGGAACGGCGGCGCGCAGTTCAAGGCCTTGATCGGCGGCGAAGCGCTGCCGGCCGACCTCGCCGCGCAGTTGCTGCCGCGCGTCGGCGAGCTGTGGAACATGTACGGCCCGACCGAAACCACGGTGTGGTCGATGATCGACCAGGTCCGCGCCGATGCGGCGCCCGGCGGCATCGGCCATCCGATCGCCAACACCGCGATCTACCTGCTCGACGCGCACGGCGAACCGGTGCCGCAAGGCGTCGCCGGCGAGATCCACATCGGCGGCGACGGCGTGGCGCGCGGTTATCTCGAGCGCGAAGAACTCACGCGCGAGCGTTTCCTCGCCGATCCGTTCGCCGGCCGCATCGGGGCGCGCATGTACCGGACCGGCGACCTCGGCCGCCGCCGCGCCGACGGCAGCGTCGAGTTCCTCGGCCGCAACGATCATCAGGTCAAGATCCGCGGCTTCCGCATCGAACTCGGCGAAATCCAGGCGCGCCTGGCGCAGTTGCCCGGCGTCGCCGAGGCGGTGGCGCATGCGCGCGAGGACCAGCCGGGCGAACCGCGCCTGGTCGCGTATCTGGTCGGCAGCGAACTGCCGCCGGCGGCCGAGCTGCGCGCCGCGCTGGCGCGCGAGCTGCCCGACTACATGCTGCCGTCCGCGTACGTGACCCTGGAACGCTTGCCGCTGACGCCGAACGGCAAGCTCGACCGCGCCGCGCTGCCGGCGCCGGACGGCGAAGCCTTCGCCCAGCGCAGCTACGAAGCCCCGCAAGGCGAAGTCGAAAAAACCCTGGCGCAGATCTGGGCCGAACTGCTGCAAGTCGAGCGGGTCGGCCGCCAGGACCACTTCTTCGAACTCGGCGGCCATTCGCTGCTGGCGGTGCAGATGGGCTCGCGCCTGCGCGAACGCCTCGGCGTGGAGGTGCCGCTGGCGGCGCTGTTCCTCGATCCGGTGCTGGCCGCGTTCGCCGGCCACATCGCCGATGCCGCGCAAGCCGCGCTGCCGGCGCTCAGCGCCGGCCAGCGTCCGGCCGAGCTGCCGCTGTCGTTCGCCCAGCAGCGCCTGTGGTTCATCGCCCAGATGGGCCAGGAATCCAGCGGCGCCTACCACATGGCCGGCGGCCTGCGGCTGCGCGGCGCGCTCGATGCGCAGGCGCTGCAGGCGGCGCTGGACCGGATCGTGCAACGCCATGAGGCCTTGCGCACGCGCTTCGACACGGTCGAAGGGCAGCCGGTGCAACGCATTCTCGACACAGCCGGCTTCGCGCTGGCGCACGAAGACCTCAGCGACCGCGCCGACCCGCAAGCCGAACTCGCCGTCATCGGCGAACGCGAAGCGCGCGTTCCGTTCGACCTCAGCCGCGGCCCGCTGATCCGCGGGCGCCTGCTGCGGTTGGGGGCGGACGATCACGCGTTGTTGCTGACCATGCACCACATCGTCTCCGACGGTTGGTCGATGGGCGTGCTGGTCGAAGAACTCGGCGCGCTGTACCGCGCCTACGCGGTCGACGGCGTCGCCCGCGACGCCGATCCGCTGCCGCCGCTGCCGGTGCAGTACGCCGACTACGCGCTGTGGCAGCGCCGCTGGCTCGACGGCGCGCTGCTGCAAAGCCAGCAGGCGCATTGGAGCGAGCACCTGCGCGGCGCGCCTGCCTTGCTGGAACTGCCGACCGACCGGCCGCGCCCGGCGGTGCAGGAACACGCCGGCGAGCGCCGCCGCTTCACCCTCGACGCCGAACTCGCGCGCGCCCTGCGCGGCCTCGGCCAGCGCCACGGCACCACCTTGTACATGACCCTGCTCGGGTCGTGGGCGGCGCTGCTGTCGCGCCTGTCCGGACAGTCCGAGGTGGTGATCGGCACGCCGATGGTCAACCGCAACCACACCGAGCTGGAACCGCTGATCGGCTTGTTCATCAACAACGTCGCGCTGCGTTTCGACCTCGGCGGCGACCCGGGCGTGGCCGAATTCCTCGGCCGCGTGCGCGAGGTCGCGCTCGCCGCGCAGACCCACAAGGACCTGCCGTTCGAGCAAGTCGTCGAAGCGCTCAAGCCGGTGCGCAGCCTCGCCTACACGCCGCTGTACCAGGTCGTGTTCGTGATGCACAACATGGCCGACGCCGGCCTGTCGCTGCCGGGCCTGGAGATCGACACGCTGCCGGTGGAGGAAGCGGTCGCGCAGCAGGACCTGTGGTGGTCGGTCGCCGAAACCGAGGACCGGCTGGAATGCGAAGTGGTGTTCGCGACCTCGCTGTTCGACGGCGCCACCATCGAGCGCTGGATCGGGCATTGGGAAACCTTGCTGCGCGCGTTGGTCGCCGAAGACGCCGCCAGCGTCGGCCGGCTGCCGCTGCTGTCGCCGCCGCAGCGCGAGCGCGTGCTGCGCGAGTGGAATGCCACCGGGCAGCCGGCGCCGGCGCAGCCGCTGGTGCAGTCGTGGTTCGAGCGCCAGGCCGCGGCCGCGCCGGATGCGACCGCGTTGACCTGGGACGATGAAGGCGCAGGCGAGAGCAAGCTCAGCTACGCCGAGCTCAATGCCCGCGCCAACCGTCTGGCCCATCACCTGATCGCCTTGGGCGTGCGCCCGGACCAGCGCGTCGCGCTGCTGCTCGAACGCGGCCCGCAGCTGATCGTGGCGATGCTGGCCACGCTGAAGGCCGGCGGCGCCTACGTGCCGCTGGATCCGCAATACCCGGGCGAGCGTCTGGCGTTCATGCTCGACGACAGCAAGCCCAAGGTCGTGCTGACCCAGGCCTCGCTGGAAGAAACGTTGCCGCAGTGCCGCGCGCTGATGACCGCCGGCGTGGTGCTGGTCGACGAGGCCGATGCCGGTTGGCAACGCTTGTCCGATGCCGACCCCGATCCGGCCGCGCTGAAGTTGAACGAGCGCCATCTGGCCTACGTCATCTACACCTCCGGTTCGACCGGCAAGCCCAAGGGCGTGCTGGTCGAACACGCCGGGCTCGCGCATTACCTGGATTGGGCGTGGCGCTATTACGCGTCGGGTTCGCGCATCGATTCGGTGGTGTCCTCGCCGGTCGCGTTCGACGCCACCGTCACCAGCGTCTACCTGCCGCTGATCGGCGGCGGCCGCGCGCATCTGTTGCGCGAAGGCGACGAGCTGGCCGGGCTGGAGCAGTGGATCGTCGCGGCCGCGCCGGGGCATCTGGTCAAGATCACGCCTTCGCATCTGCGCGCGCTCGGCGAGCGCCTGGAGCAAACCGGCCAAGGCTGCGCCGGCCAGGTGTTCGTGGTAGGCGGCGAAGCGCTGCCGGCCTCGACCGTGGCGCTGTGGCGGCGGATCAGCGCGGATTCGCGTCTGGTCAACGAGTACGGCCCGACCGAGACCGTGGTCGGCTGCGTGGTCCACGAGGCCTCGCACTGCACCGACGATGCGGGCTACTGCCCGATCGGCAAGCCGATCGCCAACACCCGCATCTACCTGCTCGACGCGCACGGCGAACCGGTGCCGCAAGGCGCGACCGGCGAGCTGTACATCGCCGGCGCCGGCGTCGCCCGCGGCTATCACGGCCGCGCCGAACTGAGCGCCGAGCGCTTCCTGGCCGACCCGTTCGCGGGCGATCCGCAGGCGCGCATGTACAAGAGCGGCGATCTGGCCCGCTGGCGCGCCGACGGCACGCTCGACTACCTCGGCCGCAACGACGATCAGGTCAAGATCCGCGGCTTCCGCATCGAACTGGGCGAAATCGAAGCCAAGCTGGCGCAATGCCACGGCGTGCGCGAAGCGGCGGTGACCGCGCGCGAAGACGTGCCGGGCCACAAGCGTCTGGTCGCCTATTTCGTCGCCGGCGACGGCGCGCCCGACGCGCAGTCGCTGCGCGCCAAGCTACTGGCCTCGTTGCCGGAGTACATGGTGCCGGCGGCCTACGTGGCGCTGGATCGCCTGCCGCTGACCGTCAACGGCAAGCTCGACCGCCGCGCCTTGCCGGCGCCGGAAGGCGACGCGTTCGGCGAGCGCGTGTACGAAGCGCCGCAAGGCGCGGTGGAAACCGCGCTGGCGCAGATCTGGGCGGAACTGCTGCAAGTCGAACAGGTCGGCCGCGGCGATCAGTTCTTCGACCTCGGCGGGCATTCATTGCTGGCCTTGCAGATGACCGCGCGCCTGCGCCAGCGGCTCGGCATCGACGTGGCCCTGCCGGAACTGTTCGCCCATCCGGTACTGCGCGATTTCGCCGCGGTCGCGGCGCAGCAGCCCGGCGGGGCGGCGTTGCCGGCGATCGTCGCCGGCGCGCGGCCGCAGCCGTTGCCGCTGTCGTTCGCGCAGCAGCGCCTGTGGTTCATCGCCGAACTCGATCCGGCAGCCAGCGCGGCTTACCACATGTCCGGCGGCCTGCGCCTGCACGGCGCGCTCGATGTCGCCGCGCTGCGCGCGGCGCTGGATCGGATCGCGCAGCGGCACGAATCGCTGCGCACCCGCTTCGAGCGCAGCGACGGGCAGCCGGTGCAGGTCATCGATCCCGCCGCGGGCTTCGCCCTGCGCAGCGACGACCTGCGCGAGACCGGCGGCCGCGACGCGGTCGCACGCCTGAGCCAAGAGGAGTTCGACGCGCCGTTCGACCTGGCCGCCGGCCCGCTGGCGCGCGGCCGCTTGTTGCGGGTCGCCGACGACGAGCACGTGTTGCTGCTGACCGTGCACCACATCGTCTCCGACGGCTGGTCGATGGGCGTGCTGATGCGCGAACTGTCCGCGTTGTATCGCGCCTACGCCGTCGACGGCGTGGCGCTGTCGGTCGATCCGCTGCCGGCGCTGCCGGTGCAGTACGCCGACTACGCGCTGTGGCAGCGGCAACGCTTCGACGGCGACGCCCAGCAGGCGCAGCTCGACTATTGGCGCCGCACCCTCAGCGGCGCACCGGCGCTGACCGCGCTGCCGACCGACCGTCCGCGTCCGCCGGTGCAGGAGTACGCCGGCGCCAGCGTCGATCTGGAACTCGACGAAACCCTCAGCGAAGCCTTGCGCGCGCTGTCGCGCAAGCACGGCACCACCGTGTACATGACCGTGCTCGCGGCCTGGGCGGCATTGACCGCGCGGCTGGCCGGACAGGACGAGGTGGTGATCGGCACGCCGGTAGCCAACCGCGGCCAGCTCGAGGTCGAGCCGCTGATCGGCCTGTTCGTCAACACCCTGGCGCTGCGCCTTGACCTCAGCGGCGATCCCAGCGTCGGCGAGTTGCTGGCGCGGGTGCGCGAGCAGGTGCTGCAGGCGCAGGCGCACCAGGAGCTGCCGTTCGAGCAGGTGGTCGACGCGGTCAAGCCGCTGCGTTCGCTCGCCCACAGCCCGCTGTTCCAGCTGATGTTCACCTGGCAGAACACGCCGCAGGCCGACGACGGTGCGGCCGCGTTCGGCGATCTGGACGTGCGCGACCTGGACGCCGGCGAACGCCGCGTCGCCCAGTTCGACCTGTCGCTGGGCCTGCAGGACAGCGGCGGCCGCATCAACGGCAACCTCGAGTACGCGACCGCGCTGTACGACCGCGAAACCTTGCAGCGCCATGTCGGTTACCTGCTGGCGCTGCTGCGCGGCATGGTCGCCGACGATGCGCAGGCGGTGGACCGCATCGCGATCCTGCCGCCGGCCGAACGCACGCTGGCGCTGGAAACCTGGAACGCGACCGAACGCGCTTATCCGCAAGGCGAGTGCGTGCACCAGCTGTTCGAGCAGCAAGCGGCGCGCACGCCCGACGCGGTGGCAGTGGAAGAGGACGGCCGCGCCTTGCGCTACGCCGAACTCAACGCGCAGGCCAACCGGCTGGCGCGGCACCTGCGCACGCTCGGCGTCGGCCCGGACCGGCGCGTCGCCATCGCCATGCCGCGCGGGCTGGAGATGATGGTCGCGCTGCTGGCGGTGCTGAAGGCCGGCGGCGCCTACGTGCCGCTGGATCCGGCCTATCCGGCCGAGCGCCTGGGCTACATGCTCGAAGACAGCCAGCCGCAGGCGCTGCTGACCCACAGCGCGGTGCGCGCGGGCTTGCCCGTGGGCGACTCGTTGCCGGTGCTCGAAGTCGATACCGACGCGGGCGCGTGGGCGGCTTGTGCCGACGGCGATCTCGATGCGGCCGAAACCGGCCTGCGCGACTCGCATCTGGCCTACGTCATCTACACCTCCGGTTCGACCGGCCGCCCCAAGGGCGCGATGAACGAGCACGCCGGCGTCGTCAACCGCCTGCGCTGGATGCAGGAGGCTTACGGCCTCGATGCCGGCGACGCGGTGCTGCAGAAGACGCCGTCGAGCTTCGACGTGTCGGTGTGGGAGTTCTTCTGGCCGCTGATGACCGGCGCGCGCTTGTTCATGGCGCGGCCGGAAGGCCACAAGGATCCGCAGTACCTCGCGCAGGTTGTGCAAAGCGCCGGCATCACCACGCTGCACTTCGTGCCGTCGATGCTGCAGGCGTTCCTCGAGCACCTCGATTCGGAGCTGGCCGACCCGGCGCAATGCCGCGGGCTGACGCGGGTGATGTGCAGCGGCGAAGCCTTGCCGGGCGCGCTGGCGCGGCGTTTCCGCCAGCTCCTGCCGCAGACCGGACTGCACAACCTGTACGGCCCGACCGAGGCCGCGGTCGACGTCACCGCCTGGCATTGCGACGGCGACGATCTGCCGGACAACATCCCGATCGGCCGGCCGATCGCCAACACCGCGATCTATCTGCTCGACCGTCACGGCCAGCCGGTGCCGTCCGGCAGCGCCGGCGAACTGCACATCGGCGGCGTGCAGGTCGGGCGCGGCTATCTCAACCGCGCCGAACTGACCGCCGAACGCTTCGTCGCCGATCCGTTCTCGCCGCGGCCGAACGCGCGCATGTACAAGACCGGCGATCTGGCGCGCTGGCAGCCCGACGGCAGCCTGCTGTACCTCGGCCGCAACGACCATCAGGTCAAGATCCGCGGCCAGCGCATCGAGCTCGGCGAGATCGAAGCGCAGTTGCTGAAGCAGCCCGGCGTGCGCGAGGCCGTGGTGCTGGCGCGCGAAGACGTCGCCGGCGACCGCCGTCTGGTCGCGTATCTGGCCGGCGACGGCATCGCCGCGACCGCTGAACTGCGCGCCGCGCTGGCGCGCGAGCTGCCCGAGCACATGGTGCCGGCGGCCTGCGTGATACTGGACGCGCTGCCGCTGTCGCCGAACGGCAAGCTCGATCGCGCGGCGCTGCCGGCGCCGGACGGCGAGGCCTATGCGCAGCGTCCGTTCGAAGCGCCGCAGGGCGAGGTCGAGCAGACCCTGGCGCAGATCTGGAGCGAGTTGCTGCACACGGCGCAAGTCGGCCGCCACGACAGCTTCTTCGACCTCGGCGGGCATTCGCTGCTGGTGGTGCAGGTGGTCGAGCGCTTGCGCAAGGCCGGCTGGCAGGTCGAGATGCGCAGCATCCTGGAAACGCCGACCCTGCACGCGGTGGCCGCGCGCGTCCAGCGCATCGGCCAGGCGCCGCTGTCGCAGCATCTGGTGCCGATCCGCTTCGGCGACGCTTCGCGCCGTCCGCTGTTCTTCATCCATGAGCCGACCGGCGAAGTGCTGTCGTACGAACGCTTGTCGCGCCACTTCGAAGACGGCTTGCCGGTTTACGGCGTGCAGGCCGACCGCGCCGACGCGCAGCGCGAGGTCGATGCGGAAGGGCTGGCGCGGCGCTATGTCGAGGTGATCCGCAGCGTGCAGCCGCAGGGGCCGTACCGTCTCGCCGGCTGGTCCGGCGGCGGCCATCTGGCGTACGAGATGGCCGAGCAGTTGCTGGCCGAAGACGAGCGGGTCGAGTTCCTCGGCCTGATCGACAGCGGCAAGCCCGGCAATCTGCGGCCCGAAGACATGCCGCAGGACGAGCAGCGGTTCCGCTGGGATTTCCTGTTCAGCCATATCCGTTACCTCGACCCGAGCCTGGACGAGGACGCGGTGGAAGCGCTGGAACAGCGCGGCAGCCTCGAGGCGGCGATGGCGCATGCGCGCGGCCTCGGCTGGTTGCCGGCGAGCTTCGGCGCCGACGAGCTGACCTGGCGCGCGGCGCTGATGAAGCGGCTGTCGGTGGCCTGCCTGAGCTACCGCCCGCGGCCGTTGCCGATCCCGGTGCATCTGTTCACCGCCGACATCGCCGCCGACAAGGACGCCTCGCACGGCTGGGCCGAATTGCTCGGCGACAACCTGCATGTCCGCCGCATCGGCGGTACCCACAAGTCGATCATGGAGGAACCGCTGGCGGCCACGCTCGCGAGCGCGATCGCCGCGCTGCTCGACGAGGGCGAACGCGATCCGCCGCCGCCGCCCGCGCACCAAGCCGCGATCACCGTGCAGGCCGGGCAGGCCGGCGCCGCGCCGCTGTTCTGCATTCCCGGCGCGGGCGCGAATGTCGGTTGCTTCCTGCCGCTGACCCAGGCCTGCGGTTCGCGCGTGGCCATCGTCGGGCTGCAAGCGCGCGGCCACGACGGCCGCAGCGTGCCGCACGCCAGCGTCGAGGCCGCGGCCGCGGCCCTGCTGCCGGAAGTGCGCGCGCTGGGGCAGGGCGGGCCTTACCACTTGCTCGGCCATTCGTTCGGCGGCTGGATCGCGTTCGAACTGGCGCGGCAGCTGCATCGCGCCGGCGAAACGGTCGCGCCGCTGATCCTGGTCGACTGCGAACCGCCGCAGCGCGTGCGCCGCTCCGATCACCTCGAAGTGCTGAGCCAGTTCGTCGAGTTGCTGGAGATGGACCTCGGCCGCCGCCTGCCGCTGGACGTGCCCGCGTTGGCCGAACAGCTCGGCGACGAACGCGACCGCCGCACCCTGGCGGCGATGGTCTCCGCCGGCCTGATGCCGGCGCGCGCCACGCTCGCCCAGTTCCAGGCCTTGCTGCGCGTGTTCGCCGCCAACTTGAACGCCAGCTACCAGCCCGCCGCCGACTATCCCGGCGAGGTGTTGCTGCTGAACGCGCAAGCCGAAGTCAAGGCGCCGACGGTGCGGCGTTCGCTGATGACGCCGGCCGAAGCCGCCGAAGGCTGGAGCCGCTACACCCGCCGCCTCAGCGAACGCACGCTGCAAGGCGACCACATGAGCATCCTGAAGTCCCCGCACGTCAGCCAGATCGCCGCCGCCGCGGCCGCGGTCTGGCCCACGCACGCCTTGGCCGGCACCGCTCCGCAACACTCCGGCAAACACCCCGCCGGGCCGCAGGCCAAAGACCTTTCCACCCAAGCCGAGTCGCCATGAACACCACTCAGTCTCTGTCCGCCGATGTGCGCAGCGTTCCGCTGGTCAACAACTGGTTCGCCCACATCTACCTGATGTCGCCGCTGACCCTGGGCCTCTACACCAAGCACGCGCACCTGGCGATGCTGGATTCGTTCATCGACGATCCCGAGCAGCACCTGGTGTCGTCGAACACGCCCGAGCTGCTCGGCGGTCCGTTCATCAACTACACCGGCGACCCGGCCGACATGGCCCGGTTCCGCGACGAAACCATGGAGCGTTGCGCGCTGCACCTGCGCTGCGCCGATGCGATCAACGACATGTACCAGATGCTGTTCAGCCAGGCCAAGGGCAGCGGCGTGCCGGCGCTGTACTCGCAGGTCGACGAGCTGATCCGCTACGGCGTCGACATCGCCTACGACGTCAGCAAGCAGCCGGGCGCGCGTTTCATCGAGTCGATCTTCTACAACAGCCCGCTCAACGCGCCGCAGCTGCAGACCGTGGTGCTGGAGAAGGCCAGCTACGAGCCGCGCACCTTCGTGCTGAGCACGCCGCAGATCAAGAACGACAAGAGCGCGGTGACCCTGAGCCTGCCGTTCGGCGACCCGCTGTGGGACGAGCTGTACGCCGGCACCCGCGATCCCGACGGCCTGGCCGAGCGCCTGCGCCCGTACATGCAGGAACCCGAGCGCGAGATCCCGCTGCTCAAGGGCATGCTCGAACCGCCCAAGCAGGCCGCCGCCGACGCCGAGTGGACCAAGGACACGCCGCGCATCCGTTACTTCGGCCATGCCTGCGCGATGATCCAGTGCGCCGGCGTCAGCATCCTGATCGATCCGCTGATCAGCTACCCGAACGAAGCCGAGATCCCGCACTTCACCTTCGACGATCTGCCGGCGCACATCGACTACGTGCTGATCACCCATCCGCACCAGGACCACGTGGTGTTCGAGACCCTGCTGCGCCTGCGCCACAAGGTCGGGCAGGTGGTGGTCGGCCGCGCCGGCGGCGGCGGTCTGGCCGACGTTTCGCTGAAGCTGATGCTGGAAAGCTGCGGCTTCGGGAACGTGGTCGAACTCAGCGAATACGAGAGCGTCAGCTTCGAAGGCGGGCGCATCCTCGGCGCGCCGTTCTACGGCGAGCACGCCGACCTGGACATCCGCGCCAAGCTGGTGTTCGCGATCGAGATGAACCAGTCGGTCAACCTGTTCTTCGCCGACTCCAACCCGCCGGCGCCGGAGTTCTACGCGCCGCTGAAGGCGATGTTCCCGAAGATCGACTGCCTGTTCCTCGGCATGGAATGCGTCGGCGCGCCGGCCACGTGGCTGTACGGACCGCTGCTGCAGAAGATGCTGACCCGCGGCGAAGACCAGTCGCGGCGCCTGGACGGTTGCGACTCGGGCAAGGCCCTGGCCATGCACGAGTACTTCAATCCCGAACGTCTGTTCATCTACGCGATGGGCGCCGAGCCGTGGCTGACCCACATCACCAGCATCCTGTACTCGGAGGAGACCACCCAGTTCAAGGAAGCGCGCGTGGTCGAGAAGGCGCTGCGCGAACGCGGCCGCGAGGCCGAACTGCTGTTCGGCAAGATGGAACTGCTTCTGTGAAGCGCGGCGGCCCGAAACGTGGGCTGTTCGGCGGCCCGCTGGCCCAGCTGATCCGCGCGGCCAAGCCGCCGCGGCTGATGCTGGCCGCGGCCGCCGCCAGTTCGATCGTCGCGGTGGCCAGCACGCTGGCGTTCCCGATGCTGACCAAGCAGGTCGTCGATCAGATCCCGGCCGGCGGCGTCGACCCGGTCAGCATCGCTTCGCTCGGCGCGGCGCTGACCGGCGCCGCGCTGGCCTCGGCGCTGACCGCTTATTTGTTGTCGCGGGTCGGCTACGGCGTGGTCGCCAACCTGCGCAAGCTGCTGGTGCGCAAGGTGGTCGGCCTGCCGATCGCCGCGTTCGACCGCAGCAGCAGCGGCGACTGGGTCAGCCGGGTCTTGAACGACTGCCAGTCGATCTCCGATCTGGTCACCCGCGAGGCGATCAACCTGCTGACCAGCGCCTTGCTGCTGGTCGGTTCGGTCACGGTGCTGTTCCTGCTCGACCTGCGCTTGACCCTGATGCTGCTCGGCAGCCTCGGCGCCGCGTTCTTGCTGGTGATTCCGCTCGGCATGCTGCTGGAAGGGCTGGCCCGCGGCACCCAGGACCGCACCGCGCGGCTCGGCGGCATCCTCACCCACGTGTTCGCCGAGATCCGCTTGGTCAAGGCCTTCACCGCCGAGGCGCGCGAGCACGGGCGCAGCGACGAGGAGATCGAGGGCATCCGCCGGATCGGGCTGAGGCAGGCGCGCATCAACGTCTGGATCGAACCGCTGATGACCCTGGCGCTGATGGCCGCGGTGATCGCGATCCTGGTCTACGGCGCGACCCGGGTCAGCCGCGGCGACATCACCATCGGCACCCTGACCGCGTTCGTGCTGTACATCCTCAACGTCGCCACCCCGGTGGTGCAGCTGACCCACTTCACCGCCGAATTCCACAAGGCCAAGGGCGCGTCGACGCGCATCGCCAGCCTGTTGCAGGAGGCGGCCGAGGACCCGGGGCAGGGCGCCGACGCCGCGCAGCGCGAGCGCGGCACGCTGGCGTTCCGCGATGTGTCGTTCGCCTATCCCGGCGGCGAGGAGATGCCGGTGCTGCGCGACATCGATTTGATCTTCCGGCCGGGTACGACCACGGCCTTGGTCGGCGCCAGCGGCAACGGCAAGACCACGATCCTGTCGCTGATCGAGCGGTTCTACCAACCCAGCGGCGGCACGATCGAATACGACGGCGAACCGATCGAGTCGTTCAGCCTGTCGTCCTGGCGCGGCCGCATCGGCTACGTCGCCCAGGGCGCGCCGGTGATGCCCGGCAGCGTGCGCGACAACATCACCTACGGTCTGAGCGGCCAGTACAGCGACGCGATGGTGTGGGAAGCGGCGCAGCGCGCCGGCGCGGCGGATTTCATCGAGCGCATGCCCGAGGGGCTCAACACCGCGCTGATCGAGCAGGGCAACAACCTCTCCGGCGGCCAGCGCCAGCGCATCGCGATCGCGCGCATGTTCCTGCGCAATCCCGACATCCTGATCCTGGACGAGGCGACCTCGGCGCTGGACAGCGAGACCGAGCATCAGGTCAAGCTGGCCCTGACCGAACTGATGAAGGGCCGCACCAACATCGTCGTCGCCCACAACCTGACCACGGTGATGCAGGCCGATTGCATCTATTTCCTGGAGAACGGCCGGATCTCGGGCATGGGCAATCACGAGGAGCTCAACCGCACCCATCCGTACTACGCGCGCTTGGTCGCCCGGTATTTCCAGAAGACGCCCGAGCCGCTGCCGGTCGCCGAACTCGCGGGCAGCGCCGGTGGCTGAGGTGCCGCAGCGCAGGCGCGCCGCCCGGTCGCGGGCGGCGCGCGCGGACGGGCGCGGCGGCATGGCGCTGTTCGACGCCACGCTGTTCGCGGCGATGATTCGTCGCCCGATCGGTTTGTCCTTGCTCGGTATAGGGCTCGTGTTGGCCGGATTGTGGACTTACGCCTTGCTCGGCGTGGCCGCGCTGCCGTCGTTGGAATTCCCCGGCGTGACCGTGCTGTCGCAACTGCCCGGCGCCAGCGCGCAGACCATGGCGACCACGGTGGCCGCGCCGCTGGAACGCAGGCTCGGGCGCATCGCCGGGTTGCAATCGATGGAAGCGCAGATCAGCGAAGGCTCGGTGCTGATCCAGTTGTCGTTCGCGTACGGCCGCAGCGCCGACAAGGCCGCGCGCGACGTGCAGGCGGCGATCAACGACGCCGCCCCGGACCTGCCGGCCGACATGCCGCTGCCGCCGCAGTACTTCAAGGCCAACACCAACGCGATTCCGGTGCTGATGGTCGCGCTGACCTCGGACTCGCAGCCGCCGGAGCGGCTGTACGATCTGGCAGACCGCACGCTCAAGCCGGCGATCGCGCAGATTCCCGGGGTCGCCCAGGTCCAGGTTTCCGGCGGCGCGCCGCGCGCGGTGCGGATCGAGCTCGACAACGCCTCGCTGGCGGCCAAGGGCCTGGTCGCCAACGACGTCGCCAACGCGCTGGTCGCGGCCAACGTGACCTCACCGTTGGGCCTGCTCAGCGACGGCCGCAGCCGCATGAGCGTTGCGGTCAACGGCGGCCTGCGCGATCCGCGCGAGTTCGCCGATCTTCTGATCGCCGTGCGCCACGGCGCCTCGGTGCGCCTCGGCGACGTGGCCCGGGTCGACAGCGGCCAGCAGGACCGCTACCAGGCCGCGTGGTTCGGCGCGCAGCGCGCGGTGACGATGCAGATCGGCAAGCGCGCGGAAGCCAACGCGGTGGCGACGGTCGCGGAAATCCGTTCGCGCCTGCCGGCCTTGCGCGCCTCGTTGCCCGCCGATGTCCGGGTCGTGCCGATGTTCGACCTCACCCAGACCGTGCGTTCGGGCCTGCACGAAGTCGAAGTCGCGCTGCTGCTGAGCGTGGTCATGGTCGCGGCGGTGATGCTGGCGTTCCTGCGCCGGCTGCGCCCGACCCTGATCGCCATGCTCAGCGTGCCGCTGTCGCTGGCCGGCGCGTTCGTGGCGATGTGGGCGCTGGGGTACTCGCTGAACACCTTGTCGCTGGTGGCGCTGGTGCTGTGCATCGGCTTCGTCGTCGACGACGCCATCGTGGTCATCGAGAACATCGTCCGCCACATGGAGCTCGGCCTGCCGCCGGCGCGGGCGGCGGCCGCGGCGGTCGGCGAGATCGGCTTCACCATCGTCTCGATCACCTTGTCGCTGCTGGCGGTGTTCGCGCCGCTGCTGCTCGGCAACAACGAGCTGGTGATCCTGTTGCGCGAATTCTCGGCGACCCTGGCCGCGGCCGTGGTCATCTCGGCGATCGTGTCGCTGAGCCTGACCCCGGCGCTGTGCGCGCGCTATCTGGCGCCGGAACCGTCGCCGCCGCCGCGACCCACGCGGCTGGAAGCGGCGCTGCAACGATTCGACCGGGCCGTGCACCGGCGCTACGAGCGCGCCCTGGACTGGTCGCTGCGCCACCGCCGGCTGATGCGCTGGCAACCGCCGCTGCTGCTGATCGCGACCGTCGCCGTGGCCTGGGCCGCGCTGGCCAGCGCCGGCGCCGGGTTCATGCCCGACGAAGACACCGGCATGCTCCAGGCCAGCTTCCGCGCCGACACCAACGTCTCGCCCGCGCGCCTGTCCGAACACGCGCAGCGGCTGATCCGGATCATGCGCGAAGACCCGGCGGTGCTGAACGTCACCACGATTCTCGGCGCCGACAGCGGCGGCGGCGCGGTCGGCAGCACCGGCAACATGTTCGTCGACCTCAAGCCCAAGGGCGCGGGGCCGGGGCAGCGCGCCGACAGCCTCAAGCAAGTGATCGCGCGCCTGGACGAGCGGTACAAAAAACTCGCCGGCGTGTCGATCGCATTGAGCCCGCTGCAACTGCTCGGCGGCGATGAAGGCCGCAGCGGCGGGCTGTTCTCGTTCCAGTTGGTCAACGGCCTCGGCGGCGACGAACTGCAGCTCGCGGCGCTGAAGGTGGTGGAGGCGTTGCGGCGCATGCCGCAGTTCCGCGACGTCGCCAGCAACTACGACGCGCTCGGCAAGCAGCAGATGCTGCGCGTCGACCGCGCCCTGGCCGCGCGCCTGGGCGTCAGCATGGGCGAGGTGGACTCGGCCCTGGCCAGCGCGTTCGGCCAGCGCACGGTGTCGGTGATCTATGCCGACATCAGCCAGTACTGGGTGGTGCTGACCTCGTCCGACGAAGGCCGGCTCGGCGTCGACGGCCTGTTGCAGACGCGGGTGCGCGCCGCCGGCGGAGCGATGGTGCCGCTGGCCGCGCTGGCGCGGGTCGAGCCGCATCTGGCGCCGGCCAACATCAGCCATTACAACCAGCTCGAATCGGCCAAGATCGGCTACAACCTCGCCGGCGACACCACGCCCGACCGCGCCGCGGCGCTGATCCGCGAAGCGGTCGAGCAAGCCGGCGTGCCCGCGGGCATCCGCCTGAACCTCGACGGCGACGCCCAGCGCCTGCAATCGGCGCAGTCCAACGGCCTGATCCTGCTGCTGGCGGCGATGGCCGCGATGTACATCGTGCTCGGCATCCTCTACGAGAGCCTGCTGCATCCGCTGACGATCCTGTCGACCCTGCCGGCGGCGGCGCTCGGCGCGTTCGCGGCGATGCTGGTCACCGGCACGCCGCTGACCCTGATGACGGTGATCGCGGTGCTGCTGCTGATCGGCATCGTCAAGAAGAACGCGATTCTGATGGTCGACTTCGCCCTGACCGCCGAACGCCGGCGCGGCGCCACGCCGGTGCAGGCGATCCGCGAAGCCGCGCTGGTGCGCTTCCGCCCGATCCTGATGACCACGCTGGCGGCGATCGGCGCGGCGTTGCCGCTGGCGATCGGCTTCGGCGTCGGCGCGGAGATGCGCCAGCCGCTCGGCATCGCCATCGTCGGCGGCCTGCTGGTCTCGCAGCTGCTGACCTTGCTGAGCACGCCGGCGATCTATCTGTGGAATCACGACCGCTTGCTGCGCAAGGTCGCGCGTCGGGAAAAACGCGCGATGCGCGGCGCGCCGGCCGTCGCCGGCAGCGCGGCATGAACGCCGCGCGAACGCATCGGCGCGCGTTGTGCCGAATCCGTCCGGCTTCGTCGACGCAGCGGCGCCGGATGCGAAAAGTTGTAGCAAGCCACCGCTAAGAAGAACTCACCTAAGAGCCGGCTTCACGAGCCGCCCACGTATTCCAGGAGCGTTGCATGTCGCGTTTTCGCAAGATCGCGTTGGTCGCCGTCGCGGCGGTGGTGTTGGGCGGCGCGGGACTGGCGGCGTTGAGCCAGGCGCCGGCCGATCCGAACGCAGCCCCCGGCGCCGGCGAAGCCGAAGGCGAGGGCGGTGCCGGCGGCGGCGACGCGCAGGCGCCGGTGCCGGTCGCGCTGGCCGCGGTCGCGCGCCAGGACGTGCCGGTGTACCTGATCGCGCAAGGCACGGTGCAGGCGCGCAACAGCGTCACCGTCAACCCGCAGATCGGCGGCGTGCGCCTGATCGAGCTGCATTTCAAGGAAGGCCAGGAGGTCAAACGCGGCGATCTGCTCGCCCAGCTCGATCCGCGCAACGCCCAGGCCAGTTACGACGAAGCGGTCGCCAAGCTGCGCCAGGACCAGGCCGCGCTGGCGACCGCGCGCAGCAACTACCGGCGCTCGTCGGATCCGCAGTATCGCCAGTACGTGTCCAAGCTCGACCTCGACACCCAGCGCAACGCCGTCGCCCAGAACGAGGCGCTGATCGCCGCCGACGAAGCGGCGATCCACAACGCGCGGGTGCAGCTGGACTACACCCGGGTGCTGGCGCCGATCGACGGCGTCGCCGGCCTGCGCGGCGTCGATCCCGGCAACGTGGTGACCACCAGCACCAACCTCGTCACCCTCACCCAGGTGCGGCCGATCTATGTCGCCTTCAGCCTGCCCGAGCAGAACCTCGACACCGTGTACCGCGCCTCGCAAACCGGCGCTGCGCAGGACGCGCCGCTGGAAGTCGAAGCGCTGGACCGCGTCGACGCCCACACCGTCGCCGCCGGCGGCCGCCTCGACGTGATCGACACCACCGTGGATTCGGCCACCGGCACCTTCAAGCTGCGTTCGCTGTTCGACAACGACCCGCGCGCCTTGTGGCCGGGGCAGTTCGTCAACGTGCGGCTGAAAGTGCGCACCGTCGCCGGCGGCCTGGTGATTCCGGCGCAGGCGCTGCAACGCAGCCCGCAGGGCGATTACGTGTATCTGCTGCAGGCCGACCAAACGGTCGCGATGCAGCCGGTGAAAGTCGCCGGCGAAGTCGGCGACAGCCAGGTGATGATCGGCGCGGGTTTGAAAGAGGGCGGCCGCGTCGTGATCGAAGGCCAGTTCCGGCTCAAGCCCGGCAGCAAGGTCAAGCCGGTCGCCGCGACCGCCACGGTCGCCGCAGCGGCGACTGCGGCGGCGGGCAGCGCCGCGCACGCGGCTTCGGCGCGCTGACCGGCTCATGGCCTTCTCGACGCTGTTCATCCGCCGCCCGGTCGCCACCTGCCTGCTGATGGCGGCGGTGGTGCTGCTGGGCCTGCTTGGCTATCGTCAGCTGCCCGTGTCGGCGCTGCCGGAAATCGACGCGCCGAGCCTGATCGTCACCACCCAATACCCCGGCGCCAGCGCGCCGACGATGGCGGCGCTGGTCACCACGCCGCTGGAACGCCAGTTCGGGCAGATCGCCGGGCTGGCGATGATGACCTCCGATTCCTCGGCCGGTTTGTCGACCGTGGTCTTGCGCTTCGACATGGGTCGCGACATCGACGTCGCCGCGCAGGACGTGCAAGCCGCGATCAATCAGGCCAAGGGCGTGCTGCCGGCCAACCTGCCGTATCCGCCGGTCTACAACCGGGTCAATCTGGCCGATGCGCCGATCCTGACCTTGAAGCTGACGTCCGACAGCGTGCCGCTGCGCGAGGTCAACAACTACGCCGATTCGATCCTGGCGCAGAAGCTCGCGCAGGTGCAGGGCGTGGGCCTGGTGTCGATCGCCGGCAACGTGCGCCCGGCGGTGCGGGTGCAGGTCGATCCGGCCCAGCTGTCGGGCCTGGGCCTGACCCTGGAAGACCTGCGCAGCGCGCTGACCCAGGCCAATGTCAACGCGCCCAAGGGCACGCTCAACGGCAAGACCCAGTCCTACAGCATCGGCAGCAACGACCAGCTGCGCGATGCGGTGGAGTACCGCAACACCGTGGTCAGCTACCGCAACGGCGCGCCGGTGCTGCTGCAGGACGTGGCGCGGGTCGTCGACGGGGTCGAGAACGACCAGCTCGCCGCCTGGGCCGACGGCCGTCCGGCGGTGCTGCTGGACGTGCGCCGCCAGCCGGGCGCGAACATCGTCGACACGGTCGAGCGCATCCGCCGATTGATGCCGGAACTGCGCGGCGTGCTGCCGGCCGGCGTGCATCTGGAGGTGTTCGCCGACCGCACCGCCACCATCCGCGCTTCGGTCGCCGACGTGCAGTTCACCCTGGTGCTGACCATCGGCCTGGTGATCGCGGTGATCTTCGTGTTCCTGCGCCGGCTGTGGGCGACGCTGATCCCGTCGGTGGCGGTGCCGCTGTCGCTGCTGGGCACGTTCGCGGTCATGGCCTGCGCCGGCATGTCGCTCGACAACCTGTCGCTGATGGCGCTGACCGTGGCGACCGGCTTCGTCGTCGACGACGCCATCGTCATGGTCGAGAACATCGTGCGCTACATGGAGCAGGGTCGAGACAGCAAACGCGCGGCCGAGATCGGCGCGCGCGAGATCGGCTTCACCGTGGTGTCGCTGACGGTGTCGCTGATCGCGGTGTTCCTGCCGCTGCTGCTGATGCCCGGGGTCACCGGCCGGCTGTTCCACGAGTTCGCCTGGGTGCTGACCATCGCCACCGCGATCTCGATGCTGGTGTCTTTGACGCTGACGCCGATGATGTGCGCCTATCTGCTCAACCGCGATGCGCTGCCGCGCGAGGACGCGCAGGCCGACGGCGGCGTGTGGGCGCGGATCCTCGCGCTGTACGCGCGCACGCTCGACTGGGTGCTCGGGCGGCAGCGGCTGATGCTGCTGGTCGCCAGCGCCAGCGTTGCGCTGACCGTCGTGTTGTACGCCGTCATTCCCAAGGGCCTGCTGCCCGAGCAGGACACCGGACTGATCGTCGGCGTGCTGCAGGCCGATCAGAACGTCGCCTTCGAACAGATGCAGCAGCGCACCCAGGCGGTGGCGGCGATCTTGCGCAAGCAGGCCGGCGTGGCCGGCGTCGCCGCGTTCGTCGGCACCGGCCCGGTCAATCCGTCGTTGAACCAGGCCCAGCTCAGCATCGTGCTGGCCGAGCGCGGCCAGCGCGACGCGCTGGACCGCTTGCTGCCGCGCCTGCGCCAGGCCGTGGCCGACCTTCCCGGCGTCGCCCTTTACCTCAAGCCGGTGCAGGATGTGGCGCTCGACAACCGCGTCGCCGCGACCGAATACCAATACGCCTTGTCCTCGGTCGACAACCAGGCGCTGGCCGATTACGCGCAGCGCATGACCCAGCGCCTGCGCCGGCAGCCGGAACTGCGCGATGTCGGCAACAACCTGTCCGATCGCGGCGACGCGTTGCTGCTCAATGTCGACCGGGCCAAGGCCAGCCGCCTCGGCGTGCCGATGCAGACGATCAACGACACCTTGTACGACGCCTTCGGCCAGCGCCAGATTTCGACCATCTTCACCCAACTCAACCAGTACCGGGTGGTGATGGAAGTCGCGCCGCAGTTCCGCAACGCCGGCGCGCTGCTCAATCAGCTCGGCGTGCGCGCCAACGGCGACGGCGCGCTGACCGGCAGCAACGCGAGCGGCTTCGGCCAGTCGGCTTCGAGCAATTCGGCCACGCCGTCGGGCATCGGCAGCGCCGGCAACGTCGGCTTCGCGGTGGGCGCCGGCGGCGTGGTGCCGCTGGCCACGCTGGCCAGCGCCCAGGTCGGCAGCGAGCCGCTGGTGGTCAGCCATCAGCAGCAGCTGCCGGCGGTGACGGTCGGGTTCAATCTCGCGCCGGGTCATTCGCTGTCGCAGGCGGTCGCAGCGATCGAGCGGGTCGAGCGCGAGCTGCAGCTGCCGCCGCGGGTGCGCGGGCAACTGGTCGGCAAAGCCGCCGAGTTCTCCGCCTCGCTCGCCGACGAAGTCTGGCTGCTGCTGGCGGCGGTCGTGGTGATCTACATCGTGCTCGGCGTGCTGTACGAGAGTTACATCCACCCGCTGACCATCGTCTCGACCCTGCCGCCGGCCGGCGTCGGCGCGCTGCTGGCGCTGATGCTGTGCGGCATGAGCCTGTCGGTCGAAGGCATCGTCGGCATCGTGCTGCTGATCGGCATCGTCAAGAAGAACGCGATCATCATGATCGACTTCGCGATCGGCGCGCAGCGCGGCGGCCTGGACCCGACCGAGGCGATCCGCCGCGCCTGCCTGCTGCGCCTGCGCCCGATCATGATGACCACCGCGACCGCGCTGCTCGGCGCGTTGCCGCTGGCGCTCGGCAGCGGCATCGGCGCGGAACTGCGCCGGCCGCTCGGCGTGGCCATCGTCGGCGGGCTGCTGTTGTCGCAGTTGGTGACGCTGTATACGACGCCGGTGATCTACCTGTGGCTGGAGCGCTGGGCGCAGCGGCTGCGCGCGCGGCGCCAGGCGCGCGCGGCTGCCGCGATGCAGCCGCTGGGCGCCTGAGGCCGCGGCCGCTCGGGCAGGGCGCCCGGTTTCGTTCCGGCCCAGCGTGGTTTCGTCGCGATCACGGCGGCTTCGTCGCGCGCCGCTGGCGAGGCCGGCAAGCGAAGTGGCAACGTGCCCGCACACACCAGCGGCGGGCGACGAACGTGATAGACACCGATTATCTGGCGGCGGCGCGCAAGCTGTTGCTTGCGGCATCGATGGTCGCAGGCGCGGCGCAATCCGCCCACGCCGGCGCGCGCTGCGGCGACGAGGCCGCGATCGGCGCTTACCGTCTCGACGACGGCAGCGCCCTGGACATCGGCCCGGGCGCCGCGGGCCAACTGCGCTGGCGCCGCGACGACGGCCGCAGCGGCTTGCTGACGCGAGGCTCCGACGGCATCTGGACCAGCACGCTGGGCTGGACCATGCGTCCCGACGGACACCGCGTGCGCTTCGCCGATTGCGGCAACGGCGGCCTGCACTTCGACCGCCTGCGCGGACAACGCATCGAGTTGATCCAGACCGATACCCGTTTCCAGGGCAGCGGCGCCGAACTCGCCGGCCGGCTGACGATGCCGCCGGGCAACGGCCCGGTGCCGGTGGTGGTCCTGATCCACGGCGCCGAACGCGATTCGGCCTTGCGCAACTATTCTTTGCAACGCCAGTTCGCCGCCGCCGGCATCGGCGTGTTCGCCTACGACAAGCGCGGCACCGGCGCGTCCGGCGGGCGCTACACCCAGGATTACCTGACCCTGGCGGCCGATGCCGTGCACGCCCTGCGCGAAGCCAAGCGCCTGGCCGGCGCGCGCGCGGGCCGCATCGGCTACCAGGGCGGCAGCCAGGGCGGTTGGGTCGCGCCGCTGGCCGCGCGCATCGCGCCGGTCGACTTCGTCGTGGTCAGCTTCGGCCTGGCGGTGTCGCCGCTGGACGAAGACCGCGAGGCGATCGCCTTCGACCTGGAACGCGCCGGTTTCGCCACCGACCCCGCGTCCGCGCCGATGCGCGGCGCGATGGCCATCGCCGACGCCACCGCGCGCCTGATCGACAGCGGTTTCAGCGAAGGCTACGAACAACTGGCGACGGTCAAGATGCTGTACGCCAAGGAGGCGTGGTATCCGGCCGTACGCGGCAACTTCAGCTGGTACCTGCTCGGCACCGACGAGGCGACCATCCGCCGCGACGCACCGCAACTGGTGCCGGGCATTCCCGCCCAGTACGACCCGATGCCGTTGCTGCAACATCTGGACACACCGCAGCTGTGGCTGCTCGGCGGCCAGGACCGCGACGCGCCGCCGCGCGAAACCCTGCGCCGGCTGGCCGGCCTGCAACGCGCCGGCCGGCCGATCTCGACCGTCGTGTTCGCCGACGCGGACCACGGCATGTACGAGTTCGAAACCGACGCCGCCGGCGAGCGCGTGTCGACGCGGCAGCCGGACGGCTATTTCCGCGCGATGGCCGACTTCATCCGCGGCGAGCGCTTGCAGGCGCGCTACGGGCAAGCCGCGTTGTGCGCGCGTTCGCCGTGTTGAGCGCTGCGTGCGCGGGTCTGGCTGCGATCCGCGCGACACCGGGCACGCACGGCGGCTTCTGCCGGCCGCCCGGCTTCAGTCGCCGTGGATCATGACCACGCAGTCGAGATTGCCCGCGCCGGCCGCAGCGGCCATCGCCGCGCGCAAGTCGGGCAGGGCGAAGGTCCGGCTGCGGATCGCATCCAGGTCCAGCAGTCCGGCACGGACCAGATCGAGCACGCGCCGGTAGGCGTCGCGCGGATACATGAACTGGCCGAGTATTTCCCAGTCGTTGAGCATGACCTCAGCGTAAGGGATCGGCAGCGGCACGCTCATGCTGCCCATCAACACCAGCCGGCCGCCGCGGGCGAGGCTGCGCAGCGCAGCCAGCGTGGCGTCCGGGTCGCGCGCGCCGCCGACCATGTCGAAGGCGAGGTCGGCGCCGCCCTGCGCCGCAGCGCGGATCGCCTGCGCATCCGCGCGCGCGTCGCCGCTGATCGCGACGGCGACGACCCGCGACCCGGCGGCCGCGACGAGGGCGTCCAACGCGTCGCGGTTGCGGCCCACGGCGACCACGCGCGCCGCGCCCATCGCCAGCGCCAGCAGCACCGCGGCGCTGCCGTAAGCGCCGGTCGCGCCGGACACCACCACCGTTTCGCCGGCGCTCAACCGGCCGCGGCGCAATCCGCCGTAAGGCACGACGAAGCGCGTGCATAGCGCGAGCCGTACCGGATCGAACGCTTCCAGTCCGTCCGCGGCGGTGACTACGCTCGCGGGCAGAACCGCGTATTCGCACAAGGTGCCGTCCGGCCAACGCGTCTGCACCTGCTCGGCCGGCGCCGCCAATGCGGTGATGCCGAGCAGGATCTGCGCCGGCTCGCGCGCGTTCTCGTCGGCTACGAAGTGCGAAGAGGTCACCACCCGCTGTCCCGGCCGCAGATGCCAGACGCCGGGCCCGACCGCATGCACGGTTCCGGTGCCGTTGCCGCCGGGCACGAACGGCGCATCGGGGACGCGATAGTTCGGCAGTTTCCCCTCGACGAAGTCGCGCATGTACGACATCAGCGCCGACGCCTGCATGCGCACCACTACCGCGCCTGCGCCGGGTTCGGGGACAGGACGCTCTTGCAGCGTCAGCTCGCCGCCGAGCCGCTCCAGTTGCCACGCTTTCATGGGATCGGTTCCTGTGTTCGCCGCCGGGCCGCGGCGCGGGCCGCTATGGTGGCGTCCGCCGGTTCCGCTGCAAAGACCTTCGGCGCGGGTTCGGCGCGAACGCGAGAACCGCAACGTTGCACCCGACGGGCGCCGGACCGGCCAGGCAAGGCCCCGCAGCGCGTAGCCGAACGCAGCGCCACGGCTGCGGCGACGGCTTGCTACGACTCAACAGCCGACGGTGAACGAATCGACGCACTGCGAGGTGACCCGGCCCTGGAGGCTGATCTGGCCTGCCATCGCGCTCATCCGCGTTCACGCGCTTCAGCCGCAGCGTTGCCCGACTGGAACTGTGCGTCCGCCGCTGCGCGCATTGACCTCGATCAAGCTTGAGGTCCTAGCTTGTGCGCACGCGCCGCGGTTCGTCGCCCGCGACGCGAACGCGCCGCATCCTTCTTTCCGGAGCAAGCCGATGACCGTCCGATACCCGAACGTCGAGCATGTGCCCGCGTTCGCGCAAGCGTGGAACGAACCCGCGAACACCCGCTTCGAATTGCCACCCGTCGACGTCAACCGGATTCTCGCCGAACGCTACGATCTGGCCCGTCCGCTGCGCCTGAGCCGCAGCCAGTTGTGGGAGATGGAAACGCGCAAGGCGCGCCGGCCCGACCTGTACATTCCGTACGTGGTGGAGCAGGGCAGCGCCGCGGTGTGGGCCGACCGGGGCGAGCGCGACGGCGTCGAGCGCTTCGTGCGCAAATCGCGGCAGCGCTTGTGGCTGCAACCGGACCGCTACGAGCTGATCCTGGAGCAGACCCGGGTCGACCACGCGCAACAGCAGGTGACCTTCATCGGCGCCTCGCACTATCCCGGGCCCGATGGCGCCATGCTCGAAGCCGGCACCGGCCAGCCGATCTTCCACGTGATCCACGGCGTCGGCGGCGAAGAATCCGAGCCGCTGAACCTGTGGTCGGTGGTGTTCCTGACTCCGCGCCAGGACAGCCGGTTGATCGCTCCATTCGTGCGCATGGCGCGCGACGGCTGGCTGCCGGGGTATGTCGAGATTTACATCCGCGACGACCTGGGCGTCGGCATTTCGCGGCGCGGGTAACCCTGTCGCACGGTCGCGCAAGCGCTCGTGGCGTTACTCCGCCGGCGCCGCGAACCGGCCTCACTGCGCCGCGAAGTGCGCCAGGAACATATCGGTAGCGGTCTGCGCCAGCCGATCGCGCTCCGGCGGCGTCAACACCGGATGCCCAAGCGCGATCTGCGGCCAGAACGCCTGGCCCTTGACCATGCCCTGCAACAACGCCGAAGCGAACAGCGGGTCGTCGGTGTTCAAGCGGCCATCGGCCGCGGCCGCGCGGATCCACACGGTCAGGCCTTCCTCCTTGTCGCCGACGCGCTTGAACATCTCCTGCGCGCGCTCCGGCGTCGGGATCACCGCGACCACCGCCGCGCGGACCAGATCGATGAAGGCCTCGTCGTGCAGCAGTTGCAGCTTCTGCCGCACCAGTTCCAGCAACTGCGGGCGCAGCGGCCGGTCGCCGCGGTAGGCCAGTTCCGGCGACTCGCGGCTGCGTTCCCACAGCTGCTGCAGGATCTGCGCGAACAGCGCTTCCTTGCTCGGGAAGTGGTTGTAGACGGTGCGTTTGGAGACGCCGGCGCTGGCCGCGATGCGGTCCATGCTGGTGGCGTCGTAGCCGGCCTGGCGGAACTCGGCGACGGCCGCTTCCAGGATCGCGGCGCGCTTGCGGTCGGTCAGGCGGGGCGGGGCGGGGCTGGTCATGGCGGCAAGGTTACACCGATGGGTTTACTTTCTCAAAAAGTACACTACACTGGGCAGTGTAATCATTCAGGCGGGCCGGTCCGGTCCGCCCCCGATCACCGCCTCAGCCTGCACACCGGAGCCCCACCGTGAGCGCCTGCCTGCTTTCCTTCGCCAAGACCCGTTCGCCCGCCGACGGCTACGCCGCCTCGCCGCAGCGCGAGGACGGCCGCTTCCGCAATCCGGTCCCGCGGCCGGCGATGGGGTTCTGGAAGACCCTGCGGATCCTCCGCGACGCTCTGTTCAACAAGCCGGCCGACGCCGTGCCGGCGGCGCCGCCGACCGTGCTGGCGCTGACCCCGCAGCAGCTGGCGCAGGCGCCGGACCGCAGCCTGTTCCGGCTCGGCCATTCGACGATGCTGATCAAGCTGCGCGGCGGCTGGTGGATCACCGACCCGGTGTTCGCCGAGCGCGCCTCGCCGGTGCAATGGGCCGGCCCCAAGCGCTTCCACGCGCCGCCGATCGCGCTGGACGATCTGCCGCCTTTGCGCGGCGTGCTGTTGTCGCACGATCACTTCGACCATCTCGACTACGCCACCGTGCGCCGGCTCGCCGACAGCGCGCAGGTGTTCCTGACCCCGCTCGGCGTCGGCGACCGCCTGATCGCCTGGGGCATCGACCCGGCCAAGGTGCGCCAGTTCGATTGGTGGGAAGGCACGACCGTCGACGGCGTGCGTTTCGTCGCCACGCCCGCGCAGCATTTCTCCGGGCGCGGGCTGTTCGACAGCGACAAGACCCTGTGGGCGTCGTGGACCGTCATCGACGAACCCGCGTCCGGCCCGCCGCTGCGCCTGTTCTTCAGCGGCGACACCGGCTACTTCGCCGGCTTCGCCGAAATCGGCCGCCGCTTCGGCCCGTTCGACGTGACCCTGATGGAAACCGGCGCCTACGACGCCCACTGGCCGCACGTGCACATGCAGCCCGAACAGACCGTGCAGGCGCACATCGACCTGCGCGGCCGCTGGCTGCTGCCGATCCACAACGGCACCTTCGACCTGGCCATGCACGCCTGGACCGAACCGTTCGAACGCGTCTCGGCGCTGGCCGCCGAACGCGGCGTGGCGCTGACCACGCCGCGCATGGGCGAACGCGTCGACCTGCAGTCGCCGCAGCCGATGGCGCCGTGGTGGCGCGACGCCGAACCCTGCGAACCCTCGACCTTCTCCTCCGCACAGGCCGCTTATGAGACTGCGATTGATCGATGAGATAGACGCCGAAGCGCGGCGCGCCATCACCGCCGCGGTGCTGCGCGCCGACCTCGGCAGCCGGATCAATTTCGAACGCGACTTCGAGCTCGATGCGCCGATCGTGCGGGTCGAGAACTGGCTGACGGTGGACCAGACCGTGGAAGCGCTCGCGCGCAGCGGCTACGCGGTCGCGGCGGTGCTCGACGCCAGCAACGACGGGCCGCGCGCCGCCGCGCGCTGAGCGCGCTCAACCCCGCGCGCGCAGCGCCGCAAGGATCAGCGCCGCCGACTGTTCCGGCGCGTGCGTCCCGGTATCCACGCGCAGCAACGGCGCCGGCAGCGGCGGAAACTCGAAACCGCCGGCTTGCTCGATGGATCGGTACAGGGCGGCGTCGGTCAGCTTGCCGAATGCGCGGCGGCCGGGCTGGTCGAGCCGCTCGACGATGGCGGCGGGCGAACACGACAGTTCGACGAACACGACCTCGCCGCCGTGCGCGCGCACCGAGGCTGCCAGCGCATCGATCAGCGCCGGATCGACGCTGGCTTCGGGATGGAAGGTGAACACGAACGAGCGCCCGGCCGCCGCGGCCTCGGCGAACGCGGCGCTCCAGATCGCCGCGCGCAAGCGGCGGAAACCCGGGCTGCCGAACTCGAACAAGGCCAGCGCCGCATCGACCGCGAGGTGGTTGTGGAACAGCGCGATGCCGACGTCGCGGGCGACCAGGGTGCCGATGGTGTGCTTGCCGGACGCGGCCGGGCCGTGGAGGAAGACGACTTGCATGGGCGCGCGATGCAGTGGACGGGGTCGGACGAGGTTTACACCGGATCCGGCCCGGGCTCAAACCTTCGGCGTCTACATTCCTGCGCGGCCGACCGAACCGGCCGCGACATCGGCGATGCCGCAGCCCCGGCCGGACTTCACTTCGAACGCTCGCCCCCGGCGGTATCGGCCTGGCGCGCGGATGCCGCCGTCGCGGCCGTCGCCTGCGGCACCTGCCGGATCGATTCGGCGCGATACCCCAACTCGACCAGCCGCTGGCTCAGCCGCCGGTACTCCGCTTCCGGCAGCGTCGGCGTGCGCGCCATGATCCAGGCGTAATCGCGCTTGCTGCGCGCGACGATGGTCTGGGTGTAATCGTCGTCGAGATAGGCGATGACGTATTCGGCCTTGATCGGCCAGACGAACTGCATGCCCCAGACCGCGTTGCCGGTGCCGGGACGGACGAAGCCGGTCGGCCGCATCGTCTTCAGCGGCGCGTCGTGGCTGCCTTTGCGATAGGTGAAGGTGGTCCGCACCCGGCCGTCGCGATCGAGCCGGTAGGACTCCACCGCGTCGAACGCCTCGCGCTCGGGCGGCGAGGGCACGTGCGCGATCACGTACCAGTCGCCCATGAAGCGCGGCAGGTCGACCGCGGCGACCGGCGGCATCGGCCGGGCGTTGCCGGCGCAGCCTTGCAGAACGGGAATCAGGGCCAGCGCAGCCAGTGCGCGAATCGGCGTAAGCATGATGGGCCCTCAGCGCTTGGAGAACAGATAGTGGACGACGCCCCACTGCTGGCCGCCGTCGTAGCCGAACAGTTCGGCGCAGGCCATCCAGAACATCCGCCAGCGCTGCCGCCACAGCCGATGCGCGTCGCCGTAAGCGGCCGCGAGCGCGCGGTCGGCGCGCTCGCGCTGCGCATCCTGGTTGGCCAGCCAATGGTTGGCGGTGCGCTGGTAGTGGGTGCCGTCGAGCAGCCAGCGCTTGTCGATGCGCAAATCGTCCTGGAACCACAGCAGGGTGTCGGCGGCCGGCATCAGGCCGCCGGTGAAGAAATGCCGGCCCATCCAGTCGTCGTCGGCCGCGGTGTCGAACGGATACATCAGGTCGCGGTGACAGAACAGGTGCGCGAACAGCTTGCCGTCCGGCCGCAGCCAGCCGGCGATGCGGCGCAGCAACTGTTCGTAATTGCGCATGTGCTCGAACATCTCGATCGACACGCAGCGGTCGAAACCGTTCGCCGGCAGCGACAACGCGTTGACGTCGCAGGTCAGCACGGTGACGTTGGCCAGCCCGAGCTCGCGGCAGCGGCGTTGGATGTGCTCGCGCTGCGGCGCCGAGTTCGACACCGCGACGATGTGCGCGGCGCGGTAGCGCTGCGCCATCCACAAGGTCAGCGAGCCCCAGCCGCAGCCCAGTTCGAGGATGTGCTGGCCGTCTTCAAGCCGCGCGCGCTGGCCGTAGAGTTCGAGCATGGCCAGCTCGGCCTCGGCCAGGGTCTCCGCGCCGGTGGGGTAGTAGCAGCAGGAGTACTTCATCCGCGGCCCCAGGCATTGGGCGAAGAACTCCGGCGGCAACTCGTAATGCTGGCCGTTGGCCGCGTCGGTGTGGATCGCGATCGGGCTCTTGCGCAGCAGTTCGATGCGCGAGCGGTACAGATCGTATTGGCCGCTCAGGCCGTCGGCGCGCTCCTCGCGCAGGCGTTGCGCGCACAGGCGGCGGATGCCGTGGCGGATCGCCGCGTCCGGCAGCCAGCCGCGTTCGGCCAGGCCGAGCAGGCCCGCGGCCGGCGTGCGGTCCGGCGAAAACGCCGAAGGCTGCAAGGCATTCGTGGAAGCGGAAACGTTCATCGTGAATCCTCTTGGCCGGAGCGTTCGGGCGCAGCGCGCGGAAACCACGGGACCAGCATCGGCGTGCGCTGCTGATAGCGGCGGTAGTCGTCGCCGCGGGTGCGCAGCGCCTGCGCCTCGGTGTACGGCACGCCGCTGAGGTAGCGGACGAACAGGTACATCGTCGCCGGCCCGGTCCAGGCCAGCCACGACCACGGCGAACCGATCGCGAACAGCGCGTAGGCGAACCAGTGCAGACATTCGAAGAAATAGTTGGGGTGGCGCGAATAGCGCCACAGCCCGGTGTCGCAGGTGCGCCCGCGGTGTTCGGGACGGGCGCGGAAACGCGCCAGCTGGCGGTCCGCCAGCGCTTCGCCGGCCCAGGCCAGCAGCCATACCGCCACGCCGGCGCCCAGCCACAGCGGGCGCGGCGCCGGATTGGCGGCGGCGGCCGCGAACGGCAGGCAGAACAGCGGCACCAGCAAGGCCTGCAGCTGGAAGAACAGGAAGAACTTGCCCTGATGCCCGCGCCAATGCTGGCGCAGGTGGCGGTAACGGCCGTCCTCGTCCTCGCTGCGCACGCGCCGCCACAGGTGCCGCGCCAGCCGCAGCGCCCACAGCGCGCCGCACATCGCCACCGCGATCCGCACCGTCGCGCTGCCGGCGCCGAAGACCGCGCACGCCACCGCGCCGGCGCCGACTGCGGCGGCCCACAGCACGTCGACGATGCCCGCGTTGGCGTGCCGGCGCTGCCACCACCAGCCCGCGGTCATCACGACCGCCGTCGCCGCCCAGATCGCGATCGATGTGGCCAGCAGGTTCATGCGCCGGCTCCCGACGCGGCGACGCACGCGCCGCGCGCACCGTCGCGACCGACGCGCGCCAGCCACGGCAGCGCCGCGGCCCATCCCAGCGCCAGCGCGAGCAGGCCGTGCCAGGCCGGCTCGGCGAACGCGACCGCGCCGAATCCGCGTGCGGCGCCCGAATACGCCAATGGCGCGCCGATCAGGCCGAGCAACGCGGCCAGCGCCGGACGATGCCGAAGCGCGCGCAGGCTGCGCAGCAGCGTGGTCGCGAACGCGCACCACAGGCCGAGGATCCAGAGCGGCGCGAACTGCGGCGACGGCCACGCCGCGGCGTAACGCGCCAGCCCGGACAGCGCCAGCGCGCCGTCCACGATCGCGCCGGCCAGCAGCGCGGCGGCGAGCAAACGCAGCAGCGCCGAGCGCCGCGGCGCGACCGCCAGTTGGATCGCCACGAACAACGCCGCAGCGAGCGCGCCGGGCCACCAGTGGCCGTGCCCGGCGGCGATCACCGCGGCGAACCACACGGCTTGATAGCCGAGGAACTCGATCCAGACGCTCATGCCCGCAGTTCCGACATGTGCAGCTCGGCCTCGGGCAGCCGCGCCGCGCGCCGATGCCCGGGCTTGGCCAGCAGCATCTGCGCCACGCCGATCGAACGCTCGCGGAAACCGCCCTCGCAGTAGCACAGGTAGAACTCCCACAAGCGCAGAAAGCGGCGGTCGTAGCCCATCGCCTCGATGCGCGCGCGTTCGCGCAGGAAGTTGCGCCGCCAGTCGCGCAAGGTCAGCGCGTAGGAGGGGCCGAAATCGTCCAGTTGCACCAGCGCCAGATCGCTGGCGCGGGTCTTGGCTTCGAGCAGCGCGCCGATCGAGGGAATGAAGCTGCCGGGAAACACGAAACGCTTGATGAAGTCGACCTGCCGCAGCGCCTGCCGGTAGCGGTGGTCCTCGATGGTGATGGCTTGCAGCATCGCCAGCCCGTGCGGCGCCAGCAGCGCGCCGACGCGGCCGAAGTAGTCCGCCAGGAAGTCGGCGCCGACCGCCTCGACCATCTCGATCGACACCAGCTTGTCGTACTGCCCGCGCAGGTCGCGGTAATCCTGCAGCAGCAAGGTCACCCGATCGTCCAGGCCGGCCTCGCGCACCCGCTGCGCGGCCAGATCGTACTGCTCGCGCGACACCGTGGTGGTGGTGACATGGCAGCCGTAGCGGCCGGCCGCGTACACGGCGAAGCCGCCCCAACCGGTGCCGATTTCGATGACCCGGTCGTCCGGGCGCAGGTCCAGCTTGCGGCAGATGCGTTCGAGCTTGCGCTGCGACGCCGCCTCCAGGCTGTCGTCTTCGCCGGCGTACACCGCGCTGGAATACATCAGGTCTTGCGACAGGAACAAGGCGAAGAACTCGTTGCCCAGATCGTAATGCGCGGCGATGTTGCGGCGGCTGCCGGCGCGGGTGTTGCGCCGCAGCCGGTGCCAGCCGCGCAGCGCCCAGCCGCCGATGCGGGCCCAGCCGGTTTCCATCGAATCCAGCAGGTCGCGGTTGCGCACCAGCAAGCGCACCAACGCGACCAGGTCGTCGCAGTCCCACAGCCCGTCGATGTAGGCCTCGCCGGCGCCGACGCTGCCGTTCGCGGCCAGCGCCCGGTAGAAACCCGGGTCGTGCACGACGATGGCCGGCGCCAGCGTGTCGTCGCGCTCGGCGTCGTTGTGCTCCTCGCCGCAGCGCCCCAGTTCGACCTCGCCGAGCGCATCGCGCAGACGGATGCGGCCGTGGCGCAGCGGCGCCAGACGCTCGAGCAAGCGCCGGCGCAGCAATGCATCGAGCGCGGTGAAGGCGTCGCTGCGTGCGGCGGACGGGACGACGGTCGGGTTCATGCGTGGCCTCGCTCGTGGCTCGGATGGTCGTGGACGGGGTTGCGCTTGAGCCACAGCCGCAGCGCCTGCCAGTGGATCGCGCCGACGATCTGCGCGGTCATCAGCGGATAGCGCCACAGCAGCCGCGCCAGCGCCGCGCCGTCGCAAGGCCGCCGCTGCAGGCGCAAGGTGGCGTCGAACTCGCGCCGGTCGCGGTCGTACACGTCCATGTGCACGAACAGGTCCGGGCCCGGATCGGTGAAGCGCCAGGCGTAGCGCATCGCCATCGGCATGAACGGCGAAACGTGGAAGCGCTTGTCGAACGTCCACAGCCGTGCGCGGCCGCGCCGCTGCGCGGATTCGGCGTCGAGTACGTAGGCGTGGCGCTCGCCCCAGGGGGTGTTGGTGATTTCCGCGACGATGAAATCGAGCGCGCGCCCGTCCTCGCCGAAGCAGTAGTAGAAGCTGACCGGATTGAACACGTAGCCGCAGTAGCGCGGATGGGTCAGCAGGCGGATCGGCCCGCGCGGCTCGCGGCCGCAGTGCTGGCGCACCCGCTCGCGCACCGCTTGCGCCAGCGGCAGGCGTTCCGGGCCGAGATAGTCTTCGCGGCGGAAGCGGCCGAGATTGCCGCGCCGCGTCGACCATAGCCAGCGGCGTTCGAACACGCGCTCGATTTCGTCCAGGTCCAGATAGAGTTGGGCCATCCGGTAGCCGAACGCGTGCGCGCGCGGATGATGGCGGCGATGGCGCACGCTGCCTTCGTAGACCGCGCTGTGCAGGGCGTTGTCGGCGGCGGCGTTCATGCCGCCTCTTGCGAATCGGTGCGCGGCCCCGCGTCCAGGTGCGGCGCCAGCGCGAAGCGCGCGCCGGACGCGGCGCCCAGGCCCTGCGCCACTTCCACCGCCGAGCGCATGCCGTCTTCGTGGAAGCCCCAGCCCCAGTAGGCGCCGGCGAACCAGGTGCGGCGACGCCCCTGGATCTGCGCCTTGCGCTGCTGCGCGGCGACCGCGGCCGGGTCGTGGACCGGATGCGCGTAGCGCCTGCGCGCGAGGATCTTGGCCGGATCGATGTCGGCGCTGCGGTTGAGCGTGACCACCACCGGTTCGGGCGCGTCCAGGCCTTGCAGCAGGTTCATGCAATAGCTGACCGTGCAGCCCGCGCCCGGGTCGGCCGGCACATAGGCGTTCCAGGCCGCCCAGGCCTTGCGCTGAACAGGCAGCAGGCGCGCGTCGGTGTGCAACACCGCTTCGTTGGTTTGGTAGCCGATCGCGCCGAGGATTTCGCGCTCGCGCGGGTCGGCGTCTTCGAGCAAGGCCAGCGCCTGGTCGCTGTGGCAGGCCATCACCGCGTGATCGAAGCGTTCCAGGCCCCAACCGTGGCGGATCCACACGCCCTGCGCGTCGCGACGCACCCCGGTCACGCCGCAGCCGGGCCGCTCGCTCACGTTCCAGCGCGAGCGCATCGCGGTGATGTAGCGGTCCGAACCGCCGTCGACCACCCGCCACTGCGGCCGTCCCGAGACTTGCAGCATCTGGTGGTTGGCCATGAACCGGACCAGATAGCGCGCAGGAAACTCCAGCGCGCGCGCGGCCGGCAGCGACCACAGCGCGCAGGTCATCGGCAGCAGGTGCAGGTCGCGGAACGCGGCGCCGTAGCGTTCGCGCCGCAGGTAGTCGCCCAGGCTCGGGCCGGGGCCGCTTCGTTCCAGCAGTTCCGGCGCATGCCGGTAGAAGCGGGTCAGATCGCGCACCATGCCCCAGAAGCGCGGCGAGAGCAGATTGCGGCGCTGGCAGAACAACGAGTCCAGGTCGGTCGCGTTGTATTCCAGGCCGCTGCGCTGGCACTGCACCGAGAAGCTCATCGTGGTCGGCCGCGAGGCCACGCCGAGTTCCTCGAACAGACGGCTCAGCAGCGGGTAATGGACCGGGTTGAACACGATGAAGCCGGTATCGACGCGGTAGTCGCGTCCATGCAGGCGCACGTCGTGGGTATCGGTGTGTCCGCCCAGGCGCGGGTCGCGCTCGAACAGAACGACTTCGTGCTCGCGGTGCAGCAGCCAGGCGCTGGCCAGGCCGGCGATGCCGGAGCCTACGACGGCGATGCGCATGCTCAGTCCCTCGCTCGCTGGAGCACCCAGGCGGGCACGGGTTTGAGATCGCGCACCAATCCCACCGCGGCGAGCAGGCGCAAGCCGTAGTAGGTCAGGTCGATCTCCCACCAGCGGAATCCCTGCCGGGCGCTGCCGGGGAAGAAGTGATGGTTGTTGTGCCAGCCCTCGCCGAAGGTCAGCAGCGCCAGCCACAGGTTGTTGCGGCTGTTGTCGCCGGTATCGAAACGGCGGCCGCCGTAGCGGTGGGCGAGCGAATTGATCGTGACCGTCGCGTGGAACAACACCGTGGTCGATATGAAGAAGCCCCATACCAACATTTGCCAGGCGCCGGTGCCGAGCTGCGGCGCGACGGCCTGCAATGCGGCGCCCAGTGCGAACAGGCCGAGCGCGAGCAGCGCCGGCACCAGCGTGTCGTAGCGGTCGAGCCAGCGCAGTTCCGGGAAGGCGGCCAGGTCGGGCACGCGCGAAAGATCCGTCCGGAACGCTTGCGGCGTCAGAAACCACAGCATATGGCTGCGCCAGAACCCGCGTTGAACCGGGGAATGGGGATCTTGCGCAGTGTCGGTATGGCGATGGTGGTGGCGGTGATGCGCCGCCCACCACAGCGGCCCGCGCTGCACGCTCGATGCGCCGATCACCGCGAAGGCGAACTGCACCGGCCGCGAGGCGCGGAACGTGCGATGGGAGAAATAGCGATGGTAGAAGCCGGTCAGCGCGAACATGCGCACGACGTACAGCGCGGCGGCGACCGCCAGCGCGACCGGCGAAACGCCGGTCCACCACGCGCCCAGGCAGCCCAGATGCATCGCCACGAACGGCGCGGCGCGCAGCCAGTCGACCCGCTCGTCGCGCTCGTCGTCTTGTCCGGCGCCGGGGGCTGCGCTTTCGGTATCGACCCAGCGCCGCGCCGTGCGCAGCGCGCCGTCGAACGCGCCGCGTCGGGACGCGATCGGCGCGCGCTGGTCGGGTGGAAGCGGAGAACGCGTTCGCATGGCGCGGTCCTGACGGGATCTGACCGGACCTACGAGCCCGCATCGCCGGCGGATGCAGTCGGCTCGAACGGATTTCGCCATGCGCAGCGCGGACGCGCTTCACCCGCGCGCGCAGCCGCAGGCCCGTGCGACGGGCCGCGACTGCGCTTGCACGGCGATCAGATCGCGCCGATAGCGCCCTTGGCCACGATCGGCCCGGTCGGCGCGGCGTGCGGAATGCCTTGCGCGGGTTCGAGCGTGATCGCCAGCGTGCTGCCCGGCGTCAGCTTGTCGAGCAGGGCGGCCGGCACCGCGACCGAATGCGCTTTCTCATTCGAGACGAAGCCCAGCGACCGCGGCGCCTCGCCCTTGGCGATGACCCACAGTTCGCCGACCCGGCCTTGCGCATCGGCGGGCGAGGGGATCGGCACCATCAATACTTTGCCGGCGCGCTTGTCGACCGAGGCCAGCCAACCGGGTTGGCCGTCGTCGCGGGTCAGCGGCGTCACTGGACGCGCGACCTCTTCTTCCTGCGCGACCGGAGGCGCGGGCGGCGGCGGCACCGGCGCCGGCGGCGCGCGCCCGACGACGAACAAGGCCACCGCCGCGACCGCGGCCGCGCCGGTCAGGCCGCGCCACAACGCCAGGCTGTTCCAGCCGCCCGAGCGCGGTTCGTCCGCGTCCCAGCCCAGGCGCGCACGCACGCCGCGCCACAGCCGCGGCGGCGCTTCGGCCGCGGGCAGGTCCTGCGCCAGCAGGTTCAGGCGCTGCTCCCATTGCGCCACCAGCCGGGCGAACGCGGGCTCGCTGCGGATGCGTTGCCGGGTCTGCGCGCGGGTGTCCGCGTCGAGCACGCCCAACACGTATTCGCCGGCGCGCACTTCCGCGCTCGGCGGCTCTTGATCGGTTTGATGGTCGCGGATGTTCATTGTTCCAGGCACGCCCGCAGCTGCAACAGGCCACGACGGATCCAACTCTTGACGCTGCCGACCGGCGAACCGGTGCGCTGAGCCAGTTCTTCGTAAGTGGTGCCTTCGTAGAAGGCGGTGCGGATCAGCTGGCGCCGCCGCGGTTCCAGCGCCTCCATGCAGGTCCGCAACAGTTCGGCCTCGCTGACCGCCTCGGCGCGCGCCGCCGGCGTCGGTTCGCCGTCGTCGAGCTCTTCCGGCAGTTCGATGCTGGCGCGCTTGAACGCGTAACCGCCGCTGCGCATGCGGTCGATCGCCTTGTTGCGCACGATCGCGATCAGCCAGGTCATCGCCGAGGCCTTTTGCGGATCGTACTGATCGGCCTTGTGCCAGATCGCGACGAACGCGTCCTGCAACACGTCTTCGGCTTCGGCGCGGTCCGGCATCAGCCGCAGGCACACCGCCAGCAGCGCGCTCGAGGTGCTGCGATAGAGAGCTTCGAACGCCGCGCGATCGCCGAGCGCCGCGCGCAGCAATCGCGCCTGCGCTTCGGAAGCCGTTCGTGCCGCGGAGTCTTCGGGAGGCGAAGTCATCGATGGACGTACCGGAGGAGCCGCGTTGGCGGCGAGCGACAAGTACACTACGGGAACGCCACCGATCCGGCAAAGCGGCCACGTCCGCACGACCGTGCCGGGCGGCGGCCGAGACCCCGACAGCAACGACGCCGACCGCAGCGCCGGGCTCATGCGCCGCACCGTTGCGTCAGCGGCGCCGTGGCGGCGGCCTGTGCGTCCATGTCGGGCGCGGCCGCGTCGGGCGGGAACCTCACCACGACCTTGCGATAACCTCCGGCGTCGTCGCGGATCGTGCTCAAGCCCGAAAACGACTTCAACCGGCGGCTGGCGGCGTCGTAGACCAGTTCGATCTCCGGCGCCGCGAACGCATACCAGGCGTCCATGCGCAGACGCACGCGCAGTTCCGCGCGCGCGCCCGGTCGCGGCGCCTCGGGCTCGGCGCGGAACCGGTAGAACGCCAGCCGGGAGGGGATCAGGAACGGCACCGGGACGGTTTTCCCGGCGGCCAGTTGCGGCCAGAGTTCGCCGATCCGGGCGTCGAACCCCGCGTCGGCGACCGCGCCTTGCGGCACCTGGATCGCCGCGCTGCGTTCGCTTTCGCGCGGCGGGCGCGAGTACACGATGCGCTGCCCGGCGCGGCTGCGCAGGCCTTCGCGATAGCCGTCGCGCGCGTCTTCGAAGGCGAAATCCGGCGCGCTCGCGCCGGCGCTCTCGTTGAGGATGCGGCGCGCGAACGCGCGGCCGTCGGGACAGCGGAACAGGGCGATCTTTTCGACCGATCCGCCGACGCGCCGGGTCCAATGGCTTTCGCGATACAGCAGGCGGCCGTCCTGCGGCGAGAACGCCTCGCCCGTGTAGTACGAGGGCGCGCCGCGCGCCTGCGCCAGGGGCAGGACAGCGAGCGCGCACAGTGCGGCGGACTTGAACATGCGCACCCTCGGAACGTGATGGTGCTCGTACATACGCAGCAGCATCGCCGCGAGATGCAGCGCGCCCGACTTAACTCACTGAACGGCCGCGGCGTTCGCGCGCGCACCGCCGCGCATCCGGGTACCGCCGCGCTGCGTAGCGAACCAGGCAAGCCCGATTCAGCCCCCTCTCCAGGAGCATGCCCATGAACTCTCGCAACGCATCCGTACTCGCCACTGCCGTTCTCCTTCTGTCGACGACCGCGGCCGCCCACGCGCAGGACGAGGGGTCCTGGTCGGGCTTCTACCTGGGCGGGAACCTCGGCGGAGCGGACCCCGACAGCAGCGGCAGCAGCCGCCTGCGTTTCGATACCAATCTCGACGGCGGCTTCGGCGACACGGTCCGCACCGCCGCCGGCGCGGACGCGTTCTCGCCGGGATTCTGCGGCGGCGCCGCGGGCGGCCGCACGCCGGCCTCGGGCTGCCGCGGCGACAAGGGCGGCGCCGAATACGGGGTGCGCGGCGGCTACGACTGGCAGCGCGGCCGCTGGGTGTTCGGCGTGCTCGTCGAATACACCCAGAACGATGCGCGCGACAGCGTCAGCGCGTTCAGCACCACGCCGGCGTTCTACACCATGACCCGCGACCTGGACACGACCCTGGCGCTGCGCGGCCGGGTCGGCTGGAGCCTGGGCGCACGCGGCGATTATCTGTTGTACGCCACCGCCGGCGCGGTGCGCGCCAATGTCGATCACAGCTTCGTCACCAGCAACACCGCCAACGCGTTCGGTCCGACCGGCGACGACCGCGCCTACGGCTGGCAGGCCGGCATCGGCCTGGAGCGCAAGGTCCTGGACAACTTCACGGTCGGCCTGGAATACCTGTACACGCGGCTCAGCGACGACGACTACCGGGTGCGGGTGAGCCGCGGCACGGCGCCGGCGACCAATCCGTTCCTGTTGGTCAATGCCTCGGGCACCGACCTGCGCCGCGCCGACGAAGACTTCCAGATCGGCGCGCTGCGCTTGACGGCGACCTACCGCTTCTGAGCCGCGCGCCGCGCGAACGGATCGTGCAGAAGGGAGCGCGCCGGCGCAGTCGCCGGCGCGCTGTCCGCGCTTGCCCGCCGCGCGTGCCGCCCGGATGCGGGCCCGCTGCGACGGTCGCCGCGCGCAACTCAGTACGCGCCTGGATTCGCGTTGAACGTTACCGGCACGGTGACGACGATGCAGCCGCCGGCGGGCAAGGCGCTGGCGGTGAGGTTGACCGTGTTGCCGCCGACGGTGCCGCCGGTGCCGGCCGAACAGGTGCCGCCGCCGCTGCCGGTGCAGTTCCACTGCGCGTTGAGGGTGACGCCCGGCGGCAGGGTGTCGCTGATCGCCGCGCCGTTGGCGGCATCGGCGCCGGCGGCGTTGCACGCGGTCAAGGTGTAGGTCGCCGAACCGCCCGGGGTGTAGGTGCCCGCGCCGTCGCTCTTGACGATCGACAGCCGCGCCGCGTTGGGCCGGTTGGTGAAGGTGCAGACGACGGTCTGGGCGCGGCCGTTGGCGGCCGCGCCGGTGACCGAGACCGGCAAGGTGATGTTGATGCTGGTGCCGGTGCCGCTCGCGACCGCCGCGCCGGCGCCGTTCACGCAGTTGTAGGTCGCCGTGTACAGATCCGTGGTCGCCGCGTTGGGCACTTCGGCGACGGTGGTGGTGATCGCGGTGGTGGCGATGTTCTGGGCGACGGTGAGGTCGGGCGCGCCGGAGGCGCTGTTGTGGTACAGGGTGCGGAAACCGGTCGTGCCGTTGTGGCCGACGTTGACCGCGAACGCGGTGCCGCCGATGCCGAGGTCGAAACGGCCGGTGGCGCTGGTCGGATTGAGTTGCTTGACGACCTGGATCGCCGGCTTGATCTCGATCATGTAGTCCTCGACCTCGCCGCTGTCGACGCGGCCGGTCGGCGTGGCCGTGCTGAGCTGGCTGCCCTGGGTCGCGCGCAGGCGCACGTAGCTGCGGCCGGCGGTGGTGGCGATCGGCACGGTCCAGTTCAGCGCGGTCGAGGTGGCGCCGCCGGCGACGGCGTTGCACACGCCTTCGGCGGTCTCGAACACGCCGTTGCGGTTGAAGTCGATCCAGCCGCAGACCGTGCCGGCGGCGGTGCTGCCGCTGAGCGAAGGGGTCAAGGTATAGGTCTGGCCGATCAGGCCGGTGTGCAGGGTCGCCAGCGGCGTGCTCAGGCCGTCCTCGTCGCCGCCGTCGCCGTTGCCGCCGTTGTTGTCGCCGCCGGCGGCGACCGCGTTCGGGCTCGGCGTCACCGCCGGGGTGGTGTTGAAGACGTTGACGTTGTCGGCGTCGACCGTCGCGCCGAGGCGGATGCCGTCGACGATGTGGCTGGCGGCTTCGGTCGCGTCGTAGCTGGCCGGGGCGTCGCCGAAGTCCTCGTCGACGGTCGCGGTGACCATGTAGCCGTCGTCGCCGAGCGCGTTGCCGATGGTCGCGTTGAAGGTGTTGCGGGTGCCGGACATGCCGACGGTGAAGGTCACCGAGGTCACGGTGCCGTTGACGCGCACGCTGCCGCAGCCGGCGAACTGGGTCGCCGGCGCGGTGATGGTGGTGCAGTTGGTGCCGTTGTAGGTCGCGTTGTTGACGTCGACCGCGGTGCCGACGCCGCCGCCGGCGAGCGGCCGCAGATTGACCGCGCCGGCCAGCGTGGTCAGGGTCGCGCCGGCGGGGATCGACGAGGCCAGGGTGTGGGTGACCCGGCCGGCGGTGATGGTGACGGTGTCGCCGGTGATGCTGCGCACGCTGCCGAGGCCGAGGAAATGCAGGGTCGGGTTGGTCACCGGCCGGCTGAAGCTGACGGTCAGAGTGCTGCCGATGTTGGGGCAGGCGACGGTCGCGGCCGCATCGTTGGCAAAGCTGCACGAGGCGCCGACCGTTTGCATCTGGATGCCGGTCGTGGTGGTCGGCACGTTCGGGGTGAACATCGTCGCCGCCGCGCCGCCGAGCGTGGTGATCGGCACGTTGTTGGCGACGATCTGCACGTTGCTGCCGCCGGCCAGGGTGTAGGTCGCGGTCAGCGTCGAGGGATACGGCTTGGTCGAAGCGCCGGCGGTGCCGGTGGTGCCGGTCGCAGTCGCGTTGTTGAGCTGCACGGCTGCGGCCGGCAGGCTCGAGCCTATCGCCAGCAGTGTCGCCAGCGCCGCCGCCAGCACGATCCGCGTGCGGCGTTGCGCCGCCGGCCAATGAACATTCCCCATTCTCGATCTCCTGAGCATCTTGATGCGGTGCCGCTGCGCGCTGCGTGCCGGGTTCCCGTCGCCGCGGCCGTCGCCTTGCGTTGTGCGTTGCCGAAACCCGCGTCGCGAGCGCCGGCGCGCGCTCCGGTCCACGACCGTTCGCGATGGCGCCGCGATCGTTGCGGTCGCTCAGACGCGCGTGCGGCGCCTGGCCGAAACCTCGACGCCCGCAAGGTCGGCGACATGTCCCCTGAAGCAGGCCGTCAGATTAGAGCCTTCCGGGGTGAAGAAGAAAGCGAAATTGCCATGCGAATCGGCGCACACTTTTATCGGCTTCGCGTCGCGAAAATACGTCGTCGACTCGGCGTCGCCCGTGCCGGGAACGAGCGAGGCCATCGCTGCGGCGCGCTCGCGGATCAGACGCTGCACCGCCTGCGGCTGCGACCAGGCCTGCTTCAAGGTCTTCAACGCCGGGGTCGGATTGAGCGTGGCGTCGGTCAAGGCGATCACCGCGATCGAGCGCCCCTGCCACAGCGCCGCGCCGCGGCAGCGACCGTGCGCGCGGTCGCAGTCGAGCAGGCCGAAGGTTTCGTCGACGATCGAAATCGCCGAAGGCGCGAGCGGCAGCAATTGCAGCAGTTCCGCGTCGCTGGCCGGTTGCAGCGGCGACAGCGGTTCGCCCATGCCCTGATCCGGGTCGTAGCGCACTTGCGCGCTGACCACGCGCAGGTCGCGCAGCTTCTTCACCACCGCATCGAGCGCGCGGTAATGCGCGCGCAGGCACAGGCGCAACGGTTGCGGCTGCGGTTCGCCGCCCTGCGGACGCCACGGATCCAGTTCGACGATCGCGCCGGCCATGCCGCGCGACAGCTTGATGCGTTGCAAGCCTTCCAGTCTGACCACACCCCTGACGTCCCGCACCCAGGCCAGATCTCGCCCCATCGCCGCACCCCGACTGCTTTTTTGATGTGGTTGCGCGCCGCCGCCGAAATCGATGGCCTGCGCCCGAACCGGGCCGCGCCGAACGACGCGCCGGCAGCGGCGAGTGGGCAATCGGCACGACTTCTCGCCACATTCGGTATGGATCGCATACTGACTCAAGGCATGCGCGGCCACCATCGACCGATCTGAAATTCTTTGATCCATAACTGGAGCAATCGCCCCTGCATGCAATTACTCAACGACATGGAACTGTTCCTGGAAGTCGGCAAGGCGATGAGTTTCCGCGGCGCGTCCGCGGCCATCGGCGTGCCGATCTCCACTTTGTCGCGGCGAATTTCCCGATTAGAAAAACACATCGGCTTGCGACTGTTCAACCGCACCACCCGTAAAGTCGAGCTGACCGAAGCCGGGCAGGCCTACTTCGAACGCTGCGAACGCATCGTCGAAGACGCGCGGCTGGCGCACGAGCATCTGCGGGAAATGGTGGACCGCCCGAACGGCGTGCTGCGCGCGTCTTTGCCGGTCGATCTGGCGGTCGACTTCCTGGCGCCGCTGATCGGCCAGTTCGCGCGCGACTATCCCGAGATCCGGTTCGAGCTGGACCTGACGCCGCGCCGCGTCGACCTGGTCAGCGATCCGGTCGACGTGGCGATCCGGATGGGGCCGCAGCCGGATTCGAACCTGATCGCGCGGCAGATCGCCAGCCTGCCGTGCTGCCTCTACGCTTCGCCGCGCTACCTGGAGCGCAACGGCGCGCCGGCGCATCCGGACGAACTGGCCCAGCACGAATGTCTGCGCATGAGCGCGGCGGGCAACGGCGGGGCCTGGGCGCTCAGGCGCGGCGACGAGGTCACGACAATGGCCGTGTCGGGACGGTTCTCGCTCAACAGCATCGGCATGATCCGTCGCCTCGCCGGCCTGGGAATGGGCATCGCGCGGCTGCCGTCTTTACTGGTCGCGGCCGATCTGGCCAGCGGCACGCTGCAACGCGTCCTGCCCGAGTGGACGGCGTCGGCGGTTCCGGCCTACGCCTTGACCCACACCCGCCTGTTGCCGGCGAAGACGCAGCGGTTCATCGACTTCCTGCAAGCGCACGCGCAGCGCGCCGTCGACGACGGGCACTGGCCGCTGGCGTGAATCTGCGCCGGTCATGCGGCCGGCGGATGCGGCCTCGCGCGGCGGCGAACGCGCCGCCGCGCGGGAGGGACTTCAGTAGTCGAAGCGCAAGCGCAGGCCCACCGTGCGCGGATCGTTCCAGTAAGCGCGGATGAAGCCGCCGGCATCGTCGGCCCAGTTCTTGCTCATCTTGTCGGTGGCGTTGAGCACATAAAGCTCGGCGCGCCAGAACGACGGCGACTTCAGGCTCAGGCTGGCGTCGACCGTGGTGTAGGCCTCTTGCGCGTCGGACACATGCGCGTTGTCGAGGTTGCGCAAGGTGAAGTACATCTTGTCCTGCCACTTCACGCTGACCCACGGCACCAGCTCGTAGCCGTTGCCGAACTTGAAGGTGTGCGAGGCGTTGACGCCGGCGGTGAACTTCGGCGTCATCGGCAGGTGGTGGCCGGTGATGTCGTAGATCTGGCGGCCGGCCAGCTCCGGATCCGGGCCGGTGTACGGCGCGGGGCAGGGCGGGGCGCCGAATTCTTCGCGCACGCCGCAGTTCCATTCGTCGCTGAAGGTCGGGTAGTCCTTGATCTTGCTGTCGATGTACGAGAAGAAGCCGCCGATGCGGGTGTTCGGCGTGGGCAGGTAGTCGAACTCGACTTCCACGCCGGGGATGTTGACGACGCCGACGTTGACGGTCTGCCACTTCTTGATGATGTCGCAGGTCGGGTTGAAGTCCGGACAGGGTTCCTCGACATGGACCTTGGCCGCGTAGAAATCGCCGGTCACCTGCATGTCCTTGTAGCGGCTGTAGAACGCGGTGACCGACAGGCTCAGGCGCTGGTCCAGCAGCAGGCCCTTGTAGCCGACTTCGAAATTGGTGACGGTTTCGGGCTTGTACGGGAAGAACGTGTATTGCGGGCCGGCCGGACCGTCGATGCAGGTCTTGCCGCCGCACTTGTCGTCCTTGTCGCCGAAGCCGCCGGCCTTGTAGCCGGTCGACAGCGAGGCGAACAGGATTTCGTCGTCGGACAGGTTCTTGGTCAGGCCGAGCCGCCAAGTGACCTTGCGCCAGGATTCGGAGTGCTCGTTCTCCGCCGGCGGTCCCCACAGCTGGTAGGCGCCGATGCCGCCGAACGGACCCATGCGCTCGGTCAGCTCGCGGCCGTTGTGCGCGCGGAAGCCCGGCGTGCCCGGCGTGCCCGGGTTGTACAGGCCGTTGTAGTAGGCGGTCGATTCGGTGTCCCAGCCGCCGTAGACCTGGCCGCCGCGGTCGGTCTTTTCGTCGCGGCTGTAGCGCGCGCCGAAGGTCGCGGTCCAGCTCGGGGCGAAGCGCCAGTCGGCCTGCGAGAAGATCGCCTTGGCGTCGACCTGGCGATTGGGCTGGTGATAGAACTGGCTGACCGGATAGCCGAACGGCGCGTTGACCAATTGCTCCTGGGCGTAATCGATCTGGTTCTTCTCGTGCATCCAGAACAGGCCCGACACCAGGCTCAGGCGTTCGCCCTGGTGCTTGAACTGCAGTTCGTGCACGAACGACTTGTACTTGGAATCCAGGGTGATCGAGGTGTTGTCGCGCACCGGCCACACGCCCCAGTCACCTTCGGGCGGCACCGGCAGGGTCGCGGTCACCTGCGAGGGAATCTCGTGGTAGCCGCCGTCGTCGTCGGCGATCTGGAAGCGCTTCTGCACCGCGAACGCCATGCTGTATTCGATGCTGTTGGCGTCGTCGATGAACCAGTTGAGGTTCGAACGCACCGTGTCGATCGACATGTCGGTGCGGCCGGGCACGTTGATGTTGACGTCCCACTTGCCGCCGGTGCAGGCGAAGCGGGTGCCGGCGGCCTGGTCGCAGTCCTTCATCCCGACCTGGCCGGCGCCGTCGTTCTGGAACTTCTCGTACGCGACCAGCCATTCGACGCTGTCGCTGAACGCGTAGCGAGCGGCCAGCCGCAGCGCCCATTCGTCGCGGTTGTAGTAGTACTTGTCGCGCCCGACCTTGACGTTGCGGCGCTGGTCCACGTCGGGGATGCCGTCGGCGATGAAGCCGCGCTCGGGGATATCGACGTCGGTGAAGTCCTGTTTCTGGTCGATCCAGCCGTCGCGCTCGACCTTGGTCGCGGAGAAGCGCAGGGCGAAGCGGTCGTTGACCGCGATGTTCTGGATCAGGTTGAGCTGGCGCAGGTTGTAGCTGCCGACATCGAGCTCGGCGCTGCCGAAGGTGGAATCGAAGCGCGGCTTGGCCGGAATGATGTTGATGCTGCCGCCGGTGGAGTTGCGGCCGAACAAGGTGCCCTGCGGGCCGCGCAGAACTTCGACCTGGTCGACGTCGAACATCAGCGCCAGCGCGCCCTGCGGCCGCGGCGAATACAGGCCGGCGACGTGCAGGCCGACGGCCGGGTCGCCGATCTCGGTGAAGTTGTTGGCGCCGATGCCGCGGATGCTGACCTGCACGCCCGAATCCGGGCCGGACGCGATCTGCACGTTCGGCATCTTGCCGGACAGGCCGCGCACGTCGCGCACGCCTTCGCGGGTCAGCGCGTCCTGGGTGACCGCGGTGACGGTCACCGGCGTCTTCAGCAGGTCCGATTCCAGGCGCGTGGCGGACACGCGCACCGTCTCCAGCGTGGCCTTGGCTTCGCCGGCGTTGGCCTGCCCGGCGGCGACCGGCGGCTCGTCTTCGCTGGCGGCGGATTGGGCCATGACCGGCGCGGCCGCGCAGCCGAGCAGTACCGCTGCCACCGCGACGGCGATGCCGGTCGGTCGAACATCGCTGGAACGCTTTTTCATCGTTGGCTCCTGGTAGTGCGGCGTGGTGCGGCGGCTCGCGCCGACAGGCCCGCGCAGTGGCTGGTGCGGTCGCCCGGTCAGGGCGGGACGGGAGTGTTTTTTGCGCAGTACACGGTCTGGTTGCGTACCAGCGGCCGGGCCCAGACGCCGACGCTGAGGATGTAGAGCAAGGGCACGAACACCAGCGACAGGCCCGCGCGCAGGCCCCAACGGTCGGCGATCGCGCCGATCAGCAGCGGCACCACGGCGCCACCGAGAATGCCGCTGCACAGGATTCCCGAGAACGCGCCGTGGTGCTGGCTGACCGAGTTCAATCCCAGCGAGAAGATCACCGAGAACATCACCGACAGGAAAAAACCCGCGGCGGGGAACGCCAGCACGGACACGTCGGCGGAGCCGTACAGCGCCAGCGCCAGGCAGGCGATCGCGAGGATCGAGAAGATCGCCAGCACGAGCTTGGAATCCAGCAGTTTCAGCAGGCCCAACCCGACCAGGCAGCCCAGCGACATCAGCCCCCAGAAGCGGCTGACCGCGACCGCACCTTGCTCGGTCGCCGACAGGCCGTGGTAGCTGTGCAGGAACTGCGACATCCAGTTGGCGATGGACTGCTCGGTGCCGACATAGGCGACGATGCCGAGGAAGAACAGGCGCACGTCCCAGCGCCGCAGCAGGCTGCGGTAGGCCTCGTGGTTGCCGGCGCGCTCGTCGTCGTTCAATTCCACCGCCGGCAGCGGCAGCTTGTAGTTGAGCAACGCCAGCACCGCGAAGGCGGCGCTGAAATACCAATAAAAGCTCAGCCACGCCAGCGGCTGCGCCGCCACGTCGGGGCGCTGCATGTACCACTTGAACGCCAGCGGGCTGAGAAAGGACGCCAGCCCGAACACCAGCTGCGCCATCACCGAGAAGAACGCGAAGTGTTGTTCGCCGCCGGCGGTGCGCATCAGCGGATTGATGACGACCTGCAACAGCGCCATGCCCAAGCCGATCACGAACAGGCCGGCTACCACCGACAGGTAGCCCGGCAGCAGGGCGATCGCCAATGCCCCGGCGAAATTCAGCGCGAACGCGGCGAACAAGGTGGTGCGGGCGCCGCGGGCTTCGATCAGCAGGCCGCCCGGAATCGAGATCAGGCCGTAGGCGAGGAAAAACGAGAACGGCATGAAGCCGGCCATGGTCAGGCTCAGCTTGAAGTCCTGGATCGCGATCGGCATCAGCGGGCCGATCAGGTTGGTGATGAAGGAGATCGCGAACCAGATCAGGAGGATGTAGCTGATGATGATCGGCCGGTGCGTCATGGTCGCGCCTTCAGGTCAGGAGTGCGGCTGCAGACAATGGGAGAGCTCGCCGGCGGCGATGCTCTTGCGCGGGAAGCGGGGCAAGATCGCTGCGGCGGTGCGGCAACCGGCCGCGAGCGCGTCGTCGAGGCCGGCGCCGTTCAGGCGCGCGGCCAGATAGCCGGTGTTGAAGCTGTCGCCGGCGCCGACGGTGTCGAAGATGTCCGCGGCCGCCTGCGTCGCGTAGCGGGTGCTGCGGCCGTCGACGTGCCCCAATGCGCCGGCGGCGCCGAGCTTGACGACCAGATGCGCGCCGGGCTTGAGCAGGGCGGCGACGCGCTGCACCGCGAGTTCGAGCTGCTGGGTTTCGGCGATGCTCATCGCCTCCAGCTCGTTGATCAGCAGGTGGTCGCAATGGGCCAGCCAGCCGGCGACTTCGCGCTGCACTTGCGCGGTCCAGCCTTCCGGCGGCCAGCCGGTGTCGAGCGCGACCTGATAGCCCTGGGCCGAGGCCTGCGCCAGCAGTTCGCCGAAGCCTTCGCGCAGGCCCGACAGCAGGAACGGGGAGGTGAACAGCGCGACGCTGCCGGGCGGCGCCGACGGCAGGTGCTGGAGCACGAAATCCGGGCTCAGGTGTTGCAGATGCCCGCAGCTGGTGAAGAAGGTGCGCTCGCCGTCGGGGTGCATCAGGCCGACCGACATGGTGGTGTCGCTGCTGCAGGTCTGCAGTTCGACCCGGATGCCGGACAGTTGCAGCAGCAGCCACTGGGCCAGATCGTCGTCGCCGATGGCGCCGATCAGGTGCGGGCTGAGGCCGAGGTGGCGGGCGGCGAGGGCGGAGTTGGCGGCCGAACCGCCGGCGCGCAGCTCGCTGCGCGGAAACAGTTGTTCGGTGCCCCTCTTGGGCCAGTGGTCGAGCGTGCCCAGGACCAAGTCTACGCTGACGTCGCCGACGATGCTGAATTGGGGCTGATCGGACTTCATGAGGCGACTATAGTCACCCCGATCCGGCCTCGTCAATAAAAATATCCAGTGGAAGTTTAATTAAATACGGCGCCCTCCGGCGGCCGGCCGGTGGCCCAGCAGCTCGGCCGCGTGGAGTTCGCCGAACTCGTCCTTCTGCAGGCCTTCCAGCCGCGGCGACAGCAGTTCGTGGATCGGCAGCACCGCCGCGCCGAGCAGCGAACAGTCTTCCTCGCGCTGGGAAATCATGACCCGCGGCAGCTCCGGGTCCGGGCGGCCGCGCACCGAGCGGTGCCAGGGCTGGGCGAGCTCGACCAGGCGCTGGACCAGCTTCTGCGGCGCCGATCCGCCGATGACGATGGTCTGCGGGTCGAGCAGGTTCTCGATCATGCAGATCGCATCGCGCAGGCGCTGGCCGGCTTGCTCGCACCACTGGCGCAAGGCCGGGTCGTCGGTGGCGTCGAGGCGTTCGAGCAAGGCAGGCCCGTGCACCTGCGCATCGTCCAGGCCCAAGGCTTCGGCCAACGAATGCAGCGACAGATAACGCTCCAGGCAGCCCTGGTTGCCGCAGTAGCAAGGCGTACCGCCGGGAACCACCGGCACGTGGCCGATCTCGGTCGCATTGCCGTCGGCGCCGCGGTAGTTGTTGCGGCCGACGATCAGCGAGCCGCCCAGGCCCATGCTCAGGTGCAGGTAGAAGAAGTTGTCGAGGTGGCGGGCGACGCCGTACAGGGTCTCGCCGAGCGCGCCGGCGACGCTGTCGACGCTGTGGAACAGCGGCAGGCCGGTGGCTTCCTGCAACTGGTCGAGGATCGACAGGTCCTTCCAGCCTTCCAGCGCGGTCGGGCCGACGAAGCTCAGTTCGGTGTCGCCGAGCGGGCCGGGCAGGGCCACGCCGATGCCCCACAGCCGCGCATTGGCCTGGCGGCGCAGGCTGGCGACCAGTTCGAGCAGGCCGGCGAGCAGTTGCGCGCGGTCGCAGCCCTGCAGCTTCACTTCGCAGCGCGCATCGATGCGGCCGACCAGGTTCACCAGCGCGCCCGAGGCGCGGCCCGGTTCCAGGCTGATGCCGATCGACTGGCCGGCGTCGGGGTTGATCTCGAACGCGATCGGCGGCTGGCCGCGGGTCTTCAAGTCCTTTTGCCGGCGCGAGACGATCAGCCCGATCGACTCGAGTTCGTTGGTGATGTTGGCGACGGTTTGCGGGCTCAGCGAGACCTTTTCCTGGATGTCCTTGCGCGAGGCCGCGCCGTGCTGGCGGATGAAATCCAGCACGAGGCGGCGGTTGTAGGGAGCGCTGGATTGCTGGGTGGCGCCGCGGCCACTGTTCATAGGCGTCGAAACCGGTTGAGCGTAGGGGAGGGAAGAACGGTCGTATTATTCATACATCCATGTGAAGTATTTATTGACGACGCGGGTCTATCTGGCTAAGTTCCGCTGTGCCTAGTCTATCCGGAACCGTGTCAATGACCTCTTTGCCGCCTTCCCGCAAAACCGCAGTACGGGCGTTGGCCGCGTTGGCGATCGCCGTGTCCAGCCTGACGCACGTGGCCGCGGCCGCGAGCCCGGAGGGCAAGACCACCGTGTCGGTGCGCCTGCCGGACGAGCCGCTGCTGGTGCAGATCAATCAGGTCGCGCTGGAACGGCGCGGGCCGAAGCTCGCGGTCGTCGAATACACGGGCGACGCCGAACAAGGCCGCTACACCGTGTTGCGCGACGGCAAGGCGATCAAGCAAGGCGAACTGGAGCCGCTGCCGGCGTTCAACGCGTGGGGCGCGGGCAAGCGCTACTACCGCGTCGATTTCTCCGACGCCGAGCAGGCCGGCCGGTATCAGGTGGACGTGCGTATCGGCAAGCGCCGCGCGCTGTCGGCGCCGGTGCCGGTGCGCGACGACGCGGTGTTCGCCACCGCCGGCGCGCAACTGCTCGGCTACTTCAAGCGCAGCCGCCACACCGACGCGGCCGACCGCGACCTGCCGATCTTCAAGACCGCGCGCCGGGTCGATGCCTGGGGCGGCTGGCAAGACGCCGGCGGCGACAAGGGCAAGTACCTCTCGCACCTGGGCTATGCCAACTACTTCAACCCGCAGCAGGCCTCGATGGCGGCGTGGGTGCTGGCCTACGGCGCGGACACGCGCAAGGCGCTGTTCGCCGCCCACGGGCTGCAAACGCAGGTCGAGGACGAAGCGTTCTGGGGCGCCGACTACCTGCACCGCATCCTCGATGAAGATGGGTATTTCTACACGACGGTGTTCGACCAGTGGGGCACGCCGGGCGCGCAGCGCATGGTCACCGGTTACGAAGGCGCGGCCGGCACCTACACCACGCTGTACCGTTCGGCGTTCCGCGCCGGCGGCGGCATGGCCATCGCCGCGCTCGCGCGCGCCTCGATGCTGGCCAAGCGCAGCGGCCGCCACGGCGAGTTCGACGGCGCCCAATACCTCGCCGACGCCGAGCGCGCCTATGCGCATCTGCGCAAGTTCAACCCGCAGTACTGCGCCGACGGCAAGGAAAACATCATCGACGATTACACCGCGCTGATGGCGCTGGTGGAACTGCGCAACGCCACCGGCCAGGCGCGCTACCTCGACGACGCGCGCGAGCGCGCCGCGAGTCTGATCGCGCGGCAGCAGGCCGATGGCGGTTTCGTCAGCGACGGCGGCCGCCGGCCGTACTACCACGCGGCCGAAGCGGGCCTGCCGGTCATCAGCCTGTCGGCCTATGCCGAGATCGAACCCGAGCCGGCGCGGCGGCAACGCGCGCTCGACGCGATCGGCTCGGCGCTCACGCACGAACTGGCGATCACCCACGCAGTCGCCAACCCGTACGGCTACGCCCGCCAGCGCTTCCAGCTGACCCGCGACGGCAAGGCCGAAGGCGAGGTGCTGGAAGGGTTCTTCATCCCGCACCGCAACGAAACCGGCTACTGGTGGCAGGGCGAAAGCGCGCGCCTGGCCTCGCTCAGCGCGGCCATGATCGTCGGCGGCCGCAAGCTCGCGGGCGCAGGCGCCGCCGGCTACGGCCTGCCCGCCGACCGCGCCGCCTACGCGCAGGACCAGCTCGACTGGACCCTGGGCCGCAATCCCTACGGCATGTCGATGCTGTACGGCTTCGGCCGCAACAACCCGCCGACCGTGCTGGAGAGCGCCGGCGAAATGTTCGTCGGCGGCATCTCCAACGGCATCACCGGCGCGGTCGGCAGCGACACCGGCGCTGGGATCGCGTTCGCGCCGGGGCCGGATTCGGAGCAATGGCGCTGGGTGGAGCAGTGGATTCCGCACACCACGTGGATGCTGTTCGCGGTCATGGCGATGTCGGGCGACCAAGCGCGCTGAATCGTCCGAACGCCCGAGCGGGGCATCGGCGCGGCGACGCGCCTCAGCGCTCTTCGATCCGGCGCTCGGCGTGCGGCGTCAGGCTCACTTCGCGCCAGTCGAGTTCTTCCTGCAGCAGCCGGAACACGTCGTCGTCGATGCGGTTGCTGCGTCGCAACCGGTTCAGCGTCTGGCGTTCGGCCTGGACCGCCTGCCGATCGCGTTCTTGCTGCGACGCCGCTCCGGTCGGCGCGGCGCGGGCGGCGCGGCGCCGCAGCGTCCGGCGCACGCGGCGGACGTCGCGCGCCAGCGAATCGTCCTCGGGCAGGTCCAGCCAGCGCACCAGCGGGCCGATGGTCGCGCCTTGCAGCACCAAGGTTCCCATCACCACCGCGAACGCGCTGAGCACGATCAGGTCGCGGCCCGGAAACGACGGCGGCAACGACATCGCGGTCGCCAGCGTCAGCACGCCGCGCAGGCCCGACCAGCCGATCAGCACGCGCAGGCGCAGGTCGCCGCCGGTCTTGTTCAGGCCCGGCAACAGCGGGCCGAGCACGCGCCGGTACGACAGCACCCAGGCCATGCGCACAGCGACGACGGTCAGGAACACCAGCGCGGCGAAGCCCAGCGAACGCCATAACGCGTCCGCGTCGAGCCGGCCGACGATATCGCGCGCCTGCAGGCCCATCAGCATGAAGGCGACCACATTGAGCAGGAACACCGCCGCGTCCCACACCGAAAACGAGTGGATGCGGTCGCGCGCGCTCTGCCGGCGCAGGGCGCCGCGCGCGGTCCACATGCCGAACACCACCACCGCGAGGATCGCCGACAGATGCAGGCGTTCGGCCAGCAGCCACAGGCCGAAGGTCGAGGCGAACTCCAGCACGGTGAGGCTGTGGGTCCCGGCCCAGACCCGCCACAGCGCGACGAATGCCCAGCCCGCGAACGCGCCGAGCATTACGCCGCCGGGCAGGCTCAAGGCCAGCGACGACAGGTAGGCGCCGGTGCCGCCGTGGCGGGCGATCCAGCCGGTGGCGCCGGCGAACAGCAGCAAAGCGACCGCGTCGTTGAGCAGTCCCTCGCCGTGCAGCACCGTCAGTGTGCGCCGCGGCAAGCCGCGGCTGGCGAGCACGGCGTGGGCCGCGGCCGCGTCCGGCGGCGCCACGATCGCGCCCAGGGCGATGGCCGCGGCCAGCGGCAGGCCGGCCAGCGCCCAGCCCAGCCACGCGACCGCGGCCGTGGTCAGTACGACCGCCATCACCGCCAGCGCGAACAGCGGCCGCCAGTGCCGCAGCAAGGCCTGCGGCGAGGTGTCGTAGGCCGCGCTGAGCAGCGCAGGCGCGATGAAGACCAGCAAGGCCACCTGCGGGTCCAGGGCGATGCGCGGCGCCCACGGCGTCGCCGCCGCGAGCGCGCCGGCCAGCGCAAGCAAGGTCGGGTAGGGCACGCTGAGGCGGCGCGCGAGCGGCAACAGCAGCGCCGAGGCCAACAACAGGATCACCAGAGCTTCGAGCCACGACATGGGTAAGAGCGGCAGCGGGACGACGCTACGACCCTAGTCAGCGGCTGCGTAGCGCCGGGTGACGGCGCCCTAGCGTCGTCTTCGCGCCGCTCACGCGCGCCGTTAACGCGGCGGCTGTCAGGGTCGTGGCCAGTAGCGCGGCACAACGCTGCTGCGAACGACGGAGAACCGACATGAGCAAGCTGCGCGGACAGGCCCCGCCGGGAGAGGAAGTCTGGAGCGAACGCGGCGAACAGCGCGACCCGGGCGATCGCTCGGACCAGCCGGGCCAGGCGGCACCCGAACGCACGGCCGATCCGCCGCGCCGGAAACCGGCGACAGATGCCGCAAGCACGCCGAACCAGCGCAAGACGCCGCGCTGAAGACGCCGCACTAATGACGCCGCGCCGATCCTGGCGCCGCATCCCCATTATCGAGGAGAAGGAAATGGCCGATACCGAAGCGCTCGCGCGCAAGCTGTGGAAGCACCTGCACGACGACCGCACCGTGATGCTCGGCATCGAAGAGGAGCGCGGCCACACCCGGCCGATGACGGCGCTGGCCGAAGGCGACCGTTCGCCTTTGTGGTTTTTCACCTCCCGCGACAACGATCTGGTGCGCCGCCTCGACGGTCCGCGCGCGGGCACGGTGGCGTTCGCCTCCAAGGACCATGCCGTGTTCGCCAGCATCCGCGGCCGCCTGACCCTGGACACCGACCGCGCCGTGGTCGCGCGCTTGTGGAACCCGTTCATCGCCGCCTGGTACGAAGGCGGGCAGGACGATCCCAAACTCGCGCTGCTGCGCTTCGACGCCGACAACGCTGAGGTCTGGCTCAACGAGAACAGCCTGCTGGCCGGAGTCAAGCTGTTGCTGGGCGTGGACCCGAAGAAGGACTACGCGGACAAGGTCGGCGAAGTCGATCTGGGCCGTTGACGCCGCGTGCTGACTACCCCGGACGGCCGCTATATCGTCGTGGACGGTCGGTTGTGGCGTACGACCGATCCGCGCCTGTCCGCTGCCGAGAAGGAACAGGCGGTCGCCGAACTGATGGCGGCGCGGCGCGCCGTGCGCGCCGCCGCCGGCGATGCCGATGCCGTGCGCGCGGCGCGCGACCGGGTCGATGCGGCGAAACGCCGGCTCGGGGAACGCGGGCCCGTTTGGTGGAACGACGGAGCGCCGGATTACAACCGGCGCATGGTCGCGCGCACCCCGTATGCGCAATGGTTCGAAGCGCAGGCCCTACAGAAGTGATGCGGCCGATGAAGTTCCGGCGCGGCCCGTGCTCTTGGCGTATCCCTTGAGCACCACCCGCGACGCTTAAGCTTCGCCGTCCCCGGACGCGGGATACAGCCGCTGGCACACCGGGCAGAAGAACGCACGCCGCTTGAAACGCCCCAGGTGCTTGCGGAAGCTCAACCGTTCGCCATCCCGCGGACAGTGGGTTTTCGTGTGCACCTGCAGGTGCCGCTTGAGTTCGTAGGCCTTCTTCCAGCGATAAAAATCGAAGCTGTAATCGCGCGCCTGGGCGATCAGTTCGCTGAGCTTGCGCGACGGCAGCGCGCCGATCAGGCTTTCGGGGTGCACGCGGATGCGGTGCAGGGCTTCGTTCTTGATGATGTTGCCGACGCCGGAGAACACGTTCTGGTCGAGCAGGGCATCGGCGGCCAGCGCCTGCGGCATCTGTTTGAGCTTTTTGCGCGCGGCCTTGGCGTCCCAGTCCGGGCTCATGACGTCGGCCGACCAGTCGTAGACCTCGTCCAGCGGCTGGTCGATGAACTTGATCGAGCACGCATAAAAATTGAGTTCGTCGCCGCCGTCGAATTGCAGGCTCAGGCGCGGCGCGGCCTCGCGGCGTTCGTTGATGCGGTAGCTGCCGTACAGCATGAAATGCACGCGCAGGCTGAAATCGGAAAATTCCAGCAGGAAGTGCTTGCCCCACGAACGGATCGCGAGGATCTTGCGGCCCCGCATGCGCTGGATGTCCTGGCTGCTGTTGCCGGTCACCTGCCGCACCGTGCGTCCGGCGAACGACGCGGCTTCTTCCTTGAGTATGACGATCGTCGGGCCTTCGGGCATCGGCGTGCGGACCATGAAGTGGAGTCGTTCGCCGCGCGGGCGCCGCAGCGGCGGCGCGCGGGCAGCGCGGCGTCCGGTCGACAGTGCGGCGGCGCCCGTTAAGGACGCGTCGCCGGCGCCGCCGGCGGCGATCACGCCCGTGCAACGCTCAGGGACGCACTGAGCGCGACATCGCGCAGCGCGCATGCACCGATTGTTCGAGCACGGCCAGCGCCGCGACGCTGCGTCGCCGGGTCGGCGCGGCGACGCAGTCGGCGGGGATGCGCACTGCCAGATCGCGCATGTGCGCGTCGATGGCGGTGGCGGCGATGCAGACATCGGTCGAGATGCCGGTCACCGTCACTTCGCGGCAGCCGCAATGCTCCAGCAGCACCGCCAGCGGTGTGGAATGGAACGCCGACTGCTTGGGCTTGAGTACGTAGAAATCGTCGGCTTCCGGCGCGAGCAGGTCCGCCAGCGGCGCGCCGCGGCTGGATTCATGGCGGCACACCGCGACCAGTTCGCGGAAATCGAAGTGCCACTGGCCGAAGTTGTCGTTCGCGTAGATCACCGGCGCGCCGACCTGGCGGAAGCGCCGCTTCAGCGCGGCGATCCGGCGCGCCGCCGGCAGCGCCTGCTTGAGCAGCGCATCGCCGCCGTCGAAGTCGAGGAAGTTGAACATATCGACGATCAGCAGGGCGGTGCGGTGCGCAGCGGCGTGGGCGGGCTTCATCGGCGGTCGGTCCCATGACGTTCGAGGCGAACCCAGGCTGCATCCGCCGTGGTTAGCGCGCCGCGAAGGTACCGCGCACGGGTTCAATCCACGGCTGCGACGGGTTCGCACAACTGGCGGAAATACAGGGCGTCGGGCACCGCGTGGCCGGCGGCGGTGTTATCGAACACGCACCAGGTTTCGATCCCGGCCGCCGCCTCGGCGCGGCCCGCGGCGGCCATCGCGGCAAGTCGCTCCTCGCCGTAGGCGCTGTAGTAGGTGCGCGGCGAGCCGTGCCAGCGCCAGTAGCGCACTGCGCCGTCGGCCGAGGGGCGCTGCGCGGCGGGCAGCGGAACCGCGGGATCCACGCCGGCGCGCTGCACACCGTGGCGTTGCAACAGGTCTTGCGCCTGTTCGCCGAACCAAGAGCGATGGCGCGGTTCGCAGACCACCGCCGCCGCGCTGCGGCGGCCGAGCATGGCGAAAAACCGCGCGGCCACCGCTGCGTCGAACCGCAGCGACGGCGGCAGTTGCACCAGCAACGCACCGAGCCGGTCGCCGAGGCCTTCGACCTGGCCGATGAACTCGTCGAGCAGCGGGCCGACCGCTTGCAGCCGGGCCTCATGGGTGATGGCGCGCGGCAGCTTGGCGCTGAAGCGGAACCCGGACGGCACGCTGTCGGCCCAGCGCTGCCAGGTCGAGCGCCGGTGCGGGCGATAGAACGAGGAATTGACTTCGACCATATCGAAGCGCGTCGCGTACGCGGCCAGCACGCTGGCGCCGGCCCCGAACCGCGCGCGTTCGGCGGCGGGCAGGGACCAGCCGGCGCAGCCTGTGCGCACGCGCGCCGACGCAGCGTGGTCCAGGGCGCCGGTGATCGGGTCCGTCGGTGCGGGCGTCGATGCGTTTCGCATGCCTGCGATGCTGCCGCCGATTTCGTAGCACCGGCGTGAACGCAGCGCCGCTTGCGCGATCTTCACCCGACCCAGCTTGAGCCTTAACGCCTCGCCACGCAGTCTGAGGCCATCGACGAATCCCGGTTCGCGCTCGCGAGGGTCGCGCCATGAAACACAAGCGCCTGCGTTTCGGCAAAGGCTTCCGGGTCGCGTTCGACCTGCGCCGGGTGCAGGCTGCGGAGATGGTCATCGCGCCGGGCGACAGCGAAGGCGGCCCCGACAATCGTCATCGCGGCGCGGAACAATGGCTGTTCGTCGTCGCCGGCAGCGGCCTGGCCATCGTCGAAGGTCGACGCCAGCGCCTGGGTCCCGGCAGCCTGCTGGCGATCGAGCGCGGCGAGCGCCACGAAATCCGCAATACCGGCCGCACCCTGCTGAAGACCTTGAACCTGTACTCGCCGCCCGCTTACGACGCCGAAGGCGAGCCGCTGGCAGCGGGGCGCAAATGACGCCTCAGCCGCTCGCCTCAGGCGCTTGCGCCGCGGCGGCGCTCCATTGCGTCAGTCGCGCGAATCCGGCCTGTGCGACGATGGCATGAAGCCAGACCGTATACGCCTGCGGTGCGCGTTGCATCGACTCGCGCAGCGAAACCAGCGGCATCCAGGCCCACTCCTGCACTTCCTGCGGATCCGGCCGCGGCGCCGCGTCGGCGCGGCCGATGAAGAGATGATCGAACTCGTGCTCCGTCAGTCCCTCGGTCACCGCCAGCTCGTAGACGATGCTGCCGACGTTCCGCAACGCGCAATCGAACCCCATTTCTTCGCCCAGGCGGCGGTGGGCCGCGTCTTCTACCGCTTCCCCGGGCCGCGGATGGCCGCAGCAGGTGTTGGTCCACAATCCGCCCGAGTGGTACTTGCCGTCGGCGCGCCGTTGCAGCAGCAAGGCCCCGGCCGCGTCGAACACGAACACCGAGAAGGCGCGGTGCAGGCGGCCCTGCCGGTGCGCGTCGAGCTTTTCCGCGGTGCCGATTTCGCGATCGCGATCGTCGACCAGGACCAGCATCTCTTTCATCGGGGCGGCGCTCGGCATCGTTGGCGGCAGGAATACCACAGGCATGCTTACCACGAGTGACTGCGTCGCGGATGTAAATATCGCATTAAAGCCCGCGCGCCGCAGCGGACCCTTCTCGAATCGCTAACGCAATTCGCGCACAATGCCGACCGAAGCGGCGCAGCCGGTTTGGGTTCGCCGCATCGCACGCGCAGTCGCACGAGGAAAGGCAATGAACGACAAGGGCAGCGAATCGGCTCGACAGCGGGCGCTCGACAAGCTCAAGGCGGTCGATACCGCCGCGGATCCGTTGTACGACGACGTGACCCGGATCGCCGCGACCGTGTGCGACGCGCCGATCGCGCTGGTGTCGTTGATCGACCGGGACCGGCAGTGGTTCAAGGCCAGGACCGGCCTGGACCTGGCGCAGACGCCGCGTTCGGTCGCGGTCTGCGACCACGCCATCCGCGAACCGGACGAGGTGTTCGAGGTGCCCGATCTGGCCCAGGACCCGCGCTTCGCCGATTTCCCTTACGTCGCCGACGGCACCGCGCGTTTCTACGCCGGCATGCCGATGACGACCGCCGACGGTGACGCGGTCGGCACCGTGTGCGTGCTCGATGCGCAGCCGCGCCGGCTCACCGACGAGCAGCGCGACGCGCTGGAAGCGCTGTCGCGGGTCACCATGGCCCTGCTCGAAGCCGATTGCCGACGCCATTACCGCAAGGCGGCCGATGCGGTCGAACCGGCGGCGCAGGGCGAGGCCGCGCAGCGCGCGGAGTCTTTCCATCTGGCCATCGTGCGCCTGGACCGGCTGGCCGAGGCGGTGGCCGAGCGCGGCGAGCGCGCCACCGAGAAGCTGGTGGCGGCGCTGGTCGCCGAGCTGGAGTCGTGCACCGAGCCCCGGCTCGGCGACTACCTCGACCGCGTCAGCGACAGTCCGGAGATCGTCGCCGTGCTGCGCGGACCCGACGACGAGCCGCGCCTGGACCGCTTGCGCGCCGCGGCCGACCGCTTCGCCTCGCAGCACCGGCTGTCCTTGCATGTCGGCGTGGCCGAGGCCGAAACCGCGGACGAGAATCTGATGGCAGTGTACCTGCGCGCCGACGAGGCCTTGTCGCGGGCTCGCGACGCCGCGGCCGGCAACGCCTGAGGCCAGGGTCCGCTGCGATCCGGCGTGCGGGAAGCGCGCCGTCGTCGCGGCGCAACGCCAGGCTACGAACGCGCGTTACTGCCAAGTCGCTGCCATACCGGTTAACCTGACGGCCCCGAGGCAGGCCGGACGGGAACAACCGCAAGGAGCGCGCATGAGCTACAACCTCAATGCCTTGAGTCCCGAGGACTTCGAGGCGCTGGTCGCGGACCTGTTGTCGCGGGAATGGGGCGAACGGCTGGAACGGTTCAAGTCCGGCAGGGACGCGGGCATCGACCTGCGCCTGGCGCGGAGCCACGGCCACGCGCCTGAAATCGTCGTCCAATGCAAACGCTACGCGGCCGATGCGTACAGCCGCTTGTTGCGCGACTGCAAACAGGTGGAGGCGGCGAAGGCCGCGAAGATACAGCCCAAACGCTACGTCCTGGCGACCTCGGTCGGACTGACGCCGGACAACAAGACGGCGCTCGCCGGCGAATTCTCGCCCTGGTGCCAAGGCACGCAGGACATCCTGGGTTTCGACGACGTGTGCGCGCTGCTCAGAAAGCATCCCGAAGTCGAGAAAGCGCATTTCAAGCTGTGGCTGGCGAGTTCCGCCATGCTCGGGCGCATCGCCCATTCCGGAATCTTCAACCGCACCGATGCCAGCGTCGAGGCGGCGCAAGCGCAGATCGCCAGGCTCGTCCGCCACGACGGATTCGATTCGGCCCTGCAAACGCTGGAGGCTCATGGCCACCTGCTGATCCTGGGCAACCCCGGCATCGGCAAGACGACCCTGGCCAGGATGCTCATGTGCCACTACCTGGCCAAGGATTTCATCCCGGTCTGGGTGACGTCGGATATCGATCAGGCTTGGCGCGTCATCGACGGCGCGCTTCAGCAAGCGAACAATTATTTCATCGTCTACGACGATTTTCTCGGCCAGACCCGTTTCGACACGCTGAGGATGGGCAAGAACGAAGACGCGTCGCTGATGGACATCATCGCGCTGGCGTCGAAGCGGAAAAACATCGTTCTGGTGATGACGTCGCGCGAATACATCTTCGAAGAAGCCAGGAGGCTTCATGGGGTGCTGGACGAGCGTGCCGAGGAAATCGCGCGCTTCTCGCTCCAGCTGCAGGACTATTCGTTGGCCCAACGCGCCAGGATCGTGTTCAATCACCTTTTCTTCTCTGACCTGCCGCAGAACAGGATCGCGGCCATCCTCGACACCCGCGCGTACCTCAAAGTCATCCACAGCAAGCGCTTCAATCCCCGGGTGGTCTCCCGCATTTCGCGGAACGACGACGCAAAGCAGATGACGGACGACCAGTTCATCGAGCATTTCGAGGCCGAGGTCGAGAACCCGCGAACCTTGTGGAAGCGGCCGTTCGAGTCCGAAATCAACGAGCTGGCCCGCAAGATCCTGTTCTTGCTGTGGAGCGCGGACGGCGAACTGCCCGTCGACGAAATCGAACGGCAGCTGTCGCGCGCCGCCGGAACGGCCGCGGCCGGCTTCGAATGGGAGCGCGAGTTCCGGCTGGCGGTCTTGCAATTGACCGGCAATTTCGTAGACAGGCGCCGCCATGAGCGCAGCGACGGCAACGGAGTCTGCGAGACGATCGCCTTTCAGAACCCGTCGATCCGCGACTATCTGGACCTCGCAACCGAGGAATCGATCGCATGGTTGCCGCATGCGAGCCAGTCGGCTCGATGGCATATCCAGCTCGAGCGACTGGCCGAACGCGCCAAGGCCGCGCGGCTTGCGCCGGATCACCCGGTTTGGCACGCCTTGCTCGATACGATCGTGAGCGGCCGCATGGACCCGGGCGAGCACGCCGTGCTGGTCCGGGATCTGCGCCGCGGGGTTCGCCAGGCATGGTCGGCGCGTCCCGCATCGAGTATCGACAAGCTCATGCTGTTGCTGCGCATCCGCAACTACGGACGAATATCCGGGCACGCCCGATTGGAAGCCGATTGCGGCCTTCTTTATCGCAGAGACACCTGGCAGGAATACGCTTACAAGGAAAAGGACTGCGCAGTGGCGTTGTTCGCCATCGCGCGGATGGCGTCGGAGCTCGATCTGCCGATTCAGGAGTCCAACCGCATGCGCCGCGCCTTGCTCGATGCGCTCAAGGATGCGATGGACATCGATTGGCCCGATCTTCCGGCCTTCATGATCGAGGAGCTGATCGTCCCGTTGGTTCGCGCGGGAAGTCCCCTCGATACCAGCGACAAGGCGTTTATCCGCTCGGCGATCGCCAGCGCCGCCAGAACCGTTTCAGGCATGTCCGACTCGGGAGACGGACAACGCGAACTGGATGCGGTGATCAATTTAGGCAAGGCGCTGGGGATGGATTTCGAGGCCGAACATCTCGAACTGGGCCTTGCCATCAATACTCTGCGACAGGTCCCGATAGATTTCGACTACGACTACGAGTACGACCATCGGTCTTCGACCGACGAGATCCCCGACGACCTGCACGCCACTTTCGAGTCGTTGCGATACGGGCGTTGAAGAGGATCCAGAACCGCGTCGTCCTGTCCGTCGGTCGTGTGCGCCGCCGTCGGGCATGCCGTGCACGACGCCTCAGCGGCGATTGATGAAGAACGCCACCGGCACCATCGCCTCGACCCGATCGCCTTCGATCTGCGCCGGCGGCGCCGGCACCGGCGCGGCCAGCGGCCATACGCCGTGGCGAGCGCGACGGATTCGCCGCGGCCGCGTAGACGCCGCGACGCCGGTTCAACCGCGCGTCGCGCGCCGCGCCGGCGTCCGGCTCACCCGCTGCAGGCAGTACCGGTTGCGCTCGCGCTTGGCCGCGTACAGCGCGGCGTCGGCGGTGGTCATGAGTTCGTCGCCGCTCAGCGGCGGGCCGCTGGCGTAGGCGACGCCGATGCTGGTGGTGACCAGCAGCGCATCGCGGCCGATCGGAATCGGGCGGCGCATGCGCTCGATCAGCTTGCGCGCCACCGCCTCGGCGGCCGATGGCGCGTGCAGGTCTTCGATCAGGACCACGAACTCGTCGCCGCCCAGGCGCGCGGCGAGGTCGCCCGCGCGCAGGCAGCCGGTCAGGCGGCGGGCGAAGGTGCGCAGCACTTCGTCGCCGGCGGCGTGGCCGTGGCCATCGTTGATCTGCTTGAAGCGGTCGACGTCCAGATACAGCAGCGATATCGCGCTGCCGCGTTCGACGCCGTGCACCGCCAGCGCCAGCCGTTCCTCGAACTGGCGGCGGTTGGCCAGGCCGGTGAGCGTGTCGAAGCGCGCCAGCCGCTCCAGTTCCTGCCGGCTGCGTTCCAGCGCCGCCTCGGCCTCGACCCGGCGGCTGATGTCGCGGCCGGCGTAGATCACCTCGATGCCTTCGCCGCGCTCCGACGGCACCGGCCGCAGCACCGATTCGATCCAGACATAGCGGCCGTCGCTGTGGCGCACGCGGTAGACCGCCGTGCGCGGCTGGCCGTCGGCGATCGCCTCGGCCAGCAGCTGCCGCTGGCTGGCCAGATCGTCGGGGTGGACCAGCGAATCGCGCGAACCGAGCATCTGCGCCGGCTCCCAGCCCAGGATGTCGCGCGCCGAAGGCGACACGTACACGCGCTCGCCGTCCGCGCGCATGCGCACGACCACGTCGTGGGAATAATCGGCGAGCATGCGGTAACGGCGCTCGCTGTCGCGCAGGCCGGCGGCCAGGCGATTGCGCTCGGCCATCGCCAGCGCGACCGGAATCGTCAGCAGGCAGCCGCCGGCGATGTACAGCTGCAGCAAGGCGATGCGGCCGGAGGTGCCGACCTCGGCCAGCCACAGCGGGCCGCGTCCCAGCGCGGTGGCGACGCTGCCGATCAGCGCCAGCAGCACGATGCCGACCGCGACGCCGGCGAAGCGATGGCGCACCGCGCCTAACAGCAGCGCGGGGTAGGCCAGGAACAACACGGGATAGGGGCTCAGGAACACCACGCTCGCGGTCGCCGCGACGCAGCCCATGGTCAGCACGAACGACAGACGGCGGCCGGGCGCGGTGAACATCGCCCGGCCTTCGCGGTGCGCGACGAGCGTCGTGGTGCCGAACATCACCTGGCCGACGACGTGGGCCGAGAACCACATCAAAAAGCCGGGCCAGAACGCCGCGTCGTGGAACAGGCGCATGGCGCCGGCGCCGATCAGTCCCGAGACGGTGCAGGCGAACAGGGTGCTGGCGGTGGCGATGCCGCCGAGACTGATCCAGCGTTTCGGGTCGCCGACATCCGGTACTAGACGGCGCACCAGCACGGCGAGCAAGGCGGCTTCCAGGGCGTTCGCTGCGGCCAGCACCGCGCCGCTGTCGAGCGGGTCGTCGGCGGACCAGCGCACCGCCAGTTCAACGGCGAACGCGACCGACAGGTACAGCGGCCACAGCCGGCTGCGGCGCGACAGCAGCCAGCCGGCCAGGATGCCGTTGCCGATCCAGACCGCCGACAACTCGCCGGGCCCGCGCGCCAAGGTCACCGACGACCACGCCGACAGGCCGGTCAGCGCCGCCAGGGTCGTGACGTCTGCGAAAATCCGTCGGGCTCTGGATGAGGGCATGCGGGGTGACGGCATCAGCGCTCGGGTCGGGAACGCGGACCACCGCGGTCTGCGCCGGTGAGCGGATCTTGGGCCGAGCATGGAGGCGCTGACGTTACTCTCGAGTCAACGCGCGCGACCCGCGCATTCACGCGCACGCCACGTCGCCAACGCCCGCGCGGCGCAGTGTGACCGCGTTCGCGCGCTCGCGGTGAGGCAAGGTGAGGCGGCGACGGGCCGCGCCTGGACCTTCTCGCGACTGTCCGTCAAAAAACTATCTCGACCGATGCCGCGCTGCGCTCGGCCTGCCCGTGATGCACCGCTTCGATGTTGTTGCCGTCCGGGTCGAGTACGAACGCGGCGTAGTAGCCCGGATGGTACGGCCGCTCGCCCGGCGCGCCGTGGTCGCGCCCGCCGTTGGCCAGCGCGGCGCGGTGGAAGGCATCGACCATCGCGCGGTCGCGCGCCTGGAAGGCGAAGTGCTGGCGTCCGGTGAGCTCGCCCTGCGCAGCGCGGCTGTCGGCGGTGGAGACGAACAGTTCGTCGGCCCAGAAATAGTCCTCGCCGGCGCCGCCAACCGGAATCTCCAACGCCTGGAAGACCGCCTCGTAGAAGCGGCGGCTGGCGGGGAGGTCGGTCACCACCAACTGCAGATGATCGATCAGGCGGCCGCGGTGCAGGGTTTGCTTCGCCATGACGGGCTCCGGCTCGGGTTCGAGCGCGCAGCTTAGTCTCGCGCCGCGCAACGGCGGCGTCGGCGCCAGGTGAAGAATCCGTGGCCGCGGCGCTGCGCGCGATGCGCCGGATCCCGAACGGTCAATGGCAGGCGAGGGCGCGGCGCACGCGGCGGTCGATCTCCATCGTCTCGCCGTCTTCCCGCGCCAGTTCGTACAGATCGCGCCGGCAGGCGTGCACTTCGCACTGGAAATTCGGCGGCGACAGGGTTTTGCGCAGGAACGGGATGGCGACTTCCAGGGCCGCGAGTTCGGCGACGAGCTTGGCGTTGCGCATGGGCGTTTCCAGGTCGGGTCGTTGCGCCGGATGCTCGCCCCCGGCGCGCTAAAAACCGATCAACGCCGAGTCAATCCGGCGCGCGAACCGCTTAACCGATCGCGCGCCGAGCGGATCCCGCGTTCGTAACGGCGCAGCGGTTTGTGCAGGCGATGCGCTATTTCCTCGACGCCCGTCGCGGTATGGCGATGATGCGGTTCCGCGACGGGCGTCGGAAAACGGGTGTCGGATACGGGCCGTCGGTCGCCAGCGGGCTGTTATCCCCGCAACCGCGCGATTTCAGGCGCGCGCTTCCGCTTCGGCGCGCGCAGCGACCGACGCATGGCCGGACAGCAGCCGCCATGCCACCGCCATCGCCAGCGCGACGGCGACCGCGCCGGCCAGGTACACCGATGCGATTCCCCGCGCGTGCGCCAGCGCGCCGGCCAGCGGGCTGGTGACGCCCAGCGCGATGTCGAGGAACGCGACGTACGCGCCCATCGCCAGGCTGCGCGTCTGCGGCGGAGCGCGCCGCACGGCTTCCACGCCGAAGCCGGGAAACGCCAGCGAGTAACCGAAGCCGGTCAGCGCCGCGCCCAGATACGCCAGCGAGCGCTCGTGCGCGCCCCAGATCAGCAGCTGGCCGGCCGCCTCGATCGCCACGCTGACCAGCGCCACCTTGGCTCCGCCGAGCTTGTCCGGCAGATGGCCGAAGAAAATCCGCGCGGCGATGAAGGACAACCCGAACGCGGTGAACGCCAGCGCCGAATCGCCCCACTGCTTCGCCGCGAACAATAAGGCGATGAACGCGGTGATCAGGCCGAAGCCGACGCTGGACAGCGCCAGGCCCAGCCCCGGCCACAGCACCGCGCCCAGCACGGTGTAGAACGGCGTGCGCCGGGTCGCCGGCGGCGCGACGGCGCGCACGCGCACGACCACGGCCAGCGCCGGCAACGGCAGCAACGCCACCAGCGCGGCGACGCCGGAAAAGCCCCAGGCCGCGTTCGCGGCGACGCCGAGCGGCGCGCCGAGCGCGTAAGCGCCGTAGATGGCGATGCCGATCCAGACGATGACCTTGCCCGCGTGGTGCGGCCCGACCAGGCCCAGCGCCCAGCCCAGCGCGCCGGTGGCGATGAGGCTTTCGCCGAGCGCCAGCAGCACCCGGCCCAGCGCGACTACGCCGACCGACACGGCGGGATTGGCTACGAACAGCAGCGAAGCCAGATACGCCAGGCCCGATGCGGACGCGAACAGACAGCCGACCACGACCGCGCGCTTGGCGCCGCGCAGGTCGGCAAGGTTGCCGGCCCACGGACGCGACAGCAGGGCGACGACGAATTGCAGGCCCACGACCGCGCCGATCGCCAGCGTGTCCAGGCCGAGCGCGTCGTGCAGGTGCAAAGGCAGCACCGGCATCTGCACGCCGAGGGTCAGGAAGGCGAAGAAGACGGCGAGGGTGATCGGCAGCAGGCGCAGGAATACGCGCTCGCCGGCGGGCGCGGCGGAGTGAGGTTGTGAGGACATGGCAATACTCGAAGGTTCGCGGGGCGGATCGGGCGGGGCCGCGCGGCGGCCGGCCCGGCCGGCCGCACCAGGCCCGTGACCTGGTGGCCGGCGGCTGCGGCGCACGAGCGCCAGCGCGCGGACGCGGAGTCAGCCCAGGCGGATCGACAGTTCGACGTCGTCGCCGAACGGCACCGACAGGTAGCCGCTGTCGGCCGCACGCACGCGCGCCAGATAGTCCGGGCTGTAGTCGGCGTTGTCGGCGACGATCAGCGCGCCGGGCCGCAACCGGCTTTCGACCCGGTCGAGCACTTCGCAGTAGATCGACTTGGCGCCGTCGAGCAGCAGCAAATCGACGGCCTCGGGCAGGTCGGCGGCAAGCGTTTGCAGCGCGTCGCCTTCGCGGATCTCGACGAGGTCGTCGACGCCGCCTTCGACCAGGTGCCGGCGCGCCTGGGCGACCTTGGACGGCTCGAACTCGCTGCTGATCACGCGGCCGCCGCCGTTGTCGCGCAGCGCCGCGGCCAGGTACAGGGTCGACAGCCCGAACGAGGTGCCGAATTCGACGATGGTGCGCGCACGGGTGCTGCGCGCCAGCTGGTACAGCAGCACGCCGGTTTCGCGCGAGACCGGCAGCCACAGGTCCTTGGCGCGGCGGTAGAACTCCAGGTACTCGGTCTTGCTGAGCATCAGCCGCTCGCGCTCTTCGCGCGAGAGTTCGGCCATCGCCGGGCTGCTGGCTTGGCTGGCCTCGGCGAACAGGCGGTCGAGCAGGGGCGCGATGGGCGCGCGGGTCAGGATCGTGGTCATGGGGGCTCCGGTGGGCAGGTGATCGCGGCTTGTTTTCAACGCGAACAAATAATCGCGTTTCGAAAATAATATGACGGACTAGTCGCATTGAAAATTCGCATTGCGGTTCGCGTTTTCGCGCTGGCCGATGGCATCGCGCGAAGCGGCCGATTCGCAGCGAAATTGCGGCCCGGGCGCCCGGATTTGCGCCGAAGGCCCGAAAAACACTCAGGTTTTCATTCGCGAATCGCTGCCGTTTTCGTGCCGCAGCGGTCGCCGCAGCCGCCGCTGATGCGCAGCGGCGGCCGGGCGCGGCCGAGGCTTGAGGCCGCATGCGGGCGCGGCTAATATGCGAACAATCCATCGCATCCATCGATGCGTTCGTTCCGCCGCAGCGCCGGCGCCTTTACCGCATGCCGCCATGACCTCACGCCGTCGCCCTCAGATCGCTTCGCGCAAGCAGCCGCAGCAGGCGCGCTCGGCCGAACTGGTCGCCGCCATCCTGCAAGCCGCCGTCCAGGTGTTGAGCGAGGAGGGCGCGGCCCGCTTCACCACCGCGCGCGTCGCGGAAAAGGCCGGAGTCAGCGTCGGCTCGATCTATCAATACTTCCCGAACAAGGCCTCGATCCTGTTCCGCCTGCAAGTCGACGAATGGGAGCAGACCCAGAAGATGCTGCGCGGCCTGCTGGAAGACGCCGGCACGCCGCACCTGGAGCGCCTGCGCGCGCTGGTCCACGCGTTCCTGCGTTCGGAATGCGAGGAAGCCGAAATCCGCGTCGCGCTCAACGATGCCGCGCCGCTTTACCGCGACAGCCCGGAAGCGCGCAGGGCGCGCGCCGAAGGCGACCGCATGGTCGGTGCGTTCATGCTCGAACTCTTGCCCAAGGCGTCGGCGGCCTCGCGCGATCTCGCCGGCGAGATCGTCTTCACCACGCTGGCCACGGTCGGCAGCAGCTTCTCCCGCACCCGCCGGACCAAGGCGGAAATCAAGGCGCAGGCCGACGGCATGGCCGACATGTTCTGCGCCTACTTGCGCGGCTTGCAGGACGCTTGACCGCGGCGCATGCGCCGCTTGCGCCGCTTGCGCGCACCGTTTGACGGCGCGCGCAAGCGGCACTAGAGTCCCGCCCGCAGCCGGCGTCACGGCTGCCGCAGGCGTTATCGTCATCCAACGCGCCCAACACCGAGAGGGCCTCAGCAGAGGGAACTCGGAGCACAAGCGCTGCGGTAACGCTTCACCAGCCCGTGTCCGGCTGCCTTCGCGAACTCGCTCGCGGCCCTGCCAAAGGCCGGGCGACGCGGTGGCGCGCGCCGGCCGTCGCCGGGCGACCGCGGCCTTTTCCTCGACACTTTCGGAAAGGCACCGTCATGAAAACCACCGGCAACACCCTGCTCATCACCGGCGGCAGCAGCGGCATCGGCCGCGCGCTCGCCGAAGCGTTCCACGACCGCGGCAACCGCGTCATCGTCACCGGCCGCCGCCAAGAACTGCTCGACGAGATCGCGGCGCGCCGTCCCGGCATCGTCGGCCTGCCGCTGGAACTGGGCGACCCGGCGTCGGTGGCGCGGGTCGCGGCCGAAGTCCGCGAGCGATTCCCCGAGCTCAACGCGCTGATCGCCAACGCCGGCATTTCGCGCCCGGAAGACCTCGCCGGCGACCGCTGGGACGGGCTCGATGCCGAAGCCATCGTCGCGACCAACGTCATCGGCGTGGTCCGCGCGACCGCCGCCTTCCTGCCTTCGCTCAAGGGCAAGCCGGACGCCACGATCCTGGCGACCGGCTCGGCGCTGGCGTTCGTGCCGCTGGCGAGTTTCCCGGCCTACTGCGCCAGCAAGGCCTTCCTGCATTCGTGGCTGGTGTCGCTGCGCCATCAATTGCGCAAGCTGCCGGTGGAAGTGCTGGAGCTGTCGCCGCCGTACGTGCGCACGGCGCTGACCGGCGCGCAGCAGGCCGCCGATGCCCGCGCGATGCCGCTCGACGAGTACGTCGCCCAGGTGATGCACAAGCTCGAGCGCGGCGACCATCCGCGCGGCGAGATTCTGCTCGATCGCGACCAGGCCCGGCGCTGGGCCGAGCGCGACGGCACCTACGACGCGCTGTTCGCGGCGATGAATCCGGGGTAAGGCGGGCGCCTGCATGGCGGCGCGGGCGCCGGCCGGCGGCGGCGCGGACGACCGGCGGCGCGATCGCATCGGCGCGAACTGCGACGCATGCCGCGCGTCGTGACCTGGACGCAACGATCGCTCGCGTACGCTCGCGCCTGCATCGCGCACACCGCGCGGCCGACGAGATCGAGAGCCCCATCGCCCATGCGCATCGTCCCCGAACCCCGCACCGTCCATGCCGTCGGTCTCTAAGGGCTCCATCGCCATCGCCGCGTTCTCCACCGTGGTGGAGTGGTACGACTTCACCTTGTACCTGTACTTCGCCACCACCTTGTCGCGGGTGTTCTTCGGTTCGGCCGAGACCTCGCTGCTGGCGACGCTGGGCGCGTTCGCGATGGCGTATCTGATGCGGCCGCTCGGCGCCATCGCCTTCGGCCGCTACGGCGACCGCCACGGCCGGCGGCGGATGATGCTGTGGTCGGTCGGCCTGATGACCGCGGCGATGCTGGCGACCGCGCTGCTGCCCACGCGCGAGGACGCGGCCTGGTCCGGCGCCGCGCTGATCGCTTTGCGCTGCGCGATGGGATTCGCGGTCGGCGGCGAATACACCGGCGTGGTCGCCTATCTGATGGAAGGCGCGCCCGCCGACCGTCGCGGGCTGGTGACGGCGCTGGCCGCCGCGGCCAGCGAAATCGGGGCCTTGCTCGCCGTGGCGGCCGCCGCGCTGACGGTGAACCTGTTGCCGGCGCCGGAACTGGATCGCTGGGGCTGGCGCCTGCCGTTCCTGCTCGGCGCCGCCCTGGCCGCGGTGGTGTGGGTCTTGCGCAGTGCGATGGAGGAATCGCCGGAGTTCCTTCGCCAGCAGCGCCGCCACAGCGTACCGAGCGCGCCGCTGTCGCTGGTGCTGAAAGACAATTTCGCCGGCATCGCGCGCGGCTTTGCGATCTCCGCGTTGGGCTCGGTGACTTATTACGTCGGCATCGCCTATGTGCCGGCGTTCCTGGTCGCGGTCGGCGCGTCGGCCGAGGCGGCGGCGCTGAACCTGGCGGTGTGGGCGGCGCTGGCGGTGATCCTGGTGACACCGCTGGCCGGCGCCGCGTCGGACCGTTACGGCCGCCGCCGTTCGCTGACCGCGCTGTGCCTGGGCAGCGCCTGCCTGCCGATGCTGATGTTCGGTTGGATGACCGGCGGGTCGGCCGCCCATGCGTGGATCGGCGCGGTGGCGCTGGCGGGCCTGGCCGGCGGCGTCAGCGCGGTCGGCGCGGTGACGACGGCGGAGCAGTTCGCCGGCGAAGGGCGCCTCAGCGGCCTGGCCTTGGGTGCGACCACCGCGACCGCGGTCTTCGGCGGGCTGGCGCCGGTGGCCGCGCAGTACTGGGTCGGCGCGAGCGGTTGGCCGCAAGCGCCGGGACTGATGATCAGCCTGGTCGCGCTGGCCGTGCTGCCGGTGCTGCTGCGCCTGCCGGAAACCGCGCCGCGGGTGCGGGCGCGGCTGGATGCGCAACGTCCTCGCAACCGTTCGTCTTGAAGGCACGCCGCAACCGGTGCACCGCCGCTGGCCGGGCGAGCCCATCCAGTCGCCAGGCATGAACGATACGCGAGATCCAGGCGTCGCCGATCCGGCACCCGTGCTTGCAGGCCGACGCCGCGTATCGCTGGCTGCGCGATACGGTCTGGGGCTTGTGCCAACAGTTGCCGTAGACCGCTCGACGACGCAGTAATCCTGGCCCGCGACGAAACCCGCGTACCGGCCGATCACGCGCGCTGCGCATACTCCGAAAACGCCTCGGCCAGATGGTCGAACACCGCCCGCACCCGCGGCACGTCGCGCAAGTCCTCGTGCATGACGATCCAGGTCTCGATCGGCGGAAACGGCAGCGACGGCAGCACCGGCACCAGTTGCGGATCGGCCCGGCCCTTCGCGCAGTGAATCGCGGCGATGCCCGCACCCGCGCGCAGCAGGGCGACCTGGGTGGGGTGATGGTCGGTGCGCAAGACGAAGCGTTCGCGGGTCAGCGCGGGGTCCAGCGCCAGCGCCGTGCGCAGGTCGTTGCCGTCGCGGTCCGGGCCGATGATGTCGTGCCCGATCAGCTCGGCCAAGGTCGTCGGCGTGCCGCGGCGCGCCAGGTAATCGCGATGGGCGAAAAACCCCAGGCCGATCGCGCCGACTTTGCGGCTGACCAGCGCGCCCTGCTTGGGCGCATGCATGCGCACCGCGATGTCGACCTCCTGTTCGAGCAGATCCGCGCTGGCGTTGCTCGGCGCCACTTCCACGCATACGCGCGGGTGCGCGACGCGCAGCGCCGCGAGCATCGGCGGCAGCACCTCGACGGCGACCATTTCGGCTACGCCGATGCGCACCGTGCCCGCGACCTCGCCGGGCGGGGTCGAGGCGGTGCGGACGAAGGCCTGCGAGGCCCGCGCCATCGCCCGCGCCGGAACCGCCAGCTCGCGCGCCTGCTCGGTCGGCGCCATGCCGTTGACCGAGCGGATGAACAGCACGGTGCCAAGCGCATGCTCCAGCGACTCCAGGCGGGCGCGGACGGTCGGCTGGGCGACCCCGAGCCGCCGCGCCGCGGCGGACAGGCTGCCTTCTTCGAACACCGCCAGGAAGGCGCGCTGGTTTTCCCAATCGATCTCGTGGCTCATAAAAAATGTTTGAGCTGCTCACGTGATTTAGTCAATTCCAATATAGCAGCGGCGGTCGCAACCTGGACTCCCCAGACAACAGGCGAACTTCCATGAACAGCGAACAGACGGCTTTGGTACTCGGCGCCAGCGGCGGCGTCGGCGGCGCGATCGCCGCGGCGTTGATCCGCGCCGGGTGGTCGGTCAAGGCCCTGGCCCGCGATCCGCGCAAGGCCGGCGAAGGCTGGGCGTACGCCACACCGGCGCCGCAGTGGGTCCACGGCGACGCGATGCAGGCCGAACAAGTGCGCGATGCGGCAGCCGGCGTGCGGCTGATCGTGCACGCGGTCAACCCGCCGCGTTATCTGCACTGGGAAACCACGGTGCTGCCGATGATGGCCAACACGATCGCCGCGGCGCGCGCCGCCGGCGGCGCCCGGATAGTGCTGCCGGGCACGATCTACAACTACGACCCGACCCAGGTGTCGGTGGCCGCGCCCGACACGCCGCAACGCCCGACTTCGCGCAAGGGCAAGATCCGGGTGGAACTCGAGCGGATGCTGGAGCGCGCCGCGGCCGAGGTGCCGAGCCTGATCGTCCGCGCCGGCGACTTTTACGGGCCGGGCGCGCACACCAGTTGGTTCACCCAGGCCCTGGTCCGGCCGGGGCGGCCGGTCCGCTATCTGCTCGATCCCGCTGCCGGCCCGGGCCACAGCTGGGCCTACCTGCCGGACCTGGCCGAGGCCATCGTTCGCCTGGTCGGCCGCGAAGACCGGCTGCAAGCGTTCGAGCGCGTGCACTTCGAGGGGTATTACGACGCCGACGGACGCGGCATGGTCGAGGCGCTGCATCGCGTGCTCGGACGCAAGCCGCCGCGTTGGCGTTTTCCGTGGTGGCTGATGCGCGCGCTGTCGCCGCTGGGCGGGTTCCCGCGCGAGGCGGCGGAGATCGGCCCTTACTGGCGGCATCCGATGCGCCTGGACAATCGTCGCCTGCTCGAATTGCTGGGCGCGGAACCGCGCACACCGCTGCACGCGAGCGTAGGCGAGACTTTGTCGGCGTTGGGATGCCTGGACGCGTCGTCGCAATGCAAGACGGCATGAGGCAAAGCATCGACGCGATGCTGCGCACAGCCGTCGATGCATAAACGTCTATTGGAAAACCGTCGGAATTTGGCCACGCGCGGGCCGGGATCGTCCGCCCGCGCCGTTGTGCCTTGCAGCATAAAACTTCGCATCGAAGCACTCGTCGCAAGCCTTCTTTCGTTTTCGCGCAATCGATTGCATATCGGCGAATTTTACGGTTTCATGCCGGCAGCGAGGTTCGCGGCGGAATCGATGTCCGCTGTTTCGAAGATCCGCTCGAGCAACCTAACGGCTATCGGCTTCAGGAAGCGCCAATGAGCTTTATGAACCCCAAGATCACGCGCAGAGACGCGATCCGCAGCGCCGCATTGGCCGGCCTCGGACTCGCCGCCGGCGCAGTCGCGCCCGCGATGGCCGCCGCCGGTGAGGCCGATGGCAAGCTCAAGGGCCGGCTGAAGCAATCCGTCTGCCGCTGGACGCTGCCGAAGCAGTCGGTCGCCGAACTCTGCCAGACGGTAAAAAACATCGGCTTTTCCGCGATCGACCTGGTCGGCCCGGAAGACTGGCCGACCTTGAAGGCGCACGGCGTATTCAGTTCGATGTGCAACGGCGCCGAGCTAGGCCTTAAAAACGGCTTCGCCGCCACGCAGTTCCACGACCAGTTGGTGGAGCGCTACACCCGCCACATCGATCTGGTCGCCGATGCCGGCTACCGCAACCTCATCTGCTTTTCCGGCAACCGCAACGGCATGGACCCGCGCGAGGGACTGGCCAACGCCGAGGCCGGGATCAAGCGCATCCTCGGCCATGCCGAAAAGCGCGGCGTCGTGCTGGTGATGGAACTGCTCAATTCCCGGGTCGACCACCCCGACTACCTGTGCGACCGCTCCGCGTGGGGCGTCGAATTGTGCGAACGCATCGGGTCGGACCACTTCGGGCTGCTGTTCGACATCTACCACATGCAGATCATGGAAGGCGACATCATCGCCAGCATCCGCAAGCACCATGCGTTCTTCAAGCATTACCACACCGCGGGCGTGCCGGGCCGCAACGAGATCGGCGCGGACCAGGAACTCAACTATCCCGCGATCTGCCGTGCGATCCGCGACACCGGTTTCGACGGTTACCTGGCGCAGGAATTCACCGCGAAGGGGCCCGACCCGGTCGCCTCGCTGCGCGAGGCGATACGCCTGTGCGACGTCTGAAACCGATATCCACCTGAGGAAGTTCTCATGGCAGACAATCATTACGACGCGATCGTCGTCGGGTCGGGCATCAGCGGCGGCTGGGCGGCCAAGGAGCTGACCGAAAAGGGGCTCAAGGTGCTGATGCTGGAACGCGGCCGCAACATCGAGCACGTCAAGGGCTACGTCAACGCGATGAAGGAGGCGTGGGACTACCCGCACCGCACCTGGGCGACCCAGGAGATGAAGGCCGCATTTCCGGTGCTCAAGCGCGACTACCCGCTGGCCGAAGACACGGCCGGGATGTGGGCCGACGAAAAGGATTGCCCCTACACCGAAACCAAGCGCTTCGACTGGTTCCGCGGCTATCACGTCGGTGGCCGTTCGCTGATGTGGGGCCGTCAGAGCTATCGCCTGTCTGACCTGGATTTCGAGGCCAACCTCAAGGAAGGCATCGCCACCGACTGGCCGATCCGCTACGCCGACATCGCGCCGTGGTACGACCATGTCGAAAAGTTCGCCGGCATCGCCGGCACCGCCGAAGGGCTCGACGTGCTGCCCGACGGCCAGTTCCTGCCGCCGATCCCGTTGAACGTGGTCGAGAAGGACGTGGCGGCGCGGATCAAGAAGGCGTTCGGCGGCAGCCGCCGCCTGATCCACTCGCGCACCGCGAACATCACCCAGCCCAAGCCGGAGCAGGGCCGGGTCAATTGCCAGTACCGCAACAAATGCATCCTGGGCTGCCCGTTCGGCGCCTACTTCTCGACCCAGTCGGCGACGCTGCCCGCGGCGATGAAGACCGGCAACCTGACCCTGCGCCCGTTCTCGATCGTCAAGCAGGTGCTCTACGACAAGGACCGCAAGCGCGCGAGCGGGGTCGAGATCATCGACGCCGAGAACGGCCAGACCTATCGCTACACCGCCAAGCTCGTCTTCATCAACGCCTCGGCCTTCAATTCGACCTGGCTGCTGATGAACTCGGCCACCGATGTCTGGGACGGCGGACTGGGTTCGGCTTCGGGCGAGCTCGGCCACAACGTCATGGACCACCATTTCCGCGTCGGCGCGTCCGGCACGGTCGAAGGCTTCGACGACAAGTACTACTTCGGCCGGCGTCCGTGCGGTTTCTACATTCCGCGCTTCCGCAACCTCGGCAAGGACAAGCGCGACTATGTCCGCGGCTTCGGCTACCAGGGGTCGGCCAGCCGCAGCGGCTGGTCGCGCGACATCGCCGAGCTCAGCATCGGCGCCGAGTTCAAGGACGCGTTGAGCGTCCCGGGCGGCTGGTCGATCGGCATGACCGGGTTCGGCGAAATGCTGCCGTACCACGACAACACGATTCGCCTGGATCCGCAGCGCAAAGACAAGTGGGGGCTGCCGGTGCTGGCGATGGACGTGAGCCTGCGCAAGAACGAACTCGCCATGCGCAAGGACATGGGCGCGGACGCCGCGGAGATGCTGGAAGCCGCCGGCGTCAAGAACGTCAAGGTGCACGAGAACGACTACGCTCCGGGCATGGCCATCCACGAAATGGGGACGGCGCGGATGGGGCGCGACCGCAAGAACTCGGTGCTGAACATGCACAACCAGGTCTGGGACGCGCCGAACGTCTATGTCACCGACGGCGCCTGCATGACCTCCAGCGCCTGCGTGAATCCGTCGCTGACCTACATGGCGCTGACCGCGCGCGCGGCGGATCATGCGGTGCGCGAACTCAAGGCGGGGAACCTGTGATGGAACGTCGCGAGTTGCTGAAGATGATCGCCGCCGCCACCGGTGCCGCGATGATCGGCGTACCTGCGTTCGTGTACGCGCAGGCGCCCGCGCCGGCCGCGGGCGGGAAGCAGGTTTTCTCCGCGGACGACGTAGCCAAGCTCGACGAGATCGCGGACACCATCCTGCCGCGGACCAAGACGCCCGGTGCGAAAGACGCAGGCACGGGCCAGTTCATGGCGACCTTTGTCAGCGATTGCTACACGCCCGAATACCAGGCGATCTTCCATGCGGGCCTGGCCGACATCGACAAGCGCGCGGGCGGCCGGTTCGTATCGCTGTCGCCGCAGGCGCGCACCGAATTGCTGCGCACCCTGGACGCCGAAGCCGGACGGCGGGTCAACTCGATGGCCATGGCCACCGGCGACCCCAATCCCAATGCGGTGAAGCCGCATTACTTCACCATGATCAAGCAGCTCGCGCTGTTCGGCTTCTTCACCTCCAAGGCCGGCGCGACCGAAGCGCTGCGCTATGTCGCGGTGCCCGGTCGTTACGACGGCGACGCGGCTTACGTGCCGGGCACGCCTGCATGGGCGACCAACTGATGCGGCAGCGGCGCGCTCGCGTCGCTGCGGCCGGAGCAAAGATGGCTACACCGATCTGGTCGATGGCGTTCGCGATCCTCGCCGCAACGCCCGCGTTCGCGCAGGCCCAGGACGCGCCGCAGCGCGATCCCGCCAGCACCGAAGTGTGGAAGCCGGTGCCCACGGCCGTGGCCACGCCGAAGGACGCCGCGCCGTCCGACGCGGTGGTGCTGTTCGACGGCAAGAATCTCTCGGAATGGGAGGCGGAGCAGGGCGGCAAGGCGCCGTGGGCCGTGGCCGACGGCGCGGTCACCGTGGTGCCGGGCAGCAAGGGCATCCGCAGCAAGCGGCGCTTTTGCGACATCCAGCTGCATATCGAATGGCGCACCCCGGCCAAGACCCAGGGGTTCGACGGCCAGCATCGCGGCAACAGCGGGATTTTCCTGCAGGAACTTTACGAACTGCAGGTGCTCGACAGCTACCGCAACCCGACCTATACCAATGGCCAGGCGGCGTCGATCTACAAGCAGGCGATCCCGCTGGTCAACGCTTCGCGCGCGCCGGGGCAGTGGCAGGCGTACGACGTGATCTGGAAGGCCCCGCGTTTCTCGCCAGGCGGCGGCCTGGTCTCGCCGGCGCGCATCACGGTGCTGCACAACGGCGTGCTGGTGCAGGACGACACCGTCGTGTCTGGCAAGACCGAATACATCGGAGCGCCGTCCTATTCGCCGCACGGCTGCGCGCCGATCTATCTGCAGGATCACGATTCCAAGGTCAGCTACCGCAACATCTGGGTGCGCGAGCTGTAGCGGTGCGCAGCAGGACGCCGTGGCGGCGTCCTATTGCTTCAGGAAGACCGCGAGGTCTTCGAGATCCTTCTGCGTCAGTTGGCCGAACGGCGGCATCAGTCCGCCGCCGGTCTTGATCCGCTCCTTGATCTTGTTCGCGTCCAGGCGTTTGCCGACATCGGTCAGCGCGGGAAACATGGCGCCCATGCCGGCGCGGTCGGGGCCGTGGCAGGACGCGCAGTGGGCGGCATACAGCTTGGCGCCCGCTGCGGAATCCTGCGCGGCAGCCGGCGCGGCGGCCAGCGCCGCGGCGAGCGCGGGCAGGGCGACGATCAAAAAATACTTCGACATGGGGATTCTCCGCGATCAGCGGTTCGCCGCTGCGGGCAGGTGTTGGTTGAGGTAGTCCGCGCCGGTCTTGACGACCGCAGCGGGATCGAGCGGATGATCGTGCTCGATGATGTACCAGCGCACGCCCGCACGCGCGGCGGCGGGAAGGATCGTATTCCAGTCCAGCACGCCCTTGCCCAGGGCGGCGAAACCGTCCTCGTCCTTGGCCTGGCCCGGCGGGGCGTTGTCCTTGGCGTGCACCGCGAACACGCGCCCGCGGAACTTGCCGAGCAAGTCCGCCGGATCGCGGCCGGCGCGCGCGATCCAGGCCAGATCGAGCTCGGCCTGAAGCTGCGGGCCAGCGCCTTCGAACAACAGTTCCAGGCCGGTCTTGCCGTCGAAATCGACGAGTTCGAAGTCGTGGTTGTGGTAGGCCAACGTCATGCCCTTGGCCCGGACTTTGTCCGCTATCGCGCCCAGTTCCTTGCCCAGCGCGATCCAGCCCGCGGCGTCGGTCGGACGTTCTTCCTTTTTCAGGTAAGGCACCACAAGCGTCGTGTTGCCGATCGCCTTGTTGAACGCCACCACGCCGTCGAGATCGCTGCGCAGGTCGGCGAGCTGCACATGGGTCGAGATCGCCTTGATCGAGTACTTGCCGAGCAGTTGCTTGAGCGTCTTGGCCGAAACGTCCTGGGTGCCGACCGTCTCGACGGCGCGGACGCCGGCGTCGTGGACGATCTTCAGGCGCTCGTCGAGCGAGGCGACGCTGCGCAAGCTGTACATCTGCACGGCGATGGGCTTGGCCCGGGTGCCGGCCTGCTGCGCCAGGGCGGGCAGGGCGGTCAGCAACAGCAGTGCGGCGGCCGCCAGGGTGCGCGGTGTAGCGATCGTCATGGTGTCCTCCCGGAAGGGTGATGGCTGCGGACGAGGCCCCGGTCGCGGGGGACGCGAGCGGCTCGTCGTGGCGGGTGTTCGAGTCAGGCGGGCCGGCGCTCCTCGTCGGTGCTTCGGCCGATCGCGGTCCAGGCGCGCGTGCGCGACGATGCGACGACGCGGTCGACGATCAGCGCCGAGCGCAGCCCGTCGTCGAAGGTCGGCAGCCCGTCCGGCGCTTCGGCGGCGATCGCGCGATAGCTGTCCGCGACGAAGGCCTCGAAGCAGTAAGCGTAGCCCTGCGCGTGGCCGACCGGCAGCGCCGACAGCCGGCGTTGCTCCGCGCTGCCCGCGGCCGGGCCGCGCACGAAGATCTCTTCGCGCTGGTCGGGCCGGCCGATCCACAGCCGCTCGCTGTCTTCCTGGTCGAACGCGACGCTGGCCTGGGCGCCGTCGATTTCGAACCAAAGGCGATTGCGGCGACCGGCCGAGACCTGGCTGACCGTCAATGTGGCGAGGATGCCGCTGCCGGTCTTGAACATCGCCGCGGCGACGTCTTCGCTGGCTACGGCCTGCATCGCGCCGCCGGCGGCCGGGCCTGCATAGCTTTGGCCGGTGGCGGCGCTGCGCTGCGCGATCACGGTTGCGAACGCGGCGCTGACCTCGACGAAGCGTTCGCCGGCGACCCATTCCACCAGATCGCACCAGTGCGAGCCGATGTCGGCGAACACGCGGGAGACGCCGCCGAGCGCCGGGTCCACGCGCCAGTTGTTGCTGGCCGGGTCCAGCAGCCAGTCCTGCAGGTAGCTGCCGTGAATCAGCCGCAGCGGGCCGAGTTCGCCCTGGGCGATGCGTGCGCGCGCCTCGCGCACGACCGGGTGGTAGCGGTAGACGAACGGCACCGTCGCCACCCGCCCGCGGGCGGCGGCCAGCGCCGCCAAAGCCCGGGCGTCTTCCAGCGTCGTAGCCAGGGGTTTTTCGCAGATCACGTGCTTGCCGGCTTCCAGCGCAGCCTGCGCCATCGCGCGATGCAGGTGGTTCGGCGTGCAGACGTGCACGACCTGCACCTGCGGATCGGCGAGCACTTCGTCGATGTCGCGGTAGGCGCGCGCAACGTTCCAGGCGGACGCCACCTCCGCGGCGCGCTGCGGCGACGACGCGCTCACGCCGACGAGCCGGGCGCCGGCGAGGATCGCCGCGCGCCGATGCACGTTGCCGATCATTCCGGTGCCTACGATGGCGACTCCAAGCGGGTTCATCGGCTTCCTCAAGGTGTGGACGGCGCGGCGGCAGCGGCGGCCGGCCGCTCGCGGAACAGGAACATGAACGCCACCAGCACGATCAGGGCGACGCCGGCCGGGAACAGCCAGATCTGCTGCCAGTCGCGGCCCGCCGCGGTGGTGTAGTGCTCCACGACCGCGCCGGACAGGAAGCTGCCGATCAACATGCCGACGCCGTAGGTCGCCAGGGTGATGAAGCCTTGCGCGCTGCTGCGGAACGCGGGGCCGGCGTGGGCATCGGTGTAGATCTGGCCGGTGACGAAGAAGAAGTCGTAGCAGATGCCGTGCAGGACGATGCCGGCGACCAGCAACGCGAATCCGCCGCCGGCGTCGCCGTAGGCGAACAGGACGTAGCGCAGCACCCACGCCGCCATGCCGAGCGCGAGCATGGTCTTCACGCCGAGCCGGGCGAACAGGAACGGCATGGCCAGCATCAACAGGACCTCGGACACCTGGCCGAGCGACTGCAATCCGGCCGCGCCGCGCACGCCCAGGTCGTTGAGATACGGGTTGGTGAAGTTGTAGTAGAACGACAGCGGCACGCAGATCGCGATCGAGGCCAGGAAGAACACCAGGTAGGAACGCGACTTCAGCAAGCGCAGCGCGTCCAGCCCGAGGATCTGGCCGAGCGTGGCGTTGCGTTGCCGCTCCAGCGGCGGCGTGTCGGGCAGGCTCAGCGCATACAGGCCGAGCAGCAGCGACGCGGCCGCCGCCATCTTGAAGGTGAGGTCGAGCCGGTGCGCCTGTTCCCAGCCGAGCCAGCCGATCAGCACGCCGGCGACGATCCAGCCGATGCTGCCGGCGACGCGGACCGGCGGGAACTGCTTTTCCGGCGCCTGCATATGCCGCATCGCGATGCTGTTGGCCAAGGCCAGCGTGGGCATGAACAACAGCATGTAGGCCATGACGCAGGCCGAGAAGGTGCCGAAGCTGGTGGCCGCGGACGCGCCCCACATCAGCGCCGCGCCGGCCAGATGCAGCAGCGCCAGGATGCGCTGCGCGGCGAAATAACGGTCGGCGATCAGCCCGACCAGGAACGGCGCGACGATGGCGCCGATGGACTGGCTCAGGAACGCCGTCGCGACCTGGCTCGCGCTGGCCTGCAACGGGCCCTGCACCAGGTAAGTGCCCAGGGTGACGAACCACGCCCCCCAGATGAAGAACTGCAGAAACATCATCGCGCTCAGGCGCGGCATGGTGAATCTCATGGCTTCCCCTTTCGCGGACGGCGTCGGATCAAATCCCCAGCAAGCTGCGCAGCGTTTGCGGACTGGCGCCGCTGTCGGCGAAGTCGTCGAACGCGCGCTCGGTGACGCGGATGAGGTGGTCGCGGATGAAGGCGGCCCCCTCGCGCGCGCCGTCTTCCGGATGCTTCAGGCAGCACTCCCATTCCAGTACCGCCCAGCCCGGGAAGTCGTACTGGGCCAGCTTGGAGAAGATCGCCTTGAAATCGATCTGGCCGTCGCCGAGCGAGCGGAATCGCCCGGGACGGTCGATCCAGTCCTGGTAGCCGCCGTACGCGCCGCTGCGCGCATCGGCGCGGTACTCGGCGTCCTTGACGTGGAAGATGCCGATGCGCTCGTGATAACGGTCGATGAAGCCCAGGTAGTCCATCTGCTGCAACAGCAGGTGGCTGGGGTCGTACAGGATCTTCGCGCGCGGGTGCTGGTCGACGGCGTCGAGGAAGCGCTCGAAGGTCGCGCCGTCGTGCAGGTCTTCGCCGGGATGGATTTCGTAGCACACGTCGACGCCGCAGGCGTCGAACGCGTCCAGGATCGGACGCCAGCGGCGGCCGAGTTCGGCGAAGGCGGCTTCGACCAGGCCCGGCGGCCGTTGCGGCCATGGGTAGAAGTAGGGCCAGGCCAGCGCACCGGAAAAGGTCGCATGCGCGGTCAAGCCCAGGCGCTGGCTGGCCTGCGCCGCGAGCAGCAGCTGCTCGACGGCCCAGGCTTGGCGGGCAGGGGGATCGCCGCGTTTTTCCGGCGGGGCGAACCCGTCGAACAAGATATCGTAGGCTGGATGCACGGCGATCAGCTGGCCCTGCAGATGCGTGGACAGCTCGGTGATGCGGATGCCGTGCCGGTCCAGGGTCGCGGCGACGTCGTCGCAATAGGCCTGGCTGCGCGCGGCCTCGGCGAGGTCGAAGAGGTGCGGCGCGCTGGTCGGTACTTGTACGCCACAATAGCCCAGGCCAGCGGCCCACTCGGCCAAAGTGTCCAACCGATCGAACGGAGGCGTGTCACCGATGAACTGGGCGAGGAACAGCGCTGGACCCTTGAGCGTTTTCATGGAAATCCGCCTGATGCAATCGATTGCAATCCTAGCATGGGGCGGTCAGGATGCACGTTGTGCAGCGCAGCGAGGGCGATCGGGCTGAGGCATGGCGACCATTTACGACATCGCCAAACGCGTCGGCGTTTCGGCCGGCACCGTATCGCGCGCGCTGTCGCGGCCGGAGAAGGTGCTGCCGGCCACGCGCCAGCGCATCGAGGAGGTCGCCGCCGCGCTGGGCTACGTGCCCAACACGGTCGCGCGCACGCTTAAGACCCAGCGCAGCGGCAAGATCCTGGTCACCGTCCCGGACATCGCCAATCCGTTCTTCGCGCAGATCCTGCAGGGCGCGGAAGAGGCCGCGCAGGCGGCCGACTACGCCGTGCTGCTCGGCGATACCCAAAACCGGCCGGATCGGGAAGAACGCTACGCGCAGATGCTTCCGCGCAACGAGGCCGACGGCCTGATCGTGCTCGGGCACCGGCTTCCGCCGACCGCGCAGGAGATCGTCAAGCGGCTCGGCACTGCGGCGCCGGTGGTCAACGGTTGCGAGTTCGATCCGGCGCTCGGCATTCCCAGCGTCCACATCGACAACGCCGCCGCCTCGCGCACGGCGATGGAGCATCTGTACGGCCTGGGGCACGAACGGATCGCCGTGGTAGGCGGACCGGCCGATAACCCCTTGCATCGACAACGGCTCGAAGGCGTCGAAGCCGCCGCCAAGGCGCGAGGCCGCCGGCGCCTTTTGCAGATCGTTCCGGGCGATTTTTCGATCGAGTCCGGGTACGCCGCGGTGAAGGCTCTGCTGGGGAAGCCGTCCGCCCCGACCGCCGCGTTCTGTTTCAGCGACCAGATGGCGCTCGGGGTTCTGGCCGCGTGCCGGGATCTTGGAATCCGCGTGCCGGAAGACTTTTCGATCGTCGGTTTCGACGATCTGGCGTCGTCGCGCTACCTCACGCCGCCGCTGACGACGATCAGCCAGCCGATGCGCGAGATCGGCGTGCGCGCCGTCAACCTGCTGCTCGCGATCATCGAGGCGGAGCAAGTGCAGCACCAGCAGACGCTGGACTTCAGTTTCATGCTGCGTGGGTCGACCGCGGCGGTCGCGTCGTAGCGCGTGTTGCGCGGGCCGTCCTGGTTCTACGGAGTTATCGGAGGCCGCCTTGCGCAATAACGAGAAGCAGGGGAGGGCCGCGATCGAGACGCCCTGAAGCCGCGCGACGCAGGCGATCGAGCCGGGGCATGATGCGGGTCGGGCCACCGCGCTGTGGCGGCCAGCGCACACGGCAGTTCGTCCTCGGACATCGGCCGTTCGCCGACTCCGTCATCGAGGCCTATCGCTGCAACGAAGATTTGTCGCCATCGTAGTCCGCCGCCACCAGATCGAGCGTGGCGCTCATGCTCTGGGCCAGTGCTTGCTCCCGCACTTCCACGACGCGGATCGCTCGGCTGTTTTCTTCTCCGGGCCGAAGCATGTCGACGGTCAGGTACAGCCGGCCCTGAGTGGGAATCAGAAAGCCCAGCACGTGCAGCACGGTGTCGCCGAAATCGAGAAAGGTCCACAAGTCCGACACTTCGTCGCCGCCGGCGAACTCTTCGGACTCATCGGCAAGCAAGCGGTGTATCGCTTCCGGCCCGCGTTCGCCGAAGATGTCCGGCCGCGGCCGAAAGCGGGTCTGCCCGCGAAAGCTACGCAAGGTGCGGTCCAGCCGGAACAGCAAGCTCGGCACGTAAGCGCTGTTGTCCCGCGCGGTCAGGTGCGCACCGGCTGCGTGGATGTCCACGCTCCGCATCGAGAAGCTCGCAGGGTCCTTGGGAGCGATCTCGAAGCGCAAGCTGCTCGTGTCGCCGAAAACGGGATTGGGCATGATCCGATGATTCTAGATGCAGATGCAGCCGAGGTCGGCTTCGATCTATGCCCAATCGCACCGCAGGTTGTCTTCCGCAGCAGCAGCCTGGGCATAGCCAACTCGTGCATGGCCTCGATCAAGTGAGGCTTTCAACCGGAGGGGGCTCATTGAGCTACCCCCATAATTTCGCATAATGTGTATTATGTTATTACTGTAAGATAGCCCCAGAGCAGGCCACTACAGGCTTTCGGCTCTCAACCAACCACTCTCTTAGCCGCCTTACGGAATCCTTCCCATGACCTCATCCCACATCGACCTGACCCATGAGTGGTACGGCTGGCGCCAGCGCGGCCGTTATCTGGTTTCGGACGACGGCCAGCGCATGACCGTCGAACGGCTGCGCGGTCTGCTTTGGCGCGATCACAACGAGCTCTACCTCAAGGGCCTGCGATCGCGCCGCGAGTTCGAGCAACGCCGCCGGGCCGCCGCCTTTCAGGTCAAGGTCGTCGTGGTGAATCTGGCCGACTACCGCCACAACGGCCTGGCCGCCTCGTGAGCCCCACGGTCCCTCACGAACTCGAAATCTGAGGGACTCGACCACCCTCGACCGCTCAGATTTCAAGCTGGCGGCCGCTGCAACCGCTGCTCGTTCGCTTCGACGCCTGCACCGACGCAATCGTAAGGTTCCCGAAAGGTGCAAACGAGTCGACCGGCGCAAGCTGCATCCAACCGCCGGCCAGGACGACACCGGCGATTGGCCCGCCGGAATGCGGGCGAGCGTCGTCTGCTCATCGAGGATTTGATCATGGCTACCATCAACTTCGCCGGCTATGGCGTGTGGAACAACACCAACGACGTCACCAGCAAGGTCCGTCAGCAATACAACGCCGGGCAGCGCACTTTCATCGCCAACAACGGCGATTACGGCGATCCGTCGCCGGGCGACCGCAAGTACCTGTACATCATCTGGAACAGCTCCGACAGCGGCGTGGTCGGCGAAGACGACAGCCGCGGCATCACCGTGCCTTGAACCACGGGACTGGCCGCTTTCGTTTTCGCATAACGTTACGCGACAGCAACGCACAGACGCCGGCTTACTCAGCCGGCGTCTTCGCGTGTGCGGTTGCATGCATGAAACGCGTTGCGCGAGGCCGCCGCAGCTCACGCGTCCAAGGTCGCGCCTCCGTCGACGCGCAGATCGTGCAGCGTGATGTGTCGCGCCCGGTCCGACAACAGGAAACAGATCGTTTCCGCCACGTCTTCGGGATCGGCGATGCGGCCCAGCGGAATGCCCAGACGGAAGCGTTCGCCGTCGCCGCGCAGGATCCGCTGCCGCGCCGCTTCGTCGTGGGCGAACGCACGCTGCATCGCGGTATCGGTGGATCCCGGCGAAACGATGTTGCAACGCACGCCGAACGGCGCCAGTTCCAGCGCCAGGCAACGCAGGTACTGGGTCGCCGCCGCTTTCGAGGCGGCGTACGCGGCCATGCCGGTGCGCGGCGCGGCGGCGGCGTTGGAGCCGACCGCGACGATGCTGCCGCGGCCGCGCTCGCGCATGCGCGCGGCGACCGTGCCGGCGACGGCGAACGCGCCGCGCGCATTGACCGCCATGCACGCGTCCCAGTCGCCGGGATCGAGTCCGACCGCTGCGCCGACGCGCAGGATGCCGGCGACGTGGGCCAGATGCGCGATCTCCCCGAGTTCGCGCTCGATCCGTTCCACCATCGCCGAGACTTGCGCGATATCGGCGACGTCGCAGACGAATTCCGCGACCTGGGCGCCCTGCCCGCGCAGGCGCCGCGCGCACTCGCGCAACTGCGTTTCGTCGCGGTCGCACAACGCCAGCCGCGCCCCCTGCTGCGCCAGCCGCGACGCGGTCGCCGCGCCGATCCCCTGCGCGGCGCCGGTCACCAGCGCCAGGCGCCCGTCGAACTCCCCTGCTCCGCCGCCCTGCCCGCTCATGCCCCGGCCCCCTGCTCCGCCTCGGCCTCGAACGCGTCCATGATCCGATGGCGCTCGTCGTGATAGCGCTCCTCGTCCCAACGGTCTTTCCAGTACGGCACCGCGTACATCATCGATCGCGGCACGCCGCGTTCGCGCGCGAGCAGATCCCGGATCGCGACCACTTGCGCGCTTTCGCCGGCCAACGTGACCGACACTATTTCGCCGTGCGGCCACGGCATCGCGCGCACCGCGTCGAGCAGACGGCGGCTCGCGCCGGCGGGCTCGCCGTCGCGCGAGAACCAGCGCGCCCGCAAGCCCGGATGCGCCGGCAACGGCTGGATTTCGCCGGCATCGGGCGCTTCCAGCAACGCGTCGATGCGCGCCTGCGCCGGCAAACGCGCGATCACCGCGCAAATCAACGCATAGCTGCTGGGATCGCCGATCAGCAGATGGCGCGGCGCAGCTGCGCGGAACAGCTCCGGCCCGGCGGGACCGGCCACGCCGAGCGGATCGCCGACGCGCGCGTTCGCCGCCCAGCGCGAGGCCGGGCCGTCGTCGCCGTGCAGGACGATGTCGATCTCCAGTTCGCCCGCGTCCGCATCGAAGCGCGCCACCGTATAGGTGCGTACGACCGGCCGCGCCGCGCCTTCGGGCCAGACCGGGCCGTGTTCGCCGAACTGCGGCAGCGCCGGCGCGTCGCGCGGATCGGACGCGAACAGCAGCTTGATGTGCGCGCCTTCGCAGCCGGCCGGAAATCCGGCCAGTTCCTCGCCGCGCAGCGCGATCCTGCGCATCTGCGGCGTGCGCTGATCGATCCGCGCGACCCGCAACAGTCGCGCGCGCGGCCGCGCGCTCATGCCGCCTCGCGCGCGGGCGCGCCGGCCAGCGCGTCCAGGCGTTGCGACGGATCGGCCAAGGCCGCATCCATCAGCGCCAGCAAGGCGCGATGGTGCGCCTGCAGCGTCGCCGCGTCGTAGGCCTGCGGGTTGGCTTCGATGTCGAAGCGCACGCTGTCGGCCAGCGGCGATACGGTGAGGTCGAGGTCTTCGACCGACCCGACCGACACCGGATGCGCGCGACTGCTCAAACCATCGAACACGAAGCCGCGGTCGAACGGCATCAGATTGAGCACCGGCCCGTACAACTGCGCATAGCTGTCGCCCAGGCCGAGGTCCTGGCGCAGCCATTCGTAGTTGTAGCGCTGGTGCGGGCGCAGTTCGCGCAGCTCCGCCGCGACCGCGCGCGCCAGTTCGGCGAAGCTCCACTGCGCTTGCAGGCGCAACCGCAGCGGGACCACGTTCATGCCCATGCACGGCACGCTCAGCGCGGCCGAGCCGAGCCGGTTCATCACCAACAGCCCGAGGCTGATCTCGTCCGCGCCGCTGCGTCCGCGCATCCACGCGAACACCGCCGCGATCAGCCACGCCGACCAGTCCACGCCGAGCGCGCGCGCCGCATTGTGCCAGCGCAGGTGCTCGCCAGCGGGCAGGCTCAGGTGCGAGGAGCGCGTGCTGTCGTCGGGCGCGCACTTCGGCCCCAAGGTCACCGGCTCGGCCGCATCGGCGCAGCGTTGCAGCCAGAATTCGCGGCTGCGCGCGAATCCGTCCGAAGCGCGGTACCGCGCTTCCTCGGCCACCACCGGCGCCAGCGACCAGTCGCGCGCGGGCGCGGCGGCGCGGCCGCCGACGGCGGCCGAATACAGTTCGGCCACGCGGTGGATCAGCAGCAGATAAGCGAAACCGTCCAGCGCGATGTGATGCGCGCGCAGGTACCAAAGATGGCGCTGCGCGCCCAGGCGCACCAGCGCGGTGGCGAACAGCGGCCGCCGGGCCAGATCGGCCGGGCGCAGCAAATCGTCGCGCATCCAGCGCCAGGCGCTGTCCCAGGGCGCGTCGCAGCCGATGAAATCCTCGCGGCCGATCACCACGCTGCGCGGCTCGCGCAAGCACTGCACGACCTCGCCGTCGTGCGCCAGATAACGCATGTGCAACGCGTCGCAGGCCGTCAGCGTTTCGCGGATCGCCGCTTCCAGCGCCGCTTCGTCGAGCGGGCCGTTCAACTCCACCGCTTCGGCGGTCCACAGCGACGGACTGTCCGGATCGATCTGCTGCGCCGCCCACATGCCCAGTTGCGGGCCGGTCAACGGCAAGCCGGCGGCGATCATGCGGCCCGCCGCTGCTGGATCAGTTCCCACCACTGCGCCACGCTGCCGCGCTCGGCCAGCTCGACCAGACCAATCCGCTCGCCGCGCGCCGACCAGCGCTCCAGCAACGTCATCAACCGGATCGAGTCGAGACCGGCCTCGAACGGATTGTCGTCAGCGCCGATTTCCTCGAGCGGGCGCTCCATGATCAACGCCAGCTCGGTGCGCAGCGCGGCCAGGCTGACCGGCAGCCCGGCGCCCTCGGCCAGCGCCTGCGCGCAGTCGGCGCGGCCGATCACCACGCCGCAGCGGCGCGACACGTAATCCAGCGCCATCCGGTGTTCGCCGGCGGAGAAATCCGCGACCGCGTCGGCGACCAGGAACGGCTGGATATCGTGCATGAACGCATCGGCCACGGTCATCATGCAGCCGATATGGGCGTAGATGCCGCAGACGATCAGCTGGTCGCGGCCCTGCTCGCGCATGCGTTCGCGCAGGTCGCTGGAGACGAACGCGCTGTAGCGCCACTTGGTCAGCACGGTGTCGTGCGGGCGCGGCGCGATCGGCGCGGCCACCGGCGCCAGTTGCGGCTGTGCGGTAATGCCCGGTCCCCACCACGGCTGCAACAGGCCGCGCTGCTGCGCGCTCTGCACCGGCGGCTGGGCGGTGTAGACCACCGGCACGCCGGCGTCGTCGCAGGCGTCGCGCAGGGCGCGCACGTTCTCCAGCAACTGCGGCACCGGCGCCTGGGCCTGGTCGTAGAACGCCAGGAAGTATTCCTGCAAGTCGTGGATCAACAGCACCGCGCGCGACGGTTCGGGGCGCCACTCCACCCGGTTCGGCGGCCAGCTGTGTTCAGCGGGCATGGGATAGGTCGCGATCTTGGGGATGGTCATGGCGTGGCCTGGGCAAAAGAAGAAGGAGATGCAGGAGCAGCAACGGGAACGGCGGGCGCCGCGGCCGACGCGTCGAAGCGCGCGCGCAAGGCTTTCTTGTCGATCTTGCCGACCGCGGTGCGCGGCAACGCGGCCAGGAATTCGATCCGGTCGGGCACCTTGTACCCGGCGATGCCGCGTTCGCGCAGGAACTGGGCCAGTTCGCGCGCGGTCGCCTGCGCCGGCTCACGCAGCACCACGAACGCGCAGGACTTCTCGCCGAGCCAACGGTCGGGCATCGCCACCAGCGCGGCGTCGAACACCGCCGGATGCGCGAGCAGATAGCCTTCGACCTCTTCGGCCGCGATCTTCTCGCCGCCGCGGTTGACCAAGTCCTTGGCCCGTCCCTCGACGATCAGATGCCCGCCCGGCAAGCGGCGCACGCGGTCGCCGGTGCGGTAGAAGCCGTCGGCGGTGAACGCACGCGCGTTATGGGATTCGGCGCGGTAGTAACCGCGGATCGTGTACGGCCCGCGGGTCAGCAGATGCCCGACTGCGCCGGGCGCGACTTCGACATCCTCGTCGTCGACGATGCGGATCTCGTCGTCGGCGCTGATCGGCAGCCCCTGCGTGCCCAGCGTCAGCTCGTCGCTGTCGCCGGCGCGGGTGTAGTTGACCAGGCCTTCGGCCATGCCGAACACCTGCTGCAAACGGCAGCCGAACGCGTCCGGCACGCGCCGGGCGACCTCGCCGGCGAGGTGCGCGCCGCCGATCTGCACGCAGTCCAGGCTGCTGAGGTCGTAGCGCGAACGCACCCGCGATTCCAGCCACGCCAGCGCCAGCGCCGGCACCAGCGCGGTCAGGGTGACGCGCTCGCGCTGGATCAGCGCGAAGCAGGATTCGGGATCGTTCTGCCGCGCCAGCACCACGCAGCCGCCGGCGTGGAACACGCCGAGCGCGCCGGGCGAACTCATCGGGAAGTTGTGCGCGGCCGGCAGCGCGCACAGATACACCGTACCGCCGTCGAGGCCGCAGATGCGCGCGCTTTCGCGCACGCTGTAGAAATAATCGTCGTGGGTGCGCGGAATCAGCTTGGGCACGCCGGTACTGCCGCCGGACAGCTGCAGGAAGGCGACTTCGCCCGCGTCGGGGCCGTCGCCTTGCAGCGGTTCGTCGAGCAGGTCGTCGAAGCTGTGAAACTCCTCGGCTTCGCCGACCACGATGACATCGCTGAGGCAATCATGCTCGGCGCGCACCTCGCGGATCATCGCGCGGTAATCGAAGCCGCCCTCGCGATCGGCGATCACGCAGGCGCGCGCCTGGGTGTGGCCGACGAAGTAGCCGATCTCGGCGCGGCGGTGCGCCGGCAGCGCGAACACCGGCAAGGCGCCGAGCAGGAACAGCGCGTGGCAGGCGAGGTAGTGCTCGCCGACGTTGGGCAGTTGCAGCAGCACCCGGTCGCGCGGGCCGACGCCGATGCGGCGCAGGCCCGCGGCGAAGCGGCGCGCGCGTCGGTCGAATTCGGCGTAGCTCCAGCGCCGCTGCGCGCAGACGATGGCGATGCGCTCGGGATGCGCCTGCGCGCCGCGAGCCACGCTGCGGTAGAGATTGTCGCCGCTCCAGTAGCCGCGCTCGCGGTAGCGAGCGGCGAACTCCGGTGGCCACGGCACGAAGCCGTCCAGCAGCGTCGCGCTCATGCCCTGCCCTCGCTGTCGGCCACGTGCGACAGCCCCATCGCGCCGAGCATGGTGCGCAGCTTGGCGGTGGTTTCGGCCAGCTCGGCCTCGGGCAGCGAACCCGCGACGATGCCGGCGCCGGCGAACACCGTCGCGCAGTCTTCCTCGACCAGGGCGCAGCGGATCGTCACCGCCCATTCGCCGTCGCCTTCGCTGTCGCACCAGCCGACCAGGCCGGTGAACAGGCCGCGGTCGTAGCCTTCCAGTTCGCGGATCGCCTGCCGCGCCGGTTCGGTCGGATAACCGCAGACCGCCGGCGTGGGATGCAATGCCAGCGCCAGGCGCAGCGAGCTGGTCGCCGGATCGCGCAACACGCCGTCCACGCGCGTGGACAGGTGCCACATCGTCGGCGTGGCCAGCAGCGATGGCGCCGCCGGCACGTGCAGTTCGCGGCAGAACGGGCGCAGCGCCGCGGCTACGTCCTCGATCACCAGCGCGTGTTCGTGCAGGTCCTTCGCCGAACGCAACAGGCCTTCGGCACGGCGGCGGTCTTCGGCCGGATCGGCGCTGCGCGGGATCGAGCCGGCCAAGGGGTTCGACTCGATGCGTGCGCCGCGCTTGGACAGCAGCAGCTCGGGACTGGAACCGATCAGGCAGGCCGCCGGCCCGCCGGCGCCGGCCAGGTCCATCGCGAAGGTGTACGCCGAAGGCGCGCGCGCCAGCAATTGCCCGAGCAGTTGCGGCACGTCGACCTTCGCGGCGATGCGCAGGCTGCGCGACATCACCACCTTGCGCAGGCCGCCGTCGTGGATGCGGTCGAGCGAACGCTCGACGTTGCGCTTGAACTGCGCCGGCGCCGGCACCGGCTCGACCTGCGGCGCGCTGCGCGCCTCGCCGTGCAGCAGCTGCGCCGCGCCGCCGTGGCGCGCGCGTCCGGCCGCGAACGCGGCCTGCGCCGGCACCCACAGCCGCGCCGGCTGGCCGCCTTCGAACGGCACCGCGCCGAGCAAAGGCAGGCGTCCGCTTTCGGCCGCCACCTGCGCCAGCAGGCGTTCGCTGGCGCCGGCCAGATCGTCGTCGCTGGCGCGCGCCAGCGCGTGCAGCACGCCGCGCGCATGCCATTGGGTCTGGGCCGAGGAGAACAACGAATCGTGCGACCGATAGCTCGACAGTAACGCCGGCAATGCGGTGTCGACGGCCGCAGCATCCAGCGACGCAGCCGGCTCGAGCGGCGCGACGAGCGCAAGTTTCGCTTCGCCCATCATCGCCATGCTCCCGCAACGGCGTTGCGGCCGCCGGCCAGGGCATCGATTCGGAAAGAAGAAGACAACAGCGCGCGGATCGCGCGTGGCAGTGCGTTCAAGGGATCACCTGCAGGCTCTGGGGGTCGAGCTTGCGGGCGGGAACGCCGGCTGGCAGGAATGGACGAGCCGTGGTTACGTCGTCCGTGGAGCGCGATTATGCCACTTGCGAACGCATCGGCAAGCGCTTGCCGCGACGAGGCCGGATGAACGATGACGCGCGTACGCTCTTGCGCGCGTCTACGCCCGCAGCGGGATTCGCTTCAATCGTCGTGGCTGCGATCGGCATCACAAGCGCGCGTATCGGCTTGCGACGTGCGTCATGCGGTGACACACGATCAAGATCGTCGCACGACCGGTTCGGCGCGCACGGACATTGCACGACCGCCCCTGCCCGTGCGCCGTTTCGGGTTCCCTTGACGCCATCGCAGCGCGACGACGGCATTCGATCCGCAGCGATCCGGACCGCGTGCGCGGCAGCGCGCCGATCGCCGCGCTGAACGCCGCCGGCAACCTTCCTACACCGGAAGGTTGCACGGCCGTCGCAGATTGAGGGCACAATGGCGCCCGTTCCGGTGTCCTTCGCCGCCTCGCCGCCGTTTTCGCGCATGCCCTTTCTTTCGCTGCTGTTGCGTCTGTCGCTGATCGTCGCGTTGAGCCTCAACGGCTACGCGTCGGCGGCGATGATCGCCAGCGGCGGGCATGCGATGGGTCCGCGCGTGGCCGCGGCGACCGTGCCGGCGAAGGCCGAGACGGCCGACTGCCACGAAGGCATGGACATGGCCGCGATGGCGCAGGCCGACACCGCCGTCCACCCGGGCGCGCCGGCTCAACCCGGCAAACACCACGCCGGCCATCCCGGCGACCCCGCCGCGCCGCACGACGGCGATTGCTGCGGCAAGTTCGCCTGCCAGTGCGATTGCCTGCAGGCCGCCAGCATCGCCCACGCGATCGTGCCGCTGCCGCCGGGCCTGGATTCGGTCGCGCCGGCCTTGCCGACGCCGCAGGCCCCGCCGAGCGGCGTGCTGAGCCTGCCGATCCGCCCACCCATCGCCTGAACGCGCGCCCGGCCGGCGGATGCCCGGCCCACGGCCCGTCCGCGCGCGTGCAACCCGCGCGGGATCGCGGCCGTCCGCCCGCAGCGACGCGGCGGCGCCCCTGGCGCTTGCCCCGCGCGCGTCCCACCGCGAGACTGATCGCGGCTCTTCCCAACGGAAGGCTTCCATGAAATTGCCCGTATTCCCGTTCGGCGCTCCCGCAGTCGCGGCGTCCGCGCTCGACAGTCCCGGCCGCCGCCGTTTCGTCGCCGGCCTCGCCGCCGGCGGCGCCATCGCCGGCAGCGGCCTGTGGCGCGGCGCGTCCGCCGCGCCGATGGCGCACACCCCGCGCGTGCTCAGCGGCACCGAATTCGATCTCGACATCGGCGCCACCCAGGTCAACTTGACCGGCCGCGTGCGTCCGGCCGTCACCGTCAACGGCAGCCTGCCCGCGCCGATCCTGCGCTGGCGCGAAGGCGACACCGTGACCCTGCGCGTGGCCAACCGCCTGCGCGAAGGCATGACCTCGATCCATTGGCACGGCCTGATCCTGCCGGCCAACATGGACGGCGTGCCCGGCCTGAGCTTCGACGGCATCCGCCCCGGCGAGAGCTACGTCTACCGCTTCCGCGTCGGCCAGTCCGGCACCTACTGGTACCACAGCCATTCGCTGTTCCAGGAACAGGCCGGCCTGTACGGCGCGATCGTGATCGACCCGCGCGAACCGCATCCTTACCGCTACGACCGCGAGCACGTGCTGCTGCTGTCGGACTGGACCGACCTGGACCCGGCCGCGCTGTTCCACCGGCTCAAGCAGATGTCCAGCTACGACAACTACTACAAGCGTACCGTCGGCGACGCGTTGCGCGACGTGCGCGACAAGGGCCTGGCCGCGACCCTGCGCGACCGCGGCGAATGGGGCCGCATGCGCATGACCCCGACCGACCTGTCCGACGTCAACGGCCACACCTACACTTACCTGCTCAACGGCGCGACCCCGGCCGGCAACTGGACCGGCCTGTTCAAGCCCGGCGAGAAGGTGCTGCTGCGCTTCGTCAACGGCTCGGCGATGACCTACTTCGACGTGCGCATCCCCGGCCTGAAGATGACCGTGGTCGCCGCCGATGGCCAGCCGGTGCACCCGGTCAGCGTCGACGAGTTCCGCATCGCGGTCGCCGAAACCTACGACGTGCTGGTCGAACCGTCGGGCCAGGACGCCTACACCATCTTCTGCCAGGACAACGCCCGCACCGGCTACGTGCGCGGCACCCTGGCCGTGCGCGAAGGCCTGCAAGCGGAGGTGCCGCGCACCGATCCGCGTCCGCTGCTGACGATGGACGACATGGGCCACGGCGGCATGAGCGGCCACGGCGGGCACGACATGTCGAACATGAAAGGCATGGAGGGCGGTTGCGGCGGCAACATGTCCGGCGGCATGAGCGGCGGCAAGTCCAAGGGCATGGAAGGCGGCTGCGGCGCGAGCATGCACGGTGGCGGCGCGCAGGCCGGCGGCATGGCCGGCATGGACCACGGCGCGATGAACTCCGCGCCCGGCGGCGACGCGCGCCTGATCGACATGCGCGCGATGAGCGTGTCGCCCAAGCTCGACGATCCCGGCATCGGCCTGCGCGGCAACGGCCGCAAGGTGCTGACCTATTCCGACCTGCACAGCGTGTTCGCCGATCCCGACAGCCGCGAGCCCGGGCGCGAGATCGAGCTGCACCTCACCGGCCACATGGAGAAGTTCGCCTGGTCGTTCGACGGGCAGAAGTTCATGGGCGCGCAACCCATTCGGCTGACCTACGGCGAGCGCCTGCGCATCGTCCTGGTCAACGACACCATGATGACCCACCCGATCCACCTGCACGGGCTGTGGAGCGACCTGGAGAACGAAAAGCAGGAATTCCAGGTGCGCAAGCACACCATCGACATGCCGCCGGGAACGCGCCGCAGCTACCGCGTGCGCGCCGACGCGCTCGGCCGCTGGGCCTTCCACTGCCATCTGCTCTACCACATGGAAGCGGGGATGATGCGCGAAGTGAGGGTCGAAGAATGAAGACCTTCGCTACCCTGCCCCGCTCCGCGCTGGCCTTGGCGCTGTCGCTGCCGTTCGCGGGCATCGCCGTCGCCCAGCAGCACGATCATGGCGCGCCTGCGGCCGCGATGGATCATTCGACCATGGACCATTCGCAGATGGGCCATGCGCAGAAACAGCCCGCCACGAACAAAGCCGGCGCGAACAAAGCCGGCGCGCAGCCCCATGAAGCCGCGGCGGACAGCGCGCCGCTGAATCATGCGCAGATGGACCATTCCAAGATGGGCCACTCGGCCAGCGGCGATTCCGCAAAGCCGAACGACGCGGACGCGGCGAGCGGCGAACCCGCTGCGATGGACCATTCGCAGATGGCCCCCTCCAAGATGGACCATTCGAAAATGAACCACGCCGCGACGGGCCACGCGCCGCCGCGCGCCGACGCGACCGCGCAGCCGCGCGAGCCGATCCCCGCGGTCACCGACGCCGACCGCATCGTCGCGTTCCCGCCGATCAGCCTGCACATGCAGCACGCGCCCGAGTTCAATCACATGGTCGTCGTCAACCGCCTGGAAGCGGTCGACGCCGATCGCGGCAGCGCCCAGGCCTGGGAAGGCCAGGCCTGGTTCGGCAGCGACACCGACCGGCTGTGGCTGCGCAGCGAAGGCGAGCGCGAGCGAGGCCGCACCGAATCGGCCAACCTGGAAGCGCTGTACGGCCGCGCGATCTCGCCGTGGTGGGACGTGGTCGCCGGCGTGCGCCACGACTTTTGTCCGCGACGCGGGCAAAGCTGGGCCGCGTTCGGCGTGCAAGGCCTGTCGCCATACAAGTTCGAGGTCTCCGCCACCGCTTACCTCGGCGAACGCGGGCAGACGGCATTGAACCTGGAAGCCGAGTACGAATTGCTGCTGACCAATCGCCTGATCCTGCAACCGCTGGTCGAGGTCGAGTTCTACGGCAAGGACGACCCGCGCCGCGAGACCGGCGCCGGACTCAGCACCGCCGAGGCCGGCCTGCGCCTGCGTTACGAAATCAGCCGCAAGTTCGCGCCGTACGTGGGCGTGAGCTGGGAGCGCGCGTTCGGCGACACCGCCGATTACCGCCGCGCGCACGGCGAGCGGGTCGAGGACACGCGCCTGGTCGCCGGCGTGCGGCTGTGGTTTTGAAGGAGCGCGCACATGAACGCACTCCTTCGAACCGGCCTGCGGCTGGGCGGCGCGGCCGTGGCCGCGGGCGCCGCCGGCGCGGCGCTGTTGTGGTCGGGCGTCTATGACGTCGGCGCCGATGCGGCGCATACGCGGCCGGTGTACGCACTGCTCGAGTACGCGCGCGAACGCTCGGTGGCGGTACGCGCCAACGGGCTGACGGTGCCGGCCGGCCTCGACGACGCCGAACGCGTGCGCCGCGGCGCCGGCAACTACGCGGCGATGTGCGCGGGCTGCCATCTGACCCCGGAGGCCGGCCCGAGCGAGCTCTCGCGCGGGCTGTATCCGGCGCCGCCGAACCTGTCGCAGCGCGAAGTCGATGCCGCGTCCGCGTTCTGGACGATCAAGCACGGCATCAAGGCCTCGGGCATGCCGGCCTGGGGCGGCCGCATGGACGACGCCCACGTGTGGGATCTGGTCGCGTTCCTCGGCCGCCTGCCGTCGCTGGACGCGCAGGGGTATCGCGAACTGGTCGCGCGCAGCGACGGGCATTCGCACGGCGGCGGCGAGAGCAGGCCGGGGCATGAGCTCGAAGGCGGCCGTGCGCACGCGGCGGGCGAGGCGCACGCGCACGACGCGGTCGGACCTGAGCATGCGCAGGCGGCGACGCCGCAAGACGCGGCCGGCTCGCAGGACCGGGCTGCGGCGCACGCGACTGCGCACACGGACCAAGCGATGCCGACGAAGCCCCGCGATCCACCGCAAGCGGATGCGCCCGCCGCGCCGGCGCACGAGCACGCCGACGGGCATTCGCACCGGCACTGAGCGGCGAGGACCGGCTCCGTCGACAGCGGAGCCGGTCCGGGCGCGAGGTTGCGCGCGCAGACGCGGGCCTCGGGCCGACAGGCCCCGGCGCAGCCCCTGACCGCGACGTGCGCGCCGGTGTTCAGGCCCGATGCCCCTTTCGCCGGCCCCGGCGCGATTCCGCCGCAAGCGGATAAACCGCGCACCCGATCGCACTTCGTCCCGGCTTGGGCCCTCACGGCCTGGAGGCTATGATGCCGTTCAAGCCATCCGTGCGGCCAAGGAGCCTGCCATGTCGATCAACTCCAAGGCCCGCCGCGACGCCAAGAAACGCAAACTCGAGCGCGCCCGCAGCGCCGCGCCGGCCGCGCCCAACATCGAACCGCACGCCGAACTGCGCGACGCCGAGGGCCGCCTGCTCGGCGGCATCGTCCGCCGCGACGGCGAATGGACGCTGGGCCTGGGCGGCCGCATCGTCGGCGGCTCGGAGAGCGCGGCGCGGGTGCTGGCCCTGCTCGAACGCGCCGCCGCCCTGCACCGCCGCGACGGCGCCCAGGTCAGCCTGGGCTGCTCCAGCGCCCTGCGCACCGCCGCCGACCGCGAACTGGCCGAGCGCGGCGTCAGCTTCGACCAGTTCCGCGAAGAGCTCGAGAAAGAGCTGGCGATCGACCCGCCGCCGTCGCTGAACCTGGTCGCCGACGGCAGCAGCGCGCGGCACTGAACCCGGCCGTTCGGCCGCAGTCGCCCGACGGCAATGGAACCTCCACCGCACACGACGTGTCGCGGTCGCGGCTCGCGCCGCTCCCACAGCCGCCTCGCCGCAACACCCCCCTGTAGGAGCGACGCAAGTCGCGACCGCGACACCCCAACTACGACGAAACCTGCGCCGCCCGCGCAACGCCGCACCCGCCTCGCCGCACCAGCGCACTCCACCGCGCGAAACGCTAGCCCCGCTCCGCCAGCGCCTGCCAGCGCCGCCGCAGCGCATCGAGCTCATCCAGCAACGCACGCACCGCAGCGGCCGATTCGCGCATCGGCCGCTGCGCCAGCCGCGCTTCCAAGGCCTGCGCGCGCTGCGCGACCGGCGCGTCGAACAAGGCGATGGCGCCGGCGCAACGGTGCAGCGCGTGCGCCAGCGCGGCGCCGTCCTGGGCCAGCAGCGCCGCGGCGATGTCGGCGCGTTCGCGCGGCAGTTCCCGCAACAGCACCGGCAGCGCGGAACGCAACAGCGGCGCCACGTTCGGGCCGCTGCCGCCGCGCGCCGCCGCGTCGGGCAGCCAGCGCCGCACCATCCGCTCCAGCTCCGCGAGCTGCATCGGCTTGATCAGCCAATCGTCCATGCCGGCGATCCGGCAGCGTTCGATCTGTTCGGGCAAGGCGCTGGCGGTGATCGCCACGATCGGCAGCCGCGCCCGGCCGCTGCGCGCTTCGCGGTCGCGGATCGCACGCGCCAGCGCATAGCCGTCGAGCTCCGGCATGCGGCAATCGCTGAGCAGCAAGCGGTAATCGCCCGCGTCCAGCGCCGCCAGGGCGTCGCGCCCGTTGGCGCAGATCCGGCTGGCGAGGCCCAGCTCCAACAACTGGCGGCGGATCAGTTCCTGGTTGACCGGGCTGTCCTCGGCGACCAAGACCTGCGCGTCGCCCGCCAGCCGCGCGGCCGGCGCCCGCCGCGGCGCGCGCGTACGCGCCGCGGCCGGATCGCGCGCCCAGTCGCAGGCGCGCTGCACATGCAGGAACAGCAACGGATCGGCCTGCAACAGATAACTGTCCGATCCGCCGGCGCCGGCGCGGGCGACCCGGATCAAATCGGTCGCGCCAGGATCGGCCGCTCCCAGGTTCCTGCCGTTCGAATCCGCATCGCCCGGATCGGCAACGCCAAACGCCGCACCGCTCAGAGCCGCCCCACCCGAACCCGCGTCGCCGTCCTCGAAACTCAGTTCGACGCAAGCCTCGTCCGCCGGCTCCGGCGCCGGCGCCAGCACCGCCAGCCATTGCCGCAGCGCGTCGGCGCGACGCGCGTCGCCGAGCCTCACCGCGACCCGCAACGGCGCCAGCGGCGTTTGCGGCGCCGCACCCGACACCGCCGCGCGCAGCGGCAGCGCCAGGGTCGCGCGCGTGCCCTGCCCTTCGCGGCTGTCCAGGCGGATGTGCCCGCCCATCAGCTCGACCAGCTGACGGCAGATCCACAGCCCCAGCCCGGTGCCGCCGAAACGCTGCGAGGTGCTGTCCTCGCCCTGGCGGAAGGGTTCGAACGCGCGCCGCAACTGGCTCGGGTCCATGCCGATGCCGGTGTCGCCGACTTCGATCTCCAGGCGCTGGCCGCGCACGCGCAGATCCACCCACACCCGCCCGCGCTCGGTGAACTTGACCGCGTTGCCGAGCAGATTCAGCAGCACCTGACGCAGCCGCAACGCATCGCCGAGCACCGCCTCGGGCACCGCCGCGTCGACCCGCAAGTCCAGGCGCAGGCCCTTGTTGCGGCAGCCCGCGGCCGCGTGCATCGCCACCGCGTCGGCCAGCGCGCGCGGCCGCAGCGGCGCCAGTTCGACCCGCAACTGGCCCTCTTCGATCCGCGAGGCATCCAGAATGTCGTCGAGCAGCCGCTGCAAGGCCTGCGCCGAATCGCGCATGTGGTCGAGCAAGGCCTCCTGGTCCGGATCCAGCGGCGAGCGCTCCAACAATTCCAGCATGCCGACCATGCCGCCCATCGGCGTGCGGATCTCGTGGCTCATCGTCGCCAGGAACCGCGACTTGGCCCGGGTCGCGGCTTCGGCCTGCTCCTTGGCCCGGGCCAGCGCCCGCGCCTGCAGGTGGACATCGGTGACGTCGACGAAGTAGCCGGTGTAGCCGGCCTCGGCGCGCGCCTCGCCGGGCTGCTGCGGCTGCGGCAGCGCGCTGACCCGGACCCAGCGCCACTCGCCGGCCTCGCCGCGCACGCGGAAATCGGCGTGCACGCCGCTCATGGTCCGCGCCGCGCCCGAGACCGCCTTGCGCAGCCCGGCCCGGTCGTCGGGGTGGACGCGCGCGAACAGCACCCGCGAATCGGCGACCACGCGATCGCCGTCGACGCCGAACAGCAAGTCCGCGCGCCCGGTCAGCGACGGGAAGCGGATCTGGCCGTTGGCCGCGCGCCGCGCCTTGAACACCACGCCGGGCAGATTGCGCGCGACCTCGCGCAGCTTGCGGTCGACCGCCTCGCGCCGGCGCGATTCGCGGCGCAGGCGCAGGTAGAACGCGGCGATCACGGCGATCGCCAGCAGCGCCACCGCCACGATCGCCAGCACCCGGTTCCACGGCAGGCCGTAGCTGTAGCGCGTGGCCACCCAGTGGTCGTGGATGCGCTGGCGCTCGGCCTCCGACAGCGCGTCGAGTTGCTGGTCGATCATGTCGATCAGCGGCGTCAGGCGGCGGTCGGCGGCGAACGCCAGTTCCAGTTCCAGGCCGGTCGGCACCACCTGCAATTCGCCGGGACGGTACTGGGTTTGCAGCAGGCGGTCGATCCCGGTCAGGTCGCCGATATGCGCATCGACCCGGCCCGCGCGCAGCAGCTTCAGCCCTTCCTCGTTGCTGGCCACGCAGACCAGCCGCGCATCGGCGGCGGCGCGGCGCACGGCCGGCCCGCTCGACTTCAACGAACTCACCGAGACGCGCCGGCCGGACAGCGATTCCAGGCCGATCACGGCCGGCGCGCCGGCCCGGCTCGCGATCACCAGCGGCGTGCGCTCGAACGGCTGGCTGTAGACCCAGTGCGCGCCGACCAGGCCGCCGACCGGGACCACCCCGAGTTCGGCGCGATGCCCGGACATCGCCGCGATCGCGCCGCGCTGGCCCGGGTCGAGCACGTAATCGAAATTCAGCCCGAGACGGTCCTCGACCACGCGCGCGTAATCCACCGCGATGCCGGCCGGCTGGCCGTCGCTGTCGCGCATCGACAGCGGCGCGGCCGCATCCGCCAGCACCAGGCGCAGGCGCGGCAGCCGCGCCAGCCAATCGCGCTGGACCGCGGTCAGTTCGGTGCGGTCGCTGCGCTCGGCATGGGTTTTCAGATCCTCGCGCAGCCATTTGCCGCGCAAGCGCCGCACCCGCTGCGGATCGCGCTTGATCTGATCGTCGAGCCACTCCAGCAAGGCCATGCGCCCGCGCGGCGCGGCGTACAGCACGCCCAGATCGCTGCGCTGCATCGGCGGCGGCAGCTGCGAGGTCGGCAACAGCTCCAGGTTCGGATAGTCGCCGTCGTGCAGATACCAGTCCAGCACATACGGCGCGTCGAAAAAGATGTCGGCGCGGCCTTCGGCGACCGCGCGCACCGCCGCGCGCGCGTCGGCGACCGGCACCACCTGCGCCGGCAGGTAACGGGTGCGGTCGCGGGTGTGTTCGAGCAGTGCGGCGGGAATGGCCATGCGCATGCGCTTGAGCGCGTCCTCGCTGAGCAGGCGCGTGTCGTCCTTGCGCATGAGCGCGTACAGCGACAGGTTCTCGATCGGGTCGGTGTAGCCCATGCAGCGGCTGCGCTGCGCGGTCACCCGCAGGTTCATCGCCAGATCGATGCGCCCCTCGCACAGCGCGCGCACCATCGCTTCGCTGTCGTCGATGGCGACATAGCGCACGCTCAGGCCGCGCGTGCGCAGGATCTGTTCCAGCAGCTCGATGCTGAAACCGCGGGCGCGGCCGTTGCGGTAATCCTGGAACGGCAGGTTGCCCCAGGTCGCCACGCCGACCCGTATCGGCGCGGACTTGCGTTCGCCGACGGCGCCGACGCCGGGCGGCGCGGCGGGGACGGCGGCGATGGCCGCCGCCTCCGGCGCGCGCGCAGCGGTCGCCGGCGGATCGGCCTGGGCCGGCGGCACCGGCGAAGGCGCCGGCTCGGCCGGCGCGCCGGACCCGGCGTCCGAGGACTGCGGATCGGCGGCCCGCGCCTGCGTCCCGCCCGCTGCGATCGTCAGTGCGATCGCCAGCGCGGCCAGCCACGCCAGCGCCGCGCAGCGGCGGGCGCCCGGCGCGTTCAGGACAGCAGTCCCCCGGTGCGCGCGTACTCGTAGATTTCGCGATCGCTTTTCAGCCCCAGCTTGTTCATCGCATCGGTCTTCTGCCGGCTGATGGTCTGCTTGCTACGATGCAGGTGCGCGGCGATCTGCGACACGCTGTGGCCGGTCGCGAACAGGCGCAGCACCTCGCTCTCGCGCGGCGACAGCGCGGCGCGGCCGCGGGCCGCGCCGGCGCCGGGTTCGAGCAGGCCGCGCAGGCCCTGGCCGAGATAGCGGCCGCCCTGGACGACGGTGCGCACCGCCTCGCCCAGTTCGGCGGCCGCGCCGGCCTTGTCGAGCAGGCCGGCGACGCCGGCTTCGGCGATGGAACGCAGCACCTGCGCATTGCCGATCATGGTCAGCACGATGACCGGCAACTGCGGATGGCGGCGGCGGATCTGCCCGAGCAGGGTCAGGCCGTCGCCGGCGCGGCTGCCGGGCATGGAGAAATCGGTGATCAGCAGATCCAGCGGCGTCGCCGCGAGCATCCCCAACAGTTCGTCGGCGCCGGCGGCTTCGGCGTCGACGCTCCAGACTTCGCCGTCCGCGGCCGCCGATTCCAGCAACGCGCGGACCCCGGCGCGCACCACCGGATGATCGTCGGACAAGCCGATGCGCACAGGCGCGGACAACGGTGCGGCCGGCGGGTGGTCGGAAACTTCGTTCACGCGGTGTCCTCCTGATCCCCCCTTCGTCGCGAACGGGAAAAGGCGGACAAAACGTGTGGGATTTCGTACTCGCGCGCATCGCCGCGGCGAAGGGCGAAGCGGCGCAATGCGCTGGAGCGAAGCGGAGTACGCGCGACCCGACGGCGCGATGCAGCGCGATGCGCCATCGCATCGCTGGCATCCACCATCGGCCTGCATGGAGCGTGCGTTCTTGCCTTACGAACGCAACGCTCGGTGCGATACGCAGCGCCGTCGCGGCTCCGGCCCGCGCGCGCCGCCCGCGCTTGCCCGATCGGCGACGCGGACTTGCTGCCGCGCCCGGACGCGACAGCGCCGCCACGCCCGCCCATAACGCGATCGGGCCGCGCAAGGCGGCCCGATCGGAATATGCGGCGGTGCGCGCGGCGCCGGGGTCGCCGGCGCGGCGCGAACGCGGCGGCTCAGGAGCGCACCGGCACCAGGGTGATTTCGACGCGGCGGTTCTGCGCGCGGCCCGCTTCGGTGTCGTTGCTGGCGATCGGCCGGGTCTTGCCCGCGCCGGTGAGGATGAAGCGGTCGCGCACCAGGCCCTTGGACATCAGGTAATTGCCGACCGCCGCGGCGCGCTGCTCGGACAGGCGCTGGTTGACCGCGTCGCTGCCGATGCTGTCGGTGTGGCCGGCGACCTCGACGATGGTCTGGTTGTACTCGGTCAGGGTGCTGGCGACGTTGTCGAGCACCGGGTCGAACTTCGGGTCCAGGTTGGCGCTGTTGAAGGCGAAGGTGATGTTGCTGGGCATGTTCAGGGTGATGTTGTCGCCCTGCCGGATCACGTCGACGCCGGTGCCCTGCATGCGCTCGCGCAACGCGCGCTCCTGACGGTCCTGGTAGTTGCCGATGGCGCCGCCGGCGAGGCCGCCGACGCCGGCGCCGATCAGCGCGCGCTGGCGCCGTTCGGTGGCGTCGTTGCCGCTCAGCAGGCCCGCGGCGACGCCGGCCAGCGCGCCGATCAGCGCGCCCTTCTGGGTCTTGCTCATGCCGCCTTGCTGTTGCGGCTGGTTCGGATCGCCCGGGTACGGCTGCTGCTGGCCGCCGTAATAACCGCCGCCGCCACCGGTGGCGCAGCCGGCGAGCAGCGCGGCCAAGGTGGCCGCGGCGACGGCGAGTTTGAATTGGGTCTTCATGGGCTGTCCTCGTCTGGTGGGGCGGAGCGCCCACAAGCTAATCACGCCGCCGTTGGCGAGGAGTGACGGCGGCGCAGGCCCGTTCAGGCCCGGGCGGGGATGCTTGCGCGGAGCTGGCGAGGGCTTTGCGGGCCGAGGCGTCCGGCCTGTCGGAAAGCAAGGCGTCGGGCCTGAAAGGCCTTGCGCCAAGGCGGCTGCGAGGTTGCCGCAAGGGCCCGCATCGGCGCCGCTCGATGGGTCGAGCGACGCCGGGCCAAGGCGCGGATCAGGCCAGCAGCGCCGCGGCGCCTTGCGCGTCGAGGGTCTGGTCCCAGTCGCCCATCAGCGCCAGGTACAGCAGCTTGTCGAATTCGCCCACGAAACGGCCGATGACTTCGTCCGGATCGGGGATCAGCTTGCCGTCGGCGATCAGGCCGAAGTGGACGCGGCCGTTGTAGCTGAGGATCGAGATGCCGACGCCGATCGAACCGGTCTGCGGCACCCAGAACATCATCTCGTCCAGGCGCGCGCCGGCCAGGTACAGCGGCTGCTGCGGCCCCGGCACATTGGTCGCCACCGCCGTGGCCTTGCGGCTGAACAGCTCCAGCGCGAGCCCCTGGACCTGCGCCGGGGCCATGCCGAGCGCGGCCAAAAGACCAAATGCGACAATGGCTTGACGCGAATTCTTGAGATTGTTCATGCACTCGGCGACGCGCTCGACCCGGCGGATCGGGTTGTCCTCACCGACCGGCAGGTCGAGGAACACCAGGCCGAAGTGGTTGCCGAGCTTGCGCGCGTGTTCCAGCGGCCGCAGGTTGACCGGCACGGTCGCGCGGATGGTCACCCCGTCGATGGCGTCGCCGCGCTCGATCATGTAGCTGCGCAGCGCGCCGGCCGCGGTCGCCATCAGCACGTCGTTGACCGTGCAGTCGCAGGCGCGGCCGACCGCCTTGACCTCTTCCAGGTCCAGCGGCTCGGCCCAGGCCACGCGCTTGGACACGCCGAGCTTGCCGCGCAGCATCGACGGCGGGTCGTCGGACAGCGACAGCGCGTGCAGCAGTTCGCGCGCGATCTCGCCGCCCTCCCTGGCCAGCATCGCCGCCAGGGTCGGGTCGCGGTACATCTCCATGCCCTTCTCGAGCGCGCGGCTGCCGAGCTTCATGTAGCGGTCGACCGAACCGACCCGGCGGGCGACGTCGGCGCCGTCCTGCTTTAGCCATGCATGCGCCAGATCGCTGCCCTTGGCCGGCTGCGCGGTGGTGTCGGTCAGCGACAGCAGCACCTGGACCAGGGCGATGCCGTCGGCATAGCTGTGGTGGATGCGCGCGACCAGCGCCGAGCCGCCGTTGTAGCGTTCCACCAGATGGAACTGCCACAGCGGCCGGCTCGCATCCAGCGGGCTCGACGCGAGCTGGCTGACGAAACGCTCGAGCGCGCGCTTGCCGCCGCGGCCCGGCAGCGCGGTGTGCTGCACATGCCAGTCCAGGTCGAGGTCGTCGTCGGTCTGCCAGTAGGCGCCGGCCGCGGTGTCGACCGCTTTCTGGCGGAACCGGCCGTAGGCGAGGAAACGTTGCTTGACCACCTTGCGCAGCGCGTCGACCGACATCGGGTCGTCGAACATCAGCACGCCGGTGATCATCATCGGATTAGTCGGGCGTTCCATCCGCAACCAGGCCGTATCCACCCGCGACATCGGCTCGCGCCGCGCGCGCCGGCGCGGACCGGTCCCCGTTTCTGCCTGTGCCATGCGTCTCTCCGATGCGTCGCAGGAGTGAATCATGCGTGCGTTGACTGCGTCAACGCGGGAATCGGGAATTGGGAATCGGGAATCGGGAACAGCAAAAGCCTGCGTTGCGCTTTATCGACTCCCTATTCCCTATTCCCGGCCTCATTAACGCGGGAATTGGGAATCGGGAGTCGGGAACAGCAAAAGCCTGCGTTGCGCTTTATCGACTCCCTATTCCCTATTCCCGATTCCCGGCCTCATTCGCGCATCCGCCGATACGCCTCCAACGCCGCATCGCGCCCCGTCGCCAGATCGACCAGCGGCTGCGGCGGATAGTCGGGCGCGTGCCGGCGCAGGCGCGCCGGGTCCTGCCACGGAGCGAAGCGCAGCGGCACCGGCAGGCCGGCCAGTTCCGGCACCCAGCGCGCGATGTAGGCGCCGTCGGGATCGAACTTCTCGGACTGGGTCACCGGATTGAACACGCGGAAGTACGGCGCGGCATCGGCGCCGGTGCCGGCGACCCACTGCCAGCCGAGCGTGTTGTTGGCCAGGTCCGCATCGACCAGGGTGTCCCAGAACCAGCGCGCGCCGTGGCGCCAGTGCAGGCGCAGGTGCTTGGTCAGGTAGCTGGCGACGATCATGCGCACGCGGTTGTGCATCCAGCCGGTCGCCCACAGCTCGCGCAGGCCGGCATCGACGATCGGCACGCCGGTGCGGCCCTGCTGCCACGGTTCCAGTTTCGCCGGCGTGGCGCGCGCCCAGTTGAAGTCGGCGAAGCGCGGGTTGAAGTTCTGCTCGGGCGTGTCGGGAAAATGGTGCAGCAGGTGGTGGGCGAATTCGCGCCAGCCGAGTTCGCGCACCGCCGCGTCGACGTCGCGCGCGTTGCCGGCGTTGCGTTCGGCCTGCAGCGCGGCGACCGCGCGCCACGGCGCGATCTCGCCGAAATGCAGGTGCGGCGACAGCCGCGAGGTGCCGACCCGGTCGGGCCGGTCGCGTTGCTCGGCGTAGCCGCGCAGGGCGCCGTCGAGGAAGGTCTCCAGCGCGGCGCGCGCGCCGGCTTCGCCGGGTGTCCAGTGGGTCCAGAACTCCTGGTCCCAGTCGAGTTCGGGCCGCAGCTTCAGCGCGTCCAGCGGCACGCCCTCGGGCCCTTCGCGGGTGGTCGGCAGCGACGGAGGCGCCTGCCACAGCGGGTGCTCGCGCCAATCGGCCAGGGCCGCGCGCCAGAACGGGGTGAACACCTTGAACGGGCCGCCCTGCTTGGTCCGCAGCGTCCACGGTTCGAACATCAGCGCGCTGTTGAAGCTCTCCGCTTCCAGTCCGGTGCGGCGCAGTTGCTGCTTGATCCGGGTGTCGCGCTTTTCGAAGTAAGGCTCGTAGCGGCGGTTCCAGAACACCGCCTGGGCGCCGGTGGCCAGGGCCAGCGATTGCAGGGTCGCCAGGCTCGGGCCGAAGAAGCGGCGCAGGTGCGAGCCGCGCTTGCGCAGGTCGGCGTCGAGCGCGGCCAGCGAACGATGGCGCCACGCGTCCGACGCCGCACCGGGCGCCCAGCTGCCGTGTTCGTCGGGCGCATGGATGTAGACCGGCACCGGCACGTAACCGGCCTCCAACGCCGCGCGCAGGGCCGGGTTGTCGTCCAGGCGCAGGTCGTTGCGGAACCAGACCAAGGCGATAGGTTGGGCTTCGGGCATCTGGATCGAGGCGCGGTGCGGGCGATCAGTATGCCTTCGCATCCCGTTGCCGGCACCGCCTGCCGCCGTCCGGCACGGCGTGGGCCATCCACTGCGCAAACGCAAACGCCGCCTCCCGTGGGAGGCGGCGCTCCCTTTGGACGCCGCACCCCGGAGCCGGTCCTGGCTGGCTCCGGGGGCGTCTGCCCTGCCTACTGGTTACGGCGTACGCTTGAGCTCTTCGATCGCGGCCTTGACCTGGACCAGGCCATAGCCGGTGTTGTCGTCGCGGCCCGGCTTGTCGAGGTCCTTCGCGGTGACCAGCAAGGCGTTGCGCACCTGCGCCGCGGTCGCGGTCGGACGCGCGCTCCACACCACCGCGGCCGCGCCGGCCACGTGCGGCGACGCCATCGAGGTGCCGCTCATGACCGCGTACGAGCTGTCGTTGACGATCTTGGCGCCGCTGACGGTGGCGACCTGCCCGGCCATCCCGGCCAGGATGGCTTCGCCGTCGGCCTTGCTGATCGCGGTGACCGGAATGCTTACGGTGATCTCCTTGTTGTTGGCGTCGTACAGGCCGCCTTCGAACTCCCCGTCGACGTTGTTGTAGATCGCCACGCCGAGCGCCCCGCCCGATTTCGCGTTCGTGGCCTTGACCCCGAAGGTGACCTCGCCGCGCTGGCACAGCACGATCTTGTCCTTGAACGCCGCGTTCGAGGCCTTGCACAGGTCGCCGTCGACCCAGACGGCGCTGGCCGCGGTCGCGGCCGATCCGGTGAAGACATTGGCCGGCACGGTGGTATTGCCGACCTGCAGCGGCGCGCTGGTCGACAGCCCGAGGCTGAGCACGCTGACGCCCGGCGCGGCCAGGTCGACCTCGCTGTTGAACTCGGAGAAATCGGCGCGCTGGTTGCCCGAGTCGATCGCCGCGACCGACAACACGCTCGGATACGACGCCGGGTACGCCAGCGGGTTCGGCGACGTATTGCCGAACAGTCCCGGCGCGCCGGTCAGGGCCCAGTTGCCGGCCGCCGCGACCAGCAGCATGCCGCGGTCGGCCGCGGCCTGCATTTCCTTCTTCTCGGTGGAGTTGGACACGGCGCCGCCGAGGCTCATGTTGACGACCTTGGCGCCGGCCGACTCGCATTGCTTGATCGCTGCGACGAGGCTCGACGCATAGGCTTTGCCGTCGTTGCCGAAGTGCTTGACGATGTGCAAGGCGACCTTGCCGGGGCTCACGCCGACCACGCCCTTGTCGTTGCCGACCGCAGCGATGGTGCCGGCCACGTGGGTGCCGTGGCCTTGGCCGTCCACATCCCAGCGGTCGCTGCCAGCGCCCTCGCTGACGCCGGTGATCGCGATCCCGGCCAGGTCTTCGTGGGTCCGCTTCAGGCCCGTATCGACCACGCAGACCTTGATGCCCTCGCCGGTCGCCGCGCCGTCGTCGATCACGCCGTCGCCGTCGGCGTCCCAGGTCGCGCTCGCCTGCACGCTGTTGATGCCGTAGGGCGTGGTCTGCGCGAGCAGATAGCGCTCCGGGTCGATCTCGACCGACGCCACCGACGGATCCTTGCGCAGGTCTTCAAGCGCTGCGCGCGACGGCAGGGTCAGCACCGCCTTGTTGAGCCCTTCGAACAGGAAATGCTGGCGCGCCTGGCCGAAGTTGCGCTGGGCCAGCCGCGCGTTGACGCCGCGTACGTTGGCGTTCATGCGCTCGTGCGCCTGGGCCACGACTGCGGCGATCTGGTCGAGCATGGTCTTGGGATCGGCGGACAGTTTCGGCGTCGCGGTCGCGGCCTGCTTGAACTCGACCCACACGCGTTGCTCGGCGGCGGCCGCGCCGGTTCCGGACTGCAACTGCGCCTGCGCCGCGCCGGCCGCGCACAGCGCGGTCAAGGACACGCACAGCGCGCACGCCAGTTTGTTCTGCTTCATCGAGACACCCCTGATCGAATGGAAGAGTAAGACTTGGCCGGCGCGCGTCCACCGCGTCGTTTGCGGCCAGGTCTTTCCCGAAACGACGCCGGGTTCGCCCTTCCCCACCTGGGTTTTCGCTTTTCAGATTCGTCCCAACTCGCTATGGCACACACTACGCGCCATACGCTTACCGGAAAGCCATCGTTACGCCGCGCAGTGCGCGTGAAGCACGCTTTACGGCTAAATCCTGGGCACGCTCGACGACGCGTTGTTTTCGCTTCGCGGCGGCTCGGCCGTCCAGGATCTCGGCATCGACAGACCGCAGCCAGGCCCGTCAGGCTCCTTCGCATCCGCATCGCGCAAACCGGCCCCACGCAAAAAAAACGGGAGCCCGAAGGCTCCCGTTTTCCGGCCGAAGCCGCGCTGCGTGCTTACTGCGACTGCAACTCCGCGATCGCCGCCGGAATCTGCACCAGACCCCAGCCGGTGTTGTCGTCGCGGCCGGCCGCGTCGATGTCCTTGGCGGTGGCGTCGAGCGCGTCGCGCACCTGCTGGGCGGTGGCGCTGGGCTTGGCGCTCCACACCACGGCGGCCGAACCGGACACGTGCGGTGTCGCCATCGAGGTGCCGCTCATCTTCTCGTAGCCGGCGTTGTCCACCGACGGGGTGGCGTCGACGCTGGCGGTCTTGCCGGCCAGATTGGCGACCAGGTATTCGCCGTCGGCCTTGCTGATCGCCACCGCCGGCAGCGTCGAGGTGACCGGGGTCAGGTTCGGCGCGGTGCCGGTGTACAGCGCCGGGCCGAACGCGCCGTCGACGTTGTTGTAGATCACCACGCCGGCGGCCTTCGCGCTCTGCGCCTTGCTGACCTTCTCGTAGAAGGTGTTGGTGCCGCGCTGGCAGACCACGATCTTGCTCCTCCAGGTGGTCGAGGAGGTCTGGCACAGGCCGCCGTTGACCCAGCCGGCGCTGGCGCTGGCCTGCTTGGAGCCGCCGACCGGGGTCGCGGCGAAGCTCGAGGTGCCGACCACCAGCGGATCGTTCTTCAGCGGGAAGGTGCTGAGCACGTCCACGCCCGGCGCCGACAGTTCCACCTTCGGGGTGTACTGCGAGAAGCTGGCCTTGACGTTGCCCGAATCCACCGCCGCGACCGACACCACGCTGGCGTAGCCGGCCGGATAGCTCTGGGTGTTGTTGCCGTCGTTGCCGGCCGCGGCGATGCTCAGCACGCCGGCGTCGGCCACGTTCTGGAACGCGGTGCGCTCGGCGGTGGACGCGCTGGGGCCGCCCAGGCTCATGCTGATGATCTTGGCGCCGGCGGCCTGGCAGCGCTGCGCGGCGTCGGCCAGGGTCGAGGAGTAGGTCCACGAGCACTGGCCGTGCTGGCTGCCGTTGTAGCCGTTGCTGCCGAAGATCTTGACGATGTGCAGCGAGACCTTGCCCGGGCTCACGCCGACCACGCCCTTGTCGTTGTTGACCGCGGCGATGGTGCCGGCGACGTGGGTGCCGTGGCCGCAGGTGTCGGTGTCCCAGCCGGTCGGATAACCGGTGATGGTCATGCCGGCGAAGTCTTCGTGGTTCTTGTTGAGGCCCGAATCGATGATGCAGACCTTGATGCCGGAACCGTTGGCCGCGCCGGTGTCGAGGACGCCGTCGCGGTTGGCGTCCCACACATCGCGCGCCTGCACCTGGTCGATGCCGTACGGCACGCTCTGCGCCTGCAGGTAACGCGGCTGGTCGATCTCGACCGATTCCACCTCGGGATTGGCGCGCAGCGCCTTGACCGCCTCGGGCGAGGCCAGGGTCATCACCGCGGTGTTGATGCGGTCGAACTGGTAGTTGAGTTGCGCGTCGCCGGCCTGGGCCGCGCTGAGCTTGCTGCGCAGCGCCTGGATGCGCTGGCCGAGGTTCGGCGCGGCGGCGAGGCCGCGGGCATTGGCGGCGCTGCCGCCGGACTTGAACTTGACCCACACGCGGTTAGGGTTCGGCCCGTCCTGGGCCAGGCCCGCCGTCGACGCGATCAGGGTCGCCAGACCCAGGCCCAGCGCGCACACCAACTTGCTCTGCTTCATCGAAACCCCGCTTGCCGTGTCGGCCGGCTCCGGCCGGAGCGGCCATCGGGCGTGTGCCCGATTCCATTGCAAACGTGACGGCAACAACCTCCCCCTACCCCGCGCAGGCGGCTTTTCTGAGCGAACTGAACGGGTCTGCGGCCGCCCGGCCGGGTTCTTGGACGCGACTCACAATGCGCCGGCGCACTGCGTCACGAACGACCGTCAGGCCTCGACGAAGCGGACCCGCCGGGTGATCGAACAGGTCAGCTCGTAACCGATGGTCGCGCTGGCCGCGGCGATACGTTCCACCGGCAGCGCCGGGCCCCACAGTTCGACCGGGTCGCCGACCGCGGGCGCGTCGATGCCGCGCAGGTCGATGGTCATCAGGTCCATCGACACGCGGCCGATCAACTGCGTCTCCTGCCCGCGCACGCGCACCGGCGTGCCCGAGGGCGCCGCGCGCGGGTAGCCGTCGCCGTAACCGATCGCGGCCACGCCGACCCACATGTCCTCGGGGCATTGCCAGGTCGCGGCGTAGCCGATGCGTTCGCCGCGGCGCACGCGATTGACCGCGATCAGGCGGGTCGACAATGTCATCGCCGGACGCAGGCCGAAGTCGGCGCCGGTGCGGCCTTCGACCACGCTGATGCCGTACAGCAGCCCGCCCGGCCGGATCCAGCCGGCATGCGCGTCGGGCCAGCCCAGCACCGCGGCCGAATTGGACAGCGAACGCGCGCCGTCGAGGCCTTCGATGGCGGCGTTGAACGCGGCGATCTGCTGCTGGGTTTGCGGGTTGTCGAATTCGTCGGAACTGGCGAAATGGTTCATCAGCACGATGCCGTCGGCGACCGCCGGCGCCGCGCTCAGGCGCGCGTACGCAGCGCGCACCTGCTCGGGCGCGAAGCCCAGGCGGTGCATGCCGCTGTCGACCTTGAGCCAGCAGCGCAGCGGTTCGCCCGGCGCGGCCTGTTCGAGCATTTCGATCTGGCTGATGTGGTGGACCACGGTCTCCACGCCGAGCCGGCGCAGCTGCGGCAGGTCGTCGGGCTCGTCGAAGCCCGACAGCAGCACGATCGGCTGGGACAGGCCGGCGGCGCGCAGGCGCTCGGCGTCGGACAGCGCGGCCACGCCGAACGCGTCGGCGCCGGCGAGCGCGCGGGCGACGCGTTCCAGGCCGTGGCCGTAGCCGTCGGCCTTGACCACCGCCATCACCCGGCTGTGCGGAGCGAGCGCCCGGGCCTGGGCGAGGTTGTGACGCAGGGCGTCGGTATGGATGTGTGCGCAGGTCGGTCGTGCCATGCCGCACATTCTAGCGGCGCGGTCGCGGGCGCCAATGAGGCGAATGTGAAGTCGCGGCGGTGCGCAGGACAGGCAAAGCGGTGCGGCGACGGGCCACAAAAAAAACCGCGCGCGGTTTCCCGCGCGCGGCCCGGTGTTGCGACGGCGGCTGCCGGCTGCGTCAGTCGCAGCGGCGCTCGATCACCGTCTCGGTCTTGTTCTGCTGGTTTTCCTGGATCTTGCGGCCCGCGAACGCGCCGCCGACCGCGCCGGCCGCGGTGGCCAGCTTCTTGCCGTTGCCGCCGCCGACCTGGTTGCCGAGCAGGCCGCCGGCCACCGCACCGATCGCGGTGCCGGCGATCTTGTGCTGATCCTTGATCTGCTTGGGACGCTGCACTTCCACGTTGTAGCAGTGCGGGGTCTTCTTCGACTTGGTCTGGGCGCCGGCGACGCCGGTGACCATGACGCAGGACACCAGGGCGGCGACGATCATGGATTTGGAAGTGGAATTCATAGAACTCACCAAAGGAGTTGGAAGGGCGATGACTACGATGCGCCCGGACTCGTCATTGCAACGTCAATCCTGCGCATCGCCCGTGCAGGCTAATCCGCGCTGGCTGAACGGGCGCATGCGATGTGCCGGCGCGCGCCGGCAAATGCGCAGAGCGTGCGCGCAATCAACAATCGCGCCGCCGCGTAAGCGGTTCCACGTCCTGCCCCACCCGGCCTATGATGGCCGCTTGCCTGCGCGCAGCCCTCGGCAACGCGCCGATTCGAGAGGAGAACTCCGCATGGAACGCCGACTACCCCGGCTCCCCCTGGTCTGCGTGTCGCTGTGCCTGTCGCTCGTCGCCTGCGGCGAACGCGCGCCCGCGCCGGCCGCGGCGCCGCAGCCCGAACCCCAGGCCGCGAGCGCAGCGCCGGCGCCGGCCGAGCTGGCCAAGCCGCCCTACCGCTTCGCTTTCGCCAGCAAGAGCGACAAGCCCGACAAGAAACACCCTGACCCGCGCATCGTCGAATGGGGCGAGGACGGCTGCGGCGCGTATCCGGTAGCGCAGGTCGAGGCGATTCCGCTGCGCGATGCGGTGCTGCTGCCGGATTGGGTGGTCGAGTTCGACGACAAGGACCGCGAGCTCCAGCGCTGGGGCCGGCCGATGGCGGCCGAGCTGATCGGCCTGGACGGTACCCGGCTGTCGTTCCGCGTCGACGCGCACGGCCAGCGCGGCGAGTTCGCCGTCGATCCCGCCGGCGCGCTGGAACCGCTGCGCAGCGAAGCCAAATCGCTGGATGTCGGCGCGCGCCAGATCGAATGCCCGGCGCTGCCGACCTTCGCCGAGTCCGACTACGCGCAATGCTTCATCGTCAAAGACGCGGCCGGCGCCGAGCGCCGGCTGGCCTGGGAAGCGCCCTGCACCTGAGCGCGGCGCTGCGCAACGCGCAAGGCGGTATGGCGGGCATGCGGCATGACAGATGTATCGAAGTTGGCGTTCTGCGCAACAGGTCGCTCGCCAGCGCGCGGCGGCGCTCGCATGATGCGTGACCGGACGCGGCGCCCGCATCGCTGCCGCGTCCGGCGACAGCTGCGCGACAGGCGCGCGGCGCGCACGACGGAGCAGGCATGGCGAACTTCGATGTCGTAGTGGTGGGCAACGGCGTGCTCGGCATGGCCACGGCGCGCGCCTTGCAATTGCGCAACCCGCAAGCGCGCGTGGCCGTGGTCGGCCCGCAAGCGCGCACCGGCGCGGCGTCGGCCGCGGCCGGGGCGATGATGGGTTGCTACGGCGAGGTCACCGCGCAACTGCTGCGCACCGACGCCGGCCGCGCCAAGCTCGCCAAGGGCTTGCTCGCCGCGCGCCACTGGCCGGCGTGGCTGGACGGCATCAACGACGCGCTGCCCGAGGCCGAGCGGGTTTCGATCAACCCGGGCACCATCGTTTTCAGCAACACCAAGTCCGGCACCATCGAGGACGAAAACTACGCCGCGATCCTGCAAGCGCTGCACGAGCACGGCGAAGCCTTCGAGACCCTCGACCCCAACCGCATCGACGGCCTCAACCCGGCCGACGACGCGCGCGCCGGCCGCGCGCTGTACCTGCCCAACGAAGGCTCCATCGACGCCTCGCGCCTGCTGCGCGCGCTGACCGCGCTGATCGAAGCCGCGCCGAACCTGACGCCGATCGACGCCGCCGCGACCGCGCTGGAACTGCGCGGCGACACGATCGAAGGTGTGCGCCTGGCCGACGGCCGGCGCCTGTCCGCGCCGCAGGTGGTGCTGGCCGCGGGGGTGTGGACGCAGACCCTGCTCGACAGCGTGCCCGAACTGGCCCGGCGCATCCCGCGCCTGTTCGCCGGCGGCGGCACCTCGCTGCTGCTGGACACCGGGCCGCGCGCGCAGGCGCACGTGCTGCGCACGCCGAACCGCGCCTTCGCCTGCGGCCTGCACGCGGTCCCGCGCGGCGGCGGCCGGCTCTACGTCGGCGCGACCAACACCTTGTTCGCGCAACCGATGCTGCGCACCTCGCCGGCGGACATGTCGTTCCTGCTGGAATGCGCGCTCGACCAGCTCGACCAGGACCTGTGCGCCGCGCAACTGGTGGCGTGGCAGGCCGGCAACCGCCCGGTCGCGATCGACACCTGCCCGCTGATCGGCCCGACCTCGGTCGAGGGGCTGTGGCTGCTGGCCGGCACCTACCGCGACGGCCTGTTCCTGTCGCCGCTGCTGGGCCAGCACCTCGCCGACCGCCTGTGCGGCGGGCCGGGGCTGTTCGAGGAAACCTTCGCGCCCGAACGCCGGCCGATCCGCCTCTACACCGCGCAAAGCGCGCGCGCCGAAGCGCTCAAGCACTATGTCGCGATGGGCGCCGAACACAGCATGCGGCTGCCGCGGATCGGCTGGCATCACGCGTTCCCGCGTTTCTACGAGCAGATGATCAACGGTCTGTACGACGAACTGGGCGAAGACGAGTACGTGCTGGCGCCGGAGCTGCTGGCCATCGTTGCCGCCGACCGCGCGCGCATCGTGCCGTTCTTCCGCGACTATTTCGCGCAAGTGCGCCAGGCCTGGAACTGAGTCCGCGGGCACCGGGCCGGTTGCGGCGAGGCGCGCTCAGGCCGCGCCGTCGCGCACGAACCACGCCGACAGGCTGCGCCGCCACTGCTGGAAATAGGCGCTGTCGCGCTCCGGCGCGATCTGCGCGGCGGCGGTGTCGATGCGCTGCATCGTCGCGTAGCCCAGACGGGCCAGCGCTTGCGCGATCAGGGTTTCGCCCAGCACCAGCGAGAACCCGCAGTCCGGACGCTGGTTGTAGCGGTAGTTGCAACTGTTGACCAGGTTCGGCACCGACACCCGCAGTTCGGCGACGCCGTCGTCGAGGGTATCGATCAGGATCGCTTGCGGGCGCAGGTGCGCCATCGCCTCCAGCAGCAGGAACGGATGCGCGGAGTGATAGAGCACGCCGGCGCAGACCACCACGTCGAACTCGCCCGGCGCCAGCTCCCACAGTGCGTGGTGCATGTCGCCGGCGACGATCCGCAGGCGCTCGCCGAAACGCTCGCGCAGGCGGCGCACGCAGCGCGGGTTGTTCTCCACCGCGGCGACGCCGGCGGCATGGGCGAGCAAGGATTCGGTCAAGCCGCCGGTATGCGCGCCGAGCTCGAGCACGCGCCGGCCGCGAAAACGCTGCGCCTGCGCGTCGATCAGCCAATGCCGGCGCACCGGCGTGGCGTGGAAGTGATCGGCCTGCTCCAGCACCACTTCGAAATCCTGCGCCCACTGCGCGAGCGGCGTACGGCCGTCGGCGGCGTCGCGGTCGAGCCAGGCGTAATCGACCGCGCCGCCGGCGCAGCGCAGCACGACCGCGGCGCAACCGCCGTCGCCGCGCGAGCGCCAGATCTCGCCGGCCACCGGCGCGTCGTCGGCGCCGGCGGCGTCGGCCGGCAGCGCGGACGCGGTCGCGTTGGCGCAGGCGCGCTGAATTCGGGTGTCGTCCATTCGGCCCACGCCGGCCTGCCGCGCTCTTGCGAGCGCGGCAGGCGCAGCGGCTGGAACGCGTCAGTTGCTCGGCGGCGCCGGCGAGACGTTGTACGGCGGCCACCAGCGGCGCTCGTCGGCCGAGCCCGTGGTCACTTCCGATTCTTCCAGCGCCTTCTTGTTGCTCAACAGATCCTTCAGAGTATCCAGGTTGGTTTCATTGCTCATGAACGTTCTCCTGTGGATGGACGTACGGTCTTGCCCTGATGCTTGCGGCCTCCGTGCCGGCGCTTGCGACTGCTCCTTCCTGTTCGGCCCGCCCGAGGGCCCGGTTCTCGTACCTGCCTCAGTCGGCGTCGCCGGCTCGGCCGGCGTCGGCTTCGATCAGCCGGCTGCCCAGCAGCGACTCCAGGCCGCGCAGCGCGCGGCCCTGCGCGTCGCCGCCGAGCTTGTCGCCAGCCAGTTCGGCATAACCGCGCGCGACCGCGTCGACGCTGCGGCCGTCGCACAGTTCGAACAGCAGCCAGGTGTCCAGGCCGAGCCAGTGGATGCGGCCGGACTGCGGCGAGAACACCATCAGGCATTCGGCCTGCGGCACCGCGCGCGAGCGCACCCCCGCGGCCTTGCGTACGCTGTGCTGCGCGTTCATGCGGCCTCCCGCGCGTCGGCGAACACCGCCGCATCCACCGGCGCCAGCGAGCTGCGCAGCCAGTGGATCAGTTCGAAACCGCCCGGCGACAGCAGGTGCGACCACTCGCCTTCGAGCATTTCGCCCAGATAGCGGGCGCGGTCGATGGAGCGGCCGTACCGGTGCGCGGTGTCGTTGTTGACCACCGACATCGCGTGCGCGCGGCTCACGTACGCCGCCGGGTCGCCGAACAGTTCCGCGCAGCGCGGGTCGGCGACCAGGGCCGCGGCCTTGAACAGCGACAGGTGCACGTAGACGTGATACGCGAAGATCGCGCGCACGATCGACCAGCGCACGTTGCGCCACGGCACCTGGATGGTCGCGTCCGGCGCCTTGGCCAGCGACACCGAGCGCGCGGCGTCGAACAGCTTCATGTGCAACCCTTCGTGCAGCAGGCAGCCGGCGATGTCCCAGGGATTGCCGAGTTGGTCGAGCGAGACGAACACGGTCGACGGGGTCAGGTCGCCGCCCGCGGCCGAGAGCACGATGCCGCCTTCCAGCTGCGCTTCCAGCAAGGCGATCGCGCCGACGTGGCGCAGCGCCGCCGGGCCGGAGCGCGGCAGCAGCATCGACAGCAGGGTCATCGCGTCCTGCACTTTCTTGTGCGCGACCGCGTCGGGGTTCAGCAGCGCGCCGCGGTTGGCCGGGTTGTCGGAGAAGATGCGGTCGAACGCGGCCTGCAAGTCGGCCGCATACGGATCCTGGCTGCCGACGATGGACCACATCCAGTGTTGCTCGGCGGACTGCAACCGCCAGCGTTCGAGCATATGCGCTTCGCACAACCCCGCCGGCAGCGCTTCGAGCGCGCGCGGCAGCAGCTGTTCCAGGCGATGCGGCGACGCCAGCCGCCCGCTTTCCAGCTCGGAGAACGCGTCCTCGGCGGCGAGCCGCAGCAGCGGGTCGAAGAAGATCCGGCGCAGGTCGGCGTCGGGCAGTCCCTCTACGGTTCGCAGCAGCGCGGCCACGCCCGGCAGGCGCTCGGCGAACAATTCGCTGCCGAAGCGGTAGCGCGCATAGACCTTGGCCAGGATGCGCTCGGAGTCGCCGAAGTTCGGCTGCACCGACAGCGCATGGTCGGCGGCGGCGACGGCCTGGAAATGAGCGTTCATGCGGCCCTCCCCTCGCGCGCGGCGGCGCTTTGCCCTTGTGGCAGGATCATTCCGTTGGCGACCAGACTGCCCAACGTCGGCTCGACCTGTCGCCACGCGCGGTCGCTGGCGAGCCCGGCGAGATCGGCGTATGCCTGGGTGAGATCGAGTTCGCTGCGCCCGTCGCACAGCTCGAACATCAGCCAGGCCGCGGTATTGAGCTTGCGGATCTTCGGCTGGGCGGGATCGGCCGCGAACAGCACGCCGCGGTCCTGGATGGGCCGCAACTGCAAATGCGGGTTCTTGGCGTAACGCACCGATGCCGTCGGCGCGCCGGCTTGAGCGTCGCCGACGGCCGCGGTGGCCGGCGCGGCCTCGGCCGGCATGTCGATCAACGGCGCGATCGCCGCGCACAGCCAATCGACCATGCGCCGCGCGAACGGGGTCAGGTAATGCGACCACTCGCTGCGGAACTGTCGGGCCAGATACGCCATGCGCTCGTGGCCGCGCGAGAACGGCGCGGTCGAGGCGTTGTTGACCACCGACATCGCGTGCGCGCGGGTTCCGGCGCGGTAGTCTTCGGGCGCGCCGTAGATCGCGTGCAGTTCCGGCCCGAGTCGCTCGACCGCGGTGCGGAAGATCTGCAGATGCACGTAAGCATGGAACGCGAACAGGCAGTTCGAGACCGAAATCTCGCGGCCCCACGGCAGCGTCACCATGTCCTCGCGCACCACCGCGGCGCTGGTGCGGACCAGGTCGGAGAGCTTGAGATGCACGGCCTCGTGCATGATGTGCACGGCCGTATCCCAGGGGTTGGCCAGCTCTTCCGGCGCGATGAAGATCATGCACGGCGTGGCGTCGCCGCCCGAGGCGGTCAGCATCGGCCCGCGCTCGTTGCGCATGTGGGCGAAGGCGACCGAGTGCAGATGTCCGAACACGCTGCGCGCGACGTGCGGCACCAGGGTTTGCAGCAGCGTGCAGGCGCGGTCGAATTGCGCGACCATCGCTTCGCTCGGCCGCACCAACTGCGCTTCGCAATGGCCGCCGGGCATGAAGCCCAGGCGCAGCGCTTCGCGCAGCGCGTCCGCGGCGGGCTCGGCGGCGTCGGCCAGATCCCAGATCCAGATGCGCCGGCCGTCGAGGTCGGGGCCGGCGACGAAGCGCCGCTGCATCGCCGCGGCCGACAGGCTCAGCGGTTCGTCGATCCGGGCCAGGCTGCGTTCCAGGCTCCAGGCCAGCAGGCCGGCCTGATGCAGCGGCGCGACGCCGGTTTCCAGGCGTTCGATCGCCGCTTCCAGTTCGGCGCGCACCAGCAGGTCGCCGAACAGTTTGTCGGCTTGCGCATGGCTCAACGCCTCCACCGCCGGCAGCGCCGCGCGCAAGCGCGCGTCCTCGCGCGCCAGCACGGCCAGCGCGAACTTGTAGCGTTCGATGTTGAGGCGGACGATCTGTTGCGAATCGCCGAACTCGTCGTGGGCCTGCAGGCCCGCGTCGACTTGCTGGATCAGATCTCTCATCGGAAGACCTTCCTGGCTGAGTGCTAGCGTTGGCTGGCGAAACGACAGGTAAGCGACAGCTGCGCGCATCGCCTGCGTTCGGTGCACTGGCTTATAGCAAGAAGGTGTCATGCGCTTTTGTGCATGCGCATCGCAAAGCGACAAGTTTTTTTCTGTATGCGGCCCGCGGCATCGCGCGGCGGCGCGGCGTACGGACAAATCGCAAAGCGCGTCGCAGAAACAACGCGTGCGCATGCGGCGAGCGCGTCGATGCGGCCGATTGCGCAAACATGCGCCGAGGATCGGCGCAATCGCGCGCGGTTGCTGCATTACGCGGCCGCGATGCGCTTGCCAGCCCCGGCGAACGCAGCGCGTGGCGTTGCACCGCAACACGGATTTGCGGCGCGCGAGCGAACGCGCGCAAGGCAAGCTCGCGCGAATCGCTGACGAAGTGTTCGATATCGCGGCGCGTCGCCGCAGCGCGCATCGCCGCGCGCCCTGCCCGGCCGTCGGGCCGGGCGTCGTCGCTTTTCGACGCGGCTTATCTGAAGCGGCTTGTCAAAGCGGCTTGGCCGAAGCCGCTTACTCGAAGCTGCCGATCGAATCGTGGGCGAGATTGTCGAAGCGGGTGTATTCGCCGAAGAACTTGAGCTTCAGCGAGCCGGTCGGACCGGAACGCTGCTTGCCGATGATGACCTCGGCCAGACCCTTGTCGGGCGAGGTTTCCTTGTTGTAGTAGTCGTCGCGGTAAATGAAGATGATGATGTCCGCGTCCTGCTCGATAGCGCCGGATTCGCGCAGGTCGGCCATCACCGGGCGCTTGTCGGCGCGCTGTTCGAGCGAGCGGTTGAGCTGCGACAGCGCGATCACCGGCAGGTTGAGTTCCTTGGCCAGGTGCTTGAGCGAGCGCGAGATCTCCGAGATTTCGGTCGCGCGGTTTTCCTGGTTGCCCGGCACCGACATCAGCTGCAGGTAGTCGATCACGATCAGGCCCAGGTCGTGCTCGCGCTTGAGCCGGCGCGACTTGGCGCGCAGCACGTCCGGCGACAGGCCCGGGGTGTCGTCGATGAAGATCTTGACCTCGCGCAGCTGGCGGATCGCGCCGGTGACGCGTGCCCAATCCTCGTCTTCCAGCTGGCCCGAGCGCAGGCGCTGGGCGTTGACCCGGCCGACCGAGGAAATCAGGCGCAGCGCCAGCTGGCTGGCCGACATTTCCATCGAGAACACCGCGACCGCCTTCTTGGTGCGGAACGCGACATGCTCGGCGATGTTGAGGGCGAAGGTGGTCTTGCCCATCGCCGGACGCGCGGCCAGGATCAGCAGGTCGGTGTTCTGCAGGCCCGCGGTCATTTCGTCGAATTCGGTGTAGCCGGTCGGCAGGCCGGTCACCGCGCCGCCGTTGGCGTAGCGCGTCTGCAGGGTGTCGAAGGCTTCCGACAGCGCCTTGGTCACCGGGGTGAAGTCGGTGCGTCCGCGCGCGCCGGCTTCGGCGATCGCGAACACCTGCTGCTCGGCCTTGGACAGGATCTCGCTGCTGTCGCGGCCATCGGGCTGGAAACCGTCGTTGACGATCTCGGTGCCGACCTCGATCAGCTTGCGCATCACCGCCTTGTCGCGAACGATTTCGGCGTACGCGGCGATGTTGGCGGCCGACGGCGTGGTCGTGGCCAGTTCGATCAGGTAGGCGCCGCCGGCGACCTGTTCGCTCAGGCCCTGCGAGTCGAACCACTCGCCGAGGGTCACCGCGTCGAACGGGCGGCTGCGTTCGGCCAGCTCGCGGATCGCGCGGTAGATCAGCTGGTGGTCGCGGCGGTAGAAGTCTTCCTCGACCAGTTGGTCGGCGACCCGGTCGTAGGCGTCGGGCGCCAGCATCAGGCCGCCGAGCACGGCCTGCTCGGCCTCGACCGATTGCGGCGGCACGCGCAGCTGGTCGATGCGCTGTTCGGCGCGGGTCTCGAAACGTTTTTCGCCGCGGAATCCGGGACGTGAGCTCATCGGGATGACGATCCTGGTCGGTTCGGCCTGCGGGATGCGGCGCTAAGCCGGGACATCGCCCCGGAGGGGCATACTAGCGGTCGCGGGCAGCCCGGCGTTGCAGATGGAATGGTGGAAAGCCTGTGGACAAGGTGTGGGTCTTTATATGCACCCACACGGTCTCCGTGGCTAAGACCGGCGAACCGGCCGCGAACATCGCCGAAGCTGTTGGTTCGGCGACATCGATACGAAGTCGACGCCGATTTCGAGTTTTCGCCAGAAAAACGAAAGGCGCCTCGCGGCGCCCTTCGTTACCGCAATCCGCTGACGCGAATCAGGCGGTTTCGCCGATCACGATCACCTTGACGGTGGTTTCGACATCGGCGTGCAGGTGGATCAGCACGTCGTATTCGCCGGTGCGGCGGATCGGACCTTCGCCCATGATCACTTCCGACTTGCCGACTTCGAAGCCGGCCTTGGTCAGCGCCTCGGCGATGTCGCGCGGGGTCACCGAGCCGTACAGCTTGCCTTCGGTGGCGGCGTTGGCGGTGATGGTCACCTCCACGCCTTCCAGCTTGGCCTTGCGGCCTTCGGCGCCTTCCAGCAGCGAAGTGGCCTTGGCTTCGTACTCGGCGCGGCGGGTTTCGAACTCGGCCAGGTTGGCGGCGGTGGCCGGCACGGCCTTGCCCTGCGGGACGAGGTAGTTGCGGCCGTAGCCCGGCTTGACGTTGACCTTGTCGCCGAGGTTGCCGAGGTTGGTGACTTTCTGCAGCAGGATCAGTTGCATGGGATTGCTCCGTATTCGTTAGCGGGCCTGTAGGCCCGCAGCAGGATTCGCTGTCCGAACTTAAAATCAGGAGATAGCGAATAGGAGATAAGAGTTAGCGAAAGCCGCCACCTCCTATCTCCTAAGCGGCAAAGCCGCCGCTATCCGCCAGCTCTTAGGCGTTGTGGTTGTCGGTGTACGGGATCAGCGCGAGGAAACGCGCGCGCTTGACCGCCGTGGCCAGCTGGCGCTGGTACTTCGACTTGGTGCCGGTGACGCGGCTCGGCACGATCTTGCCGGTCTCGGTCAGGTACTGGCGCAGGGTGTTGAGATCCTTGTAATCGATCTCCTTGACGCCCTCGGCGGTGAACTTGCAGAACTTGCGGCGGCGAAAGAACTTGGACATGGGAATGAGTTCCTAGAAGGGATCAGGCGGCTTCGGTGGTGTCTTCGGCGCTGTCGGCGGAACCGACGGCGCTGTCGCTGTCGTCGTCGCGACGACGGCGCTCACCGCGCTCGGGCTTGTCGCCCTTCTCGTCCTTGAACTTCATGATCAGCGACTGCTCGGTATCGGCTTCGTCGCGCTTCATGACCAGGTGACGCAGGACCGCGTCGTTGAAACGGAAGCCGTCGACCAGCTCGTTGAGCACGGTCTGGGTGACTTCGATGTTGAACAGGACGTAGTGGGCCTTGACCAGGTTCTCGATCGGGTACGCCAGCTGACGGCGGCCCCAGTCTTCCAGGCGGTGGATCTTGCCCTCGCCGGCTTCGATCAGCGACTTGTAGCGCTCGACCATGGCCGGGACCTGCTCGCTCTGGTCCGGGTGGACCAGGAACACGACTTCGTAATGACGCATTGCTGTGATTCCTTGTGGATGAAGGACCGCCGACGGCGGCCCCGTTCAGCCCCCCGAAGCCTCAAGGCCCGGTGGAGCAAGGTCCCGCAAAGGCACTGGCCTTCGGGGAGCCGCGCATTATGGCCGGTGCCGGGAGCTGGCGCAAATCGGCGGTTTCAGGCTGGGGCAGCGGCGCAGCTCCGGCGCCTGTCGCCTGTCCCCGCGAAGCGAGTCAACGCGGCGGCGGCCCGGGCCAATCTCCCAGGGTTACGAGACCATTATCGGCCGCCGCGCGCGCGGGGAGTTCGAACCAGCCCTGCAACCGCAGCGGCGGCAGCGCGGCCACCCGCTCGCGCCAAGCCGGCAAGCCGGCGGCGGTGGCCGGCACCGGCGGCAGTTGCGCCAGCAATTCGCAGCCCAGCGCGTGCCAGACCTGTTGCGGGCCGATCCAGCGGCCCGGCGTCGCCGCAGCCTGGGGCGGATAGGCATAGGCGATGCGCAGTGCGACGCCGCGGTCGCGCCAGGCTTCGGCGGCGTTCCAGTCCAAATTGGTCGCCGGCACGGCGAGCGCCGGCGAACCGGCAGCGACACCCGCGGCCGGCGGCGGCAAGGGCGACAGCGCCAGCAGCGGATCCGGGCTCGCGTCGGCGACGCTGGCGGTTTGTTCGGTCGCGACGCCGCGCTGGGCCAGTTCCGCGCTCAGCTGCCGGGCCTGGGCGACGGCGGCCGGATCGTCCGGGTCGCGGTACAGGCGCCAGCGCCCGCTCCGCGGCCGCTCGGCGATCAGGGCGCGCGCCTGTTCGAGTTGGCCCGGCAAGGCGAACCGCAGGTCCGCGGCGTCCGCCGCCAGGCCGCGCAGGCTGACCGGCAACAGCAGCGGCAGGCCGGCCGGCGGCGGCGCGGCGGCCAGGTCGGCCTCGATCCCGATCAGGTACGGCGCGAACAGCGCGGCCACGCGGCCGCCGCGTTCGCGTTCGGCCAGTTCGGCGGCGGCCTGCGGCCAGTCGCGGTAGCGCAGCACGTCCAGCGCCGGACGCTTGCGGCCGGTGCCGGCGGGCGGCGGCGGGCAGTTGCGCCAGCCGTCCAGCAGGCGCTCGGCGGGCGCGGCGGCGGGTTCGGGCAGCAGCACCAGCAAGGCGGGCGGGCCCGCTGCGCCGGCGTCGCGGTCTAGCCCGCGCAGGTGCGCGAGCACGGCATCGAGTTCGTCGTCGGCGAGGTCGTAGCGCGGCATCGCCGGATCCAGCGCGGCGCCGTCGGCGGCCACGCCCAAGCGCAGGGCACGGGCGAGCGCGGCGCGGTCGTAGCCGGGGCGCCGGCTGCCGTCCCCGCGCAAGCGCGGGCGGCCGAGCGCGAACCAGCGCAGGTCGGGCGCGCGCACCCAACCCTCGCCGCCGCCGCGACCGTCGCCGCCGTGGCAGTTGCCGCAGGCGACCGCGCCGCCGCGCAAACCCACGCCGCCGCCGGCGCCCATGCGCGCGCCGATCTCGCGGCCGTCGCGGCCGAGGCCGAGTTGGTAGAGGCGGCGGCCGAGGTCGAGTGTGGGGGTGTCGGCGTTCGTGGTGTTCGCGGTGTTTGCCGTTGCTGCCGGGTTGGATGCCGGCGAAGCGACTCGGGCGGGCACCGGGCGCGACTCCCTGCCGGCGGCCTGCGCAGCGCCTGTCAACGTCAACGTCAACAACAACGCGACAACGACCTTGCGCCACGCAGTCGCGCAACGACCCTTCGCCGCTTCCGACACTGTAGCCGCTTCCGCCGTCGCAAACGCTTCTGCCGCTTTCGCCGCGACGGTCGCAACGCCTCGCCGCCGCTTCGCCGCACCCGCAGCCGCGATCACAGCGACTCGCCGGCCAGCCGGCTCAGATCCGCGGCGATGCGCTCGGGCGGCGCGTCCGGACGCAGCTTGGTCCAGTGCGCGCGGCGCGCGTTGCCGGCGATCAACAAGGTGGTGTGGTCCTCGGCCTTGTCGCTCCATTGGCCGAGGCGGCCGAGCACGGCGCGCGTGGTCGCCTCGTCGGCGACCAGGAAACGCCAGCCCGGTTCGTCGACGCCTTGCTGCGCGGCGAAGCGCTTCATCGCCTGCGGCGTGTCGTAGGCCGGGTCGACCGACAGCGACAGGAACCGCACCTGCCGGCCGAAACGGTCGCCGAGTTGCCGCCGCACCGCCTTGAGGTGCTGGGTCATCAGCGGACAGGCGCTGGGGCAGCGGGTGAACACGACGTTGATCAGCACGACCTTGTCGCTGAGCAGGTCGCTGTAGAAACGTTGCCGGTGGCCGTCGTGGTCGGTGAGCTCGGCGTCGCCGAAATAGGCGCGGCCGCGCGCTTCGGGATCGGCGGATGCAGCGGGCGCGGCGGACGCAACCGACGCGGCATCGGCGGTGCCGGCGCGCGCGGGCGCAGCCAACGCCGCCAGCACGAGGATCGGCGCGAGCCATTCAATGCGCAGCATGAGCGCCCTCCCCCGTTTCGGCGCGCTCGCGCAGTTGCCGCACCGCTGCGGCGACCTGCTGCGGATCGGGCATGCCGACCCAGCGCAGCCAGCGGCCGCTGGCGGGATGGCCGACCAGCACCATCGGCGCATGCTCCTCCGGCAGTCCCGGCGGCACGCCGAACGCGCGCAGCCCGCGTTCGACTTCGCTGCGCTCGCCGGTCAGCCACCACCAGCGCTCGCCGGCGCCGACCTTGCGCGCGTAGTCGTCCATGCGCGCGGGCGTGTCGCGCGCCGGGTCCACCGACAGCGACACCAGCTGCCAGCCGCCGGCGCCGTCGCGCTGCAGGCGGGTCTGCACGGCGCTCATGATCGCGGTCAGCGCGGGACAGATCGTGGTGCAGTTCGTGAACACGAAATCGACGACCACGACGCGGTCGCCGAAGGCCTGCGCATCGAGCCGCAGTTCGCTGCCGTCGCGCTGGCGCAGGCGCACGCCGGGCAAGGCCACCGTGGTCGCCGTAGCGCCGGCCGGCGCGGCGGCCAGGGCGGCGCGGTGGGCCGCGTGCGGGTCGGTATCGGCGTGAGCCGCCGGCGCGATCAACGCGGCGGCCAGCCACAACAGCGCAACAGCCGGGCGCAGCGGCCGGCCGGCGGCCGCAGCCAATGCGCCGTTGCGCGACCGAAATTCGAGCGACATCCGTGTTGGCGACATCCGCGTTCCCGTATCCATGCTCACTCCACCGTCAACGCGGCCGGCACCTCGCCGGCCGCCGCGTGCGCGCCGCCGGCTTCGCGCACGTGCACGAAGTAACCGCCGGCGCGGTCGATGCGTCCGCGGACGCGGTATTCGCCGGCGCGCGCCCCGGCCTGCAGCGGCCAGCGTTCGACCAGCCCGCCGGCGCCGGACACGACCCAGGCGACCAAGGCCGCGGCCGGCGGCGCTACGCGACCCGGCGTGGGCTGCAGGCTCAGCGCGAATTCGGCGATTTCGCCGCGGCGCACGCGCTGTTCGGCGGCGCCGAGCCAATGCAGCGTCCACGGCCGCGCCGGCGCGCTGCGCGGCGCCGGCTCGACGTTCCAGGCCAGGCATTCGCGCAGGCGCGGCGATTCGCTGGCCAGCGCCAGCACCATGCGTCCCTGCGCCGGCAACTTGAAGGTCGCGCTGTAGCGGCCGCGGCCGTGTTCGCGCAGGCCGCGGCGGCTGATCGCCACCGCCATCGGCGTGTGGCCGTACGCGCGGATGCTGCTGTCGGGCGCGTTCATGCCTTCCATGTAGTGGTAGACCGTGCGCTCGCCGGGCGCGGCGAAGAACGCGCCGGCGCGTTCCATGTTCTCGCTCATGCTCGAGGCCACCGGCAGGCCGGCGAACGCGCCGATCGCCTGTGCGCCGGTCGGCAGGTATTGCAAGGCCGGCTCGCGCTCCAGGCTGGCCAGGCTCAGCATCGCCACCTGCTCGGTGTCGAGCGGCCGGATGTAGGCGTAGCGCGGGCTGAAGAACAGATCGTAAGGCCGGCCGGAGACGGTCAGGCTGCGCTCCAGCGCGCCGTCGGCGGCGGCCAGCACGTGCACGCGGTGCTGGGCCGGATTGAGCGCGAGCACGCGGCGGCCGTCGGGCGTGAGCCGGGCCGGGCCGAGCCCGGGCTCCAGTGCGATCCGATCGATCTGCGCGCCGCCGCGGCCGAGCCGGTGGATCGCGCCCTGCGCGCCGTCGATCGCCCACAGCTGCGATTGCGCCGGCAGGTACAGCAGCGACAGCGGTTGGCCGCCGAGTTCGACCTCGCGCACGACGCGCCCGGCGGCGTTGTCGATCACGCTGAGGCGGCCGCTGTCGCGACTGCTGGCATAAGCGTAGCGGCCGTCGTCGCTGAAGGCGATTTCGTGATGGCCCGGCGCCAGGCGATAGCCGGTTTCGATGCGGCCGTCGGCGATGGCGTAAACGTCGACGCGTTCGCTGTCGGCGTCGGCAGCGACAGCGCCGGTCGCGCGCCGGTCGGAAGCCGCCTGCGCACTGTCGCCCGCGCCGCGTTGGGCGATCCACAGCTGCTGGCCGTCCGGGCTCAGCGCCAACCGGGTCGGCCGCCCCGCCACGGCGATGCGTTGCCGCACCGTCAACTCCTGCAGGTCGATCGCGACCACTTCGCGCTTCTCGGGCACGGCGACGTAGAGCAAGCGGTCGTCGCCGGTCTTGACCCAGTCGAACGGCCGCCCGCCCAGCGCGACGGCCGCGTACAGGCTGGTGCGGCCGGCGAAACGCACCGCCGGGTCCAGCACCGAGACGCTGCCTTCGGCGTCGAGGGTCAGCACGTAGTAACCGGTCAGATCGAGCAGCGGCCGCTGCATCAAGCCGGCGCCGAGAATCGAAGCGACCCGTTGGCCGCAGGCCGGCACCGCGCCGGAAGCGACCGATACCTCGTGATCGAGCCAGGCGCCGACCGGCAGGTTCGACAGCGGCTGGCCGTCGGCGAGCCGGCGCAGCTCCAGTTCCAGCCGCACCGGATCGCCGGCGCGCGGCGCCGCCGCGGCCTGCGCCGAGACCGGCTCGATGCGCAGGCGCACGCCGATGCCTTCGCGTTCGAAACTGCGTTCCAGATAAGCCGGCGCGGCGGCGCGTTCGGCGCCGGCGGCCGGCGCGCGCTGCGCCGCGAGCGCGACCGGCGAGGCCACGAACGCCGACGCCAGCGCCCACGCCAGTGCGCAGGCCTTGCGCGTGGCGGTGGACACCATCGAACTCATTGCAGGCACCACGAACGCAGCGCGACCGCCCTGCCCGCCTGTGCGCTGGCGTCCACCCGCACGATGCCCCACAACCCGTTGCTGATGCCGAAACCGCCCATGTCGCGCCACAGGTAATCGCCGGCGACGCCGTGGCGGCCGGCCGCCGGCAGCACCACGTCGTAGTGCGCCATCGCCGTCACGCTCTCCTGCCCGCCCAAGCTCATCTGCTGCGGATTGCCGCCGATGCAGCGCGACGCGATGCCCCAGTCGCCCGGCCCGCTGCCCTTGGGGTAACCCAGATCGTCGACCCGCTCGGCCAGATACGGATCGCGCGCCCACGCATGCCCGTGCAAGCTGAAGATCGTGCCGCGGCCGATGCCGGTCGGCATCAGCACGCGCAGGCGCGTCTCCATGCCGACGCTGGTGGTCATGATCGGCACGTACGGCTCGCCGACCGTTGCGGTGGCGGTGGCGGCCGAGCCGGCGTTGCCGCAGCACTGGTTCGAGAACGCCTGCCAGGCGTCGGTCGCGCCGCCGAAACCGTCGCGGCCGAACGGCGCGTCGGGGGCCAGGCCGAAGCGGAACCACAGCGGTTCGCTGCCGTAGTTGATCGCCATGTGGCCGGCGTCCTGGGCGTCCTCGGGCGCGGTCTGCGCCGGGCTCATGCGCGCGTCCTCGCGCTCGGCGGCGAGGTTGGCCGCGGCCGAGCCGTCGGCGTAGCGGAAGTTCAGCCCCTTCTGGTGGACGATGGCGAAATCGCGCATCGAGCGCTGGACGGTGCGGCTGCCGGCGACGTTGGACGCATTGACCGGATAGCTCACCGTGGCGGTGGCGCGGCTGGCGCGCTTATTCTGCTGGGTCGGTCCCGGGTTCTGCCGGTCGATGACCCGGTCGTCGTGGTACTCGCTCCAGGCCGCGCGCTGCGGTTCGACGATCAGCGCGCCGACCGCGGCTTTCTGGCCCTGCTTGATCCGGTCCGGCGGGGTCAGGTTGCTGCCGCCGAATTCGACCGGGACGTAGCGGCAGGATTCGACCAGAGCGATCAGACGGGTGGTCTGCTCGTCGAGCCTCGGATAGGCGTTTTCGCGCCAGCCCAGCGCAGCCCGCGCACTGCGCCCTTCCGGCGCCGGCGAGGCGGTGACGCCGTCGTCGAGGCCGTCGACTTCGAACAGGAAGCTGGCGGCCAGTTGCCTGGCGAACTGCTCGGCCTGCGTATCGGTCACCGGCCCTCTGCCCGCCTCGCTGTTCTTGAGGATGGCCGCCTTGAAGCCATTCTTGACCTTGGTATAAGTGAAAGTCTCGTTCGGGTCTTCCCCTGGCGGCGGCACCGAACAGCTGCCGCGTCGCTGCAATTGATCGGCCCGATCGAACACCGCGGCGACCGATTCGTCCTCGCCGAGCGGCGCCGCGTCGGCCACCTGCGCGTCTTCGACCGGCCATTGCGGCTCGACGACATTGAAGGTCTTGCTGCTGTCCAGGCACGTATTGCGCTGCGCGACCGCGTTCAAGTCGTTGCGCGCGGTTGCGTCGATCTGCGACGGCGGCGCGGCCGCGCGCGCACCCTTGTCGGCCAGCAGCCGGGTCCGGGCGTAGATCGCATCTTGAATTTCGTTGAACAAGGCCTGGTCGTAGATCTGCCCCAGCGGCCGCATGTTCGGATTGAGCGGGAACGTGCTGAGCAGATCCAGCGAACGCTTGATGTCGGGCAAGGACGTCAGCGTGCATGCGTTCTGGCTGGTCTGCGACTCCCACGCATGCTCCACACCGGCGCTGTCGAGCACGCCGGCATACCACTGATACACATAGCTGCGCCCCGGCGGCACCAGCGAATTCTTGTTGACGCCGACCACGCTGCCGTCGCCGCTGTGCACGTCGTAATGGACCATCTGCGGATGCAGGCCGATGTGGTTGGACGCGCGGATGCGGTTGTTGTTGAACGAAGTCTGCGACGGCGTCGCGCTGGCGAACCCATGGCGGACGATGCCCGACAGCGAGGTGTAGCCGTCAAGGTCGGGCATCGCCTTGGCTTCGCGCGGCAAGCGGTTGTGCAGCACGATCTGGGCGCACTCGCCCGCCGCCACGCGCAACACCAGCGGCTCCAGCGGACGGCCTTCGCGCAGCTTGTACTTGACGCCTCCGCTCACCGGCACCGCCTCGATATCGTCCTCGCGCAGCAGCAGCACTGCGGTCGGATCGTGCAGCGGGCCGAAGCCGTAGCTTTGGCGCTGCCCGGTCGGCTCGCCCTTTTCGTCGACCACCTGCAAGGTGATCTGGGTGCGGCGCGGGTTGTAGACCAGGGTTCCGCCCTTGCCGGCGAGCGCGGAACCGGCGGGATCGGGGATCTTCACCTGCAGGGCATTGCCGAGCGCCTCGTTGGCCAGCACCGCGACGACGTGATAGCTGCGCACCGGCGCCTTCAGCGGGCAGTCGTTGAGCGGCACCTTGCCCTGGTGGGTCGCCAGCAGGGTCGGACGCGGATTGCTCGGCAAGGTTTGCAGCTCGTTGAACTGCGAGGCCCGCGGATCGCGACGGTTGCCGCTGCGCAGCACGCCCCAGACCCCGCTCCACAGCCCATCCTGGCCGCTGTCGACGGTATACAGGCGATCGGTCTGATTGTTGGCCGTGGCGTAATCGACGATCCGCGCGGCGAAGGTGAACTGTTCCGACAGCCCGGTGTTCTGCGCGTTGCGCCAGCCCGAATGCGGCGCCTGCCCGTAGCCCGAGCCGCCCTGCAGCCAGGTCAGGCCGTTGATCGCGCCGTTGTGTTCGTGCTCGTGCGAGCCGGCCTGCACCTTGACCCGGATCAGGTCGCCCGAGTACGCGCGCAGGATCGGCGTGAACGGATCGCCGCGCAGCACGCCGCCGGTCAGCGGCGAGTACGGCGTATCGCCGGCGACTTCGTTGAGCTGATCGATCGCGCGGTCGGTGCGGGTCTGGAAGGCATACGCCAGATCGCCGCCGAAGCCGCTGTGCTGCGCGCCCTTGACGTCGTCGTAGACGCGCGCGGCCAAGGGTTCGTTGCGATAGTTGACCACCATCATGCCGATGTCGTCGGCCGAGATCGCTTCAGGGCACGGCCGCGGCGGCGGCTTGTCGGCGGCATACACCGCGCCGTGCAGACGGCCGGCTTCGGGGCCGCCGGGGCAGTCGTCGTCGTATTCGAAGATGTCCTTGGCCACGCTGCCGTCCGCGGTCGGCACCGGCTTGCGCACCGACGGATGGATCGCGTAGCGGTAGCTGTCGGGCCCGGCCTTGGCTTCCGGCGCGTACTCGTACGCCACCCCTTCCTTGCTGACGCCGACGTACTTGCCCTTGAGGTAGGCATGCTGGAAATCGCCGAACTGGAGAAAGAACTCGCGGTGCGAGTCGTCGCGCTTGTCGCGGTCGACGTTGATCGGCTTGCGGTCCTTGCCGGTGATGATCGCCTGCCAGGTGGTCGGGCCGCCGTCGTTGCGGCTGGCAGTGTCGTACAGCTTGGCGCCGCTTTCGTTGTGGTACCACATCGAACCCGGCGGCTCGGTCAGCATGGTCGCGTACAGCCCCAGTTGCTGATGGGTCGACGGGCCGAGGTGATCGTGGGTGAAGGTGATGCCGAGCCCGCGGTGCACGCCGCCGGCGTTGACCACCGGGTCGGAGAACCAGCGCTGCAAGGTGGTGCGCGCGCCGAGCCAGTCGCATACGCGCGGATAGGCGCCGTACTTCTTCTCGAAGTCGTCGAAATCGCCGCCCATCTCCTTCCATAGTTTGGCGCAATCCTCGTTCTGGAACTGCGCGGTGCCGAAGAACGGATGCTGGAGCGGGCTCAGCTCGACCTCGCCGTCGAGCGTGGCCACCGGCGCGCGGCCGGCCTTGACCTCGGCCTCGTTCCAATGGTTGATCGCGGCGATGCGCTCGCGCACCGCGCCGGGCGAGAACGTGCCGTCCTCGTAGTTCCAGCCGTTGGCGCTGCCGTCGGCCGAGGTCAGGTCCCACTTCGGCAGGTGGATGTGCTGGCCGATCACGTCGGTCGGCGTGGTGATCTGGTAGTCGTCGGCGTAGAAATCCTTCGGCACCAGGTTGGTGTGCTGGTACATCGCGCAGTCGAAGGTGTTCATGCGCAGCACCAGCGGCTCGGGCGGGCGCTTGCCGTCGAGCGTCTCGGCCACGTCTTCCCACAGCGACAGGATGCGCTGCTGCGGATAGTGGTAGCCGAGCTTGTTGAACACCACATCGAGCTGGAGGTTGGCGCCCTTGTAGATGCGCGGATTGGTCGCGCCGAACTCGATGCCGCCGGGCAAGGCGTCCTTGACCGCGATCATCGCGTCCAAGGTCTGGCCGCCGAAGAACGCGCCGTCGCCGCCTGCGACCAGGCGCTGGCCGCGGTCGTCGATGCACGGCTCGTTGTACGGCGCGCCGGGCATCGCCGGCGCGCCGTTGACGATGAAGTCGGCCGCGCTGACGGCGCCGCCGCGGCCGTAGCGGTGCGAGGCGTGCGCGCGCTTGGCGTGGAACGCCATCGCCACCTGCTCCAGGCCGGTGCCGCGCTCGTCGAAGTAGATCGGCTTGGCCTGCTTGAGGTGTTTCTTGGCCGAGAGCCGGCTCAGCACCGATTCGTCTTCGCCGCCTTCAACGTAGCCGGCCAACGCGTGCCGCGGCAGGCCGCCGTCGAAACCGCCGGGCTGGGTCTCCTGGCCGGTGACCGGATCGACGAAGCTCGACACCATGTCCAACGGCGGCGTGGTCGGGCGGTGACCGATGGACGTGGGAACGTCGTCATGCTCGGTCACGCCGGCGATCCAGAACGGATAGCCGGGATTGAGCCACTGCTTGCTGTTGCGATAGGTCAGCACCGCCTTGGAACCCAGGCCGGTGCTCTTGGGCTCCACGTGCACCGCAAACGGCATCGGCGCCAACGCCTTGCCGGGCAGCGGCACCACCGCCGGGATCGGTGCGCCGGCGACGATCTCGCCGTCGGGCAAGGCGCGCGCGCCGGGCGCCGGGGTGCCGTCGCGCAAGCCGTAGGCCTCGGAGTGATATCCGTCCTTGCCGGCTTCGCTGATCTTGAGCCGGGTGCCGGCCTCGAACACGTCGTGGTTGCGCCACATGTACCACATGCCCTGGGCGAAATGCGGATAGAAGTGGCAGTGGAAGATCGCGTCGCCGACGGTCTTGTTGCGGTTGCCCGAGCCGCCGAAGGCGATTTCGTAGGTGTAGCCCGAGCCCGGGCCGATGCCCTGGGCGTCGATGTAGTTGGCGTTGTCGTCGTTGGGATTGAACAGCCACTGGTGGTTGTGCAGGTGGAAGATGTGCTGTTCCTTGCCGGCGTGGACGTTGCGGAACTTGACCAGGTCGCCGATGTAGCTGTGGTGCACGTTGGCCGGATCGTGCGGGTAGTACACCGCGGTCGCGAACGGAGGCTCGCGCTTGTCGTCGTTCCACACGCATTCCTCGCGGAAGCCCTGGTAATGCGATTCGTCGTACTTCTCGCCGGCCTCGCGCCGGCGGTTGGCCTCGACGAACTCGGGCTGGCAACGGCCGACGCGCAGGTTGACCGGCTTGTCGACCAGCATCGCCGCGTCGCCGACGGCGAACGCGGACAGGAAGAATTCTTCGTAGGCGCAGTCGATGCAGTCCTGCATCGGCCCGGCCTTGAGCCGGTTGGCGATGATCTCGGCGCCGATGCCGGCCGAGCCGTAGTTGATCATGAACGCGTCGCGCACCCCGTGCAGGGTGTGGCCGAGTTCGGGATGCTCGAAGAAGTACGGAAAGGCCTGGGTCGCGGCGTTTTCGTCGTGATAGACCGAGACGAACTCGCGGAACGGTTCCAGCCGGTTGGGCACGCTGGGATTGCGCTTGCCGACGCGCTCCAGCGGATAGGTCTTCGGCGAAAAGCGGCCGTCGTCGCTGCCGGCGCCCATCACGATCGCGTTGACGTCGCCGTGGACGATGCGGTTGCCGTCGAGCATGTTGAGGATCGGCTGGCCGCCCTTGCCTTCCTCGCACCAGACCCCGCCGACGGAGCACGCGGGATAGCGCGCCTCGTAGTCGATCACCGGATGCCCCGACGGCGTCGTCGCGCCCGCGCGCGTGGCCAGGCGCAACTCTTCCTCGGTCACCTGGGCGCGATAGAACGCCGCGCCCTCCGGCTGCACCGCGACCGCGCCGAACAGGCCGACGCCGCTGTCGCCGGCGCTGCCCTCGCCGCCGAACGCGGCGCCGGGATTGCTGACCAGGAACGCGCCTTCGGCCGGCGCATAGAAGCAGTAGTCGCGGCTCTCGCCCGGCTTGGCCAGGCTGCTGGGATTGCGGCCGACGTACGAACTGTCGCTGGCGATCGAGCCGACCAGTTCCAGTCCTTGCGGATGGAAGCCGACGCTGCGGCTGTTGACCTGATCGTCGATGTGGAAGATGCGCTCGTCGCCGGACAGGCCCTGCGCGTCCTTGGCCGCCTGATTCATCGGGTGCGCCGCCGCCAGCGGCAGCGGATCGGAGTCGTAGGGGTTGCCGGTGTTGGAGCGCGGCGGCGAATCGTAGACCGACAGCAGATTGGTCAGGCGCACGTAGAGGTGGCGGCCGGCCGGCACCCGCAGCACCAGCGGGCGCGGGCGCAGGTCCGGGCGCAGGGCGATTTCGCGACTAGTCTTGGTCTCGCGCGCCTTCTGGAACCGCGTCTCGCCGTCGCCGCTGTAGTCCAGCGGACGCCAGCGCACGCTGCCGTCGATGAGCTTGACCGGCGCGACCAGATCGTGGCGCAGCGCGTACATCATCCAGTTGACGTTCTGCGCGCCGAGGCGGTTGAACACCATCGGATGATCGATGGCGACCACGTCGGCGACGATCGCGTTGGCCGGGCATCCCGCTACCGCGCCCGGCCCGGGCGGCTGCGCCCGCGCCTGGATCCCGAACAACGCCAATCCCAACCCCAGCCCCGCGATGATTCCGTCTTTGCGCGTCATGCCCGTCGTCCCCCGTCCCTAGTGCGGACGCGGACCGGCGCATGCCTTGCGCGATGCCGGTCCCTGGCCGCTGTCGATTCCGCGATCGATCCTGGTTGCCTGCTCCCCGCGGTGCAGCGACGCGGCCGGGCAACTTCAGGCGCGCGGCGATGCTGGTTTCAGCATAGGCCCAGGCATCCCATCGAATGCGACAGGGCGCGGACGCGCGCGTATTCGAACCCGCGGCGCAAGCGCGTGCGGCGCGCGTGGAATCGCTTGCAGTTGAGCGCGCAAACCGCGCAGCGAAATTGCGCGCGGCAGCGGCGACGAGCGAATCAGAAGCCGCTGCAATATTTCATCTTAACTAAATGAAATTATTATTATTTTTTTCTATTGAAGCACGACGAATCCACCCCGCTGCGCCGATTGAAGCGGCGAGGTCGACCTGTGTTTGTTTGTGCGGTCGCGCACACCGCGCGCATGCGCGATGCACACGATTGCTGCCCCCGATTCCGACGAACGGTCGCAGGCCCGGGCACGATTGCGGCGGCGCAGCGCGTTCGCGCGCCGCCGCGCTTCTCATCCGCGCATCTCAGCCGCGCCGTTGCGACGCGATCCAGGCGTCGATCCGCGCTTCCAGCACGCTCAGCGGCACCGAGCCCGTCGCCAGCACCTGATCGTTGAAATCGCGCAGATCGAAGCGCTCGCCCAGGGCCGTGCGCGCGCGCTCGCGCAGCTCGCTGATCTTGAGCTGGCCGATCTTGTACGCCAGCGCCTGACCCGGCGTGCCGATGTAGCGGTCGATCTCGTTGACCACGTCCTGTTCGGTCTTGGGCGCGTTGTCCATGAAGAACTTGATCGCCTGCTCGCGGCTCCAGCCCTTGGCGTGCATGCCGGTGTCGACCACCAGCCGCACCGCGCGCCACATGTCGTACGACAGCTGGCCCATGCGGTCGTAAGGATCGTCGTACAGGCCCATGTCGTAGCCCAGGCGCTCGGCATACAGGCCCCAGCCTTCGCCGTAGGCGACGAAGTAGCCGGTACGGCGGAACAGCGGCGCGTCCGGCAGCTCCAGGCCGCGGGCGAACTGGAAGTGGTGGCCGGGTACCGCCTCGTGCAGCGACAGCGGGATCATTTCCCACTTCGGCCGCGATTCGGGCTTGTACAGGTTGACGTAGTAGAAACCGGCGCGGCTGCCGTCGATGGCGCCGGGCTGGTAATAGGCGGTGGTGGTGTCGGGGGCGATGTTGTCCGGGATCGGGCGCACGCCGTAGGGCTGGCGCGGGATGATCTTGGAGATCTTCACCAGTTCCGGATCGATCCGCTTGGCCGTGGCCTGGTAGGCCTCCAGCAGCTCGGCCGGGGTCTTGTAGAAGAACTTGGGATCGCTGCGCAGGTAATGGAAGAACTCCGGCAGCGAGCCCTTGAAGCCGACCTCGGCGCGGATCTTCTCCATTTCGGCGCGGATGCGCGCGACTTCCTTCAGCCCGGTCTGGTGGATCTGCTCGGCGCTGAGGTCGGTGGTGGTGTAGTAACCGGCGAGGAAATCGTAGTAAGCCTTGCCGTCGGGCAGGTCGCTGACGGCGATGCCGGTGCGCGTCTTGGGCAGGTAGTCGCGCTGGAAGAACTCGCCGAACGCGCGATACGCCGGAACCACGGCCTGGGCGATGATCCGCTTGGCCTCGTCCTGCAGCTGCGCGCGCTCGGCCGCGGCGATGCTGTCGGGGAAGCGCGCGAACGGCTTGTAGTACGGGCTGCGGGTCGGGTCGTCGACGACCTGCTTGGCGATCTGCGCCGGCACCCGCTGCATCAACACCTGCGGCGGGGTCAGCCCGGCCTTGAGGCCTTCGCGCATCAGCGCCTGGTTCTGCTCGATCATCGCCGGCACGGTGCGCAGGCGCGCGAGCCAGTCGCGATAGTCCTTGACGGTCTCGAACGGCAGCACCTCGGCGATGCCGTCGGCGGTCTGCACCCCGCCCTGCTGGCTCAGCGGAATCAGGTATTCGCGGAAGCGCTGGCGCTGCACGCCGCGCTCCAGGTTCCAGGCGAAGGTGTCGTAGTTGAGCTGGTCCTGCGGCGACAGCGCCGCGCGGTCGATCGTGCGCAGCGTCGCCAGCGCCTGGCGGTCGCCGGCTTCGCGCGCCTGGATCGCGGCCAGGCTGACGTCGGTCCAGCGGTCGTTGAAGCGCTTGTCGCCGTTGTAGCTGGCGCTTTCGGGGTTCTCGCGCAGGCCGCGCTCCCATTGCTGGTCGAACAAACGATGCAAAGCCTGGGCCTGGGCGGAACGCGCGGGAGCGGCCGCGACGGCGGTGGCGCCGGCGAACGCGGCCGGCGCGACGCAGGACAGGCCGGCGGCGATGGCGACGGCGAGCAGAACGGGACGAAGCATGCGGAACTCCCCGGAAGCGGATTTGGCGCGACGGGCGACGCGACCGCAGGAGTCTAATGCGGCGGCCGCGACGCTCCGCGTGTCGGAAGTTGGGCCCGCCGCGGGCGCGGACGCGCGCGCGGTCCAGGGCTGGCCGCTGCGAGCGGTTTGGTTATCATGCCGCGCACGCCTAGTCCGTCCCCCCACGCCGATCCATAGGCCGCCTTGAACGCTCCCGACGCCCCTGCCGCACGCCGCATCGCGGTGGTGATTCCTTGCTACAAGGTCCGCCGTCACATTCTCGCGGTGATCGAAGCGATCGGCCCGGAAGTGCAGCGCATCTACGTGGTCGACGACCGCTGCCCCGACGGCAGCGGCGATCTGGTCGAAAGCCAGTGCCGGGATCCGCGCGTGCGGGTGCTGCGGCACGAAAGCAATCAGGGCGTCGGCGGCGCGGTCATGACCGGCTACGCCGAGGCCATCGCCGAAGGCTGCGCCGTCGCGGTCAAGATCGACGGCGACGGACAGATGGACCCGCGCCTGCTGCCGCTGTTCGTACAGCCGATCCTGGACGGCCGCGCCGACTACACCAAGGGCAACCGCTTCTACGACCTGGCCCGGATCCAGCGCATGCCCGCGGCGCGCCTGATCGGCAACGCCGGGCTGTCGTTCCTGAGCAAGCTGTCGACCGGCTACTGGAATCTGTTCGATCCGACCAACGGCTACACCGCGATCGACGCCCGGGTCGCCGCGCAACTGCCGATGGAACGCATCAGCCGGCGCTACTTCTTCGAGACCGACCTGCTGTTCCGCCTCAACATCGCGCGCGCGGCGGTGATCGACGTGCCGATGGACGCGGTCTACGCCGACGAGGAAAGCAATCTGAAGATCGGCAAGATCTTCGGCGAGTTCCTGGCCAAGCACGTGCGCAATTTCTGCAAGCGGATCTTCTACAGCTATTTCCTGCGCGACATGTCGGCCGCTTCGCTGGAGCTGGTGTTCGGCGCGGCGCTGATCGGGTTCGGGCTGGGCTTCGGCAGCTGGAAATGGCTGGAATCGATCCATACCGGGATCGCCACGCCGGCCGGCACGGTGATGCTGGCGGCGCTGCCGGTGATCGTCGGTCTGCAGTTCCTGCTGGCGTTCGTGTCCTTCGACGTGGCCAGCGTGCCGACCCGGCCGATCGCGCCTTACCTGAGCATTCCGGCGCGCTGGCGCCGCCCGAACTGAGTCCGCCGCACGCATGATTCCGAACTCCGCCGCACCCCGCCCCACCGCCCGGCACCGATGGCTGCTCGGTGCCGGCGGCGCCTTCCTGCTGGCGGCGATGACGCTGCGCGACCACAACCTCTACGCGGCGGTGTTCGCGGACGAGTGGTACTACAGCGCGTACAGCCGCCTGCTGCCGCTGGCCGACGCCAAGCTGCCGTCCTATCTGTACCTGTGGGTGTTCCGCCTCACCAGCCAATGCGGCAGCGAGTTCCTCGATTGCGCGCGCACGCTCAACGCGCTGATGCTGGTCGCGGCGCTGCCGTTGATCTACCGGATCCTGCGGCCGTACGCGCCCGCCTGGCTGGCGGCGCTGGCGGCGCTGGCGTGCGTGGCGGCGCCGGTCAACAGCTACGCGGCGTACTACATGCCGGAATCGATGTATTACCTGCTGTTCTGGGTGCTGGCGACGGCGGTGCTGCGGCCGTATGCGGCGCGCCCGGCGAGCTACGGCCTGATCGCAGGCGCGCTCCTAGGCCTGCTGTGCCTGGTCAAGATGCATGCGGTGTTCCTGGCGTTCGGCTTCGGCCTGTTCGTCGTCGGCGACGCGCTGTGGCCCGGCCGGCGCGAACGCGTCCGCCCGGCCGCCATCGTCGCGGTCGCCAGCCTGGCCGCCTTCCTGGCGGTGCGCTTCGGCCTGGGCTATCTGCTGGCGGGGCACGCCAGCCTGAACTTGGTCGGCGAGTTCTACGGCGGGCAGGCGCAGAGCAACTTTGGCCACCTGCCGGCGGCGGCGATGGCCAAGAATCTGCTGATCTCGTCGGTCGGCCACGTCCTGGCGTTGAGCCTGCTGTTCGCGCCGCTGCTGGTGCCGGCGCTGCCGGTCTTGCTGCAACCGCGCAGCGACGAGGCGGTCGAGCGCGCGCGCAGCGCGGTGCTGTTCGCCGTGGTCATGCTCGCCAGCCTGGTGGCGATCACGGTGTACTTCACCGCCAGCATGGGCGCCAACGAAGCCATCGGCCGCCTGCATCTTCGCTACTACAACTTCTGCCTGCCGTTGCTGCTGCTCGCGCCGCTGGCCTGGCGCGGGGTCGGCAGCGGTCCGGCAGCGCTGCGCCGCACGCTGTGGGCCGCGGCGCTGGCGCTGGCGGCGATCGTGGTGTTTTCCGGCGCCTACGGCCTGCATCTGTACTCGCCGACGCCGGCGGATTCTCCGGAACTGATGTGGGCGCTCAAGCGCGCCTGGCTCAGCGGCGCGGTCGGTCTGCTCGGCGCGGCCGCGTGCCTCGGCTGGGTCCTCGCGCGCGACCTGTCGCGCGCGCGGCTGGCGGCGCTGGGCTACTTCGCCCTGGTCGCCGCGCTCGGCGCCGGCGAGATCGCGGTGTCGGTCCGCAATGCGCGTTTCGTGACGCCCTACGTCCAGGCCGGCCAATGGCTGCGCGAACAAGGGCCCGAGCGCGTCGCCCGCAGCCAGGTGCTGGCCAGCGACCCGGTGGGGCTGTTCAAGGCGCGGTTCTATGCCGATTCCGCGGCGCTGGCGACCCGCGAAGTCGCGCGCGGCGGCAACGCCGAGCCGGCGATCGACTGGAGCCTGGACAGCGCGGTCCTGCTCGACGGCCTGACCCTGCCCGCCGGCAGCTATGTGCGCAAACAATCCCACCGCGGCTTCACCGTGTACTGGCTGCCCGGCAGCAGCACCATCGACCTGCGCCAGCCGCAGCCGGCTGCGGTGCGCGCCATGCGCGGCTGGGCCGCGGCGGAATCGTCCGGGCGCTGGAGCGAGGGCCCGATCGCGACGATCGAGCTCGAACGCGAGATCTCCGGCGACCTGGACGTGGTGCTGGACGCGGCCGCGTTCGGCCCCAACGCCTGCCAGCCGATCGTCGTCGAGCTGGGCCGGGCGCGTCAGTCGGTCGTGCTGGAAGCCACGCAGGGCCGGCGCAGCTTGCGGTTCCGCGATGTGGCGGCCACGCGCGCGCTGAGCCTGCATATCGCGCGGCCGACCTCGCCCAAGTCGCTCGGCTTGAGCGACGACGCGCGCCTGCTCGGGGTCTACCTGACTCAGGTGCAGATCCGCAGCGCAACCGGCGCCGCGGCGACGGCGCCCGGCGACGGCGCCCACTGTCCGCCTGCTCCGATCGCGAGGTAGCGCCGAACAGCGCCACTCGCGGGCAAGAACGCGCCGCGCTTGCCGCCAGCCAGGCGCGCTCGAGCGCGTAGCGGAAAATTCAGAGTGCGGCCCGCGGCGCCGAAGACGCTGCGGCGGCCGCTCAGGCCGCGTCGGCCGAGGTCGTGAAGCTCTCGCCGCAGCCGCACTCGGCGGTGGCGTTGGGGTTCTGGAACACGAACAGCTCGCCCAGGCCCTGCTTGAGGAAGTCGATGCGGGTGCCGTCGACCAGCGGCAGGCTGATCGGGTCGACGAAGATGCGCACGCCGTCCTGTTCGAACACGGTGTCGCCCTCGCGCTGGTCGCGGGCCAGGTCGGCCACGTGCTGCCAGCCGGAGCAGCCGGTGCGGGTCACGCCGAAACGCAGGCCCAGCGCGCTCGGGGTCTCGGTCAGGAAGTGCTGAACGCGGGCAAGGGCGGCGGGGGCGAGGGTCACGGACATGGCGGTCTCGAAGCGTGGGGAGTAGCGCGAACGGCGTTGCGACGGGTTCGGGCGGAACGCCGTCGCCGGCATGGTAACAGCCCGCGGCGGCGCCTTTGCGCTACCGGATATGGCGGCTGGGGGCGCGTATTCAAGGGGTTGCGCCGCGTCGGCCGCGCGTCGCGGCCGCCGCGACGGGGTTCGCAACGCCCCGCCGGCCGCGCCTCAGCGCCCGGCCGCCGCGCTGCCGCCCTCGCCCGCCGGCCCCGGCGGCGCCAGCAGGTAGGTGGCGAAACTGCCGAGCCAGTGCGAGCCGGCGTAATGCGCGTCGGACACCGCGCCCAGGCCGAGTTGGCGATGCAGCGCCGCGGCGGCGCGCAGCGCGCCGATGCGGCGGTCGCGCGGCGGCAGTCCGGCGGCGATGCCTTCGAGCATCCAGGCGCGGCTGAGGTTGAGCCCGTCGAGATGGGCCAGCTTGCCGTCGGCCGGGTCCAGCACCACGCCCGGCGCCAGCCAGTCGGCGCGGGCGCGGCGCGGGATCTGCGGCAGGAACGCGCGCAGCCAGCGCGCGAACTCGGCCGGCGCCAGCGCCCGCCGCATCAGGTCGGCCTCGGCCAGGCACGGCGACAGGAAATCCTGCCCCGACGGCTCGTACGCCAGCGGGCAGTCGCGGTCGCCGAGGTAGTAATCGCGGGTCCGCGCCAGCAGCGCCTCGCGCAGCGCGGTGTCGCCGCTGACCTGGGTCCAGTCCAGCGCCAGACCGAACGCGAACGCGGTCTGGCTGTGCTCGCCGACCCGGATCGGCCGGGTCAGCTTCGGCAGCCAGCGGCCCAGCCGCGCCGCCGCCTCGCGTTCCAACGGCTCCAGCGCTTGCGCCCACTGCCGGGCCTGCGGATCGTCCCAGCCGCGCAGCTGCGCGCCCAGTTGCAGCAGCCAGGCCAGGCCGTAAGGGCGCTCGAAGCCGTCGTCGCCGGTTCGGCGCAGGTAGGCCAGCTCGCCGGCGAGATGGGCCTGGGTCAGGTGCCGCGCCAGCGCCTGGCGCGCGCGCTGGGCGAAGGGTTCGGCCGGAAAGCGCTGGGCCAGCCGCGCCAGCAGCCAATGCCCGTGCACGGCCGAATGCCAGTCGAAGCAGCCGTAGAAGGCCGGGTACAGCTGCGACGGCGCGGCCGCGTCAGCGGCGCTGTCGAGGCGGTGGGCGATCTTGTTGGGGTATTCGCGGTCGATGCAGGCCAGCGCGAGTTCGGCGAAGTGGGCGGCGCGGGCGGCATCCAGCACGACCGGTTCGGGCGCCGCAGGCGCCGGCGCCGATGCGGCCGGTGTCGAGGTCGCAAGCGCGGGGTCGGTCGCGGAAGGTCCGGCCGAGAAGGATCCAACCGACGAAGATCGGGCCGGCACCGCCACCGCAGAGGCCTGCCCCGACGGCGCCGTCGTCTGCGCAGCAGGCGCCTGCGCCGCCGCCAAAACCAGCGCCAAGGCCGCACCCCAGCGCCGGGTCCGCACGCCGCGGCCCGTGTTCGCCCTGCCCTCGCTCATGCCGCGCCCCCGTTTGGCCGTGATCGTTGCCGCAGTCTACGGGCGGCGGCCGCGGCGCGCTGCGCCGGAATCATCCGTTATCATCGCCGTCCCTCACATTGCAACGCGTAAGGCGGCACGACATGACGGTGGTAAGCGTCGAACAGGCACTCGCAGGCAAGATCCCGGCGGGCGGCGAAGTCACGGTCCGCGGCTGGGTGCGTACCCGGCGCGACTCCAAGGCCGGGCTGAGCTTCGTCAATGTCAGCGACGGCTCCTGCTTCGCGCCGATCCAGGTGGTCGCGCCCAACTCGCTGGCCAATTACGACAGCGAGATCAAGCACCTCAGCACCGGCTGCTCGGTGATCGCCACCGGCACCCTGGTGGCGTCGCAGGGCCAGGGCCAGAGCTTCGAGATCCAGGCGTCCAAGGTCGAGGTGGTCGGCTGGGTCGAAGACCCGCTGACCTACCCGATGCAGCCCAAGCAGCACTCGCTGGAGTACCTGCGCGAGTTCGCCCACCTGCGTCCGCGCACCAACCTGTTCGGCGCGGTCGCGCGCATCCGCAACTCGCTGGCCCAGGCGGTGCACCGGTTCTTCCACGAGAACGGCTATTTCTGGATCAGCACCCCGATCATCACCACCTCCGACGCCGAAGGCGCCGGGCAGATGTTCCGGGTGTCGACCCTGGACATGGCCAACCTGCCGCGCGACAAGAGCGGCGCGGTGGATTTCTCGCGCGACTTCTTCGGCAAGGAAACCTTCCTGACCGTGTCGGGCCAGCTCAACGCCGAGGCCTACGCGCTGGCGATGAGCAAGGTCTACACCTTCGGCCCGACCTTCCGCGCCGAGAACAGCAACACCACCCGCCATCTGGCCGAGTTCTGGATGATCGAGCCGGAGGTCGCGTTCAACGACCTGGCCGCCAACGCCCAGCTGGCCGAGGATTTCCTCAAGTACCTGTTCCGCGCCGTGCTGGCCGAGCGCGCCGACGATCTGGCGTTCATCGCCGAACGGGTCGAGCCGGCCGCGGTCAAGCGCCTGGAAGCGTTCGTCAACGCGCCGTTCGAGCGCATCGACTACACCGATGCGATCTCGCTGCTGCAGAAGTCCGGCAAGAAGTTCGAGTTCCCGGTCGAATGGGGCCTTGACCTGCAGACCGAGCACGAGCGCTGGCTGACCGAGGAACACGTCGGCCGCCCGGTCGTGGTGACCAACTACCCCGAGCACTTCAAGGCCTTCTACATGCGCCTCAACGACGACGGCAAGACCGTCGCGGCGATGGACGTGCTGGCCCCGGGCATCGGCGAGATCATCGGCGGCAGCCAGCGCGAGGAACGCCTGGACGTGCTCGACGCGCGCATGGCCCAGTTCGGCCTGGACCCCGCGCACTACGGCTGGTACCGCGATTTCCGCCGCTACGGCACGGTGCCGCACGCGGGTTTCGGCCTCGGCTTCGAGCGCCTGGTGGTGTACGTGTGCGGGCTGAGCAACATCCGCGACGCCATCGCCTATCCGCGTGCGCCGGGCAGCGCGGAGTTCTGAGTACTTGCGGGCGCAGGCTTGCGCCCTTTGCCGTCGTTCCCGCGCAAGCGGGAACCCAGGGCTTCATCGCGACGCCGCGCTGAAGTCTCTGGATCCCCGCCTTCGCGGGGATGACGATTACGGATCGGCGCCGCGACCGGCGTGCGCACGCTCCATCGCAACCCCTACAAGAGGCAGCCGATGATCCTGTTCCTGGCCCTGACCTTCGTCGGCATCGCGGTCTCCTCCCTGTGCGCGTTCGCGATCTTCTGGCCGCTGGCGCTGGTGCACCTGCGCGACCGCCATCCGGCCCTGCGCGGCGAACTCGGCGAAGCCGCGTTCGTGGCGCCGGCGGCGTGGAGCTGGCTGCTGCGCCAGCGCTACCGCGTCGCCAGCGACCGCAACCTCGACGGACTGGCGACGCCGGCGCGGATCTCGCTGCTGATCACTTTCGCCGCACTGGCCTGCGCCGGGCTGTTGTGGCTGCTTTCCCTGCTGGTGCCCTGATGAGCGAACCCTACGAAAACGAACAATGGTGGCTGGCCACGCTCGGCCGCACCGCGATCTGGGCGCGCCTGCGCGTGCTCGAAGGCGGCACCGCGCAGGTGCTCGACAGCGACGGCAACACCCTGCCCTACGACAGCGAAGACACCGCGCGCGCGGCCTTGATGGACGCCGAGTTCGTCCAGTACGACGGCCTCGACGAGGACGACGCGGCCGCGCGCGGTTTCGCCCTGGCCGAGCTGACGCCGCCGCAGGCCGGCAGCGACGAAGCGCTGGCCGCGGCGATGGTGCAGAAGCTGCCGCCGCGCCACTGAGCCCTGCGCCATGTACCTGCCGCGCGCGTTCGACGAAACCGACCTGGCCGCGCTCGACCGCCTCGCCGCGGACGACGGCTTCGCCAGCCTGATCACCGTGCGCGACGGCGCGCCGGAAGTCAGCCACCTGCCGGTGCTGTATGCGCGCGACGGCGAGCGCATAGAATTGCGCGGCCACTGGGCGCGGCCGAATCCGCAGGCGCGCCACGCCGGTCCCGCGCTGGCGATCCTGCACGGCCCGCACGCCTACGTGTCGCCGGGCTGGTACCTCGACAAGGAGCCCGCCGCGCGCGTGCCGACCTGGAACTACGCGGTCGCGCACCTGCACGGCGAGTTGCGCACCTTCGACGATGAAGCCGCGCTGGCGGCGCTGGTCGACGAGCTCAGCGTGCGGCACGAAGCGCGGGTCGGCGGCGACTGGCGCTTCGAAAGCGAACGCGACGACCTGCGCCGGCAGTTGCGCGGCATCGTCGGCTTCCTTTTCCGGGTCGAGCGGATCGAGCTGAAGTTCAAGCTCAGCCAGAACCACCCGCTCGGCAACCGCGAGAGCGTCGCCGCGCACTTGCAGGCGCAGCCGCGCGAGCACAGCCGCGCGGTCGCTGCGCTGATGCGCGAGCGCATGGGCGCGGACGGCGCGCAAGACTGACCGCGGCCCGCGCCGCGGGCCGCCGCAACCACAGGAGCACGGCATGGATCTGGATCTGAGCGGCAAACACGCGCTGGTGTGCGGCGCGTCCGAAGGCATCGGCCGCGCCGCCGCGCGCGAGCTGGCGCTGCTGGGCTGCGATGTCACGGTGCTGGCGCGCCGGCCCGAGGCGCTGGCCGCCGTGGTCGCCGAACTGCCGCGCCAGGGCGCGCAGGCACACGGCTGGATCGCCGCCGACGTGTCCGAACACGCCGCGCTGTCGGCGCAGGTGCAGGCCCTGGCCGCGGGCAAGCCGGTGCAGATCCTGGTCAACAACACCGGCGGCCCGGCGGGCGGCCCGGCGCATGCGGCCGAGGACGCGGCTTACCTGGATGCGTTCAATCGCCACTTGCTGGCCAACCACACCCTGGTGCGCGCCGTGCTGCCGGGCATGCGCGCGGCGCAGTGGGGGCGCGTGATCAACGTGATCTCGACCTCGGTCAAGGAGCCCATCGTCGGGCTCGGCGTGTCCAACACCATCCGCGGCGCGGTCGCGAGCTGGGCCAAGACCTTGTCGCGCGAACTCGGCGCGGACGGCATCACCGTCAACAACGTGTTGCCGGGCTACACCCGCACCGCGCGGATCGAGCAGATCGTCGCCGACCGCGCGCGCACGAGCGGACAATCGTCCGAAGCGGTGATCGAGGCGATGCGCAAGACCGTGCCGGCCGCGCGTTTCGCCGAGCCGGCGGAAATCGCCGCGTGCATCGCGTTTCTGTGTTCGCCGGCGGCCGGTTACGTCAACGGCGTGAGTCTGGCGGTCGATGGCGGGCGGATGCAGTCGATCTGATTGCGCTATCCGCGGGCTAAGAATCCGAACCCGCGGCCGCGCCGCCGCGGCCCAGGCGCGAGCGCTCGAACCACCACAGCGCCGCGCACAGCGCCAGCCATGCCGCGAACCACGCCCACGGCGAACCGCGTTCGCCGCTGAGCCCGGCCGCGGGCGGTTGCGACGCTTCGGCCGAGCGCAGCGCCAATACGGCGGTCGCATCGCGCAGCTCGCGCGCGCGCAAGCCCGGCGCTTCGTCCGCGCCGCGCACGTAGAACGGCTGGCGTTGTTCGCCGCGTTCCAATACATGCCAGCCGGCGGCGACCGGCCAATAGCCGGCGCAAGCCTGCGGCCCCGCCGCGGGATCGACCCGCAACGCGGTGCGCGCACCGTCCGGCGCCGACACCCAGGTCTGCGCGCCCGCGCCGCACACGCTCGCCCGTTCGCCGGCGCGCGCGTCGCCGTCGATGCGCAAGCGCGCGACGTTGCGCGGCCGCGCCACCGCCGACAAGGCCTGGCTCCAAAGGCGCGCGTGCGCGTCGTCGCGGCCGGCCAGCACCAGCCGGAAGCTGTCGGCGAGCGCCCACAGCGCGATCCGCCCCTGCCCGGCCGCGCGCCACGCCGCGAACGCCTTGCCGTCGGCGTCCGCGCCCAACGCCTGCAAGGACGGCCCGTCCAAGGCCAAGCTGCGCCGGATCAAGCCCGGCAACGCCGGCGGCGCTTGTTCGCGCGAACGCGGCGCGTCGGCGCTGCCCGGGCCCAGGCGCGCGCGCAACGCCGCTTCGTCGGCGCGCTCGGGCGGCAGGCGCACGCTGGCGGTGTCGGCGCCCGCGCCGGGTTCCAGACCGAGTTCGCGCAGCTGCGCGCGCAGCCCCGCCGACAGCGGCCCGGTCGCGCGCAGCACCACGCCCAGGCCTGCGCGCAGCGCCGCGACCAGCGCGCTGCGTTGCGCCGGCGCCAGCGCGTCCCAGGCGCGTTCGTCGAGCACGACCGCGTCGAAGCCGGCCAGGGTCGGCGCATCGATGCGCAGCGGCGCGTCGCCGAGTTGCAGGCCGGCGCCGGCGGCGATCTGGGTGTGCAGCTTGAGCCCGGCGTCGCTGGCCCAGCGGCGCAGGTACTTGAACTCGGGTCCGGGCGCGCCGGCCAGCAACAGCACCCGCGCCGGCGTTTCGGCTTCGACCGACAGCGGCAGTTCGATCCGTTCCAGTTCGCGCTGCCGCGCATCGACCGCGCGCAGCGCGAAACCGGCGCGGCCGGCGACCCGCGCCACCGCCTGCAAGGCGAACGATCCGTCGGCGGTGATCGCGGCACGGTCGACCCGCTGCCCGGCCGGATCGAGCAATTCGACCGCGCCGCCGCCGGCGCCCTCGGCGCGGCCGTGAACGAAGAAGCTTTCGCCGGCGCCGATGCGCGCCGGCGTCCACGCGCCGACGAGGCCGCGCGGCAACGGCGCCGGCGCGAACTCGAGCGCGCGGCCGCGCACCGCGTCGCGATCGCGCGCGCTCAGCCCCGCGCCGACGACGCTGATGCGCTGGAGCTGCGGATAACGCCGCAACGCCGTGGCGAGATCGGGCACGCGTTCGCCGTCCAGGCCGGCCGGCGCTTCGGGCAGGCGCACGCGCACCTCGCCCGCGGCCTGGCGCCACGCTGAGTCGGTACTCGCGGCGGTCGCGACCACCAGCGTGCCCGCACGTCCCGGCAAGCGCGGCGGAAACAACGCGAAGTACAACAATGCGGCCAGCAACGGCTGCGCCAGCAACAATGCCGCCACGCGCCAGGAGCGCGAACGCGAACCCGCCTCGGCGCGACGCTGACGCCACACGGTGCGCGCCATCGCCAGCAACGCGGCGACGGCGAGCGCCGCGGCGACCGCGATCTCGAAATTCATCGCGCCTCCCGCGGCAAGCCGTCGAAGTAGCGGCGGTCGCGCGCATCGCCGGCGTCGCGCGCACGAACCGCGGCCGCGGGCGGCGCCAACAGCGGCCACAGCAGGCCGCGCAGGCGCGCGCGGCAGTCGCCGCAGTCGGGCCGGTCGCGCAGCGCCGCCAGCGCCGCGGCGAACGCCAGCGGGTCGGGCACGCGCTGCGCATTCGCGCCGAGCCAGCGCTCCAGCGCGGCGTAATCCGCCGGCTGCGACGGCGGCGCTTCCAGTTCGCGCCACAACCGCGCCGGCAGCGGGTCGGCCGCGCTCGCCGGCGCCAACGCGTCCTCGCGCCGCGCGATCCCTTCGCGGTCGCCGCCCAGGCGCCGGCTTTCGTCGATCGGCGGCAACTCCGGCCCGACCCGGGCCAGATAGATCCGGCTGGCCTGCTGCACCTGCTTGATGAAGCCCAGCGCCTTGTACGCGAACGGCAACGCCTGCTGCGGCTGGCCCTGGCGCAGATGCAGTTCGGATTGCCACATCTGGTCCAGCGCCGATTTCAGCAAGGCGCGAGTCTTCGGATCGAGCAAGGTCGCGGCCTCGGCGTGGTCGTGGGTGTGGCCGAATTCCTGCAGCACCGAACCGGATTCGCCGAAGGCCTGCTTGGCCGCCGGGGGCGCGCCGTGGTCGTGGTCGTGCCCGTCGGCGGGCGCCGCAGCGGTTTCGCCCTCGTGCGCCTCGTTCTTGTGCGCCTCGCCCTCGTGCGAATGATCGTCCTCGCTGTCGCTGGTCGGCAGCTTCGGCTCGCCCTCGGCCTCCTCGCCGAGGAACTGGCCGTAGCGCAGCCGCAGTAGGCGCTGGTCTACGCCGATCGCATCGGATTTCTTCACGAAGGTATCGCCGTCGAGCTTGCGCCGCTGCGCGATCAGCGCCTCGGCGTCGATGATGATCTGGCGCTGGCTGCGGAAGTACGCCGGCAGCACGGTCTTGACCATGCCTTCGATGCCGGTGGCCTCGCTGCCGGCATCGGCCGGCCAGCGCAGGATCAGGTTCGGGCTGGACGCGGTCTGCGGCTGCGGCGCGCGGTTGTCGGCGATGCTCAGCTGCACGATCAGGTCGTCGCCGACGGCGAAGCCGAGCGCGGCCAGGTCCAGCGCATGCACGAAGCGCTTGACGGTGGCGCTGCCGCTGCCGCGCAGCTCGATGCTGCGTTCGCGGAAAGTGATCTGCTCGCCGCTGCCCTGCGCCAGCACGATCCGCAGCCGCGCGTTGGCGGCGACGCCGTAGTCGTCGCTGGCCTCGAACGCCAGCGGCCAGCTTTTCTGACCGCGCGCGAGCAGGGTCAGGCCGCGCTCGGGTTGCAGCACGCGTACCTGCGGCGCGCGGTCGGGGACCACGTCGAGGCGATACAGCCGCCGCGTCTGCGCCAGCGGCGCGCCGGCCGCTACGATCCGGTACAGGCTCGATTTGCCCAGCGCGCGTTGCGCGCTCCATTCCTCGCCTTCGCGCCGCAGCGGCAGGCGTTCGCCGTCGTGGAACACCAGCGCCGCCTGCGCCGGTTGCGGTTCGAACCGCAGCCGCCAGCGCAGCGTCGCCGCTTCCGGCACGGGGCCTTCCAGGCTGGGTTCGTCGCGCGCGGGCAAGCCGGTGTAGGCCGGCGGCTGGATCCGCAGCGCCTGTGCGGTCAGGCGCGGCTGGCCCGGCGCGGCGGCGACCGGCGGCGCCGGCGAGAGCGCGGGTTCGGCCGACTCGCGCGCGGTCTGCGGCCACAGTGCGGCCGCTGCGGTCAGCGCCAGGGCAAGCGCCGCGCCAATCAGCTTGGGGCGCCACGGCTGCGGTTCGAGCAGATCGGTATCCGACCCGGCTTCGATCCTTCGTTCCAGTCGTTGGCGCTGCAAACGTTGCAAACCGCGCAGCCGGCCGGGAGCGGCGAACAACAGATCGGCGCTGTCGTCCATGTCGGGCCGCAGCGCGTTGAGCCGGCGCACCAGCCATTCGCGGTCCAATCGCGCGACGCCGCGCCAGACCCGCCACGCGACCGCGGCCAGGCCGCAGGCTGCGATCAGGCAGGCCGCGCCGACGCCGAGCCAGCGCGCACTCAATGCGAACAGCGGCACCAGCCAGACGCCCCAGACCAGCGCCAGATGAACCGCGCGGCCGCGGCGCGCCTGCGCCAGCCAGCGCTGGGTGCGTCGGATCGCGGTCATGGCGCCGCTCCGCGCCTGGACCGCGTCGCTAGCCAGCGTTCGAGCAAGAACAAGGCCGCGGCCAGCAAGGCCAGCCACGGCCGCAGATCCAGCGGCGGCGCGGCGAACGCGGGCGCGCCGCCGGCCGGCGCGTAATCGCGCGCCGCCACCCGCGCAGGCGACGGCGCTTGCGCTGCGAACAAGTCGCGCAACCCGGCGGCGAAGCCCGGCTGCGCCAACGCCGGCCAGGCGCGCGGCTCCACGGCGCTGGCGAAGCGCAACGCCTGCCCGCGCTCTACCCGCGCGCCGACGACGCGCACCGCGCCTTGCGCGTCGCGCCACAGCGGCGCGTCGAACTTCGCTTCGGGCCAGACCGCTTGCGCGTCGAGCAACACCCGGCCGCCGTGCGCGACCCAGTCGCGCACGGCCTGCGGCACCGGTCCCGGCGCCAGCCAGATCAGGGCGTGCGCATTCGGATCGAAGGCTCGTTCCAGCGGCGCCGAATCGACCGCCGCGCCGCGCTCGTCCCACGCCGCCACCGCGGCGCGCAGATACGCCGCCGCCTGCGCGCGCTGCGGCGCGTAGCGGATCGGCGGCGGCGCCAGCGCGGCCTCGCGCGCGGGCGGCGCATCGGCCGCGTCGTCGCCGTCGACGACGCGCCACTGCACCGGCCGCGACAAGCGCAAACGCGCGCCGTCGGCGCCGTCCAAGCGCGCCGGCACCGCCACGGTCAAGCCGACGCCCGGCGGCAAGGTCGCATCCAGCTCGCGCAATACGCTGGCCAGATCGGCGGGCACGATCGGCGCCGGCGACTCCAGGCCGGGAAAGCCCGGCGCCAGCCAGCGCCGTTCCAGTTTCGCGTTTTCCAGACCCGCGACGGCGCGCGCCGGCGGCAAGCCCGGCGCCACCGCCAGCCACGCGGTCTGCGACCGCGCGCCGAACAAAACCGGCTGCGCCAGCCACAGCGCCACCAGCGCCAACAGCAGCAGCCGCAGCAGCAGCAACAGCCATTCGTCGAAACGCAGCCGGCTGCGCGGGCGCGGCTTCTCGCGCAGCCAGCGCAGCGCGGCGAACACGGTCGGGCGCTGTTCGCTGCGCCGGGCCAGATGGATCAGCAGCGGCAGCGCCAGCGCCGCGAGCGCGGCCAAGGCCATCGGCAGCAGCAACGCCGCGCTCATGCGTCCCCCGCGGCGTCGCGGCCGCCGAACAAACGCCGCAGCGGCAGGTCGACCGGTTCGTCGAGCACGTGTTCGGCGTGGCGGATGCCGGCCGCGTCCAGGCGCGCGTCGACCGCGCGGCGCGCGGCGGCGAAGCGATCGAGGAATTCGCGCCGCAACCCATCGCCGTCGCCGAGCAGCTCCTCGCCGGTTTCCGGGTCGCGGAAGCGGTGGCCGCCGCGGAACGGGAAATCGCGCTCCTCGGCGGTCAGGATGCGCACGCTCAACACTTCGCGTCTGGCCGCGGCGAGGCGCTCGGCGACCGCCAACGCGGCTTCGTCGAAACCGTCGCCGAGCATCAGCACCAGGTCGCCGGCGCCGATGCGTTCCCACAGCGGCCGCAGCAGCGCGGCGTCCGGCCACGCGCCGCGCGCCTGCAAGCCGTGCAGTTCCAGCAGCAGCCGGTCGCGCTGGCGCGCGCCGGTCGCCGGCGCGATCAGGCGCAGGCCGTCCTCGCGCAGCACGATCGCGCCGAACCGGTCGTTCTGGCGCAGCGCCAGTTCGGCCACGCAGGCGGCGATGGCCTTGGCCGCGTCCAGGCGCGAATAGTCGGGGCGGGCGCCGTCGCGCTGGTCCATCGAGGCGCTGGCGTCGAGCAGCAGCCACGCCGCCAGCGGGCTTTCGCGCTCGGCTTCGCGGATGAAGAACCGGTCCGAGCGCGCGTACAGCTTCCAGTCGATCTGGCGCAGTTCGTCGCCGGGCTCGTAGGCGCGGTACTGGGCGAACTCGAGACCGGCGCCGCGGCTGCGGCTGCGGTGCGCGCCGATGCCGTGCGCGCCGACCGCGCGGCGCGACACGAGGTTGAGGCTGCGCAGGCGCGCGCGCACGTCGGCCGGAATCAAGTCGGCGAGCCTCAGGTCGCGCATGCGCCGCCCTCGCCTGCTGCCGCGCGGTTACCGCGGTTCATGCGGGTCAGCCCGGAAACGGCACGCCGCGCAGCAGCGCGGCGATCACATCGTCGGCGCTCTTGCCCTCGGCCTCGGCCGCGAACGACAGCAGCAGGCGGTGGCGCATCACCGGCGCGGCCAGCGCCGCCACGTCCTCGCGGGTCGCGGCGAAGCGGCCGTGTAGCAAAGCGCGCGCCTTGGCCGCGAGCGCCAGCGACTGGCCGGCGCGCGGGCCGGCGCCCCACTTCACCCATTGCCGCACCTCGCCGAGCGAATCGGCCGCGGGCCGGCTCGCGCGCACCAGCCGGGTCACCCAGCGCAGCACGTCCTCGCCCAGATGCACCTCGCGCACCTGCGCCTGCAACGCCAGCACCGCGTCGGCATCCATCACCTTGGGCACCTGCGCGCTGTGGCTGCCGGTGGTCTGCTGCAGGATGTCGTGTTCTTCCTGCTCGCTCGGATAGCCCACGCGGATATGCAGCAGGAAACGGTCCAGCTGCGCCTCCGGCAAGGGATAGGTGCCGGCCTGTTCCAGCGGATTCTGCGTCGCCAGCACGAAGAACGGCGCCGGCAGCGCGTGGGTGGTGCCGGCGTAGCTCACCGTGCGTTCCTGCATCGCCTCCAGCAGCGCCGCCTGGGTCTTGGGCGGGGTGCGGTTGAGCTCGTCGGCGAGCAGCAGGCTGGTGAAGATCGGCCCGGGCTGGAAACGGAAATGACGATGGCCGGTGCCGTGGTCCTCTTCCAGCAGCTCGGTGCCGAGGATGTCGCTGGGCATCAGGTCCGGGGTGAACTGGATGCGGCGGAACTGCAATTCCAGCGCCTGCCCGAGCGAGCGCACCAGCAGGGTCTTGCCCAATCCCGGCACGCCTTCGAGCAGGCAATGTCCACCTGCGAGCAAGCCGATCAGCAACTGCTCGACCACCTCGTCCTGTCCGACGATCGCTTGCGCGATGGCCGCGCGCAGTTGACCCAACTGCGCCAACTGCGCCTGAAGCCCCTCGTCGCCGTTCCTATCGCTGCTGCTCATGACCGCTCCCGAAACCACCCGTTTTCAACGATCCACCCAACGATTCCCAATTCCCGATTCCCGATTCCCAAGTCAAGAATTCAACGCGTACATGACGATATTGACCCCGAACTTGGTGTTGTCCTCGGCCAGGAACCGCTTGTTGCGCCAGTCGTAATCCCACTCGCAGCCGTAGTCCTTGTTGCTGTACAAGATGCCCAGCCGCCCGTCGATCTCGATGCCCTTGAGGTAATCGTGGACCAGGTCGTCGCCCCAGCCGTTGAGCTCGAAGCCGGTCGCCGGCGGGCCGTCGAAGACGAAGAAGCTGCGGTAGACCGGATGGTTCTTCGGCAGCTTCTTCAGCGCCTTGGCGCCGAAGATCTTGCCCATCTGCGCCTCGAACGACTTGGCGAACAAGCCGTCGATGTCGTGGTTGCAGTCGTCGACGAAGACGAAGCCGCCGTTGCGCACGTAGCGCTCGAAGTTGCGCCGTTCGTCGGGGTTGAACTCGACCAGCTTGTGCCCGGCCAGATAGCAGAACGGCGCCGCCAGCATCTTCGGATCGGCCAGCGCCAGCACGTGCTCCTTCGGGTCCACGCGCAGGTTGGTGTAGTCGATCAGCGAGGTGATCAGGTTGGCCGGCATGCGCTGGTCCACGTCCCAGTCGCCGGAGTCGTACTTGAGCCGGGTGAACCAGAAATCGTAGTCGGCCGCCGCGCGCGCCAGCGGCACCCGCGCGGCCAGCGCGCCGGCCGCGGCGCCGAGCATCAGCCGCAGGAACTGCGCGCGGTTCACCGCGAAGCCGCCGCGCCGCGCATCGGCTACAGCGCCCGCGCGGTGTTGATGACGTTGACGCCGTCGAAACGCGCGGTGGCGGCGCCGTGCGACACCGCCGAGACCTGGCTCGGCTGGCCCTTGCCGTCGAAGAACGAGCCGCCGAGGCGGAAATCGCGCTCGTCGCAGATCGCCGAGCACGAGGCCCAGAACTCCGGCGTGCGGATCTGGTAGGCCGCATCCTCGATGAGCCCCGCGACCTGCCCGTTCTTGATCTCGAAGAACAGCTGCCCGCCGAACTGGGCGTTGTAGCGCTGCTGGTCGATCGAATACGAACCGCGCCCGTGGATGTACAGCCCGCGCTCCACGCCCTTGACCATCTCGGCGACGCTGAGCTTGTCCTGGCCGGGCCGCAGCGACACGTTCGGCATGCGCTGGAACTGCACGCTCGACCACGAATCGGCGTAGCTGCAACCGTGCGATTGCTTGTGCCCGAGGATATGCGCCTCGTCGCGGGTGGCCTGATAGTCGACCAGCACGCCGTCGCGGATCAGGTCCCACTCGCGCGTCTTGACCCCTTCGTCGTCGTAACCGACCGCGCCGAGGCTGCCCGGACGGGTCTTGTCGGCGACGAAGTTGACCCGCTCGCTGCCGTACTTGAAGCCGGCATCGCGCTTGTCGAGCGTGGCGAAGCTGGTGCCGGCGAAATTGGCTTCGTAACCGAGCACGCGGTCGAGTTCGAGCGGATGGCCGACGTTCTCGTGGATGGTCAGGAACAGATTGGACGGATCGATCACCAGATCGTACTTGCCCGGCTTCACCGACGGCGCCTTGAGCTTGGCGCGGGCGTGGCGCGCGGCGGCGACGGCATCTTCGAGCACGTCGTAGCTGCGGCCGTAGCCGGTCAGCCCGCCGGGCAGCGCGAACTTGCCGGCCGGATCCGCGTCCAGGTACTCGTAGCCCATGCCCATCGGCGCCGACAGGCCGTCGCGGCTGCGGAACTTGCCGCTGGCCTTGTCGACCGCGGTCGCGGTCAGCGGCAGCCAGATCCGGTGCACGTCCTGGTCGATGTAGCTGCCGTCGGTGGAGGCGAAGTACTTTTGTTCGTTGATCGCGAACAGGTTGGACTGGACGAAGTCGGCGCCGTTCTTGAGCGCGGCGGCGTTGACCGACAGCAACAGCTCGACCTTGTCCTTGACCGGCACGGCCAGCGCGTTCTTGCGCACCGGCGTGGCCCAGCGCACTTCGCCGACGCCCTGCACCGGCGCCAGTTCGACCTTGCGCGTCTGCACCCCCGCGTTGGCGCGGGCGATGGCCAAGGCCTGCTTCGTCGCGGCAACCACCGCATCGGGCGTCATCTGCGAGGTCGCGGCGAAACCCCAGGCGCCGTCGCGCAGCACGCGCACGCCGACCCCGACCGATTCGGCGTTGACGATGTTGCGCACCTGCGCCTCGCGGGTCAGCACCGACTGGCGCAGGTAACGGCCCACGCGCACGTCGCAGTACTGCGCGCCGCCGTCGCGCGCGGCGCCCAGCGCGGTGTCGGCCAGGCGCTTGCGCAGCGCCGGGTCGGCCGGTTCCAGCAGGGCTTCGGCGGCGACGCTGCGGCCGAAGGGAAGCATCAGCGCGGCCAGGCCGAGGCCGGCGGAACCGAGGAAATCGCGTCGTTGCACGGCGGGCGGCCTCTTGCGGGTAATGCGTTCGGGTGTTGCGTACGGCCAGGCGTCCGGCGCGCGCGGCGCGCCGGACGCGCGCGGCTCAGACCGCGTCGGACAGCGAGGTGAAGGTGAAATCGCGCAGCTTCATCGGCGGGATCATCATCGCCAGGGTCGATTCGTCGCCGGCCACGCGCACCGGCCGGCCGAGTTCCTCGATGTTGTTGAGCATGATCACCGGCGATTCGTTGAAGCGGAAGTTCTTGACCGGATGCTTGATCTGCCCGTTCTCGATGTAGAAGGTGCCGTCGCGGGTCAGGCCGGTCAGCAGCACGGTCTGCGGATCGACCATGCGGATGTACCAGGTGCGGGTCACCAGGATGCCCTTCTGGGTGCCCTTGACGAGTTCGGCGGTGGTCTTGTCGCCGCCGGCCATGATCAGGTTGCCCGGCGCGCCGACCGCGCGCTTGCCCTGCTTCTGCGCCCAGTAGCGCGAATAGTTCAGCGCCACCACCTTGCCGTTCTCGACGATCGGCATCTTCTCGCGCGGCAGGCCTTCGGCGTCCCACGGCATCACCGGCGCGCGCGGGTCCCAGGGATCGGCGCTGAAGTTCACGCGCGGGTCGTAGACCTGCTCGCCGAGCTTGTTGCCGCCGCCCTTCCTGGACAGGAAGCTGCGGCCTTCGTCGGCCTGGCGCGCGTCGAAGAAGTTCATCATGAACGAGATCAGCCCGGCGGCCGCATGCGGCTCCAGGATCACCGTGTACTTGCCCGGCTCCAGCGCCTTGGCCTCGGCCGATTCGGTGGCCTTGCGCATCGCGATGCGCACGTCGGCGTCGGTCTTGAACGAACTGGCGTCGGTCAGGTCGCGGCCGACCCAGCCCGAACCGCGGCCGTCGTCGGTGCGCACGGTGCAGGTGTAGTCGAACTTGGTCGCGGTCTGGTAGCCGAAGTTGCCCTTGCTGTTGGCGAAGGCGACGAAGCTCTGGCCGTCTTCGAGGAAGCCGGCGGCGGTGAGCTTGGACTCGCGGCACGGCGCGATCGAATCGGCGGCGACCTTGGCCCGGTAGGCCGGGTCGATCGCCGCGGTCGCGGCGGCGAAGGTCGGACTGGCCTTGTAGGTCTGCTTGTCGATGATCGGCATGAACTCCGGGTTTTCCGGCGCCAGCTTGGCCAGGTCCTCGGCGCGGCGCACCACGCGTTCGAGCGCGGCGTCGTCGAACTCGTTGATCGTGGCCACGCCGACGCGCTTGCCGAACGACACCTGCACCGCCAGGCTGACGTCGCTGACCACGCCGCTGGTGGAGATGTTGTTGAGGGCGAAACGGATGTTGCCGTCGATCGAGCCGGTCAGCCGCGCGCTGGTCTCCTCGGCCTTCGACAACGCAATGACCTTGTCCAGGATCGCCTTGGACTGGGCTTCGGTGAAGATGCTCATAGTGTTCTCCTGCCCCGGTCAGCCGAGCTTGCGGGCGGTGTTGATGACGTTGACGCCGTTGAACCGCGCCGTGCTGGAACCGTGCGAGACCGCCGAGACCTGCCCCGGCTGGCCCTTGCCGTCGAAGAACGAGCCGCCGAGGCGGTAGTCCTTGTCGTCGCAGATCGCCGCGCACGAGTTCCAGAACTCAGGCGTGCGGATCTGGTAGGCCACGTCCTCGAGCATGCCGGTGACCTTGCCGTTCTTGATCTCATAGAACACCTGGCCGCCGAACTGAGCGTTGTAGCGCTGCTGGTCGATCGAGAACGAACCGTCGCCGACGATGTAGATGCCGTTCTCCACGTCCTTGACCAGGTCGGCGACGCTGAGCTTGGCCTTGCCGGGCGCCAGCGACACGTTGGCCATGCGCTGGAACTGCACGCTCGACCACGAGTCGGCGTAGCAGCAACCGTCGGATTCGGTCTTGCCGAGGATGTGGGCCTGGTCGCGGATGGTCTGGTAATCGACCAGCACGCCGTTCTTGATCAGGTCCCAGCGCTTGGTCTTGACGCCTTCATCGTCGTAACCGACCGCGCCGAGGCTGCCGACCTGGGTCTTGTCGGCGAACACGTTGACCTGGTCGCTGCCGTACTTGAACGCGTTCTCGCGCTTGTCCAGGGTCGCGAAGCTGGTGCCGGCGTAGTTGGCCTCGTAGCCGAGCACGCGGTCGAGCTCGAGCGGGTGGCCGATGGATTCGTGGATCGTCAGCCAGGTGTGCGAAGGGTCGAGCACCAGGTCGTACTTGCCGGGCTTGACCGAGGTCGCGGTGAGCTTCTGCTGCGCGTGCCTGGCCGCGGCGACGGCGTCCTCGCGCATGTCGTAGGAATCGCCGTAGACGGTGACGCCGCACGGCAGCACGGTCTTGCCCGAGGCGGCGCCGTCGAGGTACTCGTAGCCCATGCCGCGCGGCGAGGACAGGCCCTGGCGGGTGCGGAACTTGCCGCTGGCCTTGTCGATCGCGGTGATCGTCATCGGCGCCCAGATCCGGTGCACGTCCTGGTCGATGTAGCTGCCGTCGGTGGAGGCGAAGTACTTCTGCTCGTTGACCAGGAACAGCATCGAGTTGACGAAACTGGCGCCGGCGCCGAGCGCCGCGGCGTTGACGCCGAGCAGCAGTTCGGCCTTGTCCTTGATCGGCACTTCCATCGAGTTCTTGCGGATCGGCGTCTTCCAGCTGACCTCGCCCACGCCCGGCGCCTTGGCCAGCTGGACCTTGGCGGTGATGACGCGGGCGTTGGCGCGGGCGATCGCCGCGGCCTGCTGCGCGGCCTGCGCGGCGCCGTCGGTGCCGAGCTGGTTGGTCGCGGCGAAGCCCCAGGCGCCGTCGACCAGCACGCGGATGCCGATGCCGGTGGATTCGGAATTCACCACGTTCTGGACCTTGTCCTCGCGGGTGATGACGAACTGGCGCAGGTAACGGCCGATGCGCACGTCGCAGTAGCTCGCGCCGGCGGCGCGCGCGGCGGTCAGGGCCGCGTCGGCCCAGGCTTTTTTCTTGGCTACGTCCAGCGGCGCCAACAGGTCTTCGGCGGCGATGACGTTGCCGAAGGGAATCATCAGGCCGGCGATGCCGAGCCCCGACATGCTGAGGAAGTTGCGTCTGTCCACGTGATCGTTCCGCCCTGAATGGCCCCGCGCAGACACGCCGGGCAATGAGTGAATGAACCCCGCCGGAATGTGCGCAGCGTCGAACTAATGCGTCAAGTGCGCAAAGCACGTGCCCGTAGCCGCCTGCGTCGCGTTTTGCCGGGATTTCGCCGAACGTGCAGGCGATTTCGCGCGTTCTGGCTTGCGCGCATGACTAATGACCTAGACGCGGATCGCGCAGGCAGATTCGGCAAACTTCGCCGCATCCCGGGGCGGTGGCGCGGTGCGGCTGCGGGCCGGAGGGCGTCGGGACTGAAATCCCTGCGACCCACGCGATCGACGGTCCTTGCCCGCGTGGCGCGATGGCAGCAGCGGTCTCGGTCCCGACGCTGCGCGACCCGGCGCGACCGTCCTCCCAGCGGTTCTGCGAAACCCGCCGCGGCCGCGCCGGCCGCGCTATGGGCGCCACCGGGCCCACGCGTTAAGCTGGCGCCATGAACAAGTATCGGCACTGGATCGACGGGGCGCCGCGCGATGCGGCCGACGGCCGCTGGCTGGACGTATTCGATCCCGCCAATGCGCAAGCGTATGCGCAGGTCGCCGCCGGCGGCGCGGCCGAGGTCGAGGCCGCGGTGGCCGCGGCGCAGACCGCGTTCCCGGCCTGGTCGGCGCTGGCCCACAGCGAACGAGCGCAGTGGTTAGAACGCCTGGCCGCGTCGCTGGAGGCGCGCAACGAGGACTTCGCCCGCGCCGAATCGCGCGACGGCGGCAAGCCGATCAAGCTGGCGCGCGAGGCCGAAATTCCGCGCGCGGTGTCGAACCTGCGCTTCTACGCCCAGGCCGCGACCCAGTTCGCCAGCGAATCCCACCACGGCCAGGCCGGGCTCAACTACACCCTGCGCCAGCCGCTGGGGCCGGTCGCGGCGATCTCGCCGTGGAACCTGCCGCTGTATCTGTTCACCTGGAAGATCGCGCCGGCGTTGGCGGCGGGCAACACCGTGGTCGCGAAACCGTCGGAGGTGACTCCGGCTACGGCGAGCCTGTTGGGCGAGTTGTGCGCCGAAATCGGATTCCCGCCGGGCGTGCTGAACATCGTCCACGGGCTGGGGCCCGACGTCGGCGCGCCGCTGGTCGCGCACCCGTCGATCCGCGCGGTGTCGTTCACCGGCAGCACCGCGGTCGGCCGCCAGATCGCCGCGACCTGCGCGCCGCTGCTGCGCAAGGTCTCGCTCGAGCTCGGCGGCAAGAACCCGACCCTGATCTTCGCCGACAGCGACTGGCGCGCGAACCTCGATACGCTGGTGCGCTCGGCGTTCCAGAACTCCGGCCAGATCTGCCTGTGCGGCTCGCGCATCCTGATCGAGCGTTCGATCTATGCCGACGTGCGCGAGGCGCTGGTCGAACGCGCCGGCGCGCTGCGCGTCGGCGAACCCGACGACGAAACCACCGCGCTCGGCCCGCTGGTGTCGCAGGCGCACTTCGACAAAGTCACCGCAGCGCTGGAGCGCGCCCGCACCGAAGGCGGCCGCGTGCTGTGCGGCGGCGCCGCGCTGCAGCGGCCGGGCTGGTACGTGGCGCCGACCCTGATCGAAGGCCTCGGCCCGGACTGCGCGAGCAACCGTGAGGAAATCTTCGGCCCGGTCGCGACCCTGCAGCCCTTCGACGACGACACCCACGCGCTGGCCCTGGCCAACGCCAGCGACTACGGCCTCAGCGCCAGCCTGTGGACGCGCGACCTCGGCCGCGCGCATCGGCTGGCCGCGCGCCTCAACGTCGGCATGGTCTGGATCAACACCTGGCTGCAACGCGACCTGCGCACGCCGTTCGGCGGCGCCGGCGCGTCCGGCCTCGGCCGCGAAGGCGGCGTCGAGGCTTTGCGTTTCTTTACCGAGGCCAAGAACGTCGGCCTCCATCTCGGATGACTTGCATGATCACGCTTTCCCCCTCGCCCGCCCTCCCGCTTGCGCACGCGCAGGTCCGCGCATGAGCCCGCTGGACGATCTGCTCGAACGCAACCGCGCGTGGTCCGAAAGGATCAACGCCGAAGACCCGGACTTCTTCGCCCGCCTGTCCAAGCAGCAGGCGCCCGAATACCTGTGGATCGGCTGCTCCGACTCGCGCGTGCCGGCCAACCAGATCATCGACATGGCCCCGGGCGAGGTGTTCGTCCACCGCAACATCGCCAACGTGGTCGTGCACACCGACCTCAACTGCCTGTCGGTGATCCAGTACGCGGTCGACGTGCTCAAGGTCAAGCACATCCTGGTGGTCGGCCACTACGGCTGTGGCGGCGTGCACGCGGCGCTGCACGGCACCCGCGTCGGCCTCGCCGACAACTGGCTGCGCCACGTCAGCGACGTCGCCGACAAGCATTCCGAGTGCATGCACCACGCCCACGAGAGCGAACGCCACGACCGCCTGTGCGAGCTCAACGCGATCGAACAGGTGCAGAACGTGTGCATGACCACGATCGTGCGCGACGCCTGGGCGCGCAACCAGACGCTCAGCGTGCACGGCTGGGTCTACAGCCTGCGCAACGGCCGCGTCCACGACACCGGCATGAACGTGCACTCGTTCCAGTCGCTGCAACCGGCCTACGAGCGCGCGCTGGCGCGCGTGCACGCCACCCACGGCGGTTCGCCGCGATGAACGATTCGGTCCGCACCGGCAACGCGCCCAAACCCGTCGGGCTGTATCCGCATGCGCGCCGGGTCGGCGAGCTGCTGTTCCTGTCGGGGGTCGGCCCGCGCGACGCGTCCAGCAATGCGGTGCCTGGAAACGTCCACGACGCACAAGGACGATTGATCGCCTACGATATCGAGTTGCAAACGCGCTCGGTGTTCGCCAATGTGCGCGCTGTGCTCGAAGCCAGCGGCGCGGCCTGGGACGATTTGGTCGACGTGACCGTCTACCTGACCGACATGGCCCGCGACTTCGCCGCCTACAACGCGTTGTGGGCGGAGTACTTCCCCGACATCGACCGCGCACCGTGCCGGACCACGCTCGGCATCGTCGCGCTGCCGACGCCGATCGCGATCGAACTCAAATGCGTCGCACGGTTGCGCGGCGCAGAAACGGAGTAAGGCCATGCTGCCCGGACCGCTGAACCTGCAAGCCTGGATCGAAGAACATCGCCACTTGCTGAAGCCGCCGGTCGGCAACAAGACCGTCTACGTCGGCGATTTCATCGTCATGGTGGTCGGCGGCCCGAACCAGCGCACCGACTACCACTGGGACGAAGGCCCGGAGTGGTTCTACCAGCTCGAAGGCGAGATGGTGCTGCGCATCCAGGAAGACGGCGCAGTGCGCGACATCCCGATCCGCGCCGGCGAAATCTTCCTGCTGCCCGCGCGCGTGCCGCATTCGCCGCAGCGCCTGCCCGACTCGGTCGGGCTGGTGATCGAGCGCAAGCGCCTGGAGCACGAGGACGACGGCCTGATGTGGTTCTGCGAACGTTGCAACCACAAGCTGTACGAGGAGTTCTTCAAGCTGCGCAACATCGAGACCGACTTCCCGCCGGTATTCGAACGCTTCTACTCCTCGCGCGAGCACCGCAGCTGCAAACAGTGCGGCCACCTGAACCCGGCGCCGGCGCGCTACGCGATGCCCGACACCTGAGGCGCCGATGCTCAAGATCGACACCCACGCCCATTACCTGCCGCGCGACTGGCCGGACCTGGCGCGCAAGTACGGCGACGACCGCTTTCCGGTGATCCACCACACCGACGACGGGCGCCACCGCATCTACAAGGACGGCAAGTTCTTCCGCGAAATCTGGTCGAAGACCTGGGACGCGCAGGAGCGCATCGACGACTACGCGCGGTTCGGCGTGCAGGTGCAGGTCATCAGCACCGTGCCGGTGATGTTCAGCTACTGGGCCAAGGCCAATCAGGCGCTGGAGCTGCATCAGGCGCTCAACGACCACATGGCCCAGACCTGCCGCGACTTTCCGCGCCACTACGCCGGCATCGGCACGGTGCCGCTGCAATCGCCGCGGCTGGCGGTGCAGGAACTGGAACGCTGCATGGACCAGCTCGGCCTGCAGGGCGTGCAGATCGGCAGCCACATCGGCGACTGGAACCTCGACGCGCCGGAGCTGTTCGAATTCTTCCAGGCCGCCAGCGAACTCGGCGCGGCGATCCTGGTGCATCCCTGGGACATGATGGGAACGCCGAGCATGCCCAAGTACTGGCTGCCGTGGCTGGTCGGCATGCCGGCCGAGCAATCGCGCGCGGCCTGCTGCCTGGTGTTCGGCGGCGTGCTGGAGCGGCTGCCGAAGCTGAAGATCTGCATGGCCCACGGCGGCGGCAGTTTCCCCTACACCATCGGCCGGATCGAGCACGGCTTCAACATGCGGCCGGACCTGGTCGCCACCGACAATCCGCGCAATCCGCGCGATTACCTGTCGCAGCTGTACTTCGATTCGTGGGTCGCCGATCCGCGCGCGCTGCGTTACCTGCTCGACACCTGCGGCGTGTCGCGGGTGATGCTCGGCACCGACTATCCGTTCCCGCTCGGCGAGCAGACGCCCGGCGCCGGCATCGCCTCGCTGGCGCTGCCGCCGGCCGAGCAGGCGCGGCTGTACCACGGCACCGCGCTGGAATGGCTGGGCCTGCCGTTGTCGCGGTTCGCATGACTGCGGCCGTGCAGGACGTTCCGCCGCCGGAGCCGCAGCCGTCGCTCGCGACCTTGCGCGAGGAGCTCAGCGATTGGGCCGAGCGCGTCGCCGACCGCGGCGACAAGGCCATCGACGCCTATCTGGACCAGCGCGACCGCGAGCCGTTCGACGGCCAATGGGCCCGCGCCGACGCCGCGCTGCAAAGCCACAAGCGCGGCGCGGACCCGCAGCGCGTGCAACGGGCCCAGGCCGAATCCGCGCAATTGCGCCAGGCGGTGTTCGTCGCGGCGATGCAGGCCAGCGGCCATGCCGAACTGGCCGCGTATCTGGCCGACGACGCCGCGCTGATCTACGAAAGCCGGGTCCTGCAACTGCATTCGGACTGGATCGAAACGCTGCACCGCAGCTACCGCTCCGCCCTTCCCTCGCCGCAGCCGCCGCCGTGAGCGTGGAACCGCTCAGCGCCGCCGCAACGCCCTCTTACCAACCGCTCGACGTCCCGACCTCATGACCGATCCGTACAACCTCGCGCACGCCGCCGCGCTCGACGCCGCCGATCCGCTGCCGACCCTGCGCCACGAGTTCCTGATTCCGCGCCACGGCGACGCCGAGCAGGCCTACTTCGTCGGCAACTCGCTCGGCCTGCAGCCGCGCGGCGCGCGCGCGCACGTCGACGAAGCGATGGACAAATGGGCGACCGAGGCGGTGGAAGGCCATTTCACCGGGCAGGCGCAGTGGATGAGCTATCACGAGCTGGTGCGCGAGCCGCTGGCGCGGCTGGTCGGCGCGCTGCCGCACGAGGTCGTGGCGATGAATTCGCTGACCGCCAACCTGCACTTCATGCTGGTCAGCTTCTACCGGCCCACGCGCGAGCGGCCGGCGATCCTGATGGAAGCCGGCGCGTTCCCGTCCGACCGTTACGCGCTGGCCTCGCAGGTCCACTTCCACGGCTTCGACCCGGACGTGGATCTGATCGAACTGGAACCTGAGGGCCCCGGCGGGCTGTTTTCGATGGAGCAGATCGAACGCGCCATCGCCGAACACGGCCCGCGCCTGGCGCTGGTGCTGTGGCCGGGCGTGCAGTACCGCACCGGGCAGGCCTTCGACCTCGGGCGCATCGCCGCGCTGGCGCACGCGCAAGGCGCACTGTGCGGCTTCGACCTCGCCCACGGCGTCGGCAACCTGGAACTGAACCTGCACGACAGCGGCGCCGATTTCGCGGTGTGGTGCCACTACAAATACCTCAACTCCGGCCCCGGCGCGGTCGCCGGCTGCTTCGTCCACGAGCGCCACGCACGCACCGACCGGCCGCGCTTCGCCGGCTGGTGGGGCCACGAGAGCGCCACCCGCTTCCGCATGGGTCCCGAGTTCGTGCCCACGCCCGGCGCCGACGGCTGGCAGCTCAGCAACCCGCCGATCCTCGGCCTGGCCCCGCTGCGCGCGTCGCTGGCGTTGTTCGACCGCGTCGGCCTGCCGGCGTTGTGCGGCAAATCGCGGCGCCTGACCGGTTACCTGGAGTCGGCGATCCGTGCGCGGCTGCACGAGACCCTGGACATCCTGACCCCGGCAGACCCGGCCCAGCGCGGCTGCCAGCTGTCGCTGCGGGTGATCGGCGGCCGCGGCCTGACCGGCCGCGCGGCCGGCCGCGCCCTGTTCGAAGACCTCGCCGCGCGCGGCGTGCTCGGCGACTGGCGCGAACCCGACGTGATCCGGATTTCGCCGGCGCCGCTGTACAACACGCATGGCGATATCGTGCGGTTCGTCGAGGCGGTGGAGGCGTGGCGGGACGGGTGAGGCTTGCCGGTTGGGGCCGAGCGCCGCGATCCTCCTTACCATCATTCCCGCGAACGCGGGAATCCAGAGTAGAGGTTGCAGTGACCCGATCCCCCGCCGTTTATCTTCTCGCCAGCGCGAAACGCGGGACTTTGTACATCGGCGTCACCTCGAACCCGATCCAGCGCATATGGCAACATCGCGAACACTTGGCTCAGGGTTTCACTGATCGTTACGACGTGACCCGGCTGGTCTGGTACGAACTGCACGAAACGATGGAAAGCGCGATCCTGAGAGAGAAACGCATCAAAAAATGGAAGCGCGATTGGAAGATCGAACTGATCGAGGCAACGAATCCGGAGTGGCGGGATTTATGGCAAGACATCGCAACCACCGGCTGAAGTCTCTGGATCCCCGCGTTCGCGGGAATGACGTTCGGGGGGCTGCGCGCTCTCCGGAATTTTCGCTGCAGATCGCAGGACACCGGTTTTGAACACTTCGCCTCCCCAACACATCACCATCATCGGCGCCGGCCTCGCCGGCGCCCTGCTCGCGACCCTGCTCGCCCGCCAGGGCTGGCAGGTCGACGTGTACGAGAAACGCGGCGACCCGCGCCTGAAGGGCTACCAGGGCGGGCGTTCGATCAATCTCGCCCTGGCCGAGCGCGGCCGCCACGCGTTGCGCCTGGCCGGCGCCGACGAGGCGGTGATGGCGCAGGCGGTGATGATGCGCGGACGCATGGTCCACTTCCTCGACGGCCGCAGCGACCTGCAACGCTACGGCCGCGACGACAGCGAAGTGATCTGGTCGGTGCACCGCGGCGAGTTGAACCTGATCCTGCTGCAGATCGCCGAACGGGCCGGCGCCCGCCTGCACTTCCACCGCGGCCTGGCCGAGGTCGACTTCGACGCGCGCATCGCCCGCTTCGACGACGACCGCGACGGCAGCCGCCACGAAACCGCGTTCGACAGCCTGGTCGGCGCCGACGGCGCCGGCTCGGCGCTGCGCGCGGCGATGGGCCGGGTCGCCGACCTGGGCGAACGCACCGAATTCCTCGGCCATTCCTACAAGGAACTGGAAATCCCGCCGGCGCCCGACGGCGGTTTCAGCATCGAGCCCAACGCCCTGCACATCTGGCCACGCGGGCGCTACATGTGTATCGCTCTGCCGAACGACGAGCGCACCTTCACCGTCACCTTGTTCCTGCCGAACCAGGGCGATCCGAGCTTCGAGACCGTGCGCGACGGCAGCGACGCGCGCGCGCTGTTCGAACGCGATTTCGCCGATGCGTTGCCGCTGATTCCCGAACTGGAACGCGATTTCGAACGCAACCCGGCCGGCCTGCTCGCCACCTTGTACCTGGAGCGCTGGCAGCTCGACGACCGCGCCGTGCTGCTCGGCGACGCCGCGCACGCGATGGTGCCGTTCCACGGCCAGGGCATGAACTGCGCGTTCGAGGACTGCGTGGCGCTGGCCGAGCGCCTGCTCGCCGGCGGCGACCGCAACGCGGCGTTCGCCGCGTTCCAGCGCCAGCGCCTGCCGAGCGCGCGTGCGATCCAGGCGATGGCGCTGGAAAACTACCTGGAAATGCGCGACCGCGTCGACGACGACGATTACCTTTTGCAACGCGCGCTGGAACGCGAGCTGGCCCAGCGCCATCCCGAGCGCTTCATGCCGCGCTACGCGATGGTGACTTTCCACCGCATGCCGTACGAGGTCGCGTTCGAACGCGGCCAGCGCCAGCGCGAGCTGCTGGTCGAACTGACCCGCGGCCACGAGTCGCTCGACAGCCTGGATTGGGACGCGGTCGACGCGGCGGTGCGCGCGCGCCTGAGCCCGTTGCCGACGGACGCCTGACATGCCGGCGAGCTTTCTGTTCTACGACCTGGAGACCTTCGGTGCCGACCCGCGCACCACCCGCATCGCCCAGTTCGCGGCGATGCGCACCGACGCCGAGCTCAACGAGGTCGAAGCGCCGATCAGCGTGTTCGTCAAGCCCGCCAACGACCTGCTGCCGTCGCCGATGGCGACATTGATCACCGGCATCGCGCCGCAGGACGCGCTGCGCGACGGCGTCAGCGAAGCCGAAATCTTCGCCCTGATCTTCGAGGAAATGGCCCGGCCGGAAACCTGCACCGCCGGCTACAACTCGCTGCGCTTCGACGACGAGTTCGTGCGCTACGGTTTGTTCCGCAATTTCTACGACGCCTACGAACGCGAGTGGCGCAACGGCAATTCGCGCTGGGACCTGCTCGACGTGTTGCGGCTGGCGCGCGCGCTGCGCCCGGACGGCGTGGTCTGGCCGCAGCGCGAGGACGGCTTCACCTCGTTCAAGCTCGAACACCTGGCCACCGCCAACGAGGTGCGCGTCGGCGACGCGCACGAGGCGCTGTCGGACGTGCGCGCGCTGATCGGCATCGCGCGCAAGTTCAAGCGCGCCCAGCCGCGCCTGTGGGAGTACGCGCTGCGCCTGCGCGACAAGCGCTTCGCCGCCAGCCTGATCGATCCGATCGCGATGCAGCCGGCGCTGCACGTGTCCTCGCGCTACCCGGCCGCGCGCCTGTGCGCGGCGCCGGTGATTCCGCTGGCGCGGCATCCGCGCATCGACAGCCGCATCGTCGTGTTCGACCTGGAACAGGACCCGCAGGCGCTGCTGACGATGGCCCCGGACGAGATTGCCGACCGCCTGTACACGCCGGCCGCCGACCTGCCCGAGGGCGAGGAACGCGTCGCGCTGAAGGAAGTGCACCTCAACCGCTGCCCCGCGCTGATCGCCTGGAACCACCTGCGTCCGGACGATTTCGAGCGCCTCGGCATCGACCCGGTGCGCGCGGAGAATCGCGCCGCGCAACTGCGCGAAGCCGGTCCGGAACTGGTCGAGAAAGTGCGCCGGGTCTACGCCAACGACGCCGCGCGCGCGCCGTCGGACGCCGACGCCTCGCTCTACGACGCCTTCATCGGCGACGGCGACAAGCGCCTGTTCCGCACCGTGCGCGCCACCGCGCCCGAGGAACTGGCGCAGACCGCGTTCGATTTCCGCGACGCGCGCCTGCCCGAACTCCTGTTCCGCTACCGCGCGCGCAACTGGCCGCAAACGCTGAGCGCGGACGAGCGCGAGCGTTGGGATCAATACCGCCGCCACCGCCTGGACGGCGAATCGGGCCTGTCCGAATACAGCTTTGCGCGTTTTGCCGAGGAACTGCGCCAGGTGCGCGCGGCGGCCGGCGAGGACGGCGCCAAGCAGGCGCTGCTGGACCGGCTCGAGGATTGGGGCCGCGGTTTGTGGCGCGAGCTGCACGGCTGATCGCGGTGGTGCGTAAGCGGTGCGGCACGATGAGCCGCGGCTTGTGGCGCGAGTTGCATGGCCAAGGCGCGCGCCGCCCGCGGCCGCGCGTGCGCGGCGCGGCGCGGCGCGGCGCGGCGCGGGACGATAAGACGAACGCGCGCGCCGGATATTCCATTGCAGACATCCCGCAGCTTCTGCGGCGCGACCCTGCGCGTCCGCGACGCTGACTGAACGCTGACTCGCGCCATCGCGCCGCGAGTCCATCGCCCACCCTCCCCCCTCTGGTTGTGTGCACGCACGCGCCGGTCGTCGAACCGCGCGCGGCGTCCGCCACAACGCCGAAGGAGGCGACCCGATGAAGATCCGCTTGGGCAAGACCGCTGATAACACCCGCCGTTTCAACCGACTCGCCGGCGCCGCGCTGGCGCTCGCGCTGGCCCTGGGCGCGGCCGCGCCGGCACTGGCCGCGCAGGCCTGGCCCGCGTATTCGCCGCAGCAGTCGCAGGCGCTGCAAACGCAAGGCAAGACCGTGCTGGTCGACGTGTACGCGCCGTGGTGCCCGACCTGCCGCGCGCAGGAACCGGTGCTGGAGAAACTGCTCAAGGAACCCGAGTTCGCCGGCATCGCCACGCTGCGCGTGGACTGGGACGGGCAACGCGAACAGGCGCGCGCGCTCGGCGCGCCGCGTCAGAGCACGCTGCTGTTGTACCGCGGCGGCAAGCGCGTCGGCTTGTCGGTCGCGGAAACCAACGAATCGCGGCTGCGCGCGTTCCTGCGCGGTCAGCTCGGCCGGGCCGCCGACTGATGGACCCGAACGCAACCACCTTGGGACTGGCCGCGCTGGCCGGGCTGCTGACCACCTTGTCGCCGTGCGTGCTGCCGGTGTTGCCGATGGTAGCCGCCTCGGCCAGCGGCCGCAGCCGCTGGGGGCTGTTCGCCCTGGCGCTGGGCATGGCCGCCTCGTTCACCGTCATCGGCGTCGCCCTCAGCAGCAGCGGCCAGTGGCTGGGGCTGGACGAATACCGCCTGCGCCAGCTCGCCGGCGGCTTGATGCTCGCGATCGGTCTGGTCCTGCTGATACCGGCGTTGCAGCGCGGCATGGAGCGTCTTACCGCGGGCATCGGCCAGGCCGGCGGGCAGGCGATGCAGCGCATCCGCGGCGACGGCCCGTTGGCGCAGCTCGGCGTCGGCGCGCTGATGGGCGCGGCCTGGAGCCCCTGCGTCGGCCCGACCCTCGGCGCGGCCATCGCCCTGGCCGCGCAAGGCGGCGGCGCCGGTCCGGCGGCGGTGGTCATGGCGGTGTTCAGCGTCGCCGCGGTGCTGCCGTTGATCGCGATCGGCGCGGCCTCGCGGGCGTTGTTGCAGCGTCATCAGCAGCGCCTGCTGCAGGCCGGACGCTGGGGCCGGCGGATCATGGGCGCTAGCCTGCTGTTGATCGGCGCATTGGTGCTCACCAGCCTCGACAAAGTGCTGGAAGCGTGGCTGCTGGGGTTCACGCCGGCGTGGCTGACGGAGCTGACCACGCGCTTCTGAGCAGGGTTCGCGCATTCGGCTTCGCTTTGCGGCATCGAGCTTGCGACGCGAGCCGAAACTCCGCGGTCGCGACTCGCGTCGCTCCTACAGCGGCTTGCGGCTACCTGCCGGGCTTCCTGTAGGAGCGGCGCAAGCCGCGACCGCGATACCGCGCTTGCGACGCAAGCCGAACCCCCGCGGTCGCGACTCGCGTCGCTCCTACAGCGGCTTGCGGCTACCTGCCGGGCTTCCTGTAGGAGCGGCGCAAGCCGCGACCGCGACACCGCGCTTGCGACGCGAGCCGAAACCCTGCGGTCGCGACTCGCGTCGCTCCTACAGCGGCTTGCGGCCACCCACCGGGCTTCCTGTAGGAGCGGCGCGAGCCGCGACCGCGACACCGCGCTTGCGACGCGAGCCGAACCCTCGCGGTCGCGACTCGCGTCGCTCCTACAGCGGCTTGCGGCTACCTGCCGGGCTTCCTGTAGGAGCGGCGCAAGCCGCGACCGCGACACCGCGCTTGCGACGCGAGCCGAAACCCCGCGGTCGCGACTCGCGTCGCTCCTGCAAGGGTTTTCTGAACGAGTCAGTGAGCGTGCGGGCTTTGCCCGCCCTGCGCTTTCGCAGCGCCGCGGCCTTCCGGCGCCGGCCGCGCCGCAGCGCTTGCGCTACTCTTCGCCCATGGCCACCTACTTCTCCGAAGCCAGCTTCAAGTTCCTGCGCTCGCTGGCGCGCAACAACAATCGCGAGTGGTTCCACGCCCACAAGAACGCCTACGACGAGCACGTGCGCGGGCCGTTCCTGCGCCTGCTCGGCGATCTGCAACCGGTGCTGGCCGAAGTCAGCGAGCATTACCGCAGCGAACCTAAGAACGTCGGCGGTTCGCTGTTCCGGATCCAGCGCGACACCCGCTTCGCCAACGACAAGGCGCCGTACAAGAGCTGGCAGGGCGCGCGCCTGTTCCACGCGCGCGGGCGCCAGGTCGAGGCGCCGTCGTTCTACATCCACCTCGGCATCGACGAATGCTTCGTCGCCGCCGGCGTCTGGCACCCGGCGCCCGAGACCCTGCGCAAGATCCGCCACTTCGTCTTCGACAATCCCGGCAGCTGGAAGGCCGCCGCGCACGACCCGAAGTTCCGCAAGCGCTTCGACCTCGACGACAGCGAGGTGCTGACCCGCGCCCCGCGCGGTTTCCCGCCGGAGTTCGAATTCGCCGACGACCTCAAGCGCAAGAACTTCGTCGCCTTCCGCGGCATCGACCACGCGACCATGACCGGCCCGCGCCTGCTGTCGACGCTGCAAAAGGATCTGAACGGGCTGGCGCCGTTCGCCGATTACCTGTGCGCGGCGCTGGACCTGGAATTCTGAGCGCGCGCGGCGCCGAAAACGGCGGGCGCGCGCAGCGCCCGCCGTGCGCCGGTCAGTTGGCGCACACCAGGTAGGTGATGTAGACCTCCTCGGTCACGGCCCCGCCCTGGGTCAGCTTGCCGCGGCAATCGCGCTGGGCCCAGCCGACGACCTGGCCGTTCTGGTAGTACTCGTGCAGCTCGCCCACGTAGACCGGCGGGACCGCCCAGGCGGCGGTGGCGGCGGCGCACAGGCTCAGGGCCAGGGCGGCGATCAGCTTCTTGTTGCTACGCATCTTGCGTCTCCTTTCGGCGCCGACTCCTTGTCGGCGGCCACAGGCTGCCATGCCCTCGTCGCGCAGTTTAAGTGCTGCGCGGACCGCAAGAAACCTGCGCTAACGCGCAGCGCTCGGGTACGGCCTCGCGCAGCGCCGGCGGATGGCCGATGCGGTGGCGGCGCGGACTGGGTCGTCATGCGTCGAGCCCGGCCCTGGGGGAACGCGGTCGCGCCGCGAGCGACGCCGCCGGCGCAGGGTCGACGCTCAGGCCAGATAGTCCTTCAGGAAGTCCACCCACGCGCGCACCTTGTGCGGCAGGTGCGCGGTCGGCGGATACAAGGCGTAGACCGACTGCGACGGAAAACGGTAGTCGGGCAGCGCGTCGACCAACGCGCCGCTGGCGAGATCGTCGCGCACCAGCCAGTCGGGCAGCAGCGCCACGCCGCTGCCCTGCCGCGCGAGTGCGCGCAGCACCGAAGCGTTGTCGACGACCGCGCACGGCTTCGGATCGGGCCGGAACGCGTGCTCGCCGCCATCGGCGCCGCTTAACGGCCATTCGGCCACACGCTGCAAGCGCGAGTGGCCGAGCTGCGGCAGGCGCGCCAGTTCGGCGGGCGAACCGATCCGCTCCAGTCCGTGTTCGGCGAGCAGCGACGGCGCCGCCACGGCCAGCACCCGGTAACTGGCCAGCGCGGCCGCGCGGTACGGCAGGTCCTGGAACTGTTCGGACCGTCCGAGCCGGATCGCGACGTCGAGCCGGTCGCGGATCAGGTCGGCGCGCGCGGTGTTCGTCTCCAGCCGCAGGCGCAAGCCGGGATGGCGTTGCATGAACTCGTGCATCGCCGGGGCCAGCACCATCGACGCGTATTCGACCGTCGAGGCCAGCCGCAATACGCCGCGCATGCCGCCGTGCTCGCCGCGCGCTTCGTCGATCGCCGCATCGGCTTCCTCGAGCGTGCGCAGGCAGCGCGCGTAGAAGCGCGCGCCCGCTTCGGTCAGTTCGACCCGGCGGGTGGTGCGCACGAGCAAGACCACGCCGAGTTCGGTTTCCAGTTGCTTGATGTTGAAGCTCACCGCCGCGCGCGCCTGGTTGAGGCGCTCGGCCGCAGCGGTGAACGAGCCGGCTTCCACCACGGCGCGGAAGACGGCGAAACGGTCGAGACTCACCATGAGGCGGCGCGGATCCTGCGGGACAGCGACATGCTGGCGCGAATACTGCGCCGATTGGAAAATTTTTTCGACCGGTGTTGCCGCCGGATCGGGCTTATCCGCGCCGACCGCGCTGCCTAGACTGCGCGCCATTCCCTCCGCGCCGCCGCCATGACCGCCCGCTCCAGGATCGCCGCCGTCTATTTGCTGGGTTTCGCACTGGATCTGGCCAATATGTTCGCCCTGAACGCCGCCTACCCGGCCCTGCAACGCGAGCTACACGCATCGCTCGCGCAACTGGCCTGGACCAGCACGATCTATGTGCTCGGCCTGACCGCGGTGATTCCGCTCGGCGCCTGGCTTGCGCGTCGCTTCGGCGAGCGGCGCGTGCTGATCGCTTCGCTGTCGCTGTTCGCGCTCGGCACGCTCGGCAGCGGCGCGTCGGCTTCGATCGGCGCGCTGCTCGGCTGGCGCTTGCTGCAGGGCCTCGGCGGCGGCCTGTTGATTCCGGTCGGGCAGACGATGGCCTATCGCGCCTATCCCAGTCACGCGCGCGCGCACCTGACCTCGGTAGTGATGGCGGTCGCGCTGTTGGTGCCGGCGCTGTCGCCGGCGTTCGGCGGGATCGTGGCCGATCGCTGCTCGTGGCGCGCGATCTTCTTCGCGATGGCGGTGCCGGCGATCCTCGCCTGCGCACTCGCCGCGGCGTGGCTGCCGCGCGACGGCGCGAACCCGCGGCCGGCGCCGCTGGATCTGCCGGGCCTGGGCTTGAGCACGACCGCGCTGGTCGCCTTGTTGCTGGGCCTGAGCTTCGCCGGACAGGCGGGCGAAGGCCGCGTCGCCGTCGCGACGCTCGCGTTCGCGTTCGCGGCCGCCGTCGCCTACGTCGTCCAAGCCCGGCGCGCCCGCGCGCCGTTGCTGGACCTGAGCCTGCTGGCGCAGCCGCAACTGCGCATCGGCCTGATCGTGTACCTGTGCGTGCCCGGCGTGTTCGCCGGCGCCAACCTGATCGCATTCTTGTATTTCCAGAACGCGCTCGGACTCAGCGCCGCCCGCAGCGGCGCCTTGATGATGCCCTGGGCCGCAGCCGCGTTCGCCGCGATCGCGACCACCCGCCGCTGCTTTGCGCGATACGGCGCCAGGCCGCTGTTCGCCTGCGGCATCGCGGTCGAAGCGTTCGCGCTGGCCGCGCTCGCCACCCCGCTGGCCGAGTCGGAGGCCGGGCGCGTGCTCGCGTTCGCGGCGATGGGCTTCGGCGCCAGCCTGTGCACCAGCGCCGCGCAAAGCGCCGCCTTCGTCGATGTTCCGGCCGCGCGCATGGGCGATGCGAGCGCGCTGTGGAACCTCAATCGCCAACTCAGTTTCTGCCTCGGCGTGGCCTTGCTCGGCAGCGCGCTCGGCGCCTTGCTGCCGCTGTACGGCGCGGCCGCGCGCACCGCGTACCAGCACTGTTTCGTCCTCGCCGCGGCGCTGACCTTGCTGCCGTTGCCGTGGGTGGCGCGCCTGCCTGCGGTCCGCGCTGGCGCCGCGGCGGACCGAGCTTCTTCCCAACCGCACGAGTAAACCCATGAATCCGACCGATCCGTTCTTCTGCGAAATCGTCGACACCCTCGCCGAGATCGAATACTGGCTGTCCGGCCGCGCCGGCAACGACGCGCTGGCGCCGCTGCTGGCGCGCTTCGCCGACGCGTTCTCGATGATTTCGCTGAGCGGCGATGCGCTCGACCGGGCGCAGATCGAGAGGTTCTTCCGCGCGGGTTTCGGCGCGCGCCCGGGATTGCGCATCGCGATCGACGAAGTGCGCCCGCTGTGCGCATGGGACGGCGGCGCCGCGCTGGCGTATCGCGAGATCCAGACCCACGGCGCGGGCGAACCCGACGTGCGGCGCTCGACTGTCGTGTTCGAACGCGACGACGCCGGCCGCATTCGCTGGCTGCGCCTGCACGAGACGGCGGCAACGCCATAAGCGCGGGCCTGCGCGGCGCGAGCCGCGCGCGCGGCCGCCGCGCGATGGCCATCGACGCCAATTCTCGAACGCTTTTGCGCCAAGTGTGCGCGGCATCGCGCCGCGCGGCGGATGCGGTCACGCTTCCGTCCACGCGCATGCGGCAACGCCGCATGACAGCAACATTCGCGAACGTATGCTCGTAGCCATCGCCGCGCAGGAACGCGCGGCCGCATCGACCGCGGATGGGCGCGAGGGAACGCGCCGGGGAACGCATCGGCGGTCCATCGGGGAGAACTCATGCATCAGCACCGCACCACGCCGCGGCCGCGCGCCGCCGCGTTGTTCCTCGCCGCCTCGCTGGCGGCCGCGCCGTTCGCCGCCGGCGCGGTCACCGGCGTCGCCTTCGTCCACGGCACCGGCAAGCAGACCAATGCGTATCAGGACTACTGGCAGCCGACGATGGTCGACAGCGTGCGCCAGGGCCTGGCCAATCCGGGCAACTACGTCGTGGTCAACTGCGATTTCGAGCAATACATGTGGGACAGCCGCGCCGCCGGCTGCCTGGCCCAGCAGCTGACCGATTTCATCGCCAGCAAGGGCATCACCCAGCTGATCGTCATCACCCATTCCAACGGCGGCAACGTGATGCGCTGGATCCTGTCGAACCCGACCTACGACAGCCGCTATCCGAACATCATCGCCAAGACCGTGCGCGTCAACGCGATCGCGCCGTCCTCGGCCGGCACGCCGCTGGCCGATGCGGCGATGAACGGCAATGCCTTCGAACAGGCGGTGGGCTGGCTGCTGGGCTACAAGTCCGATGCGGTCAAGATGCAGCAGGTCAGCTGGATGGCGACCTACAACGCCAACAATCTGTACGGCACCGCCGGCCGCCCGGCGTTGCCCAAGCCGTTCCGCAGCGTGGTCGGCACCGACGTGGACTCCTCGCCGTTCGACAGCGACAGCTATTGCGGCGGCTATGCCGAGAACGTCGGGCTGGAGACGACCCAGAACTGGTTGAACAGCTGTTCCGACGGTTTCCTCAACTGCTCCAGCCAGTCGGCCGCGGGCACGGTCTGGTTCCAGGACAAGCAGCGCACCGCCGGTGCCGAGCCGCTGAGCCACAACCAGAGCCGGCGCGCCTGCTTCAACCTCAACACCCTCCTGCGCAACGACATGACCCCGTGAGGACGCCGACCATGCGAACGATTCTGTCCCTCGCCCTGCTCGTCGCCGCCGGGCACGCCAACGCCGCCGACGCGCCGATGTTGCCGGCGGCCAAGAACGATCAGATTCCGCAGCGCCTGGCCGTGGTCGCCGCGCCCAAGGCCGCGGCCGAACGCGCGCCGCTGCGGTTTTCCTGGGCGCTGGATCCCGATGCCGAGCTCGCCGCCGATGCGCTGCCCGAAGCGGTGGAAAGCCGCGAGTACTGGCAGGAAACCGACGGCGCGGCCTTGCAGCGCGGCGTGCCGGTGGCGACCAGCGCGCCGGGCGCGTTGATCCGGGTCAGCCCGGTCGCCGGCGCGGACCGGGTCGGCGCCGATTCGGTGCGCATCACCCGCGCCGGCCAGCCGGTCGGCGCGCTCAAGCGCACCGGCGCCGAACAGTTGCAAGCCGCCGGCCTCGCGGTCGGCGCCGGCACCGCCGCGGTCCAGCTCGGCGCCGACGCGGCGCCGGGCGCGTACGCGGTGCAGGTTGCGCAGGCGCGCGGCCGCTACGTGGTGCACGTGTTCGAACCCAACAGCGACGTGCGCCTGCTCGCGCGCTTGAGCCGCGACCATGCCTTGGCCGGCGCTTCGCGCGAAATCGAAGTCGACCTGCAACGCGGCACGTCGTCGCTGAAGGCCGAAGGCGGCGCGTTGCTGGTGGCGCCGTCCGGGCGCAGCTGGCCGCTGGCGCTGAAGACCGGCGGCGACGGCAAGCTGCGCGGCGCGGTTCCACTGCCGGCCGATGCCGGCGACGAGCCGGCGGGGCTGTGGGAAGTGCAGGTGTTCGCCGGCGACGGCAGCATCCAGCGCGATGCGCGCACCGCCATCGCGGTGGCGCAGCCGACCGCCCGGCTCGACGGCGCCTACGCCTTCGATGCGCGCACGCTGAGCTTCGCCCTGCCGCTGCGCGCCGCTTCGCCGGGCCGCTACGAAGTGCGCGGCACGCTGTACGCGAGCAACGCCAAGCGCGAACTGCGGCCGGTGGCGATCGCGCACAGCGCGCAGTGGCTCGACGGCGGCGCGGCGCGGATCGAGCTGGCGTTCGAGCGGTCGCAGTTGCCGAAAGGCTATGGCGCGCCGTTCGAGTTGCGCAATGTGGAGCTCAACGATCAGAGCCGGTTGGCGCCGATCGAGCGGCGGCAGCGGGTGGCGCGGGTTCGTTGATCCCGCGACTGGGGCCCTCTCTCTCTAGCGGGAGAGGGCTGGAATAAGGGTTGCGCGCCCTCATCCGCCCCTTCGGGGCACCTTCTCCCGCTAGCGGGGTGAGGGCCGCCCGCCGCGACGAAACCCAGCCAGCCCCGCTTCATGCCACCCCCGCCCGACGCGGCTACCCTGTCGGCTCCCGTCACGGACCGCCGCATATGAAGAAATGGATCGTCGCCCTCGTCCTGATCGTCGCTTTGCTGATCGGCTACATCGCCGCCGGACCGTTCCTGACCGTCCACGCCATCCGCACCGCGGTCAAGGAAGGCAACACCGGCGAGTTGTCCAAGCACGTGGATTTCGCCGCGCTGCGGCTGAGCCTGAAGGCCCAGGTCGACGATTATCTGGTGCGCCGCGCCGGTCCGAAGGTGCAGTCCAGCCTGCTCGGCGCGATCGGCCTGAGCATGGCCAGCGGCGTGGCCGGCACCGCGGTCGACGCGATCGCCACGCCGATGGGCATCGGCGCGGTGCTGGAGGGGCGCAACCTGGTCAAGCGCTTCGATCCGACCGCGCCGCCCCGCGATGCCTACGCGCCGGTGGATCCGGCCGAACCGCTCAAGCGCGCGAGCTATCGCTTCGAGTCGCCGTCGCGGTTCACCGCGACGGTCGCCAATGCCGACGGGGATCCGGTGGTGTTCGTGCTGACCCGCGACGGGCTGAGCTGGAAGGTCACGGATGTGCGGCTGCCGTTGGAGAAGATGTTGCCTTGAGGGGTGCGCGGGTCTAGCGATGTTCGTCGTGGTTGGATTGGCGCGGTCGCGGCTTGCGCCGCTCCTACATGAAAGCAGAGTGCTTGCTTTCTGTGAGCGCCGGCAATATTTTTCACGCGACCGCCGGCCGCCCCGCGCAGCGGTCGCCGGACAGGCATGCCCGGCCCCGATCGTCAACGCCACACGCATTGGACTGGAACGCCATGAAAACGATCTTCTCCACCCTCGCCTTCGCCGCGCTCGCGCTCAGCGCCAACGCCGCCTACGCCCAGGGCGAGTGCGACAAGTACCGGACCAGCTACGACAAGACCTATTGCTTCGCCAAGCTGTTCCTGGAGTCGGACAAGGAGCTCAACGCCGCCTACACCGAGCTGCGCGGCGTGGCCAAGGAACCGGCCAAGACCCAGCTCAAGCAGACCCAGCTGCAGTGGATCAAGCACCGCGACGCCAGCTGCGAAAGCTCCGGCAGCATCAACGTCGACTGCAACTACCGGGTCAACCGCGAGCGCACCGAGTACCTGCGCGACCGCGCCCGCGAGTGCAAGGCCGGGACCTGCCGCGACGACATGATCGCCAAGAAGTCCTGGGACTGAGCGGACGCGCCGACGCGGAGGTCCGTACAAGCCACGCCGCGAGGCGTGGCTTGTTTCGTTTCGGGTATTCGCGAAACTTCGGCCGCCTCCTGTAGGAGCGGCGCGAGCCGCGACCGCGACAACGCGACCATTGCGCAAGTTTCGCCGTAGTTGCGTTGCCGCGGTCGCGGCTCGCGCCGCTCCTACAGGAAGCGAACGCAGCGACGCTCAGCGGTTGGCGACGCCGTGCGGCACATGCCCCGCCGCGACATGCCCGCGCGCCGAGGCGATGTTGCTTTCGGAGTCGTCGAAGAAGATGTCCGCGCCGAACGCTTCCAGGAACGGCCCCTTGGCGCGGCCGCCGAGGAACAGCGCCTCGTCGAGGCGGATGCCCCACTCGCGCAGGGTGCGGATGACCCGCTCGTGCGCCGGCACCGAGCGCGCGGTGACCAGCGCGGTGCGGATCGGCGCGTCCTGGCCGACCGGGAACGCAGCCTGCAAGCGATGCAGCGCATCGAGGAAACCGCGGAACGGGCCGCCGGACAACGGCTCGCCGGCGTGGCTGCGTTCGTGCTCGGCGAACGCGGCCAGGCCGCCTTCGCGCGAGACCCGCTCGCCTTCGTCGTCGAAGATCACCGCGTCGCCGTCGAAGGCGATGCGCAGTTGGTCCGGCGGCAGGTGCGGCGCCAGCGTCGAGTTCGGCACCGCCGGCAGCAAGGTCGCCGCGGCGATGCCGGCTTCGAGCGCGGCGGTCACGTCGTGGGCGTTGGCCGACAGGAACAGGTCGGCGCCGAACGGACGGATGTACGGAAACGGCGGCGCGCCGTTGCTGAACGCCGCGCGCTTGATCGACAGGCCGTGGTGGGCGATGGAATTGAAGATGCGCAGCCCGCTGTCGGCGGAGTTGCGCGAGATCAGGATCACCTCGACCCGCGGCGCTTCCGGCGGCGCGTCGCGGTTCAGCGCGAGCAGCTTGCGCACCAGCGGGAAGGCGATGCCGGGGCGCAGGATGTCGTCCTCGCGCGCGCGCTGGAACGCGGCATAGGCGTCGATGCCTTCGCGTTCGAACAGCGAATGGCTCTCTTCCATGTCGAACAGGGTGCGCGAGGAAATCGCGACGATCAGGGGGTCGGCATCACGGTCGGGCATGGGGGCATTGTGCCTGAGGGGCGGGGATTCGGGATTCGGGATTCGGGATTCGGGATTCGGGATTCGGGATTCGGGATTTGGGATTTGGGATTCGAGTCGAGCCGAGGGGTGCGCCGTTGGTTGATTGGCGTGGTCGCGGCTCGCGCCGCTCCTACAGGTAGATCCGTGCCATCGGCGCGAACCGGGCCGGTCGCCGTGCCGATCCGGACGCCTTGGCGGGTCGCGACGGGCGGCCCGGCCGGCTTCGCTCGCCCCCGCCGCCGATGCGGTATCGTGCCGCACCTCCCGCCGCACGCCCGGACCCGCTCGATGCCCGCCAGTCCCGCCGCCACCGCCGCCGACCCGCAACTCGGCCACGCCCTCAAATCGCGTCAGCTGGTGATGATGGGCCTGGGCAGCGCGATCGGCGCCGGCCTGTTCCTGGGTTCCGGCGTCGGCGTGCAGACCGCGGGCCCGGCGGTGCTGCTGTCGTACCTGATCGCCGGCACCCTGATCATCATCGTGATGCGCGCGCTCGGCGAAATGGCCGCGGCGCGGCCGACCAGCGGCGCGTTTTCGGTGTATGCCGCCGATGCGATGGGCCCGACCGCGGGCGCGACCCTGGGCTGGCTGTGGTGGGTCCAGATCGTGATCGTGGTGGCGGCCGAATCGGTCGGCGCCGCGGGCTTGCTGGCCACGGTCTGGCCCGGGCTGCCGGTCGCGGCCACGTCCTTGGTGTTCATGACCGCGTTCACCCTGGTCAACCTGCTCGGCGTGCGCAATTTCGGCGAGTTCGAATTCTGGTTCGCGATCCTCAAGGTCGCCGCGATCCTGGCCTTCATCGCGATCGGCGCGGCGCTGCTGCTGGGCCTGTTGCCGGACGTGCCCTCGCCCGGCCTGTCGAATTTCACCGGGAACGGCGGCTTCGCGCCGAAGGGCTGGGCCGGGGTCGGCGCGGCCTTGCTGGTGGTGGTGTTCGCGTTCGGCGGCACCGAGATCGTCGCGGTCGCCGCGGCCGAGACCCAGGACCCGCAGCGCAGCATCACCCAGGCGATCCGCACCGTGGCCTGGCGCATCCTGGTGTTCTACATCGGCTCGCTGGCGGTCATCATCGCGGTGGTGCCGTGGACCAGCGAGCACCTGAAGTCGCCGTTCGCGGCGGTGCTGGAAGTGGCGCGGATTCCCGGCGCGGCTACGGCGATTACCTTGGTTGCGGTGGTGGCGCTGCTGTCGGCGCTCAACGCCAACCTCTACGGCGCCTCGCGCATGATCTATTCGCTGGCCCAGCGCAGCGAGGCGCCGCGCTTGCTCGCCCACCTCAGCCGCAGCCAGGTGCCGGTGGCGGCGGTGCTGGCGAGCGTGGCGTTCGGCTTCGTCGCTACCGCGCTGGAGCTGCTGTATCCGGACAAGGTGCTGCCGGCGCTGTTGAACGTGGTCGGTTCGACCTGTCTGTTGGTGTGGACGCTGTCGCTGGTCTCGCAGGTGATCCTGCGCCGCCGCGCGGACCGCGCCGGCACCGTGCTGCCGTTCAAGATGTGGGCGTTCCCGTACGTCACCTACATCGGCCTGGGCATCCTCGCCCTGGTGTTCGTGCTGGCGCTGATGACGCCGGGGCCGCGGGTGCAGTTGCTGTCGACGGTCGGGCTGACTTTGGGCATCGCGGCGATCAGCGAGATCGCGCGGCGAATGCGGGCGCGCGGCTAAGGCCGCGGGGCCCGTCTCGACACGACTTCAAAAATACAATGCAAGCCATTGTTTATATAAGACTAATTATCGGAACTTAAAGCGGTTTCTCATGCGCATGGCGCCCGCCACATGCACTTCGCGCACCCGGTATCGGCCTCTTCGGGCCGTGCCGCGCAGGCCGGCGCCATGAGTTCCGACGCCCCGCCGCGCATCGGCTGGGTCGGCGCGCTGCTGCTGCGCGACGGCCGGGTGCTGCTGGCGCTGCGCGCCCTGCACAAAGCGCTGGCGCCTGGCCGCTGGGACCTGCCCGGCGGCCACGTCGAACCCGGCGAGACGCCCGAGCAGGCGCTGTGGCGCGAACTGGCCGAGGAGACCGGGGTCGGCGCACCCGCCGACCCCGCGGCGGCCGTCGCCATCGCCGCCGAGTTCGCGTTCGATGGCGTGATCCTGCGCTTGTATGCAGTGCACGACTGGGTCGGCGAACCGCAGGCGCTCGGCGACGAACACCAGCGCCTGCAATGGTTCGAACCGGCGCAGGCGGCGGACCTGCCGGACCTGTCGCATCCGCGCCTGGGCGAGCTGCTGCGGCGCCTGGGCTGAACCCTGCCCGGCGGGCGCCGCTCAGCCGCTGGTGAACTGCTCGATCAGCATCCGCTCTTCCAGGTTGTGCTCCGGATCGAACAGCAAGGTGACCGTGCGGTCGCGCGATTCGCGGATGGTGACTTCGACCACGTCGCGCACTTCGTGCGAGTCGGCGGTGGCGCTGACCGGGCGCTTGTACGGGTCGAGCACGCGGAAGCGCACTTCGGTGTCGGCCTTGAGCAAAGCGCCGCGCCAGCGGCGCGGGCGGAATGCGGCGATCGGGGTCAGCGCGATCACCGCCGAGCCCAGCGGCAGGATCGGGCCGTGCGCGGAGAAGTTGTAGGCGGTGCTGCCGGCCGGGGTCGCGACCAGGACGCCGTCGCAGATCAGTTCGTCGAGGCGGGTCTGGCCGTTGAGGTCGATGCGCAGGTGCGCCGCCTGGCGGGTCTGGCGCAGCAGCGAGACTTCGTTGTAGGCCAGCGAGCCGAAGCTCGCGCCGGACTCGGTCTGCGCGACCATTTCCAGCGGCCGCAGCACCGCCGGCTCGGCCAGGGCGAGGCGTTCGAGCAGGTCGTCGCCGCCGCCGGCGTGCTGGTTCATCAGGAAGCCGACCGTGCCGAGCTTCATCCCGTACACGGGTTTGCCGAGCGCGCCGTGGCGGTGCAGGGTCTGCAGCATGAAGCCGTCGCCGCCGAGCGCGACCAGGATGTCGGCGTCGGCCGGTTCGCACTGGCCGTGGCGGGCGCTGAGTCCGGCAAGCGCGCGCTGCGCTTCGTCGGTGTGGCTGGCGAGAAAGGCGATGCGGGGCGTCGCGGTCATCGGCGGCTCCGGGAGGACCGCGCCAGCATAACCCGGCCGGTGCGGGGGATTGGTGTCGGGGCGTAGCGACGCGAGGTGTTGGCGGAATGTGTTTTTCGCGACGCGGTCGCGGTTTGTGCGTGTACCGGTGCCGGATCAGTGTCGCAACGGCACACCGCGACGCGTTGCCGGAGTGCGCATTTCGCGACGCGGCTGAGGTTTGTCCCTGTAGGAGCGGCGCGAGCCGCGACCGCGGCAACTCAACTGCGACGAACCTTGCGCAATGGTTGCGTTGTCGCGGTCGCGGCTCGCGCCGCTCCTACAGGGGGCAGCCCAGCCACAAAAAAAGCCCCTCGTCCGCGAGGGCGAAGGGCTTGGTTTCGCTGCCGCGAAGCCGGCGCGAACGCCGGCTCCGCTGATCGCCGTCAGCCGCGCGCGGCCAACTGCGACAGACGCTGCACCGCGACCGAGGCGGTCGGATAGTCCAGGGTCTTCTGCGCCGCCAGTTCGGTCAACATCGCCAGGGTGAAGCGCAGCGACTGGTCGTCGCGGCTCAGCCACTGCTGGACCTTGGCGTCGGCGTTTGCGCCCGGCATCTTCAGCACCTGGCCGACCAGCACGCGCTGCTGGGTCGACAGTTCCTCGCGCAAGACGCCGCGCGCGACCGCGTGCCAGCGGCCGTCCACGGCCAGCGCGTCGATCTGCTCCTGCAGCCACGGCAGGCGCAGCGCTTCGCCGAGGCGGAAGTGGACCTTGGCCACGTCGACCGGCTTGAGCTTGCGCTCGCGCGCCAGTTCGATGATGTCGCAGCTCGGCTCCAGGTACGGCAGCGCCGCCAGTTGCGCGGCCAGCGCTTCGGGCACGCCCTTGGCCTTCCAGTCGGCGAACGCGGCATCGTGCGCCGGACGCTCGCCGTCGCCGAGGATGCCGTGGCCGGCGCGGATGTTCTTGAAGCCGTCGTGGTAGCGCTCCACCGCGGTGGTGATGTCGGGGATCGCGCCGGGACGCGACAGCAGCCAGCGCGTGAACGAGCGCTGCAGGTTCCAGATCACCTGCAGGGCGTCGATCTGGGTCGACTCGGCGACCTTGCCGTCGAGCGCGTCGATCTGCGCCCACAGCTCGCGCGCGTCGAGCGTCTCGCGGGTGATGGTGAAGGCCTTGGCGACCTCGCCCGGGGTGCGGCCGCTGTCTTCCTGCATGCGCAGCAGGAAGGTCGCGCCCATCCGGTTGATGGTCGAGTTGGTCACCGCGGTGGCGATGATCTCGCGCTTCAGGCGGTGGTTCTCCATCGCCTTGGCGTACTTGGCCTGCAACGGCTGCGGGAAGTAGCGGACCAGTTCCTTGGACAGGTACGGGTCTTCCGGCACGTCCGAATCGAGCATCTGCTGGAACGCGACCAGCTTGGAGTACGACAGCAGCACCGACAGTTCCGGACGGGTCAGGCCCTGGCCGCGCGCCTTGCGCTCGGCGATCTCGGCGTCGCTCGGCAGGAACTCGATCTGGCGGTCGAGCAGGCCCTGCGATTCCAGGGTGCGGATGAAGTGCAGCTTGCTGCCCAGGCGGGTCAGGCTCATCCGCTCCATCAGGCTGATCGCCTGGTTCTGGCGGTAGTTGTCGTTGAGCACCAGCTCGGCGACCTCGTCGGTCATCGACGCCAGCAGCTTGTTGCGCTCCGGCAGGGTCAGCTTCTTCGCCTGCACCTGCGCGTTGAGCAGGATCTTGATGTTGACCTCGTGGTCGGAGGTGTCCACGCCGGCGGAGTTGTCGATGAAGTCGGTGTTCAGCAGCACGCCGTGCTGGGCCGCTTCGATGCGGCCGAGCTGGGTCAGGCCGAGATTGCCGCCCTCGCCGACCGTCTTGCAGCGCAGGTCCGCGCCGTTGACGCGCAGGGCGTTGTTGGCGCGGTCGCCGACGTCGCCGTTGGACTCGCTGCGGGCCTTGACGTAGGTGCCGATGCCGCCGTTCCACAGCAGGTCGACCGGCGCCTTGAGGATCGCGCTCATCAGTTCGGCCGGGCTCAGCGCGCTGACGTTGCCTTCGATGCCGAGCGCGGCGCGGGCCTCGGCCGACAGCGGGATCGACTTGGCCGAGCGCGGGTACACGCCGCCGCCCTTGCTGATGAGCTTCTTGTCGTAATCCTCCCAGCTCGAACGCGGCAGCTTGAACATGCGCTCGCGTTCCTTGAACGAGCGCGCCGCGTCCGGAGTCGGGTCGAGGAAGATGTGGCGGTGGTCGAACGCGGCGACCAGCAGGATGTGCTCGCTGAGCAGCATGCCGTTGCCGAACACGTCGCCGGACATGTCGCCGATGCCGACCGCGGTGAAGTCCTGGGTCTGGCTGTCGCGGCCGAGCGCGCGGAAGTGGCGCTTGACCGATTCCCACGCGCCCTTGGCGGTGATGCCCATGCCCTTGTGGTCGTAACCGACCGAACCGCCCGAGGCGAACGCGTCGTCGAGCCAGAACTTGTGCTCGGCGGCGATGCCGTTGGCGATGTCGGAGAAGGTCGCGGTGCCCTTGTCGGCGGCGACGACCAGGTACGGGTCGTCGTTGTCGTGACGCACGACATTAGCCGGCGGCACGATCTTGCCGTCGACGATGTTGTCGGTGATGTCGAGCAGGCCGTTGATGAACATCTTGTAGCAGGCGATGCCCTCGGCGAGCACCGCGTCGCGGTCGCCGCCCAGCGGCGGACGCTTGGCGAAGAAGCCGCCCTTGGAGCCGACCGGCACGATCACCGTGTTCTTGACCATCTGCGCCTTGACCAGGCCCAGCACCTCGGTGCGGAAGTCCTCGCGCCGGTCCGACCAGCGCAGGCCGCCGCGCGCGACCGGGCCGAAGCGCAGGTGCACGCCTTCCACGCGCGGGCCGTAGACGAAGATTTCGCGGTAGGGCTTGGGCTTGGGCAGGTCCGGCACCTGCGCCGAATCGAACTTATAGCTGACGTAACCGCGGTCGGAACCATCGCTGGCGCGCTGGTAGTAGCTGGTGCGCAAGGTCGCCTGGATCGCGCCGATGAAGCTGCGCAGGATGCGGTCTTCGTCGAGGCTGGAGACGCGGTCGAGCAGCGACTTCAGCGCAGTCACCGCGGCCTCGGCCTGGGCCTCGCGCTTGCCGGCGCGCGCGGCGATCACCGGCTCGAGCGCGGCGCGCACGGCGTCCTCGCCGTCGTGCAGGGCTTCGAACTGGACCTTGAGGCGGTCCTGGCCGGCCTTGATCTCGGCCTTGCTCTCGCTGCCGGTGGTCGGGTCGAAGCGCGCTTCGAACAGTTCCACCAGCAGGCGCGCCAGCAACGGATAGCGGGCGAATGTTTCCTCGACGTAGCTCTGCGAGAACGGCACGCCGACCTGCAGCAGGTACTTGCAGTACGCGCGCAGCATCGCGACCTGGCGCCAGGACAGGCTGGCGGCCAGGATCAGGCGGTTGAAGCCGTCGTTCTCGGCGTTGCCGCGCCAGATCTGGGCGAAGGCGTCCTCGAAGTTCTCGTCGAGGCGGTCGACGTCGATGTCGTTGTTGGCGGTCTCGACCTCGAAGTCCTGGATGTAGACCGGCTGGCCGTCGACGGTCAGCCGGTACGGGTGCTCGGAGATCACCCGCAGGCCCATGTTCTCCATCATCGGCAGCGCGTCCGACAGCGGGATGTCGTCGAGCTGGCGGTAGAACTTGAAGCGCAGGCCGCCCTCGCCGGGACGGGTCCGGCACAGGCTCAGGCGCAGGTCTTCCGGACCGCTCAGCGCGGCCAGGTGGGCGATGTCCTGCGCGGCGACGCCGGCGGAGACTTCGTCGATGTAGCCCGGCGGCAGCGCGCGGCCGTAGCGCTGGATCAGCGCCAGGCCCTGCTGCTCGCCGTTGTTGCGCACCAGCGCTTCGCGCAGGTCGTCCTGGCGGTTGCGCACGATCTCGGTCAGCTGCGCCTCGATCGCGCCGTTGTCGACCTGCACCGCCTCGCCCGACTTCGGCCGCACGATCAGGTGCAGCTGGGCCAGCGGCGACTCGCCGATGTGCACGGTGGTGTCGACGTGCTCGCCGTGCAGCTTGTCCTTGAGCATCGCTTCCACGCGCAGGCGCACGTCGGTGTTGAAGCGTTCGCGCGGGATGTAGACCAGCACCGAGAAATAGCGGCCGTAGCGGTCGCGGCGCAGGAACAGCTTGCTGCGCACGCGCTCCTGCAGGCCGAGGATGCCCGAGGTGGTCTTGAGCAGTTCTTCCTCGCCGGACTGGAACAGCTCGTCGCGCGGCAGGGTTTCCAGCACGTGGCGCAGGGCCTTGCCGCTGTGGCTGTCGGCGGCCAGGCCGGACTGCTGCATCACGTAGTTGTGGCGCTGGCGCACCAGCGGGATGTCCCACGGGCGGCGGTTGTAGGCGCTGGAGGTGTACAGGCCGAGGAAGCGCTTCTCGCCGGTCGGACGGCCCTGGGCGTCGAAGCTGAGCACGCCGATGTAGTCCATGTAGCCCGGACGGTGCACGGTCGAGCGCGCATTGGTCTTGGTCAGGATCAGCGCGTCGACCGAACCCGACTGCGGCATGTAGTGCGCCGCCAGCGAGGTCAGCGCGCGCGGCTTGCCGCCCTGCTTGCCGCGCAGCAGGCCCAGGCCGCTGTCCTTGACCGCGCGCAGCACGCCTTCGCCGCCCTGCTGCACGACTTCGTATTCGCGGTAGCCCAGGAAGGTGAAGTGGTTGTCGGCGGCCCATTGCAGGAACGCCTGCGCCTCGAGCTTGCCCTGTTCGTCGATCGGCATGGTCTGCGCCGGCAGTTCGTCGGCGACCTGCTTCATCCGCTCGCGCATCTGCGACCAGTCGCGCACGATCGCGCGCACGTCGGCGAGCACGGTGTCGAGCGCCTGCTTGATCTGCGCCATCGCCTCCGGCGTCTGCCGGTCCAGCTCCAGGTGCATCAGCGATTCGGCCTGGCCTTCGCCGACCGCGAGCAGCTTGCCGGCCTTGTCGCGCTGGAACTTGACCACCGGGTGGCCGAGTACATGCACGCCGACGCCGAGGTCGGCCAGGGCCATGGTCACCGAGTCGACCAGGAACGGCATGTCGTCGTTGGCGACCTGCAGCACGGTGTGCTGCGATTCCCAGCCGTGGCTCTTGAGCTGCGGGTTGAACAGGCGCACCAGCGCGCTGCCGGGCTTGCGGTCGCGGGCGAAGTCGAGGAAGTCGGCAGCCAGCGCGGCCCAGCCGTCGGCCGCGTGCTGCGGCATCTCGTCGCTGCTCATGCGCTTATAGAACGCCTGGGCGAACGCCTCGGCCTCGGCATGGCGCGCCTTCGGCAGGCGCTTGCGCATGGCCTCGACGACCGGGCGCAGATCGACCGCCTGCGCGTCCAGCGGCGGCGCCGACTGCGGCGCGCGGCTGGCGGACTTGGCGGCCGGCTTGGCGGCGGCCGCGGGCTTGGCGGCGGACTGGGCGGCCGGTGCGGTCGCCTTGGCTTGCTTGGCCGGGGCCGGCTTGGCGGCCTTGGCGGCCGGTTTCGCGGGTTCGGACTTGGAAGCTTTGGGTTTGCTGCTCATGGGAACGTTTTAGGTCCGGATGGAATGAGGCCCACGCTTGCGCGCGGGCCAAGAGAGAGGTTATTGCAGCGGATACAGCTGAATTCGTACGGCGGCAAAAGCGCCGGCGCCGTAATCGGGCGACGCCGCGGCGCAGCCGCGCGCGCCGGCGCGAAGGCCGGAACGCGGGCCGGCGTGAAGCGCGGCGGCGACGACGGCGCGCAGGCCCGTGCCGCCGTCCTCAGGACAGGCGGTGGGCCGGGACGAGCCGAAACGTTTCATCGTCGGGGAACGTCAGCGCAGGCCGGTTTCGTTGCGGGCGATGACCAGGCGCTGGATCTCGCTGGTGCCTTCGTAGATCTCGGTGATCTTGGCGTCGCGGAAATAGCGCTCCAGCGGCATCTCCTTGGAATAGCCCATGCCGCCGTGGATCTGCACGGCCTGGTGGGTGATCCACATCGCCGCTTCCGAGGCGGTCAGCTTGGCGATCGCCGCCTCGTTGCTGAAGCGGCCGCCGTTGTGTTCGGTCTGGCCCTTCTGCCAGGCCGCGCGCAAGGTCAGCAGCAGGGCCGCGTCGAGCTTGCACTTCATGTCGGCGATCTTGGCCTGGGTCATCTGGAAGGTGCCGATCGGCGCGCCGAAGGCCTTGCGTTCCTTGACGTAGTCCAGGGTGCGCTCGTAGGCGGCGCGGGCGATGCCGATGGCCTGGCTGGCGATGCCGATGCGGCCGGCGTCGAGCACGCCCATCGCGATCTTGAAGCCGTGGCCTTCCTCGCCGAGCACGTCGTCGGCGCTGGCGACGTAGTCCTCGAATTCGATCTCGCAGGTGGCCGAGGCGCGGATGCCGAGCTTGGGCTCGGTCTTGCCGCGGTGGAAGCCGGGCTTGGCGGTGTCGATCATGAACGCGGTGATGCCGCGCGCGCCCTTGTCCGGGTCGGTCATCGCGAACAGCACGATGTACTTGGCGACCGGGCCGGAGGTGATCCAGCTCTTCTTGCCGTTGATGACGAAGCTGCCGTCGGCCTGCTTGACCGCCTTGCAGCGCATCGCGGTGGCGTCGGAGCCCGACTGCGGCTCGGTCAGGGCGAAGGCGCCGATTTCGCGGCCTTCGGCGATCGCGCGCACGTACAGCTGCTTCTGCGCTTCGCTGCCGAACTTGAGGATGCCGTTGCAGAACAGCGAATTGTTGACCGAGACGATGGTCGAGTGCGCGGCGTCGCCGGCGGCGATCTCGACCATGGCCAGCACGTAGGCCACCGGGTCCATGCCGGCGCCGCCGTACTCGGCCGGCACCTCGATGCCCATCAGGCCGTTTTCGCCGAGGGTGCGGATGTTCTCGAGCGGGAATTCGCCGGTCTGGTCATGGTGCTCGGCGCTGGGAGCAATCTTTTCCTGGGCGATACGGCGCGCCACGTCCTGGATCATCAACTGCTCTTCGGTAAAGCCAAAATCCACGTCGCACCTCTGCTTGTTTGGCAACTGCCCGGTTAAGCGCTGCGGCCGTTCCCCCTTTCGCGGCGCGCTCTGCGGCGCGGTCGCATCCCGGAACGACCGGCGCGATGGTTCCGCGTCCTGGTCCGCGATCCGCTCGCAGGACCGCGGATGCGAATTGTAGCCGCGCGCGCCGCAGAACCCCACCCATGCGGCTGCCCCGATCTGGCGTCATGCCCGCCTTCGCCGCCGCGCTTCAGTCGCCGTTGCGGCGTGCTGCAGCGCCGCACGACTTGACCTGAGCGCACGGCCGGCACACACTTATCTCTATATCGCGATACGTTGATGAAAGCCGGGAATCGTTTACGGGAATCGGGAATCGCAGCCCGACCGCCGCTTCTGTTCTGGCCGTAACCGATTCCCCATTCCCTATTCCCCATTCCCGACGCCCCCAATGGACCTCGAAGGCTGGTCAGCCCGACTCAAAGTATTCGCCGACGCGACCCGCGTGCGCCTGCTCGCCCTGCTCGAACGCGAGGAGCTAACCGTGGCCGAGCTGTCGGCGATCACCCGGCTGGCCCAGCCGCGCGTGTCGACCCACCTGTCCAAGCTCAAGGAAGCCGGGCTGGTGCGCGACCGCCGCGCCGGCGTCTCGGCGTACTACCGTTTCGACGAGGGCGCGCTCGACCAGGCCCAGCGCGCGCTGTGGCAGACCCTGAGCACCGGCAGCGACGACCCTTTGCTGCGCCAGGACGCCGAGCGCGTGACCGCGGTGCTGGCGATGCGCGCCTCCGACCAGAACTGGGCCGACTCGGTCGCCGGCGACATGGAGCGCCACTATTCGCCCGGCCGCACCTGGGAAGCGCTGGCGCGTTCGGCGCTGCCTTTGCTGCAGCCCGGCGACGTGCTCGACATCGCCTCCGGCGACGGCGTGCTGGCCGAACTGCTGGCGCCGCACTCGCACCGCTACATCTGCCTGGACGCCAGCACCAAGGTGGTCGCCGCCGCGTCCGAGCGCCTGCGCAAGCTGCGCAACGTGGAAGTGCGCGAAGGCGACATGCACGCGCTGCCGTTCGAAGCCGAGACCTTCGACCTAGTGGTGCTGATGCACGCGCTGACCTACGCCGAGCAGCCGGCCCAGGCCGTGGTCGAGGCCGCGCGCGTGCTGCGCCCCGGCGGCCGCCTTTTGCTGACCAGCCTGGCCCGGCACGAACACCGCGGCGCGGTCGAGGCCTTCGGCCACGTCAACCTCGGCTTCACTGAGAAGGACCTGCAGAAGTTCGCGTCCAAGGCCGGCTTCGAGATCGTCAGCTGCGAGACCGTCACCCGCGAGCGGCGTCCGCCGCACTTCGAGGTGATCGCGCTGATGGCGCGCAAGCCGCAGCCCGAGCCGGCGCGCAAGCCCGGCAAGAAGTGACCGTACCGCCCGCAACGACACCGTTTACACGAGCGACGCCGATGAACGCCCTGCCCTGGCTCCACCCCGAACGCGCCCACGCGCTGCTGCGCGGCCTGTCCGAACGCATCCTCATCATCGACGGGGCGATGGGCACGATGATCCAGCAGCACTCGCTGAGCGAAGAGGACTACCGCGGCGAACGCTTCGCCGAAGGCTACGACCGGCTGTATTCGCCGCCGGTGCGCGAGCACGACGGCGAGCACGTGCATGGCGAGCACGTACATGGCGAAAGCTGCGGCTGCGCGCGCGACCAGCGCGGCAACAACGACCTGCTGACGTTGACCCGCCCCGACATCATCGCCGGCATCCACCGCGAGTACCTGCAGGCCGGCGCCGACCTGGTCGAGACCAACACCTTCAACTCGACCACGATCTCGCTGGAGGACTACGGGCTGGAGCACCTGGCGCGCGAACTCAACTTCGAAGGCGCCAAACTCGCGCGCGGCGTCTGCGACGAGATCGAGGCGCTCGACCCGGCGCGTCCGCGCTTCGTCATCGGCGTGCTCGGCCCGACCAGCCGCACCGCCTCGCTGAGCCCGGACGTGAACCGTCCCGGCTACCGCGCGATCAGCTTCGACCAGCTGCGCGAGGCCTATCGCGAGGCCGCCGACGGCTTGATCGACGGCGGAAGCGACGTGCTGATGGTGGAAACCATCTTCGACACCCTCAACGCCAAGGCCGCGCTGTTCGCGATCGAGGAAGCGTTCGACGCGCGCGGCGCGCGGCTGCCGGTGATGATATCCGGCACGATCACCGACGCCTCCGGCCGCACCCTCTCGGGCCAGACCGCCGAAGCGTTCTGGTACTCGGTGCGGCACGTGCAGCCGACCGCGGTCGGGCTGAACTGCGCGCTCGGCGCCAAGGACCTGCGCGTGCACGTCGACGTGCTCGCCCAGATCGCCGACGCCCACGTCAGCACCCATCCCAACGCCGGCCTGCCGAACGCCTTCGGCGGCTACGACGAAACGCCGGAGGACATGGCCGCAGTGCTAGGCGAATTCGCCCGCGCCGGACTGCTCAATCTGGTCGGCGGCTGCTGCGGCACCTCGCCGGCGCATATCGCCGCGATCGCCGCCGCAGTCGAAGGCGTGCCGCCGCGGCGGCCATTGGAATTGGCCAGTGCCGCTTGAAAGCGAGGAGTGAGCGTAGAGAAGTGAGCAGGAGCTTGCTTTCGCTCACTTCTCACTTCTCTGCGCTCGCTCCTCCCTCCCTATCCGCCGGACACGCAGCAAGACGCCCGAATGACCACCGCCCTCCCCCGCCAGACCCGCCTCAGCGGCCTCGAGCCGCTGCAGATCACCCCGGAAAGCAACTTCGTCAACGTCGGCGAACGCACCAACGTCACCGGCAGCGCGCAGTTCAAGAAACTGATCCTGGAAGGCCGCCTCGACGAAGCGGTGGTGGTCGCGCGCCAGCAGGTCGAGAACGGCGCCCAGGTCATCGACATCAACATGGACGAAGGCCTGCTCGATTCGCAGCAGGCGATGGTCGAGTTCATCAACCTGATCGCGGCCGAGCCGGACATCGCGCGGGTGCCGGTGATGGTCGACAGCTCCAAGTGGAACGTGATCGAGGCCGGGCTGAAGTGCCTGCAGGGCAAGGGCATCGTCAACTCGATCTCGATGAAGGAAGGCGAAGCCGAGTTCCTGCGCCAGGCGCGGCTGGTGCGCCGCTACGGCGCGGCGGTGGTGGTCATGGCGTTCGACGAGATCGGCCAGGCCGACACCATCGAGCGCAAGGTCGAGATCTGCTCGCGCGCCTACCGGCTGCTGACCGAGCAGATCGGCTTCCCGCCCGAAGACATCATCTTCGACCCCAACGTGTTCGCGGTCGCCACCGGCATCGAGGAACACAACGATTACGCGGTGGCGTTCATCGAGGCCACCCGCGAGATCAAGCGGCGGTTTCCGTACTGCCACATCTCCGGCGGCGTGTCGAACGTGTCGTTCTCGTTCCGCGGCAACGAGCCGGTGCGCCAGGCCATCCACGTGGTGTTCCTGTACCACGCGATCAAGGCCGGCATGGACATGGGCATCGTCAACGCCGGCGCTTTGCCGCTGTACGACGACCTCGACGCGGATTTGCGCGAGCGGGTCGAGGACGTGGTGCTGAACCGCCGCAGCGACGCCACCGAGCGCCTGCTGGAGATCGCCGACCGCTTCAAGGGCAAGAAGGGCGAGAAGAAGGTCGAGGACCTGCGCTGGCGCGACAAGCCGGTGCGCGAGCGCCTCAGCCACGCCCTGGTCCACGGCATCGACCAGTGGATCGAGGAAGACACCGAGACCGCGCGCGCCGAATCGACCCGCCCGCTCGACGTGATCGAAGGCCCGCTGATGTCCGGCATGAACGTGGTCGGCGACCTGTTCGGCGCCGGCAAGATGTTCCTGCCGCAGGTGGTCAAGTCGGCGCGGGTGATGAAGAAGGCCGTCGCCTACCTGCTGCCCTTCATCGAAGCCGAGAAGCTGCGCACCGGCGATGCCGGCAAGTCCAACGGCAAGATCGTCATGGCCACGGTCAAGGGCGACGTGCACGACATCGGCAAGAACATCGTCGGCGTGGTCCTGGCCTGCAACAACTTCGAGGTCGTCGACCTCGGGGTGATGGTGCCGGCGCAAACCATCCTCGACCGCGCGCGCGCCGAGAACGCCGACCTGATCGGCCTGTCCGGCCTGATCACGCCGTCGCTGGAGGAGATGAGCCACGTCGCCCGCGAAATGCAGCGCCAGGGCTTCACCATGCCTTTGCTGATCGGCGGCGCGACGACCTCGCGCGCGCACACCGCGCTGAAGATCGACCCGCACTATCAAGCGCCGACGATCTGGGTCAAGGACGCCTCGCGCGCGGTCGGCGTGGCCCAGTCGCTGATCTCGATCGAACTGCGCGAGCCGTTCGTCGCCGCCAACGCCTCCGACTACGCCGAGATCCGCCAGCGCCATCGCCAGCGCGGCGACGGCAAGCGCCTGGTGTCGCTGGACAAAGCCCGCGGCCAGCGCTTCGACGGCGGCTGGAGCGAGTACGCGCCGCCGGCGCCGAACGCGCCGGGCGTGTACGTGTTCGACGATTACCCGCTCGACGAACTGGTCGACTACATCGACTGGACGCCGTTCTTCAACACCTGGGAACTGGCCGGGCGCTACCCGGCGATCCTGACCGACGAGATCGTCGGCACCCAGGCCAGCGAGCTGTACCGCGACGCGCGCGCGATGCTGAAGCAACTCGTCGCGGAGAAGTGGATCCAGGCCAAGGCGGTGTTCGGGCTGTGGCCGGCGAACGCGGTCGGCGACGATGTGGTGCTGGATCTGCGCGACCCGCAACCCGCGACCCAGGACGCGCACCGTTTCGCCGAACCCGCGCCCCGCCCGGTCGAATCCCGGATCCCGAGTCCCGAATCCCTGACCCTGCACTTCCTGCGCCAGCAGGTCGACAAACCGGTCGACCGCCCCGACTTCTGCCTGGCCGACTTCATCGCGCCGCAGGACAGCGGCCGCCAGGACTGGATCGGCGGCTTCGCGGTCACCGCGGGCCTGGGCATCGAGCCGCACGTGGCGCGCTTCGAGGCCGATCACGACGACTACAACGCGATCATGCTCAAGGCCCTGGCCGACCGCTTCGCCGAAGCCCTGGCCGAGCGCCTGCATGAGCGCGTGCGCAAGGAATTCTGGGGTTACGCCAGCGACGAGGCGCTCGACAACGACACCTTGATCGACGAAGGCTACCGCGGCATCCGCCCGGCCCCGGGCTACCCGGCCTGCCCCGAGCACAGCGAGAAGCGCAGCCTGTTCGACCTGCTCGACGCCAGCGCCCACACCGGGCTGGAGCTGACCGAAAGCTTCGCCATGTACCCCGCCGCGGCGGTGTCGGGCTATTACTTCAGCCATCCCGACAGCCAGTACTTCGTGGTCGGCCGGGTGTCCAAGGAGCAGGTCGAGGACTACGCCCGGCGCAAGGGCGTCAGCCTCGCCCAGGCCGAGCGCTGGCTGGCCTCGAATCTGGATTACGATCCCGAGTGAACCGCGCCGGCCGGCGCCGGCGCCGCACCAGGGACCGCCACGGATGAGCGACATCCTCCTGCCCGAAGACCTCGACGAGAGCGGGTCCAACGACCCGCTCGGCAATCGCGCCTTCATCGACAAGCACGCCGCGCCCGGCCGCATCGGCCTGTGCGGCGGGCGCGACTTCATCAACAAGCTGATCCGCAAGGCGCAGTCGCCGCTGACCGAGGACGGCCACCGCAGCCTGTGGTCGCACGCCTTCGTCTTCAGCGAACGGCGCGTCGACGGCCAGTGGTGGGTCATCGAGTCCGACCTGGACCTGCGCTACCGGCAGATCCGCCTGGGCGTGCAGGAAAACCGGGTGGCGCGCTACTACGACGCCGAAGCGTTTCCGAACATCGCCATCCTCGATTTCGGCCTGAGCCCGGAGCAGGTGCTGCAGGTGCAGAAGGCCGGCCTGGACCTGCTGGCCGGGCTGTCGAGCTATTCGCTCAGCGAACTGCTCGGCACGATGATGGCGATGCACAGCCGCCGCCTGCGCAAGCGCGGCAACCTGCTGGCCAAGGACGGCGCGCTGTTCTGCTCGGCGCTGGTGCAGCACTGCTATCTCGCCGCCGGCGTCGAGTTCCTGCCCGGCGTGCCCGGCAAGAACATCGCGCCGCACGACATCGACGAATCGCCGCTGCCGCATGCGACGCATCGCATTCTGCGCGACCTGGGCGTGTCGACGGTGCGCGAGTTGGGGCATTCGTTGCGCGAGCGGCTGGCTTCGTCGTTGGATTGAACTTTCGTCGGATTCAACCATCGTTGGATTGAGCCGTCGCGGGATCAGGCTATCGTTGGATCAGGCTATCGTTGGATCCGGTTGTCGTTGAACCCGGCCATCGCCGGATCGAACCTGGATCCGCGCCGGCGCCAACGGCGCGGCCGTCGCACGGCGTTGCGGATGAACCGCGGCGCGTCACGCATCCGCGACGATACTGCTGCGCGGGGTACGGCTGCAGCCTAAAGTAGCGGTTCGACGCAACCGCCGGCCGCGAACGCAGCCGCGCAGCGATACCGCCGGCCAGCGCGCGCACAGCTGCCTGCCGCTGGTGCGTCCCCTACTCCCCCTTGCGACAGGAGTCCGCATGCCTTTCCAACTGTTCCGCACCGACAACCGCGATCCCGACACCATCGCCCGCGACGGGTTCCAGGCGCGCGCGCCGATGAGCGCGGACGTCGCCCGCCAGTTCGTCGAGCGCAGCGTGGTCGATGCCAATACGCCGCTGAACCTGCCGGTCGCGGCGCAGCGCGGGGTCATGGCGGACTATTTCGCCAGAAATCAGAGCCTGGTCGGCCTGGGTTCGCTGTATCAGGAGATCCGCCGCGAAACCAGCCAGTCGACCCTGCACGTGTCGACCTCGCCCAGCGACGGCACCGGCGGCATCCGCAGTCGCCATCTGTACGAAATCGAGGTACCGGCGCAGCGTCTGTATGCGTGGCAGGAAGGCCGGCTCGGACGCATCAGCGCGACGCCGACCGAAGTGTCGAGCCTGGCCGAGGCGCATCCCATCAACAACAGCCTGGGCCTGCCTCCGACCCGGCCGGTGTTGCTGACCGACGCGCCGACCCTGCGCGACTCCACGATGTTCGCCATCTCCAGCCCCAGCGGCGAAGGCGAGGTCGCCTTCCTGACCGGCATTCCGCGCGAATGGACCCAGCGCAGCCGCGCGCTGGCCGAAGGCGGCGGTTGGCAGCCGATGCCGGCGCCGGCACAGGGCCTGGACGCGTCGACCGTCGCCACGCCGGTCGCCGCGGTCGCGACGCCGGCGGCGGCGGTCGCGTCGAATTCTTCGGTTTCCTCGCCCGCCGTGCCGACGCCATCGACCACGCCGGTAACGACTGCGCCGGTCGCGTCGACCTCATCGCTCTCCTCGCCCGCCGTCCCGTTGTCCGCACCGCAGCCGGGTTCGAGCAGCGCCTCGCCGGCCACGCCGTGGACGACCTCGGCCTCCTCGACCCAGGACTACGCCGAAGGCCGCCGCCCGCCGCCGGTGCCGGCGCGGCCGCTGTCGATGCTGACCCATCCGTACCAGGAGGCCGGCCATCCCAGGCACGAGGCGTACGAGCAGGCGCGCGACGGCTTGCAGCGCTTGCAGCCGCAGCGCCCGGTCGGCGAACGCTCGCTGGCCGCCGCGGCCCTGGCCGATGCCGCCCACAACGCGACGCCGCCGCTGCCGCGCATCGATCACGTCGCCGAAGGCCCCAACGGCCGGCTGTTCGCGGTCCACGGCGAATTGGGCAACTCGGCCGCCCGTTACGCGCATGCGGATCCGGCGCAGGTCCGGGCGCAGGCGCAGGTCGCTTCCGATTACGCGGCGGGCCGTATCGCCGCGAACCCCACCGCGTCTTCGGGCCACAGCGCGCCGGCTCAGACGCCGCCGGCGGCGCCGGGGCAGCACAACGCGCCTGATCCGTCGCAGGCCCAGCAGGCGCCGGCGCAGCAGCAACAACAGCAGCAACAGCAACCGGCGCAGCAAGAAGGCAACCGGGTGCGCGCGCTCGCGGCGATGTTCGAAAACGCCGCTGCGGATCAGAACCAGAACCAGGGCGGCCAGAACCCAGGCGGTCCGCGCCATCGCTGATCGGTTCGCGCCGTCACGGCGGCGCGATCCTGGCTTCAGCGCATCGTCGCGGCGACCGCAGCGGCGAGAAAAGCCTGCGATGCCGCCAACGAAAAACCGCCGCGGCCGAAGCCGCGGCGGTTCGGGTCGATCTTCGCGTCCCGGTGCCGGTCAGTCGTAGACGATCTGCTCGACGTTGTCGCGCTTCACCGAGCATTCGCCGAAGCCCGACGGCGAGGTGTTGATGAACACATTGCCGATGCAGGTCGCGTCCTGCGCGCCGACCAGGCCGTTGCCGGACACGGGGCGGCGCAGCATCGCGGTGTTGTGGACCAGGCGCGCGCGCGGCGAATACTCCATCCGCACCGCCGCCGAGCCGCCTTCGTTGAGGTCCAGCCACTGATTGCCGGTCAGCCGCGCGTCCGGCGCGCGGTCGAGGTAGACCGCGCTCCAGCCGCGGAACCCGGCGACGAGGTTGTTGATCAGCACCGGCTTGGCCGCGTGCTGCACGCGGATCGCCGCTTCGGCGCCCTGCTGCCCCTGGCCGTAGTAGAAGATGCGGTTGCCGACCAGGCGCGCATTCTCGTCCTGCGGCCGGTCGCTGCCGTGCACCGCGATGCCGGTGCCGCCGTCTTCGATGGTGTTGTTGATGACCTGGGCATTGCCGCGTTCGCTGATCAGGATGCCGTAGCTCCAGCCCTTCAGCCGGCAATTGCGCACGATCGCCTTGTCGCCGCGGCGCAGATGCACGCCGACGCCGTCGTTGCCCTCGTCGGGCGCCCAGGTCAGGGTGTGGCCGCGGCAATCGAGCTCGACGTTGTCGGCGAGGATCGCGACCGACACGACGCGGTCGACGGCGAGGCAGTACTTGCCGGGTTGCTCGATGAAGCGCTGGTTCGGGTCCAGCACGCTGTCGCAGGCCAGCGCCGGACCGGCGCCGAACAGGCCGGCCAAGGCCAGGCCCGCATGCATGAAGTTGCGCATGAAATCCCTCTCTAGATGATTGCGTCCATGGGTGATGCGCGGTGCCGCCGCGGTCGGCGGGACCGGCACTGGGAGTATGCGCAAGCGCTTGCGGCGATGCCATCGCCGCTGGCAAAACCACCGTTTTTATCTGTGCCCGCGTTGCGTCGCACGCTGCGCGACGCGGGGCGCGGCGGACTCACCCGGCGTCGCGCTCGCCGATCCACTGCCGCGCCTGTTCGAGGATTTCCTCGCTCAAGGCCGCATCGTCGCTGAGCCGCGCCAAGGTCAAGGCGCCGACCATCGCCGACCAGCGCCCGATCGCTTCGCGCCGGCGCGCGGGCGCGTCGGCGCCGGGCGCGCTGTCGCTCATGCGCCGCAGTTGCTCGCGCAGGCCGGCGGTCATGGTCGCGCGCGCCTGCGGCGACTGGCGCAGCGTCTCCGCGCCGAGCCCCGCGACCGGGCAGCCGCCGGCCGCGTCGGCGCAGTGCCGCGACGACAGATAGTCGGCGAGGAAGGCCTCGGGTTCGGCGCGGACTTCAGCCGTGGCCAGCACGTGCGCCAGGGTCTGCGCGATCAGATCGTCCTTGGACTGGAAATGCCCGTAGAACGCGCCGTGGGTCAGCCCGGCGGCGTTCATGACCTCGGCCACGCTGACCGCGTCGAAGCCGCGCGCGCGGAACAGCCGGCCGGCCTCGTCGAGGATGCGGCGGCGGTTTTCGCCGACCTGCTCGCGGCTGACTTTCATGGCGGAAATCTCCTCGGGACGGCTTGACAGCTTACATGACGGCTATCATGATAACTCAAACATGATGCTCATCATGAATAAACCCCGTCCCTCCCCCGACCCAACCGAGCCCGCCATGTCCACTCTCCCCACCGTCCTGATCACCGGCGCCTCCACCGGCATCGGCGCCGTCTACGCCGACCGCTACGCCCGCCGCGGCCACGATCTGGTCCTGGTCGCGCGCGACCTGACCCGCCTGCAAGCCCTCGCCGCGCGCCTGAGCGCCGACTACGGCGTGCGCGCCGAACCGCTGCAGGCCGACCTCGCCGATCCGGCGCAACTGGCCCGGGTCGAACGCCTGCTGCGCGACGACGCCCGCATCGGCGTGCTGGTCAACAACGCCGGCGCGACCCTGCCCGGCGGCTTCCTCGACCAGACCCCGGAGCAAACCGCGCAGCTGATCGCGCTCAACGTCACCGCCCCGACCCGCCTGGCCGCGGCGATCGCCCCGCGCCTGGCCGCAGCCGGCACCGGCGCGATCGTCAACCTCGCCTCGGTGGTCGGGCTGGCGCCGGAGTTCGGCATGAGCGTCTACGGCGCGACCAAGGCCTTCGTCCAGTACCTGAGCCAGTCGCTGCAAGGCGAAATCGGCGGCCAGGGCGTGTACGTGCAGGCGGTGCTGCCGGCGGCGACGCGGACCGAAATCTGGGAGCGCTCCGGGCGCGACGTCGAGCAGATCCCCGGGGTCATGGAAGTCGACGCCTTGGTCGACGCCGCGCTGGCCGGCTACGACCGCCGCGAGCCGGTGACGATCCCGCCGCTGCACGACGAAACCCTGTGGCAGGCCGCCGACGCGGCGCGCAAGGCGATGCTGCCGCATTACAGCCAGTCGCTGCCGGCGCCGCGTTATCTCGCCGGCGGCTGAAGCGCGGCCCCGCAACGCTGATCGACGCGCCGTTTCCCCTGTAGGAGCGGCGCGAGCCGCGACCGCGACATCTCGCTTACGGCGCAAACATGCCACCCCGCGGTCGCGGCTCGCGCCGCTCCTACAGCGGGCCAATGCACCCTCGCGGCGGTTGGCTACCACCAAACAGTACGCAATGGTATGTTTCGCCCACCGCCGCCCCGCGTGCCCGCGCCGCCATGCAAGACCTGCTGCTGTTCTCCCACGCCAACGGCTTCCCCGCCCCGGTCTACCGGGTGATGCTGGAGGCCTTGTCGGCGCGTTACCGGATCGTCCGGCCCGAACGCATCGGCCACGATCCGCGCTACCCGGTGACCCTGGACTGGCCGCACCTGATCGACGAACTGGTCCAGCGCGTGCAGGCCGCGGCCGGCGACGCGCGGCGGATCTTCCTGGTCGGCCACTCGCTCGGCGGCTATCTGAGCCTGCTGGCCTCGCACCGCCTCGCCGGCACCGCGCTGGCCTCGCGCCTGGGCGGCGTGGTGATGCTGGATTCGCCGCTGATCGCCGGCTGGCGCGCGCGTCTGGTGCAGCTGGGCCGGCGCACCGGCCTGGACAATCTGGTCATGCCGACCCGCGCCACCCTGCAGCGCCGCCGCCACTGGCCCGACCGCGCCGCAGTGCGCGCGCACTTCCTGGCCAAGCCCGCGTTCGCGCGCTGGGACGCGCGCGTGCTCGACGATTACGTCGAACACGGCACCCGCGCGGCCGACGACGGCGCGCGCGAACTGTTCTTCGAACGCGAGATCGAATACCGCATCTACCGCAGCCTGCCGACCACCTCGCTGAGCGGCCTGACCGCGCAGTTGCGCACGCCGGTCGGCTTCCTCGCCGGCACCCGCTCGCGCGAGCTGCGCAACGCCGGCAGCGCGGCGACCCGGCGTCTGGTCGGCGAGCGCTGGAGTTGGGTCGAGGGCAGCCATCTGTTTCCGATGGAGCGGCCGCTGGAGACCGCGCAGGCGATCGAGGCGATGCTGGAGCGCATGGCTCCGGCGGCGGCCGAGGCGGTGCCGCTGCGCCCCACCGGCACTTGATGGGCCCCCTGTAGGAGCGGCGCGAGCCGCGACCGCGAATCCTCAGCTACGCCGCAACCATCGTCGTAGTTGAATTGTCGCGGTCGCGGCTTGCGCCGCTCCTACAGGGAGCGACCGATCCGAAAACGCGAACGGCCGCGATTCGCATCGCGGCCGTCGCGCAAACCCGCCGGGCGCGCAGCGCGCGCCGTTGCCTCACCAGACCAGATCGTCCGGCACCTGGTACATCGGATCCGCATACGGATCCTCATGCGCCGGCGCGTTCGGATCGACCTTCAGCGCCACCGCCGGGGCGAAGATTTCCTCGGCCTGGGCCAGCATCGCCGCGGTCACCAGCAGGTAGCGGCCTTCCTGTTGCAGCACGCCGAGTTCGCCGGCGTTGAGCTGCTTGAGCTGCTCGGCGGTCACGTACACGCGCTTGATCTTGCCGCCGTACGGGAAATGCCGGGCGATGTCGGCCTCGGCCACGTTCAGGGCCTGGTCCTTGAGCAGTTCGGTCAGTTTGGCCCGCGCTTCGCGGCGCAGGCGCGCTTCTTCCTGCTTGGCCTGTTCCGCGGCGATGCGCTCGTCCTTCTCGCGCTGGGCGCGGATCGCATAGGCTTTGGCCAGATCGATGTCCTCGCGCGAGGCCGGACGGCCGCGCGGCTCGCCGGGCTTGCCGCCGCCGGGACGGCCGCGGCCGCGCTGCTCGCCCGGCTTGCCGCCGCCGGGGCGGCCCTGGCCGGGCCGCGCACCGGGCGCAGCGCCTGGGCGCTGCCCGCCCGGACGCGCATCGCCGTCGGCGCGCGCCTGCGGCTTTCCGCCGTCGTGCCTGCCGCCGGCCGGCTTGCCGCCGCGGCGGTCCTCGGCCTTGCGTTCGGGGCGTTCGGGCTTGGGCGCGGGCTTGAAGCCCAGGCCCAGCAATTGGTCGCGCAAGCTATCGCTCATTGCAGTTTCGTCAGTAGTGCGGCGGCGGCGGTTCGTTGGCCGAATCGCCGGTCAGGGGGCTCGCGGCCAGGGCCGAGCGCAGGTGCTTGATCTCTTCCAGCGCGCGGAACAGCAGCAAGGTGTTGCGCGCTTCTTCGCTGCGCGCGGCGGCGAGCGCATCGCTGAGTTCGGTCAGCGCGTGCTCCTGGAACGCCACGCGGCTTTCCAGGTCGATCAGGCGCTGCTGCATCTGGCTCAGGTCGGAATCGGAACTCACGGGCGGCGGCTCAGGCATCGATCAGGATCGAACGGCCGCGGCCGATGCCGTAATAGGCCAGATCGGCGGCCTCGACCTCGTCGGGATGGTACAGGTTGCGTCCGTCGAAGATCACCGCGTCGGCCAGGGCCTGGCGCACGCGGACGAAATCGGGGCTGCGGAACTGCTTCCACTCGGTCACCACGACCAGCGCATCGGCGTCGGCCAGCGCGGCGCGCGCCGAATCGCACAGCACCAGGTCGTCGCGTTCGCCGAAGATGCGCTGCGCCTCTTCGCTGGCTTCCGGATCGTAGGCGCGGACCTTGGCGCCTGCCTCCCACAGCTGCGCCAGCAGGCGCCGGCTGGAGGCTTCGCGCATGTCGTCGGTGTTGGGCTTGAACGCCAGGCCCCACACCGCGAAGGTCTTGCCGCGCACGTCGCCGCCATAGTGGCGCTGGATCAGTTCGAACAGATGGCCCTTCTGGCTGTCGTTGACCGATTCCACCGCATCGAGCAGGCGCGCGTCGTAGCCGTGCTGCTGGGCGGTGCGCGCCAGCGCCTGCACGTCCTTGGGGAAACACGAGCCGCCGTAGCCGGCGCCGGGATAGATGAAGTGCCAGCCGATGCGCGGGTCCGAGCCGATGCCCTGGCGGACCATCTCGATGTCGGCGCCGACTTTCTCGGCGATGTTGGCGATCTCGTTCATGAAACTGATCTTGGTCGCCAGCATCGCGTTGGCCGCGTACTTGGTCAGCTCGGCCGAGCGCACGTCCATCACCACGATGCGTTCGTGGTTGCGGTTGAACGGCGCGTACAGGCGCTTGAGCTTTTCCACCGCGAGCGGATTGGCCGCGCCGATGACGATGCGGTCCGGGCGCATGCAGTCGTTGACCGCGTCGCCCTCCTTGAGGAATTCGGGATTGGAGGCGATGTCGAACGCGACCTGCGCGCCGCGCGCGGCCAGTTCGGCGGCGATCGTCGCCTGGACCTTGTCGGCGGTGCCGACCGGCACGGTCGACTTGTTGACCACGATCACCGGGCGCTCGATGTGGCGGCCGATGGTCTGCGCCACCGCCAGCACGTACTTGAGGTCGGCGCTGCCGTCCTCGTCGGGCGGGGTGCCGACCGCGATGAAGATCAGGTCGCCGTGGACGATCGCGCCGGCGGCGTCGGTGGTGAAGTGCAGACGGCCGGAGGCGTGGTTGGCCTTGACCATCGACTCCAGGCCCGGCTCGTAGATCGGGATCACGCCGCGGTTGAGGCCCTCGACCTTGGCCTGGTCGATGTCGACGCAGACCACGTCGTGTCCGACGTCGGCCAGGCAGGTGCCGGTGACCAGGCCCACATAGCCGGTGCCGAAGATGGTGACGCGCATTTCGTGCTTCCTTGGTATTGCGGGATCCGCCGGGCGAACCGCCAGGTCCGATGCCCCGGGGACTGGAATCCGCCGGCCGCGGCCGCGCCGTGGCGCGCATCGAGGCCCGCAGCGGCGAAACCGGCCGGACGACGGCAGCGGTAGCCGCAAGGGTATGGGGACGGCGGCCGCGCTGCAAAAGCGCGTGCGGTCCGCCGCCTGCGCCGGGCCGACCGGATCGGGTCCGATCGGCCTGGCCTGCGGCCGGGAGCGCGCCGAACGCGCCCCGCCGCACGCTCCCGCCGCGAGGGCGGAAACGACGCGGCGCCGGCGCGGATCGCGCGCCGGCGCCGCCGGTTGCCGCTTAGTGCTTCGGCGCGGTGCCCATCGCGGCCGATTCCGGACCGTCGGCCTTGACGATGTCGAGCAGCTCGACGTCGAACACCAGGGTCGCGTTCGGGCCGATCGGGCCGCCCGGGGTGCCCTGCTCGCCGTAGCCGAGCTTGGCCGGGATCCACAGCTTGAACTTGCTGCCGACCGGCATCAGCGCGATGCCTTCCTGCCAGCCCGGCACCACCGCGCCGAGCGGGAACACCGCCGGCTCGTTGCGCGCGTAGGAGCTGTCGAATTCCTTGCCGTCCAGCAGCGTGCCCTTGTAGTGCACGCGCACCGTATCGGAGGCCTTGGGCTTGGCGCCCTTGCCTTCGCTGACGATCTGGTACTGCAGGCCCGAAGCGGTGGTCACCACGCCGGCCTTCTTGCCGTTGGCGGCGAGGAATTTCTCGCCCTCTTCCTGGTTCTTCTTGGCCGTCGCCAGCATCTTCTCGACCTGCTTGTTGCGCACGGTCTCCTGCAGGCGCTGGCGGATCTGCATCGCTTCCTCGTCGCTCAGCGACGACTTCTCGCCCTTCATGCTGGCCTGCATCGCCTTCTGCAGCACGGCCAGGTCGATATCGTCCTTGAGCAGCTCCAGCGAGCGGCCCATGTCCATGCCGATCAGATAGCTGTTCTGTTCCTTCTCGGTCTTCATGCCGCCCAGGACCTTGACGTCCTTCTTGGCATCGGCCGCCTTGTCGCCGCTCTTGCTCTCGGCGGCCTTGTCGCCGGCCGGCTTGCCGGTCTGGTCGCAACCCGCCGCGAACAGCGCCATCGAGGCCACGGCGATCGCCAAGGCGGTGTTACGCATGAAAGGCTTCATCAAACTGCACTCCTGAAAAAGACTGGACCGGAAGGTGGTGGGCCGGCCGGACAAACTGCCCGGGACCGGCTGAACGTTGCTTCACGCGCCGCGCGTGCGCGGCGCGCATGGGGGATTACAGGATGTCGAGCAGTTCGACTTCGAAGGTCAGCACCGCGTTCGGGCCGATGCTCGGCGGCGCGCCGTTCGGGCCGTAGGCCAGTTCGGACGGGATCCAGAACTTGAACTTGCTGCCGACCGGCATCATCGCCAGGCCTTCCTGCCAGCCCTGGATCACGCCGTTGACCGGGAACTCGGCCGGCTGGCCGCGATCGTAGGAGCTGTCGAAGGTCTTGCCGTCGAGCAGCGTGCCCTTGTAGTTCACGCTGACCTTGTCGGTCGGCTTGGGACGCTCGCCCGAGCCCTGGCGCAGGATCATGTACTGCAGGCCCGAGCCGGTCGCGAACACGCCCTTGACCTTCTTGTTCTCGTCCAGGAACGCCTTGCCTTCCTTGAGGTTCTTGTCGCCGGCCGCGGCCGCGTCGGCCTTGGCCTTGGCCTGCATGCGCTCGCTGAAGTTGGTCAGCACGGTGCGCGCGTCGCCTTCGGCCAGCAGCGCCTTGCCGCCGCCGAGCGAGGTGCGCACGGCCTGGGCCAGCACCGGCAGGTCGATTTCGGATTTGATCTGCTGCAGGGCCGGGCCGACCATGAAGGTGCCGATCATCAGGCCGACCTTGGTCTTGTCGACCGCCGGCGGCGGCGTGCCCGGCGGGGTGCCCTGGGCCGGCTTGCCCTCGCGCGAGGCGATGCGCGCGCGCAGGGCGGTGTCGACGCTGCGCGCCTCGTCCTGGGTGATCAGCGGCTTGCCGCCGTCGAACACGTTCTTGACCGCTTTTTCGAACGCCGCGGCGTCGAGGTCCGGGCCGACCGGCTTGAGCGAGGAGGCCACGTCCAGGCCGATGGCGTAGCTGATTTTTTCGCGTTCGTTGGCGAGCACGGTCTTGTCCTGGGCAGAGGCGGCGCCTGCGAACAGCGCCGCGGTGGTCATCAACACGGCCGCGCCGCGCACGAAGTGCTTCATTAGGGTCTCGCTCCTGGTACCTGGTCCTGGTGGTGTAAGAGTCCGACTTCGCCCATCGCTGCGACAGCGACGGCGCGGACGCCGACGCGCCGCCGTGCGGCGCGAGCCCGCCATTGTCGCGGTCGCGGCCTTGTGCGGCAACGCTCCAGTGTGACGGCGGCCCGGCGTTTTAGTTCCGTCGCGGCGGCGACGCGGCGGCGCGGAAACCGGACCGGGCGCGCAAATCGCCGCGCGGCGGCGCCGGCCGGCGCCGCCCGGGCGAACGATCGACGGATCGATTCAGCGCGCCGCGACCGGCTTGGGCGCCGGCGCGGCCAGCGCGCGCTCGATCGCCGCGACCACCGCCGGATCGTCCGGCGTGGTCTTGCTGCCGTAGCTGGCGATCAGCTTGCCGTCGCGGCCGATCAGGTACTTGTGGAAATTCCACTTCGGCGCTTCGCCGGCGGCCTTGGCCAGGTCCTTGTACAGCGGCGTGGCCTGGTCGCCGACCACGTGCACCTTCTCGAACATCGGGAACTTGACCCCGTAGGTCAGCGTGCAGAACTCCTGGATCTGCTTCTCGTCCTCGAACTCCTGCGCCTTGAAATCGCCGGACGGGAAGCCGAGCACGGCGAAGCCGCGCGCCTTGTACTTGGCGTGCAGGCCTTCCAGCGCTTCGAACTGCGGGGTGAAGCCGCATTTGCTGGCGGTGTTGACGACCAGCACGACATCGCCGGCATAGGTCTTGGACAGCTCGACCGGCTGCTTGCCGGCGAGCGGGCGGTAGCTGCGGTCGAGCAGGCCGCCGGCCGCGGCGGCGGCGCCTACGGCCGCGATAAGGCCGAGCGCCAGCAGGGCGCGGGCGGCGCGGCGGGTGTGCGAGGGGGCGATGGCGGGCATTGGGGCGCCTCAGGAAAGTGGGGAAAGGCCCGTCCGGCGGGCCGCGAGGGGGTGCACGACCCGACATGGGGGCGACCGGACGGATTCGGGCCAAGTATGACTTCAGTTGGGTCCGCAGCGATTGACGCGGCGTGATTAGGTGTTATAGTTGAATACAACACCGGCCCACTAAAGAGCAGGACGTTCGCATGAACCGCAAGCTCCATAACTCGATTTCGGCCCTGATGGCCGCCGGCGGCGCCCTGGTCCTGGGCCTGGTGGTCGCGCTGCCGCTGCCCGCCCCGGACGCCCCGCCGGCGCCGTTGCTGGCCCAGTTCGCCGCCGATGCCCCGGCCACCCGCCCGATCGAGGTCAATCTCGGCGCGGTGCAGGCGCGGATCAGCTTCGACCGCGACTTCCTCGAACGCGCCCGCAGCCGTTCCGGCGATGTCGCCGGCGCGGTACGCAAGATCGAACAGCGCGCCCAGCAACTCGAAAATACCGACCAGGCCGGCGAACTGACCGCCCTGGCCGGCGCCCTGGCCGGCGACGTCGCCGACCTGGCCGCGCTGGCCAACGCGGTCGCCCCGGGCCTGGCCCCCGCCTCCAACGCCGCCGCGGAGCCGGCCGGCGCCGCCGAACCCAAGCGCAAGGCCGGAAGCGCCTCGCGCCGCAGCCGCAGCAATCTCGTCATGCCCTATTTCTCCTTCCTGTCGCGGGGCTGAGCCATGACCGCAATCCAATGGAGCGATGGCGCTCCGATCTATCGCCAGCTCAAGGAACGCGTCGTCGCGATGATGCTCGACGGCGTGCTCAAACCCGGCGACGCCCTGCCCTCCGTGCGCCAGGTCGCCGCCGAATACCAACTCAATCCCATCACCGTCTCGCGCGCCTACCAAGAGCTGGCCGACGAGGCGCTGGTCGAAAAACGCCGAGGCCTGGGCATGTACGTGACCGAAGAAGCCGCGAAGAAACTGCTCCTCAACGAACGCGAACGGTTCCTGCGCGAGGAATGGCCGCTGGTGCTGGAACGCATCGCCCGGCTCGGCCTGCGCGCGGAAGAACTGTTCGGCGGCACCGGCGGCAACGGCACCCACAAGGCGGACGCACCATGACCAACGCCCTCCACATCGACCCCGGCCAGGTAGTGCGCGCCCGCGGCCTGCGCAAGACCTACCGCAACAAGAACGCGCTCGACGGCGCCGACTTCGACATCCCGACCGGGCGCATCGTCGGCCTGATCGGCCCCAACGGCGCCGGCAAGACCACCGCGCTCAAGGCCGTGCTCGGCCTGACCCAGTTCGAAGGCGAACTGTCGGTGCTCGGCCTGGACCCGCGCCACCAGCGCGACGCGCTGATGCGCGAGGTCTGCTTCATCGCCGACGTGGCGGTGCTGCCGCGCTGGCTGCGGGTGCGCGAGGCGATCGAGTTCGTCGCCGGCGTGCATCCGCGCTTCGACCGGGCCAAGTGCGAGCGCTTCCTGCACGGCACCCAGCTCAAGCCCGACCTGCGCGTGCGCGAGATGTCCAAGGGCATGATCGTGCAGCTGCACCTGGCGCTGGTGATGGCGATCGACGCGCGCCTGCTGGTGCTCGACGAGCCGACCCTGGGCCTGGACATCCTCTACCGCAAGCAGTTCTACCAGCGCCTGCTGGAAGACTATTTCGACGAGAACAAGACCATCGTGGTCACCACCCACCAGGTCGAGGAGATCGAACACATCCTCACCGACGTGATGTTCATCCGCGACGGCAAGATCGTGCTCGACTGCCCGATGGAGAACCTCGGCGAGCGCTTCGTCGAAGTGATGGTCGACCGCGACAAGGCCGAGTACGCGCGCACCCTCGGCCCGCTCGACGAACGCGCCCTGCCGTTCGGCAAGACCGTGATGCTGTTCGACGGCGTCGCCGCCGCCCAGCTCGACGGACTCGGCGAAACCCGCACCCCGGGCCTGGCCGACCTGTTCGTCGCCACCATGAAGGGGACTTACGCATGAACGCCGCCACCGACGACTACACCGCCCCTGCCGCCGTACCCCGCGCCGCCGCCGCGATCTCGCCGTCGCAGGTGTTCGCGATGCTGCTCAAGCGCGAGTTCTGGGAACACCGCGGCGGGTTCCTGTGGGGCCCGCTGATCGCCGGCGCGATCGCGGTGGCGTTCACCGTGCTCGGCGTGATCGCCGGCTCGGTGCTGTTCAACAAGTACTCGGTGCGCGACCACGACGGCATCAACCTGGAAATGACCGGCGACCTCAGCCGCGCCGGCCAGATCGGCGACGCCGCGCTCGCCGGCGGCCTCGGCATCGTCTGCCTGGTGTTCGTGTTCGTGGTGTTCTTCTACGCGCTCGGCTCGCTCTACGACGAGCGCAAGGACCGCAGCATCCTGTTCTGGAAATCGCTGCCGGTGTCCGACACCCAGGCGGTGCTGTCCAAGCTGGCGTGGGCGCTGTTGCTGGCGCCGCTGCTGGCCGCGGCGATCGGCCTGGCCGTGGGCCTGCTGATGTGGGTGCTGGCGTGGCTGGCGGCGGTGCTCAACGGCTTCCCCGGCGCCGGCGCGATCTTCACCCAGGCGCATCCGTTCCGCCTGCTCGGCGAGCTGCTGCTGTCGGTGCCGGTGTACGCGCTGTGGGCGCTGCCGACCGTGGGCTGGCTGATGCTGTGCTCGGCCTGGGCGCGCAGCGTGCCGTTCGTCTGGGCGGTGGTGGTGCCGCTGCTGGCCTGCGTGTTCGTCAGCTTCCTCGACGTGATGCCGGGCATCGAGATCCCGCACGCCGCGATCTGGTACACGGTGGCGCTGCGCGGCCTGCTCAGCGTGGTGCCGGGCACCTGGTTCCTGCACGAGCGCTTCAACGACGAGGCCCAGCAGGCGGCGCTGCGCGGCACCGATGCGCTGAACCAGCTGGATTCGATGTCGAGCCTGCAGATGCTGGCGACCGCCGACCTGTGGATCGGCGCGGCGCTCGGCGCGGCGATGGTCTTCGCCGCGATCCGCCTGCGCCGCTGGCGCGACGACGGCTGAGGCGCGCGGCCGGCGCGGGTTGCCGGATCCGATTGCAACCCCGCCGGCCCCGGCCGCATCCCAGCCTCACCTATTCCGCTCAGGAGCGTCACATGCGTCCCCTCTCCTTCCTGCTCTGCGCCGCGCTGCTGCCGGCCTCCGCGTTCGCCGGCGACCGCTGCGACAACGCCCAGCCGCGCAATCTCGCGCTCGACCTCAAGGGCGCCAAGGTCGTGGTGTTCGAAATCGGCTCCGACGACCTGGTCGTGGAAGGCGGCAACGGCGCCGCCGCGGTGACCGGCCGCGCCTGCGCCAGCAACGCCGGCGACCTGTCCGGCCTGACCGTCAGCCAGCGCCGCGAAGGCGACAAGCTGGTGGTCGTGGCCGAGCACGCCAAGCGCCTGGGCCTGAACTTCAACGGCCAGTACCACCTGCAATTGCACGCCAGCGTGCCGCGCGACCTGCGCGTGCAGCTCAAGGTCGGTTCCGGCGACGCCGCGGTCAAGGACGTGGCCGCGCTCAGCGCCGACGTCAATTCCGGCGACATCCAGATCGCCAACGTGCGCGGCCTCACCGTCGCCTCGGTCGGCTCCGGCGACATCGGCCTGCGCGACATCGGCCCGCTGCAGATCGTCAGCCTCGGCTCGGGCGACCTCAAGGCGCGCAACGTCGGCGGCGACGTCAAGATCGGCACGGTCGGCTCCGGCGATGTCGAACTCGACCAGGTCGCCGGCTCGGTGACGCTGGAACGCATCGGCTCGGGCGACCTGGAAGTCGACGGCGTGCGCGGCGACCTGCGCGTGGCCCGGGTCGGCAGCGGTTCGGTGCGCCATCGCGGCGTGGCCGGCAAGGTCGACGTACCCAAGGACGATTGATCCACGGCGGCGCGGGCCGAGCGCCACGGCCCGTGCCGCCGCCTCCGCGACGGCGCGCTTCCACCGGACTCCTCTCATGAACGCCCGCAAGTCCCCGTTCGTCCTGCTGCTCGCCGCCGCGATGGTCGCGGTCTTCGCGGGCGCCTGCTCGCGCCAGTCCGACACCGACGGCGTGCACGTGTCGGTGATCGACCACATCGCCATCGGCGGCGACCGGGTGACGGTGCGCGGCGGCGGCCAGCGCGCCGAAATCGGCGCCGACGGCGCCATCGCCATCGACGGCAAGGCCTTGACCCTGAGCGCGGAACAGCAAGCCGCAGGACGCGAGTTCTACCTCCAGGCGACCGGCATGAAGCGCGACGGCGCCGCCATCGGCAAGGCCGGCGCGGCGATGGCCGGGCAAGTGCTGAGCACCGTGGTCCAGGACGTGCGCGACGGCCGCACCGACCAGACCGAGGCCAAGGTCGAAGCGCAGGCCGACAAGCTGCGCGAGCAGGCGATGCAGGTCTGCCGTCGGGTCGAGACTTTGCGTCAGGCCCAGCAGCGTCTGACCGCGGTGTTGCCGCAGTTCCAGCCGTTCGCGCGGATCAAGCAGGGCACCGGCGACGAGTGCAAGGATCGCGGCTGAATCCGTGCGGTTGGCTGGGAAGGATCGCGCTGAAGGCTCTGGATCCCCGCGTTCGCGGGGATGACGGCTGATGGAAACGCAGCAAACTGACCTATCGTCGTTCCCGCGAACGCGGGAACCCAGGGCTTCATCGCAGCATGACTCTGAAGTCTCTGCCCCCCCCCCGCCTTCGCGGGGATGACGACTGATGGAAACGCAGCGAACTCACCTATCGTCGTTCCCGCGAAGGCGGGAACCCAGGGCTTCATCGCAGCATGACTCTGAAGTCTCTGGCCCCCCGCCTTCGCGGGGATGACGACTGATGGAAACGCGGCGAACCCACCTGTCGTCATTCCCGCGAACGCGGGAATCCAGGGCTTCATCGCAGCATGACTCTGAAGTCTCTGGATCCCCGCCTTCGCGGGGATGACGACTGATGGAAACGCAGCGAACTCACCTATCGTCGTTCCCGCGAAGGCGGGAACCCAGGGCTTCATCGCAGCTTGACTCTGAAGTCTCTGGCCCCCCGCCTTCGCGGGGATGACGGCTGATGGATCAGTCGAACCCGCGCCCGTCGTCGGCGCTGTCGCGCGTGTTCTTCTGCACCGCGATCGCCGCGAACAGGCTCATGCCGTAGGCCATCGCGTAGAAGCCCTTCTCGCTGAAGGCGACCTGCGCATTCCACAAGCCGACGAACATCAACGTCAGCGCGGCGATCACCGAGGTCCAGGCCAGGCCGTAGTAGAGGTTGGTCACCGGCAGGCCTTCCATGCGGTCGCGCACCGACTTCTGCACCGACACCGCCGAGAACAAGCCGTAGAGCAACAGGGTGAAGTAATAGCCCTTTTCGTTGAGCTGCAAGCCGGCGTTCCACAGGCCGACCAGATAGGCCAGCGAGCCGAGCAGGAGCGCGCCCCACGAGGCGCCTACGAAAGCGGCGGAGGGCTTGCGGGATACAGCACGGTTCATGGCGCTTCCTTGAGTGAGCGGCGGCCGGCGCTGGCCGGAAAGTCCGCCGTTGCGCGCTGTGCGCGACGGCGGCGGATGCGGGCGTTCCGAGCCCGCGCAGCCACTGTGCCGAGCGCGCCAGGCGCTGTCATCGGCGATCGCTCAAGTATCGAAAGATGCGACTCGCGGGGGAGTCGTGCGCGCCGTGTCGCGGCGACGGCGCGGGGAGAACAAGCGCTGAGGGGCCTGCCTCTCGAGTTGCCAGCCCTCGAATGGCGACGCTTCGAGCGCCCGGGCTGCGCGTGGCCGGGCCTCGCGCGGCCGGTGCCGCGCCCTCGCGGCGGCACACCGCCGGGCCGCGTTGCGCGCGCCGCGAGGACGCGCGCGTCCCGGGCCGGAACCTCCGGCCCGGGGCGGCGGTCAGCGCGCGGCCTGGACGCCGGCGACGGCGGCCTTGGCCGCACCGGCCGCGGCCGGCGCGGCGTGCCCGCTCAGGTCGACGTGGATGTTGTCGCCGGGAAAGCCCGGGAAGAACGTCGGCTTGCAGGCGGCGCAGGCCAGCAGCGAAGCGATGGCGGCGTACCGAAGGAAACGATTGGATTTCATGAGCGAGGCTCCATTAGTTATGGCTGGCCGGGCGGCCAGGGGCTGCGGGGAAACTCGTGCGCGCGCCACGTCCTGTTCCGCGCGAACGACAGTTACTTCATACCCGTCACGGTAGATCCGTAATGACCGCACAGTTACCGCTCAATAACCGTGCGCCCGCGACGGACCGCGGCGGACAATCGCGGCGGCCGAAACCGCCGATTTTCCGCGCCGGCGCCGGTTTGACGGCGTCGGTGCGGGCTCCGCGAACGCAGGACGCCACGCCCGGACCGCGCCCTCGCACGGCCCCGGAGCGGCCGGATAACCGGCAGCTCCCTGTCGCAACCTCCCCATCCGCGGCGGGCGCAATATTATCCGCGCTCGCGCGCCGATAATCCTCCCGTGCGGCGAGGATATCCAGGCGCATGCGCCGGAAACCCCCACGCCGGTCGCGAAACAAAATCCTCGAACATTCTCCGCGGCGCCCCCGGGGCCGCGGCCGTTCGCGTCGGCGCGGGCGATTGTGCATCAAATCCCGCGCCGTGCGAATGTGTCGCCGCCCGTCTCAGCCGCCGCCGCCCGCGCCGCCGCCTTGAATGCCGCCGCGGGTCAGCGCCGCCGGGTCGAGCAGTTTGCGCAGTTGTTTCTCGCTCAGGCCGCTGTCCTGCGCCGCGATCTCCAGCACCGGCCGGCCTTCCTTGTAGGCGCGCTTGGCGATCGCCGCGGCCTTTTCGTAGCCGATGATCGGATTGAGCGCGGTGACCAGGATCGGATTGCGGTCCAGCGCTTCGCGCACGTGCGCCTCGCGCACCTTGAGCCCGGCGATCGCGCTGTCGGCCAGCAGCGGCATCGCGCGCGCGAGCAGGCGGATCGAATCGAGCAGGTCGTACGCGATCAGCGGCAGCATCACGTTGAGCTGGAAATTGCCGCTTTGCCCGGCGATGGTGATCGCGGTGTGGTGGCCCATGACTTGCGCGCAGACCATCGCCAGCGCTTCGGGAATCACCGGATTGACCTTGCCCGGCATGATCGAGCTGCCCGGCTGCAATGCCGGCAGTTCGATCTCGCCCAGGCCGGCCAGCGGGCCGGAATTCATCCAGCGCAGGTCGTTGGCGATCTTGGTCAGCGCCACCGCCAGCGCGCTGAGCTGGCCGGACAGTTCGACCGCGTCGTCCTGCGCGGCCAGGCCTTCGAACTTGTCGGCGGCCGATTCGAAGCGCACCCCGCCGGCGACGCTGAGCGCCTTGGCCACGGCCTTGCCGAAGCGCGGATCGGCGTTGATGCCGGTGCCGATCGCGGTGCCGCCGATCGGCAGCCGGCGCAGCCGCTTGAGCGCGTCCTCGATGCGCTGCTGGGCCGAATCCAGCTGTGCGGCCCAGGCGCCGAACTCCTGGCCGAAGGTCAGCGGCATCGCGTCCATCAGATGGGTGCGGCCGGTCTTGACCGTCCTGCTGAGCTCCTTGGCCCGGCGCTCGATGGTCTTGCGCAGGTGCTTGAGCGCCGGCAGCAGGCTTTCGTGCACGGCCAGCGCGGCCGCGACCCGGATCGCGGTGGGAATGGTGTCGTTGGAACTCTGGCCGAGGTTGACGTGATCGTTGGGATGGATCGCGTGCTTGCCGGCGCGCGTGGCCAGGGTCGCGATCACCTCGTTGGCGTTCATGTTGCTCGAGGTGCCCGAACCGGTCTGGTAGACGTCGATCGGGAACTGCGCATCGAAGCCGCCGTCGGCGACCTCGCGCGCGGCCGCGGCGATGGCCTGCGCCGCGCCCGGGTCGAGCAGGCCGAAGCCGCCGTTGGCCTGGGCCGCGGCGGCCTTGATCAAGGCCAGGGCGCGGATGAACTCGCGCGGCATCGGCTGCCCGGAAATCGGGAAGTTCTGCACCGCGCGCTGGGTCTGCGCGCCCCACAGCGCCGCGGCGGGAACGCTGAGTTCGCCCATGCTGTCGTGTTCGAGGCGGAAACCCGCGGCCGCGCCGCCGGTCTTGCCGGCCGCCGCGCGTTCGCCGCGGGCCGGGGTCTTGCGTTTGCTCGCCATTGCCAACTCCGTTGAGTCGTAGGGGAAGCGCGCGGTGTCTGCCCGCGCGCGCTGTGATCGGGTCGGCCGCGCCGCGGCGCAAGGCCGGTGCGGACGTGGCGACCGTGCTGGCTGGACTACGCTGGCGGCGCTCATGATCGCCGCGGGGACGACGGGCGTCGAGGCCGGCCGCGGTTTCCGCCCGATCATGCAGGGTACGGCCGCAGCTTCCTGTAGGAGCGGCGCAAGCCGCGACCGCGGACCCGCATGTTTGCGGCGCGACCTGGCGCCCCCGCGGTCGCGGCTTGCGCCGCTCCTACAAAAAGCCCGCGAAACCCGTGCCGCCGGCACGCCCCGGACGCAGGGGTTAGAATGCGCGACTGTCTCCTCCCCGCGCCCGCCATGCCCGCCGATATCCAGACCACCCTGCTCGCCCTGTCCCCGCTCGATGGCCGCTACGCCGGCAAGGTCGACGCGCTGCGGCCGATCTTCTCCGAATTCGGCCTGATCAAGGCCCGGGTCAAGGTCGAGGTGGAGTGGCTGCTGGCGCTGGCCGCCGAGCCCGGCATCGCCGAACTGGCGCCGTTCTCCGACGCCGCCGCCGCGCGCCTGCGCGCGCTGGCCGAGAACCTCTCGGTCGAAGACGCCGCCCGGGTCAAGGACATCGAGCGCACCACCAACCACGACGTCAAAGCCGTCGAATACCTCATCAAGGAGCGGCTCAAGGACGACGCCGAACTCGGCCCGGCGCTGGAGTTCGTGCACTTCGCCTGCACCAGCGAGGACATCAACAACCTCAGCTACGCGCTGATGCTGAACCAGGCGCGCCAGGACGTGCTGCTGCCGAAGCTCGACGAGCTGATCCAGACCCTGCGCGCGATGGCCCACCAGCACGCCGGCCTGCCGATGCTCTCGCGCACCCACGGCCAGACCGCGTCGCCGACCACGGTCGGCAAGGAAATCGCCAACGTGGTCGCGCGCCTGCAGCGCCAGGGCGAAACCCTGGCCGGCGCGCAGATGCCGGGCAAGATCAACGGCGCGGTCGGCAACTACAACGCCCACGTCGCCGCCTATCCCGAAATCGACTGGCCGCGCTTCTCGCAGCGCTTCGTCGCCTCGCTGGGCCTGGACTGGCAGCCCTACACCACCCAGATCGAGCCGCACGACGGCATCGCCGAACTTTGCGACGCGCAGCGCCGCATCGACACCGTCTGCGTCGACCTGTGCCGCGACGTGTGGGGCTACATCTCGCTGGGTTACTTCAAGCAGGCGGTCAAGGCCGGCGAAGTCGGCAGCTCGACCATGCCGCACAAGGTCAACCCGATCGATTTCGAGAACGCCGAAGGCAACTTCGGCATCGCCAACGCGCTGTTCGAGCATTTCGCCGCCAAGCTGCCGATCAGCCGCTGGCAGCGCGATTTGACCGACTCGACCGTGCTGCGCGCGCTCGGCACCGCGTTCGGCCACGCGCTGATCGGCTTCGACGCGCTGCTGCGCGGGCTCGGCAAGCTCAGCGCGAACCCCGAGCGGCTGGCCGCCGACCTCGACGCATCGTGGGAAGTGCTGGCCGAAGCCGTGCAGACGGTGATGCGCCGCTACGGCCTGCCCAATCCGTACGAACAGCTCAAGGCGCTGACCCGCGGCCACGGCATCAACGAGGCCTCGATGCGCGAGTTCATCGGCTCGCTGGCACTGCCGGAGGCGGACAAGCAGCGCTTGCTGGCGATGACGCCGGGCAGCTACGTCGGCCTGGCCGAACGGTTGGCGCGCGAGATCTGAGCGCGGCGCGTTGCTGCGGGTGATTGCGCCGTAGTTTTGTTGTCGCGGTCGCGGCTTGCGCCGCTCCTGCCGTCGTTGCGTTTCTTCCTGTAGGAGCGGCGCGAGCCGCGACCGCGAATCCGTGGCGGCGACGAAAGCCGACTTCGCGACCGGCACTAGCGGCTGCGAGGAGGTTTTCGCCGCAATCGCAGTGTCGCGGTCGCGGCTTGCGCCGCTCCTACAGGGGCTGCGATGCGGTGACGTAAAAGTTGGGCTTTGCGCAGCCACGATTTCTTTTTGAACCGCGCCGGTTGCGAATCCGGGATAGTGATGGCCACTCTCCCGCAAGGATTCCGCGCATGCGTTTGCCCTCCGCTTTGCTGGCCGTCTCGATCGCTTCATCGCTGCTCGCCGCGTGCGCGAACGCGCCCCATCGCGACGGCGCGGCCGCTGCCGGCACCGACCCCGCCGCGCCCTGCCCGGCCAAACCGACCTGGGACGATCCGACCCCGCCGCGCCGCATCTACGGCAACACCTGGTACGTCGGCACCTGCGCGATCAGCGCGATCCTGATCACGTCCGACGCCGGCCACATCCTCATCGACGGCGTCACCGACACGGCCGCGCCGACCGTCGAGGCCAACATCCGCGCGCTCGGCTTCGATCCCGCACAGGTGCGCTACCTCCTCAACTCGCACGAGCACATCGACCACGCCGGCGGCATCGCCCGGCTCGCGCGCGACACCGGCGCGCGCGTGGTCGCGCGCGAGCCGGCGGCGACCGCGCTGGAGCGCGGCAAGGCCGACCGCAGCGATCCGCAGTTCCTCAGCGTGCCCGGTTTTCCGCCGGTGCCCGATGTGCAGCGCATCGGCGACGGCGAAACGCTGGAACTCGGCGCGCTGCGGCTCACCGCGCATGCGACGCCCGGGCATACCGCGGGCGCGACCAGCTGGAGCTGGCGCTCCTGCGACGACGCCGGCGCGTGCCGCGACGTGGTCTACGCCGACAGCCTCACGCCGTTCAGCGACCAGGTGTATCGCTACAGCGACGACGCCGCACATCCGGGCGCGCTGGCGGCGTTCCGCCGCAGCATCGACACCATCGCCGCGCTGCCGTGCGACATCGTGCTGAGCCCGCACCCGGGCGCCAGCGACATGTTCGAACGCATCGGCCCGCAAGCGACCCGGCCGCTGGTCGATGCCGGCGGTTGCCGCGCGTATGCGGCCGCCGGCGCGGCCAAACTCGATGCGCGGCTGCAAGAGGAGCGGGCCAAGCCGGCGCCGACGCGCTGAGGCACGCCGACATTGGTTCGTGTGCGAAGGACTTCAGCCCCCCAACATTCGGCGGCCCGTTCCCCGCGACCTGGGCAAAAGCGTCGGTACTGAAGTCCCTCCTGCATCGAACGCAGCCGCTTGAGCCCCTCTCCCGCTTGCGGGGGGAGGGGCTCGCTTGCGAGCCACTGGCTCGCGCAGCACAAAACGCCCGAACGCTAAGTTTTCGGGGCGGGGCTGGGGCGAGGGCACGCGCTGCCCTCCTCCGCCCCTTCGGGGCACCTTCTCGCGCGAGCGGGAGAGACCGCAGGCATTGCCGCTTTCACATCGCCGCCCACACCGCCTTAGCACTCGCCCCCGCACACTGCCCGCACCCGTCCGCAGAGCGCCGCGATGCACCTGCTCATCAACATCGACGTCCCCGACCTCGACGCCGCGCTGGCGTTCTACACCCGCGCGTTCGGCCTGCACGTCGGCCGCCGCATCGGCGGCGATGCGATCGAACTGCTCGGCGCGGCGGCGCCGTTCTATCTGCTGCACAAACCCGAGGGCTCGCTCGGCGCCGGCCAGCAGGCGCGCGGCTACGCCCGGCACTGGACGCCGCTGCATCTGGACATCGTGGTCGAAGACCTCGACGCCGCCGTGGCCAGCGCGCTGGCCGCCGGCGCGCGCCAGGAAGGCGAGGCGCGCAAGGCCAGTTGGGGCCGGATCGTGCAGTTGTCGGATCCGTTCGGCCACGGCTGGTGCCTGTTGCAGTTCCTCGGCCGCGGCTACGACGAAATCGCCGGGTGAATCCGGCGGCCGGCGATACCGTCGCAGCCAGCCCGAGACCTGCGAACTGCGTCGCAACGCAGGCTCGGCAGGCAAAAACCCTACGATCCAAGCGGCGCCACGCCCGCGCCGCCGGTGCGCGCAATGAGCGACAATGACCGTCCTCTCCGCGCCCCGCCGCAACGCCGCATCGCCATGGCCACCCGCAAGCCCGACTCCGCCGTCCGCAAGCCCGCCCGCAAAGCCAGCAAAACCGCCGCTGCGGTCATCGAGATCGACGCCGCCGCGCATCCGCCGCTCGGCATGCCGCCGCAGGCCTTCCTGCGGCAGTACTGGCAAAAACGCCCGCTGCTGATCCGCAACGCCTTCCCCGGCCTGCAATCGCCGTTGCAGCCCGAAGACCTCGCCGGCCTGGCCTGCGAGGAAGGCGCGCTGGCGCGGCTGATCCAGCACGACCGCACGCGCGATCACTACTCGGTGCGGCACGGGCCGTTCGCCGAATCCGATTTTCCCGGGCTGCCGCGGCAGGACTGGACGCTGTTGGTGCAGGACGTGGACAAGTGGGATGCCGACGTCGCCGCGCTGCTGCCGGCGTTCGGGTTCCTGCCGCGCTGGCGCATCGACGACATCATGGTGTCGTTCGCCACGCCGGGCGGTTCGGTCGGCGCCCACGTCGACCAGTACGACGTGTTCCTGTTGCAGGCGCAGGGCCACCGGCGCTGGCAGATCGACGCGCGGCCGAACCCGCCGCAGGGCTTCCGCGCCGACGCCGAACTCAAGCTGCTGCGCGAATTCGAACCCAGCCACGAGTGGCTGCTCGGCCCCGGCGACATGCTGTATCTGCCGCCCGGCGTGCCCCACCACGGCGTCGCCGAGGACGCCTGCCTGACCTTCTCGGTCGGCATGCGCGCGCCGTCGGCGGCCGAGCTGATGGGCGACTACATCGACACCCTCGCCGCCGACGCCGACGAGGCGCTGCGCTACGCCGATCCGGACCTGGTCGCGCCGCGCGACCCCAACGAGATCGACGCCGCGGCGATGGCGCGCGTGGTCCAGGGCTTGAACGCGCTGCGCATGAACGACCCCGACCGGCTCGGCGACTGGTTCGGCCGTTTCATCACCGTCTACCGCGCCGCCGGCGAGGTCTCCGCGGGCGGCGCGCCGGCGCCGGCGCGGATCGAACTCGAATTCGCCCTGCAGCAGGGCGCGACGCTGTGGCGGCATCCGTGGTCGCGCATGGCCTGGCGTCGCGCGCACGCCAAGGGCCGCGCCGCGCGCCTGTACGTGAGCGGCCAGGAGTACGCGCTGGCGGCCAAGGACGCGCAGGCGCTGGCGGCCGCGGCCGAGCTTGATCTGGCCGCGTATTCGGCGCTGTCCGACGCCGGCCGCGCCTGCGTGCTGGAACTGGTCGCCGGCGGCCACTACCGCCTCGGCCACGACGACGAGGACGAATCCGACACCTTCGCAGACGAAGAAGAATGAGCGCCGCCGCGCCGGACCCGGGCCCGTACCGCGTCGTCGCGGTCGAGGATTACGCCGCCGCCCTGCCCGCGCTGCGCGCGGTGCGCGAGGCGGTGTTCGTGCACGAACAGAACGTGCCGCTGGAGCTCGAGCGCGACGCCGAAGGCGATCCGCGCTGCCAGCACGTACTCGCGTTCGACGCCGACGGCGCGCCGATCGGCACCGGCCGGCTGACTCCGGACCGGCGCATCGGGCGCATGGCGGTGCTGGCGGCGTGGCGCGGCCGCGGCGTCGGCGAGGCCTTGCTGGCGGCGCTGGTCGAGCGCGCGCGAGCGTTGGGCTGGCGCGAGGTCTCGCTGCACAGCCAGGCCAGCGCGATCGAGTTCTACGCCCGGCAGGGTTTTCTGCCGTTCGGGCCGCGCTTTTTCGAAGCCGGCGGGATCGAGCATCTGGCGATGTACCGCCTGCTCGGCGCGGCCAATCCGGTCGACGGCCGCGAAGCCGCGGCGGCGGCGCTGAGCGGCCTGCTCGCCCACGCCGGCCGCAGCCTGTGGATCTGCAGCCGCGATCTCGACCCGGGCCTGCTCGACCGCGCCGCGACGATCGCCGCGCTGCGCCGTTTCGCCGTCGGCGGCGGCCACGTACGGGTGCTGCTGCACGACCCGGCCGCGCCGCAGCGCGCGCTGGCGCCGCTGATCGGGCTGGCCCAGCGCCTGCCGACCGCGTTCGAGTTCCGCGCGATCGAGGAAACCGTCGACCAGAACGATCCGGCGGCTTATTGCGTCAATGACCGCGACGGCTGGTATTACCGCCCGCTCGGCCACCGTTTCGACGGCGAGACCCGCCTGGACGGCGGCCCGCGCGCGCGCCAGCTGCGCGCGCGGTTCGAACCGGTGTGGGAGCGGGCGCGGCCGTGCACGGAGTTCCGCGCGCTGGGGATCTGAGCGCGAATCGGGGTTTTCTGCGCGCGGGGCGGCTTTCAAAGAGGCCCCGGCAGGAAGAACCTTGTTTCTGCCAGAGGGCCTTGTCCGCCAAGGCGCGATTTTGTGGGACGGGCTTGAGTCCCGACGTTTTCCGATCGGGTCGCTGCGATCGGCGAGAAGGGCGTCGGGACTGAAGCCCCTCCGACACAAGGACGCGCATGCGAACGTGCCGTCGCCAAGCAAACACCCTGCAAAGACCCGCGCGGATCACTCCCCGCAGGCCCGCACCACCTTGGTCTTGCCGCCCGGCGCCAGATCGAAGCGGCACACGACCTTGACCCGGCTGTCGTACGTCGCCACCCCACGCAACTCGACCCGCACGCCGGCCGCGCTCGCGACCAGCTTCGGCGGGCCCAGCGCATACAGCCCGGGCGCGACCAGCTCGGCCTCGTGCACGATCCGGGCCTGCCCGTCCTCGCCGCCGTCGGCCTTCCACTGCGCCAACACCCGGGTCGAGACGTGCTCGTAGCCCTGGCTGGCCACGACCACGCGATAGGTCCCCTGCGCGCCTTCGGCGCCCACCGTCTCGCTCCAGCGGCCGGCCTGGACCACGGCGTCCACATTCGGATCCAGCGCCGGCGCGGCGCTGTCCGCGGCCTGGGCCGCGCCCGCCGCGACGAGGGTCAGGCCCACCGCCCAGGATACCCACGCCGCTCCCGTCTTCTTCGCTTCCGCCATCGCCGCCTCCCTGAGTCGTCCGGTCCGGGCCGACGCGCCGCACTTCGCGCCCGGCCCTGAGTTCCAGGTCCTGAGTCCTGAGTCCTGAGTCCTGAGTCCTGAGTCCTGAGTCCTGAGTCCTGAGTCCTGAGCACCAGCCTAGCGACCCGCCACCGTCGCGCACAATCCGCGCCGTCGCGACGTTGAAAGCGATTCCAGCCGCGCCGCGCGTGCGCCGCCTGAGCGCGGCCTAAACCGCAACCCTCGCCGCAGCGCGCTTGAAAGCCGCCGCCGCAACCCAAGACATTAGCGGCGCGCGGCGCGGGAAATACCGCCTTGCCGGAACGGTCGGCTCGACGGTCCGGCCCGGGCCGGCGCCGGAAATCGAACCAAAACCGCCACATAGACGTAAGTAGTTATGCCTTTGCGCTTAACACTGCCGCTATAATTCCGAGCCTTGTCTGCGCCCGGCGCCTTGCGCGCGCGCGCCGACCCCTCTCCCGTCCCCTAGAGTTTCCCGATAGCCATCGTGGACAGTCTCCTGAAGCAGTTCTCGCAGTCCTCGCAACTCGGCGCCAACGCCGCCTTCATCGAAGACCTGTACGAGCAGTACCTGGTCGATCCCGACAGCGTCGGGCCCAAGTGGAAAGCCTATTTCGACGGCTTCAAGGGCCGCGAGGCCGGCGATGTGCCGCACTCGGCCGCGATCGACAGCATTACCGCGGCCGGCAAGGCCGCCGCGCGCGGTGCGCTCGCCGCGGCCGGCGCCGCCTCGGGCGGCGACGAACGCGAGCGCATGGTCGGCAAGGTCATCACCGCCTACCGTTCGCGCGGCCACCTCGCCGCCGACATCGACCCGCTCGGCCTGCTGCAGAAACCCGACGCGCCGGATCTGGCGCTGGGCTTCCACCGCCTGTCCGAAAGCGACCAGTCGGTCGAATTCTCCACCGGCGGCGTCGCCGGCAAGGAACGGATGAAGCTCGGCGAGCTGGTCGCCCTGCTCAAGGCGACCTACACCGGCCCGATCGGCGCCGAGTTCATGCACATCGCCGACGCCGAACAGCGCCGCTGGATGTACGAGCGCCTGGAAGCGGCCGGCGGCAAGTTCGGCCGCAGCGCCGCCGACAAGGTCCGCATCCTCGAGCGCCTGACCGCGGCCGACGGCCTGGAGCGTTACCTGGGCACCAAGTACGTCGGCCAGAAGCGCTTCTCGCTGGAAGGCGGCGACGCGCTGATCCCGCTGATGGACGTGACCATCCGCCGCGCCGGCGAACAGGGCGTGCAGGACGTGGTCATCGGCATGGCCCACCGCGGCCGCCTCAACGTCCTGGTCAACACCCTCGGCAAGCCGCCGCGCAAGCTGTTCGACGAGTTCGAAGGCAAGTTCGACCACGACGAGCACGCCCACAGCGGCGACGTGAAGTACCACATGGGCTTCAGCGCCGACGTCGCCACCCCGGGCGGCCCGGTCCACCTGGCGCTGGCGTTCAATCCCTCGCACCTGGAAATCGTCAACCCGGTGGTCGCCGGCAGCGTGCGTTCGCGCCAGACCCGCCGCGGCGACAACGGCCGCGCCCAGGTCCTGCCGGTGCTGCTGCACGGCGACGCCGCGTTCGCAGGACAAGGCGTGGGCATGGAGCTGTTCCAGATGTCGCAGGCGCGCGGCTTCGCCGTCGGCGGCACCGTGCACATCGTCATCAACAACCAGGTCGGCTTCACCACCTCGGAACGTCAGGACGCGCGCTCGACCCTGTACTGCACCGACGTGGCCAAGATGGTCGGCGCGCCGATCCTGCACGTGAACTCCGACCACCCCGAAGCGGTGGTGTTCTGCGCCGAGCTGGCGCTGGACTTCCGCCAGCGCTTCGGCCGCGACGTGGTCATCGACCTGGTCTGCTACCGCCGCCACGGCCACAACGAGGCCGACGAGCCGGCGGCGACCCAGCCGCTGATGTACCAGGTGATCCGCAAGCACAAGACCCCGCGCGAGATCTACGCCGACCAGCTCGTCGCCGAAGGCACGATCAAGGCCGAAGACGCGCAGGCGCTGGTCGACGGCTACCGCAACAAGCTCGACGCCGGCGAAGTCACCACCGAACTGGTCGAGGTCAAGCCCGACGAGTTCACCATCGACTGGTCCAAGTACCTGCAGGGCAAGCTCAGCGATCCGGTCGACACCACCTTCGACCGCGCCAGGCTCGATGCGCTGGCGGTCGAGATCAACGCCATCCCGGACAGCGTCAAGCTGCACCCGCGCGTGGCCAAGATCTATGAAGACCGCCGCAAGATGTCGGCCGGCGAACAGCCCGGCGACTGGGGCTTCGCCGAGAATCTCGCCTACGCCACCCTGATCAGCGAAGGCTATAAGCTGCGCCTGGTCGGCCAGGACAGCGGCCGCGGCACCTTCTTCCACCGCCACGCGATCCTGCACGAGCAGAGCACCGACGAATACGTCATGCCGCTGCGCCGCCTGGTCAAGAACCCGTCCGACGTCACCATCATCGACTCGCTGCTGTCGGAAGAAGCGGTCATGGCGTTCGAATACGGCTACTCGACCGCCGATCCGATGACCCTGGACATCTGGGAAGCGCAGTTCGGCGACTTCGCCAACGGCGCGCAGGTGGTCATCGACCAGTTCCTGTCCTCGGGCGAAGCCAAGTGGGGCCGCCTGTGCGGTCTGGCGCTGCTGCTGCCGCACGGCTACGAAGGCCAGGGCCCCGAGCACAGCTCGGCGCGCCTGGAGCGCTTCCTGCAGCTGTGCGCGCTGGAGAACATGCTGGTCTGCGTGCCGACCACCCCGGCCCAGGCCTACCACATGATCCGCCGGCAGATGCGCATGAGCACGCGCAAGCCGCTGGTGGTGATGACGCCCAAGTCGCTGCTGCGCCACAAGCTGGCGGTGTCGAGCCTGGACGAACTGGCCAACGGCGAGTTCCAGCACCTGATCCCGGATGCCGCCGCCAACGCCAAGAAGGTCAAGCGCGTGGTGCTGTGCTCGGGCAAGGTCTATTACGACCTGTTCGAACAGGCGCAGAAGGACGGCATCGAAGACGTCGCCCTGGTCCGCGTCGAGCAGCTCTACCCGTTCCCGCGCGAGGCGCTGGCCGCCGAGCTCAAGCGCTTCGGCGCGGCGAAGGACGTGGTGTGGTGCCAGGAAGAGCCGCAGAACCAGGGCGCGTGGTACCAGATCCGTCACCACCTCAGCGCCTGCCTGGCGCCGAAGCAGGCCCTGCACTATGCCGGCCGCGCGCGTTCGCCGTCGCCGGCGGCGGGCCACCTGGCCGACCACGTCGTCGAGCAGACCAAGCTGGTCGCCGACGCGCTGGTCAATCCGCTGCACGGGGAGTCCAGCGCCGAGTAAGGCGCGGGCTCTTTCAGGAAGCACCGGCGCCGCGTGAGGCGCCGGCGCTTCGCCGAACCACCCAGATTCGAACTCCACCTTCAAGTACTCCAGGATGCCTGCCCCATGAGCACCGAGATCAAAGTCCCCGTTCTGCCCGAGTCGGTCTCCGACGCCACGATCGCCACGTGGCACAAGAAGCCGGGCGACGCGGTCAAGCGCGACGAGAACCTGGTCGACCTCGAAACCGACAAGGTCGTGCTCGAAGTGCCGTCGCCGGTCGACGGCGTGCTCAAGGAAATCAAGTTCGAAGAAGGCGCGACCGTGACCAGCCAGCAGCTGATCGCGATCGTCGAAGCCGGCGCCGCTGCCGCTGCGCCGGCCGCTCCGGCCAAGACCGAAGCCGCTGCGGCTCCGGCCGCCGCTGCCGCCGCCGCTCCGGCCAAGAGCGAAGCCGCCAAGCCCGCCGCCGCACCGTCGGCCAACGACCAGCTGCCGCCGGGCGCGCGCTTCGCCGCCAACACCCAGGGCGTCGACGCGTCGCAGGTCGAAGGCACCGGCCGCAAGGGCGCGGTGACCAAGGAAGACATCCTCAACTACGCCAAGTCCGGCGGCGTGGGTTCGGCCGCGGGCGCGCGTCCGGAAGAGCGCGTGCCGATGACCCGCATGCGCGCGCGCATCGCCGAGCGCCTGATGCAGTCGAAGAACTCCATCGCCATGCTGACCTCGTTCAACGAAGTCAACCTCGGCAAGGTCATGGCCATGCGCAAGGAGCTCGGCGAGAGCTTCGAGAAGGCCAACGGGGTCAAGCTCGGCTTCATGAGCTTCTTCGCCAAGGCCGCGGCCAACGCGCTGCAGCGCCACCCGATCGTCAACGCCTCGGTCGACGGCAACGACGTGATCTACCACGGCTACTCGGACATCTCGATCGCCGTGTCGACCGACAAGGGCCTGGTGACCCCGGTGCTGCGCAACGTCGAGCGCCTGGGCTTCGCCGACATCGAAAAGGCCATCGGCGACTACGCCAAGAAGGCCCGCGACGGCAAGCTGGCGCTGGAAGACCTCCAGGGCGGCACCTTCACCATCACCAACGGCGGCACCTTCGGCTCGCTGATGTCGACCCCGATCGTCAACCCGCCGCAGTCGGCGATCCTCGGCATGCACGCGATCAAGGAGCGCGCGATCGTCGAGAACGGCGCCGTCGTGGCCGCGCCGATGATGTACATCGCGCTGTCCTACGACCACCGCATCATCGACGGCAAGGACGCGGTGCTGTTCCTGGTCGACATCAAGAACCAGCTGGAAAATCCGCACCGCATGCTGCTGGGTATGTGAAGCCGGGAATCGGGAATGGGGAATCGGGAGTCGTAAGAGCCCGTTCCCTCGTCCCGCCGTTCCGATTCCCTATTCCCTATTCCCCATTCCCGTGAGCGAAGCATGAGCGAACAACAACAATTCGACGTAGTCGTCATCGGCGCCGGCCCCGCCGGCTACCACGCCGCCATCCGCGCCGCGCAGCTGGGCCTGAAGACCGCGTGCATCGACGCCGCGCTCGGCAAGGACGGCAAGCCCGCTCTCGGCGGCACCTGCCTGCGCGTGGGCTGCATACCGTCCAAGGCCCTGCTCGACAGCTCGCGCCAGTACTGGAACCTGCAGCACCTGTTCGGCGAGCACGGCATCAGCGCCGACAACGCCAAGATCGACATCGGCACGATGGTCGGCCGCAAGGACAAGATCGTCAAACAGTTCACCGGCGGCATCGCGATGCTGTTCAAGGCGAACAAGATCGCGCCGTACTACGGCTTCGGCACCCTGCACCCGGGCAACATCGTCAAGGTCAAGCAGCACGACGGCAGCGAGGTCGAGCTCAAGGGCACCAACGTCATCATCGCCGCCGGTTCGGATTCGATCGAACTGCCGTTCGCCAAGTTCGACGGCGACAAGATCGTCGACAACGTCGGCGCGCTCGACTTCACCGAAGTGCCCAAGCGCCTGGGCGTGATCGGCGCCGGCGTGATCGGCCTGGAACTGGGCAGCGTGTGGAAGCGCCTGGGTTCGGAAGTCACCATCCTGGAAGCGCTGCCGGACTTCCTCGCCGCCGCCGACGCCGAGGTCGCCAAGACCGCGGCCAAGGAATTCAAGAAGCAGGGCCTGGACATCAAGCTCGGCGCCAAGGTCTCGAAGGCCGAGATCAAGGGCGATGAAGTCCACCTGACCTACAACGACGGCAAGGCCGACCAGCAACTGGTCGTGGACAAGCTGCTGGTGGCCGTCGGCCGCCGCGCCGCGTCCAAGGGCCTGCTGGCCGAAGGCACCGGGGTCAAGCTCAACGAGCGCGGCCAGATCGAAGTCGACGAGCATTGCCACACCGGCGTCGACGGCGTCTGGGCGGTCGGCGACTGCGTGCGCGGCCCGATGCTGGCGCACAAGGGCTTCGAGGAAGGCATCGCGGTGGCCGAACTGATCGCCGGCCTGCCGGGACACGTCAACTTCGACACCATTCCGTGGGTCATCTACACCGAGCCGGAAATCGCCTGGGTCGGCCAGACCGAACAGCAGCTCAAGGCCGACGGCGTGCCGTACAAGACCGGCAGCTTCCCGTTCGCGGCGATCGGCCGCGCGGTGGCCATGGGCGAGCCGGCCGGCTTCGTCAAGGTCATCGCGCATGCAGAGACCGACCGTGTGCTCGGCCTGCACCTGGTCGGCGTCGGCGTCTCCGAACTGGTCCACGAAGGCGTGCTGACCATGGAGTTCAAGGGCTCGGCCGACGACCTCGCGCGCATCTGCCACGCCCACCCGACCCTGTCGGAAGCGATCCACGACGCGGCGATGGCGGTCGACAAGCGCGCTATCCATAAGGCGAATTAAGCCGGGAATCGGGAATCGGGAATCGGGAATCGGAAAGGCGCTGCGCGCTGGCCCGGTTCCCGATTCGCTTTTGGGGCACAACAAAAATGTCGCCAGCCTCTCCTGATCGCCGCGCTTCGCTTTCCCGATTCTCGATTCCCAACTCCCCATTCCCGGGCCCGCCATTTAAGCCGGGAATTGGGAATGGGGAGTCGGGAATCGGAAAGGCGCGACGCGCCGGTCCGGTTCCCGATTCGCTCGCCTCCCACTCCCGATCGCCGCGTTTCGCTTTTCCGATTCCCGATTCCCCATTCCCGACTCCCGACCCAACCCATGAAAACCCTCTGCGTGTACTGCGGCTCCAACGCCGGCTCCCGTCCGATCTACACCGAACGCGCGATGGTGCTGGGCGCGCGTCTGGCCCGCGAAGGCATCGCCCTGGTCTACGGCGGCGGCAACGTCGGCCTGATGGGCGTAGTCGCCGACGCCGTGCTCGAAGCCGGCGGCGAGGCGATCGGGGTGATTCCCGAACAGCTGGTCAACTGGGAAGTCGCCCACAAGGGCCTGAGCAAGCTCGAGGTGGTCGGCTCGATGCACGAGCGCAAGCAGCGCATGTTCGAGCTCGCCGACGGCTTCGTCGCCCTGCCCGGCGGCTTCGGCACGCTCGACGAGATGTTCGAGATGCTGACCTGGCGCCAGCTCGGCATCGGCGACAAGCCCTGCGCGTTCCTGGATATCGACGGGTTCTATTCGCCGCTGATGGGCATGCTCGACCGCATGGTCGCCGAGCGCTTCCTGCACCCGGACCAGCGCAAGGACCTGTGGCACGGCGACGATATCGAGGCGATGCTGGAGTGGATGCGCGGCTACGAGCCGGCGCGCTCGTCGAAATGGATGGACGAGAAGCGGCGCAGCGCGATGCGGTGAGGGCGTCGCGCTCGCGCGGGCGACTTTCGTCCGAGCGCCTGACCGACGGCTCCCGGCTGCTCCTCACTCCGTCATTCCGGCGAAAGCCGGAACCCATGTTGCTGTTGCTGTGCGGATGCGGGCAGCGAAAGCAAAATCAAAATGGGTTCCGGCTTTCGCCGGAATGACGGGATCAAGGGAACGCGTAAGAATTTGCCGCGACGTCGCGTAGGCGCGACCTATCCGATCCAGTGCTCGCCTACATTCGAAGCATCCCCACACGGAGCGCACGGATGCGCAACCGACTCCCCTGTGTCTATCTGCTCGCCAGCTCGATGCGCGGCACGCTTTACCTGGGCGTCACGTCCGACCTGATCCAACGCGTCTGGCAACACAAATCGCAGCTGGTTGCGGGCTTTTCATGCAAGTACGGAACGCATTTGTTGGTCTGGTACGAACAGCACGACACGATGCCCTCAGCCATCGCCCGCGAAAAACGCATCAAATCCTGGAAGCGCGCCTGGAAGCTGGAGCTGATCGAGTCCGCCAACCCGCATTGGCGCGACCTCTACTCCGCTATCATCGACGCTTCCGCGCCGCCCGCCGCCTGATCGGCGGCGGTGCGCTCCAGGAGCACACCGCGCCATGACCGTCCCCGCCGCGTTCAACGCCTTCCGCATCCACAACGACGCCGCCGGTTACCGCAGCGGCGTCGAGCAAGTGTCGATCGACGATCTCGCCCCCGGCGAGGTCACGATCAAGACCGCGTACTCCTCGATCAACTTCAAGGACGCGCTGGCCGGCACCGGCGAAGGCAAGATCCTGCGCTCGTTTCCGCTGGTCGGCGGGATCGACGTGGCCGGCCACGTGGTCGCGTCCAGCGACGCCAAGTTCAAGGAAGGCGACGCGGTCGTGGTCACCGGCTGCGGCCTCAGCGAGACCCGCGACGGCGGCTACAGCGAGTACGCGCGCCTGCCGGCGCAGTGGGCGATCCCGCTGCCGGCCGGGCTGAGCCTGCGCGAGGCCATGGTGCTCGGCACCGCCGGCTTCACCGCCGCGCTGGCGCTGTTCCGCATGCTGGAAAACCGCCAGGCGCCGGAACTGGGGCCGCTCGCGGTGACCGGCGCCAGCGGCGGCGTGGGTTCGCTCGCGCTCGACATCTTCAGCCGCGCCGGCTTCGAAGTGCATGCGGTCAGCGGCAAGAGCGAACAGGCCGACTACCTCAAGTCGATCGGCGCCAGCCAGGTGCTCGGCCGCGACGCGCTGGCGACGACCCGGCCGATGGATTCGGCGCGCTTCGGCGGCGGCCTCGACAATGTCGGCGGGCCGATGCTCGCCAGCCTGCTCGCGCAGACCGCGCCGTACGGCAACGTCGCCACCGCCGGCCTCGCCGCGACCCACGATCTGGACACCACGGTGATGCCGTTCATCATCCGCGGCGTGTCGCTGCTGGGCGTGGCCTCGGCCGGCACCGCGCGCGCGATCCGCGACGAGATCTGGCAGCGTCTGGCCAGCGACTGGAAGCCGGCGCACCTGGACCGCATCTGCACGCGCGAAGTGGCGCTGTCGGAGTTGCCGCACGTGTTTCCGGGCATGCTGGCCGGGGGTTCCCTGGGCCGGACCCTGGTCGTGATCTAGTTGGCATTGCAGCCGCGCGGCGCGTCGCTACAATCGGCCGCAAGTTCCAGGGGAAAGATATGGCGCGTATTTTGATCGTCGACGATTCGCCGTCCCAGCTGATGGGCATCCGTCGCATCGTCGAGAAACTGGGCCACGAGGCCCTCACCGCAGAAGACGGCGCCGCCGGCGTCGAAGCCGCCAAGCGCGAGCTGCCCGACCTGATCCTGATGGACGTGGTCATGCCGAACCTCAACGGGTTCCAGGCCACCCGTTCGATCTGCCGGGAAAGCACCACCAAGCACATCCCGATCGTGCTGGTCACCACCAAGGACCAGGACACCGACCGGGTGTGGGGCATGCGCCAGGGCGCCAAGGCCTATATCACCAAGCCTTTCAGCGAGACCGACCTGTCCGAGATCATCGGCCAGTTGCTGCCCGCGGCCGGCTGAACCGGGCGCGGCCCGCCGCGCTTGCAGGATGAACGCGGAATCCCGGCGCAAGCCGGGATTCTTGCGTTTGGGGTCGGGCGAACGCCGCTGTCTGCCTGTCCGGCGCGCCGCCCGCATGGGGCGGATGCGGCCCGCGCACGGCCGCCCCGCTACGCCGCGACGCACCTCGCGACGACTGCGGATGCGCCTACGCGCGCACTCGTGGCGTATACGCTCGCCATGCGCCGCCGCGCGCCCGCGAACGCTTGCGCAGTTCGCGCAAAACTTCGCAGTTCAGCGCCGGCCGCACCCGTTCATGCGGTGCGAACCGGTCCCGTCCGTCGGCTCAATCGCGCCGCCAGTCTTCGCCGAACGCCACGCGCAAGGCTTCGTACGCCTCGCGCTGCGCGTCGTTGTCGGCGCGCGGCGCCAGCACTTCCAGTTCGACGATCTGATCGCCGGCCGGCGTGCCCGGCAAGCCGCGGCCGCGCAGGCGCAGCTTGCGCCCGGCCTCGGAGTTGGCCGGAATCTTCAGCTCGACCGCGCCGCCGAGGGTCGGCACGCTGACGCTGGCGCCCAGCGCGGCTTCCCACGGCGCCAGTTCGAGCACGTGGATGACGTTGCGTCCGTCCACTTCGAATTGCGGATGCGCGGCGTACTCGATTTCCAGCAGCAGATCGCCGTGCGCGCCTTGGCCGGCGAGACGGATCAACTGGCCCGGGCGGATGCCCTTGGGCACGCGCACGTCCAGGGTCTTGTGGTTGACCGAAATGCGCACCTGCCCGCCTTCGTAGACGGTCTCCAGCGACACCGCGAGCTTGGCCCGGGTGTCGCCGCGCGGCGGCGCGCCACGCTGGCCGAAGCCGCCCGCGCCCGGCGCGGCGCGGCCGCGGCCGAACAGGGTTTCGAAGAAGTCGCTGAAACCGCCGCCCGCGCCGCCGCCGGCGAAGATCTCCTCGAAATCCGGGCCGCCCGGGCCGCCGCCGAAACCGCCCGGCGGCGCGTGCACTTCGTCGCCGGGGCGATAGCCGCGCGCGCGCAGCTGATCGTAGGCCGCGCGCTTTTGCGGATCGCGCAGCGCTTCGTAGGCCTCGTTGACCGCCTTGAACCGATCTTCCGCGCCGGCTTCCTTGCTGACATCGGGGTGGTACTTGCGCGCCAGCCGGCGATACGCGGTCTTGATCTCCGCCTCGCCCGCGCTGGGCTCCACGCCGAGGGTGTCGTAGTAATCCTTGAACTGCATCGATGCGGGCTCCACGGCGCAAGCGCCAAGCGCAGCGCTGTCCGCACAGGCCGCCTTGGCGCATCATTGAGGTCACAAGCATGGCGGCGGACGCGGGATTTTCAAGTCGTGCCGGACCCGCGAAACGCTGCCGTCGAACGCAACAATCCCGTCAAGCCGCCTTGACGCCGAGTTTAGCCCTGCCTTCCTAGACTTCACCCCCACCCCAGGAGAATCCCATGAGCATCCAGGTCGGCGACCGCCTGCCCGAAGTCGCGCTCAAGCGCATCAACGACGGCATCGAGACGGTCGATACCCGCGCCCTGTTCGACGACGGCAAAGCGGTGTTGTTCGCGGTGCCCGGCGCGTTCACTCCGACCTGTTCGGAGAAGCACCTGCCCGGCTTCGTCCAGCACTTCCAGCAATTCCGCGACAAGGGCATCGACGTGGCCTGCCTGGCCGTCAACGACCCCTTCGTCATGCAGGCCTGGGCCAAGACCCAGCACGTGCCCGACGGCCTGCTGATGCTGTCCGACGGCAACGGCGAGCTGACCCGCGCGCTCGGCCTGGAGCTCGACGCCAGCGCCTACGGCATGGGCACGCGCGCCAAACGCTTCGCCCTGTACATCGAGGACGGCACGGTCAAGCAGGTGCACGTCGAGGAGCCGGGCGAGTATCGCGTGTCTTCGGCCGAGTACATGCTCGAGCAAGTCTGATCCTTGCGGCGCCGGGCCCGCGCGGGCCCGGCGCCGTGGTACGCCGCACGATGTGACCTTTACCGACCGAGGTACACCGCCCCTCCCCGACCAGCCAGGAGACGACATGTCTGCCAAGCCCGTCAGCCCGCGCGGCAGCGCCGGCAAAGCTTCCGCCAGCAAACCCGCGGCCAAGGACGCCGCCAAGAGCGCCCAGGCCCAGCCTTCGGCGTTCGTGTCCGACCTCAGCGCGATCCGCGCCCGCGCCCGCCAGCACATCGAGGACGGCGCGATTACCGCCAGCTACAGCGCCGACCGCGAAACCGTGGTGCGGCTGCTCAACGAAGCGCTGGCCACCGAAATCGTCTGCGTGCTGCGCTACAAGCGCCACTACTTCATGGCCAGCGGCCTGATGGCCGACGCGATCAAGTCCGAATTCCTCGAACACGCCAACGAAGAGCAGGCGCACGCCGACCTGATCGCCGAACGCATCGTCCAGCTCGGCGGCGAACCCGACCTCAACCCCGACGTGCTGTCGGGCCGCGCGCATGCCGAATACGTGGAAGGCCGCGACCTGCGCGACATGGTCAAGGAGGATCTGATCGCCGAGCGCATCGCGATCGACAGCTATCGCGCGATCATCGATTACATCGGCGACAAGGACACCACGACCAAGCGGATGATGGAGCACATCCTGGCGCAGGAAGAGGAGCATGCCGACGAGCTGGCGGACATGCTGGACGGGTGGACGGGGCGCTGACGCGCGCAGTCGGGTGGCGCCGTCGTTGAATTTTCGCGGTCGCGGCTCGCGCCGCTCCTACATGGGCTACCTGTAGGAGCGGCGCGAGCCGCGACCGCGCCACAACGACTACGACGACCGCCTCAACGCCCGCATATCTTTAAGCCGCCCGGCACCCCTCGCCCTCGAACACCCCGCGCCCAAGCTCGAACGCCGCCTCCAGGTGCGGCTGCCAATCGCGCCCTTCGGTATCGAAACGCACCGCCGAACTGGCCACGCAAGCGCCGCAATAATCGAACACGCCATGATCGACCTGGGTCTTCATCGCCACGTCGTACGCGTGCTTGACGTAGCTGCGCTGGTCCGCGCCGCCGAGGCCCAACAGATGCACCTGCAAGCGCTGCAACTGCCCGACCACGCGGCCGTCGCGGGTCGCGTAGGCCCAGTTGTTGGAAAACACCCGGTCGACCCAGCCCTTGAGCAGGCCCGGCAGCGACCACCAGTACACCGGAAACACCAGCACCAGCGCATCGGCGCGGTCGATCCGCGCCTGCTCGGCGAGGACATCGGCCGGATGCGGCGCGCGTTCGCGATAGGCGTCGTGGTCGGCCTGGCCGTAGCGCGGGTCGAAGCCCTCGCCGGCGAGGTCGGCCAGCTCGGCGCTGTGGCCGGCGGCGCGCAGCCCCTCGGCGACGCGGGCCGCGGCGGCGTGGGTCAGCGATTGCGGGTCGGGATGGGCGAAGACGATCAAGGCGTGCATGGCGGCTCCTAGATTTAATTACCGAAAGTAACTTACTAAAAGTAAGCTACTTTCGGTAGCTGCTGCTGTCAAGCCACCGGCGGCGAGCGCGGCTCTCGGCATGGACCTGAATCGTTGCCCCGCCGCCGCGCCGCGCCGACTTGCCTCGCCGCCACTGCATGCGCATAGATTTCGCCATGAGCCGAGATATGGAAATCGCGCGGCTGCGCGAACGCCTGGAACGCGACCACTGGCCGCGCCTGCAAATGAGCCTGATCGTGTTGCTGACCGGCGCCGCGGGGTTCTTCGCCTCGTTCGGGCTGCTGCTGGCCGGCGTGCGCGAGATGGCGCTGCGCTATCCCCTCGCCGCCTGCGCCGCGTACGCGGCGTTCTTGCTGCTGCTGTGGACCTGGGCGCGTACCCACGGCCGCAAGAACGATTGGGACACGCCCGACTTCGGCGGCGGTTCCGGCGATTCTTCATCGTCGTGCAGCGCACCGTCGGGCTGGCAAGGCGGCGGGCGCAGCGGCGGCGGCGGCGCCAGCGCCAGCTTCGAGGCGCCGGCTTCGTCGTCTTCGTCCTGGTCCCTGTCGCCGCCGCGTTCCGGCGGCGGCGGCGACAGCGGCGTGGACTTGCCTTCGCTCGACGACGCCGACGTGTTCGGCTGGATCGTCGCCGCGATCGTCGTGCTGGCCGTCGCGGCGCTGGGAACCGTGTTCGCGCTGTGGTCCGCGCCCGGTCTGATGGCCGAAGTGCTGCTCGACGTGACCCTGGCCGGCGGCCTATACCGGCGCCTGCGCCGGATCGAATCGCAGCACTGGCTGGCGACCGCGCTGCGCCGCACCGCCGTGCCGTTCCTGCTCGTCGCCGTGCTGGCGGCCGCGGCCGGATTCGTCGGTGCGCATTACGTGCCCGGCGCGGATTCCATCGGCGAGGTGATCGCCGCGCTGCGCGCCGCCCGTGACTAACGCGCGCACACCTTGCGAAACCTTCTGCGAACGCGCGCACGACGCGATGAGTTCGCGTACGCAGGGCCTGAGCCTGATCGTCACTTGCGGGCATTGCGGCCTGTCCGCAGTCACGACCCGGCCGGACCTCGCGCGCATCGCCGCGATGCGCCATCGCCTGTCGCTGGCGCCGCAACACCGCAATCCCGCCGATACGTTGCGCGCGGCCGCGTGCCTGGCGGTCGAAAGCGGACGCGCCGGCGCCGACGTGTTGCGCGCGTTGCGCGAGGACGGCGCGCTGGTGGAGCTGACGGTGGTCGAAGCCGAGCGCTATGCGCAGGCGTTGGAGCGTGCCGGCATGGCCACCGAAATCGAACCGCCGCCGTATTCGCTGGAGTGATCGCCGCAGCTTGTGGCAGGGACGCGGCCACGGCGGCTCCCTGTAGGAGCGGCGCGAGCCGCGACCGCGACAATACGGCTACGACGAAGTTCGCGGCGTAGTTGCGTTGTCGCGGTCGCGGCTCGCGCCGCTCCTACAGGGAGCCGGCGAAACTTGCTTCGAAGGCGCGGCCAAACCGCTCAGCGCAATACCTTGAACCGCACCCGCGACCACGCGCCGGTATCGGCCAACGCCGTCAGCGTGTGCTCGCCGGGTTCGCCGAAGTCGTAGTCCAGCCGCCCGCGGCCGTCGCTTTCGCCGATCCAGCGTCCGTCGAGCAGCCAGCGCACCCGCGCGTCGCTGCCGAGCGCGCGCACCGACAAGCGCAGCGGCGTAACGCTGCCCGGCGCGCGCGCCAGCGTGGCCAGATCGTCGATGCCTTCGATGCGCAGTTCCTCGGCGGCGTCGCGGCCGTCGGCGCTGCAATCGGGCGACAGCGGCGGCAGCCGCGAGGCCCGGCGCGTGTCGGCCGGCAGCCACGGCGAGGCCAGCGCCGGCCAGCGCGCCAGCGCGCGCGCTGCGCGCACGTGTTCGCGCGCGCACTCGGCCGACAGGCGCAGGCCGCTGCGCGCATCGACGTCGAAGCGCTCGACGCCGGCGTTCCACAGCCGCGCATCGCGCTCGGCGAAGGTCGGCGGCACCGAGCCGTCGAGCGTCCAGGCCTCGCGGCGGCGCTGGCACAGCTGCGGCTCGGCCGGGTCCGGCGGCAGGCCCAACGGCCAGCACACCTCGATCTGACGCACGCTCGCCGGCGGCGGCGAAGGCACCGCGTCGCCGCGCAGGCGCGGCAGGCTGTCGATGGTTTCGAACAGCAGCGGCAACGCGGTCACCGCACCGTACTGGCCCGGCAGCGGAGTGCCGTCGGGTCGGCCGACCCACACGCCGACCGTGTAGCGGCGCGTGCTGCCGAGCGCCCAGGCGTCGCGAAAGCCGTAGCTGGTACCGGTCTTCCAGGCCACGCGCGGGCGGCCGGCGGCATCGAAGGTTTGTTCCACGCTGCCGGGGCGCGGGTTGGCTTCGAGGATTTCGCGCACGATCCATGCCGCGCCCGGCGACAGCAACCGGCGTTCGGTTTTCGGCGCGCCCAGTTGATAGCGCACCCGCCCGGCGATGCCGCCGCGGTTGAACGCCGCGTATGCGCCGACCAGATCCTCCAGCCGCGCGCCGGTGCCGCCGAGGATCATCGCCAGGTTCGGCTGCGCGCCGCGCGGCCATTGCAGGTCGATGCCGGCATGCGCCAGGCGCGCGGAGAAGCGCGCCGGCCCGACCCGGTCGAGCAGATCCACCGCCGGAATGTTCAGCGACAACCGCAGCGCGCTGGCCGCGCCGACCGGCCCGTTGAACGCGGTGTCGAAGTTGCCGGGCCGGTAGCCACCGAAGGATTGCGGCGCGTCGACGAACAGGCTTTCCGAATGGATCAGCCCGTCGTCCAGCGCCAGCCCGTACAGGAACGGCTTCAGCGTCGAGCCCGGCGAACGCCAGGCCTGGACCATGTCGACGTGGCCGAGCCGCGCCGGATCGCCGAAGCTGACCGAGCCGACGTAGGCGCGCGCTTCCAGGCTGGCGTTGTCGATCACCAGCAGCGCCGCCGAGGTGCGTTCGGGCAAGCTCGAAAAATACGCGGCAACGCGGTCTTCCAGCGTGCGCTGCAATTGCGGGTCGACGGTCGAAACGACCCGCCCGGCGCGCGGATTGACGAAGCGCAGCCGCTGCGCCAGCAGCGGCGCGAAGCGCGGCGGTTGCAAAGAGCGCGCGACCACCGGTTCGACCCGCGCGTCGGCGACCTGCGCGCGCGTCCACACCCGCAACTGCGCCATGCGCGCGAGCACCTTGTCGCGGGCGATGCGCGCGCGCTCGGGTTCGCGGTCCGGACGCAAGCGGCTCGGCGATTGCGGCAGCACGGTCAGCAGCGCCGCTTCGGCGTGCGACAGGCGCGAGGACGGCTTGCCGAGGTACGCCCAGCTCGCCGCCTCCACGCCCTCGACAGTGCCGCCGAACGGCGCGCGGTTGAGATACAGGGCGAGGATCTGCGGCTTGGACAGATGCGCTTCGAGTTGCAGCGCGCGCAGCATCTGCCGGCTTTTGGCCCACAGGCTGCGGCGGCGCTCGCCGGGCTCGGCGTCGAGGATGCGCGCGACCTGCATGGTCAGGGTCGAACCGCCGGAGACCACGCGCCCGCTGCGCAGCCACTGCGCCGCGGCGCGCGCCATCGCCAGCGGGTTGATGCCGGCGTGCTTCCAGAACCAGCGGTCCTCGTAGTTCAACAGCGCTTGCAGGTACAGCGGCGACACCTGCGCGGCATCGACCGGATAGCGCCACACGCCGTCGCGGTCGGCGAACGCGCGCAGCGGCGTGCCGTCGCGCGCGACCACCACCGCGCCGGCGTCGCGCGCGCGCGGCAGCGGCAGCGGGAAGGCCAGATCGAGCAGCATCGCCGCGGTCGCCAGCGAGGCCAGCGCGAGCATCGCCCACAGGCCGGCGCGGCGCAGGCGGCGGCGCGGCGTTGCAGCGGTGGCGGCGAAAGAGGACGGCATCGAAGCTTGAGGTTTGTTGTGGGAGGAACTTCAGACCCGAGGCTTTCGGCTCAGCTTGCCTGGAAGCTCTGGACGCTGCGGCGATTCGGCGACCTGAGCCGAAAGCCTCGGGCCTGAAGTCCCTCCCACACGAGCCGGCACCGGGACTCCGGTTGCGGTGGGAGGGACTTCGGTCCCTCCCTTCACGGTTCGCCCCCGGGCTTGGCCGCGTCAGCCCGCGCCGTTCGGCAACTGGATCCGCAGTTCGCCGTCGATCAGGAACAAGCGCATTTCCTCGTAGACGCGGCGGCTGGCCTTTTCGCGCTCCAGCACCTCGCCCAGCGTGCGCGCCTGCGCCTTGACGTCCTTGCCGATGCCGCCGCTGACCTCGATCCGCGCCTGGATCAGTTCCTGGTTGTCCTCGTCGCGGTCCTCATCGGGATCCCAGTCGATCCGCAGTTCGGACCACTCGGTCTCCTCGCCCTGCTTGCGCTCGCCGTAGGCGGTTTCGCCGCCTTCGTCGTCGGGCTTGGGTTCCAGCGCGCGCACCTGACCCAGCAACAGCGCGTAGTCGGCCAGGCGCTGGTCCGGGAACAGATCCTGGAAGCGGCGCTCGGCCATCGCCCGGTCGATGCGGTCGCCGTTGCGCTCGGCCTCGTCGCCGAGCGGCGTGCCGATCACCGGCACCTGGCCGAGCGGAATAGGGAATTTGAACGCATCCAGGATCGCCTTGCGGTCCTTGCGCGCGAACGCATCGGCGAGCGCGCCCAGGCGCTGGCGCACGCGCGCGTCGGCGCTCTCGCTGGCGACCTTGGCCAGGGTCTTGCCGTTCCAGGCATAGGTCAGGTATTCGCGGGTCTTGGGCCGCGCCGCGGTGCAGATGTCGGGCACCTGCAGGGTCAGCTTGCCTTGCGCGATCTTGTCCAGGTACACGCAGTCGTCGGCGGTGTCGGCGGCCGGCAGCAGCAGCGGGCCGTCGGCGCGGCTGAGGATCGCCGCCCATTTCTTCAGCGTCGCCATCTGCGCGTCGGGCGTGCCTTCGCCGTACGCGACCACGACATCGTCGACGCCGTCGCCGTCGAGGTCGCCGACCAAGTGTTCATAGCCCAGACGTTCGAAATCCGGCACGCGCTTGCGCAAGGCGGCGAACGCGGCTTCGGCGGTCTGCTTGAGATCGGCAACAGGCTTGGCCGGCGCCGCAGCGGCAGGTGCCGCGGCCTGGGCGGCCGGCGCCTCGCCGGCGGACGGGTCGCCGGCCTTGCACGCGGCCAGGCTCAGGCCGATCAGCAACGCGGCGGACAGTCGGGTGTAACGCATGTATCGCTCCTTGCGGGTGTTCGCGACCGGCGGGGGCCGGTCGAAGGTCGTGACCGAAGCGTCGGTCGGATGATTGGCGCGGCCGCCGTCGCGGCCGGCGCGGGCGCGGCGCGCTCAGCTTTCCAGGCCGTCGAGATCGTGCGCGTCGGCTTCTTCCAGATACAGCTCGCCGTCGATCAGGCGCCAGCGCAGGTGATAGCCGAGGCCGTCGCCTTCCGGCCATTCCACGGTCGCGCGCGCGTCGACTACGTAGGTGTAGCCGTCGATCTCGACGGTCGCGTCGTCGGGCGCGGTGTCGATGTGCAGCCTGCGTTCGCCGGCGTCGGGACCGCGCGGCTTGACGAAGCTGGCGGAGCGCTCGTGATCGTCGAGGCGCTGCAATTCCAGATGGCTCAACAGGCCGATGGCGTCGGCGAAGGCGCGGCGCCGCTTGGCGTCGGCGAAGACGGGATCGGGCGCCGGCGCCGTTTCGCCCTTGATCGTCGGGCCCGGACGCAGGTTGGCGTCCAGCGTGGAGATCTTGCCGGCCTCTATCGCTTCGCGCATCGCACGCAGTCGCGACAGCACGCGCTGCTGCGCATCCTCAGTTGCAACCCGCACCAGCCCACCGTCGCGCCATTCGAACTGGTAGTAGTTCAAGGTCCGCGGGAACGGCAGCATGCACGCTTCCAGGCCGTCGGCCCACAAGCGGCCGTCGCGGATCCCGCGCACGGCTGGGCAGTCTTCGAACTTGTCGGTCTGGTCGGCCTGCAGCTGCAGGCCGCCGTTGCGCGCCAGCAGCACCCGCACCGACTTGGCGACATGGCGCATCGCGCCTTCCTCGCCGATGCCGTATTCGATCGCGACATCGTCGCGGCCGTCGCGGTCGAGATCGCCGCTGAAGTAATCGACCTCGAACTTGTCGAACTTCGGATCGGCCTTGCGCATCGCCGCCCCGGCCTGCGCGATCAAAGGATCGGCGACCGGCGGCTGGTCGTGCGGCGTGGTGCCGCCCCAGTTCAACGCCGGATCGGTGGCCGGCGAAGGCGCCGGCGCGACCGACGCCGCCGCCGCGTCCGAACTGGTCGACGCGCCCTTGCGCTTGCACCCGGGCGCCGCGGCCAACAGCGCCGCGCACAGCGCGACGCCGGCCACGGCGGGAAGCGCGACGCCGCCCGCGCGCTGGGCCGCGGTCACGGTTGACGCACCGTCAGGCTCGCCGGCGCGGCCTTGCCGACGCCGCGCAGCTCCGGACGGTACATGTCTTCCACCAGCGACGGCGGCACCGTATACGTACCCGGCGTCACCGCGCGCACCAGATAGAACACCCGCGCGGTGCGGCCGTCGTCGAGCTTGAGCGCGGCGACGTAGCGGTCGTCGCGGAACTCCTCGTGCTTGACGTCGGCGGCGCTGGAGCGCTCGGAGATCTCGATCCCATCGACGACCACGCCGGCCCACTGCTTGGCGTCGCCGAGGTTGAAGTTCTCGATCTCCAGGCCGGCCGGCAACAGATCGGTCAGCAGCGCATCGGGCATCGCGCTGTGCGCCTTGATCGCGACCTGCACGATCAGCGCCTCGCCTTCGACCAGGCTGCCGCCGGACCACTCCTTGCCTTCGGTGGTGTAGTACTTGCGCGTCACCTCGATCTTCGAGCCGTCCGCGGCCGGCGGCGTGCGCGGCACGCCGGCGACTTCGAAGCTGGCGTACAGCGGAGTCGGCCCGCTCGGCGCGAAGCTCACGCCCGCGGCGAGCTGGGCGAAGTCGAAGGCGCGGCCGATCAGCTTGGCCGGCTCGGCGTCGGTGGCGCCGCCGGCGACGGTCCAGCGGCCCGACAGCTGCTTGCCCTGGTCGGCCATCAGCGCCTTGCCGAGCCGCGCCAGCGCGACTTGCTCCTGCGTGCTCAGGTACAGCCAGCCGCTGTTGCGGCGCGCGTCGAGGTCGCGGCCCATCGCCACCGCGCGCGCGTCGTACTCGGGCTGCGACAGCTTGTGCTCGTGCACCAGCGCGATCATCAGCGCGTCGTCGCGCAGGCGGCTGCCGTAGTCGCCGAGGTACTCGGGACGTTGCGAGGAATCGCGGGCGAAGCCTTCCTTGATCGCCTTGGAACCGCGCGCCTTGTCGCCTTGCAGGCTCAAGGCCAGGCCCAGGTGCACCAGCGGCAGACCGGTCAGACTCTGCTTGCGGTCGTTGTCGTACAGCGCGCGCAGGGTGCCGAGCGGAGCGCGGTTGACCCGCGCCAGCACGTAGCCGGCATGCGCCTGATAGGCGAACTTGAGGTGTTCGCGGCGGTCGTAGCCGTAGAACGAGGCGTTGCCCGACAGCAAATCCTCGCCGAGCGCCTTGAGCGCCTTCTGCAGCATCGCCTCGGGCACGGCGAAGCCGCCGTCGCGCGCGTCGAGCAGGAACTCGACCACGTACGGGGTCAGCACCGGATTGACGTAGTCGCCGTCGCCCCACATCGAGAAATGCCCCGAGGCGATCTGCATCGCCGCGAGCCGGCCGAACGCGCCTTCCATGCGCGCGCGCCGCTGTTTGGCGTCGACGCCCTTGACCCCGAGCATCTTGGCCGTGGCCTCGTCGAGTTCGAGCGCGGCATAGCCCTTGCTCGTGGTCTGCTCGGCGCAGCCGTACGGATACTCCAGCGCGCCTTGCAGCGCGCTGGCGAACGGAATCGGCGGCAACGCGCTGACCACCATGCGCGCGCTGACCGAGTCCGGCATCAGGCCGTCGGCGAAATCGCTGCCGAGCTGGATCGCGCCGAGCTGGTCGAGCACGCGGGTGCGCGAGCGCAGCACCGCCGGCCACGCCGGACGCACCGGCAGGTCGTAGCGGCGGTCGACCTTGTAGCCGTTGCCGTCGACCCGCACCCGCACTTGCGCGACGGTGTAGCCCTCGCGCGCGGTCACCGGGAAGGTCAGGGTCTTCTTGGCTTCCACGCCGAGGTTCAGCGTGTGCTCGCCGCCGTCGAGCGACAGCGGGCCGATGCCTTCGACCTTGACCGCGAACTCGCCGGCCTTGCCGGTGAAGTTCTGCACGTCGAGGGTCACGCTGCTCTTGTCGCCCGGCGCCAGCACCCGCGGCGTGCTCGCCTCGGCCAGCACCGGCGCGCGCACGATGGTTTCGGCGTCGCGGTTGCCGTAGCTGCCGCCGGAGTAGACCAGCGCCGATACCCGCAAGGTGCCGTTGAAATCAGGCACCGCCAGCTTGATCCGCGCGTTGCCTTGCGCGTCGAGTTTCACTGGACCCGCGAACAGGTCGACCGTCTGCACCCGCGCGGTCGGCCGGCGCGCCTGCGGCAAGGCCTGCAAGGCCATGTCGCCGCCGAAGCGGATCTTGGCGGTCTCGCCGTCGAAGCTTTCGATGACCCGGCCGTACACGTCGTACGCATCGACGCCGAGGCGGCGCTGGGCGAAGAAGTGCGCGGCCGCGTCGGGCACCGCGAAGCGGGTGATGTTGAGGATGCCGACATCGACCGCCGAGACGGTGACGTAAGCGTCCTTGCCGGCCAGCTGCGGCGCGCTGACGGTCACCGGCAGGTCCTGCTCGGGCTTCATCAGCTTGGGCACGTTCAAGCCGACCGCGACCTTGCGATCGCGCCGGTCCATCGGCACGAACGCCACGCCGACCGCGCGCGCCGGGGTGATCTTGCTCGGCGCGCTGCCGCCGCGGAACACCAGCGCGGTGACGTAGACGTCGTGGCGCTCCCAGGCGTCGGTGACCGGGATCTTGAACTTGCTGCCGGCCTTGGCGGCGATCGCCTGCACGTAGACCATGCGGTCGGTCTCGACCATCAGCAGGCCCGGGCCCTCGTGCGGCGGCGTGACCGTCACCTCGAGCGTGTCGCCGGACTTGTACGAAGTCTTGTCGAGCGCCAGCTTGACCTTGTCGGGACGCGCGTCGAGGCCGCGGTTCTGGTCGTCCCAGCTCCAGCCGGCGCGGAACGGATAGCGCGTGGTGAGCTTGGTCTGCGGGTCGAACACGTCGAGGCGGTACTCGCCCCACTCGACCTGGAAGCTGAGCTTGGCCGCGTTCGCGCCGAGGTCGACGTTGCGCGTTTCCACGTCCTCGAAGCGGCGGGTGAAGTCGTACTTCCAGCCGCCCTCCTCGCCGTAGTTCCAGTGGTAATCGCGGCGTTCGCGCACCAGGGTGGCGCGCACGCCGCTGGCCGGGCGCGGCTTGCCGTCGCTGCCCACGCGCATGAGTTCGAAACCGACCGTGGCGTTGCTGTCGGCGCCGTCCTTGTCGTCGAACAGCGGGCGCACGCCGACCAGCGCGTCGGCCGGCCACAGCACCCGCTTGACGCTGCGGTTGACGCTGCGGCCGCCGGACTCGAACACGCTGCCGGTGACGATCGCGGCGATCGTGCTGACCGGCTTGGCCTCGTCCGGCAGGGCGATGTCCTGCGCCAGCTTGCCGGCGTCGTCGAGCGTGGCGTCGACGACGTCCTTGGCTTCCTTCGGCAGGCTCAGGGTCGGATCGCCGAAGAAGTAACCCGGCATCTGCTCCAGCGGATGCTGCTCGACCGCGACCGTCATCTTGGCGGTGAAGCGGTTGCCCGCGGCCGGCGCGCCGTACAGATACGCCGCCTGCACGCCGAGCTTGAACGGCTGGCCCGGACGCAGCACCGCCGGCGCGTCGAGGTCGAGCTTGAGCCGCTCGGGCAGGAACTCTTCGATCCGCAGGGTCATGCCCTGCACCGCTTCCTTGCTGGCCGGATCGGTGCGGAATTCGACCCGCCAGCGGCCGGTCGCGGCGTCGGCGGGAATCAGCTGCGCATGGCGCACATAGCCCTGCGCATCGGGCTGCAAACGGGTTTCCAGGAAGGTCTTGCCGTCGGGCTGCACGTAGCGCAGGAACACCGGTTGCAGCGCCTTGCCCTTGGTATCGACGGGCTTGCCGTCCTGGTCGCGCAGCAGCGCCGACAGGCGCACGGTTTCGCCGGGGCGGTACAGGTCGCGGCCGGACCAGGCGAACACGTCGAACCAGGCCTGCTCGCGCCCGGCCACGGCGAACTCGGACAGATCCAGCGCCGGCTGGTTGAACGGCAGCATCGACACGTCGCTGCCCTTGCCCGCGATCAGCACCTGGGCCGCGTCGAGCTTGTAGTTCAGCAAAGCGTTGCCGTTGCCGTCGGTCTCGCCCTTCAGGACCGGCTCGCCGTCGGCGCCGATGACCTTGAGCTCGACCCCGCCGACCGCCTCGCCCTTCTGCAGCGAGGCCACGTGCACGAACAGCTTGTCCTTGTAGGCGCGCGCGTGCAGGCCGAGGTCGCTGACGGTGAAGAACGCGGTCTCGAACTCGTCCTTGAACTGGCCGGCGCGCTTCATCACCGCGAAATACAGGCCGGGCTTCTGCAGTTCCTTGATGTCCTGCAGCGGCAGGTAGGTCAGCACGCGCTCGTTGGGCTTGCCGCCGAGCACGAAGCGGTTGACGTAAACCGGCTCGGCCAGCTTCGACAACGGCTTCTTCTCGTCCCAGTCGCGTTCCAGCTCCCAGCTGCCCTTGCGCCCGCCGCGCTGGTACTCGGCGAAGAACTTCGGCAGTTCCTTGTCCTTGACCCGCAGGAATTCGACATCGACCTCGGCCACGTTGATCGACACCACCGGCAGGCCGCGGCTGTCGCGCGCCGGCAGCACGCTGCCCTGCGAGGCGAAGCCGACCACCGGCTCGAGCGGGCCGGTGTAGACCTGCTTGACGATCGCCGCGGCGATGCGGTCGCCGGCCGCGGCGGTCAGGCCGGGCTTGATCGTGACGGTGTAGTCCTTGCTCGCTTCCACGCTCGGGAAGCGCAGGATCTTGCCGCCGTCGTCGAGCACCCAGCTGCCTTCGACCGCGGCGCCGTTCTTGTCGGTCACCGCGAGCAACTGGTCGAAGTCCTGGGTGCCGACCAGCGGCTGGCTGAATTCCAGGGCGATGGCGAGTTCGTCGCCGCGCTTCTGGTCCGGATAGGCGGCGACCAGGGCGAAGCCCTTGACCGCTTCGCGCTTGACCACGATCGCCTCGCCGCTGGCCTGCGGCAGCTGGCCGCTGCCGTCGCGCTTGCAGCCGGCGACCAAGGCGGTGGCCGCGATCAGCAGCGCCGCCGCAGCGCGCAACAGGCCGGGCCGCCACTGCGGTACGGGCTTCGAGAGGAGGGTTCCTTCCGCGGCTCCGTCCAAGGGCTTCGTTCGCATCATGCGGTTCTCTCCGGAAACTGCGACGCAGTATAGAACGAGCGCACGCCAGCGGTAATCGCAGCGGGAGGCGGCATGTGAGCGCATTGCAGCGATGCCTTCCTGTAGTAGCGGCGCGAGCCGCGACCGCGCAGCCGCACGGTCGCGCCGCGAGATTGCGACCCCGCGGTCGCGGCTCGCGCCGCTCCTACAGGGGCCACCGCCACGGCGATCTGTGCGCCCGCGCCGGTTTCCGCCTCATACCCGCCGCCATGAGCAAAGGTTATGTAAGCGGCCGCGTTCCGATAATGCCCGCCATCGGCTCAAAACCGGCGCAGAAACCGTCACAACGGGGTATTGACCCAGGAATAACCCTGTTGTCCCGACGCAATTAAATCGCTCGAAAATCCGCAATTAAATCGGCGCGCGAAACCCGAACGCAATCCCGATCACATAATCGCCGCCCAATCCGGCGCGAGCAGCCTCGCCTGGGCTCCAATCTTATGCTGCACCGCAACATAATTATTGAAACATTATTACTTGTTTCAATATTTCTCCTTTGGAATCCGGGATTTACGCATTCCGCGCGCAGCAACGGTTTCGACCGAAACCAGCGCGAAAACCGCCCCGAAAGGCATCGCGTTCGCGATGTGACCGCGGCACGGCGCGTTGCCGGTTCCGGCCCGCCTGCCTAGCGTCGATCGCGCCGCACCCATCGCCGCGGCAGCCGCGCAAACACCGCGGACACGGCCTTCGCTTTCTCCCTCACCTCCGGAGCCTTTCCCATGAATCGCAACGTATCGGTATTGTCCCTCGCCCTCTCGCTGGCCCTCGTCGGCGGCGCCGCCAACGCCGCCCAGGTGGTCGATCTGCACAGCGTCGACGTGGCCAAGCTCAACCGCCAGTACCAGGCCGCGACCGCCAAGTCCGGCGCGGTCGCCAAGGCCGACGCGCGCCACGCCGAAGTGATCGCGCTCGACACCGACTCGAGCCTGAGCCAGCTCAAGAGCAGCGTCGACGCCGACGGCTCGCGCAACTATCGCTATCAACAGACCTATCAAGGCGTGCCGGTGTTCGGCGAGCACGTGGTCGTGCGCGAAGACGCGCAAGGCAACGTGCGCGCGCTGTTCGGCCGCTCGGTCGCCGGGATCAAGGCCGACCTGCCCAAGCTCGACGCCAGGCTCAGCGCGAGCCAGGCGCTCGGCCTGGCCAAGGCCGCCGCGCACGGCAAGCGCGCCGCCGCGCTGCAGACCCGCAACGAGAACAGCCGCAAGGTGATCTTCATCGACGACGCCGGCCAGGCGCGTCTGGCCTACGCGGTCGACTTCGTCTCCGATTCGGCCGCCGGCGGCGAGCCGAGCCGTCCGTTCGCGATCGTCGACGCGTCCAGCGGCAAGATCCTCAAGCAGTGGGACGGCCTCAACCACGCCCAGGTCGGCACCGGCCCCGGCGGCAACCAGAAGATCGGCCAGTACGAGTACGGCAGCGGCGGCCGCCCGTTCCTCGACGTGACCCAGAGCGGCAGCACCTACACCTTCAACACCACCAACGTGAAGACGGTGAACCTCAACCACGGCACCAGCGGTTCGACCGCGTATTCCTACACCGGCCCGCGCAACACGGTGAAGACGATCAACGGCGCCTACTCGCCGCTCAACGACGCGCACTACTTCGGCAAGGTCGTGTTCGACACCTACCAGGCCTACGTCGGCCTGTCGCCGCTGACCTTCCAGCTGACCCTGCGCGTGCACTACAGCCGCAACTACGAGAACGCGTTCTGGGACGGCCGCGCGCTGACCTTCGGCGACGGCGCGACCACGTTCTATCCGCTGGTCTCGCTCGACGTGGTCGCGCACGAGGCCTCGCACGGCTACACCGAGCAGCAGTCGGGCCTGATCTATTCCGGCCAGTCCGGCGGCATCAACGAGTCGTACTCCGACATCGCCGGCGAAGCCGCCGAGTTCTATTCGCGCGGCAGCAACGACTTCCTGGTCGGCGCCGACATCTTCAAGGCCTCCGGCCGCGCGCTGCGCTACTTCGACGACCCGACCCGCGACGGCCGTTCGATCGGCCACGCCAGCAACTACACCAACGGCCTCGACGTGCACTACTCCTCGGGCGTGTTCAACAAGGCCTTCTACCTGCTGGCCAAGAAGCCGAACTGGGGCACGGTCAAGGCGTTCAAGGCCTTCGCCAAGGCCAACAAGGACTACTGGACCCCGAGCACCAACTTCAACCAGGGCGGCCAGGGCGTGCGCCAGGCGGCCGCGGACCTGGGTTACAGCACCGCCGACGTGGTCAACGCGTTCAGTCAGGTCGGCGTGAACGCGCAGTAAGCGCTCCCGGCCGCAGCGCCGGCGCGGCTACGGCCGCGCCGGCCTCGTAGCGCATTGGCGACCCCGGCCCCGGCCGGGGTTTTTTTTGATTTTTCGTCTCCGGCAAAAAACGCGCCGGCGTCCGCCAGGCGCCACATCGCGTTGTCCAGCGACGATATGAGGCACCGTTCCTGTTTCCGCAATGCCCCGCGACTCATGAAGAAACATAATGACCGGGTATTGCAATGGGCCGAGCAGAACCGTGCGTGCACGGGTCACATCAGCCGCTAGACATAATCCGTGAAAAGGAAACTGAGAAATCCATCCGGCTGCGGCGAAACGCTGCGCTGGCGCGGGTTTGCGGCTGCAAGCGCTTCCATCCGACCGCAGTCACAGTAATCGAACGCGCGAGGCGCCAAAACACCCTACCCCGACCCGCAATATCCTGCTGCATCGCAGCAATATCGGTGAAACATTATTACGCCGATGTTTCGAAGCCCGATTTCGCGACCTCGCGCCGCAGCCGAGGCGGCGCAATGCTTTCAGCAGAAACCGTGTCGTCGGCACGCCCGCGCAGGTCGCATTCGCACTGTGAACTGCGCAACCTGCGTTGACGGTTTTTTTGCCCCGCCCCTAGCGTCCCTCCGCCGCGTGGCGCTATCGCGGTATCCGCACGAAGTCCGGCAACGCACGCGCCCTCGCGGCACGGATCGTCCGAGAGCGCTGCCGCGGGCTACGGGGGAGCGGATTGCACGAGCACTGAGAGCCGGCCGCGAACGCGGCCACCATCCATAACTCGTTTGGGGGTAATACCAGTGAATCGCAACGTATCGGCCCTGTCCTTCGCCCTGTCGCTCGCCCTCGTCGCCGGCGCCGCCGGCGCCGCCCAACGCGTCGACCTGCACAGCGTGGACGTCGCCAAGCTCAACCAGCAGTACCAGGCCGTCGCGGCCAAGTCCGGCGCCGCCGCCAAGGCCAACGTGCGCCACGCGGAACTGATCTCGCTCGACGCCCAGTCCTCGCTGAAGCTGCTCAAGAGCAGCGTCGACGCCGACGGCTCGCGCAACTACCGCTATCAGCAGACCTACAACGGCCTGCCCGTGTTCGGCGAACACGTGGTCGTGCGCGAGGACGCCAAGGGCAACGTGCGCGCGCTGTTCGGCCGCTCGGTCGCCGGCCTCGCCGCGGAACTGCCGGCCGGCCTGAAGGCCAAGTTCGACGGCGCCCAGGCGCTGAGCGTGGCCAAGGCCGCGGGCATGGGCAAGAGCGCCGGCTCGCTGCAGGTGCGCAACGAAAGCAGCCAGCAGATGATCTACGTCGACGACGCCGGCAAGGCCCACGTCGCCTATGTCGTCAACTACTTCGCCGACGCCCCGCAGGGCGGCTCGCCGATGCGTCCGTTCGTGATCGTCGACGCCAACAGCGGCAAGGTGCTCAAGCAGTGGGACGGCCTGAACCACGCCCTGGTCGGCACCGGCCCCGGCGGCAACCAGAAGACCGGCCAGTACGAGTACGGCACCGACTTCGGGTTCAACGACGTGACCCAGAGCGGCAGCACCTGCACGATGAACAACACCAACGTGAAGACGGTGAACCTCAACGGAGGCACCAGCGGCACGACGGCGTTCTCGTACACCTGCCCGCGCAACACGGTCAAGACCATCAACGGCGCGTTCTCGCCGCTGAACGACGCGCACTACTTCGGCCATGTCGTGTTCGACATGTACAACAGCTACGTCGGCACCCCGCCGCTGACCTTCCAGCTGAGCATGCGCGTGCACTACAGCAGCAACTACGAGAACGCGTTCTGGGACGGCTCGGCCATGACCTTCGGCGACGGCCGCACCACGTTCTATCCGCTGGTCGCGCTCGACGTCGCCGCGCACGAGGTCTCGCACGGCTTCACCGAACAGCAGTCGGGCCTGGTCTACTCCGGCCAGTCCGGCGGCATCAACGAAGCCTACTCGGACATCGCCGGCGAAGCCGCCGAGTTCTACATGCGCGGCACCAACGACTTCCTGGTCGGCGCGCAGATCTTCAAGGGCACCGGCGCGCTGCGCTACATGGCCAACCCGCCGCAGGACGGCCAGTCGATCGGCAACGCCGCCGACTACTACAACGGCCTGGACGTGCACTACTCCTCGGGCGTGTACAACAAGGCGTTCTACCTGCTCGCGCAGAAGTCGGGCTGGGGCACGGTCAAGGCGTTCAAGGTGTTCGCCAAGGCCAACAAGGACTACTGGACCCCGAGCACCGACTTCAACCAGGGCGCCTGCGGCGTCGAACAGGCGGCCACCGACCTGGGCTTCACCCTGGCCGACGTGTCCGATGCGTTCCTGCAGGTCGGCGTGGACTGCCCCGGCGGCGGCCCTGGCCCGGGCGGCCAGACCTACACCAACGAAACCGACTACGCGATCAACGACAACGCCACGGTCGACAGCCCGATCACGGTCTCCGGCCGTACCGGCAACGCGCCGACCAACGCGCAGGTCTCGGTCAACATCATCCACACCTACCGCGGCGACCTGAAGGTCGACCTGGTCGCGCCGGACGGCTCGCTGTACAACATCAGCAACCGTTCGGGCGGCAGCGCCGACAACATCGTCGGCACGTACACCTTCAACCTCTCCAGCGAACCGCTCAACGGCACCTGGAAGCTGCGGGTGAACGACAACGCCAATGCGGACACCGGCCGCATCGACAAGTGGAGCATCACGTTCTGATCGCTTGAACCAACGCAAGGATGCGTCGAGGGTCGTTCATGGCCCTGAAAAACCCCGGCTTCGGCCGGGGTTTTTCGTTTGCGCGCGGCGTGCACGGCGCATGCAGGCGATGTAATCGAATTGTGTTCTGGGATCGGATAAGCACAACGCGGCGCGAACGCGGCGTTCGGCGCGCGCCTTCGCGCGGCGCGCGGCGGTATCTGTGGTGGGCGGCCCGCGCGTCCGCCCCCACGTCCCGCATCGCGCGCGCACGGCTTCCCGGCCGGCAATCGATCTGTCGCGTACGCGCGACGGAGCGGGACGGCTCGTTCCTGCAATTCGCCACCAAGGAGCATCACCCCATGAAAGCTTCGCACTGCATCGGCCTGGCCACCGTCCTGGCGCTGGCCGGATTGAGCGCTTCGGCGCAAGCGGCGCAAAAAGACGCCAGCGACATCGTCCGCCCGCAGATCATCGGCGGCATCGACGTCGGCAACGGCAAGTACCCGTTCATGGTCACCGTGCAGCTCAAGCTGCTCGGCGGCGACAACGCCTACGACAACCACTGGTGCGGCGGTTCGCTGATTTCGCCGTGGCTGGTGCTGACCGCGGCGCACTGCGTCGGTTTCGACGCCGCGCAGTACACGGTGATCGCCGGCCGCACCGCGCTCAAGAACGAGGCGCAAGGCATCAAGGCCGAAGTCGCCGCGGCCTATGTGCATCCCAAGTACCTCGCCGGCGACGGCGGCTACGATGTGGCGGTCCTGGAGCTGAAGGCGCCGATCACCAAGATCAAGCCGGTCGCGCTGGTCACCGCCGGCACCGATGCGCTGGAACGTCCGGGCACTGCGCTGACCAACATCGGCTGGGGCAACACCATCCAGCAAAATCCGTTCCCGCCCGGCGGCAACGGCGTGAGCCAGCCCAACCGCCTGCAGGAAGTGCAGTTGCCGGTGGTGTCGTACGCCGAATGCGAATACGCCTACCGCGGCACCGGCATGCTCGCCTCGCAGGCGCTGGACCTGTGCGCCGGCCGCACCGGCAAGGACGCCTGCCAGGGCGATTCCGGCGGCCCGTTGTTCGTGGCCCTGCCCGGCGGCAAGAACTTCCTCCAGGTCGGCGTGGTCAGCCGCGGCGCCGGCTGCGGCGCGACCGGTTATCCGGGCATCTTCACCCGCGTGGCCAACGAGGAGATCTCGGCCTTCATCGCCAATCCCTTCGCCAAGGGCGTGAAACTCGGCCAGGCGAAGTGACGGCGCGCTGAGCGCAACGCCGCCGCGCCGGCCGGGGCCGGCGCGGCGGTCCGCATCGCTGCGCTTAAAGCACCACCAGCGGCTTGAAGCCGCCGAAGATCATGCGCTTGGCGTCGAACGGCATCTTGCTCGTGTCCATGTCCAGGCGCGGGTCTTTCATCACCTGCGCGTTGACCTTGTCGCGATGCTTGCGCGACTTGAACACGATCCACGAGAACGCCACCACTTCGCCGGGCTTGAGCTTGACCGCCAGCGGGAACGAGGTGACCTTGCCCGGCGGCACGTCGTCGCCGATGTTCTCCCAGTATGCCACCGCGCCGTACTCCATCCAGATCTTGCCGGCCTTGCGCGCCAGCTTGCGGTATGCGGCGATGTTGTCCTTCGGTACCGCCAGTACGAAACCGTCGACGTAACTCATGCGTCCTCCTGCGGGCTGCGAGCCCTGTGTAGGGAAACCGCTGCGCGCCGCCATCGCGGCGGCGATTCGAATGCGTCCGTGTTTCGGCGCACGATGCCTCGTGCGCATCCGCACGGACCGACTATCGACGCTGCGCGCGGCGCGCCCCAGTGTGGTTTGTCATGCGCGCGTTCGAACGAACGTACGGCCCGAATGCACGGCTCCGCGACGATTCCGCAACATGTTTCGGCGTTGCGCTGTTTCGAAAGCGGACGTCTTGTTCGCAAGGCTGCCGGCGGGCTGTCGCATCGCGATGCGGATGAGCGCGGCCGCGCCGCCATCGCCGCGAACGGCCATCGTTGCGGCGCCTGCGCCGCTCGTGCCGGCCGGCCTTTATACTGCCGCGAATTTCCGACGATCCGATGCGCGCCGATCGCCCAGCCGAGCGTGGCGGTACCGGCTCTTCGCCACGTTCGACGGATGCAACGACACCGATGGATCACCGCAACCTGCGCCTGCGCGACTGGCGCGCCGACGACCGCAACCTCGGCCTGGCCTTGTTCGACAGCAATACGCCGCGCTTTTTCGCCGCGTCGGAACGACAGGATTTCATCGACTTCATCGACGACCTGCCGGGGCCTTACTTCGTGCTCGAGGACGCCGACGGACGCGCGCTGGGATGCGGCGGTTACGCCATCGCGCGCAACGACGCGTCGAAAGCGGTGCTGTGCTGGGGCATGGTGCATGGCGACCTGCACCGCGAAGGCCTGGGTTCGATCCTGCTCGCGCAAAGGCTCGCCCGCATCGCCGCCGATCCGTCCAGCCGTTTCGTCTCGATAGAAACCTCCCAGCACAGCTGCGGATTTTTCGCGCGCCACGGATTCGTGGAGACCCGGCGGACGATCGACGGCTTCGCCGCGGGCATGGATCTGGTCGAGATGACGCTGGCCCTGGCCCGCCCCGCGCCAGCGCTCTGATCGGCCGCGGGGTTCGTCCGTTGCCGGCGCCGGCCGCGTGGCCGCGCGCGAACGCAATCGCACGTTCGCGCGCGGGCCCGCTTGCCGCGACTTACTTCGCCGCGGCCGTTTCCTCGGCGATGGCTTCGACCTGGATGCGCAGCGCTACGGTCATGTCGAAACCGTAGTCCTTGCCCGCCGCCATGCCGAACTGGTCGCGCTGGAAGCTGGCGCTGGCGTCGGCGCCGCAGACTTCGCGCTTGTACATCGGATGCGGCATGCACTTGAACTGGTCGATGCGCAGTTCCAGCGGCTTGGTCACGCCGTGCAGGGTCAACTCGCCTTCGACCTTGCCCGGCTTGCCGTCCTTGAAGCCGGCGAGCTTGCCCTTGTAGGTCGCGGTCGGGAACTTGGCGGCGTCGAACAGCATCGGCTTTTTGGCTTCCTCGTTCATCGCATCCAGGCCGAAATCGACGCTGGCGATGTCGATGCTGACCTCGACCGTGCCGGTGCCGGCCTGCTCGTCGAGGACGATGCTGCCCGCGGACTTGTCGAACTTGCCGCGCCACTTCGACAGCCCGCCCATGTGGTCGGCTTCGAAGCTCGGATAGGTGTGGCTGGGATCGATCTTGTAGGTCGTCGGCGCGGCCGCGGCGGAACCGGCGAACAGGGCGAGCGAGGTCAGCAGGCAAAGCGCAGACAGGTTCATGAAGATCTCCGGGGCGGGTATGAGGGAAAGCCGTGGGACGCTAGCACCGGCCTCGCCGGCGCCGCAATCGCAGCGATGCGCCGGTGGGTTGCGCCGATGCCGGCAATCCGGCGGTTCGTGCGGTGCAGCACGGTTGCGGTCCGTCGTGGGGCGACGCGCCGAAACCGGGCTGCTGTCAGTACGACGATCCAGCCGCGGCGGTTTCGACATGGCGGGCAAAAAAAAACGCCGCCCTGAGGCGGCGTTGGTTCGTGGGGATGACGGCCGGTTGAAGGCGGCCCCCTCCTGTCGTCATTCCTGCGAACGCGGGCTCCGCTTCATTTCGGCGCAGCCGAACATCCAGGGATTCATCGAGGCATGACGCTGAAGTCTCTGGATCCCCGCCTTCGCGGGGATGACGACTGGTAGAACGCGGTGAAACCGTCCTGTCGTCATTCCCGCGAACGCGGGCTCCGCTTCATTTCGGCGTAGCCGAACATCCAGGGCTTCATCGCGACATGACTCTGAAGTCTCTGGATCCCCGCTTTCGCGGGGATGACGGCTGGTAAGAGTTCCGCGCAACCGACCTATCGTCGTTCCCGCGAACGCGGGAACCTAGGGCGTCATCGAGACATCGCTCTGAAGTCTCTGGATCCCCGCCTTCGCGGGGATGACGGCTGGGAGAACGCGGCGAAACCCGCCTGCCCGTCGTTCCCGCGAAGGCGGGCTCCGCTTCATTTCGGCTTAGCCGAACATCCAGGACTTCATCAGGCATTACTCTCAGCCTCCAGCCGCGGCCTCACGGCCGCGGCTGAAACGCATCAGGCTTCCGGCGCCGGAGTCTCCGGCCCCTCGCCCGCGGCGGGCGCGACCGGCGGCGCGGCCAGTTCGCCGTCGCCGTCGTCTTCGTCCAGCGACGCGTCCACGCGCTCGATGGTCTGCAACGTCTCGCCTTCGGACAAGCGCATCAGGGTCACGCCCTGGGTGTTGCGCCCGACCTGCGAGATCTCCGCCGCACGCGTGCGCACCAGGGTGCCGCCGTCGGAGATCATCAGCACTTCGTGATGGTCGCTGAGCTGGATCGCACCGACCAGGGCGCCGTTGCGCTCGTTGGTCTTCAGCGCGATCACGCCCTGGGTGCCGCGGCCCTTGCGCGGATAGTCGCCGACCGGCGTGCGCTTGCCGTAGCCGCGCTCGCTGGCGGTGAGGATGTCGCCGTCGCCTTCGACGACGACCAGGCTCACCACGTAGGTGCCGCTGTCGTTCGGCGCATCGACCGCGTCGACATCGCCTTCGACCGTCGCCGCATCGTCGCCCTCGCTGTCCGCCGCCGACGCCGCGAGCAGGCGCATGCCGCGCACGCCGCCGGCGGTGCGGCCCATCGGCCGCACGGTCGATTCGGCGAAGCGCGAGGCGCGGCCGTTGGAAGCGAACAGCATCACGTCGCGCTCGCCGTTGGTCAGGGCCACGTCGACCAGCGCGTCGCTGTCGTCGAGGTTGATCGCGATCTTGCCGCGCGCCAGCTTGAACGCGAACTCGGTCAGCGGAGTCTTCTTGACCCGGCCGTTGCGGGTGGCGAAGAACACGAAGTGGCTTTCGTCGTACTCGCGCACCGGCAGCACCGCCTGCACCTGCTCGCCGGCTTCCAGCGCCAGCCAGTTGATGATCGGGCGGCCGCGCGCGTTCGGGCCGGCCTCGGGCAGCTGGTGCACCGGCAGCCAGAACACCCGGCCGGTGCTGGTGAAGGTCAGCAGCGTGTCGTGGGTGTTGACCAGCCACAGCTTGTCGATGAAATCCTCGTCCTTGGTCGCCGCCGCGTTGCGGCCCTTGCCGCCGCGCTTCTGCGCGCGATACGCGCTGACCGGCTGGCGCTTGGCGTAACCGGCGTGCGACAGCGTCACCACCACGTCTTCCGGCGCGATCAGGTCGAGGATGTCGAGATCCTCCTCGCTGGCGCGGATTTCGCTGCGGCGCTCGTCGCCGAATTCTTCCTTGAGGTTGCGCAGCTCGGTGCGGATCACCTCGAGCAGCACGTCGGGATTCTCGAGAATCTCGATCAGGCCGCGGATCGCCTCGAGCAGCTGGCGGTATTCCTCGGTGAGCTTTTCCTGCTCCAGGCCGGTCAGGCGGTGCAGGCGCATTTCCAGGATCTGGTTGGCCTGGACCTCGGTCAGCTGGTAGCGGCCGTCGTGCAGGCCCACGCCCTGCGGCAGGTCTTCCGGACGCGAGGCTTCGGCGCCGGCGGCCTGCAGCAAAGCGCCGACCAGGCCCGGTTCCCAGGTCTTGGCCAGCATGCGCTCGCGCGCTTCGTTCGGGTTCGCCGAGGTCTTGATCAGCTCGATCATCTCGTCGATGTTGGCGAGCGCGACCGTCAGGCCTTCCAAAATGTGCGCGCGCTGGCGCGCCTTGCGCAGTTCGAAGATGGTGCGCCGGGTCACCACCTCGCGGCGGTGGCGCACGAACGCTTCCAGCACCTGCTTGAGCGTCAGCAGCTGCGGCCGGCCGTCGACCAGGGCGACCATGTTGATGCCGAACACCGACTCCATCTGCGTCTGCTGATAGAGGTTGTTGAGCACCACTTCGGCCGCTTCGCCGCGCTTGACCTCGATGAAGATGCGCATGCCGTCCTTGTCGGACTCGTCGCGCAGCTCGCTGATGCCTTCCAGGCGCTTTTCCTTGACCAGCTCGGCGATCTTCTCGATCAGCCGCGCCTTGTTGACCTGGTAGGGGATCTCGGTGACGACGATCGCCTCGCGGCCGGTGTCCTGGTTGACTTCGATCTCGGCGCGCGCGCGCATGCGCACGCGGCCGCGGCCGGTGCGGTAGGCGGCGACGATGCCGGCGGTGCCGTTGATGATGCCCGCGGTCGGGAAATCGGGGCCTTGGATGTACGCCATCAGGCCGTCGACGTCGATCTCCGGCTCGTCGATCAGCGCGATGGTCGCGTTGATGACTTCGGTGAGGTTGTGCGGCGGGATGTTGGTCGCCATGCCGACCGCGATGCCGGCCGAGCCGTTCACCAGCAGGTTCGGCACCCGCGTCGGCAGCACGATCGGCTCGAGTTCCTTCTCGTCGTAGTTGGGCTGGAAATCGACGGTTTCCTTGTCGATGTCGGCGAGCAGTTCGTGGGTCAGGCGCGTCATGCGCGCCTCGGTGTAACGCATCGCCGCGGCGTCGTCGCCGTCGACCGAGCCGAAGTTGCCTTGGCCGTCGACCAGCAGGTAGCGCAGCGAGAACGGCTGCGCCATGCGCACCAGGGTGTCGTACACCGACTGGTCGCCGTGCGGGTGGTACTTGCCGATCACGTCGCCGACGATGCGCGCGGACTTGACGTGCGGCTTGTTGGCGTGGGTGCCGAGCTCGTTCATCGCGTACAGGACGCGGCGGTGCACAGGCTTGAGGCCGTCGCGGACGTCGGGTAGCGCGCGCCCCACGATCACGCTCATCGCGTAGTCGAGGTAGCTGCGGCGCATCTCGTCTTCGAGATTGACCTGGATGATTTCCTTGGCGAGTTCGGCCATCAGGGTTCCGTTGCGTGCGGTGGTCGTGCGGAGGTGTCGCGGTCGTCGCACGCCCCGTACGCGGACCCGCGTGCGGCGCGGAATTCCGCGAGGAATCCCGGCCGGAGCGGCTGGCGCCGAGCCACAGGCTACGCCCCAGCGGGCATGTCCTGCAGCGCGCTAGGGGCGGCAAAAAACAGACGTGAAATCATAGCACGAAACCGCGCCTCATGGGCGCGCGATTCTTTCGCAGAAACAAGCACTTGCTGGGGGTTTTCAGCTGCATTGCAGCATCGCGGCGGGGGTGGCGCTCCGGGCTGCGGTACGCGGCGGTATCGAAGCTGGGGCGCAGGGTCGGAAATCGCGGTTTGCGGGCGCGCGGGAACGTCGCCGGCGCGGGGCTGCAGTAGCGCGGACGTGGCGGCCGGATGGCGCTGAAGTGTCTGGATCCCCGCGTTCGCGGGGATGACGGCTGGCAAGAGCCCCGCGAATCCCACACGCCCGTCATTCCCGCGAAGGCGGGAATCCAGGGCTTTATCCAGACATGACTCTGAAGTCTCTGGATCCCCGCCTTCGCGGGGATGACGGCTGGCAAGAGCCCCGCGAATCCCACACGCCCGTCATTCCCGCGAACGCGGGAATCCAGGGCTTTATCCAGGCATGACGCTGAAGTCTCTGGATCCCCGCTTTCGCGGGGATGACGACCGGCAAGAACGCGGCGAAGCCCGCCGTCGCCCTCGCCCGCCCTCAGCCCCCGAACGCCGCCCGCATCGCCTCGGCATCAGGCCGCTCGATCACGCCGCGCTCGGTGACGATGGCGTCGATCAGTTCGTGCGGAGTCACGTCGAACACCGGGTTCCAGGCGCCGACCCGCTCGGCCGCGGTGCGCGCGCCGCCGACCGCGAACAGTTCGCCCGGGTCGCGCTCCTCGATTTCGATCAGCTCGCCCGAGGCGGTGTCCATGTCCACGGTCGAGGACGGTGCCACCACCATGAACTTGACCCCGTGGTGGCGCGCGGCGATCGCGAGCTGGTAGGTGCCGATCTTGTTGGCGGTGTCGCCGTTGGCGCAGATGCGGTCGGCGCCGACGATGACCCAACCGACCTGCCCGCTCTTCATCAGGTGCGAAGCGGCCGAGTCGGCGATCAGGGTCGGGGCGATGCCGTCCTGCTCGAGCTCCCACACGGTCAGGCGCGCGCCCTGCAGCCAGGGCCGGGTCTCGCCGGCGAACACGCGCTCGATCCGGCCCTGGGCGACGCCGGCGCGGATCACGCCGAGCGCGGTGCCGAAGCCGGCGGTGGCGAGCGAGCCGGTGTTGCAATGGGTCAGCACGCCGAGGCCGGGCTCGATCAGGGCCGCGCCGAGCGCGCCCATGCGGCGGTTGGCGGCGAGGTCTTCCTCGGCGATGGCCTGGGCTTCGCGCTCCAGCCGCTCGCGCCAGTCGGCGCCGGCGCCGGCCAGCGCGCGGCGCATGCGCGCCAGCGCCCAGGCCAGGTTGACCGCGGTCGGGCGCGCGGCGTTGAGCCGCTGCAACGCCGGTTCGATCAAAGCCAGCGCCTGCGCGCCGTCGCCGGCCTCGACCGCGCGCGCGGCCAGCACCGCGCCCCAGGCCGCGGCGATGCCGATCGCCGGCGCGCCGCGCACGGTCAGCGCGTGGATCGCCGCGGCGACGGCGTCGCTGTCGGCGCAGGTCGCGTACTCCACGGCGAACGGCAGCTTGCGCTGGTCGAGCAGTTCCAGGGCCTCGCCGGTCCAGCGGATCGGGCGGATGCGGTCGTAACGGTCGAAATCGATGGCGTCGTTCATGCGGAGCAGTTTAACGGATGCATGTGTCGGGCTCGAATGCCGCGTGCGGCGGCTCAGGCGAAAGTGTCGGGCCTGAAGGCCCTCGCACGAACGCGGCGCCGCATGGGCTTGGCTGTCTTAGAAGGGCCTGAGGGCCCGACGCTTTCCGCTCAGCTAGACGCTTACGAAAACGCCCCGGCTTGCGGCCGGGGCGTAAATCGCTTCTATGCGCAGCTGCGGCGATCAATCGACCTGGAAGCGCCCGCGGCAACCGCCGGACACCCACACGCCGGAGCGGTCCCAGCCCCAGGTCTGGCCCTCGATGCACGGCGAGCCCGAGTTCTGGCGGATCAGGCGCACGTCGCGGCGGATGCTCATGTTGCAGCGGTTCTGGCGATTGTTGTTGGACTCGCAGCTGATCTCGCGGCCGCCGCCCCAACCGCCGCCGTTGTTGCCGCCACCGTTCCAACCGCCGCCGTTCCAGCCGCCGCCTCGGCCGGCCACGAACTCGCCGCGGCAGCCGTTGTTGACCCACACCTCGCCCGGACGCGAACCCCAGCTCTGGCCCTCGATGCACGAGGTGCTCGACAGCTGGCGCTGCAGGCGCGCGCGGTTGCCGTTGATCGGGCAGCTGCGCCAGCGGCCGCCGTCGGATTCGCAGCGCACCACGTCGCCGCCGCTGCCGCCGCCGTTCCAGCCGCCGCCACCGCCCCAGTTGCCGCCGCCGCGGCCCAGATCGAACTCGGCGCGGCAGCCTTCCGACACCCACACGCCGTTGCGGTCGGAGCCCCAGCTGCGGCCCTGGATGCACGAGGAGCTCGACAGCTGGCGCGACAGGCGCACGCCGCCGCGGGTGTCGGCTTCGCAGCGGCGATAGCGGCCGCTGTCGGATTCGCAGCGGATGGTGCCGCCGCCGTAGCCGTCGTTGTATTGCGGCGCGGCTTGCGCGGCGCCTGCGGCGCCCAGGCCGAGGGCCAGGGTGAGACCTGCGGTGGAAAGCATGCGTGCGGACATTGTTCGTGCTCCTTGTCGTCGTGATCGGTTTGTCGAGGACTCTAGCGTCGTTCGCTTAACGCCAGCTCAAGATTCCGGTGCGCGGACGAAGCCGATTGCGAATGCAAAAACTGCATTCATCGCGTGCTTATTGTTAAACGTTTACACGCTCAAAACGTGCCGTTTGTCGCGTGACTTTCGACCTATGCGCGCCGCGCCACGCAAGCTTCGCGCAAGCTTCAACCGCCGCTGCCGCGGTAGTCCAATTCGAACTCCGCGCGGCAACCGCCTTCGACCCAGACGCCGTGCGCGTCGTAGCCCCAACTGCGGCCTTCCACGCATTCGGTCCGCGACAGTTGCTTGACCATGCGCACGCCCGATCCGGTCTCGCCATCGCAACGGCGCGCGCGGCGGTCCAGCGATTCGCACTTGAGCAGCTTGCGCGCGTCGCTCGCGGCCGCAGCCGCAGCCGCAGCCGCAGCGGCATGCTCTTCCTCGGGCTGTGCGCCGAGCAGGCGGAACTCGCCGCGGCAGCCGCCGGCGACCCACACGCCGCTCTTGTCGGTGCCCCAGGTTTGATTGCGCAGGCAAGGTTGTTTGGACAACTGCTGGGCCAGCGCCACGCCGTCTTCGCTGCGCGCCGCGCAATGGTTCCAGCGGCCGCCGACCGACTCACACTTGATCACCCGCGCGCCGCTGGTGCTGTCGCCGCCGCTGCCGCCGCGGCCGAGCACGAAGTCGGCCGAACAGCCCTGCGCGACCCACACGCCGCCGCGATCGGCGCCCCAGCTGGTGCCTTCCACGCACGGCTTGCCGGACGTGCGCCGGACCAGGCGCACGCCGCCGCGGGTATCGGCCGGACAACGCACGGTTTGTTCGCCTTCGGACGCGCAGCGCAGCAGATTGCCGCCGTACAGCCGCTCGCCCGCGGGCTCGGCCAAGGCCGGGTCCGAAAAGGCCGCGCCGGCGCCGGTCACGGCGGTCAAGGCGCACAGCTGGATCGCGGCTTTCAGACTACCCATGCACGGCCCCCTGCGAGTGGTGCCAACACTCTAACCGCGAACCGTGAACTTGCAACGTAAACCACCTAGCCGGCCGATCCGGGCAGGCACCCGGTTCACCGCGGTCAAGCGCAGGTGAAATCGACTGTGGCCGGCGCCGTCAAGCGCAGGTGAAACCCGGCGCGGCCGGCGCGCTCATGCGCGCGCGAAGTCGAACGCCACGGTGTCGGCGATGCGCGCGCTGTCGAGCAGCGCCATCAGCAAGCGATCGACGCCGAGGGCGACGCCGGCGCAATCGGGAAAACCGGCGGCGAGCGCGGCCAGCAAGGCCTCGTCGCGCGGCGGCGCGGCGACGCCGCGTTGCGCGCGCACGCCGCGGTCGCGGTCGAAGCGCGCGCCCTGCTCGGCCGCGTCGCTCAATTCGTGGTAGCCGTTGGCCAGTTCCAGCGGACCCAGGTACAACTCGAAGCGCTCGGCCACTTCGATGCCGTCGGCGTCCGCGCGCACCCGCGCCAGCGCGCATTGCGAGGCCGGGTAATCGCGCACCGCCAGCATCTCGTCGCGGCGGAACTGCGGTTGCAGGCGATGGGTCATCAGCAGGTCGAGCCAGTCGTCGCGCTCCAGCCCCGCAGGATCGATGACCACCTCGCCGAGCGCGGCGCGCAGTTCCTCGTCGCTGGCCGCGAACGGATCCAGGCCGAGGCGCTCGCGGTAGAGCTCGCGATAAGCGATTTCGCGCAAGCTCGCTTCGCGCCCGACCAAGGCCAACGCCGCGCGCACCAGTTCGGCGGTCTCGCCGATCAGGCGGCGATGGTCCCAACCCAGCCGGTACCACTCGAGCATGGTGAACTCGGGGTTGTGGCGGCCGCCGGCCTCGCCGTCGCGGAACACCCGGCCGAGTTCGTAACAATCGCCGAACCCCGCCGCGAGCAGGCGCTTGAGCGCGAACTCCGGCGAGGTCCGCAGCCAGCGCGTGCGCGGCGCGCCGTCGAGGCGGCCGCTGAATTCCAGCGAGAACGAAGCGATGTTCGGATCGGTGTTGCCGGCGCGCGACAACACCGGGGTTTCGACCTCGGTCACCGCACGCGCGGCGAAGAACGCGCGGATTTCGGCGTTCAGGCGCGCGCGCAGGCGCAGGGCGTCGAAGTCCGCCGAAGGACGCCAGTGCGCCGTCGCGCTCATTCGTGTTCGGCCAGGAACGCCAGCAGCTTCGCCTCGTCCCACACGTCCACGCCGAGCTCCTGCGCCTTGGCCAGCTTGGAACCGGCGTCGCTGCCGGCGACCACGAAGCTGGTCTTCTTCGACACGCTGCCGGACACCTTGGCGCCGAGCTTCTCCAGCCGCTCCTTGGCTTCGTCGCGGCTCATCGCATCCAGGCCGCCGGTCAGCACCGCGGTCTGGCCGTCGAGCGGTCCAACCGAAGAGGACTGAGCCACAGGCGTCAACGCATCGAGCCGCTTCAGCGCGTCGCCGACCCGCATCAACAAGCGCGCGTTCTCGTCCACGCTGAGCCACGACGCCAACGCCTGCGCGCTTTCCGCCGGCAAGCCCGCGGTCACGTACGCATGCTCCGGCGCATCGAGCAGCTTCTGCGCGTCGCCGAACGCGGCGCCGAGCTGGTCGGCGCGGATCTTGGTGACCTTGGGGATTTCCATGTCGACCAGCAACGTCGCCAGATTCAGGCCTTCGCGCAGCTTGGCCGAAGGCGCCCGCACCTCGCCGACGCCGACCCCGCGCGCGAGCAGATCGTCGATGACCTGCTGGTTGCCGGGCTGGTCGAAGAAATGGCCGAGCGCGCGCGCGACTTCGCCGCCGACATCGGGCAGGCGCTTGAACACCGGCCACGGCAGCGAGCGGATCAGGGCCAGATCGCCGAGCCACAGCGACAACGCCTTGGCCGTGCTTTCGCCGACGTGCTGGATGCCGAGCGCGAACAGGAAACGTTCGAGCGTGCTGGCGCGGCTGTGGTCGATGGCCTCGATCAGGTTTTCGGCCCATTTGGTCGCGACCTTGCCGGCCTTGACCGTCTCTGGCGTGGTGCCGTCGCGCTCGTCGGCGCGGCGCTTCATTTCCAGCAGGTCGTCGAGTCCGAGCTTGTACAGGTCGGCGACCGACTGCACATAGCCCAGGTCCGACAGGTCCTCGATGTAGCGCTCGCCGAGGCCTTCGATGTCCATCGCCCGGCGCGAGGCGAAATGGCCGATGGCCTGCTTGCGCTGGGCCGCGCAGGTCAGGCCGCCGGAGCAGCGCCAGACCACGCCGTCCTCCTCGCGCAGAATCTCCGAACCGCACACCGGGCAGTGTTCGGGCATGCGCCATTGCGGCGCGTCGGGCGCGCGGTACTCGGGCACCACCCGCGCGACTTCCGGAATCACGTCGCCGGCGCGGCGCACGATCACGGTGTCGCCGACGCGCACGTCCAGGCGCGCGATCTGGTCGGCGTTGTGCAAGGTGGCGTTGGTGACGACCACGCCGGCGACCTGCACCGGCTTGAGCCGCGCGACCGGGGTCGCGGCGCCGGTGCGGCCGATCTGGATGTCGATGCCTTCCAGCAGCGTGGACTGCTCCTGGGCCGGGAACTTGTGCGCGATCGCCCAGCGCGGCGCGCGCGAGACGAAGCCCATTTCGCGCTGGCCGGCGTAGTCGTCGAGCTTGTAGACCACGCCGTCGATGTCGAACGGCAGCGAATCGCGCTTGGCGCCCATCTGCCGGTAATAGCCGAGCAGGCCTTCGGTGCCGGCGACCACGCCGCTTTCGGTGCTGACCGGGAAGCCCCAGTCGCGCAGCTGTTTCAAGGTCGCCGAATGGCTGGCCGGCAGTCGGTAATCGTCCGCGACCACGCCGACGGCGTAGGCGTAGAACGCCAGCGGCCGCAGCGCGGTGACGCGCGGGTCGAGCTGGCGCAGCGAGCCGGCCGCGCCGTTGCGCGGATTGGCCAGGACCTTGCCGCCCTCGGCGATGGCCTTTTCGTTGTAGGCCTTGAACGCGGCCAGCGGCATGTAGACCTCGCCGCGCACCTCCAGCAACGCCGGCCAGCCTTGGCCGCGCAGCTTCATCGGGATCGCCTTGACCGTGCGCAGGTTCGCGGTCACGTCCTCGCCGGTGGCGCCGTCGCCGCGGGTCGCGCCCTGGACGAAGGCGCCGTGTTCGTAGCGCAGGCTGATCGCCAGGCCGTCGAGCTTGGGTTCGACCGAGAACTCCGGTGCCGTGCGGTCCAGGCGTTCTTCGATCCGGCGCACGAAGTCGGCGACTTCCTCATCGCTGAAGGCGTTGCCGAGCGAGAGCATCGGCACCGCGTGGCGGACTTGCGCGAACTGGCCCGACGGCGAGCTGCCGACGCGCTGGGTCGGCGAATCGGCCGTGGCCAGTTCGGGGTGTTCGGCTTCCAGCGCTTCAAGCTCGCGCAGCAACTGGTCGTACTCGATGTCGGCCAGGGTCGGATCGTCGAGGACGTAATAGCGGTAGTTGGCGTCTTCGAGCCGGGCGCGCAGTTCGGCGGCGCGCTGCGCGGCGGGGGTCGCGGTGGTCGCGGTGGTCGCGGTGGTCTTGGGGGTCACGGGTCGGCGTCCTGGCGCGGCGATGGCGGCATTTTGAACGGGAATCGCGCAATTGTGCATGGCGAATGTCGCCCGACGTGCGACTGCTCCCTGTAGGAGCGGCGCGAGCCGCGACCGCGCAAAATCGATTACGACGCGCGCAGGAAGCCCGATGCTGGGCCATGACGACGATGGCGGAATTTCGTCGTTGTTGCGTTGGCGCGGTCGCGGCTCGCGCCGCTCCTACAGAAAGCCTCGAACGACGACGCCCCGCCGAAGCGGGGCGTGAGGCTCACCAGCGCGTCGGCTTGCTCAGCGGCGGCGCTTCGCGCTGGCGGTCGTAGGCGCGCAGCTCGTCGCGCAGGTGGGCGATGCGCTGGCGGCCCAGCGCGTTGCGCTGTTCGTCCAGGACCACCGCGTCGAGCAGTTCGGCCATGCGCTGGGCGGTCGGCAGCATGGTTTCCCAGGCGTCGAGCGCCGGCACCGGCGCCGGCAGGGTCAGGAAGAACGCGATCGCCGGGGTCTCCAGCGCCTGGATCTGGCTCATGTCGAAGCTGCCGGGCTTCATGATGTTGGCCACGCTGAACACCGGGCCGCGCTCGGGATGGCCTTCGACCAGGCGGTGGAACACGCCCATGTGGCCGTAGACCAGGCCGGCCTTTTCGGCGGCGACGACGATGTCGGGGCCGTGCAGCTTCTGCCCGGCGCGCGCGGCCAGGTACAGGGTCACGATCTTGTCGAACTCGTCGCTGACGCGCCGGCCGAGCTCGCTGGTCGCGGCGTTGCCGCCGCCTTCCAGGGTGCGGTCGAACAGTTCCAGCTCGGCCTGGGTGGTGGCCTCGCCGGGCGGCTGGCCGCCCTCGCCGAGTTCGTGCTCGAGCTGCTCGCCCAGGGTCGGTTCCTGGCGCGGCGCGGCCGGCTTGCGCTCGCCGGCGCGGGCTTCGTCCTCGCGGGCGATGCGCTTGCCCTGGCCGGGCTTGCGCGGACGGCCGAAGAACACGATCGCGCCGATCAGGATCAGGCCGGCGATCAGGATGCCGATCCTCATCAGGGTCACGTCGGACATTCGGTTGCTCCTTTTGGTGCTGGGAATCGGGAATGGGGAATCGGGAATCGTCATGAGCGCGACGCAAGCGCTCGATTCTCTACCCGCTGTTCCGATCCAGGTTGATCTTGTACGTAAAACAGAAATCGAGAGCTAGAGAATCGTTAAAGCGCATCGCCGCCACCCGACTCCCACCGCTCCGCCCCTGCATGATTCGATTCGAAACGAACTTGGAGAGATGCCGAACCGCTTCAACGACTCCCAATTCCCCACTCCCGATTCCCGGCAACGCGAAGCGAGCTCAAGCCGCGCCGGCCAGACGCGTCGCCTCGGCCAGGTCGACCGACACCAGCCGGCTCACGCCGGGCTCGCGCATGGTCACGCCCGAGAGCTGGTGCGCGGCTTCCATCGTCGCCTTGTTGTGGCTGACGAACAGGAACTGTACCTGTTCGCTCATCTCGCTGACCATCGCGGTGAAGCGGCCGACGTTGGCTTCGTCGAGCGGCGCGTCGACCTCGTCGAGCAGGCAGAACGGCGCCGGGTTCAAGCGGAAGATCGCGAACACCAGGGCCACCGCGGTCATCGCCTTCTCGCCGCCGGACAGCAGCGAGATGTTCGACACGCGCTTGCCCGGCGGCCGCGCCATGATCGCAACGCCGGTGTCGAGCAGGTCCTCGCCGGTGAGTTCCAGATAGGCGTGGCCGCCGCCGAACAGGCGTGGATAGAGCTCCTGCACGCCGGAATTGACCCGGTCGAAGGTGTCCTTGAAGCGGCCGCGGGTCTCGCGGTCGATCTTGCGGATCGCCTCTTCCAGGGTTTCCAGCGCGGTGGTCAGGTCGGTGTTCTGCGCGTCCAGGTAATCCTTGCGTTGCGCGGCCTCGGCATGCTCGGCGATCGCCGCCAGGTTCACCGGCTCGAGCCGGCGCAGCTTGTTGTCGAGGTCGGCGACGGCGCGTTCCCAGGTCTGCGGGTCGGCGTCTTCGTCGAGCGCGTTGACCACGTCCTGCAGCACCGCGCCGGCTTCGGCGATGGCTTCGGTCAGGGTTTCGGCCTTGAGCACCAGCGCCTGCTGCTCCAGCCGGCGCTGGCCGATGCCCTCGCGCTGCTGCAGGGCCTGCTCGTCGCGCTGCTGGCGGGTCTGCTCGAACTTGCGCAGGTCGTTGTCGATGCCGTCGAGCGCGGTGCGCGCGGCGGTCAGGTCCTGCTCGGCGACGACCCGCTGTTCCAGCGCGACCTGACGCTGCTGCTCCAGGTCCTGCACCGGCCGGTCGCCGTCGCTGAGCTGCGAGGTGAGCTCGCTCAGGCGCGTGTCGAGCTGGCCGCGCTGGCCGCCCATGCGCTGCAGGGTCTGGGCCAGCCCGGCGATCTGCGCGCGCTGGGTTTCCAGGCTCAGCACCAGGGCGTGGGCGGCGTCGCGCGATTCGCGCGCCATGTTGCGCGCCGAGTCGCGCGCTTCGAACAGGCGGCTGCGCTCGGCTTCCAGGCGCAGGCGCTGGTCTTCGAGTTCGCCCATGCGTTCGACCGCCGCTTCCTGGCGCAGCCGCGCCTCGCGCGCCTGCTCGTTGGCGGCGTCGAGCGCGATCAGCAGCTGCTCCAGGTCGGCGTCGATCTTGTCGATGCGGTTGCGGGCCTGATCGAGCCGGCCCTGATGGCTCTGCAACTGGCCGGCCAGCTCGGACACGCTGCGGTGGGCCATGTACAGCGAGCGCTGCGCGTCTTCGCGGTGCTGCTCGGCGGCCAGGGCGCGGTCGCGCAGCTGGATCTGGGTCTGTTCGAGCTCGCGCTCGCGTTCCTGCAGTTCTTCGATTTCGGCGCGAAGGGTTTGGATCTCGCGCTCGCGCAGCAGCGCGCCCTGCTTGGCCGCGCCGGAGCGCAGCACCCGCAGCCAGCCGGCGCCGAGGCGCTCGCCGTTGCGGGTGATGACGGTCTCGTCCGCGCCGATCTGCGCGACCAGCGCGCGCGCCGCGGCCAGGTCGTCGGCGCCGTGCAGGCGCGCGAGCAGGCGGCGGATCGCGGCCGGGCCTTGCACTTTCGAAGCCAGCGAGGTCGGCGGATAGCTCGCGTCGTCGCGCTCGGGCGAAACCAGCGCCAGCCGGCCCTCGCCGAGTTCGCCGATCGCGTCGACCAGGGTTTCCGGCGCTTCCACCAGCACGCCTTCGATCAACTGGCCGAGCGCGCTTTCCACCGCGTTCTCCCAGCCCGCCTCGACGCTGAGCGCTTCGCCGACGCGCTGGGCCGAATCGAGCCCGCGCGCCTTGAGCCACGTCAGCGCCGCGCCTTGTTCCTGGCCGAGCGCGGCATGCTGCAGGGTTTCCAGCGACGACAGGCGGCCGCGCGAGGTCTGCGCCTGCTTGCGCACCTCGGCGAGCTGGTTCTGGGTGCCGCGCTGCTGCTCCTGCAGGTCGCTGAGCGAGGTCTTACGGTTTTCGAGTTCTTCGGTAAGGCTGTCCAGCGACTCTTTCTGCAAGTCGTGCTGGCTCTGCAATTGTTCGAACGCCGCGGCCAAGGCGGCGACGTCGAGCCCCGAGCGTTCGCTGGTCAAGGCTTCGCGGCGGCGGTCGGCGTCGAGGGTCTGGCGGTCCAGGCCTTCGATGCGGGTGCGCTCGACTTCGGCCGCGCGCGCGGCTTCGGATTGTTCGCGGCTGTGGCTGTCCCAACGCTGCTGCCAGTCCTGCAGCTTGCTCTCGGCCTCGCGCAGCGCGTCCTGGCGCGCTTCGTCGTCCTCGCGCAGGGCTTCCAGGCGCGGTTCGGCGTCGGCGACCGCGGCGGTCAGCACGTCCAGGCGCGCCTGGTCGCTGCCGATGTGCTCGCCGATTTCCTCCAGCTGCGCCAGCGCTTCCTCGCGCGCCTTGCGCAGGCGGCCGGACAGGTCGCGCTGGTGCTGGATCTGCTGTTCGATGCGGGCCAGCGCGCCGCCGACTTCGTAGCTGGCGGCCTGGGCCTTGTTGAGCGCCGCGGCGGCTTCCTCGCGGCGCACGCGCCCCGTCTCCAGCTCGCGTTCGGCTTCGCGCTGCTCGGCGATGAGCTGCTGCAGACGGGTTTCCTGCGACGCCAGCCGTTCGCGCTGGGCCTGCAGTTTCTGGTCGAGGGCGCGGTACTCCAGCGCCTTCCACTCCACGTCCTTGATCTTGCGCTCGGCCTGGATCGTCTGGTACTGCTCGGCCTGACGCGCCTGCCGGCGCAGGTGTTCGAGCTGCTTGCCGACTTCTTCGCGCAGGTCGCTCAAGCGATCGAGGTTCTCGCGGGTGTGGCGGATGCGGGTCTCGGTTTCCTTGCGCCGCTCCTTGTACTTGGAGATGCCGGCGGCTTCTTCCAGGTAGACGCGCAGTTCCTCAGGCTTGGCCTCGATGATCTGCGAAATCATCCCCTGCTCGATGATCGAATAGCTGCGCGGGCCCAGGCCGGTGCCGAGGAACAGGTCGGTGATGTCGCGGCGGCGGCACTTGGCGCCGTTGAGGTAGTACTGGTTGACGCTGTCGCGGCTGACCGTGCGCTTGACCGAGATCTCGTTGAACGCGCCGTATTCGCCGGTGATGGTGTGGTCGGAGTTGTCGAACACCAGCTCGACCATCGCCTGCGAGACCGGCTTGCGCGCGGACGAACCGGCGAAGATCACGTCGGTCAGCGAATCGCCGCGCAGCCGGCTGGCCGAACTCTCGCCCATGACCCAGCGCACCGCGTCGATGATGTTCGACTTGCCGCAGCCGTTGGGACCGACGACGCCGGTCATGTTGGTGGGCAGGTGCAGCGTGGTCGGGTCGACGAAGGACTTGAAACCGGACAGCTTGATCGTGGACAGACGCATGCGGCGTTGGGGCCTCTGGGCGGCGGACGCGGCCGTGAACAGGTGGATTAGATAGTGCGGCCAAGTGACTGAATCCACTGGGCCAGACGCGGTTCTCGGCCGCGCTTACCCGGGAGTATAGCGGGCCGCGGCCGAGCCCGCCGTCGACACCGGCCGGCGGCCGCTGGCGGCGGCGGTCCGCGCTGCGCGCCGGCCGGCCCGGGAAGCCGGCGCCGGATCTGGCCCCGCCCTGGCGAGCGCTGCCGTCCGGGCGCGCGTGCGGCCTCGCCCTGGCGACCGCCAGGCGCGATGGGCGCAGCGCGGCGGGCGATCCGCTCCGCGCCGCTGGCGGCCCCGCGCGCGGCCTCGCGCCGGAACCGGTAGCGCCGAGCCCGCACGCGGCATGGTAAATAGGGGCGGCCCGTTTTCGTCGCGATCCCGGAAGGATCCGTTGCCTACCCGCCTATGAGCCGACCGCGCGCTTCCAATCCGACCCGCAAGGCCGGCGAGCACCTGACCATGGCCGACTTGGCCGAGCTGGCCGGGGTCTCGGCGATCACCGTCTCGCGCGCCTTGCGCGACAGCCCGCTGGTCAATCCCGAGACCCGCCAGCGGATCAAGGAACTGGCCGAACGCCAGGGTTACCAGTTCAACATCTCCGCGCGCAATCTGCGCCTGCGCCGCAGCATGACCGTGGCGGTGGTGGTCGAGATGAAGCCCACGGTCGAGCGGCAGATGTCCGGGCCTTACCCGCTGGACCTGCTCGGCGGCATCAGCCAGGAGCTGACCTCGGCCGGTTACAGCGTGCTGCTGACCTCGCTGCAGGGCGGCGCCCTGCCGAGCGTGCAGGCGGCCGACGGGGTGATCCTGCTCGGCCAGGGCGCGCACGAGGACGCGATGCACGAGGTGCGGCGCTGGGGCCGGCCGATGGTGGTGTGGGGCGCGGTCAGCCGGCACGAATCGCAGGTGGTGGTCGGCAGCGACAACCAGCGCGGCGGCAAGCTCGCCGCCGAACGCTTCCTGGCCCTGGGCCGGCGCCGGCCGGTGTTCCTCGGCGACGAGGCCCACGGCGAATTCGCCGAGCGCCTGCTCGGCTTCCGCCAGACGCTGGGCGAACGCGGGATCGAACCGCTGATCCCGACCGTGGCCAATTTCACCGTCAGCGCCGGCGCCCAGGCGGTGCACGCGCTGCTCGACCAGCATCCGCAGTTCGACGCCCTGTTCGCGGCCAGCGACTTGCTCGCGATCGGCGCGATCCGCGCGCTGATCGAGCGCGGCCGGCGCGTGCCCGAGGACGTGTCGGTGATCGGCTACGACGACACCCCGCTCGGCGCGACCTATCTGCCGCCGCTGACTTCGATCCACCAGAACTTCGTCGACGCCGGCGTGCTGCTGGCGCGCAAGGTGCTGGCGCTGATCGAAGGCGAACCGGCGGCGTCGGAGATCCTGCCGACCCATCTGGTCGCGCGGGTGACCTGAGCGCCGACCCGGCAACGGGCCGCTACGCGCGGCCGTGCCGTCCTGCCGCTGCGCCAAGCCGATCGCAGATCGGCGAATCCGCCGCGCGCAACAGCGACGCAATCGCGGTTCCGGGTTTGAACTCGCCACCGCGCGCGATGGACGCCGCCGCGCGGACGCGGCTAGCGTGAGCAGGCGCGAGCTGCCGCGCGCAACGCCGCCGCCGTGCCGGGCGGCGCGCCCGTCGTCGAGCCTGCGCTCCCTCGCCGCACTCAAGGAAGAACGCCATGACCGCGCTCCCATCCGCATTCGCCTCCCCTCGCCTGCGCGCTGCGCTGCTTCGCCTCGCCGCCGTCGCCGGCCTGCTGCTGGCCGGCGCGGCCCAGGCGGCGCCGCCGTACAGCGGCACGATCTATCTGACCCCGAACCTGATCACCGCCGCCGACCCCACCGAATACGTCAACGCCAGCTACATCGGCCAGGCGCCGCGGCAGATGTTCGACCGTCGCGTCAACGCGTTCGTGGTCTACAACGCGTTCGTGTTCGATGTCGCCTTCGCCAACGGCTACCACGTCGAAGCCCAGGTCAATCCCGAATTCGGCAGCCCGGCCGCGGCCTACGCCGAGGTCGACTACTACGCGCGCGTCATCGGCCGCTTGCCGCGCGCGCTGCGCACGCATGTGGCGACGCTGTGGCTGCATCGCGGCGACCAGCCGTTCGGCGGCGGCAACAACAACCTGCTGATCCACACCGGCAGCTACGCGGCCGACTACATCGCCCGCGGCATCCTCGAAGAAACCCTGGCCCACGAAGCCACCCACACCTCGATCGACCCGAACCACGCGGCCGCGTTCGGCTGGCTGATGGCGCAGGCCTGGGACCGCGAATACCTCTCGACCTACGCGCGCGACAACCCGACCCGCGAAGACCTCGCCGAAACCTTTCTGATGTGGCTGGCGGTGCGCCACGGCATGGCCCGGATTCCGCCGGACGTGGCCTACAACGTGCTGACCACGGTGCCCAACCGGCTCGCGTATTTCGACCAGCTGCGGCCGGATCTGGCGCCGTACGTGTACACCCACCCTGAGCCGCGCCGGGGCGCCGCGGTTCGCGCACGCGGACCCTCGCGGCGTGTTGCGGCGCAGCGCGAAGCGGCCTGCGGCGCGCCTGCGCCCGGCCTGCGATTGCGCACCGCAGCAATCGGCTAAGCCTCTGATTCATGCGGCTCAAGCCGGCGCGGCCCGGCCTGCCGCAGCGGCCGCAGAACCCAGCTCCGGCGCGACCGCGGACACACTCTGTTATTGATAACTTGACATCGATAACAATCAATCCCTAGGGTCCGCCTCCAAGCCGCCGCGTTCGCGGCGTCCACGATCCAGGACTTGTTGCGTGATTCAGCCTCAAACCGCCGCCGCCCCCCTCGACGCCGATCCGGCCTGCGCTCCGGCCGACGCCTGGACCCTGCGCCAGACCACGCGCGACCCGGCCCGTACCCGCCGCGACGAAACCCTGTTCGCCCTGGCCAACGGTTCGCTCGGCGTGCGCGGCGGGCTGGAGGAAGCCGACGGCGGCAGCGACGGCAGTTTCCTGGCCGCGGTCTACGAGCAGCACCCGATCCACTACCACGAGCGCTTCACCGGTTTCCCGCGCCACACCGACACCCGCCTGCCGGTCGCCGACGGCCAGCGCATCGCGGTGTTCGCCGGCGTAGAACGCCTGCTGCCGGCGCCGGCCGAAGACTTCGAACGCGAACTCGACCTGCGCCGCGGCCGCCTGTCGCGCCGCAGCGTGCTGCGCACCGCCGCCGGCGCGCGCATCGAGATCCGCGCCGAACGGGTGGTGCCGTTCGACAGCGGCGTCGCCGGCGTCGACCTGCTGGCGATCCGCTACCGCGTCACCTCGCTGGATTACAGCGGCGAACTGACCTTGGCCTCGGCGATCGAATGCGGCCACGCCGCGGCCGAACAAGGCGACGACCCGCGCATCGGCGTGGCCTCGGCCGAGGGCCTGCAACTGCTCGCGCGCCGGGCCGACGAGCGCGGCGCGCAAGTGGTCCAGGCGACCCGCCGCAGCGGCGTGCGCGCGGTCTGCGAACAGGCCCACCGCAACGAGGCACTGGAGTTCGCCGGCGCCGAACTCGGCGACGAGCGCGTGGTCCAGCGCTACCGCGCGCAGTTGCAACCCGGCCGCTCGGCGACGCTGGAAAAGTTCGTCGCCTACCTCAGCGACCGCAACCCGCACGCCACCGACCTCCCCGTCGCCGCCGCGCAGGCCTTGCAGCAAGCGCAGGCGCAGGGTTTCGACGCAGTCGCCATGCGCCAGGCCGAAGCGCTGGCGCGGTTCTGGGACGGCGCCGACCTGTCGATCGAAGGCGACGCCGCGTCCGAACAGGCGCTGCGCTTCAACCTGTTCCACCTGCTGCAATCGGCCGGCCGCAACGGCATCGACGGTACCGCCGCCAAGGGCCTCACCGGCGAGGGTTACGAAGGCCATTATTTCTGGGACACCGAGGCCTTCATGCTGCCGGTGATGGCCTACACCGACCCGGACGCGGCGCGCGCCATGCTGCATGCGCGCTATCTCGCGCTGGAGCCGGCGCGCAAGCACGCGCGCGAGATGAACCACGCGCGCGGCGCGCTGTTCCCGTGGCGCACCATCACCGGCGGCGAATGCTCGGCGCACTACCCGTCCGGCTCGGCCGCGTACCACATCAACGCGGCGGTGGCCTACGGCATCGGCCTGTACCTCGACGCCAGCGGCGACGGCGATTTCCTCGCCGACTTCGGCGCCGAGATGCTGTTCGAGACCGCGCGCATCTGGCCGCAGGTCGGCCATTTCAATCCGCGCCGCGGCGGCGCGTTCTGCATCCACGACGTCACCGGCCCGGACGAGTACACCGCGCTGGTCGACAACAACTTCTACACCAACCGCATGGCGCAGCGGCATCTGCTGCGCGCGGTGGCGGCGTGGGAGCAACTCGAACGCGAGCGCCCCCAGCGGTTGCGCGAACTGGCGCAAAACCTGCAACTGGACGCGCACGAAGTCGCGACCTGGCGCCGCGCCGCCGAATCGATGTTCCTGCGCTACGACGAGGCCTTGGGCATCTACGCCCAGGACGACACCTTCCTCGACAAGCCGCGCTGGCCGTTCCCCGCGCGCGACGGCGAACACCGGCCGCTGCTGCTGGACTACCACCCGCTCACGCTGTATCGCTATCAGGTGTGCAAGCAGGCCGACGTGGTCATGGGCCTGGTGCTGGCCGGCGACGGCATCGCCGCCGAAATCAAGCGCCGCAGCTACGACTACTACGCGGCGGTGACCACCCACGACTCGACCTTGTCGGCGTCGGTGTTCGGCATCCTCGCCAGCGAAGTCGGCCACGCGGACCAAGCCGAGCGTTTCTTCCACGACAACCTGCGCGTGGACCTCGACGACCTGCACGGCAACACCGACCACGGCGTGCACATGGCCGCGCTGGCCGGCACCTGGCTCGGCCTGACCTCGGGCTTCGCCGGATTGCGCGCGATCGACGGCACCCTGCACTTCGCCCCGACCCTGCCGCAGCGCTGGGACGGCTACGCCTTCGGCCTGCGCTGGCAGGGCCGGCGCCTGCGCGTGCGGGTGCGCCGCGACGGCGTCGAGTACTCGCTGCTCGACGGCGCGCCGCTGACGATCGCCCACGCCGGCCAGCGATTCGAACTGAGCCAGGACGCACCGGCGCAGCGCGCGCTCGCCACGCCGCAGATCGATGCGCGCGAGCGTTTTCCGCGCCCGGCGCAAGCGCTGATCTTCGACCTCGACGGCGTGCTGACCGACACCGCGCAGACCCATTACCGCGCCTGGAAGCGTATGGCCGACGAAGAAGGCCTGCCGTTCGACCAGCACGTCAACGAACAGCTCAAGGGCGTGGACCGGATGACCTCCCTGGAGATCATCCTGCGCCATGCCGGCCGCAGCCTGAGCCCCGAGCAGAAGCAGGCGCTGGCCGAACGCAAGAACGGCTACTACGTCGAAGCCATCGCCGAGGTCACGCCGAAGGACCTGTTCCCGGGCGTGGCGCGGGTGCTGGAACAGGCGCGCGCGCGCGGGCTCAAGCTCGGCGTCGCCTCGGCCAGCCGCAACGCCGCGGCCCTGCTCGACCGGCTCGGCATCGCCGGGCGCTTCGACTACATCGCTGACGCCGCGCGCATCGCCCGGGCCAAGCCGGCGCCGGACATTTTTCTCGATGTCGCCGCCGCGCTCGGGGTGGCGCCGTCGCGCTGCATTGGCCTGGAGGACGCCGCCGCCGGCGTGGCCGCGATCAAGTCCGCCGGCATGGCCGCGGTCGGCATCGGCGACGCGCGCACGCTCGCGCAGGCCGATGCCTGCCTGGCGGACATCGCGGCGTTCGACGTAGACGCTTTCGTTTCGCCCTGACCGCGCCGGCACGTACCGTCGCGGCGGGGACGCCTAAACCAACAATCCATATCGAATGGGTGGGGAGAGAACAGCATGCAGCACGTTGCAGACAAGCAAGTCCGGCTCGCGCACGGCCGGTTGATGCGTTACGCGCTTTCCGCGGCGATCGCCGCGGCGCTCGCGCCGGGCGCCGTACTGGCCCAGGACGCGCAGCCGGCAGCGGCCGCCGCCGCTGATTCGGCGACCACCCTCGACGCGGTCGTGGTCAGCGGCACCGCGCGCTTCAAGGGCGTGCGCAAGCGCGACGCCAGCTTCTCGATCACCACCGCCTCGGCCGAGCAGTTGCAGGAGGCCGTGCCGCTGAGCACCGCCGACGCGCTCAAAGTCGTTCCCGGCGTGTGGGCCGAGTCGGCCGGCGGCAGCACCGGCGCCAACATCTTCGTGCGCGGCATGCCGTCGGAAGGCGACGCGCCGTTCGTGACCGTGCAGATGGACGGCGCGCCGCTGTTCCCGCCGCCGACCCTGTCGTTCCTGGAGAACTCCACGCTGTTCCGCATGGACGACACCATCGAGCGCATGGAAGTGCTGCGCGGCGGCCCGAGCCCGATCTTCTCCAACGGCCAGCCCGGCGCCACGGTCAACTTCATCCAGAAGAAGGGCGGCGAAGAGCCCGCCGGCAGCCTGCGCCTGGGCCTGGGCAGCGACGGCTTCCGCCGGGTCGACCTGTTCAACAGCGGCAAGCTCGGCGAAGGCTGGTACTACAGCGTCGGCGGTTTCTACCGTACGACCGACGGCGTGCGCGACACCCAGTTCCCGGCCGACAAGGGCGGCCAGCTCAGCGCGACCCTGACCCACAGCTGGGACACCGGCGAGATCACCGTCTACGCGCGCCACACCGACGACAAGAACGCGTTCTTCACGCCGATCCCGCTGCTGTCGCGCGACAACGGCTCCAGCCTGTCGAGCTTCCCGGGCCTCGATGCGCAGACCGGCACCCTGCTCGGCAACGATTTCCGCCACGTCACCATCCCGACCGGCCGCGGCACCAGCATCAGCCGCGACCTCGCCGACGGCCGCGGCATCAACCTCGACGTGTTCGGCGCGTCGATGGACTTCTACGCCGGCGACTGGACCATCAGCGACCGGGTCAACTTCGTCACCGGCTCGGCGCCGACCAACGGCTTGTTCACCGGCGCCAGCCCGCAGACGCTGTCGTCGTTCATCGCCGGCTACGGCAGCGCCGGCACCGCGACCTACGTCAACGGCGGCGGCGCGGTCGATCCCAACCAGCAGGTGCTGACCGCCGGCTTCTGGGTCGTCGACAAGGAAATTGAGTCGTTCACCAACGACCTGCGCTTCAGCAAGGACCTGTTCGAAGGCAACACCCTGACCGCCGGCGTGTACTTCGCCAAGTATTCTTCGAAGGACACCTGGTACCTCGGCAACAACATGCTGCTGACCGCGCAGAACAACGCGCGGCGCATCAACCTGACCCTGGCCGACGGCCGCCAGGTCACCCGCGACGGCTTCACCGGCACCTCGTTCTTCTCGCTGCGCGGCGACTACGACGGCCAGAACACCGCGGTGTTCCTCGCCGACGAATGGCAGGTCAACGAGCGCCTGCGCCTGGACGGCGGCATCCGCTACGAGTGGCAACAGGTCGACGGCACCGTGCACGACACCGCCACGGTCGACCTGGACGGCAATCCGAACACGCTGTACGACAACGCCACCTCGATCTCGCTGCCGAGCTCGCGCCGCATCGACCAGGACGACAAGCATTTCTCCTGGACCCTGGGCGCGAATTACAAGCTGACCGACAACTCCAGCGTGTTCGCCCGCGCCAACTCGGGCTACAAGCTGCCGGCGTTCGACAACCTGCGCGACGGCAACACCAAGGTGCAGGAGATCGACCAGTACGAACTGGGCTTCAAGTCCGGCGCGCAGAGCTACGACCTGTACCTGACCGCGTTCTACAACAAGTTCACCAACTCGCCGTTCCAGGCCTTCCTGCAGGACGGCACCAACTTCACCACCGTCGGCGATTCGCGCGCCTACGGCGTGGAGGTGGAAGGCGCGTGGCGGCCGGTCGGCGGGCTGGAGCTGGCCTTGACCGGCGTGTGGCTGGATGCGAAGTACGAGAACTATCGCGAGTTCACCGGCAACCAGGTGATGCGCCAGCCGAAGCAGCAGTTCCGTTTCACCCCGAGCTATTACTGGACGCTGCCGTTCGGCGATCTGAAGGTGTTCGCGACCTATTCGCGCATCGGCGACCGGTATGCGGATCTGGCCAATACGCAGAAGCTGCCGTCGTACCACACGCTGGATGTCGGCGCGAACCTGCATGTGGGCGAGCATTGGGAATTCGCGGCGACCGGCAGCAACGTCAGCAACGAACTAGGGTTGACCGAGGGCAATGTGCGCGTGCCGGGCGCGGCGACCGGCGGGGTGTTCATGGGGCGGCCGATTGCGGGGCGGTCGTATCTGTTCTCGGCGGCGTACAAGTGGTGATGGCTTAAAGCGTCCTCGTCCGGCCCTTCGGGCCACCTTCGCCCGCAAGCGGGGTGAGACGCCGCGCTTGCGGGCCACCGGCCCTCGCGGCGTCGAACGCCCGAACGCTCTGCGTTCGGGCCGGGGAACGCCGTCGGAGCGCGACGACTCTCGCTCTGGCGGCTCCCATGCCGCACGATCCATCCGTAGCCGCCGTCCCCCGGAGCCCGCATGACCGTCGCCACCGCCCACCGCCGCCGCATGATCGCGGCCATGATCCTGACCTACATGATGTTCGGGGTCCTGCTCAACAGTGTCGGCACGGTGATCCTGCAGTCGATCCAGGGCTTCGCCATCGACAAGGCCCAGGCCAGCATCCTGGAAGCGTTCAAGGACCTGCCGATCGCGGTCGTGTCGTTCCTGACCGCCTCGCTGCTGCCGCGGCTGGGCTATCGCCGCTCGATGATGATCGGCCTCGCCTTGGTCTTGGTCGCCTGTGCGGCGATGCCGATAGTTGCGGCGTTCTGGATGACCAAGGTCTTGTTCATCGCCACCGGCGTCGCCTTCGCCCTGGTCAAGGTCTCGGTGTATTCGTCGATCGGCCTGCTGACCGACGGCAAGCAGGCCCACGCCAGCCTCACCAGCATCATCGAAGGCTGGTTCATGGTCGGCGTGCTCGCCGGCTACTGGATCTTCGCCTGGTTCATCGATCCGCAATCGCCGGGCGACCCGGTCTGGCTCAACGTCTACTGGCTGCTGGCCGGCATCGCCGCGGTCATCATCGCCCTGCTCGCCGGCGCCCGGCTCGACGAGCGCGCCGCGCGCGACGGCCATGCCGCGGGCGACTCCTTCCTCGACATGTTCCGCCTGATCGCCCTGCCCCTGGTCGCCGCGTTCCTGGCCTCGGCGTTCCTCTACGTGCTGATCGAACAAAGCGTGGGCACGTGGCTGCCGACCTTCAACCGCGAAATCCTGCACCTGCCGGCGAAGATGAGCGTGCAGGCGGCGAGCATCTTCGCGGTGTCGCTGGCGCTGGGCCGGCTCGCCGCGGGGCTGGCGCTGCGGCGCGTGCCGTGGCACTGGCTGCTGATCGGCTGCGTGCTGGCGATGGGCCTGCTGGTGCTGCTGGCGCTGCCGCTGGCGCGCGGCGCCGAGCCGCAGGCGCAGATGAGCTGGATGAGCGCGCCGCCGGCCGCGTTCGTGTTCCCGCTGATCGGCTTGTTCATGGCGCCGATCTATCCGGCGATCAACTCGGTCGTGCTGAGCTCGCTGCCGAAATCGCGGCACGCGGCGATGACCGGGCTGATCGTGGTGTTCTCCGCGCTCGGCGGCACCACCGGTTCGTTCATCACCGGCCAGTTGTTCGCGCATATCGGCGGCGGCGGCGCGTTCTATCTGTCGCTGCTGCCGATGACGCTGCTGGTGCTGGCGATCGCCGCGCTCAAGCGCCAGTCGGCGCGCGCCGAAGCCGCGGCGGCCGCCGCCTGAGCCCGACCGGCGGGTTGGCGCGCGCGCCGGTCCGGTGCCGGCTCGGCGCGACCCGAGCGGATAGCGTCGGGGCTGAAGCCTTTCACACAAGGACCGGCAGCCCAAAATCGCCCGCGCACCAGCTGCGGTTCGATTCACCAGCCCCGGTTCGATTCAACCGCGCACCAACCCCAGTTCGATCAGGCTGCGCGCCGTCGCCAGCAACGCCTCCGGCGCGCTGCGCGGCGTCCAGCCCAACAGCCGCCGCGCCTTGGCGTTGCTGGCGTTCTTGAACTTGCCCAGGTCCGGCAGGATCTGCCGCACCGTCGGATCGGCCAGCGCGGCCAGCCGCACCACCCAGTTCGGCAGCTGCCGCGACGGCACCCGCCGCGCGGCCGCGCCGAGCTCGTCGCGCAACACCGCGGCCATCTGCGCGACGCTGAGGAAATCGCCGGCGGTGGCGAGGAAGCGCTGGCCGCGCGCGGCCGGGTCGGTCATCGCGCGCAGATGCAGGTCGGCGACATCGCGCACGTCGACCACGCCGAAGTAGAGCTTCGGCGCGCCCGGCAGCGCGCCGTCGAGCAGGCGCTTGACCAGCAGGATCGAGGTGGCGAAATCGTCGCTGAGCACCGGCCCGAAAATGCCGACCGGATTGACCGTGGCCAGTTCCAGGCTGCCGCCGTACGCGGCGATGAAGTCCCAGGCCGCGCGTTCGGCCAGGGTCTTGGAGGCGACATACGGCGCCAGCGGCGTGGCGGTGTCGCTCCAGGTTTCCTCGTCGAACGGCAGCGAACGCGGCGGATGGCCGTAGCCGACCGCGGCGAACGACGAGGTCAGCACCACCCGGCGCAGGCCGGCGTCGCGCGCGGCGCGCAGCACCCGCAGCGTGCCCTCGCGCGCCGGCACGATCAGTTCGTTCGCATCGCGCGGAATGTCGGCCGGAAACGGCGAGGCCACGTGCAGCGCGTAATCGCAACCGGCCGCGGCCTGCGCCCAGCCGGCGTCGTCGCGCAGGTCGGCGGCGTGCAGGCTGAGCCGGTCGCCGGCGTCGACGCCCGCGCGCGCCAGCGCGGCGCGCAGCTGCGGCTCGCGCGCGAGGTCGCGGACGCTGGCGCGCACGCGATGGCCGGCGGCGAGCGCCTGGGCGATGCAGCGGCTGCCGAGGAAGCCGCTGCCGCCGGTGATCAGGATCGTGGCCGGTTCGATGGGGGGTTCGCTGCGCGGGGCGGTGTCGTTCATCGCCGCAGCCTACCCCGCTCGCGCGCGGCTGCGGTAGCTCCCTGTAGGAGCGACGCGAGTCGCGACCGCGACAACGCAACTACGCCGTAACCTTCCTCGTGGTTGCGTTGTCGCGGTCGCGACTCGCGTCGCTCCTACAGTCGGGCAGCCGGCTTACTTTTTCGGTTGTTCCAGCAGCACGTACTCGCCCTTCGGCCCGACCCGCTTGTTGCCGGCGCGCGCGCACAGGGCGCCGTCGCAGCGGGTCAAACTGCCGTTGCGGGTGGCTTCGACGATGTCGCGGGCGAATTCGGCGCGCTGGATCTCGCGCGCGGATTTCTGGATGTAGTACCAGCTGCCGCCGACCGCCAGGATCGAGCCGACCAGCAGCGCCAGCACCGCCTTGTAGATCAGGATCTGCTGCGAGCGCTCCAGCGCCTTGCGCTGGTCTTCCAGCGCCTTGGCCGCGCGCTGGGTCAGCTCCACGCTCTCGCGCAGTTGCGCGCCGGCGCTGCCGAAGGCCTGCTCGACGCCGCGGCCGATGGCTTCGTGGGCCTGGTTCTGGACCACGCCGATCAGTTGCTGGGCCAGCTCCTGCGCGCCGGCGCCCATGCCGAGCGCGGCGCGGTGCAGTTCGTCGGCGCTGCGGTCCACGTGCTGGACCGCGCGTTCGTTCTGTTCCTGCAGGTGTTGCGCGAACACCGCCAGATCGGCGGCGAGCCGTTTGAGTTCCTGTGCGTCCTGCACCGTCGGATTCGCCTCTGGGTAAAACCGTTGATCGCTCATCACAGGCCCGGCGCCCGCGGCGACGAGGTCCCGTCGGCCTGCGGCGGCGGTTGCCGCTGCGTCTCGGGCTGCGCCGGCAGTTGCGGCGGCGGGGTATTGAGTTGCTGGTAGCGGTCGCGCCCGGCCTGCAGGCGTTGCTGGGTGTCCGGGTTCTGCGCATGCTCGCGCGTGGCATCGCGGAACGCGCCGGCGTCGCCGTTGCGCGCGGCCTCGACCAGGCGCGCGAAGGTGCGGTCGATCGCGCTGTCCTGGCTGCGGCCGCCGGCGACGATGCCCTGCTCGCCGCCCGGCACCGGGCCGATCCGAACCGGGTTGCGTTCGAACCGCGCGCTCATCGCCTCGTCGATCGGCTCCTTGTGCTTGGGATCGGCGACGAGGTGGTGACGCACCTGATCCTTGCTCGCGACCGTCTCGATCCGGTCGCGCTCGCCGTCGCGGAAGCCGAAGGTGGTGTAGAACAGCGGCTGGTCGGAACGGTGCACCACGTTGAGTCTGGGATCGATCGGCTCGGCGCGCTTTTGCAGGTAAGGCTGGTCGCTGAGGCTGTTGAGGTAATCCACCATCAGGTTGCCGCTGCGGATCGACAGCCCGTTGAGCTCGTAGCTGCCGCCGATGTTGCTGTGCGCGCCGCCGACGGTGACGTTGAGGAAGCGCTGGTTCTCGCTGTGGCCTTCGCGCAGGATGCTGGTCGACTTGAACAGGTCGCGGCGTTCGTCCTCGGCGGTGATCTGGAACGCCGACATCACCGACGGCGGCAGGCGCCGGTCGTGCTTGCGCGGCTCGCCGGTGCCGACCGGGTCGAACAGGCCGACCGCCTGCGGCACCTTTTCCTGCGCCGGGTCCTGCAACGGCGCGTTGCGGTACGTCGGCGGCGCGACGATGTTGCCGGCCTTGTCCTTGACGTAGACCGCGCCGGCCGGGTCCTGGATGCCGCGCTCGTCGACCAGGCGCGAGAACGCGGCCTCCTGCTCGGCGCCGCGGCTGTAGCCGATGCCGGCGACGCGGATCTTGGCGTCGGGGTCTTCGGCCTTCCACGCCTTGGCCTGTTCGATGAACTGCGCGTACATCTTTTCCAGGCGCGGATCGAAGCTCTTGCCGGTCGCCGCGTCGATGCCGCGGGTCAACGCGTTCTTCTGCGTGCCGGGGCCCTCCACGTAACCCACCGCGATGTCGTCGCGCAGGCCGTTCTGCAACTGCTTGGCGACCTCGGCCACGTTGGTGTGGTTCTTCGGGTCGCTGCCGTACATGCTGTTGCCGGTGCCGTCGAAGCAGGCCACGAACAGGCGCGTGTGCGGGTCCCTGGAATCGAGCAGCTTCGGCGCCTGCAGCTGCGACAGCGCCTGGGCGGCCTCGACGTAGCTGTCCAGGTCGTGCCGGTCGGCCGGATAGGTTTTGACGCCGTCGGGATTCTTGCCACCGCCCATCGCGAACTCTCCTTGATTCTGGCTTGCGGTGCCGCGCGGCGCCTCGGGCGGCCGGCTTCGGCTCGGTCGCGGCGCTGCGCCGCGTGCGCGATCGGCTTGCGGGCCGCTCGCGCGTGGCTCAGTACGTCTGCGAGTACACCCGCACCAGGTCGGCGCGGACGTTGCTGTTCGGGTTGGCCGGATCGAGCGGACGCTTCAACGGAATCATGCAGCGCATGTAGACGTTGATGGTGCGGTCGTTCACTTCCAGGATGATTTCCGGGTCGTTGAGGCTGACGCCGGCGGCGACGTCCTCGCGCGCGGCTTCGTGGCGGATCAGGCCGTCGGCGAAGATCGCGCCGATGTCGATGCGGGCGTGGTGCTCGCTCTTGTCCTTGGCCCGCCAGCTGACCTCGGCCGGGGCCGGGAAATTGGCGATGTCCAGGTGCGCGGCCTTCATCCGTTTCGGGTACGCGGCGCCGAACGAGGCCGCCGAGGCGCTGAGCCGCTCGCGGTCGTCCTGGCCGTGCGGAAAGCCGTCGTAGACGATGCTGCAGCCCCAGGTGTCGAAGCAGAAGCCGCCGAAGCGGTGGCGCTGGAACCGCAGCGGCCACTGTTCGGTGGTGACGGCTTGCGCGCCGGCGCTCGGGTCTGGGGTGGCGGAACTGGACATGGCGGTTTGACATCCTGTTGCGGCGAATAGGGCAAGCAGCGCGGCCGCGGCGCGGGCGCGGCACGCGCGCGCCCGGACGGGCGGCGGTGCCGGGCGACGGCCGGGCGCGGACGGTTTGTCCATCGGGTCCCTCCCAAGGTTCCGGTCCCGGCTGCGCCGGGGGTCGATGCGGCCACGGCGCGGACTCCCCTCCTCGCCGCGTATCGAGTGTGGCCGGAACACTCGGCTTCAGTGTGCACGCAACCGGCGGCAAGACTCAACACGCTTGCGGCGATTTTCGCGCCCAGGTCGCGAACGCGCGGCCATGCCCGGGCATCGGCGCGAACCGCCGCGCGCGTTCGCGCCGCAGCGCGGGCCTGCGCCAAAGCCGGCATGCGCGGGGCCGGTGCCGGATTTCGGCGTTCCCGCCGCAACCGCGCCGGGACGGCCGCACCGCGCGATCGCCGCAATCGGCAAAGCCGCCGCGCCGGCGCGGCGCGAAATCGCTCACGCCGCGAGTGCGACCGTCGTCGAACTCATGACATATTGCGACGCAGCGTGATTCGCTGTCGCACGTGTGCCAGAAAGCGCGCTGACCATGAGCCGCGCAGCCGCGTCCTACCTCGCCGCCGGAGCGCGGCCGTCTTCGGAGAGTCCGGCGCAAGCCGTTGAATGAACACGAAAATCCTCAATGCCGGCCACACCAAGGCGCGCTTGCTGGAAGCCGCCGAGGCGCTGTTCGTCGAACACGGCTTCGAGGCCATGTCGCTGCGCCAGATCACCACCCTGGCCGGCACCAACCTGGCCGCGGTCAATTACCACTTCGGCGGCAAGGAAGGGCTGATGCAGACCTTGCTGCACGCGCGCCTGGACCGGCTCAACCAGGAACGCCTGCGCCTGCTGTCGGCGTGCGAGCGCCAGTACGGCGGCGCCGGCCTCGACGCCTCGGCGGTGCTCAGCGCGCTGTTCGTGCCGGCGCTGCGCATGAGCCGCGCCAGCGAGGACGGCAGCGGCTTCGTGCGCTTGCTCGGCCGGGTCTACAGCGATCCCTCGCCGTTCGTGCGCAACTATCTGCGCGAGCACTACGGACCGATCTTCGGCCGCTTCTTCGAGGCGTTCGCGCGGGCCTTGCCGCAGGTGTCGCGCAACGAGCTCGGCATGCGTTTGCACCTGTGCCTGAAGGCGCTGTCGGGGTTGTTGGCCGGCGAGCGCCTGGACGAGCTGATCGCGTCCTTGTGCATGGGCGAGAAAGTCAGCGACGCGCTGATGCTGGCGCGGCTGATCAGCCTGATCTCGCCGACCCTGACCGCGCCGTTCGGCGACCGCGAGCAGATCGCCCAGGTCGAGCGCGTGGTGTTGCTGGCCGACGATGCGGCCGCGGCGGCGGATGCGCAGGCGGCCGGTGCGGGACGGCCGGCGGGGGTGTTGCCGCCGTGGGCGGTGGAGACGGTGGAGGCTTGAGGGGGCGGGCTTGAGGGGTCGCAGGAAGATTCGTCGCGATGGAGCCCTGGATTCCCGCGTTCGCGGGAATGACGGTAGGAAGGATTCGCAGCGAGGTTCTGGATCGAGTCGACCCATAGATGAAGTCGCCGCGCCTTCCCCAACTCGTCATTCCCGCGAACGCGGGAATCCAGAGACTTCAGCGCGACGCCGCGGCAACGCCCCGCCTCGCGCCGACGCTCATAACCGCAGCTCGCTCTCGCGATCGAAGAAATGCATGCGCTCGGCCGCATACGACAAATGCACCGTATCGCCGGCGCGCGGCAAATGGAACGGCGGCAGGCGCACGACCAGATCGCAGCCGCCGCAGCCGAGGTTGAGGAAGGCTTCGTTGCCGACCGGCTCGACCACTTCGACCTTGGCCGGCACAGTGTCGGGGCCGGCGTCGGCCAGATGCATGTCTTCGGGCCGCAAGCCGACCATGAGTTCGCGGCCGATATAACCGCGCACCTTCTCCAGCAGTTCGCCTTGCGGCCGCAAGCGCAGCTCCACGCCCTCGCCGATCTTCAGATGCAGCCCGCCGTCGCGCTCGCTCACCGGCCCCCACAAAATGTTCATCTTCGGGCTGCCGAGGAAGGTCGCCACGAACAGATTGACCGGCCGGTTGTAGAGCTCCATCGGCGTGTCGATCTGCTGGATCTTGCCGTCCTTCATGACCACGATGCGGTGGCCCAGGGTCATCGCCTCGACCTGGTCGTGGGTGACGTAGACCATCGTGGTGCCGAGCTGGCGGTGCAGCCGCGCGATCTCGACCCGCATGCTCATGCGCAGCTTGGCGTCGAGGTTCGACAGCGGTTCGTCGAGCAGGAACACCTGCGCCTTGCGCACCAGCGCGCGCCCCAGCGCCACGCGCTGGCGCTGGCCGCCGGACAGCGCGGCGGGCTTGCGCTCCAGCAACGGCTCCAGTTCCAGTATCGCCGCCGCCTCGGCGACCTGCCTGGCGACCTCGGCCTTGCCGAGGCCGCGCAGCTTGAGGCCGAAGCCGAGATTCTCGGCCACGGTCATGTGCGGGTACAGCGCATAGCTCTGGAACACCATCGCGATGTCGCGGTCCTTCGGCGGCACCTCGTTGACCCGGCGCTCGCCGATGCGCAGTTCGCCGCCGCTGATCGATTCCAGCCCCGCGATCATCCGCAGCAGGGTCGACTTGCCGCAACCCGACGGCCCGACCAGCACCAACAGCTCGCCGTCGGCGATGTCGAAGCTGGCGTCGGCGACGCCGACGTAGCCGTTCGGATAGATCTTGCGCAGATGCTGCAGACTGACCTTCGCCATGAATTCTCCGGACTGAGCGGCGGCGCGGTGTGCATTCGGCCGCGCCCTGGGCTATTCTGCCCATGTAATCGTTTTCATGCACGTCCTGTCGCAATCCCTGGCCCGCCGAGCGGGCCGCCACGCAGGCCAGCGCCGATGACCGACTTTACCGCTGCCGCTGTCGCGGCCGTTCTTGCCGAGGCCGCTCTTGCCGAGGCCGGTCGCGCCGTGCACGCGCTGCGCGCGCACGCCGCAGCGCGTCGGCCCGACGCGGCCCGCTCGCGCCGCGACGCGCGTCGGAATCCCTGCTTGCGTCCGCCCTGAGCCGCCGGCGAAAGTTCGCCCGCCGCCCGGGCAGCGTCTATGCTTGGGCGCCGGTCGCGAACCCCGCTTCGCACCGCCGCCGAGCGGCTTCCGGCTTCCCCCCTTTCCTCTTGGTCCGTCCGCTCCATGCACGACACTCTGCTGCTGTTCGGCGCCACCGGCGATCTCTCCCAGCGCTACCTGTTCCCCTCGCTGGTCCATCTGTGGCGCGACCGGCTGCTGCCGGCGTCGCTGCGCATCGTCGCGGTCGGCCGCCAGGAACTCAGCGACGGCGAATTCCGCGCGTGGCTGCGCGAGCGCATGGCCGGCGAGGTCGCCGACGATCCGGCCCTGGTCGAGGACCTGCTCGCGCGCATCGCCTACGTTTCGGTCGACCTGCGCGACGAGTCGGCGATCGCCGCCGCACTGTCGGCCTATGCCGACCGTCCCAGCGTCAGCTACCTGGCCACCCCGCCCGACCTGTTCGTGCCGTGCGCCAAGGGCCTGAAGGCCGCCGGCCTGCTCGAAGGCGAGTCGCGGCTGGTGCTGGAAAAGCCGATCGGCCGCGACCTGGCCTCGGCGCGCGCGATCAACGCCGCTTTGCGCGCCTGCCTGGACGAGTCGCGGATCTTCCGCATCGACCATTACCTCGGCAAGGCCGCGGTGCAGAACCTGCTCGCGCTGCGCTTCGGCAACACTTTGCTGGAGGCGGTGTGGCAGCACCGCTGGATCGAGTCGGTCGACATCTTCGTCGGCGAGACCGCCGGCGTGGACGGCCGCGAAGGCTATTACGCCGGCTATGGCGCGCTGCGCGACATGGTCCAGAACCACATGCTGCAACTGCTCGCGCTGATCGCGATGGAGCCGCCGTCGGCGCTGGACGCCGATTCGATCCGCGACGAGAAGCGTAAGGTGCTGCGCGCGCTGCGGCCGGTCACGACCAGCGACGCAGCGCAGCGTACGGTGCGCGGGCGCTACGGCGCCGGCGTGGTCGAAGGCCGCGCGGTCAAGGGCTTCGTGCACGAGTCGCCGGTGGAAACTTTCGTCGCGGTCGAGACCTTCATCGACAACTGGCGTTGGGCGGGTGTTCCCTTTCGTTTGGTCACCGGCAAGCGTCTGGCCGAGCGCGCGACCGAAGTGGTGGTCTCGTTCCGGCCGACCTCGCACTGGCTGTTCGAACGCCCGCGCCGCGGCCGCGAACGCCCGAACCGCCTGCGCATGCGCCTGCAACCCGACGAGACCATCGAACTGGGCCTGATGGGCAGCCTGGCCGCGCCGGAATGGGGCGCGCTGGAGCTCAAGCCGATGTCGCTGGACCTGTCGATGTCGGCCTCGCCGCAGCGGCGCATCGCCTACGAGCGGCTGATCGTCGACGCGCTGCGCGGCAACCAGACCCTGTTCGTGCGCGACGACGAAGTCGAGGCGGCGTGGCAGTGGATCGACAGCATCGAGAGCGCATGGAGCGAAACCGCGCAGCCGGCGCTGGACTATCCCGCCGGTTCCTGGGGCCCGGCCGAAGCCGAGCGTTTCCTGCCGCCCGGCAACGGCGAGCGTGGAGCCGGCGCATGACCGGCGCGTTGTTGGCCGATATCGGCGGCACCAACGCCCGCTTCGCCCTCGGCACCTCCGACCCGTCCGCGCCGGCGCTGTTGCCCGACAGCGTGCAGGTGTACGCGGTCGCCGACTTTCCGTCGCTGGCCGACGCCGCGCGCCATTACCTCGATAAGGTCGGCGCTGCGCCGAGCCACGGCGTGTTCGCGGTGGCCGGGCGCGTCGACGGCGACGAGGCGCGGATCACCAACCATCCGTGGGTGATTTCGGCCGAGCGCACGCGCATCGCGCTGGGGCTGACCCGGATCGACCTGGTCAACGATTTCGCCGCGCAGGCGATGGCGGTATCGCTGCTCGGCACCGGCGACGTGGTGCCGATCGGCGGCGTGCGCTGGCACGGCTGGAACGACACAGGCGACCGCACCTACGCGATCATCGGCCCCGGCACCGGCCTCGGCGTCGGCGCCTTGCTGCGCCGCGACGGGCGTTTCTATCCCTTGCAGACCGAAGGCGGCCACGTCAGCTTCGCGCCGAACAATCCCGAGGAGATCGACGTCCTCAAGCGCCTGTCGGGCGAGTTCGGGCGGGTCTCGAACGAGCGGCTCATCAGCGGCAGCGGCCTGGTCAACCTGCACCGCGCGCTGAGCCAGATCGCCGGCGAAGACCCCGGCCCCTTGCAGCCGCAGGACATCACCGCGATGGCGCGCGAAGGCGACGTGCGCTGCCTGCGCGCGATCGACGTGTTCTGCGCGGTGTTCGGCGCCGCCGCGGGCGACCTCGTCCTCACCCTGGGCGCGTGGGACGGCGTGTTCCTGCCCGGCGGCCTGGTGCCGAAGCTGATGCCGTGGCTGGCGCACTCGGGCTTCCGCCAGCGTTTCGAACACAAGGGCCGGTTCTCGCCGACGATGGCGCGGGTGCCGACCCTGGCGGTGACCCATCCGCAACCCGGCCTGCTCGGCGCCGCCGCGCTGGCCGCGCAATGCGCGCTCAAAGCCGCGGCGTAAGCGACGGCCGCCCCCTGTAGGAGCGGCGCAAGCCGCGACGCGGCCGCCACCACCGCCGATGCGATCCGATCAAGGCCGCCCTCACCCGGGGCGGCCTTTTCGTTGCGCCCGATAAAATCGGCCGCCGCTTTTCCATGGAAGAAATTTCGCGTGCTGACGCTTGCGGCAAACCCGCACCGAACCGGCCCAACGTCCCGCAGCGGCAAACGCGGACACGCCGACTGCGATCGCGTTGCGCACTCCAACCGCCCGCACATGAGGCATCAGTCACATTCGCTCAGCACACCGGCTTAAACCGCCGCGTGCGAAGATCGCCGCATGCTCGACGATCCCCGCCCCGTCCCGCACGATCCCGCCCAGCGCGAGGCCGCGCCTTATCGCTGGCACGAACACCGCAACGCCGACGCCTGGACCTGGGCCAGCGCCGTGGCGATCGCCGCCGAGCTGCGCCGCGACCTCGCCCGGCGCCCGCGCGTGCGCCTGCTGCTGTCCGGCGGCACCACGCCGGCGCCGGTCTACCGCGCACTGGCGCGCGCGCCGCTGGACTGGGCGCGGGTCGACGTCGCCTTGGTCGACGAACGCTGGCTGCAACCGAGCGACCCCGACAGCAACGCCTGGCTGGTGCGCACCAACCTGCTGCGCGACAACGCCGCGATGGCGCGCTTCGAATCGCTGACCCGCCCCGGCCACGGCATGGAGGAGGCGGTGTCCTTCGCCAACGCCCACGCCCGCCAACCGGTCAGCGCGGTCGCGCTGGGCATGGGCGAAGACGGCCACACCGCGTCGCTGTTCCCCGGCATGGCGGCGCTGGACCGGGTGTTGAGCTCGCGCCAGCCGTATGTCGCCATCGATGCCGGCGGTTCGGCCGGTGCGAAGCAATGGAGCAAGCGCATCAGCCTGACCCCGGCCGGACTGGCGTTCGCGCAATCGCGGTTCCTGCTGATCCAGGGCAAGGCCAAGCGCGAGGTGTTCCGGCAGGCGCTCGCGAATGGCGATGTGAAGCGTTATCCGGTGCTGTTGGCGCTGCAGGGCGAGGTGCCGCTGGACGTGCATTGGTGCGCGTGAGGGCGGCGCCTGGCGGCGTGGCTGCAAGACGTCGGGCCTGAAGGCCCTTCTACAAGAGCGAACGCTCTCTCAAGCCGTCATCCCCGCGCCCGAAGGCCCTCCCACAAGAGCGAACGCTCTCTCAAGTCGTCAGCCCCGCGAAAGCGGGGATCCAGGGCTTTATCGCGACGCTACTTTCATGCATCGGACCGTCGTGCCGCGAAAACGGGGATCCAGAGACTTCAAAGCCATGCAGCGTTGAAGCCCTGGATCCCCGCTTTCGCGGGGATGACGACTTCGGAACAGCGCGTTGAAGCGGAAGACTTCAAAGCCATGCAGCGATGAAGCCCTGGATCCCCCCTTCGCGGGGATGACGATTTCGCAACAGCGCGTTGAAGCGGAAGACTTCAAAGCCATGCAGCGATGAAGCCCTGGATCCCCGCCTTCGCGGGGATGACGACTTCGAAGTTGCGCTGTGAAGCGGAAGGGATCTCGCGCCCGACGCTCTGCGCCGACACCGCTACCCCGGCGCAAGCGCCGAACTCATTCCACCTCGACCGTCACCCGCGCCGGCACCCGCTCGATCTTCAGCTCGCCGTCCTTCCATTCGCGCGCTTGCCCATCGACCAGCGTGCGCCCCGGCGCCTTCGCCAACGGCCACTTCAGCGCTACTCCGCCCGGCGGCAGACGCAGCCCGGATTCCAGCTCGAACGACACCTGCGCCCCGCTGCGGCGCAAGCGATACCCCAACGCGCCGTACGGCGTGCGCAACCCCGACACGCTCACGCCCTCGCCGTCCAGCCACGCCGCCGGCACGCCCGCGGCGAGCACCAGCGACTGATCGAGGTCGCGGGTGTAGGCGAACATCTCCAGCACCGAGCGCACATAGTCCGACTCGACCCAGGCATGCGGCAGGTCGCCGACGAAGAACGGCTTGCGCGGCGTGCGCGACACCACTTCGGCCCACTGGTTCCAGCCGCGCGGCTGCTGGTCCTTGAAGAAGAAATCCAGCGCCTCGTGCGCGCGCTCGCGCCAGCCCAGGCGGACGAAACTGCCGACCGTGCGCAGTTCGTAAGGCGTGTAGTCCTTCCATTCGCGGCGGCCGTCGCGGCGGTCGACGAACTCCTTCCAATAGCGCTCGAACGTGTTGTCGAGCAGCGGCTGCGGCAGCCGGCCCTGTTCGCCGCCGGGCGCCAGCGCGATGGTGGTCGAGGTGGCGTCGAAATCGCCGAGCTCGGCCGCGCCGGGAATGTAGTCGATGCCGTGGCGGCGCGCGGCATGATCGATGGAGGCGTACAGATCGGCGCGGAACTCATCGCGCGAGGCGGCGAACGCGCGCGCTTGCTCGTCCTTGCCCAGCCACGTCGCGATCTCGACCGCGTCCTTGTAACCGCGCAGCGCCCAGAAATTGTCCCAGTACGAATGCATCGGCTTGGCCGAATAGCCTTCGTGGCTGATCGAGGCCGGCATCATGCCGTAGAAGGCCGGATCGCGCGCGCGGTTTTCCTCGGTGCGTTCGCTGGCGCGCAGCTGGTCCATGTAGCGCACCGCGCCGACCACGTGCGGCCACATCTGCGCGAGCAAGGCGCGGTTGCGGTCGTAGCGGTACTGCTCGGCGATGGCAAAGATCAGCTCGCCGTGGCTGTCGTTCTCCGGCACCGGGTCGCTGCCGCGGTCGTCGACGCAGCACGGCACCTTGCCGTTGGCGAACTGGTACGGCGCGTACCAGCGCAGGAATTGTTCGGCCACGTCCTCGCGGCCGAGCCGCAGCAGGCCTTCGTTGATCATCGCGCCGTCGCGGATCCAGGCGCGCGCGTACGAGCGCGTGCCCGGCTGCAGGCGCGGGCCGGTGCGGCTGATCAGCATGTGCGCGAGCGCCGTGCGCAGCGTATCGACCACGTGCTGGCCGGCGGCCGGCACCCGCAGCGCGACCCGGTCGAGTTTCTCGCGCCACTGCTGCGCGACCAGCGCCTGGCGCGCGGCGACTTCGGCGACATCGCTGAAACCGCCTTGGTCCGCGCCGATCAGCGCGCTGCTCCAGACGAACTCGCGCGACTGGCCGGGCTGCAAGCTGACCTTATAGACCAGCGCGCCGGATGCCATCGCGTTGCGGTCGTTGTCGACGGCGGTCTGGACCGAACCGCCGAAACGGCCAAGGAATTCGGCTTCGGCCGTGCAGTCGGCGCACGAACGCGTCCAGTCGGCCTGGGCCAACCGTTTGACCACGTCGCCATGATCGAATGTCGCCGCCAGCGTCGCATCGGCGGCGCTGGCCTGGATCCGCCGCGACGCCAGCCGCCCGTCGCCGCCTTCGACGCTGAAGCCGTGCTTGTCGCTGCGCAGGCTGCGGATCCGGCTGACGCCGCCGACCTGACTGAGGAACTGGGTCGGCGGATTGACCTGCAACGGCCGCAGCGCGAGCACGAACTGATACGTACGCGGCTGCGCGCCGGTGTTGGTCAGGCGATAGCGCGCCATCAGGCGCGAGCCGCCTCCGCTGGCGCGGCGGTCGTCGGCGAACGCGGTGATGTCGAGGCCGAACTGCGGGTGCTTCCAGTGCGAGGACGGAATCGGCAGATAGCCGTCCTGCAACGTCTGCGAGACCTGCGCATCGGCCCAGGTCGCCAGCTTGCCGTCGCTGACCACGAACGGCTCCAGGCTGAAGGCGCCCTTGCCGACTTCGATCGCGCCGTCTTCGCCGATCAGCGCCTGATCGGTGCCGCCGTCGACGCCGATCAGGGTCCAGTACGGCTGCTCGCCGCTGAAACCGCGCGGGTAGCGGCCGCGCGGCGCCTCCGCGGCGACCGCGCGGACGAAATCGTTCGGCGTGGCGGCGAACGCCAAAGGCTTGACCTCGAATTCCGCCAGCGCGATTTCCGCCTTCGGCCCGCCCTGCGCGGTGAGGCGCAGGTAGCGCGCCTGCGCTTCCGGCAAGGCGAGGTAATCCGCATCGCCGTCGCCATCGCCGAGCGCGGCGGCATCGCGCCAACGCTGGCCGTCGTCGGACAGCGCCAGCCGATACGCCGAAGCGTACGCATCGCCGAGCCAGCGCAGCACCACGCCGCCGAGTTCGCGCGAGCGGCCCAGATCGACGGTCAGCTGCGGCGGCGCGGCCGAATCGAGCTTGGCCCGCCACGCGGTATCGCGCCTGCCATCGACCGCGTTGCCCGCCGCGCCGCCCGGCAGCGCCGCGGTCGCGCTGGCTTGGGCTCGATACGGCCCGCCCGGATCGACCGGCAGCGGCTGCAGGCTCAGCGAGTCGAAACACACCGAGCCCTTGCCGCCGGCGCTGTTGTAGACGGTGAATTCGAGCTTGGCGCTGCGGCGCAGGCTCGGATCCGGATCGGGGCCCCAGGCGCGCGAGATATGCCGCTTCTTGTAGACCACCGGCGTCCACTGCTTCGGGTAGTCGTAACGCGGCGTGTTGACCCACCACACGTTGTCGCCGCTGGCGTCGACCAGCTTGAATTGCAGGTCGTTGGCCGGCGAATCGCCGCGCAGCTGGAACGCGAACTGGTAGTTGTCGGGGTAATCCAGCGGCAACTCGCGCTGCAAGCCGGCGTAACCGGACACGCCGTTGAAATCGTAGTCCAGGCACAGCGCCGCGCCGTCGGCGCCGCCGGTCTTGCGCAGCTTGGCGGTGACCTGATCGGAGACGACGACCTTCCACGGCGCGGCGGATTCGAAATCGTCGAGCGTGCGCGGGGCGGATGCAGGCGGCGCGGCGGCGGCTACAGCGGCGGTTGTGGCTGGCCCGGTAGTTGTAGCGGGCGCAGCGGGCGCGATCGCTGTGGCGGCCACCGCCGGACGCGGCGCGAGTGCCATAAGCCCGATCGCCAGCCCAAACACCGTCATTCCGGCGAAAGCCGGAACCCATTTTGCTGTTGCTTTGGCGCAGGCAGCGGCGCGATACGATGGAGCAAAATCAAAATGGGTTCCGGCTTTCGCCGGAATGACGGTATTGGAAGATCGTGCGGTGTGTGAAAACTGCACCGCGTAGGAAGACCGCATCGAACGGCGAACCGCGCCCTCGTCCATATCCTCACCCCATCGTTCCGCCATCGCTCGCACTCCTTCCGCCGCAGCCCGCGGCTCGCCATCGCAACCATCGCGCCCGAACCGCGCGTCGCCGGCCTCAGCCCTTGACGCTGCCGACCAACAGACCTTGCAGGTAGTGGCGCTGCAACACCAGGAACAGCAGCAGCACCGGAACCACGGTCACCACCGAGCCGGCCATCATCATCTCGTTGTCCTGCACGTGTTCGCGCGACAGCGAGGCCAGCGCCACCGGCAGGGTCTGCAGATGCTCGTCGCTGAGCACGATCAGCGGCCACATGAAATCGTTCCAGGCGCCGAGGAAACTGAACATCGCCAGGGTCACCAGGATCGGCCGCAACGCCGGCAGCACGATCTGGAAGAAGATCCGCAGCTCGCCGGCGCCGTCGATGCGCGGCGCCTCCAGCAGCTCGTCGGGAATCGAGCGCGCGTACTGGCGGACCAGGAAAATGCCGAAGATGCCGGCCATGCCCGGCACCACCGCGCCGGCGTAGGTGTTGATCAGCCCCATCTGCTTGAGCATCAGGAACAGCGGCATCATCGACACCTGCGCCGGAATCACCAGCGCCGCCAGCAGCAGCCGGAACACGCTCTCGCGCCCGGCGAAGTCGAGCTTGGCGAAGGCGTAGCCGGCCAGGGTGTTGAGCAAAACCGCGACCACGGTGACCAGGGTCGAGACCAGGAAACTGTTGAGCAGATAGCGGCCCATGCCCATGCGCGAGAACAGCTCGCTGTAGTTGTGCAGGGTCGGCGACTTCGGCCACAGCGGCGGCGGGAACGCCGCGGCTTCGCCGGGCTGCATCAGCGACACCGCCAGCATCCACAGCAAAGGCGCCAGGCTCAGCACGGCCAGCGCGATCAGCAGGCCGTTGACGATGGCGCGGGCCAGCCACGCCGGCATGCCGTCGCGGTTCATTCGATCCCCTTGCGCCGCGCCAGCCACATCAGCGCGCTGGTGGTCGCGGTCATCAGCACGAACAGCAGGAAGGCCACCGCCGAGGCGTTGCCGAGGTTCCACCACTTGAAGCCTTCTTCGTACATCAGGTACAGCACGCTGACCGTGCTTTGCAAAGGGCCGCCCTGGGTCATCACATAGGGCTCGGCGAACAGCTGGAAATAGCCGGCCAGGGTCAGGATGCTGACCATCAGCAGCACCGGCCCGAGGATCGGCAAGGTGATGTGGCGGAACTGGCGCGAGGCGCTGGCGCCGTCGATGCGCGCGGCTTCGTACAGGTCTTCGGGAATCGCCTGCAGGCCGGCGAGGAAGATGATCATGTTGTAGCCGAAGTTCTTCCACACCGCGAACAGGATGATGCTCGGCATCGCCCAGTGCGGATCGCCGAGCCAATCGACCGGGTCGATGCCGAGCGTCGACAGCCCCCAGTTGATGAGGCCATAGCGCGTGTGCAGCAGATAGCGCCAGATCACCGCGACCGCGACCACCGTGGTCACCACCGGGGCGAAGAACGCGGTGCGGAAGAACGGTTTGAACACGCCGAGTTTCGAATTGAGCAGCAGCGCCGCGCCGAGCGACACCGCGATCGACAGCGGCACGCCGACGACGACGAAGTACAAGGTGTTGCCGAGCGCCTTCCAGAACAAAGGATTGCGCAGCAGGTTCAGATAATTGTCGAAGCCGACGAAGCGCAGGTTCTCGATGTGGGCCAGCGAGTAGATGTCGAAGTCGGTCAGGCTCAGCGCCAGCGCGGCCAGTACCGGCAGGCCGAAGAACACCCCGATCACGGTCAGCGCGGGCGCGGCGAACATCCAGCCGGCGGTCGAGGGCTTCATGCGCCCTCCCCGGCCGCGGCCGCAGGCCTGGCCGCGTGGTCGAGCATCCAGCGGCGCTTTTCCAGGATCCGGTCGGCGCGGCGGTCGAGTTCTTCGGCGGCCTGGTCGACCGTCAGCCGGCCGTTCGCGAGCTGCTCGCCGACCAGCTTGATCTCCATCGCGATGCGTTCCCACTCCGGCACCTTCGGCGCCGGCCGCGCGCGTTCGAGCTGGTCGCGGAACGCACGCGCGTACGGGTCGGCGACCAGCGCCGGCGCGCTCCACGACTCGCGCCGCGGCGGCAGGTTGCCGGTGAAGCCATGGAAGCGGATCTGGGTCTGCGGCTCGGACAGGTACGCGATCAGCTTCCACGCCGCGTCCTGGCGCTTGGAGCCGCGGAACAGCACGAAGCTGGCGCCGCCGGCGACCGAAGCGCCGGGGCCGTGTTCGCCCGGCAAAGGCATGGTCATCCACTTGTCCTGGAATCCGGCCGGCAGGCGCTTCTTGAACTCGGCGATGTTCCAGGGGCCGTTGACGTAGAAACTGAAATAGCCGCGGCTGAACTCGTTCCAGACGTTGGCGATCTGGGTGTTGCTGGCCAGCGGCGCCCACTGGCGCTGGAACGCCTCGCGATAGAACGCCAGCGCACGCTTGAAGCCGGGGCTGCGGAAATTGCCGTAGCGGCCGCCGTCGCGCAGCAGCGGCTCGTCGGCCTGGATGCCCAGGTTCAACAGCGGCTCGGGTTCGTTGAGCGGGAACAGCGCGGCGTAGCGGTCGGGGCCGACCTCGCGCTTGATCGCCGCCATCGCGGTCTTCCACTCGTCCCAGGTCTTGGGCGGCTGCGCGATGCCGGCCTTCAGCAGCAAGTCGCGGCGGTAGTACGGCAGCCGCGTTTCCACGTACCACGGCACCGCGTAGACCCGCCCGTCGATGACCCCGGTGTCCCAGGCGCCGGGGAAATAGTCCTGCGCACGCAGCGACGGCGTCGCCGCGACGCGCGCGTCCAGCGGCTGCAGCGCGTCGAGCAGCGCGAACTCGGACACCCAGGTGTTGCCGATCGCGCACACGTCCGGCAGCGAATCGCCGGCGAACGCGGTCAGCAGCTTCTCGTGCGCGGAGGTGATCGGCAGCTGCTGCACCTGCACGCGGATGTCGGGGTGGCGGCGTTCGAATTCGGGGATCAGGCGCTGGACCATCTCGCCCTCGAAGCCCATCGCCCAGAACTTCACCACCGTGCGCCCGTCGCCGCGGCCCGAACAACTGCCGAGCAGCGTCGCCAGCAACGCCAACGCGGCCAGCGCCAGCAGGCGCCGCGCCGCCGCGAGCGTGCGCGCACGCCGGCCGCTGCGTCGCTGCGCGCGAACGCCCAGGCTCTGGTTGCCGCCGTCGGGCGCGACCGGACCCATGCGCTCAGGCGCTCATTCGGGCTTCGGCGCCGGCTTCGGCGGCGTGCGCCCCGCGCGCGACTCCGCCTCGCCGAGCGCGCGCGCCGTGGCCGGATCCATCGGGCCGGCCGGCTTCGCCGCCGGCTTGGCCTCGGCGGCCTGGTCCTTGCCCGCGTCCTTGCCGCCGTCCTTGGCCTTGTCCTCGGCCGGCGCCAGCCAGCCGCCCTTGAAGCCCGCGCGCTCCAGCCCGGTGCGGATGTAGGCATTGCGCTTCATCACGTTCCAGACGAATTCGTTGCGGTAGTTCGAGATCATGGTCAGGATCGGCCCCTGGTCGATGCCGATGTAGTCGCTCGACACCCAGCCCTGGTTCGGCACCAGCCGCCCGGTCTTGAGCGGAATGTCGTAGTTGAAGCTCGGGTTGAACGAATCCAGGAAGCCGTAGCTGGAATAGATGTACTCGCCGTAGCGCTCGTGCATCGACACGGTGGTCGGAATCACGATCTCCGGCGCGAACGGCAGCGAGGCGATCGCCGCGGTCGGGGCGATGGTGCCGTCGTCGAAGTTCTCGCGCAGGCCGGCGCCGCGCGCCGAGTAGTGGCGGAACTGGCGCTGTTCGCCGCGGTATTCCTGCAAGGTCTGCTGCGGGCCGTCGCTCGCGGTCAGGCCCCACAGCTCGGGGCCGTAGTCCTTCCACTTCATCGGGTTGGCGATGGCGTAGGCGCGCTGGGCGTAGGCGGCGCGGCGGCTGTTCTCGAAATAGTCGATGCCGCGCTCGCGCATGTACTCGTCCTGGATCCCGCGGAAATCGATCCAGACGTGGCTGTACTGGTGGCCGAACATCGGGCCGAAGGCCAGGAACTCCTCGCCCTGGTACACGCCCCAGACATCGTTGTAGGTGCGCGTCCACACCGTCCAGGCTTCCGGCTCGACCGGATGGCTCGGCGAGCCCAGCGCCAGCACGTACAGCAGCATGGCCTCGTTGTAGCCCATCCAGTCGTGCTTGATGAAGCCCGACTCGGGGAACCAGCCCATCGAGATCAGCGGCTTGTTCTGTTGCAGCCACTGCCAGTCCACCCGCTTGTACAAGGTGTCGGCGATCTCGCGGATTTCCTTCTCGCGCGCGTCGTCGCGGTCGTAGTACGACTGCGCGAACAGCACGCCCATCATCAGCAGGCCGGTGTCCACGCTCGACAGCTCGACCCAGCTGTCGTAGCGCTCGCCCTTCTGCATGTCGAGGAAGTGGTAGTAGAACCCCTTGTAGCTGCCCTTGCCGCTGGCCTGCGGGCCGGCCGGCAGGTCGCGCAGGAACTTCAGCGTGACCAGGGTGCGGTCGACCGCCTGGGTGCGGCTGACCCAGCCGCGTTCGATACCAATGGGATATGCGGTCAACGCGAACCCGACCGAAGCGATGGACGCGAACGGCCTTGAAGGATAGCGGTCCGGCGTCAACCCGTTACGCTCGTTCGACGTATCCCAAAAAAACTGGAACGTCCGCTTCTCGATATCGCGGAACAACGGCGGCAACTCGAGCCGCTCCTGCTTCAGCGGCTCGACCACGACCGGCTCCGGCGTGACGATGGGCTGCGTCTGCGATTGCTCCTCCGGCTTCTTGCAAGAGGACAATGCGAGCAACAGCGTGCCCAGGACAGCGAAGGAGACTGCGCGCGTTGTCGTTTTTGCGTGTTGCATGAAGCCAAAGACCCCTGTGTCTTCGTGAACCCGTCCGCGCCCCGGGCGCGGACACCTCGTTCGGTTTGTCCCTGCCTCGCCGCGGTTGGTTCCCGCTGCGAGCGCAAACCGGCGCCGGCCGCGAACGCGGCCGGCGCGCGGCGTTTACCAGCTGAAGCCCATCGACAGCTTGAACGTGCGGGTCGGCAGGATGATGCCGTCCTGGTGGTCGCCGAAATTCGGGTTCGGCATGCCCAGACGGCCGGCGAACGTATCGAACTGGTTGTAGTTGCGCGCGTTGGTGACGTTGAGCACGTCGCCGCGGATGCGGAACTTGAACCCGGCGCCGGTATCGAACTCCTTGCTGACCGCCAGATCCAGCTGCTTGAAGCCGATGGTGCGGTCTTGCTTGTACTGGTCGGTGAAGCAGGCGCGGTCGTTGCCGTCGGGCGACTGCGAGCAATTGACGAAGTAGTAACCGGTCGGGCTCGCCAGGGTCATCTTGCCGGAGAACGTCAGCCCCCACGGGCCGTCGTAGATGCCGGTGGCGACCAGGCGATGGCGCGGCACGCCCTTCGGGTCGTGCCAGCCGAAGCCGGCCAGGCTCGGATGGTCGAGCGAGAACGACTCGCCGGTCTCGCGGTTTTCCTCGGCGTCGGTGAAGGTGTAGGCCACCGTCACGCCCCAGCCCGACTCGCGCGTGTAGGGCTTGTCGATCTTGACCAGCAGTGAATTGGCGCGGGTCTCGATGCCGTTGACGCCGAGGATCAGCGCGCGGCCGAAGCCCGGAATGCCGGCGCCGTAAGGCGGCCCCCACTGCGCGCCCGGCGGATAGAACGAGCCGTCCGGGTTGCGGTTGCCGAGCAGGAACGCGAACCCGTCCTTGCTGACGATGCGCGAGACGCCGACATCGGTCTGCCATTCGGTCTCGCCGATGGTCACCGCGTTGCGCATGCCGACGCTGAACTGATCCGAGTACGGCGTCTTCAGGTCGTTGCTGAGCAGGAACACTTCGCGGCCGAAGTTCGGATTGGCCGCGACCAGCGCTTCCAGCGCTTCGCGGTTCATCAGGCCGGGATTGAACGCCAGGCAGTCGCCGACGCCCGGCGTGCACGGATGCCCCGGCTGGTTGAAGCGGTACGAATAGGTCGGGAACGTGCCCTTGGTCGTTTCCAGCTGCAGGTTGTTGAAGATGTTGCGGTCGTAGGCGCGGCCGGCGCCGCCGTAGATCACGTGGCGCTGGTCGGCGTTGAGATCGTAGGAGAAGCCCAGGCGCGGCTGGATCGCGTCCTTGAAGTTGCTGCGCTGGCTGCCGTCACTGATGAACTTGTTGAGATCGATGCCGCCGTTGGCGAGACTCTGGCGGTAGCTCTGCCCGGCCGGCGCGCGCGGATCCTGGCTGTTGAGCGCGTTGAGCACGTCGGCCGGGGTGCGGTAATCGGTGTAGACGTCGCTAGTCTCGTAGTCCCAGCGCACGCCGAGGTTCAAGGTCAGCTTGTCGTTGACCTCCCAGTCGTCCTGGATGTAGATGCCGAACTGCTTGTTGCGCGACTCCACGCTGCCGTCGGCGATGCCCGGCAGGCCGGCGCCGAAGCGCACCAGGTACGGCGACACCAGATCGCCGCCGATGTCGTAGAAGAACTGCGGGTTGTACGGGATCTGCTCGGTCGCGCTGATGTCGATGGACTTGTACTTCACGCCCATCTTGACGGTGTGGTTGCCGTGCCACTGCAGGTCGGTGAAGGTCAGGTCGTCCTGCAACGACCAGCCCTTCTGCGACTTGTTCTGGAAGTTCTCGCCGGGGCCGGCGTTGAGCACGCGCTTGTCGCCGCTGGAGCCGTTGTCGCCGCGGGTCAGCACATAGCCGTTGCCGAAGGCGTTGGCGCGCGGGTTGTAGGCGGCGTCTTCGAAGGTCAGGTGGGCGTCGTTGATCCAACCCTCGCCGGTGTACTGGTAACGCAGGTCCGCGCGCTTGTCCTGGTTGTCCTTGGCGGTGCCGAACGGAACCGTGCTGATGCCGTCGACGCCGGTCAGTTCGGTCTCGTCGCGGTACTTGCCGGTCAGTTCGAAGTAGTGGTTCTCGCCGAGGCTCAGGTCGAGCTTGGCGAAGTACAGGTCTTCCTTGAACGGCGCGTTGACGCCGCCGATCAGCGACTGGAACTGCGCCGGCAGGGTCGCCGCGGTGACGCCTTCGCCGGGCTTGATCGTGAACGGCGTGTTGTATTCCTTCGCCTCGTAGGCGACGAAGAAATGCATCTTGTCCTGGATGATCGGGCCGCCGAAGGAGATGCCGTACTGCTCTTCCTTCGAATCGGTCTTGACCCCGGCCTTGTCCTCGGCCGGGGTCGGCGCGCGCCACTTCTCGAAGGTGTTGTCCCAGAAGAAGTCGCCGTGGAATTCGTTGGTGCCCGAGCGCGTCACCGCGGTGATCGCGGCGGAGCTGAGCTGGTCGAACTCGGCCTTGTAGTTCGAGGTGATGACCTTGTATTCGCCGATCGCCGATTGCGGGAACGGATTGCCGCGGGTGTCGTCCTGGCCGGAAATGCCGCCGGCCAGCACGTAGTTCTTCTGGCCGACGCCGTCGATGTAGACGTTGACGCCGTTGGAGCTCTGCGCGCCGCTGCGCAGCGACGCCGAGCCGTTGGACGCCTGCACGAACTGCACGCCCGGCACGGTGTCGGCGAAGGCGAGGAAGTTGCGCGTGCCCTGCGGCAGCGCCTCGATCTGCTTGGTCGAGATGTAGGTGGCGTTCTCGGAAGTGCGCACCTCGGCCAGCGCCGCGGCGGTCACGGTGACCTTGTCGATGTCGGTCGCGCTCTGCCCGCCCGGCGCGGTCTCGGCGACGCCGCCGGTGGACAGGTTCAAGGTCGCGGTCTGGCCCACCGCGACGGTGACGTTGCGGGTGTTGGTCTGGCCGTCGGCGTCGACGTCGATGCGGTAGGTGCCCGGCGGCAGGCCGGCCAGGGTGTAGTTGCCGTCGCCGGCGGTCTGGACCTTGCGCACCAGGCCGCTGGCGAGGTTGGTCGCGCTGACGCTGGCGTTGCCGGACGGGCCGGCGTTGCCGCTGACCACGCCGCGAATCGTCGCTGCGGTGCTTTGCGCCAAGGCGGCCGGCGCCGCCAGCATCAGGCAGCTGGCCAGCGCGCAGGCCAGCAGGCTGCGGCCGGGCGCGCCGGCCAGGCGCGAGCGCAACGATGGATGTCGGCGTCTATTGTCGATGTCGTGGTGCATATGCGTTCCTCCCTCCAAGGAGCACGTCGCTGCGCGGGGCAGCGTTGAGAAGCGGCGTGTTTTGTAATCGCTTACACGCGCGACCAAATTTTTTTCGCCCGCGGTCAGGCGCCGCCCCCCCGGCGTAGCCCCGACTCGCGCACGATCAATTCCGGCCGCAACGGCTCGCTTTGCCGCGGTTTTTCTTGCTGTTCGTGATGTTCGCCCGACGCCGGCGCGGACTCCGCGGCCGGTTCGGGATTGAGCCGGGCCAGCAGCATCCGCGCAGCGCGCGCGCCGAGCTCGGCGATATTGACCCGCATGGTCGTTAGCGCAGGGTGGACGTAGCGCGCCAGCGGAATGTCGTCGAAGCCCGTCACGGCGATGTCGTCGGGCACGCGCAACCCGCCCTGGACCAGCCCGAACAGACAGCCCAGCGCCATCATGTCGTTGGCCGCGAACACCGCATCGGGGCGTTCTTGCGCGGCCAGCAGCGCGGCGCCGGCGGCGTGGCCGGAGGCCTCGTCGAACTTGCCCGGCAGCACCCATTCGCGCGCATCCGGCAGCAGCCGCGCCAGCGCTTCGCGATAGCCGCGCAGGCGCTCGTTGGCGTCGAAGTTGTCGTCCGGCCCGGCGATGAAGGCGATGCGGCGATGGCCGGCGGCGACGAGGTGTTCGACCATCGCCTGCGCGCCGCCGTAGTTGTCGACGTTCAGCGAAGGCGTGTCGGCGCCGGCGTCCTGGGCGTTGATCAGCACCGTCGGCAAGGTCGCGGCCAGTTCCTCGGCGATCGACACTTGCGCGGCGGCATACGGCGACATCACCAGCAGGCCGTCGACCCGGCCGCGCATCGCGCGCAGCGCGGAGATCTGCTCTTCCGGCTGGCCGTGGTAGCTCGACACCAACAGATGCAGGCGGTGCTCGCGCGCGACCTGGTCGACGCCGCGCACCAGTTCGGAGAAGAACTCGCCGTGCAGATCCGGCAGCACCACGCCGAGCGTCTGGGTGCGGCGGCTGCTGAGGCTGCGCGCCGCCGCATGCGGCGTGTAGCGCAGGTCGTTGGCGACGGCCAGAACGCGCCGGCGCACGTCTTCGGCGACGTTGCCATGCCCGTTCAAAGTCCGCGATACTGTCGCCACCGACACCTGGGCCGCGCGGGCGACATCTTTGATCGTCACGCTCACCACAGTCTCGATCGCCCTTCGCGGCAGAAAGTGCGACGACTGTAAACGTTTTCAGGAACGAGTGTAAAGCGCTTGTTATGAAAAGCGTTTAGACGGTCGGAAAGCGCGCAATTTCCCGGCGAAAACATGCTGCACAGCAGCATGTTTTGCAGAAGCGAGCGTAGAGAAGTGAGGAGTGAGCGAAAGCGCGCTCCTGCTCACTCCTCACTTCTCCACGCTCACTTCTACGCTCCTAGCTTCCAGCCTCTTCCGGCGTCCGGGCCACGATCGCCAGCGCGTGGATGTCGGTGGTCATGAGTTCGCCGACCGCGGAATACACCGCGCGGTGGCGCGCCAACGGCAGCATGCCGGCGAAGGCCTGGCTGACGACCGCGACGCGGAAATGGCCGCGACCGTCCTGCGCGCCGGCGTGGCCGGCATGGCGATGGCTCTCGTCTTCGATTTCCAGCGCCACCGGCGCCAGCGCCGCCTCTATCGCGGCGCGGATCGCCTCGGCGCGCTGCTCGCGCGGCAGGCTCACGGCAGCACCTTGCGGAACGGCCGCACCTCGACCCGCGCGTACACGCCGGCGTCGACATACGGATCGGCATCGGCCCAGGCGCGCGCGGCCTCGAGCGATTCGAACTCGGCCACGACCGCGCTGCCGCTGAAACCGGCCGGACCCGGATCCTCGGCGTCGATCGCCGGACACGGCCCGGCCAGCAGCAAACGGCCCTGATCGCGCAGTTCGTGCAGGCGCTGCAAATGCGCGGGACGCGCCAGGGCGCGCTTGGGCAGCGCATCGGCGGCGTCGTAACCTTCGATCAGATACCACATGACCAACCTCGGCGGAGCGGCGTGGGGAACGCGCATTGTAGCCCCCGCCACGAGTCCGCCGCGGCCGCGCGAACTTGCCCGATGCGGCGGTCCGCCGCGCCGCTCAGCCGCCGTCGACCGCCACCGGCGCGGCCAGCAGGCGCGCGTGGCGGGCGCCGTGGCCCTCGCAGTCGGCGACCTGGGCCAGGGCGATGCGTTCGCCGTCGCACAGCCACAGCACCAGGCCGGGCCGCAGCCGCACGCCGGTGCGGCGCAGGTCCTGCAAGGTGCCGCGCGCGTCCAGGCGCAGGCAGCCATCGGCCGCCGCGTTGGCGAAGTCGGCGAAAATCCGGGCGTGCGACACCGTCGGCCTCCGTGGCACGGGCGGGCTCAAGAAAACAGCCCGCATCCGAAGATGCGGGCTGTGCGTGCCGGCGAGCCGGCGGCGTTACCGGGAAATCAGAACGCTCAGGCGACCTTGGTCTGGGTCGACTGCTGGTTGCGCTGCTGCTGTTCCTGCTGCTGGGTCTGCTGCTGCGCCGACTGCGGCACGTCCTGCTGCAGGCGCTGGGTCGACTGCTCCACGCTCTGCTGGGTCGCCTGGTTGCGGTCGACGTAGGCGCGGTGGTGGCTGGGATCGTTGAGCTCGCCCTGCACCGCGAAAATGCCCTTGCCGTTGGCGTTGGGCACGACGTGGTCGATCTTGGTCAGGCCGCTGACGCGCGCGTCGTAGGTCAGCGTGGCCGCGGCGCGCTCGAGTTCCTTGTGGTCCTTGAAGCCGCCGAGCTTCTCCAGGCCGGTCACCGCCTGCTGGTACATGGCGTGGTCGCGGTGGTTCGGATCCGACAGCAGCGGGCCGGCGTTGGGATCGCGCGCCGGGGCGTCGTGACGCGGCTGCGCGGTCTTGAGCTCGCGCAAGGTGTTGGGGCCGGCGACGCCGTCGACGGTCAGGCCCGGATGCTCGCGCTGGAACTGCTCCACCGCGTGCTTGGTGCGGTCGCCGAACTTGCCGTCGGCGACCAGCGCCTTGCCTTCGGCGTCGCGGTAGCCGAGCGCGTTGAGGCGCTCCTGCATCGCCTTGACTTCCGGCCCGTGCTCGTCCTTGCGCAGCACCCCGTCGGCCATCGGCGCGGCGGGCTTGTGGTCGTGCTTGTCGCCGGGCTTGTGGTCGTGGTTGTGCGCGTTGCCGGCGTTGACGCCCGGGGTGTGGACGATGCTGCCCTTGCCCGAAACGTCGCTGACCTGGGCCTTGCCGGTCAGGTTCTCCGAATGCGGCGGGCGCTTGTCGGTGGTGATCGCGCCGCGGTCCATGTCGCGGATGTAGCGGTCCATCTGCGGCAGATAGCTGGTGTTGATGTCGATATGGACGTGCTTGCCGAACGCGTTGGACTTGCCGTTGTTGAAGCCGCTCTGGATGCCCAGCGGCTCGCCATACTCGATCTTCTGGCCCACGCGCAGGTCGGTGTTGCGCAGGTCCATGTGGCGGTACTGCGCGATCATCTCGCGGCTGGGGTCGTTGGCCGGCTTGTCGTAGATCTGGACGATGCCGTCGGACGGGTCGATCTTGCCGATGTAGCCGTTGGCCACCGCCGGCACCTTGACCGAGGCGTTGCCGTTGGCCTGCAGGACGAAGTCCTTGGACACGAAGTGGTCGCCGTCGCGGGTCACCGTGGCGCGGCCGTTGTAGTTGCCGAGCAGTTCCTCGCGCTCGCCGTTGACGGTGCCGTAGACGCGGCCCTTCTCGTTGCCGCGGCTGGGGTGATGGCGCTCGATGTCCTCGAAGTCGTGGACGTTCTGGACCTTGTTGCCGACCGACTCGACGATCTTGTAATTGGGCATCGTACTTCTCCTTGTCGATGTTTCGTTCGCGCTCGCGCGCTGGGTGATGGGGCCGGACCCGCGTCGGTGGTCGCGGGCGCGCTGTCAGCGCAGCTGCAGGGTCAGCTGCCAGCACCCTTGTTTGTGTTCGAACACGTAGGCCTCGGGGGCGCCGAGGGTCTTGACCACTTCTTCGTCGGGCGAGAACTCGGCCTTGACGTAATCCACCTGCGCGCGATCGCCTTCGAGCTTGCGGTCGAGCTGGATCCGCGCCAGTTCGCCGTCGGCCTTGCCGGGCTCGAAGTACGACCACTGCGAATCGATCAGGGCGATCCGGAACGGACCGGCCTGGGCGGCGGGCTGCTTCGAAATCAGTTTGGCCGGGTCCTTGAGCTCGCGCACTTCGATTTCCGGCGCGGTATAGGCGGCGCGCGTGGCCGGGTCGCCGCCGACATAGGCTTCCAGGAAGCTGTCGAAACCGTCCTCGGTCTTGGCGCAGGCGCCTTCCGGCAGCGCCGGGCGCTCGGCCGCGGGCGCGGCGGGCGCCGCAGCGACGGGCTGGGCGGCAGCGGCCGGCGCGGCCGGCTGGGCCGCCTCGGGCGCAGCGGCCGGAGGTTTGCTGCATGCCGCCAATGCCACGGCCAAGGCGAGGGCCGCGATCCTTGCTTGCTTCATCCTGATGTCCCCAAAACGTGCGTGATCCCGCGATGGCGCCAGTCTAGCCGCATGCCGCCCCCCGACGGCAGAGGCGCGACGACCGTTCGGCGGCCGCAACTCTACGTATAAAGATGTCGTCACTGCGTGGATCAATTGCTCTAGAACCGCGCCGGGCCCCCGCCCTGCCAGCGCGTCCGGCCCGCGCTCGTTCATGCCGGCGCTGGACACCATCGCCCCCAGCCCTTACCCTAAACCCCGATTGCCGTCAGGCCGGATGCAGCAAACCCCGTCGCGACCGGAACCCCACGCCCGTCGCCACGTCCGTACCCGTACTCCCACGCACACCATCGGTGCGCCGGTACGCGTGCTTCGCTGTCGTCCTCCGCCCGCGCCCGCAAGCCTCCTAGCCCCAGCCGCCCGGCCCTGCCTGGCGCGCCGGCCGGAGCCGTTCGGGCCAAGCGCACACCTTTTTCGAGTGGTCCGTAGCACCCGCAGGGACGCTTCGTCCGGCATGCAGGGAACCCGGTTCGGGCGCCCCGCTTTGGGGAACCCCGCTTCCGCAGCCGGTTCCCATGCGCCGCGAACGAAGGCCTGGCGCGGCTGCGTGCCGCGCGCATCGTCGCAACAAGCTTTGCCGACGGCCCGGAGGGGCCGGTTCCTGATGACCCACCAAGCCGCGCCCGCCGACGAATCCACCGCGGACTCCCCCGCCGGTGACGCTGCGGGACACAATCCGGGCCCGACCGCGCCGCAGCAGCAGGAAATGCCGCTGGCGGTGGTGCACGGCCAGCCGGTGCTGCAGATCCCGCAGGACCTGTACATCCCGCCGGACGCGCTGGAAGTCATCCTGGAAGCCTTCGAAGGCCCGCTCGACCTGCTGCTGTACCTGATCCGCCGGCAGAACCTGGACATCCTCGACATCCCGGTGGCGGACATCACCCGCCAGTACGTCGAATACATCCAGGCCATGCACGAGATGCGCTTCGAACTGGCCGCCGACTACCTGGTCATGGCCGCGATGCTGGCCGAGATCAAGTCGCGCATGCTGCTGCCGCGCGCGGTCAACGAGGACGGCGAGGAAGAAGACCCGCGCGCCGACCTGGTCCGCCGGCTGCAGGAGTACGAGCGCTACAAGAAGGCCGCCGAGGACATCGACGCCCTGCCGCGCCAGGATCGCGACACCGCGCCGGTGCAGGCGTTCGTGCCGGACCGCGCCTCGATCCGGCTGCCGCCGCCGGTGGAGCTGAAGGAACTGCTGCTGGCGCTGCACGACGTGTTCAAGCGCGCCGAGCTGTACACCCAGCACGCGATCAAGCGCGACGCGTTGAGCGTGCGCCAGCGCATGGGCGAGCTGCTCACGCGCATGGGCGACGGCGCGTTCCACCGCTTCGAGTCGCTGTTCGCGGTCGAGGAAGGCCGTCTCGGCGCGGTCGTGACCTTCCTCGGCGTGCTGACCCTGGCCAAGGAACAGCTGGTGGAAATCGTCCAGGACGGTCCGCTGGCGCCGATCTACGTCAAGTCGCTGGCGTTGATGAAGGACCCGGACGAGATCGAGCTCAGCAGCGAGTTCGATTCGGCCGCCAACGACGAAAGCGAAGCGTGAGCCGGCGCGCCGGCCCGTCCGCGACGCGGACCCTGCCCCTCCCGGCGCACCGGCCCCAGCCGCACCACCCGCACCACCCGGCCCCCGGCGGTTTTGCCGAATCCCTACTCCCGAATCCCGAATCCCGGCTGTAATGGACCAATCGCTGATCACCCGCATCGTCGAAGCCGCCTTGCTCGCGGCCAACCAGCCGCTGTCGCTGACGCAGCTGCACGCGCTGTTCCCCGAGGACCAGCCGCCGCCGCCGGACAGCGTGGAAACCGCGCTGCAGACCCTGCGCGACGGCTGCGCCGAGCGCGGCGTGGAACTGGTCGAGGTCGCCTCCGGCTTCCGCTTCCAGGTCCAGGCCGACGTGCACCCCTGGGTCGCGCGGCTGTGGACCGAGCGCCAGACCCGCTACACCCGCGCGACCCTGGAAACCCTGGCGCTGATCGCCTACCGCCAGCCGATCACCCGCGGCGAGATCGAACAGGTCCGCGGCGTGGCGGTCAGCAGCAACATCATCAAGGCGCTGGAAGAGCGCGAGTGGATCCGCGTGGTCGGCCACCGCGACGTGCCCGGCAAGCCGGCCCTGTTCGGCACCACCAAGGCCTTCCTCGACTACTTCGGCCTCAAGCGCCTGGACGATCTGCCGCCGCTGTCGGAACTCAAGGACATCGGCGAGCTCGATCCGCAGCTGCCGCTGGACGGCGCGCCGATCCCGGCCGGGCTGGCCGACGATGCCGAGCCGGCCGGCGACGGCGTCGAGCCCGCCGCCAACGACGAAGCCGCGGACGTCGCCGCGAACCCGGCCGAAGCCGCCGCGGACGCCTCCGCCTCCGCCTCCGCCGAGGCCGACGCCGACGCCGACGCCGACGCGCAAGACCAAAACAACGAAGACGGCCTGGGCGACCAGGGCGGCTCCGCCGCCGACGCGCCCGCCGCGCCGGCGAACGCAGAACACCCCGAACACACCGTCCTGTCGGACGACCCCGAAGCCGCGCCGGGCGAGCGCGCGGCGGACGCGAACGATCACGAGCAAGACCAACACGCCGTCGAGACGACGACCGTTCCGGAACTTGAGGCCGAGTCCGAAGACGACCGGCCGGAGCAACAGAAATGACTGACGAAAAACCCCGCAAGCTCTCGTTGAAGCGCAGCGGCGACAGCGCGGCCCCCGAAGCGCCGCGCTTGGAAGAACGCCTGCACAAAGTGCTCGCGCAGGCGGGCCTGGGCTCGCGCCGCGCGCTGGAGCAGCGCATCGCCGACGGCCTGGTCAAGGTCAACGGCGATGTCGCCCAGGTCGGCGTGAGCATCAAGGGCGGCGACAAGATCGAGCTGGACGGCCGCAGCTTCGTCGCCAGCGCGCTGACCGAACCCTCGCGCGTGCTGATGTACAACAAGCCCGAAGGCGAAGTCACCACCCGCGAAGACCCCGAAGGCCGCCCGACCATCTTCGATTCGCTGCCCGCGCTGAAGGGCGCGCGCTGGATCGCGATCGGCCGCCTCGACATCAACACCACCGGCCTGCTGCTGCTGACCACCGACGGCGAGCTGGCCAACGCGCTGATGCACCCCTCCTTCGAGGTCGAGCGCGAATACGTCTGCCGCGTGCGCGCGCCCGAGGGCGAGGACACCGTGCCGGACAACCTGGTCGACCGCCTCGCCCGCGGCGTGTCGCTCGACGACGGCCCGGCCAAGTTCGACGAGATCGAGCGCATCGGCGGCACCGACTCGCACGACTGGTTCCGGGTCGTGGTCAAGGAAGGCCGCAACCGCGAAGTGCGCCGCCTTTGGGAATCGCAGGGCTGCCAGGTCAGCCGGCTCAAGCGCATCCGCTACGGCGGCGTGGCGCTGCCGCGCGAACTGCTGCGCGGGCATTCGCAGGAACTGGCCGGCGACAAGGTCGAGGCGCTGCGCAAGGAGCTGGGCCTGGAAGACGGCCAGCCCTCGGCGCTGACCCTGCAGCCGGTGATCGGCCAGCGCAAGGCGGCCAAGTCGACCGTGCACCTATCCGGCGAGCGCTCGCCCGGCTACGTCGGCGGCCACAACACCGCCGACGAAGGCCGCGAACTGCGCCGCTTCGACCACGTGCGCGAAGACCGCGGCGGCCGCGGCCGCGGCGGCCCGCGCAAGCACGGCGGCCTGACGGTCAGCGGCGAAGCCGCGGCCAAGCAGTCCAACAAGCCGTTCAAGACCCGCAAGGAAAAGGGCGTCAAGCCGCTGCCGGAAGGCAATCCGGCCGCGTTCCGCACCTGGTACGTGCCTGAAGGCGTCGAAACCGGCCCCAGCGGCCACCGCAATCCCGACGGCCGCGGCAAGAAGGGCGGCCGTCCCGGCGGCGCCGGCGCCGGCGGTCCCGGTGGCGGCGCGCGCGGCGCCGGTCGCGGCCGCGCCCAGGGCGGCGGCTTCGGCGGCGGCAACGGCGGTGCGGGCGGCGGCAACAGCCCGTACGGTGGCGGCGGTGGCCGCAGCCAGGGTCAGGGTCAGCGCGCCGCGCGTCCTTACGGCCACCCGGGCAACGCCCCGAGCTTCCCCTCCGACCACGCCACCCCCGGCGGCTTCAATCCGTACGGCAGCGAGCGTCCGGCGCGCGGCAACGCCCGCCCGGGCGGCGGCAAGCCCGGCGGCCGTGCCGGCGGTCCGCGTCCCGGCGCCGGTGCGCGTCCCGGCGGTGGCAACGCCCGTCCGGGCGGCGCTCCGCGTCCGGGCGGCCCGCGCGGCGGCGGACGCCCCGGCGGCGGTCGCGGTCCGCGCGGCTAAGCGCCGCGGTTGAGGTTCCGACGAAGGGCGCGTCAGCGCCCTTCGTCGTTTCTGGCGCCGGGAAAACCGGCCACTCGGGCCACGGCCACCCTCGGGCCGCGCCTGCCGCCTGTCGGGCGAAATCCGGCCTGAGCGGCACCTGTGGGCGGCAGCCGCACAACTTCGGCAAAACCAGCCGCAATATCCCGCAAACGGCGCCCAACGCCTGCGCCTGCGCGCCGCCGTGCGCAATCCGGCCAGCGACACCGCAGTGTTTCGCTACGGTCACTTGTGCAATGCACAATTCCTGCCATTTTCCACACGTCCCTCCGCAGGAGTGCCTGCCATGAACCTTGCCGCCTCCGCCGCGCCCGTCGCGGCCCTGTCCTTGCGCGACCGCGTCGACGACGCCCTCGATCGCGCCCTGGCCGAACGCCGCCTGGTCGGTGCCGTGGTGCTGGTCGCGCGCGACGGCGAGCTGGTCTACCGCCGCGCCGCCGGCCAAGCCGACCGCGAATCCGACCGGCTGATGCGTGAGGACGCGATCTTCCTGCTGGCCTCGGTGACCAAGCCCTTCCTCGCCGCGGCCGCGGTCGAACTGGCCGAACGCGGCCGCATCGACCTGGACGCGCCGGTGACGCGCTGGCTGCCGCAGTTCCGCCCGCAACTGGCCGACGGCAGCGCGCCGCAGATCAGCCTGCGCCAGTTGCTCGCGCACACCTCAGGCCTGAGCTACCGCTTCGGCGAGCCCGCCGGCAGCGATTACGACACGCACGAGGTCTCCGACGGTTTCGACCAACCGGGCCTGGGCATCGACGAAAACCTGCGCCGCCTCGGCCAGACCCGCCTGCGCTTCGCGCCGGGCACCGGCTTCCGCTACTCGCTCGGCCTCGACGTGCTCGGCGAAGCGCTCGCGCGCGCGACCGCCATGCCGCTGCCGCAGCTGATCGACGAACTGATCCTGGCGCCGCTGGCGCTGGCCGACAGCGGCTTCCAGGTCGCCGACTACAAGCGCCTGAGCGCGCATTACGGCAACAGCGTCGCCGCCGACGGCTCGCGCCGGCCGGCGCGCATGCACGACGGCAGCGAACTGCCGTACTTCGAGGGCGTGTTGCGCTACGCGCCGGGCCGGATCGAAAAGGCCGGCTCCTACCCGTCCGGCGGCGCCGGCATGGCCGGCAGCGCCGGCGACGTGCTCAAGCTGCTGGAGACGCTGCGCCGCGGCGGCGACGGCGTGCTCGCGCCGGCGACGGTCGCGACCTTGCTGCAAGCGCATACGCCGGCGCCGCTCGAAGGCCTGGACCCGGGCTGGGCCTACGGCTACGGCGCCGCCGTGCTGACCGATCCGCTCGCCGCGGCCACCCCGCAATCGCGCGGCACCCTCGCCTGGGGCGGCGTGTACGGGCACTCCTGGTTCCTCGACCCGCAGCGCGGGCTGAGCGTGGTCGCGTTGACCAACACCGCGCTGGAAGGCATGGACGGGCGATTCACCCTGGATCTGCGCGATGCGGTGTACGCGGGGCTCGACGCCGCGGCCTAAGCGCCGTTTCTCCCTGTAGGAGCGACGCAAGTCGCGACCGCGCCAACACAGCCACGGCGAATGTCGCCCGCCACCCATGCGACATCCGACCCGCATCCGGAGCGGCGCCGCGATCGGCAGCCCCGTGGTCGCAGCTCGCGCAGCTCCTACAGTCGGAAACGAACCCAGCGCGGCGACGTAAGCGGCGTCTGCCTCCTGTAGGAGCGACGCAAGTCGCGACCGCGCCAACACAGCCACGGCGAATGTCGCCCGCCGCCGATGCGACATCCGACCCGCGTCCGGAGCGGCGCCGCAACCGGCCGCCCCGCGGTCGTAGCTCGCGCAGCTCCTACAGTCGGAAACGAACCCAGCGCGGCGGCGTGAGCGGCGTCTGCCCCCTGTAGGAGCGACGCAAGTCGCGACCGCGCCAACACAGCCACGGCGAATGTCGCCCGCCACCGATGTGACATCCGACCCGCGTCCGGAGCGGCGCCGCAACCGGCAGCCCCGCGGTCGCAGTTCGCGCAGCTCCTACAGTCGGAAACGAACCCAGCGCGGCGGCGTAAGCGGCGTCTGCCTCCTGTAGGAGCGACGCGAGTCGCGACCGCGCCAACACAGCCACGGCGAATTTCGCGCGCCGCCGATACGATATCCGACTTGCATCCGGAGCGGCGCCGCAACCGGCAGCCCCGCGGTCGCAGCTCGCGCAGCTCCTACAGTCGGAAACGAACCCAGCGCTGCCGCGTAAGCGGCGTCTGCCCCCTGTAGGAGCGACGCAAGTCGCGACCGCGCCAACACAGCCACGGCGAATGTCGCCCGCCGTCGATGCGATATCCGACCCGCATTTGAAGCGGCGCCGCAATCGGCCGTCCCGCGGTCGCAGCTCGCGCAGCTCCTACAGTCGGAAACGAACCCAGCGCGGTGGCGTGAGCGGCGTCTGCCCCCTGTAGGAGCGACGCAAGTCGCGACCGCGCCAACACAGCCACGGCGAATGTCGCCCGCCGTCGATGCGATATCCGACCCGTGTCCAGAGCGGCGCCGCAATGGCAGCCCCGCGGTCGCAGCTCGCGCAGCTCCTACAGTCGGAAACGAACCCAGCGCGGTGGCGTGAGCGGCGTCTGCCCCCTGTAGGAGCGACGCAAGTCGCGACCGCGCCAACACAGCCACGGCGAATGTCGCCCGCCGTCGATGCGATATCCGACCCGTGTCCAGAGCGGCGCCGCAATGGCAGCCCCGCGGTCGCAGCTCGCGCAGCTCCTACAGTCGGAAACGAACCCAGCGCGGTGGCGTGAGCGGCGTCTGCCCCCTGTAGGAGCGACGCAAGTCGCGACCGCGCCAACACAGCCACGGCGAATGTCGCCCGCCGCCGATGCGACATCCGACCCGCATGCGAAGCGGCGCCGCGATCGGTAGCCCCGCGGTCGCAGCTCGCGCAGCTCCTACAGTCGGAAACGAACCCAGCGCGGCGGCGTAAGCGGCGTCTGCCCCCTGTAGGAGCGACGCAAGTCGCGACCGCGCCAATACAGCCACGGCGAATGTCGCGCGCCGCCGATGCTACATCCGACCCGCATGCGAAGCGGCGCCGCGATCGGCAGCCCCGCGGTCGCAGCTCGCGCAGCTCCTACAGTCGGAAACGAACCCAGCGCGGCGACGTAAGCGGCGTCTGCCTCCTGGTAGGAGCGACGCAAGTCGCGACCGCGCCAACACAGCCACGGCGAGTGTCGCGCGCCGCCGATGCGACATCCGACCCGCATGCGAAGCAGCGCCGCGATCGGCAACCTCGCGGTCGCAGCTCGCGCAGCTCCTACAGTCGGAAACGAGCCCGCCGCGGCGACTTGCGACAATGGCGGTTGCGCGGCGCCGCCGGCTTACAACCCCAACTCGCTCAGCCCCGGATGATCGTCCGGACGCCGCCCCTGCGGCCAATGGAACTTGCGCTCATCCTCCGCGATCGGCTTGTCGTTGATGCTGGCGATGCGCCGCGCCATGCGGCCGTCGTCGGCGAATTCCCAGTTCTCGTTGCCGTAGCTGCGGTACCACTGGCCGGAATCGTCGCGCCATTCGTAGGCGAAACGTACCGCGATGCGGTCGCCGTCGTGCGCCCACAGTTCCTTGATCAGCCGGTAGTCCAGTTCGCGGCTCCACTTGCGCTGCAGGAACGCGATCACCTGCTCGCGCCCCTGGGCGAATTCGGCGCGGTTGCGCCAGCGGGTGTCGGCCGTATAGGCCTGGGCGATGCGCTCGGGATCGCGCGAGTTCCACGCGTCCTCGGCGAGGCGGACTTTCTGCGCGGCGGTTTCGCGCGTGAACGGGGGCAGCGGCGGGCGGGTGTCCATGAGGCTTCCTTGAGGATCGGCGGATGGATGTAGACAGATCTGTCTACCCGACACGCTACGCCTTGTAGACCGATCTGTCTACACCGCTGGCGCAGGTAGACGAACCGGTCTACCATCGCGCCATGACCGGCAAGACCGCCCCGCCCCCGAGCGCGCGCGAACGCATCCTGCAGACCGCGCACGACCTGTTCTACCTGGAAGGCGTGCGCGCGACCGGCATCGACCGGGTGATCGCCGAATCCGGCGTGACCAAGGTGACGCTGTACCGGCATTTCCCGAGCAAGAACGATCTGATCCTGGCGTTCCTGGATTACCGCCACGAGCGCTGGATGGCGTGGTTCGACGCCGCCCTGCGCCGCGGCGGCGACGACGCCGCAGCCCTGACGCCGGCCCTGGCTGAATGGTTCGCGCATCCGCAATTCCGCGGCTGCGCCTTCATCAACACCGTGGCCGAACTCGGCCCGGCCCTGCCCGAAGCCGGCGAACGCGCGCGCGCGCACAAGCGCGCGATGCAGGCGCGCATCGCCGCGCTGCTGCCCGCGGGCGCGGCGCGCGAGACGCGCGCGCTCGCGCTGGCGGTCGCGGTCGACGGCGCGATCGTGCGCGCGGCCTGCGACGGCGCGAGCGAGGACGCGCTGGCCGCGCTCGCCGCGACCGTGGACGCGGTGCTGGCGCGCAAGCCGCGCTGAACGCGCAAGTCTGCGGCCGTCGCGCACGAGGCGGCCCGCGCCGACAGAAACGAACGTACGCACGCCTGCGCCGTAGGCGCCGAGGCGCCAAGCGCTCGCGCCGCGACCGCCGCCGTCACTTCACACAGGCCCCATACGCGCTTCGTCTGGCGTGGACACACTGCGCAGCACATCCCCAGCCGAGGTCCGCGCCATGCTTCCGTACTCCGAGCGTTTCGATTGCGATCTGGTCGTGGTCGGCGCCAGCTTCGCCGGCGCCGCCTGCGCGCTCGCGGCGGCGCGCGCGGGCTTGCGCGTGGTCGTGCTGGAGCGCAAACGCGACCCCGGCGACAAGCTGCGCACCACCGGCATCGTCGTCAAGGAGGCCGCGGAACAAACCTGGCTCAGCCGCGCGCCAGCCGGCTGCGTGCATCGGGTCGAACGCGTCCGGCTGTATTCGCCGCGATTGCGCAGCATGGCCTTGAGCGCGCCCGGTTATTACTTCCTGACCACCGACACGCCGCGGCTGATGCGCTGGCTGGCGCGCGAACTGGTGCGGCACGGCGTGGACCTGCGCCTGGGCGCCTCGTTCACCCAAGCCGAGCGCGAAGGCGAAGCCTGGCGCGTCGAAGGCGTGGGCCGCACCCGGTTCCTGGTCGGCGCCGACGGCGCCAAATCGCGCGTCGCCGAGCGCGCCGGACTCGGCCGCACGCGGGAATTCCTGTACGGCATCGAATACGAGTTCCCCGGCGCGACCTTGCCCGAGTCGGGCGCGCTGCACTGCTTCGTCAGCAAACGCTACGCGCCGGGTTACATCGGCTGGGTCGCGCAGAATCCCAACGGCGTGCAGGCCGGGCTCGCCGCGCGCCACGATCCGCAACGCGCGCGCGTGCCCGACATCGACGGCTTCCTCGCGCGCGTGCGCGAAGTCGTCGGCCTCAACGCCGAACTGCGGCCGGAGGCGACCCGCGCCGGCCTGATCCCCTGCGGCGGCCCGGTGTTTCCGCTCGCGCGCGACGGCGCGATGCTGACCGGCGACGCCGCCGGCATCGTCTCGCCGGTCACCGCCGGCGGCATCCATTCGGCCTGGGCGCACGGCGAAACGCTGGGACAGGCGATCGCGCTGCATGCGCGCGGCCTCGGTCCCGCGCCGGAATCGATCGCGCAGGACGCCGCGCCGAAGTTCCGCGGCAAGCGCGCGCTGCGCTGGGCCTTCGACCGCTTCCAGGCCGATTGGCCGTTCGATCTGCTGCTGCATTCCGCGCCGCTGCGCTGGGCCGCCGAGCAGGTGTATTTCCACAAGCGCGGAATCCCCGAGAGCGAGGACGCCGCGCGCGCCCCGCGCTCGTCGGAAACCTACTGAGCGCGCGCGTTCGCGGCCGCGCTCACGGCCTGGCGCCGAGCCGTTCGAACCACCCCAACGCCGGCGCATAGCTCAGCGCCGCGCTGTCGGAACGGTCGACCGAGCCCATGGGATGCAGCGAAACGTTGCCGCCGCGCCGGCGAATGCGAGAGTCCGCAGCCGGCGACCGCGAGCGCCCCCGCAAGGATCAAGACCCGCATGCGCCGGGTCGAAGCGGCCATCGCCCGCGCCGCCGCGCTCAGCGCAGGTCGAACGCGTCGCCGTCGAGCATCGCCGGAAAACGCTCGCGATGCGCGGCCAGTTCGGCCGCCTGCAAGGTCGTGGTGACCACCACTTCCTCGTCGGTGCATTCGCTGATCGGCTGGCCGAGGAAATCGATCACCGCGCTGTCGCCGGAATAATGCAGGCCGTTGCCGTCGCTGCCGACCCGGTTGAGGCCGGCGACGTAGCAAAGGTTCTCGATCGCGCGCGCGCGCAGCAGGGTCTTCCACGGATAGGCGCGCGCCGACGGCCAGTTGGCGACGTACAGCAGCAGGTCGTAGTCCAGCGCGCCGGGGCGCTCGACGTCGTAGCGGTTGCGCGAGAACACCGGGAAACGCAGGTCGTAGCAGACCTGCGGGCAGATCCGCCAACCCTTCCATTCCACGGTCAGGCGCTCGCGGCCGGCGGCGTAGCGCTCGTGCTCCTTGGCGTAGCGGAACAGATGGCGCTTGTCGTAGGTCTGCAGCCCGCCGTCGGGCGTGGCGAACAGCAGGCGGTTGAACACGCCGCCGTCGGTGCGCAGTTGCACGCTGCCGCAGACCGCGGCGCCGAGCTTGGCGGCCTGCTCGCGGATCCAGGCCACGGTCGGGCCGTCCATCGTTTCGGCGTTGCCGATGGCGTCGTTGCTGAAGCCGCTGGTGAAGGTTTCCGGCAGCAGCACCAGGTCGGTGATGCCCTGCGCCTGGCCGATCAGTTCGCCGTAGTAATCGCGGTTGCCGGCGGGGTCGTGCCAGCGGGTGGCGCCTTGGATCAGGGTGATGCGGAGGTCGTTCATGGGGGGCGATGGGTTGCGCAGGTCTGCCGGCATTATGGCCCAGCCGGCCGGCGGCAGTTGTGGGAGGGATCGGGAAAACCTGGTCCGGTTTGGGGGCGCGATGGGCTGCGGGACGGTGCCGGGCGACAAAAGCGGGGCGGTCCCTGCTGGGTTAGGGCCGCTGAGGGCAAAGTCAAAATGGGTTCCGGCTTTCGCCGGAATGACGGAGGGGAGGTTGTCCCTCACTCCCGTCATTCCGGCGAAAGCCGGAACCCATTTTGATTTTCCCGCGTCAAGCGCCCCACGCGGCGCAAACGAAAACGCCGCCGGAAAACCGGCGGCGTCTCGTCGATTCCAGGCGGCTCGCCGCGCTCAGCCGACCTTGATGTCGAGCATCGGCACGGTCACCTTCGGCAGCAACCGCTGGGTGAACATCTTGTCCTGGTAGTACTTGATCTTGTCGCACTTCACCGGATGCGGGATGCCTTCGTACAGCACCACCTCGGTGTCGAAGCCCATCGCCTTGAGCTCCTGCGGCAGCATCAGCGCGCGGCGCTCCTCGGATTCGCTGCGCGAGACTTCCTTGCCGCGGGTGACGTTGGTCTTGCGCACCGTGGTGTAGCCGAGCATCTCGGAGTAGTCGTTGGCGTCCTGCTGCTCGCGCGGCGCGTAGATGATCTGCAGCGCGTGGTTGGTGATGATGGTGCGCGAAACGTCCTTGCCGTAGGTCGCGTCGAGCTGCGACATGCTCTGGATGATCGGCAGCAGGCGGATGTTGTAGCCGGCCATGTACGACACCGCCGAGGCGATGATGTCGACCTTGCCGATCGAGGTGAACTCGTCCATCAGCAACAGGCACTGGTGCTTGAGCTCCTTGTTATTCTGCGGCAGCTCGCGGGTGTTGAGGTTGATGATCTGGCTGAAGAACAGGTTCACGATCAGCCGGCTTTCGGCCAGCTTGTTCGGCTGGATGCCGACGTAGATCGTCATCTTCTTCTTGCGCAGGTCGGTCAGCAGGAAGTCGTCGGTCGAGGTCGCCGCGTCGAGCACCGGGTTGATCCAGGGGTTCAGCGGCTCCTTGAACGTGCCCAGGATCGAGGCGAAGGTCTCGTCGGCCTGCGACAGCATGTTGGCGAACGCCGAGCGCGCGTTGGCGCTGAGGAACGGACGCTCCGACAGGCCCTTGAGGAACGGCTTGAGTTCGCTCTTGCCGTCGCCGGACGACAGCCGGTACACCGCGCCGATGGTCGGCACCGCGGCGAACGGGAAGCCGACCTTCTGCGCGTCGTCGTAGGCTTCGAACAGGTACAGGGTGAAGGCCATGAACGCGTTGCGCGCCTGGCTGATCCAGAATTTCTGGTCGTCCGAGCCGTCCGGATATAGCATCGCGGCGATGCTCATCAGGTCGGAGACGCGGAACGCCGGGTCGGCGGACACGTAGGTCAGCGGATTCCAGCGGTGGGTGCGGCGGTCTTCGGCGAAGGGATTGAACAGGTAGATCTCCTGCCCCTGCCCCGCGCGCCAGCCGCTGGTGAGGTCGAAGTTTTCCTGCTTGATGTCGAGCACCACCATCGAACCCTGGTAGTTCAACAGGTTCGGGATGACGATGCCGACGCCCTTGCCGGAACGGGTCGGCGCGGCGAGGATCACGAACTGCTGGCCGCTGAGCTGGACCAGCTTGCCGTTGTACTTGCCGACCACGATCGAGGTCGGGGTCGACTTGAACATGTCCTTCTTGTCCAGGTCGCCGCCGTTGGCGAAGCGCGCGTCGCCGTGCATCGACTGCTTCTTGGGCATGAACAGCAGGTACAGCAGGCCCAGGTACAGGATCGCCGGGAAGCCGAAGCCGAGCATGCCGCCGACCTTGATCTTGGTCGCGTACGGCTTGACCTGCGGCAGGTCGATCGACTTGAGATACAGCAGATAGGTGTCCCAGCTCAGCGGCGCGCTGAGCTTGAGCAGCAGCAGCGTCAGATAGCCGGACAGATACAAACCCGCGACCGCGGTCACCAGCAGCGCCACGACAGCGCCAATCGCCTTCCCTTTCACGTTTTACTTCCTGCTTGATCCCCGAACCTGCTGTCGGTCAGCGTCGCTTCCGGCCTGCCCGGAGCCCGGAACGCTCCGCCGGGCGCGATTGGGCCATCATATCCGGCGAAAGGCTGCCGTTGGACAACAATTCCTTGATGATCTCGTCGTCCATCCACTTCTGGGCGTCGCCCAGGGTCAGTTCCTGACGCAGCTTGACCCCGGCGGAGGTCATCACCGCGTACGCGTAGACGTCCTGCTGGTCGAACTCGGGGTCGCGGGTCAGCGCGACGATGTGGAACTTGCCCTTGGTCTGGACGGTGTGGCGGTATTCGGCCGTGCTGTTGCTCATTCGGTCCTCCTGGGCCTGCGCGCCGGGCGGCGCGCTCAGTCGCGTTCGCGGGTCAGCGCGCGCGCCGCGGCGGACGGCGGGTTGTGCGCGTCGCCGCGTTCGGGGTTCTGGCGCTCGCGCTGGTTCTCGCGCTCGCGCTCGGTCTGGCGTTGCTGCTCGCGCACGTCCTGCTCGCGCACCAGTTGCGCCAGTTGTTCGCTGCTGCGCTGCAGCGACTGCTGCGCCGCCTGCTCGGTCTGGACGTGGCACAGGCGCCGCGCCGGCGAGTCGTTGTCGCCCTCGACCGCGAACGCGCGCTTGCCGTCCTGGCTGAAGGCCACGCCGTCCACGCGCTGACGCTCGCGGGTGGCTTCCAGCAGCAAGGCGCCGGCGAGGTTGTCGCGTTCGCCGGGGCTGAACTGGCGTGCCGCGTCGTTGCGGTCCAGGCACACGCGCACGTGCGCGAACTGCTCGTGCTGGGCGTGGCTGGGGCTGCTCAGCAGATTGCGCTGCTGGCCCCGCCGCACTTCGTCGAGGGTTTGCGAATCGGCCTGGGTGCCGACCCGCAGGGTTTGGTCCTGCGATTGCGAGTTCATCGTCGTCTCCTCGCCGGAGCGGGTCCGGTCGCGATCCTTGGCCGCGGCACCACGGCAGCCTACGCCCTGCGGCCGGCCCGGTCGAACCGGAACGCCGCGCAGGCAAGCGGCAGCGGCAGGCTCGATCTCCCTAGCGATCGAGCCTGCCGTGCCTGCCCCGCCCTCGCGGACGAAGCCGGGACCTCCATGTCGCGAACCCCGCAGAGACTTCGATGCCGTCCCTGGCCTGCGGGGTTCCTCGATCGGCGCCGGCCGCCGCCTCCACCGACGGCGCGGCGGCCGGTACCGATCGAACTGCGGCGCCGTCGCGGCCTCCGTGCCGGCCGACGCCTGCTTGCGGTGCCGCCGCGACGCGTCCTGCGTCGCGGCGCCCGGCCGCAGCCGGGATGCGCATCAGCCCATCGTCATGCGCGGGGGCTGCTGCTGTTGCTGCTGGGTCTGCTGGGCCTGTTGCTGGCCCTGCTGCTGCGCGGGCGCGTCCTGGGCCAGACGCTGGCTGGACTGCTCCACGCTCTGGTGCATCGCCTGCTGCTTGTCGGCGAACACGCGGTGATGGGCCGGGTCGTTCAGGCCGCCCTGCACCGCGAACACGCCGGTGCCGTTGACGTTCTGCACGACGTGGTCGATCCGGCCCAGGCCGCTGACGCGCGCCTCGTAGGTCAGCGCGGCGGCGGCGTTCTCGCGGTCCTGCGCGGTGCGGAAGCCGGCGTCGGGGCCGAGCCGCTCGAGGCCGGCCAGCGCCTGCTTGTACATGCCGTTGTCGGGATGGTTCGGGTTCGAGATCAGCGCGCGCTCGTCGCCGTCGCGGCGCGGCGCGGCGTTGCGCAAGGCGCCGAGCGTGTCGCGGCCGGCGACGCCGTCCTCGTGCAGGCCGTTCTCGCGCTGGAAGCGCGCGACCGCCTGGCGGCTGCGCTCGCCGAAGTCGCCGTCGGCCGCGAGCGGGCGGCCCTGGTCGTCGCGATAGCCCAGGCGGTTGAGCGTCTCCTGCAGCGCGCGCACTTCCGGTCCGCGCTCGCCCTGGCGCAGCACGCCGTCGGCGCCTGCGGCGGCCGGAGCGGCGGCAGTGCGGCCGCCGTGTTCGCGCTGGTTCCAGAACGCCTCGGGATTGAGATTGTTCCCGTGCGCATCCTTCATCTGGTAATGCACGTGCTGGGCGTATTGCGCTTCGCCGTTGGGCCCGCGCCCGCCCATCGTGCCGATCGGCGTGCCGGGTTCGACCCGCTGGCCGACCACCACCGACTGGCTCTGCGTGTGCAGCAGCTGATGGCGGTTGCCTTCGCCGTCGACGATGGTGACGGTGCCGTAGCGGCCGCCGACGAATTCGACCGTGCCCGCGACCGGCGAATGGATCGTCGGGTGGGTCAAGTTCACGCCGGCCTGTCCGCCGACGTAGTTGAAATCCGAACCGCCGTGCGGGCCGTTGCCGCGGTGTTCGCCGTAGTGGCCGGTGATGTGCGGCGAGCGTCCCTGCTGCGGCGGCAGGATGGTGTTCATGACGTCTTGGTAGGACATGTCGGCTCCTGGATTTAAGACCGGTCGCGCAAGCGCGGGCCGTTGAAGCGATCGTTACAGCGAGTCGTCGCGCATGCGGTACAAGGTCCAGCACTCGCCTTTGCGGAAGAAGAACGAGAGCTGGTAATCGGTGTCCGGCTTGGCCAGCAGCACCTGCTTGTCGCCGTTGAGTTCGGTCTGGCTCAGCACCAGCCCGTCGGCCTGCTGCTTGGCGCGGCTGGGCATCAGCGGAAACTTGATCGCGTCGCCGTCGAGCATCGCGGTCACCGGCTTGGGTTCGGGATCGGCGTTGGCGTCGACGGTCTCGCTGCGCAGCGGGCGCTGGGTGAAAGCGCGCTGCACTTCGACGTCGTCGGCGAACGCGCTCAGGAACGCGTCGAAATCCTGCGACGGGCAGGCGGTCGCCGGCGTCGCCGCGGCGGCGGGTTCGGCCTTTTTCGGCGCGGCCTGTTCGGCGGCGGCCGCGGCCGGCGGGCTGTTGGACGCCACCTCGCAACCGCTCAGCGCGACCAGCGCGCCCAGCAGCAAGCCAGCGATCCAACGGGTGTTTTTCGGGTTCATCACAGTCGTTTCCTCGTTCGGACTACGTACGCGCACTGTCGCAGCAAGCCGCTCGTGCGTCTGCGCACGGCCGCACGCCGTCCGCATCGTTTCCAGCCGTCCCTGGCGCATCCATCCCTGCCCAACCGTTCTTGGTGCGTGCATCCGTGTCGCATCCGTTCCTTCCGAATCCGTTCCCGCCGAATCCATTCCTGCTGAATTCGTCCCTGCCGAATCCGTTCCGGCTCAACGCGTCCCTGCTGCATCCGTCCCTGGCCATCCGTCCTTGCTACGTCCATCCCTGCCGCGTCCGTCCCTGGCCACTCCCTGATGCATCCAATCCGCCGGGCCGTCCCTGGCCCCTGCGTCCGGATGGCGCCGCTGTCGCGACGCTCCCTCATCGCGCCGTCCCTGGCCCGGTCGCTCTCCCCGACCGTGCCTGTCCCTGCGCTGCTTTCCCGACTCCGCGTCCTGCGGCCGTCCATGGCGGCGCATCCTGCGCCGACGTCGCGGCCGCACCGGTCGACGCCTTCGTCCCTGCTGTTGCGCGCGCCGCCTCCCCGCGGCGCGCGTCTTACCCCTTCATGCCTGCGCTCAAGCCGTCATGGTCTTGGGCGCGCGCTCCTGCGACTGCGCGTCGTGCGCCGGCGCGGCCTTGTCCGGCACGTCCTGCTTGAGCTGCTGGCTGGTCTGCTCCAGCGGCACGCTCGCGGCCTGCGCCTTGTCGGCGTGGACGCGGTGCGACGCCGGATTGCTCGGATCGCCCTGCACCGCGAACAGACCGGTGCCGTTGGCGTTGAGCACGACCTTGTCGATGCTGTTCAAGCCGCTGACCCGCGCCTCGTAGGTCAGCGTGCCGGCGGCGCGCTCGAGCTCCTGGCGGCTGCCGAACGCGTTCGGGCCGAGCTTCTCGAGTCCTTCGACGGCCTGCTTGTACATGCCGTTGTCGCGGTTGGCCGGATCCGACAGCAAAGCGCCCTTTTCCGGCGGCGCCTTCTTCAGCGCGTCCAGGGTCTTCGGGCCGGCGACACCGTCGTCGTCGAGGCCGTAGGCGCGCTGCGCCTGCTGCAAGGCGTGCTTGGTCGCGGCGCCGAAATCGCCGTCGGGCTTCAGCGGCTGGCCCTTGGCGTCGCGGAAGCCGAGTTCGTTCAAGCGCTCCTGCATCGCCTTCACCGCCGGGCCTTCCTCGCCCTGGCGCAGGCGGCCGTCGGCCATCGCGTCGGCCGGCTTGGTCGGGGTCGCCGGCTTGTGCTCGCCGGGCTTGTGCTCGGGCAGCTCCGGCGCGCCGCGGCCTTCGGCCAGGGCGATGCCGCGACGCATGGTCGGGCCGTTGAACACCTTGGCCAGCTGCTCGGCGTAATGCGGGTCGGTCGCGTAACCGGCCTTCTGCAGCGCCTTGGCTTCCTTCTCCAGGTTGCCCAGGGTGCCTTCCTCGAACAGGCCGGCCTTGGTGTAGCGCCCGTTTTCCTTGAGGAACTTGACCCGGTCGGCGAGCGCTTCGTCCATCGAACCGTAGACGCGGAAGTCCTGGTCCTTCCAGACCTTCTTGCCGCCCTCGATCTCCCACACGTTGAAGGTCTTGGTCGGGCCGTCCCAGCCCTTGCTGTCCTTGATGTTGAAGATGTTGTTGGTGCCCGGCAGGACCTTCTCGCCCCAGCCGGTTTCCAGCGCGGCCTGGGCCAGGATCAGTTCGGCCGACATGCCGGTCTGCTTGGACACGCGCACCGCGGCCGGATACAGGTCGGCGATGAATTCTTCCTTCTTACCCATGATCTAACTCCTTGTCTGAAAACACAGGCGCGGCGCGGCCGTCGCCCAGGGGTGTGATGGCGCTCAGCGGCTCAGGTCGGGCTTGAGCGTGGCGGTGAAATCGCTGCGCTGGTCGGGCGCATCGAGCTGGAAGCTGTGGCCGGACACGACGACGCCGTTGTCCCAGCGCAGGTTCTTGGCGCCCTCGTCGACCAGCGCCGAATACGCGCCCTTGGCATTGGGGACGACCACGTCGGCGCCGGCCTGGACCGCGCCGTCGGCGAGGTTGAGCTTGACCACGCGCAGCAAAGTCTGCGAAAGCGACTGCTCGGGCTGGGTGTCGGACTGCAGCAGCACGTACAGCGCATCGCCGTGGCGCAGGCAATGGGTCGCGCGGCTCTGATAGGTGTCGCTCGGCAGGTCCAGCGCGCGCACCCAGATCGGCTTGTCGGAGGCGTGCGCGAGGTAGGCGACCGGACGCTGGTTCATGCCGTCCTCGTCGGTGGCCGCGCCGGCGATGCAGCGCTGGTTGTCGCCGATCGATTCGGACGCGTAGGAGGAAAAGCCTTGCGGGATTTCGGTGCTCATCGGGGCGGGCTGCTGGCTGGGGGCGGCGGGCGCCGCGGTTGCGGCGGCGGAAGGTTCGGAACCGGCCGAGCCGGCCGAAGCGTCGGGCTGCGCCACGGGGGACGATGGCGCGCCGGCCTGCTGCTGGCCGCACGCGGCTAGCGCGAGCGACAGCACGGCGGCGAGGATCGACGGAGCGTTGCGTTGGAGATTCATCGGCCGGTTCCGGATTGCGGTTGAAAGACGGTTTCGGTGCTGCGGTTTTGTTGCGGATGAAGCCGAACTGCTGCGTTGCTCGCTGCGAAGGCGCCGATCGCGATGAAGCCGCTGCGACGAAAGCCTTTCGAATCCGAGCGCGTTGCGATGTCGCTGAAGCCTGGATGGTGCGCCCGCCGATCGGAACGACGGACGCACCATCCCCTACCTCGGTGCGCGCTGCCGCAGGCGGCGCCGCGCGGTGGAACGTGTCCGACCATCCGGGCGTCGTCGCCCGCAGTTGAATCGAATCGTCGGCGTGAGTCGGCAATCGCATCGGCCGTAACCGGAGGTCGCATCGCGCAGCCGAAGGCCGCGCACGATCCTCGCTCCAGGCGGCCGCCGCCGTGGCGACGCATCCTGCGCGCGGATCGACGAGGATCCGGACGCGAACGCGCCGCTACGGCTCAGACGCCTTGGGTTCGGTTTCTTTGCGTGTCCTGGCTGGGCGACGCCTGCGGGGCGTCGAGCTTGGCCTGAAGGGTCGACTGCTCCAGCGGCTGGTTCGCCGCCTGCTGCTTGTCGACGTGGATGCGCTGATGGCCCGGATCGCTCAACCCGCCCTGCACCGCGAACAGGCCTGCGCCGTTGGCGGTCGGGACGATGTGGTCGATCTGCTTGAAGCCGCCGATCTTGGCTTCATAGGCCAGCGTGCCGGCCGTGCGCTCGAGTTCGTCGCGATTCTTGAACGCGTTCGGGCCGAGCTTTTCCAGGCCCTCGACCGCGCCCTTGTACAGGCCGTGATCGGGATGGGCGGGATTGGACAGCAGCGGCGTCTGCGCCGCCTGCTTGAGCGCTTCGAGCGTCTTGGGGCCGGCGACGCCGTCCTCCTTGAGCCCGTGGGTGCGCTGGAAATTGCGCAGCGATTCGCCGGTGCGATCGCCGTAGTCGCCGTCGGCGCGCAGCGGATGCCCTTGCGCGTCGCGGTAACCGAGCTTGTTCAAGGTTTCCTGCATCGCGCGCACTTCCGCGCCGCGCTCGCCATGCTTGAGCACGCCGTCGGCCATCGCCGCTGCGTTCGCCGCAGGACGCGCCGGATGCGCCGGCTGGGTGTCGTCGCCGCGCGACAGCGTCTTCGGATCGCGCTTCATGTAAGCGTTCAATCCGTCGCGATCGCGGGTAATGTCGTGCAGGTAATCGTAATTGCTGGTGCCGTTGGCATCGCGGATCGCGCGGCCGCCGGTAACCGCGGCCTTGGCCCCGCCGTAGCCGGCGATATGGCGCGCCTTGAGGAAGCCGGCGACCAGTTCGGGCTTGGAATCCTCGTTCAGCACGCCGTCCTTGACGGCCTGGCGATAGGCCTTGTCGCTGTTGATCTTGAAGGCCTTGTCCTGCAACTCGGCCGAGCCCTTGTACTGGTCCAGGCTCATGCCTTGGTTCCAGTTGGACTTGTCGTCGAGGAAGCGGGTCATGCCGCCGGCGCTCGCCCACTTCCATTCCGCGCCGCGCACGGTGGCAGGGTCGTAGCCGTCGCGTTTCATCGCGGCGTTGAGCTTGTCTTTGTCGACATAGCCGGCGTCGGCGAGCCAACCGGCTCCCGCCTGGTAGCGACCGACATAGCCTTGCTTGTTGGTGATGGCCAGATCACCGCCGTTGCTCTCGGTCATAACCGTAGAAGCAACCAATCGCCGGGTCATCGCGTCGTCCAAGTTCGCGATCGTACCCTGGTGGTACTCGTGGGCAGTGGCCGCTGCCTTCTCACGTCTATCAGCCATGATGCTGTTCCTGTATGGATAGACTGGATCGTTAAGTTGTGTGTGGTCCTTTCCGGGACCGGGTGCCGCAAGCCTCCGTCAGAGGCTTCAGAACTCCTTGCAACGCATCGACGCGATCTTCTGCGCCGGCTTGGTTAGGGTGAACTGATAGGTCGTGGTGCCGGGGCCTTGATTGCCGCCGTCGTCCACAGAGCCTTCAGCATACACGATTTTCGCGTCTGTCAAGCGCAGTTCGAAAAACTGATTGCCCTGGGTGTTCTCGGCCGTGGTGCCGTAGTCCAGCTCGCACTGCCCGGCGATGGGCTTCACCGTCACGCCCGGTCCGAACTGGCGCTGCAGGACTTCCTGGTAGTTCTCGTTGGCGTAGAACTTGAGCAGCACCAGCGAATGCACGCGCTCGCCGTCCCCGTTCAGCGTCGCCCCGACCTCGCCCTCGTTGGCCTGGCGGGTGCCCGCCTCGGCCCCGGCCTTGCCGTCGGGCACCTCGACCATACCGAAACCGCTCAACAGCAGCGTACCGGAGCGGTAGCGCGCGTCTTCGGGCGATGTCGAATCGGGATTGTCCTGCGGCGCCGGATCGCGCCACTGCGTGCCGGCGATCTTCTCGAACGCCGACCACGTCGCGCCGCCCTGAGCGGCGAACACATCCAGCAGACCTTGCAGCGGGCTCATCTCCTGCTTTCCTTGCTCAGCTTGCGCCGCCGCAGCGGCCGCCGGAGCCGCCGGCGCGGCGGCCGTCGAAGTCTGGGCGGACGACGGGGCCGAAGCAGGCTTACAGCCTACCATCAGGGCCACGGCGAGCATCAATGCGCATTGGGGCGAAAACTTCATGCGGACCTCGCCGGCGTGCGGCGCGTACGGTGGGGCGGTTGTATCACACTTGCGCGTAAGCGCCGCGGCACGGCCTCACGAACGGCGCGGCCACGATACGAACTTCGTACTGCGCCGGGGGGCCGCGGCCGCTACAGGCGCCAGCCCTTCACTGACTCCAGCGCTCCGCGCAATCCGCATAAGCGGGTTCGCAGACCGGCGAACCGCTGGCGTTGCAACGCGCCTGCGCATCGTCCTTGGCCGCGTCTACCGTTTCGCCCTTGCCGACATAGATCGCCACCTCGCTGCCGCGGCTGTCGCTGGCGCCGAGCATGCTGACCGCGCACTCGTTCTTGAAGGTCGCGATCACCTTGCAGTCGCTGCCGCCGTTTTGCTTGCAGCTCTTGACCGCCGAACGCTTGGCCTCCCAAACGAAGGCGAAATGCCCCTGCGGATCGCTTACCCCGATGTTTTTGCCTTTCGCGTCGAAGGCGAATGCGCCGTGGCCGTTGTAGGTCCAGGGTGTATGGGTTTCCTGATAGCCCCAGCTACCCGTTCCTGCTGAAGGAGTCGGAATGCACTGATTCGCACCGGGCGTCCCCGCAGGCGCGGCATTCGGGATCATGCCATCGGGACAACCCTGCTCGGCGTATGCCCCTGTTCCCCAAAGCAACAGCCCGGATAGCAACAACAATCGCAAGCACTGCATCTAATTCACCTCCCTGTCAAAGCCCAGACTGTCACAGAAAGCTCTTTAGAACTTCTCTCAACCCAATATCGACTGCCGCCGAGCGCCCAATTTGCACGTTATTTACACATCATCCCCAAACGAAATCGGCGCCCAAGGGCGCCGATCTCACAACATAACCGGATGACTACTGCACGCGCTCGGCGAAACTACAATCGGAATAGTAAATCTTGCATTGGCCCGCGCCGCCCTTGCTGATGCAGCCCTGCATCGCAGAAGCTTCCGCTCCTTCCAATGTAGGATCGCTCGTAACCGTCATATCTCCACCAGCAACGGCCATCGCGCCGCACTGATTGCTGTAAGTGAGAACGACCTTGCAAGCCCCGGCGCCTTTTGAAGCGCAGTGCTGAATCGCAGCCTTCTCCGCCTTGCGCTTGCTGTTCATCGCATTGGAGGTTCCGTACTTGCCTGCGTCCGAATCGAACGAGACGGCGCCCCAACGTTTTGCCCAAATCGCTTGCGGTGCTGCAGGTTGGCCACCGCCGACACCGCCGGGCATCGGGACGCATTGGTTTGCGCCTGGCGTACCCGTCGGAGCCGCATTGGGAACCATTCCGGCCGGACACCCCTGTTCAGCTCGCGCACTTCCGCTAAACCATGCAGAACCGCAGACAAAAAGAACAACGAGGAGAGAGGCCTTCATAGATCGCCTTTTAGGTTGTTGACTGCCATCAGCAAACAGCTCCAGGCGAACTCAATCGATCTTGCCTCGATTCGAGTGAGTATCGACGCGCTGCTGCGTTTGGCTGGATTGCGGCGCCGACTGTTGCGGATACGGCTGCCCTTGAGCCGGATAACCGCCGCCGCCCTTATCAAATGCGTTATACGGGCTGAACTGACCAAGAACGCCGTTGAAGAACGCGCCGGCCATTGGGGGCGCGGTAATGATCAACGCCGACAGGATCGTACCCAACCCGCCCTGCTGCATCGCCAAACTCATCATGCTTTCGTTGTTGGTGCCGCCGCCGAACTTCGAAATGAGATCCGAAGCCCAGAACGAACCGCCTACCGCGAGCAGCAAGTCGATGGAGATCGTCGTCATCACGATCAGGACCGCCATCGACATCATCGTCGCGATGCCATAGAACAACCATCGTTGGAACAAGGCTTTGGTTTGTTCGAACAACAGGCACAGGATGAAGAATGGTCCAAGGCCGATGAACATAGCCATAGCGATCTTGTTCAACATCATCGCGATCATCGCCATGATGACCGGGCCGCCCAAACCGACGCCGATCAGCGTCATCGCGCGGTTCTTGGTGTCGGCCACCATCGGGTTCTCGCCGATCTTCACCGAGCCGACCAAGTCCATACCCGCCTGGAGAATGGCCAGAACCTCGTCCATGTCGGCGTAGGGGCCATCGTCGGTCCGTCCGGTCACGACGTTGCGCACCACGCCGCTCAGACCGTCGGTCAGCGTGCTGTAGGTGGAACTCGCCGTGGTCGCAGCACCCACCGCGATGCCGACGATCAGCACCGACTTCAGCGAGTTGACGACCAAGCCCATCATCGGTTCGCGCGATTGGCCCGTCACGATGCGGAAGCCCTGGATGATGATCCAGATGGTCACTACCGACGTCACCACCGCGCCGATCACCTGAGCCACTCGCTTAAGCAGCGCCCCCTGGAACTTCATGATCATCTTGTCCAGATGAGTCTTGATCAGGGTGAAGAACTCCATGTTCTGCAGACCCTGCACATGGAGGTCCATCCAGTCCAGCAGCGAGCCGGCCCCCAGCGATGCGATGTGGATATCCATACGTCCTTCCGTCTCCATCGGCGGGCCTGCGGCCCGGCCGGTTACTTAAGCCGTTATACCTTCCGCCGTCGCTCCCCGACGACGGCAAGGATCAAAGATTGCGCTCGGCGGCAGCCGCCAGGCCGATCTTCAACGCAGCGCCCTGGATGACCTTGTTCGCGATCGGCGGCAAGCCGAACGGGCCCTTCTGCTCGGCGCCTTCGCCGGTCAGCGCGCGCTTGGCGGTCATCACCATGTCGTCTTCCAGGGTGTTCAGGATGCTGGTGTAGGTGTCCAGCGTGTACTTGCCGTTCTGGATGTCGTTTTCCATCTGCGCTTGCAGACGGGCGACGTCGTTGGTGTTGGCGTTGAGCTCGCCGATCTTGTCGGCGCCGGTCAGCCGCTTGCGCTGATCCATCAGCTTCTTGACCTCGGCGTCGCGGGTCTGCACGTCCTTCAGCATCTTGACCATGGCGTTGAAGCGCATGTTGCGGACCTGCACGGTCTTCTGGCAGATCGCCACCTGGGTGCCCGCGACCGAGCTGCGGCCCTTGGTGCAGGCCTCGATGCCCTCGGTGACCGAACGCTCCTTGAAATCGGCGTTGTTGTCGCGGAAACCGGTGATGTCGCCGAGGTTGAAGTTGCCCGGGTTCAGCTGGTCGTACTGCTTCTGCAGGGTCGAGAGCTGCTCCTGGAGCTTGTCGTACTGCTCCTTGAGCTTCATGGTCGACTCCATGAGCTGGCCGTAGTTCATGCCCTGGGTGATTTCGGACGCCCACTGGGCGCGCGCCGGGGCCGGCATCAGCATCGCGCCGGCGGACACCACCAGCGCGATGGCCAGGGTCAGGGAAGAAAACGTCGAAGAGGTGGTCTGCTTCATGATCGGAATCCTTGAATATTGGAAGACGGTAGTCCGGTATCGTCCGGCGCTCAGAGGTCTCTGCTCTCGGCGGCTTTCAAGCCGACCTTCAACGCTGTGCCTTGAATCACCTTGTTGGCGATGGGAGGCAGACCGAACGGGCCTTTCTGCTCCGCTCCCTCTCCGGTCAGCGCCTTGCGGGCGCTCCTGGCCATTTCCGCGTCCAGCGCGGCGATCATCGAGGTGTACAGCTCCATCGTCGTCAGATAGTTCTGACCATCGTTGACCGTCGCCGCCTTGAGCTGCTTGGTGGCGTTGGTGTTGCCGACCAGCTTGCCCGCGTCCATGGCGCCGCTGATGCCGCCGCGATTGCCGCGGATCTGCGCGAGCTTGTCGTCGCGCGCATCGGAGTCCTTGAACATCTTCACCATCAGGTTGAAGCGGCGGTTCACCAGTTCCTGCTTGGCCTTGCAGATCTGGTACTGCTCGTCTCCGACCCGGCTACGGCCTTTCTTGCCGCAGACCGCGTCCACGCCTTCGTCGACCGGACGCTCCTTGAGGTCCTCGATCTGCGCGCGGTTGCCGGTCAGCTCGCCGAGGTTGAAGCCGCCCGGGCTCAGCTGCTGGATGCGCTCTTTCTGCTTGTTGATCTGGTCCTTCCACGAAATGATCTTCTGGGCGTTCTGGTAGACGCCGTTGACCCACTCGGCCTTGTTGAAGCCCTGGGTGATCTCGGTCATGCAGATGCCGTAGAAGGTCTGGGTGTACGTGTAGTCGTACATGCAGAAGAAGGCCTGCGCGGGCCGCGGCGCGAACATCGTGCCGACACCCAGCAGCAGCGCGCACAGCAGCGGCCAAGCGGATGATTTGTGGTGCATCGTTCGACTCTCCTTGAGTGGCCCCCGCCGGCTCCCTAGCCGGCGGCGGTTACTGCGATACAGCCAGTCCTTTCGGTTGTAACGGGGCCGTGGCCCGGCAAGGGTCAGCCCCGCGCCGTACGCTTCTCGGCCTCGACCGTCTTGCCCTTGCCCGAGCCCTTGCGGTTGGCGTAGAAGTCGGCCAGCCACTGGTCCGGAGTCAGGTCGTCCGCTTTGACGCCGTTCTTCTCGGCGGCGTTGTGCAGGACGCGGTGCATGATTTCGATGTTGTCGGTCGACGCCGAGATGACCGCCAGGGCGTCGTCCATGCCGCGCAGGTTGAGCTGGCAGACGGTCGCCGCGTGGCCCTGCTTGACCAGGAAGCAGCGCGAACGCTCGTCCAGGCTCTTGACCACTTCGTATTCCGCATCGGTCAGCTTGAGGCCTTCGATGTAGTCCTCGCGGCTGGCGTTCGGGTTCGGCAGCAGGATCAGGGTCGCGGTCTGTTCGATCAGCGAGGCGGAAATGTCGCTGGCCAGCGCATCTTCCGGGCTCTGCGTGGCGAAAATGCCCAGGCCGTTCTGCTTACGGATGGTCTTCTGCTTGTTCTTGGCGAATTCCTTCAGCGCCCCGCCGCCGTCCAGGATCTTCCAGAACTCGTCCATGACGTAGATTAGCGGGCGGCCGTCGATCAATTGCTCCAGACGGTGCAGCAAATAGTTGACGACCGGGACGCGGACTTCGACGTTATCGATGACATCGGTGTAGTCGAACCCGATGATGTTCGCCTTCTCCAGGTTGATCGTGTCCACCGGATTGTCGAACACCCAGCCCAGCGAGTTGCCGGCGGTCCACTTGCGCAGGCGCGCATACAGGCCGTCGTCGCCCATGTTGGGCAGGCTCTTCTGGAAGTTGGTCATGCTGCGCAGGTGCATCGGCGTGTCGAGGATGTTCTCGACCGCGCGGAAGATGTCCTCTTCTTCGCGCGCCGAATACTGCGACTTGTTGGCCAGCACCTTGATCAGGTCGGAGAGGAACTGGATGTTGGTCTCGTTGCTCTCGCACTGGAACGGGTTGAACCCGGTCGGCTGGCCGTTGTCCAGCGCCAGGTAGTTGCCGCCGCAGGCGCGCACGAAGATCTCGGCGCCGCGGTCCTTGTCGAAGAAGAAGATCGTCGGCGTCGGCTTGAGCTTCTGCACCTGGCTGAGCAGGAAGTTGATCAGCGCGGTCTTACCGGTACCGGACTTGCCGATCACCATGGTGTTGGCGATCGCCTTCTCGCCGAGCGAGTTTTCGGCCGGATGGGTGGCGTGGAAGTTGAAGTAGTACGGCTGGCCGTTGGTGGTCTGCAGCGTGGTGACGCTGTCGCCCCACGGATTGTTGTGCTGCTTGCCGGTCGCGAAGTTGTGCAGCGGCGACAGGCCGAGGAAGTTCAGCGAGCTGACGCTGGCGAGCCGGGTGCGGTACTTCCAGTTGCCCGGGAACTGGGAATAGAAGGACGCGGCGATCGCCATGTCTTCCTTGGCCGAAACGAAACCGCCGTTGGACAGTTCCGCGCGCGCGGTGGCGACCTGCGCGGCCAGCTTTTCCTGGCTGTCGGCGTAGATGGTGAAGGTGAAGTGGTACTCGCCGAGCACGAAGTTGCCCGAGGCGAGCTGGTCCATCGCGTAGTCCAGCTCGACGATCTGGCTGACCGCCTTGTCGCCGGAGGACACCATCATGCCCTTGGTGCGGTCGAGCACCTTGAGCGCGTCGTGGCGGCCCATCGGGCTGAAGGAATGGGTGACGACGTACTCGAAGTCGAGGTACTTCAGGCCGTTGAGGATGCCGGGGTACGTGCCTTCGGCGTATTCCTTGATGTTCAAGATGGCGCCGAAGTGGTTCGCGCCGGTCGGCGTCGTCACCACGAAGTCGCCGGTCTTGGCCGAGAAGGTCAGGCGGCTCACCGGCAGGTAGTTGTACACCGGCGCGTTGAGCACAGGCACCGGCTCTTCCAGACGGTTGAGCAGGTAGCCGAAGAATTCGAGGGTTTCGGAGAAGACGATGCCGTTCTTGGCCTCGTACATGCCCAGACGGTAAGGCGCGTAGTCCTTGATCACCGCCTCGACGTTGCCGGCCAGTTCCAGCAGCTTGGCGACCGCCTGGTCCTGCTGTTCCTGCAGCACCTGGGCGCTGGCGGATTTCTCGACGAAACGTTTGCTGCCGGCCACCGGCCGGTACAGCATGGTCAGGTACAGCTCGTTCTGCATCAGCTTCTGCGACGAGAGCGAGGCGTAGTACCCGTCCGACAGGCCCTGGTTGAAGACCTGATCGAACTTGTTTTCGGTGTTGATGCGGCGGCGGCGGCGCACGTCGTGCACCCAGAACGCCACGTTGGTGAAGTCCGGCGCGCGCAGGGTCTGCAGCAGCCGGTTGAAGGTGTTGTGGCGGTGCTCGAGCTCCCATTCTTCGCGGCCCACGAACGGCAGGCCGCCCAGGCGCCACACCAGCATGAAATCGCCGCCGGTGGTCTTGATCACGGTGGGCGCCACATGCGTGGACAGCGGAATGAATTCGCTGATGGGAGTATCGGGCGTGAACATGAAGGGTTTGGCGCTTCCGTGAAGTGGGAACGATCGGCGACCGCGCCCGGAACGGGCCCTTGGCAACCGGGGCCTTTACCGGGTGCAGCCGCCGTGCGCGGAACGCACGGCGGCTGCGGTCAGTTTCAGCGTTTCTTGTCGCTCGGACTGCGATAGTAGTTGGGCGTGAACACCCACATACCCTGGTGCTGCTTCAGATTCTTCATCCGCAAGCGGACCTGCATGCGCAGGCCCATCAAGCGGAAGATCATCTCGTCGCGACGCGCCATCTGGCGCATCACGTAGATCACGATCGGCAGCGTCACGATGCAGAAAATATCGACATAGAACGCCAGGAGCAGGCAAGCGCCCGCTCCGAACGTGAAGGGTACGTACGGAACGCCCAGGAACATCGCCGGGCGGGTACAACCCCGGAACAGCACGTTCTTATGCATAGTTCTGCAGGATAGCGGTCACCATCGCGCTGGTGTCCGAACCGACGGTCTTCGGCACGATCATCTTGGCCAGCTGGGCGGCGCCGCCGATGAAGAACGCGCCGAGCAGGATCGGCAGCACGTCGGACAGGCGCTTGTGGGCGAAGGCGATGCCGTAGCCGGCGAAGATCACCGCGATGGTGACGACGGCGATCGAGATGATGTTCAGCAGCGCGTTCAAGTTGTTCATGAACTCGGACACGCTCTTCTTGGCGCCGGCCGCATCGGTCTGGGCGAAGCTGATTTCCGGCAGCATCAGCAGAACGACGAAGGCGGTGGCCATCAGAAACGCGGACACGAAATTCTTGAGGTAGATGTTGGAATTCATGAGATATCCCTTCTGTTCGTTGTGGGCGAAATCGAGCTTGGAACGTAGGTGACGCGGTCGGTGGAGAAAACAGTTCGAGTTGTATGCAGCTGGTTGCCTAAGTGAAGCGAATCGGTTGCTGAGGATCCGGCGAAAGCTCCTGCGAAATCCGAGGCCGATACCGGCCGGTGTACTAGAAAACGAAAGCCTGGTCGCCTTGCGAAGGCGGCTTGGCCGGCGCCCGGCCGGCCGCGGCCGGCGGCGCGTGCATCAGCGAAACGCTGACCGGCTGTTGCGGCAGGGCCGCGGCCACGCCCGGCGCAGCCTGAAGCTGTGCGGGCGAGACCTGGGAAACGGGCATGGGTTGGGCCGCCGGCATGCCGCCGGCCCATTGCGCGGGAGCGGCCATCGCGGCGGCGGACAGCGCGGCCTGGGTCGCTGCCGTGTCGGGCTCGCGCACGCGCGCGGCGACCACGGATTCGGCGCGGCCGCCGGCGCTGCGCCGGCCCGGCGCGTACTCGGCCGGAGCGGCGCCGCCGGCCTTGGGGTTGTCGACCACGGCGATCGCGCCCATCTCGGCTGCGCCGGCCTGGCCGTTGCGCATCGAGGCGTAGATCTTTTGCACGTAGCCGTGGCGGAAGCCGGTGACGAAGTTGCCGGAGTAGTAGCAACTGAAGGACTTGCCCCAGTCCTGCGAGCGCTGGTAGCACTCGGCCAGGATGCGCGAACCGGCCTGCAGGTTCGGGCAGACGTCGAAGGCTTTCTCGTAGGAGTCCAGGCCGTACTTGCCGAGGTTGTAGCGATTGACCTGGGCGACGCCGATGGAAAAGTTGTAGCCGCGGCGCTCGAGCATGCGCACGGTCGCGACCGCCTCGGACAGGGTCTTGGGCTGGCGCACCAGGCGACCGCCGACCACGCCGATGGCGTAAGGGTTGAATGACGATTCCACGCGCACGACGTGATGCATCACTTCGTGCGGAACCGCCAAGCCCGTGCAATTTGTAAGTTCAATCCCGGGCAACATTCCCTAGCTCCCCCCGTCCGCCAACCTTGGCGTTACTCCCCGTCCATTATATAGATGGATAGCGCCGGGGCTGCGAACCCAAGTCGCCGACGTTATCATTCACTTTGCAGCCAGCTTTGTCAACGACACCCGACCGAACGTACGTCTCAGTTCGCGGCCAGCTGGCGTTCCGGGCTGAAGTCGATGCCGGTAATGAAGCGCTGCCCCGCGTGTGCCTTGATGTGGACGACGATGTCGATCGTCAGCATCAGCAACCGCTTGATCACCGCGAACTCCAGGCCGGACCCCTCGGCCGACGCCTTCACCATCAGCGACAGCTGGTCCCAGGTCTGCGCCGTGCTGCCAGCATGGCAGCTGGTGATGGAGCCTGGATGACCGGATGCGCAGTTACGGATGAAGTAGAACGATTCGTCGCCGCGCAACTCGGCCAGGATGATGCGGTCCGGCTTCATGCGCAGGCAGGCTTCCATACAACTCTTCGCCGTGATGTTGCTCGTGCTTTGTCCACCTTTCGAGTAGAGCAAGTGCACGACATTGGGCTGAGTGATGAACAGCTCGCGGGCGTCCTCGATGGTGACCAGGCGCTCGTAGTCGGGAATGTGGCCGACCAGCGATTTCATGAAGGTGGTCTTGCCGCTGCCGGTGGCGCCGGCGACGACGATGTTCTTCTTGTACTGCACCGCTTTCTTGAAGAACTCGGCGTAGTTGCGCTGGGCGCGGATCTCCAGCAGTTCCTTGTCGTGGTCGGTGATGGACGCCGCCGACTCCAGGATCTGCTCGAAGAAACCGTCTTCCTGATACTGCTGCAGGGTCTTGCTGTGCTTGGACGGCAGACGGATGGTGATCGACACCTTGCCCGCGTCGCAGGCCGGCGGAATCACGAACTGCGCGCGCTGGCCGGTCGGGAAGGTCAACGAGACCACCGGGTCGGCATCGGTGATGCGCTGGCCGGTGTTGCTCTCGTTGACCACCGCGGTGCAGAACTGCCGAGCCCGTTCGAACGTCAGGCTCGGCACTTCCAGGCGCTGCCAACCGGCCCGGGTTTCCAGATACAGCTCGCCGGGGCGGTTGATGCAGATTTCCGTAACGTCCGGGGAGCTCATGTACTCCAGGATGCCGAGCACCTGGTACTGGTAGTCCAGGAAGTCGTTGGAAACCTGCGCGATCGGTGAATTATCCGAATCCATTGCCTGTGATTGCTCTGTTGCCTGTCAACGCAGGACCGGCGAGAAGTCCACGTCCTTGGCGACGTAGATGTTCACGATGGAACCCTGGTTGACGGTGATGGTGGCCTGGCGGTTCACGCTCTTGTCCAGAGCCTGGTTGGCCAAACGTTCCATCGCCTTGGCGGTGTTGCTCTCGTAGGGCTGGCTGATCACCGTGCCGCCGTTGGTGACGGTGGTGCTCTCCGGACCGTTCTCCGCGGCCGCGTACTTGAACGCGTCGCTGATCAGGCTGATCAGCAGCGCCGAGGCGATGCGGCTGCCCCAGTGCGCGTCGTACTGGCCGGGGATGCCGGCGCCGCCGAGGTTGTCCACGCCCGGGCTGGCCATGTTGACGTCCAGGCCGGTCGGGGTGGTGATGCGGTCCCAGAGCACCGCGACGCGCTTGCTGTCGGTGTTGGTGTTCTGGTAACGGCCGGACACCTTGGAGCCCTTCGGCAGCAGCAGGCGACGGCCGTTGACCGAATAGATCGGCTCGGTCACCACGCACGAGGTGAAGCCCGGCACGTCGGTGATGATGCGGGTCTCCATCACGCAGCGGATGTAGGTGCCGCGCAACAACAGGGTGTCGGGGTTGTACAGCGGCTGCGCCGAGGTGATGGTCTCGCGCTCGGCCTGCGCCGCGCCCTGCCCTTGCGGACCGCCCGGACGCGCCTGCGCGGCGACCATGGCCAGGTACTGCTGGGTCGGCGACATCTCGCCGCCGCTGCCCTGACCGCCGGAACCGCCGCCCTCGACCATCATGCGGCGCTCGGCCAGGCTCGGGCCGCGATCGCGCGGTTCTTCCGGCTGTTCGCGATCCTGCGCTTGCTGCTGTTGCGGCGGCGGCGCCATCGGAATCGGATCGACCGGGATCGGATCCGGCGGCAGCGGCGGCAGTTGCTGCTGCTGGGTGGCGAGCGGCGCGGCCGGCACGTCGATGACTTCCTCATCGACCTTTTTGGGCTTGTCTTCCGGCGCGGTGGCGCTCTTGAGCAGGAAGAAGGCGACCGCCAGCAGCAGCAGCACGATGCCGGCGAGGAACAGCAGCGCCTTGCGGTTCAGGCGCTGGACGTCGGCGTTCTTGAGCTGCGGCGCGTTGGCGTCGAGGTCCGGCGCGGCGGCGGCGCCGCCCTGCTGGCCGTAGTAAGGATTGGCGCCGGCGTAGCCGTAGCTGCTGCCGCCATCCTGCGGAGTGCCGTTGTCGGGCTGGCCCGGCTGATTCGGAGGCATGTTCTGGCTCATTTCTGCTTCTTCCTGCGCAGACCGACGACGTTGTTGCCGTGACGGATGATCAAGTAGGGATACGTGCCGTGCACGATGATGGTGTTGCCCTCGACCGTCGTGTTGACCACGAAGTCTTCGCCGCCCTCGCGCTCGCGACCGAACACCGCCGGGAAGTTGCCGGTCGGCAGGTCCTTCAGCGCGTTGATCTTGATGTAGGTGAACTGGCCATCGTCGTAGACATTGGTCGGCACCAGCCAGGACTGCTTCTTGCGGCTCGAGAACTGGTAGTCGAAGTTGTACAGCCGGTTCTTGTCGAGCGTGGTGTTGAGCTCGGTCGTGGTCTCGGCGGTGCTTTCCTTGGCCGCGGAGAATTCGGTGCCGTTCGGGTACACGAACTTGATCTTGTACTGCACGCCGGCCTGCTTGGCCTGCTCCAGCACGCGCCAGTCGGTCGCCACCACCTTCAGTTCCAGGATATACGAGTGCGTCGTCGTCCGGATCATCATGTTGGTGTCGACGTCGACGTTCTTCGGCTTCAGATAGAAGATGTTGTCGCGCCGACTGAGGTCCCAGCCGCTGCTGAAGCCGGTGCTGTAGTCGAGGATGTTCTCGCTCGGGCTCAGCTCGATCTGGGTGGTGATGCCCAGACCGGTACGCACCTGATAGATGCGGTTGGCTTCGTATTCGTATTCCTGCACCACCTGCGCCGAAGCAGGCAGGGCCAGACCGGAGACCGCCAGCAGCAGGGCGGCCAGGCTTTGTTTAAGCAAGCAATTCATCGGGTGCTGACTCCATTCGCAGTACCGGTCGGTGCAGGTGCAGGTGCCGCCGGCGCGCCGGCCGGATAGGCGGGATTCGGGGCCGGCGCGACGCCGGGCTGCTGCGGCACGGTGCCGGGCGGATACGCCGCCGGCGCGACGCCGGGCTGTTGCGGCACGCCCGGCTGCTGCTGCGGCACGGTGCCGGGCGGGTACGCGCCCGCAGGGGCCGCGGCCGGCATCGGCTGGCCGGTGGCCGGGTTGATCGCCGGCTGCGCGGCCGGCGCGGCGGCGGGCGCGGTGCCGACCGGATATTCCTGCGGCGGCGGCGGCGCCGGCGCGAAGTCGTTGTCGACGCGGTAGGCGGTGACCTGGAAGCCCAGCGGATTGAGGACGCGGTTGGCGTCGTCCATCTTCAGGTTGGACTTGTAGGTGAACTCGATCGCCGCGATCTTGCTGTCCAGCGGCTCCTGGTTGCCGCTGTCCTTGTTCAGGATGCTGCGCTGGAAGCGCACGGTCGCGCTCTTGACCTCGGCGTCGACGTTCTGCAACTGGATGCTGAGGATGCGCACGCGGATCGTGCGGGTCTTGCCGAACAGGGTGATCGGGTTCTGCGGGTTGGTATTCGAATACAGGTTCGAATAGGTCTTGGTCACGTACGGCGTGGCCATCGCGAACACCGTCGCCCAGTCGCGGTCGCCGATCTGCGAGAAGTCGTAGGACTCGCGCGCCGCCACGAAGTGCGAGACGTTGCTCTTGTTGATCGCTTCGTTGGCGGTGATGCTGTTCTTGCTGAAGTCGTCGCGCAGGCGCGCGACCGTGGCCTGGCCGGTGTAGGCGTCGGCCATCACCAGGTACGGCACCTTCTCCTTGAGCGGGAGGAAGTAGAAGTAACCGCCGGCGAGGATCAGCGACATGATCACCGCCGTGAAGGCGACGATCCATGCACGTTTCTCGCTGCGTCGCGCCAGATCCGCGACGGTGACTTCGTAATTGACCGCCTTGGCGACCGCGTTCTCCACCTGCGGAGTAACGTTCTTGTTCTTTCCGAACATCTGTGCTGCATCCCCTGGGTTTGCATTGCGCGGAAAGCCGGGCGCGCGCCCGGCCTGCCGCCGTTGCCGCGATCGTCGGTTACGGCGCCGGCGCGGCGGTAGCCGCAGAACCCGCCGACCGCACCACGATCTGCTCGCCTTCGCGGCTGATCGACACGCCCTGTCCCGCATAGGCGCTGTTGAGCTGCGAAACCGCGTCCGGCAGGCTGGTGGTGTTGATCTTGGACACGCCCTGGAACAGGGTGAAGTCGGAATAGTGCTGGTAGTCCAGCTTCAGATTCGCGTCTTTCGCCCAGCGGGTGAGCATGTTCTTGAGCGTGCCGTCCATCGGCGACGGGTAATACACGTAGGACTTGTGCAGCGGAATCTCGTCGGGAACCTCGGCGTAGCGGTTCACCGGCTTCCAGCGTCCGCCGAAATCCGGCGCCGGACGAGTGGCGCAACCCGCGAGGCCGACCGCCAGAGCGATCGCGATCCACAGACGCGGGCCGGTTGCAATTGAATTTCTCACGCTATCCCCTGCCATAGGTTGATCTTGTACGCGCAGTCGTCCGGTCGGACGCCGCGGCGCGGGCCATTGGGCCATGCGCGCGTGGCGACCGCGTTGCGGTTATCGGAATTGCGGCGGCCAAACCCGGGCCGACCAAACTGAGACATAGGACACGCCCTGCGATCGAGGGCGCGAAAGTCCTGCCCCCTTGACCCAAGGCAGCGACTGCATGACCACGCCGGACGCGCGGCTCACGTAGATCGTTCTGTCCATGAACTCCCCATAGAAAACTACGGCCCTCTCCCGACCGCCTTAACGGCGTTCGTCCTCAGAGAGTAGACCGAAGCTGAAGCTTACGACAAGACCGGGTGAGATATCCATCTCAAGAATGCAATTAAAGTGAGACCAATCGCTTGATTGCGGCATCCAAAGTCGCTTGGTTCTTGGCGAAACACAACCGCGCCAGGCGCTGGCCGGCCGGCGGCGACTCGTAGAACGGCGACAGCGGGATCGCCGCGACGCCCTTGTCCACGGTCAGCCAGCGACAGAACGCGGCATCGTCGAGGTCGCTGACATCGGAGTAGTCGACCAGCTGGAAGTAGCCGCCCGGCACCGGCAGCGGCTTGAGCCGGGTGGTCAATAGTTGCTCGCGGAAACCATCTCGCTTGTCCTGGTAGAACGCGCCGAGCTGGAGGTAGTGCTCCGGCTCGGCCTGGATCATCTCGGCGAACGCCCACTGGGCCGGGGCGAAGCTGCAGAAGCTGTTGTACTGGTGGACCTTGCGCAGCTCGGCCGACAGCGCCGGCGGCGCGATGCAGTAGCCGATCTTCCAGCCGGTGCAGTGGTAGGTCTTGCCGAAGCTCGACACCACGAACGCGCGTTCGCGCAGTTGCGGATGGCGCAGCACCGATTCGTGGCGGCGGCCGTCGAACACGATGTGTTCGTAGACCTCGTCCGACAGCAGCCAGACCCCGGTGGATTCGACGATTTCGCTGAGCCGGGCGATGTCGTCGGCGTCGAACATGGCGCCGGACGGGTTGTGCGGCGAGTTGACCATCAGCAGGCGGGTGTTCGGGCCGATCGCGGCGCGCACCCGGTCCCAGTCGACGGCGAAGGTGGCCGGATCCAGCGGAACGTGCACGGCGCGGCCGCCGGCCAGGTCGATCGCCGGCTCGTAGCTGTCGTAGCACGGGTCGAGCACCACCACTTCCTCGCCGGGCCGGACCACCGCCTGGACCGCGTCGAAGATCGCTTCGCTGGCGCCGGACACCACGGTGATTTCGGCGTCCGGGTCGGGGCGGTAGCCGTAGCAGGCCTGGGTCTTGTCGGCGATGGCCTGGCGCAACGCCGGCACGCCGGTCATCGGCGCGTACTGGTTCTTGCCGTCGGCCATCGCCCGCGCCAGCGCGTCGACCAGGCGCTGGGGCACGTCGAAATCGGGAAAGCCCTGGCCGAGATTGACCGCCTGGTGCTCGAGCGCGAGCTGCGACATCACGGTGAAGATGGTGGTGCCGACTTTCGGCAGCTTGGTGGCGAGCGTCATGGGCGCAACGTGCATGGCGGTGGAGAGCGAGCAGTGTACGGAAACCGTGTTGCCGTCGGTGAGACAGGGTGAGGCGGCGGCGATGACGCATCGGCATATCCGTATCGCCATCGCGGTATCGCCATCGAGACCCGGGCGGCCGCGCCGGGACGCCGCGCCCCGCCTGTCGGGCGGATTTGCGCGCGGCGGTGGCGGCCGCGACACTGGCCGCATGCGCGAACTGCAAGTGGTCAATGCCGCCGAACTCGCCCTCGCCTACGCCGCCGCCGAGTACGCGGTGGCGCTCGACGGCGACGCCCTGCCGCTGCGCGTGGGCCGCCCGGCGCTCGACCTGGAAGCGTACTGGCCGGCCGGGCGCTACCTGTTCGTCAGCGCCTGGAACCCGGCCTCGCAGCCGCATTCCGACAGCGCCAACCAGGCCGCCGACGAGCGCCTGGTCGCGCGCCTGGACGCGGTCGGGGTGCAGCGCCACGCCGCCTGGGCCCAGGACCAGGCCGGCCAATGGCGCGAACCGGGCTGGCTGCTGGCGGACCTCGACGACGCCATCGCCAACGCCCTGGCGCGCGAGTTCGGCCAGGCCGGGGTGCTGGCGTGGCAGCGCGGCGAACCGGTGCGGCTGCGGATGCTGATCGCGCGTCCGGCCGAGGCCGCGGCCAGCGAGCACACCGAGTGGATCGCCGACTGAGGCCAGGCGCCCTGCCCCGCGTTCGTTGCCGGCCTGCCGCAGCGCTCACTGAACAGGGCGACTCGCATAAACTGAGCGATCCGCGGCCGCCCGGCCGCACGCCCGACCGGTGACCGCCCTGCACTCCGCCGCCCCACCTTTGCTGCACGCCCGCGGCCTGCGCTTCGCGCGCAACGACGAGCCCGTGTTCGGGCCGCTGGACTTCGCGGTCGAAGCCGGCGAGGCGCTGCTGGTGCAAGGCGACAACGGCGCCGGCAAGACCACCTTATTAAGAGTGCTGGCGGGACTGCTGCGCGCCGACGACGGCGAGGTCGCGCTCGACGGCGAGCCGGCCGACCCGGCCCGGCGCGCGCGCGCGATCGCCTACCTGAGCCACCTGCCCGGCCTGAAGGCCGACCTCAGCGCGGTCGAGAACCTGGACTTCCTGTGCGGCCTGCACGGCCGCCGCCCGAGCCAGAACCCGGCGCGCGCGCTGGCCACGGTCGGCCTGGCCGGCTACGAGGACGCGCTGGCGCGCCAGTTGTCGGCGGGGCAGAAGAAGCGCCTGTCGCTGGCGCGGCTGTGGATGTCGCCGGCGCCGCTGTGGCTGCTCGACGAACCTTACGCCAACCTCGACCTGGAAGGCATCGAGCTGGTCAACCGCATGGTCCAGGCGCACCTGCGCGAGGGCGGCGCCGCGCTGGTGACCACCCACGGCGCCTACGCCGCGCCGCCGGTGCGAACCCGCCTGCTGGTGCTGGAGAAAGCCGCATGAGCGCGCCGGCGCACACCGGGCCGACGCCCGCGACCGCGACCGCCGTCACGGCGGCCGTCGCCCCCGGCCTGATCGGCGCCGCCCGCGCGCTGATCGCACGCGACCTGCGCCTGCTCTGGCGGCGCCGCGGCGATGCCCTGCAGCCGGCGCTGTTTGCGTTACTGATGGTGGCGCTGTTCGCGCTGGCGCTCGGCGGCGATCACGCCGCGCTGGCCAAGGTCGCCGCCGGGGTGCTGTGGCTGGCCTGCCTGCTGGCCGGGCTGCTGGCGCTGGACAGCCTGTTCCGCGGCGACGCGGAGGACGGTTCGCTCGAACAATGGATGCTGGCGCCGGTGCCGCTGGGTTGGCTGGTCGCGGTGCGCACCTTCACCCACTGGGCGACCACCTCGCTGCCGCTGTTGATCGCCGCGCCGGTGCTGGGCGAATTGCTGTACCTGCCGCGCGAGCAATTGCCGGTGCTGTTGCTGTCGCTGGCGCTCGGAACGCCGGTGCTGAGCCTGCTCGGCGCGGTGGTCGCGGCGCTGACGGTCGGGATGCGGCGCTCTGGTATCCTCGTGGCGCTGTTGGCCCTGCCGCTGTACGTACCGGTGCTGGTGTTCGGCGCCGGCAGCGTGGCCAGGGCGGCCCAAGGATTGGACCCGGTCGGCGGCTTGTTGCTGTTGGCCGCGATTTTGGCGGTAACGCTGCTGCTGGCGCCGTTGGCGGCTGCTGCGGCAATCCGCATCGCGTTGAACTGACGGCGCTGCGGCACAGTCCCGACCGTGCACCACGCAACGCCACGTCCTTAGCCCGCGCGCCGCAGGGTGCGCACAACCGTCCAGGCCGCCGCGTGCGCCCAGACATCAGACCGCGAACGAACCGCTGAATGAATCCGCTCGTCCTGTGGTTCCACAAACTCGGCTCGCCGCCCCTGTTCGACCGCTTCGCCGCGCGCTGGGCGCGCTGGGGCTACGGACTGGGCCTGCTGGTCATGGCCTGGGGCATCTACGGCGCCTTGTTCGTGGTGCCGCCGCACAGCGAGCAGCTCGACGGCTTCCGCATCTTCTACATCCATGTGCCCAGCGCCTGGATGAGCCTGGCGGTGTTCGCGCTGATGGCGATCTATTCGGCCATCGCCCTGGTCTGGCGGATCAAGCTGTGCGAGATCCTGGCGATGGCCTGCGCGCCGATCGGCGCCGGCTTCACCCTGATCACCCTGGCCACCGGTTCGATCTGGGGCAAGCCGATGTGGGGCACCTGGTGGGAATGGGACCCGCGCCTGACCACCGAGCTGATCCTGCTGTTCCTGTACCTGGGCGTGATCGGCCTGTACCACGCCATCGACGACCGCCGCAACGCGGCGCGCGCGGCCGGCTTGCTGGCCATCGTCGGGGTCGCGCTGCTGCCGGTGATCCGTTACTCGGTGGTGTGGTGGAACTCGCTGCACCAGGGCTCGACCATCAACATGTTCGGCCAATCGCACATGGACGCGAGCATGCTGCCGCCGCTGATCTGGATGCTGATCGGGACCAAGCTGTGGTTCGTCGGCGCTTTGCTGTCGCGCGCGCGCGCCGACAACCTGCGCCGCGAATCGGGCAAGGCCTGGGTCGCCGAACTGGCCGCGGGCAAGCGCGCATGACCCACCTTCCCTACATCGTCGGCGCCTACGCCGTGTTCGCGGTCGTGCTGGGCTGGGATTATCTCGCCACCGCGCTGCGGATCCGCCGCGAACTGCGCCTCGCCCGCCAGCGCGCCGAACGCGCGCAAGCCCGCCCCGCGTCGCGCGACGACGCCTCCACCGAGTTGAGCCGATGAATCCGACCCGCCGCCGCCGTCTGCTGTGGGTGCTGGGCCTGGTCGCCGCCGCCGGCCTCGCCACCGCCCTGGTCGCCACCGCCCTGCAACGCAACATCGCCTACCTCTACACGCCCAGCGAAGTGCTGCGCGGCGAAGCCGGCGGGCAGGCGCGCTTCCGTCTCGGCGGCATGGTCGCCGGCGGTTCGTTCCAGCGCGCGCCGGGCTCGCTCGACGCGCATTTCCAGGTCACCGACGGCGACGCGCTGATGCCGGTCAAGTACACCGGCATCCTGCCCGACCTGTTCCGCGAGAAGCAGGCCGTGGTCGCCACCGGCCGCATGCAGGGCGACACCTTCGTGGCCGAGGAGATCCTGGCCAAGCACGACGAGACCTACGTGCCCAAGGAAGTCGCCGACAAGATGGGCCAGGCGCACAAGAAGCACGATGTGGCGGCGCCCGGCGGCAAAGAGGCCGCGCGTTGATCGCGGACGCAGCGGCGTCGCCGCGCGACCGCGGCGACCGCGCCGACGGTCGCTCGAACCTCGCGGCCCGCGTTTTCTTCATTTTCGACAAGGCGCCGCCGCATGCTGCCTGAACTCGGCCAGATCGCCCTCATCCTCGCCCTGCTGATCTCGATCCTGCAGGCGGCCCTGCCGCTGGCCGGCGCGCAACGCGGCATCGATTCGTGGATGGCGATGGCGCGGCCGGCGGCGTATTCGCAACTGGTGCTGGTCGCGTTCGCGTTCGCGATCCTGACCCAGGCCTTCGTGACCCAGGACTTCTCGCTGCGCTACGTCGCCGAGAACAGCAATTCGCTGCTGCCGGTGGCGTACCGCTATTCGGCGGTGTGGGGCGCGCACGAAGGCTCTTTGCTGCTGTGGGCGCTGGTGCTGGCGCTGTGGACCGGCGCGGTCGCGCGCTTCTCGCAGGCGCTGCCGGCGCCGGTGATCGCGCGCGTGCTCGGCGTGATGGGCGTGGTCAGCGTCGGCTTCCTGGCGTTTTTGATCTTCACCAGCAATCCGTTCGCGCGGCTGCTGCCGGCGGTGGCCGAAGGCCGCGACCTCAATCCGCTGCTGCAGGATCCGGGCCTGATCATCCACCCGCCGATGCTGTACGCCGGCTACGTCGGCTTCAGCGTGCCGTTCGCGTTCGCGATCGCCGCTTTGCTCGACGGCAGGATCGACGCGCGCTGGCTGCGCTGGACCCGGCCGTGGACCAACGTCGCCTGGGCCTTCCTGACCCTCGGCATCGCGCTGGGCTCGTGGTGGGCGTATTACGAACTCGGCTGGGGCGGCTGGTGGTTCTGGGATCCGGTCGAGAACGCCAGCTTCATGCCGTGGCTGGCCGGCGCGGCTTTGCTGCATTCGCAGGCGGTCACCGAAAAGCGCGGCAGCTTCCGCGGCTGGACCTTGCTGCTCGCCATCGCCGCGTTCTCGCTGTCGCTGCTGGGCACCTTCCTGGTGCGCTCCGGCGTGCTGACCAGCGTGCACGCGTTCGCCGCCGATCCCTCGCGCGGGCTGTTCGTGCTGATCTTCCTCGGCATCGTCATCGGCGGCTCTTTGCTGCTGTACGCGCTGCGCGCGCCGTCGGCGCAGGACGATCCCGGCAAGCCGTTCGACTTCTCCTCGCGCGAAACCCTGCTGCTGGCCAACAACCTGCTGCTGACCACCGCCTGCGCGATGGTGCTGCTGGGCACGCTGTACCCGTTGCTGGCCGACTCGCTGAACCTCGGCAAGATTTCGGTCGGCCCGCCGTACTTCGCGCTGATGTTCGTGCTGCTGATGGCGCCGCTGGTGCTGCTGCTGCCGTTCGGCCCGCTGTTCCGCTGGCAGCGCGAGCAGGCCTCGCGGCCGGCGGCGATGCTGGTGCCGTGGGCCGGGCTCGCGCTCGGCGGCGCGATCGCGGCGTACTTCCTCGCGCCGCAAGGCCCGTTCAAGGTCGCCGCCGGCGTCGGCGGCGCGCTGTGGGTCGCAGCCGGCACCGCGCGCTTCGTGTGGTCGCGCCTGCGCGGCGACGGCGCGCGTCCCGGCGCCAAGCGTTTCACCGCCGAGATGCTCGGCATGACCCTGGCCCACTTCGGCGTCGCCGTGTTCCTGATCGGCGCGCTGCTGGTCGAGGGCCTCAGCGTGCAGCGCGAAGTCGCGCTGGCGCCCGGCAAGAGCCTGGACCTGGGGCGCTACTCGTTCCGTTTCGACAACGTCAAGCACAGCGTCGGCCCGAACTACGAAGCCGACTACGGCACCGTGACCGTGTTCGACGGCGATCGCCAGCTGACCGTGCTGCATCCGGAAAAGCGCGCCTACGCCAGCGGCGGCCAGGTCATGACCGAAGCGGCGATCTCGCGCGGCGTCACCCGCGACCTGTACGTCGCCCTCGGCGAACCGCTCGGCAACGGCGCCTGGGCGGTGCGCGTGCACATCAAGCCGTTCGTGCGCTGGATCTGGATCGGCGCGCTGCTGATGATGCTCGGCGGTTTCGTCGCCGCGGCCGACCGGCGGTTCCGGGTCAAGGCCGCCCAAGCCGTGGAAAAACCGAAACCCGATCCGTTCGAAGCGATCGTCGCCGATGGCCCGCTGGCGTTCTGGGAAGACCGGCGTCACCGCGGCGACGACGATTCGCTGGCCGACGCGCTCGATGGAGACCGTGCATGAACAAGAGTCGCTGGCTGCCGCTGGCCGTTTTCGCCGCGCTCGCGGTACTGCTGGCGTCCGGCGTGTGGCTCAGCCGCAACCCCGACCGCGAGAAGCTGCCGTCGCCGCTGATCGGCAAGCCCGCGCCGCAGTTCTCTTTGCCGGTGCTGCACGAAGCCGGGCACCTGATCTCGACCCAGGACCTGCGCGGCGCGCCGTACCTGCTCAACGTCTGGGGCAGCTGGTGCCCGGCCTGCCGCGACGAGCATCCGGTGCTGACCCGCTTCGCCGAAACCAAGCGCGTGCGCGTGGTCGGCTTCAACTGGAAGGACGAGCACGCCGACGCGCTGCGCTGGCTGGAGCAGTACGGCAATCCCTATTTCGTCGTGGTCGCCGACTACGAAGGCAAGGCGGCGATCGACTGGGGCATCTACGGCGCGCCGGAAACCTTCCTGGTCGACGCGGGCGGCATCGTGCGCTGGAAGTTCGTCGGCCCGCTGACCGACCAGGTGATCCGCGACGAGTTGATTCCCGAGCTGGAAAAACTCGGGCCCGCGCCGAACGGGACCGCGCGGTGAGCCGGCCGCAATCCCGGGCCGCCGCAGCCGGCGGCCGCCGCTTCGCCGTCGCCCTGCGCAACGCGTTGGCCGCCGCGGCGCTGGTGCTCGGCCTGAACCTGTCGCTGGCGGCGCCGCTGTCCGCGCAGCCGGCCAGCGACCCGCAGCCGCTGCGCTACAACGACAGCGCCGAGGAACGCCGCTTCCACGCCCTGGTCGCCGAGCTGCGCTGCGTGATGTGCCAGAACCAGTCGCTGGCCGATTCCAACGCCCAGATCGCCCACGACCTGCGCCGCGAAGTGCTGGAGCTGATGCGCCAGGGCAAGAGCGATGCGCAGATCAAGGATTTTCTGGTCGAACGCTACGGCGAGTTCGTGCTCTACCGTCCTCGTGTTGAATCCACCACTTGGCTGCTGTGGTTCGGTCCGGCGCTGGTGCTGTTGGCCGGCGGGTTCCTGGTCGCGCGGGTGATCCGCTCGCGCGGCGACGGCTCCACCGACGGCACGGCCACCAACTTGGGACGCAACCGGCGCGACGGCGACGAGGAACAGGAGTGGTGATGGCGGTGACGATGGGTTCGGGTTCCACCGCCATGTTCGCGATGGCGGGCGCGGCGCTGGTGATGTTCGTGCTCGGCTACGCCCTGCATCCGCTGTGGCGCGCGCGCCCGGTTATGGGTGCGGGCCTCGGCGTCGCGTTGGCGCTGGCGACGCTGGCGCTGTACCTCGGCCTGGGCACGCCGCGCGCGCTGCACTCCGAGCAGCGGCGCGCGCCGCAGACGCTGGCCGACGCGGTGACCCAGCTCGAAGCCGAACTCGAACGCGATCCTAACCAGATCGAAGGCTGGCGCCTGCTGGCCAGCGCCTACACTGCCGAGGGCCTGGCGGTGAAGGCGCGCGACGCTTACGCGCGCGCGGTCAAACTCGCGCCGGACAACCCCGACCTGCTCGCCGAGGCCGCCGAGGCGCGCGCCCTGGCCACGCGCGAACGCCGCTTCGACGAAGGCGCGGTGGCGATGCTCGAACACGCGCTGGAGCAGCAACCGATGCACCAGCGCGCGCGCTGGTTCCTCGGCATCGCCCAGCGCCAGGCCAACCGCCCCGCCGACGCCGCCAAGACCTGGGAACCGCTGCTGGCGGTGGTCCAGCCGGGCACCGCGGCGAGCCTGATCGACCAGATCAACGGCGCGCGCAAGGACGCCGGCCTGGAGCCGCTGGCGCTGCCGGCGCCGACCGCCGCGCCGGGCGCCGCCGCCGCGAACGGCCCGGGCCTCAAGGTCCGGGTCGAACTGGCGCCCGCGCTCAAGGCCAAGCTGCCGGCCAGCGCCAGCGTATTCGTGCTGGCGCGCCAGGACGGCGGCCCGCCGATGCCGGTGGCGGTGGAGAAGCACCCGCTGGGGGCTTTCCCGCTCGAAGTCGTGCTTGACGACGGCGACAGCCCGATGCCGACGATGAAACTCTCGCAGCTGCCCAAGGTGCAGGTGCTCGCGCGCGTGTCCGCGTCGGGCAACGCGATGCCGCAGCCGGGCGATCTGGCCTCGGCGCCGCAGAGCGTGGCCAGCGACCGCAAGGACACGGTGGTGGTGATCGACCGCGTGGTCGAGTGACTCGCTGAACGTGTCTTGTTGAAAATGTCCCGTTGAAGATGTCCCGCTGAAGCGGCCGCCACAGGATCGGCCTCGATCTTCGGTTCGTCGCCTTGCTGCGGCGGCCGGCGCGGTCCCGGCCATATCGCGATAACGCATTCGCCGTTCCCGTCGCACCCGCATGCCGCGGCGATGGTTTAGGCTGCACCGCGACCGCCGCGCGCCCGTTCGCGCGGCCACCCGTTCGCCAGAACGCCGGCCCGCGCCGGCCACACGAGCAAGGCATGACCGAATTCATCCCGCCCGGCACCCGCCACATCGCCCTGCCCTCGCCGTTTCCGATGAAACGCGGCGGCGCCCTGACCGGCGCGCGCATCGCCTACGAAACCTGGGGCGAACTCAACGCCGCGCGCGACAACGCGGTGCTGATCGTCACCGGCCTGTCGCCGGACGCGCACGCCGCAGCCAACCCCGGCAACCCGGAACCGGGCTGGTGGGACGCCATGCTCGGGCCGGGCAAGCCGATCGACAGCGAGCACTGGTTCGTGATCTGCGTGAACTCGCTCGGCAGCTGCAAGGGCTCGACCGGCCCGGCCTCGGTCGACGCCGCCAGCGGCGAGCTGTATCGCCTGGACTTCCCCGAACTCTCGGTCGAAGACGGCGCCGACGCCGCCGCGCACGTGGTGCGCGCGCTCGGCATCGAACAGCTGGCCTGCGTGATCGGCAACTCGATGGGCGGCATGACCGCGCTGGCCTTGCTGGCCCGCCATCCGGGCCTGGCCCGCGCCCACATCAACATCTCCGGCGCGGCGCGCGCGCTGCCGTTCTCGATCGCGATCCGCTCGCTGCAACGCGAGGCGATCCGGCTGGACCCGCAATGGAACCAGGGCCGCTACGACGAGACCAATTACCCCGAATCGGGCATGCGCATGGCGCGCAAGCTCGGCGTCATCACCTACCGCTCGGCCTTGGAGTGGGACGGCCGCTTCGGCCGCGTGCGGCTGGATTCCGACCGCCTCGACGAGGAACCCTTCGGCCTGGAATTCGAGGTCGAAAGCTACCTGGAAGGCCACGCCCGCCGCTTCGTGCGCCGCTTCGACCCCAATTGCTATCTGTACCTGAGCCGCTCGATGGACTGGTTCGACCTCGGCGATTACTGCGGCGGCGGCGACGGCCTCGACAATGATGAACAGGTGCGGCGTGGCCTGGCCTCGATCCGGATCGAAAAGGCGCTGGCGATCGGCGTGCACACCGACATCCTGTTCCCGTTGCAGCAGCAGCGCGAAATCGCCGACGGCCTGCGCGCCGGCGGCGCCGACGCGCGCTTCCTGCCGCTGGAATCGCCGCAGGGCCACGACGCCTTCCTGGTCGACATCGGCCGCTTCGGCCCGGCCGTGGCCGGATTTCTCGCGCAGCTGCGGACGGGCGTAGAATCGGCGGCATGAACGCCACCGACGCCCTGCCCGATCTCGACTTCCCCGGCCACGACAAGCTGGTCGCCGCCATCGATGCCGCGGTCGCCGCCGGCGACGAGCACGCGGTCACCGCGGCCTTGCGCAACACCCTGTGCAAGATGATCCGCGACCGCGACGTCAACCTGCCCGACTGCGTGTTCGACCCGATCGACGACCACTACGCCCGCCGCGAGCTCTACCGCAGCCCGGAACTGGGCTACAGCGTGGTCGCGATGACCTGGGGCCCCGGCCAGGGCACGCCGATGCACGACCACAGCGGCCTGTGGTGCGTGGAAGGCGTGTGGGACGGCGAGCTGGAGATCACCCAGTTCGAACTGCTCGAACGCAACGGCGAGAACTTCCGCTTCCGCGCGGCCGGCGGCATGCACGCCGGCCCCGGCAGCGCCGGCAGCCTGATCCCGCCGCACGAGTACCACACCATCCGCAACGCCAGCCAGGATTCGGTCGCGGTGTCGCTGCACATCTACAAGGCGCCGATGGAATGCTGCTCGATGTTCGTGCAGCGCGAAGGCGAATGGTTCCGCCGGGTCGACAAGACCCTGGAAACCGATCAGGCGGCTTGAATGCAGGAGGTAGCGGATAAGAGATAGGAGATAGAAACAGCCTGGACGCTGTCTCGCGGTTTGGTAAGCGCTCACGGCTTTTTTGCTATCTGCTATCTCCTGTTCGCTATCTCCTATCGCCTGTTCCCAATGCTTACCGACCTGCTCCTCGCCGCTACCCACCACCTGCTGGTATTCGCGCTGATCTCGATGCTGGTCGCCGAATCGGTGCTGCTGCGCGGCCCCGTCGATGCGGCGACGCTGCGCCGGCTGGCCGGGCTCGACGCCGGCTACGGCCTCAGCGCGGTCGCGCTGCTGGTCGTCGGCGTGCTGCGCCTGCTGTACGGCGTCAAAGGCATGGACTTCTATAACCACAACCCGTGGTTCCATGCCAAGTTCAGCCTGTTCGTGCTGGTCGCTGTGCTGTCGATCCTGCCGACCGTGCGGTTCCTGCGCTGGCGCCGCGCGCTCAAGCGCGACCCCGACTTCCTGCCCGACCCGCGCCAGATCGGCGCGCTGCGCCTGCTGATCCGGCTGGAGCTGGTCGCGGTCGCCGGCATCTTCGTCTGCGCCGCGGCGATGGCGCGTTACGGCGGGTTCTGAGCGCAGACAGCGCCCGCGCATGACCGCCGCCGCGCTCGACTTCGCCGGCCACATCCTGATCCTGTCCGGCCCGCCCGGCGCCGGCAAGACCACGCTCGCGCGCACCCTCGCTGCGTTGCCGGGCTCGACCAAGGCGCATCTGCACGCCGACGATTTCTTCCAGGCGGTCCAGCACGGCGCGATCTCGCCGTACCGGCCCGAGGCGCACGCGCTGAACGCGACGGTGATGCAAGCGCTCGCGGCCGCGGCGCAGGGCTACGCCGCCGGCGGCCTGTTCGCGGTGGTCGACGGCGTGATCGGCCCGTGGTTCCTGGCGCCGTTCCGCCGTCTCGCAGCGCCGGTGCACTACGTCGTGCTGCAACCGCCGTTGCAGACCGCGATCGAGCGCTGCCGCACGCGCGGCTACGGGCTCGACGACGCGGCCACGATCGCCGCCTTGCACGCGCAATTGTCGGCCCTGGACGGGCTGCAAGCGCATGCGCTGGCGACCGGCAAAGCGACGCCGGCACAGTCGCTGTCGCAGGTGGTCGCCGCGCTCGCCAGCGGCGCGTTCGCGCTCGAACGCTGAGCGCCGCGGATCGCGCGGCGGCGGCATCCGGAACGCGTCCCGCCGCGCATCGGCGCCCGCTCGGGGCGCCGTTCGCCGGATCCCGGCCGGCCGAAAAAGCCGGCGCGGCCTGCGGTTACAGCGTGACCAAGGTCAGCCCGTAGCGTTCGAGAATCGGATTGACCGGCTGAAACCAGGTCATCGCGCCGAACACGCCGCAGTTGTGCTGCGCGCCGGGCGGCGTGTTGGCCGCGGAGGTCACGCCCTGCGCTTGTTCTGAGATGTCGATCCAGCCGCCGCCGGAATCGCCGTAACCGGCGCAGGCGGTGGTCTGGGTGAGCCCGTACACGATCCCGCCGATGCCGCTGCTGTTCGGAGCGATGTTGACGGTGACGTTCTTGGCGTTGACGAAGCCGCACTGATAACCGGTCTTGTAGCCCGAGCGGCACACCACCGAGGTGTGGATCGACTCGTAGCTGCCGCGCACGTAGTAGAAGCCGCCGGCGTAATTGCTCACCAGCGGCAGCAGTTCGTGCTGGTCGCCGACCGCGACCCAGGCGCGGTCGGCGACCGGAAACTCCGACCCGGCGATGTGGCCGATCGGCGCGCCGTCCATCCAGATCGACTCGCCGGCGACGCCGCAGTGGCCGGCGGTGACGAAGCCCTTGGTCGCGCCCTGGCGGACCGCGAAACCGATCGAGCACGAAGGCTGCGCGTTCTTCTGATAACCGATCCCGGTGTAGATCTGCGACATCGCCTGCGGCGCGACGTCCATGCGCTCGAAACGCAGCACGCCGCTGTCGGCGCCGCTGTAGGCGGCGAAATCGACCGCCCGCTCCAGCGCCTGCGGCGACATCCTCACCACCACCGAATTGCTAGCCGGGTCGACGTGCCAGGCGTACACGCCGTCGAGCGGCTTGCTGATCCCGGGCAGGCGCCGACGCGTACTGGCGTCCAGGCGGGCCTGTGCGGCTTCGAGTTCGGCGAGGCTGTAGCGCACCTTGCGCAACGTCGTACCCGCCGGCGCGTCGGTCGCGCGCGGATCGGACGAAGCGACGATCAGACGCACCACGCCGTCGTCGCCGTTCTCGATCCAACTGCCGGCGTAATGCGCGCCCCAGCGGCGCTGCGCCTGGGCGATGCGCTGCGGCGCTTCGCGCTCGATGCGCAGCCACTGGTCGGTCTGCGCCGCGGACAGGCCCAGGTCGCGCTGCGCGGCGCTGCGCAGCGCAGGATTTGCCAGAGACGGCTGCGCGAGAGACGGCGAAGCCACGGCCGCGGATGCGGCCAGACACAGCACGGACGAAATCAAAACGCGGGCGCCAAGACGCGAGCGCGAAAGCACGGCGGGCATGCGAACCTCCTGTTGGATGCGGTATGGAAAACGCCGGGCCGCGCCGAGGCCGGCGCGGCCGCATCCGCCGCGGAGGTCTTTCCGATGAGCCGCGCGCGAATGCGCGATCAGCTAAGCGCGCCGTCGACGCCCGCGCACTTGCGCCGGTCACAGAAAGCGATTGTCCAGCCGATAAACGCAGCGAATGCGCGCTTCGCCTGTGCGGCAGCGCACGTCGCGGCGAATCGATACATCCCGCAGGTTCGATGCGCGGCCGGCTGAAAGCGCTCGTTCGCGCCGACCGCGCGACGATCGGGTCAGAACACTTCCTGCACCTGGGTCACCTTGCCGTCGCGCACGGTGATCAACACGGTCTTGTTGCCGAGGAAGTATTCCATCCGCTCGCCTTCGTTGGCGCCGAACTTGTTTTCCAACGGCACGGTACGGCTCGGCTGGCCGGCGACCTCGAACACCCGGCCGACCGGATCGCCGACGCGGATGATCTTGTTGCCGAAAGCGACGGACTGGGCGAACGCCGCGAACGACAGCGCGGCAAGCAGCACGGTAGCGAGGATCTGGCGCACGGCGACTCCTTTGAGTGGCGCTTGGGGGATGGTTATTGCGCGGATCGTACCGATTCCGTGTCATCGCGCCTACTTACAAATCACACTTTTGCATGCTTCGCGGCGAGCTGGCCGGATTGGAAAAACGCCCGCGAGAAAAAAACGTTTTCACGTTTCCGCGGCTGGATAGCGGGGCTTTTGGGGCCGGGGATTCGAGCCGACACCGCGCGGCCAGACCGACCTGCATGCGAAGGTATAGGGGTCATGCGATAAGCCGGCATTCGAATGTCGACCCCACAACCCGCGTCCACGCAGGATCGCTCAAGCCGCGAGCCTTCAAGCCGGACGACGACCTGAGCAAGTCGGTGTTGCTCTGCCCGACCGACGATTTGTGGGTGTAGCCGGACCAACCGCCCGACTCAAATCGGCGTCTGCTGCCCCACCGCATGCGCCAGATGCGAAATCGCCTGGCTCATGCCTTCGCGGAACAACAGATCCGGCGCGTTGGCCAGGCGGCGCGGATCGCGCACCACGCTCAACGCAGCGGACGAATCGCCGGACGGCACCCGTGCGATCAAGTCCATCGCGAACTCCCGGTAGGCAGCGCACTCGCCCTTCATCCTGGCCAGATCCTCGGCCATGAACTGAAGCTGCTGCTGCATGTACTGCATCCCCTCTTTGAGCTCCTGCAACGCGGCGTGTTCGGTCACGTCGTTCCCCAATGGCAGGTCGATTGACTGAACCAGCTTAACCCAGGGGGCGACTAAGGAACTGGGCGGAACTTCGGCAACGTCAAGCGGGCCAACAACCGGCCAAGCCCTCGGCGAATCGGTATCGCGGGGCATTCGGGCGCACGGGACGCCGCTTCGGGAAATCGATCACGCCGCGGTCCCGCGGCCGGCGTCCTTCGCTGCACCGGCAGCCGGAATCTCGATTCCGACGCGCATGTCGAACGTCGCCAAGGCGGCTTCGCACACCTCCCCCGCACGCTCGGCCGCCCTCAGTTTGTCGTCGAACGACTTACGGAACTTATGGATATGCTCGTCTTTGATCTCGTCGGCGCGCGCACACAGCACCGACGCCATCGCATCAAGGATCTGCACCGACGTACCGAGTCGGGTGAAGCTCACCGCATCGCGATCCAAGAGCAGATGGATCCGGTCTGCGTTGGACTTGATCGTATCCAACCTGAGCGCCTTGACCTCGCGCAGAAACGCCTCGCGATATACCCGGTGTTTCTTGAATCGATCCGCCGGGCCGCCTTCCTTGATGAAGGTGCGGCATCTTTTCAGATAGTAGATGTAATGCTTTATCTCCAATCGGAATGCCACCAGCAGCAGTCGTCCTTCGCGATCGCGCTGCCGCTGCGTTTCCGAGTGAATGCGCGATTCGCGCTCGTTCGCGTCCTTGGCCAAGCGGTTGGTCCGGCTGCTGAGCGCGAACACGCTGAGCGCCACGATGATGTTCACCAGCACCGCGGCCCAATCGGCCAGATCACCGAGCCCCACGCCGGCCTTCTTCAAACCCTCGGCCCACTCGAACAACAGCCCGTACGCCACCGAGGCGACCGCGCCGCCCATCGCGAACGCGCATACGCCCAGCCACCAAGCCTGCTTCGATGTCAAACCGTCCATTCCCGGCCCTCCCTGGTCGGAAAAGTATGCTGGAGCGGTTGTTGCGCGTCATGGTGCGGAGTGCGGCGCTGGGCGCCGCGGGCGATGCCGCCGAAACTACAGGCAATAAAAAACCCCGCGAGAGGGGGTTTTTTATCCTGCTTGCTTCCGCTATGACCTGGATCATGGTGCCGGAGGTGGGACTCGAACCCACACGCTTTTAAGGGCGGCGGATTTTGAGTCCGCTGCGTCTACCGATTCCGCCACTCCGGCAGCGGGCCGCGCATTGTACCCAAGTCGCAGGCCGGCGTCTGCCCCATCGCGATCAGGTCGGGCGACGCGGCGGATCCGGGGCGGCGACGGCCGGCGGCGGGTCCGGGCGTTCGCGCTCGCCGCGTTCGCCCGCGTCGGCGGTGCGGGCTTCGCCGACTGCGGCCAGGCCCGCGGCGAACGGCCACAGGCCGACGGTGCAACGGATGGCGGCGGCGGTCAGCATGCTCAGGTCTCCGGATGGGGGCGGCGGCATCCCAGGCAGCGGCGCAGGCGGCCGTGGCGGCTGCGCTGCGGGCGCGACAACAGGCCGCCGCACGGACATTGCGGCTCCCTGCCGCGTTCCCAGCGCCACAGGCGCCAGAACGAATGGGCCAGCATCGCCGCGGCTGCGCCGAGCCCGCCGAACTGCAGGCACTGCGACAACGGCGCGTACGACCCGCCCGGCCACTGCGCGGCCTCGACCGGCAAGCGGCCGAGAGCGAGCGCGCCGGCGGCGACCACCGCGGCCGGCGCGAACAACTGCAACAACATTCGGGCGCCACGATTCATCGATTGACTCTCCCCACGAGCCGGCTGGCCAACAAGCCGGCTAGGAAAACGGGGATGGGTCTCAGCCGATGAGACGGTGGCCAGAATATGGCCAGCCTCCCGCGCCGGCCTCTGCCATAGGTCCCAATGCCGATCGGCCGCTTGCCGGTGGTGGCGCGCGCCCGGCCGTGAGCAACTAAGCGTCGATGGCGGGACTAGAATGCGGGCATGTGCCTGATCGCCCTCGCCTGGCAACACCATCCCCGTTACCGCTTGGCCCTGATCGCCAACCGCGACGAAGCCCACGCCCGCCCGACCGCGCCGGCCGGCACCGATCCGGACGATCCGCAGGTCTACGGCGGCCGCGACCTGTCGCAAGGCGGCAGCTGGCTGATGGTGTCGGCCCGCGGCCGTCTGGCCGCGGTGACCAATGTGCGCGACGGCCGCCAGTTCGAAGCCGCGCCGCGTTCGCGCGGGGCGCTGGTGCGCGAGTTCGTGCGCGGCGCGATGAGCGCGCACGCGTATCTCAAAAGCCTGCGCGCGCCGGCCGCCGAATTCGGCCGCTTCAATCTGTTGCTGTGGGACGGCGCGCAACTGCGCTTCGGCAGCAACCATCCGCCGGCCGGCCACGGCCCGTTCCAGACCTTCGCGGTGGCGCCCGGCGTGCACGCGATGACCAACGGCGCATTCGACGCGGACTGGCCCAAGAGCGGGCTGGCCACGCGCGCGCTGTCGGCGTGGCTGGAGTCGCCGGCCTCGCTGCAAGCGCCGTTGCGCGGCCAAGGCCAGGCGCCGTCGAGCGCCGATCCGGGCCTGGCGATGCTGCTGGCGGCGATGGCCGACACCACCATCGCGCCCGACGAGGCGCTGCCCGACACCGGCGTGGGCCTGGAGCTGGAGCGCTTGCTGTCGCCGCCGTTCGTGCTCGGGGACACCTACGGCACGCGTTGCAGCACCATCGTGCTGATCGGCGACGATGGCATCGACTTCATCGAGCGGCGCTACGGGCCGGGCGGCACGCAGGCCGGAGAAAGCGCGGTGCGGTTGCCGCTGCGCGCGGCTGGCAACTGAGCGGAAATGCGGCCCGTACACGGTCGCACCTGAGATCGCCCGACACGGCCGCACTCATTCGCTGAAGGCAGCGGACTTCTGATCCGCTGCCTTTAGAGGCATGCGGATTCGAGTCCCGCCTCCGGCCCCCACCAGCCGATACTCACGGCCATACGGAGGCTGCCGCGCAAACATCGCGCAAATGAGAAGACCCGGGCCTCGAGAGGTTCCTCGGGTGTCCGGGTCTTCCGTTGTCGGAGCTACTTCAACGAACGGCTGTCCACTGGTTTTTCTCCGACATGTGCAGGCTAGACCCAGCGGCGTTACGTACCGGTCAAGCCCATGTGAGCATCGCGCTAGCGCGCGATCAGCGCGCCGGGCACTGCGGCACCGGCGGCGGTGGGCCGAAGTCCGGAATCACGCCCTGGTACAGGTAGAACGGAATGCCGCCGGGATAGTAGCGGCTCGGATCGCCGATGCAGGTCTTCCAGTACGAACCGGTGCCGTTGGTGCTGCTGGCGACGTCGCGATACAGCGTGCCGTCCAGGTAGGCATCGAGCGGGTTCGCCGGGCGTGTGTTGTTCTTGGTGTCGAACAGATCGATCAGGCGGGTCAAGTTGTAGTGCGGATCCTTGTAGCTGCCGCAACGTACGCGGATGTCCTGGGTCGAGTTGTTGCAGCGGAAGTACATCTCGGTCAGCGGCGGACCGAAACCGGTGGTGCGCTGGTGGACCTTGCGGCCGTCCAGGAAGATTTCGGTCTGGCCGAAGTTCTGCGCCTGCCAGTACGCCACCAGCGCCTGCTCGCTGGCGAACGGTCCCTCGTTGTACTGCGCCTGGGCGGCGGCGGCGTGCGCCAAGCCGGCGGCGCCGATCAGCGCCAGCGCGATCGCTTTGAACGTCATCGATCCTGTCCTCGTTGCTGCGGTTCGCGGCGCCCGTCGTGAGCGCCGGACCGGCGCGTCGCGCGCCGGCGTCGAAGTACTCGCAGTTCCGAGGAAAAACGGCTCATGCCGCGCCGCGGCGGTTCAACCCGGCCAGGGCCACCAGCCGCGCCCGGTCTGGGCGTAGCGATCGGCCGCGCGTTCGAAACGGTTGCGCACGCTGACGCCGCCGCACGCCAGGTACAGCGGCAGGAACAGCAGACCCAGCACCATGTATTGATAGACGTGGGCGCGTTCGTGATCGGCCAGGCAGATCGGCGCTTCGTCGCCGTGGCCGGCGTCGTGGGCGTAGGTGTGGCACTGCGAATCCAGATCGCCGCCGGTGTGCAGGATCACATTGCCCAGAGTGATCGCGCCGCCCGGCCCCCACGGCCAGTGATGGAACACCAGGGCAAGGTCGCGCCGGCGCAGTCGCGCGCGCGCGCCGAACGGCAAGGCCAGCAGGCCGGCGATCAGGCCGAACGCGCTGACCGGCGAGGTCCAGACCACGCCGAGCGCGGTGCCGGCGGTTCGCAGCGCCGCGCCCAGTCAGCAGCCCTCTTCCGGCATCAACAGCCACAGCACCAGATAAGCCAGCGCGACCGGCAGCACGAAGGTCGCCAAGGCCAGCACGACGAAGCCGGCGCGCACAAGCACCGGATTCCAGCGCAGGCGCAAGGCGAGGCCGCCGCAGACGCCGGCGATCATGCGGTCGTGACGCGAACGGCACAGGGTTCGGGTGGCGCTGCTCATCGCTCGCGGGCGCTCCGGCAGACTCGGCGTGGATCGGCGTGATGTCGCGGCCAGTCTAGCGCGTCGTGGCGACGGCGGCGTCTACGGCCGCGCCGCGCGTAGCTGAACGAGTTTGGCTTGCAGCCACGCGGCCGACGTCGTCGCCGCGGCCCGGCCGCATTGCACCTGGTAAGGCCGGCCGCTGAAGCTGCTTTCGCTGCCGGCGCGCTCGATGAACAGCTCGGCGGTGTCGGCCAGGCCGCGCTTGCGCAGATACGCGAGCTTCTTGCGCAGATGCTGCTGCGCCTGGGCTGCGTCGTACCAGCTGCCGTTGCGTTCGAAGCGGCAACCCGACTGGGCCAGCGCCTGGATCAGTTGCTCGGTTTCGCGCTCGGCCTGCGGCGAAGGCGCGGCGTGGGCGGGCGCGCCCAGCGCAGCGGCCAGCAGCGCGGCCGGCAGGAGGACGCGCGCGTTCATCACGCCGCCGGCAGCTTGGCCAGCCATGCGCCGACCACGCCGGTCCAGATGTCGTAGCCGGCGCGGTTCATGTGCAGGCGGTCGCCGACGAACAGTTCCTCGCGCTGCGCGCCGCCGGCGTCGAGCATCGGAGTGAATACGTCGAGGTAATCGACGCCGCGCACGCCACGGGCGAAATCGCGCACCAGCGCGTTGGCCTCGCGCACCTGCGGCAGGATCGCCGCGCGCGACGGGCTCGGCTTGATCGAAACGAAGGCGATGCGCGCCTTCGGCGTGCCGGCCTGGACCTTGCGCACGAAGGCGGCGAAATCGTCGCGCACCTGCCGCGGCGTGCGGCCTTCGTGCAGGTCGTTTTCGCCGGCGTAGAACACCACCGCGCGCGGCTGGTAGGCGTTGACGATGCGGTCGGCGAAATAGGTCGCGTCGTAGGCGCGCGAGCCGCCGTAGCCGCGGTTGATCAGCACCGTGCCGGGGAAATCCTCGGCCAGCGTGGTCCACAGCCGGATCGACGAGCTGCCGACGAACACCACCGCGCCCGGCATGCGGCGTACGCGCGCGTCTTCGGCTTCCCAGGCGCGCACCACCGGTTCCCATTCGGCCGGGTCGCGCGGCGCGGTGCCGGCGGGCGTCGGCGCCTGCGCATGCGCGGCGGTGTGCGGCGGCGCGGAGGCGCAGGCGGCGAGCAGGATCAGCAGCAGCGGCAACAGGACACGGCGCATTCGCGGGTTCCGTCTTGGGAATGCAGAGAGATTAACCGGACGGGTGTTAAGCCAGCGGGCGCGGCGAGCGCAGCCGGGAGCGTCGGGCCTGAAGGGCCTTGCAAACGACGCCACAGGGCGCAGCGATCCGAGCGCAGGGTGTCGGGCCTGAAGGCCCTCCCACAGCTCGGTGCACACAGGTTCTGGGCACGACAAGGCCCGCGATGCGCCGCATCGCGGGCCGGAGCGCTCAGCGCGAGCGCTGGGTCAGCCAGTCGTGGATCGCGCCGGGCACTTCGCGCTGGGCGCGGCCGGAGACGTAGATGCCGATGTGGCCGCCCTTGAACGACAGCTCGCTGTAGTCGTCGCTGCCGACCAGGTCCTTGAGCGCCTTCGACGCGGCCGGCGGCACCAGATGATCCTGCTCGGCATAGATGTTGAGCACCGGCATGTCGACATAGCCCAGGTCGACCGCGCGGCCGCCGATGTCGATGCCGCCGTTGACGAAGCCGTTGCCCTGGTAGAACTGCTTGATGAACTGGCGGAAGGCTTCGCCGGCCTGGTCGGGCGAATCGAAGATCCACTTCTCCATGCGCAGGAAGTCTTCCAGCGCGCGCTTGTCGTCGAGGATGTCGATCAGGCCGACGTACTTCTGCACGAACAGCCGCCACGGCTTGAGCGTGAGGTAGCACCAGTTCATGACGTCGGCCGGGACATTGCCGAGGGTATCGACGAACTGGTCCACGTCGAGGCCGCGGGTCCAGTTCGACAGCATGTTGTCGCGGGTGTGGAAGTCGACCGGCGTGACCATGGTGATCAGGTTGCGCACCTTGGCCGGGTTCAGGGCCGAATAGCACAGCGAGAACGCGCCGCCCTGGCAGATGCCGAGCAGGTTGATCGCGTCCTGGCGGTATTCGCGGCGCAGATGGTCGACGGCGCCGCCGAGGAAGCGCTGGATGTAGTCCTCCAGCTCCAGGTAGCGGTCGGAGCGGTCGGGATAGCCCCAGTCGAGGATGTACACGTCCTGGCCGCGTTCGAGCAGGCCGCGCACGATCGACTTGTCGGCCTGCAGGTCGACCATGTACGGCCGGTTGACCAGGGCGTAGGCGATCAGCAGCGGCACCTTCGCGGTCGGCGCGTGTTCGCCGCGGAAGCGGTACAGCGCGACCTTGCCGTCGCGCCACACTTCCTCGCGCGCGGTCGCGCCGTAGTCGATGTTGTCGACCTCGTGCAGGGTGTCGAGCCCGGCGCTGAGCTTGCGCTGGGCGGTCATCGCTTCCTGCGCCAGCGATTCGGCGGTGAAGTTGATCGGTGCGGTCATCTCAGCGCGCTCCCTGCTTGGCGGACTTGGCCGGCTTCAGCGATTTGACGGACTTGGCCGGCGCCGCGCGCTTGGCCGGCGCGGAGCTGCGCGCCGCGGCGGGCTTGGCCGGCGGTTGCGGACGCGCGATCGCGGTTTTCTTCGCCGCAGGCTTTTTCGCCGCCGGCTGCTTCGCCGCCGGCTGGGCCGCGGGCGCGGAGTCGGCCGAACGGCTCGGCGCCGGCGCGGCGGCCTGGGCGGCGCGCGGCTTGGGCTTGGCCGCGGCGGCCGGCTTCGCTGCCGGCTTGGCCGCGGGTTTCGGCTTCGGCCTGGGCGCAGGCTCGGCCTCGCCGCCGCCGCGCACCTGCAGCAGCTCGTCACGCAAACGCCGCAGCTCGCGTTCGAGCTGGACGATCTTGCGGTGCGCGGAGTCGATCTCGGTGCGGGTCGGGATGCCGAACTGGGTGCTGGCCTGCTCGACTTCCTTCTGCACGCCGCCGCGCAGGCGCATCTGCGAGTTCACCAGCGCGGCGTAGGCGTCGCGGAAGCGCGGCGACAGCGCGATCTCGGCGTACGCGTCTTCGGCCGCGTCGATCCACAGGTCGAACAGCGCGCGCGCGCTGCCGATCTGCCGGCCCGGTTCGCTGCGTTCGGCCAGCTTGTCCTCGAAGCGCTTGAACGCGTCCTGGCCGGCTTCGGCCATCAGCGCGTTGTAGGCCTGGCTCTGCTGCTGGTAGTTCAGATACGCCTGGGCCAGCTGCTGCACGCGCTCCTGGTGCTCGCGCGCGAAACCGAACGCGGGCAGGCCGAGCAGGCTGCCGCCGCCGTCCTGCAGGCGTTCCAGGAACGGCTTGACCTGCTCGACCCAGCGCGCGAAATCCTGCTGGCCGGGGCCGCGCATCGCGCCGAACACGTCGGCGAAGGGATTGGCGCCCTGCCCGCCCAGCGCCTGCTTCCAGGCGCCGGCGATGTCGCCGGCGGAGGCGTCGCGGCCGGCGAACTGAGCGGCCAGTTTCTGGATCTCGCCGAACCAGCCGCGGGCCTGGCTGTTGAAGCGGTCGAGGGTGTCCTCGACCTGCGGCTGGCCGCCGCCGCGCGCCAGCTGCGACCACCAGTTCAGCGCCTCGCTCCAGCCGGGAATCGACGGCTGCGCGGGCGGCTGCGGCGCGGCGCCGCGCATCATCTCGCCCCATGCGCCCCAGTACTGACGCGCGAGGCGTTCGAAGTCCTGCGGATTGAGACCTGAGCCGGCGCCGAAATCGCCGGGGTTGTTCGAGCCGAAACCGAAATTCGCCATCGCCGTCTCCAGGGTTTGCGGCCGATCATAGCAATGGCGTGTTGCCGGGCGCTGCCTGTGTCGTGGGGCGCGCAACGGCGTGAATGCGCTGGGCGCGCAGTTGCGGGCGCCCCCTGTAGGAGCGGCGCGAGCCGCGACCGCGAATCGCGGCATGCGGCGCAAGATTGCGACCCCGCGGTCGCGGCTCGCGCCGCTCCTACAGGGGGTCGATCAGGGTTTCGGAATACGCAGCGTCTTGCTGATCATCAACGACCCCGACAGCGCGAACATCAGCACCAGCGGATGGAACAGCCACGGGCCGATGCGCACGCCGCCGAACCACAGTGCGTCGCCGATCGCGCCCTGCCACGCCGCGACCGCGAGCACGATCACCAGCAGCAGGCTGGTCGGGATCGGCGTGCCTTCGAAGTACTTGACCTTGCCTTCGTCGCCGGCCAGCGCTTCGGCGGTGACGTTGTAGCGCGCCAGGCGGCTGACGCCGCAGCCGACGAAATAGCTCAGCACCACCCAGTCCCAGCCGCCCTGCAGGCCGCAGGCGTAGGCCAGCGCGGCCGGGGCGACGCCGAAGGAGATCACGTCGGCCAGCGAATCGAGTTCGCGCCCGAGCGTGGACGAGGACTTGCGCCAGCGCGCGACCCGCCCGTCGAGCGCGTCGAACACGAACGCCAGCGGGATCAGCGCCATGCCGATCATCAGGTTGTGCACCTCGCCGTCCTGCAGGAAACGCATCGCGGCGAAGATCGCGCCGGTGCCGCAGAAGGCGTTGGCGAGGGTGAACCAATCCGCGAGATGGAACTCGCGGAGCATCGAAAAGTGACGCGGCATGCGGCGCAACTCCGTGGCGAGGCGGCGGCACGGCCGCCCGAAGGCGTTCAGCCTGCCAAAGCCGGCGCGTGCGCCGCAAGGGGCGAAGGTCGCAAAGCCGCGGTGGGCGCGCGCCTGAATGCCGCTTTGTCCCGCGCGTCGCGGCAGCGTGTTGCAGCGGCTAGTGGCCGGAATTTACTTCGGCACCGCCAAGTTCTGCGCCTGCAAGCCCTGCCCTTGCGCGCGCGGCACGGTCTCGACCACCGCATCGCCGGGCAGCGCCGCGCCGCCGGCCAGATGCGCGTCGACCCGGTCCAGCGCCGCGTACACGTACGGCAGCAGCGGCAGATAGCGCGCGCCGAGCGCCGGCAGGCCGAGGAAGGCGTCGAAGTGCTGGACGTTCCTGACCTGCCAGTAACTGACCGACGCGCCGGCCTTGCGCGCCATCGCCACGTACGGCGCGCTGCTGAACGCCGGCGGGATCAAGCCGTCGTCGAGGCCGTGCACGACCACCACCGGCAAGCCCTTGCGCGGCGCGCCGGCGCGGGTCTGCTCGACGCCGTGGCGCACGCGTTCGGCCGCGCCCTTGAGCGCGCTCTGGTCGGCGTCCGCGCGCAGCGGCTGGCCGGTCCACAGCTCGCGCAAGCCGGCCATCGATTGCAGGCGCGAGGTGCCGGCCGGGCCGAGCAACTGCACGCCGGCGCCGGGCGGAATGCCGCTGGCGTCGGACCACCACGCCGCGCGTTCGGCGTCGCTGGCCGCGCGCGCCGCCGGCGGCGCGTCGGGGCCGGCCGGCGTCGCCGCCGAATAAACGTAATGCACCCACGGTTGGTCCGCCGCCTTGGCGGCGTCGTCGCGCGCGGCCGGCGCGTTGCGCGCGTAGGCGGAGGCGTAGGTCGCCGCGACCGCGCGCCACAGGTCGAAATTGACCGACAGTGCGCCGGCGCGCAGCGCTTCGTCGCTCCAGCCGTCGCCGCGCATGCGCTCGTACGCGGCCTGCGCGCGCGCGGCGGTGTCGGCTGCGCGCGCAGCTTCGCCGAGCAGGCCGTGTTCGGCGGCGAAATCGCAGAACGACTGCGCGCTGTCGCCGGTCAGCGGCGCCACCGGCATCGCGCCGAGCGGCTTGTGCAGCAGCGCGCACGGCATCAACAGCGCCGCCTCGGTGGTGTAGTCGTACAACGGCCGCGCGCCGCGCACGTAAACGTTGGGCTCGCCGGCGACCACCGCGTCCAGCCACGGTTCCTCGCCGAGTTCTGCGGCGCGCAGCACCGCGCCGCCGCCGTTGGAGATGCCGACTGCGATGACCCGGGTGTTGGCCCAGGTGAACGGCGCCTGCTCGGGAAACGCGCGGTCGAGCGCGCGCAGCGCGTAGCGCGCGGCCTGCTGCACGTGGCGGCCCCAGTCGGCTTCCGGGTTGTCCTGCGAATGCGCGTGCTTGAACGCGATGCCGCCGGCCTTGCGCGCCTGTTCGTCGGGCAGGAACGCGAGTTCGCCGTCGCCCGGCTTGCCGACGGTGCCGTCGGCGCGCACGCCCAGGCCCGCGTCGAGATCGAAATAGTCCGTGCCCGCGCCCTTGTCGGTGTACGCCACCGCGCAGCCCTTCGGCAGACCCCAGGCGCCGGCGACGGCGATCGAACCGTAGACGCCGCGCGAACCCGAGGACGCGCTGACCACGACGCAGCGCTTGTCGCGGTCGAACCCGTCGGGCACCTGCACCAGTACGCGGTGCGGCTGGTGCGCGCCGGGCAGGCGCGCGAACGCGCTGTATTCGCGGCCGGGCACGTTGGCCAGGCTGCCGTACAGCTCGCCGTAGCCGCCGCCCGCGGCGAGGTCGGCGATGCCGCGCCAGTTCGACCACAGCGCGCGCCGGCGCAGTTCGGCCGCGCTGGGATGCGCGGCGTCGGCGAACGCCGGCGGCACCAGCGCGCGCAGGCCGTCCAGGCCGAGGCCGGCGGTCAACAGGTCGTCGCGGTCGCGGTGGTCGGTCTGGCGTTCCTGCGTATACATCGCGGCGGATTCCTGTGCGGACGCGGCCGCGGCGCGCGCGGGCTTGCGCGCCGGCGCGGCGCTGGCGGCGCCGGCCGCGCAGGCCAGCAGCAGGGAGGCGGCCACGGCCGCGGTACGTAAGGTTTGGGCGCTCATCGGTGCAGGCTAGCAATCCGCCGGCGCGCGCTCATCGTACTTTGGTACACCTGCGCGCGGCGAACGCGCGGCGCGGCGCCCGCGGCCTGCTAGGCTTGCGCCGATGCCGACCCTGCTGATCGCCGACGACCACCCGCTGTTCCGCGCCGCGCTGCGCCAGGCCGCGGCCGACGCGGTGCCCGACACGGTGGTGCGCGAGGCCGGCACGCTCGACGATGCGCTGGCCGCGCTGGACGCCGAACCCGGCATCGACCTGGTCCTGCTCGACCTGCACATGCCCGGCAACCACGGCCTGGCCGGCCTCGCCGCGATTCGCGCGCAGTTTCCCGGCACCGCGGTCGCGGTGGTGTCGGCCAACGACGATCCGCGCGTGGTCCGGCGCGCGCTCGACCACGGCGCCGCCGGTTACCTGCCCAAGAGCTCGGGCCTGGACGAACTGCGCGACGCGATCCGCGCCGTGCTGGCCTGCGAGCAATGGCTGCCGGCCTCGCTGCGCGCGGCGGTCGCGCGCACTCACAGCGAGCGCGGCGACGCCGATCTGGCCTCGCGCCTGGCCAGCCTGTCGCCGCAGCAGTTCCGGGTGCTGAGCCTGGTCGCGCAGGGACTGCTCAACAAACAGATCGCCGACCGCCTCGACGTGCAGGAGCGCACGGTCAAGGCGCACCTGTCGGCGATCTTCGACCGCCTCGGCGTGCGCAACCGCACCCAGGCCGGGGTGGTGCTGCGCGAGCTGGAACTGGCCGACCCGGCGAGGCGGATGGAGTAGCCGGGATTAGGGATTCGGGATTCGGGATTGGCAAAGCAGGAGCGACGCAACCGCTTTGGCCAATCCCGAATCCCGAATCCCCAATCCCGGCTCGCCTAACCGCTCACCCACGCTCACGTCAAGCTCTCCGCGGCTCACCGCGAGCCCCGTTGTTGTCCACACAGCCTGTGGACAAGCCTGCGGACAGTGGGGGTCGGACAGGCCTGAAGCCTTTGTTACATAAGCGTTGCAACAGATTTGGCGAAAAAATCGCCAGTGGATTTCCGACCGGCGTCGCGAAACCGAAACCGCCGCGTCCGAACCGCCTTCGACCCGCGCCTCGCCGGCTCCAGCCCGTTCAGCGAGCTGCCGCCGCGGCCGCCAGCAGGCGGTCGAGCACCGACTTCAAGGCCAGCGGCTTGACCGGCTTGGCCAGCAGCGAACGGCCGGCGGCGTGCACCGCCGCGCGCACCTCGTCGCCGCCGTCGGCGCTCAGCAGCAGGCACGGCGGCGAACCGAACTCGGGCTCCAGGCGTTGCGCCAGGGCCACGCCGGTGTCGTCGCGGTCGAGATGGAAGTCGAACAGCCACAACTGCGCCGGCGCCGCGCGCAGCGCCGCGCGCGCGCCGGCCTCGTCGGCGGCGACGACGACTTCGCAGCCCCAGCGCCGCAGCACCTCGCTCAGCGCGGCCAGCGCCTGCGCGTCGTTGTCGACCGCGAGCACGCGCAGCCCGGCCAGCGCGCCGCGCGCGCCGGCCTGCGCGGGCGCGCGCGACGGCGCCGCGCGCACCGCGGCCACGCGCACGCCGAACGCGGTGCCGCGGCCGACTTCGCTGCGCAGGCTCAGCGGCGCGTCGAGCAGTTGCGCGATGCGGTCGGCGATCGACAAACCCAGGCCGAGACCCTGCCCCGGCGCGTCCGCGCCGCGGCGGAATTCTTCGAAGATCGCCGCGCGCTGGGCCGGCTCGATGCCCGGGCCGGTGTCGTGCACTTCGATGCGCCAGCCGTCGCCGCGCCGGCGCACGCCGAGCAACACCCGCCCCTGCGCGGTGTAGCGCACCGCGTTGGCGAGGAAGTTCTGCAACACCCGCCGCAGCAGTTGCGGATCGCTGCGGGTCCAGGCGCGGCTGGGCACGTAGCGGAAGCGCAGGCCGCGCGCGGCGGCGATCGCGGCGAACTGCGCGGCCAGCGGATCGAGCACTTCGGCCAGCGGAAACTCGCGCGGCTGCGGCACCAGCCCGCCGGCCTGAAGGCGCGACATGTCGAGCAGCCCGGTCAGCAGGTCGCCGGTGGATTCCAGCGCGCCGCCGATGCGCGCCACGGTTTCGCGCTGGGCCGGATCGGCGACTTGCTGGCCCAGCGCGTCGGCGAACAGCTGCGCCGCGTGCAAAGGCTGCATCAGGTCGTGGCCGACCGCGGCGAGGAAGCGGCTCTTGGCTTCGTTCGCGCGCTGCGCTTCCTGCGTCGCCACCTCGAGGTCGGCGGTGCGTTCGGCCACGCGCTGCTCGAGCGTCTCGTTGGCCTGGATCAGCCCCGCTTCGGCGCGGCGGAATGCGGTGACGTCGGTGAAGGTCGCGACGAAGCCGCCGCCGGGCATCGGATTGCCGCGGATTTCCAGGATGCTGCCGTCGGCGAGCACGCGTTCGGACAGGTGCGCGGTGCCGGCGCGCATGTAGGCCAGGCGCCGCTGCAACGCGCCTTCCAGGTCGCCCTGGAACGGCAGCCGGTGCATCGCCCAGCGCGCGAGGTCGGCGATCGGACGGCCGACCTGCAGCAACTCGGGCGGGAAATCGAACAGTTCGGCGTAGCGCCGGTTCCAGGCGACTAGGCGCAGCTGCGCATCGACGACGCTGATGCCCTGGCTCATGTTCTGCAACGCGGCTTCGAGCACGCGCTGGTTGAAGCGCAGGTCCGCCGACGCCTCGCCGACGATCGCCGCGACCGTGTCCAGATCGCGCCCGGCCTCGCGCCGCGCCGCATCCAGCAGCACCCGCGCCGACGACGAACCCAGCACCGCGGCCAGTTCGCGCTCGACCCCCGCTTCGACCGCCGCCGCGACCGGCGCGCCGGTGGCGACGCCGTCGAGCAGCTGCGCCACGCGTTCGCGCGGCAGGAAGCGCAGGCCGGCGTCGCGCAGGGTCTGCGCGTCGAGGCCGCGGCGCGCGTGTTTGGCCGGCTCGCGCCGCCACAGCGCGGCGAGCACGGTGACGAGCGTTCCGGCGAACAGGCTCGCGCCGACCGCGCGGCCGAGCCGGCTCCAGCCGGTCAGGCCGAACAAACGCTCCGGCGCCAGCCATTCCCAACCCAGCGGGCCGTGCGCGAACCACGCCGGCGCCGCGCCGCGCGCTTCGAACAGCATCGGCAGCAGCAGCGTCCAGCACCACACCGCGAAGCCCGCGGCGATGCCGGCGATGGCCGCGCGCGCCGGCGTCTGCGGCCGCCACACCGCGAACGCCAGCGCCGGCGCCAGCGTCGCCAGCGCCGAGAACGACACCGCGCCGACATCGGCCAGCGCTTCGCTGCCGGCGATCAGGCGGCTGTAGCCCCACGCCAGCAGCATGATCGCGACGATGCCGGCGCGGCGCAAAGCCAGCACCCGCCCGCGCAGGTCGCGGTTGCGCGACCACGCGCCGCGCAGCAGGTTCGGCGCGAACCAGTGGTTGCCGATCATCAGGCTCAGGGTCAGCGTGCTGACCACGACCATGCCGGTGGCCGCGCTGAGCCCGCCGAGAAACGCGAACAGCGCCAGCCCCTGCTGCCCCTGCGCCAGCGGCAAAGCCAGCACGTACAGGTCCGACGGCACCTGGGTGCCGAGCAGGCGCTGGCCGAGCATCGCCACCGGCAGCACGGGCGCTGCGATCAGCAGCAGGTACAGCGGGAACTGCCAGCGCGCGGTGCGCACATGCGCTTCGTCGCGGCATTCGACCACGCCGACATGGAACTGGTGCGGCAGGATGAACATCGCCAGCGCGCCGAGCAAAACCAGCGGCGCGAAGCCGCCGGCCGGGCCGTCGGCCGCGACCGGCACGGACGGCGCCGGCGGCAGCGCGTCGAGGCCGAGCCAGACGAAGCCGCCCAGCGCCAGCATCGCCGCCAGCTTGAACACCGACTCGAACGCCATCGCCAGCACCAGCCCGCGGTTGTGCTCGGCGGCGCTGGCGCGGCGGGTGCCGAACAGCATCGCGAACAGCGCCATCGCCAGCGCCACGTACAGCGCGCTGTCGCGCCACGCCGGCGAAGCGGCGCCGTCGGCGTTGTGGGTGGTCAGCATGGCGAAGCTCATCGCCACCGCCTTCAATTGCAGGGCGATGTAGGGAATCAGGCCGAGCGCGGCGATCAGGGTCACCAGCGCGGCCAGCCACGCGTCCTTGCCGAGGCGGGTCGCGATCAGGTCGGCCAGCGAGGTCGCGTTGGTCTCGCGCGCCAGCCGCACCAGCTTGACCATGAAGCCCACGGCCAGGGCATAGAACAGGATCGAGCCGAGAAACGTCGGCGGCAGCGGCCAGCCGTAGCGCGCGGCCTGGGTGACGGTGCCGTAGAACGTCCACGAGGTGCAGTGCACCGCCAGCGACAGCGCGTAAATGTGATGCCAGTGGCGCGCCAGTACGCCCGGCCGGCGTTCGGCGAACAGCGCGGTGCCGAACATCAGCGCCAGCCACGCCAGACTGGCCAGGGCGACGGTGGTGAGGCTCAGCATGGGCATGAGGCGCGGCGCATCGGCGCAGGATAGCGGCGGGAAGCAACCGGTAACAGCGCAGCCGCGATGGCTCCCTGTAGGAGCGGCGCGAGCCGCGACCGCGGGGTTACCGATCGCGGCGAAAGGTTCGGCGTAGTTGGGTTGTCGCGGTCGCGGCTCGCGCCGCTCCTACAGGGGGTACGCCGAAAGCGAACGGGGCGTCCTTGCCCCGCCGCAAAAAAACACGGGCCTGCGCCCCCCGGAGCGCAGACCCGACGCGGCGTCCCAGCCGCACTCCCAATTCGACGCTTGGAACGAAATCAGAACGCGTACTTGACCGACAGCGAGTACTGGCGCGGCGGGCCGTAGAAGCCGGTGTAAACGCCGAGCGCCGAGTTCAGGCTGTAACCGGTGGTGCGGTATTCCTTGTCGGCGAGGTTGCTGCCCTGCAACGACACCGTCCACGGGCCCTTGCTCTTCCAGGTGACGCCGGCGTTGATCAGGCCGTAGCCGTCCTGGGTGATCGGCAGCGCGCCGGTGCGCACGATCTCGGTCGTGGCGACCACCTCGCTCTGGTAGCTGTAGCCGACCCGCGCCGACAGGTTGCTGCCGTCGGACAGGTCGGTGCGGTACTCGACGTTGAGCGCGCCGGAGAACTCGGGCGCGTTGGTGAACTCCTGTTCCTTGGCGATGTTGACGCCGGCGTACAGGAACTCGTCGTACTTCGCGTCCAGCCACGCCAGGTTGCCCGAGATCAGCCAGTTCTGGTTCGGCAGCCACTGGTACTCGACTTCCAGGCCCTGCACCGTGCCCTGGCCGGCGTTGGTGAAATCGCCGAAGAACGCGTCGTTGCTGCCGTCGCCGTTGCTGTCGTAGGCGGTGAACACCGACAGCTGGATGTCCTTGTACTTGTTGTGGAAGTACGACAGGTTCAGGAACAGGCGCTGGTCGAAGAACGCCATCTTGCTGCCGACCTCGTAGCTGTCGACGACCTCGTCGTCGAACGGCTCGGCCGAGCGCGGCACCGCCGCGGCCTGGGCGCGGATGTTGTAGCCGCCGGACTTGAAGCCGCGCGTGGCCAGGCCGTAGACCATGATGTCCGGCGCGATCTGGTAGTCGAGCGAGACTTTGGGCGAGGTGTTCTTGAAATTGATCTTGCGGTCGAAGTTGGCCGCGATCGCGCCGCTGGGAATGGTGAAGTTCGCGTCGCGATAGCCCTGGTTGAACACCTTGGCGCGCTTGTCCTCGTCGGTGTAGCGCGCGCCGACGTCGAGCTTGAGCTTGTCGGTCAGGTCGAACGTCCAGTCGGCGTAGAACGCCAGCGACTCGGTGTAGACCGTGCCCTGGGTGTCGCCGAAGCTGAGGTTGAAGAAGTTGTTGAGCACCTGCCCGCCGGCCTCGCCGTCGAAGGCATAGATGCCCATGACGCCGCGGGCGCGGCCGCCGCCATCAAAGTTGGCCTGCAACTCATGGCTGACCTGCTGGTCGCTGTAGAACGCCTTCACGTCGGCGATCTTGTTCTGCAGGGTGTCGAAGTCGATATTGGTCTCGGTGTCGGACTCGCGCTTGGCCAGCACGTACTTGAACGTCCAGTCGTCGCTGGCGCGCCAGTTGACCGTCGCCGAGGCGCCCTTGATCGTGGTGTCGTTGACGTTGGGCATGCCGCTGCGGATGTCGTAGCGGCTGCCCAGAGGCGCGACGCCTGGGGCGAAGCGGTTCGGCGCGAGCATCTTGGCGCCGCGCACGCCGGACTGGTCGTCCATCCAGTCGAACGCGAACTGGATGTCGAGCGCATCGCTGACGTAGGCGCCGAGGCTGCCGCGCAGGGCCAGCACTTCCTTGTCGCTGACGTCCTGGCCGGTGACGACGTTCTTGCCGAAGCCGTCGCGGTTGAGGCTGGCGACCGACAGGCGCCCGCGCAGGGTCGCGTCGCCGCCCTGGGTCGGGCCGCCGATCGGGCCGGCCACCGCGGCCTTGACGTCGAGCTGGCCGTAGTTGCCGACGGTCACCTGGGCGAAGCCGTCGAACTGGGTCGGCAGGCCGCGCGAGATGTACTTGATCGCGCCGCCGATGGTGTTCTTGCCGTACAACGTGCCCTGCGGGCCGCGCAGCACTTCGATGCGCTCGACGTCGAACACGTCCAGCAAAGCGCCCTGCGGGCGGGCGATGTAGACATCGTCCATGTAGATGCCCACGCCCGGGTCCACGCCCCACAGCGGATCGGACTGGCCGACGCCGCGGATGTAGGCGGTGATGGTGCTGCTGGAACCGCGCGCGGCGTAAATAGTCAAGTTCGGCACCTGCGCATCGAGGTCGCTGAGGTCCTCGACGTTGAGCCGGTCCAGCGCCTCGGGCGTGAACGCGGTGATCGCCACCGGCACTTCCTGCAAGGTCTCCTCGCGCTTGCGCGCGGTGACGGTCAGCCCGCCCAGGGTCGTGGCGTCGCGCGCGGCCGGCGCGGCGTCCTGCGCCCAGGCGGCCGGCGCCAGCAAGGCGAGAGCGACCGCGGTGGCGAGCGCGCCGCGGCGGGCGCGACAGGCGCGATGACTTGGGGCGTGTGCGTTGATGCGGGTCACGATGGTTGTCCCTCCCCCGGGAGCTGATGCGATGCGGTAGCGATTCGCCAAAGGCGTGCGGAAGTCGCGCGCAGCGCCGCAGCGCCGCGCAGTCCCCCGTCATGGCCCACAGCCTAGGAGCCGGCCGCCGCGCCCGGCAGCTGTACCTTCGGACAATGCCGGCCGCGCCGCCGCATTGCCGACACTGCGCGCTGCCGGGCCCGATGCCCGCACCGCAATGATGGGGAATCCGAACCGATGGCGTTTTTGATCGTGCTGGCCGCGCTGTGCTTCCTGATGTACGTCGCCTACCGCGGCCACAGCGTGATCCTGTTCGCGCCGGTGGCGGCGCTGGGCGCGGTGCTGCTGACCGACCCGTCGCTGGTCGCGCCGATGTTCACCGGCCTGTTCATGGACAAGATGGTCGGCTTCCTCAAGCTGTATTTCCCGGTGTTCCTGCTCGGCGCGATCTTCGGCAAGCTGATCGAGACCTCGGGCTTCTCCAAATCCATCGTCGCCGCGACGATCCGCCTGGTCGGCCGCGAACGCGCGATGCTCGCGATCGTCGCGGTGTGCGCGCTGCTGACCTACGGCGGCGTGTCGCTGTTCGTGGTCGTGTTCGCGGTGTATCCGTTCGCCGCCGAGCTGTTCCGCCAGAGCGACATCCCCAAGCGGCTGATCCCCGGCACCATCGCGCTCGGCGCGTTCACCTTCACCATGGACGCGCTGCCGGGCACGCCGCAGATCCAGAACATCATCCCGACCGCGTTCTTCGGCACCGACACCTGGGCCGCGCCGATCCTCGGCACCATCGGTGGCGTGTTCATCCTGATCGTCGGCCTGCTGTATCTGAACTGGCGCCGTCGCGCCGCGCTCAAGGCCGGCGAAGGCTATGGCAGCAACCTGCTCAACGAACCGGCGCCGTTCGCCGGCGGCAAGCTCGCCCACCCGTTGCTGGCGATCACCCCGCTGATCGTGGTCGGCGTGGCCAACAAGCTTTTCAGCCAATGGCTGCCGCAGGTCTACGGCAAGCAGCACAGCTTCGATCCGGCGGTGATCGGCGACGCCGCGCCGGTGGTCCAGGAGGTGTCCAAGATCGCCGCGATCTGGGCGGTCGAAGGCGCTTTGCTGCTCGGCATCGCCGCGGTGCTGGCGTTCGCCTGGAAGCCGGTCGCGGCGAGCTTCGCCGAGGGCAGCAAGGCGGCCATCGGCGGCGCCCTGCTGGCGGCGATGAACACCGCCAGCGAGTACGGTTTCGGCGCGGTGATCGCGGCGCTGCCGGGCTTCCTGGTGGTCGCCAACGCGCTCGGCGCGATCCCGAACCCGCTGGTCAACGAAGCGGTCGCCGTGACCGCGCTGGCCGGCATCACCGGCTCGGCGTCCGGCGGCATGAGCATCGCCCTGGCGGCGATGTCGCAGACCTTCATCGCCAACGCGCAGGCCGCCGGCATCCCGATGGAGGTGCTGCACCGGGTCGCCTCGATGGCGTCCGGCGGCATGGACACCCTGCCGCACAACGGCGCGGTCATCACCCTGCTGGCGGTGACCGGCCTGAGCCACCGCCAGGCCTACAAGGACGTGTTCGCGATCACCCTGATCAAGACCGCGGCGGTGTTCGTGGTGATTGCGACGTTCTACGCCACCGGCTTGGTCTGAGCCGGTTGACCCCTGTAGGAGCGGCGCGAGCCGCGACTGCGACAACGCAACTGCGCCGCAGGTTTCGCCGTGGTTGCGTTGTCGCGGTCGCGGCTCGCGCCGCTCCTACAGGAAGCTACGGTTACATCGGTCCCGGCTCTTGGGTATGCTGCGGCCTCGTTTACCCAACGCAGGCAAGGAGCCCCACGTGACCATCGGCGAGTACTCGCAGATCTACCGCGGCAAACGCGTCGTCGAATTCCGCATGGGCGCCACGCCCGCCGGCGGCGACGTGGTCTACCGGCTGACCCAGGACTACGACAGCGAGGAGAGCCAGCGCGACCTGCTCGACGATTTCCTGTCCAAGGTCGACCCGGCCGAACTCGAAACGCTGATCCTCGGCGCGTGGAGCGAAGCCCACGACGAAGGCCCGCAGGGCTACCTCGATGCGCTGATCGAATACCGCGCCAAGCTGCCCAAGCTCAGCGCGCTGTTCGTCGGCGACATGACCTACGAGGACTGCGAGATCTCCTGGATCATCCAGACCTCGTACAACCCGCTGCTGGCGGCCTACCCGCAGCTGCAGTCGCTGCGCATCCGCGGCTCCAGCAGCCTGGAGCTGCAGGCGTTCTCGCACGAGGCGCTGGAAGAACTGGCGATCGAATGCGGCGGCCTGCCGAACAAGATCGTCGAGGCTATCGCCGGTTCCACCTTGCCCGCGCTCAAGCACCTGGAGCTGTGGCTCGGCAGCGACAACTACGGCTTCGACGGCAGCGTCGCCGATTACCAGAACCTGCTCGCCAAGATCGGCCCGGAGCGCCTGCGCTACCTCGGCCTGCGCGATTCGGAAATCAGCGACGATCTGGCCGTATGGCTGGCGCAGCAGCCGTGGCTGGGCTCGCTGCAGACCCTGGACCTGTCGCTGGGCACCATCGGCGACATCGGCGCGCAGGCGCTGGCCGAGAGCCCGAACCTCGGCGCGCTGGAGCGCATCGACCTGAGCCATCACTACATCTCGGACGAATGGCAGGCCAAGCTGCGCGCGCTGCCGTGCGAGGTGGTGCTCGACGATCCCGAGGAAGAGGACGACGGCGACCGCTACGTGGCCGTGTCCGAGTAAGCACGTGGCGCCGCCCGGCTGGCTGCTGATCGGCCCGCGCGACAGCCGCCGGCTGCGCGGGCTGCAACAGGCGCTGCGCGAGCGCGGCCTGGCCGCGGCCGAAGAACTGCATTACGAAGACCTGCTCGCCGCGCCGATGAGCGCGGCCGAGCGCATCGCCGCGCGGCCCGGCGCGCTGGTCAAGATCGAATCGCCGGGCGAGGCGCCGGCGCTGCATGCGGCGCTGATCGAACGCGGCTGGCGCGCGCTCGGCGGCGCCGGCGAACCGCCGCGGCCGCTGCGCCACGGCGAGCTGGCCCACCAGCATTATTGGTACGCCGGCTTCCGCGAGCTGCTCGACGCCCTGCCCGCACGCGCCGGCTACCTCAACCCTCCCGACGACATCGCCGGCATGAGCGACAAGCTCGCCTGCCAGCGCCGCCTGCGCGCGCAAGGCATCGCGATTCCGCCGCTGCTCGGCGAGATCGACGGCTACGAATCGCTGCTGGCGCTGCTGCGCGAACACGACGCCGATCAGGTCTTCGTCAAGGCGCGCTACGGTTCGTCCGGCGCGGGCGTGCTGGCTTACCGGCGCAATCGCCTCGGCCGCGAGGTCGCGTACGGCTCGGCCGAACTCAGCAAAGACGACGGCGAAACCCGCGTGTTCAATTCGCTCAAGCCGCGCCGTTACGACGACGGCGCCGGCATCGCCGCACTGGTCGATGCGATCGCCGCGCAAGGCGCTTACGTCGAACGCTGGATTCCCAAGCCGCGCGCGCCCGACAGCGCGCACGGGCACTACGACATCCGCGCGGTCGCCCTCGACGGCTTCCTGCGCCACCGCGTCGCCCGCGTCGGCAGCGGCCCGCTGACCAACCTGCACCTGGGCAACCGCCGCGGCGCGCTGGCGCAGTGGCTCGACGACGCGGCCATGCACGCGCTGGAAATCGCCACCCAGCAGGCGGCGATGGCGTTCCCGCGCAGCCGCATGATCGGTTTCGACCTGATCCTGCGCGACGGCCGCAGCTGGGTGCTGGAAGCCAACGCCTTCGGCGACCTGCTGCTCGACCTGCCGTGGCAGGGCCTGAGCACGTATCAGGACCAGGCCCTGCTGCGGCCGGTGCCCGCGCCGCATACGCCGCACGCGCCGGAGCCGGCGCATGTCTGAGCGCGCCGCCCGCTACGACAATCCCGACATGCGCGCGGTCGTCGGCCAGCGCGACCTGCTGCTGCTCACGCTCGACACGCTGCGCTACGACGCCGCGCAAGCATGCTTCGAACGCGGCGAACTGCCGGTGCTGGCGCGCCATCTGCATGCGCAAGGCTGGGAACGCCGCCACACCCCCGGCAGCTTCACTTACGCCGCCCACGCCGCGTTCTTCGCCGGCTTCCTGCCGACGCCGGCGCGGCCGGGGCCGCATCCGCGCCTGTTCGCGCTCGATTTCGAAGGCAGCGAAACCATCGCCGCCGGCACCGCGGTGTTCCGCGACCGCGCCGACATCGTCGCCGGGCTGAGCGATGCCGGTTACCGCACGATCTGCATCGGCGGCGTCGGCTTCTTCAACAAGCGCAATCCGCTGGGCTCGCAGCTGCCCGGCCTGTTCGACGAAAGCCACTGGCACCCGGGCCTGGGCGTGACCGCCCACGACTCCACTGAGCAACAGGTCGCGCTGGCCTGCGACCGCCTGCGCAGCGAAGAACTGCGCGACCGGCGCTGCTTCATGTTCGTCAACGTCTCCGCCCTGCACCAGCCCAACCGCCACTACCTGCCCGGCGCCGAGGCCGACGGCTACGCCAGCCACTGCGCCGCGCTGCGCTACGTCGACGCCGCGCTGGCGCCTTTGCTGGACGCGCTGCGCGCGCGCGGCGGCGCCTTCGCCATCGTCTGCTCCGACCACGGCACCGCTTACGGCGAGGACGGCTTTCACGGCCACCGCCTCGCCCACGAAACGGTCATGACCGTGCCCTACGCGCACTTCTTCCTCGATCCATGAACGCCGTCGTCCACGAAACCGCCGCGCCCCGCCTGAGCGACCTGTTGCGCCTGCCGCCGTACCAGGCCTATTCGTATTCCTACCCGCACAAGACCGCCTACCGTCCGCTGCAACCGCCGCGCAGCCTGCGCGAGCTGTGGGCCGGCGAGCCGCGCGACGCGCTGTTCCTGTACCTGCATGTGCCGTTTTGTTCCTACCGTTGCGGCTTCTGCAATCTGTTCGCGTTGGCGCGGCCGGAGCCGGCCAAGGTCGAGCGCTATCTGCAACAGATGGAACTGCAGCTGCGCGCCACCGCGCAGGCCTTGGGCGAACACCGCTTCGTCCGCTTCGCCATCGGCGGCGGCACCCCGAGCTATCTCGACGCGGCGCAGCTGCGGCGTTTGTTCGACATGGTCGAACGCCACGCCGACCTCGACCTGCAAGCGATGCCGGCCGGCATCGAGGTCTCGCCGGAAACCGTCGACGCCGACAAAATGCGGCTGTGCCGCGAACGCGGCATCGACCGGGTCAGCATGGGCATCCAGAGCTTCAGCGAGGCCGAAGTGCGCGCGCTGGTGCGGCCGCAGCAGCGCGCCACGGTCGAACAGGCCATCGCCGCGATCCGCGCCGCCGGCATCGCCACGCTGAACCTCGACCTGATCTACGGCATCGCCGGGCAGACCGTCGCCAGCTTCCTGGCCTCGATCGACAGCGCGCTGGAACATCGCCCGGAAGAGCTCTATCTGTATCCGCTGTACGTGCGCCCGCTGACCGGGCTGGGCCGGATCGAAGCCAAGGCCGGCGCGCGCCTGCCGCTGCAGGCCGAGCCGATCGACGAACGCCTGGCCCTGTATGAGGCCGGCCGCGACCGCCTGCTCGCCGCCGGTTACCAGCAAGTGTCGATGCGCATGTTCCGCGCGCCGCACGCGCCCGACGTCGCCGCGCCGGTGTACTGCTGCCAGAGCGACGGCATGGTCGGCATCGGCTGCGGCGCGCGCTCCTACACATCGACCCTTCACTACTCCAGCGAGTATGGGGTCGCCCGGCGCAGCGTCGCCGAGATCCTCGATCACTACCTGGAACGCGACGAAGCCTCGTTCGCGCTCGCCGACTACGGCATCGCCCTGGGCGAGGAAGAACGCCGGCGCCGCCACGCGATCCAGTCGCTGCTGATCCGCCCGGGCCTGGACCGCGCCGACTACCGCCGCCGCTTCGGCGCCGATTGCCTGCAGCAGTTGCCGCAGTTGCGCGAGCTGTTCGAACACGGCCTCGCCGTCGAGGGCGAGACGCTGATCGAACTCAGCGACGCCGGCCTCGCCCGCGCCGACACCATCGGCCCGTGGCTGGCCTCGCCGGGCATCGTCCAGCGCATGCGCGACTACCGGCTGGACTGAGCATGGGTTCGAGCGAAGGCATGCACCTGTCCCTGCTCTACCGCGGACGCCTGAGCAGCTGCAACTACGATTGCGGCTACTGCCCGTTCGCCAAGACCTACGACAGCCGCGAGGCGCTGCGCCGCGACGCCGCCGACCTCGCCCGCTTCGTCGACTGGGCCGGGCAGCAGCGCATGGAACTGTCGGTGCTGTTCACGCCGTGGGGCGAAGGCCTAGTGCGCCGCCACTACCGCGACGCCCTGGTCGCGCTGAGCCGCATGCCGCAGCTGCGCCGGGCCGCGATCCAGACCAACCTCTGCGTCGGCCTGCGCTGGCTCGACCAGGCCGACCTGGGCAAGCTCGCGCTGTGGTGCACCTATCACCCGACCCAGGTCAGCCGCGCGGCGTTCCTCGCCCGTTGCCGCGAACTGAGCCGGCGCGGCGTGCGCCACAGCGTCGGCATGGTCGGGCTGATCGAAGACCTCGACGAGATCGAGGCGATGCGGCGCGAGCTGCCGGCGGCGACGCCGATGTGGGTCAACGCCTACGATCCGCGCCCGCCGGACTACTACGATGCCGCGCAGATCGCCCGGATCGAAGCCATCGACCCGCACTTCCGCTACAACCTCGACCCGCCGCCGAGCTTCGGCGCGCCGTGCCTCACCGGCGCGGACGTGGTCTCGGTCGACGGCGACGGCGAGGTGCGCCGCTGCCATTTCGTCGCCGAGCCGCTCGGCAACCTCTACGACGGCAGCTTCGCCGCGCAGCTGCGCGCGCGCGCCTGCCCGAACGCGCGATGCGACTGCTACATCGGCTACGCGCACCGCCCGGACCTGCCGTTCCAGCGCGACTACGCCGGCGGCGTGCTGGAACGGGTGCCGCTGCGGTTGGATCCCGCCGCAGCCGCTCGGCGCGCCTAGCCGCCGGCGTCGATCCGGCCCCGCCGATGGCATAGGGGAACCCGCGCCCTCGTTCGTCTACCTGTAGCGGCGGCCGCCCTGGCGGCCCCGCCTCCTGTCAGCCGCCGTTGCGAGCGGCCCAGGCCCCCTTCTTCGCAAAGGACCGCAGCATGCCCAACCACACCTTGTCCCACGCCCTGCCCAAGGCCTTGTTCGTCGCCGTGCTGGCCGCGCTGACGTTCGCGCCGGCGTCGTTCCCGGCCCACGCGGCCAAGCCGTCCAAGGGCAAGGCCGCCAAGGCCGCGCCGGCCAAGAACACGCTCAAGCCCGAGCAGGTCGCCGAGCTCTACGCCCAGGTCTCGCTGCGCCAGGACGTCGAGGCGACCGCGCAGCTCAACGCCTACCTCAAGCCGCTGTTCGCCAAGGACGAAACCCCGATCCAGCTGGCCGACACCGCGGCCCTGGACGCGCAGTACGACGGTTTCGCCGCGGCGATGCTCGAAGACATGCCCAAGGTCGACAAGAAGAAGGCCCAGCCGGCGCTCGCCGCGGCGATCAAGCGGGTCAACGTGATCGCCAGCGGCGCCCAGTGCCGCGGCCTGTCGAACCGCGAATACGCCAACGAGTACGTCAAGAACGGCCGCATCGCCGAGGTCGCGATGGAGTGCACCGTGCCGGCGCTGAGCGCGCGCCTGCAGGACGTGCTGGCGGCCAAGGGCGATCCGGCCAAGCTCAAGACCAAGAAGCTGCTCGAAGGCGTGACCGAGTTCGGCAAGGTGCTCGACCAGGCCGGCAGCCGCGTGATCCCGGCCAGCATGAAGCTGTACGCGCCCGGCAAGGGCCAGCCGTGGTCGACCGGCGGCGCCGACGAAATCGTCGAGACGGTGCACAACGGCATGTACGGCGCTGCGGCCGGCTGATCGCGCCCGAACGCAGCACCCGCGAAAGCCGCCCTCGGGCGGCTTTCGTATGCGCGCCGCGCGCTCGCGAAGGCCGCGCGCTGTGCGGCCGCGGCGCGGGACAAGCGCGGCGGCCCGTGTTATCCATCGCCGCAAGGCAGTCGGAATGGGCCTCTCCTGGACCTCGCCGAGCCGACGCGGCCGGTCCCACGCCTGCGATTGCGTTGTAACGCCCAACTATCCCGAAGGACGCCGGAATGCGGCTGGCAGGTCGAATCTGCGATTGGAACGACGACAAAGGCTTTGGCTTCGTCGTCCCGCACGACGGCGGCGCGCGCGCGTTCGTCCACGTCAAGGCGTTCCAGCCCGGTTCGCCGCGCCCCACCGACGGCGACCTCATCTCCTACCGCGCGGTCAAGGACGCCAAGGGCCGCACCAACGCGGTCGAGGTGCGCTTCGCGGGCCAGCGGATCGAATCACCGACGACACGCGCCGCGCAGCCGTCGCTGCTGCGCCACATCCCGCGAACGGCCTTGGGCGTAACCGCGTTGCTGGCGGTCGTGGCGCTGGCGCCGCTGGGATTCGTACCGCTCGCGGTGCCGTTGGCGCAGGTGTTTTTCAGCGTCGTCTCCTACACCGCCTACAAGTGGGACAAAAGCAAAGCGACCTCGCAGCAGAGCCGCACTCCCGAGAACACGCTGCACGTGCTGGACCTGCTCGGCGGCTGGCCCGGCGCGCTGATCGCGCAGCAGCGGTTCCGCCACAAAACGGTGAAAGCGCGGTTCCAGGCGGTGTTCTGGGCCACAGTGCTGCTCAACATCGCGGCCGTCGCCATCGCCGTGCGCCTGGGCTGGGTGCAGGTCGCCACCGGCATGCTGCTCGGCACCTAGCCGCCGGCCGCGGCCGTCAGCGGCCGTGCCCCCACCAGTACGAATACGCCTGCGCATCGCGCTTGAGCGCTTCCAGGTTGGTCCCGGTGCCGCGGTCCGAAGTCAGCTGCCAGTCGAACCAGCTCAGTTGCTTGCGTTCGAACGCCTGCTGCATCCACACGTAGCCGTCGATAGGATCGTGGCAGCCGTCGTAGTAGCAGATCGGCGACGCGATGCCCTCGCCCGCGATCACCGGCGCCAGCGCGCGCATGCGCTCGAAGTCGCGCGTCGTCGTCGAGAAATAGCTGTGCGCCGACACCACCGCATTGGCGCGCGACCAGTCGAAGCCGTAGCGGCGCGTGAACGCGTCGACCACCGCGACGCCGTCGCGCTGCGTGGAATCGTCGAAGTTGCGGATCAGGGCGAAACTGAACATCACGATCGGCGTCGCCGGCGCCGCCGTACGCACCGCGTCGTACAGCCGCTTCTGGCTTTCCAGGTCGTAATCGCTCCAGGTCTTGGGTTCGAACTCGGCCGCGGCGCTGCCGCTCTCGCCGCCGTTGCCGGGCTCGTTCATCAGCTCGTACACCACGTGCGCCTCGTCCTTGTAGCGCGGCGCGACCCGCTGCCAGAACGCCAGCGCCCTGGCCCGGTCGTAACGGCCGGCCTCGACGTTGTGGTAGTCGATCATCAGGGTCAGCCCGCGCGCGCGGGTCCAGGCCACGAACCGGTCCATCTGCGCGATGCGCTCTTCGATGGCGTAGTCCTGCGGACGGCGCAAGTCGTCCATCACCGACAGGCGCAAGGCGTTGAGTTCGTAGCGCACGAACCAGTCGAGACTGGATTCGACCTGCGCCCACTCGAATTGCTGGGTATTCTTCTGCAGCCAGTAATCGCCGCCGCGCAGCGCTTGCCCGGCGGCGTTGCGCAAGGTGCCGCCGGCGATGTGCGGACGGCCGTTGGCCGCGGCCACGTCGAGATCGAAGCGGTAGACGTTGTTGCCTTCGTCGGATTCGCCGATGCGGTCGACGTCGTCGGCGATCGCGGCGATCCGGTAGCGGCCCGGCGCGGCCGGCACCCAGCGTCCGTCGGCGCTCGCGGCGACGCCGCCGCTGGCGCGGTAGACGCGGCTCGCGCCGGGCGCGAGCGCGGCGGCATCGTCGCCGGAATAGGTCGTGTACTCGTCGTGGCCGTCGACCAGGAACAGCACGCCGTGGGTGACGCCGGTCACGACCAGGTCGGGCGCCGCCGCGGCCGCGGCCAGCGGCAGCAACGCCAGCGCCAGCAAGGCGCTGCGCAGGCGCCGCGCGCGGCCGGCGCGCGCAGGGCGCGACGCCGCGGCGGCGGACACGGATCCGGAATCGATGGACATGGGTGCGATCTCGACGGGACGGGCCACCGATGCTCGACCGGCCGCGCCGGCCCGACCGTGACTGCAACGGCGCTTCCCCGCGCGGTTACAAAGCGCCCTGACGACTGTCAGGCCGCGGCCCTGCGCCGTCGCGGTCCCGGATGTGACGGCATCCAAGGTTTCAAGCGGCCGCCATCGGCGCCGGCGCGCGAACGCGACGGAGCCCGGCTTGCCGGCACCCGCCGGGTGGCCGCATTTAGGCAAATGCTTCCCTGAACCGCCCGTCCGCTGCGCGGCCCGCGGCGGCCCCGACCCGCCGCGTTCCGCGTTGTCTTGAGGGAACCGCGCCGTTAGGCTTCGGCTGGACAGGCGCCCCCGCGCCGGCCTCGTCATCAGGGAGGGTGCATGTCGATCCGGTCCGCCCTTGTTTCCACCGCCCGCTCGTCGCTGCTGCTGTGCGCGCTGTGCGCCACGGCCTGCGCGAGCTCCGGCGAATCCCCGTCAACGGTCAAGGAGAACGCCGCAATGACTGCAAACTCCACCCTCGCCGAGCCCGCAGGGCTCACGGCGCAGGATCTTTCCGAACGCGTGCTCAAGCTGATCCAGAGCGTGCACGGCATCGCCGACCTCGCTCCGGACAAGCTGCGCGAGACCACCGGCCTGCCGATCGTGGTCCACTCCGCCAACGACTACGGCGCCAACGGCCCGGTCACCGGCGTCTGGTATTACGGCCTGCGCTCGATGTCGCCGGACGCCGCCAGCGTGCCGAACCGGGTGCTGTTCGAGCTCAGCGACCAGAGCGACAGCGATGCCGACATGAGCCCGGTGTGCGTGCCGGTCGAAACCTACGAAAAGACCCTGGTGTCCGCCGGCTTCTCGTCGAAGAAGCTGCGCAACCGCCACGACACCCAGGACTACTGGGAATTCACCCGCGGCAAGGTCGGCGCGACGGTCTACGTGCGCGGCAAGAGCCATCCCGCCGACGCACAGACCTGCGTGTCCATGGTGATCGTCGAAACCGCCGTCTGACCGGGAGCACACGGACATGCCGACCCCGCAAGAAAAACTGGACCAGATGCTCAAGGACTTCGAGGCCGCTCACAAGACGGCCACGGACAATCCGGGCAAGAACTTCCGCGACCTGATCAACAACACTCCGCAGTTGAAGGCGGACGTGCTCGAGTCGATCCGCAAGGGCAACCTCGAAAAGTTCGAGGGCATCGCCGGCACCCAGCCGCTGGGCTACTACCGCGCGGAAACCGACCCGAGCGGCCCCGGCAAGACCCTCGCGGTCTCGCTCGACCAGCTCAACGACTCGGCGACCAAGACCCAGACCGCGAACAGCATCCGCTTCACCCTCGGACATGAGATCCAGCACGGCGTCAACCGCCAGGACATCATCGACCAAGACAAGTTGATGCGCGACCAGGCCAAGGCCACCGCCAAGACCCCGTCGCCGCACGACTACACCGACGAGTTGAAGGCCTACAACGCGACCTCGCGCAAGGTCGAGAGCACCGCCGAAATCGCCGGCTTCAACACGCTAGGCTCGTACGTCAAGTCGAAGAACCCGAATGCGACGCTGAAGGATCTGTACGACGCCTCGCCGGACGACATGAAGATGTACATCAAGCAGGACCTGACCAAGTCCCCGCCGACGTACACCGCGCGCCCCGGCCTGACCATCGGCGCCGACCTCAAGATCGCCTCCACGCCGCAGAACGTCGAAGCGATCGGCAAGCTGTTCTACGACGCGAACGGTTATCCGAAGAACGAAACCGGCCGCGCGCTCGGGATGATCCGCGAGGAAGAGGTCAAGGCCCTGCTCGATGCGCGCAAGACCAACCCAAGCCAGGCCGCGCCCGAGATCCGCGTCGACCTCAAGGAACTGAAACTGCAAGGCATGCACCTGCCGGGCGGCTTCACCGACAGCAGCCGCCCGCGCGTGCAGGGCGGGCCGGACGGCGCCGCGCCCGCGAGCGCGGATCCGCGCAACGCCGGCAATCCCGACCATGCCTACTTCAATGCCCTGCGCGGCAAGGTCGACCCGTCGGTGCCCGACAACGCGGTCGCCTACGCCATGGCGGAGGCCAAGAAGGGAGGCCTCAACGACCTGTCCAAGGTCAACCTCGACCAGGTCGGCTTCGCCAACGGCAAGGTCTGGATCGGCGGCAACACGCCGGGCGTCCGGGTCGGCGTCGATCCTGCGCAGGCGCCGCCGATGGAGCAGGTCGCGCGCGACCTGCAGGCCCAGCAGCAGACGCCCGATCCCGCACGCGACCAGCATCGCGCGCAGAACCAGGGACAGGAGACGCAGCAGCCCGCCGCCATGGCGCGCTGACGCGCGGCGCCGGCCTTCCTTCGCGGAATGCCGGCGTTCTTTTCGACGCACAAAAACGACCGAGCCCGCTTGCGCGGGCTCAGTCGTTTCTGCGTTTGGCGTCCCCACGGGGATTCGAACCCCGGTCGCTACCGTGAAAGGGTAATGTCCTAGGCCTCTAGACGATGGGGACAAAACTGGTCGGATTTTCCAGAAAAACCCCGCGGACCCTTTCTTTCCGAGGAGTTGGTGGAGCCAGCCGGGATCGAACCGGCGACCTCCTGCATGCCATGCAGGCGCTCTCCCAGCTGAGCTATGGCCCCACGCGCTGGAAACTCTTTATCGCATCGAAACCCGATGAATCGTGGGCTTCAATATAAAACCCCCTGGCCAAGGGGGTTTTGGGTGTGGCGTCCCCACGGGGATTCGAACCCCGGTCGCTACCGTGAAAGGGTAATGTCCTAGGCCTCTAGACGATGGGGACAAAACTTTGGTATTGCTCTCTTCGGAACCCTTTCGTATCCGAAGAGTGGTGGAGCCAGCCGGGATCGAACCGGCGACCTCCTGCATGCCATGCAGGCGCTCTCCCAGCTGAGCTATGGCCCCACGGGCTGGAAAGACGAACATCTTAGCGGGCGTTCAGCGAAGTCGTCAAGCATTCATCGCTGAATTTTTTGCCGCTCCGGCGTGCCCTTCTCCATCAGGATCGGACGGCGCCGGGTCGAGTTCGACGGGGCGCAATCTTGTCATGCCATGCCCGCGTTCGGCTAGATACTCGAGCCACTTTCCTAAAAAAGTATTCATGCGCATGCGATGGCCGAGCACTTGCGCCGGCGGCGGATACAGACCGATCGCGTCCTGCCAGCGCCGCCCGACATAACAGTGGGTCGCCTCGACCTGATGCGCATCGTGATACAGGCGCAGGTACGCGGACGGATCGGGTTCGCCGGTCAGCGGATCGACCAGCGCATAGGTCAGGCGCATCTCGGTGGTGTAGCGATGCTGCTCGAGCACGTGCAGGCGCAGATCCAGGCCGTCGCCGACCTGCGACAGATACACGCCGCGTTCGAGCCCGGCCGGCTCGAACATGCGGGTGAGGCGTTCGTGATTCTCCGCGTACAAGCCCATCAGCCAGCCGAAACGGCTGAGCTTGGGGATGCGCGCGAAGCGGGAGGCGGTATGCGTCATGCACGCGATCCTACACGCTGGAAGGGCCGCGCGGCAGGATTGACGGAATCGCGAAAAACCCTTAAATTATAGGCTCTTTCGCAATGCCGGCGGGCTCGGCGAAATCGCCCGGCGACAGCACGGCCCGCCCGCCGCCATTCAGCATCGCGCACTCGCGCCGCTCCCCTGCCCGCTTCCTTTCGCGCCGCTGCGGCATCGCAGCCTCGCGCACGCGCTTCGCGCGGCCTGCGACTGCGTTCGCAACCCTCGAAAAAACGGCCCGACGCGCCATCGCGCGCCGGGCCGCAACCTTCGCGAACAGCCTGAACGCCGGGTTCAGAACATCTCGCGGTGGATCCCCAAGGTGTTCATGACCTTGCTGGCGATCTCCTCGATCGAGGTGTGCGTGGTGCTCAGGGTCGGAATGCGCTCGGCGCGGAACATCGCTTCGGCCGCGGACACCTCGCTCTTGCAGGTCTCGAACTTGGCGTAGCGCGAATTCGGCCGGCGTTCCTGGCGGATCTGCTGCAGGCGCACCGGATCGATGGTCAGCCCGAACAGCTTCTGCCGGAACGGCCGCAGCCGCGGCGGCAGGCGGTCGTGTTCGAGATCTTCCTCGGTCAGCGGATAGTTCGCCGCGCGCACGCCGTAGTGCAGGGCCAGGTACACGCAGGTCGGGGTTTTGCCGGCGCGCGACACCGCGACCAGGATCAGGTCGGCCTCGTTGTAGTCCACGCTCTGCCCGTCGTCGTGGGTCAGTGCGTAGTTCATGGCGTTGATGCGGCGGTGGTAGCTGTCGAAATCGACGATGCCGTGGGCCTGGTTGACGCGGCGCTGGCGGGTCTCGTGCAGCTCGCGCTCCAGCGGCTCGATGAACGGCGCGAAAACATCGAGCATCAGCGCCCCGCTCTCGGCCAGCGCCGCGCCGACCTCGCCGTCCATGCACGAATTGATGACCACCGGGCGCACGCCGTAGCTCACCGCGGCCTCGCGGATCTTGCCGGCGACCTCCTGCGCCCGCTCCACCGTATCCACGAACGGAATGCGGTCGGTGACGAACTGGGTGTCGGTGAACTGGGTCAACAGGCTGTGGCCGATGGTCTCGGCGGTGATGCCGGTGCCGTCGGAAACGTAGAAGACCGGGCGGGTTCCTGCCATCGATAACCTCGTCTGAGAAAACGGTGCCAGTCCGAAAACGCCCCGGCGCCAATACAAAAAGCCCGCCGGATCAAGCTTGTATGCCCCGGACGCACGGGCGATCATATCGTCTTGGCCGCGCCCCCACGCGTCCTGGCCCCCCTCGGAGATAGTGTGTCTTGAACGAGAACATCCTCTGGCTGCACGCGCTGCGCCTCAACGATCTGGCCCGCGTCGGCGGCAAGAACTCCTCGCTTGGCGAGATGATCGGCAACCTGGCCAACCTGGGCGTATCGGTTCCCGGCGGCTACGCCACCACCGCCGAGGCCTTCAAGGCCTTCATCGCGCACAACGACCTGCACCAGCGCATCTTCGACCGCCTCGCCACGCTCGACGTGGAAGACGTGCCGGCGCTGACCAAGGCCGGCGGCGAAATCCGCGGCTGGGTCATCGACGCGCCGCTGCAGCCCGACCTGGACCAGGACATCCGCGCCGCCTACCGCGAGCTGGCCGCGCAGAACGGCGGCGGCGACATCGCCGTCGCGGTGCGCTCCTCGGCCACCGCCGAAGACCTGCCCGACGCCTCGTTCGCCGGCCAGCAGGAAACCTTCCTCAACGTGACCGGCGAAGACGACGTCGTGCGCAAGGTCAAGGAAGTCTTCGCCAGCCTCTATAACGACCGCGCCATCGCGTATCGCGTGCACCACGGCTTCAAGCACGAGGACGTGTTCCTGTCCGCCGGCGTGCAGCTGATGGTCCGCTCCGACGTCGGCGCGTCCGGCGTGCTGTTCACCCTCGACACCGAATCGGGCTTCCGCGACGTGGTGTTCATCACCTCCAGCTACGGCCTCGGCGAGATGGTCGTGCAGGGCGCGGTCAATCCCGACGAGTTCTACGTCTACAAGCCCACCCTGGCCCAGGGCAAGCCGGCGATCCTGCGCCGCAGCGTCGGCGCCAAGCAGCTGCGCATGGTCTATTCGGACGCGCCCGGCGAGCGCGTGCGCACCGAAGACACGCCGGCGCCGCTGCGCAGCAAGTTCTCCATCAACGACGAAGACGTGCATGAGCTCGCCAAGCAGGCCCTGGTGATCGAAAAGCATTACGGCCGTCCGATGGACGTGGAATGGGCGAAGGACGGCGTCAGCGGCAAGCTGTTCATCGTCCAGGCGCGTCCGGAAACGGTGAAGTCGCGGGCCAAGGCGACCCAGATCGAGCGCTACCAGCTCGGCCAGCGCGGCCCGGTGGTCGCCGAAGGCCGCGCGATCGGCCAGAAGATCGGTTCGGGCGTGGCGCGCGTGGTGCGCAGCCTCGACGACATGGGCCGGGTGCAGCCCGGCGACGTGCTCGTCGCCGACATGACCGATCCCGATTGGGAGCCGGTGATGAAGCGCGCCGCGGCGATCGTCACCAACCGCGGCGGCCGCACCTGCCACGCGGCGATCATCGCGCGCGAACTCGGCGTGCCCGCGGTCGTCGGCACCGGCAACGGCCTGGACGCGATCCAGGAAGGCCAGCACGTCACCGTCAGCTGCGCCGAAGGCGACACCGGCTACATCTACGACGGCGAGCTGCCGTTCGAGCGCCACGTCGCCGATCTCGACAAGATGCCGCCGGCGCCGCTGAAGGTGATGATGAACGTCGCCAACCCCGAGCGCGCGTTCGACTTCGCCATGCTGCCCAACGCCGGCGTCGGCCTGGCGCGGCTGGAGATGATCATCGCCAGCCACATCGGCATCCATCCCAAGGCGCTGCTGGAATACGCCTCGCAGGACGCCGCGACCAAGAAAAAGATCGACGAGAAGATCGCCGGCTACGGCGACGACCCGGTGCAGTTCTACGTCGACCGCCTCGCCGAAGGCATCGCCACCATCACCGCGTCGTTCGCGCCGCATCCGGTGATCGTGCGCCTGTCGGACTTCAAGTCCAACGAATACGCCAACCTGATCGGCGGCTCGCGCTACGAGCCGCACGAAGAGAACCCGATGATCGGCTTCCGCGGCGCCAGCCGTTACGTCGATCCGTCCTTCACCGATGCTTTCGCTTTGGAGTGCCAGGCTGTCCTCAAGGTGCGCGAGCAGATGGGCCTGACCAATTGCTGGGTCATGATCCCGTTCGTACGCACGCTCGACGAGGGTCGCCGCGTGGTCGAAGTGCTGGAGAAGAACGGGCTCAAGCAAGGCGATGGCGCTACCGATAAGAGCGAGGGCCTCAAGATCATCATGATGTGCGAAGTCCCGTCGAACGCGTTGCTCGCCGACGAGTTCCTGGAAATCTTCGACGGCTTCTCGATCGGCTCCAACGACCTGACCCAGCTCAGCCTCGGCCTGGACCGCGACTCGGCGATCGTCGCCCAGCTGTTCGACGAACGCGATCCGGCGGTCAAGAAGCTGCTGGCGATGGCGATCTCGGCCGCGCGCGCCAAGGGCAAGTACGTCGGCATCTGCGGCCAGGGCCCGAGCGATCATCCGGATCTGGCCGAGTGGCTGATGCAGCAGGGCATCGAGTCGGTGTCGCTGAATCCCGACACCGTGGTCGACACTTGGCTGCGTCTGGCCAAGGCCAAGGGCCAGGGCTGAGTACCGGCATGGCGAAAACCGATGCCGCCCAGACCGCTGCCAAGGCCGCCGCCGCCAAAACGCAGGCGTCCGAGTCCCTGCTGGGGCTCGGCGCCGGCTTCGACTTCGACAAGCTGATGCTGTGGGCCCAGACCCAGGGCCTGAAGCTGCTGGCGTCGCTGGCGATCCTGCTGATCGGCCTGTGGATCGCCAAGCGCCTGTCGCGCGCGCTGGAGCGGGTCATGACCCGCGCCAACATGGAAGTGACCTTGCGCGGCTTCCTGCGCAACATCGCGTATGCGGTGATGGTGGTCGTCGTCGCGGTCGCCGCGCTGCAACAGCTCGGCGTGCCGATGACCTCGGTGCTGGCGGTGCTCGGCGCCGCCGGCCTCGCCATCGGCCTGGCGCTGAAGGACTCGCTGTCGAACATCGCCTCGGGCGTGATGCTGATCGTGCTGCGCCCGTTCCGCGCCGGCGACTACGTGCAGGCCGCCGGCATCGAGGGCACGGTCGAGCAGATCCGCGTGTTCCAGACCCGCCTGCGCACGGTCGACAACCGGGTCATCGTGCTGCCGAACAGCCTCATCACCACCGCGGTCATCGTCAACTTCACCGCCAATCCCAAGCGCCGCATCGACCTCACCGTCGGCGTGGGCTACGACGACGACCTCAAGCTGGCCAAGGACACGCTGCTGGCGCTGGCCGGCGCGCATCCCAAGGTGCTCAAGGAACCGGCGCCGGAAGTGCTGGTGACCGCGCTGGCCGAGAGCAGCGTCAATCTGGAGCTGCGCGCCTGGGCCAAGACCGGCGATCTGGTCCACACCAAGAGCGATCTGGTCGAGAGCATCCGCAACGATCTGATCGGCAAGGGGCTCAACATCCCGTATCCGCAGCGCGACCTGCACGTCTATCACCACGATGCGGACGGGCGGCCGATCGGCGAGGTGCTGACGAAAGCGGTGGCGGACGACGGGGATGTCGCGGCGCCGACGGTCAAGCCCAAGGCTTGAGTCATTCCTGTGGGGAGCGGCGCCTGCCCTCCCCTTCGCCGCGCAGGTGCGTATCCCCCTGTAGGAGCTGCGCAAGCTGCGACACCCGCAGCGGTGTGCGCGAGCGCGCTTCGCCGAAGCCCGGCCGATCGGCCGGCGCCTTACTCGCTTGTCGAAACAGCAAACCTGAAGCGGCTTAGCTTCGGAAAGCTACGCTTGCGTACACCGCTGCGGGTGTCGCAGCTTGCGCAGCTCCTACAGTCGCTGCGTTGCGGCCTCAAGGCGAGGCCGCAGGCTTAGCTGCCGAGACCGCCGAGCTTGCCCATGAACCCGCGGTAGTGCTTCAACTCCGCGATCGAGTCGTGCACATCGCTCAGCGCCGTGTGCTTGCTGTCCTTGTGCATCCCCGCGAGCACCTCCGGCGCCCAGCGCCGCGCCAGTTCCTTGACCGTGCTGACGTCGAGGTTGCGGTAGTGGAAGTACTTCTCCAGCTTCGGCATGCAGCGGTGCAGGAAGCGGCGGTCCTGGCAGATCGAATTGCCGCAGATCGGCGAGGTGTTCGGCGCCACCCACCGGGCCAGGAACTCCAGGGTCAACCGCTCGGCGTCGGCCATCGCCACGCCGTGTTCGAGCACCCGCTTCCACAGCCCGGACTTGCCGTGCTGGTTGCGGTTCCATTCGTCCATCGCCTCCAGCCGCGCCAGCGGATGGGCGATGGCGAGTTCCGGACCTTCGGCCAGCACGTTGAGCTGGGCGTCGGTGACCACCGTGGCGATTTCCAGGATCGAATCGCGGTCGGTGTCCAACCCGGTCATTTCCAGGTCGATCCAGATCAGCCGGTGCTCGTGTCCGTGCCGCTCGTGTCCGGGGTGTTCGCTCATGGCCTCGCCGTAGCTGTGCGTGTCGCGGCATGATAGCCCACCCGCCCCCGCTGGCCGCGCCGCAATGAGCACCGCCCCCGACGTCCACTACGCCATCCTGACCGCGATGCTGGCACCCGCGTTCTTCCTGACCGCGACCGCGTCGCTGCTGCTGTCGGCCAATAACCGCCTGGCCCGGGTCATCGACCGCGCCCGGGTCCTGCTCAAGGAACTGGCCGAGACCGAGGACGCCGAGGAACGCGAGCTGATCGAGCGCCACATCCTGCGCCAGAAGAAGCGCAGCCGGATCATCCTGCGCGGCAGCCAGCTGCTGTACACCGCGATCAGCTTCTTCGTCGGCACCAGCCTGACCGTGGCCGGCGACGCGGTGCTCGGTTACCGCCTGGGCCTGGTCCCGACCGTGCTGGCCGCGTTCGGCGTGCTGTCGATGTTCGCCGCCAGCCTGTTGCTGGCGCGCGAGTCCTCGCTGGCGGTGGAGGCGGTCAACGAGGAGATGGACCACGGCCACGCCAGCGCGGTCAAGCGCTGGGCGCGGCCGCGCTGCTGAGCGGCCGCGGCGGCGCCAACGGCATTCTGCGCGAGGGGTTCGAGGCCCGATGCCGCAGCGAATCGTCGTCGCGATCTGAGCCAAAGGCATCGGGGCTGAAGCCTCCCACCGCCTCGCGAAGCTGTCGGACGGCCTCCGGGCCCGACCCTTTTCGATCCGCTGCCGCGAGTCCGCGCTTCGGCTGCGCCGGCAGCGTCGCGCCTGAAGCCCCTTGCGCAACGGCAGGCCGCGCTTGCGGCATCATGGAGGTCCACGCCGCCCGCCTCGCGCCTGCGCATACCACCGCCATGATCGATCCGCTGCAACTGAGCTCCCACTACGCCGTGGTCTCGGCGATGATCACGCCGGCGTTCTTCCTCACCGCGACCGCCTCGCTGCTGGTGTCCTCGAACAACCGGCTCGCGCGCGTGGTCGACCGCATGCGCCAGCAGCTGGCGACGCTGGAGGACACCGTCGACGAGCACGCCCGCGAGTACCTGGAGGCGCGCATCATCCTGCACCGTCGGCGCGTGCGCCTGATCCTGACCTGCCTGCAACTGCTCTACGGCGCGATGACCGCCTTCGTCGGCACCAGCCTGGCCATCGGCATCGACCAGTTCGCCGACTACCGCCTGCGCGGCGTGCCGACGGGCCTGGCGATGTGCGGCGTGCTGCTGGTGCTGGCCGCCTGCATCAACATGGGCCGCGAGGCGCGCATGAGCGTGAGCATGCTCGACGCCGAGGTGAAGCGCGAGTTCGACCGCGACAACGGCCGCGGCAAGAAGCGCGACTGAACCGCTTGCGCGCGCTTGCGCGCAGGCGCACTGCGGCGCCCGCGGAAAAAACGGTACCGCATCACAAATCCAAATCGAACGCGCCGCGCCGCGCGCAAAGTTTCTATCCGCAATTTGCGTGCATTAACCGGTAGCACGCGCAGCCTCGTCCGCAACGCCCCGCATGCGCAACCGCAGTGCCTTGAGTTCGAAGTGCCTCGGTGAATCGCCACCGCAACGTTCGACGCGGTCGAACTCACGCTTTGCGCATACTCGATACGCCGAACTCAAGCGTATACGCCATCCGCACGATCGCCGCTCCACCGCGCCGCGTGTCGGCGCGCACATGCCGCGCAAGCGCTCCGCACAGTTCGTCGCAGTCGCGGACGCCAGACGGGCGACAGCAAATCCTTCTGCGACTGCCCGCACGAATCGCCAACGAGGGCAGCCGATATGCTGCGCGCACGAACGTCCCAGACTTGCAGCTCCGCGTGATCAATCGATTCTTCCGCTCAACGCGCGCAGCGCACCGCATCAACAAAAACCCACCGATCGTCCCACTCAAGTTGCGCAGACCGTCCTGGACGGCCTCGCCGCGACGCAGCCCACGCACGCCGCAGGCGCGTTGTGAAACCAAAAACGATGCCGCACCCTTGCGTCCGCCGTTCGGCCGCGGATGCGCGCATCGGGCACGGAGCGCCCCACCGCATCGACCGCGCAGCCGCGCGGCGGCGGTCGCATACGCATTCGTTCATCCACGCGCTCCAGGGGAATAAATCCGATGTTTCTTCACTCTTTGCGGGTGCGCCTGCTGTTGCCGGTGCTCGCGCTGGTGCTGGTGTCCGTGGTCGTGCTGACCGTGGCGCTGGCGATGAGCCAGGCCAGCCACGTGCGCAGCGACGCCGCCCAATCGATCGAGCGGCGCACGCAGGCGCTGCAAAGCCTGTTCGCGGTGACCCGCTCGGTCATGCTCGACCGCACCCACGATGCGATGCGCCTGCTGCGCAGCGAAGGCCGCCGGCTCGGCGCGGCCAGCCTCGGCGGCCGGGTCACCGTCGGCGGCCGCGCCACCAACGACCTGGTGCTCGGCGGCGTGTCCCAGGCCAACAACTTCGCCCTGGTCGACGGCGTCACCGCGATCGCCCAGGGCACCGCGACCTTGTTCGCGCGCGACGGCGAAGACTTCGTGCGCGTGGCCACCAACGTGCGCAAGGACGACGGCAGCCGCGCGATCGGCACCCAGCTCGATCCGCTCGGCCAAGTCATCCCGCACATGCGCAAGGGCGAGGCGTTCTACGGCGTGGTCGACATCCTCGGCACGCCCTACGTCACCGGCTACGAGCCGATCTTTTCCGAGACCGACAGCCAGCGCGCGATCGGCGTGTGGTACGTGGGCTACAAGACCGATCTGCAGGCGCTGTCGGAAGTCGTCGACGCCAGCCAGGTGCTGGAATCGGGCTTCATCGCGGTGTTCGACGGCAAGGACAAGCTGCGCTTCCATTCCAAGACCGGCGCCACCAGCGACGCGGCGCTGATCGAGCGCATCGCGCACGAGACGCCGTCGGATTGGGTCGTCGAAAAGCAGGACGTGCCGGGCTGGGGCTTCAGCCTGGTGTCGGCCTATCCCAAGAGCGACGTCAACAAGGCCATCACCCGCCAGTCGCTGTGGATCGGCAGCATCGGCCTGATCGTGTGCGCGCTGATCCTGGGCCTGCAGTGGGGCCTGATCTGGAGCCGCGTGCTCAAGCCGATCCAGCACCTGACCGTGGTCGCCGAAGAGCTCAGCGTGGGCAAGTGGGGCCACACCATCGAGGAAACCGAGCTGAAGGACGAGATCGGCAAGCTCGCCCGCGCCATTTCGCGCCTGTCCTACAGCGTGCGCGTGGCGATGGAACGATTGGCCAAGCTGTCGCGCTGACGCCTTTCGCCCCACGCCGACCTAGGGACTCAGGGAGCCCGGCATGAGCAACGATTTCCGACCGCTGGTGCAGGTGCTGCGCGAGATCAAGATGCTGGCGCAGAAGCGCTCTTCCGGCTTCGCCTACATCGTCACCGAAGACAACCACTCCTGCATCGTGCGCCTGCATCAGGGCCAGATCCAGGAAGTGGTCTACCGCATGCTGCGCAACGAAGAAGCGGTGCAGCGCCTGTCGATGGTGTCGGCGGCCAAGGTGCGCTTCGAAAGCAGCGGCATCGCGGCGATGCCGCCCGGCCGCGCGCCGCTGAGCGAAGGCTCGGTGGAATGGATGCTGGGCGGGTTCGAACACGACCTGGGCGGGCAGCAGTATCAGTACGCGCCGGCGGCGACGGCTTCGCCGCCGCCGGCCGTCAACGGCGTCGCGCCGCCGGAAGCGCCGGTGGTCGTGGTCAATCCGCACGTGCGCCAGGCGCTGGAACAGATCGCCCTGAACTACCTCGGGCCGATCGCCGGCCTGCTGTGCCAGGAAGCCTTCGACGCCGCCGGCGGCGATCCGCAGAAGGCCATCGTCCAGCTTGCGGGGCAGTTGTATTCGCAGCAGGAAGCGCAGCGCTTCAGCGAGGAAGCGCGCAAGGCGTTGGCGGCGTTGCGCTGAGGTCTGGGCCAGCGGGTTCGCGTCGGCGTTGCGCGGATTGCGTCGTTGTCGTGGTGTCGCGGTCGCGGCTTGCGCCGCTCCTACATGGGCTCCCTGTAGGAGCGGCGCAAGCCGCGACCGCGACACTGCGCTTACGACGAACCCCGCTGTTAACCGGCCCGCCCGCGCTTGCGCCGGAAATACGCGCTCAACCGCGCACCGGCCTCTTCGCCGAGCACGCCGCCGAGCACCGCCACGCGGTGGTTATGCCGCGGATCGGCAAGCAGGTCGAACACGCTGCCGGCCGCACCGGTCTTCGGGTCGAACGCGCCGAACACCACCCGCGCGACCCGCGCGTGCACCATCGCCATCGCGCACATCGCGCAGGGCTCCAAGGTCACGTACAAGGTGCTGCCGATCAGGCGGTGGTTGCCGATGCGCTGGCCGCCTTCGCGCATCGCCACGATTTCGGCGTGCGCGGACGGATCGTGCTGGCCGATGTTGCGGTTCCAGCCTTCGCCGAGCATTTCGCCGGCGGACGACACCAGCACCGCGCCGACCGGGATTTCGTCGTACTCGCGTTCGGCGCGCTCGGCGAGATCCAGCGCGCGGCGCATCCAGTAGCGGTCGATCTCGTCGTGTTGTGGCTCGCTCACGTTCGCTCCCGCAGCGGCGCCGCATCGACGCGGCGCCCGGGCGCGATTATGGTGCAGCCGCGCCGCGCGCGCATCCGCTGCGTGCCTGCGCCGCCGCGAGCGCAGCGCGCCCGCGGCGGCGCGCGCGATCAGGCCGCGCCGCGCAGATAGTCCATCTTGCCCAGCGGCACGCCGAGGTGGCGCAGGATGCCGTAGGCAGTGGTCAGGTGGAAATAGAAGTTCGGCAGCACGAAGCCGCGGATGTAGTCGCGGGCGACGAACGTCAGTTCGCGGCCGCCGGGACGGATCACGATCTCGCGATCTTCCTGCCCGTCCATGCTCTGCGCCGGCACGCTGCGCAGGAACTCCTGGGTCTTGGCGATGCGCTCGCGCAGTTGTTCCAGCGTGGTTTCGTCGTCGGGAAAGCTCGGCGGGGCGATGCCGGCCAGGCGCGCGGCGCCGAACTTGGCCGCGTCGCTGGCCGATTGCACCTGGCCGATCAGGGTGTACATGTCCGGCGCCAGCCGGCCGGTCAGCAGTTGCGCGGGGTCCTGGCCCTGTTCGCGGGCATGGGCGACGGCGCGGTCGAGCAGGTGTGAAAGCACGTCGAGGCCGCGCTGGAAGGCGGGCACGGAGATGTCGTAGAGCGAGAGGCTCATGGGGTTTCCTGAGAGTCCTGGCGTGTTGCGTGGCGGGGAAACAGCGTGGGACGGGCCGCGCGCATCGCGCGGGCCGGCCGAGTCTGAGCGCTTGCCCGGCACGGGTCAACGAATTTACTATCGATCGTTATGAAATTCGGCGTTGCAAAACCGGAGCGATCCGGCCGCAGGATTGCGCCTGCGGCCGAAGCGTCTTCGCCCGCGCCCGCAGCGGCCGCACCCGCCGCGCGAAGGCCGCGCGGCCGCCCGCGCGGCTTCGACCGCGAACAGGCGCTGGAAACGGCGATGCATCTGTTCTGGCAACGCGGCTACGAGGCGACCTCGATCAGCGAGCTCACCGCCGCCGTCGGCGTCAGCGCGCCGAGCCTGTACGCGGTGTTCGGCAGCAAGGAAGACCTGTTCCGCGCGGCGCTGCAACGTTATCTGGAGCAATTCCGCCGCGAACGCGGGCAGTTGCTGGCCGCGCCGGGACTGAGCGCGCGCGCGGCGTTCGAAGCGCTGTTCGAGGCCATCGCCGACGGCTTCGGCCACTGCCCTGCCCGCTCCGGCTGCATGCTGGTCGCGGCCGAAACCGGCGGCCTCGGCGAGGCCGCCGCGCATTTGCGCGAAGTGCTCGGCGCGCACCGCGCCGGCATCGAAGCCGGCTTTCGCCAGCGCATCGAACGCGGCCAGCGCGAAGGCGACGTGGCCGCCAGTGTGGACGCGGCGGCGCTGGCCAAGTTCCTGTCGACCGTGGTGCAAGGCCTGTCGATCCAGGCCCGCGACGGCGCCGGCGCGCAGTCGCTGCGCAAAGTGCTGCGCACCGCGTTACGGGCGTGGCCGTCGGCCTGAGCGGCGCAATCGCGCGTGCCGCTCAGCGCTGCAGATACGGCCGCGGCGCCGCCGCAACCGTACCTGCCGCGCGCGTCGGCAAGCGCGCCCACCCACGCGGCAACGCTGCGGCGCAATGCACCGAGACTTTCGCCGGCACCGTCGCGGCCACCGCGCGCGGCGTGCGCGCGGCCGCCGCCGCGGCCGGCTCGTCGCGGATCGCGATCGACAACAGATGCGGCAAGGCCAACAACGCCGCGGCCAACGGGAGGTACCTCTCCATGCGCTTCTCCTGATCGGGCTCGAACTGCCGGCGGCGGGGAGCCAGGGCCGGCTTGCATCAAGACGACGAACCGGAGCGCGCCGATTCGACATCGGCGCGGCGACTGCGGCCCGGCTGCGGTCGCCGGCTTGCGCGCGGCGCGCCGGGCGGTCTTGAGCCCGCTCAGGCTACGGGGCATGGCGGCCTGAAATTGTCCTAATTCAGGCAATCGGAGCGGATTGCGACAGGGGTCGGGGCGGCGCTGGCCTTGTGAGCAACGATGCTGTCGCCAGATCGTTCGCCTCCCCCGAACCCGACCTGTTCAGGATACCATCCGATACGAACCGGAACCGTCGCCATAAGACGGTGTGGCTGCTCCGGAGCGCAAGGAACGCCATCGCACAGGGGAAAGTCATGCAACGCTTCGATCGGCGGACGGAACCGCCTCCATGGATCCTGCGCGAGTCGGAAGCGACTCAAGAGCGCCGGATCGTCAGCGAGTACCTTTATCAGAGCGAGGAGAAGCGGCGACAAACCTCGCCCCCGCGCCTGGGACTCGACCTCGAACACCAATCGATAACCGACGCCTTGCGCCGATTGTTCCGGGGCAAATGCGCGTTTTGCGAGTCGGCGGCCCCGACTTCCGTGCATCGCTTTCGTCCGCCGCTCGAAGCGCTGCCGCAATACGATTCGGCGGACGCGCACCTTTATTACCTGTGGCTCGCGCACGACTGGAACAATCTCTATCCGATATGTAGAGACTGCCGGCCTCAGCAGCCTCACTTTTTCCCGGTGAAACACGGCCGGCGCTCGCCCCCACCGAGCGAAGCGGAATTCGACAGCTATCTCGTCGACTCCGTCGGCATCTGGTCCAAACCGCTCGCAGAAACTCCTTTGTTGCTGGATCCTTGCAGCGCCTACGACTTCCACAACAGTCTGGGCGTCTCTGTGGACGGGCAATTGTTTGGCATCTCGCCCAGGGGCCGGGAAACGGTAGAGCACTTCGATTTGGGCCGGCCCGACTTGGTCCAGGCGCGCCGACAGCGCCTGTGGAACTATCTGGATCATCTTCTTGAGCAAATCGCAGTGCGACGCCCTACGGATTCCGTCAGCGCGCAGCAGAACCCGCGCTTCAAGGAGCTTTTCGATTTCCAGACCCTCGAATTCGGCGGTGTTTGGTACTTGTTTCTGCGCAGGCTCGCCCACGCCGTCGCCAAAGCGGCCAATCGCAGACCCGGCACGGCGCTGTCGCCTCCCGCCATCCATCGTTTCTACATGGACATGTACGCGCGACCGGACGCACTCGATCAGCTTGTATCGGCCCTCAACCGACTCGAAGAACTTGTTCCGCTCCATCCCGTCCGACCGGAGCGGATCTCCCGCAAGACCAGCGCCCAACGCATCGCGCGCGTGGAGCTACGGGACTTCAAAGCGATTCAATCCCTCGATATAAACATGCCGCCCGCGCCGCCACCAGGCGAAGGCTCCGAAAGCGAACGCCCGTCGGCGTTGCTGATTCTCGGCGAAAACTCCACCGGCAAGAGCTCCATACTCGAAGCGATCGCCCTGACCCTGGCAAGCCAGGATGCCTACAAGGGTCTAAAGCTGTCTGCCGATTCGTTTCGATTGCGCCCGGAGCAACTCGGTGGCGACCCTCGGCATACGCCCGAACACGCGTTCGTGCGCATCGCATTGAGCGACGGCGACACGCGCTCCCTGACGCTATTGGAAGGCGGCACGACACCACAACCCCAATCGAACGCCGAAACCATTCCGGTCTTCGCCTACGGCGCGTTCCGTCAGTTCCAGAAAAGCACCAGCAAATACCGGCCAGAACGCCACATACGCAATCTGTTCGACGGCAGCGTTCTGGACAATCCGGAATCCTGGCTGATGCATCTGGAGAAGCAGCAATTTTCCATGACGATTCGCGCGCTGCGCAACATATTGTCGGTGGAAGGCGAGTTCGAAGTCATCGAATGCGACCGCGTCACCGGCTGTCATATGGTTACCGGGGGCGACGGCGCCCCGCTCACCCGAACGCCGCTGTCGGCTGTGTCCTCGGGCTATCGTTCCGTGCTGGCGATGGTCTGCGACATCATGAAAGGACTGATGGACAAGCGCATCTGCCCGGATTTCGAATCTCTGGTCAGCGCGCGCGCCGTAGTGCTGATCGACGAAATCGAAGCCCATCTGCATCCGCGCTGGAAAATGCAGATCATGCGCAGCCTGCGCGAGGCGTTGCCGCAGATAACGTTCATCGCCACCACTCACGATCCGCTGTGTCTGCGCGGAATGGAGGATGGCGAAGTGATGGTGCTGCAGCGCGTACCCGCGCAAGGCGCTCAACCGGGCCAACCGCAGGTTCGGGTAGAGTCGCTGGACGCCGGCAGTCTGCCCAGACTTTCGGAGCTGACCATCGAGCAGTTGCTCACCTCCGATTTTTTCCAGCTCTACTCCACCGACTCGTCCGACCTGAACCTGCGGATGGCCAAGATCGCCGATCTGCTGAGGCAGCAAAAAGAGGGCGGCCACTTGTCGCCGGAAGAGACCGCAGCGGTAGAGGCGTTCCGCCGAGACATCGCCAACGCCCTACCCGTTGGCAGTTCGGAAGCGCACAGATTGGTGCAGGAGGCGGTCGCCGAGTATCTGGACCAGCGCCACGATGCATCGGCCGCTCGCATGCTCGCTCTGCGCGAGGAAACCAAGCGCCGGATCGTTGATGTTCTGGGGGCAGCCTGACATGCGCACGGTCACTCGCGGCATCGTCAAGGCGCCGGTGGAACTGGACCGCAAGGACAAAGGCGGAAAGACCGAACTGGAGCGCGCCGAGGAGCATTACGCCGACGCAGCCAAAAAGGACACCAGCTTCGCTTTCGAAGCCTATCGCCACGACAAAGTCAAAGCGTTGCTGCACCAGCTGTTTCACGGCAAGTGCGCCTATTGCGAAACCTATTATTCCGCCGGCTCGCCGATGGATGTCGAGCACTATCGCCCCAAGGCGGCGGTCAAGGAGGATCCGACCCATCGCGGCTACTGGTGGCTTGCGATGCGCTGGGACAACCTGTTGCCGAGCTGCATCGATTGCAACCGCAAGCGCAAGCAGATCGACGCCGGCGGCGGAGAAAGCCTGGAGACGCTGCAGAAACGGCAATATGCCAACCGCGGACGAGTCCACTCAGGAAAGCAGGACAGTTTTCCGATCCCTGTGGGTTGCGTCCGCGCCAAAGGCAAGAACGACGACCTCGAACTGGAACAGGCGCTACTGCTCGATCCAACTCGCGACGAGCCCGACCGGCATCTGGATTTCCACGTCGCCCCCTGGCCGGCGACCGGTCTGGCGCTGGCCCGCACCCACGACGGCAGCGCCGAACGCGGCGCGGTATCCATCCAGACTTACGGACTCAATCGGCTGGGGTTGGTGCAGGACCGCACCCGGGTGCTGCGCCAGCTGGAATTCCTGGGCGATACGGTGATCGAGCTGAGCGCGATGATCGACGATCTCGAACATCCGGCTTACGCTGCCCGATTCGCCGGGACGCCGGTGGAGAATGTCGTCCTGCGTTTGCGTCAGTTGTGGCAAAGCCACCTCGACCGCATGCGCGCCATGACCCAACCGCAGGCGCCGTATTCGGCGATGGCCGCCGCATGGCTCAAGGAATTCTCGCGCCGCCTCGCGTAGTGCGAGGCGCGCGAAACAGACCGGGAAGTTCGGACAGGGGGCGCAGACGCCCCCTGTCCGCCCAAAGCCTCAGCAGCCTGGCGAGCAGATCGCCCAGCAACGCGAATCCGGCTGATCCGGATCGCAGCTGCTGCAGCACGGCCGCGCGAACGCGGACACGCTGACGGTCAGGCCGAACGCGAACGCACAGCAACCCAGGAACAGCTTGGCGCGGGACATCCTCTTCATGACGAACTCCTGTCTTCGGTGGCGATGGCCGGGCGCGCGCATCCGGCGGCGCAAGGCGGAGAGGCCGGCGGCGGTGGCCGTCCGGCGCGAACGCCGCGGGTCCGTCCGCGGCGTGGCATCGCGCGCGCGGACGGGCCGGCATGCGATGCGGTGTGAGCGGGCGGAGCGCCGCAGCGACGGCGCGGTTCGATCCGGGCGACGGCGCGATTGGCCGGCATGGGGGCGGCGGCGACGACGGCTTCGCGCCGACGGAAACGGACGCGCAAAGCGATGCACCGGGCCATTGCGACTGCGGACATCCATGTTCCTCCGACCTCGCGCCGCCAGCGGCCGGGCGCGAACGAAGGCGAACGCTACGCCCGGCGCTGCGGCGGTAACGCGTTAGCCATCACACAACGCGATGCCGGCGGCCGACTCGCGCGCCTGCTTTGCGCAGACGGCGCGCAGCGGGCAAACATCGGCCGCCGCGCGCACATTTTCGCCAGCCAGCGAGTACGTGCGGCCGCGAGCGCCCGCGCGGCAGTTCGCGAATGCCGCAATGCAAAAGAACATCGCGCGCGCAGCCGCGCGGCGCGCCAGCCCGCGCGGCACGAAGACCGATCGCGCGGCGACGAGGCCCCGCGTCGGCAACGACAGCGCCCGGCCCCGTCGCAGCGCCGCGCCGCCAAGGCACCGCTCCGCCGATGCGCCGTACAGTCGCCGTCCGAACGACGCGATGCCTCCCATAAACGCCGAAGGCCGCGCTCGCGCGCGGCCTTCGACATCGCTCAGCGAACCCGCAGGCTCACTCCCACTCGATCGTCGCCGGCGGCTTGCCGCTGATGTCGTACACCACCCGCGACACCCCCGACAGCTCGTTGATGATCCGGTTCGACACCGTGCCGAGGAAGTCGTACGGCAGGTGCGCCCAGTGCGCGGTCATGAAGTCGATGGTCTCCACCGCGCGCAGCGCGATCACCCACTCGTAGGCGCGCGCGTCGCCGACCACGCCGACCGACTTGACCGGCAGGAACACCGCGAAGGCCTGGCTGGTCTTGTCGTACAGGCCGGCCTTGCGCAGTTCGTCGATGAAGATGTGGTCGGCGCGGGCCAGCAGTTCGGCGTATTCGCGCTTGACCTCGCCGAGGATGCGCACGCCCAGGCCCGGACCCGGGAACGGGTGGCGGTAGACCATCTCGCGCGGCAGGCCGAGCTCGACGCCGAGGCGCCGCACTTCGTCCTTGAACAGCTCGCGCAGCGGCTCGACCAGGCCGAGTTTCATGTGCTCGGGCAGGCCGCCGACGTTGTGGTGGCTCTTGATGACGTGGGCCTTGCCGGTCTTGCTGCCGGCCGACTCGATCACGTCGGGGTAGATCGTGCCCTGCGCCAGCCACTTGGCCTTGCTGAGCTTGTTCGATTCCTCGTCGAAGATCTCGACGAACAGGTTGCCGATGATCTTGCGCTTGGCTTCCGGGTCGCTGACGCCTTCGAGCTTGCGGAAGTAACGGTCGGCGGCGTTGACGCGCACGACCTTGACGCCCATGTGCTCGGCGAACATCGCCATCACCTGGTCGCCTTCGTTGTAGCGCAGCAGGCCGGTGTCGACGAACACGCAGGTCAGCTGGTCGCCGATGGCCTTGTGCAGCAGCGCGGCGACCACCGAGGAATCGACGCCGCCGGACAGGCCGAGGATGACTTCGTCGTCGCCGACCAACTCGCGCACGCGCGCGATCTGGTCGTCGATGATGTGCGCGGCGGTCCACAGCGTCTGGCAGCCGCAGATGTCGACCACGAAGCGGCGCAGCAGGGTCTGGCCCTGCTTGGTGTGGGTCACTTCGGGGTGGAACTGCACGCCGTACCAGCGGCGCGCGTCGTCGGCGAACGCGGCGACCGGGATGCGGTCGGTCTTGGCGGTGACGACGAAGCCGTCCGGCGCCTTCGACACGTGGTCGCCGTGGCTCATCCACACGTCCAGGCGCGGCGGCGAACCCGGATGGTCCTTGAGCCCGTCGAACAAACGGTCCTGCGCGACCAACTGCACTTCGGCGTGGCCGAACTCGCGCTGGTCGGCCGCTTCGGTGGCGCCGCCGAGCTGCGCGGCCATGGTCTGCATGCCGTAGCAGATGCCCAGGATCGGCAGGCCGGCGTCGAACACCTGCTGCGGCGCGCGCGGCGCGCCCGGCAGCGTGGTCGACTCGGGGCCGCCGGACAGGATGATGCCCTTGGCGCCGTAGGCTTCGATTTCGGCCGGATCGTGGTCCCAGGCCCAGATTTCGCAGTAGACGCCGAGTTCGCGGATGCGGCGGGCGATCAGCTGGGTGTACTGCGCGCCGAAATCGAGGATAAGAATTTTGTCGCTATGGATGTCGGTCATGGAGCCGGGAGTCGGGAATGGGGATTCGGGATTCGTAGGAGCGGTTGCGCGGGGCGGCAGAGTTGCGGGGGATCCGAATCTCGAATCCCCGATCCCGAATCCCACGCGCCGGCATCAGCCGGCGCGGTAGTTCGGCGGTTCCTTGGTGATCTGCACATCGTGCACGTGGCTCTCGCGCGAACCGGCGTTGGTGATGCGCACGAAGCTCGGCTTCTTGCGCATCTCCTCGATGGTCGCGCAACCCACATAGCCCATCGTGGCGCGCAGGCCGCCGGCGAGCTGGTGGACCACGCCGCCGAGCGAGCCGCGATACGGCACGCGGCCTTCGATGCCTTCCGGCACCAGCTTGTCGGCGTCGGAAGCGTCCTGGAAGTAACGGTCCTTGGAGCCCTGCTCCATCGCGCCGAGGCTGCCCATGCCGCGGTAGCTCTTGTAGCTGCGGCCCTGGAACAGCTCGATTTCGCCCGGCGCTTCCTCGGTGCCGGCGAACAGGCCGCCGACCATGACCGACGAGGCGCCGGCGACCAGCGCCTTGCCGATGTCGCCGGAATAGCGGATGCCGCCGTCGGCGATCAGCGGGATGCGGTCCTGCAGCGCTTCGGCGACCATCGCCACGGCGGTGATCTGCGGCACGCCGACGCCGGCGACCACGCGGGTGGTGCAGATCGAACCCGGGCCGACGCCGACCTTGACCGCGTCGGCGCCGTGGTCCATCAGCGCCAGCGCGGCGTCGCCGGTGACGATGTTGCCGCCGATGACCTGCAGCTGCGGGAAGCGCTTCTTGACCCACTTCACCCGATCGAGCACGCCCTGCGAATGGCCGTGCGCGGTATCGACCACGATCACGTCCACGCCGGCCGCGGCGAGGGCTTCCACCCGCGCTTCGGTATCGCCGCCGGCGCCGACCGCGGCGCCGACCAGCAAGCGCTCGGCGCTGTCCTTGGCGGCGTTGGGGTTGTCGGTCTTCTTCTGGATGTCCTTGACCGTGATCAGGCCGCGCAGCTCGAAGCCGTCGTTGACCACCAGGACCTTTTCGATGCGGTGCTTGTGCAGCAGCTGCAGCACTTCCTCGTCGTCCGCGCCTTCGCGCACGGTGACCAGGCGCTCGCGCTTGGTCATGATGTGGCGGACCGGATCGTCGAGCTTTTTCTCGAAGCGCATGTCGCGGCTGGTGACGATGCCGACCAGCTGGCCGCCGTCGACCACCGGCACGCCGGAGATGTTGCGCGCGCGGGTCAGCTTGAGCACTTCGCCGATGGTGGTCTCGGGGCCGACGGTGAACGGCTCCTTGATCACGCCGGCCTCGAACTTCTTGACCTGGGCGACCTGGGCGGCCTGCGCCTCCAGGCTCATGTTCTTGTGGACGATGCTGATGCCGCCGAGCTGGGCCAACGCAATGGCCAGGCGGGCCTCGCTGACGGTGTCCATCGCCGCCGACAGGATCGGCAGACGGATCGACAGGTCGCGGGTCAGGCGGGTGGAGAGGTTTACGTCCTTAGGCAGGACGATCGAATGCGCGGGGACGAGAGACACATCGTCGTAAGTCAGCGCTTCAGCCTGGATGCGCAGCATAGGCGGGCCCGGGAGGATGAAGCGCGCCATTCTAACCCGAAAGCGCCGCGCTCCGCTCGCCGCGCGGACGGAAAGGGGCGTTCCGCGGGTGGGTCGCGCGGGGGCCGTTAAGGCTGGCGCGGCGGGCGTTGGCGGTCCGGCGGTTTCCGGCCTGAGCGGGGTCCCACGGCACGAACTTCAGCAGCCCGCGCCCTGCCCGACCGTCATCCCCGCGAACGCGGGGATCCAGAGACTTCAGCCGGCCCTTCGCCGAAAGCCGGCTCAGGCAAGACTTGCGGCGTTCTCGCCCGAAACGCCCTGGATTCCCGCGTTCGCGGGAATGACGTGCTGGGAGGTTCAGCGAGGGCTGAGGCGTTTTTCCCGAGGCATGCGACACCGCACACCTCGTCATCCCCGCGAACGCGGGGATCCAGAGACTTCAGCAGGTCCCTTTTCGAAGGCCGGCCTGAACCCGACTTCCAGCGTCCTCACCCGAAACGCCCTGGATTCCCGCGTTTGCGGGAATGACGTGCTGGCGGGTTCGGGTTCGGCTTCGGCTTCGGCTTCGGCGAAGAAAAGCCGCGTCATGATCGACGCGCAACGACCCCAGCTCGTCATCCCCGCGAAAGCGGGGATCCAGAGACTTCAGCCGGCTGTTTGCCGAAAGCCGGCTCAACCAAGACTTCCGGGGTTCTCGCCCGAAACGCCCTGGATTCCCGCGTTCGCGGGAACGACGGCGGGCAGGCGGCGCGCGACGCCGTGTGGGGCTCTCAGCCCCGCCCGGCGGCCTTGTCCGCGGCCTCGGCCGCTTCCAGGGTGTTCTGCATCAGCGTGGCCACCGTCATCGGCCCGACCCCGCCCGGCACCGGCGTGATCCAGCTGGCGCGCTGCGCCGCGGCGTCGAAGCCGACGTCGCCGACCAGGCGGCCGTCGTCGAGGCGGTTGATGCCGACGTCGATGACCACCGCGCCCGGCTTGACCCATTCGCCCGGAATCAGCCCCGGCCGGCCGACCGCGACCACCAGGATGTCGGCGTTGCGCACCGACTGCTCCAGCACGGCTTGCGGGGTGAACTTGTGGCAGCTGGTGACGGTGCAGCCGGCGATCATCAGCTCCAGCGCCATCGGCCGGCCGACATGGTTGCTGACGCCGACGATGGTCGCGCTCTGCCCGCGCACCGGGCGGTCGGTGTAGCCGAGCAAGGTGGTGATGCCGCGCGGCGTGCACGGGCGCAGGCCGAACTGGCGCAGCACCAGATGGCCGACGTTTTCCGGATGGAAGCCGTCGACGTCCTTGCGCGGGTCGATGCGGTGGATCAGCGCGGTGGCGTCGCGGCGGTCGGGCAGCGGCAGCTGGACCAGGATGCCGTGCACGTCGGGATCGGCGTTGAGCCGGTCGATCAGCGCCAGCAAAGCCTCGTCGCCCGGATCCGACGGCAGGTCGTAGTCGATCGCGCGGATGCCGACCTTCTGCGCGGCGCGGCGCTTGTTGCGCACATACACCGAGGAGGCCGGGTCGTTGCCGATCAGCACCACCGCCAGCCCCGGCCGCGACAGCCCGGCGGCGACGCGGCGGTCGACCTGGGCCTTGAGGTTGTCGAGCAGTTCCTCGGCGATGCGCTTGCCGTCGAGGATGCGGGCCGGGTGCGAAGGGGGCGTCATGCGGGCTCGGCTGCGGTAGAGTCGGGCCGCGCATTATCGCCGATCCGGCCGGCCGAATTTCGCCGCGGCCCGCATTTCGCCGATAGTCGAGGCCAATAATCGAGGCCGACCGTCGAAGAGCTCCGCGCTTCCTCGCCCCCCTCCCCTGAGCACCGCCATGAACCCGACCGACCCCACCGCCGCCGCGTCCGCCCCCGACGCCGACACCATCGCCCTGCAGGCCGCCGCGTTCCGCCGCCTGCTCGCCCATCTGATGCACGAGCGCAGCGACGTGCAGAACATCGACCTGATGATCCTGGCCGGCTTCTGCCGCAACTGCCTGGCCGACTGGTACCGCGACGCCGCCGGCGAGCGCGGCCTGGCGATGAGCAAGGACCAGGCGCGCGAAGCGATCTACGGCATGCCGTTCGCGCAGTGGAAGGCGCAGTTCCAGCGCGACGCGACGCCGGAGCAGCTGGCCGCGTTCGAGGCGGCGCAGAAGCGGCACGGCTGAGCGCACACCGACGCCGCAACGGCCGCTCCCTGTAGGAGCGGCGCGAGCCGCGACCGCGACAACAAAACCACTGCGCAGGCACGAAGCGCCGAAAGCCTGCGGCCGCAAGACGGACCGGGCGCGTACACAACACCCCCAGCGTTCGCCGGCAAACCGTTTACGCGGTCGCGGCTCGCGCCGCTCCTACAGTCGTACTACGCGGCGATCAATGCAGAAGCGGCGCGGCTGAGCGCCCTCCGACGCCGCAACGGCCGCTCCTTGTAGGAGCGGCGCGAGCCGCGACCGCGACAACAAAACCCCTGCGCAGGCACGAAGCGCCGAAAGCCTGCGGCCGCATGACAGACCGGGCGCGTACACAACACCCCCCAGCGTTCGCCGGCAAACCGTTTCCGCGGTCGCGGCTCGCGCCGCTCCTACAGTCGTACTACGCGGCGATCAAGGCAGAAGCGGCGCGGCTGAGCGCCCTCCGACGCCGCAACGGCCGCTCCTTGTAGGAGCGGCGCGAGCCGCGACCGCGACAACAAAACCTCTGCGCAGGCACGAAGCGCCGAAAGCCTGCGGCCGCAAGACGGACCGGGCGCGTACACAACACCCCCAGCGTTCGCCGGCGAACCGTTTCCGCGGTCGCGGCTCGCGCCGCTCCTACAGTCGTTCTACGCGGCGATCAATCCTGCACCGGCGGCTGGCCTTGCGGCTGCAACGCCGGCGCGTTCGGGTTCGGACAGCGCGGAATCCCCGAGCCGACCACGCAGTTGATGCAGCAGCCCGACGGCTGCTGCGACGGCGGCGATTGCGGCGAGGCCAGCGGCAGCGGCGGCGCCAGCGCCGCCAGGCTCGCATCGGGCTTGAGCTTCAGCAACGCGGCCCAGTCGAGCTTGTTCATGTCGCACGCCGTGGCGGTGTCGGGCGAGCATTCGACCTGGGTCTCGCTGCGCAACGGCAGCGGCCAGAACTGGCCGTTGCGGTTGACCGCCATCATCCGCATCGTCGCGCCCTGCTGGACGTTGCCGCCGATCAGATAAGCCTTGCCGTCGTTGCCCGGATTGACCGCCACGACCACGTCGCAATGCATCGCCAGGGAACCGTTGCCGCTGTCGAGCGCGGCGATCAGGCCCTGGTAACCGTACACGCGCGTGCTCGAGCGCACCGCGCACAGCAGGTCGCCCGGCGCCGGCGCGGCGCTGGCCGGGTCCAGGTACAGGAACGGGCTGTGGTCGGGATTGCGGTACGCCTCGCGCACATAGTCGTAATGGCTGGCCGAAGGACGGAAGCCCGGAATCGCGGCTTTCATCATCACGTAGGACACGAACGCGGCCGACCACGGGTTGTCGACCAGGAACGCGCGGCAAGCCTGGGTCGAATAGGCGCTGCCATAGGCGTCGAAGCACTGGTCGGCCCCGGCGAAGCCGCTCATGCGCTGCAACAGGCCGGTCTCGCGCCAATAGCCGGCGGTGCGGCGCCAGGTCTCGGTGGCGCCGTCGGCCAGGCGCGCGTTTTCCGATTCGCTGACCGACGCGCTCGCCAGCCGGCCCTGCAGGTCGATGAAGGGCCGATACCACAGCAGGTTTTCGTTGCACGCCGCGGCGGCGACGCGGGTCGCGGCCTGGGCCGTGCCGCCCTGGTCGCGCAGGCTCGGGCAAGCGTCGGCGGCGCGGGCGCCGCTCCACGGCGCGGCCAACGCGAAGACAACCGCCAGGATGGGCAAAAACGCAACGGGACTGCGGGGCATTCGGGCGATTCTCCGGTCCATCGGACGTCCGCGCGGGGGCGCGGCACGCCGGGCTTGTCATGCGGGTAAGGTCGTGCAACGCGCTCAGTCGCGGCCGCGACGCGTCCGCCTCGCCAGCCTAGCGATCTTGCGTGCAAAGCGCGTGAGCGCAAAAGCCAATCCGATCGCGACGGCCGCCGGCCGCTGGCGGCGCGCGCGCGCGCGGGGTATCGTCCATGGCACGCACTTCGCGCCCCGCGGCCGTTCGCGGCCCGGTCGGCGCTTCCCCTGATAGCAACGCCCCGCACACCGAGGCCCGCGAATCGATGGCACGCAACCCACGCTTGTTCCAGTCCCTGGCCGCGGTCGCCGGCGTCGCCGCCGCCGGCTATCTCAGCATCTGCGGCTGGATGTACTTCAAGCAACGCGAACTGATGTACTTCCCGCAGAACACCCGCCTGGGCGCCGACATGACCGACTACACGGTCGAACGCGGCGACGCGGTGCTGCGCGGCTGGCGCCTCAACGCCGGACGCGAGAAGGCGCTGATCTATTTCGGCGGCAACGCCGAGCGCATCGAGAACATGCGCGAGACCCTGGCGCAGTGGTTCCCCGACCGCACCATCTACCTGCTGTCGTACCGCGGCTTCGGCGCCAGCGACGGCGCGCCGGCCGAAGCGGAACTGTTCGCCGACGCGCTGGCGATCTTCGACCAGATCGCGCGCGAGCATCCGCACCAGCCGGTGTCGGTGATCGGCCGCAGCCTCGGCAGCGGCGTGGCCAGCTACGTCGCCGGCAAGCGCCCGGTCGAGCGGCTGGCGCTGGTGACTCCGTTCGACAGTCTCAGCGACACCGCGCAAGCGCATTACCGCTGGCTGCCGACGCGCTGGCTGGTGCGCGACCGCTACGATTCGGTCGGCAACCTGCGCAGCTACTTCGGCCCGATCCTGGTGGTGCGCGCAAGCGACGACGACGTGATCCCGCCGGCCAACACCAGCCGCCTGGTGCATTCGCTGCAAACCCGCCCGCAAGGCGTGGAAGTGGTCCAGCTCAAGGGCGCCGACCACCACAACATCGGCGCCTATCCCGAATACGGTCAAGCCTTGAGAGAGTTCATCGACTAGCGCGAAACTCCGGCGGGCATGGGCGGAGGCTTCGCCCGCAACGCGTCCGCAGCCGCTCGCGCCTCACTTGGAGGACGCAAGATGCAAATGCAGATGCAACGCAGGGCGATCCAACCCAACGACGTGTCGTACGCGCAGGCGCACGAGATCAGCGGCTTCAAGCGTTTGTTGTTCATCAGCGGCCAGCTGCCGCAATGCGAGAAATGCATCCTGCCGAAGGATTTCGAAAGCCAGTGCCGGCGCGCCTGGGCCAACGTCGAGCAGCAGCTCAAGCAGGCCGGGATGGACTTCGGCAACCTGGTCAAGGTCACCACCTTCCTCAGCGAACGGCGCCTGCGCGAGCGCAATTACGAGATCCGCCGCGAAGTGCTCGGCGAACACACGCCGGCGCTGACGGTCATCATCGCCGACTTGTACGAGGAAGGCTGGATGGTCGAGATCGAGGCGATCGCGGCGGATTGAACCGAGAAACCAGCGAAGAGGAGTGAGGAGCGAGCGAAACCCGCTTTCGCTCACTCCTCACTCCTCTCCGCTCACTCCTCGTGTTCAAGGCATCCGGCACAAATCCCCAAACGCCCGCGCCAACGCCGTGCGGTGCAACTCGTCCAGCCGATGCTGCCGCGCCGCGGAGCGCTGCGCATCGAACGCGCGCCGCTCGCACCCTTCGCCGCGCGCTTCGTCCAACGCGCCTGGCAACGCATCCAGCAACTGCGCGTTGATCGCATCCAGCCGCTCGCGCACCGGTGCCAGGTCGACCGGTTTGCCGGCACGCGCGGGTTCCGCCAACAACCGGTACTGCACCAGTTTGTTGGCCTCCATCTGCGCCTGGAAGAACGCGGCCGCGCGCTCCGGCAGCAGCGAGCGCGCCGCGGCTTGTTCGCGCACCTTGACCAACTGCTCGCCTTCGCGCCCGGCGTCCTCGACCGGCTTGCCCGACGCGCGCTTGCTCGCCGCGACTTGATCGGCCAACAACAAGCGCTGCGCGCTGAGTTCGGCGATGCGGCCGAAGCCGGGCGCAGGCGCGGGCGGCGAAGCCTGCGCAGCCAATGCGAACGCGCACGCCGTCACGGCGAGCGCGCGGGAGATGCCGCGACCGATGCTCACGAGATACGCCTCCTGATCGCGCAGGCCGCTCACGGCGCCGCGCAGAACGCCTGATAGTCGATATAGCCCGGAAACTCGCGCCCGGCCGCGCACACCGGACAATCCGGATCCGGCCGCAGGCGGGTCTCGCGAAAGCGCATGCCCAAGGCGTCGAAATGCAGCAGCCGCCCGGCCAGCGATTCGCCGATGCCGAGGACCAGCTTGACCACCTCGGTCGCCTGCACCAGCCCGACCACGCCCGGCAGCACGCCGAGCACGCCGGCTTCGGCGCAGTTCGGCGCGGCCTCCGGCGGCGGCGGCTGCGGGAACAGGCAGCGGTAGCACGGGCATTGGCCGCGGTGGCGGCCGGCGTCGAACAGGCTCACCTGCCCTTCGAAACGATGGATCGCGCCGTACACCAACGGCTTGGCCAGCTTCACGCAGGCATCGTTGAGCAGGTAACGCACCGGAAAATTGTCGGCGCCGTCGAACACGACATCGGCGTCGGCGATCAGCCGCTCGACATTGCCGGAGGTGATCCGCTCGGCGAAGGTTTCGACCCGCAGCCGCGGATTGAGCGCCTGCAACGCGATCTTCGCCGATTCGACCTTGGCCATGCCGATGCGGTCTTCGGTGTGCAGGATCTGCCGCTGCAGGTTGCTGCGGTCGACCACGTCGTCGTCGGCCAGCACCAGGGTGCCGATGCCGGCCGCGGCCAGATAGAACGCCGCCGGCGAGCCCAGGCCGCCGGCGCCGATCATCGCCACGCGCGCGGCCTGCAGCTTGCGCTGGCCGGCTTCGCCGACTTCGGGCAGGCGCAGGTGGCGCGAATAGCGGTCGTAGAAATCCGCTTCGTCGGCGGACTGGCGCAGTTCCGCCAGCGGCAGGCCCTCGGCGATCCAGCGCGCGGTGCCGCCGTCGACCGAGGCCACCCGGGTGTAGCCGGCATCGAGCAGCGCCTGCGCGGCGCGCAGCGAGCGCGCCCCGGTCTGGCAGATCAGCAGGATCGGCGCGGCGCGGTCGGCGACGGTGGCGGCGGGATCGGCTTCGAGCGCGTCCTTGGCCACGCCGAGCGCATGTTCGGCCTGCCCGGTCGCGCGCTCGTGCGCCTCGCGCACATCGATCAGGACCGCGCCGGCCTGCTGCCGGGCGCGCGCCTGCGCGGGGGAAATCTGTTCGATGCTCATGCGGGGATTATCCGCTTTCGCGCGTGCGGCGGTAGGCGCGCTTGGGGACGCTGCGTTGCGCGGGAGGGCGGCTGCCCTCACCCAATCCCTCTCCCGCAAGCGGGGTGAGGCGCTGCGCTTGCGAGCCATCGGCTCGCGCAGCGCCGAACGCCCGGACGCTATGCGTTCGGACCAGGGCAGGATTGTGCTGAGGGCCTCACGCCAACGCGTACGGCCAAACCTCCACCACCGCCCCCTCCGCCAACTGCTGCGGCCCTTCCGGCACCACCATCAAGGCATCCGAATCCGCCGCCGCGCGCAACCGGTGCGAAGCGGTCGCCGGATTCGGATCGGCCCACAACACGCCGTCCTCGTCGCTGCGCAGCCGCGCGCGCACGAACTCGCGGCGCGGATGGCTCTTCTCGATCCCGCCGACCACCCGCGCGCGCAGCTTCGCCCGCGGCTCGGCGCGGCCCTGCAAGCCGTCGATCAACGCGCGCCCGAAACTCAAGTAAGTCGCCAGCACCGACACCGGATTGCCCGGCAAGCCGAGGAACCGCGCCTGATCCATGCTCGCCAGCAGCAGCGGCATGCCCGGCCGCATCTTCACTTTCCAGAAGTGGATCCGTCCGAACTGCCCCAGCACCGCCGGGATGTGGTCTTTCTCGCCGGCCGACACCGCGCCGCAGGTGAACACCAGATCGAAGGCGCAGGCGGCATCGCGCAGCGCGATCTCGACCTGTTTGGGATCGTCCGGCAGTCGCGGCCACGCAGTCGGCTCCAAGCCGTCGGCGCGCAGCAGGCCCATCAGCAGCTCGCGGTTGCTGTCGTAGATCTGCCCGGGCCGCAGCGGCATGCCCGGCTCGACCAGTTCGTCGCCGCTGGTGAACACCGCCACCGTCGGCTTGCGCCGCACCGGCAGCGACGGCAGCCCCAGCGACGCCGCCAGCGACACCCGCGCCGGGGTCAGCGCCTGGCCGTCGCGCAGCACCGTCTCGCCGGCGCCGACGTCTTCGCCGGCGTAACGCACGTGATGGCCGCGCTTGGCGGCCGGTACGAACACGCGGGTCCCGTCGACGCGCACGTTCTCCTTGATCGCCACGGTATCGGCGCCGGCCGGCAGCGGCGCGCCGGTGGTGATGCGCGCGCATTCGCCGGCGCCCAGGGCCAGCTCGAGCGCGACGCCGGCGAATTGTTCGCCGACCAGGCGCAGCTCGGTTTCTTCGCCGCGCAGGTCTTCATGGCGCAGCGCGAAGCCGTCCATCGCGCTGTTGTCGAACGGCGGCAGCGACAGCGGCGCGACCACGTCGCCGGCGAGCACGCGGCCGTGGCAGCGCGGCAGCGCCGGGTGCTCGATGTCGAGGCGATGCGCGGCGGCGACCTCGGCGGTCAGGCGCATGGCCTCGTCGAACAGCAGGCCGGTGGGGAATTCGGTCATGGCGGGCTCTTGCGCAAGGCGCGGAATCGTGGGGATGCCGGCTCGCGCCGGTGCGGTGCGGACGGGCCGGCGATCGCAGCGGCGATCCCGCAGCAGGCCGTGCAGGCGATCATTCGGACGGGCCCGCAACGACGCCGGCCGCGGCTAAATCGGCGAGCGTATTGAGGTTGCCCAAGCGTAGTCCGGACAGGCGCAGCGCCGCCATGCCGAGCGCGGCCTGCAACTCGCGCACCGCCAGCCGCCGCTGCGCCAGCGCCGGCGCCAGCGCGGCGCGCAACGGCGCCAGCGGCCACAGTGCGAACAGAGGCTGCACGCCGTCGTCGTCGACGACGTAAGCGCCCTGCCCGACTTGTGCGGCGGCCAGCGCGGGCAGCAGCGAAGCATCGGCGTGGACGGCGTCGACCGGCAGCGTCAGCAGCCACGGCGTCGTCGCGATTGCCGCCAACGCGTCCAGGCCGCCGAGCGGCCCCAGGTCGGGCACGCGGTCGGGCACCGCATGCAGACCGTGGCGCGCATAACGCGCGTGACCACGATTGGCGCTGACCGCGACCGCCGCGACCGCGGGCGCGAACATCCGCGCCAGCCGCAGCGCCTGCGGCTCGCCGTCGCGCCGCAGCCAGGCCTTGTCGATCCCGCCCAGGCGCACGGCGCGGCCGCCGGCGAGCAGGCCCAGGGTCAGGTCGGCGGGAGCGATGGGCATGCAGCGGGATTCGCGGACTCGGAACCGGCATTGTGCGCGCTCGTGCGTCGCCGCGCCGCCGGGTCGTCCGCAAGCTGCGAACCGCCGAAGCAAAATGGGTTCCGGCTTTCGCCGGAATGACGGGATGAAGGTTGTGCCATCACTCCCCGTCATTCCGGCGAAAGCCGGAACCCACTTGACCTTGATCTTCGCTCCGCCGAGCCGACGCAACCGCGCCGCCGCGCCTACTTGCCGCGCTTCACATGCCGGATCAGGCGCTTCTTCCCGGATCAGGCGCTTCTTCTTCCCCACCTGCCGGTCAGCACGTTCTTCTTGCCTTCGTACGGATTGCTGCCTGCTTGAACACGATCGGAATGACGGGGGTGAGAGCGCAACCTTCATCCCGTCATTCCGGCGAAAGCCGGAACCCACTTGACCTTGATCTTCGCTCCGCCGAGCCGACGCAACCGCGCCGCCGCGCTTACTTGCCGCGCTTCACATGCCGGATCAGGCGCTTCTTCTTCGCCACCTGCCGCTCGGTCAGTACGTTCTTCTTGCCTTCGTACGGACTGCTGCCTTGCTTGAACACGATCGGAATGACGGGGGTGAGAGCGCAACCTTCATCCCGTCATTCCGGCGAAAGCCGGAACCCATCTTGACCTTGACTTTCGCTCCGCCGAGCCGATGCAATCGCTCCGCCGCGCTTACTTGCCGCGCTTCACATGCCGGATCAGGCGCTTCTTCTTCGCCACCTGCCGCTCGGTCAGCACGTTCTTTTTGCCTTCGTACGGATTGCTGCCTTCCTTGAACACGAACCGCACCGGCGTGCCGACCAGCTTGAAGCGCTTGCGGAAGAAGTTCTCCAGATAGCGCTTGTAGCTGTCGCTCAAGGTGCGCAGGCGGGTGCCGTGGACGACGAAGGTCGGCGGGTTGAGCCCGGCCGGATGGGCGAAGCGCAGCTTGGCCACGTGCCCGCGCACGACCGGCGGCGGGTTGGTCTCGTAGGCGATTTCCATCGCCTTGGTGACTTCGCTGGTGCCGATCTCGGTCGTCGCCGAGGCATGCGCGCGATGGATCGCCGCGAACAGCTCGCGCAGGCCGGAGCCGTGTTTGGCGCTGATGCGCACCGGCTCGGCCCATTCGACGAAGGCGAGCTTGCGCTTGAGCAGGTTCTCGGTCTGCTGGCGCTGGTATTCGGTCTGCCCGTCCCACTTGTTGACCGCGACCACCAACGCGCGGCCGGCGTCGAGCGCGTAGCCGAGCACGCTGGCGTCCTGGTCGGTGACGCCTTCGGTGCAGTCGAGCATGACCACCGCGACCTGGCACTGCTCGATCGCCTGCAGGGTCTTGATGATGGAGAACTTCTCCACCGCTTCCTCGACCTTGGACTTGCGCCGCACGCCGGCGGTGTCGACCAGGCGGTACAGGCGGCCGTCGCGCTCCATGTCGACCGCGACCGAATCGCGGGTCGTGCCGGGCACGTCGGAGGCGATCATCCGCTCCTCGCCGAGCAGGCGGTTGACCAGGGTCGACTTGCCGACGTTCGGGCGGCCGATGAAGGCCACGCGGATGCGGTTGGGATCGTTGTCCAGTTCCGCCGTCGCGCCTTCCTCGGGCACGCGCGCCAGCACTTCGGCCAGCAACTCGTCCAGGCCCTGGCGATGCGCCGACGAGATCGCGATGGCGTCGCGGATGCCGTAACGGGCGAAGTCGTCGATCGCCGCGCGCGCGTCGAGGCCGTCGGTCTTGTTGACCACCAGCAGGGTCGGCCGCGAGGTCTTGCGCAGCCAGGCCAGGATCTCGTCGTCCAGCGCCGAGGCGCCTTCGCGGCCGTCGACCACGAACAGCACCAGGTCGGCCTCTTCGGCCGCCGCGCGCGCCTGGCGCGCGGTGGCGCCGGCCAGACCCTGCTCCTCGCCGGCGATGCCGCCGGTGTCGACCACCGCGAACGCGCGCAGGCCCTCGGGCCGGCACACGCCGTAATGGCGGTCGCGGGTGACGCCCGGCTCGTCGTGGACGAGCGCGTCGCGGCTGCGCGTAAGCGCGTTGAACAGGGTGGATTTTCCGACGTTGGGACGGCCAACGAGGGCGACTAGCGGAAGCATGATGGTGTTGGAGCCGGGAATGGAGAATGGGGAATCGGGAATCGCGCCACGGCGCGACGGGCCGGACGCGAAGGCCGACATAGTGCCAGAGCGGGCGCGAAGACGCCTTCGCCGCCCGCACATGGACTGGGCGGGAAGCCGCCCAACCCGATAAAACGAACGGCCCGGAACGGCTCTACGCCGCCCGGGCCGCCTTGCTGGGAACTCGAAACCGGACTTCAGGCCATCGGAGCCGGCGCAACCTCAAGCCGCCGCACCCCACGATTCCCTATCCCGATTCCCGACTCCCGGCTTCACTGCAACTTGAACGCGGTCAGCCCGCCCTTGACGTTCTGCACGATCAAGATGCCGTCGGCCACCACCGGCGCCGCCTTCAGCGGCTTGCGGCCGGCGCGTTCGCGCGCGGCGAACTCGCCGGTCGACAGCTTCATCCAGTGCACGTAGCCGTCGTAGTCGCCGACCACGGCGTAGTCGCCCTGCACCGCCGCGCCGCTGAGGTCGCGGCGCGCCAGCGACGGCTGCGACCACAGCGCGCTGCCGCTGTTCTTGTCCAGGCCGTACACGGTGCCGGACGGATCGGCCACGATCAGCTTGTCGCTGGCCAGGCCCAGGCGGCCGACGCCGCCGTGCTCGCTGGCCCACATCGGCCGGCCGGTCGGCGCGTCGATGGCGACGGTCTGCTTCTTGAAGCTGCTCACGTACAACACTGCGCCTTCGAGCACCGGAGTGCCGTCGATGTCGGCCATGCGGTCGAGCTCGGTGCGGCCGTCGGGCTGCGCCACCGGCAGGTCCCAGGTCGGGCGGCCGTCGCTGGAGGCCAGCGCCTGCACCGTGCCGTCGTCGTTGCCGACGAACACGAAGCCCGGGCCCAGGGTCGGCGAACCGTTGCCGCGCACCGACAGGATCGGCACTTCGCGGGTCCAGAACCAGCGGCGCTCGCCGCTGGCGGCGTCGAACGCGGTCACCCGGCCGTCGTTGGAGCGCACGAACACCATGCCCAGGCCGACGGTCGGCGCGGAGATGACTTCGTTGGGCACCTTGGCGGTCCACTTCTGCTCGCCGGTGGCGGCGTCGAGCGCGATCACCTCGCCCTCCAGGCTGCCGACCACGACCAGGCCGTCGCCGGCGCCGGGACCGCCGGACAGGCGGATGTCCTTGTCCTTCTTGTCGCGGTCCTTCTTGTCCTTGCGGGTCGGCACGAAGTGCCAGACTTCCTTGCCGGTCTGCAGGTCGTAGGCATGCACGCCGCCGCGGATCGCCGCGGCGTAGACGCGGCCGTCGGCGACCACCGGGCCCTGGCGCACGCCGATGCGGTCCTCGCCCTTGCCGGCGTTGACCGACCAGATCTTGTCGACCTTGACGCTGGGGGTGAAGTCGGTGAGCTCGGTCGGCTCGGTCGGCTTTTCGTCCTTCTTCTTGCTGCCGCCGAACCAGCCCTTGACCGTCGAGCATCCGCTCAGGGCGAACGCGCACAACGCGGCGGCGGCGGCGACGCGCACGAAGGCGCCGCCGGAAGACCTTTTCTGGGCTTGGATCATTAAGACTTGGCCTCGGGCTTGGCCGGCGTGCCGCCGGCTTCGGTGAGCTTGAGTTCGAGCAGGCGGCGGCGCGGCGAAGCTTCGTCGAGCTTGGCCAGCGCGTCGGTGTATTCCTTGCGCGCCAGATCCTGCTTGCCGAGCGCGAACTGCGCGTCGCCGCGCACTTCGATCGCCAGCGGCTGGGTCGAGGCGGACAGCAGCTTGAGCGCTTCGGCCGGCTGCTTGGCGTCGATCAACAGACGCGCCAGACGCTGGGACACGATCTCGGCGATGGCCGCGTCGTCGGTCTTGATCGAACGAAGGGTGGCGATGGCGGCGTCGCGCTGCGCGCCGTCGACCTGCATCTTGGCCAGGTCGAGCGCGGCCAGCGTGCGGTACGCGCTTTCCGGCAACGCCGCGACCTTGGCCGCGGCGGCCTTGTCCTTGGCCTGGATCGCGTCGACCGCGGCCTGGTACTGGCCGGCGGCCTGCACGCTCTGCTGGACCTGCTGGTTGCCCCACCACTTCCAGCCGCCGATCGCGGCCAGGCCGAGAGCGATGCCGCCGATGAGGCCGGCGCCGTTGGCGCGCAGCCAGGACAGCACGCGTTCGCTTTGTTCGTGTTCGTCGAGCAGGTCGTCTATCGCCATGATGCGCCGTGGTTGTGCTGCCTGGACGGCCCGAGGCCGCGCGTAGCGCGGCAGGCGGGACCGAACGGGCCGTTAGGGAAACAGGCCAGTGAGCCGGCCGCGTAGCGGCCGAGCCTGGACCTGCAACTCATGAACTGGAAACGCTATGTCCGGGTGGTTCGCGGACCCGCGGCGCGGGTCATTCCGAGACCGGCGCGAGGGAACCGTCAGAGGATAGCGTAAAGCGCGCCACGTTCGCGCGGCTGAACGGCGTCAGATCCACCGGTTGGCCGGCGTTTAGGACTTCCACCGCGGAGGTGTTGCCGAGCCGAACGTTGGCGACTTCGCCCGGCCCGTAGCTGCGTTCCTGGCCGGCGCCGAGAATGCCTTCCTCGAGCTTGCGGCCGTCGTTGCCGACGATCTGCACCCAGCTGTCGCCGCTGAACTTGAGCGTCAGCGACTTGGCCGCCGAGGCCGGCGCGGCTTGCGGCAGGCTCGGGCCGATCGAAGCGATGACCGGCGTGCGCTGCGGCGGTTCGGCCGCGGGACGCGCGGCCTGGGCGGCGTCGCCGGCCGGCAGCGCGGCCATGTCCAGCGACTGCACGGTGGAATTGCCGGCCGGATGGCGCGTGGCGATCCAGATCGGCACCGCGATCGCCGCGGTCATGACGATGTAGACGGCGCGGCGGGTGGTCTGTTCGAACACCCGGCGATAGCGCGGGGTGTGGGTGTGGCTGATCAGCTCCGACGGCGCGGTCGAGGCGATCGGGCTGGCGACCAGCTGATCTTCCAGGTCGACGCCGAGCAGTCGCGCGTAGCTGCGCAACTGGCCGCGCACGAACACCGGCGCGCCGATGCGGGCGAAGTCGTCGCTTTCCAGCGACTGGATCGCGCGCGCCGGCATTTTCAGCTTCGCGGCCACGTCCTCGACCGACAGCCCCGCGGCTTCGCGGGCCTGTTTGAGACGCGCGCCGCAGCTTCCGCCGACTTCAGGCGCGAATTCGTTCGACTGCATCATCACTTACCGCCATCCCCCGATTCGGAGCCCTGCGCGTCAGGGAACTCCGCCCTCATTCGCTGAACGTATCTCGCGGCGGCAGCCCTGTCGCCGAGTTTTTCTTCGATCTGTGACGCAGTCATCAGCGCTTCAGCTGAAATAGGCTCAATGGCCAGACGGCGTTCAGAAAAAGCGCGCGCCTCGAAAGCCTTGCCGAGCCGCAGCTGACGCCTGGCCATCGCGCCCAGCGCGATGGCGTTGGCCGGGTCGAACACCAGCGCTTGGCGCAGGTCGCGCTCGGCGCGTTCGCCCTGCCCCGCGCGCTCGGCGCAGGCGCCGCTGTTGGACAGCAGCACGGCCTGATCCATGTAGTCGGGATCGAGCCGCGCGCTGTCGAAATAGCCCAGGGCCTGGGCCGGCTGCCCGTTCGCGCACAGCCAGACCGCGTAGTTGTTGAGCACCGCGCCGCGCTGGGGCGCCAGTTCGGCGGCCTTGCGGTAGTAGCCGCCGGCCTCGGCCGACTTGCCGTCGCCCTCGGCCATCACTGCCATCAGGCTGTAGGCCTCGACCGACTTGGCGTCGAGCTTGAGCGCCTGGCGCAGTTCCTCGCGCGCCTTGGCGTTCTCGCCGGCCTGCAGGTAGCGCTGCGCGGCCAGGACCCGGGCGTTGGCCGCGGCCGCGCCGCTGGGCGCCTGCCGGCTTTTGTTCAAATCGTAGGTCGGGCCGGTCTCGTCGTAGCCCTTGCGTTCCAGATTCGGCTTGATGAAGGTCAGGCGGTTGCAGGCGGCGGCGCCGACCAGCACCAGCGCGGACAACAGCAGGCCGCGCAGCAGGCGGCCGCGGAACGGAGCCAGCGGCCGGTCAAGCGGCATCGCCGATCTCCCCGCCACGGCCTTGGCCGTCGTCCAGCCCCTGCGCCTGCAAGGTTTTGCGGAACTCGGCCTGGCGGCGGGTGCGGTCCATCACCTGCCCCTTGAGCTGGCCGCAGGCGGCGTCGATGTCGTCGCCGCGGGTGCGCCGCACCGGCGCGATCATCCCGGCCTCGTTGAGCAGCTTCTGGAACGCGCGGATCGCTGCGTCGTCGGGGCGCTCGAAACGGGTGCCGGGGAACGGATTGAACGGAATCAGGTTGACCTTGGCCGCGTCCTTCATCTGCACCGCGTTGTCGAACTGGCGCAGCAGCCGCACCAACTGCCGCGCGTGCTGCGGCTGGTCGTTGACGCCCTTCATCAGGGTGTATTCGAAGGTCACCGAGGTGCCGCGCTTGCGCAGCGCGTAGCGTACGCAGGCCTCCATCAGCACCGCGATCGGATACTTCTTGTTGAGCGGCACCAGCTCGCTGCGCAACTCGTCGTTGGGCGCGTGCAAAGACACCGCCAGCGACACGTCGGACACCTCGCCGAGCTTGTCGATCATCGGCACCATGCCGGCGGTCGACAGGGTCACGCGCTTGTTGGCCAGGCCGTAGCCGAGGTCGTCGCGCATGATGCTCATCGCGCGCACGACGTTGTCGAAGTTCGCCAGCGGCTCGCCCATGCCCATCATCACCACGTTGGTGAGGCGGCGCTGCTGGTGCGGGACGTTGCCGAGGTGGCGCGCCGCGACCCACACCTGGCCGATGATCTCGGCGGTGGACAGGTTGCGGTTGAAGCCCTGGGTCGCGGTCGAGCAGAACTGGCAGTTCAGCGCGCAACCGACCTGCGAGGACACGCACAGCGTGCCGCGGCCCTTGTCGGGGATATACACCGCCTCGATCGCGTTCTTCGGGTCCATGCCGAGCAGCCACTTGTGGGTGCCGTCGGCGGAGGGCTTGTCGAACACGACCATCGGCGCGCGCACTTGCGCGTTGGCTTCGAGCTTGGCGCGCAGCGCCTTGCCCAGGTCGGTCATCTCGGCGAAATCGGTGACGTAGCGGTGGTGGATCCACTTCATCACCTGGTGCGCGCGGTAGCGCTTCTCGCCCAGGGTCTGCTCGAAGAAATCCTCGAGCTGGACGCGGTCGAGGTCGAACAGGTTGGTCTTGCCGTTGTCGGGCACGGCGGCGGGTTTCGCCGCCGCCGTAACCGGCGCGGCGCCGATCGGATCGGCGCCGGCCGCAGCGGAGACGTCCGCGCGCGCGGCGGTTTCCGTCTGCGGCTGCGCAGCGGAAGCGGCGTTTGCGTTGTCGCGGATATCGTTCACTGCGGTCTCGTGTGCGTCGCTGGGGCCTTAGCGCGCGTAGACGTCGGTGGCCGGGAAGAAGTACGCGATTTCGATCGCGGCGTTCTCCAGGCTGTCCGAACCGTGCACGGCGTTGGCGTCGATGCTGTCGGCGAAGTCGGCGCGGATGGTGCCCGGCGCGGCGTCCTTCGGGTTGGTGGCGCCCATCAGCTCGCGGTGCTTGAGCACGGCGTTGTCGCCCTGCAGCGCCTGGATCACCACCGGGCCGCTGATCATGAACTCGACCAGCGCGGCGAAGAACGGACGCTCGCGGTGGACGGCGTAGAAACCTTCGGCTTCCTGCTTCGACAGGTGCTTCATCTTGGAGGCGACGACCTTGAGGCCGGCCTTTTCGAAGCGGGTGTAGATCTCGCCGATCACGTTCTTGGCGACGGCGTCGGGCTTGATGATGGACAGGGTGCGCTCCAGCGCCATGGAATCTCTCCGGGTAGGCGGGCCGCTTGCGGTCGGCCCTGAGAATAACAGAAAACCCGCGACGGGACGCGGGTTTAGCCGATATGGCTGCGGTAATTCTACATGCAAGCGCGGCGATTCGGGAGTGGGGACGACGCGCGAACGGACGGATTCCCGCCCTTCCCGGCTTTGCCGTTCGCCGCCGTCGGCGGCCCGACATACGCCACCGGATTGACCCGGAGGCCGCGCCCGGACTAGCATCAAACAAGCGTTTGATTCATGCCTGCCTTCCTGCCAGCCCAGGCCGCGTCCCGGAGTCGCCCGCCCGCATGTCCAGCACCGCCCATTTTTCGACCAAGGACCGCATTCTCGGCGCCGCCGAGGAGTTGTTCGCCCAGTTCGGCTTCACCGGCACCTCGCTGCGCCAGGTCACCAGCCGCGCCGACGTCAACATCGCCGCGGTCAACTACCACTTCGGCAGCAAGGAAAACCTGGTCAACGAGGTGTTCCGCCGGCGCATGGACGAGATGACCGCCCAGCGCATGAGCGCGCTCAAGGCCGCCCTGGCCGAGCGCCCCGGCGAGCTGGAGCCGATCCTGGCCGCGTTCGTCGAACCCGCCCTGGCCCTGGCCCAGGACCGCAACGGCGGCGGCGCCTTCGTCCGGGTCATCGCCCGCGCCTACGCCGAGAAGAACGACAGCCTGCGCAAGTTCCTGTCCGACCACTACGGCCATGTCCTGCGCGAATTCGCCAAGGCCATCGCCACCGCGGTGCCGGGCCTGAGCAAGGAGGAGCTGTACTGGCGCCTGGACTTCCTGGCCGGCTCGCTGACCTATGCGATGGCCGACTTCGGCCTGATCAAGCGTCCCGCCGGTGTCACCGAACAGGCGCACCGTGAACGCGCCGCGCGCGAACTGATCCGATTCGCCGCCGCCGGCTTCAAGAGCTGAGCGGCGCAGGCGCCGGCCCCGGCGGGCTCGGCGCCGCCGGGACGCCTCGCGCCCGGTCCCGAACCTCCCGCCGCCGAACTCCCCCGCCACGCAAGTTTTCCGCTTCCGCCCGGCCGCTCGCCAAGCGCGCTGCACGAAGCGCTCTTCACTCCAAGGAGTTGTAGACGATGTCCAACCAACTGCTAGTCCGTCGCGCCGCGGTCCTCGGGGCCGGCGTCATGGGCGCCCAGATCGCCGCGCACCTGACCAATGCCGGCGTCGACACGGTCCTGTTCGATCTGGCCGCCAAAGACGGCGACCCCAACGGCATCGTCAACAAGGCCATCGCCAACCTGGCCAAGCTGAGCCCGGCGCCGCTGGCGAGCAAGGCCCTGGCCGAGCGCCTGACCGCGGCCAACTACGACACCGGCCTGGAGCAGCTGCGCGGCTGCGACCTGGTCATCGAGGCCATCGCCGAGCGCATGGACTGGAAGCAGGACCTGTACAAGAAGATCGCCGACTACGTGCCCGCGCACGCGGTGCTGGCCTCCAACACCTCCGGCCTGGGCATCAACAAGCTCGCCGAAGTGTTGCCGGAGCAGCTGCGCCACCGCTTCCTCGGCGTGCACTTCTTCAACCCGCCGCGCTACATGCACCTGGCCGAGCTGATCCCGGCCAAGACCACCGACGCGGCGGTGCTGGAGGGTCTGGAGACCTTCCTGACCACCACCCTCGGCAAGGGCGTGGTGATCGCCAAGGACACCCCGAACTTCATCGGCAACCGCATCGGCGTGTTCTCGATGCTGGCCGCGATGCACCACACCGAGCAGTTCGGCCTCGGTTTCGACGCGGTCGACGCGCTGACCGGCCCGGCGATCGGCCGGCCGAAGTCGGCGACCTACCGCACCGCCGACGTGGTCGGCCTGGACACGATGGCGCACGTCATCAAGACCATGGCCGACACCCTGCCCGACGACCCGTGGCACCAATACTTCAAGGCGCCGAAGTGGCTCAGCGCGCTGGTCGAGAAGGGCGCGCTGGGGCAGAAGGCCGGCGCCGGCTTCTACACCAAGAAGGGCAAGGACATCCTGGTCCTGGACCTGAAGGCGCAGGACTATCGCGCCTCCGCCGGCGAGCTCGACGACGACGTGGCGGCGATGCTGAAGGAAAAGGACCCGGCCAAGAAGTTCGCCGCGCTGCGCGCCAGCAGCCATCCGCAGGCGCAGTTCCTGTGGGCGGCGTTCCGCGACACCTTCCACTACAGCGCCTATCACCTGGAATCGATCGCCGACACCGCGCGCGACGTCGACTTCGCCATGCGCTGGGGCTACGGCTGGTCGCTGGGCCCGTTCGAAACCTGGCAGGCCGCCGGCTGGAAGCAGGTCGCCGACTGGATCGCCGAGGACATCGTCGCCGGCAAGGCGATGGCCAGCGCGCCGCTGCCGAACTGGGTGTTCGACGGGCGCGAGGGCGTGCACGACGGCAAGGGCAGCTACAGCCCGGGCCGCGGCGCGCAGGTGCCGCGCTCGTCGAATCCGGTGTACGCGCGCCAGCGCTTCCCCGACGCCCTGCTCGGCGAGAAGTTCTCGCAGGGCCAGACCGTGTTCGAGAACGACGGCATCCGCCTGTGGGCCGATGAAGGCGACGACATCGCGGTCATCAGCTTCAAGACCAAGATGCACACGGTCAACGACCACGTGCTCAACGGGATCCAGGAAGCCATCGGCATCGCCGAGAAGAAGTTCAAGGGCGTGGTGATCTGGCAGCCGAAGGAGCCGTTCTCGGCCGGCGCCGACCTGTCCGGCGCGCTCGGCCTGCTGCAGGCCGGCGACATCAAGGGCTTCGAGGCGATGGTCGCCAACTTCCAGGCCACCAGCCAGCGCATCAAGTACTCGCTGGTGCCGGTGGTCGCGGCGGTGCGCGGGCTCGCGCTCGGCGGCGGCTGCGAGTTCCAGATGCATTCGGCGCGCGCGGTGTTCGCGCTGGAAAGCTACGTCGGCCTGGTCGAGGCCGGCGTCGGCCTGCTGCCGGCCGGCGGCGGGCTCAAGGAACTGGCGGTGCGCGCGTCCGATGCGGCCGGCCCCGGCGGCGACGTGTTCGCGCACCTGAAGACCGCGTTCGAAAGCGTGGCGATGGGCAAGGTCGCGACCTCGGCGTTCGAAGTGCGCGAACTCAAGCTCGCGCGCTTTGATGACGTGGTGGTGTTCAACGCGTTCGAGCTGCTGCACGCGGCCAAGGCGCAGGCGCGCGGCCTGGCCGAGGCCGGCTACCGCCCGCCGCTGCCGGCGCGGCGCATCCAGGTCGCCGGCGACGTCGGCATCGCCACCTTCAAGATGCTGCTGGTGAACATGCTCGAAGGCCGCTTCATCTCCCCGCACGACTACGAGATCGCGACCCGCATCGCCACCGTGATCTGCGGCGGCGAAGTCGACCGCGGCGCGCTGGTCGACGAGGAATGGCTGCTCAAGCTCGAGCGCGAGCATTTCGTCGCCCTGGCGCAGATGCCCAAGACCCAGGAACGCATCGCGCACATGCTCAAGACCGGCAAGCCGTTGCGGAACTGAGAATCGGGAATGGGGAATAGGGAATCGGAGAAGCGCAGCTTCCCTTCCCGCCCCCGCTACCGCCCCATGTAGAAAAAACCGGGAGCACGAATCGAGTTGGAAGATCGCCGGGCCTTGGCTTCGACGATTCCCGACTCCCGATTCCCGACTCCCGGCTTTCGGAGAAAGCCATGAGCAAGCAAGTTCAAGACGCCTACATCGTCGCCGCCACCCGCACCCCGGTCGGCAAGGCTCCGCGCGGCGTGTTCCGCAACACCCGTCCCGACGACATGCTCGCCCACGTGCTCAAGGCCGTGGTCGCGCAGGCGCCGGGCATCGACCTGGGCCGCATCGACGACGCGATCATCGGCTGCGCCATGCCCGAGGGCGAGCAAGGCATGAACGTGGCGCGCATCGGCGTGCTGCTGGCCGGCCTGCCCGACACCGTCGCCGCGCAGACCATCAACCGCTTCTGCTCCTCCGGCCTGCAGGCCGTGGCGCTGGCGGCCAACGAAATCCGCCTCGGCAACGCCGACCTGATCCTCGCCGGCGGCACCGAGTCGATGTCGATGGTGCCGATGATGGGCAACAAGGTCGCGCTGTCGCCGTCGGTGTTCAAGGACGACCACGTCGCGATCGCCTATGGCATGGGCATCACCGCCGAGAAGGTCGCCGAGGAATGGAAGGTCTCGCGCGAGGAGCAGGATGCGTTCGCCGCGGCGTCGCACCAGAAGGCGCTGGCCGCGCAGGCCGCCGGCGAGTTCCGCGCCGAGATCACCCCGTACGATGTGATCTCGCACGTGCCGGACCTGTCGTCGAACGCGATCAAGCTGCGCCAGCTCAAGGTCGAGAACGACGAAGGCCCGCGCGCCGACACCTCGGTCGAAGGCCTGGCCAAGCTCAAGCCGGTGTTCCGCAACGGCCAGTTCGGCGGCACCGTCACCGCCGGCAACAGCTCGCAGATGAGCGACGGCGCCGGCGCGGTGCTGCTGGCCTCGGCCCAGGCGATCAAGGACTACGGCCTGACTCCGCTGGCGCGCTTCGTCAGCTTCTCGGTCGCCGGCGTGCGTCCGGAAGTCATGGGCATCGGCCCGATCGCCGCGATCCCGAAGGCGCTCAAGCAGGCCAGCCTGAGCAAGGACCAGCTGGACTGGATCGAACTCAACGAAGCCTTCGCCGCGCAGGCGCTGGCGGTGATCCGCGACAGCGGGCTCGACCCGTCCAAGGTCAACCCGCTCGGCGGCGCGATCGCGCTCGGCCACCCGCTCGGCGCCACCGGCGCGATCCGCACCGCGACCATCGTGCACGGCCTGCAGCGCCGCAAGCAGAAGTACGGCATGGTGACGATGTGCATCGGCACCGGCATGGGCGCGGCGGGGATTTTCGAAGCGCTGTAAGCGCCCGCTGCGTTGGACACGAAAAACCCCGGGATTTCCTGGGGTTTTTTGTTGTCTCGATGACCCCCTGTAGGAGCGGCGCGAGCCGCGACCGCGCAAACGCAACGACGACGAAAACCACGGCGCAGCGAAAGAGCCGCCGCCGCAAAAAAAAGAAAGCGCAGGCAACGTTCGTCGCGATTGCGTTGCCGCGGTCGCGGCTCGCGCCGCTCCTACAGGGAGCAATCGAAAACACCAAAACAAAAACCCCGGCGGCGTGCTAGGCCGCGCACCGGGGGCCGCGCGACGCCACCCACAAGACAGGCGCGCGCGAACGACGAAACGGCAACGGCGCGGCCGCCGGCGCACGGCGGCCGCGCGGCGACGCGGGTTACTTCGGGCAGGCGGTGAACTTGCCCTTGGCGTCGCGGCAATGCTTGGCATCGGTCTTCTTGGCGGCGCAGGCGATGAACTTGCCCTTGGCGTCGCGGCAGCGTTCGGTCGCGGCCTTGGCCGGAGCGGTCTTGGCCGGAGCCGCAGCGGCGGCCGGCGCCGGGGTCGCGGCCGGCTTGGCGGCAGGCATCGTGGCCGCGGGCTTGGCCGCCGGGGTCGGCTGCGCGGCGGGCGCCGGCTGCGGCGCGGCGAACGCGCCCAGGCTCAGCGACAGCAGGACGGAAGCGAGCGAAACGGCGAGCGTGCGGCGCATGGCGAGTCTCCCTGAAAGACGACCCGAGTGTGGATCGCAGGGCGATGCTAGCGCCGCTGTGTGCGACGGGATGTGTTTGGGGGATTAAATTTACTTAATGTAGCTGCGTCGTTTGTGCGGTTTCGCGGTCGCGGCTTGCGCCGCTCCTACAGGGGGCGGCCGTGGCCTCGATCCCAACCTGTAGGAGCGGCGCAAGCCGCGACCGCGAAACCGCAACCACGTCGCACTTACGGCCCCCCGCGCGGCCGCAGGCCTGACGCCCCAACCACTACCGGCGCCTTCACGCCAACCGCGTCCCGTTCGGCACCGGCCGCTCCACCGCGGTAATCACCACACCCTCGTCGGTATGAAACCCGGTCAACAGAAACTCCGACACGAACGGCCCGATCTGCTTCGGCGGAAAATTCACCACCCCGACGATCTGCCGGCCGACCAGATCCTCGGCCGCGTACAGATGCCGGATCTGCGCGCTGGTCTTGCGCACCCCGTACGGCCCGAAGTCGACCCACAGCTTCCACGCCGGCTTGCGCGCCTGCGGGAACTCCTCGACCTGGGTCACGGTGCCGGCGCAGATCACCACTTTCTCGAAATCGCCCCAACTGATCGGCTCGTGCGCCGGCGCGGCGGCATGTTCGTTCTCGCTCATCGATCGCGTCTCTCGCTGTTGTCCTTGAACCAATCCTTGAACTGCGCCCAGGCGTAGCTGACTTGCGCCGCCGCCAGCCCGGCCGGCTTGAACGCGGAGACCAGGCCGTAACCGGACAGCTCGCGCCAGCCTTCGTCGCCTTCGGCGATGGCCTTGGCCAGCAACTCGCCGGCGAAGGTCGTCGGCGCCACGCCATGGCCGCCGAAGGCCTGGGCCAGCCACAGGCCCTCATCGACCCGGCCGATCTGCGGCATCTGATGGCGCGCATAGCTCATCAGCCCCGACCAAGCGTAGTCGATGCGCGCGTCGGCCAGTTGCGGGAACACCCGCAGCAGATCGCGGTACAGCACCCGCTGCACCTGCCGCGGCGAGCGGTCGCGCACCGAGATGCGCCCGCCCCACAGCAAGCGGCCGTCGCCGAGCGGGCGAAAGTAGTCGAAGGCGAAACGGCTGTCGTAGACCGCGGCGCGGGTTTGCAGCGCGTGTTCGAGCCGCTCGCCGAGCGGCTGCGTGACCATCACATAAGTCGCGATCGGCATCACCGCGGCGTCGACTTCGCGCCGCAATCCGGCCAGATAGCCGCCGCAGGCCAGCACCACCTGTTCGGCGCGCACTTCGCCGCGCGCGCTGCGCACGCGCCAGCCCGCACCGTCGCGCTCCAGCGCCAACGCGGGCGAGCCCTCGTGCACGCGCACGCCCCGCGCCTGCAACTGCGCAGCAAGGCCTTGGGCGTACTTGAGCGGATGGAAGTGGAAGGCTTCGGGTTCGAACAAGGCGTCGTGGTAGCGCGCGCTGCGCACGCGCTCGCGCAGACGTTCGCGCGGCCACCATTGCCAGTCCACGCCGAAGTGCTCGGCCAGCAGGCGCTGGCGCGAGCGCAGCACTTCCGGGTCGCGGAACCAGTTGGCCCAGATCACCCCGGCCTCGGTGGCGTCGCAATCGATGCCGTAGCGGCGGATGCGCGCGCGGATCAGTTCGACCGCGTCGAGCGTGCCGCGATACAGCGCCTTGGCCCGCGCCGGCCCGAGCTCGCGCAACAACGCGTCCTCGCCGCGCGAGAAGCCGCCGAACACGAAACCGCCGTTGCGCCCGGACGCGCCGTAGCCGATCCGTTCGGCCTCCAGCAACACGACCTCGCCGACCCCGCGCTCGGCCAGCCCCAGCGCGGTATTGAGCCCGGCGAAGCCGCCGCCGATCACGCACACCCGCGCCCGCACCGGTTCCTCCAGCGCCGGCCAATGGCGGTCGGCAGCGAGGCTGGCGCGGTAGTAATGGTCGGCGAGTGTGGACATGGACGGTCGACGGCGCTTTGATGGCGGCGAACGGGCGGCCTGCGGACAGCGGTGCGCCGTCGCCCGGACGCAAGGGGAATGCGATGCAGCCGATGGAAATCCACCGAGCCGACCTAGCCTACCGCAGACGCAGCCTGCGGCTGCTGCTGGCGATCGCCGCCGGCTGCGCGCTCGCGCTGTGGCAGTTGCACGGCTGGCTGCACGACGTGCAGGGCCACATCGCCGGCGCCGATGCGGGCGAAGCGCGACGCTGGCTGCGTTACGCGCTGGCCGGACTGGCGCTGGCGCCGGTGGCGCCGCTGTGGCTGTGGGGCCGCGGCCTGCGCCGGCTCGGCGCCGCCGCGTCCGCGCAACGGCGCTTCCCGCCGCGCGACTGGAAAACCTGGCGCGACGTGCGCGTGCTGCGCGATGCCGCCGCCGCAGTCTGGGCCGCGCGCAGCGAGCGGCTGGGTCGCATCGCCCAGTACGCCGCGCTGGCTTGCGTGGCGGCGGCGCTGGCGGTGTGCTGGCGACTGGCCTGAGCGCCCTGCCGCTTCGCTCAGCGCTGGCGCGCGCTCAGCGCCGGACTCTTAGCCCTCTCGCACTCGTCGCTCTGCCCTCGCCCGCTCGCGCACGGCCTCACGCGCGCATCGACGCGAACGCGAAACGAAAAAGCCGCCGATCCTCGCGGACGGCGGCTTTCGTCGCTGCGCGAAGACCGACTCAGGCGAGGTCTTCGACGCCGAGCTCGTTGAGCGCGTTCTGCATCATCTGCCGCGCCGAGTCGCTGAGCTTCTCGTGATCGAGCGCGTAGCGGATCGTCGCCTCGATCAGGCCGATGTGGGTGCCGCAGTCGAAGCGCGTGCCCTGGAAGCGATAGGCGTTGACCGCTTCTTGCTGCAACAGGGTCGCGATCGCGTCGGTCAGCTGGATCTCGCCGCCGGCGCCCGGCGTGGTGCTTTCCAGCAGCTCGAAGATGCGCGGATTGAGCACGTAGCGGCCGACCACGGCCAGATTGCTCGGCGCGACCTCGGGCTTGGGCTTCTCGACGATCGCGGTGATGCGGCCCTGGCGCGCGTCGAAGTTCGAGGTCGCGACGATGCCGTAGCTGCCGGTCTGCTCGCGCGGCACGTCCTGCACGGCGATGGTGCTGGCGCCGCTGGCCTCGGAGGCGTCGGCCATCTGCTTGAGCGCGCCGGCGCCGCCGCGGTTCCAGATCAGGTCGTCCGGCAGCAGCACGGCGAACGGCTCGTTGCCGATCACGTCCTTGGCGCACAGCACCGCATGGCCGAGGCCCAGCGCCTCGGCCTGGGTCACGAACACCGCGCGCACGCCGCGCGGCAGCACGTCGCGGATCAGTTCCAGCTGCTCGGTCTTGCCCGAGCGTTCGAGCTTGTGCTCGAGCTCGTAGGCCTTGTCGAAATAATCGGCGACCGCGTGCTTGTAGCGGTTGGTGATGAACACCAAGGTGTCGCAACCGGCCTCGACGGCCTCGTCGACCGCGTACTGGATCAGCGGCCGATCCACGATCGGCAGCATTTCCTTGGGGACGGTCTTGGTCGCGGGGAGGAATCGGGTGCCGAGGCCGGCGACGGGGAATACGGCCTTGCGGATGCGTGCAGCCATCAAATCTTCCTGGCGTTACGGGCGGGAAAGGCCACCACGGTAGCCGATTCCTTGTAATCCGGGTGTTCGCCGACCGGATGGAACTCCGGAACCGCGACGCGCAGCAAGGCGCCCAGGGCCTCGCGGTCGTAGCGGACCGAGGCCTCGCGCAGCTGCACCAGCGAGTGCTCCAGCGCGCCCATCGAGACCTCGCGCGGCTCGGCCTGCAGGATCTTGGGATGCACGGTCGGGCGGTAGCGCTCGTCGGCATGGAACAGGGTTTCGTGCAGCTTCTCGCCCGGGCGCAGGCCGGTGTAGACGATCGCGACATCGCGCCCCGGCTGCTTGCCGGCCAGGCGGATCATCTGCTCGGCCAGCAGCCGGATCGGCACCGGCTCGCCCATGTCGAGGGTGTAGATCGCCTCGTGGGTGCCGATCGCCGAGGCCTGCAGGATCAGCTGGCAGGCTTCCGGGATGGTCATGAAGAAGCGGGTCACTTCCGGATCGGTCACGGTGACCGGGCCGCCGGCGCGGATCTGCTCGCGGAACAGCGGCACCACGCTGCCGGCCGAGTCGAGCACGTTGCCGAAGCGCACGGTCACGAAGCGGGTCTTGCGCTGGTCGGCCAGGGCCTGGCAGGTCATCTCGGCCAGGCGCTTGGTCGCGCCGAGCACGTTGACCGGGTCGACCGCCTTGTCGGTGGAAATCAGCACGAAGGTGCCGACCCCGGCCGCGCGGCAGGCGCGGGCCACGGTTTCGGTCGCCAGCACATTGTTGCGCACCGCTTCGCGCAGCTGCGCTTCCAGCAAAGGCACCTGCTTGTAGGCGGCGGCGTGGAAGGCGGCGTCGGGTTCGGACAGCTTGAGCGCGTACTCGATGACCGCGCGGTCGCCGCAGTCGCCGAGGATCGGAATGAATTCGACGTCGGGGAAATCGCGGCGCAGCGCGGTCTCGCTGGTGACCAGGGCGAGCTCGTCGATTTCGATCAGGGCGATGCGGCTGGCGCCGTGGCGCGCGCACTGGCGCACCAGTTCCGAGCCGATCGAGCCGCCGGCGCCGGTGACCAGCACCGAGCGTCCGCCGAGCCAGCCGCGGATCGCCTTCCAGTCCGGCAGCACCGGCTTGCGCCCGAGCAGGTCCTCGATCGCGACTTCCTTGAGTTCGCCCGGCAGCGAGCGGCCTTCGAGCACGTCCTGCAGGCGCGGGACCATGCGGAACGGCAGGCCGGTGCGCTCGCAGGCGATGACGATGCGCTGCATCGCGTTGGCGTCGGCCGACGGCATCGCGATGACCAGCAGCTTGGCCGCGGTCTCGCGGGCGATGTCGGCGACGTCGTCGACCTTGCCGAGCACCGGCACGCCCTGGACCTTGCTGCCGCGCAGGCGCGCGGCATCGTCGAGGAAACCGATCGGGTGGTAGGTGCCGAAGCGGCGCAGGTCGCGCACCAGCGCTTCGCCGGCGCGGCCGGCGCCGAGGATCAGGATCCTCACCGACACCGCGTTGGCGCTGTCGATGCGGCTGTCCTTCCAGGCCCGGTACAGCAGCCGCGGCGCGCCGAGCATGCCCATCAGCACCAGCGGATACAGCACCAGCACGGTGCGCGGCACCTGGTCGACGCGGTTGTACAGGAACAGCCCGAGCACGATCGCGAACAGGCCGAGCATGCAGGCTTTGAAGATGTTCCAAAGATCGGGCACGCCGGCGAAACGCCACAGCCCGCGGTACAGGCCGACCTGCCAGAACACCAGGCCCTGCGCGGCCAGCACCAGGGCGATCTCGGTCGACCACAGCGGCAGCGGCGGCGGCTGCGCGATCACCCCGAAGCGCAGCTTGTGCAGCGCCTGCCAGACCAGCCAGACCATCGCGAGATCGTGCGCGACCACGGCCAACCGCGGCAGGCCGCTCTTGAGTCGATCGCGCAATGAGCTCATTCCTGCCTCGCCTGTGAATCTTTGAATTCGGTCGGTACGTTCGCCGATCGCAGATCCCGGGTACGTCTGGGTACTTAGGACGCGGGCCGCTCGGTCCGCTGGATCAGCCACCACAAAAAAGCGGCGGATATATACCACCCGCCCCCCATACACAGCATGAAACCGATCCGGACTTCGGTCACAAGGTGCAGCGAGACTAAAGACAGCGATGTGAAAATCGCATATGCGAGGGTGACCCGGACATGGCCCGCGCGGCGCGCCCAGACCTGGTACGCGTGCTGGGTATGCGGGGTCCACCAGCGCTCGCCGCGGCGCACCCGGCGCAGCAGGGTGAGGCTGGAATCGACCATGAATGCGGCCAGCGGAATCAGCAGCAGCGGCGCGTGCCAGCGGTCCAGGCCGGTCGCGGCCAGGGCGCCGAGCCCGGCCACGGCATAGCCGATCGCGCCGCTGCCGACGTCGCCCATGAAGATCTTGGCGCGCGGGAAATTGAACGGCAGGAACCCGGCGCAGGCCGCCGCCAGGGCCAGCGCCAGCCAGCTCCACACCGGGCCGCCGAACCAGACCAGGGCCAGCGCGACCAGCGCCGCCTGCGAGGCGGCCAGGCCATTGATGCCGTCCATGAAGTTCCACACGTTGGTCAGCCCGACCGCGAACACGAACGCGGCCAAGCCCAGCCACGGGTCGCCGCGCAGCAGCCAGATCGCCGCGCCGAGCAGGGCCGCGGCCAGCGCGTGCACGGCCAGACGCAGCCACGGCGACAGCGGGCGGTGGTCGTCGACCCAACCGATCGCCGCGATCAGCGTCAGCCCCAAGCCGAACGCCAGCGCCAGCGTGGCGTAGGCGGGAAACTTCAGCCCCAGCGAGGCGGTCGCCACCAGCAGCGCGATCACGATGGCGATGCCGCCGCCGCGCGGGGTCGCCACGCTATGGCTGCGGCGCTCGCCGGGTTGGTCGATCAGGCGGCTGCGCAGCGCGTACAGCCGCGCCAGCCAGGTGCCGGCCGCGGCCAGCGCGGCGTGCATGCCGATCCAGGCCCACATCGCTCAGACCACCGCGTAATTGAGCAACGGTTTGACCGTGCCCCACTCCTTGCAGCTCGGGCATTGCCAGTGATGGCTGCGCGCGCCGAAGCCGCAGCGGTTGCAGCGGTAGCTCGGATTGCGCACCAGCAACTGGTCGGTGATGTGCTTGAGGTCGTGCAGGGTCGCCTGCGGGTCGGCGCCTTCGGCCAGGGTCAGGTCGATCAGCGCGGCTTCGCCGCGCACCGACGGGCGGTCCTTGAGCTGGCGCGCGAGGTACGCGCGCGCCGCCGGCACGCCGTCCTCGGCTTCGACCATGCGGGTCAGCGCCAGCACCGGGGCGATGCCGCGGTAGTGCTCGCACATCTCGGCCAGGAACGCGCGCGCGCCGGTCGGATCGCCGTTGCGTTCGTAGCAGCTCAACAGCGCCGGCAGCACTTCGGGCAGGTAATCCGGATCGGCGCGGGCGACCCGCTCGAACGCGCGGATCGCGGCGGTGTCGTTGCCGGCCTCGACCTCGATCCGGCCTTCCAGCATGCCGGCGCGGACCGAATTGGCGTCGGCCTCGTAGGCGCGCTTGACCGCCTCGCGCGCGGCCTGCGCGTCGCCGGCGGCGCGGTGGCGGTCGGCCAGCTCGCATTCGAACTGGGCGATCAGCTTGCCCATCGGCTCGCCGGTGGCGGCTTCGAAGCGCTGCGCGTTCTCGATCGCCTTACCCCAGTCGCGCTCGGCCTGATAGATGCCGATCAGATGGCGCAGCGCCAGCGGCGCGCGCATGTCCAGCGCGACCAGATCGCTGAACACGGTCTCGGCGCGGTCGAGCAGGCCCGAACGCATGTAGTCCTCGCCCAGCGCCAGCAGCGCCTGGACCTTCTGCTGGTCGCTCAGGCCCGGTCGCTGCACCAGCGCCTGGTGCAGGCGGATGGCGCGGTCGACTTCGCCGCGGCGACGGAACAGATGGCCGAGCGCGACCTGGGTCTCGAAGGTGTCCTTGTCGAGCTCGGCGATGTGCAGGAACAGCTCGATGGCCTTGTCCGGCTGTTCGTTGAGCAGGTAGTTGAGGCCGCGGAAATAGGTGGTCGACAGGTGGCTGACCTGGTTGTCGCTGTGCCGCTCGCCGCCGCGGCGGCCGATCACCCAGCCGCTCAGCGCCGCGATCGGCAGCAACAGGAAGAACCAGAACCACTGACTGATGAATTCCATGCGCTCAATTCTCGGCGGCGGTGACGGCCGGCAACTGCGCGCCGGCGGAGGAGCGCTCTGCGCGCGCGAGGCGCCGGCGCAGCGGCAGCACCACGCTGGCGCTGATCGCCAGCCCGCCGATCAGCGCGCCGGCCAGCAGCGACACGATCAGGACGATGCCGAGCGAGGTCGCCGGCACGAAGCCAAAGCCCAGGTCGATGCTGACGCTCTGGCGGTTGAGCGCGCCGAGGACCGCGCCGGCGGCCAGGCACAGCACAGCGATGAGTACGCGGATCAGGCGCATGAGGACTCCCGGTGTTCGTGTACGCGCGATGCGTGCGGCAGGCTAAAGAGTAGCCGACGCGGAGGAATGCCGCGTAGAGGGCAGTAACGTATTGGCCCGCGCGTCGGCGCGGCAGCCCATGAGCCGAGGGCGCAGCGCGAACCGGCGCGGATGCGGACCGCGCTGGCGGCCGCGGACGGCCTCAGCCTTCTTCGTCGAGCGGGGTCACGCCGCTGACGCGCTCGCGCAATTCCTTGCCGGGCTTGAAGTGCGGCACGTGTTTGCCGGGCAGCGCGACCGATTCGCCGGTCTTCGGGTTGCGGCCCAGGCGCGGCGGACGGTAGTGCAGCGAGAAGCTGCCGAAGCCGCGGATCTCGATCCGCTCGCCGGCCGACAGCGCGCCGCCCATCATTTCCAACAAGGCTTTCACCGCCAGATCCACGTCGTCGCCCTTGAGGTGGGCCTGACGCTGCGAAAGGATCTCGATGAGCTCGGACTTGGTCATGCGCTGTATTGCCTGGCCTTATGAAAAGGTCTTCGTTGAAGATGCGGCCTCGCGCCGCGCGCGATCCCCTGCCGCCTGCCCTGGCGCGTTCCGGCCGTGCCGGCCCGCCGGGCCCGACGCCCCGCCCCGATTGCGGGACGCGGCATCGAAAATTCTGATGAAACCGGTGTTGCTGGAACAGGTGTCGCTGGAACAGGCGGAGCTGAAGCGGATGCCGCAAAAGCAGCTGCTGCCATCGTCCGACGGCGCCGACAAGCGGCGCCGCGGAGGATGGCCGCCGCCCCGGCGGACCGGGGCGGCGGCGGTACAGCGTGACGCGATTACTCGGACTTGCCGCTCAGGCGCTCGCGCAGCAGCGCGCCCAGGCTGGTCGTGCCGCTGGCAGCGTCGCCGGCCTGACGGTTGTAGTCCGCCATCGCCTCGTGCTGGTCGGCTTCGTCCTTGGCCTTGATCGACAGCTGCATGCTGCGGCCCTTGCGGTCGGTGCCGATGATCTTGGCCTCGACTTCCTGACCGACCTTGAGGTACGTGGAAGCGTCTTCGACGCGTTCCTTGGCGATGTCGCGCGCGGCGACGTAGCCTTCGATACCGTCGGCGAGTTCGATCACGGCGCCCTTGGCGTCGACTTCCTTCACCACGCCCTTGACGATCGAGCCCTTGGCGTTGGAAGCGACGTACTGACCCATCGGGTCCTGCTCGAGCTGCTTGACGCCCAGGCTGATGCGCTCGCGTTCCGGATCCACGGCCAGGACGACGGCTTCCAGCGTGTCGCCCTTCTTGTAGTTGCGAACCACGTCTTCGCCGGTGGTGTTCCAGCTGATGTCGGACAGGTGGACCAGGCCGTCGATGCCGCCGTCCAGGCCGATGAAGATGCCGAAGTCGGTGATCGACTTGATCTGGCCTTCGACCTTGTCGCCCTTCTTGTGGATGGCCGCGAAGGTCTCCCACGGGTTCGAGGTGACCTGCTTCATGCCCAGCGAGATGCGGCGACGCTCTTCATCGACGTCGAGCACCATGACCTGAACCTCATCGCCGACCTGCACGATCTTGGACGGGTTGACGTTCTTGTTGGTCCAGTCCATTTCCGAGACGTGGACCAGGCCTTCGACGCCCGGCTCGATCTCGACGAACGCGCCGTAATCGGTGACGTTGCTGACCTTGCCGAACACGCGGGTGTTGGCCGGGTAGCGGCGCGCGATGTTGTCCCACGGATCCTCGCCCAGCTGCTTGAGGCCGAGGCTGACGCGGTTGCGCTCGCGGTCGTACTTGAGCACGCGGACGTCGAGCTCCTGGCCGACTTCGACCACTTCGCTCGGGTGACGCACGCGCTTCCACGCCATGTCGGTGATGTGCAGCAGGCCGTCGATGCCGCCGAGGTCGACGAACGCGCCGTAGTCGGTGAGGTTCTTGACCACGCCCTTGAGGATCGCGCCTTCCTGCAGCTTCTCCATCAGCTGTTCGCGCTCGACGCTGTACTCGCTCTCGACCACCGCGCGGCGGGAGACGACGATGTTGTTGCGCTTGCGGTCCAGCTTGATGAGCTTGAACTCCAGCTCCTTGCCTTCCAGGTACGCCGAGTCGCGCACCGGACGCACGTCGACCAGCGAACCGGGCAGGAAGCCGCGGACGTCCTTGATGTCGACGGTGAAGCCGCCCTTCACCTTGCCGCTGATGCGGCCGGTGATGGTCTCGTTCTTTTCCAGAGCCTGTTCGAGCTCGTCCCACACCATCGCGCGCTTGGCCTTCTCGCGCGACAGCACGGTTTCGCCGAAGCCGTTCTCGATCGAGTCGAGGGCGACCTTGACTTCGTCGCCTTCGGCGACGTCGATCTCGCCGGCGTCGTTACGGAACTGTTCGATCGGCACGATGCCTTCGGACTTCAGGCCGGCGTTGATCACCACCACGTCGCCGCGGACTTCCACGACGACGCCGGTGACGATGGCGCCCGGCTTCAGCTTGGCCAGGTATTGCTGGCTCTGTTCGAACAGTTCGGCAAATGATTCGGTCATTGGATTTGATTACTCGGTTGAACACACGGATCGCACCGTTTGACATCGTTGCCGTCGTGGCAACGCAAGCAGAACGTGGTCGACCCACCCGTTATGTGATGCGATGCAGCCGCATCATGTGTTGTGGTTGATCCGGCGCGGAATTGCGCCGGGGCTTTCGGTACAAACTTGCTTCCGCTGCGAAGGTTTCGTCGCGCCGCGCCGTTCAGCGCGCAGGCAGCAAAGCCAGCACCTGTTCGACTACCGTGTCGATTCCAAGACCGGTGGTGTCGATGCGGACGGCGTCATCGGCCGGGCGCAAAGGAGCCACCGCGCGCTGGGCGTCACGGGCGTCGCGGGCGAGAATCTCCCGCAGCAGACCGTCTAAAGTAACCGAAACCCCCTTGTCCTTCAACTGCTTATAGCGCCTTTCCGCGCGTTCCTCGGCGCTGGCGGTCAGGAACACCTTATAAGCGGCGTCCGGGAAGATCACCGTGCCCATATCACGGCCGTCTGCGACCAGCCCCGGCGCCTGCCTGAATACGCGCTGGCGCTCCTTGAGCGCGGCCCGGACCTCGGGGATGGCGGCGATGGCCGAGGCGGCCGCGCCCGCGGTCTCGGTGCGCAGCTCGTCGGTGGCGTCGACGTCGTTGATCAGCACCCGCAACTCGCCGGAGGCGTCGTCGCGGAAGCCGATGTGCGTGTCGAAGGCGCAGCGGACCAGGGCGGCCGGGTCGGCCAGGTCCAGGTCGGCCCAGCCGGCGGCGACGCCGACCGCGCGGTACAGGGCGCCGGAGTCCAGGTAATGCCAGCCCAGGCGCTGGGCGACCAGCCGGCTGATGGTGCCCTTGCCGGAGCCGGAGGGCCCGTCGATGGTCAGGACGGGGATGGAACGGGGGTCGGAAGATGCGCTATTCATGCGCCGCATTATGCCGCCGCGGCGGCCGCACCGGTCCCCGTCCGCCGCCCTCGCCGGACGCGCAAATGCCGCGGCCGCCGGCCGCGCCCGCAGCCGAACACGCAACCACTTGATCGGCCGAAGTTTTATCCGCTAGAATTGCGGGCTAGCTTTTCTCAACCCATCCCATCCACTCAACCAGCCGAGATCTGTCATGAAGGTCCTGTCCTCTCTGAAGTCGGCGAAGGCCCGCCACCGCGACTGCAAAGTCGTGCGCCGCCGCGGCAAGGTCTTCGTGATCTGCAAGTCGAACCCGCGTTTCAAGGCGCGTCAGCGCTGATCCGCGCAGCAGCGGGCTCAACGTCCGCTGCTCAGGTTCAAGTCGAAAGCCGCCGCAAGGCGGCTTTCTTCGTTCCGATCCCCCTCCACCGGCCCGCCAGGCCGGCCTGTTCGCCAAACCGTGACGGCCGCACCCTGCCGCTGCGCGTCACCTTGTGCCTAGAATCCCGCGTCCTTTGCCCAGGTGAATTCGCCATGAAGCTGCGCGTTGCCGTTGCACCCCTGCTTGCCCTGCTGGCCCTGTCCGGCGCGGCTTCGGCCGATACCCTGCTGATCCAGCGCGTGCAGGAAGAAGGCAAGGCGGCCCTGCCGGCGCGCGGCCAGAGCATGGACCAGGTCAAGTCGCGCTACGGCGAGCCGGCCCAGCGCCTGGATGCGCGCGGCGGCCAGAAAAAGGCGTGGCCGCAGATCAACCGCTGGGTGTATCCGACCTTCACCGTGTACTTCGAGAAGAGCCGGGTCATCGACGTGGTGGCGAACAAGGCCGGTGCCGGCGAAATCGGGCCGAAACCGCCTATCCTTTGAGGTTATGACCAACAACGCATTGCGCTTCCCCGCGGAGTGGGAACCCCAGTCCGCGGTTTTGATCGCGTGGCCGAACGCCGACACCGACTGGGCCGATCGCCTGGGCGAGGTCGAAGAGACCTATATCGCCCTGGTCGCGGCCATCACCCGTTTCCAGCCGGCGCTGATCTGCGTGGCCGACGACGACGTCCAGGCTTACGCGCGCGCGCGCCTGTCCTCGGCCCGGATCGACATGGGCCGGGTGCGCTTCATCGACGCGCCCTACGACGACACCTGGCTGCGCGATTCCGGCCCGATCACGCTCAAGCGCGAGGACGGCGGCTTCAGCCTGCTCGATTTCCGCTTCACCGGCTGGGGCGGCAAGTTCGACGCCAGCCAGGATGACCTGCTGGTCGAGCGCCTGCACGAGCAAGGCGTGTTCGCTCCCGGCAGCGAGCGCGAGAGCATCGATTTCGCGCTGGAAGGCGGCGGCATCGAGACCGACGGCGCCGGCACCCTGCTGACCACCTGGCGCTGCCTGCACGAGCGCCATCCCACCCTGAGCCGCGAACAGATAACCGCCAAGCTCTCGGCGTGGCTGCGCCAGGACCGCGTGCTGTGGCTCGACCACGGCTACCTGGAAGGCGACGACACCGACGCCCACATCGACACCCTCGCCCGCTTCGCCGCGCCCGACGCCATCGTCTACCAGGGCTGCGACGACCCGTCCGATTCGCATTACCCGGAATTGCAGGCGATGGGCGCCGAGCTCGCCGCGCTGCGCACCCGCGACGGCCAGCCGTACCGCTTGTTCGTGCTGCCGTGGGCGAAGCCGGTCATCGATGAGGACCGGCGCCTGGCGGCCAGCTACGCCAACTTCCTGATCGTCGACGGCGCGGTGCTGATGCCGGCCTACGGCGACGCCGCCGACGCGGCCGCGCAGGCGGTGCTGGCGCAGGCGTTCCCGGACCGCGAGATCGTCGCGGTGCCGTGCCGGCCGCTGATCTGGCAGAACGGCAGCCTGCATTGCGTGACCATGCAGTTGCCGAAGGGCGTGGTGGCGTAAACCCCGCTCGACGCGCAGCGCGGCCGCGCTGCGCCTTGTGTTCGGCCTTCGCGCACTGAGCGGGTTGCCGTTGCGTGCGTTTTTCGTCGCGCGGCCCCCTACCCGTCATTGCGGCGCAAGCCGGAACCCATCTTGATTCTGCTTCGCCGCTAACGACGGCAACGGCAAGTGGGTTCCGGCTTGCGCCGCAATGACGCGGTGGAAACCGCCGCCCGTTCCGCCCCGAATTCCCCTGCGCTGCCGCCGGCCGCGCCCCCGTCATGGCGCAGTCCTACAATAGGAACCCGCCCCACAGCCGGACCCCGATCCCGATGAAGAAGACCACCCTCCCCGTCGCCCTGATCCAGGACCGCGACCACGGTTCGCGCGAGGCCAATCTGGCCAACATCGAGCAGCGCGTCGGCGAGGCCGCCCGCCAGGGCGCGAAGCTGGTGTTGTTGCAAGAGCTGCACAACGGCCCGTACTTCTGCCAGCGCGAATCGGTCAGCGAGTTCGACCTGGCCGAAACCATTCCCGGCCCGAGCACGCAGCGCCTCGGCGCGCTGGCCAAGCAGCACGGCATCGTCCTGGTCAGCTCGCTGTTCGAGCGCCGCGCGGCCGGGCTGTACCACAACACCGCGGTGGTCTACGAAACCGACGGTTCGATCGCCGGCAAGTACCGCAAGATGCACATCCCGGACGATCCGGGCTTCTACGAGAAGTTCTATTTCACTCCGGGCGATATCGGCTTCGAGCCGATCCAGACCTCGGTCGGCCGCCTGGGCGTGCTGGTGTGCTGGGACCAGTGGTATCCCGAAGGCGCGCGGCTGATGGCGCTGGCCGGCGCCGAGCTGCTGCTGTATCCGACCGCGATCGGCTGGGATCCGGACGATGTCCAGGACGAGAAGGATCGCCAGCGCAACGCCTGGATCCTCAGCCACCGTGGCCACGCGGTCGCCAATGGGTTGCCGGTGCTCAGCGTCAACCGGGTCGGTTTCGAACCGTCGCCGCTCGGCGCTTCGGGCATCCAGTTCTGGGGCTCCAGCCATGTGCTCGGCCCGCAGGGCGAATACCTCGCCGAGGCCAAGACGATGGAACCGGAAATCCTCATGGCCGAAGTCGACCTGGGCCGCAGCGAACACGTGCGGCGGATCTGGCCGTTCCTGCGCGACCGCCGCATCGACGCCTACGCCGACCTGCTCAAGCGCTACCGCGACTGATGGCCGCGCCTGCGCCGCAGTTGCGCCTGCGCGCGGCGGTCGAGTCCGACCTGGACGCGATCGCCGCGCTGTACGCGCGCGAAGTGCGCGAAGGCGTGGCGACTTACGAGTACGACGTGCCCGACCGCGCCGAGATGCATCGGCGCTGGCGCGCGATCGCCGACGCCGGTTATCCGTATCTGATCGCCGAACGGGTCGAAGACGGCGCCGCGCGCTTCGCCGGCTACGCCTACGCCAGTGCCTACCGCAGCCGCATCGGCTATCGCTGGACGGTCGAGAATTCGGTCTATGTCGAGCCGGCCTGCCACGGCCGCGGCGTCGGCGGCGCGCTGATGCGGCGGCTGATCGAGGACTGCGCCGCGCTCGGGTTCCGGCAGATGGTCGCGGTGATCGGCGACGGCAGCAACGCCGCGTCGGTGGCCTTGCACGAGCGGCTCGGGTTCAAGCTCGCCGGCGTGTTTCCCGGGATCGGGCGCAAGCACGGGCGCTGGCTCGACACGGTGCAGATGGTGTTGCCGCTCGGCGACGGCAAGCTCGGCGAACCCGATCCGGACGTGCCCGGGCTGCGTTGATCCTGCTCACCGATCCTGCGCGCTGAGCCTGCGCGCCGTTGGCGTACCGCGCGGCCTGCCTGCGATGCGCGTCGCGGCTACGGCGTCGGCGCCGACAGCGCGCGCAGCCAGCGCTCGCGTTCTTCGTCCTCCAACCTCAACAGCTCCTCCGGCGGCCCGCCTCCGCCGATAGCCTGCAGATCCGCGAGTTGTTTGCGCACCGGCGCGGCGTCGAGCGCCCGCGCCACGGCCTGCTGCAACGCGCGATTGGACGCGGCCTGCGAACGCGCCGGCGCCCACAGGCTGAAGCGATCGTAGGCGTTGTAGCCGGCCAAGGCCGGGTTCGACGCCAGGCTCGGCCAGTCCTGGCCTTCGAAACGCAGCGGATGGTCCGGGTCGGCGGTGGTGCCGAGCACGCGCAACTGCCCGCGCCGCACCGCGACGATCGCGCCGTTGACCGGAGCGAACAGCAAGTCCGCCGCGTGCTCGCGGGTGATGCGGTCCGAGTCGGGATACATGCCGTCGAAGATCTTGCGCCGCACGTCGACGCCGCTGAGCGCACGGAACTGGCCGTAGGCGAGTTGGCCGGTCCAGCCGTCGGCGCCGGTGGCGACGCTCAGCGCGCCGGGGTGCGCACGCGCGTACGCGAGCAGTTCGTCTAGGCTGCGGATGCCGAGCGCATCGGAGCGCTCGCGGTCGATCGCCAGCACCAGCGGCTGCGATGCCAGCAACGTGACCGGACGCAGCGCGCGCAACGCGTCTTCGATCGGCGGCCCGGTCTGCACGCCGGCGATGCCGCCGCGCGGCAGCCGCACCGCGGCGAGCAGCACCGTCGCGTCGCTCGCGTCCTCGGCGAACCGGCGGTAATCGGCTTCGCCGGCCTGGGCCACGTGTTCGACCCGAACCTCGCGCCCCAGCAGCTCGGGCAGACGCTGCGCCAGCAATTCGGCGTAATGGCTGCTGCGGCCGCCGGGCGCGAACGGCACCAGGATGCGCAAGGGCGGCTGCGCGGCCGGCGACAACCTCAGCACGCGGCCTTCGACGGTGTCGACCGGCGCCGGCGCGCGCGGGTCCTGGCCGCCGAAGTTCAGGCTCAGCCAGCGCGATGTCGCCATCGACTCGGGCGCCGTGCCGAGGCTGAAGACGGAGCTGTCCCGCCGCGGCGGCGATGCTTCGCCGGCGGGCAGCCGCCATGCCGGCGGCATCGGCGGCGCGGCGGCGGGATCGGCCTGCAGCGCCCGATAGTCCGACGGCGCAGCGGCGGCCGGGCATAGCGCCGCGACAAGAATCAGCGCAGCGCCGGCGAGTTTGGCGAGGCGCGCGAGGTTTCGCGGCGGATGTCGCATCGGTGGCGCTCTCCTTTTCGTCCAGCGATTCGCTCTGCGATGCGCGCCGGCGCGTGCGGCCGGCGGGTCGTCAGGCGGCTTCGGCCGCGGCTGCGCGCACTTGCGTCCCCAGCTCCGCGACGATGTTGCCGGAAAAGAAGTCGAGGATCTCGCCGGCGTGGCTCAGCACGCGGTCGCCGAACCAGTCCGCGGCCAGCCGCGCCGGCGGCCCGCGCTGGCGCAGCAGGTTCGCTTCGATCCGCCCGCGCTCGAGTTCGACGACGAGGTCCTCGCCCCAGCCCGAATGCTTCGACGCCGGCAACGACAGCAGCGCATGGGTGCCGGCCTGGTTCAAGAACAGATGGCCCGCGCCGGTATCGCCGATGGCGGAGAAGTCGAGCGACCAGAGCGTCGTGCCGTCGCGCGCGTGCCGCGACAGCGTTCCGCGCTCGCCGACCACCAGCAGCGACGCACCGTCGCGGGCGAACCGCACGCGCACGACGGCGCCGCCGACCGCCAGCGCGACCCGCTCCGCGCTGGCGTCGGCGCAATCCACGCGCAGCACCGCGTCGGCTTTGCGCGGATCGGGCACCCACAGCCGGCCGTCGTCCGGATCGATCTCGCCGTTGCGCGCATCGACTTCGCGCGCCATCGTCGCCAGCACCTCGCAGGTCGCCGTATCCATCGTCACCGGGCGCGCCTTGCCGTTGAGCGTGCCGACCAAGGCGCGCTGCCCGCTCGGGTCGAACACGCTCCAGTGCGACAGCAGGCGCTCGCTGACGCTGGGCGCCTGCCCCGCGGACACGAAGCCGAGGCGCGAGCGGTTGGCGCCGCGCACCGCGAGCCATTCGGCCGAACGCAGCGCCAGGCGGCCGTCGCGCGACACGTCGCAGACGACATCGTCGTCGGTTGCGCCGGGCACCGCATACAGGCGGCCGTCGCCGGGGTCGTAGCGGCGCAGCGGCGGTGCGCCCAGCACCCGGTCGGAGCGGTCGAAGTACACGAGGCCGCGGCGGATATCTACGTACATCGTCAGCCTCATCGAAAGGGAAGCGCGGCTGTGTCGCTGCCGCGCAGGGACGGCGCGACTTCGCCGCCCGCAAGCACGCCACGGGCCCGCGCCGCGACCGCCGGCCCGGATTTTTTGCGCCCGGCGCGCCGTCGGCGCGAAAAACACAATTTGAAACCCCGCAGCGGGCGATTTTCAGTCAAAACGTCAAGCGGCCGCCATGACGCGCGGCTGCGCCGGTCGCGGGTACCCGCCCGCAACGGCGACCAGGACCGGCCGACGAACGGCTCCATTAAAACGAACGGACGTGCTAATTTGCGCCCTATGTCCTCCCTCACCGCCACCAACAAAGGCGCCGCCACCCGCGAAGCCATCCTCGACCAGGCCTACAGCATCGCCTGCTCGGCCGGCCTGGAAGGCTTGTCGATCGGCCCGCTGGCGACCGCGGTGGGCATGTCCAAGAGCGGCGTGTTCGCCCACTTCGGCTCGCGCGAGGATCTGCAGCTGGCGGTGCTGGACAAGGCCAGCGAGCGCTTCATCGCCTACGTGCTGCTGCCGGCGCTGAAGCGCCCGCGCGGCCTGGCGCGGCTGCGCGGCATCGTCGAGTCCTGGTTCGACTGGTCGCGCCACACCGACGGCGGCTGCGTGCTGCTGGCCGCGGTCAACGAGTACGACGACCGCCCCGGCGCCCTGCGCGACAGCGTGGTCGACCAGCAAAAGCGCTGGCACCAGGAACTCGGCCGCGCGGTGCAGTTGGCGATCGACACCGGCGAACTCGAGGCCGGCACCGATACCGCCCAGCTCGCGTTCGAAATCTACGGCCTGGCCCTGGTGGTCCATCACGACGCCGGCCTGTTCGGTTTCGATGCCGCCCTGGTCCGCGGCCTGCGCGCGTACGAGCGGCTGATCCGCTCCTACGCGGCCCTTCCCCTCCCCGCCTGATTCTCTCCGCTTGATCCTCCCCACGAGGCCCGTCATGTCCACTGCTATCGGCAAAATTAGCACGACCGTTCGTCATCTGAGCCGGTTGTACGGCCTGCGCTTGGGCTTCGCGATCGGCGCCTGGTTCGCGCCCGAGGCGACCATGCGCCGCGCCGCCGATCTGTTCTGCACCCCGTTCGCGTCCAGCCGCCGCCGCGCCCTGGCCGCGCCGACCCTGGACGCGCGCGAGGAGATCCTGCACGTCGACGGCCACGCCATCGCCTGCTACGTCTGGGGCGAGCCGCGCGAACAACCGTATGTGCTGTTCGCCCACGGCTGGTCCAGCCACGGCACCCGCGTGGCCAAATGGCTGCCGGCGCTGCGCGCGGCCGGCTATGCGGTGGTCGCCTTCGATCAGCTCGGGCACGGCCGCAGCGAAGGCCGGCTGGCGACCCTGCCCGACTTCACCCACCACCTACATGCAGTCGGTATGTATTACGGCCCGGCGGCGGCGGCGATCGGCCATTCGCTCGGCGGCGCCGCGACCTTGCTGGCGATGGCGCGCGGCCTGCGCGCCGAGCGCGCGGTGCTGATCGCGCCGGCGGCCGACCCGGTCGCCGCGGTCAAGCGCTTCGCCCGCTTCCTGTGGGTCGGCGAAGACCTGTGCCGGCGCATGTTCGCCTACTTCGAGGCGCGCATCGGCATCAGCTTCGATTCGCAGCAGGCGCACCGCAACGCGCCGAGCATCGCCCAGCCGGCGCTGATCGTGCACGACCTGGGCGACAAGGAAGTGCCGTGGGCCGAGGGCGAGCGCTACGCGCGCTATTGGCCGGATTCGCGGCTGCTGACCACGCAGGGACTGGGGCACAACCGCATCGCCGACGACCAGACCGTGATCGCCGCGGCGCTGCGCTTCCTGCGCGGGGAAGCGGTCGGCGACAAGGTGGTGTCGAGCGCGAATCTGCCGTACGGAATCGCCTGAGGCGCGCAGGACGCGACGCGTCCTGCGCGCGATCCAAGCCGCAACCGCGAACCGGTCCGGCCGGAGCTCACCCCTCCCGCTTCGGCCGGACCGTTCGCTTTTGCTGCGGCATCGTCGCAGGTCCGGGTCCGGGTCCGGGTCCGGCGAGGCGGAAACCACCGGGCTCGAAGGCGCCCCGCAGCTTCGCCGCGGGGCTGCGCCTGAGCGCCTGGCGCAGGTTTGCCGGCACCTGCCGCAGCCTCTATGCTGCGGGACTTTCTGTGCTCCGGCACAGCCGCCGCGAGCCGCCAAAAACCGCATGAACGAACCGCTCCCCGCTTCCGACGGCCTGCACGGCCAACCGCACGCCATCGTCGAACGCGACGGGGTCCGCTACACCTTGCTGGGCACCGCGCACGTGTCGCAGGCCAGCGTCGAGGCGGTGCGCGAGGCGGTCGGCAGCGGCCGCTTCGATGCGGTCGCGGTCGAACTCGACCCGCAACGCCTGCAGGCGCTGACCGACCCGGACGCGCTGGCGCGGCTGGACCTGATCCAGGTGATCCGCTCCGGCAAGACCGCGCTGTTCGCCGCCAACCTGGCCCTGGCCGCGTATCAGCGCCGGCTGGCCGAACAGCTCGGGATCGAACCCGGCGCCGAGCTCAAGCGCGCGGTGACCGAAGCGCGCGAACGCGAGCTGCCGGTTCACCTGATCGACCGCGAAGTCGGCCTGACCTTCCGCCGCGCCTCGCAGCAACTGGGTTTCTGGGGCCGGGCCAAGCTCGGCGTCGGCCTGGTCACCAGCCTGTTCGCCGCCGACGAGGTCGGCGAGGACGAGATCGAGAAGCTCAAGCAGGGCGACATGCTCGAATCGAGCTTCGGCGAGTTCGCCAAGGAAAGCCCGCAGCTGTACGAAGCGGTGATCGCCGAGCGCGACCGCTACATGGCCGCGCGCCTGCGCGAGACCGCGGGCGAGTCGCGCGAGGTGCTGGCGGTGGTCGGCGCGGGGCATCTGCAAGGCCTGGCCAAGCATCTGCGCGAAGACCAGGGCGACCCGGTCGCGCAGCGCACCGCGCTCGAGCAGGTCCAGACCAAGAGCAAGGTGCCGTGGGTGATGATCGCGATCACCACGCTGATCCTGGCCGGCATCGCCTGGGGTTTCTGGAAAGGCGGCGCGGCGATGGGCGCGGACCTGTTGCTGCAATGGGTCATGTACACCGGCGGCCTGGCCGCGCTGGGCTGCCTGCTCGCCGGCGGGCACCCGCTGAGCATCGTCACCGCGGCGCTGGTCGCGCCGCTCAAGCCGTTCCGTCCCGGCGTGCCGGCCGGCGCGGTCAGCGCCCTGGTCGAAGTGCACCGGCGCAAGCCGGCCTACGGCGACTTCATGGCCTTGCGCGACGATGCCCAGACCGTGCGCGGCTGGTACCGCAACCGGGTCGCGCGGGTGGTGCTGAACTTCATGCTGACCAACATCGGCACCGGCATCGGCGTGTGGCTGGCGGGGTTCCGGATCGCCAGCAAGCTGGTGGGGTGAGGCGGTAAAGCCGGCCGGGGCGCGCGTTCGCGCCCTAGCCTTGCGCCGGCTGGTGTTCTTTTCCGCGGTTGGGACCGCCTGTCTTCGATGCGCGCGAGGGATTCGATCCGTCGCTGCGGCTTCGTTCGCGAACGCGGGTATCGCCGTAAGCGCGATGTCGCGGTCGCGGCTTGCGCCGCTCCTACATTCGGCCTTCAGGCTTGCGCGAAAACGGGCGCACTACCTATAGGAGCGGCGCGAGCCGCGACCGCGGGCTAGCCGTTCACGTCGCATCTGCAGTGTCGCGGTCGCGGCTTGCGCCGCTCCTACACTCGGCCTTCAGGCTTGCGCGAAAACGGGCGCACTACCTGTAGGAGCGGCGCGAGCCGCGACTGCGGGGCAGCCGCTCGCGTCGCATCTGCGGTATCGCGGTCGCGACTCGCGACGCTCCTACAGTCGGTATCCGCAGCGACGCCGAAACCGATGGGGGCGATGCGCCCCCCATCGCTCAGGCCTGCGCCGCCGCCGCGCCCTTCGCCGCCACGCCGCGCGCGCGCCGCACCAGCGCGGCGCTGCCGTCGCGCAGGTCGTCGAGGATCGCGTAGATGGTCGGCAGGAACAGCAGGCTGACCACGGTCGAGAACGCCAGGCCGCCGGCCACCGCGCGCGCCATCGGCGAGTACGCCAGGCCGCCGAGCACGACGGTGTCGCTGAGCGAGATCGGGATCATCGCCAGGATCGCGGTGCCCATCGTCATCATGATCGGGCGCAGCCGCTCGCGGCTGCCTTCCACCAGCGCCTCGTTGCGGCTCAGGCCGCGCCGGCGCAGGTTGTTGATGTGCTCGACCATGACGATGCCGTTGTTCACCACCACGCCCATCAGCACCAGGATGCCGATGAAGGCCATCACCGTGAACGCGGTGCCGGTGATCCAGAACAGCCAGAACACGCCGAAGATCGAGAACACCACGCAGCTCATGATCGCCGCCGGGAACAGCAGCGATTCGAACACCGCCGCCATCACCACGTAGATCATCACCAGGGCGATGACCAGGTTGAACATCATCTGCTTGCCGGCGTCGTCGTCGCGCTCGAACGAGCTGCCGTCGAAGCTGTAGTTGTAGCCGGCCGGGAACGCCACGGTCTTGAGCGTCTCCTCCATCGCCTTGCGCGCCTCGGGCGTGGTCGTCTTGCCGTTGAGGCTGGCCTGGATGGTCAGCGTGGTCTGGCGGTTGCTGCGGTTGATCTGGCTCGCGGTCGGCCGCACCGCCACGTCGACCATGGCCAGCAGCGGCACGCTGCGGCCGTCGGAGGCGCGCACGGTGAACTCCGACAGGTTCTCGATGCCGTAGCTCTCGGCGCCGGCGAAGCGCGCCCACACCGGGACCTCGGTCTCGCCGCGCTGGAAGTCGCGCAGCTGCGCGCCGCGCAACGCCAGGCCGACGAAGCGCGAGACTTCCTCGACGCTGAAGCCGAACGAGGCCGCGCGCTCGCGGTCCACGCGCACGTTGAGCTCGGTGTTGCGGTCGCCGATGTCGATGCGCACGTCGCGCAGTTCCTTGCGCCGGCCGAGGATCGGCACGATGTCGTTGGCCAGCTCGGTCAGGGTTTCGGTCGAATCGCCGACCAACTGCACCTGTACGTTCTTGGCCCCATTCTGCCCGCCCCCCTCGTCCTGCCCCATGCTGATCTCGGCCTTCGCCGACTTCGGCAAGGCCTTGGAAATCGCCTCCACCAGCGGCTTGGTGTTCTCGACCTGCTCCTCGTGGAACTGCAGGCGGGTGCCGGCGTCGCCGCCGCCCTGGGTGCTGAAGAACGAATAGATCTGCTTGATGTGGTACTGCTTGCGCCGCGCTTCCAGGAACTTCTCGATCTTGAGGATTTCCTCCGACATCTGCTCGCGGGTGTAGCTGCCCTTCCAGTGGTACTGGATGAAGGCTTCCTTGCCGCCCTCGTTGCCGAACATGTCGAACTTGGTCCGGCTCGCCGGGAACACGCTGATCGCCACCACCAGCACGATGCCGATCACGCTCAGGCCGCGGTGTTCCAGGGTCCAGCGCAGGAAACGCGCGTAGGAACGCTGCAGGCGCGGGATCAGGCCGCGGTCGCTGGCCACCGCGGGCGGGGTCTTGAGCCGCGCCGAGATCATCGGGATCAGGCTCACCGCGACCAGCCACGAGGCCAGCAAAGACACCGAGATGGTGATGGCGATCTGCGACATGAAGATGCTGATGTCGTTGGTTTCGCCGAGCAGGTTGGGCAGGAACACGATGCAGTGGCACAAGGTGCCGGCCGACAGCGCGATGGCGACGTGGCGGGTGCCCAGGATCGACGCCAGTTCGGGCTGGTCGGGCATCTTCTCGCGTTCCTGGTAGATGCTCTCCACCACCACCACCGCGTTGTCGACCAGCATGCCGACCGCGAGCAGCAGGCCCATCAGCGACAGCACGTTGAGGGTCACGCCGACGAAGTGCATGAAGCCCAGGGTCATCACGAAGCAGATCGGAATCGCCAACGTGACCATCAAGGTCGAGGGCCAGTGGCGCAGGAAGAAGAACAGCACCGCGATCGACAGCAGCAGGCCGATGCCGCCGGCTTCGGCCAGTTCCAGCAGCGAACTGGTCACGTCCTCGCCCTGGTTGCGCACCACCTTGATCTCGATGTTGCGCAGCTCCGGCTGGGCGCGGATCGCCTCGACCTCGGCCAGGGCCAGGCGCGAGACCTCGACCAGATTGGCGCTGCGCTCCTTGAAGATGTCCAGGCCGATCGCCGGCCGCCCGTCCAGGCGCCGCCCGGTTTCCAGCCGCGCCGGCTTGAGCCGCACGTCGGCGATGTCGCGCAGCTTCAGCCCGCTGGTGTTGATGCTGACGTTGCGGAACTGCTCCAGGTCGATGACCTGACCGATCGGCTGCACCCGCAGGCGGCGGCCGCCGTCTTCGATCTCGCCGGCGGAAATGGAGAAGTTCAGCGCCTGCAGGCGCTTGGTCAGGGTGTTGAGATCGACGTCGTGGGCGACCATGCGGTCGGGCAGGATCGCGATCTCGACCTCGTTCGGCGCGGCGCCGCCGATCTCGACCTTGGCCACGCCGGGGATGCGTTCGAGCCGGCGCTTGAACTCGCGGTCGATCAGGTCGTAGGAATGGCTCAGGTCCATGTCGCCGGCCAGGCGCACCTGCAGCACCGCCTGGTCGGAGCTGGACCACTTGAACACGAAGTAGCGCTGGAAGCCGTCGGGCAAGTCGTCGACGATCGCGTCGATGCGCTCGCGCGCGTCCGAGGCGGCGATGGCGACGTCGCGGTCCCAGTCCTTGAACTCCATCTGGATCGTCGCCGCGTCCGAGCTGGCGGTGCCGTGCAGGCGCTTGATCCCGGTCATCGTCGCCAGCGCCTCTTCGGCGGGGCGCAGGATGGTGCGTTCGACTTCCTCCGGGGTGGAGCCGTCGTACGGCAGCTGCACCAGCAGGAACGGCGCGGTGATGTCCGGCAACGACTCCAACGGCAGCCGCACGGCCGCGATCAGGCCGATCACGAACATCGACACGAACAACATGATGGTCGTGATCGGCCGCTTGATGCTGATCTCGGCGACGCCGCTCATGTCAGTGCGCCTCGCTCAGCGGATCGTTGTCGTGGCCCAGCGACTCGGCCACCGCCGCGTCGCGGCGCTTGGCCTTGCGCACGCGTTCGCGGTAGTAGGCGTCGCCGCGGCGGTCGAGCAGGTCGTACACCACCGGAATCACCAGCAAGGTCAGCAGGGTCGACACCAGCAGGCCGCCGATCACCGTGATCGCCATCGGCGAGCGCACCTCGGCGCCTTCGCCGGTGGCGATGGCCAGCGGCAGGAAACCGAACAGGGTGCACAGCGTGGTCATGATGATCGGGCGCAGGCGCGAGCGCGCGCCCTCGATCAGCGCCTCGCGCTTGGCCACGCCGTGCTCGCGCAACTGGTTGACCTTGTCGATCAGGATGATCGCGTTCTTGACCACCAGGCCGACCAGCAGGATCAGGCCGATGAACACCACCACCGAGATCGTCGAGTTGGTCAGCAGCAGCGCCAGCACCGCGCCGACCAGGGCCAGCGGGATGGTGAACAGGATCACGAACGGATGCAGCAGCGATTCGAACTGCGAGGCCATCACCAGGTAAACCAGGAAGATCGCCAGCCCGAACGCGAACAGCAGCGAGTTGATCGATTGCTGCAACTCTTCGCCCTGGCCGCCGATGTGCATGCGCACCTCCGGGCTTAGCGGCTGCTCGCGCACCATCTGCTCGACCTCGGCGATGGCGCCGCCGAGGTCGATGTCGCGCAGGTTCGACGAGACGATCGCCACGCGCACCTGGTCGGCGCGGTGGATCTCGCTCGGGCCGGTGGTGGCGACCACGTCGGCGACCGATTCCAGGGTCACCGGACGGTTGCTGCCCGGGTTGACGATCAGCCGGCGGATACTTTCGATCGAGGCGCGGTCGGCTTCGCGCGCGCGCACCAGCACGTCGATCTTGCGGTCGCGGAAGCTGTAGCGGGTGGCGACGTCGCCGCGCACCTTCTTGACCACCACGTCGGCGACATCGCGCGTGGCCAGGCCGAGCGCGCCGGCGCGGTCCTGGTCGAAGCGGATCTGGATCTCGGGGAAGCCCTGCTCGACCGTCGACTTGACGTCGGCGAAGTGCGCGCTGCCGCGCAGCAGCTTGGCCATGTGCTGGCCGGCGCGCTGGATCGTCTCCAGGTCCTGGCCGCGCAGCTCGATTTCCAGCGGCGTGGAGAAGCTGAAGAGCTGCGGGCGGGCGAAGTCGACCTGCGCGCCGGGATGGGTGCGCATGGTCTGGCGCAGGCGTTCGGTCTCCTGCGCCTCGACCTGCTTGCTGCCGCCGTCGGCCATCACCACGGTGATCTTGCCGATGTTCTCGCCGCTCTCGGTCGGGTTCGCGTCGAGCCGCGTGCCGCTGCCGCTGACGCCGAACCAGGCGCGGATGCCGGGGTCCTTCTCGTGCTGGGTCTGGATCTGCCGCACCAGCGCGTCGGTCTCGCGCAACGGCGTGCCCGGCGGCAGCTTGACGGTCATGTCGAAGCGGTCCTGGGCCAACTGCGGGATCAGGTCGGCGCCGAGCAAAGGCACCGCCGCCAGGGTCGCGGCGAACGCCGCGCCGGCCAGGGTCAGGACCAGCCCGCGGTGCGCCAGCGCCGCCGGCAACAGCTTGAGGTAACCGCGTTCGGCGCGGCCGTACGGCGACATCGCGATGTCGCTGGCCTTGCCCATGACCGGGCCGACCACCGCGCCGAGCAGGCGCCAGCCGCGCACGATCACCCAGGCGATGGCGAAGAACAGCGAGCGCACGCCGATGCCGATACCGCGCGGAATCCACGCCAGCGCGCGCAGCGCCGGGTTCTTCGGTTCCCAACGCGGCTGCGCCGGTTCTTCCTGGAAGCCCAGCGCCGGGCGCCCGCGCAGCGCGCTGAGCATCGGGATCAACGTCATCGACACGATCAGCGAAATGCCGATCGCCAGCGCCACGGTCAATGCCTGGTCGCGGAACAGCTGGCCGGCGATGCCTTCGACGAACACCAGCGGCAGGAACACCGCGATCGTGGTCAGGGTCGAGGCGACCACCGCCATGCTGACCTCGCGGGTGCCGGCGACGGCCGCCTCGAGGATGCCGAGCCCGCGTTCACGCGCCTTGGCGATGGATTCGAGCACCACGATCGAGTCATCGACGACCAGGCCGGTGGCCAGCGCCAGACCGCCCAGCGACATCACGTTGAGGCTCAGGCCGAGCCGGTCCATGAAGAAGAACGTCGCGACGATCGACACCGGCAGCGACAGGCCGATCACGAACGTGCTCCAGCCGTCGCGCAGGAACAGGAAGATGATCAGGATCGCGAGGAAGCCGCCGATCACCGCATCCTTCTTGACGTCGGCGATGGCGTGGCGGATGAACTGCGACTGGTCGTCGATGGTGGTCAGTTCGACGTCCGGCGGGATCTGCGACTTGATCTGGGTCAACCGCGCCTGCACCGCGTCGGCGGTGGCCACGGTATTGGCGTCGCCTTCCTTGTAGATCGCCAGTTCCACCGCCTCCTTGCCGCCGAGGCGGATGATCGACTCGCGTTCCTTGTAGCCCTGGCGGACCTCGGCGATGTCCTTCAGCCGCACCGGCTTGCCGCCGGCGGCGACCGCCTGGTCGCCGGAGTTGGCGCTTTCCACCGACGCCGCCGCGGCCATCGCGTCGGCCGAGCCCGAGGCCGCGGCCACCCGCGCCATCTGCGCGGCGGCTTCGGCCGCGGCATTGCCGCCGGCCTTCTGCGTGGTCACCAGCATCTCGCGGATTTCCGGCACGGTCGCGAACTCGTTGACCGTGCGCACCAGATAACGCTGCTGCCCTTCTTCCAGGCGGCCGCCGGAAATGTTGACGTTCTCGGCCTTGAGCCGCTGGATGACGGTGTCGATCGGCAGGTTGAGCTGGGAGATCTTCTGCTGGTCGATGTCGACCTGGATCTCGTCCTCCAGGCCGCCGCCGACCTTGACCGCGGCCACGCCGTCGACCGGTTCGAGCTTCTTCTTCAGATCGTCGTCGGCGTAGCGGCGCAGCGCGGTGAGCTGGCGGATCGCCTCGCTGTCGCTGGCCTTCTCGCCGCCCTTGTTGGACAGGGCGATGCGCAGGATCGGCTCGGTCGAGGGATTGAAGCGCAGCAGCACCGGCTTCTTGGCTTCCAGCGGCAGCTGCACGACTTCCATCTTGTCGCGCACCTCCAGGCTGGCCTGGTCCATGTCGGTGCCCCAGGCGAACTCGAGCACCACGTCGCTCTGGCCGGTACGCGAGACCGACTTGAGCTTGCGCAGGCCCTTGACCACGCCGACCGCTTCTTCCAGCGGCTCGGTGATCAGCGTCTCGACCTCGGTCGGCGCGGCGCCGGTGTATTCGGTGCGCACGGTCAGCGTGGGATAGCTGAGGTCCGGCAGCAGATTGACCTTCAGGCTGTTCAGCGCGATCACGCCGAACAGCAGGAAAGTGAGGGTGACCATCGCCACGGTGACGCGGCGGCGGGTGGAGAACTCCACCAGATTGAAGGACGTCGCGTCCGGAAGCTGAGCCACAGCCGGTCCCCAGTTTCGGTATTGGATTGCGCGCGGTCGCGGCCAGGGCCGCGCCGCGAGATGGCGGCTCGCGCCGCCGCGGGTTCCTTGCGCGGCGCCGCCTCGGCGGCGCCGGCGTTCGGACTTATTGCTTGTTCGGCGCGGCCGGAGCGGCGGCGCTGGCGATTTGCTTGGCGTTGATCGCCAGCACCTCGCTGCCTTCGCGCAGCGCGGTCTTGCCGGCCACCACGACCTGGTCGCCCTGCTTCACGCCGGCGCGGACCTCGGCCCAGGAGCCGTCGAGGTAACCGAGCTTGACCGAGGTGCGCGAGACCTTGTTGCCGCGCACCACGAACACCGCCGGATCGCCTTCGTCGTCGAGCAGCGCCGCGCGCGGCACCACCAGCGCATCGGCGCGGCTGTCGTAGTCGATGCGCAGGCGGCCGAACATGCCCGGCTGCAGGGCGCCGCCGCCTTCGAACGAACAGATCACCCGGAAGGTGCCGCTGCCCGAATCCACCACCGGCGCGATCCGGTCGACCTTGCCGGCGAAGCTCTTGCCGGGCATCGCGTCGACCGTCATCTGCACCGGCTGGCCGGCCTTGAGCGTGGCCAGTTCGCGCTCGGGCACGTTGAGCACGGCTTCCAGCTGCGAGGTGTCGACGATGCGGATGATCGGCGAATTGATCTGGACGAAGTTGCCGGGCTTGATCGAACGCGAGGCGATCACGCCGGAAATCGGCGCCTGGACCTGGGCGTAGGAGACTTCCAGATTGGCCAGGCGGTTGCCGGCGCGCGCGGCTTCCAGGTCGTAGCGCAGCTGGTCGCTGTCGTTGGCGCTGAGCAGACGCTGCTCGGCCATTTGGCGGGCGCGGGAGTAGTTGGCCTCGAGCTTGCGCAGGGTCGCCGCGGTCTGCGCGGCCTGCTGCTCGGAGCGGGCCGAATCCAGCCGCACCAGCACCTGCCCGGCCTTGACCTGCTGGCCTTCCACGACCATCACCTGCAGCGCCACGCCGGAGGTCTTGGCGACCACCTGCGACTCGGCGCGCGCCTCCAGCGGCGCGGTGCCGGTGTAGCTGGCCGCGATCGCGCGCCGGCCCGCCACCGCCACCTCCACCGGCACGGCGTCCGATGCCTTGTCCTTGCTTTCCTTCGCTTGCGCCTCGGCGGCGCCCGCGCCGCCCTTGCAGGCCGACAGGCCCAGCGCGCATGCCAACGCCAGTGCAGCGACCGCTGCCGTGACGCGCACCGCCGGACCGCCCTCGCGGTTGTTGGTGAGTTGACGCATTCGAGACGACCCCAAAAAGTGCTAGAAAATTCGCCGGTTACCGGTCGTATGCCGGTGTTGTATGTAGGTATATCACCGACCTGGCGAGGCAACATCCGCCGAAGGTCATGATGACTGGAGCCACGGATCGGATCTGAGGCAAGGTACGCGCAAGTCCTGCTGCATTCGCGCGTACGGCCTGCATCGGCGATCCCGCTCCGGCCCCTGCTCCGGGCGGACGCCGCCGCGAATCCGCGACCGGCGTCAGTATGGATGCATCCAGGGACGGCTTCGTTGCAATCGCTGCGCCGGCTATACTCGCCGACTTATGCGCGGCCCCGGCCGCGCGGAGCCAGCCACCACCTTTCGCTAGCCACTCGAGATTGCGGATTACGACATGATGCGACCGCTGACGATCGCCTGCTGCTTCGCCCTGACCCTGGCCACCGCTACCGCGGCCGCCCAGGAACCCGCCAAGACTCCGGCCGCTCCTGCTCCGGCCGCCGCTGCCGCCGCGGCGCCCGCCGCGCCGGCCAGCGTCGCCGGCAACGCGCAGACCGGCCGCCAGCTCACCTACACCTGCCAGGGCTGCCACGGCGTCACCGGCTACAAGAACGCGTATCCGAACTACCACGTTCCCAAGATCGTCGGCCAGTCGCAGGAATACCTGGTCAACGCGCTGACCGAGTACAAGAAGGGCGCGCGCAAGCACCCGACGATGCAGGCCCAGGCCCAGAGCTTCTCGGACCAGGACATCGCCGATATCGCCGCCTTCCTCTCCAGCGCCAAGTGAGCCGCCGACCCATGACGAATCCCAGCCTCCTGCGCGGCCTCGCCATCGCCTCGCTCGCCCTCGCCCTGGCCGCCTGCTCCAACTCCGGCGACGCCCCGGCCGGCCATTCCTCGGCCGACCGCAACGAAGGCCACACGTCTTCGTCCTCGGGCCTGCCCGCGGGCAACCACCTCGCCGGCGAGAAGCTCGCCAGCACCAAGGGCAAGGCCACCGGCCAGTCCTGCGTGGACTGCCACGGCGCCGAAGGCAACGCGCCGATCGACCCGACCTACCCCAAGCTGGCCGGCCAGTACCACGACTACATCGCCCACTCCTTGCAGATGTACCGCGACGGCGACCGCGAGCACGCGCTGATGTCGTCGCAGGCCAAGGACCTCAGCGACCAGCAGATCGCCGACCTCGCCGCCTACTTCGGTACGCGCGAGAAGGGCACGCTGCGGGATCTGCACGGCATCCATTGAGTCTTCGCCGGTTTCCGGCGAACGCTTGCACGAACGGCCCGCGATTGCGGGCCGTTTTTGTTTTGGGGCTCATTGATTAAGAGACCTCAGAGCTGCTACGTCGCGATAAAGCCCTGGATTCCCGCGTTCGCGGGAATGACGGCAGGTGGGTGGCGCGGCGAGCCTTCCAGACCGGCATCCCCGCGAAGGCGGGGATCCAGAGACTTCAGCGCCATGCCGCGATAAAGCCCTGGATGCCCGCCTTCGCGGGAATGACGACAGGTGGGTAGCGCGGCGAGCCTTCCACACCGTCATCCCCGCGAACGCGCAGATCCAAAGACTTCAGAGCCATGCCGCGATAAAGCCCTGGATGCCCGCCTTCGCGGGCATGACGCCCGATGGGTTGCACGGCATCTCTTCCAGATCGTCATCCCCGCGAACGCGGGGATCCAGAGACTTCAGCGCCATGTCGCGATAAGCCCGGCAGCCGATACGCCAAAACGCGCGGACCCACGCCCCGCGCCCTCACCCGCCCGGCGGCGGCCGCACGCTGCCGTTGTCTTCCTGCAGGTGCGGCTTGAACGGCACGTCCGGCGGCGGCCGCGCTTGCGCCGGCTGGTCGTTGAGGTTGGGATCGTTGAGGCCGCAGCCGCCGCCGAGCATCAGCAAAGCGACCGAGCACTGGATGCGCTTGGTGGTGCCGGGAATCGGGATCGACACGTTCTTGATGCTGCGCCGCACCCACTCGGCCAGCAGGGTTTCGTTCGGCCGCCAGTACTTGTCGAGCGTGGTCGGCTCGTAGTCGGTCGGCTTGCGCCGCAGCCAGGTGCCGGCGCGGTCGAGGTTCTTGATCTCCTCGGTGACCGTGCCCGGCGGGAAGCCCGGCGACGCCGAACCCGGCGCGTCGGCGAGGCGCGGGCTGCCGTCGCGGTTGTACAGGCCGGGCGCGGTGCCCGGCGGGCCGCCGGGGCGGTTGCGCGCGGACTCGCCCCAGTCGTCGCCGCGATGCGGCGTCGGCAAGGTGCCCGGCGCCGGATTCGGCTTCGGCCCGGCGCCCGCGGTCGCCGCCGACGGCGCCGCGCTCGACGCGGTGGCGCTCGGGCCGGCCGCGGGCGCGCTCGGCGCGGCCGGACTGGCGCTGGCCGCGGCGGGATTCGCCGCGGTCGTGCTGGACGGCGTCGACGCCGACGGCGTTGCGGCCGGCGCTGGCGACGGTGCCGCCGGCGCAGGCGTCGCGGCCGCGGCGGCGGGCGCCGGCGGCGTCGGAATCTCGGCCACCCGCACCTGCGGCACGTTGGCGTTCAACTGCGGCGCAGCGACCGGCTTCGGCGCGACCTCGCGCACCTGCAACTGCGGCAACTGCACCGGCGCCGGCACGTCGCGCACGGCGACCTCGCGCGGCTGCGCCTGCACGCTCGGCAGCGCGATCTCGCGCTGCGGCACTTGCAACGACGGCGGCTGCACCGGCGCGGGCACGTCGAGGCTGCGCAGCGGCTGCTGCGCGGCCTGGATCTGCGGCGCGCGCACGCTGTCGTCGAGGCGCTTGCGCGTCGGCGGCAGCAGGAACACTTGCGGCGCGTCCGGCGTCGGCGTGCTGACCATGACCGGCTGCTCGACCGTCGGCGGCGGCAACTGCGGCTCGGGCACGTCGCGCACCGGCACCTCGGGCAGCTGCGCCTGCAACTGCGGCGTCGGCGGCGCGGCGACCGCGACCTGCGCGGGCGGCGGCGGTTCGGCCGGCGCGGGCTGCGGCGGCGAAGGTTCGGCCGGCTGCGGCTGCGGCTGGTTCTGCTGTGGCTGGTCGGGCTGCGGCCGATCGCTCGGCTGCTGCGAACCGCCGCCGGGTTCCTCCGGCGTGCCCTTGCCGACGAATTCGATCATCGTCACCTGCTCGCCTTTCGGCTCGGGCCGGGTGGCGAAGTACTGCAGGTACATCAGCCAGATCAGCAGCCCGCCGAACAGCACGTGCCACAGCAGCGAGATCGCGCCGGCGCCCCAGCGCAGGCGGCGGTCTTCGGGTTCCGGCGGCAGCCATTGCTGGCGCCACAGCACGGCGAAGGCCTGCCAGCGGTTCAGCATCGGCGCGCGCCGCGGCGGCGACGTCAGCGGACGCTGCGCGAACACCGCCACCCAGGCGTCGGCGGTGGCGCCGACGACCGCGCCGGGACGCGCGCTCTGCGCGTCCAGCCAGCCCTGCCAGGCCGGCGGGAACTGGCCGGGTTCGGGCGAATCGCGACGCAAGCTCAGCCGCAACCGGCGTTGCAGGGCTTCGATGATCGATGCGGCGGTGGGCACAGGCTGCGCCGCGGCGGGGTCAGGCCGCGCTGTCGCGCGGGATGTACGGCGCCGCGCCGGTATCGTGATCGGTCGCGTCGCGCACCGCGGTCACGCCCGGCACCTTGCTCATCAAGGTGGTCTCGATGCCCTGCTTGAGGGTCACGTCGGCCATGCCGCAGCCGTGGCAGCCGCCGCCGAAGCGCAGCAGCACCACGCCGTCGGCGGTCACTTCCTGCACCGAGACGTGGCCGCGGTGCTGGGCCAGCTGCGGGTTGATCTCGTTCTCGACCAGCCAGTGCACGCGCTCGACCAGCGAGGCCGAATCGGCCGGCGCCTCGCCCTTGATCTTCGGCGCGCGGATCTGCAGCTGGCCGCCGGTGGCGCGGCTTTCGTAATCGATCTCGGCGCCGTCGAGGTACTTCACGCTGTCGGCGCGCAGCCACAGGGTGAAGCCGTCGCAATCCACCGCCCATTCGTCGCCGGCCAGGTCGGCCGGTTCGGCGAACTCCAGGCGCACGTCGGCGCGCGCGGTGCCGGGATGGACCGCAGACAGGCGCACGCCGAGGCCCGGCAAGGCCTCGCGTTCGATCAGCTTGCGGAAATGCGCCTGGGCGGATTCGGAAATATTGATCATCGGGCTATTCTAACGGGGACGGCGCGGCCTGATGTCGCGCATGCAGCCTACGACCGCCGCGGATACGGGTCCATTCACATGGGGCCGGCGCGGCCAGACGCAACGCCGCGGCGCCAGCGCCGGGCCGCCAGGAGTCCCCATGAACGACCTCATTCCCCTCGTCCAGGCCCATTGCGTGCCGCTGCGCGGCAGCGAACACCGGCTCAGCGAGGCGCGCGTGCGCGAACTGCTGCCGCAGGTGCCGGGCTGGGAACTGGCCGAGGACGGCCACGCCCTCACCAAGATCTTCCGTTTCGACGACTACCATCGAACGATGGCGTTCGTGAACGCACTGGCGTTCATGGCCCATCGCGAGGATCATCACCCCGACCTCGGCGTGCACTACGACCGCTGCGTGGTGCGTTATTCCACCCACGACGTCGGCGGGCTCAGCGAGAACGACTTCATCTGCGCGGCCAAGGCCGAAGCCCTGATTGGTTGACCCCCTCATGAACCTCAAGCGCCGCCTGCTCGCCCCGTCCCTCGCTTTCGCCCTGGCCGCGACGGCGGCCGGCTGCGGCCAACGCGCCGCCGAGGAGCCGATCATCCCGTCCACGCCGCTGCGCGCGGTCGACACCCCGCCGCCGGACTATCCGCTGGAAATCGGCTGCGACCAGGTCGGCGGCAAGGTGGTGCTGCAACTGACCGTCGGCGCCGAAGGCAAGCCGACCCGCGCGCACGTACTGACGAGCAGCGGCGTGCCCGCGCTCGACACGGCCGCGACCCAGGGCGTACAGCGCTGGCGCTTCGAGGCCGCGACCCGCAACGGCAAGCCGGTGGCGACCGACATCCAGGTGCCGGTGACCTTCCATGCGCCGGCCGAGCGGCCGGAGCATTGCGGCGGCGCCGGCGGCCCCTGAGCGGCGCGGCGCCGATACACGCGCCATCCGACGAAAGACTCCAGGCCGGGCGCCCGCATCGCCCGGCCTTTCCTTATCCGCCGAGGCGGTCCAGCACCTCGATCAGCTCCGGCGCCAGCGGCGCATTGAGCGAATACTTCTCGCGCCCGCCGTCGAGGGCGAACTCCAGGGTCGAGGCGTGCAGGAACAGCCGGCGCAGGCCGAACTGGTCGCGCAGCTTCTTGTTGACCTCGGCCTCGCCGTATTTGTCGTCGCCGGCGACCGGATGGCCGATGTGCTGGGAATGCACGCGGATCTGGTGGGTGCGGCCGGTTTCGATCCGCACCTCGCAATACGACTGCCCGCCGCGCCGCTCGAGCACCTTGAAGTGGCTCAGCGAGGCCTTGCCGTCGCGGTGGACCTGGACATGGCGCTCGCCGCCCTGGCGCAGGCCGATGTGCAGCGGCGCGTCGACGGTCATGACGCCGTCGGGCATGCGCCCGGTCAACAGCGCCAGGTAGCGTTTGGCGATACCGCCCTCCTCGCGCATCAAGGCCTGCATCTCGGTCAGCGCCGAGCGCTTCTTGGCCACGATCAGCAGCCCCGAGGTGTCGCGGTCGAGCCGGTGGACCAGCTCCAGGCCCTGGTTGGGGCGCAGCGCGCGCAGGGTCTCGATCGCGCCGAAGCTGATTCCGCTGCCGCCGTGGCTGGCTACGCCGGAGGGCTTGTTCAGGGCCAGCAGGCGCGCGTCCTCGAACACGATCGCGCGCTCCATCGCGTCCAGGAAGCCCTTCGGCGGGGCCGGCTTTTCGCCAGCTTCAGTGAGACGGACCGGCGGAATGCGCACCTCGTCGCCGGCCTCGAGCTTGCGCTCGGCCTTGGCCCGCCCCCCGTTCACACGCACTTGTCCCGAGCGGACCAGCTTGTAGATCAAGGACCTGGGCGCACCTTTGAGTTGGCCGAGGAGGAAGTTGTCCAGGCGCTGGCCGTCGCGATCGTCGGGCACGCGCACGGTGCGGGCGCCGGCATTGCCGGAGTTTGCTGATTGGGTCATCCCGAAGCGTTATCTGTTACACTCGCGACGCGAGATAAGGTTTTGATTTCGCTGGGAGTTGCACCGGCCGTCCGCCCTCTTGGCGTGCGGCCCGGTACGGGGCCGAAAGCCCCTCCCGCGATTCCGGTCCGCGTCTAACCACTGCCCACGGGGCAGCCATGTTAGCAGCGACGGACCGGCGGAACCCGCCCTCGCCGACGGATGACACCGTCGCGATGAACACCTGTGCGGCGCCAGAGTCCGTCCTCGAACACGAACGAGCAGACCACTCGAAGCAGCCGTCGCCCGTCCCGTGCGGCGTTCGCGCCGCCGGCCCGAAAGTTGAGTAAAGGTATGAGAGCGCTCCCGCGGCGTGCCGTGGTGATGTAGCGCTGGTAGTGGAGACCTCGCCGGCGCGGCGGGCGGCCCGGAACCGGGCGCCGAACGCGACGGCCGCGGACTCAGTTCCCAGATTGCGAAACGCCATGGCGTTCCGCGCGGTAGAGCGCGCGAGGAACGCAACAATGAAGCGCATGCTGATCAATGCGACGCAGGCGGAAGAACTGCGCGTGGCCATCGTCGACGGCCAGAATCTGTACGACATCGACATCGAACAGCCGTCGAAGGAACAAAAGAAGTCCAACATCTACAAGGGCCGCATCACCCGGCTCGAGCCTTCGCTGGAGGCCGCGTTCGTCGAATACGGCGGCGAGCGCCACGGCTTCCTGCCGCTGAAGGAAATCTCCCGCGACTACTTCCAGCCCGGCGTCGACCACAACAAGGCCGGCCTGCGCGAACTGCTGCGCGAAGGCCAGGAGATCGTGGTCCAGGTCGACAAGGAAGAGCGCGGCAACAAGGGCGCCGCCCTGACCAGCTTCATCTCGCTGGCCGGCCGCTACATGGTGCTGATGCCGAACTCGCCGACCGCCGGCGGCGTCTCGCGCCGGATCGAGGGCGACGACCGCGCCGCGCTCAAGGAGGCGATGGACAAGCTGACCATCCCCGACGACATGGGCGTGATCATCCGCACCGCCGGCGTCGGCCGCGACGCCGAAGAGCTGCAGTGGGACCTGGACTACCTGGTCAGCATCTGGAAGGCGATCACCGACGAGGCGCTGAAGAAGCCCGCGCCGTTCCCGCTGTACCGCGAGTCGCGCCTGATCATCCGCGCCCTGCGCGACTACATGCGCGCCGACATCGGCGAGATCCTGGTCGACACCGACGAGATGTACGACGAGGCGCGCCAGTTCGTCGAGCAGGTGATGCCGCACAACCTGCGCAAGCTCAAGAAGTATTCCGACGACACCCCGCTGTTCAACCGCTTCCAGATCGAATCGCAGATCGAGAACGCCTACGAGCGCACCGTGCGCCTGCCGTCCGGCGGCGCCCTGGTCATCGACCAGACCGAGGCGCTGACCGCGATCGACGTCAACTCGGCGCGCGCCACCAAGGGCGGCGACATCGAGGAGACCGCGTTCAACACCAACCTGGAAGCGGCCGAGGAAGTCGCCCGCCAGATGCGCCTGCGCGACCTCGGCGGCCTGGTGGTGATCGACTTCATCGACATGTCCTCCAACCGCCACCAGCGCGAAGTCGAGAACCGCCTGAGCCACGCGCTCAAGCAGGACCGCGCGCGGGTGCAGATCGGCCGGATCTCGCGCTTCGGCCTGCTCGAACTCAGCCGCCAGCGCCTGCGCCCGTCGCTGGGCGAATCCAGCCAGCTGGTGTGCCCGCGCTGCGAAGGCCACGGCCGCATGCGCAGCGTCGAGTCGCTGTCGCTGTCGATCCTGCGCGTCGCCGAAGAGCACGCGATGAAGGAGAACACCGGCCAGGTGCTGGTGCAGGCGCCGACCGAGATCGCCAACTTCCTGCTCAACGAGAAGCGCCGCGCGCTGATGGAGATCGAAGCGCGCCACGACGCGCCGATCGTGATCGTCGCCGACGAGCACCTGGAAACCCCGCACTACGAAGTCACCCGGGTGCGCGAGAACGAGGTCGGCGAGGAAACCAACAAGCCCAGCTACCAGCGCGGCACCCAGCGCAAGCTGCCGGTCCACGCGCTGACCAAGGCCCACCTCAACATTCCCGAAGCGCCGGCCGTCACCAACGTGCGTCCGGCCCAGCCGGCGCCGCTGCGCGAGCCGCGCGAAGCCGTGGCCGCCGCGCCGGCGCCCGCCCCGGCTCCGGCGCCCGCGCCGGTGGCCGCGCCGACCCACTCGGTCGGCCTGGTCGAACGCATCCTGCGCATCTTCCGCGGCGTCCCGCAGCCGGCAGCGGCGGCCGCGCCGGAACCGGCCGCGCGCGCCCAGGATGGCCGCGGCAACGGCGGCCGCAACGAAGCGCGCGGCGACCGCAACGGCAACGGCCAGCGCCGCGACAACCGCGGCAACGGCAAGGGCGGCCGCGACGGCCGCCGCGACGAGCCGCGCCAGCAGCAGGACCAGCCGCAGCGCCGCGACAAGCAGGCGCAGAACCCGGGCCAGCAGGCCGGCGGCGCGCAGGCGCAGCAGCAAGGCCAGGGCCAGGGCAAGCAGCCCAAGCAAGGCCAGCCGCAGAACCCGCAGCAGCCGAAGCAGCCGCAACAGCAGCAGCCGAAGCAGGCGCAGAACCCGCAGCAGACCAAGCCGCAGCAGGACGCGGCCGCGCACGGCGGCAACGCCAACGCGCAGGCCGGCAACGGCGCCGCCCAGAACGGCAACGCGCCGCGTCCGCCGCGCGAGCCGCGGCCGCCGCGTCAGGACGCCGCCGCCGCTGAGGCCGCGGCTGCGGTCGCCGTCGCCGCTCCGGTCGCCGCGGTGGTCGCCGCCGGCACCGCGCCGGCCGCCGGCGACCACGCCGGCGAGAACGCAGCGAAGAACGAAGCCGCCGAAGCGGCCGTGGCCGCGCAGGCGCTCGCCGCCGGCGATGCGGCCAGCGGCGACGCCTCGGGCGATGCCGGCGGCGATGCCGGCGAAGGCGGCGGCCGTCGTCGCCGCGGCCGTCGCGGCGGTCGCCGTCGTCGTCGCGGCAACGGCGAGAACGCCGGTGCCGAGGGCGGCGCCGACGGCGCGCTCGACGCCGAGGGCGGCTTCGACGACGAAGACGAGGCCGGCGCCGAACCGGGCCAGGCCCCGGCCGCCGCGCACCGTTCGCAGCCGGAATTCGACTTCGACGACGTGAGCGCACCGCAGCCCGCGCGCGCCGCCGCGCCGGTCGTGGCGGCCGCTGCCGTGGCTGCAGACGCTGCGCCGGTCAAGGCCGTGTTCGCCGTGGGCGGCGACACCGCTGCGGCGAAGACCGAAGCCGCTGCCAGCGGCGACGCCGCGCCGGCGAAGGCCGAAGCCGCTGCCGGCGGCGACGCCGCACCGGCGAAGGCCGAAACCGTCGTCAGCGACAGCGCCGCCTCGTTCAAGGCCGACGCCGCTGCGAGCAACAACGCGGCTTCGTTCAAGACCGATACCGCTGCCAGCGACAGCGTCGCTTCGTTCAAGAACGAAAACGCCGGCAGCGACAGCGTGGCGTCGTTCGAGGCCGAAGCCGCGACCAGCGATGACGCCGCTGCGCCGGCGAAGGCCGAAGCCGCGACCCGCGCCGACGCCGTCCCGTTCCAGGCCGAAGCGGGCGACACCGCGCCAGCCGCGAAGAGCGAAGCCGGCGCGGCTGCGGCCGAGACCGTCGCGAACGCCGAACCGGCGCAGCCGTCGGCCGCCGCGCCGGCGCCGGTCGAAACCGCTCCGGCCCCGGCCTACGCCGCTCCGGTCCGGGTCAAGGAAGCCGTCGAAGCCGACCCGGCCGAGGTCGCCGCCGAGCGCGCGATCCAGGCCCAGCCGCAGGCCGAAGCCGCCGCTCCGGCGGTCGCCGCCGCGCCGGTCGAGCCGGCGGTGGTGGTGGAAGCGGCCAAGGTCGAGCCGGTCGTGGCGACCCCTGCCCCGGTGACCGAGCCGGTCGTCGCGGTCGAGCAGGCCGTGCAGCCCGGCGAAGCCGAGCTGGCGCAGGCCGAAGCCGCGGCGCAAGCCGTCGCCTCGCCGGCGCGCGAAGCCGCCCAGGCCGTGCCGGGCTTCAGCTACGCCGCGCCGCCGGAGCAGCCGGCCGCCCTCGCCCCGGCTTCGGCCGAGGTCGAAGCCGGCGCCAGCGACCCGGTTTCGCCGCTGCTGCCGCGCACCGCCGGCCTGTTCGACGGCCTGCCGCATCCGGCCGCGCCGGCGCCGGTCGCCGACAACGCCGAGGCTGCGGCCGAAAGCGAAGCCAAGCCTGCCGACGGCGACAAGGATGGCGACGGCTCGCACGAGCGTCGCGCCTGATCGCGGGGCGGCTGTCGCGGCCGCCCTGGTTCGAAACGGCAATGCGAAAACCGGCCGCGCGAGCGGCCGGTTTTTTTGTGCCTGTACGACTCGCGGCCCGCTATTGCAATCCGATCGCGGTTCGTCCGTCCCAGGTGCTGCGGGCTGTCGTTCGGCTAGGCAGCGATGCGTTGCGGTTGGCGCCGTCGGGGCGCCGACAGATTGATAGCGCGGCCGACGGATTGGAGTCACAAAGAAGTGCTGGCCTCGGAAGCCACGGCCGCGATCGCAAGATCGCCGCGCTGAACCAACAGCAAAATGGGTTCCGGCTTTCGCCGGAATGACGGGAAGCAAGCGGTTCGCTACCGAGCCCCGTCATTCCGGCGAAAGCCGGAACCCATTTTGATTTTGAGCGCCCAACCCGCGGCGACGCGCGAAACCCGAGCCCCGCGCCGCGTTACAGCGAATGCGCCGGATCGGCCAGCCCGTACTGCGCCGCCAGACGCGCCAGGGCGATGGTGTCGGTGATCGTCAGCTTCTCGAACAGCCGGGTACAGCAAGTGGGCTCCGGCTTTCGCCGGAATGACGGAAATGAGACGAACACTGGGACCGGGATCAGAACAGAGCCGGAAATCGAAGCTGGGACGAGGACCGGGACCGAGACAGGGACGAGGCAGCGAATCGCTCCCTCCCCGTCATTCCGGCGAAAGCCGGAACCCATTTTGATTTTGAGCGCCCAACCCGCGGCGACGCGCGAAACCCGAGCCCCGCGCCGCGTTACAGCGAATGCGCCGGATCGGCCAGCCCGTACTGTGCCGCCAGACGCGCCAGGGCGATGGTGTCGGTGATCGTCAGCTTCTCGAACAGCCGGGTCTTGTGGGTGTTGACGGTCTTCGCGCTGAGGCTCAGGCGCTTGGCGATCTCTTCCTGGCGGAAGCCCTGCACCAGCAACAAGGCGATCTCCAGCTCGCGCGGCGACAGCTCGTCGAACGGCGAGGCGCCGCCGTCGAGCGTCGACAGCGCCAGATGCTGGGCGATGTTGCTGGCCAGGTAACGCTTGCCGCGGGCCACGTCGCGGATCGCGCGCAGCAGTTCGCTGGCGTCGCCGCCCTTGCCCACGTAACCGGACGCGCCGGCTTCGAGCAGGCGCTTGGGCATCGGCCCGTCTTCGAGCACCGAGACGATGATGACGCGGGTGCCGTGGTCGCCCTTGACGATGCGCTCGGTGACCTCCAGCCCGCTGACGCCGGGCAGATGCAGGTCGCACAGGACCACGTCGGGCTTGAGCTTGCGGATCAGCGGCAACGCCTCCTCGCCGCTCTCGACATCGCCCAGCACTTCGATATCCGTCTCCGCCGAGAGGATCATGCGCATGCCCGTACGCACCAGCGCATGGTCGTCGACGATGAATACACGGATGGTCATACCGTCCCCAGAACTGCCTTGAAGCCCACGCCAGCGAGGCTACGCGGCGCCGAGGGGGCCGCGCAAGGCATTGATATTTATTGGCTCACTGCCGGCGCCCAGACTCGCACCCGACCCGACATGGCCCGCGCCGAAAAGGCGCACGCCGGCCGCAACGGCGCCCGCTACCGATGAACTGGGTCACAACTTGGCAATCCCTAGGCTGAGTTGCTAGCGCGAGCGCGCGGCAATGGTATCTCAGCGCCGCGCGATTGAACGCAATCGGCGACGCAAACTCGGGAAAAAGCGGGCATTCGCACAGGCTGGCCGTCACCGTCCGAAAACGGCCGGTGGCGCGGGCGCGCGCGTGCGATGCTGCGCCGCGCAGCTTCCCCACTCTCGCCCCAGGACCGCCCATGACCGCCCACAGCGAACGCGCCGAACGATTCCGCCGACTGCACGCCGACGGCCTGCTGTTGCTCGCCAATGCCTGGGACGCCGGCAGCGCGCGCCTGATCGAGAGCCTTGGCGCGCAAGCGGTCGCCACCACCAGCGCCGGCGTGGCCTGGGCGCACGGCTTCGCCGACGGCGACCGGCTGCCGGTGCCGCGCCTGATCGCCACCGTCGCCGACATCGCGCGCGCGGTGCGGGTGCCGCTGAGCGTGGACATGGAAGGCGGCTATTCCGACGACCCCGACACCGTCGCCGACCACGTCGCCGGCGCGATCGACGTCGGCGCGGCCGGCATCAATCTGGAGGACGGCGGCGGCGCGCCGGACGCGCTATGCGCCAAGATCGAACGGATCAAGCGCGCGGCGGCGCGGCTCGGCGCGGACGTGTTCGTCAATGCGCGCACCGACGTCTATCTGCGCGGCCTGGTCGCGCCGGAACAGCGGGTCGAGGAAACCCTGGCGCGCGCCGCGCGCTACCGCGAAGCCGGCGCCGACGGTTTGTTCGTGCCCGGCCTGACCGACGAAACCCAGGTGCGCGCGATCGCCGCCGGCGGCGGCCTGCCGCTGAATTTGCTCGCCCGCGCCGCGCTGCCGCCGGCCGCGCAACTGCGCGACTGGGGCGTGCGCCGGCTCAGCGCCGGCTCCGATCTGGCCCAGTCGGCGCACGCGCGCGTGCGCAGCCTCGCCGCCGGCTTCCTGCGCGACGGCGACAGCAAGCCGCTGGCCGCCGAGGCGATGGCGTATACCGAACTCAATGCGTTGTTCGAGCCGCATTGAGGTTGCTCGTGGCGTCGGCGCGCTGCGCGCCGACGCGGCCGCGAGAGCGGAATCTAAAACAGCCGGATCGTGCGGCTGACGGCGTTCGCCGCCACTACGGCGCATGAGTCGTGCCGCTCGCCGCTCGACGATGAGCGGACGCGCGCTTGCGTCGAGCGCTGCAACCGCGCGCCGCGCACGACGGCTCAGGCCTGCGCGCGCAACCACGCCGCCAACAGCGCCGCCGGCGCACCGGCGCGCACCGTCGCCGGCGACAGCAGGTAATACGCGCTGCCGTCGGCGACGAAGCCCAGCGGCGCGGCCAGCACGCCGGATTCGACTTCGTCGCGCACCAGCTGCCACGGCCCGATCGCTGCGCCGACGCCGGCCGCGGCGGCCTGCAGGCTGAAGTAGAAATGCTCGAAGGTCTGCGCCGTCGCCGCGGCGGGACGCCTGCGCCGCGCCGCGCGCGCCCACTCGTCCCAGGCGCCGGCGCGGGTGGCGCTGTGCAGCAGGCAAGCGCCGGGTGCCAGGCGCGCGCTGCGTCCGGCGCCTTCGACATGGGCGTCGCGATACGCCGGGCTGCACACCGGCCCGACCCGTTCGTCGAACAAGTGCAACGCGTGCACGCTGCGGCCCCAGGCGAAGTCGTTGCGGCGGATCGCCAGGTCGACCTCGCCGAAGCCGACCGCGCCGCCGCCGGCGACCCATTGCAGGGCGATCTGCGGATGCGCGGCCTGGAACGCCGGCAGGCGCGGAATCAGCCAGCGCATCAGCAAGGTCGGTTCGCACGACACCACCAGCGCCGGCTTGCGCGGCGGCTCGCGCAATTCGCGCACGGTCGCGGCGAGCAGTTCGAACGCGCCGGCCGTGGCGTCGCGCAGGCGCTCGCCGGCGTTGGTGAGGTGGACGCGCTGGCTGCGGCGTTCGAACAGCTGCACGCCGAGCGCGTCCTCGATCGAGCGCACCGCGCGGCTGACCGCGCCGTGGGTCAGATGCAGTTCCTGCGCGGCGCGGGTGAAGCCGCCCAGGCGCGCGGCCGCCTCGAAGCAGCGCAGCGCGCCCAGCGGCGGCAGCGCGGTGCGCGCGCGCCATGCGGGCAGTGAGTTTCGCTCACCGTCTTCGTGAGAATCCATCGTTTGCGGCTCGGTTGGCCCGCGCCTAATTTAGCCGCAAACCGAACCGACCGCGCGGACCGTCCCATGCAGGAATTGTTAGCCGTAGTCACCATCACCACGCTGGCGGTGATCAGCCCCGGCCCGGACTTCGCGATGGTCTCGCGCAACGGCCTGCTGCGCTCGCGCCGCGCCGGCGTGCTGACCGCGCTCGGCATCGCCCTGGGCGTGTGGGTGCACGTGGGCTACACCTTGCTCGGGGTCGGGCTGGTGATCCGCGAATCGATCCAGTGGTACGCCGCGCTCAAGCTGCTCGGCGCGCTGTACCTGCTGTGGCTCGGAGTGAAGATGCTGCGCTCGCGCGACGGCGGCGACACCGCGGCCGCGGCGCCGCCGGCCGCGACCGGCGATTTCGCCGCCTTGCGCACCGGTTTCCTGACCAATGCGCTGAATCCCAAGTGCACCGTGTTCGTAGTCAGCCTGTTCCTGCAGGTGGTGGGGCCGGACACGCCGTTGAGCGTGAAGCTCGGTTACGGCGCATTCGTCTCCGGCGCCCACCTGCTGTGGTTCGCGCTGGTCGCCGTGCTGTTCTCGCAGGGCGCGGTGCGGGCGCGGCTGCTGCGCTGGCGGCGCGGCATCGACCGCGCGTTCGGCGCGTTGCTGATCGGCTTCGGCGCGCTGCTGGCGGGCTCGGCGCTGCGGCGCTGAGCGCGCGTCGCGCTTACGCCGCGCGCAATTGCCCGACCTGCTCCAGCGCGCCGGCCACGGCGCGTTCGGCGTGTTCGGCGCCCAGGCGCACGCCTTCGGCGCGCACGAACTCGAGCCGGGTCACGCCGAGGAAACCGAAGAACGCGCGCAGATAGTTCTCGTGATGCTCCAGCGCCGCCATCGGCGACTCCGGCGCGTACACGCCGCCGCGGCTGGAAGCGACGATGACGCGCTTGGATCCGAGCAAACCCTGCGGGACGCCGCCGTCGTAGCTGAAGGTCTTGCCGGGCACGGCCAGCGCATCGAGCCAGGCCTTGAGCGGCGCGGGCACGCTGAAGTTGTACATCGGCGCGCCGATCACGATGGCGTCGGCCGCCAGCACCTGCGCCAGCGCCGCGTTGAGCGCGCGCACTTCGTCGTTGCCGGCCGGCGCGGACGCGTCCAGCGCGTGCGCGTTGGCGGTGCTCAACTGCGGCAACGGCTCGCGGTTGAGGTCGCGGTAGACCACGTTCGCGCCGGGCGTCAGCGCGCTGAGTTTGGACACGATCGCCGCCGACAGTTTGCGGCTGACCGACTGGTCCTCGAGGATGCTCGAATCGATGTGCAGGATGTTCATGGGCGCTCGCCTGTGGATGCCGAAACCAAAAGGGGCCGCGAAAAACCCCTGCAAACGCAGGCGTTTTCCGCTTGCCGGGCAATCTATTGGCGTATAGTGATCCTCACAAGAAGGATGATTTTCCGGACTGGGTATGCCCGACCATACTGACCCCTGCAGCCAGCACGCCGACCGCGTCGACGAAGCGCACGCCGAAATCCGCGCCGCGTTCGCGGTGTTCGCCGGCAAATGGAAGCTGGAAATCCTGTGGCTGCTGAGCCAGCGCATGCATCGCTTCAACGAGCTCAAGCGCGCGATTCCCGGCGTCACCCAGCACATGCTGACCCAGCAGCTGCGCGAGCTGGAGAACGACGGCGTGGTCCGCAGAACGGTGTATCCCGAAATCCCGCCGCGGGTGGAATACGAAATCACCGATGACGCGCGCCGGTTGCGGCCGGTGTTCGAGGCGATCTTCGCCTGGTCGCGCCAGCGCGGCGCGGCGCCCGGCGCCGAGGATGCGGCGGCCTGAAGGCCGCGATGGACGGGCCTTCGGGCCCGTTTTTCGTTTCAGAGCCGCAAAGACTGATTGGGAGCCCGACAAGAGCGTCCGACCCTCCGGGCGGGAGGGCCTGAGGGCCTTCCCGCAATAGCCCGCCCCCGGGATTTGTATCCCAATGTATCCATCGCTGCCGTGGCCACATTAGGCGACAAAAGCGCCGCTGCGCCGACACGTTGCCGATACCCCGCCGCTCCGAAATAGCGCCACACCCACCGGGCGCCAACTTCAGGAGCGAATCATGCGGACTGCCACTGCCACCCTCACCCACGCCACCTCGCCGCGGCCGAGCGCACTGTTCCCGCGCATCGACGCGGTCGGCGCCTGGATCGCGCCCGTCGCATTGCGCACGCTGTTGGCCTGGGAGTTCGTCGAATCCGGCCTGGAGAAGTTCAACGGCGACAACTGGTTCGCCGAACTGGGCGACAAATTCCCGTGGCCATTCTCGCTGTTCGGCGCCGATGCGTCGTGGTTCGCCGCGACCTGGCTGGAACTGATCGGCGGTCTGGCGCTGCTGATCGGCTTGGGCACGCGCTGGTTCGCGTTCGCGCTGTGGGTGCTGACCGTCGTCGCGATCTACACCGTGCACTGGCCCGAGCACTGGTCGAACCTGGCCGAGCTGTGGCAGGGCTATGCGATCAGCGACCAGGGCCACGGCAACTACAAGCTGCCGCTGATCTATCTGGCGATGCTGCTGCCGCTGATCCTCGGCGGCGCCGGTCGCTTCAGCCTCGATCATCTGATCGCGCGCTCTTTTCCGGGTTTTTCGCTGCGCAACGCAGCCGACGCCGACGCCCGCAGCTGGGCCCTGGTCGCGCTCGGCTTCGGCCTGCCGAGCGCCTTGCTGCTGCCGTGGTTCGGCGGCGCGCTGATCGCGCTGGCCGCGGCGCTGGCGCTGGCCGCGCAATGGCGACGCGTCCGCCTGCCGCGCAGCGCCGTCGTCGCGGCGCACGCCTGAGCTTGCGTTTCGCGTAGCACAGCTGCGCTCGCCTCCCCTTCCGTTTCCGCGCCGCTACCGCGGCGCTCATCCCCGCGGCCCGTCCGCACTTTCAGGAGATCCACCATGTCGCGCAACCGCAACCACCACGCCGCCGCCCGTCCCGTCCGCACCCTCGGCCTGCTCGGCGTCGCCCTCGGCGGCGGCCTGCTGCTCGCCGGCCAGGCGTTCGCTTCGCAGCCGCTGGCGCAGGGCTATCTGGTCTCCGCCGGCCACGCCGCCAAGGCCGCCGAAGGCAAATGCGGCGAGGGCAAGTGCGGCGAAGAAAGCTTCGCCCAGACCGACCGCAACCACGACGGCAAGGTCTCGCGCGAGGAGTTCGTCGCCCGCGCTCCGGATCGCGCCGCCGAGTTCGACAGCATCGACAAGAACCGCGACGGCTCGATCTCGCTGCCCGAAGCGCTGGAGTCGGTGAAGGCCGCGCGCAAGGCCGCCGGCAAGCCGGTCGGCGAAGGCAAGTGCGGCGAGGGCAAGTGCGGCGCCGGCAAGCGCTGACCTCGATCCGCCGGGTTCGTCCGCACCGTTGAACCACGACGCCCCTTCCTCTCCCTCCCCCGGGAAGGGGCGTCCTTTCCGCCACGAGGCTCCGTCATGACCGCACTCCCCGCCCACATCCGCGCCGGTCTCGGCTTGCGCCGCGCGCTGCTCGCGCAACTCGCCGCGATGGACGACGGCGCCGTCGACTTCCTCGAATGCGCGCCCGACAACTGGATCGGCGTCGGCGGCCGCGCCGGCGCGGCGCTGGCACAGTTGGCCGCGCGCTTTCCGCTGAGCTGCCACGGCCTGTCGCTGTCGCTCGGCGGCAGCGCCCCGCTCGACCGCGAACTGCTGCGCCGCACCCGCGAATTCCTCGACCGCCATCAAGTCGCGCTGTACAGCGAACACCTGAGCTATTGCAGCGACGACGGCCATCTCTACGACCTGTTGCCGATCCCGTTCACCGACGAAGCCGTGCGCCACGTCGCCGCGCGCATCCGCCAGACCCAGGACGCGCTGGGCCGGCGCATCGCGGTGGAGAACGTGTCCTACTACGCCGCGCCGCATCAGGCGCTGGCCGAGATCGATTTCATCCTGGCCGTGCTCGCCGAAGCCGATTGCGACCTGCTGCTGGACGTCAACAATCTCTACGTCAACGCCCACAACCACGGCTACGACGCGCAGGCGTTCCTGGCGCGGCTGCCGGCCGCGCGCATCGCCTCGCTGCACATCGCCGGGCATTACGACGACGACAGCGGATTGAAGGTCGACACCCACGGCGCGCCGGTGCGCGGCGACGTGTGGCAGTTGCTGGCGCAGGCTTACGCGAGCTTCGGCGTGCGTCCGACCCTGCTGGAACGCGACTTCGGTTTTCCGCCGCTGAGCGAGTTGCTGGCCGAAGTCGAACGCATCCGTGCGTTGCAGGCCGCCGCCGACGGCGTTGCCGCGGGCCTCGTTGCGAACCAGGAGCCGGCCCATGTCTGAGCGCCTGCGCCGCCAGCAGTTCGCCCTGACCCGGCACCTGCGCGACCCGGAGCGTTATCCGCCGCCGCCGGGCATCGAGGAGCGCCGCCTGCGGATCTACCGCGAGCTGTTGATCGGTTCGGTCGAAGGCCTGCTCGCCGGCGGTTTCCCGGTGCTGCGCGAAACGCTCGGCGACGCGCAATGGCGCGCGCTGGTGCGGCGCTTCTACGCTGCGCACCGCTGCGCGACGCCGTTGTTCCCGCAGGTCGGCGGCGAGTTCGTCGCCTTCCTGCAAAGCCGTCGCGGCGCGGTGCGCGGCGCGCTGTGGCTGGCCGAGCTGGCGCACTACGAGTGGGCCGAAGCCGCGCTGCTGGCCTGCGACGACGCCGCACCGGCGCACCGCAGCGACGGCGACCTGCTCGAAGGCGCGCCTTTGCTGGCGCCGTGGGCGTGGCCGCTGGCCTATCGCTGGCCGGTGCAGCAGATCGGCCCGGACTTCCAGCCGCGCCGCGCGCCGGCCGCGCCGACGTTGCTGCTGGTGCATCGCGACCGCGACGGCGATGTGCGCTTCGCGCAACTCGCGCCGCTGTCGTACCGCCTGCTCGATGCGCTGCGCAACCACCGCCGTAGCGGCGCCGAGCATCTGCGCGCGCTCGCCGCCGAAGCCGGCGCGCCGGCCGACGCGCTGCTCGCCGAAGGCCGCGCCGCGCTCGAACAGTGGCGCGACCAAGGCGTGCTGCTCGGCACCGCCGAAGACTTTCCGCTACCGCAACCGTCAGTCGCCAGGAGCCGCGCATGAACGCTTATCGTCCCTACTTCAGCAGCTGGTCGCTGCTGAGCCTGATCGCCGTCGCGGTGCTGGCCATGACCGGTCTGACCATCGTCTCGCAGGCCGACCTGGTCGAAGGCGTGCACAGCGCCGTGCGCGCCACCGCGCGCAGCTCGTTTGCGCTGTTCCTGCTCGCCTTCACCGCCTCGGCCTTCGCCGTCCTGCTGCCCGGACCGGCCAGCGCGGCGCTGCTGCGCGAGCGGCGCTACATCGGCCTGGGCTTCGCGTTCTCGCATCTGGTCCACGCCGTCGTCATCTACGCCTACGGCCGGCTCGCGCCGGAATTCTGGCCCGGCCGCACCGGGCTGGCCAATGTCCCAGGCAGCATCGGTTATCTGTTCCTACTGGCGATGACCGTGACCTCGTTCAAGCCCGTCGCCCGGCGCATGAGCGCGAGCGCGTGGAAGCGCCTGCACACCGCCGGCATGTGGGTGCTCGCCGCGGTGTTCGCGCTGTCCTACTTCAAGCGCATTGCGATGAACCCGGCCTATGCCCTGCCGTTCGCGCTGCTGATCGCCGCGACCGCGGTGCGGCTGGTCGGCAAGCTCGCGCTGCGCAACAAACGCCGCCAGCGCGCGGCCTCCACCGCAGCCGCCGCGCTGCGCGCGTCCTGATCCTTCCCTTCCCCACCACCAGGAGTCGCCTCCATGTCCCACGCTCTCGAAGAAGTCCTCTACACCGCCCGCACCCGCACCACCGGCGGCCGCGAAGGCAGCGGCCGCAGCGACGACGGCGCGCTCGACGTGCGCCTGGCCACGCCCGGTTCCGGCCGCCCCGGCAGCAATCCCGAGCAATTGTTCGCGGTCGGCTATTCGGCCTGTTTCATCGGCGCGATGCAGTTGGCGGCCGCGCAGCACAAGCTCCGGCTGCCGGCCGACACCGCGATCGAAGCCGAAGTCAGCCTCGGCCGCATCGACGGCGGCGCGCACTACCAGCTCGCGGCCAAGCTGCGCATCGCCCTGCCCGGCCTCGACGACGCGCTCAAGCGCACGCTGGTGCAAACCGCGCACGCCACCTGTCCGTATTCGCGCGCCATCGGCAGCAACATCGATGTCGAATTCGAGCTGATCTGACTTTCCGCTTTTTCAACGAGACCTCCCGCATGCTCCGCACCGCCCTGTTCCTCGCGCTCGCCGTCGCAGCGACCGCACCCGCAAGCGCCGCCGAAACCCGCGACTCCAACGCTCCGACTGTGATCCTGGCCCACGGCGCCTTCGCCGACGGCGCCAGCTGGGACAAGGTCGTCCCGATCCTGCACCACTGGGGCGTGCGCGCCGTCGCCGTGCACGAGCCCTTGAGCTCGTTGCACGACGACGCCGATGCGGTGCGCCGCGCGATCCGCGCCGCGCCGGGCCCGGTGGTGCTGGTCGGCCATTCCTGGGGCGGCAGCGTCATCACCGAGGCCGGTGCGGATCCGAAAGTGAAGTCGCTGGTCTACGTCGCCGCGTTCGCGCCCGATGTCGGCCAGAACAGCGCCCAGCAAGGCCAGAACTATCCGCAGCCGCCCGGGCTGTCGGGCCTGCGCGAGCGCGACGGCTGGCTGTGGCTCGACGAGGCCAACGTGGTGCGCGACTTCGCCCCCGACCTGAAGCCGCGTCAGGCGCGCGTGCTCGCCAGTATTCAAGCGCCGATCAAGGCCAGCGCCTTCGCCGAACCGCTGACCCATGCGGCGTGGCGGCTGAAGCCGAGCTGGTACGTGATCGCACGCAACGACCGCATGCTGTCGCCGCAACTGCAGGCCGACACCGCCCGCCGCATCGGCGCGCAGGTGCGCTCGGCCGGATCCGGCCATGCGGTGCCGCTGGCGCAGCCGCGCGAAGTCGCCTTCGCCATTCTCGAAGCCGCCGGCATTTCCACCCAAGACGAAGCGCACAGCGGCGGCTGAGCCCGCCCGCCGCATCCCACCGGAGACACCGTCATGCCCAAGACTCCCATCGCGATCAAACCGCTGCTGCTGGCGCTGAGCCTGTGCCTGGGCGCGGTGGCCTGCACGCCGGGCGCGCAGGCCGAACCGGTCCAGCCGACCGCGCGCCAGCCGGCGCCGCCGGCGCCCGACTTCCAGGGCATCCATCGCTGGATCAACAGCCCGCCGCTGCGCATGAGCCAGTTGCGCGGCAAGGTGGTGCTGGTCGAGTTCTGGACCTACGCCTGCATCAACTGCCTGCACGTGCAGCCGCACGTCAACGATTGGCATCGCCGCTACGCGCCGCAAGGCCTGACCGTGGTCGGCGTGCACACGCCCGAATACGATTACGAACACCTCAGCGGCAACGTCCAGGCCGCGGTGAAGCGCCTGGGCATCGAGTATCCGGTCGCGCAGGACAACGATTACGCGACCTGGAACGCCTACAACAACCGCTTCTGGCCGGCGCTGTACCTGATCGACCGCGACGGGCGCATCGTCTATCGGCATTACGGCGAAGGCGATTACCAGCAGACCGAGGCGATGATCCGGGAACTGCTGGCGCGCAGCTGAGCCCCGGCCACGCGCACGCCGGCCTCGTCTTCCGCACGCCCCTCCAACCCCGTCATTCCGGCGAACGCCGGAATGACGGGATGCGGGAATTCGCCGCCCCACCTCGAACATGGTCGGCGCATCCAGCGCCTCATCGCGGTTCCAACCCAACGCTTCCATCGCAAGTGCATAATCGCAACGCAACCGTACCAGCGCCCGCAACGCCCCAGGACCCGTCATGAAGCCCAGCGACCACATCCTGATCGTCGACGACGACCGCGACATCCGCGACATGGTCGCCGATTACCTGCGCAAGAACGGCCTGCGCGCCAGCACCGCCGCCGACGGCCGCGACATGCGCGCGGCGCTGGACGCGCAGGACATCGACCTGATCGTGCTCGACCTGATGCTGCCCGGCGACGACGGCCTGGTGCTGTGCCGCAACCTGCGCGCCGGCCCGCACAAGGCGATCCCGGTGCTGATGCTGACCGCGCGCGACGACGCCACCGACCGCATCGTCGGTCTGGAAATGGGCGCCGACGACTACCTCGCCAAGCCCTTCTCGCCGCGCGAATTGCTGGCGCGGATCAACGCGGTGATCCGGCGCACGCGCATGCTGCCGCCGAACCTGCGGGTCAGCGAGGCGGTGCGCCTGATCGCGTTCGGCAGTTGGCGCCTGGACACCACCGCGCGCCATCTGCTCGACCGCGACGGCACCGCGATCGCCCTGAGCGGCGCCGAGTTCCGCCTGCTGCGGGTGTTCCTCGACCATCCGCAGCGCGTGCTCAGCCGCGATCAGCTGCTCAACCTCACCCAGGGCCGCGACGCCGAGCACTTCGACCGCTCCATCGACCTGCTGGTCAGCCGCCTGCGCCAGCGCCTGCAGGACGATGCGCGCGACCAGTCCTACATCAAGACCGTGCGCAGCGAAGGCTATGTGTTCTCGCAGGCGGTCACCCTGGTCGGCGAAGACGCATGAACGCCGCGGCCGCTCCCGCCGGGAAGCGCAAGCGCGGCTGGCTGCCGCGCAGCATGGCCTCGCGCCTGTACCTGATCCTGTTCGCCGGGCTGGCGCTGGCGCATACGCTGTCGTTCGGGCTGCTGTTCTACGAGCGCTACGTCACCGCCACCTCGATGATGCTCGGCAATCTGGAACTGGATGTGCGCACCGCGGTCGCGGTGATCGACCGCCTGCCCGCGGACGAGCGCGCGCAGTGGCTGCCGCAGTTCAAGCGCCGCACCTATCACTACATCCTCGGCCCCGGCGAACCCGGGACGCCGCAGCTCAGCGAGCGCGCGCAGGACATCTCGCGGCTGATCGGCGGCGTGCTCGGGTCGCGCTACCCGATCCGCACCGAAACCGTCGAACAGCGTCCCGAGCGCTTTCAGGTCCACCTCACCCTCAGCGACGGCCGGCCGCTGACCATCGAGGTGATGCCCTCGACGATGCCGATCGCGCAATGGCTGCCGTATGTGCTGGCCGCGCAGCTGGCGCTGCTGGTGCTGTGCGCGTGGCTGGCGGTGCGGCTGGCGACGCGGCCGCTGGAGCAGCTGGCGCAGGCCGCGCAATCGTTGAGCCCCGGCGGCGCCGGCCAGCGCCTCGGCGAGACCGGGCCGACCGAAGTCGCCCAGGCCGCGTCCGCGTTCAACGCCATGCAGGACCGCATCGCCGCCTACCTGCGCGAGCGCTTGCAGATCCTCGCCTCGATCTCGCACGACTTGCAGACCCCGATCACGCGCATGCGCCTGCGCACCGAGGCGATGGACGAATCGCCCGAACGCACGCGGCTGCTCGACGATCTGGCCCAGATCCAGCACCTGGTGCGCGAAGGCGTCGACTACGCGCGCAGCGCGCACAGCAGCGCCGAGGCGGCGATCAAGCTCGACCTCGACGCGTTCCTGGACAGCGTGGTCTGCGACTACCAGGACACCGGCAAGGCGGTGACCTTGTCCGGCCGCGCCGGCGCGCCGCTGGTCGCGCGCGCGCACGCGCTGCGGCGCGTGGCGACGAACCTGATCGACAACGCCGTCAAGTACGCCGGCGCCGCCGAAGTCGAGGTGACGCCCGACCGCGGCGGCTTCCGCATCGACGTGCTCGACCGCGGCCCCGGCATTCCGGCCGAAGAACTCGATGCGGTGATGCAGCCGTTCTATCGCCTGGAAAGCTCGCGCAACCGCGACACCGGCGGCACCGGGCTCGGGCTGGCCATCGCTCAACAGCTGGCATTGTCGCTGGGCGGGCGCCTGAGCTTGTCCGCGCGCGAAGGCGGCGGCCTGCGCGCGTCGCTGTGGCTGCCGGCGCAGGGCCGCGAGTAAGCGCGGCCCCGGCGGATCATTCCTGCGGCAGATACAAACGCAGCGGCTCCGGCGCCAGCGCGGCGAAAAAGTCCGCAGCGTCGAAGGCGTCGCCGGGCGCGCGCACGCCGCGCGCGTTCGAACGCCCGTCGAGCAGCCGCTCCATCGCTTCCACCAGCAAGGGTGCGGTCACCGCGTAGATGTCGCGGCCGCTCGCGCCGAGGCGGCGCGTCTGCGTCCCGCGCCGCACCGCGGCCTCGATCGCGAACCGCTGCGCCGAGCGCCCGCTGGCGTCGGCCGCGACCGGCGCCGGCGTGTGCGGGTCGCGGACATCGCGCAGCGAGCCGTGGTCGAGGTAGGCCCTGGCGCTGCGCGTGCGAAGATGGCGCGACAGCAGCGCGATCTCGCTCATCGGCACGCTGGCGACCGCCTGTTCGCCGAACGGCGCCGGGAACGTCCAGTCGCGCGCCGCCGCCGGACTCGCAACCTCCACCAGCACGCCGTTGTCGACGACCAATCGCTTGGCCGTATTGCGCGCCCCGGTGATGCGCGTACCCGCGGTCGGATGCCACCCATCCAGCGCGACCGCGATCTCGACCGCATCGGCGTCGATCCAGTCGCCCATCGCCGCGGTCGCGAGCAGATCGCCGAGGCCGCCGTAGAACGCCATCGCCGGAACCACGGCGATGCCCTGCGCGCGCGCATCCGCGTCGTAGCGCGCGAATGCAGCCAGCACCGGCTGCTGCTCGGCGGCGGTGTCGAGGTAGTGGACGCGCGCGCGCAGGGCCGCTTCGATCAACGGCGCCGCGGTATCGCAGAACGGGCCGGCGCAGTTGAGCACCGCCGCACAGCCGGCGAGCGCGGCATCGAGCGCAGCGGGGTCGTCCACTTGCGCGACCTGGAATTCGCAGCCCGGCCATTGCGCCGCCAGCGCGTCCAACCGCTCGCCGTCGCGCCCGCACAGGCGCGGCCGCCAGCCGCGTTCGCGCAGGCGCGCGACGACGAAGCGGCCGGTGTGGCCGTAGGCGCCGAAGACGGCGATGGAGGGGGCGCTGTTGTGGGTCATGGCGAGTCCGTCGTGCGTGTCAAAGTGACGCACAGTTCAACCCGGAGCGATCCATCGCGCTGTCGGAATCTTTAGCGGCCCTTCCCCGCACCGTAACGAACCGAGCCTTTCACTCTCCACGTAAGCGTCCGACTTGAGCCGGACGGCCAGCGCGCACGATCGACAACCCGCCGACGACCTCAGTCGCCCTTCTTCGGGGGGCCGACGATTACCGTGCCGCACTTAGGCGCGCAGTTGCCGCCCCCTCCGGGATTCGGCGTCCCACCGCCACCGCCGCTTCCGCCTCCGCCGGAGTCGGGGCCGCCGCTTCCGCCTCCGCCGCCCCCGATTTGCGCCCGGCGGTTCGAACCCGCGAACGAACCGTCGGAATAGATTTCGTAATCCGCGCAGGACGACCCGTTGCAAATCGTGACGATGTCTCCCGGTACCGCGGGATTGCCAGGGTTCGCCGAGTTCCAGTTCGCCAGCGCGGCGACGATCCGGTTGCTGGTTTCCGCATCGGGAATAGGGACTTCGATCCGGCAACTGAAGCCCAAACCGCAAGTCGCCGCAGTGATCTTCTTCGCCTGCGAAAGACCGGGCACCATAAGCGTCACCGCCATCGCGAACCACACAAAGCGCTTCATGCCAATTAGCTCCCTCTAGATTGACAGCACTGCTCAAAAATCGCGTCCGCCCGCTGCTTCGCTTGCATCAGTTGTTTGGCGGTCATCTCCTTGACGAAAGGATCGAGAACGCTCTCGGAGCCTGGGCCGCTCGGATAGGCCCTTAACGAGGCGGCCCAATAGGCGTAAGCGTTGACGGGATCGCGTTTGGTGATGACCCCATTGGCGTACGCCATGCCCAGCCCTTGCAACGCTTGCGGCACGCCCTTCGCAGCAGCGCTTTGCAGATAGCGCATCGAGTTGGCCTGCCACTGCTTGACCTGGTCGGGATTGGCGAGCAGCGCCTTTTCGTCGCCGACGACCCAGCGGTATCCGCCGCCCAGGGCGTAGGAAATCTGCGCAGTCACCTGGCCTTTCTCAGCAGCCATGCTCAGCCACTTACCCATCTGCGCATAGTCGGATGCGCCGAGCCCGTCGCAGTCGGCGACGGCCGCTTCGAGTTCTTTCAACGACGCCGCTTCGTCGATTTTCGCAGCGCCTCGCGTTGCCATCGGGATGTCTTCAAGACGCTGTTTCAAGGCACTTTGGCAAGCCTGCAACTTCAAGAACAATTGCATCGCCGCTTCAGGGTCGCCCGCGTCGGCCAATGGCCGCAGCCGCTCGACCAGATCGACTGCCTTGCCGCCGGGAATGCGCTGGTCGACGACCGCGTCGGATGCGCGCGCGGGCTGCGTATCGGCACCATCCCGGCCGGTTTCGGCGTTGGCGGATGGTGCGGATGGTGCGGATGGTGCGGGTGTGATGGGCGCGGTCTCGCTAGATTTGAGCCCTGCGCTTTCGGAATCGCAGCCGCAGGCAAGAACCGCCAGAAACAAAATTGAAAAAGCCGCGATCGTTCTATCCATAAAACCCTCGCTGGTTGCTATCTAAAACGCAGAAGCGCCGCAGGACCCCACCCAGCAGGCCCGATTGCGAACTTTTCCATATCGCTCATGCATCAAGTACACGGAAAGCAAGGATGCGCCTGCATCAAGGCTCGCCTCCGCAGTTCGAAGATCGAAATCGACCCCCGAAAACTCGTTGCCGCGGATCGTCATCTCGAGCCTGTGGCCGTCGTTACGGATCGTCGTGTTTACCGTACCGTACCGATCCCGGTAAATCGCCGTCCAAGCGACCATCGAGTGGCGGAGAGAGTGGGATTCGAACCCACGGAAGGTTTGACCCTTCGGCGGTTTTCAAGACCGCTGCCTTAAACCACTCGGCCATCTCTCCGTAAACGCATCGCGCAGCAGGTCAGCGACCCGTGCGTGGACGCTTGCAGCGTCCGTTGCCGTCCTGAACGGCACCGCGCCCGGCCTTGCGCCGGGCGCGGCATTGTCTCACGCCTGGGCCGCGACGCCAGCGGGCTTGTCGGCCTTCTTCGGCGCTTTGCCGTCGCGGCCGGCGATGCCGTCGGGGCACGGCTGGCCCTTGATGTCGCTGCACTGCAGGCGCGCGGATTCGACCAGCGACGGCGCCTTTTCGGCCAGGAAGTCGATGAACACCCGCACCGCCGGCAGCAGGCCGCGGCGCGAGGCGAACACGGCGTGGAAGATGCCCTGCGGCAGGCGCCAGTTCGGCAGCACCACTTCCAGTTCGCCGCGACGCACGGCTTCGGCGCAGACGGTTTCCGGCAGCAGGGTGATGCCGACGCCCTGCTCGGCCAGCGCCATCAGCATCGGGAAGTCGAAGCCCATGACCCGCGGCTTGAGTTCGACCTTGCGCACTTCGCCGTCGGGGCCGTGCAGCTCCCAGCGCTGGCGCGCGTCGTCCTCGCTGATGCTCAGGGTGACGTGGTCGGACAATTCGTCCGGGTTGGTCGGCCGGCCCATCCGGTTGAGGTACTTGGGGCTGGCGACCAGCAGTTCCTGGATCTGGCCGAAGCTGCGCATGACCAGGCTGCCGTCGTCGTCGAGCTTGGAGCGCACGCGCAAGGCCACGTCGACGCCTTCGTTGATGATGTCGACGCGGCGGTTGCTGACGTTGAGCTGGACCCGCACCTGCGGGTACTTGGCCAGGAATTCCGGCAGCAGCTTGGGGATGTGCTGCTGGGCGAGGCCGACCGGCACGCTGACGCGGATCACGCCGCGCGGTTCGGCGCTGAGCCGGTCGACCACTTCGCGCGCGGCCTGGGCCTCGGCGAGCATCGATTGGGCGTGGCGATAGACGCTGTTGCCGACCTCGGTGACCGCGAAGCGGCGGGTCGAGCGTTGCAGCAGGCGCACGCCCAGATCGGTTTCCAGCTGGCTGATGCGCCGGCTCAGGCGCGACTTGGGAATGCCGAGCGCGCGCTCGGCGGCGGCGAAACCGGCGTGGTCCACGACCATCGCGAAGTAGTACAGGTCATTCAGATCGTGCATGACGATAGTTCCAAAATTAGAACAGCGAGTGATATTGAACCAGCTTTATCCCATTGTCGCAACGATCCAGACTTTGCTCCAACGCGGCAACGCCCGCACAGAACGACCTTGCGAGGTCCCGACATGAAGCTTCTGCACATCGATTCAAGCGCCCTCGGCGCAAATTCCGTCACCCGCGAACTCACTGCCGCAGTGGTGGCGCGCTGGCAGGACGATCTGCCGGGCCTGCAGGTCGAGCACCTCGACCTGGACGCCGACCCGATCCCCCATCTTACCGGCCGTTCCCTGGCAAAGGACGATCCGGCCGAATCCGGGCGATCCGAGCGCATCCTGCAACAATTCCTGGAATCCGACGTGATCGTGATCGGCGCGCCGATGTACAACTTCGGCATTCCCTCGACGCTGAAGGCCTGGATCGACCGCATCGCGGTGGCCGGCAAGACCTTCCGCTACACCGCCGAGGGCCCGGAAGGCCTGGCCAAGGGCAAGAAGGCGATCGTCGCCAGCGGCCGCGGCGGCCTGCACAGCGGCCAGCCCAGCGACTTCCAGGAAACGTATCTGCGCCACGTGCTGGGCTTCATCGGCGTGACCGATGTCGAGTTCGTGCGCGCCGAGGGCGTGTCGTACTCGCCGCAGCACCGTGCCGATGCGCTGGCGGCGGCGCACGCCTCGATTCCGCGGCCGCAGCGTCTGGCGGCCTGAGGCGCCGGCCCGGCTGCGACGCCGGGCCGCATCGAATTCCGGCGGTCCCTCCCCCACGCCGACATTGGCCGGGTCCTGACGGGCCCGGCCTTTTCATTGCGTCTGCAACGGCGGCCGGCCGCCATCGCCCGGCGCGAACCGGTCGCGCCTGCGGCGGGGCCGACGACTAGGTGTTGCCCGGATCGTTCGCCGCAGGCTCGATGGGCGGTTCTGGCGCAGCGCCCGGCTGCGCCCGCAGCACCCAACGGCGGGCCAGCTTGAACCCGCACAGCGCCGCAACCGCCACCGCGACCGGCAGCGACAGCAGGATCAGGAAAAAGCCGGCATCGGTGAGCTCGCCGCCGACCGAGAGGATCGTGCCACCCGCCAGCGCGAGGCAGGCGCTGCCGGCCAGAAGCCCGGCGCCGACGCCGAGCAAGGCGCGCGCGAACAGGCGCCCGTTCGACAAAGGTTGCGCCCGGCGGCGATTGGCCGGGCCGAGCGCGGCGTACTGCACCACCGCCCACAGCGCTGCGACCAACAAGACCTTGCTGGCGACAACGAACGGGAAGAAATCCATGCCACAACCCTCCGTGGTTGCGCGCGGCGCGGGCGGCGCACGCCGGCCCGGCCGCGCTTAATCCAGCGCGCCGAAACCGGCTGCGATCAGGCCAACACCTCGATCCCGCCCATATAGCGCCGCAGCGCCTCGGGCACCTCGATCGAACCGTCGGCGTTCTGGTAGTTCTCCATCACCGCGATCATCGCCCGGCCGATCGCCACGCCCGAACCGTTGAGGGTGTGCACCGGCTCGGGCTTGCCCGTCGCCGGGTTGCGCCAGCGCGCCTGCATGCGCCGCGCCTGGAACGCTTCGCAGTTGGAGCACGAGGAGATCTCGCGGTAGCGGTTCTCGCTCGGCAGCCACACTTCCAGGTCGTAGGTCTTGGCCGCGGAAAAGCCCATGTCGCCGCTGCACAGCAGCATCCGTCGGTACGGCAGGCCGAGGGTTTCCAGCACGACTTCGGCGCAGCGGGTCATGCGCTCGTGTTCGGCGTAGCTGTCTTCCGGGCGCGAGATCGCGACCAATTCGACCTTCTCGAACTGGTGCTGGCGGATCATGCCGCGGGTGTCGCGGCCGGCGCTGCCGGCTTCGGCGCGGAAGCACATCGAATGCGAGGTCATGCGCAGCGGCAGCGCGTCGGCTTCGACGATCTCGTCGCGGACCACGTTGGTCAACGGCACTTCCGAGGTCGGAATCAGGTAACGCTTGCTCGCCGCCTCGCCTTCGCCGACCACGGTCGCGAACAGGTCGTCCTCGAACTTCGGCAACTGGCCGGTGCCGCGCATCGATTCGGCGTTGACCAGCAAAGGCACGTTGGTTTCCTGGTAGTCGTGCCGCTCGACGTGCAGGTCCAGCATGAACTGGGCCAGCGCGCGGTGCAGCCGGGCCAGGCCGCCGCGCAGCACGGTGAAGCGCGCGCCGGACAGCTTGGCCGCGGTTTCCGCGTCGAGCCAGCCGTGGCGGGCGCCGAGCTCGACGTGGTCCTTGACCGCGAAATCGAACTCGCGCGGCTTGCCCCAGCGGTGCTGCTCGACGTTGCCGCTTTCGTCCGGGCCCAGCGGCACCGAATCGTTGGGCAGGTTCGGGATGCTCAGCGCCAGCGCCTCGATCTCGGCCTTGATCTGGTCGAGACGGACTTCGCCGCGCTTCTGCTCGTCGCCGGACGCCGAGACCTGCGCCATCAGCTCGGCGACATCCTCGCCCTTGCTCTTGCGTTTGCCGATCTCGGCCGAAAGCTTGTTGCGCGCGGCCTGCAGTTCCTGGGTGCGCACCTGCACCATCTTGCGTTCGCCTTCCAGCGCCGCCAGCGCGTTCGCGTCGAGGGCGTAACCGCGGGTGGTGTGCAGGCGGGCGGCGACTTCAGCGGGCTGCTGGCGCAGCAGGTTCGGATCGAGCATGAGGTAGCCGGTGGGATGCGTAGCGGGAAGAACCGCAGATTATCGCGTCGCGCGGGCTTTTTCGCGAATCGTCGCGTCCGCGCCGGCGGCGCCGGCCGCCCGCGCGCGCCGCCGCGGCCGACGCGGCGCGGCGTTTCGTAGCAGAATGCACGCCACCCCGGATGGACCTGCGAGCCTGCCGCCCTATGTCGACGCCCTCCCCCGCACCGCGCCGTTCCTTCGACTTCGCCGCCTGGCTCCCCTCGGGCAAGGCCTGGCTGTGGGTGCTGGGCGCGTTCGCGATCGGTCTGGCGCTGTTCGCCTGGGTCTGGCAGAGCAACCGCAACCGCAGCGACGACTTCTACCGCGCCGACGGCGCGCCGCCGACCAGCGAGCAGCCGTTCTACGCGCCGCTGCCGGCGCCCGCGCCGGCCGACGGCAGCGCCAGCCCCGCGCCGGCGCCGCAGCAGGCACCCCAGGCCGCACCGGCGGCGGACGAAGAACGTCCGCAGTTGGTCGAAAACCCGCGTCCGCCGGCGCCGCCGCAGTCGCTGCCTGGCCCGAATGCGGCGCCGGCCGCCGCGCCGACCGGCGCCCACGTCGGCGCCGCGCCGCTGCCGGGCAACCGCGCGCCGCAGTACCCCGCGGCCTCGCTGCGCCGCGGCGAAGGCGGCACGGTGCGGGTGCAGGTGCAGATCACCGAACAAGGCGATGTCGCCGACGCCGAAGTGGTCCAGGGCAGCGGCTCGCGCGCGCTCGACCGCGCCGCGCTGAGCGCGGTGCGCGGCTGGCGTTTCAAGCCCGCCACGCGCGGCGGCCGCCCCGTCGCCGATACGGTCCTGGTGCCGATCACCTTCAATCCCAACCAGTGAAGCAGGAGATAGCGAGTAGGAGCTAGGAGATAGCGAGAGCCGTTCCGCTATCTCCTAGCTCCTACTCGCTATCTCCTGCTCCTAAATAGTTACTGAACCGAATCGACGCAGCGTTCACCCACGGGTAACGCCGGCGCTTGGAAGCTCGCCCTCCGCGAACCATCCCCCGGGTTCGTCGAACGGAGGCCGGCATGAGCACTGCATCACATTCCATCGATTCTCAGACCCACGAAACCGACCCGCAGCCGACCGTCGCCGCCGATTCTCCGCGCAGCATCGGCGTGTGGTTGTTGCTGATCCTGCTCGGCGCGACCTTCCTGGGCTGGTATCTGTACGGCAAGCGCCCGCTGCCGCCGGCGCCCGCGCCGATGGCCCCGGTGCTGGCGCTACCGCCAGCCGAACGCGCGCCGGCCGGCGACGAGGCCGCCAAGGCCCAGGCCGGCGCTACCAAGAACAACGTGGCCAAGGCCGCGACCGAGAAGAAAGCCGCCGCCAGGCCGCGCGCGACCGACGCGCTGGCGCTGAGCAATCCGGCCCCGCGCTATCCGGCCTCGGCCCTGCGCCGCGGCGAAGGCGGCACCGTGGTGCTGCGGGTCAACGTCGGCGCCGACGGCCGCGCCGACGAGGTCGCGGTGAGCCGCCGCAGCGGTTCGCGCGAGCTCGACCGCGCGGCGATGGCCGCGGTGCGCGATTGGCGGTTCAAGCCGGCGACGCGCAATGGGCGCGAAATCGCATCCGTGGTGGAGCAGCCGGTGGAGTTCCGTCCGCTCCAGTGACGATCGATCCGCAGCCGAGGCATCCGGCGAGGATGGCAAATCATCGATAACCGCGTCGGTCCCATTTCTCATCGCGTGTCATGCAAGGAAAAACGGCGGCCATGAGGCCGCCGTTTTTCGTTCGGGTCTGGATCCTTCGCAACGCGGACCGTGCCGCAAGCATTCAAACCGCCGCGCCGACCCGCATCCCCGCCTTCGCCGCCAAATCCTCGAACCCGGGAAACGAAGTCGCCACATTCGCCACATCGCCAATCCGCACCGCGCCCGCGGCCAACTGCGCCGCGACCGCGAAGCTCATCGCGATGCGGTGGTCGCCATGGCTTTCGACCGTGCCGCCGCCGAGCGCGCCGCCGTCGACGATCGCGCCGTCCGGCGTTTCCTCGATCGCGACGCCGAGCGCGCGCAAGCCCGCGGCCATCGTCGCGATGCGGTCGGACTCCTTGACCCGCAACTCAGCCGCGCCGCTGACCACGGTGCGGCCTTCGGCGACCGCCGCAGCCACGAACAAGGCCGGGAACTCGTCGATCATGTCCGGCACCAACGCCTGCGGCACCTCGATCCCGCGCAGCCGCGCATGCCGCACGCGCAGGTCGGCGACCGGTTCGCCGCCTTCGCTGCGCGGATTTTCCTCGACGATGTCCGCGCCCATCAGCCGCAGCGCCGACAGCAGGCCGGTGCGGCGCGGATTCATGCCGACCGCTTCGAGCCGCAGGTCCGAATCCGGTATCACGCTCGCGGCGACCAGGAAGAACGCGGCCGAAGAGAAATCGGCCGGCACCGCCACCTCGGTCGCGCGCAGCGCGTGGCCGCCGCTCAGGCGCGCGTAGCCGGGCGAGAACTCGATCGGCCAGCCGAACGCGGCGAGCATGCGCTCGGTGTAGTCGCGGGTCGGATGCGGCTCGCGCACCACCGTCTCGCCGCGCGCGTACAGGCCGGCCAGCAGCAAAGCCGATTTCACCTGTGCGCTGGCGACCGGCAAGGTGTAGTCGATCCCGCGCAATTCGCGGCCGCCGTGGATGCGCAGCGGCGGCAGACCGCCGTCCTCGCTGTCGATGCGCGCGCCCATCGCCGCCAGCGGCTCGGTCACCCGCCGCATCGGCCGCTTCGACAGCGAGGCGTCGCCGATCAGCACGCTGTCGAAGGCTTGCCCCGCCAGCGCGCCGGCGAGCAGGCGCATGCCGGTGCCGGCATTGCCGCAGTCCAGCGCCGCGTCGCTGCCGCGCAGGCCGTGCAGGCCGACGCCGTGGACGATGCGTTCGCTCGCGCTCGGCGTTTCGATGCGCACGCCGAGTTGTTCGAACACCTTCGCGGTGGCGCGGGTGTCTTCGCCTTCGAGAAAGCCGGTGACCCGGGTGACGCCCTCGGCCAACGCGCCGAGCATCACCGCGCGGTGCGAGACCGACTTGTCGCCCGGCACGCGGATCGAACCGCGCAAAGGCGCGCCCGGCGCCGCGGTCCAGGCTTGGGGAGAATCGCTTGCGCTCATGCCAGCACTTGGTCCAATGCCGCCAGCAGGCGGCGGTTCTCGTCGGCCGAGCCGACGCTGATGCGGATACAGTCGCCCAGGCCATAACCGCCCATCGGCCGCAGGATCACCCCGCGTTCGACCAGCGCGGCCTCGACCAGCGGCGTGCGCGCGCCGAATTCGGCCAGCACGAAGTTAGTCTGCGACGGGAACGTGCGCAGGCCGCGCCGATCCAGCGCTTCGCTCAACGCGGCGCGCTGCTCGGCGTTGCGCGCGCAGGCCCAGCGCAGGTGATCTTCGTCGCCGAGCGCGGCCTCGCACGCGGCCAGCGCCGGGCCGTTGACGTTGAAGCTTTCGCGCAAGCGCTCCATCACCGCGATCAGCCCCGGCTGCGCGATCAGATAACCCACGCGCAAGCCGGCCAGGCCATAGGCCTTGCTGAAGGTGCGGGTGACCGCGACGTTGGGATAACGATCCAGCACGCTCAGCGCGCTGGCGTAGTCCGGCGCGTCGGCCATCTCGGCGTAGGCCTCGTCCATGACCACGATGACGTGCGGCGGGATCTTGTCGAGGAACGCGACCAGCGCGTCGCGGCCGAACCAGGTGCCGGTCGGATTGTTCGGATTGGCGACGAACACCAGCTTGGTGTCCGCGCCCACCGCCGCGGCGATCGCGTCGAGGTCGTGGCCGCACGGCATCGCCGCCTCGCGCGGCAGCGCGTCGACGATGGTCATGCGCGCGCCGGCCGCCTGGGTCGACAGCGCGAACACCGCGAAGCCGTAGCGCGAGAACACCACGTCCTCGCCGGGGCCGGCGAACACCTGCCCGAGCTGCATCAGCAGCTCGTGCGAGCCGTTGCCGAGCATGAGCTGCCCGAGCTCGACGCCGTGCTTGCGCGCCAGCGCGCGCTTGAGGTCGCCGCCGAGCGGGTCGGGATAGCGATGCAGCGCGTGCAGCGAATCCAGGATCGCCGCGCGCGCGGCCGGCGACGGGCCGTAGGGATTCTCGTTCGACCCCAGCTCGACCAGGTTCGCCTCGCCGTAACGGCGGCGCAGCGCGACCAGATCGTGGCCCGGATCGTAGGCCTTGAGCCGCTGCACGCCCGGCTGGGCGCGCGCGGCGAACCAGGCTTCGTCGAACGCCGGCAGCGGCGCTTGCGCGGCCGGCTGGCTCATGCGATCGCCACCGGGTAGGAACCGAGTACCTTGACCTCGTGGGCCAGCTCTTCGAGTTCCTCCAGCGCCTCGCGCATCGCGTCTTCGCCGACGTGGCCGCCGATGTCGACGAAGAACGCGTACTGCCAGCGGCCGGTGTGGCCCGGACGCGATTCGATCCGGTTCATGCTCAGGCCGCGCTTGGCGAACGGCGACAGCACGTTGTAGAGCGCGCCGGGCTGGTCCTTGATGAAGATCAGCAGCGAGGTGCGGTCGTTGCCCGACGGCGAGAACAGCTCGCGGCCGATCACCAGGAAGCGGGTCGTATTGTCGGGCCGGTCCTCGATCGGCCCGGCCACGCTGCGCAGCCCGTACACGTTGGCCGCGGCGACGCCGGCGATCGCCGCCGCGTCGTCGGCGTTGCGCGCGCGGCGCGCGGCTTCGGCGTTGCTCGACACCGGGATCTTCTCGGCCTTCGGCAGGTACTCGCGCAGCCAGGCCTTGCACTGGGCGAAGGACTGCGGATGCGAGTAGACGCGCTCGATATCCTCGATCCGGCCGCCGCGCGAGAGCAGGTGCTGGTGCACGCGCAGCTCGACTTCGCCGCAGATCTTGAGCCCGGAGGTCAGGAACATGTCCAGGGTCGACTGGATCGTGCCCTGGGTCGAATTCTCCACCGGCACCACGCCGAAATCGGCGCTGCCGGCCTCCACTTCCTGAAACACTTCCTCGATGCTGGCCAGCGGCAGGCCGTGGATCGAATGGCCGAAGTGCTTGTAGACCGCCTGCTGCGAGTGGGTGCCTTCCGGGCCGAGGAAGCCGATCTTCAGCGGTTCCTGCTGGGCCAGACAGGCCGACATGATTTCGCGGAACAGCCGCACCAGCACTTCGTCGTTGAGCGGGCCGTCGTTGCGGTCGACCACCCGGCGCAGCACCTGCGCTTCGCGTTCGGGACGGTAGTAATCCACCGCCGCGGCCAGCTTGCCCTTGGCCTTGCCGACCTGGTTGGCGAACTGGGCGCGTTCGGCGATGAGCTGCTGGATGTGGCGGTCGATGCCGTCGATGCGCGTGCGCAGCGTGGCGAGGTCGGGCACGGCGGCGGCGGGAGCGGCCGCTTCGGCGATGGCCTCGGTCTTGCCGGCGGCCTTCTTCTTGCTTGCGCCCTTGTCCGCGGCGGTCTTGGCGGCGGGCTGGGTCTTCGCGGCGGCCGGCTTGTTCTTGGCGGGCGCGGTCTTGCTGGATTTGGTGGTCATATGCGTGTCGTTGTGTCCGAAGCAAGCGCGTTGCCGTCCATGGCGCCACTCGCTGCCTTCTCCGGATCGTCCGGCCCGGCCATCCTTGGCCGGGCGTTCGCGACCGCAGCCGATGCCGATAGGGCATCGGCTAAGCGCGGTCGCTCACCCATGTCTTTGTTGGAAGTCGCGCATGAAGGACGCCAGGGCCTGAACCCCCGCCTCCGGCATCGCGTTGTAGATCGACGCGCGCATGCCGCCGAGGGCGCGGTGGCCCTTCAGCGAGATCAGCCCGGCCGCTTCGGCTTCCTTGAGGAAGGGCTTGTCCAGCGCTTCGTCCTTGAGGAAGAACGGCACGTTCATGCGCGAGCGCGCGGCGACGGCGACTTCGTTGCGGTAATAGCCGCCGGAGTTGTCGATCACGTCATAGAGCAAACCGGCCTTGCGCGCGTTGCGCTTGGCGAATTCTTCCACCCCGCCTTCGGCCAGCATCCACTTGAACACCAACCCGGCCAGATACCAGTTCCAGGTCGGCGGGGTGTTGAGCATCGACTCGCCCTTGACGTGCGAGCGGTAGTCGAAGATGTCCGCGCGCGGCTGGCCGGCGCGCTCGAGCAGGTCGCGGCGCACGATCACCACGCTGACGCCGACCGGGCCGAGGTTTTTCTGCGCGCCGGCGTAGATCACTCCGAACTTGGACACGTCGACCGGCTCGGCGGCGATCGAGGACGAGAAGTCGGCGACCAAGGGCACGTCGCCGGTATCCGGAATATCGCGGAACTCGACGCCGTGGATGGTTTCGTTGGCGGTGTAATGGACGTAGGCCGCGTCCTTGGACAGGTTCCACTCGGCCCGCGCCGGAATGTCGCGGAAACCGCCGGCTTCGCCGTTGGCGGCCACGTTCGCGCTGACATAAGGCTTGACCTGCTTCAATGCGGTCTTGCCCCAGTGGCCGGTGACCACATAGTCCACGGCCTGGCCCGGGTTGGCGAAGTTCAGCGCGATCAGCGCCTGCTGCGCGGTCGCGCCGCCCTGCAGGAACAGCACCGCGTAATCGTCCGGGATCGACATCAGCGCGCGCAGGTCGCGCTCGGCCTCGGCGGCGACCTGGATGAACTCGGGCCCGCGGTGGCTGAGCTCGACGATCGAGGCCCCGGCGTTGTTCCACTCCAGCAGCTCCGACTGCGCCTGCAGCAGGACCGGTTCGGGCAGGGTCGCGGGACCGGCACTAAAGTTGAAAGCGCGGGACATCGGTAGCTCCGTGGTGGGGGGTGGCCCCGCAGTATGCCGCAGTGCAGCACCGTGTGTACGTGTCGTTACCCGCGCAACTTTTGTCGCTCGGGCTGCCTCTATGGAATGAAACGGTCCGTAGATCGTCTTATGACCGTACCCCCGCCGGCGCCCCCGCCGCGAAGCTTCCGGAGCCGTCCCATGTCGTTGCGCGATGCCTTGAATATCCCCGCCTCCCAGATCACCGACGAGGCCGTCTACCGCGAGCGCCGGCGCTTGCTGGCGACCTTGGCGCTGAGCCCGGCCCTGGGCCTGGCCGGCTGCGCCGCGGCCGAAGCGCCGCCGCCGTCGACCGCCAAGCCGGCCACTGCGGAACAGCTCAAGGCCGGTTTCCGCACCGACGAAACGCCGACCAGCTACGCCGACGTCACCAGCTACAACAATTTCTACGAGTTCGGCACCGGCAAGGGCGACCCGTCCGCGGCCGCCAAGACCCTGCGCCTGAGCCCGTGGACGGTCGCGGTCGGCGGCCAGTGCGCCAAGCCCGGCAAACTGTCGCTGGAGGACCTGGTCAAGGGCCTGACCCCGCAGGAACGGATCTACCGCCTGCGCTGCGTGGAAGGCTGGTCGATGGTGATCCCGTGGCTCGGGGTGCCGCTGGGCGAGGTGCTCAAGCGCTTCGAACCCAACGCCAACGCCAAATACGTAGCGTTCACCACCCTCGCCGACCGCCAGCAGATGCCCGGCATCGCCTATTCCTCGATCAACTGGCCCTACCGCGAGGGCCTGCGCATCGACGAAGCCATGAATCCGCTGGCCCTGCTCGCCACCGGCCTGTACGGCAAACCGCTGCCGCAGCAGAACGGCGCGCCGCTGCGGCTGGTGGTGCCGTGGAAGTACGGCTTCAAGAGCATCAAGTCGATCGTCGCGATCACCTTCGTCGAACGCCGCCCGGCCACCGCCTGGAACTCGCTGCAACCCGACGAGTACGGCTTCTTCTCCAACGTCAATCCGAACGTCGACCATCCGCGCTGGAGCCAGAAGACCGAGCGCCGCATCGCCGGCACCGGCAGCAAGCTGTTCGCCGAGCGCATTCCGACCCGCTTGTTCAACGGCTACGGCGATCAGGTCGCCAGCCTGTACGTCGGCATGAACCTCAAGACGTGGTTCTGAGATGAGCGACGCCGTCCCCGCCCGCGCCGCCGCGGCGCCCGCCGCGCGCGCCAAGGCCGCGCCGCGCAAGACCCCGCCCGGCATGATCGCGGCCAAGGTCGTGGCCCATCTGCTGGCGCTGACGCCGGCCGCGATCCTGGCCTGGCAGATCCGCGCCGAATTCCTGACCGGCCAAGGCGGCCTCGGCGCCGACCCGGTCGCCGAGATCGAACACCGTCTCGGCCTGTGGGCGCTACGCATCCTGCTGATCGCGCTGGCGGTGACGCCGCTGCGGCAGCTGACCGGCCAGGCCGTGCTGCTGCGCTTCCGCCGCATGCTCGGCCTGTACGCGTTCTTCTACGCGAGCCTGCACCTGGCGGCCTATCTGGTGCTGGACCTGCGCGGCTACTGGACGCAGATCTTCGAAGAAATCGCCAAACGCCCCTACATCACCGTCGGCTTCGCCGCGTGGCTGCTGCTGGTGCCGCTGGCGATCACCTCGACCCAGGGCATGATGCGGCGCCTGGGCCGGTTGTGGGGACGGCTGCACCAGTTGGTCTACCTCATCGCCGTGCTGGCGGTGCTGCACTTTTGGTGGCTGGTCAAATCCGACATCCGCGAACCGGCGCTGTACGCCGGCATCCTCGCGGCGCTGCTGGGCTGGCGCGTCTGGAAGAAGCTGTCCAAGCCCAGGACGAAGCGGCCGCAGCCCCTGTAGGAGCGACGCGAGTCGCGACCGCGACACATCGCTTACGGCGCGAGCTTGCGACCCCGCGGTCGCGGCTCGCGCCGCTCCTACAGGGAGCTACCGAATCTCTCGTGGGTGCGGTGGAATCAGCGCGCGCCGTACAGCAGCAGCAACCCCAGCAACCCGGCCATCACCACCGCCGCCAACAGCAGCCACGGCATGCGCCGCACCGACGACGGCAACGCCGACGGCGGCGTCGGCCGCTCCTCGTTCGCCGCCTGCTCCTGCGCGAGCTGCGCCTGCAGCGCGTCGGCGGCGCTCAGCCGCCGGGTCGGCGCTTCGATCACGAAGCGGTGCTGGCCGTCGAGCAACAACTGGTCGCCCGGCTTGAGCAGCGCATGCCGCACCGCCTGGCCGTTGACCACGCTGCCGTCGAGCGAACCCACGTCGCGCAGCACCACGCCGTCGGCGTGCGCTTCCAGCCGCGCGTGGCGGTCGGCGAAGGCCGGTTCGTTGATGCGGATGTCGCAGTCGCCGGCGCGGCCGATGACCTTGGGCTGTTCCAGGGTGTAGCAACGGCCGTGGTGCATGCCGCCGACGCCGCGCACGACCATGCGCGAATCGGCTGGAATCTCGACCCCGAACGGCGGCGCCGGCTCGGGCTTGTCGGCCACCAGCAGCAGCTCGACCCCGTCGATGAAGATCGCATCGCCGGGCCGCAGCATCGCCATGCGCTTGACCGGCCGGCCGTTGACGTGCAGCCCGTGCAGGCTGTCGCGCACCTGCAGCCAGACGCCGCGGCGGTCGACGCTGAACTGCGCGATCGCCGCGTCGGCGTCGTCGACCAGCACGGTGCGGCCGGCCGCATCGCGGCCGATGGCATGCACGCCCGGCTTCAACGCCAGGTCGCCATGTTCGCGGTTGGGGTATCGCAGTTTGAGGGCGCTCACCCGGCGGAAATCTAGCAGGTTGGCGCGCCCCGCACACCTCGCCGCGCGCGGCCGCGCATGAACGACGGCAACGCCGGCAGCGGCGCCGCCCGCGCGGCGCCGGCGGCGGACTTGGATGCGCCCGCCCCTGCCCGCACAATAGCCGGCCTCCAGGGAGACCCAGACATGTCCAGCATCGATATCCGCCACCCGCATTCGCTGGCTCCGGCCAAGGCCCGCAAGGCCGTCGAGGACGTGGCCAAGAAGCTCGCCGAACGCTTCGACGTCGAATACAACTGGGACGGCGACGTGCTGAACTTCGCCCGCAGCGGCGTCGACGGCAAGATCGCGGTCGGCCCCGAGCACCTGCGCGTGACCGCCCAGCTCGGCTTCCTGCTCGGCGCGATGAAGGGGCCGATCGAGGCCGAGATCCGCCGCGTGCTGGAAGAGAAGTTCAAGTAAGCCCGGCCGCATGACCCGGGCCCGCCTCGACCGGTTGCGCGAGGCGCTCGAACGCGCGGGCTGGCGGGTCGAGGGCGAGTCCTGCGCGGATGGGTTGTTCGACGTCGAAGGCGAACGCATCGCCCGGCGGCTGAGCCGCGACGACGGCGCGCGCGAGCGGCTCGCGTTCTTCCTGTTCGCGCCGCTCGGCGGCCCGACCCGGCGGCTGGCCGACCTCGCCCGGGTCGATGCGCGACACAGCGGGCGCAGCCTGTATTCGACCAGATCGGCAGCGAGCAGTGGCGGCGGGAGCCGCCGGCATTCGTGCAAGCCCTCGGCGACAGCGGCCGCAAGCCGCTGTAGGAGCGGCGCGAGCCGCGACCGCGGGGCAGCAAGCTCGCGTCGCAAGCGCAGTGTCGCGGTCGCGGCTCGCGCCGCTCCTACAGGGAGTCGCCGCGACATTCGTAAGGGCTTGGCGGGCTAATCCAGACCCGGAAACGGATCGTCCTCGCCATCGAACAGACGCCGCGCCACCTCGCGCTCGTCCGCGCCGATCTCGGCGATGAACTCGCGCACATCGCCCAGTTGCGCGAACGCGGCGAAACCGCGTTCCAGGAACCCTTGCAGTTCCGACAACCCGGCCGCCTTGGCCGGCCCGCGCGAGAGCTTGAGCAGGGTCAGGATGCCCGGCATACGCACCGCTTTGCCCAGGCCCAGCCCGACCGCCTCGATCAATTCGATCTGCCGCTCGCGCAAGCGCGGCAACCCGCAGGCGCGGTAGGCCTGCGCGTACAGCGCGCCGTCGAGCCGGCGCCGGCGCGGCGCCAGCGCGTGCAGGCGTTCGCTGATGCGCAGGTCGAACGCCTGGGTCAGCAGGCCGAGCTCGATCGCGTCGGCGACCGTGGCCAGCAGCGGGCCCGGCAGCAGCTTCTGCATCATCGGCAGCACCCGCGCGATGTCGGCGTCGCGGCGGCTGAAATCGCGATCGTTGTAGACATCGCTGAGGAAGAAGCGCGCCGCCGGACGCCGGCGCGGATCGCGCAGGAAGCGGTCGAAGCTGGCTTCCAGCCGGCGCGCCTGCCATTGCCGCAGCTCCGGCAGCCAGCGCAGGCGGTTGCGCGGCTCGCGCTCGGGATCGTGCAAGGCCTGATGGCGGGCCAGCAGGCAGGCCATGCGGCGGTTGAGGTCGGATGTTCTGGACATCGAAGGCGATGATCGCGGGCGCCCGAAGAACCCGCAAGAGCGAGCGCCCAAGACGCGACGCAAGCCCCGGGGCCGAGGGCACCCCGCGGGCTTTTGCCGCAGGCCTTGCCCGCGGGGTGCCCTCGGCCCCGGGGCGTTCCCTCCCGAAGAGCCCCGCCGCGAATAACCCGCGCGCAACGCCCCAAGAACCGCACCGCCTTCGACCTTCGTACACCCCCGCTCGACGCCCCGCCCCGCTGGGCTACACTCGACCGACTACCGCCAGGGCCGTGCCGCCGATCACATGCTGTCACTCCATTCCGCCCGCCACCGGGCGAGCCGCAAGCCGGCGGCGAAGGGAAGCCAGTCCAACGGCGCCGCCGATCGCGGCCCTTCGCAGCACGGCCCGACGCAAAACAGCTCCGCGTACAACGGCAATGCGAAACGCGCCGGCAAACGCAACCGCGCCGAACCCGCCGCCACCGCCCCGCGCGATCCAACCCGAGCCCCGCGCATCGGCCTGGCCATCGCCGGCGGCGGCCCGATCGGCGGCATGTACGAACTCGGCGCGCTGCGCGCGCTCGACGAGGCCATCGAAGGACTCGACCTGACCCGGCTGGATTGCTACGTCGGCGTCAGCAGCGGCGCCTTCCTCGCCGCCGGCCTGGCCAACCGCATGGACACCGCCGAGATGTGCCGCATCTTCGTCACCGGCGACAGCGCCGACGTCGAATTCCGGCCCGAAACCTTCATGCGCCCGGCCTTCGTCGAATACCTCAAGCGCGCCGCCAGCTTTCCGCGCCTGGCCACCGAATGGTGGCGCGAACTGCTGTTCTCGCCGCTGGAAGCGCGCTGGTCGGACCTGATCACCCGCTTCGGCGGCCTGATCCCCAACGGCCTGTTCGACAACCGCGAAGTCGAACGCTTCCTGCGCGAAGTATTCACCCGCCGCGGCCGCAGCAACGACTTCCGCGAACTCGACGCCGAGCTGTACGTGGTCGCGGTCGACATCGACAGCGGCGACGCGGTGCGCTTCGGCGGCGAAGGCTGGGACGACGTGCCGATCTCCAAGGCCGTGCAGGCCAGCGCCGCATTGCCCGGCCTGTACCCGCCGGTGCAGATCGAAGGCCGCCATTTCGTCGACGGCGCGCTGCGCCGGACCATGCACGCCTCGGTCGTGCTCGACCGCGGCATCGACCTGCTGATCGGCCTCAACCCGCTGGTCCCGTTCAACCACCACCACGGCGCCGCCGTGGCCGAAGACCACAGCCTCGCCGCCGGCGGCCTGCCGGCGGTGCTGTCGCAGACCTTCCGCACCCTGCTGCAATCGCGCATGCAGGTCGGCCTGGCCCGCTACGCCCAGCAATACCCCGACATCGACCAACTGGTGTTCGAACCCAACGCCGAAGACCGCGAACTGTTCTTCACCAACGCCTTCAGCTTTTCCGCGCGCCGGCGCATCAGCGAGATCGCCTACCGCAACACCCTGGCCGACCTGCGCGCCCGCGCCGCGCAGCTGGCGCCGATCCTGGCCGCGCACGGCCTGCGCCTGCGCGAGGACGTGCTGGCCGATCCCGAGCGTTCGATCCTCGACGGCATCGCGCCGCCCGCGCGCGACAGCGAGACCACCGCGCGCCTGCGCCGCGCGCTCGACGACGTCGACCGGCTGGTCGCGCGCCGACGCTAGGAGCTAGGAGGTAGCGCATAGGAGCTAGGAGATAGCGGGGCCAGACGCTTTCGCTATCTCCTAACTCCTATGCGCTATCTCCTGCTCCCGCGCTGGTGTGATTACTCTAGACAGCGGGCCCATCGTGACGGCACAGCACTAACCTTAATCACAGGACGTCCATGGCCGCCAAGTTCAAGAAGACCGCGAAGAAGACCTCGGGCAAGACCCGCTCCGCCGGCGCCGCCGGCAAGGGCGCGGGCGCGCAGGAACAGGCCGAGCGCCTGTCCAAGACCCTGAGCGAATCGGCGCAGCAGATCTGGCTGGCCGGCGTCGGCGCGTTCGGCCGCGCCCAGGCCGAAGGCACCAAGCTGTTCGAAGGCCTGGTCAAGGAAGGCCTGAACCTGGAGCAGACCGCGCGCAAGTTCACCGGCGGCCAGGCCGGCGCCCTGCGCGATGCGGTCGAGTCCAAGGTCGGCCAGGCGCGCGAGCGCGCGACCGACACCTGGGACCGCCTCGAGAAGGTGTTCGAAGAACGCGTGCAGCGCGCCCTGGTCAAGCTCGGCGTGCCGGGCCGCGACGATCTGGCCGAACTCAGCGAGCGCGTCGACGCGCTGACCGCCGAGCTGCGCCGCCAGGGCGGCGCCGCCCCGGCGCGCAAGGCCGCCGCCAAGAAGACCGCCAAGCCCGCCGCCGCCAAGCCGGCCAAGGCCCGCGCGCCGCGCAAGGCCGTGGCCAAGCCCAAGCCGCCGGTCGCCCCCTGATTCACGCCGCGGTCGCGCCGGCGTCCTGAACGCTGACACGAAACTTCGGTAGCACTACCCGCTGTACCGCGCCGCGCCGCCAGCGCGCGGCGCACGCTTAAGCCCGCCAGTCCGCGCTTCCGTATGCTCCCCTCCCCTTACGGTTTCGGACTGGCGGGCTTTCTTATGCCCGAACGCCGCGTATCGCAGGGTTTGCGCTGTTTTTGCGCGCACTTCACTACCCGCTCGGCGCTACGTTCTGCCATGAACGGCACACTGCGCACACATCATTTTCGCGAACTGCGTCGCAATTCGCGAGGAATTCATATGTCTGAAGCCGTATATCCTCAGCGTCTTTTATGGGCTTAGCGTTGCATGTCGAGTTTCTCCCTGTGGGCCGCTGCCGCCGTCGCGCTTACGCTCGGCCTGGGGTCCACCGCCTACCTGTGGTCGTATCGCCGCCATCGCACTGAAGTCGCCACCGGCATCGCCGGGCTGGCCAAGATGCGCTGGCGCGAATTCGCGCGCCTGATCGTCGAGGCGTTGCGCGATCGCGGCTTCGAGGCCGAATCGGTGGAGGAATCGCTGGCCCGCGGCACCCAGGCCGAACTGCGCCTGCTGCGCGCCGGCAAGCCCTGGCTGCTGTCGTGCAAGCTCGGCGACGGCGACTACAAGGTGCCGGCCGCGACCGTCGCCGAACTGGCCGACGCGGTGCGCTTCCACGGCGCCGCCGGAGGCCTGCTGGTCACCACCGGCCGCTTCGACACCCATTCCGAGCGCGTCGCCGACGGCCTCGACCTGTACAGCGGCGAGACCCTGTGGGAGCTGGTCGAACCGCAGCTGCCGGCCTCGACCCGTCACGACATCATCGCCGCGGCGCAGAAGCGCAGCATCCAGACTATCGTCGGCGCGTGGAGCGCGGCGATCGTGCTGGCCCTGATCGTCGGCTTCGCCGTGCCGCAGTTGCTGCCGGACGAACCGGCGGCGCCGGCCGCGCCGGTCGCCGCGAACGCGCCCGCGGACGGCAACGACGCGAAGGACTCGAACGACGGCGACGCGCCGGCGCAAGCGCCCGCATCGCCCGCTGCCACCACGCCCGCTGCCGCCACGCCCGAGCCGGCGACGCCGACTCCCGCCGCGCCTGTCGCCGCACCGCATCCGGCGGCGCCGGCGCCCCCGGCGTCCAGCGGCAACGCCGCCGCCGACCGCGCCGAAGTCATCCGCACCGTCGCGCGCCTGCCCGGCACCGAGCGCGCGCTGTGGTCGACCCCGTCCAACCTGCTGATCTACCGCCTCATCGATGCCGAAAAAGCCGACGTCGACGCGATCTGCCAGGTCATGGAGCGTTATCCGGAACTGCGCTCCTCGCGCGTGCAGTTGCAACCGCCGCCGGGCAGCAACACCCGCGTGCGCTTCTTCCAGTGCAAGGCCTACTGATCCAGACGTAAGCCCACTGTAGGAGCGACGCGAGTCGCGACCGCGGGGTTGCAAGCTTGCGTCGCAGGCGCGGTGTCGCGGTCGCGGCTCGCGCCGCTCCTACAGGGAGCCCAGGCGGATTCAGCGAGGTTCTGAAACGACGAAGCCCGGCAGCGCCGGGCTTCGTGCGTTGCGCCAGACGCAGCGCTTACCAGTGCACGCCGCGCATCAGCGCCGCGAACGCGATCTGTTCGTTGCTGGCGTGTTCGTCCTTGAGCCCCTTGCGGTCGCCCTTGGCCGCGGCCGAGTCCGGAAACAGTTCGAACGCGGTGCTCATGACCACCTCGTAGGCCTTCGGCGCCAGCGCGTTGACCACCGAGGCGAAGATGCCCAGGCGGGTGGCGATGCGGCTCGGCCGTTCGATGATGCCCTTGACCACCAGATCGGCGGCCTCGTCCGGACTCAGCGTCGGGATGCTGTCGTACATCTTGGTCGGCGCGATCATCGGCGTCTTCACCAGCGGCATGTTGATGGTGGTGAAGCTGATGCCCTTGCCCGACAGCTCGCCCTGGGCGCAGCGGCTGAACGCGTCCAGCGCGGCCTTCGACGCCACGTAGGCCGAGAACCGCGGCGAATTGGCCAGCACGCCGATCGAGGAGATGTTGATGATGTGGCCCTTGCGGCGCTCGGTCATCTTCGGCATGAAGCCCATGATGAGGCGCAGGCTGCCGAAGTAGTTCAGCTGCATGGTCCGCTCGAAATCGTGGAAGCGGTCGTAGCTGAGCTCGATCGAGCGGCGGATCGAACGGCCGGCGTTGTTGACCAGGATGTCGACGTGGCCGTGTTCCTTGAGGATGGTCTCGACCAGCCGGTCGCAATCGCCCATGTCGGCCAGATCGGCGGTGTAGGCGAACACCTTGCCGCCGGCGGCCTTCATCGCGTCGCGCGCCTTGAACAGTTCTTCCTCGCCGCGCGCGACGATGACCGTGACCGCGCCGGCCGCGGCGACCTTCTCCGCCGTCGCCAGGCCGATGCCGGACGAACCGCCGGTGATCACCACGACCTTGTTGCGCACCTTGCCCTTGAGGGTGCGGTCGACGAACAGGTCCGGATCGAGATGGCGCTCCCAGTAATCCCACAAGCGCCACGCATAGCTGTCCAGGTGCGGCACCTTGATCCCGCTGCCGCGCAGCGCGCGCTCGGTTTCGCGGTTGTCGAAGCGGGTCGGATAGGTGATGAACTTCATCACCTCCTTGGGAATCTTGAAGTCGCGCAGCAGCATGCCGATGAAGCGCTTGACCGGCGGCAGGTTGGTCACCGCGCCGCGGATGCCGGACGGCACGAACGCGAACATGCGCGCGTCGATGCGCATGGTCATCTCCGGCGTGTGGCCGGCGCGCGCGAAGGTGTTGAGCACCTCGCCGACGCGCTGCGGCTCCGGATCGGTCAGGTGGAAGCAATGGCCGTCGAGCTTGGGCTTGTGCGCGATGTGGTCCATCGCATCGACCACGTAATCGACCGGAATGATGTTGATGCGGCCGCCTTCCAGGCCCAGCATCGGCATCCACGGCGGCAGCATTTCGCGCAGTTTCTTGAGGAAGGTGAAGAAGTAGTACGGCCCGTCGATCTTGTCCATCTCGCCGGTCTGCGAATGGCCGACGACCATGCCGGGACGGTAGATCCGCCACTTGATCCGCTTCTCCGCGCGCACCAGCCCTTCGGAATCGTGCTTGGTGCGCAGGTACGGATCGTCGAGGCCCTCGGCCTCGTCGAACATGTCCTCGCGAAACACGCCCGGGTACATGCCGGCCGCGGCGATCGAACTGGTGTGGTGGAAGCAGCCGGCGTTCAACGCGGCGGCCAGGTCCAGCGCGTGCTGGGTGCCGTCGATGTTGGCCGCGCGCTGCGCCTGCGCGCTGGCGGTCAGGTCGTAGATCGCGGCCAGATGGAAGAAATGCTTGATCTTGCCGTTCAACGCGCGCAACTGCGCCGGCGTCAGCCCGCACTTGGGCTGGGTCATGTCGCCCGCCACGGGGATCACCCGCTTGAGGTCCCAGCCCATCTTCTTGGCCGTGGCGTCGAACTTCTTCTGCGAATCCTTGCGCACCAGCACGTGGATCGTGCCCTTGCGTTTCAGCAGGTTGCTGACGAGGAAGCGACCGATGAAACCCGTCGCGCCGGTGACGAAATAGCTCATACCCCTCTCCTGGATGGCCCCGATCGGCCGCCGTTGCGGCGGCATGGCGCTACGGTGCCAGAGCGCGGCCGCGGTAACAATTCCTTTCCGTATTGACCCACCCCGGCACGCATGGTGAGATGCCGCCTCAGCCTGGCGCCCAGGAGAGGCCCAACGTGTCCGACATCCAAGCCGCATTCGAACAAGCCGCCAAGGACGTCCAGTCCCTGCCCGAACGCCCCGACAACGACACCCTGCTGCGCCTGTACGCGATGTACAAGCAAGGCGCCGAGGGCGACGTCAGCGGGCCCAAGCCGGGCTTCTTCGACTTCGTCGGCACCGCCAAGTACGAGGCCTGGGAAAAGCTCAAGGGCACCGACCAGAACGAGGCCAAGAAGAAGTACGTCGACCTCGTCAAGAAACTGCGCGGCTGACGCCGCGCCCCGCCCCGCTCCCCCGCCCGGGCCCCACGATGGCGAAACAGACCCGCCAGCGCATCCTCGATGCCGCGTTGATCATGTTCAACGCGCAGGGCGAACCCAACGTCACCACCAACCACATCGCCGACGAGCTGGAGATCAGCCCGGGCAATCTGTACTACCACTTCCGCAACAAGGACGACATCATCGAGCAGCTGTTCGCTCGGTTCGAGGAGCGCATGGACGCCGCGCTGGCCGCGCCGCAAGGGCGCCTGCCGGGGCTGGAGGACATCTGGCTGCAGCTGCACCTGGTGTTCGAGTGCATCTGGGACTACCGCTTCCTGTACCGCGACCTGGTCGAGATCCTCAGCCGCAACCGCCGCCTGCGCATGCGCTTCGCCCGCATCCTCAAGCGCGCCGACGAACAGGCCCACCTGGTCATGCGCGGGCTGTCGCAGGCCGGGATCATGCGCGCCTCCGGCGACGAACTGGCCGCGACCGCGACCAACGTGCTGGTGATCGCCACGTTCTGGCTCAACTACGCCGCCGCGCGCGGTGACAAGGACGAGCACGCGGCGATCCGCGACGGCATCGTCCAGGTGATGATGCTGCTGTCGCCGTTCCTGCGCGACGCCGAACGCCTGCACCTGAACACGCTGACCCGCGCCTACCTCGACTGAACGCGGCGGGGGTCGACGAAAAAAGGGCGCCGTGCGGCGCCCTTTTTCTTGCCTCAGGCCTTGCGCGTGCGGCGCGCGGCCGGCTTGCGCGGCGCGCGGCGCGGCGCCGCGACCTTCTTCGCCGCCGGCTTGCGGCCCTTGCGCGGCGCGCGCGGCTTGCGCTGATCCTTCAGGCCGAGCTTGTCGAGCACCGGCGCCAGCCGCGCCTCGACTTCGGCGCTGAACTGCATCACTTTCGGCTCGACCTGGCCGCGCACGTTCTCGATCCCGCCGACCACGTTGCCGCGCGCGTCCGCGGCCAGACCGCGCACCCGCTGCTGCAGCGCCTCGACCTGCCCGGCGGCGCGGCCGGCGCCGGCCAGCGCCTCGCGGCGGGCGACCGCGGCCAGGCCCAGACCGGCCAGCCACAGGTGCCGCAGCGTGGTGGCCCGATTGACGGCCGGTTCGGCCGCCTGCTTGTTGCGTTTGCCCACTGCCATCGTTGCGCTCCGTCGACCGCCCGGAATGGACGGTTTCGCCTGCGCACTATCGCCAGCGCGCATCGAGCAATGGCACTAGCGGGTTCAGCCGCACACACCTGCGCGCGCCCTCTTGCCAGCGCCCCCGTCGCGGCGGGATGCTGCCGGTCCGATCCCGTTCGAACAAGGACAGTACATGGCCGCCAAGACCGCCTGGGCCGCTTTCCCGCACGACGCCAAGGCCTACGCCTACGCCGGCGACGCCCTCAAGAAAGCCTGGCCCAAGCTGCACGCCGGCGATGCCGAGGCCTTCCCCGACGCCAAGCGCGCCGCCGCGCTGATCAAGGCCGCAGGCAAGGCCGCGCCCAAGGGCGTGGACGCGGACGCGTTGGCCGAGGCGCTGCAGGAGGCCTGGCGCGCGTTCCATCGCGGCGATTTCAAGGCCGCCTTCGACGCCGGCGAAAAGCTCGGCCCGGTCGGCGCGTCGGTCGCGGTCAAGGCGCTCGGCATCCACGCGACCTATCTGGTCGACGACGAAGCCGAGCAGCTCAAGCGCTACCAGCAGGCGGCCAAGGTCGCCGAAGCCGCGGTCGCCGCGCTGCCGGACGAGGCCAACAGCCATTACCGCTACGCCTTCGCCCTGGGCCGCTACAGCCAGGGCCTGAGCATCGCCAAGGCGCTCAAGGACGGCATCGCCGGCAAGGTGCGCACGGCGCTGGATGCGACTTTGGAACTCGAGCCCAAGCACGCCGAAGCGCATACCGCGATGGCGCTGTACCACGCCGAGATCATCGACAAGATCGGCGGCATGATCGGCGGCCTGACTTACGGCGCCAAGGCCAGCGAGGCAGAGAAGCACATCAAGACCGCGCTGAAGCTGACCCCGGACTCGCCGATCGCCCATATCGAACACGGCAACGTGCTGATGCTGCTGCACGGCGACAAGCAGGAAGCCGCGGCCGCGGCGGCGTACGAGAAGGCCGCCAAGCTCAAGCCGGTGGATGCGATGGAAGCGCTGGACGCGGCTTACGCCAAGGAACAGCTGGAGTAAGCGCGACATGGGCGGATGCGCCGTTGCGGCGCGCGCTGGAGTCGGCCGGGGTCTTCGGCCGGAATTCGCGGCCGCACGGCGCCAGCTTCAGGTTCGCGCGCCGGCACGCGCCCTGCGCGGGGATGGCCGCCCGGCCAGGATTCGGGCCGGGCGGGCGAAGTGGCCGTGTTTCGGCCTGTTTTCACCGCGATCCATGGTGAGAGCCGCCTTTTCGCCCGGTTTTTTCGCAGACCGGGCCGGCTCGAAGCCGCTGCGAAATTCGACGCCCGCAAAGGCTTGTCAGTTCGCGAAGGCCCGATTACAATTTGCGACCCGATTACATCGGGCGGTTAGCTCAGCGGTAGAGCATCGCCTTCACACGGCGAGGGTCGCAGGTTCGAACCCTGCACCGCCCACCAGTTGCAAGAAACAAGCCGGCGAAAGCCGGCTTTTTTCGTTGCGGCGCCGAGCGCGCGAAACCGCGTTCGCGCGAACGCGCGCATGCGCACCCGAGCCGCCGCCGCGCGCGCCTCGCCCGACTTTGGTTTGCAGGAGTCCGTCCATGACCGACGCGCATCGCGCCCCTACCCGCCTCTACCACAACCCGCGCTGCTCCAAGTCGCGCGGCGCGCTGGAGCTGCTGCGCGAGCGCGGCATCGAACCGGAAGTGATCGCGTACCTGGAAACGCCGCCGGACGCGGCGCAGCTGCGCGAGCTGCTGGGCTTGCTCGGCGTCGACGCGCGCGCTTTGCTGCGCGCCGGCGAAGACGAGTACCGGCAGCTCGGGCTCGACGATGCCGCGCTCGGCGAAGACGCCTTGATCGCGGCGATGGCCGCGCATCCGCGCCTGATCGAACGGCCGCTGTTCGTGCACGGCGGACGCGCGGTGATCGGGCGGCCGCCGGAGCGGGTGCTGGAGTTGTTGTGAGGGTTTGGGCGTAGCGCGACGCTGCACGCCCGGGCAAGAAAGAGAAAGTCAAAATGGGTTCCGGCGTTCGCCGGAATGACGGAGCGGAAGGGGCTGCGATCGGCACATCGCAGACGACTCTTCGAATCCGTCATTCCGGCGAACGCCGGAACCCATTTTGATTTTGCGCCTGCGGACCGCGCCGAAGCGCGGCGATTCGCGCCGCGATCAGAACGACTTGCTCGCCCGCATCGCCAGCACCCGTTCCGGCGCGGCGAACGAATCGCTGCGCGCGCCGGCCCAGAACGACTGGAACACCGCGTGCGCCGGAATCTTGCCGATCAGGTCGCCCGGGGCGAGGAAGTTGTACAGCGCGCCGAGCGAACGCACTTCGGTCGGCGACACCCGGCGCAGGATGTGCTCGGGGCCGATCTCCGAGGTGTGGCGCAGGCCGGCCGCGCACAGCAGGTCGCGCAAGGCCTTGAGCGTGTTCTCGTGGAAGTGGAACACGCGCGTGGATTTGTCCGGCACGTCGAGCTTGTTCCAGCGGCTCGGGTCCTGGGTCGCGATGCCGGTCGGGCAGCGGTCGGTATGGCAGCTCTGCGCCTGGATGCAGCCCAGCGCGAACATGTAGCCGCGCCCGGCGTTGCACCAGTCCGCGCCCATCGCCAGGGTGCGGGCGATGTCGAACGCGCTGGTGATGCGGCCGGCCGCGCCGATGCGGATCTTGTCGCGCAGTTCCAGCCCGACCAGGGTGTTGTGGACCAGCATCAGCGCCTCGTGCATCGGCACGCCGACATGGTCGATGAACTCCGCCGGCGCCGCGCCGGTGCCGCCCTCGGCGCCGTCGACGACGATGAAGTCCGGCAGCAGCCCGCTTTCGTGCATGGCCTTGGCGATGCCGAACCATTCCCAGGGATGGCCGATCGCGAGCTTGAAGCCGACCGGCTTGCCGCCGGACAGCTCGCGCAGCCGCGCCACGAACTTCAGCAGGCCCAGCGGCGAGTCGAACGCAGTGTGCGCGGCCGGCGAGACGCAGTCCTGGCCCATCGGTACGCCGCGCGTGGCCGAGATCTCGGCGCTGACCTTGGCCGCCGGCAGCACCCCGCCGTGGCCCGGCTTGGCGCCTTGCGAGAGCTTGATCTCGATCATCTTCACTTGCGCGTCGGTCGCGTTGGCGACGAAGCGCTCTTCGCTGAACAGTCCGCGCTCGTCGCGGCAGCCGAAATAGCCCGAGCCGATTTCCCAGACCAGGTCGCCGCCGTTCTCGCGGTGGTACGGCGAAATCGAGCCTTCGCCGGTATCGTGGTAGAAGCCGCCGAGCCTGGCGCCCTTGTTGAGCGCGCGGATCGCGTTGGCCGAGAGCGAGCCGAAGCTCATCGCCGAAATGTTGAACACGCTGGCCGCATACGGCTGCGCGGTGTTTTCGCCGATGGTCACGCGGAAATCGTGGGCGACGTGCGCGCTCGGCGCCAGCGAATGGTTGATCCATTCGTAATCCAGGCCGTAGACGTCGACCTGGCTGCCGAACGGGCGCACGTCGTTGACCGACTTGGAGCGCTGGTAGACCAGCGCGCGCTGCTGGCGCGAGAACGGGACCTCGGCGGTGTCGGCCTCGATGAAGTACTGGCGCATTTCCGGGCCGATCGATTCCAGGCCGTAGCGGAAGTGGGCCATCACCGGGTAGTTGCGGCGCAGGGTGCTTTTGGTCTGCAGCAGGTCGGCGGTGCCGAGCGCGGCGACCGCGCCGAACGCGGCCAAGCCCCACAGCCAGTACGGGTGATGCAGGAAGACCAGAATCGCGCAGGCCACGGTCAGGACCAGGCTGGCGACGTACACGGAATAGCGCGTCATGGCGATCGGAAGGTTCACGGGCTGGGGTCGAGCATAACCGCGGCGGGGTGCAGGATTTGTACGGGGGCGGGCGGGATGCGGCGGCGGAGCGAACGGCGGCGGGCCCGAAGCCCTGGCCGCCATCGCTTTGCTGGCGGGTGCGCGGCGGCTCTGGATCCCCGCTTTCGTGGGGATGACGTACTGGCAGAGATCGGCGATCTGTGATCGGACGGCATTCGGCCCGACGCTTTGCGACCCGATTGCAGTGTCGGAGCGAAAGGCGTCGGGGCCGAAGCCCCCTCCGCAATCGCCTTGCCCGCAGGTGCGCGGCGGCTCTGGATCCCCGCTTCCGCGGGGATGACCTTCTGCGAGGTGCGTCTGTTCTTGTGGGAGGGCCTTCAGGCCCGATGCCTTTCGCTCAGGCGCCGCGATCTGCGGACCTGCGCCCCGACCTCACAAGCGCCCGTCGACCTCGTCGCGCGGATACAGGCTCTTGATGTCGTACAGCAACGCCCCGGGCTTGCCGTAGGCGCGCGCGCCGGCCGCGCCGAGGGTGCGGAACTGCTCGTGCGCGACCGCCACCACGATCGCGTCGTAGGCGCCGCGCGCGGGTTCCTCGACCATGTCCAGGCCGTATTCGCGCCGCGCTTCCTCGGCGTTGGCCCAGGGGTCGCAGATCTCGACCCGGGCGCGGTATTCGCCGAACTCGCGCGCCAGGTCGATGACCCGGGTGTTGCGCAGGTCGGCGCAGTTTTCCTTGAAGGTCAGGCCGAGGATCAGGATGCGCGACTCGGCCACGGCGATGCCGCGCTGGATCATGCGCTTGATCACTTCCGCCGCCACGTGCCCGCCCATCGCGTCGTTGATGCGCCGGCAGGCGAGCAGGATGTCGGGGTAATAGCCGGCGCTCTGCGCCTTCTGGATCAGGTAGTACGGGTCCACGCCGATGCAGTGGCCGCCGACCAGGCCGGGCCGGAACGGCAGGAAATTCCACTTGGTGCCGGCCGCTTCCAGCACTTCGGTGGTATCGATGCCCAGGCGCTGGAAGATCAGCGCGAACTCGTTGATCAGCGCGATGTTGGCGTCGCGCTGGGTGTTCTCGATGACCTTGGAGGCCTCGGCCACGCGCAGGCTGGAGGCGCGGTGGGTGCCGGCGGGAATGATGCTGCGGTACAGCGCGTCGACCCGCTCGGCGGTGTCCGGGGTCGAGCCCGAGGTCACCTTGGGAATGTCGACCAGCCGGCGCCGGCGGTCGCCGGGATTGATCCGCTCCGGGCTGTAGCCGACGAAGAAGTCTTCGTTGCAGCGCAGGCCCGAGGCGCGTTCGAGCTCGGGCACGCAGATTTCCTCGGTCGCGCCGGGATACACGGTGGACTCGTAGATCACCGTGTCGCCGCGCTTGAGCACGCCGGCGAGCGCGCGGCTGGCCAGGATCAGCGGAGTGAAGTCCGGGCGCTTGTGCTCGTCGACCGGCGTCGGCACGGTGACCACGAAGGTGTCGCGGTCGTCGAGGTCTTCGAGCGAGGCGCTGAAGCGCAGGCGCACGGCGCTGCGGATCTCGTCGGCGTCGTGCTCGTGGTGGCGGTCCTCGCCGGTGCTGAGCTGGGCCACGCGCACCGGGTCGATGTCGTAGCCGACGGTGTCGTAGACCTTGCCGAACTCCAGCGCCAGCGGCAGGCCGACATAGCCCAGGCCGATCACGCCGATGCGCGCCTGCGCGATGCTGTTGTCGTTGTCTGCCATACCCTGCCTTGGTGGGAACCGCTGCCCCGGCGAGGCTCGCTGCGGCGTGCGGGGATTCTAGAGAGCGGGCTCGCGCGCTGGCAAATACCGGCGTCGCGGTCGTCGGCGGCCGCGCCTAGCCGGCATCGGCGGCGGGCGTTCGCGCGGCGACGCCGAACGGCGCGGCGATCGCGAGCAGATAACGCAGCGCGCCGCCGCGGCCTTGGGTCTGCAGCTCGGCGATGCGCTCGCCGCTGTAGCCGATCAGGATCGCGCTGCCGTCGGCGCAGTGCTCCCACACGGTCAGCTGGTGGCTGAAGTTCATGCACTGCCATTGCCCGTCGGCTTCCGACAGGCCCGCGTGCAGCGCGTTCCAGAATGCGGCTTCGTCGGCGTATCCGGCCCATCCGCCGGCCGGCGCCCAGTCGGTCCAGACGACGGCCGCGCCGTCGTGCGGCTCGCGTGGTTGCGCGGTCTGGTTGGTCGCGTCGCTCATTCCGGCGCCACCTCCACCGCATTGCGGCCCGATTGCTTGGCCCGGTACAAGGCCGAGTCGGCGTGGCGCATCCACATCGCCGCGGTGTAGGAGCGCGCGCCGGTGCCGGCCACGCCGATGCTGACCGTGCAGCGCAGCTCCGGCGCGTCCTCGAAGCGCGCGTCCTCGACCGCGCGGCGCAGGCGCTCGGCGATGGCGCGCGCGTCGTCGGCTTCGGTGTCCATCAGGATCAGCGCGAACTCGTCGCCGCCGATGCGGCTGGCGGTGTCGGTCATGCGCGCAGCGCGGTGCAGCACGTCGGCGACCCGGCGCAGCACCGCGTCGCCGATCTGGTGGCCGTGGTAATCGTTGATCTCCTTGAAGCGGTCGACGTCGATCATCACCAGCGCCGCCTGTTTGCCGCAACGCGCGCAATGGGTCATGGTCGCGCTGGCCGCGTCGTCCCAGTACAGGCGATTCTGCAGGCCGGTCAGCGGATCGGTGCGGCTGATCTGGGCGAGCTGGCGGTTCTGCCGCACCACCTTGCGCGCCAGGCCATAAGCGGCGCTGCTGATCGCCATCGGGTAGACGAACATGAAAGGCAGGCAGGCCAGGATCACCGTCATCGAACTGTGCGGAGAGAAGCCGAAACCGAGCGCGGCCCAGGCGATCGCGCAAGCCAGCGCCTGCGCGCCGGCGGTGCGCAGCAGGAAGCGCCAGCCGCCGACGCCGATCTTGTCGGCCGACAGCATCACCGCCAGCAGCGCGCTGGGCACGACGTTGAACTGCATGACCGCGATCCACACCCCGCCCATGATCGAATCGATCATCAGGCTGCGGTATTCGACGAACTCCGGATCGCGGCTGCGCACCGCCAGCAAGCAGGCCGCCGGCGGCCACAGGAACCCGTTGGCGAACAAGGCCGCCCACAGCCACCACGGCGCGCCCTGCTGATAGAGCACGCCGCCGACCGCGAAGAAGCCGAAGCCCAGGCCCAGGGTGCGCATCTGGTAGATGCGCCGGACGAAGCGCAAGTGTTCGCTGGCGCGGGTCGGGTCGTATGCGCTGTCGTCGTTTGCCGTCACGCGCGCTCTCGCGAAGGTCGCTGCCCGCGCAACCTCGGCGCGGCGCGCACAGCATACCGTGTGCGCGGCCGGGCACGCTCGGTCTGGCCCGCCGGCGGGCCCGACGCGGCCGGGGCGCGAATTCCCCGCCCGGCGCGGGCTTTTCCGGGTCGGGCGGTTGCGCGCATGGAAGCGCTGCCCTATTCACAGTTCACGCAATCGAGAATCGTTGCTAACGGACAACTAACATAGGCCTGGGCTACGGTGCGCGCACAGGGGTTCCCGACGACGGAGCCAGAGCGATGACGACCACCCTGCAAGGCCGCCCCACTCCGACCACGCCCGGGCTGAGCTATTGGGCCAGCCACTTCCGCGAGGCGGAGTTCTATCGCGAAGGAACGCATTTCAGCGATTACGCGCCGGCGTTCTACGTCGGCATTTCCGTGCAGCTCGAACACCCCGGCCGCGATTTCGACGATCCCGCGCTGGACCTGCGCGGGCGCTACCAGCGCATCCGCCTGGGCTCGGCCTTGAGCTGGGAGCAGGCCGAGGGCGCCGCGCGCGCCTCGTGGGAGCGCGCGCGCGACAACGCCGCGGCGGCGCGCCAGCGCATCGCCCAACACATGGCGGAGTTGGCGGCGCAGGCTTGAGGCGGCGGCTCGAAGCCGCTTGCGGTGCGGTGGACCCGCGGCGCGCGGCGCCGCGGGTTTCGGTGTGCGGCTATCTGAATCAAAAGCCTCGGGGCTGAAAGCCCTTCCACAACGGCCACCGGCTTTCGGCGGCGCTCGCGGGTGCTCTTGTGAGAGGGCCCTCAGGCCCGACGCTTTGCGTTCCGCGCGCCGCGAACTATCAACCGGTGAACTCGACCAGGGTGTGGTCCTCGCCGGCCAGCGCTTCCTCGATGATCGGCGCGATGATCTTCCAGTCGCCCTTGGCCAAGCCGGCGCCGATCAGCGGATAGCCGATGCGCCGGCCGTGGAACTCGCGTGCGACCGCGCGCATCGCCCGGCCGATGGCTTCGTAGTCGGCGAGCACGCCCTCGCCCTGCCAGTGGAACTGGGTGTATGCATTGACCACGACGAAACGGTGGCCGTTCTCTTCGACTTCGGCCTGGCTGTAAGTGCCGAGCTTGTCGCGGTCGGCGGGCACGGTGCGCTGGTCGGCTTCCCACGCGGCCGGGAAGCGTTCGCGGATGCTCAGCGCGATGCCGCGGCCCATCCGGCATTGGCAGTTGCAGCCTTGCACGATGACGTCGAAGCGGCCGTCGGCGGCGAGTTGCAGCAGGTCGCCTTGGATGATGTTCATGGTCTTCCTTGGTTTTCGGGAGGGTGGATCGCGACCTGGGCTCCCTGTAGGAGCGGCGCGAGCCGCGACCAACCGCAGCGGTGTACGCAAGCGTCACGGCCGAAGCCCGGGCATCGGCGTTTTCCAGCGGGCAGATCCGTTGCTTCGGAATGAGGCGTGGTATTGCGTCGCTGCGGTTGGTCGCGGCTCGCGCCGCTCCTACAGGGAGGCCATGCGGGTTTTTCAGAGTTTGAAGCGTCCGCCGTCGACGCGCAGGATTTCGCCGGTGACGTACGGCGCGTCGCGCAGGTACAAGGCCGCGCCGACCACGTCGTCGACCTCTCCCATGCGTCCCAACACGGTGCGCGCGGCGATCGCGTCTTCCTGTTCGGCGCGCTGGGCCGGGTCGCGCACCGACGGCAGCACCGTGCCCGGCGCGACCGCGTTGACCCGGCACGGCGCCAGTTCCGCGGCCAGCGCGCGCACCAGGCCGGCGCCGGCGGCGCGGCTGACCTGATACGCCGCATGCCCGGGAAAGGAGCGGTCCAGATAGGTGTCGAGCAGCATCACCACCGAACGCAGCGGCCGCCGCGCGTGCAGGCGCACCGCCAGCTCCCACGGCGCCAGCAGGTTGACCTGCAACTGACGGGCGAACCGCTCGCGTTCGTCGGCGCTGGCGCTGCCGGGGCCGGCCTGCGCCGACAACGCGTTCCAGGCATGGCCGCGTTCGAACAGCGAGGCGCTGAGGATCAAGTGGTCGATCTCCTGCGCCGGCAACGCGTCCAGCGGCTGCTGCATGTCCCAGCACCAGGCCTCGACCGGCGCCGAATACGGCTCGGGCGCGGCGTCTTCGCTGCGCCGGTGCGCGACCACGCGCTCGCCGCGCGCCAGGCAGGCTTCGGCCAATGCGCGGCCGATCCGGCGCGAAGCGCCGGTGACCAAGGTCGTCGCGGTCGCGCTCATCAACCGGCCTCCCGTTGTCGGTCGCCGGCGCGCAATTGCGCGGCGCGTTCGAGCAAGTAACGGCGCACGAACTCGGCGCTGGCGTAGGCGTAGAAGCCGTGCGCGTTGGCGTCGGCGCGGAAGCCACGCTGGGTTTGCAAGGCCTGCAGTGCGGCCTGCAACGGCGGCAACGACAGCTGGCTCAAGCCGTGGAACAGATAGGCGCGGCCCGGGTCGTAGCGCGCTTGCCAGTGCGGGCCCGCGGCGTCGAGGCGGCCGATCAGGTCGATGTCCAGCGGCACCGGCATGCGCCGGCGCGGATCGCGCTCGCGGCCGAAACCGGCTTCGATGCGCTTGAAGCGCCGCTCCAGCGCCTCGGCCGGCGGCGCGTCGCGCCAGTCCAGCGCCAGCATCAGGTTCAAGGTGGCGCCGCCGGCGTGCAGGCGGTGGCGGTCGCCGTACAGTTCCGACGCCGCGGCCAGCGTGGCGTCGGAATCGCTCAACAGCTGCGCCGCGGCTTCGAGCAGATTCTCCGCGCGCGGGCCGTCGCTGGCGCCCAGGCAGATCAGGGCGGTCGCGCTCATGCGCGGCGCGCTCGCGACGGCATCGGCGGGGTCGGGCTTCCTGGCATCGTGCGGCTCCTGCGCCGCGTGCGAATGGCGGCGCGTGCCGGCATTGTAGCCGGCTGCGGCGACCGCGCCGCGATCTGCCTTTCGCTGTCGCCGCAGGGCCTTCAGCCCCGACGCTTTCGTGCCGGGTCGCCGCGGTCCCAGCGAAAAGCGTCGGGGCCGAAGCTCCTCCCGCAAGAACCGGCCGCGTCGTAGCTGAAGCCAATGGCCACGACGGCGGACGCCATCCGCTCAGTTCACCGGATATGGCATGTCGTCGAAACGCTGCGCGTGGTAGCCCTTGACCCCGACCTCGTGGGCCAGCGCGCTGCGGAAGTCCAGCCCGCGCTCCAGGCAGTCGAGCACGTGGTCGAAGCCGTAACGCGGCTCCCAGCCCAGGTCGCGGCGCGCGGCGTCGTTGACGTAGACCCGGTCCAACTGCGGAAACAACCTCCAGCCTTGGGCCGCATACAGATCGCGGCAGCGCGGGAACAGCCGCTGCACCACCGCGGCCGCGTCGCGGCTGAGCTCGGGCAGGTGCTCGCGCCGGAACGGCGTGGTCGCCGAGACGATATAGCGGCCGAAGCCGAGCGCCGGCGCGCGTTCGACCGCGCGCAGATGGGCCTGGGCCACGTCGTCGATATCGGCGCGCCGGTACAGCAGCTCGTTGGCCTGGCTGTTGGCGGTGTCGTACTGGCTGCGGCGCGCCGCGTCGTCGTCGTCCTCGGGGAAGAAGCGCGAGGTGCGCAAGACCAGCACCGGCAGCGTGTGGCGGCGATGGAACAGCTCGCACAAGCCTTCCGCCGCGACCTTGCTGGCGCCGTAGATGTTCTTCGGAATCGGCGCCACGCTCTCGTCGATCCAGGTCGCCGGCTCGCCCGGCGCCGGCGTCAGCGCCGCGCCGAACGTGCTGGTGGTGCTGGTGAACACGAACGAGGCCACGCCCTGCTCGTGCGCGGCCTGCAGCAGGTTCAGCGTGCCGGTGATGTTGGTGTCGACGAAGTCCTGGTAGCTGTGGGTGGCCACGTGCGGCTTGTGCAGGGTCGCCGCGTGGATCACCGCGTCGGCGCCGCGCACCGCCTCGAAGGCGAACTCGCGGTCGGCGATGGAACCGACCCGGTCGGTGAACGCCGAAGGCTTGAGGTCGATGCCGCGCGCCGCGCGGCCCTGCGCGCGCAGCAGGCGCATCAGGCCTTCGCCGAGGTGGCCGGCGCTGCCGGTGACGAGAACGGTCATGCGATGGACTCTTGAAGGGGTATGAACGCCGCGGCGCCGGCGTTGCGGGCAACGTCGGCGCGGCGTAGGCGTATGCGCTCAGGGTAGCGCCGCCCTCGCCTGCCAGCCACCGACAAGTGTCACACCGCGCTGCGCGCGAGCCTGTGCGGCCCGTCGGCGGCGATGCGCTCGAAACCCGAGTCCAGGGCCACGAACAGGTTCCAGCGATCGTGCCCGCCCGCGGCGGCGGCCGCATCGATGAAACGCTCCTCCAGTTCGGTCTTGCGCACGCCCTTCCACAGCTTGTCGGCCAGCGCGACGGCCAGTTCTTCGAGCCGGCAATCCATCGCCGCCCAGCGCGCGTGCGACACGCAGACCCGGGCCAGTTCGGGCGATGCGCCGGCGGCCAGCAGCAGGGCTTCGCCGGCCGGCTCGTGCTCGCCGCCGGGACCGTGCAGTTCGGCCGGATGGCGGATCTTGCCGGCGTCGTGCAGCACGATGCCGACGCGCACGAAGGCCTCGTCGACAGCGACGGACTGCTCGCGCAGCAGCGCCAGCAAAGCTTCGCCGGCCTCGCCGACCAGCTCGACATGGCGTTGCAGGCGCGCGGGCGCGCCGAGGGAACGGATCAGGTCCATCGCTGGGGCGGAATCGGCCGGAAACATGCGCACCTAGTTCGCGGGGAAGCCATGTTCTCGCAAAACGGACGCGACAGCGGACATCGCGAGAGCGGCGGTGGTCCGGCGATGCGGCGGGCGATGCGCGCGAACGCGCCCTCAGGCCTCGATCCACTCGGGCCCGCCGGAGCCCGGCTGCGGCGCCGCCGCCAGTGGCTGCGCCGCACGCGCGGCGGCCAGGATGGCTTCGGCCAGCGCCTGCGGGTCGCGGATGCGCGACAGCTCCGCGGCGAGGCGGTCGAGATCGCGCGGGTCGTGCGGCTGGCTCATGCGCGTGGCGTCCTCGGGCGGGCGGCGGGCGGCCGGATGCGGGGCATGCTGCGCCGGGGGATGTTGAACGAATGTCGGAACCGGGTGGAAGGCCGCGGCCGGGGTTCAGTGTGGCGGCGGCGGATGACCGCGCGGCGGCTGTTCAGGACGCCGCGGCCGGTCCCGAAGCCCTCCGATCGGCGCCCTCGACATCGCTCCGCGACTGTCAAACATAGGTCATACATAGCCCATACGCTGGCGGCGAATAAGGAGGTTCGCCCATGAGGAAGTTCCTCGGCCCCGCATTCGCGGCGCTGTTGTTGGCCGGCGTGATCGCCGGCATCGTGATGTCCTTCAACGGCAAGCGCGCCGACGACCGCGCCGATGCCACGGCCCGCCAGCAGCAGGCCGACGCCGCCGCCCGCATCACCGTGCGCGTGCTGACCGGTTCGGAAAAGCTCGATTTCCTGCGCGACCCCGAACTGGCTCAGGCGCTGCTCGCCGAAAACATCGTGCTCGACGTGCAGAAGGCCGGCTCGCGCGAAATCGCCACCCGTCCCGACCTGAAAAGCTTCGACGCCGCCTACCCCGCCGGCACCGCCGCCGCGCGCAAGATCGCCGACGCTACCGGTTCGCGCCGCGTCTACAACAGCTTCTACACGCCGATGACGGTGGCCAGCTGGAAGCCTTTGCTGCCAACGCTGGAGGCCAACGGCATCGTCGGCAAGCGCGGCAACGCCTACTTCATCGTCGACATGCGCAAGCTGGTCGCGCTGATGGAAAGCGGCGCGCGCTGGAAGGACCTGCAGCCGAATCCGAACTACGCGGTCAGCAAGTCGGTGCTGATCACCAGCACCGATGTGCGCACCAGCAACTCGGCGGCGATGTACCTGGCCCTGGCCAGTTACCTGGCCAACAACGACGACGTGGTCGCCAGCGAAACCGCCGCCGATCAGGTCGCCGACCGGCTGGTGCACCTGTTCTCGAAACAGGGCTACCAGGAATCGAGCTCGTCGGGGCCGTTCGAAGACTACGTCACCATGAAAATGGGCAAGTCGCCGCTGGTGATGATCTACGAACAGCAGTTCCTGGAGTACGCGTTCAAGCACCCGAAGCTGGACCCGGACATGCTGCTGTTGTACCCGCAGCCCACGGTGCTGACCAAGCACACCATCGTCGCGCTCAACGACAAGGGCGCGCGCTTCGCCGAGGCCTTCGAGCGCAATCCCAAGGTGCGCGGGATCGCCGCGCGCTACGGCCTGCGCGGGCCCGACAACGCGGCACTGTTCGCCGACGCCGGCAAACGCGGCATCGACATGCCGCAACAACTGGTCGATGTGGTCGATCCGCCGACCTACGACCTCCTCGAACGCATGATCGGCCGCATCGAACAGCGGCTGGGCCACTGAAGGAACGCCGCCATGAGCACGACCCAGACCACCATCCTCGCCGAACCGATCGCCCCGCTGACCCTGGAAATGCCGGAACCGGCGGCGACCGTCGCCGAACCCGACCGCGCCGCGGCGATGATCCCGTTCAAGGACGAGACCCGCGCCCAGGTGCTGAGCCAGGCCGACCAGTTCATCGCCGACCTGCTCGCGCTCGACCCGCAGTCGGAAGATTTCCGCAGCCGCGTCGACAGCGCGTTCCGCCTCGGCCGCAAGGAAATCGGCGACAGCACCCTGCTGACCAACAAGTTCCTCGACCGCAACTTCGTCGCCGACGCCGACAGCCCGGCGTTCAAGGTCATGAGCGAGATGCGCATCCTGTTCGAGGACCTCAACCCGTCCAAGGAAGGCGACCTGATGGCCGCGCACAAGCTGCTCGGCCTGATCCCGTTCGGCAACAAGCTGCGCGCCTACCTGCAGCGCTTCGACTCGGCCGGCGAATCGATCCGCAAGACCATCGACAACCTCTACGGCGTGCAGGACGAACTGGCGCGCGACGACCAGGCGCTGTTCGCGACCATGCAGAAGCTGCTCGAAGCGCTGACCCGGCTCAAGGCCGCCGACGTGTTCGCCGAGCAGCTCGACGGCAAGCTGACCGCGGCGCTCGACGCGCTCAAGTCGACCGACCCGGCGCGGGCCCAGGCGGTGGAGCAGGAAGTGCTGTTCTACGTGCGCCAGGCCAGCGTCGACATCAAGACCCAGATCCTGGTCTGCATCAACGGCTACAAGATGCTCGAAGGCCTGCGCAAGACCGGGCGCGAGCTGCGCAACGGCTGCGACCGCATGGCCACCATCGGCATGTCCAGCCTGTCGATCGCCGCGACCCTGGCGCGCGCGCAGGGCTACCAGTTGCAGGTCATGGACGCGCTGAAATCGTCCTCGCGCGCGATCGAGGGCCTGATCGCCTCGACTTCGGCGCAGTTCGGCCAACACGTCGACCGCGTCGCCGAGTTCCAGAGCAATCCGCTGATCGGCGTGCAGACCCTGCAGAACGCCTTCGACACCACCTTCGCCGCGCTCGACCGCATGGACGAGTTCCGCAGCAAGGCGATCGGCGCGATGGGCAGCAACATCGAGCAGCTGCGCGGCCTGATCGCCAAGGGCGAGGCGCGCATGAACCGCGAGCGCGAGGCGGTGACGGCGGTGCAGCGCAGCATCGCCGCGCCGGCCGGGCCGGTGGCGCTGTAAGCCGGCGCCCGCGCAACCGATGAGCCAGGGCTTGTCCTCCCCCGTCATTCCGGCGAAAGCCGGAACCCATTTTGCTCCCGCTTCGCGCTCGGCCGTGCCCGAAACCACCGCCACCGCAAGATCAAAATGGGTTCCGGCTTTCGCCGGAATGACGGGGAAGAAGGTTCGGGGGCGATCGCCCGCATCGGACCGCATCGCGCATTCGATTCCATCCCGCTTCAAGCCACAGGAAGGCCTATCCATGACTCGATTCCTGCGCAGCGCCCTGCCCGCCTTCGCCGCGCTGCTGCTCGCGGCCTGCGGCGGCGGCAGCTCCGCTCCCGGTACCGACGGCGCGGCCACGCGCGGCAGCGACGACGCTGCGGCCTTCACCATCCTCGCCGGCTCCGAGCTCAAGGACGTGGATACCCAACTCGGCGACGAGATCGCCCAAGCCACCGGCGTGCGTCCGCGCTTCACCTACGCCGGCACCCTCGACGCCATCGACCGCCTCGCCGCGGGCGAGCGGTTCGACGCGGTCTGGGTCAGCCACGGCAAGTACCTGGCGATGAATCCCGCGCTCAAGCAACGGCTGCTGGCGCAGGAAAAGATCATGCTGTCGCCGGTGGTGCTCGGGGTGAAACAGTCCAAGGCGCGCGAACTCGGCTGGGACCGCAGCGATCCGACCTGGAAAGACATCGCCGAAGCCTCGCGCGCGGGCCGTTTCAGCTTCGGCATGACCAATCCGACGTCGAGCAACACCGGCTTCACCGCGCTGGTCGGCATCGCCGCCGCGCTGGCCGCGAATCCCGATGCGCTGACCGAGGCCGACGTCGCCAACCCCGCGCTCAAGGCCTTCTTCCAGGGCCAGCGCATGACCGCCGGTTCCTCGGGCTGGCTGGCCGATGCGTATGCGCGCGAACAGGCCAAGGTCGACGGCCTGATCAACTACGAATCGGTGCTGCTGAGCCTCAACCGCGACGGCCGCCTCAGCGAGCCGCTGACCCTGGTGTATCCGAAGGAAGGCATCGTCACCGCCGACTACCCGCTGATGCTGCTCGACGCCGGCAAGCGCGCCGGCTACGACAAGCTGGTCGCGTTCCTGCGCTCGCCGGCGTTCCAGACCCGTTTGTCCGCGGCGACCCTGCGCCGCCCGGTCAATCCCGAGGCGCAGGCTGCGGCGGCGATCCCGCAGCGTACCCTGATCGAATTGCCGTTCCCCGGCCAGCCGCAGGTCATCGAAAGCCTGTTGCAGGGTTTCCTCGCCGACGTGCGCATCCCGGCGAGTTCGCGCTACGTGCTCGACCTGTCCGGCTCGATGGGCAACGACGGCCGCATCGAGGCGATGAAGGCGGCGATGGACACCCTCGCCGGCGGCAGCGCCGCGTCGCTGACCGACCGCTACGCGCGCTTCCAGAACCGCGAGCGCATCGGCGTGCTGACCTTCTCCTCGCGCCCGAACCGCACCCGATTGTTCGACATGGGCAACGACGCGGCCGGCAACAAGACTACGCTGGCGGCGATCCGCGCCGAAATCGCGCCGCTGCGCCCCGACGGCGGCACCGCGATCTTCGACAGCGTGCGCCAGGCGCTGACCGAACTGGCCGCCGACAAGCGCGCCGCGCGCGAGCCGCGCTACTACACCGTGGTGCTGATGAGCGACGGCGAGAACACCGAAGGCAGCGACCTGCGCGAATTCCTCGGCTGGTACGCGGCCCAGGACGAAAGCCTGCGCTCGATCCGGGTGTTTCCGATCCTGTTCGGCGACGCCGACCCCGAGGAAATGAAGGGGCTCGCGCAGGCCACCGGCGGCCAGGTCTTCGACGCCAAGAGCAAGTCGCTGACCCTGGTGTTCAAGGACATCCGCGGGTACCAGTGATGAAGCTGCCGGTCGCCCCGCCCGCCACGCCGAGCCTCGGCCAACGCCTGCGGCTGTACCTGTACGGCAATCGCAACATCGCCGGCTGCGTTGGCGGGCTGGTCGGGCTGGGCTTGCTGTTCGCCGGAGTGATCGAGCGCGGCTGGCCGCTGATCGTGCTCGGCCTGTACGCGGTCGGCGCGCTGGCGTGGCCGCGCGACCGCCTCGGCGCGCGCGTGGCCGAGGCCGAGCTGCCGGCGGAGGCGCTGATCGAACACCTCGACCGGCTGATCGGCGAGGTCGCCAAGCGCGTGCCGGCCGAAGCGCTGGCGAGCCTGCGCAGCATCCAGCAGACGCTCGACGAATTGCTGCCGCGCCTGCGCGAGCTGCGCCAGTCCGGCGCGCTGTCGGCCTCGGCCGCGTTCGCGGTGCACGAAACCCTGCGCCGCTACCTGCCCGACATGCTCGGCGGCTACCTCAAGCTGCCGCCGGTGTTCGCCCGCACCCAGGCGCTCAAGGACGGCCGCACCGCCGCGCAGACCTTGTCGCAACAGTTGGCGCTGCTGGATCAATCGCTGCAACGCATCTCGCGCGAAGCCTTCGCCGGCGACGCCGAATCGCTGCTGCTGAGCGAGCGCTTCCTCAAGGAAAAATTCGATGCCGCCGCGGCGTTCGAACTGGCCTAGGCGCGGCGATGACGACCGATCACGACGCGCTATGGAAGATCCGCCAGTCGCTGGCCGAACCGGCCCGCGCCGGCGCCCGGCGCGCGCCGCTGGAACAGGCTCAGCTCGACGAGATCGCCTGGCGCATGCTGCGCGCCGGCGTGCAGCCCACGGTCGAAGGCATCCGCGCCGTCTACGGCAGCGGCTCGCCCAATCGCCTGCATCCGATGCTGCGGCGTTTCTACGCCGGACTGGCCACGCGCCTGCAACTGGCGCCGCTGGCCGAGGACGTGCCGGCGCCGCTGCGCCAGTTGTGGCTGCAAGCGCTGGACATCGCCAGCGACGCGGTGCGCGAACGCCACGACGCCCAGGCCGAAGCACTGCGCCTGCGCGTGGCCGAACTGGAAAAGCGCGAGGCGATGCTGGAGCGCAAGCTCAAGCGGTTGCGGCGCGACGGCGCGGCGGCGCGCGCGGACAGCGCGGGCGAGTGAGCGCGCGCTTCAGGTGCGCGCTTGCCGCACTTGCATCGGACTGACCCCGATCAATCGGCGCATGCACCGCGCCATGTGGCTGGCATCGGCGAAGCCGGTTTCCAGCGCGATCTCGCTGAGCCCCTGCGCGCTTTCCAGCAGGCGCTGGCGCGCGCGCTCGACCCGCCGTTGCAGCACGAAGCGGTGCGCCGGCACGCCGGTGGCGCGTTTGAACAGCGGCTTGAAGTGGGAAACGCTGAAGCCGGCGACGGCGGCGAGTTCGGCCAAGGTCAGGTCGGCGTCCAGGTGCGCTTCGATGTAGTCGATCACCCGCCGCAGCCGCCACGCCGGCAGCGCCTGCGCGGGCGCGCCGGCCGCGGCGGCGAAACGGCGTTGCTGCACGGCCAGCAGGCGCGCGGCCAGGGCGTCGGCGAGCGCGTCGACGAACAAACGGCCGCTGGGGTAATGCTCGCGTTCTTCGGCCTGCATCATCGCGCCGATGCGTTCGATCTGCGGATCGCGCAGATGCGCCGCCGGCGCCAGCTCGATGCGGCCGCCGCCGGAACCCATCGCCTGCGCGGTTTCGTCGATCAGTTCCGGGGTCACCCGCAACAGCAACGAGATCGCCGGGCCGGACATGGTCCAGCGGGTGCTGCCGTTGGCCGGCGATACGCAGTACTGGCCTTGCACGCGCACGCCGCTGCGCTCGTAGCGGCCCTCGCGGTAGCTGACCGGCACCGGGCCGCCCTGGTGCAGGCACAGCACGTGGCGCGGGTCGAACGGGGTGTCGAACAGGCCCTGCGGCACCGGCACGGTCAGCACGTCCAGGCGCGGCGCGCCGTAGTCGGCGTGTTCGCGCGGCCGCGCCGGGCGCGGGGTGTCGGGATAGCACGAGGGACGGTCGGCCATGCGCTGATGCTCGACCCGGGCGGCGGCGGCCGACAGAGGCGAAAGTCATCCTTTCGTGCTGACGGCCGGCCGTTCCTGCGCGCGCCGCGCCGCGCTGAACGCGAGCCTGTGCGCCTACCCCACGGAGCGCCGCGATGCACCGCCGGACCTTCCTGCACTTCACCGCCGCCGCGCTCGCCGCCGGCGCCGCCAGCGCCTGCGTCGGCCGGGTAGGCGCCGGCCGCGCCGGGGCGGCCGCCGATGCGACGGCGGCCGCCGACGCCGCCGCTTTCCACGCCGCGCGCCGCTACGCCGACACCGGCTTCGGCCGCATCGCCTACGTCGAGCGCGGCCGCGGCGAGGCCGCGCTGTTCCTGCACGGCGCGCCGCTGAACGGCTTCCAGTGGCGCGGTGCGCTCGCACGCCTGCATCGGCAGCGGCGCTGCATCGCTCCGGATTTCATGGGGCTGGGCTACAGCGAGCCGGGCGAAGGCCAATCGCTGGCCGCAGTCGGGCAGGCGGCGATGCTGGTCGCGCTGCTCGACCGCCTCGGCATCGCCCGCGCCGACGTGGTCGCCAGCGACAGCGGCTGCGCCGCCGCGCAATGGCTGCTGGCGCGCCATCCCGAGCGCGTGCGCAGCGCCCTGCTGTGCAACGGCGACGTCGAGATCGACAGCCCGCCGGCGAAAGTGCGGCCGGCGATCGAGATGGCCCGCGCCGGCACCCTCGCCGACGCCACCGCCGAATGGCTGAAGGACAAGGCCAAGGCGCGCGCGACCCTCGGCGCGGCCGCGTTCACGTACCCGCAGCGCATGGCCGACGCCACCATCGAGTGCTACGCCGCGCCGGTGGTGAGCACGCCGCTGCGGCGCGCGCAATACCACGCGTTCCATCTGGCCCTGGAGCCCAACCCGCTGGCCGGCATCGAAGCCGCGCTGGCGCACAGCGCTGCGCCGGTGCGGATCGTGTGGGGCGACGGCGACGACATCTTCGCCTTCGCCGACGCGCAATACCTCGACCGGTTGCTGCCGCAGTCGCGCGGCATCCGCCGCGTGCCCGGCGCCAAGCTGTTCTTTCCCGAGGAATTCCCCGACCTCATCGCCGACGAAGCGCTGCGCCTGTGGCGCAGCGTCTGAACCGCAGCGTCTGAACAACGTCCGTCGTCGCCCTTCCCTTCCCACCGAGTCCGACCACCGTGCGATCGCTCACTCTCCTCGCCGCCGCCGTCCTGACCCTGTCGCTGTCCGCTCCCATCGCCGCCGCGCCGGCAACGCGCGCCGTCGCCAACGAACGTCTCGACCACGCCCTGCTGTGGGGCCGCAGCCTCGACCAGATCACCGCGGCGATGACGGTCAAGCTCGGCTTCCAGGTCGCGCCCGGCCGGCCGCAGGACGGCCTGGCCAACCGCTACGTGCGCCTGGACGACGAGCGTTTCATCGAACTGCTGGCGCTGACCGGCAACGGCGGCGCGCTCGACCCCGGCGCGCAGGCCGACCAGGCGCAACTGCACGGCGGTCCCGGCGCGCGCACCTTCGGCATCCACACCGATGCGCTCGAAGCCGTGCGCGCGGCCTTGCTCGCGCAAGGCCAGAAGACCACGCCGGTGTTCTCCGCCGCGGCCGACGACCCCGACGGCACCGGCCCGGGCACCGCGCCGCGCTGGAGCCTGTTCGTGCTCGATCCCTCGCCGCTGTCGAATCATCTGTTCTACATCCACTACCCGCCGGCGCGCGCCGACATCGCCGCCGACCGCCGCATCGCCCGCGTGCATCCCAACGGGGCGCGCGAACTGTCGTCGCTGTGGCTGCTGTCGGCCGACGCCGAGGCCGACCGCGCGCAACTGGCCAAGCTCGGCCACGACCGCGCCGTGCCGGTGCGCCTGCCGCAGATCGGCGCGCGCGGTTACTGCGTGGCGATCGGCCCGACCCAGTTGCTGGCCCTGCAACCCGACGGCGACGGCGCGGCCGCGCAAGCGCTGGCGCGCGGCGGCGCGCAGATCGCCGGCATCGGCATCGGCGTGGACGATCTCGCCCGCGCCCAGCGCCGGGTCGAACGCGGCTACGAACGCACGCTGACCCGCTACGCCGGGCTCGCCGGCGCGTCGTTCCTGGCGCCGAGCCAGGACGATCTGGGCCTGTGGATCGAGTTCCATCAGCGCGGCAAGTCCGCGGCGTCCTGTGGCGCGGGCCAAGCCGCGGCGGCCGGCGCGAAGCCGGGCCGCTGAGCGCCGCTGCGCGGGCCTGCGCACCGGCCCGCGCGGCGCGAGCTGTCGTCCCGGCGCAGGTTCCTGCCGGCCGCACGGGCGGATCGGCTAAACTAGCCGCGTCACCGCATCCTGCCCGGATGGCGAAATCGGTAGACGCAGCGGACTTAAAATCCGCCGGCTTCGCGGCCGTGCCGGTTCGAGTCCGGCTCCGGGCACCAGCATGCAGGGCGGCTCATCCAGGCGGACGGCCGCCGCCCGCTTACTTCCAGGCCATCTCGCCCTTGGCGACCTTGGCGCTCAACTCCAGCGAACTTTCGCCGCCCAGGCCGGGATAGCGCTGCTTCATCGCCGCGATCAACCCGGCCGAGTCCTTGGCCTTGGCGGTTTCCTCGTCGAACGCGCGGAGGTAGCCGGCGGTGAAGTCGACCGCGCGCAAGTCCATCGGCGCACCCGCGGCGAAGTGCCCCGGAACGACCGTGGCCGGTTGCAGCGACTTGATCCGCTCCAGCGTCGCCAGCCAGTCTTCGTGCGACTTCGGCGTCTGCGTATCCGCCATCCACACGTGCTCGCCCGCGAGCACCGGAATGCCGCCGACCACCGCCTTGATCGACGGGATCCAGACGAAGCTGCGATCCGGCGTCGGGCCATCCAGGCCGACGATCTTGAGCTCCTGGCCTTCCAGCGACAGGGTGTCGCCCTGCAGCGGCTGCGGCAGCACGATCCGCTTGGGCGCGTTCTCGCCCAACTGCGGTCCCCAGACTTTCAGCTTGTCGTCCTTGGTCGCTTCGATGTGCGCGATCGTCTGCGGCGTCGCCACGATCCGCGCCTGCGGGAACGCGGCCTGCAAGGTGTCCAGGCCGAAGTAGTAATCCGGGTCGCCATGACTGATGTAGATGGTCGTCAGCCGTTTGCCGGACGCCTTGATCCGCTCCGCCAGCTTGCGCGCTTGCTCGGCCGAGAACTGGGCGTCGATCAGCACCGCATCCTTTTCGCCTTCCACCAGCACCGACGACACCGCGAAGATCGCCGCTTCGCCCGGGTTGAAGACATCGAGCTTCAGCGCAGCCTGCTTGGCTTGCTCTTGCGCGGGAGCCTGCGCCTGTTCGGTTTGAGCAGGCGCGGCTTGCTTGCATCCGGAAATCGCGACGGCCAGCAACAGCGCACCCGCCGATGCGGCGTATCCCAACCGCTTGGTCGCATTCATCGTTTCGCCTCGGTCGGTCTGGAAAATCCGTTGAAGAATTTAACATCCGGCATCGTGATGTCGGCGTACACCGGTCGGTCGCCGAAATCTGCGAATCTCGACGCGACGCGAACCTGCCTCGCTGCCAACGCCGCGCAATTGTCGCAGCCGACCGGGCCGGGCCAAGGCGAAGCTGGCGCCAGCCGACCCACGCGCGGCCGCGCTGCGTTCGCGCGCATGGCCGCGGCGCCGGCCCGGGTTTTGCTAAGGGCAGCCGCAAGAACGTTTTTCTGGTTCGCGATCGCCGCCGTCTCTACCCTGCATCGACCGGCGAATCCTTCGCCGCCGCATCGCCCGATGCCTCACCGAACCACCCACAGGAGCCGCGCGTGCTCTCACGTTTGTTTCTCTTCGCAGCGCTGCTGAGCGCCACCGCCCACGCCGGCACCGTCCTCACCGTGCCGCCCGAACGGCCCGAGCGCGACCGCACCTACGTCTTCTACCTGCACGGCCGCATCGTCGAGGACCGCGGCGTGCGCCCGGTCGATACGCGCTTCGGGCTGTACGACTACCCGGGCATTCTCGACGCCTTGTCCGCGCGCGGCGCCGTGGTGGTGTCGGCGCAACGGCCGCATGCGGCCGATCCGGACGAATACGCGGGCAAGATCGTCGCCCAGATCGAGGGCCTGCTGCGCGCGAGCGTGCCGGAGCGGCGCATCGTCGTCGTCGGGTTCTCCAAGGGCGGCATGATCGCCACTCGCGTCTCCAGCTTCCTGCGCCGCCCCGGCGTGCGCTACGCGCTGCTGGCGGCGTGCTGGGACAGCCAGGACGAACCGCAATTGCGCCTGACCGGGCAGGTGCTGGCGCTGCGCGAAACCAGCGACGACCTCGCCGGGCGCAGCTGCCGCTACCTGGCCGAGCGCAGCGAACGGCCGGTGTCGTACCGTGAGCTCGAACTGTCGACCGGCAAGTCGCACGGCGCGTTCTACCTGCCGCAGCGCGAATGGCTGGATCCGGTGATGGATTGGATCGACGCGCCGGCCCCGACGCAGGAACCGGCCGCTGCAAAAGCGCCAGGCTGACCGGTCCGGCGCGACCCGGCGCCGGCAGGCGAAGCGTGGCGCCGAAGCCTGAGGGACGCAGCGACCGATCCGCTGCGCGCGGCCTGCTGCGCTCCCCGCGACGGCCACCTCCGGTACCCGATCCCGTAGCATCTGCGCCATCCCAGGCGCGAGTTCGGCGGCGCGTCTGCGCCCCAGGTCGCCGGCTTCGAGGGTTGCGAACATGAAGACCAGCATGGCCATCGGCCTCACCTGCACCGCGCTGGTCGCGGCGGTCGTCCTGGCCGCATCGCTGCGCAACGAACGCGACGCGCCGCAAGGCGCCGCGGCCTCCGTCGAGGGTCGGGTCATCGATTGCCGCAAACCGGCCGGCCGCCTTTCGGCGAGTTCGGCGACGCGCTGCCTGATCCGCCTGGACGACGGCTCGCGGCTCGAACTGTGGTCGCCGCAGCCGTTCGAAGCCGGACGCACGGTGACGCTTTCGGCGCAGCGCAGGCAGCACAGCGCGGACATCGTCTACAGCATCGACGAACCGTGATCGCCCTGCGCCGCGGCAGCGCGCGCGCATTCGATCGCGACCCACGACGCCGCGGTTCCGCGACGCGCAGAAACATCGCGGCGTGATCGGCAAAGCACAACGCGCATTCGAACCCGATCGGCAACGATCGCGATGAAACTTCCGGCATCCGCGCATGTCGCTGCGGCGCCGCAGCTGAACCGAACGAGCGCCGTCGCTTCGATGCCGCATCGCCAATGTGCGGCTCGCTCCAGTTCGTAAAAAACCCGCGTTCGTTCATGCTGCGTCCACTGACAGATCGCAGCGCGCTCGCTAGCATCGTTCGCGTTGTCCATCGCCATGCACGCCACGCATGAGCGCACGCGCAGACCGCGTCTGCCGCCCCCCCCAAGGTCTTTCTTCGAAACGCCGTGAACAAGATCGTCGACGCGAAGCCGTCCGTCATGCACGGGCCGACCCGCGTTCCCCACCGTTCGCCACGCCCGCACCGCGCACGTCCGCGCGGCGGGCGACTGCGCGCATGGCCGCAAGCGGCATGGCGTCTGCTGCTGGCGCTGGCATTGCTGGCCCAGCTGGTCGTGCTGCCGGCGATGGCGGCCGGCGCGTCGGCGACGGGCCCGGCTTCGAGACACAGCGCCGGGATCGATCCGGCGCCCGGAAGCGACGCGCCCGCCATCGCAACGGCGAACGCCGCCGCGAACGATCCGGCAGAACCTTCGCCGCACGCCCCCGACCTCGCCGACGCCAGCGTCTGCAACGAATACGCCGACAGCGAACACGCCCTGCCTGCGCCGCCGCTGGACGATTGCGGCCGCCGCAGCGGCCCCGCCTCGCTGCCCGAGATCGCCCTGGGCGCGCCGCTGCGGCCGCAAGGGCCCGATCCGCGCCCGCCCCTGGCCTGATCCGCCGCGCGCAGCGTCGCACGACGCTCGCCAACGCCACGAACCGTACCGCCGCCAGCCGCGGCGGCCGCCAGCGCGTCGATCGCTCGACGCGATTCGCCGCCGCTCGCCGATTGTGCGCCGGGCGTCTTCAGCGCGCGCGCTCCGACCCGTCTGTTTCGATACCAGCGCACGTTCGGCCCAGGCCGCGCGCCGCCTTGCCGCGCGCCCTGTTCGCGCAAACGCCGGCCGCTGCCGGCCTGCCTCCCCTCCCCCACTGCAAGAGAGTTCCCCCATGGACCGTTTGATCCAAGGCTTCAACAAATTCCGTCGCGAGGTGTTTCCGCATCAGCGCGACGTGTTCCACAAGCTCGCCCAGGGCCAGCAGCCGCACACCATGTTCATCACCTGCGCCGACTCGCGGGTGATGCCCGAACTGATCCTGTGCGCGCAGCCGGGCGAACTGTTCGTCTACCGCAACGTCGGCAACATCGTGCCGCCGTACGCGCAGCACGTCAGCGGCGTGGTCGCGGCGATCGAGTACGCGGTGAAAGTGCTCAAGGTCCGCCACATCGTGATCTGCGGCCATTCCGATTGCGGCGCGATGAAGGCGCTGCAGGATCCCGAGCGCATCGCCTCGATGCCGTCGCTGTCGGCGTGGCTGCGCCATGCCGACGTCGCCCGCCACGTCGTCGCCGAGAACGGCCCGACCCTGCACGGCGAGATCGGCCTGCGCTGCCTGACCGAGGAAAACGTGGTCGGCCAGCTCGAACACCTGCGCACCCTGCCGGCGGTGGCCGCGGCCATCGCCAACGGCAGCCTCGCCATCCACGGCTGGATCTACGACATCGCCCACGCCGACCTGCGCGCGTTCGATCCGGGCGCGGGCCGTTTCGTCGCGGTCCTGCCCGGCAGCCAGTCCGCGCCCGACGCCACGCCGCTGGCGCGCTTCGCCGCCGCCGGCAACGCCGCGTGAGGACGCATCCATGTTGAATCCCGCCTCGCTCAAGACGTATTTCGACCAGGGCCTGTTCGGGCGCGACCTGCTCGGTTCGCTGGTGGTGTTCCTGGTCGCGCTGCCGCTGTGCATGGGCATCGCCATCGCCTCGGACATGCCGCCGGCCGCGGGGCTGATCACCGGCATCGTCGGCGGCGTGGTGGTCGGCGCCATCGCCGGGTCGCCGCTGCAGGTCAGCGGCCCCGCCGCGGGCCTGGCGGTGCTGGTGTTCGAGCTGGTGCGCGAACACGGCGCGTCCGCGCTCGGCCCGGTGATCCTGCTGGCCGGCGCGATCCAGCTGCTCGCCGGCCTGTGCCGCGCCGGCGTGTGGTTCCGCATGACCTCGCCGGCGGTGGTGGCGGGCATGCTGTCGGGCATCGGCATCCTCATCGTCGCCTCGCAGTTGCACGTGCTGGTCGATGCGGTGCCCAAGGCACGCGGGCTGGAGAACTTCGCCGCGTTTCCGGATGCGCTGCGCGCCGCCTTTGCCGGCGGCGGCGACGCCAGCGCCAGCGCGCTGCTGGTCGGCATCGCCACCATCGCGATCATCCCGCTGTGGGACAAGCTGCGCCCGGCGCGCCTGCGGCTGTTGCCCGGCGCGTTGCTGGCGGTGGTCGCGTTGACCGGCTTGAGCCAGGCGCTGGCGCTGGAGGTCAAGCGCGTGCAGATGCCGTCCAGCCTGCTCGCCGCGATCGCGCTGCCCGACGCGGCGGCGCTGTCGCGACTGGCGGAACCGGCGATGCTGGCCGCAGCGTTCACCTTCGCCCTGATCGCCAGCGCCGAAACGCTGCTGTCGGCGGCGGCGGTGGACCGCATGCACGACGGGCCGCGCACGAACTACGACCGCGAACTCGGCGCGCAGGGCGTGGGCAACATGATCTGCGGCGCGCTCGGCGCCTTGCCGATGACCGGGGTCATCGTGCGCAGCGCGACCAACGTGCAGGCCGGCTCGGCCACGCGCATGGCGACGATCTTCCACGGCCTGCTGATCTTGCTGTTCGCCGCGCTGCTGCCGTGGCTGGTGCGGATGACGCCGGTGGCCTGTCTGGCCGGCATCCTGGTCTACACCGGCGCCAAGATGGCCAACCTGCGCCAGCACGCGCGCGGCTTCGCCGCGTTCGGCAAGGGCTGGGTGGCGATCTACTTCGCCACGGTGATCGCCATCGTCGCCACCGACCTGCTGACCGGCGTGCTGATCGGCTTCGCCCTGTCGCTGCTGCGGCTGGCCTTGCAGGCCTCGCGCCTGCACGTGAGGTTGGTCCACGACGCCGACGGCGGCGCCTGCCTGCGGCTGGAAGGCTCGGCCACCTTCCTCAAGGTGCCGGCGATGGCGCGCGCACTGGAGCGGGTGCCGCCGAACACCCATCTGCGGCTGATCCACGACCGCCTGCATCACCTCGATCAAGCCTGCCTGGAACTGCTGCGCGACTGGGGCCGCAATGCCGCGGCGCGCGGCTGCGAGCTGGTGGTGGACTGGCAGGAATTGCAGCGGCGGGTCGAGGGGGCGCCTGCGCGCGGTTGACGGCGGATCGCGATGCGACCTGCTTGCTGTACGACCCACCTACCGTCGTTCCCGCGAACGCGGGAGCCCAGGGCTTCACCGCGGCATGACTCTGAAGTCTCTGGATCCCCGCGTTCGCGGGGATGACGGCTTGTGAGAGCGCGACGAAACCTGCCTGCCGTCATTCCCGCGAATGCGGGCTCCGCTTTACTTCTGCGAAGCCGAACATCCAGGGCTTAACGCGGCGCAAGCCGTCCTTATGCTCGCCGACAACGATTGCGAACTCGCCTTGGCCGGTCGTCTGCATTGTTGTCAGCGTGGATCGCAAGTTGGTCTATCGCATTCGCCCGGCGACAGCTTGCGCCCGCCGGCGCCGCTTTCACCAATCGCGCGGCGCAATCAGTTCCTCGACATCGGCCTCGAATCCGTACGCCTGGGCGATGGTCTCGAAGTCGGCGCCGATGTTGTCGCGCGCCGCGGTCTCGATTTCGCTGTCGTGCGCGTAGAACTCCTCGGCCAGCACGTTGAACTCCTCGGTCGCGGCGTGGCTCAGCGCGTACAGCGCGTCGAGCGATTGCGGCGGCTGCGCTTCGATGCGCTCGCACAGGCGGATCAGGATCTGCCGCCCCTTGCTGACCAACGGCGGCGGGAAGTAAGCATCGCGCTGCATGTCGGCGAGGAAATCGTAGTGCTGCAACTGCGGGTTCGCGATGCTCATGCGGCGGTCCTTGCTGGAGTCGGATGGCGTCGACGCGGAACGCGTCGACGTGCCGACGCGAGCATACGCCGCCGCGATCGCATCGGGCGCGCGCGCAAAGAAAAGCGGCCGGCTTGCGCCGACCGCTTCGTTTGCTGCTTGCGCGCCGCCTGAGCGACGCATCGGATTGGAGCGGGAAACGAGACTCGAACTCGCGACATCTACCTTGGCAAGGTAGTGCTCTACCAACTGAGCTATTCCCGCTGATTTTTCGCTTACCCCGTCGCGGATCCAAGACCCGTTCGGGGAAAGAAAAGGCGACCGGCCGGGCCGGACGCCTTGGGTGCCGCGGATGCGCCGCCGTGGCGAAGCATCGATCTGGAGCGGGAAACGAGACTCGAACTCGCGACATCTACCTTGGCAAGGTAGTGCTCTACCAACTGAGCTATTCCCGCTGATTTTTTCGACTCCGGCGATGCTGCTGCCGAGGTCGCGAATTTGGAGGCCGAGGTCGGAATTGAACCGGCGTACGCGGATTTGCAGTCCGCTGCATAACCACTCTGCCACCCGGCCGGTGACGTCGACACATGTTGCCTTAACACTACGACGGCTGGCAATCCCGAATAGCTACGACTGCCGACCTTCGTCAAAAAAACAAACCCCCGCGAGGGGGTTTGATTTCAAGACATTCGCATTACCGAACGACTTTGAATCTGGAGCGGGAAACGAGACTCGAACTCGCGACATCTACCTTGGCAAGGTAGTGCTCTACCAACTGAGCTATTCCCGCAGAGGAAGCGATATTTTAGGCATCGAAAGAAAACTGTCAACTGCTTCCTTAACGCGGCCCCGGGACGCTCGCGACGGCCCCGTCCCCTGCCCTGGCGGCCAACGCGAGGCCGCAATGGCGCGAAAACGGCGCCCGGCCGGGAGTTCAGCGCGGCCCGCTGGTATCGGCGCGCATGATCGGCCAGGCCGCGCGCAGGTAGGCCAGGCCCGACCACAGGGTCAGCAGCGCCGCGGCCGCCAGCAGCCATTCGCCGATCTGGAACACCGGCAGGCCGAGGATGCGTTCCTGATACAGCAGGCAGACCAGCGCGACCATCTGCACGATGGTCTTGATCTTGCCGATCGCGGCGACCTTGACCGCGGCGCGCTGGCCGAGCTCGGCCATCCACTCGCGCAGCGCCGACACCGCGATCTCGCGGCCGACGATGACCGCGGCCCACAGCGTCATCCACACGGTCGGGTGTTTCTGCACGATCAGCAGCAGGGCCACGGCGACCATGAGCTTGTCGGCGACCGGGTCGAGGAACGCGCCGAACGCCGAATACTGGTCGTAGCGGCGGGCGATCCAGCCGTCGAGCCAGTCGGTGATCGAGGCGAAGGCGAAGATGAACGCGGCCGCGAAGTTGGTCCAGGTGTAATCCAGGAAGAACACCACCACCAGCACCGGGATCAGCACGATCCGCGCCAGGGTCAGCATGGTGGGTATGGTCAACTTCATCCTTCGCTCCGCTTGGGTTCCGCCGGCCCGGCGGCCGTGCGCTGCTTGCCGCCCTTGCCCGCCTTGGGGGCGGCCGCGGGCGTTGCCGGGACCGCGGCGGCGGCCTCGTCCGGCGCGTCCAGCCCGTGCAGGGCGGCGTAGATGCGCTCGGCCAAAGCCTCGTTGACGCCCTCGACCCGGGAAATTTCTTCGACCCCGGCCGCCTTGAGCCCGCCGAGGCCGCCGAAATGCCGCAACAGATTAGCGCGTCGGCGCGGCCCGATACCGGGAATGTCCTCCAGCCTACTGCTGTTGCGCGCCTTCTGCCGGCGTCCGCGGTGGCCGGTGATGGCGAAACGGTGCGCCTCGTCGCGGACCTGCTGGACCAATTGCAGCGCCGGCGACTCGGCGCCGGGCCGGACCGTGCGCCCGTCGGGCAGCAGCAGTTCCTCGTCGCCGGGGCGCCGCGCCGGGCCCTTGGCCACGCCGACCAGGATCACCCCGTCCACGCCGAGCTCGTCCAGCGCCGCGCGCGCCTGCGCGACCTGGCCGGCGCCGCCGTCGATCAGCAGCACGTCGGGCATGACCCCGTCTTCTTCGACCGCGCGGCGGAAGCGCCGCGCGATGGCCTGGTTCATCGCCGCGTAGTCGTCGCCTTCGGTGATGCCGGCGATGTTGTAGCGGCGGTACTGGCCGCGCACCGGGCCCTGCGAATCGAACACCACGCACGAAGCCACGGTGGCCTCGCCCATGGTGTGGCTGATATCGAAGCATTCGATGCGCTGCGGCAGCGCCGGCATCTTCAGCAGGTCGCGCAGCGCTTCGGCGCGGGCCAGCTGGGTGGCGTGGCTGGTCATTTCGGTCGCCAGCGCCATCTCGGCGTTGCGCCGGGCCAGATCGAGATAGCCGGCGCGTTCGCCGCGCACGTTGCTCTTGATCTGCACGCGGCGTTCGCCGGCCGCGGAGAAGGCCTGTTCGAACAGTTCGCGGTCGGGCAAGTCGCGGTCGAGCACGATCTCGCGCGGTGGGGTCTGTTCGCCGTAGTACTGCGAGATGAAGGCGGTCAGCACTTCCTCGGGATTGTCGCTGCCGCGGGTCTGCGGGAAGAACGCGCGGGTGCCGAGGTTGCGGCCGTCGCGGAACGCCAGCAGCAGCACGCAGGCGGCGGCGCCGGACATCGCCAGCGCGAGCACGTCGAGGTCGGCGGCGCGGCCGTCGACGTACTGGCGCGCCTGCAGGCTGCGGATGCTGGCGATCAGGTCGCGCAGGCGCGCGGCGTCCTCGAAGTCCAGGCGCGCGCTGGAGGCTTCCATGTCGCGGCCGAGCTCGTCGGTGAGCTCGTCGCTGCGGCCTTCCAGGAACAGGCCGGAGCGGCGCACGCTCTCGGCGTAGTCGCGCGCCGCGACCAGGCCGACGCAGGGCGCGCTGCAGCGGCCGATCTGGTGCTGCAGGCACGGCCGCGAGCGGTTGCGGAACACGCTGTCCTCGCAGCTGCGCAGGCGGAACAGCTTGTGCATCAGGTTGAGCGTGTCGCGCACCGCGCCGACGCTGGCGTAGGGGCCGAAATAGCGCCCGGCGACCGCGCGCGGGCCGCGGTGCATGGCGATGCGCGGCCACGCCTCGCTGGTCATCAGCACGTAGGGATAGCTCTTGTCGTCGCGCAGCAGCACGTTGTAGCGCGGCTTCAGCGACTTGATCAGCTGGTTTTCCAGGATCAGCGCTTCGGCCTCGGTGCGGGTGACGGTGACTTCCATGCGCACGGTCTGCGCCAGCATCGACATGATCCGCGCCGACTTCGGCGTGGCGTTGAAATAGCTGGAAACACGGTTCTTTAGCGCGCCGGCCTTGCCGACGTAGAGCGCCTTGTCGTCGACGCCGAGCATGCGGTAGACGCCGGGCGCGGTGCTGAGCTGCTTGACGAAGGCCTTGCCGTCGAAGGGTACGGGCTTGACGGGCGCGGACTTGGCCGGCGTGTCGTCGGCTGGCGCGGCCGCGTCGGGCGCGGGCTGGGCGTTCGCGTCGGGCAGGTCGGCGCTCATGCGCGTGCGCTCCATCGCGCCGTCGTGCGGGCGTCGGCGTCCGCTGCCGCCGCAAAGCGGCGGAACGAAGCAAGCAATGCGGTGGCGGGCGTCGCGGTTGAAAGCATCGGCGGCGGCTGGCGGCCGGCGCGGCGGCCGGCGAATCGGGGCTGGAACTGAATTGGGTCGATTATGCGCGAGCGCAAGGGTCGGCGATGGGATGGGCGGCTGAATGCGCTGGGGGCGGCAAAGCGCTAGGCCGTTGCGGGTCGGTCCGGCATGGCGGCGGGATCGGAAAGCGTCGGGCCTGACGGCCCTCCCATAAAGACGCTGGCGGCGTTCGGCTCAATGACTTTCCACTGCCCAAACGCAGTCGCGCTGGCTCTTGTGGGAGGGGCTTGAGCCCCGACGCCGTTCGATCCGGCGCGAGGATCTGGCCGGTAGGCTTCGGGCTCGAAGGACCTTCCACAAGGCGGCGGGAACATCGGGCCCGAAGCCCCGCGGCACGATCAGCGCTGCTGCAACTCGCGGCGCAACCGCGCGATCGCCGCGTCGGCCGCGCGGTCGAGCAGTTGGAACACATGCTCGAACTGGGCCGCGCCGCCGGTGTAGGGATCGGGAATCTCGCCTCCGTCGACAGTGCCGCACCAGTCCAGCAGCAACGCGCTGCGCGCGGTCGCGTCCTTGGGCGCGCGGGCGCGGACGTCGCGCAGGTTGGCGCGGTCGGCGCACAGCAGCCAGTCGCATTCGCGGTAGTCGGCGGCGGCGAGCTGGCGCGCGCGCAGGCCGGAGATGTCGATGCCGTGCTGCGCGGCGTTGGCGATCGAGCGCCGGTCCGGCGGTTCGCCGACGTGCCAGTCGCCGGTGCCGGCCGAATCCAGTTCGATCAGGCCGCGCAGCGACGAGGCCTCGATGCGCGCGCGCAGCACGCCCTCGGCGACCGGCGAGCGGCAGATGTTGCCAAGGCACACCACCAACAGGCGCACGGCTTACGTTCCCTCGTCGGCGGCGCCCTGCCCGGCCGCAGTGGCATCGGCCGCACCTTGCGCGGCCAGGAAGGCTTCGGCGCGGGCCAGATCCTCGGGCGTGTCGACGCCGGGCGGGAATGCCTCGGGGGTGATGCCCACGGCGATGCGGAAGCCGGCTTCGAGCGCGCGCAACTGTTCCAGCGATTCGATCTGCTCCAACCGGCCCGGCCGCATCTTGGCGAACTTGCGCAGGAAGCCGGCGCGGTAGCCGTAAATGCCGATGTGGCGCAGCCACTCGCCGCCGCCGGGCATGCGCTCGCGGTCCTTGGCGAAGGCGTCGCGCGGCCACGGGATCGGCGCGCGGCTGAAGTACAGCGCGTCGCCGTTGCCGGCGCGCACCAGCTTGACCGCGTTGGGGTCGAACAGGGTTTCGACTTCGGTCACCGCGACCGCGAGGGTCGACATTTCGGCGCCGCTGTCGCGCAAGGCGTCGGCGACGGCGACGATGCCGGCGGCGGGCGCGAACGGTTCGTCGCCCTGCAGGTTGACCACCACGGTGTCGTCGCGCCAGCCGGCGATGTCGGCGCATTCGGCGAGGCGGTCGGTGCCGGAAGCGTGGTCGGGCGAGGTCATCGCGACCTGCACGCCGCTGTCCTTGAGCGCGGCGGCGATGCGCTCGTCGTCGGTGGCGATCCACACCTCGCGCGCACCGGCGGCGAGCGCGCGGCGGGCCACGTGCAGCACCAGCGGCTCGCCGGCGAGTGCGCGCAGCGGCTTGCCGGGCAGGCGCGAGGCGGCGTAGCGGGCGGGGATGGCGACGACGAAGTCCTGGCTCATGGTTGGCTCCGGAACGGGCGTGGGGCGTGGGGCGTGGGGCGTGATGCGTGATGCGTGATGCGTGATGCGAGTATCGCGGACGCGGCGTGACGGTGGCGCGGGATCGCGGCGGTGGCGCGGTAAGCGTGGTGTCGCGGTCGCAGCTCGCGCAGCTCCTACAGGTAGCCCATGTAGGAGCTGCGCGAGCTGCGACCGCGCAAGTCCAACTACGGCGTCACTTGCGTTTGAACGCCTGCAGCTTGTCCAGCAGCGACACCCAGAACGCCTCGGGCAGTTCCGCGCGCACCGGCACGCTGTAGTACGACTCCGGATCGAACCCGCCCTGCCCGTCCAACGGAATCTTGACCGCGTCCTTCTCGGTCATCAGCACCGGCAGCTTGCTGCCGAACGCGAAATCGGCGGCGCCGTAGCGGTGATGGTCGGGAAACGCGTGCGGGACGACGGCGATGCCGTGGCCGCGCAGCATCGCGAAATAACGCTCCGGATCGCCGATGCCGGCGACCGCGTGCACGCGCTTGCCGGCGAACGCGTCGAGCCGCAGAGGCCGCGCGCCGAGCAAAGGCTGGGCCTGGTCAGCGATCAGCCGCATCGGCCATTCGCCGAAGCCGGCGTTAGCCGCGGCTTCGCCGGCCGCGGGCGCCGGCAGGTTGACCACGCGGAAGTCGCATTGCGCGCCGCGTTCGGGCGGTTCGCGCAAAGGGCCGGCCGGCAGCAACTGGCCGTTGCCGTAGCGGCGGCGGCCGTCGACCACTTCGATTTCGATGTCGCGCGCCAGCCGGTAATGCTGCAGGCCGTCGTCGCAGATCACGATGTCGCAGCCGGCCTCGGCCAGCGCGCGCGCGGCGCTGGCGCGGTCGCGGTCGGCGCGGACCTTGGCGCCGGTGCGGCGCGCGATCAGCACCGGTTCGTCGCCGCCGGCGCGCGCGTCGGTGTCGCGCTCGACCCACAGCGACGCCGCGGCGTCGTCGCGGCCGTAGCCGCGGGTCGCCACGCCGGGGTTCCAGCCTTCCTGTTTCAGGCGCTGGACCAGGGCGATGGTCAGCGGCGTCTTGCCGGCGCCGCCGGCGGTGATGTTGCCGACCACGATGACCGGCACGCCCGGATGGCGCCGGCGCTTGAGCCCCTTGCGATACAGGCCGCGGCGAAAACCGGTGACCGCGGCGTAGAGCGCGGCGAGCAGGCGCGCATGCGCCGGCACCGCGCTGTCGTCGTACCAATAAGCCGGCGGGCCGCCGCGGCGTTCGGCGCTCATCGGCGCAGGTCCGGGGTGGCGGTGCCCGCGGCCGCGGCGCGGCGCGTAAACACACGACTCGCAACAACGCGGCTCGCAGCGACGCGGCTCGCGGCGGCAGCGACCGCGGCGCACGCCACGCCGCCGCTGCGGAGCTCGGCGACGGCCTTCATTCGGCCTCGCGGAACTGCATGCGGTGCAGATGCGCGTACAGCCCGCCCTGGGCGAGCAGCTCGCTGTGCGAACCGCGTTCGACGATCCGGCCCTGGTCCATCACCAGCACCTGATCGGCATGCTCGATCGTCGACAGGCGGTGGGCGATGACCAGCGTGGTGCGGTCCGGCATCAGCCGTTCCAGCGCGTCCTGCACCAACCGTTCGGACTCGGCGTCGAGCGCAGCGGTGGCTTCGTCGAGGATCAGGATCGGCGCGTCCTTGAGCATCGCGCGGGCGATCGCCAGGCGCTGGCGCTGGCCGCCGGACAGCTTGCCGCCCTTGGCGCCGATCACGGCGTTGAGGCGGTCGGGCAGCTTGTCGACGAACTCGGCCGCGTTGGCGCCCTGGATCGCGCGCTCCAGCGTCGACGCATCGACGCCGTGCATTTCGCCGTAAGCCACGTTGGCCGCGATGGTGCCGTCGAACAGCATCACCTGCTGGCCGACCAGGGCGATCTGGCGGCGCAGGTCGGCGAGCTTGTAATCGGTGAGGTTGTGGCCGTCGAGCAGGATCTGCCCGGACTCGGGATCGTAGAAGCGCGGAATCAGCTTGATCAGGCTGGACTTGCCGCTGCCGGAACGGCCGACGATGGCGGTGACCGTGCCGGGCCGGGCGATGAAGCTGACGTCGGCCAGCGCCGGACGGTCCTGGCCCGGATAGCGCGCGGTGACCTCGCGGAATTCGATCAGCCCGCGGCTGCGCGCGAGCTCGCGGCTGCCGCTGTCGGGCTCCTCGGCCGCGTCGAGCACTTCGAACAGACGCTCGGCCGAAGCCACGCCGCGCTGGAGCATGTTCTGCACGTTGGTGAGCTGGCGCAGGTTCGGGATCATCGCCATCATCGCCATCATCAGCGCGACGAAGCCGCCGGCGCTCAGGCGCCCGTTGAACGCTTCGTAGCCGGCCACGAACAGCAGCACCGCCAGGCCGATCGAGCCCATCAGCTGGACCATCGCCGAGGCGATGCTGCGGGTGGATTCGACCTTGAGGCTGAGCTTGAGGTAGTGGTCGGCGATCGAACGGTAACGCGCCAGTTCGGACTGTTGCGCGCCGTAGACCTTCACTTCCTGCTGGTTCGACAGGCTCTGGTCGGCGGCCAGCAGCAATTCCGCGCCGCTCTCCTGGATGCGGTGGCTGATGCGGCGATAGCGCCGGCCGACCTTGTCCATGACCCAGGCCAGCGGCGGCGCCACCACCAGCACCGCCAGCGTCACCTGCCAGCTGGTCCAGATCATCACCGCGAGCAGGCCCAGCGCCTGGGTCGACTGCTGGACCATGACCTTGAGCGCATCGACCGAGGCCTGCGCGACCTGATCGCTGTCCGAGCCCAGCCGCACCAGCATCGACGGCACCGGCTCGGTGTCGAAGCGCGAGCCCGGCAGGCGCAGGTACTTGGCCAGCACCTGCACGCGCAGGTCGCGGGCGACGCCGCGCCCGGACTTGGCCATGTAGTAATCGGTGATGTAGCCGGCGATGCCGCGCAGCACGAACAGGCCGACGATGGTCAGCGGCAGCCAGATCGCGACCCGCTCGTTCTTGGCGATGAAGGTCTGGTTGATGACCGGTTCCATCAACTTGGTGAAGCCCGCACCGGCGGCGGCCTCGATCAGCATGCCTATCACCGCCAGCCACAGCAGGCTGCGGTACGGCAGCGCGAAGCGGAGCAGGCGGCGGTAGGTCTGCCACGGCGATGCGCTCGCGTTCGCCGTCACCGTGCGGCTCCCGCGGCGGGCTTGGCCGCCGACGCGGGCGGCGGCGCGGTGGCGTTCATGATCTTGCGGAAGCCGAGCTGGCCGAGCGCGTCGTAGACGGTGACCACCGCCTGGTACGGCGTGCGCGCGTCGGCGCGCAGCATCACGGTGCGGTCGCGGTCGTCGCCGGCGACTTCGGCGATGGTGCTTTTCAGCGATTCCAGATCGTCGCGCAGCACCTCGCGGTCGCCGACGAAATAACGGCCCTCGGCGTTGACCAGCACCACCAGCGCCTTGCTGGCGTCGCCGGAGGGTTCGCCGGTGGCGCGCGGCAGCTCGAGCTTGAGCACCGAGCGCGCGTCGAAGGTAGCGGTGACCACGAAGAAGATGATCAACACCAGGATCACGTCGATCAGCGGGACCAGGTTGATGTCCGGCTCGTCGTCGGCGCGGTGGTCGCGAATGCGCATGCGGGCGGCGCCTCAGCCCTGGCCGCCGGCCAGACGCACCGGACGCGGCTCGCTGGCGCGGCCTTCGCCAGGGTGCTGCTGCAGCACGTCGACCAGGGCGATGGCCTCGTGCTCCATCGCGACGATGTATTCGGAGATGCGGCCGCGGAACCAGCGGTGCGCCATCAGCGCCGGGATCGCCACGATCATGCCGGTGGCGGTGCACACCAGCGCCTTGCCGATGCCGCCGGCGAGCTGGTTGACGTCGCCGATGCCGTGGTCGTTGATGACCAGGAACATCTGGATCATGCCGACCACGGTGCCGAACAGGCCCAGCAGCGGACCGGCGGCGGCGATGGTGCCGAGCGTGTTCAGGTAGCGCTCCATGCGGTGGACCAGATGCCGGCCCACGTCCTCGATGCGTTCGCGGATTTCCTCGCGCGGGCGGCCGCGCACGTCGAGCGCGGCGGCCAGCAAAGCGCCGAGCGGCGCGGTCGCGCGCAGCGACTCGATGTGGGCCGGGTCGAGTTTGCCGCCGGCGGCCCAGGCGCGCACTTCCTGGCCCAGGTTCGGCGGCAGTACGGCGCGCCGGCGCAGGGTCCACAGCCGCTCGATGATGATCGCCAGGGCCAGGGCCGACAGGATCAACAACGGAATCATCGGCCAACCGCCGGCCTTCACCAGTTCCAGCACTCGCGAACCTCCGGCCCGTGGCCGACTTCAATCCGGCCGATAGGATAGCCCAGGCACGCGCCGGCTCGCGTCCCACAGCCTTGGGTGTGTCTGGCGTCGCGATTCCAGGCGCAAACCGGCGCCGCCGCCGGCCCGGTGCGGCGCGCGCAGCGCGATCCGCAGGGCGCCGTCGGCCGCGGTGTCGGCGACCCGGGCGCCGGCCCGGCGCCAGCGTTGCGACACCTCCGGGCGCGGGTGGCCGAAGCGGTTGCCGTGGCCGCTGGAGACCAGGGCGTAACGGGCGCCGGTGGCGCGCACGAACGCCGGATCGGAAGACTCGCCGCTGCCGTGATGGGCGACCAGCACCACGTCGGCGCGCAGCGTCTCGGCCGGCGCCTGCGCCGCGCGCCGGACCAGATCGCGCTCGACCACTTCGCCGATGTCGCCGGTCAGCAGCGCGCTGGCGTGCGCGGCGTCGATCCGCAGCACGCAACTGGATTCGTTGCGCAGATAAGGGAAGTGCGCGGGCGGATGCAGGAAACGCAGGCGCACGCCGTCCCAGCGCCATTCGCGGCCGGCTTCGCAGGCTTGCAGGCGCAGGCCACGGACCGCGTCGCCTTCGATCCCCGGCGGCCCCCACCGCAGCGGCGCCGGAAACGCGCGCAACACCGCGGCCAGTCCGCCGGCATGGTCCTGGTCGCCGTGGCTGACGATGGCCGCGTCGAGCCGGCGCACGCCGAGCGCGTGCAGCGCCGGTACCACCGCGCGCTCGCCGGCATCGAAACCGTCGCGCACTGCCGGGCCGGCGTCGAACAACAGGCTGTGATGAGCGGTGCGCACCAGCACCGACAGGCCCTGGCCGACATCGATCACCACCAGTTCGGCTTCGCCGGGCGCCGGCAGGCGCCGGTCCGGCCACAGCAGCGGCAGCCACAACAGCAGCGCCAGCGCCTTGCCGGGCGTGCCGCGCGGCAGCAGCAGCCAGAACGCGCCGAGCAGCGCCAGCGGCAGCGCGAACCAGCGCGGTTCCGGCAACCACCACAAGGCCAGTCCGCTGTGGGCCAAGGCCTGCAACGCCGGCCAGCCCGGTTCGAAGCACGCCGCGGCCCAGCGCCAGGCGAATGCGCCGGCGCCAGCGTGCACGCTGTCCAGGCCGGTGCCGATCAGCGCCAACGGCACCACGATCAGGCTCCACCACGGCACCGCGACCAGGTTCGCCAGCGGCCCGGCCAGCGAAGCCTGACCGAACAACGCGACGCACAGCGGCAGCAGGCCCAGGCTGGCCACGCCCTGCGCCGACACGAAACCGCCCAGGCGCTTGCGCCAGCCGCCCTCGCCCGCCGCCGGCAGACACCACAGCAGCCAGGCCACGCCGAGGAAGCTCAACCAGAAACCGGCGCCGAGCAGCGCCAGCGGATCGACCAGCAACACCGCGATCGCCGCCAACGCCAGCGCATCGGCGCCGTGGCCCGGCCGCCGCAGCAGGCGCAACGCTGCGATCACCGCGATCATCAGCCAAGTGCGCACGGTCGGCAGGGCGAAGCCGGCCGCGGCGGCGTACAACAGGCCGCCGGCCATCGCTGCCAGCGACGCGGCCGCGACCGCCGGCACGCGCCGGCCCAGGCCCGGCAGCAGCCACCACGCGCCGCGCGCGAACAAGGCGAAGAAGCCCGCGACCAGACCGACGTGGAAGCCGGAAATGGCGATCAGATGGGTGAGGCCGTTCGCGCGCAGCACGTCCCAGTCGGCGTCGTCGAGGCCGCGCGTGTCGCCGAGCGCGAGCGCGCGCACGAAGCGCGAGCCCGGCGTGGTCACGGCTGCGGCGATGCGGTCGCACATGGCTTCGCGCCATGCGTCGAGCCCGCTGGGCGGCGCGAGCAGGCGTGCGTTGAGTTGCGGATCGCGCAGGTAACCGTTGGCGCTGAGCCGCTGCGCCAACGCGTATTTCTCGGCATCGGGGCCGCCCGGGTTGCGCAGCCCGCGCGGCGCGCGCACCCGCGCCCGCAATTGCCAGCGCTGGCCGGCTCTCAGTGCGGCGCGCGGCTGCGGATCGTCGTCGTACCACGCCAGACGCAGCAGCCGGCCGCGCAACGGCGCGGACTGCGCGGCATCGTCGTCGACGCGGAAGCGGAACTGGCTGCGGCGCGCTTCGTGCACGGGCAGGTCGACGATGCGGCCGCGCAGGGCGACCTCGCGCTTCTCCCAGTCCGGCGGCAGTTGCAGCGCCAGGGCATGCGCCGCATGCAGGCTCGCCAGGGCGAAGCCGAACGCGAACGCGGCGAGCGCGCGGGCACGCCGCAACCGCCACCAACCGGCCGCGGCGAGCAGCGCCAGCGGCGCCATCGATGGCCAGGGCAACAGCCACGGCGAGGCCAGCGCGGCACCGATGCCGGCCAGCAGAGCGATGGCGACGAGTTTCCCGAACGGCGGCGTCCTTGCCGCTTCGAACATGGCGTGGCTCCTTCGCCGCTGGATGGTTTCGCCGCCGCGGTCTGTGTTGCGCGGCTGTTGCGTGTGCGGCGAAGAGAAACTTAGCGCTGCGACGAAGGCGCGGGCAGAAGCCGAGTCCGATTGGCCGGTAGGCGATCGGCGCGGTGGCGCGTGGGAATACGCTCCGGCTCGCTGCCGGACTGTTGCCGACTGAATCGAGGCGTTCGTCGCGGTTGTGTTTTCGCGGTCGCGGCTGGCGCCGCTCCTACCGTCGGGCTACGTGACGGCGTAGCGGCATGGACGAAGCGAAGCTGGCTGCGAGAGGCACAGCCGCGGCGCGGACGCGACCGATGGTCGCGACCCGCATCGGGGGCCCTTCGTGGCCTGGTCGTCGCGGTCGCGGCTTGCGACCGAAGGAAATCCCATGCAACGCCGCTCCCGCAGGAGGATCGCGCAACGCCGCCGGGACTCAGACCTCGCCTGCAGCCAGCTCGCGCAGCCTGCCTTCGTGCAGCTCCATCACCCGGTCCAGCCGCCGCGCCAGGCGCCGGTCGTGGGTCACCATCACCAGGCTCGTGCCCTGGTCGCGGTTGAGCGAGAGCATTAGTTCGAACACGGTCGCCGCGGTTTTCTCGTCGAGGTTGCCGGTGGGTTCGTCGCCGAGCACGCAGGCCGGACGATTGACCAGGGCGCGCGCGACCGCAGCGCGCTGGCGCTCGCCGCCGGACAGTTCTCCGGGCTTGTGGCCGAGGCGATGGCCGAGGCCGACCGATTCCAGCAGCGCGGTCGCGCGCTGGGTCGCTTCCTTCACCGACGGCGAACCGCGGCCGCCGAGCAGCACCGGCAGGGTCACGTTCTCCAGCGCGGTGAACTCCGGCAGCAGGTGATGGAACTGGTAGACGAAGCCAAGCGCGCGGTTGCGCAGCAGGCCGCGCGCGCGATCCGACAGCGAATTCATGCGCTGGCCGGCGACGTACACCTCGCCTGCGGTCGGCGTGTCCAGACCGCCGAGCAAGTGCAGCAGCGTGCTCTTGCCGGCGCCGGAAGCGCCGAGGATGGCGACGGTTTCGCCGCGGCGCACGGCGAAGTCCAGGCCGTTGAACACCGGCGTGTGCAGGGCGCCTTCCGAATACGTCATCGCCAGGCCCTGGCAGCTGAGCACGGTCTCGGCGGCATCGTGCGCGGACGCGTTCGTGCGGTCGGCGGCAAGGTTACTCATAGCGCAGCGCCTCGGCGGGAGCCGTGCGCGCGGCGCGCCAGGCGGGGTAGATGGTGGCCAGGAACGCCATCGCCAGGGCGACGCAGGCGATGATGGTCACGTCGCTGGTCTGCAGGTCGGTCGGCAGGCCGGTGATGTAGTAGACGTCCTCGGGCAGCAGCTGCACGCCGAGCACGCTCTCGATGGCCTTGAGGATGTGTTCCAGGTTCAGGGTCAGCACGATGCCGCCGATGACCCCGAGCACGGTGCCGATGATGCCGATCAGGGTGCCCTGGACCACGAAGATGCGCATCACGCTCATCGGGGTGAGGCCGAGGGTGCGCTGGATCGCGATGTCGGCCTGCTTGTCGGTGACCAGCATGACCTGCGAGGACACCAAGTTGAACGCGCCCATCGCGATGATCAGCGACAGCAGGATCGCCATCACCGTCTTCTCCATCTTCAGCGCGCGGAACATGTTGGCGTTGTCGCTGCTCCAGTCGCTGACCCGGTACGGACCGCCGAGGTTGACCGCGAGGTCGCGCGCCACGTCCCAGGCCTGGTCCATGTCGTGCAGCTTCAGCCGCACGCCGGTGACGCCCTCGCCCATGCGCAGCACCCGCTGCATGTCGTGCATGTTGGCGACCGCCATGCCCTTGTCGTATTCGTTGTAGCCGGCTTCGAAGATGCCGCTGACGGTGAAGCGCTTGAGCTGCGGCATCGCGCCCATCGGCGTGCTGCGGCCGTCGGCGGTCATCATCACCACGCTGTCGCCGACCTGGGCACCCATCCACAGCGCCAGTTCCTTGCCGAGCACGATGTTGAAGCTGCCGGGTTCGAGCGAATCGAGCTTGCCGTCGACCATCTTGTCGGCCAGCACCGAAACGCGCCGCTCCAGCGCCGGATCGACGCCGCGCACGATCGCCGGCTGCTGGCGCGTGGCCGACAGCAGCGCCTCTTTCTCGACGTAGGGCGCGGCGCCGGCGACGCGCTTGTCGGCGGTCGCCATGTCGACCGCGTGGCGCCAGTCCTGCAAGGGTTCGCCGTAGGCGCTGACGGTGGCGTGCGCGGCCATCTGCAGCATGCGGTCGCGGATCTCGCGCTGGAAGCCGCTCATCACCGCCAGGGTGGTGATCAGCGCGGTCACGCCCAGGGCGATGCCGGCGATGGACGCGAGCGAGATGAAGGAGATGAAGCCGTTGCGGCGTTTGGCGCGCAGGTAACGCAGGCCGATGGCGACGGAAATGGGTTTGAACATCAGAGCCGGGATTAGGGATTGGGGATTGGGGATTGGGTGGAAAAGCCGGAGCGGCCAGGTCTGGCCGCTTTCGATCCCGGAGCCCCGCTCATGGTGCCACCGAACGCGGTGAAGACGCAGGCAGTACGACCGTGGCGGCCAGCCGGAGTTCACGCCGGCCGTGCGCGTCGAGGCAGTCCGGCCACCACAGCAGGCGGCCGCGGCGGCCGTCGCCGGTGCGGAATTCCAGGCGCGCCAGCGGCCCGCGCCAGTGCAGGCGCAACTGCGCGATCGGGGCGTCGTCGAGCCAGGCGCGCGTGCCGGCGAAGCGCAGCCGGCGCGGCGGCCGGCGCAGTTCGGCCCGGGCCAGCGCCGCGCCCCACCCCGCCGCCAGCGCCGCCAGCGGCCAGGCCAGCGGCGGCGGCAGTTCGCAGGCGAGCGCGGCGAAGGCGGCGAGCAGGCCGACCAGGACCAGCGCCGCGGCCAGCAAGCACGAAGGGCGCCAGTCGACGCAGCCGGGTTCGCGGTTCGCGCGCGCCGCTTCGGCCGCATCGCTGCCGAACCGACGACGCGCAGCGCGCCGCCACCTGCGCACGGCCTGCGCCGCGAATACAGCCCCGCCGCCGGCTCGCGCTGCAGCGAACGCCGGCTCACACCGGCAGGTTGCGGATCTTCTCCACCAACGCCTGCAATTGCGCATCCTGCGCTTCCTCGTGGCCCATGAACCAGTGCCAGAGCTTATCGTCCTCGGTTTCCAGCAGCCGTAGGAAAACCCCGCGCTCGTGTTCGGAGGATTGCCGCCACGCGCGGTCGAGATAGCGGCCGAACAGTTGGTCGAGTTCGCGCATGCCGCGGCGGCAGCGCCAGCGCAGGCGGCGCAGTTCGAGCTCGTCGCGCTCTTCGGCCGAAGGGGTATCGCTCATGGTGTTCTCCTGCGGTTCGAAATCCGCGTTCTTGCGACTCGACGCTACGACGCCAGCAAGCCGTAGCCGATGCGCACCCACAACGCCCACAGCGCCGCGCCGCCGGCGGCGTAGGCATAGAAGCGATGCATGACCTTGTTGTAGCCGCACTGGATCGCGCTGTGAGCGATGCGCAGGACGACGAACAGCCACGCCAGCGCCAGCGTCGCCGCGTCGGTGAAACCGTTGAACGCGGCCACCGTCAGCGCCAGGTAGAACAGCACCGGCAGTTCGAACAGGTTGCGGAAATTGTCCGCGGCCTTGGATTCGGTCAGCTTCGCCACCGCCTGCGCCGAAGTCGCGACCGATTGCGGGTGGATGCGGTCGCGCTTCATCTGGCCGATGCGCACGTAGAACAAACGCAGCCACACCACGCAGGTCAGCGCGGCCATCGCCAGCGCGGGAAGGAAGATCGTCTTCGTGTCCATCGGGGTCTGCACTCCCTGTGAGGCCGCGCGCGGCGCAGCGGATGGCGGCGCGGCCGGCGCCGCGCCAGCGCGCATCGTCCGTCAATCTCCGCGGCGCCGCCACTGGACCTGCGGCCGATGCGGCACGCCTTCTGCGCGAATCGCCGGCTGCGCTCGCGAAAACGCCGCCGCCCGGGAACGGACGGCGGCGTCGATTCGAAGCCAACCGATCAAATCGGGCCGATCACGTCGGCCCGATCACGTCGGCCCGATCACATCCGCCGCTGCAACATCAGCTTCTTGATCTCGCCGATCGCCTGCGCCGGGTTCAAGCCCTTCGGGCAGGTCCGCGCGCAGTTCATGATGGTGTGGCAGCGATAGAGCTTGAACGGATCTTCCAGATCGTCGAGGCGCGCGCCGGTGTCTTCATCGCGCGAATCGATGATCCAGCGATAGGCCTGCAGCAGGATCGCCGGGCCGAGGTAGCGGTCGCCGTTCCACCAGTAGCTCGGGCAGCTGGTCGAGCAGCACGCGCACAGGATGCACTCGTACAGGCCGTCGAGCTTCTCGCGGTCGGCCGGGGTCTGCAGGCGCTCGCGGTCCGACGGGGTCGGGCTCTGGGTGCGCAGCCACGGGCGGATCGAGGCGTACTGCGCGTAGAAGTGGGTCAGGTCCGGAACCAGATCCTTGACCACGTCCATGTGCGGCAGCGGATAGATCGGCACGTCGTTCTTGGCGTCGCCGCAATCGGCGATGGCGCGGGTGCACGCCAGGGTGTTGGTGCCGTCGATGTTCATCGCGCACGAACCACAGATGCCTTCGCGGCAGGAGCGGCGGAACGTAAGCGTCGGGTCGATCTCGTTCTTGATCTTGATCAGCGCGTCCAGAACCATCGGGCCGCACGAAGCCAGATCGACTTCGTAGGTGTCGACGCGCGGGTTCATGCCGTCGTCGGGGTTCCAGCGGTAGACCTTGAAGGTGCGCGGCTGCTTGGCGCCCGGCGTCGCCCAGTGGCGGCCCTTCTGGATCTTGGAGTTCTTAGGCAGTGAGAATTGGGCCATGTCGGCGGCTCCTGATCAGTAGACGCGCTTGGCCGGCGGGATCGATTCGACATCCCCCGTCATCGGCTGCATGTGGACGGGGCGATAGTCGATGCGGGTATTGCCCTTCTCGTCCACCCAGCACAGCGTGTGCTTCTGCCAGTGCTGGTCGTCGCGCTCGGGGAAGTCCTCGTGCGCATGCGCGCCGCGCGATTCCTTGCGGTTCTCGGCGGACACGATCGTCACCAGCGCCTGATCGAGCAGGTTGGCCAGCTCGAAGGTCTCGATCAGGTCCGAGTTCCACACCATCGAACGGTCGGTGACCTTGACGTCGGCGAACGACGCGTGGATGTCGCGCATCTTGGCCACGCCTTCGGCCAGGGTCTGGCTGGTGCGGAACACCGCCGCGTCGGCCTGCATGGTGCGCTGCATCTTGTCGCGGATGACCGCGGTCGGGGTGCTGCCGCTGGCGTTGCGCAGCTTGTCCAGGCGCGCCAGGGCGACGTCGCAGGCGTCCGCGGCCAGCGGCGCCTGCTTGGCGTCGGGCGTGATGGTCTCGGCGCAGCGGTTGGCGACCGCGCGGCCGAACACCACCAGGTCGAGCAGCGAGTTCGAGCCCAGGCGGTTGGCGCCGTGCACCGACACGCAGGCCGCTTCGCCGATCGCGTACAGGCCCGGCACCACCGCGTCGGGGTTGCCGTCGCGCAGCTGCACGACTTCGCCGTGGTAGTTGGTCGGGATGCCGCCCATGTTGTAGTGCACGGTCGGAATCACCGGGATCGGCTGCTTCTCGACGTCGACGCCGGCGAAGATGCGCGCCGATTCGGCGATGCCCGGCAGCTTTTTGTGGATCACTTCGGGGCCGAGGTGGGTCAGGTCGAGCAGGATGTGGTCCTTGTGCTCGCCGACGCCGCGGCCGTCGCGGATTTCCATGGTCATCGCGCGGCTGACCATGTCGCGCGGGGCGAGGTCCTTCACGCTCGGCGCGTAGCGCTCCATGAAGCGCTCGCCGCTGCTGTTGCGCAGGATGCCGCCTTCGCCGCGCACGCCTTCGGTGATGAGGCAGCCGGCGCCGTAGATGCCGGTCGGGTGGAACTGCACGAACTCCATGTCCTGCATGCCCAGGCCGGCGCGCAGGGCCATGCCGCCGCCGTCGCCGGTGCAGGTGTGGGCCGAGGTCGCGCTGAAGTAGGCGCGGCCGTAGCCGCCGGTGGCGAGCACGGTGCCCTGCGCCTTGAACAGGTGCAGGGTGCCTTCGGCCATGTCCAGCGCGAGCACGCCGCGGCAGGCGCCGTGCTCGTCCATGATCAGGTCGAGGGCGAAGTATTCGATGAAGAACTGCGCGTCGTGCGCCAGCGACTGCTGGTACAGCGTGTGCAGGATCGCGTGGCCGGTGCGGTCGGCGGCCGCGCAGGTGCGCTGCGCCGGCGGGCCCTTGCCGAACTTGGTGGTCATGCCGCCGAACGGACGCTGGTAGATCTTGCCGTCGTCGGTGCGCGAGAACGGTACGCCGTAGTGTTCCAGCTCGATGATGGCCGGAATCGCCTCGCGGCACATGTACTCGATGGCGTCCTGGTCGCCGAGCCAGTCCGAGCCCTTGACGGTGTCGTAGAAGTGGTACTTCCAGTTGTCGTCGCCCATGTTGGCCAGCGCCGCGGCCACGCCGCCCTGCGCCGCCACGGTATGCGAACGGGTCGGGAACACCTTGGTGATGCAGGCGGTCTTCAGGCCCTTCTGGGCCAGGCCGAAGGTCGCGCGCAGGCCGGCGCCGCCGGCGCCGACCACGATCATGTCGAAGGAATGTTCTTGAATCTTGTAGGCAGAGGCCACGGATCAGGCTCCCAGCGCGATGCGGATGATGGCGAGAACGCTGGCCAGGGCCGCGGCTGCGCAAACGAAAACGATGGCGATCTGCGAAGCCGCCGCGAGCAAAGGCGCGTGCACATAGTCTTCGACCACGACCTGCAGGCCGAGCTTGGCGTGCCAGAACATCGCGATGACGAACGCGCTCAGCAGCACCGCGTTGCAGGGATGGGCGACGCTGGCGCGGACGCTGGCGTAATCGCCGCCGATCCACGACACGATCAGGCCGATCACGTACAGGCACAGGAAGATCAGCGCGATCGCGGTGACCCGCTGGACCACGAAGTGGTGGGTGCCGTCCTTCGCCGAACCCAGGCCGCGCGCGCTCTTGAGCGGAGTGCGCAGTTGCTTTTGGCTGAAGATGCTCATGCGCCACCTCGCGACATCATGGCGACGATCCAGATCAGCGCGGTCAGCACCAGGCTGCCGATGACGCTGGTCCAGCTGCTGCGGACGAAGGTCTGGACCTTGTAGCCGAAGCCGGCGTCCTGGACCAAGTGACGGATGCCGTTGAGCAGGTGGTAGGCGAACGCCCAGGTCCAGCCGAACAGGATCAGGAAGCCCAGCGGCGAACGCGCGCAGGCGATGAAGCTCGCCCAGGCGTCCGGCCCGGCGGCCAGGGCGCTGAGGCCCCAGGCGATCAGCAGGGCGCCGACGGAAAGGATGACACCGGTGGCACGGTGCAGGATCGAGGTCGCCATCTGAACCTGCCAGCGGTAAACCTGCAGGTGTGGCGACAAAGGTCGTTCGCGGTTCGCCATGAGGGTATGGCAATCTCGGCTGGGCGGCGGCGCCGCGTGGCGGGAAGCGTGTGGAAACGCCGGTAAGGGGGTGCGCTTGAAATGCGCGGATGCGGACCGATCAACTAGCCAGCGACGCTAGAAATCGATGCAGCGTCCGTTCTTTTCCCAGTCGCCGTAGCGGGTCGGTTCGGGACCTTCGCGACCACCGTGCTCTTTGGGAGCGTCCTTGGCGGAAGGCGAATGGCCTCCCGTCTCGGACGCGCCGGACACGGGAGTCGCCGCGGTCTCGGACGCGTCGTCCGAACGTGCTTCCGGGGTGGTTTCGCCTATCATCACAGCGTTAAATATTAATTCCCGGCCCCCATGCCTGACAACCCGCACGCCTTGCCCGGACAGGCCTTCGCCCTGCCCGGCCAACGACTCATCGCCCTGGAAGGCCGCGACGCCGCGGTTTTCGCCCAGGCGCAATTCATGAACGACGTCAAGGGCTTGGCCGACGGCCACTGGCAATGGAGCGGCTGGCTGACGCCCAAAGGCCGCGCCGTGGCGCTGTTCGCGCTGCTGCGGCTGTCCGCGGAGCGCATCTGGCTGGTCGTGCCCGATGCCGACGCCGCTGCGCTGGTGGAGGCGCTCAAGCGCTTCGTGTTCCGCAGCAAGGTCGCGATCGCCACGCGTGAAGACCAGGTGATCGAAGGCCGTTTCGGCGCGCCGGAGCGGGCCGTTGGCGCGGCCGTCGACGGCAACGGCGACGACAGCGTCGAGATCGACATGAGCGGCGACGGCGGCGCGCGGGCTTTGCGCATCGTGGCGGCCGAACGCGCGGCCGCGCCCGATGCGGCGCTGGCCGAGCGCTGGGCCGAGGCCGACCTGCGCCACGGCTTGCCGCGCCTGCCGGCGTCCCAGGCCTCGCAATGGACGCCGCAACAGTTGTCGCTGGACCGTTTGCGCGGCTACAGCGTCAAGAAAGGCTGCTACCCGGGCCAGGAAATCGTCGCCCGCACCCATTTTCTCGGCAAGGCCAAGCGCGGACTGGCGCTGTATCGCAGCCAGGGGCCGGTCGAAGCCGGCGCCAAGCTCATGGCCGGCGAAGAGACGCTCGGCGAGATCGTCGCGCGCGCCGGCGAGTGGGCGCTCGCGGTGACCGGACTGGACCGCGAGCCGACGCCGGCCCAGGCCGGCGCGGCGCAACTGCAGCCGGAGCCGTTGAGCGCGGGGCTGGAGCGCTGAAGGACGCATTGCGCGGCGATCGCCGTGCAATGCCGACAGATGCGAAGCGTGGCGACAGCCGCGCGACGCCTAACGCAGACGGACGCGCCGGCCGAAGACGAGCCTTAGAGGCCGCCCTCGCCGCTGGTCGAGGCCGCCAATGCGGCGCCGGCGCCGTCGCGCTGCTGGCGCCAGTGCTCGTGCCAGGCCTGGAACATCAGCACGTTCCACAGATGCGTATGCCAGCGCTTCTCGCCGTCGAGGAAGGCGCGCCACAGGCCGTGGACCAGGTCGGCGTCGAAATAGCCTTGCGCGCGCAACAACTGCGGATCGAGCAAAGCCTCGGCCCATTCGCGCAGATCGCCGTGCAGCCACTGCGACACCGGCGCGCCGAAACCGCGCTTGCCGCGGTCGACCATCGCATCGGGCAGATAGCGCCGCAGCACCCGCTTGAGCAAGTGCTTGCTGCCGCCGTCGTCGCCGCGCTTGTAGTGCAAAGGCAGCGACCAGGCGAACTCGGCCACGCGCGTGTCCAGCAACGGCGCGCGCGCTTCCAGTCCGACCGCCATGCTGGCGCGGTCGACCTTGCACAGCAGGTCGTCGGGCAGATAGACGCTGTAGTCGGCCAGCATCATCGCGTCGGCAGCGCTGCCGCGTCCGCCGAGCGGCTCGGCGAGGTCGTACAGCGTCGGCGGCAGTTGCGCGCCGGGCACCGCCGCTTGCGGGAAGCGCCAGCGCACGATCCGGTTGCGGTAGACATCGCCGATGCCGCGCGCGCCCATTTCCGCGGCGAACGCGGCGAACCCGCCGGCGCGCGAGGCCTCGCCGTGGCCCTGCGCGCGCCCGGCCAGCCAGCGCCGCAGCGGCACCGGCACGCGGTGCAGCAGGTTCAGGTTGCGCAGCGCGCGTTCGTAGCGCTTGTAGCCGAAGAACAATTCGTCGCCGCCGTCGCCCGACAGCGCCACCGTGACCAGGTCGCGCGCCAGCTTGCACACCAGCGCGGTCGGCACCTGCGAAGCGTCGGCGAAGGGTTCGTCGAACATCGCCGGCAAGCGCGGCACCACCGCCAGCGCATCGCTGCCGCTGACGTAAAGCTCGGTGTGCGCGGTGCCCAGATGGCGCGCCACTTCCAGCGCCAGCGGCGCTTCGTCGTGGTGCGAGCCTTCGAAGCCGATGGTGAAGCTCTGCACCGGCTTGGGATTGAGCGCCTGCATCAGCGAAGTCACTACCGACGAATCGGTGCCGCCGGACAGGAACACGCCGACCGGCACGTCGGCGACCATGCGCAGGCCGACCGCTTCGCGCAGCAGTTCGTCGAGACGGTCCTCGGCGGCGTCGATGTCGCCGTCGAACGGATCGGCGATCGCCGCCTGCATGCGCTCGGTCGCGTTCCAGTAACGCTGCTGGTCGCGCGCCGGATCGTGCGCGCCGGCGCCGCGCGCGACCGCGGCGGCGTCGAAACGCAGCAACGCGCCCGGCGCCAGCTTCCAGGTATCGGCATGGATGCAATAAGGCGACGGCACGTAGTCGTAACGCAGCAGCAGCGCCAGCGCGTCGCGGTCGACGCCGTTGTCGAACTGCGGATGCCGCCACAAGGCCTTGAGTTCGGAACCGAACACCAGGGTGTCGCCGGCCCAGCCGTAGTACAGCGGCTTCTTGCCGACCCGGTCGCGCGCCAGCCACAGCTCGGCGCGCTCGCGGTCCCACAGGGCGATGGCGAACATGCCGTTGCAGCGCGCGATCGCCGCTTCCACGCCCCATTGCGACACCGCCGCCAGCAGCACTTCGGTATCCGAATGGCCGCGGAAACCGTGGCCGAGGCCGTGCAGCTGCTCGCGCAGTTCGGCGAAGTTGTAGACCTCGCCGTTGTAGGCGATCACGTAGCGCCCGTCGGCCGACGCCATCGGCTGATGGCCCAGCGGCGACAGGTCGAGAATGCTCAGCCGGCGGTGCGCGAGCGCGATGCCGGCCTGCGGATCGGCCCAGACGCCGTCGTCGTCGGGGCCGCGGTGATGCAGCGCTTCGCCCATCGAAGCGGCGAGCGCCTGCAGGTGCTCCTGGTCGAGGTCGTTGCGCGGACGCAGCAGTCCGGCCAGTCCGCACATCGGCGTCAGCCCTTGGCCAGCGCGTCGGCGGCGCGGACGATGTCGTCCTCGCCCGGGATCACCAGGAACGCCGCGCCGGCCAGCGGCGTGTAGGTGTCGACGCCGACCACGCGCTGCATCGGCACGCCGCCGAAACCGGCCTCGGCCAGCGCGGTGATCACGCCCTCGCCGACGCCGGCGCTGCGGCGGCCTTCGTCGACCACGATCACGCGCTTGGCGCCGCGCGCCTGCTGCGCGATGTAGGCGTCGTTGAGCGGCACCAGCCAGCGCAGGTCGACCACGCGGGCTTTCCAGCCGTGGCTCTGCTCGATCTGGCGGGCGGCGCGCAAGCTCATCGGAACCCCGTTGCCGTAAGTGAAGATCACCAGGTCGTCGCCGTCACCATACACCCGGCCCTCGCCGAGCGGCATGGCCTGGTCCGGCGCCGGGTACGAAGTCAGCCACTGGCCGTCGCCGGCTTCGTACAAGTCCTTGGTCATGTACAACGCGATCGGCTCCAGGAACACGGCCACGCGGCCGTCGACCTTGGCCAGCGCGGTCAGCGTGCGCAGCATCGTCGCCGCGTCGTCGCCGCGCGAGGGGCAGCCGACCACCAGCCCGGGAATGTCGCGCAAGGCGGTGATCGAGTTGTCGTTGTGGAAGTGGCCGCCGAAGCCGCGCTGGTAGCCGAGGCCGGCGATGCGCACCACCATCGGATTGCGGTACTGGTTGTTGCTGAAGAACTGCAGCGACGCCGCTTCGCCGCGGATCTGGTCGCAGGCGTTGTGGAAGTACGCCAGGTACTGGATTTCCGGAATCGGCAGCAGGCCGACATTGGCGAAGCCCTGGGCCAGGCCGAGGATCATGGTTTCGTCGAGCAAGGTGTTGAACACCCGGCGCGGGCCGAACGCTTTCTGCAGGCCCTTGGTGACGGTGTAGACGCCGCCCTTCTGCGCCACGTCCTCGCCGAACAGCAGGGTTTCGGGGTATTTGGCGAACAGGTCGTGCAGCGCGTTGTTGATCTGGATCGCCAGATGCCGCGGCGGCTGCGCCTCGGGCAACTTGGCCTCGCTGCCGAACGCCTGCAGGCGGCGCTCGGCGTAGTCGGCGCGCTGCGCCTCGGCCTGGACCGCGGCCGGCGTGTACGGCGCCAGCGGCGCGACCACGTGCTCCAGGGTCTCGATCTTGGGCCGGCGGTCGGCGTCCTCGGCCGCGGCGAAGCAGCGCTTGCGCGTGGCTTCGTACAGCTCGAGCACTTCGTCCTTCGACATCAAGCCCGATTCCATCGCGATCGCCGCCGAACGCAGCAGCGGGTCGCTGGCCTCGACCGCGCACAGCTCCTCGACCGGACGCCACTCGATTTCGAAGTCGGTGCCGGCGTGGCCCATGATGCGGGTGGTGCGCAGGTGCAGGAAGGTCGGACGGCGGCTGCTGCGGCAATGCTCGACCGCGCGCTGCACGTCGGCGTAGCCGCTGGCCAGGTCGAGGCCGTCGGCGGCGAAATAATCCAGCCCGTCCATGTTGCGGAAACGGTTGCCGATCCAGCCGCCCGGGGTCTTCACCGAGATGCCGATGCCGTTGTCCTCGCACACGAACAGCACCGGCGCCGGCAGCTTCTGGTACGCGGTCCACGCGGCGGCGTTGAACGCGGTCTGGGCGGTGGCGTGGTTGGCCGAGGCGTCGCCGAACGAGCAGATCGCGATGCTGTCGTCGGGGATCGGCAGCGCATGGCCGAGGCGGCGCGCGGTCTCGACCGCGACGGCCGTGCCCAGCGCCTTGGGCAGATGCGAAGCGATCGTCGAGGTCTGCGGCAACACCCACAACGGCTTGCTGCCCCACACCTTGTGGCGGCCGCCGGACGCGGGATCCTCGGCGCTGGCGGCGAACGACAGCGCCGAATCCATGACCGGGTCCATGCCCGGCAGCTTGCGGAAGCGTTCGGCCATGAAGCCGCCGCTGCGGTAATGCAGGAACGCCGGATCGGTGTGGCGCGCGGCGCGCGCGACCATCGCATTGCCTTCGTGGCCGCTGGAACCGATGGTGTAGAAGACCTTGTTCTGCACCCGCAGCACCCGCGCCATCAGATCCAGATGGCGGCTGATCAGCTGCGATTCGAACAGTTCGCGAAAGCCGCGCGCGTCGAGCGCGCTGCCGTCGAGGATGGCCTCGTTCGGCGCCGGACGCGCTTCGCTGCGGCCGTTCCAGGCCTTCACGAATTCGACGAAATTGACGTCGCAGATCTCGGCCCGGTTGAGGCCCTTCATGCGCGCCGGGATCGGGCTGGCGACCGGGTTGAAGTTCGGCATCTGGCTGAAGATCGAAGACTGCGGTTGCGCTGACATCGGGGACTCCGCCGCCCTGTTCGGGCCGGCTCGACTAGAGGGAATTCGGGGGAAGATTCAGGGATACGCGTGGGTGGCGGCGATCCGCTGCGCGGCCTGCGCATCGGGTTCGGGCAAGGCGACGAAGCCGGGCGTGGCGCGCACCCGCGCCAGCCACGAGCGCAGCTGCGGATAAGCGTCCAGCGCGATCCCGCCGTGCGGGGCCACGTCGGTGTAGGCGAACAAGGCGATGTCGGCGATGCCGTAGCGCTCGCCGGTGAACCAGGCGTTGCCCTGCAGATGCCGTTCCATCACCGCCAGCGCCTGATGGCCGCGCTCGCGCAGCGCCGGCAGGTCGGCGCGGCGCGGCGAATCCGCCGGCGTCCAGCCGGCGATGAAACGGGCCACGGCGATGTACGGCTCGTGGCTGTACTGCTCGAAGTTCATCCAGCTCAGCGCCTGCGCGCGCTGCCACAGGTCGGCCGGCAGGAACTCGCTGCCGTCGGCCAGGTAGTACAGGATCGCGTTCGACTCGCTGAGGGTGCGGCCGTCGCCGAAGTCCACCACCGGCACCTTGCCGTTGGGGTTCAGCGCGAGGAACTGCGGCGTGCGGGTCTCGCCGCGGCTGCTGTCGACCTCGACCCAGCGATAGCGTTCGCCGAGTTGCTCCAGCAGCAGGCGCAGCTTGTGGCAGTTGCCGGACGGCGAGAAGCCGTGGACGGTGATCATTCGGGCGAAGCTCCGGCCTGCGATTCGCCGGCTCGCGCAGCGCCGGCCTGCGCCTTGCGCCGCGCGCGCCACTCCTCGCGGCTCTGGCCCCAGACTTCCACTTCCTTTTCGTGGAAAGGCTCGGGCAGACGGTCCTGGCGCAAATAGCGCGAACCCAGTTTCCTGGCCACGCCCTTGGAGCCGAGGTTGTCCGCGTCGATGGTGTGGATCACCTCGGTCCAGCCCAGATGATCGAACGCCCAGTCGATCGCCGCGGCCGCGCCTTCGCTGGCGTAGCCCTGGCCGCCGGCGTCCTCGACGATGCCCCAGCCGACCTCGGTGCCCGGCCAGCCGTCCGGCTGCCACGGGCCGAGCCGGCCGATCCAGCGGCCGGAGGCTTTTTCGTAGACCGAGAAGAAACCGAAGCCGAGCGCGGCCCAGGAGCCGATCACCGACATCATGCCGCGCCAGGCCAGCGGCCGCGGCTGCGGGCCTCCGATGTAGCGCAGGTAGTCGCCGGCGTTCATGAATTGCGCCCAGGCGTCGAAATCCTCGATCCGCGGCGGCCGCAGCAGCAGGCGCGGGGTTTCCAGTTCGATGTCGGCGATCGTCATCACGGATCGGTTCTCCCCTTGGGCAAGCACCGCGATTGCGAAACCCCTCTCCCGCACAGCGGGGTGAGGGGCCATGCTTGCGAGCCACTGGCTCGCATGGCACCGAACGCCCGAACGCTCTGCGTTCGGGCTGGGGCGAGCGCGAAACCGCACGATCCACTGTGCCGACCCGCCCTCACCCGGCCCTTCGGGCCGACCTCTCCCGCACGCGGAAGAGGCCACCTCAAAACACGTTTCAGAATGCGTTGATGCCGGTCAGCTCGCGGCCCACGACCAACTGGTGCACGGTCTCGGTGCCCTCGTAGGTGATGACCGATTCCAGGTTCAGCGCATGACGGATCGCAGCGTGCTCGGTGGTGATACCGGCGCCGCCGAGCAGGTCGCGGCATTCGCGCGCGATGTCGATCGCCATGCGGCAGTTGTTCCACTTCGCCAGCGACACCTGGGTCGGCTGCATGTTGCCGGCGTCCTTCAAACGGCCCAGCTGCACCACCAGCAACTGCGCCAGGGTGATGCGGCGCGCCATCTCGGCCATCTTCAGTTGCGCCGACTGGGTCGCCGCGACCGGACGGCCGAACAGGATGCGCTCCTTGGTGTAGCCCAGCACTTCGTCCAGGCAGGCCACGGCGGCGCCGATCGGGCCCCAGGTGATGCCGTAGCGGGCCTGGGTCAGGCAGCCCAGCGGGCCCTTGAGGCCCTTCACGTTCGGCAGGCGGTTGGCGTCGGGCACGCGCACGTTGTCGAAGAACAGCGACGAGGTCACCGACGCGCGCAGGCTCATCTTGTGCTTGATTTCCTGGGCGGTGAAACCGGGCATGCCCTTCTCGACCACGAAGCCCTGGATGCCGTCCTCGGTCTGCGCCCAGACGATCGCGATGTCGGCGAGGTTGCCGTTGGTGATCCACATCTTCGAGCCGTTGAGGATCCAGTCCGCGCCGTCCTTCTTCGCGTTGGTCTTCATGTTGGCCGGATCCGAGCCGCCGTGCGGTTCGGTCAGGCCGAAGCAGCCGATGATCTCGCCCTTGGCCATGCCCGGCAGCCAGCGCATGCGCTGCTCTTCGCTGCCGTAGGCGTAGATCGGGTACATGCACAGCGAGGACTGCACGCTGACGAAGCTGCGGATGCCGCTGTCGCCGCGCTCGAGTTCCTGGCAGATCAGACCGTAGCTGACCGCGTTGAGGCCGGCGCAACCGTACTGCTCCGGCAGCGAGGAACCCAGCAGGCCGAGCTCGGCGATCTCCGGGATCAGTTCCTTCGGAAAGCGGCCCTGGTCGAACGCATCGCCGATGATCGGGATCACGCGCTCGTCGGTGAAGCGCGCCACGGTGTCCTGTACGGCGCGCTCCTCTTCGCTGAGCAGGGAACGGACGTCGTACAGATCGTAGGGATGCAGGGCCATCGCGCTCAAAGACCTTGGTCGGGGCAGAAAGGCGGCCATTGTAATGGGCGGGCGAAGCCGGGGTAAGGCCGGGAATGGCGGCTGCTGCGGCGCGCGCTGCGCAAGCCGCGCAGGTAAGCGGTTTCCGCGCGCGCCGGGGCGAGCCGGCGGCGATGCGGAAAAGCGCTGCTTTCAAGGGGTTTTGTGCGCTACAAGGAGAAACTTCGGTAGCGTCGCGACGATAGTCGGCCAACGTCTGCCTAGCGCCGCGATTCTTAGTTCGGCGCCCTGCCGCGCAAAAAATTTATCCTTTCTTCGCGTCCCGTACGCAAAAAAAAACGGGGCCGGTCGAACCGGCCCCGTTTCTCGTCGATGGTTCGCCTTGCGCGGGCGTCGCTTGGAATCAGCCGCGGCCCGGCGACGCCAGCGCGGCGGTCTGGGTCACGACCTGGCCGTTGACCACCGGCAGGCGCTGGGTCGGACGCTCGTCCATGCGCACGGTCTGCTCCTGGCCCTGGTAGCGGTAGGTCACGTTGTAGCCGACCACCTTGTTTTCCGAGCCCAGCGAGATGCGGCTGCCCGGCTTGGTCTCGGTGCGCATGGTGCCGGTGGTGCCGTCGGGATTGCGGTAGGTCACGTTGTAGGCGACGACCTTGCTCGACTGCGAGGTGTCGGACACGGTGTGGCACTGGCGCTCGGTGCGGTTGACCACGCGGCCGCCGACATGGTTGCGGTCGACGCGGTTGCCGATGAAGCCGCCGGCCACGGCGCCGGCCGCGGTCGCGGCCTTGCGGCCGTTGCCGCCGCCGATCTGGTTGCCGAGCAGGCCGCCGATGACCGCGCCGGCCACGGTGCCGCCGACGTTGCCGTCGCGCTCGGGCAGACGCTCCTGCACGACCACGTCCTCGCACACTTCGCGCGGGGTCGACACGGTGTTGGTCTCGCGCACCGGGTCGGTGCCGATCACGTTCGCGTAGAGCTTTTCTTTCTGGTTGATCGGCTTGACGTTGACCACGTCGGCGTAATCGACCTGCGGCTGGGTGTTGATCGCGCCGGTCGCGGCGAGGTCGCCGGCCGGGGTGGCGCCGTTGACGGCGCCCGGAATCTCGGCGCCCGGCGCCGGGGTCAGCGCCGCAGCCGGAGCGGCGGGCCCGCGGAAGCTCTGGAAAGCCGCGACCGCCACGCCGCCTACGAGCAGCGACGCGATAGCGACAGCAATCATGTTCTTGTTCATTTGGAGCCTCCTGCAGCGGGGGAACCGCGGTGGTCGTCGGAACGATCCTTACGGACTGTAAAGATCGCGTTGGGCGGGGCCATTCCACCACCGGAAAGCTGAACCAGCGCCTATTGAATCGGGCCTTTTTGGTGCCAATCTGTCCCTCGTATGAACCCTGCGCCGGCCGCGTGCTAGCGTGTTTGCCAACTGCATCACAAGCCTTTCACCGCCATGGCCAATCCGCTGCTCGCTCCCCTGATGGGTTTCCTCGGCCGCCTGAGCTATCCGCGGCTGTTCCTGGTCACCGCCGGCCTGTTCGCGCTGGACCTGGTGATCCCCGACTTCATTCCGTTCATCGACGAGCTGCTGCTCGGCCTGGGCACCCTGCTGCTGGCGAACTGGAAGAACCGCAAGCAGCCGGCGACGATCGAGCCGCCGGCGCCGCAGCGCTGAGCGCAGCGCCTTGCTGATCGACAGCCACTGCCACCTCGACGCGCCGGAGTTCGACCCCGACCGCGCCGAAGTGGTCGCGCGCGCGCGCGCCGCCGGGGTCAGTGCGCAGGTGGTGCCGGCGATCGACGCGGCCGGCTGGCCCAAGCTGCGCGAGGTCTGCGCAGCCGCGCCCGGGCTGCATCCGGCCTACGGCCTGCACCCGATGTTCCTCGACGCGCACCGCCGCGAGCACCTGCGGCTGCTGCGCGAGTGGCTGCAACGCGAGCGGCCGTGCGCGGTCGGCGAATGCGGGCTGGATTACTACGTCGAAGGGCTGGATCCCGAGACCCAGTCGTTCTACTTCGATGGCCAGCTGCGGCTGGCGCGCGAGTTCGACCTGCCGCTGATCGTGCACGCGCGCCACGCGGTCGACGCGACGATCGCGGCGATCCGCCGGGTCGGCGGCCTGCGCGGCGTGGTGCACAGCTATTCGGGCAGCGAAGAACAGGCGCAGCAGCTGTGGAAGCTCGGCTTCCTGCTCGGCCTCGGCGGGCCGGTCACGTACGAACGCGCGCAACGGCTGCGCCGGATCGCGGCGACGATGCCGCTGGAATTCCTGCTGCTGGAAACCGACGCGCCGGATCAGCCCGACGCGCAGATCCGCGGGCAGCGCAACGAGCCGGCGCGGCTGGCGGGGATCTGCGCGACGATCGCGGAACTGCGCGGAGTGTCGGCCGATGAAGTGGCGCGGGCGACTTCGGCCAATGCGCGGCGCTTGTTCGGGCTGGATCCGTAAGCACTGAGGGCAGCGCGTCGGGACGCAAGTCGCGACGTTTTTTGCCGGCCGCCGCGAATCAAACCGCCTGCGCTTTGGGCTTCAGCAAAATCTCCAGCGCCCTGCCGACCGCGGCGAACGCGAACACGCCGGTGATGTGCGTCGCCGCGCCCAGCCCCGCGCCGCAATCGAGCTTCAGTGCCGCATCGCCGTCGAGCTTCGGCCGCAGGCCGCACACGCTGCCGTCGGGCTGCGGGTACTTGACGTTCTCCAGCGAATAGATCGCCGACACGCCGAAGTAGCGGCTGGCGTTCTTGGGGAAATTGAATTCGCTGCGCAGCTTCTTGCGGATCAGCGCCAGCATCGCATCGTGTTCGGTGCGCGACAGGTCGCGCACCCGCACCAGGGTCGGATCGGTGCGGCCGCCGGCCGAACCGACCGCGATCACCGGCAGCTTGCGCCGCCGGCACCAGGCGATCAGTTCGACCTTGCTGCGGAAGCTGTCGCAAGCGTCGAGCACGAGGTCGAAGCCGCGGTCGAGCAGTTCGCCGAGGTTGCCCGGGGTCAGGAAGCTCTGCACCGCGTCGACGTCGATCGCGGGATTGATCGCGCGGCAGCGCTCGGCCATCGCCTCGACCTTGGCCCGGCCGTACTGGCCGGCCAGCGCCGGCAGCTGGCGGTTGGTGTTGGACACGCACAGGTCGTCGGCGTCGATCAGGGTCAAATGCCCGATGCCGGTGCGCGCCAGCGCCTCCACCGCCCACGAGCCGACCCCGCCCATGCCGACCACGGCTACCCGGCACTGGCGGAAGCGGGCCACGGAGCCCTGGCCGTAGAGCCGGTCGATGCCGGCGAAGCGTTCCTGCCAGACCGCGTCGTCGGCGGCGGCGTCGGAGGGGCGGATGGCGTCGGAAGCGATGGCGTTCATTGCCGCCCATTGTAAGCGCCGCGGCGGCGCGCACCGTCGCCGGGCGCGGAAAACAGCGGCCCGCGGGCGCGATGCGGGCCCTGCCCGTCCGGCGCCGAGGGCGCCGGAGCGAGCGTCGCGCCGGCGGCCGACGAGCGCCGCGCACGCCCGCACGCACCCGTGTCGCAGCCGTCCGCGCCGCCGCGCGACGTGATCGGAAGCTCACATCCTTGCGTGCTATGGTGCCGCGATCTTGGATGGAGGCCAGGCAATGAGCGACACCCAGCCCACCGCCGCCGCGCCGAAGCGCAAAGGCAATGGTTCGAAGTATCTGTTCCTGTTTCTGATCGGCCTGGTCGGCGGCGTCATCGCCACGGTGATGGCGATGAACGCCTTGAACCAGCGCAAGGACCATTTCCCCGACAGCGTCATGCACGTGCAGGCCTGGCATCTGGGCGAGCTCAACGGCAAGGTCAAGCAGAACCGCTGCGCGGCCACCGACACGCTGCCGCACATCAAGACCCTGCGCACGATGGCCGACGACCTGGATCCGGCGTTCCCCGGGCTCAAGGACGATCCGCGCTTCTCCCAGCATTCGGCCAAGATGCGCGCCGCGCTCGACAACGCGCTGGCCAATCCGCCGGTCAGCTGCGCCGGCGTGACCACCGTGGCCGAGCAGATCGGCGAGGCCTGCAAGGCCTGCCATCAGGATTTCCGCGGCTAAAACCGCGCCGCTCGATCGATGCGCCGACGGCGCGATCCTCGCGGGTCGCGCCGTTCGCGTTTGTGCGGCGCCGCAAGCACCGCTTGGCGCTAGCTGAACGTGCATTCAAAAAGTGCCCTCGCAGCACCGAAAATTGAAGACCCGTTCACGTGGCGGCTTTTAGCTTGGCATGCGCGCGGCGACCGACGGCTCGCCACCCTTCATCGCACACACGCAGGAGCCTGCAATGAACATCAAGAACATCCGTTTGCTGGGCGTCGCTGCGGCGGCTTCGCTGGCCCTGGCCGGCTGCGCCACCTCGGGCGGCGGCGGCGGTTACGGCGGCGGCTACAACAATTATCCGCAGCAGCCGCAGCCGGGTTACGGCGACCAGAACCGCTGCTACGACTGCGGCGTGGTCACCCGGATCGAGCAGATCAGCACCCAGAGCACCGCCCCCAGCGCCACCGGCGCCGTGCTCGGCGGTCTGGTCGGCGCGGTCGCCGGGCGCAAGATCGCCGACGACCACACCGACAGCAAGGGCCGCAAGAACAGCGCCACCGTGGCCGGCGCGGTCGCCGGCGCGGTCGCCGGCAACGCCATCCAGAACCGGGTCGGCGCGCCGAGCTACAACGTCTATGTGCGCATGGACGACGGCCGCACCCAGGTCGTCACCCAGAAGAACCTCGACGGCATCCGCGAGAACACCTACGTGCGCGTCGCCAACGGCCGCGTGTACATCCGTTGACCGCAGCTGTTGACCGCAACCGTTGACCGCAGCGCGCCCACGGCGCGGTGAAACAATGTAACGATAAAAAACGGCCCGCATCACGGGCCGTTTTTTTTATGCCGACGATGTTTCAACTCCACCAACGACATCACGATTGGCCGCGGAACTAATGCACTAATCGCTCTGCTCGCCGGCCGTCCCCTGCGCTAGCGTCGATGCGCCCGTTTCGCGGGCCTCGCCATCGCAAGATCAGGAGATCGGAATGAAACTTCGCTTCGTGCATGTGGTTTCCGTGGGCGCCGTACTGTCCGGCGCGATCGCCGCCGCCGTCGCCACGCCGCCGTCGGCCGGGCAGAACAATCCGCTGCGCGTCGGCATCGTCGCCGTCACCGGCGGCGCCGACGATTTCCTCGGCGCGGTGGAGATCAGCATCACCAACACCGGCAAGCAGGCGGTGCGCCTGCCCAAGTGGCAGCTGCCGAACGACGAGTTCGACGCCAAGCTGTTCGCGATCAGCTACAACGGCGCGCCGGTCGCGTACGAAGGCAAGATGGTCAAGCGCGGCGTGCCGACCGCGGCGGATTTCGCGATCCTGCAGCCGGGCCAGACCTATCGCCGCACCGTCGACCTGTCGGCCGGTTACGACCTCTCGCGCACCGGCCAGTACGTGGTGACCTTCCGCGCGCCGTTGCAGCATGCTTCCACCTCCGACCGGGTCATGCTGCATCAGGCCAACGGCCTGCCGATGAGCGCGCAGAGCGCGCCGTTGCAGCTGTGGGTCGACGGCATCGATCAGCTCGGCGGCGCCAAGCTCGCCGCGGCGAAGAAGCCGGACGCCGGCCCGAGCGCGGTCGTCAACGGCGTCAACTACGTCGGCTGCACCACCGCGCGCACCAGCTCGGCCGGCCAGGCCGTGGTGCAGGCGCGCGCTTACGCCGAAAACGCCAAGGGCTACCTCAACGGCGGCACCGTCGGTCCGCGCTACACCACCTGGTTCGGCGCTTATACCTCCAGCCGCTATTCGACCGCGCGCTCGCACTTCCAGGCGATCGACACCGCGCTGGACCAGAACAACGGCCAGATCACCATCAACTGCGGCTGCACCAGCAGCGCCTACGCTTACGTGTATGCGAACCAGCCGTACCAGATCTACGTGTGCAACGCGTTCTGGAACGCGCCGCTGACCGGCACCGACTCCAAGGCCGGCACCCTGGTCCACGAGATGAGCCACTTCACCGTGGTCGCCGGCACCGACGATCACGCCTACGGCCAGTCCGCGGCCAAGAGCCTGGCGACGAGCAACCCGACCAACGCGCTCGACAACGCCGACAACCACGAGTACTTCGCCGAAAACACCCCGTTCCAGAACTGAGCCGTTGCGACGGCGCGGCGGCTGCGGCCGCCGCGCCATTGCCGGACCCGACGGCCCGCCCTGCGCGGGCCGTTTTTTTGCGCCGGCCTCAACCCCACCGGCACGCGCGAGGCGTTGATTCCTCCAGCCGGCGCAGGACGCGCGGCCACGGCCAGGACGGCGACGCGGACGGCGCGGGAGGCGAGGCCCGCGACCGGCCGCGGCAGGCAGGCTCGGCGTGCCAGGGACGGCGCGCAGCGGCACCGGCGCGGGGCGAGGAACGGGTTCGCCGGATCGAATGCCGGCACAGGGACGGTGCAGGCGGCCACGGACGGCCGCCACGGCGTGCGGGGACCAGGACGGTCCCCGCCGCTTTTTGTTTCCCGGATTCAGGAACCGGCCCGGCAGGGCCCGCCCGGCACGGCGGGCGATGGCCGCATCGGCAGTGCCGCCGGGGCCGAAATCGTATTTGTGATTTCCATCAAAAGTATACGCAAAGAAAAACCCGGCCTGAGCCGGGTTTTTCGTCGTCGCGCGCCGCGGATGCGGCGCTGCAACATCGAACGCGAGGCGTCTTACAACGGCTCGACCGCGTCGGCCTGCAGGCCCTTCTGGCCCTGGACCACGGTGAAGGAAACCTTCTGGCCTTCCTTCAGGCTCTTGAAGCCCTGGGACTGGATCGCGCGGAAATGCACGAACACGTCCTCGCCGTTTTCGCGGCTGATGAAGCCGAAACCCTTAGCGTCGTTGAACCACTTCACAACTCCCATCTCTTTACCGGACATCGCTACTCTCTCCTTGAAACGTAGTGTTGTTAGCGCGAACTGGCGCGTTGCTGGTTGCAAGGAGGAAGCGAGGTGCAACGATGTAGCGGATCGATGGATCTACCGCATCGGGCCACGATTCACGGTGACCCTTGGCAAACGCAGCGCCCGCAACGTACCCCGACATCGGCCAAAATGCAAACCGCTACGGACCGTTCGTCCGGACAGGGAAAAAGCATGAATCTGGACACGTTTTATTACATCTTGGCCGCCGTTCTGGTGATCGTCGGAATCATCGGGACGATACTCCCAGCACTCCCCGGGCTGCCGCTGGTATTCGGCGGGATGTTGCTGGCGGCGTGGGTGTCGGGATTCGAAAAGGTCGGCTGGATCACCCTGACCGTGCTGGCGGTGCTGACCGTGCTGTCGATGGTGGTCGACTTCGTCGCCACCGCGATGGGGGCCAAACGGGTCGGGGCGAGCAAGCTGGCGATCGTCGGTTCGGTGATCGGCACCTTCGCCGGACTCGCGTTCGGGCCGATCGGGGTGTTCGTCGGGCCGTTCGTGGGCGCGCTGATCGGCGAATGGATCCACACCCGCCAGCTCGACCAGGCGACCAAGGTCGGCATCGGCACCTGGGTCGGCATCGTGGTCGGCACGGTGTTCAAGCTCGGGCTGGCGTTCGCGATGGTCGGCGTGTTCGCGGTCGCGTGGTTCTATTGATCGATGCGTCGCGCCGGCGCATTCCACTGAGCGTGTTGCGAGCCGTCGAGCCACACGCGATTCACATTCCGTTCGCGCCGCGATGCAAGACTGCGGCGCCCCGCGCAGCCCACGACGCCGGCTGCCGTTGCGCGCCCGCCGCAACGCACGCGTCCCGATGCAGGACTTTCGCCATGCCCTATTCCCGCTCCGTGTTGTTGACCGCGCTGGCCGCCGCGCCGCTGCTGGCCTCGGCGCAGACCGCACCGACGCCGGCCACGCCCGAAGCCTGCCTGGCCATTACCGTCGACGCCGATCGGCTGGCCTGTTACGACGCCGCGCTGGGCCGCCAGGGCGGCGGCGTGCGCCAGGCCGACATCGCCGCCAAGGAAGCCAAGGCGATCCAGCAGAACCTGGAGCTCAGCGACGAACTGGCCGGCAAGCCCAAGGCCGGCGTGGTCGAGCGCGCGCGCGCGGCCGCCGGCGGCGGCGTGTTCGCCCACGACGCGCCGCTGAACGACGCCATCGCCAACGCCGGCAAGGGCGGCCTGCTCGACAGCCGCTGGGAGTTAGCCAAGGACTCCAAGCTGGGCCTGTTCAATTTCCGCGCCTACAAGCCGGTGTACCTGCTGCCGGTGTTCTGGAACAACGACCCGAACACGCGGCCGCACTCGCCGAACCCGCGCAACACGGTCGGCGAGCCGCAATCGCTGGACAGCGTCGAGGCCAAGTTCCAGATCAGCTTCAAGACCAAGGCGGCGGAGAACCTGTTCGGCGACAACGGCGATCTGTGGATGGGCTACACCCAGTCCTCGCGCTGGCAGGTCTACAACGGCGAGGACTCGCGGCCGTTCCGCGAGACCAATTACGAGCCGGAAGTGTTGCTGGTGTTCCGCAACAACTACCGCATCGGCGACTGGAAGGGCCGGATGTTCGCGGTCGGCCTCAACCACCAGTCCAACGGCCGCGCCGATCCGTTGTCGCGCAGCTGGAACCGGGTGATGTTCAACATCGGCCTGGACAAGGAGGACTGGGCGCTGATGCTGCGGCCGTGGTACCGCATCTCCGACGGCAACGACGACGACAATCCGGACATCGAGGATTACATGGGCCGCGGCGACCTGACCCTGGTCCATCGCCGCGGCGGCCACGAGTTCTCGCTGATGGCGCGGCATTCGCTGCGCGGCGGCGATCGCTCGCACGGCGCGTTGCAGTTCGACTGGGGATTTCCGATCCACAACCAGTTGCGCGGGCATCTGCAGATTTTCGATGGCTACGGCGAGAGTCTGATCGATTACAACCACAAGGCGACGTACATCGGCTTGGGCATCTCGTTGCTGGAGTGGTACTGAGCGCGGGATCGGGCCGCAGGTCGGGGTGCGCGTTGTCGTTGCTTGTGCCTGCCTGCCTTCACGGTGAAGTAGTTGGCCAGCAGATCCGCCATCGCGCGTGCGGGGGGGCGCGAGGCCTCGCTGGAAGATTCGCCGCTGTCGCAATGGCGGGCGATGACAACGACGAAACCGACCGCGGAACGCCCGCTGTAGGAGCGACGCAAGTCGCGACCGCGCCTCCACAGCCATTGCGCTGGTTGCGTCGTGGTCGGGTTTTCGTGGTCGCGGCTCGCGCCGCTCCTACAGTCGGATACGAACCTGGTTCGGATCTCGCGGCAGCAAGTAACGACAAGCGGTAACAGCGCAACGGAACAGCGTTTCACCGATGTCGGGCAGCAAAGCGTCGGGCCTGAAGGTCCTGGCACACCCGCTGCGCCGATACCCGTATACGAACAAAAAACCCAAAAACTGCGACGCACTCCGCCCGAGCAACGCGACACCCAGGCTACCCTGCCCGCTCGAACGGAGACCCCAATGAAGATGCGGCGCATCCTCAGCCTGGACGGCGGAGGCATACGCGGCCTGGTGAGTTGCCACTGGCTGGCCGGCGTGGAACATGCCCTGGCGCAGTCGAAGAAGGCCCAGGCGCGCGGCAAGACCGGTTTGCTCGACCACTTCGACCTGCTCGCCGGCACCTCGACCGGCGCGCTGGTCGCCTGCGGCCTGGCCGCCGGGTTCTCGCCCGAGGCCTTGGCGCAGTTGTATCGCGAGCAGCGCCACACGATCTTCCCGAACCTCGCCGGACGGCTGTGGTCGCGCGCCAACCGCCTCATCAGCGACGGCCTGTCGGCGCCGCGCTACGACGGCCTCGGCATCGAGCGGGTGTTGCGCGAGGTATTCGGCAACACCACCCTCGGCCAGCTCAAGGCGCCGGTGCTGGTGACCAGCTACGACACCGTCACCCGCACGCCGGTGATCTTCAAGAGCTTCGACCCGCTGCACCGCGACCTGCCGGTGTGGGAAGTCTGCCGCGCTTCCACCGCCGCGCCGACCTATTTCCCGGCCCATCCGATGACGGTGGAAGGCAAGCCGCGCGCGCTGATCGACGGCGGCGTGGTCGCCAACAATCCCACTGCCTGCGCGATCGCCGAAGCGTTGCGCAAGGACACCCGGGTCGACAACAGCCGCGACCTGGTGGTGCTGTCGGTCGGCACCGGCGAGCGCACGCGCAGCATCGATCTGGAATCGGCGCGCACCTGGGGCGCGCTGGAATGGGCGGTGCCGATCATCGACGTGCTGTTCGACGGCAATACCGACTCGGTGGATTACATCGCCAGGCAGTTGGTCGGCGACGGGTATTACCGCATGCAGGCGGAGCTGCTGGTCGGGCTGGACGATCTGGACGATACCAGCGAGACCAACGTGCTGGCATTGGAGACGTTGGCGAAGGAGTATCTGACCCGGCCGGCGACGAAGAAGATGTTGGCGCAGTTGGGGAAGAAGCTTTAGCGATGGTGGTGGCGCCGCTTCAACGAGAGGTTCGCGGTTGGCGTATTGGCGCGGTCGCGACCGCGAATCCGCAACTACGACGCAACCAACTTCTGCCGCCGAAACGACGACGCCCGGCACAGGCCGGGCGTCTTGGAATCGCAGCGCGATGCCGGTCGAAACTTACTCGACCACCACCGGAATCTTGCCGATGCGCGCCTGCCATTGCTTCGGACCGGTCTTGTGCACCGCTTCGCCGGCGCTGTCGACCGCGACCGTCACCGGCATGTCCTGCACGGTGAATTCGTAGATCGCTTCCATGCCCAGATCGGCGAAGCCGACCACGCGCGAGGCCTTGATCGCCTTCGACACCAGGTAAGCCGCGCCGCCGACCGCCATCAGATACACCGAGCGGTGCTTCTTGATCGCGTCGATGCCGGCCGGGCCGCGCTCGGCCTTGCCGACCATGCCGAGCAAGCCGGTCTGCGCCAGCACCTGTTCGGTGAACTTGTCCATGCGCGTGGCCGTGGTCGGGCCGGCCGGGCCGACCACTTCGTCGCGCACCGGGTCGACCGGGCCGACGTAATAGATGAAGCGGCCCTTGAAGTCGACCGGCAGCGGTTCGCCCTTGTTGAGCATGTCGACCATGCGCTTGTGCGCGGCGTCGCGGCCGGTCAGCAGCTTGCCGTTGAGCAGCAGCACTTCGCCGGGCTTCCAGCTCGCCAGCTCTTCCGGCGTCACGGTGTCCAGGTCGACGCGGCGGCCCTTGGACGAGTCGTAGGTGAGCTGGGGCCAGTCTTCCAGCGACGGCGGATCCAGCATCACCGGGCCGCTGCCGTCGAGGGTGAAGTGCGCATGCCGGGTCGCGGCGCAGTTCGGGATCATCGCCACCGGCAGGTTGGCCGCGTGGGTCGGGTAATCCTTGACCTTGATGTCGAGCACCGTGGTCAGGCCGCCGAGGCCCTGCGCGCCGATGCCGAGCGCGTTGACCTTTTCGTACAGCTCCAGCCGCAGCTCTTCGGCGCGGTTGCTGGCGCCGCGGGCCTGCAGGTCGACGATGTCGATCGGCTCCATCAGCGATTCCTTGGCCAGCAGCATCGCCTTCTCGGCGGTGCCGCCGATGCCGATGCCGAGCATGCCCGGCGGGCACCAGCCCGCGCCCATCGTCGGCACGGTCTTGAGCACCCAGTCGACGATGGAATCGGACGGGTTGAGCATGGCGAACTTCGACTTCGCCTCCGAGCCGCCGCCCTTGGCCGCGACGATCACCTCGACGGTGTTGCCCGGCACGACCTTGACGTTGACGACCGCAGGCGTGTTGTCCTTGGTGTTGGCGCGCTTGCCGGCCGGATCGGCCAGCACGCTGGCGCGCAGCTTGTTGTCGGGGTGGTTGTAGGCGCGGCGCACGCCTTCGTTGACCATGTCTTCCACGCCCATCGTCGCGCCGTCCCAGCGCACGTCCATGCCGATTTCCAGGAACACGGTGACGATGCCGGTGTCCTGGCAGATCGGCCGGTGGCCTTCGGCGCACATGCGCGAGTTGATCAGGATCTGGGCGATGGCGTCCTTGGCCGCCGCGCTTTCCTCGCGCTCGTAGGCGGCGGCGAGGTTCTTGATGTAATCGACCGGGTGGTAGTAGCTGATGTACTGCAGGGCGTCGGCGACGGACTGGATCAGGTCGTCCTGGCGGACGACCACGGGGCCGCGGGAAGCGGCCGAAGACGGAGATGCGGTCACGGCGGGCGTAAGGCTGGCGGTGGGGGCGCCCATTCTACCCGTCCGGCCGGTCGCGCCCCAGGTCGGCGCTAACTCGTTGATCTGGAACACGCCGGCCGCGTTGCGGCCGCCAGGGCTGGCGCGATGGCCGCTTGCCTTCGAAGTCGAACATGCGCGACCAGCGCATCAGCGCGGTGAGCCCGGCGACATTGTCCGATACCGCGACCGCGCGCATGCCGTCGCCGCGACGACGCCGCCGCAGCGCGGGACTTGGCAGAATCGACGCATGAGCCGCCCCCATCCCTCGCCCGCGCCGCCCGCCCGCGGCGCCCAAGCCGGCAAGCCGAGCCTGCGCGAACGCTTCGCCGCGCTGCGCAACCTGCCGCCGTTCCTGCGCCAGATCTGGGCGACCAGCCCGACCCTGACCCTGATCACCCTCGGCCTGCGCCTGATCCGCGCGCTGCTGCCGATCGCGACCTTGTACGTCGGCAAGCTCATCATCGACGAGGCGGTGCGGCTGGTCGGCACCGGCCTGCACGTCGACTCGCTGGCCCAGGCCTGGCACGGCGGCCAGCTCGATGCCCTCGGCGCTTTGCTGCTGATCGAATTCGGCCTGGCGGTGGGCTCGGACCTGCTCGGCCGGGTCATCAGCTACGGCGACCAGATGCTGTCGGAGCTGTTCACCAACGCCACCAGCGTGCGCCTGATGGAACACGCCGCGACCCTGGACCTGGAGGATTTCGAAGACCCCGACCTGCAGGACCGGCTCGACCGCGCGCGCCGCCAGACGGTCGGGCGGATGAGCCTGATGAGCCAGTTGTTCGGCCAGGTCCAGGACACCATCACCGTGATCAGCTTCGCCGTCGGCCTGCTGGTCTACGCGCCGTGGCTGATCGCTTTGCTGGCGGTGGCGCTGATCCCGGCCTTCGTCGGCGAGGCCCACTTCAACGCGCTGAGCTATTCGCTCAACTACGCCTGGACGCCGGAGCGGCGCCAGCTCGAATACGTGCGGCAGATGGGCGCCAGCGTGGAAACGGCCAAGGAGGTGAAGATCTTCAATCTCCACCGCTTCCTGATCGCGCGCTATCGCCAGCTCGCCGACAAGTTCTTCGCCGCCAACCGCGCCCTCGCCCGCCGCCGCGCGTTCTGGGGAACCGTGCTGGCAGGGCTCGGCACGCTGGGGTATTACGTGGCTTACGGCTATATCGCGTGGCGCACGGTCAAGGGCGATTTCAGCATCGGCGACCTCACCTTTCTGGCCGGCAGCTTTCGCCGGCTGCGCCAATTGCTGGAAGGGCTTTTGGTCGGCTTCTCGCAGGTCGCCGGGCAGGCGCTATACCTCGACGACCTGTTCTCGTTCTTCCGCATCGAACCGGAAATCGTCTCGCCGGCCGAACCGGTCGCGGTGCCGCGGCCGATCCGCAGCGGCTTCGTGTTCGAGGACGTCGGCTTCCGCTATCCCGATGCCGAACGCTGGGCGCTGCGCGGCTTGAACTTCGAGTTGCGCGCGGGCGAAGTGCTGGCCCTGGTCGGCGAGAACGGCGCCGGCAAGACCACCCTGGTCAAGCTGCTGGCGCGGCTGTACGAACCCGACGAAGGCCGGATCCTGCTCGACGGCCGCGACCTGCGCGAGTACGACCTGGACCAGTTGCGCGCCAGCATCGGGGTGATCTTCCAGGACTTCGTCCGCTACGACCTCACCGCCGGCGAGAACATTGGCGTCGGCCAGATCGACGCGATGGGCGACAGCGAACGCATCCGCGAAGCGGCGCGGCGCGCGTTGGCCGACGAAGTCGTCGCGGGTTTGCCGCGCGGCTACGACCAGCCGATCGGGCGGCGCTTCAAGACCGGCGTGGACCTGTCGGGCGGGCAATGGCAGAAGATCGCGATCGCCCGCGCCTACATGCGCGACGCGCAGGTGATGATCCTCGACGAACCGACCGCGGCGCTGGACGCGCGCGCCGAGTTCGAGGTGTTCCAGCGCTTCAAGGAGCTGTCGCAGGACAAGACCGCGGTGCTGATCTCGCATCGCTTTTCCAGCGTGCGCATGGCCGACCGGATCCTGGTCCTGGCGCAGGGGCGGCTGGAGGCCAGCGGCACGCATGAGGCGTTGCTGGCGCAGGGCGGGCGTTATGCGGAGTTGTTCGAGTTGCAGGCGGCGGGGTATCGGTGAAGGGTGGCGCGCGATCGTGCGTCGCGGCGGCAGCGTCGCCGGCGTAGGCGGATTGCGTCGTCGTTGGGTTGTCGCGGTCGCGGCTCGCGCCGCTCCTACAGGGAGCCGATGTAGGAGCGGCGCGAGCCGCGACCGCGACAACGCAACTACCGCGCAAGCTACAAACGCAAACACCAGTCGAATTGTCGCGCCCGCCATGCCGGGCTATGGTCGGACGCATGCCCTCACCGCCCAGGAGCGATGCATGACTTCCTTCCTACGCCGCGGCGCGCTCGCCGCCGCCCTGCTGCTCAGCCTCGCCGCCTGCCAGCGCGGCAACGACGCGGCCGCCGCGGTCGCGGCGAAACCGGCGCCGGCCAAGGCTGCGACGCATCAGGTGCCGAGCGAACTCGGCGAGCTGACCGTCACCGAGGTCGCCAGCGGCCTGGAGCATCCCTGGGCGGTCGCCCTGCTGCCGGACGGCGGCTTCCTCGTCACCGAACGCCCGGGGCGCCTGCGCCGGGTCGGCGCCGACGGCGCGATCTCCGCACCGCTGAAGAACGTGCCCGAGGTCTGGGCGCAAGGACAAGGCGGCCTGCTCGACGTGGTGCTGGCGCCGGACTTCGCCAGCAGCCGGCGCATCTACCTGAGCTACGCCGAACCCGGCCCCGACGGCAGCGCCGGCACCGCGGTGGCGACGGCGACGCTTGGCGACGACGCGTTGACCGACGTGAAGCGGATCTACCAGCAGCAGCCCAAGCTGGTCGGGCCGAATCATTTCGGCTCGCGCATCGCCTTCGACGGCAAGGGCCACGTGTTCATCACCCAGGGCGAACGCCAGCAGCGCATGGCCTCGCAGCAGCTCGACAAGCTGCAGGGCAAGCTGGTGCGCCTGAACCTCGACGGCAGCGTGCCGGCCGACAATCCCTATGTCGGCCGCAGCGACGCACGCGCGGAAATCTGGAGCTACGGCCACCGCAACATGCAGTCGCTCGCGGTGGATCCGCGCACCGGCACGCTGTGGGAAGCCGAACACGGCCCGCGCGGCGGCGACGAGATCAATCTGCCGCAGGCGGGCAAGAACTACGGCTGGCCGATCGTGACCCACGGCATCGACTACAGCGGCCTGAAGATCAGCGAAGCCGAAGGCACGGAAAAGCCCGGCATGGAGGCGCCGTACCACGTCTGGGAGAAGTCGCCGGCGCTGTCGGGCATGGCCTTCTACAGCGGCCACGCGGGCTCGGCCTGGAACGACAGCCTGTTCCTCGGCGCGCTCGCCGACGGCAGCCTGATCCGGCTGACCCTCGACGGCGACAAGATCGTCCAGGAAGAACGCCTGCTCAAGCCGCTGGGCTGGCGCATCCGCGACGTGCGCGTGTCGGGCGACGGCAAGGTGTATGCGCTGACCGACGAGAACGACGGCAAGCTGTTGCGGATCGAGCCGCCGAAGGCGAAGTGAACCGACCGCGCGCGTTCGCGGACCGGCGCGCGCCGGCCGCGGCGCGCGCCATCGAAGGAGGCGCGACATGGAGCGATTCGACGGCGGCTGCCTGTGCGGCGAGGTGCGCATCGAGGCCACGGGCCGCCCGTACCGGGTGGCGCTGTGCTATTGCCTGGATTGCCGCAAGCACCACGGCGCGCTGTTCTACGCGGCGGCGATCTTTGCGCAGGATGCGGTGCGCGTCAGCGGCGAGACGCGCGACTACAACGGCCGGCATTTCTGCCCGCGCTGCGGCTCCTCGGTGTTCGCGCGTTGCGGCGACGAGATCGAGCTGCACCTCGGCGCGCTCGACGCCCCCGATCAGCTGACGCCGACCTACGAAAGCTGGACGATCCGGCGCGAATCCTGGCTGCCGCCGTTTCCGCTGGCCAAGCATTACCCGCGCAATCGCGAAGCCACGGGCCGCAGCGAAGAGTAAGCGCCGCAACGAAAAAGCCGCCCCGAAAGGCGGCTGTTTCGTTTACCCGAAACGCGAGGCTCAGGACTTCTGCTTGGCCCGCGCGAACGCATCCGCCAGCGCTCCGCCGAGCGGCGCGGCGCCCTTGCCCGGCGGCGAGAACGAGCCGCCGCGCTGTTGCGGCGCCTGATCGCGCCGGCCGCCGCCGCGCGGGCCGCCGCGGTCGTTGTTGCGCGGCTCATTGCCGCCGCCGCGCTCGCCCGGCGCGCGCGGCGCCGGCACCGCGTCGTCGAGGCGCCGGGTCAAGGCGATGCGCTTGCGCGGAATATCGACTTCCAGCACCCGCACCTTGACCACGTCGCCGGCCTTGACCACGTCGCGCGGGTCCTTGACGTACTTGTCCGACAGCGCCGAGATGTGGATCAGCCCGTCCTGGTGCACGCCGATGTCGACGAACGCGCCGAACGCGGCGACGTTGCTGATCACGCCCTCCAGGATCATGCCGACCTGCAGGTCCTTGAGGTCCTCGACGCCGTCGGCGAACTTCGCCGCCTTGAACTCGGGCCGCGGATCGCGGCCGGGCTTTTCCATTTCCTTGAGGATGTCGCGCACGGTCGGCACGCCGAACTTCTCGTCGGTGTACGGCTCCGGCTTCAGGCTGCGCACGAACTGCGGATCGCCGAGCAACTGCTTCACCTCGCGTCCGCACTGCTTGACGATGCGCTCGACCACCGGATATGCCTCCGGGTGCACGGCCGAGCCGTCCAGCGGCTCGTCGCCGTCGACGATGCGCAGGAAGCCGGCGCATTGTTCGAAGGTCTTCTCGCCCAGGCGCGGCACCTTGAGCAGTTCCTTGCGGGTCTTGAACGGGCCGTTTTCGTCGCGGTGGCGGACGATGTTCTCGGCCACGGTCGAAGACAGGCCCGAGACCCGCGCCAGCAGCGGCGCCGAGGCGGTGTTGACCAGCACGCCGACCGCGTTCACGCAGTCCTCCACGCGCGCGTCGAGCGCGCGCGCGAGCCGGTATTGGTCGACGTCGTGCTGATACTGGCCGACGCCGATCGCCTTGGGCTCGATCTTGACCAGTTCGGCCAGCGGATCCTGCAGACGCCGCGCGATCGACACCGCGCCGCGGATGCTCACGTCGAGGTCCGGGAACTCCTTCGAGGCGAATTCCGACGCCGAATACACCGACGCGCCGGCTTCGCTGACCACGGCCTTGGTCAGCTTCGCATCGGCCATCAGCTTGATCAGGTCGCCGGCGAGCTTGTCGGTCTCGCGCGAGGCGGTGCCGTTGCCGATCGCGATCAGCTCGACCCCGTGCTTGACGCACAGCGCGCGCAGCGTGTGCAGCGACTGGTCCCACTGCTTGCGCGGCTCGTGCGGGTAGATGGTGTCGTGGGCGACGAACTTGCCGGTGGCGTCGACCACCGCGACCTTGACCCCGGTGCGCAGGCCCGGGTCGAGCCCGAGCACCGCGCGCGGACCGGCCGGCGCGGCCAGCAGCAGGTCCTTGAGGTTGTCGCCGAACACTTCGATCGCCTCGGCTTCGGCCTTTTCGCGCGCCTGGCCGAACAGGTCCAGCAGCAGGTGCAGGTGCAGCTTGGCGCGCCAGGTCAGGCGGCAGCAGTCCAGCAGCCAGCGATCGGCCGGACGGCCCTGGTCGCGGATGCCGGCGTTGACCGCGACGCGGCCTTCGCCCTGCTGGTGGCCGGCTTCGGCGTCGCTGCCCGGGTCGAGGTCGAGGAACAGGATTTCTTCGCGGCGCGCGCGGAACAGCGCGAGCAGGCGGTGCGAGGGAATCTTGGCCAGCGGTTCGGCGTGATCGAAGTAATCGCGGTACTTGGCGCCTTCGTTCTCCTTGCCCTCGGCCACGCGCGCGCGGATCACTCCGACGTCGCTGAGCCATGTGCGCAGGCCGCCGACCAGGGTCGCGTCTTCGGCCCAGCGCTCCATCAGGATCGCGCGCGCGCCGTCGAGCGCGGCCTTGACGTCGGCGACCTGCTTTTCTTCGCTGACGAAACCGGCGGCGTAGTCCTCGGGCGTGAGCGTCGGATCGGCCAGCAGCGCATCGGCCAGCGGTTCCAGCCCGGCTTCGCGCGCGATCTGCGCCTTGGTCCGGCGCTTGGGCTTGTACGGCAGGTACAGGTCTTCCAGCCGCGCCTTGCTGTCGGCAGCTTCGATGTCGGCGCGCAGCTCGTCGCTGAGCTTGCCCTGCTCGGCGATGCTCTCCAGCACCGCGGCGCGGCGGTCTTCCAGCTCGCGCAGGTAGCGCAGGCGCGATTCCAGATCGCGCAGCTGGATGTCGTCGAGGCCGCCGGTGACTTCCTTGCGGTAACGGGCGATGAAGGGAACCGTCGCGCCTTCGTCGAGCAGGCCGACCGCGGCCTGGACCTGGGCGGGCTGGGCGGCGATCTCGCCGGCGATGACGAGGGCGATCTTGCGGGCGATCTGTGCGGACTGCGCGTTCTGGTCTTGCATCGTTTCCAATCGGCTAGCCCCGACCGCGGGGCGCGCGGGGATTGTCGCAATGTGGGGGGGATGGGGGAACCCGTTGACAGGGCTGGGTTTTTGGGGGCTGGAGGGAGGCGAGGAGTGAGCGGAGAGAAGTGAGGAGTGAGCAAAGGCAGCGCCCCGCTTTCGCTCACTCCTCACTTCTCTGCGCTCACTCCTCGCCAAGATAAGAATCGCTCTCATCCATTGCGCTACAATAGCCGCCCCGCTCCACCGACTCCCCCTGGCAATGTCCTCCGCTTTTGGCACCGAGACGGTGCTGGACGTCCGTCACTGGACCGACGACTACTTCAGCTTCACCACCACCCGCGACGACGGCTTCCGCTTCGAGAACGGCCAGTTCGTGATGATCGGGCTGCAGGTCGCCAACGAGGCCGGCGTGGTCAAGCCGCTGCTGCGCGCGTACTCCATCGCCAGCGCCAACTGGGAAGAGCAGCTCGAGTTCTTCAGCATCAAGGTGCCGAACGGCCCGCTGACCTCTCGGCTGAAGTCGATCCAGCCCGGCGACAGCGTGCTGATCGGGCGCAAGCCGACCGGCACCTTGCTGCTGCACGACCTGCTGCCGGGCCGCAACCTGTACCTGCTCGGCACCGGCACCGGCTTCGCGCCGTGGCTGTCGGTCATCAAGGACCCGGAGACCTACGAGCGCTTCGAGAACGTGGTGCTCTGTCACGGCGTGCGCAGCGCGCAGGACCTGGCCTACCGCGACTACATCGTCAACGAACTGCCGCAGCACGAGTTCCTCGGCGAACAGATCGCCGCCAAGCTCAAGTACTACCCGGCGGTGACGCGCGAAGACTTCGTGTTCGAAGGCCGCGACCAGCGCGGTCGCCTGACGGAGATGATGGATTCGGGCCGGATGACCGAGCAGCTCGGCCTGCCGCCGCTGGACGCCGAACTCGACCGCGCGATGATCTGCGGCAGCCCGCAGATGCTGGCCGACTTCCGCGAGATCCTCGACCGCCGCGGCTTCGCCGCCGCGCCGCGCATCGGCACGCCGGGGCAGTATGTGTTCGAGCGTGCGTTCGTCGAGAAATAAGGCCTCGCGCCTGCGCGCGGGCCTGGCCGGGCTCGCGCTGGCGTTCGCCTGCGCGTTCGCGGCGCAGGCGCAAGCGCCCGCGGGCGCGGCCGCGCGACCGCCGCGCTCCGCGGCCGCGGCGCCGCAACTGGGCGAGCTCGCGCCCGACTTCCTCGGGCTCGACCGCGCCGGCCGGCCGGTCAAGGTCAGCGACTATCGCGGCAAGCCGGTCGTCGTCAGCTTCTGGGCCGGCTGGTGCGCGCCGTGCCGGCGCGAGCTGCCGATGCTGTCGACCCTGCTCAAGTCGGTCGGCCGCGAACACCTGCAAGTGATCGCAGTCAACCTCAACGAGCCCAAGCGCGACTACGAAGACTTCCTGCGCCTGAACCCCTCGCTGGACCTGAACTTCGTCCACGACGCCGGCAGCGCCGCGCGCTACTACGGCGTGCGCAGCGTGCCGAACCTGTTCGTGGTCGACCGCGACGGCCGGCTGGTGCAGATCCATCGCGGCTATACGCCGGAAAAGATCGAGCAGTTCGTGCGCGAGCTGGCGCCGCTGCTGCCGCCGCAGGCCTTGCGCAAACCCGGCGGCTGAGCCGCGTTGCAGAGGCGCGCGCCCCCTCGCGCCTACCCCGCCCGCCGCTCCTGCCGCAACGCCGCGCGATAGCGCCGGCTGCACGGCACCTGGCTGCCGTCGCGCATGGTGATGCGCGCATCGCCGCTGTCCAGCGGTTCGATCTCGCCGACGCAGTCCAGGTTGACGATGTAGCTGCGGTGCACGCGCGCGAACCGGGCCGGGTCGAGCTGGACCTCAATCGCCGCCATGGTGCTGCGCAGCGGGTAGTCGCGGCCGCGCACGCGCAGGTTGACGTAGTTGGACGAGGCCTGCAGCCATTCGACTTCGTTGGCCGCGACCAGGAATTCCTTGCCGAGCTTGCGCACCAGAAAGCGCTCCGGGCGCTCGGGCTGGGCCGGCGCGGGCAGGTCGTCCGGCGGCGCCAGCACGCTGGCCTCGCCCTGCCAGCGCCGCAGCAGCAGCCGGTAGCCCTCGATCCACAGCACCATATAGCCGTAGCTGCGCACGTCCTTGAGGTACTCGTAGACCAGGTTGATGCCCCAGGCGCCGAGTTCGTAGCGCTCGCCGAGGCCGGCGTAGACCGCCTGCCGGATCGCGACCATGCCGGCCACGTGCAGCACCGACCAGACCACGCTGGCCAGCAGGTGCAAGGCCAGCGCGCGGCGCCAGCGGTCGAAGCGGAACGGCACCGCGCGGGTGAACCAGACCAAAGCCGGCACCAGCGCCAGCGCGGTCGCGCAGCTGCTGGTCTCCCACACCAGCGGCGCCCAGTCGGGGATGTCGAGGCCGTAGCGGTGGATGTCGATGATCGAGGTCAGGGTGCCCGCGGCGGCATTGACGGCGAAGATCGCCACCCAGCTCGCAATCTCGACCGGACGCCGCCAGGGTTGGTAGCGGTCCCAGACGCTGCGCGGAGCAGCGGCGGATGCGGCCGGCGGGATGACAGACGCGACGGCGGGCGGCGCGGACGCGAGGGAGGTGGGAACTTCGGCGTTCATGCCGCGCATTCTCGCCCGCGACCGGGGCGGGACGGCAACCGGCCGTCCCCGCGGGCCGCGTTCCGTCCCTCCCGGCCCCCTCCGGTCACCCCGCCGCAGCGCGCAAGTGCCTGATCGCGCAAGGTTCGCCGACCTTCCAGCGCGGACCGACCATGCAACGCCGCTACGACATCGACGCCCTGCGCGCCCTCGCCTTCTGCCTGCTGATCCTCTACCACTGCGCCATGCTCTATGTCGCCGACTGGGGCTGGCACCTCAAGAGCACGCACCTTTCCGAGCCCCTGCAAGTGCCGATGCTGTTCCTCAACCGCTGGCGCATGGACCTGATCTTCCTGATCTCGGGCCTGTCGGTGCACTTCCTGTTGCGCGGCAGCTCGCTGGGCCGCTTCGTGGTCCAGCGCAGTTGGCGCCTGCTGCTGCCGCTGACCTTCGGCTGCCTGCTGATCGTGCCGATCCAGCCGTATGCGCAGGGCGTGGCCAACGGCCTGGTCGAGCCGGGCTTCGGCGCTTTCCTGCTGCGTTACTACCAGTTCAAGCCTTGGCCGCAGGGCGCGTTCGACGGCTGGGAGTACGGCTTCACCTGGAACCACCTGTGGTACCTGGCCTATCTGTGGGTCTATACGATCCTGCTGGCCGGCCTGCTGCCGTTGTTCCGCAACCGCTACGGCCGCCGCCTGCATGCCGCGCTGACCGGCCTGCGCGGCTGGAAGCTGGCGATTCTGCCGGCCTTGCCGCTGGCCTTGTTCACCTTCGCGCTGGCGCCGTTGTTCAAGGAAACCGGCGACCTGATCCACGACTGGTACCGCCACGCGATCTATTTCAGCGTGTTCCTGTACGGCTATTGGATCGGCAACGACCGTGGCCTGTGGGACGAGTTCGTGCGTCTGCGCAAGTGGACGCTCGGGTTGGCGCTGGGCCTGTTCGGGTTCTACCTGAGCCTGGTGGTGTGGCTGCCCGAGCAGATTCCGGACTGGCTGCAGAACAGCGTGTGGCTGCTGCGCAATCTGTACGTGTGGTTCGCGATCAGCGCGATCCTGGGCTGGAGCCACGCCCTGCTGAACCGGCCGTTCCGCTGGCTGCCGTGGGCGACCGAAGCGGTGTATCCCTGGTATGTGCTGCACCAGAGCCTGATCGTGCTGATCGCGTACTGGATCCTGCCGCTGAAGTTCGGCCCGGTGACGGAGCCGGCGATCGTGCTGACCGGCACCGTGGCGGGCTGCTTCGTGCTGCACGAGATCATCCGGCGGGTGCCGCTGTTGCGGCCGTGCTTCGGATTGAAGGCGCGCAAGCAGCGCGCGCCGGAGCGCTTGGATTCGGCCTCGGCGACGGCGCCGAATCCGGCCTGAGCTGCGAAATCTTTGCATGACGCGGCGCAACCGTCGCGCATCGCCCTGACTTGCCGTCATGCCCGCGGAAGCGGGCATCCAGGGCTTCATCGAGGCAGGACGCTGAAGCCTCTGGATCCCCGCCTGCGCGGGGATGACGGTCCGGAAGGGACGGCGCGATGACGATCAGGAGGAGGCGCGGCGGAACCCACCTGTCGTCATGCCCGCGAACACGGGCATCCAGGGCTTCATCGAGGCAGGACGCTGAAGTCTCTGGATCCCCGCCTGCGCGGGGATGACGGTCCGGAAGGGACGGCGCGATGACGGTCTGCAGGAGGTGCGGCGAAACCCACCTGTCGTCATGCCCGCGAAAGCGGGCATCCAGGGTTCTATCCAGGCAAGACTCTGAAGTCTCTGGATCCCCGCCTGCGCGGGGATGACGGTCCGGAAGGGACGGCGCGATGACGGTCTGGAGGGGGCGCGGCGAAACCCACCTGTCGTCATGCCCGCGAAGGCGGGCATCCAGGGCGCTATCCAGGCAGGACTCTGAAGTCTCCGGATCCCCGCCCTCGCGAGGAGGATGGTCTGGAACACACGCCAGTGTTTGCGCGAATCAGGCCGCCAGCGCTTTCTCGATATCCGCCGCGATCGACTCGGGCTTGTCGGTCGGCGCATACCGCTTGAGCACGCGCCCGTCGCGGCCGATCAGGAACTTGGTGAAGTTCCACTTGATCGCATCGATGCCGAGAAAGCCGCCCTTCTCGTCCTTCAGCCACTTCCACAGCGGATGCGCCTTGTCGCCGTTGACATCGACCTTGGCGTACATCGGAAAGGTCACGTCGTAGGTCAGCGAGCAGAACTCCTTGATCTCGGCTTCGTCGCCCGGCTCCTGGTGGCCGAACTGGTCGCACGGAAAACCCAGCACTTCGAAGCCGCGCGTCTGGTAGTCGCGCTCGAGCTTTTCCAGGCCGGCGTACTGCGGAGTGAAGCCGCACTTGGAGGCGACGTTGACGACCAGCAAAACCTTGCCGCGGTAGCGGTCCAGCGACTGGTCGCGGCCGTCGATGTCGGTCGCGGAGAAATCGTAGGCGGTGGTCATGGCGGCGCTCGCGATCGGTGAGGAGGTGGCGGAACGATAGCGCGTCGGCGCGGGGTTTGCCGGGCGACGGCGCCACCGCGGTCACGCTTCGCCGTTGCGGGACGGCCTTCGGGCCCGATGCTCTGCGCTCGGGCCGCCGCGGACCGGACTGCAAACGTCGGGCCTCAAGCCCCTCCCGCAAGCGCCGGAATCGGCGTGCGGGCGGCCGCACGCGCGCAAAAAAAAAACGGCCCGCCGAAGCGGGCCGTTGCGATGCGTTCGCTCGCGAACTGTGGCGCGATCAGAACTGCGCCTTGAACTCCACGCCGACGATGCGCGGGTCGTTGACGAAACCGACCAGGTTGTTGAAGTCGATGCCGCCGACCGCGCGCACCTGGTCGAGGATGTTGCGGCCGTACACCGCCACGTCGTAGCGGCCGTTGTCCCACATATAGCCCACGCGCAGGCCGCCTTCGGTCAGCGCCTTGCCGCGGAACTCCTTGGACTCGTACAGGAAGAAGTTCACTTCGCTGCGGTAGGCCCAGTCGGTGAACACGTAGAACTCGTTGCCGTTGGCCAGCGGCACGCTGTAGCGCGCGGTCAGGTTGTAGACCCACTTCGGCGCCTGCGGCAGCGGGTTGCCGTCGATCGCCGCCAGGGTCTGGCCGTTGCGCACCACCAGCGGATCGGTGACGGTGCAGCCGCCGCCGCACGGCGCGACGAACAGGTTGGCGTCCTTGATCTTGGTGTCGTTGTAGCTGGCGCCGAAGGTGACCATCAGGTTGTCGGTCACGTAGGCATCGAAATCGACTTCCACGCCCTGGCCGACGGTCTTGTCGGCGTTGAGCAGGATGGTCTGGTTCAGCGCGCCGCCGACCGCATTGATCTGCTGGTTGTCGACGTTGAAGCGGAACAGCGCCACGCCCAGGCGCGCGCGCTTGTCGAACAGGTCGGCCTTCACGCCGGCCTCGTACGAGATCACCTTCTCCGCGTCGGCCACCGACGGCTGCGGCGGGGTCTGGAACAGCAGGCGGCCCTGGATGCTCGGCGCGCGGAAGCCCTTGGCGACGCGCGCGTACAGGTTGACCGCGTCGGTCGCCTGGAACACGCCGCTGATGTCCCAGCTGACGTCGTCGACATCGGTCTTGACCTTGAACGGGCCCGACACCGGCGCGCCGAACGGCGCGCTCTGCAGCACGCTGGCGGCGAAGTCCTTCTTGTCCTGGGTGTAGCGCAGGCCGCCGCGCAGCTTGAAGCGGTCGGTGACCGCGTATTCGACCGAGCCGAACGCCGCCCAGGCCTTGTTGCGCTGCTTCTGCTGCGCGTGGCCGGCCTGCACGCCGCCGCCGAGGGTGTCGTAGTTCAGGCTGTCGACGGTGATGTCTTCGTCGAAGTAGAACAGGCCGGCCTGCCAGTTGAACGGGCCGCTGTAGTTGGATTCCAGGCGGAATTCCTGGGTCCACTGGCGGTGGTCGGGCAAGCCGTCGGCCGATTCGGCGGTGAACGGAATGCCGGCCGGGGTGCTGCCGCCGGGCAGGAACGCGGCGCCGATGCCGCCGTCGATGTCGCCGCGGCTCAGCGATTCGGCGGTCTCGTAACCGGTGATCGAGTACAGGGTCAGTTCGTTCGACAGGTCCCAGCTCAGCTTGGCGCTGGCGCCGAAGGTCTTGAGGTGCTGGAAGTTGCGGCCGTCGATGCCGACCTTGTCTTCGTCGAAACCGTCGAACAGGTCGTTGCTGCCCTTCTTGAACAGCATCGCGCGGAACAGGCGCGCGGTGCCGTTGAGGCGGCGCGCGTGCACGTTGAACAGCGCGTGGAAGGTGTCGCTGCCGTCGTACTGCAGCTGCAGGCGCAGCGCCGACTCGTCGTAGCCTTCCAGCTTCTTGTTGCTGCGCGCGTTCGGGTTGGTGTTGTCGACCCAGTCGTCGCGGCGCTGGAACAGCGCCGAGGCGCGGCCGGACCAGTTCTGGCCGAGCGGGCCGCTGACCGCGCCTTCGAAGTTGGTGGTGCCGTAGGTGCCGTAGGAGATCTGGCCGTAGCCTTCCAGTTCGCGGGTCGGCTTGGCCGATTCGAACTTGACCACGCCGGCCGGGGTGTTGCGGCCGAACAGCGTGCCCTGCGGGCCGCGCAGCAGTTCGACGTTCTCCAAGTCGAACACCGGGAAGCCCTTGAGCAGCGGGTTCTCGAGCACGATGTCGTCGTACACCAGCGACACCGGCTGGGACGCGTTCAAGTCGAAGTCGGTGTTGCCCAGGCCGCGGATGTAGAAGCGCGGGAACGCGCGGCCGAACGAGGATTCGATGTTGAGGCTCGGCAGGCGGCCGGACAGGAAGCGGATGTCGCCGCCGCCGGAGCCGAGCACGTGCAGCTTTTCGCGGTCGACGGTGGTGAGCGCGACCGGCACGTCCTTGGCGCGTTCGACCTTGCGCTGGGCGGTCACCATCAGCGCGTCGAGGGTCTTGGCCTCGCCGGCGGCGGGCGCGGCGGCGGGCTGGGCGTCCTGGGCGAAGGCGGCGGCGGAAGCGAAGGTCAGGCCGACGGCAAGGGCGAGGGCATGACGGCGGGGAGCACCAAGGTGCTTGGGCATGGTCGGGTTTCTCGGTGGACGCGGCGCGTGCGGCGCCAGTGCTTGGGAAACCGCCGCGGCGTTGCGCTCCCGGGACCGGGGGATGGGGCGCGGGCTCTGGACGGCGAGGGTCGATCGGACCGCCCCTTGGCGGCCGTGACGCGGACCGGCCCGCGCCGTGGTCGGCTCATTGACCGGCGAATGTTACCAAATCATTAAAGAGCCGGTACTCGAATGGGGGGCGGAAGGCTGGGTGGGCCGACGGGTTGGGGGCTCGGTGAAGCCGCAAGATCAAAATGGGTTCCGGCGTTCGCCGGAATGACGGTGTGGAACGGGGCATTCGCCGACGAGCCGCGGCGCAACCTGCCTGTCCCGTCATTCCGGCGAACGCCGGAACCCATTTTGATCTTGCTTTTGCATCGACTACGTCCCGCCGCAGCCCCACCGCAGCGCGGCAAGAACGACGCGGACGGGCCCCTGCCCGCCCGCGCCATCGCTCACTTAGCCGAAACCACCTTCGCCGGCGCCGCGAACGGCTTCACCCCAAGCTCGGCATACACCTCACTCGGGTAGTACGCCGTCTGCCCCTGCAGCACCAACGAAACCTTGCGCAGATCGCCGATATCGCGGGTCGGATCGCCATCGATCAGGATCAGGTCCGAACGCTTGCCCGCCACGACCGAACCGCGGTCGCCGTCGACCCGCGCGACCTTGGCCGCATTCCAGGTCGCCACCTGCAACGCCTGCGCCGGGGTCAGGCCGGCGCGCACGTACAGCGCCAGCTCGTGCTGCAAGGTGAACCCCGGAACCTCGTCGGTGCCGGCCAGCAGCGGCACGCCGGCCTTGTAGGCGCGGCCGACGAACTCCACCGCCTTGTCGTAGGACTTGTTGTAGCGCTGCCAGGTCGCCTCGTCGGGAATGTTCATCTCCGCCGCGCGCCGGCCGCGCCGCACGTCCGGCGGCAGGTGCGCGTCGACCGCGGCGAAGATCGGCGACAGCTCGCCTTCGCGCTGGTGCAGGAACTCGAACGTCGCCAGGGTCGGATCGATCGCGATCTTCTTGGTCGCCAGGGTGTTGATGAAGTCCTGCACCGGCTTGGAATCCAGGTCCAGTCCGGCGGTCTTCTCGGCGACCAGATAGAAGCGCTGCAGCGTGCGCGTGTCGGTCTTGTCGTCGACGAAGAAGTTCAGCAGCAGCTGGTTGATGTGCTGGATCTCGTCGAAGCCCTGGTCGACCACGTCCTGCGCGCGCAGGAACGCCGGCACGTGCCCGCTGACCCGCATGCCCTTGCTGTGCGCGTAGGCGACGGTGTCGCGCAGCACCGCCTTGGGGAAGGAGTTGTAGATCTTGATCTGCGGGTAGCCGTGTTCGGAATACCAGTCCACCGCCTTCTTGGCTTCGTCGAGGTTCTTGATGACGAAACCGTTGCGCGCGGAGTAGTCGCTCTCGCCTTCGATGAAGCCGGCCGGGACCACGTTCGGCGACATCAGCGTGCCGGCCTTGATCTCGCCGATCATCTGCTGCAGCGTGGCGTTGTCGTTGCCCATGTCGCGCACGGTGGTCACGCCGGCGGCGATGTTGAGGCCGCCGTCCCAGCGCGAGACGTGGCCGTGCATGTCGAACAGGCCCGGCATCAGGGTCTTGCCCTTGCCCTCGACCGTGCGCGCGGGCTTGAGGTCCTTGCCGGCCTTGCCGATCGACACGATCTTGCCGTCGCGCACCAGCACGTCGGTCGGCGCGCCCAGGCTCGCCTTCTCGCTGTCGAACACGCGCACGTCGCGGATCAGGGTGGCGCCGGCGAAGTCGTGGCCGAGCTTCTTGCGCAGGTCCACCAGCAGCTCGCCTTCGGCGGCTTTCTGCCGGGTTTCCAGCGCCGCGGCGTTGGCCTGCCAGCCGTCTTCGATCAGTTGCAGGAAGCCGGGATAGATCAGCGCGAACATCCGCGGCTGGGCCTCGTCGGTGGCCCAGACGAAGTTGGGAGTGAAGCCCTGCCCGGTCAGCGCCAGCAATTGCACGGTCTGGCTCTTGCCGTCGCGGCTGACCTGGGCGGTGCCGAGCTTGCGCGCGCTCAGGCTGCCGCCCGGCAGCAGCGGCAGGGTGCCGTCGCCGCGCTTGGCCAGCGCGCCGAGCGCCACCGACATCCCGGCCGGGGTGCCGCCGAGCGGCGAGTACAGGCCGGTGCCGGAGACCTTGAGCTCGCCGTGGTCGGACTTGCTCTTCCAGCGCACGGTGTCGCCGTCGCGTTCGAAGCTTTCCTCGACCTTGGCGCCGAAGGTCGAGGTGCCCTGCACCGCGTAGCGGCGGTAGGTGCCGTCCTCGGCCAGGGTGTAGGTCTCCTTGAGCTCGGGGCCGCGGCCGTTGTCCTTGAACACGAAATCGACGGTATAGCTGCCGTCGTCGGCGCGGGTCACCACTTGCTGGCCGGCCTGCTTGCCGCCGTCGACCAGGGCCAGGTAGCGCGTGGTTTCGGCCGCCAGCGCGGTCGCGCTGAAGCTCAACAGCAGGCCCAGGGCCAGGGTACGGCGCGGCAGGGAATGGCGCAGAAGAGTCATCGAGGAGAGCTCGGGTGGGTGGAAGGGAATGAGGGACGCGCAGCGAACCGCGGGTTCAGTCGCGGCTGTGGGTGATCATCAGCACATAGCCGTCGGGATCGCGGGCGCGGAATTCGCCGTGCGGGCGGTAGAACGGATAGCCCATCGGCCCGGCCTCGCAACCGGCGGCGAGCAGGCGCTCGCGCATCGCCGCCACGTCGTCGCAATAGACGTAGAACAGCACCGCCTGGACGCTGTCGTCGACCGGGCCATCGGCGCGCACCAGCATGAATTCGGCGCCGCCGGGGCTGTGCATCCAGGCCCAGACCGGCTCGTCGCCGCACTCGGGCACGCGGTGGACGTTGCCCATGGCGAAACCGAGCAAGGCGTAATACTCGGCGGCGCGGGCGACGCTGGCGACGTGGACCATCGGCACGAAGGCCTGCGCGGTCGGGGCGCTCATCGCCGCGCTCCCGCCGCCGCCCCGTGCGCCTTTGCGATTCCTGTCGGCATCCGGCCCATCCTGGCGTCTCCTGCATGAGGTGGTCCCGAGTGTAAACCGGCCGGCGCCGGCCCCACCCGGGCGGTTGGTCATGCGCGATCGGTGCGTTTCGCCGCCGCCGCGGCCGTCGCCGCGGCGGCCATGCCTTTCGTCATGGGCTCGCCACCGGCCCATGGAGTAGGCTTCGGGGTTCCCTTTGACGAGGTTGAAGCATATGAAGCACCCGCTCGCCGTGGCGCTGGCCGTGGCCCTGATCGCCACCGTCCCCAGCCTGGCCCACAATGCCCAGGCCCAGGCCAAGACCGACAAGACCGTGAAATCCACCGCCGATACCGCCAAGCCGAGCGCGAATCCGTTCTTCCAGCCCAGCCCGCTGCCGCTGCAGTTCCCGCAGTTCGACAAGATCAAGGACAGCGACTTCGCGCCGGCCTTCGATCGCGGCATGGCCGACCAGCTCAAGGAAGTCGCCGCCATCGCCGACAACCCCGAGCCGGCCACCTTCGACAACACCATCCTGGCGATGGAGCGTTCGGGCCGGATCCTCAACCGCTCGGTCTCGACCTTCTTCAACCTGGTCGGCACCGACACCAACGCCAACCGCGAGAAGCTGCAGCAGCAGTACGCGCCGAAGCTGGCCGCGCACCAGGACGCGATCACGCTGAACCCGAAGCTGTTCGCGCGGATCAAGGATCTGTACGAGAAGCGCGCTTCGCTCGGCCTGGACGCCGAGGGCGTGCGCCTGATCGAGCGCTACCACTCCGACTTCGTCCGCGCCGGCGCCAACCTGACCGAAGCGCAGAAGACCCGGGTCAAGGCGATCAACGGCGAACTGGCCGAACTGGGCGCCACCTTCAGCAAGAACGTGCTCAAGGAAGTGCAGGATTCGGCCATCGTGGTCGACACCAAGGAAGAGCTGGCCGGCCTGTCCGACGAGCGCATCGCCGCCGCGGCCGAAGCGGCCAAGGCGCGCGGGCTGCAGGGCAAGTACCTGCTGACCCTGCTCAACACCACCGGCCAGCCGCCGGAAACCGACCTGACCAACCGCGCTTTGCGCGAAAAGCTGCACAAGGCCTCGGTGATCCGCGGCAGCCGCGGCAACGAGTGGGACAACACCGGCATCGTGTCCAAGGTCGTCGCCCTGCGCGCCGAGCGCGCCAAGATCATGGGCTACCCGAACTACGCGGCCTACGTGCTCGCGGACGAAACCGCCAAGTCGCCGGAAGCGGTCAACAAGATGCTCGGCCAGCTCGCCCCGGCCGCGGTCGCCAACGCCAAGCGCGAAGCCGCCGACCTGCAGGCGATGATCGACAAGGAACAGGCCGCCAAGGGCGAGAAGAGTTTCCAGCTCGAGCCGTGGGACTGGGCGTTCTACGCCGAGAAGGTGCGCAAGGAAAAGTTCGCCTTCGACGAAGCCGAGCTCAAGCCCTACTTCGAGATGAAGAACGTGCTCGAAAACGGCGTGTTCTACGCCGCCGGCCAGCTCTACGGCCTGACGTTCAAGCAGCGCACCGACCTGCCGCTGTACCGCGACGACGTCACCGCCTACGACGTGTTCGATTCCAACGGCAAGCAGCTGGCGATCTTCATCGCCGACATGTACGCGCGCGATTCCAAGCGCGGCGGCGCGTGGATGAACTCCTACGTCGAGCAGTCGGAACTGTTCGGCACCCTGCCGGTGGTGGCCAACCACCTCAACATCCCCAAGCCGCCGGCCGGCAAGCCGACGCTGATGACCTGGGACGAGGTCACCACCATGTTCCATGAGTTCGGCCATGCCCTGCACGGCATGTTCTCGAACGTGAAGTACCCGTATTTCTCGGGCACCAGCGTGCCGCGCGACTTCGTCGAGTTCCCATCGCAGGTCAACGAGATGTGGGCCGACTGGCCGTCGGTGCTGGCCAACTACGCCAAGCACTACCAGAACGGCCAGCCGATGCCGAAAGAACTGCTCGACAAGGTGCTGGCGGCGTCGAAGTTCAACCAGGGCTTCGCCACCACCGAATACCTCGGCGCGGCGATGCTGGACCAGAACTACCACCAGATCGGCGACCTGTCGAAGGTGCCGGCGGCCAAGGACGTGGTCGCGTTCGAGACCGCCTCGCTGAAGAAGGACGGCATTTACTACCCGCCGGTGCCGCCGCGTTACCGCACCACCTATTTCAGCCACATCATGGGCGGTTATGCGGCCGGCTATTACGCGTACATCTGGTCGGAAGTGCTCGACGCCAACACCGTGGAGTGGATCAAGCAGCACGGCGGCCTGACCCGCGAGAACGGCGACCGCTTCCGCGCCACCCTGCTCTCGCGCGGCGGCAGCAAGGACGCGCTGCAGCTGTTCCGCGATTTCTCCGGCCACGAGCCGCAGATCCAGCCGCTGCTGGAGCGCCGCGGCCTGACCGCCCCGGCGGCCAAGCCGGCCCCGGCCAAATAAGCTTCGCAACCACTGCTGAGACCCGCGGGCCGGTTGAAACCGGCCTCGCGCAGAAAGGGCGGCGTACCGTGTCCGGTGCGTCGCCCTTCTTGCGTTGGAGCGCACAAGGACCACATTCGATCCGTTATCACGATCTAAATATTGAGCATTAATTACCTGTTTTTAGTGGACTTTTTGCGAACGTCGATTTATGTCACATTAGATTCCAATGGACCCCCACTAACCTGATATTGGATATCGACGGCACTGTTTCTGCACGCAGAAACAGCTTGGAGTTCGATTCAACAGGGGACATCAGGATGGCCGCCATTTCACCAGTCCACCCCGGCGCCGGCGTCAACGGCGTCGATCACCGCAACAGCCGACGGGTCGCCGTCGTCGAACGCGACCCGAACCTGCGCCAGCAGATCCAGCACTCGCTGCTGACCCGCCAGTTCGCCATCGTCGAATGCGCCAACGCCACCGCGTTGTACCGCAACCTGCTGAGCGCGCCGTGCGACATCGCAGTCATCGCCAGCGACCTGCCCGACGACAACCCGCGCAACGTCGCCCTGCACCTGCGCCAGCATTCGGACATCGGCATCATCGTGCTCGATGCCGACGCCGGTTACGGCGGCCAGTCCGACGGCTACCACGAGATCGCCGACGCCTGCTTCCGCAAGCCGGTCGACCTCGACGGCCTGGCCACCGTGGTCACCGCGATGCACAGCCTGCAGCACCACATGCGCGCGCTGCCCACGCGCGCCGGCGGCGGCCAGCCCGAATGGGAGCTGGCGCTGGACGGCTGGACCCTGCGCACGCCCGACGGCGCCAGCATCGACCTCAGCGCGCCCGAGCGCAGCGTGCTGCTGCGCCTGGTCAACACCGGCGCGGGCGGCCATCCGGTCTCGCACGACAGCCTGATCGGTTCGCTGACCAACGACGTTTACGACTTCGATCCGCACCGGTTGGAGATGCTGATCTACCGCCTGCGCAAGAAGGTCGCGCTGATGAGCCCGCTGCCGTTGCCGCTGCGCGCGGTGCGCGGGATGGGCTATCTGTGCACGATCGTGAGAGCCAACGGCTGAGGCGCGCTGTCGGGCCAGGCCCGCGCGGCGATAGGCAACGACGGCGGCTATGGCCGCCGTCGGCGTTTTCGGCGATACGTCAGGCGATGCATCAGGCGGCGCGAACGCCGCGCCGCGCGCGTCGCACGCGCCAATGCGTAATGCGATGGTGATCGCAAGTGAGCGAGCGTGAAGCAGCATGAGTGCGTTGTCCGCGCGCGCTGCCTAGCCTGCGATCGCCGATGCGCCGCTCGCGCCAGCGAACCCGGGCGGTCGCCGGCATCGGGGGAATCAGGGACTTTCGACGATGGCCGCGACGCGGCCGCGCTGTGCGCCTGGCGCCTGCGATGCCGATCGGTTCGTACCGATCACGACGGAGGCCGCCATGATTCTGCGCCAACCGCACGTCCGCATCCTTCCCTTCCGCTCCGACACCGACCCTGCCCGCGCCCTGTCGCGCGCCCCTGCCCTGCGCGCCAGCCTGCTCGCCGGCTGCGTCGCCCTGGCCCTGCTCGCGCATCCGGCCGCCGCGGCCGAGACCGCGGCGGGCGATCCCTCCACCGCTGCGGCCAGCCAAAGCGGCGAACCGGCCGCGAGCGGCGAAACCGCGCCGGCCGCCGACAAAACCGACGACGCCTTCGCCAGCCCCGCACCGCTGCTGCCGCTGGTGTTCGACGGCATGCCCAACGCCGACACCTGGCGTTCGGCCAGCGCCTTCGACGGCGGCCTGGTCTCGCCGATGAGCATCATCGAGCCGCCGCCGGCGCTCAACAACACCCTGCCCGGCCTGGTCGGCTATCTGCAGAACTGGCTGCTCGGCAACGACTACCAGTCCTGCGGCCTGCTCGGCACCGGTTGCCTGACCATCGACCGGGCCAACTTCAATTACTCGTACCTGTCGCTGATCCTCAACCTGATCCAGGCGCCCAACGCGGTCGACCTCGACGGCAACCAGCCCGCGAATCACCTCACCCTGATCGGCGCGGTGCATTCGGACAGCTACATCCAGTTCCAGGACAGCAACTACACCGGCAACAACAACAACGCCTCGTGCGTGGTGATCGGCGTGGCCTGCACGTGGCGCACCAACGCCGCGCAGAACAACCAGGTGCTGATCGGCGACGGCAGCTACGCCAACGGCTCCAACACCATCGTCATGGGCACCAACGCCCGCCACCAGCTGCCGACCGTCAGCGCCGCGCAGGCCGGCTTCACCGGCGGACCCGACACCAACTACGCCGCGCGCCTCGGCAATTCGGTGGTGATCGGCGACAACAGCTTCGGCAACGCCAACCGCCAGACCATCCTCGGCTTCGGCGCGACCTCGACCCACGCCAACAGCGTCGCCCTCGGCGCGGGCTCGTCGACCGCGGTCGGCGCGCAGGTCGGTTACACCGCCTTCGGCCTGGCCGCATCGCAGACCTCGACCGGCGAAGTGTCGATCGGCGCGGCCGGCGCGACCCGCAAGCTCACCAACCTCGCCCCGGGCAGCGTCGGCACCGACGCGGTCAACCTCGCCCAGTTGCAGGGCGCGCTGGCCACCGCCGCCAACGACCCGTTCGCGGTCAAGTACGACGATGCGGGCGGCTCGCCGAACCTGCAAAGCATCACCTTGCAGGGCGCCGGCGGCACCACCGTGGCCAACCTGCGCGCCGGCGCGGTCAACGCCGGCAGCACCCAGGCGATCAACGGCGCGCAGCTCTTCGCGATCAGCCAATCCAACGCGCAGCGGCTCGGCGGTGGTGCCGCGGTCGCCGTCGACGGCACGGTGACCGCGCCGAACTACGTCATCGCCGGCAACGGCTACAACAACGTCGGCGCCGCACTGGCCGCGCTCGACGGCAACGCCCAGGCGCTGGACGCGTTCGCGGTGCAGTACGACGACGACGGCGCGGGCAATCCGAACTATGCCGCGATCACGCTGCGCGGGCCGGCCGGCACCGGCACGACCCTCGGCAACGTCGCCGCCGGGCAGATCGCCGCCAATAGTTTGCAAGCGGTCAATGGCGGACAGGTGTTCAACCTCGGCACCGGCATCGCCAACCTCTTCGGCGGTGGTGCGGCGTTCAACGCCGGCGGAACCTTCACCGCGCCGAACTATGTCATCGGCGGCAACACTTACACCAACGTCGGCGCCGCGTTGAGCGCGCTCGACAACGGCCAGAGCGCCGGCAACGCGTTCGCCGTGCAGTACGACGACGACGGCACGGGCAATCCGGACTACGCCGCGATCACCCTGCGTGGGCCGGCCGGCACCGGCACCGTGCTCGACAACGTCGCCGCCGGGCAGATCGCCGCGGGCAGCCTGCAGGCGGTCAACGGCGGGCAGGTCTTCGGCCTCGGCACCGGCATCGCCAACCTCTTCGGCGGTGGCGCGGCGTTCAATGCCGGCGGTACGTTCACCGCGCCGAACTACGTCATCGGCGGCACCAGCTACGCCGATGTCGGCGCCGCGCTGACTGCGCTCGACAACGGCCAAAGCGCCGGCAACGCCTTCGCCGTGCAGTACGACGACGACGGCACGGGCAATCCCGACTACGCCGCGATCACGCTGCGCGGCCCGGCCGGCACCGGCACCACGCTCGACAACCTCGCCGCCGGGCAGATCGCCGCCGGCAGCCTGCAAGCCATCAACGGCGGACAGATCGCGACGATGGGCGACTCCATCGCCTCGGTCTTCGGCGGCGGCTCGCTGTTCAACGGCGGCAGCTTCGGCGCGCCGAACTACACCGTGCAGGGCGGCAGCTACAGCAACATCGGCGCGGCGTTCGCCGCGGTCGACGCCAGCCTCACGAACCTCAACAACCGCATCGACAACCTGCCGCCGGCGACCACGCCCGATCCGCGCGTCGCCATCGACGGCAGCGGCAATGCCTCGGTCGCGGCCGGTTCGCGCGGCGTCGCGGTCGGCGCCAGCGCCAGCGCCGGCGGCAGCCGCGCCACCGCGGTCGGCGGCGACAGCTACGCGGCCGGCGCCAACGACACCGCGGTCGGCGGCAATGCGCGGGTCAACGCCGACGGCAGCACCGCGCTCGGCGCGAACTCCAGCATCGCCGCAGGCGCCACCAATGCGGTCGCAGTCGGCGAAAGCGCCAGCGCGACCGCGTCGGGCGCGGTCGCGCTGGGCCAGGGCGCGCTCGCCGACCGCGCCAACACCGTGTCGGTCGGCAACGCCGCGCAGCAGCGCCAGATCGTCAACGTCGCCGCCGGCAGCCAGGACCACGACGCGGTCAACGTCGCCCAGCTCAAGGCTTCGCAAACCGGCACCGTGCGCTACGACAGCAATCCCGACGGCAGCGTCAACACCACCCAGGTGACGCTCAATAACGGCGGCGCGGCGGTCACGGTGCGCAACGTCCGCGCCGGCGTCGCCAACACCGACGCGGTCAACGTGCAGCAGCTCAACGAAGGGGTGAACCGCGCGATCAGCACCTCCAACCAGTACACCGACAGCTGGGGCAACCAACTGCGCCAAGAGATCGGCCGGCTCGACGACAAGGCCAGCGCCGGCGTCGCCTCGGCGATGGCAGTCGCCGGCCTGCCGCAGTCGTACATGCCCGGCAAGAGCATGGCGGCGATCGCGGCCAGCAGCTTCCGCGGCGAAAGCGGCTTCGCGATCGGCATTTCCACCATCAGCGAGGACGGGCGCTACGTGTACAAGCTGTCGGGCAACAGCAACTCCAAGGGCGACGTCGGCGTGACCATCGGCGCCGGCCTGGTGTGGTGAGCGCGACGGCCACAGGACGCGCGCCGACGCCTCGCCGCTGAGCATCACTGGGACCTCCCCCCGGCGACCCGCAAGCCCCCCGTTTGCGGGAAGCCAGGCCGCCCGGAGCGATCCGGGCGGCCTTTTTGGTTTGGGATTCGGGATTCGGGATTCGGGATTCGGGATTCGGGATTCGGGATTTGGGATTCGGGATTCGGGATTCGGGATTCGGGATTTGGGATTTGGGATTTGGGATTTGGGATTTGGGAGTCGGGAGTCGGGAGTCGGGAATTGCAAAGCGCGGCGGATTGGTCTTTGCTGATCGCCGTATCCACTTCGGCCCAGCGCATGTTCTATGTCGGCCTCTCTGCGGAACCCGGGCGCGATGCCGTCGCGGCGGCGTTCGCCGCGCACGCGCCGGCGGCGCGGCTGCGTTGGGCCGGGATCGACGAGGATTGCGACGGGGTGATTTTCCTCGACGTGCAATCTAACGCCAGCGAGTTTCCGTGCCTGCTGGCAGCGACCAACCTGGCCGGCGGCGACGACTACGAACTCGGTCTGGCGATTGCGCGCGACTTGTCGGTCGCCTTGCGCTGCCGGACGGTGTGCGACGGCAGCCGGCACGGCCCGGGTTCCTCTCCGGGCTGGTGCGTGGTCTGGGATCAAGGCAAAGCCTTTCTGGGCGACGATTACGGCAGCGTGTTCTACGACGACTCGCCCGAGCTGAGCGAATCCGAGCGCGCCGCTTTGGGGCCGATCCGCATCCTGCATCCGCTGGAGATTTGATGGGCCGCTGCGGCCGCGGATCGGCACCGGATCGTGCCCACGGCATCCCCGCGAAGCCGACGCCTCGCGTTTGCGGACCGCCGCACAGCGCGGCGATGCGGCGGCGAACCTGGATGCGGCCGCCGCGCATGCGACCGCGACCGGGCGCACAGCCTTGCTTCGACCGCGAAAGCCACCATCTCTGCCCTAGCCCCCGCGACGCCCCGTCCCCGCATGACCGCCGAAGCCCCCGCCCCCTCCGACGCCGCGCAACGCCTGCACGACTGGCTGCGCCCGCACCGCCGCGTGTTCGTACTGACCGGCGCCGGCATCAGCACCGGCTCGGGCATTCCGCATTACCGCGACGAGAACGGCGCCTGGCAGCGCAAGCCGCCGATCGATTTCCGCGCCTTCACCGGCGACCCGCGCGCGCGGTCGCGCTACTGGGCGCGCAGCTTCGTCGGTTGGCCGTCGTTCGACGGCGCGCAGCCCAACGCCGGCCACGTCGCGCTGGCGCGCTGGCAGCAACGCGAGCCGGCGCATGCGCTGGTGACCCAGAACGTCGACGCTTTGCACAGCCGCGCCGGCAGCCTCGACGTGGTCGACCTGCACGGCCGCCTCGACGAAGTGGTGTGCCTGGACTGCGGCGCGCGCCAGCCGCGCGCGCAGGTGCAGGCCGAGCTCGCGCAACGCAATCCGGACTGGCGCGACCTCGACGCGGCGGTCCTGCCCGACGGCGACGCCGACCTGGAGGGCCTGGAATTCGAGCGTTTCCAGATCCCGCCGTGCGCCGCCTGCGGCGGCATGCTCAAGCCCGACGTGGTGTTCTTCGGCGAAAACGTCCCGCGCGCGCGCGTGGCCGCCGCGCAGCAGGCGCTGGCCGCGGCCGACGCGATGCTGGTGGTCGGTTCCTCGCTGATAGTCTATTCCGGCTTCCGCTTCGCCCGCGCCGCGCGCGAAGCCGGACTGCCGCTGGCCCTGCTCAACCGCGGCGTGACCCGCGCCGACGACATCGCCACGCTCAAGATCGAAGCCGATTGCGCGGCGACGTTGGACGCCGCACTCGCGTAAGCCGCGGTCGCTCCCTGTAGGAGCGGCGCGAGCCGCGACCGCGACGACGCACCTACGATGAAAGTTGCGGCGTAGTTGCGTTGTCGCGGTCGCGGCTCGCGCCGCTCCTACAGGGAGATACCCGCTTTACTTGGCCGGCGGCGCGATCTTGCTCTGCTCCAGGAACAGCTTGCGCGCAGCCACGCCGATGTCGGGGTTGTCGATGAAGAATCCCTGCACGCCGAGCCCGTACAGCTGCAAGGCCTCGCCGAGCGCGCTCTGGTCGACGCCGTTCGCGGTCTGGGTCAGGAACGGCTCTTCGGCGCGCACGGTGTAGGGATGCACCTGCAGGCCCAGCGCCAGCGCGCGGCCGAGCACGGGGTGGATGAAACCGGTGTTGCGGGTCGCCAGCAGCGCGTGGCCGTCGCCGTCGGCGTCGCGCTTGGCCGGCAGCGGCGCGCGTTCGATCAGGTTGCTCTTGGACGGGCCGAGGCCGGACACGTAGTGCGCCCGCATCCATGCCAGCACATCGGCCTCGGTCAGCGCGCCGAACGTGGCCTGGTCGAGCCCGCCGGGAATCGCCTTGCCCAGGTCGCCGTAGACGCGCGCGAGGTCGGCGCCGGTGCGGCGGTTGTAAACGATGTCGTACGGCGTGTCGCGGCCGAAATCGCCGTACAGCTGCACCAGCGGCAGGTCGACCCCGGCCTTGGGCATGATCTCGCGCTTGAGCTCGATCAGGTTGGCGACTTCGAAGCTCTGGATGTAGACGCGGTGCGGGTCGGTGAAGCCTTCCGCGACCAGCGTGTCGATCAGCTTGCGGCCCAGCGAAATGCCGATCGGGCTGCCGTCCAGATGCTTGCCTTCGCTGGCGAACCAGGTCGGGTGCTTGGTTTCCGGATAGAGGCCGATGACGCGGCCGTCGCGGCTTTCGGCCTTGGCCAGCGCGATCACTTCCTTCAGCGTCGCGATCTCGAACTGGCCGTCGAAGCGTGCATTGCCCGGACGGGTCTGGGCGATGCGTTCGCGCGCGCGCAGGGTCTTGAGCTCGGCCAGGGTGAAGTCTTCGGTGAACCAGCCGGTCAGGGTTTCGCCGTCGATGGTCTTGGTGGTCTTGCGCGCGGCGAACTCGGGATGCGCGGCGACATCGGTGGTGCCGGAGATTTCGTTTTCGTGGCGCACCACCAGCTCGCCGTCGCGGGTCGCGACCAGGTCGGGCTCGATGAAGTCGGCGCCCTGGCGGATCGCCAGGCGATAGGCCTCGAGCGTGTGCTCGGGGCGGTAGCCGCTGGCGCCGCGGTGGGCGATCACGATCAGGCCGTGCTGGCCGAGCGGTGCGCCGGTTCGGGCGGCGGTGGGCGTAGCGGCGTGCGGCATGGACGGTGTCCGTTCGGGCGCGGCCGCACCGGCGACGGTGGCGGCGAGCAGCAGCGCGAGCGCGGCCAACGGCCGGCGCGGGAAATTCAGGGGCGGCATCGGGCAATCCTAGAGCGTGGCCGGGCGGGTTGCACGGCGGCCGTGGGCCCAGCTTGCCGCGCGCCGATGACAGCCGATGCGAGCGCGCCCGGATCGGTGCGCCCGAATCGGCGCTCACGAATCGGCGCTCATCGCGGCGGCCAATGCAGCGCGAACGCCGGACCCGGCGCGGCCGGCGTCCAGCCCGTGGTCACGCCGCGCCGGATCGCCTCGCCGGCCCCAGCCGGGCCGACCTGGACGCTCGTCGCCGGCAGCCACGCATCCGGCCGCGCCGCGTCCAGGGTCACGTGCAGCACCTGGCCGTGCGCGGCATCGGCGCTCTGCACCGCGACGCTCAGCGGCGCGCCGAGGCCCTGGGCGCAGGTCGGCCGCGGCCGCACGCTCCAGCGATACGCCTGCGCGTCGACGACGATGCGGCGGCGGCCCTTGCTCGCGATGGTCGTGCGCAGCGGCCTGCCTGCCGCGGATGCGGCGAGACCCATGCTGGCGCGCGGCCTGCGCGGTCGAGCGAAGACGGGCGCGACGGCTGGCGCCGCGCCCGTCCCGTCATGGCCGCGGCGGCGATCCGGCGACGGCCGTGCCGCCCGACGGCCGCCGCCGCGGCCCCGCGCTCAGGCGTTGGCCTCGCTGACCCCGGTGACGGTGACCACGCCGTCGACCGCGGTCGTGGCGATGCGGTCGGGCGAAGCGCTGCCGCCGGGCAAGACCGTCACCGCATTGGCGCCGCCGCCGCGCGCAGCGGAGATTCCGTTGGATTCGACCACTTTGAGCCACTGCGCGGCCTGTTCGTTCTTCGCCGGCGTGGTCTGCTCGGCCAGCGCGGCCAGTTCCTCGATCACCGCCGAGGCCTGGATCGGATTGGTCAACTGCTGCAACTGCTCGGGCGTGACCTGATTGACGAATTGATAGGACATGGAAACTCCTTGCGTAGCGCGGGGGAACCGCCGCGTGCGGCGCGCCCGCGGACCGGACGCCTAGCCCTGGTCAACGCCCGGGCGCCGCCCGGGTGAAGCCGGCGCGGTCCGCCGCGGGCCGGGCTGGCACGAACCCTGCCGGCGCCGCCGCGCGTCCGCCTCCATGCGCCACCGTCCGCCGCGCGCCCGCGCAGCCGCTATGATTCGGCGGTCATTCGGAAGGAGCGCTCGATGAGCCTGGTCGCCAAGATCCTGCGGCACAAATCGGTAGAACAACTGCAGGCGGAGGCCGGCAAGCGCTCGGACTTCCGCCGCGTGCTCGGGCTCTGGCAGCTCACCGCCATCGGCATCGGCGGCATCATCGGCGTCGGTGTGTTCGTGCTCGCCGGCCACGAGGCGGCGGCCAACGCCGGCCCGGCGGTGGCGCTGGCCTTCCTCATCGCCGGCATCGCCAGCGCCGCCGCGGCGCTGTGCTACGCCGAGTTCGCCGGCATGATCCCGGTCACCGGCAGCGCCTACACCTACAGCTACGCCACCTTGGGCGAACTGGCGGCGTGGCTGATCGGCTGGGACCTGCTGCTGGAATACGCGCTGATCGTGGCGGTGGTGGCGATCGGCTGGTCCGGCTACGTGCAGGTGCTGCTGGAAGGCGCCGGCATCGAGCTGCCGGTGTGGGCGCAAGGCGCCTACGGCACCGGCGAGGGCCGGGTGTTCAACCTGATCGCCGCGCTGGTGACCCTGGCGGTGTCGGCGCTGCTGGTGTTCCGCACCGAGTGGGGCGCGCGCTTCAACACCTTGATCGTGATCATCAAGGTGCTGGCGGTGGTGCTGGTGATCGGCGTCGGCGTGTTCTACATCAACACCGCCAACTGGGTGCCGTTCGTTCCCGAGCGCATCGTCGACGAGAACGGCGTCGGCCACTTCGGCTGGAAGGGCGTGGGCACGGCCGCGGCGGTGGTGTTCTTCGCGGTGTTCGGCTACGACACCCTGACCACGGCGGCGGAAGAATCCAAGAACCCGCAACGCGACCTGCCGCGCGCGGTGCTGCTGTCGCTGGGCGTGTCGATGGTGCTGTACCTGGCGGTGTCGCTGGTGCTGACCGGCATCGCCCACTACTCCACCCTCGGCGGCGACGCGCCGGTGTCGGACGCCTTCGCCGCGCTCGGCCTGCCGTGGATCGCCAAGACCATCGCGTTCTCGGCCGTGGTCGGCATCGCCAGCGTGCTGTTCGCCTTCATGCTCGGCGCGGCGCGGATCTGGTTCTCGCTGTCGCGCGACGGCCTGCTGCCGGGCTGGTTCGCCAAGATCCATCCCAAGTACGGCACCCCGCACCGCCCGACCATCGCCCTGGGCGTGTTCACCGCGCTGGTCGCCGGCTTCCTGCCGATCGGCGAGGTCGCCAAGCTGGTCAACATCGGCGTGCTCTCGGCCTTCATCATCATCTGCGCGTCGGTGTGGGTGCTGCGGGTGCGCAAGCCGAACCTGGAACGCAGCTTCCGCACCCCGCTGGTGCCGCTGATCCCGATCATCGGCATCGCCTTCTCGATCTGGCTGCTGGCCGAGCTGGCGGCGATCACCTGGCTGATCTTCCTGATCTGGGTGTCGCTGGGGCTGCTGGTGTATTTCGGCTACGGCATCCGCCACAGCAAGCTGGCGCAGGAAGCGCACGAGTAAGCGCCGCGGCGCCGGCGGGCTGCGGTTGCGCCGGCGCCTGAAACGACGCGGTCGCGGCTCGCGCCGCTCCTACAACAAGGCAGGAGTGAGCGCAGAGGAGTGAGGAGTGAGCGCAAGCGGCTTTCGCTCACTCCTCACTCCTCTTCGCTATTTTCTCGCTTTCAGCGCGGCGCGACGTACCCGCCGGGCACCCCGTCCGGCGACAGCACCAGCTGCCACAACTGCGCATGGCGGGTGCGGAAGGTCGCCATCGACGCGGCCAGGTAGAACCGCCACATGCGCCGGAAGCGCTCGTCGTAGCGCGGGTCCAGCGCGTCCCAGGCCGCTTCGACATTGGCGCGCCAGGCTTGCAGGGTCAGGTCGTAATCGGCGCCGAAGTTATGCCAGTCCTCGATCACGAACCGGTTCTCGGCGTGTTCGGCGATCTGCCGCGCCGAGGGCAGCATCGAATTGGGGAAGATGTACTTGGCGATCCACGGGTCGGTATGGCTCACCGACTTGTTGCCGCCGATGCTGTGCAGCAGGAACAACCCGCCGCCTTCGCTGTCGCGGTCCAGGCAGCGCAGGGCCACGTCGAAATACGCGGCATAGTTCTTGACCCCGACATGCTCGAACATGCCCAGCGAGAAGATCCGGTCGAAGCGCTGGTCGAGCTCGCGGTAATCCTGCAGGCGGATCTCCACCGGCAATCCTTGGCACAGCTCGCGCGCGAATTCGGCCTGTTCGTGCGAGACGGTCACGCCGACGCCGACGATGCCGTAGCGCTCGGCGGCGAACTTCAGCGCCTCGCCCCAGCCGCAGCCGATGTCGAGCACGCGCATGCCGGGCTTGAGGCCGAGCTTGCGGCAGACCAAGTCGAGCTTCGCCTCTTGCGCCGAGTCCAGATCCCGCAAAGGGCGGCCTTCGCGGTCGCGCCAGTAGCCGCAGCTGTAGACCAGGCGCTTGCCGAGCATCGCGCGGTACAGATCGTTGCCCAAGTCGTAATGGCGCTCGCCGACCGTGAAGCTGCGGCGGTGGCTTTGCAGGTTGATCAGATGCGCGCGCAGGCCGTCGAGGATCGCCGCCCAGCCGTGCACCTGCTCGTCGACGTGGGCGCGCATCAGCCGCTCGAGCAGGCCGTCCAGCGACTGCGTGCGCCAGGCGCCGTCCATATAGGTTTCGCCCAGGCCCAGCGAGCCTTGCGCGATGACCCGCGAATAGAACGACTCGTCCTCGACCTGCAGATCCCAGGGCCGCTCGCCGCCGATGCGGATGTCGGCCTGCTCCAGCAATCCTTCGACTCGTTTGTGCAGCGACGCAAGCGACATGGCGGCCTCGTGCTCGGGGCGGGGGAACGCCCGGTGGATGCTCGACCTGTTGATGGCGTGCGGACCGGACGACGCGTCGCCCTGCGCCCGCCACGCTCGTCCTGAGACGGCTGGCGACCCGCTGCGGGCCGCCTGCGGCGCGTCCGTCGCGCCGCGGTTCGACGATAGCAAAGCGGCGCCGGCGCGAGATGCCGATCCTGTCGCCTGCGGCGAACGCTGCGTTGCGAGAGGGCCTTCAGGCCCGATGCCCGACTTGGAAATCCGGGAGGGGCGTCAGCCCCGACGTTTCGGTTCCGGACGCAGCGCCCGGAGCGGAAAGCGCCGGGCCGCGAGGCCCTCCCGCCGCGGCTCAGACGCCGCCGAGGAACATCCCGCGATAGGCCGGGGCCAGATGCGGCAGCAGCACCGAGGCCGGCACTTCCACGGTCTGGGTGCCGTCGGAATACGGGCCGACTTCATACGGCGCGAACACGAACTTGAGCCCGCTGAGCTTGCCGTCGGCGCCGCGCACCGGTTCGAACATGGCGAAGTTGGCCGGGTCGGCGCCGGTGCCGTCGTCGATCATGCGGCCGCCGGTCTCGATCTGCTCGGCGCGCACGGCCGGGGCCAGGTCGTCGGCGTCGATGCGCTGCGACAGCGCCGAATGCAGTTGTTCGCGCACGTACTGCGAGATCGCGGTCCAGCCGGCCTTGTCCGGCACCAGTTCCTGCGCGGTCAGCAGCTTGTTCTGCTTCGGCAGCCAGACGAAACGCGCGATCAGCGGCGCGGCGTGGGCGCCGCCGGTATAGCTGCTGCCGTCGGCGGACACCGCCATCAGTTCGGGCGAATCGATCACGTCGTCGAAGGTCAGCGACAGCTCGTACGGCGACGGGTTGTCCTTGGCGGTGCGGCCGCTGGCGGCGTCGACGAGTTCGGCGCGGGCGTCGTCGGCGTAGCGCTTGAGCTCGCGCGCGAGTCCCGGGTACTTGGCCGCCTGGGTCGTGTAGGTGATGCCGACCACATAGCCCGGCGTAGTCTCGACCACTTCCTTGAGCTCGACCGGCGCGGTCGCCGTGTCGACCACCGGCGCGGGCAGCGCCGCGGTCGGCGCGTTCGCGCTGGATTGGCTGGTCGCGGGCGTGTCGGCTTGCTTCTTGCAGCCCGCCAGGGCCAGGGCCAACAGGCAGACGGCGGCGGTGACGCGCTTCATGCAGCGATCCTTTTCGAGGGGTGCGTCCGTGGGGTTTGCGCGCGACATTATCGCTCAAGGCGTGACGCCGGCATCTAGGCCGCGGCGTCCGCCAACGCCTATGCGGCCGACGTGGGCGCCTGCGTTTGCCCGGCGTTCACCACTGCGTGCGTTGCGGCAGCAGCCCTTGCAGTTCGGCGTCGGTCAGATTGCGCCATTGGCCCGGCTTGAGCCGGCCCAGCTTGACGTTGCCGATGCGCGCGCGCAGCAGTTGCTTGACCCGGAAACCGAAGTGCGCGGCCATCAGGCGGATCTGCCGGTTGAGGCCCTGCACCAGGACGATGCGGAAACCGAAGCGGCCGAGCTTGCCGGTCTTGCACGGCAGCGTGGTCTGGCCGTGGATCGGCACGCCGCGACCCATGCCGCGCAGGAATTCCGGGGTCACTTCGTGGTTGACCGCGACCAGGTATTCCTTTTCCAGCTTGTTCTCGGCGCGCAGGATCTCGTTGACGATGTCGCCGTTGCTGGTCAGCAGGATCAGGCCTTCGGAATCCTTGTCCAGGCGGCCGATCGGGAAGATGCGGCGCTCGTGGCCGACGAAATCGACGATGTTGTCCTTGACTCCCGACTCGGTGGTGCAGACCACGCCGACCGGCTTGTTGAGCGCGATGTAGACGTGCTGGCGCTTGCCCTTGGCGGCGACGCGCACGCGCAGGATGTCGCCGTCGACGCGGACCTCGTCGCCCTCGCCGACTTCGCTGCCGACCCGGCCGCGCACGCCGTTGACGGTGACCCGGCCCTCGGCGATGAGGCGGTCGGCCTCGCGGCGGGAGCAGAAACCGGTGTCGCTGATGTGTTTGTTCAGGCGCATGGGCGAAGCATGCCGGAAATCCGGCCTGCGGAAGGCGTGGGGGGCGCGTAGGCTGGCACAGACTCGGGGCGAAGGCGAGTGCGGCGGGGCCGAACGGGCGCAAATGGCTCAGGTTCGGGCGTTTTCCGCGGGTCTGGGCGGCCGCGGAACCGTTGCGAGGCGCGGCGTCGCGGCAAGGACTTCAGCCCGCCGCTTTCGGCTCGGACTGCGGCGCTGCGCCACCGAAGCGGCACGGCTGAACCGCTCCGGCAACCGCGGCCCGCCGAGGCGGTTTCGGCCTCGATGCGCTGCCGGCCTCAGGCCAGCAGCTGCGAATATTCCGGATGCCGCTCGGCCCAGGCCGCCGCATACGAGCACGCCGGGCGCACCTTGTAGCCGGCCTCGCGCGCGTACTCGAACGCGGCGCGGACCAGGTCGCTGGCGATGCCGCGGCCGCCGATGGCGTCGGGCACGCCGGTGTGGGCGATGACGAGCTGGTCGCCGCGCATCTGATAGTCCAGCTCCGCCTCGACGCCGTCGACGACGGTGCTGAAGCGCTGGCGCGCGGGGTCGTGATTTACCTGGACGGACATGGTCGGCTCCTGTGCGGATGAAGGCGCGGAGGACGGCGCAACTTACGGCGCGAGCGACCGCGCGTTGCGCCGCGCGCAAACGCCGCAGCCGGCATCGCCGCGCGGGCGATGCCGGCCGCAGGGGCCTCAGCGGTTGTCGCGCTTGCCCTGGTTGTGGCGGTCCTGGCTGCCGATCTCGCCCTGGATCGCGTCCATCCGGCTCTCGGCCGCATGCAGTTCGCCGGCCTTGTGCGCGGCGCTCTCCGATTGCGGGCCCGGCGCCGGCACATGGCCGTGGCCCGGATCGAGCTGCTGCCACGGCTGCGGTTCGCGCGCGGCGTCCTGCTTGGCCTGCAGCAGGCGGCGGGTGTTTTCCAGCGCCTGTTCCGGGGTGATGTGGGCGACGGGCTCGTCGTCGCCGGCGCCCGGCGCGGCATCGGCCGCGACCGCGGAGGATTCGAGCGCTTCGGCGCTGGCGGCCGCATCAGCTTCCAGCGCGGTTTCCGCTGCGCCCTGGGCGACCGCGCTCGGCGCGGCGGCGGCGTCCTCGGGCTGGTGCGCTTCGGACTGCAACGCGGGCGCCGCGGCTTCGGCCGCGGCACCGGCGGCGACCAGAGAACCGGCCGGCAGCGACGACGGCGCTTCGGCCGCCGGTTGCACGGCGGGCTTCGGCTTGGGCTTGCGCTCGGCCTTCGGCTTGGCCGGCGCGGCAACCGCAGGTTCGGCGGCGGGTTCGGCGAACAGTTCGCCCGAACGCGTCGGCTCGTCCTGCGGCGCCGGCGCGGGCTTGGGCTCGGTGCGCGGACGCGCCGGCTTGGCGGCGGCCGGCTTCGACTCGGCCGCGACGGCAGTCTTCGGCGTGGCCGGCTTCGCGGCCTTCTTGGCCGGCTGAACCGGTGCGGCTGCGGGTTTGGCGGCCGCCGCGTCCGGCTTCGATGCCTCAGGCTGGGCGGCTACCGGCTTGGATGCTGCAGGCTTGGAAGCTGCGGGCTTCGACGCCGCAGACTTGGCGACCGCAGGTTTCGCGGCAGCGGATTTACCGGCGGCGGACTTGGCGACCGCGGACTGCGTCGGGGCGGACTTGGCCGCGGTCTTCGCGTTCGCGACGACCGGCGGCTTCGCCGGCGCCGGACGCACCAACGCGACGGGCGCGGCGTTCTTCTTCTGAGTCGAAGCCTGCAGCGCGCTCTTCAGCGGCGCTTGCTTCGGCGCGACCTGCTTCGGCGCTGCCGGCTTGACCGCGACCTGCTTCGAAACCGGCGCGGCCGCGACCTTCTTGCTCGCCGCCTTGCCCGCTACGGCCTTGTTCGCCGCGACCTTGCCGGCCGCCGCTTTCTTGACGACCTTCTTCGCCGTCTTGCCAACCGCGGCCTGCTTGGCCACGACCTTCTTGGCGACCGGCTTCTTCGCGACGGACTTGGCCGGCTTCTTGGCTACCGACTTCTTGGAGCCGGGCTTCTTGGCGACAGACTTCGCCGTCTTCTTGGCCACCGGCTTCTTCGCGGCGACCGGCTTGCCCGCCTTCTTCACGATCTTCTTGGCCGCGGCCTTCTTGGCTACTGCCTTCTTGCCGGCGACCTTCTTCGCAAGCTTGCCCGCGGATGCCTTCTTGACCGTCTTCTTCGCGGTCTTACCCGCGGCCGCCTTCTTGGCGACCGCCGTCTTGGCCTTGTTCGCCGCCGCCGGCTTGGCCGCGGCCTTCTTGACCTTCTTGACCGCGCTCTTGGCGGCTTTCTTCGCCGCCGCCTTGCCGCTCGCGACCTGCTTGCCCGCGGCGCGCTTGCGCGCCGGCTGAGCCGATTTGCCCGCGGATTTCTTGCTTGCGGACTTGCCCGCCTTCTTGCTCGCCATGCTTGACTCCTCGTCGAGTGTTTGCGAATGCGCGAATGATAGCGGCTGCCCCTGCGACTGCATCAGCCTGTGCTGTCGACAACACGAGTCGTGTGTTATCACGCGCCACCTTCATGCCAGGTGAGCGGAAGTGAGACAGCGCCGCGCCGCGTCAGCCGACTGATGTTGTCAGGCCGGTGTTGACGCCTCGCGTCACTTTTCGCTCGCGCAAGCTAGGGAAAACCCTGGCATGGAACCTGCTTGGAACTGTGCGTAAGTCCACAGTTACGACGAAGGGGATTCCAATGGCTCGCCACATCGACCGTTACAGCGACGACGTCCACAGCAACGCCGTCATCGCCCGCCTGTTCGACCTCGCCCGCAACGGCGAAGGCGACGATGCCGAGTTGCGCGAGCTCGACGCGCAGATCCAGGCCGGCTTGGCCGCCGCTTACGGCGAAGACGCGATCGAATTGGACAGCGCCCTGGCGGCCTGAGCCGCGCTCGCCGCATCGCGGCAAAACCGCCGCAAAAACTTGGGCCCGAAGTCCGCCCCGCCGCTGCGGGAGGCCTTCGGGCCCAGTCGTTTTCGAACCGGCCGCTGCGCGGCTGCGATGGCCGGGCTTGCGCCCCGCCACCGCTTCGGGCTCAGCCGAAGAACCCCGGCCCGCGCGGGCTGGCCAGGCGCTCCAGGAACACCAGCAGCACCCGCGGCTCCAGCAGCAGCATGAACAGCAGGCCGTACAGCGCACCGGACAGGTGCGCGCTGTGGTTGATGTTGTCGCCGCCGCGCTTGTCCATCCAGTACGAGTAGCCGACGTAGGCGATCGCGTAGACCACGGCCGGCACCGGCACCACGAACACGATGATCCAGTTCCAAGGATCGAACAGCACGAACGCGAACAGCACCGCCGAAACCGCGCCGGACGCGCCGAGGCTGACGTAGCCGGCATCGCGGCGGTGGCGCAGGTAGCTCGGCAGGATCGCGACCACGATCGCCGACAGGTAGAACAGCACGAACATCCCCGGCCCGACCAGCTGGGCGAACACGTTCTCGACCGCGCGGCCGAAGAAGTACAGGGTGATCATGTTGAACGCCAGGTGCATCCAGTCGGCGTGCACGAAGCCGTGGGTCAGCAGCCGGTCGTACTGGCGGAAGCGCTCCACCCCGGGCGGCCACAGCACCAGCCGCTCGTACAGGCGGCGCTTCTGGAAGGCCTGCCACGACACCAGCACGGTCACGGCGATCAGGACGAGAGTGATCATGGTCGGGTCGGGCTCGCGGGTAGGAAGAACGGAGGAAGGCGGTCAGGCGGCGCGGCGGGTCGGGCCGCGCGAGGGATCGGGCGATGCGGCGGTCACGCCGCGCGGTAGTGGTCCTGCATCGGATAGCGCCGCGCATACAGCGCGAACGCCGCCGCCGCGACGAACGCGAAGCCGGCGAAGAAGAACATCAGGAACGCGTTCTCGCTGAGCCCGGTGGCGGCGATGTGCGAGGTCACCGCCTCGTTGCGCACCGCCGCATTCGTCAGCATCACCCACAGGTTGCCGAAGGTGCTGGTCAGGTACCACAGCGCCATGATCACGCCCTTCATCGACGGCGGCGCCTGGCTGTAGGCGAACTCCAGCGCGGTCGCCGACACCAGCACCTCGCCGAAGGTCAGCAGGATGTACGGAAGGATCTGCCATGCCAGCGACATGGGGTGGCCGGCGTCCATATACAACTGCAGCACCGCCGCGACGATCCACGACAGGCCCGAGACCGCGATACCGAAGCCCATGCGCCGCAGCGCGGTCGGGTTGATGCCGACCCGGCGCAGCGCCGGATACAGCACCAGGTTGTTGAACGGGATCAGCAGCATCACCAGCAACGGGTTGATCGCCTGCATCTGCGAGGCCGCGGCCTTGGCCCCGCCTTCGCCGGAGATCAGCCAGCTCGGCCACCACCACAGGTCGGTCGGCACCACCATGCGCTGGCCCTGCAGCACCCAGGTCGAGGCCTTCTGGTCGAACAGCGACCAGAACGGGGTCACGAAGGCGAACACGATCAGGATCCGCAGCACCGCGCGGACCCCGTCGACCGCCGCGTCCGGATGCGCGCCGCGCGCGCGTTCGAGCTGCAGCGAGACGCCGTAGCCGCCGAAGCCGATCAGCAGGCCCAGCGCCATGCACGCGCTCTTGACGAAGCCCAGGCTCGGAATCAGCGCCAGCGCGCCGGCGGCCAGGGCCACGCCGACCGCGGCCACCGCCACGCCGGGATTGCCCTGCCCCGCGGCCTTGGCGCGCAGCGCGGTGCGGGCGACGTTGAAGAACGAATGCGGGTCCGGCGCGTTGCGGGTCGGCGGCACCAGCACATAGCGCTTGCGCCCGAGCCAGAAGATGAAGGTGGCCAGGAACATCAGCGCGCCGGGGATGCCGAACGCGACCGAGGGGCCGTATTCGCGCAGGAAGATCGGCATCAGCAAGGACGCGAACAGCGAGCCGAAGTTGATCGTCCAATAGAACGCGTCGAACACCAGCTTGGCCTTGTGCTTGTTGCTCTGGTCGAACTGGTCGCCGCAGAACGACACCACCAGCGGTTTGATCCCGCCGGCGCCGAACGCGATCAGGAACAGGCCGGTGTAGAAGCCGGTCTGGCTATGTTCGAACAGCGCCAGGCAGGCGTGGCCGGCGCAGTAGACCAGCGAGAACCAGATGACGGTGTTGTACTTGCCGAAGTAGCGGTCGGCCAGCCAGCCGCCGAGCAAAGGGAAGAAGTAGGTGCCGATCATGAACGTGTGGAACACGTCCTTGGCCATGCGCTCGCGCTCGGCGAGGTCGCCGGTGGAGGCCATCAGCAGAGTCCCGACCAGGAACGCGGTCAGGATGTTGCGCATGCCGTAGAAGCTGAAGCGCTCGGCCGCCTCGTTGCCGATGATGAAGGCGATCTGGCGGGGCATCTTGCCCTGCGAATCGGCGGGTGCGGTCGCGGCTTGGGTCATCTACGGCATCCTGGTCGCCGACCCGGGGTCGGCGCTACGTCGTTGGGGCGCATGTCCGTTGCGGGGTGCCCGGCACGGGGCCGGAGGTCCAGCCCCACAGACTACCCCATCGCCCGCGCGGCCGGTTTGGCCGGCGCGGTCGCGAAGCGGGGCGAGAACGCCCGCGGGACGGGGCTCGGCGCGGGGTCCGCGGCGAACGACCGTTCAGATCGCGGGGTCGCCGATCTGCAGCTCGTATTCGAAGTTCTGCAGCATGCGGCCGTAATCGGGATCGTCCGGATTGCCGTAGTTGGCGCCGACGCTGAGCCGGTGCGGGCCCGGCGCCAGCGGCGGCAGCAGCAGCCAGTAGCCGTCGGCGGCGGCGCGGACCACGCCGCGGCGGTCGTCCGGGCCGGCGTCGTCGCGTTCGGCCTGCGGGTCGAAGCAGCGCGAGGCCAGGCGCTGCGGCCGCGCCAGCGGCTTGCCGTCGAGCAGGACCACCGCGCTGACCAGGTAATCGTTGTTGACCGCGGCGCGGCGCTTGACCTGCGCGCAGTCCATCGCGTTCTCGCCCAGGCGCGGGCCGTGGAAATACATGTTGATGACCGGGACCAGCAAGTGCTTGCCGGCCGGTACCTGGCAGCGGCGCCTGGCGTCGAAGCGGCCGTCGGTGCCGGCCAGGAACCAGACCGGGCCGTCGTCGTCCTGGCCCATCGCGCAGCGGCGGCCGTCGCGGTCCAGGTACGGCTCCAGTCCGTCGGGGAAGCTGCGCGTCCAGCGCCACCAGCGCACCGTCCATTCGGCCGCGGAGACGCCGCCGACTGCGGTGGGCGTCGTCGCGGGCGCGCGCGATGCGGAGACGGCGGGTGCGAGCGGCGCAGCGAGGATCGAGGCCGCGGCGAGAACGGCGGCGGCGCGCTTCGCGCACGCCTGCTTCGTACGGATCTGCTTCAAACCGATGTGCTCCATGCGTTCGTGCTCCTGAAAAGACAGTTGCGTATCCGCAGCCCCGATACGACTCAGGCCCACTCCTCCAAACCCTCGCGCCGGTACAGCTCGGCGAAGCTCGACCGCGCCTTCATCCGCCGCGCCAGCTCGCCCAGTTGCGGCCAGTCGTGGGCCGGACGCGGCAGCTTGCGGGTCCAGCGCATCAGCATAGTGAGGTAGAAATCGGCGGCGCTCGGCTGTTCGCCGAGCAGGTACGGGCCGTGGTCGCGCAGATGCGCGTCCAGGCGCTCGCAGGCCGCTTCGATCCGCGCCTGCGCGCCGCGGCGCACGGCCTCGTCGTCGGCGTTCAAGTCGCCGGGATACCACCACAGCCGCAGCGGCGCCTGCAAGGTCGCGGTGAGGTTGAACATCCATTGCAGGTATTCGGCGCGGCGCGGATCCTCGGGCGACGGCGCGAACCGGCCCTGGCCGTGGCGGTCGGCCAGATACAGCGTCAGCGCCGCGGCCTCGTAGCGCGGCTGGCCGTCGACCAGCAAGGTCGGCACTACGCCGTTGGGATTGAGCGCGAGGTAGCCGGCGCCCTTGTGCTCGCGCCCGGCCATGTCGACGTTGCGCAGCTCGTGCGGCAGCTCGAGTTCGATCAGCAGCCAATGGACCACGAAGCTGGCGGTTCCGGGCGAGTAGTACAAGGCGTACATGCGCGATTCCTGGCGGCGGCGGATGCGCAGTCTAGGCGATGCCGCCGGCGCCGCGCATGACGGCTGTCATCTCTTGCCGGCACGCCGCTTCGCGCACAGGCGGGGCGCAGCGCGATCCCGTACATTAAGCCGCGCCGCGCCCGCCGCGGCGCATCGCGCGGACGCAGGGAGCCGTCCGCCGCCGCATCCGCCAGGAACCCGCCCGCATGCGCCTGTCCGCCGCCGTATGAGCCGCCCCCTCGCCTGCGCGGCATGCGCTGCGCGAGCAACGCCGACCCGCCGCAGCGAATCCGCCCTCACCCCATTCGCACCGCACTGGAATCCGCAATGACCCGCCAACCCCAGTTCCGCATCGCCGCCCTGCCCTGCGCCCTCGCCGCGCTGCTCGCCGGCGCTTTCGCCGCGCCGGCGGCCGCCGCCGACGCCCCGATCACCACCGTGTCCGAACGCAGCGGCTTCCTCAAGACCGGCCGCTACGACGAAGTGATCGGGCTGTGCGCGAGTTTCGCCCAGCGCTATCCCGACGCGGTGCGCTGCGAGGACTTCGGCGTCACCCCGGAAGGCCGGCCGATGAAGGTGCTGGTGGTCACCCGCAGCGGCGCGTTCACGCCCGAACAAGCGCAAGCCAGGAACCTGCCGGTGATGCTGATCCAGGGCGGCATCCACGCCGGCGAGATCGACGGCAAGGACGCCGGCTTCCTGGCCCTGCGCCAGGCCCTCGACGGCGAAGCGGCCAAGGGCGCGCTGGCGAGGCAGGTGCTGCTGTTCGTGCCGGTGTTCAACATCGACGGCCACGAGCGCTTCGGCGCCTGGAACCGCCCCAACCAGCGCGGCCCGGAGGAAATGGGCTGGCGCGTCACCGCGCAGAACTACAACCTCAACCGCGATTACCTGAAAGCCGACGCGCCGGAAATGCAGGCGATGCTGAAGCTGGTGCAGCGCTGGGATCCGCTCGCCTACATCGACCTGCACGTCACCGACGGCGCCAAGTTCGAGCACGACGTGTCGATCCAGGTCGAACCGGTGCACGCCGGCGACGAGGCCCTGCGCAAGGCCGGCACGGCGCTGCGCGACGGCACCATCGCCCGGCTCGCCCAGCAGGGCTCGCTGCCGCTGCCTTATTACCCCTCGTTCGTCGAATCCGACAACCCGGCTTCGGGCTTCGAGGACGGGGTGCCGCCGCCGCGCTTCTCGCACGGCTATTTCTACCTGCGCAACCGCCTGGCGATGTTGGTGGAAACCCATTCGTGGAAGGACTATCCGACCCGGGTGCGGATCACCCGCAACGCCATCGTCGACCTGCTCGACCTGGTCGCCGCCAACGGCGCGCAGTGGCGCGGCGAAGCGCTCGCCGCCGACGGCCGCGCGAAGCGGCTCGGCGGACAGACCGTGGCGCTGGACTACAAGGCCGGCGACAAGACCCGCACGGTCGCGTTCCGCGGTTACGAGTACACGCGCACGCCGTCGGACGTGTCCGGCGCGCTGATGACGCGTTACGACGAAACCAAGCCGCAGGTGTGGAACCTGCCGCTGAAGTACGACATCCAGCCCGCGCGCCAGGTGCCGGCGCCGCGCGGCGGCTATCTGGTGCCGGCCGCGCAGGCGGCGTGGGTGGCGGCCAAGCTCGACCAGCACGGGCTCGAATACCGGCGTCTGGACGAGGCGCTGCGCAGCGCGCAGGTCGAAGCCTTCCGCGCCGACAAGGCCGAGTTCTCGCCGCAGTCCAGCGAAGGCCACCAGCGCAACACGCTGACCGGGCAATGGAAGCGCGAGACCCAGGATCTGCTGGCCGGCGCGCTGTTCGTGCCGATCGCCCAGGCCAAGTCGCGCCTGGCGATGGCCCTGCTGGAACCGCAGGCGCCGGATTCGCTGGCGGCGTGGGGCGAGTTCAACAACGCCTTCGAGCGCAAGGAATACATGGAGGATTACGTGGCCGAGGACGTGGCGCGCGAGATGCTCAAGGACCCGCAGGTCAAGGCCGAGTTCGAAGCCAAACTGCGCGAGGATGCGGCGTTCGCCAAGAACCCGCAGGCGCGGCTGGACTTCTTCTATCGCCGGCATACGGCGTGGGACGAGCGTTACAACCTGTATCCGGTGCTGCGTACCGATACGATTCCGCGCTGACCGCGACGGCGACGCCCTCCGCCGATCGCAATCTTCCTGTAGGAGCGGCGCGAGCCGCGACCGCGGCAACGCAACTGCGACGAAACCGACGGCGTAGTTGCGTTGTCGCGGTCGCGGCTCGCGCCGCTCCTACAGGGGGACAGCAGCAATGCGGCGATCCGGCGGCTTCGCGTTATCCTCGATCTACCGCCTTCATCGGGAGCGCCGCATGTTCGCGCGCCGCATGTTCCTGCTCGCCCTGGCCGCAACCGCGCTCGCCGGGTGCGCGCTGTCGTCCAAGCCCTCGCACGCCGCGCCGCACGAGGTCCGCGTGCTGACCCTCAACCTGTGGCACGACAAAGGCGATTGGCCCCAGCGCCGCGCCCTGATCGTCGAAGAAATACAGCGCCTGCGGCCGGACCTGATCGCGTTGCAGGAAGTGCTGCAACGGCCGGGCCTGCGCAATCAGGCCGAAGACCTCGGCGAAGCGCTGCGCTACCAGGCGAACTTCGTCTCGGTCGACCCGCCCGATGCGACGCGCCGTTACGGCAACGCGATCCTGTTGGTCCGTGCGGGCAAGCAGACGCAGGAACGCAAGCTCGAACCCTTGAACGATTACCGCACCGCCGCGCATGCGCTGGCCCTGGCCGATGCCGGCTTCGCGGGCGTGGATTTCTACGCCACCCACTTGCACAACGAACGCGACGGCGGCGCGGTGCGGCGGCGCCAGATCGACAGCCTGCTGGACTTCGTCGACGCCACCGCAAGCAGCGGCTACACAATCATTGCCGGCGATTTCAACACCGAGGCCGACGCGCCCGAACTGGCGGCGTTGCGTGCGCGCTATGCCGACGCGTTCGCCAGCGCGCATCCGCAGTCGGCCGCCGATCCGCAACGCGCCAGCACGCTCAATCCGGCGTATCTGCCGGCGCAGCGGATCGATCATGTGTTCTACGACCCGAAGCGGTTCGCGGTGGCCGAGGCGCGGATCGTGTTGAACCAAAGCCGCGATGGGGTTTGGCCGTCGGATCACTTCGGCTTGTTCGTGCGCTTGCGGGTGTTGGCGGGGCATGCGTCGCAGCGGTAAAGCGCGCGTCGCGAGGTCGGCTCGGGTACGGTTGCGGCGTCAGGCCTTGTTTTTATCGCCCGTTTGCTTCGCCATGTACTTCCAGTTCCGCGCCTTTCCCTGCGCCATCCATTCCACCGCTTGCGCCACCCGCGCGCGCCGGGTTTCCTCGCGCTTGGCGGTCTCCACCCATTCCACGTACTCGCGCTGCTGGCTCGGCGGAAACGCGTCGAAGGTCGCGCGCGCGGCAGGCTCGGCGGCCAAGGCCGCGGCCAGGTCGGCCGGCGCGCGCGGCGGCGGTTTGACGCTCGCCGGCCGCTTGACGCCGGTCGCGGTCAGCGCCATCGCCTGCTTCAGCATCGCCGCGAGTTCGCGCCGGCCCGGCAGGTCGGACAACGCGGTCAGGGCGCCGAACTGGCCCATCGCGTCGCCGCTTTTCGACGGCTCCAGGCCGGCGATGTGGGCGCCGTGCCAGAGGTTGAAGCTGGCGTGCTGCTTGAACGCGGCCATGCCGCACAGGATCTTGCCGCGGTAGACGAAGGCCGGCATGCCCCACTTGATCGCCTCCTGCACCGACGGGCAGGCCGCGTGCACGCGCTCGCGCAGTTCGCGCAGGATCGGCTGGGCGAACGGCGCGGCCTTGTCGATATAGGCGTCGATGCGCGGTTCGCGCGGGAACGCGGCGACGGATTCGCGCGCCGGCTTGGTGGCTGCGGGCGCCGTTCGTTTCGCAGGCGCCTGCTTCGCCGCGGCGGCGTTCGCAACGGTTCGCTTCGGCGCGGCGGCCTTCGATGCGACCGGCTTCGACACGGTCTCTTTCGATGCGGCCCGAGCGGAAGCCGCCGGCTTCGTCGCGAGCTTCGTAGGCGCGACCTTCTTGGTTGCGACCTTCTTGGTAGCGAACTTCTTCGCTGCGGTCTTGCCGGTTGCGCCCTTCTTGACCATCGCCTTGGCCGCCCCGCCCGCACCCGCTTCGCGTCGAGCCATGACCGCACTCCGTGCCGAGAACGCCCCATTGTGCGCCGCCCGCGCGCACCGGCTCAATGCGCCGGCCCGGCGCGCCGATTCAGTCGGCCGCGGCCGCGCTCAGCCCGGCAACCGCCACTCGCCCAGCAGCGAATACTCGTTGCGCCGGCCCAACTCGCTGTGCAGCAGCACGAAGCGGTCGACGCGCCAGCGCAGCGGCTCGACCGGCGTCGGCGGCAGCGCGCGCGCGGCCTGGCGCACCACGGTGACGTGCGGCGCATGGGCGCGATGGCTGGCGACGACCTTGACCCCGTGCTTGGCCAGGGCCACGCCGAGCCGGTCCCACAGCAGGGTCCGCCCCGGATCGGGCTCGGCGCTGCCGAGCCACCACGGAATGTCCTTGTTGGCGAAGCTGCCGGCGCGGTCGAGGATCAGGTCGAACGCCGCGGCCTGCACCGTCGCCGCGGCGGCGCCGGCGCGCTCGGCCAGCGACTGCGGCAGCGGGTCGAAATCGCCGAGGAACTGCAAGGTAAGGTGATAACGATGGGCGCCGATCATGCGCCCGCCGGGCTGCTGCGCGATCTCCAGCGCCTGTGCGCGTTCGCGCATGCGCGCGCGCACGTCGGCGTCGGGCCACAGCGCGAAGAACAGCCGGTGCAGTTCGCCGGGGCGACCCGGCGCGGGTTCGCCGAACAAGGAAGACTGATGCATCGGCGCAGTTTAACGGCTGGCGGCGGCGGACATCGCAGCGCCGACGTTGCGTCGCAGGCGACGAAACAGCGGACGCGCGGCTCCGCCGCCGCGCGTCCGCCGCATCCTCAGGGCTTGGTCTTGGCGTCCTCGGCGTAAGTCCCGGCCGGTTCGCCCTCGATCTTGCGCGTGTCGGCGCCGAGGATCTGCGCGGCGACGCGGCGCACCGCGGCCGGATCGGCCGTGCGCAGATCGGCGTCGGGCTTCAGGCCCAGCGCGGCGACGGTATCGGCCAGCACCTTCTTGTTGGCGTAAGGGTGCGGATGGTCGATGTTGTCGTCCTGGCTGCGGTAGAACCGGTCCAGCAGCTTGCCGCGGCTGCTGTCGGCCTTGGCCAGTTCGACCAGCTTGGCGCGGTATTCCAGACGCCACGGCGGCAGCTTCGGCCAGCGCTTGAGGTCGGCGAAGTGCTGCGCCTCATGGCCGAGGAAGCTGACCTTGAAGTCTTCGCCCTGCAGGTCGCCATAGGCCTCGCGCACCGCGTACAGGCCTTCGGGCTTGGCCCAGCCGGCCGCGCCGGTGGCGCCGCAGGCGCTGTAGTGGCTCCAGCCGCGGCTGATCCAGGCGTCCATCACGAACACCTTGACCGGCTGCTGGACCCCGCCCGGCAGCTCGACGGTGTAATCGCGCACCTCCTGCCCGCCCCACAGGAACAGGTCGTACAGCGGCGGGGTGCGGCCTTGCAGCGGATGCAGGCCGCTCTGGCGCAAGCGCGCGTCGATCTTGGCGTACAGCGCTTCGAACGCATCCTCGCCGTCGGCCGGCGGCGGCTCGCCGACCGCCGCGGCCAGTTCGTTCTTGAGCTGGCGGTCGAGCTGCGCGCGCTGCTGCGGCTCGCGCACCGCGTGCCACCAATAGCGCTGGTAGATGTCGAGCACCTTGGCCGCGAACTCGTCCTTCGGCGCGCCCACGGTCGGCGGCGGGGTCTTGCGCTCGTGGCGTTCGAGCATGCACTGGCGGAAGGCCGCGTCCTTGCCGTCGAACTGTTCGGCCGGCGCGGCCTTGAGCGCGCCCAGCGCTTCGGGCGCGTCGGCGCGCAGCACCGCGCCGAGCGCACGGCTGACCGCGTCGGCGGCCTGCGGGCCGCTGCTGGGCGACAGCGGCGCGGCGGTCGCGCCGATCATCCAGCCGATCATCACCGGCAGCGCGGCCGCCGGCAGCAGGGACAACAACGGGGAACGGTTACGCATGGGGGACTCCGTGTTCGCGCGGTGGACTGTTGCGGCGATTAGGCCGCGAGCGCGATCGCCGGGTCTTGTACGCACTTGATCTGACCTTCGGCAGGGCCGGGGTCGGACGTCGGCGCCGCAGCGGCCGCTCGGTCCTGGGCGAACGGATCGTGCTCCAGCCGCTCCTGCGCCAGCTGCCGGCGCAATTGCAGCGGCGTGCAGCCGGCATGCGCGACCACGATCCGGTGCAGGTGGCTCTGGTCGGCGAAGCCGGCCGCCGCGGCGACCTGCACCAGCGGCATCGGCGCGCCCAGCAGTTGCAGCGCCCGCCGCCAGCGCGCCTCGCGCCGCAGCGCGCGCGGCGGCATGCCGAAGCTGCGCGCCAGCGCGCGGCTGGCGTGTTCGGCCGAGACCCCGAGCTCGCGCGCCAGCTCGGCGATCTCGCGTTCGTCCTGCGCCATGCGCCGCAGCAGTTCGCCCTGCCAGTCCGGCAGCGCCGCGGCGGCCTGCGGGGTGGCGCAGGCCAACAGTTCGGCCAGCCGCTGCGGCGCGCGTTCCAGCACCTCGCGCGCGTCGCCGAGGTGGTGCACGCGCCAGGCGCGCGCGGCGAAGCCGGTGTCGGCGGCCACGCCGGGCGTGGCGGTCGCGCTCAGCTCCAGGTTGACCGCGCTGGCGCCGCTGCGGCCGAAGCGGTCGCCGTGGGCGTGGAACGGCGGGTGCAGCACCAGCGTCCCCGGCGCGCACGGCAGCGGCCCGTCGAGGCTGGATTCGGTGTAGTCGCCGTCCAGCACCAGCGCGGCGTAGGCCTCGCGGTGGCGGTGGGTGGCCAGCGCGGCGTTGCGCTCGTGGCGGGTGCGGTAGGCCGGGCTCATGCGCGCGCCGCGGCCCGCCAGCCAGGCGCGATCCCGCGGCCGCGGGCGACGGCCGCGCCGTCGGCGCGGCGGATCGCGATCGCAACGTGGCGGGTGGCGCGCATCGGCAGGCTCCTGCGCCGCCGGTGCGGCGCCGTTGTCCGCATTAGGAACCGCGCGGGGCGGCGCCGGCAATGGCCGGAAGTTGGGGCCGCGCCGCCCGCGCCGCCCGCGCCGCCCGCGCCGTTCAGCCGTCCAGTTCGGCCCAGCGCGCGTAGGCCTGCTCGAGCTCGGCCTGGGTCTTGGCGATCTCGGCGTTGTGGGCGTTGATCGCGGCGCTGTCGCGCTGGTAGAACGCCGGCTGGTTCATCTGCTCGCTCAGTTCGGCCAGGCGCGTTTCCAGCGACTCGATCCGCTGCGGCAACTGCTCCAGCTCGCGCGCGTCCTTGTAGCTGAGCTTGCGCTTGGGCGCGGCCGGTTCGGGCGCCGGCGCCGGCGCCGCTGCGGCCGGCTGCGCCGCCGCGGGCTTGCCGGCCACCGCGGCGACCGGACGCTGGCGCAGCCAGTCGCTGTAGCCGCCGACGTATTCGCCGACCGCGCCGTCGCCTTCCATGACCAGGGTCGAGGTGACCACGTTGTCGAGGAAGTCGCGGTCGTGGCTGACCAGCAACAGCGTGCCCGGGTAGTCGCCGAGCAGCTCTTCCAGCAGCTCCAGGGTTTCCACGTCGAGGTCGTTGGTCGGTTCGTCCATCACCAGCAGGTTCGACGGCTGCGCGAACAGCTTGGCCAGCAGCAGGCGGTTGCGCTCGCCGCCGGACAACCGGGTGATCGGCGCGCGCGCGCGTTCCGGGGTGAACAGGAAATCCTGCAGGTAACCGATGATGTGCTTGCTCTTGCCGCCGACTTCGACGTACTCGCGGCCTTCGGCGACGTTCTCGATCGCGTTCCAGTCCTCGCGCAGGGTCGCGCGGTACTGGTCGAAGTAAGCGACCTGCAGGTTGCTGCCCAGGCGCATCTCGCCCGAGGTCGGCGCCAGTTCGCCCAGGAGCACTTTCAGCAGCGTGGTCTTGCCGCTGCCGTTGGGGCCGATCAGGCCGATGCGGTCGCCGCGGAACACGGTGCTGGAGAAATCGCGCAGCATCGGCTGGCCGCCGTAAGCGAAGTTCACGTCCTTGGCTTCGAGCACCTTGCGCCCGGACTGCTCGGACTGGGCGAACTCCATGCGCACGTTGCCGACCGTGTCGCGGCGCTGGGCGCGCTCGTTGCGCATGGCCTTGAGCCGGCGCACGCGGCCTTCGTCGCGGGTGCGGCGGGCCTTGATGCCCTGGCGGATCCAGACTTCCTCCTGCGCCAGCAGCTTGTCGAAGCGGGCGTTTTCCTGCGCTTCGGCGTTCAGGCGCTCCTCGCGCCGGCGCAGGTAGTTGTCCCAGTCGCCGGGCCAGCTGGTGACCTTGCCGCGGTCGATCTCGACGATGCGGGTCGCCAGCGCGCGCAGGAAGCGGCGGTCGTGGGTCACGAACAGCAGCGCGCCGCTCCACGACTTGAGGAATTGTTCGAGCCAGTCGATGGCTTCGATGTCGAGGTGGTTGGTCGGTTCGTCGAGCAGCAGCAGGTCCGGCGCCGACACCAGCGCGCGCGCCAGCAGCACGCGCCGCTTCATGCCGCCGGACAGGCCCGAGAACGCGGCGTCGCCGTCGAGGCCGAGCCGGGTCAGGGTCTCTTCGACGCGCTGGTCCAGGCCCCAGCCCTGGGCGTCCTCGATCTTGGTCTGGACCTTGGCCACCGCATCGGCGTCGTAGTGCTCGGCGTGGCTGAGGCGATGGAATTCGGCCAGCCAGTGGCCGAGTTCGCCGAGGCCGTCGGCGACCACGTCGAACACGCTGCCGCTGGCGCCGGCGGGAACTTCCTGCTCGAGCCGGGCGACGCGCACGCCGCCTTCGCGGCGGATCTCGCCGTCGTCGGCCTGCAACTCGCCGGCCAACAGCTTCATGAGGGTGGACTTGCCCGCGCCGTTGCGGCCGATCAGGGCGATGCGTTCGCCCGCCTCGATGGCCAGTTCGACGTTTTCGAGCAGGAGCGGGCCGCCGACGCTGTAGTCGGCGTTCTGTACGGTGATCAAAGGCATCCGCATAGTCTAGCCGGCGCGGCGGCCCAGCGTCGCGATCCGGCTGCGCGCCCGCGCCGGGCATCGCGGCCGCGACGGCGTCCGCTCAGGTCCGCGCCAGCACCGGAAAACGGCTGTGCGGCCCCAGCCGGGCCGGGTCGATGCCGCGCAGGAACAGGCCGGCATCGTCGTCCGCGCCGGCCGGACGGGCCTGCGGCCACAGCGCCTGCGGGTCGAAACCGAAGCGCAGCGTGTCGACCGGACCGGCGATCAGGCGCGGCAGCGCCGCGGCCAGGGCCGCGTGCTAGGGTTCGGCCGCGAACACGTCCTCGACGGTCAGCGCCGCGCCCTGCTCCTCGGCGAACACCCAGGTGTCGGCATCGAGTTCGAACAATGGCGGCGCATAGCCGTTGGCCGCGTACCAGGTCGCGGTGCGGCCGTAATCGCGGCTGGCGAAGCGCCGGCCCGGCGGCGCCGCACGCGCGGCCAGGGCCAGGAACCGTTCGCGCACCTCGGCATCGGCCAGATCCCGTTGCGGCGCGCGCGCCGGCGCCGGCGCGACGGCGTGCGCGGCCTCGAACAAGCTCTGCGGCGCGGGCGCGAAACCGAAGCGCGGATAGAACGCCAGCACGCTGTCGTTGGCGAACAGCAGCGCCGGCGCGTCGCCGCAGCCAGCCAGGGCCGCTTCCATCGCGCGCCGCGCCAGCCCGTGGCCGCGCCGCTGCAGCAGGCAGCCGACCGCGCCGAACTGGAACGCGAGGATCTCCTCGCCGTCGACGATCAGCCGCTGGCGCATCGTCGAGGCATTGGCGACGACGCGGCCGTCTTCGAACAGGCTGTAGGCGCGGTAGCCGGGCGCCCATTGGCCCCATTCGCACCAGCGGCGGAAATCGGCCTGGGAGAACACCCGCGAGACGTACTCGCAGTAGGCCGGGTGCAGGGCGGTGTCGGCGTGGTCGAGGACGCGCAGGATCGGTTGTTGAGACATGGCGCGATTGTGCGCCGATCCGCCTCACCCACCCGTTTCGTTTTGTAGCGGAGCATTCCTGTAGGAGCGGCGCGAGCCGCGACCGCGGCAACGCAACTACGGCGAAGGTTGCGGCGTAGTTGCGTTGCCGCGGTCGCGGCTCGCGCCGCTCCTACAGGTAGATCGCAGGCCTCAGGAACTGCACGAAAGCATCGAGCACCCGGCCCGCTCGCGCGCCCAGTCCGGCCGCTTGGCCGCGAACGCCTCGCGCCCGGGCTGGTCGTCGTAGGGACGGCGCATCACCTCGAGCAAGTCGTGCACGCCAGCCAGATCGCCTTGCTCGGCCCGGTCGATCGCCTCCTGGGCCAGATAATTGCGCAGCACATAGCGTGGATTCGCCGCATCCATGCGCGCGACGCGTTCGGTCGCGGAGGAGCCGTCCGCGCGCGAACGCGCGGCGTAACGAATCAGCCAGTCGCGCAGCGCCGGCGCGGCTGCGGCCATGCGCTCGGGATCGTAGTAGGCCTCGGCCAGCGGCGCCGGATCCGGCGCCTCGGCCGCGACCTCGATATCGGCCAGCGCGCGATAGAAGATCGTCATATCGACCTCGTGCGACTGCAGCCAGCCGCGCAGTTCCTGCATCAGCGCCACGTCCTCGTCGCCGCAATCGCGCAGGCCGAGCTTGGCCGCGATGGCGTCGCGTTCGGCCTGGTTGTAGGTCTCCACGTAACGCCGCAAGCCGTCCTGCAAGACTTCGGCCGCGATCAGCGGCGACAGCGCGCCGGCCAGCCGGCTCAGGTTCCAGTACGCCACCTGCGGCTGCTGGCCGTAGCGATAACGGCGGCGGCCGGCGTCGGTGGTGTTCGGGGTCCAGTCCGGATCGTAATTGTCGACCCAGCCGTACGGGCCGTAATCGATGGTCAGGCCGAGGATCGACAGGTTGTCGGTGTTCATCACCCCGTGCACGAAGCCGACCCGCATCCAGTGCGCCATCAGCGTCGCGGTGCGCTGCGCCACATCGAAGAACCACTCGCCGTAAGCGCGCTCGCCGGGTTCGCCCAGGTGCGGGAAATCGCGGCAGATGCAGAAGTCCACCAGGGTTTTCAGCAGTGCGGTATCGCCACGCGAAGACGGCAGTTCGAAATTGCCGAAGCGGATGAACGACGGCGCGACCCGGCACACGATCGCGCCGGCTTCGGCCTGCGGATGGCCGTCGTAGAACATGTCGCGCACGACCGTCTCGCCGGTGCCGACCAGGCTCAGCGCGCGCGTGGTCGGAACGCCGAGGTGGTGCATGGCCTCGCTGCACAGGAACTCGCGGATCGACGAGCGCAGCACCGCGCGGCCGTCGGCGCTGCGCGAATACGGGGTCGGGCCGGCGCCCTTGAGCTGCAGTTCCCAGCGCCGGCCGTCGTCGGCGAGCGCCTCGCCGAGCGAGATCGCGCGGCCGTCGCCGAGCTGGCCGGCCCAGGAACCGAACTGGTGGCCGCCGTAATTGGCCGCGTACGGCTGCATGCCCGGCAGCAGCGCGTTGCCGCCGAACACTTGGGCGAACTCGGGGCTGGCGAGGTCGGCCGCACCGAAACCCAGCGCCTCAGCCATCTCGGCCGAGTACGCCAACAGCGCCGGCGCCGCTACCGGGGTCGGTTCGACCCGCGAGTACAGCGCGCCGTGGACCTGGCGCACGCCGGGCCCGGCATCCGGGTCGCCGGGCAGGTCGCGGACGAAGGCGTTGTCGAAGCGCAGTGCGTGCATGGACGGTGGGGAGCGATCGGGAATGCAGGGGAGATGGGTGCAGATGACGGCGAATCCAAGCCGGGAACGGCTTTCGCCGCGTCTCTCTCGACCGTCATTCCCGCGAAAGCGGAAATCCAGAGACTTCAGCGCCATGCCTGGATGAAGCCCTGGGTTCCCGCCTTCGCGGGAACGACGATAGGAAGGCTTGTCGCGTCTCTACCAGCCGTCATTCCCGCGAACGCGGGAATCCAGAGACTTCAGCGTCATGCCTGGATAAAGCCCTGGATTCCCGCGTTCGCGGGAACGACGATAGGAAGGCTTATCGCGTCTCTACCAACCGTCATCCCCGCGAAAGCGGGGATCCAGAGACTTCAGCACCATGCCTGAATCAAGCCCTGGGTTCCTGCTTTCGCGGGAACGACGACAGGTGGGGTCCGCCGCGCCTCTCCAAGCCGTCATCCCCGCGAACGCGGGGATCCAGAGACTTCAGCGTCATGCCTGGATGAAGCCCTGGGTTCCCGCGTTCGCGGGAACGACGATAGGAAGGCTTATCGCGTCTCTACCAACCGTCATCCCCGCGAAAGCGGGGATCCAGAGACTTCAGCACCATGCCTGAATCAAACCCTGGGTTCCCGCTTTCGCGGGAACGACGACAGGTGGGTTCCGCCGCGCCTCTGCAAGCCGTCATCCCCGCGAACGCGGGGATCCAGAGACTTCAGCGCCATGCCTGGATGAAGCCCTGGGTTCCCGCGTTCGCGGGAACGACGATAGGAAGGTTTCGCCGCGCCCTGCCCGCCTCAACCCAACAACGAATACGGCCCGCCCTTCTCCAGCGCGCGCTGATACGCCGGCCGCGCGCGGATGCGCTCGACGAACGCCTGCATGCGCGGCCGTTCGCCGCCGGCGCGCGCCGCCGCGGCTTCGACCGGGAAGCTCATCTGGATGTCGGCGGCGGTGAAACGATCGCCGGCGAACCACTCGCGCTTGCCCAACTCGCTCTCGATATAGCCCAGGTGCAGCGCCAGCTGCGGCCCGACGAAGGACTGCATCGCCTTGTCGGCGATGCCGCGCGCGACCGGCTTGACGAAGAACGGCATCGGCGCGGACTTGATCCGCGAGAACACCAGGCTCAGCAACAGCGGCGGCATCGCCGAGCCTTCGGCGTAATGCATCCAGTAGCGGTAGCGCAGGCGCTCCTCGCCGTCCAGCGGCTGCAGCGGCGGCGACACCCGCTGCTCGCTGTCGTAGCGCTCGCACAGCGTTTCGATGATCGCCGCCGACTCGGCCAGCACTTGGCCGTCGAGCTCGACCAGCGGCGACTTGCCCAGCGGATGGATCGCGCGCAACTCCGGCGGCGCCAGCATCGTCTTGCGGTCGCGCTCGTAGCGGACCACCTGGTACGGCAGCTCCAGTTCCTCCAGCAACCACAGCACGCGCTGGGAGCGGGAGTTGTTGAGGTGGTGGACTGTGATCATGGCCGGCGCCGTCGGTGGGAATGCACGCATGGTACGCGCCGCGGGCGGCCGCGCACCGGCGGCGCCCACACAACCGCGCGGCACGCTCCGCCGCGACCCGCATCTGCCGCGGATCGCAGCACGGACCGTCCGCTGCCGCCGCGCACATGACGCCGCCGGCCTGCGGCCGCACAATGCGCATCGCTTCCCTGCCCGCCCGCCATGACCGACACCCCCGCCGCACCGCCGGAAACGCCGCAGACCGCCGCACCGCAGATCTGGGTCGACGCCGACGCCTGCCCCGTGGTCATCAAGGACATCCTGTTCCGCGCCGCCGAGCGCGCGCAGATTCCGCTGACGCTGGTCGCCAATCAGTGGCTGCGCACGCCGCCGTCGCGCTGGATCCGCGCGATCCAGGTGCCGTCAGGAGCGGACGTGGCCGATACCGAGATCGTGCAGCGGCTCGCCGCCGGCGACCTGGTGGTGACCCAGGACATTCCGCTGGCGTCGCTGGCGCTGGCCAAGGGCGCGGTCGCGCTGAATCCGCGCGGCGACCTGTACACCCGCGACAACATCGCCGAGCGCTTGTCGATCCGCAATTTCATGGAGGAACTGCGCGGCGCCGGCGTCCAGACCGGCGGCCCGCCGGCGCTGCACGCGCGCGACCGTCAGGCGTTCGCGGCGCAACTGGACCGGTGGCTGGCGCGGCGCAAGCGCTGAGTGCCGGCGCGAGCGCACAGTCGAGCGGGTCGAGGCTTTCGCCGCAACGACGGCGCGGATGCGGTGCGTGCGATTCGACCGGCAGCGCGGCCTCAGCCTTTGCGCGCCGCCACCCATCGCGCACACGCCGCCACCGCGACCAAGCCCACGCCGAGCAGCGCGAACGCCGCCGGCAGGCTGCTGATCTTGGCGATCCAGCCGATCCCGGCCGGGCCGATCAGGATGCCGGCGTACCCCAACGTGCTGACCGCGGAGATCGCCGCGCCGGCCGGCATCGCCTTCTGGTTGCCGGCGGCAGTGAACAGGATCGGCACGATGTTCGAGCAGCCCAGCCCGATCAGGGCGAACCCCAGCAGCGTGGCGCCGACCCACGGCAACAGCGCCGCCAACGCGAAGCCGGCCGCGGCGCAGACGCCGCCGAACGCCAGCACCGGGCGCGCGCCGAAGCGCTGGACGATGCGGTCGCCGTTGAAGCGGCCGATGGTCATCGCCAACGCGAACACCGCATAGCCCAGGCCGCCGGCGCTGGCCTCGACGCCGCGTTGCGAGACCAGCAGCAGCGCGCTCCAGTCCAGCATCGCGCCTTCGGCCAGGAACACGATGAAACACAGCGCGCCGACCAGGATCACGATGCCGTGCGGCAGCACCAACATCGAACCGCCGTGGCCGTCGTCGCCGTAGCGCAGCAGGCCGCGGCTGCCGGCCAGCATCAGCAGCGCCAGCAGCACCGCCACGCTGAGCGCGGCGATCAACGGCGTCGCCTGCAACCACAACAGGGCGCTGGCCAGGGCCGCACCGGCGATGCCGCCGACGCTGAAGAAGCCGTGGAAACCCGACATCAGCGCGCGCCCGCTGGCCTTTTCGACGACCACCGCCTGGATGTTGATCGCCACGTCGATCGCGCCGATCGCCGCGCCGAACGCGAACAGCGCCAGGGCCATGCCGGCGACGGTGTCCAGGTGCGCGAGCAACGGCAGGGTCGCGGCGACCGCGGCGCTGGCCAGCAGGATCACCTTGCGGCAGCCGACCCGCGCGGCCAGCGCGCCGGTCAGCGGCATCGTGGTCATCGAACCGGCGCCCAGGGCCAGCAGCAACAGGCCCAGGGTGGCTTCATCGACGCCGGTGCGGGCCTTGGCGTAAGGCACCAGCGGCGCCCACGCCGCCATCGCCAGGCCGGCGATGAAGAAGGCGATGCGGGTCGACAGGCGTTCCAGCGCGCCCATGGTTTCGCCGCGGGCGGCGGCGGGGGCCGGGACGGTTTGCGAATCGCTCATGAGGGGTCTCTTCGATGCTTGAAGTTCGAGGTTCGGTTTGCGGCGATCTGAAAAAAGCGTCGGGCCTGAAAGCCCTCCCACAACGGCAAAGACATCGGACCAGGACTCTCCGGCAACAGCGGAGGCATCAGGTCTGGAATCCATCCCGCCAACTGCGAAAAGCGACGGGTCGGGCAGCTCTGCCGCACCTGCGAAAGCGTCGGGACTGAAGCCCTCCCACGGTGGAGGGGTGCAGCGCGAGGCTGCCGTGGGAGGGGCTCCAGTCGCGACGCTTTCCGTTCCGGCGCGGCGCCGCTCGCGCCATGCGCGCTCACTGCATCGGCTGCGCGCGCAACACCCGCGCGCCCTTGGCCGCGAACGCGCGCGCCTGCGCGGCGTCGCCGTCGTGTTCGATCACCAGCGCCGACACCGCGTCGGCGGCCAGCACGGTGAACGGCGCGGCGGTGCCGAACTTGTCGTCGGTGACCACCACCGCGACCGCGCGCGCGGCGTTAGCCGCGGCCTGCTTGAACTGCGCGTCTTCGTAATCGCGCGCGCTGATGCCGGCCTCGTGGTCGGCGCCGCAGACGCCGAGGAAATACCAGTCGCTGCGGATCGCCTCGACCTCGCGCAAGGCGCCGGCGCCGAGCGCGGCGCCGATGCGCGGCTCGATCCGGCCGCCGATGGCGATCAGTTGCAGGTCCTCGCGCGGCGCCAGCAAGGCGGCGATGGCCGGGGCGTTGGTCGCCACGGTCAGGCCGAAATCGGCCGGCAGCGCCTGGGCGATGGCGATGTTGGTCGAGCCGGCGTCGAGGAACAGCACCTGGCCGCGCTCGATCAGGCCGACCGCGGTGCGCGCCAGCGCGGCCTTGCGGCCCGGCGCCTGGGTCTGGCGCTGGGCCAGGGTGCCGCGGTCCGGCGCCAGCGGCAGCGCGCCGCCGTAGACCCGCCGGCATTGCCCGGCCGCGGCCATCTCGCGCAGGTCGCGGCGGATGGTGTCGTGCGACACCTCCAGTTCGCGCGCCAGATCGACCGCGATGACCCGGCCCTGGGCCAGCAGGCGCTCGAGGATCAGGCGGTGGCGTTGCTGCGGCAGCAGTTCCTCGACGGACATCGGCGGCTCCAAGCAGTTCGGGCTTCGGCGGTTCGGGGTTCGACGCTTCACGATTCGACGCAATCGTGCACAAACGTGCATCGGCGTGCAAGTACGGGTCGGGCAGCGGCCCCAAACCGGCAAATCCGGCACAGCCCGTCCGGCGCCGCCGATGCGCCCGCTGCCGCGTCCGCGCGTCCCGCTCATGCGCGCAGACGGCTGCGGTTTCCCAGCGGTTTCGCCGCGCCGCGCGCGCGGCGACCCCGCGACGGCGCGATCGCGGCCCTGCCCCATTCATTGAGCCGTAGCTCCACCCGCATCGGAGTAAACTGGTCGGTCATCCGACCGGCTCCGCCGGCGCTGCCAGAGAATCGCCATGAGCGCCGACACGCCCAGCGACACCGCGACCCCCAACACCCCCAAGTTCACCGACCTCGCCCTGTCCGAGCCGCTGCTGCGCGCGCTGGCCGACGTCGGCTACGAATCGCCCTCGCCGATCCAGGCCGCCACCATCCCGCCGCTGCTGGAAGGCCGCGACGTGCTCGGCCAGGCCCAGACCGGCACCGGCAAGACCGCGGCGTTCGCGCTGCCGATCCTGGCCCGGATCGATCCCAGGCAGTACAAGCCGCAGGCGCTGGTGCTGGCGCCGACGCGCGAGCTGGCGATCCAGGTCGCCGAAGCGTTCCAGAAGTACGCCACCCACCTGCCCGGCTTCCACGTGCTGCCGATCTACGGCGGCCAGAGCTACTACCCGCAGCTGCAGGCGCTCAAGCGCGGCGTGCATGTGGTCGTCGGCACCCCCGGCCGGGTCATCGACCACCTGGAACGCGGCTCGCTGGACCTGTCCGAGCTGCGCTGCCTGGTGCTCGACGAAGCCGACGAAATGCTGCGCATGGGCTTCATCGACGACGTCGAGAACGTGCTCAAGAAGACCCCGGACACGCGCCAGGTCGCGTTGTTCTCGGCGACCATGCCGCCGCAGATCAAGCGCATCGCCCAGACCTATCTGAAGACCCCGGTCGAAATCGCGATCAAGTCGACCACCACCACCGCGGCCAACATCCGCCAGCGTTACTGGTCGGTCAGCGGCGTGCACAAGCTCGATGCGCTGACCCGCATCCTCGAAGCCGAAGCCTTCGACGCGATGATCGTGTTCGCGCGCACCAAGCTCGGCACCGACGAACTGGCCGAGAAGCTGTCGGCGCGCGGCATCTCGGCCGCGGCGATCAACGGCGACGTGCAGCAGGCGCAGCGCGAGAAGACCATCCAGAACCTCAAGGACGGCAAGATCGACGTGCTGGTCGCCACCGACGTGGCCGCGCGCGGCCTCGACGTGGAACGCATCAGCCACGTGCTGAACTACGACATTCCCTACGACACCGAGAGCTACGTCCACCGCATCGGCCGCACCGGCCGCGCCGGGCGCAAGGGCGAGGCGATCTTGTTCGTGACCCCGCGCGAGCGCGGCATGCTGCGCGCGATCGAGCGCGCCACCCGCCAGCCGATCGAGCCGATGGAGCTGCCGAGCGTGGAGACGGTCAACGAGCAGCGCGTTTCGCGCTTCCTCGGCCGCATCACCGACGCGCTGGACGGCCAGGACCTGGGCCTGTTCCGCGACCTGGTCGAGCGCTACGAGCGCGAGAAGAACGTGCCGGCGGTGGAGATCGCCGCGGCGCTGGCCAAGCTGGTGCAGGGCGACAACCCGCTGCTGCTGACGCCGCCGCCGGCGCTGCCGAAGTATTCCCGCGAAGAGCGCGACGGCCCGCGCGAGCACCGCGGCCAGGCCACGCGCAAGTTCATCGAGCGCGACAACGCCTCGAACTCGGGCGCGCATCGCCGCGAGTTCCGCGACGACGGCCGTCGCGACGACAGCCGCGCCGCGCGGCCGGTGCGCGACGAACGTCCGGCGCCGCACCGCCACGAGGACCGCCAGTTCACTCCGCCGAGCGCGTCGCGCCCGCCGGTCAACCGCGCCGAGTCGTTCTTCGACGACGACGCGCCCGCGCCGCGTCCCGCGCGCAGCGAGCGCGCGCCGGCGCGCGAGGGCGATGTCGGCATGGAGACCTTCCGCATCGAAGTCGGCCATTCGCACGGCGTGCAGCCCGGCAACATCGTCGGCGCGATCGCCAACGAGGCCGACCTGGAAAGCCGCTACATCGGCCGCATCGACATCCGCGACGAGTACACCCTGGTCGATCTGCCCGAAGGCATGCCGCGCGAGTTGATGGAGCACCTGAAGAAGGTGCGCGTGGCCGGACAGCCGCTGCGCATCCAGCGCGCCACCCCGGGCGACGCCGAGGGCGGCCGCAGCGGCCGCGGCGCCGGCCGTCCGGGCGGCCCGGGTCCGCGCGGGCCGAGGCCGCACGGCGCCGGGCCGCGCAAGCCGCCGTTCAAGCCGCGCGGGCCGCGCTGAAGCGCGCGCGGTGCGAGCGCCCGGCCAAGCCGGCGCCCGCCCCGCGAGCCCGCAAGAACGTCATCCCCGCGAACGCGGGGATCTAGAGACCTCAGGCGTTCTCGCACGAAAACCCCTGGATCCCCGCGTTCGCGGGGATGACGGCATGGACGCGGGGATCCAAAGACCTCAGGCGTTCTCGCGCGAAAGCCCTGGATCCCCGCCTTCGGGGATGACGGCGTGGAGGCGGGGATCCAAAGACCTCAGGCCTTCCCGCACGAAAATCCCTGGATCCCCGCGTTCGCGAGGATGACGGCATGAAACCGGGCGGGCGACCCGTGGTGGCGCCCCAGCCAAGAAGTCATAAGCCGCAACGCCCCACAATCCCGCGCGCTTTGGCATAGTCGCAGGCGTAAGCCGCCGCTACGCCGCTCATGTCCCGCATCCTGGTCTTCCAACACGTCGCCGCCGAACCGCTGGGTACGCTCGATCCGCTGATCCGTCGCCGCGGCCACCGCATCCGTTTCGTCAATTTCGACCGCGATCCCGGCGCCGAGCCCAATCTGGAGCGCTATCGCGGCCTGATCGTGCTCGGCGGCCCGATGAACGTCGAAGACCGCGCCGCGCGTCCGCACCTGGCCACCGAGCTGCGCGCGATCGAATCCATGCTCGAACAAGGCAAGCCGGTGCTCGGCATCTGCCTGGGCGCGCAGTTGCTCGCGCACGTGCTCGGCGCGCCGGTGCGCAGGCACCATGTGCCAGAAATCGGCTGGTATCCGCTGCACAGCACCGACGCCGGCCGCGACGACCCGGTGCTGGCGCCGCTGGCCGGCGCCGCGCCGGTGTTTCAGTGGCATCGCTACAGTTTCGAAATCCCCGCCGGCGCGCAGCATCTGGCCCGCACCGACACCTGCGAGCAGCAGGCCTTCCGCTGGGGCGACAACGCCTACGGTTTCCAGTTCCACCTGGAGATGGACGTGCCGCTGATCGAGCGCTGGCTGGCCAATCCGGCCTACCGCGCCGAACTGGCCGAACTCGGCCACGGCACCAGCGAGGACGCGATCCGCGCGCTGACCGCGCAGCACATCGCCGGCATGCAGCAGCGCGCCGACGCGGTGTTCAACAACTTCCTCGACCTGATCGGCCGCCCGCAGCGCCGCTACACCCTGCCCTCGCGCGAGTGGGTCTGAGCCTTCATGGGCCCCCTGTAGGAGCGGCGCAAGCCGCGACCGCGAAAACCGAACTACGCCGCCGCTACACCTACCCACGACAACGAAGCGCGACCGACCGCCGCCCGCGCTACAACCCCAACCCGCTCTCGAACCGCCGCTCGCGCCCATCCACCGGATCGACGAACCGCAGCGACTGCGCCAGCAGCTTCAGCGGCCGGGCGAAATCCTCGTCGTCGCTCTGCGCTTGCAGCGGATAAAAACGATCGCCCAGGATCGGCGCGCCCAACGCGGCCATATGCACGCGCAGTTGGTGCTTGCGGCCGGTAACCGGCTGCAAGGCGTAAGTCCAGGCCTCGTCGTGACGAGCGACGACCTCGATTCGCGTGTCGCTGTTGGCCTCGCCCGCAACCTCGCGCATCAGGAAGAACGGCTCGCCCGCTTCGATCCGCGAACGCCGCAGCAACGGAAATTGCAGATCCGGCAGCGGCGGCGCCAGCGCCAGATAGCGCTTGTCGATGCGGCGCTCGCGGAACAGCGCCTGATACGCCCCGCGGCTGCCGCGCTCGCGCGAGAACAGCACCAGCCCGGCGGTGGCCGCATCGAGGCGGTGCAGCGGCGCCAGATCGAGCTCGCCGTAGCGGCGCTGCAACCGCCCCAGCAGGGTTTCGGCGACGAAACGCCCGGCCGGCGCGACCGCCAGGAAATGCGGCTTGTCGACCACCAGCAGGCGCTCGTCGGCGTGGACGATGCGTTCTTCGAACGGAATCCGCGGCTCGCGCTCGACTTCGCGGAAGTACAGGATTTCGAGACCGGCGCGGTACGGTTCCTCGGCGCTCAGCGGCCGCGCGTCGCGCGCGTCGAGCACGCGGCCGCGGGCGAAGCGCTCGCGCCAGCGCTCGCGGCCGATCGCCGGGAAGCGCGCGCACACGCCGTCGAGCAGCGTCGTCCACGGCCCCGGCGGCAATTGCAGGCGGCTCGGCGGGACCGGGTCGGCCGATGCGGCGTCGGCCGGGCCTGGGTCGAACGGCGCATCCGGCGGAAGATTCGGCATGCGACCATCATCGCGCACTTCGTCCGCCGGCGCCGCCGCGCGGCCACCGCGGCGACGGCCGCGGCTGCGACCATTTCGCCCGAGACGATCACGCCTGCACCGATGACGACCACGACCGCAGCGCCCGCCGACCTCAACGCCATACAACGCCCGACCGAGCAGCGCCTGGAACTGATCGATGCCCTGCGCGGCTTCGCGCTCGCCGGCGTGCTGCTGTCGAACCTGCGCGATTTCAGCCTGTACACCCTGATCGAGGACAGCGCGCCGGCGCTGTGGCCGGGCGAGCGCTGGCTACAGATGACGCTGGCCGCGTTGCTCGACGCCAAGGCCATGACCGTGTTCGCGCTGCTGTTCGGCGTCGGCTTCGCCTTGCAGCTCGAACGCGCGGAAAACAGCGTGCAGGCGCGCCGCCGCTACGCCTGGCGGCTGTGCCTGCTGCTCGGTTTCGGCCTGCTGCACGCGGCATTCTGGTACGGCGACATCCTGCGCTACTACGCGCTGCTCGGCCTGTTGCTGCTGCCGCTGTCGCGCTGGCGGCCGGCGGCGCTGGCCGCGCTCGGCGTGCTGGTCGCGGTGTTCGCCAGCGCCGCGCTGCAACCGTGGATGAAACCGTGGACTGCGCAATTCGTCCCCGCCGCGCAGGCCGCGGCCGCGGCGCGCGAAGCGTTCGCGTCGCCGCAGTGGACGACGATGCTGGCCGGCAACCGCGACTACGACCTGTGGGTGCACGCGACCGCCTGGAGCCTGCCGTTGTTCACCCTCGGCCGGCTGCTGCTGGGCATGGCGATCGGCCGCGCCGGCTGGTTGCAGCGGCCGCAGCAGCATCTGCGCGCATGGCGCCGCCTGTGCGCCTGGAGCCTGCCGGTCGGTCTGGTCCTGGCGGTGTACTTCGTGCTGCGCGACTTCGCCGGCCTCGGGCCGGAATTGTACGGCCTGCAAGGCGGCGCCGCGCGCGCATCGAGCCGGTTGCTGCGCAACATCGCCTACCTCTCGCTCGGCCTGGGCTACGTCGCCGCGTTCGTGCTGCTGTTCCAGCAGCCGCGCGCGCGCCGCTGGCTGGCCTGGCTGGCGCCGGTGGGACGCATGGCGCTGAGCAACTACCTGGCCCAGACCGTGTTCGGCCTGGCCTTGTTCTACGGCATCGGCCTGGGCCTGGGGCCGCGCTACGGCCTGGGCGGCGCGCTGGCCGCGTTCGTCGCGGTGTTCGCCGCGCAGACCGCGCTGAGCCACTGGTGGCTGCGGCGCTTCCGCTACGGCCCGCTGGAATGGCTGTGGCGCTGCCTGACCTACCGCCGCGCGCTGCCGCTGCGGCGCGCGCCGGCCGCGACCCCGGCGCCGGCCGCGCGCGGGTAGAATGCGCGCTGTTTCCCGCGGGCCCCGCCAATGGCGACCAACGCCACCATCGTCAAGATCGAACTGCAAATCAGCGATATGGACCGGCACTACTACGCCGGCCACGCCCTGACCCTGGCCCAGCACCCGTCGGAAACGCCGCAGCGGCTGATGGTGCGCACCCTGGCCTTCGCCCTGCATGCGCACGAGCGGCTCGAATTCGGCCCCGGCCTCAGCGCCGAAGGCGAGGAACCGGAAATCGCTTTGCGCGACTACACCGGCGACATCGAACTGTGGATCGACGTCGGCCAGCCGGACGAATCGCGCATCCGCAAGGCCTGCGGGCGCTCGCGTCAGGTCGTGGTGGTCAATTACGGCGGCAACGCGGCCGACACCTGGTGGGACAAGAACGGCAACGCCTTGCAGCGCCTGAAGAACCTCAGCGTGATCGACATCGACAGCGCCGACGTCGAGGCGATGGCGGCGATGGTCGAACGCAGCTTCCGCCTGGACTGCCAGATCCAGGACGGCGAAGTCGCCCTGACCACCGACAAGGCCAGCCTGAGCCTGACGCCGCGCCTGCGCCTGCGATCGGCCGCGCGGGCGGCCTGAAGTGGCGGAACGTTTCGACGCGCTGATCGTCGGCGGCGGCGCCGCCGGCCTGATGTGCGCGCTGACCGCCGGCCGCCGCGGCCGCCGCGTGCTGTTGATCGAGCACGCCAACAAGGTCGGCAAGAAGATCCTGATGTCCGGCGGCGGCCGCTGCAATTTCACCAACACCGGCGCCGGCCCCGGCAACTACCTCTCGACCAACCCGCACTTCTGCAAGTCGGCGCTGGCGCGCTACACGCCGTGGGATTTCATCGCGATGGTCGAGCGCCACCGCATCGCCTATCACGAGAAGGAACTCGGCCAGCTGTTCTGCGATGTTTCGTCGAAGCTGATCGTGAAGATGCTGGTCGACGAATGCGAGGCGGCCGGCGTGCGCATCGCAACGGGTTGTTCGATCGAACGCATCGCGCACGAGGACGGCGGCGACTTCCGCGCGCACACCGCGCACGGTGCGTTCGCCGCGCCGTCGCTGGTGATCGCCAGCGGCGGCTTGTCGATCCCGAGCATGGGCGCGAGCGGGTTCGGCTACGAAATCGCGCGGCGCTTCGGCCACGAACTGCTGCCGACCCGCGCGGGGCTGGTGCCGCTGACGCTCAGCGGAAAGCATCAGGAGCGCTTGGCCGATCTCAGCGGCGTCGCCCTGCCGGTCACCGCCAGTTGCAACGGCCGCGACTTCAGCAACCAGATGCTGATCACCCACCGCGGCGTCAGCGGCCCGTCGATCCTGCAGATTTCCTCGTACTGGCAGCCCGGCGACGACCTGCGCCTGGACCTGCTGCCGGGCCGCGACGCGCTCGACTGGCTGCAAAGGCAGCAGCGCGAACGGCCCGCGGCGGAGCTCAAGACCGTGCTCGGCGAAGTCCTGCCCAAGCGTTTCGCCCAGCGCTTGTGCGAGCACTGGCTGCACAACAAGCCGGTCAAGCAGTACAACCTGCCCGAACTCAAGCAGTTGGCGGCGACCTTGTCGGCGTGGCCGCTGGTCGCCAGCGGCACCGAGGGCTACCGCACCGCCGAGGTGACTCTGGGCGGCGTCGACACCGATGCGGTGTCGTCGAGCACGATGCAGTCCAAGCGGGTGCCGGGGCTGTACTTCATCGGCGAGGTGCTGGACGTGACCGGTTGGCTCGGCGGCTACAACTTCCAGTGGGCGTGGGCGTCGGGCAACGCGGCCGGCCTCGCGATTTGATCCGATGCCCCCTGTAGGAGCGGCGCGAGCCGCGACTGCGCCGTATCCGTTCGCGGCGAAAGTTTCGCCGCAGTTGCGTTGCCGCGGTCGCGGCTCGCGCCGCTCCTACAAAAGCGGCTCAGTCGTTCTCGACCGCTTCGCCGAACAGATCGTGCTCGTCGCTGCCCATGATCTCGACATCGACGAACTGACCCACGCGCAACCCGGCGCTCTCGCCGTTCTGGATCTGCACCAACCCGTCGATCTCCGGCGCATCCGCCATCGAGCGCGCGATCGCCAGTTCGCCGTCGATCGCATCGACCAAGCAACGCTGCACGCTGCCGACCTTGGCCTCGAGCTTGGCCGCGGAAATCTCCGCCTGCCGCTCCATGAAACGCGCCAACCGCTCCTGCTTGACCTCTTCGTCGACCGGGTCCGGCAGATCGTTGGCCTTGGCCCCGTCGACCGGCGAATAGGCGAACGCGCCGACGCGGTCGAGCTGGGCTTCGTCGAGGAAATCCAGCAACTCTTCGAACTCGGCTTCGGTCTCGCCCGGGAAGCCGACGATGAAGGTGCTGCGGATCGCGATGTCCGGCGCTATCGAACGCCAGCGCTGGATCCGTTCGAGGGTCTTGTCGACCGCGCCCGGGCGCTTCATCAGCTTGAGCACGCGCGGGCTGGCGTGCTGGAACGGGATGTCCAGGTACGGCAGCAGCTTGGGCATGCCGCCCGCGCCGTTCTCGGCCATCAGCGCGATGATTTCGTCGACGTGCGGATACGGATACACGTAATGCAGGCGGGTCCAGATGCCGAGCTCGCTGAGGCCTTCGCACAGCGCCTTCATCCGGGTCTGGTAGCCCTTGCCGCGCCACTGGCGCTCGGCGTACTTCACGTCGACGCCGTAGGCCGAGGTGTCCTGCGAGATCACCAGCAGTTCCTTGACCCCGCCCATCGCCAGCTTCTCGGCTTCGCGAAGCACGTCGTCGACCGGGCGCGAGACCAGGTCGCCGCGCATCGACGGGATGATGCAGAAGCTGCAACGGTGGTTGCAGCCTTCGGAAATCTTCAGATAGGCGTAGTGCTTCGGGGTCAGCTTGACGCCGATGCCCTCGTCGCGGCGCGGCACCAGGTCGACGAACGGGTCGTGCTTGGGCGGCAGCACCGAATGCACCGCGCTCATCACGCTGCCGTAGTCCTGCGGGCCGCTGATCGACAGCACGTCCGGGTGCGCTTCGCGGATCAGCTCCGAACGCTTGCCCAGGCACCCGGTGACGATGACCTTGCCGTTCTCGGCGATCGCCTCGCCGATCGCGTCCAGCGATTCGGTCACCGCCGAGTCGATGAAGCCGCAGGTGTTGACCACGACCACGTCGGCGTCGTCGTAGCTCTGCACGATGTCGTAGCCCTCGACCCGCAGCTGGGTGAGGATGCGTTCGGAGTCGACCAAAGCCTTAGGGCATCCGAGTGAAATGAACCCGACGCGGGGGGGCGAAATGATATTAGCCATTGATTTTACTAAATTTTTCACTATTTCCCGCGCCCAACGCACTGGTCAACTTGTCGCGCATTCTACCGTGCAAGCTACCCCACAGCTCCAGACTTGAGGCTGCGCTCCGCGTGAGATGAAAAGACGGCCCGCACAAAGCGTGCCGTAGGAACCACACATGTAGTGTATCCGCGACCTATTTCCCTGATTCCGAGCGCATCTGCTGCGTAGGTGTTGGCTTACGTCTGTTGCGCGAGAAGACAGCATCAGCAGTGTTCCGAAGGCTCTCCTCAGTGCCCACTTGGTCCTTCAGCTCGCTCGCAGTCGCTAAAGTCATAACAACGCTGCAAATCTGCAGCATAGTTAAGGCAGCAAGCACCACGTACGAAACACCTCTCAACTCCTCAGCATGAGTCTGCACAAAACCAAACTGCCTGAGTAAAGGAGCAATCATCCCCACTGCCAGAACTACAGCCAAGATGATTGTTGAGTGCCAAATGGGATGCAGCAGAAACTTAACGCGGTCAGGGCCCGAGCGCGCCGCACCCATCTCACCACTGTCCTGCCGAGTTCTCTTTAATCGTTCCGGATAAACAATAGCGAGCCAAGCCCCTACCACGGCGAAGATGATTGCGGCGGTCGTGCGTAGCGCCTCGAAAAGAGGCCACTGATTGCTGAAGGGAACCTTGCTGCCTTGCCATGCGGCGAGCAGCAAGACTCCACTCCATACGATAAGCAGCAACACATTTTTCGCCGTTAAATTCATGGATTCGCGTCTTGGACAATGCTTCGTTTAATTCGTGAAAACTCTACTGCCAACTCCTCTGCGGGAAATACGCCATCCGTTCTTGCAACGGCGACATCATACCTGCCGTGGGGTATACCCCCGCTCAACCAGTACGGCTTAGGATCCCTCTCAAACTTGAACGCCAAGTCATTTCGCTTTGGAACGAGATCATCCGCAATGGAGTCGATCAACTGCGCCAATTGAGCGCGCGTCACCTTTACCGGCATTTCTTGACGAATCCGCACCTTCTTTCCAGGTGGCGCGCCGGTGACCCCGATCCAATCAAGTGCCCTCTGGAAGCGATCGCGTCCCTGCGGCCTCAACGGTTCAATCTCCGAAACCCGGATAACAGAGCGAATCAATGCGGCGCGCTGCAAGATCGCTTGCTCCTGGCTCCCTCCCCGTTTTAACTGAATGGCAAAGCCAGGGCGGAGATCCTTACGCAGCACCCCGAGCTCGTCGACATATCCGTTTATGACTACATCCTCCGGATCATCCTCATTCAAATCGATGACCGAACTAGATCGTTCCAGGAACGCTACGAAGTAGTGTTTCAGCTGCGGCAAGCCAACCAGCGAGTCAGAGTAGCGAAGAGTAACCAGCAGGTCTTCTGCAGGAATGAACAGGAAGTACGTTGGAAACCCAGGAATACTATTAGCGAGAACAGGATTTGGAAAAATGACAGCACCGCCTACCAGCGCATTCATCGGCACGGATGCAATTGCCCCATCCTCAGCGGGAACCTCATTCCAGATCGTTAGCACCCAACAACCACCGGCTTCCTTTATGTCTAGTAGGTAGGCAGGAAGCCGATCACCTTCTCCCTCTACCTTAGTATCCAGAAGACTTTTTCCTACGCTCCAGTCACGCATATCGCGCAGAATAAAATCAGCCCCTCCGATATCAGGAGCGGGCTGCCCCCATCTGTAATAGCCGCAGTGCGTGACCCGATAAAACCGTGCTTGAAACTCCGCCATCCTTACGCCCCTGTTCCAGAGTTAGTACGTAAGGTTAGACCACCTTGGGGCACACAATACAAGCAACTAATCTCACAGACTGCGCTCAAACATCCGACCAAGCCTCAAGCGAAGACATCCCTCAGGCTCCACACCCCGCCAACGTCGTCGGGTAGCGTGGACTAGGCTTCAAGGGATGAAAAAAAGCCCCGCATGGCGGGGCTATTTCTCTATCTGTGCATCTTCTATCGCGGCGTTGGAACGGGCCACGAGCACGCTACGACCCAAAGTATATACAGCTCAGCGCTAGGACAGCCGAGGCTGACGAAACCGACTTTGGGATTGGCGGGGGCGCTGGCGGACATGCTGGCGGGAGAACCTGATGAATGGAGCTGAACGAACGCGGCGGGCCGGCGGGGCGGGCCTGGGCGTACGGCGGCGAAAGGACGAGGGCCGGAGCGCGCAACGCGCTCGGGGGCGCGGATTATAGCCTGCGGGGCTAAACTGCCTGCGAATCGGTTGCATCCGCAGCGGATGCAGGCCCGCTCGATCACATCCGCACGAGGAGCATCCCCCCATGGCTCATTGGATCGACCTGGACACCCCCGCCGGCCCGGTGCGGGCCTGGCGCGCCGACCCCGGCGGCATACCGCTCGGCGGCGTGGTGGTCCTGCAGGAAATCTTCGGCGTCAACGAACACATCCGCGCGGTCGCCGAGCGCTTCGCGCAGGCCGGCTACGTGGCGCTGGCCCCGGCCCTGTTCGACCCGGTCGAGCGCGGGGTCGAACTGGCCTACGCCAAGGACGATTACGCCCGCGGCGTCGAACTGCGCAACGCGCTCGGCTTCGACCGCGCCAGCGACATCGTCGGCGCCGCCGCGCACCTGCTGCAGAGCGAGGGCCTGCGCACCGGCGCGGTCGGCTTCTGCTGGGGCGGCACCCTGGCCTTCCTCGGCAACACCCGCCACGGCCTGCCGGCGGTGAGCTACTACGGCTCGCGCACCGTGCCGTTCCTCGACGAAGCGCTGCGCGCGCCGATGCTGTTCCACTTCGGCCGCCGCGACGCCAGCATTCCGCCGGAGGCGATCGAGCAGCACCGCCGGGCGCTGCCGAACGCGCCGATCCACCTCTACGACGCCGACCACGCCTTCAACCGCGACATCGGCGACCACTTCGAACCGGACAGCGCCGCGCTGGCCTGGACCCGCACCCTCGACTTCCTCGCGGACGCGCTGAAATGAATCCCTGGCACCTGCACCCGCAACTGGCCGACGACACCCACCCGGTGGCGCAGTTCGAGCTGTGCGAGCTGCGGCTGATGGACGATGCCAACCACCCGTGGTTGATCCTGGTGCCCAAGGTCGACGGCGCGGTCGAGCTGATCGATCTCGACGAGGCGCAGCAGCAGACGCTGACCCGCGAAATCGCCGCGACCAGCCGCGCGCTGCAGGCCGCGTTCGCGCCGCACAAGCTCAACGTCGCCGCGCTCGGCAACCTGGTGCCGCAGTTGCACGTGCACGTGATCGCGCGCTATCGCGAAGACATCGCCTGGCCGCGGCCGGTGTGGGGCATGGCGACCGCGCAGCCGTATTCGCCCGAATCGCTGGTGCAGCGCCTGCGCGTGCTGCAGGACGCGCTGGCGCGGTGAGCGAACGCGCGCGCGGGGCCGCCCCGGCGGTGGAATTCGAAGCGCTGGCCGACGACGCCTGGCTGCTGCGCCTGGGCGAACGCATCGACGATGCGCTCAACGCGCGCGTGCATGCGCTGGCCGCGCGCATCCGCGCGCGGGCGCCGGCGTGGCTGCGCGATCTGGTGCCGGCGTATGCCAGCGTCGCGGTGTTTTTCGATCCGCGCGCGGTCGATGCCGAGGCGGTTCGCAGTTGGCTGGCGCAACGGTGCGGCGAAACGGGCGACGGCGGCGACGCTGCGAATTCGGCCACGGCCCGGGTCGTGGAAATCCCGGTCGCGTACGGCGGCGAGTTCGGGCCGGACCTCGATGAGGCGGCGGCGCAGTTGGGTTTGACCGCCCCGCAATTGATCGAACGCCACAGCGGCGGCGAGTACCGCGTGGCGATGATCGGCTTCGCTCCCGGCTTCCCGTATCTGTCGGGCCTGGAACCGGCGCTGGCGCTGCCGCGGCTGGCGACGCCGCGCACCCACGTCGCCGCCGGCAGCGTCGCCATCGGCGGCGCCCAGACCGGCATCTATCCGCGCCCCGGGCCGGGCGGCTGGCGTCTGCTCGGGCGCACCCCGCTGCGGCTGTTCGACGCCGCGCGCGCCGCGCCGAGCCTGCTGCAACCCGGCGACCGGGTGCGTTTGCGAGCGATCGGCGCCGACGAATTCCACGCCCTGCACGAACGATCGCTGCACGCGCAGGCTCAGCGCGAGGACGCCGCCGAATGAACGCCGCCGACGGCCGCACCGGCTGGATCGACGTGCTCGCGCCCGGCGCGCTGAGCTGCGTGCAGGATCTCGGCCGCGACGGCTGGCGCCACCTCGGCGTCGGCCGCGGCGGCGCGCTGGATCCGCGCTGCGCGATCCTCGCCAACGCCCTGGTCGGCAACCGCGCCGACGCCGCGGTGCTGGAACTGGCGTTGCACGGCCCGAGCCTGCGCCTGCACGCGCCGGCGCGGCTGGCGCTGCTCGGCGCGGCCTGCGAACTGCGCTTGGACGGGCGTTCGTTGCCGGCCGCGCGGCCGCTCGAGCTGCCCGCGGGCACGCTCACGATCGGCGGCATGCGCGGCGGCGTGCGCGCGTGGCTGGCGGTGGCCGGCGGTTTCGCGGTCGAACCGGTCCTGGGCAGCCGCGCCACCGATCTGCGCGGCGGTTTCGGCGGCCTCGCCGGGCGCGCGCTGCGCGCCGGCGACCGCCTGCCGCTGGGGCCGCACCGCGCGCCGGTCGCCGACGCCGCACGCGCCGGCCGCTGGTGGATCGATCCCGACTTCGGCCTCGACCCGCACGCGCCGATCCGCTACCGCCCGACCCGGGCCGCCGGCCTGGCGGAGATCGCGGCGCGGTTCGGCGACAGCGGCTGGCGGGTCGACCCGGCCAGCAACCGCCAGGGCCTGCGCTTGAACGGCGACGCGCTCGAGACCGGCGCCGCGGCGGCCAGCGGCGTGTCCGAACCGGTCGCGCCGGGCACCATCCAGCTGCCCGCCGACGGCCGTCCCATCGTCCTGCTGGCCGATGCGCAGACCGTCGGCGGTTACCCGCGCCTGGGCCATGTGATCGCCGCCGACCTGCCGCGGCTGGCGCAAGCCCGGCCGAATGCGAAGCTGTATTTCCGCGGCTGCGACGACGCCGAGGCGCGCCAGGCGCAGCGGCTGGCCGAGGCCGGGCTGGCCAGGCTGCGCTGGGCCATCGCCGACCGGGTCGGCGCAGGCTGAACGACGCCGCGCATCGCGGCGCGACCGGATCGGCGTCAAACGTTGGAATCGCGCCGGCCGGAATCGCCGTATCGGAGCGCATCCGCAACGCCCGGGTATACAGTATGTGCGGAACGCTTGCGCATAAATCCGCCCTATATTCGAAGTACCGCATGCATTCGAAATGCGGATTATCTGCACGGCCTAGGCAATAAACACGCCAATCGCGAACAGCCGTTATGCATCGGCGACGACAAGCCATTTCGTCCGCCTGCATTTTCGGATAAATCGTTATCGACAACGACGTGCGTTTGGCGTATTTCTGTGCCGACTTGAACGCCGGCGAATGAAGTCGGGCTAACGAAAATCCCATCGTCCTGCCTAAGCTGAAACCGGACATGACCCAAGACGGCCCCTCGCACGACCCGCTCGCCAAGCCGCTCGCTGCGGACGGATTCGAATTCCCCGAGGCGACCCTCAACTCGGTGACCCAGCTGATCGTGGCCGCGCAGAACGGCGAGCCCGGCGCCTGGGACCGGGTCTATACCCTGCTCTACCGCGACCTGCACGAGGCCGCCTCGCTGCAGATCCGGCGCCGCTGGCGGCGCGGCAACAAACGCTCGCCGACCTCGCTGATCAACCGCACCTGGCTGCGCCTCAACCAGGACAAGCTGACCCTCAACAACCGCCAGCACCTGCTCGCGGTGCTGTCGCAGGCGATGCGCTACGCGCTGCTCGACGAGGTGCGCCGGCTCAAGCGGCTGAAGTACGAGGAGAGCTATCTGGCCGACAAGGCCGATCCGCATTACGAGCCGTCCTACGATCCGGACCTGGACCAGTTGCTGGCGATCGACCGCGCCCTGGAAGCGCTCAGCGCGGTCGAGCCGCGGCTGACCCAGCTGGTGGAAATGCGCTATTTCGCCGGCATGAGCGATATCGAGATCGGCGAAGTGCTGGGGCTCACCGACCGCACCATCCGCCGCGACTGGCGCAAGGCGCGCGCGTTCCTGGCCACCCATCTGAAATCCACGCCGGACCTGGACGGCGAGGACGCCGCCTGAGCCGCGGCCGCCAACGTCTCGCCCGCCGCGCCGGACCGCGCGCATGAACGACTGCTTCGCACGCGCCCTGCGCTTGTTCGACGAATTCGTCGAACTGCCCGCCGCCGAGCGCGAGCGCCGGCTGGCGGCGCTGGCCGCGACGGAGCCCGACACCCATGCCGAGCTGCGCGCGCTGCTTCAGGCCGACGCCGACGCCGATGCCGACGGCTGCGTGCTCGACCGCTCGCCGGCGCAGCTGCTCGCCGACCGGCACCAACGCGACGCGGCCGCGGCGCCGCCCGCCGGCGCCGGCGACGGCCCGTCCGGCGCCGCCGCCGACCTGCGCATCGGCGCGCGCCTGGGCGCATGGCGCATCGACCGCATCGTCGGCCGCGGCGGCATGGGCACGGTCTACGAAGCCCATCGCGACGACGGCGAGTATCAACAGCGCGTCGCGCTCAAGTGCATCCGCGCCGAGCTGGATTCGCCGCAATCGCTGGCCGCGCTGCGCGAGGAACGCAATCTGCTGGCGCGGCTGGACCACCCCGGCATCGCCGCGCTGGTCGACGGCGGCATCGACGGCGACGGCCGGCCGTGGTTCGCGCTGCGCTACGTCGAAGGCGAACCCATCGATGCCTGGTGCGACCAGCGCAAGCTCGACGTCGGCGCGCGCGTCGACCTGCTGCTGCAAGTCTGCGAAGCGGTCGCCTACGCCCATGCCCAGGGCGTGCTGCACCGCGACCTCAAACCCTCCAACGTGCTGGTCACCGCGGACGGCCGCGCGCAGTTGCTGGATTTCGGCATTTCCGCGCAGATCGGGCCGTTGCGCGAAGCCCAGCCGGAACTGGCCGCGCCGACCCCGCACTACGCCGCGCCGGAAGCGCAGCTGCGCGGCGCGCAAGGGCCGGCCACCGACCTGTACGCGCTCGGCGTGCTGACCTATCGGCTGCTGTGCGGGCGCTGGCCGACCCCGCTGCACGGCCTGCGGCCGCTGCTGCACGGCTCGGATTCGGGCGCGGCGCTGGCGATGGCGCAGTTGGCCGAAGACGCCGACGACGCCACCGCCCGCGCCCGTGCCGCCGCCGATCCGGCGGCGCTGGCGCGGCGCTTGCGCGGCGACCTGTCCGCGGTGGCGCTCAAGGCGGTGGCCGCGCGCGCCCAGGACCGTTACCCCAGCGTCGCCGAATACGCCGACGAGCTGCGGCGCTGGCGCCAGGGCCGGCCGGTGCGGGTCCGGCCGGGCACCTGGCTGTCGCGCACGCGCAAGTGGCTGCGGCGCAACCGCGCCGCCGCCGCGCTGAGCGCGACCGTGCTGGCGGCGGCGTTCGCCGGCGCCGGCACGCTGTGGTGGCAGCATCGCCAGGTGCTGGCCCAGGCCGAAGCCAGCGAGCAAGTCGGGCGGCTGTTCGCCTCCACCCTCGGCGCGGCCACGTTGTCCGGCCTGGGCAGCGCGCCTTTTTCCTCGCGCGCGCTGCTGGAAGGCACCGAACGCGAACTGCGCGCGCTGCCGCTGGCCGACCAGCCCGGCGTGCGCGCGCACGCGCTGGCGACGCTGGCGCGCGGCTACGCCAAGATCGGCGACTACCGCCACGCCACGGCCCTGGCCGCGCAGGCCCAGACTCTGGCCGACGCAGCGGCGGGCAGCGACGAGGACGGCTTCGTCGCCGCGACCCGGCTGGAGACGCTCAACACCACCGGCCGCTATCGCGAAGCGCTGGCGTTGGCGGACGAGCGCCTGCGGCGGTTGGACGGCCGCGACGATACGGCGGCGAAGGAAGCGCGCATCGCCATCGGCAGCCAACAGGCGCGGGCGCTGTGGGCGTCCGGCCGGACCCATCCGGCGCTGGCGAGCGCCGACGGATTGCTGGACCTGGCGCGCACGCTGGCGCCGGCGCGCGACGACTTGGTCGCTTACGTGTTGATCCTGCGTTCGGGCTTCCTGCGCGGCCTCGGCCGCTTGACGCAGGCCGAAGCGGACGCGCAAACCGCGCTGACGCTGGCGCGGCCGCTCGATCCGGTGCTCGCCGACGATGCGCTGGAGCGCCTGGTCGACGTGCGCCGCGTGCGCGGCAGCCCGGACTTCACCGCCACCGCGCTGGCCCTGCTCGAGGAACGCCGCAGCCACCTGGGCGCGGATCATCCGCAGACCGCGCTGGCGCAGGTGCAGTACGCGCTCGGCCGTTTCCCGCACGTGCCGCGCGAGGAAGCGCTGAAGATCCTGGCGCGGATCCAGGCCGGCTACGGCCGCGACCATCCGGTCTATGCGCTGGCGCTGTCGCGCCTGGCCTGGACCGCGGCGCGCGACCATCCACAAGAGCTGCGCATGCAGCGCGAGGCGCTGGCGACGCTGGAGCGCACCCGCGCCAACGACGAGATGCAGCTCAACGTGCGCAGCAATCTGGGCGTGGCGCTGCGCAGCTACCCCGGCGAGTCGGACTACCGCGAAAGCGTCGAACTGTTCCGGCGCAACATCGCCGAACGCATGCGGCTGGGATTGCCGACCCAGCACGACCGCTACGCGCTGAGCACGTCGCTGGCCACCAGCGGCGGCGACGCGCATCTGGCGCAGGCGCGGCAAGCGATCGACGACGCGTTGCGCACCGCGCCGCAGTTCTACCGGCCCGGCGACAGCGCGTGGCTGGAGCTGCGCGTGGCCGGCGCGATCGTGCGTTACCGCCAGGGCCAGCGCGCGCAGGCGGATCGCGAATTCGCCGAACTGCTCGCCGACAGCGCCGCTCGGCCGGCCGGCTCCGGGGCCCTGCGCGAGCGCAACGACAGCCTGCGGGCGGTGTCGTTGGTCTATCGCAGCCTGTACGCCTTCGCGGCCTGCCGCGACGCCGATGCGCGCGAACTGATGGGCCAGGCGCTGCGTTTGGCGAACGCCTACGACAACACCAATGAGCGGCGCGCCACGGTCGCCGGCCTGTCGCGCGCGCTGAGCCAGGGCTGGCTGCCGGCGCGCGCACCGTTCGTGGCGACCGCGGTCGGCGACCAGGACGACATTCCCGTGCAAGCGCGCACCGCGCCGACGGTGCCGCGGTTGCAGCGCCATTGCCGGCGCGAGCCGGATGCCGGGAGCGCGCGCCGATGAGCGACGCTCTCGCCCGCGCCCTGGCCTTGTTCGACGCCTACGTCGACCTGCCCGCGGCCGAACGCACGCGCAAGCTGGCGGCGCTGGCGGCGAGCGACCCGGCGCTGCATGCCGCGCTGCGCGACCTGCTCGACTCCGACCTGGACGACGACGCCGGCGTGCTCGACCGCTCGCCGGCGCAGATCGTCGCCGCCCATCAACACCGCGGCGACGACGCCGGCGACGGCGCGCGCACCGCCGGCGCGATCGCGCGCGACGCCGAAGAGGACGAGCGCGACGAACGCCGCGTCGGCGAGCGGCTCGGCGTCTGGCGCCTGGACCGCATCCTCGGCCGCGGCGGCATGGGCACGGTCTACGAAGCCCATCGCGACGACGGCCAGTACCAGCAGCAGGTCGCGCTGAAGTGCATCCGCAGCGAGCTGGATTCGCCGGAACTGGTCGCGGCGTTCCGCGAAGAACGCAACCTGCTCGCGCGCCTGGACCATCCCGGCATCGCCGGCGTGGTCGACGGCGGCATCGACGCCGACGGCCGGCCCTGGTTCGCGCTGCGCCGGGTCGAAGGCGTGCCGATCGACGCCTGGTGCGACCAACGCGGGCTCGATCTCGGCGCGCGCGCCGATCTGCTGGCGCAGGCCTGCGACGCGCTCGCCTACGCGCATGCGCAAGGCATCCTGCACCGCGACATCAAGCCGTCGAATCTGCTGGTGACCGCCGACGGCCGCGTGCAGTTGCTCGACTTCGGCATCTCCACCCGCTTCGGCGGCGACGCCGATGCCGGCGCGCACGTCGCGATCACGCCGGACTACGCCGCGCCGGAAGCGCGCCAGCACGGCATCCAGGGGCCGGCGACCGATTTGTACATGCTCGGCGTGCTCAGCTACCGGCTGCTGTGCGGGCAGTGGCCGACCCGGCTGCACGGCCTGCGCGAGTTGCTGCCGATCGCGGTCGCCGCCGCGCCGGAGCCGATGGACCGCCTGCTCGACGACGCCGACGACGAACTCGCGCGCCGCCGCGGCTTGAGCGACATCGCCGCGCTGCAACGCGCGGTCGCCGGCGATCTGGCCGCGGTCGCGCTCAAGGCGGTCGCGCACAAGCCGCAGGACCGCTATCCCAGCGTGGCCGAATTCGCCCGCGACCTGCGCGCCTGGCGCGAGCACCGACCGGTCGGCGCGCGCCGCGCCGGCTGGCGCGAGCGGCTCGGCAAATGGCGGCGGCGCAACCGCGCCGCCGCGGTGCTGTTCGCCTCGCTGGCGCTGGTGGTCGCGGCCGGCCTCGTCGCGATCGGCTGGCAGCATCAGCGCGCCCAGCGCGAGGCCCGCGCCAGCCGGGCGGTCGGCCAGTTGTTCGCCAGCACCCTCGGCAGCGCCACCCAGAGCGGCCTGGGCAGCGCGCCGTTCTCCTCGCGCGCGCTGCTGGAACGCACCGAACGCGAACTGCGCGCGATGCGCCTGGACGACCAGCCCGGCCTGCAGGCGCGCAGCCTCGGCACCCTGGCGCGCAGCTACGCGCTGATGGGCGACTACCGGCGCGCCGAAACTCTGATCGCCGAAGCCCAACGCACTCTGGGCGACCAGGACGACCGCGACGGGTTCCTGGCCTCGACCCGGCTGTCCCTGCTCAACATCCAGGCGCGCTACGCCGAGGCCATGCAGCTCGCGCGCGCGCAGATCGACGGGCTCGGCGAGCGCCAGGACGAAATCGCCCGCACGTCGCGGGTGACCATCGGCGCGCAGCTGGCGCTGGCGCAGTGGTACCAGGGGCGCACGCTGGACGCGCTGGCGACCGCCGACGGCGTGGTCGCCGCGGCCGAACGCCTCGGCCGCGGCCACGAGGAACTGCTCGCGCAGGCGCTGATCCAGCGCGCCGGCCTGCGCTACCGGTTGCTGCGCGCCGCGCCGGCCGAAGCCGACGCGCGCCGCGCCATCGCCCTGGCCCGTCCGCTCAATCCGGTGCTGGCCGACGATGCGCTGGAAGTGCTGATGCGGATCGTGCAGCTGCAACCGAACCTCGACGCACGCGAGCTGGCGCGCGAGCTGGCGCGCAACCGCACCCGCACGCTCGGCGCCGCGCACCCCAAGACCGCGTACGCCAAGCTGCGGCTGAGCATCTTTCCCGACTCGGGAATGTCCGCCGCCGACATCGCCGCGGCGCTGAACACGACGCGCGAGGCCTACGGCCTCGACAACCCGCAGTACGCCTCGGCCCTGGCCATCAGCAGCTCGGCGATCGCGCGCGACCGCAACGACGAGATCGAGCTGCAGCGCAGCGCGGTGCGCGTGCTCGACCGGCATCTGCCGCCGGGCAGCGAGATGCGCGGCGCGGCGCGGCACAATCTCGCGCTGGTGTTGCTGTACGGCGTCGACGAGCCGAGCGCGCGGGAGATCGCCGAAGGTCTGGCCACGTTGCGCGACACCATTGCCGAAGAGACCCGCGCCGGCCTGCCGGCGATGACCGAGCGCTATTTGCTGGTCCGGTATCTGCTCGACCGCGGCGATTCCGCACATCTGCCCGAGGCCGAACGCACGCTCGCCGACCTGCGCGCGGAAACCATAGCCCTGTTCGGCGTCGGCAACTACCGCCTGCAGGACATCGATTACTTCCAGGCCAAGCTGAACTTCCGCCAGGGCCGCGGCGAACTCGCCGACGCCGGCTTCGCCCGCCTGATCGAGCAGGACCGCGCCTTCGTCGACTCCGGCGGCACCGGCCAGGGCGCACTGACCGACTTCCAGACCCGCAGCCTGTACCTGACCCGGGCGTTGCTCTACCGCGGCGTGTACGCGTTGCAGACCTGCCGCGCGGCGCAGGCGCAGGCGTTCGCGGCGCAGGCGGTGCAGCTGAGTTCGAGCGCGCCGCTGGTCGCGCCGGAGGAGCGCCTGGTGGTGCGCGCCTACCTCGACGGCGTGCGCCGCCGCCAGTTGCCCGCGGTCGGCCGCGAGCTGCTCACCGCAGCCGAACGCGAGCGCATCAATCTCGAGGTCCGACGCTGCCGCGAGACGCGGCTGTGACCACACCGGCGGCGCAGCGGCGACACATGCCGAAAGTCACTGTGCAAGCGCTGCACGAGCGCACAGGATGGTCGGCCGTGACGCCCCGCCTGCGCGGCCCGTCCGCCGCGTCCGCCCTGGCCACCCGGAGACCCCTGCAATGCGATCCAGCCTGCGTCTGCTGTCCCTGTCCGCCTGCGTCGCCGCCGCGCTGATCGCCGGCTGCAAATCCGAAACCGCCCCGCCCGCCGCCGACGCGGCCGCCGCGCCGGCCGCCGCCAAGCCCGCCGCCGGCGCCGAATGGAACGCCGCCGTCGACGGATTCCTGCAAGGCTATTTCGAACGCAACCCGGTCGCCGCCGCCGGCGCCGGCAAGCACGAGTTCGACGGCAAGCTGCCGGATTATTCGCCGCAGGCCTTGCAGGGCAACATCCAGTGGCTGCACCAGCAACGCGACGCGGTCGCCGCCTTCGGCGACGATCGCCTCGACGCCGGCCAGCGCTTCCAGCGCGACTACGTGCTGGCGACCATCGACGGCCAGCTGTTCTGGCTGGAAGACTCCGGCTTCGCGACCAAGAACCCGGCCTTCTACCTCGCCGACCTGTCGCCGAGCATGTACCTGACCCGCCCCTACGCGCCGCTGGAACAGCGCATGGCCGCGTTCGCCGCGTACCAGGAAGCGCTGCCCAAGGCCGCCGAACAGATCCGCGCCAACCTCAAGGGCCCGCTGCCGGCGACCTACATCGACCTGGGCGTGATGGGCTTCGGCGGCATGGCCCAGTTCTTCAAGACCGACGTGCCGGCCGCGTTCGCCGAGGTCAAGGACGAGGCGCTGCAAAAGCGCTTCGCCGCGTCCAACGCCAAGGCCATCGAAGCGATGCAGGGCCTGGCCGATCACCTCAGCCAGCAGAAGGCGCAGGCGACCCAGGACTTCGCCCTGGGCGCGGACGAGTACGCGCGCATGCTCAAGGCCACCGAGGGCGTCGAGCTGCCGCTGGACCAGCTCAAGGCCGTCGGCGAAGCCGATCTGGCGCGCAACCTGGCCGCGCTCAAGAACGCCTGCGAGGCCTACGCCAAGGGCCAGACGCTGCAGGCCTGCGTCGACAAGGCCGGCGCCGACAAGCCGGTCGGCGGCGCGGTCGAAGGCGCGCGCGCGCAGCTCGCCGGGCTGCGCCAGTTCGTGGTCGACAAGGACCTGGTCAGCATCCCCGGCACCGAGCAGGCCAAGGTCGAGGAAGCGCCGCCGTTCAACCGCAACAACTTCGCCTACATCGAGATTCCGGGGCCGTACGAGAAGAACCTGCCCTCGGTCTACTACATCGCTCCGCCCGATCCGAAGTGGCCCAAGGCCGAGCGCGACGCGTACGTGCCGGGCAAGGCCGATTTGCTGTTCACCTCCGCGCACGAAGTCTGGCCGGGGCATTTCCTGCACTTCCTGCACGCCAACCGCTCGCAGTGGAAGTTCGCCCAGTTGTTCGTCGGCTACGCCTATACCGAAGGCTGGGCGCACTACACCGAAGAGATGATGTTCGACGCCGGCCTCGACGGCGCCACCCCGGAGATCCACATCGGCCAGCTCACCAACGCGCTGCTGCGCGATGTGCGCTATCTCTCGGCGATCGGCCTGCACACCGGCGGCATGACCGTGGCCCAGTCCGAGCAGATGTTCAAGGACAAGGCGTTCCAGGACCCGGGCAACGCCCGCCAGCAGGCCGCGCGCGGCACCTACGACCCGGCCTATCTCAACTACACCCTCGGCAAGCTGATGATCATGCAGCTGCGCGAGGACTGGACCGCGAGCCGCGGCGGCCGTGCGGGCTGGAAGGCGTTCCACGACCAGTTCCTGAGCTACGGCGGCCCGCCGGTGCCGCTGGTGCGCGCGCAGATGATGGGCGGCAAGCCCGAGACCAAGCTGTGGAGCGCGCCGGCCGCCGGCACGCCCGCGGCTGCGCCCGCGCCGGCCGATGCCGGCGCCGCGACCACCGCGCCGCCGGCCGCCGGCAAGGACGGCGCCGCGAAGTAAGCGCGCCGCGCAACCGATTCGATTTGGCGAGATCTTTCGCTTGGAACACGGGGCCGTTCGCGGCCCCGCTTTTTTTTCGGTTCCGCGCCGCCGCCGGATCGACTGGGCCGGCCGATCGCGTGCGCGTGTCGCGGCCGGCGGCTCAGCCTTTCTGCCACATCGTCACGCCGACGACTCCGAGCCACAGATAGATCGCGGTCACCAACCACCACAGCAGCATGCGCGGCTGCCGCCACGCCCGCCGCCCCCACACGCGCCGGGCCTTGATTCCCGCGGAAATCGCACAGACCGCCATCGCCGCGGCAAAAAACGGCATGCTCCCCATCCACAGCAGCAAGGCCATGAAGCCCCAGCCGAAATGCGCGCTATGGTTCCAGAAGACCACCGGCGCGAGCAGCCAGATCGCGGCGACGGCGGGCACGGTCAGCGACGGTGGGCGCGCGACCGGCGCAGGGCTGTTGGCCTGATCGGGCGGTGGGGGTAACGGGTCCATGACGAGCCTCCCCGGGCTGCGGCTTCGCCGCCATCGTGCGCCCCGCGGGAGCGCCGAAGCAATCGCCGCAGCCGCGGTCGGAACGCGATTTCCCGCTGCCTGCGCGCCAAAGCACGCAGCGCATGCCGGCCGCGCACGCCATCTGCGCAGCGATTGCAGCCGCCTCACCCGCGCGACGCTCGCCGCTCGGCCCCGCAGCCCCGGCACGCCGCTTATGGTCGCGACGCCGCAACCGGACTAGACTCGTTGCCGTCCCGGGCCCCGGCGCCCCGCAACGCAACGCAACGAGACCCGCAGCAGATGAAATCCCACGTCGTCGGCGCCCTGATCCTGATCGTCATCGGCACCCTGTTCCTGCTCAACAACCTGGGCTTCACCAATCTCAGCGTGACCAAGTTGCTGGTGACCTGGTGGCCGGCGATCCTGATCGCGGTCGGCCTGGGCCTGTTGTTCCGGCGCAACTGAGCGCGCATCGCGCCATGTCCGCACGCATCGATTTCAACTGCGATCTCGGCGAAGGCTGCGGCGACGATGCGGCGATCCTGCCTTATGTGACCTCGGCCAACATCGCCTGCGGCGGCCACGCCGGCGACGAGGCGACGATGCGCGACACCCTGCGCCTGTGCCGCGCCCACGGCGTCGCCGCCGGCGCGCATCCGGGCTACGCCGACCGCGAGCACTTCGGCCGCCGCGCGCTGGCGCTCAGCGGCGAGCAGGTCGTCGCGCTGGTGCGCGACCAGCTGGCGCGGCTGGCGGCGATCGCCGCCGAGGAAGGCGTCGCCCTGACCCACCTCAAGCCGCACGGCGCGCTGTACAACCTCGCCGCCGACGACCGCGAAACGGCCGACGCCATCGCCGCCGCGGTGGCCGGCTTCGATCCGAACCTGATCGTGTTCGGCCTGGCCCAGTCCGAACTCACCGACGCGGCCGCGCGCCGCGGCCTGCGCGTCGCCCACGAAGTGTTCGCCGAACGCGGCTACGCCGGCAACGGCCGGCTGCTGCCGCGCGGCCAGCCCGGCGCGGTGATCGAATCGCTCGACGAGGCGGTCGCGCAAGTGCGCGAACTCGCCGTGCACGGGCGCGTGCGCGCCGCCGGCGGAGCGTCGATCGAACTGCGCGCCGATACCTTGTGCCTGCACGGCGACCGCAGCGACGCGCCGCAGTTCGCGCGCGCGGTGCGCGCCGCGCTCGAAGCCGACGGCGTGAGGGTCGCGGCATTGTGACCGCGGCGGTACGCACGGCGAAGGATCGCTTCCATCCGATTTCGCTTCCGCCACGCGAGGACTGCGCCGCATGAACTACTGGCCCCTGATCGGCGTCGCCGCGCTCGCGCTCGGCTTCGTGCTGCGGCTCAACCCAGCGCTGGTGGTGGTCGCCGCGGGCTTCATCACCGGGCTGGCCGCGCAGGTCCCGCCGCTGCAGGTGCTGGAAGTGCTCGGCAAGGCCTACACCGAGAAACGCTTCCTGCTGCTGTTCCTGCTGACCTTGCCGGTGATCGGCCTGCTCGAGCGCCACGGCCTCAAGGAACACGCCCAGCGCTGGGTCGCGCGCTTGCGCGGGGCGACGATGGCGCGCCTGCTGATCGCCTATCTGCTGATGCGCCAACTCGCCTCGGCGGTCGGCCTGACCAGCCTCGGCGGCCATCCGCAGACCGTGCGCCCTTTGCTGGCGCCGATGGCCGAAGGCGCGGCCCAGGCCGGCCACGGCGATCTCGACGAAGACACCCGCCAGCGCATCCGCGCGATGGCCGCCGGCACCGACAACGTCGGCCTGTTCTTCGGCGAGGACATCTTCATCGCGTTCGGCGCGGTGCTGCTGATCCAGAGTTTCTTCAAGGAGCACGGGCTGAACCTCGACCCGCTGCATATCGCGCTGTGGGGCATCCCGACCGCGATCTGCGCGTTCTTGATCCACTGCGTGCGGGTGCTGCGCTTCGAACGCGCGATGATCCGCCAGTTGCATCGCCAGCGCGCGGCCGAAGTCGCCGCGCTCGCCGACCAGGCGCGCGACGCATGATCGGGCTGGACTTCGTCTACTGGCTGCTCGGCCTGTACTTCGGCGCGCTGGCCTGGCGCGGCGCGCGCGATGCGGGCAATCCGAAACGCTGGACCACGGCCGCGTTCTGGGGCCTGATCGCGGCGCTGATGTTCCTGGCCGAACATCTGCCGAACCAGGTCGTCGGCGCCTGCGTGGTCGCGCTCGCGCTGCTGGCCGGCTGCGGCGGGCTCGGGCGCGGCCGCTACGCCGAAACCGGCGAGCAGGAAAAACAGCAGGAATCGCTGCGCCTGGGCAACCGCCTGTTCTGGCCGGCGCTGCTGATTCCGGCGGTCACGCTGGCGTTCGCGCTGGGCCTCAAATACGTGCGCATCGGCGACACGCCGCTGCTGGAAACCGCCAACATCACCCTGATCGGGCTGGCGTTCGCCTGCATCGTCGCCTTGGTCGCGGCGTGCCGGCTCACGCGGCAGAGCGCCTGGAGCGGCATCGAGCAATCGCGCCGGCTGGTCGACGCGATCGGCTGGGCGGCGCTGCTGCCGCTGCTGCTGGCCACCCTCGGCAGCGTGTTCGAAGCCGGCGGCGTCGGCCAGGCGGTGGCCGGCGTGGTGCGCATGGCGATCCCGGTCGACAACGCCTTCGCCGTGGTCGTCGCCTACGCCGTCGGCATGGCGCTGTTCGCGGTCATCATGGGCAACGCCTTCGCCGCGTTCCCGGTCATGACCGGCGGCATCGCCCTGCCCTTGCTGGTCGGCCACCACCACGCCGACCCGGCGCCGCTGGCCGCGATCGGCATGCTCTCGGGCTATTGCGGCACGCTGTTCTCGCCGATGGCGGCCAATTTCAACCTGGTGCCGGCGGCGCTGCTGGAACTCAAGGATCCCTACGGCGTGATCCGCGCGCAGTGGCCGACCGGCGCGCTGCTGCTGGTGTGCAACGTGCTGCTGATGTACTGGATCGCGCTGCGATGAGCCGCCGCGACGAACCCGCGCCGGTGCTGCTGACCGGCTTCGCGCCGTTCGGCGGCGAAGCCGACAACCCCAGCTGGGAGGCGGTGCGGCGCCTGGACGGCGAGCGCATCGGCGGCCGCCGCGTCGTCGCCGACTGCCTGCCGGTGGCGTTCGGCGCCTCGCTGCGGCAGCTGCGCGAACGCCTCGACGCGCTGGCGCCGGCGCTGGTGCTGTGCATCGGCCAGGCCGGCGGCCGCGCGCAGTTGTCGCTGGAACGCGTGGCGATCAACGTCGACGACGCGCGCATCGCCGACAACTTCGGCGCCCGCCCGATCGACGAGCCGGTGGTCGCCGGCGGCCCGGCCGCGTACTTCAGCTCGCTGCCGATCAAGGCGATGCGCGCGGCCCTGATCGAGGCCGGACTGCCGGCGGAGATCTCGCAGACCGCCGGCACCTACGTGTGCAACCACGTCTTCTACGGGCTGATGCACGAACTGCACCTGCGCGGCGACGCCCGGGTTCGGGGCGGCTTCATCCACATTCCGTATTCTCCCGCGCAAGCCGCGCGCCACGCCGGCGCGCCGAGCCTGGACACCGACAGCGTGGTCCGCGCCCTGCGCGCGATGATCGAAACCGCGCTGGCCACGCCGCTCGACCACCGCCTCGCCGGCGGTGCCGAGCACTGAGGCCGGCGCGCCGCCGGCGCCGAACGCTTGCGCCGGCTCGCCGCCGGCGTCCCCTCGCTCGCGGCCGTCGCGGCCGCACCGCCGGAGAATTTCATGCACCGCATCGTGCTCGCCGCCCTGCTCGCCGCGGCCGCCGCCGCGCCGGCCCATGCCGGCCTGTTCGACAAGAATCCCGACAAAGTCGCGCAGGACGCGGCCGACAAGAACCTGCGTGCGGTGACGCTGTGGGTCGACGCGACCTGGGGCTTTCGCAACCAGGGCGCAGCCAACGCGCTGAGCCGTGCGCATCAGGCCTTCGCTACCCGCGGCTACGATGTGGTCAGCGTCGAGCCGTATATCGAGAACGGCGATCTGCAGGGCTTCTTTGTCACCTATCAAAAGCCGCGCAACTGACGCCAGCTACCTGTAGGAGCGGCGCGAGCCGCGACCGCGACAACGCAACCGCGGCGAAAGTTGCGGCGCAGGTGCGTTGTCGCGGTCGCGGCTCGCGCCGCTCCTACAGGGAGCCACCGAAAATAAAAAAAAGCCGGCGCACGCAGCGCCGGCTTTTTCGTTCGCGAGGTTTCGCGCCGGACTCAGCGCGCAACCACCACGCGGGTGCCGGCGATCTGGTCGTGCAGGCAGCGGCGGTCTTCGCGGAAGATCATCAGCACGTCGACCAGGATGATGATCGCGCCGAGGCACGGAATCAGGCCGATGCCCTGCTGGAACAGGTAGCGCTTGCCCATCAGCGTGGCCAGGTCGGGCTTGTTGCCGTCCTGGTCGACGATCTTGATCTTCATGACCCGCTTGCCCCAGGTCTGGCCGCTCTGGCTCAGCGGCAGGTACTGCACCGCGAAGAACAGCAGCAGGCCGCCGAGGCCCCACATGATCTGCAGGCCGTAGGCCTGCTGGCCCGCCTGCGCGGCCTGCATGATCGCGGTGAAGTAGCCGCCGATGAACATCAGCGGCAGCATCAACACCATCATGATGACGCCGTCGATGATCGCGGCGACCAGACGGGTGCCGCGGTCGGCCAGTTCCTGATCGCCGCCGCTGGGCGCGGTCAGTTCCGACTGCGGGCTCTGGTAAGGGTTTTGCGGGTCCATTCGTCTACTCCTTGCAGGGTTGGATGGGTCCGCGCGATTCCCCGTCGCGCGGCCCACGTTGGGCCCGGGAAAGATAGCAGGCAAAACCGTGCCAGTACGCACTTATTGAGTTCTTTTTATCTGCCTTTGAAATCACATGCAGGCACTACAAATGGCTTGTAAACGACAAAAGCAGGCATGCGGCGGCCGCACCGAACGGTACCGGCGTCGGTAACGGCGTCGATTCGGAAAGGCGGCGGCCGGCGCGGCGCGCGCAACGCAGACCCCGCGACGGGCTCGACCGCGCAACGGCGCCGGGCGGCGACGTTGCGGGGAGGATTTCAATCGCGACGCCTTCGGCTGGGGTCGCGGCGAACCGGAACGAAAGCGCCGGGCCTGGAGGCGCTCCCACAAGGACCCGGGAGCCTCGGGACCGAAATCCCGGGCTCAAGACCCACCTGCGATGGCGCCGGAACTCAGGTGCGCGGCAGAGTTACGCCGACCTGGCCCTGGTACTTGCCGCCGCGGTCCTTGTACGAGGTCTCGCAGACTTCGTCGGACTGGAAGAACAGCATCTGTGCCACGCCCTCGTTGGCGTAGATGCGCGCCGGCAGCGGCGTGGTGTTGCTGAATTCCAGGGTCACGTGGCCTTCCCACTCCGGTTCCAGCGGGGTCACGTTGACGATGATGCCGCAGCGCGCGTAGGTGCTCTTGCCCAGGCACACCACCAGCACGTCGCGCGGGATGCGGAAGTACTCGACCGTGCGCGCCAGCGCGAACGAGTTCGGCGGGATGATGCACACGTCCGATTCCACGTCGACGAAGCTGCCGCTGTCGAAATGCTTGGGATCGACGATGGTCGAGTTGATGTTGGTGAACACCTTGAACTCGCGCGAGCAGCGCACGTCGTAGCCATAGCTGGAGGTGCCGTAGCTGACGATGCGCTGGCCGTCGGCGGACTGCTTGACCTGGCCGGGTTCGAACGGCTCGATCATGCCTTGCGGCCGTTCGGACATGCGGCGGATCCAGCGGTCGGACTTGATGCTCATGCGGTGTTCCTTCGGGGGCGCGGCCGGAGCCGCGCGGTCTGCGTTGGGGGTCGGGCGCGAGACGCGTCCGCTCCCGGATTGTAAGGGCTGCGGCAGCGCGCCGGCCCGCGCCGCGCTTACAGCAACGAAGCGGAAATCGACGGCGCCATGCGCGGCCGCCGCGCCAGTTCCGCGGCCAGCCGGCGCGCGGTGCCGCGGTACGCGCGCGCGGCCGCCGAACCGGGCTGCGCGGCGACCACCGGCACGCCGGCGTCGCCCTGCTCGCGGATCGCGATTTCCAGCGGCAGGCTGCCGAGCAAAGGCACGCCGTACTGCGCGGCCATGCGCGCGCCGCCGCCGTCGCCGAACAGATGCTCGGCGTGGCCGCAGTTCGAGCACACGTGCACCGCCATGTTCTCGACCAGGCCCAGCACCGGCACCTCGACCTTCTCGAACATGCGCAGCGCCTTGCGCGCGTCCAGCGTCGCCACTTCCTGCGGCGTGGTCACGATCACCGCGCCGGCGACCGGGATCTTCTGCGCCAGGGTCAGCTGGATGTCGCCGGTGCCCGGCGGCAGGTCGACGATCAGGTAGTCCAGTTCGCCCCACTGGGTGTCGTTGAGCAGGGTGGTCAGCGCCGAGGTCGCCATCGGGCCGCGCCAGATCATCGGCGTGTCCTGTTCCACCAGCGGCCCGATCGACATCGCTTCGATGCCGTGCGCGCGCAGCGGTTCGATGTGCTTGCCGTCGGGGCTGTCGGGCTTGCCGTACACGCCGAGCATGGTCGGCACGCTGGGGCCGTAGATGTCGGCGTCGAGCACGCCGACGCGGGCGCCGTCGCCCGCCAGGGCCAGGGCCAGATTGACCGCGGTGGTCGACTTGCCGACCCCGCCCTTGCCCGAGCCGACCGCGATCAGGTTGCGCACGTTCGCCAGCGGCGACAGCTTGGGCTGGACCGCGTGCGAAACGATCCGCGCGATCAGCTCCAGGCTGGCCAGGGCCAGGCCCTGCGGCGCCAGCGCCGCGGCGATCGCGGCTTCGAGCCCGGCGCGCATGCCTTCGAGGGCGAAACCGGCGGTGACCGACACCGCGACCCGGCCGTCGGCCGCGCCGGCGCGCACCCGCGCGCCGCTGTCGGCCAGGCTCAGATCGGTGTCGGGAAGGTGGATCGCCGCGAGCGCGGCCTGCAGCGATTCGTTCATGCCGGACGTCCGGCAAGGCAAAGGAAATGGAGAGGCATGGACGCTCTGAAAGAAGACCAACGGCCGCCTCGCGCGGCCCGGGCCTCATGGTAAGGCCTGCGCCGCACAAACGTCCCGTCCGCGTCGGCGGCGCCGGGCGTGCCGACGGCACGCGCCCAGCGCCGGGCCTGGCGGCCGGGAAAGATAAAACGCCGGCTGAATTCGCAATTCGAATTTGGACAAATATGCGATGAAACGGCCTAAACGACGACTGAAATCCCTAGAACGGCAGCGAATTGAGTGTCTATTTGTAACTTTTTTTGGCAGTAAAACTATTATTTTTCATATAGATATGAAAACGCCAGTGACAAATAACCACGTTTCGATTGTTTTTCGCTGTTACATGGCTTAACAACATGTTAATTTCGACATCAATGGACTGAATTTTCGCCAAGGCCGGCACACAGCGGCAGACGACCGCGTACCTAAAACGTTCCAGGGGAAAAACCAGATGGCACACCACAACAGCGGCCTGCGCCCGAGCAGGCTGTCGCGGGCGCTTGCGGCCGCGATTTTGATCGGCGGCGTCGTGGGGACGACGCACGCACAGCAGTCCGAGCCGGCCGACGCCGGCGCGACCGCGAAGAAGACCACCAACGTCGAAGGCGTGGTCGTGACCGGCTCGCGCATCAAGCGCACCCAGATCGAAGGGCCCTCGCCGGTCACCGTGATCAGCTCGACCCAGATCGAGCGCGAAGGCTTCGTCACCGTGTTCGACGCCCTCAACACGCTGACCCAGAACGGCGGCGTGGTGCAGAACGAGCTCAACTCGGCCGGCGGCTTCACTCCGAACGGCAGCCCGGTCAACCTGCGCGGCCTCGGCCCGGGCCGCACCCTGCTGCTGATCAACGGCCGCCGCGCGGCCGACTATCCGTTCCCGTACAACGGCCAGAGCAACTTCCAGAACTTCGGCAACATTCCTTCGGCCGCGGTCGACCGGATCGAGATCCTGTCCGGCGGCGCCTCGGCGATCTACGGCTCCGACGCCGTCGCCGGCGTCATCAACGTCGTGCTCAAGACCCATTTCAACGGCGACAAGGTCACCGTGCGCGGCGGCACCTCGACCACCGGCGGCGGCGATTTCGGCGACGTGCAATGGGTCGGCGGCCGCTCCGGCGACAACTGGAGCGTCACCTACGCGCTGGAGTACTTCGCCGACGAACCGGTGTTCGCGTTCCAGCGCAGCTTCATGGATTCGGCCGACGACAATCCGCTGCCGACCCCGGAACTCGGCGTCAACCAGCCCAGCGCCGGCATCCGCCTGAACCGTCCGGGCAGCGCCGCGGGCTCCTACATCGCGCCGCCGCCGGGCGCGTGCGAACGCTTCGGCGGCGAGTTCGTCGACTACAACTTCCGCACCGTGGTCGCCGCGACCCGCGCGGTGACCAACCTCGGCCCCGGCTGCGGCACCTGGAAGGACGTCGCTTACCAGACCATCGCCAACGGCAACAACGACTGGTCCGGCTATTTCTACGGCACCTACGACTTCGCCGACGGCATCCAGGCCTGGACCAGCCTGCAAGGCTTCTATTCGAAGTCCAAGCTGTCCGGCGGCACCGAGGCGATCAGCGGCCCGCACATCGACGGCACCGGCCGCGTCACCACCTGGTTCGACACCGGCTTCAACACCAACCTCAACATGCAGCGCATCCTGACGCCGCAGGAATACGGCGGCGTCGGCGGCCTGTACCAGCACTACACCGAGAAGTCGCTCGACGTGGCCTTCGGCCTGCGCGGCACCATCGGCCGCTTCGACTGGGACGTGACCCTGGGCCGCGCCGAGTACCGCGCCGAACGCACCCGCCAGCGCCTGGACGGCTCCAAGGTCACCGACTGGTTCTTCGGCCCGCGCCTGAACACCACCGGCACGCCGCGCTACAAGCTCAACCTCGACCGCTTCTACACCCCGCTGACGCCGGAGCAGTACCGGGCGATGTCGGACACGCTGAAGTACGAATCCGAGTCGTGGGTGACCCAGGGCAGCGCGACCCTGTCGGGCGACCTGTTCGAGCTGCCGGCCGGCCCGCTCGGCTTCGCCGCGGTGCTCGACTTCACCAAGCAGGGCTACGACCTCAAGTCGCCGCGCAGCATCCTGCCGACGGTGATCGAGACCTACAACCTCACCGGCACCAACGGCGGCGGCGACCGCGAGCGCGCGGCCGCGGGCGTGGAGTTCTCGATTCCGATCCTGCCGTCGCTGAAGGCCAGCCTGGCCGGCCGCTACGACAAGTACGACGACATCACCGCGGTCGACGACGCCAAGACCTGGGGCTACGGCCTGGAGTGGCGCCCGTTCGACAACCTGCTGCTGCGCGGCAACTACTCGACCAGCTTCAAGGCGCCGGACATGCATTTCGTGTTCAACGAAGGCAGCGGCAGCTTCACCACCTCGCTCGACACCTACCGCTGCCTCAGCGGCGGCCTGCCGGCGGCCTCGTGCACGGGTTCGGTCTACAACTACGCGGTGTTCGCCACCAGCAAGGGCGAGCCGACCCTGACCGAAGAAACCGGCAAGTCGTGGGGCGCCGGCGTGGTCTGGGACGTGGTCGACGGCCTGTCGATGTCGCTGGACTACTACGACATCAAGCTCGACGACGCGGTCACCACCCTCAGCAGCGCCTACATCCTCGACAACGAAGCCGGCTGCCGCACCGGGCTGACCCGCACCCGCCAGCCCTTCCAGTTCGCGGCCGACTCGGCGTTCTGCCAGGAAATCGTCTCGCGCGTGCGCCGCATCGACGCGCCCGGCGAGCCGACCGCGCGCGTGGACGGCGTGCGCAGCGGCCCGGTCAACCAGTCGCTGCTGCACGTGTCGGGCTTCGACGCCGCGCTGAACTGGCGCTTCAGCACCCAGCGTTTCGGCGATTTCCGCACCGAACTGGGCTGGACCCACACGCTCAAGAGCGAACGCCAGTTGCTGGCCACCGACCCGGTCGACCGCGACTGGCGCGACGACAAGACCAACTTCGACTTCCGCAGCCGCGTGCGCGGTTCGGTCAACTGGCAGCGCAACGACTGGAACGCGACGGTGTTCATGACCCGCTACGGCAGCCTGCCGAACTGGCAGGAAACCGGCCGCATCGCGCCGTACATCCTGTGGAACGTCAACCTCGGCAAGCAGATCACCGACAAGGCGCGGGTCACGGTGTTCGTCAACAACGTGTTCAACAAGTTCCATCCGCAAGACGGCGGCTACAACTCCTATCCCTACTTCTACCGCGCCTACAGCCCGATCGGCCGCGAGGTCTCGGCGCAGCTGGAATACAACTTCAACTGATACCGGCCGCAAGGCCTGCGGTTTGTTCGCACAGCCCGGCTTCGGCCGGGCTTTTTTTGTCCCGAAGGCGGCTGCGCGACGCTCCCCGCAAGCCCATTTCAAGTTGGCTAAAAACGGAAAAGCATCTGTTTTTTATGTGAGTTTTCACGTATTTAATTGCCCGCCCTCGGTTGCGCCGCCTTCTCTCGCGCGCCCGGCCCTATCCGATTTAATACATAAGTTTCAATGCCTTGCAGAGCACATTCGGCAAAGTCAACGGGCGCCCCTAGCCAAAAAGCAAATATTACGGATGTGTTAAGTTCAGTTTCGTAAAGGGAGCGTTAAAGCCTCGGAAGGCAAGCAAAACACGCACATCGAAACAAGCACCTGCGTTTTTCACGCGTCACTTTCAGCTAGGGGAACCACCGATGGCAGCACCCAACTCGTTCGGCCTGCACCGCAGCAGGCTGACGGCAGCGCTCGTCTCCGCGATCGCCTTTTCCATTGCCGGCAGCGCCGGCGCCCAGGAAGCCGCCGCCGCCGAAGGCGCGGCCGCCACGCCGACCGACATCGACGCGGTCACCGTCACCGGCTCGCGCATCAAGCGCATCGGCTTCGTCACGCCGTCGCCGGTCGTCGGCATCAGCAACGAGGAAATCCGCGCCACCGGCGCGGTGACCATCGCCGACCTGATGACGACCCTGCCGCAGCTGTCGGCCACCTACACCCTCGGCAACTCGACCCGCTCGATCGGCACCGCCGGCCTGGGCCTGCTCGACCTGCGCGGCATGGGCACCACCCGCACCCTGGTGCTGGTCAACGGCCGCCGCCACGTCGGCGGCCTGTCCGGCTCGACCGCGGTCGACATCAACACCATCCCGGTGGAACTGATCGAGCGCGTGGAAGTGATCACCGGCGGCGCTTCGGCCGTGTACGGCGCCGACGCGGTCGCCGGCGTGGTCAACTTCATCATGAAGAAGAAGTTCGACGGCTACGAGCTGCGCGCCCAGACCGGCGACGCCAGCGAAGGCGACTTCAGCCGTTCGTTCTTCAGCTTCACCGGCGGCAACGAGTTCGCCGGCGGCCGCGGCAGCGTGGTGTACTCGGCCGAGTACAGCAAGCAGGACAACATCGGCCGCGCCGATCGCAAGATCGGGCGCGAAAACCTGGTCAGCATGCCGAATCCGAACTACAACCCGGCGCTGCCGCCGAGCCAGCAGAACCCGCAGCGCGTGTTCATGGGTCCGGGCGGCAACTCCAGCATTTCCTACGGCGGCACCTTCAACGCCGGCGGCAAGCGCTACCAGTTCAACGACGACGGCACCTTCCGCCCGACCCGTTACGACGGCCCGCGCGACGGTGCCAACACCTGCGTCAACTGCGACTTCGTCGACCTCAACGGCGTCGCCGACCTGCAGCCGGGCTTCGACCGCTACAGCGCCAACGCGCTGGTGAACTTCGATATCAGCGAGAACCACAAGTTCTTCTTCGAAGGCAAGTACACCAAGACCGAGTCCGAGTTCCGCGCCCAGCCGAGCTTCGACCAGCCAATCCGCATCCGCCGCGACAACGCGTTCCTGTCGCCGCAGCTGGCCGCGCTGATGGACGCCAATGGCCTCAGCAGCCTGACCGACCGCAGCCAGATGCTGCAGATCGCGCGCTTCAACGTCGACGCCGGCCGCCGCGGCGAGAACGTCGAGCGCACCACCCAGCGCTACGTCGCCGGCCTGGAAGGCTATCTGACCGAGAACTGGACCTACGAGGTCTCGGCTAACTACGGCCAGACCGAAGTCGACCGCCTCAACCTCAACAACCGCATCAACGACCGCTGGCAGGCCGGCATGGACGTGGTCCGCGACGGCGCCGGCAACCCGGTCTGCCGCGTGACCCTCGACCCGAACGCGATCAACCCGAACACCGGCGTGCGCTACCTCGACCTGTCGCGCCAGGGCTGCGTGCCCTTCAGCGTGTTCGGCAACGGCGCGGTCAACCCGCAGGCGGCCGCGTGGTTCAACTACGACGCGGTCAACCGCACCAAGCTGACCCAGAAGGTGTTCAGCGCCTCGGTCGCCAACAGCTCGCTGTTCGAGCTGCCGGCCGGCGGCGTCGGCTTCGCCGGCGGCGTGGAATGGCGCAAGGAGACCAGCCAGGAGATCACCGATCCGCTGGCGGCCCAGGGCCTGACCTTCCTCAACGCGATCCCGAGCCGCAAGGGCGAGTACAGCGTCAAGGAAATCTTCGCCGAAACCACCATCCCGGTGCTCGCGGACCTGCCGGGCGTGCAGCGCCTGAGCCTGGACCTGGCCGGCCGCTACTCCGACTACAGCACGGTCGGCGAGACCAAGACCTGGAACGTCGGCCTGAATTGGGCGGTCAACGACTCCTTCCGCGTCCGCGCCAGCCTGGCCCAGGCGGTGCGCGCGCCGAACATCGGCGAGCTGTTCAACCCGCAGACCCAGAACTTCGCGCCGATGAACGACCCGTGCGACACCCGCCCGGGCCGCACCAACTCGGTCAACACCGCGGCCGACCCGGCGCTGCGCGCGCGCAACTGCGCCGCGCTCGGCCTGCCGGCGAACTACCAGGACACCTACGGCGGCACCCGCCCGGGCGTCAGCGGCGGCAACCCGGACCTCGACGTCGAAGAGGCGCGTTCGTTCTCGTACGGCTTCGTCTGGCAGCCCGAGTTCATCCAGGGCTTCGGCCTGTCGGTGGACTACTGGCGCGTCAACCTGAAGGACGCGATCGGCGCGGTCACCGCCGAGCAGCTCGCGACCCGCTGCGTCGACTCGCCCGGCGGTGTCGGCAACGAGTTCTGCGCCGCGATCAAGCGCGCTCCGGCCGGCGGCTACACCGACCCGCAGGGCCGCACCTTCCCGGCCGGCGCGATCTACAACTGGACCGCGCTGAACGAGAACCTGGCCCGTTCGCGCCGCGCCGGCGTCGACATCGAAGCCGACTACCGCTTCGAAATGGCCGGCGGCCAGGCCTCTTTGCGCTTCGTCGGCACGCGCCTGATCTCCTCGCGCGAGTGGGCGTTCCAGGCCTTCCCGAACGAGTACCGCGAGTACCTGAACTACGTCAGCGACCCGCGCTGGCGCGCCTCGCTGACCGCCAACTACAAGCTCGGCAACTGGCGCGCGAGCTGGGACATGCGCTACATCCACACCAACCTGCGCGTGGAGCCGTGGAGCTACCAGAGCAACCCGGGCCAGGTGAACCCGATCCGCAACGGCTCGTACACCTACCACAACCTGCAGGTCGGCTATAAGGTCCCGAACACCGGTCTGGACCTGTACGTCGGCGCCGACAACGTGTTCGACAAGGATCCGCCGCTGAACTACTTCGGCGAAGCCGCGGCCAACTCGAACTACGAGACCATCGGCCGCTACGTGTACGCCGGCGCGAGCTACAAGTTCTAAGACCCGCGCAGTTCCAAGTCGCAGCGAAAAGCCCGGCGCCAGCCGGGCTTTTCGTTTTTGCGGCGCGGCGGGCGCGGCAGCGCGGCCGTCGTGGGCGGCTTGCGGCGCCGACCGGGCGCCGGGTTCTGCGCGCCCCCACGCAAGGGATTCGCGCGAGGTGGCTGAACCCGCGCCGCGCGGCTTCCATACCCGTGCGGATGCGGTATAAAGAACCTCGTCCCGCCGCGCCGGCCCACGGCGCGCGGCCACACGCTCACATCTCTGGGAGGGGATACATGCGTAAACAATTGCTCGCCCTGCTGCTGCTCGCGCTGCCGGCCGCGGCGTTCGCCCAGGCCGCCCCGGTCGGGCACTGGACCACCATCGACGACAAGACCGGCAAGCCCAAGTCGGTCGTCGAGATCTACGAGGCCAAGGACGGCAGCCTCGCCGGCCGGGTCAACGAAGTGCTGCAATCCGACCACGGCCCCAACCCGGTCTGCGACAAGTGCGAAGGCGAGCGCAAGGGCAAGCCGGTCACGGGCATGGTCATCCTGTGGGGGATCCGCAAGAGCGGCGATACCTGGGAAGGCGGCAAGATCCTGGATCCGGCCAGCGGCAAGATCTATTCGGTCAAGGTCACCCCGCAGGAAGGCGGCAAGAAGCTGGAAGTGCGCGGCTTCATCGGCTTCTCGCTGATCGGCCGCACCCAGACCTGGATGCGTCGCGAATAAGTCCCGGCCGGTCCGCTTCGCTTACGGAAGCCCGGCCAATGGCCGGGTTTCTTGCGTTTGGGCCTGCGCCAGCCCGCCCGCTAAAACACCGGGCCCGAATCCGTCACACAAAACACCGGCCCCACGGCCCGGCCAAGCTTCACAGCCCGGCCGTTGCGGCCGCCCATGCCATAATTCACGACCACTTACGGCCCCCGTCTATGTCCCGCGAAATCGTCGTCTCCAACGCGCTGCCCTATGCCAATGGCGAGCTCCACCTCGGTCATCTGGTCGGCTACATGCAGGCCGACATCTGGGTGCGGGCGCAGCGCATGGCCGGCCATACCGTGCACTACATCTGCGCCGACGACACCCACGGCACGCCGATCATGCTCGCCGCGGAAAAGGCCGGGCAGACGCCGGAGGCGTACATCGCCCAGATCCAGGTCCGCCACGAACGCGACTTCGCCGATTTCGGCGTGGCCTTCGACCACTACGACTCGACCAACTCGCCCGCCAACCGCCAGCTGACCGAGGCGATCTACGCGCGCCTGGACAACAACGGCCACGTCCAGAAGCGCTCGGTCGCGCAGCTGTTCGACCCGGTCAAGGGCATGTTCCTGCCCGACCGCTACGTCAAGGGCATCTGCCCGAACTGCAAGACCCCCGACCAGTACGGCGACAACTGCGAGAACTGCGGCGCCACCTACGCGCCGACCGACTTGCTCGAGCCGCGCTCGGTGGTCAGCGGCGCAACGCCGGAACTGCGCGACTCCGAGCACTTCTTCTTCGAAGTCGGGCACTTCGAAGCGTTCCTGCGCGAATGGCTCGCCGGCGATGTCGCCACCGCCGGCATCCGCGCCAAGCTGCACGAATGGCTCGATGCCGACGGCGGCCTGCGCGCCTGGGACATCTCGCGCGACGCGCCCTACTTCGGCTTCGAGATTCCCGGCCACCCGGGCAAGTACCTGTACGTGTGGATCGACGCGCCGATCGGCTACCTGAGCAGCTTCCAGACCCTGTGCGAACGCAAGGGCCTGGATTTCTGGTCGTACCTCGCGCGCGACAGCCAGGCCGAGCTGCACCACTTCATCGGCAAGGACATCGTCACCTTCCACGGCCTGTTCTGGCCGGCGGTGCTGCACGGCGCCGGCTTCCGCGCGCCGACCCGGCTGCACGTCAACGGCTATCTGATGGTCAACGGCGAGAAGATGTCGAAGTCGCGCGGCACCTTCATCCAGGCCCGCACGTACCTCGACCAGGGCCTGGCCCCGGAAGCGCTGCGCTACTACTTCGCCACCAAGACCAGCGGCGGCGTCGAAGACATCGACCTCAACCTCGCCGACTTCGTCGCGCGGGTGAACTCCGACGTGGTCGGCAAGTTCGTCAACGTCGCCAGCCGCTGCGCCGGCTTCATCGAAAAGCGCTTCGCCGGCCGCCTCGCCGACGCGCTGCCGGAACCGGCGATGTACGCGCGCTTCGTCGAACAGCTCGCGCCGATCGCGCGCGCGTACGAAGCCAACGAAGCCGCCGCCGCGCTGCGCCTGGCCATGACCCTGGCCGACGAAGCCAACAAGTACATCGACGAGCGCAAGCCGTGGGTGCTGGCCAAGCAGGACGGCGCCGACGCCGAGCTGCAGGCGGTGTGCACCCAGGGCCTGAACCTGTTCCGCGTGCTCGCCGCCGCGCTCAAGCCGGTGCTGCCGCGCGTGGCCGCGCAGAGCGAGGCCTTCCTGTCCGCGCCGGTGGCGAACTGGGCCGACCTCGTCGAGCCGCTGCTGGCGCGCGAGATCGCCGCCTACGTTCCCTTGTTCACCCGTATCGACTCGAAACTGATCGACGCCATGATCGAAGCCAGCAAAGACTCCCTCGCCGCCGCGGCAGACGCCAAGCCGGCCAAGCCCGCCAAGCCGGCGGCCAAGGCCGAAGCGCCCAAGGCCGACGCCAAGCCCGACGCCGCCGCCGGCCCCGCCACCATCGCCATGGACGACTTCGCCAAGCTCGACCTGCGCGTGGGCAAGGTGCTGGCTTGCGAGTTCGTCGACGGCTCCGACAAGCTGCTGCGCTTCGAACTCGACGCCGGCGAACTCGGCAAGCGCCAGATCTTCTCCGGCATCCGCGGCTCCTACGCCGAACCCGACAAGCTGGTCGGCCGCAGCGTGGTGTTCATCGCCAACCTGGCGCCGCGCAAGATGCGCTTCGGCGTCAGCGAAGGCATGATCCTCTCGGCCGGTTTCGACGGCGGCAACCTGTTCCTGCTCGACGCCGACGGCGGAGCGGAACCCGGCATGCCGGTACGTTGAAGCGAGAAAACAGCGGGGAGGAGCGAGAAGTGAGCGAAAGCGGCATTGCCTGCGCTTGAGCACTTACTCACTCCTCACTTCTCTACGCTCACGTCTATGCTCCCCGACCTGACCGAACGCCTAGACCGCCTGCTGCCGCAGACCCAATGCGGCCAGTGCGGCTACGCCGGCTGCCGTCCCTACGCCGAAGCGATGGCGCACGGCGAGGCCGGCGTGGACCGCTGCCCGCCGGGCGGCGACGCCGGCGCGCGCGCCTTGGCGAAACTGCTGGACGTGCCGCCGCTGCCGTTCGACCGCGAACGCGGCCGCCACCTGCCGACGCCGCCGGTCGCGCTGATCGTAGAAGCCGACTGCATCGGCTGCACCAAATGCATCCAGGCCTGCCCGGTCGACGCCATCGTCGGCGCGGCCAAGCACATGCACACGGTGATCGAACCGCTGTGCACCGGCTGCGAGCTGTGCGTACCGGCGTGCCCGGTGGATTGCATCGTGCTGGTCGCCCCGGCCGCGTAACCCGCGATCACCTGGGCAATCGACCTCCGCGATCACCTGGGCGATCTACCTGCGCGATCTACTTGCGCGATCTACCTGCGCGATCTACTTGCGCGATCTACCTGCGCGATCTACTTGCGCGATCTACCTGTAGGAGCGGCGCGAGCCGCGACCGCGACAACGCAACTACGCCGAAGCTTTCATCGCAGTTGCGTTGTCGCGGTCGCGGCTCGCGCCGCTCCTACAGGAAGCGCAGGAACCTGCGCGGGTCAGCGCTTGGGCTCGACCTTCTTGCTCTCGCGCGTGTCGTCCGGCGTCAGCTTCACCGCCGGCGCCACCGCGGGCGCCGGCGCCGGCATCGGCGCCAGATCCGCGGTCCCGGCCGCGCAGGCCGAGCAGATCCGCTCGATCTTGTAACCCTTCGCGCGCAGCCGCTCGACCAGGCCGTCGTTGCCGAGCAAGTGCAGGCTGCCGATCACCACCAGCGTGTCGCCCTTCTTCTGCTCGTCGAGCAGCTTCTGGATCTGCGGCACCCAGGCCTCGTTGCGCTCGAGGTTGACGATGCGATAGGTCTGCGGCGTTTTCTGCTGCATCTCGACCCGCGCCTTCTCGTCGAGCTTGGCCAGGTCGGCCTCGCGCCAGGCGGTGTGCATTTCCTCGAGCATGGCCGGCACTTCGGTCGGTTGGTCGAGGAATTCGCGCAACGCCTTGATCTGCTCGTCGGCGGGGCTGGCGTCCATCACGTCGAGCTGGTGGTCCATGCTCTCCAGCCCGGTCGCGCCCTTGCCGGCTTCGGCGGCCTGGCGCATCAGGTACTGGTCCAGACCCAGCTGCGGGCTGAAACCCAGCGACTGCGACACGCCGAGCACCAGCGACAGATTGACGAACCACGGCTCCAGCGCGTCGACCTGGCTCAGCGAGCGGCCGTTCTTGGCCAGCACCCGGTTGAGCTTTTCGCGCAGGTCGGCCGGCAGGGTCTGGCTGAGGGTGCGGCCGTCGTCGTAGCGCGCGCGCTGCAGGAAGCGCTGGCCGACGCTGGGGTCGAACATTTCCTCCGGCGCGACTTCGAACACCAGCTTGTCGGACGCGGCGAAGGCGCGGTCGATGTCGGACGACAGCGGATAGTCGTCGGCGCGCAGCAGATGGAACGAGCCGAGCAGGAACACCGCGTTGTCGGCGTCCGACACCCGCCACAGCAGCGGCACCGGCGGCGGCTTGGCCGCGCTGCGCGCCGCCTGCGCGACCGCGTCGGTGGCGGTGGCCGAAGTCAACGGCGCGCTCAGCGCGACCGCGGCGCACAGGGGCAGGACGAACAGCTTGAGCAACCGCATGGGGGAGACGGACCTCGGAATGAGCGGGCGGCGGCCGCGGCGCGAAGCGGCGCGCGGCGCGAGGAAACGGGCGCCCAGTGTAATCGGTGGTGCCGGGGCTTCGTATTACGAAGCCGTAAACGGCCGCGGCCGCAAACCGCGGCGGGCCGGCCGATAGGCCGAAACCGTCCCCCCGTCATTCCCGCGAACGCGGGAATCCAGGGCTTTACCCAGGCATTACTCTGAAGTCTCTGGATCCCCGCTTTCGCGGGGATGACGACTGCAACAGACGCGACGCAACCCACCTGCCGTCATTCCCGCGAACGCGGGCTCCGCTTTACTTCGGCGGAGCCGAACATCCAGGGCTTTATCCAGGCATGACGCTGAAGTCTCTGGATCCCCGCTTTCGCGGGGATGACGACTGCAACAGACGCGACGCAACCCACCTACCGTCATTCCCGCGAACGCGGGCTCCGCTTTACTTCGGCGACCCCGAACATCCAGGGCTTTACCGAAGCATGGCGCTGAAGTCTCTGGATCCCCGCCTTCGCGGGGATGACGACTGTAACAGACGCAACGCAACCCACCTGCCGTCATTCCCGCGAACGCGGACTCCGCTTTACTTTGGCGGAGCCGAACATCCAGGGCTTTACCGAAGCATGGCGCTGAAGTCTCTGGATCCCCGCCTTCGCGGGGATGACGACTGCAACAGACGCGACGCAACCCACCCACCCGTCATTCCCGCGAACGCGGGCTGCGCTCTACCTCAGCGGAGTCGAATACCAAAGCCTCGCCGCGACCAACCGCTCAAGACGCGTGCGCCGCCTTTCCTGCCGGCTTGTACGCCTTCTCGCCCGCTGTGACCTCGAGGTTCAGGCGGTTGCCTTCAGGCGGCAGCGGGCAGGTCGCGAACGGAGTGAACGCGCACGGCGGGTTGTAGGCCTTGTTGAAATCGACCATGACCTTGCCCTGCAGGTTCGGCCGCGGCACGTCGAGGAAACGCCCGGCGCTGTAGCTGCCGTGGCCGCTGGTGCGGTCGGCGAACACCAGCATCAGCTCGTCGCCGCCCTGGTCCAGGGCTTCGATGCGGTAGGTGCGGCCGTCGCGCTCGAACTCGATCGCGCCGGGGTTCGGCGTCGGCTCGATCACGCCGATGATGTTGGCGACCTCGATGGTCTGCCCGGCCGGATGGGCGACGAACTTGGCGCTGACCTTCCAGTCCTGCTGCGCCGGCCAGTAGTCGATGCCGCCGAAACCGATGCGGCTGGGCGCGTCGGCGTGGCGCACGCGCAGGTAGTAGTTGCCGCCGCGCTTGATCGCGGTCAGCAGGCCCTTGCCCTCGTCGAAGCCGATCCGGGTCGGGCCGGCCGGCGAGTCGTCGGCCAGCAAAACCGCCGCGCCCTTGAGCGGCTGTTCGTTGAGGGTCAGCGCCAGCCCGCGCTCGGGCACGAAGCGCAGCCGGCCCTTGTCGAGGTTCAGCAGGCCGAAATGGCCGGGGCCGACGCTCAGGCGGATGCCGTTGTCGGCGTCGCGGCCGAAGTAATGCGCGCCGGCGTCGATCGGGTGCAGCCCGACCAGACTGGTCCAGCCGTCGGGCTTGAGCAGTTCGGCGCTGCGCTGTTCGCGCCAGAGCTGCTGGTCGCGCTGGAAATCCTCGCTGGCGTGGGCGACGCGCTCGGCCTCCTTGGCGCGCTCGGCTTTCTGCGCGGTCGAATCGCAGGCGGCCAGCGCCGGCAGCAACAGGGTCGCGCACATCAGCGCGCGCCACGCGGACGCGGCGGGCAGCAGGGGCACGGCGGGCGAACGGACAGCGGCGGTCATCAGCGCCCTCGCAGGAACCAGCGGTCGATTTCCGACAGGGTGAAGCGGGCCCAGGTCGGGCGCCCATGATTGCATTGCCCGGAGCGTTCGGTCGCCTCCATTTCGCGCAGCAAGGCGTTCATTTCCGGCAAAGTGAGACGGCGATTCGCGCGCACCGCGCCGTGGCAGGCCATCGTCGCGAGCAATTCGTCGCGGGCCGCGCCGACCCGGCGCGATTCGCCGTGTTCGCCCAGGTCGGCCAGCACGTCGCGCAGCAGCGCCTCGACGTCGCCGTGGGCGAGCAGCGCCGGCACCGCGCGCAGCGCCAGCGACTGCGGGCCGGAGCGGGTGACTTCGAAGCCGAGCGCGGTCAGGGTCGCCTCCTCGCGCTCGGCCACCTCGGCCTCGCGCTCGGACACGGCCAGGGTCGCCGGCACCAGCAGCGGCTGGGTGCGCAGGCCTTCGTGGTCGTGGGCGAACTTGAGCTTCTCGTAGCCGATGCGTTCGTGCGCGGCGTGCATGTCGACCACGATCAGGCCCTCGGCGGTCTCGGCCAGCACGTAGATGCCGTGCAGCTGGGCGATGGCGTAGCCCAGCGGCGGCAGGGTTTCGTCGTCGCTGTGCGGCAGCGCCGGCGGCGCGGCGTAAGCGCTGCCGCCGCCGGAGTAGCTTGCGCCGGCAGCGCCCGCGTAGCCGCCCGCGGGCGCGCCGCCGTGGTTGCCGTACAGCGCCGCATAACCGGCCTGGGTCTCCTGCACCCGCAGCGCCAGCGGCGCGGTCGGGCGGTACTGGTACATGCCTGCCTGCGACGGCGCCGCGGCGGCGGCCGCGTCGCTGCCATAAGCGCCGACCGGGGCGCCGCCATACGCGCCGCCGGCCTCGCCGGTCTGCGCCGACGGCAGCGTCCCCGCGCGGGTCTCGGCCAGCGCATCGTTGAGCGTGCGGTAGACGAAGTCGTGGATCAGCCGCGCGTCGCGGAAGCGCACCTCGTGCTTGGCCGGGTGCACGTTGACGTCGACCCGGCGCGGATCCAGTTCCAGGAACAGCACGTACGCCGGCTGGCGTCCGTGGAACAGCACATCCGAATAGGCCTGCTTGACCGCGTGGGCGATGCTGCGGTCGCGCACCGCGCGGCCGTTGACGTACAGGTATTGCTGGTCGGCGCTGGCGCGGTTGTACGCCGGCTGCGCGATCCAGCCGTGCAGGCGCAGGCCGGCGCCGCTGTGGTCCACGCGCAACGCATTACGCGCGAATTCCTCGCCGAGCGCCTCGCCGATGCGCACGTCCGACAGGCCGATGTCGACCAGGTCGCCCTCGCCTTTCCAGCGCCGGGTCGGCTTGCCGTTGTGCGACACGCGCAGTTCGACATCGGGCCGCGCCAGCGCCAGCTGGCGCAGCCACTCCTCGATATGGCCCAGTTCGGTGCGCTCGGCTTTCAGGAACTTGCGCCGCGCCGGCACGTTGAAGAACAGGTCGCGCACCTCGACCGTGGTGCCTTGCGGATGCGGCTTCGGCGCGATCTCGCCGAGCCGGCCGCCGTCGATTTCCAGCACCGCGCCGCGCTCCTCGCCGATCCGGCGCGAGCACAGCGAGAAGCGGCTGACCGAGGCGATCGACGGCAGCGCTTCGCCGCGGAAGCCGAGGGTGACGACGCCTTCCAGGTCGTCGAGCGACGCGATCTTGCTGGTGGCGTGGCGCGACACCGCCAGCGGCAGTTCGTCGGCGGCGATGCCCTTGCCGTCGTCGCGGATCCGGATCAGCCGCACCCCGCCCTCTTCCAGGTCGATGTCGACCCGGCGCGCGCCGGCGTCGAGCGCGTTCTCGACCAGTTCCTTGACCACGGATGCAGGCCGTTCGACCACTTCGCCGGCGGCGATCTGGTTGATGAGGGTGTCGGGCAGCTGGCGGATGGTCACGGCGGCGTTCCGGTGCGCGCGCGCACCGCGGGGGATTGGGAATCGATGATAGCCGCTGCCGCCGCGGCTCCGCGATCCGCATCCTGCGCTCTCAGCGTTGCGCCCGCGTCGCGGTTGCGCGCGCCGCAACGAAAACGGCCCCGGGGTCGCCGGGGCCGTCGGAATCGATTGCGTTGGACCGGCCCGTCAGGGACTGCCGCCGAAACCGCCGCCCGGCTGCGGCGCGGCCTGCTGGGCCTCGGCGCGCGCAGCGTACAGCGAACCCGGCGGCGGCTGGCGGGTGAAGTAGTTGTTGATCCCGCCGAGCACGGCGCGGGCCAGCGCGCGCTGGTGCGAGGGATCGGTCAGGCGCCGCTCTTCTTCCGGATTGGAGATGAAGTTGGTCTCGACCAGCATCGCCGGCATGTCCGAGGTGCGCAGCACCGCGAAGTTGGCCTTTTCCACGTGCGGCTTATGGTTGTTGCCGACATCGCGCAGGCCTTCGAGCACGTGCGAGGCGGCGTCTTCGGACGCCTTCATGTGGCCGCTCTGGGTCAGGTCGAGCAGCACCGAGGCCAGGGTGTTGTCGGTCTGCTGCAAGCGCACGCCGCCGATCAGGTCGGACGCGTTTTCCTTGTCCGCGAGCCAGCGCGCGCGCTGCGAGGTCGCGCCCTTGAGCGACAGCACGTATACCGAGGAGCCGCGCGCGCTGCGGTTTTCCGCGGCGTCGGCGTGGATCGAGACGAACATGTCGGCCTTGGCCTGGCGCGCCAGCTGGGCGCGCCGCGGCAGCGGGATGAACACGTCGGTGTCGCGGGTCATGTAGGCCTTCAGGCCCGGGGTGGCGTTGATCTGGCGCGCCAGCTCGCGGCCGATCGCCAGGGTCACGTCTTTTTCGCGCTTGCCGCCCTGGCCGATCGCGCCCGGATCCTGGCCGCCGTGGCCGGGGTCGATGGCGATGATCAGCGGGCGCATGCCGCGGCCGCGCATCACGTCCTTGAGCGTCTTGACCGCGCCGGCCGGCGGCACGGGCTCGGCGGCTGGCGGCGCGGCGACAGCGGGCGCGTTGTTGTTGGCGAGCGCGTTGGCCGCGGCCGAGCCCGGCATCGGCGTCGGCACGCCGGTGGCGATGCGGGTCGGCACGCCCGTGGCGATGCGGGTCGGAACGCCGGTCGCGACGGTGGTCGGCACCGGCGCCTGCGCGGCTTGTTCGAACACCGCTTGGTTGGCGGCCTGCTGCGCGCCGGACGGCGGCACGGCGGCGGCCACGGCCGGGGCGGCGCCCGGCGGCTGGCCCGCCGGCGCGGAATGCATGGCCGCAGCCGGCGCGCCGGCGCCGTTGCGCGCGGCGAGTTCGGCGATCAGGCGGCTGGTGGCGGCGTTGGAGGCGATGGCCGGATCGGCCGGCTCGGCGCTGGCCGCGGCGTTGGTCGGGTTCTGCGCAGCGACGTTCTGGAACGCGGCCGTCGCAGCCGGCGCGGACGCCGCTACGGGCGCGGCCGGCTTGGGTTCCGGGGCCTTCGGCGCCGCAGCCACCGCGGCCGCCGGCTCGCTGCCGTCGCCCGGCCATTCCAGGACCAGACGCGGGCCGCCCGGGCCCTGCTCGATGCGCGGCTTGAGCACCGCCACCGGCTGGGCCAGGTCGAACACGATGCGTGCGGTGCCGGGCTGCGGCTCGCCGCTGCGCACGGATTTGACGATGCCGGAACCGGCCGGAAGCTTGACGCCCTTGCCGAGGCTCGAGGCCGGCAGATCGACCACGAGACGGTCGGGGCCCTTGAGGCTGATGACTTTGTACTGGCCGGCACCGTCGAGGACGATCTCGGCGCGGGTGCCGGTGGCTCCGTTGCTGAGTTCCAAGCCCTTGATTTCGCTGGCATGAGCGAGATTCCAGGCCAGCGCCGCCAAGAGCGCCAAGCCCATCAGGACTTTCTGAACGGTGGCCCCCTTGACTCGCATGGGCGTAAGTCAAGCACCGGGATAGTCGAATTGCAAGTATTTTTTCCTTGCAAATCCGGTACCTGCCGCTACTTCCTAGGGAATCGTTCAGGAGTCGGCCGCAAACGACCCTGTATCACGGCTCTGAGCGACTGCTACCAGCCAGGCTCGGCCGGCGGCGCTGACCGCCGACAGCCGGGCGCTGCGGCCGGCTCCGTCCACGGCCAGATCGATGCGCAGATCGGCCGCCGGCAGCCAACCGCGGCCGCGTTCGGGCCATTCGATCAGCCACAGCGTGGCCTCGCCGCCGTCCAGGCCGAGGAACTCCAGCTCGCCGGCGTCGCCGATGCGGTACAGGTCCAGGTGCCAGGCTTCGCCGTCGGCGCGGCCGTCGTTGGTCAGTGGGTAGCGCTCGACCAGGGTGTAGGTCGGGCTGCGGATCGCGCCCTGCACGCCGAGCGCGCGCAGCAGCGCGCGCGCCAGCGTCGATTTGCCGGCGCCCAGATCGCCGTGCAGATGCACGTACAGCACCGGCGCGTCGGCGCCGGCGCGCGCGGCCGCGAGCGCCGCGCCGAGCGCGTCGGTGGCGTCGGCGTCGGCCAGATGCAGGTTCAATTCGGAAGCGGTCGCGGAACTCATCGCGAAATCATCGCTCATCCGCACGCGGATTGGCGCAGCGGCGCAACCACGGCATCAGGTCGCTCGGCAGCAGCCCGCGCTCGCCGCCCTCGGCCGCGGCGCGGTCGCCCGCGACGGAATGCAGCAGCGCGCCGCAGCTGGCGGCGTCGAACGCGTCCAGGCCTTGCGCGCGCAACGCCGCGATCGCGCCGCTGAGCGCATCGCCCATGCCGCCCACGGCCATGCCGGGATTGCCTGCGCCGATCACCCGCACGCCCCGGCCAGGCGCGTGTACCAAAGTGCCAGCGCCCTTCAATACCACCGCACAGCGATAGCGTTCGCTCAACGCGCGCACCGCGGCGTAGCGGTCGGATTGGATGCGCGCAGTGTCGCTGCCGAGCAGGCGCGCGGCTTCGCCCGGATGCGGAGTGAGAATGCAATCGGCCGGCAACGCGCGCGGCTGCGCGGCCAGCAGGTTCAGCGCATCGGCATCGAACAGCAAAGGCTTGCCGCTGGCCAGCGCCGCGGCGAACAGATGCGCGCCCCACTCGTGCAGGCCCAGGCCCGGGCCGATCGCGATCACGTCGGCGGCATCGAGCGCGGCGCGCGCGTCGTCGCTGGATTCGACCGCGCGCGGCATCGCTTCGGGCAATCGCGCGAGCAGCGGCCCGATATGGTCGGCGCGGGTCGCCGCATCGACCAGTCCCGCGCCGCTGCGCAGCGCCGCCTGCGCGCACAGCAGCAACGCGCCGCCGTGGCCGTGATCGCCGCCGATGCACAGCACCCGGCCGTTGCGGCCCTTGTGGCTGTCGCGCCGGCGCGGCCGCAGCCAGCGGCGCAGGTCGCCGGCGCGCAGCCATTCGGCGACCGGATACACGCCGTAGTCGGGCACGCTCAGGCCCAGATCGGCGAGGACGAGTTCGCCGCAAAAATCCAGCGCCGCGCCGGTGCGCAGGCCGTGCTTGCGGGCGATGAATTCGAGCGTGCAGTCGGCGGCGACCGCGGCGCCGTCGGCGGTCCCACGGTCGGCATCGACGCCGCTGGGAACGTCGAGCGCGAACACCGGCGCGGGGTGCGCGTTGATCGCATCGATCAGCGCGCCGGCGGCGGCGTCCGGCGGGCGCGACAGGCCGATGCCGAACAGCGCGTCGACGACGGCATCGGCCGCCGGCAGCGCACCGTCGAATTCGACGACGGCGCCGCCGGCGTCGGAGTATTCGGCGGCCGCGCGTTGCGCCAGTTCGCCGCGCGGCGCGTGTTCGCGCAACCGCACCACCGTCGCCCGGCGGCCGTTGCGCTGCGCATGCGCGGCCATGACATAACCGTCGCCGCCGTTGTTGCCGGGCCCGCACACCACCAGCAGCGAATAGGCCTGGGTCCAGCGGTCGAGCCACGCGGCCTCGCCGGCGCGGCGCATCAGTTCGTAGGCGTCGCCGAGGCGGGCGGCCGCGGCCTGCTCCACCGCGCGCAAGGCCGCAGCGTCGTACAGAGCGGCTTCGCAAGGCGTTTCGGCGCGCGCGCCGAGCGTTTCAGCGGACCTGGACATGCGCTGATTCTATACTTGCCGCACTGTGAGCCAGATCGACGCCAGCCCCAGTTCGCCCAACGCGCCCAGCGATCCCGCCAGCCGTCCCGCGCCCGACTACTCGGCGCTGACGCGGCGCATCCGCGAACTGGCGCGCGAATTCGGCTTCCAGCGCTGCGGCATCAGCGGGGTCGAACTGGGCCAGGACGAGGCCTATCTGCTGGATTGGTTGGAACGCGGCCTGCACGGTTCGATGGACTGGATGGCGCGCCACGGCGAACTGCGCGCGCGGCCGCAGCAACTGCTGCCGGGCACGGTGCGGGTGATTTCGGTCGGCCTGGACTACGGCCGCCGCGACGACGACGAGGCCTGGGCGACGCTGGCCGACGGCGAACGCGCCTACGTCGCGCGCTACGCGCTCGGCCGCGACTACCACAAGCTCATGCGCCAGCGCCTGCAAAGGCTGGCCGAGCGCCTGGCCGAACTGGTGGGGCCGTTCGGTCACCGCGTGTTCGTCGATTCGGCGCCGGTGCTGGAACGCGCGCTGGCGCGCAACGCCGGGCTCGGCTGGATCGGCAAGCACACCTGCCTGATCGACAAGGACGGCGGCTCGTGGTTCTTCCTCGGCGAAATCTACGTCGACCTGCCGCTGCTGGTCGACGCGCCGGCCAGCGCGCATTGCGGCACCTGCACGCGCTGCATCGACATCTGCCCGACCCAGGCCATCGTCGCCCCGCACCGGCTGGACGCGCGCCGCTGCATCGCCTACCTGACCATCGAGCACGACGGCGCGATTCCGCTGGAACTGCGCGAGCCGATCGGCAACCGCATCTTCGGCTGCGACGACTGCCAGCTGGTCTGCCCCTGGAACAAGTTCGCGCAACGCAGCGACGAGCCGGATTTCCGCGCCCGCAACGATCTCGACCGGGCGACGTTGGCGCAGTTGTTCGCCTGGGACGAAGACGAATTCCTGCGCCGCACCGAAGGCTCGGCGATCCGCCGCAGCGGGCACGAGCGCTGGCTGCGCAATATCGCGGTGGCGTTGGGGAATGCGCCGACAACGCCGGAGGTGCTGACGGCGTTGCGTTCGCGGCAATCGCATCCGAGCGAGCTGGTCCGCGAGCATGTCGAATGGTCGCTCGCGAAGCACGAAGCCCTCCTGTAGGAGCGGCGCGAGCCGCGACCGCGACAACGCAACTACGCCGCTACTTTCATCGCAGTTGCGTTGTCGCGGTCGCGGCTCGCGCCGCTCCTACAGGGGCTTCGGCCGCAACGGAAAACGGCGCCGAAGCGCCGTTTTTTTTCGATCAACCGCGCAACCGCGCCAACAACTCGCGCGTCACCGGATCCTCCGCCTCGGCCTCGCCGGCCAGCGCCGGCAGCAGCTTGCTGGCGACCTGCTTGCCGAGTTCGACGCCGAACTGGTCGAAGGCGTTGATGCCCCAGAACACCGATTGCAGATAGACGCTGTGCTCGTACATCGCCAGCAGCGCGCCGAGCGAGGCCGGCGTCAGCGCGTCGAGCAGGATCGTCGTGCTCGGCCGGCCGCCGGCGTACGCGCGGTGCGGGTCGTCGCTGCTCTGGCCATTGGCGAAGGCTTCGGTCTGCGCCAGCAGGTTGGCGTGCAGGGCGCGGTGGTTCTGCGGGTACGGCGCGTCGCTGCGGACCACACCGATGAAATCGGCGGGAACGATCGAGGTGCCCTGGTGCAGCGCCTGGAAGAAGCTGTGCTGGGTGTCGGTGCCCGCCCCGCCCCACCACACCGGCACGGTGTCTTCGCCGACCGGCGTGCCGTCGAGCCTGACCGACTTGCCGAGGCTTTCCATGACCAACTGCTGCAGATAATTCGACAGCAGCTTCAGCCGCTCGTCGTAGGCCAGCACCGCCTGGGTCGCATAGCCCAGGCCGTTGCGGTTCCAGATCGAAGTCAGCGCATGCCACGCGGCGAGGTTGTCCGGCAGCGGCGTCTGCAGCACGTGCGCGTCCATCTGCGCCGCGCCGGACAGGAACTGTTCGAACGCGTCCATGCCGATCGCCAGCGCGATCGGCAAACCCACCGCGGACCACAGCGAATAACGGCCGCCGACCCAGTCCCACATCGGCAGGATGCGTTCGGGCGGGATGTTGAAGGCTTGCGCCGGGCGTTCGAGATTCGCGCTGATCGCATACAGGCGCGAGTCGTCGCCGAGCCAGTCGCGCAGGATGCCGCCGTTGAGCAGCGTCTCCTGGGTGCCGAAAGTCTTGGAGATCAGCAGCGCCGCGGTGCGCTTCGGGTCGAGCCCGGCCAGCGTGCGCTGGGCCGCGTGGCCGTCGACGTTGGACAGGAAATGGACGCGGAACCGGCCCGGCGTGGGCCCGCTCAGCGCGTCCACGGCCAGGCGCGGGCCGAGGTCGGAGCCGCCGATGCCGACGCTGACGATGTCGCTGACTTCGCTCGCTTCCAGCGCCTCGATCGTCGCGCGCATGCGCGCGCGCGCCTGCAACGCCTGGCGATGGGCGTCGTGGGCGATCGGCGCGTGGGAGAAGTCGCCGCGCAGCGCGGTGTGCAGCGCCGGCCGGCCTTCGGTGACGTTGACGGTCTGGCCGTCGAACAGCGCCTTGACGCGCTCGACGCTGCCGGCCGCTTCAGCGGCGCGGAACAGCCACGCCAGCGCGTCGCGGTCGTAGCGCTGGCGGGCGAAGCTGGCGTAGACGGGGCCGACCTTGAGAGCGAAGTCGCCGGCGCGGGCCGGGTCGGACGCGATCAGCCGGGACAGCGGCGTGGCAGCGACGCGCCCGACTTCGGCGCGCAGCTCGTGGAGTCGGGGGTCGTCGCTCATCGTGCGTCGGTTCTCAAGCGGCCTGTGCCGGCATCGAGTGGTTGGTGTGGGTCAGCTGGTTGTGGCGGTCCACGTAGACCAGGGTCGGCTTGTACTTGGCCGCCTCGGCTTCGTCGCAGATGCCGTAGGCGCAGATGATGACCAGGTCGCCGGGCTGGGCCTTGTGCGCGGCCGCGCCGTTGACCGAGATCACCCCGCTGCCCTCTTCGCCGCGGATGGCGTAGGTCGAGAAGCGGTGGCCGCTATTGATGTTGTAGATGTGCACCATCTCGTACTCGCGGATGCCCGAGATGTCGAGCAGGCGGCCGTCGATCGCGCAGGAGCCTTCGTAATGCAGCTCGGCGTGGGTGACGGTGGCGCGGTGGATCTTGGCCTTGAGCAGATTCAGTTGCATGTCGGTCACTCGTGGGCCCGCGGACGCGCGGGCGCGAAGGGTTTGAAGTCTAGCAGCGCATGGCGCGCTGCAACATGGCCTGGACGGAGTTGGGATGCAACGCAGCTTTCCCGCCCTGGGCCGCCCCGGAACCGGGCCGGAGCCCTGTTCAGGCGCAGATCGCTCAGACCGCGAATTCGAGGTTGTCGATCAGCCGGGTCCGGCCCAGGCGCGCGGCGATCAGCGCGACCCGCTCGCCGTCGCCGGCCTCGCCGGCCTCGGGCAGGCTCAGGTCCGGGCGGCGCAACGCCGCGTAATCGAGCTCGAAACCGGCCTCGGCGAGCCGGCGCGCGGCCAGGGCCTCGACCGCCTCGCGTCCCTGCCCGGCCTGGGCGGCGTCGCGCATCGCCTGCAGGGTGCGGTGGATCTCCGGCGCACGCTGGCGTTCGGCGTCGGACAGGTATTGGTTGCGCGAGCTCATCGCCAGCCCGTCGGCCTCGCGCCGGGTCGGCGCGGCGACCAGTTCCAGCCCGAACGCGAGGTCGCGGACCAGGTAGCGGATCACCGCGAGCTGCTGGTAGTCCTTGCGGCCGAACACGGCCACGTCCGGACGCACCTGATTGAACAAGCGCGCGACCACGGTCGCGACGCCGTCGAAATGGCCCGGGCGATGCGCGCCTTCGAGGGTTTCGGTCACCCCCGGCACCGCGATCCGCACGGTGCGCTCGGCGCCGTACGGGTACATGGTCTCCACCGACGGCCGCCACAGCAGGTCGCAGCCCGACGCGCGCAGGCCTTCGGCGTCGGCCTCGGGGGTGCGCGGATAGCGGCTGAAATCCTCGTTCGGGCCGAACTGGGTCGGATTGACGAACGCGCTCGCCACCACCCGGTCGGCGCGCTCGCGCGCCAGCCGGATCAGCGAATGGTGGCCCTCGTGCAGGTTGCCCATCGTCGGCACGAAGGCGACGCTGTGGCCGGACGCGCGCCAGGCCTGCAGGGTGGAACGCAGGGCGCCCAGTTGATCGACGGTCAGCATGCGGTAACTCGTGGAGTGACGGCGCGGTCCGTGCGCGACAGGCCGGCGCGCGCGGCGCCGGTTATGGAATCGGGAACGGCCTGGATCGCAGGCCGGTCGATGAGCCGGATCTGGGGCCGGCGGCCAAGGATTTCCAGGCCGCGCCGGCGCGCCGCGATTCAGTCGTAGGAATGCGCGGCGCCGGGGAAGCTGCCGTCGCGCACCGCCTGCCCGTAGGCGGCGAAGGCGCCGGCGACCGAACCGCCTTCGGCCAGGAAGTCCTTGACGAACTTGGGCCGGCGGTGGCCGGAGTTGACCCCGAGCAGATCGTGCAGCACCAGCACCTGGCCGTCGCAATGCGGGCCGGCGCCGATGCCGATGGTCGGAATGGCCAGGTCGGCGGTGATCGCCTCGGCCAGCCCGGTCGGCACGCATTCCAGCACCAGCAACGCGGCGCCGGCCTCGGCGACCGCGCGCGCATCGCTGCGCAGCTTGGCCGCGGTGGCGTCGTCGCGGCCCTGCAGCTTGTAGCCGCCCAGGCGCAGCACCGACTGCGGAGTCAGGCCGAGGTGGGCGCAGACCGGGATTTCGCGCTCGACCAGGAAACGGATCACCTCGAGCTTGTGCCCGGCGCCTTCGATCTTGACCATCGCCGCGCCCGCGCGCAGCAGCGCGATGGAGGCGTCGAGCGCGCGCTCGGGCGTGGCATCCGAGGCGAACGGCAGGTCCGCGATCAGCAGCGCCTTGCTGAGGCCGCGGGCGACGCAGGCGGTGTGGTAGGCCATATCGGCCGCGCTCACCGGCAAGGTGCTGGCGTGGCCCTGAACGACCATGCCGAGCGAATCGCCGACCAACACCAGGTCGGTGCCGGCGGCGTCCATCGTGCGGGCGAAACTGGCGTCGTAGGCGGTCAACATCACCAGCTTGCGGCCTTCGCGCTTGGCGTCGGCGAGCATGGGCACGGTCCAGGCTTTGCGCTTCTCGGAAGGCGTGACGTCGGTCGGAGCCGAGGTGTACATGGGCGGAAGTCCGGTGGCGACGGACGTGGTGGGGAGGTCGCTTAACTTAGCAGGTTGCCGCGCGCTGGCGACCTTCGCCACTGCAACGCTGTCGCGCCGCCACGCCCGGGCAAGCCGGTCGGCAATCCGCACAAACATGCGCAGCCCCGTTTGCCCCCCATGTAGGAGCGGCGCGAGCCGCGACCGCGCCAACGCAACCACGGCGAACCCCCGCGAACTGTGCGGCCGGTACCCGATCTGTCGACGCGCGCGCCGTTCACGAACGCAGGCGCGCGTCTGCGGCGATCGCGTGAGTTGCGCCGCAGTTGCATTGGCGCGGTCGCGGCTTGCGCCGCTCCTACAGGGGGTTTTCTGGCGGCAATGCTTCGATGCCGCCGAGGTCGATCCGCGCCAGCGCCTCGCGCGCCGGGCCGATCCCGGGGATCGCGACCTCCGGCGCGATCTCCACCAGCGGCGCCAGCGCGAACGCGCGCTCGTGCAGATGCGGATGCGGCACGTGCAAGCCGGCTTCGGCGATGGTCGCCTCGCCGTACAGCAGCAAGTCCAGGTCCAGCGTGCGCGGGCCCCAGCGATCGCTGCCGTCGGCGCTGCGCGCGCGGCCGGCGTCGCGTTCGATGCCCAGCATCGCCGCCAGCAGCTCGCGCGCCGGCAGCGCGGTGTCCAACTGCGCGACCGCGTTGAGGAAGTCGGGTTGATCGGTGCGGCCCCAGGCCGCGGTGCGGTACAGCCGCGAGGCGCGCACCAGGCGCGAACCGGGCAGGCCGCCGAGCGCGCGCACGGCCGCGCGCAGCACCGCGGCGCTGTCGCCGAGGTTGCTGCCCAGACCGATGTAGGCGGAAACGAGGGAAGTCATGGCGTGCGGCGCGGACGGACGGCGGATGGACTGCGAACGCGGCGTCCGCGCGGGCCGCGAAACGGGCCCGCGCGCAGCGGCGCGACATCGACGAAACGGAACCGGCTAACGGAAATCGGGCGACCCCAAACGACGCAGCGGGCCGGCGCGAACCGCGCCGGCGCCGCAGCACGGCGCGTTACTCCGCCGCGTTGCCGACCGGCGCGCCGCGACGGCGCCGACGACGCTTGCGCGGAGCGCCGCCTTCGCCGCCCTCCTCGTCGCCGTCCTCGCCGGAACGCGCCTGCGCTTCCTGCTGCGCCAGCAATTCGTTGGGATGCTGCTGCGCCTCGCGCCAGAACTCGACGTCGCCGGCGTGCTCGGCGGACGCGGCCATGCGCAGGCTGAGGAAATCGAACGCGGCGCGGAAACGCGGATGCGACAGCAGGCGGAACACGCGCTTGCGCTGGCGCTGCTGGAAGCGCGATTGCAGCAGCCAGATCTCCTGCATCGGCAGCGAGAACCGGCGCGGCAAAGCGATGGTCGCGAGCTGGTGCAGGGTGACCCGGTCGGCGGCGCGGCGCTGCGCCTCGGCGGTGTGCACGCCCTGCGCCTGCAGGCCCATCAGGTCGCGGCAATACGCCGGCCACAGCAGCAAGGCGAACAGGAACGCCGGCGACACCGGCTCGTCGGCGGCGACGCGCGCATCGGTGCCCTTGAGCCCTTCCAGCACCATCCGTCGCAACGCGCCGCTGCGGTTGGACTTCAGCGCCGCGGCGCTTTCCGGCAGCAAAGCCGGCAGCAGGCCGTAGCGCTCCAGGCCGAGGAAGCTCTCGACCGCGTGGCCGGACAGGAACAGCTTCAGGCATTCCTCGAACAAGCGCGCCGGCGCGGCTTCGGCCAACAGCGGCGCCAGGTGCGGAATCGGTTCGGCGGTGCCGCGTTCGATCTCGAAACCGAGCTTGGCCGCCAGGCGCACCGCGCGCAGCATCCGCACCGGGTCTTCGCGGTAGCGCGTTTCCGGATCGCCGATCAGGCGCATCAAACGGTTCTGCACGTCCTCGAAGCCGCCGACGTAGTCGCGCACCGAGAAATCCTCGACCGCGTAATACAGCGCGTTGGCGGTGAAATCGCGGCGCACCGCGTCGTCTTCGATGCTGCCGTAGACGTTGTCGCGCAGCAGCCGGCCGCCGTCGTCGGTCTCGCGGTCGCCGCTGCCGTCGTCGCTGTTGGCGCGGAACGTCGCCACTTCGATGATCTCGCGGCCGTAGACCACGTGCGCCAGGCGGAAGCGGCGGCCGATCAGGCGGCAGTTGCGGAACAGTCCCTTGACCTGCTCGGGCGTGGCGTCGGTGGCCACGTCGAAGTCCTTGGGATGGCCGCCGACCAGGATGTCGCGGACCGCGCCGCCGACCAGGTAGGCGCCGAAGCCGCTGTCGCGCAGGCGGTACAGCACGCGCAAGGCGTTCGGGCTGATGTCCTTGCGCGAGACATTGTGCTGATCGCGCGGGATGACCCGCAGCGAAGTCGGGATAGGAGATGAGTAGTTGTCGGCTTGCATCGAACGCGGACGCGCCGCCTTATCTGAAAGAAATCAATCGGGTCAGGCCGTTGCCGGAGGCTGCGGCGGCGCATATACTAGCAGGCCGCACAGGATTGAGAGACTGGGCGGTCCGCCAGGAAGCCTCCGGTCGCCGGAGCCCCCGCCGGACGCATCATCGCTCCCTTCGTCTAGAGGCCTAGGACGTGGCCCTCTCAAGGCTAAAACACGGGTTCGAATCCCGTAGGGAGCGCCATTCAAGCGACTCGGTCGCAGAACAAGCCCGCCTCGCGCGGGCTTTTTCGTTTCCCGGCCCCTCGCCTGCGCTCGCGGGCGAACGCCCCGGGGCCGCGCCAGCCGCCACGCGCGGCCTTGGGCCGGCGCGGCGCGAATGGCTAAACTATCGGCCGCCCGGCCTGCCACGTAACCGGACCACCACAGGACCCAGCCATGCCCTTCGTCGTCACCGAGAACTGCATCAAGTGCAAGTACACCGACTGCGTCGAGGTGTGCCCGGTGGATTGTTTCCATGAAGGCCCGAATTTCCTGGTGATCGATCCGGACGAGTGCATCGACTGCACCCTGTGCGAGCCGGAATGCCCGATCAATGCGATCTACCCCGAGGACGACGTGCCGGCCGGCCAGGAAGGCTTCGTCGCCCTCAACGCCGAACTGGCCAAGGCCTGGCCGGTGATCACCACGCGCAAGGACGCCCTGGCCGACGCCAAGGACTGGGAAGGCAAGGCCGGCAAGATCGACCTGCTCGAACGCTGAATGGAGCGAGGAGTGAGCGTAGAGGAGTGAGGAGTGAGCGAAAGCCGCTTTGCTCACTCCTCACTCCTCTACGCTCACTCCTTGCTGCATATTCGGCGCGGATGCGTTCATCCGAGCGCGCCTAGACTGGCCGCGGTCCTCTTCCCGCCGCGCCGCCATGTCCAAGCTCCTGCCGTTCGGCCTGCTGCTCGCGCTCTGCCTCACTCCCGCCGCGACCGGCGCCCAGCACCGCGGTTTCGATCTCTCGCAGCTGGATCTGTCGCAACTCGACCTGTCGCGGCTGGATCCGGCCGCGATCATGGCCAGCGCCAACGACACCCTGATGCGCGCGCCCGACGAGCGCATCGACGGCCTGTTCCAGGCCCTGCGCAGCGCCTCGCGCGACCGCGCCGACGCCGCAACCTTGTGCGCGCTGTTCGATCCGCGCGCCGACCGCAGCGCGCAGGCGCTGATGGCGGCGGCGCAGCGGCTCAGTCCCGACAGCCACCAGCGCTTCGGCAATGCGCTGATCGAGATCGCCGCGAGCGGGCTGCAAAGCCCGCGCCAGCCTTACGACAGCGCCGGCGCGAAGCAGTCGCTGAAGTCGGCCGCGGCCCGGGCGATGATCCTGCACGACGGCTTCGGCGCCGGGCTCAACGCCGACGGCGCCGACGAGGCGTCCAAGCAGGCGCGCTGCCAGTCGTTCGCGTGGCTGCTCGATGCCTTGGGCGATCAGCCGCTGGCGCAGCGCGCCGGGGCGATGCGGCTGATGTTGAACGAAGGGATGAGCCGGCTGGCGGTGCGCTGAGCGGCTGGCTTCAGGCGGCCTGGAACGACGGCGTCGGGCCTGAACGCCCTGCCCCACAAACGAAAACGGGCGCCCTCGGCGCCCGTTTCCGCATTCGGCCGAAGCCGGACGATCAACGCCCGCCGAGCGCCGTCTTCAGGTCGCCGATCAGCTTGGTCGGGCCCGCGCCCGACGCCGGCAGGCCGCGCGGGTCGACCGCCGACACGTAGGCGCCGGCTTCGACCGCGCTGACCCGGATCAGGAAGTTGCCGCCCTGGTAGTTCACGTCGTACGCGCCGAGCAGCTGGGCGCGGCTGGCGATGGTCAGGCCCTCGGTCTTGCCGAGCACTTCGCCGACCTTGTTGAAGGCGTCGTCGCGGTTGCCGCTGAGGGTGAAGCCCAGCGCCGAGGACGCCGGCACGCCCGGCTGGGCCTGGGTCGGACGGTTGCCCGACGCGGTCGCCGAGCCCGGGATCGCCATCGCACCGTCGGTGCGCGGCTGGTCGAGGTCCGGCGGCACTTCCAGCGGACGGTTTTCCGGCGCTTCGGCATACAGCTTGTTGCCCTTGCGGAACCAGCTGCAGCCCGACGTGGCGACCACCGCCAGCAACAGACCGGCGACGACCGCACGGGACAGAGAAACGTTGGAACGCATGAGCATCTCCTGCAGGGGTTCAGGCCGCCAGATCGGCGCGGCCAAGGTGTTCGAGTTCGGCGGCCAGCGCCGCGGTTTGGCGCAGCGCTTGCGCGTGCGCGGGCGACAGCGTCTGCAACGGCAGGCGCAGGCCGTGGCCCAGGCCCTGCGCGGCGAGCAGCGCCTTGACCGGGATCGGGTTCGGCTCGACGCCGAGGAAATCGTAAGCCGGACGCAGGCGCGCGTCCCAGGCCTCGGCCTCGCCGCGCTTGCCGGCGCGGGCCAAGTCGGCGAGGCGGCGGAACGCCGCCGGCATCGCGTTGGAGCCGACCGAGACGATGCCGTCGGCGCCGGCCAGCATGGCCCGGCACGCGGTCGGGTCGTCGCCGCTGAGCACGGCAAAGCCGTCGGACTTCAGCGCCAGCAGCTCGTTCATGCGCTGCGGGTCGGACACCGCTTCCTTGATGCCGACGATGCGCGCATGGCCGGCCAGTTCGGCGACGGTGGCCGGCAGCAGGTCGCAGCCGGTGCGGCCCGGCACGTTGTAGAGCACGACCGGCAAGGCGCCGTCGTCGGCGATCGCGCGGTAATGCGCGAGCAGGCCGGCCTGGGTCGGGCGCACGTACGGCGGCGCCACCACCAGCGCCGCGTCGGCGCCGAGCGCGGCCACGCGCCGGTTCAGTTCGATGGTCTTGGCGGTATTGGACTGGCCGGTGCCGGCCAGCACCGGGACGCGCCCGGCGACGAATTCGACCGCGCTGCGCAACAGGGTGTCGTACTCGGCATCGAACAGCGCCGCCGCCTCGCCGGTGGAACCGGCGACCACGAGCGCCTGGGTACCGCCCTCCAACTGTTTCGCCAGCAGCGAGCGCCAGGCGTCCAGGTCGAGTTCGGCGGACGCGGTGAACGGCGTCGCCAGCGCGGTGATGCTGCCGGTAAGTCGCAAGTTGAAACCCTGTGGGCTGGTGCGGCCGCGGGCGCGGTCGCGTGTGGGCGGAACGAAAAAGCGGACGGAACAAGCAAATTCTGGGGCAGGCAAATTCTGGGGCAGGCAAACTCTGGAGCGGGGTTCGGGACCGCAGCGGCGCGCCCGGGGCCGGGCCGGCGCGGGTCGATCGCGGCGGAGCGGAGGGTATCGCTGAAACGGGCCTGCTGGAACGGGCCTGCTGAAACGGGCTTGCTGAAACGGGCCTGCGAAAGCGGTCCAGTCTAAACCGGCCTGCGGGCACGAAACGCTGCCTGCGGACGGCCATACACCGGGCGATGTTACTTGCGGCGCGAAAGCGCGGGCAAGTATGCTGACCCGCAGTCGCGTCCCGCGTCCGGGCCGCCGTTCATTCTCCGAGCCGACATCGCTCCCCTTGCAGGCGCCGCCTTGACCGATTCCGCTTCCCGGCCGTCGCCGAACGATAACCACCTCCTGATCAACGCCTATACGACGCATCCGGAGTCGCCGCTGCTGTCGGTGACGCGCCGGATCGCCGATTCGGGCTGCAATCTCGTCGACGCGCGCCTGGCCACGGTCGGCCGCGACGTGTCGGTGACCGCGCTCGCCCAGGGTTCCTGGGATTCGGTCGCCAAGCTCGAGGCGATGATGGCCCGGCTCGAGCGCGAGGAAGGCCTCAAGCTGGTGTGGTACCGCACCGGCGCCAAGCAGGTGCAGTCCAGCCTGCTGCCCTACATCGTCGAAGTCGTCGCCGCGGACAAGCCCGGCATCCTGTTCCAGCTGGCCGACTTCTTCGACCGCCAGGGCATCACCATCGAAAGCCTGCACTGCTCGCGCTACCGCGCGATGCAGACCGGGGCGGACATGTTCTCGGCCCAGATCACGATCGGCGTGCCTTCGAGCATGCACATCGCCGCGCTGCGCGACGATTTCCTCGAGTTCTGCGACCACTTGAACCTGGACGCCATCATGGATCCGATGAAGTTCTGAGAGGTAAGCTGGCAACCATGCTCGACACCGGCGATCGCGCTTACGGCGGCAAAACGCCCAACTACGACCTGGCCCTGTCCAGCGGCGAAACGGTCAAGCTCAAGGACTACGCCGGCGGCTGGCTGGTGCTGTACTTCTACCCCAAGGACAGCACGCCCGGCTGCACCACCGAGGGCCTGGACTTCAACGCCCACCTGGCCAAGTTCAAGAAGGCCGGCGCCACCGTGCTGGGCGTGTCGCGCGACTCGGTCAAGTCGCACCAGAACTTCTGCGCCAAGCAGGGCTTCAAGTTCGACCTGATCAGCGACAAGGACGAGACCTTGTGCAACGCCTTCGGCGTGATCAAGGAAAAATCGCTGTACGGCCGCAAGTACATGGGCGTGGAGCGCAGCACCTTCCTGATCGACCCGACAGGCGTCATCGTGCAGTCATGGCGTCCGGTGAAAGTCGCCGGGCATGCCGAAGCCGTCCTCGCCGCACTCAAGGAACACGCCGCCCAGTGAGGCCGCCCCTTTCCCCGAGCCGCCGCCGTCCCGCCCCGCGGGCTACGGCGGCGCTGCCGTGCGCGCAAGCCGGCGCGCGCTGCGCGACCCCGATCGTTTTTCCCCCGGCGTGCCGCCACGCCACACTCCCGCGGAGCTGTCGATGACACGAAGCAAGCGCATCTACGTGCTGGATACCAACGTGCTGATGCACGATCCCACCGCGCTGTTCAAATTCGAGGAGCACGACGTCTACCTGCCGATGCAGGTCATCGAAGAGCTCGACAACGGCAAGAAAGGCACCTCCGAAGCCAGCCGCAACGCGCGCCAGGTCAGCCGTTTCCTCAACGAGCTGATCGAGGCCGAGGGCACCGACAAGATTTCCAGCGGCATCTCGCTGGTGCGGCCGCAGGGCCTGCAGCTGCGCGGCGCGCAGAGCATCGGCAAGCTGCGCTTCCAGACCGATTCCTTCGACGCCGGCAAGCGCTTCGGCACGGTCATCCCGGACAACCACATCCTCGGCGCGGTGCTCGCGCTGAAGGAAAGCGACCCGGGCGCGCCGGTGGTGCTGGTGTCGAAGGACATCAACCTGCGGATCAAGGCCTCGATCGCCGGGATCGTGTCGGAAGACTACGAGAACGACCGCGCGCTCGACGATTTCAGCCTGCTCTACACCGGCGCCAACGCGCTGCCGGAAGATTTCTGGCAGAGCCACGGCAAGGACCTCAAGTCCTGGACCGAGAAAGGCCGCACCTTCTACGAGATCGCCCGTACCGAGAACGACGACTGGTATCCGAACCAGTTCCTGTACCTGCCCGGCGACGACGAGTCCGAGCTGCGCGTCACCAAGGTCAACGACGAACGCGTCACCTTGCAGATCGTCGACGACTTCCGCCATCACCAGCATGCGGTGTGGGGCATCAGCGCGCGCAACCGCGAGCAGAATTTCGCGCTCAACGCGCTGATGGATCCGGAGGTCGACTTCGTCACCCTGCTCGGCACCGCCGGCACCGGCAAGACTCTGCTGGCGCTGGCCGCGGGCCTGGCGCAGACGATGGACCAGCAGCGCTACCGCGAGATCATCATGACCCGCGCCACGGTCAGCGTCGGCGAGGACATCGGCTTCCTGCCCGGTACCGAGGAAGAAAAGATGACCCCGTGGATGGGCGCGCTGACCGACAACCTGGAAGTGCTGACCCACAACCAGGACGGCGGCGCCTGGGGCCGCGCGGCGACCAACGACCTGCTCGCCTCGCGGATCAAGATCCGCTCGATGAACTTCATGCGCGGCCGCACCTTCCTGAGCCGCTGGCTGATTCTGGACGAGGCGCAGAACCTCACTCCGAAGCAGATGAAGACGCTCATCACCCGCGCCGGCCCGGGCACCAAGATCGTCTGCCTCGGCAACGTCGAGCAGATCGACACGCCGTACCTGACCGAGACCACCTCGGGCCTGACCTACGCGGTCGACCGCTTCAAGGGCTGGGCGCACAGCGCGCACGTGACCCTGCGCCGCGGCGAGCGTTCGCGTCTGGCCGATTACGCGTCGGAAGTCTTGTAAAGGATGCGGCCGACGACAAGGACGTCGTGGTCCGGATTCCGATTCGCGCTGGCGGCGTTCGCCGTATTGCTGCTGGCGCGGGTCGGATTCGAGTATTGGGCCGACGATCTGCAAACGCCGCCGCTGGACGCGCCGATCGCGGTCGCCGCGGGCGGCGCGCTCGACCAGCGCATCCGTCTGCGCGCGCGCGACAGCCACCGCATGCAGCTGCGTTTCCTGACCGCCGGCAGCGACTACGACCGCCTGCGCGCGCTGCTGGAGCAGCCGGTCTATCGCGACGGCAAGCGGGTATCGGCGGGGTTGGAAGTACCGGTGCGCTGGTCGCTGAGCGAGATCGACAGCGGCCGCGTCGTCGCCGCCGGCGAGAAAGCGACCGACGACGTGTCGGGCTGGAACAGCGACGAGTTCTCCCGGTCCGTGGCGAGCTTCGCCGCGCCGCCGGGCTGGTATCGCTTGCAGGTGCGCATCGCCCGCCCGGTGCCGGAACTGGCCGGCGTGCCGGCGCGCGTGCTGGTCGGGCTGAATCCGAAAGCCAGCGGCAGCTGGCAGACCGAGTGGGCGTGGTTCGGGCGCTTGCTGTGCCTGCCGCTCGATCCGTTGCTGGCGATCGCGGCGGCGCTGCTGGCGTGGTTCGGCGGGCGCCGCTGGTGGGCCTCGCGTCGCGCCGCAGCGGCGACGGCCTGAGCCGCGCCTAGCGGCTTCGCATCGCCGCGCCCGCGTCATTGCGCCGCGCGCCCGCTCAGGACGCGCCTCGCGTCTCGCGGCGTATCCGCCAGCGCGCCCGAGTCGGCGCTGCCGCGCCCGGCGCTTTTCGCTACGCTTGCGCCATGAGCGCTACTTCCACCGCATCCGCCCTGACCATCGCCGGCTCCGATTCCGGCGGCGGCGCCGGCATCCAGGCCGACCTCAAGACCTTCGCCGCGCACCGCGTGCACGGCCTCAGCGCGCTGGCTGCGCTGACCGCGCAGCACACCCGCGGGGTCAGCGCGGTGCACGTGCCCGACACCGGCTTCCTGCGCGCGCAGATCGACGCCTGCTTCGACGACTTCGACATGCGCGCGGTCAAGCTCGGCATGCTCGCCACCGCCGAGGTCATCCATGCCGTGGCCGACGCGCTGGAACATCACAAGCCGCGCTGGCTGGCGCTGGATCCGGTGATGGTCGCCACCTCTGGCGCGCGCCTGCTCGAACCCTCCGCGCTGGACGCGCTGCGCACCCGGCTGCTGCCGATGGCGAGCGTGGTCACGCCGAACCTGCCCGAAGCCGAACTGCTGATCGGCGCGCCGATCGCCGACCGCGACGCGATGCGCGCCGCGCTCGACGGCTTGTTCGCGCTCGGCGCACGCGCGGTGTTGCTCAAGGGCGGCCACCTGCCCGGCGACGGCGACGTGGTCGACCTGTTCGCCGCGCCGGGCGCCGCGCCGCGCGAGATCGTGCATCCGCGCCTGCAAGTCGACGCGCACGGCACCGGCTGCACGCTGGCGTCGGCGGTCGCCGCGAACCTGTGCCTGGGCCGCTCGCTGCAAGACGCCTGCGTCGCCGCCGCCGACTACGTCCACCGCGCGCTGCGCCAGGGCTACAAGCCCGGCCGCGGCGAGGTGTTGGTGCTCGATCATTTCGGCGCCGCGCCGCATGGCTGAGCCGATCGACCGCGAACCGCGCGCGCTGGCCGCGAGCGACGGCCACGCGTGGTCGCTGAGCTGCGCGATCCCGCCGCGCCCCAGCGCCAGCCTGCTGTGGCTGCCGGCGCTCGGCGTCGCCGCGCGCCACTACCGGACCTTCGCCGACGCGCTGGCCGCGCGCGGCATCGCCGTGTTCGTGCACGAATGGCGCGGCAACGGCAGCAGCAACCTGCGCGCCAGCCGCGCCGTCGATTGGGGTTATCGCGAACTGCTGCTCGCCGATCTTCCGGCCAGCGATGCCGCGGTCGCCGCCGCGCTACCCGGCGTGCGCCGCATCGTCGGCGGCCACAGCCTCGGCGGGCAGATGGCGTGCATGCGCCTGGGCCTGGCCGCGCTGCACAACGATCCGCGCATTCCCACCGCGCTGTGGCTGGCCGCCAGCGGCGCGCCGTACTGGCCGACCTGGCCGCTGCCGCAGCGTTTGGCGATGCCGCTGATCTACCGCTTCCTGCCGTGGCTGGCGCAGGTCAACGGCACCCTGCCCGGCCGCCGCATCGGCTTCGGCGGCAACGAAGCGCGCGGCCTGATCCGCGACTGGGGCCGCACCGCGCTGAGCGGCGTCTACGCCGCGCGCGGCATCGAGGCGGACATCGAAGCCGGCATGGCGCAGGTGTGCGTGGACGCGCGCGCGGTGCGCATGGACGACGATTGGCTGGTGCCGCGGGCATCGCAGGATTTCCTGCTCGGCAAGTTGCCGCTGGCGCGGGTCGAGACTGTGGAGCTGGGTGCGCGCGAGCTCGGTGTTCGCGCGGATCATTTCGCCTGGATGAAGCAGCCGGATGCCGTAGTCGCCGCGCTGTTGCGGTAGCCCCCTGTAGGAGCGGCGCGAGCCGCGACCGCGACATCGCACCTGCGACGCAACCTGCTACCCCGCAGTCGCGGCTCGCGCCGCTCCTACAGGGATGGCTCCCGACATTTACGCTCCGGGCGCGATCTTTTACGCCGAATTTACGCGGCGACGCCGATCACGAAATAGCGGCTTTACGCCCCACCTTCCGAGAATGAACACGTGGCCGAACCGGCCTCGTTCGCTTCTTCCCGGATACTTCCATGTCGTCGTCGCACCACCTGTTCCGCCGCCGCGAAGCCGCCACGCCGTTGCTGCTGGCCGCCTGCGCCGGCCTCGGCCTGCTCGCGCTGGGCGCGAATGCGCGGGCCGAGTCGCTGCCCTCCGAGCAGCCTGCCTTCACCTTCAGCGGCTCGGCCGCGCTGACCAGCGACTACGTCTGGCGCGGCAGCTCGCAGAGCCAGGGCGACCCGGCTGCGCAAGTCGGCTTCAAGGCCGCGCACCGCAGCGGCTTCTACGCCTCGGTGTGGGGCTCGGGCGTCGAATTCGCCCCTGAAACCCACGCCAGCAGCGAACTCGACTTCACCGTCGGCTGGGGCGGCAAGATCGCGCCTGACTGGGCGCTGGACGTCAACGTCCTGCACTACCGCTATCCCTCGACCACGGTCGATCTGAACTGGACCGAGCTCAACGGCACCGCGACGTACCGCGACAACTACTGGCTGTCGCTGGCGTATTCCAACGAAGCGCTCGGCAGCAAGCATCGCGGCGTCTACTCGCAGGTCGGCGCGCGCTTTCCGGTCAACGACGCGCTGCGTTTCGAAGCCGCGGTCGGCCATTACTTCCTCGACGACGTCTACGACCGCAGCTACAGCCACGGTCAGCTCAGCGCGATCTGGGCGTTCAAGGCGCCGTTCGAATTGCGCCTGACCGCGCACGGCACCGACCGCAACGCCGAGCGGATCTTCGGCGATTCCCTGGCCGGCTCGCGCGTCGAAGCCGCGGTCCAGGCATCCTTCTGACAGGAGACACGACCATGCCCGGCTGGCTCTCGATGCTGTGCGCGATTTCGGTCCTGGTGGCCGCCGCCTATCTGCTCTACGTCGTGCTGCGCCCCGAGGATTTCTGACGGCGCGCCCGCGGCGCGAGGAACGCGCTGCGGTTCCATTCTCCTGCGCGCATCCGCGGCTTGAGCGGATGCGCGCGAGGCCGTTGCCGCGCCGGATGCGCGGACGCGGCCCCACCACCGTCCGGTGTTCGTCATGATCGAAATCTTGCTCGTCTTCGCCCTGGCCGTCGGCCTGGGCTGGCCGTTGGGCCTGTATCTGGCGCGGGTCATGCGCGGCGACCGCTCGCGCCTGGATCCGTTGTTCGCGCCGCTGGAACGCGCGATCTACCGCGCGATCGGCACCGATCCGTCGCGCGGCATGAGCTGGCGCGGTTATGTGCTGGCGTTCGCGCTCAGCAACGCCGTGCTCGCCGTGCTGGTCTGGGTGTTGTTCATGACCCAGGCCTGGCTGCCGTTCAACCCCGACGCCGTGCCGAACATGCGCTGGGACACCGCGCTGCACACGATGGTGTCGTTCCTCACCAACACCAACCAGCAGCACTACTCCGGGCAGGCCCAGCTGAGCTATCTCTCGCAGATGGTCGGCATCGTCGGCCTGCAGGTGGTGACGCCGATGATGGGCCTGGGCATCGTCGCGGCGACCTTGCGCGGACTGTTCGGCGGCCGCCAGGCGATGGCCGCGCCGGGCGCGCCGGCGCGCGAGGGCGAAACCCGCGACCTCGGCAATTACTGGGTCGACGTCACCCGCGCCACGTTGCGCTTCATGATTCCGCTGTGCCTGGTGTGGGCGCTGCTGCTGACCTGGCAGGGCGTACCGTCGACGCTGCAGAGCGGTGCGACGGTCGCGCCGCTGGACCAAAGCGCTGAGTTGAAGCAACAGAAGATTCCGGTCGGCCCGGTCGCGGCCATGGTCGCGGCGAAACAACTCGGCACCAACGGCGGCGGTTGGTACGGCCCGAACAGCACGGTCGCGCTGGAGAACCCGACGCCGTTGTCGAACCTGATCGAAACCCTGGCGCTGATCCTGATTCCGGTCGCGGTGACGTTCATGATCGGCCCGTTCACCGGCCGCCGCAAACTCACCGCGCTGGTGTTCGGCAGCATGCTGCTGATGTCGACGGTGTCGACCGGCCTGTCGGTGTGGTCGGAAGCGTACTCGGCTACCACTAACGACGCGGCGCTGATGGAAGGCAAGGAAACCCGCTTCGGCGCCAGCGATTCGGCGCTGTGGTCGGCGCTGACCACGCAAAGCAGCAACGGTTCGGTCAACGCCATGCACGACTCGCTGGCGCCGCTGACCGGCGGCGTGTCGATGGTCAATATGCTGATCAACGCGATCTGGGGCGGCATCGGCTGCGGCCTGCAGCAGTTCCTGGTCTATCTGCTGCTGTCGGTGTTCCTCGCCGGGCTGATGACCGGACGCACGCCGGAACTGTTCGGCCGCAAGATCGAAGCGCCCGAAGTGCGTTTGCTGGCGCTGCTGATCCTGTTGCAGCCGCTGGTAGTGCTGGGCTTCAGCGCGATCGCGCTGGCGATCCCATCGATCACCGGCAATTCCAATCCCGGCTTCCACGGCATCGGCCAGGTGTTCTACGAGTACACCTCGGCGTTCGCCAACAACGGCTCGGGTTTCGAAGGGCTCGGCGATGCGACGTACTGGTGGAACCTGAGCTGCGCCGCAGTGCTGGCGCTGGGCCGCTACCCCGCCCTGCTGGTGCCGCTAGCCGTCGCCGGCCTGCTCGCACGCAAGCGCGTGGCGCCGGAAAGCGGCGGCACCCTGCACGCGGAAACGCCGACGTTCGCGCTGACCCTGATCGCGGTGATCGTGATCCTGACCGTCCTGCAATTCATGCCCGCGCTGGTGCTCGGCCCGATCGCCGATCACCTGACGCTCGCGAAGGCTCTGTGAGGTAAAGCCTTATGAACAACCAACATATCCGTCACGGCGCTCAAGAGCGCCTTGGGCATCTGGGCGCCCAGCGCCGCAGCGGCGCCGTCGCCGGCCTCGACGCCGCCGGCCTGCGCATGGCGATCCGCGAATCCTTCGTCAAGCTCGCCCCGCACCACGCCGTGCGCAGCCCGATCATGGCCGTGGTCCTGCTCGGCACGGTGCTGTCGGCGCTGATCACGATCTTCGTCCCCGGCAACGCCGGTTTCGGCGCCGCGGTCACGGTCATCCTGTTCGTGACCGTGCTGTTCGCCAACTTCGCCGAAGCCGTCGCCGAAGCGCGCGGCCGCGGCCAGGCGGCGTCCTTGCGCGCCGCTCGTCGCGATCTGGTCGCGCGCAAGCTCGACACGGTGGGCCGCAACGAAACCCGCGTCGCCGCGTCCACGCTCAAGCCCGGCGACCGGGTCATCGTCTCGGCCGGCGAACTGGTGCCGGCCGACGGCGAAATCGTCAAGGGCGTGGCCACGATCAACGAATCGGCGGTCACCGGCGAATCCGCGCCGGTGCTGCGCGAGGCCGGCACCGACCGCTCCGGCGTGATCGGCGGCACCAAGGTGCTGTCGGACGAGATCGTGATCGAAGTCAGCGCCGAACCCGGCCAGAGCTTCCTCGACCGCATGATCGCGCTGGTCGAAGGCGCCAACCGGCAGAAGACCCCGAACGAAATCGCCCTGACCATGTTGCTGGCGGCGATGACCCTGACCTTCCTGATCGTGGTCGCGACCCTGCCGTTCTTCGCCGGCTTCGTCGGCGCCAGGCTCGACCCGCTGCTGCTGATCGCGTTGCTGGTCTGCCTGATCCCGACCACCATCGGCGGCCTGCTGCCGGCGATCGGCATCGCCGGCATGAACCGCGCGCTGTCGGCCAACGTGCTGGCGAAATCCGGCAAGGCGGTGGAAGTCGCCGGCGACGTCGACGTGTTGCTGCTCGACAAGACCGGCACCATCACCCACGGCGACCGTCAGGCCACCGCGTTCCATCCGCTCGCCGGCATCGACCGCTCGCAGCTGCGCGACGCCGCCCTGCTCGCCTCGCTCGCCGATCCGACCCCGGAAGGCAAGTCGATCGTGCGTCTGGCGCGCGAGCAGCACAGCGCCGTGGCCGAACCCGAACGCGCCGATTATCTGCAGTTCACCGCACAGACGCGCATGTCCGGCGTCGACCTGCCCGACGGTTACGAAGGCGGCGCGCGTTCGATCCGCAAGGGCGCCGGCGATGCGATCGGCAATTACGTGCGCTCGCTCGGCGGCGATGTGCCGGCCGAACTGGCCGCGCGCATCGAACAGGTCGCGCGCGGCGGCGCCACGCCGCTGGTGGTCGCCGAAGGCCGTTACGTCCTGGGCGTGGTCGAGCTGTCGGACGTGGTCAAGCACGGGGTCAAGGAACGCTTCGCGCGGCTGCGGGCGATGGGCGTGCGCACGGTGATGATCACCGGCGACAACCCGCTGACCGCCGCCGCGATCGCCGCGGAAGCCGGCGTCGACGATTACATCGCCGAAGCCCGGCCCGAGGACAAGCTCGCGCGCATCCGCGCCGAACAGGCCGGCGGCCGCCTGGTGGCGATGGTCGGCGACGGCACCAACGACGCCCCGGCGCTGGCCCAGGCCGACGTCGGCCTGGCGATGAATTCGGGCACGCAGGCGGCCAAGGAAGCCGGCAACATGGTCGATCTGGATTCGGATCCGGCCAAGCTGCTGGCGGTGGTCGAAGTCGGCAAGCAGCAGCTGATCACCCGCGGCGCGCTGACCACGTTCTCGCTGGCCAACGACGTGTCCAAGTACTTCGCGATCCTGCCGGCGCTGTTCGCCGCAGCGATTCCGCAGATGGCCGCGCTGAACATCATGCATCTGTCGAGCCCGGCCAATGCGGTGCTGGCGGCGCTGATCTTCAACGCGATCATCATTCCCGCGCTGATCCCGCTGGCCCTGGCCGGCGTGCGTTTCAAGCCCGCTACCGCAGTCGCTTTGCTGCGCCGGAACATGCTGGTCTACGGCCTCGGCGGCGTGCTGCTGCCGTTCGCCGCGATCAAGCTGATCGATCTGGCGCTGTCGGCGATCTTCTGACGCTCAAAGCCCCTCTCCCGCGTGCGGGAGAGGGGTTGGGGCGAGGGCCGTGCCCTCGCAACACTTCCAAGGAACACCGCAATGACCATCCAACCCACCTGCGCTCCCAGCATCGACGATCGCCAATCCCTGCGCGCGCCGTTGCTCTACGCCGTCGTTTCCCTGATCGGTTTCGGCCTCGCCTATTCGCTGGCAGGTACCGCGCTCGGCCGCGTCGCGTTTCCATCGCAAGCCACCGGCTCGATCGTCGAACGCGACGGCCGCGCCGTCGGCTCGTCGCTGGTCGCCCAGCCCTTCGCCGACGCGCGCTACTTCCAGCCGCGCCCGTCGGCGGCCAAGTACGACCCGATGGCCGCCTCCGGCAGCAACCAGGCGCGCAGCAATCCCGACCTGCGCAAGCGCCTGGCCGAGGAAACCGCAGCCATCGCCAAGCGCGAAGGCATCGCCGAGAGCGCAGTGCCGGCGGAGCTGGCGACCCAATCCGGCGGCGGCCTCGACCCGCACATCTCGCCGCGCTCGGCGCAGGTACAGGCCGCGCGCGTAGCCAAGGCGCGCGGTCTCGACCTCGCCAAGGTCGAAGCGCTGATCGCGCAGCACACGCAAGCGCCGCAGTTCGGCGCGCTCGGCGAACCGCGCGTCAACGTGCTCGAACTCAACCTCGCGCTGGATGCGGCGCGCTGAACGTGCGCGCACGCCGCAACGCCGATGCGCGCGACGCGGCGATGCGGTCGCCGCCCTCGCCCGACGCGAAAAAACAACTGTCAAAATCGCAACTGTTGCGATCGGTAGAACTGCGAACGCGATTCGTTCTGTGCGAATGCGGGCTCTTAGGCTCGACTCGCCAGAACGATCTGGCGTCAAGGAGAAAAGCACATGAAGCGCTTGTTCGCAGGAAAGAAGGCGATGCTGCTGGCCGTGGCCGGCGTCGCCACCTTCAGCATCGGTTTCGCCTATGCCGCGACGTATCCGTGCGTGGAATGCGGGATCGAACGCGACCGCTGTCTGGCCTCCGGCGAGAACCCGACCCTGTGTCAGGCGATGTACAAGACCTGCTGGCAGGAGAACGGCTGCAATCCGGCCAATCCGGGCAACCCGCGGTAATCGCTGCGCAGCCGGCTCCCGCGCCGGCATCGGCGTCGGCGCGGCCCGATCGGGTCAGCGCCGCGCCGGCTTGCGCGCCGCAGCCCCAGGCACCATGCTGCGCGCGAGTCCCGCGCCGATGCGGTCCGCGCATCGGCGCGACAGGGGCGGCCGCCGGCCCCCATCCGCCCGGCCTGGCCTGGAAAGATCCCGACCGATGAGCGACCCCCGCAGCGCCCAAGCCGATGCCCTGATGGGCGAATTGCAACGCCAGGGCGCCGGCCGCCTGACCATCTTCCTCGGCGCCGCGCCCGGCGTCGGCAAGACCTACGCCATGCTCGGCCGCGCGCGCGAGTTGCAGCGCCGCGGCGTCGATGCGGTGGTCGGCATCGTCGAAACCCACGGCCGCGCCGAAACCTCGGCCCTGGTCGAAGGCCTGGAGGTGCTGCCGCGCAAACGCCAGGACTACCAGGGCCGCACGCTCGAGGAGATGGACCTCGACGCCCTGCTCGCGCGCAAGCCCAAGGTCGCCCTGGTCGACGAGCTCGCGCATCGCAACGTCCCCGGCAGCCGCCACGAGCGGCGCTGGCAGGACGTGCTGGAGCTGCTCGACGCCGGCATCGACGTCTACACCACGGTCAACATCCAGCACCTGGAAAGCCTCAACGACCTCGTCCACCGCATCACCGGCGTGCGCGTCAGCGAGACCGTGCCCGATGCGCTGTTCGACCGCCTGCGCGACATCGTCCTGGTCGACCTGCCGCCGCGCGAGCTGATCGAGCGCCTGCAGCAAGGCAAGGTCTACGTGCCCGAACAGGCCGCGCACGCGCTGCAGGCGTTCTTCTCGCCGTCCAACCTGACCGCGCTGCGCGAACTGGCGATGCAGACCGCGGCCGACCGCGTCGACAGCGACCTGCGCGAAGCGCAGACCGCGCGCGGCCTGCCCGGGGTGCCGCTGCGGCGCGCGGTGATGGTCGCCATCGACGGCCTCGGCCAATCCGAATACCTGGTGCGGGTCGCGCGGCGCCTGGCCGAACGCCGCGACGCGCCATGGCTGGTGGTCACCGTGCAAACCGGCGACGCGCCGGATCCGCAGCGCCAGGGCGAGCTCGACCGCGCCTTCGCCCTGGCCCGCCGGCTCGGCGGCGAAGCCGTGGTCCTGCACGGCAACAGCATCGTCGACGCCCTGCTCGATCACGGCGAACGCGCCGGCGTATCGACGATCGTGCTCGGCCGCACCCGCGAGCGGCCGCTCGCGCGCATGGTCAACCGCACCCTGACCCAGCAGCTGATCCAGCGCGGCGCGCACTACGAACTGACCATCGTCAGCACGCCCGAAGCGCGCGCCCGCGCGCGCCGCTCGCTGCGCGAGAACGGCGGCCGCCTGCGCGGCCTGCTGAGCCGCAGCGACGCCGCGCTGGCGGTGTTCGCGGTGGCGATGGCGGTGATCCTGGCCTGGTTCGCCGAACGCTGGATCGGCCTGGACGATCTGTCGCTGGTGTTCATCGTCGCGGTCGTCGTGGTCGCCGCGCGCACCCGCATGACCGCCGCGGTGCTGGCCTCGGCGCTGTGCTTTCTCGCCTACAACTTCTTCTTCATCGAACCGCGCTACACCCTGCTGATCGGCGCGCGCCAGGGCGTGACCACGGTGACGCTGTTCCTGATCGCCGCGCTGGTCGCCGGGCGGCTGGCCTCGAAGCTGCGCATGCAAGTGGTGGCGCTGCGCGCGGCCAACGCCCACGCCACCGAACTGCAGACCCTGGGCCGCGAACTGGCCGTCGCCGCCGACGCCGGCCAGGTCATGCGCGCGGGCAAGCGCGCGCTCAAGCGCTCGCTCGGCGCGGAAGTGTTCGTCTACATCGGCAAGGCGCCGCTCGGCGGAGCGAACCTGCCGGAGCTCAGCGACAAGGACCGCGCCGCCGCCGACTGGGCGCTCAAGCACCGCCAGCCGGCCGGACGCTACACCGACACGCTGTCGGGTTCCGACTGGTGGCTGCTGCCGTTGGCCGGCGACGCCGGCGACAAGCCCGCGGCGGGACTGGTCGGCCTGCGCCTGCCGCCGTCGCTGACCCGGCTCGGGCCGGAGCAGCGCCGGCTGGCCGAGGCGATGACCGACGACATCGCTCAGGCGGTGCTGCGCACGCGGCTGGTCGCGGACCTGGAAGACTCGCGCGTCAGCGGCGAGACCGAACGCCTGCGCTCGGCTTTGCTGTCCTCGGTCTCGCACGACCTGCGCTCGCCGCTGGCCTCGATCATCGGCGCGGCCAGCAGCCTGGACAACTACGCCGAAGCGATGCCGCGCGAGGACCGCCACGCCTTGCTGGAAACGATCCGCATCGAAGGCGAGCGGCTGGACCGCTACATCCAGAACCTGCTCGACATGACCCGGCTCGGCCACGGCGGCCTCGCCCTCAACCGCGACTGGATCGGCGTCGACGAATTGATCGGTTCGGCGGTGACGCGCCTGCAGCGCTACGAGCCGGCGGCGCGCTTCGAGGTACGCCTGCAGCCGGGCCTGGGCCCGATCTGGGTGCATCCGGCTTTGGTCGAGCAGGCGCTGTTCAACGTGCTGGAGAACGCGGTCAAGTTCTCGCCGCCCGACGCGCCGGTGACGATCGACGCGCGGCGCGTGGACGGCGAGCCCGGCGGCCCCGATCAGTTGCTGCGCATCGACGTCAGCGACCGCGGCCCCGGCATTCCCGAGGACGAACGCGCGCGCATCTTCGACATGTTCTACAGCGTCGAGCGTGGCGACCGCGGCCGCCAGGGCACCGGCCTGGGCCTGGCGATCTGCCAGGGCATGATCGGCGCCCACGGCGGCAGCGTGGTCGCCCTGCCGGGCCAGCCCGACGAGCAGGGTCGCCGCGGCACCACGATCCGCATTACCCTGCCGCCCATCGAACCCGAACCCAAGGCCGACGCCGCCCCCGCGCCATGACCGAGGACCACGCCCCCCACACCGCCGCGCCCGCGCGCGTGCTGGTGATCGACGACGAACCGCAGATCCGCAAGTTCCTCGACATCGCCCTGCGCGCCCAGGGCTACGCCGTGGATCTGGCCGACACCGGCAACGCCGGCCTGGAGAGCCTGGCCACGCGCGGCGCCGATCTGGTGATCCTCGACCTCGGCCTGCCCGACCGCGACGGCCACGACGTGCTGCGCGAACTGCGCCAATGGTCGGGCGTGCCGGTGATCCTGCTGACCGTGCGCTCCAGCGAAGCGGAAAAGGTCGCCGCGCTCGACGGCGGCGCCAACGACTACGTGACCAAACCGTTCGGCGTGCAGGAACTGATGGCGCGCGTGCGCGCCCTGCTGCGCGCGCACGGCCCGCAGGGCGAAACCCTGCCGGTGTTCGACGACGGCCGCCTGCGCATCGACCTGGCCCGGCGCGAAGTGCACCTGGACGGCGAGCCGGTCGTGCTGGCGCGCAAGGAGTACGCGCTGCTCGCGCTGCTGTTCCAGCACGCCGGCCGGGTCGTGACCCAGCCGCAACTGCTGCGCGAACTGTGGGGCCCGACCCACCAGGAAGACACCCACTACCTGCGCATCCTGGTCGGCAAGCTGCGCCACAAACTCGGCGACGACGCCGCCGCGCCGCGCTATATCGCGACCGAACCGGGCGTGGGGTTGCGGTTCATCGACAAGCATTGAGTTGCGCCCGGAACCTGCGCGAGCGCGGCGCCGGACGACGACATCGCCCCCCTGCGCGGATGGCCCGTATCTCCCTGTAGGAGCGGCGCAAGCCGCGACTGCGAACTCAAAGACACGGCGCAAGCACGCAACGCAACGCTGCCCGACGGCAGGGGGCGTTCGCTGCGCAGACCAGAACCGTACGGGCCGTGTTCCTGCCGGCGCCCGCATCGGAACTCGCGCCGGCGTTCGTGCTGGCGCAGCCGCGGCTTGCGCCGCTCCTACAGACTGCATCGGGACTCGCGACGGCATTCGCGTTGGCGCGGTCGCGGCTTGCGCCGCTCCTACAGACTGCACCGGGACTCGCGACGGCATTCGCGTTGGCGCGGTCGCGGCTTGCGCCGCTCCTACAGACTGCATCGGGATTCGCGACGGCGTTCGTGTTGGCGCGGTCGCGGCTTGCGCCGCTCCTACAGACTGCATCGGGACTCGCGACGGCATTCGCGTTGGCGCGGTCGCGGCTTGCGCCGCTCCTACAGACTGCATCGGGATTCGCGACGGCGTTCGTGTTGGCGCGGTCGCGGCTTGCGCCGCTCCTACAGACTGCATCGGGACTCGCGACGGCATTCGCGTTGGCGCGGTCGCGGCTTGCGCCGCTCCTACAGACTGCATCGGGATTCGCGACGGCGTTCGTGTTGGCGCGGTCGCGGCTTGCGCCGCTCCTACAGACTGCATCGGGACTCGCGACGGCGTTCGTGTTGGCGCGATCGCGGCTTGCGCCGCTCCTACAGGTGTTTCATGCGGCCGCGGCGGGTGTGCGGGTTCGGGGGCGCGCGCCCTCAACCGCGCCTGGCGCGGAACTGCGCGTAAAGCCTCGGCGGCGGCGCGTCGAAGTAGCGCAGCAGCGCCGGTCGGCGCGCAACGGCGGTGGCCTACCCGCCGCATCGCGGCGGCGGAAAAGAAAAAAGCCGGCAATCTCGCGATTGCCGGCTTCTTCGATGATGGCGCGCCCGGAAGGATTCGAACCTCCGACCCCCAAGTTCGTAGCCTGGTGCTCTATCCAGCTGAGCTACGGGCGCCTGAGTGCAATTATGACGTGTAATTCGCGCCGCGGGAAGCTCCATTGCAACTCTGCGACGGCATTGCGACATATCGTGCAAGAACGTCGCCGCCGCAGACACCGCGCGCGCTTTCGATGCGCCGGCAAATCGCATTCGCATCCACGCACGAACGAGAGCGTCGCGACGACACGATGGAGTTTCGAACGCGGCGAGCCGGCACGTTCGCGGGTCTGAACGCTCGAGCGCATCGACGCTTAGAGGCTTCGACGCCTCGACGCCTCGACGCGTTGACGCTTCGTCGCTGCACACCTCGAGGCTTCGATGCTTCGATGCTTCGATGCTTCGATGCTTCGATGCTTCGATGCTTCGATGCTTCGATGCTTCGATGCTTCGATGCTTCGATGCTTCGATGCTTCGATGCTTCGATGCTTCGATGCTTCGCGGAATCCGCACAAAAGAAAAGCCGGCAATCTCGCGATTGCCGGCTTCTTGATATGGCGCGCCCGGAAGGATTCGAACCTCCGACCCCCAAGTTCGTAGCCTGGTGCTCTATCCAGCTGAGCTACGGGCGCTTAGTTGGAAAATTATGACGGACAAACTGCCTTCCGTCAACATTCTCCGAAACTCTACCGACTCGACCGCGTCGCCTTGGACGTGCCGGCAAATAAAAGCCGCCGATGGCGGCTTTCGGTACAACTGGCGGAGAGTGAGGGATTCGAACCCTCGATAGAGTTTTTGACCCTATACTCCCTTAGCAGGGGAGCCCCTTCGGCCACTCGGGCAACTCTCCGCATCTTTGAAGCGATGCGGGCCGCAATCATAACGGCTCGCCTGAATTACAGCAATATCCGCTGCAAGACTTCAGGCGAACTTTTTACTCAGCCGCCCGTGTGTTTGCCCGAATCGTCCGACGCGTCCTCGCCGCGCTGAATGCGCTGATAAATCTCCTCGCGATGGACTGCGACATCTTTGGGTGCGGTAATACCGATACGCACCTGGTTACCCTTGACGCCGAGCACGGTGACCGTCACCGAGTCGCCGATCATCAGGGTTTCGCCGACGCGACGCGTCAGGATCAGCATTGAAAACCTCCTCGAGCCGGCACCCTAGGCACCGGCGGTGGCATTCTTTCCATGCGGAAGAATGCTTCAATTTGTACACAAACGTGAACCATCTTAGCGACCGGTCAAACAAGGTCGCAAGCGATAGCAGTCACTGTTCGCCATTCAGAATAACTTACTCTCAACCCACTGCGCGACGCCCGCCAGAGCTTGGACCAGGGCCGGGCCGTCATCGCCGCCGCCTTGCGCCATATCCGGACGGCCGCCGCCTTTACCGTTGATCTGACTGGCCACGTGCGAGAGGAGTTCCCCCGCCTTGACCTTGCCAGCCGCGCTTCCGTTCACTCCGGCGACCAAGGCCGCCTTACCGTCGCTGGCGCCCGCCAGCACGATCACCGCATCGCCAAGCTGCTGCTTGAGGCGGTCGACCGCCTCGCGCAACGCCTTGGCGTCGAAACCTTCCAGCCGGGTCGCCACGACCTTGACCGAGCCGATCTGCGCCGCCGAAGCGGCCAGGTCGGCCGCGGCGCCGGAGGCGGCCTTGGCCTTGATCGATTCGAGCTCGCGCTCGAGCTTCTTCTGCCGGTCCAGCAGCGCACGCACCTTGTCGGTGACGTCGGCCGGGTTGCCGCCGAGCAGGCGCGCGGCCTGTTCCAGACGGCCTTCTTCTTCGGCCACGTAGTCCAGCGCGCCCTGCCCGGTCACCGCCTCGATGCGGCGCACGCCGGCCTGGACGCCGCCTTCGGCGACGATCTTGAACAGGCCGATGTCGCCGGTGCGCGACACGTGGGTGCCGCCGCACAGTTCGGTCGAGGCTTCGCCCATGCGCAGCACGCGCACGCGGTCGCCGTACTTCTCGCCGAACAGCGCCATCGCGCCGAAATCCAGGGCTTCCTGCATGCCCATCTGGCGGACTTCGGCTTCGTAGTTGCCGCGCACGTCGGCGTTGACCTGGCGCTCGATCTGCGCGAGTTCGGCGTCGGTCAGCGGGTTGAAGTGGGAGAAATCGAAACGCAGGCGATCCGGCGCGACCAGCGAGCCCTTCTGGATGACGTGGTCGCCGAGCAGGCGGCGCAGGGCCGCGTGCAGCAGGTGGGTCGCGGAGTGGTTGAGTACGGTCGCGGCGCGGCGGCCTGCGTCGACGGCGCCGAGCACGCGGTCGCCGACCTTGAGGCTGCCGGCGGTCAGCACGCCGACGTGGCCGTGGAATTGGCCGGCGAATTTCAGCGTATCGGCGACCTGGAAACGGGTGCCGGCTTCGTCGAGCTCGCCGGTGTCGCCGACCTGGCCGCCGCTTTCGGCGTAGAACGGGGTGCGGTCGAGGATCACCGCGCCTTCGTCGCCGATGCGCAGTTCGTCGACCGCGACGCCGTCGCGCAACAGCGCGACGACTTGCAGGCCGCCTTCGGTGAGGCGGTCGTAGCCGAGGAATTCGGTCGGGGCCAGGCGCGCGGCGACTTCGGCCGGGATCGCGGCCTTGTTGCCGAACTTGCCGGACTGGCGCGCGATCTCGCGCTGCTTTTCCATCTCGGCTTCGAAGCCGGCCATGTCCACCGACAGGCCGCGCTCGCGCGCGATGTCGCCGGTGAGGTCGGCCGGGAAGCCGTAGGTGTCGTAGAGCTTGAACGCGTCGACGCCGGCGATGACGCCGGACGAACGTGCGGCGATCTCGTCGAAGATGCGCATGCCCGAATCCAGGGTCGCGGCGAAGCGCTCCTCTTCAGCGGCGAGCGCGGCGGCGACGAAGTCGGCCTTGGCGGTCAGTTCGGGATAGGCCTCGCCCATGACCTCGACCAGCGCCGGCACCAGCTTGTGGAAGAACGGGCCCTTCTGCCCGAGCATCCAGCCGTGGCGCAGGGCGCGGCGGATGATCCGGCGCAGCACGTAGCCGCGGCCGTCGTTGGACGGCAGCACGCCGTCGACGATCAGGAACGAACAGGCGCGGATGTGATCGGCGATCACCCGCAGCGACTTGTTCTCCAGGTCCGCGGTGCCGGTGGCCTGGGCTGCGGCGGCGATCAGGTGGCGGAACAGGTCGATCTCGTAGTTGCCGTGCACGCCCTGCAGCACCGCCGCCAGACGCTCCAGGCCCATGCCGGTGTCCACGCACGGCGCCGGCAGCGGCACCAGGGTGCCGTCGGGCTGGCGGTCGAACTGCATGAACACCAGGTTCCAGATCTCGATGAAGCGGTCGCCGTCCTCGTCGGGCGAGCCCGGCGGGCCGCCGGCGATGTGCGCGCCGTGGTCGTAGAAGATCTCGGTGCACGGGCCGCAGGGGCCGGTGTCGGCCATCTGCCAGAAATTGTCGGAAGCGAACGGCGCGCCCTTGTTGTCGCCGATACGCACGATCCGATCGGCCGGCAGGCCCATCTTCTTGTGCCACAGGTCGAAGGCTTCGTCGTCGGTGTGGTAGACCGTGACCAGCAGGCGCTCGGCCGGCAACTTCCACACCTGGGTCAGCAGTTCCCAGGCCCAGGCGATCGCGTCGGCCTTGAAGTAGTCGCCGAACGACCAGTTGCCGAGCATTTCGAAGAAGGTGTGGTGGCGCGCGGTGTAGCCGACCTGGTCGAGGTCGTTGTGCTTGCCGCCGGCGCGCAGGCAGCGCTGCACGTCGGCCGCGCGCACGTAGCCCGGCTTCTCGCTGCCGAGGAACACGTTCTTGAACTGGACCATGCCCGAGTTGGTGAACAGCAAGGTCGGATCGTTGGCCGGCACCAACGGTGCCGACGGCACGATGGTGTGGCCTTTGCCCCGAAAGAACTCGAGGAAATCGCTGCGGATTTCGGTGGTCGTTTTCATGCCTGGGGGAAGATTCGCCTGGTCGGGAGCGGAGCGCTCGACCGAACCCATGCCACCACGATGGGGGCATCGACTGGAACAGGCAACCCGGGACCCGAAAGCGGCGTAGCCTAGCAGGCCGGAGGCCGTTGTGCGCAAGCCTAGGCAGGAAAAGTGCCTGAACGTTCAGTCCGACCGGTACGAACGGCTGGCGATGCGGATGGTTTCCATCTCAAAGCCCCGCCGCATCAGCAAATCCGCGGCTTTGCGGCGCCGCGCCGGGTCGTCGGCATAGGCCTCGCCGAAGCGTCGCCGCAGCAGGTCGCGGGCGTTCTCCAGCCAGTCGCCGTCGAAGGCCGCCATGGCCGCGGCGATGGCCTCGCCGTTGAGCCCATGGGTGCCCAGTTCGGCGCGGATATGCATCGGCCCATAGCCATTGTTGGCGCGGCTGCGGACCAGGGTTTCGGCGAAGCGTTCGTCGTCCTGCCAGCCGGCTTCGGCGAGGCGGTCGACGGCTTCGACGACCTGCTCGCGGTCGAGGCCGCGCGAGGTCAGTTTCCAGGTCAGTTCCTTGCGCGAATGCTCGCGCCGGACCAGCAGGCCGAGCGCGCGCTGGGTCGGGGTTTGCTTACGCGACGCCTTGCGCTGCTCGTGCGCGGAAGAACCACTAGTACTTTGGTCGAACAGGTGACCGTCGCCGTCGGCAAACGGGTGTTCGAACGCGGTTTCGGGGGTGCGGTGCGCGAGATCGCCGAGGGGGTCTGAGGTGTCGCGACCGGAGGTGCTGCGGGCGGAGGCGTCGCTGGCGGAGGTATCGCTGGCGGAGGCTTCGCGGAGGCGAGCGTTGGCCGTGGCATCGGCATCGCGCCGGGCCGGGCCGGTGGCGCGGCGGCGATCGTCGCGGCCGCAGCCGTCGTCGCGACCGAAAGCCGGGCCGATCCGCCGCAGTGCCCGAGGCCCGCCGTCCGAATCGTCGCCCGACGCCGAAAACGCCGAATCGCGGGACGACCGGTCCGCAGCCGCGGACCGGTCCCCGCTTTCGATCGCGCGCATGCGCGCGCGCAGTTCGTTCAGACCTACCGCTTCACGGCCGGGCGAGGGCTCGCCACCCTGCCCGGCCGTGCTGCCGGCGTCACCACCATGACGCCGTCCGTCATCCCGATCGGAACTCATTGCAAAGACGATTCGCTAACGGCCGGCGAGGATCAGTCCTCGGCGGCCTCGTCGCGCGGAGCCTCGGCCGGCACGAACTTCTCGCGCAGGTTGGCTTCCAGGCGCTGGGCCATTTCCGGGTTTTCCTTGAGGTACTGGCGGGCGTTCTCCTTGCCCTGGCCGATGCGCTCGCCGTCGCAGCTGTACCAGGCTCCCGACTTCTCGACCAGCTTGGCTTCCACGCCCATGTCGATCAGTTCGCCCTCGCGCGAAATGCCTTCGCCGTAGAGGATTTCGGTGACGATCTGCTTGAACGGGGGCGCCATCTTGTTCTTGACGACCTTGATCTTGGTCTGGTTGCCGATGATTTCGTCGCCCTTCTTGATCGCGCCGATGCGGCGGATGTCGAGGCGCACCGAGGCGTAGAACTTGAGCGCGTTGCCGCCGGTGGTGGTTTCCGGGCTCTGGCCCGGCATCATCACGCCGATCTTCATGCGCAGCTGGTTGATGAAGATCACCAGCACGTTGGAGCGCTTGATGTTGCCGGTGAGCTTGCGCAGCGCCTGCGACATCAGGCGGGCCTGCAGGCCGGGCAACTGGTCGCCCATTTCGCCTTCGATTTCGGCCTTCGGGGTCAGCGCGGCGACCGAGTCGACCACGACCATGTCGACCGCGGCCGAACGCACCAGCATGTCGGCGATTTCCAGGGCCTGCTCGCCGGTGTCGGGCTGCGAGACCAGCAGGTCGTCGATGTTGACGCCGAGCTTGGCGGCGTAGATCGGGTCGAGCGCGTGCTCGGCGTCGATGAAGGCGGCGGTGCCGCCGTTCTTCTGGCACTGGGCGATGGCCTGCAGGGTCAGGGTGGTCTTGCCCGAGGATTCCGGACCGTAGATCTCGACCACGCGGCCCTTGGGCAGGCCGCCGATGCCGAGCGCGATGTCGAGCATCAGCGAGCCGGTGCCGATCACTTCGGCGGCTTCGACCGCGCGGTCGCCCATGCGCATCACCGAGCCCTTGCCGAACTGCTTTTCGATCTGGCCCAGGGCGGCCGCAAGCGCGCGCTTCTTGTTCTCGTCCATCGCTGTGTTCCTTAAGTCTGTCGTGGTGGGGATACGTTAGAGGGCGCGTATCGCAGAGGCTGAGATCGTGGCGCCGAGAGCCAAATTATCCGTCGAAGCGGCCGTGCGCTGCCGGGCGGTTGCCGATGCCGGGGTCGGATTTCCCCGCGCCAGCGCAGCGGAAACCGTCTCGTCCAGGCCGCGCAGCGCGGCTTCGGCGGCGCTGACCGCGGCGCAGTCGCGCGCGGACCCGTAGCGGTCGAACAGGCGGACGCTGGCCATGGCGGCGCTCAACGGTTGGGCCGGACCAGGCCGCAGTACAGGCCTTCGATGGCGAAGTCCTGGTCGGGCAGGACCTCGATCGGCGCGTAATCGGGATTGCGCGGCAGCAGGCGGATGCGGTCCTTGCCGATCTTGAGCAGCTTGACGGTGATCTCGTCGTCGATGCGCGCGACCACGATCTGGCCCGAGCGCGCGTCGTGGGTGCGGTGCACGCCGATCAGGTCGCCGTCGAAGATGCCCTCGTCGCGCATCGAGTCGCCCTTGACCTTGAGCAGGTAGTCGGGCGACGGGAAGAACATGTTGCGGTCGAGCAGGACGTAGTTGTCCGGCTCGATGCCGGCGGCCGAACCGATCGGCGCGCCGGCGGCGACCCGGCCGAGCACCGGCAGGCGCAGCGCGTCCTCATCGATCGCGGGCGCCGCGACCAGACCCAGCTCGCGCTGCGCCTGCGGCGGCGGCTGCAGCACGCGGATGCCACGCGCGCGCCCGGGCAGGCGCTCGATCGCGCCGGCCGCCTCGAGCGCTTCGAGATGGTACTGCGCGGCGCGTACGCCCTTGAAGCCGAAGGCGCGGGCAATCTCGGTCTGCGACGGCGGGAAACCCTCGGCGTCGATCCGTTCCGCGATCAGCGCGAGGATGGCTTGCTGGGTGTCGGTCAGGTTCATGGTTAGTAGTATTACTACTAACAACCAAGACGGGCAAGGCCGTTCGTCTGCGAATTGATTGACTGAGTCAAATAACTGTCGCACCCTGCCCGCTCGTTCCCCCCGAGCCGCCACCATGACGCCCGAGATCGCCCCGGCCCAGGTCGATGCCGTCCGCGCCTTCAACCGCTTCTACACCCGCCGGATCGACGTGCTGCGCGAGGACTTGCTCGACAGCCCCTACACCCTGACCCAGGCGCGGGTGCTGTTCGAACTGGCCCAGCGCGAACCGGTGGCGGCGCGCGAGATCGGCGAGACGCTGGGCCTGGACGCGGGCTATCTGAGCCGGATCGTGCAGGCCTTCGTCGATGCCGGGCTGATCGAGAAGCAGCGCTCCGAACACGACGCGCGCAGCTTCGCGTTGCGCCTGACCGCGGCCGGCCGCAGCGCCTTCGCCGCGCTCGACCGCAGTTCGCACGAGGCCACCGCGACGATGCTGGCGGCGCTGTCGCCGTTGGATCGCGACCGGCTGCTGCGCGCGATCGCCGACGCCGAGCGCGCGCTGACCGCGCACGCGCTGCCGGCGCCGCAGCGGCTGCGGGTGCGCGAGTACGGCGTCGGCGACATCGGTTGGGCGATCGAACGCCACGCGCGCCTGTACGCCGACGAATACGGCTGGAACGGCGATTTCGAAGCGCTGGTGGCGCGGCTGTTCGCGCAGTTCGCGGGCCGGCACGATCCGGCGCGCGAGCGTTGCTGGATCGCCGAGATCGACGGCGAGCGGGTCGGCTGCGTGTTCGTGGTGGCCAACGACGAGGACCCGCAGATCGCGCAATTGCGCTGCCTGCTGGTGGACCCGCGCGCGCGCGGGCTCGGCGTGGGCAAGCGCCTGGTCGAGACCTGCATCGACTTCGCGCGCGGCGCGGGCTATCCGCGCATGCGCCTGTGGACCAACGACATTCTGGTCGCGGCGCGGCGCATCTACGAGAGCTTCGGCTTCGTGTTGATCGAGGAAAACCGCCATCGCAGCTTCGGCCACGATCTGGTCGGGCAGATTTGGGAGCGTTCGCTGGAGTGAGCCGGCGCGTCGCCGCGACCGCCCCTGTAGGAGCGGCGCCAGCCGCGACGCGGCCATCGCGATAGCCGATGCAACGATCGCAGCCGTGCGTCGCCCGTGCGCGAGGCAGGCGGGTTTCGACGCGATCTGAAATCCCGCGGTCGCGGCTCGCGCCGCTCCTACACAAAGCCAGCGATTACGACGCGAGCGTGTCGAGGCCTTGCAGCGCCGCCGCGACGGTCTGCCGCCGCACCGCTTCGCGGTCGCCTTCGAAGTGGAAGGCTTCGGCGCGCGGATAGCCGCCGCGGCGTTTCCACGCGACCCACACCGTACCGACCGGCTTGTCTTCGGTGCCGCCGCCGGGGCCGGCGATGCCGGTGACCGCGACGGCGAGGGTCGCACCGGTGTTGGCCAGCGCGCCGGAGACCATTTCGATCACGGTTTCGCGGCTGACCGCGCCGTGCTGCTCCAGGGTCTGCGGGCGCACGCTCAGCAAAGCCTGCTTGGCTTCGTAGCTGTAGGCGACCAGGCCGCATTCGAACCAGGCCGAGGAGCCGGCGATGTCGGTCAGGGTCTTGGCGATCCAGCCGCCGGTGCAGCTTTCGGCGGTGACCAGCATGTGGTGATTGCGGCGCGCGGTTTCGCCGATGCGCGCGGCCAGGGACTGGAGCACGGCGTCGGTGGTTTCGGCGGGGTCGAGGGTCGGGCTGTGGGCGCTCATGGGCGTCACTATAACGGGCGCGGGGGCGCGGGCTTTGCCGGGTGGGTCGGATCGCGGGCGGATGTGGGCGCGGGTTGCAGGAGGGGTCTCGGCGGTTGGATTTACCGTGTCGCGACTTGCGTCGCTCCTACAGCGGCTGCGGATGGTTGCGGTCTTCGTGTAGGAGCGGCGCGAGCCGCGACCGCGGGGCGGCAGGTCGCGGCGCAAGCGTTCGGGCGGCGACGTCGATTGCAGGCAGTGCTTCGGCTGTCGGGTTTACCGCGTCGCGGCTTGCGCCGCTCCTACAGGGGCTGCGGACGGTTGCGACCTTCCTGTAGGAGCGGCGCGAGCCGCGACCGCGGGGCGGCAGGTCGCGGCGCGAGCGTTCGGGTGGCGAGGTCGGTTGCAGGCGGTGCTTCGGCTGTCGGGTTTACCGCGTCGCGGCTTGCGCCGCTCCTACAGGGGCTTCGGCTGGTTGCGATCCTCTTGTAGGAGCGGCGCGAGCCGCGGCCGCGGGGCGGCAGGTCGCGGCGCAAGCGTTCGGGCGGCGAGGTCGGTTGCAGGCGGTGCTTCGGCTGTCGGGTTTACCGCGTCGCGGCTTGCGCCGCTCCTACAGGGGCTTCGGCTGGTTGCGATCCTCTTGTAGGAGCGGCGCGAGCCGCGACCGCGGGGCGGCAGGTCGCGGCGCGAGCGTTTGGGTGGCGACGTCGGTTGCAGGCGGTGCTTCGGCTGTCGGGTTTACCGCGTCGCGGCTTGCGCCGCTCCTGCAGGGGCTGCGGAGGGTTGCGTGGTGCGGTGTGCGCTCAACAAAGGCTGCAGCGGAACCTGCCAGATGTTGTAGAGCGAGTTGTCCCAGGCCTGGATGCGGGCCAGATCCGCCGCGGTCTGTTCGCGGGTGCGCGGGTAGCTCACCGGCTGGCTGCGTTCGCTGCTGAAATACAGGGTCGACAGGTCGGGACTCAGGCGCGGTTCGGCGTCGGAGCCGCTGCTGTTGACGCGTTCGCCGAGCCATTGCGGAACGCCCCAGCCGACGCCGTCGCGGAACGCCACGAACAGGTCCATCGAGGCGGTGGCCGGGGCGCGGCGCGAGCCGAAGATCAGGAAGGACTGGTCCGGCGCCACCGCCGGATCGACGTCGCTTTGTTCGCCCCCGCTGAACGGCAACGGCTGCGGTTCGTCGTAGTCGCCGTCGCGCAGGCGCGCGCTGAACAACTGGAAGTGGCCGGTCTTGGCGTTGGGGTGCATGAAGTACAAGGTGCCGTCGGCGGCGATGCTCGGCGCGTATACCGAGTCGTTGCGGTTGATCCGGTCCGGCAGGCGCTCGGGTTCGCTCCAGCCGTGGGCGGTGCGGCGCACGCGCCACAGCGCGCTGCCTTTGCCGGGCCAGGTCTTGCCGTTGTAGTGGCCGTCGCGCGGCGGCTCGCCGGGGCGCGCGGGACGGTTGGAGACATAGATCAGGTACGAACCGTCCGGCGCCATCGCCGGTTCCATGTCGGTCCACTCGCCGGAGAACGGCGCGATCCGCGGCGCGCTCCAGCCGCGTGCGTTGCGGTGCGATTCCATCACTACCGCGACCTCGGGCGCCTGGCGGCCGAAAAACACGGTGTTGCCGTCGGGCGAGAACGCGGGTGCGGCGTCGTGGGCCGGGCCGGAGATCACGCCTGCGGCGAACACGGTCGGCGTTGGATCCGGCACCGCGGCGGCGCACAGCGCCGAAGCTGACAAGGCGAAAACGGACAGCAGCGCCAGGCCGGACAGGCCGGCGCGCAAACGGACGCAAACGCGCATGCGCGGGTACTCCGGAAAGCGGAAGGCGAACGGCGCGTTCGCGGGCGGCGCCGTTCCGTGGCCGGATGCGTTGTGGCTCGATGTGCGGCTCACGCTAGGGCGACGCACAGGCGTCGGCATGTGCCGCTCGTCATTGCGGTTTCGCTGGATTTTTGCGTGGTTTTGGCGCGAGGCGCGGCGCGATGGGCTGGCGTTTTTCGCCAGTGATTTATGTCAGCGCGATTGGCGGCGGGGGTGGGTCGGTCGGCCGGAGGTGTAGCGCCTCGGCGCTCGCGAGGGCCGGGTCGCGGCTTGCGCCGCTCCTACAGGTAGCTGCGGAAGGTTGCGATCCGACTGTAGGAGCGGCGCAAGCCGCGACCACGCAACGGCCGGTCGCGGCGAAAGCGGCTGGTGATTCCCTGTGCAGCAGCGGCGGTCGCATGCGACCGCCGCCCGCCCGCGCCGTCGCTCAGTACGACACGCGCAAGGTCACGCCGTACGTCCGCGGCGCGCCGAGGAACGCATTCCACGAACCGGTCTGCAACGGCGCGTCGAAGCCGACCTGCTTGTACTCCTCGTCGAACAGGTTCAGCGCCCAGGCTTCGACCATCCAGCGCCGGTTCTTGGCGCCGATGCCGACGCGCGCGTTGACCACGGTGTAGGCCGATTGGCCCTTCTCCGGGTCCAGGTCCGAACCGGTGTTGTAGTCGGAGGAATACTTGGCGCCGATGTTGAAGCGGCCGATCAGATCGGGGCCGAAGCCCCATTGGTAGGTCACCGCCGCCGAGGCCGACCACAGCGGCGCGAAGCTCGCGCGCGCGCCGGGCAGCTTGGACAGGTCGGCGTCGGGCAGCGGATCCTTGCCGTATTTAGTGTCGGCGTACATCACGCCGCCTTGCAGCATCAGGCCCTGGATGCCGGTCTGCCACAGCACTTCGGTGTCGATGCCCTGCGACACCACTTCCGGAATCGAGCGCACCACGAAGCTGGTGCCGAGGAAGCTGTTGAGCTGGAAGTCGCTGTAGGTCTGGTGGAACAAGGTCGCGTTGAGCAGCAGGTTGCCGCCGGCCCAGGTGGTCTTGGCGCCGAGCTCGTAGCTGTCGACGAACTCGCCCGGGAACGAGGTGTCGTTGACCGGAGTGATGCCCGCGGTGCCGGCCGACAGGCCATTCGACGACTGCACCCGGTCGAGGTTGAAGCCGCCGGCCTTGTAGCCGCGCGCGGCCGAGGCGTAGCCCATGACGTGCTCGTTCCAGCGGTACGCGGCCTTGACCGTGCCCGACCATTCCTTCTCGTCGCGCTCCTGGCTGGTGACCCGGCCGTTGTGCAAGGTGTTGGCCCACGGCAGGCACATGAAGCCGATCACCTGCGGCACCAACGCGTTGATCGCCGCCAGCGGCACCCCGCGCGCGGCCAGCGCCTGGCCGACCCGCTGCGGATTGGCCAGGCCGGCGCCGCAGCCGAGGCCGCCGTTGGGATTGCTGTAGACCGAATCGAGTTCCTTGTTCTCCTTGGTGTAGCGCAGGCCGACGGTGAGGTCGAGCTTGTCGGTCGCGTGCCAGGTGTTGTTGGTGAACAAGGCCACGCTCTTGCTGTTCTGCTGGTAGCGGTCGAGCGCGCCAAGGCCGCCGAAGCTGCTGCCGAACGGCCGCCCGCTGGCCTGCGACAGGAAGGTCGCGGCGTTGGCGGTGTTGACCACGCCGGCCGGGAAGCGCGCAGCGATCTGGCTCAGCACCGCGGTCGACAGGTACGGCTCGTAGGCCGAGCCCAGGCTGTAGGAGTCGTGGCGCTTGAGGTCTTCGTCGGAATAGAATAGCCCGACCATCCAGTCGAGCTTGTCGGTCGCGCCGGTCAGGCGCAGTTCCTGGCTGAACTGCTTGAAGCCGGTGAAGGATTCGTCCGCATTGGGATTGCGGTAGATCATGTCGGCGGTGCTGAAATCGAAGTCCAGGCCGTTGATCGCCTGCCAGTCGCGCGCGGCGGTGATCGAGGTCAGGGTGGCGCCGCCGAACCACGGGGTGATCCAGTTGATTTCGGCCGAAACGCCCTTGTCCTTGATGTCCTGGGTGGTCGGCCGGTTGCTCCAGGCGCGGCGCGCGAACGGATCGGCGACCGGCGCCACGCCGGTGCCGCCGGCCAGCGCGTTGATGATCGCCGCGGTCGGCCCGCGCACCGTGGTCAGGCCGACGCAGCAGTTCTCCTCGCGGCTGCTGTAGTCGGCGATCAGGTTGATGTCGAGCTTGTCGTTCGGCTCGAACAGCAACTGGCCGCGCAGGGTGTGGAAGTTCTGGTCGCCGTCCTCGCGCTCGCCGCGCGGGCCGCGGCCGACTTCCACGTCGGTGAAGCCGTCGCGCTTGCGCTTGGCGCCGTAGACGCGGAACGCGGCGTTGTCGCCGAGCGCGGTGTTGAACGAGCCGGCCGCGCCGACCGCGCCGTAATCGCCGATGGTCAGTTCGCCCTCGACCTTGGTGTTGTAGTCGGGGCGGCGGGTGATGACGTTGATGACGCCGGCCGAGGTGTTCTTGCCGAACACCGTGCCCTGCGGGCCCTTGAGCACTTCGATCCGCTCGATCTCGCCGAGGTCGCCGAAGCCGACGCCGTTGCGCGGGCGGTAGACGCCGTCGATGACCACGCCGACCGACGACTCCAGGCCGGCGTTGTCGCCGACCGTGCCGATGCCGCGGATGCGCGCCACCGTCTGCACTTCGCTCTGGGTGCTGCTGACGGTCAGGCCGGGCACCAGCAGTTGCACGTCCTTGATGTCGCGCACGCCGGTGTCCTGCAGCAGTTGCTCGGGCAAGGCGGTGATCGAGATCGGCACGTCCTGCATCGCCTCCTCGCGCTTCTGCGCGGTGACGGTGAGGCCGGCCAGGGTCTTGGCCTCCTCGTCCTGCGCCGGTGCGGGCGATTGCGCGTGCGCGGCGGCGGATGCGGCCAAACTCAAGGCGACAGCGAACGACAAGGCCTTGCGGCCTGGCAGGCGAGCGAGCATCGGGCATTCCCCTTTGTGACAGCGTTGCGGCGAAAACTCTGGACTTCTCTGTCTGGCCACGGCAGCGATCGGCACGCTGCGCGCTTCCTGTGCGCAAGGCATCCACGACGTATACGCGATCGGCGGGGGAAGACGGCCGGGTGACGTGGGACGCACTTTGATGCTGGAAATTAGCACGCAATACGCTGCCGTCATGTCGCGTCGCAACACCTTTGTTTCGGCAAACAATTGCGTGCCGTGCGCACGAACGTTCGGAAAAACGCTCGAAAACCTCGCATTGCGCCGGCGACCGCATCCGCATGTCTGCTCGCGACCGAGGCCCGGCGCACGTCCCGCGTTCCGTGACCGCCATCGCCGCCGCGATGAGGCCGCGTGCGTTTCCTAGGGTCGTTCCTAGCTGGTCCCCTGCCCTCGCCGCGCCTGCAATGGACCGCAACCGCAACCGCCGCCGCGGCGCGATGCACGCGGCGCACGACCAGGAGAACGGCTCATGGACAGCGTCAACGGCAGTTCGGGCACGTCCGGCACTTCCTCGACCTCGCACGCCAACGACAGCGCCTCGCTCGGCGCGCAAGCCGAACCGAGCGCGGCGCAGACCCGCGAAGACGAACTGCGCGATGCGCTGGAGAGCAATCCCGACGCGGTGGCCGCGCTCGGCGCGCTGACCGCCGCGCCGAGCTACGCCGCGCTCAGCGTCGAGCAGCAGGTCGAGGCCTTGAACGCGTTCGCGGCGACGCCGAACCTGGCCACCGCCACCTATCTGCAAGGCGCCGCCGAACAGACCCTGGACCCGCAGGCCACGCCGAGCGCGCTGACGCCCGACGCCGGCACCCTGACCCTCGACGGGCAGACCTACAGCATCCGCAACGGCGAACTGATCGGTGCCGACGGCGCGGTCGCCGGCAGCATCCGCAACGACGGGCAGGTCCAGCTCAACGCCGACACCGCACCGCGCAGCGTCTACGACGACATCAACACCCGGGTGCAGTTGCGCGAGCTCGGCCCGGACCAGCAGATGCGCGACCTGGTCAACCTGCACGCGGCCGATCCCAACGGGCGCCTCGACAATCCCAACATCAACCGCGAGATGGCGCGGCTGGCGACCGCGACCATCGCCCAGGCGCGGCGCGAGGCGATGGACATGCGCGTGGTCAGCGACTTCCGCAGCGTCGAGGAACAGAACGCGCTGTACGCGCAGGGCCGCACCGCGCCGGGCCGGATCGTCACGAACGCCACCGGCGGCAGTTCCTGGCACAACTACGGGCTGGCGGTCGACGTGGCCTTCAACGACGCGCGCGGCCAGCCGAGCTGGCCGGACAACGCCCACTGGGACCGCTACGGCGAGATCGCCGCGGCGCGCGGGCTGGAATGGGGCGGCAACTGGCGCGGCATCAACGACCGCCCCCACATCGAATACCACCCCGGCCTCGGCGCCGGCGAGGCGCGCACGATGCTGCCGGGCTATCGCCAGGGCGGACTGCAACAGGTCTGGAACCAGCTCGGGCTCGGCGCGCGCTGACCGGCGCGGCGCCGGCGCGGCGCGGCCGGCGCGCAGCGCAGACCTCACCCCGGCGCGGCTCGCGCACGAACACGCGCACGCGGTTGCGGCCGCGTGCGCCTGCGCGCGGCCCGGCTAGGGTCGTTCCTAGCTGGCATCATCGTCGCGCCTGGCGTGCAATGCGTGGCTTCGCGTGCGATCCTCGCCGCGGTCCGGGGGGACGTTCCGCACATGCAGCAGCCGCAACACAGCGCCAACCTAGACCCATAAGCGCGCTCGAACGCGCATCGCGGCCGCCACGGCCGCTCCGCCACACTTCTTCGGTATCGCATGAAAAGCACTCTCGGCGTAGCGCTTACGCCACCGACCGCGGCCGCGCTGATCGCCGGCGCCTGCCTGCTGGCGGCCGCGTTCCTGCCGTCGCGCCCGGCCCGCGACCTGCCGCGCACCGCGGCCACGGCGTCGACCCAGCCCTGCCGCGCCGTGCGCGCGGACCGGACCGCGGCGAGCGCGCACGCGCGCCGCGCGGACGACTATCCGTTCGACGAAGCCGCCGAAGCGGCGCAGGCCGCGCGGCGTCCCGCCGCCGCCGCCGCCGAAGCCGGCCACGCCGCCAGCGGCCAGCGCTGAGGGCGTCGCCGCAGCGCTGCGCTGCGCTGCGCGGCGCTCAGCCGGCGCCGGCGGGCGCGTCGGCCAGACGGCTGTGGCGGATACCGTATCCGAAGTACACCGCGCAGCCGATCAGCAGCCACAGCGCGAAGCGCTCGTAGGTGATCCACGGCAGGCCGGCGATCAGCCACAGCGAAAACCCGATCCCGAGCAGCGGCACCCACGGCGCGAACGGGGTGCGGAACGGCCGCTCCAGCTCGGGCCGGGTCCGCCGCAGCACCAGCACTGCGGTGCAGATCACCACGAACGCGCACAGCACGCCGATGTTGACCAGCTTGGCCAGCTCTTCCAGGGTGAACACGCCGGCCGCCAGCGCCGCGACCGCGCCGATCAGCCAGGTGGTGCGCCACGGCGTGCGCCAGCGCGGATGGGTCTGGCCGAACCAGCCCGGCAACAGTCCGTCGCGCGCCAGCGCGAACCAGATCCGCGCGCCGGCCATCAGGTTGGCGAAGATCACGCTCGTGATCCCGCAGATCGAGGCCAGCGAAATCGCCACCATCACCCGCGGCAGGCCGATCGCGGCGAAGGCGTGGGCGACCGGCGCGTCGTTGTCGAGCGTGGCGTAGGACACGATCCCGGTCAGCACCAGGCAGATGCCGACGTACAGGGTCATCGCGATCGCCAGCGACAGCACCACCGCGCGCGGCAGGTCGCGCTGCGGGTTCAGCGCTTCCTCGGCCGCGGTGGTCATCATTTCGTAACCGAACACGGCGAAAAACACGATCGAGGCGCCGGTCACCACGCCGCCGAAGCCGAACGGCATGAACGGCTGCCAGCGCGCCGGATCGACGAAGGCCGCGCCGGCGGCGATCACCAGCACCGCCGCCCCGATCTTGATCGCCACCACCACGGTATTGAAGCGCGCGCCGGCCTGGGTGCCGAACGCCAGCAGCGCGGTGATCGCCAGCGACACGAACACCGCCGGCAGGTTCAGCACCTGCCCCGGCACGTCGCCGAAGTACGCGCCGCGCGCCCACAGCGGCAACTCCATGCCGGCCGCGGCCAGCAGCGCTTGCACATAACCCGACCAGCCCACCGCCACCACCGCGGCGATCAGCGCGAACTCCAGCAGCAAGTCCCAGCCGATCAGCCAGCCGGCGAATTCGCCGAGCACCGCATAGCCGTAGGTGTAGGCGCTGCCCGACACCGGGATCAGCCCGGCGAACTCGGCGTAGCACAAGGCGGCCGCCGCGCTGGCGACGCCGGCGATCAGGAACGACAGCACCACCGCCGGCCCGGCGTGGCCGGCGGCGACGGTGCCGGTCAGCACGAAGATGCCGACGCCGATGATGCCGCCCAGGCCGATCGCGGTCAGATGCCACAGCCCGAGCACCCGCCGCAGCTCGCCGCGCGCCTGCGCCTGGCGCTGCAGTTGCTCGACCGACTTGCGGCGCAGCATGCGGGCGGTGAGGCGCATCGGAACTCCCGGCGGCGAAGGTCCGGGCGATGCTCGCACCGGCGCGGCGCGCGGGACTAGTCGCGCTTGCCCTGCTCGCATGCGGATGTCCGCACAATCGCCCGCCCGGTGCGCGCCGGCGGCCGTTGCGGCGCCGGCCTCAGCCGTCGGTCGAGCGGGTCAGCGCTTCCCAGCGCTCGAACTCCTGCAGCAGCGCGGCGTTTTTCTCGCGCACCAGCCGCAAGGCATCGCTGCCGAGCAGCAGGTGCGCGGGCGGCGCGGGGCTGTCGAGGACGTGCAGCAGCGCCTGCGCGGCCTTGTCCGGGTCGCCGAGCTGTTTGCCGCTGGTTCGTTCGCGGCGCTCGCGCACCGGGTCGAACACCGCGTCGTAGTCGCCGATCGAGCGCGGCGTGCGCACCATCGAGCGGCCGGCCCAGTCGGTGCGGAACGAGCCCGGCGCGACCGCGGTGACGTGGATGCCCAGCGCCGCGACTTCCTGGCCCAGCGCTTCGCTGATGCCTTCCAGCGCGAACTTGCTGCCGCAGTAATAGGCGATGCCCGGCATGGTGATGAATCCGCCCATCGAGGTGATGTTGAGGATGCGGCCGCGGCGGCGCGCGCGCATGCCGGGCAGCACCGCTTTGATCATCGCCACCGCGCCGAACACGTTGACTTCGAACTGCCGCCGCAGCTGTTCCAGCGGCGACTCCTCCAGCACGCCTTCGTGGCCGTAGCCGGCGTTGTTGACCAGCGCGTCGATCGCGCCGATATCGGTTTCGATGCCGTCGACCACGGCCGCGATCGCGTCGAAGTCGGTGACATCGAGCAGGCGCGCATGCGCGCGTCCCGGCGCCAGCGCCTCGAACGCGCGCGCCGCGTCGGCGTCGCGCAGCGTGCCGACGACGCGGTGCCCGGCCGCCAGCGCGGCCTGGGCCAGGGCGCGGCCGAAGCCGCTGCCGACGCCGGTGATCAGGATCAGCTTCGGGTGTTCCATGATGCGCTCCACGAACGAAAGAGAGCGCACAATACGTAACGACCGGCGCCCGGATAAGGCGCATACCGCTCATAGAATTGCCTATTCCTATGAACCCGACCCTGGCATCCCTGACCCCGCTCGCCCGCCTGCTGGCGCCGCAGGAGGGCTACAACCTGACCGCCTTGGACGGTGTCCGGATGCTGCGCTCGGACCGCCCACTGGCGCGCACGCCGGTGCTCTACGACCCCGGCATCGTGATCGTATTCCAGGGCCGCAAGCGCGGTTACTTCGGCCAGCGCACCTACGTCTACGACGCGCACCAATACCTCGCGGTGTCGGTGCCGGTCCCGTTCGCGATGGAAACCGACGCCAGCGCCGAAGCGCCGTTGCTGGCGCTGTACCTGCACCTGGACTTCGCCCTAGCCGCAGAGCTGACCCTGGAGATCGGCCGCCACGGCGGCGCCGGCGACGCCGAGCCGCAGAGCATGCTGTCGAGTCCGCTCGACGAGGCGATGCAGCTGTCGCTGCGGCGCCTGCTGCGGGCGCTGGCCGATCCGCTCGAAGCTGCGGTGCTGGGCCCGCAGCTGCTGCGCGAGCTGTACTACCGCGTGCTCACCGGCCCGCAGGGCCCGACCCTGCGCTCGGCCCTGGCGATGCAGGGCCGCTTCGGCAAGATCGGCAAGGCGCTGCGCCGCATCCACGCCGGCTACGCGCAAGCGCTCGACGTGGCCGAACTGGCGCACGAAGCCGGCATGAGCGCGCCCTCGTTCCACAGCCACTTCAAGGCGGTGACCTGCACCTCGCCGATGCAATACCTCAAATCGATCCGGCTGCATCAGGCGCGCCTGCTGATGGTCCGCGAAGGCATGACCGCGGCCGCCGCCTGCCACGCCGTGGGGTTCGAAAGCGGCTCGCAGTTCAACCGCGAATTCAAGCGCCTGTTCGGCCTGACCCCGGCGCGCGAAGCGCGGCGCATGCGCGCGAGCTTCGCCGTGCCGCGGCCGCCGCCGGGCTCGGCCTTCGTTTCCTCGCACTGACGCCGCGGCGCCCGCCTCAGCCCATCGCCAGCAAGCGCCACGCCAGCCACGCCGGCACGCCGAGATAGAACGCCGCGCGCCCCAGCCATTCCAGCGCATCGCGCACGCCGGCCGCGTGCGCCGGGCGCAACACGGCGGCGCCTGCGGCCAGCGCTTCTATCGCCACCCGCAACACCGCCGCGAACAGCATCAGGCCGATCGCCCACGACGCCCACCAGATCAGCATGCCGACGAGGTAAGCGCCGAGCCCGTAGCTGTAGTACTCGCCGAACGTGCCGCCGAACGCGATGACCTGATGCAGGCGGAACGCGACCAGCGCCAGCAGCAGCGGGAACAGCGGGAACTTGAGCAGCGGATGATCGAGCCGGCGCCGGCGCGCATCGGCGCGCGCTTCGGCCCATGCGGCGCGCGCGTCGGCGCAGCGGCCTTCCCAGCGGATCGGGGCGCCGCTCGCGGCCAAGTGGCGCAGCAAGGCCTGTGGGCGGCTCACGGCGAGGCTGCGGGTCCACAACGGGCCGGCAGCCAGACGCAGGTCGACGCCGCCGCGCGGCAGCGCGATCCACCACGGCCGCAAGGCCGCGACCGACGCCACCGGCAATTCGATGCGCTGCCGGCGCCGCTCCAACACCAGCACCCCGTCCTCGACCCGCACCCGCGCAGCGAACGCGCGCTCGATCGCCCATGCGGCGACGGCCGGCGCCACCACCGTCGCGGCGAACAAACGCAACTGCGCCAAGGACTGCACCTGCAAGCCGATCCGGGTCAGCATGTCGAACCCGAGCCACAGCAGCCCCGCGCCCGCGCACAAACGCAGCGCGCCGCTGAGCGCACGCCACGCCGGCGTCAGCACGGCGGCTTCGATCATCGGTTCGGCGCGCGGCGCAGCGCTGGCGCGGCGGCGTGCAGCCCGCCACAACGCCAGCGCGACCAGCGCCAGCAGCAGCGCGGTCCCGGCGCGGCCGACCCAGTCGCCCCAACGCACCATCAGCGTCGGCGCCGGATCGCGCGCGGCGACGAACGCGGTCAGCACCGCCTGATCGCCCATCGACGTCCTGGCCAACACCTCGCCGGTGTCGTCGATGATCGCGCTGAACCCGTTGCTGGTGACGCGCACCTGCGGCAGCCGGGTTTCGATGCTGCGGAACGCGGCCACCGCCAGATGCAGGCGCGCGCCGGCCGGGTACGCGGTGAACCAGGAATCGTTGGACATGCCGAGGATGGCCTGGGCGCCGAGCCGCGCGCCGTCGATGGCCAGATCGCTGTGCACGTCGTCGAGGCAGATCAACGGCACCACGTTGACCTCGCGCCCGTCGGCGCTGCGCAGCGGCAGCACCCGCGCGCCGTCGCCGCGCTGCCAGCCGCCGGTCCACGGCAGCCAGCGGCGCAGGCGCGGGCCGTCGAGCCACGGCGGCACGTATTCGGTCAGCGGGAACGGGTGGGTCTTGCGGTACATGCCCAGCAAGCCCTTGCCGGGCTCCAGGAACGCGGCCGCGTTGTACTCGCCCTGCCCGTCGCGGTCGTAGGTGCCGAACACCAGCGGCACGCCCGCGGCATCGACGAAGCCGCGGATCTCGGCGTCCAGCGCTTCGCCGTCGGCGCTGCGCGGATGGCTGTAGCTGGTCGGATACACGGTTTCCGACCACAGCAGCACGTCGGCGCCGTGATCGCGCAGCGCCGACCACGACAGCGCGTAATGGGTGTCGAGCACCTTGCGCACCACGGCGTAGGCGCCGATTTCCTTACGCAGGCGTTCGTAGTCGGTGATGCTGGCCTGGATCATCGCCACGCGCAGGGTCGGCGCGTCGGCCGGCGGGGCCTGCAAGGCCTCGCGTCGGATCAAGCCGTAGCCAGCGAGGCAGACGACGATCATCGTGGCGAGCGCGAGCGGCTTGGCGATCACACGCAGGCCGTCGTGACGCCGCCGAATCGCCGCGATCACCGCTTCGTTGACCAGCAACAACGCGAAGGTCAAGCCAGCGGCGCCGCCGAGGTCGGCCGCCTGCCGCAACACCGCGGACGGATACAGCCCGTGCGCCAGCGTGTCGCCGAGCAGCTTCGGCACCAGCCATTCGCAGGCCACCCACGCCGAAGCCGCGGCCAACGCGCGCAACACCGGGCCGTGACGCCGCCCCGCCCACTGCCGCACCACGGCGTAGGCGAGGAACTGCGGCTGCAGCAGCGGCGCGCACGCCAGCAGCACCAGCGTGGCGGTCGGCGCGCCGACGCCGATGTAGGCGCCGATGGCCGCGCCGAACCAATAGAACACCGCGGCGACGAAGGCCACGCTCATCAGCGCCGCATTCGCCAGCGTGCGCAGCATCGGGCGCTCGCGCTCCAGCGTCGCCAGCCACGGCGCCAATGCGACGAAGCCCAACGGCCACGCGTAACCGCCGCGCGCGTATGCGCCGAGCAAGACCGCGCTGGCGAAAATGCCGGCGACGCTGCGCCAACGCGATGAGGACCAACGCTCCTGGATCAAGTCGAAACACTCCGTGTCGCGGCGTGGGGCGCGTTGATATCCGGCTGCAGTGCGGCGTTTACGACTTGTGCGGCGGAATCCGGATCGGCCGCTGCGGCATGCCCGGCGGCGCGAGTTCCGGCGTCACGATCCGGTCTTCCGGCATCGCCACCGGCCGCCCGCGCGCGTCGCGCAACACGAAACCCGGCGCGAACATCAGCACCGGTTCGATCGGCACGCCTTCGTCGGTGACCTGATGGTGGCGCACATAGCCGGCGGGCAAGGGATAACCGTCCGGCACCGCCAGCCCGAGCAGCGGCGGACTGGTGCCGGGCGGATTGAACGCGCCCAGGCCGGTGCGCACGCCGGCCTGCTGCAAGGCCTGGATGACTTGCGCGCCGGTGGGCTCGGGATCGCCGGGCCGGAAGTACGTCGCGAGATCGTCGGGATCGTTGCTCGCCACCGGCTGCGCCTCCTGCAACGAAGCCGTCGGCGCGACATCGCGCGCGGCGGGCGCACCGCCCGCCGCGCGTGCCGGCGCATCCTCGTGCCGCGTGCCGGCCTGCGCGCTGCGCACCGAGTCGGGTTGCAGCCACCAGCCCGCCAGGGTCACCGCGACGGCGACGGCGATGCCCGCCGTCCACCGCCGCTGGCCGTCGTTGGGCGGCGGGGTTTTGTCGATGACGCGCAAACCTTCGCCGTCCGCGCGGGACGGCGAAGGGTGTTCGGGACGGCGTTGGTTCAAGACTGCTTGCTCCTGTGCCCGGATCAGGGACTGGCCGGCTGATACACCGACAACGCCCAGCCCATGCGCTCATGTCCGAACTGGTTCCAGATCGGGCTGCGGCCGTTGCTGAAAGTCGAGTAACGCGGCGCACCGCTGCCGGTGGTGCCGCCCCACAGCCCCGCCGACACGGTGCCGCCGGTGTAGGTCGGATGGGTGTCGTCGGACTGGATGTAGTCGTAGGAACTCGACCCGGTCACGAACTTGGTGTTGGCGTCGCGCAAGGTCGCGCGCAGCGTCGTCGCGGTGCGGTTGACGTAGCTGGCCTCGCTTTCGCCGGCCACGTAGCGCAGCGCGTCGGAGTCGACCAGGCCGTCGCCGTTGCTGTCGTAGTCCGCGCCCATGTACTGGGCGAAGCTGTCGACGCACTTGAAGCCCTTCTGGCGCGCGTATTCGCACATCCAGTAGTTCATCTTGGCGATCGCCGGCAGGAACCGGTCGCGCATGTTCACGGTCTGGCCGGTGCCGGCGTCGCGGCAAGAGCTCTGCACGTTGTCGGCGGCGTAGCCCGGGTAGTACAGGTTCGAGATCACCTTGAGCTTGACGTTCGGGCTCGCGTTGGCGTTGATGTAGTCCATCGCCGCGGCCACGTAGGTCTTGCAGGAATTGATCGCCGCGTCCATGCCGCTGTAATCGCAGGTGCCGGTCTGCGACTTGAACGCCGAGCGCGCCTGCAGGCCGTCGTTGCCGCACATCTCGAAGCTCACGATGCGGGTCGAGGCGGCCTGCATGTAGGAACGCTCGGCGACGATCTTGTTCTCGTAGACATCGCGCGCCACCGCGCCGGACTTGGCCCGGCGGATGTTCTCGATGTCGGCGTTCCAGCGCGCCGACAGGTATTCGGCGTCCACCGTCGGCGCCGAGTACTTGGCCGCGTTGCTGATCGAACCGTTGTAGCCGGCGAAGATCGAATCGCCGTAGGCGACGCTGCGGTAGGTGGTGCTGGTGCCGGCCCGGTCGATGGTCCACGACACGTTCTGGTTGAGCGTGCTGGCCAGGGCCGGAGCCGACAGCGCGAGCAGCGCCGCGGCCGGCAGCAGCCGCCCCGCGTTGGTGCGGAAAAGAGTCTTCATCCTTGTCCCTTTCGAGTGATGTGCGCGGCGGGCACCCGCGGGCGCCCGGTCAGAAAACGCCAACAACAGCGATCCACCACGGGCCCGGCGACGGGCCCGGTTCACGACGAAACCGGTTCGGAAAGTCTTCGCGACGAGGACGCGCGGAATGTCGCGGCGGCGCCCCCTGCCATCGCCCCCGGACGCTAGCGTACGGTTCCGCGGGCACGCAATGTGCGCTGCAACAGTCGCGGGGGGCTGCATCACGTTTTGGCGAATGCGCGGCGTGGATCGCGGCGAAACGCGCCTGTCGAGGTCGGCGCGCGCGTCTGCGCGCCGGGTCGTGGCGGCGTCGCGGGCGCACGCCGCTCGAACCTGTGCTGCAACTTCGCTGCAACAAACGAAACGATCCGCGCCGGCGGCGACAACCGCCACATCGCGCAAACCACTCTAGGGCGATCCCTAGTGCCGCCAGGCGCCGACCGCCGTTAGCTTCGAATTGCGGCGCCGGTCGCGCGCCGCTGCCCACATCCGAACGGACCACAAGGAGCGTACTCATGGCCGATTCGTCTTCCGGCGCATCCGGCGTCGGTGGTTCCAACGCCGCCGGCAACGCCAGCGCCGCCAGTCAGGCGCAAACCGACGCGCAGGTCGGCGCGCTCGCGCAAGCAGCCACCGCCGCCGCGCAGAAAGCCGCCGAAGCCGCGGCCGCCGCCGCGCGCGCCTGCAACGATCCGGCGGCCGCGAAGCAGGCCGCCGAAGCGGCGCAGCAAGCCGCGCTAGACGCCGCGAACGCCGCGCAGGCGCTCAACGACGCCCTCGGCGGCATGATCGGCAGCGATGCCCAGTTGAGCGCGCACGAACAGGCCGACAGCGCAGCGGTCGCCGCCGCCGATTCGGCCCGCGCCGCCCAGGACGCCGCCAGCCGCGCCGACGCCTCGCGCTGCGAAGGCGTGCCGATGTCGCAGGCGCAGCCGCCGGGCCCGACCCAGGGACTGTCGCTGGCGACGATCAGCCAGCTCGATCCGCGCAACGTCTGATACCGGCCGCTGCCGCGCGGCCCGCCGTGCGCAGCGGGCCGCGCCCGGCCTCGCGTATTGCCGCGCGGCTTCGCCAGCGCGAAGCTGTGCGCAACCCTCAGGGCGCCGCCGGGAGCGCAGCGATGATCGAAAACCAAACGGCCACAGGCGACCCGCCGGACCGCAACCCAGCCCGCGCCGCCGCGGCGGAGTTTCTGGCCGAGTTGCAGGCGAGCAAGGAGGCCCTCGATGCTGCATTCCACTTCGACGAGCGCGACAACGTGAAGCCTGCCTACGACCGGCTCATGCGCATCGCGGACGCGTACGCCGGGTTGCCGGCGCAGCTCAGGCGCGCGTCCGCCAGCGCTGAGGTCACGGCCGCCGACGGCGCAACCGCGGCGGCCATCGACGGCATCCTCGCCGTCCTGCGCGAGATGTCCGGCGGCGCCGCGCGTTACCACGCTCTGTCCGCAACGCTCGCCCGGTCGCACAACGCCGCTCGCCTGGCTTGCCAATGCGCCGCTTAGGCAGGCGCGGTGCGCTCGCCGGCGCCAGCCGCTGCGGCGTAATGCCCCATCCATCGCACGACGGCGCGCGCCTATAGTTGCAGGACCGCAAGATCAAGCGACGCCTGCGGCCTGGAGCGATTCGATGAAAGACCCGACAACGAACCTGGGCGCACACGGGCTGTCGCGCCGCACGGCCGTCCTCGCCCTCAGCCTCGCCGCGGCCGCCGCGCCGGTCCTGGCCCACGCCAAAACCCGAACGGATCGCACTATGGACACCAAAGCCGAAGCCGAAGCCGATGCACGCATGCTGGTCGGAATGGTCGTGTTCGACGGATTCCAGCTGCTGGATGTCTTCGGCCCGCTCGAAATGTTCGGCGCGCTGCGCGACAAGGTCCGGATCGTCATCGTCGCCGAACGCAGCGGACCGGTCGCCAGCAGCGCCGGCCCTTCGATCGGGGTCGACTACACCTTCGACACGGTCCCCGATCTCGGCGTCCTGCTGGTCCCCGGCGGCGCCGGAACCCGGCGCGAAGTGAACAACGCGCATCTGGTCGACCGCCTGAAGTCGCTCGCGATCAAGACCCCGAACGTCGCCACCGTCTGCACCGGCGCCGCCGTTCTCGCCCGCACCGGATTGCTCGACGGATTGAAGGCGACCACCAACAAGCGCGCGTTCGCATGGGCCAGCGGCCAGGGCGAGAAGGTGCATTGGGTCAAGCGCGCGCGCTGGGTCGAGGACGGGAAATACTTCACGTCCTCGGGAATATCGGCGGGCATGGACATGGCGCTGGCACTGATCGCCAAGCTGTTCGGTCGCCAGACCGCGGTCGGCGTGGCCAATGGCGCCGAATATCGCTGGACCGAAGACGCGCACGACGATCCGTTCGCCGGGCTCTACGGCTTGGCGGACTAGTCGTTGCCGCGACGGCCGCGTTCGCGCCGCGTTCGCGCTGCCCGCGTCACACCCACATGCCGCCCGAGGCCTCGATGCGTTGCGCGTTGACCCACCCCGCCGCGCCCGACAGCAACGCGGCGATCAGCGGGCCGATATCCTCGGGCTTGCCGGCGCGGCCGAGCGCGGTGTGCGCGGCGACCATCGCATTGACCTGCGGATTGTCGCGGACCATGCCGCCGCTGAAGTCGGTCTCGATCGCGCCCGGCGCGAGCGTGTTGGCGACGATGCCGCGCTCGCCGAGTTCGCGCGCGAGATAGCGGCTGAACACCTCGATGCCGCCCTTCATCATCGCGTAGGCCGAACTGCCCGGCAGCGAAAAGCGGGTCAGGCCGCTGGATACGTTGAGGATGCGGCCGCCGTCGGCGAGCAGCGGCAGCAGCGCCTGGGTCAGGAAGTAAGGCGCCTTGAGATGCACCGCGACCAGTTGGTCGAACTGCGCCGGCGTGGTCTCGGCGATGGATGCGTGCAATGCCGTACCGGCGTTGTTGACCAGCGCGTCGAGGCGCTCGCGCCCCCATTCGCCCAAGGTCTGCCTGACTTGCTGGACGAAGCCGGCGAAAGAGCCGCCGTCGGCCACATCAAGACGCAGCGCAGCGGCGCGGCGGCCGCGGGCCTGGATCAGGTCGACGACCTCGGACGCCGCGTCGGCGCGCTCGTGATAGGTCAGGACGACGTCGCCGCCGGCGTCGGCGAGCGCCAGCGCGGCTTCGCGGCCGAGGCCGCGGCTGCCGCCGGTGATCAGGGTGGTGGTGGGGACGGTCATGGCGGGCTCCTTTGGAACGCATCGATGGGGCGCTTCGGCCCCGACCGCGCCAGACTATTGGGCATACAATCGGCGATAAATAAGCCCAGCCCGTCCACATTGTCTTTTCAATCCGAACAATCATGGACACCCTCGACACCATCCGGATCTTCCAGCGCGTCGCCGAGCTCGGCGGCTTCACCCGCGCCGCCGACGCGCTGGGTCTGCCCAAGGCCAGCGTGTCGGCCGCGGTGCAGCGGCTGGAGCATTCGATCGGCGCGCAACTGCTCCACCGCACCACGCGCCGCGTCCAGCTCACCGCGGACGGGCAGACCTTCTACCAACGCAGCCTGGATCTGCTGGCCGACGTCGAGGAACTGCAGGGCCTGTTCCGCGACGGCCGCCCGCTCGAAGGCCGCCTGCGCGTGGACATGAGCGCCGGCCTCGCGCGCGGCTACGTGATCCCGCGGCTGCCGGAGTTCCTGCAGGCGCATCCGCAGCTGGAGATCGAACTCGGCAGCAGCGACCGCCTGGTCGATGTGGTGCGCGAAGGCTACGACTGCGTGCTGCGCGCCGGCGAGGCGCAGGACGAATCCTTGATCGCGCGGCCGGTCGGCCTGATGGCCGTCGCCAACTGCGCCAGCCCGGACTACCTGCGGCGCCACGGCGTGCCGCGCGACGCGGACGATCTGGACGCGCACCAGTTGATCCATTACGCCGGCCATTTCGGCCAGCGACCGATCGGCTTCGAGTACGCGCACGCCGGCGGCTATCGCCTCAGGCCGATGCGCGGCGCCGTCACGGTCAACAGTGGCGACGCTTACGTCGCCGCGGCGCTGGCCGGACTCGGCATCATCCAGGTGCCGGTGATCGGAGTGCGGCCGCTGCTGGAGCGCGGCGCGCTGGTCGAAATCCTCGCCGACGCGGCGGCCGCGCCGATGTCGCTGAACCTGCTGTATCCGCACCGCCGGCACCTGCCGCGACGCACCCGCGCGTTCATGGACTGGCTGTGCGGCGTGCTGGCGCCGCATTTGCTGCCGGCTTCGGCGCAGGCGTAGTCGACCGCCGGCGGCATCGGGCTGTTCCGACGCGTCCGCTCCTGCCTAGTCCAGGCTGCCCGGCGGCTATCGGAACACGATGCGGTCGAGCGCGGATTTCAGTTCCGCAACGCCGGGCGCCTGGGTTTCGAACCATTGCGCGAACGCCTGCGCCAACGCCCGCAATTCGTCGTCGCCGACGCCCGCCAGCCGCGCCGGCGTGAGATCTCCGCCAAGCGCGCGGCGGACCGCCTGCACGCATTCGGCCGGCGATGCGTCGCCGAACGCGACCGGCGGCGACACCGCGCAGCCGAATTCGGCGCCCACGGCCAGTTCGAACTGCGCCTGCGCGTCGGACCGAGCGGTCATGGCATTCCCGCTGTGGCGGTTGCGCGCGGATGTCTGCACCGCGGCCGCGCCGCCGCAAGCTCGATCACAAGCAACCGCGCTGTCGAAACGATCATCGCGCAACGTGCGTCAGCGCGCCCGCATCAGCCGGCGCGCCCCTCGAGCAGCCGCGACAAGCGATCCGGCCGGTCGACCACGCGCCGCAAGCTCGGATAGCGCAGCGGCCCCGAATATTCCAGTTGCGCACGCGCGGCGGCGCCATCGCGTTCGTAGTCGAGCGCGACCGGCGTGCGGCCGGACGCCGCGACCGCATCGCGCAAGGTCTCGATCGAAAACGCCTGGCCGTTGACTGCGCTGAGCTTGACGCCCGGCGCCAGGCCCGCACGGAACGCCGGTCCGTCCCAGGCGACAGACCGGACCACGCCGCTCTTGGCGACCGTCATGCCGATGGAGTAGCTCAAGTCTTCGGCGCCGAGTTCGTCCTGATGCTGGACGAAGGTCGCGCTCGGCGTGTCGGTGTAGACCAGTTCCCAACCCGATTTCGCCAATCCATCCAGCACGCCCGCGTCGTGCGCATCGAGCCGGCCGCGCAGGTAGCTCGCCCAGTCCATCGGCGCCAACGCGTTCAAGGTTCCGCAAATCTCTTCGAACGTGTAAGTCCTGACTTCGCCGACGGCATCGGTGCGGAAGAAGCGTCGGGCGAAGTCGTCCACGCCGATGCGGCCTTGCGAACGCTCGCGCAAGGTCGCATCGATATCCAGCCACAGCAGCACGCCTTCGCCGTAGTAATCCTTGCGGCGCTGCCAGTCCGCCCAGACGATGGGCCGCCCGGAGATATAGACCGGATCGTTGGTGGTGTCCTGCAGTGGCTTCCAGGCGCGCCCGACGCGGGCCTGGACCTCGGCCGCGTCCAGCGCGAGCTTGTCCAGCGTCTGCTGCCGGTTCCTCAGGCCGGCGCGCGCGGCGAGGATCCGACCCCAGAATTCGGTCTGCCCTTCGTAAAGCCACAACAAGCTGTTGCGGATCGGAACGTTCAACGTCGGCGTCCACAAGTCGGCAGGCTGGCGCAGGCGGCCGTTCCACGCATGCACGTGCTCGTGGGCGATCAGGTCGAGGTTGTTGAGTTGCTTGTGCGGCTCGCGAAAGTATCCGGCGGGCAGATTGATCTCCGCGCTGTCGGCATGCTCGACGCCGCCCGGGCCGAGTTCGTCGTCCAGCACCACGATCTTGTCGAAGTGCGGATACGGCGCGCGGCCGAACACTGCGAGCGTCTCCGCGACCAGGCGCCGCAACGACCTCGCCTGCGCCGCCGGGTACGCCAATCCGGCCTCGTCCGCGGCCAGCACCCGCAGCCGCACCGGCGCCTGGCCCGGCCGGCTCAGCAGCTCGCTGCGCGCATGCCGCGCCGCGTACGCAGGCGAATCCGACAGGGTTTCCAGCGAGACCGGCGCGAACGCGACGGTCGACGGCGACGGCTGGACGAACGCCAGCGAGGAAACGATCTGCAGACCTTCGGGCACGGTCAGGTTGGCCTGCACCGGAATGTTGCGGGCAAACCAACCCGCCGGATACAGCAAGGCGCGCTGCCATTGCAGGTTGATCAGGTGCGCAAGCAGCACCCGGTCGGCCGCGCGGGTGACGTAGTCGAACTCGGCCTCGATCGCGTCGACGCCGGCCGGAACCTCGACGTGGAAGGCGTGCATGTCGACCGGATCGCGCTGCCAGCGCAGGACCGCGCCGCCGGCGCGCACGACCAGGCCGGCCAGATTGCTGGCCGGAATGGTCGGCGCGTGGCTCGACGGTTCCCATTGCGGATACAGCAAGGTCAGATGGCCGGCGCCCTGCACCGGAATGCGCTCGCGAACGCGGAAGATCTTGCGCGCGATGTCGGTGGCGTCGATGTCCAGCCGGATCGTGCCGGCGAACGCACGATCCGCGGGCGCGGCGGTCCGCTGCTCGTACGCCAGCGGCTGCGGCAGCGTCGCGGCCTGTCCCGGCGCGAGCGGCGAGACGGCCAGAAGCGAAACGAAGACGCTGCTTCGCAGGGAGCGCGCACCGGCCGCCCAGGAATGGATGTTCAATCGAAAGCCTGCATGAGGTTGCCTGAAATACGGAAGTCGCTCGAACAGCCGGCGCATCGCCGCCCCGTCGCGAATTCACAGGGGAAGGATCTGCGCGCGATGGTACGCGCGCGCCTGTTCGCCGCACCTGTGCCGAAAGCTGATGGCGCCAGTCGCAGACGATCCCTGCCGCTGACCGCAGGCGGCCCGCCGGAGCAGACACTTACTGGGCCAGCACTTCCATGCTGTCCAGGAGGCGCCGGCCGCAGAGTCCGCATGCCGCGGACGAGCGTATCGAAGAATTCCAGGATCGATTTTCAGTGATCGAGTCGCCCACGCAGCGACGGTCCAGGCCGACCTGCGGTCAGCCGACGCGCTTGAGCGCTTGTTCCAATCCCCGCAGGCCGCTTTCCACGGGGCTCGCGATGGCTATCGAAGGTCGCATAGCGCTTCCGGCCCGCATTCGGGGAAAAATTGACGATCTTGATCGAATGCTTGAAAGAAGCAGCGGAACTCGCCGAGTCTTGCCGTTGAGCCGCGGCGCCGCGCCAACGCTGCGCCGCGCGGCGAATCGCAGGCCGTCAATGCACGATCCAGCACCCGATCATCGCCAGCGTTCCGCCTGGTGCGACACAGCTGATCGCGCAGCTCGGCTACACCGCTCAGATCCAGGTCATTAGGCTGGCGCACATGGCCTGCGCGAACGCGCAGTTCGCCGCGCGCTGGAAAGACGGAAAATGGTCGAGGATTGGCTTTACTGGGACGATGCCGCTTTCATGCAGCAGATCGGATCAGGCGGCAAGCGGCGCTCCCTCGGCCCGGCCCGGCTCCGGTTTCGCGCATCGATCCCTTCGCCCAGCATGGAGTAAACCGATGACTGCTTCGCCCCTGACGCCAGACGACTACGACCGCCTGATGCAGGCGAACCTCAAGCGTGTATTCAACGAACGCGAAGTCTCGCGTCGCCTGGCGGCAATCGGCGAGTTATATGCCGAGGACGCCGTTCTCAACGAGCCCGACGCCAGCGTGCGAGGCCATCTTGCGATCTCCGACGCCGTCACCGCACTGCTCGCAAGCCTGCCCGCGGACTTCGTGATAGTCGCGCAAGCGCCGGCCAGCGGTCACCACGGCATCGGGCGCATGGCTTGGAGCATCGGTCCTGCCGACGGCCCGGTCGCGGTGACTGGCATGGACATCGCGCAGTTCGAGGGGCATCGCATCCATTCGCTGACGGTGTTCATCGACCGCGCGCCGGACTGAAGCCGGTTTCGGCGGATCCGCCGCCCACTCGCGCGGCCATGATCGCGGCCGCGCGTCCCGACGCAATGGCCTGACTGGCCGCGCCGCTCTCGCCCGTCGAGACAGCGAGGCGATCATGAGCCGTGAGATCGGGTTGGCTCGCTGGCTGCCGACCGGCAGGCCCCGCTTGCCGCGGGGCCAGCGTGCCGGCCGGAAAGTCCTCTTTCGCGGGGTCGCGGACCTCGGCCGGGGCCGCTGGGTCGTTCGCATGGCCTCCCAGGCGACTTTGGCCATCTCCCGCGCCTGGGCCAGCGGCCAATCGCGACAGTCGCCGATCGTAGCCTTCATCACCCGTGCGCCGACGCGGCGCTTGATGCTGTAGCCCATGCGGGTCCGATCGACCGCCACGCCAGACCTCGCCGGAGCGTGTCGGCGGCCGTCGAAGATGACATAGCGCTTCCGGTCCGCATTCGGGGCAAAATTGACGATCTTGCCCGTGTCGCCGATGACGGGAATACGGGCAAAGGCACGCTGTTCCTTGACCATGGTGGCCGCGAGCGCCACCTTCCAGGGCCGCTTACCTTGCATGTGCAGCTCCGGGTTTCCCGCCGTCATCCCGACGTCAGACCCTGGGGCTGCACCGGCGCTACATAGCGGCGTGCCTCGCCGACTTTAGTTGTCCATACTTGCCCGCACAGCGCTGAACTGAAAAAACATAAAGCCTTGAATCAAATGCAAAAAACCCAGAAAGCCAGCCCGGGCAAGGGGTCCGAGGAACACACCCCCCTGATGAAGCAATACTTCGCCGCCAAGAACGAGCACCCCGACGTGCTGATGTTCTTCCGCATGGGCGATTTCTACGAACTGTTCTACGACGACGCGCGCAAGGCCGCGCGCCTGCTCGACATCACCCTGACCCAGCGCGGCGCGTCGGCCGGGCAGCCGATTCCGATGGCGGGCGTGCCGCACCACTCCGCCGAAGGCTATCTGGCGCGCCTGGTCGCGCTCGGCGAGTCGGTGGCGATCTGCGAGCAGATCGGCGATCCGGCCCTGGCCAAGGGCATCGTCGAACGCAAGGTGGTGCGCATCATCACCCCCGGCACGGTCACCGACGAGGCGCTGCTGAACGAGCGCCGCGACACGCTGTTGCTGGCGGTGTCGCGCGGCAAGAACGGCTGGGGGCTGGCGTGGGCCGACTTGGCCGCGGGCCGCTTCCTGGTCAACGAAGTCGCCAGCGAAGACGCGCTGGAAGCCGAGCTGGCGCGGCTGGAGCCGGCCGAAACGCTGATGCCCGACGAAGACGGCTGGGGCGCGTTCGTGTCGCAGCGCAACGGCGTGCGCCGGCGCGCGCCGTGGCTGTTCGATGTCGACAGCGGCCGCCGCCAGTTGCTGCGTTTCTTCGGCGTGCACGACCTGTCCGGCTTCGGCCTGGAAGACAAGCCGCTGGCGGTCGCCGCGGCGGCCGCGCTGCTGGGCTATGTCGAGGAAACCCAGAAGCAGCGCCTGCCGCACCTGACTTCGATCGCGGTGGAATCCGGCGACGGCGCCATCGCCATGAACGCGGCGACCCGCCGCCATCTCGAACTGGACAGCCGCATCGACGGCGACAGCCGCACCACCCTGCTCGGCGTGCTCGACAGCACCGTCACGCCGATGGGCGGACGCCTGCTGCGGCGCTGGCTGCACCGGCCTTTGCGCGACCGCGCCGCGTTGCGCCATCGCCATCAGGCCGTGGCCACGCTGATCGAAAGCCGCGCCGGCGACGAGGTGCGCGAACGCTTCCGCGCGCTCGGCGACCTGGAGCGCATCCTCTCGCGCATCGCCCTGCGCAGCGCGCGCCCGCGCGACCTGTCGACGCTGCGCGACGGCCTCGGCCTGCTGCCCGACGTGCGCGGCCTGCTGCGCCCGCTCGACGCGCCGCGGCTGAGCGCGCTGGCCGACGAACTCGGCGAGCACGACGCGCACGCGCACCTGCTGGCCGAAGCGATCGTGCCGCAGCCGCCGGTGCTGGCGCGCGACGGCGGCGTGTTCGCGCCCGGCTACGACGCCGAACTCGACGAGCTGCGCACCCTGTCGACCAACGCCGACCAGTTCCTGGTCGACCTGGAAGCGCGCGAGCGCGCCGCCAGCGGCATCGCCACGCTCAAGGTCGGCTACAACCGCGTCCACGGCTACTACCTGGAAGTCAGCAAGGCCCAGGCCGAGAAGGCGCCGACCCACTACACCCGCCGCCAGACCCTCAGCAACGCCGAGCGCTACATCACCGAAGAGCTCAAGCAATTCGAGGACAAGGTGCTGTCGGCGCGCGAACGCGCGCTGGCGCGCGAACGGCTGCTGTACGAACAACTGCTCGACGCGCTCAACGAACGCCTGGAGCCGCTCAAGCGCTGCGCCGCGGCGCTATCGGAACTGGACGTGCTGTGCGCGTTCGCCGAACGCGCCGCCAGCCTGGACTGGTCGCAGCCGGAGCTGACCGAAGCGCCGGGCCTGTGCATCCTGCGCGGCCGCCATCCGGTGGTCGAGGCGGTGCGCAACGATCCGTTCGAGCCCAACGACCTAGTCCTCGACGACAGCAACGGCCGCCGCATGCTGGTCATCACCGGCCCGAACATGGGCGGCAAGTCGACCTACATGCGCCAGAACGCGCTGATCGTGCTGCTCGCGCACATCGGCAGCTTCGTGCCGGCGTCGCGCGCGACGATCGGCCCGGTCGACCGCATCCTGACCCGCATCGGCGCCGGCGACGACCTCGCCCGCGGCCAGTCGACCTTCATGGTCGAGATGAGCGAGACCAGCTACATCCTCCACCACGCCACCGACTGTTCACTGGTGCTGATGGACGAGATCGGCCGCGGCACCTCGACCTACGACGGCCTGGCCCTGGCCGAGGCCTGCGCGCGCCACCTCGCCCACCACAACCGCGCCTACACCTTGTTCGCGACCCATTACTTCGAACTGACCGCGCTGGCCGAACCCGGCAACGGCATCGCCAACGTGCACCTGGATGCGGTCGAGCACGGCGAGCAACTGGTGTTCATGCACGCGGTCAAGGACGGCCCGGCCGACCGCAGCTTCGGCTTGCAGGTGGCGGCGCTGGCGGGACTGCCGAAGTCGGTGGTCAAGCAGGCGCGCGGGCGTCTGATCGAGCTGGAGAACCAGGGCCGCGAAACGCCGAAGCCCTCGTTCGCCAAGGCCGCGCTGGACGCGCCGCAGCAGTTCGGCCTGTTCGCGGCGCCGTCGTCGGCGGCCCTGGACGCGCTGGCCGAAGTCGATCCGGACGAGCTGACGCCGAAGCAGGCGCTGGAAGCGCTGTATCGGATCAAGGCGCTGGCCTGATCCTCGTGCGGGAGGACCTTCAAGCCCTCCCGCACCAGCGAAAGCCGCGACGCAATCTGTGACCGAAGCGACGCTCTGCGAGCGCCGACACCCAACCGCTAAACTGTCGCCGGAACGGACACCGGAGCGCATGTGGAAGCCTTGTTATTCCTGGTCGGCATCGTCGCCGGCCTGATCCTCGCCCGCCTCTATCGCCCCGCCGCCGTTGCGCAGGCCGCGCCGGCGGCGATCGCTGCGCCGCCGGCCGCCGACGACAACGACAACGACGCGCCGGCCGCCACCGAAACGCCGGCCGAGCCCGCGCCGCCCGCTGCCGAAGACACCGCGCAAGACCGCCTGTTCGCGCTGATCCGCCGCATCGACGCGGTCGACGAGCGCATCCAGCGCCCGCAGGACCTGCTGGCGCTGCCCGAATTCCATCAAGGCATCGAGCTGCTCGCCAGCGACGCCTTCGGCCACGAAGACCTGATCCGCCAGCTCAGCGGCACCGGCTACGTGCTGCAGTCGATGATCGTCAAGGCCGCCTCGCGCCGCGACGACCTCCTCGCCGACTGGCTGATCGAACCGGCCGGCCAGTACGGCGGCTATCCGCTGCATTTCCTGATCGAACACCTGCGCACGCTCGACGGCGCCGAACTGCTGCCGCAGCTGATGCGCCACGCCCAGCCGTGGTGGTGGGAGTTCGCGCCGATGCGCCAGCAGGTGCGCGATTACCTGCGCTGGGCCGGCGACCAGGGCTATATCTCGCCCGCGCCTAAGCTCGACGAGCTGGACGAGAACAACGCCAAGCAGCTCGCCGAAACGCTCAAGCGCTTCGACTCGCCGCTGCTGCAACCGCTGCTCGACGAAGTCGAGCGCTGCGCCGGCGCGCGCCGCGAGAGCCGCGTGCTCGGCGCGTTCGGGCGGGTCAATCCGGCGCCGAAGTCGGCGCTGCGGATCGAGCATGAGGCGCTGCGCGAACAACTGGACCAGTTGCAGGAACTGCTGACCGGCAAAGAGGCGGCCTCGGTGCTGATCAGCGGCGAACACGGCGTCGGCAAGAGCGTGCTGATCGACCTGCTGTGCCAGCGCCTGCAAGCGCAGGGCTGGCTGGTGTTCGAAGCCAGCGCCGCGGAAATCCTGTCCGGCCAGTCCTACATCGGCGAGCTCGAAGAGCGCGTACGCGAAATGCTGTCGGTGCTCGACCGCGACAAGGCGCTGTGGCGCGCGCCGGAATTCTTCGAACTGCTGTCCAAGGGCGCGTACAAGCAAGACCCCACCGGCGTGCTCGACCTGATCCTGCCGGCGATCGAACGCGGCCGGCTGCGGGTGATCGGCGAAATCAGCCCGCGCCAGTTGGCCCAGCTGCAGGTCGCGCGCCCGGTCGTCAAGCACCACTTCGACGTGCTGACGCTGAGCCCGCTCGATCCGCAGGCGCTGGCGCCGCTGGCGGCCGAATGGGCGCGGCTGGAAAGCGAGCGTCTCGGCCGCGAGGTCGCCGACGCGCGCACCCTGGCCGAGGCGGCGCGCATGGCCGCGCAGTATTTTCCCGAACAGCACGAACCCGGCCGCCTGCTGCGCCTGCTCGACGACGCGCTGCGCAACGCGCAGGCGCTGGAACCGCCGGCGCTGCCGCTCGACGGCGAACGCCTGCTCGCGACCATCGCCCAGCGCAGCGGCCTGCCGCTGGACGTGATCGACGACCGCCAGAGCCTGGACCTGGAGCGACTGCGCGCGTTCTTCCAGCGCCGCGTGCTCGGCCAGGACGAAGCGGTGGATGCTTTGCTCGACCGCATCGCCATGCTCAAGGCCGGCCTCACCGACAACGGCCGCCCGATCGGCGTGTTCCTGTTCGCCGGCCCGACCGGCACCGGCAAGACCGAACTGGCGAAGGCCCTGGGCGAACTGCTGTTCGGCAGCGACGAACGCCTGCTGCGCCTGGACATGAGCGAGTTCCAGTCCGAAGACTCGGCCTGGCGCCTGACCGCCGACCAGGGCGGCGCCGCCGGCGTGCGCTCGCTGACCTCGCGCATCCGCGAACAGCCGTTCTCGGTGGTGCTGCTGGACGAATTCGAAAAAGCCCATCCCAAGGTCTGGGACCTGTTCCTGCAGGTGTTCGACGATGCGCGCCTGAGCGACAGCAGCGGCCACGCCGTCGACTTCCGCCACAGCATCATCATCCTCACCAGCAACGTCGGCTCGACCATTTCGCGCAGCGCCGGCCCCGGCTTCACCTCGGTGCGCGGCGGCTATTCGCGCGGCGCGGTCGAGAAGGCGCTGTTCGAAACCTTCCGCCGCGAGTTCATCAACCGCCTCGACCGGGTGGTGCTGTTCAATCCGCTCGACCGCGCTTTGATGCGCGAGATCCTGCACAAGGAACTGAGCCGGGTGCTGACCCGGCGCGGCCTGCGCAACCGCGACTGGGCGGTGGAATGGGAGCCCTCGGCGATCGAGTTCCTGCTCGACCGCGGCTTCACTCCGGACCTCGGCGCGCGCCCGCTGCGGCGCGCGATCGAGCACTACCTGCTGGCGCCGCTGGCGCGCAGCATCGTCGAGCACCGCGCGCCGCAGGGCGACCAGTTCCTGTTCGTGCGCAGCGCCGGCGACAAGCTCGAGGTCGAGTTCATCGACCCGGCCCCGCCCGCGCCCGCGCGCCTGCCGGCGCCCGCGAACGAGTCCGCGCCCGCGCACGGCGACGACGATCTGCGCGATCTGGTCCATGCGCCCGCGGCCGATGCCGGCGCCATCGCCCGGCTCGACGCGCGGCTGGCGGCGCTGGAAGAAACCGTGCTCGGCGCGCAGTGGCGCGACGAGCGCGAAGCCGACTACGCGCGCATGGCCGCCGCCGGTTTCTGGGAATCGCCCGAACGCCACGCCGCGCTCGACCGGATCGAACGCCGCGACCGCATCGAAAGCGCGCTCGACACCGCGGTGCGCCTGCAGCAGCGGCTCAGCCGCGACGGCGGCAACCCCAGCTTCGCCCAGTCGCTGGCGCAGCTGCTGTTTCTGCTCGGCCTGGCGGTCGACGCGCTGCGCGCCGGCCGCCCGCAGGACGCGCTGGTCGAGATCGATCTCAGCGAATCGGCGCAGCAGCGCCAGAACCCGGACCTGCGCCAGTGGTGGCAGCGCGTGCTGGCGATGTACCAAGGCTGGGCGCAGCGCCGCAACATGCGCGTGCAGGTGCTGCGCGAGGACCGCGAGCGTTGCAGCGCGTGGCTCGCGGTCAGCGGCTTCGGCGCGTTCGACCTGCTGGAAGCCGAAGCCGGCCTGCACGTGTACGAAGACAAGGCCGAAGACAGTACCCAGCGCCTGTCGGTGCTGGTCCAGGTCGCGCCCGACCTGCCCGGCCGCGCGCGCCAGCCGCAGGCCGCGCCGGCGCATGCGGGCGGCGAAAGCGAGCGGCGCATCGCCCGGCGCTATCGGCAATCGCCGTCGCCGCTGGTGCGCGACGGCGTGCGCGGGTGGCGCAGCGGGCGGTTGGATCGGGTGTTGGCGGGCGAGTTCGATGCGATGAGCGGGGATTGAGCGCGGGCGGCGTTCGGTTCGTTCAGCGGTTGCGTGCGGTGGCGGTCGTATCGCGCGCGCGGCGTTCGACGTGGTTTGGTTTTCGCGGTCGCGGCTCGCGCCGCTCCTACATGGGCTATCTGTAGGAGCGGCGCGAGCCGCGACCGCGTTGCATAACGCTCGCGACGCAACCCGCATCCCCCCGCAATAGCCAACCCCTATCGAACAAGTCGAAATATTCGATTTCCCAATCCCCCCGCACATCCCTATCGTCGAACCTCCTCCCCGCTGTCCAAGGCACGAAGCCAGCATGAGCCAGCCCGACGATTCCAAGCCCCGCAAGCTCACCACCGCGTTCGGCGCGCCGGTGGTCGACAACCAGAACAGCATGACCGCCGGCCCGCGCGGCCCGTTGCTGATGCAGGACCTGTGGCTGATCGAGAAGCTCGCCAACCTCAATCGCGAGATCATTCCCGAGCGGCGCATGCACGCCAAGGGCTCCGGCGCGTTCGGCACTTTCACCGTCACCGGCGACATCCGCCGTTACACCCGCGCGAGCATCTTCGACGGCATCGGCAAGCAGACGCCGATGTTCGCCCGCTTCACCACCGTCGCCGGCGAACGCGGCGCGGCCGACGCCGAGCGCGACATCCGCGGCTTCGCGCTGAAGTTCTATACCGAAGAAGGCAACTGGGACCTGGTCGGCAACAACACGCCGGTGTTCTTCGTGCGCGATCCGCGCAAGTTCCCGGACCTCAACAAGGCGGTCAAGCGCGACCCGCGCACCAACCTGCGCAGCGCGCGCAACAACTGGGATTTCTGGACCAGCCTGCCCGAAGCGCTGCATCAGGTCACCATCGTCATGAGCGACCGCGGCATCCCCGCCAGCTACCGCCACATGCACGGTTTCGGCTCGCACACCTACAGCTTCATCAACGCCGACAACGAGCGTTACTGGGTCAAGTTCCACCTCAAGACCCAGCAGGGCATCAAGAACCTCACCGACGCCGAGGCCGGCGAGCTGATCGGCCGCGACCGCGAAAGCCACCAGCGCGACCTGTTCGATGCGATCGAGCGCGGCGACTTCCCGAAGTGGAAGGTCTATGTGCAGGTCATGCCCGAGCTCGACGCCGACAAGGTGCCCTATCACCCCTTCGACCTGACCAAGGTCTGGCCGAAGAAGGACTACCCGCTGATCGAAGTCGGCCAGATCGAGCTCAACCGCAACCCGCAGAACTTCTACGCCGATGTCGAGCAGAGCGCGTTCGCGCCGAACAACCTGGTGCCGGGCATCAGCTATTCGCCGGACAAGATGCTGCAGGCGCGGCTGTTCGCCTACTCCGATGCGCAGCGTTACCGGCTCGGCGTGAACCACCACCAGATTCCGGTCAACGCCGCGCGCTGTCCGGTCCACAGCAACCACCGCGACGGCGCGATGCGCGTGGACGGCAACTACGGCGGCGAGTTGCACTACGAGCCCAACAGCTACGGCCAATGGGAAGAACAGCCCGAATACCGCGAACCGCCGCTGCGCATCAACGGCGACGCCGACTTCTGGAACTTCCGCGAGGACGACGCCGATTACTACCGTCAGCCCGGCGACCTGTTCCGGCTGATGACGCCCGCGCAGCAGCAGGTGCTGTTCGACAACACCGCCCGCGCGATGGGCGACGCGCCGGAGTTCATCAAGCGCCGCCACATCGGCAACTGCGCCAAAGCCGACCCCGCCTACGGCGCCGGCGTGGCCAAGGCCCTGGGCCTCAGCGAAACCGAGTAACCCACCCGCGCCGCTCCTGCATGGCCTGCCTGTAGGAGCGGCGCAAGCCGCGACCGCGACACCGCACAAACGACGAACCCAACCGCAACCCGCGCAGCTTCGCCGGACTGAGGTTTGCAGGCGTTACGCGCGATCCAAGTTGCGGCGCAGTTGTGTTGACGCGGTCGCGGCTCGCGCCGCTCCTACATGGGCTCCCTGTAGGAGCGGCGCAAGCCGCGACCGCGACACCGCACAAACGACGAACCCAACCACAGCCCGCGCAACTTCGCCGGACTGCGGCTTGCAGGCGTTACGCGCGATCCAAGTTGCGGCGCAGTTGTATTGACGCGGTCGCGGCTCGCGCCGCTCCTACATGGCCTACCTGTAGGAGCGGCGCAAGCCGCGACCGCGACACCGCACAAACGACAAACCCAACCACAGCCCGCGCAACTTCGCCGGACTGCGGCTTGCGGGCGTTACGCGCGATCCAAGTTGCGGCGCAGTTGTATTGACGCGGTCGCGGCTCGCGCCGCTCCTACATGGGCTACCTGTAGGAGCGGCGCAAGCCGCGACCGCGACACCGCCCAAACGACAAACCCAACCACAGCCCGCGCAACTTCGCCGGACTGCGGCTTGCGGGCGTTACGCGCGATCCCAGTTGCAGCGCAATTGTTTTGACGCGGTCGCGGCTCGCGCCGCTCCTACATGGGCTACCTGTAGGAGCGGCGCGAGCCGCGACCGCGACACCGCACAAACGACAAACTCAACCGCAGCCCGCGCAACTTCGCCGGACTGCGGCTTGCTGGCGTTACGCGCGATCCCAGTTGCAGCGCAGTTGTTTTGACGCGGTCGCGGCTCGCGCCGCTCCTACAGGTAGCCCATGCAGGAGCGGCGCGAGCCGCGACCGTGCTCCCTCAAACTCGCGCCGCAAGCTCAAAACCGCACGGCTCAGCGCCCGCGCTCAATCCAACTCGCAAGCCGAAGTGCACTGGCGATACTGCCGCCCGCAATGCTGCGTACTTCCGCCACCGGCCTGGGCGACGCAATCGTTCAACTGTTCCTGGCACGCGCTGTAGCACCCCGGGTCCGAAGCCAGCGCCGACGCGCCGAAGCCGAGTCCGAACACCAACACGGCCAACGCCGCCCAACCCATCTGCATCCGCTTCATCGCCGTCCTCCCTGATCGATCCGTCGACGCGCCGGCCGCCGCGACCGGCGCTGGCCGCAGTGTAGGCACGGCCGCCCGCGCGGCCGGCATGCTGCGCGGCAACAAGCGCGGCGATACGCGCGCTGCGTCGCGATTCCCGCGCGCGGTCACACCGCCGCCATCGGCGCGCTCGCATCATCGGCAGGCGATACGGCGGCAGGACCCCGGCTTGCAATAGCCGAGTTCTATCGAATACGTCGAAAGGATCGATTTCACATCGGAATCGCGCCGTCCTATCGTCCCGTGGTACCCGCGACCGCGAACCGCCAGCGATGAGCCAGCCGGACGACCCAACTTCGCTTGCACGCGCCGAACTCGCATCCGCCGGGCGCGGCGCGCGCCGCCGCGCGTTCGCGCACGCGCTGGCCGCACCGCATCTGCCCGTTCCCGCCTCCTAGTCCGCACCGCCGCAACGCGCGGCGGCCGCCGCGCGTCTGTGCCCTCCCCGCTCGTCGGATCCATCCCCGTCAAAGGCACCCACCCATGTCGAACGAAAGCAAATGCCCCTTCAACCACGCCGCGGGCGGCGGCACCTCGAACCGCGATTGGTGGCCCGACCAGATCAACCTCAAGCTGCTGCACGCGCATGCGCCGGCGACCGATCCGATGGACGCGGACTTCGATTACGCCGCGGCGTTCAAGACCCTCGACCTGGATGCGGTCAAGAAAGACCTGCACGCGCTGATGACCGATTCGCAGGACTGGTGGCCGGCCGACTTCGGCCATTACGGCCCGTTGTTCATCCGCATGGCCTGGCATAGCGCCGGCACCTACCGCATCTTCGACGGCCGCGGCGGCGCCGGCTCCGGACAGCAGCGCTTCGCCCCGCTCAACAGCTGGCCCGACAACGGCAACCTCGACAAGGCGCGGCGCCTGCTGTGGCCGATCAAGCAGAAGTACGGCAACAAGATTTCCTGGGCCGACCTGCTGATCCTGACCGGCAACGTCGCCCTGGAATCGATGGGCTTCAAGACCTTCGGCTTCGCCGGCGGCCGCGCCGACGTGTGGGAGCCGGAGGAAGGCGTGTACTGGGGCGCGGAAACCACCTGGCTCGGCGACAAGCGCTACAGCGGCGAGCGCGTGCTGGAAAATCCGCTCGGCGCGGTGCAGATGGGCCTGATCTACGTCAACCCGCAGGGCCCCAACGGCAACCCCGATCCGCTCGCCGCCGCGCACGACATCCGCGAAACCTTCGCCCGCATGGCGATGAACGACGAAGAGACCGTGGCGTTGATCGCAGGCGGCCACAGCTTCGGCAAGACCCACGGCGCCGGCCCCGAATCGCACGTCGGCCGCGAGCCCGAAGGCGCGGACCTGGCCGAGCAAGGCCTGGGCTGGACCAGCAGCTACAACAGCGGCATCGCCGGCGACGCCATCACCAGCGGCCTGGAAGTCACCTGGACCAGCACGCCGACGCGCTGGAGCAACGAGTTCTTCGCCAACCTGTTCGGCTACGAATGGGAACTCAGCAAGAGCCCGGCCGGCGCGCACCAGTGGGTCGCCAAGGATCCCGCCGCGGCCGACAAGATTCCCGACGCGCACGATCCGAACAAGCGCCACGCGCCGACCATGCTGACCACCGACCTGTCGCTGCGTTTCGATCCGGCCTACGAAAAGATCTCGCGCCGCTTCTTCGAAAACCCGGCCGAGTTCGCCGACGCCTTCGCCCGCGCTTGGTTCAAGCTGACCCATCGCGACATGGGCCCGCGCGTGCGCTACCTCGGCCCCGAGGTGCCGGCCGAACACCTGATCTGGCAGGACCCGATCCCCGCGGTCGACCACGCGCTGATCGACGCCGGCGACATCGCCGCGCTCAAGGCCAAGATCCTCGCCTCGGGCCTCAGCGTGTCGGAACTGGTCTCCACCGCGTGGGCCTCGGCCTCGACCTTCCGCGGCTCGGACAAGCGCGGCGGCGCCAACGGCGCGCGCATCCGCCTGGCGCCGCAGAAGGACTGGGAGATCAACCAGCCGGCGCAACTGGCCAAGGTGCTGGCGGCGCTGGAAGGCATCCAGAAGGATTTCAACGCGTCCGCCGGCGGCGGCAAGAAGGTTTCGCTGGCCGACTTGATCGTGCTCGGCGGCGCGGCCGGCGTCGAGAAAGCGGCCAAGAACGCCGGCGTCGACGTCGAGGTGCCGTTCGCGCCGGGCCGCATGGACGCCAGCGCCGAGCAGACCGACGTCGAATCCTTCGCCGTGCTCGAACCGCGCGTCGACGGCTTCCGCAATTACCTGCGCGGCGAGTACGCGCCGAACGCCGAAACCTTGCTGATCGACCGCGCGCAACTGCTGAACCTCAGCGCGCCGGAACTGACCGTGCTGGTCGGCGGCCTGCGCGTGCTCGGCGCCAACGCCGGCGGCAACCAGCAAGGCGTGTTCACCGACAAGACCGACACCTTGAGCAACGACTTCTTCGTCAACCTGCTCGACATGGGCACGGTGTGGAAGCCGACCTCCGACGCGCAGGTCGCGTTCGAAGGCCGCGACCGCAAGACCGGCGCGCCGAAGTGGACGGCCAGCCGCGTCGATCTGGTGTTCGGCTCGCACTCGCAACTGCGCGCGATCGCCGAGGTATACGCCGGCAGCGACGCCAAGCCGAAGTTCGTGCGCGACTTCGTCGCGGCGTGGAACAAGGTGATGGACGCCGACCGGTTCGACCTGCAGAAGTAAGCCGTTCGCCGCGGCGGCCGCAACTGCGGCGCCGCGGCGGAGGGTTCGCCCCCGACCCTGTGCGACCTCTGTGCCCGGCGGATATCCGTCGGGCTTTTTTCGACGCTCCTGGCGACGGCAACAGCGGAATCGAACTGGGTTCCGGCTTGCGCCGGGACGACGGCGTTGGGAACGACCTCACTCGTCATTCCGGCGCAAGCCGGAACCCATTTGATGTTGCCGTTGCACCTGCTTCGGCCCAGCCCAGCCGACCGCCGTCACGACCGACGCGCGCCTCGCCACGTCATGCACGCCCTCGACGCACGCCGCCGGGTTCTGCCCCGCACTCTCGTTACACATACGGCTTCGGCCGCGCTCCGGCATCACCCGGCACTAACGACCCGGCGCTAGCATCTGCACTCCCCGTGCACCGGAATTTAACGATGAGCGCCTCGCTGACCGACGATCTCCTCAACCAGCTCCAGGGCCAGCCGCTGGCGCAAATCGGCAGCCAGCTCGGCTTGTCCGAGTCGCAGACCCAGGGCGCGGTGAGTCAGGCGCTGCCGTTGTTGCTCGGCGCGCTCGGCCGCAACGCCAGCCAGCCCGAAGGCGCGCAGGCGCTGTTCGGCGCGCTGCAGCGCGACCACGCCGATGGCGGCGGCGGCGCGGCCGGGCTCGACCTGGGCGGCGTGCTCGGCGCGGTGCTCGGCGGCGGCGGCGGCCGCCAGACCGACGGCGCCGGCATCCTCGGCCACATCTTCGGCGGCCGCGAGGACACCGCGGCGCAAGGCCTGGGCCAGAGCACCGGCCTCGGCGGCGGCCAGGCCAACACCCTGCTGAAGATCCTCGCCCCGATCGTGCTGTCGTATCTCGCCCAGCGCATGTTCTCCGGCGGCAACCGGGCCGCGGCCAGCCCGCAGCAGCTCGGCGACGCGCTCGGCCAGGAACACCAGCGCATCCAGCAGCAAGGCGGCGCTGGCGGCCTGCTCGGCGCGGTGCTCGACCAGGACGGCGACGGCCAGCTCGGCCTGGGCGACCTGCTCAAGATCGGCGGCAACCTGCTCGGCGGAAAGCGCTGAGTTCCTTGCCCGGCACGCGGTTGCCGGGATGCGTCGAACGGCCGCCTTGCGCGGCCGTTCGTGCGTCGGGCGGGAAGACATCGCGGGATCGGCGCGGATGCGGCGAGGATGGATGGAGAGCGGCTGCGGGACGCTTTCGACGCAGTTGCCTTGGCGCGGTCGCGGCTCGCGCCGCTCCTACACGGGCTACCTGTAGGAGCGGCGCGAGCCGCGACCACGAAACCGCATACGCCCGCGCCGCTCGCATCGTGCCGGCGACTTTCACCCAATGGCCAAGCCGCGCCGGTTCTCGAGCAGCGCTTTCGCGGCTTACGCCACCACAACCGCTACAACGCGTCGATATCCCCCAACGCCTTGATCAACCGCCGCGCCCGCTTGTCCGGCTTGGTTTCCGGCGCGCGGTAGCCGTTGCGCTCGGCCGCGCGCAAGGCGCGCGCCTGCTCGCGCGCGACGCGCGAGGCTTCGGTTTCGGCATACAGCGCCTGCGCCGCGCTGGCCGGACCGCGGGTGTCGCTGAGGCCGGTCACCGCGATCTCGAAAGTTTCCTCGCCGCGCGCGACCTTGAGCGCGTCGCCCACGCGCACCGCGCGCGAGGCCTTGGCGCGCTGGCCGCCGACTTCGACCTTGCCGGTCTCCACCGCCTGCCGGGCCAGGCTGCGGGTCTTGTAGAAGCGCGCGGCCCACAGCCACAGGTCCAATCGCACCGTCGCCTGGACGGGCGCGGCCGTCGTGTCGTCTTGCTTGCTCATCGGCGCGAACGATACCACCGCGCGGCTTGCGCCGATGCGAACGCGCGGCGCCGCCCGTCGCCGCCGCGCGGCCGCGGCGCGTGCAGATATCGACCGGACGCGCCACACCGCGCGCAGGCGGCGACGACGCGCTAACCCCGGCGCGGGTCATACTGCCGCCCTTGCCCGCCCCGCCCGGAACCGACATGGCCCCCAGCGCCCCCCGCGGCAGTCAGCTGCTGACCGAAGGCCCGATCGGCCGCACCATGATTTCGTTCGCGCTGCCGATCATGGCCGGCAACGCCGCGCAATCGCTCAACGGCTCGATCAATTCGATCTGGGTCGGCCGCTACCTCGGCGAGGCCGCGCTGACCGCGACCGCGAACGCCAACAACATCATGTTCTTCCTGATCGGCTCGATGTTCGGCATCGGCATGGCCGCGACCATCCTGATCGGCCAGGCCACCGGCGCGCGCGACACCGCGCGGGCGCGGCAGATCATGGGCACCAGCGCCAGCTTCTTCCTCGGCCTGTCGGCGGCGATCGCCGCGATCGGTTGGTTCCTCGCCGACGCGATCCTGCGCGGCATGGGCACGCCGCCGGCCGCGCAGCCGCTGGCCGAGCAGTACCTGCGGGTGATCTTCCTCTCGATCCCCTTCATCTACGCGTTCGCGTTCCTGTCTTCGGCGCTGCGCGGCCTCGGCGACTCGCGCACGCCGTTCCGCTTCCTGCTGATGTCGGTCGCGCTCGACATCGTGCTCAACCCCTTGCTGATCTTCGGCTGGGGCCCGCTGCCGGCGCTGGGCATCGCCGGTTCCGCGCTGTCGACCTTCATCGCCCAGGGCGCCAGCCTGGCCGCTTTGCTGATCCACCTGCGGCGCAAGCGCCACGTGCTGTGGCTGGGCCGCGGCGATGCGCATCTGTTGAAGATCGATCCGTCGGTGCTGCGCGCGCTGATCGTCAAGGGCGTGCCGATGGGATTGCAGATGGTGCTGATCTCGCTGGCGATGATCGCGATGATCCGCCTGGTCAACGCCCACGGCACCGCCATCGCCGCCGGCTACGGCGCCGCGCTGCAGTTGTGGACCTACGTGCAGATGCCGGCAATGGCGATCGGCGCGGCGTGCTCGTCGATCGCCGCGCAAAGCGTCGGCGCCGGGCGCTGGGACCGGGTCGGCGCGGCCGCGCGCACCGGCACCCTGTTCAATTTTTTGATGACCGGCGCGCTGATCGCGCCGCTGATCCTGTTCGACCGCTACACCCTGGCGCTGTTCCTGCCCGACGGCAGCGCCTCGTTCGAGATCGCCCGCCACCTCAACCACATCGCGGTGTTCTCGTTCCTGTTCTTCGGCGTGACCTTCGTGATCTCCGGCGTGGTCCGCGCCACCGGCGCGGTGATTCCGCCTTTGCTGATCCTCGGCTCGGCGCTGTGGGGCATCCGCGTGCCGTTCGCGACCTTCCTGCAGCCAGTGCTGGGCATGGACGCGCTGTGGTGGAGTTTTCCGGTCAGCGCGCTGTGTTCGATGCTGATGTCGCTGGCGTATTACCGCTGGGGCGGCTGGCGCAAGGCCAAGATGATGGCGCCGCCCGAGCGCGTGGCCGCGCCGGTGGCGACCCAAACCATCGCCGCGCCGGCGGAAGTGCCGGCCGCGCCGCCGGCGCCGGTGGCCGATGCGGCGCCGCACGAGGCTGCGGTGGCGGCCGAAAGCGAGCGCCGCTGAGAGTCCGCGACAGCGGTTAGATCTGCTCCAACGCCAGGGTGAACACCCCGGCCTCGCCCTGGTCGAAGGCTTCGCGCCAGATCCGGTAACCCTCCAGATCCTCCTCGCTTACCGGCATGCGCCCGATCACCCGCGGCGCGGCCTCGGCCACGCGCGTGCCGACGATCGGGAAATGGCCGAGCAGGCGCACGGTCTTGAGTTCGGCGACGTCGGCCGCGTCCTCGCGCCGCACTTCTTCGGCGGTATGGGTGTCGAACTTGCGCAGCGACAGCGCGTCGCGTCCGTCCGGCAATGCGTCGATGCGCTGCACCCAGAAAAAGCCCCAGCTGCCGTCGCTGCGCGGATAGGTGCAGATGTCGCCTTCGGACAGGCCAGGATTCATGGACGCTCCCGCCGCGGGGGCGGCGCGATTTCGGGGGATGCGGCGGGCAGCGCCGCGAGGCGAATCTAGCGCGATTCGCGCGCAGCGCACAGCGGCGGCAGCGGTCACGGCGCGGGGCGGCTGCGGCCAGGAGCGAGGAGTGAGCCTGGAGGAGTGAGCGGCGAGCGTGGATCCGCTGCGCTGCGAGTCGACGGCTGGCAAGCAGCTAGAGCCAACGACGAGCTTGGAGGAACGAGCAGCGAACCCGAACCGGCGCCGCTGTGCGTCGCCCGGGGAGCGTCGTCGGCGCGCAAGGGCGCGCTGCGACGAGCGCCAGCAAGCCGACGCGAACGCGGCCGGTAGCGGCTGCCATCGATTGCGGAAACACGATGCGCGCAAAGCCGACGCCAGGCGCAGGTCTGCAGCTTTCGCCAGCTCATCGCACTTTGTCGGCCCGCAAAAGCAAACGGCCGCCTTTCGGCGGCCGTTCGCAGCGCAGCTCGGGCGGGCCGATTACTCGGCGGCCGGCGCGTTCTTGGCGCGCGCGTAGGCGGCCAGATCTTCCTTGATGCGGGCCTTCTTGCCTTCCAGACCGCGCAGGTAGTACAGCTTGCCGGAGCGGACCTTGCCGCGGCGCTTGACTTCGACCGAGTCGATCACGGCGCTGTGGGTCTGGAACACGCGCTCGACGCCGTAGCCGTGCGAGATCTTGCGCACGGTGAAGGACGAGTTGAGGCCGGCGTTCTTCTTGCCGATGACCACGCCTTCATAGGCCTGGACACGCTCGCGGTTGCCTTCCTTGACCTTGACGTTGACGACGATGGTGTCGCCGGGGCTGAAGTCGGGCAGCTTGCGCTGGACCTGTTCGGCTTCGAAGTTCTGCAGCAGCGTATGGATGGAGGGCTTGTTCATGGCTATGGCCTGTTGGATTAGTTGTTGCGCGAGTGCACGTGGACCCGCGTCATGGCATCGGTACAGCTAAGCGGTTAATTATAGCGGGATTTTTTGGGCCGTGGCTAGGGCTCAAGCGTCCTGGCCCGAATCAGGACGCGCGGCGTCGGCTGAATCGGGGCCGGCAGCAGCGCTGGAAGCGGTTTCCTGCGCCTTGCGCGCCTGCGCCAGCTCGACCCGGTAGGCCTCCAGCAGCTTGCGGTCGGCCTTGGACAGGGCCGCCTCGTCCAGCAGGTCCGGGCGGCGCTGCCAGGTCCGCCCCAGCGATTGCTGCCGGCGCCACTGGGCGATGCGGGCGTGGTTGCCCGACATCAGCACCTCCGGCACCGCGCCCAGTTCGTGCTCGACCGGACGGGTGTAGTGCGGGCAATCCAGCAGCCCGTCCTCGAAACTGTCCTGCACCGCCGACTCGGCGTCGCCGAGCGCGCCGTCCTGCAAGCGCGCGACCGCATCGACCAGCACCGCCGCGGCCAATTCGCCGCCGGACAGCACGTAGTCGCCGATCGACAGCTCTTCGTCGATTTCGGCGCGGATCAGGCGTTCGTCGACGCCTTCGTAGCGGCCGCACACCAGAATCAGGCGTTCGTGGCCGGCCAGTTCGCGCACCTTGGCCTGGTCCAGCCGCAGGCCCTGCGGGCTCAGGTAGATCGTCCGCGCCGGCGCCGGATCGGCCGCGCGCGCGGCGCCGATGGCGGCGCGCAACGGATCGATCAGCATCACCATGCCCGGGCCGCCGCCGAACGGACGCTCGTCGACGCGGCGGTAGTTGCCTTCGGCGTAGTCGCGCGGATTCCAGCCATGCATCGACAACAGCCCGCGCTCGCCGGCGCGGCCGACCACGCCGAACGCCGCGCATTGCGCGACGAACTCGGGGAACAGGCTAATGACGTCTATACGCATTGAGCTAGGAGGTAGCGAACAGGAGTTAGGAGATAGCAAGAGCGAAGAGCTTAGCTTTCGCTATCTCCTAACTCCTGTCCGCTATCTCCTAGAAATCGGGGTCCCAGTCGACGGTCACCCGCCGGGTTTCGAAATCCACCGATTGCACGTACTGCGGGATCACGAACGGAATCATCCGCTCGCGTTCGTCGTCGCGCGCCACCAATACGTCGTTGGCGCCGGTCGCGAACAGATGCGTGACCCGGCCGAGGGCGACGCCTTCGGTGGTGACGACGTCCAGGCCTTCCAGGTCGACCCAGTAGAACTCGCCTTCGCGCGGCGGCGGCAAGGCCGAACGCGGGACATAGATTTCGGTGCCGCGCAGCGCTTCGACCGCGTCGCGGTCGGTCACGCCCGGCAGGTTGGCGATCAGGAACTTGCCGCTTTCGCGGCCGCGCACGCCCGACAGTTCGCGCTCGCCGCCTTGCGGATCGCGCACGATCCAGGGCTGGTAGCGGAAGATCGCGGCGCGCGGCTCGGTCCAGGACTCGAGCTTGGCTTCGCCGCGAATGCCGAACGCGCCAAGCACCCTGCCCAACAGGATGCGGCGCGAGGATTCGCTCATATGCGTAAGAGGGCCGCGCGCCAGGCGCGCGGCCCGCCGGCTCAGGCGGCCGGAGCGGCCTTGACGGCCTGCTTGTACAGGTCGGCGACCTTGTCGGTCAGCTGGGCGCCGTTGCCGATCCAGTGCTTGACGCGCTCGAGGTCGATCTCGACGCGCTTTTCGTTGCCGGCGGCGACCGGGTTGTAGAAACCGACGCGCTCGATGTTGCGGCCGTCGCGGGCGCTGCGGCTGTCGGTGACGATGATGTGGTAGAACGGACGCTTCTTGGCGCCGCCACGGGTCAGGCGAATCTTGACCATGAGGGTTGCTTTCCTGTGTTGCCCAGCCGTCGGAATGACGGGGTAAGCCGGCGATTGTAGCCCATGCGGCGATCCAGGCCAACCCGGCCCGGCTCCGGCCAGCCTCGCAAACGGCCTTTCCGGTCACCCTAGCCCGCCAAATCGACCCGGGCCGTCCCCGGACGGCACCGCGCCGCCCGGTTCCGGCCCGAATCTCCGGGCCCGCCTGCCCTGCTTCGCCCCGACCCGCGGCCTGCGGGCCGGGGCGCGGGCGGCGCCGTCCGTGGCGCCCCCCGCCCGCGACCGGATCGCCCCCGACGCCGGCCGCGGTCCTCCCCGCGAACTCAGCGCTTGTAGCGAATGCTGCCGCGCAACGCGGTCGAGCCGGCCTCGCAGTTCTGCACGAAGTCGGCCGACAGGCCGGTGACCATGCGCGTGGCCGGATCCACGTCGACCGCATTGACGGTCACGCTGCCCGCGACCCGGTTGCAGCCGCGGCCGTTGCCGCCGAAGTCGAAACCGAAGCTGTTGGCGTCGCCGAAGCGGGTGATCGGAAACGTGCCCGGCCGCAGCGTCTGGCCGGTCGGCGGACGCAGGATCGCCATCCACGAATCGCGCTGGCCCGAGGCGTTGTAGATGAGGTAGCTGTCGTTGCCGGACAGCGCGAAGGTGCTGGTGTCGCCGGCGTAGTCCTTGCGCACGCCCTGGCCGACGTAGTCGCCGGCATCGCTGTCCAGCGCCAGCGCCATCGGCTGCACGTTGTAGCGCAGCTTTGCGGTCAGCAGCGGCGCATTGTCGCGTTCGCAGCGCTGCAGGCCGGTGGCTTCCAGCGCGGTCACCGCGCCGTCGGCGCCGAATTCGATCTGCTGGACGTAGACCGAACCCCAGATGCGGTTGCAGCCGCGGCCGTTGCCGCCGACGTCGATGCCCGGCGAGCGGCCGGTGCGGAACGGCGAGCGTTCGGCGAAGTAGTAACGGCCGGGTTGCAGGCGCTGGCCGCGCGGCGCGCTAAGTTCGATCCGCCAGTTGTCGCTGCCGCGGCGCACGCTCAGTTCCAGTTGCTCGGCGTTGCCGCTGATGGCGATGGTCGAATCGGCGGCGGTGTAGCTGCGGGTCTGGCCCTGGCCGATGTAGTCGCCGGTTTCGCTGGTGAAGGAATACGAGGTCTCGGCCAGCGCCGCGGGCGCGGCGGCGAGGCCGGCGACGGCCAGCGCGAGCGCGCCGCACATCGTCGAGAGTCGGGTCATTGAGCGATCTCCATGATCTGTTTGCGGCCGTGCGGATGCGCGGCCGGTCCTTGCGCCGGGGTGCGGGCGCTGCCGTGCCCGTGTGCGGGCGTGCTGCGCTTGCGGTGGTGCGCCTGCGTTGCTGCGGAAGTCAGTGTGCGATGCGGGCGTCGCGCGCGCGGAGAACGGCGCGGGCCGTCGGTCGGCGATGCGTGGAGTGGCGGCGTCGCGGTCGGGGCGACGCGTGTGGCTTTGCGGCGCGGGTCGAGCCGCGAAGACGTTGCGGTTTTTTCGTCGCGATTGCGGCGGCGAAGGAGTCGGCGAAGGAGTCGGCGGAGGCGTCGTGGTTGCGCTGGCGCGGTCGCGGCTTGCGCCGCTCCTACAGGGGCTACGGCGGAAACGACGACGGCGGCCGTCAGGCCGCCGTCGTGGGAAACGGATCGCGCGCTGCGATCAGCGGAACGGCATGCCGCCGCGGCCGCCCATCATGCCGCGCATGCCGCGCATCAGGCCCTTCATGCCGCCGCCGGACAGCTTGCTCATCATCTTTTCCATCTGCTGATACTGCTTCATCAGCTTGTTGACGTCGGCCGGGGTCAGGCCCGCGCCCTTGGCGATGCGCGCGCGGCGCGAGCCGTTGAGCAGGGCCGGGTTGCGCCGCTCCTTCTTGGTCATCGAATTGATGATCGCGACCATGCGCGGCACTTCCTTGCCGGTGATCTGGCTCTTGACCGAATCCGGCACCTGGCCCATGCCCGGCAGCTTGTCCATGAGCCCGCTGAGGCCGCCCATGTTCTGCATCTGCTCGAGCTGGTCCTTCATGTCGTTGAGGTCGAACTTCTTGCCCTTGGCGACCTTCTCGGCGAGCTTCTGCGCCTTGTCCTTGTCGACCTGCTGCTCGACCTGCTCGACCAGCGACAGCACGTCGCCCATGTCGAGAATGCGGCTGGCGACGCGGTCGGGATGGAACACGTCCAGGCCGTCGGGCTTTTCGCCGACGCCGATGAACTTGATCGGACGGCCGGTGATGTAGCGCACCGACAGCGCGGCGCCGCCGCGGGCGTCGCCGTCGGTCTTGGTCAGCACCACGCCGGTCAGCGGCAGCGCCTCGCTGAAGGCCTTGGCGGTGGCGGCGGCGTCCTGGCCGGTCATCGCGTCGACCACGAACAGGGTTTCGACCGGATTGACCGCGGCGTGCAGCACCTTGATCTCGGCCATCATCGCCTCGTCGATGGCGAGGCGGCCGGCGGTGTCGACCAGCAGCACGTCGACGAAGGACTTGCGCGCATCCGCGATCGCCGCGCGCACGATCTCCTCGGGCTTCTGCGAGGCGGCCGAGGGGAAGAACAGCACGTCGACCTGTTCGGCGAGCTGCTTGAGCTGCTCGATCGCGGCCGGACGGTAGATGTCGGCCGAGACCACCATCACCTTCTTCTTGCGCCGTTCCTTGAGGTGCTTGGCGAGTTTGCCGACGGTGGTGGTCTTGCCCGCGCCCTGCAGGCCGGCCATCAGGATCACCGCCGGCGCCGGCACGTTGAGGTTGAGGTCGGCGGCCTGCGAGCCCATCACCGCGGTCAGCTCGTCGCGCACGACCTTGATCAGCGCCTGGCCCGGGGTCAGCGACTTCAGCACTTCCTGGCCGACCGCGCGCACCTTGATGCGCTCGATCAGGGCCTGCACGACCGGCAGGGCGACATCGGCCTCGAGCAGGGCGATGCGCACTTCGCGGGTGGCTTCGCGGATGTTTTCCTCGGTCAGGCGGCCGCGGCCGCGCAGGCGCTCGATGGTGCCGGAGAGGCGTTGGGTCAGGGACTCGAACATGGCTGGGGCCGGGGGTTGCGACGACGGGCCGGCAGTATACCGGGCAGGAGATAGCGGACGGGCAGGAGATAGCGGATAGGAGCTGGGAGATAGCCAAAGCCGGGCCCGCTATCTCTTAACTCCTATCCGCTATCTCCTGCCCTTATGCCAAACTGCTTCGATGACAATCGTTCTCATCGCCATCGCCCTGTACCTGAGCGCGACCGGCCTGCTGGTCTCGGCGGTGCGCCGCGACGGCGGCCGCGGCGCGCGCGGCTGGCTGTTGCCGGCCAATCTGGCGGTGCTGCTGCACGGGCTGGCGCATCTGATGGCCTGGCGCGCGGCCGGCGGCGCCGGCGGCGCCGACCTGCATTTCTTCGCCGCGCTGTCGCTGGTCGGGCTCGGCATGTCGGTGCTGACCGCGATCGTCGGCGCGACCGGACGCATGGCCGCGCTCGGCGTGGTGGTGTTTCCGCTGTCGGCGCTGATGCTGCTGGCCTACCAGTTGTACGGCCACGTCCAGCACCCCGAGCCGCTGGACTGGCGGCTGCAGCTGCACGCGTGGATGGCGCTGCTGGCCTACGCGACCCTGGCGGTGGCGGCGCTGTTCGCGATGATGCTGTGGCTGCAGGAACGCGCGCTGCGCCGGCGCGAGTTCCACGGCTGGCTGCGCGCTTTGCCGCCGCTGGTGGAACTGGAGAGCCTGCTGTTCCGCACCATCGCGGTCGGCTTCGCCCTGCTGACCGCGACCCTGCTGACCGGCGTGCTGTTCGTGGAGAACCTGCTGGCCCAGCACCTGGTGCACAAGACCGTGCTCAGCGTGCTGTCGTGGCTGGCGTTCGGCGGCCTTTTGCTGGGGCGCTGGCGCTACGGCTGGCGCGGCGTGGTCGCGGTGCGCTGGACCCTGGCGGCGATGGCGCTGCTGGTGCTGGCGTTCTTCGGCAGCAAGTTCGTGCTGGAACTGGTGCTGCGGCGGGTTTGAGCGCGGCGCCTGCAGACCTCGCCGCCGGCGCAAGGAAAGCCTGATGGGCCATTGGATCAAATCGCTGTCGGACCGCAGCGAATTCATCGGCGTACTGACCCTGGCGTTCGGCTGGACGATCGCCTCCAGCCTGAGCATGGCGTTTTCGAACCTCGGCGTTGCGCCGCCGCAGCCGGCCGGCGCGCAGACGGTCGACCCGAACTGGCTGGCCGGCGTGCTGTGCATGGAAATCCCGATCCTGGCGATGATCGGCCTGTTCCTGCGCGAACGCGGCTGGACCTGGAGCCGGCTGGGAGCGCCGCCGTCGTGGCGCGACGTGCTGCCGGGCCTGTCGCTGGCGCTGGGCACGGCGCTGCTGTTCTGGCTGGCGCAGGTGATCGCCGCGAGCGTCGGCCTGGAAACCCGCGCGCCCGACGAGGCGGTGCCGGTGCAGGCCGGGATCGGCTGGCCGCTGATCCTGGCGGTGTCGGCGGTCAACGGTTTCTACGAGGAAGCCCTGGTCTGCGGCTACCTGATCGCGGCGATGCGCGACAAGCGCTCGATGTGGACCGCGATCCATCTCAGCACCGCGATCCGGGTGGCCTATCACCTCTATCAGGGCGACGTCGGCGTCATCAGCATCGTGCCGATGGGCCTGGCCTACGCCTGGCTGTACGCGGCCACCGGCCGGCTGTGGCCGCTGGTGCTGGCGCACATCGTGCTCGACGCCTGGGCGCTCGGCGCAGCCTGAGCGGCGCTCGGGCGCTGCGCGCGGTCGGCCGCCGGCGCCCGTTCGTCGGCCTGCCTTAGCCGGATTTGGCCTGTTGCGGCGCAACAAAACGTAGCGCTGGCGAAACGGTCAGTATTCGACCGCTTGGGTCACAGCTTTGCGCCGCGGAAAAATATCCATTCTGATCAATATCTTGGGCGAACGATCCGGGCCGCCTCGACATACGCACGCCCGTTCTATACTTGCTGAACGGGCCTTTTGCTAGCTCAATATTTGCATTGACAACTATTGCGCGGGCGAGCACCATGCCGCGCCATGACGACCCCGACCCCCACCCAGCCCTGCTCCACCTCCAACCTCGGCCTGCTGTTCCGCCAAGTGCGCGACGCGATGTGGGCGCAGATGGAGCGCGAGCTGGCCCAGGCAGGCCACGATCTGACCTTCAGCCAGTTCATCACTCTCAAGGAGTTGGCCATCGGCACCGCCGGGGTCACCGAACTGGCGCGAGCGGCCCAGCTCAATCCGGGCGCCATGACCCGCCTGCTCGACAAGCTCGAAAGCCGCGGCCTGGTCGCGCGCGTCGCCGATCCGGACGACCGCCGGGCGCTGAACATCCACCTGACCGAAGCCGGCACCGCGATCTGGGCCGACATCGACCAGTGCGGCCGCCGCGTGCGCGAACGCGCGATGGCCGGGCTCAGCGACTCCGACCGCGAACAGCTGTACCGCTTGCTCGAACAGGTCCGCGACAACCTCTCCCTTTCCGGTTCCTGAGCCATGTCCGCCAACGACACTCGCCCGCGCCGCGGGCTGCTTTACGTGCTCACGCCGCTGGCCGCGGCGCTGATACTCGCCGGTTGCGCCAGCACCCGCGGCCTGCAGCCGTCGGGCCGCTCGCTCGACGCCGACACGCTCGAGGCCAAGCGCAGCCTCGCCGTCGCCGACCTGTCCGCCGCTGCGTTCCCGCAGCGCGACTGGTGGACTGCGTTCGGCGATGCGCAACTCAATGCCCTGATCGACGAAGCCCTGGCCGGCTCGCCGAGTCTGGACGCGGCCGACGCGCGCGTGCGCCAGGCGGTGGCCCAGGCCGGCCTCGCCGACGCGGCGCGCAAGCCGACCCTCGGCGGCAGCGCGCAGTACTCCGGCGCGCATCTGCCCGAGACCCTGGCGCCGGACCCGATCGGCGGCAAGTACCTCGGCGCCGACGTGCTGATGCTGAGCTTCAAGTACTCGCCCGACCTGTGGGGCGGCAAGCGCGCGCGCTGGCAGGCCGCGCTGGGCCAGTCGCGCGCGGCCGAAGTCGAAGCCCAGGCCGCGCGCCTGACCCTGTCGTCGAACATCGCCCGCAGCTACGTCTCGCTGGCCCAGGCGTTCGAAGCGCAGGACGTGGCCAAGGCCGAGAAGCAACGCTCCGACAAGCTGCTCGGCCTCGGCCAGCAGCGGGTCAAGGCCGGCCTCGACAACCAATTGCAGATCCGCAACGCGCAGAGCGCCAGCGCCAGCGCCGACCAGCAGATCCAGGCCGCGCAGCAGCAGATCGACGCCGCCCGCAACGCGCTCGCCGCGCTGCTCGGCAAGGGCCCGGACCGCGGTCTCGAGATCGCCCGCCCGACCCTGCTCGCCAACAACGCCGCCGGCGTGCCGGACGTGCTGCCGAGCGAGCTGCTCGGCCACCGCCCCGATGTGGTCGCCGCGCGCTGGCGCGTGGAAGCCACGTCGCACGGGATCAAGGCGGCCAAGGCCGACTTCTACCCGACCGTGAACCTCAACGCGATCGTCGGCCTGGCCACCGCGCATCTGTCCGACCTGTTCACCAGTCAGGCGCGCCTGTACCAGGGCGGCCCGGCGATCAGCATGCCGATCTTCGACGGCGGCCGGCTGCGCAACGAACTGGCCGGCAGCGACGCCGACTACGACCTGGCCGTGGCCAACTACAACCAGAGCCTGATCGGCGCGCTGCGCGAAGTCGCCGACGCGGTCCAGTCCTCGCGTTCGCTGCAGGGCCAGCTGGCGTCGGCGCAGCAGGCGCGCGACGCCGCGCAGCAGGCCTGGCAGATCGCCACCACCCGTTACCGCGCCGGCCTGGGCACCCAGATCGACGTGCTGACCGCGCAGCGCCCGCTGCTGCAACTCGACCAGCAACTGGCGACGTTGCGCGCGCAGCGGCTCGGCGCGCAGATCGACCTGGATCGCGCCCTCGGCGGCGGCTTGCAGCTGAGCCCGCCCGACCCGGTCGCCGCGACCGTTCCCGACGCTACTTCCGCTAACAACGCTCTTGCCAAGGCCCCCACGCCATGACGACCGAAGTCAATCCCAATGCCGCCGCGGCCGCACCCGCCGCGCCGCCGAAGAACGGCAAGCGCCGCAAGGCGCTGCTGATCCTGCTCACCGTGGTCGTGATCGCCGCAGTGGCCTGGACCCTGTACTACATGCTGGTGCTGCGCTGGCACCAGGACACCGACGATGCCTACGTGCAGGGCAACGTCGTCAACATCACCCCGCAGGTGCAGGGCACCGTGGTCAGCATCGGCGCCGACGACGGCATGAAGGTCGTCGCCGGCCAGGTGCTGGTGCAGCTGGATCCGAACGACGCGCAAGTCGCCTACGACCAGTCGGTGGCGAACCTCGCCAACACCGTGCGTCAGGTGCGCGGCTTGTTCAGCGCGGTCGACGCCGGCCAGGCCGACCTGTCGGCGCGCGAAGTCGCGGTGCAGAAGGCCCGCGCCGACGTCAAGCGCCGCGAAGGCCTGGTCGCCGGCGGCGCGGTTTCGGCCGAAGAACTGGCGCATGCCCGCGACGAACTGGCTTCGGCCGAAGCGGCGCTGTCGTCTTCGCGCGGCAGCCTGGCGCGCAACCGCGCCCTGGTCGACGCGACCACCGTCGCGCGCCAGCCGCAGGTCGCCGCCGCGGCCGCGCAGCTGCGTCAGTCGTATCTGAACCTGCAGCGCTCGGCCATCGTCGCGCCGGTCGACGGCTACGTCGGCAAGCGCAACGTGCAGCTGGGCCAGCGCGTCGCGCCGGGCACGGCGCTGATGACGATCATCCCGCTCAACGAAGTGTGGGTCGACGCGAACTTCAAGGAGACCCAGCTGGCCAAGATGCGCATCGGCCAGCCGGTCGAGCTGCATTCGGATCTGTACGGCTCGCAGGTGCGTTACGACGGCAAGGTGGTGAGCCTGGGCCTGGGCACCGGCAGCGCGTTCTCGCTGTTGCCGGCGCAGAACGCCAGCGGCAACTGGATCAAGATCATCCAGCGCGTGCCGGTGCGGATCGAGATCGAGCCCAAGCAACTGGCCGAACACCCGCTGCGCCTGGGCCTGAGCATGCACGTCGACGTCGCCATCCGCGACCAGAACGGCGCGGTGCTGGCCAGCGCGCCGCCGGCCAAGCCGGTGCTGAGCACCCAGGCCTACGCCAAGCAGCTGCACGACGCCGACGCGATGATCGACAAGATCGTGCGCGAGAACCTGCCGGGCGTGCAGCACGGTTGAGGATGGAAGCGGACGCGCGCGCATGAGGCGCGTGCGTCCGCGTTGTGGCGCAGGTTGCGTCCGCATCGGCCAATGTCCCCTCCCCCGCATCGGGATCGAAGCGAAACGCTGCATCGCCGCAAGGCGCAGGCGGGCACCTCCCCCACGTCGTTCCGCCTGCGCTTCCTTTTTTGTTGTTGCGACACAGCGGTCTCGCCCCGGCGATGTCGGAAGCCGCGACCCTGCGGCACCGTCATTCCGGCGAAAGCCGGAACCAACCGAAGCGACGCGGCCCCGGCCCCATCCGAAGCCGCATCACTCCAAGTCCGTCATTCCGGCGAAAGCCGGAACCCATTTTGATCTTCCCGACGCAAGTCAAAAGCAACAGCAAAATGGATTCCGACTTTCGCCGGAACGACGGGTAGGAAGCATCCGTCTTTTCCGGTTACCGCACGCCGCTGCGCCAAGCGCAGCGACAACACGATCCGCGGCCCCGCGCATTCCGCGCGGCCCGACCTGAGCGATCAGGCCCCCGACTCAACAGGCACGTTCCATGTCCGCCACCACCGCCAACGCCGGCCCCGCCGCGCCCCCCGCGCAGCCGCAAGCCGCCTTCAAGCCGCCGAACATGGCGCTGACCACGCTGGGCCTGGCCCTGGCGTCGTTCATGCAGGTGCTCGACACCACCATCGCCAACGTGTCGCTGCCGACCATCTCCGGCAACCTCGGCGGCAGCGCCAACCAGGCCACCTGGGTCATCACCTCGTTCGCCGTCAGCAACGCCATCGCGCTGCCGCTGACCGGTTTCTTCACGCGCAAGTTCGGCGAGCGCAAGCTGTTCATGTGGGCCACGCTGCTGTTCGTGATCGCCTCGTTCCTGTGCGGCCTGGCCAACAGCATGGGCCTGCTGGTCGCCGCGCGCGCGCTGCAGGGGTTCGTCGCCGGCCCGATGTATCCGGTGACCCAGGCGCTGCTGATCTCGATCTATCCACCGCACAAACGCGGACAGGCCATCGCGCTGCTGGCGATGGTGACCGTGGTCGCGCCGATCGCCGGCCCGATCCTCGGCGGCTGGATCACCGACAACTACAGTTGGGAGTGGATCTTCTTCATCAACGTGCCGATCGGCATCTTCGCCAGCATCGTCGTCGGCAACCAGTTGCGCGGCCGCCCGGAGCGGCTGGACAACCCGAAGATGGACTACATGGGCCTGGCGATGCTGGTGATCGGCGTGGCCGCGCTGCAGATCATGCTCGACCTGGGCAACGACGAGGACTGGTTCAACTCCACCACCATCGTCGTGCTGACCATCGTCGCGGTGATCGCGTTGGCGGTGTTCGTGATCTGGGAACTGACCGAGCGCGACCCGATCGTCAACCTGCGCCTGTTCCGCCACCGCAACTTCGCCAGCGGCACCGCCGCGATGGTGCTGGCCTATTCGGCGTTCTTCGCGATCGGCCTGCTGGTGCCGCTGTGGCTGCAACGGAATCTGGGCTACACCTCGATCTGGGCGGGCCTGGCGACCGCGCCGATCGGCATCCTGCCGGTGCTGCTGACGCCGTTCGTGGGCTTGTACGCGGCGCGCTTCGACCTGCGCTGGGTCGCGACCGGCGCGTTCATGGTCATGGCCGCGACCAGCTTCGTGCGTTCGGGGTTCAACCTCGATGTCGACTTCCACCATGTCGCATTGGTGCAGCTGTGGCAGGGCTTGGGCGTGGCGCTGTTCTTCATGCCGGTGCTGACGATCCTGCTGTCGGATCTGGAACCGCACGAGATCGCCGCGGGCTCGGGTCTGGCGACGTTCGTGCGAACGCTCGGCGGCAGCTTCGCCGCCTCGCTGACCACCTGGGCCTGGAACCAGCGCAGCACCATCCACCACGCCCAGCTGACCGAGCACATCGGCGCCTACGATCCGCAGATCCAGCAGACCGTCGACCAGCTCGGCCGCGGCGACCCGGTCCGCGGCGCGCTGACGCTGAACCAGATGATCTCGCAGCAGGCCGCGCAGATCGGCTTCAACGAGATGCTGTACCTGATCGGCATCCTGTTCGTGGTGGTGACCGCGTTCGTGTGGCTGGCCAAGCCGCCGTTCACGGCCAAGGTCGGCGGCGGCGCCGCGGCGGCCGGCGGGCACTGAGCCGCGCGAAAAACCCGAAGCATGCGAACGGGCCGGTCATCCGGCCCGTTCGCTTTTTGCGGAGTCGCAACGCGCGCAGCCGCGCCGCCCGCGAATGGCCGTGAGCGTGATCCGTTTTCTGCGCGCATTGCGAGTCTTGGAACGGCGCCCCGAAGGATTCCCTTCGGTCACCCGCCGCGACCGCGAACCTGTCCCCACGGTGTCGCCCGGGTCTCGCGGCGTCGCCGGCGCCGCGCGCTCCACTTCCGGGGCGCGCGAACGCATCCAGGAGAGAGTTTCATGAACACCCGCTCGCGCAAGCTCGGACTGCCCGCACTCGCCGCCCTGGCCTTCGGTTTCGCGTTCTCGATGAGCGCGATGGCCGGCGTGTGCAACACCTGCTGGAACCGCTGCATCGCCCAGTACGAGGACTGCAAGCAGCAATACGGCGACGGCTGGGCCTGCTCCTCGCAGTTCACCCAGTGCGGCAAGGGCTGTGGTTGCGAGATGCCCTGAACCGTCGCGGCACGGCTCGCGGCAGGCCGGCGCTTGCGGCCTGCCGCGTCGGCGCGCGCTCGGCAGCGCGCACCGGTCAGACGCTGGCGCGTACCGCCAGCGTCGCGGTCGCTGCGTCCGCGCGTTCGCCGGCGAAGCTCTCGCCGGCCTCGCACGGCGCCGCGGCCTGCTTGCGCACGAAGCGCCGGCGCGCCTCGTGGTAGCTGCGGTCGGGGCCGAAGAAGTTGCGGTACATATGCGCCAGTTCTTCGGCGCCGTAGCTCTCCAGCGGCTTGCGCCGCTCGTCGTCGGCGCGGCGCTTGCGCTTGGCCGTCAGCGCCTTGCGGCAGGCGCCGGGTTCGACCAGGCGCTCGGCGCGCTGTTCGACGTGGGCGAGGAAATCGGCGCCGCCGGCGCCGAAGGCGGCATCGATCAGGCCGATGCGCTCGGCCGCGGGCGCGCCGATCGGGCGCAGGCTCTGGGTCAGCTCCTGGGCGACGGCCTCGCCGACCCGGCGCGGCAGCAGATAGGTCCAGTACTCCGAACCGTACAAGCCGCCCATGCCCTGGTAGTGCGGGTTCAACACCACGCCGCGACGCGCCCACACCTCGTCGGCGGCCAGCGCCAGGATCGCCCCGCCGGCGCCGGCGTTGCCCTGCATCGCCGCGACCACCCGGTGCGAATCGGTCAGCACGATCTCGCGCACCAGCGCGTTCATCGCCAGGATGTTGCGCCACGATTCCAGCGCCGGGTCGGCGGCCGCCTCGATGGTGTTGAGGTGGATGCCGTTGGACCACAGGTCGCTGCCGCCGAGCAGCACGATCGCCCGGGTCGGGCGCTGGCGCGCGTGCAGGAACGCGGTGCGCAGGCGGTCGCATTGCAGGGTCGACATCGCGCCGTTGTAGAAATCGAAATGCAGGTAGCCGACCGCGCCGGTTTCGCGGTAGCGGATCTGGCGGTAGCCGTGGTCGCGGCGGCCGGCCACCGAGGTCGCCGGCTTGAGCGCGCGCGCGGCCACGCCGCGCAGGCGCGCCTCGCCGAGCACCTGGGTCGCCGGCAGCTTGATCCCGTCCTTGTCGCGCAGATGGCTCAGCCACAGCGCGCCGTCGCCGCTGGCCACGCACACCGCGCCTTCGCGGCGGCCGAGCAGTTCGCCGGGACGGCCGCGCAGCGCGGGCTCGATGTGGGCCCCGAACACCTGGCAGCGCAGGCCGGCGATCGTGCCGCGCGCGCCCGGCGCGCTGTCGCCGCAGCGGATCCGCGCCAGCAGCGCCGCGTTGTCCATCTCCCAGTCCAGCGCGCGGTCGCCCGGACGCATGCCCGGGCGCAGCCGGCCGCGCACGTCCGGGTCGGCGTAATCCAGCGGTTGCGGCGCATAGCCGCCGGCTTCGAAGCGCTCCACCGCCTGCAGCAACGCGCGTACCGCCGCGTCGGTGACTTCGTGCCGGTACAGCTCGCTCTTGGAGCCGCCGCGCACGGCGAAACCGGCGCTGGCCCAGATGTCGCCGGCGTCCATTTCCGCCGCGGCCTGCAGCACGGTGACGCCCCATTGGGTCTGGCCTTCCAGGATCGCCCAGTCCAGCGACGACGGGCCGCGGTCGCCGACGATGCCGGGATGCACGATCAGGCAGGTGTGGCGGCTCCAGATATCTTCGGGAATCGCCGACTTGAGCATCGGCGCGACGATCAGCTGCGGGCGCTCGCGCGCGACCGCGGCGCGCATGGTATCGGCGTCGGAAGTCGCGTGCACCGCGACCTCGTGGCCCAGCTCGGTGAGTTCGGCCCAGGCGCGCTGGGCCAGTCCATTGAACGCAGTGCACAAGAACACGATGCGCAGCGACATGGTCCATCCCCCTGTCACCTACGAAGTCTCGAATGTGTGCCAATGAGTGTTCATAAACATGAGTCGAGATCACAGATTCCTGCTGCATCGCAGCGAGCTTGCGGATTTACGACGCGCATCGCCGTTCCACAAGAAAGTCGTCTCGAAAGTGCCGTGCGGTGGCCGGCTGTCTCGCCATAGCGCGTTCGCCCCAGCGGTCGCGCCTCGTGCGCGACCGCTGCGGCCGCGCGCCGGCTGCCACCCGCTCATGAAGAGCGTTCGTCCCATCGCACAAGGAGAGATCGATGTTCGCAAGCACCCGCCGCACCCTCGCCACCGCCGCGTTCTGTTGCGGCCTGGCGTTTTCGCTGAGCGCGTTCGCCAGCGCCTGCGAAGACTGCTACCGCAACTGCTTCGTCGAGCGTTCGCAATGCCGCGCCGCCGGCACGCCGCAGGAGCAATGCCTCACGGCGTATGTCGAATGCCGCAAGCGCTGCAACTGCCAGTTGCCCTGATCGCCACCGCCACTCAAGGACACGACCATGTTCAAGCGCAATCGTTTCGCCGTCGCCGCCGCGTTCTGTTTCGGTCTGGCGTTCTCGTTCGCCGCATTCGCGCAGCAGGACTGCACGTCCTGCAGCGACGCCTGCTACGAACGTTACGAGCAGTGCAACCTCGACGGATTGCCGTTCACGTATTGCAAGGCCGAATTGCGCGCCTGCAAGCAGGCCTGCGGCTGCCCGACCTGAGTCCGGCCGCGACGCGCGCGGGGCGGGCGGGCGCGATCGCCCGCCCGCTCCGCGCGCCGTCGCCGCGCACGCCGGCCGCCGCGGCCGCGCCTGCGCAAACCCGTGCCGCAGCGCAACGCAAAGCGCGCCCGCGGACCGTCGGCCTGCATCGCGCGCGCCGAGCGCGCCTGTCGGAAACGACAGGATTCGCCGGCGTTCCGCAACCGGCATCACATCTGCCGTGCCGACGGGACATGGAACGCGCGCGGCGCGGTGCTATAACGCCCAGGCGCCCACAGACGGGCACAAGGAGGAACAGTGATGTTGACCGCCGCTTTCCGCCGCGCATGCGCGGCCCGTCGCCTCGCCGGCCTGGCTTTCTGCTTCGGCCTGGCGTTCTCGCTCAGCGCGTTCGCCGGGCTCACCCCGGAACAGTGCGCGCTCTGCTGGCAGGACTGCATCGCCCGTTACGACCAATGCCGCGCCGAAGGCGGCGGCAGCGACTGCTTCCGCGAACGCCAGCGCTGCGTCAACGCCTGCGGCTGCCGCGGCTGAGCGCCGCGCCGCCGCTTCGGTCCCTCGCCCGCGCCGCCAGCGGCGCGGGCTTTATTTCGCAACGATCCACCGAGGACAAGGAATGAACTTCAAGTCGATCCTGACCACCATCGCCGTCGTCGCCCTGGCTCTGGCCCTGGGCGTCGGCGCCGGTTATCTGGTGCGCAACACCGGCCTGCTCGGCGGCGGCAAGGGCGTCGAGCTCGAGCAGGGCGACTACTCCGCCGTCTACGCCAAGGCCGGCGGCGACATCGTGCTGTACTCGCTGTCGACCTGTCCGTTCTGCCACAAGGCCAAGGAGCTGCTGGACAAGCGCAACGTGCGCTACGTCGAGCGGGTGATCGACAAGGACGAGGTCGCGCGCAAGGAAGCCGACGGGCTCAAGATCAAGAGCGTGCCGGTGATCTACATCGGCGACCAGAGCATGCGCGGCTTCGACGAGGCCAAGCTGGTGGAACTGCTGGACAAGCACGGCAAGAAGGCCTGAGCGTTTCCGGCGCGAACGCCCGCAGCGGCGGTAACCGCTGCGGGCGTCGCCATCGATCCGAAGCCGGCCGATCCGAAGCCGGCGCGCCGCGCGCACGCGCCGCGCCCTGCGTTCAACCCATGAAACCCAGGTCGCGCGGATAGGCGAGGCCGTGCGCGTCGACGCCGAAGTTGCGCAGGTTCGGCAGCAGCCCGTCGAGTTCGGCGTCCGGCACGCCGAACCAGCGCGCGAGCGTGGCGGCGTACTGGTCGACCGACGCGGTCGGCAGCAGCCGGCCCTGGCCGACGTGCCACTGGTCGCGGTCGGCGGCGGTGTCGCCGACGCTGAGCGGCGGCGCCGCGCCGTAGAACCGGCCGCCGCGCACCGCGCCGCCCAGCACGAACTGGTGCCCGCCCCAACCGTGGTCAGAGCCATCGCCGTTGCTGCTCAGGGTGCGGCCGAAATCCGAGGCGGTGAACGCGGTCACCTGGCCGGCCACGCCCAGCGCCTGCATCTGCCGCTGGAACGCGGCCAAGGCTTGCGAGAGTTTCGCCAGCAGCAGCGGATGCCTGTCGCTGAGCTTGTCGTGCGTGTCGAAACCGCCGAGCGCGACGAAGAACACCTGCCGGCGCACGCCGAGCTCGGCGCGGCCGCGGATCAGCCGCGCGACCATGCGCAGTTGGTCGGCCAGCGGGTTGTCGGCCGGGAACGCGTCGGCCGGCAATCCGTCGGCGATCGCCGCGGTGATGCGCGCTTCGGTCTGCACCGCGCGGCGCGCGATCCGGCTGTATTCCTCTTCCAGCAAATGCGCGCGCGGCTCCAGCACCAGTTGCCGCATCGCCGCCTTGGCCACGGTCGAGCCGAACAGATGGTTGCGCTGGTGGTTGACCCCGACGATGCGCACCGCACCGCCGGACCCGACCTGGAACGGCAGCGCCTGCTCGCCGGCGAGGAACACCGCGTTGCCCGCCACCGACATGCAGGTGAACAACGACGCCGGACTGCCGCTCATGGCGAGATCGCCGAGCCCGCCGCCCCAGCCCGTGGCCGCGCCCTCGGCCGCGCAGGCCTGCCAGAACGATTGCTGATCGTTGTGCGAAAACAGCTTCGGCGGCAGCCGGTAGCGGCTGCGGTCGGGGTGGTGGTATTCGGCGCGGCTCAGCGGCTGGATCAGCGGGCCGACGTTGAGCTGTACCGCCAGGGTGCCGTCGCGGTTGAACAGTTCGGCCAGCTCGGCCATCGCCGGGTGCAGCGCGTACTGGCGGCCGTCCGCCAGCGCCTGCGCCGGCGCGAGCACGGTCGGCAGCAGCGCCGCGCGCGCCAGCGCGATGCCGCCGCCGGCCTCGCCGTCGCCGCCGCGGATGCGGCTGTAGCGCGCGTAGCTGTCGTCGTCGAAGGCGACCAGGGTGTTGGCGTAGTCGTTGCCGCCGTACAGGAACACGCAGACCAGCGCCTTGTAGTCGTCGCCCGGGGCGGCCTGCGCCGCGGCTTCGCCCATCGCGGCGAGGTTGAGCGCGAGCGGCATCGCGCTGCCGGCGAGCGCGAGCTGGCCGCAGCGGCTCAGGAAGGCGCGACGGCTGCGTCCGGTGGGATCGATCAGATGCATGCGGCGCGCTCCTGGCAGCGATAGGGAAAGGTGCCGGCAGCCGCCGGCCGGGTCCGTGCGCAACGCTCGTCTGCGCGGTCCGTTCGCGCAGTCCTCGTGTCGGCGCGCTTCATTTCTGCACCAGATATTCGGGCGCGGCCATCGTCAGCAGCACCGCCGCGCGGATCCGGTTGAGCCGGGCGCTGTCGGGGCTGCCGGCGTTCAGCGCCGGCACCGCCGCCGCCGCGGCGATCGCCGCGAGCGTTGCCGGCGACAGCTGCCCGCCGGTCAAGATCAGGTCGAGCCGGCGCACCAGCGCGGCCGGGTCCAGCGCCAGCGCCCACACCGACGCGTAGTCGGCCTGGATGTCCCCGCGCGCGAGCCCCTCGCCGAAGGTCTTGTGCAGGAAGTTGATGTAGGCGCCGCAGCCGATCTCGTCGACGATCTGGAACTCCGGCGCGACCAATCCCTGCGCGGCGATCGCGGTCGCCGGCGGCGTGTAGCCGGGGCGGAAGAAGTTGAACACCGACGGCGCGCGCAACGGACTCTGGCCGAGCGCATACGCGTCGCTGAGATCGCCGATGCGCCAGTCCTGCGCGGCCGAACGCGCGCCGAAGCTGCGCGCCCACTGCACCAGCCGCAGCATCGGTTCGCGCAGCCGCCCGAACGTGGGGCTGGTCAGCCCCTCGGGCCCGCGCGCCTCGTCGTCGAGCAACACCGCCGCGAACACCGCGCGCAGATCGCCGCGCACGCCGGCGCCGTTGTCGTCGAACGCGGCGGCCACCCGCGCGACATAGGCCGGGCTGGGATTGCTGACGACCAGACGCTGGATCAGCTGGCGGCCGATGAAGGGCCCGACGTTGGGATGCAGGAACAAGGCATCGAGCGCGATCTGCAAGGCCCGTGGGCCGGGCGTGCCGGCGGCGATGTCGACGCCGAGGAAACTCGCCGGCGCGGTCTCGTGCTGCGCCGGGTCGAACTTCATCGGCCGCGTGGTCCAGTCCGCGGTCTCGATCCAGAAGCCGGTGCCGGGCGGATTCACCTGCAGGCGTTCGGACTTGCGGATGTCCAGGTCGTAGCCGGTGAACACGCGCGCCAGCTGGCTCACGTCGCGCTGCGTGTACGCCTCCAGCGGCCGCCCCTCCGGGTCCAGCCGCGGCGTGCCGTCGGCTTGCAGCTGGTGCAGGCCGATGGTGAACAGTTGCATCACCTCGCGCGCATAGTTCTCGTCGGGCTGGCGGCCGCCCGCATCGGCCTTGCGGTTGCCGCGGGTGTTGAGGTAGATCCCCATCGCCGGATTGAGCGTGACCGCTTCGAGCAACGCACGGAAATTGCCGCCGACGTGGCCGACCAGCAGGTCCCAGTACTGCGCCATCATGCGCGGCGACCACCAGATCTGCTCCAGGTCGTTGGCCGAGACCACGAAGATCTCGCTGAGCGCCAGCGCCAGGCGTTGGCGCATGGCGTCCGGCGCAGCGATCAGCTGACGCCAGACCATCGAGTCGATGCCGACCGCGTTGAACGGCCAGGAATCGACCCAGGCCCAGGCGGTCTGCGCCGGCGGCGCGTCGAAGCGGCGCTCGAGCCAGGCGCGATAGCCGATCGCGCGCAATTCGGCGATTTCCTGCGGCGACGCCGAGAACTGCGCCTGCAGCAGGAAGCGCGCGGCCTGCGCGTCGTCGAGCGGCAGCGGGTAACGAAAACCGGCGACGTTCGCGGCGCTCGCTGCGCCGCGCGCATTCGCGTCGACGCGGGTATGCGCCGAAGCGGCATCGTCGCGCTGTCGATCGATGCCGTCGCCGTCGCAGGCGGCGACGGCGATGGACGCGGCTGCGGCCAATGTCCATCGATAGGCGTCCGTTCCCGCGTCGCCGTCGCGCGCCGGCCGCGGCGATGCGCGCGCTGGCTGCGTTGCGATACAGATCGATGGCGCCTCGCACAGCGCCGCGCCGCCGGCCGCGTCGTCGCGGCCGGCCGTTTCCGAATCGTGCATGTCCCCGCTCCCCCAAGCGCCCCATGCGCTCATGGGGCGCGGAGTATGGGAATGCGTTACGCCCAAAAGTGCTATTCAGCGCACGTATTTGCAGTATTTTTCATTTCATGCAGAAAGCATGCGAATGACGTGCTTCCTATACGCATCTTATGAACTGAAAATACATATTCCGCATGAGATCCAATGCCGTTACGGCATTTCGTATACGCGGCAAGCGGCCAACGCGCGCCCCGGCAGCGGCGAATCGCCGGGACTGCGCGCCGATGCAGGCCGCGGCGTTGCGGCCGAACCGGGCGAGCGCTGCGCCGTCCGCGCCAAGGTCGGCGGCGATATCGTGCTGCACTCGCACTCCATCGGCGACCAGAGCATGCGCGGCTCCGACGAGGCCAAGCGGATGGAGCTGCCGGGCAAGCACCGCAAAAAGGCCTGAGACCCAGGCTCAGCCGCGGCGGCGGCCGCAACCGCCGCCGCTGCTGCGCGGACTACGGCGCCACGTGATAGCGCTTGATGAAGTGCGCGTCGCGCGTGTAGTAGTGATCGATCCCCAGGTAGTACGCGCCGTCGCCGGCCGGCTTGAGCACGGACACCGAAGTGTTGTCCGAGCTGGCCTGGTCGAAGGTCGCCGTCCATAGCTGCGCGCCGGTGATCGGCGAGTATGCGATCGCCGTGGGGTGATACTTGCCGTCGGCATCGGTGGCCCAGCCCGCGACCTGCACGCCGGCCGCATCGACGAGGAGGGCGTAGGCGCTGTCCTTGGTCGACCACGGCAGCTGGCTGATCGCGCGCCAGACTTCGCCGCCGTCGACGCCGGAATACTTCACCGTCGCCATCCGCCAGTTGTAGCCGCGCACGCCTGCGGTGCCGCCGGTGACGTACACGTCGTCGTTGCCGTCGATCGCCACCGCCTTGGCCCAGTCGGCGTAATAGACGGCGCCGGAGGGGCCGAAATCGAAACGCGCGACCCAGCGCTGCGCGCCGGTCGCGCCGTCGTACTTGACGGTGGCGAAGTCGTCGCCGCGCGCGCCGTTGGATCTGCCGGTCACGACCGGATCGCCGCGGCTGTCCAGGGCCAGAGCGAGCGCGAAATGCGCCACCGAGCCGCCCCACAGCATCGGCGCGTACAGCGCGACCCATTGCTGCGCGCCGGTCGCGCCGTCGTACTTGATCGTGGCGTAATTGCTGAACTGGTCGCGGCCGGACGAACCGGTCACGAAGACGTTGCCGCTGCGGTCCACGGCCAGCGCGCTCGGCGTGTCGGACTCGCCGCTGACCCGTCCGTAGCCGCTGGCCCACAGTTGCGCGCCGTCGCTGCCGCGGTACTTGACCGTGGCGTAATCGGTACCGATGGAGCGTCCTTGCTGGGTGCCGATGACGATCACGTCGCCGGCCGGATCGATCGCCACGCCTCGGCCGGCACCGCCCTCGGGGCCGCGGAAGCGCTGCTCCCACAACCGGCTGCCGTCGGCGCCGGAGTACTTGATCGTGAGCATGTTCGACCAACCGCCTTGCGAGGAAGTGCCGGTCACCACCGGATTGCCCTGGGCATCGACCGCGACGGCGTAGGCGTAATCGAAACGCCGTTCCGGCCCGGCGTTGCTGGCCTGCCAGACCAGCGCGCCGGACGCGTCGATCTTGCTCACCGACCAGACCGTGGCCGGGCCGAGCGGGCGGTAGCCGACGATGTAGGCGTTGCCGACGGAATCGGTGGCCATGACCTTGCCTTCCTCCGGGCTGCAACACGACCAACCGTTCATTCCGGTGCCGCCATCCAGGCGCGGCGAAGTCCATTCCAGCACGGGCGATTGCGCCTGCGCCGCGCCGGCGGCGGCCATGAGCGCGGCATACAGACTGAGTCGGGGATTCATGCGTACGTCCTTTGCGATGAGGTGATTGCGGCGACGACCGCGCCGCCGCACCAGTATCATCGGGTTCGCTGCACGAATTGCGGACAAGGGCGCAGACACGGACGCATCATGCCGGGCGTGTGCGGCGCGGCCGCGAAGACCACACGCTGGACGTGCGCGGCGCGCTCGCAGCGCAATGCGTCCGTGCAGACGACGCGGCGGCCGGACATCGCCCACGCGCATCGGCGCAGGGCGATTGGCCCATGCCGGCTCAGATCGCTTCCAGCGCCTCGGCCAGCCGTTCCACCGCGATGACCTCCATCTCCCCGACCCGGCCGCCGCGCGGCGCGTTGCTCTTGGGCACGATCGCGCGCTTGAAGCCGTGGGTCGCGGCTTCCTTCAACCGGTCTTCGCCGTTCGGCACCGGGCGGATCTCGCCGGACAGGCCGACTTCGCCGAAGGCGATGGTCTGCTCGGCCAGCGGCTGGTCGCGCAGCGACGACAGCACCGCCAGCAGCAGCGGCAGGTCGACCGCGGTTTCCTGCACGCGGATGCCGCCGACCACGTTGACGAACACGTCCTGATCGCCGACCGCGATGCCGCCGTGGCGGTGCAGCACCGCCAGCAGCATCGCCAGCCGGTTCTGCTCCATGCCGACCGCGACCCGGCGCGGATTCGACAGCGGCGAGGAATCCACCAGCGCCTGCACTTCCACCAGCAACGGGCGGGTGCCTTCGCGGGTCACCATCACGCAGCTGCCCGGCTGCGGCGCGCGGCTGCCGGACAGGAAGATCGCCGAAGGGTTCGGCACTTCGCGCAGGCCCTTGTCGCTCATCGCGAACACGCCGAGTTCGTTGACCGCGCCGAAGCGGTTCTTGAACGCGCGCAGCACGCGGAAACGGCTGCCGCTTTCGCCTTCGAAGTACAGCACCGCGTCGACCATGTGCTCGAGCACGCGCGGGCCGGCGATGCCGCCTTCCTTGGTGACGTGGCCGACCAGGAACACCGCGGTGCCGGTTTCCTTGGCGTAGCGCACCAGCCGCGCCGCGCTCTCGCGCACCTGACTGACCGAGCCGGGCGCCGCGCCGAGCTGTTCGGTCCACAGGGTCTGCACCGAGTCGGCGACGATCAGCGCCGGCTTCATCTTGGAGGCGTGTTCGAGGATGCGCTCGACGCAGGTTTCGGCCAGCGCATGCACGCCGTCGAGCGGCAGGCCCAGGCGCGCGCCGCGGCCGGCGACCTGCGACAGCGATTCCTCGCCGGTGACGTACAGGCCCGGCAGGGTCTGGGCCATGCGGGTGATCGCCTGCAGCAGCAGGGTCGACTTGCCGATGCCGGGATCGCCGCCGACCAGCACCACCGCGCCGTGGACCAGGCCGCCGCCGAGCACGCGGTCGAATTCGCCGATGCCGGTGGTGACGCGGGTTTCTTCCTGATGGGTGACGTCCTTCAGCGCGGTCACCGCCGGCGCATCGGCGCGCCCGGCCCAGCTGGTGCGGCGGCTGGCGGCGAGGTTCGGCGCGCCGCCCTTGAGCGCCGGCTCGACCACGAATTCGCTGAGCGTGTTCCAGGCCCCGCATTCGCCGCACTGGCCCTGCCATTTGCTGTAGTCGGCGCCGCATTCGGAACACACGTAGGCGGTGCGCGCCTTCGACGCGGCGGGTTTGGCGGGGGGCTTGGACATGGCGGACGGCGACTGCGCGGGTAAAGCCGCACTTTAGCCGCTGCCGGTCGCAGCGCGCGAGACCGGGCGGTGCGCGCACGCGCACGCCGCCCGCGCGGGACGCTGGCATTGAGCGGTTCGACGGCAGGCCGGGCCCTGAGCCGGGCCGGGCGGGCTGAGCGGTTCGGATCAGGCCGCGATCGGCCGGTGCTGTTCGGGATAGATCGCGCGCAGGTGCTGCTGCGGCATCGCCAGCAGGCCGCTGACGTCGCTGGTCGCGACGATGCTGTAGCCGCGCGCGTCGATGTCGTTGCCGATCGCGCGCCAGTCGAGCATGGGCCGGGCCAGCGCGGTGTCGATGGTCCAGCCGAAGCGCAGCGCGCCGAGCGCCTTCATTTCGTCCAGCGGCAGCCAGCTGTCGGACGGAGCGACCACATACCCCTCGTTGTCGCCTACCACGAATACGTCTATGCGCATTTTCGTCATTGCCTTGTTCGCCTCAGCCGCGCCGTTCTGACGGGCCGGCGCATGGTGTCCATCGGGCCGATAAAAAAGAGTGAAGAAGCAATGGCGGATTGGTGAATTCCGATCCCGGCCCGCACCGATCCGTTCCGTCGCCCAGTTTGAATTCATCTTGTATGCACGCAGATGACAAGCGAACGGGACGGCGCAGGGTGAACGGGGGCGGTCGCAACCGTCGCGATCTGCCGCCGCTGCGCGGCGATCGCTGCGCAGTTCGCGTCGCGTGCTGCGAACAGGCCGCGCCCGGATCGGCGCGCCGCGCTTGAGCGCGTGCGATCCGCCGCCTCGTCCCGGACGCCGTTTGCCTCAACCGCAGGCGCTGCGATACTGCGGGCGACTTCGTCGTTCGATTCGCCCAGGAAACCCGCGCACATGGAAGACCCCGCAAACCCCCGCGAGCCGCAACCGCGCCGCCACGCTTTGATGCTGACGTTCGCGCTGATCGCCGCCGCGCCGGCGGCCGCGCCCGCCAGCGGCCATCTGCCGGGATTTCCGATCCCGCCGCGTCAGTTCGCCGACTACGCCGCCTGCAAGGCCTTCCTCGAGCAGACCGCGCGCGACGACCGTGCCCAGGCCGAGCCGCAGCCGCGCGAAACCGAGCCGGGCACGACCCGGCAAATGCTGGTCATCGGCGACGGCGTGGTCGAACGCGGCCGCGATCAAGCCGAGTACCGCGTCCAGATCGGCGCGCAGTTCCGCCGCCGCGATCCCGAGCGCGCGGCGATCGTCACCACGTTTTCCTACGACGAGCGCAGCTATCGCTGCGACGGCGGCGCGCTGAGCGGCGAAGCCGGCGCGCGCGGCTATTACCTGCCGGGCTACGAACCGCTGCCCGCAGCCTCGCCTTGAGGCTAGGGACGCGAACGTTGTCGGCTCGTTCCAGGGCCAGGCCTGGCCGCTGCCAAGCCCACAACGACGGGCTTTTTTGTGTTTTTGGGTGTTTTTGCGCGAGCCGGGCGACGGCCCGATTTGACAACGTTGTCATGAACGAGAGAAGTTCACCGGCTGCGACCCACCACCGGCCACGAGGACCCATCCCGCCATGCGGCAGCATCGACTCTTTCGCGCCAGCGCGCTCGCCCTGACCCTGCTCGCCGCCGGCTGCAATTCGGCGACCGGCCCGGCCGCCGATCCGGCCTCCAAGCCCGCCCAACCCGCCGACTCCGCCGCCGCGCCCGCGCCGCCCGCGGCGAAGGCCGCATTCTTCTTCGACGACTTCACCTACACCGACATGGCCGGCTTCAACGACCACGGCTGGAAGGCCCGCACCGAAACCGGCCACCCGGGCATCAAGGGCGCAGCCTGGTCCGCGCAGGGCCTGTCCTTCCATGCCGACATCGCCGACACCCAGGGCGGCGCGGTGCGGATGAGCTCGGTCACCGACGGCAGCGCCGCAAAGACCCGCCAGACCCAGTTCTGCCACGCGCGCAAATACCGCGAAGGCACCTACGCCGCGCGGGTGTTCTTCCGCGACGCGCCGAGCTACGGCCCGGACGGCGACGAAGTCATCCAGACCTTCTACGCCATCAGCCCGCTCAAGGCGCCGATGGACAAGAACTACAGCGAGACCGATTTCGAATACCTGCCCAACGGCGGCTGGGGCGAAAACGCCAAGCCGGCGATGTGGACCACCACCTGGGACACGTTCCAGTTGGAGCCGTGGACCAAGGTCAACGAATTCACCCGCCAGGAAGGCAGCTACGCCGGCTGGCACACCCTGCTGCTGACCGTCGCCGACCAGAAGGTCAGCTACTACGTCGACGGCAAGTTGTTCTCGGTGCACTCCAGCAAGGTGTATCCGGAGGACTTCATGTCGATCAACTTCAACCTGTGGTTCATGCCCAAGGGCGCGGACGGCTCGCAAGGCCCCGTGGCCTCGCCGGAACTGCGCGAATACCAGCAGGACATCGACTGGGTGTTCTTCCAGGAAGGCGCGGCGCTGTCGATCGCCGACGTGGAAGCGCAGATCGCGCAGTTGCGCGGGGCCAAGGTGGCTTACGTCGACAACGTGAAAGAACAGAGCCCGGCGCTGCCCTCGCCCTGCGGGCTGTGAGGCATCGCGCTGCGGGGACGGGGCCGTTCCCGCAGCGCCGGTCCGTTCGCGGTCGACCGGGCCATCGGCGCTCGCCCGTCCGCCGCCGAAAACGCAGGGGCAGGCCCGGCGAACGCGGCGCGGAACCGGGCCGGCGCAAGGCGCCGGGCCGGTGCGGCGCCCGCAGGAAGCCGCACAGCGCCGGCTCCGCGGCCGCGCCAACGTAGCCGCGGTGACGCATCCGAATTGACCGTCCCTGCCCCAGCCCCTAGAATTGCCCTCCTTCGCCGGAATAGCTCAGTTGGTAGAGCGGCGCATTCGTAATGCGTAGGTCGTAGGTTCGATTCCTATTTCCGGCACCACGTAACTCCGAGAAAGAACACCCGCCCGGCCCCCCGCATCCAACGGCCGCGCCCCTTCCCGGAAAAACACCAAAAGGCCCTGCCACCCAGCAGGGCCTTTTTCTTTTCCGACCCACCACTCCCCCCCGAAAACCTCCAACCACGCCGTCACCCAGCGCCACAGCCCGCCCGGCATCCCGCGCCAAACACAAACCCGCTGCGTCCGTCGTCGAACCGGCGCGCCGCCGCATCCGCTCCCAGCATGCGAACTTCATCGCAAGCGAACCGAATACGTCGCGACACATCGCTGAAAGCGAACGCAGCCTGCGCGCGTCCGCCATCGCACTGCGCATCCGCCGCCGCAGGTAATCGCCGCGTCCGGTCGGCCAGACACTCGATCGTCGCGACGACTCGCGCGCGCTCGCGAACCCGCCGCCCAACAACCGCAGCTTCGGTGCCCAGCGCACTCCAGCGAACGCCGCACCGCCTCGCGCCACCGCGCAGCCGCACCCGAGCGCCCCACCACAGCGCTAATCGCATCACACCCAATCGCACCCGCGCTTGCGCGCACGCCCGCGCACAACCCACGCAATCCGCGACCGCGTTGCCGCTTTGGACCATCGCGTCCGCGTCCATGTCGCGTTTTGTGCGCTCGCGCCGCAGCGCAGGCGCGCGCGATGGCCGAGTCTCGCCGCGCGGTCGCGGGTGCAGGGGGCCGCCGCCGTTGCCTACTCTCGACGAAGCAGGAGCCCCCTCATGACCCGTTCTGTGTTGCAAAACCGCCGGCTGCGAAGCCGCGCGTTGCCGCTCGCGTTCGCCATCGGCGCCACCCTCGCCGCCGCCTCGGCGCAAGCCAAGTTGCCCGACGGCGTGCTCGATCCCGCGTTCGGCCGCCGCGGCCTGGCGATCAGCGATTTCGCCGTCAACGACGATTTCGTCCGCGCCGTGGCGATCCAGGCCGACGGCAAGATCCTCACCATCGGCGAAGGCGGCAGCGACAGCGCCCAGCCCGACGGCCGCCTGCATTGCCGGCTGGTGCGCTTCGGCACCGACGGCAAGCTCGATCCCGCGTTCGGCGCCAACGGCGAAGTGCGCATCTCGCTGGAATCCAACGCGCAACCGGCCGCCTGCCGCGCGCTCGCGGTGCAGGCCGACGGCCGCATCCTCGTCGCCGGCGGCAATAAAGGCAATGCGCTGGTGCTGCGCTTCCTCGCCAACGGCAAGCCCGACCGCGGCTTCTCGCGCGACGGCGTGCAGACGCTCGACGCCGGCGGCATCGAGGATTTCTACGCCATCGCGCAACAGGCCGACGGCCGCATCGTCCTCGCCGGCAAGCGCGTGGACGAGGACACCGGCCGCGACGCGGTGCTGCTCGCGCGCTACCGCAGCGACGGCCAGGCCGACCGCTGGTTCGGCCGCAACGGCGTGGTGGTGACGCCGCACGACGACCAGCCCAACGGCGCCGGCGCGCAACATGTGGTGTTGCAGCCCGACGGCAAGATCGTCGTCGCCGGCGGCGGCGGACGCTGGAACCTGATCGCGCGTTACCTCGGCGACGGCCGCGCCGATGCGAAGTTCGGCAAGGACGGCACCACCATCGACCGCATCACCGGCCTCAACGCCGGCGCGCAAGGCCTGGTGTTGCAGACCGACGGCAAGTTCCTCAGCAGCCACCCCATCGTCGCCGGCGCCGGTGTGCGCGGCACCCTGCTGCGCCACAACGCCGACGGCAGCCTCGACACGACCTACCACCGTCCGGACCTGGAAATCTCCGGGCGTCTGGCGCGCCAGGCCGACGGCCGCGTGCTGGTGGTCGGCAACACCACCAGCGCCGCGCCGAAGCCGGGCCGCTTGCAGCGCGTGAATCCGGACGGTTCGGTCGATACCACCTTTACCGTCGCGCCGATCGAATTCGGCGGCAACGAGGATTACTTCATCGACCTCGCCGTGCCCGGCAGCGGCCGCATGATCGTCGCGGCGTGGCTCAGCGACGAGAACCGCATCGGCTTGGCCAAGGTGGCGGCGACCACTTACTGCCTCGCCGACCCGGTCAATCCGGGCCGCTGGATCGGCTTCAGCGAAAGCGGCTGGTTCTCGACCATCGACAGCGGCTTCGGCGGCAGCGGCCAGGGTCTGGTCGCGAAAGGCCGGCTGCGTTCGGCGCAACCGCAAGGCCAGCCGGCCGGACGCGCGCTCAGCGCCGGCGGCCCGTCGCCGGCGGCGTACCGCGTCGATGCGTTCGCCGTCACCGGCGACGTGCGCGGCTTCGGCTTCGCCAACGTGGTCAAGCGCGGCAGCGCGCCGGCGACGTACGGCCTGGTGGATGCGCAGATGAACGATCCGGCCTGCAAGATCCTGCCGGGGCGCTGATCGCGTCGCAACGACGGTTCGGGGCAGCGGCGCGGCGGCGGGCCTTCGGGGCCGCTCGCCGCGCCGCAGTTGCGCTTGCGCGAGGCGCGAACGGAAAAGACAACGGCCGGTTCCGCAAGGACCGGCCGTGTATGCGTACGTATCGCGGATCGATGCGCGCGCCGATGCGCGCGAAGCTCAGTTGATCAGTTGCAGGCGCAGTTCCTTCGGCAGCGCGAACACCATGCTCTCCTGCTCGCCGTCGAGCTCGGTCACGTGCTGCGCGCCGAGTTCGCGCAAGCGGTCGATCACGCCGCGCACCAGCACTTCCGGCGCCGAAGCGCCGGCGGTGATGCCGATGCGCTGGCGACCCTCGACCCAGCGCGGGTCGATCTCGATCGCACCGTCGATCAGGTAAGCGGCCACGCCTTCGCGTTCGGCCAACTCGCGCAGGCGGTTGGAGTTGGAGCTGTTCGGCGAGCCCACCACCAGCACCAGATCGCAGCGCGCGGCGAGTTCGCGCACCGAATCCTGGCGGTTCTGGGTGGCGTAGCAGATGTCGTCGTTCTTCGGTCCCTGGATCGCCGGGTACTTGGCGCGCAGGGCTTCGATCACGCTGCGGGTGTCATCGACCGACAAGGTGGTCTGGGTGGTGTAGGCGAGGTTTTCCGGCTGGTCGACCTGCATCGCGGCGACATCGTCGACGTCCTCGACCAGATAGATCTGGCCGGAACCGGCTTCGCGCTTCCACTGCCCCATCGTGCCTTCGACTTCGGGATGGCCTTCGTGGCCGATCAGCACCACGTCGCGGCCGGCGCGGCAATGCCGCGAGACTTCCAGATGGACCTTGGTCACCAGCGGGCAGGTCGCGTCGAACACTTTCAGCGCGCGCCGTTCGGCTTCCGCGCGCACCGCCTTGGACACGCCGTGGGCGCTGAAGATCACGGTGGCGCCGTCGGGCACCTCGTCGAGTTCCTCGACGAAGATCGCGCCGCGGTGCTTGAGGTCGTCGACGACGAAACGGTTGTGCACGACTTCGTGGCGCACGTAGATCGGCGCGCCGAGGGTTTCGATCGCGCGCTTGACGATCTCGATGGCGCGGTCGACGCCGGCGCAGAAGCCGCGGGGATTGGCGAGCAGGACGTCCATGGGGGGATTGTACTCCGGTCCCGAGGCGGCGGCGGGGAGTAGAAGTGAGCGTGGAGGAGTGAGGAGTGAGCGAAGGCCGCTCTTTCTCGCTTCTCACTCCTCTTCGCTCACTCCTGCTTTTCCTTGCTGAACAGCCCGAACGCAGCGATGCCGATCGCGCCGCCGACGATGGCTGCGTCGGCGATGTTGAACGAGGGCCAGTACCAGGTGCGCCAGTACCACTGGATGAAGTCGACCACGTGGCCGTGCATGAGCCGGTCGATGACGTTGCCGATCGCGCCGCCGATGACCAGCGAATACGGCAGCGCGGTCTTCCAGTCGCCGCGCGGCGTGCGCGCCAGCCAGCGCGCGAGCAGGCCGCTGATGCCGACCGCCAGGACCAGGAAGAAATACTTCTGCCAGCCGCCGGCGTCGCTGAGGAAGCTGAAGGCCGCACCGGTGTTGTAGCTGCGGTACCAGTTCCAGAAACCTTCGACGACCACCACCGGGGTGTACTCCGGCAGCGCGGCCAGCACCCAGTTCTTGCTCCACTGGTCGAGCGCGATCACCACGATCGAGACGATCAGCCAGGGCAACGCGTTCTTGGCGGGGGTGCTTGTCATTGTTCGGGAATGGGGAATGGGGAATGGAGAATCGGAAAGCGGCGCGCGCATCGCTGCGCGCGCCGCGGGTGGCTCAGAACCAGCGTCGCTGTTCGCCCGGGCCTTCGACGTTGCTTACGCAGCGTCCGCACAGCTCCGGGTGCTTCGGGTCGGAACCGACGTCGGCGCGGTAGTGCCAGCAGCGCACGCACTTGGTCTTGCCGGTCTTGGCCGCGAGCACGGCGATGTCCTGGATGCCGTCGTCGGCCACCACTTCGACATCGCCGCTGATGAACAAGAAGCGCAGCTCGTCGGTCAGCGGCGCCAGCCAGTTCTGGTCGGCGACGCCGCAGCGCAGGGTGATCTCCGCTTCCAGCGCCGCGCCGATCTCGCCGGCCGCGCGCATCGGCTCCAGCGCGCGGGTCACGCTCTCGCGCAGCTCCAGCAGGCGCTTGAAGTCCTCGTCCGACAACGCCGCGTCGGCCGGCAACGGCGCCAGGCCGTCGTACCAGGTGGCGAACAGCACGTTGCCTTCGCGCGCGCCGCTTTCGGTATTGGCCGGCAGGTGCCGCCACATTTCGTCGGCGGTGAACGCCAGCACCGGCGCGATCCAGCGCACGAACGCCTCGGCGATGCGGTACATCGCGCTCTGCGCCGAACGGCGGCCGCGCGAATCCTCGCGCATGGTGTACAGGCGGTCCTTGGTCACGTCCAGGTACAGCGAACCCAGGTCGACGCTGCAGAAGTTCGACAGCACCTGCACGATCTCGGCGAAGTCGTAACGCTCGTACGCGCCGGCGATGCGGTCCTGCACTTCGCTGGCGCGGTGCACGATCCAGCGGTCGAGCGCCACCATGTCCTCCAGCGCGACCAGATCGCGCGCCGGATCGAAGCCGCTGAGGTTGCCGAGCAGGAAGCGCGCGGTGTTGCGGATGCGGCGGTAAACGTCGGCGTTCTGCTTGAGGATCTTGTCCGACACCGACATCTCGGCGCTGAAGTCGGTCGAGGCGACCCACAGGCGCAGCACGTCCGCGCCCATCGCATCGATGACCTTCTGCGGCACCACCACGTTGCCGAGCGACTTGGACTGCTTCTTGCCCTGCTCGTCGACGGTGAAGCCGTGCGTCAGCACCTGCCGGTACGGCGCCACGCCGTCCATCGCCACGCCGGTCAGCAAAGCGCTGTGGAACCAGCCGCGGTGCTGGTCGGAGCCTTCCAGGTACAGGTCGGCCGGCTTGCGCAGGCCGTCTTGCGGCCGCTGCGCGAGCACGCATTCGTGGCTGGCGCCGGAATCGAACCAGACGTCGAGGATGTCGGTGACCTTCTCGTAATCGCCGGCCTCGTCGCCGAGCAATTGTTCGGCGGTCATCGCGTACCACGCGTCCACGCCCTCGCGCTCCACCGCGTCGGCGACCTGGCGCATGATCTCGACCGTGCGCGCATGCGGCTGGCCGGTCTCGCGATGGAAGAACAGCGCGATCGGCACGCCCCAGTAGCGCTGGCGCGAGATGGTCCAGTCCGGACGGCTCTCGATCATGTTGTAGATGCGCGACTCGCCCCAGCCCGGGATCCAGGTCACGCCCGGGATCGCCTTGAGCGCATCGCGGCGCAGGCCGGCCTGCTCCATCGAGATGAACCACTGCGGCGTGGCGCGGAACACCACCGGCGTCTTGTGCCGCCAGCAATGCGGGTAGCTGTGCTTGATCCGGCCGCGCGCGAGCAAAGCGCCCTGCTCGCGCAGGATCTGCAGCAGCAATTCGTCGCTCTTGAAGATGTGCTTGCCGGCGAGCACGTGCTCGCCGACCGGCGGGGTCGACGGCAGGTACAGGCCGCGGCCGTCGACCGGATTGATCTGCGCCGCGTTGTAGCGCGCGATCAGGCCGTACTTCAGCGAGACCGCGTAGTCCTCCTGGCCGTGGCCGGGCGCGGTGTGGACCGCGCCGGTGCCGGCGTCGGTGGTGACGTGGTCGCCCAGCAGCACCGGGATTTCGCGCTCGGCGTAGAACGGATGGCGCAGGCGCAGGCCCTCGAAGGCCTCGCCCGGATGCGAGGACCAATCGCGGGTCTCGACGCTGTGGCCCTGCTTGAGCGCTTCGGCGTCGGTGATCGCAGCCAGCACCGAGCTGACCAGCTCGCTGGCGATCAGCAGATATTCCGGACGCGCGCCCGGCTCCTTGAACAAGGCTTCTTCGCCCGGCTCGATCCGCACCAGCGAATACTCGACCTGCGGGCCCATCGACACCGCCAGACTCGCCGGCAGCGTCCACGGCGTGGTCGTCCAGATCGGCACCGACAGCGGGCTGCCGTCGTCCTCGATCCCGAACACGTCGAACACGCGCTTGCGGTCGAGCACCGGATAGCGCACGTAGATCTGGGTCGATTCCTTGTCGTGGTACTCGATCTCGGCCTCGGCCAGGGCCGAGCCGCAGTCGAAGCACCAGTGCACCGGCTTGGAGCCGCGCACCAAATGGCCGCGTTCGACGATCTTGGCCAGCGACCGCATGATGTCCGCCTCGTAGCGGAAATCCATGGTGAGGTAAGGGTTCTCCCAGTCGCCGATCACGCCCAGGCGCTTGAAGTCGCGGCGTTGCAGGTCGACCTGGGTCGCGGCGTACTCGCGGCACTTGGCGCGGAACTGGGCGGCGTCGAGCTTCTCGCCGACCTTGCCGTAGGTCTTCTCGACCTTGGTCTCGATCGGCAGGCCGTGGCAGTCCCAGCCCGGCACATACGGCGCGTCGAAGCCGGACAGCAGCTTGGAGCGCACCACGATGTCCTTGAGCACCTTGTTGAGCGCGTGGCCGATGTGGATCTCGCCGTTGGCGTACGGCGGGCCGTCGTGGAGCACGAAGCTGCGCTCGCGATCCTTCACCTTCTCGCGAATTCGCTGATACAGGCCTTCGCTTTCCCAGCGCGCCAGGATTTCCGGCTCGCGCTTGGGCAGGTCGCCTCGCATCGGGAATTCGGTCGCCGGCAGCAGCAAGCTGGCCTTGTACGGGTTGCCGGCGGCGGGTTGGCTCGGGTCGTTGGTCACAGCGGGTCTCGGACGGGTCTTCGGCGGATTGGTCGGGTTGGCGTTCGTTGCTAAGGGTTCGCGCTGCGGATCACGCGGTTTCTCACGCGGTCTTTTCGGCCGCGCCGGCATCGGCCGCGCGCAGCGGATCGGGCGGCGAAGCCGGAATCAGGCGGCGGCGCTGCGCGTCCAGCGCCAGCGACTCGCGCGCTTGCGCGGCGTCGCGGTGCATCTGCTCGGTCAGCGTCGCAAGGTCCGGGAACTTGAGCTCGACGCGCAGGTGGGCGACGAATTCGACCTCGATCCTGCGACCGTACAGGTCGCCGTCGAAATCGAACAGATGCGCCTCCAGCAAAGGCTCGACGCCGGCCACGGTCGGACGCGTGCCCAGGCTCGACACCGACGGCCGCGGCCGCTCGCCGATGCCGTGCACCCAGGTCGCGTAGATGCCCGACAAGGCCGGGGTCTTGCCGCCGAAACGCAGGTTCGCGGTCGGAAAGCCCAGGGTGCGGCCGAGCTGCTGGCCGCGCACCACGTGGCCGCCGATCGCGTACGGCCGGCCGAGCAGGCGCGCGGCCGCGGCGAAATCGCCGGCGAGCAGGGTTTCGCGGATGCGGGTGCTGGACACGCGTTCGCCGTCCAGGTGCACCGGCTCGATCTCGTGCGCGCCGAAGCCGGCGGCCTCGCCCATGCGCCGCAGCAGCGCGATGTCGCCGCCGCGCGCCTTGCCGAAGCGGAACTCCGGGCCGACCCAGACTTCGCGCGCGGCCAGTTGCCGCACCAGCACGCGTTCGACGAATTCTTCGCCGCTCCAACTGCTGAGTTCGCGATTGAAGCGCAGCAGGCCGACCTGATCGGCGTCCAGCGCCAGCAGGCCCGCGGCCTTGGCCCGCGGCAGCAACAGCCGCGGCGGCGGCGCGGCCGGGGCGAAGAACTCGCGCGGCAGCGGCTCGAAGCTCAGCGCCACCGCCGGCACGCCCAGGGCGCGGGCGCGCGCGACCGTGTGGCGCACCAGCGCGCGGTGGCCCAGGTGCAGGCCATCGAAGGCGCCGATGCAGACCACACTGCCGTGCGGGCATCGCGTCCCGCGGTCGACGTCTCGAAACAGCCTGCTCATTCGGATTCTGGCGTGGCGACCCGGTCGCCCGGGATACGGCTTGAAGGATGAATCAAGAAGTATAGCCGGCGGCCGGCGCTCTCAATGGCACCGGACACCGCGGTTGGGCGCCGTTCGCCCGCCGGGAACGGTCGACGACGCGCCCACGACTCAGTGCCCGCGCAAATCCCGCGGCCGGATGCCCTGCAGCCACAGCAGCGCCGCATACGCCGCGCCGCCGGCGCCGACCACGACCGCCAGCTTCCAGGCCCGCTCCCACCACGGCCAGCCGGTCCAGCCCGGCCACAGCCACAGCAGGAACAGCACCACCGCGCTGAGGCCGACGCTGGCCACGCCGATCTGGCGCAGGAACCGGCCCCAGCCGGGCTGACGCCGGTACACCCGCGCCCGGCGCAGGTACCAGGCCAGTTGCAGCGCGTTGGTCCAGCCGGCGATGGCGATCGCCAGAGCCAGGCAGGCGTGCGCACCGGGCACCTCGCCCAAGGCCTGGGTCAGGCTCGCGCCGCGCGCCAACGCGGCGCGGCCGGCATCGCTGAAATACACCGCCAGCAACAACAGGCCGACCGTCGACAGCAGGTTCACCGCGACCGACACCACCGCCGATTTGACCGGCGTCTTGGTGTCCTGGCGCGAATAGAACGCCGGCGCCAGCACCTTCACCAGCAAGAACGCCGGCACCGCGGTCGACTGCGCCATCAGGCTCAGGCGGATCATCTGGGTGTCCTGCGGGGTCAGCCGGCCGTACTGGAACAGCGCCGCGATCAGCGCTTCGGCGCACAGCACCAGGCCCAGGCAGGCCGGCACGCCGATCAGCAGGCACAGGCGGAAGCCCCAGTCCAAAGCGCGCGAATAGCCGTCGCTGTCGGTCGCCGCGTGGCGCTTGGACAGATGCGGCAGGATCACCGTGCCGATCGCGACGCCGAACATGCCGAGCGGGAATTCCAGCAGGCGATCGGTCAGGTACAGCCAGCTGACGCTGCCGACGATCAGGAACGAGGCCAGCGCGGTGTTCAGCAGCAGATTGAGCTGGGCCACCGAGGAGCCGAACAGGGTCGGCACCATCAGCCGCAGGATCTTGCGCACGCCCGAGTGCTTCCAGCCCCAGCGCGGCCGCGGCAGCAGGCCGAGCTTGGCCAGCGCCGGCAGCTGGAACACCAGTTGCAGCACGCCGGCGAAGAACACGCCCCAGGCCAGCGCCAGCACCGGTTCGGCGCCGAACGGCCGCATCAGCGGCGCGGCCGCGGCGGCCGCGGCGATCATCGAGATGTTCAGCAGCACCGGCGACAACGCCGGCACCGCGAATTTCTCGTAGCTGTTGAGCACGCCGCCGGCCAGCGAGGCCAGCGAAATGAACAAGGCGTACGGGAAGGTGATCTGCAGCATCTGGGTGGCCAGCAGGTATTGTTCGCTGCCGGGCGCGAACCCCGGCGCGAACACGCCCATGACCCAGGGCGCGGCCAGCACCACCACCGCGGTCAGCGCCAGCAAAGCCGCCGCCAGGGTGCCGGTGACCCGGTCGACCAGCTCCTTGACCGCGGCGTGGTCGTGCTTTTCCTTGTACTCGGCCAGGACCGGCACGAAGGCCATCGAGAACGAGCCCTCGGCCGACAGCCGGCGCATGAAGTTCGGGATTCTGAACGCGATGAAGAACGCGTCCATCGCCGGGCTGGCGCCGAACTGCCAGGCGTAGACCTGGTCGCGGATCAGGCCGGTGACCCGCGAGATGAAGGTCATCGCGCTGAACACCACCGACGAGCGCAGCAGGCCGCCCTTACTCATGCCCGCCCTCCCCGGCCCGGCCGCACCGGGCCCGGACGTGCCGCAAACCCACCGGGTTGACGCAAGCCCCTGAATCGCCCATACTTTTGGGTCTGATTTTCCGCGATTGCGCTACAGGCGGTTTCGGCCAGCCCGCAGCGCCTCGTCTTTCGTCCGGCTTCACTACCGTTTTTACATTCACGTTTTCAACCCAAATTTTCAGGAATTCACCGTGGCAAACATCAAGTCCGCCAAGAAGCGCGCCAAGCAGACCCTCGTGCGCAACGCCCGTAACGGCAGCCAGCGTTCGATGCTGCGCACCGCGGTCAAGAAGGTGCTCAAGGCCCTCGGCGAGAACGACGCCGCCGGTGCCAAGTCCGCCTTCGACGTCGCTCAGCCGATCCTCGACCGTTTCAGCGCCCGTGGCCTGATCCACAAGAACAAGGCCGCCCGCCACAAGAGCCGTCTGTCCGCGCGCATCAAGGCGCTGGCCACCGCCGCTTGATTCGCCGCGGCCCGCACGGGCCGCAGCGAAACGCAAAAACCCGGCCTCGGCCGGGTTTTTGTTTGCCCGTACTTTTTCATCCACGCCGCGGTTTTCGGCGCGCGCAGCTGCGGCAACGCCGTGCCCGCGCGCGCGCGGCGATGCGAAGACGAGCGTGACCGCAGGCGCGAACATGCCGCGCATCTTCGGCGCGGCCGGTGAAGCGAGATTGAAGTCGTCCGCCCGACGCGCGCGCAAGGCGCTGCCGCGGCGCTGCGAGCGCCGCGACGGGTTCACGTTTTGACGATGCCGAGCCCGAGGCTCAGGGCGCATGGCCGGCAGCGGCGTTGGCGGCTTCCAGCGCCTCTTCGCGCTGACGGTCGAAGAAGGCCATCACCTCGCGCATGATCGGCGCGGTGCCTTCGCGGCCGATCGCCGAAACCACGTACCACGGCGCCTGCCAGTCCAGTTCGGCCAAGGTGGCGCGCACGATCGCTTCGCGCTCCTCGTCCAGCAGCAGGTCGGACTTGTTGAACACCAGCCAGCGCGGCTTTTCCAGCAGCTGCGGATCGTGCTTGCGCAATTCGTTCTCGATCGCGCGCACCTGCTCGGCCGGCGTCAGGCCTTCCACGCCGCCTTCCATCGGCGCGATGTCGACCAGATGCAGCAGCAGCCGCGTGCGCTGCAAATGGCGCAGGAACTGCGCGCCCAGGCCGGCGCCGTCGGCCGCGCCTTCGATCAGGCCCGGAATGTCGGCGATGACGAAACTGCGGTGCGCCTCGACGCTGACCACGCCGAGGTTCGGATACAGCGTGGTGAACGGATAATCCGCGACCTTCGGCGTCGCCGCCGACACCGCGCGGATCAGGGTGCTCTTGCCAGCGTTCGGGAAGCCGAGCAGGCCGACGTCGGCGAGCAGCTTGAGCTCGAGCTTGAGTTCGCGCTCTTCGCCCGGCAAGCCCGGCAGCGCCTTGCGCGGAGTCCGGTTGACCGAACTCTTGAAATGCATATTGCCCAGGCCGCCCTTGCCGCCGCGCGCGACCAGCAGGCGGTCGCCGTGCGCGGTCAGATCGCCGATGACTTCGTCGGTCTCGACGTTGGTGACCGTGGTCCCGACCGGCACGACGATGATCAGATCGTCGCCGCCCTTGCCGTAGGCCTGCCGCCCCATGCCGTTCTCGCCGCGCTGGGCGCGGAACTGGCGCTGGTGGCGGAAATCGACCAGGGTGTTGACGTTCTCGTCGGCGACCAGCCAGACGCTGCCGCCGGCGCCGCCGTCGCCGCCATCCGGCCCGCCCAGCGGAATGAACTTCTCGCGACGGAAACCGACGCAGCCGTTGCCGCCGTTGCCGGCGATGACTTGGATTTCTGCTTCGTCTACGAGTTTCATTGGGGCTGGGAATCGGGAATGGGGAATGGGGAATCGTTGAAGCGGCACGCGCGAGTTTAGCGCTGCGCGGCATTGATGCAGGTCGACCGGGGCGGACGACGGAACTACGGAACGAGGCAGAACCGCCGTAACGATTCCCTATTCCCCACTCCCGACTCCCGGCCCAAACGAAAAACCCCGCCGAAGCGGGGCTCCTCGCGGCAACGTCGCGGCGCGATTACTCGGCGACGACGACGCTGACGGTGCGGCGGCTCTTCGGACCCTTGGTCGAGAACTCGACCTTGCCGTCGACCAGCGCGAACAGCGTGTGGTCGCGGCCGAGGCCGACGTTGGCGCCCGGGTGGAACTGGGTGCCGCGCTGACGCACGATGATGTTGCCGGCTTCGATGGCCTGGCCACCGTAGATCTTCACGCCGAGGTACTTCGGGTTGGAGTCGCGGCCGTTGCGCGAAGAACCTACGCCCTTTTTATGTGCCATGGCTGCTGCTCCTTACTTGTTGTCGCCACCGGCGATGCCGGTGATCTGGATTTCGGTGTAGTGCTGACGGTGGCCCATCTGCTTGCGATGGTGCTTGCGGCGGCGGAACTTGACGATGCGCACCTTGTCGGCGCGGCCGTGGCCGACGACCGTGGCGGTGACGCTGGCGCCCTTGAGCGCGTCGCCGATCTTGATGCCATCGCCGTCGCCGAGCATCAGCACGCTGTCGAACTTGATTTCGCTGCCGGCTTCGACGTCCAGCAGCTCGACGCGGAGCGTCTCGCCTTGCATCACGCGGTATTGCTTACCGCCGGTGACCAGAACTGCGTACATGACCATCTTCCTCTGTAGTTATTTTGGTCCTGCGCCGCCCAGGAACGGACGGACAGAAGCGGAATTGTAGGCACTTCAGCGAGTTACGGCAACCGTGCGGGTCCGGCGGACTGGACGGGGGCGCCTGAAAAGTTCGATTTTCATTTAAAATCATATAGTTACGAAAACCCACCCAGGTCGAACCCGGATCGCGCCTCGGGCCGCCACCGTCGCATCTGCCTGAATGCGCCTGCGGAGCGCTCCCGGCCGCTCGTCGCTCCGACCGGCCGGTCGAGGCGCACCGGGCCGAACCTGCGCCCCGGCCGCTCGCGCATGTACCCGCCTCGCCCCGCTCCCGCCGCGCCCGCGCCCTCGCCCTCGCCCTCGCCCTCGCCCTCGCCCTCGCCCTCGCCCTCGCCCTCGCCCTCGCCCTCGCCCGCGCCCGCGCCGCGCCGCGGCCGCGCCGCAGCTTCGCCGCTTTCACCGACATACCCCCACGATTCCGCAACAGAAAACAAATTCGCGCCGGATCGCGCATCGCGCTCGCATCGAGTCGCATGCGCGCACAAGAACAGTGGCGGCGTTCAAGAAAATCGCCCGCAGCGCATCAGAAAGCGCGCCGACGAAGTTCACACTTCCGAAAGAAATTTTTTCGCGGAAAAAAACCGCGCGCATCGCCGCGGCGAAATCGGCGGCGACGAAAACGCCTGCAAATCCAGGGCGGCGCGAACCTCGCCGCGACGACACCGAAAATGCGCGCCGCTTGTGTATGTGCGCTCAGTCGCATTCATCCGGCTAGCACGGCTTCGATGACACTTGCATGCCACGTGCGCGCTCAATTAGCTTCGAACGCGAGCGACTTGCAGGGGGTCGCGCGACATGGATCGGCACCGTCCTTGCGCAGCGCGTGCGACGCACGCGGGCCAGCATGGTGCTGTCGCGTCATCGGGGACGTCCTGCAATGGGCTTGCAGTCTTCAGTTCGCTGTCTCGTCAACCCAGCGGTAACCGGCGCAGCGTCCCTGCGCTCACGCACGCACTCATCCAGCGCTTTCCACGCCGCCCGGCCCGCGCCGCGCGCGCCGCATGGAAGCGGGCGGGCGCGCGCCACAGATACGGCAACGCGCCGCGCGCGTTGCATCCAGCAAGTCCCGCGATGGCGTCCCGCACGGCGCCTGCGCGGACCAAGGCCCGACGCTCGACAGGGGATGCGAAGGGGATCATGCGCAACGAAGGATCAAGGAAGTTTGTCATGACTCGCAAAGCACGTTCGATGAAATGGACCGCTCTGGCGCTGGCGACTGCCGTGGTGATCGCACCGGTCGCCTATTCCGGCGGCAAGCTGTCGGCAGTCAACAAGGTGCCGACGGCCAAGGCCTCGGCATCGGCGAAGGCGGCCAAGCTCGCTTCGGCCAAGCTGTCGCAGCCGGCCACCACCAATCGCTTCATCATCACCCGCGCGCCGGGCGCCGCCGCCAAGGTCAGCGCGGCCGCGATGAACCAGCAGTACGCCAAGGCGTCCGCCGCGCTCGGCATCGGCATCAAGCCGATGCGCACGCTGGCCACCGGCTCGCAACTGATCAAGACCGACACCCAGCTCGACGACGCCGCCATCAAGGAACTGGCGATCGAGCTGATGAAGAACGACTCGAGCATCATCGAGGTCAGCCGCGACACGTTTAGGCACCGCTTCATGGTGCCCAACGATCCAGGCTACGCCCAGCAGTGGCATTACAAGAACGGCCCGGGCGGCCTGAATCTGGAACCGGCCTGGGACATCGCCAAGGGCGACGGCATCGTGGTCGCGGTGCTCGACACCGGCATCACCCCGCACAGCGATCTCAACGCCAACATCCTGCCGGGCTACGACTTCATCGAAGATCCCGAAGTCAGCGTCGACGGCGACGGCCGCGATGCGGATCCGAACGATCCGGGCGACTGGCACGACGGCGAGTGCAACATCTTCGGCATTCCCGAGGACAGCAGCTGGCACGGCACCCACGTCGCCGGCACCATCGCCGCAGTGACCAACAACGGCGTCGGCGTGGCCGGCGTCGCGCCGAACGCGAAGGTCCAGCCGGTGCGCGTGCTCGGCAAGTGCGGCGGCTACACCTCCGACATCATCGATGCGGTGACCTGGGCCTCGGGCGGCAGCGTCGCCGGCGTGCCCGACAACGCCACTCCGGCCGAGGTCATCAACCTCAGCCTCGGCGGCTCCGGCGCGTGCTCCGCGGCCGAGCAGGCCGCGTTCGCCGCGGCCCGCGCGCGCGGCACCACGGTGGTCATCGCGGCCGGCAACTCCAGCGGCGACGTGGCCAACTTCTCGCCGGCCAACTGCGACAACGTGGTCGCGGTTTCGGCGGTCGGCCCGACCGGCTCGCTGGCGAGCTACTCCAACTTCGGCAACAAGATCGACGTCGCCGCGCCGGGTGGCTCGGGCGCGAACCCCGCGGCCGACAACATCCTGTCGACCCTGAACCTGGGCCTGCAGGGCCAGGAAGGCGAAGGCTATGCGTGGATGGCCGGCACCTCGATGGCCGCTCCGCACGTGGCCGGCGTGGTCGCGCTGATGCAGTCGGCGGCTTCGACCCCGAAGACCCCGGCCGAGATCGAGAAGATCCTGGTCAACACCGCGCACGTCGGCGGCCAGCCGGGCGGCTGCAGCTGGAGCAACTGGTGCGGCTCGGGCATCGTCGACGCGCGTTACGCGGTCGCCGTGGCCAAGGGCACCGAAGCGCTGCCGCCGGATCCGCAGGCGCCGGAACCGGAGCCGGCGACCGAGCTGGAGAACGGCATCACCGTGACCAACATCGAAGTCGGCGCCAACGGCATCCTGCGTTACCAGCTGCTGGTGCCGAACGGCGCGTCGAACCTGTTGTTCGCGATGTACGGCGGCACCGGCGACTCGGACATCTACGTCAAGTACGGTTCCGAGCCGACCAGCACCTCGTACGACTGCCGTCCGTTCACCTCGTCCAACAACGAGACCTGCTTCTTCCCGACCCCGAAGGGCGGCGTGTGGTACGTGCAGATCAAGGGCTACCGCGCTTCGGCCGGTATGTCGCTGTACCCGAGCTTCGTCGACGCGAACTATCCGCGCCGTCTCGACGCGAAGGCCAGCGCGCTGCCTAACCATCGCACCTCGGTCAACCTGTCGTGGGAGAAGGGCAAGAAGAACATCGACATCTGGCGCAACGGCGCGATCCTGAAGACGGTTCGCAACACCGGCGCCAATACCGATACCTTCCGCATCATCGGCAGCGGCACCATGAGCTACAAGGTGTGCAACAACGGTACGCAGGAATGCGACGATCCGGTCGAGATCACCTACAACTCGAGCCGCTGATCCCAGCGCAGCGTTAAGCGAAGGGCCCGGTGCGCCGGGCCCTTCGTGTTTGCGGGCGGGCGTGTCGCGATGGGTTGCCGGGTTTGCGGCCGGGCGCATTGCGGCGTTGTTCGGCGCGAATGCTTGCGCACTGTCGGCCGAGGCTCGTTGCGCCGCCTTGCGGTCTTCGTACGGACTTACCTACCGTCATTCCCGCGAACGCGGGAATCCAGCGCTGTTCGCGCGAGAACGCCCGTGGACCCGAGCGCTGCGAGGCTCGGACTCGGATCCGGCAGCATCGTCGCGATGAAGCCCTGGCTTCCCGCGTTCGCGGGAATGACGATGGGAAGAGTCGCGAGGTACGGGATTCGGATCCGGCAACATCGTCGCGATGAAGCTCTGGATTCCCGCGTTCGTGGGAATGACGACGGGTCGGTTCGCAGGAAACCGCAGCAAAGCAGCGACGACCGCACGGCGACTAACGGGAACTTGTCCGGCAGCGCAGACTCCATCCATTTGCAGCACCCCAATTCGCAGCAACCCATTCGCAGCAACGATGAGCGCCGCACTGCCGGCCCGCGCATCGCCCGTCTCTCCAGCCCCACGCATCGACCGCCGGCACCACCCGCGTTCCTCCAAGCCACAACCCGCGGAGACTCCATGCGCACTACCCGCTCCAACGCCATCGATCACCTCATCGACAACGCCCGCGACACCGGCACCGGCCGCAGCGTCCCGCGCGCCGCAAGCCCGGCCCGCGGCCTGCTCGCCGGCGCCGCGTTGCTGGCCGCGCTCGCCGGCCTGAGCGCCTGCAACCGCGACGCCGCCCCGGCCGGCGACGCCGCGCCCGCCGCCAACGCCGCGCCGGCCGTCGCGCCCGCGCCGGTGACGCCGGTCGAAGCGCGGCTCGGTCTGGCCAACAACAACGGCGCGATCCGCTACGACGGCCGGGTCGACAGCGAAGCCACCCGCAAGGCGCTCAGCATCGCCCTCGCCCAGGCCTACGCCGGGCAGATTTCCGGCGACCTGGAAGTCGCCAAGGCGGTCAAGCCGGCGCCGTGGCAGGACAAGCTGCCGCAGTTCGTCGCCGCGCTCGGCATGCCCGGCGTCGCGGTCACCTTCGAAGGCCAGAGCATCGAACTCAGCGGCCAGGTCAACGACGCCGACCGCGCGCTGCTGCTGGACAAGGCCAAGACCCTGTTCCCCGGATTCCGCTACGGCGGCCTGTTCGAGGGCGTCGGCGGCGCCGCCGCGTCCAGCGACGCCGCGGCGCAGGCGCTGGCGGCGCTGGTGCCGGGCAAGTCCGGCGCCGGCGAGATCGCGCAGGCGCTGAACAAGATCGAGGTGCGCTTCGAGGAAGGCGGCGCGCGCATCGCGCCGGCCAGCCTCGACATCCTCAGCCGCGCGGCCAAGGCCATCAACGCCGGGCCGAAGGACGCGCGCTACGAGATCGTCGGCCCGGGCGGCGGCGCCGGCCAGCCGGCCGACAACGAAATCCTGTCGCGCCAGCGCGCCGAGGCGGTCAAGGTCCAGCTGATCGTCGCCGGCGCCAACCCCGGCGCGCTCGACACCCGCGGCGAAACCGGCACGGCGGCGACGCCGGTGCGGTTCAATGCGGTCAAGTAGCGCCCTGAATCGGAGCGGCCGGCGGCCACCCGGACCTGCTCCGATCGTCCGAAACTGAACAAAGACGACAAACGCGGCCAAGGCCGCGTTCCTGTGGGAGGGCCTTCAGGCCCGACGCTTTTGTCCCGGATCGTTGCGACCTGGGACAAAAGCGTCGGGCCTGAAGGCCCTCCCACAGCCTTGTGGGCCGCGCATTTGCGCGTCTGCGGCCGCACCGTGCCGCGGCCGCCCGCTCGCCTTCGCCGACCGCCGAGCCACGCCCCACGGGCCTGCGCCGAGATCGCCCACGGCGCCCGCCATGTCTTTCGTTGCGCGGATTTGCCCCCATCTCCCCCACTCGATACGCTCCCCTGTTCGCCGTCGCCTTCCGCGCCGGCGACCCTCCCCCTTGCAGGCACCCGATGGCGCTGGACTACATCCGCATCCGCGGCGCGCGGACGCACAACCTCAAGAACATCGATCTCGATCTGCCGCGCGACAAGCTGATCGTGATCACCGGACTGTCCGGTTCGGGCAAGTCCTCGCTGGCCTTCGACACCATCTACGCCGAAGGCCAGCGCCGTTACGTCGAGTCGCTGTCGGCGTATGCCCGGCAGTTCCTGTCGGTCATGGAAAAGCCCGATGTCGACCACATCGAAGGCTTGTCGCCGGCGATCTCGATCGAACAGAAATCGACGTCGCACAATCCGCGTTCGACCGTCGGCACGATCACCGAGATCTACGACTACCTGCGCCTGCTGTACGCGCGCGTCGGCAGTCCGCGCTGCCCGGACCACCACTATCCGCTGGAAGCGCAGACCGTCAGCCAGATGGTCGACCAGGCGATCGCGCTGGACCCGGAACAGCGCTACATGCTGTTGGCGCCGGTGATCCGCGAGCGCAAGGGCGAGCACGCCCAGGTGTTCGAGCAGCTGCGCGCGCAGGGCTTCGTGCGCGTGCGCGTGGACGGCGCGCTGTACGAGATCGACGCGGTGCCGCCGCTGGCGCTGCGGGTTAAGCACACCATCGAAGCGGTGATCGACCGCTTCAAGCCGCGCGAGGACATCAAGCAGCGCCTGGCCGAATCCTTCGAAACCGCGCTCAAGCTCGGCGACGGCATGGCCCAGGTGATGTCGCTGGACAACGCCGACACCGCGCCGCTGCTGTTCTCGTCCAAGTACAGCTGCCCGGTCTGCGACTACTCGCTGCCGGAGCTGGAACCGCGGCTGTTCTCGTTCAACTCGCCGGTCGGCGCCTGCCCGACCTGCGACGGGCTCGGCGTGGCCGAGTTCTTCGATCCGGCGCGCGTGGTCGTGCACCCGGAGCTGTCGCTCGCGGCCGGCGCGGTGCGCGGCTGGGATCGCCGCAACGCCTATTATTTCCAGCTGATCCAGTCGCTGGCCAAGCACTACAAGTTCAACGTCGACACGCCGTGGCAGTCGCTCAGCGCCGCCCAGCAGAAAGCGGTGCTGTACGGCAGCGGCGACGAGCTCATCAGCTTCAGCTACATCACCGAAAACGGCGGCCGCAGCCAGCGCAAGCACCGCTTCGAAGGCATCGTGCCGAACCTGGAGCGGCGCTACCGCGAGACCGAATCGGCCGCGGTGCGCGAGGAACTGGCCAAGTTCATCAGCCAGCGCCCCTGCCCCGACTGCGGCGGCGCGCGCCTCAACCGCGCCGCGCGCAACGTGTTCGTGGCCGAACGCGGGCTGCCGGAACTGGTGGTGCTGCCGGTCGACGAGGCGCTGAACTTCTTCAAGGCCCTGCAACTGCCGGGCTGGCGCGGCGAGATCGCGGTCAAGATCGTCAAGGAGATCGTCGACCGCCTGCGCTTCCTGGTCGACGTCGGCCTGGATTACCTCACGCTCGAACGCAAGGCCGACTCGCTGTCCGGCGGCGAGGCCCAGCGCATCCGCCTGGCCAGCCAGATCGGCGCCGGCCTGGTCGGGGTGATGTACGTGCTCGACGAGCCGTCGATCGGCCTGCACCAGCGCGACAACGAGCGCCTGCTCGGCACCCTGACCCGGCTGCGCGACCTCGGCAATACCGTGATCGTGGTCGAACACGACGAGGACGCGATCCGCCTGGCCGACTACGTCGTCGACATCGGCCCCGGCGCCGGCGTGCACGGCGGCGAAGTGATCGCGCAAGGGCAGCTGCAGGACGTGCTCAAGGCGCCGCGTTCGCTGACCGGCCAGTACCTCAGCGGCAAGCGCAAGATCGACATCCCGAAGAACCGCCACAAGCCCAACCCGAAGGCGACGATGCACCTGCGCGGCGCCACCGGCAACAACCTCAAGGACGTCGATCTGGCGATTCCGGCGGGCTTGCTGACCTGCGTCACCGGCGTCTCGGGTTCGGGCAAGTCCACGCTGATCAACGACACGCTCTACGTCATCGCCGCCAACGAACTCAACGGCGCGGCGCAGACGCCGGCGCCGCACAAGTCGGTGGAGAACATCGAGCTGTTCGACAAGGTCGTCGACATCGACCAGTCGCCGATCGGCCGCACCCCGCGTTCGAACCCGGCCACCTACACCGGCCTGTTCACGCCGCTGCGCGAACTGTTCGCGCAGGTGCCGGAAGCGCGCTCGCGCGGCTATTCGCCGGGCCGCTTCAGCTTCAACGTGCGCGGCGGCCGCTGCGAAGCCTGCCAGGGCGACGGCCTGATCAAGGTCGAAATGCACTTCCTGCCGGACGTGTACGTACCCTGCGACGTCTGCCACGGCAAGCGCTACAACCGCGAGACGCTGGAGGTCCTGTACAAGGGCTACAACATCAACGACGTGCTGGAAATGACGGTCGAGGCGGCGCTGGCGCTGTTCGAGAACGTGCCCAGCATCGGCCGCAAGCTGGAAACGCTGATGGACGTCGGCCTGAGCTACATCAAGCTCGGCCAGAGCGCGACCACGCTGTCGGGCGGCGAGGCGCAGCGCGTCAAGCTGTCGAAGGAACTGTCGCGCCGCGACACCGGCCGCACCCTGTACATCCTCGACGAGCCCACCACCGGCCTGCACTTCCACGACATCGAGCATCTGCTGGCGGTGCTGCACCGCCTGCGCGACGACGGCAACACCGTGGTCGTGATCGAGCACAACCTCGATGTCATCAAGACCGCCGACTGGGTCATCGACCTGGGTCCGGAAGGCGGCCACCGCGGCGGCACCATCCTCGCCACCGGCACGCCCGAGCACATCGCCTCGCTGCCGCAGTCCTACACCGGCCGCTTCCTCGCGCCGATGCTGGGGATGCCGGTGCCGGGCGCGGTCGGCAGCGACGCGAAGCCGGCCAAGGCCGCCAAGACCGCGGCCAAGAAGACCGCAAAGACCGACGCGCCGGCCGCGCGCGCCAAGAAGAAATCCGCCGCATGACCGACAGCGACAAAGCAGCCAAGCCGAAAGCCAAGGCCGAGAAGCGAACCGAGCAGAAAACGGCGCCGCGCAAGCGTGCGCCGCGCAAGCGCAAGACCGACACCGCCGCACCCGCGGCCGCCGCGGCCGCGGCGGTCGTCGACGCGGCTGTCGTCGAAGCGGCGACCGTCGAAGCCGTCGCCGCGACGCCCTCCGCCGAGGCGCGGCCGACGCAGCCCGAGCGCGTCGTCGCGCCGGCGCAGCCGCAGCCCGCGCCGCCGCAGTTGCTCGAATCCGTCGCCGTCGCTCCGGCCGCGTTGATCCGGGTGCCGCTGTCGGTGCGCTGGCGCGACCTCGACGCGTTCAACCACGTCAACAACTCCAAGTTCCTCAGCTATCTCGAGGAAGCGCGCCTGCGCTGGATGGTGACCCTGCCCGGCCACGGCATGGACGAACACGTCGCACCGGTGGTCGCGGCCGCGCACCTGAACTATCGCCGGCCGATCGAGTGGCCGAACGAGATCGACATCGAGCTGTTCGTCGAACGCCTCGGCAACACCAGCCTGAGCATCGGCCACCGCATCGTCGGCGCCGGCGATCCGAACGCAGTGTATTGCGACGGCAACGTGGTGATGGTGTGGATCCATCGCGAAACCGGGCAACCGGCGGCGTTGCCGGAGCCGGTGCGCCGGGCCTGCACGCGCGCCTGATGGCCCCCTGTAGGAGCGGCGCGAGCCGCGACCGCGACAACGCAACTACGACGCAAGTTTCGGCGTAGTTGCGTTGTCGCGGTCGCGGCTCGCGCCGCTCCTACAGTCCGGAACCGAAGCTCCGTATCAAGGCGCGGCCTTGCGCACCTCGAACTCGCCCAGCAGCGAGCCGCCGCCCTTCAATTCGAATTCGATCGCGACCCGGCTGCCTTCCTTCAGCGGCGCGTGCGGCTGCATCAGCATCAGGTGCATGCCGCCGGGCTTCAGCACGGCCGCGCCGTCGGGCGCGATGCGCAGTTCCGGCAAGGCGCGCATCTTGCTGATGCCGTCGACGATGCGGGTCTCGTGCAGCGACACGTCGGCGAAGGCCGCGCTCTTCGCGCCGACGATGGTCACCGGCCCCGCGCAGCGGTTCTCGATCCGGCCGAAGCCGGCCATCATCGGCATCTGCATCGGCGGCATGCGCACCCAGCCTTCGCGCACCTGCGCCACGCAGCCCTTGTCTGCCGTCCGATCGGACGTGCGTTGCGGCGCCGGCGACTTCGCCGCCGCGCCGTTCATCGAAGCCGCGGCCAACAGCGCCGCGAGCGCCAACCCTGTTCGGATGCGAGATACGTTCATCGGCCTATGATAACCCTCGGCCGACGACAGGCCGACCGGGTATGGAGCCCTCAAGGAGCTGACGATGAACCAGCCGTTGCGCCCGTATTTCCCTTCGCTCGCGTTCGGCGCGCTCGCCGCGGGCCTGTTGGCCGCCTGCGGCGGCGCCCCGTCCGGCGACCGGCCCGCCGCCGCGTCCGCACCGAACGCCGCCGCCAAGCCGGCCAAGCCCGACCCCGCCCGCGACGGCGCGCTGCGCCTGACCGTCTACAGCGGCGACTACGAAGCCCTCGCCAACGTCCGCGCGCCCGCCGCCGGCATGCCCGGCTACGCGCTGGTCGAGCGGCCGCTGCGCGAATCGCTCAAGCGCGGCGCCAACGCCCTGCAGGAAGCGCCGCTGCCGCCGTCGATCGACGTGGAAGCGGCGACGCTGACGCCGCGCACGCCGGGCGTGGGCGTGACCGCGCAACGCTACGTCGCCGCGGTGTCCGGCGCGCAGAACATCATGAGTGGCGCGATCGGACGCAAGGTCGCGGTCGAACACACCTCCGGCGGCGCCAAGCAGACCGACAACGGCGTGCTGCTCGCCGCCGGCGACGGCCTGACCCTGGCGCTCGACGACGGCCGGGTCAAGGTGATCCGCAACTACGACAGCTTCAGCCTGATCGACAACGAAGGCGCATTGCCGCGCCAGTCGTCGTTGCAATGGACGGTCGAGGCGGCGCAGGCCGGCGACGCCGAATTCGCGCTGAGCTACCCGATGGGCGGCCTGGCTTGGCGCGCCGAATACCTGGCCACGATCGCGCCCGGCGACGGCTGCACGCTCGCGCTCGACGGCGCGGCGCTGGTCGCCAACCGTTCCGGCCGCGGTTTCGAAAACGCGCGGCTGAGCCTGGTCGCGGGCGAACCGAACCGGCAACGCGGCTTCGAGCCGCCGATGCCGTTGCCGGCCGCGCCGATGGCCGCCTACGCCGCCGATGCCGTCGCCGCGCCGCCGCCGCCGATGCCGGTCGAACGCAGCGCCGGCGAGCAGCACGCCTACGACCTGCCGCAGCCGGTCAACCTGCGCAACGGCGGCAGCGAACGCATCGCGCTGTTTCCGCGCAACGGTGCGGTCAAGTGCGAGCGCATCTACGCGGTCGAGACCGGCGGCGTGAACTGGCAGACCGGCACGCCGCTGGTGTTGCGCGATCTGCAGAGCGAAACCGGCGAGGTGCCGGTGCTGAACAAGGTCGAGTTCGTCAACGACCGCGCCGCGGGCCTGGGCCTGCCGCTGCCGGCCGGACGCATCCGGGTCTTCCTCGGCGGCGATTTCCTCGGCGAATCCTCGCTCCAGCACTTGCCGGCCGGCGCCGACATCAAGCTCGAACTCGGCAAGGTCTTCGACCTGACGGCCAAGCGCGAGCCCACCGATTTCCGCCTCGACCGTACCGGACGCACGATGACCGAATCGTTCGCGATCACCCTCAAGAACGCCAAGAAGACGCCGGCCACGGTCCGCGTCAGCGAACCCTTGCCGCGCTGGACCGATTGGGAGATCGTGGCATCCAGCCTGCCGGCGAAGAAGAAGGATGCGCGCCGCGTCGAGTTCGAAGCGGCGGTGCCGGCCGAAGGCGAAACCCAGCTCACCTACACCGTGCGCTACCGCTGGCCCCAGGACGTCAAACCATGAATTGCGTAGAAACCCAGACCCACGGCGACATCGTCGAAATCAAGCTGGCGCGCGCGCCGGTCAACGCGCTGAACCCGGCGCTGTGCAACGCCGCGCGCGAGGCGGTGGAGCACGCGATCGGCCACGGCGCCCAAGGCATCGTGCTCAGCGGCGGGCCGAAGGTGTTCTCCGCCGGCCTCGACGTGCCCTACCTGCTGTCGCTCGGCGATCAGCGCGATCACCTGCTGCTGGCCTGGCAGTCGTTCTTCGGCCTGGCGCGCGCGCTGGCGTCGGCGCAGGTGCCGGTGGTCGCGGCGATCGCCGGGCACGCCCCGGCCGGCGGCTGCGTGCTGACGCTGTGCTGCGATTACCGGGTGATGGCCGCGGGCGATTACCGCATCGGCCTCAACGAAACCCAGGTCGGCCTGGTCGCGCCGGAAGGCATCCAGCGGCTGATGCGGCGCGTGGTCGGCACCTATCGCGCCGAGCGCCTGCTGGTGGCGGGCGCGATGGTCGACGCGGAAACCGCGCTGCGCATCGGTCTGGTCGACGAGCTGGTGGAGATCGATCAGGTCGCCGCGCACGCGCGCGAGTGGCTGCAACAGCTGCTGACCCTGCCGCGCAGCGCGATGCTGCAGACCCGCGCGCTGGCCCGCGCCGATCTGGTCGAAGCGCTGCGGCCGGAGCATATCGAGCTCGACCGCTTCGTCGAGTCCTGGTATTCGGCCGATACCCAGACGGCGTTGAAGGCGTTGGTGGCGAAGCTGGGGAAGTGAAGCAGAAGTGAGCGCAGAGGAGTGAGGAGTGAGCAAGAGCCGAGGCTTTTCGCTCACTCCTCACTCCTCTGCGCTCACTCCTCGCTTCAAAGCAGCCAAACCTCGACCCGCTCGTTGCGATACCGCGCCAACGGATCGCGCGCGCCCGCCACCGCCAGCGCGCTGCCCATGCCGCGCGCCACCTGCACCTTGATCCCGCGCGACACCAGTTCCTGCGCGACCAGATCGGCGCGGTCGTTGCTCATCATCATCGAGGCCATCGGCGAACCCGCGCTGGTGTCGGCGAAACCGATCACCAGCACGCTGCGGCCGCGGTTCGGCGGCAGGCGCATGAAGCTGCGCAGGCGCTCGAGATCGCGCACCGCGCGGCTGTCGTAAACGCTGGCGGCGACCGCGCTCTCGCCGGAGCCGGCGAAATTGAAGCGCAGGCTCAGCGGCAGGCGCACGGCGTGTTCGACCATCTGCCGGTATTCCGGCGGGCCCAGCGTCAACGGCCGCGGCCGGCCCGGCACCAGGGTCACCGCGACGTGGCCCGCGTGCGCCACCGCGCGCTGGCCGCCGCGGCCCATCGCGTACAGCGCGAAGCTGCGGCTCAGCGCGCCCATCATCTGGCCGCCGTACAGATATAAACGCCGGCTCAGCGGATAGTCCTCGCTGAGCACGTCGGTGCGGGTCGGCGCGATCGCGCGGCCGCCGTCGGCGATCGCCACCGGGCGGGTGCCGGCGCCGTAGCTCTCGCCGATCGGAATCAGCCCGACGCCGAGCGGATCGGCGGCGACCGCGGCGACCAGCGCGCGCGCGTCGGCGTGGGTCTGCGCTTCGCCGAACGCGCTGCCGCGCATGACCTTGTCGGCCATCAGATCGCGCACCGCGCCGGCGCTCGCGGCCAAGTGCAGGCGCACTTCGCCGGCGCGGCCGCCGAGTTCGCGCCAGTCGCGCGAACGGCCGGAAAACAGCGCGCGCAGTTGTTCCAGGTCCAGCCGCGCGATCGGATTGGCGCGGTTGACCACCACCGCCACGCCGTCGAGCGCGACCACGAATTCCTGGTCCTGCGAGGCCAGATCGCCGAGCTGCCAGCCGGCGTCGAGCTCGGCCGCGTTCGGCCGCCGCGACATCATCGCGATCTGCGCGTCGCCTTCGATCAGATCGGCGAAGCCGTGCGCCGAATCGCTGCCGGCGATCTCCACGATCAGCGGCTGGCCGTCGCGGCTGGCGTGGATTTCGGTCAGCGCCGCGCGCGGCCTGCGCACCTGGATGTCGCTGTAGCCGATATCGCGCAACCAAGCCTGCGCAACCGTCGGCACCAACGCCTGCGCCAAGGTATTGGAACCGGCGATGCGCACCCGCTCGGCCTCCTGCGCAGGCGCCGCGGCGGCGAAGACGAGCGAACAGCACAACAACAACGACGACACCGCGGCACGCAACATGGCGCGCTCCCCCTGTAGAGCGAATGCGCGCAAGGATGGGAAGCGGATATGACGCCGCGGTTACGCGACAGCCGTCACTCAGCGATTGTTATGCAATGCACCGATTCCGCATGGAATGGCGATGGTCTTCCCGTGCTCCGGATGAGACGCGACAGGGTCGAAGCGTGCGGGAGCATGGCGCTGAAGGCTCTGGATCCCCGCGTTCGCGGGGATGACGGCGGGTGCAAACGCAGCGCGATGCACCAGCGCCGCAATCCAGTTACGACATACCCCACCTATCGCCGTTCCCGCGAACACGGGAACCCGGGGCTCCACCGAGGCCTGGCTCTGAAGTCTCTGGATCCCCGCGTTCGCGGGGATGACGGCGGGTGGAAACGCAGCGCAATGCATCAGCGCCGCAATCCAGTTACGACACATCCCACCTATCGTCGTTCCCGCGAACGCGGGAACCCAGGGCTCCGCCGAGGCCTGGCTCTGAAGTCTCTGGCTCCCCGCGTTCGCGGGGATGACGGCGGGTGGAAACGCAGCGCAATGCATCAGCGCCGCAATCCAGTTACGACACATCCCACCTATCGTCGTTCCCGCGAACGCGGGAACCCAGGGCTTCATCGAGGCATGCCCCCGAAGTCTTTGAACCCCGCGTTCGCGCGAATGAACGCGGACGCGAACAACGCGCATGCCTGCCCGGCGCTTACTCCGCGCCGGTCGCCACCAGCCGCTGCGGGTCTTCGATCCAGCCGCTCCACGAACCGGTGTACAAACCGGCGCCGTCGAAACCGGCATGCGCCATCGCCAGCAGGTGATGGCAGGCGGTCACGCCTGAGCCGCACATCGCCGCGACCTGCTGCGGCCCGCGGCCCTGCAGCAGCGGCGCGAATTCCTGCGCCAGCGCCTGCGGCGACTTGAAGCGGCCGTCGTCCAGGTTCAGCGAGTACGCGCGGTTGCTGGCGCCGGGCACGTGGCCGGCGACCTTGTCCAAGGGTTCGATCTCGCCGCGGAAACGCTCGGCCGCGCGCGCGTCGATCAGCAGGCCGCCGGAGTCGAGCAGCGAACGCACCTGCTGCGCGTCGAGCAGGCGGCGCGCGTCGTAGCCGGCTTCGTACACGGTCGGCTGCGGCGCCGGCACCTGCGCGTCGGTCGGCAGCCCGAGCGCGCTCCAGCGCTGCCAGCCGCCGTCGAGCACGGCCACGCGGCGATGGCCGAGCACGCGCAGCAGGAACCACAGGCGCGAGGCGGCCAGGGCGCCGTCGGCGGCGTCGTAGACCACGACCTGATCGCGCGGGGTCACGCCCCAGCGGCCGAGGGTGGCGACGAAATCGGCCGCGTCCGGCCACGGATGGCGGCCGCCGCCGGGCTTTCGGTGGTCGGACAGGTCGCGGTCCAGGTCGGCGTAGCGCGCGCCGGGGATATGCGCCTGCCGGTACGCCTGCTCGCTGGCGGCGCGGTCGCTCAGCGAGGTGCGCGTGTCGATCACGACCAGATCGTCGCGGCCCAGCGCCGCGGCCAGGTCTTCAGCCGATACCAGGGTGGTCCAGTCGCTCATCGCACGGCCTCCAGGCGTTGTCGCAGGTTGAGCAGCATCGACGCGGTCGCGCCCCAGATGCGCTGGTCGGGCCAGCGGTATTCCAGCACGTGGCGCGCGCGTCCCTTGTATTCCAGGGTGCGGGTGGTGAGGTTGTGCGGATCCAGCAGGAACGCCAGCGGCACTTCGAACACCTCGGCCACTTCGGCCGGATCGGGCGCGGCGACATAGGCCGGATCGATCGTCGCCACCAGCGGCAGCACCCGGAAACCGGTGATGGTCACCAGCGGGTCGAGGAAGCCCAGCGGCGCGATCAGCGCCGGCGCCACGCCGATCTCCTCGAAGGTTTCGCGCAGCGCCGCGGCGACCGCGTCCTCGTCGTCGGGCTCGATCCGCCCGCCGGGAAAGCTGACCTGGCCGCCGTGCTGGCGCAGGCCGTCGGTGCGCCGGGTCAGCAGCACCTGCACGCCGTGCGCGCGCGGCACCAGCCCGACCAATACCGCCGCCTGCGCGCGCAGTGCGTTGTCCGGCAGCAGGCCGTGCAGGTCGTCGAGATTCCAGCCGTCGTCTTCCGGCGCGGCGTCGAGCGGATGCAGCGCCGCCAGCAGGCGGGTGCGCGCGCGCGGATCGCCGGCGAGAAAGTCCGCGCCGAAGTCGTCCGCCGCCGAAGTCGCCGGCGCGCTCATTTGCGGATCGATTCGCGCTGCGGCAGCACGTGTTCCATCAAGCGCAGGCGCTCGTCGTCGTTCATCTGCGACCAGCGCGCGATCTCGGCGGTGGTGCGCAGGCAGCCCTGGCACAGGCCGTCGTCGCCGAGCTGGCAGATGCCGATGCACGGGCTCAACACCGCGCGGAAAGTCGTCATATCGTCCACCGGGGCCATGCCGCCATTTTGCCTGGCGGCGCGGCCGGGTAAAGCCGTGCCGCGAAAACGCGCGCGGCGGGATCCGAACACCGGCGCCGGCCGCGCGCGGCGGCCGCAACGCCTTCGCCACAAACAACTTGCGCCGGACTAGCCGGCGCAAGTGCGTTGCCACTCGAACTCAAGCGTTTCGGTCTTACTTGACGCTGACCAGCTTGATCTCGAACTGCACGGCGACGTTCGGCGGGAACGGGGTGCGCGGGTCGGCGCCGTAGGCCTGGGCGGCCGGCAGCGTCACTTCCCACTTCGAACCGGCCGGCATCTGCAGCAGCACGTCGCGCATCGCGGCCATTTCGATCTCGCTGACCTTGATCGACGGGATGTTGTTGGCCGGACGCGCCTGCGCCGGACGCTCGCCCCACGGGAACGGACCGGCCACTTCCAGGGCCACGGTGCTGGCCTGGGTCGGCTTGGCGCCGGTGCCGTTGTCGATCACGCGGTACTGGGCGCCGTTCGGCAGCGTCTTGACGCCGGCCTTGGCCTTGTTGGCGTTGACGAAGGCGTCGCTCTTGGTCTTGTTCTCGGAAGCGGCCTTGTCCCACTCGGCCTTGGCCTTCTCGGCTTGGCGCTTCTGCATGTTCTGCACGGCGGTGCGCAGCTGGTCGACCGGCACCGAGGGCTGCTTCTTGGCGTAGCCGTCCTGCAGGCCCTTGATGATGGTGTTCACATCGACCTGCTCGCCGCTCTCGGTGGCGTTGCGGCCGAGGTCGTAGCCGAGCGCATAGCTAAGCTTGCCCTTCTCGGACGAAGTGTCCTGCGCGACGGCGTTGCCGGCGGTCAGAGCCAGGGCCGCGACGGCGGCAGCAATCAGACGCAACTTCATTCGGTGAAACCTCCGGTAATGGCACGGGGCGACCTGCGCCGCCCCGATCAGCTTTAGGGACACCTTCCAATGCCCCGTATGTAGTGTCACGCGGGTCGTAAGGCCCCGAGTGGACGGGTTAGGATACCGGCGGCAGCGCTTAACCGCCACTGACGCCAGCCCGCTCTGACCGCGCTGCGGGCGCGGAGTTCAACGGCGGTCGCATTCCCCCTAAGTCCCTGAATTCTACGGCCATCACATGACCGAATCGCCCCTGCTGATCGCCGATCGCGGCGCCGTGCGCCAGATCACCGTCAACCGCCCCGACAAGCTGAATGCGCTCAATGCGGCCACCCTGGACGCCTTGCTGGCCGCGTTCGAGGCCGCCGCCGCCGATCCGGCGGTGCGCGCCGTGGTCCTGACCGGCGCCGGCCCCAAGGCCTTCGTCGCCGGCGCCGACATTTCCGAAATGAATGCCCTGACCCCGGTCCAGGGCCGCGATTTCTCGCTGCGCGGGCAAAAGCTCATGCGCCGGATCGAGAAAATGCCCAAGCCGGTGGTCGCGATGATCAACGGCTTCGCCCTCGGCGGCGGCCTGGAACTGGCGATGGGCTGCCACCTGCGCATCGCCGCCGACAGCGCCAAGGTCGGCCAGCCGGAAATCAATCTCGGCCTGATCCCGGGCTTCGGCGGCACCCAGCGCCTGCTGCGCCTGGCCGGGCGCGCGGCGACCCTGGAGCTGTGCCTGCTCGGCGCGCCGGTCGACGCGGCGCGCGCGCAGCAGTTGGGCATCGTCAACCGCGTGGTCGCGGCGGCCGAACTCGAGGCGGAGACCTTCAAGATCGCCGAGCAACTGGCCGCGTCCGCGCCGCTGGCGCTGCGCGGCGTGCTCGACTGCATCGCCGTGGGCGGCGAATGCGGCATCGAGGAAGGCCTGGAATACGAAACCGCGCAATTCGGCCTGATGTTCTCGACCGACGACATGCGCGAAGGCACCGGCGCGTTCCTGGAACGGCGCAAGCCGGCGTTCCGCGGCAGTTGAGCGCGCGATGAGCGCGAGCGCGTCCGAAGCCTGCGTCTGCGGCTGCGCCGCGGGCGCCGGCGCGCGCGCGCATGCGATCGCGCGTGCGCTCGCCGGCGACGACGTGGATGCGGCGATCGCGCTCGGCCTGCTCGATCCGGCGTTCGCCGAAGACGGCATCTGCCTCGCGTGCGCGCCCGAGTGCGCGCAGCGCAGCCGCGACGCGCGTCAGGCGCGGCTGCGCGCGCTGGCCGCACGCGAACGCTATCGCGAGCGCGAGCGCCGCTTGCGGCGTCGCGCCGAAGAACGCGCGGCGCAGCGTGCGGCGCCGACGGCCGTCGCGCAGGCGATGCCTGCAGAAACCGCCAGCGCCACCGCCGCCGCGCCGCCGCCCCGCCCCGCGTTGCCGAGCGCCGCGGCCGCCGCGCTGGCGCGGGCCAAGGCCAAGGCCGCGCAGCGCGGAACCGATTAGTTCTTACGTCCCAACCCATCGGCGTCCGCTCAAGCGGCGCCGCAGCGCACGATTTCGTACCGCACGACTCCAGCGACCCCCACCGCATGCCCAAGAAGACCGCGCCCGCCGTCCGGCCAGCCACGTCCTCCGCCCGCTCCGTCGCGGGCAAGAGCGCGACGAAGAAGGCCGCAGGCAAGAAAACCGTGGCCAAGACCGGAGCGAAGAAAGCCACGACTAAAACCGCGAGCAAGAAAGCCGCGACGAAGACCGCGGCCAAACCCGTCCGCCCCAGCGGGCGCGTCGACGCAGCGGTGCGCGAACGCCCGGGCGCGCAAATGAAGCCGCCGCAGATCGAAGAAATGTTCGCGCGCTTGCAGGCGCTGGATCCGCACCCGACCACCGAACTGGAATACACCACGCCATTCGAGCTGCTGGTCGCGGTCGCGCTGTCGGCGCAGGCCACCGACGTCGGCGTCAACAAGGCCACGCGCAAGTTGTTCCCGGCGGCGAACACCCCGCAAGCCTTCGTCGACCTCGGCGTCGACGGGCTCAAGCCTTACATCGCCACCATCGGCTTGTTCAACACCAAGGCGCAGAACGTGGTCGCGCTGTCGCAGCAGTTGCTGGAACGGCACGGCGGCGAGGTGCCGCGCGATCGCGCCGCGCTGGAAGCGCTGCCCGGGGTCGGCCGCAAGACCGCCAACGTGGTCCTCAACACCGCGTTCGGCGAACCGACCATCGCGGTCGACACCCACATCTTCCGCGTCTCCAACCGCACCGGCCTGGCGCCCGGCAAGGACGTGCTCGCGGTCGAACACAAGCTGCTCAAAGTGGTGCCCGAGCGCTATCTGCAAGACGCTCACCACTGGCTGATCTTGCACGGACGTTACGTTTGCAAGGCACGCAAACCCGATTGCCCGCATTGCGCCATCCGTGACCTGTGTCGCTTCCCGGACAAGACGCCCGGCGAGCCGGAGCCCGTAGCCGCCTGATAAACAAGGATATTCCGGCCGCAATCTGACAGTTGTAACGGCGTCATCCGGCGGTCATGCCCAGGAAATAAGTCAGTTCTGTCACATTTACGCAACTTTCACACCCTAGCCTGCGCGCCATCTCTCCACGCCTCAGGGCTAGACCATGAAACTCTCGCGCACCACCCTCGCTGTTGCGTTGCTCGCCGCGCTCGCTGCGCCCGCCGCGCACGCCGAAATCGCTCTGGACGTCATCGGCGACTCGGAAGTCACCTTCGAAGGTCTGGTCCAGGCGGATTACAACGACTTCAACAGCGACGTGCTGAACCTCAACGGCGACCTGCCCGACGGCAAGGACACCGACCAGGAGCTGCGCCGCGCCGAGCTGGTGCTCAAGGGCAAGGGCCCGGGCAACTTCGAATGGGTCGCCGGCTACGACGCCAAGGCCGACAAGTTCCTCGACGTCAACCTGAAGTACAAGATCGGCGGCGACGGCAACCACTTCGTCCAGTTCGGCCAGTTCAAGCAGCCCAACAGCATGGAAGAGCTGTCGTCGACCAAGAACAACGACTTCATCTCCAAGGCGATGGTGACCAACACCTTCGGCATCGCCCGCCGCCTCGGCGCCGCGTACAGCTACGGCACCAACGACTGGAGCGTCACCGCCAGCTACTTCGGCGACGAGCTGACCCGCAACCAGAAGCACGGCAAGGGCTACGGCCTGCGCGGCACCTTCGCCCCGATCAACGAGAAGGGCAACATCCTGCACCTGGGCCTGTCCTACGTGAACCTGGACGCGGTGCTGGAAGGCAACACCGGCGTGCTCGACAACAGCGCGCGCATCCGCACCCGTCCGCAGGCCGACCTGGCCGGCGGCCGTCTGGTCGACAGCGGCACCCTGACCAACGTCGACTCGCAGGCGATCGTCGGCGCCGAGGCGATGTACGTGCACGGTCCGTTCAAGGTCCAGGCCGAGTACATGCGCAGCACGCTCGACCGCTACAAGACCGCGACCCTGACCGGCAAGGACTACACCACCGACAGCTGGTACGTCAGCGGCCTGTGGAACATCACCGGCGAAACCTGGGGCTACAAGTCGGGCACCCCGACCACCCCGCTGCCGAACGAACCGGCCAGCGGCATGTGGCAGGTCGGCATCCGCTACGACAAGATCGACCTCAACGACGGCAGCCTGCGTCCGGGCGCCACCCCGACCGCCGCTCCGATCGTCGACGGCGTGCTCGGCGGCGAGATGAGCGCCTGGACCGTGGGCGTGAACTGGTACTGGCGTTCGAACTTCAAGTTCATGCTGGACTACTCGATCGTCGACAGCTCGCGCTACATCGGCAAGACCAGCGCGACCTACTCGCAGAGCCCGCAGTACAACAACCGCACCTTCAACCGCGTGGTCGACGACAGCCCGAACGTCGTCAGCGCGCGTCTGCAGTTCTACTGGTAATCCGCGTCGCCCGCCGCCCGCGCTTGCACGCCGCGGGCGGCGGTTTTCTCTCTCCCCCTCGATCGGCTTGATCGTAAGGCGCGGCCTCGGCCGCGCCTTTCTTTTTCCGGCGCGAGGCGAATCGGTTGCCTTCATTTCTCTCCGCGCGACGCGAATCGGTTGCCTTCCTCTCTCCCCGCGCGACGCGAATCGGTTGCCTTCCTTTCTCCAGGCGCGACGCGAATCGGTTGCCCTCCTTTCTCCCCGCGCGACGCGAATCGGTTGCCTTCCTTTCTCCAGGCGCGACGCGAATCGGTTGCCCTCCTTTCTCCCCGCGCGACGCGAATCGGTTGCCTTCCTTTCTCCCCGCGCGACGCGAATCGGTTGCCCTCCTGTAGGAGCGGCGCGAGCCGCGACCGCGACAACGCGGCTACGGCGAAAGCTCCGACGCAGTTGCGTTGTCGCGGTCGCGGCTCGCGCCGCTCCTACAAGGAGCACCGTACGAACGAAAACGGGCGATGACTTCGCGCCACCGCCCGTTCGCTGTTCGCTCGATCGCGACGATCAGAACATCTTGCCCGGCGAGTAGCGCTTCGCGCCGGCCGGCACGCCGTCGACGTAGTCCTGGGTGTAGCTGCGATACGCCGGTTCGCCCTGCACCGTGCCCTGCTGCTCGGTGCCGTGGTAAGGCCCGGTCAGCGGCTCGCCCTTGGCGTCGGTGCGGATCGACAGGCCGTCGGCGGTGACGATCTCGCTGTTGGCCGGGTAGCCGTTCGGCGCGACCTGCGCCCGATACGGTTCGCCGACCGGCGCGCCGTCGCGCTGGTTCTGGAAGGTCGCGTAGCCGTTGGCGTCGGGCGCGCTGGTCTGGGTCGGGCCGTTTTCGCTGAAGGGCCGCACGAACACCACTTCGCCCGGATAGATCAGGTCGGCGTCGCGGGTGCCGGGGTTGCCGGCCGGATCCAGCGACCACTGCGGATTGTCCTTCAGCAACTGCTCGACCGTGGTGTTGTTGCGTTCGGCGATCGCGCTGAGGTTGTCGCCGGGTTCGACCACCAGCGGACGGGTGCCGTCAGGCGCCTTGACCTGCCCGGCTTCGACCTCGGCCTTGGTGTTGACCAGGGCCGCGTTGAGTTGCGCGGCCGAGGGACCGGAATAGTCGGGACCGTTCAATGCCATGTTCGTCTCCATGCGGGGGATGGGCTTCGTCGCCCGCGCCCACCTTGACCGCGGAATGTCACCTCGTCAGCTAGGAGCGTCCCTAGCTGCGCACCGTCGCGCCGCACGCGCGGGGCCGATTGGCTCCACCGCGCCGCGCACGGCCACGGCCAAAGCCCTATTCAGCCCCGGCCTGGCGCCATCGGTGCCGGTTCCTGCTGCGCTGACACGGAAATGTCACCAAACCGTTATGAAATAGCGCGCAGGGCGGAACGTGTCCGCACTCACACTCCAGGGAAACCCATGCACAAGCTCCTCAAGCTCCGTTTCGCCGCGCTCGCGCTGACCACTGCCTTTGCGCTCAACGCTCAGGCGGCCGACGTGACCGGCGCCGGCGCGTCGTTCGTCTACCCGGTGATGTCGAAGTGGTCGGCCGATTACGCCAAGGCGACCAACAAGAAGGTCAACTACCAGTCGATCGGCTCGGGCGGCGGCATCGCCCAGATCAAGGCGGCGACCGTGGACTTCGGTTCCTCCGACGCCCCGCTGAAGCCCGAGGAGCTGGCCAAGTTCGGCCTCGCCCAGTTCCCGTCGGTGATCGGCGGCGTGGTGCCGGTCATCAATGTGCCGGGCGTGGCTTCCGGCGCGATGAAGCTCGACGGCGCGACCCTGGCCAACATCTTCCTCGGCAAGATCACCATGTGGAACGATCCGGCCATCGTCGCGCTCAACGGCGGCGTCAAGCTGCCGGAGAAGAAGATCACCGTCGTGCACCGTTCGGACGGTTCGGGCACCACCTTCAACTTCGTCAACTACCTGTCCAAGGTCAGCCCGGAGTGGAAGACCTCGGTCGGCGAAGGCACCGCGGTCAAGTGGCCGACCGGCATCGGCGGCAAGGGCAACGAAGGCGTGGCCGCGTACGTCAAGCAGATCCAGGGCGGCATCGGCTACGTCGAACTGTCGTACGCGCTGCAGAACAAGATGGCCTATTCGCGCCTGAAGAACGCCGACGGCAAGTTCGTGCTGCCGACCGACGAGACCTTCTCGGCCGCTGCCGCCAGCGCCGACTGGGCGAACTCGAAGGACTTCTACCTGGTCATGACCAACGCACCGGGCGAGAACTCCTGGCCGATCACCGCGACCAACTTCATCCTGATGTACAAGCAGCCCAAGAACGCCGAAGGCGCCAAGAACGCCAAGGAATTCTTCAAGTGGGTCTACGCCAACGGCGACCAGCAGGCCAAGACCCTGGACTACGTGCCGCTGCCCGACGCCCTGGTCAAGCAGATCGAGACCTACTGGCAGAGCAACATGAGCTACTGATCGGCCCGGCGGCGACCGGACCGGGGGGTTCTCGGTCGCTGCACCGGAAAGATCGCGCAACGGGCCTTCGGGCCCGTTGTTTTTTGGGGATTCGGGATTCGGGATTCGGGAGTAGGGACTTGGGATTCGGGAGTGGGGATTGGGATCCAGGCGAGGCTCTCGTGGGCTTTCGGAACCGATGTCTTTGGCTAGGTTCGCGATCCGGCACAAAAGCGTCTGGACTAAAGGACCTCCCACAACAGCTCCGGCCCCGCCCCCCCGGGGGCGACCCGAACCTGAGGCCGCAACGCCTCCACAGCGACTGCGGCCACGCTTAGGGTTCGAACCAGGGCCACCCGAGCCCTCGCCTGGATCGCTTTGTTACCGCCGATTCGCACCAAAACCCTGCAAAAACGCGAACCTGGACACTCCTGACGGGCTTTCACTACAGATTCGTGACGAATCGATGTCATAGCGGTGTAACAAAAAGATCATCAAATGGCGCCACCCAGCCGGCGCCCAGCCGGCCTCCCCTGATGGAGCTCCGCATGAAATCGTCGGCCCGCATCGCCGTCCTGTCCTTCGCCATCGCGCTCAGCGTCGCCGCCTGCGGCGGCAACCCGCAGCAGACCCCGGCCGCCAACGGCGACGCCAAGACCGACGCGGCCGCCCCGGCCGGCGACAAGGTCGCCGCCCAGATCACCGGCGCCGGCGCCACCTTCATCTTCCCTTTGCTGTCGAAGTGGTCGGACGACTACAACAAGGCCACCGGCGCCAAGGTCAACTACCAGTCGATCGGCTCCGGCGGCGGCATCGCCCAGATCAAGGCCGGCACGGTCGATTTCGGCTCCTCCGACAAGCCTTTGCCGAGCGACGAGCTCGCCGCCGCGGGCCTGGGCCAGTTCCCTTCGGCGATCGGCGGGGTGGTGCCGGTGGTCAACGTCGAAGGCATCGAGCCCGGCAAGCTGCGCCTGACCGGCCCGCTGCTGGCCGACATCTTCATGGGCAAGGTGGCCAAGTGGAACGACCCGGCGATCGCCGCGGCGAACCCGGGCACGACCCTGCCGGACCTCAAGATCAACGTCGTGCACCGCTCCGACGGTTCGGGCACCACCTTCAACTTCTCCAACTACCTGTCCAAGGTCAGCCCGGAGTGGAAGACCAAGGTCGGCGAAGGCACTTCGGTGCAGTGGCCGGGCGGCGTCGGCGGCAAGGGCAACGAAGGCGTGGCCTCGTACGTGAAGCAGATCAAGGGCTCGGTCGGCTACGTCGAACTGGCCTACGCGCTGCAGAACAAGATGGCCCACACCCAGCTGCAGAACGCGGCCGGCCAGTTCGTCCAGCCCAGCGCCGAATCGTTCCAGGCCGCGGCCTCGACCGCCGACTGGGCCAGCGCCAAGGATTTCAACCTGGTCATCACCAACGCCGGCGGCGAGAAGTCCTGGCCGATCACCGCGACCAATTTCATCCTGATGTACAAGACGCCGAAGGACGCCAAGCGCAGCGCCGACACCCGCGCGTTCTTCAAGTGGGCCTTCGAGAACGGCCAGGGCCAGGCGCAGGGGCTGGATTACGTGCCGCTGCCGCCGGAGCTGGTGAAGCAGATCGAGGCGTATTGGGGGGCGGAGTTCAAGTGACGCATCGGCCCGCGCCCGCTTTGCGGGCGCGGCTTTGCCGATGCGTCATCCCTGCGAAAGCAGGGATCCAGAGCCTTCAGCGCGTTGCCTCCTACCTTGAGCGCCACGTCGCGATGAAGCCCTGGATCCCCGCGTTCGCGGGGATGACGGTAGGCAAGTACGCAGCAAGCAACGCTCCAGAATCCAGCGCCTTCGGCAGCACCCGCTCCACAAGGCGCCGCTACCGCACCACCCGACAGCCAGCCTCCTTCCCACGCGTGGCCCCGCCGGATATCCCTCGCAAATGAACGCGACCGCCCTACCCGCCCAAACCGGCCCCTCCGCCCGCGACCTCAAAGACGCGCGCCAGGATCGCCTGTTCCGCTACGCCCTCACCGCCACCGTCGTCTTCGTCCTGATCGCCCTCGCCAGCGCCGCGCTGTCGATGCTGTGGGGCGGCCGCCACGTGCTCGAAGAAGAAGGCATCGACTTCTTCATCACTGCGCAGTGGAACCCGGTCGAGAACCACTACGGCGCGCTGGTGCCGATCTACGGCACCATCGTCACCGCGCTGATCGCGATGGTCATCGCCGTGCCGGTCAGCTTCGGCATCGCCTTCTTCCTGACCGAAGTCGCGCCGCGCTGGGCGCGCGGTCCGATCGGCACTGCGATCGAACTGCTCGCCGGCATTCCCTCGATCATCTACGGCATGTGGGGCCTGTTCGTGCTGGTGCCGGTGATGACCGAATACGTCACCCCGTGGCTAAACGACCACGTCGGCACCTGGCCGCTGATCGGCCCGCTGTTCCAGGGCCCGCCGCTCGGCATCGGCATGCTGACCGCCGGCATCGTGCTGGCGATCATGGTCATTCCCTTCATCTCCTCGGTGATGCGCGAAGTGTTCCTGACCGTGCCGACCCGGCTCAAGGAATCGGCCTACGCGCTCGGCTCGACCAAGTGGGAAGTCAGCTGGGACATCGTCCTGCCGTACACCCGCTCGGCGGTCATCGGCGGCGTGTTCCTCGGCTTGGGCCGCGCGCTCGGCGAGACCATGGCCGTCGCGTTCGTGATCGGCAACTCGGTCAACTTCTCCGCTTCGCTGCTGGAGCCCGGCACCACCATCGCCGCGCTGATCGCCAACGACTTCGGCGAGGCCACCGAAACCTACCGCTCGGCGCTGCTTTTGCTCGGCTTCGTGCTGTTCATCGTGACCTTCGTGGTGTTGGCCGCGGCGCGGCTGATGCTGATGCAACTCGCGCGCAAGGAGGGCAAGTGATGAGCGCCGTCGCCCACAAGCACGACGCGGCCGAAGCCGCGCGCCACCGCACCGCCGACTCGCTGTACCGCCGCCGCCGCGTGGTCAACGCGGTGTCGGTGGTGCTGGCCTGCGGCGCCGCGCTGTTCGGCCTGTTCTTCCTGGGCTGGATCCTCTACACCTTGATCGCCAAGGGCATCGGCGGCATCAACGTCGCGCTGTTCACCCAGAACACGCCGCCGCCGATGCAGGAAGGCGGCCTGATGAACGCGTTCTTCGGCAGCGCGGTGATGTGCCTGATCGCGATCGTCATCGGCACCCCGCTCGGCATCGCCGCCGGCACCTGGCTGGCCGAGTACGGCGCCGGGCGCAAGATGGGCACGGTGGTGCGCTTCGTCAACGACATCCTGCTGTCGGCGCCGTCGATCGTGCTCGGCCTGTTCGTCTACACCCTGGTGGTGATGCAGACCGGCGGCAACTTCTCCGCGCTCGCCGGCGCGATCGCCCTGGCCTTCATCGTGCTGCCGGTGGTGGTGCGCACCACCGACGAAATGCTGCGCCTGGTGCCGCCGCAGATGCGCGAAGCGGCGCTGTCGCTCGGCGTGCCGCAATGGAAGGTCATCATGCAGGTGCTCTACCGCAGCGCCTCGGCCGGCATCGTCACCGGCGTGCTGCTGGCGCTGGCGCGCATCAGCGGCGAAACCGCGCCTTTGCTGTTCACCGCGTTCGGCAACCAGTACTGGAGCCACAACGTGCTGCAGCCGATGGCGAGCGTGCCGGTGGTGATGAACCAGTTCGCCGGCAGCCCCTACGAAACCTGGCAGACCCTGGCCTGGGCCGGCGCGCTGGTGCTGACCTTCTTCGTCCTCGTCGTAAGCCTGCTCGCGCGCGCGCTGGTGCTGCGCAATCGGATCCCCAATGACTGACCTGTCCACCACTCCCGCCGCCGTCCGGAACCCGGTTATGAACGATGCCCGCCTGTCCGTCGCCACGCCCAGCCGCGAAGCGGTCGGCGCCAATCCGGTCAAGCTGGCCGCGCGCGACCTGAACTTCTATTACGACAAGTTCCACGCGCTGAAGTCGATCAATCTGGACATCCCGGAGAAGCAGGTCACCGCGCTGATCGGCCCGTCGGGCTGCGGCAAGTCGACCCTGCTGCGCATCTTCAACCGCATCTACGCGCTGTACCCGAAGCTGGAAGCGCGCGGCCAGGTGCTGCTGGACGGGGACAACATCCTCGACCCGAAGTACCCGATGAACCGCCTGCGCAGCAAGGTCGGCATGGTGTTCCAGAAGCCGGTGCCGTTCCCGATGACCATCTTCGAGAACGTGGCCTACGGCATCCGCCACCACGAGAAGCTGTCGAAGTCGGAAATGAACGACCGGGTCGAGCACGCGCTGCGCCAGGGCGCGCTGTGGGACGAGGTCAAGGACAAGCTCGGCCAGAGCGCGCTGGGCCTGTCCGGCGGCCAGCAGCAGCGCCTGTGCATCGCCCGCGCGGTCGCGCTGCGCCCGTCGGTGCTGCTGCTCGACGAGCCGACCTCGGCGCTGGACCCGATCTCGACCAGCCGCATCGAGCAACTGGTCGAAGAGCTCAAGAAGGACTACACGATCGCGATCGTGACCCACAACATGCAGCAGGCCGCGCGCGTGTCCGACTTCACCGCCTTCATGTACCTGGGCGACCTGATCGAACACGGCCCGACCGAGCAGATCTTCTCCAAGCCGACCAAGCAGCAGACTGAGGACTACATTACCGGTCGCTTTGGATGATTCGGTCGGGAATCGGGAATGGGGAATCGGGAATCGTAAAAGCGGTTCCGCCCCACTCCTGACCTCTCCAGACGTCGCAGAACTGCTTTTACGATTCCCGATTCCCCATTCCCCATTCCCGGCGGAACCGCCATGAGCAACCAGATGCACGACCACATCGTCAAAAGCTACGACGACGAGCAGCGCCGCCTGCTCGACGAAACCCTGCGCATGGGCGAGATCGCCGCCGCGCAGTTGGAATCCGCGCTCGACGTGGTCCAGCGCCGCGATGACAAGGCCGCCGAGCGCATCATCGCCAACGACGAGGCGATCGATGCGTTGGAGCAGGAGATCAGCCACGACGTGATGAAGCTGGCGCTGCGCGGGCCGATGGCGCGCGACCTGCGCGAGATCCTCGCCGCGATCCGCATCGCCTCGGACATCGAACGCGTCGGCGACTACGCCGCCAACGTGGCCAAGCGCTCGACCGCGCTGAACCTGTCGCCGCCTTTGCCGCACGTGGCCGGCCTGCACGCGCTCGGCACCCTCGCGGTCAAGCAACTGCGCGACGTGCTGGCGGCCTACCGCGACAACGACATCGAACTGGCGCAGCGGGTGCGCGACCGCGACGCCGAGGTCGACACCGCCTACACCGGCCTGTTCCGCGAACTGCTGACCTACATGATGGAAGACGCACGCAGCATCACCGCCTGCACCCATCTGCTGTTCATGGCCAAGAACATCGAGCGGGTCGGCGACCACGCCACCAACATCGCCGAGAACGTGTGGTTCCTGGTCAAGGGCGACGAGCCGTTGCCGCCGCGCGACAAGCGCGACACCACCAACACCACCGCTTCGGTCTGAGCCGCGGGCGCCGCGCGCGCCCACGCTCGTCCGCGCCACGGCCCGCCGCGTCCCGGCGGGCCGTTTGCGTTCAGGCGCGGCGCCGGCGGCGTCGCGCTGCACCGCAACACGGTGCCGCCTGCCGCCGCGCCGCTCGTCGGCGGCGGCGACGCATCGGCCTGGGCTGCAAACGGTTACAGGCGCCGCCGCGCTGAACGCCTTGTGAACCTTGCCGCCGTAGCAAGCCCCCGCCGCGAATCCTCGCGCCCCCCGCCCCTCTCTTGATCCATGCCCGCACCCCTGGCCGGGTGTATTTTCACGAATCCGGAGAGGACTACCGCGAGATGACGCTTTCACTGGCCAATGGCGATCTGGCCGCCGCCCGCGCGGGCGACACGGCCGCCCTGGAACGGGTGCTGCGGCACTCGCGCCAGGACCTGCGCCGCTACGCCGAATTCCACTGCGTCATCAACGACATCGAGGACGCGGTGCAGGAAAGCCTGATCGCGGTCTCGCGCAAGCTGCGCGACCTGCGCGTGCTCGAGTGCTTCGTGTCCTGGTCGTTCCGCATCGTCAAGCGCGAGTGCAACCGGCTCAAGCGCGGCCGGCGGATGCTCAGCGGCCAGCCGATCACCGACGAGATCGCGCCGGTCGTCACGCCGGAACCGGCCGAATGGCGCCACGATGTCGCCGCCGCGCTGGAATCGCTGCCCGCGCACTATCGCCAGATCATCCTGCTGCGCGATCTTGAAGGCCTGACCGTGGCCGAGATCGGCGACGAGCTCGGCATGACCCGGGAAGCGGTCAAGTCGCGCCTGCACCGCGCCCGCGTGCTGGCGCGCGAGTATCTGTCGCCGTGACTGCATCCGCCGCGCCGCGAGCGCCGTATCCCAGGCTTGTGCGTCGCGCAACCCGCCGCCGGCGAGCGCAACCGCCCAGGCCGTTACCTATGTCACCCCGCAACACCCCGCAATCGATCTAAGCTCCGCACCATTCTCGTTTCCCGAACGGGCCCCTGCCCGCTCTAACAACACCGGCGGAGCACCCGCCCGTCGCCACCTGGAGAGAACGCATGTCCAAGCACATCAACAAACCCGTCGCCCTCGCCCTCGGCGCCACCCTGCTCGGCGGCCTGGGCCTGTCGGCCTCCGCGTTCGCGATGAACGACCTGTCGCAGGGCTATCTGCTCGGCGCCCAGCAGGCGCAGACCGCCGAGAAGGCCGCCGACGCCAAGGCCACCGACGCGGCCAAGAAGGCCGAAGGCAGCTGCGGCGCCGACAAGAAGAAGGCCGAAGGCAGCTGCGGCGGCGACAAGAAGAAGCACGAAGGCAAGTGCGGCGCCGACAAGAAGAAGGCCGAGGGCAAGTGCGGCGGCGACAAGAAGAAGGCCGAAGGCAAGTGCGGCGAAGGCAAGTGCGGCGCCGACAAGAAGGCCGCCGATCCGGCCGCCAAGAAGGCCGGTGAAGGCAAGTGCGGCGAAGGCAAGTGCGGCGGTTCGATCTGATCGCGGCGAATCGATGAACGGCACGCATTCGCTGAGTTCGGATGCCGTCGGTCTCGGCCTGCGGCGGGCCCTGCTGGGCCCGCTGCAGTCCGCGCCGCACGCGCCGGGCGCCGCGCGCGATTTCGATTTCCTCGAACTCGCGCCGGAAAACTGGATCGGCGTCGGCGGCGCGTACGGCGAGCAACTGCGCGAGCTGTCTTCGCGCTATCCGCTGGTCTGCCACGGCCTGTCGCTGTCGCTCGGCGGCACCGCGCCGCTGGACGAGACCTTCCTGGCCCGCGTGCGTCGCTTCCTCGACGAACACGAGGTGGCCTGCTACAGCGAACACCTGAGCTATTGCAGCGACGACGGCCATCTCTACGACCTGCTGCCGATTCCGTTCACCGAAGAGGCCGTGCATCACGTCGCCGCGCGCATCCGCCGCACCCAGGACATCGTCGGCCGCCGCATCGCGGTGGAGAACGCGTCCTACTACGCCGCTCCGCACCAGGAAATGAGCGAGGTCGACTTCACCCGCGCGGTGCTGGCCGAAGCCGACTGCGACCTGCTGCTGGACGTCAACAACGTCTACGTCAATTCGATCAACCATCGCTACGACGCGCTGGACTTCATCCGTGCGATGCCGCACGAGCGCATCGCCTATCTGCACGTCGCCGGCCATTACGACGAAGCCGACGACCTCAAGGTCGACACCCACGGCGCGCCGGTCAAGCGCGAGGTCTGGGACCTGCTCGGCGACGCCTACCGCCTGTTCGGGCCGCGCCCGACCCTGCTGGAACGCGACTTCAACTTTCCGCCGTACGCAGAACTGGTCGAAGAACTCGGCCGGGTGCGGCGGATCCTGCGCGAATCGGCGGCGCCGGCCGCGCACGAGCCCTCGCGCCAGGCGCGCGCCTGAGCCCATGAGCGACGCCGTCTCGCGCCTGCGCGCGCAACAGTTCGAACTGACCCAGCACCTGCGCGATCCTGCCGCGAGCCCGGCCCCGGCCGGCATCGAAGACCGCCGCCTCGGCATTTACCGCGACCTGCTGTTCAACAACATCCTGAGCCTGTTGTCGGGCAATTTCCCGGTGATCGAACGTGTCCTCGGCGAAGAGCGCTGGGCGCGGTTGGTGCGCGATTTCTTTCGCGACCATCGCAGCCACACGCCGCTGTTCCCCGAAATCGCGCGCGAGTTCCAGCGTTACCTGCAAGGCCTGGACGCGCTCGATCCGCCGTTCCTGCTGGAGCTGGCGCACTACGAATGGGTCGAGCTGGCCCTGCAGTTCAGCGAAGCGGCTGCGCCGCGCGACGACGGCCGCCTCGCCGACGCCGACCTGCTCGATCGCCCGCCGCAACTGTCGCCGCTGGCCTGGCCGCTGGCCTACGCCTGGCCGGTGCACCGGATCGGCCCCGACTTCCAGCCGGTCGAGCCGCCCGCGGCGCCGACCCTGCTGCTGTTGCGGCGCGAAGCCGACGGCGAGGTGCGTTTTTCCGAACTGAGCCCGTTGGCGTTCCGCCTGCTGCAACGGCTGGAGGAGGCGCCGCAGCTCAGCGGCCGCGAGCAGTTGCGCGCGCTGGCGGCCGAGGCCGGCAGCGACGACGCGGCCGCGTTCGTGGACATGGGCGCCGGCTTGCTGCGGCAGATGCGCGCCAGCGGCGTGATCTATTTCTGACCGAAGCCCCCTGTAGGAGCGGCGCAAGCCGCGACCGCGACAACGCAACTGCGGCGCCGGTTTCGGCGTAGCTGCATTGTCGCAGTCGCGGCTCGCGCCGCTCCTACAGGGGGGCAACCGCGTCTCCGGCGACCGGGCAGCCCCGATTTGCTAGGCTTCCCGCCATGATCGACCCCGGCCCCACCCCCAACGCCGCCGCCGCGCCCCTCCCCGCCACCCTCGCCACCCGCTTCCGCGGCTATCTGCCGGTGGTCGTCGACGTGGAAACCGGCGGCTTCGACTGGAACAAGCACGCCCTGCTCGAAATCGCCGTGCAGCCGATCGAACTCGACGCCGACGGCCGGCTGGTGCCCGGCGAAATCGCCAGCGCGCACGTGGTGCCCGCCGCCGGCACCCTGATCGACCCCAAATCGCTGGAAGTCACCGGCATCGACATCGACCACCCGTTCCGCGACGCCAAGCCCGAGCGGCAGGCGCTGGAAGCGGTGTTCGCGCCGGTGCGCGAAGCGGTCAAGCGCCACGGCTGCCAGCGCGCGATCCTGGTCGGCCACAACGCCCACTTCGACCTCAACTTCCTCAACGCCGCCGTCGCCCGCAGCGGCCACAAGCGCAACCCGTTCCACCCCTTCAGCGTGTTCGACACCGTCACGCTCGCCGGCGTCGCCTACGGCCAGACCGTGCTGGCGCGCGCGGTGCAGGCCGCGGGCTTCGTCTGGAACGGCGAGGAAGCGCATTCGGCGGTGTACGACACCGAGCGTACGGCCGAGCTGTTCTGCAAGATCGTCAACGCCTGGCCGGCGCGCGGCGCTTGATCCGCCGGGCTGCAAGGACGCAGCCGTGATCGAGGCTTCGACTTCTCTCCCCTATTTCTGGGCGCCGGGCGCGGGTCCGGACCCGCGCGCGTTGCAGCGCTTGCGCGCGCTGACCCGGCTGCCGAAGCAGGCGGTGGGCGAAGCCTGGTTCATGGGCGAGCATCGCGGCCGCTTCTTCTCGCTGATGCACGACGATCCGCGGCAATGGCCCGAGATGGACTTGCGCACGGCATTGTTCGAGATCTCTTCCGGTATTTCCTGTTTCGGCCCGCGGCACGAATGGCAGTTGTGGTGCGCGTTCCTGTTGCCGCGGTCGCTGGAGCTGCTCGATCCGGCGCTCGATGCCTATTCCGCGCGGCATCTGCATCCGACCTTGGTCACCGCGACGCTGATGAATCTGGCCCAGCCGGCGTTCCCGCGGCTGCCGCCGCAAGTGCCGCGCGATCTGCTCGATACGCTCGGCCGCGCGATGTTCGCCTCGTCGCTCTGGCACGCAGGCCGCATGCGCGAGCAGGCGTGGTGCCGGCCGTTGCGCGTCGGCACGATCGACGGCGACACGATCCAACCCGATCAGACCTTCGCCGCGTCCTGCACGCTGGCGCTGAAGCTGCTGGAGCCGACGCAGTTGCAAGGCTGGCTGGCCTCAGCGCTGGCGATCGACGATCCGCATTGGCGCGCGGCCTGGGTGGTGTGGCTGCATGCGGCCGCGCCGATGATCCTGGAGGGGGCGTATCCGGACGAACTGGATCCGGACGAGTCGGGCGAATGGAATCCCCACAGCGCACGCGAATCGAGTATGGCGGTTTGGGAAAACAGCCATACGCTCAAGCGCGAGGCCTGCGTGCGCGTGCCCGGCCAGGACGCGCCGTCCTTCATCGACCCGGACAATCGCCACGCCTTCGTCGCAGCCCTGCGCAGCCTGCTCGGCCGCGGCCGGCTGGAACAGTGGGCGCTCGCCCTGTCCGCCTCGCAGGCTTATCCCGGGCAATTGGACTACGCCCGCCGGCAATACGCCGTCGCCGCGCGCGGCGCGCTGGAGCGCTACCGGCTGGAATGACACCGCCGCAGGAACGTTGCGCCCACGCAACACCCCCGCCCTGGCCGCCCGCCAACGGCGCACCCGTTCGATGGAATGCGCGGCCCCCGCTGCGCACGGCGTCAGCGCCGCGATCCACGGATGGGAGGACAGGATGTTCGCTTTCGACGACGAACAATTTCTCGACGGCTACCGCAAACGCTTCGGCCCGCTGCGCGACGATCTCGCCCAGGCGCTGCGCTTTTTGATCGGCCGGATCGAGCAGGACGCCAGCTTCAGCGCCAATCCGGTGCACCGCTACCAGATCGCGTATTGCCTGGCGACGTTCAAGTGGGAAACCGCGCACACGCTGCGGCCGATCGACGAGTTCGGCAGCGACGACCGCTTCGAGCGGCTGTACGGCCCCGACACCCGCATCGGCAAGGCGCTCGGCAACACCAGGCGCGGCGACGGCGCGCGTTTCCACGGCCGCGGCTATGTGCAGCTGACCGGGCGCACCAACTACGACCGCGCCGGCAAGTTCCTCGGCGTGGACCTGCTCAACAAGCCCGACGATGCGAAGAAGCCGGAGATCGCCTACGTCATCGCCATGCAGGGCATGAAGCAGGGCTGGTTCACCGGCAAGAAGCTCGACCACTACTTCAAACCGGGGCAGTTGCCGAACTACGAAGAAGCGCGGCGGATCATCAACGGCCAGGACAAGGCGCAGACCATCGCCGACATCGCCCGGCGCTTCGACGAGTTGCTGGTCAACGCGCTGGAGTAAGGCGCGCGCGTCGGCTCAGCCGGACGCGTCGCGCGGCAGCGCCATGTGGATCAGCGGGAACGGCCGGCCCTGCCCGTCCAGCGGCGAGCGGCCGGTGTCGAGGAAACCGTAGCGCCGATAGAAGCCGTGCGCCTGCGGGTTGTGCTCGTTGACATCGACCGTCAGCGCGCCGCGCAGGCCGCGCGCGTGGTCGAGCAGGCGCGTGCCGATGCCCTGGCCGCGGCGCGCGGGCTCCAGGAACAGCATCTCCACTTGCGCGTCGGCCAGGCCGATGAAACCGGCCAGGCCTTCGGCATCTTCGTAGATCCAGATCTCGACCGCATCGAAGTAAATATCGCGCACTTGCGGGCGCAGTTCGGCGATGTCGGCTTCGCTGAGGAAATCGTGAGTGGCGCGCACCGAGCGCTCCCACAGGTCGAGCAGTTGCGGATGGTCGGCGGCTTGGCGTTCGCGGATCGGCATGACGGTTTCTTCCCTGGAAACGAGCGCGGCGCCGCAGTGCGGCGCCGCGGGTAGCGATGATGCCGGCGCGCGCGCCAGGCCGCCAGCGGCTCAGGCCAGTTTGAGGCCGACCAGCCCGGCGACGATCAGCACGATGCTGGCGATGCGCAGCGCGGTGGCCGGTTCGTTGAACAGCACCATGCCGAGGATGACGGTGCCGACCGCTCCGATGCCGACCCAGATCGCGTACGCCGTACCGACCGGCAGCGACTTCATCGCCAGACCGAGCAGGCCGACGCTGATCGCCATCGAGGCGACGGTGCCGACCGACGGCCACAGGCGGGTGAAGCCTTCGGTGTATTTGAGGCCGATGGCCCAGCCGATTTCGAACAGGCCGGCGAAGACGAGAAGAACCCAAGGCATGATGCAGCTCCCATGATCGATGGGGCCGTCCCCGCGCGTAACGCGCGCCGTCGGGAAGCGGACGGGCTGCGCGGACCCGGGCCGTCCCGGGTCGGTCGCGGCGAATTATATCGGCGCGGTCGGCGCTGGGGCCGTGGCGCGGGTCCCGGGGTCAGCGGGGGGTTACCTAGGTCTTTGCGGCTTCACCGCAGTGTGGGATCGCTGTGTCGGAGCGGAAAGCGTCGGGACGGAAGTCCTTCCCACAAAAGCCGAGCCTTTCCCAAAAAGCCCGGGCGGGCTGATGGCTGTTGTGGAAGGAACTTCATCCCTCCCACAAAAGCCAAGCGTTTCTCCAAAGATCCCGGGCGGGCCGATGGCGGCCTTTGTGGGAGGGACTTCAGTCCCGACGCCTTCCGGCCAGACCGCCGCGCCGCTCAGCCGCGCTGACGCACCGCTTCGAACAAGGTCACGCCCGCCGCGACCGACACGTTCAGGCTTTCCACGCCGGTGGCCGCATCGCCGCCGGGCATCGGAATCTTGACCAGCTGGTCGCAGGTCTCGCGGGTCAGCCGGCGCAGGCCGTCGGCTTCGCCGCCGAGCGCCAGCGCGACGTTGCCGCGCAGGTCCAGCGCGTACAGCGAGGTCTCGGCCTCGCCGGCCAGGCCGTAGATCCACACGCCGAGCTTCTGCAGGTCGCGCAGGGCGCGGGCCAGATTCGTCACCGGGATCACCGGCACGCTGTCGGCGGCGCCGGCCGAGGTCTTGCGCACGGTGGCGTTGACCTGCACCGCCTTGTCCTTGGGGATGATGACCGCGGTCGCGCCGGCCGCGGCCGCGCTGCGCAGGCAGGCGCCGAGGTTGTGCGGGTCCTGCACGCCGTCGAGGATCAGCACCAGGGCGCGGCCTTCGGCGGCCTCGATCAGGCCTTCGAGTTCGTTCTCGCTCCAGGTCTTGGCCGCAGCGTAGCGCGCGACCACTCCCTGGTGGCGCAGGTTGCCGACCACGCCTTCCAGCGCCTGGCTCGCGACCCGGCGCACGTCGATGTCGGCGCGGCGCGCGGCGGTCTCGATCTCGGTCAGGCGCGGATTCTTGGCGCCGGCTTCGATCAGCACCTCGCGCACGTTGGCCGCGTCGTGCTCGATCGAGGCGGAGACGGCGTTGATGCCGGCGATCCATTGTTTCTGGCTCATGGGTGGTCCGTGTGGCCTGGGGGCCGGTGAGGCGTCGGGGCGGGAATTCTACGCCATGGGGCCGCCGAAGCCCCGGCCGCCCCCTGTAGGAGCGGCGCGAGCCGCGACCGCGACAAAACAACTACGACGAAAGCTGCGGCGCAGCGGAAACCCCGCAGTCGCGGCTCGCGCCGCTCCTACAGGGGGCTACCGCGACCGCGCTCAGTACTTTTGCTTGGTGCGCTTGGCCGGCTGGCCGCGCGGGGGAAGCGGCTTGGCGCCGCGCTCCTCGTCGACCAGCTTGAAGTCGATCTTGCGGTCCTCGACGCTGGCCTTGAGCACGACGATGCGGACCTTGTCGCCGAGCCGGTATTCGCGGCCGGTGCGCTCGCCCGACAAGGTCTTGCGGATCGGGTCGAAGTGGTAATAGTCGTGCGGCAGCTGGGTCACGTGGACCAGCCCGTTGACCTTGGAACCGTCGAGTTCGATGAACAGGCCGAAGCTGGTCACGCCGCTGATGACGCCGTCGAACTGGCCGCCGACGTGCTGTTCCATCCATGCCGCGCGGTAGCGCTCGTCGACCTCGCGCTCGGCCTCGTCGGCGCGGCGCTCGCGTTCGGAGCATTGCAGCGCCAGCGCCGCCATCTGCCGCGGCGAGTACAGGTACGCCGACGGCTTGGCGCCGCTCAGCGCGTGCTTGATCGCGCGGTGCACCAGCAGGTCGGGATAGCGCCGGATCGGCGAAGTGAAGTGGGCGTAGGCGTGCAGCGCCAGGCCGAAGTGGCCGGTGTTCTCCGGCGAATACACCGCCAGGCTCTGGCTGCGCAGCAGCACCGATTCGAGCAAAGCCGCGTCGGGGCGGTCGCGGATCTTCTTCAGCAAGTGGGTGAAGTCGCGCGGCTCGACCTGGTTCCAGGCCGGCATGCGCAGCTTGAATTCCTTGAGGAACTCCTGCAGGTCGGCGTACTTCTGCTCCGGCGGCCGCTCGTGGTCGCGGTACGGCGCCGGAACCTGCTGCTCCATGAGGTATTTCGCGGCCTCGACGTTCGCCGCGATCATGCATTCCTCGATCAGCTTGTGCGCGTCGTTGCGCTGCAGCATGCCGGCCTGCACCACCTCGCCGTCCTTTCCGATGACGAAGCGGACCTCGCTGGATTCGAACTCGATCGCGCCGCGCTGCTGGCGCGCCTTGACCAGCACCTGGAACAACTGGTGCAGGCGCTGGATGTTCGGCAGCAGCGAACCGATCTGCGCCAGCGCTTCGGCCTTGGCTTCTTCGGTCACGTCGCCGACCGCGTTCCAGACCGTGGTGTAGGTCAGGCGCGCATGCGAATTCATGACCGCTTCGTAGAACTTCGACCCGGTCACTTCGCCGTGGTGGTCGATCTGCATGTCGCAGACGAAACACAGCCGGTCGACCTTCGGGTTCAGCGAACAAATGCCGTTGGACAGCGTCTCCGGCAGCATCGGCACGACGAAGCCGGGGAAGTAGACCGAGGTCGCGCGCTTCTGCGCTTCGTCGTCGAGCGGCGTGCCGGGACGGACGTAATGCGAGACGTCGGCGATCGCGACGACGAGGCGGAAGCCTTTGCGGTTGCTCTCGCAATAGACCGCGTCGTCGAAGTCCTTGGCGTCTTCGCCGTCGATGGTCACCAGCGGCATCGCGCGCAGGTCGACGCGCTGCGCGGCGACCGCTGCGGGCACGGTCAGCGGCACCGCCGAGGCTTCGTCGAGCACCGCTTGCGGGAACACATCGGGAATTTCGTGGCCGTGGATCGCGGCCTGCACCGCCAGCGACGCGGTGAGCTTTTCGCCGAGCACCGCCAGCACCCGGCCGATCGGCGGGCGGTGGTGGTCCGGCGCCTGCACCAGCTCGCAGACCACCAACTGGCCGTTGTTGGCGTCCATGCGCGCGTCCGGCGGAATCTGCACGTTGCGCTGGATGCGGCGGTCGTCGGGCACCACGTAGCTGATGCCCTGCTCGAGGGTGAAGCGGCCGATCAAACGGTTGAGCCGGCGTTCGAGCACTTCCACGATCGCGCCTTCGCGGCGGCCGCGGCGGTCGACGCCGGTGACGCTGGCGAGCACGCGGTCGCCGTGCATGGCCTTGCGCATTTCGAACGGCGGCAGGAACAGGTCGTCGCCGCCGCCGGATTCCGGGCGCAGGAAGCCGAAGCCGTCGGGGTTGGCGATCACCACGCCCGGAATCAGGTCCATCTGCGCGGCCGGGGCGAATTCGCCCTTGCGGTTGAGCAGCAGCTGGCCGTCGCGCAGCATCGCCGCCAGGCGCTTGCCGAGCGCGTCGGCGCGGTCGGGGTCGGTCAGCTCCAGGCGCTGGCCGAGTTCATCGGCGCGCATCGGGCCGTCGGCGCCGCTGAGGGTCTGCAGGATCAGCTCGCGGCTGGCGATGGGCTGGGCGTAGCGGGCGGCTTCGCGCTCGGCGTGCGGGTCTTGGTAGGCCGCCGCAACCGCCGCGGCGGCGGCCGCGGACGGCTTGCCGGGGGCGCCGGGCGATCCGGAGCGGGCGGCGGCGCCGGCGGGCGCCGGCTTGGCCTTGCCGCGCGGGCCCTTGGCCGGGCCGTGCTGGAGATTGTCGGGCAGCCAGGCCGGACGCGGCGCGGCGGCCTTGCGGCCGCCTTTCTTGCCGGCCGGGGCGGCGGTGGAGGCGGAGGAGCCGGTCTTTCCGGTCTTGTTGTTCTTAGTCGTTTTTTTGCTCATGACCGTTATGGTCTCACATCGCCATGAAAGCGGCGTCTGGACGGCACAGTGCGGCCGCTCGCGGCGAGCACGCGGCGACGGCCTCCGCCCACGCGATGCGCACCCATCGAACCGGCCGCGCCGCCGCGCGCGACGCAAGGTCGCAACACGCGAACGCACTCGCGCGACGCGCGCCTGAGAACTGCGACGCAGCGCATCCGCGCGCGCCGATCGGCGCCTCGCGCGCATCGCGTACCGATGCGCGCATTTGTGATCGCATCCGCGCTTGCCCGCGACGGTTTCGCATGCAACGGCTTGTACTTGCGGCTCTTCCGAGAAGCCCGCCCGACCGCACAAAACGCCCGCCGCGCGCGGCTTAGGTTGCAGTCGTCCGCATCGACGCGGGCGCCGCGGCGCGATGCCGCCTCCCATTGCCACTCCGACAAGGAAACGCACGATGATCCGCAAGAATGCGCTGTGCCTGGCGCTCGTCGCCGGGCTGTCCGCTGTTTGTTCTGTCGCTTCCGCCAAATCGCCGGTCGCCGAAATGGATTCGGCGCCGGTCGTCGGCGCGCCCTCGGCCGGCGCCATGGGCGCTGCCGAATTCGCTTCCAGCGCCAAGGCCAGCGTGCCGCGCGTGGTCAGCCTCGGCCAGCCGACCAGCCTGGACGCGTCCGCGCTGAAAGACCGCCGCGTCGCCCAGGACAAGCACGGCCAACCGCTGGAAATTGGCTTCGCCCGCAACATCGCGCGCAGCGCGGTGGACCTGAACACCCTGGCCTGGCAGCCGCTCGCCGACGGCGGCCGCGCCGCGCGCTTCGAAGTGTCCTCGTCCGGCGCGGTCGCGCTGCGCGCGGGCCTGTCGCTGCGCGGCGCCGGCGCCAAGTCGGCGACGCTGCACTTCGCCGGCAGCGACGGCCGCGTGTTCGCCCAGAGCGGCGCCGACTTCGCCGGCAACGAACTGGGCTGGTCGCCGGTGGTCGAAGGCGACACCCTCACCGTCGAACTGGTGCTGCCCAAGGGCGTCAACGCCAAGTCGCTGACGCTGAAGCTGCCGCAGCTTTCGCACCTGGACATCAGCCCGGCCGCGAGCGAGCGCCAGATCCAGGCCAAGATCGGCGAGAGCGATTCGTGCGAGCGCGACATCGTCTGCCGCACCAGCCCGCCGTCGGGCTTCGTCTCCACCGCCAAGTCGGTGGCGCGCATGACCTTCACCACCGGCGGCGGCACTTACCTGTGCACCGGCACCCTGCTCAACAACAACTTCTCGCCGAAGAAGCGCCTGTTCTGGACCGCCGCACACTGCATCAGCACCAAGACCGTCGCCAACACCCTGCAGACCTACTGGTTCTACGACGCCACCACCTGCAACGGCAGCGTCGTCAATCCGGCCTACACCACGCTGAGCGGCGGCGCTTACCTGCGCCACGCCAACACCACCCGCGACACCTCGCTGCTGGAGCTCAAGACCGCGCCGCCGGCGGGCGCTGTCTACGCCGGCTGGTCGAGCGCGGCGATCGCCGCGACCGGCACCGCGATCGAAGGCATCCACCACCCGGCCGGCGACGTGAAGAAGTACTCGCTGGGTTCGGTGACCGGCCTGTCGACCTCGATCGACGGCAAGTCGCCGCTGTACCGCGTGGTCTGGAACACCGGCGTGACCGAAGGCGGCTCCTCGGGCTCGGGCCTGTTCACCGTGACCAGCAGCGGCGGCTACCAGCTGCGCGGCGGCCTGTACGGCGGGCTGTCGTACTGCAGCGCGCCGCGCGATCCGGATTACTACTCGCGCTTCGCCGATATCTATTCGAGCGTGTCGCAGTACTTCAATCCGTAAGCGTTCGTTCCCGGCAAACGCCGGCGGTCGCCTCGTGCGAAGGCCGGCGTTTTGCTTTTGCGGGGACGGCGTGGGCTGCAGGCGGGGTTGCGCGGTGGCGGCGCGAACGGGCGGGTGCGCGGTCGCGGCTTGCGCCGCTCCTACAGGGGCTGCGGGGCCGTTCGTCGTAAACCCTTTATCGACTTATTGCAGGTTAGATGGATTTGACCTAGCCTGCCTTCGGCAATCCGAAGGGCTACGCATGCGGCTGGAACAGCACGAATTCCGCGATATGGACCTGGTCGGCGGCGATCCCGCGCTGGACCTGGTCAATACCGTGACCGCGCGCGACACCGAGCCGCGCGACTGGCTCGACGACTACGCCGCTTTGCTGCGCTGGGCGCGCAAGGCGTCGCTGTTGGCCGACCAAGACGTTGCAGCGCTCTCGGCTCAGGCGCAGGCCGCGCCGGCCAAGGCCGCCGCGGCATTGGCGCGCTGCAAGCAGCTGCGCGAGGCCTTGTGCACGGCGCTGTATGCGCTGGCCGCCGGCGCGGAGCCGGCGCAGGCCGAGCTGGAGACGCTGGATCAGGCGCGCCTGGCGGCGTCGCGCGCGGCGCGGCTGGTCTCGCGCGGCGGACGCCTGCAAACGCAGTGGTCGGTCGAAGGCTCCGGGCTGGAGCTGATCGCGCACACTGTCACCGCCTACGCCATCGAACTGCTCAGGGACGCGCGCCTCGACCGGCTGCGCGTGTGCGACGGGCGCGACTGCGGCTGGGTGTTCGTCGATACGTCCAAGAGCGGCCGGCGGCGCTGGTGCGACATGGCGACTTGCGGCAACGTCGCCAAGGCCCAGCGCTTCAGCGCGCGCCACAAGCATTGAACCGTCGCGGCGCGCGCGCCGCGGCCCGCCGCTTCGATCATCTGCCGCTTCGGTCATCCACCGCTTCGGTCATCTGCCGCTTCGGTCATCTGCCGCTTCGATCATCAACCGCTTCGATAATCTGCCGCTTCGGTCATCCACCGCTTCGACCATCCACTTCTTCGATAATCCGCAGCCTCGAACCTGCGCCGCTGCGATCAACCGCTGTTGCGACCGCCACCGTGCCGGAGACGCCGATGCTTCGCCTGCCCGAACGCTTGCGCACGCCCGTGCCCGCCGAATCGCCCGCGCGTCGGCTGCCGACGGCGATGCTCGCCGCCGCCTGCGCCAGCGCCTGCGCGCTGGCCTATACGCGCGAGCCCGCGACCGCACCGGCCGCGGCGCAGCGCTGGGCGCCCGCGGGCATCGCCAGCGATCAGTACGAATCCTCGCCGACGTTCTCGCCCGACGGCCGCGAGCTCTACTTCATGCGCAGCGACCGCAACTTCGCCCACTGGCGGATCCTGCATTCGCGCTGCACCGATGCCGGCTGGTCGCCGCCGCAGCCGCCCGCCTTCGCCGCCGCGCGGCCCGGGCTCGATGCCGATCCGTTCGTGAGCGCCGACGGCGGCCGCCTGTATTTCGTCTCCGCGCGCCACGATCCCAAGGGCGAAGACCTCGACATCTACTACGTCGAGCGCGGCGCCGATGGCGGCTGGGGCGCGCCGGTGCGGCTGCCGGCGCCGGTCAATTCGCCGGCCTCGGAACTGCTGCCGCGCGCGTTGCCGGGCGGCGGCCTGCTGTTCGGCTCGGCGCGCGCGGGCGGGCTCGGTCGGGGCGATGTGTATCGCGCCGATCCGCAAGCCGACGGCGGCTGGCAGGTGCGCAACCTCGGCGCGCCGGTCAGCAGTGCGGCCAACGAATACGAAGCGGAAATGTCGCGCGACGGGCGCGAGCTGATCGCGGTGGCCGACCGCGGCGAGCGCTCGCACCTGTACCGTTATCGGCTGGAGCGCGGCCGTTGGCGCGAGCTCGGCCCGATCGCCGCGCGCGCAGACGTGTTCCAGGTCGGCCCGTTGCTGTCGCCGCGCGGCGACCGGCTGCTGTTCGCGCAGGCCGACGGCGAGCGCTCCGGCGAGTTTTTCGTGATCGACCTGAAGCCCGGCGCGGACCGCAGCTGGCCGCCCGCCTGCCCGGCCGTAGCCGCGGCGCGCTAAGCGGCGCCCGCCGCAAACCGCCGTCTATTTCGGCATCCAGACCAGCGCGCTGCCGACGATACCGCCGATGGTCGCGATTGCGCCCAACACCAGCGCGGCCACCCGCACCGCGATGCCCGCGCCGATCGGCCGCTGCACCACGATCCACGCGCGCTGCTCGGCTTTGGCCGACAGGCCTTCCACGCTCAGGCTCAGTTCGCCGTCGCGCGCAAGCTCGAACCAGCCGGTGGAGATCCGGGTCGAGCCGTTCATGCCGCTGGTCTTGGTACGGCTGAGCACTTTGCGGTGCACGACGACCGGCGCGCCGCCGGCGTCGTGCAGCGCGTAGCGCACGCCGAGGAAATCGGCGCTGAGGGTGCGCCCCTCCACGCACAGGTCGTAACGGCCGGCGGGAACGCTCAGGCGCTCGCCGCTGCGGGCCGGCACGCGCGCGACGACGGCTTTGTCGATCAGCCGCACCAGCGACGGGATGATGCGTCCCAGCACGATCAGCCCGGCCACGAACGCCAGCGGCAACAACACGCTCCAGACGTTGAAATTCATCGCCCGTCGCCTCCGGGCCGCACGCGGCTCACGCGGAAATGCCCGGCACGTGCTCTTCTTCGTCCTCGGGCCGCGCCTGGCGCGGCTTCGGCGCGATCAGCGGCGTCTGCTGCATGTTGCCGTACAGCAGCGACACGCCCGCGCGCACGCCGTCGACCAGCTCCAGTTCGAAGCGCTCGGCGTCGCGGCGGCGGATCTCGGCGACGACTTCGGCCGCGTCTTCGGCCGTCACCCCGAGTTCGACCAGCGCCGCCTCGCCGAAGCGCATCGCCGATTCGAAGGTCTCGCGCACCTGCAGGTCGACGCCGGCGTGGACCAGTTCCAGCGCGTGCTCGCGGTCGAAGCTGCGCGCCAGCACCCGCGCCTGCGGGAACTCGTGGCGGATCAGCTGGGCGGTGGTGGTGGCCGCGGCGCGGTCGTCGATGCAGATCGCGATCAGCTGCGCGGTCGCCGCGCCGGACGCGCGCAGCACGTCCAGGCGGGTGCCGTCGCCGTAGTACACCTTGAAGCCGAAGGTCTGCGCGCTTTCGATCATTTCCACGTCGGTGTCGATGATCGCGACCTCGACCCCGCGCGCCAGCAGCGATTGCGACACCACCTGGCCGAAGCGGCCGAAGCCGATCAGCAGCACGCTGCCGCTGAGGCCGTTGGGTTCGTCCACGCCTTCCAGCGACAGCGCGGTCTTCGGCGAGAGCTTGCGCAGGGCGATGATCGCCAGCGGCGTCAGCACCATCGACAGCACCACGATCGCGGTGAGGTTGGCGCCGACCTCGGCCTGGATCAGGCGCGCGTTGACCGCCGCGGAGAACAGCACGAACGCGAACTCGCCGCCCTGCGCCATCAGCACCGCACGGTCCAGCGATTCGGTGTGGCAGGACTTGAGCAGCCGCGCGACGATGTAGATGCACAACGCCTTGACCAGCATCAGCGCGAGCACGCCGCCGACGATCAGCGGCCAGTTCGCCGCGACCACCTTCAAATCCAGGGACATGCCGACGCTGAGGAAGAACAGGCCGAGCAGGATGCCGCGGAACGGTTCGACGTCGGCTTCGAGCTGGTGGCGGAAGCTCGATTCCGACAGCAGCACGCCGGCCAGGAACGCGCCCATCGCCATCGACAGGCCGCCGACCTGCATCAGCAAAGCCGCGCCGAGCACCACCAGCAGCGCCGCCGCGGTCATCACCTCGCGCGCCTTGGCCGCGGCGAGGATGCGGAACATCGGATTGAGCAGCCACACGCCCGCGCCGATCAGCGCCGCCAGCGAGGCCAGGGCGATGCCGACGTCGGCCCAGCGCGAGTGCGCGGCCGCGGCGGCGGCGGAGGGATCCGGCGGCGCCATCAGCGCCACCAGCGCCAGCAAAGGCACGATCAGCAGGTCTTCGAACAGCAGGATCGAGACGATGCGCTGGCCGCGCGGCAGCGCCAGGTCGCCGCGTTCGCCGAGGATCTGCATGACGATCGCGGTCGAGGTCAGCACGAAGCCCATCGCGCCGATGAAGGCCACCACCGGCGGGAAGCCGAACAGCAGGCCGACCCCGGTCATCGCGGTCGAGCACAGCGCGATCTGCGCGGTGCCGAGGCCGAAGATCTCGCGGCGCAGGCTCCACAGGTGCGAGGGCCGCATTTCCAGGCCGATGATGAACAAGAACATCACCACGCCGAGCTCGGCCACGTGCAGGATCGCCTGCGGGTCGGCGAAGAAGCCGAGCCCGAACGGGCCGATCAGCAGGCCCGCGGCGAGATAGCCGAGCACCGAGCCCAGGCCGATGCGCTTGAAGATCGGCACTGCGATCACGCCGGCCGCCAACAGCACCACCACGTTGACCAACTCGCTGCCGCCTTGCGCTTCGGCCGCCATCGCACTCTCCCTTACCGCGCCGCCGGCGCCTGATTCGCTGAAGCCTGATTCGAAGGTCGCGGTTCGGACACGCCGGTCCGCACGGCCGGCCGCGACGCCGGGGCCACAGCCTAGCAGGCGCGGGCGCACGGCGATGCGCAGGCGCGGCCGCGCGCGGCCTTGCTTTATCATCCGCGCGATGCGCCCGCGCACCGCCCTCTCCCCTCGATTTTCCCCGCTGCGCCGCACCCTCGCGGCCGCCGCCGCTTTGGCCTGCCCCGCGGCCGGCTCGGCCTGCGCGGCCGAACCCGGCGACGGCGCGGTCGTCGTGCTCAGCGCCACCGTCGCCGACCAGCGCATCGAAGGCGCGAGCGTGGAGCTGCGCCGCGACGGCCAGCCGACACTGGCCGCGAGCAGCGACGCGCAAGGCCGCGCCGGGCTCGATCCGGCCGCCTTGGCCGATCCGGCCGCGCGCCTGAGCATCCGCAAGCCCGGCTACGCCGAGTTGCTGGCGCAATGCCCGTGCAGCGACCGCCGCTACGCGTTGAGCCCGGCGCTGGCCAGCCTCGACGGCCTGCGCGTGGTGCTGAGCTGGGACGCGCCCGGCGTCGACCTCGACGCGCACCTGAGCTTCGCCGGCAACCACGTCTACTTCCAGCGCCCGCGCGGCGCCGACGCGCGCCTGGACCTCGACGCGGCCGACCGTCGCCGCCCCGAGACCGTCACCATCGCCCGCCGCCGCGCCGGCGCGGCCTACACCTACGCCGTGCACGACTTCGGCCACCGCCAGCAGCCCGAGGCCGACGCACTGGCCCGCAGCGGCGCCAAGGTCTACGTCTACGTCGGCCAGTCGCTGGTGCGCACCTACGCGGCGCCGGCGCAGGCCGGCAACGTCTGGACGGTGTTCCGCATCGACGGCGAAGGCCGCTTCGAGGAGATCGACCGCATCGCCGCCAGCCGCGCCGGCGCCGACGCGCTCGGCGCGGAACTGGCGCGCGCGCCGGGCCAGAGCGCACCGCCGGTCGCGGTCGCCGGCGAGGACGCGGCCGCGGCCAACCAACGCGGCGAGACGGCGTACCGCAGCGGCGACCTGCCCGGCGCCATCGCCGCCTACCAACAAGCGATTGAGTTGAATCCCAACTACGCGCTGGCCTTCAGCAACCTCGGCCTGGCGTATGTGCGCAAAGGCCGCGCCGCCGAAGCGATCTGGGCCTCGCGCCGCGCCATCGCCCTGGCCAAGGGCGCGGGCGCGGCGACCATCCGCGCCGGCGCGTACTACAACATCGGCAAGCTGTACGAGCTCGACGGGCAGTACGAGCGGGCGATGTCGAACTATCTGGCGGCGCGGCGCGAGAAACCGGACAAGAGCTACGACGAGGCGCTGCGAAGGGTCAGCGGCTACTGAAGCCGCCGGCGCGCGAACGCAGCAACCGAACGAGCGCGAGGAAGACGATGGACCCGATGCAAGCACACTGCCTGCCGCGACGCGACGCACTGCCGCGACAGACGCGCAACGATCCCAGCCGCGACGTCCGCCAGGCGTCCGTCGCCTCAGCGGCAGCGCGCACCGACGACCCCGTCATTCCGGCGAAAGCCGGAACCCATTTCGATTCTGTTCCCGCACAAACCGCCCGCCTGCGCGCAAGCGCCGGGCTCGCCGCGCTGTGCCTCTTGCTCGCCGCCGCGCCGCTGCGCGCCGCCGGCCCGGCCGAAATCGCCAGCGCCGACCGCGCCGCGTGGCCGCAGCCGATCGATACGCCGGCCGCGTTCGACCGCGCCTCGCGCGCCGAAATCCTCGCCTTCGGCCACGAACTGGCCGTCTCGGAACCGCTCGACGACGTCGCCCTGGCCCAGCGCCTGCGGCTCAAGCAGGTCGACCGCGCCAGCGTCGACAAGATCCGCGCGCGCTTGTGGCAGCGGCTGGCCGACAACTACCGACTCGCCTCGCGCGCCTGCGCGCCGCGCGAACCGTTCTGCGCGCCGGCCGGCGACGCCGCCGCGCTGCGCGCGCTGGCCGCCGGCTTCGACGCCGCGCCGGCGCCGGCCTACGCGGCCTGGCGCGCCGACGCGGCGCGCTTCCACCGCATCTACCTGGACGAACAGCTGCGCCTGGCCGCGCTGTTCCCGCGCACCAGCAGCGAGATCGACACCTACTCGGCGCAGGAAATCGACGGCAGCGAACTGCCCGACCGCCAGTTCCTGCTGACCTTCGACGACGGCCCGAGCGCGCCCGGCGGCAACACCGACGCGCTGCTGCGCACCCTGCGCGAACACAGGCTCAACGCCACCTTCTTCGTGCTCGGCCAGCAGTTGCAGCCGCGGCTGAAACACGAAGCCGCGGCCAAGACCTACGCCGGCATGTGCGTGGCCTCGCACGGCTGGGAACACCAATCGCATTCGCGCTGGCCGCAATGGCAGGACTCGGTGGTCCGTAGCAGCGCGCTGGTGCGCGAACAAACCGGCGCGCTGTACCGCCCGTTGTTCCGTCCGCCCTACGGCCAGCGCCGCGCCGACAGCGGCGAATTCTTCCGCGAACAGGGACTGCGCGTGGTCTTGTGGACCATCGACTCGCAGGACTGGAACGCCAAGGTCGACGCCGGCCAAGTGCAGGGCCGGTTGCTGAGCCTGATGCTGTTGTGGCGGCACGGCACGATCCTGTTCCACGACATCCACGACAAGGCCCGCGTGGCGTTGCCGTGGGTGCTGCGGCAGACCCGCGGCGCGGGGGTGCAGTGGCTGGATTGCCGGCGTTATCCATTGCCGCAGTAAGCGGCGCGCGCTGAGCCGGTCGGCCCGGGTTTTACGAGTGAGGAAGCGGCGCCGCGCCCCATGCGGCGCCTCTCCCGCGATCGACGCCGCACCACGCCGGCCCGGCGCGGGCCGATCCTCACTACCAGGACCCTCCCATGCGCCTCACCCGCACCCTTCCCCTGCTCCTCGCGATCCTGGCCGCCGCACCGTCGGCCGCGCTCGCATCGCCGCCGCCGAGCGACTGGCAGAACGCGCCGCTGTGCAACGGCAAATACAGCGCGCAGATGAAGCACACCTTCTACGAAACCGCGACCACCGCCGGCGTGCGCAGCGAGGCCGGGGTCGCGCGCAACCCGTTCGCGCACGGCTCGTTCCCGAATCCGAGCTATTACCTGGTCGAGGCCGAAGTCTCCAGCCGCAGCGACGCGCACCCGAACTGGGCCAGCGACAGCCGCGAGCGCGACGGTTACGACAGCTACACCGACGAGCCGGCGCAGGTCGGCACGGTCGTGTTCAAGAACGCCGGCTGCAAGCTGGTCGGCACCGCCCGGGTTACCGTGCAGTGCCCCGGCAGCGCGGCGCTCGAAACCAAGACCTTCACCCGCAACTGGGACGGTTGCGGCCTATAAGCCGGGATGCGCGCGGGCGCCGCCGGCTGCGGCGGCGCCCCGACGCAGCGCTCAGGCCAACGCCGCCTGATGCACCCCCGCGACCGCGCGCCCCGACGGATCGGCCGCATTCGCGAACGCCGCATCCCAGGCGATCGCCGCCGGCGAGGAACAGGCGATCGACTTGCCGCCCGGCACCGTGTTGGCGCAGGCCTCGCCCGGGAAATGGCGCTCGAAGATGCTGCGGTAGTAATACGCTTCCTTGGTCTGCGGGGTGTTGATCGGGAAGCGCACCGCCGCCGCGGCCAGTTCGCGGTCGCTGACGTGGGCCTCGGCATGCGCCTTGAGCCCGTCGATCCAGCCGTAGCCGACGCCGTCGCTGAACTGTTCCTTCTGCCGCCACAGGATCGAATCGGGCAGATAGCCTTCGAAGGCTTCGCGCAGCACCGATTTCTCGATCTTGCCGGCGGCCTTGTCGACCATCTTGGCCTGCGCGTCGATGCGCATCGCCGCGTCGAGGAACTCCACGTCCAGGAACGGCACCCGCGGCTCCACGCCCCAGGCCATCATCGACTTGTTCGCGCGCAGGCAGTCGAAGCTGTGCAAAGCGTCGAGCTTGCGCACCAGTTCCTCGTGGAATTCGCGCGCGTTCGGCGCCTTGTGGAAATACAGATAGCCGCCGAAGATCTCGTCGCTGCCTTCGCCCGACAGCACCATCTTGACCCCCATCGCCTTGATCCGCCGCGCCAGCAGGAACATCGGCGTGGACGCGCGGATGGTGGTGACGTCGTAGGTTTCGATGTGCGCGATCACGTCCGGCAGCGCGTCCAGGCCTTCCTCGAAGGTGTAAGTGAAGCCGTGGTGCACGGTGCCCAGCGCCTGCGCCGCGATTTCGGCCGCGGCCAGATCCGGCGAGCCGCTCAGGCCGATGGCGAAGGAATGCAGGCGCGGCCACCAGGCTTCGGACTGGTCGTCCTCCTCGATCCGGCGCCGGGCGAAGCGCGCCGCGCAGGCCGCGACCAGCGAGGAATCCAGGCCGCCGGACAGCAACACGCCGTAGGGCACGTCGCTCATCATCTGCCGGTGCACCGCGCGTTCGAAGGCTTCGCGCAGTTCGCGCTTGTCGGCCTCCACGCCGCGCACCGCGTCGTAGTCGCGCCACGGCTTTTGGTAGTACTTGACCGGCGCGCCGACGTCGCTGTCGTAGTAGTGGCCCGGCGGGAACGGCGCGACGTCGTCGCACAGCCGCGCCAGCGCCTTCATTTCCGAAGCCACCCACAAGCGGCCGTCGGCGTCGTGGCCCCAGTACAGCGGGCACACGCCGATCGGGTCGCGCGCGATCAGGTAACGGCCGCGCGCGCCGTCCCACAAGGCGAAGGCGAAGATGCCGTTGAGCCGGTTCAGCAGTTCGGCCGGTTCCAGCCCTTCGCGGTACAGCGCGTTGACCACTTCGCAGTCGGACTTGGTCTGGAATTCGTACGGCTGGGCGAGTTGCTGCTCCAGCTCGCGGTGGTTGTAGATCTCGCCGTTGACCGCCAGCGCCAGTTCGCCGTCGGCCGAACGCAGCGGCTGCGAGCCGCCGGTGGGGTCGACGATGGCCAGGCGCTCATGCACCAGGATCGCGCGCGGTTCGGCGTGCACGCCGGACCAGTCGGGGCCGCGGTGGCGCTGCCGCGCCGACAGCGACAGCGCCAGGGGCCTGAGCGGGCGCAGGTCGGCGCCGGGTCGCAGGTCGAACAGTCCGAGGATCGAGCACATCGGGGAATCTCCAGAAGGTTTGCAGCGGGCGGTTGGGAGTTTTCGGAAGCCGGAAACGAAGAAGCCCGCGCTGGTCGGCGCGGGCTTCGGTGCGAGTTAGCGTGTGTTGCGCGCGCTAATCGCCGGCCCGCGGGAGGCTGGCGTTATTGCGGTTATTGTTGTTGGCGCGCGGGTTGGCCACGGCTGCGCGCGCGCGGCCGGCAAAGGCGGCGCTGCGGATACCGGCGGTGGCGGTGACGGAGCTCATGGGCCGATCCTGCTTGAGGATCGGGCCGGATGCAAGCGCCGCCGGTCGAATCGGCGGCAGGCGCTGCGGTTTCGATGCGGTTGTGGGAGCGCGCTCGCGGGTTTCGCGGGAAGCCTGTGGACTTTGTGGAAGGGCCTTCAGGCCCGACGCTGTTCTGTCGGATCGCCGCGATCTGAGACAAGAGCACCGGTCCTGAAGATCCTCCCACAAAAGTCCTCGACGACTCCTTATTCGCCCAAAGCGCCCGAAGGCTTGCCCGCAAACGACAGGTCTACAGCCACAGGCCACACCGCTTCCGCATCGGCTAAGCTCGCCGGCACGGAGGACCCTCATGGCCAAATGGATCAAGCGCGTCGTGCTCGCGCTGCTTTGCCTGTCCCTGCTCGTCGCCGGCGGCGCCTGGTGGCTGCTGCGCGGCAGCCTGCCGCAACTGGACGGAACGCCCGCGCTGAGCGGCCTGTCGGCGCCGGCCAAGGTCGAACGCGACGCCATCGGCGTGGTCACCATCGACGCCGCCAGCCAGATCGATGCGATGCGCGCGCTCGGCTACGTCCACGGCCAGGAGCGTTACTTCGAAATGGACCTGCTGCGCCGCACCGCCGCCGGCGAGTTGTCGGCGCTGTTCGGCGAACGCGCGCTCGACTACGACCGCCGCCATCGCGTGCACCGCCTGCGCGCGCGGGTAGACTCGCAGTTGCCGGCGTTCTCCGGCGACAAGGCCGCGCTGTTGCAGGCCTACGCCGACGGCGTCAACGCCGGGCTGAAGGCGCTGTCGCGCAAGCCGTGGCCGTACCTGCTGTTGCGCACCGATCCCGAGCCGTGGACGGTGACGGACTCGGCCTTGGTCGGCTACGCCATGTACTTCGACCTGCAAGGCGGCGACAACGCGCGCGAGCTGGCGCTGTGGCGGATCCAGCCGCACGTGCCGCCGGCGCTGTTCGCGTTGCTGACCAATCCCGGCAGCACCTGGGACGCGCCGCTGTACGGCGCGCCGTTCGGCGACGCGGCCCTGCCCGGCGCCGATGCGCTGGACCTGCGCAAGCTGCCGGCGCCGCCGGCGGGCACGCTGGTGCCGCTGCCGTTCCTCGACGAAATCGGCAGCAACAACTTCGCCGTCGCCGGCAGCCTCACCGCCGACCGCCGCGCCATCGTCGCCGACGACATGCACCTGGGCCTGCGCGCGCCGAACATCTGGTTCCGCGCGCGCCTGCGCTACCCGGACCCGCGCGCGCCGGACGGCAAGACCGACGCCGCCGGCTTCACCCTGCCCGGCCTGCCGGCGCTGGTGGTCGGCAGCAACGGCCACGTCGCCTGGGCCTTCACCAACAGCTACGGCGACTGGGCCGACTGGTCGCTGCAACCCGGCTGCTCCAGCCTGGCCAAGCCCGACGCCTGCGCCGGCCTGAAGACGTATGAGGAATCCATCGCCGTCGCCGGCCGCGCGCCGGAGAAGATGATCGTGCGCGAGACCGACTGGGGCCCATTGCTGCACGACAACCCCGACGGCAGCGCGCTGGCGCTGCGCTGGAGCGCGCACCTGCCGGGCGCGCTCAACATGGGCCTGGCCGACCTGCTGCGCGCGCGCTCGGTCGACGACGCGCTGCAGGTCGCGCGCACGGTCGCGCTGCCGGTGCAGAACCTGGTCGTCGGCGACCGCGACGGCAAGATCGCCTGGCGCCTGCTCGGCCCGATCCCCGAGCGCGAAGGCTCGTGCTCGGCCGCGGCGCTGGTCGAAAACGCCGACGCCGGCGGCGGCCCGCTGCCGGCGCCGACTTGTCCGCCGTGGGCGATCCAGACCGCCGACGCGCCGAATCTGGTGGCGCCGCCGTCGGGCCGGCTGTGGACCGCGAACACGCGCACGCTCGACGGCCTGGAACTCGAACGCATCGGCCAGGGCGACTACGTGCTCGGCGCGCGCGCCGGCCAGATCCGCGACGGCCTGTTCGCCAGGCAGCGCTTCACCGAACGCGACCTGCTGGCGATCCAGCTCGACGACCGCGCGCTGTTCCTCAAGCACTGGTGGGAGCTGCTGCAGCAAGAAGGCGCGCTCGCCGGCCAGCGCCAGGACCTGCCGGCGCTGGCCGCGCTGGCCAAGGCCTCGCAACGTTGGGAAGGCCGCGCCGAGCCCGGCTCGGTCAGCTACCGCCTGGTCCGCGAGTGGCGCCGCGCGGTGTTCACCCGCATCGTCAACGGCCTGACCGCGCCGGCCCAGGTCGCGCTCGGCGCGCAGTTCGAAATGCCCGACCTCAAGCAGACCGAAGGCGTGGTCTGGCCGCTTGTGACCCAGCGCCCGGCGCATCTGCTGCCGCGAAACGAGCAGTCGTGGGACGGATTGCTCGAACACGCCGCGCAGGACGTGCTGGCCGAACTCAAGATCCCGCCCGGCGCGGACGCGGCGGCGAAATTGGCCCAACGCACCTGGGGCGAACACAACACCGCCTCGATCTGCCACCCGCTGGCCTCGGCCCTGCCCGGCTTCGCCCGCTCGGCGTTGTGCATGCCGCCGGACCAGTTGCCCGGCGACGCCGCGATGCCGCGCGTGCAACGGCCGGGCTTCGGCGCGTCCGAACGCATGGTGGTGTCGCCCGGCCACGAAGCCGACGGCATCGTGCACATGCCCGGAGGCCAGAGCGGCCACCCGCTGTCGCCGTTCTGGGGCGCGGGGCACGACGATTGGGTGCACGGACGGCCGACGCCGTTCCTGCCGGGGCCGGCGAAGTACACGATGACCCTGGAGCCCGCGAAATAAGTTCGGTGCCTCCCTGTAGGAGCGGCGCGAGCCGCGACCAACCGAAGAGATTGACTTCGGCGTAGCAGCCGAAGACCCGCCAATCGGTGCGTCGTAGCCGAAGCCCGATTGCCTGGGCTTCGGCTGGATCTGTGGTATCGATCGTTTCGGTTGGTCGCGGCTCGCGCCGCTCCTACAGGGGGCTGTCGAGACCGCGCTCAGCGCATGAGCCGCTCGATCAACGTCAAATACAGATCCGGCAACGCCTCCAGATCCGCCACCGACACGTTCTCGTCGACCTTGTGGATGCTCGCGTTGACCGGCCCGATCTCGATGCACTGCGCGCCCAGCGGCGCGATGAAGCGCGCATCGGACGTCCCGCCGCCGGTGCTCTCCTCCGGCGCCGCGCCGGCGAACTGCGCCAGCACCTCGCGCGCGGCCGCGCGCAACGGGCCTTCCGGGGTGTAGAACGGCTCGCCGCCGCGGAACCACATCAGTTCGTACTGCAAGCCGTGCGCTTGCAGCACCGCCTCGCATTCGCGCTCCAGCCGCTGCGCGTTCCAGCTCGGGTTGAAGCGCAGGTTGAACAGCACCTGCAGCTCGCCCGGGATCACGTTGTTGGCGCCGGTGCCGGCGTGGATGTTGCTGATCTGCAGCGAGGTCGGCGGGAAGGTTTCGTAGCCTTCGTCCCAACGCCGCGCCGCCAGTTCCGACAGCGCCGGCATCGCCTGGTGGATCGGGTTGCGCGCCTTGTCCGGATAGGCCACGTGGCCCTGCACGCCGATCACCTTCAGCGTCGCCGACAAGGTGCCGCGGCGGCCGACCCGCAACAGATCGCCGAGCGTGCGCGTCGACGAGGGCTCGCCGGTCACGCACCAGTCGATGCGCTCGCCGCGCGCGCGGAAGGTCTCGGCGACGCGGCGCACGCCGTCGATCGCGTCGCCCTCCTCGTCCGAGGTCAGCAGCAGCGCGACGCGGCCGCGATGGCGCGGATGCGCCGCGACGAAGCGCTCCAGCGCGACCACGAACGCGGCCACGCTGCCCTTCATGTCGGCCGCGCCTCGGCCGTACAGCACGCCGTCGCGGATTTCCGGCGCGAACGGATCGCTGGCCCAGCTCTCCACCGGCCCGGACGGCACCACGTCGGTGTGGCCGAGCAGCACCAGGGTCGGGCCGTCGCCGTCGCCGTGGGTCGCCCACAGATTGTCGACCTCGCCGTAGCGCAGACGCTCGCAAGCGAAACCGGCGCGCTGCAGGCGCTGCGCGATCAAGTCCTGGCAGCCGAGGTCCGCCGGCGTCACCGACGCCCGCGCGATCAGGTCGCAGGTCAGCGCCAGCACCTCGCTGCGCGCGCTCATGCGCCGATCCCGAACCGCTGCTTGAAGCCGTTGTCGCTGAAACCCTGCGTGACCTTGCCGTCGTCGGTGACCACCACCGGCCGCCGGATCAGCTGCGGGTATTCCTTGAGCAGCAGCTTCCACTCCGCGTCCGACGCCGGTTCCTTGCGGTTCGGCGGCAGCGTGCGCCAGGTGGTCGAGGACTTGTTGATCAGCGACTCCCAGCCGCCGAGCTGGGTCTTCCATTCGATCAGCGTCTCCGGCGCCTGCCGGTTTTCGCGGTAATCGACGAAGCTGTGGGCGACGCCGAAGCGGTCGAGCCACTTGCGGGCTTTCTTGCAGGTGTCGCAGTTGTTCAATCCGTACAGCGTGGTCATGACGGCCTCATCGATTGTTCTTGAGCGTAGCTATGCGGTCTTCCAGTTCCTTGGCCAAGGGATGGCGCGAGAACGGGATCAGGCTGGCCGCCGCGAACGCTGGCGCGAACACGATCTTATCGCCGAAGACGCCGGGAGCGGCGAGCACCAGGGTCAGGCGGGTCGGATCGGAATTGCGGGTGACCCATACCTTGGCCACGTCGCGCAGCGACACCGTCTGCTCCAGCGCGCCCTTGCGGATCACAAGCCGGTCGCCGTCGTCGAGCACTTCGTCCGCCAGGTCCCACAGATAGGCGCGCATGACGAAATAACCGAACAGCATCATCGCCGGAGCGATCACCAACGGGACGATCTGCAACGGCCTGTGCTGCACGGCGGCGAAAAAATACACGGCGAGCAGGCCGAACCAGATCAGCGGGAAACCGCGCTTGTGCCAAACCGTCGCCGACGACGAAATCCTGCGCATGGTTACTCCTTGTGCGAACGCGCGTGCCATCGCCCCCGCCGGCACGGCGTATCGCTCACGTATGCAAACGCAGCATCCGCGCGCGGGCCATCAGCTCGTTCGCGAGCGGATGCTCGACGTAGGGAAACCAGCGGATTTGCCTGGGGATGAACGCGATCGTATCGCCCAGCCGCCCCGGCTGGCGCAGGGTCAGGATCAGGCGTTCGGGGTTGTGGCCGAAGCCACGGCGGATCGTCGCCACATCACGCAGCATCACGTTCTCTTCGATGCCGCCCGAGCGCACGCGCAGATACTCGCCACCGTCGACGACCTCATCGGCCAAGTGCCGCGCCATCGCCCGCTGGATCGCCGCCGCCAGCGCGACGACGCCGGCGGCGAAGATCAGGCTCAGCGGATTCCACGGCCGGCTGAACACCCCGCCCACCAGCATCGCCCCGAGCACGACCAAGGCCAGGCCCGGAAACGGCTGCTTCACCCATCGGGTCATCAGCGCATGGGAGATCGTGGACCCCACGGGCGAGGCCATGCTCAGTCCGCCAACCCGCGCAACAACTCGTTGATGCTGGTCTTCGACAGCGTCTTCGCGTCCACCTGCTTGACGATGACCGCGCAATACAGCGAATGCGATCCGTCCTTCGCCGGCAGCTGGCCCGACACCACCACGCTGTACGGCGGCACCGAGCCGTAGCTGATCTCGCCGGTGGCGCGGTTGTAGACGCGGGTGCTCTGGCCGAGGAACACGCCCATGCCGATCACGCTGTGGTGGCCGACGACGAAGCCTTCGACCACTTCCGAACGCGCGCCGATGAAGCAGTGGTCCTCAATGATGGTCGGCGAGGCCTGCAGCGGTTCCAGCACGCCGCCGATGCCGGCGCCGCCGGACAGATGGCAGTGCTTGCCGATCTGCGCGCACGAACCGACCGTGGCCCAGGTGTCGACCATCGTGCCTTCGCCGACGTGCGCGCCGATGTTGACGAAGCTCGGCATCAGCACCACATCCTTGCCGATGTAGGCGCCGCGGCGGGCGATCGCGCCGGGCACGACGCGCGCGCCGAGCTTGCGGAAATCGGCTTCGCCATAGCCTTCGAAGCGCGCCGGGACCTTGTCCCAGAACGGCGCCGGATCGGCTTCCACCACCTGCATGTCGTTGACCCTGAAGTACAGCAGCACCGCCTTCTTGAGCCACTCGTTGACCTTCCAGCCGCCCTTGCCGTCGGGCTCGGCGACGCGGAACTCGCCCTGCTCTAGGCCCGAGATCACCCGCTCCACGGTCGGCCGGGTCGAGCCTTCGACCTCGTCCGGGGTCAGCATGCTGCGGCGCTCGAACGCGCTGTCGATCATGAACTTGAGTTCGTCGGGTCCCGGCGCCTCGGGCTTCTTCTTGGCGACCTTCTTCGCGGTCTTCTTGGCGGCGGGACTCTTGGGCGGCGGGCTCATCGGTTTTCTCCTTCGAGGCAGGCCAGCAGCGCGTCGCGCAGGGCCTGCTGTTGCGTTGCATCGAGCGCGAGATCGCGCTCGTCGGTGATCTGGAACACGTCCTCGGCGCGTTCGCCGAAGGTGGCGATGCGCGCGTCGTACACGCGCAGCTTCTGCCGGCGCAAAGTTTGCGCGACGTCGGCGAGCAGGCCCGGGCGGTCGGTGCAGACCAGGCTCAGGGTGGTCCGCGGCCTGGCCTGGTCGTCCTGGTGGTAGGCGGCAAACTCGATCTGCGGGGCGATGCGGAAATGGCGCAGGTGGCGCGGCTGCGCGCGCCGCGCCGGACGGATCTTGTCGAGCGCGCCGGCCAGCGTCGCGGCCAGGCGGCGCTCGACGTCTTCGGCGCTCGGCGGCTGGCGCGGATCGGTCGGCACCACTTCGAAGGTGTCGAAGATCGCGTTGTGCGGGCCGTCGAGCACGCGCGCCTGCTGGATCGCCAGTCCCAGCCGGTCGAGCGTGGCGACGATCGCCGCGAACAGGCCGTCGCGGTCGGGCGAATGCACGAACACTTCGAGCGCGCCGGCATGCGCGCCGCCGTGCGCGCTGACCGGCCGCGCGCGCACCCGGGTGTCGCCGAGCGCGACGCCGCGCAGCGACGCCGCCTGCCACGCGATCTGGTCCGGACGGCCGCGCTGGAACGCGATCTGCGGCATGCGCGCGAACAGCGCGGCGATGTCCTCGTCGCGCGCGCCGAACGCGGCCAGCATCGCGTGCGCGGCCTCGCGCGTCTCCGCGGCGCGCTCCTCGCCGGCGACCGGATGCTCCAGGCCGCGGCGCAGGGCCAGCCGGGTGGCGGTGTACAGGTCGGCGAGCAGCCGGTCCTTCCACGCGTTCCACAGCTTCGGCGAGGTGCCGGCGATGTCGGCGCAGGTCAGCAGGTACAGATGGTCCAGGTGCTCGCGGTCGGCGACCTTGCTGGCGAAGCGGTGGATCACCTCCGGATCGGCGATGTCCTGCTTCTGCGCGGTCACCGACATCAACAGGTGCTGGCGCACCAGCCATTCGACCAGGGCGGTATCGGATTCGCTCAGGCCCATCGTCGTGCCGAACGCGCGCGCGTCGTCGCCGCCGAGTTCGGAATGGTCGCCGCCGCGGCCCTTGGCGATGTCGTGGAACAGCCCGGCCAGCAGCAGCAATTCGGGCTTGCGCAGGCGCGGCCACACTTCGTGGGCGATGCTGAAGCGCTCGTCGGCCACGCCGGAAGCGAAGCGCGCCAGATTGCGCAGCACCGCCAGGGTGTGCTGGTCGACGGTGTAGACGTGGAACAGGTCGAACTGCATCCGCCCCGAGACTTTCGAGAACGCCGGAATCCAGCGCCCCAGCACGCCGAGGCGGGCCATGCGTTCGAGCGCGTGCACCGGATGCGGGCCGCGCAGGATCTTCAGGAAGCGCTCGCGCAGCGCCGGCTCGGCCTGTTCGAAGCCCGGCACCTTGGTCAGCGCCTCGGCCAAAGCGCGCGCGGTGCGCGAGTGCAGGCCGCGGATCTCGTCGTGCGCGGCCCAGGCCGCGAACAAGGCGAACACGTCGGCGGCGTCGTTCGGCCAGTGCGGGTCGCGCGCGGCGATGTAGTCGCGGCGCAGCTCGAACGCATCAAACGGCGCGCCCAGCGGCACCGGCGCGGCCTCGCCTTCGATCTGTTCCTCGAACCGCTGCAACAGGCGCTCGCCGACCCGCTGCACCAGCGCGGCGCTGCGGTAGAAGCCCTGCATCATCTGCTCGACGGCGAGGTTGTCGGCGCTGTCGACGTGGCCCAGGCGTTCGGCCAGCAGTTTCTGGTAATCGAAGCGCAGCCGCTCCTCGCGCTTGCGCGCGACCAGGTGCAGGCCGAAGCGCAGCCGCGACAGCGCGCGGCGTTCGCGTTCCAGGGTGGCCCATTCGTCGGCGCCGAGTTGGCCGATCGAGACCAGCGATTCGAGGTCGGACGTGCCGATGATGCGCAGCGCCATCCAGTGCAGGGTCTGCACGTCGCGCATGCCGCCGGGGCCTTCCTTGAGGTTGGGCTCGAGGTTGTCGGCGGTGTCGCCGTAGCGCGCGTGGCGCTGGCGCAGTTCGTCGCGCTTGGCGACGAAGAACTCGCGCGCCGGCCACACCTGCGACGGCGCGATCGACGCCTGCAAGGCCATGCGCGCGACCGCGTCGGCGGCGATCGGGCGCGCTTCCAGCATCGCGGTCAGCACGGTCAGGTCGCTGCCGGCCTCGGTGCACTGCGCGGCCGAACGCACCGCGTGGCCGACCGGCAGGCCGGCGTCCCACAGGCTGGCGAAGAAGCAGCCCAGTTGTTCGGCCTGCGCGGCCTGGGCCTCGGGCTCGGCCAGCACCAGCAGGTCGATGTCCGATTGCGGGAACAGTTCGCCGCGGCCGTAGCCGCCGACCGCGAACAGCGCCAGCGGCGCGCCGTCGGCGATGCAGGCGCGCCACGCCGCGCGCACCTGCGCGTCGACCGCGTCGGCGCGCGCGCGCAGCAGTTTGTCGATGTCGGCGTCGCCGCCGTTGTCGAAGCGTTCGGCCAGCGCCGCGTCGACCGCGGCGAGCGCGGCGCGGATCGCGGCGGGACTGCCGGGCGCGGCGTCAGGGGCGACGGCGGCGGCAGCGGCCGCCGCTGCGGGCGTCGCCGAGCGTTCGTCGGCGACGGGGCCGGTCATAGGTCGTTGTCGTCGCCGGGCACGCGGGTCAGGATCTCGACCCCGTCTTCGGTCACCGCGACGGTGTGCTCCCACTGCGCCGACAGCTTGCGGTCCTTGGTCACCACGGTCCAGCCGTCGGGCAGGGTCTTATGCCGGTAGGTGCCTTCGTTGATCATCGGCTCGATCGTGAAGGTCATGCCGGGAACCAGCTTGATGCCCTCGCCGGGACGGCCGACGTGCAGCACCTGCGGCTCCTCGTGGTAGACCCGGCCGATGCCGTGGCCGCAGTAATCGCGCACCACGCTGAAGCGCTCGGCCTCGGCATAGGTCTGGATGATGTGGCCGAGGTCGCCGAGGGTGGCGCCGGGCTTGACGAAGCGGATCGCGCGGAACATCGCCTCGCGGGTCACGTCGACCAGGCGCCGGGCCATGACCGACGGCGTGCCGGCGTAATACATGCGGCTGGTGTCGCCGTGCCAGCCGTCCTTGATGACGGTCACGTCGATATTGACGATGTCGCCGTCCTTGAGGATCTTGCTGTCGCTGGGGATGCCGTGGCAGATGACGTTGTTGACCGAGGTGCACACGGTCTTGGGGAATCCCTTGTAGCCGACGTTGGCCGGGATCGCCTTCTGCACGTTGACGATATGGTCGTAGCAGATGCGGTCCAGCTCGCCGGTGCTGACGCCCGGCTTGACGTAAGGGGCGACGACCTGGAGCACTTCGGCGGCCAGGCGGCCGGCGACGCGCATCTTCTCGATCTCTTCGGGGGTCTTGATGGAAATGGCCATGCCGGCATTATCGCTCATTCACGTTCGCCTATCATCGTGCCGCGCGATCCTCAGCGTGCCGATGCCGGCCCCTTGTGGAGATTTGCCGTGAACCTGCGGTCGCTGCCGCTTATCGCCGGGTTGGCCGGCTTCGCCCTCGTGCCCGCCGCCGCGGCGGCCGAGGCGGTCGAACCGGCCTTCGTCGCGCTCGCCCCGCACGTGCGGATGCTGCGCGGGCCGGACACCGCGGTGCTGCTGGCCGAGTCGGACCAGGCCTCGATCCTGGTCGACAGCGAGCGGCCCGAGACCACGCCAGCCCTGCTGAAAGCGCTGGAGGGGCGCCCACCGGTGGCTTATGTGGTCAACACCCACGGGCATCCGGACCATGTCGGCGGAAATCAGGCCCTGGCCGCGCGCGGGGCCGTCATCGTCGCGCACGAAAGCGCCTGGCGGCGGCTGTCGGCGCTCAAGCATTCCGATCGCCCGGATCCGGCCGCACCCAAGGCCGCCCGCTCCAATCTCATCGTTCAAGGCGACAGGGAATTGCGCCTCGGCAACGTCGAAGTCCGGCTGATCCATGTGCCCAAGGCGCATACCGATGGCGATCTGCTGGTCTATTTCCCGGCCGCCAACGTGCTGCACATGGGCGACTGCTTCTTCAACGGCCTGTATCCGATCATCGATACCGACTCCGGCGGGACGGTGGACGGATTGATCGCGGCGCTGAACCGGGGCCTGGCGCTGGCCGACGACAAGACCCACGTCGTGGGCGGGCATGGGCCGATCGGAGGCCGCCGCAGTCTCACGGATGCGCGCGATATGCTGGTTGAGGTCCGTGGCCTGGTGGCGCGGCTCAAACGGGCCGGCAAAAGCCGCGAGCAAGTGCTGCAGGCCGCGCCGACCCAAGACCTGGACTCGCGCTGGGGCGACGACTGGGTCAAACCGGCGCAGATCGTCGGCGCGGTCTACGACTCCCTGCCGGCCCGGCCCTGATCCGCGACCGCGTCGTCGGCCGGTTGCCGCAAGTACCCGCCGCGGCTATACTTCCGCGGCTCTGCGGCCGGGCCGTTCGTTTCGAACTCCGCCGCCGAGCCCGTCCACGCCGGACGTCACCGGCGAATTCACACCTGACGCCATCCCCCGTGCCGGGGTGCCGCCCAGGGTCCGGAGCCGCAGGCTCCGCCCCGCAGCGGTTCGGACACGGAAGCGTCGGGGAGGCCCAACCCCGGAACCACGCGCCCGCGCTCGCCGCGGACGCAGCGCCCACACCTTTCGCGGCGCGGTTCCACTGCCTTCGGAGTTTTGCAATGCCCCAGATCACCATGCGTCAGATGCTGGAAGCCGGCGTCCACTTCGGCCACCAGACCCGTTACTGGAACCCCAAGATGGGTCCGTACATCTTCGGCGCGCGCGGCAAGATCCACATCATCAACCTCGAGAAGACCGTTCCGCTGTTCAACGACGCGATGAACTTCATCTCGGGCATCGCCCAGAAGCGCGGCACCATCCTGTTCATCGGCACCAAGCGCTCGGCGCGCGAGTCGATCAAGGAAGAGGCCGAGCGTTGCGGCATGCCGTTCATGACCCAGCGCTGGCTCGGCGGCACCCTGACCAACTTCCGCACCGTCAAGCAGTCGGTCTCGCGCCTGAAGGAACTGGAAGCCGGCGAAACCGACGGCACCTTCCAGAAGATGGTCAAGCACGAAGTGCTGGGCCTGCGCCGCGAGCGCGACAAGCTGGAAGCCTCGCTGGGCGGCATCAAGGACATGAACCGTCTGCCCGACGCGCTGTTCGTGATCGACATCGGTCATGAAGACATCGCGATCAAGGAAGCCAAGAAGCTCGGCATCCCGGTCATCGCCGTGGTCGACACCAACTACAACCCGGAACTGGTCGACTACGCCATCCCGGGCAACGACGACGCCATCCGCGCCGTGCAGCTGTACGCCCGCGCCGCCGCCGACGCGGTGCTGGAAGGCAAGGCCGCTTCGCCGACCGCCGGTGGCGTGCGCGAAGAGGATTTCGCCGCCGAAGCCGGCAGCGAAGACGCCGGCAAGGACGACCGCAAGGCTCCGCGCGGCCGCGCTCCGGCCAAGAAGCCGGCCGCCAAGCCGGACGCCGCTGCGGCCGAGTAATCGGCCCGCAGTCGCCGCACCGTCATGCAGCCGCGCGACACTGCGCGGCTGCGACACCCCGCATCCGCTCCCGCAGGAGCGGCGTAAGCCGCGACACAACGAAGCTCCGCGCGCGAACCATCACAGCCCGATCCGGCTCTGGCGCGCGCATCGGAGCGAAAGGCTGGCCGGACACCATCGCTCCGGCCGATTTCGCGCATTGCGCCGCTTCGGTTTGTCGCGGCTTACGCCGCTCCTGCGACGAGCTACACGAATACCCGAGGTAATCTCATGGCTGAAATCACCGCTTCCCTGGTCAAGGAACTCCGCGAGCGCACCGGCGCCGGCATGATGGAGTGCAAGAAGGCTCTGACCGAAACCGCCGGCGACCTGGAAGCCGCCGTCGAATGGCTGCGCAAGTCCGGCGCCGTCAAGGCCGAGAAGAAGGCCGACCGCGTCGCCGCCGAAGGCCGCATCGCGGTCGCCCAGGACGGCGGCAAGGCCGTGCTGGTCGAGATCAACTCGGAAACCGACTTCGTCGCCAAGGACAGCAACTTCCTCGCCTTCACCGACGCCGTCGCCCAGGTCGCCCTGACCTCCGGCGCCGCCGACGCGGAAGCGCTGAAGGCCGCCAAGCTGCCGAGCGGCGAAACCGTCGAGGAAACCCGCGCCGCGGTCATCGCCAAGGTCGGCGAGAACCTGCAGGTGCGTCGCCTGGTCCGCCTGGACAGCGCCAACAACGTCGCGGCCTACGTGCACGGCGGCAAGATCGGCGTGCTGATCGAGCTCAAGGGCGGCGACGCCGAACTGGCGCGCGGCATCGCGATGCACGTGGCGGCGATGAACCCGCCGCACATCAAGGCGTCCGACGTTCCGGCCGAGTTCGTGGCCAAGGAAAAGGAAATCGAGTTGGCCAAGATGTCCGAGAAGGACAAGGCCAAGCCGGCCGACATCCTGGAGAAGATCATCAGCGGCAAGATCGCCAAGATCGTCAACGAAGTCACCCTGTACGGCCAGCCGTACGTGCTGAACTCGGACCAGACCGTCGAGCAGGCGGTCAAGGCCGCCGGCGCCGAGGTGGTCAGCATGACCCGTCTGGTCGTGGGCGAAGGCATCGAGAAGCAGACCGACGATTTCGCCGCCGAAGTGATGAAGCAGGCCGGCCTGGCGTAAGCCGCCCCGCTCTGCGTAGCGAAACGAAAAAGGCCGCGGATTCCGCGGCCTTTTTCTTTGTTGGATCGAGCATTCTTGGCCGGAGCGAGCGGACATCGGGCTCAGGCCGCGAGACCTTGGCTTATGCGGGAGGCCCTTCAGCCCCGACGCTTTTCCGCCGGTTCGAAGCGATCCGAGACCAAAGCGTCGGCCTGAGGGCCTTCCCACAGGAGCTGGCCCCGGTCCGCATCGCCCGTCAAGCGATCGACCGCCCGACCGATCAGCCGGCCATCAGCTCGATCCACCGGCCGTGCACCCAGCCCGACTTGCACGGCCCGCGATACGGTCGCCGCTCGGCGATCGGCGCACTCACGCCGCAGCGGCCGAGCCGCGAATCGGCGTAGACCACCGCGACCCATTCGCCGCGCTGGCCGCACATCATCACTTCGCGGTTTTCTTCGAGCCGGTCGGTCATCGCATACGCCGCGCCGGGACCGGCGCGTACCGCCAGGAAGCCGTCGCCATCGCCCTTGAGGCCGTGCACGCGACCGAGCGAGCCGCAAGCGTCGAGCACCGCGTCGCCGCCGACCGTCACCGGCACCGCGCGCGGCGGCGCGGCCACGCCCGCGGTCGCGGTCGCGAACAACGCCAGCGCCAGCGCGGTCAGCGCCGATTCGCTTGTTCTCATCGCACCCTCCCCGCCACGCCTCAACCGGCGACCACTTCGATCCAGGCCGTATTGACCCAACCGGACTTGCACGGGCCGCGGTAGACCTCGACCTCGGCGATGGCCGAACTCACGCCGCACTCGCTGGGGTCCGCGCCCGTCGGCGCGTACACCACGGAGGTCCAGCCGCCGCGGTTTCCGCACAGATAGACCAGACGCCCGTTGCCGAGCTTGTCGAGCATGCGGTGGTCGGCGCCGGGCCCGGCGCGCACGGCGAGAAAACCGTCGCCGTCGGCCTTGAGCCCGCGCACCCGCCCGGTCGAACCGCAGGCGTCCCATTCCTCGCTGCCGCCGACTTCGACCGGCACCGCGCGCGGCGGCGCGGCCTGGGTCACGGCCGCGGGCAGCGCCAGCAGCGTCGTCAACAACACCGCTACGCTTGGCTTCATCGCAATACTCCTTTATCGCTGCGCAAATTCTTGAGGATCCGATGCCGCGCGCGCGGCGTCAGCCGGCAATGATCCGGATCCAGTTCCAATGCACCCAGCCGGACTGGCACGGTCCGCGGTAGCGGCGGATATCGGCCGAGTCGGGCTCGCAGCGCATGCCCGAGCCCGGCAGCGGAAACATCACCGACACCCAGCGGCCTTCGCTGCGGCACAGCCGGACCCGGCGTCCCTCGCCGAGCGAACCGACCTGCGCATGGCCGGTGCCGGGCCCGTCGCGCACGGCCAGGAAGCCATCGCGCCCGGCCTGGAGCCCGACCACTTCGCCGATCGACTCGCAGGGGCCGCCCGCGCCGATGTCGCCGACCGGCGTGGACGCCGGCCGCGGCCGCAATCGCGAACAGCGCCATCGCGCCGCCCAGGCACATCGCTCCCGTTCGCTTCATCGCGGCGCTCCTTGCAGACCCGCCCGGCCCTGCCGCCCGCACGCGCGCACCGCCGCAGCGGCACGCGCGCGAGGACGCCGCCAGGTTTACTCGCCGCCCTGGAAATAGACCTCTTCGTACGGCTGCACCACCACCCAGCCGGTGCCGGCGAACTTGAGCTGGACGCTCTCGCCCGAGCCGCGGCCGAACAGCGTGCCCAGCGAGATGTCGGTGACGATGTCCGGGCTCAGCCCGCCCGACCAGGCCACGGTGGCGTTGGGGTCGGTGAACACCGGCTGGTCCGGGGTCACCGCCAGGGTCAGCGGCTCGTAATGCGAGGTGATCGCGACCACGCCGTTGCCGCTGAGCTTGATGTTGAACAGGCCGCCCGAGACCATCCCGGCGACCTTGCGCATCATCTTGATGTCGGAGGCAATGCCGTCCTCGTAAGCCAGCACGTCGTTGCCGTTGACGAAGATCGATTCGCCGTTCAGGCGCAGCAGGGTGATCTTCTTGCCGGCGTCGGCGATGTAGACGCGGCCCTGGCCTTCCATCTTCATCAGCTGGGTGCCTTCGCCGCTGATCGCCTTCTTCAGCAGGTTGGTCAGACCCTGCTCCATCAGCCCCTGGCGCACGAACTTGACCCCGCCGCGGTAGGCGACCATCGAGCCGGCCTTGGCCCAGACCCGGCCGTTGAGCTTGACCTCGAGCAGGTGCGAGCTTTCCAGCTCGAAGGTTTCGGCGCTGAGGTCCTTCTGCTTGGAGCTCTCGAGGAATTCGTTGAGGTTCTTGATCGTCACTAGCCATCTCCTTGGATGATGCGCGGCGCGCCGGGGGCGGCGCCGGCCGCGGCGGTTCCTGGTCGGACCTGCCGCGGCGATCATACAGGCTGAATCTTGCCGGCCGGGCCCGCGGCGAAGCGCCCGAAGCGCTGCGGCCGGCCCATTCCCGCACGCCGCAGGCCTCGGGCATAAGCTACAATTCCGCCCGTTTTCCGCCTCCCCCGAGATCTCCCATGTCCCAGCTCGCCTATCGCCGTGTCCTGTTGAAACTTTCCGGCGAAGCGTTGATGGGAGACGAGGATTACGGCATCGATCCCAAGGTCATCGGCCGGCTCGCGCGCGAAGTCATCGAAGTGCAGCAGGCCGGCGCCGAAGTGGCGCTGGTGATCGGCGGCGGCAACATCTTCCGCGGCGCGGGCCTGGCGGCCGGCGGCATGGACCGGGTCACCGGCGACCAGATGGGCATGCTGGCGACGGTCATCAACGCCCTGGCGATGCAGGATTCGCTGGAAAAGCTCGGCGCCAAGGTGCGGGTGATGAGCGCGATCAAGATCAACGACGTGTGCGAGGACTACATCCGCCGCCGCGCGATCCGCCACCTGGAAAAGGGCCGCATCGCGATCTTCGCCGCCGGCGTCGGCAGCCCGTTCTTCACCACCGACTCGGGCGCCGCGCTGCGCGCGATCGAGATCGGCGCCGACCTGCTGCTCAAGGCGACCAAGGTCGACGGCGTGTACGACAAGGATCCGAAGAAGCACAGCGACGCGGTGCGCTTCGACAAGCTCAGCTACGACGAAGTGATCACCCGCGACTTGCAGGTGATGGACACCGCCGCGTTCGCGCTGGCGCGCGACAGCGAGCTGCCGCTGCGCATCTTCGACATGAGCCAGCCGGGCGTGCTGCTGAACATCCTGCGCGGCGCCGACATCGGCACCCTGGTGCAGGGCCGCGGCTGAAGCCGGCGGGTGCGCGCAACAGCGCGGCGGCGGGCGGATAAAGAGACGGCCTCGGGCGCGCTGCGACCGGGGCCGTTGCCTTATGCGGGGGCGCATCGGGCAAGAGCCGCTCGGCGGCGCCCGCCAGGATCGGCGCGCCGGGTCGAGCGACCAGGGGATCGGTAGGTACAGATACGCGTGGCGCTCAAGCTGCGTCGGGCTTCGACCGTGCGCAGCCGCAACGCGCGGCCCGGACGCCGGCCGCGGCCGGTTCGTTCCGCCTTACTGCATCGTCGCCGCTTGCGCGGCCGCGCTGGCCTCGCGGCCGATCGCGTCCGCACCCATCGCCTGCACGGCGCGCCGGGCCTCGCGGCCGATCGCGTCCGCACTCATCGCCCGCGCGGCGCGCTGGGCTGTGTCGGCCAGGGCCAGCAGACGGGCGCGATCGGACGCGCCGATGCGGCCCGCGCGATGCGCCTGCTCGATGTCGCGATGCGTCTGCTGAGCCTCGCGCACGGCCTGAGCGATATCGCGCTGCGACGACGCCGACGCCAGCAGTTGCAGGCGCGCGACGGCGAGCGCGGCCTGACGGCCGGCCGCTTCGGCATTGCGCTGGGCCTGGTCGGCGTCGCGTTGGGCTTGCTCGTCGTTGCGCCGCGCGCGCTCGTCGTTGCGGCGGGCCTGCTCGTCGTTGCTGCGGGCTTGTGCGTCGTTGCGCCGGGCCCGCTCCGCATCGCGGCGCGCCTGCGCCGCGTCGAGACGAGCCCGCTCGCCGTTGCGCTTGGCCTGCTCGGCGTCGCGGCGGGCCTGCTCGCCGGCGCGACGCGCGTCTTCGCCGGCACGGCGCGCTTGCTCGCTGTCGCGCGCGGCCTGCTCGCGGGCGCGTCGCCCTTCGGCGATGGCGCGATCGCCGGCGCGCAAAGCCTCCTCGCGCGCGCGCTGCCCCTCGGCGCGGGCACGCTCGCCTTCGCGCCGGGCCTCCTCGCGAGCGCGCTGGGCCTCACGCAAGCCCTCCTCGCGGGCGCGGGCGCCCTCGCGCTGGGCCTGCTCGCGGGCGCGCTGGCCTTCGGCGCGGGCCTGCTCGGCATCGCGCTGAGCCTGTTCGGCGTCGCGGCGGGCCTGCTCGGCGTCGCGCAGCGCCTGCTCGCGGTCGTGCCTGGCTTCCTCGCGCGCACGCGCCGCCTCGGCCTGGGCGCGGCGCGCTTCGGCCTGCGCCTCGCGGCTGGCCACTCCGGCTTCGCGCATCGCCCGGTCGGCCTCGCGCATGGCCTTGGCGGCTTCGACTTCGGCCTTGGCCGCATCGCGCTGCAGGCCGTCCAGGTGGGCGCGGGTCGCGGCGTCGCGCACCGGCTCGTAGCGGCCGTCGTCGTAGACGCGGAAGTACTGCCCGTTCTTGACCGCCCACACGCGCGGATCGCCGTTGTTGATCTCGGTGATGCGCTGTTCGCCGTCGGCGGACTTGCCGTGGTGGATGGTGACCTTGGAATCCTCGCGCACCGGGGAAGCGCCGCTCGCGGCGACGCTGATCGACGGCGCGACGATCACCGTAGCAGCCGCCGTGGTCGCGGCCGCGTCCGCGGCGGCCGCGGTGACCTTGTACGGCACCAGCCCCAGCAGCGCGACCGCGGCGGCCAGCGCGATCCCGCCCAGGCGCGCGGGGGATGTCGAGTTCTGCAGCATCAGCAATCTCCGTTTCAGCACGGTATAGGTGGGCGACGCGCCGGCCAGGGCCGCCGCCGGCCGCGGCGCCACGCCCAGGCGCAGCAACAGCCGGCCGTAGTCGTGGGCGGCGTAGCGGCGGCTGTCGAGCACGGACGCGTCGCAGGCTTGCTCGCGGGCGATCGCGTATTCGCGCGCGATCAGGTGGGCGAGCGGATGGAAGAAGAACAGGCAGCGCGCCAGCGCCGGCACCCAGCCCCACCACAGGTCGCGGCGGCGCAGATGGGTCAGTTCGTGGTGCAGGGCCATCGCCAGCTCGTCGTCGCTGAGCTGGGCCAGTTGCCGCTGCGGCAGCAAAACCGTCGCCGGCGGGCCGACCAGTTGCGGCGAATCGATCTGCGCCGACACCCGCAGCGGCGGCAGCCGGCCCAGGCCGAGGCTGGCGCCGAGCGCGCGGTAGGCGCCCAACGCCGGCGCGTGCTCGCAATCGCGCGCGCCGGCGACATGGCGACGCATGCGCAGGTAATTGCGCGCGCCCAGCGCGGCCAGCACGATCAGCCCGGCCAGCCACACTGCGGCGAACGCGGCCGGCCACGACAACCACTCGATCGCGACCGGCGCGGCCGCGGGCGCCGCGGCGGCTTCGCCGCGCGTGGCCAGCTCGCGCGTCACCAGGAACGGCAGCTGCGCGGTCGGCGACAGCTGCGGCGCCGCCGGCGCGGCCGCGGCTTCGGCCGCCTGCCGCCACTGCGCCGGCAACAGCGGCAGTTCCAGCGGTGTCGGCCACAGCGCGCCGAGCAGCAACTGCAACGACGCGCACCACCACAGCCAGCAGCGCACCGCCGCGCTCGGCCGCAGCCAGCGCAGCAGCAGCGCGATCGCCGCGACCAGGAACAAGGACTGCAATCCGGCCGCGAGCAGCCGCGGCAACCAAGTTTCGCCGATCCACTGGAGCGTCATGTCAATCCTCCTTGCGCCGCGCTTTCAGATCGGCGACCAAGCCTTGCAGCTCGGCCAGTTCTTCGTCGCTGACGTCGGCGCGCTGCGACATCCACGCCACGAACGGCGACAGCGAGCCTTGCAGGGTGTTGGCGACGAAGCTGCCGACCGCCGAACGCATCACGTCGTCGGCCGGGGTCTGGGTGGAATAGCGGTACACGCCGCCGACCTTGCGCCGGCGCAGGTAGGCCTTGGCGCGCAGCCGCTCCATCATCGTCAGCACGGTCGAACGGGCCAGCCCGCGCGCCTCGCCGTAATCGGCCGCGACCTCGCCGACGGAGGCGTCGCCGGATTCGGAGATGTGGTTCAGCAGCGCCAGTTCCTGATCGCCGATCGACTTGCGCGCCATCGCCTTCCCTCTTAGCTACACGTGTAGTCACTGTGCCGGTGACTACAACTGTCGTCAACGTGACTGAAGTCATGGGCCGGGCGGTCCGCCCGTGCCCGCTGCGACGTCCAGGATTGGGATTCGTCGAAGCCGGTCATGGTTTAAGCCGCCCGCGCCGCGGCCCTGTAATAGTGTTCGCGGCGGCGGCCGTGACAGCATTCGCGCATGCACTCGCACAGCCATTCCCACGGCGGCTACGGCCACCACCACGGCCTGGAAAGCGGCACCCGCGCGTTCGCCGTGGTGACCCTGATCAATCTGGCCTACACCGCGCTGGAAGCCGGCTACGGTTTCTGGACCAACTCGCTGGCGCTGCTGTCCGACGCGCTGCACAACTTCGGCGACGTGGTCGGCCTGGGCCTGGCCTGGGGCGCGGCGGTGCTGGCCAAGCGCTTGCCGACCGATCGCCACACCTACGGCTGGCGCCGCGCCACCCTGCTCTCGCCGCTGGCCAATTCGCTGCTGCTGGTCGGCTTCTCCGGCGCGCTGGCGTGGGAAGCGATCCGCCGCTTCGACGCGCCGCCGGCGATTCCGGCGCTGCCGGTGATCGTGGTCGCCGCGCTCGGCATCGCGGTCAATCTCGGCGCGGCGTGGCTGGTGCGCGCCGGCCACGAACACGACCTCAACCGCCGCGGCGCGTTCCTGCACCTGATGGCCGACGCCGCGGTGTCGCTGGCGGCGGTACTGGCCGGCGCCGGCATGTGGCTGACCGGCTGGGAATGGCTGGATCCGGCGATCGCCCTGCTGATCGGCGCGGTGGTCGCGGTCGGCGCGTTCGGGCTGCTGCGCGAGAGCTTCAACGCGGCGATGGACGCGGTGCCGGCGAGCATCGACCGCCGCGAGGTGGAATCGCTGTTGCTCGCGCAGCCCGGGGTGCTGGCCGTGCATCACCTGCACATCTGGTCGCTGGGCGCGGGCGAGATCGCGATGACCGCGCACATCGTGCGGCCCGACGACCGCGACCACGACGTCTTCATCGACACGCTCAACCGCGAGCTCGACCGCCGCTTCAACATCAACCACCCGACCCTGCAGGTCGAACACGGCAGCGCCTGCGAGCACGACCGCCACGACCGCGCGCCGCACGGGCGCGCCGCAGGCGGCCGCCACGATCATGGCCACGGCGGTCACGATCATGGCGATCATGGCCACGATCACGGCGATCACGATCACCGGCACGACCACAGCCATGCCGGCGCCCACGCCTGCGCCGGCCACGATCACGCCGCCGCCGACCACGACGAGGCCGCCCGCACCGCCGATGCGCGCGAGCGCGAGCGCCACGACCACCCGCGCCAGCACAGCCACGCCCCGCACGGCTGAGCCCCGATGCTGCAATGCAGCGCAAGCCGCATCGGGCGCGGCGGCTGAACCCAGGCCGCGCCCCGGCGCGCGCAAAAACGTGATCGCGAACGCGCCGCGGGCCATCCGCGGCGATCGCGCCGGCGCCTGAAAATCCCGCCGTCCGGCGCGCGACGCCGCGCCGCTGCGCACGCTTTTCGCCCTTCGCCGCAGCGCCCGCAGCGCGTCCGCGCCGCCCCCGGACGCGGCCCGCGCGCCCCCGGCCGCGGCCGGCGTGGTCCGCAAAACCCGCCGCAGCCCATATAATCCCGCGATTACCGTTACTGGACCGGAGCCGGCGATGCTCAACGACATCAAGAAAGACGCACAGAACCGCATGGCCAAGAGCGTGGAAGCGTTCCGCCACGATCTGACCAAGGTCCGCACCGGCCGCGCCTCCGCCGCGCTGGTCGACCACCTGAAGGTCAACTACCACGGTTCGGAGATGCCGTTGAACCAGGTCGCCAGCGTCCAGGTCAGCGACGCGCGCACCCTCACCATCACCCCGTGGGAAAAGCAGATCGTCGGCGCGGTCGAGAAGGCCATCCTCGCCTCCGACCTCGGCCTGACCCCGAACACCGCCGGCACGGTGATCCGCATCAACCTGCCCGCGCTGACCGAAGAACGGCGCAAGGAACTGACCAAGGTCGTGCACAGCGAGAGCGAGAACGCCAAGGTCGCGATCCGCAACATCCGCCGCGACGCCAACCATCAGGCCAAGGAACTGCTCAAGGACAAGAAGGTCACCGAAGACGAGCTGCGCGGCTTCGAAGGCGACATCCAGAAGGTCACCGACAGCGCGATCAAGGACGTCGACGGCGTGGTCAAGGCCAAGGAACAGGAACTGATGGCGGTCTGAGCCGACGCGGCGATCCGGCACTGAACTTCCACGCCGCGCGCGGGTCCAGTTCCCCGGTTCGCCGCTGCCGACGGCCGGCGCGCCGGCTCGATCCGGGCCTGCGCGGCCCGGGCCGGCACGAACCTAGCCCGCACGACCCGCTTCCCGCCCTTCCCGCCTGAGGTTTCCGTCATCGGCGCCATGCCTTCCGAGCCCGCCACCGCCGCGCCCGCACGCATCCCGCGCCACCTCGCCGTGATCATGGACGGCAACGGCCGCTGGGCCGAGCGCCGGCGCCGTCCGCGCATCATCGGCCACCGCGCCGGCGCGCGCGCGGTCAACGTCTGCATCGATTTCTGCATCGAGCGCGGCGTCCAGGCGCTGACCCTGTTCGCCTTCTCCAGCGAAAACTGGGGCCGGCCCGAGGACGAGGTCGGCGGCCTGATGAAGCTGTTCCTCAACGCGCTGGAGCGCGAGGTCGAGGAACTGCACCGGCGCGGCGTACGCGTGCGCTTCATCGGCGAGCGCGGCCGCTTCTCCGACAAGATCCGCGAGCGCATGGCCGCGGCCGAGCGCCAGACCGAAGCCAACACCGTCCTGCACCTGACCATCGCCGCCAGCTACGGCGGCCGCTGGGACATCGCCCAGGCCGCGCGTTCGCTGGCCCAGGACGTGGCCGCCGGGCGGCTGGCGCCGGACGCGATCGACGAACACCTGCTGGCCGCGCGCATGTGCTTGGCCGACCTGCCGGCGCCGGACCTGTTCATCCGCACCGGCGGCGACACCCGCATCAGCAATTTCCTGCTGTGGCAGCTGGCCTACACCGAACTGTGGTTCACCGAAGCGCTGTGGCCGGAACTGGACGCGGCGATGCTGCAACGCGCGCTGGACGAGTTCGCCGGGCGCGAGCGCCGTTTCGGCCTGACCGGGGCGCAGATCGCGGCCCAGACCAACGAGACCGTTGAATGACCCAAACCCGCCTGCTTGCCGCGCTGGTGATGGCTCCCGTGGCGATCGCCGCGATCCTGCTGCTGCCGACCCCGTGGATGATCGCGGCGGCCGCGGTCGTGTTCCTGGCCGGGCTGTGGGAGTGGTTCGATCTGGCCGAGATCGAGGACACCCTCTCGCGCACCGTGCTGCTGGTGGTGCACATGGCGCTGATGGTGGCGATCGTTTGGGCCTCGCGCGGCGGCGGCGCCGGCGATCCGGCCCAGCCGCCGTCGATGGTGCTGTTCAAGATCGCCTCGCTGGTCGGGGTGATCTGGTGGCTGCTGGCCCTGCTGTGGCTGCAGCGCTTCAATTTCGCCAGCGACCACCGCACCTATGCGCGCATGTTCAAGCTGGCCGCGGCCGCGCTGAGCGTGATCCCGGCCTGGTGCGCGCTGACCTGGATCCACGCCGACGGACCCAACGGCCACTGGTGGCTGCTGACCGCGCTGGCGGTGGTGTGGGCGGCCGATTCGGGCGCGTATTTCGCCGGACGCAAGTTCGGCATGCTCAAGCTGGCCCCGCGGGTCAGCCCGAACAAGACCGTGGAAGGCCTGATCGGCGGCGCCGTCGCCGGCGTCGCGGTCGGCGTCGGCCTGTCGCTGCTGGCCGGCGCGAGCGTCGACCAGCTGCCGTGGGTCGCGGTGGTGTCGCTGGTCGCGGTGCTGTTCTCGGTGGTCGGCGACCTGTTCGAAAGCCTGCTCAAGCGCCACGCCGGGGTCAAGGACTCCGGGCATCTGATCCCGGGCCACGGCGGCGTGCTCGACCGCATCGACGGGGTGCTCGCGGCGCTGCCGGTGTTCGCCCTGGGCAAGGCCATTTTCGGGTTCTGAGCCGATGACCCTGCCGCAACGCAATGTCGCCGTGCTCGGCGCCACCGGTTCGATCGGCGCTTCGGCGCTGGACGTGATCGCGCGCCATCCGCAGGCGCTGCGCGCCAGCGTGCTCGCCGCCGGCGGCAAGGTCGAGGCCTTGCTGGCGCTGTGCGAGCGGCACCGTCCCGAACACGCGGTGATCGCCGATCCCGCCGGTTTCGACGCCCTGCGCGAAGGTCTGCGCGCGCGCGGACTGGCCACACAGGCGCACTGCGGCGACCCGGCCCTGGTCGAGCTGGTCGGCTCGGACGTCTGCGACACCGTGGTCGCCGCGATCGTCGGCGCCGCCGGCCTGGACTCGACCCTGGCTGCGGCCCGCGCCGGCAAGCGCCTGTTGCTGGCCAACAAGGAATCGCTGGTGCTGGCCGGCGAGCTGCTGATGCGCGCCGCGCACGAGGCCGGCGCGACCATCGTGCCGATCGACAGCGAGCACAACGCGATCTTCCAGTGCCTGCCCGACGCCCACGCCCACGCCGGGCTCAAGCGCATCCTGCTGACCGCCTCGGGCGGGCCGTTCCGCGGGCGTACACGTTCGCAGTTGGGCGAAGTCACCCCGGAACAGGCCGTCGCCCACCCGAAGTGGTCGATGGGCCCGAAGATCTCGGTCGACTCCGCGACCCTGATGAACAAGGGCCTGGAAGTGATCGAGGCGCACCACCTGTTCGGCCGTCCGGACCCGTCCGCGCCGCTGCCGATCGAGGTGCTGGTGCATCCGCAAAGCCTGGTCCATTCGCTGGTCGAATTCGTCGACGGCTCGACCCTGGCCCAGCTCGGCCTGCCGGACATGCGCACCTCGCTCGCGGTCGGCTTCGGCTGGCCGCGGCGGATCGAGTCCGGCGTCGCCGGGCTCGACCTGCTGGCCCACGGCACGCTCGAATTCGAGCGCCCCGACCTCGACGCCTTCCCGTGCCTGCGCCTGGCCTTCCAGGCCCTGGCCGCCGGCGGCACCGCGCCGGCCACGCTCAACGCCGCCAACGAAGCGGCGGTTTCAGCGTTTCTTCAGCGCCGTGTGGGTTTCCTAGCGATACCCGCGCTGGTCGAGGACACCCTCGCCGCGCTCCCGTCCACCCCGGCCAGCTCGCTGGCGGCGCTGCGCGAGGCCGATGTCCAGGCCCGCCGCCACGCCGAGCAGGCGATCGGCCGCGCCGCCCGACCCTTGCGAGCCTGATCCGGCCATGAGCGAAATCCTGGGCTCCCTGTGGTGGCTCATCATCAGCATCGGCTTGCTGGTGACTTTCCACGAATTCGGCCATTTCTGGGTCGCCCGCCGCTGCGGGGTCAAGGTGCTGCGCTTCTCGGTCGGCTTCGGCAAGCCGCTGTGGATGCGGGTCGGCCAGGACGGCACCGAATACGCGATCGGCCGGATCCCGCTCGGCGGCTACGTCAAGATGCTCGACGAGCGCGAGTACGAGATCGGCGAAGCGCTGCAGCCCTACGCGTTCAACCGCAAGCCGGTGTGGCAGCGCATCGCGATCGTCGCCGCCGGTCCGGTCGCCAACCTGATCCTGTGCGTGGCGTTCCTGTGGGGCATGTTCGTGATCGGCCGGCCGGATTTCGCCCCGGTGGTCGGCGCCAGCACCGGCATCGCGGCCGAATCCGGCCTGCGCCGCGGCGATGTCATCGAATCCGTCGGCGAGCGCGCCACCCCGACCTGGAGCGAGGTGCAGATGGCGCTGACCCTCGGCGCACTCGACCGCCAGGACCTGCCGGTCAAGGTCCGCGCCGAGAACGGCAGCGAACTGGTGCGGACCCTGCGCCTGACCCGGCTGCCGGCCGAATTCGACCAGCGCCGCGCGGTCCAGGCGATCGGCCTGAGCGGGCGCCACGAACTGGTGCCGGCGGTGATCGGCCGGGTCCTGCCCGACAAGCCCGCCTGGCGCGTGCTGGCCGAGGGCGACCGCATCACCGCCCTCGACGGCGACCCGGTCCCGAGCTGGAACGACCTGCCCGCGGCGGTCGCCCGGCTCGGCGAGCGCGGCGGCAAGGCCATGATCGAAGTGCAGCGCAACGGCGACCGCCTGGCACTGGAAATCCAGCCGGGCCGGCTGAACGTGGACGGCAAGGAGTTCTGGGGCTTCGGCATCGAGCCGGCCACCCCGGCCCCGCCCAAGCGCGACGCGGTGCTGCGCTACGGTCCGCTGGCGGCGGTGCCGGCGGCGCTGCGCGAGAGCTGGCACCAGGCCGGCGAGCTGTACGCGATGATCGGCCGCGCCTTCAGCGGCCGGGTCTCGCTGCAGAATACCGTCGCCGGCCCGGTCACCATCGGCCGCGCCGCCAACGCCTACGCCAACAACGGCCCGGCCTGGTACCTGCAGTTGCTGGCGATGCTGTCGCTGAGCCTGGGCATTCTGAACCTGCTGCCGATCCCGATCTTGGACGGCGGACACCTGCTGTATTACCTTATCGAGCTTGTTAAGGGCAGCCCGGTCAGCGAGCGAGTCATGGCGGCCGGGCATTTCGTCGGCCTGGCGTTGATCGCGAGCCTCATGGGCCTGGCGTTCTACAACGACATCTTGAACAACCTGGTGCGCTGAATGCCGGCCTGACGCTCGCTCCAACGCTACGCCCACACCCTCACAGCCCGCTCCGCACCCCCTGCCAGCGCCTTAGCGCGGCAAACCAGCCCCCAACGGACGTAATGATGACGCGAATTCCTAATCGCCGCCTGCTCGCCCTCGCCCTTGCCACGGCAATGACCTCGGCCCCGGCGATTCCCGCGATGGCGCAGTCCGCCGATCCGTTCGCCCTGGGAGGCGGCGCCAAGACCCCGGCCGCGGGCTCGTTCACCGTCAGCGACATCCGCATCGACGGCCTGCAGCGCATCTCCGCCGGTACGGTCTTCACCTACCTGCCGGTCGAGCGCGGCGACACCATGGACAGCGCCAAGGCCGGCGACGCGATCCGCGCGCTGTACAAGACCGGCTTCTTCGAGGACGTGCAACTGGACCGCCAGGGCACCATCCTGGTCGTCACCGTGACCGAGCGCCCGGCGATCAACAAGCTCACCCTGAGCGGCAACAAGGACATCAAGTCCGACGACCTGCTCAAGGGCCTGAAGGACATCGGCCTGGCCGAAGGCGAGACCTTCGACCGGCTGGCGCTGGACAAGGTCACCCAGGACCTGGCGCGCCAGTACAACAACCGCGGCAAGTACAACGTCGAGATCACCCCGACCGTGTCGCGCCTGGACCGCAACCGCGTCGACATCACGATCAACGTCAAGGAAGGCAAGGCGGCCAAGATCCGCCACATCAACCTGATCGGCAACGACAAGTTCGAGCAGAAGGACATCCTCAACGGCTGGGAATCGCGCGAGCACAACTGGCTCAGCTGGTACCGCCGCGACGACCAGTACTCGCGCGAGAAGCTGTCCGGCGACCTGGAAAAGCTCAACGCCTACTACCTCGACCGCGGCTACGTCGATTTCACCATCGACTCGACCCAGGTCTCGATCAGCCCCGACCGCCAGGACATGTTCCTGACCGCCGGCCTCAGCGAGGGCGACCAGTACAAGATCTCCAGCGTGCAGGTCACCGGCGACACGATCCTGCCGAAGGAAGAGATCGAGAAGCTGGTCATCGTCAAGCCCGACCAGATCTTCTCGCGGCGCCTGCTGGAAATCAGCTCCGATGCGATCACCGCGACCCTGGGCAACGTCGGCTACGCCTTCGCCCAGGTCAATCCGATCCCGGACATCAACCGCGAGAACAAGACCGTCGGCATCAACATGCAGGTGGTGCCGGGCCCGCGCGTGAACGTGCGCCGGATCATCTTCAAGGGCAATACGCGCACCGGCGACGAGGTCTTGCGCCGCGAGATGCGCCAGTTCGAAGGCACCTGGTACTCGCAGGCGGCGATCGACCGCTCCAAGATCCGCCTGCAGGGCCTGGGCTACTTCGAAACCGTCGACGTCGAAAGCAAGCCGGTGCCCGGCAGCAACGACCAGGTCGACGTGACCTACAACCTCAAGGAAACCACCTCCGGCAGCTTCGTGTTCGGCCTGGGCTATTCGCAGCTCGGCAAGCTAACCACGCAGATCCAGCTGTCGCAGAACAACTTCCTCGGCAGCGGCAACCGCGTGTCGGTGCAGGCGCAGCGCAGCTACTACCAGGAGCGCTTCGACTTCTCCTACACCAACCCGTACTTCACCGACGACGGCGTCTCGCTGGGCTACAACCTGTCGTGGCGCAAGCTGGACTACTCCGACTTCAACACCGCGCAGTACTCCACCACCAACGGCACCGCGCAGGTCGTGCTGGGCATTCCGCTGACCGAAACCGACGCCATCACCGGCCTGGTCGGCATCGACAGCAACGAGATCCTGATCGGCCGCAGCTACACCCCGCAGAGCATCGTCGACTACCTCGACGCGCTCGGCCACCAGACCTTCAAGGCCTGGCGCGCGCAGATCGGCTGGGGCCGCAACAGCCTCAACCACGCGCTGACGCCGACCGCCGGGACCCAGCAGCGCCTGTGGCTGGAAGCGACCCTGCCGGGCTCGACGGTCGAGTACTACAAGATCAACTACAGCTTCTCCAAGTTCTGGCCGCTGTCGCGCCACCTGGTGCTGAACACCCGCGCCGAACTCGGCTACGGCGACAGCTACGGCAAGGACACCAGCCGCATCATCGACCGCGACGGCCCGAACGGCCCGCTGCTGCCGGAGAAGATCACCGCGACCGGCCTGCCGTTCTTCGAGAACTTCTACGCCGGCGGCGTGCGCTCGGTGCGCGGCTTCACCGACAACACCCTGGGCCCGCGCGAGGCCTCGCTCAACGGCACCTACGCGCAGCCGCTCGGCGGCGCGTTCAAGACCACCGGCTCGCTGGAAATGTACTTCCCGACCCTGCTCGACACTCCGGCCGCGCGCGTGTCGGCGTTCGTCGACTTCGGCAACGTATACAAGGACTACGATTCGTTCGAAGCCAACGAGCTGCGCGCGTCGGCCGGCATCGCGCTGATGTGGCGTTCGCCGATGGGCCCGATCTCGATCAGCTACGCGTTCCCGTTCAAGAAGCAGGACGACGTGCTCGACGTCAACGGCAAGAAGACCGGCCGCGGCGACGAACTCGAGCGCTTGCAGTTCACCTTCGGCGGCACGTTCTGAGCGCGGCCTCGCGGCCGCACCCTGGCGTGAACGCAAGCCATTACACCGCCCGCGAACTGGCCGAGCGCTTCGCGCTCGGCCTGCACGGCGACGGCGAGGTCCGCATCGACGGCGTCGGCACCCTGGCCAAGGCCGGGCCGGGCCAGCTGGCGTTCCTGGCCAATCCGAAGTACCGCTCGCAGCTCGACGGCAGCGCCGCCGGCGTGGTGGTGATGCGCGAGGACGCGGCCGCCGGCTACGCCGGCACCGCGCTGATCGCGCGCGATCCCTACGCCGCGTTCGCCAAGATGTCGGCGCTGTTCGAGCCCAGGCCCGAGCGTCCGCCCGGCATCCACGCCTCGGCCGCGATCGACCCGAGCGCCGAGGTCTCCCCGCTCGCCCACATCGGCGCGTTCGTCAGCATCGGCGCGCGCAGCCGCGTCGAGGCCGGGGCGATGCTCGGCCCGGGCTGCGTGATCGGCGACGACTGCACGGTCGGCGAAGGCTGCGAACTGGTCGCGCGGGTCACCCTGGTGACCCGGGTGCGCCTGGGCAAGCGCGTGCTGATCCATCCCGGCGCGGTGCTCGGCGCCGACGGCTTCGGCCTGGCGATGGAGGCCGGGCGCTGGCTCAAGGTGCCGCAGCTCGGCGGGGTCGAGATCGGCGACGACTGCGAGATCGGCGCCAACACCACCATCGACCGCGGCGCCATCGAGGACACCGTGCTCGAGGAAGACGTGCGCCTGGACAACCAGATCCAGATCGGCCACAACGTCCGCATCGGCGCGCACAGCGCGATGGCCGGCTGCTCGGCCGCGGCCGGCAGCGCGAAAATCGGCCGCTACTGCCTGATCGGCGGCGGCGCCGGCGTGCTCGGCCATCTGGAGGTCTGCGACAAGGTCACCGTGACCGCGATGAGCCTGGTCACCAGCTCGATCCGCGAACCCGGCGAATACTCTTCCGGCACCCCGCTGATGGACAACCGCAGCTGGCGCAAGAACGCCGCGCGCTTCAAACAGCTCGACGCGATCGCCCGGCGCACCCGCGGCGCCGGCGGCGGCGGCGGCGGCGGCGAAGAAGCCTGAGTCCCCTGCCCGGCCCCGCGCCGCGCATACAATGGCGCCCCAGCCGCCCGGCCCCGCGCGGTCCATACGGTAGCGCCACACCCGTCGCGGAAACTGCGGGACAATGGCGTTCCGCGTCACACCACAAGGGCCGCCAGGCACGGCGGCCGCGAGCACAGGACGTGCGATAAAGGACGAAAGACAAGATGAGCCAGACCCTGCGACTCCCGCTCGACGTACCGGCGATCCAGCAACTGCTGCCGCACCGCTACCCGTTCCTGCTGATCGACCGCGTGCTCGAACTGGAACCCCACAAGCGCGTGCTCGCCATCAAGGGCGTGAGCTGCAACGAGCCCTTCTTCAACGGCCACTTCCCCGGCAACCCGGTCATGCCCGGCGTGCTGGTGATCGAGGCCCTGGCCCAGGCCGGCGGCCTGCTGACCCAGGTCTCGCACGGCGGCCTCGCCGACGGCCGCTCGTTCTACCTGGTCAAGGTCGACAACGCGCGCTTCTCGCGCATGGTCGTGCCCGGCGACCGGCTCGAGCTCGAGGTCAACCTCAAGCGCATGATCCGCAACATGGCGCTGTTCGACGGCGTCGCCCGGGTCGACGGCGAAGTCGTGGCCAGCGCCCAGATCATGTGCGCCGAAGCCAAGGAATGATCCGATGAGCGCGACGATTCACCCCACCGCCTTCGTCGATCCCGCCGCGACGCTCGGCGACGGCGTCGTGGTCGGCGCGTTTAGCTACCTCGGCGCCGAAGTCGAAGTCGGCGCCGGCACCGTGGTCGGCCCGCACTGCGTGATCCAGGGGCCGACCCGGATCGGCCGCGACAACCGCTTCCACGCCCAGTGCGGCATCGGCGGCGATCCGCAGGACAAGAAGTTCGCCGGCGAGCGCACCGAACTGGTCATCGGCGACGGAAACCACTTCCGCGAGTTCGTCACCGTCAACCGCGGCACCGGCAACGGCGGCGGCGTCACCCGCATCGGCGACCGCAACTGGCTGCTGGCCTACACCCACGTCGCCCACGATTGCCGTATCGGCAACGACTGCGTGTTCTCCAACAACTCCACGCTCGCCGGCCACGTCACCGTCGAAGACCACGTCATCATGAGCGGCTTCTCCGGCGTGCATCAGTTCTGCCGGGTCGGCGCGCACGCCTTCATCGGCATGGGCGCGCTGGTCAACGGCGACGTCGCGCCGTTCCTGATGGTCGCCCAGGACGGCTACGGTCGCCCGCGCGGGATCAACGCCGAAGGCCTCAAGCGCCGCGGCTTCGGCCCCGAGCGCATCGCCGCGATCAAGCGCGCCTACCGCGCGGTGTTCATGTCCGGCGCCTCGCTCGAAGACGCGCGCGCCAAGCTCGAAGAGCTGGCCGCCGACAGCGCGGACGTGCGCGCGTTGCTGGACTTCATCGGCAACGGCGAGCGCCCTTTGCTGCGCTGAGCGCGCGAAGATGGACGCCGTGCGGCGGCTGCGCATCGGTTCGGTCGCGTTCGAGTACACGATCGAGGCGCGCGACTACCGGATCGAGATCGGCGAGATCTTCATCGACGAACGTCCGCTCGCGCACTGGCTCGGCTATGTCCGTCATCTGGGCAACTGCCACACCGATATCGACCCGCGCACTCCCGCCAAGCGCCGCGCCGCGGCGCGCGCCATCCATCTCGGCCTCGAGCCCGCCGACAACCAGAACGAAAGCGGCCGGCTGGTGCTGTACCGCTGTCACTGCGGCTGCGATTACTGCGGGGTCGTGTCCTGCGAGCTGAAGTTCGACGGCGATCACGTTGTGTGGGATCGGTTGACCTACGAAAACGACGAAGGCCCCATGCTCGAACGCGATCCGCACGAAGATCCGCTCGACAGTCTGTTTCCCCCGAATGGTCCGCAGCGCTTCGTCTTCGACCGCGCCCAGTACCAGGCCGAACTGGAACGTCATTTCGCCGCATGAACGCCGCCAAGCCCGCCGCCGATCCCGCCCGCATCGACGAAATCTTCCCGGCCGCGCCTCCGCCGCCGCCGCGCTTCGCCCTGATCGCCGGCGAAGCGTCCGGCGACCTGCTCGGCGCGGGACTCATCGAGGAACTCAAGCGCCGCTACCCGGGCGCCGAATTCGTCGGCGTCGGCGGCGAGCAGATGCGCGCGACCGGCATGGACACCTGGTTCGACGCCGGCGAACTGGCGGTCATGGGGCTCAGCGAAGTGCTCAAGCACCTGCCGCGGCTGCTGCGCCTGCGCCGCGACGTGCGCCAGCGCATCCTCGACTGGAAGCCCGACGCCTTCATCGGCATCGACGCGCCGGACTTCAATCTCGGGGTGGAGCGCTGGCTCAAGCAGCGCGGCGTGCGCACCGTGCACTACGTCAGCCCGTCGGTGTGGGCGTGGCGGCGCAAGCGCGCGCAGAAGATCGGCCGCAGCGCCGACCGGGTGCTGTGCCTGTTCCCGATGGAGCCGCCGATCTACGCCGAGTACGGCGTCGACGCGCGCTTCGTCGGCCATCCGCTCGCCGACGAAATGCCGGTGCAGCCCGACCGCGACGGCGCGCGCATGACCCTGGGCCTCGACGACGAGGCCCCGATCCTGGCGATGCTGCCGGGTTCGCGCGTCGGCGAGATCGAAACCCTGGCCGGCGATTTCATCGCCTGCGCCGCGCTGCTGCTGGCGGCCGAGCCGCGCCTGGGCATCGTCGCGCCGATGGCCGGCGCGCGCGCGCGCGCCGCGTTCGAGCGCATCCTCGCCGCGCATCCCGACGGCGAACGCGTGCGCCGCGCGCTGCGCATCGTCGACCGCGGCGCGCGCACGGTGATGGTCGCCAGCGATGCGGTGCTGCTGGCCTCGGGCACCGCGACCCTGGAAGCGATGCTGGCCAAGCGGCCGATGGTGGTCGCCTACAAGGTCTCGCCGCTGACCTACACCCTGGTCAAGCGCCTGGGCATGCTCAAGGTCGATCACTACGCGCTGCCGAACGTGCTCGCCGGCGAGGCGGTGGTGCCGGAGCTGATGCAGCACGACTGCACTCCGGAAAATCTCGCCGGCGCGACCCTGCGCTGGCTGCGCGACCCGGCCGCGAGCGCGGCGTTGCTGCCGAAGTTCCAGCGCATCCACCTGGAACTCAAGCGCGACGCCTCGGCGCGCGCGGCCGACGCGATTGCGGAACTGATCGGCGAGCGGGCCGGTTGAGGGTAAGCTTAGGAGTGAGCGCAGAGGAGTGAGGAGTGAGAAAGAGCCGGCTTTGTCTCACTCCTCACTCCTCTGCGCTCACTTCTCCTTCGCTTCCCCACCGCCCTGCCCGCCTTGAACGCCGCCCCGCCGCCCTCTCGCCCGCGTAAGCCGCGCCTCATCGCCGGCGTCGACGAAGCCGGCCGAGGCCCGCTCGCCGGGCCGGTCGCGGTGGCCGCGGTGATCCTGAATCCGCGTCGCCGCATCGACGGCCTCGACGATTCCAAGAAGCTCACCGAAGCGCGGCGCGAGGCTTTGTTTCCGCTGATCCAAGAACGCGCGCTGGCGTGGCGGATCGAGTTCGTCGAGGTCGAGGAAATCGACCGCGTCAACATCTTCCAGGCGACCATGACCGGCATGTGCCGCGCGCTGCTGGCGCTGGCGCCGCAGGCCGAACTGGCGCGCATCGACGGCAACCATCTGCCGAAGGGCTTGCCCTGCCGCGGCGAGGCGCTGGTCGGCGGCGATGCGATCGAGCCGTCGATCATGGCCGCCTCGATTCTCGCCAAGGTCGCGCGCGACCGGCTGATGCAGCAGTTGCACGAAACCTGGCCGCAGTACGGTTTCGACCGCCACAAGGGCTATTCCACCGCCGCGCATCTGGCCGCGTTGCAAACGCACGGGCCGTGCCCGCAGCATCGGCGCAGCTTCGCGCCGGTGCGGATCGAGGCGGAGCAGCGCTCGCTGTTCTGAGGCGGTGCGGGCTGCGGCTGCGTCGGGCGGTGGGTTGCGGCAAGGCCTTCAGGCCCGGCGATTTTCTGCCGGCTCGCTGCGGCCGAAACGAAAGCGGCGGGCCTGAAGGCCTGTCCGCAACAGCTCACAGCCTCGGGCCGGACGGCCCTCTTCAACAGCCCAAGATCTCGGGCCCGAAGGCTCTCCAACGACAGCCCAGGTCCCGGCTCCCGGCCGAGCCCCGCGCCTGAACGCCCAGGCGTGCCACAGGTCACAACGACTTCAGACCCGCGCGAGCAGACTGCCGCCAGGCGCACCGTTGGCCACACTCCCAACGCACCGGTCCGCGTCGTATTCCGGCCCGCGACGCGAACCTCCCCGCCCGCGACGGGCCGGACACGAGGTGTTCCATGCGCATGCCTCACCCCACCCCGACCGCCGAGCCGCTGCCGTTCGAGCGCGCTGCGCCGCCGCACCACCAGCAACCCTACGAACCGGCGATGGCGCTGCGCCCGGCGGCGATCGCCGCCTTCGACGCGCTGGTCCACGAGCTCCACCCCGACGCCGCGCGGGTCGACGCCGACCGCCTGCAGCGGCTCGCCGCGTGGCTGGCCGGCCTGCCGCCGAGCCAGGCCCGGCGCGTCGTCGACGAGCGCCTGCAATGCCTGCAGGACCTGCGCGCGATGGCCCACGACCCGGCCTGGGATTGCGAGCCGGCGTTGCGCCGGCGGCTGGAGCGCCTGTTCGCCTACGTCGAACAGGATGAGGACCTGATCCCCGACCGGGTGCCTTTGCTCGGCCTGCTCGACGACGTGCTGCTGATCGAGCTGGCCTGGCCGGCGTTCGCCGCCGAGGTCGACGACTACCGCGACTTCTGCGCCTACCGCCGGCTCGAACATCCCGCCGGCGATGCCGTCGCGCAACGCGCCGCGTGGGTGCGCGACCGCCTCGCCGAACTGGCCCTGCTGCAACACCACGCCCGCATCAGCGACAGCCACTACGCCAACGGCCGCACGCCCGAACCGGTGTTCCGGGTGACCTAAGCCCCCGAAGCCTACCTGTAGGAGCGGCGCGAGCCGCGACCGCGACACCGCAGATACGACGCGACCGGCCACCCCGCAGTCGCGGCTCGCGCCGCTCCTACAGTCGAAACAGCGCACCGTGCGGTGTCAGGACGCGCCGCGACGCGCGAGCGCAGCGTTCGCACCGCCGCACGATTCCCAATGCGGCGAAATCCGCCGCGCGCGCGCCATCGACCGCTGTCAAGCCTTGCCCCGCGCCGCCGGGCTGATACCCTGCAATCCGGCACTTTCCCCGCCGCGCCCACCGCCGTCCCGGGCTCCCGCCGCCAAGGCGCGAACGTCCCGGCGCGGCCCTTCCCGGCACGGCCGCAGACCCGGTACGCATGTCCGCTCCATTCGTTCATCTTCACTTGCACAGCGAGTACTCGCTGGCCGACTCGACCATCCGCATCGGCGACCTGGTCAAGCGTTGCGTCGCCCTCGGCCAGCCGGCCGTGGCCGTGACCGACCTCGACAACATCTTCGCCGCGGTCAAGTTCTACAAAGCCTGCGAAGGCGCAGGCATCAAGCCGATCATCGGCGCCGACGTGCAACTGGCCGACGGCAACGAAGCCGCCACGCGCATGACCCTGCTGTGCCGCGACCGCGGCGGCTACCTCAGCCTGTCGCGCCTGCTCAGCCGCGCCTGGATGGAAGGCCACCGCACCGAAGGCGTGGTGCTGCGCCCGGAATGGCTGCGCGAGGACAACGACGGCCTGTTCGCGCTGGCCGGCCGCAGCAGCCTGGCCGGGCGCCTGGCCGCGAGCAACCGCGAAGAACTCGCCCACGCCTGGCTGGTCGACTGGCACGGCGTGTTCGGCGACCGCCTGCACCTGGAACTGACCCGCACCCAGCGCGACGGCGAGGACGCGTTCAACGCCTTCGCCCTGCACGCGGCGAGCAAGCGCGGCCTGCCGGTGGTGGCGAGCAACGACGCGCGCTTCCTCGACCGCGACGGCTTCGAGGCGCACGAGGCGCGCGTGTGCATCGCCTCGGGCCGCGTGCTCGACGACCCCAAGCGCCCGCGCGACTACAGCGAGGAGCAATACCTCAAGACCAGCGAGGAAATGGCCGCGCTGTTCGCCGACGCGCCCGACGCGATCGACAACGCGCTGGCCCTGGCCACCCGCTGCAACGTCGAGCTCAAGCTCGGCGAATACGCGCTGCCGGCGTTTCCCACGCCGAGCGAGCACACCATCGAATCGTGGCTGCGCACGCAGTCGCGCGAGGGCCTGGCCAAACGCCTGGAGAAGAATCCGCTCGCCCCGGGCAAGACCCGCGAAGAGTACGACCAGCGCCTGGAAGTCGAGCTCGACGTCATCATCAAGATGGGCTTTCCCGGCTACTTCCTGATCGTCGCGGACTTCATCAACTGGGCCAAGGACCACGAGATCCCGGTCGGCCCGGGCCGCGGTTCCGGCGCCGGCTCGCTGGTGGCCTGGGCGCTGGGCATCACCGACCTGGACCCGCTGCCGTACGACCTGCTGTTCGAGCGCTTCCTCAATCCCGAACGCGTGTCGATGCCCGACTTCGACATCGACTTCTGCATGGACCGCCGCGACGAGGTCATCGACTACGTCGCGCGCAAGTACGGCCGCGACCGCGTCTCGCAGATCATCACCTACGGCACGATGGCGGCGAAGGCGGTGGTGCGCGACGCCGGCCGCGTGCTCGGCCATCCGTACGGCTTCGTCGACGGCATCGCGAAACTGATCCCGATGACGTTGGGCATCTCGCTCGACGACGCGCTCGGCGAATCGGAAGCGGCGGCGAAGAATCCGGACCTGGCCTCGGCCGACCTGATCCAGCGCTACCGCAACGAAGACGACGTGCGCGACCTGCTCGACCTGGCGCGCAGCCTGGAAGACCTGACCCGCAACGCCGGCAAGCACGCCGGCGGCGTGGTCATCGCGCCGAGCCCGCTGTCGGACTTCTGCCCGCTGTTCGCCGAACACGACGGCGAAGGCCGCGGCCGCAACCCGGTGACCCAGTTCGACAAGGACGACGTCGAAGCGGTCGGCCTGGTCAAGTTCGACTTCCTCGGCCTGCGCACGCTGACGATCATCGACTGGGCGGTGCGCGCGATCAACAAGCGCCGCGCCAAGGAAGGCCTGGAACCGCTCGACATCAACGCGCTGGAGCTGACCGACAAGCCGACCTACGAACTGTTCGCGCGCGGCGACACCGTCGCGGTGTTCCAGTTCGAATCGCGCGGCATGCGCGAGCTGCTCAAGCGCGCCAAGCCCGACACCTTCGAAGACATCATCGCGCTGGCCGCGCTGTTCCGTCCCGGCCCGCTCGGCTCGGGGATGGACAAGGACTGGGTCGACCGCAAGCACGGCAACGCCGAGGTCACCTATCCGCACGACTCGCTGGAGCCGGTGCTGGCGCCGACCTACGGCGTCATCGTCTACCAGGAACAGGTGATGCAGATCGCCCAGGTCCTGGCCGGCTACACCCTCGGCGGCGCGGACATGCTGCGCCGCGCGATGGGCAAGAAGAAGCCGGAGGAAATGGCCAAGGAGCGCGCCAAGTTCGAAGCCGGCTGCGCCGAGCGCGACATCCCGGCCAAGCAGGCCAGCCCGATCTTCGACCTGATGGAGAAGTTCGCCGAGTACGGCTTCAACAAGTCGCACTCGGCCGCCTACGCCTTGGTCGCGTACCAGACCGGCTGGCTCAAGCGCCACTACGGCGCCGAGTTCATGGCCGCGACCTGCTCGTCGGACATGGACAACACCGACAAGGTGGTCAACTTTCTCGACGAAGCGCGGGTGATGGGCATCAAGGTGCTGCCGCCGCACGTCAACGAATCGGAGTACATGTTCGAGGCGATCGACGCCAACACCATCCGCTACGGCATCGGCGCGGTGAAGGGCGTCGGCCGCGGCGTGTGCGAGTCGATCGTCGAGGCGCGCCGCGCCGGCCCGTTCGTCGACCTGCTGGATTTCTGCAAGCGCGTGGACAGCGGCAAGCTCAACCGCCGCGCGCTGGAAGCGCTGACCCAGGCCGGCGCGCTCGACGGCCTCGGCAAGAACCGCGCGAGCCTGATGCTGCAGTTGCCCGAGGTGCTCAAGGCCACCGACCAGATGGCCAAGGAACGCGCCGCCGGTCAGGTCTCGCTGTTCGGGGGCTTCGAAGCGGCGACCCCGGCGCTGCACCTGGACCTGACCGAAACCAACGAGTGGCCGCTGGCGCAGATCCTGCACGGCGAGCGCGAGACGCTCGGCCACTACCTCAGCGGCCATCCGTTCGATCCGTATCGCGACGAACTGCGTTCGCTGGTCGGCACCGACCTCGGCGAGCTCGAAGGCATCTGGGAAAAACGTCCGGAAAGCGCGCGCAGCGGCTGGCGCCCGGAACTGGAAGTGATCGTCGCCGGGCAAGTGGTCGGCCTGCGCAAGAAGGGCGACAGCCAGATGTTCGTGCAGATCGAGGACGGCCGCGGCCGCCTGGAGTGCGCGTTCTTCTCCGAGACCTACAGCGAATTCGCCGCGATGCTGGCGCGCGACCGCCTGCTGGTGATCCAGGGCGGCCTGCGCGAGGACGCCTTCAGCGGCGGCTTCGCCCTGCGCGCGGCGCGCTGCTGGGACTACAACGCGGTCTGCGCCAAGCACGCCCAGCGCCTGGCCCTGCGCCTGGACCTGCGCGTGCCCGGCACCTGGCAGCGGGTGGATGCCCTGCTCGCCAAGCAGCGGCCCGGCCCGACCCCGATCCGCCTGGACCTGCTGCGCGACGGCGCGGCCGGCATGCTCGACCTCAACGGCCCGCAATCGGTGCGCATCGACGCCGAACTGACCGGCTCGCTGCGCGCCCAGCCCGGCGTCAAGGCGGTCAAGCTGACCCTGTCCAAGCCGTGGGCGCGCGATTGAAGCAGGAGCGAGCGTGGAGGAGTGAGAAATGAGTAGAAGCCGCGGTGTGCCGCTCGTTCCTCGCTCCTCTCCGCTCACTTCTCAGTTTCCGTACCTGTCCCATGCCTATCGGTACGGTCGCGCCGCCTAGGCTAGACTGTCCCCTTCCAAGGCCCACGGCCCACGCATGAACCCGAACTACCTCGACTTCGAGCAGCCCATCGCCGACCTGGAAGCCAAGATCCAGGAGCTGCGCCACGCCAGCAGCGGCCCGGCGGTCGACATCGACACCGAAATCCACGCCCTGCAGGACAAGCTGCGCCTGCGCACCGCGCAGATCTTCCGCGACCTCTCGTCGTGGCAGATCTCCCAGCTCGCGCGCCACCCGGCGCGGCCGTACACGCTCGATTACGTGCGGGTGATGTGCGACGAGTTCCAGGAACTGGCCGGCGATCGCGCCTTCGCCGACGACAACGCCATCGTCGGCGGCCTGGCCCGCATCGCCGGGCGCAGCGTGGTCGTGGTCGGCCACCAGAAGGGCCGCGACACCAAGAGCAAGATCAAGCGCAACTTCGGCATGCCGCGCCCGGAGGGCTACCGCAAGGCGCTGCGGCTGATGAAGCTGGCCGAGCGCTTCGGCCTGCCTTTGCTGACCTTCATCGACACCGCCGGCGCCTGGCCCGGCATCGACGCGGAAGAACGCGGCCAGTCCGAAGCCATCGCGCGCAATCTGATGGAGATGGCCGGGCTCAAGATTCCGGTGATCTGCACCGTGATCGGCGAAGGCGGCTCCGGCGGCGCGCTCGCGATCGGCGTCGGCGACCGCACCCTGATGCTCGAATACAGCACCTACTCGGTCATCACCCCGGAAGGCTGCGCCTCGATCCTGTGGAAGACCGCCGACAAGGCCAAGGACGCGGCCGAACAGCTCGGCCTGACCGCCAAGCGCCTGTCCGAACTCGGCCTGATCGACAAGATCGTGCGCGAGCCGATCGGCGGCGCGCACCGCAACCCCAAGCAGATGGCGACGCGCCTGAAGGCCGTGCTGATCAACGAACTCGAAGCGCTGGACAACGTGCCGGTCGACGAGTTGCTGCAACGCCGCTACGAGCGGCTGCGCAGCTACGGCGCGTACGAAGCCGCCTGAGCCGAGGTTGCAAGCGCGGCGTCGCGCCCTGAAACGCGCGATCCGCACCACGACGGCCGGGCCTGTGCCCGGCCGTCGCCGTTTGCGGACGTCGACGCTTGCCGACCTCAGTGCTCCAGCACGCTGATGCTGGTGTTGTAGACCGAATCGGCGGTCCACGGCGAACGATTGCCGATGCCGAGGGTGAACTGCAAGGTCTTGCCGCCGATGTCGCCCAGGTCGAAGTACCGCATCGGCACCAACGCGCCGGGACACCAGCTGCGCGGATTGCTGGTGTTGTTGTTGCGGAAGATCCCGGGGTTGCCGCGCGGGCTGTACTGCTCGTAGCTCGCGCAATCGATCTTGGTGCTGAAGGTCGCGATCTGCGCGCCGTTGAACTTCACGCTGACATTCGTGTTGGTGTACTCCTGCCCGCCCGACGATGCGCCGTAACCGGCGATGCTGACCGCCAGCGTGGCGATGCCGAGGTTGGCGGTGTGCGAGACCGTGCCGGTGGCGATGCTGTCGTCGGTTTCCGGCGAGCGCGACAGCAGGCTGATCACGTCGGGGTCGCCGCCGGCGCTGAGCGGTTTCTTCGATACCAAGGCCAGCGAGTACTTGAACCCGACCTCGGCGATCGCCGGATCGGTGACGCCGTGCTGCTGGCACGCGTCGCTGCCGTACTGCGGGTTGGAACCGCCGCTGATGCCGACCCAGATGTCGCGGTCCGGATTGGCCAACGCCGCCGCGTACGGATCCATCGCCGCGTCGGGGTACACGCGCGTGGCCTTGGCGCCTTGCCACATATCGCTGAACGGCGAAATGAAGTCGGTGAAGGTCACCCGCGGCGTGTCCACCGTCGGCGTCTGGCCTTTCGGCAGGCTGATGAAGAACGCCGACGCGAAGCGGTCGTAAGGATCGCACTGGGCGTGATAGGTGATGCGCAGGGCGACGTCGTCGCCGATGCCGGCCTTTTCCGCATCGCTGAGCTTGCGCGCGAACTCGGTGCCGCGCTTCCACATCAGCAGCCCCGGCGGCGGCGTGTAGGTGGTCGGCTCGGTGCTGCGGTAGATGCCGAACTGCGGCACCCGATCGAGCACCAGCACCACCCGCTCGGCCGGCGTCGCGGCGTCGTGCGCTTCGAATTCGTAGATGCGCGCGGCGCTGTCGCTGCCCTGGGTCGGGGTGGTGATGTTGAGCCGCGCATAGCGCGCGTCGACCGCGCCGACGTCGTGGGTGGTGACGTTGTCGACGTTGTTGCTGACCGTCGCCGCGGTGGTCCAGGCCGAGCCGTCGGCGGAGACCTGGATATTGAAGTTGCGGGTGTTGAACGCGGCCGGCTCGCCGCCGGCGCCGGCATGCCTGACCACGAAGCTGGCGATGCGCTTGCTCGCGCCCAGATCGACCTGCAGCCACTTGCCCGACGCCGACGAACAGAACTTGTCGGCGTTGCCGCCGGACACGCTGCCGTTGACCGCCTTGGCCGGGGTTTCGTTGCCGTTGCAGGCGGCCGAGCCGGTCGCGGGCTTGTTCAAGGCCAGATTGGCGGCCGCCGCAGTGCCGGCGAATCCCAGGCACAGGAGCACGCCGACGGCGGACGCCGTCCACTGCGCTTGCCGCCCACCCATTGCCGATCGCGCTTTCGAACGCATGATGCCTCCCGATGAGGTGAATGCCGGACGAGATCGCCGCGCGGGATTGCGCGGACGCTGCCTGGATTGCGTAGACCTTGCGTCGCGGGGTTTGCGTCGTCCAAAAAATGCGGAAACATCCAAACGACGCGGAACCTCGCAAACGCCGCGAACGGCAGGGCCGGATCGCTCGGCTTGCGCGCGATGCGGCCGGCGGCGCCGGCGCACGCATCGCGTGCATCGATCATCGCGAATGCATCGGCCACGTGTTCCGGCGCGCGCCACGGATCGCGCGAAGGCGCGTGATGTCTTGCACAGATCGGGAAAAAAGCTGTGTGTGCGTGCGCGAGCCGGAAAGCTGAACATCGCGACTGGCTGGGCGGAAGACATAACGCCCGAAGGCCCTCCCACAAAAAGTCGGAGGCCTGAAGGTCTTGCCGCAACGGCATCGGGCCTGAAGCGCCTCCCACAAGAGCATCGCCGGCGCCGCAGCACCGATGCTCTCGTGGGAGGGTCTTCAGGCCCGGCGCTTTCGCTCAGCGAAGACGCGCCCGCTTAGTTCCAGGCGCGCTGATACTGCTCCGGCACATGCGTCGCCGCCCCCAGCTCGCGCGCGGCGCGATGCGGGAAATACGGATCGCGCAACAGCTCGCGCGCCAGCAGCACCACATCGGCCTCGCCTTGCGCGACGATGCTCTCGGCCTGCGCCGCGCGCGTGATGAGCCCGACCGCGCCGGTGGCGATGCCGGCTTCGCGGCGGATGCGCGCGGAGAACGGCACCTGATAACCCGGCTCGTCCGCGGGGATGCGCGCGTTCGGCACCAGCCCGCCGCTGGACACGTCGATCAGGTCGACGCCGAGGTCCTTGACCATGCGCGCCAGCTCCACGCTCTGCTCGATGTCCCAACCGCCTTCGGCCCAATCGGTCGCGGAAATGCGCAGCCACAGCGGCAGGCGTTCCGGCCACACCTCGCGCACCGCGGCCAGCACTTCGCGCAGCAGCCGCGTGCGGTTTTCGAAACTGCCGCCGTAACGGTCGTCGCGCCGGTTCGACAGCGGCGACAGGAACTGGTGCAACAGATAACCGTGCGCGGCGTGGACCTCGACCAGCTGGAAACACGAATCCAGCGCGCGCTGCGCGGCCGCGGCGAAATCGTCGACCACGGTGCGGATCTCGATCGGCTGCAACTCGCGCGGCTGCGGCGCGCCGTCGCGGAACGGCAGCGGCGAGGCTGCGACCGGCGTCCAGCCGCCGTCCTCGGGCCGCACCGGCTGGCCGCCGAGCCACGGCGCGGCCACGCTGGCCTTGCGCCCGGCATGCGCCAGCTGCACGCCGACCGCGGCCTCGCGCGCGCGCAGGAAGCAGGTGATGCGGTGCCAGGCCTCGGCTTGCGAGGCGTTCCACAAACCGGTGTCGCCCGCGGAAATGCGGCCTTCCGGCGACACCGCGCAGGCCTCGGTCAGGATCAGGCCGGCGCCGCCGACCGCACGGCTGCCCAGGTGGACCAGATGCCAGTTGTTGGGCAGGCCGTCGCTCGCCGAGTACTGGCACATCGGCGAGACCGCGAGGCGGTTGCGCAAGGTCAGCGAGCGTTGCGGCAGCGGAGCGAAAAGCCGGGACACGGTGGGATTCTCACGACGGGGACTGCGAATCAAGGTATAGGCGCCGCGCCGCGCAGGCAGCATCACGCATGGGTTGCTGCGTCCCGTCGCCGTGGCACCATGCGCGCATGCACGAATCTCACGCCGATGCGATCTCCGCCGCGCTCGCCGAACTGCCCTCGGCGCCGCTGTGGGTGGGCTACAGCGGCGGCCTGGATTCCAGCGTGTTGCTGCACGCCCTGGCGGCCGCACCGGCCGCGCGCGCGCGCGGCTTGCGCGCCTGGCATGTGCACCACGGCCTGCACCCCGACGCCGACGCCTGGGCCGCGCACTGCGCGCAGGTCTGCGCCGGCTACGGCCTGGAACTGACCGTTGCGCGGGTATCGGTTGCGCGCGACGGCGGCGACGGCCCCGAGGCCGCGGCGCGCGCCGCGCGCCACGCCGCGTTCGCCGCCGGCTTGGGCGACGGCGAGGTGCTGGCGCTGGCGCACCACCGCGACGATCAGGCCGAAACCGTGTTGCTGCGGCTGTTGCGCGGCTCCGGCCCCGACGGCCTGGCAGCGATGCGGCCGTGGCGCGAATGCGGCCGCGGCCGCCTGTGGCGGCCGTTGCTGGCGCTGCCGCGCGCGGCGCTGGAAGCGTATGCGCAGCGGCATGCGCTGGATTGGATCGACGATCCGAGCAACGACGAAACGCGTTACGACCGCAATTTCCTCCGCCATCGCGTAGTGCCGCTGTTGAGCGAACGCTGGCCGCAGGCGGGCGCGGCGCTGGCGCAATCGGCGCGCCTGCAGGACGAAGCCGCGTCGCTGCTCGACGCCGACGACGCGGCGACGCTGGCGCAGGTGCGCAGCCTGGATCCGCAGGCGCTGTCGCGCAGCGGCCTGCGCGCGCTGGCGCCGGCGCGGCGCGCGCGGGTGCTGCGGCGCTGGATCGCCGCGCTGGTGCTGCCGCCGCTGCCGGCGCAGGGCGTGGCCCGGATCGAATCCGACCTGCTGCCCGCACGCGCCGACGCCGAGGCCGAATTCGCCTGGAACGGCGCGTCGGTGCGCGCCTGGCGCGATCTGCTGTACGCGCAAACACAACGCGCGCCGTTGCCGCCGGACTGGCGCGCCGGCTGGGACGGGCGCGCGCCGCTGGCGCTGCCCGGCGGCGGCGAATGGCGGCTGCAAGGCGCGCCCGGCTTCGACGCGGCGCTGGTCGCGCACGCGCGCAGCGGCGGCGAACGCATCGCCTTGCCGGGGCGCGCGCACCGGCACAGCCTCAAGCATGCGTTGCAGGCCTTGGGCGTGCCGCCGTGGGAACGCGAGCGTTTGCCGTTGTTGAGCGATGGCGGCGGCGAGGTGTGGGCGGCGGGCGATCTGTTGTATTCGGCGCGGATGGAGGCGTGGCTGCGCGAGCGTGGGGCGCGGTTGGTGTGGGCGGCGTAGGCGATTGGGGTTGCGTCGTTGCTGCGTTTTCGCGGTCGCGGCTCGCGCCGCTCCTACAGGAGCTTCGGGCTCGCCCTGTAGGAGCGGCGCGAGCCGCGACCGCGAACCCACGCCGTCCCGCGCAACCACCGCAACCACCGCACCCGCGACCCATCGCCGCAGCCCCTTCACCCCGCGCGCATTGACCCCGCCCGCCCCCCGGCTCACACTTTCCCCATGCCCCGCAAAACCACTACCGAAGCCTCGCCGGTCGCCGATTTCGAGCAGTCGCTGGACGCGCTCGAGCAACTGGTCGAGAAGATGGAACACGGCGAAATGAGCCTGGAAGAGTCGCTGGCCGCGTACGAACGCGGCGTCGGCCTCTACCGCCGCTGCCAGAGCGCGCTGGAACAGGCCGAACTGCGCGTGCGCCTGCTCACCGATCCGCAGGATCCGGCCGGCGCCGAACCGTTCGGCAACGCCGGCCCGCCGGGCAGCGAAGTCGATGCCTGAGTTGCGCGCCGCCGCGCACGCCGGCCTCGACGCGGACCGTTCCGACAGCGATCCGCGCGCGCTCGACGCCGTCCTTGCCGGCTGGCGCGAACGCGCCGACGCGGCGCTGGCGCGCGCCCTGCCCGACGCCAGCATCGGCATCGAGCCGCGCCGCCTGCACCAGGCCATGCGCCACGCCGTGCTGCTCGGCGGCAAGCGCATGCGGCCGCTGCTGGTCTACGCCAGCGGCGCGCTGTTCGAAGTTGCCCCGCTGATGCTCGACGCGCCGGCCGCCGCGGTCGAACTGATCCACGCGTATTCGCTGGTCCACGACGACCTGCCGGCGATGGACGACGACGCCCTGCGCCGCGGCCAGCCGACCGTGCACGTGGCCTTCGACGAAGCCACCGCAATCCTCGCCGGCGACGCGCTGCAATCGCTAGCGTTCGCCGTGCTCGCCGACACCGACAGCAGCGATGCGATCCGGGTCGACCTGTTGCGCACGCTGGCCCAGGCCGCCGGCGTGGCCGGCATGTGCGGCGGCCAGGCCCTGGACATCGACGCCACCGGCTCCGGCGCGCAGCTCAGCGTGCCGGCGCTGGAGCGGCTGCACTCGCTCAAGACCGGCGCGCTGATCCGCGCCAGCGTGCGCATGGGCGCGCTGTGCGGCGGCGCCGACGCGTCCGCGCTGGCGGCGCTGGACCGCTACGCGCAAGCGCTCGGGCTGGCGTTCCAGGTCCGCGACGACATCCTCGACATCGAAGGCGACAGCCAGACCCTCGGCAAGACCGCCGGCAAGGACCTGGCCCAGGACAAGTCGACCTTTCCCGCCCTGATCGGCCTGGACGCCTCGCGCACGCGCCTGCACGAGCTCGGCATGGCGATGCGCGCAGCGCTGGAGCCGTTCGGCCCGCGCGCCGCGGCGCTGCACGCGTTGGGGCGGCTGGCGATCGAACGCGACCGCTGAGCGGCGCGCACTGCGCCGCATGACGCTGAAGTCTCTGGATCCCCGCGTTCGCGGGGATGACGCTCTTGAAGCAACGCGGTGACCAGGGCGAGCCCGACGCAAGCCACCTACCGTCGTTCCCGCGAACGCGGGAATCCAGGGCTTCATCCAAGCATGACTTTGAAGTCTCTGGATCCCCGCGTTCGCGGGGATGACGTTTTGAAGCAACGCGGTGACCAGGGCGAGCCCGACGCACGCCACCTACCGTCGTTCCCGCGAACGCGGGAATCCAGGGCTTCATCGCGGCACGACTCTGAAGTCTCTGGATCCCCGCGTTCGCGGCGATGACGCTCTTGAAACAACGCGGTGGCATCGCGAACTCGACGCAAGCCACCTACCGTCGTTCCCGCAAACGCGGGAACCCAGGGCTTCATCGCGGCATGACTCTGAAGTCTCTGGATCCCCGCGTTCGCGGGGATGACGGACTTGAAGCAACACGGCGGCAGGGCGAGCGCGACGCGAGCCACCCGCCGTCGTTCACGCGGGCGCAGGAAACCATCGCTTCATCGAGACACGACGCTTTCGCATCCACAAAATGAAAAAGGCGGGCCGAAGCCCGCCTTTTCCGCATTGCCGCAGCGCAAGCCGCGCGCTTACTTCACCAGACGCAGGGTGAAGGGATAGCGGTAGGTCTCGCCCTTGTTCGCGGCCAGCGCGGCCATGATGGTCAGCACCAGCCAGGCGATGCCGACGACGATCATGACCAGCACGCCGATCAGCACCAGGGTCAGGATGCCGCCGATGATCATGGCGATGATCACGGTGATGTTGAAGTTCAGCGCTTCCTTGCCCTGGTCGGCGACGAAGGGCATGGTGTCCTTCTTGATCAGCCAGACCACCAGCGGGCCGAGGATGGTGCCGAAGGGAACGATCAAACCGACCAGCGTGCTCAGGTGAGCCAGCATGCCCCAAGTCTTTTCGTCCTGACTGATATCGTTCATTACGCTTCCCCTACGTGTATTGGATTGGTGGATGAAGTTCCCGCGGTCTCGCCCCGGTCCCCTTGGCGGGCATCATAAACCGCTTTCATCACAGATTAACCACGCCGGAGCGCAAGTTTCGCAGCCGCCGGCGCAACGCGAAGCGGCGCCGGCCGCGGCCACGCGGCGATATGCCGGCCCGGCCGGGTTTCGGCATCGGAAAGGCGCTGGCGTGAGCTGAAAGCGCGGCCGCCCGGAGGCGGCCGATCGCGGCGGGCGCCGGCCTCAGGCCCGACGCCAGTCCCGCAGCGGCCGCAACGCGCGGCTGTCGGGAAATACCTGGGTGTCCACCGCCGCCTCGGCCAGCCCGAGGTGTTCGGCCAGCACGCTCTTGAACACCGCGCGCAGGTCGGTGGTGGCGCGCAGGTCGCGACCCTCGTTGAGCTGGGACGGCGCCAGCCCGGGCCAGTCGCCGCCGATGCGGCCGCCGCGCACCGCGCCCCCGCACAGCAGGGCCATGCCGCCGGTGCCGTGGTCGGTGCCTTCGGTGCCGTTGAGCGCGGCGGTGCGGCCGAATTCGGTGACCACCGCGACGACCGTGCGCGACCAGGCCGCGCCGAAACCGTCGCGCGCCGCGGCCAGGCCCTGGTCGAGCTCGGCCAGCTTGCGCTGCAACTGCGGCGCCTGGTTGCGGTGGCTGTCCCAGCCGCTGTCCTCGACGAAGCCGATGCGCGGGCCGTCGGCCGCGCCCATGCGCTGCGCCGCCACCCGCATCGCTTCGGGCAGGGCGAACGCGCCCTTGCCGTCGCGTTGCATGCCGGCGCTGCTCGCGGATCGCTCGAAGGTTTCGCTCAAACGCGGATCGGCGGCGTACAAAGGTTGCAGTTGTTGCAACAGTTGCGGATCGACCGGCCGCGGCAAAGGCGGCCACCAGTTGCTGGCGCGGTCGCTGCCGCGCATCGCCAGCGGCATCACCGCCGCCACCGCCAGCGCCTGCTCGCGCGGCATCGCCCGCACGCAGCGGCCGAGCCAGCCGTCGCGCGCGCCGTTCGGCGTGGCGGTGCCGTTCTCCAGGCAGTCCTGGGCGTCGAAGTGCGAGCGCTGCCGGTACGGCGGCGCCACCGCCACCAGCGGCAGCAACTGTCCGACGCGGTACATCGCCGCGGATTGCTGCATCGCCGGATGCAGGCCGAACAAACCGTCGATGCGGATCGGATCGGCCACCGCGCCATCGCGGCGCAACGCCGCGTAAGCCGGCTCGGCGTACGGCGGCAGCAGGTGCAGGCCGTCGAGGCCGCCGCGCAGCAGCACCAGTAGGAAGCGCGTGTCGGCGCCGCCGGCCGCAGCGCTGATGCGCGGGAACAGGGTCAGCAGCGCGCTGGCGCCGAACCCGGCGAGCAGCCCGCGGCGTTGCCGGTCGATGGGGTTCGCAATCGTGGGATCGTCGCGCCGCATCTCACACCCTCCACTGGAACGCGGGGCTGGCGAACAGCAGCGAGTAGCCGTCGCTGGCCGAACCGGCGCGGCGCAGGCCGATCGCGAAGTCGCCGCTGACCGCCGCGTCGCCGAGCACCTCGAGCGCGCGCTGGTACGGGGTCACGCCGTCGGCGGCGACCCGCGCGGCGAACATCTGCGCGGCCTGGATGCGCTTGAACAGACCGTCCGGGCTGCTCCAGTCGGCGGCGGTGTCGGGAAAGCCGGCCGGCGAGCGCGGGGTGAACACCGGTTGGCCGAGGCTGGCGAGCAGGCCGACCAGGGCGCGCGCCTGATCGTCGACGGTCAGTTCGCCGGCGCGCAGCGCGGAAATCACGAAATCGTTCGGGGTCTTGAACTTGCGCGCGTCCGCCGACCAGGCCTGATCGGACTCGACCAGCGCGCGGTACAGCGCGCGCAGCTCGCCGCCTTCGCGCAGATAGGCCTGGGCCATGCGCTCCACCAGCGCCGGCGGCGGCTGGTCGGCGACGAAATGGCGGGCCAGCTTGAAACTCAGATGGCGCGCGGTGGCCGGATGCCGGGCCAGATCGGCCAGCACCGCGCGGCCCTGCTCCTGGCCGCCCTCGGCGTAGCTGCGGCCGAGCACGCGGCGCGCGCCGGGCTCGTGCGCGTTGGCGCGGAACACGAACGCCTGGCTCGCGTCTTCGTCGCGCGGGCCGGGCGTGCTCCAGCCGGTGATCGCGCGCGCCAGTTCGATCACGTCGCTTTGCTGGTAGCCGCCGTCGACGCCGAGCGTGTGCAGTTCGAGGATTTCGCGCGCCAGGTTCTCGTTGAGGCCGCGCTTGTCGCGGCCGAGCTTGAGCGCGCGCAGCGCCGCGCGCGAGTCGTCGCCGATCGACGCCGCGTTGTCGAGGTAGCGCAGCATCGCCGGATGGCTTTCCACCGCCACCAGCATGTCTTCGAAACGGCCGAGCACGTGCGGGCGGATCGCCTCGCGTTCCATCGAACCGGCGTACAGGCGCGCGTTGCCCTTGTCGATGGAGACGGCGAAGTGGTTCGACCAGAACTGGGTCAGGCGTTCGACGAACGGCGCGTCGGTGTCGGCGGCGTGGCGGTAGCGCGCGGCGAATTCGGCCAGTTGTTGCCGGCGCAGTTCGCGGCGCAGGTTGTCGGCGGGATCGGCGCTGCCGCGCGCGGCCGGCTGGCCCGGGGCCTGCCCGGCGAGGCGGGCGCGGCGGCGCGCGCGGGCGTCGTCGCCGGGGTCGGCGGCGGATGCGGCGGTCGTCGCCGGCTCGGCGCCCATCGCCATCGCGTTGTCGTTCGCCGGCGCGCCCTTGGCTTCGCCGCGTTGCGCGCGTTCGGCGCGGTTGAGCTGCTGCTGGCGGAACTCCAGCCGCATGGTCTCGACGCTACCAGGCAAGCCGGCGAACGCATCGAGCGCGGGCGGGCGACGCAGTTGCGCGAGCAATCGCTCGCGCCCGTCGCCGCCGCTGCGTTCCAGTTCGCCCGGGCGCGCGCCGAGCCCGAAACGGTTGGCGGCCGTAGCCTTGCTGGCGCTCATCGGGGTTCCCGGCGGTGGACTAGCCCTTACGAACGGCCGGGTGCGGCATGGGTTGACAGGCCGGGGCGCCTATTCATTCGTGGGAACGATGACGGGTCAGTTGCGTCGCATGCCCCAGCCGCCTTCGCGCAGCCCCAAGCCGTCATCCTCGCGAAGGCGGGGATCCAGAGACTTCAGCGCCATGCCTCGATGAAGCCTTGGGTTCCCGCTTTCGCGGGAACGACGGGAGGTGGGTTGCGTCGCATGCCCCAACCATCGCGCAGCCCCAAGCCATCATCCCCGCGAAGGCGGGGATCCAGAGACTTCAGCGCCATGCCTCGATGAAGCCCTGGTTTCCCGCTTTCGCGGGAACGACGAGGGTGGGCTGCACCGCGTCTTACCAAACCGTCATCCCCGCGAAGGCGGGGATCCAGAGACTTCAGCGCCATGCTTCGATGAAGCCCTGGGTTCCCGCTTTCGCGGGAACGACGAGGGTGGGCTGCACCGCGTCTCTACCAAACCGTCATCCCCGCGAAGGCGGGGATCCAGAGACTTCAGCGCCATGCCTCGATGGAGCCCCGGGTTCCCGCCTTCGCGGGAACGACGGTAAGCCAGCCGCCGCGGCCTCGCGCCGCGGCCCGACCTCACTCGCCGGCCACCATCATCTTGCCGAGCAGGATCGAACCGGTGCCCACGTGCGAACGCGGATCGACGTCGGTGCCGACCGCTTCGAAGCTTTCGAACATGCGCCGCAGGTTGCCGGCGATGGTGATGCCGTCGACCGGATACTGGATTTCGCCGTTCTCGACCCAGAACCCGCCGGCGCCGCGCGAGTAATCGCCGGTGACGGCGTTGACGCCCTGCCCCATCAGCTCGGTGACCAGCAGGCCGCGCCCCATCTGCCGCAGCAGCGAGTCGAAATCGCCGGCGTTGGCGGCGACTTCGAGGTTGTGCACGCCGCCGGCGTTGCCGGTGCTTTGCAGGCCGAGCTTGCGCGCCGAATAACTGCCGAGCACGTAGCGTTGCAGCACGCCGTTTTCGACCAGCATCGATTCGCGCGTGGCCACGCCTTCGCCGTCGTAGGCGGTGGAGCGCAGGCCGCGCATCTGGAACGGGTTTTCGCGGATCGAGAACCACTCGGGGAACAGCTTCTCGCCGACGCTGTCGAGCAGGAAGCTGGAGCGGCGGTACAGCGCGCCGCCGCTGACCGCGCCGATCAAATGGCCGATCAGCGAACTGGCGCTTTCGGCGGCGAACAGCACCGGGTACTCGCCGGTCGCGAGCTGGCGCGGCGCCAGCCGCGCGAGCGTGCGCTCGGCGGACTTGCGGCCGACCACGGCCGCGGCTTCCAGGTCCTCGGCGGCCAGCGCCGTGGTGTACCAGCCCTCGCGCTGCATGTCGTCGCCGCGCCCGGCGATCAGCGAACAGCTCAGGCTGTGGTGGGTGCTGCGCTCGCGGCCGAGGAAGCCGTGCGAGTTGGCGTACACCGCCAGGCTGGCGCCGGTGCCGAGCGAGGCGCCGCCGGAGTTTTCGATCCGCGCATCGAACCCGCGCCCGGCCGCTTCGCAGGCCAGGGCCAGCTCGATCGCCTGGTCGGCGTCGATGTACCACGGGTGCCAGGTGTCGAAGTCGCGCTCGCCGCGGGCCATGCGTTCGGCGTCGGCCAGGCCGGAGAACGCGTCGTCCTCGGTGTAGCCGGCGATCGCGCAGGCCTGGGCGACCGTGGCCTCCAGGCTTTCCTCGCGCAGGTCGGCGGTGCTGGCGCTGCCCTTGCGCTTGCCGAAATAGACGGTGACCCCGATCCCGCGGTCGCGGGTGGATTCGACCGTCTCGACCTCGCCCATGCGCACGTTGACGTTGAGCCCGGCGTCTTCCGAACACGACACCTCGGCCTGGGTCGCCCCGCGCGCACGGCAGGCGTCCAGCATGCGCCGGGACAGCTCGGCCAGCGCGTCCAGGCGCGCGTCGGGGTCGGCGAAGGTGTGGGCGACGGCGGGAGTGAGGGCTTGCGCGTTCAATGGCTTATCCTAGTCAGTGGCGGCGCCGTGGGCGCCGCCGTCGTAATGTTCAGTTTATCGAGGTAAGTGCGATGCGCGGCAGAGACGAAGACACCGGCGAATTTTTCAGCCCCAGCCGCAGCCAGAACCGGCGCGAAGCGCTGGAGGTGCTGGCGCTGGCGGAAAAACTGGTCGCCCTGACCGAGGCCCAGCTGGCCAAGCTGCCGGTGCCCGAGGCGCTGTTGCCGCACATCCGCGAGACCAAGCGCATCACCGCCCACGTCGCCCACAAGCGCCAGCTGGCGTTCCTGGCCAAGCAGATGCGGCGCGAGGACGAGGACGCGCTGGAAACCCTGCGCGACGCGATGGACGAGAACGGCGAAGCGGCGCGGCGCGAAGTCGCGGCGATGCACCGGGTCGAACAATGGCGCGAGCGCCTGCTCGACAACGGCGACGCCGCCTTGGCCGAACTGCTCGACGAATACCCGCAAGCCGACCGCCAGCGCCTGCGCCAGCTGGTGCGCAACACGCTCGAAGAGCGCAAGCGCAACAAGCCGCCGCATTCGTTCCGCGAGCTGTACCGCGAACTGCGCGCCGTGGTGTTCGGCGACAAGAACGCCGACGGCGACGACGACGAACTCGTCGCAGCCGACGACGAGTAAACCCACTCAACCCAACGCCCGGCCATGCCGATCAGCGAACAATTGCTGCGCATCGAACGCTGGCGGACGCGACTGATCGACGCAGGCTTCGATGCCATCGAAGCGTTCGTCGAGGCGTATCCGCAGGCGGATCGCAAGCTGCTCAAGCGACTGGTGCAGGAAGCCGCGTCGATGCAGCACCGGCACAAAATGCCGCGCAAACTGCTGCGCTACATCCGCGCCCTGGACGACGCCGCGCAGGCGTGAGCCGCGGCGGCCTCACGCGCTGGTGCCGCCCACGGTCAGACCGTCGATCAGCAACGAAGGCTGGCCGACGCCGACCGGAACGCTCTGCCCGTCCTTGCCGCACACGCCGACGCCTTCGTCGAGGGCGAGGTCGTGGCCGATCATGCTGACCTTGCGCATCGTCTCCGGGCCGTTGCCGATCAGGGTCGCGCCCTTGACCGGCGCGGTGATCTTGCCGTCTTCGATCAGATACGCCTCGGTCGCCGAGAACACGTACTTGCCGCTGGTGATGTCGACCTGGCCGCCGCCGAAATTGACCGCGTACAGGCCCTTCTTGACCGAGCGGATCATGTCTTCGGGATCGTGGGTGCCGGCGAGCATGTAGGTGTTGGTCATGCGCGGCATCGGCAGATGCGCGAACGACTCGCGGCGGCCGTTGCCGGTCGGCGCCATGCCCATCAGGCGGGCGTTCAAGGTGTCCTGCATGTAGCCGACCAGCACGCCGTCTTCGATCAGCGTGGTGCAATGGGTCGGCGTGCCTTCGTCGTCGATGTTGAGCGAGCCGCGGCGGCCTTCCAGGGTGCCGTCGTCGACGATGGTCACCCCCGGGGCGGCGACCCGCTGGCCCATGCGGCCGGCGTAGGTCGAGGTGCCCTTGCGGTTGAAATCGCCTTCCAGGCCGTGGCCGACCGCTTCGTGCAGCAGCACGCCGGGCCAGCCGGGGCCGAGCACGACCGGCATCACTCCGGCCGGCGCATCGACCGCTTCCAGGTTCACCAGCGCCTGGCGCAGCGCTTCGCGCGCGAAGCGTTCGGGCTTGCCGCCGTCGAGCAGTTCGGCGTAGCTGCAACGGCCGCCGCCGCCGGCGTAGCCGCTTTCGCGCTTGCCGTCCTGCTCGACGATGACCTGCACGTTCATGCGCACCAACGGACGCACGTCGGCGGCGAGCACGCCGTCGCTGCGCGCGACCAGCACGGTGTCGAGCACGCCGTTGAGGTTGACCACGACCCGGCGCACGCGCGGATCGGCCGCGCGCAGCAACTGGTCGATCTTGCGCAGCGCGTCGACCTTGGCCTCGTTGGACAGCGAATCGATCGGATCGTCGCTGGGGTACAGCGAACGGCCGCCGCCGCGCACCAGCGCGCGCGGCGCCTGCGCGCCGCCGTCGCGGGCGATCGCGCGCGCCGACTTGGCCGCGCCGAGCAAAGCCTCGCTGTTGATTTCGTCGGAATAGGCGAAGCCGGTCTTCTCGCCGCTGATCGCGCGCACGCCGACGCCCTGCTCGATCGAATGGCCGCCGTCCTTGACGATGCCGTCCTCGACCGTCCAGCTCTCGCGGCGCGAATGCTGGAAGTACAGGTCGCCGAAATCGATGCCCGGCCCGAGCAGGGTGCCGAAGCTGCGCTCCAGGCCGCCGGCGTCGAGCCCGGCGGGCAGGAGAAGGCGGGATTCGGCGATCTGGATCGGCAGGGTCATGAGCGAACCGTGGCAGCGGGGAAAGGGCATCTTAGGCCGGCGCGGCGCGACTGTGACGAGGCCGCAGGCGGGATTGGGACGGATAACGAAATGGTGGCGGCCGGCGCGCGGATCAATGGGCCGCGGCGGTCCGGATCGGTCGGTTCGCGCGCGGGGCGGCGCGCGAACGCCTCTGGGCCCGCCCGTGCGGGGACGCTCGTCCGCGTGGCTGGCTGCCCGTGCGGCGGGCTCGCCCGTGAGCGGCCCACCGTACGGCCGGCGCGGGGCCGGAAGCCGGAGAAACGCCTTCAGACCCGCTCGCCGCAGTCGCGGCCGGTCCGAACCTCGGCGGGAAGACCCTCAGGCCCGACGCTCCTGGCCCGGTCGGCCGCAGCGAACCCCCGCACAGCGAACGCCACCCTACCCCGCAGGCGGCGCCGGCTTGGCCTCCGCCCGCGTCTGCTCGCGGGTCAGCACCTCGACCTTCGGCTCCTTCCACGGCCCGGTCACCCGGTACGTGCGCGAGGTCAGGCTGCCCAGCGGCTTCTGCAGCACCGCATTGGCGGCTGCGCCGATCGCCGCGCCGACCGGCCCGGCGGCGAGCGCGCCGACCGCGGTCAGCACGTTGGCGGCCTTGGGCCGCACTTCGATGGTCTGGTCGTAGCTCTGCGCGCGCAGGTCGGCGGCGCCGCGGATGGCGATGCTCGCAGCCGGGCCGTCGATGGCGAGGTCGTCGCTGCGCGCGCTGCCGTTGCCGAAGCGCACCGTGCCGCCGATGCGGTCGAAGGCGAAGCCCTTGGAGAACAGGTCGCGGAAGTCCAGGGTCAGCCGGCGCGGCAGCTGGGCCACGCTGAGCAGGCCGAGCATGCGCCCGGCGCCGGGTTCGATCTCGATCAGGCGGCCGTCGCGCACGTCCAGGTTCAGGGTGCCCTCGAGCGAGCCCAGCGCCATGCCGGCCGGCGTGCCCGGCCAGCCCGCGTCGAGTCGCGCCTTGCCCTTGCCGCCGCCGATCTGGCCGGCGAAACCGAACCCGGCCATCAGCGCGCCGACGTCGCCGCTGTCCACCGTCGCGCTCAAATGGGTGCGCGCGGCCGCGCCGCGGCCGGTCCAGTCGCCGCTGAGCTCGACCGACTGCTTGCCGCCGCGGGTGCTGATCTGGTCGATGCGCATGCCCGCCGGCGTCGGCCGGGTGCGCACGGTGGCGCTGCCGAGCGCGGCGCTGCCGAAGCGCAGGTCGGCGATGTCGAGGGTCAGCGCCGGAATCTTGGCCGGATCCATCGACGCGTCGGCCGGCTTGGCCGCGGTTTGCGCGGCGGTGGCGTTAGCGCCGTTGTTGCCGTTGCCGCCGTTATTGCCGTTGCCGCCGTTGTTGCCGCCGCCCGCCGATGCGCCGCCCGCGTCCGGCGCACTCCAGTGCACGCGCGCGAGCTTGCCGGCGATGGCGCCGCCGTCGTTGCCGGGAATCATCACCGCGCCTTCCAGCGCCGCGCCTTCGGCGCGCACCGCGGTCGCGCCGCGCGCGGCCGGCACCACCACCAGGCGGGTGTTGGGAAACACGCCGCCGAGCAGTTGCAGGCGCTGCGCGGTCACGTCGACGCGCTGCAGCGGCAGGCTGTCGTCGGAACCGTCGCCGTGGGCGAGCGCGATCCAGTCGATCGCTTCCAGCGCGTCGAGCCGGCCGCTGACCGCCAGGCCGTTGGCCGGCGGCAGATCGTCGACGCGGTTGGCGCCGAACAGCACGCGCACGCCGGTCTTGCCGTTGCTGTTGCGCGCGCGCAGCGCCAGGATGTTGCCCAGGGCCACGCGCACGTCGCCGCTGCCGAGCGGCAACGGCGTTTCGATGCTCGCCGCCAGCGGCGCGGCCGCGGCCTTGCTCAACGGCGGCGGCAGGGTCAGTGCGGTGCCGACGAGGTTGGACTGCAGGCGCAGCATCGTCGGCGCGGCCGCCGCGGGCTTGCCCGCCTGCGCCGGCGCGCTGCGCGGGATCGCGATGCCGACCGTCCACAGCGAGCGTCCGTCCAGATAATCTTTCAACCACGCCAGATTGTCCGGTGCGCGCGCGATCAGTTCGTCGGCGCTGGACACCGCATCCAATCCGGCTTCGAACGCATTGGCCTTGTCGCGCACGTACTCTTCGCCGGCGCGCAGCGACAGCTTGCCCGGCGCGCCCTCGTGCAGCACCGCGAGGTCTTCGGCGCGGAACCCGCTGCGGCCGAACTCGGCGCGGCCGCGCACTTGTTCGAACGCGACCTTCCAGCGCGGATCGGCGAGCTTGGCGTCGCTGAGTTCGACCCCGCCGTTGAGCGTGGTGCGCCCGCCCTCGCGCAGCGCCAGCTGCATGTCGAAGGCGACCGCGGCCGGGCCGCTGGCGCGCAGGTTGTCGAGGGTGTCGGCGTGTTCCTTGTGCAGCGGGCTCTGCCGCAGCAGGTTCAACAACTGCCCGGCCTCGGACGACGTGTCGGCTTTCACGTACAGCACGCCGTCGTGATAGCGCTCGATGCCGGCCTGCACCTTGCGCACGCCGACGCCGGCGATCCTGCCGCCGCCGTCGACGCTGAAACCGTCGCCGACGAAGGCGATGTCGGCATCCAGCGAATCCACCGCCGGCCAGTCCGGCTGGAACTTCACGGTCGCGCCGCGCAGCTTGCCGCCGGCATGGAACAGGCCGTTGTTGCGGTTGAACGGCCAATCGTCGAGATCGCCGGACACCACCGCATGCCCGTCGACCAGGGTGCCGCCGACCAGCGCGGTGTCGAGCCAGTTCACCAAGCGCTCCGACATCTCGCTGCGGACCCAGAAACCCTTGGCGGTCGGCAGCTTGATCGGATCCAGATCGGCGGCGATGTCGATCCACGGCCGCGAACCGTCGCCCTGCCACCACAGTCCGCCGCGCGCGCTGAGGCTGACGTCGCCATCGATGCGCAGCGCGGTGGTGCCGACGCGCCAGCCGGCGCCTTCGCGCCAACCGCCGACGCGGCCTTGCAGCTTGAAGGCATGCGCGACGCCGAAACCCGACGGCCAGTCGAAGCGCATCGGCGACTTATCGTCGAGATCGAACACGAAGCCGTCGCCGTCGGCCTGGAAACGCCCGGCCAGGCCTTGCAGTCCCGGCGAATGGCCGACCGGATCGAAGCCGAGCGCTTCGACCCGGGCGCTAGCAAACATCGGCCCGTCGCGATGGCCGTTGACCGCGATCTCGCTCAGCGACAGCCGCGGCTTGGCGGTTTCGAACCAATGGCGCAAGCGTTCGGGCAGCGCGTCGCTGAGCGCGGCGACTGCGATCAGCGGGCCGGCGTCGATGCGCTCGGCGCGCAGCGCGTAGCGCTCTCCGCCGGCTACGGCCAGGCCGTCGAGGGTCTGCACGTTCTTGCCGCTGCCGATGCGCAGCTTGGACGCGTCCAGGCGCCAGCCGTTGTCGGTGAGGCGGTAATGGGCCAGGGTTTCGACGTGTTCGAATTCGATCCGCGCCGGCGGCGGGGTCTTGGCCGCAGCCGTGTGCGCGGGCGGCGCTGCAGCCGCGACGCTTTGGGTGCCGCTCGCGACGGTCTTGCCGGAAGGCCCTGTCACCGCGGTAGCGACAGGCGCCGCAGCCGCGGCGATCGCGGCCGGCACCGAGGTCGACGCCGCGGTCGCCGGCGCCGACACCGGCGCGGTGCGCTCTGCGCGCAGCCCGACCCGGTCCAGCGCCGCCGCCACCATCACCCCGGCGATGCGGTGCCCGCGCAGATCGGCCCAGGCCTCGGCCCGGCCCTGCCCCGATTCGACCCGGATGCCGGCCACTTTCAACAGCGACGACCATCCCGACAGGTCCGCGCGCACCGCGCCGGCGTAAGCGCGGCCGTCGCCGCGCTTGCGGTCGAAATCCAGCACCACGTCGAGCGGCGCCGACGGCGCGCCGGCCACGCCGACGCTCGGCCAGGCACGCGCGCCGGCGCGCACGCGCGCGCCGTCGACGCGCAGGCGCAGGTCGATCTTCGGCACGCGCGCGTCCAGGCCCAGGCTCGGCGCGATCACCGTCACCTTACCGTCGATCACCTGCAACTCGCCGAGCCCTTCCAGCGCCGACAGCGGATCGCCCTGCGGCGTCTGTTCCTGCCCCGGCAGCCCGCGCACCTTCCACACGCCGTCGTCGGCGCGCTCCAGGGTCAGGTCCAGGCCGCGCAGGCGCAGTTCCGAAAACGCCTGTCCCGGCAGCACGCCGGCATACAGCGACACCAGCATTTCGGCATCGCCGATGTTGAACGCTTGCGCGCCCTCGCCGATGCGCAGCCCGTCCAGGCGCAGCAGCGGCCCGCGCCGGGTCCATTGGGTTTCCACGCGGTCGAACGCCACCGGCCGGCCGGCGCGCTGGCTCAGCCAAGCCGCGACCTTGTCCGGATGGCGCTCGGCCAGCGGCAGCAACTGGCTGGCCACCGCCAGCAACGACGCCAGCAGCACCAGCACGACCGCCGCGCCGTAGAACACGGCACGGCGGGCGAGGCGCAGGCGGCGGCGCACGGGGGTGGGCATCAGCGGCCCGCTCCGCGTGCCGCCGGGAGTCGGGAATGGGGAATCGGGAATCGGCAAAGCGAATGCGCGCTCGTTTCACTGCATGCGCCCGCCCCAAACCGCCAGGAACCGCCTTTACGATTCCCGATTCCCCATTCCCGATTCCCGGCCTCAAAGCAAAACGACATCGAACTGCTCCTGCGCATACTGATCGTCGGCCTGGAACCGGATCGACTTGCTCAAAAATTCTTCCAGTTCCGCCACCGCCGCCGATTCCTCGTCGGTGATCCGCGCCACCACCTTCGGCGAGGCGATCACCAGCAGCCGCGCCGCGTCGAACTGGCGCACCTGGCGGACGATGTCGCGGAAAATCTCGTAGGTGACCGTCTCCGGCGTCTTCAGCGTGCCGCGTCCGCCGCACTCGTGGCAGGCTTCGCTGAGCTGGCGCTCCAGGCTCTCGGTGGTGCGCTTGCGGGTCATCTCGACCAGCCCCAGCGGCGAGAACTCGTACACCGTGGTCTTGGCGTGGTCGCGGGTCAGCGCCTTCTCCAGCTGCCGCAGCACCTGGCGCTTGTGCTCCGGGTCGGTCATGTCGATGAAGTCGATGATGATGATCCCGCCGAGGTTGCGCAGGCGCAATTGCCGGGCGACCGACTGAGCCGCCTCCAGGTTCGTGCGGTAAACGGTTTCCTCCAGGTTGCGTTGGCCGAGGAAGGAACCGGTGTTGACGTCGATGGTGGTCATCGCCTCGGTCTGGTCGATCACCAGGTAGCCGCCGGACTTCAGCGGCACCTCTTTGTCCAGCGCGCGCTGGATCTCGTCCTCGACCCCGTACAGGTCGAAGATCGGCCGCGCGCCGGTGTAGTGCTCGATCTTTTCCGCCAGCCCGGGCATGTAGGCCGCGGCGAAGCTGCGCAGGCGCTCGCAGGTCTCGCGCGAGTCGACCTTGACCTTCTCCACGTCGCGCCGGATCAGGTCGCGCACCGCGCGCAGCGGCAGGCTCAGGTCTTCGTACACGCGCTCGCCGATCTTGCTGCTGCGCGACTTCTCCGCGATCAGCGCCCAGGCCCGGCTCAGATAGGCGATGTCCTCGGCCAGCGCTTCCTCCGGCTGGCCCTCGGCATTGGTGCGCACGATGTAGCCGTGCTGCTCGGTCGACGGCGCCTGCGCGGTCACCAGCGCCTTCAGCCGCGCCCGCTCGCCCTCGTCCTCGATCCGCGCCGACACCCCGACCACGCGCGTGCGCGGCAGCAACACCAGGTAGCGCGAGGGGATCGACAACTGCGTGGTCAGGCGCGCGCCCTTGCTGCCGATCGGGTCCTTGACCACCTGCACCACGATTTCCTGGCCTTCGCGCAGCAACTCGGCGATCGGCCGGGTCGGCGCCGGCGGCAAAGGCGCTTCCTCGCCCTCGCCTTCGCCGCTCTGGTGCGGGCGGACGATGTCGGCCGCGTGCAGGAACGCCGCGCGCTCCAGCCCGATCTCGACGAACGCCGCCTGCATCCCCGGCATCACCCGCTGCACCTTGCCCTTGTAGATGTTGCCGACCACGCCGCGGCGCCAGCCGCGCTCGATGTGCAGCTCTTGCAGCATGCCGTTTTCGACCACGGCGACGCGGGTTTCGCGCGGGGTGACGTTGACCAGGATCTCTTCAGTCATGAGCGGGCGCAGGTCCGTTGGCGCGATGAGGCGGGGAATGAGGGGGCGGGTGTAGGGTAAAGCGCGCAGGATCGGAGCGAGGTCGGGACAGCGGTGGCGGGTGGCTATGGATCGCGCGCGGCCGGCCGAGTTCGACCTTGCGCGCGCCGGCGTTCGCCGCGGTTCAGTCGATCAGCCCGAACTGGCGCAGCAGCCGCGCGGTTTCGTGCAACGGCAGCCCCATGACCCCGGAATAGCTGCCGTCGAGCCGGGTCACGAACACTTCGGCGCCGCCCTGGATGGCGTAAGCGCCGGCCTTGCCCATCGGCTCGCCGCTGGCGACGTAGCGTTCGATCTCGCCCTCGTCGAGCGCGGCGAAGCTGACCTGCGACACCGATACCGCCTGCACCTCGCGCGCCGGCGAGACCAGCGACACCGCGCTGATCACCTGATGGGTGCGGCCGGACAGCCGCCGCAACATCGCGCGGGCATCCTCGGCGTCGCGCGGCTTGCCGAACACCTCGTCGTCGAGCACCACCTCGGTGTCGGCGCCGAGCACCGCCGCGGTCGGGTTGGCGACCACCTCGAGCAGGCCGGCGCCGGCCTTTTCGCGCGCCACCCGGCGCACATAATCGGCCGCCGGTTCGCCGGGCTGGCGCTGTTCGGGCACGTCCAGATCGAAAAGGCCGAACGCCAGGCCGAGCCGGCCGAGCAGTTCGCGTCGCCGCGGCGACTGGGAGGCTAGATAGAGCATGCGCGAAAGCATAACCCGCGCTGACTGAGCGCCGGCCGACGCCAAGGCACGCAAACCCCGCACCGAATCACGGTTCGTTAACCGATTCAGCAAGACCCTTACCTCGCCCTTCAAGGAGTTGCACATGACCCGGTTGTCGCCTTCGTTCCGCCCGTCCCGCCTCTCGCTGCGCCCGTTGGCGCTCGCCGCCGTTCTCGCCTTCGGAGCCGCCACCGCCATGACCGCGTCCGCCCAGCCCGCACCCTACGTCGCCACCGACGGCACCCTGCTCTCGGTCTCGGCCGAATCGGTCGCCAAGCGCACGCCGAACATCGCCAACGTGTCCACCGGCGTGGTCACCCAGGCCGCCGACGCCAACGCCGCGATGCGCGCCAACGCCGAGCAGATGGCCAAGGTCGTGGCCGCGATCAAGGCCGCCGGGATCGCCGAGCGCGACATCCAGACCAGCGGCATCAACCTCAACCCGCAGTACCGCTACCAGGAAAACCAGCCGCCGCAGATCACCGGCTACCAGGCCAGCAACAACGTCAACATCGTGATCCGCGACATCGCCAAGGTCGGCAAGATCCTCGACTCGCTGGTCGCCACCGGCGCCAACCAGATCAACGGCCCGACTTTCGACCTGGACGACAAGGACAAGGACGCCGCGTTCGACGAAGCCCGCCGCGGCGCGATCGAAAAGGCCCAGGCGCGCGCGGACATGTACGCCAAGACCCTCGGCATGAAGGTGCGCCGCATCGTCAGCGTCAGCGAAGGCGGCCGCTTCGCCCCGCCGATGCCGATGCCGATGATGGCCATGCGCATGGAGAAGGCCGGCGCCGCCGCCGACACCTCGGTGTCGCCGGGCGAAAACAGCCTGTCGATGAACCTCGACGTGGTGTTCGAGCTGGGCAAGTGAAATGAGCAAGGAATCGCGCACGCCAGGTACTACCGACCCGCGCCCGGGCCGCACGCCGGGTTATCCGGAGCCGCAGCCGCAGGACGGCGAGGACGCCAAGCGGCCGCCGCGGCCCAGGCCCGATCCCGATGAGGGCGGGCTGGAGCGCGAACCCGAAAAGGGGCCGAAAGGCGATTGAGGCCGGCCGCTGCGCCGGCACCGAAGCAGCGAAGACGAGGCCCGCATTGTGCGGGCCTCGTCGTTTTCGGGCCCTGGGTCGGTGCCGGCCCGGCGCGGGCGGCAGCCCGGCCGCACCCGCACCCTCGCCGACAGCCGTGCGACTTGCGCCAATGAACCCGACAGATGCGTTCGGGTACGGCAAGTGGCCAACCGCACGGCCGCGCGCAAAACGTTGCCGTTCATTCAGCCAGGGCGGCAGCGGCGGCGGAATCTGCGCGGCTATCCGAACGCAGCGAAATCGCCGTCGATCCGCGCAAGAAGACGGACGATGCAGGCTCAACCGAACATACGTGCCGGACTCGCCCAAAGCCGTCGCCCCACTAAAGTCGCAAACGAGAACCGCTTGCATCCCCTCCGCCGCGAAGCGCATTTTTGGGACGCGGCACCGCTTTCGAGCGCAACCCCGTCGGCGGTTCCGGGCCGTTGTCAGAGCAGTACGACACACTCAAGGAGGATGCACATGGTCCGCACGCTCCCGTCCCACTCCCATGCCCGCCAGCCACTGGACGGCACCCGTATCGCCGCGAACACCGGCGCCATCGTCTTCAACGCCGCCATGCTGATGCTGATGCTGGCGCCGCTGAGCGCGCCGCAACTGGTCAAGGATCCGCTGGAACAACTGCCGGACTTCCAGATCATCGAACGCAAGCGGTTGCAGCCGCCGCCTCCGCCGCCGCCTAAGGAAGAGATCCGCCGGGTGGTCCAGGAACCGGTCCGCACCGAGCGGGTGCTGCCGCAGCCGCAACCGCAGATCCAGCCGCAGGAAGTCGTCGTCGAGCAGCCGCCGATGCCGATGGACTTCCAGGGCGCCGAACAGGTCGCCGTGGCGACTCCGCCGCCGACCAACGTCGGCCGCCAGATCATCGAAGGCGCGACCCTGCGCGTGCTGCGCAACCCGCCGCCGAGCTATCCGCCCGAAGCAGTGCGCGCCGGCATCACCGGCACGGTCGAACTGGAGATCCTCGTCGGCGTCGACGGCAAGCCGATCGACGTGCTGATCGTGCGCAGCAGCGGCCACCGCGCGCTCGACCAGGCCGCGCGCCGGGTCGTGCTGCAACGCTGGACCTTCGAGCCGGCGACCGACAACGGCCAACCCGTGCAAGCGCGCGGCCGCGTGCCGATCGAGTTCAAGCTCGATCAGTAACCCGTCCCATGCACTCGCCCGCCGTGGCGAGCAAAGCGTCCACCCAGACCCTCGCTCCGGCGAGGGTCTGCATTTGCGCCGCTCACACCGCATCGCGCAGTTGCGTCTCCCCCTGTAGGAGCGGCGCGAGCCGCGACCGCGAATCCACAACGACGACAAACCCCTGCGACGACCGCAAAACCAACCGCACGCGCAGAATCGCCGCCACTGCGCCCACCGTGCCTCAAGCGCGGTGATAAGGATGATTCGCCAACAACGCCGCCGCCCGATACAACTGCTCCGCCGCGACCAGACGCACCAACATATGCGGCAGCGTCAACGGTCCCAGCGACCACTGTTCGTCGGCGCGCGCGAGCACTTCCGGCGCATGCCCTTCCGGCCCGCCGATCAGGAACGCCAGATCGCGCCCCTGCCCGCGCCAATGCTCCAGGCGTTGCGCCAACTGCTCCGAAGTCCACAGCCGCCCGCGCCCTTCCAGCGCCACCACGCAGGCGTTCTTCGGCAGCGCCGCAAGCACCCGCGCGCCTTCGTCGGCGGTCGCGCGCACCGCGTCGCGGCCTTTGCCGCGCAGGCCCGGCTCGATTTCGACCAGTTCCAGCGGCAACCAGTGCGAGAGGCGTTTCTGGTACTCGCCGAAACCCTCGGCGACCCAGCGCGGGGCGCGCTCGCCGACGGCGATGAGTTTGCTTTTCATGCGGGCATGGTAGCGCGGTCTCGGCGAAGGGCCGTGCGGGCCGCGATTGAGATGGGCGGAGTTCGTCGTAAGCGCAGTGTCGCGGTCGCGGCTCGCGCCGCTCCTACAGGAAGAAACGTAGCCGCGTCGCAGCGACTGTAGGAGCGGCGCGAGCCGCGACCGCGACACCACGCCCACCGCGCAATCGACGCCTGCACGCGCCCGACCCAAACCGCCGCAAACGAAAAGGCCCGGCAAACGCCGGGCCTTTCGTCGGACCGCGAACGAACCCGCGCCTCAGCGCAGATTGTCCTCCATCACCTTGATCGTCACGCGCTTGCGCAACGCCGAGGTCAGTTCGGTCACTTCGTCCGCCGCGGTGGCCTGCGCCGACTGCGTGCGCAGCATGTCCAGTTCCGGCGCCTTGAGCACCGCCTTGTCGCCCGGCGCGATCTTGGTCACCGCGAACAGCAGGTAGCTGCCGTTGGGCAGCTTGGCCTTGCCGCCGGCGGCCTTGCCCTGCGCCGGCGCGCGCACCGCGAAGATCGCCTCGGTCACTTCCGGCGGCAGCATCGGCATGCCGCGGGCGACGCCCGGCAGGTCCTGCGGCGGCGGCAGTTGTTTGGAGGCAGCCACCGCGGCCAGCGTTTCGCCGCCGTTGATGCGCGCGATCAACGCGTCGGCATCCTTCTCCGCCGCCTTGCCGGTGCGGTCGGCGCGGATCGCCGCGATGACCTTGTCGCGCACCTGCGCCAGCGGCTGCGCGCGTTCGGGCGTGTGCGAGACCACGCGAATCAGCACGCTGTGGTCCTGACCGATATCGATCGGATCGCTGACGGTGTTGTCCTGGATCCGCGCCTCGGTGAACGCCGCGCGCACCACCGCCGGATTCTGCGCGATGCCGGTGTTGGCCGCGCCGTTGCGGGTCACCACGGCCATCTTCTGCACCGGCAGGCCGACCGCCTTGGCCGGGCCGTCGAGCGTGGTCGGGTTCTTGTAGACCAGATCGACCAGCTTGGCCGAGAACTCGTTGAACGCGCGTTCGCGCGCGCCTTCGGTCTCCTCGCGCGCCAGGGTCTCGCGCACCGCTTCGAACGGCTGCTGCGAACCGCTCTTGATCTCGCGCACCTGGATGATGTGCCAGCCGCCGTCGGCCTTGACCGGATCGCTGATCTGGCCGGCCTGCAGCTTGCCGAACGCGGTCTCGTCGAACGCGCCCGGGATGTCGCCCTTGTTCATCCAGCCCAGCTCGCCGCCGGCGGCCTTGGAGCCGAGGTCGTCGCTGTTGGCGCGCGCCAGCGCGGCGAAGTCGGCGCCCGGCGCCTTGGCCTGGGCGGCGATCTGCTTGGCCTTGGCCTCGGCCGCCTTCTGCGCGGCGGCGTCGGCGTTGGCCGGCACGTTGACCTGGATGTGCGAGATCAAACGCTGCTCGGCGGCGAGGAACTTGTTCTTCTCGGTCTCGTAGCGCTTGCGCAGCGCTTCCTCGGTCGGCGCGGCCGGCGGCGGCATCGCCGCGGCGTTGAGCTCGACATATTCGATGCTGACGCTCTCGGGCGAACGGAAATCCTTGCCGTGGCTGTCGTACCACTTCTGGATATCCGCAGCGCCGACTTCGGCGGTGTCGGCGGCCGGCGCCGGCAGCTCGAGCAGGCTGATGTCGCGCTTCTCGCCGAGCAGCTTGATCAGCCGGTCGGTTTCGCCCGGGGTGACGAAGCTGCTTTCGGCCAGGCTCGCCGGCAGCAGGGTTTCCTGCAGGCGGTCGCGCACGAACTGCTCGAACTGGGTCGGCGTCTGCGGCGGATTGCGCATCTGCAGACCGAGGATGTAGCGCTCCTGATTGAACTTGCCGCTGCCGTCCTGGAAGTCCGGCACCGACTGGATGGTCTTGACCACCAGCGCATCGCTGACTTTCACGCCGTCGACTTCGGCGGCGACCTTGCGCACGCGCTCGTCGATCAGCGCGTCGAGCACCTTGCGCTTGTTCTCCGGCTTCTCGAATTCGCGCGCGTCGAAGTTGGCGCCCTGCTGGGCGCGGGCCTGGTCGCGGGCGCGGTTGAAGCGCTCGTCGAATTCGCCGCGCTCGATCGCTTCCTTCTTCCACACCATCGACACCGGCCACCACGACGGCGCGCTGCGCCACCACTTCGGCGCGACCTCGATGTGCGCGACGGCATTGTCGGTGCGCTGCACCATGTACTGCTCGATGCCGACGAAGGCGAAGGGAACGATCAGCAGGCCGAGGATCACGGTGGCGATCCAGCCCGAGGTCTTGTCGCGGAGTGTCTGCAGCATGTCCGGGTCGGGTTAAGTCGTAAGCCGGACAGTTTAGCGCGGTTCTGCGGCCTGGGCAGGCCGGGACGACGGTCGTCGCATTCGGCGGCGGGCCGGGCCTGGGTTCGGGCCTGTGCGGCGCGGCAGCGGTTCGACGCTCCGGGACGCGACGGCAGTGGGGCCGCCTGGCCGTGGCGGCCGCGCCGCACGCCCGTTCGCGTTGTTCGCCGGTACGAAACTGGCAGCGGCGCCGACCCCGGGCCGGCGGACGCGAACGATCGGATCGCGGAAAATCAGGCCGCGGAAAACCGCATCGCGGGAAAAAGAAAAGGCACCGTTTCCGGTGCCTTTCAAACAACTGGCGGAGTGGACGGGACTCGAACCCGCGACCTCCGGCGTGACAGGCCAGCATTCTAACCGACTGAACTACCACTCCGCGCTTTGAAACTCCGGCCTTCGATCCGTGCCGCAACGCGACAAAATCGAGAGCCCTCACTTATATAAAAACGAAGGCGCCGTTTCCGGCGCCTTCGGCAAAACTGGCGGAGTGGACGGGACTCGAACCCGCGACCTCCGGCGTGACAGGCCAGCATTCTAACCGACTGAACTACCACTCCGCGTATTTTGAAACTTTACTACCAAAACTCGTTTTCGAAAACCCGTTTCACTCGCTGAACTTGCATTTCGAAGGCCGATTCTTGCGAGACGGACTCCAGCCAAGGACAGCATCGACAGAAAGACCAGCGACTCTGGTGGGTGCTGAGGGTTTCGAACCCCCGACCCTCTCCGTGTAAAGGAGACGCTCTACCGCTGAGCTAAGCACCCGAATACCTTGGGCAGACTGCTTTGGGTTTCGTGGGCGATGACTGCATCGCCGCCGAGTTGGTTAGTTTACGGCATCCTTCAGCGCTTTGCCAGCCTTGAAGGAGGGATTCTTCGAAGCCGGGATCTTGATGGTTTCGCCGGTCTTGGGGTTGCGGCCCTGGCGCGCGGCGCGCTTGCGCACCTGGAAGGTGCCGAAGCCTACGAGCGTGACAGTGTCGCCCTTCTTCAGCGCCTTGGTGACGACGTCGATCAGCGCATCGACGGCGGCGGTAGCGTCGGTCTTCGACAGCTCGGCGGTTTCGGCGACGGCGCCTACGAGTTCGGCCTTGTTCATTATTTTTTTGACTCCCTGTGCGGTTGCGACCGCGTGTTCTGAGAATCGGCGCTGCGCCGCAGGAGGCGTGCGTCCGATCAAGTGTGCCGCGCAGAAGTCGTGCGTGTGGATTGGGGCTGCGCGGTTGCGGTCGTTATACCAGCGGCCTATGGGGGGCGCAAGCGCGAAAGCCAGCAGTGGCGCGGCTTTCAGCGCTTTTCGCGTCCCCTTTCGAGCGCGTCCGACCGGCGGCCCGAGTCAATGCTTGACGTCGGGCTGCGGGCTGTTCTTGCCGCTTTCGCGCACCGGAATTTCGCCTTCGCCGGAGGCCGGCGCCGGCGCGATCGGACGCTCCAGCGCGATGTCGAGCACCTCGTCGATCCAGCGCGCCGGGATGATCTTCAAGCCCTGGGTCACGCTCTTGGGCAGGTCGGCGAGGTCCTTGCGGTTCTCTTCCGGAATGATCACGGTGCGGATGCCGCCGCGCAGCGCGGCCAGCAGCTTCTCCTTCAAGCCGCCGATCGGCAGCACCCGGCCGCGCAGGGTGATCTCGCCGGTCATCGCCACGTCGGCCTTGACCGGATTCTTGGTCAGCATCGACACCAGCGCGGTGGCCATGCCGATGCCGGCGCTGGGGCCGTCCTTCGGCGTGGCGCCTTCCGGCACGTGCACGTGCACGTCGTGCTTCTGCAGGAACTCGACGTCGATGCCGAGGCGCTCGGCGCGCGCGCGCACCACCGACAGCGCCGCCGACACCGATTCCTTCATCACGTCGCCGAGCTGGCCGGTCAGGATCAGCTGGCCCTTGCCCGGCACCAGCGTGGCTTCGACCTGCAACAGGTCGCCGCCGACTTCGGTCCAGGCCAGGCCGGTGACCAGGCCGATCTCGTTCTGCTCTTCCGCGCGGCCGTAGTCGAAACGGCGCACGCCGAGGTACTTCTCCAGGTTCTTGGAGCTGACGTTGACCGCGCCGTCCTTGCTCTTTTTCTTCGGAGCGGGACCGGCGAGCGCGATTTCCTTGACCACCTTGCGGCAGATCTTGGAGATCTCGCGCTCCAGGTTGCGCACGCCCGACTCGCGCGTGTAGTAGCGCACGATGTCGCGCACCGCGCTTTCGGCGATCTTGATCTCCTCGGGCTTGAGGCCGTTGTTCTTGATCTGCTTCGGCAGCAGATAGCGCATCGCGATGTTGAGCTTCTCCTCCTCGGTGTAACCCGGGATGCGGATCACTTCCATGCGGTCCAGCAGCGGGCCGGGAATGTTGAGCGAGTTGGAGGTGGCGACGAACATCACTTCGCTGAGGTCGAGGTCGACTTCCAGGTAGTGGTCGTTGAACGCGTTGTTCTGCTCCGGATCGAGCACTTCGAGCAGCGCCGAGGACGGATCGCCGCGGAAGTCCATCGACATCTTGTCGATTTCGTCGAGCACGAACAGCGGGTTCTTGCTGCCGACCTTGTTGAGGTTCTGCACGATCCGGCCCGGCATCGAACCGACATAGGTGCGGCGATGGCCGCGGATCTCGGCCTCGTCGCGCACGCCGCCGAGCGACATGCGCACGAACTTGCGGTTGGTGGCCTTGGCGATGGACTGGCCGAGCGAGGTCTTGCCGACGCCCGGCGGGCCGACCAGGCACAGGATCGCGCCCTTCATGTTCTTCACCCGCGACTGCACCGCGAGGTATTCCAGGATGCGTTCCTTGACCTTCTCCAGGCCGAAGTGGTCGGCGTCGAGCACGTCCTGCGCGGCCTTGAGGTCCTTGCGGATCTTGCTGCGCTTCTTCCACGGCACGCCGAGCAGCCAGTCGAGGTAGTTGCGCACCACCGCGGCTTCGGCCGACATCGGCGACATCTGCTTGAGCTTGTTGAGCTCGTTCTTGGCCTTGGTCTCGACCGGCTTGGGCATGCCGGCCTCGGCGATCTTGCGCGCGAGCTCGTCGACGTCGTTGGGCGCGTCGTCGATCTCGCCGAGCTCCTTCTGGATCGCCTTCATCTGCTCGTTGAGGTAGTACTCGCGCTGGCTCTTCTCCATCTGCGACTTCACTCGGCCGCGGATGCGCTTCTCCAGCTGCTGCACGTCGATTTCGCCGTCGACCAGGCCGACCAGCTGCTCCAGGCGCGCGCCGATGGCGTGCGTCTCCAGGAGCTTTTGCTTGTCGCCGATGCGCACGCCGAGGTGGGCGGCGACGGTGTCGGCCAGGCGGCCGGGCTCGTCGATGCCGGCCAGCGTCTGCATCAGCTCCGGCGGCAGCTTGCGGTTGGTCTTGACGTACTGTTCGAACAGGCCCATCAGCGAACGCGCGATCGCTTCGATCTCGCGTTCTTCGCGGTCGATTTCCGGTTCGACCGCGACCGCGTGGCCGGCCAGCGCGCCGTCGCGCTCGACCACCTCGTCCACGCGCACGCGCGAGACGCCTTCGACGAGCACCTTGATGGTGCCGTCGGGCAGCTTGAGCAATTGCAGGACCTGGGCCAGGGTGCCGATCTCGTAGAGATCCTCGGCGCCCGGATCGTCGGTTTCGGCGGACTTCTGCGCGACCAGCAGGATGCGCTTGTCCGATTCCATCGCCAGGTCGAGGGCGCGGATCGATTTGTCGCGGCCGACGAACAGCGGGATCACCATGTGCGGGAACACGACCACGTCGCGCAGCGGCAGCACCGGCAGGGTCATGGATTCGGCGGAAGACTGTGTCATCGGGGGGGTCTCGACAGCGTGGGGTGAGATGCCGGGGCATCCAGGCTCCCGTTATGGGGGTGGCGGCGCGGGAGCGCAAGCAAAGCCCGTCGGGGGACCCGCAAAATCGATAAAAACCGCTGTTAAATCATCGTCTTGTGGTAAAAATCCGCCCCCAGGACAGAGCATTCCGCCCGCCCCGCCGCCAGGACGCCAACGATGCAACGATTGCAGGCCGCCATCGATCAGTACAACGCAAGCCGGGCCCGGTTCTGGGACGAGGACTACAACACCCTGCTCGCCCCCGGCCCGGCCGCGGCGGCCGACCTGGCCCGGCTGCAGACGCTGGAACCGCGGCCCCTGTCAGCAGACCTGGAGGGCTTCTACCGCCGCTTCGGCGGCCTGGCGAACCTCGACAACACCGAATCGCACTGCCTGGAGCTGCCCGGCCCGGCGGCGCTGGCCGACGCCCTGGCCCATGCCGACCCTTGGCAGCGGGCCCGCTCGCTCGGTCTGGTCGACATGATCGTGTACAGCTGGGGCAACGACCGCCACGAGTTCGAAGCCGACGCGGCGTTCGCGCAGGCCGAGCTGGACGCGCTCAACGCGCGCTACCGCTGCTTCGGCTGGTATCGCACCGACACGGTGTCGGAAAGCGCGTGGTACGTGTACGCCGACGAGGACGGCCGCTTCGGCGCGCTGTACTACGACCAGGATTCGTTCGGCGCGGTCGAGCGCGCGTTGCGCGCGATGCTGGCGGCGAGCCCGGCGCGGGCGTCGCTGGAGGACGTGCTGTGCGAAGGCGTGGAGCGCGCGCGGCTGGCGATGATCGAGTGGAACGGCGACGCGGAAGCAGACGACGCGGCCTGAGCGCGGCGGCAAGCCGCCTGCGCGCCGATGGCTTGGCGCTGGAGCGCCGCGGGCCGAGCGCGAAGCGCCGGGGCTGAAGTCGCTCGCGCCAGCGCGCAAACCGAACCCCGGAAACGATCGCCCCCGCACTGGGCGGGGGCGAAGGTTGCGCTTGCGTCGTTCGGCCGGCTTACTCGGCCGAAGCCACCTTGGGCTGCGCCGGCGGCGTCTGGTAGATCAGGTACGGCTCGGACTTGTGTTCGATGACCGACTCGTCCACGACCACCTTGCTGACGTTCTCCAGCGACGGCAGTTCGTACATCGTGTCCAGCAGCACCGACTCGACGATGGTGCGCAGGCCGCGCGCGCCGGTCTTGCGCTTGAGCGCCTTCTTGGCGATCGCCGACAGCGCGTCGGGACGGAACTCCAGCTCGACGTTCTCCATCTCGAACAGCTTGCGGAACTGCTTGGTGATCGCGTTCTTCGGCTCGGTCAGGATCGAGATCAGCGCCGGCTCGTCGAGTTCCTCGAGCGTGGCGACCACCGGCAGGCGGCCGACGAACTCGGGGATCAGGCCGAACTTGATCAGGTCCTCGGGCTCGACGTCGGCGAGGATCTTGCCGATATCGATCTTGCGCTCGCTGCTCTTGACCTTGGCGCCGAAGCCGATGCCGCCGGCCTCGGTGCTGCGCTGCTGGATGATCTTGTCCAGACCGGCGAACGCGCCGCCGACCACGAACAGGATGTTGCGGGTGTCGACCTGCAGGAATTCCTGCTGCGGATGCTTGCGCCCGCCCTGCGGCGGCACGCTGGCGATGGTGCCTTCGATCAGCTTCAGCAGCGCCTGCTGCACGCCTTCGCCGGACACGTCGCGGGTGATCGACGGGTTGTCGCTCTTGCGCGAGATCTTGTCGATTTCGTCGATGTAGACGATGCCCTGCTGGGCCTTCTCGACGTCGTAGTCGCACTTCTGCAACAGCTTCTGGATGATGTTCTCCACGTCTTCGCCCACGTAACCGGCTTCGGTCAGCGTGGTGGCGTCGGCGATGGTGAACGGCACGTTGAGCAGGCGCGCCAGCGTTTCCGCCAGCAGCGTCTTGCCCGACCCGGTCGGGCCGACCAGCAGGATGTTCGACTTCGACAATTCGACGTCGTCGTTCTTCTGCCGGCTCTCGATGCGCTTGTAGTGGTTGTACACGGCGACCGCGAGCGTGCGCTTGGCGCGCTGCTGGCCGATCACGTACTGATCGAGCACCTCGAGGATCTCGCGCGGCTTGGGCAGGTGGCTGCGCGCCGACTGCGCCTTCTCCTCGAGTTCCTCGCGGATGATGTCGTTGCACAGCTCCACGCACTCATCGCAGATGAACACGCTCGGGCCCGCGATCAGCTTGCGGACTTCGTGCTGGCTTTTACCGCAGAACGAGCAATACAGGATCTTGTTGCTGTCGCCCGTGCTGCGTCCTTGTCGTTCGTCGGTCATGCTTGGTTTGGCCCGTTGGTGCTCAGTCTTGTGGTGCGCGTTGGCTTCTTAATATGCCCAAAAGGCCTGGGCGGCAAGCGCCGCCGAGGCTCGTTCAGGCGGCTCGGCCCGAGAATAGCACAGCCTCCCGGGCCATCCCCTCGAACCTGCTGCCGTCGACATAGTTCAGCGCGATCAAGGGTTTGCGCGTGTTGCCGGCCCGCCCGGCGGCGCTCTTACGAGGCCTGGACGGTCTCGTCCGGACGGCGCTCGAGGACCTGGTCGACCAGGCCGTAATCGCGCGCGGCCTCGGCGCTCTTGAAGTTGTCGCGCTCGGTGTCGCGGGCGATGGTCTCCAGCGACTGGCCGGTGTGCTTGGCGAGGATTTCGTTGAGGCGCTGACGCAGGGTCAGGATCTCGCGCGCATGGATGTCGATGTCGGTGGCCTGGCCCTGGAAGCCGCCGAGCGGCTGATGGATCATGACCCGCGAATTCGGCAGCGCCAGGCGCTTGCCCTTGGCGCCGGCGGCGAGCAGCAAAGCGCCCATGCTGGCGGCCTGGCCGATGCAGATCGTGCTCACGTCGGGCTTGATGTACTGCATGGTGTCGTAGATCGCCATGCCGGCGGTGACCACGCCGCCCGGCGAGTTGATGTAGAAGTTGATGTCCTTCTCGGGGTTTTCGGCCTCGAGGAACAGCATCTGGGCCACGATCACGTTGGCGACGTGGTCGTCGACGCCGCCGACCAGGAAGATCACGCGCTCCTTGAGCAGGCGCGAATAGATGTCGTAGGCGCGTTCGCCGCGGCTGGTCTGTTCGACCACCATCGGCACCAGGTTCAGGGCTTTGGTTAGGTTATCCATGAGTTAAACGGCACCTGTGGCTGATATAGGGGGCGCGGGATTGCGTGCGCGGTTCCGCCCAACTTGGGGCCGGCCGCGGCGCAGCGCAAGAGGCGCGATTGCCAAAAACGCGGCGGGGCCGCAAGCGGCGAGTCCGGGCGGCGGGTTCGACCGGCCATTCCGGCGACCGTTGCCGATACGGGCGGCTTTCGCAGCGAAGGCCCCGCGGGAGGGCCTTCGGACGGACGCGCTGGCGAAACTGGCTGGCACACCGATCGGCAAAACGGGCTCGCTAAAACAAGCGGCCCGCGGCGGTGGCCGCGGGCCGTTGCGATCGGTCAGTTCGGACGGATCGCGTCGCTGAACGACAGCGGCTGCTCGGTGTGCTGGGCGCGCTCGGCGATCCAGTCGATCACCTGCTCTTCCATGACCCGGTTCTGCAGGCCGGCCATCAGCTGCTGGTCGTTGCGGTACAGGTCGATCACCTGCTGCGGCTCCTCGTAGGTCGAGGCGATCAGGCGCAGGGTCTCGTTGACGCGCTTGGGTTCCAGGCGCAGGTCGTTGCGGCGGGCGATCTCGCCGACCAGCAGGCCAACCAGCACGCGCTTGCGCGCGGAATCCATGTAGTTCAGGTGGGCGTCGTCCGGCGCGGCGATCTGGCGGCCCTGGCGGCGCGCCTGCTCGACGGTCTGCCAGACCATGTTGCGGGCCTCCTGCTCGACCAGTTTCGGCGGCATTTCCACCGACTCGTAGGCCTTGACCAGCTGCTCGCCGACTTCCTGGCGCAGGCGGTTCATCAGCGCGCCCTTGAGCTCGCGCTCCAGGTTGGTGCGGATGTCGGCGCGGAACTGCTCGGCATCGCCGCTGCGCACGCCGAAGCTCTTGATGAACTCGGCATCGACCACCGGCAGCACCGGCTCGGACACGTGGTTGAGCTTGAGGTGGACGTTGGCGGTCTTGCCGGCGACTTCTGCGGCGCGCCAATCGGCCGGGAACTCGACTTCGGCGACCTTCTCTTCGCCGGCCTTGACCCCGACCATCGCGTCTTCCAGCGGCTTGAACATCGCGCCGGAGCCGATCTGGGTGCTGCCGTATTCGGCGCCCTCGGCCGGCAGGCGCAGGCCGTCGACTTCGGTCCAGGTCTCCACTTCGACCACGTCGCCTTCCTGGGCGCCGCGCTCGACCGGATTCAGGGTGCGGCGCTGCAGGCGCAGGTTTTCGATCATCGCGTCGATGTCGGCGTCGGAAACTTCGGCCGTGTGGCGCACGACCTCCAGCTTGCTGACGTCGATGTCGCCGAAGTCCGGCACCACTTCGAAGGTGGCGACGTACGACAGGGTGCCGTCGGCTTCGCCGGCGGGCTCGATCGCCGGGTTGCCGGCGATCTGCAGCTGCTCCTTGCGGATCGCGTCGCCGAAGCTCTCGCGCAGCATGCCGTCGAGGATTTCGGCGCGGACCTGGGCGCCGAAGCGCTGCTCGATGATCTTGGCCGGCACCTTGCCCGGGCGGAAGCCCTTGATGTTGGCGCCGCGCGCGATTTCGCGCAGGCGGCCGCCGACCTGGGTTTCCAGGTTTTCGGCCGGGAGGCTGAAGGTCAGTCGGCGCTCCAGCGAGCCCAGCGATTCGAGCGAAACTTGCATATCCACTCCTGCGACCGCGGCACCCGCCGCGGCGACGATGTTGTTGATCCGGCCCGGCCCGGCCCGGGATGAAGCTCGCCGGGCGGCGGAACTTGCTAGTTTGGCGGATTACGCGCTGGGCTGCCAGCGCCACGCACGCTGCGCGGGCCGCGGGCGGCGGGTTTTGGGGCCGTTGGCGGGTTTTGCGGGGCTTGTCGCAGAAGGCGCTGGGATTTGGGTGGGGCGCTGGCGTCGATCCGGGCCGCTGGAGGTGCGTTCGGGGCATGCCGGACGGATCGGAGCGCGGCGTTGGGGCAGCGCGTGCGCCCGGGACTGCACGGGGGCGAGGCGCTTCGCCCCTGGCCGCGGCCAGTTTCGCGGGGCGGGTTGGGGCTCGATTTCGGCGGCGGGTGCGAACGACGGTCCGAAGACGGTTTGTCGCGGCGGGCTCGGCCGTAGAAAAGCGCCGGCTGGAGCGGCCAGCCATTGATGCCGGGCGAGGCGGCTGGTTTTTCTGCCGGACGCCTTGGTGCGAAAGGCGGGACTCGAACCCGCACGCCTTGCGGCGCTGGAACCTAAATCCAGTGCGTCTACCAATTCCGCCACTTTCGCATTGCGCCGGCGCGCGGCCGGGTCCGCATTCTAACGGCGCGCCGGCGCAAAAGCCGAGCCCTCGCGCGAGCGCGCCGGACGCCAGCGCCGGCAAGCCGCCGGCCGACGCGCGCGGCTATGCTGCGGCCTCTCCCCTCCCGACTGCGACCGCCATGCGCGAGCTGTATCCCGAGATCGAGCCTTACCGCACCCACCGTCTGGCCGTCGATGCGATCCACGAGTTGCACATCGAGGAATGCGGCACCCCCGACGGCCTGCCGGTGCTGTTCCTGCACGGCGGCCCCGGCGCCGGCGTGTCGCCGTACCACCGCCGCTTCTTCGATCCCAGCCGCTACCGCATCGTGCTGTTCGACCAGCGCGGCGCCGGCAAGTCCACGCCGCACGCCGAGTTGCGCGACAACACCACCTGGGACCTGGTCGCCGACATCGAACGCATCCGCGCGATGCTCGGGATCGAACGCTGGGTGGTGTTCGGCGGCTCGTGGGGCTCGACCCTGGCTCTGGCGTACGCGCAGACCCACCCGCAGCCGGTGCAGGCGCTGGTGCTGCGCGGCATCTTCCTCGGCCGGCCGGCGGAGCTGCGCTGGTTCAACGAACTCGACGGCGGCGCGCGCTGGATCTTCCCCGAGCGCTGGCAGCGTTATCAGGACTACATCCCGGAAGAAGAACGCGGGCAGATGGTCGAAGCGTATTGGCGGCGCCTGGACAGCGACGACCCGCAGGTGCGGATCGAAGCGGCGATGGCCTGGAGCGACTGCGAAGGCGGCAGCACCACGCTGCTGCACGACCCGGACGAACCGGGCATCCACGGCGACGTCGGTTCGGCGGTCAGCGTGGCGCGCGCCGAAGCGCACTACTTCCGCCACGACGTGTTCCTGCAGCCCGACCAACTGCTGCGCGACGTCGGCCGCCTGCGCCATATCCCGGCGACCATCGTGCACGGCCGCTACGACATCATCTGCCCGGTCAAGAGCGCGACCGATCTGGCCGCGGCGTGGCCGGAAGCGCAATTGCGCATCGTGCTGGCCGGGCACAGCGCGGCCGATCCGGCGATCGTGGATGCGCTGGTGACGGCGACGGATGGGTTGGCTGATCGGTTCGGCGCGCGCTGAGCCACTACGCGCGCCGGCTCGCAACCGGCGCCGCGCCTGACCTTATTGCGCGCCCTGCGGCGCAGGAGCGGCGCCGCACTGGCGCGCCAGCCACTGCGCCGCCGCGTCCAGCGGCCGCTCGCTGCGTTCGTCGGGTTGCAGCGGCCCGGGCTGGACGCCGCCGCTGCGGTCGACCAGCCGCGAAGTCGTCAGCGCCAGCAGGCCGCCCGACGGCAAGCGGATCGATTGGTTGGAACTGGTCGCGCCAGCGGTAGGCACGCCGAAGAAGCGCACATTGCCCTGCCCCTTGAAGCCCAGCGCGGTGATTTCGCCGGAACTGGCCGTGCGTGCGCCGAGGATCACGGCGATGTAGCACGGCCGCGCCGGCAACGGCGGCAGGTCGATATCGGGCAGTCGCTTATCGCCCGAATACAATGCGCCGCGTTTGACGATCAGCTCGGTGCGCCGGCCGCGGCCGTTGTCGTAAGCCTCGATCAGGCCCTCGTCGTACAACGGCGCCAGCCCGCCCATCATCGGCCACATATTGCCGCCGCCGTTGGCGGACAGATCGACGATCAGGCCGCACGCGCCGTCGCCGAGCGCCGCGCTCAATTCGCGCCGCACCCGCAACGCCGCATCGGTCATCGCCGCGCCGCCGTCGCCGACCCAGGCATTGACCGACAAGCGCGGGAACCCGGCCACCGCGGGCTGAGCCGCCGCGATCGGCGGTCGAGGGCCGCCCTGGCCTGCCGCGCCGCCCTTGCCCACCGCCACGGACCCGCTATGGCGGGCCAAGAGCTGTTCGGCGCTCATGTAAAACGAATGCCCGTCGCGCAGCGAAGCCAGCACATGGCGGATCGCCGCCGTGCGCCCCGCTTCGCCGGGCTGGGCGCGCACCAGTTCGGCGGCGCGCGCTTGCACCGCCGGCCAGTCCGGCCGGTCGGCGTTGAGCGCGCGCTGCCTGGCCATCTCGATGGTGCGGTCGACGTCGGCGTCGCCGGTCGTCGGCGTTGCGGTTTCGGCCGCCGCCGCGGCAGTGCCGGCGAAGGTCAGCGAGAAGACCAAGGCGAACAGAAACGAACGGATTCGCGAGCGCGGCATATTCCCATCCTTGTGGTCGGCGCCGCGGACGCGGGTCCCGGCGAAGCGTGCGGACCGCGCGGGCTGCGCGTCGCTACCGGGCAGGACGATACGAGGAGGCGCGCGGCCGCGCCGCCGGCCGCGGCGCTGTCGTTCAGGCCGGATTGACGCCCGCGCGGATTCCGCCGCGCAACGAAATGCGGACGCGCCCTGCCGGCCCGAAGGCCGGCAAGGCCGCCGTTTTTCGCGGAATTCGGCTTGCGTATGCGTTCGCGTGTGCACGCGATGCAGCTTGATCGCATCATCCTGACACGAACGATCCGCACACGCCGATCATCGCTATCGCAGCATCGCGATCACTCGATGCAGTGGCCGCCGCCGACCGGACAGGCCCGCACGAACACCCACTTGTTCTTGCTGCAGGTGTAGTAGTAGCGCCACCCGTTCTGCACGATGGTGGTCGCCGCGCCGTTCGGGCTGCAGTACTGCCCGGCCACCTGCGCATTCGCCGCGCCGACGCCGATCATCAGTCCCACCGTAAACACCGCAGCCGTTGCCGCCTTCATCATGGTCCGCTTCATGTAACTCTCCTTTTGATGATGATGTCGCTGGATTCATTCCGATGCTTCGCGCAGACGCGGGCAGACACCTGCGACGGCGCAAGGCGGCACGGGCAGCCAGCGATTCTGCCCTTGCCCGGAAAATCGGCGCTGCATGGGGGAGAGGTGCGACAGCGGAAGCCGTGAGTTTCGGTTACGGCGGCCTCGCGGGTTATGGATAACCGATTTGCACTGCGGTGTCCGCCGAGCCGGCGCAGTCGTCACACGAAAAATGTGCTGTTTGCACGCAGATTTCGGCTTGCGGACGCAGCGACGCGCCGAACGGCCATCGCCCGACGCGAACCGCGGGCGCCCCGTTCGCGGCTTTGCTTTTCGCCCGCGCTTGCCCGCCTAATGCGCGCATGAAAACCGCCCTGCTCGCCCTGTGCCTGCTCAGCCCCGCCGCGCTGGCCTGCGACACCTCGCACCTGTCGTTGTCGGGCGGGCTCAGCGTCAAGACCTGCTCGCCGACACCGGGCGCGACCGACTGCGTCGATTCGAGCTCGACGCTGCACGCCTACATGGACGCCGTGCCGGACGACGACTCGGTCTTCTCCATCGGCCTGCAGTCGAGTCCGTGGCACATGTACGACGGCGACATGCGGATCCTCACTGCCGACGACATCGCCGCCACGGTGAAGCCTCGCCTCGACGCCAAGGTGAAGCGCGTCGAGTTGATCGGTTCGTGGACCGGCGTGTCGCCGAAACCGGGCGTGCCGTCGCTGGCCGACCGCCTGTCCAAGGCGCTCGACGGTTTCCCGGTCAAAGGCGAGAACGGCTTCCTGTGGCTGAAGAAGAACGGCGCCCGCCGCACCACGCGGCAGGCGTTCACCGTGCGCGAAGGCGGAGGCTCGTATTTCCTGCCCAAGGGCGCCGAGCTGTTCGTCCCCCTGGTCGCCGGCTGGCCCGCGTTCGTGCAGGACCGGATCCCCGAGGACAATGCCGAGATGCTGATGCGCGCCGCCGCCGGCCAGGAGATTTTCTTCCTGTGTCCGGACAAGGCGCTGGAGGGGTTCGAGCATGCTGCGGACAAGGGCAGCGCGGTCGCTGCCTACAACGCGGCGATCATGCGCCTGGAGCGTGGGGATTCGGCAGACCGCGCAGCGGCGCTCGCCTTGCTCGGACGCGGCGCGGCGCTCGGCGATGCGAAGTCACGTGCGCGTCTGGACGTCGAGCGCGCGCGCAAGTGAGTCGCGGGCCGAATCGAACGTAGACGACTCGCGCTTCGGCGCGATACGTACAGACCCACGTCGACGACAGGCAGACGTTTGCCGCCGCGGTCGGCGGCCACACCGTCGGAATCAGCGTTCCAATCGCAGCTGAGGCGAATCCACGCCGGGTCGGACACGCAGCCCATTCCGCGAATCGCGCCGGTTCATCGCGAGTCCGGCGACGAAACCTTCGCCAGCGCCGCCGACCGGTCGCGCAGATAAGCGCCCAAGCCCACGCCGAGCGTCGCCGCCAACGCCAACAGCGCCGCTTCCACGGCGGTGGCGAGCGCGTCGACCGCGACGGGAAACACCTGCGGCCATGCGGCGGACAAGGCCCACGACAAGGTCAAGGACAGCATGATCGCGAAGAACGCGGCCGCAACCGCGCCTGCGATGGGACGCGCCGCGGCGCCGGCGGCCATGCGCGCGAACACCGCCAGATAGATCGCGAACACCGCCACGTTGCCGATCGCTTCGATCCGCGCCGCATCGCGCACGCTCTCGACAGAGAATAAGCCGCTGACCAAACCGACGACGGCGCCGGCGAGCAGCAATGCCAACGAATATCGGGCGACGCGTTTCCAATCCATGCCCGCGACCTTGCTGTCGCTCGACTCCATGCCGCAATCCTTTTGCCGCTGCGCGCGAACGCGCGAATGAATATCCGCCGGAAAAGAAAAAGGACCCGGCTTTCGCCGAGTCCTTTTCTTGTTTGGTGGGCCGTCAAGGATTCGAACCTTGGACCTATTGATTAAGAGTCAACTGCTCTACCAACTGAGCTAACGGCCCGGTAAAACCGAGGAGCGAATCTTACACAACAACTTCGCTCCGCACAACACTTTCGTTACCACAATGTTCCGTCGCAACGATTTGTATGGGGTGGCTGAGGGGACTCGAACCCCCGACATCTGGAATCACAATCCAGTACTCTAACCAGCTGAGCTACAGCCACCGTAGAAACAATTACCCGCTGCGCATTGTACCGCACAGCGCTTGCGAATTTGGCGCGCCCGGCAGGAATCGAACCTGCAACCACCGGCTTAGAAGGCCGGTGCTCTATCCGGTTGAGCTACGGGCGCCAGGAAAGCGAATCTTAACTGACGGCCGGCCTGGACGATGGATGGTCGGGGCAGAGGGATTCGAACCCACGACATCCAGCTCCCAAAGCTGGCGCTCTACCAGGCTGAGCTATACCCCGGAACCGGGACTCTCGTAGCGCGCCAACGCCGCGAAAGGCCGCATAGTTTCGTCGCCGCTTCCTGAACTGTCAATCCTGTCGCGCAATCGCCGCGCCCCGCCCGTCCGCGCCCGGCGGCACGCACACTTGGAAACATCCTGCCGCGGCCGGCCGCGCGGGGCCGCGTGTATGCTTCGGCCAGTCGAAAACATTCTCAAAGCGCCGGCAGAACCGGCGCTTGGCTACGAAAAGGAGCTACACCGATGATGCGCAGCGGCAACCCCGCCCTCAAGGAATCCACCTTCCTCGACCTCGGCAGCGGCGCGGTCGTGCGCGGCAGCGATCAGGCGATGAGCCTGAACGGAACGGTCAACAAGACCGGCTTCCTGCTGCTGCTGACCGTGCTGACCGCTTCGTTCGCCTGGAACCAGATCGAGATCGGCCCGCGCGGCCAGGTCTCCGGCGCCAGCCTGTACCTGTGGGGCGGCCTGATCGGCGGGCTCATCATGAGCCTGGTGACCACCTTCAAGAAGGAATGGTCGCCGATCACCGCGCCGATGTACGCGCTGCTGGAAGGCTTCTTCCTCGGCGCGATCTCGTCGATCTTCGAAGCGCGCTTCCCGGGCATCGTGATCCAGGCGGTGATGCTGACCTTCGGCACCTTGTTCGCGCTGCTGGCGGCCTACCGCACCGGCCTGATCAAGGCCACCGAAAACTTCAAGCTCGGCGTGGTCGCGGCCACCGGCGGCATCGCCCTGGTCTATCTAGCCTCGATCGTGCTGCGCATGTTCAACATCGGAATCCCGTACATCCACCAGTCCGGCATCATCGGCATCGGCTTCAGCCTGTTCGTGGTGGTGGTGGCGGCGCTGAACCTGGTGCTGGACTTCGACTTCATCGAAACCGGCGTCGAGCAAGGCGCGCCGAAGTACATGGAGTGGTACGGCGCGTTCGGCCTGATGGTCACCCTGGTGTGGCTGTACATCGAGTTCCTGCGCCTGCTGTCGAAGTTGCAGTCGCGCAACTGATCCAGCGCAAGACTCGCGAAAGGGCGCCTTCGGGCGCCCTTTTCGTTTGCGCGGCGTTCGTTCGCGCAGCTACAGCGGAAGTTCGTAGCTGCGCTTGACCACCTGGCTCGGCAGGTCGGTCTTGACGTTGGCGATGCCGTTGGCGCGGGTCAGGTGGGTGGTCTGGAAGCGGCGGTAATCGTCGAGGTCGGCGACCACCACGCGCAGCATCGCGTCGCATTCGCCGAGCACGATGTAGCACTCCATCACTTGCTCGAGCCCGCGCATCGCGGCGACGAAGCGGTCGATGGTCTCGGCGTCTTGGGTCAGCAGCCAGACCCGGGTGAACAAGGTCATGCGCAGGCCGAGCCGAGCCGGGTCGAGCACGGCGACGTAGCGCTCGATGATCCCCGCCTCCTCCAGCAGCCGCACCCGGCGCAGGCACGGCGACGGCGACAGGCCGACCCGCTCGGCCAGTTCGGCATTCGGCAGGCGGCCGTCGCGCTGCAGGGCGCGCAGGATGCGGCGGTCGGTCTCGTCGAGCCTCATGGCAATCTCCGGCCGGGTATCCGGCAAATCATTGGCAGATCCTGCCAATAATTCCGACAAACGCGCCATCGGCGCAACCCTGTGCCTGCCGGTCCGGCCGATCATTGCGTCCATGGACCTGCACACCGCCCTGCTCTTTTGCGCCACCGTGCTGCCGCTGATCTGCACGCCGGGCCCGGACATGCTGTTCGTCGCCTCGCAAAGCCTCGGCGGCGGCGCCGCGGCCGGGCTGCGCGCCACCGCCGGGGTCTGCACCGGCTATCTGCTGCATTCGCTGCTCGCGGCGCTGGGGCTGGCGGCGCTGGTCGCGGCCTCGCCGCTGCTGTTCCAGGCGCTGCGCTGGATCGGCGTGGCCTATCTGGCCTGGCTGGCGTTCAAGCTGCTGCGCGCGGCGCTGCGGCCCGGCGGGCTGGAGCTGCATGCGGCTCGCCCGCGCGGCGATGCGTTCCGTCGCGGCTTCCTCACTGCGGTGCTGAATCCCAAGGGGATGATGGTTTATCTGGCGATCCTGCCGCAGTTCATGCGCGCCGATGCGCCGGCGGCGCCGCAAGCGATCGCGCTGTCGGCGATGTTCGTCGCCGGTTGCGCGCTGGTGTATGCGGTGTTGAGCGGGTTGCTCGGGCGCGGTGCGCGCGCTGGCGGCGAACCGAAGCTGGGCGGGCGGCGGCGGCGCTGGATCGATGGCGTCGCCGGCGGGTTGATTGCGGCGGCGGCGGGGAAATTGGCGCTGAGTTGAGCGGCCGCTGGTGAGGGTTTGCCGACTGTAGGAGCGGCGCGAGCCGCGACCGCGGAGTTGCAAGCTTGCGTCGTATGCGTGGTGGCGCGGTCGCGGCTTGCGCCGCTCCTACAGTCGGTATCGCAAAAAAAAAACGGCGCCGTGGGGCGCCGTTTTTCGTATCGCTGCGGGCGATCAGTAACGGTCGTCGTCGCGCGACGGACGGCCTTCCGCGTCTTCCGGCGGCGGCGGCTGGTCGCCGACCGTCCACAGGCGCTCGAGCGCGTAGAACTCGCGCACGCGCGGCAGCATGACGTGCACGACCACGTCGCCGAGGTCGACCAGCACCCACTCGGCCTCGCGCTCGCCTTCCACGCCGAGCGGCATGACATCGAGGTTCTTGGCGAACTTGACGACTTCGTCGGCGATCGACTTGACGTGACGGGTCGAGGTGCCGGAGGCGACCACCATGTAGTCGGTGACGCTGCTCTTGCCGCGCACGTCGATTTCGACGACATCCTTGGCCTTGAGTTCTTCGACCGCAGCGTGGACCGTCTTGAGCAACAACTCGGTCGGCGGCGGCGGGTTCGGCAACTGGGTCTTGATGACTTGGGCTTGGCTGGTCAAGAGGTGCGGCTCGTCGTTCGGAAGTTATGTGCCGATTATACCCAAGGCCTTCGCGGCGGCGCTGCGGACCGCGCGGCGGGGCGTTCAGGCGGTCGTCGCGCCGCGGTCGGCGACGACGCCGTACAGGCCGCAGGCGCGGATGTAGGCGGCCACCGGCGCGGGCACGAATTCGTCCCAGGGCCGGCCCTCGGCGATCAGCTGGCGAACCTGACTGGCCGATTCGGCGTGCAGCGGCTGCTTGAGCCGGTAGACGCGGCCGGCCGGGGCGGCGGTCAGGTCGGCCGGGTCGGTCGTCTCGCGACCGGGTGCGATAGCGGCGATGCGGGCCGTGTCGAGCGGGCTGCCGGGCCGTTCGGCGACGACGAAATGGGCCAGCCCGAACAGCGCCTGCCATTCGCGCCATTGCGGCAGGTCGAGGAAGCTGTCGGCGCCGACCAGCAGCGCCAGCGGGCGCTGCGGGCCGAACTCGGCGCGCGCTTCGCGCAAGGTCTCGACGGTGTAGGAACGCCCTTCGCGGCGCAGTTCGCGCCGGTCCACGATCAGACCGGCCTCGCCGTTCACCGCCAGGTCGAGCATGTGCGCGCGCTGCTGCGCATCGGCGCCGGGCGCGGCGCGGTGCGGCGGGTCGGCGGCCGGCATCAGCCGCACCTGCGCGGCCAGCGCGTCGCGCGCGGCGCGGGCGACGGCGAGGTGGCCGTCGTGGATCGGGTCGAACGTGCCGCCGTAGAAAACGAGCAGGCTCATGCGCGGGCGCCGCCGCTCAGCCCGCGCCGAGCGCGAGCAGGCGCAGCGCGCGCGGCTCGGCCACCGCCAGCAGCAAACGTTCCAGCGCGGTCCAGGCGTCGCCGGCCTCGCGGCCCTTGGCCATGCGGTCGACGCGTCCGGCCTGCACCAGCAGCGCTTCCCAGCGGCGCGCGTCGTGGCGCTGCAAGGCGCGGCGGTACATCGGCTGCTTGGAATCCCAGATCCGCTGGGCCTTGAATTCGGAGGTCAGGTTGCCGCCGCGCGCCGACACCCGCGCCAGCGCGGCGGTGCGCTGCAATTCCATCACCACCATGCCGAGCAGCGCCGGCACCGCTTCGCCCTCGGCGCGCAGCCCGGCGAGCATGCGCGAGACCTGCGCGCCCTGCCCGTTCATGGCCGCGTCCAGCACCCGGAACACGTCGAAGCGCGCGGCATCGGCGACCAGCGCCTGCATGCGTTCGACGGTCAGGGTTTCGCCGTCGGACAACAGCGCCAGCTTGTCGACTTCCTGCGCGGCGGCGAGCAGATTGCCTTCGACCCGGTCGGCCAGGCTCTGCACCGCGTCGCGGTCGGCGCGCAGGCCGCGCTGGCGCAGGCGGCGCTCGATCCATTCGGGCAGTTCGTGCGGCTTGATCGCCCAGGCCACGGCGATGTGGCCGATGCGGCCGATCGCTTCGCTCCACTTGCCGCCGTGCTGCTTGCTCCATTCGCCGCAGGAGATCAGCAAGGACGCGTCGTGCGGCGGGTCGGCGCAGAAATCGGCGATGACTTCGGCGCCCTCCTTGCCCGGCTTGCCGCTCGGCAACCGCAGTTCCAGCAGGCGCCGGCTGGAGAACAGGCTAGGCGCGCGGAAGCTCGCCGACAGCGCGTTCCAGTCGGGTTCGCGCTGGTTGCCTTCGGCTTCGAACACTTCGCGCTCGCCGATGCCCTGGGCGCGCGCGGCGGCGCGCACGGCGTCGGCGGCTTCGAGCACGCGCAACGGCTCGGGGCCGGCGATCAGATAGGCCGGGCGCAGCGGCTCCTGCTCGAGCTGGGCGACGAGGCGCTCGGGGGTCAGTTCCATGCGGTGCGGACCAGCGGCGGCTCAGCGCCGCTCGCTGACCGCGTCGATCCGGCGCAACACCGCCGAGCTCATTTCGCGGCGCATTTCGCGCATCAGGATCTCGCGCTCGCCTTCGGTGCCGATGGCGTTGGTCGGGCTGGAAATATAGTCGCGCGACAGTTCGATGCTCTGGCGCGGCACCAGCGGCTTGCCGTCGGCCTTGCGCAGCTCGAACACCACCGCGTAGCGCAGGCTGTATTCCTGCACGCGGCCGAGTTCGTCGAGCGCGGCCGGGGTGTCGCCCCAGCGTTCGGACATCAGGTCCAGCACCGCCACTTCCGCGGCGCCTTCCTCGGCCGGCACCGCGCCGGCGCGGGTCAGGGCCTGGGCCAGCGATTCGGCCAGCGGGCTGTAGCGGTCGGAGGAGACCACGCGCACCGGACCCATGTCCGGCGGCAGGGTCAGGGCCTGGCGCAATTGGAAGCCGCAGGCCGACAGGGCCAGCACGAGAGCCGCAAGCGACGTGCGGGCGAAAAGGGAGCGAGGCGTCATGGGGCGAAGTCTGGACGAGGCGGCCGTGGGCATCAATAGCGAAGGCTGAACCGTGCGACGCGGTGCGCGTCGCGGCCGCCGCGGCGCGGCGTCGGCCGCGCTCAGTAGCGGATCGGGTGCCCGGCGAACAGCGCCTGCGCGCTCAGCGCGCCCGGCAGCGCCAGCACGCGGTCGTACCAGGCCTTGAGCGCGGGCCAGCGCTGCGCCCAGTCGGCGTGGGCGACGCCGGCGGGTTCGGCCCAAGGTTCGACGGTGAAGCACAGGTAGCCCATGCAGGCGACGTCGGCGATGGTCGGCTGCGCGCCGGCCAGCCACGCGGTCTGGGCCAGTTGCGCCTGCAGCCGGTCGAGGTCGGCGCGGCTGCGGCGGTCGTACCAGGCCAGCAAAGCCGGGTCGTAGTGGCCGAACTGGCGGCCGTAGCGCGAATGGGCGAGGTTGAGGCTGACCCGGTTGGCTTCCCACGACAGCCATTCGCGCACGTGCAGCCGCGCCTCAAGGTCGGCGCCGTCGAGGCGGCGCGGGCCGCCGTGCGCGTCCTGGCGCGCGGCGAGGTAATCGAGGATGACGTTGGACTGGCACAGGGTCAGCCCGTCGATGCGCAGCACCGGCACTTCGCCGTGCGCGGCGATGTCGCGGAATTCCTGCGAACGCTGCTCGCGCGGGCTGCGGATGTCGACGTGGCGCTGTTCGAATTCGACCTCGAGCAGGCGCAGCGCCAACGCGACCTTGTAGCTGAAGCCCGAGTCGGGATGGCAGTAGAGGATCGCGGTCATGGCGTTCGGGTCTCGGGAAAACGGAAGCGGCGGCCTGCCTGCCCGCGCGCTGCGCGCGCCGGACGCGGGCTGGGCGAAGCGCGCGCATCGCGCGCCTGCGCATTCGCCGCGCGCCGGCCCGGCGCGCGGCGCTGCCGCTCAGGGGATGCCGCTCGGCAGGCGTCGCTCAGCCGGCGACGATGTTGACGATCTTGCCCGGCACCACGATCACCTTGCGCACGGTCAGCCCTTCCAGGTACTTGACCGCGTTCGGCTCGGCCAGCGCCAGCGCCTCGATCTCGTCCTTCGGCGTGGCGACCGCGACCTCGATGGTGCCGCGCAGCTTGCCGTTGACCTGCACTGCCAACGTCACCGCGTCGCGGGTCAGCGCGGTCTCGTCGGCCTGCGGGAAGGCGATGTCTTCCAGCAGGGTCTCGGCGTGGCCCAGGGTCTGCCACAGCGCGTGGCTGGTGTGCGGGGTGATCGGGTTCAGCAGCAGCACCATCGCTTCCAGCGCTTCCTGGCGCAGGGCGCGGCCGTTGCCGCTGGCGTCGTCGAACTTGTACAGGTGGTTGAGCAGTTCCATCACCGCGGCGATCGCGGTGTTGAAGCTGTGGCGGCGGCCGTAGTCGCCGCCGACCTTCTGCACGGTCTCGTGGATCTGCCGGCGCAGGGTCTTCTGCGCGGGCGTCAGCGCGGCCGCGTCGAGCGCCGGCGCGGCGCCCGCGTCGGCGTGCTTCTGCACCGCCGTCCACAGCCGGCGCAGGAACCGCGCCATGCCTTCGACGCCGGCCTCGTTCCATTCCAGCGACTGGTCCGGCGGCGCGGCGAACATCGAGAACAGGCGCACGGTGTCGGCGCCGTACTTGTCGACCATCAGCTTGGGGTCGACGCCGTTGTTCTTCGACTTCGACATTTTCTCGGTGCCGCCGATCTGCACCGGCTGGCCATCGGCCTTGAGCAAGGCGCCGGTGATGCGGCCGCGCTCGTCGCGCACCACTTCGACATCGGCCGGATTGATCCAGTCCTTGCCGCCCTCGGGCAGGTCGCGGTAGAAGGTCTCGGCGATCACCATGCCTTGGGTCATCAGATTGACCGCCGGCTCGTCGCTGTCGACCAGGCCCTGGTCGCGCATGAGCTTATGATAGAAGCGGAAGTACATCAGGTGCAGGATCGCGTGCTCGATGCCGCCGATGTACTGGTCGACCGGGGTCCAGTACCTGGCGCGCTCGTCGACCTGCTGGGCCGCGCCCGGCGAGGTGTAGCGCGCGTAGTACCAGCTCGACTCCATGAAGGTGTCGAAGGTGTCGGTTTCGCGCTCGGCCGCGCCGCTGCAGTTCGGGCAGGTGGTCTTGCGCCAGTTCGGGTCGGCCTTGATCGGCGAGGCCACGCCGCTGAACTCGACGTCTTCCGGCAGCACCACCGGCAACTGGTCTTCCGGCACCGGCACGTCGCCGCACTGCGGACACAGGATCACCGGGATCGGGCAGCCCCAATAGCGCTGGCGGCTCACGCCCCAGTCGCGCAGGCGGAAGTTGACCCGGCGGTTGCCGCGGCCTTCGGCTTCGAAGCGCGCGGCCAGGGCGTCGAGCGCCTGCTGGAAGTCCAGGCCGTCGTACTCGCCGGAATTGACCAGCCAGCCGCGCTCGGTCCACGGGCCCTGTTCGTCGATGCCGTTGTGGAACTCCTCGACCACCTGCACCGCGGCGGTGGTGTCGTACACGTCCAGCGCCGGCGCGCCGCCGAGCGCGCTGCGCATCGGGTCGGCGTGGGCGGCGACGTCGTGGCCGATCTCGGTCAGCGCGTCGCGCACCGCGTCGGGCACGATCACGGTCTTGATCGGCAGCTGGTAGCGCTTGGCGAATTCCCAGTCGCGCTGGTCGTGGCCGGGCACGGCCATGACCGCGCCGGTGCCGTAGTTCATCAGCACGAAGTTGGCCACGTACACCGGCACGTGTTCGCCGGTGACCGGATGCACTGCGCGCAGGCCGGTGTCGCGGCCGCGCTTTTCCTGGGTCTCCAGTTCGGCTTCCGAGACGCCGCCCTGGCGCAGCTCGGCGATGAACGCGGCCAGGTCGGGATCGGTCTGCGCGGCGTGCGTGGCCAGCGGGTGCTCGGCGGCGACCGACACGTAGGTCACGCCCATCAAAGTGTCCGGGCGAGTGGTGAACACCACCAGATTATTGAGCGCGGCAGCGACCGGCCGGCCGTCGCCCTCGACCACGTCGAAGCGGATTTCCAGGCCTTCGCTGCGGCCGATCCAGTTGCGCTGCATGGTCTTGACCGCGTCCGGCCAGCCCGGCAGCGAATCCAGGCCGTCGAGCAGTTGCTGGGCGTAGTCGGTGATCTTGAGGAACCACTGCGGGATTTCGCGCTTTTCCACCAGCGCGCCGGTGCGCCAGCCGCGACCGTCGATGACCTGCTCGTTGGCCAGCACGGTCTGGTCGACCGGGTCCCAGTTCACCACCGAATTCTTGCGGTAGGCCAGGCCCTGCTTCATCAGCCGCACGAACATGCGCTGCTCGTGCACGTAGTAGTCCGGCGTGCAGGTGGCGAACTCGCGCGACCAGTCGATCGCGTAGCCCATGGTCTTGAGCTGCGCCTTCATGTGGGCGATGTTGGCGTAGGTCCACTTGGCCGGCGCGGTCTTGTTCTTGATCGCGGCGTTCTCGGCCGGCAGGCCGAACGCGTCCCAGCCCATCGGCTGCAGCACGTTATGGCCGGTCATGCGCTTGTAGCGGCTGATGACGTCGCCGATGGTGTAGTTGCGCACGTGGCCCATGTGCAGCGCGCCGGACGGATACGGCAGCATCGACAGGCAGTAGTACTTGGGCTTGGCCGAGCGTTCGTCGACCTCGAACGCGCGGGTTTGGTCCCAGTAGCGCTGGGCGGCGGCCTCGAGGGTGCCGGGCTCGAAGGCCTTGGGATCGGTCGGGGAATCGTTCGGGGCGGGGGCGGCAGCGTCGGACACAGGCGTGGCGATGGCGATGGGGCAGGACCGGCAAGCCTACCGCAGCGCACAAAAGCCCGCTACGCGCGCGGCGGCGCCGGCCGTTCGGCGGCGCTGGGCGGCGGCCCGGCGCCGCCGCGCACCCGCGCCTGCGGATCGGCCGCCGCAAGCGCGACGCGGCCGGCGAACGGCGATTCCGCCGCGACCGCCGGCGCGCCGCCGCGACGGCGGCCGCGCCCGGGTGTGGGAAGATGCGCGGGTCGGACCGCCCCCGAGCCCGCCTTGGCCCAGCCTTCGCCGCCTGCGTCCCCCGCTGCGCCGCCCGCATTGCCCAGCCCGGCGCGGGCCGCCTCGCGTTACCGCGCCTATCGCCTGCCGGCGTTCGTGCTGGCCGCGACGCTGCTGGCGGCGGTCGGCATCGCCACCGTGGTCGGGCTGCGCAGCTTCGCCGAGAGCGCGCAGTGGGTCGAACACTCGTATCAGGTCATCGCCGAGATCGAATCGACCCTGGCCGCGACCCGCACGGTCGAATCCAGCGCGCGCGGCTACCGCCTCACCGACCGCCCCGCCCTGCACGCCGAATACCTGGCCAGCATTCCGGCGGCGCTGAGCCATGCCGCGCAGCTGATCGCGCTGACCCGCGACAACCCGCAACAGCACCGGCTGGCGCGCGATATCGAACGGCGGATGCGGCTGCGGCTGGCCGAGATCGACCGGCTGATGGAGCTGTACGCGCGCGATCCGCAGCAATCCCTGATCAGCGGCCGCACCAGCACCGGCACCGAACAGATGCGCGCGCTGACCGCGGTGGCCGACGCCATGCGCGAGAACGAACGCGCCCTGCTCGCCGCGCGCGACCTGCGCAGCGACCGCAACGCCACGCTGCTGACCGCGCTGGTGGTCGGCGGCCTGCTGCTGGCGCTGAGCCTGCTGGCGCTGCTGATGCTGAGCCTGTGGCAGGAGAACAAGCGCAGCCGCGCGCTCGAACGCGAGAGCCGGCAGGCGCTGGCCGAACTGGAGGCGTCCGCGGCTGAGCGCCAGCGCCTGACCGAGCGCCATCGCAGCCTCAGCCACTACGCCGGCCTGCTGCAAAGCTGCCAGACCCTGGAAGAGGCGATGGACATGACCGCGCACGTCATCGCCGACCTGATCCCGCAGCTAGGCGGGCGCTGCTACATCCTGCGCGCCTCGCAGAACCTGGCCGAAACCGCGGCGCGCTTCGGCCGCGAGGCGATACCCAGCGCGGACTTGCTGCAGCCCAACGACTGCTGGGCGCTGCGCCGCGGCCAGGTCCACCGCAGCCAGGCCCACGACGGCGGCGTGCGCTGCGCCCACCTGGAGCGCGCCGATCCGCAGCGCGCGGCCGCCGGCGAGGACGATCCGCGCTGGAGCCTGTGCGTGCCGCTGGTGGCGCAGAACACCTCGCTCGGCCTGCTCTGCCTGAGCGGCGAGCACGCCCCGCGCGAAGCCGACCTCGCCCTGGTCCAGGCCATCGCCGAGCAACTCAGCCTGGCCATCGTCAACCTGCAACTGCGCGAAACCCTGCGCGTGCAGTCGCTGCGCGATCCGCTGACCGGCTTGTTCAACCGCCGTTACCTGGAAGAGAACCTGCAGCGCGAGTTGCTGCGTTGCCAGCGCCGGCGCTTGCCGCTGTCGGTGCTGATGCTCGACGTCGACCACTTCAAGCGCTTCAACGACACCCACGGCCACGCCGCCGGCGATGCCTTGCTGGCGCGGATCGGGCAGTTGCTGCAGGAACTGGTGCGCAACGAGGACATCGCCTGCCGCTACGGCGGCGAGGAATTCACCCTGGTGCTGCCGGAGGCCGACGCCGAGGCCGCGGCGCAGCGCGCCGAACGCATCCGCGCGGCGATCGCCGCGACCACCATCGTGCATTTGCGCCAGACCTTCGGGCCGGCGACGTGCTCGATCGGCGTGGCCACCTCGTCGGGCGAGCGCGACACGCCGCAGCAGTTGCTGCAGATCGCCGATGCGGCGCTGTATCGGGCCAAGGCCGAGGGACGCGATCGGGTGGTGAACGGCGATCTCGCGGTGGCTGGCGCGCAATAAGAGCGCCGCGCAACGCGAGCGTCCCCCACAAAAAAGCCCGGGGCGGCAGCGCCGCCCCGGGCCGGTGCGACATCCGGTTTCAGACGCAAACGCGCCCGACCGGGCGTCCGCTCTTGTCGTACAGCAGCTTCTCGACCTTGCCGCCCGGACAGGGCTGCGGGATCGGCTTGAAGATGTCGGCGGCGGCGTGGGCGGCGAAAGCCAACAGGCCGGCGGCGGCCAAGGCCGCGAAGGTGTGCGATTTCTTCATGGGTGGTTCGACTCGCTGGGCGAACCGGCAATGTGGTGGCGAAGGCAGTGGAAACCCCGGTCCGTACGGAATCCTGCCGGGGCCCACCATGCGCAAGCGTCGCCGGGCTGGCAAGTGCGATCGCGCGGGCGGTGGCGTTTTTTTGGCCAAACCGGTTAAGGATTCGCAACCTCGGCGTTGATCGCAGCAGGTGTCGCGACGCCACGCGCAAACCCTACGCCAGCGTGCGGCGGCTCAGCGCGCGGCTTCGACCGGCACGCAGGTCCACACGATCCGGCCGTCGCTCTGCGCGGCGGCGACCGCCTGCTCGCCGGCACCGCAGACCGCCGCCGATTTGGGCTTGTTGCTGCGGTCGGTGCCGCTGTTGCCCTGGCCTTCCGCCATCGCCGCGCCGCAGACCGCCAACATCAGCAGCGCAGCGGCCAAGATCGTTTTGTCGCGCATGTCCCTTCCCCTCGAAAGCCGCATCCGCGCGGCGAAGCGCTGAGCCTGAGCGCGCGCCGCGACGGCGGCAAGCAGGCTCGGACGGACGGCGCGCCGCAGCGGCGGCGGGACGCGTCTAGTGCATTGGTCACGTTGACCGGCGCGGTGCGCGGCTTGCATGCTGGCCCGGCCCGGCGGCCGCGACAGGGGGAACTGCGCGACGCCGCCGCGCCGCTGCACACCCTCCTCGCGCGACGCGGCACGGACAACGCCTCGCCGCTCCGGGCGTCCGCCCGCCAACGCCGGAACCGACCATGACCCGACCGCACGCCGCCGCACCGCTCGCCCTCGCCCTCGCCGTCGCCGCGATGTCCTGCGCGCTCGCCGCACCCGCGCAGGCCGCGCCGGCGCCGGCCGAACCCACCGCGCTGCGCTGCGGCAAACTGTTCGACGCGCGCAGCGGCAAGCTGCTCGGCCCGCACACGGTGACCGTGCGCGACGGCAAGATCGCCGAGGTCCAGGCCGGCCTCAACGACGTCGCCGGCGCGCGCGCGGTCGATCTGTCGCAGCACACCTGCACGCCCGGCTGGACCGACCTGCACGTGCACCTGGGCGGCCAGTCCAGCGCGCAAAGCTATTCCGAAGGCTTCCGCCTCGACCCGGTCGACTTCGCGTTCCGCGCGGTCGGCTACGCCAACAAGACCCTGATGGCCGGTTTCACCAGCGTGCGCGACCTCGGCGGCGAAGTCAGCCCGCACCTGCGCGACGCGATCAACCAGGGCCTGGTCAGCGGCCCGCGCATCTGGGCGGCGGGCAAGTCCATCGCCACCACCGGCGGCCACGCCGACCCCACCAACGGCATGAACGACGCGCTGTCGCACCTGATCGGCCCGCCCGGCCCGACCGAGGGCGTGATCAATTCCATCGACGACGCCCGCCAGGCGGTGCGCCAGCGTTACAAGGAAGGCAGCGACGTCATCAAGATCACCGCCACCGGCGGCGTGCTGTCGTACGCCAAGTCCGGCGACGCGCCGCAGTTCACGGTCGAAGAGGTCAAGGCCATCGTCGACACCGCCAAAGACTACGGCTACCGCGTCGCCGCCCACGCGCACGGCGAGGAAGGCATGAAGCGCGCGGTGCTCGGCGGCGTGACCAGCATCGAGCACGGCACCTACATGAGCCCGGAAGTGATGGCGCTGATGAAGCAGCGCGGCACGTGGTACGTCCCGACCATCTACGCCGGCCGCTTCGTCGCCGACAAGGCCAAGATCGACGGCTATTTCCCCGACGTGGTGCGGCCGAAGGCGGCGCGGATCGGCGCGATGATCCAGCAGACCGCGGCCAACGCCTACAAGAACGGGGTCAAGATCGCGTTCGGCACCGACATGGGCGTCGGCCCGCACGGCGACAACGCGCGCGAGTTCGTCTACATGGTCGAAGCCGGCATCCCGGCCGCGGTGGCCTTGCAGGCGGCGACGATCCGCGCGGCCGAAGTGCTCGGCGTCGAGGACCAGGGCACGATCGAGACCGGCAAGCGCGCCGACATCGTCGCGGTCAAGGGCGATCCGATCGCCGACATCAAGACGGTGCTGGACGTGGCGTTCGTGATGAAGGACGGCGCGGTGTACAAGCAGGCGCTGTAAGCGCGCTTCGCTGCGTCGGTTGCGATGCGAACCCCGGTCGCGCGAGCGGCCGGGGTTTTTCGTTGGCGTGGGGTCTTTCGTTGGCGCGGGGTCTTTCGCTGACGCGGCGTCTTTCGTTGGCGTGGCGTCTTTCGTTTGCGTGGCGCGTTTCGCTTGCGCGGCGTCTGTCCGCATCCGCACCGCGAACTTACACGGCCGTCATCCCCGCGAAGGCGGGGATCCAGAGGCTTCAGCGTTTGGTCGCGATGAAGCCCTGGATCCCCGCTTTCGCGGGGATGACGGTTCGAGACAGACGTGGCGGACCCGCCTGCCGTCGTTCCCGCGAACGCGGGGACGACGGCTTGAGAGAAACGCAGCGAACCCCCTGCCGTCGTTCCCGCGAACGCGGGAACCCAGGGCTTCATCGCAACACCGTTCCGAAGTCTCTGGATCCCCGCCTTCGCGGGATGACGAGCGTGGCGACCGACACCCACCCATCGCCGCATGCGGCCGCTGCGACTGCACACCGGCTTCACACCCCCGATCCCAGTTCCGGCAATCGCGCGCCGCACGCGCCGACACCGGCGCCCGCCGCGTGAGCCCGGTCACGGCGACCGCCGCGGGCTCATGCCATAACCGGTCCCGGCTCGCGTCCGCCGCCTCCCCCGTACGCGCCGCTTCGATCCGCAACGCACGCTGCGCAATGCCCGGGATTTCCGGGCACGCCCGCGCAAAGCGCATCTTTCGCAACTCGCCGTCCGAGAAAAGGATTTCGCCGATGACACCGCCGCTCCGCGCCGCCGCAGGCGCGACTTCAAGCCAGGACGGACCCGCGCGCTGAGCGATCGTTCCATGCCGTTGCCGCAGCAAGGTCCGCCGCGGGTGCGCCCGCGGCAGGCGCCGATTCCGACTGACCTTGCTGCGGCGCCGGCGCCGTTTGGGGCAGGAGTGAGCGCAGAGGAGATAGGAGTTAGCAAGAGCGCAAGCATGCTTTCGCTCACTCCTGTCTCCTCTACGCTCACTCCTGGCTTCGCGCCACGCGCGAAGCGGCCACGTACGCCGCCAGCCACGCCAGCAACGCGACCCGCTGCGCCGGCGCGCCCGGCACCAGCCGCCAGTCCGCGGCCAGCACCGCCAGAGCCACCACCGCCGCGGCGAACAGCGCGATCGCGCCGAAGCGGCGCCACGCCGGCGCCGTCAACGACGCATAAGCCAGCAACACCGCGCCGGGCGCGAACGCCAGCCACCACAGCATCCACGCCAGCGCGTGCAGGCGGCTGGCCTGCGCGTCCAGGTCCTGCGGATCGAGCGTGGCCACGCCCTGCGCCGCCCACGCCAGCGCCGACCACAGCCACAGCCAGGCGCCGATCCGCGCCGTCGCGCGCTGCCCGCGCGCGGCCTCGATCAGCGTCCACGCCACCCACGCCAGCGCCAGCCCCGGGCCGATGTAACCCAGCAGGTTGAACGCCAGCGCGCGCTCGATGCCGTGCGCGCCGAGCAGGCCGGGCGGATGCCGCCAATGCGAATAACCGTCGAGCGCCGCGCCGAAGCCGAGCAGCGCGGCCACGCAGCACAACGCGGCGGCCAGGGCGACGACGAAGGAAGATCGATGGGCGCGGCGCGGCGCCGCGGCGGACTGGGATGAGGCCTTCATCGCGACATGCTAGCGTGCGCGGCTTGCGGCGCGCTTGCCTCGCGCCGCCTGCGTCCCCACTTCGGACGAATCCGCTTTCGCATCCATGAGCCCGCCGATGACCGCCACTGCCGCCTCTCCCCACGTATTCGACGCCACCGCCGAGCGCTTCCAGCAGGACGTGCTGCAAAAGTCGCTGCAAGTGCCGGTCCTGATCGACTTCTGGGCCGAGTGGTGCCAGCCGTGCAAGACCCTCGGCCCGATCCTGGAAAAGCTCGCCGGCGAGTACAACGGCGCGTTCGTGCTGGCCAAGGTCGACGTCGAGGCCGAGCAGCAGCTCGGCGCCGCGTTCCAGATCCGCTCGATCCCGACCGTGTTTCTGATGAAGGACGGCCAGCTCGTCGACGGTTTCGCCGAGGCGCTGCCTGAAAGCGTGGTGCGCGAATTCCTCAAGCAGCACGGCATCGAGCCGGCCGCGCCGGCCGCCGAGGAGGCCCCGGCCGAAGCCGCGCCGGTCGACCCGCACGCCGAAGTCGTGCGCCTGCGCCGCGAAAGCGCCGAGCAGCCCGACAAGCCCGAACTCAAGCTCGACCTGGCCCTGGCCCTGCTCGCCACCGGCGCGGAAGCCGAGTCGGAGCAGCTGCTCGACGCGCTGCCGGCGAACCTGGCGACCGACGACCGCAGCGTGCGCGCCCGCGCCAAGCTCGGCTTCCTCAAGGTGGTGCGCGACGCGCCGCCGGCCGCGACCCTGGAAGCGACCCTGGCCGCGACTCCGGACGACGCCCAGGCGCGCTACCTGCTCGGCGCGCGCCTGATCGCGGCCGGCCAGGATAAGGCCGGCCTGGAGCAGCTGATCGAACTGCTGCGCCGCGACCGTGCGTTCCAGGAAGGCTTGCCGCGCAAGGCCCTGATCGACGCGTTCCGGGTCGTCGCGGACGAGGATCTGGTCGGGGTGTACCGGCGCAAGATGTCGGCGCTGTTGTTCTGATTCCCGGAACCAGGGAACAAAGGCAATAAGGGGACGGGGAATGGCGGACGCGCCGGATTGCGCGCCCGCCACCCAGCCCGCTTCAACAATACGCATCCGTATGGCAGACTGGCCGCGCCTTCCCCACCCCAGCGCGCATGAAAGCCAACACCCTGCGAATCGGCCTGAATCTGTGGCCGCCGTTCCTGTTTTCCGGGATCCGCGTGACCCGGATCGCCGCGGACTACCGCCACGCCACGGTCGAGCTGCGCATGCGCCCGTGGAATCGCAACTACGTCGGCACCCACTTCGGCGGCAGCCTGTTCGCGATGACCGACCCGTTCTGGATGCTGCTGGCGATGCAGGCGCTGGGCCGCGACTACATCGTCTGGGACCGCGCCGGCGCGATCGAATTCGTCAAGCCCGGCCGCGGCACGGTGCGCGCGCAGTTCGATCTGGACAACGACATCCTCGAAGAGCTGCGCGCGGCCACCGCCGGCGGCGACAAGTACCTGCGCTGGTTCGACACCGACGTGCTCGACGCCAGCGGCGAGGTCGTCGCCAAAGTGCGCAAACAGCTGTACGTGCGGCGCAAGCGCGACCGCTGAGCGCGAACGGCCGCGCCGGTGCGGCTTTGGGACCCGCGTCGCCATTCCTTCCGCGCCGCTGCGGTATGGAACCACTGTCAAAAACCATGCCTGGGCCCTGCTCAGGCTTGTAAACGCGGGCACTTAAAAGCCACACTAGTCGTCACGCGGGCACTGCTGCGGCGTTATGCTGCGCAGTCGCGACACGGGGCCGCGAATGTCCAACCACACAATTCCAAGCGATGCCTATCGCGCGCCGATGCCGGAAATCTCCGGTTACCGGTTGCGCGAGATCATCAACCACGGCGGCTCGTCCACGGTTTACCTGGGCGAGCAAAGCGCGTTGGGGCGCGAAGTCGCGATCAAGATCATGTTGCCGCACGCGCTGGCCGACGAGGTCAGCCGGCGCCGCTTCGAGAACGAAGTGCGCACCATCGCGCGGCTCGAGCATCCGCACGTCGTCGGCATCCACGAGGTCGGCCGCACCCGCGACGGCCTGCCCTACTACGCCATGCCTTACCTGCCGCGCGGCCACCTGGGCAAGCGCATCGAGCAGGGCTTCGCGCGCGGCGAGGCCGAGGTCATCGCGATCGTCGAGCCGTTGCTGGCGGCGCTGGAATACGCCCACGCCCGCGGCGTCGTGCACCGCGACGTCAAGGCCGAGAACGTGCTGTTCGACAACAACGAGCGGCCGCTGCTGGCCGACTTCGGCATCGCCCTGCGGCGCGGCTTCGGCGCGCGCATGACCGCGACCGGGCTGGCCGTGGGCAGCACCGCGTACATGGCGCCGGAGCAGGCGCGCGGCGAGGAAGTCGACGGCCGCGCCGACCTGTACAGCCTCGGCGTGCTGATCTGGGAAATGCTGACCAGCCGGCTGCCGTTCGAAGCGCCCGACGCGCTGTCGATGGCGGTCATGCACGCGCAGGACCCGATTCCGAAAATTTCGCCGCCGCTCAAGCACTGGCAGCGCTTCATGAACCGCGCCCTGGCCAAGCAGCCGGACCAGCGCTTCGAAAACGCAGCCGAAATGGCCGCCGCGGTCGACGAGATCAAGCACCGCGGGCAGATGAGCGGCTTCGGCCGGGCCCTGGCCACGCTGCGTCCGCTCAAGCGCTGGGCCACCCCGGCCTGGGCCGGGCTGGCGGTGGCCGCGGTCGGCGTGGTCGCGGTCGGCTTCGGCCTCAACCGGGTCGAGAAGGACGGTTTCTTCCGGGTCGAACCCAAGCCCGCGGTCAGCGCCGCGGCCGCGGCGCCGGCCGCGCCGGACCCGACCCAGGCGATGATGGCGCCGCTGCCGCAGGCGCCGCTGCAGGATTCGCTGCAGGCCGCGCGCGGCTACATCGCCGAAGGCCGGCTGGCCGCGCCGGCCGATGCCAACGCCTACAACAGCCTGCTCACCGCCTGGCATCTGGACAGCACCAATCCGGAAGTGGCGGTGGTGGTCGACGAACTGACCCAGGCCTTCGGCGACGCGCTCGCGCGCGACCTGCGCGAAGGCCGCGACCCGCAGGCGCGCCAGCACCTGGTCAACGCCACCGCGCTGGGCCAGCAGACCGGCACCGCTGACTCGCCGGCGCAGCGCGCGCTGCGCGAAAAGGCAGCGCAGGCGCTGCAGGCGCGGCTGGATCAGGCCGCGCGCCGCGGCGACGGCGGCGACGCCGGCAAGGTCATCGCCCTGGCCGACGAATTCGCGTTGCCGCGCACGGTCTCGACCAAGCTGGTCGCGCAGGCGCGCGGCATCGCCGGCGACGGCACGGTCGCGCGCGGCACGGTCGTCGCCAGCGCCGCCGCACCGGCCGCGAGCGTGGCGGTCAGCTTCAACCCGCGCCCAGTCAGCCGCGGCGAATACGCCCGCTTCGCCAGCGCCAGCCAACGCGCGCCGGCGCTGTGCCGCGAACGCGTGTCGCTGCTGCGCGTGCTGTCGCCGAAGGACTGGAAGGAACCCGGCTTCGGCCAGACCGAATCCGAGCCGGTGGTGTGCGTTTCGGTCAACGACGCGGAAGCCTATGCGCAGTGGTACAGCCAGCAGACCGGCCGCCGCTACCGCCTGCCGACCGCCGAGGAAGCGCAGCGCATGCCGGTCAACGGCGGGCGTTCGCTGTCGATGTGGTCGGCCGATTGCGGGCGCAACTGCCAGCAGCGTCAGGTCGGCGGCAACTCCTGGCGCAGCGCGCAGGCGCAGCGGCCGCTGACCTCCGGGCGCGGTTACGACGATGTCGGCTTCCGCTTGGTGCGCGAGCGCTGAGGCGCGGCGACGCCGGCGGTTTCATCGAGCCCTCCCTCGCGGAGGGCTTCGTTTTTGACCGCAGCCGCTGTAGGAGCAGCGCGAGCCGCGGCCGCGACACAGCGCATACGGCGCGAGCTTGTAACCCCGCGGTCGCGGCTTGCGCCGCTCCTACAGGGGGCAGCCCGAGCGCGAGGCTTCCTGGCCCGCATCGGCCAAGACCCGCACCGCCCCGCACCTCCCGACGCCGCCGCGCTCGCCTACAATCCGCGCCATGCGCCCGCCCAACCTGCAACGCCTGTTCCTCACCGGCCTGCTGACCCTGCTGCCGATCTGGCTGACCTGGGTCGTGGTCAAGTTCGTGTTCGTGCTGCTGTCCGACATCAGCCGGCCGCTGATCGGGCCGCTGTTGCAGGATCTGGCTCTCGCCCATCCGCAGGCCCTGGGTTGGCTCGGCTCCGGTTGGGTGCAGACCGCATTGGCGTTGGTCGCCACCGTCGCGGTGATCCTGCTGTCCGGCGCGATGGCCCGGCGCGTGGTCGGCCAGACCCTGCTGCGCTGGTTCGAATCGCTGATCCGCCGCATTCCGCTGGCCAGCACCATCTACGGCAGCGCGCGCCAGCTGCTCGACATCCTGCAGACCAAGCCCGACGGCACCCAGCGCGTGGTGCTGGTCGACTTCCCGCATACCGAGATGAAGTCGATCGGTTTCGTCACCAAGGTCATGCGCGAGGAAGGCAGCGGGCGCGAACTGGCCGCGGTGTACGTGCCGACCACGCCCAACCCGACCTCGGGTTATCTGGAAATCGTGCCGGTCGAGAAGATCACCCCGACCGACTGGAGCGTGGATCAGGCGATGAGCTTCATCATCTCCGGCGGCGCGGTGTCGCCGTCGACGATTCCATTCTCCGTGCCTGCGGCCGCTGCGGCCGCGACCGACAAGGACGCCCCGCCATGAACCGACGTTCCGCTTTTCCGCTGTGCCTCGCCGCCGCCCTGTCGCTGCCGTTCGCGGCCGCCGCCGCGGCGGCGCTGACGCCGCATCCGGTCAAGCTCGACGACGGCCGCAGCTTCGACCTGCAATTGCCCGCGGACCTGGAGATCGTGCCGGTCGCGCAAGGCCTCAAGCGCGTGCGCTTCTTCGCCCGCAGCCCCGACGGCCGCTTGTTCGTCACCGACCTGCACGACCTCAGCGACAACAAGCTCGGCCGCGTGTACGCGCTCGACGGCTGGGACGAAAAGACCGAGCGTTACACCAAAGTCTCGGTATACCTGGACAAGCAGCGCAACCCCAACAGCGTCGCCTTCCACACCGACGCCGGCGGCCAGCAATGGCTGTACGTGGCCAACACCGACAAGCTGCTGCGTTATCGCTACCGCAACGGCGACCTCAAGCCCTCGTCGGAACCCGAAACGCTGGCGACCTTCCCCGACTACGGCCTGAGCTACAAGTACGGCGGCTGGCATCTGACCCGCAGCCTCGCCTTCGGCGGCGGCAAGCTCTACGTCGCGGTCGGCAGCAGCTGCAACGCCTGCGTCGAGAAGGAAGAAGTGCGCGCGGCGATTTTGCAGATGAACCCCGACGGCAGCGGCCAGCGCACCTACGCGCGCGGCCTGCGCAACGCGGTCGGGCTGCTGTACCGCGACGGCAAGCTGTTCGCGACCAATCAAGGCTCCGACCATCTCGGCGACGACAAGCCCGACGAGACCCTGTTCGTGGTCCGCGACGGCGCCGACTACGGCTGGCCGTACTGCTATTTCAGCCGCGGCAAGGTCTTCGCCGATCCGAAGTTCCCGCGCAAGCAAGGTTGCGCGGCGGTGCCGAAGACGTTCGCCTACTTTCCCTCGCACGCTTCGGCGCTCGGGCTGACGTTCTTCCCCGCCAGCGACAAAGGCCAGCTGCGCGACGAGTTCGCGGTGGCGCTGCACGGTTCCAGCAAGCTCAAGCTCGGCCACGGCTACCGCATCGTCCGGGTCGGCGCCGACGGCAGCGCGCGCGGCGATCTGGTCAGCGGCTTCGTCCAGGGCGGCAAGGCGGTCGGCCGGCCCTGCGACGTGCTCGCGCTGGGCCGCGACAGTTTCCTGTTCAGCGACGACAAGTCGGGCGTGATCTACAAGGTGAGGCCGAAGCGGTGAGCATCAGCGAAACCAGCATCCCCTTCGTCGGCGGCGAAGGCACGCGCACCTTGCAGGACCGCTCGCTGCGGTTGTTCATCGTGCTGTCTTCGTTCTTCTGCGTGAACGCGGCGCTGGCCGAGTTCATCGGGGTCAAGATCTTCGCCCTGGAAGACACGCTGGGCATCGCGCCGCTGCAATGGAATCTGTTCGGCCAGTCGGGCTCGCTGAACTTCACCGCCGGCACCTTGCTGTGGCCGATCGTGTTCCTGCTGACCGACGTCATCAACGAATTCTTCGGCCGCCGCGGCGTGCGCTTCATCTCGTGGCTGGCGGCGATGCTGATCGCCTACGGTTTTCTGTTCGCGTTCGCCGCGATCGCGCTGGCGCCGGCGGATTGGTGGGTCAAGGCCGCGCAGGCGCAGGGCGTGCCGGACTACCAGGCCGCGTTCGCGGCGATCTTCGGCCAGGGCATGTGGAGCATCGGCGGTTCGCTGGTGGCGTTCATGCTCGGCCAGCTGATCGACGTGGCGGTGTTCCACCGCATCCGCAGCTTTACCGGCGAGAAACACATCTGGCTGCGCGCAACCGGCTCGACCGCGGTGTCGCAGCTGGTCGACAGTTTCGTGGTGCTGTACATCGCCTTCGTGCTCGGGCCGCAGCACTGGCCGATTCCGCAGTTCCTGGCGATCAGCACGGTCAACTACGGCTACAAGATGCTGGCCGCGTTCGCGATGATTCCGCTGATCTATCTGCTGCGGGTGTGGATCCACGGCTATCTGGGGCACGCGCGGGCCAAGCAGTTGCGCGACGAGGCGGCGGCGGACTGAGGCGCATCCGGGTAAAGCCGGCGCCGCCCGATCGCGGGCGGCGCAACGCCCGGGCGGTCAGTAGTCGCGGGTCTGGTCGAACCACTGCATCGCCTGTTCTTCGCCGACGCCGAGCGCGGCGACGTGAGCCAGCTGGCTGAACTGCCACACCGCCTCGCCGATATCCTCGCGCTCGCTCGTTTCGATGCCCTTGGCGCGGTTGAAATGGTCGGCGAACGCGACGATGGCGGCCTGGGCCGCCTGCGCATCGCGCGCTTGTTCGAGCGCGGCCAAGGCGACGTCGTAGGCGGCGTTCGCCGCTTTCGCCGCGCTCCCGCGCCAGGCCGCGAACGGCCGGCCGTATTCGCGCTGCCACCACTCGGGTTTGCGCAGCTGGCTGACCGAGGCGAACTCCTCCCACGCGCGGACTTTCCCGCGCGCTTTCATCTGCGCCTTCAGCGATTTGCCGACGGCTTCGTCGATGTTGTAGGCGATGAACCGGTCGAGTTTGGGCCAGACAGCGAGCGGCGGCAGTTGCGGCAGCTCGGGAGCGAAGCGGATTTCCAGGTTGTCCAGATTCGGCAGCCTCGCCAGTTCCGCCCAATCGGCGAAGCCGCCCCACAGCGACAGGCTTTGCAGCGCTGAAAACCGCTCGATCCCCTTGAGCGAGATCGGCTGCCCCATCGGATTGCCGTGCAGCGACAAGGTCGACACGCACTGGAGCAAGCCGAGCTCGGGCACCACATAAGCCGCGTCGCTGCGCCGGCGGGAAAGCGCCGGCAGCAGCGAGAGCGAGCGCGGTACGTCGCCTGCGGCAGCGAAGCGCGAAAGATCGCCGTACAAGCCCAGGCTGCATTGGCCGGGCAGGTTCAGCGTGAGATGGCCGGACAACTCGCCGAGCCGGATTTGCAATGCGCTGATGTTCGCGGCGCCGGCGTCGATGCTGCGCGCATCGGCGAACGCCGGCGCCCAGGCGAATTGTTCGATCTCGCGCCGCCGCGACCAGGCGAAAAATCCGCTGTCGTTGCCGTAGTAATCGATGTAGCGCGGCCACGGCGAGCCGGCTGGCGTGGCGAACGGCTCGAACGCGGACCAATGGATCGCCTCATCGGCCGCGACGTGCAGGTCGGCCTTCTTGCCCATGCGCGCCGGGCCGATCACGAGATTGCCGCGCCCGGCCTGTCTGCTCAGCAGATGGCTGCGGGGCCCGGTCAGGCCGAGGCGAAAGCGCCCTTCATCGCTGACCGAACCGTTCGCAAGGTCGGATACATCGATCGGCTCGGACACGCGCTGCTCCTTGTGGTTTTCGCAGTCGGCTCCAGCCGACGCCGGCCGCCGCGTTCGGATCGGCCTTCGTGCGCGGATTTTTCGCCAACCCACCGCGCTTGTCACGCCCGACGGGCGCACGGCCGCGATCCGCACAAACGCGCCCGGCCCACGGGCCCGCCGTCGTCGCCATGACCTTCGGCTCATGCCCCGCCCGCCCCCACGCGCGAGCCTGCCGGTCCATCCGTCCGGATCGACCTCATGACCGCCTCCCCGCCCCGCGCCCTCGCGCGCCCGGCCGCGACCCTGCTCGCCGCCGCGCTGGCCCTCGCCCTGCCCGCCTTCGCGTTCGCCGCGCCCGCCGATGCGCCCGCGCCGACGCCGGGCGTGACCGTGCAGACCAAGGCCGACAAGCTCACCCGCCTGTACGAGCAGTACTGGGAAGAAAACCTCAAGCTCAACCCGCTGCTCGCGACCTTCCAGGGCGATGCGCGCTACAACGATCAATTGCCGGCGCTCGGCAGCGCGCACTACCGCCAGCAGCGCCGCGAGTTCTACCAGCGCTGGCTCAAGACGGTCGAACAGGTCGGCGTGCAGGGCCTGTCCGCGCAGGATCTGCTGAGTTACGAGATCTTCGTGCGCAACGCGCGCCTGGAACTGGAGGCCGACCGCTTCCCCGACTGGCAGCAGCCGATCAACCAGTTCTACAACGTCGCCTCCACCGTCGCCCAGCTCGGCTCCGGCGCCGGCGCGCAGCCGTTCAAGACGGTCGCCGACTACGACAACTGGCTCAAGCGCGCGGCCAAGGTGCCGGCGGTGTTCGACCAGTTCATCGCCAACAGCCGCGAAGGGGTCAAGCGCGGCGTGGTCCAGCCCAAGGCGCTGATGGTCAAGGTGGTGGCGCAGCTCGATGCGCTGATCAAGGACCAACCCGAAGCGACCTTGTTCTGGTCGCCGGTGAACAAATTCCCGGCCGGCTTCTCCGACGCCGACAAGCAGCGCCTCACCGACGCCTACCGGCGCGCGATCGGCAGCGAACTGCTGCCGGCGTACGCGCGCCTGCGCGACTACGTGCGCGACGACTACCTGCCCAAGGCGCGCGACAGCGCCGGCCTCGGCGCGCTGCCGAACGGCGGCGAGTGGTATGCGTTCAACGTGCGCCGCTCGACCAGCACCGCGATGACGCCGGCGCAGATCCACCAGATCGGCCTGGACGAAGTCGCGCGCATCCACGCCGAGATGGACAAGACCATCGCCGCGCTGAAGTTCAAGGGCGACCGCCAGGCGTTCTTCAAGTTCCTGCAGACCGACCCGCGTTTCGTGTTCAAGGACGAACCGGCGCTGCTGGCGCATTACCGCGGCCTGGAAGCGAAGATCAACAAACGCATTCCCGAACAGTTCTCGCTGACGCCGAAGGCGCCGTTCGAGATCCGCCCGGTCGAAGCCTTCCGCGCGCAGTCCGCGGCCGGCGGCTCGTACATGCGTCCGAGCGAGGACGGCACCCGGCCGGGCATCTTCTACGTCAACACCTACGACCTGCCCACGCGCAAGACCTGGGACGCGGAAGACCTGTACCTGCACGAGGCGATCCCGGGCCATCACTTCCAGCTGGCGCTGCAACAGGAACTCACCGACCTGCCCAAGTTCCGCCGTTTCGGCGGCGAGACCGCGTTCACCGAAGGCTGGGGCCTGTACGCCGAATCGCTGGGCAAGGACCTGGGCGTGTACGAAAGCCCGTACGACTACTTCGGCTATCTGCAGAACGAGCTGTGGCGCGCGATCCGCCTGGTGGTCGACACCGGCCTGCACAGCAAGGGCTGGAGCCGCGAACAGGTGATCGAGTACATGCTGGCCAATTCGGCCGAGAGCGAAACCCAGTCCACCGCCGAAGCCGAACGCTACATGGCCATTCCCGGCCAGGCGCTGGCGTACAAGATCGGCGAGCTCAAGATCATGGAACTGCGCAAGCGCGCGCAGACCGCGCTGGGGCCGCGCTTCGACGTGCGCGAGTTCCATGCGCAGATGCTCAAGGACGGCGCGGTGCCGCTCGAAATCCTGGAGCGCAAGATCGATCGGTGGATCGAGTCGAAGAAGGGCTGAAACGCTGCGATCGACAGCCGCCGCGCCATCCCCCGCCGTCATGCCCGCGAAGGCGGGCATCCAGGGCTCCGTCGCGACCACGCTCTGAAGTCTCTGGATCCCCGCGTTCGCGGGGATGACGGTTGGAAGGATTCGCGCAAGCCGCATCTGACGGCTGGAAACATCCTCGCAACCAGCATCCGACAGCCGCCGCGCCGCCCTCCCCACCGTCATGCCCGCGAAGGCGGGCATCCAGGGCTCCGTCGCGGCCACGCTCTGAAGTCTCTGGATCCCCGCGTTCGCGGGGATGGCGGTTGGAAGGATTCGCGCAAGCCGCATCTGACGGCTGGAAACATCCTCGCAACCAGCATCCGACAGCCGCCGCGCCGCCCTCCCCACCGTCATGCCCGCGAAGGCGGGCATCCAGGGCTCCATCGCGACCACGCTCTGAAGTCTCTGGATCCCCGCCTTCGCGGGAATGACGGCTGTGAAATTTCGCGCAAGTCACATTGACGGCTGGAAACATCCTCGCAAGCCGCACCCAACAGCCGCCGCCCCCCCCCACCGTCATGCCCGCGAAGGCGGGCATCCAGGGCTCCATCGCGACCATGCTCTGAAGTCTCCGCCCCCCGCATTCGCGGGGATAACGGCCGGCCGGATTCGCGCCCCCAGGAACTCCACTCCCCCACCGACAGGCGCTAGGATCGGCGCCAGGCACGAAAAAAACGCCGGCCCGCATTGCCCCGCGACCACGCGCCGAGGCGCCGCCGGACCGGGCCCGACGACCGCCGATCCCACCCGATCCACCGTTGCCCAGCCCCGAAAGCAGAAAAAATGTGACTGAAGACGCATAATTGGCGGTTGCTATGCCCTTGCCCGCCGGCCGCGCAGCCGGTGTCCGCCGTCTTTCTCAGCCACGGATTACGGATGTTTCCCATCGCAGCACCCGTAGCAGCGCCCGCGTTTTCCGCCGCCGTGCCGACGGCGCGCCGGCGTTCGCGCCCGCAGCGCTTCGCTCTGGCCTGGCTCGCCGCGCTGCTGGCGCTGGCGGCCGTGTGCGCGCCGGCGGCCGCGCAGGACTGGAGCTACCGCGTCCGCCCCGGCGACACCTTGTGGGAACTCGGCGCCAAGCACCTCAAGGCCGGCATTGACTGGCGCCGCCTGCAAGAGCACAACGGCATCGCCGACCCCTACCACCTGCCGCCGGGCACGCGCATGCGCTTCCCGATCGGCTGGCTGCGGATCGAACCGGCGCAGGCGCGGGTCGTCGCTGTGCGCGGCGCGGTCAACTGGCTGCGCTCGGACAAATCGCCGGCGCAGCTGGTCAGCGCCGGCCTGCGCCTGGGCATCGGCGCGCGCCTGGAAACCGGGCCCGAGGCCAGCGCCACCCTCGAATTCGCCGACGGCTCGCGCATGACCGTGCAGGACAACAGCGCGGTGGTGCTCGACGAACTCAGCAGCTACGGCGCCACCGGCATGGTCGACACGCGCATGCGCCTGCAGCGCGGGCGCGCCAGCAACCGGGTCATTCCGGCCAAGGGGCCGGCCTCGCGCTACATCATCGAAACTCCGTCGGCGACCTCCAGCGTGCGCGGCACCCGCTTCCGCGTCAGCGCCGGCGGCGACGAGGCGATGGACGCGACCGAAGTGCTGGAAGGCAAGGTCCAGGTCGGCGCGCAACGCGGCCAGGTGCTGGTGACGCCGGGGTACGGCACCGTCGCCGGCCGCGGCGGCGCGCCGGCCGCGCCGATCGCGTTGCTGCCGGCGCCGCAGTTCGACGCCGCCGCTTCGCGCCTGGACGAATTGCCCGCGCGCGCCGCGTGGAGCGCGGTGCCCGGCGCCAGCGGCTACCGCATCGAAGTGGTGCGCGACGACGCGCCGGAAGAACTGCTGTTCGAACGCGCCACGGCCGACACCGAGGTGCGCATCGACGACCTGCCGCCGGGCCGCCAGCGCCTGCTGGTGCGCGCGGTCGCCGGCAACGGTCTCGGCGGCCACGATCTGGTCCAGGCGTTCAGCGTCGACGCCGGCCCGGCGCCGCCGCTGACCCTGGCCCCGCTCGACGGCCAGACCCTGCACCTGCCCAAGCCGCGCTTCGCCTGGGCCAAGGTCGAAGGCGCCGCCGCCAGCCGCGTGCAGATCGCCCGCGACGCCGGCTTCGCCGCGCCGCTGGCCGACGAAACCGTGCGCGGCCTGCGCTGGCGTCCCGAGCGCGACCTGCCGCCCGGCGACTACTTCTGGCGCGTCGCCTCGCGCGACGGCGACGGCCGGCTCGGCCGCTTCGGCAACGCCTTGCCGTTCCAGATCAGCGATGCGCCGGTCGATCCCGGCCTGGAACCGCCGCAGGCCGCACAGGGCAAACTGACCCTGCGCTGGCAGCGCGGCGAGCCCGGCCAGAAATACCGCGTGCAGATTTCGCGCAAGTCCGATTTCTCCAAGCTGTTGCTGGAGCGCGAGGTGGATGAACCGCAGATCGAACTCGACCGCCCCGGCGGCGGCACCTGGCACGTGCGCGTGCAAGCCATCGAAGACGACGGTTACGCCGCGCCGTACGGGCCGACCCAGGAAATCCGTCTGCCGTGCCGGCTGTGCTACGCGGCCGGCGGCGCCGGCGCCTTGCTGTTGTTGCTGGCGCTGTAAACCGTACGCCTTGATGAGGCCGCAGCCGATGAGCGCGAACGCATGAAGCCCGGCGCGCCGGGCCCGTGGTTGCGCATCGGCGCGGCGCTCGGCGCGGCGGCGCTGGCCGCGCTGCTGACGGTCAGCGGCGCGACCTGGCGCTTCGACGATTTCGTCTACGACCTGCACCTGTCGCACTGGGGCTATCCGCCCGAGGGCGATGTGGTGGTGGTCGCCATCGACGACCGCAGCCTCAACGAACTCGGCCAGTGGCCGTGGCCGCGCGACATCCACGCGCAGATGCTCGACCGGCTCAGCTACGCCGGCGTGCGCGGCGTGGCCCTGGACCTGGTGCTGGCCGAGCCCGACCGCGAGGACGCCGAGCACGACCGCGCCCTGGCCGCGTCGATGCGCCGGCTCGGCCGCGTCGCCCTGCCGGTGGTGACCGCGCCGCTGCGCCAGAACGCGCCGCCGGTGGAAGTGCTGCCGACGCCGGTGATCGCGACCGCCGCCTCGACCCTGGGCCACACCGACATCGAACTCGATGCCGAAGGCACCGCGCGCGGCCTCTACCTCAAGGCCGGCCTCGGCGACGCGCGCTGGCCGGCGCTGGCGCTGGCGCTGATCGGCCTGGAACCGGGCGCCGCGCCCGCGCCGCTGCCGGGCCTGCGCCGCCCCGCGTCCGAACGCGGCTCGCCGTACCAATGGACGCGCGACCATTACGTGCGCATCCGCTACGCCGGCCCGCCCGACACCTTCAGCCAGGTCTCTTACGCCGACGTGCTCAGCGGCCAAGTCCCGGCCGAACTGCTGCGCGGGCGCTGGGTGGTGATCGGGGTGACCGCGACCGGGCTGGCGCCGCGCTATCTCACCCCGATGTCGGAAGACATGCGCATGCACGGCGCCGAGTACCAGGCCAACGTGCTGGAGATGCTGCTGCACCGGCGCGCGATCGTGCCGCTGGCGCCTTGGTGGCAGGGCCTGCTGGCCGCGGCGATGCTGCTGGCGGTGGTGCTGGCGATGATTCACCCGCGTTGGCAGCGCCCGGGACTGATCGCCGGCGGCGCCGCGCTGCTGACGGTCGCCGGCAGCGTCGCGCTGCTGCGCCTGACCGACCTGTGGTTGCCGCCGGCCGGCACCATCGCCACCATCGGCCTGGCCTACCTGGCCGGGCTGATCGGCCACCTGCGCCACTGGCGCCACCAGGCCAACGTCGACACCCTGACCCAGCTCGGCAACCGCCGCCGCTTCGACCACGTGCTGCAACGCGAACTCGCCAGCGCCCGGCGCACCCGCGCGCCGCTGTCGCTGGCGCTGATCGACGTCGACCACTTCAAGGCCTACAACGACGCCCACGGCCACCGCGCCGGCGACAAACTGCTGCAGAAGATCGCCGCGGTGATCGCCGCCCACGCGCGCCGCCCGCGCGACCTGCCGGCGCGCTTCGGCGGCGACGAGTTCGCGCTGATCCTGCCCGACACCCACGTCGAAGGCGCCGCCCGCGTCGCCGACGCGATCCTCGCCGACATGCGCAAGCTCGACGCGCGCTACGGCCCGCGCGAGGACCAGCGCGTGAGTCTGAGCGTGGGCTTGTACACCTGCGCGCCGAGCCCGCACACGCATGTGCGCACGCTGTTCGACGGCGCGGATGCGGCGTTGTATCGGGCCAAGGAAAACGGGCGGGACCGGCGCGAGGCGGCGCGGTTGGGCGAGGTCTGAAGCGAGGTTCGTCGAACCAGCGGGCACCGCGGGCCGGCCTAGGCTGCGATATGGATTCGCTGCCTGCGATTGTGGGGATGCGCCGGTTCGATTCGGTGCGCTCGCATTATCGAGCTACTGCACGGGATTGGTCGGGTTCGTCCGACCGCCGCCGGAGCCGCGCCCCCAAGCCGTCATCCCCGCGAAGGCGGGGATCCAGAGACTTCAGAGTCATACCGAGATGAAGCCCTGGATCCCCGCCTTCGCGGGGATGACGTTCGGAGAGGAACGCCGCGATGAAGCCCGGTCCGCGCCCCGCCTCGTCCACCGAACGCCACGCAAAGGAAAAGGCCGGCAATGCCGGTCTTTTCTGCTAGTCGCGATCAGGATCGGCCTGCCCCAACGCGATCGCGTACTCGCCGCTGCGAACCAACTGCAGAACTGTCGCTTGGATCGTTTCGATTGTCAGATCGCTCACGATCAGCATGTCTCGCGCCCAGAAATAGCGCCCGCCGGCGCATTCTCCCGTCGCAGCGTAAGCCTGCATCAGCGTCGCGATATTGGCCAAGGTGAAGAAGGTGACCGTCCGCGCTTCGCCATTGGGCAGCCGCACGATGGCGTCGACGTTGTCGTTGTGGACGTCGCTCACTGTATGCAGCAAGACGACTTCGGGCCGCTCCCGTAGCTCAGGTTCGGGGCTCATGCGTCGGCCTGCGTCGGGCGGGCAGCGGCACCGCGCGATGAAGCGAACGGTTCGATCGGTCGCGTCCGAACTCCAGACAACTGTCGCAAGGTCATCGGGGCTATCCTCGTCGTAAACATCGCCTGCGGTCCGTCCTCAAAGAAACGGACGGCCCGATCCGCAGACTTGACTCGCCGGCCGCCAGATTCGCCGCAACGGTCTGCGACCTACGCCGCGATATGCATTCGCTGCCTGCGCGACGGGTCGAACGAAATCTTTTCCAGCGCGACCGCTTCATACCGGCTGCGGTCCGCGTCGCGCGGGATGGCGATGCGCTGTTCGAACTGCCGCAAGGCTTCCTGGGCATCGCCGCCGACGCACGCCATGATGAAATGATCGCTGTATTCGTCGGTGGCGTCGTCGAACGCGCCGTCGAAGATCCAGTGCTCGCCATGCGCGTCGCGTGCGAGTATGTAGCGGGGGAAATCGTAGAAATCCCAATAGATCGCGATGTCGAGCCAGCCTTCGATTCGGTTGTTCATTGCCTGGATCGCCGGTTTGCGGTTGTGTGAGGATGCGCCGATTCGACTCGGTGCGCTCGCATTATCCGGCTACTGCACGGGATCGGTCGGGTTCGTCCGACCGCTGCCGGAGCCGCGAACCTTCCAAGCCGTCGTCCCCGCGAAGGCGGGGATCCAGGGCTTCATCGCGGCATGGCTCTGAAGTCTCTGGATCCCCGCCTTCGGGGATGACGTTCTGGGGGGAACGCCGCGACGAAACCCGGGATCTCCGCCTGCGCCGGGACGAGGTTTCGGGAGAGCGCCGCGACGCAACCCGAGTCCACAGCCCGCCTCGCCCGCCGAACCCCACGTAAAAGAAAAGGCCGGCAATGCCGGCCTTTTCTGTTCAACACGACTCGGAACGCAGCGCAATCAACCCGCGCTGCGATCCCGGCGCTGACCCTGATGACCGCCGCCGTTGCCCGCGTTGCCGCCGCGGTGCTGCTTCGGACCGGCATGCGCATGGCGCGGCGCCGGCTTGCCGTGCGGACGGTGCGCCGGCTTGCGCGGCGCGTTGTTGCCGCGGTTGCCGCCCGGACCCGGACGGCGCGCGCCCGGCGCGTCCGAACCCATGCGCAGCGGGCGCGTGGGTTCGAAGCCGGCGACGCTGACCATTTCGATGTCGTCCTTGAGGATGCGCTGGATCTGCCGCAGCAGGCCCGCTTCGTCCGGCGACACCAGCGACAGCGCTTCGCCGCTGGCGCCGTTGCGGCCGGTGCGGCCGATGCGGTGGACGTAGTCTTCGGCGACCATCGGCAGGTCGAAGTTGATCACCAGCGGCAGGCTCGGAATGTCCAGGCCGCGCGCGGCGACGTCGGTGGCGACCAGCACCCGGGCCTTGTTCGCCTTGAAATCGCGCAAAGCCTTCTGGCGCTGGGCCTGGCTCTTGTTGCCATGGATCGCGACCGACTTCAGGCCGGCCTCTTCGAGCTGCTCGGACAAACGGTTGCAGCCGTGCTTGGTGCGGCCGAACACGATCACCTGATCGTTCGGGCGCGCGGCCAGGATCTGGATCAGCAGGTCGCGCTTGCGGCCGCCGTCGACCGGATGCACGCGGTGGCTGATCGCGTCGGCGACGACGTTGTTGGCGGCGATCTGCACCTGCTGCGGATTGCGCATGAACTCCAGCGCCAGCTGCTTGATCTGCGCCTCGAACGTGGCCGAGAACAGCAGGGTCTGGCGCGACGCCGGCAGGCGGCCGAGGATGCGCTTGATCGCCGGCAGGAAGCCCATGTCGAGCATGCGGTCAGCTTCGTCCATGACCAGCACTTCGACCGCGTCGAGCTTGGCGCTGCCGCGCTCGAGGTGGTCGATCAGGCGGCCCGGCGTCGCAACCAGCACGTCGACGCCGCGGCGCAGCGCGTCGAGCTGCGGGCCCATGCCGGCGCCGCCGAAGATCGCGTGGACGTTGATGCGCAGGTACTTGGCGTAGCTGCGCAGGCTGTCGCTGACCTGCAGCGCGAGTTCGCGGGTCGGCGCCAGGATCAGCACGCGCGGCTTGCGCGGGCCGTTGCCGTGGCCCTGGGTGGTGGCCAGACGGTGCAGCAGCGGCAGGCCGAACGCAGCGGTCTTGCCGGTGCCGGTCTGGGCGCCGCCGAGCAGGTCGTGGCCGGCCAGGGCCAGCGGGATCGCTTCGGCCTGGATCGGGGTCGGGGTGTGGTAGTTCTGTTCGGACAGGGCGCGCAGCAACGCGGGCGCCAGGCCCAGGGATTCGAACGTCATAGCTTGGAACTCCAGAAGTTCGCGCCGACGTGCCGGCCGCGCCATCGGCGCGCCGGACCGCAATCGGTCGCGTGATCACTCCAGCGTTCCCTTGAACCGCGCTGCGAGTATCGATTTTTGACGGCGCCGGAAAGCTCCGGGCCGTGTCTGCGCGACGAAAGACGTGCGGGATAAGAAGTCGCGCCGCGGCCTGGAAGGCGTGTGCGGGGCGACGGGCAACCTGGGAAACGTACCCTTGCGGGGAGGCAGCCGTGCGCTGAACGGGGCGGACTCTACGCTAAAACAGTCGCTTACGCCAGTTGCGCGGGGGCCGGCGTCAGCCGGCGCTCATTCCGGCCACGCCGGGACAAGCGCGGCGTGACCGGGCGCTCGCCAGGCCCGGCGGAGCCCCGCAGAGGGGCGCCCGGCCCGCGAGCCCGCCCGCGTGGGGTGCCCGCGGCGGCGGCCCGCCCCGCAGACCCGCCCGGCACGCGCCGCGGGCTCGCTCAGGGCGGGCCCCGGCCACTTACAGCTTCTTGCGATTGTCCGTCGGCACCCGGTCGATCAGCTTGTTGTACGGGTCGAAGCCGACCTCGTACGGCGCCTGGTCCACCACCAGGGCCAGGGTCGACACGCCCTGGGCGATGCGATGGCGCTGCAGGTACAGGACCTTCTCGTCGTCCTCCTTGCCCGAGGGCCCGCGCGCGAACACCCCGACCTCGACCCAGTCGTCCATCCGCCCCGGGGTCTCGCGGCCCTTGCCGTCGGCGTAGCGCTTGGCCGCCTGCACGGTCACGCTGACCTCGTACTTGCCGTCGGCACGCTTCTTCGCCGACGCCTCCAGCACCCGGTTGTCGTAGAAGGCGATCTTCTCGAACAGGTCGGTGATCAGCGCCTGCTGCTCCGGCTTCGCCTCGCGGCGCAGGTACGTCAGCAACTCGGCCGAGGTGGTGTACGGCGGTTGCTGGTAGCCCTTGTCGAGCGCGAACCGCTTCAGCGCGCGGTTGACCGCGTCCTCGCCGAGTTCCTCGCGCAAACGGTAGAACGCCAGCGAGCCCTTGCGGTAGTGGATGTACTGCTGGTTCTCGACCCGGTACAGCGGCAGTTCCTCGATCCGCTCGCCGGCGCGCTCGGACAGGTAGCGGTCGAGTTCGTACTTGAGGAAGCGGCGCATCTTGGCGCGGCCGTATTCCTTCTCCATCACCATCAGCGCCGAGTACTGCGACAGCGATTCCGACAGCATGGTCGCGCCCTGCGAGTCCGCGCCGATGACCTGATGCGCCCACCACTGGTGCGCGACCTCGTGCGCGGTCACGTAGAACACGTAGTCGACCATCGACGGATCGCGCAGGTCGGCGACGAAGCCGATGGATTCGGAGAACGGGATGGTGTTGGCGAAGCTCTGGGCGAAGCGCTCGTAGGCCGGGAACTCGATGATGCGCACCTGGCGGTGCTGGTACGGGGTGAAGTGGGCCTGGAAGTAATCCAGCGATTTCTTGGTCGCCGCGATCATCCGGTCGACGTTGTAGCCGTGCTTGGGATCGTAGTAGACCTCGATCGCGACCCCGCCCGGATAGGTGTCGCGCTTGACCTTCCAGCGCGCCGACAGATACGAGTAGAACGCCAGCATCGGCCGGTCCATCGCATAGTCGAAGCACTTGCGCCCGTCGCGCGAGTATTCGCGCACCAGATAGCCCGGCGACAGCGCGATCTGGTCCGGCGCGGTGCAGATCGAGGTCTTGAAGTCGATCCAGTCCGCGTCGCCGACGATGTAGTTGCGCTGGCGCGCCGACGCGTCCTCGAGCTTGGCCATGCGCGGCACTTCGCCGAGGCCGCGCTTGCGGCGTTCGTTGCGGTCGCGCAGTTCGCGGCCGCTGTCGTAGCCGAAGTGCGGGAACACGCTGGAGTTGAAGAAGCTGCCGTTACCGACCACGGCATGCTGGCCGGGCTCGTTGCCGAAGCCGCGCTGGGCGAAGGACTGCTGGAACCGCAGCTCGCGGCGCTCGCCCGGCTGCATCGGCGCGTCCAGGCGGTAAATGCGGTAGCCCAGGCGCAGGTCGTCGCTGACCAGCTTCGCGCCGCCGAACTCCAGCGCGCGGATGTCGGCGTCGGGATCGACCGAGACATGGAACTCGCGGATCGGCGCGGCGTGCGGGTTGACCAGGATGTAGCGCCCGCTTGCGCTCATGCTGAGGTCTTCCGGACGCAGGTCGACGTGGTTGTCGACCGCGACGATCTTGGGCTGCGGCAGATCCTTGTAGCGGCGGAACAGGCGCTCGTAGCGCGCCTGCTCGTCCATCGCCACGTCCGCGGGCGTGTAGCGGTTGAGCACGTTGGTGTTCCAGAAGATCCACGCGCCGGTCGCGACCCACGCCGCCAGCACCGCGGCCAGCGCCCAGCGCGGACCGCCGCGCGAACGCTCGCGCGCCAGCCGCACGCGCTCGCGCCAGCCGCCGGGCACGCCGCGCACCCAGAACGCGGCGGCCGCCAGCAGCAACGCGCCGAGGAACAAGCCCCAGTAGAACTGCAACCACAGCCGCCCGGCCAGATAGTGGCCGTAGCCGTTCATGTCCGAATACGGCGCGTCCGGCGCGTTGGCGTAGTTGTACAGGTTGTGCTCGCAGTGCAGCATGCTCAGGCCGATCTGCGCGACCACCACCAGGATGGTGAGGCCGTAGCCGATGAAGCGGTTGTTGCACAGCACCTGCAACACCAGCGCCAGCCCGCCCATCAGCACGTACGGGATCGAGGCCAGCAACAGGCCTTTCAGGTACAGCGCCGGTTCCAGCTGGGTGTAGCCCTTCAACAGTTGCAGCGTCATCGAGGCGAGGCCGCCGATGAGCTGAAACGCCAGCACCACCGCGATCAGCGCGGCGAACTTGCTCAGCAAAGGCACCCAGTTCGGCACCGGCATCGCGTCGGTCACTTCCGCCAGCTTGGCGCTGCGTTCCTTGAACACCAGATCGCCGGCATAGAACATCGCGATCAGCACCAGCACGGAGCTGTAGGTGCCCTGCAGCGCGACCAGCATCAACGAGGTGGTCGGATACACCTGGGTGCCGTAGAGCTTCTGCAAGCTGCTGGCGCCGAAGACGAAGTTGAGCGCGGCGAACGCCAGCAGGATCAGGAACGGGACGCTCTTGAACACGCCGGCGGCGTCGAGCCGCACGCTGCGCCAGAACTGCGCGCGCGCGGTCGCCGCGCCGAACCCGGGACGCACCGCCGCGACCCGCGCCGCGCGCGCCGCCGGCGCGGCCGCGGTCGGCGCGGACTTGCGCCGCAACCAGCCGCGCCCGGTGCCGGTGCGCTGCGGCTTGAACAAGGCGAACGCCGCGGCGGTCATGGCGACGCCGACGCTGAGCCACAGCACGCGGTTGGCGAGCAGATAGCCGCTCAGCTCGGGCAGGCGGCCGTTGAGCTCCGGCGCGGTCCAGTAGCGGGTCACCCGCGCGAACGCGGTGCGGCCGAACGGGTCGATCAGCGCCGCCACCAGTTCGTTGTCGAGATCGCTGGTCAGGGTGCGCGCCAAGCCTTGCAGCACCAGGAACGCGATGACGCCGAGGTAGACCACCAGCAGGCTGCGCCCGGTCACCGCCAGCAACGCCAGCAGCGCGCCGATGAACACCAGGTTCGGCAGCACCAGCACGGCGAAGCTCCACACGTACGGATACAGCGAGAACGGCCCGAGCCGCTCCGGGTCGATCCACGGCATCGCCGGCGCGAGCAACAAGCCCAGCGCGACCATCGCATAAACCAACAGGCAGGCGACCATCGCCCCGGCGAAACGGCCGATCAGGAAATCGCGCTTGCGCATCGGGCTGGAGAAGAACAGGTCGGCCGTGCCCATCTCGAAATCGCGCAGCAGCGCGTTGGACACGAACGCGGCGATCGCCAGCAGGCTGAGCACGCTCATCGCCCCGAACAAGGTCGCGATGGTGGTCGGCGCGTTGCGGTTGACGTTGCCGACGCCGCCGCCGATCTGCACCGCATCGCTGCTGAGGGCGGCGAACGCGAGCAGGCCGAGCAGCGCCGACAGCACCCACAACAGCGGCGAACGCAGTTGCTGGCGCAGTTCGAAGCGGAAGAATTCGTAGATCATCGCCGGCTCCTTACGCCGCGGCCCGGGCCTGCTGGCGCAGGTTCTGGAAGTACACGTCTTCCAGGCCCGGCTCGACCCGCTCGAAGCCCGGCTCCGGCGCGTCGGCGCTGAACACGTGGATCACCGGCTGGCCGCCGACCAGGCGCGTGGACAGCACGGTGAAGCGGGTTTCGTAGCTGGCGAGTTCGGCCTTGGCCACCTGGCGGCGCCACACCTGCCCGGCCAGCGCGGCGATCGCCGCGTTCGGCTCGCCGCTGAGCAGCACCCGGCCCTTGTTGACGATGGCCATGCGCGGGCACAGGTCGGTCACGTCCTCGACGATGTGGGTCGACAGGATCACCGCGACGTTCTCGCCGATCTCGGCCAGCAGGTTGAGGAAGCGGTTGCGCTCTTCCGGATCCAGGCCGGCGGTGGGCTCGTCGACGATCACCAGGCGCGGATCGCCGAGCAAAGCCTGGGCGATGCCGAAGCGCTGGCGCATGCCGCCGGAGAAACCGCCGAGCTTTTGCTTGCGCACATTCCACAGGTTGACCTGATGCAGCAGCCCTTCGACCGTTTCGCGCCGCTGCTTGCGCTCGCTCACGCCCTTGAGCACGGCGAAGTGATCGAGCAGGTCGAGCGCGCTGACCTTGGGATAGACGCCGAAATCCTGCGGCAGATACCCGAGCAGCCGGCGCACCGCGTCCTTGTCGCGCAGCACGTCGATGCGGCGGCCGTCGGTTTCCAGCACGGCGCTGCCGCCGTCGGCTTCCTGCAACGTCGCCAGGGTGCGCATCAGCGACGACTTGCCGGCGCCGTTCGGGCCGAGCAGGCCGAACATGCCGCGCGGAATGTCCAGGTCGATGCCGTCCAGGGCGCGCACCCCGTTGGCGTAGGTCTTGGTGAGGTCGCGGACGGTCAGCATCGTGGTCTCCGGGGAAGGCCGGCCCGCGCGCGGGTCCGGCGCGGCGGCGGCGTGGCCACGATGCTATCGGCACAACGCCGCCGCCCAATGAGCAATTGGGGGGGATGACCGATGGCAGGGAGCGCGCCGCGGCTGTCCGCTGCGACGCGGTGTTCCCGATACGCGGCGGTCCCGGCATGGGGCGGCGCGCGCCGCCGCGCACCCTTCCGCGCTCGCGCAGCGCCGCAGCGGCGCCGAAACGTCCGCCGCTCAGTCGCGCGAACGGAACTCTTTCGGGGTCAGCCCATAGCGCTTCTTGAACACCGCCGACAGATGGCTGTGGCTGGAAAACCCGTTCTCCAGCGCGATCGTGGCGATGTCGTCGGCGCTGCCGCGCAGGCGCCGGCAGACCCGCAGCAGGCGCTGCGCCAGCACGTACTGGATCGGGGTCAGGCCGAACGCGCGGCGGAACGCGATCAGCAACTGGTGGGTGCTCAGGCCGCTGAGCCGGGCCAGTTCGTCCAGAGTGATGCGGCGGTCCAGGTGCGCCTGGATGTAGTCCTCCACGCGCCGGCGCGCGGGCTCGCTCAGGCGCGCCTCGGCCGGCGCCGCGGGCGCGGCCGCGCCGTCGCCGTGCTCGCGCAGCAGGTGCAGGTACAGGGACTGGCCCAGCGATTGGCGCAGCATCGCGGCGAGGTCGTCGCCGGCCTCGCTGAGGTGGGCCAGACGCGCGGCCAGGCCGTGCACGAACGGGTCGCGGTGCTTCATCCGCGCCGCCAGCCCCAATCGCGCGGCGGGCGCGAACGCGGCGAAGGCGGCCGGGTCGATGCTGAGTTCGGCATAGGCGATCTCGCCGCCGAGCGCGCGCCCGACGTAGCCGCGCCCGGCCGGGATCAGCCACCAGTCGCCCGCGGCCGGCGCGGCGCGCAGGCGGCCGGCGCCGTCGATGCGGGTTTCGAGCCGGCGCATCGGGCCGTCGAGGTGGACGATCAGGGTGTGCTGCGCCTGCTCCAGCGTCCATTGCGTGGGCAGGGCGATGTTCTCGGTGGCGAAGGCGAATTGCAGGCCGGAGCCGAGTTCGAGCTGATGCCGGCGTTCGATCCGGCGCGCCCCCGACCAGCCGCGCGCGGCTGCGGCGCCGAGCGCCGCCGCGCCGTTCAGACCGGCGCGCTCGGCCTCGCCGTCGCGCGGAGAAATTGACAGTGCGTCGGACATGTTGAAAGCGGTCGGGGCCTGCGCCGATGTAAACATGACCCCGCTCACAAATACGTCAAGGCCGCGTGTTTCCGATCTGCGCCCCGCCCGTTCAGTCGCGGGCCGCGCCTCCCCCACCCCAGCAGGAGTTTTCCCATGCCCGACCGTTCCCTCCAAGGCAAGCACGTCGTCGTCGGCGGCGGCGCCAAGAACCTCGGCGGCCTGATCTCGCGCGAACTCGCCGCCGGCGGCGCCGCCGGCATCGCCGTGCACTACAACTCCGACGCCACCCGCGCCGCGGCCGAGGACACCGTCGCCGCGGTCAAGGCCGCCGGCGCCGACGCGTTCGCGCACCAGGGCGACCTGACCCGGCCGGCCGAAGTGGCCCGGCTGTTCGACGCGGCCAAGGCCAAGTTCGGCAAGCTCGACATCGCCATCAACACCACCGGCATGGTCATCAAGAAGCCGTTGGTGGAGGTGACCGAGGCCGAGTACGACAGCATGTTCGCGGTCAATTCCAAGGCCGCGTTCTTCTTCATCCAGCAAGCCGGCAAGCAGCTCGCCGACGACGGCAACATCTGCACCATCGTCAGTTCGCTGCTGGCCGCGTACACGCCGTTCTACGCGGTGTATCCGGGCAGCAAGGCGCCGATCGAACACTTCACCCGCGCCGCGTCGAAGGAGTTCGGCGAACGCGGCATCTCGGTCAACGCGGTCGGGCCGGGGCCGATGGATACGCCGTTCTTCTATCCGGCCGAATCCAAGGAATCGGCGGCCTACCACGCGACCGCGGCGGCCTTGAGCGGCCGCACCAAGAGCGGGCTGACCGAGATCCAGGAAATCGCGCCGCTGGTGAAATTCCTGGTGACCGACGGCTGGTGGATTACCGGGCAGACGATTTTCGCCAACGGCGGCTATACCACGCGTTGAGGCGACGCCGCGCGCGCAGGCGCGCGGGAGCACAGTCGCGCAAGGTATGCGCGGGCGCATGAAGGCGGGGCGCCTGCGCCCCGCCTTCGTCGTATGGGCCGGTGGGCGTGCGAGACCGGCGGCGTGCACGCCGCATGCACGCGCGGAGCCGAAAGATGCGGCGAAAGATCGGGGGATGTCCGCGGATCGGGGCGGATCGCGAGGGCACGGTAAACGGCTGGCGCGCGACCGGCGTGCGGGTCCGGCCAACGGCGTCCGGCGCCGCGCACGCTCCGGCCCGCACCGCACCGACGTAACGACGCAACCACGCAACGACAACAACGCATTCAAGCAAGGGGAACCCGCATGCACACCGTCCTCGTCATCCTCGGCGGTTTCGTCCTGCTCGCGCTGTGCCTGCTCGCCGGCCGCGGCTTCGGCGGGCCCGGCGCGGCGCCGCTGATCCTGGCGATCAAGCTGTTCCTGCCGCTGTGGCTGGTCGGCGCGGGCATCAACATGTACATCGGCGTCGCCCAGGCTGGCTATTCCGTGGCCGAGGAGTTTCCGATCTTCGTGGGGATCTACGCGGTTCCGGCGGCGGTCGCCGGATTGCTGTGGTGGCGGCTGGCCAAAGGCTGATGCGGCGCGGCCGCGCCGATCGGGTCCGAAGGCCCTGCCACAACCGCGCTAACCTGTTTTCGCATCCGCACCCACATCCGCCGACGCCCGCATCGCCATGACCTCATCCCGCCCCACCCTGCTGCGCCTGCGCGAAGGCCAGACCAAGGTCGGTTTCGCCGAACTGTTCTTCGACCTGGTGTTCGTGTTCGCGGTCACCCAGCTCTCGCACACCCTGCTCGAACACCTCGACCTCGCCGGCGCGCTGCGCACCGGCCTGCTGTTCCTCGGGGTGTGGTTCATGTGGGTCACCACGTCCTGGGTCACCAACTGGCTGGATCCGGAAAAAGTACCGGTGCGGCTCATGATCTTCGCGCTGATGCTCGGCGGCCTGCTGCTGTCGTCGTCGCTGCCGTCGGCGTTCGCCGAACACGGCCTGGCCTACGGCGCGACCTTCGCCGCGATCCAGGTCGGGCGCACGCTGTTCATGCTGTGGGCGCTGCGCGGCGGCCGCAGCCCCGGCAATTTTCGCAATTTCGCCCGCATCCTGGTGTGGTTTTCGCTGTCGGGCGCGTTCTGGCTGCTCGGCGGACTGGCCGAGCCGCAGGCGCGGCTGTGGTGGTGGCTGGCCGCGGTCGCGATCGAATACGCCGGCCCGGTCGCGTTCTTCCGCGTGCCCGGACTCGGCCGCTCGTCGTTGACCGACTGGGACATCGACGGCGCCCACCTGTCCGAGCGTTGCGGCCTGTTCGTCATCATCGCGCTCGGCGAATCGATCCTGGTCACCGGCGCCACCTACGCCAAGCTCGACTGGAACCCGGCCACCGTGGCGGCGTTCGCGGTCTCGTTTCTCGGCAGCGTGGCGATGTGGTGGATCTACTTCGACAGCGGCGCGGCGCGCGGCGAGCACCGCATCGTCCACGGCAACGACTCGGCGCGGCAGGCGCGGCTGGCCTACACCTATCTGCATCTGCTGATCGTCGCCGGCATCATCGTCTGCGCGGTCGCCGACGAACTGGTGCTGATGCACCCGGCCCACGCCGACGCCGCCGGTATCGCCGCGATCGTCGGCGGCCCGGCGCTGTACCTGCTGGGCTGCGCGATGTTCAAGTGGGTGACCAACACCCGCGCGCTGCCGCCGTTGTCGCATCTGGCCGGGCTGGCGATGCTGGCCGCGCTGTGGTTCGCCGCCGCGCCGCTGCACCTGTCGGCGCTGGCGCTGGGCGCGGCGACCACGACGGTCTTCATCGTCGTCGCCGGCTGGGAAACCGCCGCGCTGCGCCGCGAAACCCGCGCCGCGCCGGCGCACTGAAGCGCAGACATGGCCCAGAACATCTACGACGACGAGGCGTTCTTCGCCGGCTACGCGCAATTGCCGCGCTCGCAGCGCGGCCTGGCCGGCGCGCCGGAATGGCCGGCCTTGCAGGCCTTGCTGCCGCCGCTGACCGGCGCGCGCGTGGCCGATCTGGGTTGCGGCTACGGCTGGTTCTGCCGCTGGGCCGCCGAACAAGGCGCCGCGCGCGTGCTCGGTTTCGACGTCTCGCACAAAATGCTCGAACGCGCCAACGCGCACCCGCGCGACAACCCGGTTTACGAACGGGTCTTCTATCGGCACGCCGACCTGGAAACCCTGCGGCTGCCGTCGCTGTCGTTCGAACTGGTCTACAGCTCGCTGACCCTGCACTACCTCGACGACATCGCCGGCTTGATCGGCAACGTCCGCGCCGCGCTCGTGCCCGGCGGCCGCTTCGTGTTCTCGATCGAGCATCCGGTGTTCATGGCGCCGTCGTCGCCGCGCTGGTCGCAAGGGCCGGACGGCCGCCGCTGCTGGCCGCTCAACGACTACCAACGCGAAGGCGAACGCGTCACCGACTGGCTCGCGCCCGGCGTGCGCAAGCGCCATCGCACCTTGGGCAGCCTGCTGAACCTGTTGATCGATGCGGAGTTGAGCATCGCCCGGGTGATCGAATGGGGCCCGACGCCGCAGCAACTCGAACGACAGCCGGAACTGGAAGAAGAACTCGACCGGCCGATGCTGTTGTTGGTGTCGGCGCAGCGCTGAGTGTGTGCGGGGCCTTCGGGCCCGATGTTTTCGTTTCGGGCCGCTGCGATCCGGGACGAGAGTGTCGGAGCCTTCAGCCCCTGCAAACGCGTTGAAGCATCGCAACCGCGCGCGGTCTTCGCGATGTGAAGGCCGAAAATCCGCGGTTTGTTATACTTGCCCGGCTCCGCATCTCGCACCGGATCCCTGCATCCGCTTGCGCCGCCACCGCCGCGGCCGTGGCACGCGACGCGGAGCGCCTGCGTCGGTTCCTTATCGCCGCGCCCTGCGCCGGCTGCGTCCGCTGCCGCGGGCGTGTTGGGCCGTGTCCGTCCGCTCCAGCGCGTAACGCGCAGCGGCGCCCCGCGCGCGACCCGTTCGCGCGCCCGCATGGAGAGAGCCCTTTGGTTTTCCGATTGTCCATCGTCCTGCTCGCCGTCCTGGTCGCCGCCGGCGCACTGATCCCGCAGGAATTCAACGCCGCCGCGCAGTTCGCGCTGGCGCTCACCGTGGCCAAGGCCGGCTGGCTGTATCTGCTGGTGGTGTTCGCCGCGCTGTTGTTCCTGGTCTATCTCTCGCTCGGCCGCTTCGCCGACCTGCGCATCGGCGGCGACGACGCCGAGCCGGAGTTCTCGCGCACCAGCTGGCTGTCGATGCTGTTCGCCGCCGGCATGGGCATCGGCCTGGTGTTCTGGGGCGCGGCCGAGCCGATCTCGCACTACCAGCATCCGCCCGAAGGCCTGACGCCGCAGAGCATGCAGGCCGCGCGCGCGTCGATGCGCTACGTGTTCTTCCATTGGGGTCTGCACCCGTGGGCGATTTACGCCCTGGTCGGATTGGCGATGGCGTGGTTCCAGTTCAACCGCAACGGCCGCGGCCAGATCAGCGACCTGCTGCAACCGCTGATCGGCCGCTGGCACCTGCGTTGGCCGGGGCAATTGATCGACGTCGCCGCGGTGGTCGCCACCGCGATCGGCGTGGCCACTACGCTCGGCTTCGGCACCATCCAGATCAGCGCCGGCCTGTCGCGCGTGTTCGGTTGGCAGGTCACGCCGGCCCTGCAGCTGTGCGTGGTCGCGGTGGCGTTCGTGTTGTAAATGGCCTCGACCCTGACCGGCCTGCACCGCGGCATCAAATGGCTGAGCAACCTCAATCTGGCCCTGGCCGCGCTGCTGCTCGCGTTCGTGCTGGTCGCCGGCCCGACCGCGTTCGTGTTCGAGACCCTCACCACCACGCTCGGCGGCTACATCAACCAGTTGCCGAACATGAGCCTGCGCATGGCGCCGTTCTCGCGCGATCCCTGGGTCGGCGAATGGACGATCTTCTACTGGGCGTGGTGGATCGCCTGGGCGCCGTTCGTGGGCAGCTTCATCGCCCGCATCTCGCGCGGCCGGCGCATCCGCGAGTTCGTGTTCGGGGTGGTGCTGGTGCCGTCGCTGATGAGCTTCGTCTGGTTCGCGACCTTCGGCGGCACCGCGCTGTGGGCGCAGATGTTCGCCGGCGCCGACCTGACCGGCGCGTTGGCGCAGGGCTACGAACAGGTGCTGTTCTCGCTGCTCGACAGCCTGCCGTGGGCGCATGCGCTGGCGATCGCGGCGATCGCTTTGCTGATGATCTTCTTCGTCACCTCGGCCGACTCGGCGACCCTGGTGCTGGCGAGCATGTCCAGCCCGGACCGCGCCGACCCGCCGCTGTGGCGGCGCGCGGTGTGGGGCGCGATCCAGGCGCTGATCGCGGTGACCCTGCTGCTGGCAGGCGGCCTGGAGGCCTTGCAAGGCGCGATCACCGTCGCCGCGCTGCCGTTCGCGCTGTTGCTGGCGTTGATCATGTGGTCGCTGTATCGCGCGCTGGATCAGGAATACCTGCGCCAGCAGCGGCAGGCCGCGCGGTTCCGCCATGCGATGCAGCGGTGGTTGGATCGCGAGGAAGGTGCGGCGGCGTGAACGCTCACGCCCGCGCCAAGCGCCGCAACGCGATCCCCAAGCCGATCCGATAGCTCGCCGCCAGATCGCCGTTGATGACGATCGTCGCCATCGGCGCGGCGTGCGCGCGCAGGCGCTCGTCGAGCGTGGTCGCGCTGTCGTCGTGCACTTCGATGTAGGCGCTGGGCAGTTCGTCCAGCGCCTGCCGCAGCGGTTCGGGCCGGGCCAGCGCTTGCGGGGCGAGTTCGCCCGGGTCGAGCAGCACGAACTCGCTGCGGCGGCGGCGCGCCGCGCGCAGGCTGCCGACCAGTTCGCGCAGGCTCGCGCAGGGCCGCAGTTCGAGGTTGCGGCCGACCGCCTGGGCGAGCCGGCGCAGTTCCAGCAGGAACTGCGATTCCAGCGGTCTGGAGTCGGGATGGCGGCCTTGCAGGATCAGGATGCTCACGCGGAACCCATGGAATCGACGACAGGCGCAGGTTGCGCCACAGCCGCGTAAAGCCGCCAGATCGCGCCGGCCGCACGCGCGTAAATTCTTCGCAATCCGCGCATCGGACGAACGCGGCCGGCGCGATGCGCAAAACGCAGGATCGCTTGACCCTCGATGGCGGCGACGGTCAAGCCACGCTCAGCCCGCGCGGCGCGGGCGGCTCTAGCATGCAGCTACGTCCGTTCGATGCGGCCCGCGCCGCCAGAGGAGTCGTTCATGAAGCCCCGCCGCTTGTCCGCCCTGCTCGCCTGCGCGCTGCTGGGACTGCCCGCACTCGCCGTCGCGGCCGCGCCCGACGCAAACCGCGCCAACACCGTGCGTTATAACGCTGTCGTGCCCAAGAACGTCGCAACCGCGACCCGCACGGACATCGCCACCGCGATCCCCGCGGATTTCACGGTCGATTGCCTCGCGCTCGATTCCGGCGTCGCCATCGCCCGTCTCGACCCGGCGATGCCGGTCGACGCGCTCCCGGCCGAACCGCTCGAAGCGGGCTACGCGCAGACCACGGCCGTGCCGGCCGACGCGCCGACGCTGATCGCCCGCCAGCCCGAACAGGGCGAGACCTACGCCGTCGCGTTGGAGACGATGCCGGCGTACGGCGAAGGTTTCGAGCCGGTCATGCCGAGCGTTTTTTGCGCGCAGGCGTCGTTGCCGTCGGTTCCCGCGCTCAAGACCGTCAAGGGCAAGTGATCCGCACAGCGGCGCGGACGCCCGCCGCGTCCGCGCCGTCCGCATCGCGCCGTTCGTGCGTTGCGGCCACGCCGCGGCAACCGCGAACCTTGCGCCGCGCCGCGCTCAGTCCTGCGCCGCCAATCCCGCGACCATCAGCCGCAGCGCGCGTATCGCCTGACGCCGCTGCGGATCGGAGACCTGCACCAGGCGCCGGCGTCCGGCACGCGTCACCCGCAGCCAGCCTTGCCGCTCCAACTGCGCGACATACTGCGACACCACCGACACGCTGCACGCGAGCAGGCTGCTCAGCTCGCCGATGCTCAGGCCCGGGCGGTGCTCGGCGTACAGCAGGATCTGGCAGCGCTTGCTGTTGCCGAACGGCTCCATTACCCGGCGCGCGTCCTCGGCCATGCGTTCGGTGGCCGCCGCTTCGTTGGCGCTGACGATGCGCGGGTTCGGCGCGGCGTCGGGCTCGATCGCGAGCGGCCACGGGCATCCCGGCGTCGGCATCGTCGCATTCATGAATCCCATTGGCGCTTACCCCTGTCCGAACCGCGCGCGCGGCGGCGCGAAAAAATCCGAGCGGCGACGCGACGCGTGCCACGTCGCGCCGCCGCCGCGCGGGCCGCGCGCGGGTCCGGGCAAGGACGCGCGACGCGGACGCGGCCGCCGGCGAGGAGACAGCGCCGGCGTCTCAAGGCGAACCCGAGCCACGCGGCGACTCCCGGCGGCCGATCTGAACAGCGATGCAACGGCGGCGGTGCGATGGGGGCTGCGCTTCATGCGGGGCGACGTGGATGGGCTCGCAGCGGCGATGCTAGGCGACCCGCGGGCGCAGCCGATGACCGCGGATTTTCGCTTTGTTTCACTGTGTTACAGAAACCGCGCGGCGCGTCCGCGTCGATTAACCTGCCCCGATCCGACCGGAGTCGCCCATGTCCGCCAACGCGCCGCCCACGGTCCTGATCGTCGACGACGACGCCACCCTGCGCAGCATGCTCGCGCAGTTCCTCGGCGATCACGGCTTGCGCGTGGTCGAGGCCAGCGACGGCGCGCGCATGTTCGAACGCCTCGCCACCACCGCGGTCAGCGTGGTGCTGCTGGACGTGATGCTGCCCGGCGACGACGGCTTCGCCCTGTGCCGCAGGCTGCGCGCCGCCGGCCATCCGGTCGCCAGCAACATCCCGATCATCCTGCTGACCTCGGTCAACAGCGACACCGACCGCGTGGTGGGACTGGAACTCGGCGCCGACGACTACATCGCCAAACCGTTCAATCCGCGCGAACTGCTGGCGCGCATCCGCGCGCTGCTGCGCCGCAGCGACAGCGGCCGCGGCGAGGACGCGCGCACCGGCGCGGAGTTCCGCTTCATGGGCTGGGTGCTCAATCCGCGCCATCGCAGCCTGCGCTCGCCCAACGGCGCGCTGACCGACCTGACCAGCGGCGAGTTCGACCTGCTGCTGGCGTTTCTCGAACACCCTCAACGGATCCTGTCGCGCGACCAGCTCATCGATCTGGCCCGCGGCCGCGCGCTGACGCCGTACGACCGCAGCATCGACGTGCAGATCAGCCGCCTGCGGCGCAAGATCGAACCCGATCCGCAGCGGCCGCGCCTGATCAAGACGGTGCGCAACGAGGGCTATTTCTTCGCCGCCGACGTCGACGCGGCGGGAGCGGCGCGGTGACGGCGCCGCGCTGGCTGCCGCGGTTCTCGCGCATCCGCCTGGCGCCACGCATCGCCGTGGTGGTGCTGCTGACGATGGCCATGACCCTGCTGCTGGACGCCGCCATCGGCATGGCGCTGCGCTCGACCGGCCCGCGCGCCGTGGACGAGCGCTCGCTGGTGCGTCAGGCGATGCAGTTGCGCGCCGACCTCGCCGCGCGCCCGCGCGCGCAGCGGGCGGCCGCGGTGGAGCGCGCCGCGCGCGAGCGCAAGCTCGACTTCGCCTTGCTCGACACCGCCCGCCGCGACGGCGCGCCGCCGTTGGCGGACCTGATCGAGACCATGCGCGCGCGCCTGGCCGAGCGCACGCCCGACCACGATGTCGCTTATGCGGTGTCGATCAACGTGCTGCCCGACGGACCGGGGCGCGGCGTGCGCCAAGTGACCGTGGTGGTGCCCACGCCCGGCGCGGAACGCGCCGAGATCCTGTCGGTGGCGGCGCGGCCGTTCGCCGACGGGTCGAGCACGATGATCGCGACCGTTCCGGCCGAACGCCTCGCCGACGCGCCGACCGCCGGCCCGACGTTCCCGTTGCCGGTCGCGTTCGCCCCGACCCTGTCGGTGCCGGCGCCGCTGGTCGCTTATCCGTGGGCGCAGACGCAGCCGCTGGCGACGCTGGTGGCGGCGCCGAGCGCCGCGCCGACCGCGGCTCCGGTGCAGGCGATGATGCCGCTGCAACCGGCTTCGCTGGCGCTGACCACGGCGCCGAGCATGGACCTGCGCCTGTCCGACTATGCCGCGCCGGTCGCGCGGACCCGGCCGCAGGCCAACGACGCGCCGCGGATCGCGCCCGCGTTCCTGGAAGGCCTGCGCATCGAACCGTCATTGCCGCGCATGTCGGTGGCGCTGGAACTGCCCGACGGGCAGTGGCTGCTGGCCAGCCCCGGCAAGCCCAATCCGCTGTGGTTGCAGCAGCTGTTCAAACTGGCCGGGGTGGTGCTGCTGTTGCTGCTGGTCGCGGTGCTGTCGATGCGCACCGCGCGCAGCTTCCTGCGCCCGCTGACCGAGCTGGCGCAGGCCGCCGAACGCCTCGGCCGCGAGCGCGAGCCGACGCCGATCGAGGGCATGACCATTCCCGAATACGCCGCCATCGCCGGCAAGTTCAACGACATGCAGATGCGGCTCAAGCGTTTCGTCGACGACCGCACCCATCAGCTGGCGGCGATCTCGCACGACCTGCGCACGCCGCTGACGCGCATGCGCCTGGCTCTGGAGTATGTCGACGAAGCGCGGCGCGGCCCGCTGCTGGCTGAGATCAGCCAGATGGAAACCATGATCAGCGGCAGCCTGGCCTTCGCCGGCGAGGACGCGCGGCTGGAGCCGCATCAGCGCGTGGATCTGGCGGCGCTGCTGATCAGCCTGTGCGACGAAGCCTGCGACCGCGGCGACGAGGCCGCTTACGTCGGACCCGATCACGCCGAGCTGCCGTGCCAGCCGATCGCGATGCGGCGCGCGTTCGCCAACCTGATCGACAACGGCTGCCGTTACGGCGCACGGGTGCGGGTGACGCTGGCGACGGCCGCAGAGGGTCTGCGTATCGACATCGACGACGACGGCCCGGGCATCGCGCCGGAACTGCGCGAGCGCGCGTTCGCGCCGTTCCAGCGTCTGGACAATGCGCGCGCCGCGCCGGGCTCGGGCCTGGGCCTGTCGATCGCGCGCAGCGTGATCCGCGGCCACGGCGGCGATGTCGTCCTGGGCGATGCCGACGGCGGCGGCCTGCGCGCGCGCATCGAGCTGCCGTTGCCCGATTGAGGACGCGCTGACGAGGTGCTGACGGCGCGCCGCGCGCGCAAGCCGTACGCCGGGTGAATGCGGTCGCGAACGTTCGAACGCGCTCGAAACGTCGCCGGCGCCGCGCGCCGGACACTGCCTCCATCGCAGCCGGCCGCGCCGATCGGCCGCTGGCGCCGTGCGCCAGGGTCCGCGGCCGCGCTCTCTCGCATCGCTCCGCGCGGCGCCGGCCCGCCCGCGGTCGCGCGTCCAATCGGGGTAGCCGCATGTCGAGCGAGCATTTCGAATACCAACCCAGCCTGCGCATCGCGGCCGATCCGTTCGAGGCCGCGAGCGAAGACGCGCGCCCCGCACCGCGCGCATCGGCGGCGGACGCCGAAGCCGATCCGCCGATGCAGGACTTCCGCCTGTATTTCCAGCGCGACTTCGACAGCGTGCGCGCCCAGCCGCACGCGATGTCGTACTGGCTGCAACTGCGCGGACGTTCGTACCTGGAAAGCCGCGAAGGCCATCTGCAATTGCGCGCCGGCCAATGGCTGATGCTGGAACCCGGCAGCGCGCCGAGCGTGGACACCGACCGCCACGGCGCGCTGATCGGCTTCAGCGTGGCGCCGGCGCTGCTGAGCGAGATCGAACGCCATTGGCGGGTCGAACTGCATCCCGGCGCCGGCACGCTCGACCGTTTCGAACGCGACGCCCTGGCCAAGCTGTGGCGGCAATGCGCCAGCGCCGCCAATCTGGCCGCGTTCGCCGCTCCGCGCGAGGAGCGCTTGCGCATGCTGCGGCGGTTGCTCGGCGGCGTGCGCGACACGCAGCGCGAGCTGGCCGCGCGGGTGCGCCAATGCCCCGGCCGCCGGGTCGCGCGCCAGCGTCAGGTGTTCTCGCGCCTGCAGCGGGTGCGGCTGTACCTGCGCGGCCATCCCGACCGATTGGTGCCGATGCAGGAGCTCGCCGAAATCACCAGTTTCTCGCCGTGGTGGCTGTCCAAGACCTTCAAGCAGGTCTACGGCGAAACCCTGCAATCCTACGGACTGGGCCTGCGCCTGGAGCGCGCCTGCGAACTGCTCGGCGAGAGCGCCCTGTCGATCGCCGAGATCAGCCACGCCTGCGGTTTCGATTCGCCGTGCAGCTTCGCGCGTGCGTTCCGCCAGCGCATGCAGTGCACCGCGACCCAGTATCGCGCGCGCCGCTTCGCTCCGCCGCAGACCGCGGCGTGAGCCAAGCCACGCGCCAAGCAAACCCAATCCTGACGCCATCGGTTCGTATCCGCCGGCAAGCCTCGCGGACTTAGCTTGGGCGCTCGTTTTAACGCCGCTGTAACAAGACGGCGTCCGCAACGAGCATCCATCACGAGAGGGGGACACCGACGCATGAACCACACCCGCAAGCCCATCCGCGCGCGCGCCGCGCTGCCGATGCACATCGCCGCCGCGTTGGCCGCAGCCGCGGCGCCGGCGATGGCGCAGACCGCGCCGGCGTCGACGCCGGACGCCAAGGCGACCACGCTCGACCGCGTCGAAGTGGTCGGCTCGCGCATCAAGCGCGCGGACCTCGACACCTCGCAACCGGTGTTCTCGCTCAACCGCGCCGAGATCGAGAAGCAGGGTCTGACCTCGGTCGCCGACGTGCTGCAACGCATCTCCAGCAACGGCGCCGGCCTCAACACCACGATCAACAACGGCAACGACGGCGAATCCACGGTCAGCCTGCGCAACCTCGGCTCCGGCCGCACCCTGGTGCTGGTCAACGGCCGGCGCTGGGGCACGGGCCTGGGCGGCAACGTCGATCTCAACAGCATCCCGACCTCGATCATCGAACGCATCGAAGTGCTCAAGGACGGCGCATCGACCATCTACGGTTCCGACGCCATCGCCGGCGTGGTCAACATCGTCACCCGGCGCAATTTCGACGGCGCCGAAGCCGGCGCCTACCTCGGCCAGTTCGGCCAGGGCGACGGCTCGCGCGAGGCCTACGACTTCACCATCGGCATGAGCGGCGAGCGCGGCTCGCTGCTGATCGGCGCGGCCTACGTCAAGGAAGAGGAAGTCATGGCCGGCGACCGCGAAATCTCCAAGGGCGGGCCGCCGTTCAATTCCGGCTTCAGCACCACCGGCGCGCCCGGCAGCTTCGTCGACCCGCGCGACAACAAGCAGTACGTGCTCGGCCCGAACAAGCAGTTCGTGCCGTACGACGAGAGCAAGCACGGCGTCAACACGGCGCCGTTCAACTATCTGCTGACCCCGCAGGAGCGGACCTCGCTGTTCGCCCAGGGCACCTTCGACATCGCCGAGCAGGTCACCTTCCGCAGCGAGATGTTCTTCAACCAGCGCGAGTCCTCGCAGCAGCTCGCCTATATGCCGGTCACCGGCATGACCCTGGACAAGGACAGCATCTACAATCCGACCAAGGGCACGGCCGATGCGCGCGACCTGCGCAACGTCAACCGCCGCTTCTTCGAAGGCGGGCCGCGCTCGTTCAACCAGAACGCCAAGACCTATCACTTCTACGGCGGCTTCGAAGGCTATTTCGACCTGGGTTCGCGCCGCTTCGACTGGGACGCGGGCTATCGCTACGACCGCACCGACCAGAACGACCTCACCTACGGCCTGTACAACCTCGACAAGCTGCGCAAGGCCTACGGTCCGTCGTTCATCGACGGCAGCGGCCGCGCCCGTTGCGGCCGCCCCGGCGCGGTCATCGAGGACTGCGTGCCGATCAACCCGCTCGGCCCGGAAGGCTCGATCAGCCAGGAAGCCATCGACGCGGCCAAGTTCACCGCGCACGACTCCACCACCCAGATCTCCAAGGGCTACACCTTCAACGTCAGCGGCGAACTGTTCGACCTGCCCGCCGGCCCGCTGGCGCTGGCCGCCGGCTACGAATACCGCAGCGAAAGCGGCTCGTTCGAACCCGACGCGTTCATCGCCGCCGGCCTGAGCACCGGCAACGGCTCCAAGCCGACCCGCGGCGGCTACAACTTGAACGAACTGTTCCTGGAACTGTCGGTGCCGGTGCTCAAGGACCTTCCGTTCGCGCGCCTGCTGGACTTCTCCATCGCCACCCGCCGCTCCGACTACAGCACCTTCGGCGACACGCTCAACAGCAAGTTCGGCTTCCGCTGGAAGCCCATCGACGACCTGATGGTGCGCGGCAACTGGTCGCAAGGCTTCCGCGCGCCGAGCATCAACGACCTGTACCGCGGCGACGGCGACACCTTCGTGCGCTATTCCGATCCGTGCTCGACCCACAGCGGCAAACGCTCCAATCCGCAGATCGACGCCAAGTGCCTGGCCGACGGCGTGCCGGGCAACTTCCGCCAGCCCGGCTCCGGCCCGAATCCGCAGACCACCGAGCCGTTCACCGCCGGCGGCAATTCCAAGCTGGAAGCCGAGACCTCGACCAACAAGACCCTGGGGTTCGTCTACAGCCCGCAGTGGGCGCCGGGGCTGGACCTGTCGCTGGATTGGTACCAGATCAAGATCGAGAACGCGATCAGCACCCCGACCGCGCAGTTCGTGGTCGACAAATGCTACGGCGGCACCGCCGCCGAGCAGGCGATCTACTGCAAGCTGATCAAGCGCGATCCCAACTATCCGGGCCGCCCGGGCCTGATCACCGACATCCAGTTGCGGCCGATCAACGCCGCCCAGTTCCTGGTCGAAGGCTACGACCTGACCCTCAACTACCGTCTGCCGGAAACCCGCTTCGGCCGCTTCGCGATCAGCTGGGACAGCACCTACACCTCGCGCTGGGACTATCAGGTGGATGCCAGGTCGCCGGTGGAGCACCGCAACGGCATCTACCTGCAATCCGATCCGTACTGGCGGATCCGCTCGAACCTGTCGCTGGACTGGAGCCGCGGCGATTTCGGCGCGACCTGGGCCCTGCGCTACAAGTCCGGCCTCACCGAGGAGTGCAAGCCCGACTTCAAGCAGTACTGCTCCGATCCGGGCAAGATGAAGAACCATCTGGCGTCGACCACGTACCACGACGTGCAAGTGCGCTACAACGCGCCGTGGAACGCCACCGTCGCGCTCGGCGTCAACAACCTGTTCGCCAAGGAACCGCCGCTGGCGCAGAACGCGTTCGCCAACAACTTCGACTACCAGTACGACATTCCGGGGCGGTTCTTCTATCTCAAGTACCGGCAGCGGTTCTGATCTTTTTCGCAGCCGCCTAAAGCGGCGGGCCGGATCGTTCGATCCGGCCCGCGCGCCGGCTTGCGTCGGGCCGCATCGCCGGTCACTGCGGCGCGCGAGGCGCTCGCTGGCCGGGCTCGTCGCGTCGCGCATCGCGCCGGCAGGACGCGCTCGCATCCGAAGCCGAAGCCTTCGCGGCCTTGGCTCGTTTACTCTCGGCATTCTCCCGGATCATCTGCAACACCTGCGCTGGCGTGAACGTGTACAGGCTGCAATCGAGCGATTCCACCGTCCGTCCGCGCGCGAACCATTTTCGGGACGGCAGCGGCGCCAGACTGCCCTCGTAGACGATATCGGCATCGTCGTCCTCGCCGCCGGGCAGGCCGTCGTAGCCCAGCGAATAGAGTGCGAACCGCTGCTTTTCCTCGCTCAGCTGGTAGTAAAAAGGACGCCCCCAGGAATCGCTCAGTTGCGCCTGATTCGCATAAGGGCCGAGCGGCAATTCCTCGCCGGTGAGCGCCTGCAACGATTCGGGCAAAGCGCCCGTGTCGCAGCGATACGCGAGGATCTTCTTGCTCATCCACGCCACTTCCGCGCGTACCCGGTCGTGCGTCGTGCAACTGCGTCCCCACAGCGCGCGCGCGATCGCCAGCGCCAGCACTACGCCGGCAGCGACCTTCCAGATCCGCTCTCTCATCGCGACGCTCTCCCCTGGATACGATTCCACAGCACCGACATTGAACCGACGAGCTCGCGCAAAAACGCCCCGAACGCCCGTTGCCGTTGCCAACAGAGCGCAGGCCTCGCGCTAGTCGCCAGGCGCAGCCTTCGCGGCCCTGGCTTTGCTTTCGGCCTTCATGTGGCTCAGCACCAACGATTTGCGTTCCGTCGGTTTGTAGCGGCTGCAATCGACCGGCTGCACCGGCTGGCCGCGCCGGTACCAGTCCTTTGAACTCAGCGGCGCCAGACTGCCGTCATAGACGATATCGGCGCTCTGGCCTTCGCCTCCGGGCAGTCCGTCGCTCCCCAGCGAGAACACGGCGAAACGCTCCTGTTTCCCGTTCCACAGGTACACGACAGGCCGCCCCCACGCATCGATCAGTTCCGATCGCTTCGCATACGGCCCCAGCGGCGAAGCGCCGCCGGCCAGCGCCTCGAGCGATTCGGGGTAAAAGCCGGTATCGCAGCGATACGCGCGGACTTTTTCGCCCAATGAGTTCACCTGCGCGCGCGTCATGGTGTGGTCGGTGCGCGTACATCTGGGCCCCGCCACAACGCGCCAGACGAGCACCCCCAGCAGCACCGGCGCAAGCGCCAGCACCGCGGCGGCGGCGATCTTCCAGTTCCGTTCGCTCATCGTCCCTCCCTGCGTGCGCTTGCGCCGCCGCTGGCGCTAAACCAGCAAATCCTCGTAAAACGCCCCGAACGGTCGCTGCGGATGCGCGATCTGGATTTCCAGGATCCACAGCCCCGCCGCCGGCGTGCCCTCGAACTCGCCAAGGTCGCCGGCGCGGTACACCGCATGCGGGAAATCGCTGACGCGGTGGCCCTGGATGTCGAGGTTCAACCGCCACCCCATCGCTTCGGCGCGCTCTTGCGCGTAGCGGTACAAGGCAGGCCCGCTGGCGCCATCGCGCCATTGCTCGCGCACTTCGTCGAACAACGTGCGCGCGGCCGCGGCGCAGGCGTGCATGTCGGCGTCGTCGCCGACCACGAAGGTGTCGCCGCTGTCGCCTTCGTGGCCGTCCCAGACCACGCCCATGTCGATGAAGTAGATGTCGTTCGCGCGCAGTTCCGGATCGCCGTCGGAGCGCTCGCGGAAAGTCTTGAGGGTGTTGGCGCCGAAACGGATCAGCAGCGGATGCCAGATCCGGCCCATGCCGAGTTCGACCAGGGTGCGCTGGCCGAGCTCGCGCGCCTGCGATTCGCGCATGCCCGGCGCGATCTGCGCGCGGATGCGCTCGACCGCCTGCCAGGTCAGTTCGCGCGCGCGCTGCATCGCGTTCGCGTCGAAGGCGGCGCCGACGCGCTCTTTCGGATCGGTTTCGTTCGGCTGTGCGGCGTGCATCGGAACCTCGCTCACTTCAAACCTCCAAAGTCAGTCCCGGCCGCGCCAGCACCGCCTGGGTGCCGAAACGCTCGCCGATCTCGCCCGCCAGCGCCTCGCGCGCCGTGTCTTCGCCGTGCACCAGCGCCAGCGGCGGATGCCCGGCGATATGGCCGTACCACTCGATCAGGCCGTGCTGGTCGGTGTGCGCCGACAGCCCGCCGATGGTGTGGCGCTGGGCGCGGGCGCGCAGGTCGCGGCCGTGGATGCGCACCCATTGCGCGCCCTCGACCAGGCGCCGGCCGATCGTGCCTTCGGCCTGGTAGCCGACGAACACCACATGGGTCTGCGGCTTGTCCAGGTTCTGGCGGAAGTGGTGCAGGATGCGGCCGGCGTTGGCCATGCCGGAACCGGCGATGACGATCGCGCCGCGTTCGATCGCGTTGATCGCCATCGAGTCCTGCGCCGATTCGGTCAGGTGCAGATTGGGCAGGTCGAACGGGTTGGGTTTTTCCTTCCAAACCTGCACCGCGTCCTCGTCGAACAGATCGGTGTGGCGGTCGTAGACGGCGACCACCTTGGCCGCCATCGGGCTGTCGAGGAAGATCTTCCAGCGCGACAGCTTCCACTCGTCCCAGTACTTGGCGAACCAGTACAGCAGCTCTTGGCTGCGGCCGACCGCGAACGCGGGAATCAGCACGTTGCCGCCGTCGTTCCAGGCCGCTTCGAGGATGCGGCCGAGTTCGAGGATGGTCTCGGCGCGGTCCTTGTGCAGGCGGTCGCCGTAGGTCGATTCCATCAGCACCAGGTCGGCGGCCGCGATGGGTTCGGGATCGCGCAGGATCGGCGTGCCCTTCGGGCCGAGGTCGCCGGAAAACACCAGGGTACGGCCTTCGGCGCGCAGCTCGACCACCGACGAACCTAGGATGTGGCCGGCTTCGCGGAAGGTCAGGCGCACGCCGGGCAGGATTTCGGCGTCGGTGTCGTAACGCAGCGGGCGCACCCGGCGCATCGCCGCTTCGACGTCCTCGCGGGTGTACAGCGGCAGCAGCTCCGGCTCGCCGGCGCGGCGCTTGCGGTTGCCGCGCTCGGCCTCGCTCTCGGCGATGGAGGCCGAGTCCAGCAGCATGATCCGCATCAGGTCGGCGGTGGCTTCCTGGGCGTGGATCTCGCCGCGGAAGCCGCGCTTGAGCAGCAAGGGCACGCGGCCGATGTGGTCGATGTGGGCGTGGCTGATGACCAGCGCGTCGAGCGCGGCGGCGTCGAAGCCGAACGGATCGGCATTGCGGCGCTCGGCCTGCGGGCTGCCCTGGATCATGCCGCAGTCGAGCAAAAGGCGATGGCCGGCGGCTTCGACTTCGTGCAGCGAGCCGGTGACCTCGCCGGCCGCGCCGTGGAAATGCACTCGCATCGGGTTCGGCTCCTTGGCGCGGCGGGGGCCGCGATGTGCGCTGAAACTACCATGCCGGTTTCGCGGCTTTGTGCGCGCGGCTCGCGCCGCGATGGTTTCCGCTCAGGTCGCCGCGATCGGCAACAGTGCGCCTGCGGGTCAAGCCCCGGCCCACGACAGCGCCAGGCCTTGCCGCGAACAGCCCCGCCGCGCAAAACCCCCGCAAAGGCAAAGCCGGCCGCCACCCCACGTGACTGAAGACACCCTCCCGCGGCCGCCGCGGGGTCCATCATCGCCGGATTCCGCGCGCCCGCCGCGCCCGTGCCACGCTGCCAGGGAGTTCCTGCGATGCCCCTCCGCCCCCGCCACCTGCTGTTGCCGCTGGCCATCGCCGCCGCCGTGGCCGCCTGCGCCAAGCCCGAGTCCGCCGCCCCGGCCGCGTCGTCGGCCGCGCCGGCGCCGGCCGCGGCCGCCGCGCTGACCCTGGACGAGTCCAAGCTGCCGCAGCCGGTGCGCTTCGCCGCCAGCGACGTCGACCCGGCCAAGAGCGCCTGCGACAACCTCGGCGAGTACGCCAACAGCAAGTGGTTCGCGGCCAACCCGATCCCCGGCGACCGCTCGTCGTGGGGCGTGTCGGACGTGCTGGCCGAGCGCTCGCTGGCGATCCAGCGCCAGCTCGCCGAACAGGCCGCCGGCGACGCCAAGGCCGCGGGCGTGGAAAAACTCGTCGGCGACCTGTGGGCCACCGGCATGGACGAGGCCAAGATCGAGGCCCAGGGCATCGCCCCGCTCAAGGACGAACTGGCCGCGATCGACGCGGTGACCTCGCCCGAGCAGCTCGGCGGCTACCTGCGCGACAGCGCCGCGCACGGCCGCAACGTGCTGTTCGATTTCTCGGCCGAGGCCGACTTCAAGAATTCCTCGCAGAACCTCGGCTATGCCACCCAGGGCGGGTTGGGCCTGCCCGACCGCGGCTACTACTTCGACGCCGACAAGCGCGACAAGCTCGAGGCCTACCGCGCCCACATCGGCAAGGTGCTGGAACTCGCCGGCGCCGACGCGGCGACGGCGAAGCAGCAGGCCGACGCGGTGATCGCGTTCGAAACCCGGCTGGCCCAGGTCTCGCTGTCGAGCGAGCAGCTCTCGCGCGACGTCGCCCTGTACTACAACCCGACCAGCCCGGCCAAGGCCGACGAGCTGACCCCGAACTTCTCCTGGACCAAGTTCTTCGAATCCCAGGGCGTGGCCACGCCGAAGATGTTCTCGCTGTCGATGCCGGGCTTCCACCAGGAAGTCAGCAAGATGATCGCCGACACGCCGCTGGAGACCTGGCGCGCCTACCTGCGCTACCACACCGTCGACGGCGCCTCGCCGTACCTGTCGGCGCCGTTCGTGCAGGAGAGCTTCGAATTCCACGCCAAGGCGATGCGCGGGCAGAAGGAGCCGAAGGCGCGCTGGAAGCGCGTGCTCGGCGGCATCGAGGATCAGGCCGGCGAAGCGATGGGCCAGTTGTACGTCAAGGTCGCGTTTCCGGCCGAAGCCAAGGCGCGCACCGAGGCGCTGGTGCAGCAGCTGCGCACCGCGCTGAAGGCGCGGATCGAGAACCTGTCGTGGATGAGCGCGCAAACCAAGCAAAAAGCGCTCGACAAGTGGGCGAGCTTCACTCCCAAGATCGGCTATCCGGACAAGTGGCGCGACTGGAGCGGCCTGGCCACCGGCCGCGACAGCTATTACGCCAACGTGCGCGCCGCCAACGAATTCAACTACAAGTGGAGCATCGGCAAGATCGGCAAGCCGGTCGACAAGACCGAATGGGGCATGAGCCCGCAGACGGTCAACGCCTACTACAACCCGCTGCAGAACGAGGTGGTGTTCCCGGCCGCGATCCTGCAGCCGCCGTTCTTCGACGCCAAGGCCGACGACGCGACGAATTACGGCGGCATCGGCGCGGTGATCGGCCACGAGATGATCCACGGCTACGACGACCAGGGTTCGCGCTTCGATCCCGCCGGCAACATGGCCAACTGGTGGACGCCGGCCGACGCCAAGGGCTTCGCCGCGCGCAGCCAGAAGCTGATCGAACAGTTCGACGGCTACGAAGCCGCGCCCGGGCTCAAGGTCAACGGCAAGCTGACCCTCGGCGAGAACATCGCCGACCTCGGCGGCCTCGCCACCGCCTACGACGCGATGCGCCTGGCCACCGCCAACGCACCCGATCCCAAGACCGACGGCCTGAGCCGCGACCAGCGCTTCTTCCTGAGCTTCGCGACGAGCTGGCGCGACCGCTACACGCCGGACCTGCTCAAGGTGCTGGTCGCCTCCAACCCGCACGCGCCCAGCGATTTGCGCGCGATCGGCGCGCCGTCGAACCTGCCGGCCTTCGCCGCGGCGTTCTCGTGCAAGCCGGGGCAGCCGATGGTCCGCGACGGCGAGAAGCAGGTGGTGATCTGGTGATTTTGGGGCCGGGAGTCGGGAGTCGGGAGTCGGGAGTCGGGAGTCGGGAATCGGGAATCGGTAAAGCCGAGCCCGTTCAGATCCCCGCGCCCCCGCTTCGCCGATTCCCAATTCCCGATTCCCAATTCCCGGCATTAAGGTTACGAAACCGTCACGTATGACCTTCGACACCCTGCGGCCACGCCCGGCAGGACTATCGTCCGGCCGTGCCGGCCCGAAATCGGCCACAATTCCCGCACTAGTTACGCCTACGCCTTACGGCCGGAGCCCGCTGTGACCCTCAAGAAACCGCAAGTCCTGTTGCTGTCCGTCGCCATCGCCACCGCCGTGGCGGCCTGCGGCGGCAAAACCGAAGCCCCCGTCGCCGCCGCGCCGGCCGACCAGGCCGCCGCCAAGCCGGCCGAGGCCGCGACCGAATTCAAGCTCGACGAGAGCAAGCTGCCGGCGGTCAACCGCTTCGCCGTCGCCGACCTGGACACCAGCAAGGACGCCTGCGTCGACTTCGCCGGTTACGCCAACAGCAAGTGGCTCGCCGCCAACCCGATCCCGGGCGACCGCACCTCGTGGGGCGCGTTCGAAATGCTCGACGAGCGTTCCAACGGCGTGCAGCACCAGCTCGCCGAACAGGCCGCGGCCGACACCAAGGCCACCGGCGTGACCAAGATCGTCGGCGACCTGTGGGCCACCGGCATGGACGAAGCCAAGGTCAACGCCCAGGGCATCGAGCCGCTGAAGGCCGACCTGGCCAAGATCGACGCCGTCGACAGCCCGGAAAAGATCGCCGCCTACCTGCGCGAAACCGCCGCCACCGGCGACAACCCGCTGTTCGGTTTCGGCGCCGAAGCCGACTTCAAGGATTCGGCCAACAACATCGCCTACGCCTCGCAGGGCGGCCTGGGCCTGCCGGACGCGCCGTACTACACCGACGCCAAGCACAAGGACAAGCTGGCCGCGTACGAGCAGCACATCGCCAAGGTGCTCGAGCTCGGCGGCGCTAAACCCGAGGACGCCGCCAAGCAGGCCAAGGACGTGATCGCGTTCGAAACCCGCCTGGCCAAGGCCTCCAAGACCCGCGAGCAGCTCTCGCGCGACGTCTCGCTGTACTACAACCCGATCAGCCCGGCCAAGGCCGACGAGCTGACCCCGAACTTCTCCTGGACCAAGTTCTTCGAATCGCAGGGCGTGGCCACGCCGAAGATGTTCTCGCTGGCGGTGCCGGGCTTCCACGAGGAAGTCAGCAAGATGATCGCCGACACCCCGGCGGCCAGCTGGCAGGCCTACCTGCGCTTCCACGCCATCGACGGCGCCTCGCCGTTCCTGTCCGACGCGTTCGTGCAGGAGAACTTCAACTTCTATTCCAAGACCCTGCGCGGCCAGAAGGAAATCAAGGACCGCTGGAAGCGCGTGCTGGCCACGGTCGAAGGCCAGGCCGGCGAAGCGATGGGCCAGCTGTACGTCAAGGTCGCGTTCCCGGCCGAGTCCAAGCAGCGCATGCAGACCCTGGTGGAGAACCTGCGCCAGTCGCTGAAGTCGCGCATCGAGAACCTGTCGTGGATGAGCGCCGACACCAAGAAGAAGGCGCTGGAGAAGTGGGCCAGCTTCACCCCGAAGATCGGCTACCCGGACAAGTGGCGCGACTGGAGCGGCCTGAAGACCAACCGCGACAGCTACTACGCCAACGTCAAGGCGGCCAACGAGTTCAACTACAAGTGGAACCTCAGCAAGGTCGGCAAGCCGGTCGACAAGACCGAATGGGGCATGAGCCCGCAGACCGTCAACGCCTACTACAACCCTTTGCAGAACGAGATCGTGTTCCCGGCCGCGATCCTGCAGCCGCCGTTCTTCGACCCGAAGGCCGACGACGCGGCCAACTACGGCGGCATCGGCGCGGTGATCGGCCATGAAATGACCCACGGCTACGACGACCAGGGTTCGCGCTTCGGCCCGACCGGCAACATGGAAGTGTGGTGGGCGCCGTCCGATGCCAAGGCGTTCTCGGCGCTGACCGGCAAGCTGATCAAGCAGTTCGACGGCTACACCGCGACCGGCGGGCAGAAGGTCAACGGCACCCACACCCTGGGCGAGAACATCGCCGACCTCGGCGGCCTGGCCACCGCGTACGACGCGATGAAGAAGGCCGCGGGCGAGACCCCGGACCCGAAGACCGACGGCCTGACCCGCGACCAGCGCTTCTTCCTCAACTGGGCCACCGTGTGGCGCCGCAACTTCACCCCGGACGAGGAGAAGATGCGCCTGCAGACCGACGAGCACGCGCTGGCCAACTTCCGCGCGATCGGCGCGCCGTCGAACCTGCCGACCTTCGCGGCCGCGTTCTCGTGCAAGCCGGGCCAGCCGATGGTGCGCGAGGGCGACAAGCAGGTGATTATCTGGTGATCGCGACGGCGCGGTAGTTGCGCCGAAGCCGATGCATCGACGAAGGCCCGGGGATGTCCCTGGGCCTTTGTTTTTTCGGGATTCGGGATTCGGGATTCGGGATTGGGGATTGGGGATTGGGGATTGGGGATTGGGGATTGGGGATTGGGGATTGGGGATCAGGGATTGGGGATCGGGATCGGGATCGGGATCGGGATCGGGATCGGGATCGGGATCGGGAATCATGCATTCGGCATCGGTGTCCCTCGCGTGCGACCGGGCAGAACCCCGACCGCATCGCCACCCGCCTACCGTCATCCCCGCGAAGGCGGGGATCCAGGGCTTCATCGCGACAGGGCTCTGAAGTCTCTGGACGCCCGCCTTCGCGGGGATGACGTTCTTGGGGGTCACCGCGATCGGCCAATCCCGAATCCCGAATCCCGAATCCCGAATCCCCAATCCCAAATCCCAAATCCCAACCCCATTCACCGCCATCCCACGCCGGATTGTTAAACTCCCGCATCCTTCGGATGGACTACGCGATGCTGACCCTACGCCCGCTTGCCTGCGCCCTCGCCCTCAGCCTGATCGCCGGCCTGGCCTCGCCCGCCGCCGACGCCGCCAAGAAAAAGGCCGCACCCAAGACCAAGGCCCCGGCCGTCGCCAACGCCTGCAGCGACTTCTACGCCAGCGCCAACGCCGACTGGCTGCGCGCCAACCCGCTGTCCGGCGCCGCTTCGGTCTCGGCGCTGGAGACCCTGGCCGGCAACGCACGCCGCCAGCAGCTCGAACTGCTGAACACCGCGATGACCGCGCCGCAGGGCAACGTGCAGAAGCTGCTCGGCGACTTCTGGGCCAGCGGCCTGGACGAGGCCGCGGTCGAACGTGACGGCGCCCAGCCGATCGCCCCGCTGCTGGGCCGCATCAACGCGATCAAGAAGTCCAAGGACATCCCGGCCTCGATCGCCGCCCTGCACCAGGTCGGCATCCCGGTGCTGTTCAACTTCGGCGCCGACATCGACCTCAAGGACCTGGAACGCCACATCGGCTACTTCAGCCAGGGCGGCCTGGGCCTGCCGGATCCGGCCTACTACACCCGCACCGACAACGACACCCGCCAGCTGCTGGCGCAGTACAACGTCTACGTGCAGAAGATCCTGGCCCTGACCGGCACGCCGAAGGACAAGCTCGCGGCCGAGTCGCAGCTGGTCATCGACCTGGAAACCCGCCTGGCGCGCGCGTCCAAGCCGCTGTCGGCGCTGCGCGACCCGCTCGCCAACTATGCGCCGGTCGCCACCGCCAGCCTCGGCAAGACCTACAAGCGCCTGCAGCTCGGCGATTTCCTCAAGGCCCAGGGCGTCAGCGACGACAGCGTGTCGATGGCCAACCCGGCGCTGTTCGCCGAGATGGACAAGCTGATCGACCAGCTCAAGCCCGAGCAGTGGAAGACCTACCTGCGCTGGCGCGTCGGCGACTCGATGGCGCCGTACCTGGCCAAGAGCTACCGCGACGCCGAGTTCGATTTCCGCGGCAAGATCCTGCGCGGCGAGCGCGAGCAGCCCGCGCGCCAGCAGGCCGTGCTCGACGCGATCACCCTCGCCGCCGGCCCGATGGTCGGCCACGAATACGCCGCGCGCTACCTGCCGGCCGCGACCGACCAGCGCGCCGAGCAGATCGCCCAACAGGTGCGCGAAGCGCTGGCCAAGGCCATCGACGCCGACACCCGCTTCAGCGACAGCGCCAAGAACGAGGCGCGCGCCAAGCTGGCCAAGCTCAAGATCGAAGTCGGCACGCCCAAGCGCGACCTCGACTACACCGTGCAGCCGATGGGCCGCGGCAGCTTCGGCAGCAACATGCTGATCGCCTCGACCTGGCGCCATCGCGAGGAAATGAAGCGGATCGGCCGCGGCAACGCCGACCGCCGCTGGGACGTGCTGCCGCAGGAGCCGTCGCTGGCCTACGACATCGCCCAGAACCGCCTGATCGTGACCGCGGCGATGCTGCAGGCGCCGGTGCTCGACATGAGCCGCGGCGACGCCGCGCAATACGGTTCCTTCGGCGCCCTGGTCGGCGCCGAGCTGACCCACGGCTTCGACAGCCGCGGCCGCTACGTCGACGCCAAGCAGGAAGTGCGCGACTGGTGGACCCCGGCCGAAGTGTCGGGCTGGGACGCGATGACCGCGCGCGTGGCCGCGCAGTACAGCGCCGAATCCTGGCCGGGCCTGAGCGCGGTCAAGGTCAACGGCAACCAGGTGCGCGAAGTCGCCATCGCCGACCAGGCCGGCGTCGAGCTCGCCTGGGCCGCGTACCGCGCCGCGCAGCCGACTGCGAACAAGGACGCCAACCAGGCCTTCTTCAAGGCCTGGGCCGGGGTCTGGGCGCAGCAGCTGAGCCCGGAAGCCGCGGCGCAGCGCGCGGCCTCGGGCATCCACGCCCCGGGCCAGTGGCGCACCAACATCCCGCTGTCGAACCTGCCGGCGTTCGGCGAAGCGTTCGGCTGCAAGGCGGGGTCGGCGATGGTGCGCAAGGCGGATCAGCAGATCAAGGTGTTTCCCTGATCGCGGGATCGCTGTTCGAATGATCGAAAAGCCCGGCGAAAGCCGGGCTTTTTCCTTGTCGCGGCGAGCGCGCCGCCAATCGCGACGAGCGCCGCAATCGGCGCCCGACGCCTACTGCAACTGTACCGCGCGCGTCCGCGAACTGTTCGTGTCGATCGCCATCGCCCGGCCCTGATCGTCGAACAGCACCAGCCGCCCGTCCTGCTCGCGCGCGCGCAGCGGCGCCTGCGGCCAGTCGATCCGCGCCACGCAGCGCGCGGCCGCCTGGTTGCCGCGCGCGACCAGGTACAGGTTCATGCGATAGCTGCCGTGCAGCAGCACCGCGAAGCCTTGGGTCAGCGGGATCAGCGAACTGTCGCACTCGCCGGTGCCCGGCTCCGGCGGATCCAGGTCGATGGCGCTGCTGCGCCCGGCGAAGCGGAACGAGAAGCGCACGCCGCCCTCGGCGTTCGCGTCCGCGGTCACGTCGGTGACGCTGCGATGCGGGTCGAGCAACATGGTGTCGGGGGAAATTTCCACCGCTTCGCGCGAGACCAGCGAGCGCCCGGGAGCGCAGCGGTAATGCCAGACCGTCGTGGCGCCCTGCCCGGCGACCAGGAACAGTTCGTCGTGGCGCAGGAACCGCGCCTGCACCACCGCGCCGCCGAGATCGCCGACGCTCCACAACACGTCCAGCGCCGCGCTGCTGGCATCGAGCACGACGATGCGCTGGTCCGACACCACCGACCAGGCGATGCCGTCGAAGCGGTCGGCGAAGAACTGCAACGGCATCGCGCCGAGGTCGAGGATCTCGTGCCGGGTCAGGTCGAGCCGGGCGATGCGCCAGACCGAATCGCGCTGGACCAGCGCCAGCGCGACTTCGCCGCTGTCGCCGATCACCAGCCGCTGCGCCGGCACCGCGTAGCGGCGCAGGCAACGGCCGGCGGCGTCGTAGACCGCGACGCCGGCTTCGCCGAACGCGGCCAGCCAGCGGCCTTCGCCGAGCGCGGCCATATCCAGCGGGCGATGCGCGCTGGCGCCGGTCTCCATGCGCGCGACCAGCGGCGCCGTGCGGTTCCACAGCGGCAGCGCCGGCGGCATCGGCGGCAGGCCCCAGTCGGGCAAGTCGGCGTTGAGCCACGGATCGGCGGCGAGCCTGCGGATGCTGTCGAGCTGCATGCGCTCCAGCGCGTTGGCGCCGCCGGCGCGATCGGCGGCGAGCGCCGGCAGCGCGCCCGCGGCGATGCGCACCAGCGCCGGGCCGCCGTTCTTGCATGCGGCCAGCGCCAGCCCCAGCGCCTCGCGCGGCGCGGCCGCGGTGTCGCCATCGCACAGCTCGGCGATGCGCGCGGCGTAATGCTCGAGGGTATCGGGCAGCAACACGGCGCGGCGCACCAGCGCGCGCGCCGACAGTTCGGCGCCGCCGGCTTCGGCCGCCAGCAGCCAGCGCGCCGCCTGTTCGTGCGCGTCGGGGTCGCTCCAGACCGCGTCGACCGCTTCCAGCCAATGGCCTTGCGCGGCCAGCGCGTGGCCCCACTCGCGGCGCAGCGCCAGCACGTCCGCGCGGCGTCCGCCCTGCCCTTCCAGAATCGCGACCGCGGCGGCGAAGGCGTTGTCGCGGCGCGCCACCAGCACCGCGCGCTCGCGGTCGCCGGCGAGCATCAACAGGCGGACGATCGTGTCCGCCGGCATGTCCCAGCCCAGCGCCAGTTCCGCGGCCTGCGCAGCGCGGTCGTGGCCGAGCAGATAATCCAGCGCTTCCTGGCGCGCGTTGAGCAGTTCGGCGAGCACGAACACGGCTTCGTCGATCCTGCCTTCGCGGTCGAGCCGCTCGAACGCGCGGCGGTAGCGCTGGCGCAGCAGTTCGCGCACGTCCTCGCCGACGCCGATGCTGGCGCCGGCGCCGAGCCTCGCGCTCGGAGTCAGGCGGTCGCGCCGCTGCGGCAGGCCGAAGGCCTGGCCCAGCGAGCGCATCGCCTCGCCGTCGACCGGCAGCGCATGACGCAGCGCTTCCATGATGTCGCCGCGATCGAACTGTTCCAGCAGCCGGCGCAGATAGGCGCCCTGGCGCATGCCGATCAGCCGCGCCGCGCCGCTGGCCGCGGCCATGCGCGCGAGCGCCTCGCGCCAGCGCTGCGGCCGCGCGGCCCGCGCTCGCGCGGACACGCCCGCGCCGCGTTGCGCGGGAACGCCTGCGCTCGACCCGCCTCGGCCGGGTTCGCCGTTGTTTGCGCCACCGCCGGAGCCGGCGCCCAGCAACCCCGGAAACCGCCCGAGCAACCACGCCGCCGCGTTGTCGCGCGCCCCGGTCAGCCGCTCGCGGAAACTTGCGCCGGATTCGTCCGAAGCATCGCCCGACAACGCGCGCAGAAACCGCTCGCGCTCGCGGCTCGGCGGCGCGACCCGGTCGCCGAGCAGCGCGCGCACGCTCTTGCCGCCGAGCCGATCCGGCGCCAGCTTCGGCACCGCGCGGTCGCAGACGAAGGTGTCGTGCAGCGCGTAGTCGTCCAGATCGATCGCCAGCGACGGGTCCAGGACCTCGCCTTCGGCGACATCCAGCGCGACCAGTTGTCCGCCCAGCACCAGGCGCACATCGGCCGGCGCCAGCCCCTCGCGCTCGCTCGCGCGCAGCGGCCCCGCGTACAGGCCGTGCGCGCCGATCCGGCACAACGGCGTGCCGCCGGCGCGCTCGCATTCCAGCGCGCGCTCGGCTTCGAACCGCAGCAGGTCGCCGCGCGCCGAGCCGCGATCGAAACGCCACGCGCGGCAGCCCGGCGCCCACCAGCGCAGCAGGCGTTCGCTGCGTTGTCGCGCGTCGAGCAGATCGGCGGGCAACCACAAGCCGGCCACGGCCTGCCGGCCGCGCCAGACCGGATAGCGCACCTGCGCGCTGGGCGTCTCAGACATCGCCGTCCCCCTCGGCGTCGCTTCCCCCGGCGTAGATCGTGGTACTCACGCCGCGTTCGTGCAACACCACCAGCCGGCCTTGCAGGTCGATCACGGCGATGGTCTCGCCGCCGGCGGCGACGCTGCCGACGGTCAGGCGGGTGCCGGACTGGTACAGGGTGCGGCGCTCGTTCTCGCCGATCGCCATCACCGCGGTGCGGTCGGGGTTGATCGCGATCAGCGCCGGGCCGCCGTCGCGCGGCGCGTCGATGCCGATCACCTTCCATTCGCTCGGCAGGATCAGTTCGAAATCGGCGGAGCCGGCGCCGCCGTCCCATTGCAGCAGCCGCCATAGCGCGGAACGCTCGCCGCCGTGGCCGCCGAGGCGCAGCTCGACCGCGGCGCTGTGGCGGTAACCGCCGCGCACCCGCTGGCCGTGCAGCCAGCCCGACTGGATATGCCCCGGACACCTGGCCTGGGCCAGCGCGCGGCCGCTGTCGCCAGGCTGGCTGGGCCGGGTCGTGGCGACCTCGACGCAGCCGTCGCGCACCCGCAGGTAGTCGATCCAGGCCTCGTGCATCGCGACCATCGCCAGCACCTGCTGCGCGTACGGCGCGAACTTGGCGGGATTGCCGTCCGAATCCTGCGGGCGCCAGCGCCACAAGTTTCCGGACTCCAGCACGAACAGTTCCGGCTTCGGCTCGGCGCGGCCGCCGAGATCCCTCGCCGACGCCTGCACCCAAGCCATCGGCGCCCAGCGTCCGCGGTCAGGCGAGCAGTTCAGCAATTCCGGCCGTACACCCTGGACGAAACCTCGTAGCCCCTGGAAAGACAGCGCCGGGAGCGGAGCGCCGTCCGGGTACACGCCCGGATGAGCGCGCGGCCGCGAGTACGCCACCACGCCGCCGAACACATGAGCGTGGATGCCCGCCGCAAGCAGCGGCCCGGTCCAGTGCACCACGCTGGGATTACCGAGCCGGCGCTTGCTGGTGAGCCGGTGCAGGTGCACGACTTGTTTGTCCAGCAACGGCACCGCCACCGATAAACCATTCGCCGACAACAGCGGCGGCTGTTTGAGCGAAATGCGTTCGGCCACCCGCACCACCCGCACCGGGCCGATTTCCTCGGCGGCCGGCGTCGCCTGCGGCTTGAGCACGAACTGGCCGCGCAGCAGGCGCGAGGCGCGTTTGGGATCCGGCAGCGCCAGCCGCGCTTCGCGCCGCGCCTGCGGCGAGCTCACCGTCACCGCCAACTCGCCGGCGCCGGCCGCGGCGATGGCGACGCGGTGACCGAGGCCGAAGCCGGACGCGGCCGCGCCGATCGACCAGCGCTCGCCCGGGCTCGGCTGCTGCGCATCCAGCCACTGCGCCCATTGCTGTTCCAGCGCCGCGCGCGCCGCGCCGGTGCCGGCCTGGCCGGCCTCGGCGAAGCCGTGTTCGGCGCGAAACCGCCACGCGCGCGCGTCGAGCAGTTCGCGCAGGCTCTGCGCCGGGTCGCTCGCGTGTTCGGCCGCATGCAGTTCGCCGGGAATGCCGAGCACCCCCCACAAAAACCGCGCCTTCGCCGCCTGCGCGCGCTGCGCCAGCAAGATCCACATCGCCATATGCAGCAAGCGCGGCGCGCCCAACTGCGCCGGCCCGCTGTCGAACACCGCCACCGTCAGCGCATCGGTCTGGCGCGCGATCAGTTTCGGGCTAAGGAATAGGTGTTCGCCGCCCGCGGCGCGGCGGTCGAATTCCTCCGGCGCGGAGTCGGCCAGCGCCCATTCGCTCAGCAGCAGGCGTTCGTAGCTGCCGCGCCGGCGCAGGTCGTCGATGCCTTCGGGCTCGACTTGCCCGCGCAAGGCGCGCAGGCGGAACGCGCCGAGCAAAGGATGCAGGCGCAGCAGCAGGTCGCCGAGCGCGACCGCCGGTTCCGGGTCGAACCAGTCCAGCCATTGCCGCCAGGGCGCCAGGGTCGCGGGCAGGCGCATGCGCTCAGTCCTGCCAGCGCGCGCGGATCTGCGCGATCAGTTCGTCGCTCGCCGGCAGCGCGCGGTGCAAAGGCACCAGTTGCGCCGGTTCGCGCAGCATCAGCAAAGGCGAGGGGCGATGGCGGCGTTCCAGCGCGCGTTGCAGCAGGTCCAGCGGCAGGTGCGGGCGCTGCGTGGTCGGCAGCCACAGCGCCGGCGCGGCGTCGCGCGGGGCGATGTAGAGCACGCCTTCGCACCACGGCAGTTCGTCGGCGCGGCCGGTCGCCACCAGTACGTCGGCGTTGGCGGTCAGCATCAGCTTGCCGCGCCGCTGCGGCTCCAGCGCTTCTATCGCCGCCAGCAGCGCGCGCGCGGCGGCGCGGCCGACGCCGGCGGCGCCCTGCGGCGCGGGCGGTTCCGGTTCCGGGCCCCACTCCCAGTTCATGCCGCCGCCGTCACCCGTTCGGCCAGACGCGCGCGCTCGGCGGCCAGTTCGGCCGGCAGCGCGTCGCGGTCGAAGTTGGCGTCGATCTCGCGCAGCAGCGCTTCGGCGATGACCGCGGCGCCGGGCGCATCGGCCGCGCCGGACAGGCAGGCGCGCGCGGCCTCGAGCAGCCGCGCGACCCGCGACACCGGTTGCAGCGCGGCGTGTTCGACCGCGGCGCGCAGGGTCGGGTTGGCGGCGGCGGCGAGCGATTCGCGCAGCACGTCCTGCGCGGCCAGCTGCGCTTCGCGCGTGGGCATGACGTAGAACAGCGGCCACAGGTCGGCTTCGTCGGCGGCGTCGCGCCCGGCCAGCACCGCGGCCGCGGCGATCAGGCGCTGGACCTTGACGATGCGCCGGTCCGACAGGCCCAGCCCGGCGCCGCGCAGCTTGCGGATCGCTTCGGCCAGCAGCCCGCGCGCACGCTCCATCGCCACCGCCGGCACGCGCCGGCTCAGTTCGTCGATGTCGCTGAGTTCGGCGCGGTGCGCCAGCGGCGCCGCCTGCGCCTGCCAGCCGCCGGCCAGCAAAGCTTCGAGCTGGTGGTCCGGCACCGGCTCGACGAACAGGTGCAGCAGGAAGCGGTCGGCGAAGGCGGCCAGCGATTCGTCGTCGGGCAGCGCGTTGGACGCGCCGACGCAGACCCGCAGCGGACACGCGACCTGGGTGTGGCCGCGGCGGAAGCGGCGTTCGTTGAGCACGCCGAGCAAGGTGTTGAGGATCGCGGTCGAGCCCAGGAACACCTCGTCGAGGAACGCGACCTCGGCCTCGGGCAGCATGCCGCTGACGTCGGTCTCGACCACGCCCTCGCGCAGCCGGCGCAGGTCGACCGGGCCGAACAGTTCCGACGGCTCGGTGAAGCGGCCCAGCAGGTATTCGAAATAGCGGCCGCCCAGGGCCGCGGCGACGCGCCGCACCACCGCGCTCTTGGCGGTGCCCGGCGGTCCGAGGATCAGCAGATGTTCCTGCGCGACCGCGGCCAGCACGATCAGCTCGGCGAGCTGCTCGCGTTCGACCAGCCCGGCGGTGGCGGCATGCGCGGCGTCGCGGACGCGGGCCGCGGCCTGTTGCGCGGCGGAGGGGGCGGCACTCACCGCGGAGGAGCTGGAGGTCATAGCGGGCGGCCTGGGTCCTTGGCGGCGCGCGGCGGCGGCAGGGCCGCGGCGACGTGGCGTTGGGTCGTGGTCGAGGGTTCGATCGGGCTGTGGGCCGGGCGTTGCGGGCATGCGACGCGCGCACGCGCCGGCCACGCGCGCACTGTAGGCGCGCGGCGCGCGAAACCGCAACTGAGGTCGCGTTAGGTTCGTGAGCGGCGCAGCGGTGTGGGCACGGCGGGTGGCTTACGCGCACGGACGGCAGGCAGGCGGTTATGGTCGCGGCTCTGCAAAGTCTGGCCGCCCACTTGTCTGGCCCGCGCTACACGGTCGCAGCGGCCACGAGCATCACCGGCTACCCGCCCCATCCCAAACACGATCCTGCCGGCGTCCGGATAGCGTCGTAACGATTCAATCCAGCGGTCGCCGCCTTCATCGGGACGTTACAATGCGGCGCGCCGATCGATGCGACACCCGCCAGCCGATTGGTGGCGCTTTAATTAAGCAGCCGCGGTCGAACGCGCTGTCGTTTATCTAGCGAGTCCAGATCAAACTGAATTCGACACGGCGATTGTAGGCACGCTCGGAATCGGTCGAATCTCCAGCGATGGCTCGGTCATGACCATAGCCTTTCGGAACCGACAACGCAGATTCGAGAACCCCGCGCTTTATCAGCCATGCACGCACCGCTCTCGCCCGCCGTAGCGATAAATCGTAGCAGTCCACGGTTTTGCACTCCTCAAGGTCAGTATGGCCGCCGACCTCGATCCGCGCTTTACTTGCGTTCGCCATCTGCGCCACGCCAACAAGCACCTTGTCGGGATCGGTGAACCGATCATTCAGCGCATGCATCAATCCGTCCTCGCCAAGCGGTTGGCCGGCCTTGAAGAACAACGATGGAATATCCGGTCCCGAAGCCAAGCCGCCGGCTTTTCCCACTCCACGCGAACCGTGCGCACAGGCGCAGACGAGCAGAATCAAGAACACTCCAATAAACGTATTCAGCCTCATTGCAGCATGCTTCGGTGTGGCCGTACCGTCCGCGCCGCAATTGGCGACACCGTCAGCACAAGCGGCAATATGGCCAGGAACCCGGCCAAGACAAGGCGAAGCGGCGAGAGCACAGCCCAAAGCTTCAATTGGTAAATTCCACCCCGAATTCGACGCGTCGGTTGATGCGCCGCCCGTCCGTCTTGGCGTTGTCCGCCAGCGGCATCGTCGAGCCGAACGCCTTGAGCGGCTTCAGCGACGACGCAGGCGCGCCATGTTCCAGCAGCCAAGCGCGTACCACAGCGGCGCGGCGCAACGACAAGTCCATGCATTCCCGTCCAGCGCATTCCCTGTCGTCGGTATATGCGCGGATCTCGAAACGCCAGTCGGGGAACCGCTTCATCATCCCAATCGCGTCCGTCAGCATCGCCTCGGTATCGGTGAAGCGCTCATCGGTGGACCCAACCAGACGCCCGCCCACGCGCGGCAATCCGGGCTTGAAAAAAAAGGACGGAGGGTCCCAGCCCGACCCAAAGGATATGGAGCCTCCACCATGAGTGTCGGCATCGTTCGCGCAACCCACTGCAAGCCATAAACAAGCAGCAGCCACCGCTGCGCCGAGAAACTCGGTTTTCCTGCGAGAAAGCAGTGATAGCAGATTCATTTGCAGCTCCCTTCGGCAACCCCCTGGCAAGCCGCTCTCACGGACAAGTCAACCTGTTTTTTTATGGCTTCTTCATTGATTCCGCCCCACGGAGTCCAGCCGTCTGCGCTGCTGAAAACGACATTGTCCGCCATCTGATAGAAGGCCGCGGCGCGATACGATTTAGTCTCTGTATCCTCGCGTTCAGCTAGCGTGTCCATCGTTCGCTTACGAGAAATATCGTCAACCCCGTGCTGACCTTCATGCGCCGTCTGCCGAGCGAAATTTGGAATAAAATCCCCCTTGCTTCGCCCTGCAAGTCTTGCTGTATTGAACTGTATATCGTGGCCGCCGTCTTTTCGCATGGTCGCGGCACCATCGGTGCTCAACCCATCGGAAAACGACACGCCCACCCTTGCATCACCTTTCGGACCATAGAACGACACAATCTTTCGCATGACGCCGCGCTGGTCTTCGTTCAAGCGGGGATTGCTTGCCGCCGCAGCCACCCGGCCCAACGCCTTTTCGAAGTTGGTGCAGGCATCGCCGCCTTTGCACACCCACCGGCCATCGGGATCCTTGAACTTGTATGGATTGTTCATCGCGTACAAGTAGCGGTTGAAACCCGCCACAGGCGCCGAACGCGCCGCGACGGGATCCGCCGACAAGAATCGGCCGAGTTCCGCGTCGTAGTAGCGCTGCTGCATATAGACGAGCCCGGTGGCTGCATTGGTAACGTGCCCCGTATATCCAGGTCCATCCGCCTGACTTGCCAGCGTTCGACCGTAAGGCTCGTATTGTGGGCGTTCCACAACGTTCTGGGCCGCATCGGTGATCGCCACCGGGGTGCCGAGCGCGTCGGTGTGAATATATTCGACCACCGTCTGCGCCATCCCGGACGACGCCGCGCATACGAGCGACAGCAACGCGCAGGCTGCGAATCCGTTTTTCACGACCCCTCCCTGGAACGCGTATCGAACCGATTTCCGGCAGATCATTTACTGATCCAGCCGTCGAAAACAAGGCTCAATTTCTACGCATGGCCGCTGGGAAGCGACGTGACCGAAGATTCAAAAGGTATCCCGCAGCGGGACGTGCTACTTCACCACCCGCAACTTCGACGCCTTGCGCCGATCCCGCAGCGCCTCGGCGCGCGGATCGCGGCGCGGGCCGCTGCCGCCGCTGCGCGGCGGATGCTTGCGCCACCACAGGATCAGCAGCCAGCCGATCAGCATGCCGCCGAGATGGGCGAAGTGGGCGACGCCGGTGCCGGTGGTGAACACGCCGTAGAACAGCGAGGCGGCCACGTACACGAACACCAGGGTGCGCGCCTTGAGCACGATCGGGAACGGCAGCAAGGTCACCTTGCTGTTCGGGAACAGCACGCCGTAGGCCAGCAGCAGGCCGTAGATCGCGCCGGACGCGCCGAGGGTCAGCACCAGCTGGCCCTGGTAGATCGCGTAGGTCGCCGCGGCCAGTTGCAGCAGCGCCGAGCCGAGCAGGCAGACGACGTAGTAGATCGCGTAGCGCCGCGCGCCCCAGGCGTGTTCGACGGTCGAGCCGAACATCACCAGCGCGAGCATGTTGAACACCAGGTGGCCGAGGCCGCCGTGCATGAAGCCGGAGGTGAGCAGCTGCCACGGCATGAAACCCGGTCCGTCGACTTCGAACTGCGGCGGCACCCACGGCCACAGTTCGAACCACAACGGCCAGGCGCGGGCGGCTTCGCTCGCGCCGGCGATAGACTGCAACAGGAAAACGGCAACGTTGGCGATCAGCAGCTTGCGCGTGACCGACGGGATACTGGAAAACATCGCGACTCCTCGGACCGGGCGCTATGGTAGCCGCGCGCGCCGCGCCGGGAGGTGAGCGCGGCGTGCAGATCGCGTCGGCCGTTCAGATCGGAATGCGGCCGCGGTCGCGGCGCGGCGACCGGTCCCGTCCGCGCGTCCGGCCTGCCGGCTGCGCGGGCGCGTCCAGCGTCGCCGGCCGACCCATTGCAGCCGCGCCGCCGGCGATGCGGCCGGCTCGGTCGGGCCGCGCGCGGCCCGGTCGGCGCCGTCGTCGCGTCGGATCGCGCGTTCGTCCCGCGCACCGCCGGCGCTTACTCCGCCGGCCCCCAGATCTGCTCGTCCATCGTCGCCGCCGCGCGCTGGCCGCGCACCCGCCCCTTCTCGACCTTCACGCCTTCGGCGCGCAGACGTTGGGACTGTTCGCGCCAGCCCTTGGACCCTTCCGGGAACGCGATGCGGCCGTCGGAGCGCAGCACCCGGTGCCAGGGCAGCTTGGGATCTTCGTTCTCGCTGAGCAGGCGCGCGACCAGGCGCGCGCGGCCCGGCAGGCCCGCGCGCCGCGCGACCTCGCCGTAACCGGCGACTTCGCCGCGCGGAATCGCGCGGATCGCGGCAAAGATGCGCTTGGCGGCAGTTTCGCTGTCCATCGCGGTAGCATATGCCCTGTTGCGCGCAGGAGTCGCCCCCATGCAGTTCGATAAGATCCACAAGCATCTGACCCAGGCCGGGTTCCGCCTTTCCGTCCACGACAGCGTGATCTGCGTCGAGCTGTCGCTCGAACAGGGCACCCGCCACCAATCGATCTTCCTGTCCGAACAGGAAGACGACGACGGCCGCGGCTTCCTGCGCGTGAGCACCGCGATCGCCCCGACCACCGGCCTGGACGCGCGCCGCGCGCTGGCCTTCAACTGGGAAAGCCACGTCGGCTATCTGGCGATCGGCAATCTCGACGGCGTGCCTTACCTGCAACTGTGCGAGAACCGTCCGCTCGACACGCTGGATTCGGCCGAGCTGCAGCGGCTGGTGCTGGAGATCGGCGGCGTCGGCGACAGCATGGAGCGGGTGTTGTCGGCGAACGGCGATTTGCTCTGAGTTCGCGCGAAGGCGGGTTTCGGCGTCGTTGAGTTTTCGCGGTCGCGGCTCGCGCCGCTCCTACAGGTAGCCCATGCGGTCCCTGCAGGAGCGGCGCGAGCCGCGACCGCGATAATGCAGCAACGACGCAATCCCATATCCCGCGCAATAAAAAAGGCCCGCATCCGCGGGCCTTTTTCTTGTCCGTCGCCGGACCTCAGATCCAGCCCATGAACCGCATCGCCTCGAACAAGCCATAAGCGATGCCGCCGGCGGCCGGGATCGTCAGGATCCACGCCCAGATCATCTTCTCGACCACGGTCCACTTGATCGAGTTGAAGCGCTTGGCGGTGCCCACGCCCATGATCGCGGCGGAGATGTTGTGGGTGGTCGACACCGGAATGCCGAGCGACGAGGCCGCCATGATGACCGAGGCGGCGCTGGTCTCGGCGGCGAAGCCGTGGATCGGGTGCAGCTTGACCAGCTTGTGGCCGAGGGTCTTGATGATGCGCCAGCCGCCGGCGGCGGTGCCGGCGGCCATCACCACCGCGCAGGTCAGCTTGATCCAGGTGTCGATGTCGTTGTGGGCGATCGCGCCCGGCGAGGGATGCAGGAACGCCAGCCACGCCGGCAGGTTGTCGAGGGTGCCGGCCTGCTGCGCGCTGATCAGGGCCAGGGCGATGATGCCCATGGTCTTCTGCGCATCGTTCATGCCGTGGGCGAAGCCCATGCCGGCGGCGCTGAGCAGCTGCGCCTTGCCGAAGAAGCCGTTGACCCAGCGCGGCCGCGCGATCCGGCGCAGGATGCCGCCGCTGGCGGCCATGCCGGAGATCAGCGCGAACAGCACGCCCATGACCAGGAAACCGGCGGCGAAACCCAGTACCGGCGAGGTGAACATCGGCACGACCACCTTCCACAGCACGCCGGCGCTCTTCCAGATCGGCTCGGCCGGATGCGACCACACCACCGCGTGCCAGTTGTTCGAGGCCGCGGCGATCGCCGCGCCGCACAGGCCGCCGATCAATGCGTGCGAGGACGACGACGGCAGGCCCAGCCACCAGGTGATCAGGTTCCAGATGATGCCGCCGAGCAAAGCGCACAGCAGCAGCTGCGAGCCGACTTCGACCACCCCGGCGTCGATCAGGCCCGAGGCGATGGTCTTGGCCACCGCCGTGCCCCACAAGGCGCCGATCAGATTGGTCGAGGCCGCCAGCATCACCGCCTGCATCGGCGAGAGCACCTTGGTCGCCACCACGGTGGCGATGGAATTGGCGGTGTCGTGGAAGCCGTTGACGTATTCGAAGATCAACGCGGCCAGGATCACCACCAGGACGAGCGTAAGCATCGCGCGCGCCTCAGGAATTTTTCAGGACGATCTGGTAGGCGACCACGCCGGCTTCGCGACAGCGGTCGATGGCCTTTTCCAGGATCTCGAAGAACTCCTTGAGCAGGAACATCTGCAGGTTGTCGAGCTGGCCGGAATAGATGTCGCGGTACAGCTCCAGCATCAGCCGGTCGGCTTCGTTCTCCAGCGCGCGCAGTTGGTCGTTGAGCGCCTTCATCGGCTCCAGCTTGAGGTGGCGCAGCTGGTGGACCATCTTCACCACCACCCCGGCGGCCTGCTCCAGCATCGCCGCGCGCGGGGCGAAGTCGATCTGCTCCAGGTGCCGGGTCGCCAGCGAATAGCGGTCGGCGAACTTCTCGACCTGCTTGGGGATCTTGTACAGCGCCGAGGACAGCGCTTCGATGTCCTCGCGCTCGATCGGGGTGATGAAGCTGTCGACCAGCTCCTGGCTGATCTTGTCGGAGGTCTCGCGCTCGCGCTGGCGGGCCAGCTTGAACGCGTCCAGCGCGGGCTGGCGGTCGGCGGCCTTGAGCATCTCGTGCAGCGCGCGGGTGGCGTCGTGGGCGGCCACGGAGGCCTCCTCCAGCAGGGTGTAGAACTGGTTGCCTTGGCCGAAAATCGTCTGCAGGGAGAACATGCGGGGAGCCTCTGGGCCGGTCGGCGGGGCCGCCCGGCGGGTTTCGAAAGGGGTCGGCGACCGGCCGGGCCGGCGCCGCACGCGACCGCGCCGGGAACGGCGACGGGGCGTGCGGGCGCGATTATGACCGTTTGACGACGGCCCGCCCACCTTGACGGGCCATCCGGGCGCCCCCAGAACGGTATGGACCCGCACCGAGTTGGCGGTTCCGCGCACTCGCTGGCCTTTCACGAAGGGCCGCCGCGCGGGCCTGCTAAGATCGGCCCCGCCCCGACCGCCGCCGCGCGCGCCGGCCGCGGCACCCTTCCCTTCCCCGCATCAAACAATGGACGACGACCCAAAACCGCCGCCCGGCCGCGCTCTGCCGGCCTCCGCGATCCGCTCCGCCCCTTTCCGTGAATCGCCCTTGCGAGGGTCCACCGGCCACAGGAGGCGCTGCCGATGCTGGAACTTCTGATCGTCGTAGCCCTGATCGTCCTCAACGCTTTCTTCGCGATGTCGGAGATGGCGCTGATGACCTCGCGCAAGCTGCGGCTCAAGCAAATGGCCGAGACCAGCAAAGGCGCGCGCACCGCGCTGGCGCTGGCCGAGCAGCCCGACAACCTGCTGTCGACGGTGCAGATCGGCATCACCCTGATCGGCATCCTGACCGGCCTGTTCGGCGGCGAATCGATCGGCCTGATCATCGCCGGCTGGTTCGACTTCCTGCTGCCCGGCGACGCCACCCGCTACGCCCACACCCTCGGCATCGGCACCGCGGTCGTGCTGATCGCCTCGGCGCAGGTGATCTTCGGCGAACTGGTGCCCAAGCGCCTGGCGCTGACGAATCCCGAGCGCATCGCCAGTTCGGTCGCGATCGTGCTCAACGGCCTGGCCCGCGCGGCCAAGCCGGCGGTCGTGGTGCTCGGCACGATCAACCGCTTCATCCTGCGCCTGCTCGGGATCAAGGACGACGCGCGCAGCGAGATCAGCGAAGAAGAGATTCGCCTGCTCGTCAGCGAAAGCCACGAGCAGGGCGTCATCGACGCCGACGAACGCAAGATGGTCAACCGCGTGCTGAGCCTGGGCGACCGCACCGCCGACAGCCTGATGACGCCGCGCACCCGCATCGCCTGGCTCGACGCGGCCGCGCCGCTGGACGAGAACCTGGCGACGATGCGCGAATCGCCGTTCTCGCGCTTCCCGGTCTATCGCGGCAGCGACCAGGACGTGCTCGGCGTGCTCGAGGCCAAGTCGCTGCTGGCCGAACTGGTGCAGGGCCAGATGCCGGACCTGTTCGGCCAGCTCAAGGAAGCGCTGTTCGTGTCCGAGTCCACCCACGCGCTGAAGCTGCTGGAGATCTTCCGCGAGGAACAGCAGTCGCTGGCGCTGGTGGTCGACGAGTACGGCGACGTGACCGGCCTGATCACCGTCAACGACCTGATGGGCGCGGTCATCGGCCGCGTGCAGAACGCCGAATCCGACGACCAGCCGGGCCCGGTGGTGCAGCGCGAGGACGGCAGCTATCTGGTCGACGGCGCGCTGCCGCTGGAAGAGCTGCGCGAGACCGTCGGCGGCGGCCGCCTGCCGAACGAGGACGAGCACGACTTCCACACCGCCGCGGGCATGGTCATCGCCCACTTCGGCCGGATCCCTCACGTCGGCGAGCATTTCGCTTGGCCGGGCTGGCGGATCGAGGTGATCGACCTGGACGGCCCGCGCATCGACAAGCTGCTGTTGCAGCCGCAGCAGGCCAAGCCCGCTGAGTCCGGCGAAGATGACGCCACCAGCGGCTGACCGCGGCGACGCTCCGCGCGGGGACGGCCCGCGCGGCGGCGGCGACGGCTCGCATCGCCGCCACGGCGCGCACGAAGCCGGCACCCGCGCCCTGCTCGACGCGATCGTCGCCGGCGACCCCGACGAGGCGGTGCGTTTCGGCGACGTGTTCAACGGCCTCGGCAACCGCTCCTTCGGCATGTTGCTGTTCGTCTCGACCCTGCCCGCCTTCATCCCGATTCCGGGCGTCGGCGGCGCGGTCAGCGGGCCGCTGGTGATCCTGGTCGGCCTGCAATTGCTGATCGGCCTGCGCCGGCCGTGGCTGCCGGGCTTCATCGCCCGGCGCGGCCCGCACCGCAGCGCGATGGCCAAGTTCCGCAACCTGCTGGCGCCGTGGCTGACCCGGCTGGAACGCTTCGTCAGCCCGCGCCTGACCGCCCTGCTCGACCATCGCGCCGCCAGCGCGCTGACCGGCCTGCTGGTGGTGCTGGTCGGCGTGCTGCTGTCGCTGCCGATCCCGTTCACCAACTTCCTGTTCGGCGCGCTGCTGCTGTTGTTCGCCTTCGCCCTGCTCGAACGCGACGGCAAGCTGATGCTGATCGCCTGGGCGGCCGGCGCGGCTGCGGTGGTGGTGTTCGGGATTTTGTCCGGCAGCCTGGTGCAGGCGGCGGCGGAGTGGATCGCGTTGGCCCAAGACAAGTTGGGCTAGAAGCGAGGAGTGAGCGTAGAGAAGTGAGAAGTGAGAAAGAGCAAACGCTGGCTTTCGCTCACTTCTCACTCCTCTACGCTCACTCCTCGCTTCAAGGCAGTTGCGCCAAAAACTCCGCCGCCGGCACCGGATGCCCGAGCCAATAGCCTTGCGCCAGATCGCAGCCGCGCTCGCGCAGCACCGCGTACTGGCCTTCCTTCTCCACGCCTTCGGCGACCACGGTCACGCCGAGCGAATGGGCCATCGCGATGATCGCCGTGGTCAGCGCGAGGTCGTCGGGGTCGCGCAGCACGTCGGCGACGAAGCTGCGGTCGATCTTGACCCCGTCGACCGGCACCCGGCGCAGGTGGCTGAGGCCGGAAAAACCGGTGCCGAAATCGTCCAGCCAGACCTTGACCCCGCTGCTGCGCAAGCGCGACAGCAAGGCGCTGGCGTGGACTTCGTCGCCGATCACCGCGGTCTCGGTCAGCTCCAGGTGCAGCAGCCACGGCGGCAGCCGGGTTTCCTGCAGGCAGGCGGCGACCACGTTGGGCAGGTCGCCGTTGCGCAACTGCCGCGGCGAGACGTTGACCGAAACGAACAGCGGCTCGGCGCCGGGGCGCGCCTCGCGCCAGGTCACCGCGTCCTCGCAGGCCGCGCGCAGCACCTGCGGACCGAGGGTTTCGATCTGCCCGCTCTGCTCGGCCACGTCGATGAACACCGACGGCGCGATCAGGCCCTGCTCGGGATGCTTCCAGCGCAACAAGGCTTCGGCGCCGACCATCGCGCCGTCGCCGAGGCGGAACACCGGCTGGTAGACCAGGCTCAGCTCGCCGCGGTCCCAGGCGCCGCGCAACGCGTGTTCCAGCTGCACGCGCCGCTCCACCGCCTGATCCATCGCCCGGCTGTAGAAGCGGTAGCAGTTCTTGCCGGCGACCTTGGCCTGGTACATGGCGATGTCGCCGTTCTTCATCAGCGCGGTCGCGCCGCTGGCGTCTTCCGGATACAGGGTCACGCCGATCGAAGTGCCCAGGAACACCTGCCGCTCGTGCACCGCGATCGGCTGGCCGAGCTCGGTCACCAGCACTTCGGCCAGGTGGGTCGCGAGCTGGCGCGCTTCGCCGGCGCGGTGATGCCGGCCTTCGACCAGAATCACGAATTCGTCGCCGCCGAAGCGCGCCAGCAAAGCGCGTTCGCCGCCGACCCGCTCGACCGTGGCGGCGATGCGCTGCGCGCATTGCAGCAGCACCTCGTCGCCGGCGTCGTGGCCGAGGGTGTCGTTGACCCGCTTGAAGTCGTCGATGTCGGCGAACAGCAAAGCCAGCTGGCCGCGGCCGCCGTCGAACTGCTGCATGCGCGCGTCCAGCGCTTCGCGGAACGCCAGCCGGTTGGCCAGCCCGGTCAGCGAGTCGGTGTAGGCCATGCGGCGGATGTCGCGGTCGTGACGCGCCAGCGACTGGCTCATGCGGCTGAAGGCGCGCATCAGGTCGCCGACTTCGTCGTTGTGGCGGGCCGCGTCGGAATCGTCGAACTGGCCGAAGCGGCCGTCCTCGATCGTGTGCGCGGCCTCGGCCAGCTCGCGGATCGGCTTGACCAGCCAGCGCTGGATCAGCCACAGCATCGCCGCGCCGAGCGCCAGCAGGCCGAGGCTGAGCAGGCCGACCCACAGCAGTTGCAGGCGGCCCAGCGCTTCCAGGCGCCGGCGCAGCTCTTCCAGCGCGCTGTCCTGATACGCGCGCATGGCCTTGAGGTCGTAGCCCACGCGCACCCCGCCCAGGCGCTGCTGGCCGATCTTGATCGGCGCGGACACGTCGAAGGTGTTGTCGCTCCACTGCCCCAGCAAAGCCGGCGCGGCCATGATCTTCGCCGCGAGCGGATCGTCCATGCGCTTGCCGTAGCTCGGGATCTCCTCGCTGCCGTCGTGGACGATGTTGCCGTCGTTGTCGTAGACCACCACGTAGCGCACGCCCGGGTTGGTCATCGCCGCGCGGCTGAGTTCGCCGATCGCGTCGAGGTCGAAGTAGTACAGCGGGTTGGTCAGCGAACCGGCGAGTTGGGCCACCTCGCCTTCGCCGTGGCGGCGCAGGCTGGCGACGAAGCTGTCGCGCATGGCATCGCGGCTGACTTCGACCACCGCGCTCTGGATCCGCTCCTGGCGCTGCAGCAGCAGGCCGATCAGCACCGCCACCACCGCCAGGGCCAGGCCCATGATCGACAGGAACTTGGCCTGCAGGCCGCGCGGCGATTTCATCGGGCCCCCATCATTCGACGTCCGCGCGCACCCGCGCCACGCCCGCGCCGATGCGGTCGAGCGCGCGTTGCGAGGCCGGGTCGATCGGCATGAAGCGGGTGGTCTTGAAGAAGCGCAGCAGCGCCTCGCCGGCGTCGGGGTCTGCGGCCGCGTCCAGCAGCACCTCGCGCAGGCGCGCGGCGACCTTCGGGTCCATGCCGGGGCGCGCCAGCTCCAGCGCGCGCGGGTAGTCGGGGCTGCCGCCGATCTGGACGAAGTCGCGGCGGAACGCCTCCGGCACCCGGCGCGGGTTGTCCCAGTCGAGGTTGCTGGTGACGCCGGCGTCGACCAGCCGCTTGTGCACCCAGGTGGCGATGTTGAGCTCCGAACGCGCGAACAGGTAGCCGACCGCGCCGCGGTTGATGCGGTCGGTCGGCGACAACAGGATTTCCAGGCGCAGGCCGCGTTCGAGCAAGGTCGCGGCGGGAACGAAGTAGGCGCTGGTCGACGACGGCCGCTGGAACGCGACGTTGTGGCCGCTGAGGTCGTCGAGCGAACGCAGGCCGCTGTCGCGGCGGGCGAAGAACACGCTGTGGTAATGGCTGACGCCGTCGCGTTCGGTCAGCAGCAGCGGCGTCGCGCCGGCGCGCTGTTGCAGCAGCATCGCGGTGCCGGCGGTCTCGCTGACCCAGTCGACCCGGCCGCGGCGCAGATAGCTGCCCATCTGCTGCACGTCCTTGGCCATCAGGATGCGGCCCTCGCGGATGCCGACCGCGGCCATGCGCGGCACCACGTAGTCCAGCAGCGGCTTGAGCTGTTCGTAATGGGCCTTGGGATCGTCGCTGATCCGGCCGAGCACCAGCACGTGCGCGTCGGGATCTTCGCCGTGGCCGTGGCCGGGCCGCTCGTGCGGCGCGGGCGCGGCCACGGCCGCGCTCACGGCTCCGGCCAACGCCAGCCCGAACAGGCACGCCCAACGCCAGCCCCTGTTAGCGACCAATCGCTTCATCCTCGCCGAGCGGATCGGCACACCGCTGCGGCAGCGTAATCGAAACCGCGCCCGCGCCGATACCTCGGACGATGCTTCGGCGGCGATACGCGCGCGCCGCTGGCCGCGCCGCTACGGCTTCAACGGCGCTGGGCCAGCAGCATCGCGGTGCGTTCGACATCGGCCAGCACCCCGCGCAACAGCCGCACTTCGCGCTCGTCGAGCTGCGCGCGCAGGAACAGCCGGCGCAGCTTGTGCATCGCCGCCTCGGGCGTGCGGCCCTTGTGGAAGTCGATCGCGTCGAGGGCCTGGCCGAGCTGGCCGAAGAAGCCTTCCATCTGGGCGTGGCTGGCCGGCGGCTCGCGGCCGCCGGCGGCCTCGTCCTGGGCCGGCGCCGCGGCCAGCGCGGCCATGCGCAGCTCGTAGCTCAGCACCTGCACCGCCGCGGCCAGGTTCAGCGAGCTGTACGCCGGATTGGCCGGGATGTGCACGGCCGCGTGGCACAGCTGCAATTCCTCGTTCTCCAGCCCGGTGCGCTCGCGCCCGAACACCAGCGCGACCTCGCCGCCGGCGCGGGCGCGCGCGTCGCACGCGGCCGCGGCCTGGCGCGGGTCGAACTGCTCCAGGGCGATGCGGCGGCTGCGCGCGGTGCAGCCCAGGACGTAGTGGCAGTCGGCCACCGCCGCGGCCAGGTCGGGCACGATCCGGGCCGCGGCGAGCACGTCGTCGGCGCCGGCGGCCAGGGCGTAGCTGTCGCGGTCCGGGGCCTTTTCCGGCGCGGCCAGGATCAGCCGCGACAGGCCCATGGTCTTCATCGCCCGCGCCGCCGAGCCGATGTTGCCGGGGTGCTGGGTGCCGACCAGGACGATGCGGATGCGCGCCGCCGCCGGGTCTTCGGGTCCGGCCGGGGCGGGCGCGGCCGGGGCCAGGGCCTCAAGTGAGTTGGCATCCGACTTGGCGTTTTGCGGCGCCTGCGCGGGTGGGTTGGGTTCGCGGGGATCGTGGTTCATGCGCAAATGGTAAACTCCCCGCCCCGGCCATAGGCGCCGGCCCGCTCTTTACCCCCGTCAGCCGTCCCCACCTCATTCCGTCCGAGGCCGCAAGCCATGCAGAAACCCGCCGTCACCCTCATGGTCAAGGCCGCCCGCGCCGCCGGCAACGTGCTGTTGCGCCACATGCACCGCCTGGACGCGCTCAACGTGGTGGAGAAGGACCGCATGGACTACGCCAGCGAAGTCGATCGCCTGGCCGAAGCCGAAATCATCAAGGAATTCCGCCGCGCCACGCCCGACTACGCCATCCTCGGCGAAGAACACGGCCCGATCGGCCAGGCCCGCAACACCTGGGTCATCGACCCGCTCGACGGCACCAGCAACTACCTGCACGGCATCCCGCATTTCTGCGTGTCGATCGCGCTGTGCGAAAACGGCGAACCGACCCACGGCGTGATCTTCGATCCGCTGCGCAACGACCTGTTCACCGCCAGCCGCGGCAGCGGCATGCAGCTCAACGAAAAGCGCGTGCGCATCGCCGACCGCAAGGACTTGAACGGCGCCATGCTGATCACCGGCTTCCCGCCGCGCGAACGCGCGCGCGCCAGCGCCCACCTCAAGTGCCTGGACAACCTGCTGCTCGACGCCGAAGACGTGCGCCGCACCGGTTCGGCCGCGCTCGACCTGGCCTACGTCGCCTGCGGCCGCGCCGACGCCTACTTCGAAGCCGGGCTGAAGCCGTGGGACGTCGCCGCCGGCGTGCTAATGGTGCGCGAGGCCGGCGGCAAGGTCAGCGACTTCAAGGGCCGCGCGACCGGGCCGATGGACAACCGCGGCCTGCCGCCGCGCCAGATCGTCGCCGGCAACCTGCGCCTGGCCGACGCGCTGCAGCAGCGCATCGTCAACACCGGCTACGCCGCCGCGTTCGATTGAACCGGCGCGCCGCGAGGCGCGATCGCCGAACAGCCGAAAACGCCGCGCGGGTCGCGGCGTTTTTCGTGGGCGCGCGCTTGTCGGCATGAACTCGCTGGCGCGCGCGCATCGGCCCGACGTTGTCGGCAGCGCGACCGCCGGCGCGCGAGCCTGCGGATGAAAGCCGCTTCACCGCGGCGATGCGGCGACGTTGAACCGGGTGAGTGCGGCGCCGCCCGGCGAAGCACCCACCCCCTTCTGCCGAGGCCTCCACCATGACCGTCGCATCGCCCCCGCGTCCGCTCCCCTTGCTGTCCCTGCTGGCCAGCGCCTGCCTCGCCCTCGGCGCGCTCGCGCCGCGCGCCGCCGACGCTCAGGCGATGATCGTCATGTCGGACATGTGCGACGACCCGGCGGCCGTGTTCGATTACCAGTGGTCGCGCGCCAACCACGGCGTGACCGCCGCGTTCCTGATGCGCGACGACGGCAGCGTCGCGCCGATCGAGGGCGCCGACGCGCGCGGGCTGCCCGCTTACCCGCAGTTGTTCGTCGCCGCGCACGGAGGCGTGAACAGCATTTCGAAGATGACCCACGACGCATTCGCCGTCGCCCTGCGCGCGGCCCGTCCGGCCACGCCGCACAGTGTGTTCTTCGCCGTGTGCAGCGCCGGCGCCGGCCCCGACAGCCTGCTCAAGAAGGTCAATACCGCGTACTGCAACGGCATTTCCCGCCTCGACGGCGGCGTGGTCGGCTGCGCGCTGACCGGCAACGGCAAGGCCTCGCTGGTCGGCGCGCAGTACAACATCTACGTCGAGCAGAGCGACGAGACGCTGTACGACAAGATCGTCAGCAACATCACCACCAAGTGGAAGAGCGACTACCCTGGCCAGCACGGGCGCAACTATGCGCAGGTGTGCCAGGGACTGATCGCCACCCGCGGCTACAGCGCCGACGCGCTGAAGCAGTTCATGGCTACGGTCTACAGCGAGTTCCAGCAAAAAGCGGTGGATCCGCTGCATTCGACCAACTACCTGGACCTGGTCCGGCTCAACCAAGGCGGCCGGCCGCTGGCGTCCTGCGGCGCCGATCCGACCGGCAACGGGCGACCGACGGCCTGCCCCTGAAATCCGGCGTGGACATCCGACACGAACAGCCGACACGAACAGCCGACGCGAAAACCCGGCACGCGGCCCCATCGCCACCGCGATGCGGCCTGCCCCGCTCAGCCCGTCCGCGCCGTCACCACCCACACCGCACCGCCGACTTCCAGGCCGTCGTCGCCGGCGAGTTCGAGCAAGGACGCTCGGATCGCCGCGCGCGCGCGGGCGTTGATGTCCTCGCTCTGCGGCTCCAGCAGGCGCGCGACCGGCCCGACCCGGAACACCTGCTCCATCGCATCGTCGGCCATCGCCTCGCGGGTGGCGCCGCGGCCGAGGTAGAACGGCGTGGCGAACGGCTGGAGTTCGATGCCGGCGAAACCGGCGTCGCCCAGCACTCCGCGGATGCGGTCGGGATCGCTGAACGCAAACGGCCCGGGCTGGCGCGTGTCGACCGGCGTGCGCTCGAGGATGTGCGCGATCGCCGCCAGCGGCCGTTCGTACCAGTCGTTGAGCTGCGGCCCCTGCCAGCAGGCGAAGGCGATGCGGCCATCGGGCTTGAGGGTCTTGCGCAGTTCGGCGAAGGCCGCGGTCGGATCGTCGAAGAACATGACGCCGAAGCGCGAATACAGCAGGTCGAAACTATGCGGCGCGAAGGTCGGCCGGCTGGCGTCGGCCTCGCGGAACTCGACCGGCAAGCCGAGCGCCGCGGCGCGTTCGCGCGCGCGGCCGAGCAAGGGCGCGGAGATGTCCACGCCGGTCACCGAACCGCCGGCGCCGACCGCGTGCGCCAGTTCGAACGAGGTCGCGCCGGCGCCGCAGCCGATGTCGAGCACCGCCTCGCCGGGCTGCGGCGCGGCGGCCGCGAACGCGGCGCGGCCGTAGGCGGCGGTGCGTTCGTCGAGCCAGTCGTTGTAGGCCAGCCAGCGCTGGCCGACCGGGCCGTTCCAGTAGTCGATCTGCTCGGCGTTCGGCGGCGACGTATTCGCGGGGGTTTCCACATCGGTCTCCGGCGGGGCAATGGCCGAACCAGTTTTCCGCGATGCGACGACCCGGTCAATCGCCAGAATGCCGCGGTTTGCCCCCTGTAGGAGCGGCGCGAGCCGCGACCGCGGGGTTTCCGCTCGCGGCGATAGCAGCGTCGTTATTGCGTTGTCGCGGTCGCGGCTCGCGCCGCTCCTACAGGGAGCAACCGCGGCATAAAAAAAGGCCGCGCATGCGCGCGGCCTTTTTCGTCGACGAAGCGAAGACCGCTTACGGCCGGCGCGCCAGCGCCGCTTCGTCCTTCGCCTTCGGCATCAGGTCCTGCTTGGTGACCTTCAGCATGCCCAGGGTCAGCAGCGGGCAGGCGACGAAGATCGAGGACAAGGTGCCGATGATGATGCCGAGCATCTGCGACTCGGCCATGCCGCGCAGCGAACCGCCGCCGTAGATGTACAGCGCCACCACGGTCAGGAACGCCACGAACGAGGTGATGACGGTGCGCGACAGGGTCTGGTTGATCGACTTGTTGAGCACGGTCTCCGGATCGGCGCGCATGCTGCGGAAGTTCTCGCGCACGCGGTCGAACACCACGATGGTGTCGTTGATCGAGTAGCCCATCACCGACAGGATGCCGGCCAGCACGGTCAGGTCGAACTCGTGGCCGCTGACGGCGAACCAGCCGGCGACCACGATCACGTCGTGCAGGGTGGTGATGATCGCCGCCACCGCGAACTTCCATTCGAACCGGAACGCGATATAGATCAGGAAGCCGACCACCACGAACAGCAGCGCGTACAGGCCCTTCAGCGCGAGTTCCTTGCCGACCTGCGGGCCGACGAACTCGTTGCGCACGATGTCGGCCTTGTTGCCGGCGTCGGCGACCGCCTTGAGCACCGCGTCGGCGGCGTGCTTGGTGGCGACGTCGCCGCTCTCGCCTTCGCGCGGCTGCAGGCGGATCAGCAGCTGGTTGCCGGAACCGTAGGTCTGCACCTGGGCGCTGTCGTAGCCGTCGGCGGCGAGCTTGTCGCGCACCGCGTCCAGCGGCATCGGCTTGTCCAGATGCGCTTCGATCAGGTTGCCGCCGGTGAAGTCCAGGGCGTAGTTGAAGCCGCGGGTGGCCATCGCGCCGATCGCCACGAACATGATGATCGCCGCGACCGCGATGGAGATCCATCGCAGGCGCATGAAATCGATGTTGGCGTCGTTGGGCAGCAGGGTCAGCGGGAAAATCTTCATGTCTGGGTTCTCCCGTCAGATCGCGATGGACTTGAGCTTGCGGCGGCCGCCGTACAGCAGGGTGGCGATGCCGCGCGACACGGTGACCGCGGTGAACACCGAGGTCAGGATGCCGATGATCATGGTCATCGCGAAGCCCTGCAGCGGGCCGGTGCCGAACGCCCACAACGCCACGCCGGCCAGCAACGCGGTCATGTTGGAGTCGAAGATGGTGCCCGAGGCCTTGTCGTAGCCGGTGGCGATCGCCGCCTGCGGCGGCACCCCCGCTCGCAATTCCTCGCGTATGCGTTCGTTGATCAGCACGTTGGCGTCGACCGACATGCCGACCGACAAGGCCAGGCCGGCGAAGCCCGGCAGGCTCATGGTGGCGCCCATCAGCGACATCAGCGCGATCACCATCAGCAGGTTCAGCAGCAGCGCCAGACAGGTGATGAGACCGAACATGCGGTAGTAGATCAGGAAGAAGGTCAGCGCGAACACGAACGAGTACAGCACCGCGGTGGTGCCGCGCTTGACGTTCTCGGCGCCCAGGCTCGGGCCGACCACGCGCTCTTCGACGAACACCATCGGCGCGGCCAGGGCGCCGGACTTGAGCTGGTTGGCCAGCGACTTGGACTCTTCCGCGCTCAGGCCGGTGGTCTGGAAGCTCTTGCCGAACACGCCGCGGATGGTCGCCGAGTTGATCACGCGCTCGTCGGTGCGGATCGACTGCACTTCCTTGCCGTCGACGATCGAGGTGGTCGGGATCTGCTCGACGTAGACGATGCCCAGGCGCTTGCCGACGTTCTCCAGCGTGTGGTCGAGCATGCGCTGGCCGCCGACGCTGTTGAGGTTGATCGAGACGCCCTGCTGGCCGTTCTGCGGATCGGTCATCGGCTGCGCGTTGACCAACTGGTCGCCCGACACCAACAGGCGCTTGGACAGCAGCAGCGGACGCTTCTGGTTGTCGTAGTAGATGCGCGCGTCCGGCGGGACGCTGTGGTCGCGCACCGCAGCGGCCGCGGCGGCTTCTTCGCCGACCACGGCGCGGAATTCCAGGGTCGCGGTGGCGCCAATCTGGCGCTTGGCCTCGGCGGTGTCCTGCAGGCCCGGCAGCTGGATCACGATGCGGTCGGTGCCCTGGCGCTGGATCACCGGCTCGGCCACGCCGAAGGCGTTGATGCGGTTGCGCAGGGTGTTGAGGTTCTGCTCGATGGCTTCCAGCGAGATCCGGCTCAACTCGGTCTGCGGCACGTCCAGGGTCAGGGTCTGGCCGTCGAGGTTGATGCTGAGGTTCGGGAACGAGGTGCGCAGGCGCTGCTGCGCCTTGGCCTTGTCGGCGTTGACGCCGAGCGTGGCGACCAGGGCTTCGTTGCCGCGGCGCACGACCGAGGTGTACGGCACGCCGGCGTCGCGCAGGGTCGAGCGGATGTCTTCGACGTAGGCGTCCAGGCGCTTGTTCAACGCGGCTTCCTGGTCCACCTGCATGACGAAGTGGACGCCGCCCTGCAAGTCCAGGCCGCGCGGCATCGGCTTGGCGGCCAGCGATTCCAGCCACTTCGGCGCGGTCGGCGCCAGGCTCAGCGCGACCACGTAGTCGCTGCCCAGGCGCGGGCGCAGCAAGTCGGCGGCGCGGGTCTGCAATTCGGTGTCGGCCAGGCGCACCAGCAGGTTGCCCTGCTCTTCGACCTTGATCGATTTGGTCGGGATCTTGGCCTCGGTCAGGATCCCCTCGATCCGCTTGGCCAGCGGCGCGTCGATCGCGATGGTGCCGGCCTTGGCGGCGGACACCTGGACCGACGGGTCCTGCGGATAAGCGTTCGGCAGCGCGTAGATCACGCTGAGGATCAGGACCGCGAGGATGGCGAAGTATTTCCAGCGCGCGAAGGTCAGCATCGAAAACCCCTGCGGCGACCTCCCCGGCCGCCGCGTCTCAAAGTGTCGTGGCGTCGGCTCAGGCCGACTTCAAGGTGCCCTTGGGCAGCACGTTGGAAATGGCGCCGCGCTGGATGCGGACGGCCACGTTCGGCGCGATTTCGACGGTGATGAAGTTCTCGCCGATATTGGTGACGGTGCCGGCGATGCCGCCGTTGGTCAGCACTTCGTCGCCCTTGGCCAGCTTTTCCAGCATGCCCTTGTGTTCCTTCGCGCGCTTCATCTGCGGGCGGAAGATCAGGAAGTACATCACCGCGATCAGGACCAGCGGCAGGACCAGGGTGGTCAGGCCGCCGCCGGCTTGCGGCGCGGCGCCCTGGGCGTAGGCGGGGGCGATCAGGAGGTCGAGCAGGTTCATCTGTGAAGTCCTGGAACTAAAAATAGCCGGGGATTATGCCACGGCCGGGCCGGGGCTACGGCCGGCCCCGATCCGGGGCGAAGCCGGGTCGAATCTGGGCCGGGGCGCACGCTTTCGCGGGTGGCCCGGGCCGGCGCAGCCCGCGGTTCCGCTGGCGCGGGGCGGGGGCTGCGGCGGGGGGGAGGCCCTCACCCCTGCCCTCTCCCGCGGGCGGGCGAGGGGGACAGGGAGTTCGCCCGCTGTGCGGGCGAACGGCGTTATTGCATGCGTGCGGCGTAGAAGGACTCGCGGAAGGCGGCAAAGGTTCCCTGCTCGATCGCCGCGCGCATCTGCGCCATCAGCCGCTGGTAGTAGCGCAGGTTGTGCAGGGTGCCGAGCATCGGCCCGAGCATCTCGTTGCAGCGGTCCAGGTGGCGCAGGTAGGCGCGGCTGAAGCCGTTGGCGCAGGCATAGCAGTCGCAGCCTTCCTCGATCGGGCGCAGGTCGCGCTCGTACTTGGCGTTGCGCACCCGCACCGTGCCCTGGGCGGTGAAGTAGTGGCCGTTGCGCGCGTTGCGGGTCGGCATCACGCAATCGAACATGTCGATGCCGCGCGCGACCGATTCGACCAGGTCCTCGGGCCGGCCCACGCCCATCAGATAGCGCGGACGGTCTGCGGGCAGCTGCGGACAGGTGTGTTCGAGCATTTCGTTGCGCTCGGCCTCCGGCTCGCCGACCGCCAGCCCGCCGACCGCGTAGCCGTCGAAATCCAGCGCCTTCAGGCCTTCGGCCGAGCGCGTGCGCAGGCCGTGGTGGACGCCGCCCTGGACGATGCCGAACAGCGCCGCGTCGTTGCCTTCGTGGGCCTTCTTGGAACGCTCGGCCCAGCGCAGGCTCAGCTCCATCGACTTGCGCGCGACGTCTTCGGTGGCCGGATACGGCGTGCACTCGTCGAAGATCATGACGATGTCCGAATCCAGCACGCGCTGGATGTTCATGCTTTCTTCCGGCCCCAGGAACACCTTGCTGCCGTCGACCGGCGAGGCGAAGGTCACGCCCTGCTCGGTGATCTTGCGCCGGTGCGCGAGCGAGAACACCTGGAAGCCGCCGGAGTCGGTCAGGATCGGCCCGTTCCAGCGGGCGAAGCCGTGCAGCCCGCCGTGGTCGCCGATCACGTCCAGGCCCGGGCGCAGATACAGATGGAAGGTGTTGCCGAGGATGATCTGCGCGCCGAGGTCGCGCACGTGCTCGGGCATGATGCCCTTGACCGAGCCGTAGGTGCCGACCGGCATGAACGCCGGGGTTTCGACGGTGCCGCGCGGAAACGTCAGGCGGCCGCGGCGCGCGGCGCCGTCTTGGCCGAGAAGCTGGAAGGACATGCGGCTCATGCGCGGGTTCCTTGGGTGGGTAGCGGGCGCATGGGGCGGCGCGCGGGTTTGGGATTCGGGATTCGGGATTCGGGATTCGGTCGGAGTCTGAGCCGACATCCCCAGATCCGTCATTCCGGCGAAAGCCGGAACCCATTTTGATTTTGCGGTCCGCTGCGACGAATCACGAGCAACGGCAAAATGGGTTCCGGCTTTCGCCGGAATGACGGCACGGGGGGCGAAGTTGGCCGAAGCGTCCGGACGTCTTGGAGCTCGGCGGGCTACGTCTCTTCGGTTGCCCACAACAGCATCGCGTCCCCGTACGAAAAGAACCGATACCGCTGCGCGATCGCATGCGCATAGGCTTCGAACACGCGATCCTTGCCGGCGAACGCCGAGATCATCATCAGCAGCGTGCTTTCCGGCAGGTGGAAGTTGGTGACCATCGCGTCGACCGAACGGATGCGGTAGCCCGGCAGGATGAACAAGCGGGTTTCGCCGGCGAACGGCTGCAATTCGCCGCCGCCCTGGCGGGTCGCGCTTTCCAGCGCGCGCACCACGGTCGTGCCGACCCCGATCACCCGGCCGCCGGCGGCGCGGGTGCGGCGGATCTGCTCGACCAGCCCGGCGCCGACGTTGAGCCATTCGCTGTGCATCACGTGCTGGCTCAGATCGTCCGCGCGCACCGGCTGGAAGGTGCCGGCGCCGACGTGCAGGGTGACGTGACCGAACTGCACGCCGCGCTCGCCCAGCGCCTGCAGCAGCGCTTGGTCGAAATGCAGACCGGCGGTCGGCGCGGCCACCGCGCCGACCTCGCGCGCGAACACGGTCTGGTAGCGCTCGGCGTCGTCCTGGCCGGGCTCGCGCTGGATGTACGGCGGCAGCGGCAGGCGGCCGGCGTGCAGCAGCCATTGCTCCAGCGATTCGCTGACGTGGAAGCGCAGCCGGTAGAACTCGCCGTCGCGGCCGAGCACCTCGGCCTCGCCGCCGGCGTCCAGCGCGATGCGCGCGCCTTGCTTCGGCGACTTGCTGACGCCGAGCTGGGCGCGCGCTTCGTTGCCCCCGAGCAGGCGCTCGATCAGGATCTCGACCCGGCCGCCGGTGCTTTTCTGCCCGAACAGGCGCGCCGGGATCACCCGGGTGTCGTTGAACACCAACAGATCGCCGGGCTGCAACAGCTGCACCAGGTCGCGGAAGCTGCGGTCTTCGAGCGCGGCCGGCGCCGGCGGCACCAGCAGCAGCCGGCTCGCCGAACGCTCGGACAGCGGCGCCTGGGCGATCAGCTCGGGCGGGAGGTCGTAGTGGAAGTCGGACTTTTTCAATGGAAACCGGAGTGATTGAGCGCGAAGCGCCGCCCCGTCCTAAGCCCGGCCAATCGGCCGCACTCCCGGCCAAACGGCCGGTCCGGATCGAGGAGGAGAACGCGCCATTATCCCGGCTAAAGCCCGCGAGCGCCAAAACAGCGGTTCAGCCCCTCCCGCCGCGGCCCTCGAAGCCACGCGATCTCCCTGTAGGAGCGGCGCGAGCCGCGACCGCGGTGTCGCCGCCCGCGTCGAACGTTCATCGCAGTTGCGTTGTCGCGGTCGCGGCTTGCGCCGCTCCTACAGGGGGCTCCGGCTGCTGCACGGCTCCTGAGGCACGCCGGTCGAGCGAGATCCGACCTGGGCCACCTTGGGCGCTGAATTGTCGTCAGAGCCGCTGACTGTTGATCAGGGGGGCCAAAGCCGCATAACCGCCCTGCCGGCCAGCCGAACGTGCGCCGCGAGCGGATACCCCGCGGTCGCGGCTCGCGCCGCTCCTACAGGGGGCTACAACCACCCGTTCTGGCGCGCCCGCCGATACGCCTCGATCCGGTTGCTGCTGTCGAGCTTGCCGATCGCCTCGGACAAATAATTGCGCACCGTGCCTTGGCTCAAATGCAGCCGCTCGCCGATCTCGGCCGTCGACAAGCCCTCGCCGGCCAGCCGCAGCACCTGCCGCTCGCGTTCGGTCAGCGGGTCTTCGTCGCTCCAGGCCGCGACCGCCAGCTGCGGGTCGATCGCGCGGCCGCCGCGGTGGACCTGGCGCAGCGCTTCGGCCAGTTGCCCGGCCGGCGCGTCCTTGAGCAGGTAACCGCGCACCCCGGCGTCCATCGCCCGGCGCAGGTAGCCGGCGCGGCCGAAGGTCGTGACGATCACCACCCGGGTCGGCATGCCCGAATCGCGCACCTTCATCGCCAGGTCGATGCCGGTCATGCCGGGCATTTCGATGTCGGTGACCACCACGTCCGGCTGCACCCGCTTGACCGCCTCCCAGGCCTGGGCGCCGTCGCCGGCTTCGGCGATCACCTCGATGTCGGGTTCCAGGTTCAACAGCGCGGCCAGGGCGCCGCGCACCAGGGCTTGGTCTTCGGCGAGAAGCAGACGGATCATGCGGTACCTCGTTCGAGCAGCGCCGGCTGGCGCACGGACCCGGCAGGAGCGGCGGAGGCCGGCAGCCGGCGCGCGGCGCTGAGCGCCTCGCGCGACACCAGCAGGCTCAGGCGCGTGCCCGCGCCGGGAGGAGATTCGATTTCCAGCACGCCGCCGACCGAGCGCAGGCGCTCGCGCATGCCGGTCAGGCCGTGGCCCTCGGCGCAGACGCCGCCGCGGCCGTCGTCGACGATGCGCAGGGCGATGCCGCCGCGCGCGTCCTGGGTCAGTTCCACCTCGACCCGGCGCGCGCGCGCATGCCGCAGCACGTTGGTGACCGATTCGCGCAGCGCCAGCGCCAGCGCGGTCTCCACCGCGACCGGCAGGTCGATCGGATCGAGCCGCTGGTCCAGGCTGATTTCGCCGCCGAGCAGGGCCAGCCGCGCCGCCGCAAGTTCGGCCTGCAGGCCGTTGGCGCGGATGCCGGCGACCGCTTCGCGGACCTGGGTCAGCGCTTCGCGCGCGACCCGCTCGACTTCGCTGATCTGGTCCTGCGCCGCGCGCTGGTCGTGTTCGATCAGGCGCGCGGCCAACTGCGACTTCAGCACCACCACCGACAAGGTGTGGCCGAGCAAGTCGTGCAGGTCGCGGCCGATGCGCTCGCGCTCGGCCAGGCTGGCCAGACGCCGCACTTCTTCCTGGGTCAGGCGCAGCTCGGCGTTGCGGCGCTCGCGCGAGCGCGCGGCCAGCACGCCGGTGAACACGATCGCGCCGACCAGCGACTGGATCAGCACGCTGAACACCGGCGCGCCCTGCGCCGGCAGGGTCGCGATCGATTCGGCCGCGAACAGCGCGAACAGCGCCGCGGTCAGCGCCAGCCCGCGCCACAGCGGCAGGAAGCTGGCGATCATGCCGGCCGAGAAAATCAGATAGGTGCCGCCGCCGATTCCGAACGGCACGGTCACGAAGCCCAGCCCCGCCACCGCCAGCACCAGCCACAGCCGCAGGGTGGCGCCGCCGCGATAGAACGCCCAGTACAGCGGCAGGAACACCAGCACCGAGGCGATCGCCATCGCCAGCAGCCACCACGGCGCCGGGAAGTTGAACACCGGAATGAACACGAAGCTCAGGTACAGCAACGAAGCCAGGTGCCACCCCAGCAGGTTGTCGTGGGCGTCGAGCGGTGGGCCGGGCGTGCGCATGAGGGTGTGGATCCTGGAGAACGGGCGCGCGGCGCCGGGCGTTCCTGGGTAACGCGAGACGATCGCAGCGAAGATCGCGGCGGTGGCGGCGCGGCCCGGCCATCCGTCCTCTGCGTGCGGCGCGGCAGCGGGGAATGGGCGATTCGGATGCACGCGGGCCACGAACGATGCGGACTTTAGCGGAGTTCGGCGCGTTCGGCCGCGCCGTCCGCTGCGATCCGGCCGCGTGCGGCCGCGCTGCGCTCGCGCGCGGCCGTGCGCGGCGGCGCGCCGGCGGCGCGGGCATAAACCGGCACGCCCGCCAACGGCAGCGGGCGCGGCTGGCGCGCGGTCGCGGCGACGACATGGTGGAACGGGTGGATCGCGCTCATGGCTGCCTCGCAGGGCCCGGCCGGCGGGGGCCGAGGTTCGCCTCCACTGTCGGTTCCGCCGGCGTTGCACGGCAGTGCGGCCAGCCACCGATCGCCGGTGACAAGCGTCACCAGTGTCGCCAATCGCGGCCGCGCGCCGGCCGGGAACCGCCAAATCAGCCGCCGCGCGCAGGGGGTTATCGGCGCTGGGCGGACGTGCTAGACTCCTCTAAATCATTGAAATGAAACGAAAAATCGTCAAAAGACCTGGGTCTTACGCAAAAATTTTGCGCGGTTTTCCGGCGTTTCAAGGAGTTAGCTGAACATCATTCCCGTTGTGAGAGATGGCGCTTGGCGGCCGGGGGCCGCTGCAACTGCGAGGGTCCGGCCAGGGGGCGGACCGGTCTGCTCACGCAACACATCGGCAGGACGCCAACGACACCGATTCAGGAGACCCGCCATGACCCACCTGCTCGCCTCGCTCGCGCCGCTGCGCGCCCACGCCGGCAAACGCCGCACCGTCGGCCTGGACGACGACACCGTCGCCCGCTTCGCCGTCGACCATCCGGAACTGGCCGAAGCCATCGCCGCCGCGGCCGCCGAATACGCATTGATCCGCGACCTGCACGCCGAGCTGCTCGACCTCGACGAGGACGCGCAGATCCAGGCGGTCCAGTCCGGCTACGTCAACTTCTACCCCGACGACGGCGTCAACCCGTACGTCGCCCTGACCGCGCGCGGCCCCTGGGTCGTCACCCTCAAGGGCGCGGTGCTGCACGACTCCGGCGGCTACGGCATGCTCGGCTTCGGCCACACCCCCTCGGCGGTGATCGCGGCGATGGCCAAGCCGCAGGTGATGGCCAACATCATGACCCCGTCGCTGTCGCAGCTGCGCTTCGAGCGCGCCCTGCGCGGGGCCATCGGCGTGGAACGCGGCGGTTGCCCGTACGAGCGCTTCTTCTGTCTGAACTCGGGTTCCGAATCGGTCTCGCTGGCCGCGCGCATCGCCGACGTCAACAGCAAGCTGATGACCGACCCGGGCGCGCGCCACGCCGGCCGCGCGATCAAGCGCTTGGTCATCAAGGGCAGCTTCCACGGCCGCACCGAGCGTCCGGCGCTGTATTCGGATTCCTCGCGCAAGGCCTACAACCAGCACCTGGCCAGCTTCCGCGGCGAGGACTCGGTGATCGCGATCGAGCCCTACGACGCCGACGCGCTGAAGAAGGCCTTCGCCGACGCCGACGCCAAGGGCTGGTTCATCGAGGCGATGTTCCTGGAACCGGTCATGGGCGAAGGCGACCCGGGCCGCGGCGTGCCGCCGGCGTTCTACCAGCTGGCGCGCGAGCTGACCCGCGACCACGGCTCGCTGCTGCTGGTCGACTCGATCCAGGCCGGCCTGCGCGCGCACGGCGTGCTGTCGATCGTCGACTACCCGGGCTTCGAAGGCCTCGACGCGCCGGACATGGAAACCTATTCCAAGGCGCTCAACGCCGGCCAGTACCCGCTGTCGGTGCTCGCCGTCGGCGAGCGCGCGGCCTCGCTGTACCGCAAGGGGCTGTACGGCAACACCATGACCAGCAACCCGCGCGCGCTCGACGTCGCCGTCGCCGTGCTCGAGCAGGTCACCCCGCAGCTGCGCGCCAACATCCGCGCGCGCGGCGCCGAGGCGCTGGAAAAGCTCGAAAAGCTCAAGCACGAGCTCGGCGGCCTGATCACCAAGGTCCAGGGCACCGGCCTGCTGTTCTCGTGCGAACTGGCCCCGCAGTTCAAGTGCTTCGGCGCCGGCTCCACCGAGGAATGGCTGCGCGAGCGCGGCATCGGCGTGATCCACGGCGGCGCCAACTCGCTGCGCTTCACCCCCAACTTCACCATCGCCAGCGACGAGCTGGAGCTGCTGGTGTCGATGGTCGGCCGGGCGCTGCGCGAGGGTCCGCGCGCGCAGCAGGCCGCGGCAGCCTGAGAGCTAGGAGTTAGCGTCTAGGAGCTAGGAGTTAGCGAGAGCCAGCATTATCGCTTTCGCTAACTTCTATCTAGACTCTGCTTTTCTATCTCCTGTTCCCGGAGGGAACCATGATTCGTCTGTCCAACAAGGAAACCGGCGCCGACATCGGCGAGATCAGCGAGGAAGAGCTGCAGATCCTGGTGCTGGCGCTGGAAGAAGAAGACAGCAAGGACCAGGACTACTGGATCGACCATGCCACGGTCGACATGATCGAGATCGACCATCTCAACGCCGGTTCGCTGATCACCGTGCTGCGCGCGGCGATCGGCGCCAGCGACGGCATCGAAATCCAGTACGTGCGCACGGCCTGAGGCCGCGGCGCGGGCCGGCCGCGGCGACAACGCGGCCGGGCCTGTCCACCGGCCGCTCCGCTCATGGCGCTCGATCTGATCCCGGCCCGGCACGAACGCGGGATCCACGCCTCGCGCCGGCTGTTCGCCATCGACGAAACGCTGCATTCGCAGTTGATGTCGCGCGCGCAGCCGAGTGGCGACTATCCGCTGCTGCACCAGTTGCACGACTACTACGCCGACACCGTGTTGCCGCTCGGCGAACTGCCGCGCCTGCACGCGGAACTGACCCGGGTCGCGGCCCGCTTCACCGATCCCGGGCAGGTGCGCGAGTTGCTGCGCTTCGTCGAACAAGCCATCGCCGACGGCGACAATCTTTACGCTGTCGCCGATTGAATTCCCGCGTTCGATCGCGCCCCGCCTGCACAACGGGAGCGAGGGCCGCGTCGCCCGCTCGCCCCGAAACACCCGCAACGCCGAGTCCCGCGACGCCCCGCGTCGCCGCCCGGCACGGCCGGCTTGCGCCGCGCCGCACAACCATCAATCCTTTGCGGCAAGGATCGCCCGCCCCGCCTGAGCCCGCCCAATGAAAATCGTCGAAGTCCGCCACCCGCTCGTCCAGCACAAACTCGGCCTGATGCGCCGCGCCGACAACAGCACCAAATCGTTCCGCGAGTTGGCCTCGGAAGTCGCGACCCTGCTGACTTACGAAGCCACCGCCGACCTGGAAACCGAAGAGGCCGTGGTCGAGGGTTGGGCCGGGCCGGTGACCACGCGCCGGATCAAGGGCGCGAAAGTCACCCTGGTGCCGATCCTGCGCGCCGGCCTGGGCATGCTGCCGGGCGTGCTGGAGCTGATCCCGGCGGCCAAGGTCGGCGTGGTCGGCCTGCAGCGCGACGAGGAGACCCTGCAGCCGGTCGGCTATTACGAAAAACTGACCGGCCGCATGGACGAGCGCACCGCGCTGATCCTCGACCCGATGCTGGCCACCGGCGGCAGCCTGATCGCCACCGTCGACCTGCTCAAGAACGCCGGCTGCAAGCGCATCAAGGGCCTGTTCCTGGTCGCCGCGCCGGAAGGCCTGAAGGCGCTGGAAGCGCGCCATCCGGACGTGGAAGTGTTCACCGCCTCGGTCGACGAGCGGCTCAACGAAGTCGGCTACATCCTGCCGGGGTTGGGCGATGCGGGCGACAAGATTTTCGGGACGAAGCACTACGCCTGAGGGGTGCGTCGGCGCGGGGGCGGTGTGCGTTTGGGTTTTCGCGCTTGATCCGCGCTGACGCCGGAGGATGGTTTTCGTGGTCGCGGCTTGCGCCGCTCCTGCAGGGAGGTTCGGCCGCGGCGCAGCGACTGCAGGAGCGGCGCGAGCCGCGACCGCGACACCGCGCTTGCGACGCAAGCCGCTAACGCGCAGCGGCAACCGGAATCCGACGCAAAATCAAAATGGGTTCCGGCTTTCGCCGGAATGACGGGTTGGGAGGATCGCGCGATCTATCCGCCCCGTCATTCCGGCAAAAGCCGGAACCCACTATCCACTCCGTCATTCCGGCGAAAGCCGGAACCCATTTTGATTTTGCGGTCCCATCTCCGCGACGCTCCCCTACCCCGCCCGCCTGCGCCGCCCGCGCAGCCACAGCAGCGCCGCCAGCGCCAACGCGACCCCGGCGACCAGCCAGCCCCACGACCAGCGCCCGTCGTCCGGCGCCTGCCCCAGCACCACTGCGCTGGCGCGCGACGGCGGCGCGTGCAGCGCTTCGGCGATGGCCTCGGGTTTCGCCCGCCACACGCCGTCGCGCAGCTCCAGCTTGCCTTCCAGCGCCGGCAGGCGCAGTTCGCGCCAGCTCACGCGCAAGTCGCCGATTTGCGGCGCGAGCGGATTCTCCGAGCTGCCCAGGCCGTCGCCCTCGGGCTGGAACGTCGCCGCGAGGTTCGCCGGCAGCCGGCTGAAGTTGGGCCGGAACACTTTCCATTCGCCGAGCGCGCGCAACACCGAACTGTCGATCGGCCGGCCGTCGAGCGTCGCCGATTCCGACCACCAACGCCGGTTCTCCAGCGGCATGCGCTTGGGATTGACGTGGCCGGGTTCGAACCGCGAAGAATCGATCGGCGCCGAATTCCAGATCCGCTCATAGCCGGGCTGGCCCGAGACCGGATCGGTCGAGCGCTGCCACTGGTACATCTCGACCCGCCGGTCCAGGCCGAACTGACGGCTGAGCACGCCGAAATCGCGGTCGCGCAGACCGATGCCGGCGACCGGTTCGCCGAGCGGCTCGCCGCTGTCCTCGTCCTGCGCCGCGGCCGGCGCGGCCAACACCCACATCGCCGCCAGCGCGAGTGCGAACAACGCGCGCGCCGCGGCGATCGGCTTCATGCCGCCAGCGCCCTGGCCTGCAGTTCGGCGACCTCGTGCGCGGTGCCGAACTTGCCCTTGTCGTCGCGCACCACCTGCGCCAGCGCGCACTGCGGGTCGTGAGTGAAGAACAGATGCACGTTGCGTTCGAGCTTGTCGCTCAGAAAAGCCTTCTTCTCGTCGATCAGCAGCTCGGCGTTGCGGTCGTAGCCCATCGTGATCGGCACGTGCACCCACGGCCGGCCCGGTATCAGGTCGGCGCAGAACACCACGCCGCCGTGGGCGTGGCCGTCGACGTTTTCCGGGCCGACGATCTCGGCCAGCATCAGCCCCGGCGTGTGGCCGTGGCTGTAGTGGAAACGCACGCTGCCGCCGAGCAGCCTGGAGTATTCGCCCTCGACCAGTTCCAGGCGGCCGGTGGCTTCGAGCAACGCCGGCAGTTCGGGAATGAAACTGGCGCGGTCGCGCGGATGCGGGTGCAGCGCGCGCTCGTAGTGCTCGCGTCCGACCAGGTAGTGCGCGTTCGGGAACAGCAACCGCGGCGCCTCGCCCTCGGCCCACGGCGCGAGCAGGCCGCCGGCGTGGTCGAAGTGCAGATGCGAGAGCACCACCACGTCGATGTCCTGCGGCGCGAAGCCGGCCTGCGCCAGCGAATCGACCAGCACGTGGCGTTCTTCGACCACGCCGTAGCGCTCGCGCAGCTTGGGTTCGAAGAACGCGCCGATGCCGGTTTCGAACAACACCGTCTTGCCGGCCAGCGGCGTGGCCAGCAGCGCGCGGCAGGCCAGTTCGATGCGGTTGTGTTCGTCCGGCGGCGCCCACTTGGACCACATCGCGCGCGGCGCGTTGCCGAACATCGCGCCGCCGTCGAGTTTCTGCGAGTTGCCCAGGATCGACCAGAGTTTCATGGCTGCATCGCCCTTGCGGGCGCCGGCTGAGTGAGCCTCGATTTTAGGCTCTGGTGCGTGAAGCGTGAAGCTCGGGAGTCGGGAGTCGGGAGTCGGGAATAGGGAATCGTAGAGCGGTTCTTCTGCTTGACCGATTCCCGATTCCCTATTCCCCATTCCCGAGCGTCACTGCGGCGTAGCCGCAGTAGCGAAGTGAAAAATGAACTCGCCGTCGCGCGGGTCCTGCGCGACCACCCGCACCGGCGCCAGCGCGCGGTCGGCGACCAAGGTCGCGGTGCCGCTGGCCGACAGCTTGCTGATCAAGCCGCCGGAACGGCCGCTGATCTTGACCAGCATCTCCTGGCCCGGCACCAGGGTGACCCGTCCCATCGACGGATCGCTGGCGCGCGGCGTGGCGATGCGGGTGTCCTCGGCGTCGTTGTAATCGCGCGAGGGCAGCTCGAACAGGTCCTGGCCGCCGGCGCTGACCTCGAAGGTCCATGCGGTGCTGCCGCTGGTACCGTCGTTGACGACCTCGATCTTCTCCAGCGTCAGCACCACCGAATAGCGCGTCGGCGCTTTCGGTTCGGCCGGCTTGACCGCCGGCGCCGGCGTCGCGGGCGCGGCCGCCGCCGGCGCGGCCGGCGACTTGTCCTTGAGCCCGCCGATCTCGCGCACGTTGTTGACCAGGGTGGTCAGGGCGACGAGGAACGCCACCATCGCGACCGAAATCGCAGGCACGCGGGTGTACCAGCGCTTGTCGTTGTCGTCGCTCACTGCCTGGGGTCCCCTGTACGGCCGCGTCCGGGTGCGGCGCTCATGCGGCGCAATCTACCTTGGGAGCCGGGAATGGGGAATCGGGAAACGGGAATCGAAGCCGGTTCGTCTGCTTGGCCGATTCTCGATTCCCTATTCCCGATTCCCGCCCGTCAACAGCACATCCGCCTGTCCCACCGGATTGCGCGGATCGGTGCCGCCGGACAGCGTGCCGGCGGCCTTGTCCCACATCACCGTCTGCAGGTTGCCCCAGGTCGATTCGCCGGCGTTGACCTTGTGGCCCATCGCCTGCAGCTTGGCCACGGTGTCGGCGTCGAGCGCGCCGGCTTCGGCGGAAATCACGTCCGGCAGCCACTGGTGGTGGATGCGCGGCTGCGCGGCGACCTGCTGCGGCGCCAGGCCGACGTCAAAGGCCAGCACCGCCAGCAGCACCTGGGTGATGATGCGGCTGCCGCCGGGCGCGCCGAGCGCGATCACCTTGTCCTTGGACTCCATGAAGCTCGGCGTCATCGAGCTGAGCATGCGCTTGCCCGGCTCCGGCGCGTTGGCGGCGAAGCCCATCACGCCGAACGCGTTCGGCGTACCCGGGCGCAACGCGAAGTCGTCCATCTCGTTGTTGAGCAGCACGCCGGTGCCCGGCGCGACCATGCCCGAGCCGTACAGCAGATTGACCGTCTGGGTCGCCGAAACCCGGTTGCCCTGCGCGTCGATGATCGAAAAGTGAGTGGTCTCGTCGTCTTCCAGCGGCGCCGGCTGGCCCGACAGCAGACCGCTCGGCGTGGCCTTGTCCGGATGGATCGTCGCGCGCAGGCCGGCGGCGTAATCGGCGCTGGTCAGGCGGCGCAGCGGCATCTTCACGAAATCCGGATCGCCGAGGTAGAGGGTGCGGTCGCGGTACGCGCGGCGCATGGCCTCGGCGAGGATGTGGGTGCGGTGCGCCGGGTCGAGCTTGCCCAGGTCCCAGCCTTCGAGCATCTGCAGGATTTCGGCGAACGCGACCCCGCCCGACGACGGCGGCGGCGCGGTGACGATGTCCCAGCCGCGGTACTTGAGCCGCAGCGGCTCGCGCTCGACCACCTTGTAGCCGGACAGTTCCTCCGGCTTCCACTGCCCGCCCTCTTCCTTGACCGCGGCCAGCAGCTTGGCTCCGACCTCGCCGCGGTAGAAACCGTCGAAGCCCTTGTCGGCCAGCAGTTCCAGCGTGCGCGCCAGATCCGGCTGCTTGAGGGTTTCGCCGGCCTTCGGCGGGCTGCCGTCGGCGAGGAACACCTCGCGGGTGCCGCGGTAGCGCTCCATCACCTCGCGCCGGCTGCCGTAGCCCTTCTCCAGGCGCGGATACACCTCGAAGCCTTCGCGGGCGATGCGGATCGCCGGCGCCAGCGAGGTCTTCAGCGGCAACTTGCCGTACTTCTGCGCCAAGTGCACCAGCGCCGCCGGCAGGCCGGGAATGCCGGCCGACCACGGGCCGTTGGTGGCGCGGTCGACGTTGAGTTCGCCCTTGGCGTCGAGATACGCGGCCGGGGTCGCCGCGGCCGGCGCGGTTTCGCGCGCATCGACGAACACGTCGCGGCCGGTCTTGGCGTCGTGCAGCAGGAAGAAGCCGCCGCCGCCGATGCCGGAGCTGATCGGTTCGACCACCGACAAGGTCGAGGACACCGCGACCGCGGCGTCGAAGGCGTTGCCGCCTTTGCGCACGATCTCCAGGCCCGCCTGGGTGGACAGCGAATGCGCGCTGGCGATGGCGGTGCCCGGCGGATGCGCGGCGGCGGTTGTGGCGGCCGCCGGCCTGGCGTTCTTGGCCGGGGCTTCGCAATACGCAGGAGCGGCGATCAGCAGCAACGAAGCCAGCAACCACGGGGACATCAGACCGGCTCGCGGCCGCAAAGCCTTGCGCATCGGGTTCACTCCTGTTGTAGACGGCGCAGCTTGTCGAGCAACTGCGTTTGCGTTTCGACGAATTCGGGATCCGGGTCGATGCACTCGACCGGGCACACCATCACGCACTGCGGCTCGTCGTAGTGGCCGACGCATTCGGTGCAGCGCGCCGGATCGATGACATAGATGCTCTCGCCCTGGGCGATGGCCTGATTCGGGCAGGCCGGCTCGCAGACGTCGCAGTTGACGCAGAGTTCGTTGATCTTCAGCGACATGGGCGGTTCGAAGGCGCCGGCGCGCTGGCGCGCAGGGGGTTCCGGCTCGGACGGCCAGTTTAGGCCGGCGCCGGCCCGGGGCATAGCGCCGGGCCGGGATGCTGCGTGCCGCGGCGGGCGCCGGGCGCGCCCGAACGGACTCGGATCGCCTGCGCGAACCGCGGCGGGGCCCGAGGAGATTCAGGCCGCATACGCGGCCAGTGGCGAGTCCCAAAAAAGATTCGGGCCGCTTGTGCGGCCCGAATCGGCAAACCAGCGCTTCAGCCAGCGGCGCGCCGGAACCGGCGCGGCCGCGGCTTACTTCACTTCGACGAAGTTGTAGTTCACGCCGGCCGGGGTCACCGCGGCCTTGACGCGCTCGCTGTCGGCGGCGGCGCCGACGAAGATGAACTTCACGCCCTTCATGGTGTTCGGGTCGACCTTGGCGAACGAGGCCACGGCCAGGTCGGCCGACTTGGCCGAGTCCGGCGAACCGAACGCGACCAGGTTGCCTTCCAGCACGCCGCGGCTCATGTCGGCCTCGGCCTTTTCCAGCATGCGGTCGTAGTCGCCCTGGAAGGTCGGCGCGTCCGGCGCCGGCAGGGTGTAGACGTAGGTGCTGCCGCTGACGCCGTCGAGGTTGCGCTTGATGACGTCGGTCAGATAGGCGTTCCAGGCGTTCTCGTCGCTGGTCTTGGGCGCCGACAGCGGCGCGGCCTCGGCGGCGACCTCCTTCTTCTCCTCTTTCTGGCAGGCGGCGACGAACGGCAGCGCCAGGCAGGCGATCAACAGCGCACGGGAGGAAGTTTTCATCGGTAGGCCCCTTGGGTATCGGTTCGGGTGTGGCTTGGTGGGAATGGGTGCGCGGATCGGCGCGCGATCAGGGTTGCTTGCGTTGCCACTCGGCCTGCAGCGCTTGCACCACCGCCGGCGGCACGAAGCCGGAAACGTCGCCGCCCAGGCGCGCGATTTCGCGCACCAGCGACGAGGAAATGAAGCCGTATTGCTCGGCCGGGGTCAGGAACAGGGTCTCGACGTCGGGAATCAGGTGGCGGTTCATGCTCGCCAGCTGGAATTCGTATTCGAAGTCGGACACCGCGCGCAGGCCGCGCAGCAGCACGCCGCCGCCGATTTCGGCGACGAAGTGGGCGAGCAGGCAGTTGAAGCCGCGCACCTCGACGTGCGGGTGGTGGGCCACCGCCTTGCGCGCGAGGTCCACGCGCACCTCCAGCGGCAGCGCCGGGCCCTTGCCGGGGCTTTCGGCCACGCCGATGACCATGCGCTCGAACAGCGGCGCGGCGCGGTCGACCAGGTCGATATGGCCGTTGGTGATCGGGTCGAACGTGCCGGGATAGACGGCGGTACGCAGGCGGGCCGAGCTCATTCGTGGGATCGTTCTTTGCGGGAAAGAGCGGGAGCGGGTAGGCCTCCCCCGCCGGTTGCGGCGCAGTGTAGCAGCCGTCCGCGCGCGGGGAACCCCGCGCGGGAGGGCGCAAATCGCCGCTGTGCGGCCATCGCGGCGCCGGCCCGGCCGGCGCGCTCAGCCGATGCGGCGGTATACGCCGTAACGGACTTCGCGGGTGGTCCCCTCGCGGTGCGGCGTCCACCCCGCCGGCAGCGCCAGCGCCGCGTCCAGCGGGGCTTCCACGTACAGCCAGGCCGAAGGCGCCAGCCTCGGCAACAGCGCCGGCCACACCGCGTCCCACAGGCCGGCGGCGAACGGCGGATCGACGAAGGCCAGGTCGAAGCCGGCCTCGCCGGCCGCCGGCGGCTGCGCCAGCCAGGCCAGCGCGTCGGCCTGAACCACCCGCGCCGCCTCGCCGCCGGGCAGGCGCGCGGCCAGCGCGCGCAGTTCCGCGGCCAGGGCCGGGTCGCGTTCGACCAGTACCGCGCCGGCGGCGCCGCGCGACAGCGCCTCCATGCCGAGCGCGCCGCTGCCGGCGAACAGGTCGAGCGCGCGCGCGCCGGGCAGCATCGGCTGCAGCCAGTTGAACAAGGTTTCGCGGACCCGGTCGGAGGTCGGGCGCAGGCCCGGCGCGTCGCCGACGTTGAGGCGGGTGCCGCGCCAGCGTCCGCCGATGATGCGGACCTTGCCGGCGGGGGCGCGGCCGGACCCACCGCGGGCGGCGGAGGCATCGCCGGCGGAACCGGCCGGGGAACGTGCGCCGGAGCGGCCGCGCTTGGACATGTTCATCTCGGACCGTGGTTCATCGGGGGGCGGAGGGAGGCCGGTGCTAGCATGTATGGATTCTCGCGCATGCCCCCATCTCACGTCTCATGCTCAGTTTTTTCCGCCGCAAGAAGCCCGACGCCGGCAAGCCGTCCGAGCGCGAATACAGCCTCGAGGAACTGGCCGCGGCCATTCCCGGCGCGCAGCCCGAAACCTCCGCCGATGACGCGGCGCCGGCGGTCGAAGCGCCGGTAGCTGCGCCGGCAGCGCCCGTTGCGGAAACCGCTGCGGACGCATCGACGCCTGCCGCGGCGCCCGCCGCCGAAGCCGTGCGGGTCGAATCCGTTCCCGCCGCCGCGCCGGCAGCGAGCGTCCCCGCTCCGCCCGCACCGGTCGAAACTGCTCCGCTCGCGGCGGCTCCAATCGCGTCCGTCCCGGCCAAAGCCGCGCCGGTCCAGACCGCGCCGCCGCAGACGGTGCAAGCGCCGATCGCGCCGACGCAACCGCCGCCGGCCGCGCCTTCCGCGCCCGCAACCGCACCGATCGAATACGTCGACAAGCCCGCCGCCCCCGCCGGCAAGAGCGGCTGGCGCGAGCGCCTGCGCAACAGCGGCTTCGCCCGCAGCTTCGGCGGCCTGTTCTCGCGCAACCCGCGCCTGGACGACGACCTGCTCGACGAAATCGAAACCGCGCTGATCACCGCCGACGTCGGCGTTACCGCGACCACTGCGCTGGTCGAGAACCTGCGCAAGCGGATGAAGTCGCGCGAATTCGCCGACGCCAACGCGCTGCTGGCCGCGCTGCGCGCCGACTTGATCGGCATGCTGCAACCGGTGGCCAAGCCGCTGGTCGTGGACGAACAGGCCAAGCCGTTCGTGCTGCTGACCGTCGGCGTCAACGGCGTCGGCAAGACCACCACCATCGGCAAGCTGGCCAAGCGCTTCCGCGACGAAAACCGCCCGCTGATGCTGGCCGCCGGCGACACCTTCCGCGCCGCCGCGGTCGCCCAGCTGCAAGCCTGGGGCGAACGCAACGGCGTGCCGGTGGTGGCGCAGGGCCAGAACGCCGACGCCGCCTCGGTCGCCTACGACGCGCTCGCCGCGGCCAAGGCGCGCGGCACCCAGGTGCTGATCGCCGACACCGCCGGCCGCCTGCACACCCAGCAGGGCCTGATGGCCGAACTCGGCAAGATCCGCCGGGTGCTGTCCAAGGTCGACCCGACCGCGCCGCACGAAGTGCTGATGGTCATCGACGGCACCACCGGCCAGAACGCGCTGTCGCAGCTGCGCCAATTCCATGCCGCGGTCGGCGTCACCGGCCTGGTGGTGACCAAGCTCGACGGCACCGCCAAGGGCGGCGTGGTGTTCGCGCTGGCGCGCGAGTTCGGCATCCCGATCCGCTTCGCCGGCATCGGCGAACGCCCGGAAGACCTGCGCGTGTTCGACGCCGAAGCCTTCGTCGACGCCCTGCTGCCCGAAGCGCTCGGCGGCTGAGGCACGATGGCCGCCGCCGAAACGGCGCCGCCGCCCGCCCGCCGCTCGCGCAAGCGGCTGTGGATCGTTCTGGCGCTGCTGCTGGCGGCGCTGCTGGGGCTGCGCTGGGTGTCGCGGCCGAGCCAGGTCGGCTGGATCGTATTGAGCCAGGCCGGCCGCGCGCTCGATCTTGAGCTCAGCGCCAGCGGCGCCAGCGAATACCGCCTGCGCGGCACGCCGATGCTGGAGGTGCGCGATCTGGTCGCGCGCGTGCGCGGCAGCGACAAACCGCTGCTGCGCGCCGGCCGCGTGTATCTGGCCGCGCCGTGGTCGACGATCCGCGCCGCCGGCGCGGTCCTCGACATCGAACGCGTCGAACTCGACTCGCCGCAGCTCGACATCGGCGAACTCCAGCGCTGGCTGGCCGCGCGCCCGCCCTCGCCCGGCCCCGTGCGCCTGCCGCGCCTGTCGCGCGGCGCGCGGGTCAGCGACGGCCGCGCGATCGGCGACGGCTGGTCGGTCGAAAACATCGGCCTGGACTTCGCCGAACTCGACCCGGACAAACCGTTGCGCGGACGCGTGCGCGGGCGCGCATCGAGCGCGGGCGTAACGGTCCCGTTCGATCTGGCCGCGACCTTGCACCGGCCCGCGCCCGCGCGCGGCCTCGGCCTGTCCGGCGCGGTCGCGGTGGAAACCAAGGACTGGCGCCTGCCGATGCGCATGCGCGCCGGCGCGCGCCTGCACGCCGGGCCCGACGGCCTGGGCCTGGACGCGCTGCGCCTGGGCGCGGACGCGCGTTACCTCAGCGGCGCCACCGATCTGCCGTTCGCGTTCGGCATCGCCGGCCCGCTGCGCTATCGCGACGGCGAACTGACCCTGGCGCCGATGGGCGCGGCCTTGCGCGCGCCGCCCGACAACGCCGTGCCGCAGCTCGACGCCGGCGGCCGCTTCGGCTTCGGCGCGGCCCTGGAACTGCACTGGCAAGGCCGCATCCAGGTCTGGCCGCAGGCGTGGCCGGCGCTGCCGCCGCCGCTGGGGCAATCGCGCACGCCCCTGGATTTCCAGCTCGATTACGCCGGCAAGCCCGACCTGTCCGATACCGTCGCGCTGCGCACGCAGCGCGACCTCACCCGCTTCGACGGCCGCCTGCGCCTGCCGCAGATGCTGGCCTGGATCGACGCCAAGGACGCACCGCCGCTGCCGCCGCTGAACGGAACCCTGAGCACGCCGAAGATCGAAATCTCCGGCGCCGCGCTGCAAGGCGTGGAAGTCCAGATCGAAGACGATCCGCCCGAACACGATCCGCCCGCCGCCGCGCCCGCGCCGGCCTCTTGATGCCGCAATGAAAGCCCCTAGCCAAAGCGCCAAAGCCACCGACCGCAACGCCCGCCGCAAATCCGCGCCGGCGCCCGCGCCTGCCGCCGATAACACCGCCGACAACACCGTCGCCGACGCCTACGCCGCGCGCCTGCTGGCGTGGTTCGACGTCAGCGGCCGCCACGACCTGCCGTGGCAGCATCCGCGCTCGCCGTACCGCGTGTGGCTGTCGGAGATCATGTTGCAGCAGACCCAGGTCAAGACCGCCGCGCCGTACTTCGAGCGCTTCGTCGCCACCCTGCCGGACCTGAGCGCGCTCGCCGCGGCATCGCAGGACACCGTGCTCGGGCTGTGGTCGGGACTGGGCTACTACGCCCGCGCGCGCAACCTGCACGCCGCCGCCAAGCTGTGCGTGGAGCGTCACGGCGGCGAACTGCCGCGCGACCTCGACGCGCTGACCGCGCTGCCCGGAATCGGCCGCAGCACCGCCGCGGCGATCCTGTCGCAGGCCTGGGGCGACCGCCACGCGATCCTCGACGGCAACGTCAAGCGGGTGCTCGCGCGCTATCACGGCATCGATGGCTTTCCCGGCCTGCCGGCAGTGGAGCGGCAGCTGTGGGCGCTGGCCGAATCGCATCTGCCGCCGACGCGCATGACCGATTACACCCAGGCGCAGATGGACCTCGGCGCGACCGTGTGCACGCGCGCCGACCCGGCCTGCATGCTGTGCCCGGTGCAGGGCGACTGCGTCGCGCGCATCCACGGCCGCACCGCCGAACTGCCGGTGCCGAAACCTGGCAAGGCGGTGCCGCAACGTTACGCGCAAGTGCTGTGGCTGCTCGACCGCGGCGGCCGCGTGCTGCTGCAACGGCGCCCGCCGACCGGCGTGTGGGCGGCGCTGTGGACGCTGCCGCAGCACGAGGACGAAGAAGCCGCCGAGCGCTGGTTCGAAACCCACGTCGACGCCGAATACGCCGACGCCGAAACCCTGGCGCCGGTCGCCCACGCCTTCAGCCACTACAAGCTGGAACTGCGGCCGCGGCGCTGGCGCGCGGTCGCCTTGCGCGCGCGGGTCGGCGACAATGACGACCTGCGCTGGTTCGCGCGCGCCGAGTTGGCCGCGCTGGGCATTCCCGCGCCGATCCGCAAACTGATCGAAGCGTCGGCCTGAGCCGCGCGTTCGGTCTTCGTCCCGCCTTTCCCGTTTCCGCACCAGGACTTCATCGATGAGCCGCAGCGTCTTCTGCCAGTACGAACAACGCGAGACCGAAGGCCTCGATTTCGTCCCCTGGCCGGGCGAGATGGGCAAGCGCATTTTCGCCAGCATCGGCAAAGCCGCCTGGGCGGCGTGGCTGGCCCACCAGACCATGCTCATCAACGAAAACCGGCTGTCGCCGATGGATCCCAAGCATCGCGCCTTCCTCCAGGACGAAATGGAGAAGTTCCTGTTCGGCGGCGGCGCCGACAAACCGGCCGGCTACGTGCCCGAAGCCTGAGCGTCCGCGCCGCCGGACGGCGAATGCGAACGCGCGCGCTGCGAAACTGAGAACTGCGGCCGGTCGCAGGCACGTTCGCGCCACGCCGGCCTTCGTGTTGAATCGGCATTCCGGCCTCGCCGGAACTGGCCCGCTCCGGCCTCGCCGGAAGCCCGCCGTACCCGAAGTTCGCTGTCCACACTGCGCAGGAAGGCGGCGTACCGCCGCAGCCGCGGCTGCGTCGCGCTACCGCGCTCCATCACAAGGAGAGTCGAAATGCGTCCGACCAAGAGCAAGCTCGCTTTGATCGCCTTCGCCGCCGGCATGGTGCTGTCGCTGGGCGCCAGCGCGCTGCCCTACCCGAATCCCGGCGAAGGCTACATCCAGCACTACTATTCCGATGCGGCCCGCACCAACCTGGTCGGCGAACGCTCCTACGGCCATTGCGGCGAGGCCTTCGACTGGGGCGAACACACCCGTTACTTCACCCTGACCAAGGTGGTGTGCGGCGACGGTTCGCCGCAGGTCCAGGTTCCCAACTAAGCCGCATCGCCGCGGGCCCGGTGCAGCGCCGGGCCCGCGGCTCAGCTTCGCTCAGCTTTAGTCTTCGATGCCGAACGCGGCCGGATAACGCACCCGCCCGGCCTCGCCGCGCAACGCGCCGGCGACCAGTTCCAGCGCCATGAACGCCTCGCCCGCGAACGGCGACGCCAGCTTGGCCGCAAGCGCCGCGCTGAAGCCGAAGCGCGGGTAGTAGGCCGGATGGCCGAGCACGACCACCGCCTCGAACCTGTCCTGCGCCAGCCGCGCCAGACCTTCGCGCACCAGCGCCGAACCCACGCCGTCGTTCTGCCGGCGCGGATCCACCGCCAGCGGTGCCAACGCCACCGCATCGACCTCGCGGCCGTCGACCTGGGTCGGCAACTCAGTGAACAGGATGTGGCCGACGACTTCGCCGGCTTCCACCGCCACCAACGACAGCCGCACCGCACCGTCGGCGCGCAGCCGGTCGACCAGATCGGCCTCGTCGGCGCGCCCGAACGCGGCGCAGTTGAGCGCGTGCGTTTGCGCGCGTTGTTCGCGGGTTTCTTCCTCGATCCGCATATCGTCCTGCGGCCCGGCGCCACGCAGCGCGGAGCCGAACATCAGCAAGCTCAGCATCGTCGTCACCGGTTGTCGAGTTGGGGGCGCACGGTCTGCCGCCCCAGATGGCTGATGCGGTAAGGCTGCCCGTCGAGCGAACAGATCAGACCGCGCCGTTTGAGTTTCTTGAACACCGCCACGGTGCAATCCGCCAGGCGCAGGCCATCGCGGTTGTAGCAGTCCACGGCGAGGATGGCCGCGCTGTCGGCGGCACGGCGATGCTGGATGCAGCCGCCTTGAGCCAACGCGTGCAAGACGCGCTGCTCGTATTTGGAAAGATTCATTTGGCAAGTCGGTAGTAGCCGAAACGAACGCGACGGCGCGCACCCGCGTTGCGCGGATGGCGAACTGACTCGACGCGTTACCCACCTTCGTAGAAAACGAAGGTCAGCGGGTGGCTACAATCTCCGACATGCTTCCCTCTTTGGCCGCCGGTCGGCGGGAGTACGGGGAAGCGCACCCTAGTAGGCGCCGGCGCGCATGTCAACCCGCGCCGGCGCGCGCGACCGCGCGCGGACCCGCTTGCTTCGCGCAAAGCGGGTCCGGCGGCCGCGTACTTACATCGCCTTGGCCAGCGGCTTGCTGTGCTCGTTGTTGCTCTGCGTTTGCGTCTGCGTCTGCGAAGACGACTGCGCGCTGTGCTCGGCGCTCAGGTTGGCCGCCTGGGTCTGGCCGGGCCGGAACACTTCCGCGCCCTGCGTCGAAACCGGCCCGGACACCATCAGCTGCGGGTACTGGAACAGCTTCACCAACTGCATCGCGGCACGGTCCTTGCCCGGCCCGTCGCCCGGCGCCGTCGCCTCGTTGAGCATGCCGTAGAGCTTGTAGCTCTTGCTCTGGGTCGGATCGACGCTCTTTTCGTCCTTCAAGCCGTAAGCCGCCTTGTACAGGCCCAACTCGACGTTCGCCTTGAGCGCCTCGAGCGAATCGCCCTTCACGAACACGCGCCGGGCGGAGTCGTAGCTGTCCGTCTCGGTGCCGAACTTGCGGCTGAAGGTGCCCGGGGCCGGCGAACCTTCGGCGTAGCTGGCCAGGCCGTCGCTGCCCTCCATGCGCTTTTTGACCTCGTCGATGTTGCCGCCGTGGGTCGGCCGCACCGGATCGCGCAAGGTCAGCAAACTCAGCCGCTGCGCGCCGCCCGACGATTCGTTGACCAGCCTGGGCAGATTGAAGCTGAAGGACTGCGCGTCCTTGGCGATCGGCGAGCCGGTCACCTCAGGCGTCTCGCACAGGTAGCGGGTGGACGACAGCATCTGCTTCTGCATCTGCGGGTTGGTCGCCGGATACACGTTGAAGAACGCGAAGTCGTGCGACTTCAGATACCTCGTATTGTATTCGGAGGTATGCGAAACGCTATCGGCCTGCGAGTTGTTGTTGGTCAGCGCCTTGGCGAAGTCCTGGACCGCGAGCCGGTCGGAGGTGGCCAGGATATGCCCGGAAATGGCCCGATTGCTCGCATGCGAAGCCATCCCCCGCTGATAGCGCTCGCCGACGTCGGCGACGAAGGCATCGATCTTCTTGCCGTAGCTGTCGCTCATGCCGGCGCCCGCGAGCTTTTCCTTGTAGCCGTCGATTTCCTCGCGCATCTGCTTGAGGTTCGAGCTCGAAATCGCTTCGAGCTTGCCGACCGCGGTCAGCGCGTCGAATCCCTGCTCGCCCCGGGCCGGATGGCCGGCGAGCATCGGACTGGCCAGCAGCGTCCGCGCATCCTGCTCCTGGTCGTGCGGCCGCGCGTAGCCCGCATACAGTTTCTCTTCGACCTTGCCGCGATCGAGCCCGTCGCTGAGCTGCGTGCCGCGCATCAGCGCGCCGGCCATCTTCATCTGGTTTTCGGGACGCAGTCCGTCCACGCCCTGCCCGATGCGGTCGAGCGCCCGCGACATGATTTCCTTCGCCCGCTCCTCGCCCACCTCCTTCGGCGGGAAATTGAAGCCGACCGCGAGCTTGCCTTTCTTGCCGCACAGCTCGCCGTAATAGTCCTCGCCCTTCAACTCGCTGTTGAGCCATCTCACCGTCGCTTCGCTCTCCTTCTTCGCGGCCTTGTCGCCGGAAAAATAGAAGCCGTGCGCGCCCTGCAAAACGACCTTCAACTGTTCGCCCGAACTCACTGGACAATCTCCTTATTCGATATCGGTCTGCACCCGACTCCGGCGCGAGCGCGAAGCTGCGCCGAAGGACACGGAAGATTAGCGAGCATGGCGGGAGTGTGAGCCAGCCACGCGCGCGATCAGTGATGTGGATCTCAGCCGCTGCGCGCGAACGCGAAGCGCCTTGCCGAATGCGGCGATCCGAGGTCGGGCGTCTGTCGTTTGGGCCGGTGGCCGGGCGGCTCGGCCGAGGTTCGCGGCGAGCGCGCTGGATGCCGGGATCCGCGTGCGCAGGCGGCGCGCGGATCATCGGTCGCGCAGATCGAAAACGATCGCGTCGACGCGGCGCGCAGCCAATAAAAACGACGCATCGCGCGCCGTAGGAATGCTGCGGATCAACTCCCGCGCAAAAGCGGCCTAAGCCTGAAAAACAAAGGGCCTAGCATCGCTGCCAAGCCCTTGTCGTAAATGGTGGCCGGGGAGGGAATTGAACCCCCGACACGGGGATTTTCAATCCCCTGCTCTACCAACTGAGCTACCCGGCCATTTCACGGGCAACCCGTGAGAGAGGCGGCATAATACGGAGGCTGGAGACGGATGGCAAGCCTCCCCTGCGCTGAATGCCGCAAGCCGCCGATGCGGCGGCCACGCGCGGCGGGCGCATGATGGCGGCGCAAGCCCCATCGGCGGTTCCGCCGCCAAAGGAAATCCTTATGAAAGGCCTGTTTCTACACGATCGGCGCCTGCACGATCGGCGTCTGCACGATCCGCATCTGGATAGCCCGCATCTCTACGCCTCGCAGCCGAGCCCGCGCTTGCCGGCTTCGCGCCCGCAAGCCGCGCATTCGCGCGTTGCGCGGCGTTGGCTCGCGCCGCTGCTGGCCGCGGCGCTCTGCACCGTCGTGCTCGCCGGTTGCGCCAGCGCCGGCCCCAAGCTCGACGATGCCCAGCGTCTGGCGCTGTACCGCGAGCACGCCGGCGCGCCGGTCGACCGCTTCCAATACTTCGGCCGCCTCGACGGCTGGACGCCGCTGGGCGACAGCGCGCTGGCGGTGTGGACCCGGCCCAACCAGGCCTACCTGCTGGAACTGCAAGGCCGCTGCCAGGATCTCGACTTCGCCCAGGCGATTTCGGTCAGCAACCAGATGGGCAGCGTGCACCGGCGCTTCGACAAGGTGATCGTGCTCGGCCAGCAGTCGATCAAGATCCCCTGCTTCATCGACCGCATCCTGCCGCTCGACGTCAAGGCGCTCAAACAGGCGCAAAAGGAAATGCGTTCGGCCGGGACCATGCCGGAAGATCCGAAGCCCTGATCGGCGCCGGCGCGCGCGTTCGCCGGTGCGGCGCGCGCCGCTGCGAGGATAGGTGCCGCGCCGCCCGCGGCACAGCAGCGCGCCCGACCGGCCGGTGCGGCCGCCGCGACGACCCGGTCCGCATTCTCCGCGTGACGGTTGTCAGAAAAATCCTACACGCCGCCGCGCCGTCGGCCTACTGCGCGGCCCAGGCGCCGGGCGCAATCTGTGCGGGCCCCGGCAGCACGGCCATGCGACGACACGGACGCCGCTCAGCAAAGGACGAGGCCGCCGCCTTGAGCAAGCGATGCTGCGGAGCTGGGGCCACTGATTAAAGCAGTTGGAGTTAGCGGCAATGCACGGCAAACAGGATGTTGCGCCGACGGCCTGGAAGGCCGTTCGGTCGATCCCGCGCAGGATGCGCGGGAGGCGTGCATGAGGGCAGCGATCTGGGTCCAGGATTCGTTCCGCGCGCTGCCGCGCTATCTCCTCGTACTGACCGCCGTCTCGGCGCTGGCGCTGTTGGCCCGAGCGGCGGTCCCTTCTTCCGACGATGCGCGCACCGCGCGCGCGGCCGCTTCGGCATTGTCGGTTTCGGCGCCGCCCACTACGGCGCTGCCCGCCTCCATTTCCCTGTCCGCGGCCGTGGCGCCTCATCCGGCGCAGATCGCGGCGGCTTCGCCGATTCCGGCTTTCGCTGCGCACACCGGCCCGGTGGCTGCGTTGCGCACGGATTCTCGCCTGCCGCCGGACTACCCCCGCTACGCCACCCCGGCACCGGCCCCGTTAGCCCAGACGCGCTGAAGCAGTCCGCGGCGACCGGCCTTTAGAACGGCCTCTTGAACAGCCACGACGGCGCCATGATCGGTCGCGACCGCTTGCCTGCGCCCGTGCCAGCGGCGCAAAGCCCATTGAGCGCTTGCGTCAGTCGCGCAAAGCCCGCTCAGCGCTTGCGCCGGCCTCGCGAAACCGTGCGCCACTTTCATCGGCCTCGACGCCCTGCTCTTGGCCATCGTTGGCCAGGCGAATGGATCGCAGCCGTCGGCCGTGCCGACACGCGATGACCGCCTCGTCGCCGGCAAAAAAAGACGGGTGCCCGCATGTTCCCGGGCACCCGTTCATGACAAGCACTGCACTGCTTCCAGTTCACACGGAGAGACCGCCCGCAGCGCCGGGGACGCGGCGCCGCGGGCGAAGTGCGGGCGGGGTTCGCCACCCACCCGAACCCGACGCCGGACCGGGCCGCGCGCGCACCCGCCGCGCGCGGCCGGCCGGCAAAACCCGGCTAAAACGGGGACTACCAGGCGTTGGCCACGCCGACGGCTTCGTACGCATCGACGTGGCCGCTGCCGACTTCGAAACGCTGCCGTCCCGCCATCGGATTGGCGGTCTGGCTGAGGATCTGCTTGACCTCCAGCGGCTTCAGCGAAGGCTTGGCCTCGAGCAGCAAAGCGACGATGCCGGCGACGTGCGGCGTCGCCATCGAGGTGCCGCTCATGTGGGTGTAGAACGCCGCGCGCAGGCCGAGCGAGGCGTCCTTCTGCGCGGCCAGCAGCGGCAGCGCGCCGGTCGGCGTGCGGGTCGACACGATGTCGACGCCGGTGGCGACCAGGGTCGGCTCGTTGACGTAGGTCCAGCTCTGCCCGTCGGGCATGACGAAACTGCCGCTCTCGCCGGGATTGCCGCGCGAGGAGAAGTCGGCGAGTGTGCCGTCCTTGTTGCCGGCGCCGACCGAGATCACCCACGGCGCCTGCGCGTACGGATTGTGGGTGTTGGCGCCGGGGCCGTCGTTGCCGGCGGCGAACACGCTGACGATGCCGTTCTTGTAGGCCTCGTAGCTGGCCAGATTGACCGGATCGGTCGGATCGAACGCGCCGGAGCTGCCCCAGGAATTGGAGATCACCCGGATCGGCGAGGCGAAGCTGTTCTTGTGCGCGATCGCGTAGTCGTAGCCGCCGACCGCGTCGAGGATCGAGATCACCGCGCCGGAGCCGTAGCCGACCAGGTCCGCGCCGGTCGCCACGCCGCGGTACAGGCCGCCGGACTGCGCGCCGCTGCCGCCGACGGTGCCGGCGCAATGGGTGCCGTGGCCGGAGCTGAGGTCGGTGTTGAGCTGGTTCTCCAGCACCGTCACCGGCAGGAAATCGAACAGGGAATGCAGGTTGGTCAGCGCCTGCACGTTCTGCACCACGCGCTGGCCGTACTTGAGGTCGGCGTGGGTGGCGTCGATGCCCGAATCGTTGACCATCACCGCCACGCCGCGGCCGGTGAACGGCACGGTGCGGCCGAAATCGCCGGGATGGGCCTGCACCCGGTTGACTCCGGACAGCTCTCGCGCTTCCTGGTTGTAGTAGCGCAGCGGCCGGTTCAAGTGGATCGACAGCACGTCGCCGCGCTGCGCCAGCGCGCGGACCTGCGCCGGCGTCGCCAGCGCGCCGGCGATCGGCAGCGCGCGCATGCTCACGCCCTGGTTGATGCCGAGCAGTTTCAGCGCCTGCACCTGAGCCGCGCGCAGCGGGCCGGGCTGGTCGTAGGACACCACCACTTCCAGCGGCGCGGCGGCGTCGGCCGTGGCCAGGGCGCGTTCGAGCGCGGCGTCGAGGCGGGCGGCGGCGAGGCTGACCCCACTGGCGGCCATGCCCAAGGCCAGCGCGGTCAGTTTGAGAAGGGTGCGGCGGTTGCGTTGCATGTCGTGCGTACTCCCCTGGCGATCCCCCGGCAACCGGGTGAGCCACCTTGGCCCGGCCGCGCGCGGCGGCGACATCCGGAAGACCGCCCAGCCGGCGTGGGGGAAAACCCCTACAGACCGGCGACCGTGGGCACAGTAGCCTCGGACCGGCCGCGCGCGTTCGCGGCGCCGGCGCGGACGCGGCGTACCGCGCGCGCCGGTTCATGCGGACGCGACGGCTTCCGGGTTACCGTCGCCACGGCCGGGCGCCGCAGCGGCCGCCAGATCCGATCGCCGACCGGATCCGGTTCGGCGCCACGCGCTCCAGACGCACCAGACGATGCACCGCCGCGACGACGCACAGGGACCAGCACGCCGATGAGCCACACCGAACCCACTCCGTCCGCCCCGTGCGCCGCGCGCCGCAGGTTCCTGCCGCGGCTGGCCGCCTGGGTCGCTGCCGCGGCGCTGTCGCTCGGCGCCGGCGCGGCGGCCGCGCAGATTCCGCTGCCGGTGACGGTCGTCGCCGCCGGCGACCACGCCGTCGCCACCGTGCGCCTGCCATTCCTGCCGGGTTGGCCCGGCCCGATCCTGGCCGAACTCTCGCTCGACTTCGACGACGCCAGCGGCCTGAGCCCGGCCGCGCTCGGCGTGTCGGCGCGGACGGTCAGCCTGTACGACCCGAACCTGATCGCGCGCCTGCCCGACACCGACCTGACCACCGTGCCGGGCAGCCTGCCGCTGCTGGTGACGGTGCAGCCGCCGCTGTCCGGCGGGCTCAGCTTCAAGGGCAGCGGCCGCGCCGAAATCCACACCCACTGGTTGCCCTACGCCGCCGGCACCCGCCTGCGGCTGTTCAAGGCGCCGCTCGGCGGCGCGTTCTACGACGTCACCGACGAGATCGCCGCCGGCAGCGTGCGCGCGCGCGGTACCTACGGCGGGTTCTCGCAGTTCCTGATCCTGGCCGACGCGCGGCCGACGCCGGTGGTGATCGCATCGAAGCTGCTGCGCCTGCGCCAGCGCGTCGACCTGTTGCCGGCGAGCGAACAGCCCGGCTTCGACGCCTTGCTCGACGACGTCGAAACCGCCCTGGCCGTGCCCGACTACGCCGCCGCCCTGGCCGCCGCCGACGCGGTGCGCGCGCGCGCCGTCGCCCGCGGCGGCACTTTCATCGACAACGAGTGGCGGGCGACGCGCACCCATCGCAACGATGCCGGCGAACTCGTCGCCGGCGCGGCGACCTTGCGTTTCAGCCTCGCCTACCTGCGCGACTACGGCCCTTGAGCGCGCCCCGGCGCCGGCGCTGCGGCGCCGACGCGGGCGCGAAAGTTCCGCGTAAGATGCGGCCATGCCGGCGCGCCTGATCGTTTACCCGCCCGAAGCCGCAGCCATCAGCCGATGGATCCCAGCCGGTTCGCGCTTGCGCATCGGCCGCGATCCCGCGTGCGAGCTGCGCATCGACCATGCCTCGGTTTCGCGCCGGCACGCCGAGCTGGTCCACGACGAAGAAGGCTGGCGGCTGCTCGACCTGGGCAGCAAGAACGGCTCGCACGTCGACGGCATCCAGGTCGCCCAGGCCCTGCTCGACCGCAGCGAAGGCTGGCTGCGCTTCGGCGACGTGCTGTGCGAGTTTTCGCTGCACGACGACGACGACGCCCGCGCCTGGCAGGAACGCGAACGCGAGCGCCGCGCGCTGTCGGCGGCGTGGACGCGGCGGCTGGAAGCCGGCGCGGCGCCGGCCACCGCCCTGGGCGTCGCCGAGGCGGCCGACGACAACGCCGCCGCCGGCGCCGACCTGGCCGGCGATATCCTGCGCGGCGTGGTCGAACTGGCCGGTTGCAGCCGCGGCTTCGTGCTGCTGGCCCAGGGCGAAGACTTCCTGGTCCAGGCCAGCCTGTCGCTGGAGCACGACGAACTCAACGCGTGCACCTTCTCCGGCAGCATCGGCGCGGTCCAGCGCTGCCTGCGCGAGCGCCAGCCGGTGGTGGTCAACTGGATCGACGACGATCCGTGGCTGGCGCAGCGCTCCTCGGTGGTCACCGGCGGCCTGCAAAGCCTGGTGTGCCTGCCGCTGCTGCACGCCGGCCGCGTGCTCGGCGCGGTCTACGCCGACCGCCGCGGCGCCGGCGAGGCGATCAGCCAGTTCGACATGGAACTGCTCGCCGCCTTCGCCGACAGCGCCGCGCTGTGGCTGCTGGCGCAACGCGCCTTCGACGCGCTGACGCCGGCGAACACGCCGCTGCCGTGGGCCCGCGTAGTCGGCGCGCAGGCCGCCTCGTCGTGAGCGACACCACCGCGACCGGCCTGTACGGTGGCCGCGGACTCGCGCCCGGCAGCGTGCTGGCCGGGCGCTTCCGCATCGAAGCCCTGCTCGGGCTCGGCGGCATGGGCGAGGTCTACCGCGCGTTCGACACCACCCTGGACATCCAGGTCGCGCTGAAGCTGTTGCGCCCGGAACTGGCCGCGCGCAGCGACGCGTTCGAGCGCTTCCGCCAGGAACTGCTGACCGCGCGCCAGGTGTCGAGCCCGCGCGTGGTGCGCATCCACGACCTGTTCCGCCACGACGGCCAATGGCTGATCGGCATGGACTGGATCGACGGCGAGGCGCTGGACCGGCGCCTGGACCGCGACGGCGCGCTGGCGATCGACGAGGCCGTGCGCATCGCCCGCCAGATCGCCGAAGGCCTGGCCGCGGCGCATGCGCGCGGGGTGATCCATCGCGACCTGAAACCGGCGAACGTGCTGCTGGACCGCAACGGCGACGCGCTGATCGCCGATTTCGGCGTGGCCCGCTCGCTCGCCGGCCAAGGCCTGACCCAGACCGGCGCGATCGTCGGCACGCCCGATTATCTTTCGCCGGAACAGGCGCGCGGCGAAGGCGCCGATGCGCGCAGCGACCTGTATGCGCTCGGCCTGATCCTGCACGAGATGCTGAGCGCGCGCATGCCGTTCGCCGGCGGCACCGCCAGCGAAGTGCTGGCCCAGCGCATGCTGCGCACGCCGCCGCCGGTCAGCCGGCTGCGCCCCGATGCGCCGGCGTGGCTGGTGCGCTTGACCGACCGGCTGCTGCGCCCGCAACCGGCGCACCGTTTGCCCGACGCCGCGGCGGTGATCGCGGCGATCGACCGGCGCCAGGTGCCGCGCGACTGGCGGCCGGGGCGACGCACCTGGATCGTATTGGCCGGTGCGGCTGCGTTGGCGGCGGTGGCTGCGGGCGCCTGGTCGTTGCGGCCGGCGCCGGCTCCGGCCGCCTCGGCCTCGGCGACCGCTTCGCTTCCTGCCGCGACGCCGTTGCGGCGCCTGCTGGTCGTGCCGCTCGATACCGCGGCGAACACTGCGCCCGATTCCCAGCGCGCGCTCGCCGCGCTGCTGCGGCAGACGCTGGCGATGCGCTCCTCCGTCGCCGTCGTCGACGACGAGCGCAGCCAGCAGGCCCTGCGCCAACTCGACCCCAGCGGCGCCGCGCCGCCGCCGGCGACCCAGCTCGCGCGGCTCGCGCGCGCCGACCGCGTGCTCGCGTTCGCGCTCGCGCCGGCCGGCGCGCGCTGGCGCCTGAGCGCGCGCCTGCACGGCGGCGCCGCCGCGCCGCAGGAGTTCGCGGCCGAAGACAAGGATCCGGCGCAGGCCTTGGCCGCGCTGCTCGCGCAGCCGCAGCTGTCGGCCGCGCTCGGGCTCGCCGGCGCTACCGATGCGTCGTCCTCGCCCGCTGCGTCGGCGTCCGCATCGAGTCGAACGACGGCATCGCCAATCGCCGACTCAGTCCAGACCGCTGCGCTGGAACCCTACGGCGCCGGCCTGCTCGCGCGCGACCGCGGCGACCTCGCCGCCGCCGTTGCCGCGTTCGAACGCGCCACCGCGGCCGCGCCCGGCTTCGCCGCCGCGTGGCTGGCGCTGGCCGAAGCGCGCAACGCCGCCGGCGACGGCGACGGCGCGTATGCCGCGCTGGAAACCGGCGAACGCGCCGCGGCCGGCGACGACGCGATGCGCGCGCGCCTCGCGAGCGAACGCGCCGCGCTCGACGGCGACGCCGACGCCGTCGCGGGCTACTGGCGCAAGCGCGCGCAGGCCGCGCCCGACGACAGCTACGCGCAACTGGCGCTGGCGCGCGCGCTCGGCGCCGGCGGCGACGCGGCCGCGGCGATCGCGCAACTGCGCGCGCTGACCGCGCGCGACCCCGACGATCCGCGCGCGTGGTTCGAACTGGGCAAGTTCTCGATCCTGCACGGCCAGGCCCAGCCGGCCGTGGACGATTACCTGGTGCGCGCGCTGGTCCAGTACAAGCGCGGCGGCAACCGCTACGGCGAAGGCGAAACCGAGAACGCGCTCGGCATCGGCTACGCCCGCCTCGGCCAGAACGATCACGCCCTCGCCCAATACCGCAACGCGGTGGAACTGCGCCGCGCGGTCGGCAACCGGCGCGGGCTGGCGACCAGCCTGCGCAACCTCGGCAATGTGCTGGCGCTGACCGGCCGCTTCGACGAGGCGGCGCGCAGCCTGCAGCAGGCGCGCGAGCTGTACGCCGCGCTCGACGACCGCCGCGGCCTGGCCGCGGTCGAGAACGAGCTCGGCCTGCTGGCCGAAGAACGCGGCGATTACCCGACCGCGCTGGCCGCATTCCGGCGCGCGCTGGCGGCGTGGCAGCAGGCCGGCGACGCCGCCGGCACCGCCCAGGCGCTCAACGACATCGGCTTCGCCCATTACCAGCTCGGCGCCTACGACGACGCCCAGGCCTATCTGCTGCAGTCGCGCGAGGCCTACGCCAAGCTCGGCGACGACACCGGCAAGGTGCGCACCGCGCAGAACCTCGGCTTGTTGGCGAGCGCGCGCGGGCAATGGCCGCAGGCGCGCGAAGCGCTGCAAAGCTCGCTCGACGCCGCGCTGGCCGCGCAGATGATGGAAGAAGCCGCGGTGAGCCGGCGCAACCTCGGCGAACTGGAACTGATGCAGGGCCGCATCGGCGCGGCGCTGGCCCAGCTCGACGCCGCCGCCGCGCTGTTCCGCCAGCGCGAGGACGCGCGCGGCCAGGCCGACGTCGGCCTGCTGCGCGCGCAGGCGCTGGCGGCCGCGCACGCCGACGCGCAGGCGCGCGCCGCGCTCGACGCGCTGGCGCCGCAACTGGCGCAGGCTTCGTCCGAACAACGCGGCATCGCCGCGCTGCTGCGCGCGCAACTCGCGCGCGCCGGCGGCGACCGCAACGGCGAACGCGCCGCGCTGGCGCTGGCGCGGCGCGAGGCCGATCGATCCGGCGTGCGCCTGCTGCAATTGCAGGTGGCGCTGCAAGGCGCCGACGCCGACGGCAAACTCGCGCCGGCGCTGGAACAAGACATCGCCGCGCTCGGCCACGCCGGCCTGCGCCTGCAGGCCGCCGGCGAACGCATGCGTCTGGCGCTCGCGGCCGGCGACGCCGACGCGGCCTTGCGCGCCTATCGCGACGCGCAGCCGCTGCTGCGCCGCGGCGACCATCTGGAAGCCGCCACGCTGCACGCGCTGGCCGCGCAGGCCCAGCGCGCGCAGGGCCGCGCGCCCGACGCGGCCGCCAGCGACGCGCGCGCGCTGGCCGAACGCCAGCGCCTGCGCGAGCAACTGCCGCCGCCCTTGCGCGCCGGCTACGACCCGGCCCGCGCCCACGCCGCCAATGCCGCGCCTACGCCGGCCCCCGCGCCATGAGCGACTCCACGGAACTGCGCGCGCTGTACCGCGACCTGCTGCAACGCCTGCAACGCAACGAACGCGAGTTCCGCCGCCTCGGCCGCGCGGTGTGGCGGGTGCAGGAAGACGAACGCCGCCGCATCGCCCGCGAGCTGCACGACGGCGTCGGCCAGAACCTGACCGCGCTGAAGCTGCGCCTGCACGAACTGCAATCCGCGCTGGCCCCGGACCAGACCGCGCTGCACGACGGCCTGACCCAGGCGCTGGCGCTGTGCGGCGACACCCTGGAAGACACGCGCGAACTCTCGCGCCTGCTGCGTCCGCCGATCCTCGACGACCTCGGCCTCGCCTCCGCGCTGCGCTGGCTCGCGCGCAGCCACGACGGCCGCGGCGGCGCGCGGGTCGAACTGGAACTGGGCGAGCTGCCCGAGCTCGACGGCGAGTTGCAGACGTTGTTGTTCCGCACCGCACAGGAAGCGCTGGCGAACACGTCGCGCCACGCTAACGCGCAGCAGATCCGACTGAGCCTGCAACGCCAAGGCGAAGAACTGCGGTTGCAGGTGCACGACGACGGCTGCGGCTGCGATCCGGCTGCGGCCTTGGCCAGCGGCGGCAACGGCCTGAGCGGCATGCGCGAACGCCTGCGCCTGTACGGCGGGCGCCTCGACCTCGACAGCGCACCCGGCCAGGGCCTGCGCCTGAGCGCACGCGTGCCGCTCGACTACGCCTGAGCGCGCCGCGCGGCTTGACGCCCCGCGCCCGTGCCGCGCACCCTGCGGCCATGCCCGACTCCAGCGTGCGCGTGCTCATCGCCGACGATCACACGATGGTTCGCGAGAGCCTCGCCAACCTGCTGCGCGGCGCCGGCGTCGACGTGGTCGCGCAGGCCGCCGACGGCGTGGAGACCCTGCAGCGCACGCAAGAGCTGCGCCCGGACGTCGTCGTCACCGACTTGTCGATGCCCGGCCTCAACGGCCTGGAAGTGATCCGCCGCCTGCGCGAACAAGCGCAGCCGCCGCAGGTGCTGGTGCTGACCATGCACCAGGAAGACGAGTACATCCTGCAGGCCGTACGCGCCGGCGCCAGCGGCTATGTGGTCAAGGACAGCCCCGCCGCGGAACTGCTGGCCGCAGTGCGCGAAGTCCACGCCGGCCGCGGCTATTTCGGCCCGCAGGCCGCGCGCGCGCTGGCCGAACAACTGCGCCATCCCGAGCGCGACCTCGGCGATCCCTACGGCCGCCTGACCGCGCGCGAACGCGAAGTGTTTCACCTGATCGCCGACGGCCTGACCACCAAGGAAATCGCCCGCCGCCTGGGCATCAGCGTCAAGACCGCGGAAAACCACCGCGCCCGCGTGCTCGACAAGCTCGACGTGCGCAACAGCGCGGAGCTGGTGCGTTATGCCTCGCGCAAGGGCCTGGTGGATTGAGAGCGGCGACGCCCGCGCGTTCGGCGCGCACCGGCGGCGCGCGGCGTTTTAAACGCGTTGGATGCGGCGTGCGGTCGCGGCGTTCGACATGCGCGACCGCACTTCAAACAGCGAGTCGCCCGGCTGCGCATCTTCGCCGCCGTCGAAACCAACCCCTCCCGTCGTTCCGGCCAAAGCCGGAACCCATTTCGCCGCGGTTTTTCCCCGTTGCAGCCCTGCTTCCCGCCTAGGGCGAACAGTTAGAGCAAGATCAAAATGGGTTCCGGCTTTCGCCGGAATGACGGTGCCGGAATGACGGTATGGGCGAGCCCCGGCGCCTTGACCATCGGCAGCCTGAACGGCCGCGCGCCGTCGCATCTGCGCCGCGGGTGGCCGGACAGCGCCTAGCGCCGACCCGCAGCGAGCGCGAACCCAGGCCGCTCCCTCGCCGACCGCCGCCACAAAACCGCCATCGCGGCCCCTGACCGCCTCACCATTCGCCGTAGTATCCTCGGCGTCCCAACAAGCGTTTGATGGAGCGGCGGCATGAAGGCAGGGGTCTGGGTGCGGGTAGCCGGTGCAGCGTTGCTGCTGGCCTCGCTCGTGGCATGCAAATCCGGTCCGGTGCGGCGCGTGTCCGAGCCCGCCGCGCGCATCCAGCAACTCACGGTCAAGGCCGACGGCAGCTGGTCGGTCGATCTGCGGCTGGAGAATTTCAGCAGCATCCCGATGCAGTTCGACCGCGTCGACCTGCAGCTCAAGCTCGGCGAAGAAGCCGCCGGCCAGTTGCAGACCCAGCCGGGCCTGTCGATCGGCCCGGAATCGGCCGACGTGGTCACCATCGCGCTCAAGCCCGCCGGCGGCGCCAAGCTCGCCATCGCCGACGCCCTCGCCGGCGGCCGCAACGTCGCCTACAGCCTCAAGGGCGACATCGCGGCGACGCCGAGCGAAGCCAAGCAGCGCACCTTCCAGATCGAGCGCAGCAGCGCGCTGAGCCCGGCGCCCGGGTTGCCCGGCGTGATGCGGTGAAGCCGGGAATGGGGAATCGGGAATAGGGAATCGGTTCGAGCCGCCCCTTCCGATTTCCCTCCCGCCCCCGCGTCCGCACACACGATTCCCGATTCCCGATTCCCGATTCCCGATTCCCCATTCCCTATTCCCGAACGAGCCCATGAGCACTTACAAAGCCCCCCTCACCGACATGCGTTTCGTCCTGTTCGACCTGCTCGGCGCCGAAGCGCAGTTCCAGCGCCTGGGTTACGCCGACGCCACCCGCGACGTGCTCGATGCGGTGCTTGAGGAAGGCGCGCGCTTTAACGAAAGCGTGCTCGCGCCGCTTAACGCGGTCGGCGACCAGATCGGCTGCAAGCACGACAAGGCGACCGGCGCGGTGACCACGCCGCCGGGCTTCAAGCAGGCCTACGACCAGTTCGTCGACGGCGGCTGGTCCGGCCTCACCGCCGAAACCCGATTCGGCGGCCAGGGGCTGCCGCACGCGGCCGGCGTGCCGCTGAAGGAAATGATCGACGCGGCGAACCTGGCCTGGGGCAACTTCCCGCTGCTCTCGCACGGCGCCACCGAAGCGCTGCTGCACCACGGCGAAGAATGGCAACAAGAAGTGTTCCTCAAGCCGCTGGTCGAAGGCCGCTGGACCGGCACCATGTGCCTCACCGAACCGCATTGCGGCACCGACCTGGGCCTGCTCAAGACCAAGGCCGAACCGCAGGCCGATGGCACGTATGCGATCAGCGGCACCAAGATCTTCATCACCGCCGGCGAGCACGACCTCACCGACAACATCATCCACCTGGTGCTCGCGCGCCTGCCGGACGCGCCGGCCGGCAGCAAGGGCATCTCGCTGTTCATCGTGCCGAAGGTCAAGGTCGCGCGCGACGGCAGCGTCGGCGAGGCCAACGCGGTGCGCTGCGGCAGCCTCGAACACAAGATGGGCATCCACGGCTCGGCCACCTGCGTGATGAACTTCGACGGCGCCCAGGGCTATCTGATCGGGCAGCCGAACAAGGGCCTGATGGCGATGTTTACGATGATGAACACCGCCCGCCTCGCGGTCGGCCTGCAAGGCCTGGGCCTGTCCGACCGCGCGCTGCAGAACGCGCTGCGCTACTCGCGCGACCGCTTGCAGATGCGCGCGCTGTCGGGCCCGAAGTTCCCCGAACTGCCGGCCGACCCGATCATCGTCCACCCCGACGTGCGGCGCATGCTGCTGACCTGCAAGGCGCTGGTCGAAGGCGGCCGGGCGATGGGCTACGACGCCGCGCTGCTGGTCGACATCGCCCACGGCTCGGCGGACGAGAAGGAACGCGCCGACGCCGATGCGCTGATCGGCTTCATGACCCCGATCGTCAAGGCCTGCCTCACCGAGTGGGGCGTGGAGTGCACCTACAACGCGCTGCAATGCTTCGGCGGCCACGGCTACATCGCCGAGCACGGCATGGAGCAGCTGGCCCGCGACGCGCGCATCACCACCTTGTACGAAGGCACCACCGGCATCCAGGCGCTGGACCTGCTCGGGCGCAAGGTCATGCAGCTGCAGGGCGCGGGCTTGCAGGCGATGCTGGCCAAGATCGAGGCGTTCTGCGCCGAAAACGAAAACAACCCGGCCGCAGCCGAGTTCGTCGCGCCGCTGCGCCGGGCCGCCGGCGAATGGCTGCAGGTGACGATGTCGGTCGGCAAGCGCGCCGCGGCCAACGCCGACGAAGTCGGCGCGGCGGCGTACGACTACCTGTTCTACTCCGGCTATGTCTGCCTGGCCTATTGGTGGGCGCGCAGCGTCGCCGCGGCCGAGGCCTCCGGCCACAGCCAGGCGTTCAAGGACGCCAAGCGCGAAACCGCGCGTTTCTACTTCGCCCGCCTGCTGCCGCGCACCCAGGCGCACAAGGCCGCGATCGACAGCGGCACCGCGCCGCTGATGACGCTGGCGGCGGAAGGCTTCGACGCGTGATCGCGCGCGGCGCGCGCGCGCAGCCGGCCGTGCGCCGGCTGCGCGCTTGCGTCGCGACGGCGGCCGCTACGATCCTCGCGGCCTGCTCGCAACCTGCGCCACTCACCGAGTTTGCGGGCGGCATCGCCATACCGGCAGGCGCCGTCGACCTGCGCGAGCAGGTCGACGACGGCTTCCGCAGCATGACCGCGTATTACCGCTTCGAACTGCCGCCGCAGCAGTTGCCGGCGCTGACCGTGGCCTTGCGCTGCAGCCTCGGCGAAGCCGGCACTGCTCAGGGTCTCGCCCACACCGGCGAGCCGCCCTGGTTCGCAGCGGATCCGAGCCACCTGCGCCGCGGCTGCCAGAGCCGACTGGCGTCGGGCTGGTTCTACCAACTCGAGGTCGACATCTCCCGCCCCGAGCGCTACACCGTCTACCTGATCGCCTTCAGTTGAGCCGCCTGCGGACGGGTCGCGGCGCACCGGCAAGGCGTGTTCGCGACCGCTCGCGCACCGACCGCCGGCGCCCCCGTCTACACAAAATGTAACCGACAAGGTATAAGCTCCTTCTCCGTATGGAGACCGATAGAGCGAAGATCCGCCTGGTCCGCACCGGAACCCACGCTGAAATGCTTCAGCGTGAGCCGGAAGTCTCCGGTGTCGGCGAAGCCTATTCGCCCTGGACCGGGCCGCGCGCAGTGCCGCGCAACCCTCTGGAACGCCTGAACTCGGTGCGACTGCTCGCGCTCGATGCGCACGGGCGCGTGCTCGACTGGATGAACTGGCAAGACGCCGCCTGCCTGTACGCGCGCGGCGCGGTCGCCTGGACCCTCGGCGAACCCTGCCTGCAGGTGCATGGCGGCATCAACCGCTTCACCGGCGAGCGCAGCGTGCTGGAACTGCATCCGATCGTCGCCGCGCGCGGCCACGCGCGCCCCGGCGCGCTCGACCCGACCCCGGCGTTGACCAACCCCGCGCTGTTCGCGCGCGACGGCCACCTGTGCATGTACTGCGGCCACGACTTCCACCGCCCGCACCTCACCCGCGACCACGTCGTGCCGGTGTCCAAGGGCGGCCGCGACATCTGGGAGAACGTGGTCGCCGCGTGCTTCGGCTGCAATTCGCGCAAGGGCAACCGCACCCCGCAGCAGGCCGGCATGCCTTTGCTGGCGGTGCCGTACCGGCCGAGCTGGGTCGAGCACCTGATCCTGTCGAACAGGAACATCCTGGCCGACCAGATGGCGTTCCTGAAGAACCAGCTGCCGAAGAACGCGCGCATCCACGGGTAGAAGCTGTGAACGCGGTCGCGGTATCGCGGCCTGTGCCTCCTGGAATGTGCCGAAGTGCGCGCATAAGCGACGCGTTGCGCTCGTTGACGACGTTACGGTCGTCCCGGACACTCGTCGCCATCGACTTACGGACACATTCGCGATGCCTTTGACCCTCGGTCTGACCGGTATGGACCCGGCGACGGAGTCTGCCCTGCAGACGGCTTTCAAGGTGGCCAACACCCGTCTCGGCGGCCGTTGGACCCTGGTTCCGGAACCGCAGGCCGATTTCGTCGTGGTCGACATGGACAGCATGTACGGACCGATGAGCTGGCTGCGCCTGCACGCTGCGGGCAAGTCGGTGATCGCCCTGACCGCGGCCCAGCGCACCCAGGCCGACTTCCTGCTCGGCCATCCCTTCAGCGCCGACTCGATCGCCGCCTTGCTCGGCGAGATCGCCGGCGAGCCGGTCGCCGCCGCGGCGCCGGCCGCGCCCAAGCCGGTCGAGATTCCGCAGCAGCCGCGCACCGATCCGACCGCGGCGCTGCCGGACGTGGTGGTGGAACTGTTGCAGACCGATCTGGCCCAGGCCAAGGCCGCTGCGCCGGTCGCGCCGGCGGCGAGCGTCGCCGCTGCGGCGCCTGCTCCGGCCGCTGCGGCTCCTGCACCCGCTCCGGCCGCCGCCGCACCCGCGCCGGCCCCTGTCGCATCGGCACCGGCGCCCGCCGCCGCCCCCGTCGCGGCAGCCCCGATCCAATCGCCCGCCGCATCCGCCGCCAGCGTCACCGCCAACGGCGACGGCCTGCTCGACTGGCTGGTGCCCGGCCGCCTGCGCGGCCTGCTGCGCGTCGGCAGCGGCGAGGAACGCCTGCTGATCGACACCGAGCAGCGCCGCTACCACGGCCCGGGCGCGCTCAAGCCGCTGTCGGGTTTGTTCGAGCGCGGCTTCGCCGCGTCCGAATTCGAACTGCTGCCGGTCGCGCAGTGGGACGCCGCCGCCGCGCAGCTGGGCGCGCCGATGCCGCTGGCGCGGCTGGTGTGGTTCGGCAACCTGCTCGCCGGCCGCGGCCGCCTGGCCCCGGGCTACGACGCCGCGCGCCGCTACCGCATGACCAAGTGGCCGCAGACCGAGCGCGAATACCCCAAGCACTTCCGCATCGCCACGGTGATGATGAAGGGCCCGGCGCACCTGGCCGAGATCGCCGAAGCCAGCGGCGTGACCGAGGCCGAGGTCGCCGACTTCATCAACGCCAACCTCGCCACCGGCTTCGCCGAGGCCGAGGGCGATCCGCCGCCGGCCGAACAGGCCAAGTCCGGCGGCCTGTTCGGGCGCCTGCGCGGCCGCTGAGCGGCTGCGACCCGGCGTCGCGGGCGTTTCGGCGCCCGCCGGCCGCAACAGCGCCCAATGCGCGCCAACGGCGCGCAACGGCGGCGAACGGCGATGTGACCGGGTTCGCGCCGCAGGCTGACCGAATCGGGCCGACTGCACCCAGCTGAACTCAGAATCGTCACACTTCTTGCCCGCCTCACACGTCGGCGGGACAATGTTCGACCAGCTGAACGCCAGTGGTCGTAATGATCGATTCGCAGCGCTACCCGCGTCTTTCCCGCATCCAGGTCCCCGCCGACCTGCGCCGCTTTCCCGAAGAGGAACTGCCGGCGATCGCCGAGGAACTGCGCGCCTATTTGATCGAGCAGGTCGCCCTGGTCGGCGGCCATTTCGGCGCCGGGCTCGGCGTGATCGAGCTGACTGTCGCCCTGCACTGGCTGTACGACACGCCCACCGACCGCCTGGTGTGGGACGTCGGCCACCAGAGCTATCCGCACAAGATCCTCACCGGCCGCCGCGACCGCATCCACACGGTCAAGCAGAAGGACGGCGTCGCGCCGTTCCCGAACCGCGAAGAATCCGAATACGACACCCTCGGCGTCGGCCACAGCTCGACCTCGATCTCGGCCGCGCTCGGCATGGCGGTGGCGGCGCAGCGCCGCGGCGACGAGCGCAAGGTGGTCGCGGTGATCGGCGACGGCGCGATGACCGCCGGCATGGCGTTCGAAGCGCTGGCCCACGCCGGCGGCATGAGCGATCCGGAGCCGAACCTGCTGGTGATCCTCAACGACAACCAGATGTCGATTTCGGAGAACGTCGGCGGCGTCACCAAGATGCTCGGGCGCCTGACCAGCAGCCGCACCCTCAACGCGATCCGCGAAGGCGGCAAGAAGCTGCTCGGCGACAAGCGCAAGCCGGCGGCCAAGTTCGTGCGCCGCTGGGAAGAGCACTGGAAGGGCATGTTCGTGCCCTCGACCTTCTTCGAGGAAGTCGGCTTCCACTACACCGGACCGATCGACGGCCACGACCTGTCGGCGCTGCTGCACGCGATGAAGACGCTCAAGGGCCTCAAGGGCCCGCAGCTGCTGCACATCATCACCACCAAGGGCAAAGGCTACGAACTCGCCGAAGGCGACCAGATCGGTTACCACGCGGTCGGCCCGTTCGATCCCGAGAAAGGCCTGGTCAGCAAGCCCGGCGCGAAGAAGCCGACCTACACCGACATCTTCAGCGACTGGCTGTGCGACATGGCCGCGGCCGACGAGCGCCTGATGGGCATCACTCCGGCGATGCGCGAAGGCTCGGGCCTGGTGCGCTTCAGCAAGGAATACCCGCAGCGCTACTTCGACGTGGCGATCGCCGAGCAGCACGCGGTGACCCTCGCCGCGGGCATGGCGATCGAAGGCGCCAAGCCCGTGGTGGCGATCTACTCGACCTTCCTGCAGCGCGGCTACGACCAGCTCGTGCACGACGTGGCGATCCAGAACCTCGACGTGCTGTTCGCGATCGACCGCGGCGGCGTGGTCGGCCCCGACGGCGCCACCCACGCCGGCAACCTCGACCTGTCCTATCTGCGCTGCGTGCCGAACATGGTCGTGATGGCGCCGGCCGACGAGGACGAGTGCCGCAAGATGCTGTCGACCGGCTTCCAGTACCACGGCCCGGCCGCGGTGCGCTATCCGCGCGGCACCGGCCCCGGCGTCGCGATCCAACCCGGCCTCGACACCGTGCCGATCGGCAAGGCCGAACTGCGCCGCAACGGCCAGCGCGTCGCCCTGCTCGCGTTCGGCGCGATCGTGCCGGCGGCCGAACAGGTCGCCGCCGAGCTCGGCCTGACCCTAGTCAACATGCGCTTCGTCAAACCGCTGGACCGCGCGCTGATCCTGGAACTGGCCAAGAGCCACGAAGGCCTGGTGACCCTGGAAGACAACGTCGTCGCCGGCGGCGCCGGCAGCGGCGTGGCCGAGCTGCTGAGCGCCGAGGGCATCGTGTTGCCGGTGCTGCACCTGGGCCTGCCGGATGCGTTCCAGCACCATGCCAGCCGCGAACAGTTGCTGGCCGAAGCCGGATTGGACGCGGCTTCGATCCGCGCCAGCGTGCTGAGGCGTTGGCCGCAGTTGGCGGCGCAGCCGGCGCCGCAGTCGGCGGCGGGGTGAAAGAACCGCGTCGCGAATGACGAAAACGCCCGGCGCGATGCCGGGCGTTTCTTTTTAGGGGGCCGGTGGTGGTTGCGAAGCTGTCGGCAACGTCCGTCGCAGTTGCGTTGGCGCGGTCGCGGCTCGCGCCGCTCCTACAGGGGATTCGTTTGCGACGGCAGGAGCGGCGCGAGCCGCGACCGCGCCAAACCGACTACCGCGAACGCCGCATCGCGCTCAGCCGACCCAGAACGGGATCGCCACGAACGCGCTGACCAACGCCGCCACCGCGACCTTGGTGCTCGCCTTCGGCGCCATCGTCATCAACAAGGTCCACGCCAGCGCCGAAACGATCAGCGCCGCGGTCCAGAAGATCGGGCCCTGCGCCCAGCCCCAGCCGTACGCGAACAGGCCGAAGTCCAGCGCCAGCAAGGCCCAGCCGGCGCCGCGCAAGGCGCGCGCGCGGGCCGGGCGGAACGCGCCGGCGAACACCTGCTGATGGTGTTTTTCCAAGCCCAGGCTCAGCAGGCACCACGCCGCCAGCGCCAGACACAATCCCAACCACAGCATGCGCGCGCTCCTCAGCGATCAGCCAGCGCCGGCGCGCCGCCGGCAGGGGTGTCGCCCGCAGGCGTGTCGGTCGACGCGCCAGCGCGCTCGCGCCGCGGCTTGCGCTCGGGCGCCGGCTGGCGCGCCTTGGCGAAGCTGCGCCGCGCCAGCACGGCGAAGCCCAGCGCCAGCGCGAACGCGGTCAGGTCGACCGCGGCCAGCGACCAGTCGCCGCGGCCGAGCGCCGCGAGCAGATGGCTGTTCGGCGCGGTGGCGAGATTGACCAGCGGGATCAGCGCGAACGCGACCGCGTTGAGGGCGAAGAACTGGCCCCAGCCGCGCTTGTGCACGGCCGGAATCGCGGCGTACAGGGTCGCGGCAATCCACACCGCGCAGAACACCGTGATCTCGGCGTTCGCACGCGCGGCCGCATCGGCCGCAATCAGCCGGTTGGCGATCACCATCGCCGCGCTCGCCAACGGCAGGCCGCCGACCACGCCGAGGTTCAGCGCCTGCACCAGCCCGTAGCCCGACAGGCTGCCGGCCTCGGCGATCTTCTTCGCGCGCTTGTTGACCCACACCTGCATGCCGCTGGCGATCATCACGCAGCCGGCGATGCCCATGACGAAGTACAGCCAGCGCAGCGCGCTGCCGCCCCACTGCGCCATGTGCATGCCGCCGATGAAGGTATAGGTCTTGTAGCCGGCCGCCATCGGTCCGCTGATGTGCAGGAAGCGGCCGTCGTTGGCGTCGTAGAACACCTGGCGGAAGTTCCAGGCCACGTCCTGGCTGTGGTCGCCGCCGAAGGAGATCGTCGCGCTGGTGTCGTCGGGATGGTGCACGCTGGCCCAGGTCACCGGCTGGCCCAGGCGCGCGCGCGCGTCGGCGACCAGCGCGTCGAGCGAATGGATCGTCTTCAGCGGCTTGTGGGTCTCCGGCCGCTCGTAACTGTCGGAGGCTTCGACGAAGAACTTCTCGACGTCGCCGTTGAACGCCGTGTACAGCCCCGCCGGCATGTAGTTGGCGACGAAGATCGCGACGCCGGTGTAGGCGATCATCAGATGGAACGGCAGGCCGAGCACGCCGGTGAGGTTGTGCCCGTCCAGCCATGCGCGCTGGCCGCCGCTCTTCGGCCTGAAGGTGAAGAAGTCCTTGAAGATGCGCTTGTGGATCACGATGCCGGTGAGGATCGCGATCAGCATGAACATGCCGGCGACGCCGACGATGTACATGCCCCAGGTCGGCGAATGCAGGTTGAAGTGCAGGGTGAAGAAGAAGTCGCCGCCGGCGGTTTCCGGGATCCTGGCGCCGGTGGTCGGGTCCAGGCTCAGCAGGTCGGGATCGCCGGCATCGTAGTACACGCCGCCTTCCAGCGACTTGCTGCGCTCGCCCGGCAGGGTGATGTAGTAGGCGTGCGGGTGTTCCTTTGACACCTTCTGCAACTGCGCCACCGCCGCATCCAGGCTGACGCGGTCGGCGCTGCGCTCGTGGCCGTGCAGCGCGGGCTGCATCCAGTGGGTGAGTTCCTTGTCGAAGCAGGCGATGGTGCCGCCGACGAAGATCACGAACAGCAACCAGCCGATCACCAGCCCGGCCCAGGTGTGCAGCCATGCCATCGCTTGCGAGAAAGTGTTCTTCATTGCGCTCTCACCTCACATCGCCGCCGGCGCTGCGCCGGGGAACAGCGCGGCCGCGCCGCACAGCTTGGCCGCCAGCAACAACGACGCAGCGATCAGCGCCGGCGCCCAGCACGCGCGCCAGGCGCTGCGCACGGCGAAGGCGTACATCGCCGCCGCGCACCAGACGAAGAAACTCAGCAGGCTCGCGGTCACCACCGCATCGACCCGCGAGAACGGCAGCACCAGGCTGAAGAACGCGGCGAAGCCGTAGGCGACGAAGTAACCGATCACGATCGCGGCGAACGCGCGCATCGCGACTTCGCCGCGGTAGCGCCACGACAGCTTCGCGCGCGGCTTGCGCGCCGGCGCGGCGGCGCGCGGTTCGAGGCCGGCGCGGGCGGCGGCCGGAGGGGCGGAGCTTTGCGTCATTGCGGGCTTCGGGTCGTGAATGCGGCCGGCGGCGTCCTGCCGGGGACCGGATCGGATGGAACGGGCGAGGCGGGCGGGGCGTGCCGGGTTGGGCAGACCGCGCCCGCGCCGGACGGGCCGGCGCGCCCAGTCTAGTTGGCAATGGTTCTCATTTGCAAACCAAACGCGGCGATCGAGCCGCCACACCGCCACCGCGAATACGCCAGAGCGTGTTACAGATGCGCACACCGGCGATGCGGCGTACCGGCTACGATCCGCACGCTTCCCCTCCCCCTTCGAGACGCCCCGGATGCGCCGCGCCCTTACCGCCCTCGCTTTGCTGGCGCTGCTGCCGGCCGCCTCGGCGCAGACCCCGCCCGCGGGCGACATCCGCGACCTCGACACCCTGGTGGTCACCGGCGAACAGCCCGGCCCCGGCCTGTGGAAAGTCATGCGCGGCGGCCACGTGCTGTGGATCCTCGGCACGGTCAGCCCGCTGCCGAAGGACATGACCTGGCTGTCGCGCCAGGTCGAGGCGACCATCGCCGATTCGCAGGAAGTCATCGCCCCGCCGTCGGTCAGCCTCGGCACCGAGCTGGGCATGTTCCGCACCATGCTGCTGATTCCCACCGCCCTGAAGGCGCGCAAGAATCCCGACGGCAAGACCCTCGACGAAGTGGTGCCGGCCGATCTGTACGCGCGCTGGTCGGTGCTCAAGGCGCGCTACATCGGCCGCGACGGCGGGGTCGAGAAATGGCGGCCGATCTTCGCCGCGCAAGAGCTGTACGAAGCGGCGATCAAGCAATCGGGGCTGTCGCTCAAGGGCGTGGTCCAGCCGGTGGTCGAGAAAGCCGCCAAGCAGCACGGCGTGCCGGTGACCGAGGCGCGGGTGACGCTGAAGATCGACGACCCCAAGGCCACGCTCAAGGAATTCGCCGACAGCGCGATGGACGACCGCGAGTGCTTCGCCAAGACCCTCTCGCGCATCGAGACCGACCTGGAAGCGATGCGCGCGCGCGGCAACGCCTGGGCCGTCGGCGACATCGCCACCCTGCGCACCCTGCCGCAGGGCGACCAGTACCGCACCTGCCTGGACGCGCTGGCCGCGACCGGCGTGGCCAGGCGCCTCAACCTCGGCGACCTGCGCCAGCGCGTGACCGCGAACTGGCTGGAGCGCGCGGAGGAAGCCATCGCCAAGAACAACAGCACCTTCGCCTCGTTGCCGGTGGCGGATCTGCTTGAGAGCGGCGGGTTGCTCGACAAGCTGCGCGCGGCGGGCTACACCGTCGAAGATCCGTAGGTTCGCGGCGGTTCGAACGGACAGCGTCGCGGCCGAAGCCTTTCCCGCAACCGCCGGGTCTGCGGAGGCTGCGGGCGGAGCTTCAGCCCCGACGCGCTTCGAGCCGCAGCGACCGATCTCCCGCCGCGCTCAGCCAGCGGCTTCGTGCGCGACCCGTCCGAACACCTCATAGATCCGCCGCAGCAACGCCGGCGTATCGTCGAACACTTCATGGCGCAGGCGCAGGCCGGCGTCCTCGCGGATCCAGAACTTGAGCACCCACCCGTTGTCGGTGCGCTCGAATTCGCCGGTGCGTTCCAGCGGCGTCGGGGTCATAGCGGCTTCCTCGCTGCGCCGGCATCCTGCCCTGCCGGTTCGGGGACGTGGCCGTCGGCCATGTCCGCTATTGTCGCGTGGAGGCTTCGCAGAGGCTGCGATCAGGCGAACGCGGCGGCGTCGCGCCGGAGCGGTAAGCGTCGGGCCTGAAGGCCTCCCGCCATCGAAAACCGGCAGCCCGGAAACGAAAAACCCCGGCGTTCGCCAGGGTCTCGGTACCGCGACTTCGCAAATGGTCGGGACGGCCGGATTTGAACCGACGACCCTCTGCCCCCCAGGCAGATGCGCTACCAGGCTGCGCTACGCCCCGACGTGTATTGCGATGTCCGCTCTTGCCGAGCGGGCGGCAAGTATAGCCGCTAGGAGGCGGGAATGGGGAATCGGGAATTGGGAATCGGGCGCCGAAGCGACTGGGACGATTCCCGATTCTCCATTCCCGATTCCCGGCCTTTCGCCGCTAGGAGCCGGGAATGGGGAATCGGAGGGCGGAGCGCCTGGGACGATTCCCGATTCTCCATTCCCGATTCCCGGCTTCACCGCCGCAGCAGCTGCAGCACTTCTTCGAGCTCCATCCGCACCTGCTTGACGATCTGCGACGACAGAGCCGATTCGTCCTTGGCCGCCTCGCCTTCCAGCCGCAGGCGCGCGCCGCCGATGGTGTAGCCCTGTTCGTACAGCAGGCCGCGGATCTGCCGCACCATCAGCACTTCGTGGCGCTGGTAGTAGCGGCGGTTGCCGCGGCGCTTGACCGGGTTGAGGGTCGGAAACTCGGTTTCCCAATACCGCAGCACGTGCGGCTTGACGTCGCACAGCTCGCTGACCTCGCCGATGGTGAAGTAGCGCTTGGCCGGAATCGGCGGAAGTTCGCGGTTACTGCCCGGATCCAGCATGTTCGCCTCCGCTGTACGCCTCGACTCGTTCCTTGAGCTTCTGGCCCGGACGGAACGTCACCACCGTGCGCGCGGAAATCGGAATCTCCTCGCCGGTCTTCGGATTGCGGCCCGGGCGCTGGTTCTTGCGGCGCAGATCGAAGTTGCCGAAACCCGACAGCTTGACCTGGCGCCCCTGCTCCAACGCTTCGCGCAACGCATCGAAGAACGCGTCGACGAACTCCTTGGCTTCGCGCTTGTTCAGTCCGACTTCGTCGAACAGACGCTCGGCCATTTCCGCTTTGGTAAGTGCCATGGTGACCTCTGAATAACGTCCGGACCGTGACGGCCGCGCGAGGCGTCAGGCGCGCAGCCTGGCACCGTGTTCGCGTTCGACCGCGGCGGTCACTTCGGCCACCACCGCATCCACGTCCCGGTCGGTCAGGGTGCGCGATTCATCCTGCAGAATCAAGCCCATAGCGAGACTCTTGAATCCGGTTTCCACGCCCTTGCCCTGGTAGCGGTCGAACAGCACCAGCTCGCGCAGGCTGGGCCCGGCGGCGGCCTGAACGGTCGCCTGAATGGCCGCCCACGGCACCGAATCGGCGACGATGAACGCGCGATCCCGGCGCACCGACGGGTACTTGGACTGCGCTCCGGCCTTGGCGATGGCACGCTCGGTCAGCCCGGCCAGGTCGAGTTCGAAGGCGATCACCGCGCTGTCCAGGTCCAGCGCCTTCAACAGGCGCGGATGCAGCTGGCCGATCCAGCCCAGGCGCAGCTCGCGGCCGCCGTCGACCCGCCACACGTCGGCGCTGCGGCCGGGGTGCGCCCACGACGGCGCCGCCGGGCGGTAGTCCAGGCGCGCGCCGGCCGCGGCGGCGAGGCTGTCGAGGTCGCCGCGCAGGTCGTGGAAGCCGACCGGCTGCGCCGGCCGCGCCCACTGCTCGGCGCCGGCGCTGCCGACGACCGCGGCGGCGATGCGCTGGGTTTCCAGCGGCGCGGCGCCGGGCACGGCATGGAACACGTTGCCGAGCTCGAACAGGCGCACCCGCTCCTGCTGGCGCGCGGCGTTGCGCGACAGCGCGGCGGCCAGGCCCGGCAGCAGCATCGTGCGCATCACCCCGAGTTCGGCGCTGAGCGGATTGGCCAGCGCCACCGCGCCCTCGCCCGCCTGCCACAGCTCCAGCCAGGCGGCGTCGACAAAGGCGTAGTTGACCGCTTCCAGATAGTCGCGCGCGGCCATCTGCCGGCGCACGGTGAGCGCATCGACGCGGGTCTCGGTCGGCGCGATCAGGCGCGAGGCGCCGCCCGGCAGCGTGGTCGGGATGCGGTCGTAGCCGTGGATGCGGGCGATTTCTTCGATCAGGTCCTCTTCGATGGCGATGTCGAAGCGGCGGCTCGGCGGAACCACGCGCCAGCCGTCGTCGCTGCGCTCCACGGCGAGGCCCAGCGCCTGCAGGATGCGTTCGACCTCGGCGTCGGCGACGCTGAGGCCGAGCACGCGCGCCAGACGCGCGCGGCGCAGGGTCACCGGCCGCGGCTGCGGCAGGTGCTCGGGCAGCGCCGATTCGGTCAGCGGGCCGGGCGCGCCGCCGGCGATGTCGAGGATCAGCCGGGTCGCGTATTCGATCGCGGTGCGCGGCAGCTCCGGATCGACGCCGCGCTCGAAGCGGTGGCCGGCGTCGGTGTGCAGGCCGAGCTTGCGGCCGCGGCCGATGATCGCGGCCGGGGCGAAGTGCGCCGCTTCCAGGAACACATTGCGGGTGGCGTCGGTGACGCGGCTGTCGTAGCCGCCCATCACGCCGCCGAGCGCGACCACGCGCTGGGCCGCGCCGGCGCCGTCGGTGATGACGATGAACTGTTCGTCCAGGGTCACTTCCTGCGCGTTGAGCAGCTGCGTCGCCTCGCCCTTGCGCGCGCGCCGCGCGCCGACCGGCCCGACCAAAGTGTCGCGGTCGAAGGCGTGCATCGGCTGGCCGATTTCAAGCATCACGTATTGGGTCACGTCGACCAGGAACGACACGGGGCGCACGCCGCTGCGGCGCAGGCGCTCGGCCATCCACACCGGCGTCGGCGCGGCCGCGTCGACGCCTTCGATGACCCGGCCGCAATAGCGCGGCACGTCGGCGCCGGCGTCGAGTTCGACCGTCAGGGTCGATTCGATCGTCGCCGGCACCGGTTCGATCGCCAGCGGCGCGACCGCGCTGCCGGTCGCCGCGGCGACGTCGAAGGCGATGCCGCGCACGCTGAAGCAGTCGGCGCGGTTCGGGGTCAGTTTGATCTCGATGCTGGCGTCGGGCAGGCCCAGGTACTGCGCCAGCGCCTGGCCGACCGGCGCGTCGGCCGGCAGCTCGAGCAGGCCGGACGCATCGGCGTCGATGCCGAGTTCCTTGGCCGAGCACAGCATGCCGAACGACTCCACGCCGCGCAGCTTGGCCGCCTTGATCTGCATCCCGCCCGGCAGCGACGCGCCGACCGTGGCCAGCGGCGCGAGCAAGCCGGCGCGCGCGTTCGGCGCGCCGCAAACGATCTGCACGGTGCCGTGGCCGGTGTCGACCGAACACACCTGCAGGCGGTCGGCTTCCGGATGCTTTTCCGCGCTGACGATGCGCGCGACGACGACGCCATCGAGCGCCGCGCCGAGCGCGGTCACTTCTTCGACTTCCAACCCGATCGCGGTCAGGGTCGCGGCGAGCTCATCGCGCGTGGCGGCGGTCGGGACGTGCTGGCGGAGCCAGTTTTCGCTGAATTTCATGGGGATGGGGCCGGGAATCGGGAATGGGGAATCGAGAATCGGAACAGCAGTACGCGGAATCGGCAGGGACCACCGGAATCGAAGCTTTTGCTCTTACGATTCCCGATTCCCCATTCCCGATTCCCGTCCTCAGGCGAACTGCCTGAGGAACCGCACGTCGTTCTCGAAGAAACTGCGCAAGTCGTCCACGCCGTAGCGCAGCATGGTCAGCCGCTCCACGCCCATGCCGAACGCGTAGCCGGTGTAGCGCTCCGGGTCGATGCCGACGTTGCGCAGCACGTTCGGATGGACCATGCCGCAGCCCAGCACTTCCAGCCAGCGGGTGCTGCCGTCGGCCTGCTGCCAGGCGATGTCGACTTCGGCCGAAGGCTCGGTGAAGGGGAAATAGCTCGGGCGGAAGCGCATTTCGAAATCGCGCTCGAAGAACGCGCGGACGAATTCGGCCAGGGTGCCCTTGAGGTCGGCGAAGCTGGAATGCTCGTCGATCAGCAGGCCTTCGCACTGGTGGAACATCGGCGTGTGGGTCTGGTCGCTGTCGCTGCGGTAGACCTTGCCGAGCGCGATCATGCGCAGCGGCGGCTTGTGCTGCAGCATGTAGCGCACCTGCATCCCCGAGGTGTGGGTGCGCAGCAGGCGCGCGACGCCGGCGCTGTCCGGCGGGAAATAGAAGGTGTCGTGCATCGCCCGCGCCGGATGGTGCGGCGGGAAGTTGAGCGCTTCGAAGTTGTGCCAGTCGTCCTCGATCTCCGGGCCGTCGGCGAGTTCGAAGCCGAGCCGGCCGAAGATGTCGGCCATGCGCTCCATCGTGCGGCTGACCGGGTGCAGGCCGCCGCGCGCGGCGTCGATGCCCGGCAGGGTCACGTCGATGGTCTCGGCGGCCAGGCGGGCGTCGAGCGCGGCCTCGTCGAGCGCGCTCTTGCGCCGCGCCAGCGCGTCGGTCAGCGCGTCGCGGGCCTTGTTGATCGCCTCGCCGGCGGCCTTGCGCTCGTCGGGTGGCAGCGCGCCGAGCTGCTTGAGCTGGGCGGTGACGCTGCCGGACTTGCCCAGCAGCGATACGCGCAGCGCTTCGATGGCGTCGGGAGAATCCGCCGCCGCGATGTCGGCCAGCGCCTGCTGGGTCAGTTGCTCGATCTGCGCCATTGCTCGGATGTCCTCACTTGCCTTGCGTTGATTTGCCTCGCGATCGGCCGCGGCGGAGTTCCTCCACCCAGCGTTTCGCGTTCTCGCTGCCCGCCTCGATCAACTGCCTGTCCGCTTCGCCGCAGCCCGCCGCCGATTCCGGCGCGCCGGTCGCGACCGTCGCGTTCAGCGCCACCCCGAGCAATTGCCCGGGCGGAACCCGCTTTTCCAGCTTGCGGATGATCGCGGCGATGTCGTCCTGAAACTGCTTGCTGCGCGACTCGTCCAGCACCTTGCATTGTTCGTTGCGCCCCATCGCCAGCATCACCTCGCCGAAGCGCTGGAGCGTGTCGGCGTTCGCCGGGTCCGCCTGCGGCGCTTGCGCGGCCGCGATCGTCGACACCCATGCGAACCCCAGTCCCGCCGCCGCGCGCAGCGCGCGCCGGCCGTATCCGGACATCCCTTTCATCGCCTCTCCTCGATGGCCCGGCAGCGGATCGCCGGAGCCCAGAAACGACAATGGGGAAGGACTCGCGCCCTTCCCCATGCCTTGTGGTCCTTTGCTCGGTCCGCACCGTAAGGCGCGGACTTCGCAGTGGAACCGACTTAAGCCGCGAGCGCGCTCTTAGCCTTTTCTGCCAGAGCCGCAAAACCCTTCGCGTCGTGCACGGCGATGTCCGCCAGCACCTTACGGTCGAGGGTGATGCCGGCCTTCAGCAGGCCGTTGATAAATCGGCTGTAGCTCATGCCGTTGATGCGGGCCGCCGCGTTGATACGGGTGATCCACAGCGAACGGAAATTGCGCTTCTTCTGCTTGCGACCGATGTAGGCGTACTGCAGGGCCTTCGTGACCGCCTGCTTGGCGACGCGGAAGACCTTGCGGCGGGCGTTGTAGTAGCCCTTGGCCTGCTTCAGGATTTTCTTGTGGCGGGCTCGTGCCGTCACACCACGCTTAACTCGTGCCATTTTTCAGTCTCCTCACAAATACGGAAGCATGCGGTCCAGACGGCCCGCGTCCTCGGCACGAACATGGTTCGTCTGCCGCAGGTTGCGCTTCCGCTTGGTCGCTTTCTTGGTGAGGATGTGGCTCTTGTTGGCGTGGCCGCACTTGTACTTGCCGGAAGCGGTCTTCCGGAAGCGCTTGGCCGCCGCCCGATTGGTCTTGATCTTGGGCATTGCGATGTCCTTTCGGATGGTTTTATGTCACTGGCCTGGGCGGTGGCTGGGCACGGCATGCGTGCGGCCACTCTTTCCGTCCTGCCCTTGCCGGCTTGTAAGTCGCTGATTTACAAAGAATCTACGACAGGTCCGTGCAGCTGCATACAACAAACCCGGCGAACCGGGCCGCATAGTATGCGGGCTGGGCGCCGGGCTTGCAAATATCTTGAGGCAAATCAGGGGATTGGGAGCCGCGCCCCCATCCCCGACCGCGCCTCGGCCCTCCCCCGCAGGCGGGGAAGGACCCGGCTCAGGTCTTCTTCTTCGGCGCGATCATCATGACCATCTGCCGCCCTTCCAGGCGCGGACGCGACTCGACCACGATGTCTTCGCCCAGATCGGCCTCGATCCGCGCCGCCATCTCGCGACCGAGCTCCTGGTGGCTCATTTCGCGGCCGCGGAAGCGGATGTTGACCTTGACCTTGTCGCCCTCTTCCAGGAAGCGGCGCATGTTGCGCAGCTTGATCTGGTAGTCGCCCTCGTCGGTGACCGGCCGGAACTTGAGTTCCTTGATCTCGACCTGCTTCTGCTTCTTCTTGGCTTCGTTGGCCTTCTTCTGCTGCTCGAAGCGGAACTTGCCGAAATCCATGATCTTGCAGACCGGCGGATCGGCGTTGGGCTGGATTTCGACCAGATCCAGGGCTTCCTCTTCGGCCATGCGCAGGGCTTCGTCGCGCGTGAGCACGCCGATCATCTCGCCGTCGCTGCCGATCACGCGCACGCGCGGGACGCGGATTTCCTGGTTCTTTCGATTCGGCTTCTCAGGGGTACTGATTGTTGCAATCTCCAATAAAAACGCGATGTTACGCGCCTGGGGCCGTCCCGGCCTGACCGGGACGGAGGTTGTAGCGCTGCGCGCGGGCGGCGGCCGGACGGGTCAGGCTCGCTCGCTGATAAGACGCGAAGCGAACTCGGCGACGGTCATCGTCCCCAGGTCCTCCCCACCCCGCGTGCGCACCGCGATCGTGCCGGTTTCCTTCTCGCGGTCGCCAGCGACGAGCAGGTACGGCACGCGCTGCAGCGTGTGCTCGCGAATCTTACGGCCGATTTTTTCGTTTCGCAAATCGGCCTCGACCCGGAACCCTTGATTTGCAAGGAGTTTCCTGACCTCCTCCACATAATCGGCCTGCGCATCGGTGATGTTGAGCACCGCCGCCTGCACCGGCGCCAGCCAGGCCGGGAATTGGCCGGCGTGGTGCTCGATCAGGATGCCGAGGAAACGCTCCATCGAACCGACGATCGCGCGGTGCAGCATCACCGGCGTGCGCCGCTGGCTGTTTTCGTCGACGTATTCCGCGCCGAGCCGGCCCGGCATCATGAAGTCGACCTGCATCGTGCCGAGCTGCCAGGTGCGGCCGATCGCGTCCTTCAAGTGGTATTCGATCTTCGGGCCGTAGAACGCGCCTTCGCCCGGCAGTTCCTGCCATTCGACGTTGCACGCGGCCAACGCGCTGCGCAGCGCGCCTTCGGCCTTGTCCCAGGTTTCGTCGTCGCCGAGGCGCGAATCCGGGCGCAGCGCGATCTTGATCTGGATTTCATCGAAACCGAAATCGGCGTACACCGCCAGCGCCTGCTGGTGGAACGCGGTCACTTCGGCTTCGATCTGGTCTTCCAGGCAGAAGATGTGGCCGTCGTCCTGGGTGAAGCCGCGCACGCGCAGGATGCCGTGCAGCGCGCCGGACGGCTCGTTGCGGTGGCAGGCGCCGAATTCGCCGTAACGGATCGGCAAATCGCGATAGCTGTGCAGGCCCTGGTTGAACACCTGCACGTGGCCCGGGCAGTTCATCGGCTTGATCGCGTAGGTGCGCTTCTCCGACTCGGTGAAGAACATGTTCTCCTTGTAGTTGTCCCAGTGGCCCGACTTCTGCCACAGCGACACGTCGAGGATCTGCGGGCAGCGCACTTCGCCGTAGCCGCTGTCGCGGTAGACGCGGCGCATGTACTGCTCGACCACCTGCCACACCGACCAGCCCTTGGGATGCCAGAACACCAGGCCCGGCGCCTCTTCCTGCAGGTGGAACAGGTCCTGCTGCTTGCCGATCTTGCGGTGGTCGCGCTTCTCGGCCTCTTCCATGCGCTGGATGTAGGCGGCGAGCTGCTTCTTGTCGGCCCAGGCGGTGCCGTAGATGCGCTGCAGCTGTTCGTTCTTGGAATCGCCGCGCCAGTACGCGCCGGAAATGCGGGTCAGCTTGAACGCCTTGAGGAAGCGCGTGTTGGGCACGTGCGGGCCGCGGCACATGTCCACGTATTCCTCGTGGTAGTACAGGCCCATCGCCTTCTCGTCGGGCATGTCCTCGACCAGGCGCAGCTTGTAGTCCTCGCCGCGCGACTGGAACACCGCGATGACTTCCTCGCGCGGCGTGACCTTCTTGATCACGTCGTAGTCCTTGTCGATCAGCTCGATCATGCGCGCTTCGATCGCGGCCATGTCGTCGGGGGTGAACGGGCGCTCGTACCAGATGTCGTAGTAGAAGCCCTCCTCGATGACCGGGCCGATCACCATCTTCGCGGTCGGGTACAGCTGCTTGACCGCGTGGCCGACCAGGTGGGCGCAGGAGTGGCGGATGATTTCGACGCCTTCGGGGTCCTTCGGCGTGATGATGCGCAGCTTGGCGTCGTGGTCGATGCGGTCGCTGGCGTCGACCAGCTTGCCGTCGACTTCGCCGGCGACGGTGGCCTTGGCCAGACCGGCGCCGATCGAGGCGGCGACGTCCATGACGGAAACGGGGTGGTCGAATTCGCGGCGGCTGCCGTCGGGGAGGGTAATGGCGATCATGGGCTTCGTGGTTCGCAAGGCTCGGGGGACGACGGCGCGCGGTCGGCTGCGCAAGGCGGCGCGATCGGGCGGCGGCGCGGTCGCGGCTTGCGCCGCTCCTACAGGGGGTAATCGGACGTCCGCGAGGCGGACAAGAAAAAAGCGCCGCGAGGGCGCCTGCGTGAGCGGGGCCTGCGCGGGGTCAGCGATGGGCGCGGGTAGTGTCCATGTCGCACGCTCGGCCGGCGGATTGGCGCGGGCCACCTGGGTCGGTTGGGAAGGATGCGGCCGGAGGCCGCGTCGCAGGCGCTAATAGTTGGGGACGCGGCGGGGGCAAGTCAACCGTCGGCGTGCGGCAAAACCGCCAGGGCCGGCGCGACGGGGACCGCGACGGCCCGCACACGGAAACTGCGCCCCCTTGCGGTACTGTGATTGCTTCAAGGACGCCATCTGCGTGGGGACGTGATGGAAATTAAGGATGCGGGCCGCGCCGTGCGCGGCGGCGCGATGCCGTTGCCGGCGGCGATTTCCGGCCATTCGAATGCGGACCGCGCCGGCACCGGCTGCGTGAAGCGTAGCGACGCCGGCGCGCAGCTGAAGTTCGCCGCGCCGCGCCCCGCCCTCGCCTCCTGCTCCCCGCGCCTACGCGGCCGCTCGCGGTGAGCGACGACCCGTTCGCCCCGACCCCGGGCGCCAGCGGCTCGGCCCTGACCGTGCTGCGGCGCCTGTTGCCGACGGTGTGGCATTACCGCGGCCGGGTCCTGGCCGGGCTGGCGCTGGTGCTGGGCACCAAGCTGGCGATGGTCGGGATGCCGCTGCTGCTCAAGCAGCTGATCGATGCGCTCGGCCAGAAGCCGACCGCGCTGACCGTGCCCGCCGCGCTGCTGATGGCCTACGGCGCGCTGCGGCTGGCCTCGGCGCTGTTGCAGGAAATACGCACCGTGGTGTTCGCGCGGGTGCTGGCGCGCAGCGCGCGCGAGGTCGGGCTGCGGGTGTTCGCGCATTTGCACGCGCTGAGCCTGCGCTTCCACCTGGACCGCCGCACCGGCGCGGTCGGGCGCGACCTCGAGCGCGGCATGGGCTCGATCTCCGAGCTGCTCGACACCATGCTGTACATGGTGGTGCCGACCCTGGTCGAACTGGGGCTGATCCTGGCGGTGCTGCTGATCGGCTACGACCTGTCGTTCGCTGCGATCACCGTGCTGACGCTCGGCGTGTACATGGCGTTCACCTACCGCATGACCGAGTGGCGCCTGCGCTGGTATCGGGAAATGAACGAGGCCAACACCGAGGCCAGCGCCAGTTCGGTGGATTCGCTGCTCAACTACGAGACGGTCAAGTACTTCAACAACGAAGCCTTCGAGGCGCAGCGCTTCGACCGCCGCCTGCGCGAGCTCGAGGACACCTCGGTGCGCAGCCTCAAGGCGGCCTCGCTGATGGGCATCGGCCAGAGCGCGATCATCGCCGTCGGCCTGACCGCGCTGCTGTGGCGCGCCACCGCCGGGGTGGTCGACGGGCGCATGAGCCTGGGCGACCTGGTCCTGGTCAACGCCTATCTGCTGCAACTGGCCGCGCCGCTGAGCTACCTCGGCGTCCTCTATCGCGAAGGCAAGCAGATGCTGGCCAACCTGGAGCGCATGTTCGCCCTGCTCGACGAACCGGTCGAAGTGCGCGACCGGCCCGGCGCGCCGGCGCTGCGCGTGGGCGACGGCGAGGTGCGGTTCGAGAACGTGTCGTTCCGCTACGGCGAGCGCGAGATCCTCGCCGGCATCGACCTGATCATTCCGAGCGGCCGCACCGTGGCGGTGGTCGGCAGCACCGGCGCCGGCAAATCGACCCTGGCGCGGCTGCTGTACCGCCACTACGACCCCGCCGGCGGGCGCGTGCTGGTCGACGGCCAGGACCTGCGCGAGGTGACCGCCGATTCGCTGCGCCGGCGCATCGGCGTGGTGCCGCAGGACACGGTGCTGTTCAACGAATCGCTGTACTACAACATCGCCTACGGCCGCCCCGACGCCAGCCGCGAGGAAGTGCTGGAGGCCGCGCGCGCGGCGCGCATCCACGAGTTCATCCAGTCGCTGCCGCAGGGCTACGACACCGGCGTGGGCGAGCGCGGGCTGAAACTGTCCGGCGGCGAGAAACAGCGCATCGCGATCGCCCGCACCCTGCTCAAGCGCCCGGCGATCCTGATCTTCGACGAAGCGACCTCGGCGCTGGACGCGCACACCGAGAACGAGATCCAGCGCGAACTCGGCCAGGCCGCGCGGGGCCGCACCGCGCTGGTGATCGCCCATCGCCTGTCGACGGTGGTCGACGCCGACCAGATCGTGGTGCTGGACGCCGGCCGCATCGCCGAACGCGGCAGCCATGCCGAGCTGCTCGCCGCCGGCGGGCGTTACGCCGCGCTGTGGGCGATGCAGCAGCGACGCCCACCCGGCGCGTCCGATGCCGACACCGCCGAAGACGACGCCGAACGATCCGTTCCCGCCCTCACCGACTGAAGGAAAGCGCATGACGACATTGATTGTCTCCGACCCTTGGGACATCCACGCCCGCTCGGTGGCCTGGGCGCTGGAGAACGAAGGCGAGCGCGTGCATGTCTGGTACACCCACGACTATCCGCAGAAGCACGGTGTCAGCCTGCGCACCGGCGGCGGCACGGATGCGATCTCGCTGCATTGCCTGCGCCACGACCGCGACTTCGACACCGCCGACGTCGACACGGTGTGGCTGCGCCGCTGGTACCAGCCCGCGCCCTCGGACCAGTTGCATCCGGCCGACGTCCGCTTCGCGCAACTGGAATCCAGCGAGTTCGTGCGCGCGACCCTGCACCTGCTCGACGCGCAACGCGAGCGCTTCTGGGTCAATCCGGTGCGGGCCAAGGCCCTGGCCGACCGCAAGGCGGTACAGCTGCACCATGCTGCCGCGGTCGGCCTGGACACGCCGCCGACGCTGATCTCCAACGACCCCGCAGCGATCCGCGCGTTCTACCGCGAGCACGGCGGCCGCGCGATCTACAAGCCGATCACCGCCGCAGCCTGGATCAGCGAGCACAAGGTCCGCGGCACCTTCACCACGCCGCTGACCGATGAGCTGCTGCGCGAGGACGCCGCGCTGTCGAACGCGCCGGGCATCTACCAGCCGCTGCTCGACAAGGCCTACGAACTGCGGGTGACGGTGATGGGCGGCACGGTGATCGCCGCGCGCCTGCATTCCCAGCGCGAGGGCGAGTACCTCACCGACTGGCGCGCCAACGACTTCGACGAGCGCATGGGCTGCGAGCGTTACGCCCTGCCCGGTCCGGTGCAGGCGCGTTGCCTGCAAGTCATGGCGAGGCTGGGGTTGGTGTTCGGCTGCATCGACATCGTGGTCACCCGCGATGGCCGCTACGTGTTCCTCGAAGTCAACGAGATGGGCCAGTTCATGTGGCTGGAGGCGATCAACCCGGCCCTGCAACTGCTCGACTGCGCGGTCGGCTTCCTGCGCAGCCGCGATCCGGGCTTCGTCTACGACTGGCGCGAGCCGGCCTACCGCTATCGCGATTACTGGGAATCGCGCGGCGAGCGCGGCGAGGCCGAGCCCGACGCGCAGCGCCATGTGCCGCTGCCGCATGTGTTCCAGATGCGCGAGTGAGCTCCGCTGGCGCGCGTCGCCGCCGCGCTCCCCGCAACAAGGCAACGGGCCGGGAGGCATCGCCTCCCGGCCCGTTTTCCCCTGCGTAAGCCGGATGCCGGCTTACGGGATGTGGTCGCCGTTGTCGGCGAAGTCGATTTCGTTGAACGGGCTGGTGCGGCGATAGGTCGTCGCGGCCACGAACGCCGCATCCTGCGCGGCGCCTTCCATTTGCTCGGATTCGATCGCGACCATGCGGCCGATCAGGCGGGTCTGTTCGCTCATAACCTACTACTCCGTTAGCAAGGCGGCGGATCGCCGCATTCCGAAGATAGGAAGCGCGGTTCGCGGGCGGCAAGGCGGTACGGACTGTCAGTTCTTCCAGTGCGCGCGAGCGGAGGCGAAAAACCTCAGGTTCGGCAATCACTTAGCGCTGCTCGAAGGCACGCCCCGGCACGCCAAATTCGGCAAAGAGGGCTAGTTCGCTACTCAATTTGCGTGAATAAATGGTGACGGTGTTCCAGGCCTGCGCGAAGGCGGCCTGGGCCGTCGGCAGCGGCTGCGCGCAGGGCCGGAAGACCCTGTCCGCGACGGCTCTGCGGGCCCGCAGTCGCGACGGCGGACCGGATGCCGCGCGCGCCGCGGCCAGGGCGTCACGCATAGCAAAACGGCGAAGCCCCGAGGGACTTCGCCGTTCGCCAACAAATTGGTGGGCGGTACAGGGTTCGAACCTGTGACCCCTACCATGTCAAGGTAGTGCTCTACCGCTGAGCTAACCGCCCGTCGCCGAATTTCTGTGCAGCTCCCCGGCGAAGGGAGCGCAGTCTAGCCCAGAGCCCGATCCGCGACAAGCTTTTTTTGCGCCCTCGCCCGCCTGCGTGCGCCGCAGCGGGCGCCGCCGCAGCAGCCGCGGGATCAGGCGCCGAAGCCCGAGTCCTTGAGCTGCCGCAACTGATCGCGCACCGCCGCGGCCTGCTCGAATTCCAGGTCGCGCGCGTGCTGGTACATCTGCTGCTCGAGCTGCTTGATCCGCGCGGCGAACTGGCTCGGCGACAGCGCGGCGTACTCGGCCTGCTCCTCGGCGACGCGGCGCGCCTTGCCGCGCGCCTTGAGCGCTTCGGGATCGACCCGCGCGCCTTCCATGATGTCGACCACGGCCTTGGCGACCGACTTGGGCACGATGCCGTGCGCCAGGTTGTGCTCGACCTGTTTCTGCCGGCGCCGGTCGGTTTCGTCGATCGCCTTCTGCATCGAGTTGGTGATGCGGTCGGCGTAGAGGATCGCCTTGCCGCGCAGGTTGCGCGCGGCGCGGCCAATGGTCTGGATCAGCGAACCGGCCGAACGCAGGAAGCCTTCCTTGTCGGCGTCGAGGATCGCCACCAGCGACACTTCGGGCATGTCCAGGCCCTCGCGCAACAGGTTGATGCCGACCAGCACGTCGAACTTGCCCAGACGCAGGTCGCGGATGATTTCCACGCGCTCGACCGTGTCCACGTCCGAGTGCAGGTAGCGCACCTTGACCCCGTGCTCGCCGAGGTATTCGGTGAGGTTCTCGGCCATGCGCTTGGTCAGGGTGGTGATCAGCACGCGGTCGCCCATCGCCACGCGCTCGCGGATCTCGCCGAGCACGTCGTCGACCTGGGTCGCGACCGGGCGGATCTCGACCTGCGGATCGACCAGGCCGGTCGGGCGCACCACCAGTTCGGTGATCTCGCCTTCGGACTTGCGCAGCTCGTACGGGCCCGGCGTGGCCGAGACGAAGATCGCGCGCGGCGAGCGCCCTTCCCACTCCTCGAAACGCAAAGGCCGGTTGTCCAGCGCCGAGGGCATGCGGAAACCGAACTCGACCAGGGTTTCCTTGCGCGAGCGGTCGCCCTTGTACATCGCGCCGATCTGCGGAATGGTCACGTGCGATTCGTCGACCACCAGCAAGGCGTCGGGCGGCAGGTAATCGAACAGGCACGGCGGCGGCTCGCCGGGCATGTGCCCGCTGAGGTGGCGCGAGTAGTTCTCGATGCCGTTGCAGTAGCCGACCTCGGCCAGCATTTCCAGGTCGAACTGGGTGCGCTGGGCCAGCCGCTGCGCCTCGACCAGCTTGTTGTTGGCGTACAGGTATTCCAGGCGCTCGCGCAGCTCGGCCTTGATCGTCTCGATCGCGTCGAGCACGGTGCGGCGGGTGGTGACGTAGTGCGAGCCCGGATAGATCGTGTAGCGCGGCACCTTCTCCAGGCTTTCGCCGGTCAGCGGGTCGAAGATCGTCAGGTTCTCGATCTCGCCGTCGAACAGCTCGATCCGCAGCGCCTGGGCGTCGCTTTCGGCCGGGTGCACGTCGATGACCTCGCCGCGCACGCGGTAGGTGGCGCGGCGCAGCTCGGTGTCGTTGCGGGTGTACTGCATCTCGGTCAGGCGGCGGATCAGCTCGCGCTGGTCGATGCGCTCGCCGCGCACCATGTGCAGGACCATGCGGAAGTATTCGTTCGGATCGCCCAGGCCGTAGATCGCCGAGACCGTGCACACGATCAGCGCGTCGCGGCGCTCGAGCAGGGCCTTGGTCGCCGACAGCCGCATCTGCTCGATGTGCTCGTTGACCGAGCTGTCCTTCTCGATGAAGGTGTCGCTGGACGGAACGTAGGCTTCGGGCTGGTAGTAGTCGTAGTAGCTGACGAAGTACTCGACCGCGTTGTGCGGGAAGAACGCCTTGAACTCGCCGTACAGCTGCGCCGCCAGGGTCTTGTTCGGCGCCATCACCAGGGTCGGCTTCTGCACCCGCTGGACCACGTTGGCGATGGTGTAGGTCTTGCCCGAGCCGGTCACGCCGAGCAGGGTCTGGTGAGCCACGCCGCTGTCGAAACCGGCGGTCAACCGCTCGATCGCCTGCGGCTGGTCGCCGGCCGGCTCGTACGGCGCCACCAGGCGGAATCCGGAGGACTGGGGGGTGTCGTCCATCGTGCTGCCCGCGCTTGTGCGAATCGGACAGTTTAGCGAATGCCGTCGCAGCGGGTGAGACGGCATTCGGAACGCTTCAGCAACCGCCGCCTCAGCGGCTGGCGCGCCGTCGCCCGCCCTGCCCCGGAAACGGCGCGGCCCGCTCGCTGAACGGGCGAGCGGGCCGCGTGTGGCCGACGGTGTGGCGCCGCGGCCTCAGTTCCAGCACTTCTCCGGCGTCGCCGGCAATTTCTTGCCGGTGTTGTCGATCGACAAGGTGCCGCAGTCGTCCTTTTCCTGGCCGGTGCCGCTGACCGGCTTGGCGATGATCTTGAACGTGCTCGCGTCGATCGCGCCGTCGAAGGACAGATCGTAGAACTTGGTGCCCTTCTGCGGCGACTGGTTGAAGCCGGCGAAGTCGGCCACGGTGGTCTTGCCGCCGCCGGTGTAGGCGTTGTTGAGCGTGTAGAAGCGCTCCATCGCCTGCGCCGCCTCGGCCAGGTCGGCCTTGGCCTGGCCGCGCCGCGCCTTGCGCACGCTGTCGTTGTACATGGGCACCGCGATGCCCACCAGGATCGACACGATGGCCAGGGCGATCATCAGTTCGATGATGGTGAAGCCCCGCTCGGCCCGCGCCGAGGATTGTTTGAGCCGCTGCAGCTTCATCTGGGTTCCTCGTTATCGGATCTGGCGCCAGGACTGGCGACCGCAGGGGCGCGGCAGGTAGTACGGCCTGGAGCCGGACGCCTGCGCCATGAACGAACACCTGGAATTCTTGGCGTCCTCGATTTCCTTCGCAGTGGCGGTGTCGGACACGTAGCTGATCTTGTCCATCGCCATGACCCCGACCTCGGTGACCGGCGCGGTGATCGGCGTGGTGGTCGAGGACTTGAGCTTCTCGGCGCCGGTCCCGGCCGCCAGCTTCTGCCCGGTCGGGCTGTCGATGGTGGCGTAGTCCAGGCCCGCGCTGCCGTCGACCGCGCCGAGGCCGTACAGCCAGTTGTTGCCGTCGGTGGCGCAGGCGTCGGTGCTGCTCGGGTCGTAGGTCGGCACGAACAGGATGCCGCTCTGCAGACGCGGGTAGCCGATCATGCGCTCGCCGGTGGCGGTGGCGTTGCCGTTGCCGGCGGTGTCCACGCCCAGGTCGACGAACCAGCCGCGCTGCGCCGCCGTCAGGCGCGCGTTGGAGATCATGCGCGAGCCGTTGGCCTCGCTGCCGATGAACTGCTGGCGCAGCTTGCTGCGGCCATCGATCACGGTGCCGTTGTCGATGATGCCGTAGAGGCTCTGCATGTCCTTGTTGGTCGGGTCGTTGCTGAAAGCGAAGCTGCCCGTGCCGAAGTAGATCATCACGTTGTTGCGCACGGTGGTGGCTTCGAAGCCGCCGAGGATCGGCTGGCGCTTGTTGAAGTCGTCCTGATGGCGGGCGATGAACATCGGCGCGCCGTTGAAGGCGACCTTGTTGCTGCGCAGGTCGAACTTCCACACCGCGCCGTTGAGGTCGCCGGCGTACACGGTGTCGGCATAACCGTCGCGCACGGCGTTGTTGGTGGTGCCCTGGTACACGTCGATCACCACCAGGTTGCCCAGGCCGTTCTTGGTCCGGGTCGGCTTGTTCGCGGTTTCTTCGGCGGTGATTGTCTTGACGCTGCCGTCCATCATGTCGACCACGAACAGCACAGCCTTGCCGTTCACGCTGCCGTAGCCGTTGCCGAAGATCGCCTTCCACTTGACCGCGCCGCCGGCGTCGATCACCGGCACGATCGCGGCCTTGCCGAGCACGCTGCCGATGTCGTTGCCGCCGTTGGCGGCGCCGGCCTTGTCGGTGACTTCCCACAGCACGTTCAGCGTGGACTGGTCGGTCACGTCCAGGCCGAACACGCCGCGGCCGCCCGCGCCGACGCTGCCGACCAGCACGGTCTTCCAGTTGGCGCCGTCGTAGGCGTCGGAAACGGTGATCTTGCCGTCGACGAAATAGCGGTGGGTGAAGATCTGGTTGTTGCGGTCGGCGGCGTTGTACGGGAACAGCAGGTTGCCCATGTGGCCGATCGCGGTCGAGGGAATGTAGCCGAAGGCTTCGCGGCCGTCGGTGCCGTCGATGGCGTGCAGCATGCCGTCGTTGGCGCCGACGTAGACGAAGGGCTTGCGGTTGGCGTCGACCTTGGACTTCAGGTAGTTGGCGTACTTGTAGCGGTCCAGGGTGTTGTCGGCGGCGCGCAGGCCGCGATAGCCGTAGTCGTCGCCCTTGGCCGACAGCACCGGCGTGGAGTTGACGATGTCGCCGAGCAAGGTGGTGCGCTTGCGCAGGCGCTTGCCGTCGTCGGTGCGCGAGCCGCGCAGGTAGGCGACCGCGTCGGCGGCCGGAATGCCGTTGCCGTTGTCGATGCGGTTGAACTTGCCCGAACAGGTCTGCAGCGGGTCGCTGCACAGCGCCGCCAGCGCGGCCGCGTCGGTGCCGCCGAGGTTGGTGGCCTGGAAGTCCTTGACCGTCGGCTTGACCGTGCCGGCGGCGATGCTGCCGTACTTGATCGTGCGCGCGGCGCCTTCCAGCTTGGCCGAGGCTTCCCACATCGCGGTGAAGGTGACCTTGCCGGTGGCCGCGTCGAACACGGCCTTGTCGGCGTTGAGGCGGCTGAACCAGTCGGTGCCGTTGTTGGCGATCTCGTAGGTCGGGGTGACCGAGAAGGTGTTGGCGCCGACGCGCGCGCCGGTCAAGGCGAGGCTGCCCGACGGGGTGGCGCCGCCGCCGACCGAGGCCAGGATCTCGCGCATCGCGTTGGTGATGTCGGCCGGCGTGGTCGCGTTGATGAACTTGCCGCGCGCGTTCATCGTCGCGTGCCAGATCTCGTCGACCGTGCTCGGATTGTCGTTCTGGCGCGCTTCCCAGGCCGGATACGTCACGTACGGATCGGGCGTATTGGTCACCGGGTCGTAGGTGTTGCCGTAGATGTTGCCCTTGGCGCCGAGGGTGACGCCGTAGAAATTCATGTGCGGATTTTTGTTGCAATCCAGGCGCGGATCGTCCGGCGTGGTCTTGCACGCGTCCGGCACCGGCACCTTGCCCTGGGCCAGGTCGGGACGCAGGTTGGTCTGGTAGTACGCCGCGGCGGTGTCGGCCAGGGTGTTGGCGAAGGAGTCCTTCAGCGGCGCCGGCATGTTGCCATCGCCGAGCAGGCCGCTGTCGAGGCCGGGGCCGTCGGTGTTGCTGTAGCCGTCGGTGAACAGCATGCCCGCGTTGATCTGGCAGGCCGACTTGATCGGCGCGCCGGCGCCGGTGCGCTGGAACTGCCGGCCCAGGTGACGCACGGCCCAGCGGTTGGGGGTGCCGCCGTTGGCGCCGAGCGTGAGCAGCGACTGCTCGTACAGCGCCTTCTTGTCGCCGCTGGCGTTCATGTCGCGCATGGCGACGTCGGCGTAGTTGTACGAGCCGCCGCCGCTGTTGATGGTGAACATGCCGACGTTCATCTTCGTCACCGATTCCAGCGACAAAGTCAGCGCGGCCTTCATCGCGCGGTTGCGGTTGCCGTAATAGCTGAACCAGTTCGCGAAGTTGGTGATCGCCTTCTGGTAATCGGCCGCGGAATAGTTGCCCGGGACGATTTCGTACTTGTACAGCGCGCAACCCTTGCCGCAGGCGTTGTCGATCTTGACCGGCGTCGCGGTATAGCCCGACGCGACACCGGTCTTGTCCGAGGTCGAGAAATACACCGCCGGGCGGTATCTGAACGCGACGTAGCAGCTCCGGCTCATGCGCAGGCCACCGGCGCCGACCTTGTCGAGCGTGCCGGGCACGGTGGTGCGCGAGATCAGGCCGCCGCAGTTGGTGACGTTGTTGTTGATGCTGTTGGAGCGGTCCAGGTAATACTCGGTGCCGGCCGGAATGATCATTCCTTGCGGGACCATGAAGTATTCGCTGTAGTTGTTGGCCGGGTCGTAGGCCAACATCATCCCGCTCAGGTCGTACGTCGGCGCGCCAGCGTCGCTCGGATCGGAACTGGCGGCCTTGGGATCGGAATTGGGGAAATCGACGATTTCCTCAGCGGCATTGGGCTTCTTCCAGCGCGCGTAGGTCTCGTTCGGATTGAAGTACGCCGGGTTGAACTCCGACGAGCGCGCGAAGCCGTACTTGTCGAACGGCGGAATCGCGCCGCGGCCGATGTTGGTGAAGTTGGTCTGCAGGTTGGCGTTGCGCTGCGGCAGCAGGTACTGGAAGTCGTCGACGTCGTAGGAGTCGTTCTGCGTGCGCAGGCGCGCACTGGCGCCGTTGCCGGTGAAGAAGCCGTTGCCTCGGTTCTGGCCGCCGTCGTCCTCGCCCGCGATGCTCCAGAACGCGGTGCCGTCGCGCCCCGGGAACAGGGTCTGGAAGGTCATCGAGCCCGAGTCGTCGACCGCCATGACGAACGAAGGCGGCACGGTCACCACCGAGTTCAGCGGCGCCTGGGCGAGATCGCCTTCGGCCTGCAGCGCGTTGGCGGCGTACCACCAGTAGGCGCCGCCGGCGCCGACGAGCAGCAAGGAGGCGGCGAGCAAAGAACGGTAGGAAGTCATGACGAGTTCCTCAGGGAACGAAAATGGTGTCGATGACCGAATCCGAGCCCGGATTCGTGCCGCGGTCGACCGCGTAGGCGGTGACCTGGAAGATCAGGTTGGTGTTCTCGCTGACCGGCTCCTTGCCCGAGCTGATGCTGCCGCCGGCGCTGACGCATTCGTCGATGCGGCGCACGTAGCTGAGCTTGGCTTCGGCCGGCAGCGGATTGGCGTACTTGAGCTGCTCCGCCCAGCCGCTGGGGTCGAAGCCCTTGGCGCTGCAGATCGGATCGTCGAGCTGCAACGACTCCACGCCGCTGCTCTTGACCTGGCGCGCGAGCGCGATCTCGCGTTCGCGGGCGCGGCCCTCGGCGCCCTGGAAGGCGAGATTGGCCGAACGGTAGCTGGCGGTCATGCGTTCCTGCAGGCCGGTGACCTGCATCGCGGTGACGCCGATCAGCGCCAGCAGGACCAGCATCATCAGCGCGACGTACAACACGGCGCCGCGCTGGTTGCGCAGGCCGGCGCTGCGGCCGGCGCGAGGGTGGCGATGGATGCTCATGGCGGCCTCAGTTCCCATACAGGCGGTTGCGCAGCGCGATGCTGGTTTCGTAGCTGGTGCGGAAGCGGCCGTCGTTGGGCAGCTTGAACTTCACCCCCAGCGACTGCGGCGAGACGGCGCGCTGCGCCGCGGTCGCCGGATCGGAGCTGCTGACCAGCAGGCCGACCTGCAGCGAGCCCACGCGCTGCCAGGCGGTGCGCTGGTCGCCGGCCGGTATCAGCTTGTCGCCGGGCAGCACCGATTCGATCAGCCCGATCGGCGACTTGCCCGCGTCGGTGACCGAATCCTGGCCGTACATCAGCTGCAGGTTCTCCACCCCGTCGACCAACTGCTCCGATGCGCCGCCGGCGAGCACGATCGCGCCGGTGCCCGGCTCGACGTTGTAGCGCGCGCGGTACAGCGACGGCAGCTTCTGGTCGTTGAGGCCGACGTAGTAGACGAAGCTGTCGGCGCGGTAGATCCGCGCCTGGCCCGGGGCGAAGGTGTCGGAACCGTCGAAGGTGCTTTGGTTGACGCCGGTCTGCGCCACCGTCAGCGTCGTCGCCGTGGCGCCCTCGGCCACCTGAGTGGCGTTGAAGATCACCACCTGGCGGCAGTCGGCCAGGCCGAACAATCCGCCCTTGTCCAGGTCCTTCTTCAGCACCGGCCACTGGTCGGGATTGACGTTGATGGTCGCGTTCGGACCGCCTTCGCCCGGCAGGTTGAAGCTGAGGATGTCGGCGCTTTCGGCCGAGAGATAACGCAGCGCCAGCACGTCGCTGCCCTTGATCGGCGCGGGCACCAGATTGAGCATGCTGGTCGGCAGCGCCGGCGACCAGTCCCCGGCGGCGCCGTTGGGCAGCTGGGTCGCGCTCAGGTCGACGGTGTCGCCCGACGCGGAGCCCTTGGCCTCGAAGCCCTGGATCGAGAAATCGAAGTTCAACGCTTCCTTGTTGGCTATGTTCGGCAGCGTCGTGTAGTTGTTGCGGTCGGACAGGAACAGTTCGCCGAACATGCCGTGGCCGGCGTAGATGTGCACCTGGTCGTTGACGCAGCCGAACTGCCCGGCCATGCGCGCGTCGCGCTGCAGGTAGTCGATGGCGAAGCGCGAGGTTTCCTGCACCCGCGCCAGGCCCTGGGCCATCTGGTAGGACGCGCGCGAGGCCGAGAAGATCTGCACCAGGCCGATCAGCAGCAGGCCGCTGAGCAGCAGCGCCACCATCAGCTCGATCAGCGAAAGGCCGTGTTGCGGATGTGCGTGCGCTTTCACAGGGCGGTCTCCATCGAAAACGAGGTGGCGCCCTCGAGCACCTTCCAGCGCTTGGCGTCGTCCCAATCCAGCTTGATCGAGACCCGGCCGGTGGTGGTGTTGACCTGGACCACGGCGATCGCGCTGGCGCCCAGCGCCTGCTTCATCCGGCAGGTGAACTCGTCGGTCTGGTCCTTGGGCGTCATCGCCCCGGTCTTGGTGCAGTCGGTGGCGGTGACGCCGTCGGCCTTGTAGGTGCCGTTGTACTGGATAGCGATCAGCCGGTTGGTGCGGATGTCGTCGAGCAGATCGTTGGACAGATTGGTCGCGATGGTGCGCTGGTTGCTGCTCTGGGCCAGACGCAGATTGGTCGTCTGCAACATCGCCAGGCCGAGCAGGCCCAGGCCGAGCACCAACACGCTCATCAGCACTTCGATCAGGCTCAGGCCGCGCATCCGCGCCGGCGAGGCGGGACCGCCCCGGAAAGCCACGCGCTTCATACGCACTTCTCCCGCGTCACCTGGACCCGGCCGACGCCGCTGACGGAAATGGAACGCCGGGTCTCTTCGCTGCTGTTGCAGACCGACGGTTTGACGATGACCTTGTAGGTCGTGCGGTTCAGCGTGCGGCCGCGGTCGTCGAAGACGATCTCGCTGGTCGCGCCCGGATCCATCGCGATCTGGATTTCGCGCGGGGTCTCGACGATGCGCTTGGTCTCGGACTCCTGCTGCTTCTTGTCGTTGTTCTCGTCGGTCCAGACCAGCAGGCCCTTGCTCCAGTCCGTCCCGCAGGTCTTGCTGGAACTGGATGCCGGCGCCGGGCAGACCCGGCCGCTGGTCTTGCTGCGCAGCGCCTCGGCGCGCGCCAGGTTCAACGACGCCAAGGTCAGGTTGGTGGCCGAGCTGACCCGGTTGGAGCGCAGCGCCGCGGTGAACGACGGCAAGGCCAGCATCAGCAGGACCGCGGCGATCCCGACGGTCACCAGCAGTTCGATCAAAGTGAAACCAGCTCGCCGATGACGACCCATGAGCGATTTCTTCCCCATTGAAGACGCCGAGGATGCTAACAGTCGGAATTACCTACAAAAGGTGCCACACCGACGAGCGGTCAGGCGGAGTCAGTCAGTGGTTTTTAAGCCTAGGAATAGTCCGACAGGCGTCACGACTTAGTCTTACCAGCGGTCGTTGCTTGCGCCGCTGGCCGTTGCGGCCGGCCAGCGGCGAAGCTTTGAACCCCGAGCGACCCCTGCATCCGCCAAGGAATGGCCTATGCGAATCAAGCAGTTGGACGGTTACGAGTTCTTCGCCGCGTTTTTGCTGGTGAATGTGTTGAGCCTGCTGGTGAGCCCGGCGCCCAGGGCCAGTTTCGACGGATCGCCGCTGCGCTCCTTTTCGCAAGGGCTGGGCAGCCTGTACGCCCAGGCCGCCGGCCATGCCGCGAGCCGCGGCGTGCCGGTGCAGCTTTGTCCGGTGCGCTGGATCTACTTCGATTGCGACAACCGCGGCGACTGGAGCCACGGCCTGATGGGCTTCGTCGACGACGACCACAGCCGCCAGCTCAACTTCGGCGAAGAAGTGCTGCGCCGCCACCTGCCCCTGCCTTCGCACCTGCGCCTGCGCGCGCTCGGCCGGCCCCGGCCGGTCCGCTTCCAGCCCGGCAGCGGCCGGGTCGACCGCGACGTGCCGCTGCTGCTGTGCGATCTGGACGGAACGCCGCGCGGCTGGGTGTTGCGCTATCGCGACGGGCGCGGGTTCGCGGCGCGCGTTGCGGCTGCGGCGGAGCTCGCGCAATGCCGCGCCGACGAGTGAGGCCGCGAGCGCCGGCCGCGTCGCCGCGACACGGGCTCAGGTCAAGGCGCCGCGCTCATGCAGCCAGTCGAAGACCAAGCCGTCGACGATCGAGGCACGGTGCTTGTCCGCATAGCTCAGCCATTGCCATTCCTCGATCTCGGCCACCGCGCTCGGCTCGCCGACGGGCTCAGCCGCATAACAGATCATCCGGACCAGGACGCCGTCCGCATGGCCGTGCGCCTGGGCCTGGAAGGTGGCGAGATAGGCGATCGAATCGGGCCGCAGCTCGACGGCCAGTTCCTCGCGGATTTCGCGCGTCAGGCATTGCGCATCGGACTCGCCGGCCTCGCGCTTGCCGCCCGGCAGGTAGAAGCGGTCCTTGCCGCGCGAGCGCGCGCCCAGGACCTTGCCTTCGCGCAAGCAGATCCAGGCCACTTTGTCGATCGCGCTCATGCCCAACCGGCCCTCTCGAATCGCGAAGCCGTCCGCTGCGGATGCAGCGATGCGGCGAATTCGTCCGCAACGCCGCCGGCGACCGGACCGGGAAAAGAAAAAGGCCGCGATTGCTCGCGGCCTTTCTCGAATTTGGCGCCCGAAGTTGGACTCGAACCAACGACCCCCTGATTAACAGTCAAGTGCTCTAACCGGCTGAGCTATTCGGGCGGGGCTGCATATGATGCTGATTCAGCACCCCGGCGTCAACACTTGCGTGAACAAGATGCGCTGCCGCCGGAGCCCGCCATCATACCCGTTCAGGTCACCACGCGATAGCAGGGACGGTACTCGCCGGCGATCTTCATTCGCCGCTGCTCGACGAAGGCGCGCAGCAGTTCGTCCAGCGACTGCATCATGTCGGGGTCGCCGTGGATTTCGAACGGGCCGAACTGCTCGATCCGGCGCATGCCGTCTTCCTTGACGTTGCCGGCGACGATGCCCGAGAACGCCCGGCGCAGGTCCGCGGCCAGTTCGTGCGGCTTGCGGCCGTGGTGCAGGTCCAGCGCGGCCATCGCTTCGTGGGTCGGCACGAACGGCTTCTGGAAGGTCAGCGGAATGTCGATCGACCAGTTGAAGAAGAACGAGTCCTTTTGCTCGATGCGGTACTCGCGCACCTTGCGGATGCCCTGCGACATCGCCCGGGCCACGCGCTCGGGATCGCCGACGACGATCTCGTAGCGCTGGGTCGCGACCTCGCCCAGGGTCAGGCGCAGGAACTTGTCGATCTGCTCGAAATACGGCGCCGACGCGGTCGGGCCGGTCAGGATCAGCGGGAACGGCAGGCCGGCGTTCTCTTCGCGCAGCAGGATGCCGAGCAGGTACAGGATCTCCTCGGCGGTGCCGACGCCGCCGGGGAACACGATGATGCCGTGGCCCATGCGGACGAAGGCCTCCAGGCGCTTCTCGATATCCGGCATGATCACCAGATGGTTGACGATCGGGTTCGGCGATTCGGCGGCGATGATGCCCGGCTCGGTGATGCCGATGTAGCGCATGGCGCGGCGGCGCTGCTTGGCGTGGGCGATGGTCGCGCCCTTCATCGGGCCCTTCATCGCGCCCGGGCCGCAGCCGGTGCAGATGTCCAGGCCGCGCAGGCCCAGCTCGTAGCCGACCTGCTTGGTGTAGATGTACTCGTCGCGCGAGATCGAGTGGCCGCCCCAGCACACCACCAGGTTCGGGTCGGCCGGGTGCAGGATGCGGGCGTTGCGCAGCAGGCCGAACACCGAATCGGTGAGGCCGTCGCTGGACTCCAGGTCGCGGCCGCCGCCCTTGCCGAGCTCGATCGCGGTGTAGGCGAGGTCGCGGACCACGGCGAACAGCAGTTCGGCCACGCCGCGGATGATCTCGCCGTCGACGAAGGCCATCGCCGGCGCCTTGACCAGGTCGATGCGCATGCCGCGGTCCTGCTGGTGCACTTCGATGTCGAAATCGGGATACAGCTCGCGCGCGGCGCGCGGGTCGTCGGACGCGCTGCCGCTGGTCAGCACCGCCAGGGCGCAGCGGCGCAGCAGGTCGTGCATGCCGGTGGAGGCGTCGCGCAGGCGCGCGACCTCGTCGCGGGACAGGACATCGAGCCCGCCCTTGGGGTAGATGCGTGCGTTGACCGTCGGCAGGACGGTCGCGGTGGGGGTTGCGGTCATTGCGGTGTTCTCTGTCGTCTTCATCGATTCGTAGGGGAACGACTCTAGCAGCTTGCCGCGGGGCTGCGGCGCGGACCGGAGCCGGCCCGCCGGGCGCGCAAGCGACGGCCGGCAAGTACGGCAAAGCCGTCCCCGCGGCCGGCGCCGGGGCCCCATAAAAAGAAAACGGCCGGGGAAGCCCCGGCCGTTTTCCTGGATCGTTGCCGCTGCCGCAAAATCAGAAGCGGTAGCGGAAGCTCACCTGAGCCGCCCAACGCGAGATGCCCTTCTCGTCGTAGATCTGCTCGGGATCCGGGGTGTTGAAGCGGTAGACGTACTTGCCGGTCGCCGGATCGACGCCGCCGTACTCGACCACGCCGCGCATGCCCGGGAACGCCACTTCTTCGACGCGGCCCCACTTCTTATTGATCATATTGCCGACGTTCATGATGTCCACGGCCAGCTCGGCCTTGTGGCCGGTCATGAAGCCCGGCAGTTCCTGCGCGATGTGCAGGTCGAACTGGTTGACCCACTTGCCGCGCACGTCGTTGCGCTTGGCGACCTGGCCCAGGTGGCTGCGCAGGTACTCGTTGCCGTTGACGAAGTTCCAGAACGCCTGCTCTTCGGCCGGGTTGCGGAACAGCACGTCGCCCATGCTCTTGGGGATGTACAGCAGGTCGTTCAGACGGCCGTCGCCGTTGGCGTCGTTGTCGAACGCGTAGCTGTACGGACGGCCCGAGCGGCCTTCGTACACCAGCGAGACGATGGTGTTGTAGTCGCCGAAGAACGCGTGCTTCCAGTTGACGTTGGCGGTGAAGCGGTCGCGGATCTCGTAGGCCGAACGCGCGGCGACTTCTTCGTTGGCCTGGAACACGCCGACATTGCCGAGCTGCGAGCTCGAGGTCGAACTGGTCAGCGGGCTGACTTCGGTGGCGTGGGTGTAGGTGTACGCGACGCCCCAGGCCCAGTCGCTGTTGTTGAACGGCTTGTTCAACGACACGGTGAACTGCTGGCTTTCGCCCTTGGAGGTGTTGCGGGCGATGATGGCGTCGTTGTACAGGGTCGAACGGGCGGCGCGCGCGTTGGTACGGCTGCTGACGCAGGCCGGGCCGCCGGCAAGGCCGGTTTCGTTCAAGCACGCGGTACCGTCGCGGTTCCAGCTCAGCGGGCTACGGCCAGCCGCGTCCCAGTAGATGTTGCGGCCGTCCTGGCCGACGCGCTGCACCGCGCCGAGGTTGAGCTGCTGGTAGTACAGCGCGTCCTCGACCTTGGTCACCACGCCTTCCACCGCGGCGACGATGCCGTACCACGGCAGCTCGGTATCGAACGCCAGGTTCGCCTTCCACACCGACGGCAGGCTCAGGTCCTTCTCGATGAAGTCGACCGATTGCTGGCCGCCGGTGCCCGGGTTGAACAGGCCCAACTGGGCGTTCGGATCCGGGCTGAAGCGGGTGATGCCGTTGGTGAACAGGTAATCGGTGTACGAGATGCCGTTGTTCGAGTACGGGTTGGCCAGCCACACGGTCGGCGAACCGCCCTTGAACAGGCCGAAGCCGCCGCGCAGCTGGGTCGGGCGCTCGCTGTCGAAGGTGTAGTTGAAGCCGAAGCGCGGCTGCCACAGGTCGCTGCCGTCGATGGTCGCGTCGTTGCGGGTGCCGAACAGGTTCGAGGCGGCCGCGTTGAAGGTCGGCTTGTCGTCGACCATGGCGCGGTCGTAGCGCACGCCGAAGGTCAGGGTCAGGCGATCGGTGAGCGCCCAGGTGTCCTGCGCGAACAGGCCGAGGTTCTTCTGGGTGAAGCCGGCGGCCATGTTGTCCAGGTCGCCGCCGCGCGGGGCGAACAACTGGTAACGGCCCGAACGGCCGGCGCGGTAGTCGGCGATCGAGTTGAAGGTGTAGACGCCGTTGATGCGGCGGCCGAACAGGTTGTAGACCTCGTTCGACTCGTAGTCGGCACCGAACTTGACGGTGTGGTCGCCGAGGAACAGGTTGCCGGCGAAGAAGCCGTTCCAGGTCTTGGTCTCGAGGATGTTGGCCTGGGTGTTCTCTTCGGTGCCGAAGTTCAGGGTGTTGCTGCCGACGCGCACGCCGATGGCCGGCAGGTCGAACTGCGGATTGCGCACGGCGGAGTAGTCGCGGTACGAGACCTTGGCTTCGGTGGAGAAGCTGTCGGTCCAGTCGCTGAACAACTGCGCGGTGTAGGTCTTGAACTCGAAGTCCTGCACGTAGTGGTACGAGCTCAGCGCCAGCGAGTTGCTGCCGAAGCCCTGCAGGAACGCGGTGCTCTGCTTGCTCTGCGCGTAGCGGAAGTTGGCGCGGTGGCGATCGCTGATGTTCCAGTCGATCTTCAGGCCGTATTCCTCGCTCTTGGTGTCGAGCGACGGCAGCGCCAGACTACCCGGATCGAAGCCCCAGACGTTCTTGGAGATGTCGATGATCTCGGCGATCTGGGCCGGGGTGATGTTGACGATGTTGTTGGCGCCCGAGCCCGGAGGACCGAAGCTGGAGTTGCCGGTGAACAGTTCCTTGCCGGTGTACTTCTCGTAGTTGGCGAAGAAGAACAGCTTGTCCTTGATCAGCGGGCCGCCGAAGGTGCCGCCGTAGGTGCTCTCGCTGTCGAACAGCTGCGGACGCACGCCGGCCGAGTTCTTGCCCGACCAGTCGTTGTCGCGGTACACGCCGTAGACCGAGCCGTGGAATTCGTTGGTGCCGGACTTGGTGACGGCGTTGATCACGCCGCCGGTGCCGCCGGCGATGGTGACGTCGTAGTTGGCGACGTCGATCGAGACTTCGTCGATGACGTCCATCGAGAACGGCTGCTTCGGGGTCGGAAGGCCGTTGCCGCCGAGGCCGAAGGAGTCGTTGGTGCTGACGCCGTCGACGCGGATCACGTTGTAGCGCGGGTTCTGGCCGCCGACCGAGATCTCGTTGCGCGACTTGTCGGTCTGGACCACGCGCGGGTCGAGGCGGACGAAGTCCTGCAGGTTGCGGTTGATCGTCGGCATCTGCTCGAGCTGCTGACGGGTCACGACCGAGCCGGCGCCCATCTTGTTGGCCGAGAACACTTCCGAGGTCGCCGCGGCGACCGCCTGGACCGCGCCCAGGGTGGTGACCGAGTTGTTCAGCGAGACATCGACGTTGTTGACCTTGTCCAGGTTCAGGTAGACCCCGTCCTGGCTGGCGGTACCACCGCCTTCCTTGTTGATGAGGACCGTGTACGGGCCGCCGACGCGCAGGCCGCGGGCGTTGTAGCGGCCGTCGGCATCGGTGGTGGCGCGGCTGACGGTGCCCGATTCCGTATGGGTGATCGTCACTTCGGCATTGGCGACCGGCTGGCCGTCGGCGCCGACGACGCGGCCGGCGATACCGGCGGCGTTGCTCTGGGCGAGAGCCGGAGCGGTGGCGATTACGGCGAGCAAACCAAGCGTGAGCTTGGACATGCGGACGCGGTTCTGGTAGGTCATTACGATGGCCTCGGTACAGTGGAATGCGTGGCGGAGTGGGTCGACCGGCGCGGCGATGCGCCACAGCCGGTCCCGACCTGCGTTATTTGGCTAGCCCCTGAACCCGCGCGACGCCGTGCGCCACCGGGGTTAACAGCAGTTTAACAGGCTAGGCAGGGTGTGTGACAGAGACGTGACCGGCATCAAGCCTTGTCACACGGTGACTGTGTCCACACCTGAACTGCCATGCAGCGCAAAGTTGTATAAACCCAGGCCGGCGCCCACAGCCATGCGGGTGCGAATGGACACCGGGTTGCATCGCCCGGCCACGGGAACGCCACTCGAAATCGCGAACCGGCACCCCTGCCCTTGCCCGCACCGGCCGGTGCGGGCGCGACCGTTCGTCGGCAAGCCCGCGCAAGGCCTGCCGCGGCCGCTGCGGATGCGCGGCCGGAAGTTCGGTTCGGGAGGGCGCCGGGATTGCCGGCGCGGGTCGCGGTCCGGCTGCGCGGCAGCCGGCGCGGTTACGGCGGGCCCGGCAGGTAGGCGCCGAGGCCGTCGAGGATCATCTGCACCGAGATCGCCACCAGCAGCATGCCCATCAGCCGCTCGATCGCGATCAGCGCGCGCCGGCCGAGCAACTTGTAAAGAATGGTGGCCGAGAACAGGATCGCCGCGGTCGCGCCCCAGGCGATCATCAGCGCCAGGCTCCAGTCGCCGAGGCGCTCGGGATCGTTGCTGCCCATCAGCATCACCGCGGCCATGCCCGAGGGGCCGGCCACCAGCGGGATCGCCATCGGCACGATGAAGGGCTCGCCGTCGGGGATCTCGCCCATCAGCCCTTCCGGCGGCGGGAAGATCATGCGGATGCCGATCAGGAACAAGACGATGCCGCCGGCGATCGACACCGACTCCTGACGCAGGTGCATCAGCTCCAGCGCGTACTTGCCGCCCCACAGAAACACCATCAGCACGCCGAGCGCGATCAGCAACTCGCGCGCGAGCACGATGCGCTGGCGCTTGGGCGGCAGCCCGCGCAGCAGGCTCAGGAACACCGGGATGTTGCCGAGCGGGTCGAGGATGATGAAAAGCAGCAGCGCCGCCGAAGCGATGGTCATGGCGGCGGCCTCAGGCGTCCGGCGTCCACAGCGCGCCGCGGTGGGCCGCGCCGGCCGCCGACAGCAGGGTCACGCAGGCGCCGGCATAGGCCGACGGCTCGCGCGCGCTGCGGTCGTTCTCTTCGACGTAGGCACGCGCGCGCAGCGGCGTGCGCATCGGCCCCGGACGCAGGCCGGACACGCGCACGCTGGAATTGCCGAGCTCGGCATGCAGGATGCCGACCAGCGCGGCGAGCCCGTGCTGGGCCGCGCCGTAACCGCCCCAATACGCCTGGCCGACCCGCTTGGGATCGTCGAGCGCGAACACCAGCGCGGCGTCGCCGGCCTTGGCCAGCAGCGGCAGGCAGGCCTGCGACAGCCACCACGGCGCGGTCAGATTGACGTGCACGGCGCGCGCGAACGCGGCCGGGTCGGTCTGCATCAGCGGGGTCAGGCCGGGGAAATCGGCGGCGCAGTGCAGCACGCCGTCGAGGCGGCCGAGTTCGGATTCGATCCGCTGCGCCATCTCGGCGTAATCGTCGGGCTGGGCGCCTTCCAGATCGAGCGGATACAGCAGCGGCTCGGGCCCGGCCTGGGCCGCCGCGTCGTAGACCCGGTTCAATTTCGGCAGCTTGCGCCCGAGCAGGACCACAGTGGCCCCAGCGGCGGCGCAGGCCACCGAGGCGGCCGAACCGAGCCCGCCGGCGGCGCCGCTGACCAGCACCACGCGCCCGGCCAGCGCACCGGCCTGTGAATCGCCCGAACGCACGGCGGCCTGAGTCACTGCGACTGGGTCTCGCTGATCATGCGCGCCAGCTCGCCGGACTCGTACAGCTCCAGGGTGATGTCGCAACCGCCGATCAGCTCGCCGTGGATGAACAGCTGCGGGAAGGTCGGCCAATTCGAATAACGCGGCAGGTTGGCGCGGATCTCCGGTTCTTCGAGCACGTTGACCGTGTGCAGCGACGTCGCGCCGGCAGCCTTGAGCGCCTGCACGGCGCGACTGGAAAAGCCGCACATCGGAAACTGCGCGGTGCCCTTCATGAACAACACGACCGGATGCGACTCGACCTCGGTCTGGATGCGTTCGATAACCGACATGGGTACTGCTCCTGACAAGGTTTGTTGCCGAGTTTGACGGTTCGGCAACCCTGGGTGGGGATAGAATATGAATTGTAAGCCTTCGCGGCGTCGCCGACGCGTCCGCTCCCGGAACCCAACGGTCCATCGCCGCAAGGTTCGGGCCCGGAACGCCGGATGCGGCGCCCTCCGCTAGCCAGCCCCCTCGAATCTCCAGGAGCCCGCCAATGGCCATCGAATTGCCTGCCCTGCCCTACGACCGCACCGCGCTGGAGCCGACCATCTCGGCCGAGACCATCGACTACCACTACGGCAAGCATCACAAGGCCTACGTCGACAACCTCAACAAGATGATCGAAGGCACCGAGTTCGCCTCGCTGTCGCTGGAAGAGATCATCAAGAAGTCGCAGGGCGGCATGTTCAACAACGCCGCCCAGATCTGGAACCACACCTTCTATTGGAACTGCCTGTCGCCCAAGGGCGGCGGCGAGCCGACCGGCAAGCTCGCCGAGCTGATCGCCAAGGCCTTCGGCGACTTCGCCAAGTTCAAGGAAGAGTTCACCAAGACCGCGATCGGCACCTTCGGCTCCGGTTGGGCCTGGCTGGTGCAGCGTCCGGACGGTTCGCTGGCCCTGGTCAGCACCCCCAACGCCGCCACCCCGCTGACCGGCGAAGACACCGCGCTGCTGACCTGCGACGTGTGGGAACACGCCTACTACATCGACTACCGCAACGCCCGTCCGAAGTACGTCGAGTCGTTCTGGAACTTGGTCAACTGGGACTTCGTGTCGGCGAACCTGAAGTAAGCCGCCTCGCGAAACTCAGCGCTGTACCGAACGGCCGGGGAAACCCGGCCGTTCTTATTTGCGCGCTGGCCGGGGAAACCCGGCCGTTTTTCGTTTCCGCCGCCGAACTTCGCGCTTGCGGGCTCAGCGGACCGGCGATCCGCTCATCGCCGCGCCGCCCTGCCCGATCGAGACGCCCCTTCGTCCGCCCCTCGGCACCGCCTGCACCCGACCGCCGGCATTTGCGCGCCAACCCGCACAAGCGCACGCTCAGCGCCGCCGCGCACCGCGGCCTACCGGACCACCATGCTCATGGCCTCGCCGATCGCCGCCACCGCCCCGTATTGGGTTCCCGCGCTGTCGATGCTGCTGATCTACCGCCGCATCCGCCGCAATTTCGGCGTGCAGCCGTGGCGGCCGGTGCGCAGCGGCTTCCGCCTCGGCATCCTGGTCCTGGTCGCGGCGATGCTGTGCGTACTGGGCGCATTCCAGCCGCAACTGGCGCTCGGCCTGGGCATCGGCGCGGTGCTCGGCGCCCTGCTCGGGCTGCTCGCGCTCAAGCACACCCATGTCGCCTGGCGCGACGACCGCCGCACCTACACGCCGAACCCATGGATCGGCGGCGCGCTGACCGCGCTGCTGCTCGGCCGCCTGGCCTGGCGCTACACCCACGAAGGCTTCGCCGCGACGCAGGCGCCGAGCGCGCTGACGATGGGCATGGCGACGGTGTTGATCGGTTATTCGTTGGTGTACATCGTCGGCTTGATGGTGCAGATGCGGCGGCTGACGGCGGAACGCGCCGCGTCCAGCGCGTCGGCGCCCCCGGTCGAGCTTTGACCCAAGCGCGGCCGGGTCAACTGCGTTCGAACCGGCACGCCTGCGGCGCGCCCGAACGCCAGCGGAAATAGAACCCCAGGCGTCCGCGGCGGTAATCGCACACCGCGCGGTCGCCGGTGCGCAGCGCAGCGTATTCGTGCCGGTCGACGCGCAACGACACCACCGCGCCGCTGCGCGCGTCGCGCAAATACACGCCGTAAGTCGGCGAACGGCCGTCCTCTTCCCAGCGGTCGATCGCCACGCCGTCAAAGCGCACCGCCTCGCTGCCGGCCAAGGCGTTGGCGGCGTAGAGGTAGGGCCAGCTGAAGGCCGCCAAGAACAACGCGAGCACCCACGGCGCCAGCAACGCCGCCCAGGCCGACGAACGCCGGCTCCACATCGGCCAATGCCGGACCAGCGAGAAAGCCGCCAACGCCATCCAGAACAGCAGCAGCCAGCGCCAGGTCCGGTCGTGGTCCGGCTCCTCGGGCACGAACAGGCAGCAGCCCGGTTCGATCGAGATCAGGCTCAGCAGCGCGCCGGCGAAGTACGCGACCAGCAACCAGCCGACCGGCCCGCCGCGCAGCAGCGACGCGGCCGCGCGCCGGGAGCGCGACCGCGTCGGAATGATGATCAGGCCAGCCTCGCGATCACCGGCGCGACCTGTTCGTCGCGCCCCAGCGCCGCGCCGACCCGGCGCAAGGCCTGCGCCAGTTCGGCGGCGCTGTCGGCGCGCAAGGTCGCATGACCGACCTTGCGCCCCTCGCGCGAGGACTTGCCGTAGTCGTGCCAATGCCCGCCGGCTTCGGCCAGCACCGGTTCGGCCGCCGGCATCGCGCCGATCCAGTTGAGCATGCAGGCGTGGCCGAGCATGCGCGTATCGCCCAGCGGCAAGCCGAGCACGGCGCGCAAGTGGTTCTGGAACTGCGAGGTCTCGCTGCCTTCGATGGTCCAGTGGCCGGAGTTGTGCACGCGCGGGGCCAGTTCGTTGGCCAGCAGCACGCCGTCGCGGCAGAACAGTTCCAGCGCGAACACGCCGACGTAGTCGAGCGCGTCGGCGAGCTTGCGCGCGTGCGCGATCGCGGTCGCGGCCAGCGCCGCGTCGGCGCGGGCGGGCGCGAGGCTGGCCGAGAGCACGCCGTCGACGTGCCAGTTCTCGGTCAGAGGCCAGGCGCGGAACTCGCCGTCGCGGCCGCGCACGGCGACCACCGACAGTTCGCGTTCGAAACGCACGAAGCCTTCCAGGATCAGCCCGACCGTATCGGCCTGCGCGCCGAGCGCGGCCCAGGCGGCGTCGGCGTCGGCCGGCGTCTTGATCCGGAACTGGCCCTTGCCGTCGTAGCCCAGGCGGCGGGTCTTGAGGATGCACGGGGTGCCGATCGCCGCCAGCGCCGCGTCGAGTCCGGCGCGCGAGTCGATCGCGGCGAAGTCCGGCACCGGGATGTCGAGCTCGCGGAACAAGGTCTTCTCGGCGAGGCGGTCCTGCGCCACCGCCAGCGCGCGCGGGCTCGGGAACACCGGCCGGCGCTCGGCCAGCCAGCGCGCCGATTCGGCCGGCACGTTCTCGAAATCGAAGGTGGCCACGTCGATCTTCGAGGCGAACTCGTCGAGCGCGGCCTGATCGGTGTAATCGCCGACGACCATCGGCGCGAACTGGCCGGCGCAGGCGTCGGCGGTGTTGTCCAGGACCAGGAACCGCAGGCCCAGCGGCGCGCCCGACAGCGCCAGCATGCGGGCCAGCTGCCCGCCTCCGAGGATGCCGACGGTGGTCATTGGCGCGGGTCGTCGTTGGCCAGCACGTCGTCGGTCTGGCGCGCGCGGAACGCGCTCAGCGCCGCGCCGATGGCCGGGTATTCCGGCGCCAGCAGGGCGGCGGCGAACAGCGCGGCGTTGGCCGCGCCGGCGTTGCCGATGGCGAAGGTCGCGACCGGAATGCCGGCCGGCATCTGCACGATCGACAGCAAAGAGTCCATGCCGTTGAGCGCCTTGGACTGCACCGGCACGCCGAGCACCGGCACCGCGGTCTTGGAGGCCAGCATGCCCGGCAGGTGGGCGGCGCCGCCGGCGCCGGCGACGATCGCGCGCAGGCCGCGGCCGGCCGCGCTTTCGGCGTACTGGAACAGCACGTCCGGGGTGCGGTGCGCGGACACCACCCGGACCTCGTGCGGCACGCCGAGCGCTTCGAGCTTGGCGGCGGCGTGCTGCATGGTTTCCCAGTCCGAGCGCGAGCCCATGACGATGCCCACGAGCGGGGCGGGAACGGCGGCGGACGAGGCGTTTGGATCGGACGAGGCTGGGGACATGGGACGTGCCTTGGCGCAAAGACGTATTCTAACGCCCTGTCCCGTCGTACCGGCATCAAACCGTATGGATCGCAAACTGCTCGACCTGCTCGTCTGCCCGACCACCCGGCAGCCGCTGTTCCCGCTCGACGGCCGCGGCCTGCAGGCGCTCAACGCCGCCATCGCCCACGGCGGCGTGGTCCGCGGCAGCGGCGACGCCCAGACCCAGGCGCTGCGCGAGGCGCTGGTCACCCGCGACCGCAAGACCGTCTACATCGTCGAGGACGGCATCCCGCTGCTCGACGCCGAGAACGCCCTGGCCACCGCCCAGGTCGAGGGATTCCCCGCCGCATGAACGCCGCCGCCCGCGACCTGAGCCCGCCGCCGGCGGCCGAGATCGAAGCCGACGTCGCCGACGCCCTGGCCGAGGACCTGGGCGGCGGCGACGTCACCGCCGACCTGCTGGCCGACAGCGCCGACATCGCTTACTTGTTGTGCAAGGAAGACGCGGTGATCTGCGGCCGGCCGTGGTTCGACGCCGTCCACCGCGCGCTCGACCCGCAGGTCGAAATCGACTGGAAGGTCGCCGAGGGCGACCGGGTCGCCAAGGGCACGGTGCTGGCGACCCTGCGCGGCCGTTCGCGCGCGCTGGTCAGCGCCGAGCGCGCCTCGCTGAACTTCCTGCAGACCCTGTCGGGCACCGCCACGGTGACCGCGCAGTACGTCGCCGCGGTGGCCGGCACCGGCACCCGCATCCTCGACACCCGCAAGACCCTGCCCGGCCTGCGCCTGGCGCAGAAGTACGCGGTGCGCTGCGGCGGCGGGGTCAATCACCGCATGGGTCTTTACGATGCGGTGATGCTCAAGGAAAACCACATCCGCGCGGCCGGCTCGCTGGTCGCGGCGATCCGTCACGCGCGCGCGCGCCACGCGGGGCTGCCGCTGATCGTCGAGGTGGAGACGCTGCAGCAGTTGCGCGAGGCGCTCGGCGAAGGCTGCGACCGCATCCTGATCGACGACTTCGACGCCGCCGCCCGCCGCGAGGCGGTGCGGATCGCGCGCGCGGCGCCGTTCGACGGGCGCATTCCGCTGGAAGTCTCCGGCGGCGTCGACCTCGACGGGCTGCGCGCGATCGCCGAAGACGGGGTGGACTGCATCTCGATCGGCGGCTTGACCAAACATGTGCGCGCCATCGACCTTTCGCTGAAACTGGGGCCGCCGCCGGCCTGATCGGCGGCCGCGCCCCTTGCGTTGCGCCGTCCCCGCCGCCAAGAACCCGTCATGCCTACCTTGATCCTGCTGATGATCTTCGGCGCCGCCGCGTTCTCGTTCTGGAGCGCCGGCCGCGCCGCCGCCGAACGCGCCGAAGTCGTCGGCCGCGACGCCTGCCGCTCCGCCGGAGTGCAATGGCTCGACCAGAGCGTGCACGCGATCGGCTTGCGGGTGATCCGCCGCGACAGCGGCTGGCTCGGATTCGAGCGCACGTTCCGCTTCGACTACTCCATCGACGGCGAAGACCGCCATGTCGGCCGGCTGGTGCTGCGCGGCGAGCGGTTGGTGGCGTTCAGCGGGCCGGTGACGCGCGAACCTTCGCAGTTGCACTAGCCGTTTCGGCCGCTCCCTGTAGGAGCGGCGCAAGCCGCGACCGCGTCAATCCGAACCACGGCGAATCTTTCCTCGCCGGATGCTTCATTCCCTCTGATCCGCCGTCGCGGATTTCGCCGTAATAACGAACAGGCCGCGCGTGCGGGCCTCGCTACGCAGGCGTCGCGGGGCAGGCAAGCCGCGCCGGCAGTCGCAGTGTCGCGGTCGCGGCTCGCGCCGCTGCTACACGAAGCGGGCGCAGCGGTTTACTTGACGATGCGCAGATGCCCGCCGCGACGCGGCGTCGGGGTGTGCGGGCCGTCGTCGTCGCCCTCGGGCGCGGGGTCGCTCGGCACCGCGCTGAGCTGCGGCGGCGCGCCGGCGTCGGAGGTCTCGGGCGATTCGTCGAGCGCGCTCTCTTCCAGGCTCGCGTCTTCCGGCAGGGCCATGCCCTGCCCGGTTTCGCGCGCGTAGATCGCCAGCACCGCGCCGACCGGCACCGACACCGGATGGCTGACGCCGCCGAAGCGGGCGCTGAAGCGGATGAAGTCGTTGCCCATCTCCAGATGCGAGACGGCGCGCGCGGCGACGTTGAGCACGATCTTGCCGTCCTTGACCGCGTGCGAGGGAACCTGCACCGCCGGGCGCGTGGCATCGACCAGCAGGTGCGGGGTCATGCCGTTGTCGGCGATCCATTCGTACAGCGCCCGCAACAGATAGGGGCGGTGGCTGGTCATCGGGGTGCTGCTTTCGCTCATGCGCGCAGTTTAACGCCTGACGCGCCCCGACAGAGAATCCGCGATGCCTCGCCGGCGCGTCCGCGGCGATGGCGCCGCGCGCGGCGCAGCGCGCGGCGGCCGCTGGCGCGCCGGTCGCGCTTGCGCCCCGTCCGCACGCCGGCGCGAACCGGCCGCCCGCCGCCGGCTCACAGCGGCGGCAGGTCGCGCAGCTTGCGCTCCTGGTCGGTCAGGCTGCGGGTGAAGCCGGGGTTGCGGAAGATCCGGTTGCCGTAGTCTTCGATCGCCTTGCCGTCCTTCGGCAGCGGCACGTCCAGCGACGGCAGCCGCCAGATGATCGGCGCCATCGCGCAATCGGCCAGGCTCATTTCCGGGTTCAGGAAGAACTTGCTGGCCTTGAACAACGGCACCGAGGCGGTCAGCAGTTCCTTGAGCCGCTTGCGCGCGGCCTCGGCCTGGACCTTGTTGCCCATCTGGATCGCCTGCACCTGCGGCACCCAGTCGTGCTCCAGGCGCAGCATCGCCAGGCGCAGGCGCGCGCGCGACAATGGGTCGACCGGCATCAGCGGCGGATGCGGATAGCGCTCGTCGAGGTATTCGCTGACCACGCTGGCCGCGTACAGGACCAGGTCGCGCTCGACCAGGGTCGGCACCGAGTGGTACGGGTTGAGATCGACGAGGTCTTCCGGCGGGTTCTGCGGGTCGACCGGGATCAGGTCGTAGCTGACGCCCTTGGCCGCCAGCACCAGGCGCACGCGGTGGCACAGCACGCAGTCGGTGGACGAAAACAGAGTCAACGCATTACGCATACGGGGGCTAGCCGCCATCATCGACCTCTCCAACGACCGGAATCCGCCAGTCGCAAGACGCCCTCCACCCTGCGTGGAAGGTCGTCACGGCCTCGAGTCCGTCACCGGCTTTGCGCAGGTTGTCGGCTCGCCAGACCGTCAACCCTAACGGAAAACCCGCGCTTGTGGCGCGGGTTTTCCAGGCGAACTCCGTCAATGTTCCACGTCGCGCCAGTACTCGGTCTTCACCAAATAGGCGAGGAAGGTGAACAAGGCCAGGAACAGGATCACCCAAACGCCGAGGCTCTGGCGCTTGAGCGCCGCCGGCTCGCCGGCGTACTCGAGGAATGCGGTGATGTCGCGGGTCGCGGTGCGGAAGCCGTCGGCGTCGAGCTTGCCGGGCTGCTCGATCTTCAGGCCGTGCACCGGGCGCTCGCCGGTGGCCTTGTCCTTCTCGCCGTACTCCGCGTGCTGCAGGCCCTGCAGCTCCCACAGCGGGTTCGGCATCGAGGCGTTCGGGAACAGCTTGTTGTTCCAGCCCAGCGGCCGGGTCTCGTCCAGATAGAACTGGTTGAGGTAGGTGTAGACCCAGTCGCTGCCGCGCACGCGGGTGATCAGGCTCAGGTCCGGCGGCATCTTGCCGAACCACTGGTTGGCGTGTTCGGGGGTCAGGCTGACCTGGATCTGCTCGCCGAACTTGGCGCCGGTGAAGTTGAGGTTGTTCATGACCTCGTCTTCGGTCAGGCCCAGGTCCTCGGCCATGCGCGAGTAGCGCAGGTACTTCAGCGAGTGGCAGCCCGAGCAGTAGTTCATGTACAGCTGGGCGCCGCGCTGCAGCGAGGCGCGGTCGTTGAGGTCGGTGCCCGACTGCAACAGGGCGCCGCCGCCGGAAGCGTAGGCGGTAACCGACACGAGCAGGCCGGCGACGAAGGTGGCGAGCTTCTTCACGATGCGGGTCTTCTTGAAGGACGGCTGGCTGTGGTTAGTCATGCATCGTCACCCGTTCCGGCACCGGCTTGGTCTTATCGAGCTTCGTCCATAGCGGCATGGTGATGAAGAAGAAGAAGTACAGGAAGGTCAGCACGCGGCCGATGATGGTCTCGACCGGGTCGGTGCCCGGGCCGGCGCCGATCTTGCCGAGCCACAGGAAGCACACCGCCAGCACGCCGAGCATCAGCTTGGTCATCCAGCCGCGGTAGCGGTGCGACTTGACCTTGCTGCGGTCCAGCCACGGCACCAGGAACAGCACCGCGATCGCCGAGAACATCACCAGCACGCCCGAGAGCTTGTGCGGAATGACGCGCAGCATCGCGTAGTACGGGGTGTAGTACCACACCGGCTTGATGTGCTCCGGCGTCACCAGGCGGTTGGCCTCGGTGAAGTTGTCGTGCTCGAGGAACCAGCCGCCGAACGCCGGCGCGAAGAAGATCACGAACGCGGCCAGGATCAGGAAGAAGCCGACCCCGACCAGGTCCTTGACCGTGTAGTACGGGTGGAACGGAATGCCGTCGAGCGGCTTGCTCGCGTCCCAGCGGTTGCCCTTCGGGCCGTACTTGATGTCGACGCCGTCGGGGTTGTTGGAACCCACCTCGTGCAGCGCGCCCAGGTGCAGCACCACCAGCAGCAACAGCACCAGCGGCAAAGCGATCACGTGCAGGGCGAAGAAGCGGTTGAGGGTGGCGTCGCCGGGCAGGTAGTCGCCCATGATCCACTCGGTCAGGCCGTTGCCGATCACCGGGATGGCGCCGAACAGCGAGATGATGACCTTGGCGCCCCAGAACGACATCTGGCCCCACGGCAGCACGTAGCCCATGAAGGCTTCGGCCATCAGCACCAGGTAGATCAGCATGCCCAGGATCCACACCAGCTCGCGCGGCTTCTGGTAGGAGCCGTACATCAGGCCGCGGAACATGTGCAGGTACACGACGATGAAGAACATCGACGCACCGGTGGAGTGCATGTAGCGGATCAGCCAGCCCCACTCGACGTCGCGCATGATGTACTCGACCGACGAGAACGCGTCGGCCGCGGACGGCTTGAAGTGCATCGTCAGGAAGATGCCGGTGACGATCTGGTTGACCAGCACCAGCAGCGCGAGCGAGCCGAAGTAGTACCAAAGATTGAAGTTCTTCGGCGCGTAGTACTCGGTCATGTGCTTGCGGTAGACCGGCATCATGCCGGGGGCGCGCGCGGTGACCCAGTCGAAGACGTTGTTGGCGGTACGAGTCAGGATGTTGGCCATGGCTTACGCCCCCTTCGCCGGATCGACGCCGATCACGATCGTGTTGTCGTTCTCGTAGTGGTGCGGAGGCACCAGCAGGTTGATCGGCGCGGGCACGCCCTGGAACACGCGGCCGGCCATGTCGAAGCGCGACTTGTGGCAGGGGCAGAAGTAGCCGCCCTTCCATTCCGGATCGAACGGTTCCGGGCGGATCTCGGCCTTCATTTCCGGCGAGCAGCCCAGGTGGGTGCACAGGCCGACCAGGACCGAGATGTCGGGCTTGATCGAACGCAGCTCGCCGGTGATGTAGGCCGGCTGCTGGTCCTTGTTCTCGGACTTGGGATCGCGCAGATGGCTGTCCAGGGTCGGCAGCGCATCGAGGATCGCCTTGGAGCGCTTGACGATCCAGATCGGCTGACCGCGCCACTCCAGGATCAGGCGCTGGCCTTCGGTCAGGCCGGTGATGTCCGCGGTGATCGGCGCGCCGGCGAGCTTGGCGCGGGCGCTGGGATTCCAGGACTTGATGAAAGGCACCGCTGCAAAACCGGCTCCGACCGCCCCGACCACCGCAGTGGTGGCGGTCAGGAACCGACGTCGGCCCGTGTTGATAGGATCGTGGACCCCTTGGTTGGCCATCCGGCACTCCGCGAAAGCTGCAATTCGAGGGTAACGCCGCACAACCCGAAACCGATGGCTAAACCAAACACAACCACTGGCGAAAGGCTGGCGGCTCAAAAGACGGGGAAGTGTAGCGGAACCGTTAAGGGCGCGACAATCCGCGCCCTTGCAAAACCGCGACGAGTCTCGCCCGGACGCGACGGCGCGCACAAGCCACGGATTCGCAAGGCATTCGTGGCGCGCACCGGCGGCCGGCGCGCGGCCCATGCGCGCCCGGCGGCGGCGATCGCGGCGCGCGTGCGCGGCGGCGGCTTTGCGCGCGCGGCCCGCGCGCCTGATCGGATCGGCGCGGCGGCCTTGCCGCTCGGGTCGGTTCGCGCAAGGGCGTTCAGGCGAATGCGTGCGGCGCGGCGCGCGGCGCGGCGACGGCCTCAGCGCTGCACCACGGTCGCGGCGCGGTAGCGCTGGGCCAGGACCGCGACGCGCTGGACGTAGCGCTGGGTCTCGGCGTACGGCGGCACGCCCTTGTACTTGTCGACCGCGCCCTCGCCGGCGTTGTAGCCGGCCGCGGCCAGGGTCAGGTCGCCGTTGAAGCGCTTGAGCAGCCAGGCCAGGTATTGCACCCCGCCCTGGATATTCTGGCCGGCGTCGAAGGCGTTGCCGACCCCGAACCGGCGCGCGGTGCCCGGCATCAGCTGCATCAGCCCCTGCGCGCCGACCCGCGACATCGCGTTCGGGTTGTAGGCCGATTCGGCGTGGATGATCGCGCGCACGATCGCCTCCTCGACCCCGTGCTGGCGCGCGGCCGCGGCGATCTCGCCGGCATAGGCCACGGTATTGAGCCGCAGGGTGCCGAAGTTGACCCCGGGCTGGGCGGCGCAGGCGAAGCAGGTCTCGATGAAGCTGTAGCGGATGGTGCGCATCTGGGTCGCGCTGGCCAGCCCCTTGGGCCGCTTGCTGACGTAGTGGCGGACCCCGTCCTGCACATAGGAATAGATTTCGCCCTGGACCAGCCGGGTCGGCGGCCTGGCCGGGACGATCGGCGCGACCGGGGCCGGCGCGGCCGCGACCGGCGCCGACGCTGCGGCCGTGCCCACGCCGAGCCCGCCGGCGGCCATCGCCGCGGCGGCGCCGCTGTAGCTGGCCGGCGGGTTGCTGTGCGCCGAGGCCGGGATCGAGGCGTCGCCGGCGGTCACCGCGCCCATCGCCGGCTTCGGCGGGGCGTAGGACACCGGGGTCGGGTCGCGCGTGCGGCTGGGCTTGGAGGTGTACTGGCTGACGACCGTGCAGGTCGCGCCCTTGACCTTCTTGCTGACGTAGCTGCGCTCGCCGCCGGGGCCGTCGCAGCGCCAAAGCGTGCCGGCCGCCGCCGGCGCGAACGCCAGCAACCCCAGCACCCCCAACAGCAGCGAGCTCCCCCTCATCCGGCGCAGTGTCCCCCGGCCGGCCCGGGACTGCCAAGGGGGCCGGCGCAGAATGTGACGGGCGCCGCGGCTCGGGCCGCCCCTGGCCTCCCGCCGCTATACTTTGAGGAGTGAGCGCAGAGAAGTGAGGAGTGAGAGAAAGCGGCTTTCGCTCACTCCTCACTTCTCTGCGCTCGCTTCTCGCCTGCCCCCCGGCGCGGAATAACCGCCGCCCTCCCCGGACCCGCACATGACCGACCTGCCCCCCCTGCCCGGCCTGCCGGGCGCCGCCCCGCCTTCGCGGCCGGGCGCCAAGAAGCTGTTCATCGAGACCCACGGTTGCCAGATGAACGAGTACGACTCGGCCAAGATGGCCGACGTGCTCGCCGCCAGCGACGGCCTCGAACTGACCCAGGACGCGTCCGAGGCCGACGTCATCCTCATCAACACCTGCTCGATCCGCGAGAAAGCGCAGGAGAAGGTGTTCAGCCAGCTCGGCCGCTGGAAACAGCACAAGCAGGGCGAGCGCCAGGTCATCATCGGCGTCGGCGGCTGCGTCGCCTCGCAGGAAGGCGCGGCCATCGTCAAGCGCGCGCCGTACGTCGACCTGGTGTTCGGCCCGCAGACCCTGCACCGCCTGCCCGAGCTGATCCGCGCCAAGCGCGAGACCGGGCAGCCGCAGGTCGACATCAGCTTCCCCGAGATCGAGAAGTTCGACCGCCTGCCCGAACCGCGCGCCGAGGGCCCGAGCGCGTTCGTCTCGATCATGGAAGGCTGTTCGAAGTACTGCTCGTTCTGCGTGGTGCCCTACACCCGCGGCGAAGAAGTCAGCCGTCCGTTCGAGGACGTGCTGGTCGAAGTCGCGCAGTTGGCCGAACAGGGCGTGCGCGAGATCAATCTGCTCGGGCAGAACGTCAACGCCTACCGAGGTCCGTATGGCGACGGCGAAATCGCCGATCTCGGCCTGCTGATCCGCACCATCGCCGAACTCGACGGCGTCGACCGCATCCGCTTCACCACCTCGCACCCGCTGGAGTTCTCCGACTCGCTGGTCGAGGCGTATCGCGACGTGCCGCAGCTGGCCGACTACCTGCACCTGCCGGTGCAGGCCGGCAGCGACCGCATCCTCTCGGCGATGAAGCGCGGCTACACCGCGCTGGAGTTCAAGCAGAAGATCCGCAAGCTGCGCGCGGTGCGGCCGAACATCTCGATCTCCTCGGACTTCATCGTCGGCTTCCCCGGCGAGACCGAGGCCGATTTCGAAAAGACCATGAAGCTGATCGAGGACGTCGGCTTCGACCAGTCGTTCTCCTTCATCTATTCGCGCCGCCCGGGCACGCCGGCCGCCGACCTCGAAGACACGGTGACCAGCGAAGAGAAGCACGCGCGCCTGTCGCGCCTGCAGGCGGCGATCAACGCCAACGCGGCGAAGATCTCCCAGGCGATGGTCGGCAGCGTGCAGCGGGTGCTGGTCGAAGGCCCGTCGCGCAAGGACCCGAACGAACTCACCGGCAAGACCGAGAACATGCGCTCGGTGAACTTCCCGGCGCCGGCGCGGCTGATCGGCCGCTTCGTCGATGTGGTCATCACCGAGGCGCTGTCCAATTCGCTGCGCGGGCGGGTACAGTTGGGCGACGACCCAGCCGCCTGAGCCGGCCCGGAGCCCGCAACGCATGCAACGCGACTTCAGCATCCGCGAAATCGGCGCGGACGAATTCGAACGGGCCTGGCCGATCTTCCGCGAGGTGCTCGCGCGCGGGGAAAGCTACAACTACGCTGCCGACCTGAGCCTGGACGGCGCGCGCGCGATGTGGACCAGCGCGCCTTACCGCATGTTCCTGGCCGAAGCCGACGGCGGCGAGGCGCTGGGCTGCTACAAGCTCGGCCCGAACCAGCGCGGCCGCGGCGACCACGTCGCCAACGCCAGCTACATGGTCGCCGAAGCCGCCTGGGGCCAGGGCGTGGGCACGGCGATGTGCGAACACTCGCTGGCGCAGGCGCGCAAGGCCGGTTTCCTGGCGATGCAGTTCAACTACGTGGTCAGCAGCAACACCGCCGCGGTGCGCCTGTGGACCAAGCACGGCTTCGCCATCGTCGGCCGGGTGCCGGAGGCGTTCCGCCATCCGAGCCTGGGCTTGGTCGACACCTTCGTCATGCACCGGATGCTGTAAGGCTTCGCGCAGCCCTCCTGTAGGAGCGGCGCAAGCCGCGACCGCGCCAACGCAACGACGACGCCCCCAACCTACCCGACGAATGCCGGAATGCCGGCGAGCTGCACTCGGCTTTCAGGTTCGCAAGATAAGTAACTGACGCGGTAGTTGCGTTGGCGCGGTCGCGGCTCGCGCCGCTCCTACAGGTAGCCAGGCCGGTATCGCTAAGCCATGAACCCCAAATCGCGCGCCGCGAAATTGCGCAGGTTCGGGAAGATCAGATCCAGATCCGCATCCGCGACCCCGAACCAGCGCGCCAGCGTCGCCGCGTACTGGTCCACCGCCGTGGTCGGAATGATCTGACCCCAGCCGGCATCGTCGTCGCCGCCGTTGACCAAAGTCGGCATGCGCCCGAAAAAGCGCCCGCCGCGCACCGCATCGCCGACGACGAAGTGATGCCCGCCCCAACCGTGGTCGGAGCCGTCGCCGTTGGACGACAGCGTGCGGCCGAAGTCCGAAGCGGTGAAGGCGGTGACCTTGTCGGCCACGCCCAGCTCCACCGTCGCGGCGTGGAACGCGGTCAGCGCCTGCGACAGCCGCGCCAGCAGCGCCGGCTGCTCGCTGAGCAAGCGGTCGTGATGATCGAACCCGCCCATCGAAACGAAGAACACCTGGCGCTTGAGCCCCAGCGTCTGCCGCACCTTGATCATGCGCGCGACCATGCGCAGCTGCGCGGCCAGGTCGCTGTCGGGAAACACCGTCTGCAAATCGCTGGACGCGTCGAGCGCGGTGCCGACCGCGTCGGCGTTCTCGCGCGCGCGCCGGAACGCGTTGGCGTAGCTGCGGCCGAACATGTGCGGCTGCTGGTTCGGCGCCATCAGCGCGAGGAAGGCGCGGCGGCTGTCGCCGTCCCATTCGAAGCGGCTGAAATAGCGCGGGCCGTCGTTGCCGATCACATACTGCCCGCCGCCCGCGGCGCGCTGCAGGATGCTTTCGAAGTTCAGCGACACCGACATCGGAATGAACGCATCGGGATTGGCGTCGTGCAGCAGGTCGCTGATGCGCCCGGCCCAGCCGAGGTTGCGGCCGTCGTCGCTGCGCGAGACCTGCCAGTACTGCTGCTGGTCGTTGTGCGAGAACAACTGCGGCGGCAGCTCCACCGCGTGGTTGGCGTAGTCGGCCTTGCCGACCGGCCGCACCAGGGTGCCGACGTTGCCGAGCACCGCGGCGTGGCCGCCGTTGAACAGGCCCTGCAGGCCGGCCATGCCGATCGCGTCGGCCTCGCTGGTGCAGATCTGCAGCCCGTAGTCGGCGCCGTCGGAAGCGCCGCCGCCGGCCAACGCGGTCAGCGGCAGCAACGAGGCCTGCGGCACCGCGAGGGTGGCGCGGGCCTGGGCGTACTGGCGGTAATGCGCGTCGTCGCGCGGCACCAGCATGTTCAGCGAATCGTTGCCGCCGAACAGGAACACGCACACCAAGGCCTTGTAGTCGTCGAAGCTGGCCGGCCCGTAGGCGCGCGCGGCGGCCTCGACCAGGCGCAGGTTGCCCAGGGCCGAGTACAGCGCGGCGCCGCCGAGCGCGGAGGCGATGGAATTGCGCAGGAAGTCGCGACGTTTCATGACTGCGGTCTCCGGCTTACTGCTGCACGAGGTATTCGGGCGAGTTGACGATCAGGTACAGCGCTTCCTGCACCCGTTCGCGCTTGGCCGCGGCGGTGTTGGCCGGCATGCCGTTCAAGCGTTCCAGCAGCACCTGTTTCATCGGCGCGGTCATCTGCCCGGACAGGAACAAGGTGTTGTAGCGCTCGATCAGGTCGGCCGGCTTGGTCGCCAGCGCGACGTCGCGGCTGAGGCTGATCGCGACTTCGTCGTCCTCGATGCCGTTGGGATTGCCGACGTAGGAATCGTAGATCTTGCGCATCAGATAGCTTTCGGTCGCCGGCAGCATGTAGTCGGTCGCCAGTTGCAGCTCCGGCGCGGCCATGCCGTTCTGCGAGGGCTCGCCCATCGGGCTGTAGCGCGGGCTGAAGAAATTGAACACCGACGGCGCGAACATCGGCTGCTGGCCGAGGTTGGAGTCCAGGGTCCAGAACTCGTCGACGAAGCCGGTCTTGGAGCGGCCGCCGAGCGCGCGCCACAGATGGGTCAGGCGCAGCAAAGGCTCGCGGACCTTGCCGAAGTTCGCCGGCTGCGCGGCCGGATCGCGCGCTTCGGGATCGAGCAGGATCGCTTTGGTCACCGCGCGCAGATCGCCGCGCACGCCCTGGCCGTTGTCGTCGAACACGCTGGCGACGCGGTCGACGTAGCCCGGACTCGGGTTGCTGGTGACCAGGCGCTGGATCAACTGGCGGCCGATGAACGGCCCCACGTTGGGATGGTTGTGGATATTGTCCAGCGCCGCGGTCAGATCGCTGCGGCCGGTGCCGCCGCCGGCAAGCAAACCGCCCGGCAGCGCCGCGCCGGGATAGTCGAGCAACTGCTTGGACTGCGCCGAAGCGTGGTACGCGGCCTGATTCTCCATCGGCGACACCCACGCCGGCGAACTGGGTTCGTAGAAGTAGCAGTCGAATTCGCCGAGCGACGCGCAGCCTTTGAAGGTCCAGCCGGTGAACACGTGGGCGAAGCCCTTGACCGTGTCCTGGCTGTAGGTCGGCACCGGCTTGCCGTCGAGGCCGAGCAGCGGCGTGCCGTCGCGATTGAGCCGCACCAGGCCGACGCTGAACAATTGCAGCACTTCGCGCGCGTAGTTCTCGTCGGGCCGGATGTTGCGCGCCGGGTCGGGTTTCTGGTTCTGCATCATCGACAGGTACAGGCCCATCGTCGGATGCAGGGTCACGTCCTCCAGCAGCGTGCGGAAGTTGCCGAAGGCGTCGCGCGCCAGGGTGTCGTAGTAGTGGGTCATGCCCTGCGGCGCGCCGCCGAGCAGGTCGGAGCTGGCGTCGGAGATCACGAAGATCTCGCTCAACGCGAACGCCACGCGTTGGCGCAGCTGGTCGCGATGGATCACGGTCGGCTTGATCGGGTCCTTGCCTCCGAGCGCGTTGACGAACCACGCGTCGACGCGCCAGTCGCGCTGCACGTCGTTGCCGGTGCCGGCGCGCGCCGCCGCGTTCTTCATGAAGGTCAGCTGCGAGGACAGCGGATAGCCGAACTGCTCCTCGATCCAGGCGTTGTAGCCGACCTGGCGCAGGTGCGCGATGTCCTCGAGGGTCGGGCCGAACGTGGACTGGGCGAGGAAGCGCGCGGCTTCGGCGTCGCTGGCCGGCAGGTCGGCGACCGCGCGCGGCGCCGGCGCGGCGCCGGCAAGCGCGGATGCGCCGTCGCGCGCCGCTACGCGCTCGTCGGCGCCGGGGTACGGCCCCAGATAATCAGGCAACGGCGCGACACCGCGCAGCGCGAGCAGCACCGCCAGCGCCAGCAGCACGCGCGGCGTTGCCCCCATCCACGCCGCGCGCAGAAGCGAAGTAGTCATGCAGCTCCCCAAGATGACGACCGGCTGTGTCGTCCGGGGGCGATGCTAGGCGTGCGGAAAAATTACGAGTTTGATCGCCGCCACGATTCCATCGGGCGGTGACAAGCGTCAATTCTTGCGGGTGATCGGCGCTGTGCGCGGGCGTGACAGGCGTCAGCGCGCGGCGATGACGCGCGCGAAATCAGTCGAGCGTTTCGCGCTTCGCGCCGGGGTAGCGGTCGGCTTTTAGTACAACGTCGCCGCTGCCCAGGTAGCGCGGCACCGCGTTTCCGCGGTGGCCGGGCAGTATCTCCACTTCGCGAGTGGATACGCAGGTGTGGCGATCCGGAAAGTACGGATAGTAGCGCGTGCCGACGCAATGCCTTTGCGCGTCGCTGCGATATAGGTACCAGTAATCGTAGGAATCGCCCGCGTTAGCCTTCAACACTTCGGCGAACTCGTCGCCGCTCACGGTGCGCGGAAAACTCGGCCAAAAGACCGACAGCGCCAGGGCCACCAACGCGGCGAAATGCCAGCGCAATTTCATCCGGCGCAACGGCGGCCACAGGTTGTAGGGTTCTTTCGTCGCCACGTCCATGCATCCCTGCCTCGCCCGATCCTGCCCTCAACGCAATCCGGCTTTCAACGCCCCTCGCCCGCCCGCTGCCACACCGGCGCACCATCCACATACGTTCCCAGCAGCGTCAGCTCGCGCAACCGCCGCGGCTCCACCGCCAGCGGGTCCTGCTCGACCACGACGAAGTCCGCGCGCTTGCCCGCCACGAGGCTGCCGACTTCGTTCTCGGCGAAGCCCGCATAGGCCGCGTCGAGGGTGAAGCCGCGCAAGGCTTCGTGCGCGGTCAGCTTCTCTTCGGGATGCCAGCCGCCGAGCGGCTGGTCTTCATGGTCGGTACGCGTCGCCGCCGCGAACAAGCCCAGGCGCGGATCGGCCGATTCGACCGGAAAATCCGAACCCAGCGCCAGCCGCGCGCCGCTGTCGCGCAACTGCCGCCACGCATAGGCGCCGTTGATGCGCTGCGCGCCGAGCCGCTGTTCGGCCCAGGGCATGTCGCTGGTGGCATGGGTCGGCTGCATCGAGGCGATGACGTGCAGCGCGGCCAGCCGCGGCAGGTCCTGCGGCGCGAGGATCTGCGCGTGTTCGATCCGCCAGCGGTGATCGGTCCTGGCCGCGTCGGCGCCGAGCGCGTTCGCGTACAGGTCCAGCGCTTCGCGGTTGCCGCGGTCGCCGATGGCGTGGGTGGCGACCTGCACGCCGCAGCGTCTGGCCTTGGCGATGGCTTTGGCCATCGCCTCGGGCGACATCCGCAGCAGGCCGCGGTTGCCGTGGTCGTCGCTGTAGTCCTGCAACAGCGCGGCGCCGCGGCTGCCGAGCGCGCCGTCGGCGTAGAGCTTGACCGTGCGCATCTTCAGCCGGCCACGCGGATGCTGGTACAAGCCGTCGCGGCACAGCGCTTCCAGCGCGTCGCCGTCGCCGGCGGCGAACGCGGTGATGCGCAGCGGCAGCTCGCCGCGGTCGGCCAGCCGCTGGTAAGCGCGCAGGGTGTTCAGATCGACGCCGGCGTCGTGCACGCCGGTCAGGCCGTAGCGGGCGGCTTGCTTCATGCCCAAAGTCAGCGCCTGCTCGACCGCGGCCGCCTGCAGCGGCGGGCGCGCGTGTTCGATCAGGATCATCGCATCGTCGATGAAGATGCCGCTGGCGCGGCCGTCGCCGCCGCGCACGATGCGGCCGCCGGCCGGCTGCCAGTCGCCGCCGAGCTCGCGCCCGGCCGCGCGCATCGCCGCGCTGTTGGCCCAGCCGGCGTGGCCGTCGACGCGTTGCAGCCACACCGGGCGGTCGGGGAACGCGGCGTCGAGATCGGCGGCGTCGGGAAAGCGCGCGTCGGCCCAGTCGTTCTGGTCCCAGCCGTGGCCGATCAGCCACTGCCCGGCCGGCAGCGTGCGCGCGTAGTCGCGCAGGCGCTGCACCGCCTCGGCCTTGCTGCGCGCGCCGGTGAGGTCGGCCTGGAGCTGGTTGACGCCGAGTTCGAACACGTGGGCGTGGGCATCGATCAAGCCGGGCACCACGGTGGCGGCGCCGAAATCCAGGCGCCTGGCGTCGGGGTAGCGGCGCAGCAGTTCGTCGCGGTTGCCGACGGCGAGGATCCTGCCGTTGTCGTCGTAGGCCAGGGCCTGGGCGCGCGGTTGCGCGGGGTCGAGGGTGTGCACGCGCGCGGCGGTGACGACGGTCGCGGCGTGCGCCGGTGCGGCGGCGCAGCAGATCGCGCCCAGCAATAATCCCAATCCTTGCCTCGCCGGCATCCCCGCTCTCCCTCGTGGACGGACTGCGATGTCCGAATGTGGCGAATGTGCGGGGTTGGCGGGGTGGGCGCAAGTGCTCGCAGTTTGGCCCAGCCGCCCCCTGTAGGAGCGACGCGAGTCGCGACCGCGAAAACTCAATCATTGCGCAGGCTACGCCTGCAGCCGAGTTTTCGCGGTCGCGACTCGCGTCGCTCCTACAGTCGGAAACCAACCGGCTCAATCCAGCCGCTTGCGGAACCGCGATACGGCCAGGCTCATCATCACCGCGATGAAGCCGAGCAGATACGCCACGTCGCGCCACAGTTCCAGCAGGCCCGCGCCGCGCAGCATCACCCCGCGGATCAGGCGCAGGAAGTGGGTCATCGGCAGCAGTTCGGACAGCCATTGCGCCGCCGCGGGCATGCCGGCGTACGGGAACATGAAGCCCGACAGAAGGATCGACGGCAGCAGGATGAACACGGTCATCTGCATCGCCTGGAACTGCGAGGCGGCCTTGGTCGAGATCATCAGGCCGAGCGCGAGGTTGGCCAGGATCAGCAGCACCGCCGCGGCGTAGACATCGAGCACGCTGCCCTTGATCGGCACGTCGAACAGCCACAGCCCCAGCAGCAGCACCACCGTGGTCTGGATCAGGCCGATCAGCGAATACGGCAGCACCTTGCCGATCATCAGCTCGGTCCGGCTCACCGGCGTGGTGATCAGCAGTTCCATGTTGCCGCGTTCGCGCTCGCGCACGATCGCGACCGAAGTGAACATCACCATCGTCATGGTCAGGATTACCCCGATCAGCCCCGGCACGATGTTGACCGGCGAGCGCCGCTGCGGGTTGTAGAACGACACCACGCCGATCGGCCCGGTGCTCGGCGAAATCCGCCGCGGCGCCGCGCTTGAGCTGTCGAGCGGCGTCTGCGCCAGCTGCGCGGCCGCGCTCTGGACCACGGTGTCGCTGCCGTCGACCATGACCTGCAAGGCCTCGCGGCCGTCGATGCGGCGGCGTTCGAAATCCGGCGGCACCGCAATGCCGACGCTGATCTCGCCGCGCCGGAGCATGTCGACCAGTTGCTGCGGCGTGTCGGCATGCGCGACCGGACGGATCACGCCGGTGGCGACCATGTCCATCACCAGCGCGCGCGAGGTCGCGGTGCCGGCCTGATCGGCGATGGCGGCGTTGAGCCCGCGCGGGTTGAGGTTGATGGCGTAGCCGAACAGCACCAGCTGGCCGACCGGGATCATCACGATCATCGCCAGGGTGATGCGGTCGCGGCGCAGCTGCCGCACTTCCTTGAGCACGATGGCCCACAGCCGGCGCAGTTTCATCCGCCCTCCCCGCGCGTCGCCGCGGCTTGCGCTTGCGGCGCCGGCGCTTCGCCGCGGGTCGCGGCGACGAACACGTCTTCCAGGTTCGGCTTGGCCTTGGCCACTTGCGCGTCGAGCCCGGCCGCGCGCAGCGCGTCGGTCAGGCTCTGCTCGGCGGTGTCGGCGTCGGCCAGCAGCACCCGCAGGTCGTTGCCGATCTGGGCGACGCTGAGCACGCCGGGCAGGTCGACCAGCGCGCGCTGGGCCTTGCGCGGCTGCGCGGCGCGCACTTCCACCGCGCGGCCTTGCAACTCGCCGGTCAGTTCGGCGGGCGTGCCGTCGGCGACCAGCACGCCGCGGTCGAGGATCGCCAGGCGGTGGCAGCGTTCGGCTTCGTCCATGTAGTGGGTCGACACCAGCAAGGTGGTGCCGGCGTCGGCCAGCTCGAACAATTTCTCCCAGAAATCGCGGCGCGATTCGGGATCGACCGCGCTCGTGGGTTCGTCGAGGAACAACAGCTCGGGCTCGTGGATGACCGCGCCGGCCAGCGCCAGCCGCTGCTTCTGGCCGCCGCTCATGGTGCCGGCGAGCTGCTTCTGGCGGTCGCCGAAGCGGTATTGCTCGATGAGCTCGTCGATGCGCTTGCGCGCGGCGGCTTTCGGGATGTCCTGCACCGCGGCGAGGAACTCCAGATTCTCGCGCACGCTGAGGTCTTCGAACAGCGAGAACTTCTGGGTCATGTAGCCGATCCGGCGGCGCAGTTGTTCGGCCTGCGCCGGGATCTTCAGGCCCAGCACTTCGATCTCGCCTTCGCTCGGCGTCAGCAGGCCGCACAGCATGCGGATGGTGGTCGACTTGCCGGAACCGTTGGGGCCGAGGAAGCCGTACACGCAGGCGCGCGGCACGGTCAGGTCGACCCGGTTCACCGCCTGCAGTTCGCCGAAGCGCTTGCTCATGCCGCGCGCGCGGATCGCCGGCTCGGCGGCGGCAGGCGCGGCAGCGGCAGATGCGGCGGCGGCGCTCACGGCGCGAACTCGGCCCGCACCGGCAGGCCCGCCGGCAGTTCGGCGGCGTCGGCGTCGGTCAGCTCGACTTCGCACAGATAGCTCAGGCGCGCGGCGTCTTCGCCGGTCAGCGCGTAGTACGGGGTGAAGCTGGCTTCGCTGCGGATCATCCGCACGCGGCCGCTCCAGGCGCGCGCGCGGCCTTCGACGAAGACTTTGGCGAGACGGCCGACGCGCACGTCCTGGCGGATCGGCTCGGGCACGTACACGCGCGCGAACGGACGCGCGCCGACCAGCATCACCGCCAGCGGCGAGCCGACCGGAGCCTGGTCGCCGAGTTTGTACGGCAGGCTGTCGACCACGCCGTCGCGCGGCGCCAGCACGTCGAGTTTGGCGAACGACACCTGCTGCACCGCGGCCTGGGCCTGCGCGGCGGCGAGCGCGGCGCGGCCCTGGGCGATGTCTTCGCGGCGGTTGCCGCGTTCCAGTTCCAGCAGCGCAGCCTGCGCCGCGCGCACCTGGGCGACCGCGTTGCCGGCGGCGGCGCGGGCGCGGTCGACCTCGGCCGCGGCGATCAGCTGGCGCTGGCCGAGCGGACGCACGCGCTCAAAGTAAGCGCCGGCGTCGCGCTGCTGCGCCTGCGCCGCGGCGAGGTTGGCGCGGGCCTGATCGATCGCCTCGCTGCGCGGGCCGGCTTCGAGTTCGGCCAGCGCTTGCGCCGATTGCTGCGCCTGCGCCTGCGCGGCCTGCAGCTGCGAACGGCTGCGGTCGGGCTCCAGTTGCAACACGCGCGCGCCGGCCTTGATCCGCTGGCCTTCGCGCACGTCGATCCGCACGACTTTCTCCGCGACCGGCGCGGGCAAGGCGATGCGGTCCCATTCCAGCGTGCCTAGCGCTTGCGGCTTGTCGGCGGCGCAGCCGCTCAAGGCCAGTGCGAGCAACGCGAGCACACCGCTGCGCCGCAACGCGCCGCGGCGCTTGCGCGGGCCGGTTTCGCGCGGGGTCGCGGCGGCGCGCGGCGCCGCACTGAGCAGGCGGCTGCGCAACGGCAGCAGCGCGGCATCGCACCGCGCGGGACGGGGTTCGGCGGGCATCGCGCGCTCCTTGGCGTTCACGGCGTCAGCCCCCGGTCGAGCAGGGCCAGGGCGTGGCGGCGCTGCGCCGCCGGGTCGAGGTCGTCGGCGCCGAACAGATGGCGCCAGATCGGCGCGCTCGCGGCGGGGAACAGGGTCAGGCCGATCAGGCTGACCATCAGCAGGCGCGGGTCGAGGTCGGCGTTGATGCGGCCTTCGGCCTGGGCCTGGGCGAAACGCGCGGCGAGCATGCGCGGCAGCAGCGGGCCGATCTTGTCGTAAAGCAGGGTTTCGCGCAGCGCCCCGCCCTCGCACAGCACCTCGCGCACCCACAGCGACGGCAGCCAGGGATGGGTTTCGATGATCCGGCCGATGTTGGCGACGAAGCGGCCGATCAGGTCGAACACATCGGCGTTCGCGTCGCCGAGCCCGTCGCGCAGGCTCAGCACCAGCGGCAGCAGGCGTTCGTTGCTGACCGCCTGTTGCAGTTGCTCCTTGTCGCCGAAGTAGTAATGCAGCAGCGCCGGATTGACCCCGGCCTCGGCGGCGATGGCGCGCAGCGAAGTCGCGGCGATGCCCTGGCGGGCGTAGCAGGCGATGGCGGCGTCGAGCAGGCGCTCGCGCAGGCCCGGATTGTCGGCGGCCGCGGGGCGGCCGGGGGCGCGCCTGGGCGCCTCGCTCTTGCGCGGACGGCCGCGGCGGGCGGGCTTGGGGGTGGTCATGCGGCATATTTAATTCAATGATTAATTAGATCGCAAGCGGGTTCCGACGAGCGGTTGCGAGCCCTGCCCGCCTTGTGCGGCGGCTGGGACGCAACTGCGCCGTGGATTGCGTCGTTGCCGGTTTGGCGCGGTCGCGGCTTGCGCCGCTCCTACAGGAGGCAATCGAAAATACGTGGCGGCGTTTGGACAGCGCAGCGCGTTGCGCCGGTTCCGACTGTAGGAGCGGCGCGAGCCGCGACCGCGGCAACGCAACTGCGCCGCAGGCTTCGCCGTAAGCGGTCTGACGCGGTCGCGGCTTGCGCCGCTCCTACAAGGGGCTATCGAAAATACGTGGTGGCGTTTGGACAGCGCAGCGTGTTGCGCCGGTTCCGACTGTAGGAGCGGCGCGAGCCGCGACCGCGACAACGCAACTGCGCCGCAGGCTTCGCCGCAAGCGGTTTGACGCGGTCGCGGCTTGCGTCGCTCCTACAGGGGGCCATCGAAAATATGCGGCGGCGTTCGGACAGCGCAGCGCGTTGCAGCGGTTCCGGCTGTAGGAGCGGCGCGAGCCGCGACCGCGACAACGCAACTACGCCGCAGGCTTCGCCGTAAGCGGTTTGACGCGGTCGCGGCTTGCGCCGCTCCTACAGGAGGCAATCGAAAATACGTGGCGGCGTTTGGACAGCGCAGCGCGTTGCGCCGGTTCCGACTGTAGGAGCGGCGCGAGCCGCGACCGCGACAACGCAACTGCGCCGCAGGCTTCGCCGTAAGCGGTTTGACGCGGTCGCGGCTTGCGCCGCTCCTACAGGGGGCCATCGAAAATACGCGGCGGCGTTTGGACAGCGCAGCGCGTTGCGCCGGTTCCGACTGTAGGAGCGGCGCGAGCCGCGACCGCGGCAACGCAACTGCGCCGCAGGGTTCGTCGTCGGCGGTTTGGCGCGGTCGCGGCTTGCGCCGCTCCTACAGGGGATCGCCGGCGTGCGCGGTCAGTCGTGCGTTTCGAGGACGGACTGCGGATAGCGCTGGCGCCACTGCGCCAGCGTGTCGGCGCAGTGCGACGGGATCACCCAGGCGTCGCGGTGGGTGTCGCGGAAGCGCGCGAGGCGGCGCAGGGTGTCGAGGTAGGCGCCGGGGTCGTCCATCGCGACCTGTTGGGTCAGCCACGGCAGCGCCTGCGGGCGGTCGAGTTGTTCGCGCCGCCAGAACGCGTCGGCGGCGAGCACCGCGCGTTCGCCGTTTCGGGTGCGCAGCCCCAGGCCGAGCTGGCCGCGCGCGTGGCCCGGCAGCGACAGCGCGTGCAGGCTGCCGTCGCCGAACAGGTCCCAACCTTCGCCGAAACCGGCCAGATCGCCTTCGAGCGGGCGCCGGCCGTCGTCGTCGAGCAGTTGCAGGCGCTCGGCGAAATCCGCCGGCAGCAGTTCTTTCCAGATCTGCGCATGCAGCAGTTCGAACCAGCCGGCCTGCTGGATGCCGCGCCAGGCGTGGGCGTGGGCGATGAAGCGCGCGCGGCGGAATTCGCCGAGGCCGCCGATGTGGTCGGGATGGAAGTGGCTGACGATCAGCAGCCGCACGTCGTCGGCATCGAGACCGCGCTGGCGCAGCAGGTGCGCGGCGTCGGCGTGCGGCGGGCAGCAGGCGTGGATGACGCGGCGATAGACCCAGCGCAAACCGGCGCGCATCGCCCTGCGCGCGTCGGCGCCGTAGCCGCAGTCGAACAGGATCGCGCCCTGCACCGGGTGTTCGATCAGCGCCCAGCCGGCGGGAAAACGCAGCGGCGCGCCGGCGGCGAGACCGAGGTGGCGCGGGTCGGCGCAGCTGTGGCCGGACGCGGCCAGGGTCAGCGCGACCTCGCCGCTCACCGCCGCGCCTCCGCGCGCGCCAGCTCGTGCAAGGTCTTGTTCAGCGCATCGTCCATGTTCACCCGCGGACGATACCCCAGTTCGTCGCGCGCGCGGGAAATGTCCAGGGTCATGTCGACGCTGAGCAGTTCGACGCCGTAACGCAGCAGCGCCGGCTCGGTGTCGGGACGGAAGCGGCGGTGGAACGCTTCGACCGCGCTCGCCAGCGCCAGCGCCAGCGGCTTGGGCACGCGCTTGCGCGGCCGCGGCAGCGACAAGGCGTCGGCGAGCCGGTCGATCACGTTCCAGATCGCCACCGGTTCGCCGTTGCTGATGTTGTAGACGCGTCCGCCCAGACGCCACGACGCGTCCATCGCCAGCACGCAGGCGTCGACGACGTTGTCGATGTAGCTCAGGTCGACCTGGCAGTCTTCCGACCCGATCCGCGGCAGCTTGCCGGCGCGCAAAGCCTGCGCCAGCCGCGGCAGGATCGCGCTGTCGCCGGCCCCGAAGATCGCGCGCGGCCGCAGCGCCAGCGCCGATACGCCCGCGGCGGCGCAGCGTTCGAACACGACGCGCTCGGCGGCGAGCTTGGTCGCGGCGTAGTCGTTGACCGGCGTAGCCGGCAGCGGCTGGTCCTCGCGGATGCCGCGGTGCGGCGCGCCGTCGTGATAGATGCCCGGAGTCGAGATATGCACCAGCCGCCGCACCTGCCGGGCGATGCAGGCCGCGACCACGTGCTCGGTGGCGGTGAGGTTGGCGGCGACGAAAGCCTCGCGCCGGCCCCACGGGCTCGACAGCGCGGCGCAGTGCACGACGGTGTCGGCGCCGCGCAGGATGCGGTGCACGGCGGCTTCGTCGGTGAGGTCGAGCGCGTGGAATTCCACGCCTTGCGCCTGCAGCGCGCGGCCGCGTTGCGCGTCGCGGCCGAGCCCGACCACCTGCTGCCACGGCCGCGTCGCGGCGAGATGGCGCGCGAGCGCGCCGCCGAGGAAACCGGTGGCGCCGGTGACGACGATGCGGCGGTCGGCGCTCATGGGCGATGGCCTGTGCGGATGCGGTCGGCGGATTTTGCGGGAGGGCCTTCAGGCCCGAGGCTGTTCGGCCGGATCGCCGGGAGCGGAAACAAGAGCGTCGGGCCTGAAGAACGCCCCACGAAAGCGGCATGGTCGGCTTTGTCGCGTAACGCAATCGACACCGACATCGGCGCGGGCACCAGCAACGACGTCTGCGTCTGCGTCTGGGTTTGCGTCTGCGTATGCGTCGAAAGTACTTCGGTCAATGCAGCGGTGCGCGCCGCGCCGCGCAGTGGCGCTGGAACCGAAAGCCTGCTCACGAACGCGGCGACGAATGGGGCATTGCTCATCATCGCCGCACGCTCAGTAAGTAAGCGTCAAACCGACGCCGGACAAACCGGCGCCGGTGCCGAGCAATACGCCGGTTTCGCCGCGCCGGATCAGGCCCTCGCGCACGCCTTGCTCCAGCGCCAGCGGAATCGAGGCGGCGATGCAGTTGCCGGTGTGCTCCAGGGTGCGCACGATCGCCGCGCCGCTGAAGCCGATCTGTTCGATCACGTCCAGCGCGGCGCGGCTGGCCTGGTGCGGGGCGACCCAGCGCAGCGCGGCGCGCGCGCCCATGTCGTCCAGGCCGAGGCGGCGCATCACGTGCGGAACCAGGCGGATGCCGCTGCGCAGCGCGGCCTGGCCCTGCATCGAGAACAAGGCATCGGCCGGCGATGTGGTCGGACCCAACGGCGGACGCCAGCTGCCGCCGCCGCGCAAGGTGGTGATGTCCGCGCCTTCGCCGAGGGTACGCCAGGCAATGCGGTGGATGCGGCTGGCGCTGCCGTCGGGTGCGCGCTCGAGCACCGCCGCCGCGGCGCCGTCGCCGAACAGGGTGCAGACCTCGGGGTTGGCGAAATCCAGGCCGACCGAGGCGACCTCGCTGCTGACCACCAGCGCGCGTTCGATGCGGCCGTGGTGGATGCGCTCGGCCGCCAGTTCCAGCGCGGCGACGAAGCTCAGGCAGGTCGCGTGCACCGACAGCGCCGGAATGCCGGAGCGCCCGAGGCCCAGTTCGCGCTGCAACAGCGGGCCGCCGTCGGGAATCGCGCGCTCGGCCGAACCGGAGGCGTTGAGGATCAGATCGACCGCGTCCGCCGCGATGCCGGCGCGTTCGCAGGCCTGCAACGCGGCCTGCGCGCCCATCCAGCTGGCGCGCTCGAGTTCGGGTTCGGCCCAATGGCGGAACGCCACGCCGCTGTTTTCCAGGGCCCAGCCGCGCGGCAGGCCGACCCGGTCTTCGATTTGCGCGCTGTCGACGCGGCGCCGCGGCAGATAGCGGCCGAGCCCGGCGATGCGCACGCGCCAGTCCAGATCGGGCGCGGCGCCGGCGTTGCGGCGTTCGCCGGCGGAAGGGGCCGCGGATCCGGGCGGCGAGCGGTGCGTTCGGGTGTCCATGTGCGCCGGCAGTATGCGGCAGCGCGGCGGGTTTGCCGAGGCGGCGGGCGGGCCGCAGGCGAAGCCGACGCGGCGCGGGCGCTGCGTCGAAGCACGCGGCAGTGGCGTCCGGGCGGCGACCGCGCGCGGCTGCCGTGCGGGACGACAAAGCCGCCGCGTGTGTTTCTGCCGGCGCGCGCAGCTGTGCGGCGATGCGCGCTCCGCATTCCGCCCGATCCCGCAACGCACACGCAACCGTGACGCCCGCGCCGCCACCCTGCCCCCACCGCGACGATCCGCCGCTTGCCCGCGAGCGACCGCCGCGCAACCCTGTCGCCGCTCGCGCAACGCGCGCCGGAACCGCATGCCGGAGGAATCCGCGATGCCGCCATCGCCCGCCCACGACGAACCGCCCCGCCCCGCCCGCGCCGGCCTGCTCGCGCGCGAAGCGCTCGGCTTCTGGCTGCTCGGCCTGGGCGTGCTGGGCCTGGTGCGCGGCTGGATGCGCGCGACCCGTCACGGCGGGTTCGAGCTGGAAACCATCGCCGCGCTGTGGCTGGCCGGCTCGGCCGTGGTGGTTGTGCTCGGCGCGCTGCGGATCTGGCGCTCGGCGCGCGCCGGGCGCGGCTGAAGCGCGGCCTGCCGCCGCCCCGTACGCGACTCGCGCCACCTTGGCGGACCCGTCGCAGCGGCCTCCGGCTTGGACCCCGGCTTTGCGAAAACCAGCCGACAGGCGCAAGCTGTGACACCCCAGCACGCATCGCGTGCACGATCCTTCTACGCTGTCCCCATGCCCGCACGCACCGTCTCCGAATTCACCCTGGACCCCGCCGACAGCGAGCGTCTGGCCAACCTCAGCGGCCCGTTCGACGGCCATCTGCGCATGATCGAACTGCGCCTGGGCGTGGAAATCGCCAATCGCGGCAACATTTTCCGCATCGACGGCCCCGAAGCCGCGGTCGGCCAGGCCGAGAAGCTGCTGCGCCGGCTGTGGAACGACGCCGCCGAGGAAACCCTCGACGACAACGCGATCCATCTGGCGCTGACCGAAACCGGCGCCGAGCAGATCGCGCAGCGCGACTACGAACCGCAGGAAGTCGCGATCCGGGTCAAGCGCGGCACCATCCGCGGGCGCGGCGCGAACCAGTCCAAGTACCTGCACGCGATCGCCACCCACGACATCAACTTCGGCATCGGCCCGGCCGGCACCGGCAAGACCTTCCTGGCCGTGGCCAGCGCGGTCGAGGCGCTGAACGAATCGCGCGTGCAGCGGCTGATCCTGGTGCGTCCGGCGGTGGAAGCCGGCGAGAAGCTCGGCTTCCTGCCCGGCGACCTGACCCAGAAGGTCGACCCGTATCTGCGCCCGCTGTACGACGCGCTGTACGAAATGCTCGGCGTCGAGAAAGTGGTCAAGCTGCTGGAACGCAACGTCATCGAGATCGCGCCGCTGGCCTACATGCGCGGGCGCACCCTCAACGACGCCTACGTGATCCTCGACGAAGCGCAGAACACCACCATCGAACAGATGAAGATGTTCCTGACCCGCATCGGCTACGGCAGCACCGCGGTGGTCACCGGCGACCTGACCCAGATCGACTTGCCCAAGCACGTCAAGTCGGGCCTGCGCGACGCGCTGGACGTGCTGCGCAACGTCGACGGGATCAGCTTCACTTTCTTCGAAGCCAAGGACGTGGTCCGCCATCCGCTGGTCGCGCGCATCGTCACCGCTTACGACGCGCGCGACGCCAAGGACGCGCAGACCGGCCCGGCCGCCTGAGGCGGCGGGCCGCACGCTTGCGCGGCGCCGGTTGCGATCCGGCGCCGGCGTGGGCGGCAACGCATCGGCGCAGCCGCGGCTGCGCCCGCGCGTACCCTGGCGCGACGACCGGGACGATGCCCCGGCCGCCGCGCCGCAACGGCGATGCCGGCCGCGATGCCGCGACCGCACCACCCGAACCACCGAACAGCCAGTGAGCGCCGCGATGACCCAAGGTCCCGTCCGACTCGATGTCGCCATCAACTACGCCCTGCCGCGCAAGGGCCTGCCGGCCGCGGCCAGCTTCCGCAAATGGGTCGCCGCCGCGCTGAAGGGCCGCATCCGCGAAGCCGACCTGGCGATCCGCCTGGTCGACAGCAAGGAAGGCCGTTCGCTGAACCGCCACTACCGCGGCCGCGATTACGCGACCAACGTGCTGAGCTTCCCCGCCGACCTGCCCGAGGGCCTGCCGAAAGGGGTCAAGCTGCCGCTGCTCGGCGATCTGGTGCTGTGCGCGCCGGTGGTCGCGCGCGAGGCGCGCGAGCAGAAGAAAGTCCTCAACGACCACTACGCCCACCTGACCGTCCACGGCGTGCTGCACCTGCTCGGGTGGGACCACGAGGACGAGCGCGAAGCCGAATGCATGGAGCAGTTGGAGCGCGAGATTCTGGCAACGTTGGGGATCGAGGATCCTTATCTGGAAGACTGACCCGTAAGACCGCGCGCGATCAGCGTCGCGGACGCGCGCGCCGCCGCCGGAGCCCCGCGCACCGGCTTCAGAGGCAATCGACCAAGCCGTCGTAGATGGATTTCGCACCGCCCGGCAACGGCGCATACAGCGGTTGCGTCCCGGCCAACGTCGTCAACAGCGCCGACAACGAAGTTTTCGGCGCCAGCGGCAGGCGGCAGCGCCAGACCTTCGGCGACACCGCGATCCGGCCGCTGCCGGCATCGACTTCCTCGTTGCTCGCCGCGAACACCCACAGGCACTGGCCCAGCACCCGGCTCGTGCGCTCGACCGAGCAACGCAGGCGCAAGGCGTAGATGTTGCTGTAGTCGCCCTCGCAGAAGGTGTCGCCGCAAATCTCGTCGAACTGGTCGCGCAGCTTGCGCACCCCGTCGTACCAGGCCTCGACCTCGGCATCGCCGTTCAACACGCTCTGCGCATCGACGTAGTCGCGCGCGGCCGCGGCGGGCCCGGCCTGGGCCTGGGCGAATACCGGTGCGGCCAGCGCCGCCAGCGCGAGCGCGAGCGCCCAACGCGAAAACGAGCGCGCACGCAAGAGTCCAAAAGCAAACCGCTTCATCGCAACATCCTCCTTGATGGACTTCCGCTCCGTCGCTGCCTGCATGACAGCCGGGACAGTCTGCCCGGCGCTCGCGGCCGCGGCGATCGGGGGAATGCCCGCCCACAGGTAGGACATCGCCCCGCTTCGTTCGCTGCGCCGCCGCGATCGCCACGGCCTATGTCGATCCTCACCAACAGCGGCTCACTCCGGAACCGTCCGGTTTGGCGAAGGTGCCGTTGATGCCGCGCACACCCGCCTGATTGATGCTCAATTCGCCGCACCCTTTGTCGGCGGCCTGGGTGCCGGTCGGTGTGGCGACCAGGGTGAATACATCGCCGCCGGTGTCGTCGGGCGTGCGGCTGAGGTTGTACGCGACCGGCCCGTCGCGCGGCGACTTTTTGTCGGCGTCGGCGACCTTGCTCCAAAAACCGGAGTAGCTGTTGTTGGCGACGTAGTAGCGTTCGGCGCGTTGCGCCAGGGTCACCAGGTCGGCCTTGGCCTGGCCCCGCCGCGCCTTGCGCACGCTGTCGAGGTAGGCCGGATAGGCGATGGCGACCAAAATCCCCACTATCGCCACCACGATCATCAGTTCGATCAAGGTGAAGCCGGGTGGCGCGCGGCGGGCAGAACCGCGGCGGCGCACCGCCGCGAACGGGAAAACGGACATCGTCGGTCTCCTTGGAATTCCGGCTCAACGCACCTGCCGCCACGACTGCCGCCCACACGGACGCGGCAGATACAGGCCTTGGGCGCCGGGCACGGACAGGACCATGCTGCAGCGCTGCTGGGCCAAGGCCGCGCTCAGCGAGTCGGGTTTGGCGCAGGCGGGATCGTCGCTGCCGCAACCGGCCAGTTGGCCCGACGGCGGCGGCGGCGTCAGCACGTTCAGCTTGGTCTGGGGCGGCGCTACGGTCTCTTCGGCAGAACTGACCGCTCCGCAGTTGCCGGTGCAAATCGATGTCCCGCCGGGTCGGGCGCTGACGCCGCCCATCGCGCCGCCGCCGCTGAGCAGGTCGACGGCGTAGCGCCAGTTGCGCCCGCCGGCTTGGCAGTCGTTGCCGAGCGGCTGGTAGGCGATGAACCCCACCTTGCCGTTCTGCAGGCGCGGAACGCCGATGAAGCGCTCGCCGGTGCCTGCCGAATCGCCGACGCGCAGGTCCAGGTACCAGCCGTTGCGCCCTGGCGGGTTGTCGCTGATGTTGCGGGTCAGGTAGCCGTCGCTGGTCTTGCCTTCGGTCACCGTCTGGCGCGCGAGCTGCTTGCGCCCATCGGCGATGGGCGTGGTGCAGTCGGCCGCGGCGCAGCGGTCGTAGATGCCATAGAAGCTCTGCACCTGCGGATTGGCCGGAACGATGTTGTCGCCGACGGCGAAATAACGCCCGGTGCCGAAGGTCACGAAGGTGCCGCCGCCGGGAGCGCGCGCGACTTCGAGGCCGCCGGTGATCGGTTGCGCCGCGCCGTTGCCGTCGGTCGCGGTGAACAGCGGCTTGCCGCCGAACGCGACGTTCCAGCTGGCCGTCGACCCCGAAGACAGGTCGAACTTCCAGACGTTGCCTTGCAGGTCGGCGCCATAGACGGTATCGACCACGCCGTCGTTGTTGTACAGCGCGACCGGCGCGATGTTGAACAAGCCGTTCTTGCTGCGATAACCGGCATCGCTGGGCTTGAGCCGGGCCAGAATCGCGCCAGTGTTCGGATCGACCACGTAAAGCACCGGAGCGCCCGTATAGGAATTCACCCCGTTGCCGAACAGCGCCACCCAACGCGGCGTGCCGCCGGCGATGGCTCCGGTCACCGGTACGATCACCGGCCGGCCGAACACATAGCCCAGATCGTCCAGCAGCTTGTGCGTGCCTTCGGTCCCGCGCAGTTCCCAGTTGAGGTCCCACTGGCCGCCAAGTTCGGCTGTGCTGCCCTCGGCGAGTGCGAGCACGGATTTGCTTCCGCCGCCCATGCCCGCGATGACCATAGACCAGAATCGATTGCCGCCGTACTCGTCGCCGGCGCTGATCTCGCCATCGACGATGAATCGATGGCGGTAATTGGGGTTGGCCACCTGCCCCATCTGTTGGCTCGCGCTGGAGGAGATGTAAGCCACACGCTCGCGCCCGGTCGCGAGGGAGAACACATGCAGCATGCCGTCGTTGGCTCCGACCACGACGCCGCCGAATTCGGCAGCATCCCGCTTGTTTTTCAGATGCGCTTCATATGCCGTTGCCAGGGTCGTCATCCATTCCTTGCCCTTCAGGCCCTTGTCCGGGTGGTTCGCCCATGCGCCATAGCCGAAATCGTCCTTGCTCGTCAGCACTTCCACCGAGGAGTTGACGATGTCTCCGAGCAGCGAAGGACGCTTGCGGAACGGAGGGCCGTTATACGCGCCGCTCATGTAATCGGTCAGAGTGTCGTCCGACACATTGCCGAGCCAGGCCTTGTCGGTGTCGTTCAGTCCGAACACACCGCGTACGGTGCGGATAACCCCGTCTCCGTTCCTCTGCTTCATCACACCAGCCATGGTGCCGCGGATGGCGTAGCTTTTGTCGGCTCGCGCGCCGGTATTCTCATCGATGGGGGTTGGCTTCATCAAAAATAGGAAGCTGCGGTCTTTCGCCACCGTTTGCGTATTCAAGACATCGGCCGCCGACCAGCGCTTAGCCCCCAGGCTGCCATCGGGATTGAGATCATAGGCGGCCAGGTCGCCGTTCCAGTCGTTCTTGCCCGCGCTCAGCTTGAACGAACTGACCAGGCTGACCGAAGAGCCCGCGGTCAGACGCACGCCCGACGCGGCGCCGCCGGTGACCGGCGCGATGCCCGCAGCCTTGCCGATGAGGCGCGCCAGCTCGCTCTTGAGCTTGGCCGGATTGCGCGCCTTGAGATAATTGTCGGGCTGCCCGTCGCCGTCCTCGTCCCAGTCGGGGCGTCCGTCCAGGTCGAGGTCGCCGGTGCTGGTGCCGTATTTGGCCGCGTACCACAGCGGCGATTGCAGCGACGATGTGGCGCGGTCGGCAGGCGTCAGCTTGACGACCTTGGGGCGCGCCCATACCGCAGGTTTGACGGTGGGCTCCTGCATCGGATAGTTCTCGTCATCCGGAGTGGCGCCGTTGAGCAGGTTGTAGACCGCCCCGCCGCCCGCCGGCGGATTCTTGCGCAATACCTGCGGGTACACGCCGTCGCTGGTGCTGCCGGCGGCGCTGAAACCTACCATCGCCGGATTGCCGCTCGAAGCGGAAATCATCTCGGTGCGCACCAGCACCTCGTTCGGGCCAACCGAGGGCCGCCCGTCGCCGCCGCAAACGGGCGAAGCGGCGGCCGCCCAGCAGATGTCGTAGCCGCCGTAATCGCCGTTGTTGGCGGGATTGGTATCGTCGTAACAGGCGCTGTAGACGCAGTAGGTCAGCATGTACACGAAGTCGCGGTCGTTCGACTCGCCTTGCGGCGCGCCGTCCCAACTGAACATGTAGCTGCCGCCGGTGGCGCTGATGTCGCGACCGTAGACGTAGCGCTTGCCGACGGTGGCCACCTGCTTGCCTGCAAGGGTATCGCCGAGTTGGCAGGTGCGGTTGTAGTATTCGTCAACCCCGCCTCCGATCGGATTGGCCTTGCAGTACGGCGTCAGGCTCACGGTGCCCTTACCGGCGTGGATATCGATCTTCGGCATGGTGTCGGCGAGCTCCACGGCGAAGGTGGTGACGTTGACCTGGGCGCTGGGAGGCTTGTTCTCGATATTGTTCGAACGCAGATCCACCGCGTACGCGGCGCGCGCCAAGCCCGCGACCAAGTAAGTGCCTTCGCGCTGCGGCGAGTCGTCGCAGACGCCGCGCACATAACTCAAGTCGTCGATCGCAGCGGATGCGCAGACGAAATTGCTCGAGTTCTTCAGGTTGTCCGCACTGGGCTGCGCCGCCGAGCCGACGAAGAAAGATCCGCCGGTGATGCCCTCCGCATCGCCCACCGCCTTGGTGGCCGCGTCGGCGGTAGTGCCGAGATTGGCGACCGCCGGCACGTCGTTGCCGTCATAGCTCGGCGACCCGCTCGACAGGATCAGGATGCTGCAACTCGCGCAATAGGGATTTCCGCCGTATACGCCTTTTCTTTCGCCGTAGGGATCGATCCATCCCGCTTGTCCGACTTTGATGTCGTTGGCGGAATCGCCGGTGAATGCGGGCGACGCATTGCTTTCGCCGGCGATGTAGCGCAAGGCTTCGGCGTACATCTCCGCGATCGGATTTCCCCAGGGCGTGCATTGCCAGTCCCCCGTGCCGGGATCGTTCAGGACACCGCCGCCGCTGCTGTTGCCCTTGGCGTTGAGCAGCTCGGTGCGGTTCATCGCGCCCCAACTACTGCAATCGGACGACCAGGACGGACCGGCCGGCCCCTTCCACGCCGCCTTCGTGTCCGCGCCCGCCCATCCGACCAGCTTGAACCGGCTCAAGGTGTTGATGATGCCCGGCTGGTTGTCGAGCTGGCGGCAGAAGGTCCCGTCGGACAGTTGGACTTCGTCGCCGTCCGCGCAGGCGTTGGGGTCGTTGCCGTTGCCGGCGAACAGTCCGATGTTCTTGCGCAGCACGCCGCCGGCGCGCGGTTTGCTGTAGCTGCCCGAGACCAGACCGAAGCGCAGCCGCCCGCTTTCGCCGAACTGCTGCAGCAACCCGGTCGGCTTGTATCCGCTGCCGTATTGCGTGCAAAAACGCTCGCGCGCGTCGTCGCTGACGGCCTTGCTGTCGCAGACCTGGACCCTCACCGCGTAATCGGCGGCGGCAGCGGGACGATCGGGATCTCCGTCCGTGTCCGCGAACTCGCCCTTCTTGGTGCACTGATTGAATTCGGTGACCGCCCAACTCACGAAAGAGCCGCCCGCCACCCGCATCAGCGGCGGCTGGTCCGCGCCCATGCTCGCGTTGCAGAAGGTCGCGGTGTTGTTGACGATCGGCGTGCCCGACCCGACATAGCTGGCGATGTCGCTGCCGGAATAAATCTTGGCCCAGGCATGCATGTCGTTGGGTATGTGCGCGCGCTCCAGCACCGTCTGGCCGGCGACATCGGTCGAGCGATTGCCGCCGTACAGCACGTAGCGCAGCATGTCCACGCGGCTCATCGTCACCCAGTTGAGGAAGTTCCCGCTCCAGTTGCCGGTGCATTTATGGTCGGTGTTCCTTGCACCGGTCGCCGAGAACATGCCGCTGCCGTAGGTATAGCAAAGGAACGGATCGAAATAGCCCTCGTAGTCGAAGCCGTTGTTGTAGGTACTGTCGACCCGGCCGTCGCCATCGAGATCGGTGTAGTCGGCATAGGCCTTGTCGAACAGTTGCTCGTCGCGCGAAGCCACCAGCATCATCAGCGGCGGCGCGTTGCCGCCCACGTACAGCGGCTGGGTGGCCAGGTCGTAATCGCGCGAGCCGGCGACGCCGTCGCCGCGCAGCGACAGCAGCAGCGCCAGCGCGGCAGTCGCCGCTGCGACGCCCGCGAAGATCGGCGAAAACCTGCGTAAGCGCGGCCGGATATGCATGTGTCTGCCCGTTCGTCAGGGAATGTAGATGGTGTCGATCACGACCCGGGTGCTGCCCTTGGCCGCCAGCGTGTCTCTGTCCGCCACGCTGATGTGGTAGACGCTCGAGGTGTCGCCGAACTTGTTCTGCCCGGCCTTGATGCTCGACAGGGACACGCACTTGTCGATCTGCCGGGTGTAGACCTGCGGGGGCTGCATGCTCGGGTTGTTGCCCCAGGTCATCGAATCGAAATCGGTGCGGCAGCTTTCGTCGCTGGCCATGTACGAGCCCTTGCCCTTGGCGCCGTAGATTTCGTTGCCGATCGCGTTTTCGGCTTGGCGCACCCGCATTTCGGCGTTCTGGAACGCCTGGTTGACCCGCAAATAGTTTAGCGACATCCGCTCCTGCATCGCCGTGACCTGCATGCCGACCACCCCGAGCAAGGCCAGCAGGATCAGCATGACCAAGGCGACGTACAGCGCCACGCCGCGTTGGCGGCGGGCGGAAGCGGGGAATGCGCGGCGGCGTGGCGGCATCGGGCGGGCCTCAGTTGCCATACAGGCGGTTGCGCAGCGCGATGGTCGATTCGTAGACCGCGCGATAGCGCTGGTCCGCCGGCACGGTCGCGGCGACGCCGAGCAGGCGCGGCGGTTCCGGCGCGATGTCCTGGCCGGTTCCGGCGCCGTCCGTGCTGCGCGAAAGCATGGCGACCTGGACCAGACCGACCCGCCGCCACGGCGTCGTGTCCGTGCCGCTCTGCACCGTACTGGCGACGGCCTGGGTCGAGATGAAACCGCTCGGCGCGACGGCGCTGTCGGTCTGGTTGTCCTGGCCGAAGATCAGCTGCATGTTCTCGATGCCTTCGGCGACCGGCTCCGGCGCGGCGCCGATCAGGCCGACGGCGTCCGCGCCCGGAGCGGCGCCGAAGCGCGCGCGGTACAAGGTCGGGCGGCCTGCGGAATTGATGCCGACGTAATACGCCTGCACTTCGGCGCGGAACAGCATCGCCTGCCCGATCGAGAACGCGCTGAGGTCCAGCGCGGACTTGTTGAGCCCGCCGGCGGCGACGGTGATGCGCACGTCGCTGCCGCTGTCTTCGATTTTCGAGGCCTGGAACACGGCGGCCGTCATGCAATCGGCGATCGCCAGCAGGCCGGGACCGTCGCTGTCGCCGTAGCCGGCCTTGATCACCTCGGCCCATTTCTTCGCATCGACGACCAGCGCGGCGCCGTCGACGGACTTGACCGGAATGCTCTCGGGCGAGAAGTACCGCAGCACGACCACATCGCTGCCGGCGACCGGCGCCGGCGGCAGCCCGGAGAGGTACGCGGGCAGCGCCGGCGCTCCTGACCACGCTCCGGCGGCCGGCAAGGTCACGCTGCCCCCGGGCCCGGTGCCGTTGGCTTCGAAGCCCTGCAGCCTCAGGTCGAAGCGCAGCTCCGGCGGCGCGGCGGACAGTTGCGCCTCGCTCGGTTGGGCCTCGGCGATGAAGGTCGAGGAGAACCGCAGCGGTTTGGCCAGGAACCGGGCCTGGTCGTTGCTGCAGCCCATGTGCCCGGCCATGCGCAGGTCGCGTTGCAGGTAGTCCACCGCGAAGCGGCCGTTCTCCTGTACCCGCGCCAGGCCTTCGGACAGCTTGTAGCTGGTCCGCGCGGCGCCGAAGATCTGCAGCAGCCCGATCGCCAGCACCGCGCTCAGCGCCAGCGCGACCATCAGTTCGACCAGCGACAGGCCGGTTTGCGCGCGCCGGTTCATGGCTGCGACTCGATGGCGATCCGGCCGTTGGCGCCGCCGGCGACCGCGGCTTCCACGCTTCCCACGCCGCTGCGCGCGTCCGACCAGCTGATCGTGATCCTGATCTTGCCGTCGGTCTGGCTCACATCGGCGTAAGCGGCGGGGCCCAGGGCCGCGCGGACCTGGCATTTCCAGCGCTCGGCGCTGGCCTGCGGCGAGACGTAGCGCAGCGGCCGGGTACAGCCCTGGCCGGTCTGGCCGGCGAAACTGTCCTTGTTGATCTTGGCGAATTGCGCGGACAGCGCGCGATTGGCGCGGATCTGGTCGAGCAGGTCGTAGGCCAGGTTCAAGGCCTGGGTGCGGTAGTTCGCGCTTTGCGAATAGCGCACGCTCAAGGTCTGCATCATCGCCAGCCCGAGCAGGCCGAAACCGAGCACGAGCAAGGCGATCAGCACCTCGATCAGGCTCAGGCCGCGCTGTTTGGCCGGCGCGGCGCGGCGCGGGCCGCGCCTGCGCCGCGCGCCGGACGCGATCGGATGCGGCTTCATGGGCACGGCTTGCGCTCCATGCGGATCATCCCGGTCGGGGCCACGACGATCTCGCGCCTGAGGTCCGCGCCGGCCGGGCAATCGACGGGCTGGATCGCGAAGGTCCGCTGCGCGCCGTCCTTGATCCGGCCACGCTGGTCGAACTGGAAACTGGTGGCGGCGTTGCGCGAGGTCACGGCGACCTTCAGGTTCGGACCGCCGCGGACGAAACGGCGGATTTCATCGCTCTCCACCGTTGCGTTGGGGTTGATGTTGCTCCATACCATCACGCCGTCGCTCCAGGTTCCTTCGCATTTGCTGCCGTCCTTGCTCGCACAGACATTGCCGCCGAACACCGTCACCCTGGCCTCGGTGCGGGCCAGGGTCAGCGCGCCGAGGTACTCGTTGGTGGAGGTGCTGACGCGGTTGGAACGCAGCGCCTGCTGGAAATTCGGCAGCGCGAGGCTCAGCAGCACCGCGGCCACGCTGATGGTGATCAGCAACTCCAGCAAAGTGAATCCGCGCGAGCCCTGTAGACGCATGTCCGCCGCCCCTGTCGATTGCGGCCATCGTTTTCGGCGGCCGGCCGGCGACGCCAGCGAAATACCGATCGGCGGATCGCGTTCGGGGACGAACGGGGCGCAGTCAACAACGCGTGGAATGCTTCCTCACAACGCTTGTGTCTTTTTTTTGTCCATTGCGCGAAACCCGCGCGGCGACGGGCGTCGTCGAGCCGGCAAGGACCGGATTCGCCGGCCGCGGGCGCGGACGCGCGTCGCGCTCGCCGGACCCCGCGCCGCGATCGCCGGAGCCCTGCCGGGGGCTGGCGCTGCGTGTCCGCGCGGCGCTCGACGCCACCGCGTCCGACAGTCGGATGCGGCCGTTTCCGACTCCGGGCGCGGAGCGTTCCGATCGCGGCGCATTCGCTTCAGCGGCGAACATGGCCGCTCACTCCACGACAAGGAACGTCGATGCACTACATGCGCGGACTTTCGCTGATCGAGGTGATCGCGGCACTGGCCGTAATCGCCGTTCTTGCCGGCGTCGCGCTGCCCGCGCTCGCCGACGCGCGCGCTCGCGCGCAATTCGCCCGTGCCGAGCTGGATCTGGGCGGGAGCGTGCTGCTCGCCAACCGCATCGCCGTCGCCAGCGCCGCGGCAGTGATCCTGTGCCCGGCGGCGGCGGCGGGCGGGTGTGAGGCGGGTTCGGACTGGAGCCGCGGCTGGCTGGCGTTCGCCGACATCGACGGCGACCGCCGCTTCGGCGCCTACGACGTGCAGTTGCAACGCAGCGGCGGCTACGGCGAGGACATCGTCGTGGTCAGCAACGCCGGGCGCGGGCGCGCGGTGTTCCAGCCCGACGGCGACAGCGCCGGCAGCAATCTGTCGTTCGTCGTGTGCAGCCGCTCGCGCCCGCGCGGGTTGCGGCTGGCGCTGTCGAACGGCGGGCGCCTGCGCCAGGCGCAGGTCGCGCCGGAACAGATCGAGGCCTGTCGCCGCGGCAGTGCGCTGTGATCGGGCCCGCGGCGGCCGAAGCCGGCTGCGGGCCGCCGATGCGCCCACGGCCCGCGGCGGCCCGTATGGGCCGGCGCCGGCTCGGGACCGGGCCTCGGACACGCCCGGGGCGGCCCGGAGACAGGCCGAATGCGCGCCCAAAGCGTGCCGAACGGGCCGCAAGCCCGGCAAAACCGTCCCGCGGCCGCACTCTTGCGCCGCCAAACCCCGAAAATCGCGCATTCAGCCGCACACTGCGGTGCGGTTCCGCGGACGCGCCGGTCGCTGCTTCCGGGTTAGACTGCCCTCCCTCGCCCCCTGCGGCGCCTTCACCCAATCGAATGTCCGAGGACGACAGTAGTACCCACTCGCCGGAACCCCACGAGAAACGGCGCTCCTGGCTCGACCGCATCAGCTCCGCGCTGTCCGGCGAACCCAGCTCCCGCGAAGACCTGGTCGAGTTGCTGCGCGACGCGCAGTCCGACGGTCTGATCGCCGCCGATACCCTGCGCATGATGGAAGGCGCGATCGCGGTCTCCGACCTGACCGTCGGCGACGTCATGATCCCGCGCTCGCAGATGGTCGCCTTGCCGGCCAACGCGAAATTCCTCGACCTGATGAAGCTGGTGGTCGAATCCGGCCATTCGCGCTTCCCGGTCCACGGCGAGGACAAGGACGAGATTCTCGGCATCCTGCTGGCCAAGGACCTGCTGCGCGGCGTGGTCGCCGACAACGGTCCGGGCACGATCCACGAACTGCTGCGTCCGGCGGTGCTGATTCCCGAATCCAAGCGCCTGGACGTGCTGCTGCGCGAGTTCCGCCAGTCGCGCAACCACATGGCCATCGTCATCGACGAGCACGGCGGCGTCGCCGGCCTGCTGACCATCGAGGACGTGCTGGAACAGATCGTCGGCGAGATCGACGACGAGCACGACGAAGCCGAGAACACCGACGCGCTGATCGCGGCGCAGGCCGACGGCCAGTACGTGGTCGACGCGCTGACTCCGATCGACGATTTCAACGAACGCTTCGGCGCCGATTTCGACGACGACGAGTACGACACCATCGGCGGCCTGATCACCGCGGCGATCGGGCATCTGCCCGAAGCCGGCGAGGAGCTGACCCTGGGCCGCTTCGTGTTCCGCGTCGCCAGCGCCGACGCGCGCCGGGTGCATGCCTTCCATGTCGGCGTGCTCGGCAACGAGTGATCGTCCGGCGCTCGCGCCGCGTGTCGCAGTTCGCAAACCGGCCCCGATGGGGGCCGGTTTTGTTTTGCGCGCAGGGCATTCGTTGCGGCCGTCGCGGCCGGGAGCCTCAGCCGCGACGCGGCTGGCCCGGATCGCCGCGACACCGCATCCGGCCGCAAGCGCGACACGGCCCGGCCAATGCCTGCGTTTACAATGGCCGCCACCCGCCCGCCGGATCAGGCCCCCGCCCGTGACCGCTCTTCCCCGCTTCGTCCGGCTCTGCGCTTTGCTCGCCCTGCTGTCGATCCTGCCGCTGGCGCACGCCGCCCCGACGGCGGCGCAAGCGGCCGCGACGCCCGCCGCCGAAGGCAGCGCAGATGCCGCGCACGCCGCCGCCGGCTCGCCGGCCGCCGCTGCCGCCGCCAGAGGCACCGCGGCAACGCCGGCGACAACCGCGACTGCACCCGCTCCGCCGGCCGCCGCCGACGCCGCCCAGGCCCCGCGCATCGGCGTGGTCACCATGCAGCCCGGCCAGGAGTTCTGGTCGCGCTTCGGCCACGACGCCCTGGTCGTCTACGACCGCGCCAGCGACAAGGCGATCTCGTACAACTTCGGCTATTTCGACCCGACCGAGCCCGACTTCGTCCAGCGCTTCGTCCGCAACGACATGCGCTACCGCCTGGTCGCGCTGCCGTTCGACCAGGACATGGCCCAGTACGACTACGAAGGGCGCAAGGTGAGCCTGCAATGGCTCGACCTCAGCGACGCGCAGGCGCGCGCGCTGGCCGAGTCGCTGCGGGTCAATGCGCTGCCGGAAAACGCGCATTACCGCTACCAGTATTTCGACGACAACTGCGCGATCCGGGTGCGCGACGCGATCGACCGCACCCTCGGCGGCGAGTTGCGCCGCCAGACCGAAGGCCGTTCGCACGGCAACACCCTGCGCAGCGAAGCGTTGCGGCTGTCGCGGCCGGAAGCGTGGATGTGGCTGGGGCTCGACGTGCTGATGGGCCCGGAGACCGACAAGCCGATCCCGGTGTGGACCGAGTCCTACGTGCCCGGGCGGCTCGCCGCGGCGCTGGCCGAGGTCAAGAACAACCAGGGCCGGCCGCTGGTGGAGGCCGAACGCGTGCTGATGCCCTCGCGCATCGCCGCCGAGCCCGAGGCCGCGCCGCTGCCGTGGTGGCCGTGGGCGCTAGCCGGGCTGGCCCTGGGCGCGGCGCTGGCCTGGCTCGGCGGACGCAGCCCGCGCCTGCTCGCGGCCGCGGCGCTGCCGCTGTGGCTGCTGCTCGGCGTGGTCGGCGCGCTGCTGGCATACGCCTGGGCCGGCACCGGCCACGAGTACGTCTACGCCAACCGCAACCTGCTGCTGTTCGATCCGCTGTGCCTGCTGCTGCTGTTCGGCGGCGTGCGCATCCTGCGCGGGCGCGATCCGGGCCCGGCGTTCGGCTGGCTGAGCCTGATCGTGCTGCTGGCCGCCGCGGCGTCGCTGTTCGCGTACTGGCTGCCGGTCTACCCGCAGCGCAACGCCCACTGGATCGCGCTGTGGCTGCCGGTGCATCTGGGCCTATGGGCGGGCCTGCGCGCGACCGCCAGGACGCGTCAAGGCTGAGCGCTTGCCCCTGCGCGGTCGCGGGGGCAGGATGCGCGCATGAGCGATCCTTCCCTGCCCCAGTGCGTCATCAACTGCGCCGCCTACGATCGTAACGGCGGCCGCCGCGACATCACCCTGGACCAGATCAGCGACGTGCTGGCGGTCGACGACGGCAGCTTCGTGTGGGTCGGCCTGTACGAGCCCGACGAGCCGATCCTGGACAAGCTGCAGGAAGAGTTCTGCCTGCACGACCTGGCCGTGGAGGACGCCCACAACGCGCACCAGCGGCCGAAGATCGAGGCCTACGGCAACTCGCTGTTCATCGCCATCCACACCGCGCAGAAGATCGACAACCGCATCCGTTTCGGCGAAACCCACCTGTTCGTCGGGCCGCGCTATCTGGTGACGGTGCGCCACGGCGCCTCGATCAGCTACAAGAGCGCGCGCATGCGCATGGAGCGCGAGCCGGACCTGCTCGAACACGGTCCCGGCGCAGCGCTGTACGCGGTGCTCGACAGCGTGGTCGACAACTTCATGCCGATCGTCGAGGGCTTCACCCAGGAGCTCAACGAGCTGGAGAAGGACATCTTCGCCGAGGATTTCCGCAACCAGACGGTGCGCGAGCTGTACGACCTCAAGCGCGAACTGACCCGGCTGCGCATGGCGGTGTCGCCGTTGCAGGACATCCTCGGCCAGCTCGCGCGCTCGCGCGGCGGGCTGATCGACGAGGAGATCCAGCTGTACTTCCGCGACGTGCTCGACCACGCCGTGCGCATCAACGAAACCACCGACACCCTGCGCGAGATGCTGACCGCGGCGGTCAGCGTGAACCTGTCGCTGGTGACGGTGCGGCAGGGCGAGATCGTCAAGCGCCTGGGCGCCTGGGCGGCTTTGCTGGCGGCGCCGACCTTGATCGCGAGTTGGTACGGGATGAACTTCACCCACATGCCGGAGCTCGCCGGGCAGTTCAGCTACGCGATTCTGATCAGCGTGGTGGTGGTGACGTGTCTGGTGCTGTACATCGGGTTCAAGCGGGCGAAGTGGTTGTAGCGTCCGGCGCAGCCTCGCAATCACGACGCAGGCGCATTGACGCGGTCGCGGCTCGCGCCGCTCCTACAGTCGGATACGAAACCACGGCCGCTCCCTGTAGGAGCGGCGCAAGCCGCGACCGCGAACCCGCAACCACGACGCAAGCGCAGCGGCGCGGTCGCAGCTCGCGCAGCTCCTACAGTCGGATACGAAACCACGGCCGCTCCCTGTAGGAGCGGCGCAAGCCGCGACCGCGAATCGGCAACCACGACGCAAACACCATTCGGGCCCGCAACCGCCCCGCCGCCGCGCCGAGCCGAACCGCCCGCCTCCGAACCGCCCGGCATCGCACCGCCAACGGCCCGCATCCGCCGCCTAAGACCAAAGTATCAGCCGCAATGACGCGCCTTTGCCGCGCTGCGCATTGACCCGCCCGGGCCCAGGGGCGACGCTTCCGGGGGTCCTATCCGGGAGGGTCGTCATGAAAAATGGTCTGGGGAAAGTGGGCTGGGCGGCCCTCGCGGTGCTCGGGGCGTTCTGCCTCGGCGTGGTCGCGCTGCGGCGCGGCGAACACATCAACGCGCTGTGGATCGTCACCGCCGCGGTCTCGATCTATCTGGTCGCCTACCGCTACTACTCGCTGTTCATCGCCGACAAGGTGATGCAGCTCGATCCGACCCGGGCCACGCCCGCGGTCATCAACAACGACGGCCTGGACTACGTGCCCACCAACAAGCACGTGCTGTTCGGCCACCACTTCGCCGCGATCGCCGGCGCCGGGCCGCTGGTCGGCCCGGTGCTCGCCGCGCAAATGGGTTACCTGCCCGGGCTGCTGTGGCTGATCGTCGGCGTGGTCCTGGCCGGCGCGGTGCAGGACTTCATGGTGTTGTTCGTCTCCAGCCGCCGCAACGGCCGCTCGCTCGGCGACCTGGTGCGCGAGGAGATGGGCCGCATCCCCGGCACCATCGCCCTGTTCGGCGCCTTCCTGATCATGATCATCATCCTCGCGGTGCTGGCGATGATCGTGGTCAAGGCGCTCGCGGAAAGCCCCTGGGGCATGTTCACGGTGATCGCGACCCTGCCGATCGCGGTGCTGATGGGCGTGTACATGCGCTACATCCGTCCCGGCAAGATCGGCGAAATCTCGGTGGTCGGGCTGGTGCTGTTGCTGCTGGCGATCTGGTACGGCGGCAAGGTCGCCGCCGATCCCGTGCTCGGCCCGGCCTTCACCTTCACCGCGACCCAGATCACCTGGATGCTGATCGGCTACGGCTTCGTCGCCGCGGTGCTGCCGGTGTGGCTGGTGCTGGCGCCGCGCGACTACCTGTCGACCTTCCTCAAGATCGGCACCATCGTCGGCCTCGCCATCGGCATCCTGATCGTGATGCCGGACCTGCGCATGCCGGCGCTGACCCAGTTCACCGACGGCAACGGCCCGGTGTGGAAAGGCGGGCTGTTCCCGTTCCTGTTCATCACCATCGCCTGCGGCGCGGTGTCGGGCTTCCATGCGCTGATCTCTTCGGGCACCACGCCCAAGCTGCTCGCCAACGAGGCGCATATGCGCTACATCGGCTACGGCGGCATGCTGATGGAATCCTTCGTCGCGATCATGGCCCTGGTCGCCGCCTCGGTGATCGATCCGGGCGTGTACTTCGCGATGAACAGCCCGGCCGCGCTGGTCGGCACCGACGTGCACACGGTCGCGCAGACGATCAGCAGTTGGGGTTTCGCGGTGACGCCCGAAGTGCTGAACGCGACGGCCGAAGACATCGGCGAACACACCATCCTCGCCCGCGCCGGCGGCGCGCCGACGCTCGCGGTCGGCATCGCCCAGATCCTGCACAACGTGTTGCCGGGCGAGAACACGATGGCGTTCTGGTACCACTTCGCGATCCTGTTCGAAGCCTTGTTCATCCTCACCGCGGTCGACGCCGGCACCCGCGCCGGACGCTTCATGCTGCAGGACCTGCTCGGCAGCTTCGTGCCGGCGCTGCGCCGCACCGAGGCCTGGGGCCCGAACCTGATCGCGACCGGCGGCTGCGTCGCGCTGTGGGGCTATTTCCTCTACCAGGGCGTGGTCGATCCGCTCGGCGGCATCAACACCTTGTGGCCGTTGTTCGGCATCGCCAACCAGATGCTCGCCGGCATCGCGCTGATGCTGTGCACGGTCGCCTTGTTCAAGATGAAGCGCGACCGCTACGCCTGGGTCACCATCGTGCCGACGATCTGGCTGCTGATCTGCACCACCGCCGCCGGCCTGATCAAGATCTTCGATTCCAACCCGGCGGTCGGCTTCCTCGCCCAGGCGCACAAGTACAGCGCCGCGATCGCCAAGGGCGAAGTCACCGCGCCGGCCAAGAGCCTGGAGCAGATGCACCAGATCATGGTCAACAGCTACGTCAACACCGGCCTGACCGCGCTGTTCCTGTTCGTGGTGTTCAGCGTGCTGGTCTACTCGCTCGGCGCGATCGCCAAGGCGCGTTCGAACCCGCAGCGCAGCGACCGCGAGTCGCCGTACGTGGCGCTCAAGCCGCACGAAATGGGGAATCTGTGATGGGTACCGCGCTGGTTCCGGTCGGCCAATACCAATCGTTCAAACGCGCCTGGCGGCGCATCGTGCAGACCGCGCGGCTGTGCTGCGGGGTGCCGGACTACGACAACTACGTGCGCCATCTGATGGAGAAGCATCCGGAACGGCCGATTCCGGATTACGCGACGTTCTTCCGCGAACGCCAGGACGCGCGCTACGGCGGCGGCGGGTTCCGTTGTTGCTGACGCGGACTGCGCCGCGACGGCGCAGTCGTGGGTGTCGATGAACCGGCGGCCTTATCTCATCGCTTGCGGGCGATGAGGTAAGGCCGGGTGTCCTTGCCGCGGCTCGCATGCCGCTCGCTCGCCTCGATCGCGAAGCCGGCGGCTTCGATCGCCGTTTGCAGTTGTGCGGCGGTGAACACACCGGTGTGCGGTGCCTGCCCGAGCGTGCGCGCCAGCGGCAACGCCAGCCGCAGCAACGGATTCATTTCGCCCAGGCACGGCGTCTTGGTGACCAGCGCGCCGTTCGCGGCCAACAGCGCGTGGATCTGCCGCAGCGTCGCCGGCAGGTCGTGGACCAGGTGCAGGTAGTTGAATCCCAGGACGACATCGAACTGCGCATCCGCGGGATCGAACTCCTCCGCAGTCGCGGCGCGGAACGACAACCCGGGGACCGGATCGGCGGCGAGCTTTTCCTCGGCGATCTCGATCATGCCGGCGGAAATATCGGTGGCCAGATAACTGCGCACGCCGCCGGCGAGCCGCAGCGCGGTCGAGCCGGTGCCGCAGCCCAGTTCGAGCACCCGGTCCTGCGGCCGCAACAGCGCGCGGGTGCGGTCCAGGGTCCGCGCGTACGCCTGCTGGTCCGCTACCGGGCCGGACGCGTATTTGCGTGAAGTGCGGTCCCAGAATTTCGCGTCGTTCGCCAAGGTCATGCCGGGTCCTTCTGCTGCAAGGATGAATGGGTCGTCGTCGTTGTGATCAAACGAACCATAGTCAAGTCTTGCGACCGCCGTGCGATGGCGTGGCGTAATCCCGGCCGGCGTCACACCGCGCGGTGGACGCGGTGGTCTATTGGAACGCCCGTTCGCCGCGATGCCGCGCCACCCCGCGCCCCCTGTAGGAGCTGCGCAAGCTGCGACCGCGAAACCGCGCTTGCGTCGCAACTGCGATGTCGCGGTCGCAGCTCGCGCAGCTCCTACAGTCGGATTTCAGGCCGGCGCGTCGCCGGCGAGCGAGCGCAGGGTGATGCCGACGAGGTAGGCCAGGCCGGTGCCGGTGGCGTAGCCCAGCGTTCCGAGCAAGGCGCCGACCGGCGCCAGCGAAGGATGGAACGCGGAGGCCACTACCGGCGCCGAGGCCGGGCCGCCGATGTTGCTCTGCGAACCGATCGCGAAATAGAACAGCGGCACCTTCAGCAAACGGCCGACGCCCCACAGGATCGCGATGTGCACCACGATCCACATCAGGCCCAGAGCGAACAGCCAGGGCTTGTCGAGCAGCGCCAGGATGTCCATCTGCAGGCCGATGCAGGCGATCAGGAAATACAGCAGCAGGCTGCCGATCTTCGACGCGCCGGCGCCTTCGAGCTCGCGCGCGCGGGTGAAGCTCAGCGCCAGGCCGGCGAAGGTCGACACCGCGACCACCCAGAAGAACGGCTCGTGCAGGCTCACCGTGCGCGCCCACGACACATTGGCGCCGAACCACGCCGACACGGGGCCGGCGATCGCGTGCGCGAGGCCGACCACGCCGAAGGCGATGCCGACGATCATCGCCAGATCGCTGAGAGTCGGCACGCGTTCGTGCTGGGCGCGGAAGTCCTCGAGGCGGCGCTTGAGCTCCTCGATGCCGCTGACGTCGGCGCCGCTGCGCGCGTCGATGGCCTGGGCGCGGCTGGCCAGGAAGATCAGCACCGCCATCCACACATAGCCGACGCCGACGTCGACCACGGCGAACTGGCCGAAGGTGGTCGCGTCGACCTGGAAGATCTCCTTCATCGCCAGCATGTTGGCGCCGCCGCCGATCCAGCTGCCGGCCAGCGCGGCCATGCCGCCCCAGGTGTCGCCGGCGACCGTTTCCGGATGCAGCGCGCGCATGACCACGAACGCGACGATCGCGCCGAAGGCGACGCTCAGCGACGACACCGCGTACATGATCAGCAGCTTCGGCCCGAGCTTGAGCACGCCCTTTAGGTCGATGGTCAGGGTCAGCAGCACGAGCGCCGCCGGCAGCAGCACGCGGCTGGCGACCGGGTTGTACAGCTTGGTGTTGTTGCCGTCGACCAGGCCGACGGTGTTGTAGATGCCGGGAATGAAGTAGCACAGCAACAGCGCCGGCACGAAGGTGTAGAACGTCTTCCAGAAACCGCTTTGCTTCGAGGAAGTCCAGAACACCAGGCCGAGGGTGGCGGCGATCAGGCCGAGGACGACGATGTCGTTGCTGATGAGCGCCGTGCGGGCGGTGTCTGGCGGCATGCGGGATTCCCCTGAACTAAGGCGACTCCGCTTTTACTTCGGATCGGCCGCCGCGGGCAAGAGCCGGTGGTGCCGGGGCGCGGATTCAGGCGCGGCCTGTCGCCCACCTGTCGCGTATCCCCCTGTAGGAGCGGCGCGAGCCGCGACCGCTAAACCACGCTTGCGTCGTATGTGCGATGTCGCGGTCGCGGCTTGCGCCGCTCCTACAGTCGGATACGCAGCGACGCTGCGAGCTGTATACAAAAACACACGAAGCAGCGACGCGATCTGGCCGCAGCCCCTGTAGGAGCGGCGCGAGCCGCGACCGCGGAACCGCGCTTGCGTCGTAGCTGCGAGGTCGTGGTCGCGGCTTGCGCCGCTCCTACAGTCGGATACGCAGCGGCGCTGCGAGTTGTACAAAAAAACACGCGAGACGGTGGCGCGATCTGGCCGCAGCCCCTGTAGGAGCGGCGCGAGCCGCGACCGCGGAACCTCGCTTGCGTCGTAGGTGCGATGTCGCGGTCGCGGCTTGCGCCGCTCCTACAGTCGGATACGCAGCGACGCTGCGAGCTGTATACAAAAATACACGAAGCAGCGACGCGATCTGGCCGCAGCCCCTGTAGGAGCGGCGCGAGCCGCGACCGCGAAACCGCGCTTGCGTCGTAGGTGCGATGTCGCGGTCGCGGCTCGCGCCGCTCCTACCGTCGGATGCGCAGCGACGCTGCGAGCCGTACACAAAAACACACGAGACAGCGGCGCGATCTGGCCGTAGCCCGTGTAGGAGCGGCGCGAGCCGCGACCGCGAAACCGCGCTTGCGTCGTATGTGCGGTGTCGCGGTCGCGGCTTGCGCCGCTCCTACAGTCGGATACGCAGCGGCGCTGCGAGCTGTACACAAAAACACACGAAGCAGCGGCGCGATCTGGCCCCAGCCCTGTAGGAGCGGCGCGAGCCGCGACCGCGGAACTGCGCTTGCGTCGTAGCTGAGAGGTCGCGGTCGCGGCTCGCGCCGCTCCTACAGGGAGATACGCGACCATGCCGACACGCAAAAAAGAAGGCCGCCCGAGGGCGGCCTTCGTACGATCGTGCGGACCGGCGCTTACTGACCGATGTGCTGCTTCAGCCAGCCGTTGACCGTGTCGTGCCACTGCACGCTGTTCTGCGGCTTGAGCACCCAGTGGTTCTCGTCCGGGAAGTACAGGAACTTGGACTCGATGCCCTGGCGCTGCAACGCGGTAAACACGCCGATGCCCTGCTCGACCGGGATGCGGAAGTCCTGTTGGCCGTGGATGACCAGCATCGGCACCTTCCAGTCCTTGACGTGGTTGACCGGGTTGAACTTCTCATACGCGGCCGGCTTGTCGTACGGCGTGCCGCCCTGCTCCCACTCGGTGAACCACAGCTCTTCGGTGGCGTAACCCATCATGCGCTGGTCGAACACGCCGTCGTGGCTGACCAGGCACTTCCACGGCTGGTTCCAGTTGCCGGCGATCCAGTTGACCATGAAGCCGCCGTACGACGCGCCGAGTGCGCAGGCCTTGTCGCCGTCGAGGAAGGAATACTTCTTCTGCGCCGCGGCCCAGCCCTTCTGCAGGTCTTCCAGCGGACGGTCGCCCCAGTGCTGGCTGATCGCATCGGTGAAGGCCTGGCCGTAGCCGGTGGAGCCGTGGAAGTCGATCATCACCACCGCATAGCCTTGGCCCGCATAAGTCTGCGGGTTCCAGCGATAGCTCCAGCCGTTGCCGAAGCTGCCCTGCGGGCCGCCGTGGATCAGGAACGCGACCGGATACTTCTTGCCTTCCTGGTAGTTCCACGGCTTGACCACGTAGCCGTACACGCTGTCGCCGTTCCAGCCCTTGAACTCGAACTGTTCGAAGTCGCCGAACTTGGTGTTGCCCAGAATCTCCGAAGCGCTCGGGGTGATCGCGCGCTCCGGCGCGCCGTCGAGGCCGCCGACGAAGATCTGGTCGCCGCTCTTGAGCGTGTTGCGGGTGAAGGCGAAGGTCTTGCCGGCGAGCGTCGGCGAATTGACGGTGCCGTCGGCGATCAGGCGGGTGGCCTTGCCGCTGGCGATGTCGATGCCGAACAGCGGCTGCTGGCCGAGGTCTTCGGTGGTGGTGTAAATGGTCTTGCCGTCGGCGGACAGCACGATGTTGGAGGCCGAACGATCCCACTGCGGCGCGATCTCGCGCGCCTTGCCGCTGGCCAGGTCGAGTTCCATCAACGCGTAGCGGTCGGCTTCGAAGCCCGGGCGCTTCATCGCGCGGTAGTACAGGGTCTTGCCGTCGGCGCTGAAGGTCGCGCCGGTGTCCCAGGCCGGGTTCGACGCGGTCAGGTTCTTGGCCGCGCCGCCGTCGGCGCCGACCTGGTACAGATCGAAATTGGTCGACCACGGCTCCTTGGCGTCGGCCTTGCGCGCGCTGAACACCAGCGACCGGCCGTCGGGCGCCCAGGTGTATTCGCTGCTGTCGCCGAACGGACGCGAGGGGACGTCGCCGATCACTTCACCGCTGACGAGCTTGGCGGTCGAGGCGGTCTTGCCGGCGGCCGGCAGGTCGGTCACGAACAGACGGTTCAGGCGACCGTCGTTCCACGCGTCCCAGTGGCGGATGAACATGCGGTCGAACACCTTGCCCGAGGCCTTGCTCTTCTCGGCCGCGTCGAGCTTCTTCTTGCTGCAGGCCAAGTCGGCCGCGCAATCGGCATACGCCTCGGCGTTGAACGCCACGCGCTTGCCGTCGGGCGAAATCTGGAAGCCGCCGACGTCGCCGTCGAACGCGGTCAGCTGCCGCGGCGTGCCGCCGCCCAGCGGCAGCGAGTACAGCTGCGAGCTGCCGCTCTTGCTGCTGAGGAAGTACACGATCTTGCCGTCCGGCGAAAACGCCGGCGAGTTGACGCTCCAGCCTTCCGGGGTCAGACGCTTCGGCGGCGCGGCATCGCGCGCGAACAGGTCTTCGATCCACAGCGAGGTCGCGGACTTGTTGGCGGCGAAATCGACCGTGCGCTTGGCGAACACCAGTTGGCGGCCGTCGGCCGACAGGGTCGGCGAGGAATAGCGGTCCATGCTCGCCAGATCGCGGATCTGCAGACCTTGCGGCGCGGGCGGCGTGAGCGAGAAAGCCGGCGCGGATGCGCAGGCCAGCGACAGGGCCAGCGGCAGGAGGGCGTGGCGTGGCGTCATGAGGGAACCTCTAGCGTTGTCGGGTGCGTGAACGGCACGCACCGCAGAAGGACGAACGGCCCGGTAAAGCACCGGGCCGTTTCAGGATCAAGCTTGCGGAAGTGCGCCGTTGCGGCTGCTGCGGTAGAACAGCCAAATCACCACGGCCAGCACCAGCAGGCCGACGCCTGCGCCGAAATGAAAACGCTCGGGCAGCGCGAGGATGTCGGCGCGTTCGTAGATGACGATCGGGAACGCGATCGCGATGCCCATCAGCGCCTCGCCGGTGATCAGGCCGGCTGCGAACAAGGTGCCCGGCCGGTGCACCCGGTCGTGTTCTTCTTCCGTGCTGTTCGCGGTCAGGCCACGGCGGCGGCCGACGATGTGCGAGAGCAGGCCGCCGAGGAAGATCGGCACCATCAACTGCAGCGGCAGATAAATGCCGATCGCCGCGGCCAGCACCGGAACGCGGAACTTGGCCTTGCGCGCCTTCAGCCATTCGTCGAAAGCGATGATGACCGCGCCGATGGCGGCGCCGATGCCGATCATGGTCCACGGCAGTTCGCCGCCGAACATCCCCTTGGCGACCGACGCCATCAAGGTCGCCTGCGGAGCCGACAGCGCATTGGGATGCTGCGGGGTCGGCGCGCCGATGCCGTAGGCCTGGGCCAGCAGGTTCAGCACCGGCGCCATGATCAGCGCGCACGAAAGCGTGCCGATGCCGAGCATCAGCTGCTGCTTCCACGGCGTAGCGCCGACGATGTAGCCGGCCTTGAGGTCCTGCAGGTTGTCGCCGCCGACCGCCGCGGCGCAGCACACCACCGCGCCGATCATGATGGCGGCGACCGCGCCGATCGGCGAGTCGCGGCCCAGCATCAGCACCAGCACCACCGACGCGAACAGGATGGTGGAGATGGTGATGCCCGAAACCGGGTTGTTGGACGAACCGATCAGGCCGGCCAGATACGCCGACACCGACACGAACAGGAAGCCGGCGACGATCATGATGATGGTCATCGGCACGCTGACGAACCAGTTGCCGACGATGGCCTGATACAGAACCAGCAGCGGCAATACGAACAGCAGCAGCGCGATCAGCATCCACTTCATCGGCAGATCGCGGTCGGTCTCGGCGACCGGGCCGGTGCTGCCCTTGCGCGCCGCGGCCAGACCGCTCTTGATGCCCGACAGCAGCGACTTGCGCAGCGAGAACAGCGTCCAGATGCCACCGATCAGCATCGTACCGACGCCGAGGTAACGCACCTTGGCCGACCAGATCGCGGTGCCGATGTCGGCCGCGTTGCCGCCAACGACCTTCGCGGCCAGCACCGGATCGGAGTCGAGGAAGAACATATGGTAGATCGGAATCGCGAACTGCCACGACAGGATCGAGCCGGACACCACCACGATGCCGACGTTGAGGCCGACGATGTAGCCCACGCCGAACAGCGCCGGCGACAGGTTGGTGCCCATGTAGCCCAGGTACTTGCCGATGAAGCCCGAACCGATGGCGTTGTCCGGGATCAGGCGCATGCCGCTTTCGGCGGCCACCTTGACCAAGGCGCCGATGGCGCCGGCCAGGCCCAGGATTTTGAGGCCCGGCCCGGGATTCTCGCCGGCCTTGAGCACTTCGGCCGCCGCCTTGCCTTCGGGGAAGGGCAGCGGATCTTCGACGATCATCGAACGCCGCAGCGGCACCGAGAACAGCACGCCGAGCAGACCGCCGAGGCCGGCGATGGCGAACACCCATGAGTAACGGAAGTCCTGCCAGTAGCCGAGGATCACCAACGCCGGAATGGTGAAGATCACGCCGGCGGCGATCGACGAACCGGCCGAAGCGCCGGTCTGGACGATGTTGTTCTCCAGGATGGTGCCGCCGCCGAACAGGCGCAGTACCGCCATGGAGATCACCGCAGCCGGGATCGCAGTGGCGATGGTCAGGCCGGCGAACAGGCCCAGATACGTGTTGGCGGCGGCCAGAACTGCCGCCAGAACGACGGAGAGCAGGACGGCGCGGAAGGTCAATTGGGGCTGCTTGGCGGGTGAGGCCATCGGCGTCTCCATCGCGGGTGATCGGGCATGCGGCGGTGTATGCGAACGGTCGTCCGGGCGATCCCGATCAGGAAGGCCCGGCGGCGAGGCAATCCGCCGATGATCGCATCCGCCGCGCCCGCCTGTAAAAGTGCAGTGCGGCAAAAAGCGGGATTGGGCAAAAGCCGGCGAAATCGCATGAATGGGCGGATTTTCCCGGTTTGGCGCGGGAAAAGCGGCGGTCATGGCGGCCATGGGGACTGCCTTTGTGGCAGCGGCTTCAGCCCCGAGGCTCTCGTTTCGGCCGGAATCGGACTGTCCGGCGGGCGGAAACAAGAGCCTCGCCGCTGGAGCCCCTCCCACAAAAACGCATTCGGGGCTGAAGTCACTCCCACAAACGCCGCAAAACCGGCCCGCGCCGCCTCCGGCCGCCGCGCCCTATACTCCGCCCCTTCGCGCCCGCCGCCGACCGGAATCCGCTAGTGACCGCAGCAAGCCCCGCCACGCCCGCGCCCCTGTCCGCCCGCGACGACGACTTCCTCGGCCATCCCAAGGGCCTGTACGTCTGCTTCTTCACCGAGATGTGGGAGCGCTTCTCCTTCTATGGCATGAAGGCGTTGCTGCTGCTGTACTTGCTGAAGTACCACCTGTTCGGCGACGACGCCGGCTACGACCTGATCGGCGCCTACGGCGGCCTGGTCTACGCGGTGCCGGTGATCGGCGGCCTGCTCGCCGACCGTTACCTCGGCATGCGCAAGGCGGTGGTGCTCGGCGGCGTGTTGTTGGTGCTGGGGCATCTGGGCATGGCCTACGAAGGCCACGCCGCGCAACTGGTGAACGGCAAGGTGGTGCGCGACGAAACCGCGATGCAGGTGTTCTACCTGTCGCTGGCGCTGATCATCGCCGGCGTCGGCTTCCTCAAGCCGAACATCTCGACCATCGTCGGCAAGCTCTACGCCCAGGACGATCCGCGCCGCGATTCGGGCTTCACCCTGTTCTACGCCGGCATCAACGTCGGCGCGCTGTTCTCCTCGCTGATCTGCGCGTTCCTCGGCGAAACCTACGGCTGGAAGTACGGCTTCGGCGCCGCCGGCATCGGCATGATCGCGGGGCTGGCGATGTTCGTGTGGGGCCAGCGCTATCTGCGCGGCCACGCCGAAGCGGCGAACCCGGCCGCGTTGCGCGAAAAGGTCAACGGCCTGTCGCGGCAGACCTGGATCTACCTCGGCACCGCCGCCGGCGTGCTGGTGCTGTGGGGCACGATCCAGTTCGCTTCGCAGGTCACGCTCAAGCTCGGCGACGTCAGCTTCACCGCCGCGCTGGCGATCATGCTCGCGACCCTGGCGGTGTTCCTGATCTGGTTCTTCGGCTTCATCGCCCGCGACTGCAGCAAGGTGCAGCGCGAACAGATGCTGGCGCTGGTGGTGTTGATCCTCGCGGTGCTGATCTTCTTCACCCTGTACGAGCAGACCTACGGCTCGTGGGTGACCTTCAACGACCGGCTGATGACCAAGGACATGTTCGGCGCGGCCGACGCGGCGAACTACAAGCCGACCCTGCCGTGGTCGCTGTTCTCGCTCGCCGCCAGCCCGCCGCTGATGATCCTGGCGCTGATCGCCAGCGACCGCGGCCGCAACGGCGCGGCCAAGGCGCTGGTGGCGCTGCTGGTGCTCGGCATGGCCGCGGCGACCGCGCACGACGTGGTGCTGGTGCCGCAGACCGCCGGCTCGCTGACCTACCTCGGCCCGTTCTTCCTGGTCGTGCTGGCGCCGCTGTTCTCGTGGCTGTGGCCGTGGCTGGCGCGGCGCGGGCGCAACCCGAGCAAGCCGGTGACGATGTCGCTGGGCCTGATCCTGGCCGGCCTGTCGTTTCTTCCGCTGGTGGCCGCGGCCAAGGTGTCCGGCGGCGGCGAGATGGCCAGCGTCTGGTATCTGGTGCTGGCCTATCTGGTGCTGGAAATCGGCGAGATGTGCCTGTCGCCGATCGGCATGTCGGCGGTGACCCAGCTGTCGGTCGCGCGCGTGGTCGGGCTGATGATGGGCGCGTTCTGGCTGTCGACCGCGTTCTCGGAAGTGCTGGCGGCGCAGTTCGCGAAGATCGCCTCGGTCGAGATTCCCGCCGGCGGCGCCATCGACATGGCGGCCGCGTCGGTCAAGTACGGCGAGTTGTTCTCGATGCTGACCTGGCTCGGGATCGGCTCGGGCGTGCTGTTCCTGGTGTTGTCGCCGTGGTTGAAGCGGTGGATGCACGGGGTGAAGTGAGCGCTTGCGCTTGTCGACATGAGGCGCATCGGCGGCGTTTGCGAACGTCCGTTTCACTGCGGCCCTGACGATGCGAAGACACCGCAACAGCGCGACGGCGGCCATAGCAAGGCCGTCCGTCGGGGTACGGCCGGAAAGCTGAATTCAGGCGTGTCGAGCACTCTGATGCCACGCCCACTCATGGCCTTTGCGGTTGCGCCGACCCGCATGTTCAAATCATGCCGCAGCGCGCGCCGGGCAGTACCCGCGTGCGCTGCCGTTCGACCTGTTCCAACGTGCGAGCCCCGGTCCGAACGCCAACCCCCACAAGGAGCGGCACCGCAATGATCAGCAATATTTCGCAAAGGAAATGCGTGTTGGCTTCGGCCCTGGCCAGCGTCCTGCTCGCGCCTTGCGCGGCGGGAGCCGTCAGCGGGCAGCAGCATGCGGACGGAACCGCGATCACCCTGTCCGACAACGAATACACCACCGCCAACGCCGGCGAGCATGCGTTGTGGGCCAGCAACGGCGGCAACTTCCTCACCAGCGGCACGGCGCGGATCGCGGTGTCGACCACCGGCGACGACGCCAACGGCATCTTCGTCGAAGGCGCCACCACGCTCAGCCTGTCGAACTTCGATGTCCGCACCCAAGGCAAGAACGCGCATGCGCTCATGGCCCAGGGCGCCGGCGCTTCGATCTCGTTCGATCAGGGCAGCTTGAGCGCTGCAACGGGACTGTTTTCCCCGCCGAGTTTCGCGCTGCGCGCCGATGCCGGCTCGATCAACATCGCCCGCTCGACGGTGACCGGCGATGCGACAGCCTTGAACAAGGGCCGGATCGGCATGGACGCGGTCACGTTCAACGGCAGTTTGCGAGTCGAGAACGGCTCGTCGGTCACCGTCTCCCGCAGCACGGTCGACGGCGGCCTCGGGGCCTACAGCGACGCAGCGCAGCTGGAGGTTTCGGACACGACGATCAGTCGCGTCTCCGTTCCCAACCAGACCCAAGCCGCGCTGGCCTCGGTCGGCGGCTCCACGGTCATCTTGCGCAATTCCCGAGTGAACGGCTCGGGCACCGGAATGAACGGCTTGTTCGTGGTCGACTCCGGGATGCTCGTGGATTCGAGCACGATCGTCATGTCGGCCGACCAGGGCGCCGCGTTGTACCTGAGCGCCGGCACCGGGGGGCTCATCCAATGGCCGAAGTCGGCGACAGTCACTCTGAAAAACACCGCCATCGACGTTAACGGAGGCGCCGATCTGGTCGGTGTCGTCGCCTCCACCGGCAACACCTTCTTAACGATGGAAGGCGGGCGGCTGAAAACTACCGGCGGCGCCGCGATCGTCCTGTCCCAACGCGATCCCGCGTTCCCCGGCCCCAGGCCGCCCGCCACCGGGCATTCGCAGTTTTCGTTCAAGGACGGCGCCGTGGTTTCCGGCGGCAGCGGCGTGCTGATGTCGGTTCTCAACGACGTGGACGTCGCCGTCGTCTCCCTGGACACGAACGCCAGCGCCTACGGCGACATCAAGTTTGCTGGCAATGCCGATACCAACAGCGACGGTACCGTCTCCAAAAACGTCGAAGTCGCCCTGCGCAACGGCTCGCTGTGGGAGGGCGCCGCGAACGCGGTGCGCGCGCTGTCGATCGCCAGCGGCGCGCGCTGGAACGTGACCGGCGATTCGGAAGTGGGCCGGACTGTCCTGTCCAACGGCGTCGTCGCGTTCGCCGCGCCGACCGCGGGCGATTTCAAGACCTTGACCGTGAACGGCGATTTCGAAGGCGCAAGCGTAGGCGGCACCCTCGTGATCAATACGGTTCTGGGCGACGACGCGTCCAAGAGCGACAAGCTGATCGTGCGAGGCAACACCTGGGGCTGGACCTCGATCACCGTCAACAACGTCGGCGGCACCGGCGCTCAGACCGTCGACGGCATCGAGGTGGTGCGGGTCGACGGTACCTCCAACGGCGGCTTCGGGCTCAACGGCCGGGTGGTCGCCGGGGCTTACGAATACCTGCTGTACAAGGGCAGCGTCGCCGATCCGAACAACGGCGACTGGTATCTGCGCTCGCAGCGCGCTTCGACCGGCCCGCGCCCGCTGCCGCCAGGGATGATCTATCGCCCCGAAACCGGCGCCTACCTCGCCAACCAAGCCGCTGCGGTGGCGATGTTCCAGCACTCCCTGCAAGACCGCAACAGCGAAACCACGTTCGGCGATCGCGGCGAACGCGATTTCTCGACCTGGATGCGCGTGGTGCGTCGCGAGATCGACGGTTACGCCGGTCTGGACCAGCTGAGCACCGGCACCGACACTTCGGTGATCCAGATCGGTGGCGACATGGGCCGCTGGAACGGCGACAGCCGCTGGCACCTCGGCCTGATGGGCGGCGTCGGCCGCGCCGACACCCAGGTCGACTCCGACATCGTCGGCTACCGCGCCAAGGGCAAGGTCGATGGCTACAACCTGGGCGTGTACGCCACCTGGTTCGCCAATGCCACCGACTCGGCCGGCCTCTACCTCGACGGCGCGGTGCAGTACGGCCGCTACAACCACAGCGTGCGCGGCGACCTGCTCGCCGAGGAAAAGTACAAGTCCAAAACCTGGAGTGCCTCGCTGGAAACCGGCTACGCCTTCGCTCTGAATCCCAACGGCGGTTTCCTGATGTACCTGGAACCGCAGTTGCAGCTGATCCATACCGACTACTCCGCCGACACCCATCGCGAAAGCAACGGCACCCGGGTCGACGCCCGCCAGGCCGGCGGCCTGACCAGCCGCGTCGGCGTGCGCTTCTACGGCCACAGCGACAACAGCGCCAGCCGCCGGTTGCAGCCGTTCCTGACCTTGAATTGGTGGCGCAACGGCGACCGCAACGCGATCGACTTCGACAACAACAAGGTCGAGCTGGAGCTGCCGGAAGACCTGTACGAAGCCAAGCTGGGCCTGCAGGCGCAATTCGGCGGCGGCTGGGGCGGCTGGGGCGAGTTGAACCTGCGCCAAGGCCAACGCGACTACCGCGACAACGGGGCGCAGTTGGGCGTGAGCTATCGCTGGTGATTTGCTCGCGGCGGCGATTTTCCGGTTGATCGGAGCAAGTGCTTGGGCATGGGACATCGAGGTCCGCCTGAGCGCGGTCGTCGCCTCCGGCTCGCGGTCGCTGCAGCCGCAAGGACGGGAGCGACGAAAAGGGCGCCTGTTGGCGCCCTTTTCTTATCGGGTGGTTGCGGTTTCGGCGCGATCGGTGGGTACGCGGTCGCGGCTTGCGCCGCTCCTACAGGTAGGCCATGCAGGAGCGGCGTGAGCAGCAACCGCGTCGATACGACTACGACGCCACCGCACTGCCCGCGCCCTACTTCTTCTCCGCCGCCACCGCCGCCGGCGCCGCGGTCTTCCCGCCCAGCGACCGCGACAGGAACGCGAGCAGGCGCGTATAGAACTCGCGCTTGTGCGCCGGCTCGTAGAAGCCGTGCCCTTCGGTCTTGTAGTACAGCGACTCCACCGGCACGCCGGCCTCGCGCAAGGCTTTCTCCATGCGCTCGCTGTGCAGTTGCGGCGCGCGCTGGTCTTCGCCGCCGGCGGCGAGGAACACCGGCGCCTTGATCTGCGCGGCCAGCTTGACCGGCGACACCGCGGCCACCGCTTCCGGCGGGCCGATCCAGTTGCGCAGATAGGTCGCGCCCGAACGCACGTCCTGGGTATCGCCGCGGGTGTGCATCAGCGGCAGGTCGTACACGCCGACATAGCCCGCCGCGCACTTGTACAGCGCGGGTTCGCGCGCCGCGCCCATCAGCGCGGCGTAGCCGCCGTAGCTGGCGCCGTAGATGCAGATGCGGCCGGCGTCGGCCACGCCCTGTTCGATCGCCCAACGCGTGGCGTCGGTCAGGTCGTCCTGCATCGCGCCGCCCCACTGGCGCCGGCCGGCTTCGACGAAGGCGTCGCCGTAACCGCCGGAGCCGCGGAAGTTGACCTGCAACACCGCGTAGCCGGCCGCGGCCAGCAGCTGGGCGTCGTCGTCGAACTGCCAGCGGTCCTGGATGTTGTACGGCCCGCCGTGCGGCATCACCACCATCGGCAGCGACTTGCCGGCGCTGTCCTTGGGCAGGGTCAGATAACCGTGCAGGGCCAGCCCGTCGCGCGCGCGCAGCTCGATCGGCTTGACCGGCGCCATCCGCGCCGGATCGAACCAGGTGCGCCGGCTGATCACGTGCGCGGCGCTCTTGTTCTTGTTGTCGAACAGGAAGATGTCGCCGGGATTGCGGTCGTTCCACACCTCCACCAGCGACAGGTTGCCGTCGGCGGTGCTGGAGGTGATTCGCACCGCATCGCCGGGGAACGCCGCTTCCAGGCTCTTGTACTGGCGCGCCTCGGGCGAGTTCTTGTCGAAGAACACCGTGCGCGGCTTGCCGTCGGCGAAGAACGCGCCGACCGGGACGCGGCTGCCGTTGCGGTAGATGATCTTGTCCGGATCGGCGACCGGGTCGCGCAGCAGCTCGCTGCGCTTGCCGCTGGCGATGTCGTAGGCCACGATCGAATCGGGCCCCTTGGCGTGTTCGGTGCGGAAATAAGCGATTTTGTCGTCGGCGGAAAAGCCCAGCGGCAGGTCCATGCCTTCCACCTCGTCGTCGTCGCCGGCGACCTGCTTCCACGGCGCATCGGCGCTGGCGCGGTAGAACAGCTTGCGCACGCGGTCGCTGCCGAAGCCGTAGGCGAAGCGGATCACGCCGGCGTTGTCGGTGGCGAAACGCGTGTTGCGCACCGGCGACAGCGCGATCAGGTTGCGCTGGCCGGTGAACACGTCGAGCCGCTCGGCGCGCGAATACGCGTCGGCGGTGAACGGCTGCACCGAGATCACCACCGAACGCTCTTCGCCCGGCAGTTCGTCGACCAGGAACGCGGCCACGTCCTCGACCTTCTTCGGCTGGATGCGGGTGCCCGCGCCGCGCCCGGCGACGCGATAACCGACCAGCACGTCGGCGCCGGTGCCGTTGGCGTTGATCGCGTAGATCTCGCCGGTCGGCGTCGGCTGGTCGCGCGAGCCGAGCTTCTGCGCCATCCCGATCAACACCCGGGTCGGGCTGACCCACTCGAAATCGTCGACGTGGTTGTGCTTGCCCATGCGGAAGGTGCCGGTGCGCTTGAGCCCGTCGCGGCTGAAGATCACCAACGCGGTTTCGTTCTCCAGCGGCACCGTGGCGGCGTAGAACTCGCCGGTCGGCGAGAGCTTGATGTCGTCGATGGTGTCGGGCTTGACGAAGCCCTCGATGTCGACCGTGTTCGCGGCCGGTGCCGCGGCGTCCGCCGGCGCCGTTCCGGCCGCGATCGCGTTCGCGCTCAACGCGGCCAACAGCATGCCGCTTGCCAAGTACTTCATTGCTGCCCCCTGATGCCTTTGCTTACGTTGTCGTCCTCGCGCCGCGGGCGCGGGTTCATTGCTTCGCCGTCGTCGCCGTCGTCGTAGTCGCCGCCGCCTCGGCCTTGGCCGTGCGTCCGCCCAGGTGCCTGGACAGGAACGCCAGCAGCCGCGCGGAGAACTCGCGCTGATGCTCCGGGGTGTAGAAGCCGTGGCCTTCGGTTTCGTAGTAGAGCGTTTCCACCGGGACGCCCGCCTTGCGCAACGCAGCTTCCATTTTCCGGGTGTGGGCGATCGGCGCGCGTGCGTCCTTGCCGCCCGCGGCCAGGAACACCGGCGCCCGGATCCGTTCGGCCAGGCGCACCACCGAGGCGGCCTCCAGCTCGGCCGGCTCGCCGAGCCACTCGCGCGACACGCGCCGGCTGCCGATCTGGCGGCGCACCATCTCCAGGTCGTAGACGCCGACGTAGCCGACCGCGCACTTGTACAGCGCAGGCTCCTTGGCCGCGCCCATCAGCGCCGCATAACCGCCGTAGCTGGCGCCGTACAGGCAGACGCGCTGCGGATCGGCCAGGCCTTGCGCGATCGCCCAGCGGGTCGCATCGGTGAGGTCGTCCTGCATCTTGCCGCCCCATTCGCGCATGCCGGCGCGCTCGAAGGCGATGCCGAAGCCGCCGGAGCCGCGGTAGTTGACCTGCAACACCGCATAGCCCGCGGCCGCCAGCATCTGCGCGTCGTCGTCGAAGCCCCACACGTCCTGCTGGCCGAACGGCCCGCCGTGCGGCATCACCACCAGCGGGGGCTTCGGCCCGGCGTCGGCCGACACGGTCAGCAGGCCGTGCAGCGCCAACCCGTCGCGCGCGCTCAGCTCGATCGCGCGGGTCTGCGCCATGCGCTCCGGGTCGAACCAGGCGCGGCTGCTGACCGCGAGCTCGGCGGTCTTGCGGGCGTTGTCGAACAGGTAGAAGTCGCCCGGATTGCGGTCGCTGGCGACCTGCACCAACGACCAGCGCCCGTCGTCGGATTGCGAGGTCACCCGCACCGCCTGCCCGGGAAACGCCGCTTCCAGGCTGCGGTAGCGCTGGGCCTCGGGCGAGCTGGGTTCGAAGAACAACGTGCGCGGTTTGCCTTGGCCCTGGAAGAACGCGCCGACCGGAATCGAGCTGTTGTGGCGATAAATGATCCGCGCCGGATCGGCGACGCGGTCGCGCAGGACCTCGTTGCTGGCCTTGCTGGCCGGGTCGTAGCCGACGATCGCATCCGGTCCCTGGGTCCGCTCGCTGCGCATGTAGACGATGCGGTCGTCGGCGGAGAAGCCGATCGGCAGGTCCATGGTGTGGGTGTCGTCCTCCTTGCGCAGCAGTTCCCAGTCGTCGCTACCGGCGGCGCGGTGGTACAGCTCGCGCTTGCCGTCCGGGTTGTAGCCCAGGGCGAAGCGCACGTTGCCGGCGTGGTCGTTGAGGAAGGACGCGTCGCGGATCGGCGCGCCGGCGATCTTGCTGCGTTGCCCGGTGACGGTGTCGAGCTTCTCAACCCGGGTGTATTCGCTGTCGAAGGGCTGGGTCACGATCAGCACGTTGACCGGGTCCGCCGGCAGGTCGTCGAGCAGCGCGGCCGCGCCGCCGGCGCCGCGGCCGGCGGAAATGGTCTTGCCGTCGGGCCGCTTGAGCTTGCGGTTGCCGAACAGGACCTTCAGGTCGCTGCCGTCGGCGTTCATCGCATAGATGTCGCCCGACTCGATCGGCTGGTCGCGCTTGCCGCGCTTGTAGGCCATGGTGATCAGCAGGCGCTCGGGCCCGGACCAGTTGAAGCCGGAGACATGGTAGTCCTTGGCCAGGCGGAAGCTGCCGACGACCTTGGCCTTGCGCGTATCGGCCGAAGCCGGGTCGCGCTTGAGCACGACCAGCATGGTTTCCTCGTCGACCGGCACGGTGGCGGCGTAGTACGCGCCGGTCGGCGACAGCAGGATGTCGTCGAAATGATCGCGCGCCGCGTAGGCGGCGACATCGACGCCGGCGACGGGCGAGGTCGCGGCGGCTTGCGACGCGGCGGCGGCAGCGGCAGGCGGTGCGACGTTCGGCTCTTGCGCGATCGCCGGGCCAGCCATCCACAGGCAGCACAACGCAGCGGCCCTTGCCCGCAACGCACGCCCGAATCCGATGCCCATACGCCCCCGTCCCTGATCGTTGTCCGGCCGTGGCGGCCACGCCGGTGCGCAGGTCCTGTCCTGCGACGCCGCGATCATAGGCAGGGCGACCGCGGTCGCACAATCGGGGAATTCCTACACCGGCTGGCTCCCCTCGCGGCGCGCGGCGCGGCCGGCTCAGCCGCGGTCGAACGCCGCGCTCAGCCCGTCGCGCCAGTCAGGCAGCGACAGCGCGTATTCGGCGCGCAGCGATTGCGTATCCAGCACCGAATACGCCGGCCGTTGCGCCGGCGTCGGATAGTCGGCGGCGGCGATCGCGGTCACCCGCGGCGCGCGCGCCAGCAGGCCGCGCGCGAGCGCTTCGGCGAAGATCGCTTCGGCGAAACCGTGCCAGCTGGTCTCGCCGGCGGCGGCGAGATGGCGCACGCCGGAGGCGACGATGCCGCGCTCGAGCACGCGCGCCGTCGCCTCGGCCAGCAGCCAGGTCGGCGTCGGCGAACCGCGCTGGTCGGCGACCACGCGCAGTTCTTCGCGCTGCGCGCCCAGCCGCAGCATGGTGCGCAGGAAGTTGTGGCCGTGCGCCGCCGCGTACACCCACGCCGTGCGCAGGATCAGATGGCGCGCGCCGCTGTCGGCGATCGCGGTCTCGCCGTCGAGCTTGCTGCGGCCGTACACGTTCAGCGGCGCGGTCGCGTCGTCTTCGCGATAAGGCCGGGTGGCGCGGCCGTCGAACACGTAGTCGGTCGAGAAGTGGATCAAACCGATGCCGGCCGCGGCGCAGGCCTCGGCCAGCCGTCCCGGCGCGACCGCGTTGACCGCGTGCGCCAGCGCCGGCTCGGATTCGGCGCGGTCGACCGCGGTGTACGCGGCGGCGTTGACCACGTGGTCCGGGCTCAGCCGCCGCAGCAACGGCGCGATCGCGTCCGCATCGCCGAGGTCCAGCGCCTCGCATTCGCCGCCATCGGCGAGGCGGCCGCTGCGCGTGGTCGTCAGCACCTGCGCCGTAGCGGCCAGCCGCCGGCGCAGGTCGCAGCCGACCTGGCCGTCGCCGCCGACCACCAGCACCCGGCCCAGACTCACGCCCGAACGTCCGGGCTATAGACCGGCATGCGGTCCTCGGCCACGTCGCGCAGCAGCGGCGCGGCCCGATCCTTGGCCGACAGGGTCGGCTCGCTGAGCGGCCAGTCGACCGCCAGCTCGGGATCGTCGAAGCGGATCGCCGCATCGGCCTGGGCGTCGTAGGTCTGCGTGCACAGATAAGTAAACGTCGCCCGTTCGCTGAGCACGGCGAAACCGTGGGCGAAGCCTTCGGGAATCCAGAAGTGGCGCTTGTTCTCGCCGCTGAGCAGTACCGCGGTCCAACGGCCGAAGTGCGGCGAGCCGCGGCGGATGTCGACCGCGACGTCCCACACCTCGCCTTCCAGCACGCTGACCAGCTTGCCCTGCGGCTTGGGCCACTGGTAATGCAGGCCGCGCAGCACACCGCGCGCGGACGAGGACACGTTGCCCTGGACGAAGCGCAGGCGCAGGCCGGCGGCGTCGAGCTTGTCCTGGTTGAAGGATTCGTAGAAGAAGCCGCGCGCGTCGCCGAACACTTGCGGCTCCAGCACCAGGCAGCCCGGCAGATCGGTTTCGATGATTTTCATGGGTGCGTCGGTTGCGTCTCGGGTGTCCGGCGGTTCACGGCACCGGGCCGCGTTCGATCAGGCTCAGCAGGTACTGGCCGTAGCCGTTCTTGGCCAGCGGCCGGGCCAGATCGGTCAGCCGCTGCGCGTCGATCCAGCCGTTGCCGTAGGCGATTTCCTCCGGGCAGCAGATGCGCAGGCCCTGGCGGGTCTCGATGGTCTCGATGAAGTTCGACGCTTCCAGCAGCGACTGGTGGGTGCCGGTGTCGAGCCAGGCATAGCCGCGGCCGAGCTGCTCCAGATGCAGCGAGCCTTCGTCGAGGTACTTGCGGTTGAGGTCGGTGATTTCCAGTTCGCCGCGCGCGGACGGCTTGAGCTGGGCGGCGAAATCGCTGGCGCGGCCGTCGTAGAAGTACAGGCCGGTGACCGCATAGCGCGAACGCGGCTTGAGCGGCTTTTCTTCCAGCCCGATCACCCGGCCCTGCGCATCGAACTCGGCCACGCCGTAGCGTTCCGGATCGCTGACCCAGTAGCCGAACACCGTCGCGCCGTCGCGCCGCGCGTCGGCGCGCTTGAGGATGGCGGTGAGGCCGGGGCCGTGGAAGATGTTGTCGCCGAGCACCAGGCAGCTCGGTTCGCCGGCGACGAAATCGCGGCCGATCAGATACGCCTGGGCCAGGCCGTCGGGGCTCGGCTGCACCGCGTACTCGATGCGCATGCCCCACTGCGAGCCGTCGCCGAGCAGGTGCTGGAACAGCGGCTGCTCGTGCGGGGTGTTGATCACCAGCACTTCGCGGATCCCCGCCAGCATCAGCACGCTGAGCGGGTAATAGATCATCGGCTTGTCGTACACCGGCAGCAGCTGCTTGCTGATCGCCTGGGTGATCGGATACAGCCGCGTGCCGGAGCCGCCGGCCAGGATGATGCCTTTGCGGTTCATGGGGTGTTCCTGTGCGAGGGGCCGGTCAGGCCTGGCCGATGCGTTCGAGGCGGTAGCTGCCGTCGAGCACGCGCCGCACCCAGTCCTGATGGTCCAGGTACCACTCCACGGTGCGCTCGATGCCTTGTTCGAAGGACAGCGTCGGCGCCCAGCCGAGCTCGCGCTTGAGCTTGGAGGCGTCGATGGCGTAACGGCGGTCGTGGCCGGGGCGGTCGGCGACGAAGCGGATCAGCGACTCGCGCGCGCGGCCGTCGGCGAGCGGGCGGCGCGCGTCGAGCAGCGCGCAGATGGTCTTGACCACGGTCAGGTTCGGGCGCTCGGCGTCGCCGCCGACGTTGTAGGTCTCGCCGACCCGGCCGGCCTCGAGCACCCGCGCGATCGCCGAACAGTGGTCGCCGACGTACAGCCAGTCGCGCACGTTCAGGCCGTCGCCGTACACCGGCAGGGGCTCGCCGGCCAGGGCCTTGGCGATCACCAGCGGGATGAGCTTTTCCGGGAACTGGAACGGGCCGTAGTTGTTGGAGCAGTTGGTGGTCAGGGTCGGCAGGCCGTAGGTGTGGTGGAAGGCCCGCACCAGGTGGTCGGACGCCGCTTTCGACGCCGAATACGGCGAGTTCGGCGCATACGGCGTGGTTTCGCTGAACTGGCCCTGGTCGCCGAGCGAGCCGTAGACCTCGTCGGTGGACACGTGCAGGAAGCGGAAGCCATCGCGGCCGGCCGCGTCGAGCGATTTCCAGTAGTCGCGCGCCTGCTCCAGCAGGCTCAGGGTGCCGACTACATTGGTCTGCACGAACGCCGAGGGGCCGTCGATGGAACGGTCGACGTGGCTCTCGGCGGCGAAATTGACCACGGCGTCGGGGCGGTGCTCGGCGAGCAGGCGCTTGACCAGCGCGGCGTCGCCGATGTCGCCCTGGACGAAGACGTGGCCGTCGTGGCCGTCCAGCGGGGCCAGGGTGTCGCGGTTGCCGGCGTAGGTCAGCAGGTCGAGATTGACGACCTTGACCCCGCGATGCACCGCGTCGAGGACGAAATTGCCGCCGATGAAACCGGCGCCGCCGGTCACTAGCCAGGTAGACACTCAGGACACTCCTCGAGAACCGCGGATCGCGGAAGCGGCGCCGGGCCCGCCGTCCGCGGCCTACGCCCCGTCCGGCACCTGCCGCCGATCCCGCCAAGGCCCTGATTGTAAAACCTTCCGTCGCCGCTCCGGCGGCCGCTGCGACGGCATGGACGGTTTGGCTACAGCTTGTGTGATCCGGCACTGCGCAAGCGAGCGCGCGGTCGTAGCGGAACTGTGCGCGCAGTGGGTCTGTGCGCCGACGGCACCGGCCGCGCCGGTGCGGGAGCGGTCTGCGGCCCCAGGGGGCGAGCAGCCCGGCAGTCCGCCCGGGCCGGCCGCACCGGTGCCTGCGCGCCCAATTCGGAACAAGCGGAAGGCGTCGTCGGGCGACCGTTTCATAAGTGGAATCGGGTTTCGGCGCGATCGGTGGGTGCGCGGTCGCGGCTCGCGCCGCTCCTACAGGGAGCCCATGTGGGAGCGGCGCGAGCCGCGACCGCGCCGATACGACTACGACGCGACCGCCCCGCCCGGCACCGCCGGATAACGTTGTCTTGCAACACCGGCCGCCGCGAACGGGTTTGCACGACGCCTCCGGGACGCTGCGCCGCCGCGAGCGCCTTCGCCATCGAAAGCGCGAGGTCTTGCGACACGCCGCGCACGGGGCAATCCGCGATTGCGTGACCGAGCGCCGCCGCCGCATCGGATGACAACGTTATCCCGCCCTTGGCGCCCGCACCGCCGGTGCTAGCGTCGCGCTGCCGCGCCGACCGCGCATCGCAGCGCGCGCGCCGCCGCACCCTTCCCGTCATCGCGCAGGAGACCTCCCATGCCCAAGCTCAGCCCGCCCGCCCTGCTCGCCGCCTGCCTGCTCGCCGCGCCCGCCGCGCAGGCGGTGGTCGTCGGCGGCATCGTCAGCACCGATGCGCGTTGGCCGGCCGCCAGCGCCGGCTACGACCGCATGACCTTCTACGACCAGATCGACCGCGACGGCGGCGCGCGCTCGAACTATTACTGGGCCAACCAGTTCTGGTTCGTCGGCGGCGACGGCGGCTACATCGGCCTGCAGAACCGCAGCGGCCAGCACTGGCTGAATTTCTCGATCTGGCTCGCCAGCGGCTGGGATCCGGCCAGCCGCGCCGCCTGCAACCACTTCTCGCACGAAGGCAGCGGCGTGCAGTGCCAGCTCAAGTGGGACTGGAAGCCCGGACACAAGTACAAGGTCGATCTGGTGCGCGCGTCCAACCGCGTCACCGGCACCGTCACCGACCTGATGAGCGGCGACAGCGTCGCGGTCGCCACCATCCTCATTCCGACCGCATGGGCCGGCTTCAAGAACACCACCGTCAGCTTCGTCGAAGAATTCAGCCAGGGCAGCGGACAGTTGGCCTCGTGCAGCGTGATCGGTGCGCAGTCGTCGGTGTTCTACCGTCCGGTCGCGAACGGCAACCTGCCGGCCGCCAGCCACACCACCCGCACCTACGGCAACTGCAACGACCGCAACATCGCCCACGCCGCCTGCGACGCCGACGGCAAGTGCATCAACCTGGTCAGCGATCTCGGCGGCTATCCCTCGCCGGCTGAATGAATGAGCGAACGTGAGCGACGCGGCGCGCGCCGCATCGCTGCCCGCATGGCGCATGCACGGACCCGCCGCGAGGCGGGTCCGTGCGTTTGCGCGGCCGCGCGTCGCGGCCTCATGACGGTCGCGTCGCCACGCATCGTCCCGGCGCGTGTCCCCTTCGGGTTCGTGACGCCGTTATCCGTAGTCGCCATACCAGCGGCGTAAGCTGCGCCGCATCCCGCGCCCGCAACGGGCGCCGGCCAGCGAACGGGCGATGGCCGCCCACGCCCCGTTCGCTGCGTTAGGGATTAGGCAGGGGCTGATGTCATGGACCGACTCGACGCGGCCGGCTGGACCGTGGATGGCGCACGGTCTTCGATGGCACTTTGGAGAAGCCGTCTGCTCATGAGCGAGATTACCGCAAGGAATGCGTTGCCGACGCTCGAGCGCGGCGCGTCGATGATCGGCGAGTCCGAGCCGTTGCGGCGCGTGCGCGACCAGCTGCGGCGCTACGCCGGCTGCAACGCGCCGGTGCTGATCGAAGGCGAAACCGGCACCGGCAAGGAACTGGCCGCGCGCGAGATCCACTACGCCAGCGCGCGCAGCCTCGGCCCGTTCGTGCCGCTGAACTGCGGCGCGCTGTCCGACGCGCTGCTGGAATCGGAACTGTTCGGCCACCGCCGCGGCGCCTTCACCGATGCGCGCAGCAGCGAGCCCGGCCTGGTCGAGTACGCGCGCGGCGGCAGCCTGTTCCTCGACGAAATCGATTCGCTGTCGCCGCACGCGCAGACCGCGTTGCTGCGGCTGTTGCAGAACGGCGAGTTCCGCGCGGTCGGCGAGCGCCCTTTGCGCACCGCCGACGTGCGCATCATCGCCGCGACCAACGCCTCGCTCGCCGCCACCGTCGAAGCCGGCCGCTTCCGCCGCGATCTCTACTATCGGCTCAATCCGCTGTATCTGGTGCTGCCGCCGCTGCGCGAACGCGGCGCCGACCTGCGCCTGCTCGCCTGCCATCTGCTCGACGAAGCCGGACGCCGGCTCGGCGGCGCGCCGCGCAGCTGGAGCGAGGACGCACTGCTCGCGCTCGCCCGCCACGATTGGCCGGGCAATGTGCGCGAGCTGGAAAACCTGATCCTGCGCCTGTGCATGCATTGCGACGAGCGCCGGCTGGATCTGCATCAGCTCGCGCAGGCCGCGCCGGCGATCTGGGGCGCGGATGCGCAGGCGCCCGCTTCCGTGCCCGCGCCCGCGCCGGAATACCACGACGAAGAACGCCACGGCGAAAGCGGCTTCGCCGCGGCCAAGCGCCGCGCGATCGAACTGTTCGAATACGGCTACCTCACCGAACTGATGCAGCGCGCCGGCGGCAACGTCAGCCGCGCCGCGGCCTTGTCGGGCACCGAACGGCGCCAGCTCGGCAAGATGCTCAAGCGCTACGGCATCGAACGCGGCTGCCCCGACGGCGGCTGAGCGCGCCGGCGGGCGCGCGCTTCGAACCACCCCTCGAACCTCACCGACCGGACTGCGCGACGCCGACCGCGCGCAGCCGGAGCGCTCGCGCACGCGCATACGCACGCCCGAGCGCAGGCGCGTGCGCGCCTCCGCCGACCCGCCCCTGCGTCTTTGCGCACCCACCCGGCGCGCGCAGCGGGTCCACCGAGACCCGGTACGCGCAGGCGGCGCATACGCAAACCCTTGATTCGCCGGAAGCACGCACGCCCGACCCGCGCCGCCGGAGTTGGCACGCCGATTGCGAAGGTTTGGGAACGGAATCTGCGCGAGCGAAAGGAATGCTGGCCATGACGACCCCCGCAAGCGTCGGCGACGACCGCGAAGTCGAAAGCGCGGTGCTCGCCTATCTCGACCGGCATCCCGGCGCGTCGGACACGCTCGACGGCATCACCCAATGGTGGCTGCCGCGCCAGCGCTACGTGACCGCGCGCGCGCGCATCGAGAACGTGCTCGTGCGCCTGGTCGCGGACGGCGTGCTGCAACAGCGGCAGCTTCCCGACGGCACCGCGCTGTACGCGCTCGACGCGGTCCGCCGCGCCGCGCCGCGCTCCCCGGCTTCCTGACCGATCGTCCCGCGATCGCCCAACCGCATCAGCAAGGAGATAAGGCTATGCCAGCTGCGCTCACCTACCCGGGCGTGTACGTCGAGGAAATCCCCAGCGGCGTGCGCACCATCACCGGCGTCGCGACCTCGATCACCGCCTTCGTCGGCCGCGCGCTGCGCGGGCCGGTCAACCAGGCCGTGGTCATCAACAGCTTCGGCGATTTCGAACGCCGCTACGGCGGCCTGTGGCTGCGCAGCCAGCTCGGCTACGCGGTGCGCGACTTCTTCCTCAACGGCGGCAGCCAGGCGATCATCGTGCGCCTGTACGCGCCCGGCTACGCCGACGACGCCTCGCGCGAAACCGCCGAAGCCGCCGCGGCCGCGGTCGCCGCGGCCACCGACGGCGCCGATGTCGCCGCCGCGGCCAAGGCCGCCAAGGACAAGGCCGCGACCTACGCGGAAGAACCGGCCAAGAGCGCCGCCGCCGCGGTCGCCCAGGCCGCCGATGCGGCCGCCAAGCTGGCCGGCGCGAAAGTCAAGGACGTCGCCGACGCGGCCAAGGCCGCCGCCGCGCCGTCGCGCGCGCCGCTGACCATCGGCGATCTCAAGCTGCAAGCCGCGTACGAAGGAAAATGGGGCGGCAAGCTGCGCGGCGAAATCAGCAAATCCGGCACCGCCGAAATCGCCCTCGCGCTCGGCGTGAACCAGAGCGACCTGTTCAATCTGACCGTGCGCGACAGTTCGCCCGGCGGCGGCAGCGAGACCTATCTCAACCTCACCACGGTCGAGAGCGCGCGCCGGGTCGACCGCATCCTCGCCGCCGAATCGGCGCTGGTGCGCACGGTCGGTTCGCTGCCGGCGAGCGTCAGCGCCGCCAGCGACGCGGTCACCGCCGCGCAAGGCGCGGTCGACGACGCCCAGGCCGCGCTCGAGCAGAAGATCAAGGCCGGCGCGCCGGATTCGGAACTCGATCCGCTCAAGGCCGCGTTGAAAACCGCGCGCGACGCGCTTGCCGCCAAGGCCGCGGCCGCCGACGCCGCGGCCAGCGACGGCGGCGACCTCAACGCGCAGAGCTTCCTGCCCGACAACGGCCTGGCGCTCAAGCTCGGCCTGTACGCACTCGAACAAGCCGACCTGTTCAACCTGCTGTGCATCCCGCCGTACAAGACCGACGACGGCGCGTCCTACGACGCCGAGCCGATCGTGCTCGCCGCCGCGACCGCCTACTGCGAACGCCGCCGCGCCTTCCACCTGATCGATCCGCCGAGCAGCTGGAAGGACAAGGACACCGCCAAGGCCAAGTTCGACGAATTCGCCGACCCCAAGAGCCGCAACGCCGCGCTGTTCTTCCCGCGCCTGCGCCAGCCGAACCTGCTGCGCAACAACGCGCCGGAGAACTTCGCGCCCGGCGGCGCCGTCGCCGGCGTGTTCGCGCGCACCGACACCAATCGCGGCGTGTGGAAAGCCCCGGCCGGTCTCGACGCCGGCTTGGTCGGCGTGCCGCAGCTGTCGGTGCCGCTGACCGACGCCGAGAACGGCGAGCTCAACCCGCTCGGCATCAACTGCCTGCGCGCGATGCCGGTCAGCGGCCGGGTGGTGTGGGGCTCGCGCACCCTGCGCGGCGCCGACCAACTGGCCGACGAGTACAAGTACATCCCGGTCCGCCGCACCGCGTTGTTCATCGAGGAAAGCCTGTTCCGCGGGCTCAAGTGGGTGGTGTTCGAACCCAACGACGAACCGCTGTGGGCGCAGATCCGCCTCAACGTCGGCGCGTTCATGCACAACCTGTTCCGCCAGGGCGCGTTCCAGGGCAGCTCGCCGCGCGACGCCTACTTCGTGCGCTGCGACAAGGACACCACCACCCAGAACGACATCAACCTCGGCGTGGTCAACGTCGTGGTCGGCTTCGCGCCGCTGAAACCGGCCGAATTCGTGGTCCTGCGCCTGCAGCAGATCGCCGGCCAGATCGACGTCTGAGCCCTTCCACTTCGATCCAGGGAGCACCGAGATGGCCCAGTTCACCGTAAACGCGCAGCGCTTCGATCCGTACAAGAACTTCAAGTTCCGGGTCAAATGGGACAACAAGTACGTGGCCGGCATCAGCAAGGTCAGCGCGCTCAAGCGCACCACCGAAGTGGTCAAGCACCGCGAGGGCGGCGACCCCAGCAGCAGCCGCAAGAGCCCCGGGCGCAGCGAGTTCGAGGCGATCACGCTGGAACGCGGCGTCACCCACGACAAGGAGTTCGAGCAGTGGGCGAACAAGGTCTGGAACTACGGTTCCGGGCTGGGTTCGGAGACCTCGCTGAAGGACTTCCGCAAGGACCTCATCATCGAGGTCTACAACGAGGCCGGCCAGCTCGCGATCGCCTATCGCGTGTACCGCTGCTGGGTGTCCGAGTTCCAGGCGCTGCCGGATCTGGACGCCAACGCCAACGCGGTGGCGATCCAGCATCTCAAGCTCGAGAACGAGGGTTGGGAGCGCGATCCGGACGTGGTCGAGCCGGCCGAGCCGAGCTTCACCGAGCCGGCCTGAGCGCGCGCGCATGACCACCGACGCCCGCCACTGGAACCACGTGCTGATCGGGGCCTGGGAACGCCTGCACCGCGCCGGCGCGAACGAACGCGCGCTGGGCTTGTTGCAGGCGGTGTGGCCGCAGCCCGATCCGGCGCAGTGGAGCCGCGCCAGCCTCGGCCAGCGCGACGCCTGCCTGTTCGCCTTGCAGCAGGCGCTGTTCGGCGAACAGTTGCAGACCATCGCGACCTGCCCGGCCTGCGGCGAACGGCTGGAGTCGCAATTGCGCGTCGGCGACGTCTGCGCCGAGCCGCCGCAGGCGGCGCCGCAAGCGCCGGCGCCGCAACGGCTGAACTACCGCGACTACAGCGTCGAGTACCGGTTGCCCGACAGCGACGACCTGCGCCATCTGCCGGCCGCGCGCGGCGGCGACGACGCGCTCGACGCCGCGGCCGCCGCGCTGCTGCGGCGCTGCGTGCTGAGCGTGCAGCGGCGCGGCCGCGAACTCGACGCCGACGCGGCGCTGCCGCCGGCGCTGGTCGAGCGCCTGTGCGAACGCATGGCCCACGACGACGCGCTCGCCGACCTGCAACTGGCGGTGCGCTGCCCGGCCTGCGCGCACGGCTGGTCGGCCGGGTTCGACATCGGCGCCTACCTGTGGGAGGAACTGGACGATTGGGTCCAGGACCTGCTGTGCCAGGTCGATGCGCTGGCCCGGCACTACGCCTGGAGCGAACGCGACATCCTCGACATGTCGCCGGTGCGGCGGCGCTTCTATCTCGATCTGGTGCAGGCATGAACGACTTCCTGCACCGCATCGTGCGCCGCGCGCAAGGCCAGGCGCCGGTCCTGCAACGGCGGCGGCCGTCGTTGTACGAATCGCGCCAGCCCGCGGCCGCCGGGTCGGCGGACGCGGCGGAGGTCGCGAGCGAATCCATCGCCGCAACGCGCGCGCCGGCGGCGCGGGTCGAAGCGAGCCCCGCGCCGGCGCAGACGCCAGCCGCGGCCGTCGCGACGCAGCCGCACGAGACCGCCGCGCCGGCGCTGTCGCCACCGCCGCCGGCGATGCCGCGCGCCGCCGCGCACGACCCTGCACCGCCCGCCTCCGTGAGCCTGATCGAATCGATCCACACGCTGCGCGAAACCGTCGTCGCCGCATCGCCGGCCGCCATCGCGCCGGCGCAACCGCCGTCCGCACCGAGCCAACGCCGCGGCGCGACGCCGGCGCTTGCGCCGCCCTCGCCGGCAACGCCGCGCCATCGCCACGAACCGATCGCGCCGACGCGCGCCGCGGCCGTCGCGCCGACGCGCGCAACCGAATCCGCGACGCGTGCGGCGCCTGCCGTCGCACCGCCCTCGCCGCCCGCGCCCGCCGCTGCCGTCGCGCCGACGCGCGCGCCCGCGCCGGCCGCACTGCCCGCCCCCGCCCGCCTGGCCACGCGCGAACGCGCGCCCGCCGCGATCGCCCATCCCGCGCGGCGCAGCGCGCCGGCCGCGCCGACCGCGTCCGCACCCGCGCCGGTGCAGGTCAGCATCGGCCGGGTCGAAATCCGCGCCAACGCCCCCGCCGCCGCGCCCGCCGCAAGCGCAGCGCGCCGCAACGGCGCGCCCGCGCTCGGCCTGGACGAGTACCTGCGGCAACGCCACGGAGACCGTCGATGAGTAACGCACTGGCCATCGCCGCGGTGACCGCCACGCTCAAAGACCTCATCAGCGACAGCCTGCTCGGTCTGGACCTGTCGTCGATCGGCAGCATCTCGGTCACCGCCACGCCGCCGGACCGGATCACCACCGGACAGACCGAGCCGAACCAGCTCAACCTGTTCCTGTATCAGGTCACTCCCAACAGCGGCTGGCGCAACCAGACCCTGCCGACCCGCGACGGCAGCGGCCAGCGCCTGCGCAACGCGCCGCTGGCGCTGGACCTGCATTACCTGCTGACCGCGTACGGCGCCCAGGACCTCAACGCCGAAGCCCTGCTCGGCCTGGCCATGCTGGCGCTGCACGATACCCCGGGCCTGGACCGCGCGCGCCTGCGCAGCGCGCTCGGCCCGCCGAATCCGCCGTTCGGCGATTTCTCCGCGCTCGACCTCGCCGACCAGATCGAATCGCTGAAGATCACCCCGCAATACCTCGGCGGCGAAGAGCTGTCGAAGCTGTGGACCGCGATGCAGGCGCGCTATCGCCCGTCGATGGCCTATCTGGTGTCGGTGGTGCTGATGGAAACGCAAGCCGCCGCGCGCGCCGCGCCGCCGGTGCTCAAGCGCGGCGCCGACGACCGCGGCCCGGCCGCGCGCGCCGCCGCGGCGCCGCAGCTGGACGCGATCCGTCCGGCCGCGTCCGAACTGCTGCGCGCCGCGCGCCTGGGCGACGCGTTGCGCGCCGAAGGCCGCAACCTGCAAGCCGCCGACGCCGAACTGGTGTTCGAACACCCGCGCTCCGCCGTCGCGCGCACGCTGCCGGTGAGCGCCACCGCCAGCGCATCGGCGCTGGACGCGCAACTGCCCGTCGCCGGCGTCGACGCCGGCGCGATGGCCGACTGGATCGCCGGCTTCTACGCGGTGCGCCTGCGCCTGGCGCCGGCCGGCCGGCCGGCGATCGTCAGCGCGCCGATCGCGATGATGCTGGCGCCGAGCCTGCAGGTGAGCCCGCTCGCCGCCGCGCCGGGCGAACTGGCGCTGAGCGTGCAGTGCAGTCCGCGCGTGCTGCCGGAACAGCACGCCGGCGTGCGCGTGCGCTTCGGCGGCCACGAACTGCTGGCCGACACGATCGAAACCCCGGCCGATCCGGAACAGCCCAGCACCATCACCGCGACCGTGCCGGCCGCGGTCGCGGTGGCCGGACGCTATCCGGTGATCGTGCGCGTCGACGGCGTCGACAGCATCGCCGCGCTCGCCGACAGCCAGGGCGTGTTCGATTTCGATCCGCAGCAAACCGTGGTCATCGCGTGAGGAGCGCCGCGCCCATGCCCGACACCGCCTCCGAGCGCGAGCGCTGGATCGAGGACAACAACGACTACCTCGCCGCGTCCCTGCATTGGCTGCGCCTGCGCCTGCAAGCGCTGGCCGCGCCGCCGCCGGGCGCCGCGGCGGCGGCGGCGCGCGCGCCGACGCACGGCCTGCCGCAGTGGCTCGGACGCGCCGGCACTGCGCCCGCGCCGGCGCTGCCGGCGCCGCAAGCGCTGAGCGAACGCATCGCCGAGGCCGCCGAACAGCGCCAGCGCGCGCTGCGCGGCGACGCGCTGCCGGCGTTGCCGGCGCTGGCCGAACGGCTCGGCCTGAGCGCGTTCGAAACCGACATCCTGCTGCTGTGCGCGGCGCTCGAACTCGATCCCTCGCTGCCGTCGCTGATCGTCGCCGCCCAGGGCGGCGGCCCCGGCGTGCCGAGCTTCGCATTGGCCTTGCGCCTGTTCGACGATCCCAGTTGGGACGCGCTGGCGCCGCAACGGCCGCTGCGCTATCTGCATCTGGTTCAAGTCGAACACGCCGGCGCGGCCGCGCTGACCGCCGCCGCGCTGCGCGCCGACGAGCGCGTGGTCGGCTGCATCAAAGGCCTGAACCTGATCGACGAGCGCCTGTCGGCGCTGCTGACGCCGTGCGAACCGGCGCCGCTGTCGGCGAGCCAGCGCGAATGCGCGCAGCGCATCCTCGCCGCGCTGCGCGCCGCCGCGCCCGGCGCGTCGCTGCCGGTGGCGCAATTGCTCGGGCCCGACCCGGGCAGCCGCCAGGCGATCGCCTGCGAAGCGGCGCAGGCGCTGGGCCGGCATCTGTACCGGCTGCCGATGGAATCGCTGCCGTCGCAGCGCGCCGAGGTCGATCTGCTCGCGCGCCTGTGGCAGCGTGAAAGCCTGCTGCTGCCGGTCGCGCTGTACATCGACGCCGATGCGCTCGACGGCGCCGGCGGCGACAGCGTCGCCGCGCTGCGCCAGTTCCTCGCCCACCCGCTCGGCCTGTGCCTGCTCGGCCTGCGCGACACGCCGCTGGCGCTCGACGCGGCGCATTGCAGCGCGCCGGCGCCGCTGCCGAGTTCGCCGGAACAGCACCAGGCCTGGCTCGAACACCTGCCCGCCAACGCCGACGCGCAAGCGCGCGAACGCGAGGCGGCCGAACTGTCCGGGCACTACCAGCTCAACCTCGGCCAGATCCGCAACGCTGCCGCCAGCGCGCGCAACGGCGACGGCAGCGCCTGGGACGCCTGCCGCGACCTGTCGACCGCGCGCCTGGACGCGCTGGCGCAACGCCTGGAACCCAAGGCGCGCTGGTCGGACCTGGTGCTCAACGACGAGTCCACCGGCCTGCTGCGCCAGATCGCCGCGCAGGTGCGCGAACGCCATCGCGTCTACCAGCAATGGGGCTATGCCGAGCGCATGAACCGCGGCATGGGCATCAGCGCGCTGTTCGCCGGCGAAAGCGGCACCGGCAAGACCATGGCCGCGGAAGTGATCGCCAACGAGCTGCGCCTGAACCTGTTCCGCATCGACCTGTCCGGCGTGGTCAGCAAATACATCGGCGAAACCGAGAAGAACCTGCGCAAGCTGTTCGACGCCGCCGAACAGGGCGGCTCGATCCTGTTCTTCGACGAGGCCGACGCGCTGTTCGGCAAGCGCAGCGAAGTCAAGGACAGCCACGACCGCTACGCCAACATCGAAATCAACTATCTGCTGCAGCGCATGGAGGCGTTCTCCGGGCTGGCGATCCTGGCCACCAACATGAAGGGATCGCTCGACACCGCGTTCATGCGCCGGCTGCGCTTCGTGGTCAATTTCCAGTTCCCCGGCCCCGGCGAACGCAAGCGGCTGTGGCGCGGCGCGTTGCCGCCCGGGGTGCCGTGCGAGCCGCTGGACTACGACCGCCTGGCCCGCTTCAACCTGTCCGGCGGCAACATCCACAGCGTCGCCCTCAACGCCGCCTTCGCCGCGGCCGGCGACGGCGGCAGCGTCGGCATGCCGCGCCTGCTCGACGCGGTGCGCACCGAACTGCGCAAGCTCGAACGGCCGGTCAACGAGGCCGAGTTCCGATGAGCTCCGGCCGCGCCCGCGCCCCTGCCGCCGCTGCGCTGACGCTCAGCATCGAGCGTCTGCGCCTGGACGGTCCGGCGCTGACGCCGCTGCAAACCCGGCAACTGCAACGCTCGCTCGCCGCCGAACTGACCCGGCTGCACCGGATCGAACCGCTGGCGCCGCGCGGCGGCGCGCTGGAGCTGCTGCGCGCGCCGGCGCTGGCGGCGACCGCCGGCGCCGACCCGGTGCGGCTCGGCGTCGAACTCGCGCGCGGCCTGCACCGCGCACTGGCGCGCGAGGCATGAGCGAACGCGCCGCCAGCGTCCGCCCCGCCGCACCGGCCGCCGCGACGGCGCCGGTGCGCGCGGGCGCGAACGCGCGGCGCGGCGGCGAACACCGTCGCGGCCACGACGAGCGCAGCGCTGCCGCGCCGGCCCCGCTCGCGCCGGCGCCGCTGGCGCCGCCTCCGCCGCTGCCGCGCAGCGACGACGCCGCGCCCGACTTCGCCCGCATCCGCTGCGACGGCGCGCGCATCCACGACGCCGACCTCGCCCGCGCGCGCCTGACCGCGCAACTGCTCGGCGAACTCGGCCGCGCCTTCGGCCTGGACCTGTCGCGGCTGGAAGTGCGGGTCGACGCGGACGCCGCCGTGCGCATCCAGGCGCGCGGCGCCAACGCCTTGCAGGAAGGCGCCAGCGTGCTGCTGCATCCGGGCCGCTATCGGCCGCAGGACGCCCAAGGCCGCTACCTGCTCGCGCACGAGACCGCGCACGTCGCCCAGCGCGCGCTCGCCAGCGCCGCGCCCGCCGACACCCTCGCCGCCGCCGAAGCCGAAGCCGACGCGCTCGGCGCCGCGTTCGCGCGCGGCGAAACCTTGCCGCGCCCGCGCGTGGCGCTGCGCAGCGCGCGCGCCGCGGCCGACACCGGCAAGAGCGAAACCACCGAGGCGGCCGCGTCGCCGCCGCTGGCCGACTCGGTCAAGACCAGCCGCTCGCGCGAGTTGGAAGTGATCCGCGAAGCGCTCGACGGCTGGTGGGTCTCCGACGGCGACGTGTTCAAGGTCATGCGCCTGCTCGACAGCGTCGACTTCGACGTCGCCGTGGCCATGGTCGGCGCGCTCGAAGCCAAGTACCGCTACTGGCTGGCCGACAACATCAACCCGCCGCACATGTACCAGCACCGGCGCTCGGTGCTGGCCTGCTACAAGGCGCTGGAGCCGGAACGCTACGACGCCATCGACCTCAAGGCGCTGCGCGCGCTGCCCGACAGCGGGCTGGACCTGGAAGAAACCCAGGCCCTGATCTACATCGTCGGCAACCTGCCGGCGCCGGCGTGGGAAGAACTGCGCGCGTCGGAAAAAGGCGAAGCGATCGCGCGGCTGGTGCATGCGCCGGCGCCGACCCCGGAAATCTTCGAAAAGCTCGCGAAAGCGAAACAAAAAGCGATCGACGACGAGGCCGCGCTGGCGCAGAAGCGCAAGCGCCTGCTGGCCCACGACAAGGACAAAGGCGCCAACGACCTGGTCGGACAGATCCGCGAGCTGCTGCAAACCCCGCGCGCCGACGACGGCGAGCCGCGCCATCCCAACGCCAACGACGCGATCGCGGCCTTGCAGCTGCTGTACCCGCAGCTGGCCGACGACGCGCGCTTCGGCTACATCGGCGAACGGCTCGAACGCGACGGGCTGGTCGACCTGATCCTCGACCTGCTGCCGCCGTCGGCCTTCATCGGCCAGTCCGCGCCGTGGCAGACCCAGACCCTGACCGCACTGGTGCAGACCCGGCTGCCGTACCGCAACGAGCAACTGCTCGAAGACCTGCTGTCCTACCACCTGCTCGACTGGGCCGTCCGCGACCACGAGGCGCTGTTCGCCTACCGCCTGCTGCAGACCCTGCCGATGCCGGCGCAGTACCGCTTCCGCCAGCGCGAACAAGGCAAGTACTACCTGCGCCTGCTCGACAACCTGCCGCGCGACGAAACCACCGGCCTGCTGCTGCCGGTACTGGAAGTGCGCAAGGCCGCCGACAAGGACGAGTACGAGCGCATGCTCAAGCTCGGCGCGCAAGGCGCGAGCGAGCCCGGCGGCTGGCGCAGCGATACCGACACGTACTACTACGACGCCTCCGGCGCGCAGCGCCAGCGCCTGGACCAGGGCGACGCGCGCCAGCAGTTGCAGGCGCTGGTGGCGAAGTTCAAGGACCGCCGCCGCGGCATCTACCGCGACGCCGAGGCGATCGAGCTGTACGGCGATCTGGTCAAACTCGGCGCCGGCTCGCTCGAGCTCGGGCACGAAAGCGCGGGCGACGAAATCCTGCTGCAGGCCTATCTGCGCGAGCTCGACAGCCTGGGCTACATCGACGAACTGTTCGGCGAGCTGCCCGAATCGTTCCTGTTCAACCAGAGCAACCGCGTCGCCAGCCTCAAGATCCTCCTCGCCCGCGACCCGCTGCGGGTGCGCGCGCAGGCGCGCGAGTTGGTCAGCCGCAGTTTTTTCACCGACTGGATGGTCAAGGACTGGGAAGCCTATCTGGCCTTCCAGTGCGTCAAGGCCCTGCCCGACGACGAACGCCAGAGCTTCATCCGCGACAACCCCGAGACCTGGGCGCGGATCCAGGCCGAGATGGGCCCGGCGATGCGCCAGGCGCGCGACATCAACGCCTACGTCGGCGACCGCGAAGGCACCGACCGCGCCGGCGTGCTGGCACAGCTCAACGATCCGGCGTTCTGGAGCAAGGACAACGAGGTCGCGCTGCGCGGCACCCTGCGCATGGCCATGGCGATGTCCGAGCACCGCTACGCGTTCGAGCGCTCGCAGAAGTTCGACGTGATCGGCAAGCAGCCGCAGCTGGCGACCCTGCTCGACGACTTCCGGCTGTGGAACCCGGCCGCCAAGCGCGACAAGTACGAGCCGGAAATGCTCAAGGGCACGCGCTGGTACGAGGAAGGCGTGTTCGCCTCGCTGCGCAGCCTGTGGGGCGGGCTGGTGACGCTGTGGAACATGGACGTGCTGTTCGTCGACGGCAAGATCGGCGCCCAGCTCGACCTCAACGACGTGCAGAAGTTCATGGGCGGCGACCTGATGGGCGCGCAGCTGGCCAAGCCGGCCAAGCGCGGCAGCAGGCAGGAGCCGGTCGGCGCGCAGACCAACAAGCTGACCCTGCTGCTGGACCCGGGCTGGCTGGACGGCGAAGGCAAGTCGGCCGAGCTGATCCTGCCGCAGTTGCTGATCGAATCGACCAACATCCAGCGCGACGGCAGCACCCTCCAGACCGGTCAGGTCGACCTGCGCCAGCTGCACATCCGCGCCGCCTACGATTCGCAGAACCAGGGCCAGGCCGCGCAGGCGCAGGTGAGCCTGGATTCGCTGGTCGCCAACGACGTGCTCTATGCCAAGAGCCGGGCGATGTACACCATCGCCAAGCTCAGCGTGACCGCGCTGCGGCTCGCCGCCGGCAGCGTCGACTCCACCCGCGGCGCGCCGCCGGCGCAGCGCAAGGGCCGCTACATCCCGTTCCCGCTGCTGGTGCTGATGGTGCTGCCGTGGCTGGCGCAGCTGGCGGCGGTGGGCTTGATGGCGGCCGGCATCAACCGCGTACGCGGCCTCGCCGACCAGGGACTGGAGCCGGAAAACCGCTTCGGCGGCGATCTGGCCAGCCGCATCCGCGCGATCGACATGAGCTTCGGCAGCCTCACCGCCGAAGGCTTCGCCAGCAGCGGCGGCCAGCGCGTGGCCAAGGCCGAGGTGCAGGACTTCGCCATGCGCGTCGGCCTCAACAAGGCCACCCGCCTGCGCGCCGAGCTGGCCTCCATCGCCCAGCGCAAGGCCGCGCTGCAAGGTCGCGGCGACGCCGCGCAGGCGCTGGCCGAACTCGATGCGCGCGCGGCCGAACTCGAAGGCCAGCGCGCCGAAGTCGAAAAACAAGAGCAAGAGTACGTCGCCATCCAGGCCAAGATCCGCGCCGGCGGCCTGACCCCGGCGCAGCAATCGCAGTTGCAGACCGACCTGGACCGGCTCGACTTCGAAGACAAGGGCGGCGCCTTCCTCGACATCGGCAAGGCCGCGGTGTCCGGCGTCGAAGGCACGGTGACCAGCGCCGAACCCATCGTGCTCAACAACATCCACGGCCAGGGCAGCAGCTCGGCGATGCTGGGCCTGCTGTCGAGCCCGACCGAAACGCCGCAGCGCACCGCCCTGCGCGCACAGTTCGGGCTGCGCGATCCGTCGCTGATCTCGCCCGACCGCCCCGGCGATTTCGTGCTCGAACTCGGCGACGTGCACACCGGCCGGCTCAGCATCGCCGGCGGCGTGCTCAGCGAACGCGACCTCGACGCCAAGCTCAAGGAGCTCGGCGATGTGTCCAAGCGGCCGGAGCTGCAGGCGCTGGCCGACAGCCTCAACGCGCTCAAGCCCAAGGCGCGCCGCTACCAGGCGATGGTCGCGATCGGTTTGTCCTCGCTGAGCCCGGACCAGCTCGACGAGTTCCGCGCGTTGCGCAAGCTGCTGACCGCCGACGCGGCGCTGATCGTGGAATCCATCGACCTGACCCGCGCCCGGCTGGAAGTCGATCTGGCCAGCGGCCGCGTCGGCCTCGGCGCCCAGCACGTCGACATCGCCGGACTGCAACTGCCGCAGCAAGGCATCGAAGTCGAGCGCATCGTCGCCGACGGCCTGCGCGCCGGCGCGATTCCGGCCAACGGCCTGCTCGACTGGAGCGAGTGGAAGAAGCATCTGCGCGACGCCGACGTCGGGGTCGACTCGCTGCGCATCGACAAGGCGCGCAGCAAGTACCACGGCCTGCTGTTCGAGAAGGCCACGCTCAGCGGCGCTTACGTCAAGGTCAAGCAGCGCGGCAATCTGGTCGAGGCCGGACTGCGCCAGCTCAACATCGTCGGCCTCGGCGTGGTGCCGCGGCTGGGCCTGCTGAACCAGCGCCTGCACGGGCTGCGCGAGAAGGCGCGCACCGCCGAGGACGCGGACAAGCCCGCACTGGAAAAGGAAGTCGCCAAGCTCGCGACCCTGGTCGGCGAATTGCAGGCCTTGGCCGACCAGCGCCAGGACGCCTACCTGCGCCTGCAACGCGCGAAGACGCCCGAGGAGATCAAGGCGGCCAAGGACGCGGTCGCCGAAGCCGACGGCGTGATCGCGTTGGAGCTGGCCCAGTACGGCGTCGCCAACACCGAGCTCGACGACTTCGGGGTCAAGGTCAGCGGCGCCGGCGATCTGCTGTCGGACGCGCTCGGCGGCGGCATCCACCCGCTCGACGTGCTCGAACGCGGCGGCGTGACCGTCACCGGCACCGGCGGCGACAACCAGCGCCTGTTCAAGCGCTTCGCCCTGCAGCAGATCCAGACCGCGGGCAACCAGCCCAACAGCGGGCTCGCAGGCGACGCCGGCTCGTTCGAGATCGGCGAGACCCGGCTCGACATCAACGCCAAGAAGGAAAAGGACAAGATCACCGTCCAGGTGCCGAAGTTCGAAGTCGACTCTTTGCACCTGCAGCAGTTCCTGCTGACTTCGAGCGAAGGCGAAGCGGTCACCCAGATGTGGTCCGAAGGCGCCAGCGGCATCGAGGGGCTGAAGTTCTCCGGTTCGGTCGAGCTGGTGTCGCGCGTGGAAGGCAGCCGCGAGCTCGCCGATTACCGTTTGTCCAAGGCGCACATCGACTCGTTCTCGCTCGACAAGCTGTACGGCAACGGCCTCGGGCTGAAGCTGTCCGAGCGCAAGGTGGACATCGCGATCGCCTCGGGCTCGATCAACGGCGTCCACGCCGACGGCATCGACATCGACCTGCCGGCGGACAAGGACGCGCAGGTCAAGCTGACCTCGACCCGCAAGGGCAAGCCGGTGTCGCTGGGCATCGATTCGATCGACAACCTGGTGGTCAGCAAGGCCTTGGTCGACACCTGGGCCGGCCACGGCCGGCTCGACGCGCGCGCGATCCGGGTCGACCTGCTGCAGGACGGCGCCATCGCCGCCAAGATCGGCGACCTCGACCTCACCGACACCTATGTGCGCGGTCCCAACGGTTGGATCCACCTGACCCTCAAGGACTTCGGCGCCGGCCTGCGCTACAAGGACGGCGCGCTGGACATCGACGACATCCACTTCGGCAGCCTCACGGTGTTCGGCGTGCACTGGAAGGTCGGCGAGTCCGGCTTCGTCGAGTCGGGCAAGCCGACCACGCTGACCGACTTCAAGCTCAAGGGCCGGATCGAAACCCGCGAAGTGCCGGCCAAGGGCAAGCCCGGCCAGCCGGCCAAGACCGAGCGCGAGATCGGCAAGCTGCGCATCGACAGCCTGCACGTGGGCAAGGTCGAGTCGGACGAGCTGACCTACCAGGACGCCGAGAACCGGGTCGAACTGCGCAAGGCGAACTACAGCGACGCGGTCGAGATGATGCCGTTCCAGCCGCTGTACCTGCAGAACCTGGACGTCACCGGCCTGGAGTGGACGCCGGAAAAGAAGCTCAGCGCCGGCAAGATCGAAGCCGGGGAATACGCCGGCTCGGCGAACTACAGCGCCGTCGGCTCCGCGCTCAAGGCCGGCATCGGCCTCAAGGGCAAAGGCATGAGCGTGGAAGTCATCGGCCCGGGCGAGTACGCGGTCGACGTCGGCAAGATCGAGAGCACCGGCGGCTACCTGCGCAAGGACAAGCTCAATACCCGCTTCGGCAGCAAGGGCATCATCGGCAAGGTCGCCATCGGCCCCGACTACACCGAGGCCAGCGGCGTCGAGATTTCCGCCGCCAAGCTCGTGGAAATGCATTACACAGACGCGCCGAAGAAACTCGACCTGGATTCGGTCAAGGTCGAGAAGATCGTGCTCGGCAAGGCGCGCCAGAACTACCGCCTCGACCCGGACCCCGCCCATCCCGGCCAGACCGTCAAGACGCCGACCACGCTCGCGGTCAGCGATCTCGACCTGTACGGCGTGGTCGCCAACGGCTTCCACTACCACGGCGAATCGGAAGGGCTCAACGGCGAAGGCGTCAAGGAGACCTCGACCCAGGACGTGTCCGCGACCAAGGCCGAGCTCGGCCACCTGCGCGTGGGCCGCTTCGACAGCAACGCGCTCGACGGCACCTCTTCCCTCACCGGCGTCAAGGTCGAAGCCCAGCCGAGCCGGCCCGGCAAGGACCCGTTCGCGATCCAGGGGCTCAGCGCCAAGCTGGTCGACACGCTCGGCAGCGCGACCACGATCAAGAAGCTCGTCGCCAACGTCGACGGCGGCCCGCTGACCGCCGACAGCATCAAGTTCAGCACGGTCAAGCTCGGCACCAAGACCCTGGCCGACGGCACCACGGTCGACATCGTCCACACCGGCATCGACGGCGGCTTCGTGCTGAACCGGCTCGGCCTGATCAATCCGAACCTGACCCTCACCGACGCCAAGGGCAAGGAGACCTACATCAAGGGCTACGGCACCGCGCTGGAAGCCAAGGGCATCAAGCCGCGCTTCCAGCCCAACGGCACCGTGTCGCTGCCGATCGATCAGGTGCTCGCGACCGGGCTCCGGATCAGCAACAACAAGGACAGCAACACCATCCGCCTGCCGCTGCTGCGGATCAGCAACATCGCCGCCGGCATGCGCGGCATGGGCACCCAGGAAGGCATCGACTTCCTCGCCGCCAAGATCGGCGAGATCCATGTCGAGGGCGTGGAAGTCAGCATCGTCAAGGAACACAAGAAGGAACTCACCGACGCCGAGTTCAAGCAGGCCACCGACGATTTCAACGAGGAACAGGCCGCGGAGAAGAAGGAACCCTCCGGCAAGCTCATCGTCGAGCCGCTGTCGGGGCTGAGCGGAACGATCAACGGCGAATACAAATTCGACGGCTGGCTGGACCCGGACATCGACGTCGGCATCAACGGCGGCATCGTCAATTTCAGCGGCATGACCAATTACGCCGTGCGCCTGCACACCCGCAACGTGACCCGCGGCGGCGTCACCGGGCCCGAGGACATCATCACCCTGGGCAACGACATCGACCTGAAGGTGCTCAAGGACTTCAAGCGCAAGATGCCGGGCTTCTACGGCGACACCGGCCCGGACGACTACGGCCAGATCAATCTGCGCGAGACCATCGAAGGCCTGGCCAACGAACCGGCCGCCAAGCCCGAGCGCACGTTCGAGGCCTCCACGCCGCTCAACGACTTCATCGGCTTCACCGGCGAGCTGGCGCTCGGCAACGGCCGCATCGGCCGCGACAAGAACGGCGACGGCAAGCTCGGCGACGGCGACATGTGGCTCGACATGCACCGCGACAACGACAGCCAGAACACCGTCAAGCTGCACAAGTCCGACATCGGCACCCTGGTCGATGTGGAGATGCCGCAACTGCACTTCGCCGGCGCCGGCTTCACCGCCGGCAAGACCCGCGCGTTCCGCACCAAGGACGGCAAGACCGTCGAAAGCCAGACCCGCATCGGCCGCACCGGCGGCATCACCCTCAACACGGTGACCCTCAAGATCGGCGGGCTGGCCGCGATGACCATGACGGTGACGCTGAAGATCGAAAGCGGAACCATCACCGACATCCGCATCGGCGACCCGACCTTCAGCGACGCCGCCGGTCTGTCGACGGTAGCCGCGCCGGACGCGCGCGAAGTCGACCGCGACGCCAAGCCCACGGAGCCCACGCCATGAGCCGACGCCTGTCCGTCCCGCCCGCGCGCGGCGCGCGTGGCGTGCTCAATTCAAGCCGAAGCCCCAGTGCCGGCGCGGCGCTGCCGCCGCCGCAGCGCGCGTTCTTCGAGCGCGCGTTCGGCCAGGACTTCTCCAACGTGCGCCTGCACACCGACGCCGGCGCCGGCGCGTTCGCGCGTTCGCTCGGCGCCAAAGCGGTGACCAGCCACGACGACATCGCCTTCGCGCCCGACCGCTACGCGCCGGGCTCGCTGCCCGGCCGCACCCTGCTCGCGCACGAACTCGCGCACGTGGTGCAGCAGCGCCAGGGCGGCGCCAGCGACGCCAGCGAGGCGCGCGCCGGCGCGGCCGCGGACCGGGTCGCCGCCGGCGGCGCGGTGCCGGCCGCGTCGCTCGGCGGCGCCGAGCCCGGCGGCCTGCACTGCGATCCCGACGAAGACGCCAAGCCGGCGCCGAAACCCGAAGGCCCCGAACCGCTGCCGCCGTTCCGCCTGCCGACGCTGATTCCGCCGATGCAGCTGCAGCCGCCGCAACTGGACTGGCTGAAGATGCGTTCGACCTTCGACTCGCGCGGCCTGTCGATGAACGACCGCGACGCCGCGTCGATCCAGTCCGAATGGCAGCGCGGATCGCGCCTGCTCGACACCTTCGGCATCGACGACAAGTTCAAGTTCTGGTTCATCGACAAGCCGTGGCTGCTGAACCTGGGCATCTCGATGCAGCTCGACCAGATCAACGCGCGCGACAACCCCAATGCGATGGACCGCTTCGACCGCGAATGGAAGAACGCGTACCCCGACGAATTCCGCACGCCGATGATTCCGATCTTCGACCTGAACTGGTTCCGCAAGAGCAACCCGAAGTGACGCCGACATGAGTGGATACCCGCGTTCTCCCAAGATCCTGCGCGGCGGCCTGGTCCTGCTGGACCCGGACAGCGGCAACGTGCTGCGCATCATCGCGCTGCAGTACAACCCCGAAACCATGACCCGCAGCCTGCAGATCAAGGCCGCCGGCGCCGACAGCGGCGGCCACAGCGAAGCGCTGCGGCTCAAGGGCCCGGCGGTGGAGACGATCAAGCTCGACGCCGAGATCGACGCCACCGACGGCCTGGAAACCGGTCAGGCCAGCGCCGACACGCTCGGCCTGCATCCGCAACTGGCGTCGCTGGAAGCGCTGGTGCATCCGGCCAGCGGCGAGCTGTACGCGGCCAACGCCGCGGCCGGCGCCGGCATGCTCGAAATCGCGCCGGCCAGCGCGCCGCTGTGCCTGTTCGTGTTCGGGCCGAACCGGATCGTGCCGGTGCGCATCACCGAGCTCGGCATCGTCGAGGAAGCCTTCGACACCGCGCTCAATCCGATCCGCGCCAAGCTCAGCCTCGGCCTGCGCGTGCTCAGCGTCGACGACCTCGGCTTCGACGCCAAGGGCGGCGGATTGTTCATGAGCTATCTACTGGCCAAGGAACGCTTGGCCGGCCTGGCCGCGGCCGGCGACTTCCAGGCGCTCGGCATCGCCGGCGTTCCGGTCATTCCCTGACAGCCATCCGAGCCCACGATCATGGCCAATTACGATTTCCCGCCGACCAGCCGCTACTACGACGTCGAACTCGCGACCCGCACCGAGGCCGACGGCACCGTCGTGCCGTATCTGCGCCGGCGCTTCCTGCCCGCGCTCGACGGTTACGTGGTGCTGCACGAACACACCGTCGTCGAAGGCGAGCGGCCCGATCAGGTCGCCGCGGCCGAACTCGGCGATCCCGAAGCGTTCTGGCGGCTGTGCGATGCCAACGCTTCGATGCATCCGGACGAACTGACCGACGAGATCGGCGAGCGCGTGCGCATCACCCTGCCCCTGGGCATGCCCGGGCCGGGTCGGGAGTAAGGCATGGTCAAGGGCATCCAGCTGACGTTGATGATCGGGCCGGCGGTGCCGATTCCGGCGCCGCGCGCGGTGCTGGAAGCGCTGCAGAGCGTCACCGTCACCAGCGCCAAGGACAAGGCCGGGTTCCAGTTGGTGTTCGCCGCCGACAAGGGCTCGACCCTGCTCGATGTGTTGCTGCCGGCCGGCTACCTGGATCCGATCACAACGCGGGTGATCGTCGCGGTCACCCTCGGCGGTCTTCCGCAGGTGCTGATGGACGGCGTGGTCACCCGCCAGGAGCTCGCGCCGAGCAGCGAACCGGGGCAATCGACGCTGACGGTCACCGGCGAAGACCTCAGCGCGCTGATGGACTTGATCGAGATCAAGCGTCCGTTCCCGAACCTCACCGACACCCTCCAGGCCTATGCGGTGCTGGCGCCGTACATGGCGTTCGGGGTGGTGCCGCTGGTGATTCCCGGCTTCATTCCCGAGCTGCCGATCCTGACCAAGAAGATCAAGTCGCAGACCGGCACCGACCTGGAGTTCCTCAAGAAAATCGCCAGCACCAACGGCTTCGTGTTCTACGTCGAACCCGGCCCCTTGCCGGGGCAGAGCATCGCCTACATGGGCCCGAACATCCGCATCCCGGTGCCGCAACCGGCGTTGAACATCAACATGGATGCGCACACCAACGTCGAGTCGCTGAGCTTCTCGCTCGACGGGCTGGCCAAGGAAACCATGCTGGTCACCATCGGCGATCCGGTCACCGGGCGCATCCCGATTCCGATTCCGATCCCGTCGGTCAACATCTTCCAGCCGCCGCTCGGCGCGCGGCCGACGCCGCCGCTGAAGATGGTGTTCTCGCGCGACGCCGGCGGCGACGATTCGGCCGCGTTCACGGTCAAGAAGATGCTCGGCCGCATGCTCAAGGGCGCGGCCAACGCGATCACCGTGTCCGGCTCGCTCGACGTGTTGCGCTACGGCCACGTGCTGCGCTCCAAGGCGATGGTCGGCGTGCGCGGCGCCGGACTGGCCTACGACGGCCTGTATTACGTCGACAGCGTGACCCACAAGATCAAGCGCGGCGAATTCAAGCAGAGCTTCCAGCTCAGCCGCGACGGTTTGATTTCGCTGACGCCCCGAGTACCCGTGTGAGAACCAGATGAGGACGCCGATATGAGCGACGGATCCCGCGGCACCCAAACCTATCCCGGCATCTACCGCGGCACGGTGCTGCCGATGCCCGACCCTGAATTCCGCGGCCGGCTGATGGTGAGCTTGCCCGATGTGCTGTCGTTCGTGCCCAGCACCTGGGCCGAACCGTGCACGCCGCTGTCCGGTCCGGTCGGCCCGGGCATGGGCGTGTACATGGTGCCGCCGCCCGGCGCCGGCGTGTGGGTGATGTTCGAACAAGGCGACCCCGACAAGCCGGTGTGGATCGGTTGCCGCTTCGACACCCAGGCCGATCCGCCGGCGATGTCCAAGCTCAGCAATCCGGTCGATCCCAGCATCATCGTCTCGACCATGCTGCAAAACCAACTGGTCATCAGCGACCTGCCGCCGACGCCGATCACCGGCGGCATCGTGCTGCAAAGCACGACCGGCGCGATGTTGGTCGTCAACGACAGCGGCATCTACATCGACAACGCCAAGGGCGCGTCGATCTGGCTGGTCGGGCCGACCATCACCTTCAACAAGACCGCAATGGCCATCACCTGAGGACGCCGCGATGCCCGGATTCCTGCTTCACGTCAACGCCGCACTGACCTGCCAGCACGCGGCCGGCCAGGCCAAGATCGCGCCGACGCAGACGCGCGTGCTGGTGTCGGCGCAACCGGTGGCGACGATTCCGCCGGGCGCGCCGACCATCGCGGTGATGGGTTGTCCGTTCACCCTGCCCAACGGCAAGCCGCAGCCGTGCGTGACGATCAAATGGGCGATGCCGTCGGCGCGGGTGACGATCATGGGCTTGCCGGCGATGGTGGTGCCGCCGCCCGGCCCCGGGCCCGGCCCCGGCATTTGCCAGAGCGCCGAACAGATTCCGCAGGGCGCGCCGATCGTCGGCGCCGTGCAGACCCGCGTATTGGCGATGTGAGCGCAGCGCCCAGCCCACCTCGCCCAGGAGCCAGCCATGCCTCTCGACTTCCCCTTCAGCATCGACGGCCGCGGCCGCAGCGCGCAGACCGATCACGCCGGCTACGTGCGCGACCTGATCGAACAACTGGTGTTCACCCAACCCGGCGAACGGGTCAACCGCCCCGACTTCGGCAGCGGCCTGATGCAGCTGGTGTTCGCCGGCAACAGCCCGGAGTTGGCGGCGACGGTGCAGTTCACCCTGCACGCGGCGCTGCAACGCTGGCTGTCGGACCTGATCGAAGTGCGCGAGCTGCGCGTCGACAGCGACGACGCCACTCTCACCGTCAGCCTCAGCTACGTGCTGCTGCGCACCCGCGAGCAGGCCAGCGCGAGCTTCGCCCGCCCCATCTGAACGCATGCGCCCAGGCCAGGACACCGCCATGAATCTTTCCTGCCGCAACGACCCGCGCCGCGACGCGGTCCGCGCCTTCCAGGGCCGGGTCGGCCTGGACTTCGTCGAAGTCTCCGCCGACCAACTGACCCTGCACGTGTACTTCCTCGGCAAGCTGCCGCCGGAACTGGCCGAGGACGGGCCGGAGCTGGAGCGCCACCTGCGCATCGAAGGCGGCGCGCGCATCCGCGACATCCGCATCCTCGACGCCGATCCGCACGCCAGCGGCGAGCCCGACGTCGACGACTGGCTGGTGCTGCGCCTGGACCGCTACGGCGACCACTCGCGCTACCGCCTGCGCCTGCTCGACATCGACGGGCTCGACCCGATGTACGCCAGCGCGGAGTTCTCGTTCAAGGTCGGCTGCCCGTCGGACCTGGATTGCAAGCCGGCCCAGGCCTGCGTCGAAGCGCCGCCGGCGGAGCCTGCGATTTCGTATCTGGCCAAGGACTACGCCAGCTTCCGCCGGCTGATCCAGGACCGGCTCGCGCTGATCGCGCCGGACTGGCCGCTGACCCACGTGCCCGACATCGGCGTGACCCTGACCGAAGTGCTGGCCTACGCCGGCGACTACCTGAGCTATTTCCAGGATGCGGTGGCGACCGAAGCCTATCTGGGCACCGCGCGCCAGCGCATCTCGGTGCGCCGGCACGCGCGCCTGGTCGATTACTTCCTGCACGAAGGCTGCAACGCGCGCGCCTGGGTCGCGATCGAAACCGATCAGGACGTGAGCCTGCCGACCCCGGCGATGGCCTTCCTCAGCGGCGTCGATCCGGCGCTGGCGTTGCCGAACGTGCTCGGCCCCAAGCGCATGGCCGAACTTCCCGCGCTGGCTTGCGAACGCTTCGAACCGATGTTGCCGGCCGATTGCGACACGCTGCATCTGTACGCCTTCCACAGCCGCGTCGGCTTCTACGACTGGGGCCGCGAAGACTGCTGCCTGCCGCGCGGCGCCACCCACGCGACCTTGCGCGACGCCTGGATCGACGCCGAAGGCGATGCGCGCGCGCTGAACCTCAAGCCCGGCGACGTGCTGCTGTTGCGCGAAGTGCGCGGCGCGCGCACCGGGCTGGAAGCCGACGCCGATCCGACCCGGGTGTGGCCGGTGCGGCTGACCCGGGTCGAGCGCAGCGAAGATCCGCTGTTCCCGGTCGTGGTCGGTCCGCCGGGCGATGAACAACACGGCCCGGCGCGGCCGACGCCGCTGCTGGAAGTGCACTGGCACCGCGACGACGCGCTGCCGTTCGCGCTGTGCCTGTCGGCGCTGGGCCCGGCGCCGGCGTGCGCGCGCCTGCACGATGTGTCGATGGCGTTCGCCAACGTGGTGCTGGTCGATCACGGCGGCAGCGTCGGCCCGCGCGACCTCGGCATCGTGCCGGAACAGCCCGGCGACGCCGAATGCCTGTGCGAGAACCAGCCCGGCGACGTGCAGCGCCTGCCCGGACGCTTCCACTGGCGCCTGCCGGATGCGCCGCTGACCCACGCCGAAGCGGCGCCGCCGCCGGCGCGCGCGGCCAGCGCCAGCCTCGCCCAGGACCCGCGCGCGGCGCGCCCGGCGCTGCGCCTGGACGACAGCGACGGCGGCGTGTGGACCCCGGTGTTCGACCTGCTCGCCAGCCGCCCCGACGACCGCCACGTGGTCGCCGAAATCGACAACGACGGCCGCGCGCGCCTGCGCTTCGGCAACGGCGAACTCGGCCGCCGCCCCGAACCGGGGCTGCGCTTCGCCGCGAGTTACCGGCTCGGCAACGGCCGCGCCGGCAACGTCGGCGCGCACAGCATCAACCGCCTCGTGCTCGGCGACGGCGAATGGAACGGGCTGCGCCTGAGCATCGACAACCCGCTCGCCGCCGCCGGCGGCAGCGAGCCCGAATCGCTGGCGCAGGCGCGCCTGCTCGCGCCCGGCGCGTTCCGCACCCAGCTGATGCGCGCGATCACCGCCGACGACTACGCACGCATCGCCGAACGCGACCCGCGCGTGCAGCGCGCCAACGGCGAGCTGGTGTGGACCGGCAGCTGGTACGAAGCCGATGTCGCGCTCGATCCCTACGGCCAAGTGCCGGCCGAAGCAGAGCTGATCGAACAGAGCCAGGCCGCGCTGGAACGGGTGCGGCGCATGGGCCACGACCTGCACGTGGAAACCGCGATCTACGTGGCGCTGGACCTGGCGCTGGAGTGCTGCGCCCTGCCCGGCTACGAGCGCGGCGAAGTCGAAGCGGCGCTGCTCGACCGCTTCGGCAACGGCCGCCGCCGCGACGGCGAGCTCGCCTACTTCCATCCCGACCGGCTCGGCTTCGGCCAGAACCTGCGGGTCAGCGCGCTGGTCGCCGAGGCGATGTCGGTGCCGGGCGTGGAGTGCGCGCGGGTGGTGCGCCTGCAGCGCCTGTTCGAGGCGTCCAACCGCGAACTCGAAGACGGCGTGCTGCGCCTGGGCGCGCACGAGATCCCGCGCCTGGACAACGATCCCAACTATCCCGAACACGGCAAGCTCGCCATCGGCGTCGGAGGTGGACGATGAACTCCCTGAGCAACGCTTCGGGCTGCGGTTGCGGCGGCGGTTGCGGCGGCGACGGCGCCTGCGGTTGCTGCGACGGCATCGCCGCGCTGACCCCGGTCGACATCGCCAACCGGCCCGGCCTGCCCGCGCTGAACTATCGCGTCGGCACCCACGGCCGCTTCATGGCCAGCATGAAAGCGCGCTTGTCGACGATGGAAGTGGACCTCCCCGGCGACGACGGCCAGCCGCCGCGCGCGCTGCGGCCGTTGCAGGCGCTGACCACGCGCGACCCGGCCGATCCGGCGATCGCCCTGCTCGACGCCTGGGCCACCGTCGCCGACGTGCTGACCTTCTACCAGGAACGCATCGCCAACGAAGGCTATGTGCGCACCGCCACCGAACGCCGCTCGCTGGTCGAGATGGCGCGGCTGGTCGGCTACGCGCCGCGTCCGGGCGTTTCTTCGAGCGTGTACCTCTCGTACACCGTCGACGCCAACCAGGCCGAACCGGTCGACCTGCCGGTCGGCACCCGCGCGCAGAGCATTCCCGGCCCCGGCGAATTGCCGCAATCGTTCGAAACCGATGCGCCATTGCAGGCGCGGCGCGAATGGAACGACTTGTCGATCCGGCGCGAACGGCCGCAAGGCATCGACAGCGCCAGCGTGCTGTCGCTCGACCGTGTTTATGTGCAAGGCGTCGCCACGGGTGTGCAGGCCGGCGAGCTGTTGCTGTTCCGCTTCGGAACCGGCGCCAACGCGGTCGATCAAATTCGCCGCGTCGCCGCGGTCGAGACCGACTTCGCCGCCCAGCGCAGCGCGATCGCGCTGCAACCCTTGCAGCCGCTGCTGGCGCAGGCGCTGGCGCCGCTGGCGACGCTGATTTCCAAGCTCGGGCCGCTCGGCAGCGGCGGCGCGCAGGCGCTGGCGCGCGCGCAGGCGTTGCAATCGGCGGTGCGCCTGGGCGCGCCGCACTGGCCGCTGACGCAGTGGCACGAACGCATCGCCCAAGGCGCGAGCGGCGCGGCGCTGACCGCGCTCGACGAATTCGACGACGCGATCGACCGCATCGTGCTGCCGCTGGCGGCGGTGCTGACCCAGGCGCTGCCGATGCTCAAGCTGCTGATCTCGCAGCTGCAATGGCGGCTGAGCCAGGGCCAGGGCGACGCGGTCGCGGTGCTCAAGGCGCAGTCGCTGCTGGCGCGGATCGAACAAGGCGTGCAGGTCGCGCCGTTGCAGGAATGGGACGGCGAACTGCTCGGCGGCGTCGAGGAAGAAGAATCGATCGGCCTGATCCAGGATTTCTGCGACGCGGTCGCCAAGCTGCAACCGACCGCGGCCGGCGCGGCGACCAGTTCGCCGGACCGCTTCGTCGACGGCCTGCTGCGCAAACCGGTGGCCCAGGCCGCCAGCCCGCAACGCCTGCGCCGCGATCTGCGCACGGCGTTCGATTACGGCGCCGACCTGCAACCGCAACTCATCACCGACTTCGCCCCACGCCTGAAGGACAACTATTACCAGGCCTGGCGCGGCGCCGAACCGGAAACCCATCCGCTCTACCAGGCGCTGACCGCGCTGTATTCGCTCGGCGCCGGCGAGGCGCTGTTCGGCGCCGGCGCGGGCCGGCCGATGCCGGAGATCGTCAACAACAAGGTGCCGGCGGTGCAGAACTGGCCGGACTGGCTGTACGCCGGCGACGAGACCGACAGCAACGCCTTCCTCGGCAAATCGCTGCCTTTGCTGGCGCAGGGCGATCTGGTGCTGGTGACCCGGCCCGGCGCGAACGGCCTGCCGGATTACCGCATCCTCAGCGTCGACGCCGCGCGCACCGGCCCGCGCAACGCCTACGGCATTTCCGGCGAGAGCACCGAACTGGACTTCGCCGTCGACTGGCGCAAGGTCGAAGCCGGCAAGGAAGGCACCGCCGACATCGGCGAACTGCGCCGCACCTGGCTGCACCCGCAGCGCGCGCGCCTGCAGATCGTGCTCGAACCGATCCTCGGCGACGTCGCCGGCAATGCGCTGGAACTCGGCCCGCTGCACCAGGAACTGCAATCGGGCCGCTGGATCGTGGTCGAAGGCGAGCGCAGCGACATCGAAGGCGTGCGCGGCGTGCGCGCCAGCGAGCTGATGATGGTCGCCGGCCTGGAACACGGCTACGACCCCTATCTGCCGGGCGACCGTCCGCACACCACCCTGCACCTGGCCACCGCGATGGCCAACACTTACTACCGCGACGGCCTGCGCATCCACGCCAACGTGGTGCCGGCCAGCCACGGCGAGAGCCGGCGCGAAGTGCTCGGCAGCGGCGACGCGCGCCAGCCGATGCAGCGCTTCGCCCTGCGCCAGCCGCCGCTGACGTATCGCCCGGCGGCGACCGCGGCCGGCGCGGCGAGCACGCTGAAGGTGCTGGTCGACGGGGTGGAATGGCAGGAAGCCGACAACCTGTCGGCGCTGACTCCCGACGCGCGCGCCTTCGTCACCCTCACCGGCGACGACGGCGTGACCCAGGTGATCTTCGGCGACGGCGAACACGGCCTGCGCCCGCCGAGCGGGTTCGAGAACCTGCGCGCGGAATACCGCAACGGCATCGGCGGCGTCGGCAACGTGCGCGCCGGCCAGATCTCTTTGCTGGTCAGCCGCCCGCTCGGGATCCAGGACGTGGTCAATCCGCTGCGCGCCTCCGGCGGCGCCGACCGCGAAAGCCTGGAACTGATCCGCGAGAACGCGCCGCGTTCGCTGATGGCGCTGGACCGGCTGGTATCGCTGTCGGACTACGCCGACTTCACCCGCATGTTCGCCGGCATCGCCAAGGCCGACGCGGTGCGCCTGGGCGACGGCACCCGCGAGCTGGTCCACATCACCGTCGCCGGCGTCGACGACATGCCGATCGACGAGGACTCCGATCTTTATCGCAACCTGCTGGCCGCGCTGCGCGACCTCGGCGACCCGGCGCTGACCGTGCAGGTGGCGATGCGCGAGCGCCTGGCCCTGGTCCTGCAGGCCAAGCTGAAACTGCTGCCCGGCTATCGCTGGGAGCCGGTCAGCGCCGCGGTGCGCGAGCGCCTGCTCGACCGCTTCGGCTTCCACGCCCGCGCCATCGCCCAACCGGCCTTGCTGTGCGAGCTGGTCGCGGCGATGCAGTCGGTGCGCGGCATAGACTGGGTCGACGTCGACAGCTTCGGCGCGATTCCGGAAACCCAGATCGACGGGTACACGAAGCAACGCCGCCTGATCACTCAGGACGAAATCACCGACACCGTGCGCCGGATCCTCGACGGCGACGACGACAGCAACGGCTTCGACGACGACGGCTTCCACGAGCCCTTGCAGCCGCCCTCGCGCGTCGACGCCCAGCGCGCGCAGCCGGAAGGCGAGCGCATCCGTCCGGCGCAGCTGGCGTTCTTCGCCACCGCGGTGCCCGACACCCTGATCCTCAACCCGGTCCAGTGAGCGCCGACATGGATATTCCCTCGCTGCACGTCCCGCCGCGCGTCGACCGCCTCTACCGGCTGCTGCCGGCGATCCACCGCATCCGCGATGCCGAGCAGGGCTATCCGCTGCAGGCGCTGCTGCGCACCATCGCCGAGCAGATGAATCTGGTCGAAGACGACATCGCCCGGCTCTACGACAACTGGTTCGTGGAAACCGCCGACGACTGGGCGGTGCCGTACCTCGCCGACCTGCTCGGCTATCGCCCGGTGCTCGCCGCCGGCGCGCTGTCGCGCGAACTCGGCCAGTCCGGGCAGGCGCTGAATCGCGCGCTGGTGCCGCGGCGCGAAGTCGCCCACCTGATCGGCCAGCGCCGGCGCAAGGGCACCATCGCCCTGCTCGAAGACCTGGCCTTCGACGTCGCCGGCTGGCCGACCCGCGCGGTCGAATTCTTCAAGCGGCTCGACCGCGCGCAGGACATCAACCATCTGCACAGCGACCGCCTCGGCACCGCCTCGATGCGCGACGGCGCCGCGCTGGAGCGTTGCGGCAGCCCGTTCGACACCCTCGCCCACAGCGTCGACGTGCGCCGCATCGCCTCGCACCAAAGGGTCGGCCGCGACAACATCCCCAGCGTCGGCGTGTTCGCCTGGCGCATGCGCAGCTACCCGGTCACGCGCACGCCGGCGTACTGCGTGGAAGACGCCGGCCCGCATTGCTACACCTTCAGCGTGCTCGGCCAGGACGCGCCGCTGTACCGCAAGCCGCGGCCGGAAACCGACCCCAGCCATCTGGCCGAAGCCGGCAACCTGCCGCTGCCGCTGAGCCGGCGCGCGCTGCGCGACGGCCTGGGCGAGGAATACGGCAGCGACGCCAGCCTGGCGATCTGGGCCGAGCAATGGGCCGGCAGCGACGGCAGCCAGCCGGTGCCGGCCAGCGCGATCGTGGTCGCCGACCTCAGCGGCTGGCGCTACCGCACGCCGCGCGGCAAGGTCGCGGTCGATCCGGTGCTCGGCCGGCTGATGTTCCCGCCGTCGCAGGTGCCGAAGAAAGGCGTGCGGGTCAGCTATCGCTACGGCTTCGCGATGGACCTCGGCGGCGGCGAGTATCTGCGCGGCGTGCAGGATCCGTCGCAGGACTTCGTGCTGTACCGGGTCGGCGACAGCGAAGCGGCCGCCGCCGCGGATCAGGACGACGCCTTGCCGCCGGTGGTGCCGCGCATCGGCGACGCGCTGCGGCGCTGGAACGAGCAATCGCCGCAGCACGCGGTGATCGAACTGCTGCACAGCGGGGTGTGGGTCGAGCCACTGCATGTCCGCCTGCGTCCCGGCCAGTCGCTGAGCTTGCGCGCGGCCGACGGCGTGCGCCCGGTGATCCGCCTGATCGACTGGCAGACCGACCTGCCCGACGCGCTGACCGTGGAAATGGATGTCGGCAGCCGCTTCCACCTCGACGGCATCCTGCTGACCGGGCGGCCGCTGCACGTGTGCGCGCCGCGCGAGCCCGGCACCTACGCACAGGACGCGCAAGCCACGCCGAACTGCGCCGCCGAAGTCTCGATCCGGCATTGCACGCTGGTGCCCGGCTGGGGCATCGATTGCGGCTGCGAACCCGAGCGCCCGGCCGAACCGAGCCTGGAGCTGCACGGCGTGCGCGCCAAGGTCAGCGTGCGCCACAGCATCCTCGGCTCGATCCAGGTGCAGGAAGACGAAGTCGGCACCGATCCGATCCCGCTGCTGATCGAGGACAGCATCGTCGACGCCGCCGGCCCGCGCGAGCAGGCGATCGGCGCGCCGGCGTCCGCGGTCGCCCACGCGTGCCTGACCATGCGCCGCTGCACCGTGTTCGGCAGGGTCGAGGTGCATGCGGTGGAACTGGCCGAAAACAGCCTGTTCAACGACTGCCTCAACGTCGCCCGCCGGCAGCTCGGCTGCATGCGCTTTTGCTACGTGCCGTGCCGCTGCCGCACGCCGCGCCGCTACCGCTGCCAACCCGACGAGGCCATCGCCGCGATCCGCGCGCAACTGTGGCCGGCGGACGTGGAAGCCGAACTGATCGCGGCCGAACGACTGCGCCTGCGGCCGCGTTATCGCTCGCGCCGCTACGGCCGTCCCGGCTACGCCCGGCTCGCGGCCGAATGCGCGCCCGAGTTGTTCCGCGGCGCCGACGACCAGTCCGAGCCCGGCGTCTACCACGATCTGTTCGAACCCCAGCGCCAAGCCAACCTGCGCGCGCGCCTGGACCAGCACACCCCGGCCGGCATGACGGTCGGACTTCTTCTTGCCGACTGACCTGAAAGGACACAGACATGAAAGGCGACTTCTCGCGGGTGAGCTTCGACCCCCGCAACCATTTCAGCCAGGTGCTGCTGCAACAGGGCCGGGTCACCCTGGACGCGGATCCGAACGAGCAGAGCGCGATCCTGCTGCACTACCTGCGCACGCTCGCGCGCGACCTGTTCGGCCCCTACGCCGCGCCGGTCGACAACGCCGGCTTCGACCTGCAGCTCGACGGCGACGACGGCGCGCTGAGCCTGCGCATCGGCGCCGGCCGTTATTACGTGCAGGGCATCCTGTGCGAGAACGACGGCTGCGGCTACACCGACCAGCCGCACTTCCGTCCGCAGCCGCAGGGCAAGGAGCAAGGCTCCGGCGACCCGCTGCGGCGCTGGCTGGAATCGTCGAACCGCGACGACGACGCGCGCTTCTGGATCTATCTCAAGGTGTGGGAGCGCCACCTCACCAGCGTGGAATGGCCGCAGCTGCGCGAGGTCGCGCTCGGCGGCCCCGACACCTGCAGCCGCGCGCAAGTCGTGTGGCAGGTACGCGCGCTGGCGCTGGACGAGATCCAGGGCGCGCTCAAGGAACGCTACGAAGCGACCAAGCAACGCCTCGGCACCGCCCAGGACGATGCCGAACGCGCGCGCCTGCAAGCGCGCCTCGACGATCTTCAGGAGCGCATCTCGCAGCTGGACGAGGACTACCGCCAGTCCTGCGCGGTGCCGCTGGCGCTGTTCGACCGCGACCTGCCGACCCTGGCCGCGCAGCTGCGCCCGGCCGAGCGCCTCGACGACCCGTGCATCGTCAGCCCCGACGCGCAGTACCGCGGCGCCGAGAACCAGTTGTACCGGGTCGAGATCCACCGCGGCAACGAGGACGGCGGCACCGCCACGTTCAAATGGTCGCGCGACAACGGCAGCGTGCTGACCCGCTGGATCGGCGGCGGCGGCAGCCGCCTGGAAGTGGCCAACCCGCGCGATTTCCGCGACGCGCAATGGATCGAGCTCAGCGACGAGGACGACGATCTGCTCGGCGAGCCCGGCGCGTTGTGCCGCATCGCCAGCGTCGAAGGCAATGTGCTGATCCTCACCGCCGAACAGGACCGCCTGCCCGGCCCGACCGGCAAGGTGCGGCGCTGGGACCAGAGCGCGAACGGCGACGTGCGCCTGAAGGACGGCGCGGTGCCGGTGGTCGACAAGAACGGCGACTACGCCTGGATCGACCTGGAAGACGGCGTGCAGGTGCGCTTCGCCGCCGGCGGCGAATACCGCAGCGGCGATTACTGGCTGATTCCGGCGCGCACCACCGGCGCGATCGACTGGCCGCTCGATTCCACCGGCAACGCGGCCTACCAGCCGCCGCGCGGCGCCGACCCGCAGTACGCGCCGCTGGGTTTCATCGGCGCCAACTCCGACGGCAACCCGAGCGCGGAAACGCCGTGCCGCTGCTTGGTCCATCCGACCAGCACCTGCGGCATCCTGCAGGGCCGGGTGCGCGACGACAGCGACCGGGTGGTGACCAAGCCGCAGCCGGCCGATGCCGCAGCGGCGCCGAAGGCGGTGGCGAAGACCAGCGCCCGCACCGTCAAGAAAACCGCCAAGGACGACGCCGGCAAGCCGTGAGCGACGCCCGCGGCCCTCGCGCCGGCCGCGGGCGGCGCGAGGGCCTCGCTCAGAACTTGTAGCCCACCGTGAAGCTGTAGCTGCGCCCGAAGATGCTCGCGTAATCCGGCGAATCGCCGAGGAAGCTGTTCGGATCGTAGAACGGCAAGCGGTCGAACAGGTTCTTGACCGTCACCCCGACGTTGATCTTGTCGGTCGGCTTCCAGTTCAAGCTCAGGTTCGCGGTCCACCACGACGGCGCGCCGTCGCACTGCGGCTTGGGCACCGGCAGGTAGCTGGCGGTGCAGGTCTGTTCGTTGTTGTCGACTTCGTCGACGCGCTCGCGCGCCCACTTGGTGCCGCCGACGTAATTCACGAAGACGCTGGTGGTGAACTTGCGGTAGTTCCAGTCGGCGTTGATCGTCGCGCGCAGGCGCGGGTTGTTGTAATAGCCGACGGTGTCGCCGTAGAACCAGCCGCTTTCGTCGTCGAGGTAGGAACGGTTGCGGTTGGCGACGGTCGCGGCCAGGCCGATGTTGAGGTTGCCCCACTCGCCGAGCGAGAAGCGGCTGCGCGCGTCGATGTCGAAGCCGTCGATCAGGGTGCGGCCGCGGTTCTTGTACTGGCCGACCACGCTGGCGACGTTGCCGACGCTGTAGCCCGGCAGCGTGCCCGGACAGGTCACGCCGCTGGCCGGGTCGGCGCACATCGCCGCCAGCGCCGCGACCGCGGCGCGGTCGGAGTCGGTGATCGGCGAGCGGATCAGCTCCGAGATGTCCTGGAGCTTGCTGAAGTCCGGCGCGGCGATTTCGTTGCGACGGTAGACGAACCAGTAGTCGGCCGACACCGACAGCCAGTCCAGCGGCTCGAACACGAAGCCCAGCGTGGCGATCTTGGCCTTCTCGGGCTTGAGGTCCTGGTTCGGCTGGGTCATGCGCGCGACGGTGCGGCTGCAATCGACGTTGAGCAGCGAGTTGCCGAGATCGACGTCGCCCGCGCGGCGCGACTGGCGCAGCAGGTTGGCGATGGCGTTGGTCTCGCTGCAACGCTGTTCGTCGCGGAAGCCGCCGAGCTGGGCGAACACGCCGCCGGTGCCGGCCTCGGCCAGGCTCGGCGCGCGGAAGCCTTCCGAGTAAGTGCCGCGCAGCATCAGCTGCGGCAGCACCTGGTACTTCAGGCCGATCTTCGGCGCGAGGTTGGCGTTGAAGTTCGGGTACTTGTCCACGCGCAGCGCGGCGTCGAGTTCGAGCTTGTCGGTCAGCGGCGCCACGGTCTCGGCGAACAGCGCGTAGGTGTTGCGCTTGCCGTCGAACCACGAGCCGCCCTGCTGGGTGATCAGGCCGCGCGCGGCGTCCTCGTTGCCCGGGGTGTAGAAGGTCTCGCGGCTGATGTTGAAGCCGAATGCGGCGCGCATCTCGCCGCCCTTGAGCTGGGCGATCGGCCCTTCGATCTTGCCGTCGAGGGTGTGCAGGCGGGTCCAGGACTGGATGTCGAAGGTCGGGTAGGCCTCGCGCAGCAGCTTCGAGTTGGCCTCGCTGATCTCGCCGAACTTGTACGCCGGGTGGTCGGAAATGATGACCCGGCCGGTGCCCGGATCGACGGTGAACGGACCGAACGCGCGGCGGAAACCGTCGAGGTTGACGTTGATGGTCTGGTAGGTCGTCGAATGGGTGCCGGCGGTGGCGAACGCGGTTTCCCAGTTCCAGTCGCCGAAGCTGCCGCGCAGCCCGGTCAGCGCGCGGTAGCTCTTGTCGGTGTTGCGCTGGCCGAAGTAGTCGCTGCCGGCGTCCTGCAACAGGTACTGCAGGCCGACCACGCCGCCCATCATCGCGCGCAGCGCGGGGCTGGCGTGGTTGTACTCGTTGTTCGGGCCGAGGAACGGATACAGGAACTGGTTGACGGTCGCGCCGGTGTCGCGCGAGAACCAGCTGGTCGGGTTGCCGGTGGTGGTGCTGAACGCGCGCGGGGTGCCGCCGTTGGCGCGCAGGTCGATGTCGGTGTAGGTCAGCTCGGTGAACGACTCGGTGTTCTCGCCGATCAGGAAGTGCGCGTTGACGTAGCCGGTCATGCGCTCGGTCTGCGCGCCGGCGTCGATCTCGTTGTTCATCCAGGTCTGCCAGATGCAGCGCGGGCCGGCGGCTTCGCCGGTCAGCACGTTGTTGCAGCCCGGCGCGGCTTCCTGCACGCGCGCGCCGGTGCGCGGATCGAAGGCGAAGTAGGTGCCGGGGTTGAACTCGCCCGGCTTGCTGCCGGTGCCCAGGCGCAGGTTCTTGAGGTAGTTCGGATTGTTGATGTAGTACTGGTTCGGCCGCTTGTCGTAGAAATCGCTCAGCGGAATCGCGTCGCGGCGATAGAAATTGAAGGTGCCGTAAACGTTGAAGCGGTCCTTGTCGAGATCGCCGAAGCCGGCGGTGATGCTGGCCTGGTGCTCGCCGTAGGAATCGATGCGCGAGGACATGTCGGTGGTCGCGGTGACCTCGGCGCCCTGGTAGTTGCGCTTGGTGATGACGTTGATGACGCCGGCCATCGCGTCGGTGCCGTACACCGCCGAGGCGCCGTCGGTCAGCACTTCCATGCGTTCGATCGCCGCGGCCGGGATCGAGTCGATGTTGACGAACTGGGTCTGGAACCCGGCCGGCGCGCCGTAGTACGACAGGCGGCGGCCGTTGAGCAGGACCAGGGTCGCCTGCGCGCCGAGGCCGCGCAGGTTGGCCTGCGAGGCGCCGTCGGAACCGGTGAACAGCGAGCGCGAATCCTGTTGCGCCGGACGCGCGGCCGGCAGGTTGTCGAGCACCTGCAACAGCGTGCGCGCGCCCATGTTCTCGATGTCCTGCTTGCTGATGACCTGCACGGGCGAGGCGGTTTCCACGTCCGAGCGGCGGATGTTGGAACCGGTCACTTCCACCCGCGACAGCTCGGTGGTCTTGCCGTCGGCCTTGTCGCCCGGCGCGTCCTGCGCGGCGGCGAGCGGGATGTGGCCGAGCAGCGCGGCGGCCAGCGCCAGCGACAGCGGAGCGACGGGAATGCGGGCGTTGCGACAGGAAACGGAGCGGTGGGCGCGGTGATCGCGCGGGCGGCGGCTGGCGGACGACATCGGAACTCTCCTGGCAGGATCTGCGGCGCGGATGGCGGAAAAGGGCAACAGCGATCCCGGGCCGCGGCCGGTCGGCCGCAGTCGGTATGGGCGGGGGGAGGAGCGGTGTTACCTGGCGGGTGCGGTCATGGCGCGAGGATGCTGGCGGTATCGCCCTCCTGGCCGATCAGCGCGGCATTGGCCCAGTTGGCGCAGACCTGGGCGGGTTGGTCGCCTTGCGCGCCGAGCGTGCGCAGGCTCAGGCGGGACAGGCCGCGGATGTCGAGTTCCGGCTTGACCACGCCGGGCGCCTTGACCAGACCGCTGTCGTAGAGCAGACGGCCGTCGCCCCAGACCTGGAATTGCAGGCCGCCGGCGGCGCGGCAGGCGTCGTCGACGCCGAGGTCGGCGCGCAGCAAACGCCATTGCCCGCGCAGATCGACGTCGATGCGGCTGGCCGCGCCGACGCCGAGGCCGCGGCGGAACAGCAGGCCGTTCATGCGCAGCGCGCCGTCGCCGCGGAACGCGCGGTCGGCGCGCGCCTGGGTGGCCAGGGCGGCCGGCAACGGCAGCTCGGAGAGATAGCGTTGCTGTGCCGGCCGCTCCGGTTCTTGATGTTCGAGGATGTGGAAGCTCGACAAGGCGATCGGACCGACGTCGCGCGGCTGCAGCGCATCGACCGCGCGCGCCGCGCCGTTCTGCGCAGCGATCACCATCGGGTCGCTGGCCGAAGCGCCGTCGCCTTCGGGGTTCTGCACGCTGAGCACGCGAAAGCGCAGCAAACGGCCGGCGCGCGCCGGGAAGTCGATGCGCTGGGTCTGCTGCTTGAGTTGCAGGCGGCCGCGCGCGACCGGTTCGCCCCACTCGCCGTTGCTGTCGCCGAGGTACACCTCGTAATCGCGCACCTGGCCGTGCTTCCAGTTCTTGTCGTTGCGCGGCGCCAGTTCGATGCCGTCGATCAGCTTGCGTTCGCCGAAGCCAACCGTCCATTCGTGCGCACCGGTACGAATCGCTTGATTGCGCACGCTGCGGAACCACGTCTGGGGATCGTCGTCGAACGCGTTCTCCAACGCATGCCCGGGCTCTTCGGCCGGACGGTTGACCACCAGCAGGCTGTCGGCCGGCAAGGCGCGGCCCAGCGCCGGCGCGGCCGGATACGCATCGTCCGCGGGTGCCGCGGCGACGGCGAAGTCGAGCGCGAACTGCAACGGCTTGCGGATGTCCGCCGCGGCGCTGCGCACGTGCACGCTGCCCTTGCGCTCGGCCGGGTCGAAGTACCAGCCTTCCGCTGCGGCTTGCAGCGCGGCCGAGTCCTTGAGCTGCGGCAGCGTGCGGCCGTCCAGCGACACCGCGCGCGGCGCCTGCCGGCTCAGCACGCGCAGCGCGTAGCGGCGCTGCGGCAGCTGGCTCTGGTACTGGCCCTGCACCGCGCCGATCGCCACCGTGACCGGGCCGCTGCCCGTTGCCGGCGCGCTCATGCGCACCTGCTGGGTGCTCGACTCGCCTTGTTCGTAACGCCGCGTATTACCGTCGTCCTCGTACAGCGCATACTGCGAATCGCCCTGCGGATACAGGTCGAACGTAATCTCGTCGAGCGGCTTCTCGCCGTCGTACAGCATCGCCGGATGCATCGGCACGATCGCGCCGGCGCGCACGAACAGCGGCAGCGTGGCCAGGTCGACCTGACGATCGAGATCGCGCCCGGCCGCGCCGGCCTGCACGCTGCGGCCGTCCCAGTAGTCGAACCAGCGCCCGGCCGGCAGATGGACGCCGCGCCGCCAGCCGCGGCTGGCGGCCTGGCTGCGGTACACCGGCGCGACCAACAGATCGCGGCCGAGCAGGAACTGATACTTGTAGGCCTCGTCGCGCGCATGCGGGTCCTGCGGGTAATCCCACATCAGCCCGCGCACCGGCGGCGCGCCGGTCTGCGCGGCCTCGTGGCTCAGGCCGTAGATGTACGGCGTCAGCCGCATCTTCAACTTGAGGTAATCGCGGTTGATGCTGCGGTACGGCTCGTCGAACCACCACGGATGCTTGCGCGCGTTCGACGACCAGCCCGACATGCCCATCAGCACCGGCGTGAACGCCTTCCATTGCAGGTCGCGGGTGTAGGTCTCGGCGCTGCCGCCGAAGATCGCGTCGACATCGCCGGTGGCGTAGGCCATGCCCGACAGGCCCGAGCCGATCAGGGTCGGCACGTGCCAGCGGATGTAGTCCCAACTCGCGCTCTGGTCGCCGGTCCAGGCCACCGCATAGCGCTGGATGCCGGCCCAGCCCATCACCGTCCACAGGAACGGGCGCGAATCGGAGTTCTTCATGATGCCGTCGAACGCGGACTGGTTCGCGTCCATCGCGAACTGATAGCCCTTGCCGGTCCAGGCCACGTCGAGCTTCTGCACCCGGCTGCCGGCGGTGCCGACTTCCCAGGCGATCTTGTCGACGCCGTTCTCGGTCCACAGGCCGGTGCGGAAGCCGTATTTCGCCAGCCCCTTCACCGTTTCGGGCAGTTGCTTGTAGCCGCAGCCGTAACCGTCGTTGGGCAGGATCCAGCCGCCGGGCATGTCGTGTTCGCGGTACTGGCGCGCGACGCTCTCGACCACGTCGGGCGTGGTGCCGGTGGGGCCGTCGTGCCAGCCTTCGGGCACGGTGCCGGGCTTCTTGACGTTGTCGCCGTCGTTGTAGCAATCGGCGTCGCCGTACGACAGCGCCCAGCGCGGCAAAAGGCCGGCGCGGCCGGTGAGGCGGGTGTAGCGTTCGAGCAGGCGCGGCAGTTCGCCGACGAAGTAATACGCGTCGAAGCGGTCTTCGCGGTGCAGCAGCGTGGCCTGATCGTTCTGGCGCAGGTCGTAGCTGCCGTCGCTCCAGGTGTTGCGCAACATGCCCCAGCCGCGCGAGCTCAGCAGCATCGGCGCCGGGCTCGGGCGGTCGCCCTCCTCCCAGCCGCCGGAATACGACACTTCGACTTCGCGGCCCTTGAACTGATAGCGGCCGTTCTGCTGGCCGCCGCCGTAAAACGCTTCGTCGGCCTGCGACGACAGCACCTGCACGCTTTGCGCCGCGTCCAGATCGAGCGGTTGCAGTTCCTGCCACAGCGCGGTGCGGCGCTCGCCGTCGATGCGCTCCAGCCGCAGCTTCAGCGGCGCGCGCTGCACGTGCAGCACCAAGGCGCCGGTGCGCACGCGCACTTCGGCCGCGTCTTCTTCGAGGCTGGCCGCGGTTTTTTCCGCCGCCTGCGGCAGCACGATCGGCGCGGCCTTGTCGCCGGCGCCGGTCAGCTTGCCGCGGCGTCCGGCCTGGACCCGCACGATGTCGTCGGCGAGCACCTCGATCCGCAGCACCGCGCCGGTGTCGGTGCTCAGCTCCCAGTTCGGCGTCGCGCCGTCGCTGGCGCGCACCGCGCGCAGGTTGCCGACCGGCTCGGCGACAGCCGGCACGGCCAGCGCGGCCAACAACGCGGCCGACAAAGTCGCGACCGACAGTCGCGCACGACGCACACGGAATTCCACCTTGCCCCCAAGGCCCGCGCGGCGGGCATTCGAAATCGATGAACGAAAAGCGAGTGCGGCCGACTCTAGGCCAGGATTTCGAAACCTGTCAATGAATTGAAAGGAAAAAGGAAGAAATATTTGGTAGAAACGAAAGATTGTGCAACGCAATACTTTCCAAATCACGCTAAAACCCCTGTTAAGCGCTTAACGAAAGCGCTACGCGGCAGAACTTTCGCTCTGACTCAGCCAGCGAAGACACGAAGGCCATTTAGCCAGTTTCTTTTGTTTTACTTTCGATAATTGACTTTCCGAAAGAAAACGCAGATCGTGCCGTCGCTCAACAGGAATCTTTCATGGACGCCACTCCGCTTTCCGATTCGTCCGCCTGGCAGCGCCTGGGCGGAGCCGACACCGCCGCCGAGATCGCCCAGCAACCGGCGTTGTGGCAACGGCTGGCCGACGATCTGGCGCAGGCGCGCGAGCGCGTGCAGGCCTTCCTCGGCGACCGCCTCAGCGATCCGCGCCAGCGCGTGCTGTTCACCGGCGCCGGCAGTTCCGGCTTCATCGCCGACATGGTCGCCGACCGCATCAACGCGCAATGGCCGGCCGACGTGCGCGCGGTCCACACCACCAGCCTGCTGACCCATCCGGCGCTGTACCTGCAACGCGACCGCCCGACCCTGCTGGTGTCGTTCGCGCGCAGCGGTTCCAGCCCGGAAAGCGTGGCCGCGGTCGATCTGCTGCGCGCGCAGGTCGACGACGCGCGCTTCCTCGACATCACCTGCAATCCCGACGGCGAACTCGCGCGCCGCGGCGCCGGACGCGAGGACACCTGCACCCTGCTGATGCCGCCGGCCAGCTGCGACCGCGCCTTCGCCATGACCAGCAGCCTGAGCTGCATGCTGCTGTCGGCGTTGTGCGTGTTCGACGCCGCGCCGTGGCCGCAGCGCCTGGAGCATCTGCGCGAAGTCGCCGCGCTGGCGCGCGAAGGCCTGGCGCAATGGGACGCGCCCGCCGCCGCGCTGGCGCAGCGGCCGTTCAACCGGGTGATCTATCTCGCCAGCGGCCCGCTCGAAGCGCTGGCGCGCGAAGCCGCGCTGAAGGTGCTGGAACTCACCGCCGGGCGAACGCTGGCGTTGGCCAACACCCCGCTGGGGTTCCGCCACGGGCCCAAGTCCACCCTCGACGGCAACACCCTGGTGGTGGTGATCCGCAGCGCCAACGCGCTGGCGCGGCGTTACGAGCAGGACCTGCTCGACGAACTGCGTCGCGACGGCGTCGCCGGGCAGGTGCTGTCGATCGGCCCGCAGTCCGACCTCGGCGGCGGCGACGACCACAGCCTGCGCGCGCCGCCGCTCGACGACGCGTGGCTGGCGCCGGTGTGGCTCGGCTTCGCCCAGCTCTATGCCTTGCAGCGTTCGGCCGCGCTCGGTTTGACCCCGGACAATCCGTTCCCCGACGGCACCGTCAACCGCGTGGTCAAGGGCGTCGTCATCCATCATGGCTGACGCCGCGCCCTGCGCTGCCGCGCTGAACTACGGCATCGACATCGGCGGGACCAAGATCGAACTGGTCGCCTGCGATGCCGCGCTCGAAGTGCGCCATCGCCGGCGCATCGCCACGCCGCAAGGCGATTACGCCGGGTTCCTGGCCGCGCTGGAGGCCTTGGTCGCCGACGCCGATGCCGAACTCGGCAGCGCCGGCGCCGCGGTCGGCATCGCCCTGCCCGGCGTGCGCGACCGCCGCAGCGGTTTGCAGCTCAGCGCCAACGTACCGTCGCTGACCGGGCGCAACGTCGCCGCGGATCTGCAGGCGCGCCTGCGCCGGCCGCTGCTTTTCGGCAACGACTTGCAGTGCTTCGCGCTGTCGGAAGCGCACGGCGGCGCGGCGGAAGGTTATCCGAGCATGTTCGGCGCGATTCTCGGCACCGGCGCGGGCGGCGGCTATTGCCTGCACGGCCGCCTGGTCACCGGCTTCAACAGCCTGGCCGGCGAATGGGGCCACTGGAGCGTGCCGGCGCATCTGGTCCAGCGCCACGGTCTGGCGGTGCTGGACTGCGCCTGCGGCTTGCGCGGCTGCGTCGAGCGCTACGTCTCCGGCAGCGGACTGGTCGCGCTGTACCGCCACTTCGGCGGCGAGGTGGCCGAGGCCGGCGAGGTGTTCGCCCGCGCCGACGCCGGCGATGCGCGCGCGCAGCAGGCGTTGTCCGCGCATCTGGACCTGCTCGGCCACAGTCTGGCCGCGCTGGTGCTGGCGCTGGATCCGCACGTGATCGTGCTCGGCGGCGGCCTGTCGCAACACGCGCCGCTGTACGAAGTGTTGCCGGCGGCGGTCGCCGCGCATCTGTTCAACGGCGTGCAGGTGCCGCCGATCGTGCCGCCGCGGTTCGGCGACGCCGGCGGCGCGCGCGGCGCGGCCTTGCTCGCGCGGCCTTGAGTTTTCCGTCGCTTCGCCCTTTTCGTTGGAGTTCCGCCATGTCGCCCGTGCAATCGCTGATCGCCTCCCACCGCCAAGGCCGCAACGTCGGCTTGTACAGCGTGTGCTGCAGCAACGAACTGGTGCTGCGCGCGGCGATGGACGTGGCCCGCCGCCACGGCACCGTGCTGCTGATCGAGGCGACCTCGAATCAGGTCGACCAGTTCGGCGGCTACACCGGCATGACCCCGCCGCAGTACCGCGACTACGTACTGGCTCTGGCGCGCGAGGAGGATTTCCCGCTCGAACGTTTGGTGCTCGGCGGCGACCACCTCGGCCCGAACGCGTGGCAAAAGCGTCCGGCCGAGGAAGCGATGGCGCATGCGCGGGTGCTGATCGAGGCCTATGTCGCCGCCGGTTTCCACAAGATCCATCTCGATTGCAGCATGTCCTGCGCCGACGATCCGGTGCCGCTGGCCGACGCGACCGTCGCCGCGCGCTCGGCCGAACTGGCGCGCATCGCCGAACGCACCGCGGCCGAACACGGCCTGCCGCCGCCGGTGTACGTGATCGGCACCGAAGTGCCGGTGCCCGGCGGCGAAGCCTCGCTGGCCGGCGGCTTGCAGGTGACCACGCCGCAGGCCGCCGAGCAGACCCTGGCGATCCACCGCGACGCCTTCGCCGCGCCCGATCTGGCCGCGGCCTGGGAGCGGGTGATCGCGATGGTGGTGCAGCCCGGCGTCGATTTCGACCACAGCAGCGTGCACGACTACAACCCCGCCGCGGCGCGCGAACTGGCCGACTTCCTCGAACGCCAGCCGCGCATCGTGTTCGAAGCGCATTCCACCGACTACCAGCGCGAAGACGGCCTGCACGCGCTGGTGCGCGACCATTTCGCCATCCTCAAAGTCGGCCCGGCGGCGACGTTCGCGTATCGCGAGGCCTTGTTCGCGCTGGCCGCGATCGAGGCCGAGCTGCTGCCGCCCGCACAACGCTCGAACCTGCCCGAGGTGCTGGAACGCTGCATGCTGGACCAGCCGCGCCACTGGCAGCAGCACTACCACGGCGATGAGCATGAGCTGCATCTGCTGCGCCTGTACGCGCTCAGCGACCGCTGCCGCTACTACTGGGGCGAGCCGGCCCTGGTCGCCGCGACCGCGCGCCTGTTCGACAACCTCGGCGCGCACGCGCCACCGCTGGTCCTGCTGAGCCAACACCTGCCCGAGCAATACCGCGCCGTTCGCACCGGTACCCTGGCCAACACCCCGCAAGCGCTGGCGCGCCACCGGATCGGCCTGTGCCTGGACGAATACGCCCGCGCCTGCTCGGCGAACGCGGCCGGCGAACGCGCCCCCGCCGCGCACGCTGCCGCCGCGGCGGCGAACGGCTAATCTTCGACTTTCTCCGCGGACCCGCCGATGGCCATGCGCAATACCCGTTCCCGCCGGCAGCAGATCCTGCAATGCCTGATCGAACTGGGCTCGGTGCAGGTGGCCGAGCTGGTCGAGCGCTTCGAGGTGTCGGCGGTGACCATCCGCGCCGACCTGAGCCATATCGAATCGCAGGGCCTGGCCACCCGCACCCACGGCGGCGCGACCCTGGTGCGCACGCCGCCGCAGGAACAGGACATCCATGAGAAGGACGCGCTGAACCTGCCGCTGAAGGAGCGCATCGGCGCGCGCGCCGCGCAGCTGGTGCAGGCCGGCGACAACATCATCATCGATTCGGGTTCGACCACCATGACCCTGGCCCGCCATCTGCGCGGCCATCGCGACGTCACGGTCATGACCAACGGCCTCAACATCGCCTGGGAACTGGCCAACGCGCCCGGCGTCGACGTGCTGCTCAGCGGTGGGCTGCTGCGCAAGCAGTCGCTGTCGCTGCAAGGCAGCCAGGCCGAGGCCAGCCTCAACGCCTACAGCTTCGACACCTTGTTCCTCGGCGTCGACGGCCTCGACCTGCAGTTCGGCCTGACCACCCACGACGAGGCCGAAGCGCGGCTCAACCACCGCATGGTCGAGCGCGCGCGCCGGATCGTGGTGCTGACCGACGCGTCCAAGTTCGGCCGGGTCAGCCTGCACCGCATCGCCCGCCTCGACCAGATCCACGCCATCATCACCGACGCCGGCATCGACGAGCGCTACCGCGAGGGGCTGCTGAAGCTCGGCATCGAAGTCATCATCACCGAGCCGCTGCCGTGAACGAATCCCACACCCTCAGCGGCCGCATCCTCACGCCCGCCGGCTGGCGCCGCGGCCGCATCGCGTTCGACGGCCGCATCCGCGCGATCGAAGAAGACGATGGCGCAAGCGACGACCGCATCGTCCTGCCCGGCTTCATCGACCTGCACGTGCACGGCGCCGCCGGCGTCGATCTGATGCAGGGCGGCGAGGTCGCGCGCACCATCGCCCGCGCGCACGCGCGCTACGGCACCACGGCCTTGCTCGGCACCACCATGACCGCGGCCGAGGACAACATCGCCGAAGCCTTGCGCGCGCTCGCGAAGGTCATCGCCGCGCCGGATCCCGACGCGGCGCGAATCCTCGGCGTGCACCTGGAAGGTCCGTTCATCAGCCCGCACCGGCTCGGCGCGCAACCGCCGCTGACGGTCGAGGCCACGCTCGACTCGGTGCGCCGCCTGCACGCGCTGGCGCCGATCCGGGTGCTGACCCTGGCGCCGGAAATCGGCCGCCACACCGAACTGATTCCGGCCTTGAACGCGCTCGGCATCCGCGTCCAGATCGGCCACAGCGCCGGCACCTACGAAGAAGGCCTGGCCGCGCTGAACGCGGGCGCCGCCGGCTTCACCCACTTGTTCAACGGCATGACCGGCGTCGACCACTACAAGCCCGGCATCGCCGCGGCCGCGCTGGCCCACGCCGAATACGCCGAGCTGATTCCCGACCTGCAGCACGTGCATCCCGGCGCCATTCGTCTGGCCCTGCGCGCGATCCCGCGGTTGTACGCGGTCACCGACGCGACCGCCGCCACCGGCATGCCCGACGGCGAATACGCGCTGGGTTCGCAGCGCGTGCACAAATGCCTCGGCTGCGTGCGTCTGGCCAGCGGCTCGCTGGCCGGCAGCGCGCTGACGATGGATCAGGCGCTGCGCAATCTGGTCGAGGTCGGTCTGGATCTGGCCGATGCTTCGCGGCGCGTGTCCACGTTCCCGGCCGACTATCTCGGCCTCAGCGAGCGCGGGCGGCTCGAACCCGGGGCCTGCGCGGACCTGGTGGTGCTGGACGCGCAGTTGCGGGTGGCGGAAGTGCGGGTGGCGGGACAGGCGATCGATTTGTCCTGACGAACGCCAGCCGGCTTCGGACCGGCGGATCGGAAAACATCGGGTCTGAAGGCCTTCCCACAAGCCAGACTCCCCGGCTGCGCAGCGGCGTTGCGCTCCGTTGGTACGCCGCACGCGCGCGTCCATCCGAAACCCGGCCGCCGCCTGTCCCCTGCCGGCCCGGACTGCGTTCGTCTTAGATGCGCGCGAACCGGCACGTCCGCTTCGCCCGCCGGAGCAGCGACCGCGCTGCCCGACTCATCGCCACACGGACTACGGAGCATCCATGAAACAGTCATTGACGACGCTGTTGCCCGCTTCCCTCGCCGCGCTCTGCCTGGGCCTCGCCCTGGCCGGCGCCGCCGTCGCCGCACCGCCGGGCGGCATCGGCACCACGCCGGCGCCGCAGCCTGCGGGCAACTGGCAGGCGCGGGTCAAGTACCTGCACCCGCACAGCGGCCCCGACGGCCGCTATCTGACCTGGAGCTACGCCGACATCGTCGCGTCGAGCCAGGAAAACTGCGATTACCAATTGCAGTCCTGGTACAACAGCGGCAACACCGTGGTGATCGAGTACTGCCATCTGGTGCCGTTCGGCGGCTAAGCGCACAAGGCCGGCGCAGTGCGGGCATCGGCCAGCTACTGCGCATCGGCGGCGACGCGCTTGCACGACGCCGGCCCGAGCCGGCCGCGGACGCGGCCGGCTTTTTCTTCGCAGCCAGCGCAGCGGTCGGCTCGTCGTTGCAACGGCGATCCGGCGCGACTGTCCGCCGCCGTCTTGTGCCTTCGAACTGGCAACACAGCTCTGAAAAAAAACGAACGATCAATCGTGTCCGAGCGCATCGCAGACGCATTCAGCGACTGATCCGCGCCCGACGGACGCATCCGCCAACGCCCGCCATGCCGGACTCGTCGAACCGGAATCCGCGTCCTTGCCAAAAACCGCAGCCGGGCTTATACGCATCGCAGATGCAGCCGCACCGCTGCCGGTCGAGAGCAGGGACAGCTCATGAAAAGAACGGGTCGCCGCCGCTGCCGCGCCACCGCGGCATGCGCGAAAGGAAACGCTCCCGCACCGGATCGCGCCGCATTCGCCGGCGGCTTCCGCACCCACCGCAATTCTTGCGCGACCAGCGCAAGAAGCCGCAACCTCGTCTTCCTGCACGACTCTCAGGAGGTTGAGTAGCGCTGGGGCCCGTCGTTCGCCCCGATGAGTCGAACCCATCCGATTTTCCATCGACCCTGCCGGGAGAGAAAGTCATGACCCGCACCATCAAGCTGGCAACCGCCTGTGCGTTCTTGTTCGGCATGAGCTTTGCGACCGCGGTCTTCGCGGGACAGGATTACGATCTGATCTGCCTGTCCAACTGCCAATCCATCGAAATCCAAAAATGCAGGGACGCGGGCGGCGGCGACGAATGCCTGTACGTCAATTACGACCACTGCTACTACCAGTGTCCTGTGATCTATCCCTGAGCCCGCTTCGACGCGGGCATCCACGTCGACGCCCCCAACCCTGGGCCTGCAAAGGAGAGCGCAATGTAAAGACAAGCTCGGTCTGACCGCGGTCTGTACCTTCGTGTTCGGCATGGGCTTCGCCCTGACGGCGATGGCGTTCCCGCACTGCAGGGTCGATTGCCTGGAGAACTGCAAGCAGCGCGATATCGAAAAATACCTGGCCGCCGGCGGCGGCGATCAGTGCTATCGCGAAGACCACTTGCATTGCTATCCGCCCTGCGATTGTCTGGCGCCCTGAAGCGGCCGGAACGAAGCGCCCCCACCTGCGGGCGGGGGCGGTCGCCGCATCATGGTTGCGCGCTTCATTACCTTCGTCGGGAAACGACAGGCGGCACATCGGGATTTCGGCCACGCGGCCGCGGCATCAGGCCGCCAGCGCGCCCTCATACGTCTCCGCCGCATGCGCCGCCGCGCCCAGCAAACCGGAACATGCATGCACGATCGCCGCCGACGGTACCTCCGCCATCGCCGGCGCGAACCGTCCCTTGGCTTCGAACGCCTCGCGAAAACTCCCGCCCTGCAACGAACCGAGCAGCTTCGGCACCACCCCGCCGGCGAGGAACACGCCGTCCCACGCGCCCAGCGTCAGGACCAGATCTCCGGCCATCGAACCGAACGCGGCGCAAAACAGCTCCACCGCGTGCGCGCAACGCACGTCGCCGCCCACGGCCTGGGCATTGATCTGCGCCGGCGACAAATCCTCGGCCGCAGCGCCTTCCAGCTCGCACACCGCCGCGTACAGATTGACCAACCCCGGCCCGGACACCAACCGCTCGCACGACACCCGACCGAACCGGCGCATCAGACATTCCAGCACCGCCATGTCGCGCGGCCGCTGCGGCGCGAAGCCGGCGTGGCCGCCTTCGGTTTCCAGCGCGAAACAACGGCCGTTGCGCACCAGCAATCCGCCCACGCCCAGGCCCGTGCCGGGACCGATGACCGCATAGGTCTGCGCCACGCGCAGATCGAACCCGGGCCAGGCGAGGCCGCCGACAGCGGCGACATCGGCCGCGTCCAGGCGCGAGATCGCCATCGCCTGCGCCGCGAAATCGTTGATCAGCGCCACCCGCGCCGTGCCCAGCGCAGCGCCGATGTCCGGCGCGCGGATCCGCCACGGATGATTGGTGATGTGCGCCTCCTCGAGCCGCACCCGCCCGGCCACCGCGAACACCGCCGCGTCCGCGCGCTCGCCCATTTCGGCGAGGAAGTGGCGAGCGGCGTCGGCCGCGCTGGCGAACTGCGCCGCCGGATACTCGCGCACGCTGTCGTGCAGCAACCGCTCGCCGCGCGCCAGCTCGGCGATCGCGAAGCGCGCGTTGGTGCCGCCGATGTCGCTGACCAAAACGCGCATCAGCGAGCGTCTCCGGCGACGGGCTCGATCCGCAATGCGGCCAGCTCCGGCGTGCCCGACACCGCCTCGACGACCAGCGTATTGCGGCCGCGCAGCAGCGTCGCCCGCTGCGGCCGGTCGGTCGCGACCGGCGCCAGCGCATCGCCGTTGACCTGGTTGCGCAGCGTGCCCGCGCCGCCGCGCCAGGTCAGCGCATACGTACCCGCCGCTTCGACTTCGATGGTGTACTTGAGCCATTCGCCGCGCTGCATCGCCGCGACCCGCACTTCACCGCCGGAGCGGACCAGGTCGACGCCGTCGTTGCGGTACAGCTGCGACGGATTCCAGTCGGCATTGGGTTTGCCGCTTTCGTTGGCCGCGTTCGTATCGAAATACGCCACACCGTTGCGGCCCATGTCGAAATCCGCCGCCGCCACCTCGCCGCCGCCGCGCGCGATCCGGTGCGGCTTGAACGGCACGCTGCGGTCTTCGTGCGGCGCGCGCAGCCAGGCGTCGGCCACGTCGGGATGGCGGACGTTGTGTTCGAAGCGCACATCGCGCTGCGCCAGGGTCATCAAGGCCTCGCGCGCCTGCGCGCGCTGCGGCCGCGGCCCCTTGCCCTCCCAGTACGCCAGCACCCGCTCGTAGCCGGGATTGGCGATCACCTGCAAGGGATTGTTGTAGCGCAGCTTCTTCACCGGCCAGTTGGCCCAGCCGATGCCCTCGCCCTCCACCGTGGCCACGGTGCGGGCGAACCAGTCGTTGGAGTTCTCGCCGGTTTCGCCGAGCCACAGCGGCACGTTCCAGCGCTCGCGCAAGGCCAGGTGTTCGGCGATGCTGTCGCGGCCGGTGCCGTTCCAGTACTTGTGGAAGCTCAGGGTCAGATTGCGGTCCCACAGCCCGGCATCGAGCACGCCGCGGTAATTGTTGCCCCAGCAATTGCCCTCGACGATGAGCATGTGGCGCGTATCGACTTCGCGGATCGCCGCGCTAATGCGCACCAGCAGTTCGCGCAGCGGCGCATTGCCGGTTTCCTTGCAGCCGTGCTTGTCCTGCGCATCGTTGAAGCCCCAGTTGGGCTCGTTGATGAGGTCGTAGCCGGCCACCGCCGGCTCGTCGCGATAGCGCCGGGCCAGTTCGCGCCACAGCGCCACGGTCTTGTCGCGGTTGGCCGGGTCGTCCCACAGCGATGGCTGCGACGCATCGCGGTCGGAAATGTTGAGGTCGTTGCCCTGCCCGCCCGGCGCCGCGTGCAGGTCCAGGATCACGTACAGGCCGTTGGCCTTGGCCCAGGCGATCAGCTCGTCGGTGCGGCGGAAACCGTCCTCCAGCCAGGTCTGCCGGCCCGCGACCGGTTCTTCGGCGACCGACAGGGTGTAGAGCCGGTAATGCATCGGCAGGCGCACCGAATTGAAGCCCCAGGCCGCCAGCGCGTCGATATCGTCTTTCGCGACATAGTTGTCGAGCCACGCGGTGTAGAACGCCTGCGTGTCCTGTTCGCCGATCAGGTCGACGATGCGCCGGCGGATCGCGTGCTGCATGCCCGGGCCGGTCAGGCCGAGCATGTAGCCTTCCTGCAGCATCCAGCCGCCGAGGCCGACGCCGCGCAGGATCACCGGACGGCCGTTCCCGTCGACGATGCGTGGGCCGTCGGCGCGCAGAAAGCCTTCGGCCCGGCCCGGCGCCGGATACCCGGCCAGCAGCGCCGCCAGGCCGACGCCGGCCGCCGCGCCCGCGAATCGGCGCACTGCGCCCGCCGAAGTGTCGGTCTTCTCGTGCATGCGGTCTCTCACCGGTTCAGGCCTTGCAGCAGGCGCGCGCGCAGTTCGCGCGAACGCGCTTCGTCGAGCGGCGCGAGCGCGCCGCGCGCGGCTTCGGGGATGTGCGCCGGCGTTTGCGCGTCGGCGTCGAACACGTAATGGCGGAACACCTCGCGCCAGATCTCGCGCTGCTCCGGCGGCAGGTCGCGCACGCTCAGGATCGCGTGCAGCAACGCGTTCATCGGCGTGTCCATCCAGCGCGGCGATTGCCGCCACCAATAGTTCACCAGCACGTTGAAGGCATCGAGGCCTTCCATGCGATGCCACCACATGCTCGGAATCAGCAGCGCATCGCCCGGCCCCAGCTCCGCGCTCAGCGCGTGACGCATCGCTTCGGCGAACTTGGGGAAGCGCTCCAGGTCGGGCGCGGCGAAATCGACCACGCTGATCGCCTGCCCGGCCGGCGTATGGTCGAGCGGTCCGATATACAGGTTCTGCAACTGCTCCGGCGGAAACAGCGTCGCCCGTCGCCGGCCGGCGACGACGCAGGCGATGTTGTCCGGTACGTCCTGGTGCGCGGGGATGCGGGTGCGGTTGCCGATCCAGATGCTGGCCAGCGGCTGCACCGCGCCGAAGCCCAGGTCGTTGCGCTCGCGCAGGCCGGGCAGCCAGGTGTCGATGGTGGTCGAGCCGAGGTAGATCGTCGGCGGCGCCGGATCGGCCGCGTGGTGCAGCAACGCGTCCAGCACCGCCGGCAGCGGCGCTTTCTGCTGGGCGAAACCGAAGCCTTGCAGGTCGGGCCGATAGCCGATGGCGCCGGCGGCCTCGGGCGGCGCCACGCTGACGGTCGCCGGCGCGTCGCTGGCGAAGGCTTTGAGGTACTCGGCCGAGCTCTGCGCGGAGGCGAGGCCCGCGCGCACCAGCGGCCAGTGCGCGACCAGGCCGCGCAGCACGTACGGCCGGGTCGGCCGCAGCAAGGCCTCCGGCAACGCCGCCGCGTCGACGCCGTGCAGTTCCTCGATCGGTTCAGCGACCGGCAGCATGGCGCCGGCTCAAGCGTTCGATGACATCGCGCAAGCGCGACAGCGAAGCGATGGCCATGTAGATCGCCTCCAGATGTCCGGCCTGCTTCAGCGCGTGCAGGTCGGCCGCGCCTAGGTCGCGCAGCTTGTCTTCGTCGATGCAGTGGAAGCCGGAAACGCGATGCTGGGTTTGCTCGTCCAGGCTCAAGTCGAGCGAGAACGGCTCCAGCAAGTCGCAGCGCCGCAGCGCTTCGATGAAGCCGGCCTCGTCGCGCAAGCCTTCGTGCAGCGCCCGCAGCAACGAGACCACGCGTTGCAGGAAGGCGGTGTTGCCGCCGTGTTCGAGGAACAGCGCCTCGCCCTGGCTGCCGCCGCGCACCACGCGCGGATGGTCGAGGTCGATATGGATCATCGGCTCCTCGTCGGCGATGCCGATCAGGAACGGCAGGCGCTCGATCGACATCGGCAGATAGCGCGCGTCCCAGCGCTCGCCGCCGGTCTCGTCGCGTTCGAGAAACAGGTTTTCGTCGCGGCGCAGGCCGAGCAAGGCCAGCGAACGGAAGCCGCCGTCGGCGGTCTTCTGGAACACGATCGGGTAATGCGCCTGCAGCTCGCGGAACTCGCCGAAGAAGGTCGGCGCCAGCATCTGGTCGTCGCCGTAGCGCGCGCCGCGCGCCTGGATCACGCGCAGGTCGTGGTGGTCGACGTTGTTGAGCAATACGGCTTCGGGCATCGCGGTGTCCAGGATCGTGGTCGGCGACAGGCCGGCGGCCGCCGCTGCTGCGCGGTCGCGGGCTCGCACTGGAGTGTAGGCCTGCGCGCGAGGCGCCGGCCACCGGCCGCGCCGTCGCCGGCGCAGCCGCCCGGCGCCCCGCCCTCGCGGGCGGGACGCGCGCTCGCCGCGATCAGAACTTGTAGCGGACCCCGAACATGTAGCGCGGCCCGTACTGATCGAACGAATACAGCTGACGGCTGTTGCGTCCGCGCGTGCGCATGGTCTCGTCGGTCACGTTGATGCCTTCCAGCGTCAGCACCAGGTTGTCGGACACCGCGTAGCTGAGGTTGACGTCGAACTGCCCGTAAGCCTCGACGTAGATCGGGTTGGCGCCCTTGCCGTCGCCGAGGTTGGTCAGGAACTGATCGCGCCAGTTGTAGGCCACGCGCGCCTGCCACGGCCCCTTTTCGTAGAACCCGACCAGGTTGGCCGAGTCGCTCAGGCCGGTCATCGCGAACTGGGTGCCGAGGCTGCCGTTCTTGTAGGTCAGGCCCGAATCGACGATGGTGTAGTTCGCGGCGAGGCCGAAGCCCGATTCGCCGAACACGTGCTGGATGTTGAACTCCCAGCCGTCGAGCGTATCGGAGCGGTTGTTGACCGGCTGGGTGACGTTGAACGACAGCACCGGATCGCCGCTGAGCCCGCTGACGGTGCCGGTGGCGAAACCGTTGGAGTCGGTGCCGGTCTTCACCACGCCGGGCTGGCCGTTGTAGGTGTTGAGGATGTAGTTGCGGATGCAGGGCCGGTCGGTCGCGGCGCAGCCGCCGGCGCTGATCGCCTGGTTCCAGTAGTTGCCGCCGGACGGCGTGTGCAGGTCCGGATACGGCGTCTGCTTGCTGACCTGGTCGGCGATGAAGTTGTCGATCTTCTTGCGGAAGTAGCCGACCGAGAAATAGCTCGACTCGCCGTAATACCACTCGTAGGACAGATCGAAGTTGCGCGATTCCAGCGGCTTGAGGTTGGGATTGCCCGCGCTGCCGCCGCCGCCGTCGAAGCGGGCCTGGCCGCCGACGCTCAGCGCCGGGTTGAGGCTGCCCCAGTTCGGCCGGCCGATGGATTCGCCGTAGCTCGCGCGCAGCTTCATGTTGTCGGTCAGGTCGACCGACACGTCGAGGCTGGGCAGCCAGTACTTGTAGTCGCCGTCGAGCTCGCGGAACTGCGAGCCGGAATAGCGGATGACGAATTCGTTGGCCGCGACCCAGTCGATCCCGACCGGCGCCGGCTGCAACGCGGCCGCCTTGACCTTGGTGCGCTCGTAACGCACGCCGGCGGCGACGTTGACCGGCAGCTTCCAGTCGAAGGTATCGCTCCACTGCAGGTAGAAGCTGCGCGATTCCTCGCGCACGCGGCTGTCGCCGACCGTGCGGTTGGCGGCGCTGCCCGGCACCGGCGCGCCGGTGTAGTCGAACGAGGCGCGGTAGTCGTCGCGCACACCCTTGCCGCTGGCGACCCAGGCGTCCTCGGCGAGCTGGCGCACGCGGTCGAAGTCGAACACGAAGAACGCGTCGGTGAAGCGCGGGTCGTTGGCGCCGCTGACGCCGCGGAAGTAGTCGCCCATGTGCGCGAGCTTCCACACCGAGTCGGGGTAGTCGTTCGGGCTGGTGGCGCCGCCCCAGGTGTCGAGCTGGACGTGGGTGAAGGCCGAGCGGTTCTTGTAGTCGGTCGAGGCGACGCCGAAGTTGAGCTTGGAATAGCCTTCGAACCGGTATTCGCCGCTGGCCTGGAACTGTTCGATCTCGGCGCGCTCGCGCTCGTTGCGGAATACCGAGCCGGTCACCAGCATCTGCGCCGGGTCGATCGCGTTCATGCCGGCCGGCAGATGCAGGGTCAGGACCGGGAAATCGCGGGTGAAATCCAGGGTGTTGCCGGCGCGGAAGAAACCGGCGCTGGCCAGGGTGTTGTTGGAGCCGTACGGGCTGTCGGGCGACGAGTCCGCGGTCGAACGGTGGTAATCGAAATTCAGATCGAAGTTGTCCGACAGCTTCCAGTCCACGTTCAGGCCGAGCGACTTGTTCTCGCGCTTGACCGCGCTCTTGCCCGCGCCGTTGGCGAAGTCGGACAGGCCGTTGTAGCGCTCGTCGTAGATCAGCGGCGAAGAGCCCGAACCCTTGGTCCACGAGCTCATGCCCGGGGTGAAGTTGAGCCACACCGACATGTCGTGGCGCATCTGCTCGATCTTGTTCTGCGAGTAGGTGTAGTCCAGCGTAGTGGTGATGTTGTCGGTCGGCGCCCATTGCAGGGTCAGCTGGCCGTTGATGCGCTCGCGCTTGACCGAGTTGACGCTGTAGCCGAGGCTCTGCGGCATCGAATAGACATCGTTCGGGCCGGGGCGGTTGGTGATGTTCTCCGAGCCCGGCTGACCCGGCAGCGGCAGCGCCGAGCCGGAGCCTTCGCCGTTGGCCAGCGGATTGTCGAGGAAGGTGCGCCAGCCGTTGCCCGAGGCCACGAACGCGGAGGCCGAGCCGGATTCGCGCTTCTGATAGTTCGCGCTCAGGCCGATGCCGAAACGGCCGTCGGCCGAGGTCGCGCTGAAGATGCCCGAGGCGTCCGGGGTGACCGAATCGCCCTTGAGATCGCTCGGCAGATCGTCGTCGGAGGTGTCCCAGATGCCCTTGAGGCCGACGTTGGCGTGCAGGCCCGGGTTGTCCAGCGGACGCGCGGTCTTGATGTTGATGGTCGCGCCGATGCCGCCGGTGGGCGTGCTCGCGCGGCTGGTCTTGTAGACCTCGACCGCGGAAATCGACTCGGCGGCCAGATCGCTGAATTCGAACGCGCGCGCGCCGGTCGAGGTCGGCATCTGCCGGCCGTTGAGCAGCACCAGGTTGAAGTCGGGGCCGACGCCGCGCACGGTCACGCGCGAGCCTTCGCCGGCGTTGCGGTCGATCGACACGCCGCTGATGCGCTGCAGCGCTTCGGCCAGATTGGTGTCGGGGAACTTGCCGATGTCCTCGGCGACGATGCCGTCGACGATGCCGGCCGCGTCGCGCTTGAGGTTCATCGACGAGGTCAGGCTGCCCTTGATGCCGGTGACCACGACCGCATCGAGGGTCCTGGCGTCGTCGGCCGCGCCGGGCCGGGTCTGTTGTCCGGCCTGCGCATCTGCCGGTGCGGTGCTCTGCGCATACGCCGCCTGGCTCATGGCCAACAGCAATGCGGACGTCAACACTGTGCGCCTTGCGGCGCCGCGCGTTTGCTTCATCGAAACTCCTCCCCAGGATCCCACGATGCGCGGGCGGGACGATCCCGCCCCGCCCCCTCGGTTGCTGCCGGGCGATTTGACGCGCGCATGACAGCGCTGTCAATTACCTGGACAAAAGTGTTACCGCCATCAAGGAGAAAGCGATTTCTCGGCCGATTTCTTCGACGCGGCGCAACATGGAACCGCGCGGGCGGAGCGTATACGGCTGGAGCGACGGGCCGTCGCGGCGGCGCTGCAGCCGTGGCAGGCGGCCGATGCGCCGGCTTCGGTGGGTGTCGCGAAACCAAACCCGCCGTCATGCCCGCGAAGGCGGGCATCCAGGGCTTCATCGCGACAGGACTCTGGGAGTTTCTGGATTCCCACGGTCGCGGGAATGACGTTCTGAGAGGGACGCAGAGGGTAGTAAAGAGTCGCCGCCCGCGCGCAGTCGTCGCGCGACTCACCTAACCGTCATGCCCGCGAACGCGGGCATCCAGGGCTTTATCGCGACAAGACGCTGAAGCCTCTGGATTCCCGCGTTCGCGGGAATGACGTTCTGGCGAAAGCGTAGCAGGCTGTCGGCACGTCGAATTCGCCGCACGACTGACGCATTGCCGACGACCATCGCATGCGGACGGGGCCGCGACGCATGGTCGCTTGCGAACGGCCGGCCGCACCTTTGCGCGCACCGCGGGCAAGCCGCATGCGCAGGCTTAAGCCAACGCGCGACGCAGATACGGCGAGGTCCGGCTCGACGCCGCGCGCGCGACCTGCTCGGGCGTGCCGGCCGCGACGACCGACCCGCCCTCCTCGCCCGCGCCCGGTCCGAGGTCGATCACCCAATCGCTGTCGGCGACCACCCGCATCTCGTGCTCGATCACCACCACCGTATGCCCGCCCTCGACCAAGCCGTGCAGCTGCGCCATCAGCTTGTCGACGTCGGCGGCATGCAATCCGGTGGTCGGTTCGTCGAGCACGTACAAGGTGTGTCCGCGCTGGCTGCGGTGCAGTTCCGTCGCTAGTTTGATCCGCTGCGCCTCGCCGCCGGACAGCTCGGTGGCCGGCTGGCCCAGGCGCAGATAACCCAGGCCGATGTCGCGCAACACCGCCAACGGCCGGGCGATGGATTCCTGATCGTGGAAGAACGCCAGCGCTTCGGCGACGGTCATCGCCAGCACTTCGGCGATGTTGCGCTCGCGCCACGTCACTTCGAGGGTCTTGTCGTTGTAGCGGCGGCCGTGGCAGGTCGGGCACGGCGCGTACACCGTCGGCATGAACAGCAGCTCGACCTGGACGAAGCCTTCGCCTTCGCAAGTCGCGCAGCGTCCCTTGGCGACGTTGAACGAGAAGCGCCCGGCGTCGTAGCGCCGGCTCTTGGCCAGCGGCGTCTGCGCGAACAGCTTGCGCACCGGGTCGAACAGGCCGGTATAGGTCGCCAGATTGGAACGCGGCGTGCGGCCGATCGGTTTCTGGTCGACGTTGACCAGGCGCTTGATCGCGTCGGCGTCGCCGCCGAGCCGTCCGGAGGTGGTGCGCAGTTCGCCGGGCTGGGGCGGGCCGTCGTCGTTGCTTTCGTCCTCCGGTTCGTGGCCCAGGCGCGCGCCCATCAGTTCGACCAGGGCCTGGCTGATCAGGCTCGACTTGCCCGAACCCGACACGCCGGTGACCGCGGTCAGCACCTGCAACGGAATCCGCGCGTCGATGCCGTGCAGGTTGTTGCGGTGCACCTCGCGCAGTTCCAGCCAGCCCGCCGGCGCGCGCCGCGCGCCCTCGCGGCTGCGCGAGGGCGCATCGAACAGATAACGCGCCGTCTGCGAGCGGCGCACCTCGCGCAAGCCCTGCGGCGGACCGCTGTACAAGACTTCGCCGCCTTCCTGGCCCGCGCCGGGGCCGACGTCGACGATCCAGTCCGCGCGCCGCAGCATGTCCAGGTCGTGTTCGACCACGAACACCGAATTGCCCGTGCCCTTGAGCTGGTCCAGCGCGTGGTGCAAGGCCTCGCTGTCGGCCGGATGCAGGCCGGCGGACGGTTCGTCGAGCACGTAGACCACGCCGAACAGGTTGGAGCGGATCTGGGTCGCCAGGCGCAGGCGCTGCAATTCGCCGGGCGACAGCGTCGGCGTGGTCCGGTCCAGGGCCAGATAGCCCAACCCCAAGGCTTGCAACGCGGCGATCCGCTCGACCAGATCCTGGGCGATGCGCTGCGCGGCGATGCGTTTTTCTTCGGACAGGTCGGGCGTCCTGCGCACGTCGGTGCCGCCGGCATGGGCGGCGCCGCCGCGGGCGACGCGGCGCGCAGTATCGTTGCGGCTGGCGGCGCGGCTGCGGGTCGCAACGCTGGCCGGCGCGTCGAAGCGCCCGGCCGCCGCCGGCGCCAGCACCTCGGCGATCGCGTTCAAGCTCAGCTGCGACAGGCTGCCGATGTCCAGGCCGGCGAAGCTCACCGACAAGGCCTCGGCCTTGAGCCGGCGGCCGTCGCACAGCGGGCAGCGCGCGCCGCTCATGAAGCGGGCCACGCGCTTCTTCATCAGCGCGCTCTGGGTGGTGGCGAAGGTGTGCAGCACGTAGCGGCGCGCGCCGGTGAAGGTGCCCATGTAGCTGGGCTCGGCCTTGCGCTTGAGCGCGGCGCGGGTCTGCGCCGGAGTGAAGCCGGCGTAGACCGGGGCGACGGGTTGCTCCTCGGTGTAGAGGATCCAGTCGCGCTGCTTCTTCGGCAGTTCGCGCCACGGCTTGTCGACGTCGTAGCCGAGCGTGACCAGGATGTCGCGCAGGTTCTGCCCGTGCCAGGCCGGCGGCCACGACGCGATCGCGCGGTCGCGGATGCTCAGCGACGGGTCGGGCACCATCGAGCGCTCGGTGACGTCGTAGACGAAGCCCAGGCCGTGGCAGTTCGGACACGCGCCCTGCGGCGTGTTCGGCGAGAAATCCTCGGCGTACAGCATCGGCTGATGGGCCGGATAGGTGCCCGCGCGCGAGTACAGCATGCGCAGCAGGCTCGACAGCGTGGTGACGCTGCCGACCGTGGAGCGGACGTTCGGCGTGCCGCGCTGTTGCTGCAGGGCGATCGCCGGCGGCAGGCCCTGGATCTCGTCCACGTCGGGCACGCCGACCTGATCGATCAAACGCCGCGCATACGGCGACAGCGACTCCAGATAGCGGCGCTGGGCCTCGGCGAACAGCGTGCCGAACGCGAGCGAGGACTTGCCCGACCCGGACACGCCGGAGAACACCACGAACGCATCGCGCGGGATGCGCACGTCGACGTCCTTGAGGTTGTGCTCGCGGGCGCCGCGCACGCGGACGAAGGCGGTGTCGCCGGTTTGCGGGGAACGGGGGCGGGGGCGGCTTGCCATGAGCGGCGGCGCGGCGGACGCGCGGTACGGGGGGCCGTACAGTGTGAACCCAATGGCGTGGACGCGGCATCGAGCCTGCGCGTGTCGGCGGTTTTCGGCGGTTTTCGGCCAATTGAGGCGGTTCCCGGCGGTGCCGGAACGCGCTCGCCGCAAAAACAGCCACTCCCCGTTTCAATATCCTAAACCACCCGGGGCTTGCCGCAAGCCCCCGTCGTTGCGGTTCCATCGCCGGCCTGCCCCCACGATCAGGAGCCCCCGCATGAACCTGCCATTGCCGACCGCTGCGCCGGCCCAGTGCGCCGCTGCCCGAACCGCGGCGCCAGCACGTCGTTACGCGAGCCTCGCGCGCACCGCGGCCGCAACCGCGAAGGAGCACCGCCATGATTGAACATGCCGTGGTAATCGCAGGCGCCGGCCCGGTCGGCCTGACCCTGGCGGGCGAGCTGGCCCTGGCCGGCGTCGATGTCGCCGTGGTCGAACGCCGCGCCAATCAAGACCTGGCCGGTTCGCGCGCCGGCGGCCTGCATGCGCGCACGCTGGAGGTATTCGACCAGCGCGGCCTCGCCGAGCGCTTCCTCGCCCAAGGGCAAATCGCGCAGGTCGCCGGATTCGCCGGCATCCGCCTGGACATCGGCGATTTCCCGAGCCGTCATCCCTACGGCCTCGGGCTGTGGCAGAACCGCATCGAACGCATCCTCGCCGATTGGGTCGATGCGTTGCCGGCGACGTTCTACCGCGCCTGCGAAGCGGTCGCCCTGGCCCAGGACGCCACCGGCGTCGAGCTTGCGCTGGCCGACGGCCGCCGCCTGCGCGCGCGCTATCTGGTCGGTTGCGACGGCGGACGCAGCCTGATCCGCAAGGCCGCCGGCATCGCGTTTCCCGGCTGGGAAGCGAGCGTCAGCAGCCTGATCGCCCAGGTCGAGATGCGCGAAGAACCGGAGCTGGGCATCCGCCGCACCGCCGCCGGCATCAACGCGCTCGGCAAGGTCGACTACACCATCGAGGACGGGCGCGTGGTTTACGCAGCGGGCGGAACGGTCGGTGTGGTGCTGACCGAACCGCAGATCGGCAGCGGCGAGCCTACGCTCGACGACATCCGCGCCGGGCTCGTCGCCGTCTACGGCACCGACTACGGCGCGCACAGCCCGAGCTGGATTTCCCGCTTCACCGACACGGCCCGGCAAGCCGCCGCGTACCGCGCCGGACGCGTGCTGCTGGCCGGCGACGCCGCGCACGTGCACGCGCCGGTCGGCGGGCAAGGCCTCAACATCGGCGTGCAGGACGCGATGAACCTGGGCTGGAAACTGGCGCAGGTGGTCAAGGGCATTTCGCCCGAGGCCTTGCTCGACACTTATCACGCCGAGCGCCACCCGGTTGCCGCACGGGTATTGCGCGACACTCTGGCGCAGGTCGCGCTGATGCGCGCCGACGACCGCGTCGACGCCCTGCGCGATGCGGTGTCGGAACTGCTGGCGATGGAGGAACCGCGCAAGCGCGTCGCGGCGCGGATGTCCGGCCTGGAACTGCGTTACGACTTCGGCGAAGGCCATCCGCTGCTGGGCCGGCGCATGCCCGACCTGGATCTGGCCACGCGCGAAGGCCCGCGCCGGCTGTTCGCGTTCCTGCACGATGCGCGGCCGCTGCTGATCGATTTCGCCACGCCGGGCGGGCTCGACATCGCGCCGTGGGCCGAGCGCGTGCGCAAGATCGAAGCGCAGTACGCCGGCGCGTGGGAGCTGCCGCTGCTCGGCGCAGTCGCCGCGCCCGCCGCGGCGCTGGTGCGGCCGGACGGTTACGTGGCCTGGGTCGGCGACGGCACCGCGCAGGGCCTGTCCGATGCGCTGTCGACGTGGTTCGGGCCGCCTTCGCCGCGGTAGCGTCGTCGCGGGTCGGTGCGAATGCCGGCGGGTGCGCGGATCGGAGCGGCGACGACGCCGCGACCGTCCGCATACCGCCTGCGCCGCGATCACTGTTCCTTGATGCACACCGCGTAGACGTTGCCAGCGATGGTCGGCGAGCCCGAGGGGACGCCGGTGAAGCGCAAGGTCCAGCCGTGGGTGCCGTTGGCCGAAATCACCGGCGCGTTGGCGAAGATGAAGATGCTGTAGCCGGACAAGATCTGATAACCGCCGCCGCTGACTTTCTCGCCGGGCTCGCACATCGACGAATACTGCTGCTGGCCGCCGCCGGGGTAGTTGAAGGCGATGGTGCGGATGTTCTGCACCAAGGTCGCGTTCGCCGCGGTGCAAAAGCCGGACAGCGCCAAACCCACGGCGGCGAGCTTGATCAATGAGTTTCCTTTCAGCATTGGGATTCTCCAGTGATGGATGGAACGGATGACGGAACGTTGCGGATGCTTCCTGCCGGCAGCGGTCGCGCGGATCGGCTTGGCGAAAACCTGCGCGCGACGAACGCCGAAATGCTGCGCGCTTGCGCGCGAGCGCGTTTCGGGCCGGTCGTGGGAAGTGGAAATCGCCGCCAATTGCGTGCGACCGATGACCCGGTGCGCGCGAGGATGCGATATGAAACGCGGCGGGTTCGGAAGCCTCCGGATTCTGCCATCGACCGCCCGACGCCCTGCTCGGCCGCGCGTCACGTTTAGGCGAACTGCCGCGGCGCGCGGCGCGCATTTGCGACGCAGCGTCGCCCGCGGGTGCGCTGTCTCATTACAGCTGCGGATTTACCGGCGATTTCGAAGCATGCGCCAATGCGTCGTGCGCAACCCGTCGAAGCCGACGGCGCTCGCCTCGACCGCCTCCGTTCACGGATGTCTAACGCCGCACCCGATACTTCTCGAAGCGACCGGGAAAATCCGAAATCGGAATCGGCACCACGGAGGACTCCATGGCAGCGACCAACAAAACCGTCCTGCAAACCGCGAACGAGGCGATCCGCGCAGGCGACCACAAGGCGTTCCTGGCGTTGTGCACGGACGATATCGTCTGGACCGCGGTCGGCGAACGGGTACTGCGCGGCAAGAACGCGGTCCGCGAGTGGATGAAGGATGCTTATGCCGAGCCGCCGCATTTCGAGGTCGCCGGGCTGATCGCGGAAGACGATCGGGTCGTCGCGACCGGCCGCATCGACATCCGCGGCGACCGCGGGGAAACGATCACCCACGACTATTGCGACGTGTGGCGTTTTCGCGACGGAAAGATGGCCGAATTGCGTGCGTTCGTGATCGCTCCCGGCTGACGGGGCGCTGACGGCCCGCTTCGCCCTCGCGCATCCGGCCGGGTGCGCGCTAAGTAATCTTCGCGCGCCATAAATGCGGATTTTCGGGCGCAAAAAAACCGCCCCCGACCTTACAGCCTGGGGCGGTTTCTGTTTTCGCAGGACCGTTGCTTTCCGGCGCCGTCCCGCGATTCCCCGACGTGGGGAACCGACCTCAAGTCCGGGCGATGCTCAGAACGGGATGTCGTCGTCGGCGAAATCGTCGCCGAAGTCGTTCGACTTGGCCGGCGGCGCCTCGCGGCGCTGGCCGGAGTCGCGGCCGCCGCCATACCCGCCACCGCCACCACCGCCCGAAGGACGGGCCGAACGCTCGCCGCCACCGCCACCGCCACCGCCGCCGCGATACTCGCCGCGGCCGCCGCCTTCCGAACGGTTGCCGCCGCCGCCTTCGCCGCCGCCGAGCATCTGCATCTCGTCGGCGATGATGTCGGTGAAGTACTTCTCGACGCCGTCCTGGCCGGTGAACTTGTCGTAGCGGATCGAGCCTTCGATATAGACCTGACGGCCCTTCTTCAGATACTCGCCGGCGATCTCGCCGAGCTTGCCGAACAGCTTGACCCGGTGCCACTCGGTGCGTTCCTGGTTGTTGCCGTCGCGGTCCTTGCGGACGCTGGTGGTGGCCAGGCTGATCGTGGTCACGGCCATGCCGCCCTGGGTGTACTTGGTCTCCGGATCGTTGCCGAGGTTGCCGACCAGGATGACTTTATTGATGCCGCGTGCCATGGGATTCCTTACTGACTGCCGTTCTTGGACGGCCTAAGGGTGGATTATAGCCCGGCCCCAGGGTATCGGCCGGGGAGCCGCGGATGGGTCGGACTAGCCCGCGCCGGGCCCCGGAAAAGCGCCGAAACGCCCGTCGGACAAGGCCTGCAGCGCCGCGGCAGCGCCCCGCGGGCCATCCAGAGGCCGGCCGCCAGCCCCGCCCCGGGCCAGCCGGCACGGCACCCTAAACTTTTCCGAAAAAGTGCAGAGAAGTTCTCATATCAGGCCGCCCCCCAACGGCGGCCGCCATTTGGGAGCGGCACATGTCGGCAATCGTTTCGGGGATCGGTCTGGGCTTGTACAACGGCTCGGCGGGGCAGATCGGCAAGGGGCTCGGCGGCAGCGCCCGGCTGGGCCAGGGCAAGGACGAGCAATACGTCAATATCGCCACCGGCAACCTGGTGCTGCGCAGCCAGGACGAATTCCTGACCGTGCGCGGCCTCGGCCTGGCCGCGGTGCGCACCTACAACAGCCGCGGCCAGCTCTCCGACAGCGGCGCCGATGCCTGGATCACCGGGTTCGAGCGCCGGGTCGAACTGCTCAGCGGCGCCCTGGACGCGGCCGGCAGCGTCATGCGCCGCTACACCGGCGACGGTTCGTACCAGGACTTCGTCTACGTCTCGGCCGGCCTGTACCGCTCCAGCACCGGCGACGGCGCCCACGACACCCTCAGCCGCGACGCCGCCAGCAAGCGCTGGACCTGGGTCGAAGGCAGCAGCCGCCGCGAGGAGCAATACGCCGACCACGCCGACGCCGCGCTCAAGGGCCGCCTGACCCGGATCCGCGATCTCAAGTCCGACGCTACCGCGCCGGCGACCTGGAACGTGCTGTACGACGCCGCCGGGCGGGTCAGCGAGGTGGCCGCGGCGGAAAGCGGCACGGCCGATGCGCTGCTGTATGCGTACGACGGCAACGGCCGGCTGATCGCGCTGTCGACCCGCACCGACGGCGTGGTCCGCGAGCAGGTGACCTATGCCTACGACAGCGCCGGCCGGCTCAGTTCGGTGCTGGTCGACCTGACCCCGGACGACCCCGCCGGCGACCGCGACAGCTGGGACGCCGCCAACGCGGCCAACAACGACGGCTACCTGCTGCGCACGGTCTACACCTACGCAGACGCCGCCAGCCTGAAACTCGCTCAAGTCAGCCAGAGCGACGGCACCGTCGTCAGCTACACCTACGACGCCCAGGGCCGGGTGCGCACGCTGACCCGCGGCGACAGCAACGCCAACGACGCCGACGGCGCCGGCCAAACCCTGACCTTCACTTACGACGACGCGAACCGCAGCACCGAAGTCGCCGACTCCACCGGGCGCTCGTGGGGCTACGTCTACGACGCCGCCGGCCAGCTGACCGAAGTGCGCGCGCCGGCGCTCGGCGGCCTGCGCGATGTCGTCCAGTACAGCTACGACGCAGCCGGCAACCTCACCCGCATCAAGACCTTGCGCGGCAGCGCCACGCTGTCCGAGACCGTCTATCAGTACGACGCCAACGGCAACGTGCTGTGGCAATGGGACACGGTCGATCCGGCCGCGGGCACCGCCGCGACCGCGATCCAGCGCACCTGGACCGCGAACAACCAGCTCGCCTCGGAAACCGTCTATACCGGCCTGGACGCGGATCGCGAACTCGGCGCGCAGGCGCCGGGCGGCGGACTGACCACGACCTACGTCTACGACGCCCAGGACCGCCTGCGCTTCGCCGTCGGCGCCGACGGCGCGGTGCAGGAATTCGAATACCACAGCGCCGGCGCCGGCGCGGGCCAGGTGGCCAAGGCGCGCCGCTACCTCGGCTCGGTCTACGCCGGCGCGGCCACGCTGTCGGCGCTCAGCGCCTGGGCGACCGCGGCGCAGCGCGCGCAAAGCACGCTGGCCGAATCGAGCTACGACCTCAAGGGCCGGCTGGCGGGAACGACCGCGTACGCCCGGGTCGACGCTTCCGGCAACGGCGTCGTCGACGACGCGGCCGAAATCCTGCAGTACCGCTACGATGCGCGCGGGCTGCTGATCCAGCGGCAAACCCTGCGCAGTTCCACCGTTCTCGCCGACGATGCGCGCGATGTGGTCCAGACCACGAGCTACGTCTACGACGGCATGGACCGGCTGCTGTCGGAAATCGTCACCGAGAAGACCGGCACCGGCGCCGAGCAGGTCAAGCGCAACGTCAGCCAGTGGGTCTATCAATCCTCGGCCAACACGGTGCGCATCGTGGTCGAAGGCGGCAGCGTCGGCGACGGCATCGCCAGCAACGACCGCGTGCGGCTGGAAGTGCGCGACGCCAGCGGCCAGCTGATCCGCGTCACCGAATCGGCAGTCGGCGGCGGCGACGCCCGCACCCTCGCCCGCCACTACTACGACAGCGCCGGCCGCCTGCGCGCCAGCGAGGACGCCGGCGGCGCGCGCCGCTATTTCTTCTACAACGAACAAGGCCGGCTGGCCGGCGACGTGGATGCCACCGGCGCGGTGGTCGAATACCTGCGCGACGATCTGGGCCGGACCCGCCAGACCCTGGGCTATGCCAACCGCGTCGACACCAGCGCCTGGCTCGTCGCCGGCGCGGTCGCGCCAGCCACGCTGTCGGCGATCCGCCCGAGCGCCAGCGCCGACGACCGCAGCGCCACGCGCAGCTACGACGCGCTCGGCCGCCTGCTGACCGAACGCAGCGGCGACGGCGCCATCGCGACCTACAGCTACGACGGCGCCGGCCGCCTGTTGCAGGTCGAACAAAAGGACGGCGCCGGCAATCGCCGGGTGTCGCGCTCCTTCTACGACGCCGCAGGGCGCCTCAGCGGCGAACTCGACGCGGAAGGCTATCTGGTCGAATACAGCTACGACCTCGGCGGCCGCCGCATCGGCAGCAAGGCTTACGCGAACGTCACCGATAGCGCCCAGCGCGCGACCGGCACCCTGGCCCAGCTGCGCCCTGCGGCCGATGCCGACAACGACCAGAGCACGCGCTGGTTCTTCGATGGCCGCGGCAACCTCGTCGGCCAGCTCGACGCCGAAGGCTACCTCAGCGAGACCTTATTCGACGAAGCGCGCAACGAACGCGCGAGCAAGGCGTACGCGCTGCGCCTGACCGGCTTGACCGGCAACGAAACCCTGTCCGCGCTGCGCAGCGCGGCCGCGTCCGGCGAAATCCGCGAAACCCGCCGCAGCTTCGACGCGCTCGGCCGGCTCAGCGCGGAACGCAACGCCGAAGGCACGCTGACCCGCTACAGCTACGACGTCCAAGGCAATCTGGTCCGGGTCGAACGCGCCGCGGACACCAGCGAAGTGCGCGAAAGCCGGATGCGCTACAACGTGTTCGGCGAACTGATCGGCGAGCTCGGCGGCGAAGGTTCCGCGCGCGTGCTGCCCGGCATGAGCGAAGCCCAGCTCGACGCGCTGTTCGCCCAGTACGGCGTGCGCCACAGCTACGACAGCCTCGGCCGCCGCATCGAAAGCATCGACGCCGCCGGCCACAAGACCTGGACCTTCTACGACGCCGCCGGCCGCCCGACCTACAAGGTGCGCGGCGTGGCCGACGCCAACGGCGTGGCCAACGCGCTCGGCGAGGTCAGCGAGACCCGCTACACCGCGTTCGGCGAGGTGCGCGACAGTACCGCCTACAGCGGCCGCATCGTCCTGGCCACGGCCGGCAGCCGCGACAGCGCCGCCGCCGCGATCGCGACCCTGACCTATGTCGCCGCCAGCGACAGCCGGCGCAGCTTCGGCTACGACCCGCGCGGCCTGCTCGCCACCGCCACCGATGCGGAAGGCCAGCTGCGCCAGTACACCTACAACGCCTTCGGCGAGCGTATCCGCGAGGCGGTGCTCAACGCCGGCGCCGCTTCGACCGTGGAGACCGACTACGACCGCCGCGGCCTCGCCGTCGCCAGCCGCGACGGCGTCGGCACCGCGCTGGCGCGCTCGACCTCGCTCGCGTACGACGCCTTCGGCCGGGTGATCCGCGCCACCGATGCGCGCGGCGTGCCCACGGCCTATCGCTACGACCGGCTCGGCCGCCAGCTGAGTTCGCGCATCACCGTGCTCAACCGCGAGCAAGTCATCGCCACCGCCTACGACGCGTTCGGCCGCACGATCAGCGTCACCGACGCGTTAGGCCGCACCACCACCAGCGTCTACGACACCGCCAACCGCAGCACTACGGTGACCACGCCGGAAGGCGTCGCGGTCAAGACCTACTTCGACCGCCATGGCCAACAGGTCAAAGTGACCTCGCCGCTGCCGGGCGGCGCGTTGGCCGAAACCGCCTACGTCTACGACCGCGACGGGCACTTGGTGTCGAGCACCGACGCGCTCGGCCGCACCGCGACCAGCGAGTACGACGCGCGCGGCCTGCTCGCCGCGACGGTCGACGGCAGCGGCCGCCGGATCGAATTGCGCTACGACGCCGCCGGCCGGCTGTTGCGGCGCATCGAGGATCCCGCCGGGCTGGCGCTGACCACGAGCTACCGCTACGACGGCCAAGGCCGCAAGGTCGAAACCACCGACGCCAGCGGCCGCGTTACCGCTTATGCCTACGATCGCGAGGGCCGGCTGACCCAGGTCGCGCTGGATCCGGCCGGGCTGAACCTGCGCACGACGTACAGCTACGACGCGCAGGGGCGGCAGGTCCGCGTTACCGAGGGCGCCGGCACGGCGGCGGCGCGGACGGTGCAGTACGACTACGACGCGCTCGGGCGGCGCATCGCAGAACGGGTCGATCCGGACGGGCTCAACCTGACCGTCGAATACGCCTACGACGCCGAAGATAATCTGGTCCGCCGCACCGACGCGCGCATCAGCGTCACCCGCTTCTACTACGACGAAGCCGGCCAGCTGATGTACACCATCGATCCGCTGGGAGTGATGGCACGCAACTGGTACGACCCGGCCGGTCGCGTAGTCGCGACCCGCACGTTCATCACCGCGACCGACACGTCAACCTTGACCGACGCCACCACGATCGCCCAGTTGGACGCCCGGATCGCCTGGCATCCGCTCGATCCCGCCACTTACACCGTGTACGACCGCGACGGGCGCGCCACCCTGCTCCTCACGGGGATGGGGACGGTACAGGAACTGTCCTACGACGCCGGCGGCCGGGTCGCTTCGATCCGCCGCTATGCCGCGCTATGGCCGGATTTCAGCACGCCGCGGCTGGAAAAGCTGTTCGGCGGCACGGCGCTGCCCGGCGAGTTCGATCTCGCGCCGCTGCGCAACGATGCCGCCGACCAGATCACTTACCAGGTCTTCACCGCGGCCGGCGAACTGCGCACCACCGTCGACAACGCCGGCACGGTCGTCTCGTACGTGTACGACCGCGCCGGCCGCGTGACCGTGCAAAAGCGCTACGCGCATGCGGCCCAGTTCAATCCGACGATCCGATCCAAGCTGGCCGCGGGTACCGCCTCTGCCCAAGACGTCGTCGACGTTACCGTCGTCGACAACGCTACCGACCAAGTCGTCTACACCAGCTACGACGGCGCAGGCCGGGCGCGCTACCGTATCGACGCCAATGGCAGCGTGGTCGAAACCCTGTACGACGCGGCCGGCCGCGTCGCCGGCACCCGCGCCTACGTCGTCCCGACGGCATTCGATGCGGCCTTCAAGCCGCAGCTGATCGCCGGCGACGCCGCCGCGTTCGTCGCCTTGCGCGACCGTCTTGCCGCAACCGCCGACGATGCGCGCGACCTGCGCGAATACCGGGTATACGACGCCGCCGGCCGGCTGGCGGCCGCGATCGACGGCGCAGGCTACGTCGCCACGCGCGGCTACGATGCCGCCGGCCACGTCGTACAGGAGCGCCACAACAGCCAAGCCGCGAGCGTTTCCGCCGCACTGCGGGCCAAACTCGTCGCCGGCACCGCCACTTACGCCGAAATCGCCGCAGTCGCGCCGCAGAACGACAGCGCCGACGCGCTGCTCTGGCGCGCGTACGACGCGGCCGGACGCGAACGCTTCACCCTGACCCGTGCCGGACAGAACCAGAACGGCATCGGCCTGTACACGGTCGATGAACGCCGCTACGACGGCGCCAACCGCGTCGTGCTGACCGCACGTTACGACAGCGCGGTCGCGTTCGGTCCCGGCGCGACCGAAGCCGATGTCAACGCCGCACTGAGCGTGGCCGGCCTCACCTCGCCTGACCGCAACCGCCAGACCCGTTACGTCTACGACCTGGCCGGCCGCCAGCGCTTCAACGTGGACGACCTCGGCGCGGTCGCCGAACAGCGCTACGACGGCGCCGGGCGCGTGGTGGAGATGCGCAAGTACGGCGGGTTCATCCCGGCCGACACGACGATGAGCGAAGCGGCGGTGGCCGCCGCCGTCGCCGGCATCGCCGACCTGCGCAAGACCGTCACGACCTACGATGGCGCCGGCCGCGCGCTGACCATCACCGACGCGCTGAACCAGATCCAGCGCTACGGTTACGACAACCTCGGCCAGCTGCGCAGCTACACCAACGCCAACGGCCACGTCTGGAACTACGACTACGACCTCGCCGGCCGCCGCGTCGCCGAGTTCAGTCCCGAAGTCGCCATCGGCAGCGCCGACACCGCCGGCGGGCAGAGCGTGCGCAACGGCCGCATCGTCACCCGTACGGTGTTCGATGCGCTCGGCAACGTGCACACGCGCATAGAAAACGCCGACACGGCGCAATCGCGCACCACTCGCTACGTCTACGACAACCGCGGCCACCAGATCCGCACGATCTTCCCGGACGCCGGCCGCATCGACCAGAGCACCGGACAATTGATCGCCACCGGCATCCAGCCGACGCTGGAAGTCGGCTACGACGCGCTCGGCCGCGCCGTGGTGCAGAAGGACACCCGCGGTTACTACAGCTACAAGGTCTACGACGGGCTCGGCCAGTTGGCGTTCGAGATCGACCAGGAAGGCTACGTCACCGGCTACGCCTACGACGGTTTCGGCCAGCAGACCCAGCTGCGCCGCTATGCGCAGCGGATCAACGCCGCCGCATTGACGGGCTGGAGCGAAGGCCAGCCGATCTCGCTGGCGCAGGCGCAGGGCGCGGTCGCCGCATCGGCGTCCGACCGCACCCTGACCACGCGCTACGACCAGCGCGGCCTGGCCGTGCAGGTCGAGCAGTCGCAGGTGAGCTACTACACCTCGTCCGGCGCCGCGGCGACCGGCACGCCGACCGTGCGCATGACTTACGACGCCTACGGCCAGAAGGTCAAGGAATCGACCCTGCTGGAAGGCACCGCCGGCGGCGCCGATGCGCGCTGGGCCGATGCCTGGTTCTACTACGACGCGGTCGGCCGCAAGACCGTCAGCGTCGACGCGGAAGGCTATGTCACCCGGGTCAGCTACAACGCCAACGGCGAAGCCGTGGAGAGCGTGGAATACGCCAAGGCCGTCTACACCGGCGGCCTCAGCACCGCCGCGCCGCCCGCGCCGCCGCCGGCCGGCGATGCGGTCAGCGGCTACGACCGCGTCACCCGTTGGGGTTACGACGCGCTCGGGCGCAAGACGATCGAGGCCGCCGTGCGCCATTTCCAGGGCGTCGACGGCAGCGACGGCGTGCGCGATGTGTTTCGCCAGTTCCGCTACGACGGCGAAGACCGCGTCACCCAGATCATCGACGATACCGGCATTCTCGCCACCACCTACGACGCGCTGGGCCGCGTCATCAGCGTGACCGAGCCGGTGCGGCGGGTCATCAACGACAACAGCATCCAGCCGCTGCTCGACGACGCCACCCGCGATCTCAACATCAGCTGGCTGTACGAATATTCCTCGCCGTACACCGAAATGCGCTACGACGCGTTCGGCAACGTGTTGCTGACCCGCAAGTACGCCACCGGCAAGCGCAGCGACGGCAGCGTGACCGCGAACGCCAAGGATCAGCTCGAATACATCCGCTACGACTGGCAAGGGCGCGCGGTGGCGGTCGGCGCGGCCAACGGCGATACGCGCTACAGCGAGTACGACGCGGCCGATCATGTGGTGCGACAGTGGTATGCGCTCTGGGGCACCCAGGCCGCCTTGAACGCCACGGTCAATATCGACTACGTCTACGACAAGGCCGGACGGCAGACGCAGCTTCACCAGTTCCGGATCCTGCCGAACTGGAATGCCGACGACAGCAAGCAGAGCGTCGAGTACAACGCCTTCGGCGAGATCGTGCGCAAGACCCACGGCGCGCTGCAAGGTGCGTTGAACTACGTCTACGATGCCGCCGGCCGCCTGACCAGTTCCAACGAGAATTTCGGGACGCGCAACTTCGGCTACAACCTCGCCGGACACCAGGTCCGCGAACAACACGTGGTGGCCACCAGCGATGGCCAGCGCGTCGACGCCGTCACCACCACCGTCGTCGACCGCCTGGGCCGCGCCGTCCTCGTCCGCCAGCCTTCGCACACCGCCGACCCCAACCTCAGCTCGACCCTGCAACAGGTCAGGGACCGCTGGGGCAATGTGCTCGAAGCGGTCGACGCACGCGGCTACCGCACCAACTATCGCTACAACGAATTCAATCAGACCACACGCGACGAGCGGCCGCTGGTCGTGGTCTTCGCCGAGAACGGAGCCGGCGCGTGGACGCGCCCGGTCAACCAATGGTTCTACGACGCGCTGGGCCGCCTGATCGGCACCCGCGACGCCAACGGCAACCTGCGCATCCAGGAAATCGACGCCGCGGGTCAGTTGGTCCGCAACATCGATGGCCTGGGTTCCGCGACCCTCTATGCCTACGACGCGCTCGGCCAGCAGCGGATCGTGCAGAACCCGGCGGGCTATCTGACCTATAGCGAGTACGACTCGTTGGGGCGGCTGGTCGAAACCGGAGACTTCCTTCCCAACGGCGTCGGCAACCGCACCCGCAACCGGCTGCAAAGCTACGTGCTGAACCAGAACGGCGACCGCACGAAGGTCACCGACGCGCTCGGCAATGCCACGCTTTACGATTACAGCAGTACCCACCAAGTCGGGCGCGTGCAGACCGCCGGCGGCTCGCTGACCCACTACGGCTACGACGTGATGGGGCGAAAGACCGCCGAAAACTACGGAGTGCTGGGCGCCGCGATCCAGGACCGCGACGGCGAAACCGTGTACCTCGACCAGCTGACCTGGGACTACGACGTCTACGGCCGCCTGATCGACCACAACAACCTCGGCGGCCGCGACTGGAACTACGACTACGTAGACGTCACCGGCCAGCTCGCCTCGGAAATCCAGGTCGGCGGCCCGGCGCCGGGCGGCGCGCGCTACTACACCTATTACCCCAACGGCCGCATCAAGGGCATCTACGAGAACGGGCCGAACCCGACCTTCCGCTACGAGTACGACGCCGCCGGCAACCGCACGCTGGAGGAAGTCAACACCACCGACGGCGCCGGCCAACCGGTCCACACCATCACCCGCACCTGGTACGACAGCAACAACCGCATCGGCCGCGTGATCCAGGACGACCTGGTCGTCAACAAGCGCATCTTCGACCTGAGCTACGCCTACGACGCCGTCGGCAATCGCCGCAGCGTGTCGGCGACTTCCAGCTACGGCCCCGACGCGCCGGGCATCCCGGTCGCCAACCTCGTCCCGCAGACGCTGCAAACCCCGGCCGACCGCGCGGTCCGCCGCGGCCTGAGCTCGCAGTTCTCGCTGCTGTTCAGCGACCTGTTCCGCGACGACGACCAAGACCCGCTGACCCTGCAGATCTCGCTCGAAAACGGTCAGCCGCTGCCGCCGTGGCTGAGCGTGCAGCGCGACCCCAGCACAGGCTGGATCACCTTCACCGCCAACCCGCCGGCCAACGCCGCCGACCAGGACCTGCGGATCAAGCTGACCGCGTACGAAACCAACGCGCCGAGCCAGAGCACCTTCACCGTCTTCAACCTGTACCTGCGCGAGAACGTCGCACCGCGGCGCTACAACGACAATGTCGAAATCCTGAAGGTCAAGACCGGCGACAGCTGGAACAAGGACCTGCTGGCGACCGACTTCTTTTACGACCTCGACGTCGGCGACCGCCTGCGCCTGAGCCTCGACAACCCCGCGCAACTGCCGTCGTGGCTGAGCTGGGACCAGAGCGCACAGGCCGTCGTGCGCCTGCGCGGCACCGCGCCGACCGGCACGTACACGCTGCAGGTGCGCGCGACCGACGACAAGGGGCAGTCGGAGGTCAAGACGATCCAGATCGTGGTGGCGCCGAACAATGCGCCGACCGGGCCGGGGACATTGCCGTCGGGTTTCTTGGTGACCGATCGCGATCTCGACTGGACGATTCCGTTGTCGCAGGCCTTCGTCGACGCCGATGGCGACCGCCTCACTCTGTCCGCTACCGGCCTTCCGGCCTGGATGATCTTCCAGCGCACCACAGTGCAAGGCCAACCGTACCTGAGCCTGTCCGGCCGGCCGCCGATCGGTACGCCCGCGGGACAGACCTACAACATTGTCTTCACCGCGACCGACTCCAACGGCGCCAGCCGCAACGCGACGCTGAGCCTGACTACGCGCACGGCCAACCAGCGCCCGCAACCGCCCTCCACGATGCCAACGTTGCCGCCGGCAGTGATCGGCAGCAGCGGCTACTGGTACCAGCTGCCCGCGTTCACCGACCCCGACGGAGACCCTGTCGCCTATAGCATGAGCACGCTGCCGCCCGGGCTAAGCTTCAACCCCGCCACGCGCGTGATCAGCGGCATTCCGACCGTCGCCGGCAACTACTCCGTCACTTACTACGCCGACGATGGGGTCGGCGGCGTCGGCCAGGTCAATCTGCAGATCTGGGTGCGCGCCAACAGCGCGCCGGAACCGAGCTACATCGCGAACCAGAACACGACGGTGTCGGTCGGCTGGTTCCAGCAACTGCAGGAGCGCTACGACGCCGACGGCGACTATGTGACGTACTCCTTCGCCGGCCTGCCGCCGGGCATGAGCTACGACGCGAACACCCGCATCGTCGGCGGCGCGCCGACCACGCCCGGCAGCTACACCGTCACCCTGTACTCCATCGACGAGTACGGCGCGGCGTCGAGCTCGCAGTTCGTCATCAATGTCGCGCCGCGGCCGCCGCAGAACCTCGCGCCGTACATCAACCGGCAGGCGGCGCCGGTCAAGTGGGTCGTGAGCCAACTCGCTCAGAATCTCGTGTACGGGCACTACCTCCCGGCCGACAGTTTCCGCGATCCGGACGGCGACTCGCTGTCTTACCGATTGATCAGCCCGAGCTGGAACTACCGCATCGGCAGCGACGGCACGCACATCATCGAAACCGTCCCGACCACGCGGCCGCCCGGCTGGATCGACAGCTATACCGTCGTCCTGCGCGCCACCGATTCCAAGGGCGCCTACGTCGACATGACGTTCGCAATCGAAATCGAGTACATCTCCGACGGCGGCGGGCAGGATCCGCTCAGCCTTCCGGGCGGCGGCACCGTGCTGTCGTTCGAAATGGGCGCCCCGCAGAGCCTTGCGGCTCCCGCTCAAACCGCCGCCCTGCCCACACCGCCCGGCCCGACCCAGAGCAAGACTTACTGGTACACCTACGACGCCGAAAACCGCATCAAGATCAACAACGGCGCGCTGACCGCCGACGGCATCGTCCTGGCCGCCGGCGGCTACCAGAACACCTACGACGACGCCGGCAACGTCGTGGCGCGCGTCAGCATCTTGCCCGACCAGACGGCCCCCAGCAGCGGCCTGATGGAAACCCGGATCGACCGCTCCGACTACGACCTGCGCGGCAACCGCACCGTGGAGTACCACACTCAGGTCATCCGCGGCGGCCAGATGGCCAGCAACGGCGGCGTGTTCAAGCGCATGACCTACGACGCCAACAATCGCCTCACCGATTCGAGCAGCTATTACGGCATCGGCGCGGAATACCAGGAGCGCCTGCCCGACGGCGAAGTGCGTTTCTACGAATACGGCGGCTGGCTGCACGCGGCCGAGCATTACGAGTACGACGTCGACGGCCGCCTGAAGCTGCAACATGCCTGGGAACGGATCACCGGCGACGGCAGCTGGGTGGTCGCCGCGAGCGGCAACAACGCCAACAACCGCCAAAGCACCGATATCGGCGTGCTCGATTGGCGCGGCAGCACTCACTACGTCGCCACCCTCGGCGACGCCAAAGCCACCGGTTACGACGCCCTCGGCCGCCTGACCACCTACATGGTCTACGGCATGGCGCCCGACAACCGCCAGTACATCCACACCTACACCAACACCTACCAGGGCTGGGAGAGCTACCAACTCACCTCCACCACCGGCACCAGCAACCACAGCAACTTCAAGCCGACCACCAACACCCTGAGCTACGACGCGTTGGGCCGCCTGATGTCCCAGCGCGAACACACTACCCTCCGCAACGGCAGCATCGACGACCGCATGCGCTACTACGCCTACAACGGCGACGGCGCGGTGATGCAGCGTCGCGAAGGGCAGATCAACAGCAGCGGGCAGTTCGTGCAGGACGGCCCGCTCGGCCCTGGCAACTATCGCCTGATCCATGCCGCTGGCACGCAACAGGCCGAGTTGCGCCAAGGCAATCGACTGCAAAGGAACGACGGCAGCTTCGCCTATACCGATCAGTTGGCCAGCCTCAACGGCCTGGGCGGCTACGAAGCCGGCGACGCCGCCAGCAAGGTGATGCCGCTGGCCGGCGAGACCCTGCGCGGACTGGCGCAGCGGGTCTATGGCAGCGAGTTGATGTGGTACCTGATCGCGGAGGCGAACGGGTTGAGCGACCCGGCGAAGGAGTTGGTGCCGGGGTTGGGGTTGGTGGTGCCTAAGGCGGTGGTTAGCAGGAACGATTCGTCGACGTTCAAGCCGTATAACCCCGGGGAGGCGATTGGCTCAACGACTCCGTCACTGCCTTACATTCCGCCGCCGCCGCAGACTGGATGCGGCGCGGGTGCGAAGATCCTCATGGTCGTGATCGCCGTGGTCGTCTCGTTTGCCACCTATGGTGCCCTGACAGGCGCGTTCGCCGGAACTACTGCAGTGATGGGCTCCGTTGCAGCCGCGACGGTGGCCGGTGCCGCCGGCAGTCTTGCCAGCCAGACCTTCGGCCTGATTACGGGAGAGATCTCGGAGTTCGACTGGAAAGGCTTGGCAGTGAATGCAGCGACGAGCGCGGCAACCGCCGGCTTCGGCCAAGCCGCCGAGGCCGGAAAGCTCGGGCAGACGCTTGCCAATAGCAAATACCTACGAGCAGCTGCGACCGCAGTGGCAGGAAACGCGACGAACTATGCTGCCAACAAGCTAGTTGGCAACGACGCGTCGTTCAGTTGGAAGAGTCTGGCCGTCAGCGCGGTATCTGCTGCGGCTGGATCCTGGGCGGGCGACAAACTCACGAGCGCGTTCGACATCACGAGCGAGGTCGGCCATGACGTGACAAACAGCCTCGCAGGCGGCTTGGTCTCCGCTCATTTGAGGAAAGCCGTAACCGGAGAAAAGATCGACTATGCGCTAGTGGCGGCGGATGCTTTCGCGAGTGGGCTTACGGGTCTTATGTCGAGAAAAGCAGGGGCGCGCGGTGCTCCCGCATCTACCGCAGAAGGCGAGGGAGAGGATTGGCAGATCCCTACTCCTTTCGAGCAAGGGTCAGGCTTGGATTACGTGCAAGACTCTGCTTCGTGGAAGAACATTGGGGGCTTCAGCACCGGCAAGGGACTGTCTTTCGCCTCCACGACGCTTGCGACAGTGGGCGGGATAAATCGCCAGCAACCCCAGCCATTTGCGTCGGCTGCGCAGGCGTACCTGAGCCTACCCAAAGCATTGCAAGACCATATCAACACCACGGAACAGGATATCGAGGTCACCAAGATCGTTCGACAAGCGATGATCGCCGAGCTGGAGCTACCAGACAGCCGCTCCTATCCGATAGTTAAAGCGTATGAAGAATGGGGCTTTCAAAATCCACATCGCATAGATGCCGTGCAAGTCTATGCAGACCCTCAAAAATCCGCCGAAAATCTTCTTGTAGACCGCCTGCTAAACGGTGGCAGAGGCTGGGGCGCACTGAGTCGAGAGGCCATTGCCGGCAACGCGTTGAGGAATCAGACATGGCCCACTTATCGAGCGCCGCAACCCGTCACATGGATGGGAACGGGGTCAGCTGCTGCTTGGCGCGATACGAAGACCGCGCAAGCCAATTACTCGCTCGGACCGGTCGCTGCCCCGATCGGCTATCTGGGCGGAGCGGCTAAGGCTGCCTTTGAGTCCGCTGAATTCCTATTCGATGCCGGGAAGACTTTTGGGGGCAGCGTGGCTTTCGTTACGACTGGCGGGGCCGTGGGTGCTAGCGACTTCATGCGTAGCACCGAGGCTGTAGCGAATGGCAGTAAGCTGCTATGGAATACGCTAGGCGAGGCCGCAAACTATCACTCTTTTGGCCTGCTCGGACAACAGGAACATTTGGCGTTTTCCGGCTACTTAGGCATCGCTCAACAGGAATTTTCGAACCTGCGAGATAGCTCCTTTGGGGCTTGGTCCAGAGGTGAGTATCTGCAAGCAGGCGGCGTGGCCGGAAGTATCTTTGGTGTCCCCGCACCTGTGGGCGAGGCTTTTGCAGCCATAAAAGCCATAGATGCAATTGGCGACGTCGCAAGCAAATATAAAATAGTGAGATCAGCGAATTTTGCTCAGGCAGTGAGAGTAGCTTCAGGCGAAGAAGAAAGGCTGATTCAGGTGTATCGAGGAACCAATCTAGCCCCTGAAAACAACATCTACGAAGAAACAAAACACTTACTCAGCGATTCCGCTCGACGCACATATCTAGAGACGGGATCGCTAGAGGAAGCATATCGATCCGCACAGAACACGCACAACAAATGGATCGACATTTGGGGCTCAGAGGGACAATATATCGAAGCACACGGAGAATTTGGCACAGAACTGCCTCGCGAGTTTGGCCTACCCCGAACCTTCATGTCAGTCACAGATAATCTTGACGCCGCCCGTTATTTTTCGAACGGCGGCGTTGTCTACGGAGGCTTGGTGCCAGAGTCTATGCTATTTAGGCAAACCATTGGCACATCAAATGAAGGCGAGTATCTAATGAGATTTGGGACCAATCTATTGAAACCATTGCCACCGCATCACTGAGACACGCAACAATGCAAAACGAAACAAAAATCGACGGCCAGGAGATGTTAATCCTCAGCGATGACGAATGGACCGTGGCACTCAACGAAGGCAGATGGGGGCAACTGAGTCTGTACTCCCCCGAGACAAAGCCAATAATTGTGGTCATGCTCAATTTCGCACGCACGCACAGGAACTCATTTCAATTGGCGCTGTGTAAAGATGGTCCATTTACCAAAGTTTGGACCCCCATTAACCTGCTCCGCCTTCAGGGAAGGTGGCGAAGAGTTCATATTGAGCGCGTCCAATGCACAACTTGTAGAACGGCGCATTTGATCGCAAATCCTACAGTTGCCGATCTTTATCTGGGCGTGGCAGACTGGGCGAACGCAATGAGGCAGGCATCCACTGAAAAGCAGATACCGTGCAAACGGTGCCAAAAAGAACTGCCTCGCTTCGCAATATGGGCTGAGATAATACAAAATGCATAACATCGACATAAATAAAAACTTTCCCCGGCCGACTTGGCAGCCAGGCCCATCCCCGTCGCCAGAATGGACGATCACTCACCTTACCAAGTACCTCGGGGGACGCTCCTTTACACTGTACTCTCACGGAACTTGTGTGATTTGGATTGGGAAGGAGCGCCTTGAAATTAACGAAGCCCATCGGCGCTTGCAAATTACTGCACTCCAACATCCAGATTTTAAAGTTCAACGCCACGCAGATGGCAATTATCTAGTCTCATTTAAAGGCGGCATAGGCGGCCTTATGTCCGGTGACATCTTAATGGCTAACTTAACGAATCTTCGCCGTGAGGCCCTAGCGATGGGATTGCTACCCCATGAGAAGTTTTTGATTGACCGCCATGATGCCGATGAAGAACTGGACTTAATTGCAGGATTGTATGTTCGTGCACGAATGTACCAGGACATCGACACCCTGATCGCAACGATGATCGTCAGCCCGTGAATTATGGGAAACAGGGATCAGAGTGCACTTTCCGCCCCATCCTCGTTGAACACACAGACCTTGTGCGGTCAGCCGATCTTCGCCGGCCCCGCTCGCCGCTGCAGCTGGCCTTCAATCATTTCGCGAAATCGATCGGAGCCCAGCGCATGCTAGCGCTGAAGCCGTAGACGTATCAGCTACAGTTCTTCCGCAGTGATCGAATCGCCTACAAGTTCGCGATGAACCTCCCGTCGAGAGTCGTCGTCCAGACTCAACCCCAGGTAGGACGGATGCGGCCTAATCAGTGCGTCATGCACCCCTTCGGCATTCGATCTAAAGCTTGACCATCTATAGCCCCCTGGTGCGGCGACCATCGCCGCACGCGCCGGGTTGAGTTCGATGTAACGATAGCAACTCAACACGTACGTTTCGTTGTAGACCGGACAAGATTTGTAGCGCCCCTCCCAGGGCGTGCCTGTGCGGCCATAGCGGTCATTTACATAGCGCGCATAGTGACGTCCTAACGCTCGCATCAACGCACTCACCTGCCCCGCTTGCGACGGCTTCAGGAGCAGATGCACGTGATTCGTCATCAGCACGTAAGCGTGGATAACGCGTCCGCTACGGACGGAGAGTTCTTTCAACTCGCCCAGTTGGCTGCCAGCGTGATCAGAACTTTCCGCATATCATCTTAGGGGAAGTACACTCTGAGCCCTGTTTTCCCGAGCCTCGGGCTTTACATAACCTGGATTGACTGACGTCATGCTCAGCAAATTTCTTGCCGCATTTCCCGCCGACAAAGATACGATCGACCTAATAGCCGGCGATAACTTAAAGGCGTTCGTAAACAAATCATTGGGCGTAAAAGTACCCCGCGAAATCCAACAGCTCTGGAGCCTTCTCCGTTCTGGGTACTACGGTGACAGATCGATTTATATTTTTGGCGACCGCTCTGCGCCTGAAGGTCGCGACACATTTGCCGAATGGAATGGCAAAGACTTTTGGAAGCATATCTATCCACCCGCAACTGAAGGCGGGCCTGTCTTCTTCGCCGAAACCTGCTTTGGCGATCAGATCGGGTTTTGCTGGGAGCAGGACGAATGCGTGTACATGCTATTTTGTATTGACACCTTCGAAGCGTTCACCCTATCGAAGGGCGATGGCACTTTGTTCCAAACAGCACTTACGGAAAGAGAATCCGTGATCGATGAAGATCGCTTAGAAATTGTCAGAAACCGCCTCGGGCCTCTCCGCCTTGGAATGCACTACGCTCCCATATTGAGCCCGATACTTGGTGGAACTGGCGAAGCGGCGAACTTCGCCTTTGAAACGCCCAATGTCCATTTCCGTACCAGTCTTGCCACATTTCAAACGGCCTTCCGGAAGGACTAGGCCGTGGATTTTTCATCACCTAGCCACTCTATGACCCGAAAACAGAGATCAGAGTACACTTTCCGCCCCATCCTCATTGGACGCACACACCTTGGGGAAGTGCACTCTGACCCCTGTTTTGAGGCCGGTGGACCAAAGGAATTCCGTGAAGGTCCCCCTGGGCGTTTCGACCGCGCATCATGAACAGAAAGCTCCACCGATACTGAGGCGTCAGTGCTTGTAAGTGAAGGCATGAACAAAACTGATCCGGCCGCCCCCGCTCTCGTGGCAAAACGAGCCATCGAGTCCGGGGCTTTATGCCTACGTAGATTTCTTGCGGCGGACGCGCTACGGGGAATAATCGACCTGGCCTTTCCGGAAGGGCGCAGCGTTGTAATTTTGCCAACCCGCCAAGCGATGCGCGCGTTCTATACCCCGAGCGGCTTCGCTTCGATTGTCGAAGAAGCACTTAGGGGACGTCCGGACGCGGAGATCGTCATCTCTCCGGGCCTGTATGGAGGCAACCTCGTCTGCGTGATTCGCCCGGTGCTCAAACAACATTGCACCCCCGACGACGCATAGGAACGACACTCCCCAGTCGAGAGCCTAGCAAGGCTCGCAAGCGTTTCAATGCCGACGGCAACGTGTGTCGCCTTGCGTCCGGGACCGTGAGCCTCGCGCGCAAGCCGCGGCGGCTCGCACGCCACTCGCCCGACTTGCGCGCAGGGCTCTCTGGCTTGCGAACGCAAGGTTCCGCGGGTCGCGCGTAAGGCTTAATGCCTTGCAAGCAACCCTCAGAGGTTCGCGGGCAAGACGATTCGCCTCGATCGCAACGCACAAAGGCTCGGAATCGCGAAGCTCTGCGGCTTGCGGTCGGGTGTTTAGGGCTTGCGCCGGGATGGCGCGGGTCGGCGACAACGCTCCGCGCCTTGCGCTCGGGATAAATCGGATCGCGCGCGACGCTTGAAGGCTTGCGCACAAGGTCGAAACACTTGCGTTCGCACCGAAACCAAAGGCCGCCGCCGGCCGGACGACGACCGGTGGGCGGGGAACGAGCTTAGTCGGAGCGGATCGTCTGGAGGTTGCCGTGGACTTGGTCGGCCCAGAGGCGGAATACGCGAGCCAGGGCGCGGCGGCGCGATTGTTCGGGTTTGCGGATTTCAGGCGATGGGGTGGTGGGGTCGATGGTTTGGGCGATGCCGATCAATTCGTCGTGGAAGGCTTGCAGGCCGTGGTACGCGTCGGCGGGCAGCAGGACGTAGTCCGCGGGCGTCGCGGATGTGGTTCTTCGGGGCATATGCGGTACTCCTCTCCATGAGCCTGTGGCCCGCGCTGCGCGGATGCGCAGGCGGGATGTCGGGAGGCTAGAAACCGCACACAGACGGCGGGCTTATTCCCCTTTCGGGTGTTGTATTCACCGCCCTCCCGACGCTGACATGCGCCGAGCTTGCGCCCAAACTTCGGGCACAAAAAACCCACCGGTTTGTCGGAGGTGGGTACCGCTGTGTGAAGGAGTTTCTAGGCTCCGGCGCCAAGACTGCTACTCGTGAAATCGCTTGTCAATGACCGTTCGTGAAGTTGCTTTGCACTGTGCGTAACGCTTATGCACTCGATGCGCATCAAGCGTAAGCCGCAGTAGCGTCGCGAACAGCGCAACGAAAAATCGGAGACTGACCAGGGAAGCACAGGCCGCGCTGGACCCCGACACCCAGGACGAGTATTACTCGCTCAAAATCGTCGCCGACGCTCTACGCGGCTGCCTGGGCCTCTACGGAGCGACGCTGCCGCAGCACGGTTATTCTTTGCCTTACTTCAAGAGCTGACTCGGCTTCCAAGCGAGCGACCACGATGGAAAGGTTCGATTTCACCGCTACCCAAAGCGTCGCCTTCGCAGAGTTCTGCCGCCTGCACCCCGACCGGGAGCTGCAAGCGTGGCTATCGAAGCACGCGACGGCCGCTGGAAACCAGCCGGTCAAGGGCGTGTGGACAATCGAGCTCCTGGTCTATCCGACGCCGCAATTGCGCGAGGGCGAATACGTCGGAATCAGCGCCGGCCGAAAGGTCAGGATGTTCGATGATCCCAAGACCGGCCAACCTCGAGTCATCCTGTCCAGTGGGGACGATGCGCCCGGCGAGGTGGTTTTCAGCATTACGCTGGATACGAATACGGGCGAGATGCAGCTGGGGGAATGTGCGGATTTCACGCAGTTCGATTTCAGCCGGTATAGGTTGGCGGAGTGGATGTAGCGCTGGGGGACGACGAATCTCGAAGGGTTTCGTCGTATGTGCGGGTTCGCGGTCGCGGCTTGCGCCGCTCCTACAGGGAGGCACGGTTTGCACTGCTCTTCCGGCTCCCACGAAGAAATGACGCAGTCCGTCGGCAGCCACCAAATCTTGAAGAAAACAGGGGTCAGCGTGCAATTTCCGCCCCATCCTCATTGGACCCACACGCCTTGGGGAAGTGCACTCTGACCCTGTTTTGCTGGACTGATCTCCACTGGACATCCGAATGACCCTCGAAGAAATCGCCTTAAAAATATCGACAATAAAGTGGTTCTCCAACGTGGGCGCCTTCCCTGGCAGAGCCGGCATGCAGCCCATTTCTGATCTATCCGCCTGGAGCGAACTCATATTCGCAGCAGGCATCGATACCCGCCACGCAATAATCGCAGCCGACATGGATTGGCTACCTACCGATAGAAGTCAGGACGATCCGTTCAACGGCCGCGTTCTTTTCGACGCGTTGCAGGAAGCCGAGGCTCAGACTCAAGCACTGGTCAAGGATCTCTATCGGCAGACGACGAAATCCTTACGGACAATGGACAGCTCGAAGCTGACTTCTGGCGCCCATGATTTTTCTGAAGCAGCGAGAGGCGGCGCGCTCTACTGCTCAAGAATGGCGGCTATTGAGACAGCAATCGGAAAGCCAGCGAGATGGCTCGACCTCTTGGAAATATACGGCGCGGGCCACTGGCCTTGCGGTCGACTACCCAATGGCGACATCGTCGTTTATTAACGGCCATTTCTGCTTGTGCATGGCTCTCATCCCATGCAGTCCGCATCGTTCAATATTCAGCGCCCTATGACTGGAAACCGTCAGCCCGACGGGATCTCAAGGCATACAACGTGCTGCACTCAGCCAGGCCAAGGACCGCCACGGCCAGGCGGGCCTATCGAAGCCCTACAAAAAAAGGCGCCCTTTCGGGCGCCCTTTTCTTCAAGCGAATCCTCCAACAGCCGATCAGTAGTAACCGGCCAGATTGAGGAACCACCCCTTGTTGTCGTACTCCAAATCCGTCAAGTCATCGCTGAAGTCGGTGAAGTTGTACCCAATCCCGACCTTGAAGTTCTGACTCAACTGCCGATCCACGCCGACCAGCCAACCGCGCCGGTCGCCGCCGTCCTTCACCGACAGCCAGCGATACTCCGCCATCGCATCCCACTTCGCGATCAGGTGATACCGCACCTGCCCCGCCACCAGGTCCGCGCGGCTGTCGAGCCACAGGCCGCTGCCGCGGCCCATGCGGTAGTCGCCCCAGCGGCTGGCGGCCTTGCCGGCCAGTTCCCACTTGTCGTCGAGGCGGTAGATGCCTTCGAACGACAGCACCTGCGAGCGTTGGTCGTACTGGTTGCCGCCTTCCTGGCCGATGGTGGCGAGGTCGTACAAGTAGATGTACTTGCCGAACGCGGCCCAGCGCGAGTTGTCGTGCGGGCGGTAGGCAAAGCCGAGGTTGCCTTCGACGGTCTTGGCGCCGCGGCTGGCGTCGATCTGGTCCTTGATGTCGGAGTACAGGAAGCGCGCGGCGATGCGCCAGTCTTCGTTGATCTTGTAGAACAGGCGGTTCGCGGTGGTCCAGGCTTCGCGGCGTTCGGCGCCGCTGTCCTTGCGGTATTCGATCTTGCTCGACCAGTCGGTGCGTTGGTCGGTGCGGCCGCCGCTGAGGCTGTACGCGCGGCGGTCGATGTGGCCGCTGGCCGCGTCGAGGTCGCCGTCCATCACGCTGAAGCCCAGGTTCCAGCCTTCGGCGGGATAGAAATCCATGCCGAAGGTGTGGGCGATGCCTTCGCTGGAATCGCGCGGGTCTTTGAGGAACTGGCTTTCGTTGTACAGGTTGGTCTGGTTGTTGAGGCGCCAGCGCTGGCCGATGGTCCAGCCGGTCTGCAGGACGTTGTCGAACAGCGGGTCGCGTTCGGTGCTGTCGGTGCTGAAGGTGTAGCCGCCGTAGATGGTGTGGTCGGGGCTCAGGCGGTATTCGGCGTCGAGCTTGCCGGCGTTGCCGCGGCTGCCGCTGCTGTATTCGCCGCCGACGCTGGAGCGGTCGCCGAACAGGTAGCGCGCGCCGATGGTGCCCAGGTCGTTGCGCTCGTAGCGGCCGCTGTCGTCATCGACGGTGTACTGGCCGGCGACGTAGACCTCGAGGCTGGAGCCGAAGCGGTGGGTGTAGCGCATCGCGAACAGCATCGCGTCGAGGTCGGGCGTGGTCGCGCCGGCGCCGCGTTCTTCGCGGATCCGGCGCAGTTCGGCGCCGAGCTGGTCGTCGTTGGTGATGCGCCAGTCCATCGTCAGCTGGCTCTGTTCCAGCGCCTCGTCGCCGCGTTCGCGGCGGGTGTGGCGGCCGAACAGGCTCAGGGTCTCGGTGAAGTAGCCGAGGAATTCGGCGCCGTATTCGCGCACCGCCTGGCCCTGGTCGTAACGCGAGATCGAGAAGCCCGGATCGACGTCGCGCCACCACGCGCCGGCGCTCCAGTCGAGCTCGGTCCAGCCGAGTTCCTTGAAGTTGGCGCGCGCTTCGACCTTGTCGGCATCGCCCTTGCGCGCGCCCGTGATCGGGTTGACGCGGGTGAAGTCGATACCGCCGTTGGTCGAGTACCACAGCGGCGCCGCGGTCGATTCGCTGCGGGTCTTCTCGACCTTGAGGTAGGTGCCGCGGCCGGCTTGCAGGGTCAGGTCCACGCCCTTGAGGGTGTAGTCGTCGCCGCTGCGGTTTTCGTCGACATAGGTGCCGCCGACGGCGAAGTGATCGCCGAGCCACTGCTTGCCGCGGAAGCCGGCGCTGACGTCGTCGGTCTGGAAGCCGGCCGGGACGTATTCGTAGTCGACCAGCAGGCGCTGGGTGTAGCCGTCCAGCGGGGTGTCGCGGGTCAGCGTGCGCACGTTCTCGCGGGTGATCTGCGACAGCGGGCGGGTCAGCAGGATGCGGCCCTGCATGTTGTTGATTTCGTAATCGGCGCCGCGCTTGAGGTCGACGCGCGATTCCACGCGGCCGGTGCTGACGTCGCGGATTTCGACGGTGATCTTTTCCGAACCCGGCAGGATGTCGGTGTGGCGCAGCATGTACAGGCTGTTGCCGGTGCCGAGGAATTCGGTGTGGCCGAGCGCGCTCTGCGCTTCGGAGCCGAACACGCGCAGTTCGCTGCGCGGGTCGCCGAGCACGGTGGTGTTGCGGCTGCGCCACGCCAGCGCCGCGCCGTACAGCGAGCGGTTGTACTGAGCGTATTCGGTGCCGGTCAGGCCGGTGTTGAAGTTGCCCCACACCGCCTGGTTCTGGTCCCAATCCACGCGCAGGTACAGCTTGCCCTGGGTGTCGACGTCGCGGTAGGTGTTGGAATCGTCGCCGTAGACCGGGTAGTACAGGTTCGGGTCGAGGCGGCGGAAGATGTCCTGCGCGTCGGCGTCGAAGAAGCCGTTGAACAGGCGCTTGATTTCGTTTTCGCGGGTGTCGGCCTGGGCGGTGATCAGGTACTTGCCCTGCACCTTGCCCTTCAGATAGAACGCCAGGCGGCCTTCGCTGATGAAGCTGTCGTCGTAGCGCCCGCGGTCGCCCGCGGCCAGCGGTTCGATGTTGCCGCTGACGCTGTTCTTGGACAGGGTGACGTCGGCCAGCGCGACCAGGAAGCTGTACTTGCCGGTGACGTTGACGTCGAGGCGCTTGGTCAGCTCCGCGCCGCCCTGGTTCTTGATCTTGACCGCATAGGTGTGCGGCCCGATCGGTTCCAGGAACTCGGCCGCGAACTTGCGTTCCAGGTCGATCGGGAAGGTCTGGTCGTTGATGGTGATCTGGCTGTCGCGCGGGATGTCGCGGCCGTAGATGCGCACGCGCGAGCCGTACACCGGGATGTTCTGCAGGCGGATCGCGTTGGTGCCGTAGATCGAGCTGGTGATCGCCAGATCCTGGGCGTTGCGGTCGTCGATCGGCTGGCCGAGCGCCTTTTGCACCTGATCGCGCTGGATCTGCACGCCGCGCTCGTACTCTTCCGGCTTCAGCAGCTGGATGCGCTGCGGCTGGATTTCGTCGAACACGCCGCTCTTGCCGTAGGCGCGGGCGATGTAGATCAGTTCGTCGCCGGCGAGCAGGTTCAAGTCGGCCGGCAGGGTGCCGTCCCACTCCTGCTCGGCCACGTTCGCCACCGGCAGGTCGATCGTCGCCAGCGGCGTCACCAGGTCGGTGTCGCTGCCGCGGTAGACGGTGACCTGCAACTTCTCGATGAACGAGGCGTAGTTGGTGTAGCCGTGGAATCGCACCGGCTTGGTGATGCGGCCGTTCTCGAACGGCGCGGTCGAACCGGTCTGCACGTTCAGCACCGGCGGGCCGAGGGTCGGATCTTCGGTCGCCCAGATCACGCCGCCGTTGGGCAGGTCGATCTGGAACTTGCCGGCGATCTTGGCCGCGCCCGGCGCGACGTTCTCGCGCACCACATCGACGCGGCGGTTGGCCTGCAACGCGGCCGCGTCGTCGCCTTGCGCGACCGGCTTGTCCTCGCCGCGGGTGCGGACGCGGAACAGCAGGCCTTCGTCGCTGCGGCATTCGTCGCCTTCGCACTGGGTCGGCACCAGCGGCGCGCCTTCGCGCGCCGGGGCCGGCTTGTCGAGCGAGCTCAGGTCGACCGGCACGGAGCCGCTGCGGCCGCCGTCGCCTTGCCGTTGCGGCAAGGTCGGCTGGCCGCCCTTCTGCGCGTACGCGGGGGCGGCGGCGCCGGCGGCGATGACGCCGCCCGTCAGCAGGCCGCCGTACAAGAAGGACTTAAGAGTCATGTCCAGAAGCTTCATCTTGATCTTCATGGCCATGTCCTCAGCGGTTGCCCACGCCGACCGGCGCCTGGGTGTCGTCTGTGATATCCACTCGCACTTTCTGCCTCACCTCGGGCTTGAGTTCGGCCGAGATCGCTTCGAACACGGCCTTGGCGCGACGCAGTCCCAGCTGCACGTTGTAGGCGGCTGCGCCGCGCTTGTCGGCGCGGCCGACGATGCCGATCGCGCCGCTGCCCTGCTGGTTGAGCGTCTTGGCGATTTCGCCGATCAGCGCGCGGTACTGGGGCTTGATCGTCGACTGGTCGGTGTCGAACAGCACCTCGCCCAGGCGGATCGCAGGATCCAGGCTCACCAGCGTGGCGTCGGTCCCGGCGACCACGTCGACCTTGACCTTGCTCGCCAGCGCCGGATCGCCCTCGATCTGCTTGAGCAAAGCCGCCTGCACGGCAAGGGCGCGGGCGAAGGCGAGCGCCTCCTCCTCGGCCTGCGCCGCGACGGTGACGCTGCCGCCGCCGGCATCGCGCAGGCGCGCTGCGATCTGCTCGAACATCGGCGCGTAGCTCGGCTTCACCGTGGCGCTGCCGGACTCGAACATCACCTCGCCCAGTTCCACGTCGGTCTCGGACTTCGTTCCGGACACTTCGCCCGGCGGCAGCTTGACGCCGAAGTCGAAGCGGGTCGGGATGCCCTGGGTGATGCGGCGCACGCGCGGGTTCTCGGTGGTGAACACCGAACCCGGCGGCAGCGTGGCCGGATCGACCTTGAGGATGAAGTTGCGGCCGCGCGCGGCGTTGCCGCCGTCGATGCCTTCCAGGTGGTAACGGCCGTAGGCGTCGGTTTCCATGATCAGGCCTTCGACCGAGGCGATGCGCACGCCCGGAATGCCGCGCTCCTCGATGCCGTTGTTGCGGATCGTGTAGGAGACGACGTAACCGTTCGCGCCCTGGCTGACGTTGCGGACCACTTGCAGATCCTGACCGGTCAAACCCTTGGCCGCGTCGCCGCGGGTGCGTTCGACCGTGGTGCGGCCGTCGGCGCCCATGCGCACGGTGGTGCCTTCGTCGGTGGTCAGCACGAAGTCGTCGCTGAAGGCCAGTTCGCTCAGGGTCTGGCGCACCGTCACTTCGCGCGCCGGCGCCGCCGCCGAACCGCGGCCGTCGATGCGGCCCAGGGCGATGCCGTGCAGCATCGGCGCGCTGGCGTCGGGCTCGGCGACCGGGCCGTCGCCGCGGTCGACCGTGGTCGAGCCGGCGACGTAGGCGCCCGGAGCGAAGCCGCCCTGCACGCGCACGCCGGTGGCCTTGGCCGGATCCTGCCAGCCGTCGCCGTCGCGGTCGTCGAACACGCTGCCGACCAGCAGGCTGTCTTCCAGCAGCGGGTCGCCGGCCATGGTCACTTCGGCGGTGGCGTCGTTGGAGATCTTGGTGCCCTGCTCGTCGTAGCCGGCGACCTGGTTCTTGTGCGTGCCCTTGCCGACGCCGGCGCCGACGCGCAGGAAGTAGCTCACGGTGGCCTTGCCGCCGATCGCCACATCGATACCGCCGATGCGCAGCGGGTTCGCGCTCATGACCACGCCGCTCTTGTTGTCGTCGTCCACGGTCAGCGAGTTGTCGACGAAGGTGAAGCCGGCCGGCGGGATGTCGACCAGGGTGGCGTTGACCGCCGGCGAGTCGCCGACGTTCTCGACCAGCACGCTGTACCGGACCAGGTCGCCGATCTTGACCTCGCGCACCGCCGAGGTCTTGACCAGTCGCAGCACCGGCGCGTTGGCGATCACCTTGATGGTGACCGTCGCGGTCGCGCACACCGGGGTCGGCGACGAGGTGTCGCAGACGCGGTAGGTGAAGCTGTCGGTGCCGGCGAAGAACTGCTTAGGCGTGTAGGTGCACGAACCCGCCGTGCAGGTCACGGTGCCGTTGGCCGGCTGGCCGACGATGGTCACCGAGGCCGGATCCAGCGGCGCGCTGGTGACCGTGTCGTTGCCGATCACGTTGATGGTCACCGGGGTCTGCTGGTTGGTCTGCGCGGTGTCGGGGTTGGCGGTGACCTTGTTCGGTTGCACGGTCACGTTGACCTTGGCGGTCGCGCAGTTGGTCGGGTTGAGCTTCTCGCAGATCGTGTAGGTGTAGACGTCGTCGCCGCTGAAGTTCGGACGCGGCGTGTAGGTGATGGTGCCGTCGCTGTTGACCACCGTGGTGCCGTTGTTGGCGTCGGTGCTGACGGTGATGGTCACCAGGTTCGGATCGATCGGCGCGCCGTTGAGCGTGTCGTTGGCGATCACGTTGGTGCTGACCGGCGTGTTCTGCGGAGTCACGCCGCTGCCGCCGGCCGGGTCGTCGGTGGCGGTGATCGCCGGCGCCGACACGGTGATGGTGACCGTCGCGGTGTCGCAGTTGCTCGGGTTCAGCACTTCGCACAGCTGGTAGGTGACGGTGTAGGTGCCGGCCGGGGTGTTCGGCGCGACATCCACATTGCCGTCGGCCTTGACCGTCAGCGGGCCGTTGCTGTTCGGCTTGACGGTGACGTCGGCCGGATTGACCGCGCTGCCGCCCAGGGTGTCGTTGCCGAGCACGTTGACCACGTTGCTGCCGCCGGTGTTGCCGTTGACCGGCGTGGCGACGACGTCGTCGACCGCGTCGATCGGCGCGGCGTCGACCGTCACCGCGACGCTGGCGGTGGTGCAGTTGCTCGGGTCGGCGGTTTCGCAGATGCGGTACTCGACCGTGTAGCTGCCCTTCGGCGTGCCCGGTGCGACGTTGACCGCGCCGGTGGCCGGATCCAGGGTCACCTTCGGATCGGAGGTGGAGACCTGGGTCAGGGTCACGGTCGTGGTGGTCGCGGGCTGGCCGTTGAGCGTGTCGTTGCCGAGCACGTTCGGCACGGCCACGCCGCCGGCGGCGCCGTTGGCGATGGTGCCGGCGTCGTTGGTGGCCACGATCGGACGGCGCTGCACCGCGGTGGTGGTGGTCGCGGTCACCGGCGTGGTGATCTCGGTCGAGGTCACGCTGGCGTTGTTGACGACGCTGCCGCTGACGGCATCGGCCTGAACCACGGTGTAGGTGCCGGTCACGGTGCACACCGCGCTCGGGCCGGTCGGCGCCATGTCCGGGCAGGTCCAGCTCGCCGGCGTGGTCTTGCTGTCGGCGATGACCACGTTGTGCAAGGTGACGTTGCCGGTGTTGGTGGCGGTCAAGGTGTAGGTCAGCACGTCGCCGATGGTGATGTTGCCGCTGGAATCGTTGTCGGCGTAGCTGGTCTGGGCCTTGGCCAGGGTCATCTGCGGATTGCGGGTCGGCACCGGCGTCGAAGTGGCGGTGTTGTTGCCGCTGTTCGGGTCCGAGGTCGGCGAGGTCGCGGTCGCGGTGTTGGCGTAGCTGCCGGTTTCGAGCACGCGCGCCACCACGGTCAGGGTCGCGTTGGCGCCCGCGGCGAGGTTGCCCACTGTCCAGGCGGTGCCGTTGTAGGTGCCCACGCTGGGCGTCGACGACACCAGCGCGTAGCCGTTGGGCAGCGGATCGTTGACCACCACCGCGTCGGCCGCGGACGGGCCGGCGTTGCTGACTTCGATGGTGAAGGTCACGTTGCTGCCCACCGGCGGCGCGGCGTTGTCGACGGTCTTGGTCACGGCCAGATCGGCCGAAGCGACCGGCGACGGGGTGCTGGTGGAACTGTTGTTGCCCGGCGTCGGATCGCCCGTGGTCGAGGTCGCCGTCGCGGTGTTGGCGTAGTTGCCGGTCGCCAGCACGGTCGCAGTAACGGTCAGCGTGGCGCTGGCGCCGTTGGCCAAGGTGCCGACGGTCCAGGCGGTGCCGTTGTAGGTACCGGTGCTGGGGTTGGCCGAGACGAAGGTGTAGCCGCTCGGCAACGCGTCGTTGACCACCACCGCGGCGGCGTCGGACGGGCCGTTGTTGCTGACCACGATGGTGAAAGTGACGTTGGTGCCGACCACCGGGTTCGGGGTGGACGCGGTCTTGACCACGGCCAGGTCGGCTGAGGCCACCGGCGTCGGCGTACTGGTCGAGGTGTTGTTGCCCGGGGTCGGATCGCCGGTGCTCGACGTCGCCGTCGCGGTGTTGGCGTAGTTGCCGGTCGCCAGCACCGTCGCGGTGACGGTCAAGGTAGCGCTGGCGCCGTTGGCGAGCGTGCCGACGGTCCAGGCGCCGGTGCCGTTGTTGTAGGTACCGGTGCTGGCGTTGGCCGAGACGAAGGTGTAGCCCGTCGGCAACGGGTCGTTGACGACCACCGCGGCGGCGTCGGACGGACCGTTGTTGTTCACCACGATGGTGAAGGTGATGTCGGTGCCCACCGTCGGCGTCGCGGTCGAGGCGGTCTTGACCACGGCCAGGTCGGCCGAAGCCACCGGGGTCGGCGTGCTGGTCGAGGTGTTGTTGCCCGGGGTCGGATCGCCGGTGCTCGACGTCGCCGTGGCGGTGTTGGCGTAGTTGCCGGTCGCCAGCACGGTCGCAGTAACGGTCAGCGTGGCGCTGGCGCCGTTGGCCAAGGTGCCGACGGTCCAGGCGGTGCCGTTGTAGGTACCGGTGCTGGGATTGGCCGAGACGAAGGTGTAGCCGCTCGGCAACGCGTCGTTGACCACCACCGCGGCGGCGTCGGACGGGCCGTTGTTGCTGACCACGATGGTGAAGGTGACGTTGGTGCCGACCACCGGGTTCGGGGTGGACGCGGTCTTGACCACGGCCAGGTCGGCCGAGGCCACCGGCGTCGGCGTATTGGTCGCGGTGTTGTTGCTGGTATTCGGGTCGCTGGTGGCCGAGGTCGCCGTCGCGGTGTTGGCGTAGTTGCCCGTCGCCAGCACGGTCGCGGTGACGGTCAGGGTTTCGCTGGCGCCGTTGGCCAGCGCACCGACGGTCCAGGCGCCGGTGCCGTTGTTGTAGGCGCCCACGCTCGGCGTCGCCGAGACGAAGGTGTAGCCGCTCGGCAGCAGATCGTTGACGACCACGGCCGCGGCCGAGGACGGGCCGTTGTTGGCGACGGTAACGGTGAAGGTGACGTTGGTGCCGACCACCGGGTTCGGGGTGGACGCGGTCTTGGTCACGGCCAGGTCGGCCGAGGCCACCGGCGTCGGCGTATTGGTCGACGTGTTGTTGCCCGGAGTCGGATCGCCCGTAGTCGAGGTCGCCGTGGCGGTGTTGGCGTAGTTGCCCGTCGCCAATACGGTCGCGGTGATGGTCAGAGTCTCGCTCGCGCCGTTGGCCAGCGCGCCGACGGTCCAGGCGCCGGTGCCGTTGTTGTAGGCGCCGGTGCTAGTCGTGGCCGAGACGAAGGCGTAGCCCGTCGGCAACGGATCGTTGACGACCACCGCAGCGGCGTCGGACGGGCCGTTGTTGTTGACCACGATGGTGAAGGTGATGTTGGTGCCGACCACCGGGTTCGGGGTGGACGCGGTCTTGACCACGGCCAGGTCGGCCGAGGCCACCGGCGTCGGCGTATTGGTCGCGGTGTTGTTGCTGGTATTCGGGTCGCTGGTGGCCGAGGTCGCCGTCGCGGTGTTGGCGTAGTTGCCCGTCGCCAGCACGGTCGCGGTGACGGCCAGGGTTTCGCTGGCGCCGTTGGCCAGCGCACCGACGGTCCAGGCGCCGGTGCCGCTGTTGTAGGCACCCACGCTCGGCGTCGCCGAGACGAAGGTGTAGCCGCTCGGCAGCAGATCGTTGACGACCACGGCCGCGGCCGCGGACGGACCGTTGTTGGCGACGGTGACGGTGAAGGTAACGTTGGTGCCGACCGTCGGCGTCGCGCTCGACGCGGTCTTGGTCACGGCCAGATCGGCCGAGGCCACCGGCGTCGGCGTATTGGTCGACGTGTTGTTGCCCGGGGTCGGATCGCCCGTGGTCGAGGTCGCCGTGGCGGTGTTGGCGTAGTTGCCCGTCGCCAGCACGGTCGCGGTGATGTCGAGCGTGGCGTTGGCGCCGTTGGCCAGCGTGCCGACGGTCCACGCGCCGGTGCCGCTGTTGTAGGAGCCGATGCTCGGGTTGGCCGAAACGAAGGCGTAGCCGCTCGGCAACGGGTCGTTGACCACCACCGCAGCGGCGTCGGACGGGCCGTTGTTGCTGACCGCGATGGTGAAGGTGACGTTGGTGCCGACCACCGGGTTCGGATTGGACGCGGTCTTGACCACGGCCAGGTCGGCCGCAGCCACCGGCGTCGGCGTATTGGTCGAGCTGTTGTTGGAGCTGTCCGGGTCGCCCGTGGCGGAGGTCGCCGTGGCGGTGTTGGCGTAGCTGCCGGTCGCGCGCACGGTGGCGACGATGTCGAGCGTGGCGTTGGCGCCGTTGGCCAGCGCGCCGACGGTCCAGGCGCCGGTGCCGTTGTCGTAGGTGCCGACGCTGGCAGTCGCCGAGACGAAGGTGTAGCCGCTCGGCAACGGATCGTTGACCACCACCGCGGCGGCGTCGGACGGGCCGTTGTTGCGCAGCGCGATGGTGAAGGTGACGTTGGTGCCGACGGTCGGCGTCGCGCTCGACGCGGTCTTGACCACGGCCAGATCGGCCGAGGCGGTCGGCGACGGCGTGCTGGTCGCGGTGTTGTTGCCCGGGGTCGGGTCGCTGGTGGTCGAGGTCGCCGTGGCGGTGTTGGCATAGCTGCCCGTCGCCCGCACGGTGGCGACGATGGTCAGGGTCGCGTTGGCACCGTTGGTCATGTCGCCGACCGCCCACACGCCGGTGCCGGCGTTGTACGTGCCGGTGCTCGGGTTGGCCGAAACGAAGGTGTAGCCGCTCGGCAGCTGATCGTTGACGTTGACGCCGACCGCAGTCGACGGACCGTTATTGGCGACGGTGACGGTGAAGGTGACGTTGGTGCCGACCGTCGGCGTCGCGCTCGACGCGGTCTTGGTCACGGCCAGATCGGCCGAAGCCACCGGCACCGGCGTGCTGGTCGAAGTGTTGTTGCCCGGCGTCGGGTCGCTCGTGGTCGAGGTCGCCGTCGCCGTGTTCGCGTACGGGCCGGTCGGCAGCACGGTCGCGACGATCTGCAGCGTCTCGCTCGCGCCGTTGGCCAGTGCGCCCACCGCCCACACGCCGGTGCCGTTGTTGTACGTGCCCACGCTCGGCGTCGCCGAGACGAAGGTGTAACCGGCCGGCAGCTGATCGTTGACGTTCACGCCGGCCGCAGCGGACGGGCCGTTGTTGGTCAACGTGATGGTGAAGGTGACATTGGTGCCGACCGTCGGCGTCGCGCTCGAGGCGGTCTTGACCACGGCCAGATCGGCCGAGGCCACCGGCACCGGCGTGTTGGTCGCGGTGTTGTTGCCCGGGGTCGGGTCGCTCGTGGTCGAAGTCGCCGTCGCAGTGTTCGCGTAGTTGCCCGTCGCCAGCACGGTCGCAGTGACCGTCAGGGTCGCGCTGGCGCCGTTGGCCAGCGCACCGACCGCCCACACGCCGGTGCCGGCGTTGTAGGTACCGGTGCTCGGGTTCGCCGAAACGAAGGTGTAGCCGCTCGGCAGCTGATCGTTGACGTTGACGCCGGCCGCCGCAGACGGGCCGTTATTGGCGACAGTGATGGTGAAGGTGACATTGGTGCCGACCGTCGGCGTCGCGCTCGATGCGGTCTTGGTCACGGCCAGGTCGGCCGAAGCCACCGGCGTCGGCGTGCTGGTCGAAGTGTTGTTGCCCGGGGTCGGATCGCTCGTGGTCGAGGTCGCCGTCGCGGTGTTCGCGTACGGGCCGGTCGGCAGCACGGTCGCGACGATCTGCAGCGTCTCGCTCGCACCGTTGGCCAGCGCGCCCACCGCCCACACGCCGGTGCCGTTGTTGTACGTGCCCACGCTCGGCGTCGCCGAGACGAAGGTGTAACCGGCCGGCAGTTGGTCGTTGACGTTCACGCCGGCCGCAGCGGACGGGCCGTTGTTGGTCAGCGTCACGGTGAAGGTGACATTGGTGCCGACCGTCGGCGTCGCGCTCGACGCGGTCTTGACCACGGCCAGATCGGCCGAAGCCACCGGCACCGGCGTGTTGGTCGCGGTGTTGTTGCCCGGGGTCGGGTCGCTCGTGGTCGAAGTCGCCGTCGCAGTGTTCGCGTAGTTGCCCGTCGCCAGCACGGTCGCAGTGACCGTCAGGGTCGCGCTGGCGCCGTTGGCCAGCGCACCGACCGCCCACACGCCGGTGCCGGCGTTGTAGGTACCGGTGCTCGGGTTGGCCGAAACGAAGGTGTAGCCGCTCGGCAGCTGATCGTTGACGTTGACGCCGGCCGCCGCAGACGGGCCGTTGTTGGCGACGGTGATGGTGAAGGTGACGTTGGTGCCGACCGTCGGCGTCGCGCTCGACGCGGTCTTGGTCACGGCCAGATCGGCCGAAGCCACCGGCACCGGCGTGCTGGTCGAAGTGTTGTTGCCCGGCGTCGGGTCGCTCGTGGTCGAGGTCGCCGTCGCCGTGTTCGCGTACGGGCCGGTCGGCAGCACGGTCGCGACGATCTGCAGCGTCTCGCTCGCGCCGTTGGCCAGTGCGCCCACCGCCCACACGCCGGTGCCGTTGTTGTACGTGCCCACGCTCGGCGTCGCCGAGACGAAGGTGTAACCGGCCGGCAGCTGATCGTTGACGTTCACGCCGGCCGCGGCGGACGGGCCGTTGTTGGTCAGCGTAATGGTGAAGGTGACGTTGGTGCCGATCGTCGGCGTCGCGCTCGACGCGGTCTTGACCACCGCCAGATCGGCCGAGGCCACCGGCACCGGCGTGTTGGTCGCGGTGTTGTTGCCCGGGGTCGGGTCGCTGGTCGGCGAGGTCGCGGTCGCGGTGTTCGCGTACGGGCCGGTCGGACGCACAGTCGCGACGATCTGCAAGGTCGCGTTGGCGCCGTTGGCCAGCGCGCCGACCGCCCAGGCGCCGGTTCCGGCGTTGTAGGTGCCCACGCTCGGCGTCGCCGAAACGAAGGTATAGCCCGCCGGCAGCGGATCGTTGACGACGACCGCCGCAGCCGCAGACGGACCGTTGTTCGCCACCGTCACGGTGAAAGTGACGTTGGCGCCGACCGTCGGCGTCGCGCTCGACGCGGTCTTGGTCACGGCCAGATCGGCCGAGGCCACCGGTGTCGGCGTGCTGGTCGAGGTGTTGTTGCCCGGGGTCGGATCGCTGGTGGTCGAGGTCGCCGTCGCAGTGTTCGCGTACGGGCCGGTCGGCAGCACGGTCGCGACGATCTGCAAGGTCGCGTTGGCGCTGGCCGCCAGCGCGCCCACCGCCCACACGCCGGTGCCGTTGTTGTACGTACCCACGCTCGGCGTCGCCGAAACGAAGGTGTAGCCGGCCGGCAGCTGATCGTTGACGTTCACGCCGGCCGCAGCGGACGGGCCGTTGTTGGTCAGCGTGATGGTGAAGGTCACATTGGTGCCGATCGCCGGCGTCGCGCTCGAGGCGGTCTTGACCACGGCCAGATCGGCCGAGGCCACCGGCACCGGCGTGCTGGTCGCGGTGTTGTTGCCCGGGGTCGGGTCGCTGGTGGTCGAGGTCGCCGTCGCGGTGTTCGCGTACGGGCCGGTCGGACGCACGGTGGCGACGATCTGCAGGGTCGCGTTGGCGCCGGAAGCCAGCGCACCCACCGCCCACACGCCGGTACCGTTGTTGTACGTGCCCACGCTCGGCGTCGCCGAGACGAAGGTGTAGCCCGCCGGCAGTTGGTCGTTGACGTTCACGCCCGCGGCCGCGGACGGGCCGTTGTTCGCCACCGTCACGGTGAAGGTGACGTTGGTGCCGACCGTCGGCGTCGCGTTGGACACCGTCTTGGTCACCGCCAGGTCGGCCGAGGCCACCGGCACCGGGGTGCTGGTAGCGCTGTTGTTGGCCGGGTTGGAGTCGGTCGAGGACGAGGTGGCGGTCGCGGTGTTGGCGTAAGGCCCAGTCGGGCGCACCGTGGCCACGATCTGCAGCGTGGCGTTGGCGCCGGTAGCCAGGGTGCCGACCGCCCAGGCGCCGGTGCCGTTGTTGTACGTGCCCACACTGGGCGTGGCGGAAACGAAGGTGTAGCCGGCCGGCAACGCATCGTTGACCACGGTGCTGATCGCCGCCGACGGGCCGTTGTTGGTCACGGTCACGGTGAAGGTGACGTTGGTGCCCACGGTCGGAGTCGCGTTCGAAACCGTCTTGGTCACGGCCAGATCCGACACCGCGGCCAGCGTGTTGCGGTCGGTCGACGAACACGTGCCGGTGCCACCGTTGAACACGCCGCCGTTGCTGGTGCACGCCGTATCGACGTTGGTCACGCCGCTCGGCGGCGCGATCGTCGCGGTGTTGTCCAGCTGCGCCGGGAAGTTCTGCGCGAACGCCGGCAACTGCGCCAAGGCCAGCGCGGCGGCGAACCACATCCTCATCCCGTTGCGAGTTTTGCGCGGGCCGGCATCGGGAACGCGAGTGCGCGGCGGCTGGCTGGACGGGAAGAGGATGTCGGCGATTTTCATGCGGTAGCCCAAACAGGAGTTCGGTAAGCGCCAGGACGCGCCGACGCCGCCTCGCGGCGCTGCGTCTGCGTGCGTCTTCCGGCTGGTCGACGTGCTTACTGCGGGTTTTTTGCCTTGCAAATGCGGGTCGTGCGGTACGACGAATGCGAGTGCCGCGGCGAACGCGAACGCGCTCGAGCCTTGGCGGTCCTGCCCCCGGCGCAACCCGGCGGCAAGCCGCGCGTGTGCGTCGAAGTCAGTCGGGCGTTGCCTGCCGGCGCGTCGCACGCATGCGTCGACGCGCCAGCCGGTACCGCTCGGCTGTCGATTTCGTTACGGCAGGAGCCGTTCGCCGCACGCCCCGTTCGGGCCACTGCGCGACGCTCGGAAGGAAACCGTCCAACAGACGGCAGAAGCAGCGGTATCCGGACGGACACCGATGTTGAATCTCTGACACGTCATACGTGCCCCCCTTGCTTCCACCCCCCTGTCCGCATCGTGCGTGTCGTTACGACCCGCCCTTTGCACACCCTGAGTGGAACCCCTACCGCCAATACGTGATTCGTACTGCCTTACAGGACAGGACCGCAAATATTGTGCCACTCGTCACATTGTTATTGCAACGTAAATCACAGCAATTACGAGATGTGAGAAGCACAAATTGCGCCCTTTTGGACCTGAAACTGACGCCTCGCGACAGTTTTTGACCCATGTCCTGCGGCTATGCCGAACCGCCCGAACCGCATGCAAAGCAAGTCGAAACAACGAACTAAAAGTGGTTTTTCGGGTCGAAATTAGCGAGTTGGACGCAGAAGTCTTGTGAAAGCTCGATGCGAACTTGATCGCAAAAAATCAATAAAAAAGCGTAAAAATCCTGTTCAGAGCGTTTTTAGTTCAGCCTGTTCAGCTAAAAGCCCTTCACAGCCGAGGGCGTCCGGCTGCGCCGCTGCTCGTCGCGGGCTGAGATGCCCGCCGCCCAAGCCCTATAATTTCTGTTTTCCAAAACCGACCGCCCATGCCTCCCAGCGCTACGAGCCTGTCCGTCCCCGACCTGGCGAACATCCAATCCCTGGCCCGCGACGACATGGCGGCGGTCGACGTCCTGATCCGCCGCCGCCTGGCTTCGGACGTGGTGCTGATCAATCAGGTGGCCGAGTACATCGTCGGCGCCGGCGGCAAACGCCTGCGGCCGATGCTGTTGCTGCTGGCGGCCGGCGCGCTCGGCCACCGCGGCCCGCAGGCGCACCAGCTCGCCGCGGTGATCGAGTTCATCCACACCGCCACCCTGCTGCACGACGACGTGGTCGACGAATCCGACCTGCGCCGCGGCCGCAAGACCGCCAACGCGGTGTGGGGCAACGCCGCCAGCGTGCTGGTCGGCGACTTCCTGTACTCGCGCAGCTTCCAGCTGATGGTCGAACTGGAGCGGTTGGAGGTCATGAAGATCCTCGCCGACACCACCAACCGCATCGCCGAAGGCGAAGTGCTGCAGTTGCTGCACGTGCGCAATCCCGACACCGACGAACCGGCCTACCTGCGCGTGATCGAGCGCAAGACCGCGGTGCTGTTCGCCGCCGCCACGCGCCTGGGCGCGCTGCTGGCCGGCAGCGACGAGCGGGTGCAGCAGCGCCTGCACGATTACGGCATGGCGCTGGGCTACGCGTTCCAGATCGCCGACGACGTGCTCGACTACGCCTCCGACGCGCAGACGCTCGGCAAGAACCTCGGCGACGACCTGGCCGAGGGCAAGGCGACGCTGCCGCTGATCCACGCCATCGCCCACAGCGACGACGCGGTGCGCGCGCGCCTGCGCGCCGCGGTCGAGCACGGCGACAGCGATGCGATGCCCGAGGTGCTGGCCGCGATCCACGCCACCGGCGGCCTGGCCTACAGCCGCCAGCGCGCGCAGGACTACGCCGACGCGGCCGAGGCGGCGCTGGACGGGTTGGACGACAACGATTACGTGGCGGCTTTGCGCGGGTTGGCGCGGTATGCGGTGAGCCGCGATCACTAAAGCTCGCGCGCGGTACGATCCGCGAACATCGGGGCCGGCACGTTGTCCGCTGAGGGCGGCACGTTCCGGCCCCGATTTGTTTTGCGCGCTCGCTCCCTGTAGGAGCGGCGCGAGCCGCGACCGCGACAACGCAACTACGTCGAAACGTTCGCGATGACCGTGCTGGCGCGGTCGCGGCTTGCGCCGCTCCTACAGGTAGATCGCCGATTTACACGCGGGCCGGGGACGTCAATGGGCCGCATCGCGACGCTGCCGTAGCGATTTCGACGTAGTTGCGCTGGCGCGGTCGCGGCTTGCGCCGCTCCTACAGGTAGATCGCCGGTTTACATGCGGGCCGGGGACGTCATTGGGTCGCATCGCGACGCTGCCGTAGCGATTTTGAGGTAGTTGCGTTGGCGCGGTCGCGGCTTGCGCCGCTCCTACAGGAAGATCGCCCGCATGCGTCAGTCGCGGGCGCCGAAACGCTCGACGAAGAACCCGCGCATCGCCGCGAACGAACGCTTGGCCGCGCGCGCGTCGAAGCGGCAGTTGTCCTCGGGCGCGTTGCCGGCGTTCTCCGACTCGGCGAAGCAATGGCGCGCGCCGCTGTAGTTCACCAGTTGCCAGTCGGCGCCGGCCTCGTCCATTTCCTTTTCGAACGCGACCACGTCTTCGTTCGGCACCGACTTGTCGGCGGCGCCGTTGAGCACCAGCACCGGCGCGTTGACCTTGACCCCGTTGGCCGGCAGATGCGCCTTGAGCCCGCCGTGGAAGCTGACCACGCCGGCGAGGTTGGCGCCGGTGCGCGCCAGTTCGAGCACGCTGGAGCCGCCGAAGCAGAATCCCAGCGCGCCGATGCGCGCAGCGTCCAGCGGCGCGGTCTTGTCCTGCGCCTTCAACGCCGCCACCGCCGCGCTCGCGCGCTGGCGCAGGGTCACGCCGCCGTCGGCGTAGACCTTGCCGACCGCGGCCTTGGCTTCGTCCTTGTTCTTCGGTCGTACGTCCTTGCCGTACATGTCGGCCACCAGCACCACGTAATCGTCGCCGGCGATTTCGCCGGCGCGCTTGATCGCGTTGTCGGTCACGCCCATCCAGTTCGGCACCATCAGCAGGCCCGGGCGCTTGATCGCGTTGACGTCGTCGTAGACCAGCACGCCGCTGAAAGTGTCGTCGCCGACTTTCCATTCCACCGGCCGGGTCTTGATCGCGGCGAAGGCGGGCGAGGCGCACAGGGCGAGCAGCAGGACGGCGGCGGGACGGCGCATGGCGGGGCTCCGGAAGGGTGTCGGCGCAGGGTAGCGCGGCCCAAGCAAACCGGTGTGACGGCCGCTGCGTCGGCGCGATGGGATTCCTGTAGGAGCGGCGCGAGCCGCGACCGCGAAAACGCAACTCCGACGAAACTTGCGTCGCAGTTGCGTTTTCGCGGTCGCGGCTCGCGCCGCTCCTACAGGGGGCTTTCGGTCAGGCGATGCCGATGCCGGCGATCGCGCTGATCGCCTCGGGATCGAACCCCGCCAATTCGGCGAAATGCCGGCCGCGGGCGACGTAATCGCGATACGGGCCGAAGCTCGGCGCGCCCGGCGACAGCAGCACTACGCCGCCCTGCGCACCGAGCGCCGCGCGCGCCTGCTGCATGGCGTCGGCGAGGTCGCGCGCCGCGCTCAGGGCGAAACCGCCCTCGCCCGCCACCGCTTCGAGCAAGGCGTGGATGCGCGGACCGTTCTCGCCCATCGTCACGATCGCCAGCGGCGCGCGCGTGCGCATCGCCTCGGCGAAGCCGTGCCAGTCGATGCCGCGGTCGTGGCCGCCGACCAACAGCGCGATGCGCCGGCCGGCATAGCACTCCAGCGCCGCCAGCGTGGCGTGCGGCGTGGTGCTGATCGAATCGTTGACGTAGGCGACGCCGTCCTTCTCGCCGATCGGCTGCAAGCGGTTCGGCAGCGGCCGGAAGCTCGCTGCCGCCGGCGCCAGCGGTGCGGCGTCGAGGCCGAGCGCTTCGATCGCGGTCAGCACCGCGCACAGATTGCCGCGGTTGTGCCGGCCCGGCAGCGGCAGCGACGCGGTGTCCATGACTTCGCGCTCGCCGCGCCACAGCGCGTCGCCGCGCAGATGCCAACCGGCGGCGTCGCCGAACCAGCGGATCTCGCTGTCGGGCAGGCGCAGCGCCGACAGCACCGGATCGGCCGCGTTGAGCACGGCGATGCGCGGCCGCGCCTGGGTCAGCAAGCGCAGCTTGTCTTCGACGTAGCGCGCTTGCGAGCCGTGCCAGTCCAAGTGTTCGGGATAGATGTTCAGCGCCACCGCCACGTCGGGCCGCGCGCCGCTGAGGCCGACGTCGCCGGTCTGGTAGCTCGACAGCTCGATCGCCCAGAACTGCGGCGGCTGCGGCGATTCCAGCGCGTCCAGCGCTTCCAGCAGCGGCAGGCCGATGTTGCCGGCCAGCGCGGTGCGGTGGCCGCCGGCGCGCAGCAAGTGCGCCAGCAGCGAGGTGGTGGTGCTCTTGCCCTTGGTGCCGGTGACGCAGACGGTGCGGCCGCCGGCGCGCGTGGCGGCCTGCTCGCCGAACCACAGCGCGGTGCCGCCGATCAAGCGCGCGCCCTGCTCCGCCGCGGCCAGCGCCTCGGCGCGGTACGGGCTGATGCCGGGCGATTTGACGATCCATTCGAACCCGCCCAGGCGCTCGGCGGTCGCGGCGGTTTCCACCAGCAGGCGCGCATCGTGCAGGCCGCGCGCGTCGGCGGCCTCGTCGGGCGAACAGAACAGGGTCAGTTCGAGCTGCGGCAGGCGCGTGCGGATCGCGTGGTAAGCGGCGCGGCCTTCGCGGCCCCAGCCCCACAGCGCGACGCGTTGGCCGTCAAGCTGCGAGATACGCACGCAGACGCTCCCACAGCGCGGGCGGCACGCGGTGCTCGCCTTCCAGCGCCAGCAGCGGCTCGATGCGCAGTTCCTCGCCGGCCAGCTGCGGACGGATCTCGCGGGCGAAGCGCTCGACCAGCGCGTCCTCGCGCCACTCGGCGCGTTCGGCCAGCGCCGCCATCGCCGCGCGCGATTCGCGGCCTTCGCCGACGCATTCGAACGGCTTGTGGTTGCGGTACTCCAGCAAAGCGTCGAAGCCGTCGGTCTGGGCCGGATCGTCGAGCAGGTTGCGGCCGAAGATCGACACCAACCGAGGCTTGGTCATGAACGGCGCCAACGCCAGGAACACGAAGTGGCATTTAGGACACACCCCGCACCACCGGCTCGCCGGCCGCTCGCCGAGAATATGGAAATTACGATTGCAGCTGCTGAAATGCGCGTCATAACGATCCCCGCGCGCGAACTGCCGCGCCACCGCCAGCTCGCTCAGCGGCCGCAGCAGCGAGTAGTAGCGCAGGTCCGCGGCCACGTGCTGCTGCAGGTATTCGCCGAACGCGCGCTCGCAATCCCAGCCCTTCGACCACTGGTGGTTCACCTCGCCGGTGCCCTCGATCATGCTGCCGTAGCTGGCCGAGCGCTCGTTGGAGAACACCACCTGGTCGACGCCGCGCAGCAGCGCGGCCAGGGCCATGATCGCCGAGTTCACCACCGTCACCGGGATGTGGCCGTTGTACGCGCCCTGGCGGTTGTACTCGAACAACTGCGGCGCCAGCGCGCGGCCGAGGTTCAGCGTCGGCAGGCCGGTGCGCGCGGCGCAGGCGGCGATCAGTTGCGAGCCGCCGATCCAGGTCACGGTCTGCTCGACCTCGAGCGCGCGCAGCGCTTCGATGCTGACCAGCGAGTCCTTGCCGCCGCCGATGGCGACCAGGGCGTGTTCGCTCAAACCCAACGCCGGCGCCGCCGGGCCGGCCGCGGCCGCTACCGGGAACTTGATCTTGCCGTGCAGGTTCAACCCATTGCGATAAGCGAACTCGCCCAGCCCGTTGACGTAGATCAGCTCCAGCAAGGCCGCAGTGTCGGCGTCGATGGCATACGAATCGATGCGGATCTGTTCGGGCACCGCCGCCTTGTAATAGCTGACGCCGGCGATCAGGTGCAGCAGCCGCAGCATGCGTTCAACCGCGCCGGCGCGCTGCGCGTCCAGCGCGAACGGCGCGCCGGGCACGGTGATGGTTTCGACCAGTTCCGCACCGTCGTCGAAGGCGTAGACCAGTTCGGCCACGCCGCTGGCGGCGTCCAGGCCGCAGCGCACGAAACGGAAGGCGCGCACGGCGTCGCGTTGGAATTGATCGCTCACAGGTTCACTCTCGAAATCGAAACGGTCGCGCGCGGCGGGCATTCCAGCGCCGCGAAGTTCGGGGCGGCGCTCATCCGAGCACCTCCTCGACCGGCAGCGCGCGCAGGTTGTAGGTGTTGGCCATCGCCATGCCGTAGGCGCCGGCGTCGGCAACGAGGATGACGTCGCCTTCTTCGGTCGCCTTCGGCAGCAAGCGCGCGCGGCCGAGCACGTCGCTGCTCTCGCACACCGGCCCGACCACGTCGAACGCGGCGGTGTCTGCGTCGCCGAAGCGGCTGAGGTTGTGGATGCCGTGGTAGGCCTCGTACATGGCCGGACGCACCAGCGCGTTCATGCCCGCATCGCAGCCGATCCGGCGCACGCCGTCCTTCTCCACCACCTGGGTCGCCGACAGCAGCAGCACGCCGGATTCGGCGACCAGATAGCGGCCGGGCTCGATGATGAGGCCGTAGCGCGGGTACGCGGCCTTGATCTCGTCGAGGCCGGCGCGCCAGGCGTTGAGGTCGAACTCGCGCGCTTCCGGCGTGTACACCACCGGCAGGCCGCCGCCGATGTCGATGGTCTCGATGGTGCCGACGCTGTCGGCCAGACCGGCGAGGCTGGCGTAGACGCCGCGCCAGTGCTGCGGATCGTCGATGCCGCTGCCCAGGTGCGCGTGCAGGCCACTGATGCGGATGTCGAGCTTGCGCGACTCCTCGACGAACGCATCGAAGCGCGCCAGCGGCAGGCCGAACTTGGCCGCGACGCCGCCGGTGCGGACTTTCTCGTGATGGCCTTCGCCGTGGCCGAGGTCCAGGCGCAACCACAGGGTGCGGCCGCGGAACACTTCGGGCCAGCGCTTGAGCGCTTCGACGTTGTCGACGGTGACGACGACCCCGCGCGCCAGCGCCGCTTCGTACTCGTGGCGCGGGGCGAAGCTCGGGGTGAACAGCACGCGTTCGGGCGCCATGTGCGGCACCGCCTGGAACACCCGCTCGATTTCGGCCAGCGACACGCATTCCAGGCCGAAGCCCTCGCCGACGATCGCGCGCAACACCGCCGGGTGCGAATTGGCCTTCATCGCGTAGAAGCAGCGGTCGACCGCGGCGGTGCCGATCAGGGCGCGGGCGCGTTCGCGCACCGTCGCCAGATCGTAGACGTAGCGCGGCGTGCCGGCTGCGGCCATCGCCAGCAGGCGCGGACGCTGCGCCTGCCACCACGGCGCGCTGCGCTGCGGCTTGCCTTCGGAAATCTCGCGCCAGCTCGGGCCGAACACGCTGTCGTCGCGCACCGGCATGGCGCCGCCGCGGATCAGTTCGTGGTGCAGGTGCGGCAGCAAGCCGTCGGCGTCGGCTTCGTCGATGACGAAGGTCAGGTTCAGGTCGTTGGACGACTGCGAGATCAGGTGCACGCGCTCGCGCCCGAACGCGGCCCAGATGTCGGACAGCCGGTGCAGCAGCGAGCGCATGCCGCGGCCGACCAGGGTGATCGCCGCGCACGGCGCGATGACCTTGACCCGGCACACCTCGGCCAGATCGGCCGACAGCGCTTCGAGCACGTTGCTGTTGACCAGATTCTCGCTCGGATCCAGCGACACGGTGACGTTGGTTTCCGACGAACCGATCAGGTCGATGGAGAGCCCATGCCGCTTGAACCGCTCGAACACGTCGGCGAGGAAGCCGACCTGCTGCCACATGCCGATGCTTTCCATCGACACCAGCACGATGCCATTGCGGCGGCTGATCGCCTTGACCCCGGGCACCGTCGCGGCGCTGGCGTCGATGCGGGTGCCGGGCAGGTCGAAGCGCTCGGTGTCGAGGATCGCCATCGGCACGCCGGCGTCGCGGCACGGCGCGATCGAGCGCGGGTGCAGGACCTTGGCGCCGGTGGTGGCGATTTCCTGCGCTTCGGCGTAATCGAGCCTCGCCAGCAGGCGCGCGTCGGGCACTTCGCGCGGGTTGGCGCTGAACATGCCGGGCACGTCGGTCCAGATTTCGACCCGCTGCGCCTTCAGCAACGCGCCGAAGTACGCGGCCGAGGTGTCGGAGCCGCCGCGGCCGAGAATCGCGGTGCCGCCGTCGCCGTGGCGGGCGATGAAGCCCTGGGTCAGCAGCATCTGCGTCGGCTGCGCGCTGAAGCGCTCGACGAAGCCGGGCTCGGCGTGGTGGCGGCAGTTCACCGACAGGCGCTGCGCCCACTCGCTGGCGTTCGGCAGCGACACCGCGTCGAGCCATTCGCGCGCGTCGCACCACCCGAAGTCGAGCCCCTGCGAGCGCAGGTAGGCGGCGCCCAAGGTCGACGACAACAGTTCGCCCTGCCCCAGCACTTCGGCCTGCCAGTCCAGCGCGCGGCGGGCCGCGCGCGGATCGGTTTCCAGCGCAACCAGTGTCGCCAGGCGCTCGCCGAGCACGCTGTCGGGATCCAGGCCGAGCTCGGCGCAGAAACCGCGGTGGCGTTCGACCAGCCCGGCGAAACGCGCCGGGAGGCCGGCGTCGTCGCCGGCCGGCGCGTAGGCGATGGCCTGCAGCTCGTTGGTGACGCCCGACAGCGCGGAGACCACCACCAGCACGCGGCGGCCGTCTTCGCGCAGACGTTTTCCAGCCAGACGTCCGATCGTGTCCCAACGGTTGCGGCGGGATACCGAAGTACCGCCGAACTTGAGCACCACCCAGCCTGTCTGTTGCGTCTCCACGTCTTCCTCGGTTGTCGATTCCACTTGATGGGCCCGGCGCGCGGCCGGGGCAGGTCGATCCGCCCGTTGCGGCCGATGAACGGACGCGGCGGGATTCCACATTTGTGAGTCTTGCGTGCCTAAAATCACGTCCTTCGAATCGGGCTGCCGTTCGAAACCGCCGCCGGCAGCGCCGGCGCCGGCCCGGCAGCCGGGCACGAATCAGCGATTCTAGTCCAACCCGAGCGCCGCCGAACCACTGGCGCGCAAGTCTGTCGCCTCCCTGTCGAAACCACGCCCGCGCAACGCCCCGCCCCCGCCTTTGGCCCCGCCCTTGTACGCCACCTGCACGGGCCTCATGGAACTCCCCTGGAAATGACGCAACGCCGCTATCTGCAACTGGACGTATTCGCCGACCGCCCCGGCGCCGGCAACCCGCTGGCCGTGGTGCTCGACGCCGAAGGCCTCGACGATGCCGCCATGCAGGCCATCGCCCGCTGGACCCGGCTGCCGGAAACCACCTTCGTATTTCCGCCGACCCAGCCCGGCGCCAGCTACCGCATCCGCATGTTCAGCCCGCGCCGCGAGGTGCCGTTCGCCGGCCATCCCAGCGTCGGCACCGCCTGCGTGGTGCTGGAAGCCGGGCTGGCCGCGCCGGTCGACGGCGTGCTGGTGCAGGAAGGCGTGGCCGGGCTGCTGCCGCTGGCGGTGTCCGGCGACGGCGAGGCGCGCACGATCGCGGTGCGCACGCCGCGCGCGCGCGTGGTCGAAACCGCCCGCACCGACGATCCGCGCCTGAGCGCGGCCTTGCGCGATCTGCCGTTGGGCGCGCTGCCGCCGGCGCTGATGGACGGCGGCCGCCGCTGGTGGCTGGCGCAGCTGCGCGACGAAGCCGCGCTGCGCGCGGCCCAGCCCGACTGGGCGGCGATCGGCCGGCTGGCCGAAAGCACCGAAACGATGGGCTTGTGCGCGTTCGCGCGCGCGGACGCCGGCCAGGACTACGATCTGGTCGTGCGCGCCTTCGTCGGCGCGCCGGCGCAGTTCGAGGACGCCGCCTCCGGCGCCGCCAACGCCACCCTGGCCGCGTGGCTCAAGCACAACGACGCCCTGCCCGGCCGCGACGGCCGCTACACCGTCAGCCAGGGCCGCGAAGTCGGCTTCGACGCGCGCCTGGAGCTGCGCGTGGACGGCGACGGCGAGGTCTGGTCCGGTGGGCGGGTCAGCAATGTGGTGCGCGGGAAGATCGACTGGCGCTGAGGGCGCCGCGCGCGGGCTGCGGCGGCCAACCGCCGTCGCCCGCGCCGATGCGGCTGTCGCTGCGCCGCGTCTGCCACGGCGCTTCGATCGCACCGCTTCCCTCGCGGCGCCTCGCTCAGGCCGCTGCGGCCCGCGCCACCGCACGCCGGCCCAGCCACGCCGCGACGAACGCCGGCACATACATCAACAGCCCATAGACCGCCGCCGGCACCGCGATCGCCGGCGAGTTCAACAAGGTCAGCGCGATCACGATCGCCAGGGTGCTGTTCTGCACCCCGACTTCCATGCCCACGGTGATCGCATCGCGCAGCCCCAGCCGGCTGGCGCGCGCCAGCGCGAAGCCGCCGCCGATGGCCGCCGCGCCCATCGCCAGCGCGGCCGGGCCGAGTTCGCCGAGGCTCTGCGTCAACACCGTGCGCTGGGTGACGCAGATCGCCACGATCAGCAGCAACAGCAAGCCCAGCGCGAACCGGCTCACCCACGGCTCGATCCGCAGCGCGAACGCCGCGGCGTAGCGGCGCACCGCCATGCCGATCAACACCGGCGCCAGCACCAGCGCGGCCAGATGCAGCACGGTCTGCGCGAACGGCAGGCGGATGCTGCGCGCTTCGCCGCCGAAGCTGCGTAGCGCCAGTTCGACCAGCAACGGCACGCTGAGGAAGGTGACCAGCGCGCTGACGACCGTCAGCGTGACCGCCAGCGCAACGTTGCCGCGGGCCAGATACGTCAGCGCGTTGGAGCTGCTACCGCTGGGGCAGGCCGCGACCAGCACGAAGCCGACCGCGAACTCGAGCGCATGCGGGCCGCCCGAGCGCGCCACCAGCCAGGCGGTGGCGAAGCCGAGCGAAGGCAGCAGCAGGTAATGGCCGAGCAGGCCGACCGCGACCGGGTGTGGTTCGCGCGCGATGCGGCGGAAGTCCTCGCCGCGCAGGGTCAGGCCGATGCCGCACATGATGATGGCGATGGCCAGCGGCAGGCCGATCTTGAGCAACAGGCTGTCCTGCACGAACGTCTCCTTGCCGGCGGCGGTTCGGTCCGATCCTAGCCGCTGCCGCGCGGCCGCGCCCGAACGAGCGGACAGGGGCCGCGAGCTGGGCCACAATCGGCCGAACCCGGCCTGCCGCCGCTGCCGCCGCCACCGCCCGCATGACCGAGCCCGCTGCCCTGCCTGCCGACCCCTGGCTGCGCGACCTCTCGCCCGAGCTGGTCGCGCATCTGCAGGCGATGTCGGTGCGCCGCCGGCTGCGCGACGGCGAATTGCTGTACGCGCGCGGCGACGCCGCCGAAGGGCTGTACGGCGTGGTGTCCGGACGCATCCGCCTGAGCGTGCCGACCGCCGGCGGGCGCGAGATGCTGATCGTGCAGTTCGAACCCGGCAGTTGGTTCGGCGAAGTGTCGATCTTCGACGGCCAACCGCGCCCGCAGGACGCGCGCGCGTCGGGCGACAGCGAGATCCTGCTGCTGCCGCGCGCGCGCTTCCTGGCGCTGCTGGACCAGCAACCCGAGCTGTACCGCGGTTTCACCCGGCTGCTGTGCCGCAAGCTGCGCACGGCGCTGGAATACGTGGAGGACGCGCTGACCTTGCCGTTGGCGGCGCGGCTCGGCAAGCGCCTGCTGGAACTGGCCCGGGTCTATGGCGTCGACCGCGACGAAGGCCGCCTGATCGACCTGCCGCTGCCGCAGGACGACCTCGCCAACATGCTCGGCGCGACCCGGCAGAGCGTCAGCAAGCAGCTCAAGTCCTGGGAACAGCGCGGGTGGATCGCATTGCGTTACCGGCACGTGGCCGTACGCGACGCCGGCGCGCTGGAACGTGCGGTCGCTCGCTGGTCGCAGGGCGCGGCGGATTGAACGAAACTCGCAGTCGCTCCCTGTAGGAGCGACGCGAGTCGCGACCGCGTTGCGGCAGGTCGCGCCGTAAGCGAGGTGTCGCGGTCGCGGCTTGCGCCGCTCCTACATAAGAGCGACACACCGCGAAATCCACGGTTGTCCCCTGTAGGAGCGACGCGAGTCGCGACCGCGTTGCGGCCGGTCGCGCCGTAAGCGAAGTGTCGCGGTCGCGGCTTGCGCCGCTCCTACATGTAGAGCGACGCCCCACGAAATCCACGGTTGCTTCCTGTAGGAGCGACGCGAGTCGCGACCGCGTTGCGGCAGGTTGCGTCGCAAGCGAAGTGTCGCGGTCGCGGCTTACGCCGCTCCTACATAAAGAGTGACGCCCCACGAAATCCACGGTTGCTCCCTGTAGGAGCGACGCGAGTCGCGACCGCGTTGCAGCAGGTCGCGCCGTAGGCGAAGTGTCGCGGTCGCGGCTCGCGCCGCTCCTACATGTAGAGCGACGCCACACGAAATCCACGATTGCTTCCTGTAGGAGCGACGCGAGTCGCGACCGCGTTGCGGCAAGTCGCGTCGCAAGCGAAGTGTCGCGGTCGCGGCTTGCGCCGCTCCCACATATAGAGCGACGCCCGACGAAATCCACGGTTGCTCCCTGTAGGAGCGACGCGAGTCGCGACCGCGTTGCAGCAGGTTGCGTCGCAAGCGAAGTGTCGCGGTCGCGGCTTGCGCCGCTCCTACATATAGAGCGACGCCCCACGAAATCCACGGTTGCTCCCTGTAGGAGCGACGCGAGTCGCGACCGCGTTGCGGCAGGTCGCGTCGCAAGCCAAGTGTCGCGGTCGCGGCTTGCGCCGCTCCTACATTCAGAACCGCGCGTCGATCGTCAAAAACACCTGCCGCGGCGCGTTGGCATGGAACGCATAGGTCTTGCCCTGCGGATCCGACGCGCTGAACGCGGTCAGGTTGCTGGCGGTGCGCTTGTCGCTGAGGTTGGTCGCGTTGAGCGAGACCGACCACTGCCGCAGCGGGCCGACCGGCTCGAAGGTGTAGCGCAGGGCCGCATCGAAGGTGGTGTAGCCGCCGAAGCCGTTGTCGTTGAGGTAGGTGTAGTACCGCTTGCCGGTGTACTTGCCGCCGACGCTGGCCAGCCACGGACCGCGGCTGTAGCTGACTTCGCTGGAGAACATCGTGTCGGGCACGTCGACCACGCGCTTGCCGCTGGTCGGAACGACCTTGCCGCCGTCGATGTAGTTGTCCTCGTAGGTCGACTTGTTCCACGACAGCGCGTTGTACCACTGCAGCCCGTCGATGGGCTTCCAGATGAAAACCAGTTCGCTGCCGTAGCTGTCGACCGAACCGACGTTGAAGAACTTGGTAATGCACTCCGGACGCGTGCCGGCCTCGATGCTAGAACACGGGTTCAGCGACAGCAGGCGGTTGTCGAAGCGCACCTTGTACACGCTGAGCGACGCCTGGTAGGTCTCGCCGACCTGACGATAGCCGGCCTCCAGCGTCTTCGACGATTCCGGCTTGAGGTCGGCCTTCTGCGCGTCGAACGCGGCCTGGCCGATCGCCAGCGGACCGCCGGCGCCGCCGCCGACGAACGCGGCGACGTTCTCGGTGTAGGCGGCGAACAGCTCGCGGCCCTCGCCGAGCTTGTAGCCCAGGCCCAACTGCGGCAGGAAATGGTCCTTGGTTTGCAGGCGGCCGGTCGCGTTGGGCACTTCCATCATCTTCGACGGCACCTGGGTCGCGCGCATGTCGACCTGGGTGCTCTTGGCGCCGACGTCCAAAGTCATACGGCCGTCGAGCAGACTCATGGTGTCCTGCAGATAGAACTGGCGGGTGGTGATGACGTACTTCTGGAAGAACAGCCGGCGGTCGGGATCGTTGAGGAAGCGGTCGTCGTCGACCGGCCCGTCGATGAAATAGAAATTGCGCTGCACGTCGTGGTGGTTGCGCTCGTACCAGAACCCGCCCTGGATGCGGTGGATGCCGAGTTCCCAATCCAACGAGGCCATCGCGCCGGCGCGGTTGATGCCGTAGTTGGTGCTGCGGATCGAGATCGGGATTTCCTTGGCCGTGTTCGGATACGACCAGTTGCCCGGCGACCACCAATGGCCCTGGCCGCGGTCGTCGTGGTAATAGGTCTGCGCGTTCAGGCGCAGGCCTTCGCCGAGGTTGAACTCGCCGGCCAGCGCGGCGAGATGGTCGGTGCGCAGCGCGCGGCTGGCGTAGTAGGCGTCGTCGATGGTCGCCGCCGGCGATTCGAACTTGCAGCGGCGGTCGCCGGCCTTGTTCGCCGGCCAGGGCTTGGGCGCGCAGTACGCGGCGTTGAGCGCGCGCTGCCAGTCCGGCTTGTACAGGTTCCAGTCCCAGTCCGCGCCGCGCGCGAGCAGCGCCTTGGACAGATAGGCGTAGTTGGCCTGGCTGGTTTCGGCGCTGGAGACGAACGCGCTGAGGCGGTTGCCGTCGCCGAAGTGGTAGACCGCCTTGAGGTTGACCTGGCTCTGGTCCTGGTTGTCGTGCGGACGCGACCACATGTCGGCGTTGAGCAGCGAGCCGGACAGGTACATCGAGAAGCCGCCGTGGTCGCCGGTGTCCAGGCGCGCATAGGTGCGGCGGGTGTTGTCGCTGCCAAGGGTTTGCGCCACGCGCAGGCCGAATTCGGATTCCGGATCGGCCGAGAAGTACTGCAGGGTGCCGCCGAGGTTGCTGGTCGAGGCGGTGCCGAGCGAGCCGATGCCCGCGGCCAGTTCGGCGCCGGCGAGGTTTTCGCCGATCAGCGCGCGGCTGATGCCCAGGCCGTTGTAGTTGCCGTAGCTGTTGTCGCCGAGCGGAATGCCGTCGAGGGTGTAGCCGAGCAGGCGCTGGTTGAAGCCGCGCAGGCTGATGGTCTGCGATTCCTCGTTGGCGCCGTAGGCGTCGTTGGACTGCACCGAGATGCCGGGCAGCTTGTTGAGGATCTTCTGCGGGCTGGTGCCGGCGACGGTCTTCTCGATGTCGGCGAGCTTGACCCGCTGCACCTGACGGGTTTCGCCCAGGCCGATGACCGAAACCGCGTCGAGCGTGGTGGCGTCGCGGGCCTCGCCGGCGGCGGTGGCATCGGCGGCGACATCGGCCGCTGCGTCGGCGGCATGGGCGGGCGCGGCGGCCAGCGCGGCGGCGATCGCCAGCGTCAGGGCGGCGTAGGTGCAGGGGTACTTCATGGTCGATCTCCGGGGGCGCGGGGCAAAAAATCCGCGCAAGCATGGGCAATGCAGATGACGCGCTGATGGCGGCGGGCGCGCTGCGGCGAGCGCGCGCGGCGCGGCTACGACCAATTGGCTAAGCCGCCGCGGCCCGCGCGGATCGGCCGAAAACCCTTGTTTTGCGGGATGAACCGGGGCTTTCGCGGCAACGCGGCGTGCCCGCGGCCGGCTCTAACCCTAAGGTGCTATTGGCCCTCCCCGCCCCGCCGCCCACCATCGGCGCCGGGTGTGGGGACGCCCTTGCGCGCAGCGCGCGCCGCCTTCCCACCCCGATCTTCGCGACAGGAGCCGATGTGAGCGCCATTACTTCCGCCCAAGCCCCGGCCACGGCCCCGGCCATGACCCCGGGCCAGCGCCTGAAGTCGATCTTCTCCGGCTCCGTCGGCAATCTGGTCGAGTACTACGACTGGTACGTCTACAGCGCGTTCTCGCTGTACTTCGCCCACGTGTTCTTCCCGTCCGGCGACCGCATCTCGCAGGCGCTCAACGCCGGCGCGATCTTCGCCGTCGGCTTCCTGATGCGCCCGCTCGGCGGCTGGGTGTTCGGCCGCTACGCCGACCGCCACGGCCGCCGCGCCGCGCTGATGCTGTCGGTGCTGCTGATGTGCGCCGGCTCGCTGATCATCACCTTCACCCCCGGCTACGACACCATCGGCGTGTTCGCGCCGATCCTGCTGGTGCTGGCGCGGCTGATGCAGGGCCTCAGCGTCGGCGGCGAATACGGCAGTTCGGCGACGTACCTGAGCGAGATGTCCTCGCGCGAGAACCGCGGCTTCTGGTCGAGCTTCCTGTACGTGACCCTGATCCTGGGCCAGTTGCTGGCGCTGACGGTGCTGATCGTGCTGCAGCAGTTCGTGCTCAGCGAAGACCAGCTCAAGGCCTGGGGCTGGCGCATCCCGTTCGCGATCGGCGCGATCGCCGCGATCACCGCGCTGTACCTGCGCCGCAACATGCAGGAAACCGAATCGTTCACCAAGCTCAAGAACAGCGATACGCCGGCCAAGCGCGAAGGCTCGCTGAAGACGCTGATGCAGCACCCGCGCGCGGTGCTGACCGTGGTCGGCCTGACCATGGGCGGCACGCTGGCGTTCTACACCTACACCAACTACATGCTGAAGTTCCTGACCATCAGCACCGGCTTCGACAAGGAAACCGCGTCGCTGATCAACGCCGCCACCTTGTTCGTCTACATGCTGATGCAGCCGCTGGTCGGCGCGCTGTCCGACCGCATCGGCCGGCGCCCGATCCTGATCGCGTTCGGCGTGCTCGGCACCGTGCTGACCGTGCCGGTGATGCACTGGATCCGCGGCGCGCAGACGCCGATGGAAGCGTTCTGGCTGATCATGATCCTGCTCAGCGCGGTCAGCGGCTACACCGCGATCAACGCGGTGGTGAAGGCCGAACTGTTCCCGGTCGAGATCCGCGCGCTCGGCGTCGGCCTGCCGTACGCGCTGACTGTCGCCCTGTTCGGCGGCACCGCCGAGCCGGTGGCGCTGTGGTTCAAGAAGATCGGCATGGAAACCGGATTCTTCTGGTACGTCAGCGCCTGCATCCTGTGCTCGCTGCTGGTCTACGCGCTGATGCCCGACACCCGCAAGCATTCGGCGATCGACCGCGACTGAGTCCGGCCGCTCGCTCCTCACTCCTCTCCGCTCACTCCTCAGCCCGGTGTCCTCCATGAAAAAGTCCGGCTCGCACTTCTATCTCTGGGTCGTCGGCGCCATCATTCTCGGCGGCCTGATCGGGCATTTCTTCCCCGAGTTCGGAGTCAAGCTCAAGCCGCTCGGCGACGGCTTCATCGCCCTGATCAAGATGCTGATCGGCCCGATCATCTTCCTGACCGTGGTGCTCGGCATCGCCGGCGTGGCCGACGTCAAGAAGGTCGGCCGCGTCGGCGTCAAGGCGATCCTGTACTTCGAAATCGTCTCGACCATCGCCCTGGTGATCGGCCTGGTCGTGGTCAACACGCTCAAGCCCGGCGCCGGCTTCAACGCCGATCCGGCCAAGCTCGACCCGGCGCTGGTGGCCAAGGCCACCGACTACGCGCACAAGGCCGAGCAACAGAGCACGGTCGACTTCCTGCTGCACATCATCCCTAAGACCTTCACCGACGCCTTCACCGGCGACGGCAGCCTGTTGCAGGTTTTGCTGCTGGCGGTGCTGTTCGGCTTCTCTTTGCTGCACATGGGCAAGACCGGCGAGAAGGTCATGGACCTGCTGGAGCCGCTGTCGAAGGCGTTCTTCGGGATCATGAGCATGATCATGAAGCTGGCGCCGATCGGCGCCGGCGCGGCGATGGCGTTCACCATCGGCGAATTCGGCGTCGGCGCGCTCGGCCCGCTGATGAAGCTGATGGGCAGCTTCTACCTGACCTGCGCGCTGTTCGTGCTGATCGTGCTCGGTCTGATCGCGCGCTTCACCGGTTTCAGCATCGTCCGCTTCATCTACTACATCCGCGACGAACTGCTGCTGGTGCTGGGCACCTCGTCGTCGGAATCGGCGCTGGTGCCGCTGATGCGCAAGCTCGAGCGGCTCGGCTGCTCCAAGCCGGTGGTCGGCCTGGTCGTGCCTAGCGGTTATTCGTTCAACCTCGACGGCACCAACATCTACCTGACGATGGCGGCGATCTTCGTCGCCCAGGCGCTCGGCGTGGAGCTGACCCTGACCCAGGAAATCACCTTGCTGGCGGTGGCGATGCTGACCTCGAAGGGCGCCTCGGGCGTCACCGGCGCCGGCTTCATCACCCTGGCCGCGACCCTGCACGTGGTGCCGGCGGTGCCGGTCGCGGGCCTCGCGCTGATCCTCGGCATCGACCGCTTCATGAGCGAGGCGCGCGCGCTGACCAACATCATCGGCAACGGCGTGGCCACGGTCGTGGTCGCGCGCTGGGAGAACGAGCTCGACCGCGACCAGCTCAACCGCGAGCTGCTGAATCCGCCGAGCGCGACCGATCTCGACGCCGATCTGCCTTCCGACCATCACGGTCCGCTCGGCGACAAGGCCTGATCCGCCGCTGCTGATCCGCCGCTAAGCGCGGCCCGCACGCGGGCCGCTGCGATCCCTCTTCCCTTCCCTGCCGGACGCCCAGCGCGCCCGGCACGGAGCCCTGCTGCCAGGACGGCGCCGACGACCCAGGAGCCCGCCCCATGCGCACCGCCCGCCCCGCCTTCGCCCGCAACCTGCTCGCCCGCAGCGTGCTCGCCCGCTCTGCGCTCGCCCTCGCCCTGTGCGCGCTGTCGCCGGCCGCAGCCGCCGCCAGCTTCGACGACTGGCCGACCAAGTACGCCTTCGCCGACGGCACCGAGATTTCCGCGACCGCCAACTGGGCCTACGACGTGGTCGACTTCGACGGCGACGGCTACGGCACCGCCGCGACCCGGCTCAAGGACGACGGCCATTACCGCCGCCGCGAGGTCGGCGTGAACCTCAAGAAGAAGGACGTCTACGACTTCACCGCGGTGTTCGACCTCGAATCCAAGCTCTGGCTCGACGTCGCCCTGCGCATGGACACCAAGGCCTGGTTCGGCGCCGACTACGGCAAGGTCCGGGTCGGTTACTTCAAGACGCCGGTCAGCATGGAGAGCGTGGCCGCCTCGCGCAGCGGCAGCATGCTCGAACTGTCGGCCGCGTCGCAGGCGATCTACCAAGGCCGCCGCACCGGCGTGGAATGGGCGCTGGAAAAACCGCGCTACGCGCTCGGCGCCGCGTATTTCTTCGGCCACGACCTGCAGGGCGACAACCCCGGCACCACCGCCGCCGCGCGCGCGGTGTGGACGCCGGTCAAGGACAAGGACCGCGTCGTCCACCTGGGCCTGACCGGCTCGGTCGAAAACCCGCACGGTTTCCGCGACGGCCGCGGCGCGTACTTCGGCCCCGCCGCGCGCTTCCGCGCGCGCCCGCAGAACGGCCTGACCGGCGTGCGCCTGGTCGATTCGGGCAGCCTGCGCGACACCGACAAGATCGTGCGCAACGGCGTCGAAGCGCTGTGGATCGACGGCCCGTGGTCGGTCCAGGCCGAGTACCTGCGCGCCACCGCCGAACGCGACAACGGCCAGCGCGATTTCACCGCCGCCGGCTACTACGTCACCGGCAGCTGGGTGCTGACCGGCGAAACCCGGCCGTACAGCGGCAACAACGTCGGCAACATCAAGCCCGCGCACGGCTTTGGCGCGGTCGAACTGCTGGCGCGCTACGGCGAGCTCGACCTCGACGACGGCGGCATCGCCGGCGGCAAGCAGCGCGACTGGACGCTCGGCGCGAACTGGTACCTGACCACCCACTTCAAGTTCCAGGCCAACTACGTGCATGTGAAGGCGGACAAGGGGCTGCTGGCGGCGGATCCTGATCTGGTCGAGCTGCGCGCGCAAGTGCAGTTCTGAGGGGCTGGGAATGGGGAATCGGGAATAGGGAATCGGAGAGCGAGGTCGTCGCGATCTGAAAGCGCGCCACGGGTCACGCTCATCATGACGGACCGCCCTCCTGCTTGACCGCTGTATCACCCGTCCCCCGCTAGTCTTCAGCCGCCGCGAACCCCAACCGATTCCCTATTCCCTATTCCCTATTCCCTATTCCCGATTCCCCATTCCCGGCCCCAACAGTGCTGCATACCCGCCGCCGCCAACTGCAGACCGCCGCCTGGATCGCCCTGATCCTGGCCGGCATGCTGCTGTCGGCGCTGGTCGCGGGCCGCATCGCCTATTCGCAGGCGCTGCAACGGCAGGCCGGCGAAGCCAGCGCGCTGTTGGCGCAGCGCGCGCAGGTGATCGAGCAGCACATCGACCGTTACCGGATCATGCCGGCGGTGCTGTCGCTGGACCCGCAGCTGCGCGCGACGCTCGCCAATCCCGGCGACACCGTGCAGCGCCAGCGCGCCAACGAGCGGCTGGTCCAGCTCAACTTCGCCAACCGCACCAGCACCCTGACCCTGATCGACCGCGACGGCACCGGCGTGGCCGCCAGCAACTGGGACCAGCCCAACAGCAACGTCGGCTATTCCTACGCGTTCCGCCCCTACTTCCAGCAGGCGATGGCGGCCGGCGCCGGCGAGTTCTACGCGATCGGCGTCACCACCGGCGTGCCCGGCCACTTCATCGCCCGCGCGGTGCGCGACGAACGCGGCGGCGCGGTCGGCGCGGTCGCGGTCAAGGTCGAACTCGAAGACATCCGCTCGGACTGGAGCGAACGCGGCGACCTGGTCCTGCTCAGCGACAATCACGGCGTGGTGTTCCTGTCGGCGCAGCCGCTGTGGCGCTACCGCATGTTGAGCCCGCTGTCGCCGGCGTGGCAGCGCGAGCTGCGCGACACCCGCCAGTACCAGAGCCAGCGCCTGCGCCCGGTCGCGTTCGACGTGCAGCGCGAAGTCGCCGGCGGCGCGCGCGTGGTGCGCCTGCGCGAGCCGCGCCTGCGCGAGCCGATGCTGTGGCAGTCGCTGCATCTGGCGCGCGAGGACTGGACCCTGCACCTGCTGCGCGACGTCACCCCGAGCCTGCGCACCGCCTGGATCGCGCGCGCGGTCGCCGCCGGCGCGTGGCTGCTGGCGGTCGCGGTGGCGTTGCTGCTGATCCAGCGCGGCCGCATCGCCGCGCTGCGCCTGCGCAGCCGGCAAGAGTTGGAGAAGATGGTCGAACACCACGCCGAAGCGCTGCGCAACGCGCAGGACGGGCTGGTGCACGCGGCGCGGCAGGCGAGCATGGGCGAAGGGCAAAGCCTCGAACATCTGCCCCAAGGCGTCAGCGTGGTCGATTCGCAGCTGCGCTTGGTCGCCTGGAACCAGCGCTACGGCGAGCTGTTCCGCTACCCGCCCGAACTGTTGCAGGTCGGCCGGCCGATCGAAGACCTGATCCGCTTCAACGCCAAGCGCGGCCTGCTCGGCGCCGACCCGGAAGACGCGATCAAGCGCCGCCTCGACCATCTGCTACGCGGCCAGCCGTACCTGCACGAACGCGAGCGGCCCGACGGCACGGTGATCGAGATCCGCGGCAACCCGATGCCCGACGGCGGCTTCGTCACCAGCTACGCCGACATCACCGCGTACAAACAGGCCGCACGCGACCTGCGCACGCTGGCCGACAGCCTGGAACGCGGGATCGAGCAGCGCACCAGCGACCTGCAAGCCGCCAAGGGCGAGGCCGAGCGCGCCAACCGCTCCAAGACCCGCTTCGTCGCCGCCGCGGTGCACGACCTGCTGCAACCGCTCAACGCTGCGCGCATGTACCTGTCGTCGCTGCGCCGCCGCGTCGACGACCACGAAGGGCGCGAGCTGGCCGATCACATCGAGGCGGCGCTGGCGGCGCAGGACGACATCCTCTCGAGCCTGCTCGACATCTCGCGCCTGGAATCGGGCGCGCTGGAAGTGCGGCGCGCGGCGCTGCCGCTGGCGCGGGTGTTCGCCGCGATCGACAGCCAGTTCCGCATCCTCGCCCACGCGCGCGGGCTGCGCCTGCACGTGCTCGCGACCCGCGCGGTGGTCGACAGCGACGAGGTGCTGCTGCGGCGGATCGTGCAGAACTTCGTCTCCAACGCGATGCAGTTCGCGCCGCGCGAAGGCCGCATCGTGCTCGGCGCGCGGCGCCTGCGCGACGGCGTACGGATCGAGGTCTGGGACAGCGGCCCGGGCATTCCCGAGAACAAGCGCGAACTGATCTTCGAAGAGTTCCAGCGCCTGGACACCGGCGTCGACGCGCCGCAGCGCGGCGCCGGCCTGGGCCTGGCGATCGTGCGGCGGGTCGCGCGCCTGCTCGGCCATCGCGTCGCGGTGCGCTCGTGGCCGGGACACGGCAGCGTGTTTTCGGTCGAGCTGCCTTATGCGTCCGCGACGCACGCGGCGGCCGAACCGGCGCCGTCCGCGCCGGTCGCGCCGGCCGCGCCGAGCCGCGCCGCCGCGACCGCCGATCCCGACTCGCCGCTGCGCGGCCGCAGCGTGTGGGTCATCGACGACGACCTGCATTCGCGCCAGGCCGCGCTGCACCTGCTCGGCGACTGGGGCTGCCAGGCCGACGGCGCCGCCAGCGCGGCCGAAGCGCTGACCCGCGCCGACGCGCAGGCGCCGCCGGATTTGCTGCTGCTGGATTACCGCCTCGGCGAAAGCACCGGCTTCGAACTCGGCACGCAGCTGGAAGCGAAGTGGAAACGGCTGCCGCCGGTGGTGCTGATGTCGGCCGATGCCGACCCGACCCTGCGGCCGCGCGCGGCCGAACGCGACTGGCATTTCCTGCCCAAGCCGCTGAAGCCGGCTGCGCTGCGCGCGCTGGCGTCGCGGTTGTTGGCGCATGGCGAATGAAGCGGGGTTGCGGCGCGATCTGAGGCTGCGCGGTCGCGGCTTGCGCCGCTCCTACAGTCGCTGCGTTGGAGCGGCGCGAACGCTGCGTTGACGCGGTCGCGGCTTGCGCCGCTCCTACAGTCGCTGCATTGGAGCGGCGCGGACGTTGCGTTGACGCGGTCGCGGCTTGCGCCGCTCCTACAGTCGCTGCGTTGGAGCGGCGCGGACGTTGCGTTGACGCGGTCGCGGCTTGCGCCGCTCCTACAGTCGCTGCGTTGGAGCGGCGCGGACGTTGCGTTGACGCGGTCGCGGCTTGCGCCGCTCCTACAGGGGCTTCGATGCTGCAACGTGGCGACTGTAGGAGCGGCGCAAGCCGCGACCGCGCCAACGCAACGACGACGCAGGCATCGACGCCGTTACGCCAACCCGCCGATCCCGTCGTGCAACTCGCCGCCCTCGTCGTCCAGCGCCAGCCCCTTCACCAACACCGCCGCCTGCGTACGCGAATGGCAGCCCAACTTGCGCAGGATCGCGGTGACATGGATCTTCACCGTGTTCTCCGCCAACGACAGTTCGTAAGCGATCTGCTTGTTGAGCAAACCATCGGCCAGACGCAACAACACCCGCATCTGCTGCGGCGTCAGCTGCGCCAGCCGGTCGGCCAGTTGCGCATCGCCTTCGTCGCGCTCGGCCTGCTGCGGCGGGAACCACACGTTGCCGGCGAGCACCGCGCCGAGCGCTTCGCCGAGCACCGCCGCCGGCGCCGACTTGGGCACGAAGCCGGACGCGCCGAATTGCTGCGCGCGGCGGATCGTGCGCGGGTGTTCGTTCGAGGAAATGATCACCACCGGCAGCTCGGGCCGCTCGCCGCGCGCGTACACCAGCGAGGAGAAACCCATCGCGCCGGGCATCATCAGGTCGAGCATGGCCAGGTCGAACGCGTCGCCGCCGATCGCGGCCTCCAGCGCGCTCTGGCTGGCGACTTCGACCACGTGCGCGTCCGGCGCGATCTCGCCCAGCGCATAACGCAGCGCCGCCCGGAACATCGGGTGGTCGTCGGCGATCAGGATGCGCAAGGCAGGGTCGGCCATGAGAAGTCCCAGTGGAAAGCGGGTCCGATCCTACACGCTCCGCCGCGGGCCGGGGCGGCGGCTGCGCGGGCGGGCGGCCCTCGCCGCGCGACCCGCGGCTGCGCAAAAACGAACGGGGCAGCCGAAGCCGCCCCGTTCATGCATCGCTGGCGCGAGCCGCTCAGCCCAGCAGGTGGGCGACGCCGGCGCGCTCTTCTTCGAGCTCGGCCAGGGTCTTGTCCATCGCCTTGCGGCTGAACTCGTCGACTTCCAGGCCTTCCACGCGGGTGTATTCGCCGTTGGCGGTGATCACCGGTACGCCGTACATCACGCCTTCGGGAATGCCGTAGCTGCCGTCCGACGGCACGCCCATCGTCACCCACTTGCCGTCGCTGCCGAGCACCCAGTCGCGGATGTGGTCGATCGCGGCGTTGGCGGCCGAGGCGGCCGAGGACAGGCCGCGCGCTTCGATGATCGCCGCGCCGCGCTTGCCGACCTGCGGGATGAAGGTGTTGGCGTTCCAGTCGGCGTCGTCGATCTTGTCCTTCAACGAAGCGCCGCCGGCCTTGGCGAAGCGGTAGTCCGGATACATGGTCGGGCTGTGGTTGCCCCACACGATCAGGTTCTCGATGTCGCCCACGGCCACGCCGGCCTTGGCGGCGAGCTGGCTCAGCGCGCGGTTGTGGTCCAGGCGCAGCATCGCGGTGAAGTTCTTCGCCGGCAGGTCCGGCGCCGACTTCATCGCGATGTAGGCGTTGGTGTTGGCCGGGTTGCCGACCACCAGCACCTTGACGTTGCGCGAGGCGACCTTGTTCAGCGCGGCGCCCTGGGCGGTGAAGATCTTGGCGTTCTCCAGCAGCAGGTCCTTGCGCTCCATGCCCGGGCCGCGCGGACGCGCGCCGACCAGCAGGGCGATGTCGGCGTCCTTGAACGCCACTTCCGCGTCGTCGGTGCCGACGATGCCGGCCAGCAGCGGGAACGCGCAGTCTTCCAGTTCCATGATCACGCCCTTGAGCGCGGCCTGGGCCTTCTCCAGCGGCAGTTCCAGCAGCTGCAGGATCACCGGCTGGTCCTTGCCGAGCATTTCGCCGGAGGCGATGCGGAACAGCAGCGAGTAGCCGATCTGGCCGGCTGCGCCGGTGACGGCAACGCGGACGGGAGTCTTCATCGAGGTGTTTCCTTCGCTAGTGAACGTTGGGGCGGGCGCGGGCCCGCGAGTGTGTAAACAGGACGCGCGCGGTCACAGCCGGTAGCCGAGCGGCGCGAGCTTGTCCTTGATCCGATCGGGTTGGTAGCCGTAGACGATGTCCTGGCCGACGATGGTGACCGGCACGCCGCGCGCGCCGACCGCGGCCATCGCGCGCTGGCCCTGCTCGGTGTCGACGTCGATCAGGGTGTAGCGCACGTCGGCCAGTTCGAAATCCTTGCGCAGCTGTTCGCAATAGCCGCACCACTGCGCCGCGAGCATGACGATGCGCTTGTCGCCGGTGCTGTGGCGCGGATCGTCCGGCGCGAGCTGCGCCGGACGCGAAGCGAAGGCGTATTGCGCCCAGCCGCCGGACATCGCGAACTTGGCCGCGACCGCGCCCACGGCGAGCGCGGCCACGACGCACAACACGGTGCTTACGCGCATGACATCGCTCCTGGACGCGGGCGGGCGGCTTCGCCGGGCTCAGCCGAGCTCGGCGAAGAACTCCTGGAACCGCTGCAGGCCCGGGGCCAGCTGCGGAGTCGGGCAGGTGTAGCTGATGCGCAGCGAACGCGGTTCGCCGAACGCCGAGCCCGGCACGCAGGCCACGCCCTTGGTTTCCAGCAAGGCGTTGCAGAAGTCCATGTCGTTGCCGATCTTGGTGCCGCTGGGCTGGTGGGTCTTGCCGTAGGCGACGCTGATGTCCGGGAAGACGTAGAACGCGCCCTGCGGACGCGGGCAGATCACGCCCGGAATCGCGTCCATCACCGCCATGACCTGATCGCGCTTGGCCTGGAACTCGGCGCACTTCTGGGTCGGCACGTCCTGCGGGCCCGACAGCGCGGCGACCGCGGCGGCGGTGACGATTTCCGGAATGTTGGTGATGTGGTTCGAGTTCATCGTGGTCAGGGCCTGGGCGACCGATTCCGGCCCGGCCATGAAGCCCACACGCCAACCCGGCATGCCGTAGGTCTTGGACAGCGAGTCCAGGAAGATCACCCGGTCGCGCAGCTCGGGACGCGCGTGCACGAAGTTGTGGTAGCCCAGGCCGTCGAACACCATGCGGTTGTAGATGTCGTCGGTGATGACCCAGGTGTCCGGGTACTTGGCGACCACATCGGCGAGCGCGTCGATCTCTTCCTTCGAATAGACCATGCCGGTCGGGTTCGAGGGATTGTTGAACAAGAACACCTTGGGCTTCTTCGCCAGCGCGGCGTCGAGCTGCTGCGGAGTGAGCTTGTAGTCCTGCGAGGCCGGGCACGGCAGCAGGTCGATCTTGGCGTTGACGATCTCGGCGATGTCGAGATAGCTGGTCCAGTACGGGGTCGGGAAGACGATGGTGTCGCCTTCGTCGAGCAGCGCCTCGGCGATGTTGTAGATCACGTGCTTGGCGCCGATGCCGGTGGCGACGTTGACCCGGCCGTAGCCGGTCAGGCCGATCTTGCCCATGTGCTCGATGAACGCGTCCAGCAGCGCGTCGGCGCCGCGGTTGCTGCCGTACTGGCCGCTGTCTTTCGACAGCGCTTCGCGCACGGCGGCGTAGACGTGCTCGCCGGGCAGGAAGTTGGGGACGCCGATGGAGAAGCTGATGATGTCGCGGCCTTCGGCCTTGAGCCGCTTGGCCTTTTCGGCAACCTGCATGATCGCGCTGGGCTTGGCGCGACCGATGCGCCGGGCGAGCTGGGGCATCGTGTAAACCTCGTGGGGTGGTGTACGACGGAGAGGTACGGCAGAGCGAGGATGGACGGCGCCGGACGCAGCGGCGCGGCGCGCGGGCGCGCCGGGCGGCGGTTTGCGCAAAGCGCCGCGATTACCGCTGGTTCGAGCCCCGGAATCGTATCACAGCGGCCGCCGCGGACCGGCCCGCGCGCGGCCGCGGAGCGACCGCGCGGGCGCCGCCGGCCATGCCCGGACGGACGGTCGGCTTTGCACGATTCGCCTCTTGAAAACGAGACGGCGTTCAGGTTTAGTGTGCCGGCTCGAATCGCCTGCGGACGCAGGCCAGCAGCGGACGCGCGGGACGCGGCCGCCGCCGTTCGGGCCACTCAGGGATTCCAACTTTCGTCAGGGACATCGGCATCAGGGGGCCGATTCGATGAAACCATCCGCCAGCAAGCTGGCCGGCGCCGTCGTGGCGCTGGCGATCGCGTGCGCGCCGCTGTCGGCCGCCTACGCCCAGAACCGCACCGCCACCGACGCCCAGGGCCAAGCGCTCAAGGTCCAGGGCAGCGTGGTGCTGATCGAACCGGACATCGAGCTGAGCCTGGTCTCGGCCGGCGGGCTCGCCGAGCCGCGCAAGGAATGGTCCGACGCCGCGCGCAAGCTGTACCCGCAAGCGGTGCGCGAACTGCTCGCCGGCTCCAAGGCCGAGCGGCGCGACGACTACGACGTGCCCGACGACCTCGACCCGAATTCGCAAATGGGCCAGATCGTGCGCCTGAACCAGGCGGTCGCGCTGAGCATTTCCCAGTACAACCTCGGCGGCGCGCTGGCGACCAAGAAAGACGCCCACACCGGCAAGCCGCGCATGGACTGGAGCCTCGGCCCGGGCGTGGCCGGGCTGCGCGAGGCCACCGGCGCCGACTACGCCCTGTTCACCTACATCCGCGACTCCTACGCCACCGGCGGCCGCACCGCGGTGCGGGTCCTGACCCTGCTCGCCGGCGCGGCGCTCGGCGCCTACATCGACGTCGGCGGCGGCTCGCAGGTCGGCGTGGCCACGCTGGTGGACCTGCGCACCGGCCAGGTGGTGTGGTTCAACCAGATGGTCAAGGGCAGCGGCGACCTGCGCGACGAAAAGGGCGCCAAGGGCACCGTCGCCAGCATGCTCAAGGGCATTCCGCTGTGAGCCGCGCGGCGCTGCGTCCGCCGCGCCGGTCCGCCCCCGCCCTGCTCCGCTTGGTCCCTCCGCGCTTGGCCTGCCTGCGCCTGGCGCTCGCCTGCGCGCTCGCCGCGCCGGCGCTGGCCTGCGCCGCCGCGCCGGTCGAGCCGATCCGGCCCGGCGAACGCCCCGCCGCCGGCAGCACCGAGGCCGAGCTGTGGTACGGCATGGAGCAGGCCGAGCGCGACATCAAGGCCGCGCCGGCGCTGGTGCGCGACCCCGCGCTCAACGCCTACGTGCACGGCGTGGCCTGCAAGGTCGCCGGCGGGCATTGCGCCGACCTGCGCGTCTATATCGTCGACGTGCCGGTGTTCAACGCCTCGATGGCGCCCAACGGCGCGATGCTGGTGTTCACCGGCGCGCTGCTGCGGATGCAGGACGAATCCGAGCTGGCGCTGGTGCTGGGCCACGAGTTCGCCCACTACCGCCAGCGCCACGGCCTGCAAGGCTGGACCAAGGCCAAGAGCACCACCGCGGTGATGGCGTCGATCGCGATCATCCCCAGCGTGGTCGCGCTGGCCGCCTCGCTCGGCGGGCTGGCCAGCGTCAGCAAGTTCTCGCGCGACATGGAGCGCGAGGCCGACCGGATCGGTTTCGACCGCGTGGTCGGCCTGGGCTACGACCCGCAGGCCGGCGCGCAGGTGTGGGGGCGAATGCTGCGCGAGGAAAAATCCAGCAAGCGCTCCAAGCCCTGGCCGGTGTTCGCCAGCCACCCCAACACCGCCGAACGCCTGGAAGACACCGCCGCCGCGGCCAAGGCCCACGCCGGCGCGCCCGGCGAGATCGGCCGCGCGCCCTACCAGGCGGCGATGCGGCCGTGGCTGGACCGCTGGCTGGCCGCGGAACTGTCGCGGCGCACCTACGACACCTCGATCCAGGTCATCGCCGACCTGCGCGAGGAAGCCCAGCGCGCCGGCGACCAAGGCAACCAGGGCCTGTACGGCTACTACCTCGCCGAAGCCTACCGCCGCCGCGGCAAGAACGACGACCGCCAGCGCAGCGCGCAACTGCTGGGCGAGGCCGTCGCCCACGCCGACGCGCCGCCCGCGGCCTGGCGCGAACAGGCCTACGCGTTGCGTGAACGCAAGGACGCGGCCGCCGCGATCGACGCGTTCCGCCGTTATCTCGCCGCCGCGCCCGACGCCGAAGAACGCCCCTTCATCGAAAAAACCATCGCCGAACTGGAGACCGCCCCGTGACTTTGCGCCTCAAGACTTTCGCCGCGGCCCTGGCGGTCCTCGCCCTGGCCGGCTGCGCCGCCAACACCCTGCAGCGCGCCGGCGCCTCGACCGTGTTCGACCTGCGCCTCGACAGCACCCTCGACTGGGCCCGGATCAAGGGCGCGCGCCAGGAAACCTGGACCATCGACGGCACCCGCCTCAACCAGTTGCGCATCTACTCCAACATCAAGCCCGGCGAGCACGTGTTCATGGCGCGCAAGGAAAAGGCGTCCAAGCCCGACGGCCCGTGGTTCCGCAGCGGCATGCGCCCGGACGAACTGCGCGACCTGGTGCTCGACGGCCTGCGCGAGGAAGGCGCGGTCAACCTCGACAGCGGCGAGCTGCACCCGCACCGCTTCGGCGCCGTCGACGGCCTGCGCTTCGACTTCGCGATGAGCAACGCCGACGGCCTGAACTACAAGGGCACCGTCGCCGCGGTGGAGCGCGAGGGCATGCTGACCTCGCTGGTGTGGATGGCGCCGAGCGAGCACTACTACGGCCGCGACGCCGACGCGGTCGGGCGCATGCTCGACACGATGCAGTTCGTGCGCTGAGCGCCCCGCTCCCGCCCGACGACCGGTCGGGCCTTGCGGCCCGACAATCTGCGGGAGGGCCTTCGGGCTACGATCCCGACTCCGGCCGCCACGCCCCGGCCGCGATCCACCGGGCCAAGCCCCAAAAAAAAGACGGCCTCGCGGCCGTCTTTTTTCGTTCGCCCGCCGCGCAAGCGCGGCGGCCGCCGATGCTTACGGACGCGCGTTGGCGTCCAGCACCTTGTTCCATTCGGCCACGCGCTCGGCCTTGGCGGCCAGCACCGCGGCGGTGTCGCCCTCGATCTTGACCGAGTTCAGCTTGTCGCCCTGCTGCACGGTATCGACGATCTGCTGGCCTTCCAGCACCTTGCCGAACACGGTGTGCTTGCCGTCGAGCCAGTCGCAGACGATGTGGGTGATGAAGAACTGGCTGCCGTTGGTGCCCGGGCCGGCGTTGGCCATCGACAGCACGCCGCGCTCGTGGCCCAGGCCGTTGCGGGTCTCATCCTCGAAACGGTAGCCCGGGCCGCCGGTGCCGGTGCCCTGCGGGCAGCCGCCCTGGATCATGAAGTTCGGGATCACGCGGTGGAAGTTCAGGCCGTCGTAGAAGCCGCGCTGGGCCAGGTTGACGAAGTTGGCGACGGTCAGCGGCGCCTTCTCGGCGTTGAGTTCGACGCGGATCGGGCCGCGCGAGGTGTCGAAGGTGGCGATCAGGCTCATGCAACGTGCTCCAGGTGGTGCGATGGGGATGGGGTAAGGCGTCGCCGCCGAGATGGCGACGGCCGGGGCAATCCACAAGGGTACCGAAGCGTCGATCCGCGCGCCGCCCCCCGAAGCTCCGTGTAGGAGCGGCGCGAGCCGCGACCCCTCGAAGCCCGGCCCAGCCCACCGCCCGGCTGTAGCGAGGCGCCGGAACCTGCCAGCACCCGCTTTTCGCACCACCTGGCGAGATCGCAGGCCGCGCCAGACGCACCGGCGCTTCGGAAACACCGCGTTTTACGCGGGTTTCGGTTGGCTTCGACGGGTCGCGGCTCGCGCCGCTCCTCCACGGCGAGCCCGAAACGGCGCCCGCCCGTTCAGGCTCCTGAGCCGCTGAACAAAAATCCCCGCCCGCACAGGCGCTTGCCGCATTTGCCCCGTATAATGGCCGGCTTCCTTCCAACGTCTAGGCGCCTGACGGCGTCCTCCCGCATGTCCATCGAACGCCTGCGCAATATCGCCATCGTCGCTCACGTCGACCACGGCAAGACCACCCTCGTCGACTGTCTGCTGAAGCAGTCGGGCACCCTGTCCGAGCGCACGGTGCTGGCCGAGCGCGCGATGGACAGCAACGACCAGGAAAAGGAACGCGGCATCACCATCCTGGCCAAGAACACCGCCATCACCTGGCAGGGCAACCGCATCAACATCGTCGACACCCCGGGCCACGCCGACTTCGGCGGCGAGGTCGAGCGCGTGCTGTCGATGGTCGACTCGGTGCTGATCCTGGTCGACGCGATGGACGGCCCGATGCCGCAGACCCGCTTCGTCACCCAGAAGGCCTTCGCGATGGGCTTCAAGCCGATCGTGGTGGTCAACAAGATCGACCGCCCGGGCGCGCGTCCGGACTGGGTCATCGACCAGGTGTTCGACCTGTTCGACAAGCTCGGCGCGACCAACGAGCAGCTCGACTTCCCGATCGTCTACGCCTCGGCCCTGCACGGCTACGCCAGCCTCGACGACGCCGCGCGCTCGGGCGACATGACCCCGCTGTACGAAGCGATCATGAAGCACGTGCCGCCGCCGGAAGTCGATCTCGACGGCCCGTTCCAGATGCGCATCAGCCAGCTCGACTACAGCAACTTCGTCGGCCTGATCGGCATCGGCCGCATCCAGCGCGGCAAGGTCCGCCGCAACATGCCGGTCAGCGTGGTCGACCGCGAAGGCAAGAAGCGTCAGGGCAAGGTGCTGCAGGTGCTCGGCTTCATGGGCCTTGAGCGCATCGAGACCGAGGAAGCCGAAGCCGGCGACATCGTCGCCATTTCCGGCGTCGCCGACCTGTCGATCTCCGACACCGTGTGCGCGCTCGACGCGCCCGAAGCGCTGCCCGCGCTGACCGTCGACGAGCCGACCATCAGCATGACCTTCCAGGTCAACAACTCGCCGTTCGCCGGCCACAAGGAACTCAGCGGCGGCAAGTTCCTGACCAGCCGCCAGCTGCGCGAGCGCCTGGTCCGCGAGACCCTGCACAACGTGGCGCTGAAGGTCGAGGAAGGTTCCGATCCGGACAAGTTCCTGGTCTCGGGCCGCGGCGAACTGCACCTGTCGGTGCTGATCGAGAACATGCGCCGCGAAGGTTTCGAGCTGGCCGTGTCGCGTCCGGAAGTCATCATCAAGGAAATCGACGGCAAGCTGATGGAGCCGGTCGAGCAGCTGGTGGTCGACATCGAAGAGCAGCACCAGGGCGGCGTCATGGAGAAGCTCGGCATGCGCAAGGCGCAGCTGAAGAACATGGAGTCCGACGGCAAGGGCCGCGTGCGCCTGGACTACATGATCCCGGCGCGCGGCCTGATCGGCTTCCAGAACGAGTTCCGTACCCTGACCCAGGGCTCGGGCCTGCTGTTCCACGTGTTCGACCACTACGGTCCGAAGGAACAGGGCGCGATCGCCAAGCGCATCAACGGCGTGATGATCGCCAATGCGCCGGGCACCACGCCGGCCTATTCGCTCGGACCGCTGCAGGACCGCGGCCGGCTGTTCGCCGCCGAAGGCGACAACGTGTATGAAGGCCAGCTGGTCGGCATCCACTCGAAGGACAACGACCTCACCGTCAACGCCATCAAGACCAAGCCGCTGACCAACATGCGCGCCTCGGGCAAGGACGATGCGATCCAGCTGAGCCCGGCGATCAAGTACACGCTGGAGCAGGCGCTGGACTTCATCGAAGACGACGAACTGGTCGAAGTCACGCCGAAGGAAATCCGCCTGCGCAAGAAGTTCCTCACCGAAAGCGACCGCAAGCGCGCCTCGCGCGCTGCCTAAGGCGAAAGCCGAAGGTCGAAAGTCGAACAGGGCGCCGCGAGGCGCCCTGTTTTTTTTTTGGCGTGCGCCGGGCCTGGCGAGCCAACGGCCCGGTTGCGGCGACGGTCGCCGGCCAGCGCCGAACCGCCCGGCGCGGCCGCCGCGGCGTACACCTGAACGCCCTGCCCGCTTGACCTGCCCGCTTGATCAGGCCGCGCCGACGCCGCGCCGGCTTGAACCGCGCCGCCGCCGCCCCAAGTGTTGCGATTCCGCCGCCGCGCTTCCGGCGCGGCGCGGGATCGCGGACACTGCCTCCGCCCGGCGCATCGCGTCCGGCGCAGGCCCGCCGCTCCCGCACGGCACGGCCGGAATCCCCGGCGCCCGATGAGGATCCAAGCCGCATGCGTCCGCTTCCCCCGCTCCGCCTGCCCGCTGTTGCGCCGTCCCGATCGCGCGGCGCCCCGTCCGCGCCCGGCGCCGGTCCGCGATGAATCCGGCCGATCCGCGCTACAACGCCGACCCCAAGGCCCACCCGGGCCTGCACGTCATCGCGATAGTCGAGTTGGTCAAGGGGCTGCTCGCCCTGTCCGCCGCCAGCGGCCTGGAGCTGCTCGGCCCGGCGCCGCTGCAACGCTGGACCGAAGAACTGATCCGCCGCTTCCACCTGGACCCCGAGCACGGCTCGATGGCCTGGCTCGCGCACAGCATCAGCCCGGGCTCGGTGCATCTGGCCGCCGGCATCGTGTTCGCCTACGCCGCCTTGCACCTGCTCGAAGCCTGGGGCCTGTGGAAGGCCAAGGCCTGGGCCTCGTGGCTGGGTTGCGTCGGCGCGGCGCTGTACCTGCCGTTCGATATTTTCGCGATGATCCGGCACCCGGGCTGGCTCGCCAGCGCCGTTCTCATAATCAACGTGATCGTGGTTTGGGTTCTCGCCCGCGACATTCTCAAGCGTCGCCATTGAGCGCGCGCTGGGGGCGCCCGTCGCCATTGAACGACGCGCTGGAGCGCGCCCGGCGCCATCGAGCGACGCGACGCCGCGCGTTCGCCGCCCTCGCGTGGCGCGCGCGAACCATCCCGCACCGGCTTCGCGCTTTAACGGAACGCTTGCGGACAGCGCGCGCATTCGTGGCGCGCTTCGCGTCCGTAGCGGCCTCCAATCACAGGCGTCGCGGCGCGCCCGGGTGTATCGTGGATCGGTCGCGGCGGCGCCTGCGCGCTTCGCGACTCGATTCCGACTCCGACGAGTTCCATCCCCAGCAAGAGGAACGCTCATGAAGACCTGGTCCAAGCCTCAGATCGTCGAAATCCCGTGCGGCTGCGAAATCAACTCGTACTCCTCCGGCGACCTGTTCTGAGCATGCCCGCTTCCGCCGTCGCCACGCGCGCGCGGCCGCGCACCGCACCGCGTCCTTCGGACGGCCGGTGATGCGCATCCTCGTGCTCGGAGCGGCGGCCGGAGGCGGCTTTCCGCAGTGGAACTGCAACACGCCCGGCAGCCGCCGGGCGTGGCGCGAAGAAGACGGCGCCAAGCGCCGCAGCCAGGCCAGCATCGCGGTCAGCGCCGACGGCGAACGCTGGCTGCTGATCAACGCCTCGCCCGATTTCCGCCAGCAGGTGCTGGCGCTGCCGCCGCTGTGGCCGCAGCGCGGCCTGCGCCATTCGCCGATCGAGGCGGTGCTGCTCAGCAGCGGCGAGATCGACCACATCGCGGGCCTGCTGTCGATGCGCGAACGCCAGCGCTTCGACCTGTGGGCCAGCGCGCGGGTGCACGAGGTGCTCGCGCTGAATCCGATCTTCGATGCGCTGCATCCCGATTACGTGACGCGCAAGGCGCTGGCGCTCGATGCGCCGGTCGACATCGACGGCGTGGACGCGCCGCTCGGGCTGCGCGTCACCGCGTTCGCGGTGCCCGGCAAGGTGCCGCTGTTCATGGAGTCGCGCAGCGAAAGCCTTCGGGGCAGCGACGAAGAGACCCTTGGCCTGGAAGTCGGCGACGGCCGCGAACGCTTCTACTACATCCCCGGCTGCGCCGCGCTGACCCCCGCCTTGCGCGAGCGCCTGCGCGGCGCCGCGCTGGTGTTCTTCGACGGCACCTTGTGGCGCGACGACGAAATGCAGCGCGCCGGCGTCGGCAGCAAGACCGGCGCGCGCATGGGCCATATGAGCATCGCCGGCGGCAACGGCGACGACGACGCCGGCACCCTGGCCGCGTTCGCCGGCCTCGACGTGCGGCGCAAGCTGTTCATCCATCTCAACACCACCAACCCGGTCCTCGACGAGGCCTCGCCCGAGCGCGCGCAGGTGCGCGCGCACGGCTGGGACGTCGCCGAGGACGGCATGGAACTGACGTTATGAACGCCGCAGCCGCCCCCGCGGCAACGCCCGCGCCGCCCGCGCGCGAGGCCGCGCTGTCGCCCGACGAACTCGAAGCGCGCCTGCGCGCGATCGGCGCCGAGCGCTACCACGACCAGCACCCTTTCCACGTGCTGCTGCACAGCGGCCGGCTCGACCGCGGCCAGGTCCAGGCCTGGGCGCTGAACCGGTTCGAGTACCAGCGCTGCATCCCGCTCAAGGACGCCGCCCTGCTCGCGCGCATCGAGGACCCGCAACTGCGCCGCGTCTGGCGCCAGCGCATCGTCGACCACGACGGCGAACGCGAAGGCGACGGCGGCATCGCCCGCTGGTTGCGCCTGACCGACGCGCTCGGGCTGGATCGCGAACTGGTCGAATCCGGGCGCGCTTTGCTGCCGGCGACGCGCTTCGCGGTCCAGGCCTACATCCATTTCGTGCGCGAACGCAGCCTGCTCGAGGCCATCGCCTCGTCGCTGACCGAGCTGTTCGCGCCGACCATCATCGGCCAGCGCGTCGCCGGCATGCTCGCCAACTACGATTTCGTGTCCAAGGACGCGCTGTCCTACTTCGACTCGCGCCTGCATCAGGCGCCGCAGGACGCGAACTTCGCCCTCGACTACGTCAAGCGCCACGCCGCGACCCGCGCGCAACAGGACGCGGCGCTGGCCGCGCTGCGCTTCAAGTGCGACGTGCTGTGGTCGATGCTCGACGCGCTGCATCTGGCCTATGTCGAACCGCGCCTGCCGCCGCCGGGCGCGTTCCGCCCGCAGGAGCCGCGGCCATGACCGCCGCCGTGATCGACTCGGGCAGCGTGATGCGCTTTCCGGTCGGCGTGCGCCTGCAGCACGACCGCGCGCGCGAGCGCTGGGTGTTGCTGGCGCCGGAGCGGGTGCTGGAACTCGACGAGATCGCGCACGCGGTGCTGACCCACGTCGACGGCCGCTCCGACGTGGAAGCGATCGTGGCCGCGCTGGCGCGCGAGTACGGCGCCGACGCCGGCGAGATCTACGGCGACGTCATCGACCTGTTCTCCACGCTGCTGGAGAAACGCATGCTGGCGTTCGCGCCGCAGCTGTCGTGAACGCGCGCCCGGCCGAACTCGCCGCCGCGCCCGCGCCGCCGCTGGCGGTGCTGCTGGAACTCACCCATCGCTGCCCGCTGGCCTGCCCGTACTGCTCCAACCCGCTGCAGCTGGTCGGCATGCGCCAGGAACTGGACACCGCGCAGTGGCTGCGCGTGCTCGAACAGGCGGCCGAACTCGGCGTGCTGCAAGCGCATTTCTCCGGCGGCGAGCCGACCTTGCGCCGCGACCTGGCCGAACTGCTGCGCCACGCCCGCGCCCACGGCCTGTACTGCAACCTCATCACCTCCGGCGTCGGCCTCAGCCGCGAGCGGTTGGTCGAATTGCAACACGCCGGCCTCGACCACCTGCAACTGAGCCTGCAGGACAGCCGCGCCGACGGCGCCGACCGCATCGCCGGCTACGCGGGCGCGCACGCGCGCAAGCTGACCCTGGCGCGCTGGTGCGCGGAACTCGAACTGCCGCTGACCCTCAATGCGGTGATCCACCGCCATAACGCCGAACGCGTCGGCGAAATGATCGAACTGGCGCTGGAGCTCGGCGCCGGCCGGCTCGAAGTCGCGCACACCCAGTATTACGGCTGGGGCCTGAAGAACCGCGCCGCGCTGCTGCCCACGCGCGAACAGTTCGACGCGGTCAGCGCCGTGGTCGAGTCCGCGCGCGCGCGGCTGCGCGGGCAACTGACCATCGACTACGTCACCCCCGATTACTACGCGCGCCGGCCGAAGCCGTGCATGGGCGGCTGGGCGCAGCGTTTCCTCAACATCACCCCCGAAGGCAAGGTGCTGCCCTGCCACGCGGCCGAAACCATCGAAGGCTTGCAGTTCGACAACGTGACGGAGCGCGGCCTCGGCGAAATCTGGCGCGATTCGGACGCCTTCAACCGCTACCGCGGCACCGGCTGGATGCCCGAGCCTTGCCGCGGCTGCGAGCACCGCGAGCGCGACTGGGGCGGCTGCCGCTGCCAGGCGCTGGCCTTGAGCGGACGCGCCGACACGCTCGACCCGGTGTGCGAGAAATCGCCGGACCATGCCGGCCTGCGCGCGCTGACCGAGCGCGAATCGCAGGCGCCGGCGCCGGAGTTCGTGTACCGCCGCCCGGGCCGCTGATACCGCTTCGTTTCTGCCTGGGCTACCTGTAGGAGCGGCGCAAGCCGCGACCGCGAACCATCCCCTTGTCGCGCAAGCGCGCTCGCTGCCGCTGCCTCGCCCGCCTCGCCCCACCGATCACGAAGAACCGCGGCTTGCGACGTAGATGTGACTTCGCAGTCGCGGCTCGCGCCGCTCCTACAGGGAGCCCAGGCGGACTCACCTCCTCTAACCCACCGTGCCGCCCGCCACGCCCGCACTGCGCCCCCATCGCAATCCGCGACCGCCGATGCCGCGCAATCCCCCGTCCGCGCCGCGCCGCGCTTCCGCGCGCGGGCGCCGCAGGCATACTCGCCTCGCCCCTGACCTCGTCCCGGAACCGGCCATGCCCGCACACTCCTTCGCGCCGCGCCCGAACGCGCTCGCCTGCATCCTCGCCCTGGCCTGCGGCGCGCTCGCCGGTTGCGCCGGCGGCGCCGCGCCGCGCGCGCCGCAACCCATCGCCGCGACCACCGCGCAGGCGCCGCGCGATTTCCTGCCGCGCGACCCGCTGCGCATCGCCGAGACCGACACCGCCACCCTCGCCGCGCGCATGGCCGGCGGCGAACTCAGCAGCGTGCGTCTGACCCAGGCTTACCTCGACCGCATCGCCGCGCTCGACGACGCCGGCCCGCAGCTCAACGCGGTGATCGAACTCAATCCCAACGCCCTGGCCGAGGCGCGCGCGCTCGACGAGGAGCGCAAGGCCGGCCACGCGCGCGGGCCGCTGCACGGCATTCCGGTGCTGATCAAGGACAACATCGACGCGGTGCCGATGGTCAATTCGGCCGGCTCGCTGGCGCTGGCCGCGCACCGGCCGAAGCAGGACGCGCCGCTGGTCGCGGCGCTGCGCAAGGCCGGCGCGGTGATCCTCGGCAAGACCAACCTCAGCGAGTGGGCCAACTTCCGCTCCACCCGCTCGATCTCCGGCTGGAGCGGCCGCGGCGGGCTCACCCGCAACCCTTACGCGCTCGACCGCAGCGCCTGCGGGTCCAGCAGCGGTACCGGCGCCGCCGTCGCCGCCAGCCTGGCCGCGCTCGGCGTGGGCACCGAAACCGACGGCAGCATCCTGTGTCCGGCGGCGATGAACGGGCTGGTCGGGTTCAAGCCCAGCGTCGGCCTGGTCAGCCGCGCCGGCATCATTCCGATTTCGCACAGCCAGGACACCGCCGGCCCGATGGCGCGCAGCGTCGCCGACGCGGCGCAACTGCTCAACGTCCTCGCCGCGGCCGAAGCCGGCGACGACGACGACGCCCAGGCCGCGGCCGGCAAGCACGTGCAGGACTACGTCGCCGCGCTCGACCCCGACGCCCTGCACGGCGCGCGCCTGGGCCTGCTGCGCGACACCGGGATCAAGACCCATCCCGACCAGGACGCGGCGCTGCAACGCACGCTCAAGGCCGTGCGCGACGCCGGTGCCACCGTGGTCGAGGTGCGCCTGCCGCAGAAGTGGGGCGAGGCCGAGTTCGAGGTCATGCTGTACGAGTTCAAGGACGGCCTGCAGCGCTACCTGCGCGACAGCGACGCACCGGTGAAGACGCTGGACGAGCTGATCGCGTTCAACCGCGCCAACGCCGCGCGCGAGATGCCGTTCTTCGGGCAGGAGCTGTTCGAACGCGCCGCCAGGAAAGGTCCGCTGACCGACGCCGCCTATCGCAAGGCCGCCGCGCAGGCGCGCGCGCTGTCCGGCGCGCAGGGCATCGACGCGCTGATGAAGAAGCACAAGCTCGACGCGCTGATCGCCCCGGCGACCACGCCGGCGTTCATGGTCGACCCGGTCAACGGCGACGCCTTCGGCGGCGCCAGCTGGGGCGCGGCCGCGGTCGCCGGCTACCCGAGCCTGACCGTACCGATGGGCGAAGCGCAGGGCCTGCCGGTCGGCCTGGTGTTCATGGGCCGGCGCTGGGACGACGCCAAGCTGCTTTCGCTCGGGTTCGCGTACGAGCAGATCACCCAGGCGCGCACGGCGCCGAAGTATCGGGTGACCTTGAGTCCGTAGGCGGGGACTGCGCCGCGAAGGCCTGCGCCGTCGCCCGCGCTCAGCGGCGGCGCAGCGAAGGCCAAACCTGGATCAGGCCGGCCAGATGGACCAGCCCGATCGCCAGGCAGATTGCCGAACTCCACCACCAGAACGCCGCGCTGCGTCCCGGCAACGCCGCCATCACCGGCGCCACGGCCAGCCCGCGGGCCAGATACACCGCGGTGATCGCGCACAACGCCGTGCGCAGCAGCGGCAGGCGCCGCACCGCGCCGGCCGCGGAGAACGCGTACAGCGACCACAGCGCCAGCACCGCCGCGATGGCCAGCGTAAGCAACGTTGGATAAAGATGGCCGGCCGCGGCCGCGCGCGCCATCGGCTCGCCGGCGCCGAGCGCGCGATACCACGGCGCGCCGAACGCGATGCAGCCCAGATGCGCGAACGCGGCGAGCGCGCTGAGCGCGCCCGCCGCGATCAAGGTCCGGTCGACGCGCCGGGGTTCCGGCGCGGTCGCGTCCGTGCGGCGCATCCGGTCAGGCCGGCGCCGCGATCTGCGCCTGCTTGCGCACGATCAGCATCGCCACTTCCAGCGCCTGCTCGTAGTTCAGGCGCGGATCGACCGTCGAACGGTAGGCGCGTTCCAGATCGCTCTCGGTCAACTCGCGCGCGCCGCCCAGGCACTCGGTCACGTCCTCGCCGGTCAGCTCCAGGTGCACGCCGCCGAGGCGGGTGCCGGCCGCGGCGTGCAGCTCGAAGCTCTGCTCGATCTCGGCGCGGATGTTGCGGAAGCGCCGGGTCTTGTAGCCGTTGCTGGTGCTCTCGGTGTTGCCGTGCATCGGGTCGCACACCCACAGCACGCGGCGGCCGTCGCGGCGCATCGCATCGAGCAGCGGCGGCAGCTTGTCGGCAATCGCACTCGCGCCCATGCGGTGGATGAAGGTCAAACGGCCCGGCTCGTCTTCCGGATTCAGCAGGTCGATCGTGCGCAGCAGTTGGTCCGGTGTCACCGACGGGCCGACCTTCAGCGCGATCGGATTGCGGATGCCGCGGAAGTACTCGGCGTGGGCGCCGTCGACCGCCGCGGTGCGCATGCCGATCCACGGGTAATGGGTGCTGAGGTTGAAGTGGCCCCAATGGCGCGGCACCTGCCGGGTCAGCGACTCCTCGTACGGCAGCAGCAAAGCTTCGTGCGAGGTGTAGAAGTCGACCCGGTTGAGGTTGTGCACTTCCGAACCCGACAGCGTCTCCATGAAGCGCACCGCGTCGCCGATCGCGTTGACCATGCGCCGGTACTCGTCGGCCAGCGGCGAGTGGCCGACCCAGCTGAGGTTCCAGTACTCGGGATGGTGCAGGTCGGCGAAACCGCCGTCGATCAGCGCGCGCACGAAGTTCATCGTCATCGACGAACGCGCGTGCGCCTTGATCATGCGGCGCGGATCGGGCTTGCGCGCGACCTCGGTGAAGGCCGGGCCGTTGACCATGTCGCCGCGGTAGCTCGGCAGGGTCACGCCGTCGATGGTTTCGGTATCGGCCGAGCGCGGCTTGGCGTACTGCCCCGCGAAACGGCCGACCCGCACCACCGGCTTGCGCATGCCGTGCACCAGCACCAGGCTCATCTGCAGCAGCACCTTGAGCCGGTTGGAGATGACGTCGGAGGTGCACGAGTCGAAGCTCTCCGCGCAATCGCCGCCTTGCAGCAAAAATCGCTTGCCTTCCTGCGCTTCGGCCAGTTGCTGCTTGAGCGAAAGGATCTCCCACGAAGTCACCAACGGCGGCAGTTGGCGCAGTTCCGCCAGCGCGCTCTCGAGTTCGGCCTGGTCCGGATAATTCGGCAGCTGCAGTGCGGTGCGCTCGCGCCAGGAGGTCGGGCTCCAGTCGGCGGGAAGATTGACGGCACGGAGGTTGCTGCGATCGGAGGCGCTCATTTGCTTGGTTCCGTTGGGTGTCGCGGTGTGTGGGAGGTTGGGGTGGAAGGGATGGATGGCGAAGCGTGCGGTGTTGCGGTTATTGGTTGGAACGCGGCCGGAATGCGGCGTAGGCCGCCCACAGCGCCAGCACGACGAAGCAGATCAGGCTCCAGGCCGGCATCGCCAGGCCGAGGAAGGTCCAGTCGACGTTGGCGCATTCGCCCGAACCGGTCATGACCTTGCGGATCACGCCGCTGATCGGCATCGCCCCGAGCATGTAGTCCAGGCCCGGGCCGCAGGCCGGCACCTGATCCGGCGGCAGGTGCTGCAGGCGCACGTGGTTGCCGGCCACGGCGATGCCGGCGCCGGCGGCGATCAGGGCGAGCACGCCCCAGACCTTGCGGCCCAGCGGCTTGCCCGGCCCGTGGATCGCGCCGAGCAGGAACATCAACCCGAGCGCGGCGAACGCCACGCGCTGGAAGATGCACAAGGGGCACGGCTCGAGATGTTGGTAGAACTGCAGGTACACGGCGTACGCGAGCAAGCCCGCGCAGGCCAGGAAGCCGAGCAGGAACTGGATCCGGAAGGAGGCGTTGAAAGGGTTCATGTACACACCATACGGGTCGGGGTCGGGTGGCGCCAATGTCCTATCGGCATGTGATGAGGCAAGGCTGCGTCGCATCGCAGCCCCACATGGACTGCGTCGGCGGCGCGAAAGTTGCCGCGCTGCGACGATTCGTCCTCATGCCGATGGCGCTCCGATTCCTGCCTGCGCGAGTCCTCCCGTATCCGTCCGTCGAGCCTACCGCACTGCAACATTTACCGGGGTAACCGTTGCCGCAGTAACCGTCGCCGGAAAACAAAAACCCCGACCTCTCGGCCGGGGTTTTCGCTCGCCTGGAGCCCGACCGCTGCGCGGCCGAGACCCGATGTGCTGGCGGTCCGTCGCGCCGGTTGCGGCGCGCACGGGAATTACTCGGTCGCCGCTTCCGGACGATCGACCAGCTCGACATAGGCCATCGGCGCATTGTCGCCGGCGCGGAAGCCGCACTTGAGGATACGCAGGTAGCCGCCCGGACGGCTCGCGTAGCGCGGGCCCAGGGTGGTGAACAGGGTGCCGACGGCTTCCTTGTCGCGCAGGCGCGAGAAGGCGAGGCGGCGGTTGGCGACGCCGTCCTGCTTGGCCAGGGTGATCAGCGGCTCGGCGACGCGGCGCAGTTCCTTGGCCTTGGGCAGGGTGGTGCGGATGAGACCGTGCTTGATCAGCGAGGCGGCCATGTTGGTGAACATGGCATCGCGGTGGGCGCTGGTACGGCTGAACTTACGACCGGCTTTCTGGTGACGCATGACGGTGATTCCTGTGAATGTTGGGACGGTTGGATTTCGCTGTCGCCATCCAGGCGTTGGAGCATTGGACTGCGGATGGTCCGAACCGGCCTTCCCTGACCGGCTGGCCGCGGACTTCGTGGTCCGTCGGCGGGTGTTGCGTTGACGCGTTTGCTAAGACTTCTGACAAACACGGGCCGCGCCTCGCGGCGCGGCCCGTTCGGATGGCTTTATCAGCCCATCATTCCATGCGAAGCGATACCGGCCGGCGGCCAGTTCTCGAGCTTCATGCCGAGAGACAGGCCGCGCTGAGCCAGCACTTCCTTGATCTCGGTGAGCGACTTCTTGCCCAGGTTCGGGGTCTTGAGCAGCTCGACTTCGGTCTTCTGGATCAGATCGCCGACGTAGTAGATGCTCTCGGCCTTGAGGCAGTTGGCCGAACGAACGGTGAGTTCGAGATCGTCGATCGGGCGCAGCAGGATCGGATCGATGCCGCTGGTGGCCGGCTTCTGCGCGCCGCGGTCGCGGTGGGTGAAGTCGCCGAACACCGACAGCTGATCGGTGAGGATGTCGGCGGCGGTGCGCACGGCTTCCTCGGCGTCGATCGTGCCGTTGGTTTCGATGTCCAGGACCAGCTTGTCCAGGTCGGTGCGCTGCTCGACGCGCGCGGCTTCCACGGCGTAAGCGACGCGACGGACCGGCGAGAAGCTGGCGTCCAGCATCAGGCGGCCGATGGCGCGGGTTTCTTCGTCCGGACGACGGCGCGAGGCCGCCGGCTGGTAGCCGAAGCCGCGCTCGATCTTCAGACGCATGTTGATCGCCGTGTCCTTGGTCAGGTGGCAGATCACATGGTCGGTGTTGAGGATTTCGACGTTGTGGTCGGTCTTGATGTCGCCGGCGGTGACGATGCCGGGGCCCTGCTTGGCCAGCGACAGCGTCGAGGACTCGCCGGTGTGCATGCGGATGGCCACGTCCTTCAGGTTCAGCAGGACTTCCAGCACGTCCTCTTCCAGACCTTCGACCGTGGTGTACTCGTGCAGCACGCCGTCGATTTCGACTTCGGTGATGGCGAAACCCGGGATCGACGACAGCAGCACGCGGCGCAACGCGTTGCCCAGCGTGTGGCCGTAACCGCGCTCCAACGGCTCGATCACGACTTTGGCGCGATTGCCGTTGAGGCGTTCGATCTGCGGGCCACGCGGGCGCAGTACCTGGTTGGCGGTAACCGTCATGTTTCGGTGTCTCCAATGACCTTCGCCGGGGGGCGACGGAAGGCTTTAGCTCTTGGAGCCCCCTCGAATCGAGGGAGCGGCCGCCGCAGCTTGCGCCACGGCGGCCTGGGGTGCACAGCGCGCCGGATCCGCGGGGACCCGGCGCAGGGCTTGCACTATTACTTGCTGTACAACTCGACGATCAGCGCTTCGTTGATGTCGGCCGGCAGATCCGCGCGATCCGGAACCGCCTTGAACACGCCGCTGAACTTCTTGCTGTCGACTTCGACCCACGACGGCGACAGGTCCATCTGCGAGGAGACGGTCAGCGATTCCTGCACGCGCAGCTGCTTCTGGGCGCGTTCGGACAGGGCGATGATGTCGCCGGCCTTGACCTGGTACGACGGCAGGTTGACCGACTTGCCGTTGACGGTGACGCCGCGGTGCGAGACCAGCTGGCGGGCCGCCGGACGGGTCACGGCGAAGCCCATGCGGTAGACGACGTTGTCGAGGCGGGTTTCCAGGAACTGCAACAGGTTTTCACCGGTGTTGCCCTTCTTGGTCGAAGCCTTCTTGTAGTAGTTGCGGAACTGACGTTCCAGCAGACCGTAGATGCGCTTGACCTTCTGCTTCTCGCGCAGCTGGGTCGCATAGTCCGACAGCTTGCCCTTGCGGGCGGTCGGGCCGTGCTGGCCGGGCTTCTGCTCGAGCTTGCACTTGGAGTCGAGGGCGCGAGCCGACGACTTCAGGCCGAGGTCGGCGCCTTCGCGACGGGCGAGCTTACAGGTGGGACCGATATAACGAGCCATGTTCTTTCAGCTCCTCAGACGCGACGCTTCTTCGGCGGACGGCACCCGTTGTGCGGGATAGGCGTCACGTCGATGATGTTGATGATCTTGTAGCCGACGTTGTTCAGCGAACGAACGGCGGATTCACGGCCCGGACCCGGACCCTTGATGCGCACTTCCAGCGACTTGACGCCGTAGTCGAGCGCAGCACGGCCGGCCTTTTCGGCGGCGACCTGGGCGGCGAACGGGGTGGACTTGCGCGAGCCGCGGAAACCCGCGCCACCCGAAGTCGCCCACGACAGCGCGTTGCCCTGACGGTCGGTGATCGTGATGATGGTGTTGTTGAAAGAAGCGTGGACGTGGGCGATGCCGTCGGTGACGACGCGCTTGATCTTCTTCTTGGTCTTGACTGCTGCCGGCTTGGCCATGGTCTAGGTCCCCTTACTTCTTGATGGCCTTGCGCGGACCCTTGCGGGTACGTGCATTGGTCCGGGTACGCTGACCACGCAGCGGCAGGCCGCGACGGTGACGCAGGCCGCGGTAGCAGCCCAGGTCCATCAGACGCTTGATGGCGATGCCGATTTCGCGGCGCAGATCGCCTTCGACCACGAACTTGCCGACTTCGGCGCGCAGGCGCTCGACTTCGGGTTCCGACAGGTCACGGATCTTGGTGCTCGAAGTCACGCCTGCGGTTTCGCAGATTTGCTTCGAACGGGTACGGCCGATGCCGTAGATGCTCTGGAGCCCAACCCAGACATGCTTCTGGGCAGGCAGATTGACGCCCGCAATACGCGCCATAACGCGATCTCCAACTGGTTTGGCGGCCGAGACGGATTAATCCCGGCGGAGTGAACTGGAAATTGTATCTAGGTCTCGGGTTAATAGGAAGCCCCGCGGCACCCTAAGGTGCCACGGCGCTCCGGCATGGGGAGTGTGCCCATGCTCCGGCGACGAGTCGGAACTGGCTGAACAGGCGATGCCCTGCCCTCAGCCCCGCGCGCTACTCTGGCGCGCGTACTGGCTCTGACTCACCCGCGCGCGAGACCGCCGCGCGAGCCGCCCTTCAGGTTCGCTTTCTTCAACAGGCTTTCGTACTGATGAGACATCAGATGAGCCTGGATTTGAGCGATGAAATCCATCACCACGACTACCACGATCAGCAGCGACGTGCCGCCGAAGTAGAACGAGGTGCCCAGTTGGGTACGCATGACCTCCGGGAGGAGGCAGACGATGACCAAATAAATCGCGCCGGCCGCGGTCAAGCGGGTCAGCACGCCATCCACATAATCCGCCGTCGCCTTGCCCGGACGGATGCCCGGAATCAGCGCGCCCGACTTCTTGAGGTTGTCGGCGGTTTCCTGCGAGTTGAACACCAGCGCCGTGTAGAAGAACGCGAAGCCGATGATCAGACCTGCATACAGGATCATGTGCACCGGCTCGCCCGGGGCCAGCCACTGGCTGAGCCGCGAGAGGAAGCCGGAAAGACCCGAACCGCTGTTGCTCTGGGCGAACCAGGTGGCGGCGGTGGCGGGGAACATCACGATGCTCGACGCGAAGATCGCCGGGATCACGCCCGACATGTTGAGCTTCAGGGGCAGGAACGACGCCTGGTTCATATAGGCGTTGCGACCGCCCTGACGGCGCGCGTAGTTGACCGTGATCCGGCGCTGGCCGCGTTCGACGAAGACCACCAGATAGGTGAAGCCGAACACCAGCAGGATCACCACGATCGCCGCGATCGCGCTCATATCGCCGTTGCGGATCTGCTCGAACATGTGCAGGACCGCGGCCGGCAAGCCGGCGACGATGCCGGCGAAGATGATCAGCGATACGCCGTTGCCGACGCCACGCTCGGTGATCTGCTCGCCCAGCCACATCAGGAACATGGTGCCCGCGGTCAACGCGATCACCGCGGTCAGGATGAAGCCCATGCCCGGCGCGTACACCACCGGCACGCCATCGGGCGCCACGCTGGACTGCAGGCCGGCGGCGATGCCCCAGGCCTGGAACACCGCCAGCGGAATGGCGCCCATGCGCGACCACTGGTTGATCTTGCGCCGGCCCGACTCGCCTTCCTTCTGGATGGCCTTCAGGCTGGGCACGATCTGCACCAGCAACTGCACGATGATCGATGCCGAGATGTACGGCATGACGTTGAGGGCGAACAGACTGAAGCGATGCAGGGCGCCGCCGGTGAACATGTTGAACATGTCCACGATGGTGCCCTGCTTGGTCTCCATGAACTTGACCATCGCTTCCGGGTTGATACCCGGCACCGGGATGTAGCTGCCGATGCGATAGACGATCAACGCGCCGATGACGAACAGCAGACGCTGACGCAACTCGGTGAACTTACCGAGCCCGCCGCCGATACCAGCCATTGCGTTGCCGCTGCGCGCCATTCGTCAGTTACTCCTCGATCTTGCCGCCGGCCGCTTCGACAGCGGCCTTGGCGCCGGCGGTAGCCAGCACGCCCTTGAGCACGAACTTCTTGGTCAGCTCGCCCTTCTTCACGATCTTGGCCTGCTTGGCCGTGCTCGGGACGAGCTTGGCGGCCTTCAGCGCGGCGAAATCGATCTCGCCGGCTTCCAGCTTGTCCAGCTGATACAGCAGCACTTCGGCCGTGTCGTTCTTCAGCTTGGAGCGGAAGCCGATCTTCGGCAGACGACGCTGCATGGGCATCTGGCCGCCTTCGAAACCGGCCTTGATCTTGCCCTTGCCCGAGCGCGCGAACGAGCCCTTGTGGCCGCGACCGGCGGTCTTGCCCAGGCCGGAACCGATGCCGCGACCGACGCGGGTACGTTCCTGACGGGCGCCGTCGGCGGGCTTGAGAGTGTTGAGACGCATGGTGATTACTCCTCGACCTGGACGAGGTAGTGAACCTTGTTGATCAGGCCGCGAACCTGCGGGCTGTCCTTGAGTTCACGCACATCGTTGAGCTTGTTCAGGCCCAGCGCACGCACCGACAGGCGGTGACGCGACTGGGTGCCACGCAGACCCTTGACCAGACGCACCTTGACGGTGCCGGTACCGGCTTCTTTCTTAGCCATTGAGGAGATCCTCCACCTTCTTGCCGCGCTTCGCGGCGATCTTGGCCGGCGAATGCATGTCGGTGAGGCCCTTCAGCGTGGCGCGGACCAGGTTGATCGGGTTGCGCGAACCGGTGGCCTTGGCCAGCACGTTCTTGACGCCGACCGCTTCGAGCACGGCGCGCATCGCGCCGCCGGCGATCACGCCGGTACCTTCCGACGCCGGCTGCATGTACACATGCGCCGCGCCGTGGCCCGACTTGACGGCGTGCCACAAGGTGCCGTTGTTGAGCTCGACGTTGTTCATCGCCTTGCGCGCGTATTCCATCGACTTCTGGATCGCGACCGGCACTTCGCGCGCCTTGCCGTAGCCGAAGCCGACCTTGCCGTTGCCGTCGCCCACCACCGTCAACGCGGTGAAGGTGAACTGGCGACCGCCCTTGACGGTCTTGCTGACGCGGTTGACCGCGATCAGCTTCTCGATCATGCCGTCGTCGATTTCTTCGCGGTTGCGATCGCGATCGCGGCCCCGCGGGGCTCTGTCGTCTGCCATTTCGATAATCTCGTTGATTGAAGGAATTTGCGGCGTCGCCGCTTATGGTTGTGAAGTACTTCGGGTGCAGCGCCGGCCGTGGCAACCCGCGACCGGGCCCGACGCAGTCCGCGTCGGCGGATGAAACTATTCGTGTCCGAAGGCGTGGAGACGGATCTCCACGCTTTCAAGTCCGGATGCGGCCGCGCTGCGAAACAGCGCGCGCCGGATCAGAACTGCAGACCGCCTTCGCGCGCGGCGTCGGCCAGCGCCTTGATGCGGCCGTGGTAGCGGTAGCCCGAACGGTCGAACGCGACCTTTTCGATGCCGGCGGCCTTGGCGCGCTCGGCGATCATCTTGCCGACCTTGACGGCGGCGTCGGCGTTCTTGCCGTTCTTCAGGCCTTCCTTGACGTCGGCCTGCACGGTCGAGGCGGTGGCCAGGACCTTGGAGCCGTCGGCGGTGAAGACCTGGGCGTACAGGTGCTGACCGGTGCGCAGCACGGTCAGGCGGGCGACGCCGAGGTTGCGGATGTGCGAGCGGGTCGACTTGGCGCGACGCAGGCGAGCGGTGTTCTTGTTCATGTTCTGATCTCCGAAAGCTGAAGGCTTGGAATGTCGGGGCCGGCCCGGGGACCGGCGCCCTACCCGTTAAGCCTTCTTGGCTTCCTTGCGGATGATGACTTCGCCGGCGTACTTCACACCCTTGCCCTTATAGGGCTCCGGCGGACGGAAACCGCGAATCTTGGCGGCGACTTCGCCCACGCGCTGCTTGTCCGCGCCCTGGACCAGGATCTCGGTCTGGGTCGGAGCGGCGAGAGTGATGCCTTCCGGGGCCTGGAACACGACCGGGTGCGAGAAACCCAGCGACAGGCTGAGGTCCTTGCCCTGCATCGCGGCGCGATAACCGACGCCGACCAGCTCGAGCTTGCGCTCGAAACCTTCCGACACGCCCTTGACCATGTTGGCCAGGATCGCGCGCAGAGTACCGGTCAGCGGGATCAGCGCGGCGTCTTCGACGGCGAAGACCGCTTCGTTGTTCTCGATCTTGAGGTTGATCGCGGCGGGCTTGGCGATGCTCAACGAGCCCTTCGGGCCCTTGGCGACGATCGAATCGGCCTGCACGTTGACTTCGACGCCCTTCGGCAGGGCGATCGGCTTCTTGGCAACTCGGGACATGGTTTCGTTACTCCCTTAGGCCACGAAGCACAGGACTTCACCGCCGACGCCCTGCTGGCGCGCCTGCGCATCGGTCATGATGCCCTTGGAGGTGGAGATGATGGCGACGCCCAGGCCACCGAGGACCTTGGGCAGATCGGCCTTGCCGCGGTACTGGCGCAGGCCCGAGCGGGAGTAGCGCTGGAGGCGCTCGATCACCGGCTTGCCTTCGTAGTACTTCAGCGAGATTTCGAGTTCGGACTTGCCCGGGGCGACCTCGGTCACGCGGGAGTCCAGGATGTAACCCTCTTCCTTCAGCACGGCGGCGATGGCCACCTTGACCTTGGAAGACGGCATCTTCACCGTCTGCTTGCGCACAGCGGCCGCATTCTTGATGCGGACCAGCATGTCGGCGATGGGATCAGTCATGCTCATTGAATATCACCTATGAGTAGCACCGATATCCGCGGGATTGCGAATTTCAGTTGTCTTTGCAGCCTTACAACAACGCCAGCGCGGCCCGAAGGCCGCGCTGGGGACCCGGGCCGAGGCCCGGGGAGCCGGCAACTATACCAGACTTTTCGAGCCTGGCCGGCTGCCGGCGCTGGATCGCTTACCAGCTGGCCTTGCGCAGGCCCGGCACATCGCCGCGCATGGTGGCTTCGCGCAGCTTGTTGCGGCCGAGGCCGAACTTCTGGTAGACGCCGCGCGAACGGCCGGTCAGGGCGCAACGGTTGCGCTGACGGCTCGGCGAGGAGTCGCGCGGCAGCTTCTGCAGCTTGACCACCGCGTCCATCTTGTCTTCGTACGAAGACGCGTCGCTGGCGATGATCTTCTTCAGCGAGTCGCGCTTGGCCGCGAACTTCTTCGCCAGCTTGGCCCGCTTGAGGTCGCGGTTGACCATGGAGGTCTTAGCCATTGTTCAATCCTAGCCTCAGTTACGGAACGGGAAGCGGAAGGCTTCGAGCAGGGCCTTGGCCTCGGCATCGGTCTTCGCGGTCGTGGTGATCGCGATGTCCATGCCGCGCAGGGCGTCGACCTGATCGAAATCGATTTCCGGGAAGATGATCTGTTCCTTGACGCCCATGTTGTAGTTGCCGCGGCCGTCGAACGAACGGCCCGACACGCCGCGGAAGTCGCGGACGCGCGGCAGCGAGATGTTGATCAGGCGGTCCAGGAATTCGAACATCTTGGCGCGGCGCAGGGTGACCTTGGCGCCGATCGGCCAGCCGTCGCGGATCTTGAACGAAGCCACCGACACGCGGGACTTGGTCACGATCGGCTTCTGGCCGGCGATCTTGGTCATGTCCGCAACGGCATTTTCCAGGATCTTCTTGTTGGTGGCGGCTTCGCCCACGCCCATGTTCAGCGTGATCTTGACGAGGCGCGGCACTTCCATCGGGTTCTTGTAGCCGAACTTTTCGGTCAGCGCGGGAACCACTTCTTTCTTGTAAAACTCTTCGAGCCGGGTGGTCATCTCAGCATTCCTCAGGCGTCAACCGCCTCACCGCTGGAGCGGAACACACGCAGTTTGCGTCCATCCTCCAGCACCTTGAAACCGATGCGTTCGCCCTTGCCGGTGGCCGGGTTGAACAGCATGACGTTGGAAATGTGGATCGGCGCTTCGCGCTCCACCACGCCGCCCGGCTGGTTGGCCTGCGGATTCGGCTTGGTGTGGCGCTTGACGATGTTGATGTTCGACACGACGACCTTGTCGCCGAGCACGCGCACCACGTCGCCCTTCTTGCCCTTGTCCTTGCCGGCAGTGACGATCACCTGATCGCCCTTCTTGATACGGTTCATGGTCTAGTTCCTCCGCTCAGAGCACTTCAGGCGCGAGCGAGACGATCTTCATGAACTTCTCCGAGCGCAGCTCGCGAGTCACGGGTCCGAAGATACGGGTGCCGATCGGCTCATGCTTGTTGTTGAGCAACACCGCAGCGTTGCCATCGAAGCGGATCAGCGAACCGTCCGGACGGCGCACGCCCTTGCGGGTGCGGACCACGACGGCGTCGTAGACGTCGCCCTTCTTGACCTTGCCGCGCGGAATCGCATCCTTCACGGTGACCTTGATGATGTCGCCAATGTGCGCATAACGGCGCTTGGAGCCGCCGAGCACCTTGATGCACATCACTTCCTTGGCACCGGAGTTGTCGGCCACGCCGAGGTAGCTTTGCATCTGGATCATGGTTCAGCCTCCTCTTATTCGGCCACGCGGCTGACGATCTCAACCACGCTCCAGTTCTTGGTCTTGGACAGGGGTGCGATTTCCTTCACGCGCACGATGTCGCCTTCCTTGCAGGCGTTGTCGGCGTCGTGAGCGTGGAGCTTGGTCGAGCGACGGATGTACTTGCCGTACAGCGCGTGCTTGACCTGACGCTCGACGAGCACGGTGACGGTCTTGTCCATCTTGTTGCTGACGACCCGGCCTTCAACCGTGCGGACAGCCTTCTCTGTGTTGTTGTCGGTCATGGCGGGTCCTTACTTCTTCTCGCCCAGCAGCATGTTGACGCGAGCGATCTCGCGACGCACGCGGCGGGCTTCATGGGTCTTGGCGAGCTGGCCAGTGGCCTTCTGCATGCGGAGGGCGAAGCCCTCCTTGTGCAGCTCGACCAGATGAGCCTTCAGCTCATCGGCGGACTTCCCGCGCAGTTGCTTGAGTTCCATTAGCGCACCGTCCGGGTAACGAAAGTGGTGGTCACCGAGAGCTTGGCGGCGGCCAGGCGGAACGCTTCGCGCGCCACGTCTTCGGCCACACCTTCGATCTCGTAAATCATGCGACCGGGCTGGATCTGGGCGACCCAGTACTCGACGTTGCCCTTACCGGAGCCCATTCGGACTTCGATCGGCTTCTTGGTGATCGGCTTGTCCGGGAACACGCGGATCCACATCTTGCCGCCGCGCTTGACGTAGCGGCTGATCGAGCGGCGGGCCGCTTCGATCTGGCGAGCGGTGAGCTGGCCGTGGGCGGTCGCCTTGAGGCCGTACTCGCCGAAGCTGACAGCGTTGCCGCTCCAGCTCAGGCCCTCGTTACGGCCCTTGTGTACCTTGCGGTACTTGGTTCGCTTGGGTTGCAGCATGGCGGATTACCTCTGTTCGCGGGCAGGACGGCCCGAGCGGTCGTTGCGATCGCCGCGGTCGCCGCGATCGCCGCGGTCGCCACGGTCACCACGCTCGTTGCGCGGCGAATCGTCCTGCTTCTCCTGGCCGACCTGAGCGAAATCGAACACTTCGCCCTTGTAGATCCAGGTCTTGATGCCGATGATGCCGTAGGTCGTCTTGGCTTCGGCGAAGCCGTAGTCGATGTCGGCGCGCAGGGTGTGCAGCGGCACGCGGCCTTCGCGGTACCACTCCGAACGCGCGATCTCGGCGCCGTTCAGACGGCCGGCGACGTTGACCTTGATGCCCAGCGCGCCGAGGCGCATCGCGTTGCCGACCGCACGCTTCATCGCGCGGCGGAACATGATGCGGCGCTCGAGCTGCTGCGCGATCGATTCGGCGACCAGCTGCGCGTCGAGTTCCGGCTTGCGGACCTCGGTCACGTTGATGTGCGCCGGAACGCCCATCAGGTTGCTGACTTCCTTGCGCAGCTTCTCGATGTCCTCGCCGCGCTTGCCGATCACCACGCCCGGACGGGCGGTGTGGATCGTCACGCGGGCGTTGTTCGCCGGACGCTCGATGAAGATCTTCGAGATGCCAGCCTGAGCCAGCTTCTTGCGCAGCATGTCGCGAACCTTCAGGTCAGCCGCCAGGTACTCGGCGTACTGCTTCTTGTTGGCGAACCACTTGGAATTCCAATCCTTGGCGATGCCCAGGCGGATTCCGGTCGGATGAACTTTATGACCCATTGTCTACTCCGCCTTACTTGCCGGCGCCCACAACCACAGTGATGTGGCTGGTGCGCTTGAGGATGCGGGTGCCGCGGCCCTTCGCACGCGCCATGAAGCGCTTAAGTGCGGGACCCTCGTCAACCATGATGGTCTTGACCTTGAGATCGTCGACGTCGGCGCCCTGGTTGTTCTCGGCGTTGGCGATGGCGGACTCCACGACCTTGCGGATCAGTGCAGCAGCCTTCTTGTCCGAGAACTTCAGCAGGTTGACGGCGCGCTCGGCGGACAGACCGCGCACCTGGTCGGCGACCAGGCGGGCCTTCTGCGGGGAGATGCGCGCGGTGCGCAGGATTGCTTTCGCTTCCATGGTCATCTCCTTACTTGCCCGACTTCTTGTCGCCGCCATGACCCTTGAACGTACGGGTCAGAGCGAATTCGCCAAGCTTGTGGCCGACCATGTTCTCGTTGACCAGCACCGGGATGTGGTTCTTGCCGTTGTGCACGGCAATGGTGAAACCGATCATCTCGGGGAGGATCATGGAACGGCGCGACCAAGTCTTGATCGGCTTCTTGTTGTTGCCCGCGGTCTCCACCTTCTTCGACAGATGGTGGTCGACGAACGGACCCTTTTTGAGTGAACGTGCCATGGCCGATTAACCCCTGCGATCGCGCACGATGAATTGCGTGGTGCGCTTGTTCTTGCGCGTCTTGTAACCCTTGGTCGGAACACCCCACGGGGTGACCGGATGCGGGTTGCCCTGGCCAGCCTTCGCCTCGCCGCCACCGTGCGGGTGATCGACGGGGTTCATGGCGGCGCCGCGGACGGTCGGCTTGATGCCGCGCCAACGCTTGGCGCCGGCCTTGCCGAGCTTCTCGAGGCTGTGCTCGTCGTTGCCGACTTCGCCGATGGTGGCGCGGCACTCGACCGGCACCTTGCGCATTTCGCCGGAGCGAAGGCGCAGCGTGGCGTAGCCCTGCTCGCGAGCGACCAGGTAGGCGCTGGCGCCGGCCGCACGGGCCAGCTGGGCGCCCTTGCCCGGCTTCATCTCGACGCAGCACACGGTCGAACCGACCGGCACGTTGCTCAGCGGCAGCGTGTTGCCCACCTTGATGGGCGCATCGCGGCCGGCGATGACCTGGTCGCCGTCCTTCAGGCCCTTCGGGGCGATGATGTAACGGCGCTCGCCATCGACGTAGCACAGCAGCGCGATGTGCGCGGTGCGGTTGGGATCGTATTCGATCCGCTCCACGCGCGCCGGAATGCCTTCCTTGTCGCGCTTGAAGTCGATGATGCGGTAGTGCTGCTTGTGACCGCCGCCGATGTGGCGGGTGGTGATGCGGCCATGGTGGTTACGACCGCCGGTCTTGCTCTGCTTTTCGATCAGGGCCGCGTGCGGCGCGCCCTTGTGCAGGCCCGGGGTCACGACGCGGACCGCATTGCGGCGGCCGGCGGAAGTGGGCTTGAAAGTCATCAATGCCATGGGTCTTTCCTCAGGCCTTGGCCATCACGTCGATCGACTGGCCTTCGGCCAGCTTCACGTACGCCTTGCGCCAGTCGCCGCGGCGGCCCATGCGGTTACGGAAGGCCTTGTTCTTGCCCTTCACGTTGACCACATTGACGGCCTCGACCTTGACGTCGAACAGCTTTTCCACGGCGACCTTGATGTCGGCCTTGGTGGCTTCGTTCGAGACTTCGAAGACGTATTGGTTGGAAACTTCCTGCAGACGGGCGGTCTTTTCGGACACGCGCGGCGCGCGGATGATGCTGTAGAGCTTGGCGTCGTTCATGCCAGCCACTCCTCGATCTTCTTGACCGCATCGCTGGTGAGCACGACCGAGTCGGCGCCGACGAGGGCGACCGGATCCAGGCCCTGAACGTCACGCACTTCGACGTACGGCAGGTTACGGGCCGAGAGGTACAGGTTCTCGGTGGCCTCTTCGGTGACGATCAGCGGACGGCGACCGACTTCCAGGCTCTTGAGCTTTTCGATCAGGCCCTTGGTCTTCGGCGCGTCGATGTCGAAGCTCTCGACGACCGTGATGCGGCCCTGGCGATTCAGCTCGGACAGGATCGCGGCGATCGCGGCGCGGTACATCTTGCGGTTGACCTTCTGCGCGAAGCTGCGCGGCTTGGCCGCGAAGGTCACGCCGCCGCCGACGAAGATCGGAGCGGTCAGAGCGCCGTGACGAGCGCCGCCGCCCTTCTGCTTCTTCGACTTCTTGGTGGTGCCGTTGACTTCGGAGCGGGTCTTCTGGGCCTTGGTGCCCGAACGACCGGCGTTGCGATAGGCGACGACGACCTGGTGGACCAGATCTTCGCTGAATTCGCGGCCGAAGATCTCGTCGGAGACCGACAGAGTCTTGGTGCTGTTGTTGATGGCGAGTTCCATCGTCATCTCTCCTTATGCCTTGCTCGAGGGACGGACGATCACGTCGCCACCCGGCGCGCCCGGCACCGCGCCCTTGATCGCGATCAGGCCGCGCTCGGCGTCGACCTTGACCACTTCAAGACGCTGGGTGCTCTGCTGGACGGCGCCCATGTGGCCGGACATCTTCTTGCCCGGGAAAACGCGGCCCGGCGTCTGGCGCTGGCCGATGGAGCCCGGCGAGCGGTGCGACAGCGAGTTGCCGTGCGTCGCGTCGCCCATGCTGAAGTTCCAGCGCTTGATCGTGCCCTGGAAGCCCTTGCCCTTGGTCACGCCCTGGACGTCGACCAGCTGGCCGGCGCTGAAGATGTCGGCCTTGATTTCGCCGCCGACTTCGAATGCGCCGATCTGGTCGGCTTCCACGCGCAGCTCCCACAGACCGCGACCGGCTTCGACCTTCGCCTTGGCGAGGTGACCGGCTTCGGGCTTGTTGACGAGCGCGGCGCGGCGCACGCCGACGGTCACCTGCACGGCGCTGTAGCCGTCGGTTTCCGCCGTCTTGATCTGGGTGATGCGGTTCGGAGTGGCCTCGATGAGGGTCACCGGAACCGACTTGCCGTCTTCGGTGAAGAAACGGCTCATGCCGGCCTTGCGACCGACGATGCCCAACGAATACTTCTTCGCGGTCATAGTGGTTGCCTCAGGTCAGCTTGATCTGGACATCAACGCCAGCCGCGAGTTCGAGCTTCATCAGCGCGTCCACGGTCTTGTCGTTGGGGTCGACGATGTCGAGCACGCGCTTGTGCGTGCGGGTCTCGTACTGGTCGCGCGCGTCCTTGTCGACGTGCGGGGAGACGAGAACGGTGTAGCGCTCGATCTTGGTCGGCAGCGGGATCGGGCCGCGCACTTGCGCGCCGGTCCGCTTGGCCGTTTCGACGATCTCGCTGGCCGAGCGGTCGATCAGACGATGATCGTACGCTTTGAGCCGGATCCGGATCTTTTGGTCCGCCATGAACGGAATTCCTTGGTTGAAAGAGCGACGGGACGGCTTCTGGGTGCGCCGGCCCCACGAAAACGCAAACACTCCAGGACAACACCCTCGCCCCGGAGCTTCCTTGCCTGGAAAAGCTAAGGCGGCCCGGTTTCCCGGCCCGCCCAGACTGAGCAGAACGCACGAAAGGCCCCGTTACTGTTCCTTGGTTGCCAAAAGGCCCGGAACGTACGGAGCTGCCGTGCGACATATCCCTGTCTGGCGAATACGAGGGACGTCCTGTTTCTCATTTCGCTGGTTGTGCCGGCCCGAAAAACAGGGCTGGCACGGTGGTCGCGCATTCTAGCGGCATTGACGGGGGCAATGCAACACCCCTGCCCTGCGGGATTGCGGACCGGCTCTCGGCGCCGTTCATGGGGCTGAGGAGCCTGAAAAAGCCGCGGCGGCCAGGTGGCCGCCGCGGTAGTTCGTCGTCTGAGACTTCGGAGCGGAGTCCTCGTCTCTGGATCCCCGCTTTCGCGGGGATGACGATTCGGCAAAGCCGTGCGCGCTATGCGCGCACGGGCCGAATCGTCACTTGACGATCTTCGACACCACGCCGGCGCCGACGGTGCGGCCGCCTTCGCGGATCGCGAAGCGCAGGCCTTCGTCCATCGCCACCGGGTTGATCAGCGTGACCACCATCTTCACGTTGTCGCCCGGCATCACCATCTCGACGCCTTCCGGCAGCTGGCACGCGCCGGTGATGTCGGTGGTGCGGAAGTAGAACTGCGGGCGGTAGCCCTTGAAGAACGGGGTGTGACGGCCGCCCTCGTCCTTCGACAGCACGTACACTTCGCCTTCGAACTCGGTGTGCGGGGTGATCGAACCCGGCTTCGCCAGCACCTGGCCGCGCTCCACGTCGTCGCGCTTGGTGCCGCGCAGCAGCAGACCCGCGTTGTCGCCCGCCTGGCCCTGGTCCAGCAGCTTGCGGAACATCTCAACGCCGGTGACCGTGGTCTTCTGGGTCGGACGGATGCCGACGATTTCGATTTCGTCGCCCACCTTGATGATGCCGCGCTCGATACGGCCGGTCACCACGGTGCCGCGGCCCGAGATCGAGAACACGTCTTCCACCGGCATCAGGAACGGCTTGTCGATCGCGCGCTCCGGCTCCGGAATGAAGCTGTCCAGCGCCTCGACCAGCTTGATGATCGCCGGCACGCCGATGTCGCTCTGGTCGCCTTCCAGCGCCAGACGGGCCGAACCGTGGATGATCGGGGTGTCGTCGCCCGGGAACTCGTACTTCGACAGCAGCTCGCGCACTTCCATCTCGACCAGCTCGAGCAGCTCGGCGTCGTCGACCATGTCGGCCTTGTTCAGGAACACGACGATGTACGGCACGCCGACCTGACGCGACAGCAGGATGTGCTCGCGCGTCTGCGGCATCGGGCCGTCAGCGGCCGAGCACACCAGGATCGCGCCGTCCATCTGCGCCGCACCCGTGATCATGTTCTTCACGTAGTCGGCGTGGCCCGGGCAGTCCACGTGCGCGTAGTGACGGTTCGGGCTTTCGTACTCGACGTGCGCCGTCGAGATCGTGATGCCGCGAGCCTTCTCTTCCGGCGCCGCGTCGATCGCGTCGTACGCCTTGAATTCGCCACCGAAACGCTCGGCGCCGACCTTGGTCAGAGCGGCCGTCAGCGTGGTCTTGCCGTGGTCGACGTGACCGATCGTGCCGACGTTCACGTGCGGCTTGGTGCGCTCGAATTTACCCTTAGCCATGATTGTCTCTCTTAATTTCTGTGGTTCGTGATTCGGGATTCGGGATGGGCGGCCCAAGGCCGCCACCCCTCATCGATCCGTTATTGAGCGGCCTCGGCGCGGATTTCGGGAGCGAGTCGGATCCGCTGTTGCGAATCCCGAATCCCCACTCCCGAATCCCGGCCCGATCAGCCGCCCTTCTTGATGACCGTCTCGGCGATGTTGGTCGGCGCTTCGGCGTAATGGTCGAATTCCATCGTGAAGGTCGCGCGGCCCTGGGTCAGCGAACGGATCGTGGTCGCGTAACCGAACATTTCGCCCAGCGGCACCATCGCGTTGATGGTCTTGCCCGACGGCGTGTCGTCCTGGCCCTGCAGCAGGCCGCGACGACGGCTCAAGTCGCCCATCACGTCGCCGACGTACTCTTCCGGGGTCACCACTTCGACCTTCATCATCGGCTCCAGCAGGACCGGATCGGCCTTGCGGAAACCTTCCTTGAACGCCATCGACGCGGCGAGCTTGAACGCCATTTCCGACGAGTCGACGTCGTGGTACGAACCGAACACGAGCTTGACCTTCACGCCCACGACCGGGAAGCCGGCCAGCGGACCGCTGGTGATGGTCTCGCGCAGGCCCTTCTCGACCGCCGGGATGAATTCCTTCGGAATCACGCCGCCGGTGATGTCGTTGACGAACAGGAAATCGTTCTCGACGTCCTCGTTGGCGCGGTCGGCTTCGTTCATCGGCGACAGCTCGATCACGACGTGACCGTACTGGCCCTTACCGCCGGACTGCTTGGCGTGCTTGTAGTCCGACTTGACGTCCGACTTGCGGATGGTCTCGCGGTACGCCACCTGCGGCTTGCCGACGTTGGCCTCGACGTTGAACTCGCGACGCATGCGGTCGACGATGATGTCCAGGTGCAGCTCGCCCATGCCCGAGATGATGGTCTGGCCGGACTCTTCGTCGGTACGCACGCGGAACGAGGGATCTTCCTGAGCCAGGCGGCCCAGCGCGATGCCCATCTTCTCCTGGTCCGACTTGGTCTTCGGCTCGACCGCCATCGAGATGACGGGCTCCGGGAACACCATGCGCTCGAGGGTGATGACGTGGTCCTGGGCGCACAGGGTGTCGCCGGTGGTCACGTCCTTCAGGCCCACGGCCGCGGCGATGTCGCCGGCGCGGACTTCCTTGATTTCGTCGCGCTGGTTGGCGTGCATCTGCAGGATGCGGCCGATGCGCTCCTTCTTCATCTTGACCGGGTTGTAGACCTGGTCGCCCGAGTTCAGCACGCCCGAGTAGACGCGGAAGAAGGTCAGCGCGCCCACGAACGGGTCGGTCATGATCTTGAACGCCAGCGCCGAGAACGGCTCGGAATCCGAAGCCTTGCGGCTGTCTTCCTTTTCGTTCTCGTCGATGCCCTGCACCGGCGGACGGTCGGCCGGCGACGGCAGCAGGTTGATGACGCCGTCGAGCATGGCCTGCACGCCCTTGTTCTTGAACGCCGAGCCGCAGAACACCGGCACGATCTCGACCTTCAGGGTGCGCGCGCGCAGGCCGGAGACGATCTCTTCCTCGGTCAGCTCTTCGCCGCCCAGGTACTTCTCCATCAGATCTTCGGTCGCTTCGGCGGCGGCTTCGATCATGAAGCTGCGCGCTTCCTCGGCCTTGGACTGCAGCTCGGCCGGGATGTCCTTGTACTCGAACTTGGTGCCCTGCGAGGCGACGTCCCAATGGATCGCCTTCATCTTCAGCAGGTCGACCACGCCCTCGAAGCCGTCTTCGGCGCCGATCGGCACCTGCATCGGAACAGCGTACGCGCCCAGGCGCGCCTTCAGCTGCTCGACGACCTTGTCGAAGTTGGCGCCGGTGCGGTCCATCTTGTTGACGAACGCCATGCGCGGCACCGAGTACTTGTTGGCCTGGCGCCAAACGGTCTCGGACTGCGGCTGCACGCCGCCGACCGCGCACAGCACGAACACCGCGCCGTCGAGGACGCGCAGCGAGCGCTCCACTTCGATGGTGAAGTCGACGTGTCCGGGGGTGTCGATGATGTTGAAGCGGTGCTCGGGCAGCGACTTGTCCATGCCCTTCCAGAACGCGGTGGTCGCGGCGGAAGTGATGGTGATGCCGCGCTCCTGCTCCTGCTCCATCCAGTCCATCGTCGCGGCACCTTCGTGCACTTCGCCGATCTTGTGGCTGACGCCGGTGTAGAACAGGATGCGTTCGGACGTGGTGGTCTTGCCGGCATCGATGTGGGCCATGATGCCGAAGTTGCGGTAACGCTCGATGGGAGTGGTGCGAGCCACGGGACCCTCTCGTAAGTTTTCGAATTCCAGATGGCCGGACGCCGCCTCGTGGGCGGCCTCCGGTTCGCTAGGCGGCCGTCAGCCGCCGCGGCAACATCTCATGCGGATGTTGCGGAAGCCCTGTCGCCAGGGCTTGCGATCACCAGCGGTAGTGAGCGAACGCGCGGTTCGCTTCCGCCATACGGTGGGTTTCTTCGCGCTTCTTGATCGCCGCGCCGCGGTTCTCGGAAGCGTCGAGCAGCTCGGCGGCCAGCTTGCGCGGCATCGAGCTCTCGCCGCGCTTGCGCGCGGAGTCGATCAGCCAGCGCATCGCCAGGGCCATGCGGCGCGAGGAGCGCACTTCGACCGGCACCTGGTAGGTGGCGCCGCCGACGCGGCGGGACTTCACTTCCACCGACGGGGAAACGTTGGTCAGGGCCTTTTCGACCAGCTCGAGAGCGTTCGGATTCTTCTCGCCGATGACGTCCATCGCGCCGTAGACGATCTTCTCGGCGACCGACTTCTTGCCGCTCTGCATGACCATATTGATGAAACGCGCGATCGTTTCGCTGCCGTGCTTGGGATCGGGCAGGATCGAACGCTGCGGGGCGGAGCCTTTACGCGACATGGTGCGTACCTATTCTCGTGATTCTTGAACGTGCGTGATTGCGGGTGGCGGCGCCGGTTGCGGCGCGCCGGGCAGCGACGCGATTAGGACTTCGGACGCTTGGCGCCGTACTTGGAACGGCTCTGGCGGCGCTTGGCGACACCGGCGGCGTCGAGCGAGCCGCGCACGGTGTGGTAGCGCACGCCCGGCAGATCCTTGACGCGGCCGCCGCGGATCAGCACGACCGAGTGCTCTTGCAGGTTGTGGCCTTCGCCACCGATGTACGAAATGATTTCGTAACCGTTGGTCAGGCGCACCTTGGCGACCTTGCGCAGAGCCGAGTTCGGCTTCTTCGGGGTGGTGGTGTACACGCGGGTGCAGACGCCGCGACGCTGCGGGCAGTTGGCGAGCGCCGGCGAGGTGCTCTTGTAAGTGGCCGCCTGCCGCGGCTTGCGGACGAGCTGATTGATGGTTGCCATCTGGAACTCTTGTTTAAGGGCCGGGCGGCCGCTTCGTGAGAAACGAACGACAAGCGGATAGCACCCGACCTGCCGAGACGAAAAAGTATAGCCCGCGCTTAACGTTTCCGTCAACGCAGGCAGCGCGAACAGGCGAAACCGACGCCCGGAGGCGGCAGTTTCGTTTCCTTATTCGATGATCCCGCCCTGCCCTGGGCCGAACACTAGGCACTCCCTGTGCCTAATTTCGTGATCTGGGATTTCGACCCATAGGGTCCAATCCGGTCGGCGAGTCTAGCATGTTTTGCCGGACTTGCCAGCCCCATACCGCCCTTACCCACCCGTTCATGCGGGTTCGCAGCAGCGGACGGGGCAAAAAAGAGGCGGGCATCGCTGCCCGCCTCGGTAGTGCCGGTTCGGCGCCGGCCCGGCCTTGCGGCCGGACCGGAGCGCGGATCGCTTACTCGGCGTCGTCGCCGGCGACCGTCTCGGCTGCGGCCGGAGCCGGAGCCTCGACCGCCGCCACGCTGACCGGACCGGCCAGCGCTTCCATCTCCGAGTCGGTCAGGCCCGACGCGTTCTTGCGGCGCTGGCTGTGGTACGCCAGACCGGTGCCGGCCGGGATCAGGCGACCGACGATCACGTTCTCCTTGAGGCCGCGCAGGTTGTCGCGGGTGCCGCGTACGGCCGCCTCGGTCAACACGCGGGTGGTCTCCTGGAACGAGGCCGCCGAGATGAACGACTCGGTCGCCAGCGAGGCCTTGGTGATGCCGAGCAGGACCGGGTCGTACTTGGCCAGGATCTCGCTGCGGGCCTGCAGGCGCACGTTCTCTTCGATCAGGCGCTGACGCTCGACCTGTTCGCCGTTGAGGAACTTGCTGTCGCCGCCGTCGACGATCTCGACCTTACGCAGCATCTGGCGAACGATCACCTCGATGTGCTTGTCGTTGATCTTCACGCCCTGCAGGCGGTAGACGTCCTGGATTTCCTTGGTCAGGTAGACCGCCAGCGGCTCCACGCCCAGCAGGCGCAGGATGTCCTGCGGGCTCGGCTCGCCGTCGACGACCGTCTCGCCCTTCTCCACGTGCTCGCCTTCGAACACGATGATCTGGCGGTACTTCGGGATCAGCTCTTCGTGCTCTTCGCCGTCCGCCTGCTTGATGATCAGGCGCTGCTTGCCCTTAGTGTCCTTGCCGAAGCTGACGATGCCGGAGACTTCGGCCAGGATCGCCGGATCCTTCGGCTTGCGCGCTTCGAACAAGTCGGCCACGCGCGGCAGACCGCCGGTGATGTCGCGGGTCTTGGACGCTTCCTGCGGGATCTTGGCGACCACGTCGCCGACGCCGACCGGCGCGCCGTCCTGCAGGTTGACGATCGAACGCGGCGGCAGCAGGTACTGCGCCGGCAGGTCGGTGCCCGGGATCGACAGGTCCTTGCCGTTCTTGTCGACGATGCGCACGATCGGACGCAGGTCCTTGCCCTGCGAGCCGCGACGCTTGGGATCGGTGATCTCGCGCGAGGCCAGGCCGGTCAGTTCGTCGGTCTTCTCGATCACGGTCACGCCATCGACGAAGTCGATGAAACGCACGAAACCGGCGACTTCCGAAACGATCGGGTGGTTGTGCGGATCCCAGTTCGCGACCGTGTTGCCGGCCTTGATCTCGGCGCCATCGCGGAAGTTGATGGTCGCGCCGTACGGGATCTTGTAGCGCTCGCGCTCGCGGCCGTGCGGGTCGAGCACCGACAGTTCGCCCGAACGCGACACCGCGACCAGGTGGCCGCCGGCGTGGGCGACGTGCTTGAGGTTGTTGAACTTCAGCGAACCGGTGGTCTTGACGGTGACGTTGTCGATCGCCGCCGCTCGCGACGCCGCGCCGCCGATGTGGAAGGTACGCATGGTCAGCTGGGTGCCCGGCTCGCCGATCGACTGCGCGGCGACGACGCCGACCGCTTCGCCGTGGTTGACCAGGTGGCCGCGGCCGAGGTCGCGGCCGTAGCAACGGGCGCACACGCCGAAGCTGCTTTCGCAGGTGATGGTCGAACGCACCTTGATCGACTGGACGCTGGCGTCCTCGAGCTTCTGCACCCAGGCTTCGTCGAGCAGGGTGTTGCGGGTGACGATCGGTTCCTCGTCGTTGCCCGGCAGGAACACGTCCTCGGCCACGACGCGGCCCAGCACGCGGTCGCGCAGCGGCTCGACCACGTCGCCGCCTTCGACGATCGGGGTCATGGTCAGACCCTCGACGGTGCCGCAGTCGGTTTCGGTGATGACCACGTCCTGGGCGACGTCGACCAGACGGCGGGTCAGGTAACCCGAGTTCGCGGTCTTCAGCGCGGTGTCCGCGAGGCCCTTACGGGCGCCGTGGGTCGAGATGAAGTACTGCAGAACGTTCAGGCCTTCGCGGAAGTTCGCGGTGATCGGCGTCTCGATGATCGAGCCGTCGGGACGCGCCATCAGGCCGCGCATACCGGCGAGCTGACGGATCTGCGCCTGCGAACCGCGCGCGCCGGAGTCGGCCATGATGTAAATCGAGTTCATCGACTTCTGCGGGACCATCTCGCCCTTGGCGTTGGCCACGGTGTCGGTGCCGATCGCGTCCATCATCGCCTTGGCCACGCGCTCGTTGGTGCGCGACCAGATGTCGACGACCTTGTTGTAGCGCTCGCCCGCGGTGACCAGACCGGACTGGTACTGCTGCTGGATTTCCAGCACTTCCGATTCGGCCTCGGCCAGGATGCCCTTCTTCTCGCCCGGGATGATCATGTCGTCGATGCCGATCGACACGCCGGCGCGGGTCGCGTAACCGAAGCCGGTGTACATCAGGCGGTCGGCGAACACGACCGTGTCCTTCAGCCCCAGCATGCGGTAGCAGGAGTTGATCAGGCGGCTGATGTTCTTCTTGGTCAGCTCGGTGTTGGCCAGCGCGTACGGCAGGCCGTCCGGCAGGATCTCGCGCAGCAAAGCGCGGCCGACGGTGGTGTCGACGACCGAGGTCTTCTGCGAGCGGGTGCCGTCTTCGGCGATCACGGTTTCGGTGATGCGGACCTTCACCTTGGCGTGCAGCTGCACGACGCGGTTGTCGTAGGCGCGCTTGACCTCGGCCACGTTGGCGAACGCCATGCCCTCGCCCGCCTTGTTCTCCAGGGCGCGGGTCATGTAGTACAGGCCGAGCACGACGTCCTGCGACGGCACGATGATCGGCTCGCCGTTGGCCGGCGACAGGATGTTGTTCGACGCCATCATCAGCGCGCGCGCTTCCAGCTGGGCCTCGAGGCTCAGCGGGACGTGCACGGCCATCTGGTCGCCGTCGAAGTCGGCGTTGAACGCGGTGCAGACCAGCGGGTGCAGCTGGATCGCCTTGCCTTCGATCAGCACCGGCTCGAACGCCTGGATGCCCAGGCGGTGCAGGGTCGGGGCGCGGTTCAGCAGCACCGGATGCTCGCGGATCACCTCTTCGAGGATGTCCCAGACTTCGGCTTCTTCGCGCTCGACCAGCTTCTTGGCGGCCTTGATCGTGGTGGCCAGGCCGCGGCGCTGCAGCTTGGCGAAGATGAAGGGCTTGAACAGCTCCAGCGCCATCTTCTTCGGCAGGCCGCACTCGTGCAGGCGCAGGGTCGGGCCGACCACGATGACCGAACGGCCCGAGTAGTCCACGCGCTTGCCGAGCAGGTTCTGGCGGAACCGGCCCTGCTTGCCCTTGATCATGTCGGCGAGCGACTTGAGCGGGCGCTTGTTGGTGCCGGTGATGGCGCGGCCGCGGCGGCCGTTGTCCATCAGCGCGTCGACCGATTCCTGCAGCATGCGCTTCTCGTTGCGCACGATGATGTCGGGCGCGTTGAGTTCGAGCAGGCGACGCAGGCGGTTGTTGCGGTTGATGACGCGGCGGTACAGATCGTTCAGATCCGAGGTCGCGAAGCGGCCGCCTTCCAGCGGCACCAGCGGACGCAGATCCGGCGGCAGCACCGGCAGCACGGTCATGACCATCCACTCCGGACGGTTGCCGGACTCGAGGAAGGCTTCGACCAGCTTGATCCGCTTGGTCAGGCGCTTGAGCTTGGTCTCGCTGTTGGTCGAGGCGATCTCTTCGCGCAGCTGCAGCATCTCGGCCTGCAGGTCGATGGTGCGCAGCAGGTCGTAGACCGCCTCGGCGCCCATCGCGGCTTCGAAGTCGTCGCCGTGCTCCTGGCGCGCCTGCAGGTACTGCTCTTCGGTGAGCAGGTTGCCGCGTTCCATCGGGGTCAGGCCCGGCTCGGTGACCACGTACGCTTCGAAGTACAGGATGCGCTCGATGTCGCGCAGGGTCATGTCCAGCATCAGGCCGATGCGCGAGGGCAGCGACTTGAGGAACCAGATGTGCGCGACCGGCGACGCCAGGTCGATGTGGCCCATGCGCTCGCGGCGGACCTTGGCCAGGGTGACCTCGGTGCCGCACTTCTCGCACACCACGCCGCGGTGCTTCATGCGCTTGTACTTGCCGCACAGGCACTCGTAGTCCTTGATCGGCCCGAAGATCGCGGCGCAGAACAGGCCGTCGCGCTCGGGCTTGAAGGTACGGTAGTTGATGGTTTCCGGCTTCTTCACTTCGCCGAACGACCACGAACGCACCAGGTCCGGGGAGGCCAGGGCGATCTTGATCGCGTCGAAGTCCAGCGCGGGACGCTGCTGGTTGAAGAGATTGAGCAAGTCTTTCATTTGGAATCTCCGGGAATCGGGAATAGAGAATGGGGAATCGTCAAAGCGGGTCTCGGGAGGGGTTTCGGGCGCTTTCGCGATTCCCTATTCCCCATTCCCGATTCCCGGCCGTCCTCAGTTCTCTTCCAGCTCCATATTGATAGCCAGCGAGCGGATTTCCTTGACCAGCACGTTGAAGGACTCCGGCATGCCGGCGACCATTTCGTACTCGCCGTCGACGATGTTCTTGTACATCTGGTTGCGGCCCTGCACGTCGTCGGACTTCACCGTCAGCATTTCCTGCAGGGTGTAGGCCGCGCCGTAGGCTTCCAGCGCCCAGACTTCCATTTCGCCGAAACGCTGGCCGCCGAACTGCGCCTTGCCGCCCAGCGGCTGCTGGGTGACGAGCGAGTACGGACCGGTCGAGCGCGCGTGCATCTTGTCGTCGACCAGGTGGTTCAGCTTCAGCATGTGCATGTAGCCGATGGTCACCGGACGCTCGAACGCCTCGCCGGTACGGCCGTCGTGCAGCACGGTCTGGCCGCTGCTCGGCAGGTCGGCGAGTTCGAGCATGCGCTTGATCTCCGACTCGGCCGCGCCGTCGAACACCGGCGTCGCCATCGGCACGCCGTCGGTCAGGTTGCGGGCCAGACGCAGCAGTTCCTCATCGGTGAACTGCTTCAGGTCGACGCGCTGGCCGTGCACCTTGGTGTCGTGGTTGTAGACGTCGTCGAGGAACTTGCGCAGGTCGGCGATCTTCTGCTGCGCCTCCAGCATGCGCTGGATCTTCTGGCCCAGGCCCTTGGCGGCCCAGCCCAGATGCACTTCGAGGATCTGGCCGATGTTCATACGCGACGGCACGCCGAGCGGGTTCAGCACGATGTCGACGGTCTGGCCGTCGGCCGCGTACGGCATGTCCTCGACCGGAACGATGGTCGAGACCACGCCCTTGTTGCCGTGACGGCCGGCCATCTTGTCGCCCGGCTGGATGCGGCGCTTGACCGCCAGGAACACCTTGACCGTCTTGAGGATGCCCGGAGCCAGGTCGTCGCCCTGGGTGATCTTGGCGCGCTTGTCGGCGAAACGGCGCTCGAACTCCTTGGCGTGAACGTCGATCTGCTTCTGCGCGCGCTCGATCGCCTCGATCGCTTCCTCGTCCTTCATGCGCAGGGTGAACCAGTCGGTGCGCTTGAGGCCGTCGAGCACCAGCGAGGTGACGATGTCGCCCTTCTTCAGGCTGGCGCCGCCGTTGGCGACCTTGCCGATCAGCTGCGAACGCAGACGGTCGTAGATCGCCGCTTCGAGGATGCGGAACTGGTCGTCGAAGTCCTTCTTGACCCGGCGGATTTCCGACTCTTCGATCTGGCGGGCGCGCTTGTCCTTCTCGATGCCGTCGCGGGTGAAGACCTGCACGTCGATGACGGTGCCGTCCATGCCCGGCGGCACGCGCAGCGAGCTGTCCTTAACGTCGGAGGCCTTCTCGCCGAAGATCGCGCGCAGCAGCTTCTCTTCCGGAGTCAGCTGCGATTCGCCCTTCGGGGTGACCTTGCCGACCAGGATGTCGCCGGCGCGGACTTCGGCGCCGATGTACACCACGCCCGACTCGTCGAGGCGGTTCAGCGCCTGCTCGGAGACGTTCGGGATGTCGGCCGAGATTTCCTCCGGCCCCAGCTTGGTGTCGCGCGCCGAACAGGTCAGCTCTTCGATGTGGATCGTGGTGTAGCGATCCTCCTCGACCACGCGCTCGGAGAGCAGGATCGAGTCTTCGAAGTTATAGCCGTTCCACGGCATGAACGCGACCAGCATGTTCTGGCCGAGCGCGAGCTCGCCGATGTCGGTCGAGGGACCGTCGGCCAGCACGTCGCCGCGTGCGATCACGTCGCCCACCTTCACCAGCGGACGCTGGTTGATGCAGGTGTTCTGGTTCGAGCGGGTGTACTTGATGAGGTTGTAGATGTCCACGCCGGCGTCGGTCACCGCGGAGATTTCCTCCTCATTGACCTTGACCACGATGCGGCCCGCGTCGACCTGCTCGATCACGCCGCCGCGCAGCGCGTTGACGGTCACGCCCGAGTCGCGCGCCACGGCGCGCTCGATGCCGGTGCCGACCAGCGGCTTCTGCGAACGCAGGGTCGGAACGGCCTGGCGCTGCATGTTCGCGCCCATCAGCGCGCGGTTGGCGTCGTCGTGCTCCAGGAACGGAACCAGCGCGGCCGCGACCGACACGGTCTGCATCGGCGAGACGTCCATGAAGTGGATCTCGCTCGGCGGCTTGAGCAGGGTTTCGCCCTGGAAGCGGCAGGCGACGAACTGGGCGGTGATCATGCCCTTGTCGTCCTGCGGCGCGTTGGCCTGGGCGATGACGTACTCGTTCTCCTCGATCGCCGACAGGAACTCGACGTCCTCGGTGACCTTGCCGTCCACGACCTTGCGGTACGGCGTCTCCAGGAAGCCGTACTTGTTGGTGCGGGCGAACACCGCCAGCGAGTTGATCAGGCCGATGTTCGGGCCTTCCGGCGTTTCGATGGTGCAGACGCGGCCGTAATGGGTCGGGTGCACGTCGCGCACTTCGAAGCCGGCGCGCTCGCGGGTCAGGCCGCCCGGGCCCAGCGCCGAGACGCGGCGCTTGTGGGTGACTTCCGACAGCGGGTTGTTCTGGTCCATGAACTGCGACAGCTGCGAGGAGCCGAAGAACTCCTTGATCGCGGCGGCCACCGGCTTGGCGTTGATCAGCTCCTGCGGGGTCAGGCCTTCGGACTCGGCCATCGACAGGCGCTCCTTGACCGCGCGCTCGACGCGGACCAGGCCGACGCGGAAGGTGTTCTCGGCCATTTCGCCGACCGAACGCACGCGACGGTTGCCCAGGTGGTCGATGTCGTCGACCACGCCGCGACCGTTGCGGATCTCGGTCAGGGTGCGGATGACGTCGAGGATGTCCGAAGTGTCGCCCAGCTCGTTGCGCAGGCGCGCGGACTCGTCGTCCTTGCGCTCGGCGAAGTACTTCGCGTCGTACAGCACCGAAGCGCCGGTGGTTTCCTTGCGGCCGATGCGGCGGTTGAACTTCATCCGGCCGACGCCCGACAGGTCGTAGCGCTCGAAGGTGAAGAACAGGTTGTGGAACAGGTTCTGCGCGGCGTCCTTGGTCGGCGGCTCGCCGGGACGCATCATGCGGTAGATCTCGACCAGGGCCTCGAGCTGGGTCTTGGTCGGGTCGATGCGCAGGGTGTTGGAGATGTACGGACCGCGGTCGAGGTCGTTGACCCAGATCGTGCCGATCTGGTCGATGCCGGCCTTGCGGAAGGCCTGCAGGTGGTCTTCGTTGATCTCGTCGTTGGCCGAGGCCAGCGGCTCGCCGGTCTTGGTGTCGATGACGTCGTGCGAGAGGATGCGGCCCATCAGGTAGCTGTCCGGCACGGCCAGGGCGGAGATGCCCGACTGTTCCATCTGCTTGACGTGGCGCGCGGTCACGCGCTTGCCGGCTTCGACGATCACGCGGTCGCCGTCGGCCAGATCGAAGTCCAGGGTTTCGCCGCGCAGGCGCTCGGAGACCAGCTCCCACTGCACGCCCTCGGGCATGATGTGGAAGGTGTTGATCTCGAAGAACTTGTTCAGCATCTCCTCGTTGCCGTAGCCGAGCGCGCGCAGCAGCACGGTGACCGGCAGCTTGCGGCGGCGGTCGATACGGGTGAACACCGCGTCCTTCGGGTCGAACTCGAAGTCCAGCCAGGAGCCGCGGTAGGGGATGATGCGGGCGCTGTACAGCAGCTTGCCCGAGCTGTGGGTCTTGCCGCGGTCGTGGTCGAAGAACACGCCCGGCGAACGGTGCAGCTGCGAGACGATGACGCGCTCGGTGCCGTTGACGATGAAGGTGCCGTTGTCGGTCATGAGCGGGATTTCGCCCATGTAGACCTCTTGCTCCTTGACGTACTTGATCGCCTTGGTCGAGGACTCGCGGTCGTAGATCACCAGGCGCACGGTCACGCGCAGCGGAGCGCCGTAGGACAGGCCGCGGTTGCGGCATTCGCGCTCGTCGAACACCGGGTCGCCGAGCTTGTAGCCCACGTACTCGAGCGCGGCGTTGCCGCTGTAGCTGGAGATCGGGAACACCGACTTCAGCGCGGCGTGCAGGCCGCGGTCGGCGCGCTTGGCCGGGTCGGTGTGCTCTTGCAGGAATTCGCGATAGGAGTCGACCTGGATCGCGAGCAGGAAGGGAACTTCGAGGATGGACTTGCGCTTGCCGAAGTCCTTGCGGATGCGCTTCTTTTCGGTGAACGAATAGTTCTGGGAAGCTGTGGTCATGGTGAGCTACCGCCTCGATTAGCTAATGGGCCGGGAAAGCCGCGTGCCGGCGCCTTCCGGGCGAACCGCGCGTCCGCGGTTCGGGGGACTAATGACTGAATGCAAAAATTGCCAGTGGGAAGTCGCTGGTATTGCCGGCACCAGCACGCCTTCTCCCGCTACTTCCGACTGTCAACTTCCGGTGGAGCCGGGAATCGGGAATGGGGAATGGAGAATCGGCAAAAGCTCAGATCGCGCTTTTACGATTCCCTATTCCCCATTCTCGATTCCCGTGGAACGGCCAAAGGCCGGGGGCTTTCGCCCCCAGCCTTCGGTTGGTCGCCAATACCAGCCGGCGACGCAAGTACGGCTTACTTGACTTCGACGGTCGCACCAGCGGCTTCGAGGTCCTTCTTCATCTTGGCGGCGTCGTCCTTGGAGACGCCTTCCTTGACGGTCTGCGGAGCGCCTTCGACCAGGTCCTTGGCTTCCTTCAGGCCCAGGCCGGTGATGGCGCGGACGGCCTTAATGGCTTCGACCTTCTTCTCGCCGGCGGCCTTCAGCACGACGGTGAACTCGGTCTGCTCTTCGACCGGAGCGGCGGCTTCGGCAGCGACGCCGGCGACGACCGGAGCGGCGGCGGAGACGCCGAACTTCTCTTCGATCGCGCGGACGAGTTCCATGACTTCCATCAGGCTCTTTTCGGCGATGGCGTCGACGATCTGTTCGTTGGACAGGGACATTGTGTTTAACCTCAGGAAAATTTGATCTTACGAATCGGGTTCAGTGAAGCGGTCGCGAAGACGGTGCGGCGATTACGCCGGTTCCGCTTCGGCCGGAGCTTCGGCTGCGACTTCGCCGCCGCCCTGCTGGTCGGCCACGGCCTTGACGGCGCGGGCGAACATCGCGGCGGGTTCGGACAGCACGCGGGCGAGCATCGCCAGCGCCTGGTCCAAGGTCGGCAGCGAGGCCAGAACGTCGACGTGGCTGGCCGGATAGACCTGACCGCCCACCGCGACGACCTGAGCCTTGAGCTTGTCGTTGCCCTTGGCGAATTCCTTGATCAGACGGCCGGCGGCGCCGGGTTCGTCCACCGAGAACGCATACAGCAGCGGACCGACGAGCTTGTCCTGGACGCACTCGAATTCGGTACCGGCGACGGCGCGCGAGGCCAGGGTGTTCTTGACGACACGCAAGTACACACCGGTTTCGCGAGCCTTCTTGCGCATCGCGGTCAGCTGGCCGACCGTGATGCCCGCGTACTCGGCTGCAATCAAGGAGTGGGCCTTCGCGGCGACTTCTGCCAGCTCGGCGACTACTTCTTGCTTCTGAGACAGATTGAGAGCCATTGCACTCCTCCGAAAAGCCGGGAGTCGAGAATCGGAAGCCGGGAATCGAGAAAGAAGCTTCCGCTCCAACCGATTCCCTATTCCCTATTCCCCATTCCCAGCCTTTATTGACTCCGCTCGCGGCTCCTGCCGCTTGCGGTCCTGGGCGGCGACGGTCCTTGTCGCCGGGGATGCCCGCGGGCATCCCGGGTGGTGGCCTTTCCTGAAAAAATTCAGTCAGGGGCACCATCTACGCCGGCCCGGCTCCGAAGAGTCCGAATTAAGCGATCCCGCTGCACCGACGGCGACTCCTTGCCGTGTCGAGCTTCCGTGCCCGTCGTCGGTACGCGCTGACCGCGCCTGCGGTCTTTGACGGCTATCGCTTCGGGTTGCCCCTGGCGATGCCCTCAAAAAGCTAGGAGCGAGTTGAGAGAAGCGGGAAACGAGTAGGGGCGAATGCGGCTGTTCGCTCACTCCTCACTTCTCTTCGCTCGCTCCTGTAATTCGATTACTTGAGCGTCAGCGAAGCCTGATCGACGATCACGCCCGGACCCATGGTCGAGCTGATCGAGATCTTCTGCAGGTACTGGCCCTTGGCGGTGGCCGGCTTGGCCTTGATCAGGTCGAGCAGCAGCGCCTGCAGGTTGTCCTTCAGCGAGCCGTCTTCGAACGAGACCTTGCCGATGGTGCAGTGGATGATGCCGGCCTTGTCGGTGCGGTAACGCACCTGGCCGCCCTTGGCGTTCTTGACCGCTTCGGCCGGGTTCGGCGAAACGGTGCCGACCTTCGGGTTCGGCATCAGGCCGCGCGGGCCCAGCACCTGGCCGAGCTTACCGACCACGCGCATCGCGTCCGGGGTGGCGATGACCACGTCGTAGTTCAGATCGCCGGCCTGCATCTTCTCGGCCAGGTCGTCCATACCGACGGCTTCGGCGCCCGCGGCCAGGGCCTCGTCGGCCTTGGCGCCGGCGGGGGCGAACACCGCCACGCGCACGGTCTTGCCGGTGCCGGCCGGCAGCACGGTCGAACCGCGCACCTGCTGGTCGGACTTCTTCGCGTCCACGCCCAGGCGCACGGAGACGTCGACGGACTCGACGAACTTGGCCTTGGTGGCGGTCTTGACGATCTTCACGGCTTCGTCGAAGGCGTAGGCCTTGCCCGGAACCACGGCGGCCTTGATGGCCTTTTCGCGCTTGTTCATTGCCATGTTCTTAACCCTCCACCACAAGGCCCATGCTGCGGGCGGAACCCGCAATCGTCTTCACCGCCGCATCCAGGTCGGCCGCCGTCAGGTCGGCTTCCTTCTGCTTGGCGATGGCTTCGAGCTGGGCGCGGGTGACCTTGCCCACCTTGTCGGTGTTCGGGCGCTTGGAGCCGGAGGTGATGCCGGCGGCCTTCTTCAGCAGCACCGAAGCCGGGGTCGACTTGGTGACGAAGGTGAAGGTACGGTCCGAGTAGGCCGTGATGATGACCGGGGTCGGCAGACCCGGCTCGAGCTTGGAGGTCGCGGCGTTGAACGCTTTGCAGAACTCCATGATGTTCAGGCCGCGCTGACCCAGCGCGGGACCGACCGGCGGCGAGGGGTTGGCCTGACCGGCCTTGACCTGCAGCTTGATGTAGCCGACTACTTTCTTTGCCATTGCTGTGCTCTCCGGGTGCTAGCGCCTAAAGACCCCAGGCTCCCCATCGGGCCGGAAAATCGCGCGTTCCGGCATCGCGTTGTCTCTCGCGCGAACAGCCGCCCGGGGACTGCTCCGGGGCGGCTGGTCGGTGTGGGCTGCCGCCCTGCCGGGCAGCGAGCCGCGCACTATATCAGATTTTTGGGCTGGTGCGGAAGGCGGCCCCGGACGCCGGCCTGCGGGCCGGCGCGGGCGCCCTGCCCGGCTCAGGTGGCCTTTTCGACCTGCCCGAATTCCAGCTCGACCGGGGTCGAGCGGCCGAAAATGAGCACCGCGACGCGCAGGCGGCTCTTTTCGTAGTTGATTTCCTCGACCACGCCGTTGAAGTCGACGAACGGGCCGTCGACGACCCGGACCATTTCGCCCGGCTCGAACAGCACCTTCGGACGCGGCTTCTCGACGCCTTCCTGAACGCGCTGCAGGATGCGGTCGGCCTCGGCGTCCTGGATCGGCAGCGGGCGATCGGCGGTGCCGCCGATGAAGCCCATCACCTTCGGGGTTTCCTTGATCAGGTGCCAGCTCTCGCTGTCGATGCGGGGGATGCCCGCCTCGTCATGGGTGGCGATCTGGACCAGGACGTAGCCCGGGAAGAACTTGCGCTCGGAGCGGCGCTTCTGGCCGGAACGCATTTCCACGATCTCTTCGGTCGGGACCAGGACTTCGCCGAAGCGGTCGGTCATCTCGAAGCGGACGATACGGTCGCGCAGGGCCTGGGCCACGGACTTCTCGAAGCCCGAGTAGGCGTGGACCACATACCAGCGCTTGTTTTCTTGCGTGTTCAAATCGGGGGTACTCAACTCGGTCGTCTCCTCAGCGCGCCAGCAGGAACTTGACCGCCGCCTGGATCACCCAGTCGAAACCGGACAGGATCAGGCTCAGGATCAACACCGCGATCATGACCACCCAGGTGGTCTTGAGGGCTTCTTCGCGGGTCGGCCAGACTACTTTGCGCAGCTCGAAGCGCGACTCGGACAGGAATTCGCGGGTCTGGATGCCCTTGGCCGAGAGCATGAACACGGCCGCGCCGGCGACCAGGCCGGCAACGACGACGCCCGCACGCAGCGGGCCGCTCCAGTTCTCGAACCAGATGTAGGCGAACACACCGCCGGCAGCCAGCAACAGGGCCACGACGTACTTGACGAGATCGCCGGCGTTGCCGCCGCTGGATTTGTGGTGTTCGGCCTTGCTGTTCATTCTCGGGGCGATTCCCTCGCGAAAGCCCGCCCATCCCTGCGCGGCCCTTTCAATGGCTTGCCAGTCGCCGGGTCGTCCGAGCCGGCTCGGTGTAAGTGGCACGCCAGGAGGGACTCGAACCCCCAACCTGCGGTTTTGGAGACCGCTGCTCTGCCAATTGAGCTACTGGCGTACGTCTGAAATCTCGGGTCCGGAAGGATACTTTCAAGTCCGTCCCCGTTAAGGGTCGGGACCGCCGGCCGGCCATTGTCTTCGAAAACCGGTCGCCGCGAAACACTTATCGTGTCGGGCGCCCTAAACAACGAAGGCGGACCGGGTTGCCGGCCCGCCGTTCGCGGCCGGGAGGCCGCCGCGGTAGTTCGTCGTCTGAGACTTCGGAGTGGAGTCCTCGTCTCTGAATCCCCGCTTTCGCGGGGATGACGATCTGACAAAGCCGCGCGCTAGCGCGCGGGTCAGATCGTCACTTGACGATCTTCGACACCACGCCGGCGCCGACGGTGCGGCCGCCTTCGCGGATCGCGAAGCGCAGGCCTTCGTCCATCGCCACCGGGTTGATCAGCGTGACCACCATCTTCACGTTGTCGCCCGGCATCACCATCTCGACGCCTTCCGGCAGCTGGCACGCGCCGGTGATGTCGGTGGTGCGGAAGTAGAACTGCGGGCGGTAGCCCTTGAAGAACGGGGTGTGACGGCCGCCCTCGTCCTTCGACAGCACGTACACTTCGCCTTCGAACTCGGTGTGCGGGGTGATCGAACCCGGCTTCGCCAGCACCTGGCCGCGCTCCACGTCGTCGCGCTTGGTGCCGCGCAGCAGCAGACCCGCGTTGTCGCCCGCCTGGCCCTGGTCCAGCAGCTTGCGGAACATCTCAACGCCGGTGACCGTGGTCTTCTGGGTCGGACGGATGCCGACGATTTCGATTTCGTCGCCCACCTTGATGATGCCGCGCTCGATACGGCCGGTCACCACGGTGCCGCGGCCCGAGATCGAGAACACGTCTTCCACCGGCATCAGGAACGGCTTGTCGATCGCGCGCTCCGGCTCCGGAATGAAGCTGTCCAGCGCCTCGACCAGCTTGATGATCGCCGGCACGCCGATGTCGCTCTGGTCGCCTTCCAGCGCCAGACGGGCCGAACCGTGGATGATCGGGGTGTCGTCGCCCGGGAACTCGTACTTCGACAGCAGCTCGCGCACTTCCATCTCGACCAGCTCGAGCAGCTCGGCGTCGTCGACCATGTCGGCCTTGTTCAGGAACACGACGATGTACGGCACGCCGACCTGACGCGACAGCAGGATGTGCTCGCGCGTCTGCGGCATCGGGCCGTCAGCGGCCGAGCACACCAGGATCGCGCCGTCCATCTGCGCCGCACCCGTGATCATGTTCTTCACGTAGTCGGCGTGGCCCGGGCAGTCCACGTGCGCGTAGTGACGGTTCGGGCTTTCGTACTCGACGTGCGCCGTCGAGATCGTGATGCCGCGAGCCTTCTCTTCCGGCGCCGCGTCGATCGCGTCGTACGCCTTGAATTCGCCACCGAAACGCTCGGCGCCGACCTTGGTCAGAGCGGCCGTCAGCGTGGTCTTGCCGTGGTCGACGTGACCGATCGTGCCGACGTTCACGTGCGGCTTGGTGCGCTCGAACTTACCCTTGGCCATGGCTATCGCTTCTCGTGTTTGGTCTGTGTGTCGCGTTGGCTGTCGGTAACTCAGCCGGTACTGCCTTGAAGATGGTGCTCACGAAAGGAATCGAACCTTCGACCTCCTCCTTACCAAGGAGGTGCTCTACCGACTGAGCTACGTGAGCGGAACTTTTTGCTGCGCTGGACGGCGTCGATTCAATGGAGCGGGAGACGGGGATCGAACCCGCACCATCAGCTTGGAAGGCTGAGGTTCTACCATTGAACTACTCCCGCGCCGCGTACAGCCATTACAGCGTTGGAACTTGAAACTTTTACCGCTTGCCCTTGCGCCGCATCGTTGAAGCTGATCGTCGCACCGACCAATCTTGGTGGAGGGAGGTGGATTCGAACCACCGAAGGCGTAAGCCAGCAGATTTACAGTCTGCCCCCGTTGGCCGCTTGGGTATCCCTCCGAAGAGCCCGTAATTTTGAAGTGCGATCTTCAGCTTGTCAACGCACTTTCACGAAATCTTGCGGGATTTTTTCGTCCCCGCCGCCGACGCGGGCAACGGTCGGAAGCGGGGCCGCGTAGTTTACTCAAACATTGAACCGGAAGTGCAATACATCGCCTTCCTGGACGCGATATTCCTTGCCTTCCAGGCGCAGACGGCCGGCGTCGCGGGCGCCGGACTCGCCCTTGTACTTGATGAAGTCGTCGTAGGCGATGGTTTCGGCCCGGATGAAGCCCTTCTCGAAGTCGGTGTGGATCACCGCGGCGGCCTGCGGCGCGGTCGAGCCGGCCTTGACCGTCCAGGCGCGCACTTCCTTGACCCCGGCGGTGAAGTAGGTCTGCAGGCCCAGCAGGGCGTAGCCGGCGCGGATCAGGCGGTTCAGGCCCGGCTCGTCCAGGCCGAGGTCGGCCAGGAAGGTGTCGCGGTCGGCGTCGTCGAGCTGGCTGAGCTCTTCCTCGATCGCGGCCGAGACCGGCACCACCTGGGCGCCTTCGGCGACCGCGCGGGCGCGCACGGCGTCGAGGTGCGGATTGTTCTCGAACCCGTCCTCGAGCACGTTGGCCACGTACATGACCGGCTTGAGGGTCAGCAGGAACAGGTCGCGCAGCGCCGCCTTGTCGTCGTCCGACAGGTTCAGCGCGCGCGCCGGGGTGCCGGCATCGAGGCCCTTGCGCACGCGGTCCAGGACCTCCTTGCGCACGATCGCTTCCTTGTCGCCGGTCTTGGCCGAGCGCTCGGCGCGCTGGTAGGCCTTCTCGACGCTTTCCAGGTCGGCCAGCGCCAGCTCGGTATCGATGGTCTCGATATCGGCGATCGGATCGACCTTGTTGTTCACGTGGATCACGTCCGGGTGCTCGAAGCAGCGCACCACATGGGTGATCGCGTCGACCTCGCGGATATGCGCCAGGAACTTGTTGCCCAGACCCTGCCCGCTGGCCGCGCCGGCGACCAGGCCGGCGATGTCGACGAACTCGACCGCGGTCGGGATCAGCTTCTGCGGCTTGACGATCTCGGCCAGCGCGTTGAGGCGCGGATCCGGCACCGGCACCGCGCCGACGTTCGGCTCGATCGTGCAGAACGGGAAGTTGGCCGCGGCGATGCCCGCCTTGGTCAGCGCGTTGAACAGGGTCGACTTGCCGACGTTAGGCAGGCCGACGATGCCGCATTTGATGCCCATGAGGTCGAAGTGTCCGGGGTTTGAGTCGGGAATTGGGAATGGGGAATCGGGAATCGCAAAAGCCGGCGCAGGCGCTTCTACGATTCCCGATTCCCCATTCCCGATTCACGTCTTGGAGGTATGCAACCGCGTCATCGCATCCATGAAATTGCCCTGCACCGCCAGCGGCATCACGTCGATGGCGTCGTCGATGGCGCGCAGGATCGTGGCCTCGTCGTCCTTGCCGGGACGGCCGAGCACCCACGGGGTGACCTTGTCCTTGTGGCCGGGATGGCCGATGCCCACGCGCAGGCGGTGGAACTTGCCGTGGCCGAGCAGCTGCATGGTGTCGCGCAGGCCGTTCTGGCCGCCGTGGCCGCCGTCGAACTTGAGCCGGACGGTGCCGGGCGCGAGGTCGAGCTCGTCGTGCGCCAGCAGCGCCTCTTCGGGCTCGATCTTCCAGTAGCGCAGCGCGGCGGTCACCGACTTGCCGGAAAGATTCATGAAGGTGGCCGGCTTCAGCAGCCACACCGGCTTGCCGCCGATCTCGATCTTCGAGGTTTCGCCGAACAGCATGGATTCCAGGCCGAAACGGCCGCCGAACTTTTCGTTCAAGGCGTCCACAAACCAGAACCCGGCGTTGTGCCGGGTCCGGGTGTATTCGGCGCCGGGGTTGCCCAGGCCGACGATCAGGCGCAATCCCGCCATGAACTCAGGACAGTCCGCAAACGCGGACCGGCGCGCCGGTCACGGCGCGCCGGCCGGCGATCACTTCTTGTCTTCGTCCTTCTTGGCGACCTTGGCGGCCGGCACGTCCGCGGCCGGCGCGTCTTCGGTCGGCTCGGCCTCTTCCTTGCCGTGCTTGGCGATCACGACGGCGACGTCGTGTTCCTTGCCCAGCTTCAGCTCGGGGATCTCGACGCCCTTGGGCAGCTTGAGTTCCGACAGGTGGACGATGTCGCCGACCTTCAGCTCCGACAGATCGATCTCGATGAACTCCGGCAGGTCCTTCGGCAAGCAGGACACTTCGACTTCGTTGAGCTCGTGGGTGACCACGACGTCGGCCGACTTGCCGGCCGGCGACTTGTCTTCGTTGAGGAAGTGCAGCGGCACGGCCACGCGCAGCGCCTGGTTGGCGTCGACGCGCTGGAAGTCCAGATGCATGATGATCTGCTTGAACGGATGGCGCTGCATGTCGCGCAGGAGGACCTGCTCGACCTTGCCGTCGACGTCCAGGCTCAGGATCGACGAGTAGAACCACTCGTTCTGGCTGGCCAGCCAGACCTTCTCGTGCTCGAGCTGGACCGGCTGCGGCGCGGCGGTGCCGCCGTAGATGATGGCCGGGATGCTGGCGGCACGACGCAGGCGGCGGCTCGCACCCTTCCCCTCGACGTTGCGGCCAGTGGCCTTGATGATGTGTTCGGACATTGGTGTTTACTCACTTTGCAGCGTTAGGACCGCCTCGCGGCGGCTTGGAGACTCATCCGCGACCAGATGAGTCTTTGGAGCCGGGAATGGGGAATTGGGAATCGTAAAAGCGCTTTCGCCTTTGCTGTAACGATTCCCGATTCCCAATTCCCGACTCCCGAACAAATCAATCGACGTACAGCGAACTGACCGACTCGCCGAACGCGATGCGCCGGATCGTCTCGGCCAACAGTTCCGCCACGCTGAGCTGGCGGATGCGGCCGGTGGCGCGGGCGGCGGCGGTGAGCGGGATGGTGTCGGTCACCACCAGCTCGTCGAGCTGCGACTTCATCACGTTGTCGATCGCCGCGCCCGACAGCACCGGGTGGGTGCAGTAGGCGACGACCTTGAGCGCGCCCTGCGCCTTCAGCGCGGCCGCGGCCGCGCACAGGGTGCCGGCGGTGTCGACGATGTCGTCGACCAGCACGCAGGTCTTGCCCGACACGTCGCCGATGATGTTCATCACCGTGGCGACGTTGGCGCGCGGACGGCGCTTGTCGATGATCGCCAAGTCCGCGTCGTCCAGGCGCTTGGCGATCGCTCGCGCGCGCACCACGCCGCCGACGTCCGGAGACACCACGACCATGTTGTCGGTGCCGTGCGCGCGCCAGATGTCGGCGAGCAGCAAAGGCGAGGCGTAGACGTTGTCGACCGGGATGTCGAAGAAGCCCTGGATCTGATCCGCATGCAGATCGACCGTGAGCACCCGGTCGGCGCCGACCGCGCCGAACATCTTGGCCGCGACCTTGGCGGTGATCGGCACGCGCGAGGAGCGCGGGCGGCGATCCTGGCGGGCGTAGCCGAAGTACGGCACCACCGCGGTCACGTTGGCCACCGATGCGCGCTTGAGCGCGTCGATCAGGACCAGCAGTTCCATGAAATTCTCGGCCGTCGGCGCGTTCGTCGGCTGGATCACGAACACTTCCTGACGGCGCACGTTCTCTTCGATCTCGACCTGCACTTCGCCGTCGGAGAAGCGGCCCACCAGGGCCTTGCCGAGCCGGATGCCGAGCTCCTTGCACACGGCCTCGGCCAGCGGCCGGTTGGCGTTGCCGCTGAAAACCAGCAGGTTGCGATCGTTTTGCACTGTCTTAGGACCGGGATTCGGGATTTGGGATTCGGGATTCGTCGCGGCGGCCGCGTGGCCCTTCCGCTTGCGAATCCCGAATCCCAAATCTCCAATCCCTTGTTGTGGCAGGGGCGGTAGGATTCGAACCTACGAATGCCAGGATCAAAACCTGGTGCCTTGGGCCTCTTGGCGACGCCCCTGCGGAAACCTTGTGGAACGCGAGGTAGAACGAACGTGCTGCGCGGCGCGACGAAGCCGGAAGGCTTAACCGCGCCGGTTGGTTTCGAGCGCGGCGCGCAACGGCGAACGTTGCGCCCCGGCCGCCGTCCAGGCGCGCAGGCCCGGCGGCAATTCCGCCAGCGCGGCTTCGGCGGACTCGCGCGTGGCGAACTCGACGAAACACCCGCTGCCGGACCCGGTCAGGCGTGGCGATCCGATCCGCGCCAGAGCGGCGAAGGCGGCCTCGACGGCGGCCTCGCGCTGACGCAGCACCGGCTCGAACGCATTCCCGAGCGGTTTACCCGAAACGAAGTCCGCCATTGTCGCGGGCGCGGCATCCCGCGTCAATTCGGGAGAGCGAAAAAGCGCCGCGGTCGGGGCATGCACGCCCGGATCGGCCAGCACGTACCAGGCCGGCGCCAGTCGCAGCGGGCGCAGCTCCTCGCCGACGCCCTCGGCCCAGGCATTGTCGCCGCGCACGAACACCGGCACGTCGGCGCCCAGGCGCAGGCCCAGTTCGGCCAGGGTTTCGACGCCCAGGCCGGTGCCCCAAAGCGCGTCCAGGGCGACCAGGACGGTCGCGGCGTCGGATGAGCCGCCGCCGAAGCCGCCACCGGCCGGAATGCGCTTTTCGATGACGATATCTGCACCTTGGGTGCAATTGGACGCTTTTTGCAATGCCAGCGCGGCCCGGACGGTGAGATCGTCGGCCTCGGCCACGCCGGCCACCGAGCCGCCGTGGCGGACGATGCGGCCGTCGGCGCGCGGGCGCAGGCGGATGCTGTCGCCCCAGTCGAGTAGACGGAACACGGTCTGCAACAGGTGGTAGCCGTCGGCGCGGCGGCCGACGATGCGCAGGAACAGGTTCAGCTTGGCCGGCGCGGGCCAGATCGACCAGGCGGAGTCGGCGGGGTCGTGCATGCGGGTCGATCCGGGGCCGGGTTCAGCGGGAAACCGCGGCGCCCTGCCCGGCATCGGCCTGCTGCAGGCGCTGCCGCAGGGCGACGTTGTAGGCGTAAGCGTAGCGCTCGGCGATCTGCCACAGCGCCGGTTCGTCGATGTAGTCGCGATCGGTGTCGTCGAACATCATCGCCCGGTCCTCGTTGGGATAGGCGAACTCCGCCGCGGCACGCCGGCCGTCCCAGCGCAGCTCGCCCCAGCCGGGCGCGCGGGTCACGTTCCAGCCGGTGCCCAGGCCCATCGGCCGGGATTCGCCGCGGGCCAGATTGGCGCGCATGCCGGCGGCCGGATCGTCCAGATCGAGGGTCAGCAATTGCTTGCGCAGCGGGTGCTCGAGCCGCCCGGAAAACAGCAGGGCCGTGCGCGGGTCGGGGCGCGCCAGGGCGGCCTGCCCCACCCCGCCCTGCCACTGGTCCACGATCAGCCGCACCCGCGCCGAATCGCGGCGCGCGTCCAGCCGCGACGGCAGGTCGCCGCTGGCCGGCCATTCGTAAGCGATGGTCCAGCCGCCCTGGGCGATCGACTGCGGGCGGCCGTCGGGGCCGGGGACGATGCGCGCGTCGCGGCCGGTGCCGGCCGGCAGGCCGCGCAGCCAGTGGCTGAGCGCGGCCACCGGGATGTCCCAGCCGGTGGCCTGGAACAGCAGTTCGGCCGCGTCCGCGCCTTCGCGCGGACCGCCGTCCAGGCCTTCCAGGCGGGCGCCGTCGGCGCCGCCGCTGAGGCGCCAGCTCTGCCGGGTCACCGGCGCGCTCAGCGCCACCTGGTAACTGGCGCCGCGCTGGCTCCACTCGATCCGGCCGCTGCCGCCCTTGCCGGCATTGGACACAGCGATGCGTCCGCTCAGCGACCACTGCGCCGCGGCGCGCACGCGCTGGGCGCGGGCGGCTTCGCGCGCGGCCGCGTCCGCGGCCGGCAGCACTTGCCCGGCGGGCGCGCCGGGACGTACGCCCGGGCCGGCGCAAGCGCTCAGCAACGCGGCCAGAATCGCCAGCGCGCCGCAGCGGATGCGCGCAGCCGTGCGCGCACGGGCCGTGCCGGCGAACGCGATCGTCTGTTTCGGGGTCGCCTGCCCGGCGAGCGCATTCCCGGCGGCGGCATCGACGACACCGCGGGCATTCGCGAGCGTCGCGCTCACAGGCCGTACTTCTTCAACGCGCGCTGCAGCGAGCGGTTGTCGGCATCGATCTTGCGCCCTTGCTCGAAGTACTTGCGCGCTTCGTCGCGACGGCCGGTTTCCCACAGCAGTTCGGCCAGATGCGCGGCGATTTCCGCGTCCTTCTGCATGGTCAGGGCGCGGCGCAATTCGACCTCGGCCTCCTTGACCCGGCCCAGGCGATACAGCACCCAGCCGTAGCTGTCGACGATGGCGGCGTTGTCGGGCTCGGCGGTGCGCGCGCGTTCGATCAGCTCCAGCGCTTCCTGATAGCGGGTGGTGCGGTCGGCCAGGGTGTAGCCGAGCGCGTTGAGCGCGGCCACGCTGTCGGGTTCGGCGACCAGGATGCGGCGGAAATCGGCTTCGGCGCGGGCGACGTCGTCGCGGCGTTCCCAGCTCAGGGCGCGCGCGTAGAGGATCTCGGGTTCGTCCGGGAACGCGGCCAGGCCGCGCGCGAAGGCCTCGTTCTCGCCGACGACGTTCTTGTCCTCGGCGCGCAGGTTGGCTTCCAGGATGTAGGCGTCGCGGCGGGTGTCGTCCTCGGCCGAGGCGTCGGACTGGATCGCGCGCAACGCGGCGAAGGATTCGTCGCCGCGCTTGAGCTTGTGCAGCACGTTGGCCGCGCGCAGCCGCGCGATTTCGCGCTGCGGGCCACCGGGCACGCCCTGATACCAGCCCAAGGCCTGATCGAAGCGTTCCAGGTATTCGGCCAACTGGCCCAGCAGCAGGCGCCGCGCCGGATCGGGCTTGGCCGCGCTGGCGCTGAGCTCGTCGTAGAGCGCGGTCAGGGTCGGCTTGTCGTCGGCGCGGGCGAGGTACGACGCGCGCAGGGCGTAAGTCTGGTCGTCCTGCGGGCCGCGCGCGAGCACCGCGGCGACTTTCTGGAAATCGCTGAGGCCTTCGTACTGTTCGGCGACCAGCGCGCGCAGGTTGTTGTCGGTATCGGCCAGCGGCTCCAGGGTCGCGAGCAGGCGGGTGGCCTCCTCGGTCTTGCCTTCGTCGCGCAGCTGGCTGACCCGTAGCAGGCCGACCCGCGGCTCGCCGGGGAAGCGGCGCACCACTTCGTCGATGATGCGTTCGGTCAGCTGCGGCTGATCCAGGCGCTGGGCCAGGCCGCCGAAGGCGACCCAGGCCATCAGGTTGCGTTTGGGCAGGTGGCCGCCGTCGACCAGCTTCTCGACCATGCGCGCGGTCTGCTTGGGGTCCTTGGAGCCGGCGGTCAGCACGCCGAGCGCCTGGCGCCAGCCGGTGTCGGGCGCGGCGGTCATCAGCGCCTGCAACTGGCGCAGCGCGGCGCGTTCGTCGCCGCGGCGCAGCGACAGGGTCGCCTCGGCCGCGGCCAGCGAACTGCCCTGGGCGCCGAGCTTGCGCCACAGCGCCAGCGCCTCGGCGGCGGTGGCGTCTTCGCGCGCGACCAGGGCGATGCTGGTGGCGCGCTCGGCGAGCACCGGGTCGGCGGCGGCGCGCGCGGCCTTGAGATAGGCCGTGGAGGCTTCGTTGAGCTTGCCGGACTGCAACGCAAACTCGCCGACCAGCAGCGATTCCAGCGAGGCGCCGGTCGGGTCCTTGGCGGCGCCGGCCTGGATCGCGGCGCGGGCCGCGGCGAGCGCGGCGGCGCTGGGTTCGGCGACCGCGCCGGCCGCCGGGACCGGAGCGCTGGCGGCCGCGCCGGCGGTCCAGCCGGCGGCCGCCAGCAGCAGCGCGGCGGCCAGCGGCGCGCGCCGGCGGACGGGGGTTTCGGGCTGGTGTTCGGCGCTGTCTATTGGACCGATCGAGCAAATCGAATCGTGAGAAGCCACGGGGGGACCAGTGGGCCGGTAGAATGGCGGCCTTCAGCAGCCCGCAGCTTATCGCAAGCGCCTGAACCGATGTCCCGCGTCCGCCGCCGTTCGATGGAACTTTCCCGCTCGCCCGGGACGACCGCGGCGCGCGCGCGAAACGCGGGGCGGCGCCTAACCCCATGAGCTTGTTCGTCCTCGGCCTCAACCACCAGACCGCGCCGGTCAGCCTGCGCGAACGGGTGGCGTTCGCCGGCGATGCGGTGCCGGCCGCGCTGGCGTCGCTGCGCGCGCTGGCGCCGGTGCGCGAGGTGGCGCTGCTGTCGACCTGCAACCGCACCGAGATCTACGCGGTCGCCGAAGACGACGGCCGCGCCCTGTCCGAATGGCTGGCGACCCACCCCGACGACAGCGGCGACCTGCACGGTTATCTGTACCGCCATCGCGACGCCGAGGCGGTGCGGCATCTGTTCCGGGTCGCCACCGGCCTGGATTCGCTGGTGCTCGGCGAGCCGCAGATCCTCGGGCAAGTCAAAGACGCCTGGGCCGCGGCGCGCGGCGCCGGCACCCTCGGCGGCCAGCTCGACCGGCTGTTCCAGCAGGCGTTCTCGACCGCCAAGCGCGCGCGCACCGACACCCGCATCGGCGCCAATCCGGTCTCGGTGGCCTCGGCCGCGGTGCGGCTGGCGCAGGAGTCGTTCGCCCGGCTCGAGGATTCCAGCGTGCTGCTGGTCGGCGCCGGCGAAACCGTCGAACTGGCCGCGCGCCATCTGGTCCAGGCCCGCGCCAAGCGCCTGCTGATCGCCAACCGCACCCTCGCCCACGCCCAGGACCTGGCCACCCGCCACGGCGGCGTGGCGCTGCCGCTGAGCGAACTCGACCGCCATCTGGCCGAAGCCGACATCGTGCTCAGCGCGACCGCCAGCCGCGAACCGATCCTGCGCAAGCCGCAGGTGGCCGCGGCGCTGGCCACGCGCAAGCACCGGCCGATGCTGCTGCTCGACCTGGCCGTGCCGCGCGACATCGCCGCCGACGTGGCCGAACTGAAGGACGTATTCCTGTACACCGTGGACGATCTGGAACGGGCGATCGAAGACAACCGCCGCAGCCGCCGCGAGGCCGCGACCGAGGCCGAGGCGATCGTCGAGCTGCAGGTGGCGCGCTTCGTCGAGACCCTGGCCGCGAGCACCCGCACCACGCCGATCAAGCGCCTGCGCGACCACGGCGACGCCGCGCGCGAGGAAACCCTGGCCAAGGCGCGCGCGCAGCTGGCCGCCGGGCAGGATCCGGCCGACGTGCTGAACTTCCTCGCCCACACCCTGACCAACCGCCTGCTGCACGCGCCGACCGTCGCCTTGCGCGAAGCGGCGCTGACCGGCAATCCGGAACTGGCGCGGGCGGCGGACAAGCTGTTTCCCGCTGCGGGCAGCGGGGCGGGAATCGGGAATGGGGAATCGGGAATCGGAAAGAGCGAAACGGCGGACGCCGAATCGCTGCAGGACCGTTAGCGCGGCATCCCGCCGCCGACGTTCCTGCTGTTGCGATTCCCAACTCCCGATTCCCAATTCCCGATTCCCAATTCCCGATTCCCGGCCCCATGACCCCCAGCCTGCGCCGCAAACTCGAAGCCCTGGCCGAACGCCGCGAGGAACTCGAGCGCCTGCTCGCCGATCCCGGCGTGATCGGCGACAACGAGCGCTTCCGCAAGTGCTCGCGCGAGTTCGCCCAGCTCGAACCGGTGACCCTGGCGCTGGCCGCGGAAAGCCAGGCCAAGGCCGACCTCGCCGCGGCCAAGGCGATGCGCGCGGATCCGGAGCTGCGCGAGCTGGCCGAAGAAGAGATCGCCTCGGCGCAGGAACGGCTGCAGCGGCTCGATGTCGAGCTGATGGCGCACCTGATCCCGAAAGACCCGCGCGACGACGGCGACCTGTACCTGGAAGTGCGCGCCGGCACCGGCGGCGACGAGGCGGCGATCTTCGCCGGCGACCTGTTCCGGATGTATTCGCGCTATGCCGAACGGCAGGGCTGGAAGGTCGAGGTCGAGTCGGCCAACGCCGGCGAGCACGGCGGCTACAAGGAAATCATCGCCCGGGTCGAAGGCCGCGGCGCGTATTCGCAACTCAAGTTCGAGTCGGGCACCCACCGCGTGCAGCGGGTGCCGGAAACCGAGTCGCAGGGCCGCATCCACACCTCGGCGGCGACGGTGGCGATCATCGCGGTGGAGCCGGAAGGCGAGCCGATCGAGATCAATCCGGCCGACCTGAAGATCGACACGTTCCGTTCCTCCGGCGCCGGCGGCCAGCACGTCAACAAGACCGAGTCGGCGATCCGGATCACCCACGTGCCGACCGGCACCGTGGTCGAGAACCAGACCGAGCGCAGCCAGCACGCCAACCGCGACAAGGCGCTCAAGCGCCTGCAGGCGATGCTGGCCGACGCCGCCGCGGCCAAGGCCGCCGCCGCGCAGGCGCAGGACCGGCGCCTGCAGGTCGGCAGCGGCGACCGCAGCCAGCGCATCCGCACCTACAACTTTCCGCAGGGGCGGATCACCGATCACCGGGTCGAAGGGCTGACCCTGTACGACCTGCCGAACGTGATCGCGGGGGATCTGGACGGGTTGATCGGGCGGTTGCTGCACGAGCATCAGGCCGACGAATTGGCGCGGCTGTCGGCGGGTTGAGGGCTGCTTTTTGTAGGAGCGGCGCGAGCCGCGACCGCGACAACGCAACTACGCCGTACCTTGCGCCGCAGCCGCGTTGTCGCGGTCGCGGCTCGCGCCGCTCCTACAGGGGGCTCGGGCCGCTTCGATTGCGCGTGGGCGGTCATGACGCCGCCGCGCGCTGCGGCCATAATCGGCCCTCCCCCGCCGCGCCGACTTCCGCATGAGCCTCGCCATCCGCCGCGCCAGCGCCGCCGACCTCGACCTCGTCGCGCCGCTGTTCGACCGCTACCGCCACTTCTACACCCAGCGCAACGACGAAGCGGTCTCGCGCGCCTTCATCGGCGAGCGTCTGCAGCGCGGCGATTCGGCGCTGCTGCTGGCGAGCCTGGACGGCGCCGACGGCGCCGGCTTCGTCCAGCTCTACCCGACCTTCTCGTCGGTGCGTGCGGCGCGGGTGTGGGTGCTCAACGATCTGTACGTGGAAGCGCACGCGCGCCGCCGCGGCGTCGCCCGCGCCCTGCTCGACGCCGCCGCCGGCTTCGCCCGCGCCGACGGCGCCGCGCGGCTGGAGCTGGAAACCAACCACGACAACGCCCAGGCCCAGGCGCTGTACGACGGCGCCGGCTGGCTGCGCTTCGACGGCACCCAGCGCTATCACTTGCCGCTGGCGCAAGCCGGCCTGCCGCCGGCGCAAGCCTGAGCGCCGCGAGCCGCGCCATGACCGATCCGCGCGCCGCGCTGCGCCAGTCCCTGCGCGCCAACCCCAGCGATGCGATGGGCTGGGTGATGCTGGCCGAACACGAACTCGACGCCGGCGACGCCGCGTCCGGCGAACTCGCCGCGCGGCGCGCGCTGGAGCTGCGTCCCGGCCATCCCGAAGCGCTGGCGCGGCTGGGCCGCGCGCAGTGGATGCTCGGCCGGCGCGACGAGGCGGTGCACAGCCTGCGCGCGGCCGCGCGCGCGGCGCCGAACCATCCCGGCATGGCGGTGTGGCTCGGCCACGCGCTGGAAGACGTCGGCGACGGCGAAGGCGCGCTGGCCGCTTACGCCCACGCCTACGCGCTGGCGCCGCAGGAACCGCAGATCGCCGCATACCTGCTGGCGTGGCGGCGCAAGCTGTGCGACTGGCGCGACCTCGACCAGCTCTCGCGCCAGGTGCGCGACGCGGTCGCGCGCGCGCAAGCCTCGGTCGAACCGTTCGGCTTCCTCAGCGAAGACGCCAGCGCCGCCGAACAGCGCCGCTGCGCCGGCCTGCGCGCCTCGACGATCGCGCGCAGCGTGCGCACGCTGGCGCCGGCGCCGCGCAAGGACGCGCACGCGCCGGTGCGCGCCGGCTTCCTCTCCAACGGCTTCGGCAACCACCCCACCGGCCTGCTGACCGTGGCCTTGTTCGAAGCGCTCAAGCGCCGCGGCGGCTTGCAGGTGCATCTGTTCGCGCTGAACCGCGACGACGGCAGCCAACTGCGCCGGCGCCTGCGCGCGGCCGCGGACGAGTTGCACGATGTCGCCCAGCAGCCACACGCGCGCATCGCCGACGCGATCCGCGGCGCCGGCATCGACGTGTTGTTCGACCTGCGCGGCTGGGGCGGCGGCGGCGCCCCGGAAGTGCTGGCGATGCGGCCGGCGCCGGTGCAGGTGAACTGGCTGGCGTATCCGGGCACCAGCGCCGCGCCGTGGATCCATTACGTGCTCGCCGACCGCTTCGTCCTGCCCGAGGCGATGGCCGCGGACTTCAGCGAAACCGTGGCCTGGCTGCCGCGCTGCTTCCAGCCGTCCGACACCGCCCGCGTCGTCGCCGCACCGCCGGACCGCGCCGCCTGCGGCCTGCCCGCGCAGGGCGTGGTGTTCTGCTGCTTCAACAACAGCTACAAGCTCAACCCGCGCAGCATGACCCGGGCGCTGGAGGTGCTGCGCGGCGTGCCCGGCAGCGTGCTGTGGCTGCTGTCGGGGCCCGGCAACGCCGACGCGCGGCTGCGCGAGTCCGCCGCCCAGCGCGGCCTCGATCCGGCGCGGCTGGTGTTCATGCGCAAGCAGCCGCATGCCGACTACATGGCGCGGCTGCGCCACGCCGACCTGTTCCTCGACACCCATCCCTACAACGCCCACACCACCGCGTCCGACGCGCTGTGGGCCGGCTGCCCGGTGCTGACCGCGCCCGGCGCGACCTTCGCCGCGCGCGTGGCCGGCAGCCTCAACCATCACCTCGGCCTGGGCCACATGAACGTCGCCGACGATGCCGCCTTCGTCGCCCGCGCGGTCGCCCTGGGCAACAATCCCGCCGAACTGGCGGCGCTGCGCGCGGAACTGGCCGCGCGTCGCGGCGACAGCGGCGTGTTCGACATGGACGGCTTCGCGGTCGACTTCGCCGCGATGACCCTGGCGATGGCGCGGCGCCAGCGCAAGGGCGAAGCGCCGGCGCGGTTGCAGGGACCGGTGCGTGGGTGAGCGCGCGGTCGCGGCTGTCGCAGCCTGCGCACGCGTCGGCGGTTAACGTCGCGTCGATCCGCTTTTCACGTCGGCCGTTCGCGAGCGCAGCTACGGTTGCCGCATGGAACTGAACGATTCAGGCGCCCGCAGGCGCGTCCTGACGCGGAGGAATTCAATGCGTAGACTGGCCGTCTTTTCGCCGTTCGCCGAATCGCCCGTGAACACGCTGCACCTGGAATTGCGCACCGCTACCGCGCGCCAACACCAAGATCTCGATGCAGCGCTCGCCGGCGGCCTCGACGACCGCGACGGCTACGTCCGCTACCTGCTCGGCATGCTCGCCCTGGTCGAACTGTTGGCGACGCCGCCGGCCGCGGTCGACGCGCGTTCGGCGTGGACGCAATGGTTCGACCCGCGCCGCGGCGAGTTGCTGCGCCAGGACCTGCGCGCCCTCGGCCTGCTGCCGCTGGCGCACGGCCTGGCGCCGCTGCCGGCTTCGTGCTGGATGGGCGCGAACTATGTGCTGGAAGGTTCTGCGCTCGGCGCGCGCGTGCTGCTGCGCGCCGCCGAACGCCTGCGCCTGCGCGAGCCCGGCCTGCCGCTGGCGTTCCTGCAGCACCACGCGCGCCGCGACGATCGCTGGCCGCGTTTTCTCGACGAACTGCAAACGCTCGACGGCCGCCTGCGCGAAGACGCCGTGCGCGGCGCGCGCCATGCCTTCGGCGTGGTTGCCGACGGGTTGATCCAAAAGGAATCTGCGTGACCGATCCCCAGTTGCAGGCCGCCTACGACGCCTGCGCGCGCGAACCGATCCATCTCAGCGGCGCGATCCAGCCGCACGGCGCCTTGCTCGCGTTCGCGCCGCGCACCGGCGCGATCGCGGCAGCGTCCGACAACGCCGGCGAACTGTTCGGCACCGACGCGGCCGCGTTGCTCGGCCACCCCATCGACGAACTGTTCGACGGGCACGTGCTGGAGTTGATCCGCGCCACCGCCGCCGCCTCGCGCCCGGGCGATTTCCCGCGTCTGGCCGGCCTGGTCAACGCCGGCGTCTGGGGCGGGCTGCATCACCTGTCGGTGCATGTGCGCGCGGACCTGATCCACGTCGAACTGGAACCGGCCGCGCGCGGCGGCGCCGAGCCGCTGGAAGCGCACGCGATGATCGCCGGGCTCGACGCCGGCGCGCACGCGACGGCGTTCTTCCAGGCCGTGGCCGAACAGGTGCGCACGCTGACCGGCTACGACCGGGTCATGGTCTACGCGTTCCGCCACGACCACTCCGGCGAAGTCGTGGCCGAATCGCTCGGCGGCGAACTCAGTTCCTACGCCGGCCTGCGTTTTCCCGCGTCCGACATCCCGCCGCAAGCGCGCGCGCTGTACCTCGCGAACCGGGTGCGGGTGATCCCGGACGCCGGCTACGTCCCGGTGCCGGTGCGCACGACCGCGCAGGCCGCGCCGCTGGACATGAGCTTCGACATGCTGCGCAGCGTGTCGCCGATCCATCTGGAGTACCTGCGCAACATGGGCGTGCGCGCGTCGATGTCGATCTCGCTGATCGTCGACGGCCGCTTGTGGGGGCTGATCGCCTGCCACCATCCGCAGCCGCGTCTGGTCGGGCCGCGCGAGCGCATCGCCGCGGACGTGTTCGGCCGTTACGTGTCGCTGTTGCTGAGCACCGGCGACCTCAAGCGCAGCGCGGCGGCCGAAGCCGTAGCGCGCCTGCACCGCGACCGTCTGGAACAGGCGCTGGCGCAGTCGGCTTCGCTGTTCGCGGCCTTGCGCGAACAGCCCGACGCCCTGCTCGGCGCGCTGGCCGCCGATGCGGCGGCGGTGGTCGCCGGCGACGACGCGGTGCTGGTCGGCGCGGAGCCGGATCAGGAGGTGCTGGCACCGGCGCTGGCCTGGGCGCGCACCCACGCGCGCCACGCCGCCGCCGGCACCGCCGCGCGCGCCGACTGGAATCCGGGCGAGCACGGGCCGGCCGGCCTGTTCGCGGCGCCGCTCGACGACGGCGCCGGCGGCTGGCTGCTGCTTTTTCGCAACGAACAGATCGAGCACGTGCGCTGGGCCGGCTCGCCGGTCGACGCCTACCAGCTCGACGCCGGCCGCCTGACCATCGGCCCGCGCACCAGCTTCGCCGAGTGGAACGAAACCGTGCGCGGCACCGCCGAGCCGTGGTCGGAGGAAGACGCCGAAGGCGCCGAGCGCCTGCGCCTGTTGCTGTCGCGCTACCTGCACGCCGACGCCCGCGACGGCGCCGCGCACGACATGGGCGGGCGCCTGGTGCGCCTGGATGCGCATGGCCATCGCCGCCGCCTGCTGCGCTTGGCCAACCTGTTGGCCGATGCGGCCGAGCACCTGGACGCATCGCAGCGCACCCAGCTGGACGAGGCGATCGCGAGCATGGAAGCCGCGCTGGCGCTGCCCGCCGGCGCGGATCGCCGCGCCGCCGGCTGAGCCGGCCGGCCGCGCAAGCCACCGGTGCGCGCGCGCACGCCTTCGCTGCGCCGCAACCCCGCCCGCGGCCGGTTTGCGCTAGTCTCGGCGGCATGACCGCCGAACGCGATTTCATCCCCCTGAACCTGTGCGTGCTGACCGTTTCCGACAGCCGCACCCTCGCCAACGACAGCTCCGGCGATTACCTGATCCAGTCGCTGACCGACGCCGGCCACCGCCTGGTCGAGCGCAAGCTGCTGCCGGACGACCGCTATAAATTGCGCGCCGCAGTGTCGCAATGGATCGCCGACGACGGCGTCGACGGCATCCTGGTCACCGGCGGCACCGGCTTCACCGGCCGCGACTCCACGCCCGAGGCGCTGCTGCCGCTGCTGGACAAGGAAATGCCGGGCTTCGGCGAACTGTTCCGCGCGATCAGCTACGACGAGATCGGCACCTCGACCCTGCAGTCGCGCGCCTTCGCCGGGCTCGCCAACGCGACCTTCGTGTTCTGCCTGCCGGGCTCGACCTCGGCCTGCCGCACCGCCTGGGAAAAGATCGTCGGCGCGCAGCTCGACGCGCGCACCCGGCCGTGCAACCTCGCCACTCTGCGTCCCCGCCTCAAGGAGTGATGCGCATGTCGCTGGACACCACGTTGCGTTTGCTGGCTAAGGCCAGCGGCCTGAGCGTGACCGACCTGGCCACCGCGATCCCGCGCGCCGGCGCCAACACCGTCAGCGCCTGGCTGCGCGGCGAGAAGCTGCCCGGCCGCGACCAGCTCGACGCGCTGGCGCGCGCGTTCGGCGTTCCCGCCGGCGCGCTGCTGGCCGAGCTGGCGAGCACGCTCGATCCGGCCCGCACCCAGGGCGAACACGACCTGCTCGCCGCCTACCGCGCGCTCGACACCCGCCAGCAAGGCGCCTTGCTCGAAGTCGCCGCGAGCATGGCCGGCACCCGCCGCGCCGCCGCGCCGCGCGCCGCGCGCAAGGCGCCGGCGAAGAAGAAGGCTTCCGTCCGCAACAAGGCCGCCCGATGAGCAAGCTCAAGCGCAAGGACTACGAAGCGCAACTGGAACCGCTGCAACTGGAGCTGGCGGCGCTGGGACGCTGGCTGCAGCACAGCGGCAAGCGCGTGGTGGTGCTGTTCGAAGGCCGCGACACCGCCGGCAAGGGCGGCGCGATCGGTTCGATCTCGGAAAACCTCAACCCGCGCCAATGCCACGTCGTGGCCTTGTCCAAGCCGAGCGAACGCGAATCCGGGCAGTGGTATTTCCAGCGCTACGTGCCGCATCTGCCGGCGGCCGGCGAGATCGCGCTGTTCGACCGCAGCTGGTACAACCGCGCCGGCGTCGAGCGAGTCATGGGCTTCGCCAAGCCCGAGCAGGTCAAGGCCTTCCTCAAGCAGGCGCCGGTGTTCGAGAAGCTGCTCGTCGACGACGGCATCGTTTTGTTCAAGTACTGGCTGTGCTGCGACCAAGACATGCAGGAGGAGCGCTTCGCCGAGCGCCTCAACGACCCGCTCAAGCGCTGGAAGCTGTCGCCGATCGACCTGCAGGCGCGCGTCCACTACGACGACTACACCCGCGCCCGCGAAGCGATGCTCGAGGCCACCCACCGCAAGCACGCGCCGTGGACGCTGGTGGATTTCAACGACCAGCGCCAGGGCCGGCTGACCCTGATCCGCGACCTGCTCTCGCGCCTGCCCGACACCGACGTGGCGCCGGCCAAGCTCGACTTCCCGCCGCTCAAGGGCAAGCCGGCGAAGGAAAAGTTCGGGTTGTTGAAGCCGATCGGAAAAACGGGCGGCAAGAAAGACTGACCACGTCACCGGAGGCGATATGGACCGCGAACAGGCCGAGCGCACCAGCCTGTTGTTGGCGAGCATGAACGCCACGCTCAACCGGCATCTGCTGCATTTGCAGCCGCAGTTGCCGCACGACGAGTTCCGCGCCTTGTGCGAGGACATCGGCCGGGTCAGCGGCGAGCTGCTGAGCGTGACTGCGCCGCTTTACCAGCAGTTCCCGCAGCTTAAGCCCGAGGAGCTCGGCGGGCCGTACCGGATGGAATTCGTCGAAGTGCCCGAGGCGATGTTCGCGCGCAAGGCGATCCCGCCGAGCGCCGAGTTCGACTGAGCGTGAAAATCGGTGGCTACCTGTAGGAGCGACGCGAGTCGCGACCGCGACAACGCAACTACGCCGAACCTTGCGTCGTAGTTGCGTTGTCGCGGTCGCGACTCGCGTCGCTCCTACACAGAGCCAAAGCCGAAGCCTCAGGCCTGCGAGCGCCGATACGGCTGGAACAGCTGCAACAGCCACGGCTTCTGCGCCAGCACCAGACTCACGCCCACCCGCTCCTGCGCGCTCAAGGCCGCATCGCGCGCGAGCAAAGCGTCGAACTCGCGCGCGACCTCGCCGAGCCTTAGCTTGAGCTGGCGGATGCCGGCCGGGCTCAGCGCGCCGCTGAGCAGCAGCAGCACGTCCTGCTCGCCGTCGAACGGGTCGGCGAAGTAGTCGTGCAGCAGCTTGAGGCGGAAATAGCGCTCCATCGGCCCGTCGGCGCGCCAGCGGAAGTTGCGCGCGGTCAGCGGGCGGCCGCGGTTGCCGGGCATCAGCTCGATGATGCCGAGCCGGTCCAGCCGCACCAGCAACTGGGTCCAGCGCGCGTCGTCGAAGTTGAAGTGCGCCTGCGCGTCGGTCTGCTTCCAGCGGTTCAAGGTCAAAAACAGCGCCAGCAGCAGCGCCGGCTCGTCGACCAGCGCCTGCTCCTGCGCCTCGCTGAGCGTGGCCATCGGCGCGCGCCCGCGCCCGGCTTCGGCGCTGAGTTCGGCCAGGCCGATGTCCAGCACGTCGCAGATCTCTTCCAGCCGCGCCAGGCTCATCGCCCGCCGCGAGAACATGCGCTTGACCGCCGCCTCGCTGAGCTTGAGCCGGCCGGCGAGGTCGCGGTAAGTGAGGTCCTGGGCGCGCAGGAAGCGCTTGAGGGCGTCGACGAGTTCGATTGAGAGGGCCATGGGTAGCAAAATACGCTACCACGCAGGGAAAGCCGAGCCACCTTGCCGGTGCGCGTTGCCAGCCGCGCGGCCGCCGCGGAAGTTAGGCCGCAGCCCGCAACGAGGTGGCACGAATGACAAGGATCGCCGAACGCCTGTTTCCTCTTGCGATGGCTGCGCTCGCCGCCGTCGCGCTGTGCGCAACGCGGCCGGCCGACGCCGCGATGCAGTCCGACGCCGCCAGCCGCCAGTCGGCGACCAGCCTGGACGCCTCGGTCGAGGTGCCGGTGGCCGTCGCCGGCGCGCTGTCGCAGGGCGCTAAATTTTCCGTCGTCGCGGTCGAAGCCAGCGGCAAGGCGGTGGCGGTGACGGTGTCGGCCGCGGCCGCCGGCACCTCGATGGTGATCAAGCTCTCGGCCGAACAGGCGCGCAACCTCGGCCTGGCGGTCGGCGCCTCGGTGGTCGTCACCGCGGTCTCCGCCGGCTGGCTGCTCAGCGACGCGGCCGGCCACGTGTTCTGTTTCGTGCCCGATCAGCGCACGCGCCGCCATCTGCACAGCCGCCGGCTGAGCTGAGATGGACCACGTCACAGGAGAGTTGGGCAGGCAGCGGGACCCGGCGCAGGGACAGCGCCGGCGCGACACCGCCGCAACATCGCGCGCGCCCGGCAGGACGCTGATGGCCGCGGCGATGCTGGCGGCGACGCTGGCGCTGCTGCCCGCACAAGGACGTGCGGGCACCGCTTGCGAAGACGAACCGCTGGCGCCGCGCAAGCTCGCCGACGCCGCCCAGACCGCGCTGACCGTGGCCGATGCGCTGGAGCAACGCGATGCGCCGCTGGCGCTGGTGGCGCGGGTCGGTACCGACCTGTCGGCGCAAGGCCTGGTCTACAGCCACGTCGGCTTCGTCGTGCGCGACCATCCGGCCGGGCGCTGGACCGCGGTGCATCTGCTCAACGAATGCGGCAGCGACCGTTCCAATCTTTATGCCCAGGGGCTGGTCAATTTTTTCGCCGACGATCTGGTCAACCAGGGCGCGCGCATCGTCTGGCTGGAGCCGGCGCTGGCGCAACGTCTGGCCGAGCGCCTGCGCGCGTTGCCGCAGGGCGCGCTGCATCAGCCGCACTACAACCTGATCGCGCGGCCCGGCAGCGTCGAGTACCAGAACTCGACCGCGTGGGTGCTGGAAACCGTCGGCGCGGCGCTGACGCAGGCGCAGGCCAGCGACCGCGCGGCCGCGTTCGCCGCGGCGCAGCGCGACGGCTTCCGCGCCGACCGCGTGCATATCCCCTATTCCAAGCGCGTGCTCGGCGGCTTGTTCAGCGCCAATGTCGCGTTCACCGACCACCCGGTCGGCACCCGGCTCGGCGGCGACTATCCGGTGGTGACGGTGCGTTCGATCGTCGACTACCTCGACCGCAGCGGCCATGTGCAGGCGCAGCGGGAATGGCGCAACGGGCGGGTGATGGAGACCTTGGGCGCGTTGTAGCGGGGCGTTTGCCTTTTGTAGGAGCGGCGCGAGCCGCGACCGCGACAACCCAACTACGCCGCAAGTTTCGCCGTAGTTGGGTTGTCGCGGTCGCGGCTCGCGCCGCTCCTACAGGTAGCCGCCGGAGTTCGCGAAGATGAGACGAACCCGCCGCGAATGTCGGGCGCGGACTCAGAACACGAAGTCGACCACGCCCTCGACGAAGTCGCCGGCCTTGTCGGCGCCGGCGCTGAGGCCGTCGCCGATGGTGTCGGTGACGTCGCGCACCACGCCGCCGCCGGGGATGCCGGCCCAGTCCATGGCGTCGCCGGCCCAGCCGCCCCAGTGGTCGATGGTTTCGTTGGCGAGTTCGCCGCCGCTGTCGATCAGCACGTCGGTGAAGTTGCCGGGATCGGAGGCGATGGTGAGCAGCATCTGGCCCCAGCCCTTGATCAGGTCCGGGCTCACCGCCGAGGTGCCGATGCCGGTGTAGTCCGGGTCGCCGTTGAACTGGCCGTAGATCTCGCGGTGGGCGTTCTCCCACGCGTTGTGCTGGCCGCCCGAGACCGAAGCCAGTTCCTGGATGTCGCCGACCAGCGGGGTGCTGGCCTGGAAACTGGCGTCCTGGGTCAGGGTGGTGCCGCCGTTGCAGTTCTCGGTGAAGGTGAAGGTCTGGGTGCCGCGCAGCACGTGGCCGTCGAGGGTGTTGATGGTGATGGCGTGGGCGCTGTCGTCGAGGCGGATCTCGACCGGCAGCCAGGTCGGCGGCGGGCCGCCGGTTTCGAGCATGTAGCGGCCGCCGTCTTCCAGGCGCTGCGCCGGCGGACGGATTTCCATGCCGCCGGCGCCGAACACCTGGTCGGGGTTCTGCACGAAGTGGTCGTAGGCTTCCTGCGGCGTGGCGTTGGGGATGTCGCTCTGGTACACCGCGCGGGTCACTTCGCGGCCGACTTCGCCGATCGGCGGATTCGGCTGCAGGTCGCGCAGGATGTTGCTGACGTCGCCGTCGCTGGGATAGCGCGGCGTGCCCGGCGTGTGGCCGGTCAGGTAGCTGGCGAAGCCGCGCGTGGCCAGCGCCAGCAGCGCGTCGCGCTGGTGTTCCTGCTGGTCGTGGCTGCCGCCGACGGCGAGGTCGGGATCGGGGCCCTGCACGCCGATTTCGAACTGGTTCGGGCCGGCATCGGCCTTGACCGGATTGAGCCCGGGCGCGCGCGGGTCGGCCGGCGGCGGCGTCGGCGGGCAGACGGGGTAGTTGGCGGGGCGGTAGGTGTCGATCGGCAGCATGGGGAGAACTCCTTTTCCGCTCGGGGCTGCGGCCATTGCACTCCCGCGCCGGGCGCGCGCCAATCGGGGCTGGCCCGAGCTAGGGGCGGCCCTAGGGAACCGCAGCGACGTACGCAAGCGCCCCTCTCCGAAGCCCTAGACCTCACGCGCTGCCTTTTGTAGGAGCGGCGCGAGCCGCGACCGCGACAACTCGACTACGCCGCAAGTTTCGTCGTAGTCGAGTTGTCGCGGTCGCGGCTCGCGCCGCTCCTACAGCAGGATCACGCGGCTACTCAGCCGCAGACGAAACCGTCCCCCGCCTCGCCTTCGCCGGCCGGCTCGCGCTCGAGCCGATCCACCCGCGCGTTCGGCGGGCCATGCCGCAGCCACTGCGCGAGGCGTTCGACCGCCGCCTCGTCGCCGACCGCCAGCACTTCGACCCGGCCATCGCGCAGGTTGTTGGCGTAACCGCGCAGCTCCAGCGCCACGGCCTGCTCGCGCGTGCTTGCGCGGAACCACACGCCCTGGACCTTGCCGGCGACGTAGAAGCGCGCTGCGGCCATCAGGTGTGGCCTGCGCTCGCTCCACCCTTGCCTGTCCCGACCGGCGCGGCCTTTTCGCCCGGCTTCGGCCCGCCAGCCTTGGCGATCGCCTCCTCAAGCTTCTTCGCATCGATTGGCCCGAGGAATTTCTCCGCGACCTTGCCGTCGGGCGCGATCAGATACGTCATCGGCAGCCCCTTGGGCGTGTCGAACGACTTCGGCGGATCGGCCACGTCGACCACCGCGATCGGGTACGACACCGGGTGCTGCTTGAGGAAGGCCTGCATGTCGGCCTTGTCGATTTCCTCGTAAGCCAGGCCGATCACCTCGATGTGCTCGCGCATCGCGTCCAGCGCCGACAGCTCGGGCATTTCCTTGATGCACGGCGCGCACCAGGTGGCCCAGAAGTTCACCACCACCCATTTGCCGCGGTGTTCGGCCAGATCGTAGGTCTTGCCGTCGAGGGTGGCGATGCGCAGTTCGGGAACATCGGACGCGGCGGGCGTGTCGGCCGGCTTGTCGGCGGGCGCCGGCGCGGCGGCTTGCGCGGCGATGCGCTCGGCGTCGGCGCGCTTGATCTCGTCGGTCCGGTCGACCGACCGGGGGTCGTCGGATTTCTGGCAAGCGCCGAGCAGCGTCGCGGCGATCGCGACGGCGAGCAAAGGCAGCGCGCGGCGGGTGCGGGCGGTGGAAATCATGGTGCGTCCTCTTCGGCGTGAATGCTCGACACGCGCCGCTTCATCAGCGCGCGCAGCGGTACGCGCAGTTCGTCCATCGCCGCGACCGCCGACTGGCCGAGCGAGTCGTCGCGGCAGGGCAGCATCGCTTCGGCGATGGGAATGCGCAGGTTGCAGGCTTCGTACAGTTCGCCCAGCGACAGGTCGTCGAGATCGCGCGCCAGCAGCCATTCGCCGCTCTCGGCGCGCCGCACCACGCTGATGTCGCCGAGCTGTTCGAGCATCTGCTGGACCAGCGAATCGGTCAGCATCGGCTCGAGCTGTTGGATGTCGTCGATGTGCAGCCCGCTACCGCGCTTGCGCGCTTCGGCGAAGCGTGCCAGCAGGCGCAGCAGGCCGTACATTTCGAAGCCCAGCGGCAGCCGCATCGCGGCCGGCTGGTAGCGGAACGCGGCGATCGAGGACGCCAGCGAGGCGCCCAGCAGCACCGCGATCCAGCTCAGGTAGATCCACAGCAGGAAGATCGGCACGAACGCCAGGGTGCCGTAGATCTTCGAATACGAGCCGAAGCTGCCCAGGTACAGGCCGATGCCGCCCTTGACCAGTTCGAACAGCACCATCGCCAGGAACGCGCCGGCCACGGCGTGGCGCCATTTCACCGTGCGGTGCGGCACGACGACATAAATCGCCGCGAACGCCAGCCACTCCAGCGCCATCGGCGCGCCGCGCAGCAGCAGGCTTTCGAGCCAGCGGCCGGGCTCGGTGGCGAACACGCCCAGGGCGAAGAACCGCGCCGAGATCGCCAGGCTGGCCGCGGCCAGCAAAGCGCCGAGGGTCAGCACGGTCCAGTAGATCAGGAAGCGGCCGATGCGCGGGCGCGCGGAATGCACGCGCCAGATCCGGTTGAACGCGGCTTCCACGCCGTTGAGGGTGATCAGCAGCGACACCACCAGGGCGATCACGCCGGCCGCGGTGAGCTGGCCGGCGTTGGCCGAGAACTGCTTGAGGTAGGACTCCACCGAGCGCGCCGCCGACGGCACGAAGTTGGAGAAGATGTAGTCGCTGAGCTTGTCGCTCCATTCGCCGAACATCGGGAACGCGGACAGCACGCCGAACACCACCATCGACAGCGGCACCAGCGCGAACACGGTGGTGTAGGACAGCGCGCCGGCGGCCTGGAACAGGTTGTCGTCGAGGAAGCGGCGGGCGAGAAAGCGGAAGAACGTGTCCACGCGCGCGCGGTCGCGCACGCGGTCGCTCCAGCGGTAGATCGAATCCAATGGCTCCATCGCAGGGAGGGTAACCGATGGGGCGTTGTGGAGGGATGCACGGGGTCTGGCCGCGCTCATCCGCTCTTCGGGCACCTTCTCCCGCTAGCGGGGTGAGGGGCTGCGCTTGCGGGCCATTGGCTCGCGCAGTACCGAACGCCCGAACGCTATGCGTTCGGGCCGGGCGGGACTGAGGTGTAGGCACGCTCGCCCTCATCCGCCCTTCGGGGCACCTTCTCCCGCCAGCGGGGTCAGCGGCCGCGCTTGCGAGCCATCGGCTCGCGCGGCAGCGAACGCCCGGGCGCTCTGCGTCCGGGCCGGGGGAACGCCCCCGCAAAAGGCCGCGCCGCACGCATTCCTCTATCCTGTCCGCCGCAAAGGAGACCCCGATGACCGAAGTGTTGGTGCTCTACTACAGCCGCGGCGGCTCCGTCGCCCGCCTCGCCCGCCAGATCGCGCGCGGCATCGGCGAGGTCGAGGGCGTGAGCGCGCGCCTGCGCACGGTGCCGCCGGTCGCCGCCGTTACCCAAACCGCGGCGCCGCCGGTGCCCGAGGACGGCGCGCCGTACGTCGAGGCGCGCGACCTGGAGGAATGCGCCGGCCTGGTGCTCGGCAGCCCGACCCGGTTCGGCAATATGGCCGCGCCGGTCAAGCACTGGCTCGACGGCCTCGGCGCGCAATGGGCCAGCGGCACCCTGGTCGGCAAGCCGGCGGCGGTGTTCACCTCGACCGCGACCCAGCACGGCGGCCAGGAATCGACCCTGCTGAGCATGATGGTGCCGCTGCTGCACCACGGCTGCGTCGTCCTCGGCATTCCCTACACCGAGCCGGCGCTGAGCCACACCCGCGGCGGCGGCACGCCCTACGGCGCCAGCCACGTCGCCGGCGCCCAGGACGACCCGACCCTGAGCGACGACGAAGCCGCGCTGGCGCGCGCGCTCGGCCGCCGGGTGGCGGCGCTGACCGCGAAGGTGAGCCGGTGAGCGCGGCGGGTTCCGGCGCCGACCCCGGCCCGGCCCCGGCCGCGCCGAGTCCGCGTGCGCACTGGGTCCTGCTGGGCTGCCTGATCGCCCTGAGCGCCCTGTTCGCGGTCTGGTACCTGCTGCCGGGCCAGCACTGGATCGCCGGGCTGAGCGTGTTCGTGCTGCCGCCGGCGCTGCTGGCCGTCGGCGTGGCCCTGCGCAGCCGGCTGGCGGCGTACTGGGCCGGGGTGCTGGCGCTGTTCTGGTTCTGCCACGGGGTGATGCTGGCCTGGTCGTCGCCGGACGAGCGGCTGTACGCCTGGATCGAGCTGATCCTGGCGCTGGCGGTGATCTTCTCGGCGAATCTGGCCGGCATGAAGGCGCGCTTGGGACGCAAGCGGAGCTGAGGGCAACGGCGCTTGCGCGACGGCCTCTGGCCCGACGCCCTCCATTCAGATCGCCGAACGCTGAAACAGGAGCCGCGCGCCCGAAGCCGCTCGCACAAAACCCTCGCCGCCCCGCGGGTCCTATAATCGACGCCCCTCCTCCGCGACCACGCACCCACCCGAGATGGACAAGCTCTGCATCGTCACCACCGGCGGCACGATCGACAAGATCTACTTCGACGACAAGTCGGACTATCAGATCGGCGAACCGCAGATCGGCCACATCCTCGAAGAGCTCGGCGTCGGCTTCCGCTACAGCGTCATTCCGATCATCCGCAAGGATTCGCTGCACATCACCCAGGGCGACCGCGAGCTGATCCGCGCGACCATCGCCGCGCAGGACGCGCGCCATGTGCTGGTCACCCACGGCACCGACAGCATGGTCGAGACCGCCAAGGTGCTGGCGACGATCGCCGACAAGACCATCGTCCTGACCGGCGCGCTGAACCCGGCGCGGTTCCGCGGTTCGGACGCCGAATTCAACATCGGCACCGCGGTCGGCGCGGTGCAGTCGCTGCCGCCGGGCGTGTACATCGCCATGAACGGGCGGATCTGGGATCCGGCCAAGGTGCGCAAGAACGTCGAGGCCAACCGCTTCGAAGCGATCTGAACGCCGCGCCGCGGCGCGTCCGCGGCGGCGCCGGCATCGCCGCACGACGACGCGGGGCCCGGTTCGCGGTGCGGACCGGGCCCCGTCGTTTTTTGCGCGCCGTCGCGCGCCCTCGCCCTGCCCTGGCCGCCCCGCGAACCACCGCGGCGTGAGCGCCGACGCAACCCGCCTGTGATCGCGTTCGCGAAGCCGGTCCGGTTTTCGCTGCACACAAGCTGTGCAATCCGCCTTTGCGGCGCCGCGCGATCGATTAGGATCGGCGCTTCGTTCCATCACAGCGGTGATCCAAGATGCGTCGATCCGTTCCGGCCCTGGCGGCTTCCGCGCTGGCAGTCCTTGTCCTGACCGCCTGCCAGAAACCCGCCGACCCCGCCGCCCCGTCCCCGTCCGCGGCCGCGCCGGCCGACGCCGGCAAGGCGCCCGCAGCCGCCACCAGCCCGGCCAATCCGCTGGAACCGCCGGCGCGCGCGGTGCGCAGCGATGCGATCGGCTACGACGGCTTCAGCGGCGGCGCCGAACCCGGCAGCCCGGTCGACGCGCGCTTCGGCGCCGACGCGGCCAGCGTGCGCGGCGCCTGGGGCGGCGAAATGAAGGACAACGGCGCCCAGCGCCCGGATGCGAATTGCTTCCTGCTGTATCCGGTGCGCGGCGCGATCACCCACCAGTACGGCTTCCTGATGGGCAAGAACGGCCTGGCCGGCATCGACGTCTACGACCCCAAGGCGCAGGCGCCCGGCGGCGGCCGCATCGGCATGAGCATCGACGAGATCAACCGCGTTTACGCCGGCAAGATCAAGCAGGTGCCGAACCCGACCTTCGAAGGCGCCGCGTTCCTGGAAGTGCCCGCACCGGACGGCAAGAACAGCCAGCTGACCTTCGAGACCGACGCGCTCGGCAACGTCACCAACTGGCGCATCGCGGTCAAGGACGCGATGGCGCACGAGGAAAGCTGCACGCGCTGAGCGGCGCGCGGCGCGATCGGAATTTCGCGGAAAGCGCCGCACCGGCGCTTTCTGCGCCGGCGGGCCGCTTCAGCGAACCGACGGCCGGCGCTTTCGCCCGCGACGGCCGACGGCCGCAACACTTGCGACCGTCCGCGGCGCTTCGACCGAAGCGCCGCGCCGCTCACAGCGCCGAGGTCTTGCCCACTTCGCCGAGGAACGCCAGCCCGAGCTTGGCGAACGGCACGCTGTTGGCCGCCGAGTTGCCCATGTTGGCCAAGGTGTCGTTGCGCGAATGGATGTGCGGCGAATAGCCGCCCTTGGCGGTGCCGCCCTCGAACACCATCGCCGCCGGATAGCCGGCCGCGGTCCACGAGGCGTGGTCGGAACAGCCGTAACCGCACTTGTACTCGGCCAGCGCGCCGCCGCCCAGGTAAGTCGAATACAAGCCGCGCACCAGTTGCTGCAAACCGGCGTTGGAGTTGTCGCTGATCAGGCGCAGGTCCGGCGTACCGGCGGCTCGGTAGTTGGTCATGTCCAGCTGCAGCACGCCGACCACGTTCTCGCCGCGGTCGCGATGGCCGGCGGCGATGGCCCTGGAACCCAGCAAGCCGAGTTCTTCGGCGGCATAGGCCATGAACTTGACCGTGCGCCGCGGCTTGTAGCCGCTGGCCAAGGCCACGCGCAGCACCTCGGTCAATGTGGCGATGCCCGACGCGTCGTCGTCGGCGCCCGGCGCGGTCGCGCCGGCGCCGCCGTTGCCGGCGGCGATCGAATCCATGTGCGCGCCGAGCACCACCACTTCGTCCGGCAGTTCGTTGCCGCGCCAGGTCAGCACCACCGACGGCTGCTGGCCGCAGTCGGCGCAGGCGACCTGCTCGATGCTCACGTCGCTGCGGTTGGCGGCCAGGCCCTGCCAGGCGTCGCGGATCCAGTCCGAGGCGGCGCGGCCGTGCGCGCTCTGGGCATGCCGGGTGGTCCAGCTTTCCGACAGGCTGCGGATCGTGGCGCGGATATTGGCCTCTTTGACCTGCGCCAGCCACGGCTTCACCGTGGCCTGGTTGTCCACGCTGTAGTCGGCCGCCTGCGCGGTCGCGGCCAGCGCGCTCATGTCGTCGCGCACGAAGGCTTCGGCCTGTTCGCGACTGTCGAACGCGAAGAAACCGCCGCAACGCCGCTCCTTTTCGTGCACGTGCCGGATCAGCTCGCCGAGGCGACCGGCCGGCCATTCGGAGATCGCCAAAGCTTCGCCGCCCGGCGCGGCCAGCGCGCGGGCGTGAACGCCGCTGCCGGCGGCGACGGCGTCGTGGGTGCGGCGCGAGGCGACGACGTACACCGGCTTGGACGGATCGTCGGCGGCGAACGCGGGAACGGCGGCGGATGCGCTCGCGCACAGCAAGGCGCAAGACGACAAGACGCGGGCAAGACGGGACACGGCGATCTCCAGGAACGGCGCGCTGCGGCGCTGGATGGGTCCGCGCGGCCAGCGGCCGCGGCGGAGTTCGGCTACGCCGCTGCGGGCTGGCCTTGACCTCACGCTAAGCCGCGGCCGGTGGTGTCCGGCTTGCAGCGGATACGGCAGCGGACACGTTCGTGTGATCCGGATCATGCATCGCACCGAATCAGACGCGTCCGAACAAAGCGCGCCGCGCCGCGCAAAAAAGAAACCCCGGCCGAAGCCGGGGCGCGAACGTTTTCGCCAAGGCGGAAAGAATCAGCCGGGCCGCGTCGGCGGCCCGGACCTCAGAAGGTGATGCTCCACTTGTCGATGCGGCCGGTGTCGCCGTTGGCGTTGTCGTTGACCCGCAGCTTCCAGGCGCCGTTGAGCGGTTCGCTGGACAGGTTGAAGGTGAACGTGCCGCTCAGATTGTCGGCGCTGCCGCCGGCGCGGTTGCTGATGTTGTAGAGCGAGCCGTCCGGCGCGACCAGGTCGACCTTCAGGTCGCCGCGGTAGGTGTGCAGGATGTTGACGCTGACCTGCGCGTTGCTCGGCGCGTTGCCGGTGCGGCCGGACACCGTGATCGGGCTGTCGACGGTGGCGTTGTCGTTGATCGCGTAGTCGGTGTCGTTGCTGTAGGTCTGGGTGCCCGGGCCCGGCCCGGGGCCGCTGCCGGCGGTCTTGCCCAACTCGCCGAGGAAGGCCAGGCCGAGCTTGGCGAACGGCACGCTGTTGCTCGCCGAGTTGCCCATGTTCGCCAACGTGTCCGAGGGCGAGTGGATGTACGGCGAATAGCCGCCGCTGGAAGTGCCGCTCTCGAAGTAGATCGCCGCCGGGAAGCCCGCCGAGGTCCACGAGGCGTGGTCGGAGCAGCCGTAGCCGCACGTGTAGCTGCCGAGCGTGCCGCCCAGATACGTCGCATGCAGATCGCGCAGGAACTGCTGCAGCGACGAGTTCGAGTAGTCGGTGACCAGACGCACCGGGTTGGCGCCGCCGTTGCGGTAGTTGGTCATGTCCAGCTGCAGCACGCCGACCACGTTGACGCCGCGGTTCTGGAAGTCGGTGGCGATGGCCTTGGAGCCGCGCAGGCCGACCTCCTCGGCGGCGTAGCCCATGAACTTGATCGTGCGCTTGGGCTTGTAGCCGCTGGCCAGGGCCACGCGCAGCACTTCGGTCAAGGTGGCGATGCCGGAGGCGTCGTCGTCGGCGCCCGGCGCGTTCATCGCATCGCCGCTGCCGCTGCTGGAGATCGAGTCCAGGTGCGCGCCGAGCACCACCACTTCGTTCGGCAGCTCGCTGCCCTGGATGGTCAGGATCGCCGACGGCTGGGTCGAGCACGTGCTGCAACCGGTGAACAGCTCGGCGCTGACATCGCTGCGGCCGTTGCCCAGCGCCAGCCACGTGTCCTTGATCCAGGTCGCCGAGGTGCGGCCGTGGGTCGAGGCGTAGTAGCGGTTCGGATACTGGGTCGACAGATGGCTGATGGTGCCGCGGATGTTGGCTTCGCTGACCTGGCTCAGCCACGGGTTGACCGTGGCCTGGTTGTCGACGGTGTAGGTCGCGAACTTGCTGTCGATGGCCTCGCGGCTGCGGTCGGCCTTGACGAAGGCTTCGGCTTCCTGGCGGCTGTCGAAGGCGAAGTAGCCGCCGCAGCGCTTCTCGTTTTCGTGGACGTGGCGGATCAGGTCCGGCAACTGATGGGTCTTGAGCTCGGCGATCACCAGCGGCTTGCCGACCGCGTTGCTCAGGCCGGTGGAGTTCTTGGCCAGGGTCTTGGCGCCGGCGTCGAAGGTTTCGCGCGAGGTGACGATGTAGACCGGCTTGAACGGATCCTCGCCGGCGGCCAGCGCATGGGCGTGATCGTGGTTCTGCGCGTACGCGGGCGCGAGCGCGGCGGCGAGCGCGAGCGACAGCGAGGCGGCGATGAGGCGTCGGGACCGGGCGTGCGGGGAAGCGGATTGCGGATTCATCGGAAAGCGCTCCTGGATCGGGCGTCGGCGGCGGATGCTCCGGCATCGGCGCGCGGACGCAGTGGACGGAACGGCGTGCGCGTGGCGCACGTCGCGATGACTTGCTGCGCATGAAAGCGCCGTCGAGCCGTACGGGGGAGAACGAACCGATGCGCCGGGATTCGACGCTAAATGCGTGCCGCACGACGGACAAGCGACAAGCGAAGCGAGCGCACATTTGCGTTCGTGACTGGGATCATGCAACGGCGCAGTAAACGCTTCCGGCGCGTAATCTTCATATGCATCGATGCCGAAATCCCTTTATTTTCAGGGTTTCGACTATGGAAACTGTGCGCAAGCGGATATATCTCATCGCTTCGGCGCTCGCACTCGCGTTCGCGCGACCAGCGTGCGCAGACCGTGTGGGAGGGGCTTCAGCCGCGGCGCGTTTGTTCCGGATTCTGCGATCGTCCGAGCCGAAAGCGTCGGGCCTGAAGGCCCTCCCACAAAGGGCCTTGCGCGAAGCCCCGCTGCGCAGGCCCGTTCAAAAAAAAGCCCCGGCGGTGCAGCCGGGGCTTCGCGCGCTCGTCGCGCCGCAGACGCGTCGCAGCGTCTTCATCGACCGATCAGAAGGTGATGTTCCAGCTGTCGATCCGCCCGGTATCGCCGCTGGCGTTGTCGTTGACCCGCAGCTTCCAGGTGCCGTTGAGCGGTTCGCTCGACAAATCCTTGTTGAAGGTACCGATGACATTGTCGGCGCTGCCGCCGGTGCGGTTGTGGATGTTGTAGACGGTGCCGTCCGGCGCGACCAGGTCGACCTTCAGATCGCTCTTGTAGGTGTGGTAAATCGTCACCTGCACCGGCGTGCTGGCCGAACCGTTGCCGCTGCGGCCGGAGACCACGATCGAGCTCTCCACCGTTGTGTTGTCGACGATGGCCACGTCGCTGTCGTTGCTGTAGGTCTGCGCGCCGCCGCGGCTGACGGTGACCGAGCCGGTCTTGGTGTTGGTCGCGCCGTCGTCGTCGGTCACGGTCAGGGTGACGGTGTAGGTGCCGGCGGACGCGTAGGTCTTGCTCGGGTTGGTCGCGGTCGAGGTGGTGCCGTCGCCGAAGTTCCAGCTGCGCGAGGCGATGGTGCCGTCGCTGTCGCTGGAAGTGTCGGTGAAGCTGACGCTGAGCCCGCTGGCGGTGCTGCTGAAGTTCGCGGTCGGCGGGTTGTTGGTGCCCGGGCCGCCGCCGGTCACGGTGAAGCGCGCGGCGTTCGGCGTGCCGGGCTTGCCCGAGGCGTCGGTGCCCTGCACGTAGACCGTATGCACGCCCGCGGCCAGGCCGCCGGTCGGGATCGAGCCGGTGACGTTCTCGTTGCTGCTGTTGAAGCTGCCGTCGCTGGCGCTCAGCGCGATCGCCACCGCCCCGCTGGCCCACGGCGGCGTGTCGATGTAGGCGCGCGCCGAGGCGATGTTCTGCACCGCTTCGCTGCCGTTGCTCTGGTTGAACTGGCCGTCGTTGACGTTGGCGGTGACGGTGACCGGCGTACCGGCCGGCACCGACGAAGACGACACGCTCACCGAGGTCGTGTCCGGCCCGCTCGGCAGTTGCAGCGGCGCCCACAGCGTGCGCGCCAGATAGCGCAGCGTGCGCAGGTTGTTCGGCAAGGTCGTGCCGGTGAAGCTGCTGCAGCTTTCGAAGAAGCTGCCGCCGAGCTCGATGGTGTAGCTGGGCACGCCGAGCAGGCCGTACATGGTGTCGTCGGTGGTGCCGTCGGTGGCGTAGAGCTCGTCGGACTGCTGCGGGCGATAGCCGGTGAAATACGCCATGCGCCGGCCCAGGGTCTGCAACGCGTCGCGGTTCGGCGCCGGGTTGCTGGTGTCGCCCCACGACCACAGCACCTGCGCGGCGTTGCTGTGGATGTCGATGAACACGCCTTGGTAATCGGCCGGCGACGGCGTAGTGACATCGTCGGGACGGCGGTCGGGGAACACGCCGCCGGAGTAGACGCCGTTGCTGCCGCGGGTGCCGGCGACCAGGCGCATCAGGTTCTGGGTTTCCGGATCCGACGACGCGGTCGGGCCGCGATAGGTCTCGGCGCACTGGTTGCCGCTGGAGCCGCCCGACACGCTGTTCCAGTGATACGGGAAATTGCGGTTGAGGTCGGTGCCGAAGCTGCTGGCGCTGCAACCGCCGCCGTTGCTGTTGTTGACGTTCTTGCGCCAGGACGAACCCGCCTCGGCCTTCTTGCGCCCGTCCGGGTTGGCGTTGAGCACCAGCTGGAAGGCGAAGTTGTCGAGCAGCCAGGTCGCTTCGGCGTCGGTGCCGTAGCCGTTGACCAGGCCTTCGGCGAAGCGCGTGACCAGCTCGGCCGGCGCGTACTCGCGCGCGTGGATCGAACCGAACAGCACCAGCGTCGGCTTGTTCGGCAGCGCCGCGTCGGTGGCCGAGTTGGTCAGCTTGAACACCTTCATGTCGTAGCCGGTGCCGGCGTTCTGGGTCTTCTGCCAGCTCGGGCCGATGACCCGCACGCTGGCCAGCTGCGGCTTGCTCGCGGCGAGCTGGTCCATGGTCTGGTAGGTCTCTTCGACCGTGCGGAAGCAGGTGTAGCCGGGGATGCTCTTGGCCCCGTTCAACGAAGACTTCAGCGCGCTTTGCAGGCGCTGCATCTGCGCGGTGGATTCCTGGTCGACTTCGTACTGGAAGCCCGCGGCGCGCAACGCGGCCAGGTCTTCGGGCATGGCTTCGACCTCCACGGTCTTGGCCTGACGGTCGACGATCAAGTGCTGGAAGCGCGAGGCGATGCGTTGCAGCTGCTTGGGATTTTCGTATTTCGCGGTGACGAACACGGGCTGATCGTCGGCGGCCGCGGCGCTGGCGGACAGCGCCAGCAACAGCGGCAACGCGGCAGTGTGGAAGCGCATTGGGAGACTCTCCAAGGACCGGTGCGGTGGGCGGCGACGCGCGATGCGCGCGCCGGAGTCATGCTGTGGATGCGCGGCCGGCGCTGGCAAGCGCCGTGCGGCGCGTAACTTGCGTGTATTCGTGAAGCAGACCAGCAGATCGCAGCTGTGCGCAGTGGCGCACAGTTCGCGGCGTTGCCGCTGTCGCTCCCTGTAGGAGCGGCGCAAGCCGCGACCGCGAATCCGCATCAACGGCGCAACCGACTGAAACCCGCGGCTGCGGCGACTGCCGCGCGCGATGGCGGGTTTCGCCGTGGTTGCGGATTCGCGGTCGCGGCTCGCGCCGCTCCTACAGGGGATACGAAACGATACGTCCCCCGAAAAAAGCCGCGGCCCGAAGGCCGCGGCGTGGTGCGGGTCAAACCGGTCGGATCAGAACGTGATGCTCCACTTGTCGATGCGGCCGGTGTCGGCGGTGGCGTTGTCGTTCACCCGCAGCTTCCAGGTGCCGTTGAGCGCTTCGCTCGACAGGTCCTTGGTGAAGGTCTGGATGATGTTGTCGGCGCTGCCGCCGGTGCGGTTGTGCAGGTTGTAGACGGTGCCGTCCGGCGCGACCAGGTCGACCTTCAGGTCGCTGCGGTAGGTGTGGTAGATCGTCACCTGGATCGGCGTGGTCGCCGAGCCGTTGCCGGTGCGGCCGGACACCACGATGTTGCTCTCGACGGTGGCGTTGTCGGGAATCGCCACGTCGGTGTCGTTGGTGTAGGTCTGCGCGCCCGGGCCGCCGGACACCGTGACCGCGCTGGTCTTGGTGTTGGTGGCGCCGCCGTTGTCGGTGACCGTCAGGGTGACGTTGTAGGTGCCCGCCGCGCTGTAGGTCTTGCTCGGGTTGGTCGCGGTCGAGGTGGTGCCGTCGCCGAAGTTCCAGCTGCGCGAGCTGATGCTGCCGTCGCTGTCGCTGGAGCTGTCGGTGAAGGTCGCGGTCAGGCCGCTGGTGGTGAAGCTGAAGTTCGCGGTCGGCGGAACGTTCGGCGTGCCGCCGCCCGAATCCAGGCCGTCGATGAACTGCGCGCCGGTGTTGGCCGGATCGAGCCAGTCGCTCAGGCGCGAAGCCGCGGCGCCGCCGCCGGTCCACGAGGTGAACACGCGGCCGTACTGGTCGCTGCGGTTGGTGCCGGTCGCGCTGCAGCTCGACGGGCCGCCGTGCAGCTGGCCGAGCACGCGCTTTTCCGGGCTGTAGATCGGCGAACCCGACGAACCCGGCTCGGTCACGCCGCCGGTCGGCTGCCACTGCACGTTCAAGTGGGTGGTGCCGGCGCCGCCGCCCCAGGCCACGAACGAGGTCGGGCTGGTCGAGTTGCTGATGCGCTTCTCGGCCACGTTCGGGTGATGGATGGCGATCGCGCCCGGATAGTTCTGGTCGCGACGGTCCCAACCGGCCCAGAACAGGTTGAACGCCGGGTTCGCGGCATTGTTCAACTCGAGCAGGGTGAAGTCGGAGGTCGCGTAGGTCGCCTTGACCGTCGAGCCGGTCTGGCTCTGGCTCATCGAGCCGTCGCCGTTGGCGCCGCTGGCCGGCGTGTTCGGCGCGCGGCAGGTCGAGTTCTGGTAGTTCCAGTACACCACGATCGACGCGGCGGTCGAGGCGGTGCCCATGCCGCAGTGGTGCGCGGTCAGGAAGTACATCTTGCGGTCGTTGGCGGTGTTGTTGACCAGCGAGCCGGTGCAGGCCAGCGAGCCGTTCTTGGAGTACGCCGCCACCGAGCGGATGATGTCGCGGCGGCCGTCGCCTTCGGGGCAGACCACGTCGATGTTGCACGAACCCGACACGCCCTTCTCGCCGTTCTGTTCGGCCAGGCGGCGGGCCAGCGGGCCGAAGCCGACGTAGTCGTGGTTGACCTTGGTCAGATGCAGGCGCAGCTGATCGGCCTTGGCGCGCGGCACCACCACCTCGATGACCGCTTCGGCGCCCGGCACCACGGCCGTCCACAGCTGGCGCTGCGCGTTGTTGTTGCTGGCGTCGTACTGGCTGATCAGGGCGCGGTCGCCGCCGGCGGCCTGGGTGGCCGGATAGACCAGCAGGCGCCCGCCTTCGGGCATGTAGAAGTCGGTGAAGCCGAAGTTCAGCGACAGCGCCTTCTCCGAACGCACGCGCTGGCGCCAGATCAGGGTGTCGGCGTCGACCGACTCCCACACGCCGGAGTTCTGCGGCGTCATGTCGACCGTCATCGGCTGGGCGAAGCGCGGGATGTCGCCGCGCGCTTCGCGCACGCGATCCTCGGCCTTGAGCTTGGCCACGTCGACCGCCGGCATGCTGCGCAAGGCGATCTTGTCGAGGCCGGAAAGATTGGCGTGATCGAACGCCGCGGGCCGCGAAGCCGGCGCGGCGAGAGCGGTGCTGATCGACAAACCGAGCAACATCAGGGAACCACAAATGCGTTTCATTGGGTCTCTCCGTCCGTGATTTGGGCAGGATCGCGACGCCCGGCGTGGCCGGTGCTGGATGGCGATTGGCGTCGGATCAGGCGATGGGAACTGGATGCTCCAGCGAGTGAGGCAAGGACTGCCGCATGCTTCCCCTACAGCTTGCGTTTGAAGCTGGCTTGCGTGTGACGCTGGCTTTCGTTTGACGCTGGCTCGTGCATGAAAACCGGCGCGCGTGCGGAACCGGACAACTTGGAATCCGGCTCGCGCTCGCGTCCGTCGTGCGTAGGTAGCGCTTCGTCGCAGCGATGGCGTTGTCGATCCGCGTGACAACCTCCGCGTGGCGACGGCGTTCGCCGCATTCGCCACGGCAGCGACTGTGAATCACCCTCGTCGCGCACAACAAGACGCAAATCCGCCGGTTCCACATAGCATCCGTGCCTCGCGTCACGCATACGACGAAGAGTTGTTGCAGATGAAATCGGTGGCGAAAACAGGAAATCGGAATTGAGAACGCGCGCGAATTCAGAATGCGGCGCAGCGCACGATGGGCTGGAACTTCGAGGTAGGGAGGCGGATATCCGCACGCTTGTGCAGAAAATTTTCCGCCCGCGCGAACGCGAAACCCGCGGCTAAGCGACTGTAGGAGCGGCGCGAGCCGCGACCGCGCCACCGCACCTACGACGCGACCGGCCGCAACCCGCGGCGGCGGCGAGCGCCGCGCTCGATGGCCGCTGACGTCGTAGGCGCGGTGGCGCGGTCGCGGCTTTCGCCGCTCCTACAGGGAGGCATCGAAGAAAGCGGCGATCGGGAGGCATCGAGCGGCGGCGAGCGCCGCGCTCGATGGTCGCTGACGTCGTAGGCGCGGTGGCGCGGTCGCGGCTTGCGCCGCTCCTACAGGGAGGCATCGAAGAAAGCGGCGATCGGGAGGCATCGAAACGAAAAAGCCCCGGCGGAAGCCGGGGCTTGGGTGCCGCGTGGGCCGTTACGGCCCTGCGGTAAGGATCAGAACGTGATCGTCCAGTTGTTGATGTAGCCCGTGTCCGCCGACGCGCGATCGGCCACGCGCAGCTTCCACGTACCGTTGAGCGCTTCGCTCGACAGATTCACCGTGTAGGTCTTCTTGATGTTGTCGGTGCCCGAGCCGGTGCGGTTGTGCAGGTTGTAGACGCTGCCGTCCGGCGCGATCAGGTCGACGATCAGGTCGCCCTGATAGGTGTGGACGATGTCGACCGCGACCTGAGTGTTGCTCGGCGCATTGCCGGTGCGGCCGCTGACGCTGATCGAGCTGGTCACGCCGGTGGCGTTGTTGTCCGGAATGTTGACGTCGGCGCCGTTGCTGTAGGTCTGCACGCCGCTGCTGCCGACGGTGACCGTGGCGGTCTTGGTGTTGGTCGCGCCGGCGTTGTCGGTGACGGTCAAGGTGACGGTGTAGCTGCCCGCCGCGCTGTAGGTCTTGCTCGGATTGGTCGCGGTCGAGGTGGTACCGTCGCCGAAGTTCCAGCTGCGCGACGCGATGCTGCCGTCGCTGTCGGTCGAGCTGTCGGTGAAGCTCACCGTCAAGCCGCTCGCCGACGAACTGAAGTTCGCCACCGGCGCCTGGTTGCCCGGGGTGCCGGCCGAATCCAGGCCGTCGACGAACTGCGCGCCGGTGCCGGCGGTGTCGAGCCAGTCGCTCAGGCGCGTGGCCGCCGTGCCGCCGCCGGCCCACGAGGTGAACACGCGGCCGTAGTAATCGGCCTTCTGTTCCTGCGGCACGGTGCAGCTCGACGGGCCGCCGTGCAGCTGGCCGATCACGCGCTTGTCCGGGCTGTACAGCGGCGAGCCCGACGAACCCGGCTCGGTCACGCCGCGGTTGACGCCCCACTTCACGAACAGGTGGGTGCCGTTGGCGACCGTCGGCGGGTTGTAGTCGGCGCCGCCGTAGCCGGTGAAGCGCGACGCGCTGTCGGAGAAGCTGATGCGCTTGTCGGCGACGTTGGGATGGTGGATGGCGATCGAGTTCGGATAGTTCTGGTCGCGGCGGTCCCAACCGGCCCAGTACAGGTTGTAGGCCGGATTCGCCGCGGTGCTCAGCTCGAGCAGGGTGAAGTCGGACGCGGCGTTGGTCGCGCGCAGGGTCGCGCCGGTCTGCGACTGCGACAGCGAGCCGTCGCCGTCGGCGCCGCTGGCGGCCGAACCCGGCGTGCGGCAGGTCGAATTCTGGTAGTTCCAGTACACCACCATCGAGTTGTTGACCGAGGCGCTGGTCATGCCGCAATGGTTGGCGGTCAGGAAGTACATCTTCTTGTCGTTCGCGGTGTTGTTGACCAGCGAACCGGTGCACCACATGGTGCCCTGCTTCGAATAGGCGCCGACCGCGCGGATGATGTCGCGGAAGCCGTTGCCTTCCGGGCAGACCACGTCGATCTCGCAGCTGCCCGAGGCGGCCTTGGTGCCGGCCTGCTGCTGCGCGGCGCGCACCAGCTTGCCGAAGCCGACGTAGTCGTGGTTGACCTTGGCCAGATGCAGCTTGAGCTCGCCGAGCTTGGCCTTCGGCACGACCACTTCGATCACCGCTTCGTCGCCGACCACGACCGGCGTCCACAGCTCGCCGAAGGCGTTGTTGTCGGCGCTGGAGAAGCTGCGCACGCGGCCGGCGGCCGAGGCCGGGCCCTGGTCGGCCGGATAGATCAGCATGCGCGCGCCGGCCGGCAGCTTGAACTTATCGAAATGGAAGTTCAGCGACAGCGCGTCCTTGGACTCGATGCGGGTGCGCCAGATCGCGGTGTCGGCGTCGAGGTCTTCCCATTCGCCGTCCTTGAGCGTGTCGATGTCGACCGCCAGCGCGGTGGCGAAGCGCGGGACTTCGTTGCGCGCGTTGCGCTTGACGTCTTCGGCGCGCAGCTTGGCCACGTCGACCGCCGGCATGGTGCGCAGGGCGATGCGGTCGACGCGGGTCAGGCGGGCGTGGTCGAACGCGGCCGGGCGCGCGGCCGGCGCGGCCAGCGCGCTGCCGATGGACAGCGCGAGCAGGCCGAGGCTGAGGCAAATTCGTTTCATATCGGTCTCCATCAAGTGGGATGCGGCGATGGCGCTGCCGGGCGGCGGCGCGATGGGCATGGCGATGAGCGGGTCGATGCGGCGGTACGGCTATGCACAGATGCGGCGATACGGCCGCCATCCGCGCCGCGGCGGCGCGGCGCGCGCACCGGTCCGAGGCGAACCGGGCGCGGCCGCGACCGCAACCGCGGCGGCCCGCGTCCGGGCCGCCGCGCGTCGGCGCGTTGCCGCGTCCGGCGGCGAAGCCGGACGCGGCGATGGCGTTGCGCTCCCCTCAGCGCGAACGCCCGGCGGCGCGTGCCGCCGGACGGTGTTGCCGGCCTTGCGGCCGTGAAGCGCGAACGCGTGCCCTGCCCCGCGCGCCGCGGCTGCGGCGCTGCGCGGGGCGCGGTGTCAGAACGTGAGGCTGAAGCTGTTGATGTAGCCGGTGTCCTGCGCGGCGCGGTCGGCGACGCGCAGCTTCCAGGTTCCGTTGAGCGCTTCGCTCGACAGGTTCTTGGTGTAGGTCTGGTTGATGTTGTCGGCGCTGCCGCCGGTGCGGTTGTGCAGGTTGTAGACCGAACCGTCCGGCGCGATCAGGTCGACGATCAGGTCGCCCTGGTAGGTGTGGACGATGTTGACCGCGATCTGGGCGTTGCTCGGCGCGTTGCCGCTGCGGCCCGACACGGCGATCGAGCTGGTGACGCCGGTGGCGTTGTTGTCGGGGATGTTGACGTCGGCGCCATTGGTATAGGTCTGCACGCCGCCGGCGGACACCGTGACCGATGCGGTCTTGCTGTGGGTCGCGCCGCCGTTGTCGGTGACGGTCAGCTTGACCGTGTAGGTGCCGGCCGCGGCGTAGGTCTTGCTCGGGTTGGTCGCGGTCGAGGTGGTGCCGTCGCCGAACTCCCAGCTGCGCGAGGCGATGGTCCCGTCGCTGTCGGTCGAGCTGTCGGTGAAGCTCACCGTCAAGCCGCTCGCCGACGAGCTGAAGTTCGCCACCGGCGCGGTGTTGCCGCCCGGCGCGCCGCGGAACGCCGCGACCGCAGCCTTGGTCTGCACCAGCACGCGCTGGTTGTGGTTGCGGTCGGCCGTGCCCATAGCGATGCCGTTGTAGGTCACGTCCGGGTTCGACCAGTAGTTCAAACGCGGGCAGCCGCCGCTGCAGTTGTAGGCCATGATCGTGCGCCACTTGCTGCCGCTGGCCGGTTCATAGCGATAACCGTGGCCGTAGGCGTAGGGCGTGTTGGTCGGATCGGCGGCGGGATCGTGGCGCGCCGACAGCAGGTGGCCGATTTCGTGGGCGAAGCTGTAATAGCCGGTGGCGCAGTCGTAATGCACGGTCGCGAACGCGGTCGCCGCGGTCGAGCCGATCGAATCGGCCAAGCCGCAGTTTCCGGCATCGTCGATGATCAGCACGCTGACGTCGGCGGCGTTGGCGTCGCGGCTGGCATGGATGTCGTCCATGTAACCGTCGTTCGGATTGGCGAAGCGCTCTTCGTCGGTGAAGTGGCCGTCGCCGGCCGAGGTGTACTCGACGGTGCGGTAGTTGGCCAGTTCCAGCTGGATGCCGACGTTGGAGTTGGCGTAGCCCTGGTTGCTCTCGGCGATCGCCAGATCGACCAGCGCGCGCATGTCGCCGCCGTAGGCGGTCACCGCCTGGTTGGTGGCGACGACCTGGACGCGGATCGTCGCGGTCGCTCCGGGATCGACCGCGGCCGGACCGACCGCGGCGACGGCGGCGCGGCTCGCCGCATGCATGTCGATCTGCGGCAGGTCCGAATCGCGGTAGCCGGCCGGATGATCCGGCGGCATCCGGCTTTCGTCGACTTCGACCACGGCATGGGTGCCGTCGGCGAGCGGACGGATGCGGTAGAGCTTGCCGTCCACGCGCACGTTGCCGGTCACGCCGTCGCCGCGGCGCACCAGCGCGACCGAGTTGCGCTCGTCGCGGCGCACTTCGCGCGCGTCGTGGCCGAGCGACTTGGGGTTCTCTTTCAGATGACCGAGCCACACCGTGCCGCCATCGCCGGTGTCGCGCGCGTTGTCGAGCACGGCGTTGACCAGGTGCGAGCCCAGGCGCAGTTCGATCTCGCGCGTGGCCTTGGACACGAGCCTGGCGTCGGCGCGCTGCAGTTGCAGCGAGGCGGTCGCCGGCGCGGCGGCCAGGCGCTTGGCGCCGAGCGCGGCGGCGGACGGCGCGGCGGCGACGCCGGCGCGCGCGGCGGGCGCGTCGCCGAGGAACAGCGGCTGCGCGGCGAACGCCGGCAGGAGGGCGAATCCGGACAACAGTACGGCGGCACGCGCGGCATGGCGCGCGCGCAGGCGTGAGGTGGTGCGCATGTTGTTGAACCCCGAAGTAGAAGGCCGCGCTGCGGCCGCAAAGTAGGTTGAAGCGTCGATGGCGCCGGCGCGTCGCCCGCGCGCGTGGCCTGCTGCGCGTGCGCGTCCGGTCGTGTCGCGGATCGGATCGTCGGCCCGTCCGCACTACGACGCTAACGGCATCGACCCGGCACCGGCAATGCTTCGCAAGCGCTTGCGGCGCCCACCTTCGTGATGTCGGTCATGCATCGTAAAAATGCTTCGCCAGCGTGGTTTTTCGCGTCTCGCCCGGCGATACGCAGACAACAAAAAACTCCGCAGCCGGCGATACGGACGCAATAAAAACCCCGGCTCGGGCCGGGGTTTGGAGGTGCTGCGATGCAGTGCGACGCGGATGTTCGAAGCGGCGGCGCAGGTCGTCGCGCAACGCGCTTCGCGTTCGCGGGTTCGGCGCGTCCAAGCGCGCCGGACCCGCGGCCGGCGCTTACTTGTCCACGGCCTCGGGCTGGCGAATGATCGGCCCGAGCGAGATGTGGTTGTCCGGCTCGATGAACTGCACGTCCGGATCGGCGGCGAACGCGTTCATCAGCGCGATCGCCTCGCCGCGGCTCAGCGCGGGGCTGACGGCGAACACATCGGCGTTGATGCCCATGCGGTGCTTCCAGGTCAGCTTGATCCCGCTCTTGCCGGCTTGCGCGGCGGTGCGGTCCAGGCGCGGCTGCACCGCGCCTTGCTGCTTGAGCGGCTGCGAATCGTCGCGGTACTTGACGATGAACTGGCCGAACGGGCCGGCGCCGACGGGTTCGCCGACATGGGCCTGGGGCTTGCTCGGATCGGCGGGGGCGCGGTCGGACGGCATGGGATCGGGCTCCGGTGCGGGAGAAGGGTCGGCCACCGCTCGCAGCTCGGATTTCGCCGGCGGCGCCGCGGGCTCGGGCGTAGCGCGGCCCGATGCGGTGCAGGCACCGACCATGCCGCACAGCGCGACGGAAACCAGGATCAGGCGGGATGCGGACGGCATGCGGACGACTCCTTCGTTGAGGAACGATCTTCAACGCGCCGATGGACGCGGCGGGGTCGATGCAACGCCGGCCCCAGCGAACCTTGGCCGAAACCGGCGCAGGCGGCAAGCACGGGCGAGGCGCGGCCCCGTTCAGTCCGCTTCGTCAGATCCGCTTCGTTCAGTCCGCTTTGTCAGGTCCGCTTCGTCAGGTCCGCTTCGTCAGGCGCGAACCACTCGATCCTCCGGCGCATGCGCACAGCCCGGCACCAGCCGGGCTGTGATCGGGAGCGGCTCGCCCGCCGGGCTGCATCGCCGTCGCGCGCGTCGCGCCGCAAGCCAGGACCGGGCCGGCACCGCCCCAGCGGACGGCGCCGGCCTCGGGCTGCGCTCAGGGATTGCCCTGCACCGCCGCGGCGACCGCCGCCGCGGCATCGACGATGCCCGCGCCGCAACCCTTGGCGCACTGACGCGAGGTCATCGGCCGCGCGGTCTTCTTCAGGGTGCGCTCGATCTGCGCCGCGGTCGGCCGCACCGGCGAGGCGGCGATGACGAGCGCGGCGATGCCGGCGACATGCGGCGAGGCCATCGAGGTTCCGGCCAGCGGGCCGTAGGCGTTGTTCTTGACCGTGGAGATGATGCCGTCGCTGGCGCTCGGCCCGGCGAAGCCGTTCTCGCCACCCGGCGCGGTCACGTCGATGCTCGCGCCCCAGCTCGAATAGCTCGACTTGTTGCCGCTCTTGTTGCTCGCGGCGACCGACACCACGCCGTTGCAACTCGCCGGCAGCGAGCCGGCCACGTCGATGTTGCTGTTGCCGGCGGCGGCGATCACGGTCACGCCCTTGGCCAACACCGCGTCGATCGCCGCCTGCCACGCCGGCGACTGGCTGCACGGCGTGTTGTCGCCGAGCGAGAGGTTGATGACGTCGGCCGGGTTCGGATTCGGGCCGACGCCGGCGACCGGCACGTTCGCCGCCCACAGCACCGCGTCGAGCACGTCGGAGTCGATGCCGTAACCGTCGCGGCCCAAGGCCCGGATCGGCACGACCTTGGCACCGTAGGCCACGCCCGCCCCGCCCTGCCCGTTGCCGGCGACCGCGGCGATGGTGCCGGCCACATGGGTGCCGTGCTGGCTGGTGGTGGCGAACGAATCGTCGTTGGGATTGCTGTCGCGACCGTCGCCGTCTTGCGGCGAGCCGCAGCCGGCGTTGAGGCCCAGCGCCTGGCACTCCTGCGCGCTGCCGCCGGCGGCGCGGCTGATGAAGTCGTAGCCGCCGATGACGTTGGCGTTGAGGTCGGTGTGCGAAAGGATGCCGCTGTCGATCACCGCGACCACCACGCCGCTGCCGATGCTGGTGTTCCAGGCGGTCGGCGCGCGGATGCCGACCGCGCTGTCGGCGTAATGCCACTGCTTCTTGAAATCGGGATCGTTGGGCACCGCGAGCGAGCGGACCCCGCCGTCGACCTGGACGAACGCGACATCTTGGTCGGCCGCGATCTGGCGCATCAGGGTTTCGGTCTGGGCGCGGTCCAGCGCCACGTCGGTGGCGACTACGCGCGCACCGCTGAGTTGCATCGCGCGTACCGCCTTCAGCCCCAGGCGCTGCCTGAGCGCATCCGGCAGCGCGGCCCGGCCCGCCGCCGCATCGAGCGACGCACGCAGCGTCTGCGGCGCCTGGGTCGGCGCGCTGCCGACGTGGTAGCCGACGATGAAGCGGCTGTAGCGGCCGTCGGGCTTGAGATCGTCGAGATACACGCGGCCGGCCACGGCCGGAGCGGCGGCGGTCAGGGCGAGCAGGGTCGCGGCGGCGAGCGCGTGCGTACGGCAGGAGGAGAGCTTCATCGGATCGGATTCCCCGTTGAGTGATCGTGCGCGGCGCAACCAGCGGCGCGGTCTTCGCAGCGCACGGCGAGGCCGCGGTGGCGCGGCCGGATCGGGCCAGCATCGGTGCTGCGCCTGCGGCCAGCGTCGTCGAGGATGGCGGCCGCCGGCGCCGCCGCGGCCGCGCGCTGACAGCGTCGAACGCGATACGGATCACGCCGGACGCAGTTTCAGACTCGTCTGAGCAGTCGTCCGGCGTTTTCGCGGCGTGGTTCGCCGCCGCGCCGCATCGACAGGCTCCGCGACGCGCCATGCCGGGCGCCGGGCCGAAAAAAAGAAACCCCGGCCGTGAGCCGGGGTTCCTGCAACGCTCGACGATGCGATCCACCGCCGCGCTGCGGCCGCTGCCTTTATGGCGTGGCCTTGCGCGCCGCCTCGACTGCCGCGGCGGCGTCGATGAGGCCCGCACCGCAGCCCTTGGCGCAGTTCTTGGCCGAGATCGGCCGCGCCGTGCTCTTCAGGATCTCCACGACTTTGGCCGGCGACAGCTTGGCCGGCGCCGCCGACTGGATCAGCGCCGCCACGCCGGCGACGTGCGGCGAGGCCATCGAGGTGCCCGACTTGGTTCCGTAGTCGTTGCTCTCGATCGTCGACAGCACCGAGACGCCGGGCGCGCTGACGGTAGTGTTCCAGGCGGAACTCGACGCCTTGGCGCCCTTCTGGTCGGTCGAGGCCACCGAGACGACGTCCTTGCAACCGGCCAGCGTGAAGGTGGCCGCGTCGTTGTTGCTGTTGCCCCCGGCGACGACCACGACCGTTCCGTTCGCCACGGCTTGGTCGATCGCATCCTGGTAGAGGCATTTCCCCTCTGAGCCCATCGACAAGTTGATGACATCGGCGCGGTTGGGATTGGCCGGCACGCCCGACACAGCGCCGCCGGACGCCCACACGATCGCGTCGATGATGTCCGACGTCCAGCTGCCGTCCTTGCCGGCGGTGCGCAGCGGCAGGATCTTAGCCTCGTAAGCCACGCCGAGAACGCCGATGCCGTTGTTGCCCACGGCGGCGACGGTACCTGCGACGTGTTGGCCATGCCCGACCTTCCCGGAATCCTCGGGGTTGGGATCGCGGGCATCGCGGTCGCCGACGCTCGTGGTTGTGTCGTCGCTGAGGAAGTCGTATCCCGGCAGCAGGTTGGGGGCCAGATCCGGATGCGCACTGTAAACGCCCGAGTCGATCACCGCGACTACGACGCCGCGACCGGTAGCGGTGTTCCAGGCGGTAGGCGCGCGAATGCCGAAGGCGTCGTCGGCGTAATGCCATTGCTTGCTCAACTTCGGGTCGTTGGGCGTCGACAGCAACGGCTGTCTGGCGTCGATCCGCACGTACTCGACGTTCGGATCGGCCGCGATCTGGCGCATCAGCGTCTCGGTCTGGCTGCGGTCGAGCGCCGCATCGGTGGCGACGACGCGGGCGCCGCGCACGGCCATCGCGCGCAACGGCTTCAGGCCCAGGCGCTGCCTCAGTGCGGTCGGTAGGGCGACGTTGCCGGCGGCGGCGTTCAACGAGGCCTTGAGCTGTTGCGGTGCCTGGGTCGGCTCGCTGCCGGGACGGTACTGCACGATGAAGCGGTTGTAGTGCCCGGTCGGGCTCAGGTTGTCCAGATACGCCTGACCGGCCATGACCGGCGCGGCGGCCGTCACAGCGAGCAAGGTGGCGATGGCGAGCGTGTGCGGGCGACAGTGCGAGAACTTCATGGATCGCATTCCTTCAAGATCGGATGTGGCGTCTGAGTCGGAGGCCCCGCAGCGCGGATCGCGCCGCCGGATCGCCGTTGTGCGGGCGCGCGTGGAGCCGGCGCCCGCTTTCAGCGTCGCCGCAGCGGCGCGTCTTGCGCGGGCCGCGTGCTTGGCGAAACCATTCAAAATAGTGATAGACATCACTATTAACTTCGTTTCGTACCAGTCTTATCTGGAGGATAAAAGCAAGCGGTTTCATCTGAAATCGTGAAACAACTCGCATAACCACTGAGAAGCTCGCCGCATCCGAAGGCGATAGCCGCATTGAGCCGCGGCTGCGGCGCTGCAGCGACCGATCTTTCGATTCGCATACGCCGCGCACGCGGCTACGGCGCACACCTGCGGCGCGAGCGGTCGGCGCGCCGTTGCGCGCCGAGTTCGGCCATCGCCGACTCGCAGTCAAAGAAAAGCCCCGGCCGGAGCCGGGGCTGGTGCGGACCGACGGACGCGGCCGTCATCGCCGCGCGGTCGCGATCAGAACGTGATGCTCCAGCTGTTGATGTAACCGGTGTCGATCGACGCGCGATCGGCCGCGCGCAGCTTCCAGGTGCCGTTCAAGGCTTCGCTCGACAGGTTCACCGTATAGGTCTTCTTGATGTTGTCGGTGCCCGAACCGGTGCGGTTGTGCAGGTTGTAGACGCTGCCGTCCGGCGCGATCAGGTCGACGATCAGGTCGCCCTGATACGTGTGGACGATATCGACCGCGACCTGGGCATTGCCCGGCGCGTTGCCGGTGCGGCCGCTGACGCTGATCGAGCTGGTGACGCCGGTGGCGTTGTTGTCGGGAATGTTGACGTCGGCGCCGTTGGTGTAGGTCTGCACGCCGCTGCTGCCGACCGTCACGGTGCCGGTCTTGGTGTTGGTCGCGCCGGCGTTGTCGGTGACGGTCAAGGTGACGGTGTAGCTGCCGGCCGCGCTGTAGGTCTTGCTCGGGTTGGTCGCGGTGGACGTGGTGCCGTCGCCGAAGTTCCAGCTGCGCGAGGCGATGCTGCCGTCGCTGTCGGTCGAACTGTCGGTGAAGCTCACCGTCAAGCCGCTCGCCGACGAGCTGAAGTTCGCCACCGGCGCCTGGTTGCCCGGGGTGCCGCCGGCCGCAGCGACCGCCGCGGCGGCGTCGACCAGGCCCGAACCGCAACCGCCGGAGCACTTGCTCGCCGCGATCGGGCGCGCGGTGCTCTGCAGGATCTGCAGGATCTGCGCCGGCGTGCGCGGGCTCGGCGCGGCGGCCTGGATCAGCGCGGCGATGCCGGCCACGTGCGGCGACGCCATCGAGGTGCCGGCCATCGGGCCGTAGGCGTTGCCGCTGACGGTCGAGATGATGCCCTCGGTCGAGCTCGGCCCGAAGATGCCGTTCTCGCCGCCGGGCGCGGTGACGTGGATGGTCGCGCCGTAGTTCGAGTACGACGCGCGCGAGCCGGCCTTGTTGCTGGCGGCGACGCGGATCACGCCGTTGCAGCTGGCCGGGGTGAAGCCGGCGACGTCGACGTTGCTGTTGCCGGCGGCGACGACCACGGTCGAGCCGTTGGCGATCGCGGTGTCGATCGCCGCCTGCCACGCCGGCGTGTCGCTGCACGGCGCCGGGCCGCCGAGCGAGAGGTTGATGATCTCGGCCGGATTGGCGTTGGCCGGAACCCCGGCGACGGTGCCGCCGGACGCCCACACCACCGCGTCGGCGATGTCCGAATCCGAACCGACGCCCTGGTTGCCGAGCGCGCGCACCGGCACCACCTTGGCGTTGTAGGCCACGCCCGCGCCGCCGGCGCCGTTGTTGGTCACCGCCGCGATCGTGCCGGCGACGTGGGTGCCGTGGACGATGTTCGACGAATCGTTCGGGTTCGAATCGCGGCCGTCGCCGTCGTCGGACTTGCCGCAGCCCGGGCTGGCGCCGGCGTCGCGGCACTCCGCGTCGGAGAAGCCGGTGGTCGACGAAATCATGTCGTAGCCCGGCAGGATGTTGGCGTTGAGGTCGGTGTGCGACAGGATGCCGCTGTCGACCACCGCCACCACGATGCCGGTGCCGGTGCTGCTGTTCCACGCGGTCGGCGCGCGGATGCCGACGGCGCTGTCGGCGTAATGCCACTGCTTGCTGAAGCTGGGGTCGTTCGGGGTCGCGAACGCGTGGCGGATGCCGTCGACCTGGACGAACTCCACGTTCTGGTCGGCGGCGATCTGGCGCATCAACGCCGCGGCTTCGTCGCGGCCGAGCGCGCGGTCGGAGGCGATCACGCTGGCGCCGGGCACCAGCATGCGCCGCACCTGATGCACGCCGAAGCGCGCGCCCTTGGACGCAGCCGGCAGCGCGAGCTTGGCCGCGGCGGCGTCGAGCGAGCGCGTCAACGCAGCGCCGCCGCTGGCGGCGGCGCTGTCGTTCTTGTACTTGACGATGAAGCGGCTGTAGCTGCCGCCGGACTTCAGCGCGCCCAGGTGGGCTTCGCCGGCGAACGACGGCGCGGCCAGCGCGGTCAGCGCGAGCGCGGTGGCGGCGGCGAGCAGATGCGGACGGTGGCCGCGGACGGAACGCAACGACATGGTGTACCCCTCGAAAGTGAACGCCGCAGTGCGGCAAAAGGAACGTTCCGGCGCGCGGATGTGGCGGGGCCGGGGGACGCGGGAACGTTGTCGAGGCACGCGTGGGGGTCGTGCCTGGGAGCACACGCTAGTGGTTGCGATGGCGTGCTAACAAGCTGTTGCAAGCACTAATCGAGTGCTCAGCTTCGATGTCAATCACAGTCCGCGCATCGGTAATGAAGCGTTCGTGCGCCGCTGCATTCGCATGCTGTTTTCTCGCTTTTTTCCCGCATCGAAGCAGCGTTTGCTTTTCTGTAGGAGCGGCGCGAGCCGCGACCGCGCCAGCGCAAAGACCGGCGCTGGCAACCTGTGCCCGCGTCGTCCACGGGGTGTATCGCGCGAATGCGGTTTGCGCCGGACGGCGCGGTGTCGCGGTCGCGGCTTGCGCCGCTCCTACAGGTGGGAATCCGACAAAAAAAAACCCCGGCCGAAGCCGGGGCTTTGGGTCGCATCGACTATCGCGGCCGTCGCGGCCGCGACGCGATCAGAACGTCACGGTCCAGCTGTTGATGTAGCCGGTGTCGACCGACGCGCGATCGGCCGCGCGCAGCTTCCAGGTGCCGTTGAGCGCTTCGCTCGACAGGTTCACGGTATAGGTCTGGTTGATGTTGGCGGTGCCGCCGCCGCTGCGGTTGTGCAGGTTGTAGACCGAACCGTCCGGCGCGATCAGGTCGACGATCAGATCGCCCTTATAGGTGTGGACGATGTTGACCGCGACCTGGGCGTTGCTCGGCGCGTTGCCGGTGCGGCCGGACACGGTGATCGAGCTGCTCACGCCGGTGGCGTTGTTGTCCGGGATGTTGAAGTCCGCGGTGTTGCTGTAGGTCTGGGTGCCCGGGTTCGGGTTGCCGCCGCCGAGCGCATCCAGCGCCGCCTTGGCGTCGACGATACCGGTGCCGATGGGCTGGTCCGGGGTGGTCGGGAACGGGCGCGCGGTGTTCTTGAGGATGGTCTCGATCTCGGCCGGGGTCTTCGGCGTCGTCGCCTTGGCCTGCAGCAAAGCGACCACGCCGGCCACGTGCGGCGTCGCCATCGAGGTGCCGCCGTAGGACGCGTAGCTCTCCGAGCCCGGCGTGGTGGTGCCCGAGTTGAGCGTCGACAGGATGTTCGAGCCCGGCGCGGCCACGTCGACCACGGTGCCGTAGTTCGACTTCTGCGTGCTGCTCCACACCGAACGCTTGCCGGCGCTGTCGACCGCGCCGACGGTGACGACGTTGTTGCAGTTGGCCGGACGCGCGTTGGAGGCGTTGCCGTTGTTGTTGCCGGCCGCGACCACCACGGTCACGCCGCGCGACACCGCGCCGTCGATCGCCGCCTGGTAGGTCGAACCGCAGCTGCCGCTGCCGCCGAGCGACATGTTGATGACTTCGGCCGGGTTCGGATTGGCCGGAACGCCCGAGACGGTGCCGCCCGAGGCCCAGGTGATGGCGTCGGCGATGTCGGCCAGGGTGCCGCCGCACTTGCCGAGCACGCGCACCGGCACGACCTTGGCGTTGAACGCGGTGCCGGCGACGCCCTTGGCGTTGTTGGTCACCGCCGCGACGGTGCCGGCGACGTGGGTGCCGTGCCAGCTGGAGTTGCTGCTGTAGGTGACGCCGCATTCGCCGGCGGCGAACCAGTCGCCCTGGTCGGCGGGGTTGGAATCGCGGCCGTTGCTGTCGCGCGCGGCGGTCGCATCGCTGATGAAGTCGTAGCCGCCGACGATGTTGGCGTTGAGGTCGCTGTGGCTGGTGATGCCGGTGTCGATCACCGCCACGACCACGCCGGTGCCGGTGCTGACGTCCCAGGCCTGCGAGGTGTTGATGCCCGACGCGCCGTAGCCCCACTGCTCGCCGAAGCGGGTGTCGTTGGGGGTGAAGAACGCTGTCATCGGCGCGTTCTCTTCGACGTATTCCACGTTCGGATCGGCGGCGATCTGGGCGATCAGCGAGCGCGTTTCGACCGCGTCGAGGCGACGGCCGGCCTGGACCACGTCGGCGCCGGTGCCGATGCGGCGCAGGTGCTTGAGGCCGAGCTTGGCGCCCTTGCCGGAGAAGCTGCTGGCGGCGGCCTCGAGCGCGTTGTTGAGGCTCGCGGCGTTGCTGCGCTCGGCGCTGCCGGCGCGGTACTTGATGATGAGCTGGCCGTTCGGGGTGGCGTTGGCCAGGGCGGCGAGGTTGATGCGGTCGGCCGCCGAGGCCGACATCGCCACGCACGACAGCGCGGCCACGGTGGCGACGGCGAGCGCGTGCTGGCGCAGCGCGCCGTTGGAGCGATAAGACATGGTGGAACCCCCAAGATCGAAGTGCCGCAATGCGGCGTCTCAACGCGTGGTACCCGGGCGGCCACGTCCTTGTCTGCTGAGCCAGCGTCCACGCTGTTTGTGTACGGACTCGGTGTTGTCCCGGTCCGCCTTAACACGCTAAGGCCGTACTCAAAGTGTCAACAAGACGTGTAGAACGCTGTTCGAAGCCCGGAGTCGCGAGCGCTATCACATATCTGGATTTCCATCGCCCGATCCGGTGCGGGGGTATCGCCTCGCTGCGTCGGGCGACGGCGGCCACATTCCGCGGCCGACCCGGCGCACGCGCAAAGAAAAACCCCGGCCGAGGCCGGGGTTTTTCGTGACGTTCATCGCAACAGCGAATCGCCGGCGCACGACGCGGCTTCAGAGCATGCCGGTTTCCAGCCGCGCCGCCTCGGACATCATGTTGCGGTTCCACGGCGGATCGAACACCAGCTCGACGTCGGCCTCGGCCACGGTCGGGATCATTTCCAGCTTGCTGCGCACGTCGTCGACCAGGATGTCGCCCATGCCGCAGGCCGGCGCGGTCAGGGTCATGCGCACCTCGACCGTGCGCTGGCCGTCGTCGCGGTGCTTGACCCCGGCCTCGTAGACCAGGCCGAGCTCGACCACGTTGATCGGGATCTCCGGATCGAAGCAGGTGCGCAGTTGCTGCCACACCAACCGCTCGACCGCTTCGTCGTCGGCGCCGGCGGGCAGCTCCAGCGGCTCCGGCGGCTCCTTGCCGATGGCGTCGGCGTCGCGGCCGTGGATGCGGAACAAGTTGCCCTCGACGAAGACGGTGTAGCTGCCGCCGAGCGCCTGGGTGATATAGCCCACGCTGCCGGCCGGCAGGGTCACCTGCTCGCCTTGGGGCACCATGACGACGGCGCAATCGCGCTCGAAACGGACGGGTTCGCTGCTGCGGGAATACATGCGTGAAAGATGGGGGTGCCGGGGGACGGCTCAAGAGGCCGCCATTCTACCGGCCGCGGGCGGCTATGCTGTAGGGCTTGCCCCCGCCCACAGTGTTCCGCCGATGACCGTCGCCTCGCCCGACCGCCCCGCCCCGCGCAGCGCCGCCGCGCAGCGCCCGGACGCCCGTCCCGGCCCGCGCCTGTATTCCTGGCTGCTGATCGCCCTGGGCACGTTCGGCTTCGCCGCGTTCTGGGTCCTGGCCGCGCTGGCGTTCGACCGCCAGCTCGGCTGGATGGCGGTGATCGGCGCGCTCGACATCGCCTGGATGCTGCGCCTGGGCGGCTGGCGCCCGGGCTGGAAGCGCGCCGTGGCCGGCGTCGCGGCGACCGCGCTGACCGTGGCAGTGGCCAACTGGGGCATCGTCGCCGGCCAGCTCAGCGGGCCGTTCGGGCTGGACCTGCTGTCCTCGGCCGGCAAGCTCGGGCCGAACCTGTTCCTGACCCTGTTCCAGCTGGCCAGCTCCGGGCTGGACCTGGTTTTCATGGTCGTGGCGTTGGCGGTGGCCGCGTTCGCCTCGCGTTGAGCCTCTTGTAGGAGCGGCGCGAGCCGCGACCGCGACAACGCAATTGCGACGAAGGTTGCGGCGTAGTTGCGTTGTCGCGGTCGCGGCTCGCGCCGCTCCTACAGGGAGCCCAGGCCGCAGCGCTCATGCCGCCGCGGCGAAGCCGATGTCGTGCAGGCAGGCGACGAACAGCCGCGCCGCCTCCTCGATCTCCGCGACCGACAACGCGCCGTAGCCGAACAGCAACCCGGCGCGCTGCAGCGGGCTGATGTAGCACGGCGCCACCGAGTACAGCCCCAGCCCGCGCGCCTGGGCGTGGGCGATGAAGGCCTCGCCCTCGGCCGGGCTGCGCCCGCGCAGCCACACCAACAGGTGCATGCCGGCGCGCGAGTCCTGGATCTCCAGCGCGTCGCCGGCGAGTCGGCGCAGCGCCGACAGCAGCGCGTCGCGGCGCTGGCGCAGGGTCTTGGCGGTGCGGCGCAGATGCCGCTCGAAGCCGCCGTCGGCGAGGAACTGGGCCAGCGCGGCCTGCTCGATCCCGGGCGAGCCGAAATCGTCGACCCATTTGGCCGAGATGAAATCCTCGCGCAGCCCCGGCGGCACCACCATGTAGCCCAGCCGCAGCGACGGAAACAGCACTTTCGAGAACGTGCCGACGTAGATCGTGCGGCGCGCGTCGTCGAGCCCGTACAGCGCCGCGTGCGGCTGCGCGTCGAAGCGGAATTCGCCGTCGTAGTCGTCTTCGAAGATCCAGCACTCGTGGCGGCGCGCGTACTCCAGCAAAGCGCGCCGGCGCGGCAGCGACATCAGCGCGCCGGTCGGGAACTGGTGCGAGGGCGTGGTGCAGATCAGCCGCGGCGGCCGCTCCGGCAGCAGGTCGGTGCGCAGGCCTTCGGCGTCGACCGGAATCGGCCGCAGCCGCGCGCCGTGGATCTGCAAGGCTTCGCGCACGGCGAAGTAGTGCGGGTCTTCGAGCGCCGCTTCGTCGCCGTCGTCGAGCAGCACCCGCGCGGTCAGCGCGATCGCCTGCTGGGTGCCGGCGACGATCACCACGTCCTCGGGCGCGGCGCGCACGCCGCGGCGCAGCGACAGGTAATCGCACACCGCCGTGCGCAAGGCCGGCAGGCCCTGCGCGGTCGGGTAGTTCGGCGGCGTGTAGGCGGCCGCGTGCGACAGCGCGCGCGCCCAGGCCGAGGTCAGCAAAGGATTGGTGAACGGCACGCCGTACTGGAAGCTGTGCACGGTGCCGGGCAGGCGCCGGCCGGGGATGTTGGCGTGGTCGTGGTAGCGGCGCAGGCGCTGGGCGTAGGCGCTTTGCGCCGGCAGCCGCGACGGCGGCTCGCTCGGCGGCTGCGCCGGCGCGCCGGGCAGCACCACGAAGCTGCCCGAGCCGACCCGCGCCTGCATGAAGCCTTCCGCGCGCAGTTGCTCGTAGGCCGCCAGCACGGTGTTGCGCGACAGCCCCAGTTGCTGGGCCAGCAGCCGGGTCGGCGGAAAACGCATCCCGGCCGGCAGCCGCCCGGCCAGCACCGCGTCCTTGAGCGAGCGGACCAATTGGCCGTGCAAAGGGCCGCGGCCGTCGAGCGGCAGGTACATGGGCGGACTCCCGATTGGCCCTGTCGCGGGCCGTTGCGCAGCGAGTGTGCCTAGCCGATCCGCCGCTGGCGAGGCGCGGAGCCTACGCGAATGCGGGTTTGCCGGTCCCGGCACATCGACGCCACGAGACCGGCGCAATGCCGGCACCCCGTCGGTGCCGCCCGGCACGCGGCCCGCAGCGCCGGCCGGACCGGATTGGCTCCTGCGCTCCCGGGCTAATTGGCCCTCCAGATGACGGCCGCGGCTGGCTAGCTTAGGGGCCAACCGCAAGCCGGTACGCCGCCGAGGGCCCCCATGAGCGTGCAACACCACCGCATTCATTTCGCCGAGCACCTGGACCTGAGCGCGGCTGGGGTCCGGGACGGATCCACCTTGCACATGGTCCGCGCCAGCGGCCGCGCCGTGCAGCTCGACCTGCCGCCGAACTGGCTGTCGCTGTGGCTGCCGCTGCGCGGCCCGCTGCGGCTGGAAGCCGCCGACAGCGCCTGGGACCTCGCCCCCGGCCACCTGCAGGTCTGGCGCGACAGCCGCCTGCGCAGCAGCGCGCGCGGCCCCTGCTGGTGGCTGTGCCTGTGCGGGCCCGACTTAGCATGGAAACCGCATCTGGACGGCGCACCGCAGGCGCAGGGCAACGACCTGTTCCCGTGGGAAGGCGCGGCGCCGCGCGAGGCCAGCCGGCTGCTGGTGCGGCTGGGCCGATTGGACGCGCGCCCGAACGAGCTGTCGGCCAACGGCCCGACCCTGCTGCGCACCCTCGGCGCGTTGCTGCGCGAGGAGCAGCGCGAGCTGCTGGAACGGCTGCCGCGTTGCAGCGGCCGCACCCTGCGCCGGCGCCAGCAGACCCTGCTGCGGCTGTTGCGCGTGCAGCACCTGATCCGCCGCCATCCCGACGTGCGCCTGGACCTGGGCCGGCTCGCCCGCAGCGCCAGCTATTCGCCGTGCCACCTGATCCGGATCTACCGCGAAGTGTTCGACGAAACCCCGACCGAATACGCCGCGCGGCTGCGCTCGGACCGCGCCTGGCGCATGGTCCGCGACACCCGCATGCCGGTGTGCGAGATCACCGAGGCGCTCGGCTTCGAAAGCCAGAGCGCGTTCTGCCGCGCGTTCAAGAACTCCTTCGGCGTCACCGCGACCCAGGCGCGGCGTGCGGAAAGCGCGCGCATCGCCCGCGGCCGCGCGGCGTGAGCGTTGCATCCATCCGCGCGATCGCCGCGTAACGCCGCGAACGCGTCCTGCCGCGGCGGCATCGCCGCCGCGACCCACCCGCCACCCAACCCGCCACCCAACCCGCCACCGAGCCCGCCATGACCGCCGCCCTCCGCTCCGCCCGCTCCCTGCCGCTGTGGACCCTCATCGGCGGCCTCATCGCCGCCACCCTCGATATCAGTTACGCGATCGGCTACTGGGGCCTCACCAAGGGCGTGCCGGCCGAACGCGTGCTGCACAGCGTCGCCTCCGGCCTGATCGGCCGCGAGGCCGCGCTCGGCGGCGGTGCCGGCACCGCCGCGCTGGGCCTGTTCTTGCATTACTTCATCGCCGTGCTGATGGCCGCGGCCTATGCCGTCGGCGCGAGCAGGCTGGCGTGGATGCGCCGCAGCCCGTGGCTGGCGGCGACGCTGTACGGCCTGTGGCTGTTCGTGGCGATGAATTTCATCGTCGTGCCGCTGTCGCGCGCCGGCATGAAGGGGCTGCCGCCGGATCCGGTGTGGATCGGGCTGAGCATCCTGGTCCACGTCGTGTTCGTGGCCTGGCCGATCGCCTGGGCGGTCAATCGTGCCTTGAACGCGAGCGCCTTGAACGCGCGCGCCTTGAACGCGAAGGGTGGCCTGCATGCGCGCTGACCGCGGCGAGAGCGGCTCGCCTCGTTCCGGCGCCCACGTCCATCGCCTCGAACTCGGCGATGCCTGCCTGGCCGCCGCGCTCGCCCTGAGCTTGAGCGTCGCTTGCCTGGCCCAGGCCGGCGCCGCGCCGGCCGCGCCGCCGGCCGCGACCGGCGCGGCCGCGAACCCGGCCGCCATCGCCTTCCCCACCGGCTACACGCGCTGGACCCACATCAAGAGCGGCCTGATCACCTCCGCCCACGCCGCGTTTCCGCGCTTCGGCGGCCTGCACCACGTCTACGCCAACCCGGCCGCACTGCAGGGCCTGCGCGGCGGCGCGTATCCCGACGGCGCGGTGCTGGTCTACGACCTGTTCGAAACCCGCGACAACGCCGGCATCGTCGACCAAGGCCCGCGCCGGCATATCGATGTGATGGTCAGGGACAGCGCGCGTTTCCAGGCCAGCGGCGGCTGGGGTTATGCCGAATTCGCCGCGGGCGAGCGCAGCGACCGCTTGAAGGACGCCGAACGCGACGGCTGCGCGGCCTGCCACGCGACCCGGCACGCGCACGGCGACGTGTTCAGCGAATGGGGCAATGCCGGCGAAGCCGACGCTGCGAGCGAGCTAGCGAACGCTCGCCGCTGCCGATCCGGCAGCGGCGAGGCCGAAGCCCCGCCATAGAGGCTTCGCAGCTGCGAGGCAGGTAGCGGAAGGGGCTTCAGCCGCGACGCTTTTCGACCGCAGGGCTGGAAAACCTGATCCGCCCAAGCCCCGCCCCGCCCGAAATGCGAGAATCCGTCCTCGCCCCCCCCACCGTCCCGGCCGCCGCATGCGGCGCCGGCACGGCATTACCGCCGCGCTCCGCCAAGCGGCCGGCAGGACAGACCATGATCGCCAACGACGTACTGCGCAGCATCCGTTACATGCTCGACCTGAGCGACCAGAAGGTGGTCGAGATCGTCCATCTGGCCGACCCCGGCTTCGCGCTCGAAAAAGCCGACGTGCAAGCCTTCCTCAAGAAAGACGAGGACGAAGGCTACGCGCCGTGCGACGACGCCGTGCTCGCGCGCTTCCTCGACGGCCTGGTGTTCCACTACCGCGGCCGCGACGAAAGCCAGCCGCCGCGGCCGCTGGAAAAGCGCGTCAGCAACAATCTGGTGCTGAAGAAACTGCGCGTCGCCTTCGAGCTCAAGGACCTCGACATGCATCAGGCCTTCGCCGACGCCGGCTTCCCGGTGTCCAAGCCGGAGCTGAGCGCGCTGTTCCGCCAGAGCGACCACAAGAACTTCCGCGCCTGCGGCGATCAGATGCTGCGCAATTTCCTCAAGGGCTTGACCTTGCGGATCCGCGGCGGGAATTGATCTTCGGCGAGACCCGCGCCGCGGGCTCCGTCCCTCGACCTGCGCTCAATCCCACCAATTGAACATCGCGTCTCCAAGCCGCGGAGGCTGCCAGTACGCGATGTCGTTGGGGGCCCGCTGAGGAAAGTCAGACGGCACCGCCATCGACAGATCGTACGACGACCACACCGCGATTGCGTGGAAGTCGGCCATGGCCTGCGCGATGCCCTCATGATCGAGGAACTGCGGGTAATGCAGGTGAAACCAGTTGTACGCCGGCTCGCGCTGCGGGTCCTGCGGAACGGCTACCGCCCAAGCGCCGTAGTCGTCCGAGTGCAGCAAATAAATCTGCCGGCTTTTTTCCCGAAGCTGCGGTTCGTCCAGCATCGCCGCATAGAAATTCGGGGTGATTCCCGGCTCGTGGATCGCAACGACGCGCGCACCGATATGTTGCGCAACCGGATGAACGATGCGGCGGATGTCGGCCAGCGACAGACGCTGGCCTGACGGAACGAGCTTTATCTCGCGGACGCGCTCCATGCGGCCCCACCGGCCCGATCGGACTTGGCGGACTCAATGCCCGCCGTCAAGCCCCTTCAACTCCGACACCAGCGCGCTCGCCATCTCGGCGCCGTCGCCGTACAGCATGCGGGTGTTGTCGGCGTAGAACAGCGCATTCTCGATCCCGGCGAAACCGGTGCCCTTGCCGCGCTTGATCACGATGGTGTTGCGCGAATTGACCACGTCGAGGATCGGCATGCCGTAGATCGGCGAGGCCGGGTCGGTCTTGGCGACCGGATTGACCACGTCGTTGGCGCCGATCACCAGCGACACGTCGGTGGTGGCGAATTCGGGGTTGATGTCGTCCATGTCGGCGATGAGGTCGTACGGCACGCCGGCTTCGGCGAGCAGCACGTTCATGTGCCCGGGCATGCGGCCGGCGACCGGATGGATCGCGAACTTCACCTTGACCCCGCGGTCCATCAGCTTCTGCGCCAGTTCCCAGATCTTGTGCTGGGCCTGCGCGACCGCCAGGCCGTAGCCGGGCACGATCACCACGCGTTCGGCGAAGGCCATCATCGCGGCGACGTCGCCGGCTTCGATCGGCTTCTGGGTGCCGGCGATTTCCTGCGCTTGGCCGCCGCCGCCGAAGTTCGAGAACAGCACGCCGCTGATCGGCCGGTTCATCGCCTTGGCCATCAAGCGCGTCAGCAGCATGCCGGCCGCGCCGACCATGGTGCCGGCGATGATCAGCGCCTCGTTGCCGAGCACATAGCCTTCGAACGCCACCGCCAGGCCGGTGAAGGCGTTGTACAGCGAGATCACCACCGGCATGTCGGCGCCGCCGATCGGCAGGGTCATCAGCACGCCGAGCGCGAGCGCGGCGACGAAGAAGGCGATGATGACGCCGACGTTGAGGGTCATGAACGCGGCGATGCCGAGCACCACGACCGCCAGCGCGACCACGGCGTTGAACGCCTGCTGGCCGGGGAACACCACGCGCTTGTCCAGGCGCCCGTCGAGCTTGGCCCAGGCGATCACCGAACCCGACAGCGAGACCGCGCCGATCGCCGCGCCGACCACCGCCAGCACCAGCGCCACGGTCGGCGTGTGCATCGCGATCACGCCGCGTTCGAGCTGCGCCTGCAAAGGGTCGGCCGGCATCTGCGCGGCCAGCCGCAGCAGTTCGACCGCGCCGATCGCCGCCGCCGAACCGCCGCCCATGCCGTTGTACAGCGCGACCATCTGCGGCATGTCGGTGATGGCGACCTTCTTGCCCGAGATCCACGCAGCCGCGGTGCCCAGCAGCACCGCCATCGCGATCAGGCCGAGGTTGTGCAGGCCCGGCAGGAAGAACGTCGCCACGGTCGCGATGATCATGCCCGCGCCGGCCCAGCGGATGCCGCTGCGCGCGCTGACCGGCGAGGCCATGCGCTGCAGGCCGAGCAGGAACAGGGTCGCGGCGACCAGATAACTCAACTTCACTACAGTCGAAAGGACGTCCATCAGCGCGCGCGCTCCAGAGAACGATAACTGCCCGAGCGGCAGCACCCAACCGAGAAAGGAAGCAGCGGCGCAGGCGGCCGCGACGAAGACGACGGCCGCGGCCGCCGCGAGGTACCGCACCGGCGGCGCATCAACCGCCCGCCTTGCCGCCCGGCGCCTTGCTGGACTTGAACATCTCCAGCATGCGCTCGGTCACCACGTAGCCGCCGGCGGCGTTGCCCGCGCCGAGCAGCACCGCGACGAAGCCGATGGCTTTTTCCAGCAAGGTGTCGGCGTGGCCGAGCACGATGATCGCGCCGATCAGCACGATCCCGTGGATGAAGTTGGAACCCGACATCAGCGGGGTGTGCAGGATCACCGGCACCCGCGAGATGATTACGTGGCCGGCGATCGCGGCCAACATGAAGATGTACAGCGCCACGAACCCGTCGCTCATCCGTTCCGTCCCCATGCGATGTCCGGGCCATCATAACCGGCCGTGAATGCGGCGCCACCGTTGTCAACCGATCCGGGCCGCGGGCGTTCCCGGATTGCGTAAGCGCCGCACATTCCGGCGCAGGGATCCGCCGCATGGCCGACACCGTTCATCGCCACCGCCCTGCCCGCCGCCGGCACGCCCGCGGCCGCCCCGGCGCGCGCGGCTGAGGCGCCCGAGCGTGCTGCAACCGCCCGCCGCCCGTATCCTGGAGGCCGTGAGCGTCGACCACGACCCGCTGCCGCCGAACGACCCGCTCGAGCGTCGCTACGACGCTCGCGGGCCGCAGCGCGCGCAGTCCTCGGGCCCGCGGCCGCCGGCGGACGCGCCGCGCCCGGCCCGCGCCGCCTACGGCAAGGCCGCTCGCGGCGACGCCGAGGACGCGCTGCCGCCGCTGCCCGAGCCCGAACCGGCGCCGGCGCGGCTGCCGGCCAGCCTGGAGGAATTCCTCGCCGGCCTGGGCTCGCGCGCGTTCCGCTTCGCCGAACTGGGCCTGCGCCACCGCGAGGACGCGCTGGACGCGGTCCAGGACGCGATGATGAAGATGCTGGGTTACCGCGAGCGTCCGGCGCAGGAATGGACGCCGCTGTTCTGGAGCATCCTGCGCAGCCGCATCGTCGACGTGCAGCGGCGCCGGGCGTTCCGCCTGCGCTGGCTGCTGCCGGCGGCGCGCAACGAGGACGATTCGCCGGCCGACTGGGCCGACGACGGCCCCGACCCGCAGCGCGCCCACGACGGCCGCGAAGCCTACGGCCGGCTGGCGCAGGCGCTGCAACGCCTGCCGCGGCGACAACGCGAAGCGTTTTCGCTGCGGGTCCTGGAAGAACTCGACGTCGCCACGACCGCGCGGGCGATGGGCTGCAGCGAAGGCGCGGTGAAGACGCATCTGTCGCGGGCGCGCGAAGCGCTGCAGCGGCAATTGGAGGAATGGCGATGAACACCGACCCGCGCAGCGCCGAAGGCCGCACCCCGGCGCCGCACCGCGCAAGCCCGGCGGCCGATGCGGACGCGCGTTTCGACGCGGCCCTGCGCGCTTTGCACGCGCAGTCGCTCGAACGCGTGAGCCCGCAGGTCCGCCAGCGGCTGCGCACGATCCGCAGCGAGGCCGCCGCGCAGCCCCAGCGGGGCCGCGGCGGCCTCCTCGGCTGGGCCCTGGCCAGCTCCGGCGTGGCCGCGGTCGCCTTGGCGCTGGGCCTGCAGTTCGTCGGCGGCGGCGTGCCCGCGCCGGGCCCGGCGACGGCGCCGGTCGAAGTCGCCGCGGCGCCGTCGCGCGCGGCCGCCGCGCCGGTCGCGGTCGAGACCGGCTACGACCCGGACACCGCGGTCGCCACCCTCGACGAAAACCCCGATCTGTACCTGTGGCTTGCGTCCAATTCCGACGCCCTGCCGCGCACCCACGTGGAGTGACCGCCATGCGCCGTACTTTCTTCCGCCGCGCCGGCCTCGCGCTCGCCCTGGCCGCGCTCGCCGCGCCCGCCCTGGCCGCGCCGCCGCCGGCCGCGACCTCGGCCGCCAACCTGCCAGGCTGGGACCAGCTCAGCCAGGCCCAGCGCGAACAACTGATCGCGCCGATGCGCGACCGCTGGAACACCCAGCCGGAGGAGCGCCAGCGCATGCTCGACCGCGCCCGCCGCTGGCAGCAGATGACGCCGGAAGAACGCCGAGAGGCGCGCAACGGCATGAAGCGCTGGGAAGGGCTGGATCCGGAAGAACGCGGACAGATGCGCGCGCTGTTCGGCAAGATGCGCGGCCTCGACGACAGCGGCAAGCGCGCGCTGATGGAGAAGTGGCGGGCGATGACGCCCGAACAGCGCCGCGCCTGGGCCCAGGCCAACCCGCCGCCGCCGAAGCCGCACGGCGAGCCTCCATTCGGGCCGCCGCCCCCGCCGCCGCCGCGCAATTGACGACGAGCCGCCGCGAACGCCGCGCCTGCCTCCTGCAGGAGCGACGCAAGTCGCGACCGCGAACCCGCGACAACGACGCAACCGACCGCAGTCATACGCAATCGCTACCAAGTTGCCGCGAACGCCGCGCGACCTCCCTGTAGGAGCGACGCAAGTCGCGACCGCGAACCCGCAACAACGACACAACCGACCGCAGGCATACGCAATCGCTACCAAGTTGCCGCGAACGCCGCGCGACCTCCCTGTAGGAGCGACGCAAGTCGCGACCGCGAAGCCACAACAACGACGCAACGGCCCGCAGGCATACGCAATCGCTACCAAGTTGCCGCGAACGCCGCGCGACCTCCCTGTAGGAGCGACGCAAGTCGCGACCGCGAAGCCACAACAACGACGCAACGAGCCGCAGGCATGCGCAACCGATCACGGTGACGGCGCAGATGCGGTTTCGCGGTCGCGACTCGCGTCGCTCCTACAAGGGGCGGCCGATGCAGGATCCAAGCCTCCGCGCGAACGCGGAGATCCAAGGCTGCGGGGCAGGAACCTGGGCAGCGCTCGGATCTCCGCGTTCGCCGGTTCCGTTTCGCCGGCGATGCGGGCTCCGCTGCTGCGGCAAAGCCTCGAAACCCGAGGCTTGCGGTTGTGAGAAGGCCTTCAGGCCCGGCGCTTTTTCCCAGCGCATCGTGACCTACGGCAAGAGCGTCGGGCCTGAAGGCCGTCCCACAAGAGCCGTCCCACAAAAAAGCCCGCACAAGGCGGGCCTTTTCGCACCGGCGACCGCCTACGCCGCCGCGCTCTGCGCCTCGGCCTTGCGCTCCGGCCACACCGTCTTGGCCAGCAGCTCGTCGTTCCAGTCGTACTTGAGTTCGCCGCCGTCGACGAACAGGCTGACGAAGTTGAACACGTTGCGGGCGAACATCTCGCTCGCATGCACCGCGCCGGCGCTGGCGAGGTTCAGCGGGCCGGCGATGGTCACGCCGTCGGCGTCGATGGTTTCGCCGGGACGGGTCAGTTCGCAGTTGCCGCCGGTTTCCGCGGCCAGGTCGACCAGCACGCTGCCGGGCTTCATCCCGGCGATCATCGCCGCGCTGACGATCTTCGGCGCCGGCCGCCCCGGCACCGCGGCGGTGCAGACGATCACGTCGATGTTCTTGAGGTGCTCGCCGAGCCGGCGCTGCTGTTCGGCGCGTTCCTCGTCGGTGAGCTGGCGCGCGTAGCCACCCTCGCCCGCGGCGCTGACCCCGAGGTCGAGGAACTTGCCGCCGAGCGATTCGATCTGCTCGCGCGTTTCCGGACGCACGTCGAAGCCTTCGACCTGCGCGCCCAGGCGCTTGGCCGTGGCCACCGCCTGCAGTCCGGCGACGCCGGCGCCGACGATGAGCACGCGCGAGGGCCGGATGGTGCCGGCGGCGGTCGTCAGCATCGGGAAGAAGCGCGGCGCCAGCTGGGCGGCGATCAGCACCGCCTTGTAGCCGGCCATGCCGGCCTGCGAGCTGAGCACGTCCATGGCCTGGGCGCGGGTAGTGCGCGGCAGGCGCTCCAGCGGGAACGCCAGCAGCTTGCGCGCGACGATGGCTTCGCCGCGCGCGGTATCGGCCTGCGGCTGCAACAGCCCGACCAGCGCCGCGCCTTCGCGCAACAGGTTCAGCCGTTCGCTGTCGGGCGCCTGCACGCACAGCACCACGTCGGCCTGGGCGGTGGCGCCGGCGGCGTCGTCGGCCAGTTCGGCGCCGGCCTGGACATAGGCCTCGTCGGTGAAGCTCGCGCCGCGCCCGGCGTCGCGCTGGATGCGCACGCGGGCGCCGCGGGCGACCAGTTTCTTGCAGGTTTCCGGCGTCAGCGCCACGCGCCTCTCGCCGGCAGCGGTTTCGCTGGCCACGCCTATCGTGATGCCCGACATGCTCTGCTCCGTGCCCGGTTCGGCTGATCGTAGCGGATGCGGGGAGCGGGAGCGAGGAGTGAGCGCAGAGGAGTGAGAAGTGAGTAAAAGCAGCCGTCACCGCTTTTACTCACTTCTCACTCCTCTGCGCTCACTTCTGGCTTCAAATCACCCGATCCAGATGCCTGCGCACCTGCCGCATCGCCTCGTCGAACGCGGTGCGCTCGGCGCCGACCACCAGCCGGCCGTTGGAGGCCAGCACCGCCAGTTCCTCGGCCGAGGCGACCAGGGCGCGCACGCCGCGGCGGTTGACCAGCAGCAGGCGCGAGGTCAGCGGGCTCAGCCAGGCCACCTTGACCGCGATGGTTTCGCCTTGCAGGTTGGTCAGGCGCAGCCAGTCGCCGGGTTCGAGCTGGCGCATGCGTTCGGCCAGCAGCGGGTCGTGCCCGCCCTGCGCGGCCTGATCGTCGAGGTAGCGGCGGCGTTCCTCGGCCACGTCTTCCTCGACCTCGGCGGCGCTGGGCTGCGGATGGTCGGCGCGTTCCTTGTCCGGCGTGGCCAGCGCGCGCACCAGCCCGGCCATCGCATGCTGGGCGGCGCTTTCGTCCAGGCCCGAGGACGACAGGCACTGGATGATGATCGGCTGCAAGGCCAGCAACTGGTCGGCCAGTTCGCGGCCGCGGTTTTCCGCGGCGAGCTTGTCGGCCATCACCAGCGCGTCGCCGAGCGCCATCGCCTGGGCGCGGCGCTTGGGGTCTTCGTTCTCGCGCAGCAGCACCTGGACCAGATGGTGGCGCCACGGCGTGGAAATGAAATCGGCGACCGCCGAGGTCAGCTTGCCGTCGGCGATGCGCTCGCGCACCGCCTGATCGGCCTGGCTGCGCGCGGCGCCGAGGCGCTCGCGGCCGTAGGTGGCCTTGGCCGCGCGCTGTTCCTGCAATTCGATCCGGCGGCGGTGCTGGGCCAGCATCGCGTCGAGCTCGGCGTGGGCCAGCTCGAACACCGCCAGGTCTTCGTTGTAGTCGGAGACGATGCGCTGGGAAATGTCCGACGCGCGCTCGAGCAGGTCGCGGTCCTGCGGGGTCTCGCCGTCGTTGCCTTCGCAGGCCTCGGTGATCGCGTCGAGCAGGCGCCGCGCCGGGTGTTCGCGCTTGACGAACACTTCGTTGTCGGTCAGCGCGACCTTGACGTAGGGCATGACCAGCCGCGCGTACACGCGGCGGGCGCGGTCCTGCAAGGCGTGGTTGCGGAACAGCGAGTCGAACAGCAGCGCGACCAGATCGATCGCGTCGTCCTCTTCCGGGCTGAAACAGGTCTGGTCGGGATTGAAGCCGAGCCGGCGCGCGCCGTCGTAGAGCTGGTCGCGGATGGTCTCGCCGAGGCGCCCGGACACCGCCAGCGCGCGCGCGAACGCGTCCGGCGGATCGGGCTGCAACAACGAGGCCATGCCGACCACTTCGTCCACGCGCAGTTCGCGGCGCTGGGCCATCGTGCGCTGCGGCTGGTGGCCGGGCGGCAGGCCGCCGCTCTTGATCATGCCTTCGCGCCAGGCGTGCAACTGGGTGCGCAGTTCGGCCAGCTCGGCCGCCATCGCGGCGACCTCCACCTGCGACACCGGCGCGCCCTGCGCCGCGTAACCCGGGCCAGCGCCCTGGCCCGCCGCTGGCGGATACGATCCTTGTTGATAGTCGTGCGGCACGGACGCTGCGGCCTCGCGATGCGGAACGGTGTCGAACACGCCGTCGAGCGTGTTGCGGTCGCGGCGCTCTTCGGCCGCCACGCGCGCCGGACCGGCGGCCGGCGGCGGCGGCGCGCCGGCGGCCATGCCGTAACCGGCGGTGGCGAGCAATTGGTTGATGCGCGCGTACATGTCGCCGAGCAGCCGCGCCAGTTCCTGCTCGTACTGGCGGAACAGGCGCATGCGCAGGCTTTCGGTGACCTGGGCGTCGGCGTAGACCGAAGTGAAGGCGCGCACCAGCCGGTACGGCCCGATCGGATTGACGCCGTCCGGCGCTCCCAGCGCCTGGGCCAGCATCTGCAGGCGCGCGCGCACCATCTCCAGCGGACGCTGGTAGCGGTGTTCGAGCAGTTCGATCAAACGTTCGCCGTCGAGGTCGAACGCCAGCTGCTGTTCGCCGACCAGGGTCAGCGGCGAACCGCCGACCCCGCCGACCGCCGCGCCGGGCGCGCGATACGCCTCGAAGCCCGCGGCGATCTGCTGGCGGAAGGCCATGACATGACTGGCCTGTTGCTGGCGCAGGACCCACAATGCGGCCTGATCTTCGAATTGGTGGTTGCGGCCGTCGCCCTTGAGCGAATCGGCCTTCAGGGCGTCCTCGATCGGTCCGTACAGGGAACCGGGCAGCCCCCCGAGTTGCTCGAGCGTCTGTCGTTTGAGTTCTTCGAGCACGCGCGCAGGATCCGCCCGCGTGTTGTGAACGACGCCGTGCAAGTGACCAGACACTCGCAGTTCCCCCTGATGGATGCGGCACGTCTTTTTACGACCGCGAGCGTCAGGATAGTGCCTAGATTCGACCAAGCTGCGACCGTCACCGTGTCGCCGTTCATTTTTGTGACCAAGGTTCAGATTCCTTAAATGCCCAACCTCGACACCCCCCTTCTCAACGCCCTCGACCAGCGCCGTTCGGTGCCGGCCAAGCAGCTTTCCGCGCCTGGACCGGACGAATCCACGCTCCAGCGTATGTTGGCCTCGGCCGTGCGCGTGCCCGACCACGGCAAGCGCGTGCCGTTCCGCTTCCTCACCATTCAAGGCGAGGCCCGCCACACCCTCGGCGAACGCCTGGCCGCGCGCGGCATCGAACGCTTCCCCGACGCCGGCCCGGCCGCGGTGGAGAAAGACCGCGGCCGTTTCTCGTACGCGCCGCTGATCGTCACCGTCATCGCCCAGCTCGGCCCGGACGAGAAGATCCCCGAACTCGAACGCACCCTCACCGCCGGCTGCGTCTGCTTCGCCCTGCTGCAAGCCGCGCAGGCGCTCGGCTACGGCGCGGTGTGGCTGACCGGCTGGCCGGCCTACGACGAGGAAGTCGCGCGCTGGTTCGGTGTGCAGGCGCACGAGCGCATCGTCGGCTTCATCCACATCGGCACCGCCCGGCTCGACGCGCCCGAACGCGAACGCCCGGACCCGGCCGCGCTGACCCAGGCCTGGACGCCGTGAGCCGGGGCTGCGCGCACTCGCCGTATCCGCGCCGCAGCGCACGTGCTGGAATGGCCGCATGACTTCGAACCCAATCGCCGCGACCACGCCGGTCTATCTGATCGACGCCAGCCTGTACGTGTTCCGCGCCTGGCATTCGATCCCCGACGACTTCCAGGACGCCGAAGGCTGGCCGAGCAACGCCGTGCACGGCTTCGCCCGCTTCCTGCTCGAACTGATCGAGCGCGAGCGGCCGCAGCACATCGCGGTGGCGTTCGACGAAGCGCTGGACTCGTGCTTCCGCAATGCGCTCTACCCGGCCTACAAGGCCAACCGCGAACCCGCGCCGGACGCGCTCAAGCGCCAGTTCGGCCATTGCAAGGCGCTGTGCTCGGCGCTGGGCCTGAGCGTGCTGGCCGATGTGCAGTACGAGGCCGACGACCTGATCGGCAGCGCGCTGCTGCGCATGCGCGGGCTCGGCTATCGCGGCGTGATCGTCTCGGCCGACAAGGACCTGTCGCAGCTGCTCGACGCCGCCGACGAGCAATGGGACTTCGCCCGCGGCCTGCGCTGGACCGCCGCCGGCGTGCCCGAGCGGCACGGCGTGCAGGCGACCCAGATCGCCGACTACCTGGCGCTGTGCGGCGACGCGGTCGACAACATTCCCGGCGTGCCCGGCATCGGCGCCAAGACCGCAGCCGCCCTGCTCGGCCACTTCGGCAGCCTCGACGCGCTGCTGGCGCGGGTCGAGGAAGTGCCGTTCCTGCGCCTTCGCGGCGCCGCCAGCGCCGCGGCCAAGCTGCGCGCGCACCGCGATCAGGCGCTGCTGTGCCGGCAGCTGACCACGATCGCGCTGGACGCGCCGCTGGCCGACGACGGCGGCCACTACCGCCGCGGCCAAGCCGACGCGGACACGCTGCAAGCGCTGTGCGACCGCCTGCGCTTTGGCCCGATGACCCGGCGCCGGCTGTACACGGCGGTCGGGCTCGACTTCGCTGCGTCACAGGTTCCGTCGTAGCATCCAGGTTTTCCCGCGGAGTGCGCGCAACGCGTATTCCGCCCGCGCGCCGGCGCGGATCCGCACGGCGCGCCCGCATCGATTCCGAATTCCCACTATCGCCCGCCGCCGCGGCTGCGGGCCACCGGCGAGGACCGCTATGACCGCAGACGCCCGACCCCAAGATCATTCGGCCCAGCACGACCCCGTGGAAACCATCTACAACGGCCAATGGCTGCGGATGATGCGGCGCGGCCACTGGGAATACGCCGAACGCACCCACGGCAAGGGCATGGCGGTGATCATCGTCGCGGTCACCCCGGCCGACAACGTGCTGTTCGTCGAACAGTTCCGGGTGCCGCTCAACGCCCGCACGATCGAAATGCCGGCCGGCCTGGTCGGCGACGACCACGCCCACGACACCCTGGAATCGGCCGCCGCGCGCGAGTTGGTCGAGGAAACCGGCTGGGAGCCCGGCAAGGTCGACGTGTTGCTGACCGGCCCGACCTCGGCCGGCATGAGCAGCGAACGCATCGCCTTCGTGCGCGCCACCGACCTGCATCGGGTCGGCCCCGGCGGCGGCGTCGCCGGCGAGGACATCCTGGTCCACGAAGTCCCGCGCGCGGACGCGCCGGCGTGGCTGATGGGCAAGCAGGCCGAAGGCTACGAGCTCGACCTCAAGCTGTGGGCGGGGTTGTGGATGATCGAGCGCAATCCGGACGGGTCGCCGGCGGGTTGAGTGCGAACCGATGCCGCGCGCTCCGACTGTAGGAGCTGCGCGAGCTGCGACCGCAGGGTTTCCGCTCGCGCCGTAAGTCGCGCCGTAGTTGAATTGTCGCGGTCGCGGCTCGCGCCGCTCCTACAGGGGCTTCGGCCGCGGCGTGGGGCGTCCCTCGAATGCCGCGCGCTCCGACTGTAGGAGCTGCGCGAGCTGCGACCGCAGGGTTTCCGCTCGCGCCGTAAGTCGCGCCGTAGTTGGATTGTCGCGGTCGCGGCTCGCGCCGCTCCTACAGGGGCTTCGGCCGCGGCGTGGGGCGTCCCTCGAATGCCGCGCGATCCGACTGTAGGAGCTGCGCGAGCTGCGACCGCGGGGTTTCCGCCCGCGTCGCAACTCGCGCCGTAGTTGGGTTGTCGCGGTCGCGGCTCGCGCCGCTCCTACAGGGGCTTCGGCCGCGGCGTGGGGCACCCTCGAATGCTGCGCGCTCCGACTGTAGGAGCTGCGCAAGCTGCGACCGCGGGGTTTCCGCCCGCGTCGCAACTCGCACCGTAGTTGGGTTGTCGCGGTCGCGGCTCGCGCCGCTCCTACAGGGGCTTCGGCCGCGGCGTGGGGCACCCCTCGAATGCCGCGCGATCCGACTGTAGGAGCTGCGCGAGCTGCGACCGCAGGGTTTCCGCTCGCGCCGTAAGTCGCGCCGTAGTTGGATTGTCGCGGTCGCGGCTCGCGCCGCTCCTACAGGGGCTTCGGCCGCGGCGTGGGGCACCCCTCGAATGCCGCGCGCTCCGACTGTAGGAGCTGCGCAAGCTGCGACCGCGGGGTTTCCGCCCGCGTCGCAACTCGCGCCGTAGTTGGGTTGTCGCGGTCGCGGCTCGCGCCGCTCCTACAGGGGCTTCGGCGGCTGCGCGATGCGCCGGGTGCGACGGGCTTCGGCCGCGATGCGATCCGGGTGCGGATCGCATCGCGCCGCGCTCAGGCGAACTTGTCGGTCGCGCGCACCAGCGCGTCGATGTTCTCGGCTTCGAACGCGGAATGCCCCGAAGCCGGGGTGATGCTCAGTTCGGCCTTCGGCCAGGCCTTCTTCAGTTCCCACGCGTTCTGCACCGGGCAGACCACGTCGTAGCGGCCGTGCACGATCGCGCCGGGGATGTCGGCGATCTTGTGCGCGTCGCGCAGCAACTGGTCCTCGACTTCGAAGAAACCGCCGTTGACGAAGTAGTGGTTCTCGATCCGGGCGAAGGCCAGGGCGAACTGGGCGTCCTCGTGGCCGCTGACGAAGTCGTCGTCGACGTGCAGGAAACTGGTCGCGCCTTCCCACACGCTCCACGCGCGCGCGGCGTCGAGGCGGGTCTTCTCGTCTTCGCTGGTCAGGCGGCGGTGGAACGCGCTGATCAGGTCGTGGCGTTCGACCGGCGGGATCGCGTTGAGGTAATGCTCCCAGGCGTCGGGGAACAGGCGCGAGGCGCCTTCCTGGTAGAACCACTCCAGTTCCCAACGGCGCAGCATGAAGATGCCGCGCAGCACGAGTTCGGTGGCGCGCTGCGGATGGGTCTGCGCGTAGGCCAGCGCCAGGGTCGAGCCCCAGGAACCGCCGAACACCTGCCAACGCTCGATGCCGAGCTTGACCCGCAGCTTCTCGATATCGGCGACCAGGTCCCAGGTGGTGTTGTCGACCAGGTCCGCGTGCGGCGTCGAGCGCCCGCTGCCGCGCTGGTCGAACAGCACGATGCGGTACTTGGCCGGGTCGTGGAAGCGGCGCATCTTGGCGCTGCAACCGCCGCCGGGGCCGCCGTGCAGCATCACCACCGGCTTGCCCTGCGGATTGCCGCACTGCTCGTAATACAGGCTGTGGCGGTCGTCGACCTGGAGCGTGCCGGTGTCGAAGGGTTCGATTTCGGGATAGAGCGTGCGCATCGCGGGCCTCGCAGTCGGGATGCGCGCAGTTTAGCCGGCCGCGCCGGGGCGGTCGGTGCCGGGCGCGGCGGTTCGGGTCGGCCGGCCGGAGTTGGGGCCCGGGCTGGCGGGCCGGCATTCGCCGATCCGGCTCGACGGTTCCCAGCGCGCGCGGTTCAGAACGCGGCGCCGTGGCCGCGCACGTTCAGCCGGGCCGGCGGCCGAGGCTGACGCGGTCGCGCTGCTCCCAGTCGCGCTCGGTCGCGACCTCGCTCAATCCCGCCGCCGTGAGCAGCGCGCGCACCGCCGCGCCCTGCTCCCAGCCGTGTTCGATCAACAGCCAGCCGCCGGGATGCAAATGCGCCGGCGCCTGCGCGGCGATGACCCGGATCGCGTCGAGCCCGTCGCGGCCGGAGGCCAGCGCGCCGGCCGGTTCGTAGCGCAGGTCGCCCTGCTGCAGGTGCGGATCGGCCGCTTCGATGTACGGCGGGTTGCTCGCGATCAGGTCGAAACGCTCGCCGGCCAACGGCGCGAACCAGTCGCCGCGACGGAACTCCACGTTGCCCAATCCGAGTTCGAGCGCGTTGGCGCGCGCCACCGCCAGCGCATCGGCGCTGACATCGACCGCCAGCACCCGCGCGTGCGGCCGTTCGACAGCCAAGGCCAGGGCGATCGCGCCGCTGCCGGTGCCGAGGTCGGCGAGGCTCAGTTCGGCCTGCGCCGGCAGCCGTTCGAGCGCGAGTTCGACCAGCCGCTCGGTCTCCGGCCGCGGGATCAGCGTCGCCGGGCTGACTTGCAGGTCGAAGCGCCAGAAACCGCGGCGGCCGAGCAGATAGGCCACCGGCTCGCCGGCTTCGCGGCGCGCGAGCAAGTCGGCGAACCGCGCCTGCGCCGGCGCGGCGACGGTGTGGTCGTCGTGGGCGAACAACCAACTGCGCGAACGCTCCAGCACGTGCGCCAGCAACAGTTCGGCCTCGGCCGGCTCGATGCGCGCGCGCGCAGCGCGCAGCAACGCGGCCACGCGCGGCGGGTCGGCGGACGGATCGGCATCGGCGCGAAAATTCATCGGCGTAGTTTACCGGCGCGCGGGCTGCGCTCCGGTGGGAGGGCTTTCAGACCCGACGCGTTTATTTCAGGTCGCGGCGAACGCGACCGAACGCGTCGGGCCTGAGGGCCCTCGCACAAAGCCACCCTCCACAACAGCCACGTCCCACAACGGGCCCATCCCGCGGCCGGCGCGTCGACCTTCGCCACTCGCGCGAAGCCGTGCTGCGACGCAACGCAACCGGGCCGCGGACCGTGCGCGGCGTCGGATCCGCGCCGCGCCACGAGCCGCAGCGCAGCGCCTTGATTGCACGGGAAAATCCCCGCGGCGAATCCGGTTTTAAACGTTTTTCCCAGGTTTAAATCGATCCAAACGTTGACACCGGAAAATCGCCGCTCGCACTGTCGGCGCGTCGCCGCCGTGGCGACCGGGAACGCGCACGCGGTCGCTTCGATGCGCGACCGCCGCCACACCGCCGACCGACCATCACTCCAGGGGATCGCCCATGCTCGCGCCGAACCAGTCCTCGACCTCCGCCCCGCGCCGCTTCGTCCGCGCCTTGGCCGCGCCGGCGCTCGCCGCGCTCGCGCTCGCCCTGGCCGCATCGCCGGCGTCCGCCGCCGAATCGGCGATCTTCGGCGGCGGCCCGTTCTATTCCGGCGGCCAAACCGTCATCAACGACCTCAAGGCCTCCGGTTTCACCACCGTGTTCCTGTGGAGCATCCACATCGAGGACAACGGCGACCTGGTCTACAACGACATCCCGATCGTCAAGAACGGCGCCTACACCGGCAGCGACGCCGACTGGCCGGCGCGGCTGGCCTCGCTGAAGACCGCGCCGACCTCGGTCAAGCGGGTCGAAGTCTCGATCGGCGCCTGGGGCGTGCCCGACTTCGAGCGCATGGCCAAGCTCGCCAACGGCACTGCGGCCGGTTGCGGCAGCACTCTCGTCTGCGGCACCGGCAGCACGAGCATCCTGTACCGCAACTTCCAGGCCTTGAAGACCGCGACCGGCGCCGATGCGGTCAACTTCGACGACGAAAGCCACTACAACGTCGCCGACACCACCACCTTCGGCCAGATGCTGGTCGGGCTCGGCTACAAGATCACCTTCGCGCCGTACACCAACCAGAGTTTCTGGAAAGGCGTGAAGGACAACCTCGGCGCCTCGGTCGACCGCATCTACTTGCAGGTCTACGACGGCGGCGCCGGCAACGACCCGGCGAACTGGAACACCGCGATGGGCATGACCGTGATGCCCGGCCTGTGGACCAAGCACGGCAGCGGCTGCACGGCCGGCGACAGCCCCGCCTCGGTGCAAACCCGCATGGCCGGCTGGAAGACCAGCGCCGGCATCAGCGGCGGCTTCCTGTGGCTGTACGACGACATCCAGAAGTGCTCGGCGCAGGGCACCAGCGCGCAGTACGCCGCGGCGATCAACAACGCGCTCAGCGGCAACACCGCGCCGGTGGCCAACTACGGCGTCAGCATCAGCGGCCTGACCGCGAACTTCAGCGATTCCTCCAGCGACGCCGACGGCAGCATCGCCTCGCGCAGCTGGAACTTCGGCGACGGCTCGGGTTCGACCGCGACCAATCCGTCGCACACCTACGCCAGCGCCGGCAACTACACCGTCGGCCTGACCGTCACCGACAACGGCGGCGCCAGCAACACCAAGACCTCGACCGTTTCGGTCGGCGCCGGCAACGTCAACCTCGCGCTCAACAAGCCCACCACCAGTTCGGCCGCGTGCAACAGCAACGAAAGCGGCGCCAAGGCGGTCAACGGCAGCGTCTCCGGCGGCAACACCGACAAGTTCTGCTCGCTGGCCTCGCCCGCGTGGCTGCAAGTGGATCTGGGTTCGGCGCAGACGGTCAGCAGCTTCACCGTCAAGCACGCCGGCGCCGGCGGCGAGTCGGCGAGCTGGAACAGCAAGGCCTTCACCATTCAGACCTCGAGCAACGGCAGCAGCTGGAGCACGCCGGTGTCGGTGACGGCGAACACCGGCAACACCTCGACCCATGCGATCGGCGCGACCTCGGCCCGCTACATCAAGCTCAACGTGACCACGCCGACGCAGAACGGCGATCCGGCTACGCGAATTTACGAGTTCGAGGTGCGCTGAGGCTGCCTCCTGTAGGAGCGGCGCGAGCCGCGACCGCGACAACGCGACTACGCCGAAACTTGCGCAATCGTTGCGTTGTCGCGGTCGCGGCTCGCGCCGCTCCTACAGGCAGCAAAAAAAGATCGCCGGTGTTGCCACCGGCGATCCCCTGCCACCATCCAACTTTTGTGCGCGCGCGGCTCAGGCCTGCTCGAGCGCCACCGCCACCGCATGCACCACCGCGCCGATCTTGAGCGCGCTCTGCACGCCCTGCGCGCTGATCTCATGCTTGCGCAGCACCTTCTCGTGCGAGTCCATGCAGGCGCCGCAACCGTTGATCGCCGACACCGCCAGCGAGGCCAGTTCGAAGGTCATCTTGTCGATGCCCGGGTTGGCCATGACGTTCATGCGCAGGCCGGCGCGCAGCTGGCCGTACTCTTCGTTCTGGATCAGGTGGGTGGCGCGGTAATAGATGTTGTTCATGCCCATCACCGCGGCCGCGGCCTTGGCGCCGGCGATTTCCTCGGCCGACAGCTTCTCGGCGGCGAAGGCTTCGATCGCTTGCGTCAGCGGCTTGTAGCGCGAAGCGATCGCGCACGACAGGGCGATGGCGCGGATCTGCTTGGCGTCCAGGCCCGGCGAGCCGGCGTCGCTGAGCACGCTGTCGAGGTTGAGCTTGAGGTCCTTGGCGTAATCGGGAAGCGAATTGCGCAGATCGGTGAGGCTCATCGGAAGCTCCTGAATTCTCGGATCGGGGGACGGCCGCGCAGCGGGCGCGCGCGAGCGCCTGGCGGGCGTGCGCAGGCGCACGGCTGGCTGGGAACTCGTCGAGGGCGTAGCGCAGCGGCGCGATGCAGCAGTGTAAAAAGCAGCCGGGGCGAACCCCGGCTGCAGGCACCCGCACGGAGGGGAGGCAGGCCGGTGCGCCCGGCCGCATGCGGGGTGGTGCCGAAGCAGACTGCGCTGCCGGCGGACCGGCGGCGCAGGTGGAACATGCAACGAAAAACCGGAGGAGCGCCGGGTCACGGAATCCGGCGCCGCGGGACAAGCGTCCCGAGGTCGAAACCCTGCACCGGGCCGCCGTCAACGGGCGGCCGGTGCCGAGTGTCTTAGGCGACCTTCAGGGTGTTGTCGCCCTGGTTCCAGTTGCACGGGCACAGCTCGTCGGTCTGCAGGGCGTCGAGCACGCGCAGCACTTCCTGCGGGTTGCGGCCGACCGAACCGTCGGTGACGTAGACGAAGCGGATGACGCCTTCCGGGTCGACCAGGAAGGTGGCGCGCTGGGCGACGCCGTCTTCGCTGAGGATGCCCAGGGCCGAGGTCAGGTCCTTCTTGATGTCGGCCAGCATCGGGAACGGCAGGTCGCGCAGGTCCTTGTGGTCCTTGCGCCACGCCAGGTGGACGAACTCGCTGTCGGTGGACGCGGCCAGCACCTGGCAGTCGCGGTCCAGGAACTGCTGGTTCAGGTCGCCGAAGCCCTTGATCTCGGTCGGGCAGACGAAGGTGAAGTCCTTCGGGTAGAAGAACACCAGCAGCCACTTGCCCTTGTAGGTGTCGTTGTCGATGTCCGCGAAGGCGGTGTCGAGGTTGTCGATGCCGACGGTGGCCTTGACCTTGAATTTCGGGAACTTCTCGCCGATCGAAAGCATGCGGGTATCTCCTGGATGGGATGGGAGGGTGGTGAAAGAAGGGGGCTGCAGCGGAGGCACAACCTTAGGCCGCCTATGTTGCGCTACAGCAATTGATTACTGAAATGAATTGTTCCTATTATGCCGATAGCCATCTTCAATTGACAGCCGAACGATGAACCTTCGAGACCTCAAATATCTGGTCGCCCTCGCCGATCACAAGCACTTCGGCCGCGCCGCCGCGGCCAGCTTCGTGAGCCAGCCCACGCTTTCGACCCAGATCAAGAAGCTCGAGGACGAGCTCGGCGTCTCGCTGGTCGAACGCGCGCCGCGACGGGTGATGCTGACCCCGGTCGGGCGCGACATCGCCGAGCGCGCGCGCAAGGTCATCGCCGATGTCGAGCAGATGAGCGAGATCGCGCGCCGCAGCCAGGATCCGGAGGCCGGCACGGTGCGGCTGGGCCTGTTCCCGACCCTCGGCCCGTACCTGTTGCCGCACGTGGTGCCGAACCTGCGCAAGCGCTTCCCGCGCCTGGAGCTGCTGCTGGTCGAGGAAAAGACCGACCAGATCCTCGCCCGCCTGCGCGACGGCCGCCTCGACGCCGGCCTGCTGGCGCTGCCGATCCACGACGACCAGTTGCACGTCGAGCCGCTGTTCGACGAACCCTTCATGCTGGCGGTGCCGCAGCAGCATCCGATGGCCGCGCGCGACGCGCTGGACCTGCACGATCTCGACGACCAGCATCTGCTGCTGCTCGAAGAAGGCCATTGCCTGCGCGACCAGGCCCTCGACGTGTGCCGCATGGCCGGCGCCGACGAACGCGACGGCTTCCGCGCCACCAGCCTGGAAACGCTGCGGCAAATGGTCGCCGCCGGCGTCGGCATCACCTTGCTGCCGACGCTGGCGGTGCAGCCGCCGGTGCCGAACTCGCCCGACATCCGCCTGCTGCGCTTCAACGGCAAGGCGCCGCACCGGCAGATCGGCATGCTGTGGCGGCGCAGCTCGGCGATGTCGGAGTTCCTGATGCAGTTGGCCGACGAGTTGCGCAAGCTGCCGGCCGCGCTGTTGCAGCCGCCCGGCAACCCTGCGGGCAAGCGCAAGCCGGCCGCGGGCGCGCGGTGATCGAGCTGCGCCGCGAATGGATCGCCGCGGCGCTGGCGCTGAGCGCGGTCGGCTGGTGGTATTCGCCGATCTCGCCGCGCGCGCTGCCGTTTCCGGCGCAGGCGCCCGGCTTCGCCCAGCCGTGCCGGCCGCCGCCGCGGGTCGCCGCCGGCGCCGAACCCTTGCAGACCGCGGTGCCCGGCGAACTGCGGCCGTTCCGGCTGCAAGCCGGCACGCTGACGCCGCTGGCCGGCTTCAGCATCGACGCGCGGGTGCTGTCGCGGCGCGACTACCGCGCCGACCGTCTGGCCGATTTCGCGCCGACCGATCTGGCGGTCGGTTGGGGCCGCCTCGACGACGACGCGGTGGTGGCGCGCATGCGCTTCAAACAGGAAGTGCGTTTCGTGACGTATTACTGGGACCAGGAGCCGCCGATTCCGGTGCAGGAAATTTTACGTTCCAGCGCCAACCTGCACATCATCCCGGCCGACGCGCAGGTCGCGCGCGAGCTCAAGCGCACCCGCGCCGACGCGCACGTGCGCGTCGACGGCTGGCTGGTGCGGATCGACTCCAAGCGCGGCTGGGACGCGACCAGTTCGCTGACCCGCGACGACACCGGCGCCGGCGCGTGCGAGATCGTCTACGCCTGCGCGATCCAGGTGCGCTGAGCTTCTTGCGAGGTTGGGAATCGGGAATTGGGAATCGAGAATCGGGTGTGGGTATCGGGGAAGGCCTCAAGGGCTGGAAGTCTGGCCGCAAATCGCCGCTTTAACGATTCCCGATTCCCGATTCCCGATTCCCGAGCTTCATCCCACCCCCACCGGACAACTCACCCCGGTCCCGCCGAGCCCGCAATAACCACCCGGATTCTTCGCCAGGTACTGCTGGTGATCGTCCTCGGCGTAATAGAACTCCGGCGCCGGCGGCGCGGTGATTTCGGTGGTGATCTCGCCGAAGCCGGCTTCGCGCAGCTTGGCCTGGAACGCATCGCGGCTGGCCAGCGCGGCCCGGTACTGGCTTTCGTCTTCGCAATAGATCGCCGAGCGGTACTGGGTGCCGGCGTCGTTGCCCTGGCGCATGCCCTGGGTCGGGTCGTGGCTTTCCCAGAACACTTTCAGCAGGTCGTCGAAGCCGATCTTGGCCGGGTCGTAGACCACCAGCACGGCTTCGGTGTGGCCGGTCTGGCCGCTGCACACCTCGCGGTAGGTCGGGTTCGGGGTGTAGCCGCCGGAATAGCCGACCGCGGTGACCGCCACGCCCGGCAGCGACCAGAACTTGCGCTCCGCGCCCCAGAAACAACCCAGGCCGAACTGCACCCGCGCCAATCCCGGATACGCATCGCGCAGCTTGGCGCCGGTGACGTAGTGGGCGTTGTGCAAGGGCATCGGCGTCGCGCGGCCCGGCAGCGCGTCTTCGCGCTGCGGCATGCGCTGCTTGAACGCGCCAATACCGGGGATGAAGGAACCGGCCATCGTCTGCCTCCGTGTGCGGGGTGTGGCGGGATCGCCGCCGTGCCAATGAAATGCGGTGCCGGTCGCAGGATTCAAGGTTCGCGCGCCGCCGCGCGGCTTGTCCGCGCGCGCCGCGGGCGGGAAGCTCGACGGCGGCCCGCCGCGCCGCCGCGCGCGTCCCCCGCCCGCCGCCCCGCCCACCGCCGAGGATGCCCCGATGCCCGCACGCCCCGCTTCCGCCCCGACCCGCGCCGCGCGCCGCCGCGCACGCCTGTCCGCGCTCGCCCTGGCCCTGCTGTGCCTGAACGCCGCGCCGGCGCTGGCCGCCGACGAATTCGGCAGCGACTGGGACGACCCGCGCACCGCCGACCCGCCGGTCGCGCGGCCGCACACGCGCAGCTGCACGGTCGAGATCCTCGACACCGCATTCGCCGACTTCGAATGGCACCTCGGCAACGTCGCCCCGCCCGCGGCCTGCCCCGGCCCGTGGAGCAAGGTGGTGCTGGAAATGGACGGACAGGTCAAAGGCGTGCAGTACGACCGCCTCGGCCATCTGGAGATCGGCGGCGTCACGGTGTTTTCGACCAGCACGCCGGAGCCGTCGCGCGACGGCATCGGCTGGCATGTGGAGAAGGACATCAGCGGCTACGCCGCGTTGCTGAAGACGCCGCAGCAGGTGCGCATGGCGCTCGGCAACGTGGTCAACGACACCTACACCGGGGTGATCTACGTGCAGGCGCGGGTGGTGTTCTACAACGCCGACCGCCGCAACCCCGCCGCCGACAGCGCCGATGCGGTCGCGCCGCTGGCGAACGCGCGCCGCGACGGCGGCGACCTGGTCGGCGCCTACACCTTGCCGGCCAACGCCACGCGCTGGGTCGGCGAGGTCTACGCCACCGGTTCCGGCGGCGGCTGCGAGGAATTCTGGTACTTCACCGCGCCGCCGGAAGCGAGCTATTCCTGCACCGCCCAGCACGGCCCGTATCGCGAGGTGCAGGTGCTGATCGACGGCCGCGTCGCCGGCATCGCCATGCCGTATCCGCACATCTACACCGGCGGCTGGTCGAACCCGTTCCTGTGGTACGTGCTGCCGGCGCCGCGCGCGTTCAACATCGAGCCGATCCGCTACGACCTCACGCCCTTCATCGGCCTGGTCGGCGACGGCCGCGCGCACGAAGTGCGGTTCCGCGTCGCCAACCTGCCCGACGGCGCCTCGGGCTGGACCTTGCAGCCGAACCTGCAAGCCTGGACCGACGCCCGCCGCGGCGTCACCGGCGGGCGCCTGCTGAGCTACGAACTGACGCCGCTGGCGGCGACCTCGAAGTACAGCGCGAACCCGGACGGAACCTTCCAGGTCGACACCCGCGGCGGCCATCGCCTGCGCGCGAGCGGCTACGTCGACACGTCGAAGGGCCGCGAATACACCACGGTCGAACGCATCGTCGGCAACAGCGGCCTGCACAGCTGGGGCGCGGACGAGAATCCCGACGGGATCCAGGCGCAGTGGAACGACACCGAAACCGTTAGCCGCCTCGGCCGCGGCCTGCCGACCGTGTCGACGCTCGCCCAGCGCTTCGGCTTCGACGGCGCGATCAGCGTGACGCCGTCGGGCAGCGCGCAGCGCATCGTCACCACGATGAAGATCTTCGACCACGCCGACCGGCTGCAGACGCCGGGACTGGGCCAGCCGGCGCTGGCGCAGGTCAAGCGCAACACCTTCGAAGGCGAGGCCGGCTGGAATTACGGCGTGCCGCGGCCGGAGCGGCATGCGACGGGGCATTCGGTGCAGCGTCATCGCAGCTATGGCACGCAGGGCTGCTACGACCGCGAGATTTCGCAGCGCAACGGGTTCATCGAGGTGGATCGGTACCGTTGCGGCGAGCCGTAAGCGGCGGATCCTTGCGCGTTCCCGGCGTGGGGACGCGCGCGCCGGCCGGCGGTTGCGCCGGCCGGCGCGGTGACGCGGTCGCGGCTCGCGCCGCTCCTACAGGGAGCGGCCGATACGCCACGTAACCAACCGATGCATCCGCAGCCCCCTGTAGGAGCGGCGCGAGCCGCGACCGCGCACCCTCACGCTCGCACCGCAACTGCGCTCAATAACGCAACAACGAATGCACCGGCGCCTCGCCGGTCCAGCGCGCGCGCCCGTTCAACGCCGGCAATTCGATCAGCACGCTGGCGCCGACCAGCGCCGCATCCAGACGCTCGACCAACTCGCGCGCCGCCGCCAGGGTGCCGCCGGTCGCCAGCACATCGTCGACGATCAAGGTGCGCTCGCCCGGCTTGAGCGCATCGCTGCGCGCCTGCAGCGAATCGCGGCCGTATTCCAGTTCGTACTCCACCGTCACCAGCGGCGGCGGCAGCTTGCCGGGCTTGCGCAGCGGCACGAAGCCGGCGTGCAGCTTCTGCGCCAGCGCTGCGCCGAAGATGAAGCCGCGCGATTCGATCCCGCACACCGCCTGCACGCCGCTGCCCTGCCAGGGTTCGGCCAGGGCGTCGATGCAGCGGGCGAAACCGCCGGGATCGGCCAGCAGCGGGGTCACGTCGCGGAAGGTGACGCCGGGTTTGGGGAAATCCGCGACGCTGCGGATCAGGCGTTGGATCGGGACCAGGGAATCGCTCATGGGATCGTCGGAGGTAAGGGGGAATGGACGCGATTGTGCGGGTCCGCGGCGGCGCGCGGCGTCAAGACGGCTTGCGCGCGAACAGCGGCTGATCGCCGCGCGCCAGGCCGAGGAAGATGCCGGCCAGCGACAGCGCGATGCCGAGCAGTTCGAGCCCGCCGAGTTGCTTATGGAAGATCAGCACGTCCCACACATACGCCAGCAGCGGCTGCAACAGCAGGCACAGGCCGACGATGCCGGCCGGCAGCAGCGGCATCGCCCGGCCGATGACCAGCCAGCCGAGCACCTGGGCGATCGCGGCATAGGCGGTCAGGATCAGCCAGTCGTGCGCGTTCTGCGGCCACATGGTCTCGCCGCCGAGCGGCACGGTCAGGCCGAGCACCAGCACGCAGCCCATGCACAGCCACCATTGCAGCGCTTCGTTCGGGGTTTCGCCGCGGCGCGCCTGGGCGGCGCGGAACGCGAGCAGGAAACCGCCGTAGGCCAGCGCCGCGGCGAGACCGAAGAACACGCCGAGGCGGAAGCGCGCGTCCATGTGCTCCCAGCCCGGCGCCAGCAGCAGGCCGAGCCCGACCAGGCCCAGGCACAGGCCGACCCACAGCTTCCAGCCGGCGCGTTCGCCGAGGAACAACGCGCCGGCGCCGGCCAGCACGAACACCTGGAAATTCGCCAGCAAGGTCGACAGGCCGACGCCGACGTAGACGATCGAGCGGTGCCACATCCACAGGTCGAAGGCCAGGAACACCGCGCCGAGCATCACCAGCGCCAGCACCCGCGGCTGCGGCCGCCACGTGCGCAGGCGTCCGGGCCGCCACGGCCGGCCGAGCAGCACCAGCAGGATGATCGCGGCCAGGGCCATGCGCCAGAACGCCGAAGCGCCCGGGCCGATCCCGACCCAGCGCACGAACACCGCCGAACTGCTGATGACGCTGGCGCCGAGCAGCATCTGCAACAGCGGCGCGTTGTTGGACAAAGGCGTGGCGACGGAGGCGTTCATGCGCGCCTCCGCTGGGAACGTCGATCGATACGGCAGGACATGGTCGCACTCCGGTGGTTCGCCCGCGTCTCGGCGCGGGCGGCGCGTCCGTCGCGGCGGCCGGCGCTGCGCCGGCCGCGCCGCTGCGGGCGCGCGAGGTTGGGTGGGGTGGTGGATGCCGGGGCGGTCCCGGCCCGATCCGCGGCTCAGGCCGGAATCGTGGGTGCCCGGCGCGCCTCAGGCGCCCGGGCGAGCGGCGCGGACGCCGCTCAGGCCGGCAGCCACGCCGGCGGCGGCATCGCCGCATGCGGATCGGGTTCGGCCGGCGGGTCGCCCAGGGCCAGCTCGCGGACCACACCGTCGGCCTGCGCCCAGGCCGCATCCGGCACACACACCTGGACCGCGCCGAACAGCGGCAGCTCGCCCATCCCGCCGATCAGCGCCTCGCCGCGCAGGAACACCGGAAGGCCGGCGTCTTCCAGCGCATGGCGGACCAGATGGGCGTCGATCAGATGGGCGGCTTCGTAGACGACTCGCATCGTCGCGTCCTTCGGCCGGCAGGCCAGGCGGGGTCGTCGCCAGCATACGCCGCAAAACCGCGCCGGGCGTATCCACTTTGGTCATACCGGCGCGATGAAATCGGGCCAAAACCGCTGCGCGGCCGGCCCGCCCGGGCCAACCGGCCGTTCCGGCAAACCCGCGCCCGCGCGGCCGCCGGACCGCCCGCCCAGGCAAGCGGCCGCCGCACCGGCTAAACTCCCGTTTCTCCCTTTTTCGAAGATGCCGCGCCGCATGTCCGCCGATCCGTCCCGCCTTGCCCCCGAACATCCCAGCGATGCCGCCCCCGCGCAGAAGCAGGATTTCGTCCGTCAGATCGTTCGCGACGACCTGGCCAGCGGCAAGCACCAAACGGTGCGCACGCGCTTCCCGCCCGAGCCCAACGGCTACCTGCACATCGGCCACGCCAAGGCGATCTGCCTGGACTTCGGCGTCGCCCGCGAATTCGGCGGCCGCTGCAACCTGCGCTTCGACGACACCAACCCGGCCAAGGAAGACCCCGAGTACGTCGAGGCGATCCAGGACGACGTGCGCTGGCTCGGCTTCGAGTGGGCCGAACTGCGCCACGCCTCCGATTACTTCGACCTGTTTTACCTGGCCGCGCAGAAGCTGATCCGCCAGGGCGACGCCTTCGTCTGCGACCTCAGCGCCGAGGAAGTGCGCGCCTACCGCGGCAGCCTCAACGAGCCGGGCCGCAACTCGCCGTACCGCGACCGCAGCGTCGAGGAGAACCTCGACCTGTTCGCGCGCATGCGCGCCGGCGAGTTCGCCGACGGCGCGCGCACCCTGCGCGCCAAGATCGACATGAGCTCGGGCAACATCAACCTGCGCGATCCGGCGTTGTACCGGATCAAGAAGGTCGCCCACCAGAACACTGGCGACGCTTGGCCGATCTATCCGATGTACGACTTCGCCCATTCGCTCAGCGATTCCTGCGAGGGCATCACCCACTCGCTGTGCACGCTCGAATTCGAAGACCACCGTCCGCTGTACGACTGGTGCGTGGCCAAGGTCGATCTGCCGAACTCGCCGGAGTTGCTGGCGCCTTTGCTGGCCAAGGGCCTGCCGAACGAAGCCGCGATCCCGCGCCAGATCGAGTTCTCGCGCGCCAACCTCAACTTCACCGTGATGAGCAAGCGCAAGCTCATGGTGCTGGTGCAGGAAAAGCTCGTCGACGGCTGGGACGACCCGCGCATGCCGACCCTGCAGGGCATCCGCCGCCGCGGCTACACCCCGGCGTCGATCCGGCTGTGGGCCGAGCGCCTGGGCGTGAGCAAGCAGAACTCGGTGATCGACTACTCGGTGCTGGAAGGCTGCCTGCGCGAAGACCTCGACGCGGCCGCGGCGCGGCGCATGGCGGTGATCGATCCGCTCAAGCTCACCATCACCAACCTCGACGACGCGCACGAGGAATCGCTGCACTTCTCCAATCACCCGAAGGACGAGAGCTTCGGCGCGCGCCAGGTGCCGTTCTCGAACCAGTTGTGGATCGAGCGCGAGGACTTCGAGGAAGTCCCGCCGAAGGGCTTCAAGCGCCTGATCCCCGGCGGCGAAGTGCGCCTGCGCGGCGCCGGCATCCTGCGCTGCGACGAAGTGATCAAGGACGCGTCGGGCAAGGTCGTCGAACTGCGCGGCACGCTGGATCCGGAATCGCGTCCCGGCATGGCCGGCGCCGACCGCAAGATCAAGGGCACCATCCACTGGGTCAGCGCGCGCCATGCGGTCGAGGCGGAAATCCGCCTGTACGACCGCCTGTTCGATGTCGCCGCGCCGGACGACGACAGCGACGGCAAGACCTACAAGGACCATCTGAACCCGAATTCGCGCCGCACCGTCGTCGGCTACGTCGAGCCGTCGGCCGCGCAGGCCGCGCCGGAGCAGGCGTTCCAGTTCGAACGCGTCGGCTACTTCGTCGCCGACCGCTACGACCACCGCGCCGACCAGCCGGTGTTCAACCGCGCGGTGACCTTGCGCGATACCTGGGCGAGCAAGGAATGAGTCCGCAGGCATGAGTCCCAAGATCCCCAACCCGCTGACCCGGCAGGTGCAGTTGCTGCTGCCGGACTGGATCGACGCCGCGGTCGACCGCACCCGCATCTACGCCAGCGACGAGGACAAGGTCGCGCTGGCGATCGAGCTGTCGCGGCGCAACGTCGAACTCGCCACCGGCGGCCCGTTCGGCGCGGCGGTGTTCGACGGCCACGGCCGTGTGGTCGGCGTCGGCGTCAACCGGGTGGTGCCGCAGAACTGCTCGGTCGCCCACGCCGAGATGATGGCGTTCATGTGCGCGCAGACCGCGGTCAGCCAGTTCCGCCTCAACGAACTCGGGCCGATGACCCTGGCCACCTCGGCCCAGCCGTGCTGCATGTGCTACGGCGCCAGCTTCTGGGCCGGCATCAACAATCTGCTGATCGGCGCGCGCTCGGAAGACGTGATGCGCCTGACCGAGTTCGACGAAGGCCCGCTGCCGGCGGACTGGATCGGCGAACTGGAACGCCGCGGCATCGCCGTGCGCCGCGACCTCGAGCGCGAGGCCGCGTGCGAGGTGCTGCGCAAGTACGGCGAGAGCGGCGTCTCTTACTGAATCACCCGTAAGCCCCTGTAGGAGCTGCGCAAGCTGCGACCGCGACATCGCACTTGCGCCGCAAGCCGGATGTCGCGGTCGCAGCTTGCGCAGCTCCTACAGTCGGATTTCCAGCTTCTTCGCATCCGAGCGCCTGCCCATGACCGACTCCGCCCTGTTCTGCCTGTGCCGCGCCGGGTTCGAACCCGAGCTCGCCGCCGAACTGAGCGAACGCGCCGCGCTCGCCGGCCACCCCGGCTACGCGCGCACCCAGCGCAACAGCGGCTACGTCGAGTTCGTGCTCGAAGACGCGGCCGCAGCCTCGCGCGCGCTGCCGTGGTCGAAGCTGATCTTCGCCCGGCAAAAGCTGGTGCGGCTGGCCGACCTGCGCGGGCTGGACCCGAGCGACCGGATCGCGCCGATGCTGGCCGCGCTCGACGCGGTCGGCGGCGCCGGCCTCAACGTGTCGATGTTCGGCGAGTTGTGGGTCGAGCATCCCGACTCCGACGAAGGCAAGCCGCTGGCCGGCCTCGCGCGCAGCTTCGGCAACGCGCTGCGCCCGGCGCTGCGCAAGGCCGGTTGGCTCAGCAAGAGCGACGACCCGCGCCGGCCGCGCCTGCACGTGGTGTTCCTGGCCGGCGACCACGCGGTGCTGGCGATGTCCGAACCGCACGACAGCGCGCCGTGGCCGCTCGGCATCCCGCGCCTGAAGATGCATCCCGACGCGCCGAGCCGCTCCGCGCTGAAGCTCGAAGAAGCGCTGCTGACCCTGCTCGACCCGGACGAACGCGAGCGCCGCGTGCGCGACAACATGCAGGCCGCCGACCTCGGCGCCGCGCCGGGCGGCTGGACCTGGGTGCTGATGCGCAACGGCATGAAGGTCACTTCGGTCGACAACGGCCCGCTGCGCCAGGCCCTGCTCGACAGCGGCCGGGTCGACCACCTGCGCGCCGACGGCTTCACCTGGCAGCCCAAGCGCACGCTCGACTGGATGGTCTGCGACATGGTCGAGTCGCCGGCGCGCGTGGCCGAGCGCATGGCCACGTGGTTCCGCGAGAACTGGTGCCGGCAGGCGATCTTCAACCTCAAGCTGCCGATGAAGAAGCGCTGGGAAGAAACCCGCGTGTGCCTGGAAGCGTTCGAGCATCAGGCGCACCGGCCGCTGATCGTGCGCGCGCGCCAGCTGTATCACGACCGCGAAGAGATCACGGTGTTCGCGGCGCCGCGTTGAGCGGCGGCAGCCCGGGGCCGAACCAAGATCGTTCGCGCACTCGCCTCGTTGCGAAGACGGTGTTCGCGACGCCGCGTCGAGCCGCGGCGGTCCGGCGCCGAACCGGGACCGTTCGCGCACCCGCTTCGTCGCAGGGAAAACCGGAATCCACTCCATGTTTCGCGCACCGGCGGCGAACGTCGCGGCCTTCATGCCGACGCGACAATGCTGAGCGCAAACGCAACGCGCGCGGCTCGCTCATCGTCGTCGACGCACCGCCGCGTTCATCGCGCGTTGCGGCAATCGCGAACCGATTAACGAAGGTTTGATCGCACCGGGTTTAGCGTCGCCTGCGTCCCCACAGCGCGAGGTTCACCCCCATGCATCCGCACGCGATCCAGCGCAACGCCCTGCTCGCCCTGGCGATGGCCGCGGCCCTGTCCGCCGGCACCGCCGCCGCGCAGGTGCCGTCGAAAGTGCAGGCCAAACACGATGCGGTCGAGAAGGCAGACGTTGCCGCCGCCGATGCCAGCCAGGCTCGCGACAGCGCCGCCAGCGCCGGACTCGCCGCCACCGCCGCGGTGCAGACCCGCGAGCAAGGCGCGATCAGCGAGCGCGGCGCGATCGCCGCGCAGGCCACCGCGCAACAGGCCCAACGCGCCGCGGTCGACGCGCAAAGCGCCGCCCGTCAGGCGATCCGCGCCGCCGACGAAGCGCGCTCGGCGCAGGCCGCCGCGGTCTCGGGCAGCAACCCCGCCGGCGCCGCGGTGCAGGCGCGCGCCGCGATGAACGAAGCGCGCACCGCGAACGCGGTCGCCGCCGATGCCGGCAGCGTCGCGCGTGCAGCCGCCGCGGCGACCGCCGAAGCCAACCAGTTGCCGGACCGGGTGATCGCTCCGCCCAGCGACGGCCGCAGCGTGAACTTCGCCGCGCTGGACGTCGATGGCGACGGCTCGATCAGCCGCGAAGAATCGCGTGCGCATGGCGCGTTGAGCGCGAACTTCCTCGCCGTCGACGTGAACGCCGATGGCCGCATCAGCGTCGGCGAAATCGAAGGCTGGCGCCGCTGACGCCGCGCAGCACCCTCTACCTGTAGGAGCGGCGCGAGCCGCGACCGCGCCACCACGACTACGCCGCAACTCCCGCACCCATCGCAACCGCCACAGCGGGAATCCAGGACTTCTAGCGCTCTCGCACGAAAGCTCTGGATTCCCGCATTCGCGGGAATGACGGCTGCGAAGTTTCGCGCCCGACTGTAGGAGCGGCGCAAGCCGCGACCGCGCCACGACGACTACGCCGCAACTTCCGCACCCATCGCGACCGCCGCAGCGGGAGTACAGGACTTCGAGCGTTCTCGCACGAAAGCCCTGGATTCCCGCATTCGCGGGAATGACGATATTTAAGTTTCGCGCCCGACGGTAGGGGCGGCGCGAGCCGCGACCGCGCCACGGCGACTACGCCGCAACTTCCGCACCCATCGCGACCGCCAGAGCGGGAATCCAGACTTCAAGCGCTCTCGCACGAAAGCCCTGGATTTCGCTTTCGCGGGAATGACGGCTGCGAAGTTTCGCGCCCAACTGTAGGGGCGGCGCGAGCCGCGACCGCGCCACGACGACTGCGCCGCAACTTCCGCGCCCATCGCAACCGCCAGAGCGGGAATCCAGACTTCAAGCGCTCTCGCACGAAAGCCCTGGATTTCGCTTTCGCGGGAATGACGGCTGCGAAGTTTCGCGCCCAACTGTAGGAGCGGCGCGAGCCGCGACCGCGCCACCACGACTACGCCGCAACTCCCGCACCCATCGCAACCGCCACAGCAGGAATCCAGGACTTCTAGCGCTCTCGCACGAAAGCCCTGGATTCCCGCATTCGCGGGAATGACGATATTTAAGTTTCGCGCCCGACTGTAGGAGCGGCGCCAGCCACGACAGCGCCACCACGACCACGCCGCAACTTCCGCACCCATAGCAACCGTCACAGTGGGAATGACGGAAAGGGGGCGTCGCCTCAGAACATCGCGCCCACCGCCAGACTCGCATAATCGTGATCCGCCAACGGATCGTAACGCGCGCTTCCGGCATAATCGGTGTAGCTCACGCTGGCGAAGTACCGCTGCGCATACTTCGCCGACAACCCCAGCGTGAGCTGCCGCCGATCCTCGACCAGCTGATTGTCGACCGCGAACCCACGCACGTCGTGAACGAAGCTCAGGCTCGGCGACACCATCCAGTCCGCGCCGAACGCATAGTCGAGCTGCGCGCGCAAGCGATAGCCCCAGGCGTTGCGGGTGTAGAAGCCTTTATCCACGCAGCCGCGCGGATTCTGGATCGCCGGACACGCGCCGCCGTACCCCTGCGGCGAAAACCCCCAATGGAAGCCGCGCCCATAGCGCGCCCGGCTCAGCGCGGGCAGGTCCGCGTAGCTGTACGCCACTTCGCCCGCCAACGTCGCCTGCTGCGCGCCGAACGCGCCGGCGAAGCTGCGCTGGAAATTCAGCAGCGCTTGATCCTTGTCGACCCGGTCGTAACCGCGCAGCACCGCGCCCGGCGCCAACGCCGCGTTGCGCGCGCCGATCGGGCCGCCGCTGCTGGTCAGGGCGCGGAACATGTCGGCGGTGTTGAGCTGCACCGGCTGGCCGCGAGTGTGCGAGAGCTCGGCGCCGAGCTTCCAGCCGCGCCAGCGGGTTTCCGCGCTGAGGCCGAAGATGCGCACATCGTCGGGGTATTCCCAGATCTCGCGGATGGTCGACAGCCGCGCCGACAGCTGCGCGTACGCCGCGGGCACGCCGGCTGCGATCAGCCGCGGCGCCAGGCCCGGATCGGTGCGCGCCGCGTCGATCGTGGTCGCGTCCAAGTACGGCGCGCGCGAGTTGATGCGCAGGTAGTACGCGCCCCAGCCGCGGCCGCTGGCCTCGTCGCGGTAGCGCAGCGACAGGCCGTACTGGCCGCGGTCGCTGCCGTAACGGTCGCGGTCGCGCGGCAGGATCGCGCCCATCGACTGCATGAAACCGTCGCTGAGCCAGCGCCCCGCGTCGGCGGAGGCGCTGTTGATCGGGTAGTAGGCGTTGGACTGGATGCCGGCGCAGCCGCGCTCGATGCCCAGGTCGCTGCCGGAGAAGAAGGTGCCGCAGGGGTCGTACTCCGACGGCCGCCAGTTCCACTGCCAGAAGCCTTCCAGGCTGAGTTTCGAATCCAGCGTCCACTTCGCCCACAGCATCTCGACCGGAACCTGCGCCTCGCCGGCCGCATCGGTGCCGGGCCGGCGCAACGTGGTGTAGTCGACCGGGTTGATCTGGTTGACGCCGCCGAAGAACAAGCCGCTGCCCCACTTCACCGCCTGCTTGCCGACGCGCACGTCGAGCGCGCTGTCGTCGTCGAGCTTGAGGTGGCCGTAGACATAGGCGTTGAGCCAGAGAAACCCGGAGAACTTGTTCGAACGCGAGAACCCGTCGTCGCTGAGCGGCGCCGACGGATCGAAGCCGTTGGGCACGTTGCCCTGGCGGGTTTCGCGGCGATCCAGGGTGGCGTCGTACCAGGTGCGCGCGCTGAGGTTGACGCCGACGTCGCGGTATTTGAGGTCGACCGATTGCATGATCTTGAACAGGCTCGAAAACGCGTCGCCGCGCGCGAAGTTCAGATTGCCGTCGTCGGCGGTGTCGGCGCCCGTGCCGCCCTTGGGCCGGCCGTCGGAGGCGTAGCCCTTGCCGAGCAGATGCGGCTGGGCCTTGCCGGTGCGCACCGCGGTGCCGGCCACCGCGCGCAGGTTCCACTGGCCCTGGATGCGGCCGTCGGCCAACTCGAATTCGGCAGCCGCGGCCGGCGCGGCGGCGAGCGCGGCGCACACCGCCAGCGACAAGACGCACATTCGGCGCGTGAACGAACTACTAAAAAAATCACCGGAAAACAGCTGAAAACCCGACATGAAAACCGATCCTGCAACACTGCTGCAGGCGTTCTAGCACCGCCCGCGCCGGCGCCGCACTACTACTTTAGGCTGTGTTCCGCGCCGCCCCGGTTGTGCCCGCGCGCAGTTACGGCATAGTGCGATGCCAGTCCCGCCCGAGCCCGCCGCAGTCCATGAATTCGCCGCAGTCGATGAGTCGCGATGCCGCCGCCGTCCCGCCCGCCGGCGCCGCGCCGCTGAGCCGCAAGGACACCCGCACCCTGCTGCTGTCGGCGCTCGGCGGCGCGCTGGAGTTCTACGACTTCGTCATCTTCGTGTTCCTGACCGAGACGCTGCGCAAGCTGTTCTTCCCGGTCGGCACGCCCGAATGGCTCGGCACCTTGCAGGTCTACGGCATCTTCGCCGCCGGCTATCTGGTGCGGCCGATCGGCGGCATCGTCATGGCCCACTTCGGCGACCGCTCCGGGCGCAAGCGCATGTTTACGCTCAGCGTGTTCCTGATGGCGCTGCCGACGCTGTTCATCGGCCTGCTGCCGACGTATGCGCAGATCGGCCTGGCCGCGCCGCTGTTGCTGCTGTTCCTGCGCATCGTCCAGGGCATCGCGATCGGCGGCGAAGTGCCCGGCGCGTGGACCTTCGTCGCCGAGCACGCGCCGCGCGGCCGGGTCGGCTTCGCCTGCGCTTCGCTGTCGGCCGGGCTCACCGCGGGCATCCTGATCGGCTCGCTGATCTCGACCGCGATCAATACCTTCCTGGCGCCGGCGCAGGTGCTGGACTGGGGCTGGCGGGTGCCGTTCGTGATCGGCGGCGTGTTCGGTTTCCTCGCCGTGTACCTGCGCCGCTGGCTCAGCGAAACGCCGGTGTTCACCGCGATGCGCGAAAGCCGCCAGCTGGTGCGCGAGCTCCCGCTCAAGCAGGTGCTGCGCGAACACCGCGCCGGCATCGTGCTGTCGATGCTGGTGACCTGGCTGCTGACCGCGGCGATCGTGGTGGTGATCCTGATGACGCCGACCATCGTCCAGCAGAAGTTCGGCATGGCGCCGTCGCGCGCCTTCCTCGGCAACAGCCTCGCGGCGTTCTGTCTGACCCTCAGCGCGATCGGCGGCGGCTGGCTGGTCGACCGCATCGGCCGCGGCCGCGCTTTGCTGCTGGGTTCGCTCGGCGTGCTGCTGAGCAGCTTCGCGCTGTACTACGACCTCAACCACGGCGCGCACAACTTCCTGCTGCTGTACGCGCTGGCCGGCGTGTTCGTCGGCGTGGTCGGGGTGATCCCGGCGGTGATGGTGGCCGCGTTCCCGGCGCCGGTGCGGTTCTCGGGCCTGTCGTTTTCCTACAACGTCGCCTACGCGGTGTTCGGCGCGGCGACTCCGCCGTTGATCGGCGGTTATCTGGCCCCGCATTTCGGCGGCATGGCGCCGGCGTACTACGTGATGGCGGTGGCGCTGGTCGGGGTCGCGGTGTCGCTGTATCTGCTGGCCAATCCGCGCCAGCGGTTCCACGAGGATTGATCGCGGCGCCAGTCAGCAGACCATTACGAAATACGCGCCGAAGATCGCCAGCCCGGCGATCCAGCAGGCGAACATCGCCACCACCGCTGCGAACACCCACACCGCGCGCACGAGGCCGCCGCGACCCAGCGTGCCGCGCACGGCGACAACGGGCAAGGCCAGGCCGAGCAGTGCGAACAGGCCCAGCACGGCCCAGCCGAGCGCCCAGAACGCGAGCGATTTCTCGCCGGATTCCGGCGGGCATTGGGTCGTGGCGAGCGCGAGCGCGGGCGATAGCGCGCAGGTCAGCGCTGCGTAGCGCTTCATGCGGGTTTTCCGCGTGGCGCGGGCGCAAGATCAAAATGGGTTCCGGCTTTCGCCGGAATGACGGTTGGGGCGCTGCGCACCCGATGCGGGATGAAACGCCTCCCACCTACCGTCATTCCGGCGAAAGCCGGAACCCATTTTGATTTTGAACTGAGCCACCTCACCCCACTCACACCCCCGCCGCCCGGCGCCAGAAGTAATGCGCCAGCGGCGGCACTTTCCCGGCCAGCCCCAACAACGGCCCGCGCACCAGCGTGGCGGCGAGGTCGTCGTTGGAGAACAGCTTGTTCAAACCGTCGAAGCCGTACGCCGCCAGCGCGTTCTCGCTGCGGCGTTCGCGCGCCCAGCGTTCGAGCCGGTGCGGCGAACCCGGATCGGCGCCGCGGCGGCGCGCCTGCTGCAGGCTCGCGCGCAGGCCGGCGACATCGCGCAGGCCGAGGTTGACACCCTGCCCCGCGAGCGGATGGACGACGTGCGCGGCATCGCCGATCACGGCGACCCGGCCGGACACGTAGCGCTGCGCGAGTTGCCGGCGCAGCGGGAATGCGGCGCGTTGCGAGACTTTCGTCAGCGCGCCCAGGCGTCCGGCGAAGGCGCGTTCGAGTTCGATCAGAAATGCTTCGTCCGTCGCGCCGAGCAGGCGCCCGGCTTCGGCTTCCGGCAGCGTCCACACGATCGAGCTGCGTTTGTCGCGCGCGCCGTCGTCGCCGAGCGTCGGCAGGAACGCGATCGGCCCGCCCGGCAGGAAACGCTGCCAACACGTGACTTCATGACTGCGTTCGCTGTCGACGTAAGCGACCAGCCCGCGCTGGCCGTAATCGTGCGCCGGCGCGTCGATGCCGGCGAGCCGGCGCAGTTTCGATTCGGCGCCGTCGGCGGCGACCACCAGCCGCGCGCGCAAACGCCGGCCGCCGGCCAAGGCCACGCCGACGCTGTCGGCCTGGTCGCGCTCCAGCGCTTCGACTTCTTCGGGGCAATGCAGCTGCACGCCGGCCGGCGCCAGCGCCGACCACAAGCGGTCGACCAACAAGCCGTTCTCGACGATCCAGCCCAGTTCGCGGCGGCCGAAGGCGTCGGCGTCGAACGCGATCTCGCCGCCGCCGGCCGCGTCCCACACCCGCATCGCGCGATACGGCTGCGCGCGCGCGTCGCGCACCGCGTTCCACACGCCGAGGTCGTCGAGCAGCGCGGCGTTGTCGGGCGCGAACGCGTACACGCGCAGGTCCGGGCGCTGCGGCGACCACGGCGCCGGTTCGCGCGCTTCGACCAAGGCCACATCGAGCCCGTCGCGTGCGAACGCGAGCGCGGCCGCGGCGCCGACCACGCCAGCGCCGACCACGACCACATCGAGCAGGTCGCGCCGGCTCATGCGCGGCCGCCTTGGCGTTGGCTGCGGCACAGCGCGGGCACGTCGCCGCGGTAGCCCATCGCGCCGCCGACCAAGAAAGACTGCGCGCTCGCCAGACGGTCGAACGCGAACAGCCCGAGGCTGCGCAAAGGCCGCATCAATTCGGTCTCGTTCGACGCCAGCCGCGCCAGCCCGTCGGAGAAATTCACCGTGCGCTCGCGGTCTTCCTTGCGCCGTTCGAGATAGTGCGCGAGCAAGGCCTCGTTGCCGCAGTCGGCGTCGCCGGCCTCGCGTTGAGTCTGGATCAGTTCGGCCAGCGTCATCGCATCGCGCAAGCCGAGGTTGAAGCCTTGCGCGCCGATCGGATGGATGGTCTGGGCGGCGTTGCCGACCAACACCGCCCGGGCTGCCACGGTTTGCCTCGCCAGCACCCGGATCGCCGGATACAGGCTGCGCGCGCCGCAACTCAGCAAGCGCCCGGCGCGCCAGCCGAACGCGTCCTGCACGCGGGCGAGGAAGCCGGCTTCGTCGAGCGCGGCGACCGCGTCGGCATCGTCGGTGGCGACGCCGTGGATCAAACCGTAATGGCGGTCGCCGCGCGGCAGCAGCGCGGTCGGGCCGTCGCGGCCGAGGCGCTCGTAGGCGGTGCCGTCGGGCGTGCGCTCGCTGCGCAGGCGCGCGACGAACAGGGTCTGGCGGTAGTCGTGATCGTCGCTGCCGATGCCCAGCGCCTCGCGCACGCCGCTGCGGGTGCCGTCGGCGGCGACCAACAGACGAGTACGCAGGATCCGTTCCCCGGCTCCATCGGCCACGCGCACCGCACGCCAGCCGTCGTCGCTGTCGGCCAGGCCGACGAACCGCACCGGCCGGTAGCGCAGCAGGCGCGGCAGTTCGGCCAGCCGCGCTTCCAGCGCTTCGCCGAAATCGCGCGCGACCACCACCCGGCCGAATTCCTCGCGGCCGTAGCGCTGCGCTTCGAGCACGGTGCGGCCGAAATCGCCGCGGCGGCTGATGTGGATGCGGCGGATCGGCCCGGTCGGCGCGCGCAGCTTGGCCAGCACGCCGAGCGCGTCGAGGGCGTTGAGGGTGGCTTCGGCGAAGCTGAGGTTGCGTTCGTCGAACACCGCCGGCAGCGCGCCGGGCGGGGCGGCCTCGACCAGGCCGACATCGAGGCCGATCCGGTCCAGGGCGATGGCGAGACTGGCGCCGACCAGGCCGCCGCCGACGATCAGGACATCGTGGCTGGCGTGGATCTGCGCGCCGGAGGAATGCGGCGTAGCGTCTGAAGTCATGGCGTTCATGATACTTGGGCGCTCGCTAAGCGCGCGTTCGCGGATGTCGCAGCGCGGCGATCGGGCGGCAAAGCGCCGGGCCGCAAGGCCGTCGCGCACGATCGCCGCCGCGGTCGCATCGCCGTCGCCCGCAAACCTGCCCTGCAGCCACGAAGCCGTCCTTTCGGCCCCGCCGAATCAACCACTTAGCCCGCAACCGCGACCGAGGCGGCACATTCGCCCCCAGCTTCTTTAGAATGGCCGCATCGACGCGCCCGCGTCCGGAGCCAGATCCATGAAGCCGAACACCCGCAACAGCCTGATCCTCGCCCTGCTGGCCGTGTTGATGGTCGCCACCCGAGTCAATCACTGGGCACCGATCCCCGATGCGTCATGGGCGGTGTTCTTCATCGGCGGCTTCTACCTGCGCAGCTGGACCCGCTGGGCGTTCCCGGCGCTGATGGCGCTGGCGGTGCTGATCGATTACGCGGTCATCAGCCGCATGGGCATCAGCTTCTGGGACCACTACTGCGTCTCGGCCGCGTACTGGTTCCTGATCCCGGCGTATTTCGCGATGTGGGCCGGCGGCCTGTTCGTGGCGCGCAACTACAAGCGCCGCTGGAGCACCCTCGGCGTCGCCGCGGTCGCGATGGTGGCGTCGGTGGCGGTGTGCCAGCTGTTGAGCCAGGGCAGCTTCTACTGGATCTCGGCCTCGGTGCCGAACCCGACCGTCGCCGGCTGGGCCGCCAACTACTTCGAATGGCTGCTGCCGTACCTGCGCACCACCGCGACCTACGTCGGCATCGCCGCGCTGGTTCAGGCGATCGCCGCGGGCGCGAGCAAGACCGCGCTGCCGGCGCAGTCCGACGACGCGCGCAAGCGCTGATCCGCGCAACGCACGGGTCGACGCGATGGGCAACCGCCTTTCCAAGATCTACACCCGCACCGGCGACGACGGCTCCACCGGCCTCGGCGACGGCAGCCGCACCGGCAAGGATTCGGCCCGGGTCGGCGCCTACGGCACGGTCGACGAAGCCAATTCGACCATCGGCCTGATCCTCGCCGCCGAGTTGCCGGCCGCTGTACGCGAGCAGCTGGTGTCGATCCAGCACCAGATGTTCGACCTCGGCGCCGAACTGTGCATCCCGGGCCACGCGGCGATCTTCGCCGCCGACATCGACCGGCTCGAGCAGTGGCTCGACGCGCACAACGAGGACCTGCCGCCGCTCAAGGAGTTCATCCTCCCGGCCGGCGGCGAGGCCGCGGCGCGCTGCCACATCGCCCGCACCGTGGTCCGCCGCGCCGAGCGCGAGACGGTGGCGCTGGCGCGGGTCGAGGACATCCGGCCCGAGGCCGTGCGTTACCTCAACCGCCTGTCCGACCTGCTGTTCGTGATCGCGCGCGTGCTCGCCCGCGCCGGCGGCCACGGCGAGGTCACCTGGAACCACGAGCGCCGCAAGGCCTAGCCGCGTGCGCGTCTATACGCATCCGGCCTGCACGCGCCACGACCCGGGTCCGGGCCATGCCGAGCGGCCGCTGCGTCTGGTCGCGGTGACCGAATCGCTGCGCGAAGCCTTCGCCGAGCGCCTGCACTGGTGCGAGGCGCCGGCCGCCAGCCGCGGCCAGTTGCTGCGCGCGCACTCCGACGAACTGCTGAGCCTGGTGCTCGACACCGCGCTGGACGGGCCGATGCAGCTGGACCCCGACACCGTGCTGGCGCCGGGTTCGGCCGAAGCCGCGCTGCGCGCCGCCGGCGCCGGCGTGGCCGCGGTCGACGCGGTGCTCAAGGGCGAAACCGGCCGCGCGTTCTGCGCAGTGCGCCCGCCGGGCCATCACGCCACCGCGGAGGTGGCGATGGGCTTTTGCCTGTTCAACAACATCGCCGTCGCCGCCGCCCACGCCTGCGACAAGCACGGGCTGGCGCGCGTGGCGGTGATCGACTTCGATGTCCACCACGGCAACGGCACCCAGGCGATCTTCGACAGCGATGCGCGGGTGATGTACGTCAGCTCGCACCAGATGCCGCTGTACCCCGACACCGGCTACGCGCACGAACGCGGGGTCGGCAACATCGTCAACGCGCCGTTGCCGGCGGGCACCGGCAGCGAAGGCTTCCGCCGGGTCTGGCGCGAGCGCCTGCTGCCGGCCATCGACGGCTTCCGCCCGCAGCTGGTGCTGATCTCGGCCGGCTTCGACGCGCACAAGCGCGACCCGCTGGCGCAGATCGAGCTCGACGGCGACGACTTTGCCTGGCTGACCGCCGAACTGGTCGCCATCGCCGAGCGCCACGCGCAAGGGCGGGTGGTGTCGATGCTGGAGGGCGGCTACGACCTCGCCGCCTTGCGCGAAAGCGCGGTCGCGCACGTGGGCGCCCTGCTCGCCTGAGCCCCTTGTAGGAGCGGCGCGAGCCGCGACCGCGGAGTAGCCGGTCGCGTCGCAAGCGAGATGTCGCGGTCGCAGCTTGCGCAGCTCCTACAGCCGCCGCGCCCGGCTTCCGAAGCCCCTAGGAGCGGCGCGAGCCGCGACCGCGGGGTAGCCGGTCGCGTCGCAAGCGAGGTGTCGCGGTCGCAGCTTGCGCAGCTCCTACAGTCGCTGCGCCCGGCTTCCGAAGCCCCTGTAGGAGCGGCGCGAACCGCGACCGCGGGGTGGCCGGTCGCGTCGCAAGCGAGATGTCGCGGTCGCAGCTTGCGCAGCTCCTACAGTCGCTGCGACCGGCTTCCGAAGCCCCCTGTAGGAGCGGCGCGAGCCGCGACCGCGGGGTAGCCGGTCGCGTCCCAAGCGAGGTGTCGCGGTCGCAGCTTGCGCAGCTCCTACAGTCGCTGCGCCCGGCTTCCGAAGCCCCGTGTAGGAGCGGCGCGAGCCGCGACCGCGGGGTAGCCGGTCGCGTCGCAAGCGAGATGTCGCGGTCGCAGCTTGCGCAGCTCCTACAACCGCTGCGCCCGGCTTCCGAAGCCCCTGTAGGAGCGGCGCGAGCCGCGACCGCGGGGTAGCCGGTCGCGTCGCAAGCGAGGTGTCGCGGTCGCAGCTTGCGCAGCTCCTACAGCCGCTGCGACCGGCTTCCGAAGCCCCTGTAGGAGCGGCGCGAACCGCGACCGCGGGGTAGCCGGTCGCGCCGCAAGCGAGGTGTCGCGGTCGCAGCTTGCGCAGCTCCTACAGCCGCTGCGACCGGCTTCCGAAGCCCCTGTAGGAGCGGCGCGAGCCGCGACCGCGGGGTAGCCGGTCGCGACGCAAATCAATAAGGCCCCCGAAGCCAGCCCCTTCAACTGCTGGGCCAAACCAGCCCCGGTCGGGACGACCGATCGCGCTTCTCGGCTCCGGCCGCCGCGGGCGTTACGTCGCTTCGGTTCCTTCGAACTCCAACGCCGCCGAATTGATGCAATAACGCAACCCGGTCGGCCGCGGCCCGTCCGGGAACACGTGTCCCAGGTGCGACTGGCAGCGCGCGCATTTGACTTCGATCCGGCGCATTCCGTGACTCTCGTCGGCCTGCTCGCTGACCGCCTCGGGCCGGATCGGCTGGTAGTAGCTCGGCCAGCCGCTGCCGGAGTCGTACTTGGTGTCGGAGCCGAACAAGGGCTCGCCGCAGGCCACACAGGTGTAAGTGCCGGCCTCCTTGTGGTTCCAGAAACGCCCGGTGAAAGCGCGCTCGGTGGCCGAGCAGCGGCACACCGCGTACTGCTCCGGCGACAGCTGCTCGCGCCATTCAGCTTCGCTCTTCTCGACCGGGGCGGCGGGGTCGGGGGTGGGGTGCTGGCTCATGCGGTCCTCCTGGGGTGGGCGGCGGCGCGTTGCCGGCACGGTCGCGGGAATTGGATCGAAAATCCCGGCCGGACCGGCGCGCGTTGGAAGATGAACGCCGATGGCCTACAAATGGCGTTCGCGTTGCCCGCTTGCAAGGGATGGGGCAAGCTAACCGCCGTTTTTCAACGTCTGCCGGATGCTCGCGTGCGCAAACCCCTTCGCCTGCTCCCGTTGTCGCTCTGCATCGCCATCGCCCTGCCCGCTTATGCGGCGGACGACAACGAGAACTGGGGGCTGTGCCCGCTGATCGACGCGGTGCCGTCCTTCGACGACGCCCCCGCCCCGACCGGCACCGCCGACCAGCGCTCCAGCCAGCCGACCGCGATCGACGGCGGCACCCTGCAGCGCGGCGGCGACGACCAGAACATCGTCGTCCAGGACAACGTCCGGCTCAGCCGCGGCGACCAGTTCCTCGGCACCGACAAGCTCAGCTACAACCAGGAATCGGGCAAGTACACCGCCGAGGGCCATGTCCGCTACCAGGACTCGAGCATGCGCCTGGTCGCCGAGCACGCCGAGGGCGACCAGAACGCCGACCAGCACCAGATCGACGACGTCGAGTACCAGCTGACCTCGCGCCGCGGCAACGGCGGCGCCGAGCGGATCCAGCTCAACGGCGCCAAGGGCTCGCTGCACAGCTCCACATATTCGACCTGCGCGCCGAACCAGCGCGCCTGGGAGCTGCGCGCCCACCGCATCGACATCGACACCGAGGAAGGCATGGGCGTGGCCCGCAACGCCACCCTGCGGATCGGCAAGATTCCGGTGCTGTACGTGCCGTGGTTCATGTTCCCGGTCGACGACCGCCGCCGCACCGGCCTGCTGTATCCGAACATCGGCATGTCCGGCAAGAACGGCTTCGACTGGCGCCAGCCGATCTATCTGAACCTGGCGCCGAACTACGACGCCACCTTGTTCCCGCGCTACATGTCCCGCCGCGGCGCCGCCCTGGGCGTGGAGTTCCGCTGGCTGTACGAGAACGGCTCGGGCGAGACCTACGTCAACTGGATGCCGCGCGACGACCTCTCGCGCAAGGATCCGGACCGCTACACCTATTACCGCCGCATCGACAGCCCGCTGCTGACCATTCCCGAGAACGAGATGCCGCGCGACAACCGCGGCGAGTTCGCGTTCAAGGGCACCCACCGCTTCAACGGCAACTGGTACGCCGGCGCCAACCTGGCCTGGGTCAGCGACAAGTACTACCTGCAGGACTTCAGCAACAGCCTGTACGGCCAGTCGGCGACCTCGCTGCGCAGCGAGATCGGCGTGTACGGCCGCGGCCGCTACTGGGACGCGAGCGTCATCGCCGACCACAACCAGCTGGCCGACTTCACCCTGCAGGAAGACGCGATGGCGTACGACCGCCTGCCGCGCGCGACCTTCCACTGGCAGCAGCCGATGCTGCCGTGGCTGGAAACCGGCGTCGACACCGAGGCCGTGCGGTTCCAGCACGAAGACGTGAAGTACGTCAGCAACGACCCGACCCCGGGCATTCCGGCCAGCCGCCGCCGCGAGATCCCGGGCGGCAGCCGCTTCGACGTGCGCCCGTTCGTGAGCTTCCCGCTGGAAGGCGCGGCCTGGTACATCCGGCCCAAGCTGGCCTGGCGCTACACCGCCTACGAACTCGACGCCAGCCTGGCCAAGCAGATCGCCAACCAGCGCGCCGACGCCTTCGTCGCGGCCAACCCGGGCACGGTCAAGACCGATGCCATGGTGCGCGGCTTCTACGACAAGTCGCCGACCCGCAGCCTGCCGATCACCTCGATCGACGCCGGCCTGTACTTCGACCGCGAGACCGAAATCCGCGGCGACCATTACGTGCACACCCTGGAGCCGCGCGTGTTCTACCTGCGCGCGCCGTACCGCGACCAGGACGGGCTGCCGCTGTTCGACACCAACCCGATGTCGTTCAGCTGGGGCGCGCTGTTCCGCGACAACCGCTACTCCGGCGCCGACCGCCAGACCGACGCCAACCAGCTGACCACCGCGCTGACCACGCGCCTGATCAACTCCGAGGACGGCCGCGAGCGGCTCGCCGCGAGCATCGGCCAGATCCAGTACTTCGACGACATCCGCGTGGTCGCCGGCGCCGAAACCCCGATCAAGCAGGGCAAGTCGGCCTGGGTCGCCGACGTCAGCGTGTCGCCGACCGACCGCTGGACGATCAACGCCACCTACCAGTGGGACCCGCGCCTGCGCAGCGAGGACGTCGCCACCCTGCGCGCGCGCTACCTGTTCGGCAATTCGGGCGTGGTCAACTTCGCCTACCGCTACCGCCGCAACCTGGCCGCGCCGCCGGGCTCGCCGAGCGACATCGCCGACCAGTACGAGCAGGCCGACGTCTCCTTCCTGTACCCGATCAACAACAACTGGAGCATCGTCGGCCGCTACTACTACTCGATCAAGGACAGCCGTCCGCTCGAGCAGATCGCCGGCGTGCAGTGGGAAAGCTGCTGCCTGGCGGTGCGCGCGATCGCCCGCCGCTACCAGCGCAACCGCTCCGAAGACCTGAACAGCTCGTTTCAGGTGGAGTTCGAACTCAAGGGTCTAGGCTCGGCGGGCCAGAACACGGAGAAGGTTTTGCGCCGTGCTATTCTCGGCTACAACCGCGACGACCTCTATTTGACGCCTCCGTCCCCCTCGGTCAGCCGCGAAAACCGCGGTCCCGGCGGCGACGAGGCCATCCTCGACCCGACCCTATGAACAATCGTTTTGCGCGCACTCTGTCCGCGGGCGTTCTCGCCGCGGGCCTGCTGATCGGCAGCGTCCACGCCCAGGACCTGCAGCCGATCGACCGCATCGCCGCGGTCGTGGACGAGGACGTGATCCTCAAGACCGAACTCGACCGCGCGGTCGCCAACATCCTCAACCAGTACGCCGGCCGCAGCGAACAGCTGCCGCCGCGCGACGTGCTCGAGCGCCAGGTGCTCGAGCGCCTGATCCTGCTGAAGCTGCAGGTCGCCCAGGCCCAGGGCACCGGCGTGCGCGTGACCGACCAGGAAATCGAGCAGGCCATCGCCGGCATCGCCCAGTCCAACCGCATCAGCGTCGACCAGCTGCGCCAGCAGATCGCCCGCGACGGCAGCTCCTATGCCGACTTCCGCAGCTCGATCCGCGACGAACTGCTGGTCCAGCGCCTGCGCCAGCGCTTCGCCCAGACCCGGGTTTCGGTCAGCGACGCCGAAGTCGACGCCGCCCTGGCCGCCCAGGCCAACACCGGCACCCAGTACCACCTGGCGCACATCCTGATTTCGCTGCCCGAAGGCGCCACGCCCGAGCAGATCGCCACCGCGCAGAAGAAGGTCGACGGGGTCAAGGCCCTGATCGACAAGGGCGAGATGGACTTCAACGCGGCCGCGGTGCGCTATTCCGACAGCCCCAACGCGCTGGAAGGCGGCGACCTGGGCTGGCGCAGCGTCGACGAAATCCCGGCCGCGTTCGCCGAGATGATGAAGTCGATGAAGGCCGGCGACGTGACCCAGCCGCTGCGCGGCCCGAGCGGCTTCCAGCTGCTGAAGCTGGTCGAGGTGCGCGACGCCTCCAAGTCCGGCCCGCAGATGGTCACCCAGTACCACGCCCGCCACATCCTGGTCCGGGTCAACGACAAGATCACCGAAGCCCAGGCCAAGGCCAAGGCCGAGACCCTGCGCGCGCGCATCGCCGGCGGGGCCAAGTTCGAAGACGTGGTCAAGGAAAGCTCCGAAGACCTCGGCACCCAGGCCAAGGGCGGCGATCTGGGCTGGTTCACCCGCGACGAATTCGGTCCCGAGTTCGGCGGCGCGGTCGCGGCCCTGGGCGACAACGACATCTCGCAGCCGATCCACACCAGCGCGGGCTATCACATCGTCCAGCGCCTGGGCACGCGCGAAAGCGACATGGCCGACCAGAGCAAGCGCGCCCAGGTCCAGGAGACCATCGGCCGGCGCAAGCTGGAAGAGGAATGGAACCGCTTCCTGCGCGAGAAGCGCAGCGAGGCCTATGTCGACTTCCGCGTCGGCAAGGGCTCGGAAGGCAACCAGCCGGGTACCGAAACCACGCTGCCCACCAAGGGCGGCTGACGTGACCCCGCCCCGGCTCGCGCTGGTGCCGGGCGAGCCGGCCGGCGTCGGGCCGGAGCTGTGCGTGCGGCTGCTGCAACAGCCGCGCGACTACGATCTGATCTGCTACGCCGACCCGCGCAGCCTGCGCGCCGCGGCCGACGCCCTCGCCCTGCCGCTGACCCTGCTGCCGCCCGAGCGCCCTTCGCGCGCGCCGGGCGAGGTCGCCATGGTCGACATCCGCAATCCCGTGCAGCCGGCCTTCGGCACGCCCGAGCCCGGCAACGCCGCGGCCGTGATCCAGGCCCTGCGCGACGCCGCCCAGGCCTGCCTGGACGGGCGCCTGGACGGGGTGGTCACCGGCCCGGTGCACAAGGCCGTCATCAACGAGGGCGGCATCGCCTACACCGGCACCACCGAGTTGCTGGCGCAGCAGGCCGGCTGCGAGGTGGTGATGATGCTGGCCAACGACATCGTCCGGGTCGCCCTGGCGACCACCCACCTGCCGCTGCGCGCGGTCGCCGATGCGATCGCGGCCGAGCCGCTGGCGCGGACCCTGCGCACCGTCGATGCCGCGCTGCGCGGCGATTTCGGCCTGCAGAACCCGCGCATCGCCGTGCTCGGCCTGAACCCGCACGCCGGCGAAGCCGGGCACCTGGGCATGGAGGAGATCGAGGTCATCGAGCCGGTGCTGGCCGCACTGCGCGGCGAGGGCCTGGACCTGATCGGCCCGCTGCCGGCCGACACCGCGTTCCTGCCGGCCAAGCTGGCCGGCTTCGACGCGGTCGTCGCGATGTACCACGACCAGGGCCTGCCGGTGCTCAAGTACAGCGGCTTCGAGCGCGCGGTGAACCTGACCCTGGGGCTACCCTATCCGCGCGTCGCGGTCGACCACGGCACCGCCCTGGACCTGGCCGGGCGCGGCCTGGCCGACCCGTCCAGCCTGATCGCCGCCGCCGAGACCTGCGCCCGCATCGCCCAGATCCGCTCGTCCCGTTCGTCCCGCACCACCCGCATTCCGCCCGGAGGCTCGCCATGACCGGCACCGCCAAGACCCACGCCAAGGGCTTCAAGCCCGAAGCCAAGAAGCATCTGGGCCAGCACTTCCTGCACGACCGCAACGTCATCGCGATGATCGTGCAGGCAGTGGACCCGAAACCCGGCGACCGCCTGGTCGAAATCGGCCCCGGCCAGGGCGCGATCACCTTCCCGCTGCTCGACCGCCATGGCGAGCTGACCGTGATCGAGTTCGACCGCGACCTGATCTTCCCGCTGACCGAGTCGGCACGCGCGCACGGCACGCTGGAAGTGATCCATCGCGACGTGCTGACGGTCGACTTCAGCGCCCTGGCGCACAACGGCGGCCCGATCCGGTTGGTCGGCAACCTGCCCTACAACCTGTCCTCGCCGATCCTGTTCCACGCGCTGGAGCACGCCGCGGCGATCCGCGACATGCATTTCATGCTGCAAAAGGAAGTCGTCGACCGCATGGCCGCGGCGCCCGGCAGCAAGGTCTACGGCCGCCTGAGCGTGATGTTGCAGGCCTATTGCGAGGTGATCGCGCTGTTCGACGTGCCGCCGGCCGCATTCCGGCCGCCGCCGAAGGTCGACTCGGCGGTGGTGCGGATGATTCCGCTGGCGCCGGAGCAAATCGGCATCGACGACCGCGCGCTGTTCGCACGGGTCGTCCGCGACGCCTTCGGCCAGCGTCGCAAGACCCTGCGCAACGCCTTGTCGCTGGTCTGCGACGGCGCCTCGATCGAAGCCGCCGGGCTGCGTCCCGACGCCCGCGCCGAGCAACTGGACGTGGCCGAGTTCGTGCGCCTGAGCAACTGGCTGCGCGCGCACGACAAAGTCCTGCCCGATCCGTCCGCGGCCTGAGCGCGGAGCGCACGCGGCTGCGTCCGCCGCGCGCCCGCAGCAGCAGGCGCCGGCCGCTTGCGCCGCGGCCTGCGGCCGCGATCCCAGCCGCCTGCCCGGGACGTTTCGCCCCTCCCCGCGTTATTGCCGCAACTCATTCCCGCTTCATCCCCGCTTTGCTTAAACTGCCGCCATGAACCGCCCCACCGAATACGTCTTCGACATCGACGTGGCGACCCGCTACCTGGACGATCAATCCGCTCCGGAGCAGGACCGCTACGTGTTCGCCTACACCATCCACATCCGCAACGCCGGCAAGATTCCCGCGCGCCTGATCTCGCGCCATTGGGTGATCACCGACGCCAACGGCAAGGTGCAGGAAGTGCGCGGCGACGGCGTGGTCGGCGAGCAGCCGTGGCTGCGTCCGGGCGACGATTACGAATACACCTCCGGCGCCGTGCTGGAGACCAGCCTGGGCACGATGGAAGGCAGCTACGCGATGGTCGCCGACGACGGCACCCGTTTCGACGCGCCGGTTCCGTCGTTCACCCTGACCGTGCCGCGCACGTTGCACTGAGCGCGGACGGCACATGAGCGTTTGGGCAATCGGCGACCTGCAAGGCTGTTACGACGCCACCCAGCGGTTGCTGGAGCGGCTGAAATTCGATCCGGCGCAGGACAAACTCTGGTTCTGCGGCGACCTGGTCAACCGCGGCGGGCAATCCCTGGAAACCCTGCGTCTGGTGCACTCGCTGCGCGAGCACAGCGTGGTGGTGCTGGGCAACCACGACCTGTCGCTGCTGGCGATCGGCCAGCGCACCGAGGAAGAGAAGCGCAAGGTCAATCCCGACCTGCAGCGCATCGTCCTGGCCGAGGACGGCGAGTCGCTGCTGGACTGGCTGCGCATGCAGAAGCTGGTCCACGCCGACCGCTCGCTCGGCTGGATGATGGTGCACGCCGGGCTGGCGCCGCGCTGGACCACGGCGATGGCCGAGCGCCACGCGCGCGAGGTCGAGGAACGCCTGCACAGCGACCAGTACCGGCGCCTGCTCAAGAACATGTACGGCGACCGCCCGGCCTGGAATCCGAAGCTGGCCGGCATCGACCGCCACCGCGCGATCATCAACATCTTCACCCGCCTGCGCTATTGCACGCCGCGCGGCCGCATCGCGTTCGAGGACAAGGGCAGCCCCGGCACCCAGCCGGTCGGCCTGTATCCGTGGTACGAAGTGCCGGGCCGGGCCGAGCGCGATCTCAAGATCGTGTGCGGGCATTGGTCGACGCTGGGCCTGTTCATCGGCCACGGCGTGCACGCGATCGACACCGGCGCGGTCTGGGGCGGCAAGCTGACCGCGTTGCAGCTCGACACCGACGAGCTGCGGCTGGTGCAGGTGCCTGGCCGCGACGTGCCGGCGAATCCGCCGCGGCCGCGACCGCCGCGGCCGGCGAACCCCGGTTCGAATTCGCAGCCGAATTCGAAACCGCACTCGAACTGAGCGGAGCCTGCGCATGCGCCACGGACGGCGGAACGGTTGCGAACTTCGTCCGCCGCGCGCGACGCGTTCGCGCACAACAGCCGCCTGCGCGCGAGCGCTCGCGCCGCGCATCGCGGCGCCGCTGCTCGCCGTACTCGCCGCGGCCTGCTCGCAGTCGTCCGCGCCGCCGGCGCAACGCGTCGAAACCCGGGCTTGGCCGGCGCCGCCGGCGCAACCCGACGCGCCGTCTCCGCCGTTGGTCGCCGCCGCGCGCGCGCAGGTCGGCGTGGTCCGGTTGTACGACCCGGCCTACGTGCAACTGGGCTACCCCGGCGGCGACGTCGCGCCCGACCGCGGCGTCTGCACCGACGTGGTGATCCGCGCGCTGCGCGTGCAGGGCCTGGACCTGCAACGCGAAGTGCACGAAGACATGCGCGCGAACTTCGCCGCGTATCCGTCGTTGTGGCGCGCCAGTTCGACCGACCGCAGCATCGACCACCGCCGCGTGCCGAACCTGCGCCGCTGGTTCGAGCGCCAGGGCTGGTCGCTGCCGGTCAGCGCGCAAGCCGGCGACTACCGCGCCGGCGACGTGGTGACCTGGAACCTCGGCCGCGGCCAGACCCACATCGGCATCGTCTCCGACCGCCGCTCGTGGGACCGGCGAAGGCCGTTGATCCTGCACAACATCGCCCGCGGCACCCAGGAGGAAGACGTACTGTTCGCCTACGAAATCAGCGGGCGCTATCGGCCGCAACTGGCCGGCGCAGCCACGGCCTCGCGCTGAGCGCAGCGGTGCGATGACGCCCGAACCGCCCGACAAGCCGGATAAGCCGCACAAGCCGGGGCGCCAACCGACCGTGGCCGAAACGCTGCGCGCCATCGAGGAACGGTCCGATGCGAGGCGCGGGCGCAGCAACGCGCGGATGCTGTTCTACGCCAGCGTCGTGGTCGCGCTGGTCCTGGCCGAGATCGTCCTGGTCAATCTCAACCCGCCGCAGCCGGCGCAGAGCCCGGCACCGGCGCTCTCCGCCGCCGCGAGGCCGACGGCTTCGACGCCCGCCGCCGACCCGATCGCGGACCGCGCGTTCGACGCGACGCTCGACCGCCTGCAAGCCGAAAGCGCAGCGAGCGCCGAGGCGCGCGAGCGCACCCGCGCCCATCGCTCGCAGTTGCAGCAAGCCATCGACCGAGCCGGGCTCGAACTGAAGATAGAACGCTTCGAATGCGGCCCGCGTTTGTGCGCGGCCTGGCTGCTCGGCGGCGGCGACGCCTACGACCGGCTCAACGCGGCGCTGCCGACGATGCCGCAAGCGCCGCTGCGCGCCATCGCCGGCGCCGCCACGCCGCCGGAGCAACGCCGGCATCCGCTGCTGCTGTCGATCGGCAACGACGCCGACGCGACGAACACGGCGCCGACCGCCGCGCCCTGAGCGCGGCCGGCCGCGGTTTCAGTCCATGCCGAGGCGGACGTAGTCGACGTACTCGAAATCGAACTCGTTGCGCTCGTCGGCACGATGGCGTTCGCGCGCGGTCTCGCGCCACTCGGCCTGATCGAAACGCGGGAAGAACGCGTCGGCGCCTTCGACCACGGTGTCGACCCGGGGACGAACACGGCGCCGACCGCCGCGCCCTGAGCGCGGCCGGCCGCGGTTTCAGTCCATGCCGAGGCGGACGTAGTCGACGTACTCGAAATTGAACTCGTTGCGCTCGTCGGCACGATGGCGCTCGCGCGCGGTCTCGCGCCACTCGGCCTGATCGAAACGCGGGAAGAACGCGTCGGCGCCTTCGACCACGGTGTCGACCCGGGTCAGGTACAGCCGCGTCGCCGACGGCAGGCACAGCGCGTAGATCTCGCCGCCGCCGATCACGCACAGCTCGGCGGCGCCGTCGGCCGCGGCCCGTTCCAGCGCCTGCTCGGTCGAGCCGACCGCTTCCATGCCGGCGAACGGCACTTCGCCGGAACGCGTCAGCACCAGATTGCGCCGGCCCGGCAGCGCGCGACCGAGCGATTGCGCGGTCTTGCGCCCCATCAGCAGCGGCTTGCCCAGGGTCAAAACCTTGAAGCGCTTGAGATCGTCGGACAAGCGCCACGGCAGCGCGTTGCCGCGGCCGATGGCGTGCTCGCGGTCGAGCGCGGCGATCAGGCTCAGGCGCGGCGCGGAAGTTGCGGATGCGGATGTAGTCATCGGAAAGCCTCGTCGAGAACCAGCGAAAGCCGTGCGTTGCCGCCGGCGCCGGAGCGGTCGAATTCGATGTCGTCGAGCTTCCAGGCGCCGTCCTCGCGGCGCATCAGCGCGTAGTCGCGCCGTTGCCGCGGCGGATCGGGCGCGGCGGCGACGGTCAGCGCGATGTCGATGCGCGCGCTGCCGTCGGCGAGCATCGTCGCGCGGCCCGGTGCGAAGCCGAGCAGGTTTTCGTCCTGGAAGCTGCTGCTGAAGACGTCGTCTTCGATCAGCGGCGGCTTGTCGCCGGGATGCTCGGCGATGAAACGGTCTTGCAGCCGCAACGCCTCGCGCAGACGCTCGCGCAGCGCGCGGGTCACCAGCGGCTCGCACGCGGCCAGGCGCGCGCCTTGCGGCAGGCCGGCCGCACTGCCGTCGGCGTAGGCGCGGACGTGCAGGCGATAGAACGCGGAAACCGCTGCGATCGCTTCCGCGGGCACGCGCGCCTCAGCGGCGGTCTGCGCAGGTACGGCCGCGGACGCAGGCGCGGCGGTGCGCACGCAACCGGCCATCGCCAGCCAAGCGATCGCGAATCCACCGACAACGGCTAAACGATGCTGCGGCATGCGCGCTCCTCGCGGACCGGCGACGCCGGCGCCGTTCACTGCCGACCGCCGCACGCGGCGGCGGCGTTCATACCGCCACCGGCGCCTTGATCGCCGGCGCGGGGTCGTACCCTTCGATGGCGATGTCGTCGTAGCCGAACGCGAACAGATCGCTCACGTCCGGATTGAGCTTCAGCGTCGGCAGCGTGCGCGGCTCGCGCGCGAGCTGCTCGCGGGCCTGCTCGTAGTGGTTCGAATACAGATGCGCATCGCCGAGGGTGTGGACGAAGTCGCCGACGCCGAGCCCGCAGGCCTGCGCGATCATGTGGGTCAGCAGCGCATAGCTGGCGATGTTGAACGGCACGCCGAGGAAGATGTCGCCGCTGCGCTGGTACAGCTGGCAGCTGAGCTTGCCGTCGACCACGTAGAACTGGAACAACGCGTGGCACGGCATCAAGGCCATTTGCGGCAGGTCGGCGACGTTCCAGGCGCTGACGATCAGCCGGCGCGAATCGGGATTGCGCTTGATCTCGTCGACGACCCAGCGGATCTGGTCGATCTCGCCGCCGCGGCCGTCGGCCCAGCGCCGCCACTGCTTGCCGTAGACCGGACCGAGTTCGCCGTCGGCGTCGGCCCATTCGTCCCAGATGCTGACCTTGTGGTCTTTCAGGTAGGCGATGTTGGTTTCGCCGCGCAGGAACCACAGCAACTCGTGCACGATCGAGCGCAGGTGCAGCTTTTTGGTGGTGACGAGCGGGAAACCTTCGTTCAAGTCGAAACGCATCTGCCAGCCGAACACGCTGCGGGTGCCGGTGCCGGTGCGGTCCGACTTCTCCGCGCCGTGCTCGAGCACGTGGCGCAACAGATCGAGGTACTGGCGCACGGCTCAGCCCTTGGCCGGCTCGGCGGCCGGCAATTGCGGTTGCAGGGTCGGCGAACGCGTCGACAGCCACAGCCAGAACAGGCCCAGCACGATCAGCGGCGTGCTCAGCACCTGGCCCATCGTCAGCCAGCCGAACGCCAGATAGCCGTGGTCGCCGAGCTGCTGGTCGGGCACGCGCACGAACTCGACCAGGAAGCGGAAGCAGCCGTACAGCAAAGCGAACATGCCCGACACCGCATAGCGCGGGCGCGGCTTGCTCGAGAACCACCACAGCACCGCGAACATGGTCAGCCCTTCCAGCGCGGCCTGATACAGCTGCGACGGGTGGCGCGCGTAGCGGTCCAGCGCGCCGGCGGCGAACTGGGTCTGCAACTGCTGCGCGGTCCAGTTGGCGAACTCCGGCGCGCGCGGGAACACCACGCCCCAGCCGGCGTCGGTGAACTTGCCCCACAACTCGCCGCCGATGTAGTTGCCCAGGCGGCCGAAGCCGAGGCCGGGCGGCACCAGCGGGGCGATGAAGTCGAGGCTGTCGAAGAAATGGGTGCGGTGGCTGCGCGACCACCACCACACCGCGGCGACCACGCCGAGCAGGCCGCCGTGGAAGCTCATGCCGCCTTCCCAGATGCGCACCAGCATCAGCGGGTCGCGGATCAGGTCGGCGTAGCCGTAGAACAGCACGTAGCCGATGCGGCCGCCGAGCACGACGCCGATCATGGCGTAGAACAGCAGGTCGCCGTAGGCCGCTTCGCTGACGCCGGGCAGGCGGCCGGCGCGGACCCGGCGGCGTCCCAGCCACCATGCGGCGACGAAACCCAGCAGGTACATGATGCCGTACCAGTGGATTTGCAGCGGGCCGAGGGACAGCGCGATCGGGTCGATCTGATGCAGGGTGATCATGCGACGGGACGGACTCGCAGCAGCGGAGGACCGACCTATTGTGCCCCAGCGCGCCGGCGCGCAGGGTGCGGGTTGCGGCCGCTGGGCCTCGGGCCGCGCCGCGTTTCAGCCGCGCTTACGCTGGCATCGGTCAGGCCCGCCGGGCCGGCGCTTACAACAGCGCCGGCTCGTCGGGCAGTTCGTTGCCGGCCGCGCCGGCGACGCGCGGAAACGCCGCGGCCATGATCTCGTTCAAGGCGGCGATGCCGCCGAGCACGGCCGCCTCGGCCTCGCCCGCGGCCAGCGCCTGCTGGATGCCGTCGCAGACCGCCTGCCAGCGCTCATCGCCGACCCGGCGCGCGTAGCCGCGGTCGGCGACGATCTCGATGCGGTGGTCGGCCAGCAGCAGGTACAGCAGCACGCCGTTGTTGCCGGCCGTGTCCCAGACCCCGAGTTGGGCGAACGCGGCGCGCGCGGCCTGGCGCGCGTCGCGCCCGGCCAGCAGTTCGCTCCAGCCCAGCCGCGCCTCGACCGCGAAGCGCAGCTGGCCGCTGTGGTCGGCTTCGCCGGCGGCGATGGCCGCGGCGATGCGGCGCAGGCTGGCTTCGGGAAACCGCCGCCGCGCCGGCGCGGCGCACAGGTGCCTGAGGATGCGCATCACCAACTCCCCGAGGCGCCGCCGCCTCCGCTCGAACCGCCGCCGCCGGACCAACCGCCTCCTCCGCCGCCGCCTCCGCCTCCACCGCCCCAACCGCCGCCGTAGCCGCCCCAGCCGCCGCCGCCGGCGTAGTGCCCGCCGCCGCGGCCGAACAGCGAGAAGAAGAAGCCCGCCACCGCCGCCAGCGCGACGACGCCCCACGACATCGCCAGCAACCAGGCGATGACGCCGGCGCCGATGCCGCCGATCGCGCCGCGCAGCAGGGCCGACAGGCCGCCGAACAGGCCGCGGATCAGGCTCGAGCCGACGATCGCCAGCACCAGCGCCATGACCCAATTGCCGCCGCCGTCGCCGCGCGCCGCACCCTGCCCGCCCTGGGCCATCGGCTCGGGCAGGGGCTCGCCGTCGATCAGCCGGGTCAGCGCCGCAGTGGCGTCGATCAGCCCGCCGGCGTAGTCGCCGCTGCGGAACTTCGGCGCGAGGTATTCCTGGATGATGCGGCCGGACTGGGCATCGGTGATCGCGCCCTCGAGCCCGTAGCCGACCTCGATGCGCACGCGCCGGTCGTCCTTGGCCACCACCAGCAGCACGCCGTCGTCGACGCCCTTGCGGCCGAGCTTGAACCGCTCGAACGCGCGCACCGCGTACTGGTCGATTTCCTCCGGCTGCGTGCTCGCGACCATCAGCACCTGCAGCTGGCTGCCCTTGCGCTGTTGCAGCGCGCGCGCCTGCGCTTCCAGGCCGGCGCGCGCGGTCGCATCCAGGGTGCCGGTGGTGTCGACCACCGGCGTGTCCATCGCCGGGATCGGCGCCAGTTGCTGCGCGAACGCCGCCGCGGCGGCCAGCCACAAGCCCAGCGCCAGCACCGCGCGCAACACGCCGCCCCGCATCGCCGACAGGTTCACCATGATCCGCTCGCTCCTCCGCCGCCGCTGCGGCCACCGCCGCCGGACCAGCCCGTGTCGCCCGAATCCGAACTCGAACCCGAACTCGAACTCGATGCGGACGGGCTGCGCCCGTGGTTATCGCCCGAAGCGCGCCTGCGGCCGTCGCGCGCTGCGCTTGCGCGCCGGCCGCCGCCGTCGCGTTCGAACAAAAACACCGCCATCCACGCGACGTAGGCGGCGATGCCGGCGCCGACCCAACTGCCCGCGTCGAGCGCGGAGAGGTCGCCGCCGCTCCAGCGCTGCAAGGCGCGCCAACCGAACCACGCCAGCCCGGCCACCAGGCCGACGCGCACGACGAAACTCAGCGCGCCGCGCTGCCACGCGATGATCGGCGGCGCTATGACGCCGAGCAGCAACGGCAGCGCGAACAGCACCGCGATCGCCGCCACGCCGATATCGCCCGGCGCCGGCGCGCCGCGCCGGACCAGCGCCGCGGCGATCGTCGCAACCGCCAGGCCCACCGCCACCGTTCCGGCCACGCTGCGCAGCCAGCGGTATTGCGGCAGCGCCTGACCGAGCGCACCGGCGGCCGCGGCCCACAGCAGCGGCGCCCACACCGTGGCCGGCCCGCTCCAGATCCACGCCGCCAGCGCCGGCGGCAGCAGCGCCGCGGGCGCGGCCCAGGCCAGGGCCCAGCCGCGCCGGCGCGCGCACCAGCCCAGGGCCACGGCGAAACCGGCGCCGAGCGCGCAGGTCCAGTCGAGCGGGCGCCACGCAACGGTGGCGGCATCGCGATAGTCCGCCGCAGCCGGCGGCGGCAGCGGTTCCTGTTCGATCAGCGCGGCCAGCGCCGCGCTCGCCGCGTCGACGCCTTCGGCGTAGTCGCCGCGCGCCAGAGGCGGCAGCAGATAGTCCGCCAGCACCTGCTGCGCCTGCGCGTCGGCGATGCGGCCTTCCAGCCCGTAACCGACCTGGATACGCGCGCGCCGGTCGTCGCGCGCGATCACCAGCAAAACGCCGTCGTCGATGCCGGCGCGGCCGAGCTTCCAGGCGTCGAACACGCGCTGGGCATAGGCGGCGATGTCTTCCGGCGCGGTGCTGGCGACGATCAGCACCTGCAACTGCGCGCCGCGGCGTTCGCGCAGCTCGCGCGCGCGCGTCTCCAGGCGCGCGCGGGTGGCGGCGTCGAGACGGCCGGTTTGGTCTTGCACCGGCGAATCGAGCGCGGGCACCGGCGCCTGCGCCGACGCAGCCAAAGTCAGCAGGCACAGCAGCAGCGCGGCCGCGCCGATGCGCCAGCGCGCGGCAAAAGCGGCGACGGCGCGCGCGGCGACCATCACCAGCTCCCCGACGAACCGCCGCCGTCGCTGCGTCCGCCGCCGCCGGAGTAGCTGCTGGAACTGGAGGAACCCGACGAAGACGAGGACGACGAGCGCCGCCGGCGATCGCGCTCGCGTTCGTCATAGTCGTCCCAGCCGGACCGGGGCGACGATCCGCCGCTCGCGAACGCGCTGACCGACACGAACGCGGTCGCGATGTAGGTCAGCAGCGCCATCGGCATCCAGCGCTCCCAGTCCGCCGCGTCCGGCGCGATCCTCGGCGCGAAGAACAGATACGCGCCGCCGGCGACCGCGGCGATGATCGCGAGCCGGCCGAAGAACGCCCGCGGGCCGCTGCGCCACGCCGCGCGCATGCCGAACAGCGGGATCAGCACGAACGGCGAGACCATCAACCCGGCGAAGATCATCAGCGGCCACGGCAGCCGGTCGGGCTCGGGTTCCGGCAGCGGGGTGCCGTCGACCAGGCCGATCAGCGCGTCGTAGCCGCGCTCCAGGCCGCCGGCGTAGTCGTCGTCGCGGAACGCCGGGGCCAGGATTTCTTCGATCACGCGCGCGGCGTTCTGCTCGCCGACCGCGTCGTCGAGCCCGCGCCCCAGGTGGATGCGCATGCGCCGGTCGCGCTTGGCCACGACCACCAGTACGCCGTCGTCGATGCCGGCGCGGCCGGGTTTCCATTGTTCGAACACGCGCTGCGCATAGGCCGCGATGTCTTCGCCGCCGGTGCTGTCGATCAGCAGCAGCATCAGCTGCGCGCCCTTGCGCCGTTGCAGGTCGAGCGAGCGTTCGCTCAGGCGCGCGGCCGCGGCGGCGTCGAGGGTCGCGGTGAGGTCGACGACCGGACCGGTCAGCGCGGGCACCGCGACGGCCGCGGCGGGCGCGGCTTCGGCGACCGTGCCTTCGGCCGGCGCCACCTCGGTGACCGGCGCCGACTCGCGCGCGAACGCCGGCGTCGCGACCAGCCACAGCGCCGCCGCCAATGCCGCCGCCCAGCGCAGCGAGGGCCGGCGCGCGGCCATGCTCATCGCCGTGCGGTCAATGCTGCGGCGCCGGCTGCTGCGGCGCCGCCTGCGCGGGCTGCGACGGCGCGGGCTGGGCCGAGCCGAAGTCGACCGTCGGCGCCTGCTGGATCTGCGCTTCGTTCTCGACCGTGAAGTTCGGCTTGGTCGCATAGCCGAACAGCTTGGCGGTGAGGTTGGTCGGGAACTGGCGGATGAAGGTGTTGTAGTCCTGCACCGAGGCGATGTAGCGCTGGCGCTCCACCGTGATCCGGTTCTCGGTGCCTTCGAGCTGGGTCTGCAGGCTCAGGAAGCTCTGGTCGGCCTTGAGCTGCGGGTAGTTCTCGCTGACCACCAGCAGGCGGCCGATGGCGCCGCGCAGTTCGCCCTGGGCCTGTTCGAACTGCTGCAACGAGGCCTGATCGTCGGCGTTGACGTTGATGCTGCCGACCTTGGCGCGCGCCTCGGTGACCTGGGTCAGCACCTGCTGCTCGTGGCTGGCGTAGCCCTTGACCGTGGCGACCAGGTTCGGGACCAGGTCGGCGCGCCGCTTGTAGACGTTGAGCACCTGCGACCAGGCCGCTTTCACGCCCTCGTCCTTCTGCTGGATGGTGTTGTAACCGCAGCCGCTGAGCAGCACGGCCAGGGCGAGCACGATCAGGGGACGGAACATGGCGTCGGCACTCCGGCGGGATGACGGCCGCATTGCAGCATTGGGCGCGGGGCGGCGCAATGGACGGCGCGTGACGAAGTCCCTCCCATAACGGCCTGCGCCCCGCATAACGCGAAAGGCCGGCGATCGCTCGCCGGCCTTCCGCGCTGCGACGCCGGCCGGCTTACTCGGCCGTCAGCCGCTGCGCCGCGCGCTTCTTCGCCCACAGGTTCAGGCACTCCACCAGCGCCGAGAAACCCATCGCCGCGTAGATGTAGCCCTTCGGAATGTGGATGCCGAGGCCGTCGAGGATCAGGAACACGCCGACCAGGACGATGAAGGCCAGCGCCAGCATCTTGATGGTCGGGTTGGAATCGATGAACTGGCCCAGCGGACGCGCCGCCAGCAGCATCACGCCGACCGCGAGCAGGATCGCGGCGACCATCACCGGGGTGTGGCTGGCCATGCCGACCGCGGCGATCACCGAGTCCAGCGAGAACACGATGTCGATCACCGCGATCTGGGCGATGACCATCATGAACGACGCCGCCGGCTTGGTGTGGACGTCGTCGGAGTCTTCCTCGCCGACGATCAGGTCCTTGATCTCCATCGAGCCCTTCACCAGCAAGAACGCGCCGCCGAGGATCAGGACCAGGTCGCGGATCGAGATGCCGATGCCGGCGACGGTGAACAGATCGCTGGTCAGGCCGGCCAGCCAGGCCAGGGTCAGCAGCAAAGCGATGCGGGTGATGCAGGCCACCGCGATGCCGAACTTGCGCGCTTTTTCGCGCTGGTCGAACGGCAGCTTGCTGACCGCGATCGAGATGAAGACGAGGTTGTCGATACCCAGCACGATCTCGATCGCGCTCAGGGTGAACAAGGTGATCCAGACTTGCGGATCGCTCAACATTTCAATCACGTGCGGCCTACCTCTGAGTGTTATGGGTGTAGCGCCCGCGGCGAGGCCGCGGGCACGGGCGCGCCGCGGCGGGCGGCCCGGGGCGGACGGCGCGGGAGCGCCGTCCTTGCGATGCGCGATGCGTTCCGTGCCGGGGCGATCAGCCCATCAGGTGCTGCCACAGACGCGGGCCGAGGATCGAGGCCCACACCAGCAATACGTTCATCAGCAATACGAACACCGCCGCCGAGCCCATGTCCTTGGCGCGGCCGGCGAGCTCGTGGAATTCCGGGCCGTAGCGTTCGATCACCGCCTCGACCGCGGAGTTGAGCAGTTCCACGCTCAGCACCAGCAGGATCGAGCCGATCAGCAGCGAGCGCTCGACCCCGGTCTCGCCGAACCACCAGCCGACCGGCGCGAGCACCAGGAACAGGTAGACCTCGAGCCGGAACGAGGATTCGTGCAGCCAGGCCGCGCGCAGGCCCTGGAACGACCAGGTCGCGGCCTTGAGGATGCGGCCGGGGCCGCGCGGCAGATGCCCGTATTCGTCAGCCATGTCGGCGGACCTCGGCGGAACGGACCTCGACGGAAGCAGGAGCCGCGCAGGCGCGCGCGGTCGGGAACGACGGGGTGGTCGGCATGAGCGGGCGTTCTCGGGGCTAAGGCCGGGGCCGGCCCGGCGACGGCGGCCGGCGGCCGCCACAAGGCCGCGATTTTGCCACAAGCCCGGGGCCCTCGCCCCGAACGGCGGGGCTGCGGGCGGCCGGCGGCGGCGCGGCGGGCCGGGTCGAGGCGGCCCAGGGCCGGCCGCGATTGGCCGGCGGCCGAACCTGTCCACCCGCCGAAACGGTTCAGCCAGCTGACCGCGCCGCGGCCGCAGCCCCCTGTAGGAGCGGCGCGAGCCGCGACCGCGGGGTCGCAGACTCGCGTCGCAAAATTGCAACCCCGCGGTCGCGGCTCGCGCCGCTCCTACAGGGGCTTGCGTCAGGGCTTGGCGATATCGCGCTGCCAATAGCCGCGCAGCTGCGCCTGCTGGCGCGGGCTCAACCCCGCCGCACAGTCGTCGAGCCATCCGGCCGCCGTCGCCGCATCGCCGCCGGCCTGGGCCTCGCGCGCCGCCTCCAGCAGCGCGCGCCGGCGCACGTCGAGGTTGCCGAACGGATCGAACCACGAGTCGACCCGCGCAGCGTCCTTGACCCCGTTCCAGAGGAACCTCGAATCGCCGGCCTCCGCGGCGACCGCGCGATAGCGGGCGATGGCCTCCTCGCGCCCGATCCGCCCCTGCAACCGCTCCAGCCGGGTCCGCAGCAACCGCGTCTGCGCGCTGGCACCTTCGGCCTCCCACGCGGCCAACGCGCGCCCGACGAACGCGAAGTCGACCGCGCCGCTCGCCGACTGCACGCCGAGCAGGTTGAACACCGCGATCGCCGCGCGGTACTCGGGCCGGTCGTGGGCGGCGACCTCGCCGGCATCGGGCCGGCCGAGGCTCGACGGCTGGACCACGCGCAGGCCGGCCTCGTCGGCCAGGATCGCTTCGATGTCGTGCTTGTGGAATTCGCCGATCACCACCGCGATCGTGCCGCCGGGGTGCGCACGCGCGGCCGCGGCGATGCGCTGCGCCTGCAGGTAAGTGCGGTACAGATACAGCCGGCGCGGCAGATCGTGCTTGCGCCTGGCCGCCGGGGTCGCCGCCCAGGCCGTCACTTTTTCGAGTTTCGCCGGATCGTCGGCATGGAACAGCTCGCGCTGCAACGACGGCGCGGCGAAGCTCAGGAACCCGAACATGCCTTTGAGCGGCCGCAGTTCCGGCGGCGTATCCAGGGCCATTCCGAAACCGAGCCGCTGGTCTTCCACCGGCGGCTCCCAGTCGATCGGGCACAGCTCGATGCCGCGACGGCGCGCGAACGGCACCGCCACGTCCTGGACCTCGTAGGTGAACTCATAGAAATCGCCGCGCGCGTAGGCGTCCGGCGTGCGCTCGATGCAGATCGCATCGGGCTTGGCGCGGTCGAGGAAGGCCTCCAGCAACGCCGGCTGGTCGCGTTCGGCGACCAGCTGCGCGGCGTGGTCGACGCCGAGCACGACGACCGTCGTGACGGGCGTCGTCGACGCAGCGGCCGGTCCGGCCCGCGCCACCTGCGCGTCCGCGGCATTCGCCGCGAACGCCTGCACCGCCAACAACGCGCCCAGCCACCAAATCTTCACAAGCCCGCTCCGCCCGGATCAGCGCGCACCATGTCACGCCGCGCCGCCGCGTACCCGTGTCGGATGTCGTAGTCAGGCCATTACTGCTGGCGCAGCGCCTCGATCGGATCCAGCTGCGAGGCCTTGCGCGCCGGGTAATAACCGAAGAACAGGCCGGTCGCGATCGAGAACCCCGCCGCCAACGCGATCACCTGCCCGTTCAAGGCCACCGGCAGCGCGCCGAGGCGGCTCACCAGCAAGGTGCCGACCACGCCGATCGCGATGCCGAGCGCGCCGCCGATCAGCGAGATCAGCATCGCCTCGGCCAGGAACTGGCGCTGGATGTCGCGCGGCCCGGCGCCGACCGCCATGCGCAGGCCGATCTCGCGGATCCGCTCGGTCACCGACACCAGCATGATGTTCATGATGCCGATGCCGCCGACGATCAGCGAGATCGTCGCCACCGCGCCGAGCAAGAGCGACATCAGCCGGGTGGTCTGGGTGCGGGTGGCGACCACTTCGGCGATGTTGCGCACGCTGAAATCGTCGTCGGCGCCGGGCTGGATCTTGTGGCGCTGGCGCAGCAGCCCTTCGATCTGCTCCTGCGCGTACGACACGTCCTCGGCGCGGCCGACGCCGACCGCGACCTGCATCACCGCGCCGTTCGGCAGCCCGGTCGCGCCGAGCATGCGCCGGCGCCCGGTTTCCAGCGGCACCAGCACCACGTCGTCCTGGTCCTGGCCGAAACCGCCCTGCCCCTTCGGGTTCAACGTGCCGATCACGGTGAACGGCACCCGGCCCAGGCGGATGGTCTGGCCGATCGCGTCCTCGTCGCCGAACAGTTCGCGGCGCACGGTTTCGCCGAGGATCACCGACTTCGCGCCGCTGCCGTAATCGCGCGCCTCGAAGTTGCTGCCCGAGCCGATGCTCCAGCCGTTGATGTCGAAAAAGTCCGGCTGCACGCCCTGCCACTGGGTCGACCAGTTGTTCTCGGCGTACACGGCCTGGGTGCCGCCGCGCAGCGACGCGGCGACGTACTGCACTTCCGGCACTTCGTTGCGGATCGCCTCGGCGTCGGCTTCGGTCAGGGTGAAGAAGCTCGACGAACTCAGGCGCACGCCGCCACCGCCGCGCCCGCCGCCGCCGGAGCTGATGTCGAGCCGGTTCGAACCCAGGCCCGACACCAATTTGTCGATTTCCGACTGGGTGCCCTGGCCGACCGAGACCATCACGATCACCGCGGCGATGCCGATGATGACGCCGAGCGAGGTCAGCGCGCTGCGCAACCAATTGCCGCGCAGGGCGAACACCGCGGTGCGCAGCACTTCGAAGAAGTTCATCGCTCCAGCCCCCGCTCCTGCTCGTGCAACTCGCCGTCGCGCATCACGAAGATGCGGTCGGCGTGCGCGGCCACGTCGGGGTCGTGGGTGATCAGCACCACGGTGTGGTCGCGCGCCTGCAGGCTCTTGAACAGCGCCAGGATCTCCTCGCCGGTGCGGGTGTCGAGCGCGCCGGTGGGTTCGTCGGCGAGCAGGATCGGCGGGCGGTTGATCAGCGCGCGCGCGATCGCCACGCGCTGCTGCTGGCCGCCGGACAGTTCGCTGGGCCGGTGCCCGGCGCGCTGGCCCAGGCCGACCGCTTCCAGCGCCTGCTGCGCGCGTTGCATGCGCTCGTCGCGGCGCACGTTGGCGTAGCCCATCGGCATCGCCACGTTCTCCAGCGCGTTCATGCGCGGCAGCAGGTTGAAGCCCTGGAACACGAAGCCGATCTTGTCGCGGCGCAGGATCGCGCGTTCTTCCTTGTCGAGCGTGGCCACGTCGACGCCGTCGCACAGGTAGACGCCGCTGCTCGGCGTGTCCAGGCAGCCGATCAGGTTCATCAGGGTCGACTTGCCCGAACCCGAGGGCCCCATCAGCGCGACGAACTCGCCGCGCGCGATGCGCAGGTCGACGCCGTGCAAAGCGATCACCTCGGCCTCGCTGCCGGGCGAATAGACCTTGCCCAGCGCGCGGGTCTCGATCACCGCGTCGCTGCTCGCGGGAACGGCGGCGACGCTCATTTCGCGCCGCGTCCGCTGCCGACGACGACTTCGTCGCCTTCCTTGATGTTGCCCGACACCTCGGTCCAGCTGCCGTCGCTGGCGCCGACCCGCACCGTCACCGCTTCGGGCTTGCCGCCGACCAGCTTGTACAGCGGCGCGCGGCGCGCGCTGACCAAGGCGCCGATCTCGCTGTCCCACTTCTGCTTCTGCTCGTCGCTGAGCAGGCCGCGGAAGGCGCCGAACTGCTGGTTGAAGCGTTCCAGCATGCGCTGGCGCGCCGCGCCGGAGACCGCGCCGGCGGCGCGGTTGCGGTTGTTGTTGCCGCCACCGCCGCCCGGTCCGCGGCCGCCCATGATGATCGTCGGCGCGCCGCCGCCCGGCGGACCGCCGTTGGCGCCCGCAGGCGCGGCGCTGCGCGCGGCCATGCGCTGCTTCATCTGCTCCAGCGCGGCGTCGAACGCGGCGCGCTGCTCGGCGCTGAGCTTGAGCTGCTCGGCGACGCGCGGCAGGTCGTTGCCGAGGCCGCCGCGCTGGCCGCCGCCGGGCCCGCCCGCGGCCGCGCCGGCCGCGGCCATCGCGTCGTCGTCGGGCTTGTAGCGCAGCGCGGCGTTGCCGACGCGCAGCACGTCGTCGCGGTGGCTGACTTCGATCTCGGCGTTGGCGGTCATGCCCGGCAACAGCACGCCGTCGGCGTTGTCGACCGATACCACCACCGGGTAGGTGATGACGTTGCTGGTGTTGGTCGCCGACAAGCGCACCTGCTGGACCGCGCCGCGGAACTTGCGGTCGGGGAAGGAATCGACGGTGAAGTTGACCGCCTGGCCCGGCTTGACCTGGCCGATGTCGGCCTCGTCGATGGCCAGCACGATCTCCATCTTCGACAGGTCTTCGGCGATCTGGAACAGTACCGGCGCCTGCAGGCTCGCGGCCACGGTCTGGCCGGGCTCGATGCTGCGGGTCAGGACCACGCCGTCGACCGGCGCGCGGATCACCGTGCGCTGCAGGTTCAGGCGCGAGGTCTGGGTCGAGGCGAGCTGTTGTTCGATCTGGGCCTGGGCGCCGTTGAGCTGGGCGCGCGCCTGATCGAGCGCGGCGCGGGCCAGGTCGGCGTCGCTGCGCGCGATCAGCTGGTCCTTGACCAGCGAGGATTTGCGCTGGTAGTCGAGCTCGGCGTTGCGCAGGGTCGCCTGCGCGGTGGCCAGCGAGGCGCGCGCGTTGGCGACCTGGGCGTTGCCCTGGTTGATCTGCGCCTCGTAGGTGGCCGGGTCGATGCGGGCGATCACCTGGCCCTTGGTGACGTGGTCGTTGTAGTCGGCCAGCACGTCGATGACCTGCCCGGAAATCTGGCTGCCGACATCGACGGTGGAGATCGCCGACAGCGCGCCGGTCGCGGAGATGGTCACGCGGATGTCGCCGCGCTCGATCTTGGCGGTGCGGTAGGCGCCGGCCGCTTCCTCGGCGCTGCGCTTGCTGTAGAAGTGCCAGCCGATGCCGGCCAGGGCCAGCACCGCCACGGCGATGGCCGCGCGCTTGGGCCAGGGCGACTTGCGCGGGCGCAGGGAAGGACGGGACGAGGTCGGCTGGGCTGCGCTCATGAGGTCTGGACGGTGGGCTTTGCGGGTGCCAACGCACGCGGCTGAACAGGGTTGACACCGAATGCCGCGGGTTCGCTGGCGCGCGCTGCCGATGTTCAGTTTGAGCGCGGCGGCGAAGCGGCGGCAAGGCGGTGTCGCTGCATGGATGCCGCGGCGGGTCGAACCGTCGCGCGACCGCTGCGAGCGGCGCCGGCCTTTGAGCGAGGGCCGTCGGTCCCGACGCTTCTGTTTCGGATTGCGACGCACTGAGCGGACAGCGTCGGGACTGAAGCCACTCCCACGACAGCCGACCTCAGCCGGAAGCGCCGCTTCGAATCCCGACTCCCTAATCCCGAATCCCGGCCCTCAGGCCTCCGGCACCCGCGGCACCGGCGCCGCCAGCGGCAACGGCGCCAGCGGCGGCGGCAGCCCGGGCTTGAACCGGATCACCGCAGTGGTGCCCTGCCCCGGCGCGCTGGTCAGGGTCACCGGCCAGCCGAAGCGTTCGCCGAGCCGGCGCACGATCGACAGGCCCATGCCCTTGCCGTCGCCGGCGGAGAAATCGGCGCGGTAGAACGGGGTGAAGGCCTTGGTCAGCGTCTCCACCGACATGCCGATGCCGGTGTCGCGGATCTCGATGCTGTCGCGGCCCAGGCGCACGTCGATGCGGCCGCTGTCGGTGAAGCGCACCGCGTTGCTGAGCAGGTTGGCGACCATGACCCCGAGCGCATGCGGCGGCGCGGTCAGGCGCGGGCCGCCGTCGTCGTACAGGTGCAGCTCCACCGGTTTGCCGTTGAGCAAAGGCAGGATCCGCTCCATCTCGTGGTCGACGATGTCGCGCACCGCGAACTCCTCCGACTGCGGCTCCACGTCGGATTCGCGCGCCAGGATCAGGAAGGCGTCGATCACCGCCTCCATGTCGCGGCCGGCGCGCTGCACCCGCAGCAAAGAGCGCTGCGCGCGCACCGGCGTGTCCGGGTCGGCCAGCATCAGGTCGGTGGCCACGCGGATCACCGTCAGCGGCGTGCGCAGCTCATGGCTGGCGTCGCGGGTGAAGTCGCGCTCGCGCTGGACGAAGTCGCTGACGCGCTCGGCCAGCCCGCTGAGCGCGCTCGACAGCCGGCGCACTTCGCTGCCGGGGTCGTAGGGGAATTTGATCGGTTCGATCAGGCTGGTGTCGGGATCGCGCGGATCCCATTGCGAGACCACGTTGGCCAGCCAGCTCACCGGCGACACCAGCCGCTTGGAGGTGCGGTAGGTATGCCAGGAGATCAGATACGTCGTCAGCAGCGAGAACAGCAGCGAGAACAGGCCGGTGTAGAGGATCGCCTCGTCGATCAGCGAGGTCGAGTACACCAGGTAGAAACTGCCGGGCTCGCGCCGGTCGACCAATACCACCTTGCCGCCGCCAGGCAGGTTGTGCAGGCCCGAATCGACGCCGCGCATCTGCGCCGGCAGCACCGAGTCGCTGGCGCCGGCGGGGACGAAGTGGCCGCGCGTGGTCGAGGTGCGCGGCAGCGGATAGGCCGGGTCGCGCTTGCGCCCTTCCCAGTAGTCGTCGGCCTCGCGCTGCATGCGCTGCTCGAGCACTACGTGGCGCACCGCCAAGCCCGCCAGGAGGATGCCCAGCGTGATCGCTATGCTGCCGATCAAGGCTTGCAGGATGAACGCAAGCTTGATCTTGCGCGGTAGCCCTTGCGGCATGGCGGTGGCGGCGGACGGGTCCAATCAGTCCGGCGGCTGCGAAATGTCCGCCACCCGGTAGCCGGCGCTCTGCACGGTATGCAGCAGTTGCTTGTCGAAGGGCTTGTCGATGGTCTTGCGCAGGTTGTACAGATGGCTGCGCAAGGTGTCCGAATCGGGCAGGCCGTTGCCCCAGATCTCGCGCTCGATCTCCTGCCGGCTGACCACGCGCGGCGATTCGCGCATCAGGATCGTCAACAGGCGCAGGCCGATCGGCGAGAGCTGGAGTTCGCTGCCGCCGCGGGTGACCCGCAGGCTGGCCGGGTCGAGCACCAGGTCGGCGACCTTGAGCACTTCGCCGCCGACCTGGCGGCGCTCGCGCCGGATCAGGGCGCGCAGGCGCGCTTCCAGTTCCTGGATCGCGAACGGCTTGGTCAGATAGTCGTCGGCGCCGGCGCTGAGGCCGGTGAGCTTCTCGTCGAGGGTGTCGCGCGCGGTCAGCATCAGCACCGGCGTCGACTTGCGGGCCTCCTCGCGCAGCTTCTTGCAGACCTCGATGCCGTCCATGCGCGGCAACATCAGATCCAGCACGACCACGTCGTAGCTGTTCTCCGTCGCCAACCGGTATCCGTCCAGACCGTCGGCGGCGTAATCGACCTCGAAGCCTCGGCTTTCCAGGTATTCGCCGACCATCTCGGAGATATTGCGGTTGTCCTCGACGATGAGGACCAGGCCCCCGTCTCTCGTACCCTGCATGCAGCGTCTCCACTGTCCTTCAGTTTTGTGAAGATTGCCCTCCACAAGGTGGACGGTTCGTGAAGGCGATACTGTAGGCCCATCACAAACTGCCCTTCCGGCCCTTGCATGCTCGCCGACCGCCTCTATCCGATCCTGCTGTTGCTCGGCTCCAACATCTTCATGACCTTCGCCTGGTACGGGCACCTGAAGTACAAATCGGCGCCGCTGACCGTGGCCATCGCGGTCAGCTGGGGCATCGCCCTGTTCGAATACTGCCTGCAGGTGCCGGCCAACCGCATGGGCAGCGCGGTCTATTCGGCGCCGCAGCTCAAGGGCATGCAGGAGGTCATCACCCTGGTGGTGTTCGCCTGCTTCTCGATCTGGTACCTGGGCCAGCCGCTGAAGTGGAACCACTGGGCCGGGTTCGCGCTGATCGTGGTCGCGGCGTGGCTGATCTTTCTGGACTGAGGGCCGCGCCGCCGCGCCGCTGCTGAGCCGACGATGGCCCGCCGCAACCCCACCCTCGCACCGCCCTGCATCGGCTTGAGCCTGCGGGCCGTGGTCGGGGAGTACCTGCGCCACGGCCGGCTGCGGTCGGCCGCGGCGTTCGGGTTCGATCCGCAGTGGCCGCTCGACGCCGCGCTGGCGCAGGGTTGGGAGCGTTCCAGCCTGCACGCCTCGGCGACCGAACAGCTCGAACGCGACGTGCGCCTGCGCCATCGCGGCGGCTGGCGGCCGCTGACGCTGAAACCGTTCTACCTGCGCGGGCGCTGCCTCGGCGCGAGCCTGGACCTGTGGCGCGGCCTGCCGCTGGCGCAGGTCCTGCCCTGGCTGCGCGAGCTGCGGCCGGCGCCGGCGCTGGAATGGTTCCACTTCGTCGGCGCCGACCAGGGCGCCGCGCTCGTCGACGGCCGCACCGGCCTGCACTTCCGCCGCCGCGGCCGGCGTTTCGTGCTGACCGCGGTGGACGCCAGCCTCGCGGCTGCGGCCGACGATCCGGACCTGCCCGGCGGTTTCGACAACGGCCAGTGGCTGCGCAAGCTGATGGCGCCGTGCGACGAGCCGGCGCAGTGGCGCGCGCTGGCTGCGCAGGACGCCGATCCGAACGCGGCCTTGCAGGCGATCCGCGAGATCGCGCCTTACCTGCCGGGGCGCTGAGCGCGGCGGCGGTTCCGATCCCGCAACGAAGCAGGCGCCGTCAGGGCCCGCAGGTCGAAACCACTTCTACCTCGCGTTCCCAGACGCGGCCGCGCAGATCCAGGCTGAGCCGCCCTTTCCACACCGTACGCGTCGGGTCCTCGCCCTGCCGCGCGCGGGCCGCCTCGGCCGGCGCCACCGCGCGCCAGCCGTCGCCGGCCTCCACGTACAGCCGCGGCGCCTGCAATTGCAGACGCGCCGACACCCGTTCGGCCGGCGCCGCGAAGCGCAGCAGCGCGCCGCGCCGCTCGCCCAGGGTCTGCGATTCGACATCGCCGGCGCCGTGCCGGCGCAGCGCCAGCGGCTTGCCGCCGAGCGACAGATACAGCGCCGGCCAATCCGACAATTCGCCGGCATCGTCCTCGCGCGCACGCCACACCGTCGCCACGCGCTTGCCGGAGCCGGCCTCGCCGTTGCCGCCGACCCACACGTCCACGAGCGGGCAGGTCTTGCTGTCGGTCGCCTGCTCCAGCCAAGACGACGCGCGCAGCGGCAGGTCGGGCGCGGCAGGCGCGGCCGCGTGCGCGCTGGCGCTACCCAGGCTCAATGCGAGCAATGCGGCGAATTTCATGGTCGGCATCCTTGCGTGGCGGCGCGGCGCGAACGCCGCAGCGGTCAAAACCTGATCTTGCCGGTCAGGATGTCCTTGAACATCACCCAATCCCCGGCGAACGAATAGAACGGATGCTTGAACGTCGCCGGCCGGTTCTTCTCGAAGAAGAAATGCCCGACCCAGGCGAAGCCGTAGCCGCACACCAAGGCCGCCAGCAGCAGCCACGGCCGGCCTTGGACGATCGCCAGCGCCAGCAGCGCCAACACCCCGCAACTGCCGATGAAATGCAGGCGGCGGCTGGTGCGGTTGCTGTGCTCGCTCAGATAGAACGGGTAGAACTCGCGGAACGTGGCGAAACTCTGGGACATGCCGGTTTCCTCCCTGCCTGCGCCGGATTCATTTGAATTGCCGCGACAGTTGCCGCTGACGCAGCCACAGCACCGCGGCGAACAGCAGCAATATCGCGCCCATCGCGGTCATGGCGTTGAGCCGGTTGCGTTCGACGAGGCCGAAATACAACAGTACCGCGCCGAGCAGCAGCGGAAACGTCGCCAAGACGACATTTCCGCGGCGGGCGAAGCGGTAGCCGGCCTCGCCGTTGCTGACCAACGCCTCGTTGCGCTGCACCCGCTGCGCGCATTCCTCGCTGCAGGCCAGAGCGGGGCCGGCGGCATCGCGCGCGCACTGCGCGCAGACGCCGCGGCCGCAGGAGCGGCAAATGCCCAACGCGGGTTCGGGGGCGTGGCGATAGCACAGCATGCGCGGGTTCCGGGCCGGGCCGATGCCGATCCTGCGCCCGCGCGGCGGCCGGTTCAAGCCGCGCCGGCGCGCGCGCTCAAGCCGCACGCGGCGCGAACATGATGACCGCCATCCCGGCCAGGCACAGCCCCGCGCCGAGCAGATCCCAGCGGCTGGGCTCGACCGCGTCGACCCACCACAGCCAGAAGATCGCGACGATGACGTAGACGCCGCCGTAAGCCGCGTAAACGCGCCCGGAGGCGGTGGGATGCAGGGTCAGCAGCCACGCGAACAGGGCCAGGCTGGCGGCGGCGGGCAGCAGCAGCCAGAGGCTGCCGGCTTTGCGCAGCCACAGGTACGGGAGGTAGCAGCCGACGATTTCGGCGATGGCGGTGATCAGGAACAGCAGCAGGGTTTTGAGCATGCGGCGCTCCGGGGTGGTGCGGTGGGCGGTGGCGGGGCGGACTTGAAGAAAAGCCCGGGCGCCCGCGTGCCCTCATCCGGCCCTTCGGGCCACCTTCTCCCGCCAGCAGGAAAAGGAAAGGCGGGGCCTGCTTCGCTGGCGAAGAAGAAGCGTGCGAGGGCCTTCAGGCCCGAGGCTTTCGGCTCGGATCGCCGCTTACCGCCCGCCGCTCACTCGCCGCGCTCGGCCCGCTTGGCTTTTTCCCAATACGCGTCCTGGCGCTCCAGCGACAGCTCCGCCAGACCCATGCCGTCCTGCGCGGCCTGCAACTCCATCGCGCGGAAGCGGCGTTCGAACTTGAGGTTGGCGCGGCGCAGCGCGGCGCCGACGTCGACCTTGGCGTGACGGGCGAGATTGGCGCAGACGAACAGCACGTCGCCGATCTCCTCCTCGAGCCGGTCGCGCGCGGCCGCGTCGTCGGGCGCGGCGGCGACCGCGTCGAACTCGACCCGCACTTCCTCGATCTCCTCGTGCAGCTTGGCGATCACCGGCGCAGGCCCCGGCCAGTCGAAACCGACCGTGGCCGCGCGCTTTTGCAGTTTCACAGCGCGCTGCCATTCCGGCAGGCCGCGGGCGATGCCGGCCAGGGCCGAGGCGTCGGACTCGCCGGCGGCCTGGCGTTCGCGGCGTTTCTGTTCTTCCCACGCCACCGTCTGCGCCTCGGCGTCCTCGACGCTGGCTTCGCCGAACACGTGCGGATGCCGGCGCACCATCTTGTCGCTGATCGCCGCGACCACGTCCTCGAACGCGAACGCGTCCTGCTCCTGGGCCATGCGCGCATGGAACACCACTTGCAGCAACAGGTCGCCGAGTTCGTCCTTGAGCGCGTCCAGGTCGCCGCGGTCGATCGCGTCGGCGACTTCGTAGGCTTCCTCGACGGTGTACGGAGCGATGCTGGCGAAGGTCTGCTCGATGTCCCACGGGCAGCCGCGTTCGCGGTCGCGCAGGCGGGCCATGATTTCCAGCAGGCCGGCGATGCCCGGCGGCAGGTTCAACACTTCAGCCATCGCGCCAACTCCTCCACGGCAGCGACCCATCGCCCAGGGCGGTGAAGTCGCCGTTGAGCAGGCTGTCGCGCTGGTTGTAACGGAACGGCCGGCCGCGCGGATCCAGCAGCGCGCCGCCGGCGGCTTCGAGCACGCATTGGCCGGCGGCGGTGTCCCACTCGCTGGTCGGGCCGAAGCGCGGATACAGGTCCAGCGAGCCTTCGGCGATGCGGCAGAATTTCAACGAAGAACCCAGACTGACCATGGCGATGCCGCCGGCGGCTTCGCGATGGGCGCGGGCGAGGAAGTCGTCGCTGCGCTGGCTGTGGTGCGAGCGGCTGGCGGCGACGCGCAGCGGCTGCGCCGGCGGCACCTGCACGCGCACGCGGCGCTCGTGCTCGCCGTCGCGGCGGTAAGCGTGGCCGCCGCGCGCGCCGTGCCACAACGCGCCGCCGACCGGCGCCAGGACCACGCCGAACACCGGTTCGCCGCGTTCGATCAGGGCCAGGTTGACCGAGAACTCGCCGTTGCGCTTGACGAACTCGCGGGTGCCGTCGAGCGGGTCGACCAGCCACAGGCGGTCCCAGGCGCGGCGCTGGGCGGTGCCGATCTCGTCGGCGGATTCTTCCGACAGCACCGGGATGTCCGGGGTCAATCGGGCCAGGCCATCGAGGATCAGATGGTGCGCGGCCAGATCGGCCGCGGTGACCGGCGAGGCGTCGGCCTTGCGCTCGACCGCGAACTCGCCGTCGTAGACGGTCAGGATCGCTTCGGCCGCGGCGCGGGCGATGGCGATGGCGCCTTCGACCAGGGCGCCGTCGGCGACGAAGACGGGGGCGGCCGGCGCGCTCATGGCGCGATCTCGGCGTTGGCGGCCGGGTCGGCCGGCGGCGGCGCTGGTTCGCCGTGGCGCAGCCATTCGCGCGCGATGAACAGCGCGGCGATGCTGCGGCCTTCGGAAAAGTCCTCGCGCAGGATCAGCTCGTGCAGGCGGTCGAGCTTCCACGGCACCACTTCCAGTTCCTCCGGCTCGTCGCCGGGCAGGCGCTCGGGATACAGGTCGCGCGCCAGCACCAGATAGGCTTGGTGGATCATGTAAGTGGGCGCCAGGCTCAGCGCGCGCAGCACGGTCAGCGAACGCGCGCCGTAGCCGGCTTCTTCCTTGAGCTCGCGGTCGGCGGCCTCGACCGCGCTCTCGCCGGCGTCGATCCGGCCCTTGACCAGGCCGAGCTCGTAGCGGTGCACGCCGGCGGCGTATTCGCGCACCAGCAGGACGGTGTCGTCGTCGAGCATCGGCACCACGATCACCGCGCCGGGGCCGGCCGCGCGCGGCCGGCCGAGCAGGCGCTCGTAGCGGCGCCGCTCGCCGTTGGAGAACTCCAGATCCAGCGACTCCATGCGGTAGTCGCTGGCGGCGTGTTCGACGACGTTGTGGACGATCGGCAGCCGCCGGCTCATGGCGCGGCTCCGGACCTGAGCGGCGCGCGGCGCGGCGCGGTGAGCGGAAGGCGGAAAGGCACGATAATGGGGGGATGCGAGAGATCACTCACGACCCCCTGATGCTAACAGAGCCCGGCAACGCTGCGGCGGACGCCTGGCGCGAACGCGACTTGAACGTGCTGTGGCACCCGTGCACCCAAATGCGCGAGCACCCGCACACCCTGCCCTTGCTGCCGATCGCCAGCGGCCGCGGGCCGTGGCTGATCGGCCACGACGGCCGCCGCTACCTGGACGCGATTTCCAGTTGGTGGACCAACATTTTCGGCCACGCCGAACCGCGCATCGCCGCGGCCATCGGCGAACAGGCGCGGACCCTGGAGCACGTGATCCTGGCCGGCGTGTCGCACCCGCCGGCGGTCGAGCTGGCCGAACGCCTGCTCGCGATCGCCCCGCGCCAGCCCGGGCGCGCGCCGCTGGCCAAGGTGTTCTACGCCGACAACGGCTCGGCCGGGGTCGAGGTCGCGCTGAAGATGGCCTTCCACTGGTTCCGCAACCGCGGCGAGGACCGCCGGACCAAGTTCGTCGCCCTGGAGAACGGCTACCACGGCGAAACCCTCGGCGCGCTCGCGGTCGGCGACATTCCGCTGTACCGGCGCATCTACGCGCCTTTGCTGATCGAGTCGCTGTTCGCGCCGTCGCCCGACGCCTACGCGTGCGAACCCGGGCAGAGCCCGGCCGAACGCGCCCGTCAGGCCGCGCAGGCTTTGCGCGATCTGCTCGAACGCCATGCCGGCGAAGTCTGCGCGATGATCCTGGAGCCGCGCGTGCAGTGCGCCGGCGGCATGCGCATGCACGACCCGGAGTACCTGCGGCTGGCGCGCGAGATCTGCGACGAGCACGGCGTGTTCCTGATCGCCGACGAGATCGCGGTCGGCTTCGGCCGCACCGGCACGATGTTCGCGAGCGAACAGGCCGGGGTCATGCCCGACCTGCTGTGCCTGTCCAAGGGCCTGACCGGCGGCTCGCTGCCGCTGGCGGCGGTGCTGGCCACCCAATCCATCTACGACGGCTTCCTCGACGATTCGCGCGAACGCGCGTTCCTGCATTCGCACAGCTACACCGGCAACCCGCTGGCGTGCGCGGCGGCGCTGGCGAGCCTGTCGATCTTCGCCGAAGACGATGTGATCGAACGCAACCGCGCCACCAGTGCGCGCATGGCCGAACTGGCCGCGCCGCTCGGCGAACACGCGCACGTCGCCGACCTGCGCCAGGCCGGCATGATCGTCGCGTTCGAACTGACCCGCGGCGGCGACAAGCGCACCCCGTTCGATCCGGCCGCGCGCATCGGTTTGCGCGCCTACCGCGCCGCGCTGCAACGCGGCGTGCTGCTGCGCCCGCTCGGCGACGTGCTGTACTGGATGCCGCCGTACTGCGTCGACGAAGACGCGCTGCAACTGCTCGCGCGGACCACGCGCGAGGCCATCGACCACGCCATCGCCGAGGCCGACGCATGAGACTGACCCGCGTGCATGTGGACGCCGCGCTGGCCCCGGGCCGCGAGGTGGTGTTGCCGGAAGGCCCGGCCACGCATCTGGCGCGGGTGCTGCGCCACGAGGCCGGCGATGCCTGCGTGCTGTTCAACGGCGACGGCCGCGATTATCACGGGCGGATCAGCGCGATCGGCAAGCGCGAGGTGCGCGTGGAGATCGTTTCGGCCGAAGAGGTTTCGCGCGAATCGCCGTTGCGGCTGGTGCTGCTGCAAGGCGTGGCGCGCGGCGAGAAGATGGACCTGATCCTGCAAAAGGCCACCGAACTCGGCGCGAGCGCGTTCCATCCGCTGTGGTCGCAGCGCAGCGAGGTCAAGCTCGACGCGGCGCGCGCCGACAAGCGCCTGGCGCATTGGCGCAGCGTGGTCGCTTCGGCCTGCGAGCAGAGCGGCCGCGCGGTGGTGCCCGAGGTGGCCGCGCCGCTGGCGCTGGCCGCGGCGCTGGCGGCGCTGCCGGCGGGCGGGCTGCGGCTGATCCTGGATCCGGACGGCGAACTCGGTTTCGCGACCCTGCAGGTCGACGCCGCCGCGCCGGTGCTGCTGGCGATCGGGCCCGAAGGCGGCTGGTCGCCGTCGGACCGCGAGCAACTGCGCGCGGCGGGTTTCCAGGGGCTGCGGCTGGGGCCGCGGATCCTGCGCACCGAAACCGCGGGGCTGGCGGCGATCGCGGCGTTGCAGGCGCGGTTCGGCGATCTGGCCTGAGCTTTTTTTGCGGGAGCGGTGCGAGCCGCGAGCGCGAATCCGCAACGACGGCGAAACCGCCCGGCGAGCGAGAGGCTTGCAGGTAGAGGCGCCGTGGCTGCAGATTCGCGGTCGCGGCTTGCGCCGCTCCTACAGGGGGGGCGGCGGCGGAGGTCGGGCCTTGGCGGTCGTCGCGCCGGCCAGGCGCGCGCTCAGGGGGCGGGCCAGGCGATGCGCACTTCGGTCGAACGCCCCGGCGCCGTCACCAGCGACACCCGCGCGTTCAAGCCGCTCAAGCGTTCGAGCACGGCCGGCAGGCCCAATCCGCGGCCGCTGGCGCCGTCGGCCTGCGGCGCGGTGGTGACGCCGGGTTCGAACACTTTCAGGATCGTCTCGCGCTCGCTCAGCTGCGCGGCCTGCGCCGCGCTCAGGCCGCCGTCGCGGACCAGCGCGGCGCGCACCCGCACGAGGTTGACGCCGCGGCCGTCGTCGCGCACGCACAGCAGCCAGCCCGCGCGTTCGTCGAAGCTCAGGTCCAGGCGCACCGCACCGACCGGGTCCTTGCCGATCCGGCGCCGCATCGACATCGACTCGATCCCGTGCAGCACCGCGTTGGCGACCAGTTCCATGCCGAGTTCGCGCAGCATCGCGGCCTGCGCGGCGTTCAAGCGCGCGAACGGTTCCAGCGCGGCCTCGACCCGCACCGCCTTGCCGTGCGCGCCGGCCAGGCGGCGCGCCAGCGCGCCCCATTCGCCGAACATCGCCTTGTCGGCCGGCAAGGCGGACGGTCCGTCGCCGGACAGCGCCAGCAACGCGGCCCAGGCGAGCGGGTCGTAGTCCTCGCCGGCGACGGCGCCGAGGCGGGTCGTTGCGGCGGGGTCGGCATCGGCGTCCGCGCGGCGCGGCGAAATCAGCACTTGTGCGTCTAGTGCGGCGTCCGTGGGCGCCGGTGCGTGCGCGAGCGGGGATGCGGGTGCGGGTGCGGGTGCGGGTGCGGGTGCGGGCGCGGGCGCGGGCGCGGGTGCGGGTGCGGGTGCGGGTGCGGGCGCGGCCGGGCGCGGCGGCTCGAGCGGCGGCCGGGCGGGATGCGACGAGGTTCGCGCCTGCAATGAGTCCGGAACGTTCGGGGTCGGCGCTGGAACCGAAACCGCAGGCGGTGTCGATTTCGCGGTCGCAACGGGCGCAGGCGCCGATGCGGGCGTGCGCGTCGATGGCGGTGCGGTCGGCGGATTCGCGACCGCGCCGGAGCCGAGCGCCGGCCGCGCGGGCGATCGAGCGGGCGATGCGGGCGAGGCCGCGTCCGCGCCGGTCCTGCGCTGCGGAGGCGGCGAAACCGACAGCGGCGCGGGCGTGCGTACAGGGCGTTGCGCAATCTGCGTCGGCGTCGGGCGCATCGGCGGCGCCGACAACGGCGGCGGCGAACGCGTGGCGGTTTCGGCTGCCGCCGCGGTCCGCTCCGGGATCGGCCGCGGCCGCGGCTCGGCCGGTGTCGATGCCGGTGTCGATGCCGGTGTCGATGCCGGTTTCGGTGCCGGTTTCGGTGCCGGTGCTGGCGCCGCCACGGGTGCTGCTGCGGGTGCCAGTGCCGGCGCGGGCGTGATCGGCAGGGGCGTCGGCGACACAGGCGTCGGCGACACGGGCGGAGTCGGCCGCGCTTCGGTCGTCGTGGGCGCCACCCGCGCCTTTTCAGCCGCAGGCGGCACCGATGGCGTCGTTGTCGACGTCGGCAACGTCGACAACGCTTGCCGGCGCGCCACCGGCGCCGTACGCGAACCGCGCGCTTCGCCCTGCTCCGCCGCTGGCGCCGCGTCTTGCGCGACCGCGCTCGCGCGCGCAACGCTGACGCGCGCATCCAGGCCGGCGAGGAATTCGCGCAGCGCCGCGATCCGCCCGGCCAGCGTGTCCAGGTCCGCGTCCAGGCGCGCGTCCGCGCTCGCGGACGTCCATTCGAACTCGGCCAGATCCTGTTCGAACCGGTGCGCCGGCGTTTCCAGCAGTTCGAGCTCGACCCCCGCGGCTTCGCTCTTGATCGTTCGCGCCTGTTCCAGCAACGCGTCCAGCGCCGCCCGGCACGCGCCCGCGTCGGCGGCCGCGCGCAACCGCGGCAGGCCGGCGCGCGCGCGCCGCAGCGCGGCTTCGGCGCGGAACAGGCCGCCGCGCAGCGGCGCGCCGCCGCCGGCGCTGGCGCGCAGCAGGCCGTCGAGTTGGCTGCGCAGGCGCAGCCGCGTGCCGGCCAGTTCCTGCGCCAGACGCAGGCGCTCGCCGATGTCGCCGACGACCACCAACAAGTACGCCACGCGTCCGCCGTCGCGAATCGGTTCGAAGCGGAAGCCCAGTTGCAGCGGCCGCGACGACGATCCGGGTAAGACGATTTCGGCCAGCGGATTGGGCCCGGCCGGCGCCGCGCCGCTGTCGGCGGCGAAGCACTGGCGCAGATGCGCGCTCAGCGCTTCGGCGGTGTCCGCGCCCAGCATCGGCCGCAGCGCTTCGAGCAGATTCATTCCGGGCCACAGCTTGCGTTGCAGCGCGCCGAACAGCGACGGCGACACCGGCTCGCGAATGACGAAGTCCGCGTCGATCAGGCACATGCCATCGGGGAAAGCGCGCAGGACGCGCTCGCAGTGTTCGCGCCAGCTCGCCTGTTCGCTGCGCTGCCGGCGCAGCCGCCGCGAATGCGACCACAGCCACAGACATGCGCCGGCCAGCAGGGCCGCGCCGGCGAGCATGCAAACGGTCGTGGCGGTCGCCGTCGGCGCGGCACCTTCCGTCGCGCCGATCAACGCCGCACCGAAGCGCGACATCGCCGCAGCGGCGATCAACGCGGCGCCGACCGCCACCGCGGCGGTCGCGACCGGCACCGCCCATCGGCGCGCGTGCAGTTCGTCTGCGCTTTCGGGCATGGCCGTACTACCCCCCGCGCGCGCCGTCGTCGCGACGGCGCGCGCCCTCAATCGCGAAGGCCGGCTCCGACCGCGCGGCACGACCCTGCGGCGGCGTTATCCGGGGGGAACTCCACCGTCGCCGGCGCGCAGCCGGAGCCGGCTTCGCGAACTTGCGCGGCCGCAGGCGGCCGCTCGATCGTCCAACCCCGCAGCGGTGCGGGCCCTGCTGTGCATCCGCCGCCGCGGCGGCTGGCGCCGACGCCGACGACGGCGCAGTCGTTCCGTTGCGCCGCGGCGTCCGCGCACTGCCGCGCGGACGCCGCGGTCCGCGCGGTCAGAAATAAATCTGCGCGCGCACCTGGGCGATGTCCGGATCGAGTTCGACGCCGCGGCGCCGCGCATCGGTCCACACGTAGTTGAATTGCAGCTTGAAGTGCTGGCCGAGGTACCAGTTGGCGCCCACGGTCCAGTCGCTCTGGCGGCCGCCGAGCGCGGTGCCGGGGTCGTCGAGGTCCACCCGCGAATAGCGCAGCGCCAGTTCGACCGCACCCCACTCGCGCGCCGGCACGGCGTTGCCGAACGCGGCGCCCTTGTAGCTGCGCTTCTCGCCGGTCAGCATCCACGCCGCGGCGGCGTAGTAGCCGTCGGCGCTGTAGTCCGGCGCGCCTTCGCGCTGCGCGCGCAGGCGCAGATACTCGCTTTGCAGCAGCAGCGGGCCGCGCTGCCAGATCGCTTCCAGGCCGAGCCGGTCGATGCCTTCGACCTGCTTCAGCGCGCCCGAGTCGACCAGCCGGCGCGCGGTCAGGAACGCCTCCGGACGCACCTGCACGCGCAGGCTGTCGTCGTCGCGCTTCTCGTTCGACGCGGCCAGGCCGAGGTGCAGCACCTGGGTGTCGTCCTTGATCGGGTTGAACACCACGCGCCCGCCGAGGGTGCGGCCCTTGTTGTCGCCGAGCAGATCGCCGCCGGCCTGGAACGCCAGGTTGAAATACCAGTGCGGGACCTTGTCGTAAGTCCAGTCCACGCCGAGCCTGCGGCCGGCGTAGAACGCGGTGACCGGCAGCGCGCGTTCCATGAAGGTCGTCGCGGTGGTGCCGACCGCGCTTTCCTCGTAACCGACCGGGGTCTTGAACTGGCCGACGCGCAGGTCGCCGCCGGCGCCGGAGAAACGGAAGAAATTGTCGAGCCAGACCTCGTTGCGGAAGTCGTAACCCAGGGTCAGCTCGAACACGCCGGGCTTGCGCACATAGGCGTTGAGTTCCTGCCGGCGCCAGGCGTCGTCGTCGGCGAAACCGGTCTGGTCGAAGTCGACGTAGTCGTAGCTCAGATTGCCCTTGAGGCCGGCTTCGATGCCGGAGTCGCCGACGTACTTGACCGGCCAGTCGCCGAGCACGCTGTAGCCCTTGTCGCCGGCCCAGGCCGACGATGCCGCCAGCAGCGGCAACAATCCCCATCCCACTCGTTTGAAGCGCATGCAGCCTCCTTGAGGCTTTAACCAGGATTCGTGTCGCAGGCTCGTCGGGAGCGCGCGGCGGCGCCGCGCCGGAACGATCCGACGCGGCGCCGCCCGCACCATGCGGCAGGCCCTTGCCACCGGCGCACCCCACGCGCGGTCGCCCGCCGTTGCGCCCTCCCCTTGCCCGTTGCGTTCGCGATGCGGAACGTGCCGCGCATCGCATCGCGAGATATTTCCGGCGCGCTTCGATAACGAGTCGAAGGGGGTCTTGTCCAGCGCGAAAAAAACGAAAGTCGTTGTTTGCGCGCGAACGCACACCTGTTCACGCACGTGCGTTGTGACTTGTGCGGACCGTTCGCGCATCGTTGCATCGGTGCCGCCGCCGATAGCGTGATCGGCTCCGTTCGCGCGCAGGTTCGCTATCGCAATCGATGACGCATCAATGCACTGGCGCATCGGCGGCGGTGCGCCGCCATCGACTCAAGGCACAGATACAGTGCAGAGAAATCGTGTGAAGCCACGCACATGCAAACCTGCAGGCGCTAAGCATCTGCCCGGACGCGTCCGATAAAAGAATTTCGCGAATCGCCGCGCAACGGCGGCGCCGATTGCGGTCTCGATCGCTCACCGTTCATCTTGTGCGCGAACCGATGCGTGCGTTCAGTGGCCGAAATATGTCGTCAATGCGCAGATACCGCGCATGCGGTGCAGCTCAGATCTTGAAGTAGATCCGCCGCGCATCCAGCGCACGCACCACCAGCCACCACAAAGTCACGAAAACCACTGCGAACGCCAGCGACGGGACATACGGTCCGAAGCGCGGCGTCATCCAGTCGGCGAAGCCGTGGCGGTAGACCGGCTCCAGCCACTTCAGGCCCATCAGCAGGTACAGCAGCAGCGCCGAACCGCCGTAGGCGGCGATGGCGTTGACCCCGAACGCGCGCCCCAGCGGCGGCCAGCCGCGGCGGTCGACCAGCGCATGGCACAGCGCCAGGATCCAGCACGACCAGCCGCCGGCCCACAGCACATAGGCCGGGGTCCACAGGTTCTTGTTGATCGGCTGCGCCAGGCCCAACGCCCAGCCGGCGGCCAGGCCCGCCGCGCCGGCGATCAGCAGCGCTCGCACGTCGCCGCGGCGCAGCCAGTCGCCAGCGCGCAGGCCGAGCAGCGTGGTCGCCAGCGCGCCGAGCGTGGACACCAGGCCTTCGGGATCGTGGCCGCGGCCGCTGGCCGGGTCGATCTGGTAGACGTGCGCGCCGAGGATCGAAAAATCGATGCGGCTGGCGAGGTTGACGAACGGCTCGTAGCTGCCGCCCGCGGCGAGCAGGACGAAGTAACCAGCCAGCAAGCCGCCCCACAGCGCCCATTGCGCGCGCGCCGACAGGTACAAAGCGATGCACGCGGCCGCGGCGAAGCACAGGCCGATGCGCTGCAGCACGCCGAACAGGCGCAGGGACTCGCGGTCGGTCACCCACATCGCGATGACATGCAGCAGCAGGCCCAGGCCGACGATGCGCAGCGCGCGCCACAGCGCCGGACGCAGCAGCGCCGGCGCGGGCGTGCCGGCCTGCAGCCGCGGCAGCATCGCCAGCGCGATCGACACGCCGACGATGAACAGGAACATCGGGAAGACCAGATCGGTCGGAGTGAAGCCGTGCCATGGCGAATGCAGCAGCGGCGCGTAGACGTGGCTCCAGTCGCCGGGGTCGTTGACCAGCAGCATCGCCGCCACGGTCAGGCCGCGCAGGGCGTCGACCGAGGCGTAGCGCTTGGGCGCGGGCGCACGCGCGGCGGAAACCGCCGGTTGCGGCGCCGGCTCCGCGCTCACGCGGCTTGCGCGAGGGCTTCGCCGATCATCGCTTCGACCGCTTCCAGATCCGGCAGCAGCGCGGCGTCGTCGTTGAGGCGCACCCGCGCCTGCACGCCCAGCGGCATGACTTCGTCGTCGCGGCTCTGCAGGTACAGGCCGGACGCGGACACGGTGACCAGACGCGGGAAGCCCTGGGTCAGCATGGCGAAGTACGGCAGGCGCGAGGCGGCGCTGAGCGCCTTGAGCACCACCACCTTGCTGCCGAGGCCGCCGGGTTCGCGCGCCAGGCCCGAGAGTTCGCCGAAGGCGATCATCGGCAGGTTCCAGCCGCGCCAGCGGATCTGTCCGAGCAGCCAGCGCGGCGCGTTGGCGATCGGCGCCGGCGGCGCGTACGACAGCACTTCGGCGATGGTGGCGTTGGGCAGCAGCAGGCGCGCGCCGGCGACCTGGACCAGGACGCCGCGGATGTCATTGGGTGCGCCGTCGTTGGGTGCGCCGTCGGTGGGCGCAGCGCCGGTTTCGTCCTGCACGCCGTCGGCCTCGGTGGCTTCGTTGTCGGGGATCGAATTGGACATCGCGCTTTCCTCGCCGCGGCCTGCGGCTCTTGGCTGGCCCCGCCGCGCGGAGCCGGTGATCGTCAACAGCGGCGCGCGCACGCGCTGCCGCACAACATCCTGCACTTGCCGCGGCGCCGGCGCGCGGCGCATCGCTGCGCCTACGGCCGTCGCTACGCGCAACGCGGGCCGTGCCCGCGCCGCGCCTGCGCTCAGACCGGGCTTTGCCGCGACCAGCGCGCCGCCAGGCGCGCGGCCAGATCGCCGGGCTGGCCGCTGAGCGCGCCTTGGGCGATCGCGGCGCTGGCGGCGGCGGCGTCGTAGCAGCCGTCCGGCGCCTGCCCCGCGACCAGCGCGCCCTGCGCGGCCAAGGCCATCGCCGCGTCCACCTGTGCGGCGTCGGCGCCGCTGAACAACAGCACCGCGCTGTCGCCGGGCGGCAACGCGGCGAGCACCTCGGCGCCTTCGGCGAACTGGATGCCGCTGTCGGACACTTCGATGCCCAGCCCCGCCGGCAGGATGTAGATCACCCCTTCGATGGTGCGGGTGCCGGCTTCGGCCAGCTTCACCAGCACCGGCGTGGCGCGCTGCATCTGCGCGACCAGCTTGTCGTAGCGGCCGCCGTCCAGGCGCTGTTGCACCAGCACCGGGCGGTCGAAATTGTCCGGCAGCGCGCCGAGCAGCTGGCGCACCGCATCGGGGCCGCCGATGCCGGCGAGCACCAGCACGGCGCCGTTGCGGCCGCCGCCGAGCTCGGTCGGCTGGTCGGCGACCAGTTCCAGGCCGGAAATGCGCCGTTCGATTTCTTCCAGGTCGTGGCGCGGCGCCGGCGGCGCATGCGCGCCGCTCTGGCCGGTCGCGGCCTCGACCAGGCTGGTTTCGTCGGCGAACGACCAGTCCGGTACCGACGGCGCCGCCGGCGCGGGCGCCTTGGGCGCGGCCGCGGCGGGCTCGTCGCTGGCGAATTCCAACGAGGTGTCGAAGTTGCGCGGCGGCGGCGCAGCCGCGGGCGCGGCAGCGGACTCGTCGGGATCGTGCAGGGCGAAGGTGGCGTCGAGGTCGACCAATTCCCGGACCTGACCCGGCGCCGGCGCGCGCCACATTTCCAGATCGCCCAGGCCGCTCTCGTCCAGCGGCGGCAGCGCGGCGTCGCCGGCTTCGGCCTGCCAGTCGTGCGCCGCGGCGTCGTAAGGACTCGGCTCGCCCGGCATCTGCGCCGAATAGTCTTCGGCTTCCAGGCTCAGGTTGGAGAAGTCGAAATCGTCGCCGTCGCTGCGGCGCGGCTCCTGCGATTCCAGGCCCAGCGCCTGGCGGGCGAAGAATTCGCGCGCCTCGTCGGGCAGTTGCGGCGGCTCGCTGAGCACGCGGTCGCCGGCCGAACCGATCGGCGCGACGCGCTCGAGTTCGCCGAGCGATTCGGCGCCGAACGACAGCGGATCGGACGGCGCTTCGGCCGACACCGGGTCGAAGCTGACGTGCGCCGCGGGCGCCGGCGGCAGTTCGTCGGCGTCGTCGTAGGCAGGAAGCGCTTCGACCGCTTCGATTTCCTCGATGTCGCCGTAGTCGGCGGCGTCGAAGCTCAGGCGGGTCGGTTCGGCGCGGTCGGGTTCGGCCGTCTTGGATTCGATGACGTCGGATTCCAAGCCGATCGGATCGAAGCCGGCGTTGCCGGCGGCTTCGGTGTCCAGCGCGAGGCCGTCGCCGGTTTCGTCGAAATCGAGGAACTGGCCGTCCGCGTTCGGCGCTTCGGCGTCGCCGACCAGCGCCAGGCGCTGGTCGGCGGCGGGCACGCTGTCGTCAGACGCGCTGTCGTCGCGCGCGGCCAAGCCAGCAGCGGCGGCAACCGCGCCCGGACGCACGAACGCCAGCACGTTGTCGCCGGCCGGGAGCTCGTCGGGCTGCTGCGCCAGCGGCGAACCCTCGTGCGCCGGTTTCTGGAAGCCTTCGGCCTGCAGCGACGGCGGCGTCTGCGGCTCGGGCTCGCGGCCCGGCGGCAGCACGTCGTCGTGGCGGTGCAGCTTGGCGCTGAGGTGGCGCGCCCAGCGCGCCGCGTCCCAGCCCTCGCGCGAGGCGGCCAGTTCGGCTTCCTCGAAGATCACTTCGATGGACGGATCGACCAGCAGGTTTTCGAACCGGTCCAGCGCGTCCTCGGACGCGGGATCGAGCACGACCACGACCACGTCGGGATCGGCCGCATCCAGCGCCTTGGGATCGAGCACGGTCGGATCGCCTTGCAGGACCAACTGCGCGCCGGCCTCGGCCAGCGCTTCGCGCAGGCGATCGCAGGCCACGCCCGCGCGCGCCAACAACACTACACGACGATCGCCGTCAGACATGGGGACGTGCGATTCCCAGCAATTCGAAAACGTTGCGGATCAATTCCGGCTCCTGGTAGGGCTTGCCGAGATAGCGTTCGACGCCGATCTCGAACGCGCGCTGGCGGTGTTTCTCGCCGCTGCGCGAGGTGATCATCACGATCGGCACATGGCGCAGGACCGGATCGGCCTTCATCTGCGTGGCCAATTCGTAGCCGTCCATGCGCGGCATCTCGATGTCGAGCAGCATCAGGTCGGGCACGCGCTCGGCCATGCGCTCCAGCGCGTCGATGCCGTCCTTCGCGGTCGCGACTTCGAAGTTGTGGCGCTCCAGCACGCGGCCGGTGACCTTGCGCATCGTGACCGAGTCGTCGACCACCATCACCAGCGGCACCTTGCGCGCTTCCGCCGGCAGCGCCGGCGGCGGCGCGTTGAGCGCGAAGTCCAGCAGCTGCGCGGCGCGCCGGCGCACCAGCGGGGCGACGTCGAGGATCACCACCACGCGGCCGTCGCCCATGATGGTGGCGCCGAAGATGCCCGGCACCGACGCGATCTGCGGGCCGACCGGCTTGACCACGATTTCGCGGTTGCCGATGACCTGATCGACCGACACCGCCGCGCGCAGGTCGCCCGAGCGGATCAGCAGCAACGGCATCTGCAACTGGCCTTCGGCCTTGGCCGGCGCGTGGCCGACCAGTACGCCGAGGTCGTGGACCAGGTAATCCTCGCCGCCGTAGCGATAGGCCAGATCGCCCTGGTCGAGCAGGTCGCGCGAGAGCCGGCCGACGCCGCGCACCGAAGCGATCGGCACGGCGAAGGTGGTGTCGCCGATGCGCACGAACACCGCCTGGGTGACCGCGAGCGTCTGCGGCAGGCGCAGGGTGAAGCGCACGCCCTGGCCGGGCGTGGACTGGATGTCGAGCGCGCCGCCGAGCTGGCGGACTTCGCTGGCGACCACGTCCATGCCGACGCCGCGGCCGGCCAGACGGCTGACCTCGTCGGCGGTGGAGAAGCCCGGCTCCAGGATCAGCATGTCCAGGTCGGAATCGGACAGCACCGCATCGCTGCGGACCAGCCCGCGTTCCTCGCCGCGGCGGCGGATCGCCGCGCGGTCCAGGCCGGCGCCGTCGTCGGCGACTTCCAGCACGACTTCGGAACCTTCGCGGCGCACCGCGATGCGCACCGTGCCCTCGTCGCTTTTGCCGGCGGCGCGGCGCTTGGCAGGGCTTTCCAGGCCGTGCGCGACCGCGTTGCGCAGCATGTGTTCCAGCGGCGCGGTCATGCGCTCCAGAACGTTGCGGTCGAGTTCGCCCTGGGTGCCTTCCAGCTTCAGCGCGACCTGCTTGCCGAGTTCGCTCGAGGCCTGGCGCACCACGCGGCGCAGGCGCGGCAGCAGCGTATCGAACGGCACCATGCGCGTGCGCATGAGGCCTTCCTGCAGCTCCGAGCTGACGCGCGACTGTTGCAGCAGCAGGGTTTCGTACTGACGGGTCAGGTCGTCGAGGGTGATCTGCAGGCTGTTCTGGTCGGCGGCCGATTCGGCCAGCGCGCGCGAGAGCTGCTGCAGGGTCGAGAAGCGGTCGAGTTCCAGCGGGTCGAACGAATGCTGGGCCGAGTCGCCCTCGCGCTGGTAGCGCGCGATGATCTGCGCTTCGGTTTCGATTTCCAGGCGGCGCAGCTGGTCGCGCATGCGCAGGTTGGTCTGGGCCATTTCCGCGATCGCGCCGCGGAACGCGCCGAGCTGCTGCTCCAGGCGGGCGCGGTAGATCGCGACCTCGCCGGCGTAGTTGACGAGGCGGTCGAGCAGGTCGGCGCGGATGCGCACCTGCTCCTGCGGCGCGCGCACGCCGATGTCGTCGTCGTCGCCGAGCGGTTGCTCGACGATCGGCGCGGACAGCGGCTTGAGGCCGTTTTCGTCGAGCGACGGCTGCGCCGGCACGATCGTCGGCGCGGCGGAACCCGCGTCGCCGGCGTCGATCGTCAGTTCGCCGCGCGAACGCGCTTCGAACACCGCGATCAGCGCCTGCGGCATGGCGATCGCCTTGCGCTGGCCGACCCGGGTGACCATCGCGTGCAGGCGGTCGAAGCCGCGCTCGAGCAGCACGACGCTGTCCTGGCCCAGCTCGGTGCGGTGGTCGACCACCGCTTCCAGCAGCGATTCCATGACGTGGCCGAGTTCGCCCATCGCCATGATGCCGGCCATGCGCGCGCCGCCCTTGAGGGTGTGCAGGTCGCGCTGCAGGCCGACCAGCAACTCGCGTTCGCCCGGGGTCTCGCGCAGCTGCGCGAGCAGGCCGTCGGAGTGGTCGAGCAGGTCGCCGCCTTCTTCGACGAAGATGTCGACCAGTTCGGGATCGAGCTCGCTCAGGTCCAGCGATTCTTCCGGATCCGGATCGGCGTGCGCGGCATGCGCGAACGCGGCGGCCAGCGCCGCGGATACGCCGGCGATGGCGTGCACGGAGCCCGCGCTGCCGGCCGCGGCGGACGAATCGCCCTCGTCGTTGGCGGCGGTGTCGGCCGGCTGCGCGTCCACGCGCGCGTCGTCGAGCGACGCGCCGGGCGTGGCTTGTTCGGTTTGTTCGCGGGCCAGACGCTCGGCGGCGTACTCGGCTTCCAGGCGCTCGTATTCCAGGCGCTCGGCTTCGGCTTGTTCGGCGGCGAGGCGTTCGGCTTCCAGGCGTTCGGCCTCGGCCTGTTCGGCGGCGACGCGTTCGGCTTCGGCCTGTTCGGCGGCGAGGCGTTCGGCCTCGAGACGTTCGGCTTCGGCCTGCTCGGCAGCGACGCGTTCGGTTTCCAGGCGTTCGGCTTCGGCCTGCTCGGCGGCGAGGCGTTCGGCCTCGAGACGTTCGGCTTCGGCCTGCTCGGCAGCGACGCGTTCGGCTTCCAGGCGTTCGGCTTCGGCCTGCTCGGCAGCGATGCGCTCGGCTTCCAGGCGTTCGGCCTCGGCCTGCTCGGCGGCGATGCGTTCGGCTTCCAGGCGTTCGGCTTCGGCCTGCTCGGCGGCGATGCGCTCGGCTTCCAGGCGTTCGGCTTCGGCCTGTTCGGCGGCGATGCGTTCGGCTTCCAGGCGTTCGGTTTCGGCCTGTTCGGCGGCGAGACGTTCGGCTTCCGCGCGCTCGGCTTCTGCCTTCGCGGCGTTCTGACGTTCGGACTCGGCCTCGGCGGCGTACTGCGCTTCCAGGCGCGCGTACTCCAAGCGCTCCTCTTCGGCGAGACGCTCGGCTTCGGCCCGTTCGGCGGCGACGCGCTCGGCCTCGGCCTGCTCGGCGGCGACACGTTCGGCTTCCAGACGCTGCGCTTCGGCCTGCTCGGCCGCAACGCGTTCGGCTTCCAACCGCTGCGCTTCGGCCTGTTCCGCGGCAACACGCTCGGCTTCCAGGCGCTCTGCTTCGGCCCGTTCGGCCGCAACGCGTTCGGCTTCCAGGCGCTCGGCTTCGGCCTGTTCGGCCGCAACACGCTCGGCTTCCAGACGCTCGGCTTCGGCCTGCTCGGCCGCAACACGCTCGGCTTCCACACGTGCGGCTTCGGCCTGCTCGGCCGCAAGGCGTTCGGCTTCCACACGCTGCGCTTCGGCCTGTTCGGCCGCGATACGTTCGGCTTCGGCCTTCTGCGCAGCCAGGCGCTCGGCGACCAGGCGCTCGGCTTCGGCCTGCTCGGCGGCGAGACGTTCGGCTTGCAGACGTTCGGCTTCGGCGCGTTCGGCGGCGAGGCGTTCGGCTTCGACGCGTTCGGCCGCGGCCTTCGCCGCCGCCTCGCGATCGGCGCGCGCGCGCGCTTCGTCGCTCTGGCCCAGCGAACCGGCGAAGGAGGCGAAATCGATGGTGAATTCGGACGTGCGGCGGCCGTCGGTACGGCCGGCCGGCACTTCCGCGGAACCCGGGCCTTCGCCCTGGAACGCGCTGAGGTCGTTGACGCTGAGATCGTTGGCGGCGGCATCGGCCGGCGCGTCGAAGTCGAGGTCGTCGACCGGCATCGGCGCGCGCGCGTCCGGCAGGCTGTCGCGCAATGCGGCCAGGCGTTCGGGCAGGCCGAGGAACATCGGCACGTGCGGGCTCGCCGACTTCAGCGCTTCGATGGTGGTGCGGATCGCCGCGGCGACCGCGTCCATCGCGGCCAGGCCTTCGGCGCTGACCGGCGCGCCGCTGGCGAGCAGGCGCTTGACGTAGGCTTCGGTCGGACCGGTGACGTCGGTGATGACCGGCACTTCGGTCATCGCGAACGCGCCGTTCATGGTGTGGATCGAGCGCTGCAGCGCGTCGTTGGCCGGCTGCGGCTTGACCCGCGAAGCCTCGAGCCAGGATTCGATCGTGACCAGATGGCCGGCGACTTCGCCGTCGAGGATTTCCAGCAGCACCGGATCGACCGAGGCCGGCACGTACGGGCCGTCGACCAAAGGCTTCGGCGCCGCGGCTTGTTCGGCCGGCGCTTCGGCCGCCGCGACGGGCGCGGCCGGCGCTTGGTAGAACGCTTCTTCGCCGCTGGCGAGCAGGTCGGCGTGCGCTTCCAGGCCGGCGATGTCGACGCTCAGCGGCGCTTCGTTGCGCAGCGCGGCGTAGAAGCCCGGCAGCGCGCGGAACGCATGGTCGACCAGGTCCAGCACTTCCGGGCTGGCGACGCGGCCGTGTTCGCGCACGCGGTTGAGCAGGTTTTCGATCTTCCAGCTGAACTCGCCCAAGGTCTTCGCGCCGACCAGGCGGCCGCTGCCCTTGAGGGTGTGGAAGACGCGCCGCACCGGCTGCACGCGGGCCAGATCGTCCGGCGCTTCGCGCCAGGCCGGCAGCAGTTGTTCGAGGTTGCCGATCTCTTCCTCGAATTCCTCCAGGAAGATCTCGCGCACTTCGTCGTCGATGTCGTCGACCTGTTCGAAGCCGCCGTTGGCGCCTCCGGACGGGATCAGGAACGACGGCGGCGACGACGGCACCGCTTCGACCAGCGAGGTGTTGACCAGACCGCCGGACACGCGTTCGGTGAAGTCGGCCGGCGCGGCGGGCGCCTGGGTGGGCTCGGCGTCGAACGCGGAGGCGTACTGGGCGGCGCCGTGCTCGGCGTCGAGCGAACGCGGCTCGTCGTCGGCGCGCTGCGGCGCTTCGATGTCGGCCAGGCCCCACTCGGGCGCGACCGGAATCTGCGGCGGGGTCTGCGCGGCCGGCGCTTCGGCCGTGGCCGGCGCGGCCGCGTCGTGCGCGGCGGCTTCGGCCGGCGCGGCGACGGGTTCGACCCGGATCACGTCCGGCAGCGGCCAGTAACGCAGCGCCTCGAGGCTCTGACGCGCGATGTCGAGGATGTCGTCGCGGTTCGGGCGCTGCTCGCGCAACGCTTCGAGGTAGTACTCCAGGCTGGCCAGCGCGTCGGCCAGGGTGTCGAGCTGCTGGCCGCTGGGCACGCGGCGGCGGCCGATCAGTTCGACTTCGGTGTAGCGCTTGACCCCGGTGAGGTAATCGGCGGCCAGCGGCAGCTCGATCATGCGCAGGGCGCCGGCGACTTCGTCGAGCACGCGCGGCACTTCGCTGAGTTCTTCGTGGTCCCACTTGGTCTCGACGAAGGCGACGAAGGACTGGCGGGCGTCGCCGAAGTTGGCGATGGCTTCGCGCGCGACCACGTCGAGCACCTTGCGCGCCTCGCCGGCGAGCAAGTCCTCGTCGCCCTTCTCGTCGGCCAGGCCGAGCCGGCTGACCTGATCGTCGAGCGAGGCGTCCACGTACAGCAAAGCGCCGGCGACGTCGAGCAGGGTGCCTTCGTCGGCGGCGCGGCGGCCGTCGACGATGTCGTTCATGGCGTCGCGCTGCTGCAGCACGACGGTGCGGGCCATGCCCAGGCCCATCATGCCCAGGGTGTCGCTGACCCGCGCCAGCGCCTCGACCTGCGGGCGCAGTTCGCCCGGGTCGGTCTGGTTGGTGCGCAGGTGCAGGTCGAGCGCGTCCTTGACCCGCAGCAGGTCTTCCTTGATCGCCGCGGCGACGGTGTCGAGCAAAGCGCGATTGCGGCCGCTGAGGCTGCCGCGCGCGTGTTCGAGTTCGGATTCGCTGGGCAGGTGCGCGGCCAGTTCGAAGGTCTGGCGCAGATCGTCCAGGGCCGGATGGCGGCCGTCGCTGTGGGCGACGTGGTACAGCAATTGACGGGTCGGTTCGGCCGCGGGCTCGCCGCGCGGCGCGCTGAAGCCGTCGTCGGACAGCATTTGCCGCGCTTCGCGCTCGACGCCGCCGAACGCCTGGCGCAGCGCGCGGGTCGGCGGCAGCGCGCCGTCGCGGACCGCGTGGGCCACGGCCGAAGCCACCCACAGCATGCGCCGCACCGGCTCCAGCACGGCTTCGGCGAGCAGGCCGTCGATCGCGGCAGCCAGCTGCACGACCTTGCCCGGCGCGCCGTCTTCCGGCCACGCCGCCAGCGCTTCGCGCAAGGCGGTCAGGTGCGGGGCGCTGGCGTTGCGGCCGCCGGCCGCGCCGACCGGCAGCGGCGGCGGCAGGTGCGCCGGCAGCGGACGGTCGAGGTTCGGCGCGAACAGCACGCTTTCGCTGAGCCCGGCTTCGCCGCGCGTGGCGCGCAGCTCGTTGAGCAGCGGCAGCAGCACGATCGGGATGTCGCGGTGGCCGCCCTGCAGGCGTTCCAGGTAATCCGGCAGCAGCACCACGCCGCGCATCAGCGCGGCGCAGGCTTCGTCGCGGTCGTGCACTTGGCCCTGCTGCAGGGCCAGCGCCAGCCGCTCCATTTCTTCGGCGACCATCGCCGGCGCGTACAGCTCGACCATGCGCAAGGTGCCGTGCACCTGATGCAGATGGGCCGCGCAGGCGCGCATGCGCGCGGCGTCGGCGGGATCTTCGGCGAACGCCTCGATCTCCTGCCGGGCCTGACGCAGGGTTTCGTCCAGCTCGGGCTTGATCCAGCCCAGCGTGGTGGTGTCGATAGCTTCGCGCAGGGCGGTCATGGCGCGCGGCGCCCGTCAACGCGGGCGCATCGCAGACGCGCTCCGTGGCTCAGCCAACGATGTGTCGGACGCTTCATCCTCGGTACAACCCTATTCCGTATGTCTGTTCCGGAGCCGCTTGCCGCTGCCGCCCTGCACTGCCACGCCTGCGCTTCAAGCGGCTCCTGCCCGCGCTCAGGCCGGCAGCTTGAAGTCGGCCACCGAACGGCGCAGGTCCGCCGCCAACTGCGCGAGGTTTCCAATCGACGCGGCGGTCTGGTTGGCGCCCTGCGAAGTCTGCGAGGTGATCTGCTGAATCGTGTTCATCGTCTGGGTGATGTTCGAGGCCGCGCTGGACTGCTGCTGCGCGGCGCTGGAAATGCCCTGAATCAGGTTCGACAAGTCCGACGACACCTTTTCGATCTCGCCCAGCGCGGTACCGGCGTCCTCGGCCAGGCGCGCACCGGCGACCACTTCGGAGGTCGTCTGTTCCATCGAGCTGACAGCTTCGTTGGTGTCGGACTGAATTGTCTGGACCAGCGTCTCGATTCGCTTGGTTGCGTTGGACGCGCGTTCCGCGAGGCGCTGCACTTCGTCGGCCACGACCGCGAAGCCGCGGCCCGCTTCGCCGGCGGAGGCCGCCTGGATCGCCGCGTTGAGCGCCAGGATGTTGGTCTGCTCGGAGATGTCGTTGATCAGTTCCACGATCGAGCCGATTTCCTGCGAGCTTTCGCCCAGCCGCTTGATTCGCTTCGAGGTCTCCTGGATCTGGTCGCGGATCGAGTCCATGCCCTGAATCGTCTGCCGCACCACGCCCGCGCCCTTGGTCGCGATCTGCACCGAGCGCTGCGCCACGTCGGCCGACTCGGCCGAGTTCTTCGACACCTGGTCGATCGAGGCCGCGATTTCGCTGATGCGGTCGGACGCCGAGTTGATCTCCTGCGCCTGGTGCTCGGCCGCTTCGGCCAGATGCATCGCGGTGGCCTGGGTTTCCTGGGCGCTCGACGCGACCTGCACCGAGGTGTCGGTAATCGTCTGCACCAGGCTGCGCAGCTGTTCGACCGCGAAGTTGATCGAGTCGGCGATCGCGCCGGTCATGTCCTCGGTGACGGTGGCCTTCACCGTCAGGTCGCCTTCCGCGAGCGAGCCCATTTCGTCCAGCAAGCGCATGATCGCTTCCTGGTTGCGGTCGTTGAGTTCCTTGGTGGTCTGGTAGCGGCGCTGCTGGGCGTAGTTCAGCGAGAACAGCAAGCCGGCGATCGCGACCAGCGCGCCGAGGCCGGAGATGATCGACAGCCAGATGTTGCCGAGGAAGCTGGTGTCGCTCATCGAGCCGAACGAGGTCAGCGCCGAGAACAGCGACTGGCTGTCGGCGAGCATCTTGTCGGAACCGCCGGTGATCGACTCGGCCGCGGCCTGGGCCTGGAACAGGTCCTTGGAGCTGGCCGAGATCGCGTCGAGGTCCTTCTTCATTTCCAGCCACAGCGCCTCGGCCTGACCGAGCGCGGCCAACGCGCCGCCGTTGCCGAGCGCGTTGACGCCGAACGAGGAGTCGCCCTTGCGCAGGCCGGTGAGGATGTTGCCGAACACGATCGCGTCGCGGCCGAGCGCTTCGCCGGCCATGCCGGCGCCGCTGCCGCCGGCGCGGATTTCGGTGATGCGGCGGGCCATCGTCGCCGACAGCACCACCTGGCGCAGGGCGATGTAGACCTGCGAGGACGGCGAGCCGGAGGCCGACATCGCGCGCACCAGTTCGTCCAGGCGCGCCTGCAGCTGCGGCACGCGGCCGGAGAAGCTGTCGGCGTTGGTCGCCAGCGCCAGCACCGCCTTTTCCGAGGCGATCACCTGGTCGGAGCTCTTGCCCATCGGCTCCCAGGTCTTGGTCGCGGTCTCGATCGGGCCGGACACGTTGGCGGTGTTGCCGTAGTTGTCGTTGAGCGACTTGATGTCGCCGTCGATCGCCGACTTGGTCGACTTGAACGCGGCGAACGCGTCCTTGTTGCCGCCGACCGCTTCGCGCGCCTGCACCGCGAGCTTCTGCGAGTTCACCTGCAAGCGCGAGGCCGCCGAGCTGGCGCCGCCCAGGCGCGCGGCCTGCCAGGTCGCGTAGCCGGTATTGAGGCCGAACACCAACACCGATATGCCCAGCACGATCAGCCAGGTATTGGCGCCCAGCATGCGGCTCTTGCCGGCGTTGTCCATCACAGTGCTCATGGTTCGGGAACCTCGGGTGTACGTGCGTGCGGTCTTGTTGGAGGAAGCGGCTGCGTCAGGCCGCTGCTTGTCGGAATTCGGGGGTGCGGGCCAGGCGGTCGAGGTTGAACACTCCCCAGGCCTGCTCGTCGACGCGGTAGGCGCGCTCGACGAAATGCGCGTAGCGGCCGGCGACCAGGGCCTCGGCCTCGTCCAGGGCGAGCAGGTTGTGCTCGTGGAAGCTGCGCTGGCCGTACAGTTCGTCGATCAGCACCGCGACGTCGCCGCCGGGCTGGCGCACCAGCAGGATGCGCTGGCCTTCGTGCAGCACCGTGCGCTCGCCTTCCAGGAACTGCTTGAGGTCGACGATCGGCAGCAGATTGCCGCGCACGTTGGCCACCCCGAGCATCCACGGCTGCGCGCCGGGCACCTGGGTGACCTGGGGCAGCGACAGGATTTCGACCACTTCGGCGAAGGTCGAGGCGAGCCGGCGCGCGCCGATGCGGTAGCCGACGCCGCGCCACAGGCCGGGCGCGTCGAGCTGTTCGGGCAGACCGGCCACGTGCGCCAGCGAACGGCGCTCGTAATCGCTCAGCACATCGAACGGCGTCTTCAAAATCATCGTTTCACTTATCCAGCAGTTCTTTGATCCGCGCGATCAGATCGTCCTCGCGCGGCGGTTTGACGATGTAGTCGCGCGCGCCCTGGCGCATGCCCCAGGCGCGGTCGGTCTCCATGCCCTTGGTGCTGACGATCAGCACCGGGATCTGCTTGGTCTGCTCGTCCCGGCTCAGCGCGCGGGTGGCCTGGAAGCCGTTCATGCCGGGCAGCACCACGTCCATCATCACCAGGTCGGGCCGCTCGCGCCTGGCCGCCTCGATGCCGTCCTCGGCACTGCCCGCGGCGAATACCTCGTGACCGTTGCGTTGCAGCAACTGGGTCAGCACCGCGGTATCCGTCGGCGAGTCCTCGATAAGCAGGATGCGTGCCATGGTGTTGCCCTACCCCCCGGTCAGGCGTGTACGTGCTTGCGGATCGCGTCGAGGAGCTCCTCGCGCGTGAACGGCTTGGTCAGATATTGCTCGGAACCGACGATGCGGCCCCGCGCCTTGTCGAACAGGCCGTCCTTGGACGACAGCATGATGACCGGCGTGCCCTTGAACAGTTGATTGTTCTTGATGAGCGCGCACGTCTGATAGCCGTCCAGACGCGGCATCATGATATCCACGAAAATGATCTGCGGCTGTTGGTCGGCGATCTTGGCCAACGCTTCGAATCCGTCGATGGCCGTGACCACCTCGCATCCTTCGCGCTTCAACAGCGTCTCGGCGGTTCGACGGATGGTCTTGGAATCGTCGATCACCATGACCCTGAGACCATCGAGGCTGCCGCTACGAACCTCGTCGAGCATTCTTTGTATCCCCCATTGCAAACGCCTTGAAATCCCCGGGGCGTCGCGAAGCCGTCTTTATTTCAAGCCGCACGCAGGCTGTCAAGCACGCATTTCGCGCCCGGAAACTGAATACGCACGCCAAGCAGATCACAGGACAACGACTTCGGCGGTCACACTTCGCCGGACGCCGCTTCCCTCGGCTACGCCATCGTCCTGTCCTGCGCAAGGCAGGCGACCTGATCGCTGCGTGTCGCAAATGGACGCTGCGCGGCCGTTTGCGACCCCTACATCATGACAGATACCGGCGACCTGCCTGCTACCATCCCGTCAATCTTTGAGGATTCTTTTGCCATGCCGTTGGACATCGTCGTCGTGATGGACCCGATCGGGTCGATCAAGATCGCCAAGGACTCCACCTTCGCCATGTTGCTGGAGGGCCAGCGCCGCGGCCACCGTCTTTGGTATGTGGCGCCGGGCGGGTTGAGCCTGGACGGCGGCGCCGCGCGGGCCAAGGTCGCGCCGGTGCGGGTGCGCGACGACAAGACCGGCTGGTACGAATTGGGAGATTGGTCACAAATCGAACTCGGCCCTGCGCACGTGATCCTGATGCGCAAGGACCCGCCGGTCGACGCCGAGTACCTGCACGACACCCAGATCCTCTCGGTCGCCCAGCGCGCCGGCGCGTTCGTGGTCAACGATCCGCAGGGCCTGCGCGACTACAACGAGAAGCTGGCCGCGCTGCTGTTCCCGCAGTGCTGCATCGACACCCTGGTCAGCCGCGACCCGGCCGAGCTCAAGGCCTTCGTCCAGCGCCACGGCCAGGCCGTGCTCAAGCCGCTGGACGGCATGGGCGGGCGTTCGATCTTCCGCGCCGCGGCCGGCGAGGCCAACCTCAACGTGATCCTGGAAACCCTCGGCGATGGCGGCAAGCACCTGGTGATGGCGCAGAAGTACCTGCCGCAGATCGTCGACGGCGACAAGCGCATCCTGCTGGTCGACGGCGTGCCGGTGGACTACGCGCTGGCGCGCATCCCGCAGGGCGACGAGTTCCGCGGCAACCTCGCCGCCGGCGGCCGCGGCGAAGGCCGCCCGCTGAGCGAGCGCGACCGCTGGATCGCCGCGCAGGTCGGCCCGGAGATGCGCGCGCGCGGCATGCTGTTCGTCGGCCTGGACGTGATCGGCGACTACATGACCGAACTCAACGTCACCAGCCCGACCTGCATCCGCGAACTCGACGAACAGTTCGGCCTCAACATCGCCGGCCTGCTGTTCGACGCGATCGAAGCCCGCCTGTCGGCCGCGCGCGCCGCATGAGCGCGGCCGGCGTCCCGCACCTGCCCGGCGGCGGGCTGGCCGAGCCGCAGCGCTTCAGCGCGACGATGGTGCTGTCGGTGCTGATCCACGGCATCGTCCTGCTCGGCGTCGGCTACACCCTGGAGAAGGCCGCGCCGGTGGCGCCGACCCTGGACGTGATCCTGACCCAGACCCAGACCGCGCTGACGCCGAAGCAGGCCGATTTCCTCGCCCAGGCCAACAACCAGGGCGGCGGCGAACACGACAAGAGCACGCGACCGCGCGACAACCAGTCCGGCCCGTCGCCGCAGGCCGAGGCCGGCGTGGCGCAGATGGCGCTGCGCGCGCAGTCGCCGGCGCAGCAGCCGCAGCCGACCGCGCGGGTGGTCAGCAGCACCCGCGGCGAAACCGCGACCGCGCGCGAACGCATCACCCAGACCCCGACCGAGCGCCCGCTGCCAGCCGGCCAGCGCAAGATCGAGCACGACATCGAGATGGCGCGGCTGGCGGCCGAGATCCACATGCGCTCGGAGCGCTACGCCAAGCGCCCGACCCGCAAGTTCGTGTCCGCCAGCACCACCGAGTACGCCTGGGCGGGCTACCTGCGCGGCTGGGCCGACCGGGTCGAACGGGTCGGCAACCTCAACTACCCCGACGAAGCGCGCCGGCGCAAGCTCGCCGGGCAGGTCGTCATCAGCGTCGCGGTGCGCCGCAACGGCAGCGTCGAGCGCACCGACATCATCCGCAGCAGCGGCATTCCCCTGCTCGACGATTCGGCCCTGCGCATCGCCAGGCTGGCCGAACCGTACCCGCCGCTGCCGAAGACCGAAGAGAACCCCGACATCCTGCACGTGACGCGGACCTGGAACTTCCTGCCGGGCGGGTCGCTGGTCGACGAGTGAGGGGCCGTCGCGCCCGCAGCGGCGCGACGCAGGCGTACGGGACAGCGGACGTAGGCACACGCAGGCGCGCAAGCGCACAGACGTACAAACGCAAACGGCTCGGCGACGGATAAATCGCCTTCGGCTCGCGCTATCGTGGGCGCCGCGCCCGCGTGCGCCACCGTTCCCGGTTCAATGGATTGAAACGCATGCCCGTGTCCAGCCGCTTCGCCCGACACCGTTCCTGCCGGCGGCCGGCCCTCGCCCTGCCGATCGCCCTGGCCGCTGCGCTGCTGCTCGGCGCCTGCGGCCGCGACGCGCCGCGCGACGCCGACGACAGCCGCCCCGGCGCGGTCGACGCCGCGTCGACCCAAGACCCGCGCTGGGCCGCGCTCGGCGCGCGCCTGTTCGCCGACACCCGCCTCAGCGCCGACGGCAAGGTCAGCTGCGCCAGCTGTCACCGCGCCGGGCATGCGTTCTCCGACGGCCATCCGGTCTCGGTCGGCGTGCACGGCAAGACCAGCACCCGCAACGCGCCGAGCCTGCTCGATGTGGCCGAGCTGCCGCATTTCTTCTGGGACGGGCGCGAAGCCAAGCTCGAAACCGTGGTGTTGCAGCCGCTGACCAACCCGGTCGAGATGGGCCTGGGCTCGCGCGGCGAACTGCTGCAGCGCCTGTCCGCCGACCCGGCCTACGCCGCCGCGTTCGCCGAACTCGGCGGCGTGTCCGCCGACGCCGCCGCGCGCGCGCTGGCCGCCTACCTGCGCACGCTGCGCAGCGGCGACAGCGCCTTCGACCGTTATCAAGCCGGCGACCGCACCGCGCTCGACGCCGACCAGCAAGCCGGCCTGGCGTTGTTCAGCGGCAAGGCCGCCTGCAACGAATGCCATCAGCTGCAACCCGGCCGCGCGCGCTTCACCGACGACGGATTCCATCACTTGGGCGTCAACGACGGCGCGATCGCCGGCCGCGTCGCCGGTTTGATCCAACGCCTGGACGGCCGCCGCGACCTCGGCGAAGCGGTGCTGACCGAAACCGACATCGCCGGCCTCGGCCACTTCGTCGCCAGCCGCAAACCGGCCGACCTCGCCGCGTTCCGCACGCCCTCGCTGCGCAACATCGCGCGCACCGCGCCGTACATGCACGACGGGTCGGTGGCGACGTTGGAGGAGGCGGTGGATCAGGAGGTGTATTACCGCGGCATCAACAAGGGGCGGCCGTTGTCGATGACGGTGGAGGAGCGGCGGCAGTTGTTGGGGTTTTTGCGGGGGTTGTCGGATTCGACGCCGGCTGCCGCGACGAACCCAGCGATCGTTCCACAGGCCCGTCCCTGAGCAGAACGTATTGCGTGAGACGACACTATCGGCTCCTCCATCGCAACGATGGCCGCTGCATAGCGCACGAGCCGAACTGCCGCGCTTGCGCTAGAACTAAAGCGCGCTCAGATGCCGCTGTCTCTGATTCGCGGATTGGCGATCAGGTCGGCCAGCACTTTAGGATCGTTGGAGGACTTTCGGTGACCATTGCGGGGAAGCACACCATCACCGTCTTCTTGCGCATGCAGTAAAAGACGAAGGAGGTGCCGCACCCAAAACGAACGCCGACCTTTCCGGACAACACCCCAAGGCCGGACACTTGCCTGAAGGCGATGTCCGGGTGCACCAGCGCCGTCAGCTTGCGGTCGCACTTCGCGGCATAGGAGACCGCTCTCGACACGCACCTGCGATTGCCTGATTCGTGTCTCGAGCTTCATTGGCCGCAACCGCAGTCGCCCGAGTTGATGGCTGTCGTTACAGGAGCGCCATAAATGCCAAGGGCGGAAGCTTGAAACCCCACTACTCCTCCGCGACTCGCGCATTTTCCGCCGTCGATGTGGCGATGCTCGATCCGAAGGCGGCTGACGGAAACCATCGCTGCTCGCCTCAATACGACGCGGCAACGAATCACGGCTGAACAGACAGATCTCCGAGCTCGACCTGACTGTCGAACGAACCCCGGCCACCGAGCATCAACTCGCGAGAACGAAATACCCTGCCGTCATGGCAGCGAACGGTGAAGTAATACGCTTGCTTGTTCGCTGGAACCACGAAACTGGCGTTGAATGCAGCCGCAACCCCACGGGACGAACTCGTCGCGCCGGTCGATGCCCGAACCAGACTTAGCTTGCAGTCTTCGCGTGCGGCTCCCGAATCGCTCGCAGGCACGGTTCCGGAGACGCGAACCGGCATGTCTCCACCGAACGCAGCGCAACCGCTCGCCAACAGGACCACAACCAGCGGAGAAAGAAAAAATGGCTTTACTTTTCGCATTTGCTTGCCTTTTTCAGGCAGTTTTCGAAGTCCGCCTGATTCTGGTCCGCGAAGGCGTTGGCGGCGTCCTCGAAACGGTTGCCCGCCTCGGGTCCGTTGCGCAGAAACTCGGCCATGTAGGCGCTACGCGATAGCTTCCCGACATTCCACTGATGAATTACGTGGTAGCACTCGTGAAGCATCAAGTGCGGATTGGAGAAAAACTGACCCACGGAAAAGTCCGGAGGCAGCCGGATCGAATTCTTGCGCGTGGTGATCCATTCGTTCTTCACGACCCTCTTGTTCCTGACATCCACGCCTGAGATCGACTCGCCAAAGATCAATTTGAGGCAGTCCACCATCAACCCGGATGCAGGCGCCAGTCCCAGCGGATCGGCCAGACTGACCGGGTCGCCTTCAACATAATCGTGCCGTCGGGGTTCGGCGCTACGCCAACATCGAGCGCGAACAGCGTCAATCCCTGCGTTTCGACCTTCGCGCTTCCGGTGCCGCTTGCAGCCGCTGCAACGACTCGAGGCTTATCGCTTTGCCTGTCGCAACCAACGCTCAACACTGCGACTGTCAATGCAGTCCAAAGAACTGGAACCGATCTGAACATTGCCTGGGCGCTCCCGAACGATCCGAGCCTGCGTTATCGCATCGACCCCGGCAAAATCTCAAGACATAATCAGGACGCACTTTATCCGCATGCACATATAAAGCGTGCTTCCCGCGAGCATCGAAGGCCAAGAAAATCCATGGATCCAGCCCCCCGACCGAGCTCGCCGCACTCAACCTGCACCATGACGTCAAGGCCCGATTGCGAACTTCCTCCCACGAGCCCGTACGACGTTCGTGTTAGAAGCAGCAGATGCGCCAGCACTCAGCCGCGCTCCGGGCGCATCAACGCTGCACGCCAATCGCAGTCCATCAAATCGCGCCAACGCAGTCCGACTTTCGTGAAATCAGAATCAAGTGCACCGCAAAGGCACACCGCTCACGCAACCGCTTTCAACGAGACTTGAAGTAACCCACCCGCTTGAGCTGTCCCAGATAACGCCGCCGGAACGACGATACGCCCGGAATCAGCGACAGCAAGAAGCACGCCACGAACCAGGGCACGAACCAATCGCGCTCGCGCATCATCGTTCGCCACGGCCCGTACTCGAACAACGCGAGAAATGGCAAAAATATCACCATCGCGAATGCGAGATACGCCAGCAACCCCAGCAACACGCGCAACGGGCCGGGCGCCCGCGCGGCCGCGAGCAAGGCATTGGCGTATCCCGCCAGGAGCGCCGGCCAGGCCAGCGCCCACAGGGCGAAGTACAGCGGTACGGTCAACCAGGTCAATTCGACCTCCGGATGCTCAGTCTTCGATTCAACGGCCGTAACGCTGGCCCGCGGTAGCGCCTCCCAACTCGCCGCCGCCGACTATCGCGCCCTCGGCGATGGCGCCGATGGTTCGCCCGTTGGCGTAACTCAGATTGCTGGAGCCGACTACGCTGCCGATCACCGGCCGACGAATCGGATCGATGAATCTGCTGAGCCAGTGATTGAGCGGTCCGCCCGCCGCACCGCCGAGAGCGGCGCCGCCGACGGCCCACCAATCGTAATTGCAGGGGTTGGTATAATCCTTGCCGCTGGCGGCATTGCCCAGTCCCTGGCCAAGCAGGCTGGCGGCGCCCGCGCCGGCCGCGCCGCCGGCCCAGTGCGCCGCGAACGGATTGACCGCGCCGACCAGACCGCCAGCGGCGGCTCCGAGCAACGCGCCCTTCCAGCCGCCGGAAATGTAGCCGCCGATGCCGCCGGCGATCGCGCCGTAAATCGCACCCGGCACGCCGAAGTGACCGGTCGGATCGACATTGACGATCGGATTGCCGGCCACGTAGGCGTAGGTGTTGACGCCGCCCGCCAGGCCGATCGGGTCTTCGCTGATGAAACGTCCCATGCCGGGGTGGTAATAGCGAGCGCGGTAGTAATACAAACCGCTTTCGTCGCGTTCGCGCCCTGCGTACTGGTACGGGTTGTCGAAGCTGCTCTGACTCGCCTGGGTCTGTCCGTACGGGGTGTAATCGTAGCGTTGCACCACCGCGCCGGCCGCGTCGCTCAAGGCCTTGGTGCTGCCCAGAGCGTCGGACAGATAGTAGGTGCGCCCGGAGGCTTCGCTGCGGGCGAAACGCTCGTCCATCGCCAGGCCGGTCAATATGCCGGTCACGCGAGTGCCGCGCGCCTCCTGCACCGTGTCCAGGCCGTCGTAGAGGTATTGCACGGTCTGGCCGTTCTCGGTCTTGCCGATGCGGCGTCCCAACGGATCGTATTCGAAGCTCGCGACCGTTTGCCCGCCTTGCTGGATGCTGGTCAGCTGTTCGCGGCTGTTCCAGACGTACGTGCGGTTGCCGTCGCCGACCAGATTGCCGTCGTCGTCGTAGCTCAGGACCTGGCCGAGGAAACGGATCTGGCGATGGTTGTCGTCGAACGCGTTGCCGTCGCTGGCCGCCGGCAGCAGGCTGTTGGCCCACGAGCCGGTCTGCGCTATCCGCTGACCGACGCGGTCGTAGCCGTATCCGATGCTGCCGAGAACGGTGCCGTCGGCCTTGGCGTAGGCGAGCCCGATCAGGTCGTTGGCGTCGTTGAACGAGTAGCCGGCGACCACCGCGTTCGGCAGCGTCATGCTCTTGCGCCGGCCGATCTCGTCGTAGTCGAACGCGACGGTTTCGCTGCCCTGGATGATGCGCCGCAATTGGTCGGCATCGTCGTAGCGATACTCGACCTTGGCCTGGCTTCCGGCGGTCATGCCGATGCGGCGCCCGGCGGCGTCGTACTCGTAGATCACGCTGCCGGCGGCGCCGGTTTCCATGCGCAAGCGGTCGAAATCGTCGTATTCCCAGCTCAAGCTGCCGGCGGCGGAATCGACCAGGCGCTTGCGCCGGTCCACCGCATCGTAGGTCAGCGTCTGCACGCTGCCGTCGCCGAAAGTGAAGGTCTGCGGACGTCCGAGCGCATCGTAGGCGATGGCCGTGGTCTGACCCTTGCGGTTCTTGTAGGACTTGACCCGGTCGCCGTCGAAGTAACTCCAGAACTCGGCGCGATCCAGGCCGTCGCGCCGCTCCTTCAGGCGGTCGCGTTCGTCGTAGACGTAGGTGATGCCGTTGCCGTGCGGCTGCAGGATCGCGGTGACGTTGCCGTTGTTGTCGTAGCTCAGCTCGGTCGCCTGCCGCTGCGGGTCGACGACCTTGCGCACCCGGTCGTTGTGGTCGAACTCGCGACGGCTGATGCGTCCGTCGGCGTCGCGCATCACGATCAGCCGGCCGAGCGTGTCGTACGCCATGCCGGTGGCCCGTCCCATCGGATCGACCACCGCCGTGAGCTCGCCGCCCTCATAACGGAAGGTGGCGGTATAGCCCTTGGCGTCGGTGATCGCCAGCGGCTGGCCCGACGCGTTGCAGCGGATATCGGTACTGCGTTGCAGGGGGTCGGTGATGCGGCTGAGGCAGCCTTCGATGTATTCGAGCGTGGTGACGCGGCTCAAGGCGTCGGTCACGCTGCGCAATTGTCCGTCGCCGTAGTACGACATCTGGACCGTCTGCGCTTTGTCCGTGCCGGCCATGACCGTCTGCCGGGTCACCTGGCCCGCCGCGTTGTACTGGTATTCGGTCTTGCGGCCCAGCGGATCGGTGCGAACCTTGACCTGGCCCGACGCATAGCGTTCGAACAGGTAGGTCTGCGCCTGGTCGGTGCCGTAGCCATAGGTGTCGCTGATCGGGTACGGCGTCGCGTTCTCGTCGAAGACCACCCGCCGCTTCACGCCGTCCGGACGCGTCACCAGCGACGCCAGATGGCCTTCCGGCGTATTGCTGTAGGCGAACGTGTACACGCTGTTGTCCGCCAGCGTCTGCTTGCTGATGCGGCCGATCCAGCTGCCGTACTTGGGATACTCGTTGAAGACCACGCGATGGCCGCGCCGGTCGGTCACCGATTCCATCACGTGTTGCATCAGGTAGGTGCCGAACTGCTTATGCGCCTTGGCGTACAGGCAGAACCGCGGATCGACGTTGATGCCGGACGGGCACACGTCGAAATCGTCGGCGAAGCTGCTGGTGATGTAGGCATAGCGCTGCGTCGTCAGATCCGGATACGTTACCGTCGACAGCAGGCCCTTGTCGTTGTAGTCGTAGCTCCAGGTCCGGCCGGTGTGGTCCTTGACGGTCTTGATCCGGTTCTGCGCGTCGTAGGTGAAGTTCACCATGCGTCCGTTCGGCGACACCAACTGGCTCAGCAGGCCGGCGTTGTAGACCAATCGGGTCTGGTTGCCGAACCGGTCCTGCACCCACTGCAGGCGGGTGTTGTTGTAGCTGCCGAACTGCATCTGCGAGCCGTCGCGCAGGGTCACGCGGTAGGCGCGGCCGTAAGGTTGCTCAGGATCGGAGTCGAAGATCGAACGCATCACCGCGCCGGCGAACTGCGAACGCGAGCCGTTCTGTCGCCACTCGCCCTGCGCGCCGCTGCCGGACAGGCGATCGAACTGCACCGCCGAACCGTTCGGTAGCACCAGACGGATTCCCGCATAGTCGTCGCCGGTGCGTTGCAGGTAGTGACCGTAGCCCAGCGACATGCCCAGGCCGAACTCGCGCTTGACCATGTCGCGCGGCCGGTAGTGGCGCTCGACCGTCAGCGGCACCACGTCGTTGATCGTCACGTCGGTGTCGGCGTAGATGAAGTCGCCCGTATGCAGGTCGACCGGATCGCCTTCGCTGCCCGCGCCGCCGCCTTTGGCGGCCTGGTCGGCGCAGCCGGGATCGGGGCAATTGCCGTCCTGATCCGGCGGCATGCCTTCCTTCGGCGGCGGATCGTTGTTCGGCACGCTGTACATGCCGCCCATCGTCTGGTGCAGCGCCACGCCGCGCTCGGGCTCGAACTGGCGCCCGTCGGCCGAGACCGTGCCCTGGCCGTACACCCGCCAGCCTTCGCGCGGGTCGTAGATCCAGAAGTCCGCCAGCGTGCCCGCCGGCTTGCGGTCGTAGTTCGGGTAGTACACGCGGATGCCGCCCGACGCGGCCGGGGTCAGGCCCTGCACCTGGGCGCCGCCCGGCTCCAGGGTGAACGCCATCGGGTGATTTTCCTTGACCGGGAACGGCGCGCGATTGACCGGCGTCGGCACGATCGCCAGTTCGGTCACGAGCTGGCCCTTGCGGTCGCGGATCACCGCGCCGGCGGGGATCCGCAGCTCCAGGCCCGGCATGTCCGGGTGGCCGATGCGCATCTCTTGCTTCAGCGGCGAGGCGATCTTGATCTTGTCGCGCGCGGTGATGCGCGGCAGGTGCAGCAGGTAGTTCAGCTCGGTCAGCTTGCCTTTCGCTACGCGCACGCCGACCACGAACTGGCCGTATTCGGCTTGCGCGGTGTTGGCACTGCTGCCGTCGACGTACAGTTCCTGCCAGCCGGCGGCGGCATCGAGCAGGGTGAACCAGCCGTCGGCGTCGGTGCGCGCCTTGTGCGCGCCGATGCTGACTTCGACGTTCGCGACCGGTTGCTCGTCCACGCGAACGACCCGGCCGCGCACGACGGTCACGCCGTACAGCGCGGCGGTCTTGGCCATCGACGGGTTCGGCGTCGGCGCTTGATCGGGGGTGTAGATGCGCCAGCGGCTGTCGGTGTTGTCGGCGCCGGGGGACCACACGCCGTCCTTGAGCTCGCCGCGTGCGCGGCACGGCGCGTACCACGCGCCCTTCTGCGCGCAGCGGCGAGCGTCTTCATCGCCGGTGATCTGCACGTCGGTCGGCGTCGTCGCCTGCGTTTGCTCCGCGTTCAACGCGGCGGTGCGGAAGTCGATCGCAACGGTCGCCAGCGGCTGGCCGTTGCGGCCGCGCACGCCGTCGATCAGCAGGGTGTACGGGGAATCGGGGAACAGTGCCTGCTGCGGGGTCACGAACGCCAGACGGCCGCCTTCGGCCGGCACGACTTTGGCCACCGTGCGGCCGCCGGGACCGAACAGCACGACGCTGCTGGCGTTGACTTCGTTGGCTTGCAGCGGCTGGGTAAAGCGCAGCCACAGGCGGCTATCGGGGGCTACGTTCTGCGCTTTCGCTGCGGGCCACGACGCGGCGAGCACCGGCGCGGCCTTGGTTGCGTCGGCGGCGCGCGCAACCGGCGCGGCTGGAGCGAAGCTTTGCGTCTGCGGATCGAAGCGCGCATCGCCGCTCACCCGGCGGCCTTGCGCATCGACGCCGCCGGACAGGCGCACGCTGCCGTCGCCGTCCAGCGCGCCGCTGTGCCCCAGGCGCGGCGGCGTCCAAGCGCCGCCGACGATCTGCACCGCGCCGTCGCGCGAATCCCACAGTTCCGCCTTGGCCACGCCGGCCACTCCCGGCGTCCAGCCGCCGCTGAGCAACAAACGGCCGTCGCTGAGCAAGGTCGCGGCATGGCCGGCGCGCGGCGCCAGGCCCGGCAGTTGCGCCGCCGTCAGCGTCTGCGTGGCCGGATCGAACCACAGACCTTCGTTATGCACCTGTCCGGCAGCATCGACGCCGCCCCAGACCAGCACCCGGCCATCGGCGAGCACGCTGACGCTGGCCAGCCGGCGCGGCGAACCCAACGGCCAGTGCCGTACCTGGCTGCCTTGCGCATCGTCGCGACGCAGGCTCAGCCCGCGGCCGTCGCGTTCGAGCACCAGCCAGCGCCCGTCCGGCAACTGCGCGCGCGCTTCGCGCGACTGCAACGCCAGCTGCTGCGACAGCGACACCGGCAACGGCTCCAGCGCCGCGCCGACTTCGCCCGGCCGCAACGACACCGCGCCCAGCGACAGGCCCAATGCCAGCGCCATCGCGCCGATGCGCCAGCTCTTGCGCGTTCCTTGCTCGATACGGTTCATCGTTCGTTTTCCTGTATCCGAAGTCCGCCGTCGCCGCCGCTAGCCGCGGTCACGGCGAAGTCACCGTCAATTGCGCGCCGACCTTGGCGCCGTAGTTCGCATCGACCTGCACCAGGTAGTTGCCGCTGTCCGGCAGGTTCGGCAGCGTCATCGCGGTGCCGGTGCGGGTGTAGGTCTGCTTGAACAGCGCGCCGCCGGGCCGGTAGACCGAGTAGTACACGTCGCGGTTGGCCGGGTCGGTGGTCTGCGATGCGACCGTCAGCGTCAACGACTGGCCCGCGGTCGCGGCGAGATTCAGCGCCGCGTTCTGGCCGGCGCGGTTCAACGCCAGCGTGAACGGCGTAGCCAGCGACAGGGTACCGGTGGCGTCGCGGCTCAGCGTCACCTTGTAGCTGGCCGTACCGTCGCCGCCGCTCGGCGGCACCGCGAAGATGCTGTAGGTCCCGGCCGGCAGGTTCGGCAGGTCCAGCTCGCAGCCGCCGTACTGCGCGTAGCAGTTTTCGGAAACCAGGAGGGTGCCGTTGGGACGGTACACGTACAGCGCGACGTTGCCGGTCGAGCCCGGCGTGACCAGATCGCTGAGGCCGAGGCCGAGGTTGGCGCCCTGCGCCACCGCGACCGTGTAGTAGGAGCGGTCCCACGGCGCCGCGCTCGCGTGCGACACGACTGCGCCGTCGACGCTGAGGCCGGCGCCGCTGGACAGTTCCAGCCGCGAGCTCGAGGTCATGCCGTAATCGGCGTCGACGAACAGGCTGTACTGGCCGGCGACCGGCAGGCTGGCGAGGTTGATCGCCAGACCGTTGGTCGTGTAGCTCTGTTGCAGCAAGCTGCCGTCGGGCTTGTAGACCGTGTAGTAGACGTTGCGCACGGTCGGCGCGACCGCCAGGTTCGAGGCCTTGATCGCGAGGTTCTGGCCGACCGTGCCGGCGAAGGCGAAGCGCCCGTTCTGGCCGCGGCGGCCGAGGTTCAGCGAGATCGGCGCATCCGGCGCCAGGGTCGCGGCGACGTCGGCGCTGAGCGTGGTCTTGAAGCTCATCGTGCCGGCGGCCCCGCTCGGCGGGACGGCGATGATGCTGTAAGTGCCGGCCGGCAGGTTCGGCAGGTCGATCTCGCAGCCGCCGTACTGCGCGTAGCAGTTTTCGTAGGCGAGCTGGGTGCCGTTGGGGCGGTACACGTACAGCGTGACGTTGTTGGTCGAACCCGGCGTCACGAGATCGCTGAGGCCGAGGCCGAGGTTGGCGCCCTGCGCGACCGCGACCGTGTAGTAGGCCCGCTGCCACGGCGCCGCGCTGCTGTACTCGGCCGGCGCGCCGTCGACGCTGAGGCCGTCGCCGGTGTCGAGTTCGACCTGCGCGGTCGAGGTCATGCCGTAGTCGGCGTCGACGAACAGCGTGTACTGACCGCTGACCGGCAGGTTGGTCAGGTTGAGGCTCAGGCCGCTGGTCGAGTTCGACGACAGCAAGGTGCTGCCGTCGGGCTTGTAGACGGTGTAGTAAACGCTGCGCACGGTCGGCGCGACCGCGATGTTGGAGACGTTGACCGCCACCGTCTGCCCGGCCGTGCCGGCGAAGTTCAAGCGCCCGTTCTGGCCGCGCTGGGCGATGTCGAGATTCAGCGGCACGTTCGGCGCCAAGGTGCCGGCGACATCGGCGCTGAGCGTGGTCTTGAAGCTCATCGTGCCGTTGGGACCGCTCGGCGGGACCACGATCGCGCTGTAGGTGCCGGCCGGCAGGTTCGGCAGGTCGATCTCGCAGCCGCCGTACTGCGCGTAGCAGTTCTCGTAGACGAGCTGGGTGCCGTTCGGGCGATAGACGTACAGCCCGACGTTGTTGGTCGAACCCGGCGTCACCAGATCGCTGAGGCCGAGGCCGAGGTTCGCGCCCTGCGTCACGCTGAAGGTGAAGTACGCGCGCTGCCACGGCGCCGCGCTGCTGTACTCGGCCGGCGCGCCGCCGACGCTGAGGCCGTCGCCGGTGTCGAGCTCGACCTGCGCGGTCGAGGTCATGCCGTAGTCGGCGTCGACGAACAGCGTGTACTGGCCGGTCGTCGGCAGATTCGGCAGGTTGAGGCTCAGGCCGCTGGTCGAGTACGACGACAGCAAGCTGCTGCCGTCGGGCTTGTAGATCGTGTAGTAGACGTTGCGCACGGTCGGCGCGACCGCGATGTTGGAGACGTTGACCGCGACCGTCTGCCCGGCCGTGCCGGCGAAGTTCAAGCGTGCGTTCTGGCCGCGCTTGGCGATGTCGAGGTTCAACGGCACGTTCGGCGACAGGCTGCCGGCGACATCGGGACTGAGCGTGGTCTTGAAGCTCATCGTGCCGGTGGTCCCGCTCGGCGGGACGGCGATGATGCTGTAGGTGCCGGCCGGCAGGTTCGGCAGGTCGATCTCGCAGCCGTTGTACTGCGCGTAGCAGTTCTCGTAGGCGAGCTGGGTGCCGTTCGGCCGGTACACGTACAGCACGACGTTGTTGGTCGAGCCCGGCGTGACCAGATCGCTGAGCCCCAGGCCGAGATTGGCGCCCTGCTCCGCGGTGAAGGTGAAGTACGCCCGTTGCCACGGCGCCGCGCTGCTGTACTCGGCCGGCACGCCGCCGACGCTGAGGCCGTCGCCGGTGTCGAGCTCGACCTGCGAGGTCGCGGTGTTGCCGTACTCCGGATCGACGAACAGCGTGTACTGCCCGGTCGTCGGCAGATTCGGCAGGTTGAGGCTCAGGCCGCTGGTCGAGTACGACGACAGCAAGCTGCTGCCGTCGGGCTTGTAGACGGTGTAGTAGACATTGCGCACGCCCGGCGCGGTGACGATGTTGGAGGCGTTGACCGCGACCGTCTGCCCGGCCGTGCCGGCGAAATTCAAGCGTGCGTTCTGGCCGCGCTTGGCGAGGTTGAGATTCAGCGGCGCGTTCGGCGACAAGGTGCCGGCGACATCGGGACTGAGCGTGGTCTTGAAGCTCATCGTGCCGGTGGTCCCGCTCGGCGGGACGGCGATGATGCTGTAGGTGCCGGCCGGCAGGTTCGGCAGGTCGATCTCGCAGCCGTTGTACTGCGCGTAGCAGTTCTCGTAGGCGAGCTGGGTGCCGTTCGGCCGATACACGTACAGCACGACGTTGTTGGTCGAGCCCGGCGTGACCAGATCGCTGAGCCCCAGGCCGAGATTGGCGCCCTGCTCCGCGGTGAAGGTGAAGTAAGCGCGCTGCCACGGCGCCGCGCTGCTGTACTCGGCCGGCGCGCCGCCGACGCTGAGGCCGTCGCCGGTGTCGAGCTCGACCTGCGCGGTCGAGGTCATGCCGTAGTCGGCGTCGACGAACAGCGTGTACTGGCCGGTCGCGGGCAGGTTCGACAGGTTGAGGCTCAGGCCGCTGGTCGAATACGACGACAGCAAGGTGCTGCCGTCGGGCTTGTAGACCGTGTAGTAGACGTTGCGCACGGTCGGCGCGACCGCGATGTTGGAGACGTTGACCGCGACCGTCTGCCCTGCGGTGCCGGCGAAGTTCAAGCGTGCGTTCTGGCCGCGCTTGGCGATGTCGAGGTTCAACGGCACGTTCGGCGACAGGCTGCCGGCGACATCGGGGCTGAGCGTGGTCTTGAAGCTCATCGTGCCGCTGCCACCGCTCGGCGGCACCGCGACCACGCTGTAGGTGCCGGCCGGCAGGTTCGGCAGGTCGATGTCGCAGCCGTTGTACTGCGCGTAGCAGTACTCGTAGGCCAGTTGGGTGCCGTTCGGCTGATACACGTACAGCGCGACCGAACTGGTCGTGCCCGGCGTGACCACATCGCTGAGGCCGAGGCCGAGGTTCGCGCCCTGCTCCACGGTGAAAGTGAAATAGGCGCGCTGCCACGGCGCCGCGCTGCCGTACTCGGCCGGCGCGCCGCCGATCGTCAGGCCTTCGCCGGTGTCGAGTTCGACCTGCGAGGTCGCGCTGGTGCCGTAGTCCGGATCGACGAACAGCGTGTACTGGCCGGTGGTCGGCAGGTTCGCCAGATTGAGGCTCAGGCCGGTGCTCGAATAGGTCTGCGCCAGGGTGCTGCCGTCGGGCTTGTAGACGGTGTAGTAGACGTTGCGCACCGCCGGCGAGGTGAGGATGTTCGAGGCGTTGACCGCGACCGTCTGCCCGGCGGTGCCGGTGAAGTTCAGGCGCCCGTTCTGGCCGCGGCGGGCCAGGTTGAGGCTCAACGGCGCGTTCGGCGCCAGGGTCGCGACGAGGTCGGCGCTGATCACCGCGTTGAAGCTCATCGTGCTGGCGCCGCTGCTCGGCGGCACCACGGTGACGCTGTAGGTGCCCGCCGGCAGGTTGACCAGATCCAGATCGCAGCCGGCGTACTGCGCGTAGCAGTACTCGTAGGCCAGCTGGGTGCCGTTGGGCCGGTAGACGTAGACCGTCGCGCTGCTGGTCGTGCCCGGAGTGACGAAGTCGGTCAGGCCGATGCCGAGGTTGGCGCCCTGTTCGGCGGTGAAGGTGAAGTAGGCGTTCTGGCCCGGCGTCTGGGTGATGAAGCTGCCCGGATCGCCGTCCGGCGGAATCGTCTGGCTCTGGCCCGACACCAGCGACAGCCGCGCGCTGGCCTTGGCGCCGTAGTACGGATCGACGAACACCAGGTAATCGCCGCTGGCCGGCAGGTTGCGCAGGTTCAGGGTCAGCCCCGCGCGGGTCGTACCGGTCTGCAGGCTGCTGCCGTCGGGCTTGTACACGGTGTAGACCACGTCGCGCGCGGCCGGGTCGCTGGTCTGGCCGGCGACGTTGAAGGCGAAGGTCTGCCCGGCCTCGGCGGCGAACTTGATCCGCGCATTCTGGCCGCGGCGGTCGAGCACCAGGTCCACCGGCGTGTCGACCGACACGGTGCCGTTGAGATCGGCGCTGAGCACGGCCTGGAAACTCATCGTGGCCGCGCCGCTCGGCGGCACCACCATCACCGTGTAGTCGCCGGCCGGCAGGTTGGCGAGGTTGAGTTCGCAGCCGTTGTACTGCGCGTAGCAGTTTTGGTAAGTCAGCTGGGTGCCGTTGGGACGATAGACGTACATCGTCGCGCTGCTGGTGGTGCCCGGGGTCAGCAGATCGCTGAGGCCCAGGCCGAGGTTGGCGCCCTGTTCGGCGCTGAAGCCGAAATAGATGTTCTGGCCCGCGACCTGGGTGGCGAAGTTGCGCGGCTCCGCGCCGAGCTGGACCGTGCCGGTCTCGCCCGGCAACAGCACCGCCTGCACCTTGGCGGTTTCGCCGTAGTACGGATCGACGAAGACCTCGTACTGGCCGGCCACCGGCAGGTTGCGCAGGTTCTGGGTCAGCGACGTGCGCGCGGCGCCCTGCTGCAACACCGTGCCGTCGGGCTTGTTGATGTAGTAGTAAACGTCGCGGTTGGCCGGCAGCGTGGTCTGGCCGGAGACGTTGAAGGCGAAGGTCTGGCCGGCTTCGGCAACGAAGCGCAGGCGCGCGTTCTCGCCGCGCTTGGTCAGGTCGAGGTTCAGCGGCGCGTTGATCGCCAGCGTCGCGGTCTGGTCGGTGCTCAAGGTCGCCTTGAACGCCATCGTCTGCGCGCCGGAGGTCGGCGGCACCACGGTGACGTTGTAGGTGCCGTCGGTCGGGATCGTCAGGTTCAGATCGCAGCCGTTGTACTGCGCGTAGCAGTACTCGTACGCCAGCTGAGTGCCGTTGGGACGATAGACGTACAGGGTCGCGCTGCTGGTCGTGCCAGGCGTCAGCAGATCGCTGAGCGCCAGGCCGAGCTGGTCGCCCTGCTTGGCCGGGAAGCTGAAGTAGACGTTCTGGCCCGGCGTCTGGGTCTCGAATTCGCCGAGCGAACCACCCGGATCCGGGCCGCCGACCACGCCGCTGACCAATTTGATCTGCGCCGCCGCGGTTTCGCCCTGGCCCGGATCCATGAACACGTAATAGTTGCCTGTGGCCGGCAGGTTCGGCAGGTTCAAGGTCAGCGCCGCGCGCGTGTTGCCTTGTTGCAGCACGCTGCCGTCGGGCTTGTACACGGTGTAGTAGACGTCGCGGTTGGCCGGCGCGGTGGTTTGCGCCGACACGTTGAACGCGCGCGTCTGCCCGGCCTGCGCGGCGAAGGTCAGGCGCGCGTTCTGGCCGCGCCGGTCCAGCGTCACCGGCACCGCGGTGTCGGCGGTCAGCGCCACGGTCAGATCGGCGCTGAGCGTGGCCTTGAATGCGACCGTGCGGTCGCCGGAACTCGGCGGTATCACCACCGCGCTGTAGTTGCCGGCCGGCAGGTTGGGCAGGTTGAGATCGCAGCCGTTGTACTGCGCGTAGCAGTACTCGTAGGCCAGCTGGGTGCCATCGGGGCGGTAGACGTAGACCGTTGCGTAGCTGGTGCCGCCCGGCGTCAGCAGATCGCTGATGCCCAGGCCGAGGTTCGCGCCCTGCTCGGCGGTGAAGCCGAAGTACACGTTCTGGCCCGGCGTGGCGGTGGCGAACTCGCCGCTGCCCTGGCCCGGCAGCACTTCGCCGGTTTCGCCCGAGACCAAGGCCAGTTGCACGGTCGCGGTCTCGCCGTAGTACGGATCGACGTAGATCTGATAGCCGCCGCTCGCCGGCAGCCTGGCCAGGTTCAAGGTCAGCCCGGCCTTGGTGTTGCCTTGTTGCAGCACGCTGCCGTCGGGCTTGTACACGGTGTAGTAGACGTCGCGGTTGGCCGGCACGGTGGTCTGGCTGGCGACGTTGAAGGCATAGGTCTGGCCGGCCTGCGCAGCGAAGCTCAGGCGGCCGTTCTGGCCGCGCCGCGACAGCGCCAGCGACGCCGGCGCATCGGCGCTCAGCGGCAGCACGAGGTCGGCGCTCAAGGTCGCTTTGAGCGAAAGCAGGCGTTGGCCGTCGGAGGTCGGCGTCAGCACCAGGGTGTAAGGGCCGGGGATGCTGAGGCTCGGCAGATTGAGATCGCAGCCTCCGTTGTTGGCGTAGCAATAGTCGTAGGTCAGCTGGCTGCCGTCGGGGCGGTACACCGCGGCCTGCACCGAGCTGGTCGAACCCGGCGTCAGCAGGTCGCTGAGGCCGACGCCGAGGTTGTCGCCGGCGGCGACGTCGATCACGTAGCGCTTGCTTTGGTACGCGGTCGCGGTGGCGACCGCCAGCGGTTCGGCCTGCGGACTCAGGGTCGCGTTCTTTTCCCAGTTCAGGCTCCACGCCATCGGCGCGCTCGGCTTGAGCAGCAACAGATGCAAACCGGCGCCGAGGCGCGGCAGGTGCGCGCTCGGCGCGCTGGCGCTGGCGCTGCCGGTCAGCAACTGGCGGTTGTCGGGGCCGTACAGACTGTAGGCGACGGTGCCGCTGGCGATGCCGGCGAACTGCAGGCTGGTGAGGTCTCGGCCCGGCGCTTCGAGCAGCAATGCGATCTGTTGATTGGCGACCGTGGTTTCCAACGCGCGCGCGGCTGCGTCCAAGGTCAGCCGTCCGCCGTTGACGACATCGGCGGCAGCAACGCCGGCCGGCACCACCACGAATTCGTCCGCGCTCTGCGCGCTGCCGTACGGCGTGCTGACCGTGATCTTGCCGCTGCCGGCGCGCACCGGCACCGGGAACGTCAGCTGGGTCTGGCTCGATGCGCCCGGCACCGCGATGCGGTCGCCGAGCAGCACGCGGGTCAGGTCCGGCGCCGGATACAGACGCTGGCCGGTCACCGTCACTTGCGTGCCGGCGACGCCGATCAGCGGCGACACGCTGGTTATCTGCGGCGGCTGCGCGTCTTCGTCGACGACGAAGTCGGCCGGGCCCGACACGGTCTGCGTTCCCACCGTCACCGTCAGCGGACCGGTGCTCGCGCCTGCCGGCACCGTGACCTTCAGTTCGGTCAGCGACGCCGAGGTCACCGTAGCCGCGACGCCGTTGAAGCGCACCGCGTTGTCGCTCGCGGTCGTGCTGAAACCTTGTCCCTGGATCGTCACCGCCACGCCGGTCGCGCCGCGCGCCGGCACGAACGAGAACACCGCCACCTGACCCGCGGCGAGGCGTTCGATCTTCAGCAGATTGCCGACCTTGTCGTAGACGTAGCGCGCGCTTTCGCCCGACTGCTCGTTGACCATCACCACCAGGCGGCCGTTGTCGTCGTAGACGTACTTGGTCGCCAGCGCCAGCGAGCCGCTGACCAACAGCGCCAGGCCCAGAACGATCGCCCAGCCGCGCGAGAGAATGCCGACGCGCCGGCGCGACGCCCGCGCCTCGCGCTGAGGCCGCGCGCCCGAACCGGTACGGGCAAGATCCACACGCTGTTCCATGACGCTCTCTCCAAGCGCAACCCGGTCCGACCGGGCTTCCTGATGGGTCGATCGATCTGCAACCGGCGTTGCGCCGGCGGGTTTACCGCGGTCTTGCGTCGCTGGCCGGCGTTTACGCGCCGGCCGGCGCCGGCGCGGCCGCGGGCTTCGGCCGCGCGCCGTCCGGCAAGGTCTGGGTCACTTCGATTTCCTGCCGCCCCGCCGGCTTGCCGGCGATCGCCACTTCCATCACGTAACGGCCCAGCGCCCATTGCCCGGCGCCTTGCTTGACGAATTCCAGGTTGGTCGTCGCCGCGCCGCTCAAGGTCAGGTCGGTGTTCTGCTCGCCGACCACCTGGCCGTTGCTCATCTCGATCAGCTTGACCGACACCGGCACGCTCTTGGCCGAACCCTGCGTGCGCAGCGAGGCGACGATCTTCTCGTCGGGCAGGAACTGGGTCAGCGGCACCACGGTGCCGTCGGGCTTCGGCGTCACGCCGACATCGAGCGCGAACAGCGTCAGCTCAGGCGCCTTGGCCGGCGCGGCCGCGCTCGCCGTCGCGGCGGCGGCCTGCGGCTCGGCGGCCTTCTTCTCGCAACCCACGCTCAGCGCCGCGCACACCAGCGCCGCCGGCACCATCCATACGATCTTGTTCATGCACTTCCCATCCTGCTGTCGATGTCGCCGAATCCCGCGGCGCTAGCCGCTGCCCGGCGAACGGCCGCTGCCGTCCGCCGCAAACTTCCTGTTCCTGCATTGCCGGCGATGCGCTTTCGCAAGATCGCGAAGAACATCGCGGTAAAACTTGTGCGACACGACTTGCGCCGCGCGATCGAACCCGCGCTCGCGACCCATCCTGCCTCGCTGGTTACACGCCGAATCCGAGCCCAACGGCTCAGCGATTGCAGCGGCGAGCGACGCTCGCGCCGTACGCGCGTCGCGCGTCGCGACGTTCGCGCGCAGCGACACACCCGCCCAACCGCGGCGTTCCGACCTTGCTACGAAGCCCCTGATTCAAACGATTGTCGACGGCTGTATCGCTCCATCCCTGAGCCACGGATCCATCCCTTCGCGCCGATGCGCGCCGCTGGCGATGTCGAACTGCACAGACGCTCGGTCTGCGCGCGGACTAATAGCAAAGGGATTCGTTCATAGACAGTAAAAAAGCCTACCGGTGTGACAAACCTCACTTAATCCGGCGAAAACTTGCGCGCGCGGCGGAACTCGCGAAGCGGCTCGCGACAAAGACGATTCGAGTCGCACGCGAACGCGATCCGCCGCGCGACGCAACGCACGGCACGGACTGTTCGCTGCGACGCGTATACGGATAACGGCGGTCGATGGTCGCGAGTGCGCGCGAGGCAGCGCATGCGCGGATCAGCACGAACGTACGCGCAGCGCACTCGGCGACGCTCGGCGACGCTCGGGGCAATGCCGTTGCGCACAGTCGCCGGCGCGGCGGTTTCACCCGCGCCGGTGCGGTGTCGTCACTTCGCGCTGAGCGCCGGCCCCGGATGACGCTCGACCAGCTTCCACGGCACCAGCGACCACTCCGGGTATTCGCAGGCGCGCGCGACCCGGGCGAAGTACGGGCCGAGGTAGAGGCCTTGCGGAGTCAGGTACCAGATCGAGGTGCCCCAGACGCCGGGATCGGAGTAGTCGCAGCCCTCGTCGTCCTTGGGCTTGGCCATGTCGTCCGGATGCAGCCCGGTCAGCGTCTTGATCGTCCACGGCACCAAGGTCGACTCGCGGTATTCCTGCAGGCGCTTGTAGCCAGGGCTGTCGTAATCGCCGTTGCCCGCGCTGCGCGGCGGCTGGCCTTTGCCGAGCCACAGCACGTCCTCCAGCGCCAGTTCGCGGCCGCTGCGCAGGTCGATGGTCAACGGCGAATCGCCGAAGTCCGGATGCGCGCCGCCGCAGTAGTAGCTGCTCATCAAGCTCAGGCTGAGGAAGCGGCGGTCGAGCAGGCGCGGGGTGACGGTCTGCTCGAACTCGCTGTTCGGCCCGGACAGGCAGCCCAAGGCATCGACCGTCGAACGCCACAGGCGGCGGTTCAAGATTTCGTTGACGCGCGCGCGGGCCGGCGCGTCGGCGCCGGATTCGAGCGTGAACAATTCCATGCCGGTGCGCGGCTCGCGCCACCATTGCAGACGCTGGCCCTGGAACTGCTGGGTCTTGGTTTTCTTCAGGCTCAGCTCGCTGACGCGCAGCGCGTCGAACGCGGACGCGTCGTCGCCGATGCGGCGATAGCGCTCGCCGTCGCGGCCCGCGCGCAGCGCTGTCAGGTCCACGCGTTGCAGTCGCACCGGCAGGCTGCGCTTGCCCGCGCTCCACTGCCCTTCCAGCGCGCCGTCTTTTTCGCGCAGTTCCCAGCGTTCGGTGACGGCGTCGTCGCGGCTGCGCACTTCCAGATGCAGGCCTTTGCCGTCGCGCTTGCCTTGCAGTTCCAGGTCGTGCAGGTGCTTGAAGTAGAAGTACTGGCCGTAGACCTCGGCGCCCTCGCCTTCGTTGAGCTGCACCGCCACCGGCAGCGCGCCGACGGTGCCTCGCCAGACTTCGGCCGGCGCAGCTGCGGACGCGGGCAGCGCCAGGGCGGCGCAACACGACAGCAGGAGCGGGCGCAGGGTTTTCATGGTTCGTCCTTGAGCGGGGGATCGGGCGGGAGCCGTCGGTCGCATACGGCGTCGGTAAACTGCAAACCGGGGTTGGCGATCGGTTACGAGGACCGCGCGCGCAGCGCGACCTGTTCGGCGATGGTCAGGGCGACGTTGTTGCGCAGGTACGCCGGCTCGATGCGTTCGGGCGCGACGGTCTCGCCGCGCGCGTACGCGGCCGCGGCCAGGCGCGCGAGGTCGCCGGCGTGCGGCAGCGCGTCGGCGTCGATGGCGGCGAAGCGCGCGCTAAGGCGCTGGCGCAGGGCGCCGTCGGCGGCGGCGAAACCGGTGCCGACGCCGAACCAGCCGTCGTCGCCGTCGGGCAGTTGCGCCGCATCCGGCGCGAGCACGGCTTCGCGGTCGAGCGCGTGCGGTTCGCCGTCGCGCAGCTCGTAGGCGGCGGTGTAGACCTCGCCCATGCGCGCATCGATCGCGCTGAGCACACGCTGCGGCCCGGCGCCGGCGGCCAGCGGCTGCGCGCGCAAGGCCAGCACCGCCAGGGTCGAGACCGGGATCACCGGCACGTCGAGCGCCAGCGCCACGCCCTGGGCCAGGGCGATGGCCAGGCGCACGCCGGTGAACGCGCCGGGGCCACGGCCCAGGGCCACGGCGTCGAGCTCGCGCCGCTTCACTCCGGCCTCGGCCAGCAGTTGTTCGGCCCACGGCAGCGACAGTTCGGCGTGACGGCGCGGCGCCAGTTCGAAGCGCTCGCGCAGGTCGCCGTCGAACCACAGGGCGACGGAGCAGGCTTCGGTGGAGGTTTCGAAGGCGAGGAGTTTCATCGGGCGATTATCGCGCGGATGGGCGTGGGTGGCGTGATCGGGCGGTGGGCGGGGCTTGTTCGTGCCATTGTTCCCGCGAAAGCTGGCTCCGCGTTATGGCGGAGCCGAATATCAAGAAATCGCGGCGTTCTCGCACGAAAAGCCCTGGATTCCCGCTTTCGCGGGAATGACGGTAGGAAGGAACGCGGGCAACTGGGAAGGCGACGGCGTCGCCGTCGGGGCGGCCACCTCAGCGTCTTGGCGAGAGCCGGCGCCTCAGTACCCCGCCGCCGGCTCCCACAGTTCCAGCAAGCCGCCTTCCGGATCCAGCGCATAACCGAACTTGCCCTGCTCGGACTCCTCGTAGCGGTCCAGCACCTGGCAGCCTTCATCGCGCAGCCCCTGCAGCGTCGCCTGCAGATCGTCCACGCGCAGGTTCAGCATGTAGGGCTTGTCGCTGGGCTTGAAGTACTCGCTGTCCTCGCCGAACGGCGCCCACACCGTGACCGCATCGCTGCCGCTGTCGGCGCGGCGCCAGCGCAGCAGCGCCCCGCCCCAGCCCTGCACGTCCAGATCGAGGTGGCGCTGGTACCACTGCGCCAGCGCGGCCGGGTCGCGCGCCTTGAAGAACACTCCGCCCAATCCGTGCACGCGCGGCTTGCGCGCCGCCGGTTCCTGCTCGCTCATGGCCTGCCTCTCCAGCGTCGACCGCATTCAGCGGTAGTAGTAGTCCTCGCCGTCGCGCGCGGACGAGGCCGATTCTAGGGCCAAGGGACGGCCGGCGAAGAAGTCGGCGACGTCCTCGACCCGGCGGCTGCGCGGCAGCGGCGGCAGCGAGTCCAGGAAGGTGCGGCCGTAGCTCTTGCTGTGCAGGCGCGGGTCGCACAGCACCAGCACGCCGCGGTCGCTTTCGCTGCGGATCAGCCGGCCGGCGCCCTGCTTCAGCGCGATCACCGCCTGCGGCAGCTGTTCGTCGCGGAACGGGTTGCCGCCGCGGCGCCGGATCGCGTCCAGGCGCGCCTCGAACACCGGGTCGTCGGGCGCGGCGAACGGCAGCTTGTCGATCACCACCACGCTCAGCGCCTCGCCGGCCACGTCCACGCCTTCGCGGAAACTCGCCGCGCCGAGCAGCACGCCGTTGCCGGACGCGCGGAAGCGTTCCAGCAGCACGTGCCGCGGCGCTTCGCCCTGGACGAACAGCGGCCAAGGTCCGTCCTTGAGCAGTTCGGCGGTCTCGCGCAACGCGCGGTGCGAGGCGAACAGCACGAACGCGCGGCCGCCGGAGGCTTCCAGCACCGGCCGCAGGCGTTCGACCATCGCCTCGTTGTAATGGCGCACGACCGGGTCGGGCAGCCCCTGCGGCAGATACATCAAGGCTTGCGTGGCCCAGTCGAACGGGCTCGGCGCGAGCAAGGTCTTCGGCTCGAACAGGCCGAGCTTGCGCGCGTAGTGCTGGAAATGGCCGCCGACGGTCAGCGTGGCCGAGGTGAACACCCAGGCCGCGCGCGAACGTTCGCGGTGCGCGGCCAGCGGCCCGGCCACGTCGAGCGGGGTGCGGCTGAGGCGGAAGCCGCGCGCGGTCAGTTCGTACCACAGCACGCTGCCGTCGCGGCCTTCCGGCGGCGTCTGCGCTTCGGCGGCTTCCTGCGCGGCGGCGAACGCGTCCTGGTTCTCGGCTTCAGCCGGAATTTCCTCGCGCCGCGGCGGCGAGAAATCGTCGTCCTCCTCGGGCTGCGGCGGCGGACGCGGCACCGGCGCGCCGCGCCAGCGCGCCAGCCGTTCGATGAATTCTTCGGCGCGCGCGTGGCAGCTGTCGAAACCCGGCGCGGCGCCGCGCAACGGTTCCAGCGCGTCGCGCAGATTGGCCAGCGCCGCGTCCAGATTGTCGAACGCGTCTTCGACCGCCGGCACTTCGCCGGCGCGGCGGCGGGTGCCGCGCACCGGCAGCTCGTCCATCGCCGTGCGCAGCACGCGCACCGAATGTTCCAGGTCGCGCGCCGGCACCTGCAGGCTCGCCAGCGCCCCGGTCACGCTCTTGCACTCGGCCAGCGCATCGCGCGCCAGTTCCACCAGCGGCCGCGCGCTGATCGCCTCGCCGAAGAACTGCGCGGCCAGCTCGGGCAGCTGGTGCGCTTCGTCGATCACGAACGCCTGCGCGCCCGGCAGGATTTCGCCGAAGCCTTCCTGTTTCAGCGCCAGATCGGCGAGCAACAGATGATGGTTGACCACCACCACGTCGGCCGCCTGCGCGCGCTGGCGCGCCTGGACCACGAAGCAGTCGGCGTAGAACGGGCATTCGCTGCCGAGGCAGTTCTCCGCGGTCGAGGTCACCATCGGCAGCAGCGGCGATTCTTCCGGCAGCGCTTCCAGTTCGGCCAGATCGCCCAGGCGCGTGCGCCCGGACCAGGCGACGATGCGCTGGAACTGCGCGGCGAGGTCGCGCGAAGAAAATTTCGGCTCGCCCTTGGCCTGCTCCGTGCGGTAGCGGCACAGATAGTTGGCGCGGCCCTTCAACAGCGCCGTTTTCAAGCCCACGCCGAGCGCATCGCGCACCCGCGGCAGATCGCGGTGATAAAGCTGGTCCTGCAGCGCGCGGGTGCCGGTGGAGACGATGGTCTTCAAGCCCGACAGCAGCGCCGGCACCAGATAGGCGAAGGTCTTGCCGGTCCCGGTGCCGGCCTCGGCCAGCAAGGTCTCGCGGCTTTCGAACGCGTCGGCGATCGCCGCGGTCAGATCCTGCTGCGCCGGCCGCGGGGCGAAGGTTTCGAGCTTGCGCGCGATCTCGCCGCCGTCGCTCAGCGCGGCCCGACTGGCGACGCCGAGGCGACTGGGATCCATCGGCGTGTCAGTACCTGGCGGGCGCGGCGACGGTGCAGACCGCGATCTTGTCCTGCGCCTGCTTGCGCGACTTGATCAGGCCGTCGCGCTGCGGCACCAGCGCATCGTAATGGTCCTGGCGCTGGGCCAGCTTCATCGCCGCGTTGACGCCGTCGAGCTTGCCCTGGCGCGCCTGGGCGATCGTCGCCCAATGCCGGCGGCACAGCGGGCCGACCTGCGAACCGCCATCGAAGGCCTTTTGCGCGTAACGCTCGGCATCGTCGAGGCGGTGCAGCAACAGCGCCGCTTCGGCGCGCTCCTGCAGCAGCGCCGGGTCGTCGGCGTTGATCTGCAAGGCCTGATCGAGCGCGGCCGCGGCGTCGGCGTACTTGCGCGCCTTGACCAAGGCATCGGCCTTCTGGCGCAGGTCTTCGACCTGGGTGTCGCGCAGCGGCTGCACGTCGAGCTCGCGCGCGGCGGCGCCGGCGGCGCGCACCTGGGCGACCGCGGCTTCGCCGTTGAAATTGGCTTCGGCCAGCGCCGCGGGCTGCGGCGGCGCGACCGAGCAGGCCGCGGCGAGCGCGGCCAGGGTCGCCAGGGCGGCGCCGCGATACGCGGCGCGCGGGGGAATGCGGATCATCGGTTACTGCTCCGGGGACGGGGGAGTGGGCGCCGGCTCGCGCGCAGGCTCGTCCTTGTCCTTGCCGATGCCGAACCATTCGCGCCAGCCGCCGCCGCTGGATTCCTCGGCTTCCGGCTGCGGCGCCGGACACGGCGCGTACTGCGGCGCGAAGCCGGCGACGAACGGGAACCGGCGCGCGCCGGCGCAGGCCGCGTCGGTGCTGTTGCTGCCGATCACCGGCTGCCAGTCGATGCCCTTGTCGGTGACCTGCAGCGGCGCGCTCGGCAGGCGCGAGAAGATCGCCGACCACACCCGCATCGCGCCGGTGGCGCCGTACAGGCCGGTGGTCTGGTTCTGGTCGTTGCCGACCCAGATCACCGCCAGGTGGTCGCCGGTCCAGCCGGCGAACCAGCTGTCGCGGCCGTCGTTGCTGGTGCCGGTCTTGCCGGCCGGCTGCAACTTGCCGAGGCCATCGCCGATCAGCTGGCGGCCGGTGCCGTTGGTGACCGCCTGCTGCAGCGCGATGGTGATCAGGCGCGCCGCGATCGCGTCGCCTTCCTGCGCCGGCGCGGGTTCCTTGTCGTAGCGCTTGACCGCCTTGCCCTGCGCGTCGAGCACGCCGCGCACCGCGTGCAAAGGCTGCACTTCGCCGCCGGAGGCGAGGAACTGGTACAGCTGGGCCATCGCGTACGGGCTTTGGTCGACCGCGCCGAGGATCAGCGAGGGATTGTTCGGCGCCTGGATGCCGGCGAGCTTCTGGGTCAGTTCGCCGATCGCCTCGGGCGAGACCTGCATGCCGATGCGCACGGTGGCCTGGTTGTACGACATCGCCAGCGCATCGACCATGCGCACCAGCCCATGGCTGCGGCCGTCGGAATTGCCGGGGTTCCAGTTGCGGCCGCGGCCGAGCTTGACCGTCACCGGCGAATCGTCGATCCAGGTCGACAGGTTGAACTCGCTCGGCCGCGCCAGCGCCAGCAGGTACACGAACGGCTTCAGCAAAGAGCCGACCGGACGCTGCGCCTCGACCGCGCGGTTGAAGCCCGGCTGGGTGAATTCGCGGCTGCCGACCACGGCGACCACTTCGCCGTTGTGCACGTCGGTGACCACCAGCCCGGCCTGCAACGGCGGACGGCGCTTGTTGTCCAGGCTCTTGAGCGTGCGCGCGACCGCGCCTTCGGCCTGCGCCTGCGCGGCCGGCGACATGCCGCTCATCACGCTCAGGCCGGCGCCGGCCAGCGCATCGGCCGGATAGTCGCGGGCGAGCTGGCGGCGGATCAGGTCGACGTATGCGGGGAAGCGGTTGGCGGCGATGTTGCCCGGGTTCTGGGTGATCTCCAGCGGCGTCTTGACCGCGCGGTCGTGTTCTTCCTGCTTGATCAGCCCGGTTTCGAGCATCTCGCCGAGGACGAAGTTGCGTCGGCCCAGCGCGCGCTCGGGATTGCGCCGCGGATCGTAGTACGACGGGCCGCGGACGATGCCGATCAGCAAAGCGATCTGCTCGGTGTTGAGGTCGCGCAGGTCGCGCCCGAACCAGAACTCCGACGCCGCGGCGACGCCGTGGATGGCCTGCGAGCCGCGCTGGCCGAGGTAGACCTGGTTGAAGTACGCCTCCAGGATCGTGCGCTTGTCGTAGCGCGCCTCGATCAGCAGGGCGTAGATGATTTCCTTGCCCTTGCGGGTCAGGGTCTGTTCCTGGCCGATGCCGAGCAGGCCGCTGCGCGCGAGCTGCTGGGTCAGGGTGCTGGCGCCTTGCTTGGCGCGGCCGGCGGCGACGTTCTTGAACGCGGCGCGGGCCATGCCCGACAGGTCGATGCCGAAGTGGTGGTTGAAGTCGCGGTCTTCGACCGCCTGCAGGCCGGTGACCAGCAGCTCGGGCACTTCCTCGATCCGCACCAGCCGCCGCTCTTCCTGCTTCTGGCCGTACAGCGTGGCGATGCGCGCCGGGTCCAGGCGCGCGCTGCGCAGCGCTTTCTTGCTGGTCAGGTCGCGCACCGCGGCGATGCGGCCGCCGGCCAGGCTGACTTCGATCCGGCGCGGCTGCACCGCGCCGTCGACATCGTTGAAGCCGCGGCTGGCGATGGTGAAGCGGCCGCCGTCGCGGGCGTAGGTGCCCGGGCGCTCGCCGCCGTCCTCGCGGTACGACGCGGCGTCGAGTTCGGTCTTCAGCGTGGCCGCGTCCAGCGCCGCGCCGGGCGCGACTTCGAGCGGACGCGCGTAGACCCGGGTCGGGATCTGCCATTGCAACTGGCCGAAGCGTTCGCCGACTTCGTGGTTGAGATAGAGCGTGTACGGGATCAGGAAGCCGAGGCCGAGACCGCCGGCGGCCAGGGTCCAGGTCACCAGCCGGCGACGCCAGCCCGGCCCGGCCTGCCCGTCGTTGTCGTCGTGCTCGTCTTCGTCGTAATCGATTCGGGCCACGGAGATGCTGTGCGTTGAGTCGCGGGCAAGTCTAGCGCAGGCGTCCGGGAGGCGCGCCGGCGGTGCCCTGGGTGGAGGTTGGAGAATCCGACCCCGCGATTGGGCATTGGTTCAGGCCGGGCGACCGGATCGGCAAAGTTCTGCGGATTTGGGGCGGTTCGGGGGAGGCTGGGCGGAAGCGGGCGAAAAGCAAGATCAAAATGGGTTCCGGCTTTCGCCGGAATGACGGGATTGAGGGAACGCCCGCACGCCGTCATTCCGGCGAAAGCCGGAACCCATTTTGATCTTGCGCTGCCGTCCCCCGACAGCAACGCCCCTCACCCACTCGGCGGCATCGGTCCCAACCGCCCGGCGATGCCGTCGCGCAGGCCGCTCAGCATCGCCCGCAGATAGCCCAGCCGCGGTTTCAGGAACACCGCCGTGCCGACGAACTTCAGCACCAGCCGCGGCAGGTCCTGCGCGGTCCAGCGCGCCGGCACCTCGGCGCGGCGGTACAGCAGCACGCGGTTGCGCATCATGTAGTACAGCCGGGTCGGGCTGTGCACCACGGTCTTGTACGCCGGCAGCAGGCGGCTGATCGCGACCAGATCGCCGATGCGGTGCTGCATGTGCGCGTCGCAGACGCCGTACAGCTTGTAGCCGCGGTACTTGGCGCGCGAGCTCCATTCGATGTCGACGTTGTCGATGAACAAGCCCTCGTCCATGCCGCCGACCGCGTCGAGCGCGTCCAGCGGCAGCAGGCTGCCTGAGGTGATCAGAAAGTCGCAGTCCACCGTCTGCCCCGGCCCGCCGAACAGCTTGCGGTTCAGCGGAAACGCGATGCGCACGAACGGCGCGACCGCGCCGGTGCGCTGGTCGCGGAACTGCGGGCCGACCGCGGCGACCGGGCCATGCGCCTGCAATTCGCGCAGGCTGCGCTGCAAGGTCGCGACCATGCCGGCGCCGACCAGGCTGTCCTGGTCCATCAGCAGGATCTGCGCGAACCCGGCCTCGCGCGCGAGCCGCGCGGCCTGGTTGATCGCGCTGCCGAGGCCGACGTTGCGTTCGCTGCGCAGCACCTGCACGCCGTGCGCGCGCAGTTGGTCGAACAACGCCGCGACTTCGGCGCCGGGGCTGGCGTTGTCGAAGATCAGCACCCGGCCGACCTGCGGCCGCACCGCGGCGACGACGTCGCGCAGCAGCTCGATCTGCGGGTGATAGGTGACGATCGCCGCGCACACGTCGGCGCAGGCGGGGACGGCGGAGTCGCTCATGTCAGCGCGGCTCCGCGGCGCGGGTGCGCGGAAGGGGCGGGCTGGGGATTCGGGAGGTGCGGCGGTCGGGCATGGGCGGCATTATCGCCCAGCTCGGGGATCGGGTCTGGCGACTGTCCGCCAAGCTGGAACGAAAGCGTCTGGCCTGAAGGCCCTCCCATAACGGACTTTTGCGCTCGATTGCGCTGGAAAACCTTCGAGGCTCGCACTTGTGCGAGGACCTTCAGGCTCCGCTCCTGTGCTAGGGCCGCAGGCCCCGCCCCTGAGGCGGACCTTCGGCCCGAAGCGGTGAGAGAACCTACAGACCCCGCTTCTGTGCGAGGGCCTTCAGGCCCGACACCGTGCGCTCCGATCGCCGGACGCCGGCCTCAGTTGCTCGCCGCTCCCGCCGCCTGCACCCGCGCCGCCAGTTCGGCCAGCCCGGGCGCGTTGGCGTCGAGCGAACGCGCCGCCTGCAAGGCCGCGCGCGCGGCGCGCAGTTCGCCGGCGCCGAGGCGCTCGCTGCCGACGCCGATCCAGCGCTGCGCCAGCCGCGCCGAGGCGTCGCGCACGGCGACGCCGCCGCCTTCGAGCGCGCGCCGCGCGTCCAGGCATTCGCCGGCGCGCGACAGCCGGTTGCCGCCGAGTTCGCGTTCGAAGCAGCGCTTGGCCGCCGGCAGCAGGCGTGCGGCGGCGGCGCGCACCGCCGGGTCCTGCGGCGCGATCGCCTGGGCCGCGCGCAGTTTGTCGTAGGCGCTGTCGCCCGGCGGCGTCAGCAGGTCGCCGCGCTGTTCGGCGGCGGCGGCTTCGGCCAGCAGCCGTTGCAGCGATTGGCGCCGATGGCCCGGGCCTTCCTGATCGAAGCGCTTGCGCGATTCGCGCGCGCGGTCCAGATGCTGGCGCGCCAGCGCCACCGCCGGCGCGGCCGGGGCGAGCTCGCGCGCCAGCTCCAGTTCGGCCTCGGCGTCGGCGAAACGGAAATCCGCGGCCAACCGTTCGCTGCGTTCCGCATACGCCGCGGCCACGGCGGTCAACCCCTCGCGCGCGGCGGCATCGTCGGCGCGCACCGCGAGCAGATCGCGATACGCGTCCGCGGCCAGATCCAGACGCTGCCGGCGCAGCGCCTGCGCGGCTTCGCCGCGGCGCCGCTCGAGCCGCAGTTCCAGCAAGGTCAGGCTGTCGGGCAGGTCGGCGTGGCCGGGGTCGGCCTGCTGGGCGCGGGCGATGCCTTGCGCGCCGCGCACCAGTTCGCCGCGCTCCAGCGCCTGGCGCGCCTGTTGCAGCAGTTCGGCGAGGGTGTCGTCGCGGCCTTCCAGCGCGTCGTTGCGCTGCGGTTGCAGCTCCAGCACGCGCAGGTACAGCGGCAGCGCCGCGTCGGGCGCGCCGTCCAGGCGGCCTTGCTCGCGCGCGCCGGCGGCGGCGGCGACCATCCGGTCGAGCCCGGCGTGCGCGGCTTCGCGCTGGCGCAGCAACTGCGCCAGCGGCTCGACCTTGGCCCGCGGCATGGCCAGATCGCGCGCCAATTCGATGCGCTGGCGGGCGAATTCGAAATGGCTGCCGTCGATGGCCTGGCGCGCCTGCTGCAAGGCCATCGTGCCGGTGCGGGTGAGGCCGTCGCGGGCGTCGCTGCGGTCGGGGTCGACCGCCAGCGCGGCTTCGTACAGCTCGCGCGCGCCGCGGCCGTCGGGCGAACTCAGCCGGCCTTCGGACAGGGCCTGTGCGGCCTGGTCGCGCAGCCGTTGCAGGCGGGTTTCCGGCCACACCCATTCCGACAGCGGCTGGCGCCACAACGCCAGCGCGGCGAACACGGCGACGACGGCCAGGATCGCGGCGGCGCGCGGCCAGTGACGGGTCAGCCAGTCGCGCGCGCCGCCGCGTTCGGTTTCGGCCGGGCGGCGCCGCGCAGCGGCGTCGAAATCCAGTTCGGTCCAGTCGCCCGCGGCCGGTTCGATGCGCGCGCCGCCCGGCGGGGCGGCGGCGAGATCGGGGGTGGCGGGCGGGCGCGGATTCACGGCGCACAGGATAGCGCTGCGCGGATGACGATCGCGATTGCGTCGAGGTCGCGCGCGTCGGCGACAGTCGGGGCGGACGACGGCGGAGGCGTGCGGTGCTTGTGCGGTGGCGGTCGGTGGGTTCGGCTTCGTCGGTACCGGAAGTGTCGGGCCTGAAAGCCCTCCCACACGGGTGTTCGCCTCAGCTCAGGGCTCGGCGCGTGGACGGCGCGAGGGGATTCGTGAGGGAGGGACTTCAGCTCCGACGCTTTTCGCTCGCTACGCGGCGACCGGCAACAAAAGCGTCGGGACTGAAGTTCCCCACAACAGCCGAAGGGTCGGGATTGAAGTCCTTCCCGCAACAGCCGAAGCGTCGGTACCGAGGTCCCTCCCACAACAGCCCAGACATCGGACCCCAAGCCGTTCCGCCGCTTACTTGCGCTGCGCGTACTCCACCCCGGGCAGCGACGACAGCTTGCCGAGCAGGTTCGACAACTGGCCGTAGTCGCCCACGCGCAGGCGGAAGCGCAGCCGCACCTGCGAGCCGTTGCGCTCGACGTCGCTGCGGATGCTCAGCACGTGCGCATTGCCCTGGGCGATGACGTTGGTGACTTCCTTGAGCAGCCACTTGCGGTCCAGCGCCAGCACTTCGATGTCGACTTCGTAGCTGGAGCCCTTGCGCCCCCACTCCACCGGCAGCACCCGCTGCGGCTGGGCCGCGGCGAGGCGCTCGAACGCGGCACAGCCGGGGCGGTGCACGCTGACGCCGCGGCCGCGGGTCAGGTAGCCGACGATCGGCTCGCCCGGCAGCGGCTGGCAGCAGCGCGCCAGCTGCACCAGCAGGTTGCCGACGCCTTCGACGGTGAAGTCGGTGGCCTTGCCGGCCGGCTTGCGCGAGGACACCGCTAGCACGCTCGACGCCGCCGCCGGCGCGGCCGGCGCCGCGCTGGCGCGCTCGTGCTCCAGCAGCGCGCGGCCGACCTGATGCGGGCCGAGGTAGCCCAGCGCCACCTGCACGTACAGATCGCCGTCGCTGGCCAGGCTGAAGCGCTCCAGCACCGGCGCCAGTTCCGCGCCGAGCAGGCCGAGCCGGCGCAGTTCCTTGTCCAGCAGTTCGCGCCCGGCGGCCTCGTTGCGCGAGCGGTCGAGCTTGTGGAACCAGGTGCGGACCTTTTCGCGCGAACGGTTGCTGGCGAGGAAGCCGTTCGCCGCGACCAGCCAGTCGCGGCGCGGCTCGCCGGTCTTGGCGGTGAGGATCTCGACCCGGTCGCCGCTGCGCAGCTTGTGGTCGAGCGGCACGATCCGCCCGTCGACCTTGGCGCCGCGGCAGCGGTGGCCGACCTCGGTATGCACGTGGTAGGCGAAATCCAGCGGCGTCGCGCCGGCCGGCAGGTCGATCACTTCGCCCTTGGGCGTGAGCACGTAGACGCGGTCCTCGACCAGTTCGGTGTCGAGTTCGCCGGCCAGCGCCTCGTCGCCGCCGCCCTCGGTCTTGGTGTCGAGCAGGCGCCGCATCCAGGCGATCTTGCGGTCGAACGCGGCATCGGCGCTGTGGCTGCCGACTTCCTTGTACTTCCAGTGCGCGGCCACGCCGAGTTCGGCCTGGCGGTGCATCTCGACGGTACGGATCTGCACTTCCAGGGTCTTGCCTTCCGGCCCGACCACGGCGGTGTGCAAAGAGCGGTAGTCGTTGCGCTTGGGCCGGGCGATGTAGTCGTCGAACTCGCTCGGGATCGGCGTCCACTGCGCGTGGACCACGCCGAGCGCGGCGTAGCACGCGCCGAGGTCGTCGACCATGACCCGCACCGCGCGCAGGTCGTAGAGCTCGCCGATCGGCACGTCCTTGCGCTGCATCTTCTTCCAGATGCTGTAGATGTGCTTGGGCCGGCCGGCGATCTCGGCGCGCACGCCCTGCGCGGCCATCGCCTCGCGCAGCACGTGCTTGACGTGCTCGATGTAGCGCTCGCGGTCGGCGCGCTTTTCGTCGAGCAGGCGCGCGATCTTCTGGTAGGTCTGCGGCTCCAGGTGGCGGAACGCGAGGTCTTCGAGTTCCCACTTGAGCTGCCAGATGCCGAGCCGGTTGGCCAGCGGCGCGTGGATGTCGCGGGTCAGCGCGGCCAGTTCGCGCCGGGTCGCCGGCGCCAGCCGGTCGGCGTGGCGCAGCCGCGCGAGTTGCCGCGCCAGCAGGATCGGCACCACCCGCAGGTCGCGCACGATCGCCAGCAGCAGCCGGCGCAGGCCTTCGCTGCCGGATTGCCGGCCGGGTTCGGCGTGCAGCGCCCACACCTGTTCGGCGGCGCGCTGGCCATCGAGCAAAGCGGCCACCAGCGGGTGCTCGCGCTCCCAGCCCGGGCCCAGCGCCGCGGCCCAGCCCGGATAGGCGTGCAGCAACGCCGCGGCGACGGTGTCGCCGTCGGCGCCGAGCATCGCCAGCGCGTCGAGGGTGGCGGCGACCACCGGCGGCGGGTCGAGCGCCCCGTCGCCGGCTTGCGCGGCGGCGGCCGCGCCGTGCATGGCGGCGCGCAGCGGCGCGGACAGGGCCGACGCCGCGGGCAGGGCCAGGACGTCGGACAGGGGCGGTTCGGGCGGTTCGGCGGAAGCGTTCACTGCGGGGGGAATGGAGAAGCGGGAGGAGCTAGCGTCTACACTAGCGAGCATCCGTCCCGAGTAACAGCCGAGGAACCGTACGAATGTCCGCAATCGCCCCCATCGCGTCACGCCGCTTCGCCCTCGCCCCGCTGCTGCTCGCCCTGGCCGCCTGCCTGGCCGCGCCGGCCGCGCTGGCGCAGCAGAAGATCGAACAGCAGATGAGCGCCGAGCAGTTCAAGAACTCCGGCCTGACCAAGCTCAGCGACCAAGAGCTGGCCAACCTGAACGCCTGGCTCAACCGCACCCTCGACACCGAAACCGCCAAGGCCGCCGACAAGGCCAAGAGCGAAACCGCGCACGAGCGCCGCGGCTTCTTCGAAAAGGGCCCGGCCAAGGAGCCGGTGGTCGCGCGCATGAGCGGCCGCTTCGAAGGCTTCTCGCGCGGCATGACCTTCGTCCTCGACAACGGCCAGGAATGGCGCCAGGACGACAACGCCGACCTGCCCGGCGTGACCCTGGAATCGCCGCAGGTGCGCATCGCGCCGAGCGTCATCGGCAACGCCTGGTACCTGTCGGTGCAGGGCTACAACACCCGCGCCAAGGTGGTCCGGGTCAAGTGATTTCCCGCGCCCCGCCGCACGGCGGGGCGTCCTTCCGCTTTCGCCCCCGCTTTCGCCTCAGCGCCGGAGTCTTAGCATGCGAGTGTCGTTGCCGTTGGCCGTTGCCCTGTCGTTAGCCCTCGCTGCCGCCGCCCACGGCGCCGAGCGTTCCTACGTGCCGCTGCAGCAGCGCCTGAGCGCCGAGCAGCTCAAGGCCACCGGCCTGGACACGCTGTCGGCGCAGCAGATCCAGCTGCTCGACCAGTTGCTGTCGCAGGACCACGCCAGCGCGGTCGCCGAAACCGCCAAGCAGGTGCGCTCCGAGCGCCGCGGCCTGCTCGATCGCGATCCGGCCGAGCCGCTGGTCAGCAAGCTCAAGGCCGGCGAATTCCGCGGCTGGTCCAGTGGCACGGTGCTGGAGCTGGAGAACGGCCAGCGCTGGCGGGTCATCGAAGGTTCGCTGTTCCTCGGCAAGCCGATTCCGGCGCCGAAGGTGACCATCCGCCCGGGCCTGATGGGCGGCTGGTATCTGGAGGCCGAAGGGCAGATGCAGAAGGCCAAGGTCAAGCGGGTGGAATGAAGCAGGAAATAGCGAAGAGGAGTGAGGAGTGAGCGAAAGCGGCTTTCGCTCACTCCTCACTCCTCTTCGCTCACTTCTGGCTTTTAGCGCAATCCCGCCAACCGCTGCGCCAGCTTCTTCGGCGACACCCCGCCGCGCACACCGAGTTCCTGCGCGAACAGCGAAAGGTCAAACGGGTGGCATGAAGCAGGAAATAGCGAAGAGAAGTGAGGAGTGAGCGAAAGCGGCTTTCGCTCACTCCTCACTCCTCTTCGCTCACTTCTGGCTTTTAGCGCAAGCCCGCCAACCGCTGCGCCAGCTTCTTCGGCGACACCCCGCCGCGCACGCCGAGTTCCTGCGCGAACAACGACACCCGCAGTTCCTCGATCTCCCAGCGCAGCGCCTGCCAGCCCGCGTCCTCGCCGGCGCCGGCCGCGGTCGCCGCATCGAGCGCGTCGACGAAGGGCTTGAGTTCGAGCATGCGCGCCTGATCGCGCACCGGATCGCGCAGCGCGCGTTCGCCGCGGGTCGCCAGCGCCTTGAGGTAGCGCGGGTACTCGGCCAGCGCCGCGGTCGGCACGTCGCGCAGGAAGCCCGGCGGGGTCAGCCGCGCCAGCTGCGCGCGCATGTCGTCGAGGTTGCCGCTGGCCCAGCCCATCAGCGGCGAGTCCAGGCGCGCGCGCACTTCGGCGACTGCGGCCAGGATCGCTTCGGCCTGGCGCAGCCGCTCCATCGCTTCCGGGAACAGCTTGCGCGCGACCTCGTCGCGGCGCTGCTCGAACGCGGCCGCGTCGCGCACCTGCACCAGCTCGGCGTCCTCGCCGAGCAGCGACTGCACCGCGCCGTCGACCAGATCCTCGCGCAGGCGGTCGCCGTCGCGCGGGCGCTCGAGCGCGGCGCGGCCACCGGCGTTGCCGGCCTGGGCCTGACGCAGCAGCGAGTCGCGCTCCTGGCGCGGCGCGGCCGATTCGATCGCCGCGTACAGCAGGCCGATCTTCGGCTGGATGGGCAACTGCTTGCGCGCCTGCTTGAGCTTTTCCAGCATCGCCAGCGCAAGCAGGCGCCGCACCCCGCGCGGATGCGCGCGCATCGCCGCCTCGCGTTCGGCGTGTACGCGCAGCGACACGCTGTCGCCGTCGTCGTGCAGGGCCGGGAACGCCGGCACGCCAGCGGCGCCGGGCACCGACATCGGGATCGGCTGTTCCGGGAACGTGGTCAGACCGCGCTGGCCCAGGCCGTCGGCGGCGCGCGCCGCGAACGCGCGCGCGGCGCGTTCGCCGAAGCGCGCGCGCAGCTCGTCGAGGTCGCGCGACTCGGCCAACACCACCGGCTCGCCCTTCGACTCGCCCTTGCCGCGGCGTCCGTCGCCGCCGCCCGGGTATTCGAGCAAGCGCAGGTTCATGCGCAGATGCGCTTCGATCGACCCCGGATCGAAATCGGTCGCGGCGATCTCGACCCCGCCGAGCTTGCGCAGGAACCGCGCCAGGGTGCCGACGAAATCGTCGGCCTCGGGTTTCGGATGCGCTTCGTAGAACGCCTTGGCGAAATCCGGCGCCGGCACGAAGTTGCGCCGCAGCGCCTTCGGCAGCGACTTGATCAGCGCCGCGGCCTTGTCGGCGACGAAGCCCGGCGCCAGCCACGACAGCTGCGCCGGGTCGAGCGCGTTGAGCAGATGCAAAGGCACCGCCAGGGTCATGCCGTCGTCGGGCGCGCCGGGCTCGAAGCGGTAGCGCACCGCCAGTCTGGCCTGGCCGAGTTGCAGGTACGGCGGGAACCGCGCGGCCTCGCTCTCGCCGCCGATCATCAGATCGTCGGCGCTCCATTCCAGCGCGGCCTTCTCGTTCGCCGCCAGCTTGTTGTACCAGGCGTCCAGCGCCTGCGCGTTGTGCACTTGCGGCGGCAGGCGGTCGAGATACCACTGCGCCATCCACTCCTCGTCGACCACCAATCCTGCGCGGCGCTGCTTGGCTTCTTCCTCGCGCGCCTTGGCCAACACGGACAGGTTGCGCGCCAGGAACCCGGCTCGGGTGTTGATCTCGCCGGTCACCAGCGCGTCGCGGGCGAAGATCGCGCGGCTTTCCTCGGGATACAGCGCGCCGTAGTGGATCGGCCGCTTCGGCGCCAGCACCAGCCCGAACAGGCTGATCTGCTCGCTGCCGACGACGCGGCCCTGCGAACGCGACCAGCGCGGGTCGTGGTGGCGACGCGCGAGCAGGTGCGAAAGCTCCTGGATCGCCCAGTCGGGCTCGATCGAGGCATTGGTCATCGACCACACCCGCTCGGTGTCGAGCAGGGTCGCCGACAACAGCCACGGCGGCGGTTTCTTCGCCAGCGGCGAGCCCGGGAACAAGGTGTATTTGCGTCCGCGCGGACCGTCGTACAGGCCCTTGTCGCCGCGGAAGCCGATCTGGGTCGGCAGGCCGGCGATCAGCGCGCGGTGCAAGGTCGCGTAGCCGGCCGCGTCGAGCGGCTCGGGCGAGGCCTCGCCGCTGCGCCAGCCCAGTTCGTCGCACAGCAGCTTCAGCTGGCGGTGCAGCTCGCGCCACTCGCGCATGCGCAGGAAGCCGAGGAAGTGCTTCTCGCACCAGCTGCGCAGCTTGGACTGGGTCAGTTCCTGGTGCGCGTGTTGATAGGCGTCCCACAGCTTGAGGATGCCGACGAATTCCGAACGCGGATCGGCGAACAGCGCATGCGCGTTGTCGGCCGCGGCGCGCTGGTCGGACGGGCGTTCGCGCGGGTCCTGGATGCCGAGGAACGCGGCGATCGCGACCATCTCGCGCAGGCAGCCGTGCTGGTTGGCGGCCACCAGCATGCGCGCCAGCTTCACGTCGACCGGCAAGCGCGCCATGGTGCGGCCGGTGGCGGTGAGCTTGCGCTGCTCGTCGACCGCGCCGAGTTCGTTGAGCTGCTGCCAGCCGTCGGCGACGGCGCGGCTGTCGGGCGGTTCCAGGAACGGGAACGCCTCGATATCGCCCAGGCCGAGCGAGAGCATGCGCAGGATCACGCCCGCCAGCGCGGCGCGGCGGATTTCCGGATCGGTGTAGCGCGGGCGCGATTCGAAATCCGGCTCGCTGTAGAGCCGGTAGCAGGTGCCTTCGCTGATGCGGCCGCAGCGGCCCTTGCGCTGGTCCGCGCTGGCCTGGCTGATCGGTTCGATGTGCAGCCGGTCGAGCTTGCCGCGCGGGCTGTAGCGCTTGACCCGGGCCAGGCCCGGATCGACCACGTAGCGGATGCGCGGCACGGTCAGCGAGGTTTCGGCGACGTTGGTCGCCAGCACGATGCGGCGCTTGGGGCCCGGGTTGAATACCCGGTCCTGGTCGCGCACCGACAGCCGCGCGTACAGCGGCAGCACTTCGGTCTCGCGGTATTTGCGCCGCTCCAGCGCCTGGTGCGCGTCGCGGATCTCGCGTTCGCCGGACAGGAAGATCAGCACGTCGCCGCGCGGGTCTTCGCGGGTGATTTCGTCGCAGGCCGCGACGATGCCGTCGTTGACCGAGCGCTCGCCGCCGCGCGCCTCGCGCGCGCGGCCGTCGGCGCCTTCGGTTTCGCCCTCGCCTTCCAGCGGCCGGTAGCGCACCGACACCGGATAGCCGCGGCCTTCCACGCTGACCACCGGCGCGCCGTCGAAATGCGCTGCGAAGCGCTCGGTGTCGATCGTCGCCGAGGTCACGATCACCTTCAGGTCCGGCCGCTTCTTTAGCAGCTGCTTGAGGTAACCGAGCAGGAAGTCGATGTTGAGGCTGCGTTCGTGCGCCTCGTCGATGAGGATGGTGTCGTAGGCCGACAGCCAACGGTCGGACTGGATTTCGGCCAGCAGGATGCCGTCGGTCATGAACTTGACCGCGGTGCGTTCGCCGACGTTCTCGTTGAAGCGCACCTGGTAGCCGACCGCGCCGCCGAGTTCGGTGTTGAGTTCCTCGGCCACGCGCCGCGCGACCGCGCGCGCGGCGATCCGGCGCGGCTGGGTGCAGCCGATCAGCCCGGCGGCGCCGCGGCCGGCGGCCAGGCACAGCTTCGGCAGCTGGGTGGTCTTGCCCGAACCGGTTTCGCCGGCGATGACCACCACCGGGTGCTTGCGGATCAGATCGACGATGCGCTGCGCTTCGGCCGCGATCGGCAAAGCCGGGTCGACCGGCGCCTGCGGCAGCGCGGCCGCGCGCGCTTCGCGCTGCGCCACCGACGCCGCCAGCGCGCGCGAGAACGCGTCCTGCGCGGCCGCGTCGCCGGGCTTGCCGCTCCAGCGCGACCACAGTCCGTGCAGGCGCGCGCGGTCGCGGCTCAGCGCGCCGTCGATGGCGCGGCGGGCCTGCCGTAACGCAGCGCTCGCATCGCCCTGCCTAGACTGTTTGTATTGACTGGTATTCATCGATAGATCGTCTGCATTGCAGCGCTAAAAACAAACCATTTCACTTCCGCGGCGACTGCGCCTATTGTCGCCGCAAAGTCCGGACCCCATAGAAACAGCGTCCGGATCGCCGCAACCCCGTTCTCCAATGCACGTCCCCCCAATGAAGGAGTCGCACATGGCCAAGTCCAACAAGTCCGACAAGACCAAACCCGGCAAGGAAGCGGCGGCGAACCCGGCCGCCTCGCCCGGTCCGAACGACCGCGGCCCCTCGATCGATATCGGGATCTCTCCGGCCGATCGCAAGAAGATCGCCGAGGGTCTGTCGCGCTTCCTGGCCGACAGCTACACCCTGTACCTGAAGACCCACAACTTCCACTGGAACGTGACCGGGCCGATGTTCAACAGCCTGCACGTGATGTTCGAGACCCAGTACAACGAGCAGTGGACCGCGCTGGACGAGATCGCCGAGCGCATCCGCGCCCTGGGCTTCAACGCCCCGGGTTCGTACGCCGAGTTCGTGCGCCTGTCCTCGATTCCGGAAGAACCGGGCCTGACCGACGCCGCCGACTGGCGCGAAATGGTACGCCAGCTGGTGGTCGGCAACGAAGCGGTGTGCCGCACCGCGCGCAAGGTACTCGACCAGGCCGACGACGTCGACGACGCGCCGACCGAGGACCTGCTGACCCAACGCCTGCAGACCCACGAGAAGTACGCCTGGATGCTGCGCTCGCTGTTGCAGTAAGCGCGCCGGGCCCGGCCCAGGCCGGCCGGGCCAGCCTGCGAAGCCCCTCTCCCGCCCGCCGGGGAGGGGCTTTCTCGTTCGATCGGCGTTCTTGCGGCAAGGCCGTCAGGCCCGGCGCTTTGCGCTGTGGCCGCCGCGAGCCGGGCCCGAAGCGCCGGGCCTGAAGGCCCTTCCACGGCAACGGCGCCCGACGCCCGACCCGCCGCCGCGGCGGCTTCCGAGCCCGCGCGCGGCATTCTCCGACCGCCGCGCGCGGCCGCGCCGTTAAACTAGGCCCATGTCGTCCCCCGCACTCGAAATCCTCCACCGCGTCTTCGGCCATACCGCGTTCCGCGGCGAACAGGCGCAGATCGTCCAGCACGTGGTCGACGGCGGCGACGCCCTGGTGCTGATGCCCACCGGCGGCGGCAAATCGCTGTGCTACCAGATTCCGTCGCTGGTGCGCGAAGGCTGCGGCCTGGTCGTTTCGCCGCTGATCGCGCTGATGCAGGACCAGGTCGAAGCGCTGCGCCAGCTCGGCGTGCGCGCGGCCTACCTCAACTCGACCCTGTCGGCCGACGACGCCGCGCGGATCGAGCGCGAACTGCTGGCCGGCGAACTCGACCTGCTGTACGTCGCGCCCGAGCGCCTGCTGACCGCGCGCTGCCTGAACCTGATCGACCGCGCCAAGATCGCCCTGTTCGCGATCGACGAGGCCCACTGCGTCTCGCAATGGGGCCACGACTTCCGCCCCGAATACCGCGAACTGACCATCCTGCACGAGCGCTGGCCGCACATCCCGCGCATCGCCCTGACCGCCACCGCCGACGCGCCGACCCAGCGCGAGATCGCCGAGCGGCTCAATCTGGAAGACGCGCGCCGCTTCGTCAGTTCGTTCGACCGCCCGAACCTGCGCTACCGGGTCGTGCACAAGGACAACGGCAACCGCCAGCTGCTGGATTTCCTGTCCGCCCACCGCGGCGACAGCGGCATCGTCTACGCGTTCTCGCGCCGGCGCGTGGAGACCGTGGCCGAGCAACTGGTCGCCGCCGGCATCCACGCCCTGCCGTACCACGCCGGCATGCCGGCGGAGACGCGCGCCGGCAACCAGCGCCGCTTCCTGCAGGAAGACGGCGTGGTCATGGTCGCCACCATCGCCTTCGGCATGGGCATCGACAAACCCGACGTGCGCTTCGTCGCCCACGTCGACCTGCCCAAGTCGATCGAAGGCTATTACCAGGAAACCGGCCGCGCCGGCCGCGACGGCGAACCGGCCGAGGCCTGGCTGTGCTACGGCCTCGGCGACGTGGTCAGCCTGCGCCAGCTGATCCAGCAAGGCGAAGCCGGCGAGGAGCGCAAGCGGGTGGAACTGCGCAAGCTCGATTCGCTGCTGGGCTATTGCGAATCCACCGAATGCCGGCGCAAGGGCCTGCTCGGCTGGTTCGGCGAACCGCATCCGGGCGACTGCGGCAACTGCGACAACTGCCTGGAACCGCCGCAGAGCTGGGACGGCACCACCGCCGCGCGCAAGGCGCTGTCGTGCGTGTATCGCACCGGCCAGCGCTTCGGCGCCGGCCACATCATTGACGTGCTGCGCGGCCAGACCACCGAGAAAGTCAGCCGCTTCGGCCACGAAGACCTCAGCACCTTCGGCATCGGCGCCGACCTCGACGCGCGCCAGTGGAGCAGCGTGTTCCGTCAGCTCGTCGCCGGCGGCCTGCTCGAAGCCGACATCGAACGCCACGGCGCGCTGCGCCTGACCGGCGAATCCGGCCCGGTCCTGCGCGGCGAGCGCAGCCTGCGCTTCCGCGCCGAAACCGCCAAGCCCGCGCGCGGCGCCGGCGGCAAGAAGTCCCGCGGCGGCGCCGGCGCGGCGGCCGCGGCCGCAGCGGTCGCCGACCTCGCCCCGGACGCGCTGATCCGCTTCAACGCCTTGCGCGAGTGGCGCTCGACCACCGCGCGCGAACAGAACGTCCCCGCCTACGTGATCTTCCACGACGCCACCCTGCGCGCGATCGCCGAGCAGGCGCCGGACGACCTCGACGATCTGGCGCAGATTCCGGGGATCGGCGCGAGCAAGCTGGATCGTTATGGCGAGGCGGTGTTGCAGCACTTGCTCGATCACGAATAGGCCGCACTGGCCTCGCCCGGAAGGGGATTCGTCGCAGTCGGATTGGCGCGGTCGCGGCTCGCGCCGCTCCTACATGGGTTTCGTATCCGACTGTAGGAGCGGCGCGAGCCGCGACCGCGCCCCCGCAACCACGGCGCACCCCGCACGGCCGCCGCCCGCCTCACGCCTCACGCCTATCGTCGCCGCCTCACGGCAACTGATACGAGAAATTCAGATTCCACCGCGGCTTGCGGTCGTCGGTTTCCAACGGCAGGTCCGCCGTCGGCTTCGCATAGGCGAAGTCGACGTTGTAATGCTTGTTGTCCGACAAGCGCACGCCCAACGCCGCCGTGCCCAGCCGGTTCGGCGCCGGCCGCCGGCCGTCGCTCAGCGACACCTGCGCGTGCTGCACGCTCAGGTAAGGCGACACCGCCTTGAGCCAGCGCGTGTCCGGCTTGAAATTGCGGCTCAACTCCAGGCCTACGCCCCAGCCGCGGTCGCCGGAGGTTTCGCCGGGATCGTAGGCCAGGGCGAAGCGGCTGCCGCCGAAGCTGATCTGTTCCGACGACGGCAGGCGGTCGCGGGTGTACTGCGCGGTCGCGCGCAGCACCGCGAGATAGCGCTGATCCTTCCACGCCCGGCTTTGCGCATAGCCGAGGCTGTAGCGGGTGAAGGCCACATCGCTGGCCGCCGGCAGGATCGCCCCGCCGATGTTGGTCAGGGTCTCGGCCTTGGCGCCCCAGGCGTCGAGGCCGCGCGCGATCTGCACGCTGACCTGGCGCGCGCGGTCTTTCCCGGCCTGGGCGAAGTCGAGCCCGGCCTGCACCACCCGGGTCTTGGAGCGCTGCTCCAGGGTCGCGCCGTTGATCGTGTTGAGGTAACGGTCGGACTGGTCGGCCGCGTACGCGCCCAGCGACAGGAACAGCGAGCGCTCGGTCTCCAGCTTCAGCGGATAGCGCGCATTGAGCGCGTAACGGTCCTGTTCGACGCGATGGTCCAGGAACGCCGGCAGCGGCGTCTGGGTGACCGGCACGCCGCGATAGCGCGAGCCCTCGGCGCGGCCGATCCAGCCGTCGCTGCCGAACAGTTGCTGGTACGCGGCGCTGTAGAAACGCTCGTCGCCGCGGCCGTCGGGGTACAGCGCGGCCAGGCTCCATTGCTCGGCCAGCGGCGTCAGCGCATTGAGGTTCAGCGTCGCCAGGCCCTGGGTGCCGGGATGGTTGAATTCCAGCGCCCAGGTGGCGTCGTAGCGCTTCGCCGCGACGGTGACATCGAGCGAGGTCGCACCGTCGGTGGTCGTCGGCGCCGGCACGTTGAGGCCGATCTTCGCACCCGGCAGGAAACCGAGGATCTGCGAATAGCGTTCGAAGGTCTTCTGCCGCAGCGGCCGGTCGTCGACGATGCGCTGGGCGATCGCGCGGATCTTGCGCTCCAGTTTCCCGGCCTTGCCCTGGATGCGCACCTGCGCGACGTAGCCTTCCACCGCGACCACCCGCACCGCGCCGTCGGCGAAGTCCTGGGTCGGCACGTAGCAGAACGACAGCGCGTAGCCGTGTTTGCGGTACAGCTTGGTGCAGGCGTCGGCCGCGGTCAGCAGTTGCGCGACGGTGATGCGTTGGCCGGCGAGCGGCTTGAACAGGCCGATGACATCGTCGAACGGCACCGACTTCACGCCCGATACCTCGAACCGCGCCGGCGTCAGTTCCAGCGCCAGGAACGCGGCCATCTCGGGATTCTGCTGCGGCGCGACCGTGGTCTCGACCTTGGGCGGGCCTTTCGGCAACGGCGCCTGCGGCAGGGTTTGCAGCGGATTGCCGGTGCTCGGCAATCGCGGCGGGGCGGTTTGGGCGGATGCCGGCAGGTTCGCGTACAAACACGCGGACATCGCCAGCGCGAGTGGATAGCGCTTTCCCCAAAGCCCTGTAGCCATGCGCGGCCCCTTGTCGATCGTCGGCAAGCTTCGAAATCGGCGCCGGCCGTCGCGGGGCGACCGCGGACGCCGCAAAAGGGAGGCGCGTCGGCCCTGGGCCGGGCGCGCATCCGCAAGACTCTCGTCCAATCTACGTCGTTATGCCGCGGCGGGAACGGCGCATGGCCGTTCCCGCGCGGTGGATCACATCCCAAGCAGAACCCAGCCGACGGTTACGGCTTGGCCCCCTTCTTGCCGCCGAGCAAACCGGTGCCGAGCAGCCCGCCCTTGTCGTTGCCGCCGGTGGCGTTGCCGAGCACACCGCCGAGCAGGCCGCCGTTCTGATTGTTGAGCCCGGTCGCCCCGGCTACGCCGTTGACGACCGTGCTCAGCCCCTGAGTCACAGGCTGCAGCGGCCCGTTGACCGCCGCCGTCGCCGCAGTGCCGACCTGGGTCACGCCGCCGCCGACGCCGGCCACCGCGCCGCCGACCAGATTGGTCACCGGCGCCAGCGGAGTCGCCGCGCCGGCGCTGGCCAGCCCGGTGCCGACGCCGCCGACCGTAACGCCGATGCCGCCGACCGCGGTGGTCGCACCGGCCGCGGTCACGCCGACCGGATTGGCGATCGAACCCGCGTTGCCGAGCCCGGCGCTGATGCCGGTGCCGACCGTGCCGAGATTGCCGCTGAGTCCGGTCACCGCACCGCCGACCAGACCGGTCACGCCGGCCGCGCCGCCCGGTACCGGCGCGCCGCTGATCGCCGCGCCGAGACCGGCGCCGGCCGAAGCCACGCCGCCGACCACGCCGCCCGCGCCGCGCGACACGTTCGCGACCAGATTGCCGCCGCCGTTGCCGCCGGCGGTGCCGCCGTTGACCTGCAACAGGCCCGCCACCGGCGTCGCGATCTGGCTCAACGCGCCGGTCAGCTGCTGCCCGGCCTGCCCTTCGAGCACGCCGCCGAGCTTGCCGCCGACGCTCTTGACCCCGCCGCCGACGCCCGAGACCAGCCCGCCGGCCGCGCTGGTCAGCGGCTGGATCGGCGATCCCTGGAACGCGCCGACCGTGGCGACGGTCTTGCCGAGGTCGTCGACCGTGGTGCCGACATTGACCACCAGATTGTCGACGCCGCCGACCGTGGTGCCGACCGGATTGGCGATGTTGCCGATCTGGCCGAGCCCGCCGCTGGTGGCGCTGCCGAGGCCGCTGACGGTCTTGCCGAGATCGTCGACGACCTTGGCCAGGCCCTGCGTGGTCGGGTTGTTGCCGCCCAGCAGCGCCTGGTTCGGAATCTGCGAACCCAGCGAGCTCACCCCGCTGCCGACGCCGGACACCAGATTGCCGACGGTGCTAATGATCGAGCCCACGGCATTGGTGGACGTGCTGCCGGGACCACCGGGATTGCCCGGACCACCCGGATTGCCGGGGCCGCCGGGATTGCCCGGGCCGCCGGGATTGCCCGGGCCACCGGGATTGCCGGGGCCACCGGGATTGCCCGGACCGCCCGGATCGCCGGGACCGCCGGGATTGCCCGGACCGCCCGGATTGCCGGGACCGCCCGGATCGCCCGGACCACCGGGGCCGCCGGGCTCGCCGGGGCCGCCCGGACCGCCCGGGTTGGGATTGAAGCTGGATTTGACGCCGCCCGAGCCCGAGCAGCCGGTCGCCGATACCGTGATCGTCAAGATGCACGCGGCCAGCAGGCTGTAGGAAAGGGCCTTACGAATGCCTTGGGTGTCCATCACGTCCTCCGAATGCAGCCTTGCGCTGCTGCGTGCCCTGAGGTTTGGACGGCCGTGCCTGCGTCTGCGTGGGGCGAGACCGGCTAAGCGCCGACAACGCACATTCGAGGTGCGAATCTCGTGTGCATCGCAGACAGGCTGCGCCTGTTTATCGTTAAGGACACGTGATGAAAACCGTGATGCCGATCAAGTTGGAGAAGATTTCCGATAGCCGGCATTTTCGGTGAGGAACCGTGATTTTCATTCATTGCGGCGGGCAGAAACGCGCTTCGCGCAGCGGTCCGGACAGCGCCGGCGACGTGACCGGCATCGCGGAATATGACGGCTTGGCGGGCCACGAAAATTGCAATCTGAAATTGCCATCAAGTCGATGCCCCCTGAGCCATCGCAACGACCTAGGCAGTCGTCGACGCGACGGGGAAACCAAGGCCTGTCACGAGGCAATCTGATGGCCCGACGCCGGCTATCAGGGCGCCGGCGCCGCTTTACGCATTGATTGCCATATTTACGTAAATAGCGACGAGTGCATTACGCAAGTACAAATTGGCAAATAACGGCGTTCACCATTCCACGCTGCCGCGGATCACCGGCTGCACCTGCCCGCCGATCCAGACCGCGCCGTCGCCGTCGATGCGCAGTTCCACCCGCCCGTCGCGGCCGACCTCGCGGCCCTGGCTGGCGCCATAACTGTCGCCCGCACGCAGCCGCCCGTCGGCGAGCAGCGCGCTGGCGATGGCGGCGTTGGCGCTGCCGGTGACCGGATCCTCGGCGAAGCCATCGGCCGGGCAGAACGCGCGCACGGTGCGCGCGCAGCCGGCCACGTCGCCCGGCGCGAACAGCGCCAGGCCGAGCGCGTCGCCGCGCAGCGCGGCGATCGCCGCCAGATCCGGCCGCCACTCGCGCAAGGCGCGCGCGTCGGCGACCTCGGCCAGCCACCAGCGCGCGCCGTTGTCCCACAGCGCCGGGCGCAGCGCGCCGGGCGGCAGGCCGCGCAAGGCCGCGGCCAACCCGGCGGCATCGGCTTCGAGCGCGACCGGCGCGGCGCGCGGCGTGCGGATCGAAACGCGCGGACCGGTCGCGTCGTGCGCCACCTGCACCGGCAAGAGTCCGGCGGCGCACTGTTGCACCATCGTCTCGCGCCCGGCCGCCACCCGCCCGGCGTCGAGCACGGCCCAGGCCGCGCCGACGCTGGGATGGCCGGCGAAATCCAGTTCGCGCACCGGAGTGAAGATGCGCGCGCGGTAATCCGCGCCCGGCTCCGGCGGCAGCAGGAACACCGTTTCCGGCAGATGCATCCAGGCCGCGAACGACTGCATCGCCGCATCGTCGAGGCCTTGCGCGTCGAACACCACCGCCAGCGGATTGCCGGCGCCGATGCGGTGGGCGAACACATCCAGTTGCAGATAGCGGCGCAGGCTCATGCCCGGATCGTAACCGCCGCGGCGCGCGCGGTGATGTGGCTTTCGGCCTGTTGACGCGCGCGCCGGAGCTTACGCACCGCCGCTCACGGGCAACGATTGGCGCTTTTGTAATCGGTGTAGCGGTCGCGGCCGTCGTAGTAATGGATGCCGCGGCCGTCGAACTTGATCTTCTGCAAGGCGCCGTTGAGCAGTTGCTCGTGATGCAGGTGCGCGCCGAACGACGTGCCGGTGTTGCCGACCGTGCCCAGCGCCTGGCCTTGCTCGAGGCGGTCGCCGACCTTGACCGAATACGCGTTGAGATGCGCGTACAGCGTGCTCCAGCCGCCGCCGTGATCGATCAACACATACTTGCCGTAGCTGCGGTTGCCGAGGTTGCGCACCTTGCTCACCCTGCCCTTGGCCGCGGCCACGACCTTGTCGCCCTCGCCGTTGGCGCGGCTCAGGTCCACCGCGAGTTTCGGGCTGTGGTCTTCGCGGGTATTGCCGTGCCAGACCTGCTTGCACGGGAACGGCATCTGGAACTTGGGCGCGGCGGCGACTGCGCTGGCGGACAAAACCAGGCCCAACGCGGCGGCGGCGAAACGAACGAAACTGCGGTTCATGCGAACGCTCCTTTGACGAAAAACGAACACCGGCGACGCGCACGCGCCGCCGCACAGAAAACGCCGCGAAACGGTCTGCATCCACGAATGCAGGCCGCAGCGCGACGCCCCGCCAATCGCACTACGGCCGCCGGCGGGCGGCCGCCGGGCCCCGGGGGCACGGGCCCAAGGTGCGCGGCGGGAGAAACCGTTGCGTGGGCCGTCAGGCCCGATGCCTTCGCGTCAGTTCGGCGCGGACTGCGCGAACTCCGCACCGCCGCGCGCGCAGCAACCCGGCGCGCAGCAGCTCGCGGTCGGACGACACCGCCACCGCGCTGACCCGCGCGGCCTGCAACGCCAGCGCGCACCACAGCCCGCAACGGCAGCGCGGCCAAGGACGCAACGAAAACCACGACATGACGAAACTCCGCGCGCCGCAACGCAGCACAAGAAAACCGGCCGGCGGCGGCGCGGCCCGAACCGCGGGCGCGCACCGCCGCCATGCCGCGACCTGCGCGGCGGACCGGGGAGAGAACAAAAAGCGGGATGACGTTCGGCAAGCGACGTCGCGAAATCCACCCCGTCATGCCCGCGAACGCGGGCATCCAGGGCTTCATCCAAACATCGCTCTGAAGTCTCTGGATCCCCGCTTTCGCGGGGATGACGACCGGCAAGTGACGCCGCGAACCCCACCTACCCCGTCATGCCCGCGAACGCGGGCATCCAGGGCTTACCCAAACATCGCTCCGAAGTATCTGGATCCCCGCTTTCGCGGGGATGACGATCGGCAAGCGACGCCGCGAAACCTAACCTACCCATCCCGTCATGCCTGCGAACGCGGGCATCCAGGGCTTCATCCAGGCATCGCTCTGAAGTCTCTGGACCCCGCTTCCACGGGGATAACGACCCGCAAGCGACGCTCACCGCCCCTCGATCAAACGCGTAGCGATATCCGGCGAGAACGTACCCGCCGGCGTATTCGGCGCGATCCCGCAATTGCCGTCCGAATCGCCCGGCACCTTGACCCACAACAGCATCTCCGCGCCGCTGGCGGAATTCTGCGAGACCGCGCCAAGCTTGCGCCCGGCCGGATTGCACCACTCGCCGTTGGAACCGTTGCCGTTGCGGCTGGTGTCGACCACGAACGGCTTGGCGTAGCCGAACTGGTTCTTCAGCGCCGCGCTGACCGCCGCGCCGTAGCGGTTGGAATCGGCGGTGGTGTGATAGTTCGACACGTTCAGCGCGAAGCCGCGGATTTCGCCGGCGGCGGCCGCGTGCAGACGCCGCGCCATTTCTTCCGCAGGCACCCAGGTGGCGTTGCCGCCGTCGTGATAGACCAGCGCATTGGGCGCGCGCAGCTTGAACTCGCGCGCGGCGTACTTCAGCAGATCGGTGCGCACCGCGCGCTGGTCGGCGGCCAGACAGTCGAGCTGCGCCAGCGCGTCGGGTTCGATCACCACCACCGCGCGGGTGTTGCCGATGCCGGAGGCGAAGCTGGAGATCCAGGTGCGGTACGCCTGCGCACTGCCGGCGCCGCCGCCGGAATGGCCGCCGCAGTCGCGTCCGGGAATGTTGTAGGCGACCAGGATCGGCAGCTTGTCGGCGCTGCGCGCGGCTTCGACGTAGCGCGAGACCGCGCTGCCGATCGGGCCGCTCCAGTTGCCGAACCAGCGCGCCATCGGCTTGCTCGAAACCGAGCTGCGGATCATCGCTGCGCGCGCATCGCCGCCGTGATCGCGCACCCAGATCGCCGGATTGGAATCGGGGTCGACGTAGAAGCCGCCGCTCTGATTGGCGGCGGTAGCGCAACCCGACGCCAGCAAAGCGACCAGCGCGAACGGAGCGATGCAACGCGAACCCGGAACGACGCGAATACCTTGACGCATATCTCCTCCTGCAAGTGACGCGGACGTGGGGGACCGCCGCCGGCGGCGCGATGGTTTCGCGCGCTACCTACTTTTGCTTGCGACAGCCATCAGCTGCGCTTTTTTGCCGGCGCCGACCGTCGGCAAAATGACCGGCGCCGGCGCCACGCTCTTTTAAGCGCCTCACACTTTCGAACTTTGCTTGCGCGGCCCATCGACAGGCCGATGAACGCGTGTTAGTCGTGGACGCATGCTCCCTCCCCGGAGCATGCGTCCAACGGACTATCGACCGGCCGGCGAAACCACGAACCAGCGCGACCGAACACTCCCTCCAGAGCACGCGAACAAGTCTAGGCCGACGGCCTGTCGGCGACCTGTCGCGCGGTGCGCAAGCGGCACGAAAACCGGCGTACGGGCGCCGCTTCGTGCACCTCGCCCGAGCCGTCGCAGCAGTGCTTTTGGCCCCGTCCCCACCGCACAACGGCGGCGCCGCGCGCGCTCGCCCAGGAGGTTTTCATGCGCATTTTGCTGGTCGAGGACAATCTCGATCTCGCCGATTCGGTGGTGCAGCACCTGCGCCGCACCGGCAACGCCGTCGACCACGAGGCCGACGGTTTGAGCGCGCTGCGCTTTCTCGAACACGAAAGCTACGACCTGGTCCTGCTCGATATCGGCCTGCCGCGCATGGATGGGCTGAGCCTGCTGGCCGAACTGCGCCGGCGCGGCGACGCCACGCCGGTGCTGATGCTGACCGAGCGCTCGGACATCGAGGACCGGATCAGCGCGCTCGACGTCGGCGCCGACGACTACATCGGCAAGCCCTTCGATTTCCGCGAACTGGCCGCGCGCTGCCGCGCCCTGACCCGGCGCCGGCAAGCCCAGGCGCAGACCTCCAGCCTGGTGCGCATCGGCCCGATGCTGATGGACAACGCCGCGCGCCGGCTGCGTTTCGAAGACCGCACGATCGACTTGCCGAACCGCGAGTACAGCCTGCTGGAAATCCTGGTCGGCCGGCTCGGGCAAGTGGTCAGCAAGGCCGAGATCACCAACCGCCTGTTCGCGCTCAGCGAGGAGGCCGGCTCCAACACCGTCGAGCTGTACGTGGCGCGGCTGCGCAAGAAGCTGCCGCAGCAGTTCCTGCGCATCGTGACCGTGCGCGGCACCGGCTATCTGGCCGAAACCCTGCGCGACTGCGCACAGGCGCAACCGGCAGGCAGCGTACATGAGTGACGCCGTCGCCCCGTCACCCGCACTCGCGCGGCCGCCGCGGTCGATCCGGCGCACCCTGCTGTTGTCGATCGGCCTGCTGTCGCTGGTGGCGATGCTGCTGCTGTTCGTCGGCGCCGGCAATTACGGCCGGCGCGCCGCCGACCTGTCCTACGACCGCTTGCTCAACGCCTCGGCGCTGACCATCGCCGACAGCCTGGCGGTGGTCGACGGCCGGCTCGAAGCCAACATCCCCTGCGCCGCGCTGGAGCTGCTGTCGGCCGCGCCGGACGACCGCGCGTTCTATCGGGTGTACTCGCCCGACGGCGGCACCCTCACCGGCTACGCCGACCTGCCGCGCCCGCCCAGACCGGTCGGCGAGCAAGCGCTGTTTTTCGACGCGCCCTACCGCGGCGAGGCGGTGCGCTTCGCGGTGCTGCGCCGCGCCGCCGGCGGCGACGGCGACGGCGTCGCGCTGGTCCAGATCGGCCAGACCCGGCGCGCGCGCGAAGCGGTCGCCGACGACATCGTCTGGCACGTCACCGGCTGGATCGCGCTGTTCACCGCGGCCACCCTGGTGCTGGCGTGGCTGGCGGTCGACCGTGCGCTGCAACCGCTGGCGCGGATCGAGCAGGATTTCAGCGTGCGCACGCCGTTCGACCTGCGCCCGATCGACCGCGCGGTGCCGACCGAGCTGTCGCACGTGGTCGCCGCGCAGAACCACTTCATGTCGCGGCTGTCGACCAACATCGACGCCTTGCGCGCGTTCATCGCCGAGGCCGCGCACCAGATGCGCAACCCGCTGGCCTCGCTGCGCGCGCAGGCGCAGCTGGCCCTGCACCAGAACAATCCGCAGCAGTGGCGGCAGGGGCTGCAACAGATCGACCGCCACGCGGGCAGGCTCAGCCGCCTGCTCAATCAGTTGCTCAGCCACGCCCATGTCACCCATCGGGCCGAACTGCACCACTTCAAGCCGCTGCAACTGGAAACCATCGCCCGCCAGGCGCTGCACGAATCGGTGCCGCTGGCCGAGCCGCGCCCGGATGTGCGCTTCGAATGCGATGCCGGCGACACCCGCCTGCTCGGCGATGCGCTGATGCTGCGCGAGGCGATCAAGAACCTGATCGACAACGCGATCAAGCACGGCGGCGACGCGCCGGTGCGGGTGCGCCTGCAACGCGACCACGGCGAACTGGCGCTGAGCGTGGCCGACGCCGGCCCGGGCATGGACGCGGGCGAACGCGAGCGCGCGTTCGAGCGCTTCGTGCGCGGCGATCTGGCCAGCGCGCAAGGCGCCGGCCTCGGCCTGGCCATCGTCAAGCGGGTGGTGGAAAGCCACGGCGGCCGGATCGAACTGGCGCAATCGGCGTTCGGCGGGCTGGAGGCGCGTCTGCGCCTGCCCAAGGACGCGGCATGAAAGCGCTGCGTTGCGCCGCGCTGGCCGCGCTGTTCGCGGTCGCGGCGCTGGGCATGCTGTACCTGGCGCCGGCGCAGGCGCGGCCGAAGCAGAACGAGCGCATCAGCGTGTTCGCGCCGCGCCTGCCCAGGCAAGCGCAACTGGTGCTGCACGGCTCCTGCAACGCCGGGCTGATGCGCGCGCTGATCCTGGATTACCAGCGCCTGCACCCGGGCGTGGAAGTGCGTTACTCGCACCTGGACACGCAGGAGCTGTACGACCGCGCGCTGCGCGCGGGCAACGCCGGCGAACGCGCCGACCTTTTGCTCAGCGCCAGCACCGACCTGCAAACCAAGCTGGTCAACGACGGCTACGCGCGCGCCCACCGCTCGCCGCAAGGGCAGGCGCTGCCGGCGGCGGCGCGCTGGCGCGACGAAATCTTCGCCTACGGCTACGAGCCGGTGGCGATGGTCTACCACAGCGGCCGCCTCGACCCGGCGCAGGCGCCGCGCGACCGCGACGGCCTGCTGCGCCTGCTGCGCCGCGCCGACCGGCCGCTGCTCGGCCGCATCGCCGTGCAAGACCCGCGCGACAGCGCCGTGGCCTATTTCATCGCCACCCAGGACGCCAAACTGCTCGGCCCCGGCGCCGCGCCGCTGCTGGCCGAATTCGGCGCCCAGCGCGCGCAGCCGTACAAGCGCATGGACGCCCTGCTCGACCGCCTCGGCGACGGCGAACTGAGCCTGGCCTACGGCGTATTCGGCTCCTACGCCCTGCAACGCATCGAACGCGGCGCGCCGCTGCGGCTGGTGCTGCCGCGCGATCATCTGCTGCTGGTCGCACGCACCGCGCTGATCCCGCGCGACGCCCCGCACGCGGACGAAGCGCGGCGTTTCCTCGATCACCTGCTGTCGCCGCGCGGGCAGACGATCCTCGCGCGCGAGGCGTATTTGATCCCCGCATTGACCGACATCGCCCCGCCGCAGGCTTATCGCGGCCTGCTCAGCGCCGTGGCCAATCCGCGCCGGGTGCCGCTGGGGCTGGGTTTGCTGGTGTATCTGGACGCGACCCGGCGGCGGAATTTCCTGCGCGACTGGAGCGCGGCGCTGGGCGCAGGCGGATAGGCCGCCGCGCTCAGCCGGGTTGCTCTTGCTCGCCGACCACCACGACCACGCGATCCGGCGTCACCGGATCGTTGGTGAACACCCGCACCAGCGAGCGCGTCCTGCGGGTGACGACGGCCGCGTACACCTCGAGCAACACCGAGCAGACCACCACGGCCCGATTCGGCGTGCGGATGACCTGGCGGCAGATCAGATCGCCGGGCCGCGCCACCAGTTCGTCCGTCACCAACAGGCGCGTCGTCAGCCCGTTGGCGCTGGCGTTGCGGACCGCGATGCAGGTGTCGCTGACCTGGAGCGGGCCTTTGCCGGTCAACGCGGGAAGACCCAGCGCACCCGAATCGCACACCAACAGAACGGGGTTGAACTCGGTCACCCGGACGAAGACCCTCATGTTTTCGAACAGGCGCCGCTTGAAGGATCAGCATCTGAGCATCCATTCAAAAACCTGACTAGAGATAGCGATCAAGTTGGCTGAACTAGTCAGCTAACAGCGGAGGTGCAGTCCTCGACAACCTCGACCGAAGCAGAAAATCTGGCTGAACCAGTCAGCTAAAAGCCGCGACGCAATCCAGTTTTCGGCGTGGTCGGCGCGCGCGATCGCGGCGCGCATCGACGAGTCGCCGCAAGCGAAACCGGGCTGATCCGGCGCGGCCCGCACCGCACGGCATCGGCGCGACATGCGGTTCGCGCCGATGCCGGCCTTGTCGGCTCAACGCCGCAACTCGAGCGCGGACGTACCGAAGATCAGCTGCTGCGCCATCGGCCGGCCGATGAAGCGCTGCGGGAAGATCGGCTGCGGCGCGCTGGCCGCGTTCAAGCGCTCCAGCTGGTCCGCGCTCAGACGCACGCCGAGCGCGCCGAGATTGTCCTCGGCCTGGCTCAGGGTACGCGCGCCGATGATCGGCGAGACCACCGCCGGATGGGCCAGCGTCCAGGCGATGGCGACCTGCGAACGCGATGCGCCGAGCTCGTCGGCGACCTCGCCGACGACCTGGGCGATGTCGAGCGAGCGCTGGTTGAGGTGGCCGATCGATGCGATCACGCCCTTGCGGTCGCTGGCGATGTCGGCGCTGTTGTCGTCGGACAGGTCGCTGCGGCTGTACTTGCCGGTCAGGATGCCGCCGCCCAGCGGCGACCACGGCAGCACGCCGAGCCCCAGCGCCTGCGCCATCGGCAACAGTTCGTGCTCGACCGTGCGTTCGAGCAGGCTGTATTCGATCTGCAACGCGACCAGCGGCGACCAGCCGCGCAGGTCGGCGAGGGTCTGCAGTTCGGCCACGCGCCAGGCCGGCGCGTTGCAGATGCCCAGATACAGGAGCTTGCCGGCGCGGACCAGATCGTCGAGCGCGCGCATGACTTCGTCCGGGCGCGTGGTGAAGTCCCAGGCGTGCACGTACATCAGGTCGATGCGGTCGGTGTCGAGCTGGCGCAGGCTGGTTTCCGCCGAACGCACCAGGTTGTAGCGGTGGTTGCCGCCGGAATTGATGTTCGACGCATCGCGCGCCATGGTGAACTTGGTCGCCAGCACGATGCGCTCGCGCCGGTCCTTCATCAGCCGGCCGAGAATCCGCTCGGACGCGCCGTCGGTGTAGTTGACCGAGGTGTCGACGAAATTGCCGCCGCGGTCGAGATAGGCGTCGAAGATGCGCTTGGCCTCCGCCTCGTCGGCGCCCCAGCCCCACTCGGAGCCGAAGGTCATGGTGCCGAGCGACAGCGGCGAAACGCGCAGGCCGGAGCGGCCGAGCAGTCGGTAGTGATCGAGCGAGGCAGGAGCGGTCATAAGCGTTTTTCCGAAGATCGATGGGGCTGCCGTGGGCGACGCGGAGCGTCGGCTGGCGCGGTCGCCGGCAGCGGCGAAGGTCGTCCTTCGCCTGCGTCCATTGTTCGGATCCGGGGGAAGCGCCGGTAGCCGGCTTTTACGGAATCCTTGCACGATCGTCCGGCCGCGTCGGATGATGCCCTCCCCGACCGGAACCGCGCCGATGACCCGCCCCGAGCCGTTACGAGACGCCATAGCGCGGCACGCGCCGCGCGACGGCACGTTCGATTGCGCGATCGCGGGCGCGAAGCTGATCCGCTGCTCCGCGCCGACCCTGCCGATGCCGGTCATCTACGAGCCGACCGTCTGTTTCGTCGCGCAAGGACGCAAGCGCGCCAGCGTCGGCGAGAGCGTGCTGCATTACGACCCAGCGCATTACCTGCTGGCCTCGGTCGGGCTGCCGGTCATGGGTTCGGTGGTCGAAGCGAGCGCGGCGCATCCCTACCTGTGCCTGCAACTCGACCTGGACCCGGCCGTGCTCGCCGAACTGGCGTTGAAGTTTCCACGCGCCGCCGACGACGCGGTCGCGTCCGGCCTCACGCTCGGCCGCACGACGCCGGCGTTGCTCGACGCCGCGACCCGGCTGGTGTCGCTGCTCGACACGCCGCACGACATCGAAGCGCTGGGCCCGCTGGCGACCCGCGAAATCCTCTACCGGCTGCTGACCGGCCCCAGCGGCGGCGTCATCCGCGCGATGACCCAGGCCGACAGCCGCCAGGGCCAGATCGCGCGCGCGATCCTGTGGATCCGGGCCAACTTCACCCAGGCCTGCCGCATCGACGAGGTCGCGCGCGTCGCCGGCATGAGCCGCTCGGCGTTCCATGAGCACTTCAAGGCCGTCACCGCGATGAGCCCGCTGGAGTTCCGCACCCAGCTGCGGATGCAGGAATCGCGCCGGTTGATGGTCGCCGACGGGCTCGACGCCGCCAGCGCCGGTTATCAGGTCGGCTACGACAGCCCGTCGCAGTTCAGCCGCGACTACTCGCGGCTGTTCGGTGCGCCGCCGGCGCAGGACGCCAGGCGTTTGCGCACGATGGGCGATTGAGCGCGCCCTGCGCCCCGCAGCAAGCGCCTTCGCTCCAGCGAGCTTCGAACCGATCCGCTAAGCAGCGCGTGCTGCACCCGAAACGATATCCAGCGCGACCGCCTCGGCCGTGCGGATCCCGTCGACGCCGGCCGACAGGATGCCGCCCGCGTAACCGGCGCCCTCGCCGGCCGGAAACAGGCCGCGCGTGTTCAAGCTGTGGCCGTCGTCGCCGCGGGTGATGCGCACCGGCGAGGACGTGCGCGTCTCCACGCCGGTCAAGATCGCATCGCGCATCGCGAAGCCGCGGATCTGCTTCTCGAACGCCGGCAGCGCCTCGCGGATCGCCGCGATCGCGTACTCGGGCAGCGACGGCGCGAGGTCGCCGAGGCGCACGCCGGGCTTGTACGACGGCAGCACCGCGCCGAACGCGCTCGATGCCTGGCCTTTGAGGAAATCGCCGACCAACTGCCCCGGCGCTTCGTACTCGCCGCCGCCGAGTTCGAACGCGCGCGCTTCCCAATGCCGTTGCAGTTCGATGCCGGCGAGCGGGCCCTCGCCGTACGGCGCGAAATCCTCGGGGCTGATGCCGCAGACGATCGCCGCGTTGGCGTTGCGCTCGTTGCGCGAGTACTGGCTCATGCCGTTGGTGACCACGCGCCCGGGCTCGCTGGCCGCGGCGACCACGGTGCCGCCGGGGCACATGCAAAAGCTGTAGACCGAACGGCCGTTGCGGCAGTGGTGCACGAGCTTGTAATCGGCGGCGCCGAGCAAGGGATGCCCGGCCTGCGGGCCGAAGCGGGCGGTATCGATCAGCGACTGCGGGTGTTCGATGCGGAAGCCGATCGAGAACGGTTTGGCTTCGACGAACACGCCGCGCGCGTGCAGCATCGCGAAGGTGTCGCGGGCGCTGTGGCCCAAGGCCATGACCACGTGGTCGGCGCGCAGCTGCTCGCCGCCTTCGAGCATGACGCCGCGCACGTGGCGCACGCCGGCGCTGTCGGTCTCGACCAGCAGATCGTCGACGCGGTGGCTGAAGCGGATTTCGCCGCCCAGCGATTCGATCGTCGCGCGCATCTGCTCGACCATCGACACCAGCCGGAACGTGCCGATGTGCGGCTTGCTGACGTAGGCGATCTCCTCCGGCGCGCCGGCGCGGACGAACTCGTCGATGACCTTGCGCCCGTAGTGCTTCGGGTCGCTGATCTGGCTCCACAGCTTGCCGTCGGAGAACGTGCCCGCGCCGCCTTCGCCGAACTGCACGTTGGATTCGGGGTTCAGCGTCTTCTTGCGCCACAGGCCCCAGGTGTCCTTGGTCCGCTCGCGCACGGCCTTGCCGCGCTCCAGCACGATCGGCCGGAAGCCCATCTGCGCGAGCACCAGCGCCGCGAACAGGCCGCACGGGCCCATGCCGACGACGAGAGGACGCAGCGGCAGCTCCTGCGGCGCGCGCGCGACGAACTTGTAGCTCGTGTCCGGCGTGCGCATCACCTTGCCGCCGTCGCCGTCGCGCGCGAACTGGGCGGCCTCGGCGTCCAGTTGCAAGCGCCGCAGGATGTCGGCTTCGCGCGGAGTGTCCACGTCGACCGAATAGATCAGCACGATCGCGCCGCGCCGGCGCGCGTCGTAGCTGCGCTTAGCGACGGTGTAACCGGCCAGTTCGTCGTCGGCGATGCCGAGCCGCGCCACGATCGCTTCGCGCAGCGCCGCCTCGGGGTGGTCCAGCGGCAACTTGAGGTCGGTCAGTCGAAGCATGCGGTACATCCGATGGCGCGGGTTCGGCGCCGTTATTAACAAGAAAAGGGAGCGCAGCGGGCGCGCCCGGTCATTGTATAAGTTTCGCCCGGCCGGGCCGAATGTCCCCGGGCGCGGGAAAACCGGCCCCGGGCTGCGGCATGGTCGGCGCTTGCGCCCCACCGGCCCAGCCGGCCGCCTTCACCGCGAAGGAAACCACCGATGCCGCACGCTCATCCGTGCGTGGACTGAAAGAACTACGCCGCGCGTCCCGACGCGGTGGGCCCCTACTCGCACGCGGCCGCATTCGGCACCGCCGTCCAGGGCAGCAGCCTGGCGGAACAGGCGAACGCCGTTTTCGAGCGTTACGCCTGTCATCCCGCGAGCGCCAAGGTCGGCCCGACCTCCCTGCTGCCGCCGGATTTCGTCCGCTGCCATCGCTCCTACCTGGTCAACCTGCGCCATATCCGCACGCTGCACGCCGGCTCGGGCAGCCGCTACTGGCTGGTGCTCGGCGACGGCGGGAGTTGCCGGTGGGCCGCGCCTACGTCGACGGGCTGCGGCGCGAACTCAGGCTCGAATGAGGGCGCCGCGGGCCCTGGCTGCAAATCGGTGTTGAGATCTGGCCGACTGCGTTCAATCGTCGCTCGCCAGCAGCCGCGCGCGGCGACGGCGCCGCTGATGCTCCAGCCGCATCTTGTAACGTTGCGAGTATTCGATCACTTGCCGCGACAGTTCCGGCCCGAACGCCTGCTCCATCGCCAGCGCCGACCAGATTCCGCGTTCCAGCCAGCGGCTGCAGCGATGATGCAGATGCAGCCATTTGCCGAAGCGCTCCCGCGGCAACTGCATCCAGTGGCGGCGCCCGGTCATCACGGTCAATGCGGCTTCGACGAAAATCCGGTCGGCGTCGTGCTGGTTCGGGCGCAGGCGGACTATCGCCCCGGCCGCGCGCAGGAACAGCGCCCATTCCTCGTCGTTCAAGCGGACGTATCCCGATTCGTCCGCCGGTACCGATGGGCGCGTTTCGATCTCGGGCGATGCCGTCGGCGCTTCGTCCTTCGATGGTTGAGCCGCCAGCGGCGGACGGCCCGCGCCTTGCATCGATACGGGCACGATGAAATCCGTTTGCGTTTGAGTTGCACGGTTCATGCCGATTTCCGTAAGGACTGTCGTACTGCGGCGACGCCGGAACGGCGAGCGCCGCCACATCCAGGCGCGCGCCGTCCTGAGCGCGCATGCTCATGGCGCTTGCGTAAGCACCCGCGATCCGCGGCCACAACGCTGCGCCCGAATTCGCTTCGGGCGCAGGCGGATCCTCGACGTTGCGCGCATCGGTGCGCCGTCGGCGGTCGGGGGCGAATCGAACGCGCATACGCCGCATCGGGCACGCACGCGCGACATTCGGTCCGCTATAGATCTAAACGCATGTGACGCGCGTCGCCCTACGTCTCGCGCTCTCCAACGAAAGTTACATTTGCATCCCTTGGCGCGTTGCGATCGGTCGACGACTGCTATGCGGCACAAGCGGCGCACTACCCGCCAGTAACGATGCGCTCAGCCTCACAACGAACGCATGCGGCGCCAGCCCGACGGCCTCGCCGATGAAGCGGTGCAACGCGCTTTGAAGTCGGTGACCGAGCGGGCACAGCGGCTGCAGCGACGCATCGACGGCGTCGATCAGCGCACCGGCAGGATGGGCGCGATGAACCCGGCGCCGACCGTTTCCCAGACCGTCAGAGAGCTTCGCTGGGCCTGAGCGCCAATAGTCTCTCGAGAAACTATCGGACTTGCCCGCGAGACCACTGTCGCTACTCGGCGCCGCGCGCGCGCCGGCCGACAAGTTCGCGCTGCCGATGCCGATGTCGGCACCGAAGGCCGATCAAATCGACGGCGATCATTCCAAGCAACAAAAAAACACAAAAACCCGGACTCGCGATAACGACCCCTCGTATCGGCGATCGAGCAAGCCGTCGCCGGATTTCCATTGCGACACACACGACACTATGGCCGATGCGCGCGAACTCACCGACGGGCAAGTGTGAGAGCTATCACGACGAACTCAGGAATTAGAGAGTAACTAGCTTCAGCAACGGAAGTGTTCGGATCGAACGCGCCGCGCAGAAGACTGCCGGGCGTTGTACGCGCGGACAGGGAGGTCGCCAGGCCTGTCTACGTCGGCCCTCATCGCGGAATCGCGGAAATTCGGCCCGGAACCTGCCTGCGCGCGCTTTGCGCGCCGACGCTTCGTCGCACGACGCATGCGCAAGAGCGCGTGAACATTCGCGGCGCGCGGCGCAGTAAGAACCGAACACAGGGCGCACTGCCGCCCTGCTGCGCGGCCACGGACGGCCGCAACGCGACAACGGACGCGTTCGTTGCCGCTACACCGCCCCTGCCGGGCGGGAAGCATCGCGAGAGCGCAGGACGCGCTCGCCCGATCGCTTGCCAATGGACGACCCCACTGACAATGGAGCATGTTATGAAAACTCTGGCTGCGTTTGGTTTGGCGTTGTTGATCTCGGCTCCGCTGGCGAACACCGCGGAAGCGCAACAGACGCCATTCAAGAAATTGAACGAGAAAGCCCGTTTCATCCACGGCGAAAACCTGGTGACCCGCGCGTTGCCGGAAACCGGCGCCTCCATCGACGCACGCCTGCTGTCGCCTCGGCAAAAGGCCGCGGGCTTGAGCACGGTCATGGTAACGCCCGACGGCGCGCAGTACGCGGCGACCATGAATCCCGAGGACGTGGCCCTCTTCGAAAAGGCCATCGCCGACCTGGAAAAGGTCGGCCGCACGCCGGCTTCGTTCGGCACGCCGCCGGTCTTGCCGGCGGCGTATCGCAACGCCTTGTACACGCCCAAGGTCGTCATCGGCAACGACGACCGGGTACAGGTCACCAACACGGTCGTGGATCCGCACTGGCATATCGGCCGCATCGGCATCGGCTGCACCGGCACCTTGATCGGTCCGAAGCACGTGCTGACGGCGGGCCATTGCGTGTCCAACGGCTCCGGCACCTGGTATTCCGCCCTGGACTTCACCGCTGCGCAAAACGGCAGCTACCAGCCCTGGGGCACGACCACGTGGGCGCGCGCGCTGACCACGACCGCCTGGCATAACGGCGCCGACAGCAATTTCGACTACGGCATGATCGTGCTGAACTCGGCGCCGCACGGCGGCTACTCGGGCTGGGGCACCTATTCCAACGGCAACTATGTGATCACCGGCTATCCGGGCGAAAAACCCTTCGGCACGATGTGGACGCATTCGGGATCCGTGTCGACCAGCGGGTCGTATCGGCTGTGCTACACCATCGATACCTCGGGCGGCAACAGCGGCAGCGGCATCGCCGCCGGCGGCTATGTGCGCGGCATCCACACTACCGGATCGTCGAGCCAGAATTGCGGCACGCGCCTGACCAGCACGGTGTACAACACCTTGCAGGGCTGGATTTCGAGCAATCCCTGAGCCTGCGGCGTCGATTCGAAGCAGATCGATCCGGTGCCGATGGCCCTGAAGCGTAGCGATGGGTCCGCGACGGCGTCATGTTGTTAGACGCTGACGGCCTGCAACCGATAGACGCCAACGCATCGGATTCAACCGAACCGGCGGCACCGTGGCGCATCTGCGGGATGCGCCACGGTGTTCGAGCGTCAACAAGCTTACGAGGCCAACATGAAATCCATCGCCCTGATCGCCGCACTGACGCTGATGACCGGCTGCGGGCTCGACGGCAATCGAACGGCGCAGGCGCAAGCGCCGCTGGTCAGCGCGACGATCGTCGGCAGCGCCGAGTCTCCGGATCCGGTGCTGGCCAAGGTCATGGAGCTGGAGAAGAGCGGCGTGGTCAAGGACGTGGTCGTGCAGGAATCCTTCCCGGTGCAGATTCGCCTGCGTGCGCCCAAACAAGTCGTCGACGAGTTGAACCGCATGCCGCGGACCGGCGGATTGCGCTGATCCGACCTCGTTGCGGCCGGGCGATCGCATATGCGCCGTGGACGCCGTCGATCTCATGCCGATCGGGGGTCCGGTTCTGCGTCGGCCTCCGGGCCGATTGCCATGCGCCGGCTTGCTCTGCATCGCGCTCTCAGGGCACGGTTGCGCGCAGGCAGTTGACCGGCGACGGCCCCGGCCCTCCACGCGCGAGCGGCTGCGCGGGGGCTGCGCAGGTGCGGCGCGTCGAGCAGACAGCCGCGGACTCAGTTCGCGGCCGCAGCCGCAGCGGCCCTGCCGACCCAGGCTCCCGCATCGACGATACGCCGCGGAGCCTCCTCCCGGGCGACCCGGTCGAGCATCGCGCGATTCCTGTAGCTGCCTACGACCATGACGCGCTTGCCCGGGTGCTCGCGGACGGCCTTGCGCACTTGGCTGGCCATGTAGCCTTCCCATCGGGCCTGCGCGGCCGCGAACTCCGGGCCGGCCAGCGCGAACTGGGCCGACTGCAAGCCATGCGCCATCGCCGCGGTCTTTTCGTCCTGGATCTGTCCCGGCTGCTGCCAGTAGGCCAGCAGCGCTTCGTCGGTCGCCTCGTCCAGGCGGGTCAGGACGGCGGCTCCGGCCGGGTTGCGTTGTTTGAGCGCTGCGAACGCCGCGCCCGCCTGGCCGGTAATCTGTTTATAAAGATCGCCGCCGGGTTCCATGGCGACGGTATTGACCCGCAGCTGGGCGAGCAGCGGCCAGATCACCGCCGGATATTCCGGCCGCCCCGGGGTCGGCTTCTTCTCCGCCAGTTCGTCGGGCCGGACTTCCAGGACCAGGACGTCCGGGCGGAAGTCGACGATCGCCGAGCGCAGACGATCGTAGCCGAAGGCCGGCTCGCGGTCGTGCAGACCGTGCAGGGCGCCGACGACCACGACCCGGTCGTCGGCGTCGAACGCCTTGATCGAGCCGATCGCCAGCAACTGGAGGGGAAGAGCGAACAGCAAGGCGGAGTACATGTTGCGCACGGCGGAGCACCTCGTTCCAGGACCTGGAGGCACGCTAAGCCGCGGCCGCCCGCAGCGGCCAGCGCAATTCTGCGAGCGGGACCGCCCGGTCGGCGAGCGGGCTCAGCGGGCGCGCAGGCTCGCGAGGTTGTCCCGGTAGCGCCGGCTCAGGCGCAGGGTGTGGCCGCCCTGCAGGACTACGTTGGCGTCGCCCCGGCCGAGGTTGCGGATCTCGCGGATCCGGTCCAGGCGCACGATCGCGCCGCGATGGATGCGGGCGAAGCCGGCCGGGAGCTCGTCGGTCAGGGCGGCGAGCGACCGGTCCATCAGCAGGCTGCGGCCGCCGGCGTGCACCTCGGCGTAGTCGCCGGAGGCGGCGATCCAGTCGATCTCCTGGAAGCGCACCAGGCGCGAGCCGGCGCCGACGCGTATCCACAGCCCTTCGCTTTCGGGCCGTTCCGGCGCCGGCTCGGCGGCTTCGGCGGCTTCGGCGGCGTCGACAGCGTCGGGGCGCTGGCGCAGGTGCTGGCGGATCATCACGGCGATTATCAAGGCGGCATAGGCGAAGGCGGCCTTGTCGAAGTTGGCCAAGATCACCGGCAATACCATCGCCAACGGGTTCGCCAGCCCCGACCCGTAAACCGGCCAGAAAACCGCGACGAACAACGCGACGTGCAGTGCGCTGGCCAGAAAGTATCCAAGCACGGCGATGGCCGATTGCAGGCCCTTGTTCAAACCGCTTGCGAGCAAGCGCTCGGCCGCGGCCATTATCGCCGGCGCCAGCACCGCCCACACCGAGAATATCGCCGCGGTGTACCCCAACGTGCCCCACCAATCCTGAGGACGGCCCCGGTAGGCGGCGAAGGCCTGCCCTTGAGCTGCGCTGATTAACGTCGCCAACGCCCAAGCCGCCACGATCAGCAGGACCGGGCGCACGCCGGGCCCGGGCAGGTGCGCCTGGATCCGGGTTCGAATCTTGTCCCACGCCTCGCGCATCGAAGTTCGATTCTTTCGGGTAACTCGGAGCGTAAGTCTGCTGGGTTTCGCTGCGCTTGTAACCTGCCCTCGGTTGGCAGGATCCCGTGAGACGGCGTGGACAGGATCGGCGCGCGAGCGCCGTGTCGACGACGCCGTCCGCAGCGCCCGACTGGCCGTGGGCCAAGCGGAAGGCCGCCCAGCCTGCCCGGCCGGCGTTGTGCATCGCGCACCGCCAGCCACCCTGTGCCATCGGTCCTGCCGCGTCACAGACGGATGCGATTGACGGCGCGCCTCAAAGGGCGCGCCGTCGTTTGCGGACTAGCCGAGTCAACGTGCAGCCAGCATCACTTGTCCAACTTGTCGCGCACCTTGTCGGCGAGCTCGCCCGCCTTGGTCTGCGCCTTGCCGATGTTCTTTTCGGCGACGCCTTCGAGTTCGGTCTGGGTGTCGCCGGTCATCTTGCCGATCGCTTCCTTGACCGAGCCCTTGACCTGCTTCGCCATGCCTTCGATACGGTTCTTGTCCATGTCGCACCTCGTAGTGGGGGATAACTCCCGGCGTCGGCGACGCCTGGGACGACCCCACTGTGCGCGCCGGCGGGTCGCCGCGACAGCGATGAATGCACCAACCCGGCTAGTGCGTTTGCGCCGTCAGGAACGGCTGCGCTTCTTCGCCCTCGCCGGCGATCCGCCGGCGCTGCCGAAGAATCCGCGTTCGCGCGCCCAGACGATGGCCTCGCTGCGGCTGTGGACGCCGAGCTTCGAATACAGCGCAGCCACATGGTTGCGAACGGTGTTCGGCGCCAGTTCCAGGCGCGCGGCGATTTCCTTGTCGGCCAGGCCCTCGCAGATCAAGCCGAGCACGTCGCGCTCGCGCGCGGTCAGCTCGCCGAGCTCGGCCGACGGAGCCGATTGTCCGTTGCGGCGCACGTTGGCCAGCTTTTCGATCAGCGTCTGGCTGAACCACGAGGCGTCCTGCATCACCGTCTCGATGGCGCTCACCAGTTCCAGTTCGTTGCGCTTGCGATCGCTGATGTCCATCAGCACGAGCAGGTAGCAATCGGCGCCGTGGATGCTCACGCTCTCGGCCGAGACCAGGCAGTCCAGCGCGCCGCCGTCCTTGCGCGCGATGCGGAATTCGAGATTCTGAAGCGCCGCCTGCTTGGCCAGGACGTTGCCGACCTGCAAGGCATCGGCGGTGCGTTCGAACAGGCCGGAACCGGCCAGGGTCTTGCCGATCACGTCCTCGGCGCCGTAACCGGTCGCGGCGAAAAACGCTTCGTTGGTCTCCAGGATCGCCAAGCGATCGGCGCTGCATACCAGCGTGGGCACCGGCGTGAGCTTGAACGCTTTGGCGAATCGCTCCTCGCTCTGGCGCAACGCGATTTCGGCTTTGCGGCGCGGCTCCAGGTCCATGAAGGTGAACAGCATGCAGGCCTCTTCGCCTACCTCGATGGGCTGTCCGGCGACGATCACCAGTTTGCTGCCACCCTCGGGCAGGCTGAGTTCGGCTTCCATCTGCGGGATCGTGGCGCCTTCCCCCAGCCGCTGGATCGCCAATTCGCGATTCTGCGCGCCCTCCAGCACGTCCAGCTCGTACACCGAACGGCCGATGACCCGGTCGCGCTCATGGCCGGTCATCTCGAGGAAGCCCTGGTTGACCTTGATGTAGCGCAAGTCGCCGAGCCGGCAAATGACTGCGGGCGACGGATTGGCGTTGAAGGTTTTCTCGAAGCGCTGCTCCGCGCTCGCCCAGTCGGTGGCGTCGGCGAGGATCAGGACGAGACAGTCCGGCGCGCCTTCGGCATCGGTCAGCACCAGGCTGCGCACGCGGTGGACCCAGCGCGCATCCGCATCCGCGACCGGAACGACTTCGACGACCACGTCGCTGAAGGCTTCGCCCGCGACGACCCGGTCGATCGGATAACTGCCTTCGCCCAGGCGATGGTGATTGCGATAGCGCAATTCATAACGGTCGCGGTACTCGCTCACGGTCGCACCGAGGCCTTCGATCGCCTCCACGCCATGCATCTTCAACGCGGCGTCGTTGGCCCAGACGATGCGTTGATCGGGCTCGACGAGGATCACGCCGTCGCTGAGTCCGCGGATGATCTGCTGCAGCTGCTGTCGGTCGGTCTGGCGTTGCAGGACGGGGTCGTTCATGGCCGGTCGCAGGTCGGGAGAGCGGCGATGATCGTGTAGAGGATGTGATCGCAGGATGAGACGAATGCACCAATCCCTGTAGTGCATTTGAGAGACGCCCAGGCGCGCTTGCGTGCGCAGACTGGGTGCACAGGACGACGGTCGCCCGGCGTGACCCCGCAAGCGGTCCCGGTGGCTGGAAACCGCAGGCAGCAGCGCCGAGCCGTTCGAACCTGCCCCCCACTGCACTCGAGGTAATTCATGAACACCGTTCTCGTCGATTCGCGCCCCGCGCGTATCTCCTGGGGCGCCGTTTTCGCCGGCGGCCTGATCTCGCTGATCGTGTACCTGGTGCTGAGCGTGCTCGGCACCGCGATCGGCGCCTCCGCGCTGGACCCGATGGGCGACGCGCATCCGTTGGCCGGATTCGGCACCGGCACCGGCGTCTGGCTGACCGGTACCACGTTGCTGGCCATCTTCGCCGGCGCCTATATCGCCGGCCGCTCGGCACCGAGTCAGGGCGCGCTGCACGGCGTGCTGACCTGGGCGGCGACCACGCTGGCGACCGTGTGGCTGCTCGCTTCGCTGGCGGCAGGCCTGGCCGGAGCGGCCGCCAACACCGTCGGCAAAGGTCTGAGCCTGGCCGGCCAGGGTGCGGCCGCGGCCGCGCCGCAGCTGGCGTCCAGCGTGCAGGCGCGGCTGCGCGAAAACGGCATCGCCCTGGACTGGGACGACCTCAAGCGCGAGCTGGACACCGCCCTGCGCCAGACCGGCAAGGCTGAGCTGGATCCGCAGCGCCTTCGCCAGGATGCGCAGCGCAGCGCCGACGAGGCCAAGGGCGCCGCGCAGGAGGTCGCGCTCGACCCGCAGGCGGCGAACGCCGAGTTGAGCGACTGGTTCGCCCAGGTGCGCGAGCGCGGCGAACCGGCCCTGGCCGCCGCGGACAAGGACGCGCTCGCGCATTTGATCGCCGCGCGCACGGGTCAGTCGCTCGATCAGGCGCGCGTCACCGCCGACCGCTACGCGCAGACCTACGATCAGGCGATGGCCAAGTACCAGCAGCTCAAGGCGCAGGCCGAACAAAAGGCGCGCGAAGCGGCGCAGACCGCCTCGGCAGGCGTGTCGAAGGCCGCCTGGAGCAGCCTGATCGTGCTGATCCTGGGCGGGCTGCTGGCGCTGTTCGCCGGTCGCCTGGGTTACCGCCGCCAGGTGCGCTGATCTGAGCTCGCCGGACCAGGCAAGCTTGGCTCCGCGCAATCGAGGCAAGCCGACGCCCCTCGGGGCGTCGGCTGTCGCCGTTTGGGGCTTCACTCCACTCGCCACACCTCTGTCGCCGCGGGATCCGCGTTCACAGCGACTCCAGGAACGCCATGACGTCGGCGCGTTCGTCGCGGCTCAGGGCTTCGAAGCGGCGGCGGCTGTTCTCGCCCTCGCCACCGTGCCAACCGATCGCCTCGATCAAGCTGCGCGCGCGGCCGTCGTGCAAGTAGCGCACGTTCTGCGCGCCGCCCTGGACGAAGCGCAGCGAACCCAGCCCCCACAGCGGCGAGGTGCGCCACTGTTCCGGGCGGGCGCGGCCCTCGGCCAGGGTGTCGGCCAGTCCCGGTCCCATGTCGTGCAGCAGCAGATCGCTGTAGGGATGGATGGTCTGGTCGCGCAGTTCCGCGAACGGATGAGTGCTTCCGGTCTTCAGCGTGGGCGCGTGGCAGGCCGCGCAGCCGGCGCGCTCGAACAGCGCCGCGCCGTTGGCGATGCGCGCCGGTTCGATCTGATGTTCGAGCGGCACGCGCATGCCCGCCGGATAGTCGCTGCGCACGCTGCGCTGCGCCGGCACGCCGATCAGCGCCAGGTACTCGGCGATGCGTTGCAGTTCGGTCTCGGCGACCGACACCGGCGCGGTCGCAATGCGGCAGTCGGCGCCGCCTCGCTGGCAACTGCGCGAGGGGAACACCGGCGAGGTCACGCCGATGTCCTTGACCAGGGCGTCGCCGACCTGCTGGCGCAGGCTGGCCTTGGCCGCTTTCCAGCCGAACCGGCCAAGCAAGGTGCGGCCGGTCTCCGGATCTTCGACCCAATTGGGAACGCCTTTGACTCCGTCGCCGTTGGCGTCGTCCGGATCGGCCAAGGCCAGCACGGTCGCCTCGGCGACCGCTTCCAGCAGACCCAGGCCGATGACCTGCGGCGCCTGGCGCGCGGAATAGCGCGCGGGCACCGGCCCCTTGAACGCGTACACCGGCTTGCGCAGCTCGATCGTCTCGCCGTCGTGCAGGGTGCGCGTGGCGACCTCGTAAGACCCCACGCTGACGCCGTAGTCGGGCGCTGCCGCGTCCTGCGCGTTCTGCTGGATATTGAATCCGTAGGTCGCATCCGGCAGCGCGGTTGCGCCCGGATCGCCGGCCGCGGCGAGGATCGACAAGGTATCCAGGCGCACGCCGACCGCCGGCGCCGCGCCGCGGCCGTTGGCCGTGTGGCAGGCGATGCAGCTGCTCTGGTTGTAGCGCGGACCGCGCTGGCCGATGTGCGCGGCGAACACCGGATTGACCGTCGGATGCTCGGAGTGCCGGCCGTCCTGGAACGAAGTGTGGAACAGCCGCCGCCCTTCGACGAAGCGCTTGGCGTTGCCGATGCCGATGTTGTTGGCCATCTGCTGGAACATCCGCATCGGCTCGTCGGAATAGTTGTACGACACGCTGGTGAGGCCGCCGAGCAGCGTGTCATCGGGCAGGGGGTGCGAGTCGAGGTTCGGCGCGACGCCGTACCAGGGCCGCAGGCCGACGCCGACGATGTACAACTGCTCGAACGAGTAATAGCGGTCGCCGCCGCCGTCGACGGTCGGACGCTGCAGGCGCGGCGCCGGCGCCAGTTCGATCTTGTCGCCGATCTTCAGCGGGCTGTGCGGGCTGGTGCGCCAGTTGGACTGGAACACCATCATGCAGTCCTCGCGCGGCTGCCCGGCGTGGCAGACCGGCAGGTTGCCTTCCTTGGGATTGTTGAAGCCGTAGTTCAGCGACCAGCCGTAGTCGCGTACGTTCGGATTGTTGATGTTGCGGAACAGGCTGAAGGTGGTGCCGTCGAAGGTGCCGTCGTTGACGCGCAGATAGACCTCGATGCGCTGGCGGCCGGCGGGCACGCCGTCGCGGATTTCCAGGCCGAAGGTGCGGTTCTGGAAATAGAAGGTCGGGAACGTGAGGTAGCGGCCAGGGCCGTTGTCGGGCGCGAACCAGTCCTCGCCGCGTTCGCGCGCATGCCGTTCGGTCGGCCGCATTCCCATCAACGTCACGAGCGTGCCGTCGGCCTCGGTGTAGCTCAATTGCTCGACCATCGGCGTGCCTTGCGGAAACAGCTCCGAATACCCCGGCGGCGCGTTGCGCGCGGCACGGTGCGTCGCCACGGCGATGCGCGCCGCCGCCCTCGCGCCGGTTTCGCCCGCAGGCTCCGTCGATGCGGGGTTGTTGCCGCCGCAGGCCGACAGCAGCGACCCCAGCGCCGCAGCCGCGAGCGCGTGCGTGCGCAGCGCGCGGACCTTGCTGTGGGACGACGCCGGTCGACGGCCGTCGAATCGGGTTTCGCCAGACGGCGGACGAACGTCTGAGTGCGGACGCATGGGCGGTCTCCTTGGCGAGCGGCTGAGGAAGGACGCTGCCGCGCAAGCGATGGCCTCGAGCGCGGGCGAATCGAGCCTAGCAGCCGCTGTCCCGGCCTCCACGTGCCGATGCCGGACACGCGTCGCAGTTCTTCGGCATTCGCCGTCCAGCGGCTGGCGCGATTGAAGAAATGCAATCGCTTCATCGTTGCCTATCGATACTCTGTCACTGCGGTTGCGTGCTTTCGCTTGCGGTTGCGTAGCATCGGCCGACGGCCCGGATGACGGGAGTGCGCTTTGCCGATTCCGGCTATCCGGCCGATGCGCATCGACGAACCCGGCGCTCAGCCCGAATCAGGCTCGATTCCGGCCGCGGAAACCGGCGCCGGACTCGGCCGGCACGACGCCGGGTGCTAGCATTCACGGCGATGTTGAGCCCCGGCGCGAAAACCCGGATCCGCGGATTCCTTTCGGGCGAAGCCTGGAAGCGCCGCATCGCGCTGTGGGGCGGCGCCGTCGCGGTCGCCTTGGCGGCCATCGTGTTCGCCAGGCTTGGAGACGCCGCCAGCCGTTTGTTCGCATCGGCGCTGGCGATCTCGCCGTACTGGTCGCTGGCGATCACGCCGGCGGTGTTCGCGCTGCTGGCCTGGATCACGCGCGGCAGCCTCAAAGGCACCCGCGGCAGCGGCATTCCGCAGGTGATCGCCGCAGTGCAGGCGCGCGACCACGGGCTGCGCGAAAACTGGCTTTCGCTCAAGGTCGTCGCCAGCAAGCTGTTGCTCACCGTGGCCGCGCTGGCCGGCGGCGCCTCGGTCGGCCGCGAAGGGCCGACGGTGCATATCGGCGCCGGCATCATGCACGCGGTCGGCCGCTGGATGGGCTATCGCGATCCGTACCAGACCTCGCGCTTCCTCCTCGCCGGCGGCGCCGCCGGCATCGCCGCCGCGTTCAATACGCCGCTGGCCGGCGTGGTGTTCGCGATCGAGGAACTCAGCGGCACCTTCGAGCACCATTTCTCCGGCGTGCTGCTGACCGCGGTGATCGCCGCGGGCGTGGTATCGCTTGGGCTGATGGGCAACTACGCTTACTTCGGCCACGCCAATGTCGCCCTCGCGTTCGGCCCCGGCTGGTGGGCGATCGCGCTGTGCGGCGTGGTCTGCGGATTGCTGGGCGGCGCCTTCGCACGGTTGATCGTGGCGGCCGGCGCCGGGCGTCCGCACTGGCTGTTCAAGCATCGCGCGCGCACGCCGGTCTGGTTCGCGGCCGGTTGCGGCCTGGCGCTGGCGCTGCTCGGGCTCTGGCTCGGCAAGGGCATGTTCGGCACCGGCTACGAACAGGCGCGCGAACTGTTGCAGGCCGACCATCCCGGTGGCGGCCTGTTCGGCGCGGGCAAGCTTGCGGCCAACCTGGTGTCCAGCCTCGCCGGCATCCCTGGGGGATTGTTCGCTCCGGCGCTCGCGGTCGGTGCCGGCATCGGAGACAACCTGTCGCAATGGGTGCCGTCGGCGCCGCACCAGGCGGTGATCCTGCTCGGCATGTGCGGCTACCTCGCCGGCCTGACCCAGGCGCCGCTGACCTCGGCGGTGATCTGCATGGAAATGACCGACAACCGCGAGTTGATGCTGCCGGTACTGGCGACCGTGCTGATCGCGCGGGCGTGCTCGGCGCTGGTCTGCCATACGCCGATCTACAAGGCTCTGGCGAATCAGCTCGCCGGAACCGGAGCCGGGCAAGAGCCGCCGCTCGCGCGCTGAACGCGCGCGTGGCGAGCCCCGGTAGCTGCCATGCGTCCGCGACAAGTCGCCTTGAGCCTCAAGGCGACCGAGCGCCGCCCTCCCTGTCGCGCGCATGGCCTGAAAGTTGTCGAACAGCCGACGTCGACGCCGCCGCGTTTCCCTCGATGGTTCGCAGCGCGGACGCGCGTAACGCCGGTGAGCTCGAAGCGCCGTCCGAAATCGGACGGCGCTCAGGCGCGGCAAGCGCAGGTCAGTTCCAGTTGTCGATCTTGACGTCGTCGGGGCTGGGGCGACCGGTCCCGGTTTCCAGGTACGTCTTGAGGCTCATCAGAAAGATCGCCCACTTGGTGCTGCAATGGTGCATGGACTCCGAGGCCTCACGCCAACCCTCGTGCTTGAACAGGACGACCGCATACTCGCCTTCCTGCTTCAGGTCGAAGCCGATCTTGGTGCCGATCCAGTCCTGCGGACCGGCGGCTACTCGCCACGATACGCGCTTGCCGGGATCCAGTTCGAGCACTGTCATTTCGAACGCGCCGATTTCGTTGTCGCCGGCGTAGAACCGGAACGTAATCGAACGACCGACCTGGCTGTCGCCTTCGACCGTGGTCGTCCACCATGCGCTGACGCCCTCTCGGGTGGCCAGCGCATCGTAAACTTTTTCCATCGGCGCTTTCGTCGCGATCTTGTGCAGGATATCGACCATCTTGGTTTCTCCTTGGTGGTGGCGCGAAAATTTCTTGAACCGCTTATTTCGACGGCGATTGCGCGGCGCGAGGCGCGGAAGCGCCGCCTTCGACCGCCCCTTCGAGAAAGGGCCCGACCGTTTGCGCCAGCAGCGGCGAAGACGCGATCTCGTAGTGCGTCACGCCCGGCAAGATCGCCAGACGATTTCTCGAAACGCCTTCGCGCTGCCAGCCGCCGTCGCGCTTGCCGCCGCCGAGCAATTGAAAGAATGCGATCTCGCTTTCCGGACGGAACAGATCGCTGTCGCCGTACACGAGCATGACCGGCCCTTGCAGTTTCGACACGTCGGCCGACCAATCGAAGGGACGCGACAGGAAGCCGCCGATCGCATCGAGAAGGCGCGGGAAGTCGTCGGGCTTGGGAGCTACGGCGACGTAGGACTCGTACATCGGCGTGCCCTTGAACATCGGCGCCGCGCTGGCGTTGATCCCTTTCTGCTGACCGCCGATCGCCGGATAGAACGCATCGTTGGAATAGGAGGAAGACACCAACACCAACTTGCGCACGCGCTCGGGCCGCTGAACCGCCATGCGCAGCGCGACGCCGCCGCCGAGGGAGTAACCGACCACGTCCGCGCTGCCGTAACCCAGACGTTGCACCAGCGCGCCCATGTCGTCGCCCATCGCCGCGACGCTGAACGGCCGTTCGCCGAGCGCGGTACGGCCGTGTCCCTGCAGATCGACCAAGATCACGGTGTTGCGTTGGGCGAGCGCGTTCAATACGGGGCCGAACATCGCACCGCTTCCAAGGCCGCCGTGCAGCAACAGCAAGGGTTCTCCTTGGCCGTGCAGTTCGTAGTAGTAATCGACGCCATTGATCGGAACGACGCCGCTGCGTGGCGTCGCGGCGGCAGCGCGCGTGGAGGTGGATGCGCTCCCGCCCTTCGCTTCAGGTGGCGCAGCGTATGCCGCGGGGGCCGTCAGCGCGGCGAACAGACAGGTCAGCAACAAGGACAGGCGCATCGGAATCTCCGGAAAGTGGATGGCGGGCCAGCCGCGGCTCGGCCTTCCCTCAAACGACGTACGGCCGTGAGCCAAATCGACATCGAAAAATATTTCGGGCATTGCTGCCGTTTGCCTCGGCATTCGGAGCGACGTTTCCGCGGACCGAGGCACGGCGACACCGGCGCGATCGGTGCCGAAAGTTGACGACCTTCCAATCCCGCGCCCAACAGCTCGCGCTTGACGACCCTCTGCGCCATGCATCGATACCCTCGCCAGCCAGGCGCTTCGGCTTTTGCGAGCCGTCGCGATGACGTTCGACTTCGACGCGATCAGCCGGCCTGCCCCCTGTGCGCCCGGCTGACTCCCTGTCGCGAGCGACCGATTTAGATTATCTTGATGGTCGAGATAAATGCAAGGACCCTCGATGAACGTCGATTCCATCGTCTTCAGTCTGTCCCTGACGACGCTCGCCGCCGGCGCGCTGCTGGGCGGCGGCGCTTACGAAACCCGGGTCGTCGACCCGGTCTGGCCGCGCCGGATCGAGATCGTCCAACCCCGACACGGCGGCATGTCGCGCGCGCGCTTCTGGATCCCCGCGCATGCGGTGTTCGAATTGCTGCTGATCGCATCGCTGGTTCTGGCGTGGGCGTCGCCGCAGGTCAGGACGTGGTTGCTCGTGAGTCTCGCGAGCCACGCGGCGGTGCGGATCTGGTCCGCGCTCGACTTCATTCCCAAAGCGCTGGCGTTCGAGCGCGGCGACGCCGCGGCCGCCAGCGAGGAATCGATCAAGGACTGGGTCAGACGCAGCAAATGGCGTTTGCCCTTAGACTGGGCCACCTGCGGCGCGTTGCTCGTCGCCTTGTCCCAAGCCGGCGGCGCCTCATGACCCGGCCTCGATCGCTCGAACCTATTCATGGCCAAGCAAAGCAAGACCTCGCCGCCCGCGGACCCGTCCTTGGTTGAGCAGGTGGGGCTGTGCGTGCGCAGAATGGGCGCGCAGAGCGTTCTCACCAGTCAGGTGATCGCGCAGATCTTCGACCTGCACACCACCGACCTGGAAGTTCTCGATCTGATCTTTCTGAAGAAACAGGTGTCCGCCGGACAGCTTGCGGAAGCGACCGGCTTGGCGACGGGATCGGTCACCGCCTTGATCGACCGGCTGGCGGCCGCGGGCTATGTCGAACGAACCACCTGCGCGCAGGATCGGCGCCGGGTGCTGGTGTCGGTACGCCCCGAGGCGATCGAACCGATCAAGTCGGTCTACATGGACATGAAACGACGCATGTTCGCGCTGTGGTCGGGCTACTCGGCGAGCGAGCTGGAGCTGGTTTGCGACTTCCTGACCCGCAGCACCGCGCTCCAGGTCGAATGCGTCACGACCATCCGCGCCGACAACGCGGCCGATCGCCCCGCCAAGAAGACGCCGCGCAAAAGACGCAACAACCCCGCCGTTTGAACGGCGACGCACGCTCTCGTCCGAGAGCATGCTTCGACCGAGCCACCCTGCCCTGCTCCGACCTCGCACCGCCTTGCCCGGTCCACCGCGACACCGAAGCCGCCACACCATTCGCCCACACAGACAGGAGTTCCATCGATGCGCCGTCTTTTCGCCACGATCGCCTGGTCCCTCGCTCTAGCGCCCGCTCTCCTCGCTGCCGCGCCGGCGCCGAAAACGCCGGTCTTCGATGTCCACGTCCACCTGCGCGAGGGCGAGGCGTCGTTGAAGACCTACGAGGCCGAGGTCTCTGACGCCAAGCTCGAGCTGGCCGGTTTCGCCGGCATGTGGTTCGGCGGCCCGCATCAGGCGCTTCAGGGCGATCCGGCGGCGATACGCCAGGCCAACGATGCCCACCTCGCGCTCGCGGCCAAGCATCCGGAAATGCTGCCGGTGGCGACCGTGCATCCGTACGACGGCCAGGCCGCGCTCGACGAACTGGCGCGCGTCGCCGGCCGCGGGGTCAAGGTGCTCAAGCTGCATCCGCACACGCAGAAGTTCGATGCCGCCGACCCGCGCGTTCTGACCTTGGTGCGCAAAGCCGGCGAACTCGGCGTCGTGGTCCTGTTCGACAACGCCAACATCCTGCCCGGCGACAGCGAGCGGCTGTTCAACCTCGCCGTGCAGGCGCCCAAGACCCGCTTCATCTTCGCCCACATCGGCGGGATGAATTTCCGTTTCTGGAACATGCTCGCGCTGGCGCGCACGGCCAAGGACTTCTTCGCCGACAACATCTTCTTCGACATCTCCGCGACCGCGGTGCTGGTGGCCGATTCGCCGATCGAGGACGAGTTCGTCTGGACCTTGCGCAATGTCGGCATCGACCAGGTGCTGCTGGGCTCCGACTATCCGCAACTGCCGCTGGCCCAGGCGGTGGATGCGCTGAACCGCCTGGACTTGAGCGAGCAGGAGAAGGAGAAGATCCGGATCGGCAACGCACGCAGGTTGTTCGGCTTGCGCTGACCCATCCAGGCGGCGGACGCGGCAGGAGCACGACGCCCCTCTGCTTGGCCATCGTCCTCCGGCAGGCCGTCCACAGGAACAAAATGCAGAAGGTTCGGCGAAACTTCGCGAAAACAGACGGTGGTTATTCGATGACTCCGTAAGGCGCAGACGAAGCGGCCAGAAGCAGGACGTTTCGTGGGCAACCAGCAGCCAGACGCGGTTCGAGCGCGGGGGAATGGTGGAGCGTGGGCAACCGGGGTCCGACTCTGTTGATTGCCTGGAGTTACCCACGGTTATCCATAAATACCCTGAATCAAAGCGTCGCAGCATGATGATCGGTGAGCGTGCGCCGCCATCGGCGAGTCGCGCGGCGCACGCCGGAGCCCTTGCTTTCGGCAGGGTGCGGCGCGATCGGCCGGCGCTATGCTGCGCTCAGCCGTTCCTGCCGGAGTTGCCCGTGATGAAGCCGCCGTGGTGGGTGTTGTCCGTCGCTATCGCCGCGGCCGCCGCCGCGCCCGCGCAGGCGCAGGCGCGCATGCAGTACGCGCCGTTCGCGATGGTGGAGCATTTCGGCGACCGCCCCGTAGTGCAGGCGCGCATCGATACGACGCCGATCGCGCTGCAAGTGCATTCCGGCGCGTCGGGCACGATCGAGATCACGCCCGAAGCGGCCGACGCCCTGGGCTATCGCGAGCGCGCCGCGTCGGGGCGCTACGGCATCGACCGCAGCGGCCACCTCGCCGCCGCAGGCGCCTCGCGCACGACCTTGCGTAGCCTGAGCGCCGGGCCGAGCGTGGTCGCCGACGTTCCCGCGTTCGTGCATGCGTTGCCGGGCGCGAAGGTCGAACTGCCTGGCGCGGGCGAAGCGGGAATGCTCGGGGTCGGATGGTTGCGCAAGGCCCGAGCGATCGTCGACTTCGACGGCAAGCGCATCGGTTTTCCCGATCAGGCCGGCGACAGCGCCGCCGAGCGCGCGCGCCTGGTCGCGGCCGGCTACGCCGCGCTGCGCATGGTCTGGGACGAGAAGGAAGCGTGCTACCTGATCGATGCGAGCCTGGATGGCCATCCGGCACGGTTGATCGTCAACACCGTGTCCAAGGGCTATCTGGACCTGCCGTCCGCGCGCGCGGCGAAGCTGAAGTTCGGCGGCCGCACCGGCACCGCCGGTGGCCCCGGCGGCGCCAGCGTTCCGGTGCACAAGCCGCTCAAGCCGGTGAGCGTGCGCATCGGCGGTATCGACTACGGCCGCATCCAGCCGCCGGCGTGGGACACCGGGGCGTATCTGTCGGCGGCATCGGCGCAAGGCAACGGGCCGATCCAGGGCGCGCTGGGCGCCACGTTCTGGATCGCGCACAAGGCGTCGATCGACTTCGGCGACGGCTGGCTGCTGCTGGCCCCGCCTCCGCGCAGCGATCGATGACCGCACCGGCAGGCTTTGCGGCACTTACTCAGCGACAGACGAACAGCCACAAAATCCCGGGCGATCCGCTCAGCCGCGGTCGGATGCAGACGTTCGGCTCCGCGATGGCTTCCATTCCTTCAGCGCGCGACTACTGCTTCGAAAGCGTCAGCAAGACGCTCTTTTCCCGCTCCAGCGCCCGGCGCGCCGCGGGTCGGGCGGTCAGGCGAACGTTCATGGCGGCGAGATGGGTCAGCTCTTTGATCGGCAGTCCCAGTTCGCGCCCCCACGGGTAGAAGACGAGCGCATAAGGGTCGGCCAGGGTGAAGCGATCGCCCATGACCCACGGACGATCCGCCAACAGCGCATCGATTTCGCGCAGTTGAGTCCAATAGGTTTCTTTGGCCTGCGCTTTGATCGCCGCGTGCGCGGCCGCGTCCGCCGCAAACTGTTCGGGGTGGATGAACTGCTTGAAAGTCTGGTGTACGGCCCCGGACAGCCACGCGCAAAAGGCGAGCGTGCGCGAGCGTTCCAAGGCATCCGCGCCGAGCAGTTCGCCGTCGAGGTGGTTGTTTCCGATCCATCCGAGAATCGCGACGGTTTCCAACAGCACTCGTCCGTCGTCGAAAGCCAGCGCCGGCACTTTCGCGCGCGGGTTGATCGCCAGGTAGTCGGGCCTGAATTGTTCGCCCGTAAAGATGTTGACCTTCCGGGGTTCGAATGCAATGCCGGCTTCTTCCAGTGCGACATGCGATGCCATCGAGCAAGCGTAAGGGCAGTAGTAAAGCGTCGGCATGGCGGCGTGTCCTCAGGGTGGGGATTCAAGGTGTCCGGGGCGCGCTCTATCGCCGGCCCGGTGGATGCATGGCGACGGCGCAGGCGCGGGCACTCGACGTGCGGGCTGCCGTCGACATCGCCTGCGGCTCCTCGGCGAGGCATCGACACCCGCAGCGGGTTGGCTGGCCGGCAAGATAGCGGGCCTGCATTTGCTGCACAATCGAACAAAATTGCGCAGAACCTTTGCGGAAAATGAGGAGATCCATGGATCGGCTGGAAACCATGTCGCTGTTGCTCGACAGCCTGGACGCCGGCAGCTTTTCGGAAGCGGCGCGGTTGCGCGGCCTGGCGGTCGCGTCGTTGACCCGCAAGATCGGCCAGTTGGAACGGCAATTGGGCGCCGTCCTGCTGATCCGCTCCACACGCCGCCTGACCTTGACCGACGCCGGCCGTCGCTACGTCACGGATGCGCGCCGGATCCTGGCGCAAGTGGACGAGATGGAGCGCGAGGCAGCCGGCGAGTTCATCGAACCGACCGGTCGCTTGGTCATCAGCGCGCCGCGCATGTTCGGACGCAAGCATGTGCTGCCGGTGGTCGGCGATTTCCTGCGCGAACACCAAGGAATCAGCGTCCATCTGCAATTGCTCGACAACAACGTCGACTTGAGCGCCGGCGCTGCGGACATCGCGGTGCGGATCGGCGCATTGACCGACAGCAGTCTGGTCGCTACCCGGCTCGGCGCCATGCGTGCGTTGCTGGTCGCCAGCCCCGGGTTGCTGCAGCGCCATGGCGTGCCGCAGCATCCGCGCGATCTGGCCACACTACCGTCGGTTGCGCTGGATATTCCGCTCTCGAACCTCGCAGCCCACGACCCGGCGGGCGCGCAGGCACGCCTGTCGGTGACCGGCGCCGAGGCGGCGATCGATGCGGTGGAGGCCGGCCTCGGTTACGCACGCCTGCTGCACTACCAGGTCGCCGATGCGCTGAAGGCGGGACGACTGGTGGCCGTTTTGGAATCTTTCGAGCCCACGCCGTTGCCGGTTCATGCCTTGCATCATCCGCTGGCGCAATTGCCGCTGAAAACCCGTCGTTTTCTCGATTACGCGCGCGACCCGCTGCGCGCTTCGTTGCGCAAGATCGCGCGCACCAGCGCGTAGTTTACGATCGCCGGTTGAGGCGTCGGCTGGGATGCGTTTTCCTATGCGCGATCGACTCGACGCCGCGCATTGTCGAGCCGCCGAATCGGCTTCGATTCGGAACTGACGAGAGGCGACGACAGGGGCAACAGCCAGCGAAGACAGGCCGGTCGACAAGGCTGACAGGATCAAACCCGGAAGGATCGCGAGCACGAAGGGCGCGAGATTGGCCGCAACCCGAACCAGGGGCGAGACGACGATCGATACAAGCGCGGCTCAGGGACTATGGAGTTCGACAAGTCCACAGGCACGCGACGCAAAGGCGCAGACAAGGCCTTTCGCGAGTGGGTGTGGCGGAAAGATGCGGCTGGACCGCAAGGAATGGTGGAGCGTGGGCAACCGGGATCCAACTCTCTTGATTACCCAGCGTTATCCACAGATATCCAGAGTTATCCAGGATCATGATCGCCGGAGGCGCTCAATGCAGGCTGCATTCCGGCGCGCGGATGCCGTGGCCGCAGGTATCGGTTCATGTAGGGCAGCGTCGAGTGCTCGGCCTCTGTCCGCTACTTGCTCCCACGCTGCCTACTTCGTCAACGAGAACAGATCCGCCACAGAGCAAAAAACCTCGCCGCGCTCAGCAGCATGCCGAACTTTGCGCTCCAGCACTTCAGGGAAAGGTATACGGGCGTTGAGCATCGTCCAAAGATCCAGGCCATCCAGGCAGACAATACTTCGCGCCCGCCCGAAGGCATGCAGGCCGTCAACGGTGAATCCGCTATTACTTACAAACACTCCTCGTGCCCAGGCAGCTTTTTCCGCAACCTTCCCCTGAAAATTTCGAAGATCGGCCGCCCCCGTCTTCGGGCCCTGCCATTTGGCTTCCAGCAAGTAAAACTCGCCATCGAATTTGAAGCTTCCGTCGATTTGCTCGCCCACAAGTCGAAACGGGCCGTTCGGCTGCAAGCCATATACGTGGAACAAGCGCCCAAGAAACTTCTCAAATGCGTACCCGCGCGGTTGGGGCTCAAGATCCTGCAAACCCATCAGCTCGGACTTCAGGCTTTCCACGGGCACCGGCACGGAAGCGGGAGCTGGCACGATCCCGCGGTCTTGCTGTTCCGAGGTCTTACCTTCCAGGCGACCGACAATTTCGAGAATCATCCCATCGGCATTGGGCACTTCATCAATTCGTCCGGAGGTGCTGTACAGGGCACTCCGGTACTTCAACAGCTCCCGAAGAACACGAGCTGCCGTACCCCTATCTACCAATTGAAGAAGCGTACGAAGCCTCTTCGCTTTGGACGTGCCATTGGCTTCGAATCTTGAATCCCTGAAGTCAATGTTTATCTCATCGAGAAAAAAGTCCGCGATCGTGCGGTCGGAAAAATCAAGTACGTAGCCAGCTTCCATCTCGAACACGCGATCAACTGCACGCATATCCGACGCCTTGATGTTCGACATCCCGCTCTCCGTAGCTCCTCCCTCGAAGTCACTATGATGCGACTCTTTCGGCGGGTCGCGCCAGTCCCCTTGAGACAGCACGGCGGCTAGGACGACTAGAACTCTGAATCGTCCAGGGCTTCGCAGACATCTCGCCTTATCGGGCCGCCGGCAGAGACAGCACAACCCCCTCCTGCTCGATCTTGAGCGCAGGCATCCACTGAGAAAGTGCGTCCCAACCCGCTTCCCGGGCATGCCGCGCCATGTTGAAGCGCGCGTCTTCAGTTACCTCAGATGCCGCTTGATGGTCGTGATCACGTGCATTCATTAGCCAAGGAAGAAAGGTATGCCGCTGGACGCACTTACGTTTTAGGTGCGCCGCAATCCGAAATCCGCCTTGGTCGATGTCGCCCCAATGGAACACACGGATATGTTCGGGAACGGCCTCCAAAATACGAGCATATGCTCGACACCAACTAGGTGAGGGCATGCCGCCTGTGTAGAGCACTAAGCCGAAGGCGGCATCCGGGTGTTGGCTGGCTTGGTGAAATGTGGTCAGGTTCTCGATGCTCAACACCCAATCAGGCGCGCCGGCATAGCCTATTACATGCTGATTCGATACGCCGATGAAGGGCCACGCGATCATACAAACTTGTGTTAGAGCCAACTGCAGGCTACCGGTACCGGCAACCAAGAATGGCTGTGGCGCTTTGATCAGGCCCAATGTGCTGAACACTTCCTCCTGCTGCCTGGCCGGGGCTCCCAGTTCTTCCGCAGTCAGCAGGTCGATGTGGCGCCACAGCGCCTCGATCCGTTTGCTATCGTGAAACAAGGCGCGACTGAGAACACGGACGATCTGATCCTGACCATCGGCGCGCCTCATCGCTTCCAGGACCCGCAACGCGTCGGCAAAGTCTGCGGCGCTATCTGTGCCAAGCCCACGAGGTGATTTCAGCCGGCCCCACACGTCTATTAATTCCGCTGCACGAGGATAAGCCTGCAGCCAGGGGTTTAGAATCATCTGTGCCGAGCGCACCGCATCGGACAAGGTATCCAAACCGAGAAACGATGCTAGCCGGTCGAGGTCGACCAGGCGCACAGTCTCCAATGGTCGATCTTCGCCTCCTTGGCGGGCCCAGCGCAGTGCTATCGCGCCAACACGCTCGGCCGCGGCGAAGCGTACATGCCATTGCAGACGCTGCTCGTAGCTCTGGCGCCAATATGGCGAGTCCACCCCAGTAAAGCGGGTCTGGATAGTCCGCTCCGAGCCCCGCAGCTTGGCGCGCTCGCCGCGACGCAGCAAGTCGATTAGGACGTCATCAGCCCAGGGCACGTTCGGTTTCCGCGATCGTATCCATCGCCTGCTGCAAGAGTTCCGGGTGCAGCAGATAGTTGTCACTCTGTAGCAGCTCGCGGGCTTCGTCGAGGACAATGTTTTGAGTTAGTTGCACCGTACGCGAACCATAGCGGGCCATGTCGTAGTAGATGTGCAGGAACGACGACATCTTGGCCTGATCAGCCTCAGGTCCGGCCATGACCAATTGCAGGCCTAGAGCATTGAGATAGTCGGCGGTGGCGCGCACGTTCTGCGCGTCCATCTTCTCAAACGCCTCGTCCAGCAGCATGATCCCGCCGCCTGTATGGCTGCCGCGGGCCTTGCCGTACGCCGCCGCCAGGGCCGCGCCGAAGATCACGTACAAGGGCGTGCGATGTTCGCCGCCAGAGCCCGGGCCCAGGCGCTTGCTCAACAGGCCGATCGCCTTGTTCTGAGTGAAGATCTCCACGTCGTAAGTGAAGAACCGGCGATGATCGTTGAGCGGGCTCGTTTCGTGCAGAAGCTCGGAACTAACGTCGCCTTCGATCAAGGCTTTGAATTCTTCCGGAACTTTGGCCGGGCTGTCGAGCAGATCCTCTTCAGCCTCGCCGAACTGGCGTACGCGTTTGAGGAAGTCGTATAGGGGCCGGTGCTGTTCCACCGGCGCGTACTTGAAGCGGTAACGCTCACCGTTGCTGAACTCTGGTGCATGCTTAAGCACTTCGTTTAGACCGCCGATCTGCTCCTCGATCGCGTCGAAGCCCTCCAGGAGGGTCTGCGCCACGTCGGTGCGGAACACCTTCACTGCAGCCTCGTAGGCCTCCTGCGATTTGGCCTGTTGGTCGGCCAGCTCCAGGTCCAGCAGACGCTGTTTGTCTTCGAGGATGTACTGGTAGGCGCGCTCCCACTGATCGGCGGCGATGTCGATGTTCTGCAGCTGGAAATCGCGCAGGTAGACGCTGAACTTCTCCCACGCGTCGGCATTGTGGTTGTTCGCCGCCTTCTCGGCCCTGTCCGCTGCCGCCTGCAGGTTATTCAAGCGCTCGTCCCAGTCCTCGCCATAGCGCTCGTCGTAGCGACCTCGATGGCGTTGGACTTCGTTAGCATCGTGCAGTGGGTGTTGACGCGCTCGGTTTTCACGCATTGCGGCCAAGCCCCGACGCCGGGTCAGACTATCGATGCGCTCCGCGACGCTCTTAGATTCGTTGTCCAGCGTCGAGATAAGGCCGACCAGGCGCTTTACCTCGGCATCGGTTTTGACCAGGCGCTTGCTGGCTTGCTCGAAATTGAAGTTCAACACGCTCAGCCGATCTGACTGGGTCGAGGCTAAGGCTTCGTGCAAATCGCGCAGTTCGCGGCTGCCGGCTGCCGTCGCGGTGAACAGCGCCTCCAACTGCGGGTAGGTGGTCTCTACATCAGCGAACAGTGCCAGACGCTGCTCCACAGGAGCCAGTTGCGCGACCAGACCGCTGGCCTGCTTGAGTGCAGCCTCGGCTTGCTGGAGCGCTACTTGGGCGGCATCGCGCTGAGCTTCGCTGTCGCCGCGGCCGATCAATAGGTCGTTGCGGGCGGGCAAGCGCAGGCGTTCCACGCCGCCGCCGGAGCTGACCATGCCGTCGCTGGACAGCGCCCTCCGGCCGACCTGCAACTGTTCGGCGCTGTCTGCCAAGATCAACTGTCCCAGTTCGCCCTGCAAGTAGCGCATGGCCGCGCGGTCTTCGCTGTCGATCAACTGCGCGGCGAACTTGCCGCCGCTGCGCGCTTGCCAGGCCTGCCCGCGCGAAGGCAGGGCGAGCTTGACCCGGAAGATGCCGCGCGCGTCCTTGTGTTCCTTGTAGACTCGGATCGAATCCAACTCCCGCACCTCCGGCACCAGCAGGGCATCGACATGGATGCCCAGGTAGGCTTCCAGCGCCGGCTGCCACTGCGGGTCGGCGATCGAGACCAGATCGCAGATAGGATGGGCCTCGATCCCAGCATCGTTGAGCAAGCGCTGCAAGGCCAAGGTCTCACGACGCAATGGGGTGAGGCCGCGTTGGGTGCGCTCCCATGCGGTCCTGGCATCCCGGGTGTCGTCCCGGGCCCTGTCGGCCTCGCGAGTGGCGCCGGCCAGTGACTTGACGACCAGGGCGCGGACCTCAGCCATGGCCTGCATTGCCGCGCGGATCGCCGTTGGCGGCGGCACCTGCGACTCGTTGGCCTGCCGTTGCAGGTCGAGCAATTGGGCAACGGCATCCTCGAACTCGCCGCGATTGTTGAACATCACCGGGAGCTTTCCCGCCACCGTCGCCGTGTCCAGCGCTAGCTTGAGCAGCTTGGCCAGTTCCTTGCGGGTGGATTCGTGCTGGTCCTGCTTGTCCTTCAGGCGTCCGGATTCACCGGCCTGCCTGAGGTACTCGGGATCGCTGTACAGTAGTCGTTGCGAGCGGTCGCGCGCCTCCTGCGCATCGGTCTTGTCGGTTTCCGCACGTCCCAGATCCAGACGGGCGGTCTGCGATTGCTCGCGCAGTTCCTCGGCCTTGTCCTGTTGCTCGCCCAGCAGCTCGGACACGCGCTCTGCTTCGTACATCGCATGCAGCGCGTCAAGGTTGGCGTGGGTGATTCTTTCGCGCTTGACCTGGGCGTAGCGCTCCACCACAACCCCGGCGCGACCAATGCGGTCGACCAGCCGGCGGATCATTTCGCGCACCTCGCGGAACTGCTCCAGACGAACGCGGAACGCCTTCACATTGGTTAGGCGCTGCTCGATCAGATGCTGACGCAGGGTTTCATCGAGGTCGTCCACGTCCTTATTGAGCTTGAGCGACCGGGCGAATGCCGAGCGGATGGCGCGGGTGTTGGGGCGCTCACCCGGCGAGGCCAAGTGACCGATGAACAATTGGCGCAGGAAGTCCTCGCGGTTCTGGGTGAACACCGGCGTGGTGCCGACCAGAATGCAGGCGTCCTTGGCCACGTGCTGAAACTTGCGCCACGGCAAAATCGTTTCCCGGTCGGCGTCCCGGTCCACATGGTCCTGGGTCGTCAGGGCCACACCGGGCAGGATGTATAGGCTGTTGAACGTGTGCTCTGGATCTTCGGCGTTGGCCGACAGCGACACGCCGGCAGTCACCGGGGTCCCGCTGTCGGTGTCGCGAAAAATCAGGTTGATATAAGTATTGGCCGAGGGCCGACAGCGTTCCACGTCACTCTGGCCATAGACGCCCAGGCAGTACTCGCGCAGCGAGCGGGCGCGCTTCTTGCCTTCACCGGAGGCATTGAAGTGGGTCTTGTTGCTGTCGGCGGCCAACAGCACGATCTGGAAGGCGTCCAGCAAGGCCGTCTTGCCGGTGCCATTGGGCCCGAGAAACGCGGTGTTGCCGCCCAGTTGCAGGTCCTCGCGCTCGTACAGGAAGTACTGGACCATCCCCAAGCTTTCAAGCTGCTTCATCGGTGTCTTCCTCTTCCTGAGAAACCGCGTGCGCGGCCAGCTGCAGCAGGGCGGTCTCGCCCAGCACATCCACGATGCCGGGGCGGATCGCCAGTTGCACGCGCTGCTCGTCGCGGCTGTCCTCCAGACGGACGATGCCGTAGCGCTTCATCGCCTGCAGTTGTTCGTTGAGTGCGGAAGTGGCTGGCAGCTCGCGGTTGAGCAGATCCTTGTAGGCGCGCTCGAGCTCGATCATGTCGACGAAGGCTTCACCGGCGACGATCTCGGTCGCGTGCATTTTGTCGTCGTACAGCCGGCGCAGAACCAAGGCGAGCCGGGTTTCGGTTAGACGCATCTTCTCCGCCACGTACTGGCTGGGCGTGGCCACCAGATAGCCTAGGTGCGGGTTGTGGACCATGCTCATGCCCAACTGTGCGAGCAGAGTCTCGTATTCCTTGCGGTGCCGAACCACAAGTTCGTAGGCGATCCGGCTGCGCTGGTCGCTGGCGTATAGCACCTGCTCCATGATCAGCCGATAGCCGGCTTTCTGATAGTCGCTTTCGGCGTAGGCCGGATTCTGGGCGGCCAGTCGCTCCCAATGGCTCATCGGGCGTGCTCGCGTTGGATGTGGAATCGCGGATGTTCGAGATAGCCGTTGCGGGTAGTGCCCTGGGCCATGAAGTTGATGCGCACGCCCCTGAGCATCTGCAGTTGCGGATCGCTGCGGCGCTGCGACGGTGGACAACTACCGTGCGCGGCAATCAATAACAGGCGCTGGTAGCAGCAGAGGTCGTTGATCGAATCGATGCGCAAGTCGTCAGAAGTGATGGCTTGGCGGCCGGCCAACTGGCGGACTAAGTAATTGGCTAGCTTCACCTTGTCGACCAAGCGGTTGTCGGCCATGCGCTTGCGCAACTGCTCCATCGCCAGTTCCTGCACAGTCGGCGGACGCTTTTCCACAGCCGTCGCCAGCGCCGGGCGCTGCGCCGCGCGCGCCCTGGCAAGCAGTTCCGGGCCGGCGTGGCGGACGCCACAGGCAGCGGGCAGGGCCAAGTGCCCCTCGTCGAGGCGCTCGCTGGCCTGCAGGGCACGGGCTAGCAGCTTGTCCAGGTGCTTGGGCGCGCGCATTTTGTATTCGATGAAGGCGATCGCGCGCTGGTTGGCGTCGCGAATCTCCTCGTCCAGCCGCTGCAACTGCTCGTCCACGTCCTTCAGACGCAGTAGCAGCCGTGTGTCGCGTTCGTACAGGTACTCGGCGCGGGCCGCGTCACCGCCGGCCTTCTTTTCCTGGTACCAAGTGATGAGCGCGCCGCGCCGTTCCGGGTCATGCTGCAGTTGCAAGGTCATCGCCAGGATCTGCGAACGGTGCTGCAGTGGGTGGTCTTTGGTGCGCAGTTCGCTGTAGTCGGCAATGAAGACCTTTTCGACATATTCCTCGAAGAACCCTCGCACGAATTCGCGCGCGCTGGTGCGCTTTAGCAGTTCTTCCATTAGGTCCTGGACCCGGCAGCCGGTGTTGGCGATATGGGCCATGCACTGCTTGGATTGCTTGGCGGCCTCGGCGTATTGGTCACCGCTGGCTTCGCCGTTGGCAACCGCGCGCAGGTTGAAGTAGATCGATCGAACCTTGCTGCCCAGGAATTCGGGCTCATGGCGGGCAAACTCACACAGCACGTTGTAGAACTGGGCGATGACCGGGCGCAGGGTGATCATTTCGGCGACCCCGCGGCGACGTTGGCTGAGCCAGCTGGACTCGGTCAGGATGCGAACGATCTCGTGCGCGCGGATGACGATCGGCGTTTCCAGTTCCTCGTCCCATGGGTCGTCGGCGGCCAGCAATGTCTCGACTTTGCGCACCACCACCGACTTGGGCGTCTCTTCGCCTGGCGAGCGCCCACCATCCCCCCACATTTCATCGATCAACCGGCACAGCAAAGTCCAATAGCGGCGAGCATTGCTGGCGGCCAGCGGACGAAACAGCTCAGGTGGGAGCCGATCAAACAGCGGCGGTATATCTTCTTGCAGCATCAAATCACGCATCCTTGAGTTCAGGCGCCGCGCTTTACTGTGAATCTTAAGCCTTAATCACTTCCGTCTCGCCGATTAAGACGGGCAGAGACAACGAGAACCCGGAAAAAAACGGCCTACGAGACTCAAACCGGACATTTGTGTCCGTCGAGACATTTTAAAAGTGCGTACGTCGCCACATTTGCTGCGGACGCATTGCCAGCGTCACTCGTTCGTCGTGATCTGGAAATAGAAGAGACAGAGCTTAAGCTTCAACGCGAAGTTCGAAGGGCGAGACCTTGTTCGAGCTCGACTTTGATCATTTTGTTCAGCTTCGAAAGAGCGATCTGAAACGGATCGCCCGAGCTACGAACGGTGAGCTGGAGTACGACGATCTTGTCCAAGAAGCCTGGCTGGTTGCCCTTGAAATCGGTACCAAGCGCGCCGCGCCTTTTCGCTTCTCAGATCCTGACGACCAAGACACCCTCCTTGCATGGCTGCACTCGCGGCTGGTGAAGTACGCAAACAAGGTCGTCCGCTTTGCGGTAAAGCTGGGAAACGGGGCCGACGAGGACCGCGAAACCCTCGGAGCGATGCTTACTCGGATGCTCAGCGCCCCCATCGACTCCGATCCGCAGGTACAGCTTCTCATCACGGAAGGACGTAACGAGCTTCTGGATAGGATACAACGAAGCTATTCCCAGGCCTCCGCATATGCGTTATTGCTCCTCCGACTGGACTGGGACTATGACAGCTTGGCTGCGCTGCTGTGGATCAAAACGGCCACAGTGAAAGATCGGATCAAACGGATCAGCCTCATCGCAAGAGTACAATCTTCCTTATTTGATGGCCTAGAGCAGATCGACCCTGCGTTCGCCCCTTGGCGCAAGCGGTGGTACAGACCCGGCAGGTCGAAAGCATCACTTGAAAATCAGCCCCTCTTGCTCTGATATCCGTTAAATCCTACGGCCCAGTTGGCGGGATATCCGAACTCGGCGTGTCCGACTTGCATAGCGCCTCCTCCTGGCAATCCGATGCACTGCCAACCATCTCGCAGAGTCTCGCGTTATGTCCGCCGACGCCCCCGCCCCGCCGCTTGCCGGCGACTATGGTCGGGCGTAGCCTCTCCCGAGTCCCCCTGTCTCGGGAACCCGCGGCGTTGAAAGCGCTGTCCCAGGCCACGTTGGTCGAGCTTGCTCGCGCCGGCGCCATGCGCGGCTACACCCTGCACGGCCGCGCCGACGGCTACGTCCTGTCAGTGCAGTACGGCCTGCACGAGGCAGTCTTGACGGCTCGCGGCGGCGCCCGCCGCTTCGCCCGGATCGACACCGCCCTCGCCTTGCTGTCGACCTTGCGCGCCGCCGCGGTCGAGGTGCGCTTGGCCGACGCCGCCCCGCCCCGGCGCTCCTACCGCCGTAGCCGCCCCGCCGGCCTGGCCGCGCTGGACCGCCTGCACGCCGAAGCCACCCCGCTCCCACCGTGCGCCCAGTGGCCCCGTGGCCCCCAGCCCTGAGCCGCCGCGATGTCCCTGTCGATCCGCCGCGCCAGGGCCAGCGCCGCCGCCCTGCTCGATGCCCTCGAAGTGGTTGAAACCTGGCGCGTCTCTGACGCAGAGTGTGCCTTCAATTTCGACCGCCACTGGGCTGTGCTGGTGGCCCGGGCGCCGCTCGGGTGCGCGGTCATCTGCTGGACCTGGGACGGCAGGTAAGGGACACCTCGCCGACGTTCGCGCGACTCCATCGCTCGATGGAACTACGTATTTATCGCTAACGCTCAGGGCCCAATCATCAAACTTGATCTGGCAGCGCCTCTTATGATCGTAGGCCTCAATCCAGACTTGGTCTCGCCGAAGCAGGCTTAGACGCGGAACCGCACGCACTAACGAGTCACTGCTAACTACATAGGTCTGGGCGATTCAATCTCAGATCCAGGCTCGCCCTGCGAATCTGCTGGAATCCAATGCGCAGGAATTAGGAAGTCCTCTTCGTTGCGCCAATTCGCCATTTCTTTGACACCTTCCACGTCCCCCCAGGCATGGCTATCCGCGTGGTCGAGTACGATAATTTGAAGGCGTCCCTGGAGGCTCCGATGAGCGCGAGCCAAGCTGCTGAAGATACGTTTAGTGCTCTCTAAATCGTTCAGATGACGCCGCCGTCGCGCTATTGCAGGCTCTGTGGACATCTCGTCATGGCGCACAGTCGCTTCAAAGCTATCGTCACTAGGGAAGTAGACTTGGCTCGGCTGATCAATGACAAGAAAGGTGGGGACGGGATTGTTGACGCCACGATTCAGAAATACACCATGAAGTGCAAGCAATGCAGCTAAATGGTAGGCCATCCAATTCTCGCCGCTACCGATTTCCCAGAGCATGTCAGGGCGGGTACCACCGCCCCTGTCGAACTTCAGATTCAACTCCCGTTCGTCCAGGATGGGTCGTCCCTCTGCGCCCGCCACACCCATCGCGCTGATGAATTTGGGGATGTACGCACTGATCAGCCCCTGGACGCGCTGCGCTCTCGCCTGTCGCTCCGCTTCGTTGACGACAGCACCCAGCTCAAGGACGTCCCTCTTTAGCTGCTCTACCCGGCGGACAAGATCGCCATCGCCCTCGACCTCCCCAAGCATTTGGAGACCTTGTTCGGTCGCGCCAATGAACCTGTAAACGCTTTCCAGGGTGTGGGTTCGCCCCTGTTCGGCGTCTACTTCGTTTTCGAAGCTCTTGCGCGTCTGCTGGAGCGCAAGAAGTTCACGTTCGTCACGAATCAAACCTTCCTGGATCGCGACCATCTCCCGATCCACCATCGGCTTCGTCGAAGCAGCGCCAGCCGCTAGGGCCGAAAGCTCAGCAATCGGCCCCTCTAGTTCCATCAAGGCCATCCGAGCAACCTCGGAAGAGGATCCGCATAGAATGCACTCATCCGCATGAGTGCGAGCAGCAAACCAGCCTGCGCCTTGGACGCTGGCGTTCTGCTCCAGAAGTATGGCGTCATAGTCCTGCACCGACCGAGCTAGACTACGTAAACGCCTCAGACGCCGCCTCTGATCAGAAATTGATGCATCCAATGCCACTTCCTTTAAACGGATCGCGTGGAGCCGGTCAACCGCAGCCGTGGTTCTTCCATCTGTAGCGACTGCAGCGCCGCCCGCATCAACTACTTTGCGCAGAATACCTATTAATGTTTGCGGATTTTCCGGGGGCTCGCCAGACGGTAGAAGACTAAGTTCTTGAGCCCTGTAGAAGGCCCCCTGGGCATTGGCCTTCCAGCGGTCAATCGCATCCCGTCGAGTCTTTAGTTCGATCTCGGTTTTTCTCAGCTCATCCCGGAGTAGGCGGAGGCGGTTAGATCTGACCAAGTCTTCGTTAGTCACAATCCCCATTGCTAGCGGTAGAACATACTGCAGCTTAGTACGATGCGAGGACGAATCGGCCTTGAAGAAAAGCGTATAGGGGTTGGCTACGATGTGCTGGGGAAGCAAATTGAAGGAGGCCATATCCCTGAAGCTTGCCCGATTATTCTCGCCCTCCGGAAGAAGAGATAGGTTCGAGAGACCTGACATGTCATCGAACATTGCCTTGAGCCGGGTGACGTTGTGATTGGCCTTAGGTCTTTTGGGCAACGGAGTCGCTACGTCCTCCCCTTGCTGCAGCCAGATATCCTCCGACACCTGACGGGCTTCAGGCTTTGGCCTGGCGATCCGCATCCGACCAACAGCCGTCTCGATTTCCAGCCCGTACCAGGATGCAAGATCACGGATGTAGCCGACGGCTATAGAGCATGTCCCGGAGCCCAGGACATAGTTGATGATATCGAGAATGGACGACTTCCCGGTGCTGCTCCACCCAGTGATGATTGACACTTGATCAACATCGAAAGGTACAACGCGCGGCTCCAGTTGAATGTCCTCCGGCCAGACGATGACGGAGTGGATAAACAGCTTCATCGACTTAGAACTCCACGGCCAGTTGACGCCGAATAACAGTAAGAGGCTCTGCGGCGAACCAATTCCCCAATCGCTTCGCAGCGCTCGCCATCTCAGCATGGCGGGATGCATCACGGAGCGGGACTGGCAGATTGCTTCCAACAGCTCGGAAAGTCGGCAGGCCCTCACCTCCTTCACGCTGCAGCAAGTCCGCGACCACTGCGAGTTGTAGCGCTTGAAGAGTCGGCACATATGCAGCTTCAAGCCGACGTTGCAGTCCTGCCAATAGATCAGGACGCTCCGTGACGACTTTGAGCAAACCACTATCGAAGTTCATCCGGTGGATTTTTTCGACGCTCTCGCCGTGGAACAAGATCGCAGCGGCAATGATAAAAAGCGGAAGCGACGGAGCGCGGCCTTCGGCGACGACACCAAAATGCTTAGACAAGTACCAGAAGCAACGCGCAAGAAGCACAGGGTTACGCGCAAGAATCTCCTCGTGGTCAAGCCTCATCGTCGTCTCCGCGCCTGAAGCTTGGATCCCACCAAACCTCATCTCCCTCGGTCAGTCGATGGTAGTTGCCCGAAGTCATATACAGCTCGTCGCAGGAGTGTCCGTCGAGACTCTCTCGATACTCGTATGTGGTGTCGGCCAACACGGCCAAGCCGATCTGGGATGGACTCGCCGAATTCATCTCACGCGTCCGCCGGCGCATGATGTTTCGCCACCGCTCTCGCAATCGATCTGATCTATTGGCCCACTCAGCGAGCGGAACATCACCACCTTTCACTAGGCGATACTTCTCAATACTGAACTTAAGAAAGTGATCGACCGCTTGAAACACATCCTCCTCGTCCGCGGAAATCCGACCAAGATGCCCTACGAAATTTCGGGTCAGAGCTCGCTCGCGGTCGGCAGCAGCGACGGGAACCTCACCCGATGGCCTAGGCAAAAAACGACTTCTCTTCTGTACGTCCTGAAGCACATGGCTCTGCAGAAGAATTTCGCGGCGAGAGATAAGTGCGGGGCGACCTTCGGACCACTCAGTCCTAACTTTCGTAGTAAGCCATCCGAGTAAGCCGTCGATGATTGCATCGGCGTCCGCTTGGGGATGGAGACCCAATCCGTTCGCCAAGACGGAACGAGCGATAGCCGGCTTATCAGCGTCGACAATCTCGATTGCTTCGACCAGTCCAGACAAAGCCGCGTCATCGCGGGCCAGCACGTCGGCAATGAGAGTGTCGATCTTCGCCTTGCCGGGCTTAGCGCCAGCCGCGCGAAGGGCGGCGACAATGCCGGAGGTAGGCGTCGCCTGGAGCGCTCGATCCCGAAGCTGCGTTGCGAGCGGTGTCGCAACCCACCGGTTCACAAAGAGGAGATGACGTTTGCAGTCTTCGCCTTCAGGCCTCTCCCGAAGCTGAAGCCAGATCTGCAGCGTTCGCCACAACGCCCTACTACGATCATTCAGGAGCTTCGATGAAGGCTTGGAAGTATTCTTGTCCTGCTCCGCAAGGATTAGCTTCCCGTCGCGCAGCACTGCAACGTCGTCGAAATGCTCCACTGCGACAACATCTCTGCTGGAGGTCGCCGTAGCAAGATGATGAAGCGCCCGGTCAAGCTGCAGGATGTAACCCGCGCTCTGAGGCCCTGCCGTATTGTCTCTGGTCTTGACCAAATTGACTGATCCGTCAGCCCCAGGCTTCATCGTAGGGTGGTAGCTCGCAAAACTTCAAGCTAGCAGTTTTCACCCCATATCCAATTGTAAAGCCGGAACCATTTCTGGTCGCTCATGGGATTCGAGGGGCTTTAAAACGAAAATGGCACCAGCAACCGGCCACACCTCAGGCTTGTCCATCGCTATTTTTTGAGACGGCGATCAGATTATAGATTTCGCAGAATTCCACGAGCCATGACTTCATGTCGGCGTCGGCGAGGTACTGAGCGACCGCCGCGGGTATCAGCGCTTGAACCTTAGGCTTGAACAAGCCGACTTCCAGCGGCTTGATTACTACTCCCGCTGCGGTTGCTTGCTCATGCACATACACCCAAGCCCAATTGTCTTGGAGGCCACTCACGTTCATGAGCAGGGCGTGGAGATTGATGTTGAGGCTCTGAAGATCGTCACGAGCCAAGAGCTCTTGTCGCTCTGGTGGGTACAGCTTGAAGATGTTCCGCAGGCAGCTTTGGACCAATCCGAGTCTCCGGGACACACCGTACAGCGCAAACTCCTGTGCCTCGACATTGGCGAGTGACGGTACAAGTTCTCCAACCACTCTCCCCACCAGAATGCCGAGGCGAGCGACCGTCTCATCGTGTTGCTTCCACAGCGCTTGAATTCCTTCCTCTGGATAACGCATGGCGGCCTCTCCTGAGCGCTGGTGCCGAGTTCACATCCTCCACGGCATGTTGATCTCGATAAAACTCGTTGAAAAGACCAGCCGTAACCCATTGATCCGTAAGACCCCGAAAACCAATCCACTGGTCGGCGGTCCACAGGAAGGGAGAAAACGGAGAAAACTTGGCGAAATTTTCGCCAAATTAGGGGCTGTGGATATTTGACGAGTCCACAGGCCAGCGACGAAAAGGCCGGAAATAAGGCCTTTTCGTGAGGGGTTGTGGCGGAGAGACGCGGTTAGACCGCAAGGGAATGGTGGAGCGTGGGCAACCGGAATCCAACTCTCTTGATTACCCAGAGTTACCTACGATCATCCACAGATATTTCAGATCATGATGGCCCGCCTCCGCAGCCCCCCTCCGACAGACCTAGGCTACGACTGGCCAATGACCGCGCCCCGCCCCGGCTGGCGCGTCAGGGTGGCACCGGGGCCGAGAGCCGGCCCAAGCAGGCGGACGCCGATCACCGAGGTCGCCCAGCTAGGACGACCAAGACGCAGGGCCGAAAGTATTCAGGCACCGTACCACCGCAAAGCGACCAACTAGCTCTCGGCAGTTCGATATCGACTTCAATTAACGTACCCCAGGCAGTCAGCGGGAGAAGAAGACGGGGGCTGGTGAATTCGCCAAGAGGGTGAGAGTGGTCCCGCCAAACACCATCTCCATGACACGCGGGTGTCCGTAAGCTCCGGCCACGATCAGGTCGGTACGGCTCTCCGCGGCGTAGGCGCGGATGGTTTGGCCTGCGTCGCCGCCGGATGCGCTGCGACGCACGATCTGTGTTTCGACGCCGTGCCGGCGCAAGTGTGCGCAGACCAGCGCATCCTGGGCGTGTGGCTGAAAGCGGCCGTCTTCGACCACTAAAATTTCCGCCGTGCGCATGCGCTGCAGCCAAGGAATCGCGTCGTGGATCGCGCGCGTAGCTTCCCGGCTAGCGTTCCAAGCAATTAGCGCCCGCTCCATTGCAATCGCTCCCGAATCGGTCGGTAGCGACAGGATCGGCCGGCCGCCGCCGGCGGCCAGTTCCCCGAACAAGCGGTGCGGGTGCAGCGCGCCGGGTGGGTCGGCTTCGAGCAGGATTACGTCGGCCAAGCGTGCATGCTCCATGCACATTTGCGCCGGGGTTGCCCACGACAGGGGCGCGCGGCGGATTTCGTATTCGATGCCGGCTTCGCGCAGCCGCGCGTCGGCGGCTTCAGCCATCGCGCGCGCGGTAGTCTCAGCGCATTCCTGCATCGTCGATCCTAAGCTGCCGGAAAAGTATTCCCAGGCCATCGGTTCGGGTTGCGCGTGGCTGACGCCGACCAGCACGGTCAAGCGGGCGTCCCACTGCTTGCACAAGGTACGCGCGGCTTGTAGCGCGGGGTCCGGAATTCTTCCGGACATCATGGGCAGCAAGAGATCCTTGTACATCGGCATCACCTCAGAGTGACTCAAGCCGAACTTATTCCCGTCGCCCGGGCACTTTATTGACTTGGATCAGACCCGTGCGTCGGTGGGGTTGATCCATGTCAATAACTGAGCGCCCAGAGCGATCAAGCTTCTTTCACCCTCCTTTCGAGACGCAGTCATGAACGAGGTCCATGGCATTGCCCCGACACCGCTGCCGCAATGGAGCCAGACGCTGCGCGACGCCAGCCGGGTGCGCATCCGTCCGATCGCGTCCACGGACCGAGCGAGCGAACGCGCATTCATCGAGGGTCTGTCCGATGAGTCACGACGCCACCGGTTCTTGGGACAGATAAGCGCGCCCAGCGAGCGGATGCTCGATTGCCTGGTGAATATCGACCCTCTCCACGACGCCGCGCTGGTCGCTGTGACCTGCGAGGACGATGCGGAGCGCATTGTCGGCGCGGCGCGCTTCAGCTCGGATTCGGACGCGGTCAACTGCGAATGCGCGGTGGTGGTCGCCGATCAGTGGCAAGGGCGAGGCCTGGGCACCGCGCTGATGCGGCACTTGATCGACATCGCGCGCGCTCGCGGGATCGACCGTATGTACTCGGTCGACATGGCCGAGAACGCCGACATGCGGGAACTGGCGATGCACCTCGGGTTTCGTGTCCGCGCCGAACCGGGCGAAGCATCCCTGGTTGTGTACGAATTGTCCCTTTAGCCGTCGCGGCATCGACCACTAACGCGCAGTCGGAACATTCCCATGTCCGTCGCCCACACGTTCGATCGCCTCGCCAAGTTGTCCTCGCGGTTCGCAGGACGTCCAGCGGCATTCAGTCTGGCGGCCCTCACGATCGCCGCCTGGTTGGCATCGGGCCCCCTGTTCGGCTTTTCCGATACCTGGCAACTGGTGATCAATACCGCCACCACCATCGTCACCTTCCTGATGGTGTTCTTGATTCAGAACACCCAGAGCCGGGATACCGAGGCGATCCAGATCAAGTTGGACGAACTCATCCGCGCGACCGAACAGGCCAACAACGCCCTCATGGACATCGAGGAGCTCGATGAGGAGAGCCTCGACGCGTTCCGCCGTCGCTACGAAGAGCTCGCCGCGCGCTCGCGCAAAAGCTAGGCCTTCAACGGCTCGCCAAGACGGCGCCCAGGACGAACGCCGCTTGCATGGCCGTCACGCCCGCGGCGACCCGCCACGCGTAGTCGCGGCCGCCGCGCGTAACCGCGACCAGACACTTCACCGCGCCGTTGACCGCGAACGCACCGAGCAGTCCGTACTGAGCCGGACCGGCCGGGCCGCCCTGCGCGACCGTTTGCGCCGCAGCCGCCGCGGCTGCGTGCACGTCGGCCAGACCGGCCAGGGTCAGCACCCAAGGCAGGCTTGCTGCGCCGAGCCAAGCGCGCGCCAATGACGCGGCGATCAAAACCCCGGCCAGCAATGCCGACAGCCGCAGCGCCGACAAGGGATCGTACGGGCGCTCCGCCGCCGCCTCGCCGGTACCGGCTTCGGGGGCAACCGCGCGCGCGGCCAGCCAGGCGGCGGCCAGGGCACCCAGGCCGGCGCCGGCCAGCGCCGGTGCCGCCCAGGCCAGAAGGACGGGCGAAAACAGCCCCAGCACCAGGGCCAGTTGCAGCACGGTCGCGATGTTGGACATCAGCGCCGCGCTCGCCGCCAACGGCGCGAGCGCCGGCTGGAGGCGCGCGCGTTCGGCCATTGCCGCGACCGTGGCGGTGCTGGACACGAATCCCCCCGCCAGGCCGGCGATCGGCAGACCCGCGCGCGCGCCAAACACTCGGGACGCCAGATAGCCACCGGCGCTGACGGTCATCACCCCAACCGCCAGTGTCCACAGCTGATGGGGGTTGATTGCGCCCCAGGGATCGAGCGCGCGATCCGGCAACAGCGGCAGGACGATGAACGCGCATGCGGCCAACAGCAGCAGGCCACGCAGTTCCTCGTGGCCGATCCAGTGGCGACTGAAGCGGTGCAAGCGTTCGCGCGCAGCCAGCAAGATCGCCATTGCCACGCCGAGCGCGGCGGACACCACGGCCGCGCGCATGGCCAACGCGCCGATCAGGAACGTCAGCAGCCACGCCGCCTCGGTGGTCAGGCCGGGATCGCGCCGGCGGGTGCCGAGGTAGCCGGCGACCACCAGCGCCCCCAAGGTCGCGCCGGCCACCAGCAAGCCGACTTCGCCCAGTTGCACCGCGGTGGCGCCGATCAGCGCGCTCAGGGCGAAGCTGCGAATGCCCGCGAGTTGGCGCGTGGAGCGGCCGCGATGGGCGCGCTCGCGCTCCAATCCGACCAGCAGGCCGACCGCGAGCGCCACCCCCAGGCCGATGAACGAGGGCAGCGCGACCGGCGCCATGGCGCTGGCTCAGGCCCCCAGCTCCAGCACCGCGCGGCCTTCGATGCCGCCGGCCTGCAAGCGCCCGAGCACAGCATTGATCTCGCTCAGGCGGAAGCGCTCGATGCTGGCTCGAACCTTGCCGTCGACCGCGAATGCAACCGCTTCGGCCAGATCCTGACGCCCACCGACGATAGAGCCGCGCAGCGTGATGCGCTTGAGCACGACATCGAAGATCGGAGTGACAAACTCGCCCGGCGGCAACCCGACCAAGCTGACCGTGCCGCGCCTGCGCACCATGCGCAAGGCTTGCGAGAACGCCGGTGGCGCGACCGCGGTGACCAGCGCGCCGTGAACGCCGCCTCCGGTGATGTCCAGCACCGCTTGCACCGCGTCGGGCGCGGCGGCATCGATCACGGCTTCAGCGCCGAGCGAATGCGCCAGTTCGAGCTTAGCCGCACTCACATCGACGGCCAACGTACGCAGGCCCATCGCCTGACCGTACTGCAGCGCCAAATGGCCCAGGCCTCCGATACCGGACACGAGCAACCACTGGCCCGGACGCGTATCGGTCTCGCGAATGCCCTTGTAGCTGGTCACGCCGGCGCACAGGATCGGAGCGATCGCGGCGAAGTCGCAGTCGCGCGGCAGGCGCGCAACGTAATCGGCATGGGCCAGCGCATAGTGAGCGAACGTGCCGTTGACGCTGTAGCCGCTATTGCGCTGGCGTTCGCACAGGCTTTCCCAGCCTGCGATGCAATGCTCGCAGCGACCGCAGGCATCGTGCAGCCAGGCGATGCCGACCGCATCGCCGACCCGCAGGTATTCCACGCCCGCGCCGAGCGCAACCACAATCCCCGCACCTTCGTGGCCCGGGATAAAGGGCAGCGAGGGCTTGACCGGCCAGTCGCCGCGTACTGCGTGCAAGTCGGTATGGCACACGCCGCTGGCGCGGATCTCCACCAGTACTTCGCCGCGTCCGGGCGTGGGCACGGGCAGTTCGGACAGACGCAATGGTTCGCCCAGGGTGTAGGCGACGGCGGCTTGCATGGTGGCGGTCATGTCGGTCTCCGACGCGGTGCGGAAGCGCGTTCGAATCGATGGGAGTCGGTCCGGGCTTGGCGCTGGCGTCGCCACCAATCGCGGCAGCGCGCAAGCCATCGCTCACCCCGGCCGGGCTCGCGGGACGCGTTGGCCTGGGCCACAACAGGCGCCAGCGGCGCGTCGAACAATGAAAACACCACGTCGTCTTCGATCCACCGCAACTGCCGGCGCAGCGCGCGTTCGGGCGATTCCTGTGGGCGATTGGGGCGGTAACGCGTCATGGCAGGGCTCCGGCGATGAAACAACGGTCGGGTCGATCTCAATGCGCGTACAGCACCGGAAGATCGGCGGCGATCAACAACTCGCGCGTGACGCCGCCCAGCGCCCATTCGCGTAGGCGCGAATGGCCGTAGCCACCGGCGATCAGCAAGTGCGTTGCGTTGAGCCGTGCGAACTCCAGCACTTGGCGGGCGACACTGTCCTCGCCCGCGGCGCGCGCGACCCACGAGGCGTCCACGCCATGGCGGCGTAGATGCGCGATCAGGCGCCGGCCGGACGGCTCGGCATCGACACCGCTGCCATTGTCGATCGCCAGTATGTCCACGGACGTGGCCATCGTCAGCAAGGGCAGCGCGTCGCGCACCGCGCGCGCCGCCTCGCGGGTGGGCTGCCAGGCGATCACGATGCGGCGCATCGGCACCACCGCGTCGCAACGCGGCGGCACCACCAGCACCGGACAGCCGGATTCGAATAGCGCTGCGGCGAAGTACTCGCGCGGCGTCGCCGCGTCGAGGGTGTCGCCGATCGCGCCGCCCAGCACGACCAGATCGCAGTCGAATGCCTCGCGTGCGGCGACACGTGGCGCACTGAGGTGGAGCGCTTCGGTCACCCGCGCATCCCACTGAATGGTCTCGCTGGAAAGGCGCTCGCGCAACGCGGCCAGGCGAATCTGCCCCCGCTCGCGCAGTTCAGTGTGCGACTGTACCGTGGCGAGGTCCGGCATCATGCCCCACGGGTGCACCATCGGCGGCGGCAAGTCGACCATTTCCAGCACCTGCAAGTGCGCGCCATGCAGCGCGGCCAGGCGGGTGGCCACATACAGCGCATCGGCGTCGCCGTCGTGGCCGCCCAGCGGAAGCATCAGGCTCTTGTACATGGGCGGGTTCTCCTGCAGTCGGTTCGAGCGCATTGCACGCCGCTGGCGGCTGGCCGACATGACCTGGATCAATAAACGCGCTGATGACGCCGCGGCAGTCGCGCACCGTGTTGATCTGGATCAAGCCGGCCGGCCGCCACGGGCGTGCAATGGGCCCGACCTCCCAAGGAGTGCGACCATGAACAGCGAAAAGTTACGTCGATACGTCCTGCAAGAGATGGGCTTCGATCCGCGGGTGGACGCCAGCGGCATCGGCGTGAGCGTGGAAGACCGCATCGTCCACCTTGCCGGCCATGTACACAGCCTGGCCGACAAGCACGCGCTGGTGGAGGCGGCCGCGCGGGTCAAGGGCGTGCGCGGGGTGATCGTGGATGTCCAGGTCCGCTGTGAGAACGACGCCTGCGTCGAGGACGCGGTACTGGCCAAACGCGCGACCGACGTCCTGGCCTGGGATGCGACCCTGCCGCGCGACGCGATCAAGGTCGCGGTCGAGCACGGCCGCTTGGCGCTGACCGGTGATGTGGATTGGCAGTACCAGCGCAGCCGCGTCGAGCAGGATCTGCGCCGGCTCGCCGGGGTATCTGGAATCGATAACCGCATCGAGATCCGCAAGGTGGGCCGGCGCCAGGACATAGAGCATGCGATCAAGGATGCGATGCGGCGCCGCGCCGACATGGACTCCGCGCGCATCCGCGTGGATGTCGACGAAGGCGGCCAAGTCGTCTTGAAGGGCAAGGTCGCCGACTGGCGTGCGCGCAACGCGGTGGAAGACGCGGCGTGGCTGACGGCGGGCGTGCGGTCGGTGGACAACCGCGTCCGCGTTCGCTGAATCCCCGGCGCATCGCTCTAGCGAATCGGAGCAGACTGATGAAAATGCTGGTCGCCGTGGATGGCAGCGACAACGCGCTGCGCGCCGTGCGCTACGCGGCAAAACTTTCCGTACAGTTCCACGCGCCCGCGCCGCTGCTGTTGCTGTATGCGGATCCGCCGCTGATGCGCAGCGTCGCGGTCAGCCTGGGCGCGAAGGAGGTCGAGCGCTACCATGCGGAGAATGCCCGCCACGTGCTGAGCAAGGCCAGGGCGGTGCTCAAGCGGGCCAAAATCGAGTTCGATGAGCGTTCGGCCGTGGGCGATCCGGCCGCGATCATCGCCACGTTCGCGCGCAGCGAGCAATGCGATCTGGCGATTATGGGCTCGCACGGGCGGTCCGCGCTGAAGGGCTTGTTGCTCGGGTCGGTCACCAGCAAGGTCATTGCCGCCGGGGGGGTCCCTGTGCTCGTGGTCCGCTGACTTTCGCACCCAAGACGCAGCGGTCCGCGACGGCGTTTGGCGTGCATCGCGTTGCCGTACACAGCGCGCCTCGCACCGGTGGTCCCGGCGCGGACTCCAGCGCGCCACAGCTCAGCGCACCGACTGCGCGGAGTCTGACGTTATGTCCGCCAATGCCCCCGACATCTCGCTTGCCGGCACTCGAGATTGCGCGTAGCGTCCCCCAGATCGACATGTTTCGGGCGCCCGCATCGATGAAAGCGCTCTCCCAGGCCAGCTTGGCCGTGCTTTCTCGCGCCGGCGTCGGCGCCGTGCGCGGTTACAGCCTGCGGGGCCACGCTGATGGCTATGTCCTCTCGGTACAGGACGGCCTGCCCGAAGCCGTGCAAAGCGCAAAACATAGCGGCGGCCGCCAATTTGCCCGCCTAGATACCGCCCTCGCGCTGCTACGGATCCTAAGCGTGACGGCGGTCGACTTACGCGTGATAGAAGCTACCGGGCCGTCTCCATGGCCCTAGCGCCGCGGACGCCAGTCGCCCAAGCCACGCTGGACCGCCTGCACGCCGAGGCCGCCCCGCCGCCACAGGCCGCGACGCGCGCCCGGTCGCCCCGTAGCCCCCAGCCCTGAGCTCGCCACGATGCCGCTCTCGATCCGCCGTGCCAAGGCCCGCGCCGCCGCCCTGCTCGATGCCCTCGAGGTGGGTGAAACCTGGGACGTCTCCGACGCCGAGCGTGCCTTCAATTTCGACCGCCACTGGGCGGTGCTGGTGGCCCGGGCGCCGCGCGGGTTGCGCGCTCAGCTGTTGGACCTGGAAGGGCAGGCCCGGGATGCGTCGCCGACGTTCGCGCGGCTAAACCGTTCGATGGGGCTACCCCGAATTCGCTGAGCCCAGTCTCCCAGCCAACGTCAGACGAGGCGGAGCCGAGATCCGCGCGGCGTGGTACCTCAAACGACGTATACGCCGAATTTGAGTCCCCGTTTATGGGTGCGAGCTGTCTTCGAAACCCTCAGCGATTCATTCGGGCTCTAGACTTAAGCGATGCTCCACTAAAGGTAATCGGGGCCATCGCGCGACGAATTTTCTCCCGTCGCTCTCCGCTTCAAGACCCGCTGTGCGTTGACAGGCCGCGTCCCCGGGCGAAGTATGAGAGCCCCCGAATCCAGGCCCGAATCAGGAAGCGGCACAGACATATGATCATCGTTCCCGGGCAATGCATTGGCTCGCTGCGATTTCTTTCAAGCCAGCGGGAGGTGTGCGAGCAGCTTGGACCGCCCGGGCACCGCCACGATTATGGCGACGGCCGCGAGCGCTGGGACTATCCGCAGTCGAATGTGCTGTTTCTGGAAGGTTACGGCGTGATGTCGGTGTCCTTAGAACATGGGCCAGCCATGCTGTGGGACACGGATGTCTTCGGATTGAGCGTACCGCAGCTGATAGCCTGGCTCGGACACCATGAAGTTCAGGCCCGCGTCGAATACATTTGCCGGTCGTGCGGAGATCTCACGGTCGAGGCTTCGTCGCTCGGCTTATCGGTTTACTATTTCGATGACGAGGGCGAGGAATCGATGCCGGAGGGGCTGGAAATCAGCGTTGTAGAATGGGCGCGGGGGACGTTGGTCCAGCACCCGGAAGCTTCCACACCGCCGGGTAGTTGACGGTCGGCCCGTCAAGCGCTCGAAGTCAATCCGCGTTTACCTGCGTGAATAAACTGGTTTGAACTTGAGGCCTTGGTCGCGGCCGAATTGGAACCAGAAATTCGAGCCGTCTTGCCGTCTGACAACCAAACCGAGACTTCGCAGAATTCCTCGTGTAGTTGCAGCCGCCGCATGCCCTCCAGTAGAAGGCGGGAGCATCGCACATCACGGCCTCGTCGCCGCGCTCGGGGTGTCGCAGGCAAGCTGTTTACGAGCTCACTAGATGGAAGAAGCACTAACGACTGCCAACCTTATCCCCACATGCCGTCTGACCTTTACCGACGCAGGTCGGCGCTACGTCGCAGATGCGCGCCGGATCCTGGCGCGAGTAGACGAGATAGCGCGCGAGGCAACGGGGAGTTCGTCGAACCGACCGGACGCCTGCTGATCAGCGCGCCGCGCATGTTCGGACGGAGGCATGTGCCCCCGATGGCCGGCAATTTCCTGCCCGAACACAATGGAATTAGTGTCCATCTGCAACTGCTCGACAACAACGTCGATTTAAGGCCGGCGCCGAAGATATCGCGGTGCGGATTGGCGCACTCCCGACAGCACGGCAATCGCAACTCGGCTCGGCGCCATGCGTGCGATGCGGGCCGCTAGCCCCGCGTTGCTGCAGCAGCATCGCGTGCCGCAGCATCCGTGCGATGCTGGCCAAGCTACCTGCGGTTACGCTGGATATTCCACCGTCAAACCCCGCGACTAAGACCCGGCGGGCGCAGGCACGCCTGTCGATAACGAACCCAACGCCGCCATTGCTGAACTTGGCACGGCGGGCCCTGTGATTGCAGCCCTCGATCTACATAGGGCCTTTCTGATCCGCTGACACAAAGCGGCCCATGCAAAAAAAGCCGGCGGCCCACAACAACCTGTGCGATTCAGTGCCCTACCAGCCGTACACGATCAGTGCAACGAGGAGCATGCACCCCGTAATGGCCGTGGCCCAGTAGGAGAAGATCATCGACCGCCGATTGTCATTGCAATAGCCCGACCCGGCGCCGTTCAAGCTAAGTCGGAAGCTTCGGTCTCGCAGATACAACATCGCCACCCTTGCCGCCCTGTATCCAGATCCATTCCCTAAGGTTTCGTTGAAATGTTTCAGCTGGGCCGGATGATTGTCCTGCATCATCCGCCAAAATCGAATTTGAATCACTGACTCAGCGGAAAGCGCTAGGACAAAGCCTACCAATGAAATCACTGTAATAGCATTCACTTGGTCCTATTCTCCGCCTCAAACTTGCGTTAACAGCCACCATCGCCACGGATTGGCCGACGCAGGCAAATCGGGCTGACAAGACTCTACAGAAGGCCAACCCTCGTTCTCAGTTGCCTGCTCGGCGGCCTCCGCTTGAGCGACCCGATCTTCGGCGCCGGTGCGCGCGCCTCCTTCTAGCGGCTGGATGAAGCGCGTCTTCATGAGCATTGCTACCGAAGATGCAATCAATAAGGACCATTTCGGCCCACGGCCTTTTTTTGAAAACCAGCCTCGCGTGGCGACGACAATGACGTCGCCGCCACTGCGCGCATCTAGATCGATCCGTTGGACTTGGAGCCCGGAATATTGACCTTGTCGATACCATGGAGGATGCCGTTCGTCGAATCCATATCCTGCGTGGTGATGTTGGCGCCGTCGATCGTCACCTTCCCGCCATCTCGACTGATGGGGGCCTCCTGGCCATGGGCTGTCCGCGCCGTCGACCACTTGCCCAGTTCAGACGAAGTACGGCGCCCCTTGATCACGTGGTAGTTGATGATGTCCGCCAACTCCGCTTGGTTATCCGGCTGATACAACTCGTCCAGCCTACCGACCGGCAGCTTGTCGAATGCCGCATCGGTGGGAGCGAGGATGGTGTGGGGGCCAACTCCACTCAACACTTCCTTCAATCCGGCCTTGTCGACGGCCTGCAAGAAGATGTTGAACGTACCGTTGGTAGCGGCTGTATCCGCCAGATTGAGGCCCGGGCGGCTGGAACCTTGATTCGCGTTCATGAGAATTTCCTAAGCTGGACCTGCTGGTGCAAATCCGAGGTGGCCGTAGCCAATAGCCCCTGATTGCCAGAGGCGCGAGCTCAATGCGGAGACGGGGTGAAAGCGCGACGCGGCTTGAGTAGCCATTGCGGCATTGCACCGCAGCCCCATGACTGTCCTCTTATTGGAGTTAGGTGAACGTGACGGTCGCGTTGGGAGCCGAGCGAGCTCAAACGGTGGCTGTCAGCACCGCCGCAAGACGGCCCGCCACCGAATTGCTAAAAGCGTCCGGATCCCCCAGAGCTCAGGCACATCTGGAACAACGCCGAGAAGCATCGTCCGAGACGATCGTACGCAGGTCTTAGGTATCCCCACCATTCGGCATCGATAGGCTAAACGCTGAGCCGCAGGAGAGTCCTATTTCGGTCTCTCGACTCGTCGTTCGTGCTCTGCGCTTCGATCATTAAGCGCGCGCACCTGATGTCTATAGCAAGCACGGCGGCACTCGTTCGTCGCCCTCGGCGTTCCTCCTGAGTACGCCGTTGGCCAGAAGCATCGCGTCTAGACGGTGCAAGACGTGCACGCGGTCGCGATCGTCGGCGTGCGCCAGGATGTCCATGGCTAAAGCATGGAACTGAGGCCAGAACTGCGCGCGATGCCGCGCACTCTCAAGCCAGTCCGGCAGCATCCGCGCCAGACGATCGAGCCTCGCATCCAGTTGCGCCGTCGTCATCACGCCGGCGCGCCCGGCCAATGCGCCTCGACCCGATGGACGCCGCCATCGTCGACCAGCGCGAATTCGAAGCCCGGCTGTTCCACGCCGTCCAGGGTCAAGCTCTTGTTTGCCGCCCCGTCCTGACGCACCAGGATCGAATACAAGCTGGCGCCGTAGCGGTATCGCATCCGGTACTCGGGCCAATCGACGGGCAGACAGGGCCGCAGGCGCAGGCGGCCGCCGCTGCGCTGCAGGCCGAGCAACGATTCGGTCAGCAAACGGTACATCCAGCCTGCCGAGCCGGTGTACCAGGTCCAGCCGCCGCGCCCTACATGCGGCGCCACGGCGTATACGTCGGCAGCCAGTACATAGGGCTCCACCTTGTAGCGCGCGGTGTCCTCGGCATTCAATGCATGACCGATGGGATTGATCATGCGCGCCAGTTCCCAGGCGCGCACGGTGTCGCCCTGCTCGGCGAAGGCCATCGCCGCCCACACCGCGGCGTGCGTGTACTGACCGCCGTTCTCGCGCACGCCGGGCACGTAGCCGCGGATGTAGCCGGGATCCTGGTCGAGGCGGTCGAACGGCGGATCGAGCAGTTGCACCAAGCCCGCATCGCGCCGTACCAGATGGCGGTCGAGCGAGTCCATCGCCTGCCAAGCCCGCGCCGGATTGGCCGCGCCGGACAGCACCGACCAGCTCTGCGAGATCGAGTCGATCCGGCACTCGCCGTTCGCCGACGAGCCCAATGGGGTACCGTCGTCGAACCAAGCGCGGCGATACCACTGCCCGTCCCAGGCATGGGCTTCGATGTTCTCGCGAAGGCGCTGCGCATGGGTTCGGCAGTATTGCGCGAAGTCGTCGTCGCCGCGCGAGCGCGCCACTTCGCCGAAACGCTGCAAGACATCGAACAGGAAGAAACCCAGCCAGACGCTTTCGCCGCGCCCGGCGTGGCCGACCCGATTCATGCCGTCGTTCCAGTCGCCAGTGCCGATCAGCGGCAGTCCGCGTTCGCCCAGCAGGTCGCAGCCGCGCCGCACCGCCAGCGCGCAATGCTCGTAGAACGATTGCCGCAGATAGGACGCGACCGGCAAGTCGTAATACGACTCTTCGTCTGGATTGACCGGGCGCCCCTCGATGAAGCCCACCTCCTCGTCCAGCACGCCGGCATCGCCAGTCGCTTCCAGGTAGCGGCAGGCCGCCATCGGCAACCACAGATAATCGTCGGAACAGCGCGTGCGCACACCGCGGCCCTGCGGCGGATGCCACCAGTGCAGCACGTCGCCGTGCGGGAACTGATGCGCCGCGCATAGCAGCAGATGCTCGCGGCTCAGGGCCGCAGACGCGTGCACCGTGGACATGCTGTCCTGCAACTGGTCGCGGAAGCCGAAGGCGCCGCCGGACTGGTAATAGCCGCTGCGCGCCAGGTAACGGCAGGCCAGGGTCTGATACAGCAACCAGCCGTTGGCCAGCGCATCGACGCTGGGATCCGGCGTTTTCACCTGCACGGCCGAGAGCAGGCCATGCCAGTGGATACGCACGGCGTCGAGCGCATCGTGCGCGTGCTGCGTGCCGCGCACCCTGCCCGCCAGTTCCGTTGCTTCGGCGTAGCTTCTGCCCGCGCCGAGGCGGAACACAGTTTCACCCTGCTCGCCATCAGCCAGGGCGATCGGCACCTGAATCGCCGCGCACGGGTCCAGTCCGGCGCCCAGACGGCCCGACAGGCGTTCGCGGCGCAGGGCCACGGGATCGCCGAGGCTGCCGTTGCGCCCGAGGAATTCGGTGCGGTCGGCGGTGTAGCTGCAACCGTCGCCGTCGGTGTCGAAGAAGGCGACGCAGCCGTTGAACTCGGTGTTGTAGGGATTGCGCGCGATCAGCACCCCGCTGTCGGCGTGCAGCTCGCTGACCACATGCAACTGGGATTTCGCCCTCAGGTCGCCCAGCACCCATTCCACGTAGGCGACCGCCGACAGCCGCCGCGCGCGCCCGGACAGGTTGCGTAGCTTGAGCACCGAGTACTTCACCGCATCCTCGACCGCGACATACACCCACAGCTCGCTGGCGATGCCGTCTTCGACGTGCTCGTAAACGGTGTAGCCGAAACCGTGGCGGGTGCGGTAGCTGCCGCGGCCCCGGCATGGCAGCGGCATCGGCGACCACGTCCGGCCGGTGTCTTCGTCGCGCAGGTAAAACGCCTCGCCGCCGACGTCGGCGACCGGGTCGTTGTGCCAGGGCGTGAGCCGGAACTCGTGCGCGTTCTCGAACCAGGTGTAGCCCGGCGAACTCTCGCTGACCACGGTGCCGAGCTTGGCGTTGGCCAGCACGTTCGACCAGGGCGCTGGCGTCGGCGCGCCCTCGCGCGAGACGATCACATACTCGCGGCCGTCGGCGGAGAATGCGCCGATGCCGTTGTCGAACACGAACTCGTCGGCAACCGCGCCGAACGGCCACGCATCGTCTTCGTCGCGATCCTCGCGCGGCGGCGGCAGGCCGCACATCGCCGTCGCGTCCTGTGGATCCGGCGCCGCCTCGGCTTCGCCGGCGAACGCCAACGCAGGCGGAATCCGCTCAGTCGGCACATGGCGGCCGATCTGCGTGGCCAAGGTGCCGCGCTGGTCGCTGACGATCACCCGCGCCACCGATTGCAACAGTACGCGGTCTTCCTGCGAGATCTGCTGCGCCGGCCGTACGAAGATGCCGCCGGGGCGCTCGAGGATGTTGGCCTCCGGATCGGCTGAGACCATGCCCAGGATCTGGTCCTGCAGTTGCTGCCGGTAACCCGCGGTGCTCTCGTTCCAGATTACCAGATCCGCGCGCAGCCCCTTGAGCCGCCAATAAGCATGCGCCTGCACCATCTGCCGCACCAGTTCGATGTTGTCGGCGTCGGCGATCTGCAGCAGCACGATCGGCAGGTCGCCGGAGATCGCATGCCCCCACAGGCCCGACTGGCTGCGCTGGTTCTGCAACAGCACGCCTGGGTCTGCGCGCAGCAAGGGATTGGCGTACACGATCAAGCCCGCCAGACGCTCGTACAACTGGGCATCGGCCTGGGACGCGTTGATCTGGCGGCGGACCACTTGGCTGTGGGTCCAGGCCAGATCGAATACGCGGTCGGCCAGGCGGCGGTCGCGGTATTTGTCGACCAGTTCCTCGCAGGCGGCGCGGTCTGCGGCCACGCCTTGAATGGTGTCAATCATCGCAGTCTGTCCCGGCGCCAGCTCGATCCGGCAACGAATGGCGACGATTGGATCCAGCACAGACCCCTCGGTATCTGACAGAGCCTCATCGAGGGTCAGCGCTCTCGGTTCGCGCGGGGTGTTGCCGCGCCCGAGGAAGCGCGCGCGGTCGGTTTCGTAGGAGATCGCGCCAATCTCGGCATCGTGCACGGCGACCAGATGGAACATCCACGGCGGAGTCTCGTCGTGCGAGCGCGGCCGCCGCGTGCACAGTAGCGCCTGCTTTTGCCGCAGGATCTGCGATTGCACGAACAGATTGCTGAAGGCCGGATGCAATTCGTCGGCGATGGCCGGCGCCAATACGACTTCGGCGTAGGTGGTGATTTCGATGGTGCGCGCATGCCGGCTGCGGTTGGTCAGGCGCAACCGACGCAGTTCGATGTCGTCCTCGGCCGAGATCGCGATTTCCATGTGGCTGTCGTAGCCGCGCTTGCGCCCACGGAACTCGGCCTTAGCGTCGGAGAAGATCGCCTCATAGTGCTCCACCGGTACGCAGGTGGGCTGCAGTGCGGCTGACCAGAACTCGCCGCTGGCGACATCGCGCAGATAACAGAAGCTGCCCCAGTGATCGCGGGTCGCGTCTTCGCGCCAGCGCGTCACCGCCATGTCCTGGTGCCGGCTGTAGCCGCCGCCGGCGCTGGTCAACAGGCCGTGGTAGCGCCCGTTGGACAGCAGTTGCACCGACGGTCGCGCGGCGCTGGGGTTGCGCAGGATGCGCAGCTGGGTTTCGGTCTCGGCGCTGGCGGTGCGCGCGCCCGTGCTTTCGGATTCGTGTGGATGGAACACGCCGGTATGCGGAATGCGCTCCTGCAACAGCAGCAGCGTGGCCTGGAACTCGGCATCAGCGACGAAACGCCGCTGCATGGGTTGCTGGCGCAGCAGATGATCCAGCGCCAGCAGCCCCATGCCCTGGTGATGGGCCATGAACGAGCGCACCACTACACAATCCTGACCGGGCGGCACCCGCGTGGCGGTGTAGTCGATGGCCTCGTACAGGCCGTATTCTCCGGCGAAACCCACTGCCGTCAGCCGTTGCAGGTTCTGGCAAGCGGCTTCCGGCGCCACCATCAACGCCAGCATGCTGGCGTAGGGTGCGATCACCAGGTCCTGGTCGAGCCCGCGCTTGAGCCCCAGCCCGGGGATGCCGAACGCACGGTACTGATAGTTCATGCGCACGTCGACGGTGTTGTAGCCCGATTCGGATACGCCCCACGGCACCGCGCGCTCGGCACCGTGGGCGATTTGCGCGTCCACCACGTGGCGTGAAGTCTGGTCGAGCAGCGTGTCCGGATAGGTGGGCATCACCAGCTGTGGCATCAGGTACTCGAACATCGAGCCACTCCACGACAGCAGCGCGACGTCGCCGTTGACCTCGGTCAGCAGCCGGCCCAACGCGAACCAGCTCTCCTGCGGGAGCTGGCCCTGGGCGATGGCGACGAAGTTGCACAGCCGCACTTCCGAGGCCAGCAGGTCGTAATAACCGGCGTCCAGGCGGTGCTCGTCGACGTTGTAGCCGATCGACAGCAGCCGGCGCGAGCGGTCGTACAGGAACTCGTACTCCATCAGCGAGAACTGGCCGGCCACGTGTGCGAGGCGTTCAAGCCGCTCGATGCGTTCGCGTGCCCTGGCCTGCCCCTGCGTGCTGGTGGGCCGCGTCGCGAGTTCGCGCAGCGTCGGGATCGGTGGCTCGGCGCCGTCGGTACCCTCGGCTCGCGCGTCCGAATCGGGTGCGAAGAACTGCAGTTCGGCGAGCGCGGACCGACAGGCGTCGACCAACGCGACCGCCCAGCGGCCGTCGTCGGCGGACGAGGCCTGAGGCCATGCCGCCGACACCACGTCGGCGCGTTCGATCAGTTGCCGCAAGACTCGCTCCGCATCGCGCACACTACCAGGCGCCTGCGCTAACGCCGGCTCGAGCGCGGCGCGAAATTCGCTCACCGCTTCGTCCAGGGCGCCGTCGACGCGGCTGGCGCCGCGGCGGACTTCGTCGAGCACGCCCAAGGTGTCGGCCAAACCCGCGAACGTGCTCGGCGCCAGCACCGGCGCGTCGATGAGGCCGAGCAGGCCCTGGCGCAAGGTCAGCAGATGGCCGGCGAGGTTGCCGCTGTCGACCGTCGATATGTAGCGCGGCGGCAGCGGCTGCAAAGTCTCGGTGTCGTACCAGTTGTAGAAATGCCCGCGATGGCGCGCCAGTTGGTCCAGAGTGGCGAAGGTCGCTTGGGTGCGTTCCATCACTGCATCCGTCTGCGCATAGCCGAAGTCATGCGCCGACAGATTGGCCAGCAGCGACAGGCCGATGTTGGTTGGCGAAGTGCGCCGCGCCACCACCAGGCTGGGGTGTTCCTGCACGTTGTCAGGCGGCAGCCAGTGGTCCTGTGCGCTCACGTGGACTTCGAAGAAGTTCCAAGTGCGGCGCGCGAGCCGGCCGAGGAAGGCCAGTTGCGCGGCGGACAGATCCGCGTCGCGCTGCGCCGACGGTCGCCCGAGCCACGCCATCAGCGCCGGCGAGACCAGCCACAGGCCCAGCAAGGCTGCCGCAATCCACAGCGACTGCGGCCGCAGCGCGGCCAACAGCGCCGCCACCGCCAGCGCGAACGCCGGCGCGGCCCACATGCTGCGCAACTCCGCGTCGGCGACCCGGCCCAGGCTGCGTTCGACTTCGCTGGAAGGATTCCATTGCAACAGATGGCGGCGACTGACCGTCAACCGCCACAGCGTGCGCGAGATCGCGCCCAGGCTGAGCACGGCTTCGTAAGGCAGGCAGGCCAAGCCGACCGCGGCGCGTTGCAATTGGCGCACGGCGGCTTTGCCAACCCGCATCGCATGCGTTTCCAGCGGTACGTCCGGTGGCACCGCCAACACATCGCGCAGCGCCGGCAGCAGCACCGGCAGGAACCACAGGCACAGCAGCCAGGCGGTCCAGGCCAGCGGATTGGGCGATGCCAACCAGCCGATCAGCAGCAAGGCGGTCGCCGCCGACGGCACCAGGCTGCGGCGCAGGTTGTCCAGCAGCTTGCCGCGCGAGAGCCAAGTCAGCGGATTGCGTTCGTAGCCGCCTTGCGCGCGCGGCACCCACGGCAGCAGCCAGGGCAGCAATTGCCAGTCGCCGCGTATCCAGCGGTAGCGCCGCTTAGCATCGGCGGCGTAGCGCGAGGGATAGTCCTCGAACAGGCGCACGTCGCTGGCCAGCCCCGCGCGGGCGTAGCAGCCTTCCAACAGGTCGTGGCTGAGGATGCGGTTGTCCGGAAGCCGGTCCGCCAGCGCCGCTTCGAACGCATCCACGTCGTAGATGCCCTTGCCGACGAAGGAGCCTTCGCCGAACAGGTCCTGATACACGTCCGATACGGTGCGGGTGTATGGATCGATGCCCGGCTCGTTGCCGAACATGCGCGCGTACCGGGTCGCGCGGCGCTCGCTCTGGATGGTGCCGACGCTGGGCTGCAGGATGCCGTAGCCGCGCACCACCCGGCCCTGGCCGGCGTCCAAGTGCGGGCGGTTGAGCGGATGCGCCATGGTGCCGATGAAGGCGCGCGCGGCGTCGTGCGGCAAGCGGGTGTCGCTGTCCAGGGTGATGACGTAGCGCACCTGTCGCAGCGGCGCGGTGTCGCCGACCACGCGCGCGAACTCGTCGTGGCGGCCGCTGCGTAGCAGCCGGTTCAGCGCCGACAGCTTGCCGCGCTTGCGCTCGTGGCCCATCCAGCAGCCTTCGCGCGGGTTCCACTGGCGCGCGCGGTGGAACAGGAAGAACAGGTCGCCGCTGTCGGGGGCATAGCGCGCGTTCAGCGCTTCGATCTGTTGCGCGGCGCGCGCCAGCAGCGCGTCGTCGCTCGGCAGTTCCTGGCGGTCGGCATCGAGGAAATCGCTCAATAGCGCGAAGTGGATGTGGCGGTCGCGATTGGCCAGGAAGCGGACTTCCAGGCCTTCGACCAAGCTGTCCACGCCCTGCGCGCTGCCGAACATGCACGGCACCGCCACCAGGGTGCGCGAATGCTCCGGAACGCCCTTGGAGAAATCCATGCGCGGCAACGGCCGCGGCGCCACCAGCAAGGTTGCGGCCCAGTTGACCAGGGCGATGCCGAGCTCGCTGAACACGATCGCCGCGAGGATCGCCAGCAACCACACAGGTACGACAGTGGCTGCATACTGCGACAGCACGCCCCAGGCGAACAAGCCGGCGATCGCGGCGATCGGTATCAGATAGACCGGTAGCGGAATTCTCGCCGGACGCCAGCGCAAGCTCGGCCGGGGCCGCCCCGCAGCGACGGCGACCTGGGCCCGGGTCCGCGCCAATCCCTCGTCGACCAGGTAGTGGCCCACGTGCCCTAGATTGTCGTCGGCCGCCCCTGCCTGCGCGCCCGTTTGCGCCAGCTGCAGCACGATGTCGGCCACCTGCTGTTCGCTGACGCCGCCCAGCTGCGCCAGCTTTTCCACCACGTGGCGGTAGCTGTCGCGGGTGCCGAAGTCCATGCGCGCGTAAGTGCCGGCCGGATCCTCGCGCAGGCGGCGCTCGATCCAACTACTGCCTTCGACGAACTCGCGCCAATCCATCTTGGCCAGGAAGCGCAGACTGCCGATGCTGTTGCTGATGGACACCTGGTCCGCCGCCTGCTGCTGGCTTTCCAGGTGCACCAAGCCCTCGATGCTGTGGCCACCGTCGGCGACCCATTGCTCCAGCCACGCGACCGGCATCGACAGCACCGAGCCGCGCGCCTGCAGGCCTCGGGTGAGTTCGGACACGAACGCGCCGGTCAACGGCGGCTGCGAACGCGCCATGTCGGCGACGATCAGAACGACGTCCTTAGGGCTTTCCGCGGCGGTCTTGTCAAGCAAGTCAACCCACTCGCGCGCCAGCCGGTGATCGGCGCCATCGCGCATCACCCGCACCGCCATGCGGCGCAGATTCTCGATCAACGACAGCCTGAGCATGATCGGGATTGCCCACAGCTCGCCTAGTTTCAAAGGCGCGACCGATTGATAGGCGGCGACGAAGCGGCTGAGTGTTTCGCCGTCGACGCGGCCATCGCCGTGCGCAATGGCTTCGAGCGAGAGGTCGTAGACGCGAGGTAGCCCGAACGATGCGCCCCGGCTCAGACACGGCAGTTGGCGGCTATAGCCTTTGGGCAAATGCCGGCGCGCGGTACGAATTTGCTCTTCGATCAGGTAGTAATTGTCCAGCAGCCATTCGGCGGCTGGCGTGACGCGCATATCGTCGCGGACCATCCGCGTAAGTAACAAGTAGGCGTCATCCAATAGACCCGCGTTCTCCCCCAGCCGGGCCAGCAGCCGTTCTGGTCCGGCACGGGCGCGCAGCTGGTGCTGGCGCGCCAACGCCTCGCCATGCCGTTCCATCTGTTCGACGCTGAACAGCTGCGACCGCAGCGGCCCTTCGACTTGCACCGCGGCGTGGACGGCGACGCGGCGCCAGCGCCACCAGCGCCTGCGCAGGCGCAGCCAGCGGCTGAGTATCGTCCAAAGCTGAGGCATCGCAGACCAAAATCAGCGGCGAGCCATCGCCGGGAACTCATACTCGCAGCTGCTAGGCTACCGCCAAGTGAAATCTCTTACCCTCGCAACATGGATTAGGCGCTGAACACCCCAACCACCTCAAAGAAATCATTGTGTGCAAGTTGCGATGCAGTCTGCTGCCGATTGACTGTAGTCGTCCAACCTGAGGATCGGATACCGGATCATCTAACGACGCATACGTCCAGTGGACTTACGGTCATGGCACGAGATGAAGAAGGTTGGTGCGTCGCCATCGACCCGGCACTCATGTGTTGTGCTATCTATGACGCCCGCCCCGAAGTGTGTCGTCGGTTCGCCATGTCGGGGCCTTGTTGCCGAGAGGTGCGTGAAGACTATCGAGAGCGCACTGTCAGCGGCATTCCGTTGAAACTGTATTAGCCAATTCCGGGCAACCTGTTTGCGTTGATGCGTCGTAGAGCATCGCGACTAACGCCCCCCGCGGCGGACAGCCCACATTGATCACTCAACAAAAGAGCTAAGCCCTGGATCGCCGACGCTGAGATCGTTCCGACCAAGTCAGCTTGACCGATGGCACCAAAGGCTGAGGCTCCGTATTCGCCGCCAGCGCTTTCAGTCGAATCACTGTGTATTGGCCGTCACCGAGCAAGTCAAAGCGCCCCGGCGGATTTCTGAGAATGGCGTCTCGATCGAGAAATGCCTCGCGTCCCGCCTGTGGCGGCCGCGATGCGCTGCACAGTGCCGGTGACAACCGAAGTCTACTAGTTCCGTTTCTGTTCCAGGGGTGTCCTGGTACCAAGCGACTAACCATCGCCGTGTCCAGTTGTATGACCACCTCTTTCCCATCGACCGACTCACATCGCCCAATGGCGATGTCAAAATTCTGCTGCATGAGTACCTCAGTGAACCACAGGGTTGAGCTTGCCATGCTATCTGGCTTGTTGCATCAGCTTACGTAGTCGAGCTTCGATCATTGGAAGCCCAAAAATTCACTGCGAAGCACGCAATGAATAGATAGAAATTCTCTGCCCAAGGATCGTTCAACTGCTTCGCTGAACGGGGACAGCGCTCGATCCACACGCCGGTATCCACATTCGTGCAATGCGTCCGGCACGATTATCTGGACGCCTGTTTGTTCGACAGGGTGAACGGGAACCAACAGGTATGCCACTCCATCGATCCTCGCCCCGCGTAGCAGGGTCACGAGTATGCGCTATAGCGCATATAACCAGCCGCATTACAAAAAAATAAATAGCTGGCATTCAACCTAGAGAGGGCGTACGGTGTAACCCCTATTGATAGGGAGACCAACTCTACGAGGACGTTGGTAACCGCTCGTCAGCTGACTGAAGCACCATATCGCGTATCACGGCTCAGCAGCGCAAGCTTGTGCATCCATCTACTCCTCGTCAGAGCTTACCTCATGCACGCGCTTCCCTGCGCCACCAGCCGCGGCGGCCTAGCCTACTGGGCAACACACTACCAAGACGCCCCATTCTTCCGTCACGACTTGCTCTTCAGCGAATTCGCGCCTGCGTTGTACCTGGGTATCTTCGGCCATATCACTTCCCCGGAAATTTCTTTCGAGGATCTGCTTCCCAATCTTCGCGCCAGGTACGCTGACATACGAGGGAACTCTTCCCTGTCATGGGACGGCGCGATTCCGATCATATGGATCGCGTGGGAACGCGCAAGCCGAAGGCAGCAAACAGCCCTCCACTAAACTAGACGCGATCAACGCTACCGCAGAGATGTCCAGCCCGCCCCTTCTGTCCTGGCCGCATAGATCCCCTAAGCCATCACATGATCCTGCAACGCAATGCAACCGCTCGGGCGGATGCAGCAACATGGGGGACTCGAGGTCGCAGGCGATGAAGATTCACTTCCACTCTTGGCTGATCAAAGCGATGACGTCGGATGACAGGCCATGTTATCTGCAATGCTTACACGGCGCCCCTCGCGGCGCGCCCTATGCGGCCAATGAATCTTTCCTTGATGGGGAGTTACGCATCCTTTCGCCCCTTGGGAACACTCTCGTGGTGCAGTCCGCGACGGTATACCGCAACCCGATCTCAGGGCAACGCTATACATCCAGTGATCCCGAAGCTCCCTGAGGCATTTGCGCTTCAGATCTTACTCTGCTGGCGTGCGCAGAATGAGGCGCAGGGCGGTGGCTGCCCGGTGTAACCCCGCCAAGCAGTGTTCATGGATAGACCCCGCGTGCGGCCCCTCCAGGTCGTTCGAACTTGCCCTCAATTTGGGGTAATGCATGAACACCGCTCTGGTCGATTCGTACTCCACCCGTATCTTCTTGGGCACCGTTTTCACCGACGGTCTGATCTCATCGATCGTGTAATTGGTACTGAGCGTGCTCAGCACTACGATCGGCGCCTCCGCGCTGGATCCGATGGGCGACGCGTACCCGCTAACTGGGTTCGACTCCGGCACTGGCGTCTCGATGACCGGTAGAACGTTGATCACCATCCTCGCCGGCACCTACATCACTGGCTCCTCGCCGCCGAGCCAGGGCGCGCTGCACGGCGTGCTGACCTGGGCGGCGACCACGCTGGTGACCGTGTGGTTGCTGGCTTCGCTGGCCGCCGGCTTGGCCGGAGCCGCCGCCAACACCGTCGGCAAGGGCCTAAGCTTGGCCGGCCAGGGCGCCGCCGCAGCCGCGCCGCAGCTGGCGGCCAGAGTGCAGGCGCAGTTGCGCGAGAACGGCATCGACCTGGACTGGACCGACCTTAAGCGCGAACTCGACACCGCCCTGCGCCAGACCGGCAAGGCCGATCTGGATCCGCAGCGCCTCAGCCAGGACGCTCAGCGCAGCGTCGGCGATGCCAAGGCGGCCGCGCATGAGGCCGCGATCGATCCGCAGGCCGCGAGCGCCGAATTGAGCGACTGGTTCGCCAAGGTGCGCGAACGCGGCGCACCATCCCTGGCCGCCGCCGACAAGGATGCGCTGGCGAACCTGATCGCCGCGCGCACCGGCCAGCCGCTGGATCAGGCGCACGCCACCGCCGACCGCTACGCCCAGACCTACGACCAAGCGATGGCGAAATACGAGCAGCTCAAAGCGCAGGCCGAACAGAAGGCGCGCGAAGCGGCCCAGGCTGCGTCCGCCGGCGTGTCGAAGGCCGCCTGGAGCAGCCTGGTCGTGCTGGTGCTGGGAGGACTGCTGGCGTTCTTCGCCGGCCGCCTGGGCTTTCGTCGGCAGCTGCGCTAATCGGAAAGCCGATCAAGCACGCCCGAGTCTGCGCCAAGACAACAAGCCGTCGCCCTTCGGGGCGGCGGCTTGTTGTCGTCGGGGCTTTACCGCAGGCGCCAAAGGTCTGCGTCCCGGCGCGACCACCGTTCGGAGCGAATCGAGGAACGCGACCACCGCTGCGCGCTCATCCGCGCTCAGCGCCTCGAAACGGCGGCGGCTGGCCTCGCCTTCGCCGCCATGCCAGGCGATCGCTTCGACCAAGCTGCGCGCGCGCCCATCGTGGAGGTAGCGCACGTTCTGCGCCCCGCCCTGCACTAAACGCAGCTAACTCAGTCCCCACAACGGCGGCGTGCGCCACCGTTCCGGGCTGGCGCGGCCCTCGGCCAGGATGTCGGCCAGTCCTGGCCCCATGTCGTGCAGCAACAAATCGGTGTAGGGATGGATGGTCTGGTCGCGCAGTTCCGCGAACGGATAAGTGCTGCCGCTTTTCAGGGTCGGAGTGTGGCAGGCCGTGCAGCCGGAACGCTCGAACAACGCTGCGCCGTTGGCGATGCGGTCCGGATCGAGCTGGTGTTCGAGCGGGTCGCGCATGCCCGCCGGATAGTCGCTGCGCACGCTGCGCTGCGCCGGCACGCCGATCAGCGCCAGATACTCGGAGATGCGCTGCAGTTCGGTCTCGGCGACCGACACTGGCGCAGTCGGAATGCGGCGCCCTGCGCCAGACTGGCAAAGCCGAGCTGAATCCGCAGGGCATTCGCCAGTATGGGCGGCGCAGCGCTGACGAGGCCAAGGAGGTCGCGCAGAATGCCGCACTCGGCTCGCGGGCTGCTAACACTGAGTTGAGCGGCTGGTTCGCCCGTGTGCGCGAATGCGGCGCACGGCCCTGACCACCGCGGACAAAGACGCGCTGACGCATTTGATCGCGGCCCGCACTGGCAGTCGCTCGATCAGGCACGTCACTGTCGACCGTTACGCGCAGACCTAAGATCAGGCGGCGGCCAACTACCAGCAGCTCACGGGCTGGCAAGACACAAGGCGCGCGAAAGCGGCCCAGGCCGCCTCGGCGGTTCTGTCGAAGGCCGCCTGGAGCAGATTGAGCGTGTCGATTCTGCGCAGTGTGCTGGCCTGCGCGATCGTCTGGGCCATCGCCGCTTGGCCCAGTGATCCGCATAGGCCCAGCGCTAGCGTGTGGGCTATCAATGCATACGCCAGTTTGAGCAAAAAGGGCGTCGTCATTTGACGACGGTTTCTCATCGTTAATTGGTTATCTATAAACGCGTAGGCTATTAGCGGCGTTGCACCAGAGTCTGAGCCATATCCAATAAGGATCTGCTTTAACGAACACGGCATCATCTGCTCATTTAGGCTCAGACGCCGATCGCAAATCTGTCTCCATCACCTTGTCCAACAAGTAGGCTACCGAGGACGCATCGGGCGGCGCGTCCTTGACGTCGAATTTCTTCACCCGTAACACGTTGCGAATTCCGGCCTCGTGAGTGTATCCCTCGATGTCCTGATACAGAAACTGCCATTCGTCGACGGGCTTGAGCGACACCCCATTGCCGTCGTACTTGCGCTCGCGCACCCACATGCATTGATAGTTCGGGATCAACGGATGCCCGCACTTGCGAAGTTGGGGCGCCACTTCCAGGAACATGGTCACTCCCGGGCCGCCGTAGCGGGTTTCCGCGGTCGGCTCGCCGTTGAGTACGAGCTTAGCGCCGCCGGCGGTGGTCAGCAGCAGACGCGGCTGCGGCGCTTCGCCTTCGATGGCGAAGCGCGCGCTGCCCTTGAGTTGTTCGCTGATCACACTGTCCATCTGCATCAGGCGCTGGTCCTGGCAGGCCATCAGCGTCGTGCGGAAATCGCCGATCTCGATGCGGTCGCCGGCCAGCTTGAAGCCCGTGCCGATGTGGTTGCAGCCGCCGGACACGCCGAGATTGTCGCCGTTGAAACTCAGCTTGAAACCGTACTTGCCTTCGCGCTGCAACAGCGCGATCGGCTTGCCTGCGGCGTCGGTCGCGGTGTCGATATTCCAGGTGTAGCCACGCAGGTCGATCGGCGATGCGGGAGCCGCATCGCTCTTAACCACAGCCGCCGACGTGCCGTGGATGGCCGTGGTGCCCGCATCGGAAGAAGCGGAAGGCGCGGCGCACGCGGCGAGCAGGACGCTAGATAGCGCAGCGGAAAGAGCCGCGATGTATTGTGTCTTCATGTATTCAATGTCCGTTGTTGTTGACTTCTAAGCAGTAATCCATGATGAAAATGGCTCAACGTCTTTTCACACCACCAATAATTTTTGTTACACACCAGACCAACTGCAGGGCGCCTAGTAGGACGGCTCAGGCGCCATAAATACGGTCCCTAAGCTCACCATGCCGCACTCCTATCCGGGGAGAAGTTCTTCTAGTAGCCGCGAGGTAAATAAACGCCCCGGATCATATTTATTAAGAGTCAGACGAGTTGAGTTCCAGTTACTCCAAGCAGGCTGCCCAACGCTGATCGAGTCCGGAATCACTGAATGAATCATCCGCTCATCCGACCAAGCTTCCTCGGAGCCGTAAGCCCAGCCCTTGCTCCATTCAACTCGCGCCAACGCATCGCCCCCGTCGAATCGCGAAAAGATCCAATCCTCCATCTCCCGGTAGAACTGGTTCGCAGCGGGAGTGCCAGGTAGCGTGAGAATATCCAGCCACACTGCCACATCCCAATCTATACGGTCTGGGCGCGCACGTAACGCCGACAAGTGCGGCGCTTGTGCGCCGGGCCGCAGGCATTCGCTTACCCGGTCAAGGCCAGTAACCCGGATCTCGACTGGACCGTTCATCGGATACTGGCCTCGACCACGATACGCGTCGATCATCTGGTCGTAGTGCGATACAAAGTCGTGCAGTACGCCTTGAACATTGGCACGGTTAGTCAAGATCGCGTACCCGTTGGCCGTAACCCGTAACGTGCTGGCACGTATGTAATTCAGCGTGTTTTTCGACCATCCCCACAGATCACTCGAAAGAGTGGACAACAATCCGGCCTTGACCGCCGCCAGTTGGGCCGCGCCCAACAGTGGCGTGACCGAGACGATGCCGCGGTTAATCTGCGAGATGAGATCCGATACGGGCTTGGGGATCGAGTCGGAGAACGGATAGTTATATGGAGCGAACACCGGCCGCGCGAACAACGGTTTGCGCGGCGCGACCGACCACACCTTGGTCCACGGCGTGCGTGTGAAAGGAAAGCAGATGGTTTCGATGCGCCCGGCCTCGTCGAGAAAGCTAGCGAACGTCCGGCCTCCCGATCCCGCCGAGGCGAACAACTCACGGGTATCAATATCAGTGTAACTGCGGCAGCGCAGACGCTGATTGGCTCCGGCCTGCAAGGTCACCCGCGTTATCATCGCGCGCCCGAGATGAGTCAAAAACGCTCCGCATTCGGGGTCGGCGCGATCAAAAGTCTTGAGTACGTAACGCGCCTCGGATGCGTCCCAGACGACGGCCGTCAAGGACAGCACCAGATTGCTGACCGAACCGTAAGTGTGTCCCGACAAAAGCGTTTCTCCCCGCGCGGGCACGGCGGTACCGTGACCGTCGATCGCGAGTACGCCGCCCAACGTCACCTCGCCGATCGCCGGGACCGCCGTGAATCCTAGCCCCGCGGCCTCCATCCGAGCCATCAGGGCATCCATGCGAATACCCGTATGGGCATTGACCCGCGCGGGCCGCGAAGATGCGTCGATGCTGACGCCGGTCAAGTGATGGGCCATGTTGACCAGCAGTACCCCGTCCGCCGATTGTCGCGAATGGAAAGTCAACGGCGACCAATTGTGGCTTTGCCCTTGCGCCCGCACCTTGTAGCCGTTCTGATGCGCCCAATTGACCGCGCGCAGCACTTGCGCTTCGTCGCGCGGCGCGCAGGTCCATGCGCCGTCCACGCGGATCTCATCGGACCAATTGCGATAAGCCTGCTTGTACAACCGAATGTCCGCGGGAAATCCCGGCAAGCCGCCGCCGAGTTCGGAGGCGGACAGCTCGAAGGCGGGCGCCCACCCAGCGAATACTCCGACCGCCGCCGTAGTCGCCGCCGCGGCCACGAAGCCGCGCCGACCGAGGTCCGCATCGCCGCACGTTATGTCGGCCTCAGCGCGATGTTTGGATAGATCGCTCATGCTTAATGCCCCTTGATCGATGTCGAAATGTCGACTGCTTGGCACGAATCGCGAGCGACGACTGAAAGAACGTCGAATGAGGTTCGTGATCCTTTTAATCCGCGACGGTATGCGTGACTAGCGCGAAGGACGGCACGCGGTAACGCCCGGCGCCGGAGCGCCGGGCGTCCGATCCCGTTACGGATTGCCGGGCTCGCCTTTCTTGTAGTAGTGGTATTCGATTTCGTTCTCACCCGAACCGCCCAGGATCGTGCCCGAAATACCCACGCCCTTAAGGATGAGGTAGCCGCCGCCGTCGGCGGTCTGATGGATAGCGCCCGAGACGCCGAACGTGGCCGGGCTCGCCGCGTCAAACTGCTTGCCGAACGAAGAAACTGCGGGTGTGTTCAAGAAATTGTTGAAGCCCTTGTCGGCTTGGATCAAAGCGTTGCCGGCCGGGGCGAAAACGCCGCCGAAAAGCGCGGCGCCGGCCACGTGATGGACTTCATTGGTATTGAGCTCTCTCATGGATCGATACTCCGGATTGCTGGGGATTGTCAGAGGACCGCTCTGGCGACGGGCGCCGCGCAACCCCGTATCCGGCGCGCGCGGCGGCTGTGATTTCGGGAGCGTTTCGCGCGTCATCCGGCTCAGCCTGGGCGATCGATATGCCAGGGAATGTCGCCCTTGCCGCCGAGCGCGTAGCCGAGGTCGGCGGTGGGCTTGTAGACGAAGTGATAAAGGCCCTGATCGGTCGCCACATGCGCGCCTTGACCCACCGGTCCAAGCGCGTCGGCGGCACGGCCGAAAACGCGGGCGGCCTCGTGGTTTTGCGCCTGGTTGGCGACGATGACCGAGGTCACCAGCGCTTGTCCGATAGGGCTGAATAATCCCGCACCGGATACATGGCGAAGCAGTTGCTCATCGAGTGTTTCCATGACGCTTACTCCCTGCTGAAATGCCAGGTCACCCGCCTGGCGTCGGGACCGATCCACGCCCGAGTCCTGGCGGAACCGAAATGAAATGGTCGGCATGCCCGGCGTCGCCCCCCTCATACGACTTCGACCAGTTGCATGCGCTGGTCGTTGCACGCGCCCGCGCCGAGGTCGATCACGCGATCAGCCGACGCGATCGTTTCCGGGCGATGCGCGATGACGATCCGGGTCATGTTCAGCGACGCAACGCTGGCGCAGATCGAACGCTCGCGCTGAACGTCCAGGTGGCTAGTCGCCTCATCCAGCAACAGCAACCTCGGCTCCCGGTACAAAGCTCGCGCCAGCAACACGCGCTGTTTCTGTCCGCCGGACAACGACGATCCCATATCGCCGATCAGGCTGTGGTACCCCATCGGCATCGCCTGAATGTCGCGGTCCACCGCGGCCAGCCTGGCGGCTTGCCGGACGCGATCCTGATCGGCGGCGTTGGAGAAGAACGCGATGTTGTCGGCGATGGATCCGGCGAACAAATGGTCGTCCTGCATGACCGCCGCGACCAGCGACCGGTACCGCGACATGCCCAGCCGTTTCAGCGGCACTCCGCCGAACAACACTTCGCCTTCCTCGGGCTCCAGCAGTCCAAGCATGATCTTGGCCAGCGTGGTCTTGCCGCATCCCGACGGCCCAACGATCGCCACCGACTCCCCCTCGTGTACCTTTAGGCTGAAACGCCGCACCACCCAGTCGTCGGCCGGCGAGTAGCGAAATGACACATGCCTGAACTCGATGTCGCCGTGGTTGAGGTCGCCCGCCCACGCCGATCCCAGCCCATCGGGCTTCAAGTGTTGTTCTGGTTCGCTCAGCGCGATGTCGGCCAGACGCTCGGCATGCAGGCGCAGCATCCTGAACTCGATCCACTTATCGACCAGGCCGCCGGCCCGGCTGGTGAATTGATCGACATAGGCCAGGAAGGCGATCAGCATGCCGGCGGAGAAACCGCCGTCGATGGCACGCAGGGCGCCGATCCAGATGATCGCGATCCGTCCCATACCGAACAACGACTGATTGATGGAGCCGAAGATCAATCCGAACCGCTGGATTCGAATGTCGCGATTTGCGGTTTCGACCATCGAATTGACGTAGCGCGAACTTCGCTCCGATTCCTGGTTGAAAAGCTTGATCGGCATTACCCCGCGTATCGCCTCGAGCAGTTCGCTTTGCTGCCTCGCCGCGCACGCTATCTGGTCCTCAGTCAATCGCTTGAGGTGGGCGAAGACCGCCAAACGGAGCGCCACGTACAAGGCGAATATCCCGAGTACGATCGCGGTCAGTTGCAGGCTGTAGATGCTCAGCACCACTAGGGTGACGACAGACATCAACCCGTCGAGCGCCGCGCCGATGAACTGCGTGGTCAGCGTTCGCTGGATGAACTGGATCGATCCCAGTCTCGAAACTACGTCGCCGATATGCCGCCGCTCAAACCAAGCCAGGGGCAGGCGCAGCAGGTGATCGACGACGTTTCCGACCCACTGGATCCCGATCCTGGCGCTCAACATGCATACCGCCCAGGATCTGGCGGCGCCGAAAGCCGTCTGCATCAGCAGCAGGAATACGAATGCGGCGCATAGCAGGCCGAGCAACTCCCGGTCCGCCGAAGGCAGGACCTGATCCATCACCCACTGCATGAAGAACGGGCTGAGTACCGCGAAGGCTTCCAGCGCCAGCGCCAGCGAGGCGATCTGAACCAGCGAGGGCACCACGCCGCGTATCGCGCCAGTCAACTGGCTCAGCGATATCGCCGGCCGCATCTGTTCCGGCACGAAGCCCTTGGTCGGAGACAATTCCAGCGCGACACCGGTAAAGGCTTCCGATAATTCCTTCATCGACACGGCCTGCTCGCCGCGGGCGGGATCGTGAATGACCGCTCCGCGGCGATCGACTCGCTTGAGAACGACGAAGTGATTCAAGCGCCAATGCACTATGCACGGCAGTTGCAACTTGACTAGTTCGTTCAACTCTAGCCGCAACGGCCGCCCAAGCAATTGCAGCGCGCCGGCCATGGCGATGATCTGTGCCAGATCCATGCCCTTCAGCGATCCGGGGAAACGCCGTCGCAGCCCCGGAAGGTCGACGTCGTGGCCGTGATAAGACGCCACCATCGCCAGACATGCCAGTCCGCACTCCGATGCCTCCGCCTGCAGAATGACGGGCAGCGAGCGCCTGCCACCGAAGCGCAATCCGAGCGCGACGCGCCATGGCGATTGCGCGTTCGCGCCGGGTTCCGGCGCGTCAGCGGTCATGACGAATTCCTTCCTCGGCCGCGTAGCGCCGGCGCAGCCCGTAAAGCGGCTCGAACATCCACTCCATCAGGCTGCGCGATTCCAGCATGATGTCTGCATCTAGCGACATTCCCGGACGTAAGGGTTCGCATCGCTCGGTTCCCGCCACGCATTGCCGTTCTATGCCGACGGTCACTCGGTAGCGCGGATCCACGACCCGTTCGCCCGCCAGCGTCAGCACCTCGTCGGGCGCGAGCGCGTTGCGCGAGATGTGCATCACGTGGCCGTAGTGCTGGCCATACTTTTGATAAGGAAACGCTTGATAGCGCAACACTACGCGGTTCCCCTCTTCCATCAGCCCCATCGCGCGCGTCGGAACCAGCAATTGCGCCTCTAGCCGGGCTCCCCGCGGCAGAACCGCCGCCAGCGCCTGGCCCGGTCGTAGCGACTGCCCGACTTTCGGGATCAACATAGAGACCACTCCATCGGCCGGTGATCGCAGCAATTGCGCCCGTTGCGCTTCGTTCTGCGCCAGCGAACTTTCCGCCGCCGCCAGTTCGCGCTCTATTACGCTCGCGCGCAGCGCCGCGTCGAGCGGCGCCCGGGCCAGTTCCTCGTCCAGCGCCGAGAGTTGCTGGCGCGTGCCCAGCACCTTTCCCTGCAGCGCCTTGGATTGCGCCTTGGCGGCCGAGATCGCCTCTTCCTGCTGCTGGATCTGGATCGCCGAGACGTATCCTTGTTTCAGCAGAAGCCTGATCTTGTCGAGCAGCGCCTGTGATCGATCGACCTGAGCGGCTTGGATGCCATGCTCCTGCTCGGCCTGGATCAGCTGAGCTCTCGTCAGATCACGGCGGATCCGCAACACGCGCTGTTGCTCGGTCAATAGCTTGCGCTGCACCAGTAAGTCGTTGGCCAGTTGATTGCGTTGTTCGACGATGCGCTGACTTTGCGCCGCCAATGCATTCCCATGCTCCGCGCTCGCGTATTCGCCGGATATTTCTATGATCGGGTCTCCGCGCCTGACGGACTGTCCTTCCTCGACGAAGATCCTGGTTACCAACCCCGAACCGGCCGCCGACAAATTGAGCACGCCCTCGGTCGGGACCAACTGACCGGTGACTCTTTCGCGTCGGGTGTAGTGGCCGAGCCATAAGAACGCAAGCACGCCCGCGGCGAGGCCGAGCGCCAGCGAGACGACGACCCAGTAGCCGGTCATCCGCGCGATCCTGACTTCGCCGAGCCATCCTTTCCTTTGCGCTTCGGTTGCTTCGATTCGAAACAACATGACAACCATCCGCAGTCCATATCACATGGGATGTGAGCTTTAATATCCTGAGCCAGGACCGGCCGCAGACACTGCAGCTTTCTGTTGGGATTGAGATGTCCCGATCTTCAGCCGTTCCCGCTCTGATCGGGCGCGCCGCACGTTTTCGGGGGCGGGAGCGAACGTTCGATTCAACATTGCATCCAGCGCGCTTTTATATCGCCCGCTCGCCACGCGCGATGTCGATATCAGGAATCGCTGTCGAATTTCGACGTCATTCCACCGTGAACATCCACAATCCGCTTAACGGACCAGGACGGACGCGCATTTTTGGGGATCGCCGTTGGGACGGCACGAAAGTTCGTCCCGGCCACCCGGTCGCGCCGCGTCGTTCATCAACATGGCTTACTGCGTGTGTGGATTCACAGAGATGATCGCGCGGTCCATGCCGCTGACCGGCGAAAGTTTGCTTATCAAACCGCTTTTCGCAATCGCATATAGCGAATTCAGCGTGCGCGATCGATGCGAGCGCCATAGAAGATCCTGATTCTGACAGTGCCGCCCGGATGTGACACCTGGGCCTGCGGACCCGTGATAAGAAAGCAGCCACACGGCACGCAGGCATGTTTTCGCGCAGTCATCCCACTGGCCAAGTTTCGGTTTTCCCGGCTAGACAGGGTGATGAAGATGCGGGGACCGCGGTCGACGACATCCATCGGCTGAACTCATCGGCCGACATCGCGCAGGAGCTTCGATGAAAATTCAATATCGTTTGATGGTGGCGCTCGCCATCGTGACCGGCATCGTCCCCACTGCCCAGGCCGCAGGCCAGTTGCAGGGGCGGCTCAATGTAAAGATCACAATCGGCGCGGGTTGCACGGTGGTCAACGGCACCAACAACGGCTCTGTCAACAATTTCGGCGATCTGGATTTCGGTACGCACTACGACTTGAACAACGTCATCAACGGTCAGTCGACCGGCGCGGCTGGCGGTCCGATGGCGGTGCAATGCACGACCGGAACACCGTATACCGTGGCCCTGGACGGCGGCCAGAACGCGAACGGCAGCACCCGGCGAATGCTTGGCGGCTCGACCGAATACGTGTCCTATGCGCTGTTCCAGGACACGGCGCGATCGCTGCCTTGGGGAAACAACGATGCGTTTGGCACGCGGGTATCGGCCACCGGCAACGGCAACACTCAGGCGATCACCGTGTTCGGCCGGGTGCCGAGCCAGACCACGCCTTCGGCCAGCGCCTACAACGATATCGTCCTGGTAACGGTAGCCTGGTAACAGTCGGGGGCGGCCGGGATGAACCGTCGCACATCCCGACCGCCTCGGACCTCATCGAGCTCGACTGGATCACAGGCATGCACGCGGTAGCGAAAACGCCTGAGGCGATGACGATCCTACTGATCTTGGCCGCGACAATCTTGCAGTGCGCCGCGCGCGCGCAGGTCAAGACGGCGAACCTCGGCGTGGCCGTGCGGGTGTTGAACGCCTGCGAAGCGGGGGCATCGGACGGGAGCGGCGGTATCGGATTCGGCTCCATGGATTTCGGTGTCCACTACTCATTGAACAACGTTATCGACATTGACGGTACCGCCGGCAACGGCGCCATCCGGGTGCGATGCGTGACCGGGACGCCGTATCGCATCGCGATGAACGGCGGGCAATACGGAACGGTTCCGCAGCGGCGTATGCAGGGCGGCCCGGGCAATCAACCAGTCGCCTATAACTTGTACAAGAATCCCGCCCGCACCGTCGTCTGGGACGAGGTGTCGGGGGTGGCGCGCAGCGGCAACGGACAGGATCAGTGGACGACGGTGTACGCGCGCGTGCCCGCGCAGCTCACGCCGTCGGCGGGGGCTTACGCGGATGTCGTCATGGTGACAGTGACGTGGTGAGGCGAGCGCCTAGATCGGTTCTTGCCTCATGGCGTGTCGCCTTCGCGCTGATTCTCACGTGGGGCGCGTTCGATGTTTGCGCGCAGATAGACCGCAATGTGTCGCGTGCGTTCGTCGTGAAAGCGACGATCGCCAAGGGCTGCATTCTCGGCGACGGTGCCACCGACGCGACCAGCTTCGGCGTCGTTGATTTCGGTCAGGTAGCCTCGCTACCGGCAAACATCGATGCGAGCAGCACCGCCGGCGCCGGGTCGGTGGTCTTGCACTGCACACCAGGCACGACCGCGACGGTCAGTCTGGGCACAGGAGCCAATGTCACCGGCTCGGTCATGGCCGGGCGTTTGCTTAAAAACACCGCGAGCGCGGAAACGCTGCGTTACCAGTTGTACGTCAATGCCGCGCGTTCGGTGGTCTGGGGCGGCGGCGCGGCGGGAGGCCAGTCCCGCAGCATCACCGCCGACGGAAGCAATCAAGAGCTCGTGGTGTTCGCGCGTTTGTTCGCGGCCGCGCTGATGCCGAGCGCGGGCACCTATACCGATACCGTTCTGGTAACGGTCGCTTATTGACCAACGGACTATCCACCGATGTCGCACGTACCTCACGCACTGTCCATCGCCTTGCGCCGGATGTCGACGCTTTGCGTCGCCGCGTGCCTGATGTCGGCGCACGATGCCGGCGCGGCCAGCTCCATCCTCATCGCGCCGGTGGATCCAAAGTTGTTCGCAGAGAACCGCTCGGTGGCGATCTGGCTGGAAAATCGCGGGAAGCAAAATGTCGCCCTGCAGATCCGAGTGCTGGGCTGGGTCCAACAGCAGGGGCTCGACGGCTACCGCGAACAGGCCGACGTCGTCGCCAGTCCTCCGGCGGCGACCGTGGTTCCGGGCCAGAAGCAGATGATCCGGATCATCAAGGCGACCGAACCGGCACCCGGCGCGGAGCAGGCATATCGCGTCATCGTCGATGAGATACCGATGCCGGGAGCGCAGGACACGCGCGACGGCGTCGGCATCCGGTTTCAAATGCGCTATTCGGTTCCGTTGTTCGTCTACGGCCGGGGACTGTGGATTCGCGATCCGGTGCTCAAGGACGGGAAGGGAAAACCGGGGCAGCCGGTACTGAACTACATGATCGAATCGGAGGGCGGGCAACAACGGATCGGCATCCGCAACATCGGGCCGGTGCATGCGCGCATCTCCGCGGCCTCCTTCGTGGACGCATCCGGTCGCGAACACGAACTGGCGGCGGGATTGCTGGGCTATGTGTTGCCGGGCGCTTCCATGCATTGGCCGCTTCCCGCCGGGGTGAATCCGGCCGGCATGACGTTCAAGGCCAAGATCAACGACGAGCCCGAGCGCTGGGTCTTGCGGGCGCCCCCCTGAGACCACCATGACCCGCGTGCTTCCCTTCCACTACAGCCCGCTCGTTCGGCGCCGCTCATTGCCATCCGCATACGTCCGTCATGCGCTGGCGTTGTCGTTGTGCGGCAGCGTGGGCATCTGGGTGCAAAACGTCTGCGCTGCACCGGAACCGGCCGTCGCCACCGGCACGATCGGCGGCTTGCCGGATGCGCCGCGAAGCATGCCGATTCTGGATTCGGCGAGCTTACAACTGGAGTTGGTGGTGAACGGCGTGGCGACCGGAAACGTGGTTACGGTGATTCATCGCGAAGGCCGTTACTTCGTCGAGGCGGCCTACCTGAAGCAAGCCGGCCTGCGCCTGGACGCCGCGGCGCCGCAATGGGTAGCGGCCGATTCGATCGACGGCGTGCAAGCGCGCTACGACGAGGCCGCCCAGCAGCTTCGCTTCAGCGTGCCGCCGGCGTGGCTGCCGCGCCAGCGCATCGGCGCCGATTCGGCCTATCCCCACCAGGCCGCGGTCAGTTCGCTGGGCGCGCTGATGAACTACGACCTCTACTACACCCACGGCTCGGGCCCGACCAGCGGTGGCCGCCAATGGTCGGCGTGGCTGGAGCAGCGCGTCTTCGATGGATTCGGCTTCGTCTCCAACACAGGAGTTTATCGCCGGTCTCGGAGCGACGGGCGCGACACTCGCAACGGTCTCGCCGGAGACGGTTACGTGCGTTACGACACCTACTGGCGCTTCAGCGACGAAGATCGGCTGTTGAGTTACAGCGTCGGCGATCTGGTGACGGGTTCGCTGGCCTGGAGCGGCGCGGTGCGCATCGGCGGCGCGCAGATCGAACGCAACTTCGGCCTGCGCCCGGATCTGGTCACCTACCCGTTGCCCAGCTATTCCGGCGAAGCGGCAGTTCCGACCGCACTGGACCTGTACATCAACGGCTACAAGGCGAGTTCCGCCGAGCTGCAGCCGGGGCCTTACACGATCGACAACGTGCCCTTCGTCAACGGCGCCGGCGAGGCCACCGTGATCACCCGCGACGCGCTGGGCCGGCAAGTCTCGCTCAGTGTGCCGTTCTATATCACCAGCACCATGCTCAAGCCGGGCCTGACCGATTTCTCTGCGAGCCTGGGCAAGCTGCGCCGCGGGTACGGCGAGAAATCCTTCGACTACGGCGACACAGTTGCGAGCGGCTCGCTGCGGCATGGCCTGACCGATCATCTCACCTTGGAATCGCATGTCGAGGCGGCTCCGCGGCTCGCCCTGGCTGGAATCGGCGGCAACATCGCGATCGGACGCTTCGGTACGCTCAATCTGGCGAGCACCGCGAGCCGGTTCCAGGGCAAGCGCGGCAACCAGACATCCATCGGTTACACCTACTACGCCACCGGCCTGGGTCTGGCGTTGCAGCACACGCAACGCTCGCGGGGATACGTTGACCTCGGGCGCTATGCGCGGCTCGAAGAGGCCGGCCGCCGCGTCTTGCCAGAGCCGATCGACGCCGGTCCAGTACTGCGCAGCGACCAGCTCAGCGCCTCGATCGGACTCAGCCGCGGCGGTTCGCTCGGTATGGGATATTTCGACATCCGTCAGGCCGACAACAGCCGCCTGCGTCTGGCGACGCTGTCTTACAGCAAGAGTCTCGGCCGCGGCGCCAACCTGTATTTCGCGCTCAATCGCGAACTGGCGAGCTCGCAGCGTTCCGCGCAACTGCAACTGGTTATTCCGCTGTCGCGCGATCGCGGCACGGTGACGTTCGATACCACCCGCGACCGCGACGATCGCGATGCGTACCGCGCCACGTACAGCCGTCCCGCGCCGACGGCCGGCGGCCTGGGCTGGAATCTGGCCGCAGGCGGCGGCGCGCATGCGTACCGGCAGGCGGACCTGACTTGGCGGGCGCCGCATTTTCAATTGATGGGAGGCGTGTATGGCGAGTCCGGCGCCTACACCCGCTGGGGGGATCTGAGCGGAGCGTTGGTGTTGATGGACCGCCGCGTGTTCGCCAGCAACAGCATCAACGACGCGTTCGTGCTGGTCAGCACCGATGGTCAGGCCGGGGTGCCGGTGTCGTACGAAAATCAGATCCGCGGCTTCACTGATCGCGGCGGCCACCTCCTGATTCCGTCGGTCACCTCCTACTATCGCGGCCGTTATGCCATCGATCCGTTGAATCTTCCGATCGACGTAGTCACGCCGAAAGTCGAGGATACCCTCACCGTGCGCGCAGGCAGCGGAGCGCTGCTGCGCTTTCCCGCCGAGGTCGTGCGCGCGGCGAACGTCAAGCTGGTGGACGAGGCTGGCGCCGCGCTGCCGGCCGGACTGCCGGCAGCGCTGGCCGGCGTCACTGCGACCGGCGTGACGGGCTGGGACGGCTGGGTGTACTTCGAAGGGCTCGGGCCGCGCAACACGATCCGCATCGTCCGGCCGGACGCGTCCACATGCGTGGCTTCATTCGAACTGCAGCAGGATCGATCCGGAATCGCTCAGCTCGGGCCGATCGTGTGCCGCGAGGAACCGTGATCATGTCCATTCGCGAATTCTTTTCGTTGCTCGCGTTAGTAGTTGCGGGCGTGTCGTATAGCGGTTCGGCCGCTGCAGCGTGTTCGATTACCACCGGCAACGCAGACTTCGGTAGCCGCACATCCATCGTGGTCAACACCACGGCGCAGCGCACCACTTCGGATAATTCTTTCTCCTGCTCGGGCGGCCTGTTCTCGTTCTTCACTTCAGGTAATCGCCTCAGTTCTACGCCGACCTCCGCCAACAACTTCCGTCTGACCAACAGCAACGGCTATGCGGTGGCGTACGACATTTACACCAACAGCGATTACGCGACCGGGCGCTGGCAGCAGGGGCAGCAGAACTCCTCAAATTTTTTCAACCTGCTCTCGCGGCTGACGCCGAACACCGGAACGTTCAAACTGTATTTCCAAACACGCACCGGCGCGAACGTCCCGGAGGGCATCTATCGGGACACCGTAAGCGTGCGCTGGACTTGGCACATCTGCACCGCCGGCGTCCTGTTCTGCGTGGCTTACGAGGACGGAAGCGCCACCACCACCATCAATGTCGTGCTGACCGTCGTCAAGTCGTGCCTGATCAACGCCGCTCCGGATATCGACTTCGGCACCAGCGCGTTCGTCGGCGGCTTCAATCCGGTGAACCAGAACGTCAATCTGACCTGCACCTTGCGGCAGCCGTACCGCACCTTCTTCACCGACGGCGGCAACTACGACGGAACCTGGAAACGGATGGCGCAAGGCGCAAATTTCCTTCAATACAATTTGTTCATTGCCGGCGGTGGGACGGCTTGGGACAAGAACAACAAGCAATCCGGCACCGGCAGCGGCACGGCGCAGAGCCTGCCCTACACCGCGAGAATCAACTCCGCGCAGCCGGACCAGCCGGCGGGCGCTTACACCGACAACGTCAGCATTACCGTCGAGTATTGATCGGGCTCGACGACAACGGCAATGCGCGGCCGAAGGTCGGAACATCGCCGCGCGCGCCACAAGTATCCCGCACCGGTCCTTCAATCGAGAGTCACGATGAAAACCATTCCTGTGGCCATCCTTGCCTTGAGCCTGACCTTCGCATCGGCTCCGGGCGTCGCCGCATCGCCCGCCACCAGTTTCTACGCGGTGGGCCATGAAGACGACTGGCAGTTATTTATGAATCCGGAGGTCTACAACGACGTGCGCGACAGCGTCGCCAAGACCGTGATCATCCACACCACCGCCGGCGATGCCGGCCTGGGCATCGGCAGCGGTGGCCGCCAGTATCCGTACTATCTGGCGCGCGAGGAAGGCGCGCTGCGCGCGATGCGTTTCATCAAATCGTCCGGGGGCCGGACAGGACAGCAGCGCCTGCAGCGGCAGGACCGGGTCGTCAACGGCCATACGATCCTGCGCTATGCATCGACGGACGGACGCGCGGTCCTCTACTTTCTGCGCCTGCCCGACGGCGGCGGCGGCGATACGGGTTACCCCGGCACCGGTTACGAAAGTATCGAGAAGCTGAAAACCGCGGGCAAGCCGATCCACGCGATCGATGGATCGACCGCCTACGTGAGCTGGACCGACCTGACCTCGACACTCGCCGCGCTCGCGCGCGCCGAGGCGGCGGGCTCGTCGGATGTCTCGTTCTCCATCGCGGACACCGACGCGTCGGTGAATCCCGGCGATCATTCTGATCACCGGTTCACTTCCTACGCGATGCAGGATGCGCGGCGCGCCTTGTCCGGCTGCATCGATCAACTCTTCTATTCCGAATACGACACCGCCAGCCGGCCGCAGAACATCACCGGCGATGCGCTGCTGATCAATGCGGCGACCTGGGGGGCGACCACGTCCGGCATTTCAGATCTGGATCATCCCAGTACCTTCGAAGCCGGACATAACGCCTGGTTGTCGCGCGACTACTACCGCCTGGTGCGAGGCACCGGAACCTGCCAATGGTGAACGCGCGGGCGAACGCGTCACTCATCGGAATGTCCACCGGGAAGGCGTTCCCGGCGGACCGACGACGGCGTCACTCCGAATCGTTCCTTGAACGCGGCGGTCATATGGCTGTGACTGGAGAATCCGGTAGCGTGGGCGATAAGGCTCAGCGGCTTGCGGGTTTGCCGGATCAACTCGTGCGCGCGTCGCAAGCGCAAGGAAATGATGTATTGCGCGGGCGTGACCCCGAAAGTGTCGAGGAACTTGGTTTGGAAGCGGCGCGCATTGATGTCGGCCACGGCGGCCAGATCGGTCAGACGGATCGGCGCACCGAGATTGTCCTGGATGTACTCGTTCAGGCGCGTGGCCATGACGCGGCTGAAGTGGATGCGCTGCAGGGGCGCGGGAAGCGGAGCATGTTGATGCCGGCGCAAGAGGTGAAGCGTGATCGATCGCCAGAGCAGATCGGCTTGCAGTTCGGCGAGGTCGTCGGTAGCGCGACAGGCGCTGTCCAGGGCGAGCGCATTTTCGAGCAGAAACATGTCCGTCGTGGAGAAGCTCGGCTTCAGTGGCGGAGTTCCCAAGCGACGCTCCGGCGCCAGTGCGGCGGCAAAGTCCGGCGGGAGATACAGGATCAGCGCATCCGCGAATGCGTCCCAACTTTCAGCCATCCAGCGCAGGCCGGCCGGATAAACCTCGACCGAGCCTCGGCGCGACCGAATATTGGTGAATTCCTGGCCATCGACTTCGAAATTGCTGCGCGCGACAGATCCTGCGGTCATTACCGAGATCGAATGGAAGGTGTCCTTGGATTTCCATTCAGCCCGGCCGTTCTGCCGGACTCTTACCCGAACCAGTACCAATCCTTCCCACTCGCCTACTATCGCGAAGTTACTTTCGTTCAGTTCATACGACGTTTCCCGGGGCGGCAAGGCGTCATGACTGATCCGCGTAGTTCTTTCGGTCTTCATTTTTTGCGGCGGGTGCGTTGGTACCCGGATCTTAGTGCCGGTAAATGATGCGTCATGTGAAAAGTTGATGTTATCTCGACAGCAGAATCTAGCGGCGCGCGTGACCGCGGATAGCAAGTCGGCTGTCCGAGATGTGTCATTCTCCAGTTCGTTCGCGCACCGCGCACGGGGGCAATCGCACTGACGATAGTGCGCGTCTCAGCGACGGCTTGCTTGAGCCCAGTCCATTCACCTACACGGCGACTCATATATCCGCAATCGCGACTACGTATCGGATCGTGACGACACGACCAAGGACGTGGCGTTCGACGTTAACCCTCTTCATTTTCGCTGACGCAAGATCAGCGCCCCTTGACCTGACTGAAGTCACTCTTATTGCAGGTGGTTCGCTAAAAACGATTAGCGGGGATCAAGATCTCAGGTTTTCCATCGTGATTTTCGCGTTCGCTCGTCCATCCGCCATTGCAACATCGTCGATATAGCGCGTTTGACACATTTTATGATCGTCGCCGGCTCCGGCGCGCTCGCGCTGCAGGTCCTCAAACCCGTCTCGCTGACCGGAGCCACCAATTCGATTTCGATCCCGGCCGCGAACGACTGAAATAACTTTTTTACAACTCAATAGTTGGGCGCTTGATGCCAGTGCCAAGCGCTCTCGATAATTTCCTCGATTGAGCTGCGCTGCGGGATCCAGTCCAGTTTCTCGTTTGCCGCTGCGCTTGACGCCACCAGCACTGCCGGATCGCCTTCGCGGCGCGGCGCCAGCCGGTAGCCGATTTCATGACCGGTCACCCGCGCCGCGGCGCGGATTATTTCAAGCACGCTGAAGCCGGTGCCGTTTCCGAGGTTGAAGCAGTGCGCGCCGTCATTCGCGTTCATCCATGCCAGCGCGCGTACGTGCGCGTCGGCGAGATCGAGCACGTGCACGTAGTCGCGCACGCAGGTGCCATCGACGGTGTCGTAATCGCTGCCGTAGACCTGCAGCGGCGCGCCCTGTCCCAGAGCCGCGCGCAGCACATTCGGGATCAAGTGGGTCTCCGGCGTGTGCGATTCCCCGATTTCGGCCTCGACTGCGGCGCCGGCGGCATTGAAGTAGCGCAGCGACACTGAGCGCAGTCCATATGCGTGCGCGGCGTCGGCTAGTATGCGCTCGACCATCAGCTTGCTGGCGCCGTAGGGATTGACCGGCGCCTTTGGATGAGCCTCGTCGATACGTTCTGCGAGCGGCCGACCGAATACTGCGGCCGAGGACGAGAACACCAGTCGGCCGACGCCATAAGTACGCATCGCACGCAGTAAATTCAGGCTGCCAACGACGTTGTTGAGATAGTAGTCGTAGGGTTCGGACATCGATTCGCCGACCAGGGAACGCGCGCAAAAGTGCATGACCGCATCGACCGGTCTGGCGAAGGCCGCGTGCAAACTGACGGGGTCGAGCAGGTCCGCATCGATCCAGCGTCCCCAGCGCAAGGCTTGGCGATGGCCGGTGCTGAGGTTGTCGAGCACGCTGACCCGAAACCCACGCTGCGCCAGGACGTAAGCCGCATGCGCTCCAACATAACCGGCGCCGCCACAGACCAGCACATGTGGTGCATCCTCGCGCAGTTCGAGTTCATCGATCTGACAGCGATCTATCGCCCTTTGTGAAGGGAACGTCAAGAAAAATCCCCGCTATCTGAAGCTGTTCGGTCTTCCTGCTGGGCGATGCTTGTGACTACGCCGCATTGCGTGGGAGTATGCGTCACGCATTGTTTTGTGATGTCTATCAATTTAATCGGCGCGAATTTCTGAATGAACCGACTGAACGATGACGCAAGTCGGCACCCGAGCGGCAACGACGCGAACTATGGCGTCCGGCGCGGCGCAGTTCGGTAACTGAGGATGCTGATCCGTCAGACCGCGCTTTACCTGCCAGCCCAGTTGCTCGGGCCACTCGCACAACTGGCGGCGATCGTGTTGTGGACACACTGGCTGGATCCGGGCGAATTCGGCGTGTTCACGCTGGCGCTGGCCGCGCAGGAGGCGATGTACCTGATGTTCCTGGCGTTCTGGTCGTACTACTTGTTGCGCTTTCTTCCCGGCAGCGACGCCGCGGTGCGCGAACGCATGGACATGGTCGAGAGTTGGGTGTTGATCGCCAATCTCGTGCTGCAAGGGGCGGTGGTCGCTCTGATGTTGCGCTATCTCGCTGGCACACCGCCTGGAGCGGTCGCATTCGCGGTGCTGTTCGCTTTTGCGCTCACCCGCTCCTACTGCAGCCATTTGGCCGAACGGACCAAGGCCGGCAACGACATCGTCGCCTACACTGCGTTGCAATGCGGCGGTCCGATCATCGGCCTGGCACTTGGCTGGCTATGGGCGCATCTGGCCCGCGACGGTGAGGCCCAGATCGGCCCTTTGCAGATACTGGGTGCCTATGCGGTCGCGCAGGCCGCCTCCCTCCTGTTCGTACTGTTGCGACTGCGACTGCGCTGGCGACTGAGGCGGCCGGACCGCGGGCTGTTGCGGGCGGTCGCCTGGTACGGACTGCCGTTAGCCTTGAGCGGAGTGCTGGCATGGGTGCCCGGCAACGGCATCCGCTTTGTGGTCGAACACGGGCTCGGCCTGGCCGCGGTTGGCCTGTTCGCCGCCGGCTGGACCCTCGGCCAGCGCGCGTGCGCATTCGCCGCGATGCTAGTCACTGCCGCCGCCTTTCCCATCGCCCTGCGCCTCGAGGCGCGCGGCGAACAGGACCGCGCGCTGCAGCAACTTGCCGACAATGGCGCGCTGTTGTGCGCGGTGCTGCTGCCTAGCGCGGCCGGGCTGATCGCGCTGTCGGCGCCACTGTCGCAACTGGCGGTGTCGACGCCGTACGTCGCCGACACCATCGCCATCCTGCCCATCGCCACCCTGGCCGGTCTGGTCAAGAACCTGCGCAGCCATTTCGCCAACCAGGCCTTCCTGCTCGTGCGCAAGACCGGCTGGACGCTAGCTATCGATACGATGGAAACCGTGCTGTTCCTGGCCGGCGCCGCGCTCGGCCTGCGGGCGCTGGGACTGGCCGGCGCAGCGTGGGGCGCGCTGGGAGCGGTTACGGTCGGCGCCTTGCTGTCGTTCTTCCTGGCCGTGCGCCGCCTCGGCATGCCGCTGCCGACCGCGCACCTGGCGCGCATCGTCGCGGCCAGCGCAGCGATGTCTGTGGCACTGGCGTTGCTGCCGCCGCTGGCCGGCTGGCCGGCGCTGATCTTCGCCACCGCGCTCGGCGGTGCCGTCTACGCCGCCGCGCTGGCGCTGTGCTACCGCCGCCACCTGCGCGGACTGCGCGCCCGTCTTCCTTTCCCGTCCCGATGATTTCGCCATGGACCGCATCGCCCCCGGCGCGTTGAGCGCCCTGACCCCACAATCACCCGCGCACTGGCAACAGGCGCCGTTGCTGTTCCAGCATCACTTGCATGCCGATCCGCGCTTTACCCTGGCGGGGCTCGCCGGCCTCATCGACCGCTACCCGCGCGACAGCTACTCGATCGTGCACATGGGCGAGCAAGGCTCGGGTGGGCGGCGTGTGTGGCGTGAAGGCGACTTCGGCGGACTCAACGGCACGCGTGTGCTGGAAGCGATCGAGCGAGGCCGGCTGTGGCTCAATCTGCGCGACGGGCACACGCTCGATCCCGACCTGGACGCGGTTATGCGCAGCCTGTTCGCCGAGGCCGGCGCGCTGGCGCCGCCGGTGTCGAGCTACGGTCATCGCCTCGGCGTGCTGGTGTCTTCGCCGGGCGCGCAGGTCTATTACCACGCCGACCTTCCCGGCCAAGGCCTGCTGCAGTTGCACGGACGCAAGCGCATCTACCTCTATCCGCCGCGGTTGCCGTTCTTGAGCGAGCAGGGACTGGAGAACATCGCCTTAAGCCAGCTCGAAGTCGGGCTGGAGTACCGGCCGGAATTCGATCGCGACGCGGTCGTGTTCGATCTGGAACCTGGCCAAGGCCTGTTCTGGCCGCTGAATTCGCCGCATCGAATAGAGAATCACGACAGCCTCAACGTGTCGATGACGCTGGAGTACTGGACCCAGCCCATCCGCCGCAGCCACATGATCAACGTGGCCAACGGCATCCTGCGCAACCACTACGGTCTCGTGCCGCGTTCGCGCAGGCTCGGCGGCCCGGCGTTCTACGCCAAGGCCGCGCTGCAGGCGCTGTGGCGCCGCAGCGGCCGGCTCGAAGGGCAACGCCGCGCCGCGCGGCCGATCGATTTCCGTCTCGATCCGGACCGACCCGGTTTGATCCTCAACCTCGGCACGCCCCAGCAAGAAGACCAACGCGACGGCCAAAACGCATGAGCGCAAGCGATCGCGACAACCCCGATCATTACCGGGTGACCGTCGAGCGCGAACTCGCGCCCGCGCTGGCGCGCTGGCGTGAATGGGAGCGCGACGGCGCCGCGGTCGGCCTGTTCCAGCGAACACACTGGCTGCAGGCCTGGTACACGACACTGGGCGCGCAGGCTGGGCGCGAACCTGTATTGGTCAGTATCGAGCGCCGCGCAGACGGCCGTCCGTTGCTGGGACTGCCGCTGGTGCGCGAGCGCCGCGGCCGTCTACGCTGCATCGCCTTCGCCGATGCGGGCGTGAGCGACTACGTCGCGCCTGTCTGTGCGCCCGACTGTCCCGACGCTCCGGGCGAGGTGCGAGCGATGTTCGCCGCGTTGCGCCGCGCACTACCCGCTGCCGACCTGTGGTCTTTGGAGAAGATGCCCGCGCGCGTCGGCGAACGTAGCAATCCGCTGTTGCAGTTGCGGGGCACGCGTCCCAGCGCCTTATTCGGCAATCCGGTCAGCGTCGGCGAAGACTTCGACGCTTGGCGCTTCAGCCGCGGAAAGACACACCGCAAGGAGCTGGAACGCTCTTGGCGGGTGTTCTCACGCCATCCGCAGGCGCGCTGGGAGCGGATCGAGGACACCGGGCGGGCCATGCAGGTCATGGACGCGCTCGAGGCGCTACAGCGCGAGGCGATCCGCGGCAAGGGCTGGGCCTACCTGTTGGACGAACCGGGCTATCGCGAGTTTTACCGCGACTTGCTCGCACAAGGGCTGCCCGGCGGCGAGACCGTACTGACCGCGCTGATCGCCGGCGACGAGATCGTCGCCGCCCTGCTCGGCGTTCGCCAGGGCGATGAATACGCGATGATCCGGATCGGCAACGCGGCCGGCGAATGGCGCAACTGCTCGCCCGGCCGCTTGGTGATCGAACGCACCATGGCCGCGCTGCATGCGCAGGGCGTGCGCCGTTTCGACTTCACCATCGGCGATTACGCCTACAAGCGCGGGTTCCAGCCCGATCGGCTGGATCTGTACGACTCGGTGCTAGCGCTGTCGTGGCGCGGCTGGTCGCACAGTCTGCGCGCGCGACTGCTGCATCGCACGCGCGGCTGGCTGGCGCAGCGACCGGAATTGAAGCGGCAGCTGTCGGCGCTGCGTGCTCGCGGCGGCGACGGCGATCCGTCCTAGGGGCGCATCGCAGCGTCGCCGAGCAATCGTTCGAACAGCCGCAGGTAGCGTTCGGCGCTGCGCTCGACGGTGAATTGCAGCGCATGCGCGTGCGCGGCGGCCAGCATCTGCGGATCGGCGTGGCGCACCTGACGTTCGATCGCTTCGGCCAATGCGCCGGAATCGTCGGGCGGCACCAGCAGCCCGTAGCGACCGCCGGCCAGCACTTCGCGCGGCCCGACCGGGCAGTCGGTGCTAACCACCGGCGCGCCGCAGGCCATGGCCTCGATCAGCACGTTGCCGAAGCCTTCGAATTGCGAGGCCAGCACGAACACCCGCGCACGCCGCATGTAGGGATACGGGTTGTCGCGTTGGCCTAGCAGGCGCACCGCTGGCCCCAGGCCGAGTTCGTCGATCAATGCCTGCAGCACCGGCCGTTGCGGGCCGTCGCCGACGACAACAAGGCGTAGTCGCATCGATGCGCGCAGACGCGCGAACGCTCGGATCAGGCCGGCGACGTTCTTCTCCTCGCTCAGGCGCCCAACCGCCAGCACCACGGGCTCGTCGTCGGCGCCGTAGCCGTCGTCGTCGAGCGGCGCGTCAGCGCGTTCGCACCAGTCCCACGGCAGCACCGGATTGGCGATGAGGTGAATGCGCGGGAGCTGGTCCCGATGCAAGTGCGTGGCGATGTCCGCTCGCACGCCTTCGGAGACGGCGACGATGGCGTCGCCGAAACGGTAGGCCCACGGCATCAACGCCAAGGTCGCGCGGTAGCGGCGCGAACGGTCGAGTCTGCGCATCGAGCCGATCGGCGCGTGCTCGGTCAGCACCGTGCGCACTCCGGTGCCGCAGGCCGCCAGCACGGCGACGACGTTGCTGTGGGTCAGCGCCGAAACCAGCACGTCAGGACGCCGCTGGCGCAGCAGCCGCGCCAGCCGGCCCGGCACTGCCAAGGTACGATCGGCGTCGAGCGACAGCAGTTCGATGCCGCCGGCCAACGCCTGCGCCGCAGGGTCGGCGCGGTGTACCGCCAATGCCACCGCGACGCCGCGCGCCTGCAGGCCCTGCGCCAACCGCAGCAGCGAGATCTCGGCGCCGCCGAGCTTGAGCTGCGGCAGGTACAGCACTACCGAACGCACCGCGCTCACGCGCCCACCACCTGCACGGGCGCGCCGCAACGGCGGCGCAGCTTGCGTCCCAGTTCGCGCAGATTGAACACGTAGCGTTTGCCGTCGACCAGGGTGCGTCCGCCCCAGGCCGAGACAGTGTGCAGCCCATGCGGGTTGCGTCCGCGCGGATCCGGCCTGCACTGGCCCACGACATCTTCGCGATAGCGTTGCGGCGTGCACAGTCGCACGCGGTTGAGCGCAACCGCCTCGCCGTAGCCGCTGCCGCAGTCCTGCGCGGGCCGGTACAGCGCTCCATCGTGGAAGAACGGCGTGCCGGCGGGGCGCGAGCTGCGGTGATCGAGCTTGACCGGATGACGCGCGTGCCGCCGCCACGGACCGCGCAACTGATCGGCGTAGCTCAGGCAGAGATTATCGAACGCGCCCCAGGACAGGTCGGTGTAGGCCAGCCAGAAGCGGCCTTCCCACACGAACAGGCTGGCATCGGCGACCGCCACGTCGTCGAGCAGGACCGCGACGAAGCGCCACTGGCCGTGCGCGTCGATCTCGTACAGCTCGCAACAGCGGCGCTCCGCAGTTTCCGGTATCGCGTACACGCGGCCGTCGTGTTCGAACACATACGGATAGGACACATGGCCGGGCCGCTGCGGTCCGGCCGGATAGGCCTGCGCGATCGTGCCGTCGGCGTCCAAGCGCAGCATTTCCAGCCGGCCGACGCCGTCGCGGTAATCATAGGTCTCGCAGTACAGCAGGCGGTAGTCGCCCGGCAGCCCAAACGGATCGGCGCGGTAACGGGCTGCGTCACGCCCGCCCAACCAGCGAATGCGTTCGGCGAACGTGCTATCGAATACGCGTTCGATCGGCGCATCGACCACACCGATCATCCAACTTTCGCTGAGCCATTGACTGCGCATCCGGCGCAGTTGCGAACGCCAGCGCCCGCACAGGCCGGCCAGCATGCGGCGCCAGGGCGGCGGCGCGGCGCCGGGCACGAAGGCTTCGGCCGCCAGTTCGCCGTCGCCATGGGCGAGTTCGAGCAAGCCCGCCGCCAGCAGATAGACCACGCGTAGATAGATGTGACCGAGCGCGCGCGGATAGTGCGGATCGGCGTAGTAGCGTATCGAATCGAGTATCGCGGCGCCGTCGCACACCAGCGCCAGTTCGCCGCCGCGGCCCGACACGATCGAGGCATGCGCGGCGTAAGGCGCGGCCAGATGCAAGCCCTGGGTGTCGAGCGGCTGCCATACGCCCTGTCGGCTGCGCACGCGCCACGGTGCCGTATCGCCGACTCCGGCCAGATCGATTACCACATCCCAAGCGTCTTCGTCAGCGCCGGCCGCATCGCTTTCGTCGTCGACTCGCAGCTCTTGCAGTTCCGAATGCTGCGCGGCCCAGCGCCGCCACTGCGCATCTTCGTCGCAGCGCGCGGCGCGCACCCGCACGATCTGGCACTGCACGCCCGCCAACCCGGTCAGGGCCAGCGCGGCGCGTTCCTGCCACACCCGGCTGCGCCCGGCCGGCAATAGGACCGCCGCACGCAACGGCTTGGCGGCAGATTCACAGTCGTTCGTGCAGTGCATGCGGAAGATGGGAACGGTGTTTGTTGAGGACGGTGCCGATCACCCGCGCGTCGACCGCGGCCAATTCGTCGAGCAGCGCGCGCACCTGCGCGGCGCGGGTGGCTTCGGCCTCGACCACCACCACCACTCCGGCGGCATGCTTGGCCGCGGCCAGCGCGTAAGGAGCCTGCGCGTCGACCACGACTTCGTCGAAGCAACGCGCCAGCGCCTGCCAGGCTGCGGCGTCGTCCAGCACGGCATAGTTGTCGCGGAAAGCGCACTGCGGGTTGGTCAGCCGGGCCAGCACCAGACCGGGTACGGGCAGCGTGCCGGTCTGCTGGAAGCAGACGGCTTCGTCCTGGACTTCGTCCGACAAGAACAGAACCCGGCGCTTGCGCAGCTGCGCCGAGGCGACCGCGTAGCTGTGCGCCAGCGCGGTCGCCCCCTCCCCCACGCGCGCGGCGACGAACTGGACGATGCGGCCGCCCGCGGCGCCCGCACTGGCGTCCAGCCGCTGCACCAACTGCGCCATGCGCGCATCCTCGATACCGAACAGGGCCGGTGTATCGGCTTTCATGGACGATCCCTCGATTAACGGGACGAAGCCGGGCGCCGGCCGCGGCGGATCCGCGGCCAAGCGCAAGGCGCGTGCGCCGAATGCGACACCGCCAAGCAGGTAGCGCCGCCACAGCCGACGCGGCTCGCGGCCGAGCCGGTACAACCATTCCAGCCGAGCCCGCCGCATCCACGCGGGCGCGCGGGCGACCCGGCCGGCGATGAAATCCGCGATCGCGCCGCCGTTGACGATCAGCAGCCGCTGCCCGGCGCCGTGCGCCCACTGCGCCAGATCCGCAGCGAAGCGCTCCTGCTTGGGCATGCCCATGGCCAACACGACCAGTTCCGGCCGCTCGCGCGCGACTGCTTCAAGATAGCGCGCAGCCTCGCCGAAGCCGTCCAGGGCGCAGGCCACATCAATGCCGTAGTCTTCGCGCAGGCACTGCGATGCACGCTGCAGGTACGGCTCGCGGGTGCCGATCAGTACGGCGCGACGTCCGCCGAAGGCGGCCAGCAACTGCGGGATCAGGTCGGTGCCGTTGGCGTTGAGGCCCGGATCGCGCGCCAGCAGGCGCAGGCAGGCGGCGACGCCGACGCCGTCGCGCAGCAGCACGTCACTGCGGCGCAGGTCTTCGGCGAAAGCTGGATCGGTCCAGGCCAGATTGAAGGCGTGCTGATTGAAGAACGACAGCACGGTCGTACGGCCGGGGTCGGCCAGGCGTTGCAGCAAGCCCCGGTATTGCACTTCATCGCGGACGATACGCAAGCGGTCGAGCAGGCCGGACACCCGCCGCGCCGCGGCGCCGGGTCTATGCTCCTGCGCGGCCATGCTCATCGCTGCGCCTCCTGCAATACTTCTTCGTACACCGCGGCTACCTCGCGCGCCATCGCCACGTCCGAATAACGTTCGCGCTGGCGCTGCAGTCCCCGGCCGGCCAGTCCGGCGGCGCGCTCGGGGTCATCCATCAATCCAGCCAGGGCCGCCGCCAGCGCGGTCGCATCGCCCGGCGGTACCAGCGCTCCAGCGCGGCCGTCGGCGAGCACTTCAGGAATGCCTTCGTTGGCGGTGGCCACCACCGGCAAACCCAGTGCCAGCGCTTCGATCAGCACCATCGGCAGGCCCTCGCCATACAGGCTCGGCAATGCGAACAGATCGATCCGGGCCAGTTCGGTCGCGACCTCGCGGGTGAAGCCGGTCCACTCGACCTGAGCGGCCACGCCGCGCGCCTCGGCGTGGGCCAGCACTTGCCGGCGATATGACTCGCTCTCGAAGCCGCCGATCGCGCGCAGGCGCACCGCCCTGCCCTGCTGGCGCAACTGCGCCAGCGCATCAATCAGGATCTCTACCCCCTTACGCGGCCGGAACAGCGCGACCATGCCGAGGGTCCATTCCCCGCGCGGCGCGATCCACCGCCGCGGCGCCATATGCACCGGCACGCCGTTGGGCACTACCCTCACCACCTCGTCGTCGTAGCCTAGCCCACGCAGGTAATGCGCGGTCCCGTGGGAGACCGCGATCAGGCGCGCGGCGCCAGCCGCGCCGAAGCGCTGGATCGCGCTGTTGACTCGATTGCGCAGTGCGTTCTCGGTGTCGCGGTCGGTACGGCTGTGGACATGGTGAAGCAGCGGTCGGCGCGCGCGCCGCGCGGCGAAGCGGCCGACCAACAGCGAACGCACGGTGTGGGTGTGCAGCACGGCGTAACCGCCGTGTTCGAGCAGGTCCGCGATCTCGCGCACCGGGCCCATATCCAAGCGCGAACGCATCGGCACGCCGAGGATGCGGCTGCTGCGGGCGCTGCGTTCGCGTTCGAACGCGCCGGGCTTTAGGCAGGCGAAATCCACGTCCCAGCCAAAGCGCGGCAGTTGCTGAGCGAGCAGGTCCTGCACCCGCTCGGCGCCGGCGTAGTGCTCGCCGTTGATCAGGTGCAGCGCGCGGCGCGGCTGCGACGGCAGCGGTTTACAGCCGTGGTCAGCGCTGGTAGCGGACGCTGGGGTCATGCGATCACTCCGGTACGCATCGCGATGCGGCGCGGCGGCGCCGGCCGCGCTTGCGGTTGTCGCGGACGCCAACCGCGATAGGCGCGCAGACAGCACAGCAGCGCGAACAGCAAGATCAGCGCGCTGGTCTTGGAGGCCAGCGAGTTGGTCGTGGAGGCAGTGATCAGGAAAATCAGCAAGGCCCAGCGCGCACCGCTGCCTGCGCGGCGCCACAGCCAGTACAGGCCGGCACTCAGGCCGGCAGCGAAGACCAGGAACCCGAACGCGCCCAGCTGCAATAGCATGAACAGCCAGAAATTCTCGATCGCTTCCAGGTTCTGCGACAGACCGATGCGCAGCGACAGCTCCTGGATCTGCTGCGGGGCGATGCCGAACAGCAGGTCGTAGCCGTCGAGATGGTCGAATACCTCGAAGATGCGCAGCCGTACCGACGCGCTGTCATCTAGGTATAGACCCTGGAAGATGCGCGCGCCCAGGCCGCTCTTCCACACCGCGGCCGCGGCCATCGGCGCGGCGATCAGGCCGCCCAGCAGCGCGCCGACGACGTGCAGGTAGCCGTAGCGGCCGGCGCGCAAGCCGGCGCGCGCACGCAGCGCCGCCTGCACCAACAGCGCCGACGCGCTGAGCAGGAAGCTGGCGCGCCCGCCGAACGCCAGCAGCGCCAGCACCAGCACGCCGCACAGCGCCCAGCGCCGCAGCGGCGGCAGCGGCAGGTCGAGCGCGGCCAGCAGGGCGACGCCGGTCAGCAGCGCGTTTTCCAGCGGATGACCGAGCAAGGCGGTGGCGCGGAACTTGTCCTCGATCACCGCCACGCCGCCAGCCACGGTGTAGGGCACCAGATGCCGCTGCAGCGCCACCTCGGCCAGACCGATCGCGGCATTGGCCACTATCATCGCCAGCAGCAACCGACACAGCCTACGCAGGCGCGCATCGTCCAACGCTACCAGCACCAGCGTGGCCACGGCCGGCATGATCAGCGTGTCGATGAAAAACGCCGAGCCCGACGGCCCGTGGCGCAGCAGCGAATACGCGAAGACCAGCACCATCGCCGCGAGGTAGGCGGCCAACAACGGCTGCGCGCGCAGTCGCCGCAGCGCTTCGACCACGGGATTGCCGCAGGCGGCCAGCGAGCAGGCCAGGGCCAGCAGCAAGGGGTAATCGCCGGGATGCAGCTTGAACCAGAACGGGCCGTAGGGCGCGTCATAGGGAATGCCGAGCACGGTCAGCAGCGCCGGCGACAGGCTCAGGTAGGTAAGCAGCGCCAGCGAGGCCAATGCCGCCGCAGCCCGCTGCAAGCCCGGTTGCCGCTGGCGTGCCCGCAGCAGACGCGACAGCGGCTGGATGGGGCGAGGCTGGGTCGCTGCGTTCATCGCGCGCTCTGCCTGCGCTCGGGCTCGACTCGATCGCCGCCGGCTGCGCCGATGCGCGCAGCGGCGGAGCCGCCTTGCTCCACTGCGCCGTTCTGCGCTCTCAGGCCGAGCGCTTGCAGCCCCGCCGGCTCCAGCGCGCCACGCGGCGCGCCGGTGGTGTTGCTGTGCGCGGTAAGGCCGAAATCATCGGCGTAATTCCACACTGACCAGCCCCAGCCCTCGGCCTGGGCCAGCGCGCGCACGTCGCCGATCCAGCGATAGCGCGACGCCGGGTCCACGCCGTCGCGGATCACTCCAAACTCGCCGCAGTGCACCCGCACCTTGTGGCGCGCGACCCACTCGCGCAACGGCCGCCATTGCGCGGAGATGCGCTCGCGGTCCCAGCCGTCGCGGAAGTAATCGGCGATTTCCTCGCGCGCGCGGGCGCGCTCGACGCCGCCGTCGGTATGCGGCAAGCGCGCCTGGGCGGCCTTGGCCGGATAGCGCACGGCGCGCCAATGGCCGGCCGTAGTCCACTCGTCGCCGCGCATCCAACTCGCGCCCTGATGGGTGAACACGTACGGCAGGTAATAATGGAAGCTGTAGACCAGCCTGTCGTCGTCGAGCGGCTCCAGTTCGACCAGTCCCTCCAGGCTGCCGCCCTTGCGGCCGCTGACAATCAGCGTGCGCTCGCGGTCCGCGCTGCGCACCGCCGCGACCAGGCGCCGCTGGTAACGGCTCCACACAAAGGCGCCAGTCCAGCCGTAATAGCCGGGTTCGTTGAACAGTTCGAACGCTACCCGCTGCGCCGGCAGCGTCCGCCATCGCCGCGCCAGCGCCTTCCACAGCGCGACGTAGCCGTCCGCCCAGGCCGCATCGCGCTCGATCGCCTGCTTGGTCTGCTCGCGCGGATGCAGGTCGACGATCACGTCGAGCCCGGCCGTGAGCGCGGCGTCGATGGCCGCGCGCAGACGCGCGTCGTCCAGCTCCGGTCCGCGTTGCGGCGACCAACCCAGGGTCACCGGATCGACCGGGATGCGCACATGGTCAAACCCGGCCGCACGCAGCGCGCTCAGTTCCGAGGCGCCGACTGGCGCGCCGGCGCTGGCCTCGAACCACCGGCTCAGGGCGACGCCGCGGCGCAGCGGCAGCGCTTGCGCGAGCGCGCCCGCCGCCAGCCACAGCGCCAAGCAAGCAAAGACGCTCAGGCCCCGTCGGCGCGGCGGCGGCATCAGCGCTCCACCTTCGGCAACGTCGCCAGCACCGGCAGGCCGAACGCACGCTCGAGCTTTTCCGGCGACTGGAAGCTGGTGCGCAGCGCCTCGCTGAGGAACGCAGCGATCAGGGCCGCGGCGATGCTCAGGCAAAGCCCGATCGCCAGGATCGGCAAGCGCGCGCTCTTGGCTTTGAGCGGCCAGCTCGCCGCCTGCAGCACGCTGACCGTGGTGCGCTGCTTCTGCTCGCGCGCCTCGGCTATGCGCGCGGCCTCAAGCTTGCGCGCGTAGTTTCCGTAGCTGTCCTCGAGAAGTTTCTGCTCGCGGCTCAGCGCTGCCAGTTCGATCTGCTGGCGGCTGAGTTCGTCGGCGCGCCGGCGCAGTTGCTTGAGCTTGTCCTGCAGCGCAGTGCGGCTGCCGGCCAGCGCAGATTCGTCCGAGCGCGCGCGCAGTAGGTCCAGTTCGGCGGCCTCGCGTACCGGATTGCGGCCGGTGCGCACCGTGGTCGGCGGCGCCTTGCGCTGGGCGCGGATGAAGTCCTCGGCGGTGGCCACGTCCTTGCCGGCGTTGATCACCAGCGGATTGCCGTCGACGTAGCGCGCGCGGAGCCCTTGCTCTTTAAGCCGCAGCTCCAGCAATTGCCGCGGCACCTGCGGATCGCCGAGGCTCTCGCTGAACTGCACCAGGTTAGCCGGAGTCGCCTTGGCCAGCCGGGTCAGGGTCTTGGCCCGCTCGCTGGCGGTGCGCGCCTGCTGGTCGGTGTCGTTGAGCCGAGATTCCAGTTCGTTGCCTTGCTGCAGCAGCAAACCGATCTGCTGGCCGTAATCGACGATGCCGTGGGCGCGCTTGAACCGACTCAAGTTCTGCTCGGCCTGCTCCAGGCGCTTGTCCACCGCCGCTACCTGGCCCTCGAGAAAACCCACCTGGCCGTCGGAGAATACCGCTGCGCGGCGCGCCAGGTAGGTCTGCAGTAGGGTGCGCAGCGCGGCCTGGGCCAGCACCGGGTCGCGGTGGGAGAAGCTGATCTGGATCACCGTCGCGCCCTTGAGCAACTGCGCGTCGACGCCCTGGCGGAATCGCTCCACCGCTTGGTCGAGCTTGGGCTGCCGGGGGTCGTCGCGCTGGCGTGCGATGTCCGGGTACAGCCGCTCCAGGCCCACATGGCGCACAACCTCGGCGATCAGGTCGCGGCTGGCCAGAATCTGGGTCTCGGCGCCGAGCGCCTCGGTGCGGTCGAACATCAGCGGCATGGCTCCGCCGCTGCTGCCGTCGGTGTTGTCCGCCACATACACATATTCATGGCCCAGGCGTACCAGCACGCTGGCCTCGGACTGGTAGCGTGCGGTCGCCAACAGCGCCGCCAATAGGGTCAGGCCGAAACACAGCGCGAACGCGGCGGCGATGCGGCGCTTGTCGCGGAAAGCGATCTCCAGCAGTTCGCGCAGCATGGATGCCGGCGGCGGCGCGGGCCGGGCGGCGGAGTCTTGGCCGAGGTCCCGATCCATCAATTGCCCGACCGATTGTTGTCGTTGAGGTCGTAGGAGAAACCGACGTTGACCGGCAGATTGCGGCGCACGTACTGGTCGATCCACTTGTTGACCCGCGAGATCCGCGACGGTACCGCCAGCACAACGTCGAAGGGATAGAGCAGCGGGTCGTTGGCCGCGTCGGCGCCACGGCGCGCCTGCGAGGCGACATCGACGCGGATGACCCGAGTGGTGCCGGACTCGTCGCGACGCAGGATCACCACGCGATTGCCCGCGGCCCGATCGTTCAGTCCCTGGGCCACGATCAACGCGCGCATCACCGTCAGCGACGGCAGCAGCGGCTGCGCGCCGGGCCGGCCGACTTCGCCGCCGACGAAAACCTGCTGGCGGGCGAAACCCTTCTCCACTTCGACCGAGACTTCCGGATAGCGCAAGCTACCGGCGTAAGCCTGTTTGAGCGCGTCGGCCAGTTGTTGCGGAGTGCGGCCATCAGCGCGAATCTCGCCGACCAGTTGCAGTTGGATACGGCCGTCCGGGCGCACGGTGACGTTTTCGTTGAGTTCGGGCGCATAGAAGAACTTAAGCGCGAGCTCGTCGCCGGCTGCGATGCGGTAATCGGCGGCGTCGACTCCGACCGCGACGGGCGGCTCGGGCGATTGGGCGCAGGCCGGCGCCGCGACAAACTGCACGACCAGCGCCGAGGCCATCAAGCAAAAGGCCAGCCACATCCGCGACAGCGTCTCCGTGGCCGAACGTCGCCACACCTGCAGCGCGACCGCATCGCGCATGCCCTGCGCCGGGTGTCCCGGCCGCGTCCTGCGAACCACTTGGCTCATCGCTTCGTCCCGGTTTCGATAACCACTGATAAAGACCGCTCGGCCGACCGATTCGAAAGCGCTGCGTTCCGAATCCGACAGGCCCGCCTGACAACGCCGGCACGATCAAATATGAGAATTACGTCACAGTTTATCGGTTACCGGTGCCGTCGCTGTGTGGAGGCACACATCGCACCGAGACGCAACTGAACAACCTGAACGCATAAGGATGCGCATCACGCACAGTGTTTACCCGCGGCTCGGCGCCGCTCCGGTTAATACGCCGCCTCCGCCGACAACACCGCCGGCAGCGTGCGTAGCAGGATCGACAGGTCCAGCCACAGCGACCAGTTCTCGATGTATTCCAGGTCGTACTCGACCCGGCGCTGGATCTTCTCGATCGTGTCGGTCTCGCCGCGGTAGCCGTTGACCTGGGCCAGCCCGGTGATGCCGGGCTTGACCCGGTGGCGCGCCACGTACTCCTGCACAGCGTCCTCGAACAGCACGTTCGCGGCCTTGGTCGCGGTGGCGTGCGGTCGCGGGCCGACCAGCGACATGCTGCCGGCGAGCACGTTGAACAGCTGCGGCAGCTCGTCCAGGCTAGTCTTGCGGATGAAGCGGCCGATCCGCGTCACTCGCGGATCATCGCGACCGGTCTGCTGCGCGGCGTGCTCGTCGCGCAAGTGGTGGTGCATCGAGCGGAACTTGAATACCTCGATCAAGCGCTGGTTGTAGCCATACCGCTTTTGCCGGAATAGCACCGGCCCCGGCGAATCGAGCTTAACCGCTAGGGCGATCAGCGCCATCAGCGGCGCTAGCAGCAGTAGGGCTAGCGCCGACAGCAAGACGTCCTCGCCGCGTTTTAGCACGGGCGCCCAGCCCTGCAGCGGTGGCTCAGCAACGACAAACATCGGCGTTCCAGCCACTGGCACAAGCTTGCGACTAACGAAATGGAAGCTAGTTATGTCCGGAACGAGAAGTACTTGCACCGAGAGGCGGCGCAGTCGCCGAGCGAGCGCCTCGTTGCGCCCGCGCGCTTGAGTCGGCAGCGCCACAAGCACCTGATCGACGCCACCCTCGCGTATTAGCCGTTCCAACTCGTCAATATCGCCTAGTCGCGGCAGAGACAATGGAGGTTGCTCGCTGAGGCGGTGAGTTCGCCGGTCATCGATGTAACCGATCAATCCGGAAATCACATCCGTACGATCAGCGACCAGTTCGGCCAGGCGCAGCGCGTTCTCAGTCATGCCCAGAATCACCGACCGCTGAATAAAATGCCTTTGGTGTATCCAGTGTTGAAATCGCCATAGCATAAGGAACCTTACGCTGACGAAGAGCACGAAGCTGAGCGCGAACCACAGCATCAGGGTAGCTATTGGCAAGGGCCGCAGGAAGCGGAAAAGCAGGTGCAGAGTCATCACAAGCCCGAAGGCCGAAGCCCAAGCCGCTAGGGTTCGTCGGATCAACAGTCGACTACCGAACATCTCGTGGCCGTACAGGCCAAAGTTGTCGAAAACTGTCACGCAAAGCAAGCCTGCTAGCAAAGCCAATAACATGTAGTGCCAACCCGACAAAGCGTCCGACGCCGAAGGAACTCCAACCGGCGCGGCCGACGGGAAAACGTACAAAGTCAGGATGCCCGACCCGGCAACGATAAGAAAATGCGTCACACGGGCGACGAGGAGGGTATTGCGTACAGCGGACGGCCGGGCAAACGCGAATCTTGCACCAGGAAAAGCAAACTTCATCAAATCCTACCCGACGTCCGTAGTGTCTTAGTTATCAGACTATGATATGTACCTGATCAAGAGTGAGTGATCTTCATAAGCTCAGATAAAGAGGCTGAATACCGAGCGGCGAACAAGTCCATCTAGCCCTATCCATGTGGAGTTACCAGGACTTCTTGGACACTCGTTGCTACCCACGCTGACAGCTGCGTAGCGCTCGGCGCTACAGCCCTGGCTTGAATCGCCCAGGCTTTTGTAGACACTCGTCAGCCGCTTAGTGCATGCCACTTTTCAAACTCTATCGGGGAAGGCCGTCGTTGGAACTGCGCCGCCGCTTGGGGTTGTAGAACAGCTCGATGTAGTCGAACACATCGCCCCGCGCATCTGCGTGGGCTCTATAGATCCGTTGCTTGATGCGCTCGTGCTTGAGCAACTGGAAGAAGCTTTCCATTGCTACATTGTCGTGACGGTTTCTACGCCGGCTCATACAGCACACGATGCCGTGAGCCTTCAGAAAGCTTTGCCAGTCTTCGCTGGTGAACTGACTGCCTTGAACCGAGTGCAGGAGCAGGCCCAGCTCGGGTTTGCGACGCCACACCGCCGCCAACAACGCTTGCAGCACCAAGTCGGTGTGTTGCGTCGGCCGGCTGGCCCCGCCTATGACCTGGCGTGAGAACAGGTCCAGCACGACGGCCCAGTACAAGAAGCCTTAGTAGGTGCGGATGTAGGTGATGTCGGTGACCAGGCCCCATTGGGTTCCTGCGCCTTAAACGTGCGCGCCAAGACGTTGTTGGCCACCGCGCTGATAGGTCCGCTCAGCGGCCGCGGACGTCGTCCGTAACCCACCATGGCGCGCAGCCCCTCTTGCTTCATCAGGCGTGCAACGCGGTGTTTCTGCACGTTTCGTCCAACTCGCGCAGGTCTTTGGTGATCATACGATGGCCGTAGATCGATCCGGAGTCCAGCCAACTGTGCTTGATAAAGCCAAGCGGGCATTGATCGTCGCGCGCGCGAACACTGTTCGGTTCGTGAAGCCATGCGTAGTATGCATCGGCAATGCACGTACTACACGCCGCACACGGCACACGGCCGCCAGCCCGAACTCGTCGGCGTGCTGCTTTATGAAGGCATACTTCACCTTTATCCCCTTGGCAAAGTATGCAGCGGATTTGTTTAGAATGTCTCGTTCTTCAGTGACCAAGCACAGTTCCGCCTTCAGGCGGCGCGCTTCCGCGTTTTGATTGTTTTCGACGCGGCGAACCACGGCTCTCTTTCGTGCCCTTTCCTTGCTGCCGTAGCCAGCCGTACAGGCTGTGCACCGACACTTCAGCCGCTCGGCCATTTCAGCACCGGCCGATCGTACTCCTCGATCTGCCGGACCGCTTCGATCTTGAATTGATCGGCGTACCGCTTCTTACTCATAACCACCTCCGCTCATGTCGTCCTTCTAGGCGAATTGTCGACGTCTTGCTCCTTGCTTTCGAGTGGCATTTTGCGCAGGTGTGCGGGCATAGTGGCCGGTTTGTCGACGGACGCTGCGGGCGCCGCTTCTTCCGTGCGCTCAGGCGCCCACTGTCCCGGCTGATCCGAACGATCGGCGGGATTGCGCAACTCGCCGCGCGCCGTCCAGACTTCCTCGCCCGCAGGCGCGTTGCCGCGTAGCTTGCTCATATCGCGATCTTCCGTATCGGTGTAAGGCGATGGCAATACGCTCGCAGCCGTGGCGTTAACAGTGCGCATGAACCGCGCGAAGACCGGGCTAGCGCCCAAAGCCACCACCCGTTGGCGGATCGCTTGCTGACACACCGCAACCCCATGAAGCGCGCTACCACCTGCCGGCGATCACGCACGTGTAACGATGGAAAGCCCATGCTACTTGTGCTGCGGCGCAATGCCGCAACGGCTGCTCAAGCCGCGCTCTACTTATCCTTGTCTCCGCATTGAGTTCTGCCTCCGGCAATCCGGAGGCTGTGGCCAATGGCCGATGTCACTCACACAGGAGCATCAGCGTGAAGACGCACAATCGATCATCCGCCTCCCTCGCGCACGCCGGCGCAGACGCGGCGCCGTGTCTGGATATGCTCGCCCAACAGGCGGCGGAGAACGAGGGCTGGCCCGTGGCGGCGATCGCGCCTCCCGCCCTGTTCTATGCAACGCCGTGGCGCTGGTACTTCCACACCGCCCCCGTCGACAGCGTTCAGGGCGCTCGCGCAGTGCGACTGGGAAGTTCGCTGCCGAGTTCAACATGAACGTTCTCACGATTATTGCCCTTTGCGGCTTCGTAGTCGCCTTGTCCGCGGAGTCTTTCATTCAAGCCAGGTTCTGGCGGCTAATGCGGAACCGCCATCCGACCCAACTCGCACACTTCAAGGCCGAAGCTAGGGCGCCCCTGGCCCGCTTCAGCGCGCGCGCTACGATGCTCTACTTGCGTGACAAAAATTTCCGTTTCAGTCTGGATCACAATGGCCACGCACACTGCAACGACAATCGCTGCTCAATGATGTTTTCGTATTGGGCAACCGTCATAACAGGCTGCATCCTCCTCACCACTGTCGTTCTACGCGGTTGGTAGCGCCCAGAGCCCAGGCACATCGCCACCGTGTCGCCAGTTACGCAGTTCGCGGTGCCGCGGGCTGCGTCACCTACCGCACTCCGGCGCCCGTTTCTGAACGGTAGGCCGTCGATTAATAGCTGACTGACTCACTTGATATCCACTCATCGCCGACAGCCTACACCCTGATCTAAGCCGCCATCGACTATAGATCAGCTGCATTTCCCGATGGCGCCCGATCACGAAGAGTCCACCGATGAACTTCACCCAATCGCTACTATGCACACTGGTCCCAATATCGGGCGACACAATGACGCAAGAGGCTCCCAAGAAGCTCCTTGAAGTGGCCGCGGAACAGGGCTCATTCGCTTTGTTTTGTGATGCGGTCAGGCAGTCGGGACTCCAAGAAACCCTGGACGGGAAAGGCCCCTTCACCGCATTCATTCCCATCGATGCCGCATTCGAAAAGTTGCCCAAGGGCTACTTTGATGCACTCGTTTTGCCAGAGAACAAAAAGCAGCTGATCGACTTGATCAGTTATCACATCGTGCCGAAGCGGAAGACGGTCGTGGAATTTGAACGTTGGGATTCGTTGAAGACCCTGGACGGAAATACCCTATCCGTCCAATCCGTGAACAAGCAAGTGATTGTCGGTGTTGGAAAGGTCGTGTTGCCTGACTTGTACGCCGTCAACGCGGCTATACACGGGATAGATCGGGTCAATATCCCGCCAAGTGCACAGGGGCTTGCCCCTCCTCCGGTCGCCGGATAGTCGACGCAGGGACACCATCCTGCGCCGCTCTTTGAGTCGGCAAGGGGCATTCGCGGTCGAGCGGCCGAGAACCGTGCCACAGAACCCAAGGTTTGCGATTCAGCGGCGAGAGAACGGAAACTTCGTCATGCCGCGTACGATTGAAGCAGCAGTCACGGCACAGCCCATATCCCCTTCCTCACAACGGCCCCATTGAAGGCAGCGTGACGACAAAGCGCGTTCCTGCGCCTAAGCCGCCGCTTTCCACGGTGACCTGACCCTCATGCGCGAGCACCAGTTCGCGCACAACGGTAAGCCCGATCCCCAGTCCTGTGCCGTTGACTCCGACAGCGCGGACCTCCTGAACAAAGGGCTCGAAGACAGTCGTCAGCGACTCCGGCGCGATGCCTATCCCATTGTCGACGACACATACTTCGATCTGTGTATTTAATAGACGGACCGACAAGACGATCTCGCCTTGTTCGGGCGTGTACTTAGAGGCGTTATCCAGCAGGTTACGCAGCACTTGGGTGAGGCGGCCCGCATCTCCGTCGACCATGAGCCGCCCCGTCGGGACACTGATGAAGAAGCGCTGCTGACGTGCCTCCATAGCCGAACGGCAGCCCTCGGCGGCCTGTTCGGCGATCAGAACCATGTCAACGGGACGTCGATCGAGTTGAAACTTTCCGCTTTTCGCCCGCGCCACATCGACCAAGTCACCGATCAATCGTGAGATATGCATGACTCCGCGTTCGATGATGCGCTGCATATCAATCCGTTCGCTCGCGCTCCCCGACTTCAGCATGGTCGCGGCGATCAGAATCGGCGTTAGAGGATTGCGCAGTTCATGAGCAACCATCGCCATCGCCTGTTGCTGATGCTGATACGCAGCTTCGGCCGCGACTTGCGACTGACGGGAACTCAATGCGGCCAGCACCAACTCGCCGTTGGCTTCCTGAAGCTGATCGATACGCATACCAGGTCGAACAATGGCCGCCTGATAGCGGGAAAATGGCCGGATCTGCTGCCTTTCGAAACGGCTATCGCCCGGGCTTTCGCACACTGCGTGATCCCGGCAAAAGGCATACCTTCCCCGCCCCCGCATGGAAGCCTGGGGTCACGCTGCCGACCCACAACTTTCCATCCACGACACCGATCTGCCCCACGCGCTCGATGTCGGGAATTCCATTGCGCTTCGCCTCCAGCATGGCCTTTGCCACCACCTCGTCCGGAACGTTCGCAGGCGCGGCGCCCCGGATCTTCGCGAACATCGCTTGATCAGCGGGCGACAGCCGCGCGAGCTCGCGGTCGGTTTCGCGACTATCACCGACCGGTTCTCCGATAGGCTGCCCGGCGGCGGCACGTGCATCTCTGGAATTTCCCGGTTGGGCGGACTCCCTGGCACCTACATCCGCGAGCATTTCCGAGCCCTGGGCTTTCGGCCCGCCCGCGGGCGTGTTCGCCTCCCGCGATCCGCGTTCTGCCGAATCCGGTGTTGGGACCGGTTGGACCACCGTTGTTGGGGCAGCTGGCGCCGAAGGCTGCGGCTCATGGGCCGCGAGTGTCGGCGGCGCCGGCTCGTCCGGCGGTTGCGCCCTCCCCGCCGACTGACTCTGCGCCTGCGCTACCTCGGCTACTTCCGGCGGCGGTGTTGCCGCCTTCGAAGCTTCGATCCTGGCCTGTTGAGCCATTGCGAGCGCTTGTACGGTATCCGGATCGACGCGACCCGTCTCGGCCAAGCCGTGATCACGCTGCAGGTGTCGCACCGCGTGCTCTGTGGCGGCATCGTAGTGCCCCCGCTCGGGAACTGGCGCATCATCGGGGCCGCGATAGCCTACCCGCTGTAGCCGGTACTGAAGGAGTTCAACCTCCTGCCCTCGATCGCCAGGACGCAGGATGCCGTCGTCCTGTTCCGGCGTGGGCTGCGCCGCCAAAACCTGCTCGGTGGCAACTGCCGGGGCAGCCTCTACCTCGACCCGGTGCGCGGTAGGCGGCGCCTCGCGCGCGGCGGGCACGTCCTCGACCGCTAGAGGGGGCGCAACCTGCGGCGCCGGCGCCGCGGGCGCCTCAGCCGGCGCGCCAGGGGGCGTGGCGGCCTGGGGCGCCGGCTGGTCTGGCGCTAGCGGTTTGGTCGCCAACACGTTGCTTTTTTCAGTTTCGATGGCTGGAGACTTCGGATCGCCGTTGGGTTCGGGCAACTTCGTCTCCGGCGGCGCGACTTCGGTCACTGCTACTGCTTGCGGAGGCGCAGGAGTTGGGGGCCCGGCGACCTTTGGGGCAGCGACCGGCTCAGGTTCTGCGACCACGCGGACCGCCTCGGCCTCGCGTACAGGCGGCGCCGTATCCGCGCGCGTTGGCGCCGCCGCGGCGGCCACGGCAACCTGCTGGACCTGGTCGTTCGACGCCCCTTGCCGATTGGCCTCTCGGATCATCTGATCTTGGGCGTCGCGCTGCTGGGGCGACAACGCCGCAATCCGAAGTTCCGGCGTATCCGGCACAAGAGGCTTCACACCACGCTGATCGATCAACGCCAGTTCAATCTCCTGCGAGCTCGTGACCGCAGCGACATGGACGCCCTGCGCGTCGCGCGCGAGGTGGACGATCGGGCTATGCGTGTCGTAGCCGCCCTTCTCATTTCGCTCGACGTACAAGGACGTCACGTTCGCATCGATGCCCTGAGCCTCGCGCGTGCGCTGTACCGCCTTCAGCGCCGCATCGAAGCGGTCCGGGTTCGGCGCGATGCCGACCGCCGCGTATGCCGTGTGCAGATTGATCCGGTCCAGGTCGGCGCGGGTGGGCGCCGTCCAAGCAGGCGTCGCCGCCAGCTGCTCGGCGTGTTGCGCCAGCGCTGGCTGCAACTGCTCGCGCATGCCGTTGAGCTCGCGGACGGTGTTGCCCTGGGCGAGTTCGCCGCCTTCGGTGCGCCACTGGCCATCCTGGCCCCGCCGGTATGTCTCTTTGTTCGAGGCCGTGAGCTGATCGGCATTGTCCAGCGCCGTGGTCACAGCTGCCGGGGTCTCCCCGAAGGACTGCCAGCCATACGCTTTGTAAGCGAGTTCGTAGCGAGCAGCGATAGGCGCCGGCCCGCTCGCGATGTTCGCCTTGATGACCTGCTCGGCATCACGGTCTAACTCGGCTGCGCGCTCTGGCGAAGCGATATCGGTGCGCGTCAGAGGATGGCCGCGGTCCATACGCGCGACGATGGTTTCGCGCTGCCAGTTTCCGGTTTCTCCGTTGCGCTTCCAGTTCGCGTCGCCGAGGCTCTTCGCATCGGTGTCGTTTGCTGGAAGATTGTAGGGATCTCTGGGAGGGTCCACATTGCCGAGCGCGAGTTTGGTCGCAGCATTGCTTGCCAAATAGTTGAGCTCGCGCTCCTTGTCAGGTAACGCTGAGAACGACTGCTTGGTCGGCGCCCTCATCCCGTTGTCGCTGAGATCGGCTTGCTCCTGTCGGAGCCATTGCCGGCCGTTGTATTCCCACTCGACGCCTTGCTTGTCCTTCTGCTCGTAGATCTGCTTGTTGTCCCACCACTTGGCCGCGTTCTCGCCGACGTGGCTGCCCGCGAGGGCGCCTACCGCGACGAAGCCGATCACGCCAGGGCCGGTCTCCCATCCAACAGCCAAGCCAGTCACCGCGCCGCCGACCCAGCCGCCCGTACCGCGCGCGGCATAATGTGTCAGCGCGGATTGCGCCGCGAGCGGATTGTCCTGCGAGAGCAGTACGCTTGCCCTATCCGCTGTACCCTTCGCGTCCACTAGGCTCATCGCGACGCCCGCAACGCCTGCGGCCGCCATCGTTTTCAATGGGAGATGCTCGTTGAAGGCCCTTCTGTGGTGCCGAGTTGGAATCCTGCACGGCATGTTGATCGCGATAAAACTCGTTGAAAAGACCAGCCGTAACCCATTGATCTGTAAGCCCCCAAAAACCGATCCACTGGTCGGCAGTCCACAGGAAGGGAGAAAACGGAGAAAAGTTGGCGAAATTTTCGCCAAATTAGGGCCTGTGGATATTTGACAAGTCCACAGGCCCGCGACGAAAAGGCCGGAAATAAGGCCTTTTCGTGAGGGGGTGTGGCGGAGAGACGCGGTTAGACCGCGGGGGAATGGTGGGTCGTGATGGATTCGAACCATCGACCAGCGGATTAAAAGTCCGATGCTCTACCGACTGAGCTAACGACCCATTCCGAACTCCGGGCGCGCCGGAGCCGGGCATTCTAGCCCAGGATGGCGCCCGCGTCAGGCCCCTGGGGCGAACGCGTTCAGACGTAACGGGTCGGGTCGGCGACGCCGGCGGCGTGGAAGCCCTCGGCGCGCAGGCGGCAGGCGTCGCAATGGCCGCAGGCGCGGCCGGCGTCGTCGGCCTTGTAGCAGGACACGGTCTGGCCGAAGTCGACGCCCAGGCGCACGCCTTCGCGGACGATGTCGGCCTTGCTGAGGAACTGCAACGGCGCGATCACGCGCAGGCCGGCGCCCTCGACCCCGGCCTTGGTGGCGAGGTTGGCCAGGCGCTCGAAGGCCTCGACGAATTCCGGGCGGCAGTCGGGATAGCCGGAGTAGTCGACCGCGTTGACCCCGCAGAAGATGTCGTTGGCGCCCAGGACTTCGGCCCAGCCCAGCGCGATCGACAGCATGATGGTGTTGCGCGCCGGCACGTAGGTCACCGGGATCGCGTCCTTGGCCGCGTCCTGGCCGATCGCGTGGCCGTCGTCGTCGAGCGGCACCTGGATGCTCTCGTCGGTCAGCGCCGAGCCGCCGATGCTGCGCAGGTCGACGCTGACGGTCTTGTGCGCGGCCGCGCCGATCGACTCGGCGATGCGCGCGGCGGCGTCGAGTTCGGAGGTGTGGCGCTGGCCGTAGCGCACGCTCAGCGCATGGACCGCGAAGCCCTGCTCGCGCGCGATGGCGGCGACGACGGCGGAGTCCATGCCTCCGGAGACGAGGACGACGGCTTTTTTCATGGGCGGGCGGGAATGGGGAATGGGGAGTGGAGAATCGGGAAGGGCAAAGGCTACAGCAGCCGGGCTTGCGCGGGTTGGCTGTTGTGGCTGGGCCTGCAGCGCCCGGAGCCTGCTCGCTCGTGCGGGAGGGCCTTCAGGCCCGGGGCTCTTGTTTCGGCCTGCGGCGCCCGAAAGAAAAGCTCGAGGCTCGAAGACTTCCCGCCGCAGTTCCGGACTTCGAAACGGGGCGTTGGCTCAGCCGGCACAGCATCGGACTTTTAATCCGCTGGAGCGGGCCTGCAAGGCGTCCCGCCAGGGCTCGAGCGGGCGCTCAGCGCCCGGGCTCGTCGTCCCACAGGATCTTGTGCAATTGCAGCTGGAACCGCACCGGCAGCCGGTCGGCGACGATCCAGTCGGCCAGGTCGCGCGGGCGGATCTGGTGGAAGCTCGGCGAGAACATCACCGCGCAGATCGCGGTCAGGCCGTGCTCGGCGACGATGGCCTTGGACCATTCGTAGTCCTCGCGGCTGCAGATCACGAACTTGATCTGGTCGCGCGCGCTCAGCAAAGGCAGGTTGCTCCACAGGTTGCGGTGGGCTTCCTGGGAATCGGGGGTCTTGATGTCGAGCACGCGCGACACGCGCGGGTCGACCGCGGCGATGTCGATCGCGCCGGAGGTCTCCAGCGAGACTTCGTAGCCGGCATCGCACAGGCGCTTGAGCAGTTCGATGCAGCGCTTCTGCGCCAGCGGCTCGCCGCCGGTCACGCAGACGTGGCGGGCGCCATGCCGGGCGACTTCGGCCAGGATCGAATCGAAGGTCCACCACTCGCCGCCATGGAAGGCGTAGGCGGTGTCGCAATACTGGCAGCGCAGCGGGCAGCCGGTCAGGCGCACGAACACGGTCGGCCAGCCGATGCTGTCGGATTCGCCTTGCAGCGACAGGAAGATTTCGGTCAGCCGCAGGCGCTCGGAGGACGGCGCTGCGGCCGTCTCGGAGACAACGGCGTTCATGGCGGGACTCAGTTGCGCAGCCGGCTCAGCTGGATCGCGTTGAGGCGATCGGCAGCGGTGCGGGCCGCATCGGTACCTGGATACCGGTTGGCCACGTCGGCGAGCGTGCGCTCGGCGGCGTCGACCTGTTTCAGCCCGAACTGGGCCAGGCCGACCTTGAGCAGGGCCCCGGCGGCCTTGTCGTGGGTCGGATAGCGATCGAGCAGGGCCTGGAACTGTTCCTGCGCGAGCTGGTAGTTCTGGGTGACGTAATAGCTCTCGCCGAGCCAATACAGCGCGTTCGGCGTGTAGGCGCCGTTCGGGTGCACGGCCAGGAACTCCTGGAACAGGCGCGCCGATTCGACGTACTGGCCGGCCTTGAGCTGGTTGAACGCGGCGTCGTAGGCCACGCGTTCGTCGCCGCTCTGGGCCAGCAGGCCCGGATCGCCGTGCACGCTCGGCGGAGTGTCCTTCACCGCCGGCTTCGCCGCCGCGGGCGGCGGCGAAGGCCTGGCGGCCGCTTGCGGCCCCGGCGCGGCGGCGGCGGGCGCGCCGCTTTCGAGCCGGTTGAGGCGGTTGTCGGTGTCCAGGTACTGCGCCTTGGCCGATTCCTGCAGCTGGCGGTTCTGCTGCTGCAATTCCTCGACCTGGGCGCGCAGCGCCTGCATTTCCGACTTGAGCTGGGTGACCTGGTTGAGCAGGTCCATGTTGGCCTGGTTGTCGGAAGCGCGCTGTTCCAGCGTCGCCACCCGATCGGCCAGGCTCGCGCGCTGGGCAAAAGCGGGCGTGGCGGCCGCTAGGGCCGCCACGACTGCCAAGGCCAGTGCGAACTTGCGATCTGCGAACTTCCGCATCGCGGGTCGGCCTCGTCTTGAGTTGCTCGGTAAAGCCTCAGCCGCCGATTACTTGGCGGTGTAGACGATCTCGACGCGACGGTTCTTCGACCAGCAGTCTTCGTTCGAGTCGGTGCAGACCGGACGCTCTTCGCCGTAGGACACGACGGTGATCTGGCTGCCCGAGCCGCCGTTGGCCTGGATGGCCGACGACACGGCATTGCCGCGGCGCTCGCCCAGACCCAGGTTGTACTCGCGGCTGCCGCGCTCGTCGGCGTTGCCTTCCAGGGTCATGCGCGAGGACGGACGGTCGCGCAGGTACTTGGCGTGGCAGCCGACGATGGCCTGGAATTCCGGCTTCAGCGAATCCTGGTCGAGGTCGAAGTAGACCACGCGCTGGCGCAGGCAGGCGTCGGTGTCGAGGTCGTTCGGGCCGTAGGCGCCCGAGGCGACCGGGCCGGTGTCGCCGCCGGGCTGGGTGGTGGACGGGCCGGTGCCGGTGTCGGTCGGCGGGGTTTCCTTGACCTTCTTCGAGCAGGCGACGGCCGCGGTGCAGAGCACGGCGACGAGCAGGATGCGGGCAGCGTTGTTCATGGGTATTCCTCGTCAGTTGTAACGTGGGGCAGGAGTCGTTCGGGGAGTGGTGCAGGCGTAATTCGGCGCGTTCCGCGCGTGGGGGCCGGCCGGCGCATCAGCGCGGCAGGCGGTAGGGCCCCCAGGCCGGTTCGCGCACGTCGCCGTCGGCGAGCACCAGGCGCTGGCGCACCCGGGCATCGGCGGAAACGGCATACAGCACGCCACGGCGTCCTTCGCGCGCAGCATAAATGATCATGGAGGCGTTCGGGGCAAAGCTCGGCGATTCGTCCAGCGAACCGGGCGACAGGGTGCTCCACAGGGCGCCGCCGGTGCTCGAATCCATGACCGCGATCCGGTAGGTGTTGCCCGCGCCCTGGGCGGTGGCGATCTTCTTGCCGTCGAAGGACACGCTGGCGCTGGCGTTGTAGCTGCCCTGGAAAGTCACCCGGGTGGCGCTGCCGCCGCTGGCCGCGACCGAATAGATCTGCGGCTTGCCGCCGCGGTCGGAGGTGAAATAGATCTTGCCGCCGTCGGCCGACCAGGTCGGCTCGGTGTCGATGCCGAAGTGGTTGGTCAGCTGGGTCAGCGCCTTGCTGCCCAGGTCCATGACATAGATCTCGGGGTTGCCGCTGCGCGACAGGGTCAGGGCCAGGCGGCGGCCGTCGGGCGAGAACGCCGGGGCGCCGTTGATGCCGCGGAACTTGGCGACCAGTTCGCGGCTGCCGGTGCCGATGTTCTGGATGTAGATCGAGGAATTGCCGCCTTCGAAGCTGACGTAGGCCAGACGGTTGCCGTCCGGGCTCCACGACGGCGACAGCAAAGGCTCGGGCGAGCGCACCACGGTCTGCGGGTTGTAGCCGTCGGAGTCGGCGACCATCAGCGCGTAGTTGGCGCCGCGGCCGGTGCCGGTGGCGGTCACGTAGGCGATGCGGGTGAAGAACGCGCCGCGCACGCCGGTGATCTTCTCGTAGACCGCGTCGGCGACCTGATGGGCGACATCGCGCAGGGCGTTGGCGCGCGCGGTCAGGGCGAAGCCGAGCAGGCGCTGCTGCTTGCCCACGTCGTACAGCTCGTACTCGACCCGGTAGCTGCCGGCGCCGGCGTCGAGCACGCGGCCGACCACGATGTAATCCTGGTTGAGCGCGCGCCAGTCGGGGAAGCTGATTTCGCTGCCGCGGGTCGGCTTGGCCGCCATCTGCTCGACCGGCAGGCCGCGGAACTGGCCGGAACGGTTGAGGTCGTTGCGGACCACTTCGGCCACGTCGGTCGGCGGCGCCGCGCCGCCGCCCTGGTAGGGCATGGGCACGACGGCGATCGGGGTGGCCGAGGCCAGGCCGCCGACGATGTCGATCTCCAACCCCTTTTGCTGGGCCGATGCGGCGAAGGGGATCAGGACGGCGAGCAGCGTGGCCAGCCAGCGCAGGGGTCGTTTCATCGGCACTCCGTGAAGATCCAACGGGGGTTTGTTCAGGTTCGGCATTGTTAACGCTGTTGGGTGAACGTGGGCTCAAAACCCAGGGTCAATTTGCGTTTCAAAGTGTTATCGGCGCGCGTACGCCGGCAAATGGCGCGTAAAAGGCGTCATAAATGTCCAATCCGGTCGAATTCGGCCCATTCAGGCCTCCTCGCCGCAGGTCCGCCGGGCGGACCGCCCGAGCCGGCACAGGCCGGCGCGGTCAGCGTTCGCGCACCTGCCGCCACCAGCGTTTGACCCGGCCGGGGCGCTCGTCCGGCTCCGGCACGTGCACGGCCAGCCGCAGTTGCGGCTTGAACACCTGCTGATAGCCCTGGTACGGCAGCGGACTGGCCTCGCGCACGGCCGCCAGCAAGGTGTCGCGCGCGGCGGCGTCGAGGCCGCAGGGTTCGATCACGCGCACCGAGGTCACCGCACCACCGGGCGACTGGTTCAGTTCCAGGGTGCAGACGGTGTCGGCGGCGGCGCTGTCCGGCGGCCGCCAGTGCTGGCCGATGGCCTGACGCAGCAGTTCGTAATAACGCAGCTGGTTCTGCGGCAGGCAGTGCTCGGGGTTGTCGCAGGCCTGGCCGATTTCGTTCTTGGCCGCGATCGCGGGCGCGGCGGCGATCAGCGCCGCACCAGCGAGGGTCGCAGCCAACAGCAGACGGTGAGATGCGGCGCGCATCAGCGGTCCTCGGCGCGGAAATTGATGGTCAGGCTGCGCTGGAACACGCTTTCAAACCCAGCGTACGGCAACGGCTGGGCCTTGAGCACCGCCGCTTCGACCGAGCGCCGGCCGGCTTCGTCGTAGCTGCACGGCTCGACCACTTCCACCGCGATCACCTGCCCGCCGGGCAGCTGACGAATGTTCAGACGGCAGGCCGCGCCCAGCGGCACCGAATCCGGACGCGTCCACTTGCTCTTGATCGCCGTCTGCAAAGCCGCCTGATAGCGCGCCAGCAAACCGGTGTCGGTGCCCTGGTTGCCGGCCGGCGCCGGCGTCGATGCCGCTGCGGACTGGCTGGCCTGGGTCGCGCGGCGGTCGGCGAGCTGCTGCAGCTTCTGCTCGGCCAGATCCTGCTCGCGTTGCAGGCGCGCGCGTTCGCGGCGGATTTCTTCGAGCTTCTTCTGCCGCTCGGCGTCCTGCTGCTCGGCCAGGCGCTGCTTCTGCTGCGCCTCTTCCTGGCGCTTCTGTTCGGTCAGGTCGACCTGCTCCTGGCGCGCCTTGGCTTCCTGCAGCTTCTTTTCCTCGGCCGGATTCGGCGTCGGCGTATCGACCACCTGCTCCTGGCTGGTGGTGTCGGGCACCGGAATGAAATCCTGCGGCGACTGCTGCTGCGGCGACACCGCGTCCTGCGGCTTGGGCTCGGCGACCGGCTGCGGCAGCGGCTCGGCCTCTTCCGGCACCGGCTCAGGCTGCTCGACCGGCTTGACCTTGCTGCGCAGGGTGCGCTGCATCGCCGGCGACAGGTCGCTCATCTCGGCCAGTTCGGTGGTCACCGGCGAACCGGCCGCGGACACCGAGCCGCTGTTCAAGTTGAGCAGCGCGGCGATGATCAGCGCAGCGAGCAACAGGCCGTGCAGCAGCACGACCAGGATCAGCGCTTGCACCGTGTCGGCGCGGCTCTCCCTCATTGCTTGTTCTTCTCGGGCTGGCTGATCAGGCTGACCTTCTCGACCCCGGCCTTCTGCAGGATGTTCATCGCATCCATGACCGGCTGGTAGTTGGCCCGGCCGTCGCCGGCGATGTAGACCTGCAGCTTGTCCTTGTCGTTCTGCTTGACCATCGCCCCGACCTTGGTCGACAGGGTTTCGGCGGTCACCGCTTCCTTCTTTCCGGCGCGCACGGTCAGGAAGAAGTTGCCGGACTCGTCGACCTGGACCACGACCGGGTCGCTGGTGGTGTTGGTCGACTTGGCGTTGGACTTGGGCAGGTCGACGTCGACGCCGAGCGTCAACAGCGGCGCGGTGACCATGAAGATGATCAACAGCACCAGCATGACGTCGATGTACGGCACGACGTTGATGTCGGCCTTGAGCTTGCGTTTGTGCGGGCGGCGGATGGTGCCGGACATGGCGGATTCCTCGGGTTGCGCGCTGGTGGTGCGGGGCGCCGCGCCCGCTCGGGTCGCGGCGCGCGCCCGCGGCGCGGGCTATGCGGTGGCGATGGCTTGCGCCCGCATCACTCGTCCAGGTGCGCCTGCCGTTGCAAGATCGAGGAGAACTCCTCGGAGAACGCGTCGTAACGCACCGCCAGCCGCTCCACGCCGGTGGCGAAGCGGTTGTAGGCCCACACCGCCGGGATCGCCACGAACAGGCCCATCGCGGTCGCCAGCAGCGCCTCGGAAATGCCCGGGGCGACGTCGGCGATGCCGACCTGCTTGGACGCGGACACCAGCGAGTGCATGGTCACCATGATGCCGAACACGGTGCCGACCAGGCCGATGTACGGCGAGGTCGAGCCGATGTTGGCAAGCAGTTCCAGGTTGTGCTCGAGCCCGTCGATCTCGCGCGAGCCGGTCGCGCGCATCGCGCGCTGGGCGCCTTCGATCTGGGCTCGGGCGTCGACGCCGCGACGCTGGCGCACGCGGTTGAACTCGCGGAAACCCGATTCGAAGATCGCTTCCAGGCCGCCGATGTTGCGCGCGCGCTCGGTGGTGCCGGCATAGAGCTTGGACAGTTCGGCGCCCGACCAGAAGCGCTCTTCGAAATGGTCGGCTTCGGCCTTGGCGCGGCGGATCACCTTCCATTTGCGGAAGATGATGAACCACGAAGTCAGCGAGGCGATCACCAGCAGCGCCATGATGAACTGCACCGGCAGGCTGGCCTTGATCACCAGGTCCAGCAGGCTGAACTCAGCGGAGGCCTTGCCGGCGGCGTTGGCGGCCTGGGTCACCGCTTGGGTGGCTTCCTCCGGCAGGGCCTGCACGGTGGTGGCCAGTAGCGCGATCAGCGATGACGTCATGCTCGGTTCTCCATGCCCGGTGCGAGGGCTTGTGTGGGGCGTGCGGCGCGTCGGAAGTCAACGTTCCGCAGGGTGTCGTGGGGTTGATGGCGCAGGTTGCAGCGGGCTGGCCGAAGCTGGCGGGTTGGAGCGGGTGGGACGAAACGCATGCGACAGCGGTTGCCGCGGGTTTTACTACCGGGTCCGTGAAGCCGGCCGCAATGCGGAGGGCGACGCGGCTTCAGCCGGCCGGCGCCGGCGCTTCCTGCGCCTGCAGCTGCGCGTACAGCGCCGGCGGGATCGGGCACGGACGCAACTGCCGCGCATCCACCGAGGCGATCTTCACCTCGGCCTCGATCAGCCGCTCCTCGCCGCGCATCACCCGTTGGACGAAGATCAGGCTGGCGCGGCGGCAGCGCACCAGTTCCACGGTGACGCGCAGTTCGTCGTCCAGCCGTCCGGGCTTGAGGAAGCCGATCTGCATGCCGGCGACCACGAACAGCAGCCCGTGCTGCAGCCGCAGGCCGTCCTGGCCGTAGCCCAGGGCGCGCACCCATTCGCTGCGCGCGCGCTCCATGAAAGCCAGGTATTGGGCGTGGTACACCAGCCCGCCGGCGTCGGTATCTTCCCAATAAACGCGTGTCGGCCAACTGAATAAGCCGGGAATTCGCGCCGCATCCGCCGCGGCCGCGCTCATGCGCGGCCCCCGTGCGGTGCGGCGGCCGGCGTCGCTGCGGCTCGCATCAGAACAGTTCTCCGGCTCCGCCCGGCCGCTCGCGCGGATCCAGGCCGAAATGGCGGTAAGCGCGCGAGGTCGCCATGCGGCCGCGCGCGGTGCGGATCAGATAGCCCTGCTGGATCAGGAACGGCTCGATCACGTCTTCGAGCGTGCCGCGTTCCTCGCTCAGCGCGGCGGCCAGCGACTCGACCCCGACCGGGCCGCCGTCGAAGGACTCGATGATGATCTTGAGCATGCGCCGGTCGAGATCGTCGAAGCCTTCCGGATCGACCTTGAGCATCGCCATCGCCGCATCGGCGACGGCGCGGTCGATGTGGCCGTTCGCGCGCACCTGGGCGTAGTCGCGCACCCGCCGCAGCAGGCGGTTGGCGATGCGCGGGGTGCCGCGCGAGCGCTTGGCGATTTCGGCCGCGCCCTCGGCCTCGCAGGCGATGCCGAGGATCTGCGCCGAGCGGCGCACGATCCGGGTCAGTTCCTCGGCGTTGTAGAACTCCAGCCGCTGGACGATGCCGAAACGGTCGCGCAAAGGCGCGGTCAGCAGGCCGGCGCGGGTGGTCGCGCCGATCAGGGTGAACGGCGGCAGGTCGATCTTGATCGAGCGCGCGGCGGGGCCCTCGCCGATCATGATGTCGATCTGGTAGTCCTCCATCGCCGGGTACAGCACTTCCTCGACCAGCGGCGAGAGGCGGTGGATTTCGTCGACGAACAGCACGTCGTGCGGTTGCAGGTTGGTCAGCAAGGCGGCCAAATCGCCGGCCTTTTCGATCACCGGGCCGGAGGTCTGGCGCAGGTTGACCCCGAGTTCGTTGGCGATGACGTGGCTCAGCGTGGTCTTGCCCAGGCCCGGCGGGCCGAAGATCAGCACGTGGTCGAGCGCCTCGCCGCGGCCCTTGGCGGCCTCGATGTAGATCTTGAGCTGCTCGCGCACCGGCTGCTGGCCGAGGTATTCGTCCAGGCGCTTGGGCCGGATCGAGGCCTCGATGGCCTCGTCTTCGCGGGTGGCGCCGGAACCGATGATGCGCTGATCGTTCATGCGGATATGTTCGCATGGGACGGGGCGCGGGCGCAGCGGCGGAAAGTACCGGGCGGGCCGGCCATGCGCGACACGGCGCGAAAATGCGGGATAGGGCGCGAACCGGCACGCAGCGGACGGCGTTCGTCTCTGCGCGGGACGGGTCGCGCCTGTGGACAAATCGCGCGGGGTCGGCCCGGACGGGACGCTGCCGGTCCCCTGCCACGCCCGCGTCGGCCGGCCGCTCAGACGAAATGCACGTCGTAGCGCTCGTGCATCTGCGCCAGTTCGTCCGCGCCGACCTCGCCGCGCAGGATCTTCGGCAGCGCGCGGAAATAATCGAAACGGTCGGTGCCCGGCGCCAGGGTCACGAACACGTCGGCGACCTCGCCCGCGCCGGCGCGGAAGGAATGCGTCACCCCGGCCGGGATCACCGCGAGCCCGCCGCGCTCCAGCCGCACGCTCTCGCCATCGATCTCCATGTCGAGGACGCCGTCGAGCACATAGAACGCTTCGCTGGAGCGCCGGTGCAGATGCGGGCGGGCGCCGGCGGCGCCGGGTTGCAGGCGCAGGCGGTTGCAGCCGAGCGCGCCGCAGCAGTCGCTGGCATCGGCCAGCAGCCACAGTTCGCTGCCGTCGCCGCGCAGCAGCTCGGCCTCGCGTTGCTGGATCACGAACACGCCGTTGTCGCGGCGCATGGCGGAGCGGAGATCTGTCATCGCGCAATCCTCGTCGCAGAAGGTGGCGACGAGGCTAGGCGGGCGCGGCGCGGGCCGGCAATCCGGCGCCGCTGGAACGGTTCTTCCCGGCGCGACGCGCGCACCGCAGCATTCCCGCGCCGGAGCTTGCCGGCGGCGGCCGATGCGGTTACGACGACTCGCCGCGGCGCAGGTCGGCGAAGAAGCGGTGGAAGTCGCGGGCGCGGTACAGCTCGACCAGTTCGCCGAAGAATTCGAAGCTCACCACCTCGGGCTCGGCGTGCGGGCCGCGCTCGCGATAGTCCAGGCACAACATCCATTCGACGCCGTGCATGGCCAGGATCAGCAGCCGCTCGCAGCCGGCGTAGCCGCGCAGGAAGCCGGACGCCGCGTCGCCGCCCTGGAACGCCTCGGCCCAGTCGGCCAGGGTCTGCAGGTCGTCGAGCGCGCACACGGTGTTGTCGGGAATCGCCGCTTCCCAGTCGTAGCGATGGCGCGAAGGCTGGCGCCGCAACGGCACCCATTCGAACTCGGTGTCGCCGCCGTTCTGGCGCAGGTACAGCGCGCGCAGCAGCGCAGGCAGGCGCAGGCCCAGGCGCGCTTCGGCCGCGGCGAGCGCGGCTTCGTCCGCGGGTTCGGCGCGCTCGGCCCAATAGCCGGGGCCGCTCCAGAATGTGTCGAGCGCCGGCGGTTGCGGATCGCATTCGATCTGCGCAGCCGGATCGTGGCGCGACTGCAAGGCCGGGCTCCAGTACTGCAGCTCGACCAGATCGGCGAAGAATTCGGCGTGACCCGGGTAGTCGCGCAGGCGTCGGCGCCGGTCGGTCAGCACGATGCGCGGCGCGCCGGGCGCGCTGTAATCCAGGCACAAAGTACCGTCGCCCTCGCCCAGCGCGATCGCGATCAGGCGGCTGTCGTCGGTCGCGAGCGCGGCGAAAACGTCGTCGCGGTAATCCTCGCGCCGGCGCAGTTCGGCCAGCGAGAACCATTGCGCCAGCGGCAGCAGCCGCGCGCGCGGCACCAGCCAGTCGGCGTCGATCCAGTCGTCGCTATGCGGCGATTTCGCCCGCGCCATGCGCACCGCGCCGCCGTCGTAGCGCGTGTACAAGGCGCGCAACCACGGCGGCACTTCGATCGCCAGCCGCGATTCGGCGGCGGCGATATCGGCGGCGCTGGCCCCGGCCCGGCCGAGGTTGCGCTGCTCGTCCCAGAACGTCTCCAGACTCGGCGCGCGGCCGTAGACGCGCCAGTCCAGGACGCTGCCGGCCATGCTCAGATCTCGACCTGCGCGCCCAACTCGACCAGCCGGTTGCCCGGAATGCGGAAGAACCCGGTCGCCGGCGCCGCGTTGCGGTGCATGAAGGCGAACAGGCGGTCGCGCCAGATCGGCATGCCGCGGTGGCGGCTGGCGACGACGGTCTCGCGGCTGGCGAAATAGGTCGTGTCCATCGGGTCGAAGTAGATGCCGCCGGCGTCGCACGAGCGCATCAGCGCCAGCGGCACGTCGGGCACTTCCATGAAGCCGAAGCGGATCAGCACGCGGTAGAAGTCGTTGCCGATCGCTTCGATCTTGAGCCGCTTTTCCTTGGGCGCGTACGGCACGCCGAGGGTTTCCACGGTCAGGAACACGTTGCGTTCGTGCAGCACCTTGTTGTGCTTGAGGTTGTGCAGCAGCGCGTGCGGCACCACGCCCTTGTCGGCGGTCATGAAGATCGCCGTGCCCGGCACCCGCACCGGCGGCGCCAGCATCAGCCCGGGCAGGAAGCTGTCGAGCGAAATGCCTTCCTTGCGCACTTCCTCGTGCAGCAGCTCGCGGCCGCGGCGCCAGGTGCGCAGCAGGGTGAACACGATCAGGCCCAGCGCCAGCGGGAACCAGGCGCCGTCGAAGAACTTGGCGCCGTTGGCGATGACGAAGCCGACGTCGACGACGAAGAACAGCACGCACAGCGGCAGCACCCACTTGCGCCAGCGCGGCCACAACGCGCGCGCGACCAGGGCCAGCAGCAGGGTGTCGATCAGCATCGTCGCCGACACCGAGATGCCGTAGGCGGTCGCCAGCGCGGTCGAGCTGCGGAACGCCAGGACCACGGTGATGACCGCGATCGCCAGGATCCAGTTGATGTACGGAACGTAGATCTGGCCGATGGTGCTGCTGGAGGTGTGCTTGATCTGCATGCGCGGGATGTAGCCCAGCTGCATGGCCTGGCGCGACACCGAGTACGCGCCGGTGATGACCGCCTGCGAGGCGATCACCGCCGCCATCGTCGCCAGCACGATCATCGGATACAGCGCCCACGGCGGCACCGACTCGAAGAACGGATTGACCACCGCGCGCGGATGGTTCAGCACGAACGCGCCCTGGCCGAGGTAGTTCAGCATCAGGCTCGGCAGCACCATGATGTACCAGGCGTAGCGGATCGGCTTGGCGCCGAAGTGGCCCATGTCGGCGTACAGCGCTTCGCCGCCGGTCACCGCCAGCACCACCACGCCGAGGATCAGCACCGACTGCGCGCCGTGTTCCATGAAGAAGCGCGCGCCCCACATCGGGTTCAGCGCCTTGAGCACTTCCGGGCCCTGGATGATGTTGTAGACGCCGATCGCGGCCAGCGACACGAACCAGATCATGGTGATCGGCCCGAACACCTTGCCGACCTTCTCGGTGCCGAAGCGCTGGGCCAGGAACACCATCACCAGGATCACCACGGTGATCGGCACGATGAAGCGGTGCAGGCCGGGCGCGGCGACTTCCAGGCCCTCGACCGCGCCGAGCACCGAGATCGCCGGGGTGATGACGCTGTCGCCGAAGAACAGCGACGCGCCGAAGATGCCGAGGATGCCGACCACGTACGCCGAGCGCCCGCCCTTGGCCAGGGTGCGCTGGGCCAGGGTCATCAGCGCCATGATCCCGCCTTCGCCGTCGTTGTCGGCGCGCATGATGATGGTGACGTACTTGACCGTCACCACGATCATCAGCGCCCAGAACACCAGCGACAGGATGCCGAGCACCGTGTCGTGGTTGCTGGTCAGGTGGAAGTGCGGCGAGAACGCTTCCTTGAGCGTGTACAGCGGGCTGGTGCCGATGTCGCCGAACACCACCCCGATGGCGCCGACGATGAGTCCCGGCAGGCCTTGCTTGCCGTGGTGGTGCCCGTGCTGGCCGTCCGACGCGGGGTCGTGGGCCTTTTTCGGGGCGTGCGAGGTAGGAACGGTAGAAGACATTGTCGTCAGATTCCGGGCGGTGAACCGCCGTCTCAACGCAGCGCGGACTGTAGCGCTTTGCGGATGATGGCGGCGGCTTCGTCGCCGGCCGCGGTGGCCTCGCGCGCCATGCGCGCGGCTTCGGCCGGTTTGTAGCCCAGCTGCTGCAAGGCCACCACGGCCTCGCTCTGCGGGTCGGCGGGGACGCCGCCGCTGGGCAGGGTGGCGCCGGCGCCGGCCAGGTCGGCGGCGCGGTCGCGCAGTTCCACCACCATGCGCTCGGCGGTCTTCTTGCCGATGCCCGGAATGCGGGTCAGCGCGGTGACGTCGCCGACCTGGACCAGCCGCGCGAATTCGTCGACCGACACGCCCGACAGCACCGCCAGCGCGATCTTGGCGCCGATGCCGCTGACCTTCTGCACGTCGCGGAACAGCCGCCGTTCGCTCTCGCGCAGGAAGCCGTACAGCGAGACGCTGTCTTCCTTCTGCGCGTAATGGGTGAACAGCGCGACCTCGCGGCCGACGTCGGGCAGGTCGTAGAACGTGCTCATCGGCGCTTCGAGCTCGTAGCCCACGCCATGCACGTCGACCACCAGCCACGGCGGCTGCTTGTGCGCCAGGATGCCTTTGAGGCGACCGATCACGGGGTGACTCCGATAGGGCGATGCGACCCGCCGTCGCCGGCGCGTCGCGAACAAGAGAAGAGGGAAACCGAAGCGTGGCGGCTATCAGGGACAACGCGGACGCGCGCGCGGGACCCTACCCCGCGCGCCGCGGACGGCGCGGCGACGACCCGGACGGCGGCCATCTCAGGCGCCGCGCCTGCGCAGCTGGTGGGTGGCGATGCCGGTGCGCTGGGCCGTAGCGCTCATATGGGCATGGGTCAGCGCGACCGCAAGCGCGTCGGCGGCGTCGGCCTGCAGCTTCACTTCGGGCAGGTTCAGCAACAGCCGCACCATGTGCTGGACCTGCTGCTTGTCGGCCGCGCCGCGCCCGACCAGCGACTGCTTGATCAGCCGCGGCGCGTATTCGCTGATCGGAATGCGCCGGCGCACCACCGTGGCCAGGGCGGCGCCGCGGGCGTGGCCGAGCTTGAGCGCGGAGGTCGCGGACTTGTCCATGAACACCGTCTCGATCGCGACCTGCATCGGCCCGAACTCGTCCAGCGCCGCTTCCAGGCCTTCGCACAGCAGGCCCAGGCGCGAGGGGAAATCCTCGGCGTCGAGCAGCTTCAGCGCGCGCGCGGCGACGAAGGTGCAGCGGCCGTCGCCAGCCATGTCGATCACGCCCAGGCCGGTGCGCTGCGAGCCGGGGTCGATGCCCAGGATGCGCACGGCGCCGGGAATGGGGAATCGAGAATCGGGAATCGTCATCGCTCAGCGCTGACGCAGTACAGGCTTCGGTAAGAGGAAGGAAATCGCGGGCTGTCGCACCCGATTCCCGATTCCCCATTCCCGATTCCCGCCACTACGCATACGCATCCTCGCCGAGGTCGGCGTTGGAATAGACGTTCTGCACGTCGTCCATGTCTTCCAGCCAGTTCAGCAGCTTGACCACCTGCTGGGCGGTTTCGCCTTCCACCGCGCTGGTGTTGTCGGCGCGGAAGGTCACTTCGGCCTGGCCGGGGATCAGGCCGGCGGCTTCCATCGCGGCCTTGACCGCGGCGAAGGCCTCGGGCGCGGTCAGCACGTCGATCGAGCCGTCTTCGGGATAGACCACCACGTCGTCGGCGCCGGCCTCGATCGCCGCTTCGGTGACCTTCTCCTCGTCCGCGCCGCCGTCGAACCACAGCACGCCGCGCTTGGCGAACATGAAGGACACCGAGCCGTCGGTGCCGAGGTTGCCGCCGAACTTGTTGAACGCGTGGCGCACGTCGGCCACGGTGCGGACCTTGTTGTCGGTCAGGCAGTCGACGATCACCGCGACGCCGCCGGGGGCGTAGCCCTCGTAGCGCACTTCCTCGTATTCCACGCCTTCCAGCGCGCCGGTGGCCTTCTTGATCGCGCGCTCGATCACGTCCTTGGTCATGTTCGCCGACAGCGCCTTGTCGACCGCGGTGCGCAGGCCCGGATTGCCGTTGGGGTCGCCGCCGCCGCGGCGCGCGGCCACGCTGATCTCGCGGATGATCTTGGTGAAGATCTTGCCGCGACGCGCGTCTTCGGCGTTCTTGCGTGCTTCGATCGACGGACCTCTACCCATGGCGTTACCGGCTTATGTCTGAACAGGCCGGCGATTTTACCTGATCGGTTCTGCGGCGGGACTCGAAAACCGCGGTCCGTGCGATCGCCCGGTCCGGCGGAGCCGCTCAGTCGCCGAACCGGCCGCGACGGAAGAAGGCCTCGGCCATGCGCGCGGCCTGCGCCGAGAACAGCAGGCCGCTGTGGCTGGCGTCGATGACCGCATGCGCGGCCAGCCCCGGCAGGCGGGTTTCGGCGACCGCGACGGTGCCGTCGCTGTCGCCGTCGAAGTGGCCGAAATAGCGGCCGAGCCCGTGCGGGCTGCGGCCGGCGATCAGGCCGACCTGGGCCGCGCCCTGCCACGGCGGGCAGCCTTGCAGCAGCAACGCGGCGGCGCGGCCGAGCACCGGCGCGCTCCAGGAACGGCGCGACAGGCCGCCGGCAGCGGAGCTGCCGAGCAAGGGCGAGCCCAGGCAGACCACCCGCCGCACCGGCAGCTCGGGGTGGTCGCGCAGCGCGCTCAGGGTGATCAGGCCGCCGAGGCTGTGGGCGAGTACGTGCGCGGGCTCGCGGCGCAGGCTCTCGACCAGCTTCGGCAGGACCGCGTCGGGACCGGCGGCGGCGCCGGCGTAGGCGAAGGTTTCGGGCTGGAACCCGGCCGCGGCCAGGCGCGCGCCGAGCCAGGCCATCGACACGCCGGGCATCCAGATGCCGTGCAACATCACGATCCTGCGCAGGTTGGGCGAGCGGGCCATAGCGAAGCGGAGTGGGAACCTGCAACCACTATCGGGCCGCATCGGCGGCGCGCCAACCGGCGGCGGCAGCCGGTAGTCACCATGACTTCAGGCAGCGGCCACGACGCGGCGGCGATCGCCCGGCGCATCGCCGGGCCGCTCAACGGCTCGCGCAACCTGTGGCGCTTCGATATCGCCGCGCTGCTGCGCGCGCACGGCGTCGAGCAGACGCCGGCGACGCGGCGCTGAGCCGACGCGCGCCGGGCCGGCCGTCGGCCGCGGCGCTGCCTGCCCGCCCGCGGCCCAGCCGGCAGACCGGGCCGGCCGGCCCCGATTACAAACGTTCAGCCAAGCCGAACCACGTTCACAGTTCCGCGCCGTTCGCCCGCCGGCGGGCGAGACCGGCCCCGACCGGGGTCACGCGTCCGGGCCCCGCGACAAATTCGTCAAGTCCCGACGATGCGATCTGCGTCGCCGAAATGAGATGGATGTCATCGAAAAACAAATGTGAAACAGCCAAGCATCCAAAACGTGATGGCGTGCAAATATTGCACGGCCGGCGCGCCGCAGGATGCGCGCCACCCGCAGTCGACGGCACCGCTCTCATGGCCCCGCGCTCCACGACGACCGCCCTGCCCATCGCCAATGTGCTCGCCTCGGCGTTGCTGGCCGTGGTGGCGATGTACTCGGCGGCGCCGGTGTCCTGCGAACAGCCCAGCCATATCGGCCTGGTCCACCCGGTCCACCTGTTCTTCGACCGGGCCAGCGCGCGCCTGGAGCGCAGCTACCCGCAGCTGATGCAGTGGTCGCCGGCGCAATGGATCCTGCCGCGCCGGATCGACTGCCGCTGCACCCATCCCGCTCCGCCGCCGCCGGCCCCCGCCGCAGCCTCACGCTGGTCCGAGCCGCTGCGCCGGGCGCTGGGCTGAACCGATCCGCCCGGGTTCGCGCTTCGCAACCGCCGCAGCGCACATAACCGCGAACCGCCGCGCGCCGGCCGCCGCGGGCGCGCTCGCGGTCACGGTCGCGCGGGGCCTGGGCCCCTAGATTCGCGCGGCGTCCGGCGTGGGCGCGACCCCAAGGTAGGGTTATGAATCGATCTTCGTGGTTCCTGGCGCTGGGTCTGGCGCTCGCGCCGATGCTGGCCGCGCAGGCGGCGCCGCCCCGGGTCACCAGCGGGCTGGTCGGCGAATGGCATCTGGACCTGTCCGGCAATGCCGCCCCCGACACCAGCGGCTACGGCCGCAACGGCAACGTCGTCGGCGGCGCGGCGTCCTCGTGGGGCTGGCTCGGCACCGGCGCCGACCTCAGCGGCGGCAAGTACGTCGAAGTGCCGAACTCCAGCAACCTCAACGTCGGCACCGGCAGCTTCACCGTCGCCGCATGGGTGCGGCTGGCCGCGCCGGGCTCGTCGGGGGTCAAGACCCTGATCGAGAACCGCGGCGCCGGTGCCGGCCGCGGCTACGCCTTCGGCATCGACCAGGGCCGCAACGTGCTGCTCCAGCTCAACGACGGCAGCGCCTGGAGCAACTACGTCTCCGACGGCAGCGTGGGCCTGGCGCCGAACCGCTGGCACCACATCGCCGCGGTGGTCAACCGCAGCGCCGCGCCGTACACGATCTCGTTCTACGTCGACGGGCGCCGCGCCACCACCCAGCCGACGCCGATCGCGGCCAACCTGGACAACACCACCAACCCGTTCCTGATCGGCGGGCACAAGGACACCGCGTCCTACCGCTTCAACGACCGCGCCGACGAAGTGCTGGTCTACAACCGCGCGCTGCCGGCCGACGCCTCCGGCGGCCTCGGCGACATCATGTTCCCGGGCCGCACCACGTATCAGTCGACGTACTGGAACGACGGCGGCACCCGCCAGCGCTACAACAACTGCTACAACTACGCCAACAACCGCGCCACCAACACCTTCGCCCAGCCCGGCCGCGCCGCCGGCGGGCAAGCCGGCACGATGAGCTGCGCCGCGGTGCGCGCGGCGGCCGAGCGCGACGGGCTGGAACCGGTCGCCGACACTGCGATCAACGCGACCAGCTACAAGAACGTCGTCGCGCTGGTGGTGGCGCCGGGTTACGACTATCACTGGTACCGTCGCGACGGCAACGGCAAGTGGACCCACAAGCCCGGCCAGACCGCGGCCACCAACCGCGACAACGGCGGCGCCGAAATCACCGACCCGCGCACCGCCAACCGCGGGCCGTACAGCGATTTCTGCGGCTTCTACCGGGTCTGGTCGGACAGCATCGAAGGGAGCGGCCATGAACAGGTCAACTGATACCGCGTCCACCGTCTCCGCCCGAGGAACCGCCATGCGCAAGCGCTCGCGCCTTACCCTGCTCGCCGCCGCGGCGCTGATCGCCGCGCCGCTGTTCGCCCACGCCGCCGACGCGCCGGGGCTGCGCATCACCTACTTGGTGTATTCGGGCCGGCCGAATCCGGAGCTGACGGTGACCGATCCGGCGCAACTGCGCGCGATCGAAACCCGCCTCGGCGACGCGCTGGCCGCCCCGGCGCGCGCGGGCGCGGCGGCCGACGCGGTGCTCGGCTACAACGGCATCCTGATCGAACACGTCGGCGGTCCGGCGGCGAAGGCCAAGCCGCAGGCGGCGACGGTGAAGGGGCAACGGTTGAGCGTGGATACCGCCGCAGCGACCGAGTTCAAGTCGGCGACGGCGACGACGCGGGTCTCGGCCGCGGCCGGCGATCTGGAATCGATGCTGCTCAAGCTCGGGCAGAAGCGTGGCGTGCTGGATGCGGCGACGTTGAATGTGTTGCTCGAGCAGAAGTGAGGTGCGGGCGGGGGCGGTTGGCCCCGCTTGCTGAGGTATCGCGGACGCCGGCGTTGCCACGCCGGCGTTCGCGTTTGCGCGCGTCGAAACGATTGCGCCGGAGTGTGTGGCTTCGCGGTCGCGGCTTGCGCCGCTCCTACAGGTAGCCCATGTGGCTTTTTGTAGGAGCGGCGCGAGCCGCGACCGCGCCGATGCGGACGCCGGCGCAACGGCCTGTCGTTCCTGATGGCGCCCGCTCGGGAACGGTGGCGCCGGCTGGTGCGGGTTCGCGGTCGCGGCTTGCGCCGCTCCTACAGGTAACCCATGCGGCTTTTTGTAGGAGCGGCGCGAGCCGCGACCGCGCTATTGCGTGCGCTGGCGCAACGGCCTGTCGTTCGTGAGGGCGCCCGCTCGGGAACGGTGGCGTCGGCTGGTGCGGGTTCGCGGTCGCGGCTTGCGCCGCTCCTACAGGTAGGCCATGCGGCTTTTTGTAGGGGCGGCGCGAGCCGCGACCGCGCCGATGCGGACGCCGGCGCAACGGCCGGTCGTTCGTGATCGCGCTCGCTCGGAAACGGTGGCGCCGGCTGATGCGGGTTCGCGGTCGCGGCTTGCGCCGCTCCTACAGGTAGGCCATGCGGCTTTTTGTAGGAGCGGCGCGAGCCGCGACCGCGCCGATGCGGACGCCGGCGCAACGGTCTGGCGTTCGTGAGGGCGCCCGCTCGGGAACGGTGGCGCCGGCTGGTGCGGGTTCGCGGTCGCGGCTTGCGCCGCTCCTACAGGTAGGCCATGCGGTTACGGCGAAGGCTTCGCGGCGCGGCTGAAGATGAATTCGTGGTCGCGGGTGTCGCCGACGATGAAGTCGTAGTGGCCGACTTTCTCGAAGCCGTAGCGGCCGTAGAAGCGCTGCGCGCCGTAGTTTTCCGACCACACGCCGATCCACAGCCGGCGCGGGCCGTCGCGTTCCAGCCACGCCAGCGCGGTTTCGAACAGGCGGCTGCCCCAGCCGCCGTTCTGCGCGTCGGGCAACAGGTACAGGCGCTTGAGTTCGCCGTCGCCGGGCGCGACCTGCGCATGCGGCAAGCCGCAGGCGCCGGCCAGGGCGTGGCCAACCGCGACGCCGTCGCGTTCGAGCAGCCACGCGGCGCATTCGGGGTCGGCGAGCAAGGCGCCGATGGCTTCGTGCGAATAGGTTTCGGCGAGGAAGCCGCTCAGGTCGACCGGCGGATAGGAATCGCCGAAGGTGACGACGAAGCAGCGCGCGGAGATGTCCGCAAGCACGGCGGTATCGGCGGGCGTGGCGCGGCGGATGCTGAAGTTCGCGGACATGGGCGGACGCTCGAAGCGGCGATGCTGCGGATTCTAAATGCGGGAGGGGCTTCAGTCCCGACGCTTTGCCCTCAGATCGCAACGATCCGGCACGAAAGCGTCGGGGCTGAAGCCCCTCCCACGACTAATCGAAGCGACGACCCGACGCACGCGCCGGGCCGCCGCGGCGAAACTCAGGCCGGATCTTTCGGCCGCACCATCACATGCACCTCGGCCAGCTGCGCGTCCGGGATCGGCGACGGCGCGCCGGTCATCAGGCATTGCGCGGTGGTGGTCTTGGGGAAGGCGATGACGTCGCGGATCGATTCGGTGCCGGCCATCAGCGCAGCGATGCGGTCGATGCCGAAGGCGATGCCGCCGTGCGGCGGCGCGCCGTACTTGAGCGCGTCGAGCAGGAAGCCGAACTTGGCCTCGGCCTCTTCGGCGCCGATGCCGAGCAGGTCGAACACCGCCGACTGCATCTGCGGGCGATGGATGCGGATCGAACCGCCGCCGATTTCGTTGCCGTTGAGCACCATGTCGTAGCCGCGCGACACCGCGGTCTTGGCGTTGGCGCGCAGGTCGGCGATGTCGTCGACCGCCGGCGCGGTGAAGGGATGGTGCAGGGCGACGTAGCGCTGCGCTTCCTCGTCCCACTCGAACATCGGGAAGTCGGTGACCCACAGCGGCTTCCAGCCTTCGCCGACCAGGCCCAGGTCCTTGCCGAGCTTCAGGCGCAGCGCGCCCATGAAGTCGCTGGCGGTCTTGTAGTCGGCCGCGCCGAAGAAGATCGCATCGCCGCTCTGCGCGCCGCTGGCCTCGACGATCTTGGCCAGGGTGGCGTCGTCGAAGAACTTGGCGATCGGCGAATTGATGCCTTCGCGGCCCTTGGACGCGTCCTCGATCTTCATCCACGCCAGACCCTTGGCGCCGTGCTTGGCCGCATGCGCGCCGGCCTCGTCGATCTGCTTGCGCGACCAGCCCGCGGCGCCCGGCGCGCGCAGCGCGATCACGCGGCCGTCGGCGTGGTTGGCCCAATCGGTGAAGACCTTGAACTCGCAGGTCTTGACCAGTTCGGCGATGTCGACGAATTCCAGCTCGATGCGCAGATCGGGCTTGTCGGAACCGTAGCGGCGCATGGCTTCGGCATAGGTCATGCGCGGGAACTCGGCGTCGAGCTCGACGCCGATGGTTTCCTTGAACACTTCGCGGATCATGCCCTCGACCGTGTCCTGCACGTCGCGCTCGGAGACCCAGGCGAACTCCATGTCGAGCTGGGTGAACTCGAGCTGGCGGTCGGCGCGCAGGGCTTCGTCGCGGAAGCAGCGCGCGATCTGGTAATAGCGGTCGAAGCCGGCCACCATCAGGATCTGCTTGAACAACTGCGGCGACTGCGGCAGCGCGTAGAACTCGCCCGGGTGCATGCGCGCCGGGACCAGGAAGTCGCGCGCGCCCTCGGGCGTGGCCTTGGTCAGGATCGGGGTTTCGATGTCCTGGAAGCCGCGCGCGTCGAGCCAGCGGCGCAGCGACTGCACCAGACGGATGCGGGTGCGCATCATCTTCTGCATGTCCGGACGGCGCAGGTCCAGGTAGCGATAGGTCAGGCGGGTTTCCTCGCCGGCGTTCTCGTGGGCGTGGAACGGCAGCGGTTCGGCCTTGTTGAGCACTTCGATCTGCGCGGCCAGCACTTCGACCTTGCCGCTGCGGATCTTGTCGTTGGCGGCGCCACGCGCGCGCACCGTGCCGGTCACGCGCACGCAGCTTTCCGCGCTGAGATCGCCGGCGGCCTTGAACAGATCGCCCATGTCCGAATCGACCACGATCTGGACCACGCCTTCGTGATCGCGCAGATCGGTGAACACCACGTGGCTTTGCACACGGTTGGTGTTGACCCAGCCGCACAGGGTGACGGTCTGGCCGATCAGCGCCTCGTCGACGAGGCCGCAGAAGTGGGTACGCATGGAAGCTCCGGATTGGTCGATCGGGCGGGCCGATCGTTGGATCGTGGGGGTTTTGCCGCTGGCGGCTCGCAGGGACCGCGGCGCGAAGCCGGGCCGGAGCCGTCCCGCCGGCGCTCAGGCCGGGGCCGGACATTCTAGTCCAGGCGCCCGGGGATTGGCCCAGGCGGCGCAGCTGCGTTCGCGGGCGCGGCTCGCGGGCGGGCCTTCGGGTCCGGCGCGGTCGGCTCGGATCGCAACGAGCGCAGCGCAAAGCGCCGCGGCTGAAGGCCCTTGCACGAGAAAGGGCGCCTTGCGGCGCCCTTTCGGCGGTGGCTGCGCGAGCGGGGTCGCTTCAGCTGCCGCTGGCCGCCGGCTTGGCGGCGGGCGCCGGAGTCGCCGCGGCCGGCGCCGGATCGGCCTTCTTTTCCGCCGGTTTGCTCGCCGCGGCGCCGCCGCTGCTGCCTTCGCCGGCCAGGTTGCGCTTCTTGTCGCCGTCCTTCTTAAAGTCGGTTTCGTACCAGCCGCCGCCGGCCAGACGGAACTGCGGCGCGGTCAGCTGGCGCCCGACCTGGTCGGCGCCGCATTCGGGGCAGGCCGAGGGATCGGGGTCGGAAAGCTTCTGCAGGCGGTCGAAACTGTGGCCGCAGGCATTGCACTGAAAGGCGTAGATGGGCATGGCGGGGAACGTGGGGAAGCCGACTCAGGCTGGCTAGTTTGGGGCTCGCCGCCGCCGATGCAAGCGCGCGGCGGCGGCGAGCGGCCGGTTTCGGCCCGGTTTCAGGCTAATCGGGGCGCGATTCGGGCACGACCCGGCCCGGCTCCGCGCCCGTCCCGCCGGTCCGGCGGCGGTTTCAGCCGCCCGGCGGGTTCGGATCCGGCCGTCCCGCAGCGACCGCGGCCGCGGGCACCGCGGTCGGCTCCGGTTCGGGCCGTCCGACCCCGGCCGCGGCCTCGCGGCGGCGACGGTCGCCGGCATCGTCGGGATGGCCCGGGCCGCCTTCGCCGGCATGGCCTTCGGCCGGATCGACGTCGAACGGCGCGCGGAACACCAGCGACGGCAGGATCGTGGTCAGCGCGGCGTACAGCAGCAGCGCGCCGAACCACGCGTCCGGCAGGGCGAAGCGCTCGCGCAGGATGCCGGCCAGGACCAGGGTGAAGATCAGCGTCGGCGCCAGCGCCACCGACACCCGCAGGCTGGCGCCGTGCTTCTCGCCGAACAGCGCGCGCCGTTGCAGCCAGACCACCCCGATCCGCAGCGGCAGCACCACCGCGGTCAGCAGCAGGCCCAGCCCCAGCGCCTCGAAGCTCAGCGCGCCGCCGGGCACCTTGGTGCCGGCGTTGAAGAAATAGAACGGGACGAAGAACGAGGCGAACAAGCGCACCGCATGCAGGTTCTCGTGCGAGGCCAGCAGCGGCATGCGTTCGCGCAGCAACCGCGCGATCAGGCCGGCGACGAAAGCGCCGACCAGGTAATACACGCCGAGCTTGGCGGTGGCGAACGCGGCGATCATGCCGACCATCACCAGCAGCGAGAACTCCGAGCCCGGCGCATGCGGCGCGACCCAGCGGCCGAGCGCGACGAACAGCAGCGGCAGGCCGACCAGCATCGCGATCAGCGCGCCGGACGACAGCGCCATGCGCACCGGATCGCTGGCCTGCAACACCACGAACAACGCCGCCAGCGCCAGCAATTCGCCGGCGATGGCCTTGCTGGTGACCCAGAACCGCTCCTCCTCGTCCAGCCCCAGCCGCGCCAGGCTGTCGAGGATGAAACCGGTCGACGGCGTCAGCAAAGCCAGCGCGAGCAGGCCCGCGGCCTGCCAGCCGAGCCCGCCGTAGCGCCAGGCCAGCCAGCCCACCCCGGCCAGGGTCGCGGTGCGGATGAGCAGATGCGCGACCAGCGGCCACAGCCCCTTGCGCAAGGCGCTGAGCTCGACCTCCAGGCCGGCGAACAGGAACAGCGAGGAGATGCCGAGCGTGGCCAGCATGCCGACCACGGTGTCGTGGGATTTGTCGCCCCAGGCCAGCATCGCGACGATGCCGAACAGCAGGCAGGTCAGCGGCGCCGGGATCTTGTAGCGCTGCAACGCGCGCGGGACGACCAGCAGGCCGAAAATCAGCAGCAGATAGATCAGTTCGCGGCTCATGCGGCCCCCTGTTGCGAAATCAGGGCGGGACGATAGGCGATGCGATGTCTAGGCCGCGACAATGGCCCGGCGGCGGTGCGCGCCGTGCGCACGCCAAAGTCCATTCCTCGTCATTTCGGCGAAAGCCGGAATTCGTTTTGGTTTTGCAGCTGTCGTTGCTCTTCGCTCCCTCCGCCGCCCCGAACTCGCCACAGGCAAACAGAGACCCGAAGGGCGCGCGCATGGATGCGCGCGTGCGGGACCGGGGCAGGATGCCCCTTGTCCCGCATCCCTGCGCAAGCTACGAACGATAGTGGCTCTTGATTCGAAACAGGAAAAGCACTTTCTTTGGTTACTTTCTTTGTTGCTTTGGACAAAGAAAGTGACCCGGCCGCTTGCGGACGGAAGCTTTGGATTGTGGCTTGTCTTCACCCGCCATGAAGGCAACGACGAAACCCACCGCGGGACACCGCCCCCCTGTAGGAGCGACGCAAGTCGCGATCGCGAAGCCGCAGCCATTGCGCAGGTTTCGTCGTAGTTGGGTTTTCGCGGTCGCGACTTGCGTCGCTCCTACAGTCGGATACGAACCTTTGTCGGATCTCGTCGCAATGAGTGACGACCAGCGAAAATGACGGGCTGAGAGATTCGGGGCGAGGGGCCTCACGCCCCGTCGTACAACCCCATCCAAGCCGCCTCGGCCTTCTCCAACTCCTTCGCCACCTGCTCGCGCTGCCGCGCCAACTCCGCAGCGTTGTCGCCGCCCCCGGCGTACTGGGTCGGATCGGCCAGATCCATATCCAGCGTATGCAGCTTCGATTCCAGCTCGGCCACGCGCTTCTCGGCCTCGGCCAGCTTGATCGGATTGACCGGGTTGGCCTTGCGTCCGCCCTTGCCGGCCGCGGGCGCGGCCTTGCCCGCGGCGCTGGCCGCGGCGGCGGCCTTGGCCGCGGCCGCGCCCTTGCCGTCGTTGCTGCTGTCGCGCGTGCGCAGCCACACCGCGTACGCGTCGAGGTCGCCGTCGAACGGCTGCGCCACGCCGTCGGCGACGCGCCAGAAGGTTTCGCAGACCAGGCCGATCAAGTGGCGATCGTGCGACACCAGCACGATCGCGCCGGGGAAATCCGACAACGCTTCGGCCAGCGCTTCGCGCACGTCCAGGTCGAGGTGGTTGGTCGGTTCGTCGAGCAGCAGCACGTTCGGCTTGCGCCAGGCGATCAGCGCCAGCGCCAGGCGCGCGCGTTCGCCGCCGGAGAAACCGTCGACGGATTCGAACGCGCGGTCGCCCGGGAAATTCCACTTGCCGAGGAAATCGCGCAATTGCTGGGTTGCGACGCCCGGAGCGATTTCGGCCAGATGGTCGATCGGGCTGACGCCGGCGTGCAGCGATTCGACCGTGTGCTGGGCGAAGTAACCGATGCGCAGGTCCGGATGGCCGCCGCGCTCGCCGGTCAGCAGGTCCAGTTCGCCGACCAACGATTTCACCAGGGTCGATTTGCCCGCGCCGTTCGGCCCCAACAGCGCGATGCGGTCGCCGGCCTCGAGAATGAAGCTGACGTTGTCGAGCACGACGTGATCGCCGTAACCGCAATCGGCGTGGATCAGACGCAGCAAGGCGTGCGGCAGCTTGGCCGGCGCGGGGAATTCGATGCGCATCGCGCGCTCGACCCGCACCGCCTCGGTGCCGACCATCTTGGCCAGGCGCTTGACCCGCGACTGCGCCTGCTTGGCCTTGGCCGCGCTGGCGCTGAAGCGGTCGATGAAGCTCTGCAGATGGGCGCGTTCGGCCATCTGTTTTTCGTGGGTGATCTGCTGCAGGCGCAGGTGCTCGGCGCGCTGGCGCTCGAAGGCGGTGTAATCGCCGGTGTAGAGCTTGGCCTTGCCGTCGTGCAGATGCAGGGTGTGGGTGGTGACCTCGTCGAGGAACTCGCGATCGTGCGAGATCAGCAGCAAGGTGCCCGGATATTTCAGCAGCCATTGCTCCAGCCACAGCACCGCGTCGAGGTCGAGGTGGTTGGTCGGTTCGTCGAGCAGCAGCAGGTCCGACGGCGTCATCAGCGCGCGCGCCAGGTTCAGGCGCACGCGCCAGCCGCCGGAGAATTCCTTGACCGCGCGCTCGTGGGTGTCGGCGCTGAAACCCAGGCCGTGCAGCAGCTTGCCGGCGCGCGCGGTGGCGTCGTAGCCGCCGAGCTCTTCGAGCTGATGGTGGGCGTCGGCGACCGCTTCCCAGTCCTCGCGCTCGACCGCTTCGCGCTCGGCGACGATGACCTTGTAGACGTTGGCGTCGCCGGACAGCACGAAATCCAGGGCCGGATCGTCCAGCGCCGGGGTTTCCTGGGCCACGCTGGCGATGCGCACCCGGTTGGGCACCTCGATGTCGCCGCGGTCGGCCTCGACTTCGCCCTGGATCGCCGCGAACAGCGAGGACTTGCCGGTACCGTTGCGGCCGATCACGCCCACGCGCCAGCCGGCGTGCAGGGTCAGGTCTACGTTGGACAGCAGCAGGCGTTCGCCGCGCCGCATGGCGAAATCACGGAAAGCAATCATGCCGATATGGTCGCATGACTGATCGGCATTTGCTCATGAGGATCGGTTCGGCCGCGCGGCGGGCGGCCGTCGAATAATCGGGACACCGGCCTCAGACCGCCCCCACGCGTCAACGAGATCGCCTTTCGCGGCAAACCGCCCCAGCGGGCCGGCCGCGCGGGTTCGCTCGGCCCGACGTTCCCCGTTCGCACCGCCCGGAGTCTTCATGCACCGCCGCCTGTCCCTGCTCAGCCGCGCCGTAACGCTCGCCCTCATCGCCAGCGTCGCCCCGGCCGCCGCCCTCGCCGCCGACGCCGCGGCCGAGGCCGAACGCGCCAATCCGACCAACCTAGACACCCTGATCGTCACCGGCACGCGCGTGTCCGATCGAACCGTGGCCGAGTCCACCGCGCCGATCGACATCATCACCCCGCAGACCCTGGAGGCGACCGGCACGGTCGAACTGGCGACCGCGCTGGCGCGCGCCCTGCCCTCGCTGAACTTCCCGCGCCCGGCGATCACCGACGCCACCGACGCGGTGCGTCCGGCGCAGTTGCGCGGCCTCGCGCCCGATCAGGTGCTGGTGCTGGTCAACGGCAAGCGCCGCCACACCACCGCGCTGATCAACCTCAACGACAGCATCGGCCGCGGTTCTTCGCCGGTCGACCTCAACGCGATTCCGATCGCCGCGATCGAACGCGTGGAAGTGCTGCGCGACGGCGCTTCGGCGCAATACGGTTCCGACGCCATCGCCGGCGTGGTCAACATCGTGCTCAAGGGCGCGGGCGAAGGCGGCTCGGTCGCCGCGCGCTACGGCCAGTACAGCGCCGGCGACGGCGAGCAGTACCAGCTGTCCGGCGACGTCGGTTTCAAGCTCGGCGACAACGGCGCCGTGCATCTGGCCGCCCAGGGCGGCCACAGCGACAATACCAACCGCGCCCGCCCCTACCTCGGTCCGGTCACCCCGACCAGCAATCCGAAGGGCCGCGTGGTCCATCGCTACGGCGATCCGGAAATCGACCAGGGCGCGTTCGCCTACAACGCGCAATACCAGGCCGCCGAAGGCGTGGAGTTCTACTCGTTCGGCACCGCCAGCCGTCGCCGCGCGATTTCCAACGGCTATTACCGCGCGCCCGGCAATCCCAACAACATCCTCTCGGTCTATCCCGACGGCTTCCTGCCGCAGATCGACAACGTCAGCAAGGACCGCGCCGCCGTGCTGGGCCTGCGCGGAAAAACCGCCGGCGGCTGGAACCTCGACCTGAGCTACAACTACGGCCAGAACCAGCTCGACTTCGACGTGCGCCACAGCCTCAACCGCACCCTCGGCGCCGCCTCGCCGCGCAGCTTCTACATCGGCAGCCTGGAAACCACCCAGAACGTGCTCAACGCCGACTTCAACAAGGCCTTCGACGTGGGCTGGCTGAAGTACCCGCTGACGGTCGCGTTCGGCGCGGAATGGCGCGGCGAAAAATTCAACCAGAGCGCGGGCGAACCGGCGTCCTATATCGCCGGCCCCGAACCCGGCGCGCCGGGCGCGCAGGTGTTCCCCGGCTTCACCCCGTCCGACGCCAGCCGCCGCGACCGCCACAGTTATTCGTTCTACGCCGACCTGGAAACCGATGTGACCGACAAGCTCTCGCTCGGCGCGGCGGCGCGCTACGAGAGCTACAGCGACTTCGGCGAAACCACTTCGGGCAAGCTGTCGGCGCGCTACGCCTTCAACGACAAGGTCGCGCTGCGTGGCACCGTGTCGACCGGCTTCCGCGCGCCGTCTTTGCAACAGCAGTTCTACCAGTCGACCCAGACCGTGATCGTGCTCGGCGATCCCAACCCGTTCCAGGTGCGCACCTTCGCCGTCGACGACCCGGCCGCGGTCGCGCTCGGCGCCGAGCCGCTGAAGGCCGAGGAATCGACCAACCTCGGCCTGGGCCTGGTGCTGCAACCGGTCGAAGGCCTGTACATCACTGTCGACGCGTACCAGGTCGACATCGACGACCGCATCATCCTCTCGGAAAACCTGCGCGGCCCGGCGGTGGCGAGCTTCCTGGAAGCGCGCGGCTACCCGGGCATCAACGGCGGCCGCTACTTCACCAACGCGGTCGACACCCGCACCCGCGGCCTGGATATCGTCGGCAGCTACACGTTCCAGCTCGCTGGCGGCGCGCTCGACCTCACCGCCGGCTACAACCGCAACAAGACCACGCTGGAACGGATCGCGCCGAACCCGCCTGAGCTGACCGCCGGCGGGCTCAACCTGCAACGCATCGGCCGGGTCGAACAAGGCCGCATCACCCAGGGCGCGCCGCAAGACAAGTTCTTCCTCGGCGGCAGCTGGCACCGCGACGGCTGGCGTTTCGACGCCACCGCGACCCGTTACGGCGAATTCCACACCTTCAACGACGATCCCAGCGGCGTGCGCGATCAGACCTTCGCGGCGAAGTGGACGTTGGACCTCGCGGCGACGTATGCGGTGAACGGCTGGGAGTTCACCGTCGGCGGCGACAACGTGCTCAACGAGTATCCCGACGAGTCGATCTACGCCAACAGCGAGAGCGGGCAGCTGCCGTACACCAGCTACGCGCCGTTCGGCTTCAACGGCGCGTTCGCTTACGCCAAGGTCGGCTACAAGTGGTGAAAACGCGGGAGGCGGCGGCGCACGCCGCCTCCTGCCGTCGACGGGGCGTCGCGGGGCCCGGCTTCGCACCGCAGCGCCCCGGCATCGGGCTTACAGCGTGGACAGCAAGGCATCGGCGAACAGGTCGATGGTCTTCTGGCTCAAGCTGGTGTTGTTGAGCACGACCAGACTGGTCCGCCCGTCCAGGCGATGGCCCAGCAGCGAACGGTAGCCCTCGGTGTTGCCGGTTTCCCAGGCGAAGGGCATCGACCGGGCGCCGATCTTCACCGTCCGCACCCGGCCGCCGAGCGCGTACCCGTCCGCGGCAGAGCGCACCGCGCTCAACGCGGCGCGCGAAGCGTCGCTGAGGAAGCCGTCGGCATAGGCGCCGTGCGCGGCGCGGATCAGGTCTTGCGCGCGGCCGCAGTAACCGCCCGACGCGAGGCCGTACACCCGCTGCGGGAACATCTTGCGCACCAGCGGCTCGGTCGAGGCGTATCCGATCGCCACGCGTTCGCGCGCATCGTCGGTGTAGCGCGGCACGATCCCGGGCAGCCCCAACGGGGTCAGGGTCAGGCTGTCGACCGCGTCGGCGAACAGGCGGCCGGTCACCGTCTCGACGATGCCTTGCACGATCACCCAGTTGGTGAACTGGTAGTCGAAGCGGGTTCCGGGATCGAACGCCAGGTCGCCGGAACAGAACGCGGCGATCGCCTCCTGGGTGGTGTACGGCCGCGTCCACACGCCCGGATCGGCCTTGGGGTCGAAGCGGTTGGGGATGCCGCTCATGTTCGACAACAGGTGCGCGAGCGTCACCCGCGCGCCGGTGTCGGCGCGATACCCGCTGAGGTAATCGCTGATGCGTCCGGCCAGATCGAGCTGGCCGCGGTCGACCAGCCGCAGGACGCTCAGCGTGGTCAGCCATTTCGAGATCGACGCCAGCGGATACAGCGTATCGACCGCAGCCGCGCGCCCGGCTTCGATATCGGCCATGCCGAAGGCGCGTGAGAACGCCACGCGACCGTCGTGCACCAGCCGGACGACGCCGTGGAAGCCGTTGTCGCGGACGAAGGACTCGACGATCCGCTGCCGCGCGCCGGCGGCGGACGCGGGTTGCGCGGCGCGCGCGCCGAACGGCAGCGCGGCCTGCGCGATTGCGGCGGCCGAGGCGGCGAGAAACGCGCGACGTGTCCAACCCATCTGCATCGTCATCCGGATCCCGTGGGCGCGGCGGCCTGCGCCACCCTATCCAACCGCGACATTGGCGGCAGATGCCTAAAGTCATATCCGCGCGCGCAGCGCCGGCGCGGTCGGCGCCGTGCCGCGTTGGCCGCGAAGGACGGGCCGTTCGGCCCGATTTTGTGCGTGAGGCCCGAAACCGGCGCGACCCCGGTGCTACCTTCTGCGGGCCGAACGACTCGGCGCGATCATGGGAAGGAACGTCATGTCCAAGTCTCGCTTGCTGACCCCCGTACTGCTCGCAACCGTCACCGCCATTTCCGCACTGCTGCCGATCTCCAGCGCGTTCGCGGCCTGCAACGATTGTCCCTGGCTGTTCAATCGGTGTATGAGCCGCGCCGACACGCTGGAAAAGGCGCAAGCCTGCGAAGAGGCGCGGCAGTTGTGCGAGGAGACCTTCTGCACCAATCCGCTCGCCAAGCGCCTGTCGGCGCCGGCGGTCGTCGAGAATCCGCTGCCGAAGGCGCGCGACGGCGAAAGCCGCCAGCCGCAGGCGCGCAGCAGCGCGCGGTAACGCGTTCGCCGGCGACGATGGCCGGCTCGAAGCCCCGCGTCCAGCGGGGCTTTTTTATGCCCGCAGCGCCGCGGACCTCAACCGTGCCTGCGTTGCAGGAAATCGCGGACCCGCGGCAATGCCTCGTCGAAATGGGTTTCCAACAACCAGTGGCCGGCGCCTTCGAGCAGGTGCAGCTCGGCGTCGGGCAGGTCGCGCAGATACGCGCGCGCCGCGGCGGCCGGCATGTAGCCGTCCTCGGGGCCCCACAGGATCAGCGTCGGCGGCCGGTGCTCGCGCAGGTAACGCTGATAACGCGGGAACCAGTCGAGATTCGCTTCCAGCTTGTCCATCAGGCCGACCATCGCAGCGCGCCGCACCTGCGTGTCCATCAACGGCCAATGCAGTTTCCACAGGTCCGGGGCGACCCTCGCGGCGACCTCGTCGCTCACCTCGCCGACGAACTCGTCGCGGAACCCCTGTTCGCTGACCGCGTCCTCCAGCGGCGCGCGGTTGCGCGGCGAGCGGTCGACCCAGTACCTCTTGATCGTCTCGTACTTGGGGCCCAGCGCGTCTGCGTAGATGTCGCCGTTCTGCACGATCAGTGCGGCGATGCGCTGCGGATGCGCGATCGCGTGGCGCAGGCCGATCTGCGAGCCGTAGTCGTGCAGCCACAGCGCGTAGCGATGCAGTTGCAGCCGGTCGGCGAACTGGGCGAGGAAGTCGGCGTAGGCGTCGAAGTCGTAGCCGAAGCCTTGCGGGTCGGGCGTGCCGCTGTAGCCGAATCCGGGGAAGTCCGGCGCGAGCGTGCGCCAGCGGTCGCTCAACGCCGGCATGAGCCGACGGTACTGGAACGAGGAGCAGGGATAGCCGTGCGGCAACAGCAGCACCGGCGCGTCGGCGGGGCCGGCCTCGCGGTAGAAGATGTCGCTGCCGCCGATCTGCGTGGTCAGATGGCGCATCGCGCGCTCCTCGCCCGCGTTGGGGGCATCGCTCAGGTTGCGGGCGATGCTAGCGGGCGTGGGTCCACGTTCCGTTAAGCGCGAATGCGCGGCTGGCTCGTTCGGCGGGGCGATGCGGGTCGATGCTGCGGTGTGCGGCAGTTCGCTCGGGGGATGCGTTCGTCGTAGTCGGGTGGGCGTGGTCGCGACTTGCGTCGCTCCTACAGGGGCTTCGGAAAAAAACGCGAACGCTCGTGCTGGCGATCGTGCGGGAACCACTCGGCGATCGCGCGGTCTCACAGCCCGGCCAACGTGTGGGCACGGTGCATCCGCCCGCGCATTCCCGGCCGCCTCCCGCGCAAATCCCGCCACCGCCGCCGTCGCAACGGCGCGGGGATGAATCCCGGTTCATCCCCGCGCATCACGCCGGAGCGACCGGCACGCAGGCATAAAACCCGCTGTTCCCTCTCGGCTGCAGGCCTTGCCGCGCGGGCCCGGGCGGCTGCGCGCCGGGGTCGCCGCGGCGCTCGTCGCGGGGTGAAAAATCCCGCAGAAACAATCGTTTGCGAGAATGAATCGAACGAGAAAGACTTGCATCTGAAGCGTTCAGCACACATTCTTCCAAGGACCAGACCACAGGAGAGCCGATGCACCACACGTCCCTGATCGCGATCCTGGTAGCCGGCTTCGTCCTGGCCTTCATCTTCGGAATGATCGCTCAACGCCTGCGGCTGTCGCCGCTGGTGGGCTACCTCATCGCCGGCGTCATCGCCGGCCCCTTCACGCCCGGCTTCGTCGGCGACCAAACGCTCGCGCCGCAGTTGGCCGAGATCGGCGTGATCCTGCTGATGTTCGGCGTCGGCCTGCACTTCTCGCTGGGCGACCTGCTCGAAGTCAAAGCCATCGCGCTGCCGGGCGCGATATTGCAGATCGCGGTCGCCACAGCCTTGGGCTGGGGCATGGCGTATTACCTGGGCTGGTCGCACGGCGCCGGCCTGGTGTTCGGTCTGGCGCTGTCGGTGGCCAGTACCGTGGTGCTGCTGCGCGCGCTCGAAGAACGGCGGCTGGTGGAAACCGCCAAGGGACGCATCGCGGTCGGCTGGCTGATCGTCGAGGACCTGGCGATGGTGCTGGCCCTGGTGCTGTTGCCGGCGCTGGCCGGCCTGCTCAAGGGCGAAGCCGGCGACGCCAGCCAGATCTGGAGCCAGTTGTTCGTGACCCTGGCCAAGGTCGGCGCGTTCGTCGCCTTCATGCTGATCGTCGGCCGCCGGGTGATCCCGTGGATCCTCGAACGCGTGGCCGGCACCGGTTCGCGCGAGTTGTTCACCCTGTGCGTGCTGGCGATCGCGCTGGGCGTGGCGTTCGGCTCGGCCGAACTGTTCGGCGTGTCGTTCGCGCTCGGCGCGTTCTTCGCCGGCATGATGCTCAACGAATCCGAATTCAGCCATCAGGCCGCCAACGAGACCCTGCCGCTGCGCGAAGCCTTCGCGGTGCTGTTCTTCGTCTCGGTCGGCATGCTGTTCGATCCGCAGATCCTGCTGAAGGAGCCGCTGGAAGTGCTGGCGGTGTTCGCGATCATCGTGATCGGCAAGTCGCTCGCGGCCTACGCGCTGGTGCGCGCGTTCGGCAAGCCGAACTCGACCGCGCTGATGATTTCCGCGAGCCTGGCCCAGATCGGCGAGTTCTCCTTCATCCTCGCCGGCCTCGGCATGGACCTGGAGATCCTGCCGAAGGAAGGCCACGACCTGATCCTGGCCGGCGCGCTGCTGTCGATCGTGGTCAACCCGCTGCTGTTCGCCTGGCTCGACCGCAAGAACGCGCGCGAAGCCGCCGCGTTGCAGGAAACCCGCGGCGAAGACGCGCCGCAGGTGCCGGCCGACATCGACAAGCACGTGATCCTGGTCGGCTACGGCCGGGTCGGCAGCGAACTGGCGCGCCTGCTCGGCGAGCACAAGGTGCCGATGGTGGTCATCGACGGCGAGGAAAGCCTGATCGCCAAGGCGCGTGCGGCCGGGTTGCCGGCGATCCTCGGCAACGCGGTCAACGAGCGGGTGCTGCGCGAAGCGGTGCCCGAGCGCGCGACCACGGCGATGCTGGCGATCCCGCAGGCGCTGGAAGCCGGCGAGATCATCGCCAAGCTGCGCGAGATCAACCCGGGCCTGAGCATCGTCGCGCGCGCCCACAGCGACAACGAGGTCAAGCACCTGATCGAGCACGGCGCCGACGGCGCGGTGATGGCCGAGCGCGAGCTGGCCCACAGCCTGGCCGAAATGGTCATGGCCGCGCCGGTCTATCGCGGCGAACGCCAGCTGCCGCCGTCGACGGCGCTGGTGTGACGGCGCCGGCGCGGTACGCGCTGGCGCCCGATGTCGGCTAGTGTGATGTCCTCCCGCCGCCGCGGACCGCGAGGTCCGTAGCGGCAGGCGTCGGCGCCGCGCGCCGGCGCCTTTCGTCCACCGCCCTTGCCGAACCGCAGCCATGAGCGATATCGAACTGTCCGCCACCGATCCGAACGAAGCCTCCGCCGCCGCGCCGCCGCAACTGACTCCGACCGAAGCGCGCGTGGTCGCGGTGCTGATCGAGAAGGAAGCGACCACGCCGGACGTGTATCCGCTGACCCTCAACGCGATCGTGGTCGCCTGCAACCAGAAGACCTCGCGCGACCCGGTCACTAATCTGGAACAGGGCGACGTCGCCCACGCGCTGCGCCAGCTGGAGCCGCGCGGCTGGGTCAAATCGCATCACTCCCCGCGCGCCGAGCGTTACGGCCACCGCGCCGGCACCGCGCTCGATGCGACCCGCCCGCAGACCGCGCTGCTGGCCCTGCTGATGCTGCGCGGCCCGCAGACGGTCAACGAACTGCTGAGCCGCAGCGAGCGCATGGCCAAGTTCGAATCGGCCGGCGACGTGCAGTACGCGCTGGAGCGCCTGTCCCAGCACCAGCCGCCGCTGGTCAAGCTGCTCGGCCGGCAGAGCGGGCAGCGCGAAGACCGCTACGGCCATTTGCTGTGCGGCGAACCGGAATGGACCGCGGCGGCCTCCGGCGCGGATCCGGCGCTGGCGAGCCCGGCGGCGCAGTCGGCGCTGACCGAGCGCATCGCTGCGCTGGAGGCGAAGGTCGCCGAACTCGAGGCGCGGCTGGAAGCGGCCGGCGCCTGACGCGCCGGGCCGCGCGCAGCGACCGCGGCTTTATGTAGGAGCGGCGCGAGCCGCGACCGCGGCACCGCATGCGCCCGCGCCGCTCGCTTCGCGCGGGCGGTCTTGATCGCCTTCGATTCGTTGCGCCGGCTATCGGCTTGGCGCGGTCGCGGCTTGCGCCGCTCCTACAGGGAGCGGCCGTGGCATTTGTAGGAGCGGCGCGAGCCGCGACCGCGACACCGCATACGCCCGCGCCGCCGGCTTCGTGCGGGTGGCTTTCATCGCCTTCGATTCGTTGCGCCGGCTATCGGCTTGGCGCGGTCGCGGCTTGCGCCGCTCCTACAGGGAGCGGCCGTGGCATTTGTAGGAGCGGCGCGAGCCGCGACCGCGACACCGCATACGCCCGCGCCGCCGGCTTCGTGCGGGTGGCTTTCATCGCCTTCGATTCGTTGCGCCGGCTATCGGCTTGGCGCGGTCGCGGCTTGCGCCGCTCCTACAGGGAGCGGCCGTGGCATTTGTAGGAGCGGCGCGAGCCGCGACCGCGACACCGCATACGCCCGCGCCGCCGACTTCGTGCGGGTGGCTTTCATCGCCTTCGATTCGTTGCGCCGGCTATCGGCTTGGCGCGGTCGCGGCTTGCGCCGCTCCTACAGGGAGTGGCCGTGGCGTTTGTAGGAGCGGCGCGAGCCGCGACCGCGGCGCCGCATATGCCGGCGCCGCCGGCTTCGTGCGGGCGACGTTCATCGCCTTCGATCGGTTGCGCCGGCTATCGGCTTGGCGCGGTCGCGGCTTGCGCCGCTCCTACAGGGAGGCGCCGTGGTTTTTGTAGGAGCGGCGCGAGCCGCGACCGCGATACCGCATACGCCCGCGCCGCCGGCTTCGTGCGGGTGGCTTTCATCGCCTTCGATTCGTTGCGCCGGCTGTCGGCCTGGCGCGGCCGCGGCTCAGGCCAGCGGCAGGTAGATGTCGGTGCGCAGCACCGCTTCCGGGGTTTCGTCCGGGTCGTCCAGGTATTCGTGGAACAGCGGCGCGGCGCGCAGGGTTTCGCCGCTTTCGGGCAGCCAGCGCGCCAGCAGGGCGTCGGTCAGCGCTTCGAGGCCGTCGAAGGCGCCGACCAGACGGACGCGCGCGTAGCGTCCGCCGCCCAGCGTTTGCAGGCGGATGCCCTCGCCCGGGTCGTCGGCGAAGGCCGCGCCGAGCGCCAGCATGCAGTCGAAGGCGCAGGCTTGCGGCGGCACGTCGCGACGGTCGTCCAAGGCCACGCCGTACAGGCCGCGCAGCGAATCGAGCAGGCCGTTGTGCGCCGCCCAACCGAACAAGCGGCCGTAGCCCTGGTTCTGTTCGGGATACGCGCCGGTCACCCGCAACGCGGCGACCTGGAACGGTTCGACGCTGACCACTTCGACCCGCAGCGGCGCGGCCGTGCCGTCCTCGGGCGCGGGCGGCTGGGCCAGACGGTCGATCTCGCGCCACAGCCGCTCCGGCTCGGCGCGCAGTTCGCTCGGGGTACCGCCGATGCCCTGGCGCAGCGCGCGGGTGAAGGCCTGCGGGGTCTGGTAGCCGACCGCGAGCGCGGCGTCGGTGACGCTGCGCTCGCCGTTCGCGAGCAGGCGCAAGCCTTGCAGCAGGCGCAGCCGGGCCACGGTCTGGCCGGTGGTCTCGCCGGTCATCGCGCGGTAGACGCGGTGGAAATGGAACGGCGAGAACGAGGCCGCTTCGGCCAGCCGGCTCAGCTCGGGCGGCTCGTCGCCGTGGCCGATGGCGTGTTCGATCAGCGCCACCGCGCGCTGGATGCGGCGGTGATGCGCGTCGCGGGTGCCGGGCTTGAGCGCGCCGCGCGCCGGCGCGGCGGCGGTGCGGCCGCTGTCGGGCGCGGGTTCGACGATCGGCGCACCGGCGGCGGCGGCTTCGGCTACGGTGGAGACGGCGGCGGGCGCGCTGGCGGCAGGCGCATCGGCGGCGGACGGTTCCTTGACCGGAGACATGGTCTTGCTCCTCGCGCTCGGCGGTGGGATGGCGGCCAGCATCGCAATCGCGGCGGCGCGCGGCGGTTCCTATCTTGCGCTTTCGCGCGCCGCCGCGGGCTTAGTACGACAGCGCCAGCGCCGCCAGCACCGCCGCTTCGGTCAGCTCGGTCAGCGCGCCGCAGGTGTCGCCGGTCATGCCCTGCAGCCGGCGCAGGCAGGCCCACCGCCACAGCGCGAACACCAGCGAAGCCGCCGCCAGCGCCAGCGCGCCGCGCCAGCCGGCCAGCGCGCACGAGGCCGCGCTGACGATCAGCGCGGCGATGCAGGCCGTGCGCGGCGCCGCGACCAGGGCCGCGCCGAGGCCGGCCTTGCGCACGTACGGCGTGGTGACGAACGCCAGCGTCAACGCCGCGCGCGCCAGCAAAGGCGCCAGCGCCAGCGCCGCCCACGCCGGCGCCGGCAGGCTCGTCAGCGCGGCGAACTTCAACAGCAGGACCAGGCTCACCGCCACCACCGCGAGCGGGCCGCTGCGCGGGTCTTTCATGATCTCCAGGGTGCGCTCGCGGCTTTGCTGCGGATCCGCGCGCAGGCCGCCGACCCAGGCGTCGGCCATGTCGGCCAGCCCGTCCAGGTGCAGGGCGCCGGTCAATGCGGTCCACGCGATCAGCAACAGCGCCGCCGACAGCAGCGGCGGCCGCGTCTGCAAGGCCCACGCCAGCGCGCACAGCAGCGCGCCGATCAACGCGCCCGCCAACGGATACCAGACCAGCGCGCGGCGCTGCGCCTCGGCGTCGGCGAACACCCGCGCGGGCACCGGAATGCGGGTCAGAAAACCGATCGCGGCCAGCGCGGCGCGCATCAGCCGCCGACTGGATCGGCCTGGGCGCGCTCCTGCGCGGCGCCGTCGGCCGCGTCGCGCGCGGCCTTCGGCGGCCAGCTGACGCTGTGCAGCGAGGCGTGGGCGACATCGATGTTGAGCAGGTCGGTGTAGCGGCGGCCGGCAGCGATGCAGCGCAACAGGCGGATCGCGCCGCCGTGGGTCACCACCAGCACGCGGCGGCCGCTGTGGCGCTCGGCGATCTCGTTCATCGCCGCGGTCAGGCGCGCGGCGAATTCGTCGAAGCCTTCCGCGCCCGGCGGCGGGTGCGCCAGCGGATCGGCCCAGAACCGCGCCAGCGCCTCGCCTTCGTGCGCGGCGATGGCGTCGACCGGGCGGCCCTGCCAATCGCCGAAGTGGTATTCGCGCAAGCGCGGCTCCAGCGCCCACGGCAGGCCGCGCGCCTGCGCCAGCTCCTGCGCGAACGCGGCGCAGCGCTGCAACGGCGAGCTGACGATGGCGTCCCACTCGCGCCCCAACACCGCGTCGCGCATCTGCCGCCAGCCCAGTTCCAGCAGGCTGTCGTCGAGTTGGCCGCGATAGCTGCGGTGGCCGGTGTCGCCGTGACGCAGCAGGTCCAGGTGGACCGGGCCGGAATAGGCAAGGGTTGAAGTCATCGCGGCGTCGGTCCTTGTACGCGGTCGGTGGCGGACACCGATGATGCCCGCGCGGGCCGGCTCAGGGAAATAGGCCGCAAGCTGGGCGCGCCCGGCGCAGGCGTTGCCGCCGAAGCGACGCCCTCCGGCGCGCCTGCGTTCACGCCGTCGCGCCGGAGACGCCGGCCTGGGCGAAGGTCGCCATGCCGTTGTGCAGATCGCAGGCCAGCCGCAGCAACGGCACCGCGACCGCGGCGCCGCTGGCTTCGCCCAGGCGCAGGCCGAGGTCGAGCAGGGGCTGCGCGCCGAGCGCGTCGAGCAAGGCGGCGTGGCCGCGCTCGTGCGAGCGGTGCGCGTACAGCAGCCATTCGCCGCAACCGGGATTGAGCCGTTGCGCGGCCAGCGCGGCGACGGTGCAGATGAAACCATCGACCAGCACCGGCACGCCGTGCTGGGCGCAGGCGATGTAGGCGCCGGCCAGGGCCGCGATCTCGAAGCCGCCCAGGCGCCGCAGCCGTTCCCAATCGCTGCCGGCGTCGGCGTGCAGCGCCAGCGCGCGTTCGATCGCGGCGACCTTGCGCGCGATGCCGGCCTCGTCCAGCCCGGTGCCGGCACCGGCCAGTTCCGCCGGCGCACGCTGCAACAGCGCGCATGCCAGCGCCGCCGCGGCGGTGGTGTTGGCGATGCCCATTTCGCCGCCGATGAACAACTGCGCGCCGGTGTCGCGCGCGGCGCGCACGCTGGCGACGCCGGCCGCGAGCGCGGCGCGCAGCTGCGGCTCGCTCATCGCCGCGGTTTCGCAGAAGTTGGCCGTGGACGCGGCGATGACCGCGCGATGCACGCCGCTGATCGGGCCGGGATCGTTGACCGTGCCGAGATTGACCACGTCCAGGTTGGCGCCGAGGCTGCGCGCGAGCACCGCGATGGCCGCGCCGCCGCCGGCGAAGTTGCGCAGCATTTCGCCGGTGACCGCCTGCGGGAACGCCGACACGCCTTCGGCGGCGACGCCGTGGTCGGCGGCGAACACGCTGATCCACACCCGTTGCAGCGACGGCCGCGGCGTGGCCTGCAGTCCCGCCAGCCGCACCGCCGCGTCTTCGAGCCGGCCGAGCGAGCCCGGCGGCTTGGTCAATTGCGCCTGCCGCGCGAGGGCCTGTTCGGCGATGGTCGCGTCCGCGCGCAGGCACGCGCGCGACCACCATTGGGTTTCTTCGTTCAAGGTCTCGCTCTCCGCATCGTGCCCGCCTACAGCGCCGGGCCTTTCAATACCAGCGGCAAACCTGCCGCCACCAATGCCACCCGCTCGCAGCTTTGGCCCAGCGCCTGATGCAGGCGCCCGGCCTCGTCGACGAAGCGGCGGCTCAGTTCGCCCATCGGCACTACGCCGAGGCCGACTTCGTTGCTGACCAAAAGCACCGACCCGCGTAGCTCGGGTATGGTCGACAAGAAGGCTCTGCGTTCGGTTTCAAATACTTCCTCATCGCAGTGTCCCAGCAAATTGCTGAGCCACAACGTCAAACAATCCACCAGCACGCACCGCCCCGGCGCCGCATGCGCCCGCAACGCAGCCGCGAGCGCGATCGGCTCCTCCACGCACCCCCACCGCGCCGGCCGCCGCGACCGGTGATGGGCGATGCGCGCATCCATCTCGCCGTCGAGCGCCTGCGCGGTGCCTATGTAGACCACCTCGTCGTGCGCCGCGGCCAGACGTTCGGCCAACGCGCTCTTGCCCGAGCGCGCGCCGCCGAGGATCAGGGTACGCATACGCGCTCCTCGTCGCCGTGACGCAGGCCGAACAGTGCGGCCAACGCGTCGGTGTCCAGGTGTTGTTCGACCGCGTCGGCGAGGCGGTCGATCGAAGCTTCGCGCAGACCGCGCAAGTCCAGCGTTTGCGCGTCGTCGAGGCCGGCCCAGCGCAGCAGCGCGGCCAGCGCCTGCGGGTGGTCGAACAGGCCGTGCAGATAAGTGCCCAACACTTGCCCGTCGGCCGACAACGCGCCGTCGCAGCGGCCGTCGTCGAAGCGCAGCGCGTACCGGCCCAGGCCGGCGCCGGTGCTGACGCCGCAGTGGATTTCGTACCCCTCCACCGCGGCATCGGCGAAGCTCAGATGGCCGCGCACGTTGCGCAGCAGCTTGTGCGCTTGCAGCGTGGTGTCGAGTTCGAGCCAACCCAGCCCCTGGCTGGAACCGGCCTCGCCTTCGATGCCGTGCGGATCGTGCACGGCGCCGCCGAGCATCTGCATGCCGCCGCAAATGCCGACGACCCGGCCGCCGTAACGCAGATGGCGGGCGATCGCCTCGGCCCAGCCGTTGCGGCGCAGCCAGCCCAGATCAGCGCGGGTCGACTTGGAGCCCGGCAGCACGATCAGGTCGCAGGCCGGCGGCGCTTCGCCGGGGCCGACGAAGCGGCAATCGACCTGCGGATGCGCGCGCAGCGCGTCGAAATCGGTGTGGTTGCTGATCCGCGGCAGCGCCGGCACCGCCACCCGCAGGCGCGCGCCGGGCTTGGCGCCGGCCTCGCGCGGCAAGGTGTCTTCGGCTTCCAGGTGCAGGCCGTGCAGATACGGCAGCACCCCGAGCACCGGCTTGCGGGTTTCGCGTTCGAGCCAATCCAGCCCGGATTGCAGCAGCCCGATGTCGCCGCGGAAACGATTGATGACGAAGCCGGCAACGCGCGCGCGTTCGCTGTCCGACAACAGCGCCAAGGTACCGACCAGATGCGCGAACACGCCGCCGCGGTCGATGTCGGCGATCAGGATCACCGGGCAATCGACCGCCTCGGCATAGCCCATGTTGGCGATGTCGCGGTCGCGCAGATTGATTTCCGCCGGACTGCCGGCGCCTTCGACCACCACCGCGGCGTAGCGCGCGCACAGGCGCGCGTGCGAGGCCAGCACCGCCTGCATCGCGACGCGCTTGTAGTCGTGATAGGCGCGCGCGTCCAGCTCGGCGACGGCGCGGCCGTGTACGATCACCTGCGCGCCGATATCGCTGTTGGGCTTGAGCAGGATCGGGTTGAAGTCGGTGTGCGGCGCCAGTCCGGCGGCCTGCGCCTGCACCGCCTGGGCGCGGCCGATCTCGCCGCCGTCGGCGGTGACCGCCGAGTTCAGCGCCATGTTCTGCGGCTTGAACGGCGCCACCGCGACGCCGCGGCGATGCAGCCAGCGGCACAGCGCCGCGACCAGCGCGCTCTTGCCGGCGTCGGAAGTGCAGCCTTGCACCATCAGCACGCGTGCGCTCATTCGTGCAGGTCTCCGAGTTCGGCCAGCGCGGCGTCGAGCCGCTGCCATTCGTGTTCGTCGCCGGGCAAGCCGAAACGCAGGCTCGCCGGCTGCTCGAACAAGCGGGTCAGGATCGCGCGCCGGGCCAGCGCGTCGTGCAGTTGCGCGGCGCGCGGATCGCGGCGCCACTGGAAGAACGCGCTGCCGCCGCTAGGCTCCAGGCCGTGCGCGGCGAGCAAGGCCGCCAGCCGTTCGCCCTGCGCGCGCAGCCGTGCGCGCATGTCGCGCTGCCAGTCGCGGTCGGCCAGGGCGTGGCGCAGCACGTAACGCGCCGGGCCGGTCAGCGTCCACGGGCCGAGCCGTTCGCGCAGCGCCGCCAGCAGCGCCGGCGCGGCGCAGACGAAGCCGGCGCGGGCGCCGGCGAGGCCGAAGAACTTGCCGGCCGAACGCAGCACGATCAGCCCGTCGCGCGCGGTGTCGCCGCACAGGCTGCGTTCGGGGGTGGCGTCCATGAAGGCTTCGTCGATCAGCAGCCAGCCGCCGCGCGCGGCCAGCGTCTGCTGCAGCGTCAGCAGCGCGTCGCGTTCGAAGCGGTCGCCGCCGGGGTTGTTGGGATGGATCAACACGACCACGTCGTAACGTTCGCGCTGCGCGAGCAAATCGTCGCCGGCCAGGGTTTCGACCGCGTGGCCGGCGCGGCGCCAGGCGTGCGCATGTTCGGCGTAGCCCGGCGCGAGCACGCCGACGCGCGAGCGCGCGCGCAGCTCGGGCAGGGCCTGGATCGCCGCCTGCGAACCGGCGACCGGCAACGCGTGCGGCGCGCCGTAGTAGTCGGCGGCGATTTCGGCGAGGCCGTCGTCGTCCTCGGGCAGCCGCTGCCAGGCGCGCGCGGGGATCGCCGGCAGCGGCCAGCTGTCCGGATTGATCCCGGTCGACAGGTCCAGCCACTGCGCCGCGGGAATGCCGTAACGCTGCGCGGCGCGCAGCAGGCGGCCGCCGTGTTCAAGCATGCGGCGCTCCGTTCGATCGCGATGCGTTGCGCTCAGCGCGCATGCCACCACTCCAGGGCCGCGATCGCGGCGACGATCAGCAACCACAGCCAAGCGCCGCGTTCGACCAAGGCCAGCGCGCGGCGCACCGATCCGGCGTCGGGCGCCGCGCCTTCGCCGAGCCAAGGACGCGCTTCCCACACGCCCTCATACGGCGCCGCGCCGCCGAGGCGCACGCGCAACGCGCCGGCGCCGGCGGCCATCACCGGGCCGGCGTTGGGGCTGTCCCAGGCCGGCGCCTGGGTGCGCCAGCAACGCAGCGCGCAGCGGCCGTCGCCGAGCGCGGCGTAGGTCAGCGCGGTCAGCCGCGCCGGCACCCAGTTCAACGCATCGTCGATGCGCGCGGCGGCCCAGCCGAAGCGCTGGTAGCGTTCGTTGCGGTAACCCCACATCGCATCCAGCGTATTGCTGAGCCGGTACAGCACCGCGCCGGCCGGGCCGAGCAGGGCGAACCAGAACAGCGCGGCGAACACCGCATCGCTGCCGTTCTCCAGCACCGACTCGGTCGCCGCGGCGGCGACCCGCTCGGCATCGAGCGCATGGGTGTCGCGGCTGACGATGCGGCCGACCGCGGCGCGCGCGTCTTCCAGCCGGCCGGCCTGCAACGCGGCGGCGACCGGCGCGGCGTGCTCGCGCAGGCTGCGCAGGCCGATCGCGAAGTACAGCGCCAGCGCCGCGTACGCGCCGCCGAGCCACGGCGACACGCCCCACAGCGCGAGTTGCAGCCAGCCCGCGGCGGCGCTCAGCGGCAGCACCGCCAGCGTCCACGCCGCCAGCCCGCGCGCGCGGCTGTCGGCGTGCAACGCGGTTTCCAGCGCGCGCGCCAGCCGCCCGAACGCGACCAGCGGATGGGCGCGGCGCGGCTCGCCGAACGCGGCGTCGAGCAAAGCGCCGCCGAACATCGTCCACGCCAGCGCCTGCGCGCTCATGCCGCGAACAGCCGCACGGCCGCGTCGGGATTGGAAGGGAAATAGAAGTGCACGAAGCTCGCGTGCATGCGGGCGCGGCGGTACACGGCTTCGCGGCTCGGCCCGCCGTTGGGATTGACCGACATCGCTACCGCTTTGTCGTCGATCTGCGCCTGGGCGTAATGGAAGGTGTGGCCGCGCAGCTCGCCTTGCGGCAGCGTCACCGCTTGCAGCCCGAGCGCGGCCAGCCGCGCGCCGAGGTGCGCATGGCCGCGCAGCAGTCCGGCCATCGGTGCGCTGCGGCCGTCGCGGTCGCTGAGTTGGTCGAGGCAGTACAACAGGCCGCCGCACTCGGCCAACAACGGTTTGCCGGCATCGACGTGGGCGTGCAATCCGTGGCGCAGCGCCGCGTTGGCCGCGAGCGCGTCGAGGTGCAGTTCGGGATAACCGCCCGGCAGCCACGCCGCATCGCAATCGGGCAAGGCCTCGCCGGCCACGGGCGAGAAGAACCTCAGCTCGGCGCCGGCCGCGCGCAGCAGCTCCAGGTTGGCCGGGTAGAGAAAGCAGAACGCGGCGTCGCGCGCGACCGCGATGCGGTGGCCGCGCAGGTTTTGCGGCGGCGCGGGCATCGGCGCGGCGGCGAATTCGACCGCCGGCGGCAGTTGCGCGTCGGCATGCGCGGCCCAGGCGTCGGCCAGCGCATCCAGGCGCGCGTCGATGTCGCCGAGTTCGCCGGCCGCGACCAGCCCCAGGTGCCGCTCCGGCAAGGCCAGCGCTGGGTCGCGCGGCAACGCGCCGAGCCAGCGCAGATCCGCCGGCAGGCTCTCGCGCAGCAACTGCGCGTGGTAAGCGCTGCCGATCCGGTTGGCGGCCACGCCGTACACCTGCAAACCTTCGCGGTAACGCGCCAGGCCGGTGGCGAGCGCGCCGAAGGTCTGCGCCATCGCCGAACCGTCGATCACCGCCAGTACCGGCACGCCGATGCGCTGGGCCAGATCGGCGCTCGACGGCGAACCGTCGAACAACCCCATCACCCCTTCGATCAGGATCAGATCGGCCTCGGCCGCCGCCGCGTGCAGGCGCGCGCGCACGTCGTCCTCGCCGCACATCCACAGGTCCAGCTGCTGCGCCGGCGCGCCGCTGGCGCGTTCGAGCACCATCGGGTCGAGGAAGTCCGGCCCGGTCTTGAACACCCGCACGCGTCGGCCCTGGCGCGTATGCCAACGCGCCAACGCAGCCGTGACGCTGGTCTTGCCTTGATTGGAAGCGGAAGCGGAAACCAGCAACGCCGGGCAACGGGCAGGACGCGCAGAAACCGGGACACCGTGAGCTTCGGCTTTGCCGGCTCCCGATTCCCGACTCCCAACTCCCAGCTTCAAAGCTCAATCCCCTTCTGCGCCTTGATCCCCGCCTTGAACGCATGCTTGACCACGCGCATGTCGGTGACCGTATCGGCCGCCTCGATCAGCGCATCCGGCGCGCCGCGGCCGGTGATGACGACGTGCTGGCGCGGCGGACGCGCGGCGACCGCGGCCAGCACGTCGTCGACGGCGACGTAGCGGTGCGCCAGGGCGATGTTGAGTTCGTCGAGCAGGACGAAATCGTAGGCCTCGTCGCCGAGCATGCGTGCGGCCACCGCCCACGCCGCCTGCGCGGCGGCGATGTCGCGCTGCTTGTCCTGGGTCTCCCAGGTGAAGCCCTCGCCCATCACGTGATAGTCGAGTTCCTCGAAGCGGCGGAAGAACGCTTCTTCGCCGGTCGAAAAGCTGCCCTTGATGAACTGCACCACGCCGCACTGGAAACCGTGGCCGAGCGAGCGCGCGAGCATGCCGAAGCCCGAGGAGCTCTTGCCCTTGCCGTTGCCGGTGTTGACCACCAGCACGCCGCGCTCGATGGTGGCGCGGGCGATCTTGCGGTCGATCAGCTCTTTCTTGCGCTGCATGCGCTCGCGGTGCTTGTCGTCGCTGGCCGCGGCGAAGCCGGCGCGGTCGCGCGCGTCCTCGCTCATGCCGCCGCTCCCGCGCGCTGGCGCGCTTCGAACAGGCGCGCGACGGCGTAGACGGCGAAGCCGGCGCCGACATAGCCGGCCAAGGTGCCGAACGCGCGCGGGTAGTAGTGCGGAATGCGGTCGAGGAAGCCGATCCAACTCGCGTCCGGATAACGCCCGGACAGGAAGTAGAAGCCGCCCTTGGAAATCAGATAAGCCACCACCGAGGTTCCCAGCAGGGTCAGCGCCAGCACCGGCACGGTGGCGACGCGGTCGCGGTGCATGCGCGCGTACACGCGTCCGCCCCACCACAGCGCGCCGTAGGCCAGCGCCAGCGCCCAATACGCCGGCGACAGGCACCAGTCGGTGACCCGGCCCAGCGCCAGGCTGGCCAGGTCGAGCAGCGAGGACAGCACGAAAAACGCCGGAAACAGCCAGGCCGGGCGCAGCAGCGCGCCGGCCAGGAAGAACACCGCCCACGACGCGCTCGGCAAAGCGTCGACGGTGGCGAAATGCTGCCCGCGCGTGCACACCATCAGCGCGGCCAGGGCCAGGGCGGCGGCGATCTGCGCGTTGCGCGAACGCAGCGGCAATGCGGCTTCGCTCGGCGGAAGCAACCAGGTCATGACGGACTCCTCAGGGATCGGTGCTGCGGATGTTGCGGCTCAGTCTTGCGCGCGCGGCGCGGCGCCGCGCGCGCCGGCGAAGCGCGCGATCAGCGCGTGCGCGAGCAACGCCGCGCCGATGTAGGCCATGGTGGTGCCGACGAACACCGGGCCCCAGCGCAATACGCGCTGCACGTACTCGGCGAAGTTCGGATCCGGGTAACGGCCGCCGAACCAATAGAACGCGCCGTTGGAGATCAGGAACGACGCCGTCGCCGCGACCAGCGCCACCGCCAGCGCGCCGGCGAACGCGCGCGGCCGCGCCGCCATCGACGGCGCCCAGGCCCGGCCCAGGTACCACAGCACCGCGTACGCCAGCAGCAGGAACCAGTACGACGGCGTCACGCAGTAGTGCTGGAAGAAGTCCAGCCCGCGCCCGGTGATGGCGAGGTAGTCGAGCGCCACCGCCGCGGCGAGCAGGCCCGCGAACAGCCGATGGCGTTGCAGATACAGCCCGCCGAGGAAGAACACCGCCATCGACGCGTCGGGCAGGTGCAGCAGCGTGCCGACGGCCTTGAAGCGGGTCGCCGCCAGCAGCACCGACAACACCGCGAGGATCGCGAACTGCGCCGGGCCGGCGAGCAGCGGTTGCAGATCGTCCAGGGTCCGGATCGGCGCGTTGGAATGGGTCGTGGGCTTCATCGTCGGGTCTCGTTCTGGGCCGGCCGCGGGCATGGTCAGCGATTGGGACGGTAACGCAGGCTCAGCAGATACGTGCGGCCCGGCTGATTGTAGAAGGCCGCGGTTTCGTAACGCCGGTCGAACACGTTATTGGCCGAAAGCTGCACGTTCCAGTCGCTGCCCAGCGCATAGCCCAGGCGCAGGTCGGTCAGCGCATAGCCGCCGAGGCGACGGGCGTTGGCCAGATCGTCGTAGCGGTCGTTGGCGGCGTAGACGCTGGCGCCGAACGAGAACGCGTCGTGCGCGCCGAGCGCGAAGCGCCGGTCCAGGTCGAGCCGCGCGCTCTGCCGCGCGCGCCGCGGCAGGACGTTGTCGCGGTAGCTGCCGCGGCTGTCGTTGCGCGGATCCAGCCAGGTCGCGCTGGCGCGCAGGTCCCAGCCGGCCAGGCGCGTGTCCAGCGCCGCTTCCAGGCCGCGGATGCGCGCGCGGTCGACGTTGCCGGGCAGGCCGACCGACGCGTCGTAGGCGATCAGATCGTCGATCCGGGTCTGGTACGCGTTGAGCGACCACACTTGCCGGCCGCCATCGCCGAAGGTTCCGCGCAGGCCGAGTTCGAAGCTGCGCGAAGTTTCCGGGCCCAGGTCCGGATTGCCGTAGCCCGGGTAATACAGCTCGTTGAAGGTCGGCGCCTTGAACGCGGTGCCGTAGCTCGCGGTCAGGCGCAAAGCCTCGCTGAGGTTCCAGCCCCACAGCACGCTGCCGGTGGTCTTGCCGCCGAACTGGCTGTCGTCGTCGCGGCGCACGCTGGCTTGCAGCGCGTGCGCGCCGAAGTCGCGCTGGTACTGGCCGAACGCGCCGCGCAGTACGCGCGAATCGCGCTTGTACGCGGTGTTGCTGTCGACTTCGTCGCGCTGCCAGTCGAAGCCCAGCGTCAGCAGGCCGCCGCCAAGGCCGAGGTCGCCTTGCAGCGAGCCGAGCTGGCGGCGGGTGTCGAAGGTGCTGGAGTACTTGCCGTCCTTGTATTGCTCGCTCAAGTCCCAGCTGCGTCCGGCGTTGAGGCTCAGCGCGAGGCGCTCGCTGGGGCGGTAGCGCAGCTTGGCGCCGACCACTTGCTGGACGATGTCGGCCTGGTTGTTCTGGCTGCCGTCGTACTCGTTGTGGCCTTCGGCGCGGAACGCGCGCGCGTCGGCGTCCCACTGCTCGTTGAAGCGGTAGCCGCCCTGCATCGTCAGCGACGTGTTGCGGTAACCGTCGCGGTCCGGCGAGTAGGTGAAGCAGCCGGCGCCGCGCGGATTGGGCTTGCCGCGGCAGGCGTTGATGCCGTCGGTGTCCTCGTGCGCGGCGTTGATCGAGTACCAGCCGCGCTCGCCCTTGCCGGCCACGCCGGCGGAGGCGCGGTGGGTCTGGTTGCTGCCGATGCCGACGCTGAAGCTCGGCGCGAACGGCCCCTGCGGGCGGCGGGTGAAGATCTGGATCACGCCGCCGATGGCTTCGGAGCCGTACAGGCTGGAAAACGGGCCGCGCACGATCTCCACGCGTTCGATCTGTTCGACCGGAATGTCCTGCAGCGAGGCGCCGCCGCTGGTGGCCGAACCGAGCTTGATGCCGTCGACCAGCACCAGCACGTGGTCGGACTCGGTGCCGCGCAGGAACAGCGACGTGCTCTTGCCCGGCCCGCCGTTGTTGGCCAGCGAGGCGCCCGGCGTGCCGCGCAGCAGGTCCGGCAACGAGGCCGGCTGCAGGCGCTCGATGTCGGCGCGGTCGATCACGGTGACCGCGGCCAGGGTCGCGTCCTGGGTCTGCGCGGTGCGGCTGGCGGTCACCACGACCTGATCGAGCTCGACCGCGGGCGCGGCCTGGGCGACGGCGGCGGCGCCGTACAGGGCGAAGGACAAGGCCGGCGCGAGCGCGCGGCGGCAAACGGACATCGGGAGCGAAACGGACGGCGGCATTGCGTGCAGGTCTCCAGGCCGCGCCTCACCCGCGCGGCCGACAAGGGTCGGGACCGGCGGAGACACGGCACGGACGCACGCGCGCAAACGCGATCGCCCCGCTACCTGGCCCACCGCCGGTCGGTTCGCGCTCCGGGCCGGTCTCCGGGCTTGCGAGCGGAACCTGTGGAGCGTCCTTGTCCGGGTTCCCGTACCGCGCCTTCCCATGCCGCCCTTGCGGGGCCGCCCTAGCGGGCGAAGGCACAGTGGCCGTTGCGGTACGTCGACTCGCTTACCGTTGCGGGGGCAGCTCCGGCTTGAGCGCGCGGACCGTTCTGGACGAACTGGTCAGCGGCGCGACCGGATTCCCGTTTCAATCGCCGGACTGTGCCGGCGATCACCTTGAGCGCGGGCATCTTAGCAGCCGGGCGCCGAGGCGCGGCCAGCGCGTACGAATCGCACCCATTGCGGCCTCAGCAGAAACGCAGGATTCGGACTCGTCCTATTCAAATCCGGCGCCGCGCTCGGCGATGCTCGCCCCGGTCCGCTCCCCCCTGCGGACCCACGGGACGTACCAATCGCCCGCTTTCCGGCCGCCGGCCCGCGTCGCAGTCGCAGCCGGCGGTTCTTTTTGCCCGCGCGCGCCCCTGCGCCCCCTCGCCGCTGCGGTCCGCAGGCGAAAACGAGGCGGCTACCACTTTTTGATTACTTGCGTTAGCCGGTTTCTGGCCGCTTCATTGACCCGGTTGTTACGACCGTGTTAAACCCGATGACATCGCTGTCAGTCCCCTTGCAGGAGTCTTCATGCACGCCAGCCGTACCCACCGCCGCCGCGCCCGCCATCCTCTCGCCCTGGGTCTGTTGATCGCCTTGGCCGCGCCCGCCGCGCTGGCCCAACAGCCCGCCCAGGCCGACGCCAAGACCCTCGACCAGGTCATCGTCACCGGCACCCGGGTCAGCGACCGCACCGTCGCCGAATCGACCGCGCCGATCGACATCATCACGCCCGAAACCCTGGAAGCCAGCGGCACGGTCGAACTGGCCACCGCGCTGGCGCGCGCCCTGCCCTCGCTGAACTTCCCGCGCCCGGCGATCACCGACGGCACCGATGCGGTGCGGCCTGCGCAGCTGCGCGGCCTTGCGCCCGACCAGGTGCTGGTGCTGGTCAACGGCAAGCGCCGCCACACCACTGCGCTGATCAACCTCAACGGCAGCCAGGGCCGCGGGTCCTCGCCGGTCGACCTCAACGCGATTCCGATCGCCGCGATCGAACGCGTCGAAGTGCTGCGCGACGGCGCCTCGGCGCAGTACGGCTCCGACGCCATCGCCGGCGTGGTCAACATCGTGCTCAAGGGCGCGGGCGAAGGCGGCTCGGTCGCCGCGCGCTACGGCCAGTACAGCGCCGGCGACGGCGAGCAGTACCAGCTCTCCGGCGACCTCGGCCTGCAAGGCGAGCGCAGCTGGCTGCGCCTGGCCGCGCAAGGCGGCCACCAGGACCAGACCAACCGCGCGCGGCCGTTCCAGGGCGTGGTCGAACAGCGCTACGGCGATCCGGAGATCGACCAGGGCGCGTTCTCGTACAACGGCGAATTCAAGCCGGTCGACTACCTGACCTTCTATTCGTTCGGCAGCTACAGCGAACGCGACGTGCTGTCCAACGGCTATTTCCGCTTCGCCGCCGACCCGCGCAACATTCCGTCGATCTATCCCAACGGCTTCCTGCCGCAGATCCACAACGTCAGCAAGGACCGCGCCGCGGTGGTCGGCCTGCGCAGCGAAACCGCCGGCGGCACCCAGATCGACCTGAGCTACAACTACGGCCACAACGGCCTGACCTTCGACATCGAGAACACCCTCAACCGCAGCCTCGGCCCGAGCTCGCCGCGCAAGTTCTACGCCGGCGCGCTGGAAGTGACCCAGCACGTGCTGAACCTCGACTTCAGCCGCCCGGTGGATTTCGGCTGGAAGTACCCGATCACCTTCGCCTGGGGCGCGGAATGGCGCGGCGAGGAGTTCAGCCAGCGGGCCGGCGAGCCGCTGTCGTACGCCAACGGCGGCGTGCCCGCGTCGAACGGCCAGATCATCCCCGGCGCGCAGGTGTTCTCCGGCTTCCGCGCCAGCGATGCCGGCGAGTACGACCGCCACAGCTATTCGCTGTACCTGGACGTGGAAGGCGACCTGACCGACAAGTTCTCCGCCGGCGTCGCCGCGCGCTACGAGAGCTACAGCGACTTCGGCGACACCACCTCGGGCAAGCTGTCGGCGCGCTACGCCTTCACCGACACGGTCGCTTTGCGCGCCACCGCGTCCACCGGCTTCCGCGCGCCGTCGCTGCAGCAGCAGTTCTTCCAGTCCATCGCCACCAACTTCATCAGCGGTATTCCGTACGAGATCGGCACCTTCCGCGTCGACAACCCGGCCGCGGTGGCGTTGGGCTCGGAGCCGCTGAAGGCCGAGGAATCGACCAACTATAGCCTGGGCCTGGTGCTGCAGCCGGCCGACGGGCTGTACCTCACCGTCGACGCGTACCACATCAAGGTCGACGACCGCATCCTGCTGTCGGAGAACCTGACCAGCACGGCGGTGCGCAATTACCTGCAGGCCAACGGTTATCCCGGTATCGGCGGCGGCCGCTATTTCACCAATGCGGTCGACACCAAGACCCAGGGCGTCGACGTGGTCGCGACCTACGCCTGGGACGTCGGCAACGGCAAGCTCAGCACCACCGCCGGCTACAACTATTCCAAGACCGAGATCGAGAACATCGCGCCGAACCCGCCGCGGCTGGCGGCGATCGACCCGGCCGCGGTGCGCATCGGCCGCACCGAGATCGGCCGCATCACCAAGGGCGCGCCGAAGGACAAGTTCTTCCTCAGCGGCGATTGGAAAACCGGCAACTGGAGCTTCAACGCCACCGCGACCCGCTACGGCGAGTTCACCGAGCTGCATGCGACCGATCCGTTGCAGGACCAGACCTTCGGCGCGAAGTGGACGCTGGACCTGGCGGCGACGTACCGCCTCAACAACTGGGACTTCACCGTCGGCGGCGACAACGTGCTCAACGAGTATCCCGACGAGTCCAAGCTGGTGCGCGGGACGCGCAACTACCTGCCGTACAACACGGCGTCGCCGTTCGGGTTCAACGGCGCGTTCGCGTATTTGAAGGCGGGTTACAAGTGGTGACGAAGTTCGCGGTTTGAACGACTGGTCGAAGGCCCGGGTGAACCGGGCCTTCGCTTTTTGGAGCGGCCCTCATCCGCGCTTCGGGCACCTTCTCCCGCAGGCGGGGTGAGGGGCTGCGCTTGCGAGCCATCGGCTCGCGCAGCACCGAACGCCCGAACGCTATGCGTTCGGGCCGAGGCCGGGTTGGGGTGAGGTCCACCGCATCCCCATCATTCCGGCACATTCCTGGGCGACCAGGATCGGCTATACAACGCCGACACTGCCCCGCTGCCAGCACGCCACCCCGGAGCCCTTCGATGCGCCCGATCGCCCTGCTGTCGCTGTCCCTCGCCCTGTCCCTGGCCTTGTCCGCCCACGCCGCGCCGGCCGCGCGCGACTACGCTGTCTTCATGCAAGGCCGCGCCGCCGGCGAACAGAAAGTCGCCGTCGCCGCCGACGGTTCGGTCCGGGTCGACTACCACTACACCGATCGCGGCCGCGGCGACCGCAGCACCACGCGCTGGCGCGCCAACGACGACGGCACCCTGCGCGAGTACAGCGGCAGCGGCAACGATTACCTGCTCAATCCGTTCGAAGAGAGCTACCGCGTCGACGGCGCCAAGGCGCAGTGGAAGAACCCCGCCGAACGCGGCGAACGCGAACTCGCCGCACCGGCGTTCTTCCTGCCGCTGCAGGCCGCGCCGGAAGCCACCGGCGCGCTCGCCCGCGCCCTGCTGAAGGCGCCGCAACGCAAGCTGGCGCTGCTGCCGGCCGGCGAAGCGAGCATCGCCGCGGTCGGCGACTACGACATCGCCGGCAAGCGCGGCAACGCCCGGCTGCGGCTGTACCGCATCGAAGGCCTCGACTTCACCCCGCGCATGGTCTGGCTGCGCGAAGACGGCGCGACCGCGGCGGTGATCCTCGCGTCCGGCTGGTTCGTGGTGGTCGACCGCGAGTTCGAGGACGCCGCGCAGAAACTGGTGGAGTTGCAGGAAGCCGCCGGCGCGCAATGGGGCGCCGATCTGGCCAAACGCCTGACCCACGCGCCGCAGGGCCCGCTGCTGATCCGCAACGCGCGTTTGTTCGACCCGCGCGACCTCAGCGTCAGCGCCGGCACCAGCGTGCTGATCGACAACGAACGCATCGTCCGGGTCGCGCCCGACGCGCAGATGCGCGCGCCGGCGTCGGCGCAGACCCTCGACGCGCGCGGCCGCTTCCTGATGCCGGGCCTGTGGGACGTGCACAAGCACTACACCGCGATCGAAGACGGCGCGCTCGACATCGCCGCCGGCGTCACCAGCGCGCGCGACATCGCCAACAACTTCGACACCTTCCTGGAACGGGTCAAGCGCTTCGACGCCGGCAGCGAAGTCGGCCCGCGGGTGCTGATGGCCGGCTTCATCGACGGCCCCGGCCCGTATGCAGGCCCGACCAAGATGCTGGTGTCCACGCCCGAGGAAGCGGTCAAGGCGGTCGATTTCTACGCCGACCGCGGCTACATGCAGATCAAGAGCTATTCCTCGCTGAAACCCGAGCTGGTGCCGGTCATCGCCGACCGCGCCCACGCGCGCGGGCTGCGCTACAGCGGCCACGTGCCGGCGTCGATGTCGGCGCGGCAGTTCATCGAGAACGGCGCCGACGAGTTGCAGCACCTGCTCTACGTCGAACTGAACTTCATGTACCCGCAGGTCAAGGACACGCAGAGCATGCAGCGGCTGACCGCGGTGGCCGCGCACGCGCACGAGTACCCGCCGGAAGCGCCGAAGGTGCGCGAGTTCATCGACTTCCTCAAGCGCCACCGCACCGTCATCGACGCGACCATGGCGCTGGAGGAAGACCTGTTCGGCGGCGACCCGACCGACAAGACCCCGCCCGGCCTGCGCGGCGTGGCCGAGCGCTTCCCGCCGCAGGCGCGGCGCAACCTCAGCTGGGGCGCGCTGAAGCCGCCGCACGGCCAGGAGGAGGCGTACAAGCAGGCGTTCCCGAGCATGCTCAAACTGCTCAAGGCGCTGTACGACAACGGGGTGACCCTGATGCCGGGCACCGACGCGATGTCCGGCTACATGCTGCACGCCGAACTGGAGGCGTACGCGCGCGCCGGCATTCCCAACGCCGAAGTGCTGCGGCTGGCGACGCTGACGCCGGCGCAGGTGCTCGGCGTGGACAAGGACCGCGGCTGTATCGCGCCGGGCAAGTACGCCGACCTGGTGCTGATCGACGGCGATCCCACTAAAGACATGCGCGATATCCGCAAGGTCGATGCGGTGTTCAAGGGCGGCAAGCGGTTCGATCCGGGCGAGATCGAGCGGGCGTTGGGGATCGTGCCGCGCAAGGCGGTGGCTGGCGGAGAGTGACGCCGGGGTTTGCGGTGTCGCGGTCGCGGCTCGCGCCGCTCCTACAGGGAGCCCATGTAGGAGCGGCGCAAGCCGCGACCGCGACAACCCCGAACCACCGCGCCACCGCATCGCCCCGAAAACGAAAACGGCCCGCATCGCGGGCCGTTTTCTTTTACCTCGCAACCTCGCGGCCTCAGCCCTTGGCGAACACCAAATGCCCGCCCGCGGCATCGACCTGGATCGTATCGCCATTGCCGAACTCGCCGCTCAAGATCTTCTGCGCCAACGGATTTTCGATCTGCTGCTGCACCGCGCGCTTCAGCGGCCGCGCGCCGTACACCGGATCGAAACCGACGTTGCCGATCAAGGTCAGCGCCGCCTCGCTCAGCGACAGCTTCAGGCCGCGCTCGGCCAGCCGCTTCTCCAGGCCGTGCAACTGGATCTTGGCGATCTCGCGGATCTGGCTCTTCTCGAGCGGATGGAACACCACGATGTCGTCGAGACGGTTGATGAACTCCGGCCGGAAATGGGTCTGGACCACGCCCATCACCGCCGCCTTCATCTGCGTGTACGCCTCCGGCGTGGTGTCGCTGCTGAGCTCCTGGATCATCTGCGACCCCAGGTTCGAGGTCATCACGATCACGGTGTTGCGGAAATCCACGGTGCGGCCCTGGCCGTCGGTCAGGCGGCCGTCGTCGAGCACCTGCAACAGGATGTTGAACACGTCCGGGTGCGCCTTCTCGACTTCGTCGAGCAGGATCACGCTGTAGGGACGGCGCCGCACCGCTTCGGTCAGGTAGCCGCCTTCCTCGTAGCCGACATAGCCCGGAGGCGCGCCGACCAGACGGCTGACCGCGTGCTTCTCCATGAACTCGCTCATGTCGATGCGGATCATCGCGTCGGAGGAATCGAACAGGAACTCGGCCAGCGCCTTGCACAGCTCGGTCTTGCCGACGCCGGTCGGGCCGAGGAACAGGAACGAGCCGCTCGGGCGGTTCGGATCGGACAGTCCGGCGCGCGAACGCCGCACCGCGTCGGACACCACCCGCACCGCCTCGTCCTGGCCGACCACGCGCGCGTGCAGGGCCTGCTCCATCTTCAACAGCTTGTCGCGCTCGCCTTCGAGCATCTTCGCCACCGGGATGCCGGTCCAGCGCGCCACGACTTCGGCGATCTCCTCGGCGGTGACCTTGTCCTGCAGCAGCTTGAAGCCCTGGGTCTCGGCTTCCTGCGCGGCCTTGAGCTGCTTCTCCAGTTCCGGCATGCGGCCGTACTGGATCTCGCTCATGCGGGCGAAGTCCTGGGTGCGCTGCGCGGCTTCCAGGTCGAGCTTGGCCTGTTCGATCTGCTCCTTGATCTTGGTCGCGCCTTGCAAGGTCGCCTTCTCGGCCTTCCACACCTCTTCCAGGTCGTTGAACTCGCGTTCGAGCGTGGCGATCTCGGCTTCCAGGTCGGCCAGCCGCTGCCTGGATTCGGCGTCCTTCTCCTTCTTCAGCGCCTCGCGCTGGATCTTGAGCTGGATCAGCCGGCGCTCCTTGCGGTCGAGCTCCTCGGGCTTGGAGTCGATCTCCATGCGGATGCGCGAAGCCGCCTCGTCCATCAGGTCGATGGCCTTGTCGGGCAGCTGGCGGTCGGCGATGTAGCGGTGCGACAGCGTCGCCGCGGCGACGATCGCCGGGTCGGTGATCTCCACGCCGTGATGCACCGCGTAGCGTTCCTTGAGCCCGCGCAGGATCGCGATGGTGTCCTCGACCGTCGGCTCGCCGACGAACACCTTCTGGAAGCGGCGCTCCAGCGCGGCGTCCTTCTCCACGTACTTGCGGTATTCGTCGAGCGTGGTCGCGCCGATGCAGTGCAGCTCGCCGCGCGCGAGCGCGGGCTTGAGCATGTTGCCCGCATCCATCGCGCCCTCGGCCTTGCCGGCGCCGACCATGGTGTGCAGTTCGTCGATGAACAAGATCACCTGCCCTTCGTTCTTGGACAGGTCGTTGAGCACCGCCTTGAGCCGTTCTTCGAACTCGCCGCGGAACTTGGCGCCGGCGATCAGCGCGCCCATGTCGAGCGACAGCACGCGCTTGCCGCGCAGGCCTTCGGGCACCTCGTTGTTGACGATGCGCTGGGCCAGGCCTTCGACGATCGCGGTCTTGCCGACGCCGGGCTCGCCGATCAGCACCGGGTTGTTCTTGGTCCGGCGTTGCAGCACCTGGATGGTGCGGCGGATCTCCTCGTCGCGGCCAACCACCGGGTCGAGCTTGCCGTTCTCGGCGCGCGCGGTCAGGTCGATGCAGTATTTTTCCAGCGCCTGGCGCTGGTCTTCGGCGTTTTCCGATTGCACGCTCTCGCCTCCGCGCAGTTTGTCGATGGCCGCTTCGAGCTTGGCCCGGGTCGCGCCGGCCGCCTTCAGCGCGCGGCCGACATCGCCGCCGTCGTCGAGCGCGGCGAGCAGGAACAGTTCGCTGGCGATGAACGCGTCGTTGCGCTGCTGCGCCAGCTTGTCGGTGACGTTGAGCAGGCGCGCCAGATCGTTGCCGAGCGACACGTTGCCGGCCTGGCCGCTGACCTTGGGCAGCTTTTCCAGCGCCTCGCCGAGGCGCTCGCGCAGCGACGGCACGTTGATGCCGGACTGGGCCAGCAACGGCCGGGTGCTGCCGCCGCTCTGGTCGAGCAAGGCGGTCAGCAGGTGCGCCGGTTCGATCACGCTGTGGTCGCGCCCGACCGCCAGCGACTGCGCGTCCTGCAAAGCCTGCTGGAAGCGCGAGGTCAGCTTGTCCATCCGCATGGAGGGTCTCCCGAAAAGTAGGTGGCGGCCGGGCGCGCAGTGTCGCGCGCGGGCCGCGAATGACCTGTTAATGCGGGCTGGGGCGGATGTTTCAAGATCTCCCGGGATTGGGGATTCGGGATTCGGGATTGGCAAAAGCGGGGAGGGCGTCGCAGCTGTCTTTGGCGAATCCCGAATCCCTAATCCCGAATCCCGCGCCCGCTCAGACCCGCGAGGTCGGCTGCAGGATTTCGACCCAGTAGCCGTCCGGGTCCTTGATGAAGGCGATGTCCTTCATGCGCCCGTCGGTCAGGCGCTTCTGGAACGCCACGCCGAGCTGCTCGAAGCGCGCGCAGGCCGCTTCCACGTCCGGCACCGACACGCAGATGTGGCCGAAGCCGCGCGGGTCGCTGTTGCCGTGGTGGTAGGCGAAGTCCGCGTCGTGTTCGGTGCCGTGGTTGTGGGTCAGTTCGAGCACGCCGCGCTGGCTCAGCAGCCACTGCCCGCGCGCCGGTTCTTCGGCCGGAATCTGCGCCGGGTCGTTGACCAGCACCAGGAAGTACAGGCTGAACTGCGCTTCGGCGAAGTCGCGCTTGCGCACCAGGGTGAAGCCGAGCACGCGGGTGTAGAAATCCAGCGAGGCCTTCGGGTCCTTGATCCGCAGCATGGTGTGGTTGAACACGAAGTCGCGCGTGGCGGCCTCCGGTTGCGCGGTCACGCCGGGCACGGCGTTGAGTTCGTTCTGCAGGGACATGGCGTGGGCCGGTGTGAGGGAAAGGAAAATCTGGGGCCGCGCGCGGCCTCTCTCAAGCCTGCGCCGGCGGCTCGGCCGGATCGCGCTGCAACGACAGCAGGATCAGCAACGCCGCCAGCCCCACGTACGCGCCGATGAACTGCCAGGCGATGACCTTCTGCAAGCCCTCCAGCGCCCACGGCAGGTACACGCCGCCGCGCGGATCGACCGAATGGATGATGCCGAACAGCGCCAGCGCGGCGCCGCCGAGCAGGAACGCCGCGGCCCGGCGCAGGCGGCCGTCGACCATCGCCGCGACCGCCGAGGTCCAGATCATCGAGGTCATGATGAAGCCGTTGCCGAGGGTCACGATGACCGCCAGCTCCGGCAGGCCGTGGCCGTCGAGCAGGCCGGCGAGTTCGGCGTGGCGGGCCGGATCGATCCAGGCCGGGTTGCCGGTCTTGATCGACAGCATGTACGCCACCGGCGGCAGGAAGCCGAACACCATCGCGGTGGCGTGCTTGGCCGGCGTGGCCTGGAACGCCTGGGTGGTGATGTCGAGCGCGACGTAGACGATGATCGGCGCCAGCACCGCCAGCGGCAGCCACTGCACCAGCCCGGAGACGATGCCGAGCATGCCGCCGAGGCCGATGAACAAGCCGGTCAGCAGGGTGTAGCCGCTGCGCGCGCCCATGTGCTTGTACGCCGGCTGGCCGATGTACGGCGTGGTCTGGGCGACGCCGCCGACGAAGCCGGCGACCAAGGTCGAGAACGCTTCGGCCAGCAAAATGTCGCGGGTGCGGTAGTCGTCGCCGGCCGCTCGCGCGCTTTCGCTGACGTTGATGCCGCCGACCACCATCAGCAGGCCGAACGGCAGCAGCAGCGGCAGGTAGGGCACGGTGTACTTCAAGCCGTCGATGAAGCCCAGGGTCGGCAGCGGCAACACCAGTTGCAGCGGCTGCGGGGTTGGCCAATGGAACCCCGGCGCGCCCAGGCCGAGCGCGCCGAAGCCGTAGAACAACGCGGTGCCGAACACGAACGCGACGAACACGCCCGGCAGCTTCACCGGCAGCTTGCCCTTGGCGACCAGCACGTACAGCAGCAGGCCCAGGGTCATGAAGCCGACCAGCGGCGAACGCAGGGTTTCGATCAGCGGCAGGAAGCCCATCAGCACCAGCGCGGTGCCGGCGATCGAGCCGAGCAGGCCGGCGCGCGGAATCAGGCGGGTCACCGCGTCGCCGGCGAACGACAGCGCGAACTTCAACACGCCCATGACCACCAGCGAGGCCATGCCGAGCTTCCAGGTCGCGTCGGCCGCGGCGGCCGCGTCCATGCCGGCCTGCTTGAAGCCGACGAAGGCCGGGCCGAGCACCAGCAGGGCCATGCCGATACTGGTCGGCGCGTCGAGGCCGAGCGGCATCGCGGTGACGTCGGCGCGGCCGGTCTTCGCGGCCAGCCGCCGCGCCATCCAGGTGTAGATCAGGTTGCCGACCAGCACGCCGAACGCGGTGCCGGGGAACATGCGGGTGTAGATGACTTCGGCCGGGAAACCGAAGATGCCGATCAGCGCGGCGGCGATGAAGCCCAGGATCGAGAGGTTGTCGACGACCAGGCCGAAGAAGCCGTTGAGGTCGCCGGGGACGAACCACGAGCGCTGCATCCGTTTGCTATCGACGTTCACCGTCCGCGTCCCCCGTACTTCTTCCCAGACGCTGCCAAGGCGCAACGAAGCGTCTCCCGCGCCGCCCCGGCCGCGAAATCGAAACAAGATGCCGGCAACCCGGCGCAACCATAATTCATCGACGTTACCCGTAACGCGGAAAGGGACGCGTCCATGCCGGGCCGGCCTGCGATCCGTTCGCAGCCGCGAGTGTGCCGCCAATCGGCGGCGTTGGGGCGATCCGGACCGGGCCGAAGGGTTATCGGCTCATGCCCGGGCTGCCTGCCGGTTCGGTCCGGCCGGTTCGGCCGGTTCGGCCGGTGCGGCCGGTTCGGCCGGTGCGGCCGCTTCGGCCGGTGCGGTACATCCTGCCCCCCATACCCCGTCATTCCGGCGAAAGCCGGAACCCATCTTGATCTTCGTCACCGCAAGCACCGCATTTGCCGAGCGTAAGCAAAATCAAAATGGGTTCCGGCTTTCGCCGGAATGACGGTTTTGAACAGCTGCGGGAAATGACCGATTTGCAGGACATCGCAAGCAATCGGCGCCCCTACTCCGCCACCTCGAGCCAGCCGCGATACCGCACCAGTAGCCCCACCAACGGCAACTGCGCGGCCACGTCGAAGTGATAACGCACCTCGCGCCGGTTCGGCCGGTTCGGCCAGTGCGGCCAGTGCGGCCAGTGCGGCCGGTTCGGTCGGTGCGGTACATCCGGCCCCCCATACTCCGTCATTCCGGCGAAAGCCGGAACCCATCTTGATCTTCGTCACCGCAAGCCGCCGCATTTGCCGAGCGTAAGCAAAATCAAAATGGGTTCCGACTTTCGCCGGAATGACGGTTTTGAACAGCTGCGGGAAATGACCGATTTGCAGGACATCGCAAGCAATCGGCGCCCTACTCCGCCACCTCGAGCCAGCCGCGATACCGCACCAGCAGCCCCACCAGCGGCAACTGCGCGGCCACGTCGAAGTGATAGCGCCCCTCGCGTTCGAACTCGCGCGCGCGCACGCCGGCGAACCAGCCGCGCGGCAACGGCAGGCCGAGCGCGCGCACGCGCATCAGCCGCCACGACAGGCCCGGATCGTGGCGCTCGCCTTCGGCTTCGCCGTGCTCGGCGCCGTAGCTGGTCGGCGCGCCCATCGCCGCCGCCGGCAACGCCGCAGAGGAGACCGTGATCGAATCGCCCGTGTGCGCCGACACCGTGCGCGCCAGCGCCGCCTCCGGCGCTTCGCCGACCGGTTCCAGCGCGAACGCGAATCGCATTGGCCCCAGGCGCTCCAGCACCAGTCCGTCGCGCCCCCTCAGGCGCGAGCGCAGGGTCGACTTGCCGAACCGCCGGGTCCAGGTTTCGCCGTGCGCTCCGGCCTGGATCTCGACTTCGATCGGCCCGGCGTAGGCCTTGGGCAGCCGCACGATGCGCGCGAACAGCCGCGAGCACAGGCCCGGGCCGCGCTCGACCACGGCCTCGCCACGATACGACTGGCGTCCGCTGCGTCCGTGCAGCAGCCGCAGCGTGCGCGGCAACAACACGAAGCGCACGCCGAGCGCGCGCGGATACAGGCCTTCGCGCGCGCGCAGGCGAGCGGCGTCGCGGGCAGCGTTGGTTGCGCCGGCCTCCATCACAGCCCACGCAGCGATTGGGGCACGACGTACTCGCGGCCGTCGAAGGCCAGGCGCACGCTGCTCTTGTTCTTGGCCACGGTCTTTTCGCTGCAATCCTTGCCGTCGGCGACGGCGCGGCTGCTTTGCCCGGCGCTGGCGACCAGCAGGCCGGCGTAGCCGTGGTCGCGCTTGGCGTCGATGGCGACGGTGCGCGTGGCGGTCTCGAATTCGCCGGCGCAGCTGCCGTCCCATTCGCCGCGGTCCAGCGCGACCTCCAGCTTGCGCAGCACCGGCCGCAGCTTGCCGTCGTCGGCGGCGTAGAGGTTCAGCACCGTGCTCGCGTACGGATTGACCCGCGAAGAACCGCTGTAAGCGACGCGCACGCCGAACGCGGTGACGCTGTCGTTGAGGCGGTAACGCGCGGTGTCCAGGGTCACCGAGGAAATCCGCATCGCGTCGGAGGTCAACGCCTCGTTCTCGCGATAGCGCTGCAGGATCCGCGGCCGGTTCGAATCGCCGACCAGCACCTCCAGGTCGGCGACATCGACGTCGCCGTCGGCGGCCTCGTGGCGCAGGCGCACCGCCAGCAGGGTCTTGTCGGGCGAGGCCGGCCAAACCTTGCAGGCGACATCGCCGAGCTTGATCCAGCGCGTCGGCGCGCCGGGGGTGCGCAGCAGTTCGCCGTTGTCGCCGGTTTCGCTGGTCGAGCCCGGATAGGCGGCCAGCAGCAGTTCGTAGGAACGCTCGTCGCAGCCGTCCGCATGCGCGCTGAAGGACGCGGCGAGGGAAAGCGAAAGCAACAGGACCGTCCGTGGGGCCATGCGCATCAGTTTTGCATCCAGATCAGAGTCGCCATGCGCCCGGTGCGGCGGTCGCGGCGGTGGGAATAGAAACGGTCGGGGTCGGAAATCGTGCACAAGCCGCCGCCGTGGACATGCTCGGCGCGCAGGCCGGCGCGCGCCAGCCGTTGCCGCGCCAGCGCGTACAGATCGACCCGCCAATGGCCCGGCCGGGTCGCGACGAACGCGGCGTCGGCGGCGGCGTCGACGGCGAGGAAGGCGTCGCGCACGACGGCGCCGATTTCGTAGCGCTGCGGCCCCGCGGCCGGGCCGAGCCAGGCGCGCAGGCGCGCGGGCTCGGCGCGCATCGCCGCGACCGTGGCCTCGAGCACGCCGTCGGCGAGCCCGCGCCAGCCGGCATGGGCGGCGCCGACTTCCTGGCCGTCGTCGGCGGCGAACAGCACCGGCAGGCAGTCGGCGGTCAGGATCGCCAGCACCGTGCCCGCGGTGGAGGTCACCGCGGCGTCGGCTTCGGGTTCGCCGTGCGCATCGTCGCCGCCGTCGAAGCGGACCACGCCGGCGCCGTGCACCTGATGCAGCCAGCGCGGCGGCGCCGGCAGCGCCGCGGCCTGCGCGAGCAGTTCGCGATTGCGCAGCACCGCGACCGGCGCGTCGCGCTGTTCGCCGTAGAGCGTGCCGAGGTTGAGCGCGTCGAACGGCGCCTGCGACACGCCCAGGCCGGCGCGCACGGTGGTGAAACCGCGCACGCCCGGCGGCGCCGGCCAGTCGGCTTCGATCCAAGGTGTCGCGGCGCGACCGCCCCTGCTCAACGCCCGGCCTCGGCCGCGGCGCGCGAATCGGCGCGCAGTTCGGCGATCAGTTGCAGCATGTCGGCCGGCACCGGCGCGGTGCAGCGCACCGGTTCGCCGCTGACCGGGTGGACGAATTCCAGGGTCTCGGCGTGCAGCGCCTGACGCTTGAAGCCGCGCAGGGTCTCCACCAGCGTCTCGCTCGCGCCCTTGGGCAGCTTGAGCGGGCCGCCGTACAGCGGGTCGCCGACGATGGGGTGCTTGAGGTGCTGCATGTGCACGCGGATCTGGTGGGTGCGCCCGGTTTCCAGGCGGCATTCCAGCAAGGTGTGGGCGCGAAAGCGCTCGCGCAGGCGGTAGTGGGTGACCGCGTCGCGGCCGTCCTCGCGCACGGCCATGCGCAGGCGGTCGCGCGGATGGCGGTCGATCGCGGCGTTGGCGGTGCCGCCGGCGACCAGCGCGCCGACCACCACGGCCAGGTACTGGCGGTGGACTTCGCGCGCGGACAGCTGGTCGACCAGCGAGGTGTGCGCCGGCAGGGTCCGCGCCACCACCATGACCCCGGAGGTGTCCTTGTCGAGGCGGTGGACGATGCCGGCGCGCGGCAGCGCGGCCAGCGACGGGTCGCGGTGCAGCAGGGCGTTGACCAGGGTGCCGGCGGGGTTGCCGGCGCCGGGGTGGACGACCAGCCCGGCCGGCTTGTCGAGCACGATGACCTCGGCGTCCTCGTACAGCACGTCCAGGGCGATGTCCTCGGCCACGGCGTGGGTCTGGGTGTCCAGGACCACGTTCAATTCGACCGCCTCGCCGCCCTGGACCGGGTCGCGCGGGCGCACCTCGCGGCCGTTCAGGCGGGCGTCGCCGGACTTGATCCAGGCGGCCAGGCGCGAGCGCGAGTAGTCGGGGAACAGTTCGGCCAGGACGGCGTCGAAACGGCGGCCGGCCGCACTGTCGGGCACGGTCGCGGTCAGGGTCTGGCGGGAGTCGGTCATTGCGGCATCGGCTGGTGAGGGAAGACGGGTCCGGTTAAGGGCTCGGACCCGCGGACTGCTATTATCGGCGCTTCGTGCCTCCGGCGCCTGTCGATGCCTGCCATGACCGTACGTTCCACCCCGTCCCGCGCCCCGCTCCGCCTGCTGGCCCTGTTGCTGATCGTGGCCGTCGCCGGCACCGGCTGCTCGCGGGTCGGCAAGATGTTCAAGAAGAACAAGGACAGCGACGAAGGCCAACCGGTCGAGGCGATCTACGAGAAAGCCCACAAGTCGATGACCAACGGCAACTGGGCCTCGGCCGAGGTCAGCTTCCGCCGCCTCGTCGCCCAGTACCCGTACGGCCCGTACACCGAGCAGGCGCTGATCGAAACCGCGTACGCCCAGTACAAGTCGGGCAAGCACGACGACGCGATCAGCAGCATCGACCGCTTCATCCGCACCTACCCGACCCACCGCAACATCGCCTATCTGTACTACCTGCGCGGGCTGGTCAATTCCAGCCGCGACACGGTGTTCCTGCAGAAGGTCTGGCGCCTGGACGTGAGCCGCCGCGACCTGGCCACGCCGATGCAGGCGTACAACGACTTCCAGATCGTGGTCGAGCGCTATCCGAACAGCCGTTACGCCCAGGACGCGCGCAAGCGCATGATCGTGCTGCGCGACACCTTCGCCCGCCACGAGCTCGACGTTTCGCTGTACTACCTGCGCCGCACCGCCTACGTGGCCGCGGCCGACCGCGCCAAGTACCTGCTGGAAACCTACCCGCAGAGCGGCTACCAGTACGATGCGATCGCGGTGCTGGTGAAGGCCTACGAAGGCCTGGACAACCAGCCCCTGGCCGCCGACGCCAAGCGCGTGCTGCAGCAGAACGACCCCAACCACCCGGTGCTGACCGGCAAGTGGCCGGACTACCCGAGCAACCTGCGCAAGCTCAACCCGTTCGCGGGCGAGCGTTCGGCGGTCGACAACCGCGACAAGCTCGAAGCCAAGCGCGCCGAGCAGGCGGGCAAGGGCCAGTAAGCCCCCGCCTTCGCCGCAACGAAAACGCCGCCTCCGGGCGGCGTTTTCGTTTCCGGAGCCTCCCTGTAGGAGCGGCGCGAGCCGCGACCGCGACAACGCAACCACGACGCAACAGCGAACATGCGGCGCAGCGGCCGCCGCCATGCGTCGAAGGGCCCGGCCGCGCGAACGAATCGCCGCCCGGCCTCAGCCGCCAGCCGGATCCGATTGCGCCGCGGGTACGCGCGTGCGGCGACGCTGCGCGTCGCCGGTTTCGTCGTGGTTGCGTTGTCGCGGTCGCGGCTCGCGCCGCTCCTACAGGGAGCCGGCCCGAATGGCCGCGGCCTCAGCCGGAATAACGATTGGTGATCGGATAGCGCCGCTCGCGCCCGAACGCGCGCCGCGAGACCTTCGGCCCCGGCGCGGCCTGGTGCCGCTTCCACTCGCTGATCCGCACCAGCTTGAGCACGCGCTCGACCGTGGCCGCATCGAACCCGGCACGGACGATCTCGTCGCGCGACTGCTCCTGGTCGACATAGCGCAGCAGGATCGCGTCGAGCACGTCGTACGGCGGCAGCGAGTCCTGGTCCTTCTGGTTCTCGCGCAGTTCCGCCGACGGCGGCCGGTCGATCACCGCCCACGGGATCACCGGCGAACCGGCGACCGCGTTGCGCCAGCGCGCGAGCGCGAACACCTCGGTCTTGTACAGGTCCTTGATCGGCGCGTAGCCGCCGCACATGTCGCCGTAGATGGTGGCGTAGCCGACCGCGTACTCGCTCTTGTTGCCGGTGGTCAGCAAAAGGCCGCCGAACTTGTTGCTCATCGCCATCATCAGCGCGCCGCGGGTGCGCGATTGCAGGTTTTCTTCGGTCACGTCCACCGGCTTGCCGTCGAAGGCTTCGGCCAGGGTGTCGAGAAAGCCCTGGAACGGCTTTTCGATCGGCAAAGCCAGCAGGCGCACGCCCTGGCTCGCGCACTGCTCGGCGGCCAGGTCGTTGGACAGATCGGCGGTGTAGCGCGACGGCATGCGCACCGCGACCACGTTCTCCGGGCCGAGCGCATCGACCGCGATCGCCATGACCACCGAGGAATCGATGCCGCCCGACAGGCCCAGCCAGACTTTTTCGAAACCGTTCTTGCGGCAGTAGTCGCGGGTGCCGCGCACGACCGCGCGCCAGGCCAGGGCGTCGCGGCTTTCCTCGTGCTCGACCGGCCACGACACCGGGGCGAAGCGGCGGGTCGCGTCGTCGTAGTCGGCGACCAGCCAATGGTCCTCGAACGCGACCGCGGCCGGATGCACCGCGCCGTCGCCGTCGGCCAGCACCGAGGCGCCGTCGAACACCAGCGCGTCCTGGCCGCCGACCACGTTGAGATAGGCCAGGGCCACGCCGGTCTCGGCCACGCGCAGGTCGAGCAAGGCGTCGCGCTGGGCGTGCTTGTCGCGCTCGAACGGCGAGGCGTTGGGCACCAGCACCAGGCTGGCGCCGGCGCGCGCGGTCGCCGCGAGCGGCTCGGCGAACCACAGGTCCTCGCAGATCACCACGCCGACCTGCACGCCCTTGAGCTCGAACACGACCGCCTCGCCGTCGGGATCGACATCGAAGTAGCGGCGCTCGTCGAACACCGCGTAATTCGGCAGTTCGCGCTTGCGGTAGGTCGCCTCGACCCGGCCGCCGCGCAGCACGCTGGCGGCGTTGTAGACCACCGACCCGGCCGCCTGCGGCCAGCCGACCACCGCGACGATGCCGTGCGCGGCCGCGGCCACGCGTTCCAGCGCGGCCTGGCAATCGGCGAGGAAGCCCGGGCGCAGCAGCAGATCTTCGGGCGGATAGCCGCTGATCGCCAGTTCCGGGAACAGCACCAGGTCGGCGCCGTGCTCGTCGCGCGCCTGCGCGATCAGCGCGCACATGCGCTCGGCATTGCGGTCGACCGCGCCGACGGGGAAATCGAACTGGGCCAGGGCGATGCGCAAGGGCTGGGTCATGAGTGCGGATTCAAGAAAGTCGGTCGCGGGGGTGGCCGTCGAGTGCGGCCAGGATCTGTTCGAGCACGGCTTGGGTCCGGAGCAGGACGTCATTGTTCCAGAATCTGAGGACGCGGTAGCCCTCGGCCTGCAGGGCCTGGGTACGGACGGCGTCGGCGACGCAGGCGCCGTGCTGGCCGCCGTCGACTTCGACGATCAGGCGGCATTGCATGCAGGCAAAGTCGGCAACGTAGTGGCCGACCGGCGCCTGGCGGCGGAATTTGTAGCCCAGCAGCGTGCGGTTGCGCAGATGGGACCACAGGCGGCGCTCGGCGTCGGTCATGGTGCGGCGCAGGCGGCGGGCGCATTGGCGCTTTTGGCGTGGGCGCATCCTTGCGCTCCTCGGTTTGGCGGGAGGGAAGTATCTCGCCGCTGAGCGGCCCTCACCCCAACCCCTCTCTCGCAAGCGGGAGAGGGGTTTTGCCGCGTTGCAGAGTAAGGATTTCGTCGCCGGCCCTCATCCGCCCCTTCGGGGCACCTTCTCCCGCGAGCGGGAGAAGGAACGGCAAACCGCCGCGCAGCGCTCGAGCCCCTCTCCCGCTTGCGGGAGAGGGGTTGGGGTGAGGGCCATCCAGTAACGAAAAAGCCGCCCGAAGGCGGCTTTCTCAAGAGTACAGCCGGACGAATCCGACCGACCCGACTCGCTTACTTGGCCAGACGCTTGGCGATCGCCGCGCCCAGGTCGCCCGGCGACTTGACCGTGGTGACGCCGGCCTTCTCCATCGCCGCGAACTTGCCTTCGGCCGTACCCGAACCGCCCGAGGCGATCGCGCCGGCGTGGCCCATGCGCTTGCCCTTCGGCGCCGAGGCGCCGGCGATGAAGCCGACCACCGGCTTGGTCACGTACTGGGCGATGAACTCGGCCGCTTCTTCCTCGGCCGAACCGCCGATCTCGCCGACCATGATGATGCCTTCGGTCTGCGGATCGTCCTGGAACCACTTCAGCGCGTCGATGAAGTTGGTGCCGTTGATCGGGTCGCCGCCGATGCCGATGCAGGTCGACTGGCCCAGGCCCACGTCGGTGGTCTGCTTGACCGCTTCATAGGTCAGCGTGCCCGAGCGCGAGACGATGCCGACCTTGCCCGGCTTGTGGATGTGGCCCGGCATGATGCCGATCTTGCACTCGCCCGGGGTGATCACGCCGGGGCAGTTCGGACCGACCAGGACCACGTCGTCGTAGCCGTTGAGGGTGTTCTTGACCCGCAGCATGTCGAGCACCGGGATGCCCTCGGTGATGCACACGATGACCTTGATGCCGGCGTCGGCCGCTTCCAGGATCGCGTCGGCCGCGAACGGCGGCGGCACGTAGATCACCGACGCGTCGGCGCCGGTCTCTTCGACGGCGTCGCGCACGGTGTTGAAGACCGGCAGGCCCAGGTGCTGGGTGCCGCCCTTGCCCGGGGTCACGCCGCCGACGACCTTGGTGCCGTACTCGAGCATCTGCTCGGCGTGGAAGGTGCCCTGCGAGCCGGTGAAGCCCTGCACGATCACCTTGGTGTTCTTGTTGATCAAAACGGACATGTCATCGGCCCCTTACTTGCCAGCGACGGCGGCAACCGCCTTCTTCGCGCCATCGTTGATGTTGTCGGCCGGGGTAATGGCCAGACCCGAGTTCTTCAGCAGTTCCTTGCCGGCTTCCACGTTCGTGCCTTCCAGGCGCACGATGACCGGAACCTTGACGTCGACTTCCTTGACCGCGGCGATGATGCCCTCGGCGATCATGTCGCAGCGGACGATGCCGCCGAAGATGTTGACGAAGATCGCCTTGACCTTGTCCGAGCTCAGGATGAGCTTGAACGCCTCGGTCACGCGCTCCTTGGTGGCGCCGCCGCCGACGTCGAGGAAGTTGGCCGGCGAGCCGCCTTCCAGCTGGATCACGTCCATCGTCGCCATCGCCAGACCGGCGCCGTTGACCATGCAGCCGATGTTGCCGTCCATGGTGACGTAGTTGAGATCGTGCTGGCTGGCCTTGACCTCGGTCTCGTCTTCCTGGCGGATATCGCGCATGTCGGCGAGATCCTTGTGGCGGAAGGTCGCGTTGTCGTCGCTGTTGACCTTGCCGTCGAGCACGGCGAGGTCGCCGTTGGTGAGCACGGCGAGCGGGTTCAGTTCGACCAGCGCCAGGTCCTTCTCGTTGAACAGCTTGTACAGACCCAGCATGATCTTGGTCAGCTGGCCGGCCTGCTTGGCGTTGAGGCCCAGGTCGAAGGCGAGCTCGCGGCACTGGTAGGCCTGCAGGCCCTGCACGTAGTTGACGTGGATGGTCTTGATCGCGTCCGGGGTCTCTTCGGCGACCTTCTCGATTTCCACGCCGCCTTCGGCGGAAGCGATGAAGGTGACCGACTTGGTCGAACGGTCGACCAGGACCGACAGGTACAGTTCCTTGGCGATGTCGGTGCCTTCGGAGATCAGCACCGTATCGATCGGCAGGGCGACGCCGGCCGACTGATAGGTCTCCATCTTGGTGCCCAGCATGGCCTGGGCGTACTGCTTCACTTCGTCGAAGTTCTTCGCCAGCTTGACGCCGCCGGCCTTGCCGCGGCCGCCCGCGTGGATCTGGGCCTTGACCACCCACAGGTCGCCCGGAATGGCCTTGGCGGCCGCAACGGCCTCTTCGGGAGTGCGCGCAACGCGCCCGGCCGGCACTGCGATGCCGTAGTCGGCAAACAGCTGCTTTGCCTGATATTCGTGGAAATTCATGCGTCACCGAGGGGAGTGAAAGACGTCCCGCGCGGACGCACGGCCGAGGGCCGGAGCGGGCGCGAGGGGGCCGCATTGTCGCCGATCGCGGCGGGGCGAGCAAAACCCCGGGTCGCCGGGCCGACGGCCGGTGGGCCCGGCGCGGCGGCGCGGCCGGGCCGCGCATGGCGCTGGCGGGGCCCGGCCCGGGCGTAGCGGCGGGCTGCGGCCAGATGCGGCAAGGCCGGCGCGCGCACGGCGCAAGACCGGTGCTGGCCCGGCCTGGGACCTGTTACGCCTCGGCACTGTCCGCGTTCCGCCCGCGCCGGCCAGCCGCCCTATACTGATCGATACTCCGCCCGCGCAGGGAAACCCGCTTGCCGTCTGGTCTCGCCCCCGTCACTCCGGCCGATGCCGACTCCGCGCTGCGCCGCGAACTCTATTTCTTCACCCTGTACCGGTTGCTGGAAGCGGCCCTGCTGGTGCTGTTCCTGTTCGGGCCGGTCGACAACCTGATCGCCGCGCCGCGCCACGACCTGTTCGCCCGCTCGCTGTCGCTGTCCTACCTGTTCATCGCCGGCCTGCTGTTCGTGTTCGGCCGCCGCGGCGACCTGCGCGGCCACGTCTTCGCCGGCATCGCCTGCGACCTGTTCTTCGGCCTGCTGTCGATCCACGCCCTGCCCGGCGCCGGCACCGGCATCGCCCTGATGCTGATGTTCAACGTCGGCGCGGCGGCATTGCTGCTGCCGACCCGGTTCGGCATCGGCGCGGCGATCACCGCCTGCCTCGGCCTGATCGGCGAATGGCTGTGGACCGAGCTCGGCAACGAAGCGCTCGGCCGCACCGTCGCCGAACCGGTGATGTTCGCGCTGGGCTATCTGTCGATCGCTTTGCTGACCAACACCCTCGGCCGGCAGATGCGCGAGAGCCAGGAACTGGCCGAACGCCGCGGCGCCGAGGCCGCCAACTACGCCGAGATCAACGAACTCATCATCCGGCGCATGCGCACCGGCGTGCTGCTGGTCGACGGCGAAGGCCGGCTGCGCCTGGCCAACGAGGCGGCGATGCTGCTGCTCGGCGACAGCGGCGAGCACAACGGCAGCCAGCACGGCCATCGGGTGCTGGCGATCGCCTCGCCGGAGCTGGCGCGCCGGCTCGGCCGCTGGCGGGTCGAGGGCCGCCCCGACGAAAGCCCGCTGCGGCTGGCGCCGGACCTGCCGGAAGTGGTGCCGCGCTTCACCCGCCTGCTCGCCGGCAGCGACCAGACCCTGATCTTCCTCGACGACACCTCGCTGGTCTCGCGCCGCGCCGAATCCATCACCCTGGCCGCGCTCGGCCGCTTTTCGGCCAGCCTCGCCCACGAGATCCGCAACCCGCTGGCGGCGATCAACTACGCCGTGCAACTGCTGGAGGAATCGCGCGACATCGCCATGTCCGACCGGCGCCTGCTCGAAATCATCCGCCAGCAGGGCACGCGCATGAACGGCATCGTCGAGAACGTGCTCGGCATGGCCCGGCGCGAGCCGGCCAAGCCCGAGCACGTCGAACTGATGGGCTTCGTGCGCCAGTTCGTCGACGAGTACCGCGCCAGCCACCCGATCGAGCTCGACACCTTGCGCGCGACCGGTTCGCACACCCAGGCGCCGGCGCTGATCGACCCGCGCCAGCTGCATCAGGCGCTGACCGTGCTGGTGCACAACGCGCTGACTTACGGCCGCCAGCCCGGCGAGCCGGCGCGGGTGACCGTGCACGTGTACTTCGACGAAGTCGGGCTGCCGGCGATCGACGTGCTCGACCGCGGCCCCGGCATTCCCGACTCGGTCGCCGAACGCCTGTTCCGACCGTTCTTCACCACCTCCGCGCACGGCACCGGCCTGGGCCTGTACATCGCGCGCGAGCTGTGCCGCGCAAATCAGGCCTCGCTCGACTACGTCGCCGTGCCCAGCGGCGGCGGCTGTTTCCGCATCCGCCTGGCCGGCGCGAGCGCGCTTTCTCAGGCCTGAGCCGCAATGTGACTGCGCGCACGGCAAGCAGAAAACGTGCCATCAGCGTCTTGGCCGCGACAGGTTCGTTAAGTTATCGTGGGCGGTGGAGGGCGTAATGGCTGAAACCCGTAGTGCATTGGTGGTCGACGACGAACGCGACATTCGCGAGCTGCTCGTCATGACCTTGGGCCGCATGGGCCTTCGTTGCGACACCGCGTCGGGCCTCAACGAGGCTCGCAGCCAGCTGCTGCGCAATCGTTACGATTTGTGTCTGACCGACATGCGCCTGCCCGACGGTTCGGGCATGGACCTGGTCGCCGAGATCAGCCAGAAGTATCCGAACACGCCGGTGGCGATGATCACCGCGTTCGGCAACGTCGAGGCCGCGGTGGAAGCGCTCAAGGCCGGCGCGTTCGACTTCGTCGCCAAACCGGTCGACCTGTCGGTGCTGCGCGACCTGGTCCGCCACGCGCTGGAGCTGCACGAAACCCGCCGCAACGCCAGCGAGGCGGTCGGCTCGCGCCTGTACGGCGAATCGCCGGCGATGATCAAGCTGCGCCAGACCATCGGCAAGGTCGCGCGCAGCCAGGCGCCGGTGTACATCGCCGGCGAATCCGGCGTCGGCAAGGAACTGGTCGCGCGCACCATCCATTCCGAGGGCGGCCGCGCCGACGGGCCGTTCGTGCCGGTCAACTGCGGCGCGATCCCGGCCGAGCTGATGGAAAGCGAGTTCTTCGGCCACAAGAAGGGCAGCTTCACCGGCGCCCACGCCGACAAGCCCGGCCTGTTCCAGGCCGCCGACGGCGGCACCTTGTTCCTCGACGAAGTCGCCGAGCTGCCGTTGGCGATGCAGGTCAAGCTGCTGCGCGCGATCCAGGAAAAGTCGATCCGCCCGGTCGGCGCCCAGGCCGAAGTCACCGTCGACGTGCGCATCCTCTCGGCCACCCACAAGGACCTCGCCGCGCTGGTCGCCGAAGGCCGCTTCCGCCAGGACTTGTACTACCGCATCAACGTGATCGAACTGCGCGTGCCGCCGCTGCGCGAGCGCCTCGACGACCTGCCCGGCCTGGCCGCCAAGATCCTGCACCGCCTCGCCGGCACCCAGGGCCGGGTGGTGCCGCGCCTCGGCGACGACGCCCTGGAAGCGCTGCGCGCCTACACCTTCCCCGGCAACGTGCGCGAGCTGGAGAACATTCTCGAGCGCGCCCTGGCCCTGGCCGAAGGCGAAGTGCTCAGCGCCAGCGACCTGCGCCTGCCGCGCCTGGCCACCCAGGGCACGGCGGCCGCGACCGCCGCCCCCGGCGCCGCGCCGGCCGCCGCGGGCCAGCCGGCGCTGCCGCCCGGCGCGGTCGATCCGCGCACGATCAGCCCGCGCGACACCGCCACCAGCGCGCTGCCGTCGTACATCGAAGAGATCGAGCGCGCCGCGATCCAGCAGGCGTTGCAGGAAAACCGCTACAACAAGACCCGCACCGCGGCGGCGCTGGGGATTACGTTCCGGGCGCTGCGGTACAAGCTCAAGAAGCTCGGGATCGATTGAGGCGGGAGCGGCCGTGTTGTGGCCTCCCCTTCTATATAGATAGAGAGCGACAAGCCCGACAAGAAGACGCCGGCCTGCCAAGGCCGGCGTTTTTCGTTCCGGGTCGGCTCGGCCGTGAGGCACCACCGGGCTTCGCCGGCTCGGACTGGGCGGCGGTCTGCGACGACCTCCGGCCGAGCGCTGCAACCGCCGGGTGAGCGTTCGCAGCGGCCTGCACTCCGCCGCGTCGGCGAAGCGCACAGTGGCGAATACATGCAGCATGTATGCGAACACGTTTGCGCATCGCTTCGATGCATTTCCCGCGAATGCGGCGTCGCTTGAAACCGAAGATCGCCGCATGCATTCGACGCACACTTTCGAATGCAAATGCACTACATCGATCGCGTTCGAACGCACGGCGACTTTCGCAACGATATCGCGTCAATTCGTTGCCTTAGCAAAAGACGCACGATGCACGCACTGAGCAACGCATCGAATACACGCTTGTTCCATATCCCTGCGAATTGGCACGAGGTCTGCGTAACCCGTTACGCACCAGCAACCCGCGCAACCGCCGGACTTCCGCGGTCGCTGTCCCTGCCGGCGCGAGCCACGTCTTACACCTCCTAGGGGAAACACCATGAACAAGCAGCAAGGCTTCACCCTGATCGAACTGATGATCGTCATCGCGATCCTCGGCATCCTGATCGCGATTGCGCTGCCGGCGTATCAGGACTACACGGTTCGGACCAAGAACGCGGAGTGCCTGAACCTCTCCGCTGCCGCCAAGTTGGCCGTATCGGAGACCGCACAGGACCGCGGCGCCTTGACCGCCGTCACCGCCACCAACACCGGCTATTCGTTCAAGGCGAGCAAGTACTGCACCGACGTCGCCGTGAAGGCCAACGGCATCATCGAAACCGCTGGCAGTACCAGCACCGGCGGCACGCCGATCGCCAAGTTCAGGCTGACCCCGAACTTCACCGCTGGCCGCTTCGACTGGAAGTGCACGGAATTCAATAGCGCCAAGCGTTCGCAGTTGCCGGCCGAATGCAGGGGCACCTGAGCGCAGAACGTTCCGTGATTTCCTGACCGACGGACGCCGGCGCCAACGGCGCCCGCCTTCGGCAACGAAACGCCGGCTCGCAGGAGCCGGCGTTTTTATTTGGGCGCCGACTAACACCTCGCATATCTCTCCGGCGGAGATAGAGCCGCGTCCGCCCCAGGCCAGCCAAGGCGATGGCTGAGCGTCGCACCGACGGCCCAGCACAGCGCTGTTGCGGACGTGCCTCAGTGCATGACCGCCGCCGGCTTCGCGTCTGGCTACGCCCAGCGGCGATGCGCTGCGCCCGCATCGCCCTCCGCCCCGAGCCCCTCCCACGGCCGCTCCGCGCCGTTTATTGCGTACTGGAAGATTGGAGCCGGGGGGATAGCGCTCGCCCGTATGGCATCGGCCTGCCGCACACCGGCAAACCAGCGCAACCAGGCGTATGCGGCGCCCAACAGAACGCCCGCCTTCGCGTTACCGCCCGAAGCCCCGTTCAGCCGCCAGGTTCTGCCAAGCCCCGAGCGACGCAGGCCACGAATATCCCGAGGCGGAAATAGCCGACACCGATCACGCTTTCCAGGCCGCGCCTTCCAATATGACGCATTTGGTCACCACCCCCGCCTTGGGACTGACCCAACACGTCACCTCACTCACCCCCGCCAACCCCAGTTGCGTGACTGCCCTAGCAGTTTCGTGCTCGGTGCCATGAGCATCGCTACTTGGCACGGGTTGTGCGTAGTCCTTACGTGCACGAACAACCTGTCTGGCACCTTCGATGGATCGAAAGCCATACCTGTTGGCACGTGAAGCAACCAACACTCCTAGGGGATACACCATGAAGAAGCAGCAAGGCTTTACCCTGATCGAACTGATGATCGTCATCGCGATCCTCGGCATCCTGATCGCCATCGCTCTGCCGGCCTACCAGGACTACACCGTCCGCACCAAGAACGCCGAGTGCCTGAACGCCGCCGCCGCCGCCAAGCTGGCCGTCGCCGAAACCGCACAGGACCGTGGTGGCCTGAACAAGATCACCGCCACCAACACCGGCTACACCTTCGTCGCCAGCAAGTACTGCAGCGCCATCACCGTCACCGCCGGCACCGGCGTGATCAACACCACCGCTTCGGCGACCGGCGGCAGCCCGCTGGCCAAGTTCGCGCTGACCCCGACCATGAGCGCGGGCCGCATGGACTGGAAGTGCACCGAAACCGGTGGCGCCAAGAAGTCGCAGCTGCCGGCCGAGTGCCGCTAAGCAGCAAGCGCTTCGCTTCACGCTTCAGGCTTCACAGAAACCCCGGTTCGCCGGGGTTTCTTCTAGGCGGACGACCGAGCCCCGGACCGTCCGTCGCATAGGATCACCCCCCTGACGATCCCAGTGACCGCACGCTCCAGCATTACTCGTGAGTAGTAACAAGGCTCTACAGGGGTATCACCATGAAATCGCAATCGGGTTTCACCCTCATCGAGCTGATGATCGTCATCGCGATCCTCGGCTTGCTCATCGCGATCGCGCTCCCCGCCTACCAGGACTACGCAATCCGCACCAAGAACGCGGAATGCCTGTACGTGGGCGCGGGCGCCAAGCTCGCGGTCTCCGAAGCCGCTCAGGACCTGGGCCAGTTGGCCCGGATCACCAGCACCTCGGTTCCCTACCAGTTCGCATCGAGCAAGTACTGCGCTTCGGTGTCGATAGCGAACCAGGGAGTCATCACCATGGTGACCAAGGACACCGGCGGCGATGTGGCTTCTATCCAGCTAAAGCCCACCGAGGGCAACGGCCGGATCGAATGGCAATGCAGCGAACTAAACGGAATTCCCAAGTCGCAACTGCCCGCCGAATGCAGGCAGTAGCGTCTACCCAGCAAATGAATGCTATAAACGACCCCGGCCAGCCCGGGGTTCGTTTTTTGGGGAGAACCATCCGGAGCCGAACGTCCTCGAACGCCAGACCATGTCCCAACTCAATTCGCGCCTGTTCTTCTATGCCTTCGCGCTCGTCGCGATCGCGCTGTACTGGTCTGGGCTGAAAGGCCCGTTCGTTTTCGACGATCCGTTCAACCTCGACCCGCTCGGGCTGTGGCTGAGCGGCCAGGCCAGCGCGATGGAAACGATCTTCGGCAACCAGTCGGGCCTGCTCGGCCGGCCGGTGTCGATGGCCAGTTTCTGGTTCAGCGCGGCCACCGGCGGGCTGCGACCGTTCCCGTTCAAGTTCGGCAACCTACTGCTGCACATCGCCTGCGCGGCGCTGGCGTGGCAGGTCGTGCGGCGCATGCTCGCGCGCGACGCAAAGCTCGCGCCGCACGCCGACAAGATCGCCGTCGCCGTCGCCGCGTTGTGGCTGGTGCATCCGCTGCACGTCAGCACCGTGCTCTACGCGGTGCAACGCATGGCCCAGCTCAGCGCCTTCTTCACCCTCGCCGCGCTATGGGCGTACTTGTCCGCGCGCACCCGGCTGGAAAACGGCGAGACCCGCGCGGCCGCGATCGGCTTGTTCCTGTGGTTTCCGCTGATGCTGGCGCTGGGCGCCTTCAGCAAGGAGAACGCGGTGGTCGCGCCGGCGCTGTGCCTGGTGCTGGAGATCGCCTACTTCCAGAACCCGCGCACGCGTCCGGCGCTGCTGAAGCTCTTCTACGCCGGCTTCCTGCTGCTGCCGGTGATCGCCGGCGCGTTGTTGATCCTGCGCCATCCCGAACATTTCCTGGTCGGCTACGAAGCGCGCGACTTCACCCTGGTCGAACGCCTGCTGAGCCAGTCGCGCGCGCTGATGCAGTACATCGCGCAGATCTTCTGGCCGCGCGGCGCCTTGATGGGCGTGTACACCGACGACTTCCCGATCTCGTACGGCCTGCTCTCGCCTGCCACGACCCTGGCCTCGCTGCTGGCGCTCGCGGCGATCAGCGCCGCGGCGATCGCGTTTCGGCGCAAGGCGCCGAGCTTCTTCGCCGGCTGGTTCTTCTATCTGGTCGCGCAGGGCGTGGAATCCACGGTGCTGCCGCTGGAGTTGTACTTCGAGCACCGCAACTACCTGCCCAGCATCGGCCTGCTGATGGCGGTGGCCGGACTGAAAGACTTGTTGCCGGCGAACGGGTGGTTCGAACGCCGCGCGTACCGCCTCGCCGCTCCCGCGGTCCTCGTCGTCGCCGCCGCCGCAGGATACTCGTGGGTGACGTGGAATCAGGTGCAGATCTGGCGCGACGCGAGCAGCCTCACCCGCAATGCGATCGCCCAACATCCGCGATCGCCGCGCGCCATCGTCGCGATGGCTTCGCTGGCGATGGACGAAGGCGATTTCCCCCAGGCCCGCAGCTTGCTCAAACGCTACACCGACGACCCGGTGCTGGGTCGCCGATCTTCGGGTTACATCAGCACCATCGCCGTCTCCTGCTGGGAAAACAAAGGCGGCGATGCGGCCGATCTCGACCGGGCCGCGGCGAAATTCACCGCGCCGGTAAGGCTGCAGGACGCGCTGGCCTATCGCTACCTGCTGGAACTGGTCGATCAGCAGCATTGCGGCCCGAAGATCGACAATGCGCGTATCGCCGCGTCGCTCGAAAAGGTCCTCCAGGCGGCCTCGAAACAAGACGAGACGTCCAAGCCGAAATGGCTGCTGCGCGCGGTCGCCGCCACCGCGTACACCCGCTCCGGCAACTGGGTCCGCGCGCAGGAACACTTGCAGCTCGCCTGGACCCGCGCCGCGGATCCGGCGGTCGGCGGCCTGCTCGCCCGCGTCTACATCCATAACGGCCGCAAGCAGGACGCGATCCGCACCCTCAACGAGGTCGAAGCGCGGGTGCGCAGTTTCGAACGGATCGCTGGCAGCGAACTCGACGACATCCGCGCGTTGATCGGGAAGATGCCCGGATGAGCGCCGCCGCGACGCCCGCCTCCGCGGACGCGCCGCAGCAGGCCCGATCCGAAAAAGTCAGCTGGGCCGGGATAGCGCTGCTGCTGGCGAGCGCCCTGCTGCTCCTGCTCGGCTTCCGCTTCGACCAGCCCGCGGCGAGCTACGACATCGATCCGTCCTGGGCCACGGTGGTCGCCTGGGGCGCCGAGCGTGGCGCGCAATGGGGCCGCGATCTGGTCTTCACCTACGGCCCGCTCGGCTGGCTGAGCCCGCAGTTCAGTTACCTGCCCTCGATGCTGGCGACCGCGGCGGTCGCACAAGTCGCGCTGGCGGCGCTGTACGCAGCGTTGTTCTGGTTCGCGGGCTCGGCCTTGGCGTTCTGGCCGCGCCTGCTCGTACTGGCCTTGGTCGTCTGGTTCGGCACCTTCTGGGCCGGCGACGTGCTGTGGCTCACCCTGCATCCCCTCGCCTTGCTCGCGCTGTGGCGGGTGCGCGAGCGCGGCGCGCCGTTGCGCGCGGCGCTGGCGATCGTCGCCGGCGTGGCGTGCGCTGCGCCGTGGCTGGCGAAGTTCAGTTTGTTCCCGCTGTGGCTGCTGTGGCTGCTGTGCGCGCCGCTGGCGCTGGCGCGGTACAACCGCAGCGGCTGGCTGGCCGCGGGCGTCAGCGTGGCCGCGTCGTTGCTGTACTGGCATCTGCTCGGCCAGGACCTCTCCGGGCTCGGCCGGCATATCCGCACCGCGCTGCAAGTCGCGGTCGGCTACGCCGATTCGATGCAGCGTCCCGGCGGCGCCGGCACCGACACCCTCGGGTATCTGGCGCTGGCGGCAACGCTGGCGGCCCTGGTCGTGGCGTTCGTCCGCACGAACCTGCGCTGGAACGAACGCATCGGCTTGTTCGCGCTGATCGTGGCGTGCACCGCGCTGGCGTTCAAGGCGGCGTTTACCCGCGTCGATCCGACCCATCTGCTGGTGTTCTTTCCGACCGCGGCGCTGATGTCGCTGCTGGCCTGCGCGTTCGCCGAGGCCGCCGCGGTGCGCCGCACCGGCACAGCGGCCGCACTGATCAGCGCGCTCGCCGCGTTCGCGCTGCCGGCGCTGCCGGCCGACCAGAAGCTGTTCCTCGCCATCGGCGCCTCCACCGCCCATGCATCGGCGCAACGCGCGCTGGACGTGATGTCGTTCGGCTCGCGCGCGCAGGCCTGGGCGCAAGCCGCCGAGGAAGCCGCCCACGACGCAGCGATGCCGCAGACCCGCGCCGCCGTCGGCAAGGGCAGCGTCGACATCATGTCGGTCGGCCAGGGCCTGCTGTTCCTCAACCGGCTCGACTATCGCCCGCGTCCGGTATTCCAAAGCTACTCCGCCTACAGCCCGGAACTGACCGCGCTCAACCGCGACTTCATCGCCTCGCCGCGCGGGCCGCAATGGATGGTGCTCGACCTGCGCGCGATCGACGGCCGCCTGCCCACCAGCGAAGATCCGCAAGCCTTCCTGCAAGTCGTGCAAACCTACACGCCGCAGTTGGGCGAGCGCGGCATGCTGTTGATGCGCCGCGACGAACGCGCGCAGGCCGCCTCGCGCGCGCTGGGCGAAGTGCGCGCGCGCCTGGACCAGGTCGTCGAGGTGCCGTCCAGCGCGAACGGCATGCTCGCCGTCGCCATCGACATCCGCCCCACCGTCTGGAACCGCGCGGCTTCGGCGCTGCAACGCGCGCCTGCGTTGTTCATCGACCTGGAACTCGCGGACGGCAGCGCGCGCAGCTTCCGCATCGTGCCCGGTGCGGCGCGCGCGGGCTTCCTGCTGTCGCCGCACATCGACAGCACCCAGTCGTTGTGGGACTGGCTCAAGGCCGGCCAAGGCCAGCGCGTCGCCAGGCTGCGCCTGCGCGGCGAAACTTGGCTCGGGCAACCCGGGTTCCACAGCGACTACACGCTGCGTTTCAGCCAGCCGCAGCGCAACGGCGGCGTACCGGCGGCCGCTCCCGCCGCCGGGTAAGCGCTCGCGTCCGCATCCGACCTCAGCGGCCGCGTTCGGGCGCGAACGACAAGTACTTGTGCCCCAGATAGCTGGTTACGACCGGCACCGCGATGCCGATCGCATGGGCGATGGTTTCCGCATGCGCGTCGATGCCGAGCCGCGGCAGCACGACCCGGGCCAGCAACAGGCTGATCGCGAGGGTCTGCAACACCGCCGCCGCATTGACCGCGACGAACCAGCCGAGCTGCCGCCGCAACGCGCCGGAAGCGGCCTCGAACACGAACGCGCGGTTGAGCGCGAACGCGGTCGCCATGCCCAGGCCGTAGGCGATGCAGATCGCCGCCGCATAGTCCATCCACCGGCTCAGCAACAAACGCGAGCCGAAATTGACCGCCGCGGCGAAGCCGCCGGCGGCCAGGAACAAGACGAAGCGCCTGGAGATCACGGCATCGGGCTCCGCGGCGCGCTCAACCCGCCAGCGCCGCCAGCGCCAGCTTGCGTCCCACCGCCACGCTCTCGTTGATCGAACGGTCTTCCGGGTAGTAGTACGAGGTGTCGGCCATGTAGAACCCGTGCAGCGGCGTCCGCATCGGCGGCAACATCGCCCGGAATCCCGGCGGGCAGATCGTCTGGGCGAAGTCGTAGCGGTGACAGTGCCGCGCCAACACCCAGCCCGGCTCGAAGTCGGGATTGATCGCAGCCAGATAACCGATCACTTCGTCGATCAGGCCGGCGTTGCTCGAGGCCCACTTGGGATGGGTCTTGGGCATGTAGAACGGCGCATACACGATGCTCGCGCCGTCCGCATCGGGATTGAGGTTGGAGTACTCGATCAGGCCCGGAATCTCGATGCCCGGGTCGCTGATGTTGGTCCAGAAGTTGCGGCTCAGGCGCTGGCGCAGCTTGAGGATCACGCAGGCCACCGGAATGTTCTCGATCCGGCCGATGCGCTCGGCGAACTCCGCCGGCAGCGCCGGCGCCATCGCCGGCACGTACTGGATCGGCACGGTCGAGATCACCGCATCGCAGGCGCGGTCCTCGCCGGCCAGGCGCACGCCGGTGACGCGGCCGTCTTCGGCATTGACCCGGTCGATGCCCTGCTTGAGATGGATCGCGCCGCCGAGCGCGACGATCTTGCGCTCCATCGCCTCCAGCAAGGTCTCCGAGCCGCCTTCGATATAGCCCAGGCTTTCGTTGAACAGATTGCGCCGCGACAGCGCGACGCGCTTGATCCGGGTGCCGATCCACGCCGCCGACAGCCGCTCGGTGTATTCGAAGAACTTCAGCTGGAAGGTCCGCCGCCACAGCACCTCGTAACCGCGATCGCCGAGCCAGCGCCGCAGCCAGGCTGTGGCGTTGACCTGGTCCAGCGCGCTCCAGTCGCTGACGTTCTTGGTCGCCATCACGTGCAGGGCGTAGCGGAACTTGCTGACCGGATCGAGCTTGGGGAACGCCAGCAACGCCCACGGCGTGCCCCAGTCGTACAGCGCGCCGTCGTAGTAATAGCCCATCTTGGTGTCGGTCCACTTCAACCGTTCGGACAAACCCAGCGACGCCATCAGCTCGAACAGCGCGTGATCGGTCTTGCATACGAAGTGGTAGTAGCGCTCGATCTTCAGGCCGTCGAAATCGAAACTGGCCGACATGCCGCCGATGCGGTCGTCGCGTTCGTAGATCTCGACCCGATGCCCGCGCTCGAGCAGCTCCATCGCCGCCATCAGCCCCATCGGCCCGGCGCCCACGACCGCGTAGCGTTTGTTGTCTGCGCTCATCGAAACTCGAATGTCCTGGAAACGGCTGCGGCGCGAGCTCAACGCTCGAGCACGACCTTGGAATAGACGGGGTCGCAATAGCTCTCGCGCACGGCCTGCTCGAAGCCGTGCTGGGCCACGCCGAACACCGCCGCGGTATCGACGCCGGTGAAGTCGTCGCCGGCCGACAGCGCCTTGAGCTGGTCGGCGGTGAACGGCGGCTTGCGGCTGAACACGGCGTAGACCCGCAACAGCCACGCGAACAGGCCGATCGGGATGTGCACGATCCAGGTGCGCAGCCCCTTCACCCGCTTGATCGTGCGGATGATGTCGACGTAGTCGATGCGGGTGTCGCCGACGATGTCGTAGACCGCGCCGTCCGGCTCGCGCTCGATGCAACGCACGACGCAGCGGCAGAAATCGCGCTCGTACAGCGGCTGGCGCATGAACTTGCCGTCGCCGGGAATCGGAAACACCGGCGTGCGCGCCATGAAGCGCGACAGCCAGCCCAGGTGCTTGGGATCGAACCAGCCGAACATCAGGGTCGGACGCAGCACGCAGTGGCGCAGGCCGCTGCCGGCGACCATCGCTTCCTGGCGTTTCTTGGTTTCGGTGTAATCGTCGCTGGCGACCGAGTTCACCACCGACGAACTGATGTGGACCAGGAACCCAACCGCCTGCCGCCGGCAGGCCTCGAGCACGATCGCGGTCGCTTCCAGGTTGTTGCGCACGAACAAAGCGCTGTGCTTGCCGGTGATCTGCGCATGCAGCTGGACCACGCAGGCCGCGTCGCTGAGGCTGGGTTCCCAGCGCGCCGTCTGGGCCGGATCGGCCAGATCGGCGAGGACGGTCTCCACCTCGGGATGCAGCGACTTCAGGATCGCCAGATTGTTGGCGTGCTTGTCGATCGCCACCAGCCGGGTATAGCCCTGCGCCTTCAGCTCGACCACGAGGTTCTGGCCGACCAGCCCGGCGGCGCCGGTCAGTACGATCTTGGCGTGCTTGTCGTTCATCGCGTGGCGGTCACAACTTCAGCCGGCGGAACACCGGTTCGGGGATGGCTTTGATGACCTGCATGATCGCCCACCAGAAGCCCGGCAGATACGCAACGCCGCGGCGCCGGTCGACCGCGCGGACGATGCCGCGCGCCACCGCCTCGGGCGTGGCCCACAGCGCGCCTTTCTTGAACGCCTGGGTCATCGGCGTATCGACGAAACCGGGCTTGATCGTCAGCACGTTGACGCCTTGCGCGCCCAGGCGCTGGCGCAAGCCGCTGAAGAACGCGCTCACCGCGGCCTTGGCGCTGCCGTAGACGTAGTTGCTGGCGCGGCCGCGGTCGCCGGCGACCGAGGAAATCGCCGCCAGCGTGGCGCCCGGCGCGAGCCGTGGGGCGATCGCCGCGGCCAGCGCGATCGCCGACAGGCCGTTGGTGGAGAACGCGTCCAGAGTCAGCGCTGCGGACGCCTCGCAGGCCTGCTGGTCCGGCAGGCTGCCGTGCGCGATCAGGGCCAGATCCACTGCGCCCAAGCGCGCCCAGGCGGCTTCGAGCATGGCCGCATGCTCGGCGTACGCGTTCGCGTCCAGCGCATGCACCGCAGCGTCCGCGGCGCCGCGCACCTCGAGGTCGGCGGCGATCGCGGCCAGGCGCTGCGGGTCGCGCCCGACCAGGAACAGCGACGCGCCGCGCGCGGCGTAGATCCGCGCGACGGCTTCCGCGATCGCCGAACCGGCGCCGATGATCAACACTCGCGACATGGCTGCTCCGTCACCCGGCGCCACAGGCCGGAAGAAAATTGCGGATCGACATAATCCTGGAATTCGCGCCAGCGCGGATAGCCGGCGCGGAACAGCGCGGCGGACATGCGCGCATCCTTGGCCGGATAGATCGCGCCGCCGGCCTCGGCCACGATCGCATCCAGACGTTCCAGCAAGGCGAACGTGTCCGCGCCTTGGTTGGGAAAATCCAGCGCCAGCGTGGTGCCTTCGCGCGGAAACGACAGCATGCCGAGCGAGCTGCGCGCGCCGAACTCCTTGAGCACGGCCAGGAACGAACCGCGGCCGCTGCGCGAGATCTGCGCGAGCATCGCCGCGATCCCGTCGCGCGCGCGCGCCGGCGGCAGTACGCACTGGTGCTGGAGGAAACCGCGCGGGCCGTACATGCGGTTCCACTCGCCGATGCCGTCGAGCGGGTAGAAATAGCTGCGATAACCGACTCGGGCGCGTTGCCGCGGCGCGCGCTGGCGGTGGTAATAGAACCAGTTGAAAGGCCGCAGGCTCAAGCGATTGACCAGCGACAGCGGCGGCGTCAGCGGGATGCTCAACGTTGGCCGCGCGGCGGCCGTTTGCGGATCGGGCGTCGCGTCGTCGGCGTGGCCGGCGCGGATGAAGTGGCCGCGGCCCAGCGCGGCGCCGCGCGCGAGGCAATCGATCCAGGCGACGGTGTATTCGTGCGTGGACGCGGATTCGACCGACACCGCGAAGAACTCGTCGAGGCTGCCGAAGCGGATGGTTTCGGCGTCCAGCCACGGCCCGGCGACGCGGCGCAGTTGCAACTCGGCCCAGGTAACCACGCCGGTCAATCCCAGCCCGCCGACGGTGGCTGCGAACCAGTCCTCGCCCGGCGCGCACACGCGCCGCGAACCGTCGCTGCGCAGCAGTTCGAAACAACGCAGGTGGTGACCGAAGTTGCCCCAGCCGTGGTGGTTCTTGCCGTGCACGTCGTTGGCGATGGCGCCGCCGACGGTGACGTGGCGCGTGCCCGGCGTCACCGCCAGGAACCAGCCGCGCGGCAGCGCGAGGTCGATGATCTCGGCCAGGGTCACCCCGGCTTCGCAGCGCAACACGCCGCTGTCGGCGTCGAAGGCGATGAAGCGGTCCAGGCCGCGGGTCTGCAGCAGGGTGCCGTCCGGGTTCAGGCAGCTGTCGCCGTAGCTGCGGCCGTTGCCGTAGGGCAGCAGCGCGCCTTCGCCGGCCGGCAGCGGCCGCGACAGGTCGCGCAACGGCGACAGCCGCTGGCTGGCGCGCGGATAGCGGCCCCAGGACTGGCCGGCCTCGCTCATCCGATCGCGCCCAGCACCAGCAAGCCGCTCAGGCCGATCACCACCTGGCTGGCGCGGTCGGTCGCCGCGAACACCACCGGATCGTCGTCCATGCGGCCGCGATGCGAGGTCATCCACAGATGGCTGATCCAATACAGCAGCAACGGGCAAATCAACCACAGCACCTGCGGCCGCGCGTACAAGGCCAGACTCTCCGGGCTGTTGATGTACAGCGCGAACACCAGCACCGCCAGGTAACCCGCGGCGCTGCCGAGCGACTGGATCAAGGCCAGATCGTCGACCGCGTAGCCGCGCCCGTTGGCCTGGTTGCGGCCGTTGCCGAGGACCACTTTCAGCTCGGTGTAGCGCTTGAGCATGGCCAGGCTGAGGAACAGGAACATCGAGAACGCCAGCAGCCAGAACGACAGGCTGGCGCCGATGGCGACCGCGCCGCCGATGATGCGCACGGTGTACAGGCCGGCCAGCGCGATCACGTCGACCATGACCACGCGCTTGAGCCGCAGCGAATACGCCAGGGTCATCGTGTAGTAGCCGGCCAGCACGCAGGCGAAGGCGGGATTGACCGTCAACGCCAGCGCCAGCCCGAACAGGGCCAGCAGCGGCGCGGCCAACAGGCCGTGCAGCAGCGGCAGCGCGCCGCACGCGAACGGACGCAGGCGCTTGCGCGGGTGCTGGCGGTCGGCGTCCAGGTCGATCAGGTCGTTGAGCAGATACACGCCCGACGCGCTGAGGCTGAAAGCGGCGAACGCCAGCACGGCGTCGGCGACCGCCGCGCTGTCGAAGAAACGGTGCGAAGCCAGCAGCGGCAGGAACACCAGCAGGTTCTTCAGCCATTGGTGCAGGCGCAGCGCCTTGATCCAGGCGCGCGCGCCGCCGCCGGCCGGCGGCAGTTCGCGCGTCACCTGCGCGCTGCGCGCCGCGCGCGCGCGCACCGCGGCCGGCGCGTTGACCACCCAGGCCAGACGCGCGCGCGCCCACACCGGCACATCCGCGGCGGCGTTGCCCATGTAGTCGAAGCCGCGTTCGCCGAAGCGCTCCACCAGCGCCTGCGCCTTGCTCGGGCCGGACAGGTTGAAGCCGTTTTCGCTGGCCAGCACCAGTTCGAACAAGCCCACGTGTTCGGCCACCTGACGGGCGAACTTGGCGTCGCTGGCGGTGCACAGCACGCGCGGCCGCGCCTGGGTCTGGCGCAAGGCCTCGATCACGCGTTCGTCGTAAGGCAGGCTGGCCGCATCGAGCTCGACCCGCGCGGCGATCTCGCGCTTGAATCCGGCCTTGCCGCGCAGCAGCCACAGCGGCAGCAACAACAGCAGCCACGGTTTGCGCGCGAGCAGGACCAGCGCCGATTCGTACAGCAGATCGGATTTGAGCAAGGTGCCGTCGAGGTCGACGCACAAGGCGACGCCGTCGTCGATCTCGTTTGCAGACGTAGATTGCATCTGGGCTCGAAGGTCCTGGATCGTCCGGGTCGTCGCACACGCTCGCACGCACCGCCGCGAGCGCCTGATCGCGCGCCGGGCCGCGTCCCCACTGCCCGGCGCCCGCGCATTTTCCCACGAAACCGCGCCCGGCTCCGTGCGCGGCTACCGCGCCAGCAGTTCGCGCCAGTGCGACATCAGCCGCTCCGGCGCCAGTTGCGCGCGGAAATACTCGCGCGCCTGCCGGCCCAGCGCGCGCCGGCGCCCGCCGTCGTCGGCCAGCGCCACCAACGCCCGCGCCAGTTCGGCGCCGTCGGCCGAATCCACCGCCACCAGCGGCGGCGGCGGCGCGCCCTGCGGCAGCGAAAGGCGCGACTGGCTGATCACCGCGCGCCCGGCGGCCAGGTACATGTAGAGCTTGAACGGCAACACCCGCGCCGCCTTGCCGTCGCCGCCGAACACGCCCAGGCAGACATCGGCGGCGGCGATCTCGCGCGCCACCGCGTCCAGCGGCTGCCATTCGCGCACCCAACCGATCGCCGGCAGATGCGGCTCGGCCGCATCCTGCGCGGCGATGAACGCCTCCAGCGCCGGGCCGAGCTGGCCGTCGCCGACGAAGCGGAACGCGAAGCGCCCGCGTTGCGCCGGATCCTCGCGCAAGCGCCGCAGCGCATCCAGGATCGCGGGCACGCCGTGCAGCGGAATCAGGGTGCCGACGAACACGATCCGCAGCGGGCCGGCGCGATCGGCGGCCTCTTCGACCGCAAGCAACGCCGCGCTGTCGGTCGCCAGCGGCAACGAACGCACCCGTTCCGGACGCAGGCCGAAGTCGTCGATCATCGCCTGCCGGTTGGCCTCGGTGTCCACCAGCACCAGCGCCGCGGCGCCCAGCGCCCGCGCCTCGATCCGCCGGACCCAACGCGAGGCCGCCGAATCGCCGCCGCGGGAGCGGTCGCGAAACATCGAGTCCCAGATCGAGATATAGGCATCGACGATGCACTGCGGACGCAGCGCGGCCGGCAGCCACGACGCCAGCCACATGAAGAACAGGCTCGGGTACGGCACGTACACCGGCGCATCGCCGCCGCGCACGGCCAGCAGCACCCGCAGCAGGCTGCCTGCGTTGCCCATCCCCAGCCGCGCCAGAATCCACAGCTGCCGCAGCGGCGACAGGGCGCGCAGCTTCCACAAATGCAGTTGCGGCGGCAACGGCCGGCCGAGGTCGCGGATCCGCGCTACCCCGTGTTCCTGCAACTGCCGCAGCGTCTGTTCGGCGTTGGGATAACCAGAGCCCGAGGCGCGCAGCCCGGCGACGATCAGCGTCGGCGCGCTCACGGCCGGCCTCCGGCGCGGCGCACCAGGGCCTGTCCGGCCAGGGTTCCCGCGCACTCGCTGGCCAGGATCAGCGCGCGCGCCGCGATCGTTCCGGCCAACACCGCGCTCGCCGCGGCGGCGTCCGACATCGAGGCCACGACCGATTCGCGCACGCCCAACCCGCCCGGCGCGAGCACGGCGAGCACGCCGGCGACCGTGCCGGCGAACAGCGCCTGCACGAACTTCAACGCGTCGGCCGGTTCCACCAGCAGCCAGTACGCGCCGGCATACGGCGCCATCGCCAGGGCATAGCCGAGCAGCGACACCGTCAGCGGCGCCAACCGCGCCTGCGCTTTGCTGCGCAGGATCCACAGCGCCAGCGTTGCCGCGAGCGCGATCGCCAGCGCCGCCAACGCCCACGCTCCGACACCGAAACTCCGGTCGAGCGCATAGGCGGCCAAGGCGATGGCCGCGCAAATCGCCAACGAAAATCCTTGTTCGACCACGCCGACGATCACCGTGGTGCGCGCCGGCACGCCGAAGCGCGCCAGCAGCAAGCCGCGGCCGAGCACATGGCCGACCCCGATCGGCACGTACTTGGCCAGCAGCGTCGCCAGCCACACGCCGACCAGCAGCGAGCCGCGCGCGCGCGCGCCGAACGCGCGATTGGCCAGCGCGAACGAACCGGCGTTGATCGCCAGCGACGAAGCGAACAAGACGAAGGCCAGGGCCAGCCGTTCCGGCGCGATCGCCTGCAACGCCCGCCAGAACTGCGGCCCCTGCACGCCCAGGTAACGCGCCGCGAACAGCAGCGCCGCTACGGCCAGGGCATACCCGAGGCCCAGCCGCCAGGCCTTGCGCGCATCAACCGCCATGACCGCGGTCGGCCCGCACCCAGCGGTGCAGGTACTGGAAGGTCACGAAGCCGCGGAACGGCCAGAAATCCAGGAGCTTGGCCGGCACCAGGCTCCAGGCCTTGGCTTCGATCAGGCGCACGTTGCGGCGTTCGGCGCGCGCGCGCAGGCCGGCGTCCGCGCCCAGGCGCAGGATGTCGCGGCGGGCGAAGAAGCGCAGATGGGTGCGGTCGTGGATGCCGCGCTCGCGCGCCGGCCAGGTGCCGAGCACGCCCAAGGCGATGAAGGTCGAAAGATGGCGCACGTTCGGCAGGCTGGTGATCACGCAACCGCCTTCGGCCAGGCGTTCGACCAAGGCTTGCAGCACCGGCAGCGGCTCGGCCAGATGTTCGAGCACGTCGGCGCAGACGATCGCATCGAACGGCGCTTGCGCGGCCAGCGCGCGCATGACGTCGGGATCGTCGATGCGGCCTTGCAGCACTTCGTCGAGCTGGCCGCGCGCGTGCTCGGCCAGCTGCGGCGACGGTTCGACGCCGACCACCCGCACCTGCGGGCAGCGCTCGCGGATCAGCGCGGCGCTCATGCCGGCGCCGCATCCCACGTCCAACACCCGCCGCGTTTCGGGCGGGAGCAGGCGCACCACGTCCGGACGCGCGCCCGAATAGCCACGGAAGCGGGCGCGCAGCCCGCCGCGACCATCGGCTAGCGCCATTCGCCGCTCCCGAGCGCCTCGCTCTGGAGGACATCGTTGCCGACCGGCGCGCCGTCGAGAGGATCGCTGCCGGCCGATTCGCTTTCGCCGGGACCGGGCGCCGCGTCGCGCCCGTGCAGATAGGTCAGGCCGGTGATCTGCTCCGACACCAGACCGATCAGGAACACGATCACCGCCGCGCTCAGCATCAGCGCGCTCATGTTGGTGAAACGGCCCTGGGTGGCGAAGGTCCAGGCGTAGTGGCCCAAGCCCAGCAGGGCGAACGTCACCGCGGTCGGCGCGAACAGCTTCAGCGGCGAATACAGGGTGGCGATCTTGAAGATGATCAGCAGGAAGCGCACGCCGTCGCGCAACGGCCGGATGTGGCTCTGGGTGCCGACCCGCTTGGCCACGTCGATCGGCACGTAGGTCACCGGGTAGGCGCTGCGGAAGAACGCCATCGTGCTGGTGGTCGGATAGCTGAAACCGTTCGGCAACAGGTGCAGGAACTCGCGGAACTTGGCCGCGCGCACGGCGCGGAAGCCCGAGGTCAGGTCCTGGACCTTGTGCCCGGTCATCCAGCTGGCCAGCCGGTTGTACAGCGCATTGGCCGCACCGCGGCCGATGCTGGCCTGGCCGCTGGCGTTGCGCGCGCCCACGGCCATGTCGTAGCCGCGGCCGAGTTCGGCCAGCAGCAAGGCAATATGGCCCGGATCGTGCTGGCCGTCGGCGTCCATGAACACGATCACCTCGCCGCGCGCGGCGCGCGCGCCGCGCTTGATCGCCGCGCCGTTGCCCATCGAGTACGGCGAACTCAGCACCCGGGCGCCGAGCGCGGAGGCGACCTGGGCGGTGTCGTCGGTCGAGCCGTCGTTCACCACGATGATCTCCGCGTCCGGGAACGCCGCACGCAGCGCCGGCAAGGTACGGCGCAGCCCCTCCGACTCGTTCTTGGCCGGCAAAACGATAGAAATAGACATGCCACCTCCCCGTGGCGGAGGATACCTTGTCCCGGTTGGACCTGACACGGGCCGACCGCAGAATAGCGACGCCGTTCCGCTCGCCACGACCTGAGATTGCGGTAAAGTCAGGGTGGGGAAAACTGAGGGCTGAGATGTCCACCGCTACTGCCAACCTGGTGGGAATCACCGGCATTGCCCGGCGTTTGGTCATGGACGGCGCCCTGGACGAGGTCAAGGCCCGCGAAGCGATGGCCGCGGCCAGCGCCGAGCGCAAGCCGCTGGCCTCATACTTGGCTGAGAACCGTCTGGCGACCTCGGCCCAGCTGGCCGCCGCCAACTCCATCGAATTCGGCGTGCCGCTGTTCGATCCGACCGCGATGGATCCGAACCAGTCGGCCTCGCGCCTGATCAGCGACGAGCTGGTCCGCAAGCACAACGCCCTGCCGCTGTTCAAACGCGGCAACAAGCTGTTCATCGGCCTGGCCGATCCGACCAACAGCCGCGCGCTCGACGAGATCAAGTTCCAGACCAATCTGGTCATCGAAGCGATCCTGGTCGACGAGGCCCTGATCAAGTCGACCCTCGACCGCTGGACCGAGAGCAACGACACCCTCGGCGACGCGGTCGGCGACGGCGAAGGCCTGGACAACCTGGAAGTCGGCAAGGACGACGACGGCGGCCTCGGCGCCGGCGGCGACACCGGCATCGACGCCAAGGGCGACGACACCCCGGTGGTGAAGTTCGTCAACAAGGTGCTGGTCGACGCGATCCGCCGCGGCGCCTCCGACATCCACTTCGAGCCCTACGAAACCGAATACCGGGTGCGCCTGCGCATCGACGGCCTGCTCAAGCAGGTCGCCAAGGTGCCCAACAAGCTGCACGCGCGCATCGCCGCGCGCCTGAAGGTCATGGCGCAGCTCGACATCGCCGAGAAGCGCGTGCCGCAGGACGGGCGCATCAAGCTCAACCTGTCCAAGACCAAGCAGATCGACTTCCGCATGAGCACCTTGCCGACCCTGTTCGGCGAGAAGATCGTGCTGCGTATCCTCGACGGCTCGGCCGCGCGCCTGGGCATCGAGAAGCTCGGTTACGAAGACGACCAGCGCGACCTGTTCGTCAACGCGGTGGTCAAGCCCTACGGCATGGTCCTGGTGACCGGCCCGACCGGCTCCGGCAAGACGGTGTCGCTGTACACCGCGCTGAACATCCTCAACGACGACCAGCGCAACATCTCCACGGTCGAGGACCCGGTCGAAATCCGCGTGCCGGGCATCAACCAGGTGCAGATGAACGTCAAGCGCGGCATGACCTTCGCCGCCGCGCTGCGCAGCTTCCTGCGCCAGGATCCGGACGTGATCATGGTCGGCGAAATCCGCGACCTGGAAACCGCCGAAATCGCCATCAAGGCCGCGCAGACCGGCCACATGGTGCTGTCGACCCTGCACACCAACGACGCCCCGCAGACCATCGCGCGCCTCATGAACATGGGCGTGGCGCCGTACAACATCACCTCGTCGGTGACCCTGGTGATCGCCCAGCGCCTGGCCCGGCGCCTGCACGACTGCAAGCGCGAGGTCCACCTGCCGGAGCACGCGCTGCTGGCCGAAGGTTTCACCCAAGAAGAAGTCGCCGCCGGCATCACCCTGTTCGAACCGGTCGGCTGCCCCGACTGCACCGAGGGGTACAAGGGCCGCACCGGCATCTACCAGGTCATGCCGATGACCGAAGAAATCCAGGCGATCGTGCTCGAAGGCGGCAACGCGATGCAGATCGCCGCCGCCGCCACCCGGTCCGGCGTGCGCGACCTGCGCCGCTCCGCCCTGGTCAAGGCGCTCAACGGCGTCACCAGCCTGGCCGAAATCAACCGCGTAACCAAGGACTAACCCATGTCCGCGTCTCGATCCGCCACTCGCACCGCCACCAAGACCGCCCCCCAGGTCCGCCGCGAAAATCCGCTGGAAGTCTTCGTCTGGCAGGGCACCGACAAGCGCGGCATCAAGATGAAGGGCGAGCAGGCGGCGAAGAACGCCAACCTGCTGCGCGCCGAGCTGCGCCGCCAGGGCATCACCCCGAACGTGGTCAAGCCCAAGGGCAAGCCGCTGTTCGGCGCCGCCGGCAAGCGCATCACTCCGGGCGACATCGCCATCTTCAGCCGCCAGATCGCCACGATGATGAAGTCCGGCGTGCCGATCGTGACCTCGCTGGAGATCATCGGCGAGGGCCACAAGAACCCGCGCATGAAGAAGCTGCTCAACGCGATCCGCGCCGACCTGGAAGGCGGCCTGTCGCTGTACGAGGCGATGAGCAAGCACCCGGTCCAGTTCGACGAGCTCTACCGCAACCTGGTCAAGGCCGGCGAATCGGCCGGCGTGCTCGAGACCGTGCTCGACACGGTCGCGACGTACAAGGAAAACATCGAAACCCTGAAGGGCAAGATCAAGAAGGCGCTGTTCTACCCGGCCACGGTGGTCGCGGTCGCGATCCTGGTCAGCGCGATCCTGCTGATCTTCGTGGTGCCGCAGTTCCAGGCCACGTTCAAGAGCTTCGGCGCCGACCTGCCGGCCTTCACCTTGATGGTGATCGGCATGAGCGACTTCATGATCGCGTGGTGGTGGGCGGTGTTGCTGGCGGTCATTGGCGCGGCGGTCGCCTTCATCATGGCCAAGAACCGCTCGCCGGCCTTCGCCCACTTCCTCGACCGGGCGATGCTGAAGATCCCGGTCGTCGGCCAGATCCTGCACAACGCCGCGATCGCGCGCTTCGCCCGCACCCTGGCGGTGACCTTCCGCGCCGGCGTGCCGCTGGTGGAAGCGCTCGACACCGTCGCCGGCGCGACCGGCAACGTGGTCTACGAGAAGGCGGTCAACCGCATCCGCGACGACGTCTCGGTCGGCTACCAGGTCAACATGGCGATGAAGCAGGTCAACCTGTTCCCGCACATGGTGATCCAGATGACCGCGATCGGCGAAGAAGCCGGCGCGCTCGACACCATGCTGGTCAAGGTCGCCGAGTTCTACGAGCAGGAGGTCAACAACGCCGTCGACGCGCTGTCGAGCCTGCTGGAACCGCTGATCATGATCATCCTCGGCGTCATCGTCGGCGGCATGGTGGTGGCGATGTATCTGCCGATCTTCAAGCTGGCAGCGACGATCTGATCGGCGATATCCTCACCGCATGGCATTCCTAGATCAGAACCCCGGCCTCGGGTATCCGCTCGCGGCCGGTTTCGGGCTGCTGCTCGGCAGTTTCTACAACGTCGTCATCCTGCGCCTGCCCAAGCGGCTGGAATGGCAGTGGAAGAAGGACGCGCGCGAAATCCTGGAGCAGCCGGAGGTCTACGACCCGCCGCCGCCCGGGATCGTGGTCGAGCGCTCGCACTGCCCGCACTGCAAGCACCAGCTGTCGTGGTTCGAGAACATTCCGCTGTTCAGCTACCTCGCGCTGCGCGGGCGCTGCCGTTACTGCAAGACCCCGATCTCGATGCAGTACCCGGCGGTCGAGCTGCTGACCATGTTGCTGATGCTGGCCTGCGTGGCCCGCTTCGGTTTCGGCTGGCAGGGCTTCGGCGCGATGGTGTTCACCAGCTTCCTGATCATCCTGTCCGGCATCGACCTGCGCACGCAGTACCTGCCCGACAGCCTGACCCTGCCGTTGATGTGGCTCGGCATCGTCGCCGCCAGCGACAACCTGTACTTCCCGGTCAAACCGGCGGTGCTCGGCGCGATCGCCGGCTTCGGCAGCCTGTGGCTGGTCAACTGGATCTACAAGCAGTACCAGGTGGTCGTCAAACACGTCAAAGACCCGCGCGAAGGCATGGGCGGCGGCGACTTCAAGCTGCTCGCGGCGATCGGCGCCTGGGTCGGGCTCAAGGGCGTGCTGCCGGTGATCCTGATGTCGTCGCTGGTCGGCGCGGTGATCGGTTCGATCTGGCTGGCGATCAAGGGCCGCGACATGGGCATTCCGATCCCGTTCGGGCCGTACCTGGCCATCGCCGGCTGGATCGTGTTCTTCTGGGGCGAAAGCCTGCTGCAGGCCTACCTGTCCTACTCCGGACTGCGTTGATGGCCGGGTTCTGCGTCGGCGTCACCGGCGGCGTGGCTTCGGGCAAGAGCGAGGTGACCCGGCGCTTCGAAGCGCTGGGCGTCGTCGTCGCCGATGCCGATCTGGCCGCGCGCGCCGCGGTCGCACCCGGCAGCGAAGGCCTGGCCGAAGTGGCGGCCGCGTTCGGGCCGCAGGTGCTCGCCGCCGACGGCGGCATGGACCGCGCCGCGATGCGGCGCCTGGTGTTCGCCGACGAGGCCGCGCGCAAGCGGCTGGAAGCCATCGTCCACCCGCGCGTGCGCGCGATGCTGCAAGCGCAGTGCGAACAGGCGCCCGGCGCCTACGCGATTGCCGCGATTCCGCTGCTGGCCGAAGGCGGCCGCGAGGCGTATCCCTGGCTGCAGCGGGTGCTGGTGGTCGACGTGCCCACGGCCGTGCAGCAGGCGCGGGTGATGCAGCGCGACCGCATCGACGCCGAACTGGCCGCGCGCATGATCGCCGCGCAGGCGACGCGCGAGGCGCGGCTGGCGGTGGCCGACGATATCGTGGTCAACGACGGGCCGCTGGAAGCGCTGCAGGCGCAGGTCGAGGCGCTGGATCGGCGCTATCGGGCGATGGCCGAAGCGGCGGCCTGAGGCTGCGCGAGTCCGGGCCGAGCGATCGGCCCGCCCTGCCCCGTCAAGCCGGCCACAGACTCCGGATCGCCGCCACGCCCTGCGCCCCGTGCCGGCGCGCATCGGCCAGATCCTCGAGCCCGAGCCCGCCGATGGCATAGATCGGCAGCGACACCGATTCGCGCAAGGCCGCGAACGCCTCCCAGCCGATGCCGAGCACGCTGGGGTGGCTCGGCGTCGGCTTGATCGAGCCGACCACGGCGAAATCGCAGCCCAAGGCCTGCGCCGCGCGCAGTTCGCCGGCGTCGTGGCAGGACGCCGCCAACGGCAGCCCGGCCGGCAACGGACGCTCGCCCGCGGCGGCGGCCTCGCGCAGCTGCGCCGCGCGCAGATGCGCGCCCACGCCGAGCTCGCGCGCCAGCGCCAGGTCGGCATTGATCAACAGTTCGGCCTTGGCCGTGCGGCAACGCTTGGCCGCGGCCGCGGCGAGCCGGCGCCAGCGCGCGGGATCGGCCGCGCTCAACGCCGGCGCGCGCAGTTGCACGCGCTTGACGCCCGCGGCCAGCGCGGCCGCCAACGCCGCCAGCCAGGCCTCGTCGTCGGCGCCGGGCTCGGGCGTCACCAGATAGCGGTCGGGCTGCTCCAGCGCCGCCACCACCGGCCGGTCGGCCGGCGGCATGGCGTAGCTGGCGAGCTTGTGCGGCGGCACCCAGACCAGCGCCTGGCCCTCGCGCCCGCGCGCGCTGCCGCGCCACGCGCGCACTTCGCGCACGTCGAGCACCAGACGCTTGTCGGGATAGCGCTGCGGCACCCGGATCAGCTCGGCGCCGATCTCGCTGTCGATGCCGAGCTCTTCGTGCAGTTCGCGGCTCAACGCCGCCTCGGGCGTCTCGCCCGGCTCGCGCTTGCCGCCCGGGAATTCCCACAGGCCGGCCAGATCGCGGCCTTCGGTGCGGCGGGTCAGCAGGACCCGGCCGCGCGCGTCGCGGATGACGCCGGCGACGACTTCAACAACCCGGGAATGGGGAATCGGGAATGGAGAATCGGAAGACGGCCGCTCGGCGGTGACCGCCTTCGTTAGATCGGAGTCGGGATCGGGGTCGGGCTCGCTCTTGCGGCTCCCGATTCCCGATTCCCCATTCCCGGCCTCAGCCCAACTGCCCATGGCAATGCTTGTACTTCTTGCCGCTGCCGCAGGGGCAAGGATCGTTGCGGCCGACGTTGGCGAAGGCTTCGTCCGACAGCACCTGCTCGGCTTCCTCGTCGGCGCCGTAACCGCCGGCGCTGGCGTGCTGGAACTGCATCTGGCCGAGCTGGGCTTCGGCCTGGGCGCGTTCCTGCTGCTCGAGCGCGGCGATCTCTTCCTCGCTCTGGATGCGCACGCGCGCCAGGATCGTCACCACCTCGCGCTTGACCTTATCGAGCATTTCCGAGAACAGCTCGAAGGCTTCCTTCTTGTATTCCTGCTTGGGCTGCTTCTGCGCGTAGCCGCGCAGGTGGATGCCCTGGCGCAGGTAGTCCATGCGCGCCAGGTGCTCCTTCCAGTTCTGGTCGAGCACGTTGAGCATGATGTGCTTTTCCAGCATGCGCATGGTCTCGGCGCCGAGCTGCTGCTCGCGCGCGGCGAAATGCCCTTCCACCGCCTCGTGGACCTGACGCGCGACCGCTTCGGCGTCGAGCTCCTCGGCCTTGGCCGCGGTCTCGACCAGCGGCACCTGCACGCCGAACTCCGAGGCCAGCGTGGCCTGCAGGCCCGGCAGGTCCCATTGGTCGTCGACCGAATCGGCCGGCACGTGGCGCTGCACGATCTCGGCGACCACGTCGCCGCGGATGCCGTCGACGTTCTCCTGCACGCTCTCGGCTTCCAGCAGCTCGTCGCGCTGGCCGTAGATCACCTTGCGCTGATCGTTGTTGACGTCGTCGAAGTCGAGCAGGTTCTTGCGGATGTCGAAGTTGTGGGCCTCGACCTTGCGCTGCGCGTTGGCGATCTGCTTGGTCACCAGCGGGCTTTCGATGATGTCGTCTTCCTTCAGGCCCATCCGCGCCATCACCTTCTGCACCCAGTCGGCGGCGAAGATGCGCATCAGATTGTCTTCGAGCGACAGGTAGAAGCGCGAGGAACCCGGGTCGCCCTGGCGGCCGGCGCGGCCGCGCAGCTGGTTGTCGATGCGGCGCGATTCGTGGCGTTCGGTGCCGACGATGTGCAGGCCGCCGGCCGCCTTGACCGCGTCATGGCGCTGCTGCCACTCGGCCTTCAGGCGCTTGTGGGTGACCTCGTCGACCGGCTCGCCGTTGTTCTGCGCGGCGAGCTCGGCGAGCTCGGATTCCAGCGAGCCGCCGAGCACGATGTCGGTGCCGCGGCCGGCCATGTTGGTGGCGATGGTGATCGCGCCCGGACGGCCGGCCTGGGCGATGATGTTGGCCTCGCGCTCGTGCTGCTTGGCGTTGAGCACCTCGTGGTGCACGCCGGCGGCCTTGAGCTGCTGGCTCAGCATTTCCGACACTTCGATCGAGGTGGTGCCGACCAGCACCGGCTGGCCGCGCTCGTGCGAGGCCTGGATCTCGGCCAGCACCGCGCGGTACTTGCCGTTGCGGTTGAGGAACACCTGGTCGGAGTGGTCCTTGCGCTGGGCCGGACGGTTGGTCGGGATCACGATCACTTCCAGGCCGTAGATGCTCTGGAATTCGTACGCCTCGGTGTCGGCCGTACCGGTCATGCCGGCCAGCTTCTTGTACATGCGGAACAGGTTCTGGAAGGTGATGCTCGCCAGGGTCTGGTTCTCGCGCTGGACCGGGACGCCTTCCTTCGCTTCGACCGCCTGGTGCAGGCCGTCGGACCAGCGCCGGCCCGGCAGGGTGCGGCCGGTGAATTCGTCGACGATCACCACCTCGCCGTCGCGCACGATGTAGTCCACGTCGCGCTGGTAGATCGCATGGCCGCGCAAAGCCGCGTTGAGGTGGTGCACGACCGAGATGTTCTGGCCGGCGTACAGCGATTCTTCGTCGCCGATGATGCCGGCCTTGCGCAGCAGTTCTTCGGCGTGTTCCTGGCCGGCTTCGGACAGGTGCACCTGCTTGCCCTTCTCGTCGACCCAGTAGTCGCCGTCGCCGTCTTCCTTCTCCTGGCGCGTCAGCGAGGGGACGATGCGGTTGACCTTGATGTACAGCTCCGGCGATTCGTCGGCCGGGCCGGAGATGATCAGCGGGGTGCGCGCCTCGTCGATCAGGATCGAGTCGACTTCGTCGACGATCGCGTAATGCAGGCCGCGCTGGAAGCGGTCGTCCTTCGACAGCGCCATGTTGTCGCGCAGGTAGTCGAAGCCGAATTCGTTGTTGGTGCCGTAGGTGATGTCGGCGGCGTACGCGGCGTGCTTGTCGGCGTGGTTCATGCCCGGGTAGACCACGCCCACGCTCAGGCCGAGCCAGTTGTAGAGCTTGCCCATCCAGGCCGAGTCGCGCCGGGCCAGGTAGTCGTTGACGGTGACGACGTGGGTGCCCTTGCCTTCCAGCGCGTTGAGGTAGACCGGCAGCGTGCCGACCAGGGTCTTGCCCTCGCCCGTGCGCATTTCGGCGATCTTGCCCAGGTGCAGGACCATGCCGCCGATCATCTGCACGTCGTAATGGCGCATGCCCAGCACGCGTTTGGACGCTTCGCGGCAGACCGCGAACGCCTCCGGCAGCAGCTTGTCGAGCGATTCGCCGTCGGCGATGCGCTTTTGGAACTCCGGCGTCTTGGCCTGCAGTTCGGCATCGGAGAGTTTCTCGAACTCAGCCTCGAGCGCATTGATCTTGACGACGGATCGCTGCAGTTGGCGCAGCAGGCGGTCGTTGCGGCTGCCGAAAACGCGGGTAAGCAAGCTGTTGAGCATGACGGGTCCGTGTAAAGCGAACGGGGTTGCACAGGCGGGACGTGTTAAGAACGCGTTGCCGCCGGCAAGTTCCCCAGGAATCCAGAGGACCGCCCGATCGCTGCGTCCGAACCCCCGCGAACGGGGGCCGTAAAACGCGATCGGGGGCGCCATGCGCCCCCGATCGGATCGAGCCTGGTCTTTGGCCACACGCATTCTAGCGTGGGGGGCGACCTGAACGGTATCAAGGGGGGAAAGCGACGGTGGAATGTGGGACTTTGCCCGATTCCACGGTTCGCAAGCCCGTCCTCAGCGGCGGCTTGCGTACCCGGCCGGCCGCAGAAGCGGCCGGCGTTCAGCGGACCGCGAGCCAGTGGCTCGCAAGCGGTCCGCTTCACCCCCGCAAAGGCGACTGTTGATTGAGGAACTTGACCGGATTGACCACCCGCCCGTTCTCCCACACCTCGAAATGCACGTGCGCGCCGGTGGAGCGGCCGCTGGAACCGGCCTTGGCCACTTCCTGGCCGGCGCGGACCAGCTCGCCGACCTTCATCAGCAGGCGCGAGTTGTGCGCGTAGCGGGTCACGTAGCCGTTGCCGTGGTCGATCTCGATGACGTTGCCGTAGCCCGAGCGCACGCCCGAGTAGCTGACCACGCCGTCGGCCACCGCCAGCACCGGGTCGCCGACGTCGGCTTCGAAGTCGATGCCCTTGTGGAACGCGGCGCCGCCGTTGAACGGGTCGGCGCGGCCGCCGAAGCCGGAGGTGATGTAGCTGTTGGCGATCGGGGCGCGCGAGGGCACCGCGTTCATGTCGATCTGGCGGTTGAACAGCAGCGATTCCAGCACCGTCAGCTGCTCGCCGGAGGCCTTGAACTGCTGCTTTAGCTGGTCCATGCCCATGTCGAGCTCGGGCTTGGACATGTCGCGGACCGGGCCGGCGCCGCCGACGCCGACCGGCTTGTTGAAGTCGAATTCGCCGTCCTGGAGCTGGCCGATCCGGGTCAGGCGCTCGCCGAGGGCGTTGAGGCGGTTGGCCTCGGCCTGCAATTCGCCCATGCGCGCGGCCAGGGCGTTGATCTCGCGCTGCGCGTCGCGGCGGGTCGCGGCGATCTGGTCGTGCTGCTGGGCCAGTTCGGCGCGTAGCATGCGGTTGTCGGCGATGCCGGCACCGGCGCCGACGCAAACGCCGGTGCCCAGCAGCAGCGCGATCGCCAGTGCGGGACGGCGGGCGCCGGCCCGGCCGCACTGCTGGAAGAAGTTCCCCAGCCGTTCGCGCGTGTGCTCTACGATGGATTGATAGGTCATGAGTCCGATGTCTGATTCCAAGCCCAAAAGGCCGCAGTCGCGCCGCCCTTCCACTCCGCGCATCGCCCTGGATGCGTTGATGGAGGACACCGCCGGCAACCCGATCAAGCGAGCCCTGTGGCTCGAAGATCTGGACCTTCGGTTACGCCCCTACCTGCCGCCTTCGCTCGCCGCGCACGCGCGGCTGGCCAACTTCGAACGCGGCAGGCTCGTGTATGTCGTCGATGCTCCGGTATGGCGCGCCAAATTGCGGCTGGCCGCACCCGAAATGCTCGACGCAGCCCGGTCCGTCGGACTGAAAGCGGCCGAACTCGTCGTCAAGACGACGATCCCGCAACCGGCGGCAGCACCGGTGCGGCAGGCCAAACCCCTGTCGGCCGCGACGCAGAAAGCGTTGCAGGCCGCGCTGGACTCGCTGCGCGGCCTCGATGATTCCAAGGGCCGCGGCGACGCCAGCTGACGCTCGGACGGTACGCGCGGGGGGCGTTCCGGTAAGGGCCGAGTGCCGGGTCGGGGCATCCTACTGGCCCAACCCGGGGGGTTTGTTAAACGATCGGAAGCATTCCGGAAAAGTTCCGTTAGAAATTCGTTAACCCGTCACGTGGCATTCACGAGTGTGATCTGGTTAACGTTCCTGACTTTTCTGGGCCGGCATCACGGGCCGGTAGAGACGCGCGTTCAGCCTGGAACGCGGAACGAAGGCGAGAAGTGAGCGCAGAGAAGTGAGGAGTGAGCGGAAGCGCTCTGGCTCACTCCTCACTTCTCTGCGCTCACTCCTGGCGAAGCCTCAGGCGAACGCGGTCTCGCTGGCATAAGCCACCGGGCCGGCCTCGGTCTGGTCGAAGCTGACCAGTTCCCAGGCCGAACGCTCGGCCAGCAGCGCGCGCACCAGCTTGTTGTTGAGCGCGTGGCCGGACTTGTAGCCCTCGTAGGCGCCGATGATGGCGTGGCCGGCCAGGTACAGGTCGCCGACCGCGTCGAGGATCTTGTGGCGCACGAACTCGTCGGCGTAGCGCAGGCCGTCGTCGTTGAGCACGCGGAATTCGTCGAGCACGATCGCGTTGTCCATCGAGCCGCCGAGGCCGAGGTTGCGCTCGCGCATGTATTCCAGGTCGCGCATGAAGCCGAAGGTGCGGGCGCGGCTGACTTCGCGGATGTAGTTCTGGGTCGAGAACTCGACTTCGGCGCGCGACTGCGAGGCCGGGATCGCCGGGTGGTCGAACACCACGGTGAAGCCGAGGCGGAAGCCGTCGAACGGCTCGAACCGGGCGACCTTGTCGCCGTCGCGCACTTCCACCGGGTGCTTGATGCGGATGAAGCGCTTGGGCGCGTCCTGCTCGGCGATGCCGGCGGACTGCAGCAGGAATACGAACGGACCGGCTGAGCCGTCCATGATCGGCACTTCCGGCGCGGACAGCTCGACATAGCAATTGTCGATGCCCAGCCCGGCCATCGCCGAGAGCAGGTGCTCCACGGTCATGACCTTGCCCAGGCCGTAGGTCAGGCCGGTGCACAGGGTGGTTTCGGTGACCAGGTCGGCGCGCGCGGGCATCTCCACCACCGGATCGAGATCGGTGCGGCGGAACACGATGCCGGTATCGACCGGCGCCGGGCGCAAGGTCAGGAAGACCTTTTCGCCGCTGTGCAGACCCACGCCGGTGGCGCGGATGACGGTCTTGAGGGTGCGCTGGCGCGACATGGGCGTGAGGGGGTTTCCGCGGAACGGGTGGAGACTTGCTGGCTATCGGCCCGCGTGGCCGCTGCGGCTCGTCGGGGCGGAATAGCTAATGGGGGTTGTCACTAAACCGCGCAAGAGTAGCACGCGGGTTCCTGAACCTGAACGCAAGGGACACACTGTCCCGCCGTTGTCAACAGCGCGGTTCAAACTGACCGGTCGGCCCTGCGAAGGGCCGACCGGCCCAAACGCCCCGGCGCCTGAGCGCCGGGGCAAGGTGCCCTGGGGACCGGGGACGAGTCCGGTCCGGGGGTTGGAGCAGGAGATAGCGGTCAGGAGTTGGGAGACAGCTAAAGCCGGGCTTTGCTAACTCCTATCTCCTCTGCACTAACTCCTGGCCCCTCAGTCAGCCTGGCGGCGCAGGAACGCCGGGATGTCCAGGTAGCTGTTGTCGCTGCCGAAGTCCGCCACCGCCGGGCCGGTCGGCTCCTGGCGGGCGCTGCCGCGCAGGCTGCCGCCGAAGCTCGGCATCGGCGCGTGGCCGACGTCGTCCATCGCCGAGAACTCGGGCTGGCCGGTGGTCGCGTTGCGCACCAGCTGGATCGGCGCGCGCTGCGGTTCGCGCTCGTAGCCGCTGCCGCGCACCGACTGCTTGGCGACGACGCGGTTGAGGCCGGTGGCGACCACGGTGACCTTGACCTCGTCCTGCATGTCGGGGTCGAGCACGGTGCCGATGACCACGGTCGCGTCTTCGGAAGCGAAGTTCTCGATGGTGCGGCCGACTTCGTCGAACTCGGCCATGGTGAAGTCCGGGCCGGCGGTGATGTTGACCAGGATGCCGTTGGCGCCGGCCAGGTTGACGTCGTCGAGCAGCGGGTTCTGGATCGCCGACTCGGCCGCGGCCTGGGCGCGGTCGTCGCCGCGCGCGGCGCCGGTGCCCATCATCGCCAGACCCATCTCGCTCATGACCGTGCGCACGTCGGCGAAGTCGACGTTGATCAGGCCCGGACGCACGATCAGGTCGGCGATGCCCTGCACCGCGCCGAGCAGCACGTCGTTGGCGGCGCGGAAGGCCTGGATCATGGTCGCGTTGCGGCCCAGAACGGTGATCAGCTTTTCGTTCGGGATGGTGATCAGCGAATCGCAGTGGTGCGACAGTTCCTCGATGCCCTTGAGCGCCACCTGCATGCGGCGGCGGCCCTCGAACGGGAACGGCTTGGTGACCACGGCGACGGTCAGGATGCCCATCTCCTTGGCCAGCTGCGCGACCACCGGCGCGGCGCCGGTGCCGGTGCCGCCGCCCATGCCGGCGGTGATGAACACCATGTCGGCGCCGGTCAGCGCGTCCATGATGCGCTCGCGGTCTTCCAAGGCTGCCTGACGGCCGACCTCCGGATTCGCGCCCGCGCCCAAGCCCTTGGTGACGTTGCTGCCGAGCTGCAGCTGCAGCTTGGCGCCGCAGTTCTTGATCGCCTGCGCGTCGGTGTTGGCGGTGATGAACTCCACGCCGTCGACGTTGCCGCTGACCATGTGCGCCACGGCGTTGCCGCCGCCGCCGCCCACGCCGACGACCTTGATGACCGCGTTCGGGGCCATTTTTTCAACCAGTTCGAAATGTGCCATGTCCTCGTCCTCTCTTTGAGCCGGGAATGGGGAATGGGGAATCGGGAATCGCGGTCGCCGCGTCTCGTTCCTTTCCCGCCCTCTCGGCGTTTAGTTTTTATGGTGAACAGCTAAAACGACCTACCGCTTCGTTACGACTTCCTTGTTTGCCCTGTTCCTGGTTGCCTCTGCTTCCGCTCTTGCCTCTAAAACGATTCCCGATTCCCGACTCCCGGCCTCAAAACTCGCCGCGATACCAATTCTTCAACTTGCTCAGGAAGCTGCCGGCGCGACCGGTCGAGATCACCGGACGGCGCGGGTTCTCGATCTGGCTGCCCATCAGCAGCAGGCCGACGCCGGTGGCGTGGACCGGGTTGCCGACCACTTCGCCCAGGCCGGTGACGTGCTGGGGAATGCCCACGCGCACCGGCATCTGCAGCATTTCCTCGGCCAGCTCGACCACGCCTTCCATCTTCGCCGCGCCGCCGGTCAGGACCATGCCGGCGCGCACGTGGTGCTCGAAGCCCGAGCGGCGCAGTTCGGCCTGGATCATTTCGAAGATCTCCTCGTAGCGCGCCTGCACCGCCTGCGCCAGCGAGTGGCGCGGCATGCGCCGCGGCGGGCGGTCGCCGACGCTGGGCACCTGGATCGATTCCTCGGCAGTGGCCATCTGCGCCAGCGCGCAGGCGTAGCGGACCTTGATCTGCTCAGCCTCCGGGGTCGGCGTGCGCAGCATGTGAGCGATGTCTTCGGTGACCTTGTCGCCGGCGATCGGCAGGCTCGCGCTGTGGGCGATCGCGCCCTGCACGAACACCGAGATGTCGGTGGTGCCGGCGCCGATGTCGACCAGGATCACGCCGAGCTCGCGCTCGTCGCTGGTCAGCACCGCGTTGCTGGACGCCAGCACGCCGAGGATCAGGTCGTCGACCTGCAGGCCGCAGCGCTGCACGCACTTGCTGATGTTGGCCGCGGCCGACTGCGCGCACACCACCAGGTGCGCATGCACCTCCAGGCGCACGCCGGTCATGCCGACCGGGTTGCGGATGCCTTCCTGTGAATCGTCGAGCACGTAGTCGCGGGGGATCGCGTGCAGGATCTTCTGGTCGGCCGGGATCGCCACCGCCTTGGCCGCTTCCAGCACCCGGTCGAGATCGCCGTAGGTGACCTCGCCGTCGCGGATCGGGGCGATGCCCTGCGAGTTGCGGCACTGGATGTGGTTGCCGGAGATCGAGGCGTAGACCGAACGGATCTCGCAGCCGGCCATCAGCTCGGCTTCCTCGATCGCGCGCTGGATCGACTGCACGGTGGATTCGATGTCGACCACCACGCCGCGCTTGAGCCCGCGCGATTCGTGCGAACCGATGCCGATCACCTCGATCGGATTTCCGGGCGAATACTCGCCGACCAGCGCCACCACCTTGGAGGTGCCGATGTCGAGGCCAACGATGAGCGACTTGTCGCCTTTGCGGTTCATGACTGTCCTTGCTGCTTCGGTGCGGCCGCCGGCGCCTGCTGCGCCGGCGCCCACGTCAGCGAAAAACCATTGGTGTAGCGAAGATCGGCGCGCTCGAGCACCTGCGCCTTCTGCGCGGTGAGCTGCGGCAGCATGTGCACGAAGCGGCTCAGGCGCGAACGCTGCTCGGTGCGGCCGATCACGATGCGCGCGCCGTTGCTCAGGCCCAACGTCCAGCTGCCGCGCTGATCGACCTGCAGGTCGCGCACTTCCAGCCCGACCGGCGCGAACAGCTCGCGCGACTCGTTGTACAGCGCCACCACGTCGGCGACCCGGCTGTCGGGACCGCCGAACTGCGGCAGTTTCTCGGGGATCTGCAGATCCTTGCCGAGCGGGAACAGGCGGCCCTGCTCCGACAGCAGACGATCCTCGCCCCAGCGCGCGAACGGCTTGTGCTCGATCACCGTCACTTCGAGCACGTCCGGCCAGCGCTTGCGCACTTCCGCGCGCTCGACCCACGGCAGCTTCGACACCGCGTCCTGCGCCTTGGGCAGGTCGACCGCGAAGAAGCCGCGCTGGGCGTACGGCAACAAGGTCTTGCGCAGCGCAGCCGCATCGACCCGCTCGAACTCGCCGGTGACGCGCAGGCGCTTGAGCGGCCACTGGTTCGCGCCGATCCAGCCGTTCAACACGGCCACGACCGGCAGCGCCACCAGAGCCAGCGCCAGCACCCACCCGACGAGTCGCAGCAGGGCGTTCACGCCGCGCCACCTCCCGCGATCACGGTGGCTTCGAGCACGCGCCAGCACAGCTCGTCGTATTCGATGCCGATCTGGCGCGCGGCCTTGGGCACCAGCGAGTGGCTGGTCATGCCCGGCGCGGTGTTGACCTCGATCAGATAGAACTTGCCGTCGCGGTCGCGCATGAAGTCGACCCGGCCCCAGCCCTTGCAGCCGGCGGCGACGAAGGCTTCCATCGCCAGGCGGCGGATCTCGTCTTCGGCGGCGCCGTCCAGGCCCGGACACAGGTACTGGGTGTCCTCGGCGATATACTTGGCGTGGTAGTCGTACCACTCGCCCTTCGGCACGATCCGGATCGACGGCAGCGCGGTGTAGCCGTCGCCGTCGATCAGCACCGCGACGGTGAGCTCGTCGCCGACGATCATCTGCTCCATCAGCATCTCGCCGGGGTAGCGCGCGGCCAGAGCCACCGCCTGGTCGATGTCGGCATCGGCGAGCACGCGCGAAACGCCCACGCTGGAGCCTTCGCACGACGGCTTGATGATGACCGGCAGGCCGATCTCGCGCGCCGCCGCGTGCACGTCGTCGCCCTTGGCGATGCGCTTGAAGCGCGGGGTCGGCAGGCCGGAACCGATCCACACCTGCTTGGTCCGGATCTTGTCCATCGCCAGCGCCGAGCCGAGCACGTCCGAGCCGGTGTACGGAACGCCGAGCGCTTCCAGCACGCCTTGCAGCACGCCGTCTTCGCCGCCGCCCTTGTTGCCGTGCAGGATGTTGAACACGCGGTCGACGCCGCCCGCGCCGGCCTTTCGACCAGCAAGGATCTGTTCGATCAGCGCCGGGATGCCGTCGACCGCGAACGCGTCGACGCCGCGCGAGCGCAGCGCCTCGAGCACGCCGCGGCCGGAATCCAGCGACACCTCGCGCTCGGCGCTGGTGCCGCCCATGAGCACGGCGACGCGGCCGAACACGGCCGGATCGGTGACGCGCAACGCGGCGAACTTCGCACTCACTTCGACTCTCCCTGAAAACCGTTGCTGGCGAGCTGCTGGGCCGCGGCGCCGATGTCGCCGGCGCCCATCAGCAACAGCAGGTCGCCGTCGTTCAATACGTCCGGCAGCACGCCGGCCAGATCGGCCGCGCCGGCGACCACGACCGGGTCGATGCGGCCGCGCGCGCGGATCGCGCGCGCCAGCGACTTGGCGTCGGCGCCGGCGATCGGCGCTTCGCCGGCCGGATAGACCTCGGTCAACACCAGCGCGTCCACCGACGACAGCACCGCGGCGAAGTCGTCGAACAGGTCGCGGGTGCGGCTGTAGCGGTGCGGCTGGAACGCGACCACCAGGCGCTTGTCCGGCCAGCCGCCGCGCGCGGCGGCGAACACCGCTTCGAGTTCCTTGGGGTGATGGCCGTAGTCGTCGACCAGCTGCACGGTCGCGCCCTTGTCGGTCTTGATCTGCGCCAGCAGGTTGAAGCGGCGGCCGATACCGGCGAACTTCTCCAGCGCGCGCGCGATCGCGTCGGGCTGCACGCCGAGCTGCCACGCCACCGAGGCCGCGGCCAGCGCGTTGAGCACGTTGTGGCGGCCCGGCAGCGCCAGGGTCACCGCGGTGCGGGTCGCATCGGGCAGGCACAGGGTGAAATGCATCGCGCCGCCGTGCTGGCTGACCTCCTCGGCGCGCACGTCGGCTTCTTCGCTGAAGCCGTAGGTCATCACGTGGCGCGGGGTTTCCGCGGCCAGCCGGGCGACGTTGGCGTCGTCGATGCACAGCACCGCCAGCCCGTAGAACGGCAGCCGGTGCAGGAATTCCTCGAACGCGGCCTGGACCTTGGCGAAGTCGCCGCCGTAGTTCTCCAGGTGATCGGCGTCGATGTTGGTGACGATGGCGATCTGCGGGTTCAGGCGCAGGAAGCTGCCGTCGCTCTCGTCGGCTTCGGCGACCAGCCACTGGCCGCCGCCGAGGCCGGCGTTGGCGCCGGCGGCGAGCAGCTTGCCGCCGATCACGAAGGTCGGGTCGATGCCGCCTTCGGCCAGCACGCTGGCGGTCAGCGAGGTGGTGGTGGTCTTGCCGTGGGTGCCGGCCACGGCGATGCCGCGGCGGAAGCGCATCAGCTCGGCCAGCATCTCGGCGCGCGGCACCACCGGAATGCGCTGGGCGCGCGCTTCCATCAGCTCGGGGTTGTCGCGCTTGATCGCGCTGGACACCACTACGCAATCGGCGCCGAGCACGTTCGCGGCGGCGTGGCCGCGGTGCACGCTGGCGCCCATCGACGCCAGCCGGCGGGTGACGGCGTTGTCGGCCATGTCCGAACCGGACACCTGATAGCCCAGCGTGCACATGACTTCGGCGATGCCGCTCATGCCGGTGCCGCCGATGCCGACGAAGTGCACGCGCGGGAACGCCTTGGCCAGGTCGCCGGTGTGTTGCAGGCGGCGGCGGAGAGCGGTGCTCATGCTTCGGTCTCCGACGGGAATCGGGAATGGGGAATGGGGAATCGGTTCAAGCCAGCACAGCCTTTACTGAAAATACGATTGCGGGAATGCAACGGCGCAGCGGCGAATCCGTCGGCGCCTGCGCACCGATTCCCGATTCCCCATTCCCGATTCCCGCGCCTCATCGCGAAGCCTCCAGCACCGCATCCGCAACGCGCTCGGCAGCGTCAGGCTTCGCGATGAGACGCGCAGCCTCGGCCATCTGCAGCAGCACGCCGCGTTCGGCCAGGATTTCGATGGTCGCCGACAGCCGCGCGCCGAGGTCGTCGCCGGCCTGCGGCAGCAACTGCGCCGCGCCGCGGTCGACCAGATAGCGCGCGTTCTTGGTCTGGTGGTCGTCGACCGCCTGCGGGAACGGCACCAGCACGCTGCCGACGCCGGCCGCGCACAGTTCGGCCAGGGTCAGCGCGCCGGCGCGGCAGACCACGAGGTCCGCCCAACCGTAAGCGGCCGCCATGTCCGCGATGAAAGGCTCCAACGAAGCCGCGACACCCGCCTTCGCATAAGCCTCCTGCGCATCGGCCAGCAGCTTCTCGCCGCACTGATGCCGCACTTCGCACGGCACCCGCCCGCGCAGACCGGCGACCGCTTCGGGCACCGCGCGGTTCAAGGCGCGCGCGCCCTGGCTGCCGCCGAGCACCAGCAGCTTCAGCGGGCCGCTGCGGTCGGCGAAGCGCTGCGCCGGCGCAGGAATCGCGGCGATCTCGCCACGCACCGGATTGCCGACGACATCGTCGTTCGGACCGAAGGTGTCCGGGAAACCGGTCAGCACGCGCCGCGCCAGGCGCGAGAGCACGCGGTTGGTCATGCCCGGCGCGCGGTTTTGTTCGTGCACGATCAACGGCAGCCCGGCCAGACGCGCGGCCAGGCCGCCGGGGCCGGCGGCATACCCGCCGAAGCTGATGACCGCGCGCGGCTGGCGCTGGCGCAGCACCCGGCCGGCGGCGCGCACCGACGCGGCGATGCGCAACGGCGCGCGCAGCAGCGTGGCGACGCCCTTGCCGCGCACGCCGCTGATCGCGAGCGTGTCGATCTCGATGCCGTGCTGCGGCACCAGACGGGTTTCCATGCCGCCGTCGGCGCCGAGCCACGACACCGCGACGCCGCGCGCGCGCAGCGCCTTGGCCACGGCCAGGCCCGGGAAGATATGCCCGCCGGTGCCACCGGCGAGGATCAGCACGGGGCGCTCGCTGTTGCGCTCGCTCATGCGGTCCTCCCGAGCGCGGGCTCGACCCGGTCGCGCAGGCGGCTGGTGCCGCGCGCCGCGCCCGCGGGCGCAGCGGCCGGGCTCGCCGCCGCCGGCGCGGCGCCCGCGGCTTCGCCGCGCAGGCGCGCGACCTGGCGCTGGGCGCGGTCGAGCTCGTACGACACGCGCAGCAGCACGCCGAGCGCGGCGCAGCTCATCAGCACGCTGGAGCCGCCGTAGGAAATCATCGGCAAGGTCAGGCCCTTGGTCGGCAGCAGGCCCAGGTTCACGCCGATCGAGACGAAGCTCTGCAAGCTCATCCACAGGGCGATTCCGAAGGCGACATAGCCGGAGAAATGGCGGCGCATCTCCACGCACTTCAGCCCGACCCACAGCGCGCGGCCGGCCAGCAGCGCGTACAGGCCGACCACGCCGCACACGCCGACGAAGCCGAATTCCTCGGCGATCACCGCCATGATGAAGTCGGTATGCGCTTCGGGCAGGTACGACAGCTTCTGCACCGAGGCGCCGAGGCCGACGCCGGTCCACTCGCCGCGGCCGACCGCCATCAGCGCATTGGTCAGCTGATAGCCGGTGCCGAACGGATCGCTCCAGGGGTTCATGAACGAGGTCAGGCGGATCACGCGGTACGGCTCGGCGATGGCGATCACCGCCAGCACCGGCAGGCCGATCAGCACCGGGCCGAACATCCGCGGCATGTTGACGCCGCCGAGCACCAGCATGCCGGCGGTGATCGCCAGCAGCAGCGACGACGAACCGAAGTCGGGCTGCATCAGCAGCAGTCCGACCAGCACCACGGCCACGCCGATCGGCTTGAGCATCGCGCCCCAGGTGGCCGAGATGTCTTCGCTGAAGCGCTTGAGGTAGCTGGCCAGCCAAATGATGTAGAGCAGCTTGACCGCTTCCACCGCCTGGAAGCCGATCACGCCGAGGTTGATCCAGCGCCGCGCGCCGTTGACCTGGCGGCCGATGCCGGGCACGAACACCGCCAGCAGCAGCACCACGCACACCAGCAGCAACCATTGGTTGTGCTGCTCGATGGTCTTGAGCTCGGTGCGCATCAGCCAGATGCCGAGCGCCAGACCGATCGCCAGGAACATCAAATGCCGGGTCAGGAAGTAGAACGGGTCGACCAGATGGGTGTTGGCCACGCCGAGCGAGGCCGAGCCGACCATGATGACGCCCACGCAGGCCAGCGCCGCGGACGCGGCGAGCAGCCACGGGTCGTAACGACCGTGGATCGCTTCGAGTCGGGTCGCCTGGCGCGCGGTGTTTTCCATCAGCGGACCTTGAGCGTGGCCAAGCCGATCAGCACCAGCACCACCGAGATGATCCAGAAGCGCACGATCACGCGCGGCTCCGGCCAGCCCTTGAGTTCGAAGTGGTGATGGATCGGCGCCATGCGGAACACGCGCTTGCCGGTCAGCTTGAACGAGGCGACCTGGATCATCACCGACAGGGTCTCGATGACGAAGATGCCGCCCATGATCACCAGCACCAGCTCCTGGCGCACGATGATGGCGATGGTGCCGAGCACCGCGCCCAGCGCCAGCGCGCCGATGTCGCCCATGAACACCATCGCCGGATAGGTGTTGAACCACAGGAAGCCCAGCCCCGCGCCGGCGATGGCCGCGCAGATGATGATGAGCTCGCCGGCGCCCGGCACCGCCGGGATCTGCAGGTACTTGGAGAACTCGGCGTGGCCCGAGGCGTAGGCGAAGATGCCGAGCGCGCAGGCCACCAGCACGGTCGGCATGATCGCCAGCCCGTCGAGGCCGTCGGTGAGGTTGACCGCGTTGGAGAAGCCGACGATCCACAGGTAGGCCAGGGCGACGAAGCTCACCCCGGCCAGCGGCAGCGCCACCGACTTGAACAGCGGCACGTAGAAGGTCGTCGCCGCCGGCACGTCGGCGTACAGCCACAGGTACAGGCCCGCGGCCAGGCCGAAGATCGACTGCAACAAATACTTCCAGCGCGACTTCAGGCCGTTGGGATCGCGGCGCACGATCTTGATCCAGTCGTCGTACCAACCGATCGCGCCGAACGCCAGCATCACCAGCAGCACGATCCACACGTACTTGTTGCGCAGGTCGCCCCACAGCAGCACCGAGGCCATCACCGTGAACAGGATCAGCGCGCCGCCCATGGTCGGGGTGCCGGCCTTGGAGAAGTGCGACTGCGGGCCGTCCTTGCGGATCGGCTGGCCGCCCTTGAGCTGGCCGAGACGGCGGATCACCGCCGGGCCCCACCACAGCGACAGCGCCAGCGAGGTCAGCGCGCTGAGGATGCCGCGGAACGTCAGATAGCCGAACAGATTGAACACGCTTTGCAGCTGTTCAAGCCAACGAGTCAATTCAAGCAACATGCGTCGTGCCCTCCCCCGGCCGGTGTGCCGACAACAACGCCGTCACGATCTTGTCCATCGCACTGCTGTGCGAACCTTTCACCAACACCCGCACCTGGCCCGCCGCGCCCGCGTCGAGCTCGGCGGCCAGCGCCGCGGCCAGTTCGGCGTGGCTGGCGAAGGTGCGCGCGCCGTCGCCGAACGCGGCGGCGGCCGCGGCCGGCAGCTCGCCGAGCGCGTACAGCCTGCGCAGGCCGGCGGCCTTGGCGCGGCGGCCGATGTCGGCGTGCATGGCGATTTCTTCGTCGCCGATCTCGCGCATCGCGCCGAGCACCAACCAGTTCTCGCCGCCCATCTCGGCCAGCGTGTCGATCGCCGCGGCGGTCGAACCCGGGTTGGCGTTGTAGCTGTCGTCGATCAGCACCGCGCCGTTGTCCAGGCGGTGGGTGATCAGGCGGCCGTCGACCGGCTGCGCGGCGTTGAGGCCATCGGCGATGTGCTGCAGCGACACGCCCGCGCCGAGCGCCAGCGACGCGGCGGCCAGGGCGTTGCGGACGTTGTGGCGTCCAACCAGGTTCAGCGCGATCTGCGCCTCGCCTTGCGGCGCGACCAAGGTGAAGGTCGAACCTTCCGGCGACACCCGCACGTCGCGCGCGGTGACTTCGGCGCTGGCGTCCAGGCCGAAGCGGATCAGCTTGCGACCCGCCGCGCGCTGCCCGAGGACACGCTGTTCAAAATAGGGCGCGAACGCATCGTCGGCATTGATCGCCGCGACGCCGTCGGCCGGCAGCGCATCGTAGATCGCCGCCTTGGTGTCGGCGATGCCGAGCAGGCTGCCCATGCGCTCCAGGTGCGCCGGGGCGATGTTGTTGACCAGCGACACCTGCGGCCGCGCCACGCGCACCAGATAGGCGATGTCGCCCGGCTTGCCCGCGCCCATCTCGTAGATCGAGAACTGCGCGTCTTCCGGCGCGTCCAGCACCGCCAGCGGCAGGCCGATCTCGTTGTTGCGGTTGCCCGGGGTCGCATACGTCTTTCCGGCGCGCTCGAGGATCGCCGTGGTCAGCGCCTTGACGCTGGTCTTGCCGTTACTGCCGGTGATCGCGACCACGGTGTTGCCGGCGCGCTGCGCCTGCACGCCGGCGGCCAGATCGGCCAGCGCCTGCTGGGTGTCGGCGACCACGACCTGGGCGATCGGCGCGTCGATTTCGCGCGCCACCAGCGCCGCGGCGACCGCGGTGTGGGCCAGCCCGGCGACGTGGTCGTGGCCGTCGAAGCGCTCGCCCTTGAGCGCGACGAACAGCGCCGCGCCCTCGCCCGGCAGCGCGCGGGTGTCGGTGCAGACCGCATCGATCTCACCGTCGGCGCCGTGCAGGCGGCCGCCGGTGAGGCGCGCGATCTCGCTGAGCGACAAGCGCTTCATGGCCGCTCCTGCCCATCCTGGGCACGCGGCACTTGCACATCCCTGTGCGGCGCGCGAGCCTCCAGCGCCGCGCGCGCGACCAGGGTGTCGTCGAAGGGATGCCGCACGCCGTGGATTTCCTGGTAAGGCTCGTGGCCTTTGCCGGCCACCAGCACGATGTCGTCGGGGCCGGCTTCGGCGATGGCGCGCTCGATCGCCGTGCGGCGGTCGCGCAGCACGACCGCGCGCTGCGGGTCGCGGAAGCCTTCGAGGATGTCGGCGACGATCACGTCGCCGTCTTCGCCGCGCGGGTTGTCGTCGGTGACGATGGCGAGGTCCGCGCCGTGTTCGGCGATCGCCGCCATCTGCGGGCGCTTGCCGCGGTCGCGTTCGCCGCCGCAGCCGAACACGCAGATCAGCCGCGCCTGCGCGTGCGCGCGCAGCGAAGCCAGCGCCTGCTCCAGCGCGTCGGGCGTGTGCGCGTAGTCGATCACCACCAGCGGCAGGCGGCCGTCGCCGCCGAGGCGGTTCATGCGGCCGTGGATCGGTTCGAGCTGGGACAGGATCCGCGCGATCTGCGCGGGCTCCTGGTCCAGCGCATACAAGGCGCCGGCCACCGCCAGCAGGTTGTCGACGTTGAAGCGGCCGAGCAGGCGCGAGGCGACCGGATGCGCCTTGCCGGCCACGACCAGATCGAAGCCGATGCCGCGGCTGTCGAAGCCGAGCTTGTCCGCGCGCAAGGTCGCGCCGGCCTGGCCGCGCGAGCTCAGGCCGATCGCGCGCACGCGCTTGGGCAGCTGCGCGAGCAGCTCGCGGCCGAACTCGTCGTCGAGGTTGATCGCCGCCGCCTTCAGCCCGTCCCAACCGAACAGCCGCGCCTTGGCCGCGCCGTAGCTGGCCATGTCGCCGTGGTAGTCCAGATGGTCGCGGGTGAGGTTGGTGAACACGCCGACGTCGAAATGCACGCCGGCCACGCGGCCCTGATCGAGCGCGTGCGAGGACACTTCCATCGCCACCGCCTGCGCGCCGGCGTCGCGCATGCCGGCCAGCAGTTCGTGCAGCGGCAGCACCAACGGGGTGGTGAAGCCGTTCGGCACCACCTGCCCGTACAAGCCGGCGCCGAGGGTGCCGATGGTGCCGCAGGAAACGCCGAGCAAATGCCAGGCCTGCGCGATCAACTGCACGGTCGAGGTCTTGCCGTTGGTGCCGGTGACGCCGACCACGTTCATCGACGCGCTCGGACGGCCGTGGAACGCGTCGCCCATTGCGCCCAGGCGCGAACGCAGCCCGGGCACGGCGATGGCGTCGGCCGGCGCGGGCAGATCGTCGGGCGCCGGCGGTTCGAACAGGATCGCGGCCGCGCCGGACGCGCGTGCCTGCTCGACGAACTTGAGCCCGTGCGCGCCGAAGCCGGCGATCGCGACGAAGGCATCGCCCGCGCGCACCGCGCGGCTGTCCATCACCAGGCCACCGATGCGCAGATCGCCGGGAATGCCGGCGATGTCGGGCAACAGCTCGGCCAACCGCATCGAGCGGCTCATCGCGCGCCTCCGTGTGCGGAGGCTTGCGCCACCGCGGCCGGGGTGCCGGCGGCGATGGGCGCTGCATTGAGCGGTCTGTTCGCAGGCTTCGGCGTCGCCGCCGCCGCACGCGTCGCCGCGGGCACGACCGGGCCGGCGGGCTTGCCGCCATTGAGCTTCTGCCGCTTGGCCTCGGCCGCGGCCTGCACCGCCAGCCAGGTTTCGATATCGTCCGGGGCCACGTCCATCAGCCGCAGCGCGCCGTCCATGACGTTGCGGAACACCGGGCCGGACACCGAACCGCCGTAGTAACCCTTGCGGGTCGGATCCGGTTCGCTGACCACCACCACCATCGAGAAGCGCGGCTTCTCCACCGGCACCACGCCGGCGAAGGTCGACACGTACTTCTTGGAATAGCCGCCGGTGGGGCTGAACTTGCGCGTGGTGCCGGTCTTGCCGGCGACGTGATAGCCCAGGATCGCGGCCTGCTTGGCGGTGCCGCCGGGCTCGGTCACGGTCTGCATCATGCGCATGACCTGAGCGGCCAGCGCCGGTTCGATCACCTGCCGGCCCTCGTTGCGCTGGCCCTTGACGAAGGTCGGCGGAATCAGCGAGCCGCCGTTGGCCATCGCCGCGTAGACCATCGCGATCTGCAACGGCGTGGCCGACAGGCCGTAGCCGTACGACATCGTCGCCTTGGTCGTGCCGCTCCAGCGCTGCGGCGGCGCGAGCAGGCCCGAGGACTCGCCCGGGAACCCGCTGCCCGGCTTGCTGCCGTAGCCGAAGTTGTGCACGAACTTGTAGTAGTAGTCGTTCGGCAGCTGCAAAGCGAGCTTGGCCGCGCCGACGTTCGAGCTCTTGGTGATGACGCCGGTGACGGTCAGCACGCCGTTGTTGTGGGTGTCGGTGATGCGGTAGCGGCCGTTCGGCATCCAGCCCGGAGTGGTGTTGACCAGGGTCTGCGGGGTCACGATGCCGGCGTTGAGCGCCGCGGCCACGGTCACCGGCTTCATCGTCGAACCCGGCTCGACCACGTCGGTGACCGCGCGGTTGCGGTGGGTGTCGCGGTTGGTCCCGCCCGGCAGGTTCGGGTTGTAGGTCGGCAGGTTGACCATCGCCAGCACTTCGCCGGTCTCGATGTCGAGCACCACCGCCGACGCGCTGGACGCGCCGGTGTCGTTGAGCGCGCGGCGCAGCTCGCGGTAGGTCAGGTACTGGATGCGGCGGTCCAGGGTCAGGGTGATGTCCTTGCCCGGCTCGGCGCTGCGCACCAGATCGACGTTCTCGACGATGTTGCCGGCGCCGTCGCGGATCACCCGCTTGCTGCCCGGCTTGCCGCGCAGTTCGTGGTCGAACGCCAGCTCCAGGCCTTCCTGGCCGCGGTCGTCGATATTGGTGTAGCCCAGCACGTGCGCCATCGCTTCGCCCTGCGGGTAGAAGCGGCGGAACTCGCGCTGCGAGAACACGCCCGGCACCTTCAGCGCCAGGATCCGGCGCGCCTCGTCGGGGTTGATCCGGCGCTTGAGGTACATGAACTCCTTGCCCGAACGCTGCGCCAGCTTGCGCGCCAGTTCGTCCTGGGCCACGCCCAGCGCCTTGGCCAGCTCGGGCAGGCGCTCGGTGTTCTTGGCCAGTTCCTTCGGGTTCGCCCACACCGATTCGACCGGCGTGGACACCGCCAGCGGCTCGCCGTTGCGGTCGGTGATCATGCCGCGCGAGGTCGGGATCGGGATTTCGCGCAGCGAGCGCGCATCGCCCTGCTGGCGATAGAAATCGTTGCTGATGACCTGCAGGTCGAGCGCGCGCGCGACCAGCGCCAGCGCGCACAGGCCGAGCGCGCCGCCGACCAGCATCAGCCGGTTGCGCAAGTGGAACTGCAGATTGCGGCCGCGCGGCTTGTTGTTGCGGCTGCGCTCCTCGCGCAGGCGGGCGAAGCCGTCGCCGAGGTTTTCGACCAGTCGGTCGAGCCCGCCGCGGCCGGCGCGCTCGCCGAGCACGCGGTCGAGCGGGCCGCTGCGGCCGCCGTTGCGGTTCTTGCGCGCGCCGCTCATGGCCGGCCCTTCATGGTCTGATCACCACGGTTTCAGCGCCTTCGGGAAACTTCATCCCGATGCGCTCGCGCGCGACCTGGTCGATGCGGTTGCTTTCCGCCCAGGTCGCCTGCTCCAGCTGCAGCCGGCCGAATTCGATGTTGAGCTCATCGCGCTCGCGCTGCAGCTTGTTGAGCTGCACGAACAGCTGGCGGTGCTCGTGGCGGGCGAACACCACCAGCAACGCCGAGACTACGTTGGCGACGATCAGCAGGATCAGCAGCAGGCGCATCATGCGGCGCCTCCTGGCGCAGGCGCCGGGAATCGGGAATGGGGAATGGGGAATCGGGAAAGCGCTTGCGTGCTGAAGGTCCGGGCCGGCGCGGCTTGCGCCTTGCCGATTCCCGATTCCCCATTCCCGATTCCCGGCTCTCCGCCCAGCTTTTCGGCCACGCGCAGCACCGCACTGCGCGCGCGCGGGTTGCCGGCCAGCTCTTCGTCGTCGGCCTTCTGCGCGCCGCCGACGGCCAGCAGCGTCGGGGTGAACGCGATCTCGACCGGCATCCGGCGATTGGCCGGCGGGGCCTTGGAATGGCGGACGATGAACTGCTTGACGATGCGGTCTTCCAGCGAATGGAAGCTGATCACCGCCAGCCGGCCGCCGGGCTTGAGCCGCGCCAGCGCGGCGTCGAGCCCGGTTTCCAGGTCGGCCAGCTCGCGGTTGATGAAGATGCGGATGGCCTGGAAGCTGCGCGTGGCCGGATGGATCTTCTGGTCGCCGCGCGGCACCGCCTGGGCGATCAGCTCGGCCAGCTCGGCGGTGCGCGCCAGCGGCGCGGCCGTGCGGCGGGCGAGGATGGCGCGGGCGATGCGGCGGCTCTGGCGTTCTTCGCCGTAGGTCCACAGCACGTCGGCGATGTCCTTCTCGGCCGCGCTGTTAAGCCACTGCGCCGCGCTCTGGCCGCTGTCGGGGTCCATGCGCATGTCCAGCGGGCCGTCCTTGCCGAAGCTGAAACCGCGCTCGGCGACATCCAACTGCGGCGAGGACACGCCCAGGTCCAGCAGCACGCCGTCGAGTCCGGCGGCGGTGGCGTCCCAGTGCGCGAGTTCGGCGAAGCTGCCGCGATGGATGGACACGCGCGGATCGGCGCCGAACTCGCGTTCGGCCACGGCGATCGCTTCGGGGTCCTTGTCCATCACCAGCAAGCGTCCTCCGGCCTGCAACTGCGAAAGCACGCCGCGGGCATGCCCGCCGCGGCCGAACGTACCGTCCAGATAGGCTCCGTTCCCGTGAACCCGCAGGCCGTCGAGCACCTGCCGGTACATCACGGGAAGGTGGCCGGATCGCGCGTGAATGCGTTCCATGCCACCGTCCGTCATAGCTGCAGGTCGAGCAGCTCGTCGCTCAGATCGCCGTCGCCGATGGTCTGACGGATCTGCGCGTGATGCGCCTGCTCGCTCCAAAGTTCGAACTTGTCGCCCATGCCCAGCAGCACCGCCTTCTTCTCGATGCCGACCGCGGCGCGGTGGCTGGGGGGCACGGTGATGCGGCCGTTGCCGTCGAGCTCGACGAACGCGGCGGCGCCGACCAGCTTGAGCTGCATCGTGCGGTTGACCGCCTTGGCCTTGGGCAGCTTGTTGACCTGCTCGCGCAAGCGCTCCCAGATCGACAGCGGATAGAGATAGAGAGAACCGGACTCGAACGGGTTGTAGGTGATGACCAGGCGGTTGTCGCATTCGCGCGCGACAAGCTCGCGGTAGGCGGTAGGTACCGCCAGCCGTCCCTTGTCGTCGATCGTGATGGCGGTTTCGCCTTGGAACATCTGCGCACCTTGTGGGCTCCCGTCTCTACCGGACGGGTCGCCTCGTTCATTCGTCCCTACCGGGACGACGGGCCTCCGAAAACCACAAAAACCCCGGTTTTCCCTCGGATGCCCACATTATCAGGGCGCAACGGGTTGTCAACAACTTTCCTGACTGAATTTCGCTAGGCACATCAATGGCTTGCGACGAACTTGAGAGTCTTATTCAAGACTTATCCACTAAGCGTTGTTTCGTCTCAGGTTTTGAGACTCATAGCGTCACAAAGTGACCCTTGCGCGAGCGCCGTCACGTTTTCTTCACCCTTGGCGGTTTGAGGCGTTTTGCGCGAATCGCCGCTAAGCATCGGAATGCAAAGGATGATTGCCGCCGGCTATCGGCCTGGACGCGCTGCGTCCAATGCGGGGGCGTAGGGTGGACTCGACATTCATTTGACGCACGCGGTTTTAGCGTGGCGGCCACTTGTCCCGGAGTTATCCACAATGCGCGTCCCGACCCCGCTGCGCACCGCCGCGCCCCTGCTGTTCCTGCTCGCCGCGGCCGCGGGTTGCGCGCGCCAGGAACCGGCCCAGGTTCCGCTCACCGCCGCCCGCGCCGACGCCACCCTGCTCAAGCGCCTGCAAGCCGAGCAGGCCCAGCAGGACCGCAACCTGCAGACCTTCGACGAGCTCGACTTCGTCCACTACAGCGGCCAGCAGTGGGACCACTTCCACCGCAGCCACGCGCCGAACATCGTCGTCCACTACCCCGACGGCCGCACCACCACCGGCCTGGACGCGCACCTGGCCGAACTCAAGCCGCAGTTCGTGTTCGCGCCCGACACCCGGATCAAGGTGCATCCGATCAAAGTCGCGCAGGGCAACCTGACCGCGGTGACCGGGGTCATGGAAGGCACCTTCACCCAGCCGATGCCCCTGCCCGACGGCAAGACCCTGGCCCCGACCAACAAGCCGTTCAAGCTGGAAATGGCCACGTTCGGGCGCTGGGAGAACGGCGTGATGGTCGAGGAGTGGTTGTACTGGGACAACCAGGCTTTCATGAAGCAGATCGGCGCGGCGCAGTAGGCCCGCGCGACCTGCGATTCGGAAGCAAAAATCAAAATGGGTTCCGGCTTTCGCCGGAATGACGGGGTGTTGTGGAGCGTCGAGCGCTCCATGCACCGTCATTCCGGCGAAAGCCGGAACCCATTTTGCTCAACCAGCCCCTGATCGCCCTCCCCAACAGGAACAGCCCCCTTTAGTAAAGGGGGCGCCCCGACAGGGGCGGGGTTTTGGAAGCACATAGCTGGGGCCCGAAGTTTGCGCAGCAAACTTTGGGTTTTTTGGGCGCAGCCCAAAAAAAGCCGCAAAGTGGACCGATAAGCCGGGTTCTGTCGTGGACAGTCATTCCTCTAGGCGCAACGTCGCCGTTACGCTCAAGCAACCTACCCGGAGGCAACGCGGGCCGCGCCATAGCCTCCCTATTTGGTTTTGCTCCCGGTGGGGTTTGCCGTGCCGGTCCGTTGCCGGACTCGCGGTGCGCTCTTACCGCACCGTTTCACCCTTGCCACGCGCTTGCGAAGAAGCCGTTCGGCGGTCTGCTCTCTGTTGCACTTTCCGTCGGCTCGCGCCGCCCAGGCGTTACCTGGCACCGTGCCCTGCGGAGCCCGGACTTTCCTCGGCACCGGATCTTGCGACCCGATGACGCGACTGCCTGGCCCACTTTGCGGCGCGCATTGTCGCACGAGCGCGCCGGCGCCGCTCGCAGAACGTGAATGCCCGGGTCGCAACGCCGGTCGAATCCCGCCGGCGCCGCTTATTCGCCGCTGCCGTACAACGCCTTGCGCGGCGCGCCGCTCAACTCCGCCGCCAGCTTGGCCGCGGTCGACGGCGGCAAATGCTCGCTGAGCTTGGCGTACAGCCGCTTGCCCTCGATCACCCTGGCGTCGGCATCCTCGCCGGCGCCTTCCACGATGACCACGAACTCGCCCTTGCGCTGGTTCGGATCGGCCTTGACCTGCGCCGCCAGCGATTCCAGCGGCCCGTCGAGCACGGTTTCGAACAATTTGGTCAGCTCGCGCGCGATCACCGCGCCGCGCGCGCCGCCGAACGCGGCGGCCATGTCGTCGAGGGTTTCCTCGATCCGGTGCGCGGATTCGTAGAACAACAAGGTGCGCGGCTCGGCCGCGAGCTTGGCCAGGCGCTCGCGGCGGCCGCTGGCCTTGGCCGGCAGGAAGCCTTCGAACGCGAACCGGTCGGAAGCGACGCCGGCCACGCTCAGCGCGGCGATCGCCGCGCAGGCGCCGGGCACCGGCGACACCTTGATCCCGGCCGCGCGCGCGGCGCGGACCAAGCGATAACCCGGGTCGCTGACCAAGGGCGTGCCCGCATCCGACACCAAAGCCAACGAATCGCCGGCCTGCAACCGCGCCACCAACTGCGCCGCCTGCTGCTCCTCGTTGTGCTGATGCAGCGCCAGCAACGGCCGCTCCAGGCCGAAATGCGACAGCAGCTGGCGGGTGTGGCGGGTGTCCTCGGCGCAGATCGCCGCGACCGTGCGCAGGGTCTCCAGCGCGCGCGGCGTGAGGTCGCCGAGGTTGCCGATCGGGGTGGCGACGATGTGCAGGGTGCCGGGGGTTTGCATCTGAAGACGGAATCTCGGGGCATGACGGGGGAACGGCCTGAACGGGCCGGGCCGGAGCACGCGTCCGCGTCGCCCGGGCCGGGTAGAATCCTACCCGGTCCCAATGGAACGCCGTCCGCGGCGCACGCAAGCCGATGAATCGAAGCAAGAACCGGCCCGCTTTTACATGGATGTTCGCGGCCCTCGCCGCCACGGCCCTGCTCGGCGGCTGCGCCAGCGTCGAGACCCGCCCGGTCGCGACCGTCGCCGCCTCCAATCCGCTGATCGCCCAGGCCCAGCACCTGGCCCGCAACCACGCCTCGCTGGCCGGCGCCGAGCGCAGCGAAAACGAGCGCCAGATCGAGCGCCTGCTCGGCCAGCTCGACGACGCCACCCTCAGCCGCGAAGCCAATGCGCTGATCGAAGGCGATCCGCTGTACAACTTCGTCGGCCGCGCGCTGGTCAAGCGCGGGCTGCCTTTGCCGCGCCCGTTCGACCGCACCTCCGACTGGAGCTTCCACGCCGCCCAGCGCCCGCCGGCCGAAGCCGACGGCTACCGCCCGCCGGTCAAGCTCGCAGTGCTGCTGCCGAGCACCGGCCCGGCCGCGGTCGCCGCCGCCTCGGTGCGCGACGGCTTGCTGGCCGCGTACTACGGCGAAAGCCGGCGCCGCCCGGAAGTCCGCTTCTACGACACCGCCGGCACCCCGGCCGGCGCTTTGTCGGCCTACGACAAGGCCGCCGCCGAGGGCAACGACTTCGTGATCGGCCCGCTCGGCCGCGACGAAGTCGGCGCACTGTTCGCCAAGGGCGCGCTGCCGGTGCCGGTGCTCGCGCTCAACCGCAGCAACACCACCCCGCCCAGCGGCAACGTCAGCTTCTCGCTGACGCCCGAAGACGAAGGCACCGCCGCCGCCGACTATCTGGTCGAGCGCAAGGCCAAGCGCGTGCTGGCGATCGCCGGCGACGACGACAGCCAGCGCCGCGCGGTCGCCGCGCTGAAGGAACGTCTGGCCGGCCGCGGCGCGGTGGTCACCGACACCATCGGCGAAGGCACCGCTGACCTCACTCCGTTCGTGACCAAGGAAGGCGGCGTCGACGCGGTCTTCCTCGCGGTCAAGGGCAGCGTCGGCCGCACCCTGGTGCCGAAGCTGGCGCTGTCGGGACTGGCCGACAAGCCGCGCGCGGCGACCACGCAACTGCTGCTCGGCACCGGCAAGCCGGAACAGGACCGCGTGCTCGACGGCATCGCGTTCCCGTCGGAATCCTGGATCAGCGGCGGCATCCGCGGCCTGCCGCCGGCGGTGGGCACGGCCCAGCAGCTGCCGACCGCGCGCGGCCCGGCCGCGCGCCTGTTCGCGTTCGGCTACGACGCGTGGCAGCTCAGCGCCTATCTGGAACGTCTGGCCGGCCGCTCCGACGCCTACGTCGCCGGCGCCACCGGCGTGCTGCGCGTCGACGGCTTCGGCAACGTGCTGCGCACCCCGGCGTGGTCGACCTTCAGCAGCGGCGTCGCGGTGCCGCTGGCGGATGCCTCGCGCCGCTGACAGCGCCAGGCGCGAACGCGGCGCCGCGGTGGAAGCCGCGGCGCGCGATCATTTGAGCGGACACGGCTTGCGCGAACTCGCGCGCAACGCCGGCTTCCGCGTCGGCGAGCTCGATCTGGTGATGCTCGACGGCGCGACCGTGGTGTTCGTCGAAGTGCGCTACCGCCGCGACGACCGCTATGGCGGCGGCGCGGCTTCGGTCGACGCGCGCAAGCGGCGCAAGCTGTTGCTGGCCGCGCAGGCGTTCCTGCAGCGACATACGGCCTATGCCGACCACGCCTGCCGTTTCGACGTGATCGAAGCCGACGGCGATCCCGCGCAGCCGCAGTTGCGCTGGCTGCGCGACGCGTTCCGCGCCGACGATTGAATCGCCGCGTCCGTTCCGATTCACGACTCGTTCCCCGACTCTTTCGCAGCGCCAGTTCCGGACCCGCCCGCATGCCGACCGTGATGACCCACGCCGTAGTCCCGCTGGCCCTGGGCTTGGCGCTGGGGCGCCAGCGCATCCCGCCGCGCCTGCTCGTCGCCGGTGCGCTCGCGGCGATGCTGCCGGACGCCGACGTGGTCGCGTTCAAGCTCGGCATCGCCTACGCCGACGATTTCGGCCATCGCGGCGCCAGCCACTCGTTCGCCTTCGCCGCCGCCTTGGCCGCGCTCGGCGCGCTGGCCGCGCCGTGGCTGCGCGCGCCGCGCTGGCGCGCGGCGTGGTGGCTGTTCCTGTGCGCGGCCTCGCATCCGCTGCTCGACGCGTTGACCGACGGCGGCCTCGGCGTGGCGCTGTACTGGCCGTGGTCGGACGCGCGCATCTTCGCGCCATGGCGACCGATCGAAGTCTCGCCGATCGGCGCGCGTTTCTTCAGCGCGCGCGGATTGGAAGTGCTGTGGTCGGAAGCGCGCTGGATCGTGTTGCCGGCGCTCGCCGTCGGCGTCGCCGGCGCGTCGTTGCGGCGCCTCGCGCGCGCGCCGGCCGCGCCGCGAACCGAGCCGCTGCGATGAACGCCGCGAGCCCGCTGCCGCCGTCGCTGCAAGCCGAACTCGCGCAACTGCTCGGCGACGCGTGGCTGACCGATCCCGGCGAGCGTTTGGCCTACGCCTACGACAACTCGCGCCGGCTCGCCCTGCCCGACGCGGTCGCGCTGCCGCGCACGCGCGAGCAGGTGCAGGCGCTGGTGCGCGCGTGCCGGCGCGAGCGCGTGCCACTGGTCGCGCGCGGCCGCGGCACCAATACCACCGGCGCCTCGGTGCCGGTCGCCGGCGGCGTGGTCGCGTCGTTCGAACGCATGAACCGGATCGTCGACATCCGCCCCGGCGACCGCTGCGCGGTAGTCGAGCCCGGCGTGCTCAACGGCGACCTGCAGGCCGCGCTCAAACCGCACGGCCTGTTCTGGCCGCCGGACCCGACCAGCGCCGCCTACAGCAGCGTCGGCGGCAACCTCGCCTGCAACGCCGGCGGCCCGCGCGCGGTGAAGTACGGCGCCAGCCGCGACAATGTGCTGGCGCTGACCGCGGTGACCGGCGCCGGCGAACTGATCGTGTGCGGCACCGCCACCACCAAGGGTTCGACCGGCTACGACCTGCACCGCTTGCTGGTCGGCAGCGAAGGCACGCTGGCGCTGATCGTCGAAGCCAGCCTGCGCCTGACCCCGACCGCGCCGGCGCGCGCCGCGCTGCGCGCGGTGTACCGCGACGTGTCGTCGGCCGCGCAGGCGGTGGCGCGGCTGATGGCGCAGCCGGTGACGCCGTCGATGCTGGAATTCATGGACGCGCAGTGCGTGCGCCTGGCCCGCGACGTCGGCGGCGCCGACTTGCCGTTTGAAGCCGGCGCGCTGCTGATGATCGAAGCCGACGGCGACGCGCACACCCTCGCGCACGCGATCGACGCGCTCAAGCGCGCCGCCGCGGGCGACGGCTTGCTGTCGCTCGACGACGCCGCCGACGAGGCCGCGCGCGAAAAACTCTGGGCCGCGCGCAAGGCGCTGTCGCCGTCGTTGCGCACGCTGGCGCCGGGCAAGATCAACGAAGACGTGGTGGTGCCGGTCTCGCGCATTCCCGAACTCGTCGACGGCGTGCAGGCGCTGGCGCGCGAGTTCGATCTGCCGATCGTGTGCTTCGGCCACGCCGGCAACGGCAACCTGCACGTCAACCTGCTCTACGACCCCGCCGACGCCGCGCAGAGCGAACGCGCGCACGTCGCGATGGGGCATGTGTTCGAACGCGCGCTGGCGCTCGGCGGCACCTTGTCGGGCGAACACGGCATCGGTTTGGCCAAGCGCGATTTCATGCCGCAGGCAGTCGGCGCGCAGACGCTGGCGCTGATGCGCCAGATCAAGCGCGCGTTCGATCCGGACGGAATCTTGAATCCCGGCAAGCTGCTGCCTGACGAATGAGGCGCGCCGGCATCGCGGCGACTCAGCGCGGGTCCGGCAGCAATTCGATTCCGGGAACGGAACGGAAATAGCGCGCGACGTCGCCGGCGCTGGCCTGCGCGCTGCCGGCGCGCCCGGCCGAACCGTAGACGCCGTAGTTGCCGGAGTTTCCGCTGCCGCCCGCCGCGCTGCCGGAGCCGCCCGAGCCGGCGCGTCCCGATCCGCCGGCCGCGCCGCCTTCGCCGGGCAGCCCGCCGTCGACGTCGAACAGCAACAGCCGCGCCAGTTCCGGATAGCGCTTGTCGTAGATCAGCTCGATCCGGCCGCCGTTGCCGCCGACGCCGCCCGCACCGCCGGAGCCGCCGTGACCGCCGTCGCCGCCCTGGCCGCCGGCGCTGTCGCGGCCGTCGTTGCTGCTGGCGCCGCTGCCTCCATCTCCTCCGTCGCCGCCGCGGCCGCCCGCGCCGCCGCGACCGCCCTGCCCGCCGCGCGCGATCAGCGCGAACGGGCGATCGGCCGGCGCCAGCACGAAATCGTTGAGATCGCCGCGCACGCGCACGGCGAGCAGCTTCGGATAGCGGCGGGTGCGGACATAGCTGGCATACACCTGCAACTGCGGCCCGTCGTAGCCGGGGCCGCCGGGGCCGCCGCTTTGGCCGTCGCCGCCGTCGCCGCCGCGCTCGTTGCTGCCGCCGCGGCCGCCGGAGGAACCGTCGGCGCCGTCCGTACCGGCGCGTCCCGGCGCGCCGGGCTTGCCGGCGCTGACGATGCAGCTGTATTCGGCGTCGTAGTGGCGTTGGTCGCTCAGTTGCGCGCTGGGATGCAGCAGCCGCGCGACGATGGTGAAGCCGCTGTCCACCGTCGCCAGCACATCCGGATTGGGCTCGAACCAACCCCATTCGTCGAACCGGCCCTGATCGCTGGCGAAGGCGAAATCGGCGAAATCCAGCTTGCCGTTGTGGCGTATGCCGGGCACGCCGCGCCAGGTGTCGTAGGTCGCCGGCGCGGTCCGGCCCGGCAGCTGCGCCGAGACCGCCACGTGCATCTGCATCGGCTGGCGCGGGCAGATCGTGCGCGCGCCGTTGCCGATCTCGACTTCCATCGCCTCGACCCGCGCATCGTGCAGGCGCACGGTATTGACCCCGGCGATCGTGCGCACCGCGCCGCAACCGCTCAGCGCGAGCGTCGCGACGGCCGCCAGCGCGGCGAGCGGGAACGAATACCGGCCACGCGGCGCGGAGAAATGCGAAGAGACGGCGCGATGCATGAAATCCATTTCGGCCAATGCGGTGTCGACGGTCGCCGCCACGTTCGCATCGTCGCGGTTAAAACGTTCTGAAATTGCCGTCGCGAGACCGCGCCAAGGACGCACGCTGCGACTTCGTTGCGCTACAGCGGCGTCACCCCGCGCAGGCCGCGGAACCGCTGGCTCACCTCGCCGGATTCCATCCGCGCGAAACCCGGCCGGCCGCCGGGCGCGCTCGGCCCGCTGCTGCCGTAGACGCCCGAACGTCCGTCGCGGCCGGAGCCCTGGCCGCCCGAACCGCCGTCGCCGGCGCTGCCGCCGGAACCGCCGCTGCCGCCGCTGCCGCCGGGACCGCCGGACACGTCCATGCGCAGCAAACCGGCGAGTTCGGGGAAACGCCGGTCGTAGATCAGTTCGATCTCGCCGCCGTCGCCGCCGCGGCCGCCCGGCGCGCCATAACCGCCATCGCCGCCGTCGCCGCCATCGCCGCCGTAACCGGAACGGTCCTTGTCGTGTTTGCCGTTACCGCCATCGCCGCCGCTGCCGCCGCTGCCGCCATCGCCGCCATGGCCGCCGACGCCGCCGGCCGCGATCACGGTGAAGACGCGGCCGGCCGGCGCCAGCACGAAGTCCTGCACGTCGCCTTCGACCATCACCGCGAGCAGCCTGGGATAGCGCGCGGTGGCGACGTAGGTCGCGTACGCGTGCAAGTGCGGCCCGGCGAAACCGTTGCCGCCGGGTTCGCCGTCGCCGCCGTGCTGGCCGTCGCGGCCGTGACCGCCGTCGTCGCCGTCGTAGCCTTTGCCGCCCATGTCGCCGTAACTGCCGTCGCGTCCCGCGGCGCCCGGGCCGCCGGGCGCGCCGATGCCGGCGATGCAGTCGTAGCCGGCCGGGTAATGCAGGGTCTGCGCGAGTTGCCGGGTCGGATGCACCAGGCTCGCACCGATCGCGAAACCGCTGTCGATGGTGGCGAGCACGTCGGGGTTCGGCGCGAACCAGCCGAGTTCGTCGAACCGGCCCTGATCGCTGGAGAAAACGAAGTTGCGGAAGTCGAGCATGCCGTTGCGGCGGGTGCCGTTGCCGCCGCGCCAGGTTTCGTACATCGCCGGCGCCGGCTGGCGCGGCAGTTGCGCGACTGCGCTGACATGCATCTGCACGCGTTCGCGCGGGCAGATCGCGGCGACGCCGGGGCCGATGTCGGCCTGGATCGAATCGACCCGGGCCTGATCGAGGTGGATGGTGTTGATGCCGGCGATGCTGCGCACCGCGCCGCAGCCCGACAGCGTCAGCGCGAGGCTCGCGGCGACGCACAGCGCGGCGCGGCGCCGACGCGAAAGGCAGGAAGTCGGCGCGATCCGGCGCATGCGGGCAGTCCGTGGAGAGAGGCGTTCAGGCTTGCATCGGCGCGATGAAAGCGGTCTGAACTTTTTCGCAAGGCGGGGCCAACTGATGGCAGGGTTCGGGGCCCGGAAACGGTTTCGGCAGATCGTGCAAGACGGTGGCGCGATCGCATTGTTTGTCACCGGGATCTGGAACGACAGCGTCGGGACTGAAGTCCCTCCCACACGAGCGTGAGCGTCGGGACTGAGGGGGCTGAAGTTGATCGCCGGATCCGGAGTCGCTGCGGCGAAGGCGAAGCGTCGGCGCTGCCGAAGCGCGCTCAGCCGAAGTGTTGGTAGCCGCGGCGCGGCGGCGTCCACAGCGCGCCGTCGGGCAGGCGCACGCGTACGCCGGGTTCGGCTTCGATGCGGCCGATGACCTTGGCCGGCGTGCCCGAGGCGGCGAGCGAGCGGGCGAGCGGGTCGCGCTGGCGCGCCGGCGCGGTGAAGCACAGTTCGTAGTCGTCGCCGCCGCCGAGCTGCAGGGCGCGGCGCGCATCGTCGGCGCAGGCGGCGGCGAGCGCGCGCGAAGCCGGCAGCGCCGCCGCGTCGAGGCCGGCGCCGACGCCGGAGGCGATGCAGATGTGGCCGAGGTCGGCGAGCAATCCGTCGGACACGTCGATGCCGGCGCGCGCCAGTCCGCGCAACGCGCGGCCCGCGGCGACGCGCGGTTGCGGCCGGCGCAGGCGTTCGTACAGGCGCGCGCTGGCGACGCCGGGGTCGGCCTCGGCGCCGTCGATGCGGCGCACGGCGAAATCGCGATACCCCTCGACGCCGTCGAGCGCGAGCGCGGCGCCGGCGTCGCCGAGCGTGCCGGTGACCCAGATGTCGTCGTCGGCCCGCGCCGCGTCGCGACGCAGCGCCCAGCCCGGCTCGACGAAGCCGATGACCGTCACGCACACCGACAGCGGCCCGCGCGTGGTGTCGCCGCCGACCAGGGCCACGCGGTGGCGCGCGGCCAGTTCCAGGAAACCGTCGGCGAAGCCTTCGACGAAGGCCGCGCGCGCGGCCGCGTCGCCTTCGGGCAACGACAGCGACAAGGTGCACCACGCCGGCTCGGCGCCCATTGCGGCGAGGTCGGACAGATTCACCGCCAAGGCCTTCCAGCCGATGTCGGCGGGCGCCGCGTCGTCGGCGAAATGCACGCCGCGGTTGAGCGTGTCGGTGGCGACCGCCAGATGCCGGCCCGGCGGCGGCGCCAACAGGGCCGCGTCGTCGCCGATGCCGAGCACGACGTCGCTGCGCTCGGCCTCGAGCGCGGCGGCGCGGGTGCGGATCGCGGCGATCAGGTCGAATTCGGCCATGACGCTTTAGGAGTGAGCGGAGAGGAGTGAGGAGTGAGCGAGAAGCAAAGCGGGCGGCGAATCGACGAAGACCGGCTTAGCTTTCGCTCGCTCCTCACTTCTCTGCGCTCACTCCTCGAAACGCGTCAGCGTTTCTTGGCCGCCGCCGCGGCCTCCGCCGCGCGCCACTGCGCGGCGGCGCGGTCGAGCACGCCGTTGACGTAGGTGTGGCCGTGCTCGGCGCCGAAGCGCTTGACCGATTCGATCGCCTCGTTGATGACCACGCGGTACGGCACGTCGACGCGGTGGCGCAGTTCGTAGGCGGCGATGCGCAGCGCGGCGCGTTCGATCGCGTCGACCTGCTCGATCTCGCGGTCGAGGAACGGGGTCAGCGCCGGGTCGAGGTCGTCGGCCTGGTGGCGGACGACGCCGCGCACCAGGTCTTCGAAGTAGGCCAGGTCGGCGACTTCGTGGGCCTGTTCGTGGGCGAACTGGGCGATGATCTCGTCGGCCTTGGCGTCGGTCATCTGCCAGGCGTAGATCGCCTGCAGGGCGCGGCGGCGGGCGCGCGAACGCGCGACGGGGTCGATGCCATCCGGACGGCGGCGATTCATGGCAGTTGCTCCAGCAGGTGACTCATTTCCAAGGCGGCCAGCGCCGCTTCCTCGCCCTTGTTGCCGTGGCTGCCGCCGGCGCGGTTTTCCGCGTCCTCGTGGCGTTCCACCGCGAGCACGCCGTTGGCGATCGGCAGGCCGAAGTCGAGCGAGACCCGCATCAGGCCGTCGGAACAACCGTCGGCGACCTGTTCGTAGTGGCGGGTGTCGCCGCGCACCACGCAGCCCAGCGCGACGACCGCGGCGTGCTTGCCGTCGGCGGCGAGGCGGCGCGCGAGCACCGGCAGCTCCCAGGCGCCGGGGACGCGGATCACGTCGATGGCGTCCTCGGCGACGCCGTGGTCGGCGAAGGTCTTGCGTGCGCCGGCCACCAGGGTATCGGTGATGCGCGGGTTCCAGCGGCTGGCGATGATGGCGTAGCGCGCGCCCGGCGGGCTGCGCAGGTCGCCTTCGTAATGGGGCATGGGGGATTCGCTGTGCTGGGACGGACGAAAGGGGGGCTAGTTTACCGGTTGGGGGGCGATGGCGGGCCGCGGGCGGCGTCGGCCCCCGTTCCCCAGCCGTCATTCCCGCGAAAGCGGGAATCCAGAGTGGGGACGACGCAGCCCGAAGGCCGCTGCTGTGGGCGCAGCCTTCGGGGAGAGCTGAACGATGGCGCTGAAGGCTCTGGATCCCCGCCTTCGCGGGGATGACGGCAGCCAACAGCGCGAAGGTCGCAAGCCTCAGCCGAGCCGGACGATCTCGCGCCCTCCGGCCCGTCATTCCCGCGAAAGCGGGAATCCAGAGCGGGGACGATACAACCCGAAAGCCGCCGCGCACGCACCGCCGCGCCACCCCACCCCGTCATTCCCGCGAAAGCGGGAACCCAGAGCGGGGACGACACAACCCGAAGGCCGCCGCTGTTGGCGCAGCCTTCGGGGAGAGCTGAACGATGGCGCTGAAGGCTCTGGATCCCCGCTTTCGCGGGGATGACGGCCGCCGGCGGCGCGACGGCCGCCAGCCTCAGCCGAGCTTGGCGATATCCACGTACTCGACCACTTCCAGCCCGAACCCGGCCAGGCCGATCTGCTTGCGCGGGGTGCCCAGCACGCGCAGCTTGCCCAGGCCCAGGTCGGCCAGGATCTGGCCGCCGGCGCCGTTGCGGCGCCATTCGGCCAGGGCGTGGCCGCGGGTCGGCGGCGCCGCGGCGGTCGCCTCGTCGTCGGCTTCGTCGGCGGCCTCGGCATGCGGCTCGTGCACGCCGGGCTGCTCGCGCACCCGCGCCAGCAGCGCGTCGGGGTCGGCGTGGTCTGACAGCAGCACCAGCGCACCTCGGCCCTCGCGGGCGATCGCGGCGAGCACGTCGCCGACCGCCGGGCCGAAATCGGGCCGGCGCCAGTGCAAAGCGTCGGCCAGCGGGTTCTGCATGTGCACCCGCACCAGGGTCGGCGAGGCCGCGTCCGGCTCGCCGAGTTGCAGGGCGAAGTGCACCGCGCGGGTCAGGCGGTCGCGGTAGCTCAGCAGCTGGAACGGGCCGTGCTCGGTCTCGATCCGGCGCGAATCCACCCGTTCGACCGTGTGCTCGGTGGCCAGCCGGTAGCGGATCAGTTCCTCGATCGAGCCGATCTTGAGGCCGTGTTCGGCGGCGAACTTCTCCAGTTCCGGCCGCCGCGCCATGCTGCCGTCGGGGTTCAGCACTTCGACCAGCACGCCGGCCGGCTCCAGGCCCGCGAGCAGGGCCAGATCGCTCGCCGCCTCGGTGTGGCCGGCGCGGCTGAGCACGCCGCCGGGCTGCGACATCAGCGGGAAGATGTGGCCGGGCTGGGCGAGGTCGGACGGTTTCGCGTCCGGCCGAACCGCGGTGCGCACGGTGTGGGCGCGGTCGTAGGCGGAAATGCCGGTGGTGACGCCTTCGGCCGCCTCGATGCTGACGGTGAAGTTGGTGTGGTGCGAGGACGTGTTGTCGCGCACCATCGGGCCGAGCCCGAGTTGCAGGCAGCGCTCGCGCATCAGCGACAGGCACACCAGCCCGCGGGCGTGGGTGACCATGAAGTTGATGTCGGCCGGGCGCACCAGTTCGGCGGCCATGATCAGGTCGCCTTCGTTCTCGCGGTCTTCGTCGTCGACGATGACGACCATGCGGCCGGCGCGGATCTCTTCGAGCAGTTCGGGAACGCTGGCGAAGCTCATGCCGACACCTCCGCGCCGCCGATGCCGGGACGCTCGCCGAGCAGGCGCTCGACGTAACGCGCGACCAGGTCGATCTCCAGGTTCACCGGCGCGCCGACGGCGCTGTCGGAAAACGCGGTGTTGGCGACGGTGTGCGGGATCAGCGCGACCTCGAAGCCTTCGCGGTCGACTTCGTTAACGGTCAGGCTGACCCCGTCGACGCAGATCGAGCCCTTCTTGGCGATGTAGCGCAGCAACGGCGCCGGCGCGCGGAAGCGCCAGCGCTGCGCGCGCGCGTCCTCGCGCACCGATTCGACCGCGCCGACGCCATCGACGTGGCCGCTGACCAGATGGCCGCCGAGCCGGTCGCTGGGCCGCATCGCGCGTTCCAGGTTGACCTTGGCGCCGGCTTGCAGCGTGCCCAGCGTGGTCAGCGCCAGGGTTTCGGTCGACGCGTCGGCGTCGTACCAGTCGGCGCCGAATTCGATCACGGTCAGGCATACGCCGTTGACCGCGATGCTCTCGCCGAGCTTGGGTTCGGAGAAATCCAGGCTGCCGGTGGCGATGCGCAGGCGCACGTCGCCGCCGATGGGCTGGGTCGAGACCAGGCGGCCGACGCCTTCGATGATGCCGGTGAACATCAGCGCGCCTCCTGGCGGAGGGCCGGTCGGGTGTCGCGATTGGAACAGGTCATGAAACGTTTCCCGCAAGTGGTGAGCGAAAAACGCCTCAAGGCTTCGAGGACAACGCACGACGCGCGGCGCCGGGCCGCGGGTAGAGTTCCCGCCCGTCCTCGCGGACGGGCTCGCGCGCAGCCGTCTTCTTTCATCCGGACTGTGACCGTCGGCTCCGGCATCGGACCGGATCTGCTGACCCCGTGCGGCGCGGCTTCCGTGTTCGGAAACCGGGCCGTCCGGGCGCTCGCGGGCTCGCGCGCGAGGCGCCTACCGCCGGTGGGGAGTTTCGCCCCGCCCTGAAGACGTTACTGGTGGTGCCGGCCTGGGCCGGCGGGCGCAGTTTACCACCCGGGGGGCGGGCGGCCGGTTGTCGCAAGCGGGCGGCGGGGGCCGGATGCTGTGTTCCGCGAGGGCGCCCGTTGGCGCGCAGGGCCCTTCGGAGCCTGGGTGGTACGGCCTTCAGGCCCGGGGCTCGCGTTTCGGACCGTCGCGACCTGAGACGAGAGCCCCGGGCCCGAAGGCAGCCCCATGAAAGGCGCGGCCTTGAGCCGTGAAGCCTTCCGCAAAGGCCAGGGCCGCTTACCGATCAACCCGGCTTGCGCCGCAGGTGCAGCGTCAGCGGCCAGCGCAGCTCGCGCTCGCTGTCCGGCGGGCCCCAGGCGCGGCTCAGCGCGCTGCGGTGGGCGTAGACCGGGTCCTCGCCGGTCGCGAGCTTGCAGCGCTCGCTCGCCGACAACGAATTCAGATAGCCCAGGAACCGCGCCAGGCCCCAGCGTGCGCTCACCCACAGCGCCGGCGCCGGCAACGGTTCGAACGGCCAGTCGTAGCCGGCGTAGCCGTCGCGCACTTCGGCGTTCTCGCGCTGCCAATACTGGTCGATGTCGGCGCGGAACCCGGATACCGCTGCGTCCATGCCGTCGGGCATCGCGAAATCCCCGTAGCACCACGCCGCCAGCACCCCGCCGGGCGCGAGTACGCGCTCGCATTCGGCGAAGAAGCGTTCGCGTTCGAACCAGTGCAGGGCCTGCGCCACTGCGACCAAACCCACGCTGCCGTCGTCGAGTTCGCAACGCTCGCCCGGCGCCACGCTCAGGCGCACGTGGCCCTCGCCGCGCATCGCCGCGGCGTAGGCCCAGTGGCGTTCGAGTTGCTGCGCACTGGGGTCGCTGGCATGCACCCGCGCCCAGCGCGCGGCGAGCCCGCGCGTGGCCTGGCCGCTGCCGCAGCCGGGTTCCCATACGTCGGCCTCGGCCGGAACGTGCGCGGCGATCGCGTCGAACAAGGCGTCGGGGTATTCCGGGCGCGAGGTCGCGTAGGTGTCGGCGATGGCGGAGAAGTGGTCTTTGAAATCGTTGCGCTGCATGGGCGGCTCCGTGTTGCGTGCGCGGGGGCGGCGCGTTGCGAACGATGCGGCGAGGATAACCGGAGGGGTGCGGTGGTGTCGGGGCTTGGGTCGCGGCGGTTGGGGCGCGGTCGCGGCTTGTGACCGAAGGAAATCCCCGTGGGACGACGCCCCTACAGAAAGCCAGCGCGGAGTCGCGCGGGGTTCAGCGCCAGTGGCGGTTGTGGACGAAGGCGTGGCAGTCGCCGCTGCGGTCTTCGGCGACGCCCCAGCGGCAGCCGGCGGCGACGCCTTCGGCGGCGCCGAACTTGCGCCGCAGCCAGTGCCGGTGCGCGGCCGCGCCGGCGCCGCGCAAGACGCAGAACGCGCTGACCCATACGCCGTCTTCGAAGCGCAGCCGCAGGTGTACGCGGCGGCCGTTCTCGCCCGGCGCGTCGTCGCGCCAATCGGTTTCGGCGAACCGGCACGACACGCGGCGGCCGGCGACTTCGACGGTTTGCGCCGCACGGGTTTCGAACCCGGGCGGCAAGGCGTCGATGGCGATGTCCGCGCTCAGCACCGTCGCGCCCAGGTGCAAGGCGCCGGTGCCTGCGTCGAACCCGATCGCCGCGCGCGGCGTCTCGCGTTCGCTACCGCCAGCGGCGGACATGCGCTCGCTCAGGCCGCCGGCGCGCGCGGCCGCAGCAGCACGCGGGTGTCGTCGCCGAGCCGGCGCACGTCGATCAGGTCGAGCTGGAACTTGCGGCTCATCGCCTCGATGCCGAGGCCGTCGAACAGCGGCCGCGCGGTTTCGCCGAGCAGCACCGGCGCCACGTATAGCAGCACTTCGTCGACCAGTCCACGGGTCAGGAACGCGCCGGCTAGGGTCGCGCCGGCTTCGAGCTGGATCTCGTTGACGCCGCGCGCGGCCAGCAGTTGCAGCACCGCTTCCAGGTCGATGCGGCCCTCGCGCACCGCCACCGCCGCGACCTGCGCGTCCAGACCGCGCGACGGCTTGGCGTCGGGCGCGTGCAGGTACAGGGTCGGCGCGTCGCCTTCGCGCACGCGGCCGCGCGCGACCGTGGCCAAGCCGGGATCGAGCACCACCCGCAGCGGCGCCACGAACGGCGTGTCGTCGCCCAGGCGCACGGTCAGCGACGGATCGTCGGCCAGCACCGTGCCGGCGCCGGTCACGATGGCGCCGGCGCGCGCGCGCCAATGCTGCACGTCCAGGCGCGAGGCCTCGCCGCTGATCCACTTCGATTCGCCGCTGGCCAGCGCGCTGCGCCCGTCCAGGCTCGCCGCCAGCTTGACCCGCAGCCACGGCCGCCCGCGCTCGACCCGCGACAGGAAGCCGCGGTTGAGCGCGCGCGCCTGCGCTTGCATCAGCCCGCTGCTCACCGCGATGCCGGCGGCCTGCAGCTTGGCGAAACCGGCGCCGTCGACCTGCGGGAACGGATCGCGCATCGCCGCGACCACCCGCGCCACGCCGGCTTCGATCAGCGCATCGCTGCACGGCCCGGTGCGGCCGGTGTGCGCGCAGGGTTCCAGCGTCACGTACGCGGTCGCACCGCGCGCGCGGTCGCCGGCGTCGCGCAGCGCGTGCACCTCCGCATGCGGCTCGCCGGCGCGCACGTGCCAGCCTTCGCCGACGACCTCGTCGCCGTGCGCGATCACGCAGCCGACCATCGGGTTGGGCTTGGTGGTGTAGGCGCCCTTCTCGGCCAGGCGCAGGGCGCGGGCCATGTGGACGTGGTCGGTGGCGGTGAAATCGTTCGGATTCATTCGTTGACCATCGGCTCGTAGCGGGCCTGCGGGGCATGTCGGCGGAACTGGGCGACGAACTCGTCCATGTTGTCCAGGCCGGTCACGATCTGATAGCTCGGGCCTGCGCGTTCGGCGACCAGCCGCACGGCCTGGCCCGAACGCGCGTACAGGCGCACGCGCTCGACGTCGGCCAGCGGCACGAACGACAGGCGCTCGTTGCTGCGCTCCACGCCCATATGACCGTCCTCAAGCCAGACGCGCAGATCGCCATACTCGCGCCACATCCTGGCGAGCCGCCAGCGCTGCGCCGCGAAGGCGAAGAGCGCCACCGCACCCGTCGTCGCGACCGTAGCGAGCATCTGCGGCTCGCTGAACCCGTCGATCGCCCAGACGAACGCAGCGAACGCCGCCCACAGCGCCACGAGCCACTTGGCGGAGTCGCCGAAATACCGGGTCAGGCGCTCACGCTCGTAGCGGAACCGGCGAGACGTCCTCATCGCGCTCAGCGCTTCTTCTTGTCCGTGCGCAGGTCGTCCTCGCCCAGCAACGGCAACTGCCCGTCGCCCGGCGCGTCGCGTTCGAGCCGGTCGAGCTCCTCGCGGAAATCGGCCACGTCCGAGAACGAGCGGTACACCGAGGCGAAGCGCACGTAACCGACGTGGTCGAGCTTGCGCAGCTCGGCCATGACGAATTCGCCGACCCGGCGCGAGGCCAGCTCGCGCTCGGCGGTCATGCGCAGCTGGTGCACGACCGCGCGCACCGCCGCTTCGATCTGTTCTTCCGACACCGGCCGCTTCTGCAAAGCGCGGTCGAAGCCGGCGCGCAGCTTGCGCGCGTCGAACGCCTCGCGGCGGCCGTCGCCCTTGATGATGACCGGCAGCTTCAGCTCGATGGTTTCCAGCGTGCTGAAGCGCTCGCCGCAGGCTTCGCAAACGCGGCGGCGTCGGATCGTGGCGCCGTCGTCGGACACGCGCGAGTCGATCACGCGGGTGTCGTGGTGCTGGCAGAAGGGGCAATGCATCAGCGGTGCTTCGGGAGTCGGGAATGGGGAATGGGGAATCGCAAAAGCCGTACCTGCATCATCTGCATTCCCTCGTTCTTATCCCATTGCCGACCACATGAAACCGGGAATCGCAAAAATCGCAGCGTCGACGCACTGACGATTCCCGATTCCCGACTCCCCATTCCCGGCTCTTCAGCCGTACACCGGAAACTGCGCGCACTGCTTGGTCACATTCTCGCGCACCCCCGCAATGACCTTCTCGTCCTTCGGGTTGTCGAGCACGTCGCAGATCCACTCCGCCAGCGCCACGCAGTCGGCTTCCTTGTAGCCGCGGGTGGTCACGGCCGGGGTGCCGATGCGCAGGCCCGAGGTCACGAACGGCTTCTGCGGGTCGTTGGGCACGGCGTTCTTGTTGACGGTGATGTGGGCGCGGCCGAGCGCGGCTTCCGCGTCCTTGCCGGTGATGCCCTTGCCGATCATGTCGACCAGCATCAGATGGTTCTCGGTGCCGCCGGACACGATCTTGTAGCCGCGCGCGATGATGGTCTTGGCCATCGCCTTGGCGTTCTTGATGACCTGCGCCTGGTAGTCCTTGAACTCCGGCTGCAGCGCTTCCTTGAACGCCACCGCCTTGGCCGCGATCACGTGCATCAGCGGGCCGCCCTGGATGCCGGGGAAGACGATGCTCTGCAGCTTCTTCTGCATGTCGTCGAAGCCCACCGCGCTCTCGCCTTCGCCGACCGCGCCGTCCCAGCGCTTGGCCACGACGATGCCGCCGCGCGGGCCGCGCAGGGTCTTGTGGGTGGTCGAGGTGACCACGTGCGCGTGCGGCACCGGGCTCGGGTAGACGCCGGCGGCGATCAGGCCGGCGACGTGGGCCATGTCGACGAACAGGTAAGCGCCGACCTTGTCGGCGATGGCGCGGAAGCGCGCCCAGTCGACCACCTGCGAATAGGCGCTGAAGCCGCCGACGATCATCTTCGGCTTGTGCTCCACCGCGAGGCGCTCGACTTCGTCGTAATCGATCAGGCCCTGCTCGTTGACGCCGTACTGCACCGCGTTGAACAGCTTGCCCGAGGCGTTGACCTTGGCGCCGTGGGTGAGGTGGCCGCCGTGGGCCAGGCTCATGCCGAGGATGGTGTCGCCCGGTTCGAGCAGGGCGAAGTACACCGCCTGGTTGGCCTGCGAGCCCGAATGCGGCTGCACGTTGGCGTAATCGGCGCCGTAGAGTTCCTTGACCCGGTCGATCGCCAGCTGTTCGGCGATGTCGACGTACTCGCAACCGCCGTAATAGCGCTTGCCCGGATAGCCCTCGGCGTACTTGTTGGTCAGCGCGCTGCCCTGGGCCTCCAGCACGCGCGGGCTGGCGTAGTTCTCCGAGGCGATCAGCTCGACATGGTCTTCCTGGCGGCGGGCCTCATCGGCAATGGCCTGGGCGAGCTCGTCGTCGAATCCGGCAATACGGGTGGTGCTGGGGAACATTCGCGGCCTCGGGGAGAAGTTAAGCGGACGGGAGGGGGAGGACTCGCGCCAGACCGCCCACGGGCCCGGACAGCGCGCGGGCGGCCCGCCCGGGCTTGAAATCTCGGACCGGGCGGCCCATTTCCGCAACGCGGCCCGAGTGCCTGAACCGGCTCGGGCGGCTTGACGTAAGACTTGAAATGTTAGCCTAGGGGCGTATGGCGGCCAACCGCCAAAGCGCGGCTCGCGCCGTCCCGGCCCGGGGCGGACAATGGCCCCGCCCTTCCCCACCTCCCGGCCCGCCGCCGCCCGGCCGGCCGATTCGCCGACCTTGGATGCCCCGACCGTGAAATGGGTCTTCGTTTTCCTGTTCCTGGCCGCCGCCGTCTACGTGCATTTCCGCGGCCGGGTCCGCCACCGCCTGGGCCGGCAGCTGCTGGACCATTCCACGTTCATGGCCCCCATCAATGTGCTGATGTACGCCTGCTCGCGGGTGCCGACCACGCCGTTCCTGACCCCGGAGCAGCATTTCCCGGAGCTGGAGCCGCTGCGCGCGCGTTGGAAGGAGGTCCGCGCCGAGGCCCTGCATTTGCGCGAGATGCAGCAGATCAAGGCCGCCGACCAATACAACGACGTCGGCTTCAACTCGTTCTTCCGTCGCGGCTGGAAGCGCTTCTACCTGAAGTGGTACGACGAGGCCCACCCTTCGGCCGCCGAGCTGTGCCCGGTCACCACCCAACTGCTGCGCGAGGTGCCCAGCGTCAAGGCGGCGATGTTCACCGAACTGCCGCCGGGCAGCGAACTGCGCCCGCACCGCGACCCGTACGCCGGCTCGCTGCGCCTGCACCTGGGCCTGGAAACGCCGAACGACGACGCCTGCTTCATCGACGTCGACGGCCAGCGCTACAGCTGGCGCGACGGCGAATGGACCATGTTCGACGAGACCTACATCCACTGGGCGCAGAACGGCTCGCAGCACAACCGCATCATCCTGTTCTGCGACATCGAACGGCCGATGCGCTTCGGCTGGGCGCGCGGGCTGAACCGCTTCATCGCCAAGCGCCTGATCGCCGCGGGCGCCTCGCCGAACAGCGAGGGCGACAAGACCGGCGCGATCAACAAGATCTTCAAGTACTTCTATGCGCTGCGGCTCAAGTCCAAGGCGCTGAAGGAACGCAGCAAGGGGACGTACTACTTCTTCAAGTACGCCGCGGTGGTTGCGGTGATCGCGCTGATCGTCTGGTTGTAAGGCCACTGACGGTTGCCCGAGGCGCGGCGGAACCCGCCTGTCGTCGTTGCCGCGAAGGCGGGAACTCAGGGCTTCATCCAGGCATCGCTCTGAAGGCTCTGGATCCCCGCGTTCGCGGGGATGACGGCTTGGAGAGACGCGGCGGAACCCACCTTTCGTCGTTCCCACGAAGGCGGGAACCCATGGCTTCATGCAGACAGGACGCTGAAGTCTCTGGATTCCCGCGTTCGCGGGGATGACGGTTTGAGAGAGGCGCAGCGAACCCACCTTTCGTCGTTCCCGCGAAGGCGGGAACCCGGGGCATCATCCAGACATGACGCTGAAGGCTCTGGATCCCCGCGTTCGCGGGGATGACGGTTTGAGGGAGGCGCAGCGAACCCATCTGTCGTCGTTCCCGCGAAGGCGGGAACCCAGGGCTTCATCCAGACATGACGCTGAAGTCTCTGAATCCCCGCATTCGCGGGGATGACGGCTTGGAGAGACGCGGCGAAACCCACCTTTCGTCGTTCCCGCGAAAGCGGGAACCCAGGGCGTCATCCAAGCATGACGCTGAAGTCTCTGGATCCCCGCGTTCGCGGGGATGACGGTCTGGTCAGGACGCGGCAAACCCACCTCTCGTCGTTCCCGCGAAAGCGGGAACCCAGGGCTTCACCCAGGCATGGCGCTGAAGTCTCTCGATCCTCGCGTTCGCGGGGATGACGGTCTGGGGAGCCAAGACGGGTCAAAAAGGCCCTTCCACCACCGCCGGCACCTTGGCCCGAAAGGCCTGTTACTGGGGACCTCGGCCCCCGGATTCACCCTCCCGCAGCCTCCGCGCTGGAACCCGTCACCCGGCTGCGGGATAATCGGCTGTTCGCAACGCCCCCCGCCCCGCCCCGCGGCCCCTTCCGGGCCCGGCCAGGCGCGCCTCTGCTTCGGAGTCCGCATGCAATACATCTACACCATGAACGGCGTCAGCAAGACCGTGCCGCCGAAGCGTCAGATCATCAAGGACATCTCGCTGTCGTTCTTCCCCGGCGCCAAGATCGGCCTGCTCGGCCTGAACGGCGCCGGCAAGTCGACCGTGCTCAAGATCATGGCCGGCGTGGACACCGACTACAGCGGCGAAGCGCGTCCGGCCGCCGGCATCAAGGTCGGCTACCTGCCGCAGGAACCGCAGATCGACCCGGAAAAGACCGTGCGCGAAGCGGTCGAGGAAGGCGTCGGCGAAGTGCTCAACGCCCAGGCCGCGCTCGACGCGATCTACGCCGCCTACGCCGAGGAAGGCGCCGATTTCGACGCCCTGGCCAAGGAACAGGAGCGGCTGGAAGCGGTGCTCGCCGCCGGCGACGCCCACACCCTGGAAAACCAGCTCGAAGTCGCCGCCGACGCGCTGCGCCTGCCGCCGTGGGACGCGGTCGTCGGCAAGCTGTCCGGCGGCGAGAAGCGCCGCGTCGCGCTGTGCCGCCTGCTGCTGCAGAAGCCCGACATGCTGCTGCTCGACGAACCGACCAACCACCTCGACGCCGAGTCGGTGGAATGGCTGGAACAGTTCCTCGCCCGCTACACCGGCACCGTGGTCGCGGTCACCCACGACCGCTACTTCCTCGACAACGCCGCCGAGTGGATCCTCGAACTCGACCGCGGCCGCGGCATTCCGTGGAAGGGCAACTACACCGACTGGCTGGTGCAGAAGGACGAGCGCCTGAAGCAGGAAGACAACCAGGAAAAGGCGCGCCAGAAGGCGATCCAGAAGGAACTGGAGTGGGCCCGGCAGAACGCCAAGGGCGGCCGTTCCAAGGGCAAGGCGCGTCTGGCGCGCATCGAGGAGCTGCAGGCGGTGGACTACCAGCGCCGCCAGGAAACCAACGAGATCTTCATCCCGCCGGGCGAGCGCCTCGGCAACAAGGTGATGGAGTTCAAGAACGTCTCCAAGAAGTTCGGCGAGCGCCTGCTGATCGACAACCTCAGCTTTGTCGTGCCGCCGGGCGCGATCGTCGGCATCATCGGCCCGAACGGCGCCGGCAAGTCGACCCTGTTCCGCATGATCATCGGCCAGGAAAAGCCCGACTCGGGCGAGATCGACATGGGCCCGACGGTCAAGCTGGCGTACGTGGACCAGAGCCGCGACAAGCTCGAAGGCAACCACAACGTCTTCCACGAAGTCTCCGGCGGCCTCGACATCCTCAACATCAACGGCATCGAGATCCAGTCGCGCGCCTACATCGGCCGCTTCAACTTCAAGGGCCAGGACCAGCAGAAGATGGTCGGCAGCCTGTCCGGCGGCGAACGCGGCCGCCTGCACCTGGCCAAGACCCTGCTGCAGGGCGGCAACGTACTGCTGCTCGACGAACCGTCCAACGACCTCGACGTGGAAACCCTGCGCGCGCTCGAAGACGCTTTGCTCGAGTTCCCGGGCAACACCTTCGTGATCTCGCACGACCGCTGGTTCCTCGACCGCATCGCGACCCACATCCTGGCGTTCGAAGGCGACTCGCACGTGGAGTTCTTCCAGGGCAACTACCGCGAGTACGAAGAAGACAAGAAGCGCCGCCTGGGCGAGGAAGGCGCCAAGCCGCATCGTCTGCGCTTCAAGGCGCTGAAGTAAGCAAGAGGGCTTGGGTATGCAACCGTTCGACCGCTGGCTCAACAACGGCGACTTCAACGGCATACTCAGGCCCAACTTGTTGCCGCTGTATTGCGGCGACGACGGATCGGCCTTGGATGTCCAAGGCCGGACCGTCGTTTTCGCCGAAGGGATGGCGTTGACCGTCTTCGACGAAGACACCGGCGACGACGGCCGACCCGACCGCTTGTTCGCCAGCGGAACCGTCGTGCCGTCCCCCTGGCCGGTCGGGCGACGCTGGTACCTGGACATCGATGGCGACGGTCTTCGCCACGAATCCGACTTGAGCCCCTCTATATCGCCGCCTCGATAGCGGCCATCGGCACGGGAGCGATCACATGACCCTGATGCACGCATTCGAACTCGAAGGCCTGCGCCGCGCCGGCGCGCTGGTGTCTTCGATCCTGACCACGATGCGCGAGGCCGCCGTGCCCGGCGCAGTGTCGCGCGATCTCGACGCGATCGGCGCGGCGATGCTGCGCGAGGCCGGCGCGCGCTCGGCGCCGCAGCTGACCTACGATTTCCCCGGCGCGACCTGCATCAGCATCAACGAGGTCGCCGCCCACGGCATTCCCGACGGCACCGTGCTGCGCGCGGGCGACCTGGTCAACATCGACGTGTCGGCCGAACTCGACGGCTACTTCGCCGACACCGGCGGCAGCTTCGTGGTCGGCGAAGCCACGCCGGCGCAGCGCAAGCTGCTCGACGCGACCCTGGAAGCGCGCGACGCCGCCATCGCCCAACTGCGCGCCGGCAACCTCATCAACAGCATCGGCCGCACCGTCGAAGCGGTGGCCGCGCGCCATGGGCTGCGGGTGATCCGCAACCTCGGCAGCCACGGCGTCGGCCGCGCCCTGCACGAAGCGCCCGGCAACATCCCCGGCTACTACGATCCGCGCGACACCCGCCGCCTGCACGAAGGCATGGTCATCACCGTCGAACCGTTCCTGGCGACCCATTGCACCCACACCGACGAAGGCGACGACGGCTGGGCGATGCGTTGCCGGCGCGGGTTCGCGGCGCAGTTCGAGCATACGGTGGTGGTGACCTCGGGCGAGCCGATCGTGGTGACGTAACCAAGCCGCAGCGCCGCGCTGGACACCAGCAACGCCGATACGCCGCGCCGTCGTTCCGGCGCAAGCCGGAACCCCTTTCGACTTTGCTGTTCCGCGGGAACGAAGAGCCGAATCGAAATGGGTTCCGGCTTGCGCCGGAATGACGGGGCAGATCCCCCTCAACGCACCGAATCGCGAAGGAAAACCCCATGAGCTTCATGCAGGCATTGCGCCGCCGCTGGCAACAGGCCGACACCCTGGTCTGCGTGGGCCTGGATCCGGAACCGGCCAAATTCCCGGCGAAATTCGCCGCCGACGCCGACGCCGTGTTCGCCTTCAACCGCGACATCGTCGACGCCACCGCGCCGTTCGCCTGCGCGTTCAAGCCGCAGATCGCCCACTTCGCCGCGCTGCGCGCCGAAGACGCGCTGACCCGCCTGATCGCCCATATCCACGCCCGCCACCCCGACGTGCCGGTGATCCTCGACAGCAAGCGCGGCGACATCGGCAGCACCGCCCAGCACTACGTCGGCGAAGCCTTCGAGCGCTACCGCGCCGACGCGGTGACGGTGAACCCGTACCTCGGCCGCGACTCGGTGCAGCCGTTCCTCGACCGCGCCGACCGCGGCGTGGTGATCCTGTGCCGCACCTCCAATCCCGGCGCCGGCGACCTGCAGGACCTCGACGTCGGCGGCCGCCCGCTGTACCAGCACGTGGCCGAGAAAGTCGCGCGCGAGTGGAACGGCCACGGCAACTGCGCGCTGGTGGTCGGCGCGACCTGGCCGGAACAGCTGCGCGAAGTGCGCGCCATCGTCGGCGAGGTGCCGTTCCTGGTGCCCGGCGTCGGCGCCCAGGGCGGCGATGTGCAGGCGGTGGTCAGCAACGCCAAGACCGCCGACGGCACCGGCCTGATGGTCAGCAGCTCGCGCGCGATCCTGTACGCCTCGGGCGGCGAGGATTACGCCGAGGCGGCAGGCAACGCGGCGCGATCGCTGCGCGACGAGATCAACCGCTACCGCTGAGCGCAGCCGCCCGCATGCCTGCGCGCCTGGACGAACTCGATTACCCGCAACTGCGCGCGGCCGTGGCCGCGCTGCACGAACGCGGGCGGATCGACGAGGTCCGGCACGTCGCGATGGCCGAGGCGGAAGTGTTCCTGTGCCGCAGCCAGCGGCGCCGCTTCAACGTCAAGTTCGATCTGGCTTACGGCGCACTGCTGGAACCGGTGGACGAGTTCGCGCCGCAGGCGCTCGCGCGGATCGAACAGGAACTGATCGCGGCCGCTGTCGACGCGGTTTAACCAGAGGCGTTCGGCTTCGCCGCGCCCGCGCCGCAGCGCGCGGCCTGCGAAACCGAAAGCGCCGGTCCCGAAGGCCTTCGCGCAGCGGCGCCCGAACGCCGTCGCGTCGGGCGCGCGATCGCCTGCGCAGGCGATCTCAGCCTTCGTACGCGCGCAGCCCGCCGTCGCGCCAGACGAACAGGCCGGCCGATAAGGCATACGGCGAGCTGCGCGAAATCTCCTGCGCGATGGCGCGCAGTTCGGCCACGCTGTCGCCGTCTTCGCTGCCGCACACCAGCAGTTCGTCGCGCGCGGCGATCGCGAACACCGGTTCGCCGCGCACCTCGATGCGCTCGCGCCAGCGTTCGAACAGCAAGGCCATGCCGGCGTCGTAGTTGCGGTCCAGGCGCGCGGCGTAGCGGCCGCCGGCGCCCTTGAGTTCGAGCTCGGGCAGCCATCGGGCGAGATTGTCCAGGGCGTGCGCGCGCAGCGCCTCGCCGCGCAGCTCGCGTTGCTCGGCCTCCTTCGGCGAAAGGAAACTCATCGACGCCGGGGTGTCGACCACGTAAGTCAGCAGCAGATCGCCGGCCAGCGGTTCGATCACGAACGGCTCGTCGCTGCGGTGCGGCTGCGACGCGCGCAACTGGTTCATCGCGGTCTCGTGCCAACCGCGGGTCTTGATGACCGGCAGCACCACGCCCGCTTCGGCGGCCTCGTCTTCGCCGGACAGCCGTTGCTGCATCTCGCGCACCGTCGCCAGCTCGTCGGCCAGCACCGATTCCAGTTCCTGCGGATCGCTCAGATAGCGCTGGTAGACGTTGCCCAGCTGCAAACCGGCCTGGATTTCGCCGGGCAGCGGCAGGTCGATGCGCGCTTCGTTCTGGGCGCCGGGCACGATGCGGATGTGGGCGTCGGGAAACGCATCGCGCAGTTCGCCGGCGAAGCGCTGGGCGAAGGCCTGCAGGTCGAGGACGGCGGGGGCGGCGGAAGCGCCGGGTACGGCCGGCTTGCGGCCGAACAGCTTGCGGATGAACGACACGACCGGTTCCTTGTGGTCATTGGGGTGGGCCGACTATACCCCCGTGTCGCAGCGCATCACGGACTCGCCGCCGAGCCCGTCGCGATTCATCCGTCGAACGCGCACAGCGCGCCGGCGCGGTGCACGAACAACTGCGCCGACAGGCCGTAGGCCGAGTCGCGCGAAATCTCCGCGGCGATCGAGCGCAGCGCGCGCAGGCCGTGGCGGTCGAGGCTGTCGCAGACGATCAGCTCGTCGCGCGCGGCGATCGCGAACACCGCCTCGCCGCGCACCGGCACGCGCGCGCGCCAGTGCTCGAACAGCAGCGCCATGCTGGCGTCGTAGTTGCGGTCCAGGCGCACGGCGTACAGGCCGCCGTCGCCCTGCACGTCCAGTTCCGGCAGGAACTTGTGCAGGTTGCGCAGCGCGCAGGCGCGCAAGCCGTCGCGGTCGAGGCCGCGGCGCTCGGCTTCGGCCGGCGACAGGTAGTCCATCGAATCGGGGCGGTCTTCGGCATAGGTCAGCACCAGGTCGCCGGCCAGCGGCTCGATCACGAACGCGATGCGCGCGCCGCCGCCGATCGAACGCGCCTGCTGCTGCGCCAGCTCGTGCCAGCCGCGGGTCTTGAGCACCGGCAGGATCGCATCGTCGAGCGCGGCGTCGACGCCGCGGCCGAAACGCCGCTGCGCTTCGCGCGCCGCCGCGACCTGTTCGGCCAGCACCTGTTCCAGCGCCGCGGGCGCATCGAGGTAACGCCGGTAGCTGTGGCCGACGAAGCGGGTGTCGGCGAAACCGTCCGGCAGCGACCAGTCGATGCGGGTGTCGGCCAGCTGCGCGCCGAATCCGACCCGCAGCTGCGCCTGCGGCCAGACCGCGCGCAGGGCCTGGGCGTAGCGATCGGCGAAGGCGTGCAGGTCGAGCGGATCGGCCGGCGCATGCGGCTCGGGTCGCGGCCCGCGGCCGCCGAACAAGCGGTTCAACAACGACAACGACATCGCCGTTCCCTCCTTGGCCGGGCCCCCTGCCCGTCCCGGGCGACTATACGAACGCCGCCGTGACGGCCCGCCTCACGCCGCAACGCACGCGGCGAGCGCGAACGGCGTCGCTGCCCGGTAGGCTAGCGGGCATGGATTTCCCTGCCTCTCCCGCCCGCCGTCGCGTGCTGACGGCCTTGCTGGCCGCGCTCGGCGCGGCCGCCCTGCCCGGCTACGCCGCCGCGCCGGCGCCCGCCACCCGCATCGTCCTGCTCGGCACCGCATGCGGGCCGACGCCGAAGGCGCTGCGCGCCGCGCCGGCCAGCGCGGTGGTGGTCGGCGACGCGGTCTACGTGGTCGATTGCGGCAACGGCGTGGCGCGTCAACTCGCACTGGCGGGGCTGCGCCTGGGTTCGCTGCGCGGCGTGTTCGTGACCCATCACCATTCCGACCACAACGCCGACTACGGCAACCTGCTGCTGCTCGCCTGGGCCGCGGACCTGCGCACGCCGGTCGAGACCTGGGGCCCGCCGCCGCTCAAGCGCATGACCCGGCAGTTCCTGCGCATGAACGAGGTCGACATCCGCACCCGCATCGCCGACGAGGGCCGGCCCGATCCGGCCACGCTGATCCGTGCTCACGACTTGCGCGCCGGTGGCGAGGTCATGCGCGACGAACGCGTGCGGGTGCGCGCGGCCGTGGTCGAGCATCCGCCGCTGCGGCCCGCGTTCGCGTACCGCTTCGACACCGCCGACCGCTCGGTGGTGTTCTCCGGCGACACCCGGCCGAGCGCAGCGCTGATCGAACTGACGCGCGGCGCCGACGTGCTGGTGCATGAAGTCATGTACCTGCCGGCGCTGGAGAAACTGATCGCCAGCGAGCCGCAGGCCGCGCGGCTGCGCCAGCACCTGCTCGACAGCCACACCAGCGCCGAACAGGTCGGCCAGGTCGCGACCGCGGCGGGTGTGAAGACGCTGGTGCTCAATCACTTCGTGCCCGGCGGCGATGCGGCGCTGACCGACGAGGTGTGGCGAGCGGCGGTGGCGCCGCATTTCGCCGGCGAACTGGTGATCGGGCGCGATCTGATGACGCTGTGAGGTTGCGGGCTGAGCTCGGCGTCTGTGCCGCCGACGATTGCGGCGCCCGGGAAGACTTCAGCGCCCTGCCTCGGTGAAGCCCTGGGTTCCCGCCTTTGCGGGAACGACGGTAGGTGGCTTTCGCCGCGTCCGTTCCAGCCGTCATCCCCGCGAAGGCGGGGATCCAGAGACTTCAGCGCCATGCTTCGGTGAAGCCCTGGATATTCGGCTCCGCCGAGGTAAAGCGGAGCCCGCGTTCGCGAGAACGACGATAGGTGGCTTTCGCCGCGTCCGTTACAGCCGTCATCCCCGCGAAAGCGGGGATCCAGAGACTTCAGCGCCATGCCTCGATGAAGCCCTGGATTCCCGCGTTCGCGGGAATGACGGTAGGTGGGTTTCGCCGCGCTCTTGCCGGTCGTCATCCCCGCGAAGGCGGAGATCCAGAGACTTCAGCGCCATGCTTCGGTGAAGCCCTGGGTTCCCGTGTTCGCGGGAACGACGATAGGTGGTTTTCGCCGCGTCCGCTCCAGCCGTCATCCCCGCGAAGGCGGGGATCCAGAGACTTCAGCGCCATGCTTCGGTGAAGCCTTGGATGTTCGGCTCCGCCGAAGTAAAGCGAAGCCCGCGTTCGCGGGAATGACGGCAGGTGGATTTCGCCGCGTCCGCTCCAGCCGTCATCCCCGCGAAGGCGGGGATCCAGAGACTTCAAAGCCACGCTTCGGTGAAGCCCTGGATATCCGGCTCCGCTGAAGTAAAGCGGAGCCCGCGTTCGCGGGAACGACGGCCGGCAAGCCGCCGCGCTCTTGCAACCCACTTGGTACGACCCCGTCGCAGCAGCGAGAATGCGCAGTCGACATCGGAGCGCGCAATGGAGTTCTCGTACGAGATCCTGCTGGCCTTGTTCTTCGTCTCCATCGTCGCCGGCTGCATCGATTCGATCGCCGGCGGCGGCGGGCTGATCACCTTGCCGGTATTGCTGGCCGTCGGCATGCCGCCGGCCGCGGCGATCGCCACCAACAAGCTCGGCTCGGTCGCCGGTTCGCTCTCCGCCAGCGTGCACTTCATCCGGATCAAACAGGTGCGGCTGGCCGACATCCGGCTGACGATGGCGACGACCTTCGTCGGCGCGCTGCTCGGCGGTTTCGCCCTGACCCGGATCGACAGCTCGGTCCTGGGCTACCTGATCCCGGTGCTGCTGATCGGCTTCGCCCTGTACTTCGTGTTCGCGCCCAGCGTCGGCAGCGTCGACCGCGAAGGCCGGATCTCGCAGGGCGCCTACGCGGTCTTCGTCGCCCTGGCGATCGGTTTCTACGACGGCTTCTTCGGCCCCGGCACCGGCACCTTCTTCGCGATCTCGGCGGTGATGCTGCTGGGCTACAACATGATCCGCGCGACCGCCCAGGCCAAGGTGCTGAATTTCTGCAGCAACCTGGCCGCGCTGCTGTTCTTCCTGGCCAAGGGCGCGATCGTGTTCGAGGTCGGGCTGGCGATGCTGTGCGGGCAGGTCATCGGCGGCGCGCTCGGCGCGCGCCTGGTGGTGCGCAGCGGCACCCGGCTGATCCGGGTGGTGATGGTGTGCGTGGCGTTGGCGATTTCGATCAAGATGATCGTGAGCTAGCGATCGCGGGCGGGACTTCTGCACCGCCCACAACTCAGTCGCTCCGACGAAACCGCCGGCTCAGCGCAACGCGGCGCGCAACGCCGCGACCGGGAAACGCAGCCAGATCGCCGCGAACACCCCGGCCCGCACCAGCACGCCGCGCCGCGGCGCTTCGAACTTGCGGAAGTAACGCCACAGGCCGCGGTGCTTGTTCCATTCGACGAAGAACGGCCGCGAGCGGCTCGACACGCCGCGCACGTGGACCACGCGGATGCCGTTGGCCACCGCGATCGTGCCGCCGGCTTCGCGCACGCGCCGGCACAGGTCGAGGTCTTCGGCGTGCAGGCGGTAGCCTTCGTCGAAGCCGCCGATGCGCGCGAACAAAGCGCGCGGCATCAGCATCAGCGCGCCGGAGGTGGCCTGCACTGGCTGCAGGGCCTGGCTGTCGTCGGGCGCCACCGCCATTTTCGGCGCCGCCCACGGGCGCGCGATGCCGGCCAGCATCGCGCCGAAATCCGGGTCGCGCCGGCGCACCGCGGCGTCGCGCTCGCCCTGTTCGTTGACGAGGTCCGCGCTGAGCAAGCAGTCGCGCAGCGGCGCGCCGAGCGCGTGCAGACGGCGCAGGGTGTCGGGTTCGACCATGCAGTCGGGGTTGACGAAGGCCAGCCAGTCGTCTTGGTCCGGCTCCAGGTCGGCCGCGCCCTGGTTGCAGCCGACCGAGAAGCCGGGATTGTCGGGATTGGCGATGAAGCGGATGCGCGGGTCGAGCGAGGCCTGGCGCTGGACGATGTCGAGGGTGCCGTCGTCGGACTGGTTGTCGACCACGCGGATCGCGCCGACGCCGTCGCAGGCGCGCAGCCGCTCCAGGCATTCGTCGATGGTCGCGGCGCTGCGGTAGCTGACCACCACGGCCTTGAAGACCGGCCGCGCGGCCGGGTCAGAGGAAGAGATCACGTTGCATGTCCGGTGGGCCGACCGCGCTGAGGCGCTCGGCGAGTCGTTGGCGCAGGTCGCGCAGCGGGTCCTGCATCAGAAAATGGGCCAGGCGCGCATGCCAGTCGGGCCAGCGCGCGGCCAGCGCGTCCATGTCGCCGTCGCTGGGCCGGCCTTCGCCGGCGCGGGCGACGAAAGCGGTATCGCACAGCACGTTGCGCCAGCCCAGGCCGGACAGGCGCAGCGACAGGTCGGTCAGGGCGGCGTACCAGGAGCCGTAGCTTTGCGCGTCGAGGCCGCCGGCGCGGCGGCGCGCGGCGCCGCGCAGCAGCACGGCGTGGCCGATCGCGGCCGGCAGCTCCGGGTGCGCGGCCGGCATCTGCGCCAGCGCGCGCGCCAGCCGCTCGGCGTCGCCGGCGTCGGGGACCGGGTCGATCTCGCCGATCCGCGGCCACGACGCGGCTTCGCCGGCGTTGCACCACGGCGTCGCCGAGGCGATCGCGCCGTCGACGGCGAAGCTGGCCCGCAGGCGGCTGAGCCAGCCCGGCGCCGGCACCGCGTCGGCGGCGAGCACGGCGACGTCGGCGTCGCCGCAGGCCTTGAGGATTTCGTCGAGGTGCGCGACTTCGCCGATCGAACGCTGGCGCCGGCTGTAGTCGGCGCGCAGGCGCGTGCTTTGCAGCCAGCGTTCGACGATGGCGTAGCCGCGCGGGCCGGCCTGGGCGTCGTCGGCGAGCCACACCCGCGCGCCCGGCGGGGTGCAGGCGTCGAGCGCGGCGAGGCAGGCGTCGAGGGCTTCGTCGTCGACGCCGACGGGGACCACGACGATCGGCAGTTCGCTCATCGCGATGGCTCCGCGGGTGCGCGCGCAGGTGCTCGGGCGGATGCGGATGCTCGCGTGCCGACGCGGGCCGCGGTGGCGCGGATCGTGCCAGCGCGGCCGCCGTCGCCGCCGTGCGCGGCCGCGACGCGGACGACGCCGGCCGCGGCAGCGGCGGCGCGGCGGTGCGTCGGCGGGGGCGTGCGGCGATCGGCCATCGGAGCGTCGGTACGGGACGGCCCATAGTGTGCGGGATCGCGGCGGGCTGCGGGTGATGGCGGCGTCACCGCAGCCGATGCCGCGCCGTCCCCCTGTAGGAGCGGCGCAAGCCGCGACCGCGCCAATGCGGACACCGGCGCCACTGCGGTCGCGAGCGTAGCGACGAGGGCCGATGCGGCTCGCGCGGTCGTTGTGGTGTCGCGGTCGCGGCTTGCGCCGCTCCTACAGGGGGCGTTCGCGGCGATCGTCGGGGCGCAAAAAGCGCGGGGCCGGCTGATCGGCCGGCCCCGGGCGGTCGCGCGTCGCCTCGCGGCGGCGCGCTTACTTTTTCTTCTTCTTCGGATCCAGCGGTTCCATCGCGCGGAAGCGACGGCTGTACTCGTCGGTGAGGTTGCGCGATTCCTGCGGATTGCGCACCAAGGTCGGGGTAAGCAGGATGATGGTTTCGCGGCGCGTGGTCGACGAGCCCTGCTTGCCGAACAGCGCGCCGACCACCGGGATCCGGCTCAGGCCCGGCAGGCCGGCGCCGGTGCGGCGGGTCTCGTCGTTGATCAGGCCCGCCAGCAGCACGGTCTCGCCGCTCTGCACCGCGGCCTCGGTCTTGAGCTTGCGGCTGTTGATGGTGACGTTGTTGCTGTTGGCGTTGAGCCGCTCGCCGACCGAGCTGACCTCCTGCACGATGTCCATGAACACCATGCCGTCGCGGCTGACCCGCGGACGCACCTTCAGGATCACGCCGGTGTCGAGGTACTGCACCTGGCTATACGTGTTGTTGTTGCCCACGCCGGTGTTGACCGACACCGACTCGATCGGGATGCGGGTGCCGACGTTGAGCGTGGCCTCGGCGTTGTTGCGCACGAACACCGACGGCGTCTGCAGCACGTGCAGGTCGGTGACCTTGTCGAGCGCGCTGAGCACCGCCGCCGCGCCGTTCTTGACCAGGCTCCAGGACAGGCCGTCGCCGCTCTTGCCGCCGATGCTGGCGCCGATCGTGCTCCACTTCAGCGGCACGTCCGGATTGGTGCGCCGGTTGAGGTTGGGGAAACCGTTGTCGGTGGCGGCCTGTTCGAGGAACCAGTTCACGCCGTAGGACAGTTCGCCGGTCAGGGTGACTTCGGCCACCTGCGCTTCGATGTGCACCTGCATCGGCAGCACGTCGAGCTTCTCGACCACGTTGCGGATCGACTTCCACGCCTGCGGCGTGGAGCGCACCAGGATCGAATTGGTTTCCTCGACCGCGGCCACGCCGACCTTGGCGCCGTCGACTTCCAGGGTCACCGCGCCGTTGCCGGCCTGGCGCTGGCCGAGCGAAGCGCCGGCGCCGAGTCCGCCGCCGCTGCTGCCGGAGGACCCCAGGCCGCTGTCGCTGCTGCTCTTGCCGATGTCGGCGCTGGAGGTGCCGTTGCCGCTGTCGCGCAGTTCGGTCGATTCCAGGCCCGGCATCAGCGACGGCGAACCTTCGCCGCCGCCACCACCACCGCTGCGGCCGGCGCCGAACACTTCGGCCAGCCGGTCGGCCAGGTCCTTGGCCTTGATGTACTTGAGTTCCTGCGTATACAGCTGGACGCCGTCGCCGGCGCTGTCGATGCGGTCGAGCCAGTCCTTGATGTCGTCCAGGTACTCGGCCTGCGGGGTGATCACCATCACCGCGTTGGCGCCCTCGATCGGCATGAAGCGGAACATGCCCGACACCGGCGACTTGCTCTGTTCGCCGAACACCTTTTCCAGGTCCGCGACGACCTTGCTGGCCTTGCCCGACTGCAGCGGGAACACGCCGACCGACATGCCCGACAGCCAGTCGACGTCGAACACCTCGATCGTGCGCAGGTAGTTCTCCAGCTCCTGGCGGGTGCCGCCGACGGTCACGACGTTGCGCGCGTTGTCGACGTTGACGATCGCGTTCGGGCGCGCGTACGGCTTGAGGATCTTCTCCATCTCGGTCGCCGAGACGTACTTCAGCGGCACCGTGCGCACTTCGAAGCCGCGCGCGTTGGCGGCTTCGCCGGTGCGCGCGGACACGTTGCCGGCCAGCGCCTGGTCGGCCGGCACGATGTTGTAGCGGCCGCCGCTGTAGATCAGCCGCGCGTTGTTCCAGCTCAGCACCATCTCGAGCAGGTTCATCGCCTCGGAGGCGTTGACCTGCTTCGGCGTGGCGAGCGTGACCGTGCCCTGCACGCCGGGCGCGATCACGTAGTTCTGGCCGAGCATCTCGCCGAGGATGGCCTTGACCACCGCATGCAGCGATTCGCCCTCGAAGTTGAACGAGGCGGTGCCGGTGGTGCCCGGCAGGCCCGGCGGCGGCTTGGCCGCGGCGCCGCGGTTGATGACCTGGCCGGTGCCGCGGCGGATCTGCGCCTTGGGGCCTTCCTCGTCGGTCTTGGTCGGCAACGGTTCTTGCTCGACGCCGTTGCGCACCACGTGCACGCCGGCCGGCTCCGCGCCCGCGCCCTTCATCGCCTGCGGGTCGCCCTCGCGCTTGAGCTTCGGGGAAATCACGCTGGCGCACGAGGCCAACTGGGTGGCGATGATCGCCGCGGCCAGGGCGTGAGTGGCGAATTGCTGGGTTCGTTGCTTCATGCGTTCCACTCTGCGAGCCATCCTCAAGGCGAGTTGGCCGGGGGTTGGGCGGCTTGCTGCTGCCGCAGTTGCGCGCGTCGCGCTTCGATGCGCTTACGGATGGCTTCCATCTGGGCTTGCTCGGTCAGCGGCGCGGCCGCTTCGGTGCTTTGTCCCGGCTGCGGCTGCGGTTGCGGCTGCGCTTGCGGCGGCGGCACGTTGGCCTGCGGCGGCGGCGCGGGCCGGTTCGGCGCGGGCATCGGCATCGGCCGTCCGGCCGGCGGCGGGTTCGGGCCGGCGACCGCGGTCGGCGGCTGCCCGCCCTGGCCGTTGAACACGCGCAGGTCCAGCTCGCGCCGGCCTTCGGCGCCTTCGAACACGGCCCGGCGCGGCTCCAGCGAGGTCAGACGCCAGGCCGGATGCGACTCGGGCACCTCGCCGAGCTTGACCGGCACCGACTCGCTGCCGTCGGCCGGCTGCAGGATCGCCATCGACAGCTTCGGCGTGATCAGCACGCTGGTCAGCAGGTAATCGAACGCGGCCTGCTGGTTCTCGCCCTCGCCCTTGCCCTGCATGAAGAACGGCTTGGGCCGGCGGTCGTCGACGAACAGCGGGCGCGCCGCGATCTCGCCGTATTGGCTCAGCGGGCCGAGCGAGTCGGGCGGGCTCTTGCGCACCTGCGGCAGCGGCTTGACCAGGGTCGGGTCGGGCGGCAGCGCGTCGATGTGCCGGCCCATGCCGGCCAGCGCCAGCACCCAGGTCAGCAGCGCCCAGCCGGCCGCGGTGGCCAGCAGCCAGGTACGCGGGCTGGCGTCGTCAAGGCGCATCGGCACCTCCGCCGGCGTTGGCGTTGCCGCCGCGCGGGTTGGCCGCGGCGGCGGCGGCCGGATTCGGCCGCAGGTAACCGTAGAGGTCGAAGCTCACGTCGAGGCCGCCGTCGCTGGCCGGGCCGGCGCTGCCGGGGACGAAGTAGCCGCGCGTGGACAGCAGGTTGAGGTTGCCGACGAACAGGCGCGGCGAGCCGCTTTCCAGCGAGTGCAGCACCGCCGCGGTCTCCGGCGCGCCGCAGCGCAGTCGCACCTGCACCACCACGCGCGCGTAGCGGTCGCCGCGGCGCGGTTCGGCCAGCGGCGAGCGGTTGACGATGCCGCAGCTGCGGTTGCCCGGGCTGGCTTGCAGGACCACGGTCTCCAGGCGCTGGACCAGGCCGGCGGTGGCCAGTTCGGCGGTGTTTTCGGGCAGGAAGCCGGGGCGGCTGGACTGCTGCTCGCGCACGCGCTGGAGCAGGTTGCGCACCTGCGGCGCCTGCTGCAATTCCATGCGCTGGCGCAGCTCGCGTTCCTGCAGGCTGTGCAAGGTGTCGTCGGCTTCGAGCATCGGTACCGTCCACCACGGGTGGATCAGCACCGCGTAGGCGATGCCGAGCGCGGCGATCAGCAGGCCCAGGGCCAGCCAGCGCTCGCGGTCGGCGCCGAGTTGGCGCAGGCGGTTGCCGGTCACGTTAAGGGCCACGCGCGCCCTCCGCGTTCTGCGCCTTCGGCGGGCCGATCTCGGCGGTGAGGGTGAAGCGGTCGCGGCCGGTCGCCGGGTCCGGCTGGACCGCGCCGGTCAGCGCCGGCGAACGCCACAGCGGCGTGCCCTGCAATTTGCCGATCAACGACGAGGCTTCGCGGCTGAGGCCGATCATCAGCAGGCTCTCGTCCTCGATCGCGAGTTTTTCCAGGTACGTGGTGTCGGGCATGCGCCGGCTCAGTTCGTCGATGATCTGCACGGTGCTCGGGCGCGCGGCGCGGGTGCGGTCGAGGAAGGCTTGACCTTCGATCAGGTCGACCAGTTCCTGGCGCTGGCTCGCGGCCTGACGCGCGGCGTTGGCGTTGGCGGCGATGGCCTGTTGCAGGCCCTTGATCGCGGCGCGGCGGTTGTCCAGCACCTGCCACATCGCCGCGGCCAGGGCGAGCACGGCGACCGCGGCCAGGGCCAGGTTCCAGTAGCGGAACGGGTCGCTGCGGGTGCGCCGCTGCGCCGGCGGCAGCAGGTTGACCCCGAGCGGGACGCCGTCGCCGCCGGCCACTTCGATGCCGGCCAAGGTCGCCGCGAGCGGCCCGAGCGCCTGCAACTGCGGGTCCAGCGACTGGCGCGGCACCGCGACCAGTTCGGCGTCGATCTGGCCGTCGCCGTCGCGGCGCGACAGCACCCGCGCGTCGAACGCGACCGCGTCGGCGGTGAACGGGGTCTGCCGGTCGATCTCGAAACCGACCACGTCGCGCAGGCGGTCGGCGGCCGCGGCCGGCAGGGTCAGGCGCCGGCGCAGGCTCGCCGCCGGCGGCAGCAGCAGCCAACGCGGCAGTTCGGCCACGCGCGGCGGCAGCAAAGGCGCCAGCGGATCGGCGTCGGCGTCGTCGCTCCAGTCGGACAGGTTCGGCAGCAGGGCCAGTTCCTGCACCTGCTCGGCCTGTTGCAGGCGCAGGCGGATCTGACCGCCGTCGACCTGCAGCAGCAATCGCCCGCGGTCCACGCCGAGGGCCTGGCGCGTGCGCAACGGCAGCCAGGACGCCAGGGTGCGGCCCCACCAGGAGAAAAAGCCGCCCGCGCCCGGCGCGAGGCGCGCGCTGAGGCTACGCAACCGGTTGGCGGCCAACCGGCCTTCGGCTACTTGCGAGTTCATCGTGTTGAAGCTCCCTCCTCCCAACGCAGCGGGGTATAAGGCATTCCCGGCACCGCTCCCCCTCCCGCGCGCACGACCACCCGCAACACCGATTCGCGGCCATCCGTCAGCCGTGCACGGCTCTCGATACTATAGGTGCCGCTGCGTTCGCCGACGAGACCGCCGCCGACGCCGTCCGCTCCGGCACCCTGCAATTGTGACCCCGGCTGGTTTCTTTCCCGTTGACGTACCAGGTCGGCGCCGTTCAACCCCATAGCATCGAGCACTTCCTTGGCGGCGAAGGCCTGCTCGGGGCGCGTGCGGCCGCTGTAAACCGTGACCAGGGGCTCGATCCGCGCATACAGCTCGGGAGTGAAGCCCAGCACCTGTTCGAGTTCGGCCACGCTTTCGAATTCGGCGTCCTTGGCCCCGTAAGGACGCCCTTCCGATGAGTAATCGGCATCTTCGGCGCCGCCGGCCGGTTGCGTCAGGGTGTCGGCGTCGCGCCAGTCGATGATCGCGCCGGCCAGTCTCGCCGCGTCGGACTGCTCGAGTTTTCCCGCGTATTGCAGCAATCCGGTCAGCAGCTGCATGTCCGCCTGGTTGAGGTCGACCTTGCCGTTCTCGTCGACGATCTTGATCTCCAGCTGCGCCTCGCCGTAACGCCAGCGATTCGGGCGCCCGTCGGGCAGCCATTGCAGCTTCTGGTCGCTCATCGCGACCCGGGTCAGCGCGTATTCGACCCCGGCGCGCGCAGCGTTCTGCGCGACCAGGCCGCGCACCTGCACCCGCCCCTGCAGGTTCTCGGTGCGCGCGCTCAAGGCGAAGGCGCCGATCAGCGCGGTGAGCAACGCGATCACCCACATCACCAACAGCAGCGCCGCGCCGCGGGCCCTTGAAGGTCCGATAAAAGCGCCATCGCGACCCGCCTTCGCGTGCGCCGCGATCCGGGCGCCGCGAACGCAAGCCCCCGTCAGCGCGCCGCTGCGCTGCATGCCCCCCGACGCTGCCTCCAGGCCCGCGTCCATCACAGCTCCGGCACGAAGCCGCCGCCGGCGGCGGTGGCCAGCGGCAACGACACCACCAGCGGCGGCCAGGCGCGGCCGTCGCGGTCGGTCAGGGTGACTTCGACCAGCATCGGCAGTTGCTCGGGCTGCTTCCAGCTCTCCTGCCACTCGCCCATCTCGCCGCGCTGCGGATCCATGCTGCGGTAACGGAAACGCGCCGATTTCAATCCGTCCACCAACACCTCCGGCGGACGCGCGACGTTGTCCTTGATGGTTTCGCCGGCCAGCACCATCGACAGCTGCAACACGATCCGGGCCTGGTCGCCGTCGCCTTCGATGGAGAAATCGTGCAGATACGGCCCGCCCTGGCCGAGGTAATCGGGCAGGTCGGCGACGAAGCGCAGGCGGTCGGGTTCGCCGACGAAGCGCTGCGGCACCGCGGTGCTCTGGTCGAACGCGAACGGAATCGGCCGGGTCGCGGCGATGCGCCGGCGCAGGAAATTCTCCACCGCGCGCTCGCGCTCGCTGCGCTGGGCCAGGGCTTCGCCGCGCGCGGCGGTCTTGGTCGCCGCCGACAGCGTGGCGAAGGCCAGCGCCAGACCGGCGACCAGCAACACCATCGCCAGCAGCACTTCGATCAAGGTGAAGCCGCGCGCGATGCGCGGCGGCGCGGCGCGACGGCGCGGCGCGCGGCTCACAGCGGCACCTCGCTGCCGGCGGTGCTGCTGCGCAGGCTGCGCAACAGCAGGCGGCGGCCGGACCCGCCCTCGCCCCACTCCACCGCCAGCTGCACTTCGAACAGGCGCATGGCGTTGGGATCGATCGGCTGGTTGGACGGCGGCAGCTGGGTGTCGCGCCACTGGGCGATGCCGAGCGTCCAGCGGTAACGGCCGTTCTCGAACTGGCCGCTGCGCTGGCCCGGCGTCAGCCGCTCGCCGACGCCGACCTGATCCATCAGCGATTGCGCGTACAACGCGGAGCGGCCGGCGTCGGCCGACCAACGCACCTGCTTGGCCGCGCCGGACAGCGAGCCCAGCAACAGGGTCAGCGCCGCCGCCAGCAAGGCGAAAGCGACGATCACTTCGAGCAGGGTGTAGCCGCGCTGGCCGGCGCTGCCGCCGCCTGTGCGGCGCGGTGCGGAGCGCACGCGGCGCGCGCTCATCGCGGCGCCTCGCCGCGCTTGAGCTTGACCTCGCCCGTCAGCCAGGCGACGTCGACGTTCCAGGCCGCCTGCTTGGCGTGCAGCTTGACCCGGCCGCCGGTAGAGGCGCCGTCGGGAAAAAACATGATCGCGCCTTCGCCGCGGCGCGGTTGCACTTCGCGCGCGCCGGTGAAGACGATGCCGACCGTCTTGGGGATGTCGCCGCTGCGCCCGTTCGGCGCGCGCCAGGTGTGCGCGGCGGGATCGATGGTGAACTTCTGCGAACGGCCGGTGGCGATGGCCTGGCTGCGGGTGTAGCGCAGTTGCGCGGCGATCTGCTTGGACGCGCTGCGCAACTGGATGCCGGCGATGCCGCCGTTGATGGCGCCGACGGTCAGCACGCCGATCGCGGCGATCAGCGCGATCACCAGCAGCATTTCGAGCAGCGACATGCCGCGCTGGCGGGCGTTCGCCGCGGACGCGCCGCGCCGCGCGAGGCCCGGCGCCGGTGCGGCGGCGATCCGCGCCGCGGCCGTCGCCGCGCGCGCGGACGCGGCCGGCGTCGCGGCCGGTCCCTGGCGCCCTTCGCGGGCGAAGGGACTGTGCCGCGAAGCGCGCATCCAGCGGCCTCAGTTGTTCTTGATGTCGCCGTCGACGCTGCTGCCGCCCGGCTTGCCGTCCTTGCCGTAGCTCACCAGGTCGTACGGGCCGTTCTCGCCCGGCTGGCGGTATTCGATCGCATGGCCCCACGGATCCTTGAGCTCGGCTTCCTTGGCGTATGGCCCGAGCCAGCCGCTGGCGTCGGCGGGCTGCTTGACCAGTTCCTCGAGCGTGCCCGGCAGGCGGCCGGTGTCCATCTGGAACGAATCGACCTTGCCCGACAGGGTCTGGATCTGGCCCTTGGCGAGATTGTAGTCGCCGCGGTCCTTGCCGCCGAGCACGCGGTTGCCGACGAACGCCAGCACCGCGCCGATCAGCACGATCACGATGATGATCTCGATCAGGCTCATGCCCTGCTGGCGGGCCGGGGACGGGGAGCGGGTCATGGAGCGGAGGTTGCGCATCGTCGTCGTCATCCGTTGTTGGTGGCAGTGGCGCACTGCCGGGGTTGCAGTCGAATGGAGGATCCGCGGCGCCGGCGGCGGCCGACGTCACCGGCTTCGCTGGTGAACGTCCCGCGAACGCAAACGGGGTTGCAAGGATTCTGTTCCGCGCCGATTCGCGAAGTTCGCCGTTTCCGGCCATCGGTACAGGTTGCGTTCAAGCCGCGCGCATGAACAGGCGCATCGGCGTGATGCGGCGCGGCAAATCCGCGTCCTGGTTCGCGCTTTGGTTCGCGCCTTGGTTCGCGCATGCGGGCCTGCATCGGGACGGGGACGGCGGACGACGCGCGGGCGGCCATGCTCAGCCGATCTGGTTGGTGAGGTCGTACAGCGGCAGCAGCACCGCCATCACCACCGTGCCGACGATGCCGGCCAGGACTACGGTCACCACCGGCACCAGCGCCGCCAGCATGCGGTCCAGGGCCATGCCGGTGTCCTGCTCGAAGGTCTCGGCGGTCTTCATCAGCATCGTGTCGAGCGCGCCGGATTCCTCGCCGACCTGGATCATCTGCAAGGCCAGGCGCGGAAAACGCTTGCCCTTGGCCAACGCGGTCGACAGCGCCACGCCGTTCTTGACTTCCTCGGCGGCGGCGTCGACGTCGGCGGCCAGCACGCGGTTGTTGAGCACGTTGCGGCCGATGCCGATCGCGGTCATCAGCGGCACGCCGTTGCGCACCAGGGTGCCGAGCGTGCGCGCCAGCCGCGCGGTCTCGATCTTGGCGATCAGCGCGCCGACGAACTTGCGCTTGAGCAGCCAATCGTCGAGCGCCTCGCGGAACGCCGGATCGCGGCGCTTGCGGTCGAACCACAGCATCGCCAGCGCCGGCACCGCGATCAGCACGATCCACCACTCGCGCACGAAGGTGCCGGCCCACAGCACCACCTGGGTGAACATCGGCAGCTCGGCGTCGAGGCTTTCGTACATCGCGCCGAACTGCGGCACCACGTAGCCGAGCAGGAACAGCAGGCTGGCGCCGACCATCAGCAAAAGGATCGCCGGATAGATCAGCGCGTTGATGACCCGCCCCTGCAGCTGGCGGCTGCGTTCGAGGTAATCGTCGAGCCGCGCCAGGGTGTCGTGCAGATTGCCGCCGGCTTCGCCGGCGCGGACCATGTTGATGTACAGCCGCGAGAACGTGCCGTGCTGCCGCTCCAGCGCCACCGACAGCGAAGTGCCGCCGCGCACCGCGTCGCGGATGTCGGCGACCGTGCTCTTGGCGGCCTCGTCCTCGGGCATGTCGAGCAGGATGGTCAGCGCGCGGTCGAGCGGCTGGCCGGCGCCGAGCAGGGTCGACAGCTGCTGGGTGAACTGGACCAGGCGCGCGCCGGTGAACGGCTTGGGCTTGAACAGCCCGCGCCAGCTCGACCCCGCGCCCGCCTCCGACGCCGGCTTGGCCTCGACCGGCAGATGCCCCTGCTCCTGCAGGCGCTGCACGACCTCGACGCTGCTGGCGGCCTCCATCTGGCCGTCGAGCAGCTCGCCGCGGGCGTTGAGGGCTTTGTAGTGGAAGAGGGGCATGGGGCCGGGAATAGGGAATCGGGAATAGGGAGTCGGTTAAAGCAAAAGACGGGGCCGGGAATAGGGAATCGGGAATCGGGAATCGGTTAAAGCAAAAGACTCGGAACCTGGAGCAGGCTGGAGTGGGGACGACTTCGATTCCCCATTCCCCATTCCCAATTCCCGGCCTCAAGCATCCTCAGTCACCCGCAACACTTCCTCGATCGTGGTCAGCCCCGCCAGCGCCTTGGCGATGCCGTCCTCGTACATGGTGCGCATGCTCGCGGTCTCGCGCGCGATCTGCTCGATCTCGCCCATGCCGGCGTGGCGCATCACCGCGCGGCGCAGTTCGTCGTTCATGACCAGGAATTCCATGATCGTGGTGCGGCCGTGGTAGCCGCTCGGCGCGATCGCCGAACCGCGCGGGCGGTACAGGTAGATCTCGCCTTCGGGCTGGTAGCGGCGCAGCGAGAACTTTTCGATTTCCTCGGGCGAAGCGGGATATCTCTCGGCATGGGTCGGCTCCAGCCGGCGCACCAGGCGCTGGGCGAGGATGCCGTTGATGGTCGAGGTCAGCAGATAGTCCTCGACGCCCATGTCGAGCAGGCGGGTGATGCCGCCGGCGGCGTTGTTGGTGTGCAGCGTCGACAAGACCAAGTGGCCGGTCAGCGCCGACTGGATCGCGATCCGGCAGGTCTCCAGATCGCGCATTTCGCCGATCATGATGATGTCCGGGTCCTGGCGCACGATCGAGCGCAGGGCGTGGGCGAAGTCCAGGCCGATCTGCGGCTTGGCCTGGATCTGGTTGATGCCCTCGATCTGGTATTCGACCGGGTCCTCGACGGTGATGATCTTGACGTCGCTGGTGTTGAGCTTGCTCAGCGCGGTGTACAGCGTGGTGGTCTTGCCCGAGCCGGTCGGGCCGGTCACCAGCATGATCCCGTGCGGCTGGTCGAGCACCTTCTGGAACTGCGGCAGGAACTCGTCGGTGAAGCCGAGCTTGTAGAAGTCGAACACCACCGTTTCGCGGTCGAGCAGACGCATCACCACCGACTCGCCGTGCGCGGTCGGCACCGTGCTCACGCGCAGGTCGAGCTCCTTGCCCTGCACCCGCAGCATGATGCGGCCGTCCTGCGGCAGCCGGCGCTCGGCGATGTTGAGCTTGGCCATGATCTTGATGCGGCTGATCACGGCCGCGGTCAGGTTGGCCGGCGGGCTCTCGCCCTCGGCCAGCACGCCGTCGATGCGGTAGCGCACCTTGAGCCGGTTCTCGAACGGCTCGATGTGGATGTCGGACGCGCGCAGCTCGACCGCGCGCTGGATCACCAGGTTCACCAGCCGGATCACCGGCGCTTCCGAGGCCAGGTCGCGCAGGTGCTCGACGTCGTCGAGATCGCCGCTGCCCTCGCCCTCGGCGGTTTCCACGATCGCGCCCATCGCGCTGCGGCCCTGGCCGAACCAGCGCTCGACCAGATCGCCGACCTCGGCGCGCACCGCCACCAGCGGCCGGATCTCGCGCCCGCCGCTGGCCAGACGCAGGGCGTCGAGCTGGTAGCGGTCCTGCGGATCGGCCATCAGCACATCGACATGCCCCTCGCTCTCGGCGACCGGGCACAGCGCGAACTGCTTCATGAATTTCGGCGTCAGGCTGACGCCTTCGGGCGGCAGCTCCGGCGCGTCCTTGACGCTGACCAGGGGCAGCCCCAGCACCGCCGAGACGGTCTCGGCGTGATCGCGCTCGGACACCAGCCCCAGCCGCGCCAGCAAAGCCAGCAGGCTGCCGCCGGTTTCTTCCTGCAGGCGGCGGGCGCGGATCAGGTCGGCGTCCTTGAGCCGGCCTTTGGCCAGCAGGGCGTCGACGATGCGGGCGTCGACGGCGGCCTGGCCGTCGTCGTCGGCCGCGCCCAGGTCGGGGGCGGCGGTATCCGCATCGGTAGTGTGGGCTACAGCATTCACATCACGCTCCTGCGCATTCACTCACTGCCGAGTGACCTCTGACTTTAGCAGTTTCGATCGCGGTCTTTGCCAGTCCTGGCAAAGCCGCGAAAACCCCGCGCGCGGCCGCCCGCGAGCGCAACGGGAAAGTTAATACGCGGCCGTTTCAGCACGCGAGAACGCGAAATACCCAGGCGGATTTAAAGCCCCGGTCACATTTCTTTTGGTCGCAGCCGCGGCCCCCGGCTTGCCGGAGGCGATCCGTTGTGGCTGCGGCTGGCTGCCCGCATCCAGGCGCGGCCAGCCGCCCGGTCGTCAACGCTCTGCCGGCGACCGGACCACATCGCTCCATTCGCGCAAATCCGCCACCCGACCGCTGGACAGCGCCACGCCGACGCGGCGGCGCAAGTCTTCGTCGGTGCGCACGCAGGCCAGCGGCTCGGTCGAAGCTCCCGCCGTCAATCACAGGAAAGCAGGCGAACGCGCCTGATCGATGCAGCGATTCAACAATGCATCCACCTGCGCGGCCGTCGCGCGGTCGGCGAACGCCCATCGCGACGGCCCTGACTTGCCCGCGCGCCTGGACGGGGCTTGCGCCAGTGCGTCGGCGATGCGCTACAACGTTTCCGGCTCGATCGCGCCACCGAAAACAGGCGGTAGTCGTTCCACCGGCTCCAGGCTACGACCTGGAAATAACATCAATCCGCGCCGAAAGCCTCGTGGGCGAATCCTTGCAATGGGCCGTCGTAGTAATCCAGCACGATCATCGCCGCCTCCTGCGCCGCCTCGGCGTCGGCCAAGTCCAGCATGGCCGCAGCCACGGGCCGAGCGCGGGCCTCGAAGAGGGCGGCTGCGCCGCGCCGATGCCAGCGCTGCGCGCTAGGTACGAACGGCGCCCTCAACCATCGCCTTTCCTTGGCGGCGCGGTCTATTCATCCGCTCGCTGCCCGGGTCGCCCCGGATGTTGAGCCCGCCACTGCACCAGCGCGCGGATCAGCCTCGGCAGCCGCCACGCGAAGGTCAATCCGGCGCCCAGCAGCCCGGCGGTCAGGAGAAAGAACTCCAGTCCTTTTTCGAGCAATCCGGCATACCCGGCGGCGCGATACAGACATTCCATGAGGACGCCGACAAGCACCAGCGCCAGTTCCTGGTCGAACAGGTTGAGTACCCACCATGCGATCCGTCTCATTTCCGCATCACCGAATCGACACCGTTTTCGGTTGCAACGAGCGCCCCGGAAAACCCGGCGCGCGCCCTTTCAATCGGCCTCCATCCGGGCGTGCCCAGACGTTGGGTGCAAACTGCTATTGACTGTTTGTAACCGCTCGATACCGCCAGCTGCAATAAAGCGGCGTTACCGGGAACCGGGGCCGCCTGTCGGGATCCGCAGCCGGCACGACCGCTCGCCGCGGCGTCGGCTGCGCTTGCGCTCGCGCCGCGAACCGCTCGACTCACTTGGAGCAATCGACCCGCAGATCGATGCCGTCGCGCTCCTTGAGCACGAACGCCTCGATCGGCCCGGGCAGCGAGGCCGGAGCCTCGACCGGCTGCCCAGGTAAGCGGCGCAAATGCTGCAGGTACCTGTCCCGAAACGCGACCACCTGCGGGGCGCGTTGCGCGGCGCCTGCGCTGGTCAGAACGGAGAATATTAACTCGTCGTCATTGATCAAGATCAGCTCCGGGACGCCTTTGCATTCGAACTGAAGCGACTGCGATCGCGGATCTCCCGCCACTACCGTGATCCCCAACCGCCGCAACGGCTCGCCGGCGGCGATCGCCTGCTGGCGCAGGAGCGCGAAATCCGAACGACTCAACGGCGCTAACCGATCATGATCGGCCTGCAGAGCGGTCGGAAAGAAAAACACGACGAATCCCGCCGCCGCACACAACGCAGCTATCGCAATGACGATCTTTTTCATTCGATTCCACCACCTCATCGATGTTGCTGCTGCATACGCACCCGACCGCCGCCGATGCGGCGCAAAAAACAACGGGCGCCAGAGCGCCCGTTGTTTCGAACATCGACATCGGAGGCCACCAACTTACCCGACCCAAACCCGCGCATTGCGGAACATCCGCATCCACGGCGAATCCCCCGCCCAATCCTTCGGCGCCCAACTGAAGTTGGCCGCGCGCAAGGTGCGTTCGGGGTGCGGCATCAGGATCGTGGCGCGGCCGTCGCGGCTGCTCAGACCGGCGATGCCGTCGGGCGAGCCGTTGGGGTTCAGCGGGTAGCGCTCGGCGACGCGGCCGTCGCCGTCGATGTAGCGCAGCGCGATGTCGGCGGCGCTCTGATCGAGGTTGTCGGCGAAGCTGGCGCGGCCTTCCCCGTGCGCGACCGCGACCGGGATGCGCGAGCCGGCCATGCCGCGCAGGAACAGCGACGGCGATTCGACCACTTCCAGCAGGCCCAGGCGCGCTTCGAACTGTTCGCTGCGGTTGCGCAGGAACACCGGCCAGTGTTCGGCGCCGGGCACGATCGGCTTGAGCTGGGCCAGCATCTGGCAGCCGTTGCACACGCCCAGCGAGAAGCTGTCCTCGCGCGCGAAGAACGCGGCGAAGGCTTCGCGCAGCGCGCTGCGTTCGAGGATGCTGGTGGCCCAGCCGCGGCCGGCGCCGAGCACGTCGCCGTAGCTGAAACCGCCGCAGGCGGCGAAGCCCTTGAAGTCGGCCAGATCGAAGCGGCCGGAAATCAGGTCGCTCATGTGCACGTCGAAGGCTTCGAAGCCGGCCTGGTCGAACGCCGCGGCCATTTCGATCTGGCCGTTGACGCCCTGCTCGCGCAGGATCGCGACCTTCGGCCGCGCCCCCGTGTTGATGAAGGGTGCGGCGATGTCTTCGTTCGGGTCGAAGTTGAGCTTCGGCTTCAGCCCCGGCGCGGCGAAGTCGCGCGCGACGGCGCGTTCTTCGTCGGCGCAATCGGGGTTGTCGCGCAGCTTCTGCAACGCATGGCTGGTCGACCACCACGCATCGAACAACTCGTCCCAACGCCATTCGACGAGGATCTTGCCTTCTTCGCGGACCCGCACCGACGGCGCCGTGGTCGGCTTGGCGATGCGCTGGGCGCAGTCGATCAGGCCGTGACGCGCGACCAGGTCGGCGAACACCGCGCGGTCTTCGTCGTGGATCTGCACGATCGCGCCGAGTTCTTCGTTGAACAGGGTGCGGAACGGATCCTCGCCCCAGCCGTCGAGGCTGATGTCCAGGCCCAGGCGCGAGCAGAACGCCATTTCGGCCAGCGCGGCGAACGCGCCGCCGTCGCTGCGGTCGTGATAAGCCAGCAGCAGGCCGGCTTCGCGCGCGTCGCGGATCAGTTCGAAGAAATCGCGCAGGCGCTGCGGGCTGTCGAGGTCGGGCACGCCGAGTTCGTGGCGCGCGCCGTCGCCGGGCGCGCCGGCGAACGCCGGCAGGCCGTCCTGCGCGCCGGCGTGCGGATGCACCTGCGCCAGCACCGAACCGCCGAGGCGCTGCTTGCCGGCGCCCAGGCCGATCAGCCACAGCTCGGTCTCGGCTTCGCGCGACAGCAGCGGCGTGAGTTGCTGGCGCACGTCGACCACCGGCGCGAACGCGCTGACGATCAGCGACACCGGCGACACCGACTTGCCCGCGCTCTCGCCCGAGCCCCACTGCGCCTGCATCGACAGCGAATCCTTGCCGACCGGGATGCTCAGTTCGAGTTCCGGGCACAGTTCCATGCCGACGGCCTTGACCGCGTCGAACAGCAGCGCGTCTTCGCCCGGATGCGATGCGGCCGCCATCCAGTTCGCCGACAGCTTGATCCGGTTCAGCGATTCCACCGGCGCGGCGCACAGGTTGGTGATCGCCTCGCCGACCGCCATGCGCGCGGCCGCGGCCGCATCGAGCAGGGCCAGCGGGGTGCGTTCGCCGATCGCCATCGCTTCGCCGACGAAGCCGTCGAAACCGCTGAGGGTGATCGCGCAATCGGCGACCGGCAGCTGCCACGGGCCGACCATCTGGTCGCGCGCGACCAGACCGCCGACGGTGCGGTCGCCGATGGTGATGAGGAAGTTCTTGGCCGCCACGGTCGGATGGGCGAGCACGCGCAGGCCGGCTTCGCGCAGGTCCAGGCCGCTCCAGTCCAGTTCCGGCCACGGCGCGCGCGCCGGATAGCGGGCGTCGCGGTGCATCTTCGGCGGCTTGCCGAACAGCACGTCCATCGGCAAATCGATGGGCCAGTCGGCATCGGTCTTGGCGTTGTCGCCGTACACGGTTTCGACGGTGGCGCCGTAACCGACGACCAGACGCTCCTCGGCGGTGGCGTAGCCGACCACCGCGAACGGGCAGCGCTCGCGCTCGCAGATCGCGGCGAAATCGGCGACGCGGTCGGCCAGCAGGCCGAGCACGTAGCGTTCCTGCGATTCGTTGCACCACAGCTGCATCGGCGACAGCGACGGGTCGTCGCTGGGCACGCGCGCCAGATCGATCACGCCGCCGAGATTGGAGTCGTGCAGCAGTTCGGGAATCGCGTTGGACAGGCCGCCGGCGCCGACGTCGTGGGCGCTGTCGATCGGGTTGGCCGCGCCGAGCGCGACGCAGCGGTCGATGACTTCCTGGCAGCGCCGCTCCATTTCCGGGTTGTCGCGCTGCACGCTGGCGAAGTCGAGCGATTCGTCGCTGTCGCCGGAAGCGACCGAACTGGCGGCGCCGCCGCCAAGGCCGATCAGCATCGCCGGGCCGCCGAGCACGATCACCGCATGGCCGGGCTTCAAGCCGAGCTTGGCCACCTGCAAGCGGTCGATCGCGCCGAGGCCGCCGGCGAGCATGATCGGCTTGTCGTAGGCGCGGACGATCGCGCCCTGTTGGAGTTCGAAGCTGCGGAAATAGCCGTTGAGGTTCGGCCGGCCGAATTCGTTGTTGAACGCCGCCGCGCCGATCGGGCCGTCGAGCATGATCTCCAGCGCCGGCGCCATGCGCGGATTGAGCGCGCGTTCGCCTTCCCACGGCTGCGGCAGGGTCGGAATGCGCAGGTGCGAGACGCTGAAACCGCACAGGCCGGCCTTCGGGCGGCCGCCGCGGCCGGTCGCGCCTTCGTCGCGGATCTCGCCGCCGTTGCCGGTGCTCGCGCCCGGGAACGGCGCGATCGCGGTCGGGTGGTTGTGGGTTTCGACCTTGATGCAGAACGCCGAATCGACCTGCGCCTCGGCCGCGTAGGCCTGGGTGCCCGGCTGCGGGCGGAACCGGCGCGCCGGGTAGCCTTCGACCACCGCGGCGTTGTCGCTGTACGCCGAGAGCGTGTTCTCGGGCGTCTGCGCGTGGGTGTACTTGATCATCTTGAACAACGACTGCGGCTGCTCGCGGCCGTCGAGGGTCCAGGATGCGTTGAAGATCTTGTGCCGGCAGTGCTCGGAATTGGCCTGGGCGAACATCATCAGTTCGACGTCGGCCGGCATCCGGCCGAGCGCGGCGTAGCGCTCGCGCAGGTAGGCGATCTCGTCCTCGGCCAGGGCCAGGCCGAGGCGGGCGTTGGCCGCTTCCAGCTGGTCCAGGGCGATGCGTTCGAGCTCGCCGCGCGCCGGCACCGCGAACAGCGCGGCCGCGTCGTCGCGCGATTCCAGCAGCGACTGGGTCATCGGGTCGTGCAGGACTTTGGCCAGCGCGCCCTGGGTCGGCGCATCGGCGGGCCATCCGGCGAGGTCGTAGCGCAGGCCGCGCTCGACCCGCTTGACCGGCTGGCCGGCGCCGCGCAGCAACTCGGTGGCCTTGCTGGCCCACGGCGACAGCGTGCCCAGGCGCGGCGTGGCATAGCGCGAAACGGCGTGGCTTTCGCGCGCCGCTTCGCTGGATTCGGCCTGGAGGATGCGGCGCAGGGTGGCGCCGTCGGGCGCGCTGCCGGGCTCGGGCTCGACCCAGTACACGGGCCAGGCATCGAGCAGGCGGACAGCGGGATGAAGGGCGGACAGGCGGGCTTGCAGCCGCTCGCGGCGGAACGAAGACAGGGCCGAGGGGCCCTCGAGGACGATCATGTCCGAAGAACCGTGCAACGCAGGGCCCGGTATTGTACCCAAAAGCCCGCCCGGGCTCGGGACTGCAGGCGGCCGGCCTGCGCGCCGGGTCGGTATCTCCCTGCAGGAGCGGCGCAAGCCGCGACCGCGACCTCGCAACAGCCGGCGCCAGCCCGGTGTCCGACCCAAGGTCCCGCCCTCGCGGCTTGCACCGGTTTTTGCGAGGTCGCGGTCGCGGCTTGCGCCGCTCCTACAGGTAGCCCATGCGGCTCCAAAACGCCGAAAGGCCCGCGGGGCGGGCCTTTCGGGGGAAACGAGCGCGCTGGGATCAGCCGCCGACCGGGGTCGCCACCGCCGCCGCCGGCTTGGCCGCGGTCTTGGACTCGGCCGCCAGCTTGTCCAGCGCCTCGCGCAGCTGCGCCGGCGGGACGTAGCCGCCGAGCTGGACGCCGTCGGCGTTGAGGATCATCGGGGTGCCGGTCAGGCCGGCGCGCTGGCCGACGTCGTACTGCTGCTCGACCGTGTTCTTGCACTGCTTGGCCGAAACCGCGCCGTGGTCGGACTTGGCGTCGGTCAGGGCCTTGCGGCGGTCGGCCGCGCACCACACCGAGACCATCTTCTTGTAGTCCTCGCTGCCGATGCCCATGCGCGGGAACGCCAGGTATTCCACCGCGATGCCCTGGCGGTTGTACTCGGCGATCTCGCTGTGCAGCTTGCGGCAGTAGCCGCATTCCACGTCGGTGAACACCGTCACCGTGTGCTTGGGATTGGCCGGGGCGAACACGATGCGCTCGCTGACCGGGATGGTCTTGAGCAGGTCGCGGCGCATGCCGGCCAGGGTGTCTTCCATCAGGTTGCGCTTGACCTGGGTGTCGAACAGGGCGCCGCCGGAACCCGGCAGGAACAGGTAACGGCCGTCGTCGCTGACATAGACCACCTGGCCCTGGACCAGAGCCTCGCGGAAGCCCGGCATCGGCGCGGCGCCGACCTTGTCGATGTTGACCTTCGGGTTGAGCGTGCGCACCGCCGCGACCGCGCGGGCGTCGGCGCTGCCGGCGGCGACCTTGGGGGCGAGGCCGGCGGCGGCTTCGGCGGCCGGCTTGACCGGGTCGGTCTTGGCCGCCGCGGCGGCGCTCTGCGGCGCCTGGGCGCAGGCGGACAGGCTGATGGCGCCGAGCACGGCGAACAGGATGCGCTTCATTTGCAGTGAATCCTTGGCGGGAGCGAGTGGGCGGTTGGACCGCCCGGGAGACAGTAGGTTCGGCCGATTGTGGCACGGCGGGGGTTTGCAGTTCGTGTTCCGCGACCCGGGTCACGCGGGCGGCGGCGGGCCTGGGTCACGGGATCCGCATCGCGTTCGCGGGCCGGCTGCGGGCCCTCCGACGCGGATCGTCCGACCGCCGATGCGCCCCGCCGCCGGATTGCGCGGGTACGGCGGCCTGTCCCGGCCGAACCGCCGAGACCGGCCCGCCGCCACGACGATGCCCGCGTCCGCCCGGATTGACCCGTGCCGGCGTCGGGCGTAAGACCTGGAGACGCCGCTATCGGCACACAGGCGAGTCGACATCAGGAGCGAGGACATGGCGATCGATCCCACCGTCGCTGCCGGAGCGGCGGCGCGAACAGGACGCGGCGCCGCCGCGACCTTGCCGATCCGCGTCCCGGCCGCCGCGGTCCGGGGTCCTCGTTCCGCGCCCGGCCGGCGTCCGCGCAATCGGCTTGGTTTGATCCTGTGCTGCGCGTTGACCGGCGTGAGTTTCACCGGCGCCAGACCCGTCCATTCCGGGGAGATGCCCGTGAGTTCTTCCTCCGCCAGCAGCGGCGCCGCTTCGGCCGCGCCCGACCGCTCCGCGCGCACGAGCCTGCAAGACCCCTCCGGCGCCGCGGTCGAAGTCGAATTCGCCTACCGGGCCGACCGGCGTTCGGTGCAGGTCCGCTACAGCGTGCGCAACAGCGATCCGCGCACAGCCCTGGCCGTGTTCGACCGCGGCGGCACGCACGAGGTGCGCAGCGGCCGGCACGCGCTCGGCGCGATCGCCGCGCCGACCGTGACGGACGCGGACGGCGATGTCGAATTGCGCCACGCGGCCTTGCCGCTGCCGGATCCGGCGCCGTACGCGCCGTCCCGGCCGATCGCGATCAAGCTCGCGCCCGGCGCCTCGCTTGCCGGCCGGTTCGAATTCGCACTGCCGGGCGCCGCCGCGCCCAAGCGCTTGCGCTGGTGCCTCGGCGTGATGGCGTTCGATGCCGGCGTGTTCGACCCACCGCGCGCGACCGACTACGGCGACGTGTCGGCGGCGACGTTCGCGGCGGCGGACAGGCAACGCCTCCTGTGCACGCCTTGGTTTGTCGTCGCTACGCAGGCATTCGAACCTTAGAAACGCTCGCTGCGCAGCGCGCGATGGCGGCGCGGGCCGGTTCGCGGCCGCGCGCGAGCGCGGCGCATCGCGAGCCTGCGCAGACCCCGGCGAGCGGTCCGCTGCGGTTCAACGGCCGCCGGCCGCTGCGGCCGGCGTCGGCACGGCCGGCGAAACCGCGGCCTGCGCCGCCAGCTTGTCCAAGGCCTCGCGCATTTGCGCCGGCGGCAGATAACCGCCGAGCTGGACGCCGTCGGCGGTGAACACGCTCGGCGTACCGAACGCGCCGACCCCGATGCGCTCGCCGAGCCGGTAGTGGCGCTCGACCGGGTTGTTGCAGGTCGCGGCCGGCAGGTCGCGGCCGGCCTTGATGTCGGTCAGGGCCTTGCGGCGGTCGGCCGCGCACCACACCGACACCATCGTCCTGTAGTCCTCGCTGCCGATGCCCATGCGCGGGAACGCCACGTACTCCACCGCGATGCCCTGGCGGTTGTACTCAGCGATCTCGCTGTGCAGCTTGCGGCAATAGCCGCATTCGGCGTCGGTGAATACGGTGACGGTGTACTTGGGATCGGCCGGCGCGAACACGATGCGCTCGCTCGCCGGAATCGTCTTGACCAGCTCGCGGCGCACGACCGCGATGCTGTCCTGGGTCAGGTTGCGCTTGGCCTTGATGTTGAACAGCGCGCCGCCGGTGCCGGGCAGGAACAGGTACTCGCCGTCGTCGCTGACATAGACCACCTGCCCCTGCACCAACGCTTCGCGGAAGCCCGGCAGCGGCGCCGCGCCGACCTTCTCGATGTCGGCGGCGCTGTTGAGGGCGCGCACCGCCGCGACGGCGCGCGCTTCGGCGCTGCCGGCGGCGACGGCGGGTGCGGAACCGATCGCGGGTTTGGCCGCGGCCGGCGCGGCAGCCGCCGGCTCGACCCGGGCCGGCTGCGGCGCCTGGGCGCAGGCGGGCAGGCTGAGGATCGCGGCTACGGCGAAGAGGAAGCGCTTCATTGCGGTGTCTCCCGAACGGACGAGCCAATCGACCGACTCGGAACAGCGGAGTTCAGCGCCGCGGCGCGTGCGGCGACGGACGGTACGCGCTCCGTGAGCCGGGTCACGCAGGCGCGGCGCACCTGTGGTCCGCAAGACATCGTCGCCGGCCGCGCGCCTGCGGACACAGGCCGCCGCCGCGCATGCGGCACGGCGTGAATTCAGCCACGCGGATGGTGCTTCGAATGCAGGCGCTTGAGCTGCTCGCGCGCGACCAGGGTGTAGATCTGGGTGGTCGACAGCGAGCTGTGGCCGAGCAGCATCTGCAGCGCGCGCAGGTCGGCGCCGCGGTTGAGCAGATGGGTGGCGAAGCTGTGGCGCAGGCCGTGCGGGCTGATCCGGGCCGGATCGATCCCGGCCACCGCGGCGTAGCGCTTGACCAGATGCCAGAACGCCTGCCGGCTCGGCGCTTCGCCGCTGGCCTCGACGAACAGCGGCGCCAACGCGCGCTTGCCGGCGAGCTTCGGCCGCGACTGGGCCAAATAGCGCTCGAGCCAGTGCTGCGCCTCCTCGCCGAGCGGCACCAGCCGTTCCTTGCTGCCCTTGCCCATCACCCGCAGCACGCCCTGGCGCAGGTTCAGCGCGGTCGCCGGCAGATGCACCAGTTCGCTCACGCGCAGGCCGCAGGCGTACATCAGCTCGAGCATGGCGCGGTCGCGCAGGCCCAGCGGCGCGTCCACCTCGGGCGCGGCCAGCAATGCGTCGATCTGGCTTTCGGCCAGCGCCTTGGGCAGCGAACGCGGCAGCTTCGGCGGCGCCAGCAACGCGGTCGGGTCGTCGCGGCGCAGACCGCGGCGCAGGCGGAACGCGTAGAACGCGCGCAGCGCCGACAACAGGCGCGCGTTGCTGCGCGGCGAATAGCCTTCGCGGGTGCGCCAGGACAGGTACTCGAACAACGCCGCGCGATCGGCACCGGCCAACCCCGCGCCGTCGCGCCAGCGCGCCAGGCCCTCGAGGTCGCGGCGATAGCTGTGCAAGGTCTGCTGGGCCAGGCCGCTTTCGGCCCAGATCGCATCCAGGAACGACGCGATCGCGTCGGCATCGGCCGGTTGCAGCGGCGGCAGCGACATCGCCTGGGTGCGGCGTTCGGCGGGAGTGGCGGTCATGGGGGGGAAGCTTAGAACAGCAGGAGTGAGCGTAGAGGAGTGAGGAGTGAGCGTAAGCCCGAGCGCATTCGTCGCGCTTTTGCTCACTCCTCACTCCTCCACGCTCACTCCTGCCTTTATCCTGACGCGATGACCGCACCCGCCGCCGACACCGCCGCCCCGCCCGACCGCCCCGCCGCGCTGATCGGCTGGCGCCTGTTTTCGCTGCTGTACGACTTCTGGCCGGTGCTGGCGCTGTGGATGCTGATCGGCGCGGCGATGGTGGTGTTGTTCACCGTCGCCGGCCACGACACCCACGAGAACATCCGTCCGCTGACCGCGTGGTGGTTCGCCGAATGGACGCTGTGCTGGCTCGCCGCCGGCGGCTACGCGACGCTGAGCTGGCGCCGCGGCGGCCAGACCCTGGGGATGCGGCCGTGGCGGCTGCGGGTCGTCGCCGCCGACGGCGGCGCGCCGGGCTGGAAAGCGCTGTGGCTGCGCTACGCGGTCGGCACGCTGTCGCTTTGGCTCGGCGGGCTCGGATTCTGGTGGGCGTGGTTCGACCGCGAGCGGCTGACCTGGCACGACCGCGCCAGCGGCACGCGCATGCTGCGCCTGCCCAAACGCCCGCGCTGATCGGCGGCTTCCTGTACTACGGCATCGCGGCTGCGACGTAGGCCGCGATGTCCGTCGTTACGCGGGAATCGGCATCGCGCCGGCCGTTGCGGTGGCACGGTCGCGGCTTGCGCCGCTCCTACAAAAAGCTGCCCTGCCTCGGCCGCTCCCTGTAGGAGCGGCGCAAGCCGCGACCGCGACATCGCAACCGCGACGCAAGCCGCCATGCCCGTCGTTGCGAAGGGAATCGCAGTCGCGCCGGCCGTCGAGGCGGCGCGGTCGCGGCTCGCGCCGCTCCTGCAGGAAGCGGCGGCCGCGACTAGCCGGACCGCCGTCGGAACAGGAACGCCGACACCGACAGCATCACCACCGTCGGCGCCAGATACGCCAGGCGGAAGTCGAAGCGGAACACCTTGGCCAGTTCGACGAACTGGTTCTGCAGCAGCCAGAACATCAGCGCGAACACGATGCCGATGAACAAGCGCTTGCTCATGCCGCCGCTGCGCAGGCTGCCGAACGCGAACGGCACCGCGGCCAGACACAGCGCCAGCACGTTGAGCGGGTAGAACCAGCGGCCCCAGTAGTGGGCTTCGAATTCGGCGGCGTCGAGCTGGTTGCGCTGGCGGTCTTCGATCGCCTTGTGCAAGGCGGCGGCGCTGAGATAACGCGGCCGGTTGGTCCCGCTCATCAGCGCCGAGCTGTCCAGCTTGGACTGCCAGCGCTCTTCGGCGACGTGCTTTTTCTCCGCCGATTTCTCGTGGAAGGTGATGCGGGTGACGTCGCGCAGCAGCCAGCCGCCGGGGCGGTGCTCGGCGATGCCGGCGACCGCGATCGACGCCAGCCGCCCGTCCGGGCCGAACTGGTACAGGTTGACGTTGCGCAGCTCCAGCCAACGGTCGGCGCCCTGGCTGCGCTCCTGGCCCTGCGAGGCGGCCAGGATCACATCGCCCTCGCGCGCCCACAGGCCGGAGTATTCGGCCACGACCTGATTGTTGGACTTGGCCGCGGCCTTGAGGCTTTCGGCGCGGCGCTGGGCTTCCGGCGCCACGGTCTCGCCGTTGACCACCATCGCCAGGGTCAGGATCGTCAGCGCGCCGGCGACCGCCAGGCTCAGCCGGCGCCGCGACAGGCCGACCGCACGCAGCACGGTCAGCTCCGAGGTCGAGGCCAGCTGGCCCAGCGCCATCAGCGAACCGACCACCGAAGCGTAGGGGAACAGCGCATAGGCGCGGCGCGGCACGGTCAGGGCCATGTACGCCAGCGCCTGCATGATGCCGTAGCGGCCCTTGCCGATATCGCCGAATTCGCCGACGAAGCTGAGCATGAAATCCAGGCCCAGCAGCACCGCCCAGGTCAGCAGCACGGTGCTCAACACCACCTTGCCGACATAAATGTCGTGGATTTTCGGGAACGGCTTCATGCCCGCGCCCTCCGCCAGCCCAGGCGGCCGTCGCGCAGGTACATCCACAGCGCCACCGCCAGCAGCGGCAGGCTCAGCCACCACAGGCCGAGCAGGCTCGGAATCTTGCCGTCCTCGAGCCAGCCGGTGCCCATCATCATGAAGTTGAAACCGATCAGATAGGCCAGGAAGCCGATCAGCATGCTGCCGTAGCGGGCCTGACGCGGGGTGCTGCGCGCCAGCGGGATCGCCAGCAGGGCGAACGCCAGCGCCAGCAAAGGCGGGGTCAGGCGGTAGTTGAGCTGGGCCCAGGCTTCCGGGCGCGGATCGCCGACCAGTTGCAGGGTGGTCAGCATTTCCGGCGATTTGGGGTCGTAGCGGTCTTCGTTCGCCGGCAGCATCACGTCGTTGCGCTTGTAGCGCATCAGCCGGTAGTTGAGGCCCTGGTCGACCGGGCCTTCGACTTCGAAGCCGTCGTCCAGGGTCAGGTAGCGCTCGCCGCTGGCGTCGACGGTCAGGCGGCCGGTCCTGGAGGTGGTGATGTCGCGCCGGTCGGGCTTGTTGCGGTAGATGAAGACCCGGTCGAAGCTCTTGCCGTCGTTGGACATGCCGCCGACGTAGATCACCCCGCCGCCGTTGGGCAGGCCGGTGAAGGCGCCCGGCTCCAGCCCGGCCACGACCAGGCTGCGGTTGGCCTCGTTGATCATCTGGCGCGAGGAGCGGTCGGCCCACGGGCCCAGCCACAGCGAGCAGGCGCCGACCACCAGCACGATCGGCCCGGCCACCAGCAGCAGCGGCTTGAGCAGCCGGCGCGGGCCGACGCCGACCGAGGCGATCACCGGCATTTCCGAATCGCGGTACAGCCGGCCCATGCCGAGCATCAGCCCCAGCATCAGCGCCAGCGGCAGGATCAGCGGCAGCCACTTGATCAGCACCAGGCCCAGCTGGATCAGCATCAGGCCGGCCGGCACCTTGCCCTTGGCGATGTCCTCGAGCACGTCGGTGAAGGCGCCGCCGACGCAAACGATCAGCAACACCACCAGGGTGGCGAAGATCGCCTGGGCGAATTCGCCGGTCAGGTAACGGTCAAGCTTCTGCATGAGGCGTGAGGGCGCGCTTCGGAATGGGCTTCGGCATCGGGCGGGCTTGCTTTAAACTCGGGGGTTCGTTCGACGGCGGGCCTGCCTTCGCCGCCCGGAGACCGGTTCGATCCAGGCTCCGGAACGCCAAGGCGGGCCAGGCCCCGGTCGCGAGTCCTTCCGCGCCCCGCGTCGCCGGCCGTCCGCCGGTTCCGCGGTCCGCCCCGCAAGGCATGCCGCAGGGCATGCGTTCTCAGGATCGGCCTCGGCATAGCCGGACGATTGTACGTACTCACCTTCTTATCTGCTCGGGAATCTGTTGGATGACCCTCGAATTCGACCTGAACCGCGACGCTGCGGCCGCCGCTCAAACCGATTGCGTCGTGGTAGGCGCCTTCGCCGACAAGACCCTGACCGCCGCCGCGCGAACGCTGGATGAAGCCAGCGGCGGCCGCCTGACCGTGCTGCTCGAGCGCGGCGACATCAGCGGCAAGACCGGCAAGACCGCTTTGCTGCACGACGTTCCTGGCGTGGCCTCGCCGCGCGTGCTGGTGGTGGGCCTGGGCGAGCCGGGCAAGTTCGGCGTGGCCCAGTACCTCAAGGCGGTCGGCGATGCGGCCCGCGCGCTCAAGGCCGGCCCGGTCGCGCACGCGCTGCTGACCCTCAGCGAAGAGCCCGTCGCCGGCCGCGACGCCGGCTGGGCGATCCGCCAGGCCGCGATCGCCGCCGACCACGCCTGCTACCGCTACACCGCCACGCTCGGCAAGAAGAAAGACGAGCCGGGCCTGCGCAAGCTGTCCATCAGCGGCAGCGATGCCGCCGCGCTCGCCCACGGCCAGGCCATCGCCGCCGGCGTGCAGTTCGCGCGCGAGCTCGGCAACCTGCCGCCGAACATCTGCAACCCGGCCTACCTGGCCCAGCAGGCGAGCGAATTCGCCGCGCGCTTCGGCAACACCGAATGCGAAGTGCTCGACCGCGCGCAGATGCAGGAACTCGGCATGGGCTCTTTGCTCGCGGTCGCGCGCGGCTCGGCCAATCCGCCCAAGCTCATCGTGCTGAAGTACAACAACGGCGGCGATGCAAAGCCTTATGTGATGGTCGGCAAGGGCATCACCTTCGACACCGGCGGCATCAACCTCAAGGTCCAGGGCGGCATCGAGGAGATGAAGTTCGACATGTGCGGCGCGGCCTCGGTGATGGGCGCGTTCGTCTCGGCCGTCGGCATGCAGCTGCCGATCAACCTGGTGGTGATCGTGCCGGCGGTGGAGAACATGCCCGACGCCGACGCCTACCGTCCGTCCGACGTGCTGACCAGCATGTCCGGCAAGACCATCGAAGTCGGCAACACCGACGCCGAAGGCCGCCTGATCCTGTGCGACGCGCTGACCTATGCGCAGCGTTTCGAACCGCAGGCTTTGCTCGACGTGGCGACCCTGACCGGCGCCTGCGTGGTCGCCCTGGGCAAGTTCGCGACCGGCCTGATGAGCAAGGACGACGACCTCGCCGCCGAACTGCTCGGCGCCGGCGAACAGGTGTTCGACCGCGCCTGGCGCCTGCCGCTGTGGGACGAATACCAGACCCAGCTCGATTCGACCTTCGCCGATGTCTACAACATCGGCGGCCGCTGGGCCGGCGCGATCACCGCCGGCTGCTTCCTGGCCCGCTTCACCGAAGGCCAGCGCTGGGCGCACCTGGACATCGCCGGCGTATCCAACGAAGAAGGCAAGCGCGGCCTGGCGACGGGCCGGCCGGTGGGCCTGCTGTCGCAGTGGCTGCTCGAGCGCAACGGGAATTGAGAATAGGGAATAGGGAATCGGAAAGCCGCTGCATCGCTGCCGATTCCCTTCCCGATTCCGACGACCCGCTCGCCCGATTCCCGATTCCCCATTCCCTATTCCCGGCCTCCGAATGCCCCGCGCCGACTTCTACCTGATCCAATCGCCGCGCTTCAAACAAGAACCGCTGCGGTTGGTCTGCGAGCTGGCGCGCAAGGCCCACGCCGCCAACCTGCCGACCCTGATCCTGGCGCGCAGCGCCGAGCAGGCCGAACAGCTCGACGACCTGCTGTGGGACATGGGCGAAGACGCCTACATCCCGCACCAGATCGCCGGCCTGGACGAGGACGAGGACGAAGCCGACGTGCTGATCGCCGCGCCCGACAGCGACGCCGCGCTGCGCCCGCTGGTCATCAACCTGCGCGACGCCGCGGTCGCCGACGGCTTCGAGCGCGTACTCGAAGTCGTCCCTGCCGACGACAGCGCGCGCGGCCCGCTGCGCGAGCGCTGGAAGCAGTATCAGGCGCGCGGGTTGCAGTTGAACAAGCACGATATGTGAAGCCGGGAGTGGGGAATCGGGAGTCGGGAATCGGTAAAGCCGTTTCGTCGCGCCCTTCGTTCTCCACGCTCCGGTGCATGCTCCATCCGATTCCCCATTCCCTATTCCCGACTCCCGAACTATGTCCCTCGACTCCAGCTACGATCCCAAACAGTTCGAAGCCCGCCTGTACGAACAGTGGGAAAGCAGCGGCGTATTCAAGCCGCGCGGCGAGGGCCCGGCGTATTCGATCCTGCTGCCGCCGCCGAACGTCACCGGCACCCTGCACATGGGCCACGCGTTCCAGCACACCTTGCAGGACGCGCTGATCCGCTATCACCGCATGCTCGGCTGCGACACCTTGTGGCAGATGGGCACCGACCACGCCGGCATCGCCACCGAGATGGTGGTGGCGCGCAATCTCGGCCAGGAAGGGCTGACCCGCGACGGTCTCGGCCGCGACGGCTTCATCGAGAAGGTGTGGGAGTGGAAGCAGCATTCCGGCGGCACCATCGAACGGCAGATGCGCCGCCTCGGCGCGTCCGGCGATTGGTCGCGCTCGATGTTCACGATGGATCCGATCGCTTCCAACGCGGTGGTCGAGGCGTTCGTGCGCATGCACGAGCAGGGCTTGATCTATCGCGGCCAGCGCCTGGTCAACTGGGATCCGGTGCTGAAGACCGCGATCTCGGACCTGGAAGTCGTCAACGAGGAAGAGAACGGCTTCCTGTGGTCGATCAGCTATCCGCTCAGCGACGGCAGCGCGACGCTCGTGGTCGCGACCACGCGTCCGGAAACCATGCTCGGCGACACCGCGGTCATGGTCCATCCCGACGACGAGCGCTACCAGCACCTGATCGGCAAGACCGTCAGGCTGCCGCTGAGCGAGCGCGAGATTCCGGTCATCGCCGACGCCTACGTCGACCGCGAGTTCGGCACCGGCGTGGTCAAGGTCACGCCGGCGCACGACTTCAACGACTACGCGGTCGGCCAGCGGCACAACCTGCCGCTGATCAACATCTTCACCCCCGACGCCAAGGTCAACGACAGCGCGCCGGCGAAGTACGTCGGCCTGGACCGCTTCGACGCGCGCAAGGCGGTGCTCGCCGATCTGGAAGCGCTGGGCCTGCTGGTCGAGACCAAGGACCACAAGCTGCAGGTGCCGCGCGGCGACCGCACCAACCAGGTCATCGAGCCGTACCTGACCGACCAATGGTTCGTGAAGATGGACGGACTGGCCGCACGCGGCCTGGAGATCGTCGAAAAAGGCGAGGTGCGCTTCGTTCCGGGCAACTGGATCAACACCTATCGCCACTGGATGGAGAACATCCAGGACTGGTGCATCAGCCGCCAGCTGTGGTGGGGCCACCGCATTCCGGCGTGGTACGACGAGGCGGGCAAGATCTACGTCGGCCGCGACGAAGCCGACGCGCGCGCGCGCGCCGGGCTCGGCGCGGACGTCGCGCTGCGCCAGGACGACGACGTGCTGGAGACCTGGTTCTCGTCCGGCCTGTGGCCGTTCAGCACCCTGGGCTGGCCGGACGAGCCGACGATGGGCGCGCGCGGTTTCGAGCGCTACCTGCCGACCAGCGTGCTGGTGACCGGCTTCGACATCATCTTCTTCTGGGTCGCGCGCATGATCATGCTGACCGACCACTTCGTCGGCGTGGTGCCGTTCAAGGACGTGTACATGCACGGCCTGGTGCGCGACAAGGACGGGCAGAAGATGTCCAAGTCCAAGGGCAACGTGCTCGATCCGCTCGACCTGATCGACGGCATTCCGCTCGAGGACCTGGTCGCCAAGCGCACCTCCGGGCTGATGCAGCCGAAGATGGCCGAGAAGATCGAGAAGGCCACGCGCAAGGAATTCCCCGACGGCATTCCGGCGTTCGGCGCCGACGCGCTGCGCTTCACCATCGCCGCGCTGGCGACCCACGGCCGCGACATCAAGTTCGACCTCGGCCGCGCCGAGGGCTACAAGAACTTCTGCAACAAGCTGTGGAACGCCACCCGCTTCGTGCTGATGAACACCGAAGGCGCCAGCTTCAGCGGCGCGCCGCAGCCGAAGACCGACGCCGAGCGCTGGATCCTCGCGCGCCTGGACAAGACCGCAGCCGAGGCGGCCGAGCACTTCGCCGCGTACCGCTTCGACCTGCTGACCCAGTGCCTGTACGAGTTCGCCTGGAACGCCTACTGCGACTGGTTCGTCGAACTGGCCAAGCCGGCGCTGCAGGGCGATGACCGCGCCGCCGCCGACAGCACCCGCCACACCTTGCTGTACGTGCTCGAGCGCCTGCTGGCGCTGCTGCATCCGCTGATCCCGTTCGTGACCGACGAGCTGTGGCAGCAGATCGCGCCGAAGCTCGGCGTGGCCGAAACCACGGTGATGCTGCGGCCGTATCCGCGCGCCGGCGAAGCGCAAGGCGATTTCGCCCAGGCCGAAGGCGACGTGGAATGGCTCAAGGCGATGGTCTCGGCGCTGCGCAAGGTGCGCAGCGAGCTCAACGTCAAGCCGGCCGATCAGGTCTCGTTGCTGCTGGCCAAGGGCGACGGCAGCGACCGCGAGCGCGCCGCGCGCTTCGACGCGCAGCTGAAGTTCCTCGCCAAGCTCGACCGGATCGAGTTCATCGACGACGCGGCCGCGGCGCCGCCGGCCGCGCCGGCGGTGGTCGGCGAACTGACCCTGCTGGTGCCGTTGCCGGCCGACAAGCTCGACGCCGAGCGCGTGCGCCTGGACAAGGCGATCAAGAACGTCGAAGGCGAGCTGGCCAAGTCCAAGGCCAAGCTGGCCGGCGACACCTTCGTGCAGAACGCGCCGCCGGCGGTGGTCGAGCAGGAGCGCAAGCGCCTGGTCGACTGGGCCGCGATGCTCGAAGAGCTCAAGGCGCAGCGCGCCAAGCTGGACTGAGCGCGACGGGGCCGATCGCGCCGCGAACCGCGGCGCGCGCGGGCCAAGCGGCTCTTGCGGCGCAGGAAAACGGCGGCCTAGTCTGGGCCGCCGTTTTCGTTTGGGGAATCCGCATGCGCCTTGCCCTGTCGTTGAGCGCCTGTCTGCTGGCGGCGTTCGCTTTCGCCGCGCCCGCCGCGGCTGGGTCCGCTTCTGCCGAGCTCGCCCCCGCCGAACCAGCCTCCGCCAAGTCCGCCTCTGCGAGTTCTGCCCGCAACGAGGGCGCTCCCGCCAAGCTTGCGCCCGCCGCGCCCTGCCCGCCCGCCGGCTACGACGCTGCGGCGCTGGCCGCGCTCAAGGCGAAGCGGTTCGCCCTGCCCGATTCGACCGCCAAGCGCGCGCTGGCGCAAGGCCTGCTTGCCTGCCTGTCCGATCCAGACCCTGAGCTGCGCGACGGCATCGCCTTCGAAGCGCTGAGCCAATGGCTGCGCGCCGGCGATTTCGATGCCGCGACGCTGCGCGGCTTGCGCGACGCGCTGTACGCGCGGCTCGACGGCGCGGACGGCGATGGCTTCGGCAAGCCGTTCGCGGCGCTGGTGTTGTCGGAGATCGCGCGCACCGACCGGATCGCACCGTGGATGCAAGCGCCCGAACGCGCGGCGATGCTCGAACGCGCGGCGGCTTATCTCGAATCGGTGCGCGACTATCGCGGCTTTGAGGCGCGCGCGGGCTGGCGCCACGGCGTCGCCCACGGCGCCGACTGGCTGTTGCAGCTGAGCTTGAATCCCGCGTTGGAGCCCGCGCAGCAGCAGCGCATCCTCGCCGCGATCGCGACCCAGGCGGTGCCCGCGTCCGGCCACGCCTATGTCTTCGGCGAACCCGAACGGCTGGCGCGGCCGCTGCTGTCGGCGGCCGCGCACGCCGACTTGAATGAGCAGCGCTGGCAGGACTATTTCACCGCGCTCGGCGCCAAAGTCGGTGCGCTCGACCGTAGCGATTACGCGGGCTGGCTCGGCCGCCGCCACGACCTGCGCGCGTTCTTGCTGCAAGTGCATTGGCTGGCGGGGCGCAGCGAGGATGCACGGGTTCGCGCGCTGGGGCCGGCGGTCGAGGCGGCGTTGAAGCGGTTGGATTGAGTCGCGGTGTTTGGCGCAACGGCGGACCGGGGTTTACGGCCTGCATGCCTTGTACCGCGTAACTACAAGCCGTCATCCCCGCGAAGGCGGGGATCCAGAGACTTCAGAGTCATGCAGCGATAAAGCCCTGGATGTTCGGCGTCGCCGAAACAAAAGCGCAGCCCGCGTCCGCGAAAACGACGCCAGAACGCTCCGCGGCCGCTTACGCCTCGCCCAACAACTCGATCGCCATCACCAGCGCATCCTCGCGCCCGCCGCGCGCCGGGTAATAGCGCGGCCGCCGGCCGATCTCGTTGAACCCTTCGCTGTGGTACAGCGCGATCGCGCCGGGGTTGGACGGGCGCACTTCCAGGAACACCCGCTCGGCGCCGCGGCCGCGGGCGATGCGCAGCAGCGCGCGCAGCAGGCGCCGGCCGTGGCCGCAGCCGTGCGCTTCGGGCGCGACGCAGACGTTGAGCACGTGCGCCTCGCCGGCGGCCACGCTCATCAGGAAATAGCCGAGGATGCGGCCCTCGTCGAGCAGCACCCAGGACGGATAGTCCGCGCGCAGGCAGTCGCGGAAGATGCCCGGGGTCCACGGGAATTCGTAGGCGCGGATCTCGATGGCATGGACCGCGTCGAGGTCGTCCTCGCGCATCGGCCGCAGCGCGCCCGGCGCGGCGGCGGTGTCGTCCAGGTCCGGCGCCAGCGCGCTCATCCGCGCGGGCCTCGCGCGCCGGCGCGGCGCAGCGCGCGCAGGCGCGGCCACAGCGCGCGCTTGGCCGCGGGCGCGCGCAAGCCGGCCGGGTCGAACAGGGCCTGCACGTCGGCGTCGCCGGGCTCGCGCCGCGCGGCGCGCAGCAGATTGCGCAGCAGCGCGTCGCCGGTGTCGGCGGCGCGCCGTTCGGGCGCGGCAACGGCGCGCCGCGCGCTTTCGCGAGGCGCGTTATCGCTGCGCACGCTGTCGCCGCGTTCGCCGGGCTTGGAACGCACGCCTTCGCCATGCTCGCCGCGCACCGGCGCCTCGGCGGCCGGCGCGGCGCTCTCGTCGCCGGCCAGGGCCAGCACCGAATAGCCCATCGCCTGCAGCCACTCGCGTTGCTGCGCGTCCCACAGCCCGCTCATGCCGCCCCCGCTCCGCCGGCCGGCGGCTCGGGCGCGCGCCGCAGCCGGCGCCAGATCGCCTGCGCCGGGCCGGACAAGGCGTACGGCGCGAAGATCGCCAGCAGCACCCGCGGCGGGTCGATGGCGATGGCGATCAGCACCGCCACCACCACCAGGATCGCCAGGAACGGCACCCGGTCGTTGCGCGGGCCGCTGCCTTTGAAGCTGACGTAGCGCATCCGGCTCACCATCAACAGGCCGGCGACCACGGTCACCGCCAGCGCGGCGTAGCGCAGGTCTTCGCCGGACAGGTCGAAGCTGTGGCAGGTCCAGACGAAGCTGGCGACCAGCCCGGCCGCGGCCGGGCTGGCCAGGCCGATGAACCAGCGCTTGTCGACCTGGCCGACCTGCGAATTGAAGCGGGCCAGACGCAGCGCCGCGCACGCGGCGTACAGGAACGCGCCGACCCAGCCGATCTTGCCGGGGATCACCCCGTCGAGCTTGGTCGCCTCCAGCGCCCAGTGGTACATCACCAGCGCCGGCGCCAGGCCGAAGCTGATGAGGTCGGCGAGCGAGTCGTACTGCACGCCGAATTCGCTCTGGGTGTTGGTCAGCCGGGCGACCCGGCCGTCGACGCCGTCGAGGATCGCGGCGACGAAGATCGCCATGCAGGCCTCGTCGAAGCGGCCCTGGGTGGCGGCGATGATCGCGTAGAAGCCGGCGAACATGCCGCCGGTGGTGAACAGGTTGGGCAGCAGGTAAATGCCGCGTCCGCGCGGGCGCGGCGAGGGTTGGGGTTCCATAACTGGGAAGTGTAGCGCTTGCCGTCGTCATGGCAGGATGCTGCAATTCCGTTTCCCCCCGCCGTACCGCGGCCTGGTCCGCGTTTTCCGCCGTTCCGCTGCCCTGCTTCCGGAGCCTTACATGTCCCGCACGTCCCGCATTTCCGCCCGTCGCGCCCTGCCGGCGCTGGGCCTGGGCGCCGTCCTGGCCGCCCTGGCCGCCTTCCCGGCCGCCGCCACCGACCTGTACCAGTGGAAGGACGCCCAGGGCGTCACCCACTACTCCGACTCGCCGCCGCCCGGCCAGGCCAGCAGCGGCCAGGTCAAGAACCGGGTGATCCGCAACAAGAGCGGCACCGCCAGCCAGACCGCCGCGGTGACCGCGCCGGGCGAGAGCGCCCCGTGCGTGAACGCCCGCGCCAACCTCAAGCAGCTGCAGGGTTCGGGCCAGGTCGGGGTCGACAGCAACGGCGACGGCAAGCCCGACAACGTCCTCGACACCCAGCAGCGCGCCGCCCAGGTGCAGCTGGCCGAAGCCTCGATCCGCGCCTACTGCAACCCGGCGCCGGCCGCGCCCACCTCCACGGCCGCGCCGGCCAACGCCAAGTCCGAACAGCGCAGCGACCAGTAATCGCCGCGCCGGCCGCGCAGCGCAGAAACCGCCGCCCCGCGCGGCGGTTTTTTTTCGTCCGCGCGGCGCCGCGCCAGCCGGCCGCGCCCGCATGGCAAACTGTCGCCCTTTCCCGCTTACGAATCCCGACGATGCGCCTGTCGCAGTTCCATCTCCATACCAGCAAGGAAACGCCCGCCGAAGCCGAGATCGTCAGCCACAAGCTGATGCTCAAGGCCGGCATGATCCGCAAGCTCGCCGCGGGCCTGTACACCTGGTCGCCGCTGGGCCTGCGCGTGTTGCGCAAGGTCGAACGCGCGGTGCGCGAGGAGATGACCGCGGCCGGCGCGATCGAAGTGCTGATGCCGGCGGTGCAGCCCAAGGAACTGTGGGAGGAAACCGGCCGCTGGGAGAAGTTCGGCGGCCAGCTGCTGAAGATGCAGGACCGCAAGGAGGCCTGGTACTGCTACGGGCCGACCCACGAGGAAGTCATCACCGACTTCGCCCGCAACGAGCTGGCCAGCTACAAGCAGCTGCCGGTCAATTTCTTCCAGATCCAGACCAAGTTCCGCGACGAGATCCGCCCGCGCTTCGGGGTCATGCGCGCGCGCGAGTTCCTGATGAAGGACGCCTACTCCTTCCACCTCAGCGATGAGGACCTGGGCCGCGAATACCAGAACATGTACGACGCCTACGGCCGCATCTTCACCCGCCTGGGGCTGAAGTTCCGCGCCGTGTTCGCCGACACCGGCGCGATCGGCGGCAGCGCCTCGCACGAGTTCCACGTGCTGGCCGATTCGGGCGAGGACGCGATCGCGTTCTCCGACGGTTCCGACTACGCCGCCAACGTCGAGCTGGCCGAGGCGGTTTCGCCGGGCCCGCGCGCGGCGGCCGGCGAGGAACTGCGCAAGGTCGAAACCCCGACCCAGAAGACCTGCGAGGACGTGGCCGCGCTGCTCGGCCTGGCCCTGGCGCGCACGGTCAAGTCGGTCGCGATCGTCGGCAGCGACGCCGACGGCGCGCCGCAGTTCGCCCTGGCGCTGGTGCGCGGCGACCACAGCGTCAACGAAATCAAGCTGTCCAAGCTCGCCGGCCTGGCCGAATACCGGCTGGCGACCGAAGCGGAAATCCTCGAGCACCTCGGCGCGCAGCCGGGCTTCCTCGGCCCGGTCGGGCCCAAGCGCGCGATCCGGGTCATCGCCGACCGCAGCGTCGCCGCGCTGGCCGACTTCGTGGTCGGCGCCAACGACAACGGCTACCACCTCGCCGGGGTCAACTGGGGCCGCGATCTGGCCGAGCCGGACGAGGTCGCCGACATCCGCAACGCGGTCGCCGGCGACCCCTCGCCCGACGGCCGGGGCACCCTGGGCATCGCCCGCGGCATCGAGGTCGGCCACGTGTTCCAGCTCGGCCGCAAGTACGCCGAGGCGATGAAGCTCAGCGTGCTCGACGTCAACGGCAAGGCCGCGACCCCGGCGATGGGCTGCTACGGCATCGGCGTGTCGCGCATCGTCGCCGCGGCGATCGAGCAGAACCACGACGACGCCGGCATCGCCTGGCCCGAGGCGATGGCGCCGTGGCAGGCGGTGGTGTGCGTGATCAATCCGAAGAACGACGCCGCTGTCGCGCAAGCCGCGCAGGCGCTGTACCAGGACCTGCTCAAGGCCGGCGTCGACGCCGCGCTCGACGACCGCGGCCTGCGCCCGGGCGCGATGTTCGCCGACATGGAACTGATCGGCGTGCCGCACCGGGTGGTGGTGTCCGAACGCGGCCTGGCCGCGGGCAGCTTCGAATACCGCCACCGCCGCGCCGAGGCCGCCGAGAATCTCGATCGCGCCGCGGTGCTGGCGCGGATCGGCGCCTGAGCCGGTTCTGAGCGGGGTGGGCCGTGCCCGACCCCGCCTCCCTTGCGGCGCCTGAACCGGCGCCGCGCCGCGGTTCGCGGCGATTCGAAGGCGCTGCCCCACCCGGGGCGGCGCCTTTTCACAAGCAGGTTTCGTGCCCGGTTTAGATAACCGCCGTCGCGTTGCGCGACATTCGCGCCGATAACTGCCCAATACCCCGACACCCGCTCCGGCCCGCACCGGGCGCGGGCGCACAACCGGCGCCGTTGCGCGTAGCCGCGTCGCCCGCCCGCCGCCCCGTGCGCGCTGCGCGAACCGCGCCGCCGCCTTTGTTTCCAGCGCTTTCGCCCGCCGCGGCACCGGCCCGGCCCGGGCCGGCTTACCCGCGCGCCGCGCGATCGGATTACCGTCGCCCCCTGTTAAATATGCGCGGATATATCGCGGCGGCATTTACGTGATCCGGCGCTGCCCTTACTATGCTGCCGCGTGCCAGGGACTGGCCGATATTCCGACCAATACTCCCGGAGGCTCCATGACGATCGATATCTCTGCGTTGTCCGCGAAAGAACTCGAAAGCCTCATCAGCCAGGCGAAGAAGCGCAAAACCACGCTCAACAAGCGCAAACCCGTCGCCGCGGTGCGCAAGAAAGTCGTCGCCCTGCTCAAGGCCGAGGGCTACAGCCTGGAAGAACTGTTCGGCGGCGCCGCTCCCGCCGCGCGCGCCGGACGCCCGGCCAAGGCCGCCAAAACCGCCGCCCCGGCCGCGCGCAAGGCGCGCAAGCCGCTCGGCAAGGTCGCGCCGAAGTACAGCAACCCGGCCAACCCCGGCGAAACCTGGACCGGCCGCGGCAAGCAGCCGCGCTGGCTGGCCGCTTATACCGCCGGCGGGCGCAAGCTGGACGAGTTCCTGATCAAGTAATCTCGCAGTAAAAGCAAAATCCCCGAAACCGCCGGCCTTAAGCCGGCGTTTTCATTTGCTTTTCCGCTTTTTAGCCAGCGAACAAAACCCGCCGCGCCGCCCGCCCTTCGCGCGCAGACGAATCACCGCGCCCGATCCCCCATCCCGATTTACAAATTCCGCCGCGACGGCAACAACAGATTCCCGAATATCAACCCGGCGATCAGCGCCAGCAGGATATTCACCACCGCCAGCAGCGCATCCTGCCCGACCTGCACGTCCTGCTGCTGCAGCATGTTCAGCAGCCCGCGCAGGCTGACGCTGCCGGGCACCAGCAGGATGATCCCGGGCACCCGGATGATCGCCCCGGGCCGGTTGCCCCAGCGCGCATACGCATTGCCCAGGGCGGTCATCACCAGCGCTGCCAGGAAGATTCCCGCCGGGCTGCCCCAGGCCAGGCCGACGAAACGCGAGATCAGATAACCGCCGGCGGCCGCGGCCATGACCTTGGGATAATCGTTGCGGTGGGCGCGGAACAGCACCGCGAAGGCGTAGCACGCCACCGCCAGCCCGCCCCATTCGACCCAGCCTTCCTGCGGCCGCCACGCCCGCACCACCGGCTCCAGCCCGACCAGATCGGCCAGGTACAGCCCGATCACCGTGCCGACCGCGAGTTTGACCACCGTGGTCACCGCGCCGGCGAAGCGCGCCGTGCCCGAGACCAGATGCTGGCTGGTCAATTCGTTGACCGCGTTGGTCAAGGCCATACCCGGCAACAGCACGATCAACGACGCGATGATGACCGTGTTCTGGTTCAGCGGGGCGACGTAGTTGGCCACCAGCACCACCACCGCGGCGGCGAACATGCCGGCGATCGCCTCCAGCGCTTCGCGCAGGCGCGGGCGCTGGCCGGACACGTCGACCAGCAGGCCGATCATCAAGCCGTTGACCGCGGCCACGGCGATGTCGAGCCACGGCAGCCGCAGCAGCGCCGCGACCGCGCCGGCGGCGAGGCCGTAGCCGATCACCTGCATCGTCCGCCAGCGGCGCGTGCGCGGGCGGTCCAGCGCCTCCAGCGCGGCATGGCCGGCGGCCAGATCCAGGCGCCCGGCCATCACTTCTTCGGCGATGCGGTCGGTTTCGCTGAGCCGGTACAGGTCGTTCTCGCCGGGCGGCAGGCGGATGACCCGGGTGGTGTCGCTTTCGCCGAGCGGCCGCTGCGGGTCGCTGAAGGTGAGGATCAGTCCGGTCGGATTGGACCAGGGCTCGCACTCCAGGCGCAGCCGCAACGCGACCGCGGTGACCGCGCCTTCCAGGCGCTGCGAGGTGGTCCCGTAGCTGTGCAGGCGTTCGGCCAGCTCGACCACGAAGGCGATGCGGGCGGCGTAACTGGTGGCGCTGAGCGGATGCGGGGTGGACATATCGGCGAAGCATGGCACGCGCGCGCGCCGCATGGCAGCGGGGCCGCGCGCTGCGGCCGGGCCGCGTTGCGATTGCGTTATTCGCACCCGCCCCGGCCGCCCGGCCGGCGCATGAACTGCGCGGTCCACGCGACACTCACCTCGTCGTGCCTAGCCTGTATCCTCCCGACCCGAGGCCCTATGACCGTATCGACCACGCAAGCGCCGGAACTCACCGCCGAGGGCGAAGAGCCCTCGCGGTTGCGCCTTTCCGGCTGCTGGACGCTCGAGCACGCGCTGGCCATCGGCGACGCGCTCAAGCACGCGCCGCATGCGGTGTCCGAGGTCGACGCCACCGCGGTGCAGCGCCTGGACTCGGTCGGGGTGTTGCAGCTGATGCGCTTCGCGCGCCGGCACAAGCTCGATTTCGACGGCGTCTTCCGCTTCCACGACAGCCACCGCGCGCTGGTCGTCGCGATCGAGGACGTCGCCGACGAACGCCCGAAGAAGAAACGCGAATACGGCTTTCAGGCCGCGCTGGCGCGGCTGGGCTTCGCGGTCACCGACAACTGGAAGGAAGTGCTGGCGCTGGTCGCCTTCTTCGGCGAAACGCTGGTGAAGATGCTGCGGCTGTTCAAGAACCCCGCCCGCTTCCGCCCGACCGCCACCGTCCACCACATGGAACAGGTCGGTCTCGACGCGGTGCCGCTGATCGCTTTGCTGTGCTACCTGGTCGGCTCGGTGGTCGCGTTCCTCGGCTCGACCATCCTCAAGGACTTCGGCGCGACCATCTTCGTGGTCGAACTGGTCAGCATCGCCTTCCTGCGCGAATTCGGCGTGCTGCTGACCGCGATCGTGCTGGCCGGCCGCACCGCCAGCGCGTTCACCGCGCAGATCGGCGCGATGGTCAGCCGCGAGGAGGTCGACGCGATCCGCACCCTCGGCATGGACCCGGTCGACCTGCTGGTGATCCCGCGCGTGCTGGCTTTGCTGGTGATGCTGCCTTTGCTGACCTTCATCGCGATGATCGCCGGCCTGCTCGGCGGCCTGACCGTCGGCGCCTACGGCCTGGACATTCCGCCGCAGCAATACCTGGCGCGCATGCACGACACCATGCAGCTGCGCCATTTCCTGGTCGGCATGGTCAAGGCGCCGATCTTCGCCCTGCTGATCAGCCTGATCGGCTGCCTGGAAGGCCTGCAGGTCAAGGGCACGGCGCAGTCGGTCGGCGAACGCACGACCTCCAGCGTGGTCCAGTCGATCTCGCTGGTGATCGTGCTGGATGCGTTCTTTGCGATCTGGTTCATGGAGATGGGCTGGTGATGCCGGGAATGGGGAATCGGGAATCGGGAATCGTCGAAGGGCGCGCTTCGCGCGCGCCGGCACGAGCCGCGGAGCAACCGCTGTGACGATTCCCGATTCCCCACTCCCGATTCCCGACGTCGACGGCGAAGCCGGCGACGTCATCATCCGCATCCGCGGCCTGGTCAACCATTTCGGCGAGCAGGTCGTCCACGACGGCCTCGACCTCGACGTCAAGCGCGGCGAGATCATCGGCGTGGTCGGCGGCTCGGGCACCGGCAAGTCGGTGATGATGCGGTCGATCCTGGGCCTGCGTAAGCCCAACGCCGGACAGATCGAAGTGCTCGGCATCGATGCGCGCAGCGCCGATCCGCAGCTGCGCCGCGAGATCGAACGCAACACCGGCGTGCTGTTCCAGGACGGCGCGCTGTTCTCCTCGCTGACCGTCGGCGAGAACGTGCAGGTGCCGCTGAAGGAGTACCACAGCGAGTTGCCCGATTCGCTGCGCTACGAACTGGCGCTGCTGAAGGTCAAGCTGTCGGGCCTGCCGGCCGACGCGATCGACAAGCTGCCGTCGCAGCTGTCCGGCGGCATGCGCAAGCGCGCCGGCCTGGCCCGCGCGCTGGCGCTGGACCCGCCTTTGCTGTTCCTCGACGAACCCACCGCCGGCCTCGACCCGATCGGCGCGGCCGCGTTCGACCGGCTGATCCGCACCCTGCAACAGGCGCTGGGCCTGACCGTGTTCCTGATCACCCACGACCTGGACACGCTGTACGCGATCTGCGACCGCATCGCGGTGCTGGCCGACAAGAAGGTCATCGCCTGCGCGCCGATCGAGGAAGTCGAAAAGCTCGACCACCCGTGGGTGCAGGAATACTTCCACGGCCCGCGCGCGCGCGCGGCGCAGGTGGCGCGCGACAACAACAAGCCCGGCCGGGACGCTCGCCCCGGCAGCGCGCATTCCGACGACGCGCACCGCGCCGGCGGGCGCGACCGCGAGCAAGGCGCGGACGAGGATGCGCCAGCGCGATGAACGCCTCGCTCGCCGAACCCGGCACGCTATGGGGCGTGTCGATCTGGGGCCTGTTGTGCGCCGCCGCGGCCACGCTGTGGTGGCCGAAGGCGCGCGCTGCGACCCTCGCGTTGTTGGCGCTGGCACTGGCCGTCGCGTTCGCGCGCGGGCTGCTGGCGCCGCCGGCGCTGATTTCGTTGGCGCTGCTGGTCTTGGCGGCGTGGCTGGTGCGCCCGGCGCGGCCGCGCGCGGCGCGCATCGGCGGCCACGCGCTGTTCGTGCTGACCGCGTTCGCGCTCGGCCTGCACCTGCTGCCGGGCTTCGCCAACCCGCAGTTGCTCGCCGATGTGCGGCTCAGCGCCGACGCGGCGCCGATGTCGCTGTACTTCAATTTCGACAAGCCGCTGGCCGGCTTCTGGCTTTTGCTGTGCTGGCCGCTGCTGCGCTTGTACGGCGACGGCCCGCGCCCGCTGGCGGCCTCGCTGGGCGCAGGACTGGCCGGCGCGGCGGCCGCGGCGGTGCTGTGCCTGGGCCTCGGCGTCGTTTTGGGCTTGGTCGCCTGGGCGCCGAAGTGGCCGTGGTTCGGCGCGTTGTGGGCGCTCAACAATCTGCTGCTGGTGGCGCTGACCGAGGAAGCGATGTTCCGCGGCTACCTGCAGGAAAGCCTGCTAAGGCGCTGGCAGGCGCAACGCTGGGGCGCGCACGCGGCGATCGCGGTCGCGGCGCTGGCGTTCGGGCTGGTCCACCTCGGCGGCGGCTGGCGGTTCGCCGTCGCGGCCACGCTGGCGGGGTTGGCCTATGGCTGGGCTTACCGCAAAGGCGGTCTGGGCGCCGCGGTGCTGGCGCACTTCGGCCTGAATCTCCTGCACTTCACCCTGTTCACCTACCCCATGCTGGCATGATGCCGGCCGGGCTCACGCCGTTCGAAGGTGCCTGATGGAAACCAAGGCCAATTACGTGCTGATCGGGGCGTTCACCATCGTGGTGACGCTGTTCCTGCTGCTGTTCGCCTTGTGGGCGGCCAAGTACTCCTCGGAGAAGAGCTGGCGCGAGTACGCGGTGATCTTCAACGAGCCGGTCACCGGCCTGTCGGAAGGCAGCACGGTTCAATACAACGGCATCGGCGTGGGCACGGTGCAGCAGCTCAGTCTGGCGCCGGACGATCCGCGCCGGGTCATCGCCAAGCTGCGCCTGCAGGCCGACGCGCCGGTCAAGACCGATACCCGCGCCAAGCTGTCGCTGACCGGCATCACCGGCACCCCGATCATCCAGCTCACCGGCGGCAGCCCGAACAGCCCGCGTCTGGCCGAGTCGGGCAACGGCGACGTGCCGATCATCCAGACCGAAGCCTCGGCGCTGCAGAACATCGCCGACACCGCCAACCGCCTGGTCGCGCGCCTGGACCAGGTGCTCAGCGACGACAACGTCAAGCACGTCTCCAACACTCTGGCCAACATCGAATCGCTGACCGGCTCGATCGCCGACCAGCGCGGCGACCTGCGCGAGCTGATCGCCAACGCCAAGAAGTCCAGCCAGCAGCTCAGCGAGACCCTGGCCACCACCAACCGCGCGGTCGAAAGCGTCGACCGCGAACTGGCGCAGAAGCTGCCGGGCGTCATCAACAAGCTCGACAGCACCCTGACCAAGCTCGATTCGGCCGCCTCCGGCGCCAACGGCATCCTCAACGACAACCGCGCCGCGATCAGCAGCTTCGCCAACGACGGTCTGGCCCAGCTCGGCCCGACCCTGACCGAACTGCGCTCGCTGGTGCGCGACCTGCGCCGGATCAGCGACCGCCTCGACAGCAACCCGACCCGCTACCTGCTCGGCCGCGATGCGGCCAAGGAATTCGAGCCGGAGAAGGCCGCCCGATGAGCATTCTTCCGACGAGCCGCACGCCCCGCCGCCACGCGAGCACCCCGACCATGACGACGACCCGCGCCCTCCGCCCCGCCGCCGCGCTGCGCCTGATCGGCGCCGGCCTCGCCGCCGCGCTGGCGCTGTCGGGCTGCTCGATTCTCGACGAGAAGCCGAAGAACCCGACCACCCAGTACGCGCCCGACCCGCGCGTGCCGGCCGATCCGTCGTGGCCGCAGGCGAACTGGCAGCTGTCGCTGAGCGCGCCGAACGCGGCGCGCATGATCGACAGCCTGCGCATCGCGGTGCGCCCCAGCGGCGACGAGATCCAGGTCTACAAGGGCGCGGCCTGGGCCAAGCTGCCGAGCAGCATGATCGAGGACGCGTTGCTGCGCACGCTGGAGGACTCCGGCAAGATCGCCGCGGTCGCGCGCCAGGGCAGCGGCATCGGCGCACAGTACAAGCTGGTGCTGGACCTGCGCCGGTTCGAATCCGACTACGCCGGCAACGCCTTGCCGTCGGCGGTGATCGAGATCAACGCAAAACTCTTCCACACCACCGACCAGACGGTCGTCGCCTCGCGCACCTTCCTGCATTCCACCCCGGCCGCGAGCGCCGAAGTGCGCGACGTGGTCGCCGCGTTCGAGCGGTCGCTGGCGGCGAGCACGGGCGAGATCGCCGGCTGGACGCTGGTGTCGGGCGATGCGCACGAGAAGAGCCACCAGCGCTGACTCCACCCGTCGGGCCGCCTGCGCGGCCTAGCCTGACGCCGCAGCGGCCGCGCGAAAGCGCGGCCGTTCGCGTTAGGGGCCGCCATCGACGACAGCTTTTCGATAGAAAAACGACAGCTGCGCGCCAGCGTTGTAACAAGTGATCGCCGGCACGCGCCGCAACCGATCGCACTCCTAGACTGCGCGCCGATTCCCTCGTGCGTCCCGGAGTTCGCCATGCTCGCCCCCTATTCGAAACGCCGCCGCAACGCGCGCCGTCGCGCCTTGCTCGCACTCGCGCTGGGCCTGGAAGCGGCCGCCTGCGTCGGCCTGGCCCAGGCCACGCCGGCCGGCACGATCGACTACGAAACCGTAGGCGCCACCCCGCTGCGTGCGATCGGCCGCGACCTGCAAACGCCCGACACGAGCCAGACCGTGCTGTTCGGCGCGCGCCTGCAAAGCGCGCAGCCGGCGACGTACGAGCAGATCGTGTTCGCCGTGCGCGACGCGCAGGACCGCAGCTTCGATCTCGGCCACCAGAACGACTACCGCGTCGATGCGAGCGTGCGCGAGCTGACCGGCAGCGCCCAGTTCCCGCCCGGCCAATACCGTTACTGGCTGTCTTACTATGCCGGCGGCCGCTGGACCAGCCTCGCGCCGGAACGCAGCTTCACCGTCGTCGAGGCCGCACCGGGCGGCGATCCGTCGACGACGCGTCCGTTGGGCGCCGGCACGAATTGGGTCTACAAGTTCGGCGACGAATTCAACTCCGCCGCGGTCGACTGGAACAAGTGGGCCGACAATTCCTCGGCCGAATCCGACAACGGCCATGGCAATCCCGGCAACCAGCAACTGGAATGGAACCAGGCCGCGAACTGCTCGGTGTCCGCGGGCGCTTTGCGCATGCTGGCCAAGCGCGAACGCGTGCGCTCGCCGTCGGGCCGCACCTACGACTGGACCTCGTGCCTGCTGTCCTCGCACAAACGCTACAACTTCCGCTACGGCTTCATCGAAGCGCGCATGAAGCTGCCGGCGCTGGCCGGGTTCTGGCCGGCGTTCTGGACCTTCCAGGCGCCCGGCGCGCAGCAGTGGAACGAGACCGACGTGTTCGAGTACTACTCCGACAACAAGCGCCGGCTGTACTTGAACCAGTACGTGGTCCGCAACGGCGCCGAGGAACTCGACGCCTATCCGCTCGACATCGATTTCGATCCCAGCGCCGGCTGGCATGTCTACGGCGCCGACATCGCGCCCGACGCGACCCGCTTCTACATCGACGGCAAGCTGGTGCGCACCACCCGCAACGCCAGCCAGATCGACAGCTCGATCCTGGTCGATCACTTCGTCTATTCGGTCAAGCCGCCGGCGGCGTCGACGCAGTCGGAGACGACCTACGTCGATTACATCCGCGCGTGGCAGCGGCCGTAAGCGCATCGCCCGGGCCGAGAGCGCCGGGCCTGAAGGCCCTCCCACCGAGGGCCTGATACCGGGCCGCGCCCGCTCTGGTGGGTGGGCCTTCAGGCCCGGCGCTCTGGCTCTTGTGGGAGGGCTTTCAGGCCCGGCGCTTTGCGCTCAAATCATCGCGCACCGGCTATCGCCGCGGCGAAATCACCCGGAACGTCAGATTGATCCGCTCCCCGACCGGCCGCGCCGTGCGCGGCAAGGCATGGCGATAGTTCGCCTGGGTCGGCCCGGACATCACCAGCAAACTGCCGTGCCCCAACTCCAACGCGGCCTTCAGGCTCGGATCGCGCCGATGCTTCAGCGCGAACCGCCGCCGCGCGCCCAGGCTCAGCGAGGCGATCACCGGCGCCGGTCCCAGTTCGGGCTCGTCGTCGCTGTGCCATCCCATCGCGTCGCGCCCGTCGCGGTAGCGATTGGCCAGCACGCTGTTGAACGCCGCGCCGAGTTCGCGCACCAGCCGCTCGCGCACCGGCAGCAACGCCGGCGGCCACGGGTGCGGGCGGAACTCGGTTCCCGAATAGCGATAGCGCGCCTGCGCATCGCCGATCCAGCTGCTGAGCCGCGGCGAATCGTGCTCGCGCCCGAACAGGCGGATGCGGTGCACTTCCCACGCGGTCTGCGCCAGCACCGCGGCGTACAGCGCATCGGCCGCATCCGCGTCCAGCCAGTGCGGGTCGTAGGCCAGTTCGGCGTCTTGCAGCGGCAGTCGGGTCGGCGGCATCGGCCGGCACGCTAGCACGCGCGGCGCGGCCGCCGCGATCCGCAACGTGCGCTGCGCCGCAGGCGCCCCGCAACTCCATACCCGACCGCACCGATCCGGCTGGAAACCGTTTCAAACGCGCGCCGAACGCACGCACTTTGCGCCCGCCGACGCGGCCCGGGCCGCGATTCGCGCCGGCGGAAATGGCGCCTGCGGGGCAAACCCGCGACAATGACGGGATTGCACGCAAGAGTACCGCCAGCATGAGCGAACAGCCGATCGACACGGTCCCGTCCGACACGCCAGCCATCGAGATCGAACGCGACGTCATGGAATACGACGTCGTCACCGTCGGCGCCGGCCCGTCCGGGCTGGCGTTCGCGATCCGGCTCAAGCAGCTCAATCCGGAGCTGTCGGTCTGCGTAATCGAGAAGTCCAGCACCATCGGCGCACACATCCTGTCCGGCGCGGTGATCGAGCCCGCGCCGCTGGACGCGCTGCTGCCGGGCTGGCGCGACAACCCGCCGCCGATCTGCGTGCCCGCGGGGCAGGACGAGTTCTGGTTCATGACCAAGACCGGCGGCTACAAGTCGCCGATCGTGCCGCCGGACATGAACAACCACGGCAACTTCATCGTCAGCCTCGGCGCGATGTGCGCGTGGATGGCGCCGCAGGCCGAAGCGCTGGGCGTGGAGATCTACGCCGGCTTCGCCGCCGCCGAAACCCTGCACGACCCCGACGGCCGCGTCGCCGGCGTGCGCATCGGCGACATGGGCATCGCCAAGGACGGAACCCACAAGCCCGGCTTCACCGCCGGCATCGACATCCGCGCCAAGGTCACCGTGTTCGCCGAAGGCGCTCGCGGCCATCTGACCAAGCGCCTGATCAAGCGCTTCAAGCTCGACGCCGACAGCGATCCGCAAGGCTATTCGATCGGCATCAAGGAGCTGTGGCAGGTCCCCGAGGACCGCACCACGCCGGGCAAGATCGTGCACAGCGTCGGCTGGCCGGCCGACAGCCGCACCTACGGCGGCAGCTTCCTCTATCACCTGGACAAGGGCCGCATCGCCCTGGGCTACGTCAGCGGCCTGGATTACAGCGACCCGGACTACAAGCCCTGGGAAGCGTTCCAGCAGTGGAAGAACCACCCGCTGATCAAGCCGTTGCTGGAAGGCGGCAACCTCGTTTCCTCCGGCGCGCGCGCGATCGTCACCGGCGGCTGGCAGTCGCTGCCCAAGCTCGACATGCCCGGCGCGCTGCTGATCGGCGACACCGCCGGCCTGCTCAACGTGCCCAAGATCAAGGGCACCCACCAGGCGATCCGCTCGGGCATGCTCGCCGCCGAGCACCTGGCCGCGCAGCCGCAGCTCGACAGCGCCGGCTTCGACGCCAAGCTGCGCGCGTCGGAAGCGATGGCTGAGCTCAAGAAAGTGCGCAACATCAAGCCCGGCTTCAAGAAGGGCTTCTGGTTCGGCATGGTCAACGCGGCCTGGGAAACGCTCACCGCCGGCGGCTCGCCGTGGACGCTGAAGAACAAGGCCGACTGGCCGTCGCTGGACAAGCTCGGCGAAGCCGAACAGCCCAAGCGCGACTACGCCGACCGCACCCTGGCCCCGCGCGACCGCCTGGCCGGCGTGTACTTCGCCGCGACCGAACACGACGAAGACCAGCCGGTGCACCTCAAGGTCGCCGACACCAACGTCTGCGTGACCCAGTGCGCCAGCGAGTACGGCAATCCGTGCACGCGCTTCTGCCCGGCCGGGGTGTACGAGATCGTCGAAGAGCAAGGCGCCAAGCGCCTGCAGATCAACGCCGCCAACTGCGTGCACTGCAAGACCTGCGACATCAAGGACCCGTACGAGATCATCACCTGGGTCACGCCGGAGGGCGGGTCGGGGCCGAATTACCAGAACATGTAAACGCCGCCTCCGGCCGCATCCGCAACACGGATACGGCCGGTCGGCGTTCGCGGCTTACTGCATGGTCCAGGCGCCGTCGTAGCCGCCGATGTCGTACTGGCTCAACGCGCCGGCGCCGTTGCCCAGCCAGATCTTCGCGAACGAACCGTTGCTCAGCATGATGTCGTTCTTGCCGTCGCCGTTGAAGTCGGCCGCCTTGACGATGCGGAACCCGGCGCCCGCGCCGGCCGGACAACTGGAAGACGTCACCGTCGCGCCGTTCATGAACAACAGACAGACGATGCCGTCCTTGGCCGAGAGCAGATCGGCCTTGCCGTCGGAATTCATGTCGCCCGCGGCCGACATCACCCAACTGCCGTCGTAGGGGCCCATGTCCTGCATGGACGAGAACCCGCCCGCGCCGTTGCCGAACCAGAACTTCAGGAAGCCGCCGTTGCTCCACATCAGATCGATGTGGCCATCGCCGTTGAAATCGGCGGCGTCGACGATCCGGAAGCCCGCGCCTGCGCCGGCCGGACAGCTGGCCGAAGCCAAGGCGCTACCGTTCATGAAGTAGATGCACAGCATGCCGTCCTTGACCATCAACAAGTCGGCCTTGCCGTCGGAATTCATGTCGGCGGCCTTGTCGATCCGCCAGCTGCTGTCGTAGCCGAAGCCGGTCTGGTACGCGGAGAATCCGCCGGTTCCGTTGCCCAGCCACAGCTTGAGCTGGTAGCCGTTGCTCCACATCACGTCCGGCAGGCCATCGCCGTTGAAATCGTCGGTGCCGACGATGCGGAAGCCGCTGCCCGCGCCGGCGGGACAGGTATTGGACGTCACCGTGCCGCCGTTCATGAGCAGCACGCAGAGGATCCCCTCGCGATTGACCATGAACAGGTCCGACTTGCCGTCGCTGTTGTAATCGTCCTTCGCCGCCGTCGCCACCACGGTAGCGCGGAACGTCGCCGCGACGGGCATGGTCTGGGCGAAGGTGCGGGCGTTGTCGGCCTGATTCTCGACGCCGCAGGCGCGACCGCCGCAGATCGACACGCGCGGGTTGGAGAACACGCGGTAAGCGGTCTGCCCCGAATCGCCGTACGCCATGATGTCGTAGAAGTTGCCGTTGGCCGCATCGGTCTTGTAGCCGAAGGAATAGGCGAACGCGCCGTACTTCAAGGTGCCGCTCGACGAGGCGGTGGCGCGGTCGTGCTGCGCGCCCAGGTTGTGGCCCAGCTCATGGGCGAAGGTTTCTTCGCGGCAGAAGTAGGACGTGTTGCCTTGCTGCTCGCGGCCGTCGCTGACCACCGAATAGGCCGAGCCGGCCGAGGACGCGGTGTAGGGCCGCTGATCGCCGCCGATGATCCAGGCGACGCCGCAGCCGTCCTGGTTCTGCCGGTCGTACTTGCGCACGAACGAGACCAGGTCGGCGCCGAGCCGGTCGCGCGCCGCGCGCAGTTCGTTGAAGGCCGGGTTGACCGGAACGGTGCGGGTGCCGGTCAGCTCGTCCAGCGCGGTGTCGTTGGCGCTGGCGTCGGTGTAGTTCACCTGCTGGGTGCCGACCAGGCGCAGGCGCGCGTCGACCTGACTGTTGGCATAGGCCTGGTTGGTGGTGTCGACCAGATTGGCGATGCGGGTGACCGCCTGCGACTGACCGCCCAGGCCGGCGGCGAAGCCGTTGCTGTAGCCGACCAGCACGTCGATGCTGGTGCCCGCGGCGGCGGCCGCGGACGCCGCCGGCAGCGACGCGGCGCCGCTGCCGGACTGCGGCAGGTCCGCCGCTTCGGGCAGGCGCATGTCGTCGCCGTGCGCGCCGCCCTGCTGCCCGCTCAGCGCCAGCCGCACCGGATCGGTCTCCACCAGCCAGGACGCGCCGTCGCGCATGGTCAGCTTCAACGACGGCTTGCCCGGCTGATCGATCACGCCGAACACCGCGCGCGCGCCGAAGGTGACGATGGCCTGCTTGCCGGCGTCGCCTTCGATCTGGCCGATCCAGGTCCAGTCGCCGCTGTCGTGCTCGACGTAGCGCTGATAGCGGAAGGCCAGGTTTTCGCCCGAAGGCGTGGTCACGTGCAGGACGCCGCTGGCGATGGCGGCGAGCGCATGGCGTTCGCTCAGCCCGGCGCGGTGCCAGGTATAGGCGCCGTCGCTCAGGATCTGCGGCCGCGCCGGATAGGCGAGCAGGTCGCCGCGGTCGGGCGCGCTGGCGAAGCCGGCGCCGGCGCGATGCGGCGAGGACGCCGGAACCATGCGGAAGCCATCGCCTGCCCGCGTCGCGTTGGCCGCGCGGGCCATGGCCGGCGCCGCCGGGGAGGCCCCTTGCGGCTGCGTGCCTGCCATCGGCAGCGAAACTCCGCTCGAGCCCCACCAGCCCGCAGCCCCCAACAGGGCCACGGCCCCGATTACCCACGTACGACGCATGACGAACCAACCGATTTCGAGTGGAACAGCGGCGGCATCGTGCATGGATGAACGAGCGACTGCAACGGCCCGACCACTTCCGACGCGCACCGCCTGGCGCGGGCAATTCGGTTTTGCGCACATTTTTCGCATGTCGCGGACAGCAACGCCGCCGATCGCGCGCTGTTCAGCGCCCGCTTTCCCGATTCAGCTGCGTCGCGGCACTTTTCGCACACGGGGCTTACGCCCGCTGAACGCAGCCGGGCGCAGGCCGTACGCAAACGAAAAAGCCGCCTCGCGGCGGCTTCTCCGACGGCCCGGGCGCCGGATTCAGGCGCGGCGCAGCGCCACCCCGGTCTTCTCGCGCAACTCGTCCTCGCCGACGCCCGGCGCGGACTCGACCAGCACCAGCCCGTCGGCGGTCACGTCCATGACCGCGAGCTCGGTGATGATGCGGTCGACCACACCCAGGCCGGTCAGCGGCAAGGTGCATTCGGGCAGGATCTTGTGCTCGCCGTTCTTGGCGGTGTGCTCCATCAGCACCACCACGCGCTTGACCCCGGCGACCAGATCCATCGCGCCGCCCATGCCCTTGACCATCTTGCCTGGCACCATCCAGTTGGCCAGGTCGCCCTTGTGGGTGACCTGCATGGCGCCGAGGATGGCCAGGTCGATGTGGCCGCCGCGGATCATCGCGAAGCTGTCGTGGCTGCCGAAGTAGCTGGCGCCGGGACGCGCGGTGACGGTCTGCTTGCCGGCGTTGATGAGGTCGGCGTCGACTTCGGCTTCGGTCGGGAACGGGCCGATGCCGAGCAGGCCGTTTTCCGATTGCAGCCACACGTCCATGCCGTCGGGGATGAAGTTGGCCACCAGCGTCGGCAAGCCGATGCCGAGATTGACGTAAGCGCCGTCGGTGAGTTCCTGCGCGGCGCGCTGCGCCATTTCGTCGCGGGTCCAGGGCATTTCGAATTCCTCAAAGAAAGGGGCGGCGGCCTCAGGCGCGCACGGTGCGCTGCTCGATGCGCTTCTCGGGCGTGGCGTTGACCACGATGCGGTCGACGTAGATGCCCGGCAGATGCACGTGGTCCGGATCGATCTGGCCGACCTCGACCAGTTCCTCGACTTCGGCGATGCAGACCTTGCCGGCCATCGCGCAGGCCGGATTGAAGTTGCGCGCGGTCTTGCGGAACACCAGGTTGCCGGACTTGTCGGCCTTCCACGCCTTGACCAGCGACACGTCGGCCTTGAGCGCGGTTTCCATGACGTAATGGTGACCGTCGAACTCGCGCGTCTCCTTGCCTTCGGCCACCACCGTGCCGTAGCCGGTGCGGGTGAAGAACGCCGGGATGCCGGCGCCGCCGGCGCGCAGGCGCTCGGCCAGGGTGCCTTGCGGGTTGAATTCCAGCTCCAGCTCGCCCGACAGGAACTGGCGTTCGAATTCCTTGTTCTCGCCGACGTAGGACGAAATCATCTTCTTGATCTGGCGCGTTTCCAGCAGCAGGCCGAGGCCGAAACCGTCGACGCCGGCGTTGTTGGAGATCGCGGTCAGGCCCTTGGCGCCGCTGTCGCGCAGCGCGGCGATCAGCGCTTCGGGAATGCCGCACAGGCCGAAACCGCCGACCGCCAGGGTCTGGCCGTCGGCGACCACGCCCTGCAGCGCGTCGTGGGCGTTGGGATACAACTTGCTCTTGGCGGCGACCGCGTCGGCCATGGGACAGCTCCTGTGAGGGATGCGCCCAGTTTAGCGCGCGCCCTGCCGCGGCAGCAGCGGACTTTCGGGCAATACCGGCACAGCACCGCGACGGTGCCTTGATTGCGCGTCGACGCTAGACTTGCGGCATGAGCCGACTCGCCCTGGTCACCGCCATCGCCAGCGCCGGACAGGACGACGACCTGTCGCCGCTGCTCGACGCCTGCCTCGCCCGCGGCCTGCATGCCGAGATCCGCGCCTGGGACGACCCCAGCGTGGCTTGGGCCCGATACGACGCCGTATTGCTGCGCTCGCCGTGGGACTACACCGAACGCTACGCCGAGTTCCTGGACTGGTGCGCGCGCGTCGACGCCGCCAGCCGCCTGCTCAACCCCTGGCCGGTGCTGCGCTGGAACAGCGACAAGCGCTATCTCGCCGACCTCGCCGCGCGCGGCGTGCCGGTGGTGGCGACCGTCTTCGTCGAACCGGACATGGATCCGCTGCCGGCGCTGCAGGAATTCCTCGCCGCGCACGCCGACGCCGAGGAGTTCGTGGTCAAGCCGACCGTCAGCGCCGGCTCGCGCGACACCCAGCGCTACGTGCGCGCGCAGGAGTTCGCCGCCGCCAACCATCTGGCGCGGCTGCTCGACGAAGGCCGCAGCGCGATGCTGCAACCGTATCTGGCCGCGGTCGACCGCGACGGCGAGACCGCGCTGATCCACTTCAATGGCGTCTTCAGCCACGCCATCCGCAAAGGCGCGATGCTGCAGCGCGAGGACGCGCTGAACCTGCGCGCGGTGGAACGCATCAACGCCCGCGAAGCCGGCGACGACGAGCGCACCGTCGCCCTGCACGCGCTCAACGCCACCGGCGCGCGGCTGGACCTGGAAGAGCCGCTGGCGTACGCGCGGGTCGACCTGATCCGCGATGCGCAGGGACAGCCGCAGTTGCTGGAACTGGAGCTGTGCGAGCCGTCGCTGTTCTTCGCCCACGCGCCGGGCAGCGCGGAGCGGTTCGCGCAAGTGTTGGACGAACTGTTGGCGACCTCGGCCGCAGAATAAACTCGGTTCCTCCCTGTAGGAGCGGCGCGAGCCGCGACCGCGACAACACAAACTACGCCGAAACGTTCGCCGCAGGCGCGTTGTCGCAGTCGCGGCTCGCGCCGCTCCTACAGGTAGATCGCGCAGATCACGGCAGCGGAAAAAAGAAGACCGGCCTGGGCCGGTCTTCTTTATCGCTTAGAAACAGCGCTTACGAACGCCCGTACACATCCTCGAGCCGGACGATATCGTCCTCGCCCAGATAGCTGCCCGACTGCACTTCGATCAGCTCGACCGGCTCGGTGCCGCGGTTGCGCAAACGGTGCACGCTGCCAAGCGGGATGTAGGTGCTCTCGTTCTCGCGCAGCTCGAACACCTTCTCGTCGCAGGTGACCTCGGCCACGCCCGACACCACGATCCAGTGTTCGGCGCGCTTGTGGTGCTTCTGCAGGCTCAGCGCCGCGCCCGGCTTGACCACGATGCGCTTGACCTGGAACCGCTCGCCCATGTCGATGGAGTCGTAATTGCCCCACGGACGGTAGACCTTGCGGTGGAACAGGTGCTCCTGCCGCCCGGCCTGCTTGAGCTTGTCGACGATGGTCTTGACGTCCTGCACCCGGTCCTTGCGCGCGACCAGGGTCGCGTCGGGCGTATCGACGATGACCAGGTCTTCGACGCCGATGGTCGCGATCATGCGCCGTTCCGACGCGCGCACCAGGCTGTCGCGGGTGTCGACCGAAATCACGTCGCCTTCGTAGCGGTTGCCGTCGTCGTCGCGCTCGGCCACCGCCCACAGCGACGACCACGAGCCGATATCGCTCCAGCCGCAGCTGACCGGCACCACCGCGGCGCGGTCGGTCTTCTCCATCACCGCGTAGTCGATGGAATCGTTCGGGCTGGCCGCGAACGCGTCCTTGCCGACGCGGATGAAGTCGAGGTCGCGGCTGGCCTGCGCATAGGCGGCGCGCGCGGCCTCGAGGATGCCGGGCGCCAGCTTCTGCAACTCGTCCAGATAACGCTGGGCCTTGAACAGGAACATGCCCGAGTTCCAGGCATAGGTGCCGGCGGCGACATAGCCTTCGGCGGTGGCCTGGTCGGGCTTCTCGACGAAACGGCTGACCTGGTAGCCGCCCTCGCCCAGCGCTTCGCCGCGGGCGATGTAGCCGTAGCCGGTTTCCGGGTAGTCGGGGGTGATGCCGAAGGTGACCAGCCAGTCCTGCTCGGCCAGCACGGCGGCGCGCGCGACCGCGTCGCGGAACGCCTCGACGTCTTCGATCAGGTGATCGGCCGGCAGCACCAGCATGGTCGCCGCGGGCTCCTGCGCGACCAGGTGCAGCGCGGCCAGGGCGATCGCCGGCGCGGTGTTGCGCGCGCTCGGCTCCAGCAGGATCGCGCCGTTGGCCACGCCGATGCCCTGCAGCTGTTCGCCGACCATGAAGCGATGGTCTTCGGCGCAGACGGTGACCGGCGCGCCGGTGTCGGGCAGCGCGTTGGCGCGCAGCAGGGTTTCCTGGAACAGCGAGTGGTCGCCGATCAGCGAAAGGAATTGCTTGGGCTGATTTTGGCGCGACAGCGGCCAAAGGCGCGAACCGCTGCCACCACTGAGAACGACGGGGTGAAGCATCCTGGCTCCAGATTTCGGAACGAAAAGGGGCGCCAAGGATAGCCGAACCCCCGTTCGCTCCGGCTTCACGGCCGCTAAACCGGACGAGTCCGAGCCCCGGTAATATGACCTGCGTGCCAGCTTGGTCCGCGCCGCGCCGCCATGCTGGCCCCTTTCGATGCCACGGACGGAACGATGAACGCGCCTACCCTGCCCGCTCCCCAGCACCTGAACGGCCCCGGCGACTCGCGGATCGAAGCCAGCGCGTTCGGCGCGCACCTGCTGTCGTGGCACTGCCGCGGCCGCGAGCGCCTGTACCTGAGCCCGAACGCCAGTTTCGGCGCCGGCAAGGCGATCCGCGGCGGCGTGCCGGTGATCTTCCCGCAGTTCGCCGAACGCGGCGACGGCCCCCGCCACGGCTTCGCCCGCACCCTGACCTGGGAGGCCGAACCGCAGCCGCAACGGCTGTCGTTCCGGCTGCGCGACCGCGAGGAAACCCGCCGCCACTGGCCGCACCGGTTCGAGGCCGAACTGGACCTGGAGCCCGGCGAAGACCGCCTGCGCATCGCCCTGACCGTACGCAACGCCGACCGCGCCGCGTTCGAATTCAGTGCCGCCCTGCATACCTATCTGGCCGTGGCCGACGTCGCCGCGGCTCTGGTCCATGGCCTGGAAGACCGGCCGTACCTCGATTCGGCCGACGGCGGCGCGACCCGCCCGGCCAGCGACGCGCCGGTGCGCTTCGACGGCGAGGTCGACCGCATCTACCCCGACACCCGCCGGCCGCTGCGCATCACCGACGGCGAGCACATGCTGCGCTGCGAAGCCGAGGGCTTCGCCGATACCGTGGTGTGGAATCCCGGTGCCGAACTGGCCGCCGGCATGGCCGACCTGGAGCCCGCCGGCCACCGCCGCTTCATCTGCGTGGAAGCCGCGCAGGTGCTGCAGCCGGTGCGGCTGGAGCCCGGCCAGGTCTGGACCGGGGCGCAGATCCTGGTGGTGGAAAGCTCGTCTTCGCAGTACCGCATCGGCGGCTGAACCGCGCCGGGGCGCCGCACCGCCGCCCCCGCCGTGCCCGCGCGTTGCGCCCGCAAGCCTTGCCCGGCGCGGGTTTGCGGCCGACTGCGTCGGCTGGCCGTCTCCGCTACAATCGAGGGCTGTCGGCCGTCCCCGGCCCACACCCCCCACAAGGAAATCCCGCACGATGAAGATCCTCGTCGGCTACAAGCGCGTGGTGGACTACAACGTCCGCATCCAGGTCAAGCCGGACGGTTCCGGCGTGATCACCGACGGCGTCAAGCTGTCGGCCAACCCGTTCGACGAAATCGCCCTGGAAGAAGCGCTGCGCCTGCGCGACAAGGGCATCGCGACCGAAGTCGTGGTCGCCACCATCGCCCCCGCCGACGCCCAGGCGCACCTGCGCAACGGCCTGGCGATGGGCGCCAACCGCGCCGTCCACGTGGTCAGCGACCAGCCGATCCAGCCGCTGACCGCCGCGCGCGCGCTGCTGAAGCTGATCGAGAAGGAACAGCCGGACATCGTCATCCTCGGCAAGCAGGCCATCGACGACGACGCCAACCAGACCGGCCAGATGCTGGCCACGCTGTGGGGCCGCCCGCAGGCGACCTTCGCGTCCAAGCTCGAGGTCGCCGACGGCAAGGCCACGGTCACGCGCGAAGTCGACGCGGGCCTGGAAACCCTGGAAGTGGATCTGCCCGCGGTGGTGACCACCGACCTGCGCCTCAACGAGCCGCGCTTCATCAAGCTGCCCGACATCATGAAGGCCAAGAGCAAGCCGCTGGAAACCATCGCGTTCGCCGACCTCGGCGTCGACGCCGGCGACACCCTCAAGACCACCCATTACGCGCCGCCGCCGAAGCGCAGCAAGGGCGTGATGGTCAAGGACGCGGCCGAACTGGTCGCCGCACTGAAGCAGAAGGGGTTGCTGTGATGAGCAAGGTATTGATCGTCGCCGAACATCTGGAAGGCAAGCTCAACGCGTCGACCGCCAAGTGCGTGTCGGCCGCGCAGGCGCTCAAGCCCGAGTCCATCGACATCGTCGTGCTCGCCGCCGACCCGGCCGCCGTGGCCGCGCAGGCCGCGCAGATCGCCGGCGTGGCCAAGGTGCTGACCGTGGCCAACGCCGCCAACGCCAACGCCATCGCCCAGGTCCAGGCGCCGCAGGTCGCCGCGGTCGCGAACGGCTACAGCCACGTGTTCGGCCCCTCGACCACCTTCGGCAAGGACCTGATGCCGTGCGTGGCCGCGCTGCTCGGCGTGGCCCAGGTGTCGGACGTGATGGCGGTCGAAGGCAGCCACACCTTCAAGCGCCCGATCTACGCCGGCAACGCCATCGTCACCGTCGAGGCCCCGGCCGACCACGCCGTGGTCGCGACCGTGCGCACCGCCTCGTGGCCGGAAGCGGCCGGCGGCGGCAGCGCCGCGGTCGAAGCCGCGTCGGTCGATGCCGCGCTGCCGAGCCACACCCGCTACATCGGCCTGGCCGCCGGCAAGTCCGACCGTCCCGACCTGCAGAGCGCCAAGCGCGTGGTTTCCGGCGGCCGCGGCGTCGGCTCGCAGGAGAACTTCAAGATCATCTACGACTTCGCCGACAAGCTCGGCGCCGCCGTCGGCGCCTCGCGCGCCGCGGTCGACGCCGGCTACGTCCCGAACGAACTGCAGGTCGGCCAGACCGGCAAGATCATCGCCCCCGAGCTGTACGTCGCCGTCGGCATCAGCGGCGCGATCCAGCACCTGACCGGCATCAAGGACGCCGGCACCATCGTCGCGATCAACAAGGACGGCGAGGCGCCGATCTTCGAGATCGCGGACATCGGGTTGGTGGGGGATTTGTTCAAGCTGTTGCCGGAGTTGGAAGCCGCGCTCGGTTGAAAGCGCGACCGGCGGCTCGCGCGCAGCGCCAGCCGCCGGAGCGCCCCATGCATTGCTGCAACAAAGATGCTTCAAGCGCCGGCGCGAAAGACCGGCCTGAAATCCGGCGGCTGACGGTCAGCGAGTTCGCCGACGATGGATCCGAAATGATAGTGGGCAATGGTTAATCGCTAAGGCGTTCAAAGCGCGCTCGGAAAACATTCGAGCCGCGACGATTTTCGCCTCCGGCGTGTCGAATTCCTAGGAAACGGCGCCGCAGCCGTTCCTGCGCGAACGCCAGATGCCGGCCGAAGCGCTGCTCGGCGCGCACGGCAAGTTCGTTTAGTTCAGCACCTGCAGCCTGACCGACGCGGATCGCAAGGCCACGCCTTACGTGGCGCACGAGACCGCGATGGAGGCCCTGGTGCTCGCCCATCGCGATGCGCTGGTGATCCGACTGCCGCAGGCCGTCGGCCATACGCCCATCCGCATACGCTGACCAACTTCCTCGCATCGCGAGCGGCGAGCGGTTCACGCTGTGGACCAAGGCGGTCCGCTCGCTGATCGACGTCGACGACATCGCCAGCAATCGCGATCGCCATGATCGACGAGGGCCTCAGCGGCCGCGTGGCGCACGTCGCCGCGGCGGTGATGGTCGACGGCCGCAAGGTCGGCGAATACGACTTCACCCTCGACAATGCCGACGCCAAGCCGCTGGAGTTCGAGTACGCCTGCGCCGACGCGCGCAAGGCCGGAAACGCACTGGCGTTGAATTTCGATATCGACGGCGCGGCGATGCCGTCCGCGCTGGGACTCGGATCGGACAAGCGTCCGCTCGGCATCGGCGTGGAATGGATCGATATCCAGCGCCGGCCCGCGGCCGCGCAGCGATAACCGGCCGATCGCCGCATAGTCGGTACGACGTGGCCGAAAACCGGCCACGTCTTGCGCGAGCCCTTCGCGACCGTCGCTCAGACGGTCTTCTTGCGGAACACCTTCACGATTCCGCGCAGCAGCAACTCCTCGCGGCTGAACCCCAGCGACAGGCAACGCTCGAAATTCTCGTGCGATTCGCTGCCCGGGATCGCGCAGCCGCTCCAGTCGTTCTCGTACAGAAACTCGACCCGGCCGCGGATCGAATCGAACAGTTCCCGGTAGTACGAGAGACGGCGCCGGTTCATGGCGTGCAGATACTCGGAAACCTCGTCCTCCGGCGCGCCGGCCTGCCGCATCATCTCGGAGAACTGATCGTTGTCGCTGATCAGATGCTGCCAGGGCCGGGAGACCCGGTGCTGGAAGTGGCTGCCGAAATCGCAAGTCCAGATCGGATCGAACGTGATGTAGGCGAAACCGCCGGGCTTGAGCACGCGCACGATCTCGTTCAGCGCAGCGCCCGGATCGGGGATGTGCTCGAACGCGTTGAACGAACACACCGCGTCGAAAACCCCGTCGCGGTAGATCGTGTTCATCGCATCGACGGCGTGGAATTCCAGCCGCTGGATCGGAAAACGGTAGTCGTGCCGGCCGAACTTTTCGTGCAGGAGCTTGACCAGTTCGCCGCCGAAACGGGCGTTCTGGTCGAAGTAATCGGAGCAGTAGATCCGCCCGACCTCGTTGGCCAGGAAGCCGCTGTGCATCCCGGCGCCGCCGCCCACGTCCAGTACCAGGTCGTTCGGCGAGAAGCTCAACCCGCTCTGCGACAGCATGTGTTTCATCCGATCGACTTCGGCCAGATGCTCAGCCAGGTCGCGCGCTTCGTCGTATGACATCGGGTGCTCCAAGAACGGATACGTGGTGACGAACGGTTGTAATGCGAACGGCGACGTCGCCGTCAGGCGTACTTTCGCAGAAGGAACTTGCCGCCGTACGTGGTGAAATCGCGCCGCTCCGGGAAGCGCTCGCGCAACAGGCCCAGGGTCTTGCGATCCAGCGGCGCGTACATGTACTCGCTGCCGACCATCTGGAAATAGGTCGAGAACAAGGCCAGATAGTCGTCGAAGAACCGGCGGTTGATGATGTCGGTGTCGAACATCCAGTGCTGCACCACCCTGGCCTGCTCTTCGGTAGCGCCCTGGCTCAGGTACCAGTCGCGCACTTCCTCGCGCGAGCACAGCAGATGCATGTGCGCGGGCATGCCGCGCAGCCAGAAGTTGTAAAGGGGATTGTCGCCGTCGGAATACAAATGATGGCCGATGTGGCAGGACCAGCTCGGCCCGAACAGCGAGCTGAAGTAGCCGCCCGGCTTGAGCAGACGGTCGATCTCCTTGAACGCGGCGTCCAGGTCGGACACGTGCTCGAGCAGCGACAGCGTCACCACCGCATCGAAAGAGCCGTCCTCGAATCCGGTGCGCTGGGTGATGTCGCCCACCACGACCTCGAACCCTTCGACGGCAGCGTCCTTGTGTTCGGCCCACAGGGTCAGCAATTTGACCTCGGCGGGCCGGTACTTCAAGACCAGTTCCCGCAGCTGGTCGGCATCGAATCCGATGCACAGGCATCGCTTTCCTTCCAGGCCGGTCCACCTGGAAAAGAATTCGAACATGTCCATCGTCGTCGCATTTTCAATCGGCGCGGTAAAAGCCAGATGAGCAGCATCCATATCGACTCGTACTCCGGTGTCGTGTTCGTCGATTCCGATCGGGGCCAAGCCCCTGTCTCTTAGCGTTTCGCGACAGCCTCGATCAAGATCCCGCGCAGCTGTTCGGCCAACGCCTCCCAACTGAACCCTATCGCCAAAGGGCGGCCCGCGCGGCCATGCCGGTCGGCCAGTTGCGGGTCACGCAAATACTTGCCGATCGCGGCCGCAAGCTCCGCCGCGTTGTCGGCCAGAAAACCGTTCTCCCCGTCCTTCGCCAGTTCGGTGAAAGCGACCGTGGAGGCGCGCGCCACCACCGGCCGCTCGACCATCCACGATTCGAGCAGCACGATGCCGAAACTCTCGCTTTCGCTCATGTTGGCCAGGCACAACGACTCGGACAGCGCGCCGATGACGACCTCGCGCGGTTGCGCGCCGTAGTAATGCACGCCGTCGCCCTGCAACGGCAGGCCGTCGTCGTCGGGGCCGATCAGGACCACGTCGAGGTCCTCGCCGGCGCGGCGCAGCGCTTCGCACGCCTGGACGATCATGCGGTAGTTCTTCGCTCCCGCCTTGCGTCCCAGCACCAGCACGAACGGCCTCCCACTGGGATGCACGCGGCGGAACGCCTCGCGGCCGCGGGCGACCGAGTCGTCCGAAAAGTCCTCCGCGCGGAAGCCGCCGCCTGCGGTCACCACCGAATCCACGCCGCCGACCCGATCGAAGAACGCCGGCTTGCTGGCGGCGGGGGCCGCGATCACCGTGTCGGCGCGCGCGAACGCGTCGTAGAAATCGCGCCAATGGTAATAGCGGTCTTCCATATGGAAGTGCGGCAGCACGACCGAGGCCAGCCCGTGCATCGCGGCCGTGCGCACGCCCAGGACCGAACTGGCGAACGGCACGCCCTGGGCGAGCACGACATCGTAGTTCGCCGCGTTGCGGTCGAGCCAACGCTCCAGCGCGGAGCTGTGCGGCCCGCGGATGCGGCAGAAGCGGCGATCGATGTCGCGCGGCCTGCGCTTGACCACTTCGATCAGCTCGGCGACCCAGCGCTCCGGCAGTTTGGCGCGGGCACGCTCTTCCATGCCTTCGCGCAGATCGACCTGGACGCTGCCGCCGGCGCCGATGAGTTCGATCGCAGACACGATGTACGCCAGCTCGCGCGCGTCTTCGCCGCTGTCCATCGTCGCCGAAGCCCTCAGCTCCAACACATCGCCGGCAGCGGGCAACGCCTGCTGGAACGAGAATTTTCCGGACAGGTTCCTGGCTTCGGCCTCGACGCCGCCGGCGCTCACCGACAGCCCCACCGGCTGCAACGCCAAGCCCGAAATCCTGACCGACTCGATCCCCTGCGGCAGCTTCACCTGGGCGATCCGTCCCGCCCAGCGCACGGTCCGGCCGTCGCTGTTCTCCGGGTAGTTCCAGCCGCCCAGAAGGCCCACGCCCAGTTCGTCGGCCAGGGTCGCGCCGATCTGCAAAGACTCCCGCATCCATGCGGCCTGCAGAACGGCGGCATCGTCGAAGCGGTCTTGCGGCGGCGGGTCGGGCGGGAACAGCAGCACTTGGCCGCGCATCGCAGGAACGCCGTCGCCGGCCGCGGGCGGTTCGTAATCGGCGGAAAAATGCAGACGGTCGTGGATGGCGCCGACCGCGGTCGCGGCCACGTCGATGCGCAAGTCCTCGCTCTTCTCGAGCTCGCGCAACGTGTTGAGCAAATACGTTTCGGCGCCGCCGCGGGCCGGTTCGCTGAAGCGGTAGGTCAGCACCAATACCCGGCACGGCCCCTCGCGCCCGATCAGGCCGCGCAGTTCGCGACGCAGGCGTCCGCCCAGGATGCGCCAGTCCAGGTGCGCAGCGACGTAATCCACCGCTTCGGCGGAAATGCGCGCGCGCAGCGCGGCGTCGCCGCACAGCTTGGGGATCCAGTCGGCCATCGCCTCAGGCTCCGCCTCGATGTAGTGCTCGCCGGCGCGCAACCCGGGAAAGCCGCGCACGCCGACCGTCGAGGTCAGCATCGGCAGACCGGCGGCCAGGAAATCCGGAACCTTGAGGCTGGAACCGCCGCCCTCGAACAGCGGGCACAACGCGACGTCCGCCAGCGCCAGCAGCGCGTCCTTGTCGGCGCGGCTGATGAAGCCCAGCAAGGCGACGTTCTGCGGCAGCGCCGCGACGTTGATCGCTTCGCACACCGAGCCGACCATGGCGAAATTCACCTGCGGATTGCGCGCGGCCAGTTCGTCGATGATGAACTGCGCGGCGCGCACGTTCGGCGGATGCGCGCTGCCGAGGAACACCGCCAGCGGCGCGCGCGCCCCCGGCTCCGCGGCCGGCAGCGCCGAGCGGCGCACCAGCGGCTGGCAGACGCCGTTTTCGACGGTTACCGCGCGCGCCGCGCCGTAGTATTCGCGGAAGCATTCGCTGTCGGCCTCGGAAACGCAGACCACCAGATCGGCGCGCGCGACGATGTCGCGCTCCAGGCGCCGGGTCAGTTCCAACCAGCGCTCGCCGTCGCTGCGAGCGGCCAACAGGTCGCGCTTGAGTTCGGCCTCGACGTTCTGCGAGGAGTGCACGACCGGCATGCCCTCCGGTACCAGCGCCAACAAAGGCGCGAGGAAGCATTGTTCGAAGCTGACCACCGACGCGGTCGCGATTTCCTCGCGGAACGCGGCGACCAAGGCTTCGTTGGCCATGCAGTGCTCGGCGGCGACCAGATCGGCCACCGACACGCTCTGCCCCTTCAGCGACTCGATGTCTTCGCGGCGGTGCGCGGAGGTCTTCGGAATCGAGCGCTGGACCACGCCGGGCGCGATCGTGCGCCGCACCGGCGCATCGCCGTTGTTGAAGCACAGGAAGGTCACGTCGAACTCGCGCCCGAGCTCGCTGAGCAACTCCTTGATCCGCACCTGGCCGCCGCCGGCGGCCTGATGCACTTCGTAATCGCACACCGCCAGCAAGCGCTTGCGCGCGCTTGCGTCGACCGGGGGCGCCAGCACCTGACCGATCGCCTGCGCGGTGTGTTCGGCGATCGAAGCCCAGGTGTAGCGCGCGTCGGCGAAGTCGGCGCCGCGCCGGCCCAACGCGTGCGATGCCGAGGCGTCGCCGAGCATCGCGCGCAGCGCCGCGGCGAAACCGTCCAGCTCGCTGACGTTCGCCTGCACGCCCGGCTCGATGTCCAGGCCGCGCGCGCCCACCGGCGTAGACAGCACCGGCGCGGCGTGGCCCATGTAATCGAGCATCTTCAGATTGGTGCCGGCGCCGCTGCGCAGCGGATTGATGGCCGCGCCGCAACGCCACAGCAACGCGTCCTTCTCCGCCGCGTCGACGAAGCCCAGCAACTTGACGTTCGCCGGCACCGGCTTGGTATAGGCCTTGCACACCGCGCCGAGCACATGGAAGGTGACGTCGCTCAGCGCCGGCGCCAGTTCTTCGGCGATATACGCCAGCGCTTCGATGTTGGGCGGATGCGCGCTGCCCAGGAACAGCGCCGAACGCTCGCGCGGCGGCGCCGGGTCGGGCCCGCGCACGGGCTCGAAACCGTTCGGCGCCAGGAAGATGCGCTCGCGCGCAAAGCCGAACACCTCGGCGAACGCATCGCGTTCCTCGCGGCTGATCGCGAACACGGCGGAACTGCAGGCGATCAGGCGCGCTTCGATGTCGCGAACGAACGCCGCGCCGCGGCGGCCGATGTCGCCGCGGAACATCTGTTCGGCCAGTTGATACTCGACGTTGTACGCGTTGTAGATGCGCAGCTTGCCGTCGCTGCCGGCGCCGCGGTCGTACGGAAGCGTGAACGGAGACTCGTGCACGACCACGTCGGCCGCGCGCACCAGCTCGCCCATGCGCCGGGCGAGTTCGCTGTCGAACTCGCCGGCCAGCGCCAGCGCCAGCGCCGAGCACTCCGGGCCGATGCCTTCGGCGTCCAGCTTCCAGTGGATCTGATCGGCTTCGCGCGGCTTGGGCACGCGGATTTCGCGGAACGAAGCGGAATGCTCGACGGTTTCGGTCTTGGCGTCGGCGTAGGTGGCCGACAGCAAGGTCACGTCGAAAACTTCGCTGAGATGGCGATACAGCATGTAGTACCGCTGCTCCCCCCCGCTGCGCGGCGGCACGAAGGCCGGGAAGAAGTTGATCGCCAGTAGCTTGGTTCGCTTCGCTGCCATTTCCTGTTCCGTCGGATCCTTGTACTTCTGCCGGCCCGTTCCAGGGCCGGCGGCACTGCGGGTTTAGCGCGAGCTCAGACGACGCATGTCGGCGTCGACCATCATCGTGATGAGCTGCTGCAACGAGGTCTTGGGCGACCAGCCCAGCTTCGCCTTGGCCTTGGCCGGGTTGCCGAGCAGGACATCGACTTCGGCGGGACGGAAGAACTTCTCGTCGATGACCAGGTGGTCGTCCATGTTCAGGCCGACGTGGCCGAACGCGATCTTGCACATGTCGCGCACGGTGGTGGTCTCGCCGGTGGCCACGACGTAATCGCCGCCGCTTTCCTGCTGCGTCATCAGCCACATCGCTTCGACGTAGTCGCCGGCGAAGCCCCAGTCGCGCTTGGCGTCGATGTTGCCCAGGCGCAATTCGGACTGCTGCCCCAGCTTGATCCGGGCGACCGCGTCGGTGACCTTGCGGGTCACGAACTCGATGCCGCGCAGCGGCGACTCGTGGTTGAACAAGATGCCGCTGGAGGCGTGCAGGCCGAAGCTCTCGCGGTAGTTCACCGTGCCCCAGTGCGCCATCATCTTGGCCACGCCGTAGGGGCTGCGCGGATAGAACGGCGTGGTCTCGTCCTGCATCTCGGCCTGGATCAGGCCGAACATCTCGCTGGTCGAAGCCTGGTAGAAACGCGCCTTCGGATTGACGATGCGCACCGCCTCGAGCACGTTGAGCGCGCCGACGCCGTCGACCTGAGCGGTCAGCAGCGGCTGCTGCCAGGACGAACCGACGAAGCTCTGCGCGCCGAGGTTGTAGACCTCGTCGGCCTTTGAGGTTTCCATCGCCCGGATCAGCGACGACAGATCGGTCAGGTCGCCGTCGAGCAACGTCACCTGATCGGCGATACCCAACTCGCGCAGGCGCCACAGCGTGTCGCTGCTGCGGCGCGCCAGGATGCCGAACACCCCGTAGCCCTTGGACAGCAGCAGTTGCGAAAGATAGGCGCCGTCCTGGCCGGTGATGCCCGTGATCAATGCGTTCTTGTTGCTCATGAGTGATTCCGCTGGTCGATTAGAATGTCTTGCAAGGTCTGGTCCATCGGTATGCGCGGGGCCCATCCGGTCGCATCGCGCAAGGCTTGCGAGGACCCCACCATCCGCCGTTGCTCGGCCCGGCGCAATTTGGCCGGATCCTGACGGATTTCGGCGTGAACGCCTTCGATCCGGCACATGGCCTCGAGCAGGTCGCGCACTTTGCGCTCGACGCCCGAAGCCACCAGGTACAAGCCGCCGCCGACACCGTCGCGCAATGCGGCGGCATAGGCGGCGACGATGTCGCGCACATCGGTGAAGTCGCGCGTCGTGTCGATGTCCCCGGCCTCGATCACCGGCGCCTGCCGCCCTTGCGCGATCGCCACCACCTGGCTGGCCAGCGCGGGCAACACGAACTGCCGCCCCTGCCCGGGGCCGACGTGATTGAACGGGCGCAGCACGATCGCATCGAGCCCCTCGCTGCGCTGCCACTGCAGGCACAGCTGCTCGGCCGCCAGCTTGCTGACCGCATAAGGGTTGCGCGGGGCCGGCATCAGCCGCTCGGTCACCGGCATTTCCGCCTCGGCCACCTGGCCGTAGACGTCGCCGGAGCTGACGAACAGGAAGCGCCCGGCGAACCGCGCGCCCTTGAGCGCCTGCAACAGGTTCAAGGTGCCGAGCGTGTTGATCTCGAAGGTTTCGCGCGGATCCTCGAAGGAACGCGGCACGAAGCTTTGCGCCGCCAGGTGCAGGACCGCGTCCGGACGCGTCTGCGCGACGACGGCCGCGACCGCGTCCGCATTGCGGATGTCCCAGCCGTGGTCGGGCGTGTGGAATTCGTAATCGCCGAAATCGCCGGCGCGCACCGCCGCCTCGACGTAGCGGCCGACGAAGCCGGTGCCGCCGGTCACCAACAGGCGGCGCGGCGCGTTCGCGGTAGCGGCCGCGCTCACGGACGCTTCGCCAAAATGGCGTAGTCGGGCGCGACATGCATGGTCCACAGCATGTCGTTGATCGACTTGGCGCCGGGCACTTCGGGCGGCAGCAGCGGCGGCGCATTGAGCTCGCGGTGCGCGCTCAGCCGTTCGATCCGCGAACCGGCGAAACCGCGGTTCTCCACCGTCCAGCGCAACATGCTCGGCGGCAGCGGGTTGCGATGGGTCGGATCCATGTAGAAGTAATGCGAGCCGACCATGATGTTCTCGGGGTTCGGGGTCTCCAGCAGCAACAAGCCGCCGGGGCGCAGCACGCGCAGGGCTTCGTCGATCAGCGCCACCACCTGCTCGAACGGCAGGTGCTCGACCAGATGCATCGAGGTGATGGCGCCGGCCGAGGCTTCCGGCATGCTGCGCAAGACCTGCACCGCGTCGCCTTCGACCACCTTCAATCCGGTGCCCGCGCAACTGAGCGCGAAATCGTGGTTGAGATCGATGCCGCTGGCCTCCAGGCCGTGCTCGGCGAGCAGCTCCAGCCATTCGCCGCGGCCGCAGCCGATGTCGATCACCGGCGCGCCGGGAACGCCGGCGCCGGCTTCGCGGATCCATTCCAGGTAAGGCTCCACGCGCAAGCGCACCAGTTCGCGCGAGCCGCGATACTCGTCCTCGAAATCGGCGTACAGCTTGTCCATCTTGGCGCGTTCGCGTTCGGCCTCGAGGGTCAGCCGTTCGCGTTCGCGTTCGGCCTCGAGGGCCAGCCGTTCGCGTTCGCGTTCGGCCTCGAGGGCCAGCCGTTCGCGCTCGCGCTCGCGTTCGAGCTCGTCCTGGTGCAGGCGCTCGAACGCCGACACCATCCGCGAGACCTCGCGCGACAGCCCCGCGTTCTGCCCGCGCAGCTCGCCCATCTCGTCCATCATCTGGTTGACGTGGCGGCCGAGCTCGTGGGCTTCGCGCGCCTGGGTCGCTTCCATCGTGTACTGGCGGTCGAACATCGCGCCCAGCCGGGCGACGCCGTGCAGCCAGGACAGCACATGGCCGATCAGCGGCTTGCGCTTCCACTGCTGCAACTTGTACGGCAGCAACAAGCCGTCGATGTGCACCTGCTTGGACATGCCTTCCGGCGACCAGCGCAGCTGCGCCAGCACTTCCACCTTGGTGGTATGCCCGGAGCGCAGTTCGTGCAGGAAGTAATTGAAGCCGTCCGGATCCGGATCGCGCCGCAACACCACCCGGTAGGCCATTTCGACGAAGCTCGCGTCGGACGGACCGAGCAGTTCGCTCAGCACGTACTCGCGCTTGACCGGCACCGAGTAGGTGCTCGAGCGCCAACGCTGCAGTCCGGGCGCCGCGCCGGGCTGGCTGCCGGCGAAGATGCGGCCGATGCGCTCGCGCATGCGCTCGACCGCGCCGTCGGCGTCGCCCGCGGCGTCGGACTCGAGCGGAATCGATTCGCGCAGGCGCTCGCCGGCGGCGCGCATCACTGCGTCGACGTCCAACGGATCCAGTTCCCGGCTCATCGTTGCGCCTCCGCGTTCGCCGCGGCGGACGCGCGCACTTCGATCGACGGCGGAATCCAGGCGTTGCCTACGAACATCGTCTTGTCCAGGTTAGCCACGGTGAACACCAGCGCCAGATCGCGCCACTGATAGTTCTTCTGCAAATGGGTCTCCCCGCCGGTCAAGGCCACGGAGAACGAGTAAGACCCCACGCCCAGGTTGGCGGGAAAACTGACCCGGTATTCGACCTCGCTGCCGGCCGGCAAATGCTCGTCCGCCTGCCCGGTGTGGTGAGTGTTGGTGCCGAACATCGCCTGGCCGAGCCGGTCGCGGATCATGTAGCCGAACACCAACCGCTCCAGCGCGCCGTGCACACGCACCCGCGCGCGCAGCGTCACCGGCTGGCCGACGCCGACGAACTCGACCGGCGCGTCGTTCTGGTCCAGCAATTGCAGTTCGACGATCTCGGCTTCGCCGGTGCCCGACTCGGTCGCGACCTTGCCGTCCTTGGCCTGCTCGGTCTTGACCGTGCTGTTCTCGCGCTTGGCGATCAGCGCGTTGTAGTAATCGAACACCTCGTAGGGATCGCTGTCGAGCACGGCCTTGCCGCCGTCGAGCAGGATCGCGCGGTCGCACAGCGCCTGGATCGCCACCGCGTCGTGCGAGACGATCAGCAGGGTGGTGCCGGCGTCGCGGAACTCGTGGATGCGCTTGAAGCACTTGTGGACGAAATAGGTGTCGCCGACCGACAGAGCTTCGTCGACGATCAGCACGTCCGGGCGCACCGCGGTCGCCACCGAAAACGCCACCCGCATCTGCATGCCGCTGGAATAGGTGCGCACCGGCTGGTCGAAGTACTCGCCGATTTCGGCGAACTCCTCGATCTGCGGCAGCAAGGCCTCGATCTGGTCCTGCGGCAGGCCCATCAGGCCGGCGGCGTGGATCACGTTCTGGCGCCCGGTCAATTCGCCGCTGAAACCCAAGCCCAGCTCCAGCAGCGCCGACACGCGGCCGTGCACGGACACCCGGCCCTCGCTCGGCTTGGAAGTGCCGGTGATCATCTTCAACAGCGTGCTCTTGCCCGCGCCGTTCTGGCCGACGATGCCGATCGATTCGCCCTGGTGCACGCTGAAGGAAACGTTGCGGATCACCCAGTGCTCGGCGCGCGGCTTCACCGGCACGCCGAACCAGCGCGCGAAGCGTTGCAGTTCGCTGGCGTATTCCACGTAGGACTTGCCTACGCCCTCCACCACCATCACCGGCCCGGTCATAGCACGTCCACCATTTCCGCCGAGGCGCGGCGGAACAGCAGCATCGCGATGGCCAACAGCACCGCCGCGGTCACCCACACCGTCGTCAGGCTGTACTGCGGTGCGCGCTGGTAGACGATCACGTCGTGATAGGCCATCGCCAGCGGCGCGACCGGGTTGAAGGCCAGCGACGCCTTGAAGCCGTCGGGCACGATCTTGATCGGATAGATGATCGGCGTGACCCAGAACCAGAATTGCAGCACCACCGCCATCACATGGCCGACGTCGCGCACGAACACGTTGAGCACGCCGACGATCAGGCCCACGCCGGTGGCCAGGGCCACGGTCAGCGCGATCAACACCGGCAGCCACAGGTAATGCAGGTTCGGATAAACGCCCAGGATCGGCAGGATGATCATCACCACGCACAGCAAGGCGATGTTGTTGACCATCGACGAGCCGACCGAGATCACCGGCAGGGCGATGCGCGGGAACTGCATCTTCTTCAGCAGCGAGGTGTTGTCGATGAACACGTTCTGCAGGCGCTGCACGATCTCGGCGAACAGCGACCAGCACAGGATGCCGGACATCAGATAGATGGCGTAGGCATACTTGTTGTCCACGCCTTCCAGCCGCGCGGCCAGCACGTTGGACAGGATCGTCGCGAAGATGATGACCTGCGCCAACGGCTGCAGGATGATCCACAGCGCGCCGAAGGTGCTGCGCGAGAACCGCGCCTTGAACTCGTTCACCACCGATGAGGCGATGAAGCCGCGGTAGCGCCAGGCGGCGCCGAACATACCCACCATGATTCAGGGACTCCCCGTGGTTTCTGGCCGCGACGGCACGGCGCCGAGCGCCTGCATCGCGGAAATCTCGCGCAGCCGCGCCGCGATCGCTTCGGCGGCCGCGGCCGGCGCCAGCGTGCGCGCCACCGATTCGCGCGCGCGCTGGCCCAGTTCGGCGGCGTAGGCGCGGTCGTCGGCGAGCCGGCGCATGTGTGCGGCCGCGTGTTCCACATCGGCCTGGGCCCAGCGCGCGCCGGGCGGATGCGGATACTCGCCTTCGCCGACCGGAACGAAGCCGTAATCGATCAGGCAGCTGTCGTGCGCGCTCATGAATTCCAGATTGCCGGACCAACCGGTGCCGATCACCGGCTTGCCCAGCGCCATGCTTTCGGCCAGGCCCAGCCCGAAGCCCTCGGCGCGGTGCAGCGACACGTACGCGTCGGCGCAGCGCTGCAAAGCATGTACGTGGGCGCGGTCGATCACCTCGTCGCGCACGACGATGCGCGGATCGCGCGCGCCGAGCGCCAGCAGGCTGAGGAAGTTGTCGGGGTGGCGGTAGCCGTTGCTGGACTTGAGCAGCAGCTGCACGTCCTCGCGCCCGGGCGGGAACGCGCGCTGGAACGCTTCGACCACCGCGAAGGGATTCTTGCGGTGGATCCAGGAATTGAAATCGAAGGTGACCAGGAACACAAACCGGTCCGGCGCCAGGCCGAAGTCCTCGCGGCCGAGCCCGCTGTCCGGCACCGGGCACAGCGGCAACGGCACGCGCAGGATCGGCTTGGCGGTCGCGCGCCGGAATGCCTGCTCGACGAACTCGGTGGCGACCAGAATCTCGTCGACCAGGTCCAGCGCCGGCAACCAGTCCAAAGGAATTTCTTCCAGTTCCCAGAACCAGCACGCGATCAGGTAGCGCCCTTCGAGCTTGGCCTGGCCGATGTGGCGCAGCGCCTCGTCCAGATAATCGGGATTGACGAAGACGATGCTGATCGCGTGGTTGGCCTGGTCGCCGATGTGCGCATCCAGGCTGCGGTCGTCCAGACCGTGCGGCAGCTCGATGGCGATGTCGTGCAGAGCCACCGGAACGCCGGCCTCGATCAGGGCGCGGCCGTACATCCGCGCGCTTTCGGCCAAGCCGAACTGGCCGCGCAGGTAGGCGAAAATATTGACCCCGGGCGTATCGGTGCGGGCCGCCACGGGAGCCGCGATCGCGGCTTGCTCCGGCAGCGGCCGCGACCACGCCGGCGTGCGCGCGAAACGCGCGCGCCGGCTGGCGCGCGCGGCCAGCACGAACGACACCTTGTCGCGCAGGCGCTGCGGAAATCGCCGGTACACCGTACGCAACCAGGCCTGCCGGCGCACCCAGGCCGACAGCCCGAGCAACAGCATGCCGGCGTCGGACCGGGCGGAAGCGCCGTCGCCCGCGGTCGTGCCGGCGTCGTGCGGTTTAGCGGAAGCTGCCATTCTCAGGCACCCAACGCCCGCTCGAGCTCATCGCGCAAATCCGCCACATCCTCCACGCCCACGCTCAGGCGCACGAGGTTGTCAGTAATGCCCAGCGCGGCGCGCCGGTCCGGCGGAATCGAGGCGTGGGTCATCACCGCGGGGTGGTTGACCAGGCTTTCCACGCCGCCGAGCGATTCGGCGATGGTAAACAGGTGGCAGCGCTCCATCATCCGGCGCGCGCCATCCATGCCGCCCTTGACGTAGATGCTGACCATGCCGCCGAAACCGTGCATCTGGCGCTTGGCCAGTTCGTGCTGCGGGTGCGACTTCAGGCCCGGATACAGGACCTTTTCCACCGACGGATGGGTTTCCAGCCACTCGGCCAGCGCCTGCGCGTTCTCGCAGTGCGCCTTCATGCGCAGGTGCAGGGTCTTCAGGCCGCGCAGGGCGAGGAAGCTGTCGAACGGGCCCTGGATGCCGCCGACCGCGTTCTGCAGGAAGGTCAGCTGTTCTTCCAGTTCCGGCGCGTCGCCGACCACGGCGATGCCGCCGACGATGTCGGAATGGCCGTTGAGGTATTTGGTCGCCGAGTGCATGACGATGTGCGCGCCCAGTTCCAGCGGGCGCTGCAGGATCGGCGAGGAGAAGGTGTTGTCGACCACCACGATCAGGCCGCGCTTGCGCGCGATTTCGGCGATGCGGGCGACGTCGACGAGCTTGAGCAGCGGGTTGGTCGGCGTCTCGATCCACACCAGCTTGGTTTCGGGGCGGATCGCCGCTTCGAACTTGGCCTCGTCGCTGAGGTCGACCCAGCTGAAGTCGAGCCCGGCGGTGCGCCGGCGCACGCGTTCGAACAGGCGATAGGTGCCGCCGTAGACGTCGTCCATGGCGATGACGTGGCTGCCGGCGTCGAGCATTTCCAGGATCGTCGAGGTCGCCGCCAGGCCGGAGGCGAAGGCGTAGCCGCGGCGGCCGCCTTCCAGTCCGGCGATGCAGCGCTCGTAGGCGAACCGGGTCGGGTTGTGGCTGCGCGAATACTCGAAGCCCTGGTGCTGGCCGGGGCTGCTCTGGGCGTAGGTCGAGGTCGCGTAGATCGGCGGCATGACCGCGCCGGTGCTGGGGTCCGGGGACTGGCCGGCGTGGATCGCGAGGGTGCCCAGACCGGGCTTGCGCGCTCCGTCTTGCGGCTGCTGTTGGCTCATCGATTCGGTTCCGTGCGCTGTATGGTCGGCCGCGCGATTGGCCGATGGACGTAACCCCGAATTCTAACATCGCCGCCGTGAGCACCCCCGGTTCACGCGGCACGACTTCAGGCGCAATGCAGGCAAACCGGTCAACGGCCCGACCTTGCGACGTCGCGCACGGAATTTTGCGCACCCAAGCTGAACGCGAATTCAGGAACGGCACACTGTACGCGCCTCGGGGCACCGACATGCGAGCCGGCGGCACGCCGCAGCGAGCCGCCGCCCCGCTTGGCCGCCCGCGCGAGCGGACGGCCGCGACGCGTCACTGCACCCGGCGGCGCAGGTAGTTGAGCAGGTCGATGCGGGTGATCAGGCCGAGGAACCTGTCGCCGTCGGCGACGATGGCGACATGGCCGCGGTCGAACAGCGGCAGCAGCGATTCGATCGGCTGGCCGACCTGGATCGTGTCGAGCTTGCTGACCATCGCGGTCGACACCGGGTCGCGGAAGCGCGATTCGTCGCCGTACACGTGCAGCAGCACATCGCTCTCGTCGACGATGCCGACGAGTTTCTCGCCGTCCATCACCGGCAGCTGCGACACGTCGTACAGCTTCATGCGCTGATACGCGGTCACCAGCAGATCGCCCGGCGCCACCACCACGGTATCGCGCTGCGAATACGGGCGCAGGATCAGATCGCGCAGATCGCCGTGCTGTTCGCGCTGGATGAAGCCGTTGTCGAGCATCCAGTAGTCGTTGTACATCTTCGACAGGTACTTGTTGCCGGTGTCGCAGACGAACACCAGCACCTTCTTCGGCTCGGTCTGTTCGCGGCAGTACTTCAGCGCCGCGGCGAGCAGCGTGCCGGTCGAGGAACCGGCCAGAATGCCCTCTTTTTCCAGCAGTTCGCGCGCGGTCAGGAAGCTTTCCTTGTCGGCGATCGCGTACGCCTTCTTGACCCGGGTGAAGTCGGAGATCGGCGGCAGGAAATCCTCGCCGATGCCTTCGACCATCCAGCTGGCCGACTTGTCCGACAGCGTGCCGCGGTTGATGTACTCCTCCAGGATCGAACCGACCGGATCGGCCAGCACCAGCTCGGTGTCCGGCGAGTGCTTGGCGAACGCGCGCGACAGGCCGGTCATGGTGCCGGAGCTGCCGCAGCCGAACACGATCGCGTCGAGCGTCCCGCCCATCTGTTCGAGGATCTCCGGGCCGGTGCCGAACTCATGCGCGGCCGGGTTGTCGGGATTGCCGAACTGGTTGATGAAGTAAGCGCCCGGGGTTTCGCGGGCGATGCGTTCGGCCAGGTCCTGGTAGTAGTCCGGATGGCCCTTGGCCACGTCCGAACGGGTCAGCACCACCTGCGCGCCCATCGCCTTGAGGTTGAAGATCTTCTCGCGGCTCATCTTGTCCGGCACCACCAGCAGCAGCTTGTAGCCCTTCTGCTGGGCGACCAGGGCCAGGCCGATGCCGGTGTTGCCGGCGGTGCCTTCGACCAGGGTGTCGCCGGGCTTGATCTTGCCGGCCTTCTCGGCCGCTTCGATCATCGACAGGCCGATACGGTCCTTGATCGAGCCGCCCGGGTTCTGCGATTCGAGCTTGAGGTAGAGCTCGCACACGCCGGTGTCCAGGCGCTGGGCTTTGACGATCGGGGTGTTGCCGATGAGTTCGAGTACCGAGTTGTGGATGGCCATGCGATTCCTGCGAGCCGCTACCGTGCGGCGAATCGGACCATTCTAGCCGGGCGCCCGCCGACGGTTCGCGCAAGGCGCCTCAGAGCGCCGGCGCAGGCTCTGGCGGCAGGGGTTCAGCCTCAGGGTTTTCGGCTCGAATCGGCGCGATACGGCGCCAAAGCATCGCGGCTGAGGCCGCTTCCATGAGCACAGGACCACAGCGCGGGAGCCGCAGGAAGTATCAGCCGCGGACGGCGGCGGCCGACGAGGATGGCCGCCGCCGCCCGCGCTGAGTCTGGAGCCGTCGCCGCAGGCGGGCGCCGGTCCGGTCGGCGCGGCTGGCCGCCGCGCCCGGTGTGCTGGACCGGCTGTGCGTGCCGGCCGGCGGGCCTCCGGCGCACGGCCGGCGGCCCGCGCCCGCGACCGGCCCTGGACGGGCGGCGCGGGCGATGCGATGCCTCAGTGCGGTTGTTGCTCGTATAGCTGGACCAGCCGGTCCTTCGCCGCCAGTTTTTCCCGCTTCATCTGTCCGAGCGTGGTGTCGTCGATCGGCAACACGCCGAGTTCGGCGTCCATGACCTTTTTGTCGAGGTCCTTGTGGCGCTGGTACAACTGCTTGAACTCGGGGTTGCTCTTGATGAGCGCGTCGATTTCAGGCTGCGAACGTTCTTCGAACATGAAAAGCCTCCTTCAGCACGAATGCGAACGCCCCGGCCTTTCGACCAGGGCGTTGCGGGGGAGCGTGAGATGGTCGGTCAGGCCCGGCGCGGCACCGGCTCCACGAACTCCGGCCGCGCCCTCGTGGGCGACACCGGAGTCCTGCGGAAAGTGCGTCTGCGTCATCGGCCTGGCTCTTCGCCGAGCGTTATTGGGACCGCTCGGATAACCGACCCTACTCCTGCGTTCCGGTTCCGGCAAGGGCGCGATGCAAGCGGTTTCAGGTTCCGGCCATGTCTCCGACGAGTGGCTTTGCGGCTCGCCAAGCCAATGATTTTCATTAGTTTTTTGTTCGAGCATGGAATCCGCCGGAACCCGACCGCGACGCGCAAACCCGCGCCCCGCTTGGCTTTGGCCGCCTGTCGGACACGCGGCTGCGCCGGGCGGCGACGGGCGGCGCAGGCGTTTTCCGGCGCCCTCGCGGGGCCGGCTTCAGCCGCGACGTTTTTGTGCAGGAGCGCGGCGATGTGACGGCAAAGCGTCGGCGCTGAAGCCGCTCTCACCGTGCCGCGCATGCGGCCCGAAGCGGCCGGACGCATCGAGCCGGGGTGCGCTATCGCCGAGCCGCAAACGCAGCGAGCCGGGCGCAGGTCCGGCTCGTTGGCGATACCTCGAACGCGCGGGGGGAGCCCCGCCGCGCTTATTTCTTCTTCGGTTTCGGCTTGGGCGTCGCCGGCGGCGCCTCGCCGCCGAGCAGCTCGGCTTCCTTGCGCGCCAGTTCGGCGTCGCGCTCGCGCGCGGCGCGCAGCTTGGCCGCCTGCTTGCCGGCGACATCGTCGAGCAGGCCTTCGGCCTGCTGCCGCGCCGCGGCTTCCTGGTCGGCGGCCTGTCGCAGGCGCTCGGCTTCTTCGGCCTGGATCTGCGCCTGCACGCGCAGGCGCTCGGCCTCGGCGCGGGCGCGGTCGGCGTCGCGGCGGCTGGCTTCGACCAGCAGCTCGCTGCGCTCGCGGTCCAGGCGGTCGAGCTCGCGCTGGGCCAGTTGCGTGCGCACCACGATCTCGGCGGTTTCGACCCGGCGGTCGGCCAACCGCACCGCGTCGGCGCGGTCGCGGCTGCGCGCCTGGCGCGCGTCCTCGATCGCCTGACGCGCGCGATAGCGCTCGAACGTGCCGACCTGGGCGGTGTCGGGACTGGCTTCCAGCACGGTCAGGCGCTGGCCGAGCCGCGCCAGTTCCGGATCGTCCGGCGGCGCGGCGGCGGCGGCGAACGCGGCCAGCGACAGCGCCGCGGCGAGGCCGGCGCGCAAAGCGAACTCACGCTGGCTCACTGGCCACCTCCCTGCAGACGGCGGCGCAGCTCGGACACTTCGGCCCGGCGCTGGTTGAGTTCGGCATTGGTGATCGCCTCCTTGCTGCGGGCCAAGGCGAGGTCGGCCTCGGCCGTGGCGCGCAGCGCCAGGCGCCGGGCATCCTCGTCCTTGCGCTGCGACAACGCGCCCTGGGCGGCGCTGAGCGCGCTGCGGGCGGCATTGAGGTCCTGCGGCGCATACTGGTCGGCGTCGGCGTCGTCGGCGCGCATGACCGCCTGCTGGGCAGCGGACAGCTCGCCGGTCGGCGGAGGGGTGGAGGCGCAACCGGCCAGGGTCGAAGCGAGAACTGCGGCCAGCAGCGGCAAACGGATTTGTGCGAAGCTTGTGGGCATTCTGGGGAGCGCTGTGCGGAAGGGAAGACGCGCGGCGGACATTGTCGTCAAGCCGTCAGCCTGCTTGCAACGGCCGACGGCGTCAACAAGGGGTACGAATGCATGGACATCGGCTATTTCTTGAAGCTGATGACGGAAAAGAACGCGTCGGACATGTTTTTGACCACCGGCGCGCCGGTCTACATCAAGGTCGAGGGGCGCCTGTACCCGCTCGGCAACACCGGTTTGCCGCCCGGCATGGTCAAGAAGATCGCCTATTCGCTGATGGACGAGGGCCAGGTGCCGCAGTTCGAGCGTGACCTCGAACTGAACATGGCGCTCGCCCTGCCCGACGCCGGCCGCTTCCGCATCAACGTGTTCAAGCAGCGCGGCGAAGTCGGCATGGTGATCCGCGCGATCCGCAGCGTGATCCCGAGCATCGAGGAACTGCAGCTGCCGCAGGTGCTCAAGAGCATCATCATGGCCCCGCGCGGCCTGGTGCTGATCGTCGGCTCCACCGGCTCGGGCAAGTCGACCACGCTGGCGTCGATGATCGATCACCGCAACAGCAACACCGCCGGCCACATCCTCACCATCGAGGATCCGATCGAGTACCTGCACAAGCACAAGAAATCGATCGTCAACCAGCGCGAGGTCGGCCTGGACACCCACGCCTTCCACAACGCGCTGAAGAACGCGATGCGCGAAGCGCCCGACGTGATCCTGATCGGCGAAATCCTCGACGCCACCACGATGGAGGCGGCGATCGCGTTCGCCGAAACCGGCCACCTGTGCCTGGCGACGCTGCACTCCAACAACGCCGACCAAACCCTCGAGCGCATCCTCAACTTCTTCCCCGAGGCCGCGCACAAGAACGTGCTGATGAACCTGGCGCTGAACCTCAAGGCGGTGGTGTCGCAGCGCCTGGTGGTCGGCACCGACGGCCGCCGCATTCCGGCCGCCGAAGTGCTCATCAACACCCCGCACATCCGCGACCTGATGCGCCGCGGCCAGGTGCACGAGATCAAGCAGGCGATGGAAGAGTCGCTGGAAGACGGCATGGAGTCGTTCGACCAGTGCCTGTTCCGCCTGTACAAGGAAGGCAAGATCGAGATGGAGGAGGCGCTCAAGGCGGCCGACTCGCGCGACGGTCTGGCGCTGAAGTTCCGCCTGTCCGAGGGCGGCAGCGGCGAGCACGATCCGTATGCGGACATGTACGACGCGTCGGCGACGCACTGAGGTTCGCAAGCTCGAACAGAAAACGGCCGCCTTCGGGCGGCCGTTTTCGTTTGGGTGGCGTGGCGGCTTGGGCGAAAAGCGTCGGCCCGCTCAGCCCGGCGGACGATCCGGCTGATTCTCCGGCTTGGCCCGCTCGAACTCCGGCAACGCCAGGCACGCTTCTTCGATTCGCAACAGCGTCGGATACGCCTCCAGCGGCACGCCGAAGCGGCGCGCGTTGTACAGCTGCGGAATCAGGCAGCAATCCGCCAGCCCCGGCGCGTCGCCTTCGCAGAAGGTGCCGGTGGCCGGATGGTCGTACAGCATCGTCTCGACCGCGGCGAAGCCTTCGCTGATCCAATGCTTGACCCAGCCGTCGCGCTCGGGCTGCGGCACGTTCCAGGTGCCGTCGAGGTATTGCAGCACGCGCAGATTGTTCAGCGGATGGATCTCGCAGGCGATGGTCTGAGCGATCGCGCGCACGCGATGGCGGTCGCGCGCGGTCGCCGGCAACAGGTTCGGGCGCGGCCAGACTTCGTCGAGGTATTCCAGGATCGCGATCGACTGGGTCAGCGTGCGCGAGCCGTGTTGCAGCACCGGCACCAGTCCCTGCGGGTTGAGCTGGCGATAACCCGGGTCGTGCTGCTCGCCGCCGTTGCGCACCAGGTGAACGGGGACGGTCTCGTAGTCCAGGCCCTTGAGGTTCAGGCCGATGCGCACGCGGTAGGAGGCGCTGGATCGCCAGTACGAATAAAGACGCAGTTGATCGCTCACCGGAAGGCCTTGCTGGGAAACCGAATCAGGTTAACGGGGAAGCCGTGTCGACGGGGTCGGCGCCGGGCCGGCTTGCGACACGGGCCACGTTTGCGCGGCGCAAGTGGCGAACCATAGCCGGGCGCGCCGCGCAGCGGACCGCCGTTCGTCCCGCGCGCCGCGCCGCCAAGCGGATGCGCTGCGCCGAAACGAAAAAGGGAACGGACGCGCAAGCGCCCGTTCCCCTGTGCGCACGCGGCCGCGATGCAGCGCGGCGGCGCTTAAGGCTTTTCGATGCGCTGCTCGATCGCGCCGAACACGCTCGCGCCGGCGGCGTCGAACATCTCGATGCGCACCACGTCGCCGTACTTCATGAACGGGGTCAGCGGCTTGCCGTGCTCCAGCGTTTCGACCGTGCGCTTCTCGGCGAAGCACGACGCGCCGAGCGAAGTGTCTTCGTTGGCGACGGTGCCCGAACCGACGATGGTGCCGGCCGACAGCGGCCGGGTCTTGGCCGCGTGCGCCACCAGTTCGGCGAAGCTGAACTGCATATCGATGCCGGCTTCCGGCGCGCCGAACCATTCGCCGTTGATGTGCGTGGTCAGCGGGCGATGCACCTTGCTGTCGATCCAGGCCGGGCCGAGCTCGTCGGGGGTGACGAATACCGGGCTCAGCGCCGAACGCGGCTTGGACTGGAGGAAGCCGAAGCCCTTGGCCAGTTCGTTCGGGATCAGGTTGCGCAGCGAAACGTCGTTGACCAGACCGATCAGCTGGATGTGGCCGGCGGCCTGTTCGGGCGTGGCCGCCATCGGCACGTCGTCGGTGATCACCACCACTTCGGCTTCCAGGTCGATGCCGTAAGCCTCGTCGGGCACGCGCACCGGATCGCGCGGGCCGTAGAAGCCGGCGCTGACCGCCTGGTACATCAGCGGATCGACGTAGAAGCTCTCCGGCACTTCCGCGCCGCGCGCGCGGCGCACGCGCGCGACGTGCGGCAGGTAGGCGCTGCCGTCGACGAATTCGTAAGCGCGCGGCAAAGGCGCGGCCAGGGCGGCGAAGTCGAGGTCGAAGGCGCCGTCGGCGCGGCCTTCGTCGAGCGCGTCGGCCAGCGCGTTGAGGCGCGGCGCCGCGTTCGACCAGTCCTCCAGCGCGCGCTGCAGGGTGTCGGCGATGCCGGTGGCGCGCACGGCGCGGGTCAGGTCGCGCGAGACGACGATCAGCGTGCCGTCGCGGCCGCCTTCCTTCAGGGATCCGAGTTTCATCCAGGCCTCGAGTTCGGTGCAGTCGGGTCGATATGGTTTCAATTGTAACGGATTGATCGGGCGCGCCGGCGGGATCCGGGCGCTGCGATCCGGCCGCGATTGTCGCCCGAGCCGGCCCGTCGCCGCGGTCCCCGACCCTTCGCCCGCACGCATCGCTGCAAGCCGACCTTTCGAATCAAACACTTGCGCGGATAACAATCTTTTTTCGGGATCGCGTGATGGCTTCGCCCGCGCTTTGCCGGTTGTTTGGATCAAGCGCGGCGTGGTCACGCCCGGGTTCACCGGGGCAGGCCCAGCCGATGCGGCGGACCGCGGTCCGCCGCGCAGGTTGAGGGCACGTCCCTCTGCGACCGCGTGAACCCAACCAGACACGCCCAGACAAGGAGTTTCATCATGAAATCGCAGTCTTCCGCCAACCGCATCGCCCTGCGCTCGCTGCCTGCCGCTTTGCTGCTCGCCCTCGGCGCCGCCGGCGGCGCCCACGCCCAGGCCCTGGCCATCGACGTGGTCAACCCGATCCAGGACGGCAAGGTCGTGCTCGAAGCGCTCGGCCCGGCCCAGGTCGGCGGCGCCAAGCAGGGCCGCATCTCGCTGCGCATGGCGCTGCGCAACAACGACACGGTGCCGCTGAAGGTGACCCGGGTCGAAATCCTCGACCAGCTCGCCTCCAACTACCTGACCCCGGCCGAGATCGCCCCGGGCACCCAGATCGCGTTCCAGAACTGCAATTGCGATTACGACAACCCCGACCCGGATGCGCCGAAGGTGCCGTCCTCGTTCCCGATCGTCATCAACGCGCCGTACCCGAGCACGATCAAGGTCGCGGTGTACCTGCAGGGCTACCGCAACCCGGTGGTCAAGAACCTGCCGCTGGCCGCGTCGAGCAACGACAACGGCCCGTTGCGCTATCCCGGCCGCGCCAGCGACCTGCGTCCGAACGAAGCCTGGCAGACCTCGAGCAACCACGTCGGCGGCAGCCAGGCGTTCGGCCTGGACACCAGCGTGACCGGCTGGGACGGCGATTCCTGGGATTCGCGCCGCCCCGGCGGCGCCGCCAACAAGCCCGAGGGCCAGCGCGCCTACGGCCTGCCGCTGTATGCGATGGCCGACGGCATCGTCTGCGAGTCGCTCAACGACCTGCCGGAATGGAAGAACTATCCGCGCGTGTCGAAGGAGATCGAGCCCGAGCCGGTCGCGCCGAGCACCGGCCAGTATTCGGCCGGCGGCAACTTCCTCAAGATCAAGAGCGGCGACGAAGTGGCGCTGTACGCGCACATGCAGCCCGGTTCGATCCCGGCCGAGCTGCTGGTGCCCGGCGCGACGATCAAGCAGGGCCAGTACCTCGGCAAGGTCGGCTACACCGGCCAGTCCAGCGGCCCGCACGTGCACGTGCACGTCAGCCAGGAAACCTCGCCGGGTTCGTGCGAAGGCAATGCGCTGCGCCCGCGGCCGATGACCTTCGCCCAGATCCAGAGCCTGACCCGCAGCGAAGCCCACGCGATGGCCACCGCCAACAGCATGGACGCGACCGACTGGACCGCGCTGAGCAACCACTCCGCGCCGCATCCCTACAGCATGATCTACCCGAGCAGCGCGGCGTTCCCGTTCGACGCGGCGGAGAAGGACGAGAAGACCTTCATCGGCGTGTGGCGCGCCGGCAACGCGATCGAAGTGCGGGTCAACAAGCCGAGTTGGAGCAGCTTCGTCGCCAAGCGCGACGAGTTGGTCGGCGACGGTTTCCGCCTGGAGAACATCGACACGTTCGTGGAGAACGGCGACCGTCACTTCGTCGGCGTGTTCAAGCGCGGCAGCGGCGCCGGCGCGCTGTACAACGGCGCCAGCTGGGAGCAGTTCACCGCGGTGTGGAAGCAGCTCAGCGACGACGGCCAGCGCCTGGTCGACCTGACCACCTACCTCAGCGGCAGCGAGCGCCACTACGTCGGCGTGTTCCGCCCCGGCAGCGACCACGCCGGCCTGTGGAGCCACACCGGCTACAGCGCCTTCGCCAACCAGCGCGAGATCGCCGAAGGGCTCGGCCTGCGTCTGATCGACATGGAGAGCTTCGACATCGGCAACGGCCAGCGCCAGTACGTCGGCGTGTACCGCGCCGGCAGCGACAACAGCGAACTGGCGCGTTCGGCCTCGTGGAGCGCGTTCACCGCCAAGTGGGACGAGCTGTCCGACGCCGGCTACCGCCTGATCGACGTCGACACCTTCGTCGAAGCCGGCGTGCGCAACTACGTCGGCGTGTACCGCGCCGGCAGCGGCGGGCATGCGCTGGAAGCGGTCAAGGGCTGGCAGGGATTGTTCCAGTCGGCGGAGAAGTACGCGACCAAGAACCTGCGGCTGGTGGATGTGCAGGCGATCGAGTGAGTCCGTAGCGATAGCGCAGGCCTGAAGCGCGAAACGCCGCCCGCGAGGGCGGCGTTTCGTTGTGGGACGACTGCAAGCCCGATGCCGTTCGCTGTTGAGGGAGAAACTTCAACCTAGATGCCGCGGGCTGTTGTGGGAAGGGCTTCAGCCCCGACGCTTTTGCACCGGATCGCCACGATCCGAGCGAAACGCGTCGGCGCTGAAGCCCCTTCCACCGGCACGGTGGACGGCCGCAGCATCGCAACGCACGTTCAACGCGTCGCCAGCCGCGGCGCCTCGCCGCGCTCCAACGCATCGAGCCGGCGCAGCAGCTCCGCATCGCGATGCAGTTCCTTGCGCAACAACGGCGCCGCGCTGGCGAATTGCGCCCTCGCCGCCTCGCGGTCGCCGCGCGCCCAAAGCGATTCGGCGTACGGCACCCGCGCCTTGGCGGTCAGGATCGGGTTCTCGCCGTTGCGCTGCGCGCTTTGCGCGACGATGCGCTCCCACCCCGCGACCGCGCCGGCCCAATCGCCGCGGCGCTGCGCCAGTTCCGCGCGCAGGGCCGGAATCCGCGCCAGCAGCAAGGCGTTGTATTCGCCTTTGCCAAGGTCGATGGCGTCGAGCCCGGCCGCGGCTTCGTCGAGGCGGTCGCGGCTGAGTTGCCATTCGATCCGGCCCAGATCGGCGGTCAGCACGCCGGGCAGATCGTCGGCGTAGCGCTCGCGCCACACCGCCAGCGCGCGCTCGACCAGCGGCCGCGCCTCGTCGCCGCGGCCGGTGCGCGCGAGCAGGCGGCCGAGGTAGCTTTCGACCCGCAACACCCGCCGTTCCTGTGGGTCCAGGTGCTCGCGCCGGATCGACAAGGCCTCGCGCCACAGCCGCTCGGCCTCGCCGACGTCGCCGCGTTCCTCGGCCAGGGTCGCGAAATTGTTCAGCACCCGCGCGTAGTCCAGGCTGCGCGCACCGGCGACCTTGGCCATGATCGCCAGGGCGGCGCGGTAGTGCTCGCCGGCGACGCGGTAATCGCCCATGTCCTGCGCCGCGTCGGCGATGTCGACGTGGATGTTGGCGACCATGTCGCTCTGCTCGCCGTACAGGTCGCGGGCCAGGCCGAGGTTGTCGACCAGCTCGCGCCGGGTTTCGGCGACCCGCCCCTGGCCGAACAGCACTTTCGCCAGATAGAACTGCTGCACCTGCGCGGCGACGCTGTGCGCGCCTTGCGCGCGGACCAGATCCAGCGCTTCGCGGAACGCGGCTTCGGCGCGGCTGAGTTCGCCGCGGCGGCGGTACAGCTGGCCGAGATTGCCGAGCATCGCCGCGCGCTCGGACGGCGACTGCTGCATGGCGTGCTTGCGCCGCAGCGCCTGCGATCGCGCGAACGTGGCTTCGGCCAAGTCGTAGCGGCTCGCGGCGACCTGTGCCAGACCCAGTGCGTCGTAGGCCTCGGCCAGCGCGCGCGCGTCGCCCTGCGCCTGCCGCAGCGCCAGCGCGCGCTGCGCCGCGGCCACCGCCTGCGCGCCGTACTGGCGTTCGCTGAGCGAACGCGACAGTTCGACCAGCGCCTGCGCGGCGCGGTCGGGCCGCGCCACCGCCGGATCGAGAAACTCGCCCGCGGCGCGCTCGAGCATCGCCTCGGCGCGCTGCGGCTGACCCAAATTGCGGTAGGCGCGGCCGAGCACCGCGCGCAGGCGCGCGCGGATCGCCGGAGTTTCGTCGAGGCCGTGCTCGATCCGCGCCGCCGACGCGTCGAGCACTTGCCGTGCGCTGACGTCCTGGCGCGCGCGCGCGCCGCGCATGCTCGGGTCGGCGGCGTCGAACGCCGAGACCAGGAATTCGCTGACCTGCTCGGCCACCGCCGCTTCGCGTTCGGCGCGCGCGCGTTCGGCGCTGACCCGCCAGACGAAGCCGCTGGCCAGCGCCAGCACGGTCGCGGTCGCCGCGGCTTCGCGCCAATGCCGGCGCAGGTAACGGCCGAAGCGGTAGTTCCAGGTCGGCGCGCGCGCCGACACGGTGCGCCGGCTCTGGTGGCGCAGGATGTCGCGCGCCAGCGCTTCGACCGAGGAATAGCGCTGGCGCGGATCCAGCGCGCAGGCACGCTGGGCGATCGCGTCGAGGTCGCCGCGCAGCTTGCCGCGCCAGCCGCAGCGCGGCGACGCCAGCGCGCTCGGCGCCGGCACCGGCGTGTCGCGGTCGCCGACGCCGCGGCCGAGCGCGCGACAGGCCAGCAACTCGGTCAGCAGCACGCCGAGCGCGAACACGTCGCTGACCACGCTGACCCGCGCGCCGCCGAGCAATTCCGGGCTGGCGTAGGCCGGCGTGCAGAAGCCGTGGCCGCGCTCGGCCCCGTCCGTCGCATCGCCCGGGCGCCGGTCCAGCGCCTGGGCGATGCCGAAGTCCAGCAGCACCGGCTCGCCGTCCGCGGCCACCAGCACATTGGCCGGCTTCAGGTCGCAGTGCACGATCAGCCGCTGGTGCGCGCTCTGCACCGCGCCGCAGATGCGCTGGAACAGATGCAGGCGCTGCTCCAGGTCGGGCGCGCTGCGCTTGCAGTACTCGTCCAGCGGCTCGCCCTGCACGTACTCCATGACCAGATACGGCTGGCCGGCGGGCGTGGTGCCGCCGTCGTACAGGCGGGCGATGTTGGGATGCTGCAATTCGGCCAGCAGTTGCCGCTCCGCCGCCAGGCGCCGGGCGAATTCGTCCTGCTCGCTGCGGCTGCGGCGGACGCCGTCGCTGCGCAACAGCTTGATCGCGGCCTGCTGGCGGAACAGGCCGTCGGCGCGTTCGGCCACGAACACCGTGCCCATGCCGCCGCTGGCGACGCGTTCGACCAGCAGCCACGCGCCGAGGCGATCGCCGGCGCGCAATTCGTCGCCGGTGTCGGCGCCGGCGTCGCCGGCGATCAACGCCTGCAGCGGGCGTGCGACCGCGCCGAGTTCGTCGGTCTGCGCACCCAGCAGCTGCAGCGCTTCCTCGATCAGCGCGGGATCGTCGCTCAGCGCGGCCAACGTCTCGCGCCAGCGCTGCGGCGGCAGGTCGCAGGCCGCATCGAACAAGCGCCGCAGTTGCTGCCAATGCTCGGTCTGCATGTGCTCTCCGGCGCCGCGCGCAGCCGCAGGCGCTCAACTCAGTTGCTGGCTCAGCCAGGCGCGGGCGAAGCGCAGGTCGCGCTCGACGGTCGGCACCGACACTTCCAGCACGCAGGCGATCTCGCCTTGGGCCATGCCGCCGAAGTACGCCATCTCGACCGCCCGCGCCGCGCGCGGGTCGCGTTCTGACAAACGTTGCAGCGCCTCGTGCAAGGCCAGCACGTCGAGGCCGTCGGTGGCGCCGCCTTGCAGGTCGGCGTGCGACAGGGTCAGCATCACCGGCGACGCGCCGCGCTTGTCGGCGGCGCGCGCGCGCGCTTCGTCGACCAGCACCGAACGCATCTTCAGCGCGGCCAGGGCGAAGAAGTGCGCGCGGTCCTGCCAGTCGACCTCGCCGCCGAGCAGCCGCATCAAGGCTTCGTTGACCAACGAGGTCGCCTGCAAGGTGCGCTCGCCGCCGCGCGCGCGCAGCCGCGCCGCGGCCATGCCGCGCAGGGTGTCGTAGACCTGGACGAACAGGCGGTCGCGCGCGGCCTCGTCGCCCGAGCGCCAGTCGCGCAGCAAACCGGTCAGATCCTCGCCCATGCGCGTCCCCCGACGCCGTCCGTGCGCGCCCGGCCGGGCGCGCTGGCGAGCATCTCGCAGTCGCTTGCGCGCGGACGCGACGGCCGGCACGGTTCTGGATGGATCGATGCGTCCGCTGCGATCCGGCGTGCGGCGCGGCAACCGCCGGATCGCGCGTCGCGGCGACGCCGCCGCGGCGATTACAGTGTCGGGCCCGCGCCCGCTGCCCGAACCGACGTCATGACCCCGCTGCGCCCACTCGTCCCCGCCGACCGCGACGCCGTGCGCCGCTTCCTGACTTCGCGCTGGGGCAGCGCCATCGTCCAGCTCGACGGCCGCGCGATCGACGCCGCCGCCCTGCCCGGCTTCATCGGCTGCGACGGCGACGCAGTGACCGCGTTGGCGACCCTGCTCGACGAACGCGGCCACAGCGAGATCGTCACCCTCGACGCCACGCCCGCGTGCGCCGGCATCGGCGGCGCGCTGCTCGAACTGGCCGCGCAACGCGCCCGCGCGCTCGGACTGAACGCGCTGCTGACCCGCACCACCAACGACAATCTCGACGCCTTGCGCTTCTACCAGCGGCGCGGCTTCCGCCTGCACCGGCTGGTGCCGGGCGCGATCGACCTGGAACGCGCGGCCGATCCGGCGATTCCGCTGCTGGGTCGCCATGGCATCCCGCTGCGCGACGAAATCAGCCTGATCCGCCCCCTGTAGGAGCGGCGCGAGCCGCGACGCGGTCAATTCAAACGCCGAGACAATCGGACATGCGCGATTGGGCTGTTGCGGACAACCGGCTGACGGAACGTTGCGCGATGGCGCGATGGCGCGGTCGCGACTCGCGCCGCTCCTACAGGGGGCTACGGCGGTTTTCGTAGGCCGGAAAACAAAAAACCCGCCTCACGGCGGGTTCTTCGTTGCGCCTGGAACCTTGCGGTTCGCAGCGATTTTATTTGGCAGCCCCGGATGGATTCGAACCACCGAATGTCTGAGTCAGAGTCAGATGCCTTACCGCTTGGCGACGGGGCTATAAAACGGATTCTAGCGCAAAATTCCGCGACTGCAAAAACAATTTGAAGCCGCGGAACGACCAGCCGGCGAAGCTTAGCGCTTCGAGAACTGGGTGGCGCGACGCGCCTTGTGCAGACCGACCTTCTTACGCTCGACTTCGCGCGCGTCGCGGGTCATGAAGCCCGCCTTGCGCAGCTCGCCCTTCAGCGATTCGTCGTACTCGACCAGCGCGCGGGCGATGCCCAGGCGGATCGCACCGGCCTGGCCGGTGATGCCGCCGCCGGCGACGGTGATGGTCAGGTCGAACTTGTCGCTCGACTGGGTCAGCTCGAGCGGCTGGCGCACGATCATGCGCGCAGTCTCGCGACCGAAGAAGTCTTCGATCGAACGCTGGTTGATGGTGATCTTGCCGTCGCCCTTGCGCAGGAACACGCGAGCGGTGGAAGACTTGCGGCGGCCGGTGCCGTAGTTCTGCTGGATAGCCATATTCGTGCCTTTACCTTAGATGTCCAGCGGCTGCGGCTGCTGGGCGGCGTGCGGATGCTCGGAGCCCTTGTACACCTTGAGCTTGCGGTACATGGCGCGACCCAGCGGGTTCTTCGGCAGCATGCCCTTCACGGCGATCTCGATCACGCGTTCCGGGTGGCGCTCGAGCGCCTGGCCGAGGGTTTCGCTCTTGAGGTTGCCGATGTAGCCGGTGAACCGGTGGTACATCTTGTCCTGCAGCTTGTTGCCGGTGACCGCGATCTTCTCGGCGTTGATCACCACCAGGTAATCGCCGGTATCGACGTGCGGGGTGTAGACCGGCTTGTGCTTGCCGCGCAGGCGGCGTGCGAGCTCGGTGCTGAGACGGCCGAGGGTCTTGCCGGTCGCGTCGACGATGTACCAGTCGCGCTGGACGGTCTCGTTCTTAGCGGTAAAGGTCTTCATTGAGAGTTCTGCTTTGGGTGCCTGGTCGGGCTGGTTCCGGTCGCGGCCCAGGCGGGCAACCTGCGGCGGAACTTCGCCTCGCGTTGTGGAATACGAAACGCAAGAGGCGGAATGATAGCGGCCGCCTCCGCCTCGTGCAAGTCGCCGGCTCAGGGCGCCGGACCGGCCATGCTAGCATCCGGCCCATGCCCGCCGCCCCGTCGCAGCCCGCCCCGCCTGGCCTTCGCCCCTCGCGGCCCGGCCCGGCGGCCGATCCGCTGGCGGCGCTGGCCGACCGCTGCGTCCAGTGCGGCCTGTGCCTGCCGGCCTGCCCCACCTACGGCCGCGAGCGGGTCGAAGCCGAATCCCCGCGCGGCCGCATCGCCCTGGCCCGGGCCTGGGCGCTGGACACGATCCCGGCCACACCCGCCTCCGACGCCCATCTCGACCACTGCCTCGGCTGCCGCAGCTGCGAAGCGGTGTGCCCGGCCGGAGTCGAATACGGCAGCCTGCTGGTCGCCGTGCGCGGCCGCCAGCGCGAGCGCCGGCCGGCCGGCTGGCGCCAGCGCTGGGCCGAGGGCCTGGCCGCGCGGCCGCGCGCGCTCGCGGCCGGACTGGCCGGGTACCGCGCGCTGTACCCGTTGCTGCCAGCGGCCCTGCGCCCCCTGCCGCGCCCGCCCGGACGGGTGCGCGCCTTGCCGCGCGGCCGCGCCGCACCCACGACCGGCCGCGCCGCGCTGTTCGTCGGTTGCATCGCCGACCGCTACGAAGCGCCGCTGCGCGCGGCGCTGGCGCGGCTGTGCGCCGCGCTCGGCGTGGAACTGGAAATCGCCGCCGGCCAAGGCTGCTGCGGCGCCTTGCACGAGCACGCCGGCAACACGTCGGCCGCGGCCGCGCTGGCCGCGCGCAACCGCGCCGCCTTCGCTGGCCGCGGCACCGTGCTGACCCTCGCCAGCGGCTGCCACGACAGCCTGCGCCGCGCGCTGCCCGACGATGCCCATGCCGTCGACGCCTTGGCCTTCGTGGCCGAACGCGCCGGCGCCTTGCGCTGGCGGCGCACGCCGCAGCGGGTCGCGCTGCACCTGCCTTGCACCCAGCGCAACGTGGTCAAGTCGGTGCCGGCGCTGCGCCGGCTGCTGGCCGCGGTGCCGGGGCTGGAAGTGGTCGAACTCGACGCGGGCTTCGGCTGCTGCGGGGCGTCGGGGACGCAGATGCTGACCGAGCCGCAGCGCGCGGCGGAGTACCGCGCGCCGTTGCTCGCGCAGCTCGAACGCAGCGGAGCGACTGCGGTGTTGAGCGCGAATGTCGGCTGCCGTCTGCATCTGGGCAATGGGACGGCAGCGCCGGTGCTGCATCCGCTGGAGTTTTTGGCCGGATGCCTGGACGAAGGCGGCGCGGCAGGCTGAGCGGAAGGCGTCGGGGCTGAAGGGCCCTTGCACAAGAGCCGTCGCTCCTGCAAAAGCCGCCGCTCCCGCAAGAATGACTGCTTCCCGCAAAAACCTTCCCCAAGAGCGGCCGTTCCCGCCAGAACGTCATCCCCGCGAAGGCGGGAATCCAGGGCCTCATCGCGACATGACGCTGAAGTCTCTGGATCCCCGCCTTCGCGGGGATGACGTGCTTGAGAGTGCGCGGCGAGACCGTTCGCCCTAGCCCTTTACCGTTCGCCCTAGCCCTCTCGCCCAGCCCGTTCGTCCAGCCCGTTCGCACTCAGTCGTCCGCACTCACCCATGCCCCCGGACGATTTGTCCACCCCGCTTAACCGACTTCTACCCCGCCGCCGCCGTAGAATCGGCGCATGAACGCCCGTGCCCTCAGCCCTTTGGATCGCGTGCTCAGCGAAGCGCAGCGCGCCCTCGACACCGTGTTCGGCGCGCCGCTGGCCGAGCGCGCCAATCCGGCCGGCAACACCGCCGAACTGGTGCTGGAAGCCGGAGAAAAGCGCCATTCCGCCGGACTGATGCGTATCAACCACGTCGGCGAGGTCTGCGCACAGGCGCTGTACTGCGGCCAGGCCGCGGTCGCCCGCGACGAGGCCACCCGCGAACACCTGCTGCACGCCGCCCAGGAAGAGACCGATCATCTGGCCTGGTGCGCCGACCGCCTGCGCGAACTCGACAGCCGCCCGAGCCTGCTGAACCCGCTGTGGTACGCCGGCAGCTTCGCGATCGGCGCGCTGGCCGGCCTGCGCGGCGACGGCTGGAACCTCGGCTTCGTGGTCGAGACCGAACGCCAGGTCGAGGCGCATATCGACGAACACCTGGAATCGCTGCCCGAAGGCGACCAGCGCAGCCGCGCGATCCTGCGCACGATGAAGGCCGACGAGGCCCGCCACGCCGCCAACGCCGAAGCCGCCGGGGCGCGGATCCTGCCGATGCCGGTGCCGACGATCATGGCGGCGGCGTCGAAGCTCATGAAGGCGGTCGCTTACCGGCTTTGAGGGTTGGGCGGGCCGGCAAGGCTTCGCGCTGACGCCGGCGGACGGGTTGCGCGGTCGCGGCTTGCGCCGCTCCTACACGGGGCGCCCGAACCGGCCTTAGCTACCTGTAGGAGCGGCGCAAGCCGCGACGCGGCCCTGTAACCGCCGAGGACACCCGGACCGGGCGATGGCCCACCCGCCGCCTCCCCGACCGTCTCGCTGCCATGCCTGGAACGCCGCCCGCGCTGGCCGACGAGCGGCGCGGTCGCGGCTCGCGCCGCTCCTACAGGAGCCTCGGATCGATGCGCCGGAGCGGACGCGCCTGAACGGGCCCGGCCGCGGACGCCTCGCCCAAACCCACCCACGAAAAAGGCCGGCTTGCGCCGGCCTTTCCGCGATGCCCCGGGCCGCCCGAAGGCGTCCCGCGCGCCCGTCCGACCTCAGTCGGCCAGATTGCGCCCGTGGTAGAGCTCTTCGATCTCGCGCTTGAGCCGCGCCTCGATCTTCATGCGCTCCTTGAACGAGAGGTTCTTGGCCTTCTCCTCGAACAGGTAGGTGTCGAGGTCGAATTCCTTCAGGTGCATCTTCGAATGGAAGATGTTTTCCTGATAGACGTTGACGTCGATCATCTCGTAGCGCGACTTGATGTTCTTGGCCAGGTAGTCCTGGATCGAATTGATCTTGTGATCGATGTAGTGCTTGCGGCCCTTGATGTCGCGGGTGAAGCCGCGCACCCGGTAGTCCATCACCACGATGTCGGACTCGAAGCTCTCGATCAGGTAATTCAGGGCTTTCAGCGGCGAAATCACGCCGCAGGTGGCGACGTCGATGTCGGCGCGGAAGGTCGCGATGCCGTTGTCCGGATGGGTTTCCGGATAGGTGTGCACGGTGATGTGCGACTTGTCCATGTGCGCGACCACGGCGTCGGAGATGATCTCCTTGCCGGCGTCCTTCTTGTCGATCACCGGCTCTTCCGAGATCAGGATCGTGACCGACGCGCCCTGCGGGTCGTAGTCCTGGCGGGCGATGTTCAGGATATTCGCGCCGATGATTTCCGCCACATCCGTCAGGATCTGGGTGAGGCGGTCGGCGTTATACGCCTCGTCGATGTACTCGATATACCGTCGGCGCTCGTCTTCGGAGGCCGCGAAGCAGACATCGTAGATATTGAACGAGAGGGCCTTGGTGAGGTTGTTGAAACCCTGCAACCGCAGGCGCGGCAACGGCTTGACCACTGTAGGAAGATTCCGGAGGGACGGCGAGGGCCGCGATTATGAGGCAATTAGCCCCGGGGGGAAACGCACGTCGTTTTTGGGCGCTGTCGGTGACAAAAGCGTGACCGTCGCTGAACTTCCATCACAGGTCCCTATCGGAGCGGGATTTTCGGCGGCAGGATTTGCTCCAGCGACCGTATCGCCCTAAGCTCGGTCGAAAACAAAAGCCCAAATCCCAATGTCCGCCAACCCGGTAGCTCCCTTGACCGCACTGCGCCGAACCAACAGCCCGTTGTTGCCTGACGGCGCAACGATCGAACGTTTCCTGGCCCACTGCCACCGTCGGCGTTATCCGTCCCGCACGGACGTGTTCCGCCCCGGCGACCCGGCCAGCACCCTCTATTATGTCGTCTCCGGCTCGGTCAGCATCATTACCGAGGAAGAAGACGGCCGCGAACTGGTCCTGGGCTACTTCGGCCCCGGCGAGTTCGTAGGCGAGCTCGGCCTGTTCATCGAGAGCGACCATCGCGAGGTGATCCTGCGCACGCGCAGCACCTGCGAACTGGCCGAGATCGGGCACGAGCGCCTCTACGACCTGCTGCTGACCCGGCTGTCGCTGGACGCGCCGAAGCTGCTGTACGCGATCGGCGCGCAGATTTCCCGGCGCCTGCTCGACACCAGCCGCAAGGCCGGCCGCCTGGCCTTCCTCGACGTGACCGACCGCATCGTGCGCGCCCTGCACGATCTGGCCAAGGAACCCGAGGCCATGAGTCATCCGCAGGGCACCCAGTTGCGGGTGTCGCGCCAGGAGCTTTCGCGCCTGGTCGGCTGCTCGCGCGAAATGGCCGGCCGCGTGCTCAAGAAGCTGCAGGCCGACGGCAAGCTGCACGCCCGCGGCAAGACCGTCGTCCTCTACGGGACCCGCTGAGCCCCGATGGGACGCGCCGCCCCGTCCGACCAGACCGCACCCACGGTGCGGCTGGCGGAACTGGGAGATGCCAGCGACGTGGCCGAACTGCTGTGCCAGCTCGGCTACCCCTGCACCCGCGATGAGGCCGCCGAGCGCATCTACGCGCTGCGCGAAGACCCGCGCCATTACCTTCTGCTGGCCGAAATCGACGGCCACGCCTGCGGGCTGATCTCCAGCCACACCCGCTATTCGCTGACCCACGGCGCCGACCTGACCCGGATCACCGCGCTGGTGGTGGCCCGCTCCTGCTACGGCCAGGGCATCGGCCGCCAGCTGCTGCGCGAGGTCGAACGCCGCGCGCGCCGCGACGGCGTCAGCCGGGTCGAAGTCACCAGCAACGTCTCGCGCAGCGACGCGCACGAGTTCTATCGGCGCTGCGGCTATGCCGACGGGTCGTTGAAGTTCGTCAAGACGCTCGGCGATTGAGCGCCTAGGACTGTCCCCCTGTAGGAGCGGCGCGAGCCGCGACCGCGACAACCCGAACGCCGGCGCCAACGGCCGCGGCCCGCGTCAGGGCCGGCTTCGAACAGACCTCCGCTGCATCGGCCACCCTATGGCTGCGTCGCGGCTTGCGCCGCTCCTACAGTCGTCTTCGGCTGGATCGGGAGCTGCCTGTAGGAGCGGCGCGAGCCGCGACCGCGACAACCCGAATGCCCGCGCCAGTAGCCGCAGCCCACGTCGGGGCCGGCTTCGAACAGACCTCCACTGCATCGGCCACCCTATGGCCGCGTCGCGGCTTGCGCCGCTCCTACAGTCGTCTTCGGCTGGATCGGGAGCTGCCTGTAGGAGCGGCGCGAGCCGCGACCGCGACAACCCGAACGCCGGCGCCAACGGCCGCGGCCCGCGTCGGGCCGGCCTCGAACAGACCTCTGTTGCATCGGCCTCCTGATGGCCGCGTCGCGGCTTGCGCCGCTCCTACAGTCGTCTTCGGCTGGATTGGGAGCTGCCTGTAGGAGCGGCGCGAGCCGCGACCGCGACAACCCGAACGCCGGCGCCAACGGCCGCAGCCCGCATCGGGGCCGGCCTCGAACAGACCTTCACTGCATCGGCCACCCTATGGCCGCGTCGCGGCTTGCGCCGCTCCTACAGTCGTCTTCGGCTGGGTCGGGAGCTGCCTGTAGGAGCGGCGCGAGCCGCGACCGCGACGGTCCGAACGTCGGCGCCAACAGCCGCAGCCCGCGTCGGGGCCGGCCTCGAACAGACCTCTGTTGCATCGGCCTACTGGTGGTCGCGTCGCGGCTTGCGCCGCTCCTACAGGGGGATTCGATCAGGAGTCGGCAGAGCCGACCGGTTCGCCGCCGCGGCCGGGGCAACCCCAATTCAGGATCGGCGTGCCGGGCGGCAGCACGCGTCGGAACATTTCGACCCGGCGCGCTTTCGGGTTCACTACCACCGGCTTGCGCGCGGCGTGCAGCAACGGCAGGTCGGCGCTGCTGTCGGAATACGCGGTCGCCACCGGCGCGGTGAAGCCGGCTTCGCGCAGCATCGTCATCTTCATATGCGAATGGCAGTGGCGGCGCGCGCCGAGCGCGCCCAGGCGCGGGCCGACCAGAGTGCCGACCACGGGCACGTCCTCGTGGGCGACGAAGGCCAGGATCGCGCGCGCCAGTTCCGGCGGCGCGCCGGTGGCGACGACGACCTGGTCGCCCTGCTCGCGATGGTGATGCAGCACGTCCAGGGCGATCGGCAGCAGCCGCGCGCGGATCTGCTCGGTGTGGCCGGCGACGTAGCGGTCGATCGCGGCGTCGAGCGTGCGCGCGCCACGCATGCCGATCGTGCCGACCCAGACATAGGCCGAGATGCCGACCCGGCGCGTGCGCAGCCACGCCACCATCGGCCCGGCCAGCGGCGTGATCGCCAGCGCCAGCGCCATCCGCCACCACGAGCGCCGGATCAGCCAGGCGAACAGATGGCTGCCCGAGTCGCCGTCGTACAGCGTGTGATCGAAATCGAACACCACCAGCGGCGCGCCGTCGCGCACCGCCGGGAAGCGCCCGGCGCCGGCCGGCCGCAGGCTCATGCGGCGAACAGGCGCTGCAGCGCCGTGCCGGGGTCGCGTTCGCGCATGAAGCTTTCGCCGACCAAAAAGGTCTGCACACCGGCCGCGCGCATGCGCGCGACGTCTTTGGCCGTGGCGATGCCGCTCTCGGTGACCAGGGTGCGGTCGCGCGGCACCGCGTCGCGCAGGGCCAAGGTCGTATCCAGCGACACCTCGAAGGTGCGCAGGTTGCGGTTGTTGACGCCGATCAGCTCGCAATCGGTCTGCAGCGCGCGTTCGAGTTCATCGATGTCGTGCACCTCCACCAGCACGTCCATCCCTAAGTCCATCGCCAGCCCGGCCATTTCGACCATCGGGCCGTCTTCGAGCGCGGCGACGATCAGCAGGATCGCGTCGGCGCCGATCGCGCGCGCTTCGTACACCTGATACGGATCGACGGTGAAGTCCTTGCGCAGCACCGGCAGCGCGCAGGCTTCGCGCGCTTCGGCGAGGTAGGCGTTGCTGCCCTGGAAGAAGTCGACGTCGGTCAGCACCGACAGGCAGGCGGCGCCGCCGGCCTCGTAGCTGCGCGCGATCTCGGCAGGACGGAAGTCGGGACGGATCACGCCCTTGGACGGGCTGGCCTTCTTGACCTCGGCGATCACCGCCGCGGCGCCGGCGGCGTGCTTGTCGCGGATCGCCTGCACGAACCCGCGCGCCGGCGCCTGGGCGCGCGCGCGCGCGCGCAGGTCGTCGAGCGAGCGCACGCGCGAGCGCTGCTGAATCTCTTCGTGCTTGCGCGCGATGATGGTGTTGAGGATGTCGCTCATGCCTTGCTCTTGCTCCCGTACGCGCGTTCGACCTTGGCCACGCGCAATTCGAAATGGTCGTACCAGTGCTCGCGCCCGTAGGCGCGGGTGGCGGCGTGGTCGGCCTGCCGCTTCCAGGCGGCGATGGCCGCCTCGTCGCGCCAATAGCTTACGGTGATGCCGAAGCCGTCGCTGCCGCGGGCGGACTCCACGCCGAGGAAACCGGGCTGCTGCGCGGCCAGTTCGACCATGCGCTGCGCGGCTTCGCCGTAGGCGGCGTCGTCGCCCGGGCTGCGCTGGGAGCTGAAGATCACCGCGTAGCAATGCGGTTTGGGCAGGTCGGCGAAGCGGGCGGTCATGCTGGCTCCCGGTGCGGTGGGCTGGCGGGTTCGACGGAACGTCGAGGTTATTTTCCCGCGAGTTGCGTGGTCAGCGCGACGAACTCGTCGAGTTTGGCCCGCGCCGCGCCCGAGGCCAGCGTGCGCCGCGCCAGGTCGATGCCTTCGGCGATGCTCTCGACCTTGCCCGAGACGTACAGCGCCGCGCCGGAGTTCAGCGCGACGATCTCGCGCGGCAGGCCTTCGCGGTTCTCCAGCGCCTGCAGCACCATTTCCCTGGACTCGCCGGCGTCGCTGACGCGCAGGTTGCGGCTGGCCGCCATCGCGATGCCGAAATCCTCCGGATGCACTTCGTACTCGCGCACCTGGCCGTCGCGCAGTTCGCCGACCAGGCTGCCGGCGCCGAGCGAGAGCTCGTCCATGCCGTCGCGGCCCCACACCACCAGCGCGCGCTGCGCGCCGAGTTCCTGCAGCACGCGCACCTGGATGCCGACCAGGTCGGAATGGAACACGCCCATCAGGATGCTCGGCGCGTCGGCGGGGTTGGTCAGCGGGCCGAGGATGTTGAACAGCGTGCGCACGCCCATCTCGCGCCGCACCGGCGCGACGACCTTCATCGCCGGATGGTGCACCGGCGCGAACATGAAGCCGATGCCGGCGCGCTCGATGCACTGCGCGACCTGCTCGGGTTCCAGCTCGATGCGCGCGCCGAGCGCTTCGAGCACGTCGGCGCTGCCGGACTTGGACGACACGCTGCGGTTGCCGTGCTTGGCGACCTTGGCGCCGGCCGCGGCGACCACGAACATGCTCGCGGTGGAAATGTTGAAGGTGTGCGCACCGTCGCCGCCGGTGCCGACGATGTCGACCAGATGGGTCTTGTCGGCGACCGTCACCGGCCGCGCGAATTCCCGCAACACGGTCGCCGCGCCGGCGATTTCGCCGACGGTCTCCTTCTTGACCCGCAGGCCGGTCAGGATCGCCGCGGTCATGGTCGGCGAGACTTCCCCGCGCATGATCGTGCGCATCAGCGCGACCATTTCGTCGTGGAAGATTTCGCGGTGTTCGATGGTGCGCTGGAGCGCTTCTTGCGGGGTCAGAGGCATGGCGTTTTCAGTCTGGGAATCGGGAATGGGGAATAGGGAATCGGAAACGGCGAGCGTGCGGCGTCAGTCAGCCTCGCCATCGCCCCCTTGGTTCCCCGATCCCGGTCTTCATCCCCTGCTCCACCGCTTCAGCGCTCCAGGAAATTGCGCAGCAACGCATGGCCGTGCTCGGTCTTGATCGACTCGGGATGGAACTGCACGCCTTCCACCGGATGCTCGCGGTGGCGCAGGCCCATGATTTCCTCGAAGCCGCCGTCTTCGTATTCGGTCCAGGCGGTGACCTCCAGGCTGTCGGGCAGGCTTTCGCGCTGGACCACCAGCGAGTGGTAGCGCGTGGCCTCGTAGCCGTCGGGCAGGCCGGCGAACACGCCGCGGCCTTGGTGGCGGATCGGCGAGGTCTTACCGTGCATGATCCGCTTGGCCCGGATCACCTGGCCGCCGTAGGCCTGGCCGAGGCTCTGGTGGCCCAGGCACACGCCGAGGATCGGGGTGTGCGCGCCGAGGCGGCGGATCACCTCGAGCGAGACGCCGGCCTGATCCGGCGTGCACGGGCCGGGCGAAATCACGATGCGCTGCGGCGCGCGCCGCTCGATCTCGTCCACCGACAGCTCGTCGTTGCGGATCACCTCGACCTCGCTGCCGAGCGCTTGCAGGTACTGCACGAGGTTGTAGGTAAAGCTGTCGTAGTTGTCGATCATCAGAACGGACATGACGCGCCTCGGGTGCGGGTGGTGCCTGGGTGGAACGCGGAAGCGCGCCGGCCGGCGGGCCGGCGCGAGGACGGGGACAACACGCGCGGACGCGGCGGCGACCGTCCGCGGCGGTGCGCCGGGCCGGCATTATCGCGTGCATGGACGCCGCCCGGAGCGGTCGGGCGATGGGTTCGGAAGCAGGATCCGCGAGCGGCGTCGCGCTGGCGGGGACGGTCGGCTCGGGCGGCGCGCAGGGCGCGCGGGCCGGACTCAGCGGCCGCGGGGGCTCGGAACGATGGCGGGGTCACGCGAAAAATCCTCGGAAGACGGCTGCGGGCGGACGGAGGCGCTACGCCACCATCGCCAGCCCAGGCCGGCCTTCGGGGATTTCGTCGGGATCGCGCGGAGGATCATGCGGCTACTGTAACCGCTGGGGGGCGGAGGCGCGAGCCTTCTGGGGCATCAGCCGAGTTCCATAGCCCCGCAAGCCAGGCAGGCTCCGGACCGCCGCCTCGGTGGCAGACGGGGACGGGGTTTGCACGCCCTGCCGTACGCTCCGGATACCCAACCGTAGTCGCACGTCGGCACGCACTGCCCACCTACCCTGCAAAAACTGTCATGGCGGTCGTTTCCCTGTCACGCACGTCCTCTATCTGCGCTGAAGTCGCCTTCGATGCAGAGCGTTTGCCATGGACGGGTTCGGCCGATTGTCTCGGAATGCGAAAAGGATCTGCGCAGGATAGCCAGCCATACCAAAGGAGAGCACACGTACTACGACGTGACGAACGAGGCCTGGTTGATGGCTTACCGATGCTTCGCCAAGGCGCGCGCGATCACGGCCGGTCAACATGCGCTATTGCTCGCCCCTCCCGCTTCGGCTTCGATACTGAGACCTTAGCGACGCGAACGTGCGATCAGGATTCCGCGACAACTGGAGTTCGATTTCGAGGAAGGGCTGGTTCCCGGCCTGCCGGCTGACGACCCGAACGCGTTGCCTACCCGCCAACCGCACCGTCTTCTTGCAAAGACGCAGCGACGATGAGTTCGGCCTGCCTCAAACATCCGTCGAAATCCATTCGTTCGCCGATGGCGTCTATTTCCTCGAACTCGCGTCTGAGCAACTGCTCGCGAATGCCCAGGCCGCGCAGAAACGCCGCACCGTGCCGGCGCATCCAGGGCTTGGCCGCTTCGATCTGCTCCGGCTCTGCCGATGCCACCGCGCACAGGTCAAACAGATCCCGGGCCTTGGCGTGATGCCCGCGATGCCACATCTTCTTGGCGATGATCTCGCCCGACGTTTCGACCCGGATCGACCGGCCGCGATACTCGACCCGTTCGAACGGCCGCGCGGTGAGCGAATCGCCTACGACCACGTCGATCTCCCCGCCCGGCAGGAACAGCTTGAGGTACTCGGCGGCCTGTTCGTAATCGGCGCTGATCGACTCGGCCACCTCGTTCAACCTCGGGCTCACATACCCGAGATATTGCGGGTCCGGCACAAACAGATCGATGTCCTTGCTATAGCGATGACCGATGCGCAGCATCAACACCGTGCCGCCGCCGAACGACCAGGTCGCGCCGTCGACCTGCCGCTCCAGTTCGGCAACCAGTTCCAACGCGCGGGCGAACAAGTCGCTCCACGGTCCCGGCCGTTGCAGATCGAGCGCGCTCACGCCCAAAGATTCCGCAGACTTTTCACCTGCTGGGCAAGGCTTCGATAGCGCTTCCACACCTGCGCCCGCCCTCCCCCGTTTTCCTCATGCAATTGCTCGGCCAATGCGGCAAGCAGGGACACCGGCGCGTCGTCCAACAACGCGTGCAGATGCGGTGCGTAACGATCCGCGGCCTGGCCGGTGACGAGCATTCGCCTCAACTCGTCCGCCGGCAACGCCGAGCGGTAACTGACGCTGGCGGTCGCCGCTGCCCGGTCTAGCGGCAGCATTTTCTTCGCTCGTGCGGGCGCGGCGTCGAACCCGAGGTCCACCCGCAGGGAAAGTCCGAGCAATTCGGCAAGACGCTCGGCTTTGTTGAGCCCCAGATCGGGCACAGAACCGGTTTCGAGCTGACTCACGGTTTGTCGCGACAAGCCGCTGAGCGCGGCGACCCGCGCTTGGCTCAGGCCCATTTCGGAGCGGCGCACCCGCAGGGCACGGCCCAGTTCCATTAGAGCGTTCATGCTCGCATGGTAGGCCCAGGGACCAGAATGTCAAATATATGCGACAAATCAGGCGCTAAACTCAGCCGCCGGCTTCGCCGAGGCTGACCCGCACCCGCAGTCCGGGGGCGTTGTCGAGCAAGGCGATGTGGCCGCCGTGGCGGTGCAGGATCGCCCGCACCAGGCTCATGCCCAGGCCGGTGCCGGGCGAACCGCGGTGTTCCTCCAGTCGCGCGAAGCGGTCGAACACGCGCTCGCGGTCGGCGGCGGGGATGCCGGGGCCGCGGTCGTCGATCTGCAGGACGATGGCGTGGCGCTCGCGCTGCACGCTCAGGCCGACTTCGGTGTCGGCCGGCGCGTACTTGATCGCGTTGTCGAGCAGGTTCACCAGCATCTGGAACAACTGGTCGGCGTCGCCGCGCACCGCCGCGGCGCCGGGATCGGGCAGGCGCAGGGTCAGGGCGATGCCGCGTTCGGCGGCGATCGGGGTGTACAGCTCGGCGGCGTCGCGGGCGAGGTCGCTGAGGTCGAGCACGGGTTCGTCGTGCACCGGCGACTGCGCCTCGATCCGCGCCAGCCGCAGCAGCGCGCCGAAGGAGTGCAGCAGCTGGTCGGTCTCGCCGATCGCGGCGTCGAGCTGGGCGCCGGCTTCCACGCCGGGTTCGCGCCGGCGCAGTTCTTCCAGGCGGTTGCGCAGGCGGGTCAGCGGCGTGCGCAGGTCGTGGGCGATGTGGTCGGTGGCGTGGCGCACGCCGTCGAGCAGGTCCTGGATGCGGTCGAGCATGGCGTTGAAGCGCCGCGCCAGCCGGTCGAAGGCGTCGTCGCTGCCGTCCAGGCGCGCGCGCAGCGCCATTTCGCCGCCGCCGACGCGCCCGGCGGTGTCGTCGAGGTGGCTGAGCCGGTGCGAGACCCAGCGCGAGGTCAGCCAGCCGATCAGCGCGCCGAGGGTCGCCGCGACCAACAGCGCGGCCAGTGCGGTGCGCAGCATCAGGCCGAGGAAGCGGTCCTGGCTGCGGGTGCGGGTGCCGGTCAGCAAGGTGGTGCCGTCGGGCAAGCGCTGCAGTTGCGCGACCACGCGCAGGTCGCCGTCGGCGCGATGTTCGGTGAACTCGATCCAGCGCGCGCCGCGGTGATGCAGCGGCAGCTCGATGTTACCGGCGACCACGCGGCCGTCGGCCGCGGTCAGCGCGTACACCGCGTCGGGGTCCTCGTCGGCTTCGATGCGGTCGCGCAGTTCGCCCATCAGCGCGGTGCGGCCGTCGTCGTGGTACATCTCGACCAAGCCCGCGGCGTCGACCCGGACCAGGTCGCGCGCGTCCTGGATCAGCATCGCCGACACCGCGTAATGCACGCCGATGCCGAGCAGCACGAACGCGAGCAGGAACGAAGCGGTGACCGCGAGCGCGAGCCGCGCGCTGGTCGAGCGCGGCATCAGCTTCATGCGCGCGCGTCCGCGCGGCAGCGAACGGCACGGCGGCCGGCGCCGCGCGGCGGCGCCGCGCGGGTCGTGGCGATGGTCGCCGCAGCGGCGCTCACACGCCGAGCCGGTAGCCGGCGCCGCGCACGGTATGCAGCAGCGGGCGCGGGTAGCCCTGGTCGATCTTCTGGCGCAAGCGGCTGATGTGCACGTCGATGACGTTGGTCTGCGGGTCGAAGTGATAGTCCCACACCGCTTCCAGCAGCATGGTCCGGGTGACCACGCGTTCGGCCTGGCGCATCAGGTATTCGAGCAGGCGGAACTCGCGCGGTTGCAGTTCGATGCGCTTGTCGCCGCGGCGCGCTTCGCGGCTGAGCAGGTCCAGCTCCAGGTCGGCCACGCGCAGCCGGGTCGGCTCGCTGCCGCCGGCGTTGCCGCGGCGCAGGATGCTGTCCAGGCGCGCGGACAGTTCGGCGTAGGCGAACGGCTTGACCAGATAATCGTCGGCGCCGGCGCGCAGGCCCTCGACCCGGTGGTCGACTTCGCCGAGCGCGGTCAGCAGCAGCACCGGCGTGCGGTTGCCGGCGCCGCGCAGGGTCTGCAGCAGGGTCAGCCCGTCCAGGCCCGGCAGCATCCGGTCCAGGACGACGGCGTCGTAGCTTTCGGTGGTGGCCAGGAACAGGCCGTCCTTGCCGTTGCCGGCGTGATCGACGCTGTGGCCGTCTTCGCGCAGGCCCTTGGCGATGAAACCGGCGGTGTGGGGATCGTCTTCGACGAGCAGGACGCGCATACCGCCTCCGCGAACGCGACGGTGCATGAATGGGGCGCCGACAGGATAGCGCGCGGGCCGGTGGGCGAGGCGCGAATGCGGCGGTGGAATCGGGGACGGCGAAGCGGGCTGGGGAACTCAGCGCTTTCGTCGGCCGGCGCCGGGCGCTGCGCGGGAGACCGACCTTGCCGGCTCACGCCGGCAGCGAACCGCTGTGAAAAAGCTGGCTTGCGCCGACGCCGCGTCTCTACAAAAAAGATACCCCGCCGGCTCACGCCGGCGGGGTATCGCACCCACGCCGACGATGCGTGGGGCTCGGGGGAGCAGGCTCGCGAAGGATCAATTCGAGGCCGGCGCCGCTTCCGCAGCCGGGGCGGCCGAGGCGGTCTTGGCCTTCGCGGCCTTGTGGTGCTTCTTGTGCTTGTGCTTGACGGTCTTCGCGGCCGGGGCGGCGGTGGCGCCAGCGGTCGCCGGAGCGGCGGCGAAGGCGGAACCGGCGAACGCAGTCAGGGCAGCGGCGAGCAGGATGTTGCGAACGTTCATGGTGAGGCTCCTGGGGAATTCGGGTTGGGAGGTCTGAACCGGTGGGGTGGCCCCATCGCGAAGTCAGATTGCGCCCGCCGCCCTGCCCCGGGCCTTTCCGCCGCATGAACTTTTTTTAATCTGCGCCGGACGCGTTTTTGCGACGGCCGGCGCGGACGGATCCGATTCGCGCGCGCGGCCGCGACGGGACGCGCGGTTCGCGGCGGCGGCCGATCAGCGTCCGAGCAGGCCGAGCTGCCGTTGCAGGCTCAGGTTGTCTTCCAGATGCCAGTTCTCTTGGATCCGGCCGTTCTCGACCCGGTACAGATCGAAGGCCTGGAAATCCACGCGCTGGCCGCGGCCCTGCACGTCGCCGTAGCGGCCGGTGAACGTGCCGGTGAAATGCAGGCGCAGGGCGACGCGGTCGCCGGCGGCGACCAGATCGGCGATCTCGACTTTCAGGTCGGGCACGGCGGCGCGGAACCCCGCCGAGGCCTGCAACGGCCCCGGCACGCCCTGGGCGCGGCCCTGCGGCAAGGTGCGGTCGGCGAAATCCGCGGCCAGCGCGGCGTGCGCGTAGGCCGCATCGCCGGTGTTCCAGAACGCGGCGTAGCGGCGCGCGGCGAGCACGGCGGCGCGCGAGCGGGCGTCGTTGCGGTCGACGAAGTGTCGCTGCGGCACCGGCAGATCGGCGTCGGCGTCGGTCGCCGGCGCCGCGTTGGCGGCGGACGCGGCGAGCAAGGCCACTGCGGCGATCAGGGCGAGAGGTTTGGCGAACATGGCAGCTCCGAAGACGTGCGGAAGGAACCGCATCGTCGCCGTCGCGCATTCGCGCCGCATCGGCCCAAGGCGCGAATCAGTTTCCCGCCGCCATTGAAAATGCAGGCCCGACGGTAGGAGCGGCGCGAGCCGCGACGCGGGCAATCGTTCGCCGAGGAAAAGCGAAGCGTTGCGGCTCGATACGATCGCAGCGGACAAACTCGCGCAGTAGTTCGGTTGGCGCGGTCGCGGCTTGCGCCGCTCTTACAGTCGCCTTCGGCCGCTTGGGTCGCGTCCTGCAGGAGCGACGCGGGCGCTGGTTCGCCGAGCAATCGCGGCTGCGCGGGCGTTACAGGCCGCGCGCGGCTTCGGCGACCGCGCGAAACAGCGCGCGCCCTTTGTTCATCGTCTCCTCCCACTCCTTCTGCGGATCGGAGTCGTAGACGATGCCGGCGCCGGCCTGCACGTGCAGGCGGCCGTCCTGGATCACCGCGGTGCGGATCGCGATCGCGGTGTCGGCGTCGCCGTGCCAGCCGATGTAGCCGACCGCGCCGGAATAGACGTTGCGCTTGACCGGCTCGAATTCGCGGATCACTTCCAGCGCGCGGATCTTCGGCGCGCCGCTGACGGTGCCGGCCGGGAACGTGGCGCGCAGCACGTCGGCGTAGCTCATGCCGTCCTTGAGCCGGCCGGTGACCTCGCTGACGATGTGCATGACGTGGCTGTAGCGCTCGATCACGAACTGCTCTCCGACTTCGACCGTGCCGGCCTTGGACACGCGGCCGACGTCGTTGCGGCCGAGGTCGATCAGCATCAGGTGCTCGGCACGCTCCTTCGGATCGGCCAGCAGTTCGGCTTCCAGCGCCTGGTCTTCGTCGACGGTCTTGCCGCGCGGACGGGTGCCGGCGATCGGGCGCACGGTGACTTCCTCGCCCTGCAGCCGGACCAGGATTTCCGGCGACGAGCCGACCACCTGGGTACCGCCGACATCGAGGAAATACATGTACGGCGACGGGTTCAACGCGCGCAGCGCGCGGTACACGTCGACCGGCCGCGCCTTGAACGGCACGCTGAGCCGCTGCGACAGCACCACCTGGAAGATGTCGCCGGCGCGGATCAGTTCCTTGGATTTCTCGACCGCGTCGATGAAGCCTTCGCGGGTGAAGCCGGAGACGAAATCGCCTTCGTCCAGGCCCACCGAATGCAGGTTTTCCGGATAGCCCGGGCCGCTGATGCGCAGGCGGTGCACCAACTGGTCGAGGCGGCGGTTGGCGCGCGCGTAGGCCTGCGGCTGGCTCGGGTCGGCGTGGACGATCAGGTACAGCCGGCCCTTGAGGTTGTCGAACACCGCCACTTCCTCGCTCTCCATGAGCAGGATGTCGGGCGTGCCGAGTTCGTCGGGCTTGGCGTTGCCGGCCAGGCGCTGTTCGATGTACTGGATGCACTCGAAGCCGAACCAGCCGACCAGGCCGCCGGCGAAACCCGGCAGGCCGTCGATCTTGGGCACTCGGTGCGCGCTGCGCAGGCGTTCGACTTCGGCGAAGGGATCTTCGACGTCGCGGTGTTCGACCAGTTCGCCGTTTTCGGTGACGAACAAGCTGTGGCCGGCGAAGGCGTACACGCGCTGCGCCGGCAGGCCGATGATCGAGTAGCGGGCGAAACGCTCGCCGCCCTCGACCGATTCGAACAGATAGGTGTGCGGGCCGTCGGCGAGCTTGAGATAGACCGAGAGCGGAGTATCGAGGTCGGACAGGACCTCGCGCACGACCGGGATGCGGGTGTAGCCGTTAGCGGCCTGCTGCTGGAAGAGTTCGTGCGAAATCACGCGGGCATTCCTTCATGGACGAGTGGGCAGGAGCGGTGGTGACCGACGGCCACCATCGCCAACCCACGTCGGCGCAGAAGGAATGCGGGTTCGCCCAGGCTTGCATGGCCGCCACTGTACCCGAGTTCGCGCGCCGTGCGCGACCGTCAGGACGCCGGGCCGTGAGCGGGCGTACCGGGCTGCGCTTGCGGCGCCGCCGGGTCGCGCAGCAGCGGGCAGCCGGGCGGCAGGTGCATGCGCACCCGCGCCGGCACGCAGTCGATGCGGAAGTGCTGCGACTGCACCGGCTCGCCGTCGAGATTGAGGTTCAGCGGCTGCGGCGATTCGATCTCGACCCAGCGCAGTTGCGCGCGCGCGGCGACGCGTTCCAGCGCGGCGTGCTGGCCCTGGGTCACCAGGGTGCCGACGGTGGCGCCGACCGCGCCGGACAGCTCGGGCACGACGGTCACGTCGAGCAGGCCGTCGTCGATCAGCGCGTCCGGACACAGCCCCTGGCCGCCGCCGGCCTGACGGCCGTTGCCGATGCCCAGGGCGATGAAATCGCCCTCCCATTCGAAGCCTTCGCCGTGCACGCGCGCGCGGATCGGCTCGATCTTGCCGAGCTTGGCGATGCCGGTCAGCAAGTACGCCAAGCCGCCGAGCATTTTCTTCAGGCCCGCATCGGTCTCCAGCGTGACCTGGGTACCGAAGCCGCCGCTGGCCAGGTTCGCGGCCCAGTGCAGGCCGTCGGGCGCCTGCAGGCGCAACAGGTCGATCGGCTGCGGCGGCTGGCGGTGGATCAGGTCCAGCGCCTGGACCGGATCGACCGGAATCGTCGCGGCGGTGGCGAAGTCGTTGGCGGTGCCCAGCGGCAACAGGCCGAGGCTCGGCAGCGCGGCGGCGTCTTCGTCGCGGTGGGCGAGCGTGGTCGCCACTTCGCTGAGGGTGCCGTCGCCGCCGCCGGCGATGACCGTGTCGACGCCGTCGGCGATGGCCTCGGCGACGTAGCGTTCGGCGTCGCCGCCTTCCCAGGTCACGCGCACGTCGAGGGCGACGCCGCGGTCGCGCAATGCGGCGACGGCTTCGCGCACCTCGTCGTTGCCGGCGGACTTGCCGTTGAGGATCAGCCGCCAGCGGGGTGGGGTCATGCGCGCGTTGCTCCGGGTGTGAGGCGCGGCGAGGCTAGCAGCGCGGCGCGATGGCGGGATGAATGTCGGGGCGGATGTCTGGATAGGCCAAGTCTGTCACACACCTGTAATCGCCGATCCGGAATATAGGAGGCCATATCAGGGACGACGGGCGGAGGCTGGATTGCCTCCAAATCTTCCGGAACGCGGGCCGCAAGGTCCGCGTTCTTTTATTTTGGATCGTCGGATTCGCGTCGGGGTTGCGGCGTTCGCGGTATGCGCGGTTTCGCGGTCGCGGCTCGCGCCGCTCCTACATGGGCTACCTGTAGGAGCGGCGCGAGCCGCGACCGCGAAACCACAACGACGACGCAAACTGCGCCTCACTGCAACGCTTCGTCGGCGAACACCACCCCGTCCTCATCCGCGCAGACCCAATCGCCCGGACGGATCGCCACGCCGCCGAACGCCAGCGCGACATCGCGCTGGCCCTGCCCGCTTTTCTCGGTCTTGCGCGGACACGTGCCCAACGCCTTGACGCCCAGCGCCATCGCGCCGATCGCCGCGCTGTCGCGGATCGCGCCGAACACGACGACCCCGGCCCAGCCGTTGGCCGCCGCCAGCGCCGCGAGCTGGTCGCCGAGCATGGCCCGGCGCGAGGAACCGCCGCCGTCGATCACCAGCACCCGGCCGGCGCCGGGTTCGGCGACCGCTTCGCGCACCCGCGAGTTGTCTTCGTAGGCCTTGATCGTGCTGACCGTGCCGGCAAACGCGATGCGTCCGCCGTAGTCGCGCAAGGGTAGGTCGAGCACGCGCACGCGCGCGTCGTGGCGGTCGCACAGGTCGCAGGTGTTCATGGCGGCGCATCCGTCGCAGAGGATGCGGCCACCATGCCATGCGCGGCGCGGCGCGCGAAACCGCGGCGCGCGGCCGGCTTACTTGCGCGCGGCGGCCACCGCCGCCTTCATCCGCCCGATCGTGTCGGCGTAGTCGGGCGCATTGAAGATCGCCGAGCCGGCGACGAAGGTATCGGCGCCGGCGGCGGCGATCTCGCCGATGTTGTCGGTCTTGACCCCGCCGTCGATCTCCAGCCGCACCGCGCGGCCGCTGCGGTCGATGCGCTCGCGCACCCGGCGCAGTTTCTCCAGCGCCGAGGGGATGAAGCTCTGGCCGCCGAAGCCGGGGTTGACCGACATCAGCAGCACCAGGTCGAGGTCGTCGAGCACCCAGTCCAGCACGTCCAGCGAGGTGCCCGGGTTGAGCACCAGCCCGGCCTGGCAGCCGTGCGACTTGATCAGCTGGATGGTGCGGTGCACGTGCGCGCTGGCTTCGGGGTGGAAGCTGATCGTGGTCGCGCCGGCCTTGGCGAAGTCCGGAACGATGCGGTCGACCGGTTCGACCATCAGGTGCACGTCGATCGGCGCGGTCACCCCGTGCTTGCGCAGCGCTTCGCAGACCATCGGGCCGATGGTCAGGTTCGGCACGTAGTGGTTGTCCATGACGTCGAAATGGACCCAGTCGGCGCCGGCCTTGATCACGTTGTCGACTTCCTCGCCGAGCCGGGCGAAATCCGCCGAAAGGATGGACGGGGCGATGACGGTGGATTGCGTGGACATGGGCGGGACCTGGCGGGAAGGCGGCTATTGTCGCCGCGGGCGGCGCTGCCTGCAAAAAGCGAGGAGTGAGCGCAAAGGAGTGAGGAGTGAGCAGAAGCCGCGCGCTTTCGCTCACTCCTCACTTCTCTGCGCTCACTTCTTGCCTTTGCGCAGTTTCTGGATCCGGTCGTAGGCGCGGTTGATGTCGCGGGCCTTGGCTTCGGCGCGCTGGCGGATGTCGGGCGGGTCGTTGGCGTAGCGGTCGGGATGGTATTGCGAGATCAGGCGGCGGTAGGCCTTGTCGACGTCGGCGTCGCTGGCTTCGCTGTCGAGGCCGAGCGCGGCGTAGGGGTCGTCGCCGCGCAGCTTGAACCAGTCGGTGTCGAAGGCGTGGCCGATCAGCAGGCCGACGATCGCGCCGAGGAACGGGTTGGCGCGCATCAGCGCCGCCCCGGCGAAGAATCCGAGCAATTTGCCGTACCAGCGCTGCTTCATCGCCACCGCGACCCGCCCTTGCCGGGCCGCCGCGGCCCGCTGCCGGGCATCTTAACGGGGCCGGCGGGCCGCGGGAGGACCCCGGCCGGGCCCTGCGCGGCCCGGACCGCGACGCGGGGCCTGCACGGCGGGCGCAAGCGGCGTACACTGCCCGGCCCCGTCGCGCGCCCGCGCGCGATTCCGGGCGGCCCGGAAGGCCCAGGCCCACGACCGTTCGGGCGCGCACAGCGCGGCGGGGAGTCGTGCCTTACGCCATCAGGGGTCCCCACGTTGACGACCACGCTGCTGCAATCCGAACTGCCCGGCCTGCCCCTTCGCCACCGCGGCAAGGTCCGCGATGTCTTCGATCTGCCCGCCGACCGCCTGCCCGCCGGCGCCGCGCCCGGCGGCGACTGCCTGTTGATGGTCGCCACCGACCGCCTCAGCGCGTTCGACGTGGTGCTGCCCGACCCGATCCCGGGCAAGGGCGAGATGCTGTGCCAGATCAGCAATTTCTGGTTCGGCAAGACCGCGCACATCATTCCCAACCACCTCACCGGCATCGATGTCGCCGCGGTGCTGCCTGAAGGCGTCGACCCGGCGCTGTACGCCAAACGCACGGTGGTGACCAAGAAACTCAAGCCGGTGGCGATCGAGTGCATCGCTCGCGGCTATGTGATCGGCAGCGGCTGGAAGGACTACCAGCGCACCGGTCGGATCAGCGGCATCGCCCTGCCCGGCGGGCTGCGCCAGGCCGAGCAGTTGCCCGAGCCGATCTTCACCCCGTCGACCAAAGCCGCGGTCGGCGACCACGACGAGAACATCGATTTCGACACCGCGGTGCGCACGGTCGGCGCCGGGCTGGCCGAAGCGGTGCGCGACGCGACGCTGCGCCTGTACCGCTACGCCGCCGACTACGCGGCGCAGCGCGGCATCCTGCTGGCCGACACCAAGTTCGAGTTCGGCACCGACGCCGACGGCCGGCTCTATGTCATGGACGAGATGCTGACGCCGGACTCCTCGCGCTACTGGCCGGCCGATCTGTATCAGGTCGGCACCAGCCCGCCGAGCTACGACAAGCAGTTCGTGCGCGATTACCTGGAGACGCTGGACTGGGACAAGACTCCGCCGGGGCCGAATCTGCCGGCGGAAGTGATCGAACGCACCCGGGCCAAGTACGCCGAGGCCTTGCAGAAGCTGGCGGGAATTTCGGTCGATTGATCGGGGTTCGGTAGATCCACGAAGGGCCGCGCGAGCGGCCCTTCGGCGTTTGCGGGTGGGCGAAGTTGCGCCGTGGTGCCGATTGGCGCGGTCGCGGCTTGCGCCGCTCCTACAGGGGCGATCGGAGCAGCACGCAGGCGCCGGCGAAGGCGCCAATCTCGGTTTGCTTAACGCCGCGCCGTGGTTCGGATTGGCGCGGTCGCGGCTTGCGCCGCTCCTACAACGGGTGGGCGAGGCGGTACGAAGGCACGGTGGTGCGCGCCAATCCGGGTGCACTTGTTGCCGCGCCGTGGTTCGGTTTGGCGCGGTCGCGGCTTGCGCCGCTCCTACAGGGGGCGGTCGAGGCGGTGGAGGCGACTGTAGGAGCGGCGCGAGCCGCGACGCGGGCAATCGGCGGCCGATGCGATGCGAAGGCGCGGCGGCGCCTGCCCGCTTTGCGCGGCCTCGCGGCGAACTGTCGCCTGCTTTACAGACCCCCGCGCAGCAGCGAGCGACACTTTCGTCCATCCCGTCAAGCCCCGTGCCAGCCCCGGCCATGCGCGCTACCCTGCCGATTCCGCCCCCAGCAGACCCGCATCCGCATGAACATCGGCTACCTGTATCTGGCCGTCGCCATCGCCGCCGAAGTGATCGCGACCAGTGCGCTCAAGGCCTCCGAAGGCTTCACCAAGACCGGCCCGTCGATCGTCGTCGCCGCCGGGTACGGGGTGGCGTTCTATTTCCTGTCGCTGGTGCTCAAGACCGTCCCGGTCGGGGTCGCCTATGCGCTGTGGTCGGGCGTCGGCATCGTCCTGATCGCGCTGATCGGCTGGCTGTTCATGAAGCAGCACCTCGACGCCGGGGCGATCGCCGGGATCGGCCTGATCGTCGCGGGCGTGCTGGTGATCCAGCTATTCTCGAAATCGGCGGCGCACTGAGCTTCGCGCGCCGCGACGCACATAGCCGCGCGCCCGCAACGGGCGCGTCAGCCAACCGACGGGCGCCGCGCCCGTCCTCCATCCACGGGAGCCGTCCATGAGCACCCTCGCCCACCCCGCCGCGACCGACCGCCCGATCGACCGCTGGTTCGCCAGCTATTCGGGCGACCATCGCAACGCCACCAACCAGCGCATCCACGTGTTCGCCGTGCCGGCGATCCTGTGGAGCGTGATCGCTTTGCTGTGGTGCATTCCCTCGCCCGATGCGATGTTCCGCGCCGGCGTCTGGGCCGCGCTGCCGATGTTCGCGGCGATGCTGTTCTACTACCGCGCTTCGCGCACGCTCGGGCTCGGCATGCTGGTGCAGTTCGTGCTGTTCTCGCTGCTGACGAACTGGATCGCGCAGAGCTTCGGCATCCGCACATTGTTGTGGACCGCGGTGACGGTGTTCGTGGTCGCCTGGATCGCGCAGTTCATCGGCCACAAGATCGAAGGCAAGAAGCCGAGCTTCCTGACCGACCTGACCTATCTGCTGATCGGCCCGGCGTGGGTGTTGGCCAAGCTGTACCGCAAGCTGGGCTGGTCTTACTAACCGGCCAGCATCGCCGGCGGGCTGAACACGCCCAGAAACAGCGGAATGGCGAGCACCAGCGCGGTGATCAGCCACCACGCCAGCGCCGCCGGCGCCGCCACCAGCGCGGCGCGCGGCCACGACAGCGGCCGGCGCTCGCCGTCGCGCACCGCCATGCGCAGGCCCAGCATCAGCCCGAGCCACGGCAACGCCGCGACCACCGCCACGTGCGCCGCCTGCGGCGCGCGCGCGGCGACCAGCGCCCACAGCAGCGCGACCGGCAGCATCGACATCAGCGCGATCTGCACCGCGTTCATCGCCGCGCCATCGCGCAGCGGCGCGCCGAGCGCGCGCTGCGCCAGGCGCTGCGCGACCCAGGCGACCGGCTTGAGCCAGAGCAGGAACAGCAGCACCAGGGTTACGCCGACGGCGAGCGCGGCGAGGACGATTTTTCCGATGGTCGCAAGATCCATGCGCGAGGCGTTTGCTGTGCGTGAACGATGACGACGGTGCCGTCGGCGGCATCGTAGTGGGATTGGCGCGGTCGCGGCTTGCGCTGCTCCTACAGTCGGAAACGAAACCTCGGCGCAGCAAGTGTAGGAGCGGCGCAAGCCGCGACCGCGCCAACGAAACCACCGCGCAACCGCGCGGCAACGAGGCCCCTCACCCGCCCGCGATCCATCCCGCCACGATCCGCGCCAGCTTCGCCCGATCCCACAACAACAACGCCGCCTCGCCCCACACCCACAACGCCGCCGGCAACGCCGCGCCCAGCGCGCGCGACCACGCCAGCTTGGCGCCGTCCGGACCGGGCAGGTACAACCGCACGCCGGTCCCCAGCGCCAGCCACACCAGCGCCGCGACCGCCGCGCCGGAGCCCATTCCGATGGCCTGCGCGACGATCATCGCCAGCACCGCCAGCATCGCCCACAGCACCGCGGCGAACACCACCGTCCACAGCGCCGCGCCGAACACCGGCCGCGCGCCGACCGCGCGCGCGACCCGGGCCCGCAGCAGCCACGCCGCCGGCAGCAGGCACACCAGCAAAAACGCCAGGAACAGCAGTCCCCAGCCCATCGGTCCCGCAGCCTGCATCGCTTGCTTCACAATAACCGCCCCGTCACGCCGTTCGCGTCCGCCCGCAAGGCGGCCACGATAGCCCAGCCGCCTTCGCCATGCCCGCTCGCGATCTGCTCCTGATGCTGCTCGTCGTCCTGTCGTGGGCGATCAACTTCCTGACCTCGGCGCTGGCGCTGCGCGAGATTCCGCCGTTCCTGTTCACCGGCCTGCGCTTCGCCGCGCTGGCGCTGCCGCTGGCGTTCTTGCTCAAGCGCCCCGCGCCGGGCCAGTGGCCGCGCCTGATCGCGGTGTGCCTGTGCATCGGGGTGATGCATTTCGGCCTCAGCTTCAGCGCGCTCAAGGCCGCCGGCGACCTGTCTTCGCCGGCGATCGTGATGCAGAGCTACGTGCCGATGACGACCTTGCTGGCGTGGTGGCTGCTCGGCGAACGCTTCGCCTGGCGCACCGGCGCGGCGATCGCGGTGAGCTTCTGCGGCGTGCTGGTGCTCGGCTTCGATCCGATGGTGCTCGACCATCCGCTGGCCGTGGTGCTGATGCTGGTCTCGGCCGCGTTCCTGTCGCTGGGCACGGTGTTGATGAAAGGGCTGCGCGGGCTGGACATGTTCAGCCAGCAAGGCTGGACCGCGCTGATCGCGGTGCTGCCGCTGCTGGCGATCAGCCTGTGGCTGGAACCCGGCGGCATCGCCGCGCTGCCGTCGGTGAGCTGGGTCGCGTGGGCCGGCGTGGCGTATGCCGCGTTCGTGTCCTCGCTGCTCGGGCACGGCCTGTACTACGTGCTGGTGCAGCGCCATCCGGTCGCGCAGATCACGCCGTGGCTGTTGCTGGCGCCGGTGATCGCGATCGGTCTGGGCATCGCGTTCTGGGGCGACCGGCCGGGGCCGAGCCTGTGGATCGGCGGCGCGATGGTGCTCGGCGGCGTGTTGATGATCGCGTTGCGCACCTTGGCCAAGTCGCGCGAGCGCAGGACCGCGGCCGACTGAAGCGCTCGCGCCGCGGCGATTCGCGCCGCGACCTGTAATGAAATGTGCATTCGTGAACTTCGCACGCTGAGGCGTCCGCGCGAAGCGAGAGGCGTGCGCGCGCTCGGTAGGGCGGCATCGCAACGGCGCCGTTTTTATATCTAGGGACTGCGTTCCTACGCAGGCTCCCGACATCGCCGGCCTGTCGCTTGTGCGTCTTCGCGACGCGCAACAGGGACGTTTTGCGCCTGCGCGGCCGGCACGCGCCTCCGCTCCCAGCCCACGAAAGGACTTTCCATGAGCAAGCAGGACAAACTCATCCGCAGCGGCATCGCCGCCGCCATCGCCGTCGCCTTGGGCGGCCTGGTCTACAGCAACCACGCGCAGACCGGCGCCGGCGGCACCTCGGTCGCCCAGGCCGGCGCGGACGCAGGCACGGACGCGGGCGCCGATCCGGCCGCGCAGCAGCGCGCGCGCCGGCAGTGGCTGGCGACGGTGACGCCGCCGCAGGGCGCGGTCGCCGCGAATTCGCAAAGCATCGCCCGCGCGGTGCGCGACAAGCGCGTGCTGATCCTGCAGTCGGGCCTGTTCGATCCCAACGACCCGCGCCAGAACGCGCCCAACGCCGGGGTCAGCGTGTCCGAGCAGTACGCCATCGTCCAGTTCCAGGACGGCGCCCGCGACGCCCGCGCCACGCTGGAAAGCACCGGCGCGCAGATCCTCGGCTACGTCCCCAACAACGCCTACCTGGTGCGCACCGACAACGGCGTGGCCGCGCTGCAGAAGCTCGACGGCGTGCGCTGGGCCGGCGGCTACCGCTCGGACATGAAGATCGCGCCGGGCCTGTTGCAGCAGGCCGGCGCCGACACCCAGGCCGGTTCCACCACCCTGACCGCGAGCCTGTTCGACCGCGAGAACGCGCGCCGCACCGCCGAGGCGATCCAGGCGCGGCTGCCCGAAGCCAAGCTGCTGAAGGTGTTCAACGATGCGCAGGCGCCGTCGCTGAACCTGGAAGTGCCGGGGCGCCTGTTGGCCGAGGCGCTGTCGGCAATCAGCGGCATCGATGCGGTGCAGCAGCTGAGCCTGTACGTGCCGCCGACGCTGGAGAACACCGCGACCATCCCGGTGCTGCAAAGCAACTACGCGCCGGCGGCCGGCGCGGCCGAACCCGGCGAAGGCCGCATCGCCGGCGCCACGCCGCTGTGGGACCAGGGCATCGTCGGCGCCGGCCAGATCGTCGCCATCTACGACGGCCAGATCGACAACGACGAAGCCTGGTTCGCGTACTGGCGCAATTCCGACAACGACGACGCGGTCGCTGCGGTGACGCCGTTCGCGACCTTGGCGCCCGCCGCGGACGACCAGCCGCTGGCGCTGGGTCCGCTGAGCCCGGCGAACAAGCTGATCGGCCACTGGGGGCCGGCCGGCGGCGCGTACGCGCCGGATTACCACGGCACCCACGTCGCCGGCATCATCGCCGGCGACCTCGGCGGCGAATACGGCGACAGCCTGTACTCGTCTTCGAGCAACCGCCGCGCCGAACACGACAGCGCCGACGGCATCGCGCCGAACGCGCAATTGCTCGGGCAGGACCTGAATCTGCCCGACCCGCTGCAAAAGCTGCTCGACCAGGCCTATGCCGCCGGCGCGAACGTGCACAACAACAGCTGGGGCGCGGGCAATCCGGGGCTGTACCAGACCAATTCGCGCGCGGTGGACCTGTCGACCTACCGCAACGATCTGCTGGTGATCAAGTCCGCCGGCAACAACGGAAACAAACAGACAGCCTGTCCGGATCCGGCGGAATGGCGCGGCGGCCGCTGCTGGCGCAGCGTCACCGACCCGGGCTCGGCCAAGAACAACCTGACCGTGGCGGCGAGCAAGCACGGCTCCTCGACCGAGATCGACGCCTACTCCGCGCGCGGCACCCTCGACGGGCGCTTCAAGCCCGACATCGTCGCCCCGGGCACCGACGTGATCTCGGCGCGCTGGCAGCCGCAACCCGGGATCGGCGTCGCCGGCTACACGCCGCGCACGCTGGCCCTGACCGGCACCTCGATGGCCTCGCCCGGCATCGCCGGCGCGGCGGCGCTGGTGCGCCAGTACTTCACCGACGGGTTCTATCCGTCCGGCCAGCGCACCGCGGCCGACCGTATCGCGCCGAGTTCGGCCACGCTCAAGGCGGTGTTGCTCAACGGCACCCGGCCGATGACCGATCCGGCCAACGCCTCCAGCGCGATCAACAACGGCGCCAACGACTGGCCGACCTCCGGCGGCGGTTGGGGCCGGCCGTGGCTGGACTCGAACCTGTGGTTCCAGCGCACGACTCCGGGCGGCAACGACGAGCGCCGCCTGCGCGTGTTCGAACGCGGCAACGCCAACGGGCTGGTGACCGACGAAGTGCACGAGTACACGCTCGATGCGCTGCGCGAAGGCCAGGAGCTGCGCGCGACGCTGACCTGGATGGATCCGCCGACCACGCTCGGCGCGGCAGTCGCGTTGGTCAACGATCTCGATCTCGAGATCGAAGGCCCCGACGGACGCCTGTATCGCGGCAATCAGCTCGTCGCCGGCCTGTCGAAGGAGTTCTGCACGCGCGAGCGCTACAACCGCCTGCGCAACACCACCCAGCGCTGCGACCAGGCCGGTCCGGCGAATGCCGACGCGCTCAACAACGTCGAGCAGGTGCGCCTGACCGCGCCGGTCGCGGGGCGCTACATCCTGCGGATCAAGGGCGGCTTCGTGCCGGGCGCGGGCGCCGATCTGGCCGGCAGCACTCGCCAGGGTTACGCCGTGGTCGTCTCCGGCGCGTTCGGCCCGGCCGCCGGCAAGGCCCCGTTGGCCGCACCGGGCGGCGTGCGCGTGGCCAACCGCGTCGCGCTGCCGACGCCGAGCGCCACGGTGCAGTTCAACGCCGTCGCCAACGCCAGCGGCTATCAGCTGTATCGGGTCGAAGGCGGATGTGTCGCCGGCAATGCGGCCAAGCGCTACCGGCTGGTCGCGCATCAGTCGGGCGGCGCGACGACCTTGACCGATCCGCTGATCGACGACAACGCCGATTACGGCTACGCCGTGCGCGCCATCGGCAGCGATGTGGAAGGGCGGCTGTCGGCATGCGCGGCGTCGGTCTCGACCGCGAACGCCGCAACGTCGGCGGCGAACGCGGAGTCCTGAGCGCCAGTTCGCCGACCGGGTGTCGATGCCCGGTCGGCGAACGCGTACAAGGTTCACCTGCGACCCGGACCCTGCGCCGGCTCGCAGTTGCCCGCAATCGTCGCAAACCGGACGAGCCGGGCCGGCGCGATCTTGCGTGCCGGACGCAGCGCGTCGCCGGTCGTCCCCTGCTTCGACCGCGATGTCCCCGATGGCACATTCCGGCTCTGCGATGCAACAGCGCGTATGCCGCGAAGCGCAGTGCGATGCCGCTCAAGTACGCGCGATGGCACGTCAATCCTATCGGCACGCATCGCGACCGCGATCCGTGTCCGCATGCCGCCGACTACCGCGATTTATTGCACGGAGCTCGCAGTTCAGTGTGCGATCCTTAGCGCCGGTAACCATTCGACGCGCGACCTCTCCCTTGCGAATCCGATCGCGCGGCGCACCCGAAGCGTCGTTCGTCGGCGGGCGGCCCTAGCGCCATGCGCCCCCGCACCGCCGAACCTGCGCGCCCGCGCCACGCGACGGTTCGCGCCTCCGACTCCAACCGCATCCACAGGGGAATCGCATGAGCAAGAGCAAGAGAGGAAAGCTGATCCGCAACGGCGTCGCCGCAGCCGTCGCCGTCGCACTCGGCGGCCTGGTCTATACCAACTACGCGCAGACCGGATCGGCCGATGCCGTCGTCCAGGCCGACAACGGCGGCGGCGACACCGACAGCCCGGCCGCACGGCGCGCGCGCCAGCAGTGGCTGTCCGCGGTGACGCCGCCCAGCGGCGTCGCGCCGGCCGGCCCGGACACCATCGCCGCGGCCGCGCGCGATCCGCACCGGCTGATCCTGCAATCGGGCCTGTTCGATCCGCTCGATCCCCGCCAGAACGCGCCCAACCCCGGTGTGTCGGTGTCGCAGCGCTACGCCATCGTGCAGTTCGCCGAAGGCGCGCCGTCGCCGCGCGAGACCTTGGCGCGCAGCGGCGCGACGATCCTGGGCTATGTGCCCAACAACGCTTACCTGGTGCGCGCCGACAACCGCGGCGGCATCGCCGCGCTGCAAGGGCTCAACGGCGTGCGTTGGGCCGGCGGCTACCGCTCCGACATGAAGCTGGCGCCGGGTTTGCTGCAACACGTCGCGTCCACTGAGCAGGCGGGCCCGACCCGGCTGGTGGCGACTTTGTTCGACCGCGAGAACGCGCGCCGCGCGGCCGAGGCGATCCAGTCGCGCCTGCCCGGCGTGAGCCTGGGCAACATCTACAACGATGCCGAAGCGCCGACCTTGAACCTGCAAGTGCCCGGCCGCATGCTGGCCGAGGCCTTGTCGGCGCTGAGCCAGCTCGATGCCGTGCAGCAGCTCGGCCTGTACGTGGGGCCGCACCTGGACAACACCGCAAGCATTCCGGTGTTGCAGAGCAACTACGAGCCGAAGGCCAGCAATTCCTTTTTGACGCCATCCGAGCCCGGCGAAGGCAAGGTCGCTGGACCGACCCCGCTGTGGGACCAGGGCATCGTCGGCACGGACCAGATCGTCGCCCTGTTCGACCATAGAATCGACCGCGACGAAGCTTCGTTCGTTTACCTGCGCAAGAGCGACACCGACACGGCGAAGGTGGCGATTACGCCGCGCTCGGAGATCGCCGCGGCCGCCGACGGCGCCGCGCTCGCGCTGGGTTCGCTGCATCCCGGCAACAAGATCATCGGGTTCTGGACCAAGCCCGGCGAAGACGACACGCCGGAAGCGCATGGGACCCATACGGCGGGCACCATCGCCGGCGACCTGGCCGGAAAGTTCGGCAACAGCCTGTACGCGGCCTCGAGCGATTCGCAGGCCAATCACGACAAGGCCGATGGCATGGCCCCACATGCGCAGCTGCTGGGAACGACCTTGGAGTTTCTGAGCTACGACGACGGTCCTTATCCGCTGCAGAAACTGCTCGATCAGGCCCATGCGGCCGGTGCGCGAATCCACAGCGACAGTTGGAGCGACACTTATGGCACATACGCGCAGTTTTCGCGCGCGGCGGACATCGCGACTTACCGCCACGACGATCTTCTGATGGTTAAATCCGCCGGCAACACCGGCAACGCCGACACCAAGGGCTCATCGTCACGAATGACCTGCGGCGCCAGCGACTGGAGGGGCGGGCGCTGCTGGAACAGCACGGGCGATCCGGCCGCTGCCAAGAACATTCTGGTGGTGGGCGCAGTCGGCCACGGCTCGTCGAAGGATGTCGCCGAGTACTCCGCCCGCGGCACGCTCGACGGGCGTTTCAGGCCCGACATCACGGCTCCGGGCACCGATGTGGTTTCGGTGGCCGATCAAGCCGGTACCAGTGTGAACGCAGCCCGATACAGCCCGAAGACCGCGAAGATGAGCGGTACGTCGATGTCGACGCCGACCATCAGCGGAGCCGCAGCGCTGGTGCGCGAATACTTCACCGGCGGCTTCTACCCTTCCGGCGCGCGCACCGCGGCCGACGGGCTGGCGCCCAGTTCGGCCCTGCTCAAGGCGGTGCTGTTGAACGCATCGCAGCCGGTGAAGGATTCGGCCAACGCCTCCAGCTATGCGAACAAGGGCGCGAGCGACTGGCCGATCGTCGGCGGCGGCTGGGGCCGGCCGTGGCTCGACGGCAACCTGTGGTTCAAGAGCACCAAGACCGGAGGCAACGACAACCGTCGCCTGCGCCTGTTCGAACGCAGCAACGGCAGCGGCCTGAAGACCGGCGAATCCAACGAGTACGAAATCGCCGCAGTGCGCGCGGGCGAGGAACTGCGCATCACCCTGGTCTGGACCGATCCGCCGGCCACGACCGGCGCGGCGCTGGCCTTGGTCAACAACCTCGACCTGGAAGTCGAAGGGCCGGACGGGCGCATTTACCGCGGCAACCAGCTGACCGCCGGCGTGTCGACCGAGTACTGCACGCAGACGCGCTCGGAATCCCAGAAAGGCTGCACCGTGGCCGGCGATACCCAGACCGATGCGCTCAACAACGTCGAGCAGGTGCGTTTGACCGCGCCGACCGCAGGCAAGTACATCCTGCGGGTCAAGGGCAAGGCGGTGCCGGGCGCCGGCGAATAGCTGGCCGGCAGCGATCGCCAGGGCTATGCGCTGGCCGTGTCCGGCGCGTTCGGGCCGGCGGCCGACAAGGCGCAACTGGCGGCGCCGGCCAAGCTCGCCGCCGCGCGCGAAGCCGATGCCGCCAGCGCGTCGCTGAGCTTCGACGCGGTGACCGACGCGACCGGCTACCAGCTCTACCGCGCCGAAGGCGGCTGCCCGGCCGCCGGGGCCAAGGCCTACCGCATGATCGCGGCGGGCGCGACGACCAGCCTCAGCGATGGCCTCGTCGTCGCCGGCAAGACCTACGGCTACGCGGTGCGCGCGATCGGCAACGATGTCGAAGGCGCGCTGTCGGACTGCGTGAGTTCGGCGCCGCCGGCTCCGGCCGAGACTCCGGCTGAGACGGCCCCGGCCGTGGTGGCGACGACGCAGCCGGCCGCCGCCAGCGGCGGCTGAGCCCTGCACGCAGCGCCCCGGCTCGGGGCGCTGCGTGCATTCGCGGGAAAGCGACCGGCGACAACCGGGCCTGAGGGCCCTGCGGGTGGGGCTTCAGTCCCGATGCGTTCGTTTCCGATCGCCACGCGGCGCCTGCAGCGAACGCATCCGGACTGAAGCCCCTGGCTGCGCAAACCTCCGCGACCGCGGCGCTTACCCGCGCGGCGGCTCGAACATCTCCGCGCTCGGCTGGAACGCCCGCGGCGCATAGCCGAAATCGCGCTGGGCCGGGCCGATGTCGAAGGCCATGTCGCTGCGCATGCGCCGCACCGCGGCTTCGCCGAGACCGGTGGCGCGGCCGGCGGCCTGCGCGGCCAGCAGGGCGAGATTGAACAACGGCGACGGCAGTTCGATCAGCTTCACCGGCGGACGCAGGCAGGCCAGCGTGCGCGCGACCATGTCGCGATAGCTCAGGGTTTCGCCGCCGGGCACGGCGTAGGTCTTGGCGAACGTCGCCGGCGCGCTCAGCGCGGCGAACGCGGCGTCGGCGAGGTCGTCCACGTGCACCGGCTGGCGCAGGCCGTTGGCGCCGCGCGGCAGCGGGAAATAGCGCAGGCGCTGGGCGAGTTGGGCGATCCGGGTCAGGGTGGCGTCGCGGCCGGCGCCGTAGATCAGGGTCGGCCGCAGCACCGTGGCCGCGTCGCTGCGCGGTTGCGCGGCGGCGAACAGGGTCGCCTCGCCTTCGCGCAGTTCGCCGGCTACGCGGCGCTCCTCGGCGTCGGCCGAACCGCGCTTGGTCTCGGCGCTGGTCGAGCCGAACGCGATCACCCGGCTGGCCTCGACGCCGGACGCGTCGTACCACTTGGCGAACTTGAGCAGCGGGCCGCAACTGAAGATCGCGTCGACGTGCTTGGGCAGTTCCGGCATGTTTTCCAGATCGCCGCGCAGCCAATGCAGGCCGGGCCGGTCGGTCTGCTCGCCGCGCGATACCGCGGTGACCCGCCAACCGTCCTGATACAACCGCTGCAACAGCGGCAGGCCGATCTGGCCGCTGCCGCCGAACACCAATGCGTGTTTCATGCCTTGCTCTTGATCGCTCGTATCAGCCGTGGGCGCCGCCGCGCGCGGGCAACACCGCGCGCAGCCAGAAGTAACCGATCACTGCCGACAGCAGCGAAGCGCCGAGGATGCCGAGCACGGCCTCTTCGTACAAGAGCGGATCCTGGTAGGCCAGCGAGGCGATGAACAGGCTCATGGTGAAGCCGATGCCGCACATCAGGCCGAGGCCGACCATCGCCCGCAGGTCCATCCCGGCCGGGAACCGGGCCCAGCCCAGCGCGCGCATCAGCAAAGCCGCGCCGACGATGCCGATCGGCTTGCCGACCACCAGGCCGATGACCACGCCCATCGGCAGCGCCGCCAGCATGTCCTTCATCTCGATCCCGCCGAGCGACAAGCCGGCGTTGACGAAGGCGAACAGCGGCAGGATCGCGTAGGCCACCCACGGATGCAGCGCGTGCTCGAGGGTTTCCAGCGGCGAATGTTCTGTGTCGTCGTCGATGTTGTTGCGCTTGTCGACGTGCGGGATCAGCAGGCCGGTGGCGACGCCGGCCAGGGTCGCGTGCACGCCGGACTTGAGCACGCACACCCACAGCACCACGCCGAGCGCCAGATACGGCCCCAGCGACTTGACCCCGCGCCGGTTCAGCAGCCACATCGCCGCCAGCGCCACCGCCGCCCAGATCAACGCGGTCACCGACAGGCCGTGCGAATAGAAGAACGCGATGATCAGGATCGCGATCAGGTCGTCGACCACCGCGATCGTCGACAGCAGCAGCTTCATCGCCGCCGGCACGCGCGAACCCAGCAGCGCCAGCACGCCCAGGGCGAAGGCGATGTCGGTCGCGGTCGGCACCGCCCAGCCGCGCATCGCCGCGGCGTCGCCGCGGTTGAAGGCGAAGAACAACAACGCCGGCACGGCCACGCCGGCGATCGCGCACACCAACGGCAACACCAGCTGCGAGCGCTCGGCCAATTGCCCGCTGAGCGCTTCGCGCTTGATCTCCAGGGCCACGACCAGGAAGAAGATCGCCATCAGCCCGTCGTTGATCCACAGCAGCAAGGGCTTGCTGATGTCGAGCGCGCCGACGCGCACTTGCACCGGGATTTCGCGGAAGGCTTCGTAGGCCGCTTGCAGCGGCGAATTGGCGGCGATCAGGGCCAGCACCGCGGCGGCGATCAGGACGATGCCGCCGGCGGCTTCGAGACGGAAGAATTCGCTAAGCGCGCGCAACGCGCGACGCGGCATCCGCGGCGTGGTGGTGATTTCGCTCATCGGCCCATTATAAACAGGCCGTTTGCATGGAATTTGTGGACGCCCGGCCGCGCGGGCCGGGCGCTCAGCCGAGCATCGCCAGTTCCAGGCCGATCCATGCCAGCAGCGCGACCACCAGCACCGCGCCCTCGCGCCGGCTGATGCGCAGGTCGCCGCGCAGCATCGGGTACAGCATCAGCGCGAACACCGCCGCGGCCGGCAGTTCGAAGCGCACGAACGAGGCCGGCAGCGGCAGCGTGCGCCACGCGGCCATGCCGCCGAGCACGAACAGCAGATTGAACAGGCTCGAACCGATCACGTGGCCGACCACAATCTCGCCCTGCCCGCGCCGCGCCGCGGCGATCGCGGCGGCGGCCTCGGGCAATGCGGTGCCGATCGCCACCGGCAGCAGGCCGGTCAGCAAAGGCGACAGGCCCAGCGCGGCGCCGACGATCGCCGCGTTCGGCGAGCCGAAACCGCCGGCCGCGGCCGGCAGCGGCGCGTGCAGGCTCCACAGGCCGTGGCCGCCGACGATCAGGTACGCGCCCAGGTGCAGCAGCAGCGCGGCGATCAGCAGGCGCACGAGGTTGAGGCCGAGGTGGGTCTGGGTCTGGGCGAAGCCGGCGATGGCGTCCTGGACGTCGGGTTGCTCGTGGCGGGTGCGCACGGTCGCGAACACCACTACGGCCGCGAACACGACCAACATGGCGACGCCTTCGCCGCGGCTCAGCGCGCCGTCGAGGCCCAGGCCGATCGTGCCGAGGGTGCCCAGCAGCAACACCAGCAGCAGCGGCGCCAGCGCGCGCCAGCGCACCGTCAGCGGCGCAGCCAGCGCCGCCAGACCGAGGGTCAGGCCGAAGTTGACCACGTTGCTGCCGACCGCGTTGCCGAGCGCCAGCGCCTGCTGGCCGCGCAGCACCGCCTGCAGGTTCACCGCCAGCTCCGGCAGCGAGGTGGCGAAGGCCACCAGCACCAGCCCGGCGGCGAACGGCGAGATTCCCAGGCGCTGGGCCAGGCCGGAAGCGCCCTTGACGACCGAGTCGCCGCCCAAGGCCAACACGAACAGGCCCAGCACGAACAAGCCGACGGCTTCCCACATGGCGTTCTTCCCCTAGCTAATGGCTCTGGACGTTGCGACGGCGAGGTTCGCGCCGGTGGCCGGCGACCCGGCCGGCGGGCCGCGCATCGGTACCGCCGCCGTGCCCGCACGCACCGCCGCGGCGGTCGGCCGCGACAGCGCCGATTATGCCCAGCCGGACCGGCTCAGGAGCAGCCTTCGACGTAATCGACCTGCGGCGGGATGCCGACGCGCCAGCGCACCACCTTGCCGCCGCCGTCGGTCTCGAACACCAGCACGCCGCCGCTGGCGTCGGCGACGCGCAGCACCTTGGCCTTGGGCTCGTACTTGTGCGGCTGGGTTTCGATGCGGCCGGCGTAGAGCTTGCCGATCTCGTCGGCGCTCATGCCCTTCTTGCCGCCGCCCGGCGCGATCTCCTTGTCGTTGCCGACATCCAGGCGCACGAACTTGCCGTCTTCGACCATGAAGCCGAAGTCGCGCGGATTGCTGCCCCAGATCGGTTGCAGGTAGTAACAGTCGCCGGGCTCATCCGGCTTGCCCTTGAGTTCGCCGCCCCAGGCCTGCTTGGCCTGATCGACGGTCATGCCGAAGCGCAGGTCGCCGTAGCCGTCGAAGCGGGCCATGCCGGCGGCGGCGGAAGGCGGCGTGGACACCGGCGCAGTCGCCGGCGGTACGCTTTCGGCGGGCTGATCGTCGACCGGCGCGGGATTCACCGGCGGCGCGGCGGACGCGGATTCCTGCGGCGCCGGCGCGGGTGCGCGCTGGCATGCGGCCAGCGCGAGCAGCGCGGCGGCGAGCAGGCCCAGACGTGCGGGCAGCGAGTTCGGCGCGAGGAACATAGGCGGACTCCGGCGCAAGAGCGCGTTGCGAATGGCCGGTGCAGCCTAGCGGTTTTGCGTGAACGCGGCGAGAAGCGATGGGGGCGGACTACGGCCCCGCCAATGCCCCTCTCCCGCTTTCGGGGCGAGGGATCGCGCTTGCGAGCCATTGGCTCGCGCGGGCCCGGACGCCCGAACGCTATGCGTTCGGGCCGGGGTGAGGTCACAGCGAGTGGATGAGCGCCGCAGTCGCAAATGCTTTCGACCGCGAAAGCGCGATCAATCGCGCCTGGACGGATCGAAATGCTTCTGCAACCCGGCCCAGCACGCCTGGTAGTCGCGCTGGCGGTGCGCCGCGTCGAAGGCCTGCGCGGCCGGGCGGATCACCGCGCGGGTTTCGAACATGAAGGCCATCGTGTCGACGACGACGTGCGGCTTGCTGAGGTCGGCGTGCGAGGCCTTGTCGAAGGTCTCCGCGTCCGGGCCGTGGCCGGTCATGCAGTTGTGCAGCGACGCGCCGCCCGGAGCGAAACCGCCGGCCTTGGCGTCGTACACGCCGTGCACCAAACCCATGAATTCGCTGGCGACGTTGCGGTGGAACCACGGCGGCCGGAAGGTGTGCTGCGCGACCAGCCAGCGCGGCGGGAAGATCACGAAATCGATGTTGGCCGTGCCCGGCGTGTCGCTCGGCGAGGTCAGCACGGTGAAGATCGACGGATCGGGGTGGTCGAAGCTGATCGAGCCGATGGTGTTGAAGCGGCGCAGGTCGTACTTGTACGGCGCGAAGTTGCCGTGCCAGGCGACCACGTCCAGCGGCGAATGGCCGATGTCGGCGCGCCACAGGTGGCCCTGGAACTTGGCGATCAGTTCGAACTCGCCGTCCACGTCCTCGTACGACGCGTGCGGAGTCGAGAAATCGCGCGGGTTGGCCAGGCCGTTGGAACCGATCGGGCCGAGATCGGGCAGGCGCAACAGCGCGCCGAAGTTCTCGCACACGTAGCCGCGCGAGGCGCCGTCGAGCAATTCCACGCGGAAGCGGATGCCGCGCGGAATCACCGCGACTTCCATCGGATCGACTTCCAGCGCGCCCAGTTCGGTGCCGATCAGCAACCGCCCCTGCTGCGGCACGATCAGGGTTTCGCCGTCGGCGTTGTAGAAGAAGCGGCCGCGCATCGAGCGGTTGGCCGCGTACAGGTGGATGCCGCAACCGTGCTGGCCGGCGGCCGAGCCGTTGCCGGCCATGGTGTACAGGCCGTCGAGGAAATCGACCTCGTGGCCGTCCTCGGGCAACGGCAGCGGATCCCAGCGCAGCTGGTCCGGCGACACCGGGCCGTCGCCGAAATCGTTGTGCAGGCGCGGCTGGGCGTACGGCGCGAACGTGCCGTGCATCGCCGCCGGACGGATCCGGTACAGCCAGCTGCGGCGGTTTTCCTTGCGCGGCGCGGTGAACGCGGTGCCGCTGAGCTGCTCGGCGTAGAGCCCGAACGGCGCGCGCTGCGGCGAGTTCTGCCCGTCCGGCAGCGCGCCGGCGACGGCTTCGGTGGCGAATTCGTTGCCGAAGCCGCTCATGTAGCCGCGCGGCTGCTGGCGCGCTGAGTCGGTGCTGGGCATCGGGATCACGTTGTCGATGTCGTTGGCTGCGGTGCTCATACGGACTCGCTATGCGGTGGGACGCCGCGCGCATCGGCGGCGTGGCGCCGTCGTGCGACGGCGCCGTTGCGGATCTTCGCGACCGCGGCGCCGGCGCGTGAGCCCCGGCGCGGCGCGGCCGCCGCCCTTCAAACGATCGCGCGGTAGCCCGACGAACGCTGGGTCGACGATTCGATCGCCAAGCCCAGTTCGTCCGCCAGTTCGAGCACCCGCGCGGTGTCCTTGCGCCAGACCAGCAAGGCGTTCAGCTGGTCGCTGAAGCTGTCGTCGAGCAACAGCAAGCGGTAGCCGCCGCCGTGCTGGCCGCGCTCGGCCAGCAGCGGGTCGAGCCAGACGAAATAATCGTCCGGCGAGTACCTGCGGCCGTTGGCGTAGCGCGGAAACTCCGCCAGCGGCTGCGCGAAGAAATCGCTGATCTGCTGGTGCACCTCGTCGACCTTGTCGCCGACGGCCAGATGGTTGACCAGCTTGAACACGATCGCGTTCTGGATCAGCTCTTCCGGCGACGGGTCTTCCAGCCAGTCCAGGTCGGGGTCGTCGCCGGCGTTCTCGATCGCGGCCGTCAGCGACGCCAGTTCCTCCGGATCCAGTTCCCGGCAGGTCAACAGGTCGACGAGTTCCTTGAGCATGTCCACGGCCTTGCGGTGAGAGGCGCTTATAGTACGCCGCGTCTCATCTGGTCGCGTTCGATGCTCTCGAACAGGGCCTGGAAGTTGCCCTCGCCGAAGCCTTCGTTGCCCTTGCGCTGGATGATCTCGAAGAAGATCGGGCCGATCGCGTTCTGGGTGAAGATCTGCAGCAGCTTGCGTTGGTGGGTTTCCGGGTCGGCGTCGATCAGGATCTTGTTCTTGGCCAACCGCGGCACGTCCTCGCCGTGGTTCGGCACGCGCATGTCGATCACGTCGAAGTAGGTGTCCGGCGTGTCCAGGAACTGCACGCCCTGCGCGCGCATGGCTTCGACGGTGTCGTAGATGTTGTCGGTGAAGCAGGCGATGTGCTGGATGCCCTCGCCCTTGTACGCGTCCAGGTATTCGTTGATCTGGCTCTTGGGATCGTTGGATTCGTTGAGCGGGATGCGCACGATGCCGTCCGGCGCGGTCATCGCCTTCGACACCAAGCCGGTCTTGGCGCCCTTGATGTCGAAGTACTTGATCTCGCGGAAGTTGAACAGGCGCTCGTAATAGTCCGACCACTTCTGCATGTTGCCGAAGTACAGGTTGTGGGTCAGGTGGTCGATGAAGGTCAGGCCGAAACCGGCCGGGTTCTGCTCGGCGCCGGGGATCGGCTCGTAATCGGCGTAGGCGCTGCCCTTGTCGCCGTACTGGTCGACCAGATACAGCATGCAGTCGCCGATGCCCTTGACCACCGGCGCGTCGATGACGCGGCTCTCGGCGCGCTCGCTGACCGCTTCGCCGCCGTTGGCGAGCACAGCCTTCAACACTTCGGCGGCCGGCTTCTTGAAGCGGATCGCGAAGCCGCTGGCGCAGGGCCCGTGGGCTTCGGCGAAGGCCGAGGCGAAGCTGTCGGGGGTCTCGTTGACCAGGAAGTTGACCCCGCCCTGGCGGTAGACGGTGACCGGGCGCGACTTGTGCTTGAGCACGGCGGTGAAGCCGAGCTTGCGGAAATAGTCGTGCAGCAGGGCGCCCTGGCCCTTCGGCGCTGCGAATTCGACGAACTCGAAGCCGTCGATGCCGAGCGGATTTTCGAAGGTGGTGACCTGCATGCCGAGGTTGGGCTGTGCATTCATGGCATTGTTCTCGGGTGGCGGCCGGGTCCGCTGCGGACGGCCTCAGGGAAAGTGGTCGTTATAGTTTCACATGAAACCATAATCAAGACACAGTGCAGCATGAATCGACCGACTTCGCATTCCGGGGCCTCCGCCCCGTCCGACCCGGCCGCGGCTGAATCGCCGTCCGGCCGCCCCGCCGCCGCGCCCGCCCGCGCCGGCGGCCGCCACGCCGAGCTCGACCTCGACCACTTCCTGCCGTACCGGCTGTCGGTGCTGTCGAACCGGGTCAGCGGCGCGATCGCGCGGGTCTATTCCGAGCGCTACGCCCTCAGCGTCACCGAATGGCGGGTCATGGCGGTGCTCGGGCGCTTCCCCGGCCTGTCGGCCAACGAGGTGGCCCAGCGCACGGCGATGGACAAGGTCGCGGTGAGCCGCGCGGTGGCGCGGCTGACCGAAGCCGGCCGGCTGGAGCGCGACACCCACGACGACGACCGCCGCCGCTCGGTGCTGCGGCTGTCGCCGGACGGCTACAAGATCTACGACGAAGTCGCGCCGATGGCGCTGGCGTTCGAGCAGCGGCTGCTGACCGGGATCGAAACGGCCGAGCGCGAGGCGCTGTTCCGCTTGCTCGACCGGCTGGACGAGCTGGAGATGCAGGCCGAGGCCGAGATGGCGGCGGAATCGCGCTGAAGTTCGTTTGCTCCCTGTAGGAGCGGCGCAAGCCGCGACCAACCGAAGCGTCGTACGTAAGCGCCGCCTCCCGAAGTCATGGGAGTCGGTGCATGCGGATGCCGGGGTTGGCGGGCTTCGGTTGGTTGCGTGGCATGACGCTGCTTCGGTTGGTCGCGGCTCGCGCCGCTCCTACAGGGGGGCGGCCGCAGCTACGCGCAGATCGGCGCGAACAAAACCAATCCGCGCAAGACTCCGGCGCTGCCGATGCCGCGCGCCGCGTTGCCTTCGCCCCATCGCACCAACGAAAACGGCGGCCCAGGGCCGCCGTTTCCGCATCCGCGTCGCAGCGCGCTTACTTCACGCCGTGCATCAGCTTCTGCACCAGCGGCGCGATCAGGAACAGCAGCACGCCGGCGCCGACCAGGACCAGGAAGCCGAAGCCGTAGCCGGTCAGCGCGGTCGAGGTGTCCATGCCCTTCTCGCCGCTGACCACGCCGGCGAAGATGCCCGACAGGTTGTTGCCGATGCCGGTCGACAGGAACCAGCCGCCCATGCCGAAGCCGACCAGGCGCACCGGCGCCAGCTTGGTCACCATCGACAGGCCGATCGGCGACAGGCACAGCTCGCCGACCGACTGGATGACGTAGACCATGAACAAGGACCAGAACGGGATCTTGCCGGCGGCGGCCGGGAACGCCGAATCCGGCGACACCGACGGCGCCCACTTCAGCCACGACGGCAGGCTGTCGATGCCCAGCGCCGGCACCACCAGCGGGGTCAGCACCACCACCAGCAGCAGGAAGGCCAGGCCGTTGAAGATCAGGCCCAGGCCGAACTTGCGCGGGATCGACGGGTTGGCCCGGCGCATCGCGACCCAGATCCAGGCGATGATCGGCGCCAGGGCGATGATCGCCAGCGAATTGACCGACTGGAACCACGCGTTCGGGAACACGAAGGTTTCGGTCAGCTGGCGGTCGACGATCTTGTCGGCGAGGAAGGTGAAGGAGCTGCCCGCCTGCTCGAAGAACATCCAGAACAGGATGTTGAAGGTGAAGATGATCAGCATCGCGACGACCATGTCGCGCTGCTTGGAGCCTTCGCGGAAGCCTTCCACCAGCAACAGGCCGCACAGGCCCAGGAACATCGCCAGCAGGATCCACTGCAGGGTGGCGGCGCCCAGCGCCAGCAGGAAGTACACGACCGGAATCGCGACCAGCGCGGCGAGGAACACATACAGCACCTTCTGCTTGCCGGCGCTGTCGGCCGGCGGGCGGCCGATGCCTTCGAGCTGGCGGCGGCCGAACCAGAACCAGAACAGGCTGATCAGCATGCCCACGCCGGAGGCCAGGAACACCATCTTGTAGGCCGGCATGACCGAGGTGCCGAACACCTGTTCGGCGAGGATGCCGGTCAGGATCGGCGAGATGAAGCCGCCGCAGTTGATGCCCATGTAGAAGATGGTGAAGCCCGAGTCGCGGCGTTCGTCGCCGACCGCGTAGAGCTTGCCGACCATGGTCGAGATGTTCGGCTTGAACAGACCGTTGCCGACCACGATGGTGGCCAGGCCGAGCTTGAAGATCTGTTCGTTGGGAATCGCGATCAGGAACAGGCCGGTGGCCATGATCGCCGCGCCGAGCAGGATCGAGCGCTGATAGCCGAGGATGCGGTCGGCGACGTAGCCGCCGAAGATCGCCGCCGCGTACACCAGCGCCAGGTAGGCGCCGTACACGCGGTTGGCCGGCGCTTCGCCGACCGAGTCGCCGCCGTAGAACTGCGCCACGATGTACAGCACCAGCGCCCAGCGAATGCCGTAGAAGGCGAAGCGCTCCCAGAATTCGGTCATGAACAGCATCCACAGCGGCTTGGGATGCCCCATGCGCTGCGGGAATTCGGGAATGGGCGCCTGGCCCTGGGTCGGTATCGCGGCTCCGCTCATGCGGTGTCCCCTGTCGTGTGGAAACTGAATGAAAATCCCACGCCGACGGCACGGGCCGGGGAGATTTACCGGCACAGGCCGGCCCCGTCAAACATTCGTGAAGGGATGCGATGCGTGCTGCGGCGCAACATTTACCCCCGTAAGCGCCTGAACGGGGGAGGTTTTTGCGCGTCAATACGGCGAAAGTCGGGCTATGGGGTGGCTTCTTGCCGCTAACGGATGACAACTGTCATTAAAAGCCGCGCCAGGGACGGCAAGCCCGGCTCGGCTGCGGGGCGGATTGGGCCCTTGTGGGCGGGCCTTCGGACCTGGGGCGTTCGTTCGCGCGGCTGCGACGATTCGCGCTCGATGCCGGCAGGGCGGATCGGCCGATTCCATGCCGCTTCGCCGGTGGAGCGATCCCGGCTCTAGGTTCCGTAATCCCCAGTTGGACCGATCGTAGTGCGCACCGAAAACAACTCCGGAAAGAACGTCAGCTCCAGCGCCTGCTTGAGGAAGCCGACCCCGCTCGAGCCGCCGGTGCCGCGCTTGAAGCCGATGATACGCATCACCGTGCGCATGTGGCGGAAGCGCCACAGCTGGAACTGGGTTTCCAGGTCGACCAGGTCCTCGCACAGCGCGTACTCGCGCCAGTAGCGGTCGGTGTTCTCGTAGATTCGTTCGAACACCGGTTGCAGTTCCGCGTCGGCCACGTGCGGCCGGCGCCAGTCGCGCTGCAGGTGCTGGGCCGGCACGGCGTGGCCGAAACGCGCGAGGTACATCAGGAATTCGTCGTACAGGCTCGGCGCGGCCAGCGCGCGTTCCAGCGCGGTCTGGCCCTGCGGATCGTGGGCGAACACCTTGAGCATCGCCTCGTTCTTGTTGCCGAGCATGAACTCGATGGTGCGGTATTGCAGCGACTGGAATCCCGAGGACGGGCCCAGGGTTTCGCGGAAGCCCATGTACTCCGACGGGGTCAGCGTTTCCAGCACCGACCACTGTTCGGTCAGCTGGCGCAGCACCTGCTTGCAGCGCGCCAGCACTTTCTGGCATTGCCAGACCTGATCGCTGCGCAGGTGCGCGAGCGCGGCGCTGAGCTCATGGATGATCAGCTTCATCCACAGCTCCGACACCTGGTGCTGGACGATGAACAGCATCTCGTCGTGGTGGCCCGGCTGCGACAGCGGGCGCTGCGCCGACAGCAGCTTGTCCAGTTGCAGATAGCCGCCGTAGGTGATGCGCCCGTGCAGGTCGGTATGGATACCGCTTTCCAGTTCGCGCTGGTTCTTCTCTACGGACATCGTCGGCGGGGCTCGCAGCAGGGGCGCAAAGCGTAGCGCATCCGGACGCGCGCCGGCGCCGGTCGCGCAACCGCGCCGGATGCGTGCGCACGACCCGCGCGCCCGAGGCGTGCCCGAGGTGTGCCCGGATTCGCGCGCCCGCCCGCCGCGCGGATTCGCGCGAATCCGCGCGCGAACCGCGACGGCGGTCGCGCGGTCGCGGCGTGTGCGACCGCCGCAGGCGAAAATAGCCGCGCCTGCCCGCCACGCGCGCAGCGGCGCGCGACCGCCCGCAGGCTCACTCAAGGGGAATGCATGCACTCACTCGCTAGCCGCGCTCTCGCGGCCGGTATCGCTTTGGCCCTGTCCGGCACCGTCCAGGCCGAAATCGTCATCAGTCAGATCCACACCGGCGCCGGGTCGTTCTCGAACTCGCCGTATCGCAACAACTACATCGAACTGCACAACACCGGCGATACGTCGGTATCGCTGGGCGGCTGGTCGCTGCAGTTCAACCCCTCGACCAGCGCCGCCAACTGGCAGCGCTCCGCGCTGAGCGGCAGCATACCGGCCGGCGGTTATTTCCTCATCGCTACCGGCAGTCCCACCGGCGGACTGGCGCCGTTGCCGACGCCGGACCTGCAACTCGGCTTCAACCTGCAGCCCGCCAACGGCCGCATCGCCGTCGTCAGCGAAAACCGTACGCTCAGCGGCCAGTGCCCGACCGGCACGCGCGACCGGGTGATCTGGGGCGCGGCGGCGCGCTGCAACGCGGCCGCGGCGCTGGCGTCGCCGCTGCGCAACGAGGCCTTGCTGCGCGGCAACGACGGCTGCGACGACAGCGGCATCGATTCGGCCGATTTCGCCGTCGGCACGCCCGCACCGCGCAATTCGCGCTCGCCGGCGAAGGTGTGTGGCGGGCAGGCGCCGGTCGCGCTGAGCGTGGCCGATATCGCCCAGGCCGAAGGCGACAGCAACCGCACCGCGTTCGCGTTCGTCCTCAAGCTCAACCGGCCCGCGCCGGCCGGCGGCGTGGTCTGGCGCGCCTACACCAATGCCGGCACTGCGGCCGCGGGCCAGGACTTCGAAGCGGTCGCGCCGATCACCGGCGCCATCGCCGAGGGCGCCACGAGCGCGACGGTAACGGTCAAGGTGGTCGGCGACCGCATCGTCGAAGCCGACGAGACCTTCGAACTGCACGTGGAAGCGCTCACGCCCGGCGTGATCAGCGACGCCGACGGTGTGCTCAAGGCCAAGGCCACGATCCTCAACGACGATTTCGCGTTCGTTCCGATCGGCGCGGTGCAAGGCAGCGGCGCGCAATCGCCGTTGCTGGGCCAGGCGGTGTCGGTGCAGGGCACGGTGACCGCGGTCGCTACCGACGGCTTGTTCGTGCAGAACAGCGCCACCGAAGCCGACAACTCCCCCGACACCTCCGACGCGCTGTTGGTACTGACCGGTCAGGCCGGCGATCCGGGCCTGATCGGCCAGCGCGTGAGCGTGTCCGGCACCGTGCTCGAACACGCGCCGGACCCGGCCACGCCGGCGGCCACGCTGACCGCGATCGGCGGCTCGCCGCGGATCGACAAACTCGGCGCCGGTACTTTGCCGGCGATGCAGCCGCTGCTGTATCCGGCCTCCGACGCCGCGCGGCAACTGCGCCGCCTCGAAAGCATGCGCGTGCGCCTGATCGACGAGCTGCGCGTGGTTGGCCCGACCGGCGGCCGCATCGTCGCGGGTCAGGACACGACGATCAGCGACGGGACGTTCTACGCGACGTTCGTATCGCCCGACCCGTCGCAGCAGGCGCGTCCGCAACGCGAACCCGGCCTGCGCGTGCGTCCGCAGGATCCCGGCGATTCGGCCAATGCGCCGCTGCTACCGCTGTGGGACGGCAATCCGGAAGTGATCGCGATCGACAGCTCGGGCTCCGGCTCGGGCCCGCTGCAGCTCGCCAGCGACGCGCGGCTGCGCGATGCGGGCGGCGTGCTGGGCCTGCGCAACGGCCGCCACACTGTGCTGATGAGCGGCGACGGCAAGCCGTTCGTCGTCGCGCCCGGCATGGTTCCGCGCAGCGCCGACGACGACCGCGACGGCGGCCCGACCGCCGCGCCGCTGCCGCCGTTGCCGGCCGACCGCGCGGTCAGCGTCGCTTACTACGACCTGGAGCGCCTGTTCGATGTCCAGGACGATCCGCGCTACGCCGACGAGGTGCCGACCGCGGCCGCGTTCGAACGCAATCTGCGCAAGGCCGCGCTCGGCATTCTCGACTCGCTCGGCGCGCCGGACGTGGTGGCGCTGGGCGGCGTGGAAGGCAATGCCTTGCAGGCGCTGTCGATGCGCATCGACGCGCTCGCCGGCGAAGCGCACAAGCCGCTGCCGAACTATCAATACTCGCTGGTCGAAGGCAACGACCCGCGCGGGCTCAGGACGACGTTCCTGTTCAAGACCACGAGCGCGCAGGGCGGCGGCTTCCAGCGCATCGGCAACGCCAACATCCAGCCGATCGGCGCCTACGCGACGTGGGAAGGCCCGGGGCCGCTGTACCGGAATCCGCCGCTGGCGATGGACGCGACCGTGCATCTGGCCGACGGCAGCACCGCGCCGCTGAACCTGGTGCTGGTCGGCATGGACGGCCGCGCCGACAGCGAAACCGGCTCGGCCGGCCTGAACGCCGAAGGCGTGCGCATGCGCCGGCAGCGCCAGGCCGAGTTCCTCGCCGGTTACCTCAACCAGCGCCAAAACCAGACCGTCGACGGGGTCAAGCCGCCGCTGCTGGTGCTCGGCGATTTCGACAACTTCGCCTTCAGCGACGGCTATGTCGATACGGTCGATGCGATCGCCGGAACGCCGGGCGACGACCGGGCGACTTCGGTGCCCGACGGCCAGGATTGGGTGCAGCCCGACCTGATCCAGGCCGACAGCCTGATCGAAGCGCAACGGCGTTATTCCTCGGTCGAGCAAGGCAGTACGCAGAGCACCCGCCATGCGCTGCTGAGCGAGGAATTCGTGCTCGGCAGCGAACAGCTGCGCGTGCAGCGCGCGCGCATCAACGCCGATTTCCCGGCGTTCCTGCACGACGACGCGAGCACGCCGGCGCGCGCGGCCAGCAGCGATCCCTTGCGCATTTCGTGGGTGCCGCGGGCGCGCGCGGAACTGCAGGCGCGCATCGAGCCCGACGGCGCCGCCTCGGTGCCGCTGGGCGAGCGCCTGCGTTATCGCGCATCGCTGCGCAACGCCGGCCCCGCAACGGCCAATGCGGTCGGCGTCGCCTTCGCCACGATCGTTCCCGACGGCGACCTGCATGTCGCGCCGCCGTCGCCGCAATGGACCTGCGCGGCGCCGGCGGTGAGCGAGAACGCGACCACGGTGACCTGCACCGCCGCGCAATTGCCGCCGGGAACCAACGAGTTGTTCCAGGTCGATGCCGCGACCGTGCCGGCGATGGTCGGCGCTTCGGCGCCGCTGGCGGTGTCGGCGACGGCGCAGTCCTACGACCCGACGCCGGACGACAGCCGTGCGATCGAGTACCTGCAAGTGACGCCGCCGGTGGATCCCGGCACCGCGCAGACGCCTTGAGCCGTAGCGCGGTCCGCCGCGGATTCACGCCCGGGCCCACCGCCCGCACCGCCCCGGCCTCGTGCCGGGGCGGTGTCTGGGAGCGCAGCGCGCAGCGCCTGTTCAGCTGCGTAAAGCGCTGAAAATCACGGCAATTTCGCCAAGGTCATCACATTGCAATCCCGCCTCGGCACAGTTGGGGCACAATCGTCTACCTGCCGAAGGGGTTCGGCGGGTACTCATAATGGGGAGCAACATGGACAAGTTACGGGGCCGCCTGCTGGCGGCATCGGTGCTGGCGTTCGCCGTCGCCGGTTCGGCGCAGGCGCAGGTCGTCATCAGCCAGGCGTATGGCGGCGGCGGCAACAGCAACGCCGTGTACAAGAGCGACTTCATCGAACTGCACAACAACGGCTCCACCGCGGTCAATCTGAGCGGCTGGAGCGTGCAGTACGCCTCCAGCGCCGGCAGCAGCTGGCAGGTGAGCAAGCTCAACGGCACGATCGCGCCCGGCGGCTATTACCTGATCAAGCAAGCCGACGGCAACGGCAGCCAAGGGCCGCTGCCAACGCCGGACCTGATTCCCTCCGGCACGCCCGGCGACGTGCTGATCTCGATGTCCGGCACCACGTTCAAACTGGCGCTGGTCAACAACAGCACCGCGTTGAGCGGCGCCTGCCCGTCCTCGGCCTCCATCGTCGACCTGCTCGGCGTCGGCCCCGACGCCAGTTGCTCGGAAACCGCGCCGACGGCGCTGATCTCGAACGCCACCGCAGCGATCCGCAACGGCGCCGGTTGCACCGACAGCAACAACAACTCCGCCGACTTCGCCGTCGCCACGCCGAACGCGCGCAACAGCGCCACGGCCGCGAACGTCTGCGGCGGCGGCCCGACCCAGCCGACGCTGAGCGTCGCCGACGTGTCCAACCCCGAAGGCGACAGCGGCGTCACCGCGTTCGTCTTCACCCTGAGCCTGAACCAGCCGGCCGGCGCCGGCGGCGTGGCCTGGACCGCGTCGACCGTCGACGGCACCGCGACCGCGGGCAGCGACTACACCGCGCTGACCAACTTCACCGGCACGATTCCGGCCGGCCAGAGCAGCGCCACGGTCACGGTCAGCGTCAACGGCGACACCGTCACCGAGCCGAACGAAACCTTCAAGCTGCGCGTGCAGGCCGTCAGCGGCGCGCTGCCGTCGACGCCGATCGAGGCCACCGGCACCATCGTCAACGACGATTACCCGGTGTTCGCGATCCACGACATCCAGGGCAACGGCGCGCGCTCGCCGCTGGAAGGCCAGACCGTCACCACCGAAGGCGTGGTCACCGCGCGCAAGAGCAACGGCTTCTTCATCCAGACCACCGACGCCGAAGCCGACGCCGACCCGATGACCTCCGAAGGCGTCTACGTCTTCACCAGCTCCGCGCCGACCGCGGCCGCCGCCGTCGGCAACCGCGTGCGCGTCAGCGGCACCATCGTCGAATTCATCCCGCCGCAGGATCCGGGCCAGCTGCCGTTGACCGAGCTGAGCTTCGCCACCTACCGTCAGGTCGGCACCGCGCCGCTGCCGGTGCCGGTGGTGCTGCCGGTGGTGCAGCCGACCGCGCCGCTGGACGCGCTGGAGCCGTACGAAGGCATGCGCGTGGCGATCCAGAGCTTCAAGGTGACCGCGCCGAACACCGGCAATCCGGTCAACGAGACCAACGCCACCGGCAGCACCCGCAACTTCTTCTTCGGCGTCATCGGCGACGTGCCGCGGCCGTTCCGCGAAGCGGGCATCCAGCCCGGCGACAACCCGCCGGCCGGCAGCATCCCGCCGATTCCGCGCTGGGACGGCAACCCGGAACTGATGCAGGTCGACAGCGCCGCGGCCGGCGCGCCGAAGCTGGAAGTCTCGGCCGGCACCACGATCACCGGGCTGGTCGGCCCGCTGGACTACGGCTTCCGCCGCTACACCCTGCTGATCGAGCCCGGCGCCGCGGTCAACGTGACGGCGGGACCGGCGCCGCACGCGGGCGTGGAAACGGTCGACCCGAACGCGGTGTCGGTGGCCGGCTACAACCTGCAGCGCTTCTTCAATGCGGTGCGCGATTCGCTCGACGTCAAGGACGAGCCGGTGCTGACCGCCGACGCCTACGCGCGGCGCAAGCAGAAGGCCTCGCTCGGCATCCGCGATTACCTGAAGACGCCGGACATCCTCGGCACGGTCGAAGTCGAAAACCTGGTCACGCTGCAGGACCTGGCCGCCAAGATCAACGCCGACGCGGTCGCCGCCGGCCAGCCGGATCCGAACTACGTCGCCTACCTGGTGGAAGGCAACGACCCGGGCGGCATCGACGTGGGCTATCTGATCAAGACCGCCGAAGTGCTGCCCGGCAAGCCGCGGGTGGAAGTGCTGGCGGTGACCCAGATCGGCAAGGACACGACCTGGGTCCAGCCCGACGGCAACAGCGCCAAGCTCAACGACCGTCCGCCGCTGGCGCTGGACGCGGTGGTCCATTACGCCGACGGCCGCGACTTCCCGGTCAACGTGGTGGTGGTGCATCAGCGTTCGCTCGGCAGCGCCGAAGATGCCACCGACGACGGCGCGCGCGTGCGCCTGAAGCGCCAGCGCCAGGCCGAGTTCCTCGCCGCCTACCTCAACGATCGCCAGACCCAGAACCCGGCGACCCGCCTGATCGTGCTCGGCGACTTCAACGCGTTCGAGTTCAACGACGGCCTGACCGACGTGATGGGCACCGTGATCGGCGAGCCGAGCCCGGACGACGCCACCGCCGTGCCCGGCGACGGCGCCGACCTGGTCGAACCCAACCTGATCAACCTGGCCAGCCTGATCGACCCGATGGAGCGCTACTCGTACACCTTCGACGGCCACGCCCAGAGCCTGGACCACACCCTGGTGAACGAGGAAATGGTGGTCAACACGCGCTCGATCCGGCTGACCCATCCGCGCCTCAACGCCGACTACCCGGAAACCAACCGCAACGACGCGAACTCGCCCTCGCGCCTGTCCGACCACGACCCGATGGTGACCTACCTGGTGCCGCGCGAAATCGCCGACGTCGGCGTGACCGCGGCCGCCAACGCCGCCTCGGTCGAAGTCGGCCAGAGCCTGGGCTACACCGCGACCGCGACCAACCACGGCCCCGGCCGCGCGGACGCGGTCGGCGTGGGCTTCGCGCTCGACGCCGAACTGCCGTCGCTGAGCGCGACCCAGCCGGCCGGCTGGACCTGCGATGCGCCGCAGATCGCCGCCGGCAAGACCTCGCTGGCCTGCCGCACCGCCAGCCTGGCCAACGGCGCCAGCGCGAGCTTCGCGCTGAGCGCCAACGCCAGCGCAGACCTCGCCGGCAAGACGGTCAAGCTGGCGGTCGCCGGCAGCACCGAGGCGCTGGACAAGGTGGCTGGGAACGATACGGCGGAGGCGAGCGTGGCGGTCATCGCCCAAGACACGACGCCCGAGTTGGTCAACGCAAAATCCGTTGAAATCAGTGGCGCTGCCGGCGAAGCCAAGACCTACCGTCTGGTCGTGCCGGCTGGTGCGCGCGCCCTGCGCATCATGACCCAGGGCGGCACCGGCGACGTGTCGCTGTATGCCAAGCGCGGCGCCAAGCCGACCACGGCGGATTACGATCTCCGCTCCATCCGCAGCAACACCAACAACGAAGTGGTCGCTTCTACGGTGCCTCAATCCGGCACCTGGTATATCACCGTGCTCGGCGGCACCACCGCTTTCGCTCGCGTGCTGTTGATCGCCAACTTCGTCCCCTGAGTTCCGAACCAAGGCACCACCCCAAGACCCCGGCTCCGGCCGGGGTCTTTTTTTGTCCGCGCCCCGCCGCCATCGCCGAATCTGCGATCTGCGTCATGCAAAATCCGCGCGCCGCTTTACGTATCGGCGGCTTACCCAAGGGAGCAGCATGAACAAGTCAGGGAGCCGCCTGCTGGCGGCAGCGCTGGCCTTCGCCGCGGCCGGCACGGCGCAAGCGGGGGTCGTCATCAGTCAGGTCTACGGCGCCGGCGGCAATGCCGGCTCGACCTACAAGAACGATTTCATCGAGTTGCACAACAACGGCGACACCGCCGTCAGCCTCGATGGCTGGTCGATCCAGTACAACCTCGCGCCCAGCTCCGCGACCTGGCAGCGCACCGCGCTGTCGGGCTCGATCGCGCCGGGCGGCTATTACCTGATCCAGCAGGCCAGCGGCGGCAGCGGCGGCCTGTCGGCGCTGCCGGCGGCCGACGCCACCGGCACGATCGCGCTGCAGGCCAGCGGCGGCAAGGTGCTGCTGGTCGACCACACCGGCGCGCTCAGCGGCGCCTGCCCGGCGCCGCGCATCGACGCGCTCGGCATCAGCAATTCGGCGACCTGCTCGGAAACCCGTCCCCTGCCCGTGACCCTGACCACCACCACCGCCGCGGTGCGCAAGGACGGCGGCTGCAACGACAGCGACGACAACAGCGCCGACTTCGAAGCCGCGCTGCCGGTGCCGCGCAACTCGGCCTCGCCCGCGCGCCTGTGCAGCGGCAGCCTGCCGCAGTTGCGCATGGACGACAGCGCGCTCGACGAGGGCAACAGCGGCACGCGCGCGGCCACGGTGCGGATCGTGCTCGACCGCCCGGCCGGCGCCGGCGGAGTGAGCTTCGCCTACGCCACCCGCGACGGCAGCGCCACCGCCGGCAGCGATTACGCGCAGACCTCCGGCACCGCCAGCATCGCCGCGGGCCAGAGCGAAACCAGCGTGACCGTGACGGTGCTCGGCGACACCGCGCCGGAACCGAACGAAACCTTCTTCGTCGACCTGTCCGACCTCAGCGGTGCGGCCGGCGCCGACCTCAGCGCGCGGGTGACGATCAACAACGACGACATGGAGATCACCGCGATCGAAGCGGTGCAAGGCACCGGCGCGATCTCGCCGTTGAACGGCAGGCCGGTGACCGTGCAGGGCGTGGTCACCGCGCGCCGCGCCGACGGTTTCTTCATCCAGACGCCGTACAGCGGCGGCGAGCAGCCCAGCCCCGGATCCAGCGGCCTGTACGTCGCGGTCGGCTTCGCCCCGCCCGCCAGCGCCAGCATCGGCAACCTGGTGCGGGTCAGCGGCACCGTGGTCGAGTACGCGCCCGCGACCGGTCCGAACCAGGCCACGCGGACCCAGATCGGCGGCTCGCCCGGCATCACCCTGGTGGACACCGGCGTAGCGCTGCCCGAGCCGGTGCAGGATCCGGCGGCGCTGAGCGCCGGCGCGCTCGAACGCTACGAGGGCATGCGCATCCTGGCCTCGTCGGTCTCCATCATCGCGTCCGCCGACGGCATCGTCGACGAAGCGCAGGCGCGCGCGCGTCCGACCGGACGGATGTACGCCACCGGCAACGGCGAGCGGCCGCAACGCACCGCGGGCGTGCATCCCGGCGATCCGCTGCCGCCCGGCGGCGATGTCGAATACGCACAGGACTATCCGGGCGTGCTCGTCGTCGACGCCACCTCGACGATCCATTCGAAGGACCTGAATCTGCCCCGCGGCACGACGATGCATCCGCTCGCCGGCGTGGTCGACTACAGCGACCGTCACTACGTGCTGTTGATGGATTCGGAAGACACGCCCGACTACCGGTTCCCGGTGCTGGAAGACGGCGCCATCGCGCCGATCGCGGCCACCCAGCCCGATCTCACCGACGGCCCGGGCATCGCCATCGCGTCCTATCCGGCCTTGCGCCTGTTCGATGCCGTCGACTCGCCGAGCGCGGTCGAGCCGGTGCTGACCCAGGCCGCGTTCGACCGCCGCATCGGCAAGCTCGCGCTCGCCGTGCGCAGCTACCTCAAGCTGCCCGACGTGATCGGCTTCACCGACGTGGAGAACCTCGCCACGCTGCAGACCCTCGCCGCGCGCATCAACGCCGACACCGTCGCCGCCGGCCAGCCCGATCCGGGTTACGCCGCGCATCTGCTCGAAGGCAACGACGCGCTCGGCCTGGATGTCGGCTATCTGGTCAAGACCGCCGAAGTGCTGGCGGGCAAGCCGCGGATCGAAGTGCTGCAGGTCGCGCAGATCGGCAAGGACACGACCTTCGTCGGCGCCGACGGCAACACCGCGCGGCTCAACGAGCGGCCGCCGTTGGTGCTCGACGCGGTCGCGCACCATGCCGACGGCCTGGATTACCCGTTCAGCGCGGTGCTGGTGAGCCAGTTCCCGGATGCGGGCATCGTCGCCAACGATCTGGCCGGGCAGCAGGTGCGGCTCAAGCGCCAGCGTCAGGCCGAGTTCCTGGCCGGCTACGTCAACCAGCGTCAGAGCGACGAACCCAACACGCGGCTGATGGTGTTCGGCGATTTCAACGCGCCGGAGTTCAACGACGGCTACGCCGACGTGCTCGGCACGGTCGCCGGCGTTCCCAGCGCCGACGAAACCACCGGCGTGCCGGGCGACGGCGCCGACCTGGTGCAACCGGATCTGGTCAACCTCACCGGCCTGATTCCGCAGCAGTTGCGCTACTCGTCGTATCGCGAAGGCATCTCGCACCAGCTCGAGCACATGCTGGTCAACGAGGCCATGGTCGGCGCGACCTCGTCGATCCAGATCCAGCGCGCGTGGCTCAATGCGGGCTTCCCGGAGTACTTCCGCGAGCGGGCGGATTCGCCGGCGCGCGAATCGCTGCGCGATCCGTTGGTGGCGTATCTGGTACCGCCGGCGCGGGCGGACTTGGCAGTCAGCGCCAGCGCCAATGCGGCCAGCGTTCCTGCGGGTTCCGACTATGGCTTCAGCGTGACTGCGAGCAACCGCGGTCCCAGTCGCGCCGGTGCGGTCGGGATCGGCTTCGCGCTGGATGCGGAAGTGCCGACGCTGAGCGTGACCAAACCGGGGGCGGATTGGAGTTGCGATGCGCCGACCGTTACCACCGGCCGTACGTCGGTGGCTTGCTCGACTGCGCAAATGCCGACCAGTGCGAGCGCCGTATTCGCTCTGTCGGCTCCATCGACGCAAAACTCGTTGGGCCAGACCATCAAGCTGGCGGTTTCCGGCACGGCTTCCTCGAATGACTTGATTCCGGCGAACAATGCGGCTGAGGCAAGCGTCGAGATCGTTGCTCCACCCGGAACGCCCATCGCCAACGGGGCACCCGCGAACATCTCAGGGGCCGCCGGCGAAACGAAATTGTTCCGGCTGGAAGTACCCAGCGGCCTGCGAGCCATGCGGGTCGTCACTCAAGGCGGCAGCGGCGACGTCTCGCTTTACTTCAAGCACGGAACGCCGGCAAGCGCGACTGTTTACGATCTGAAATCGGCGCGAAGCGGCAACAGCGAAACCGTTACGGCGGTTGCCCCCTTGCCCGGCACTTGGTACATCGCAGTACAAGGCGGCGCAACTGCGTTCGCGAACGTGGCGGTGCTGACCACATTCGTTCCCTGACATTTGTCTCGATGTTCTTTTCCAGGCCCCGGCTCACGCCGGGGCTTTTTCGTCAGGTCGAAATCTCTTGGTGACCGCGTTAGACAGACATCGATGTCCATACGCGAGCGTTCTGAAGCAGGTCACAGATGCGGACAACTCGTCGATCCGATTCGGCATATTCCCATGCGTATCCGGAAGGTCATAATGCGAATTAGGGCTGGCGAAATTTTCACCAACACGCCTTCCATCGCACATTGCATTCGAGAAATCCCTCGGGAAAACCAACGCCTCACCCAGAATTCTCCTCCAAATGGGCCGTCTGGCTGCCCCTGCGCATACGCATCCAAGGCAACGCCTAGCCGTTTTCGCCCCGCAATGCATGCCGCACCGCGCAACGTCGCTTAACCCCGCTTTCGGTATCATCCGCGCCAGACGCAGCGCCCCCGGTTCATCTCGGGGGCGCCGCGGCTTTAGCCCGGCCCGGAACCTCCGTCGCTTTGCGACGGTCTCCGGACCCAGCCGTCTGAAGCTGACCAGCGCGCCCGGCACTGGATCCGGGACCGGAACGATTCGGACCTCATCCCCACCTGAGGACCTTCTCCCGATGACCGTCGCCGCGACGTTCGAAATCGAATACCTCCAATACCTCGGCGCCGACGGCAAACCCGTCGCCGAGATCCCGGCCGCGTTCAAGGACGCCAACACCCTGCTGCCGCTGTTCAAGCAGATGCTGTTTGTGCGCACGTTCGACAGCAAGGCCATCGCCCTGCAACGCACCGGCAAGCTCGGCACGTATGCCGCGTGCCTGGGCCACGAAGCCACCCACGTCGGCATCGGCGCGTCGATGCAACCCGACGACGTGTTCGCGCCGAGCTACCGCGAATACGGCGCCCAGTTCATGCGCGGCGTGCAGCCGCGCGAAGTGCTGATGTACTGGGGCGGCGACGAGCGCGGCAACGACTTCGCCGGTCCGCGCAAGGACTTCGCCTGGTCGGTGCCGATCTCGACCCAATGCCTGCATGCCGCAGGCGCCGCGCTGGCGTTCAAGCTGCGCAAGGAACAAAACCTCGCCGTGGCTTGCTGCGGCGACGGCGGTTCGTCCAAGACCGACTTCTACGCCGCGCTTAATTCCGCCGGCGCCTATCAGTTGCCGCTGATCCTGTGCGTGATCAACAACGGCTGGGCGATCTCGGTGCCGCGCAAGGCCCAGACCGGCGCCAAGACGCTCGCGCAGAAGGGCATCGCCGGCGGCCTGCACTGCCTGCAGGTCGACGGCAACGATCTGATCGCGGTGCTCGAAGGCATGCGCCGCGCCGCCGAGCTCGCGCGCAACGGCGACGGCGGCAGCGTGATCGAATTCATGACCTACCGCCTGCACGACCACACCACCGCCGACGACGCGCGCCGCTACCGCGACGAGGCCGAGGTCAAGGACGCGTGGACGCGCGACCCGATGCCGCGCCTGCGCACCTACCTCACCGACCAGGGCGTGTGGAACGAAGCGCTGGAAAAGGCCTGGCTGGAGGAGTGCGGCAAGAAGGTCGACATCGAAATCAACGCCTATCTGGAAACGCCGGTGCAGCCGGTCGAGGCGATGTTCGATTTCCTTTACGGCGACATGCCGGCGGACCTCGCCGCGCAACGCGAACAGGCGCTGCAGGAGAACCGTCGATGAACGCCGCCACCCAGAGCAAGATCGAAACCGCGCAGCCGGCCGCCACGCCGGCCGCGATCACCCTGATCGAAGCGATCACCCAGGCGCTCGCCTACGAGATGCGCAACGACCCGAGCGTGCTGGTGCTCGGCGAGGACGTCGGCGTCAACGGCGGCGTGTTCCGCGCCACCGCCGGCCTGCAGCAGATCTTCGGCAGCGAGCGCGTGCTCGACACGCCGCTCGACGAAACCACCATCGCCGGCCTCAGCGTCGGCCTCGCCGCGCAGGGCATGAAGCCGGTGGCCGAAGCGCAGTTCGACGGCTTCGTCTATCCGATGCTCGATCATCTGATCTGCCACGCCGCGCGCCTGCGCCACCGCACCCGCGGCCGCCTGACCTGCCCGCTGGTGCTGCGGGTGCCGTGGGGCGGCGGCATCCGCGCGCCGGAACACCACAGCGAAGCCAACGAAGCCTTGTTCACCAACGTGCCGGGCCTGCGCGTGGTGCTGCCGTCGTCGCCGGCGCGCGCCTATGGTTTGTTGCTGGCGGCGATCCGCGATCCGGATCCGGTGATCTTCTACGAACCCAAGCGCATCTACCGCCAGTACAAGGAAATCGTCGCCGACGACGGCGAAGCGCTGCCGCTGGACGTGTGCTACGTGCTGCGCGACGGCAGCGACATCACCCTGGTCAGCTGGGGCGCGCAGGTCAAGGAAGCGCTGGAAGCCGCCGACAAGCTCGCCGGCGAAGGCATCAGCGCCGAGGTGATCGACGTGGCCACGCTCAAGCCGCTGGACTTCGCCACCATCGCCGAATCGGTGGCCAAGACCGGCCGCTGCGTGATCGTGCACGAGGCGCCGAAGACCGCCGGTTTCGGCGCCGAAATCGCCGCGCGACTGGCCGAGGAGTCGATGTACGACCTGCTCGCGCCGGTCGAGCGCGTCACCGGCTTCGACACCCACATCCCGCTGTTCCGCCTGGAAATGAAGTACCTGCCCAGCGTCGACAAGATCGTCGCCGCGGCCAAGCGCACGCTCGGCCACGGCTGAGCGATGCGTTCGCGCCGGGTACTCCGCCGCGCGCCGGATCGCTGCATCCTCCGGCGCGCGTCGGCGCGCGCAGCGATATCGCGCCCGGACCCGGCATCGAGCCGCGACGGACGCAACGACATTCGAAAGCATTCAATTAGGGACGACCGGCAATGAGCGATACCAAGACCTTCCTGCTTCCCGACCTCGGCGAAGGCCTGCCCGACGCGACCATCGTCGAATGGTCGGTCAAGGTCGGCGACACCATCCGCCTCGACGACACCCTGGTGTCGATGGAGACCGCCAAGGCCGTGGTCGAAGTGCCCTCGCCCGTCTCGGGCAAGGTGCTCAAGCTCGCCGGCGGCGCCGGCGACGTAGTGGTTACCGGCACCATGCTGGCCGAGTTCGAGATCGATCCGAACCTGCCGCAGCGCGCCGACGGCCAGGACACCGGCCACCATCACGGCGGCGGCCACGCCGCGCCCGCGGCGCCCGCGCCGGCGAAGGCGGACGCGGCGCCGGCCAAGGCCGAAGGCGGCGAACGCGCCGACAGCGGCACCGTGGTCGGCGCGATGCAGTCCTCCGACGCCGTGCGCAGCGAACAGGCGGTCGCGGTCGGCGGGGTCAAGGCGATGCCGGCGGTGCGCGCGCTCGCGCGCAAGCTCGGCGTCGACCTGAGCCGCGTACGCGCCACCGGCGCCGACGGTACCGTCAGCAGCGACGACGTCAAGCGCGCCGCCGCCGACGGTTCGGCCAAGCCGGGTTCAGCGCCGGCCGCCGCTGCGCCGCGCGCAGCCGCAGTCGCCGAAGCGCCCGCCCTCGCCGCCGCGCCCGCGCGCAGCACCTTGTCGCAGTCGGGCCGGCCGATCCGCACCCAGCCGCCCGGCGCCGCCGTCACCGGCCAGCCCGAGCAGCTCAAGGGCGTGCGCCGCAACATGGCGCGGGTGATGGCCGACGCGCACAGCAAGGTCGTGCCGACCACGCTCGCCGACGACGCCGACATCCACGCCTGGGCGCCCGGCAACGACATCACCGGCCGCCTGGTGCGCGCGATCGTGGTCGCGTGCAAGGCCGTGCCGGCGCTCAACGCCTGGTTCGACGGCGACAAGCTGACCCGCACCCTGCACCCGCACGTCGACATCGGCATCGCCGTGGACACCGACGACGGCCTGTTCGTGCCGGCGCTGCGCAACGCCGACGTGCTCGACCCGCGCGGCGTGCGCGAGGCGATCAACCGCCTGCGCGTGCAGGTCGAAGACCGCAGCATTCCGGCGTCGGAGCTGACCGGCTACACCATCTCGCTGTCGAACTTCGGCATGTTCGCCGGCCGCTACGCGACCCCGGTGGTGGTGCCGCCGACGGTCGCGATCGTCGCCGCGGGCAAGGGCCGCCACCAGATGACCCCGGTCATGGGCGGGTTCGAATCGCACAAGGTCATTCCGCTGTCGCTGACCTTCGACCACCGCGCCTGCACCGGCGGCGAGGCGGCGCGGTTCCTGAAGGCGATGATCGACGATCTGGCGCGGGCGAACTGACCCGCCCTCCTCCGCCCCTTCGGGGCAGCTTCCAGAGAAGGGACAGCGGTCAGCGCCGCCGCTTTCAGCCCCTCTCCCGCTTGCGGGGTGAGGGGCTGCGCTGCGAGCCATCGGCTCGCGCAGCACCGAACGCCCGGACGCCATGCGTTCGGGCCGGGGCAGGGTTGGGGTGAGGGCAACTCCCGCAACCGCGACCGCCATCACGGCGGTTTTTTCTTGCCCATCCAGGAATAATAAATTCCGCCAGGAACACGACAGGGAATATCGCTAGCGTGCGCTATGCGACTCCGGTGCGCGCCGGCCGGGCCTCCTCTCAGCCCGGCCGGCATCGCCCCGGAGCGCTCCGCCCGGTCCGCCGCGCCGACGCGCAAGACCATCGATCGCTAGGGGATCCACCATGAACCACCGCTCACGCCGCGCGCTCGCGCTGGCGTCGCTCGCCGGCAGCCTGCTGGCCCCCGGCGCCGCCCAGGCCGCCGCGCCGAACTTCCAGATGCCGTTCGCCTGCAACGACGTCTGGGTCGCCAACACCTGGGACGGCCACAAGCCCGCCAATTCGGTCGACATGAACCGCCCGGCCGGCGGCGGCTCCACCGCCGGCTCCACCGTGGTCGCCTCCGCCGCCGGCACCGTGCAGACCTCGACCTATTCCACCAATACCGGCTACGGCCACTACGTGGTCATCGACCACGGCGGCGGCTGGAAGACCCTGCACGCGCACCTGCAATCGCGCGCGGTCGCCGCCGGCGACAAGGTCAAGCAAGGCCAGAAGATCGGCGCGGTCGGCAACTCCAGCGCGATCTACACCCTCGCCCCGCACCTGCACTACGAACAGATCTACAACGGCGCGGTGCAGAAGGCGAAGTGGAACGGCGTGGCGCTGAAGTACTTCGAGAAGAAGAACTACACCAGCAAGAACAGCTGCGGCAGCGCGCCCGGCGGCGCGCCGGGCACGGTCGGCACCAGCGGCTCGCCGCTCAACGTGCGTTCCGGGCCGGGCACGGGCTACAGCGTGATCGGCACGCTCGCCAACGGCGCCGCGGTGACGATCCGCTGCCAGAAGACCGGCGAAACCATCAGCGGCACCTACGGCACCAGCAGCCTCTGGAACAACGTCGGCGCGGCCGGAACCAACAAGTACATCCCCGACGCCTACACCCAGACCGGTTCCGACGGCCGGGTCGCGCCGGACTGCTGAGCGCCGCGCAGCGGCGACATCGACCAGACGCGCTCGAGCGCGCAGACGCACGGCCCGCACCACGCGACACGCAACACGCTGCACCCGCCTCGGCACCCACGTAACCGAGGCCTCTGCCCAGCACCCCATCCACGCCAGAGAGGTTTCGATCATGCCGACTTCCCATATCCATACCCCGCCGCGCCGCCGCGCGCCGCGCACCGCCGCACTGCTGGCCGTGCTCGGCCTCGGCCTGTGCGCCAGCGCCGCGCACGCCGCGCGCCCGAACTTCCAGATGCCGTTCGCCTGCAACCAGACCTGGTACGGCGACACCTATCCCGGCCACGGCCTGCGCTACGCCGTCGACCTCAACCACAGGCCGCGCCCGCTCAGCGACGCCGACCTCGGCTCGCCCGTGGTCGCTTCCGCCGCCGGCAAGGCGACCACCTACAACCCGCATCCGGGCACCGGCTACGGCAAGCTGGTGGTGATCGACCACGGCGGCGGCTGGACCACCTGGTACGCGCACCTGGACAGCATCGCCGTCGGCAACGGCGCCAACGTCAGCCAGGGCCAGAAGATCGGCACGCTCGGCAAGACCACGCGTCCGGGCAACAGCATCTCCGCGCACCTGCACTACGAACAGCGCCTCAACGGCGACGACCAGAAGATCGTCTGGAACGGTTCGACCATCGTCTACGACCAGTACGAAGTCGCCTACAAGAGCCGCAACAGCTGCGGCACCGCGCCGGGCGGCGTCGCCGGCACCGTGCGCACCAGCGGCTCGCCGCTGAACGTCCGTTCCGGCCCGGGCACGAGCTACAGCATCGTCGATTCGCTCGCCAACGGCGCCGCGGTGACGATCCGCTGCCAGAAGACCGGCGAAACCACCACCGGCACCTACGGCACCAGCAATATCTGGAACAACGTCGGCGCGTCGGGAACCAACAAGTACATCCCCGACGCCTACACCTTCACCGGTTCCGACGGCCGGGTCGCGCCGGATTGCTGATCGCATCGCCGCAAGCAACGACCCTCGCGGCGGCGCGCCCCGCCGCCGCGAGTCCGCCGCGCGCCGCCCGCGCAGGAGCACACGCATGAAGAACCCACTGCAATTCACCAGCGCCCTGCTCGCCGCCGCCGTGTTCGGCGGCATCGTCGGCAGCTCGCTGACCCGCGCTTCGGTCGCGCCGAACGCATCGCCGGCGCAAACGCGCGGCGCGGCCGCGAACGCTGCGCCCGTCGCAGGCGCGCCACGCGGCAACGAGCTGGCCGCCTACACTTACCCCGCGCGCGGCGCCGACAGCTTCGACCGCAACATCCAGCGCGCGCGCCGCGACCCGGCCTACCTGCGCGAACTGATCGGCAACTACCGTTTCGAAACCGAACTCGACCGCCGTGGCGCCCTGCTCGCGGTGCTGCAAGGCGTGGCCAACCAGGACGTGCTGCGCGCCGGCCGCGAACTCGCCGACAGCGGCGACCCGCGTCAGCGCCAGCTCGGCCTGGACCTGCTCAAGTCGTTCCCGCTCGACGTGACCGAGGTGCGCGAACTGCTGCAACGCCAGCTGCAGGACGAACGCGACCCGACGATGCTCAAGCAGCTCGTCGACATGCTCGCGCCGACCGTGATCGCCAGCGAAGACGCCGCGCCCGTGCTGAACCGCCTCGACGCGCTGCGCCGCCACCCCGACCCGGCGGTGCGCGCCAGCAGCGTGCTGCAATCGGTGCAGTGGAACAAATCCGGCGACAACGAAGACATCCTGCACCGCGCCATCCTCGACAGCGACGCCGGCGTGCGCCAGGCCGCGATCGCCGGCATCAACGCCAGCGGCGTGCGCTCGGACCGGCTCAAGGACGCCCTGCTGTCGCTCGCCGGCGATCCGCGCAGCGACGGCGAGACCCGCAACGCCGCGGTGTTCGCGCTGCAGAACTTCGCCATGAACCGCAGCGAATACGCGCTGTACCGCCAGGCCGCCGAACGCGCGGTCGACGGCGACGGTCACGAACGCGAGTATCCGATGCGCTGAATGCCGGTCCCGGCACTACCGCCCAGGGCGCGGACGCGGCAGTCTGGCCGCTCCCTGCACCGGAGACAGCCCATGGCGCACCGCAGCCGCTTGGCGGGTTTCATCATCGATTGCGAGACCGGCGACATCGACGCCGCCGCGCATTTCTGGGGCGGCGCGCTGGGCCTGCCGCCGGGCCAGGCCGAGGACGACGAGGGCGCGCTCTACGTCAGCCTGGAGCAGCATCCCGCGCACCTGTACGTCGCGGTGCAGAAGGTCGACCACCCCTCGCGCGTGCACCTGGACATCGAGAGCGACGATATCGACGCCGAAGCCGCGCGGCTGGAGAAGCTCGGCGCGAAGAAGCTCAAGTTCGTGAAGCGCTGGTGGGTCATGGAAGCACCGACCGGACATCGGTTCTGCGTGGTGAAGATGCATCATCCCGAGCGTGGGCCGGCGCCTAATGTGTGGGAATGAAAGGCGAGGAGTGAGCGTGGAGGAGTGAGAAGTGAGCGAAGGCGAACGATGCGGCTCTTGCTTTCGCTCACTCCTCACTCCTCCACGCTCACTTCTCACTTCCCCGCCAACGGCAACGACACCCGGAAGCACGCGCCGCCGCCGTCCGCATCCATCGCCTCCACCGCGCCGCGGTGCAGGCTGACGATATCGCGCACCAGATTCAGCCCGACTCCGGCGCCGCGCTCGTGCGGCTGCAAACGGAAGAAGCGTTCGAACACGCGCTCGCGATGCGCCGGCGGAATGCCCGGCCCTTCGTCGCAGACCTCGACCACGCCGTCGCTGCCGCGGCAGCCGACCCGGATCGTCACCGTGCCGCGGTTGCCGCCGTACTCGATCGCGTTCTGGACCAGATTCACCAGCACCCGCTCCAGCGCCAATGCATCGCCGTTGACCGGCACCGGCGCGGCCTGCGCGTCGAACGCCAGCTCATAGCCTGCGGCGATCGCCAGCGGCGCGAGGTCGGCGGCCACGCGCTGGCCCAACTCGCCGAGGTCCAGCGGTTCCAGTTGCGGCTCGGTGCGGTCGAGCCGTTGCAGGTCCAGCAGGTGCTCGGCCAGCACCGACATCCGCGCCACGTCCTGCAATAGCCGCTCGCGCTCGGGCGAGGCCGGCATCGCTTCCAGGCGCGCGCTGAGGATCGCGATCGGCGTGCGCAACTCGTGCGCGGCGTCGGCGAGGAAGCGCCGGCGCCGTTCGAACCCCTCGTCGTAGCGCGACAGCGCGCCGTTGACCGCGCTGACCAGCGGCCGCACCTCGTCGGGCACTCCGGCTTCGGGAAGGCGCGCGCCGCGCCGCTCCACGTCGAGCGCGCGCGCCTGTTCGATCACCGGCTCCAGGCTGCGCAGCGACCAGCGCACCACCTTCGGCGTGGCGATCGCAGTCACCAGCGCCATCACCGCCAGCAAAGGCAGGATCAGGGTCGCGAACAGCGACAGCGTCATCCACATCAGGCGCGACGCCGACATCACCCGGCCTTTCTCGGTGGTCAGGATCCGCACCGGGCCGAAACCCGCGTCGACCCGCTTGAGCCGCGCGCCGGCGATGCGGTCGTCGCCGAACAGATAACCCAACCGCGCCTGGCTGACCCGATCGAGCGCGCCGCCGATGCCGGCGAATTCGGCCGGCACCGGGCCGTGGCGCAGCTCGCGGCCGCTCTCGTCGCGGATCACGTACCACAGCCGCGGGATTTCCTCGCGCAACTCGCGCAGGTCGGCGGTGTCGCGCAGGCTCAGGCGGCCGGCGGCGTCGCGTTGCAGCGCCGCCTGCAGCACTTCCACCGCGTTGTCCTCGTCGACCGCGACGTTGGCCGCGTGCAGGCTCAGCGCCACCAGCACGCCGAACGCGGTCAGCAGCAGGCATTGCAGGCCGAGCATGCGCCACAGCAAGCGGCTGCGCAGCGAACCGGACGAGGTCATGCGCTCTCCCGCAACAGATAGCCGACCCCGCGGATGCCGTGGATCTCCACGCCCGCGCCGGCCTCGGCCAAACGCCGGCGCAGGCGCGAGACGTGGGCGTCGAGGGTGTTCGACTGGATCTCGTCGTCGTAGCCGTACACCGCCTGTTCGATGGTCTCGCGCAGCACGGTGCGGCCGCGCCGGCGCAACAGCGCTTCCAGCAACAGCAACTCGCGCCGCGGCAGTTCCAGCGCGCGGCCGTCGACTTCGCCGGTGCGCGCGTCCAGGTCGAACGCGAGCCGGCCGATCCGCACCGTGTCGGTTTCCGCGCGCGGCGGGCGCCGGCGCAGCGCGCGCAAGCGCGCCAGCAGTTCTTCGACCGCGAACGGCTTGACCAGATAGTCGTCGGCGCCGGCGTCCAGGCCGACCACGCGGTCGGCCAGATCGCCGCGCGCGGTCAGCACGATCACCGGCGTGTCGAGCCCGCGCGCATGCAGGCGCGGGATCAGCGCCAGCCCGTCGCCGTCCGGCAGGCCGCGGTCGAGCACGATCACATCGTGCGCCTGGCTCGCCGCCGCGGCCTCGCCGTCGGCCAGGTTGGCGGCGTGGTCGGCGACCATGCCGTAGCGCTTGAGCGCGGCGGCCAGCGCCGCGGCCAGCTCGGATTCGTCTTCGATCAACAGGATGCGCATGCGCCGATCATCGCCCGCCCGGGTCGGTCGCGCACGGCGCCGACGCCGCGTTCATACCCCCATCGACCGCCAGTCGCGGCGACGGGTGACCCGGTACACCGAGGCCGGCGGCAGGTTCAGCCGCGCCCGGCCCAGAAGCTGGACCTTGAAGCCGTAACGCTCCAGCCACGCGCGCGGCAGCGGGAAGCTCAGGCCGTAGGTGAACTGGTAATAGGCGCCGTCCTCGCCGAGCTGGGCGAACGCGCCGAGCAGCACCGCCAGGCGCTGGCGCGGCGGCAGGTTGCGCAGCGGCAGGCCGCTGACGACCGCACCGGCGCCGGTTTCGCCGAACAGGCGCGCGCGGCGCAGGCGGCGCGCGTCGGCGCACAGCACCCGCGCTTGCGGGAAACGTTCGCCGAGCAACTGCGCGAACTCCGGGCCGAACTCGATCAGGGTCAGGTCGCGCTCGGCCACGCCGCGTTCGAGCAGGGCGCGGGTGAACACGCCGGTGCCCGGGCCCAGTTCCAGCACCGGCCCGGTGCCGGCGCCGATCTGCGCGGTGATCAGCCGCGCCAGCGCCGCGCCGGACGGGGCGATCGCGCCGACCCGCCCGGGCGCGCGCGACCACGAACGCAGGAACGACCAGAAATCGCCGCGTGCGAGCGCTGGGCGGGGCGCGGCGGCGCGGACGGCTGGGGTCAGGGGCGGGCTGCTCATGCGGGCGTGGCTCCGAAGCGGGTCTGCCTCGATTGTCCGCATCGGCATTGCGTCAACATTGCGTCGCCGCGACGGTGGCTGCGAGCGCGCTCAGCCGTCGTCCGCCACCAGCCGGTCGCGGCCGCCGGCCTTGGCCCGGTACAGGGCCTGATCGGCGCGGTCGAACACCTGCTCCGGCGCATCGCGCCCGGGCTCGCCCGCGGCCACGCCGATCGACACGGTCAGCGCGAACGGCAGCGCCGAGCGCGCGACCCGCGCGCGGATGCGCTCGCCGACCTCGGCCGCGACCGCCAGCCGCGTGCCCGGCAGCACCACCAGGAATTCCTCGCCGCCGTAGCGGATCGCCACGTCGCCTTCGCGGATCGAACCGGCCACGGCATCGGCGACCGCACGCAGCGCGCGGTCGCCGAGCAGATGGCCGTAGCGGTCGTTGACCTGCTTGAAGTGGTCCACGTCGATCAGCATCAGCGTGTACGCGACCCGGCCGAGCTGGCGCATGGTCTCGGGATTGCCCTGCAACTGCGCCAGCGCGGTGCGGTTGAGCAGTCCGGTCAGGGCGTCGTGGCTGGCGCTGTGCAGCAGTTCTTCGTTGCGCAGTTGCAGGTCGGCCTGGGCGCGTTCGAGTTGCGAAGCGAACGCCTCGCGTTCGGACAGCAGCCGGCGCTGCTCCATCGCGTAACGGCGCAGTTCGAACAGGTGCTGGATCTGCCGCGCCAGCGCCGCCAGACCTTCGGCCTGCGCCGCGCGCAGCGCGCGCGGCGCCGCGTCGAGCACGCAAATCGTTCCAAGCGGGTGGCCGTCGGGCGTCCACAGCGGCGCGCCGGCGTAGAAACGCAGCGGCCGGCCGTCCTCCAGGCTCAGGCCCAACGCGGCGAAGCGCGGATCGGCGGCGACGTCGTCGATCACCAACAGGCGATCGGGCTGCGAATGCCAGATCAGTTCCGAGCAGATCGAATGCGAACGCGGCAGTTCGCTCGGCGCGACTCCGACCCGGGCCTTGAACCAGACCCGCTCGCGGTCGAGCAAGGCGATCGCCGCGGCCGGCGTGTCGCACAAGGTCGCGGCGAGGCGGACGATGTCGTCGTAGGCGCTCTCCGCCACGCTGTCGAGCAGGCCGTACGCGCCCAGCGCCAACAGTCGCGCGGCTTCGTCCGCCGGCGGCGACGGCGGGGACGGATCGGGCACGGCGTGCAACGGGCGGGGGCGGGACACGGTCGGCGCGGCAGGCTTCGGCTCGGGGCTCCCGCAGGCTACTGCGGCGGCGATTCAGCATTCGTGACGGCGTCCGCGGCCTGTCCAGGACGCGGCGCCTGCGCTCCGGCGCGGCGGCGATTCACTCGGCGCGCGCCAGCCAGACCTCCAGTCCTTGCGCGTTGAGCTCCACGTCCACCGCCAGCGCCGCGCGCACCTGCGCCTCGTCGAGCGGACTGCCGTGCCCGCGCGCGCGGGCCAGGAAGTACTCGGCCAGCGCCGCGCTCAGCCGCGCATGCAGACCGTCGCCGCCGGCCTGCGCGGCCGCGCGTGCGATCCGCACCATCGCGTCGATCTGTTCGATCAGCTCGGCGCCGAGGCGCTGCACGTCCTCGACCCGGCCGTAATGGGTCAGGTACATCGCCGCCGGGTCGCGCGCGAGCATCGTGCGGATCGATCGTTTCAGCGGTTCGGGCTCGAACTGCACCGGCGAACTGGTCGGCAGCGCGAACGCGCCGCGCGCCGAATCGAATTCGCGATACGACAGGCCGAAGGTATCGCCGGTGAACCAGGCGCGGCTGCGCTCGTCCCACACGCACAGGTGATGGCGGGCATGGCCGGGCGTATCCACGCACAGCAGCGGGCGGCCGGCCAGGTCGACCGTGTAGCCGTCGCCGGCGACGACCACGCGCTCGGCCGGCACCGGCAGGATCTCGCCGTAGCTGCGCGCCATCTCCGCCTCGCCGTACACCGCGGTGGCGCCGGCGACCAGGCGCGAGGGATCGATCATGTGCGGCGCGCCGCGCGGATGCACCGCCAGGCGCGCGTTCGGCAAGCGCCGCATCAGCGCGCCGGCGCCGCCGGCGTGGTCCAGGTGCACGTGGGTCAGGATCAGCCAATCGACCTGCGCCGGCGTCAGCCCGTGCGCGTCGAGCGCGCCGAGCAGGGCCGGAATCGAATGCTGGGTGCCGCAATCGACGAACGCGGCGCGGCCGTTCTCGATCAGCAGATACGCGGCATCGAAATTCGGCCGGTGGAAGCCGGTGTCGACGGTGACGATGCCGAGATCGGCGGTGGCGTGGGCTGCGCTCATGACGAAGGCGGGGCGGGGGCCGGCCTTCAGTCTAGGCCGCCGCGCGCGTCGGCCGCGATGCGGCTTTGGTCGGAATGGCCCGGGTGTGTTGCGCGAGCGGCTTCGGTTTCGGCGCTTTCGGCTCGGTTCGTCCGAAACCGTGCCGCCGTGGCTCGAAAGGCATGCGGACCAGACGGCCCCGCCGGCCGATCTCAGTCGCGGTAATCCTTGACCCCGCGCAACCACCGCCAGCGCAGCGCCACCGCCACCGCCAGCACTGCCAGGAACACGCCGTAGCCGAGCGAGGTGGCCAGGATCTGCGGCCACATCGTCCCGTACTCGCGCCCGGCGTGCACATGTGCCCAATGCACCGCGAGCACGAACGCGCACGCCGACACGACCAGCGACACCGCATCGAACAGCTTGCGCGCCGAGGTGCGCGGACGCCGCGGATACAGCCAGAACAGCGCGCCGAGGATCGCGAACCACGGCAGGAACAGGATCAGCGCCAGATTGAGCTCGACGAAGCGGCTCACGAGGCGGCGCGTTCCTGCGCGGCGGCGGCCTTCGCCTGACGCGCGGCTTCGTCGGCCTGGCGGATCGCGGCCAGCGCCTGCGCGACGCGCTCGCGCGCCGCGGCGTCGACCGGTTCGCTCGCCGCCAGCAACGCGTCGAGCAGTTCGGCCGACGCATCGGACTTGGCCCGGCCGAGCAACTGCCCGATCTCCTTCGGCGCGGCGAAGCCGCGGCTCTGCAGCAGCACTTCGTCCTCAAGCGCGAGCTTGAAGTAGAACTGCCCGTCGGCTTCGCGGTACTGCTTGAACGCCGGCAGCGCCGTCGCCGCGACGATCTCGCCCGCCACGGCATCGGCCGCCGAACGATCGCCCGCCGTGGACAGATCGCGCAGCCCCACCGCTTCGCGCAGCTCGCGCATCTGCGCGATCACGTAACGCTCGCGCACCCGGCGCGCGCCGTCGCGCAGCAGCGCCTCGATGTCCTGCGGCCGCGCCATCAGCGCCTCGTACTTCTCGCGCAGCGGCGCGATCTCGCTGTCGATGCGCTCGAACAAGGCCTGCTTGGCCTCGCCCCAGGCGATGCCGTCGGCGAAGGCCTGGCGCATGGCCTGGGTCTCTTCGGCGCTGGCAAAGGCCTGGTAGATCTGGAACAACGCCGAGCCTTCGGTGTCCTTCGGCTCGCCGGGCGCGCGCGAGTCGGTGACGATCGAATAGATCAGCTTCTTGAGCTGCTCGCGCGGCACGAACAGCGCAATGGTGTTGTCGTAGCTCTTGCTCATCTTGCGGCCGTCCAGGCCCGGCAAGGTCGCCACGCTTTCTTCGATCAGCGCTTCGGGCAGGACGAAATGTTCGCCGTACAGATGATTGAAACGCTGGCCGAAGTCGCGCGCCATCTCGATGTGCTGGATCTGGTCGCGGCCGACCGGCACCTTGTGCGCGTTGAAGATCAGGATGTCGGCGGCCATCAGCACCGGGTACATGAACAATCCGGCGTTGATGCCGGCATCCTCGTCGAGGCCTTCGGCGCTGTTCTTGTCCACCGCCGCCTTGTAGGCGTGCGCGCGGTTGAGGATGCCCTTGCCGGCGACGCAGGTCAGGAGCCACGACAACTCGGGGATCTCGACGATTTCGCTCTGCCGGTAGAACCACACCTTGTCCGGTTCCAGGCCGCAGGCCAGCCAGGTCGCGGCGATTTCCAGGGTCGAGCGCTGCACGCGCGCGGGCTGCTGCACCTTGATCAGCGCATGCAGGTCGGCCAGGAAGTAGAAGCTCTCCACGCCGGGGGCGCGACTGGCGGCGACGGCCGGGCGGATCGCGCCGACGTAGTTGCCGAGGTGGGGAGTGCCGGAGGTAGTGATGCCGGTCAGAACGCGGGTCGGGGTCATGGGGAATCTGTGGTGGAGCCTGATCGGCCAGTGTAGCGGCTCGCGCCGCGCGCAGAGTGCGGACCGGCGCGGATTGGCTAAACCGCAGCCAACGACGACGCCGCGGTCCGCGGCCGGCCCGCGACCGCGCTAACCCCGTCGCCGGCCGGGGCGCGTTAGCAGCCTGCGTACCCGGCCCCGCCGCGCCGCGCGCGGCCCCACAGGAGATCGCCATGTTCCGCTCATTCGCCCTGCTCGCCGCCGCCGCGCTGACCGCCGGCGCCTGCGTCCCGGTCCAGGCCCGCCCGCTGGTCGAACTGGCGGTGATCGACCGCGACAACGGCGACTGGCTGCCGGCGTGGTCCTGGCGCGGCCAGCAGTGGATCGCCGGCGCCCCCGGCCATCGCTATTCGGTGCGCCTGACCAACAACACCGGCCAGCGCGTGCTGGTGGTGCTGTCGGTCGACGGCGTCAACGCGGTCAGCGGCCAGACCGCGAGCCCGTCGCAATCGGGCTATGTGCTCGACGCCTGGCAATCCACCGAGATCAACGGCTGGCGCAAATCGCTCGACGACGTCGCCCAGTTCGTGTTCACCGACCTCGGCGACAGCTACGCCGCGCGCACCGGCCGCCCCGACAACATCGGCGTGATCGGCGCGGCGGTGTTCCAGGAGCGTCAGGTCTATCGCCCGGCGCCGCGCCCATATCCGTCGCCCTACCCGTATCCGCCGTACGCGCGCGCCGAGGACGGCGCGGCCAAGGCCGAAGGGCGCCTCGCCGGCAACGCCGCACCCGCCGCACCGGCGGCCGAACGCTCGCGCGAATCGGTCGCCGCCGACTCGGTCGCCGCGCAAAGCATCGGCACCGGTCACGGCGCGCGCGAATGGTCGCCGGTCTCGCAGACCGAATTCGTGCGCGCCTCGCGTTCGCCGGCGCAGGTGGTCGAACTGCGCTACGACGACTACACCAGCCTGGTCGCGCGCGGCGTGGTCCCGCGCTACCGCGATCCGGCCTATCGCCCCGACACCCCGCGCGCGTTTCCCGACGGCTTCGTCGCCGATCCGCCGACGCGCCGCTGGTAAGCCGCACGCGCATTACCTCGCGTACTACCTGTAGGAGCGGCGCAAGCCGCGACCGCGCCAACACAGCCACGACGAACGTTTCCCAGCCGGCTGCATCAACGACAACAACGAACGACCGCTGCATTCGCAACGGAACCAGCGGTCGTCGTTATCGTATTGGCGCGGTCGCGGCTCGCGCCGCTCCTACAAGGGGCACAGGCCGCAATGCGAAAGGCCGGGCAATGCCCGGCCTTTCGCATTGCTGATGCTTGCTCGCGCTCAGTTCAAGGTCTTGCCGAACTCGCGCACTTCCTTCTCTGCGCGGTCGCGCTCCCAGCCGTAGCGTTCCTGCAACTTGCCGGCGAGGTATTCGGAATTGCCTTCGGCGACATCGAACACATCGTCGGTCAGATCGCCCCACTTGGCCTGAGCCTTGCCCTTGAGCTGGGCCCACTTGCCGGCAATGATGTCTTTGTTCATCGTTCAACTCCTTGGTTGGGGGAATGCGTCGCGGCGCTGGCATCGCAGGGTCGCGAACGACGTTGCGCATCGCCGCTGTCCGGTTACGCAGGGCCAGCTTCGCAGCCGCCGCATTCGCGATCGGTCACGAATGCGTTAGCCGGGGCTTGATCTCGATGAACGCTTTGAACGCTTCAGCTTTGGAGCGCGACTTCGACGGCAACAAAAAGCGAAGGCCGGGTTTCCCCGGCCTTCGCGGCGTATCGCGTGAATGCGGCTAAGGCGCCGACCGGCATCACTTGCCGTCGCGCACTTCCTCGGCCTTCTGCTCGACCTTCTCGCCGGCCTTCTTCACGTCCTTGCCCGCGCCCGCGACGGTGTTGCACGCGGTCAGGGTTCCCAGCGAAAACAGGGCCAGCAGCATCAGGGCGGTCAAACGCTTCATGGGAATCTCCTCGTTTCGTCGTTGCGTATCGTGGTTGCGGCCGCGCCGTGGGTCGCGTCCTGGGTCGGGATCAAACGCGAGCGAATGTGAAGCCGGCGTGCAGCGGTATCGGCCCGCCCTGCGAAACAAGGCCTTACGCGCGCCGCGACGGCCGCCGGCGTCAGCCGCGATTCATCGCGGCCGCGCCGTCGCCGCGCCTCAGTCGCGCATCAGGGTCGACTTGCCGAACAGGCTCTCGACCAGATTCACCGCAAGCTTGGCGGTGCGGTTGCGCTTGTCCAGGATCGGATTGAGTTCGACGATGTCGAGCGAGGCCAGCCGGCCGCTGTCGGCGATCATCTCCATCACCAGCTGCGCTTCGCGATAGTTCGGACCGCCCGGCACCGTGGTGCCGACGCCCGGCGCGATGCTCGGGTCGAGGAAATCGACGTCGAAGCTGACGTGCAGATGGGTGTTCCCGTCGATCCCTTCCAGCGCTTCCTCCATGACCCGGCGCATGCCGATCTCATCGATGTAGCGCATGTCGTACACGTCGAGCCCGTGCTGCTTGATCAACTGCTTCTCGCCCGGATCGACCGAACGGATGCCGATCTGGCGGATCTCGTCGGCGCGCATCGCCGGCGCGTCGCCGCCGAGCTGGGTCAGCTCGTCCGGGCCGATGCCGCACAGGCACGACACCGGCATGCCGTGGATGTTGCCCGACGGCGTCACCTGGCTGGTATTGAAGTCGGCGTGCGCGTCGAGCCACAGCACGCGCAGTTGCTTGCCGGTGTCGCGGCAATGGCGCGCGACCGCGGTGATCGAACCCAGGCCGAGGCAATGATCGCCGCCGAGCAGGATCGGCAAGCGGCCGATGCGCAGTTCCGCGCCGACCGCGTCCATCACCGCGCGGTTCCACGCCACCACTTCGGCCAGATGGCGATAACCGGCGACCGGCTTGAGCCAGGGATTGCGCGGGCCGTCGAGATTGCCGCGGTCGACTACGTCGACGCCGCGCGCGACCAGCGCCTCGCCGAGACCGGCGATGCGCAAGGCCTCCGGCCCCAGCCGCGCGCCGCGATGGCCGGCACCGACGTCGGTGGGCGCGCCGATCAGCGAAACCGGGGGATAAGTGCGACTCATGCGAATGTCCTCATCGCCGCACCGGAAAGCTCCACGGCGCGGCATCGTTAGGTGAACGCGCCAATGCCGGCGGCACCGCGCGATCGCCGCAACAGGGCCGTTGCGGCCGCCGACGATGCGGGCATTTTAGGGGTTGTGGGGATTGGGGGCCATGTTGCGGGCGGTTGAGGCCCGGGAGGGCAAAGGCCGGGGCGATGGTGGGGCGGTTTTTCGCGGGGATCGCGCGGTGAAGACGACGGCAAGCGGTCGCAGGCGAAAGCTCGCGAAGACTGTGCGCCAGGTGGTTTTGTGCGGCGGCGTGCGCACGCGGGATCGAGGGCTGCGGTTGTTGCGGCGATGGGCCGGAGAGATGGCGGCCTTCGGATGGATTGGCCGGGCGGTTGCGTTGTCTCGGGTTCACGTGGTGCCGCTTGTCCGAATCGAACGGACGACCGCTCGCTTACAAGGCGAGTGCTCTACCAACTGAGCTAAAGCGGCAGCGAAACGCGAACCGGCGCGGCCGGCCGGGGCATTCTATCGCGCCGGCGCGCCCGGCGGACAAGCGCGGCCGGCGCCGGCCTTCAGCGGACCTTGTCGCAGGAAATGCCGCGCCAGCGTTGCGCGCCGGCGGCCACGCGCAGGGCTTCGCCCTTGGCGCTGATGCTGGCGGCGTCCAGCCACACCTGGCCGCCGCTCTCGCCGAGCGCCTCGACCTTGACCGCGAACCCCTTGGCGGCGAGTTCGTCGCCACGACGGCGCGCGGATTCCTCGCTGCGGAAACGGCCCAGCGCGATGGCGTTGGCTTCGGCGCCGCTCATCACGAACAGATCGCTGAAGCCGGCGGCACGGATGCGCTGCGCGGCGGCTTGCGCGGCCTCGGCGTTCGCGGCCGGCAAATACACCCGCCAGCCGCGCGAGCTGCTGCCGCCGGCCAGGCTGCGGCTGGAGACTTTCTGCGTCAGCGGCGCCAGCTTCGCCCGCGCCGCGGAGGCGGCCGCGTCATCGGCGAACGGCCCGACGCTGAAACATTGCGGCGGCGTAGCCGGCGCGGGCGGCGGTGTGGCGGCCACGGCGGCGGCCGGTTCGGGCTTGGCTTCGCCGGGCTTGGCTTCGCCGGGCTTGGTTTCGGCAAGCTTGGCGTCGTTTGGCTTGCTGTCGCTGGGCTTGCTGTCGCTGGCTTTGGTTTCGCCGGCCTTCGCTTCATCCGCCTTCGCTTCGAGCGGCTTCGAATCTGAGGGCTTGAGCGCTTCGACCGGCCGGCTGGCGGCCGCAACCGGCTCGCCGCGCCGGCCTTCATCGGCCAGTTGCAGCCGCGCCACGCCGAGCGGCAGTGTTTCTTCGGCCGGCGGCGGCGGCGCGGGACGCGCGATCCACCACGCGGCGACGCCGAGGTTCAAAGCGGTCAGCAGGACGATGAGGGCGCGAACGAGCATGCGGGGATTCTAGCCTGCGCGGTCAGGATGAAGTTTCGACCGCCGCCCAGATCGCCAGCCCTTCCAGCACCAGCGACGGCGCGGCCTGCGCCATCGGCAACGCGGCCGCAAGCGCATCGCTGCCGCCGCCGTGCAACAGCAGCCGCGGCGGCGCGCCCAGGCGCTGCGCGGCGCGGTCGAGGCTGCGCTCGATCAGCGCGATCGCGGCGCCGTCGGCGCCGGACGCCAGCGCGTCCTCGGTGTCGGCGGCGAAGTCCAGGGTGCGGCCGCCGTGCTCGGGCAGCTGCGGCGCGCGCGCATGCAGGGCTTCGCGCATCAGCGTCGGCGACGGCGCGATCAGGCCGCCGTGGTGCAATCCGTCGGCGTCGAGCAGGTCGATCGTCAGCGCGGTGCCGACGCCGCAGATCAGGCTCGCGCCGCGCGCGTGCGCATGCGCGCCGAGCAGGCCGAGAAAGCGGTCGACGCCGAACTTGCGCGGTTCGGCATAGGCGATGCGCACTTCGCCGAAACCCGGCGCGCGGAAACGGGTCTGGGTGCGGGCGATAGAGATGCGGCCGCAGCGCGCGCTCAGCGCCTGCAACACCGCCATGCGCTGGGCCGGATGGGCGACGCTGGCCAGATAGGCCACGTCGATGCGCTCGCGCGGCAGGTGCTCGCTGAGCGCGGCGGCGATGTCTTCCTCGCGGTGCGGCAACGCCAGCGCCGCGCCGGGACGGCCATCGGCGCGCAGCGGCGCGCACTTGAGCCGGGTATTGCCCAGATCGAACAACCAGGCGTTCATCGCGGCGCTCCGCTGCGGCGCACGCTGACTTCGCCGGCATGGAAGCGGCGTTCCTCGCCATCGTCCAGGCGCACGCGCAGCGAGCCGTCGTCGGCCAGGCCGAGCGCGGTGCCGCGGTGCTCGGCGTCGTGGCCGAGCACGCCGACCGCTTGTCCGGCCAACGCGTCGAACGCGGCGTAGCGCTCGCGGAACGGCGCCAGGCCGTGCGCGTCGAATTGGTCCAGCGCCGGCAGCAGCGCGTCGAGCAATGCGGCGACGACGACGTTGCGCGCGAGCGGGCGCGCGCCGGCCAGCGCGGCCAGATCGCACCAGGGCTGATCGATCTGCGCCGCGGCCGCGGCCGGCATGCGCACGTTGAGGCCCAGGCCGATCACCGCGCGCGCCGGGCCTGCGTATTCGCCGCCGCCTTCGACCAACAGTCCGCCGAGCTTGCGCAGGCCGTCGCCGTCGAGCGCGACCAGATCGTTCGGCCACTTCAGCCGCACCGAGTCGAATCCGAGCGCGTGCAGCGCCTCGGCCGCGGCGATGCCGGCGACCAGACTCAGGCCGCCGAGCCGCGCCAGCCCGCCGCCGAACGTGCGCGCCAGCGACAGATACAGGTGCGCGGCCAGCGGCGACGCCCAGACCCGGCCGCGACGGCCGCGGCCGCCGGTCTGGCGTTCGGCCAGCAGCACCGCGGCGCCGCGCGCGGGCGTGGGCCGGCGCAGCAGTTCGCTGTTGGTCGAATCGATGGTCCAGGCGATGTCGAGCGAATCCAGGCGCGCGCGCGCTGTCGGCGACAGGGCGGTTTCGATCGCCGCCGCGTCGAGCAGATCGAGCGGCTGCGACAAGGCATAGCCGCGCCCGGGCTTGGCTTCGATCGCCACGCCGGCTTCGCGCAGCGCCTCGATCCGCTTCCACACCGCGGCGCGGGTCTGCCCCGCGGCCGCGGCGAGCGCATCGCCGGTGGCCGGGCCCGCGATCAGGCGTTGCAACAGCGCGCGGTCGTCCATTAGCCCCGGCGCCAACGATGCAGCAGGCGCGCGCGGGCGAAGCGCGATTCGGTGCCGGCGCGCAGGCGCGCCAGATTGCCGCGATGGGTGAACGCGACCAACGCCGCCACCGCCACGCAGAACCACAGCCGCGGCGCGCCGGCATCGCTCAGCCAGGCCAGCAGCGGCAGGCACAGCGCGGCGATCACGCTGGCCAGGCCGACATAGCCGCTGACGACGATGGTCGCGCCCCACACCAGCAACAACAGCGGAATCGCGAACGGCCACAACACCGCGAGCCCGCCAACCACGGTCGCCACGCCCTTGCCGCCGCGAAAGCCGTGCCACAGCGGCCAGACATGCCCGAGCACCGCCGCGAACGCGGCCAGATACCCGTGCGCGGTCACCGACAGCGCGTCGCCGAGCGGCGCGTAGCGCAGCGCCAGCCATGCGGCCAGCGCGCCCTTGCCGATATCGATGGCGACCACGCCCAGGGCGAAGCGCGCGCCCTGCGTGCGCAGCGCATTGGTGCCGCCGGCGTTGCCGCTGCCTTGGGTGCGGATATCGACGCCGCGCAGCTTGCCGAGCGTCAGGCTGCCGGACACCGAACCGATCGCGTACGCCGCGGCCAGCAGCGCCAGCGAGCGCGGCTCCGGGACGGCGAGGGACAGGGTCAGCGCGAGGGCGGAAAACGGCATGGCGCGGATTATGCGGGAGGCGGCGGGATTTTCGCTGCGGGCGCGACGCGACTGACTGTTGTGGGAGCGCGTTTTTGTGAGTGCGCCCTATTGTGAGCGCGCCCTACAGTGGGAGCCGGCTTTTACGAGAGCCGGCTTTTACGAGAGCCGCCTCTTTGTGGGCGGCCGCTTTTGTGGGAGGGCCTGCAGGCCCGACGCTTTCTGGTCGGCTCGCCGCCGCGATCCGGCACAACGGCGTCGGGCCTGCAGGCCCTCCCGCAAAAGCGCTCCGACGAAAGCCGCAGCCCGCGACCTCAAACCGCTCCCGGTACCGGCTGCAACGACGCCAGCAGCGCCCCGCGCCCCGCATGCGCGCCCAGCGCCGGCCCGGTTTCGACCAGGAAGGCCTGCTCCAGGTCGAGCCGCCGCCGCAACGCCTCCAGCAGCCGCTCGCCGTCCGCGCGCGCGTCGCAGTGGCCGACGATGGCGCGCCAGCGCTGCCCGCGCGGCGTGCGCCGGGCGATGTAGCCGGCGAACGCCTCCGGCGCGCCGGCACGGGCGAACACGCCGCCGACTACGCCGAGGCGGCCGTCGGCGCGGATCCGCGCGATCGGGGTCAGCCCGGTCCAGCGCACCAGCCGCCCGGCCCATGGCGGAATCCGGCCGCCGCGCACCGCGTGCGAGATGTCGCGCGCCATCGCCCAGGTCGCGGTCAGCGGCCTGAGCCGCTCCAGTTCGGCCAGCACCGCGTCCGCGGCGATGCCGTCGGCGGCCAGTTCGGCCGCGCGCCAGGCCAGCAAAGCCTGGCCGCCGGCGGCGTTGCCGGTGTCGAACACCCGCACCCGCCGCGCATCGCTGCGCGCGGCCGCCTGTTCGCCGGCCTGCAAGGTGCCGGAGACTGCACGCGACAGGCCCACGTACAGCACCTGTTCGCGATGGCCGAGCAGGAAATCGAAGACCCGGCGGAAATCGCCCGGCGGCGGCTGGCTGGTGCGCGGCAGCTCGCCGCCGGCGGCCATGCGCCGGTAGAACTCGGCGGTGCTCAGCCCCGCTTTGTCGAGATAGTCGCGGCCGTCCACCGACACCCGCACCGGCACCAGCGCGATGCGGTAGCGCTCGGCCAGTTCCTCGGGCAGATCGGCGGCGCTGTCGGTCGCCACCGCCAAGGCCTGCGCGCGCTCGATGCTGCGCTGCTGGGCGAGCATGTCGTCGGCCTTCATGCCTTCGACCGAACCGAACCGCGCGCAGACGTCGAACAGCGCCTGCGGCGCGCCGACGTGGCCGTGCACGCGCATGCGCGCGGCGCCGCCGGCGAGCACCAGCGAATCGGCGCCGATCGCCTCCAGCGCGTCGCGCAGCGCCTCGCGCGGCAGGCCCTCGCCGAGCAGCAGGCATTCGCTGCACCAGCGCTTGAGCGGGTCGACCGCGTCGTGCGCGGCCGGCACCGCCTCGCCGTGGCCGTGGCCGTGTCCGCAGGCCTCGTTGGCCGCGGCCGCCGCCGCGCGCATGCGCAGCGCGCGCGGACCGCCGTCGACGAATTCGGCGATGCCTTCGAGCAGGTCGACGAAGCCCTGCGCGCCGGCGTCGACCACCCCGGCGCGCTGCAATACCACCATCTGCGACGGCGTGCGCGCCAGCGCGCTGCGCGCGCGCGCCAGGGCCTGGGCGAAGCCGGGGCGCGGGTCGCCGTCGGCGCTGGCGCGCGCGGCCTCGTCGAGGGCGTCGGCGAACGCGTTGATGACGCTGAGGATGGTGCCCTCGACCGGATGCGCCAGCGCCGCGCGGGCATTGCCGGCGCCGTGGCGCACCGCCGCGGCCAGGGTCGCCGCGTCCAGCACGGGCTGGGCGCGCGCGTACTCAGCCACGCCGAACAGGAACTGGGCCAGGATCGCCCCGGAATTGCCGCGTGCGCCGTCGATGGCGTCGTCGCCGACCTGCCTGAGCAGCTCGCCGATGTGCCGGCTGCGTCGGCTCAGCGCCCCGTTCAGCAGGCTGCCCAAGGTGTAGGCCAGGTTGCTGCCGGTGTCGCCGTCGGCGACCGGGAAGACGTTGATGCGGTTGAGCGCGTCGCGCCCGGCGATGACCCGGCGCGCGCCGGCGATCAAGGCCCGGCGCAGGGCCGGAGCGGTCAGCGGCGGGCGGGGCGTCGGCATGAACGGGAGTCTGGCGCAAATGCGTGCCACGGTTTGCTGCGGCGCACAATGGGCGCCGCCGCGAGCCGCCGGATTCGGTACGGTTTTCGCGTTATAGTCGGCAACTGCCACGACCCCCGGGCGGGGTCGCGCCGCTCCCAAGGATTCCGCCATGTTACGGATCTGCCTGTGCCTGCTGTTTCTGTCCGCGAGCCTGGCGGTGACGCATGCGAGCGCGCGCGAGGTCAGCAAGCTCAGCCCGAACGACGCCTGCTCCAGCAGCAACGCGGCGGCCAAGGACGTCCCGGCGCGGGCCCAGTCGCGCGGCGGCAATCCGCCGCAGACCGCGCGCGATACCAAGGCCAAGCCCAGCGTGCACAGCGACAGCGACAGCGGCAACCGGTTGCAGTCGCCGCGCTGGCATAATTTCCTGCCGGGCATGTTCCGCTGACGCGCGACGCTTAGCCCGCCTTTCGCCGGGTCCGCCTTGTTCGAGTTCCTGCGCCGCCTGCGGCGGCCCGCCGTCATCGACGATGCCTTGTGGCGCGACACCGTCGCCGCGGTGCCGTGGGCGCAAGCGCTGGACGCGCCGCGCCGCGAGCGCCTGCGCGAACTGGCCGCGCGCTTCCTGCACGAGAAGACCATCAGCGCGATCGGCGAGTTCGAACTCGCCGACCTGCAACGCGCACAGTTGGCGACGTTGTGCTGCCTGCCGCTGCTGGAGTTCGGCAGCGAAGGCCTGCGCGGCTGGTCGCAGCTGATCGTCTATCCCGACGCGTTCCGGGTCGGCCGCACCCACCTCGACGCGGCCGGCGTGCTGCACGAGTGGGAAGACGAGTTGATCGGCGAATCCTGGGATGCCGGCCCGCTGATCCTGTCCTGGGCCGACGTCGCCGCCGACTGCGCCGACCCGCGCGCGGGCTTTTGCGTGGCCGCGCACGAGATGGCGCACAAGCTCGACGTGCTCGACGGCGCGCTCGACGGCACCCCGCCGCTGCCGCGGCCGTGGCAGCGCGAATGGGCGCGCGATTTCCAGAGCGCGTACGACGCCTTCATCGAAGAGGTCGACAGCGGGCGCGAGACTTTGATCGATCCGTATGCGGGGGAAGCGCCGGAAGAATTTTTCGCCGTCGCCACCGAGTACCACTTCAGCGATCCGCAGTTGTTGCGCGAGGCGATGCCGGAAGTCACCGAGCACCTGCGGCGGTTGTACGGGCCGTCGCCGTTCGCTTGATGCGGTGGGCGGCATCGATGTCGGAATAGGCCGGCAACGTCGTCGATGACGATTCGCGGTCGCGGCTTGCGCCGCTCCTACAGGAAAACGCGATCTACCTGTAGGAGCGGCGCAAGCCGCGACCGCGCCAACACAAACACATCGAAATCCGCGCGACACCCGCGCAGCCACACGCCGCAGCCACCCGCTCACAACCCCGGCGGCAACTTCACTTCGAACCGCGTACCGCCGAGCTCTTCGGAGGCGGTGACATCGAGCGTCCCGCGATACCCGCGCACCAGATCCTGCACGATCGCCAGTCCGATGCCGTGGCCTTGCACGCGCTCGTCGCCGCGCACGCCGCGCTGCAGGATCGTGGCGACCTTCTCGGCCGGAATGCCCGGGCCGTCGTCGTCGACCGCCAGCAACAACCCAGGGCGGCGATTGGACGCGGTCTCGCCGGGCTTGACCGTCAGCAGCACCCGCGAGTTGGCCCACTTGAACGCGTTTTCCAGCAGGTTGCCGAGCAGTTCCTGCAGATCGCCCGGCTCGCCGTGGAATTGCACGCCGTCGGCCAGATCGAACTCGCACAGGATGCCCTTGGACGCGTACACCTTCTCCAGCCCGCGCACGATTTCCTCGGCGTGCGGCTCGATCGCGATCGGCGCGGCGAACAGCGCGTGGCCGCCGGACGCGGCGCGCGCGAGCTGGTACGACACCAGTTCGTTCATGCGCCGCAGTTGCAGGTTCAAGTCCTCGCGCAGCTCCGGATCCAGCGGCGCGCCGTTGCGGTCGTCCAGCCGCGCGTGCAGCACCGCCAGCGGCGTTTTCAGGCTGTGCGCGAGATCGGCCAGGGTGTTGCGCTGGCGGTCGAGGTTCTCGCGCTCGCTCTCGATGAAGGCGTTGATGCTTTCGGTCAGCGGCTCCAGCTCGCGCGGATGGCGCTCGCTCATGCGCGAGGCCGCGCCGCGCTGCACCCGCTTGAGCTCTTCGATCACGCGCTGCAACGGACGCAGGCTCCACTGCATGATCAGCGCCTGCAACAGCAGCAGGATCACGCCGGCGCCGCCGAGGTAGCGCCACAGCGCCTGGCGGAACACGCCGACCTGATGGCGCAGCTCGCTGGTGTCCTCGAGGATGTAGATCGTGTACTGGAACTCGCTCTTGGGATCGCCGTCGACGCTCCAGATCAGGCCGCGCCCGTAGCGGTACGCCTCGCCGGACTTGCCGTTGATCTCGGTCAGCGACAGCGGGCCCTCGAAGGATTCCTCGGCGGCCTTGAGCATGCCGCCGTCGGGCAACACCGGCCCCTGCGCCGACATCGAATCCCAGTGCCCGTTGGGCAGGATCACTTCGGCGTACAGGCCGCTGCCCGGGCGGTCGAAACGCGGATCCGGCGGGTCGTAGGGCGGAATGATTTCGCCGCCGCGACCGAAGTCGGTGTCGGCGGCGTAGGCCAGCGCATAGCTGGTCAGGCGCTGGCGCAGATTGTTTTCGGCGGTTTCCAGGAAGGCCCGGTCCAGCGCGACGCCGGCCAAAGCCAGAAACGCGAGCAGGCCGAGGCTGGCGGCCAGCAACTGGCGCGCGCGCAGCGAGCGGGGTTGGCCCCAGCTCATGGCGATGGGTGGGCCGTCCGGCCCGCTGCGGTGGAAGACGCGGGCCGCATGGGTCCGAACTGCTCCTGGGACCGAACTGGGAAAGTGTTTACCGCCGCGAACGCGGCGGCCTATTGGATCGCCGCCGTGCGAAACCTGTCAATCGGCGGACGATGGCGCCGCGAGGGGCGCGTCAGCGGACGGACAGCTCAATCGCCGCTGCGGGGGATGGCGAAACGGTAACCGCGGCCGCGCACAGTCTCGATCGGCTTGAGCGCGCCGTCCGGATCGAGCTTCTTGCGCAGACGGCCGATGAAGACTTCCAGCACGTTGGAGTCGCGGTCGAAATCCTGCTGGTAGATGTGCTCGGTCAGGTCGGCCTTCGAGACCAGTTCGCCGGCGTGCATCATCAGATATTCCAGCACCTTGTATTCGTAGCTGGTCAGATCGACGTTGCCGCCGTTGACGCTGACCGTCTGCGCGGCCAGGTCGAGCATCACCGGGCCGCATTCCAGGGTCGGCTTGCTCCAGCCGGCGGCGCGGCGGACCAGGGCGTTGAGGCGCGCCAGCAGTTCTTCGACGTGGAAGGGCTTGACCAGATAATCGTCGGCGCCCTGCTTGAGGCCTTCGACCTTGTCCTGCCAGCTCGAACGCGCGGTCAGGATCAGCACCGGGAATTTCTTGCCCTCGTCGCGCAGGGCCTTGATCAGTTCCATGCCCGACATCTTCGGCAGGCCCAGGTCGATGATGCCCAGGTCGAACGGCACTTCGCGGCCCATGTACAGGCCCTCTTCGCCGTCTTGCGCGGCATCGACCGCGAAGCCCTCGCGCTTGAGGCGCGCGGCCAGGGTCTCGCGCAGCGGCGCTTCGTCTTCGACCAGCAGAATTCGCATGGGCACTCCCTTGATAAATTGCGGCCCGACAGGATCGTTTTGCGGACCGTCGGAGCGAAGGTTAGTCGTTATTGTTGTCGTCGCGGCGTGTAGGGCGGTCGTCGTCGCGGCGCCCGCCCCGTTGCTGCGGGTCGTCCATGTATACCCGGACCCGGCCGCTGGAATCGACCACTTTCACCCGATTTACATCGCGGCCGTCGAAGGGCACGCGCTCGGCGCTCAAGACCTGGCCGCCGCCGCTCTCGCGCTCGAACCGACGTACCGAGTCGGACAGGGAGCTGCGTTCCTCGCGGCGCTCGTGCCCGCGCCAGCGGCCGTCGTCGTGCTGCGCCCAGGCGTTGCCGGCCGCCAGAAAGGCGACGAGCAGCAGCGAAGGAGCACGGGCAGTGCGGAGGCGCATGGCGTTCGTGACGAGTCCCCAGCGGAACGATATGGTGGCGAATAAGCGACGTGCCGGCATTTTCGGAACGCAGCGGTGAATCCGATCTGAACTTTCCCGGGCCTTCCGGGCGGCATTCAGCCCGTGCGGAACCGGGTCACATCGTAGCCGTGCGGGCGGTTGCCGGCCCCGCGCGGCACTCAGAACACCTCGCCGACGCAGCAGCGCAGCGAGCCGCCGGCGGCCTCGATCGCGTCCAGCTCGACCGCGGCCACGGTGAACCCGGCCGCCGCCAGCGCCTGCTGGGTGGCCGGACGGGCGGCACGGGCGGCGCCGGCGCTCATCCAGACCGTATACGTCGACAGGGCGATCGCGTTGGCGACGAAGCCGGCCTGCTCGGCCGCGTCGAGCACGATCCCGCGCGGGCCGTAGAACCCGGCGATGGCCGCAGCCACCGCCGGATCGGCGAAGCCGGCGGGACTGACCAGCGCCGCACGGCCGGCCAGCACCGCCAGCACCACATTGGTGTGGTATTCGCCGCGGGCCAGGTCGAACAGCAGGGTCGCGCGCAGGCCGAAGGCCTCGTGCATCAGCGCCGCGCCGCGCTCGTCGCAGCGCTCCGACAGCCCGGCGTAGCCGAGGCCGCGGGCGCGGTCGATCACCAGCGCGCCGGTCAGTTCGCACGGGTGCGGCTGCTGCGACAGGTCGCATTCTTCGTAGCCCAGCACGTGTTCGAAGAAACGGCGGATGTCGGCGCGTCCGGCCTCGAGCTGGCGCACCGGATGGCGCATGCGCCCGACCAGGTAGCGCGGGCCGGCGCCGGCCGCGCGCGCGGTGGCGAAGACGTTGTTGGGGAACAACGCGTCCGGGGTGGCGGCGTCGCCGGCGAAGCAGATCGTCGGCAGGGTCTGCGACAAGGCCAGGTGCAGGTCGCGGTGCTGGGCGCCGGCGCGGACGGCGTCGAAGTCCTCGGCCGCGGCCATATAGCGGTTGTCGCCGGCCGACTGTTCGGCGCGGGCGAAACCGTCCGGGGCGACCAGGAACGCCGCGCGCGCGGTGGCCGCGCCGAAATCGGGCGCGAGGTCGCGGGCGTGGTCGAGGAAGGCGGTCGGGTCGCGGGTGATCATCGGTCGGCGCTCATGCGGACAATCCATACGCGGCGGCGCGGCCGCGCCGGCCACGGCAGGAACGGAACGCGCGCTCAGGCGGCATCGCGCCCGGCGAAGGATTCGGTGACCTCCAGCGCGCGCTCGATCAGCGACCAGTCCGCGCCGGGGCGGTGCGCGCCCTCGCTGAGGATCTGGCGGAACGCGCGCCCGCCGCGCTCGCCGTGGAACAGGCCGAGCAGGTGGCGGGTGATGTGCTTGAGGAACACGCCGCGTTCGAGCTGACCTTCCACGTAAGGCCGCAGCGCGCGCAGCAGCTCGGCGCGGCTGCGTTCGGCGCCGCCGAACCAGGCCGCGTCGAGGCGGTGCAGCAGGTAAGGATCGTGATAGGCGGCGCGGCCGAGCATCGCGCCGTCGGCGTGCTGCAGGTGCGCGCCGGCCTCGGCGAGATCGGCGATGCCGCCGTTGACCACCACCTGCAACTGCGGCCGCTCGCGCTTGAGTCGGTAGGCCCAGTCGTAGCGCAGCGGCGGCACCTCGCGGTTCTCCTTCGGCGACAGGCCCTTGAGCCAAGCGTTGCGGGCATGCACGACGAAACTGCGGCAGCCGGCCGCGGCGACCCGGTCGACGAAGTCGAGGAACACCTCGAAGCGGTGTTCGTCGTCGACGCCGAGCCGGCACTTGACCGTCACCGGCACGTCGCAGGCGGCGATCATCGCCGCCACCGATTCGGCGACCAGATCCGGCTCGCGCATCAGGCAGGCGCCGAAGCGGCCGGCCTGGACCCGGTCGGACGGGCAACCGCAGTTGAGATTGATCTCGTCGAAGCCCCACTCGGCGCCGATCCGCGCCGCCTGCGCCAGCAAAGCCGGCTCGCTGCCGCCGAGCTGCAGCGCCACCGGGTGCTCGACCGGGTCCATCGCCAGCAGTCGCGGGCGGTCGCCGTGGATGACCGCATTGGCGTGGACCATTTCGGTATACAGCCGGGCGTGCGGGGCGATGCTGCGGTGGAAGACGCGGCAGTGGGTGTCGGTCCAATCCATCATCGGCGCCACCGACAGGCGCACCTGCGGCGCGGCGATGGCGGGAGAGGCGGCGACGGGCGTGGGAACGGCGTTCATCGCGGCCATTGTAAGGCCTCGGGCGCGGATGCCCGGGGCGTGCGCCGGTCTGCGCGGTGCCGGGCTCGCGGCTGGGCGCCCGTGCGAGGCCACACCGCCCTGCCTTGCCGGAGCGGTTTCGTAGCGGGTCGGCTTGCGCAGAAGGCCTTTCCAGCGGTCCGCCAGGCGTGCATTGGATCGCCGCAAAACTGCGACTGGGTCCGGATATTCGGTGCCCAATCTCGTCGCCTCAGGCGATCTTTACGTGTTTTTCATCTGCCAAAGCAGAGCTTCAAGCAGCGCCTGGACGCGCCCAAGGGGGACGTCGGCCTACCGCCGCCATCGCTATGCACCCACTCCATCGACGTTCGCGCAACGCCGCCGCGCGCTTGGCTGCCCCGCTGGCGGCGCTGGCGCTGCTGTGCGCGCCGGCTGCGCAGGCCCAGTTCAAGGTCTCCTCGACCTTCCGCAACAGCACCGAGGCGGGCTGGACGATCACCGGCACCAACCCCGGCACCAACCGCAGCGGCATCCTCACCGGCGGCTACGGCGCCATTCCGAACAACGTCAACGACGCCAACGGCAGCGGCTGGCTGCGCCTGACCACCAACCTCAACAACCATCAGGGCCAGGCGCTGTATACCGGCGGCTCGTTTCCCTCGACCCAGGGCGTGACCATCGAGTTCGACTACGTCAACTGGGGCGGCAACGGCGCGGACGGCACGACCTTCTTCCTCTACGACTCCGGCGGCACGATGAACGGCGCGCCCGGCGGCAGCCTCGGCTATTGCGGCGGCAACGGCGCCTATCTCGGCCTTGGCCTGGATGAGTTCGGCAATTTTTCCGGCCAGTTGCCGGGCGTCTCGGGCGGCTGCCCGGCCAACAGCGGCAGCCCCGGCAGCCAGGCCGACCGTCTGGTGCTGCGCGGTCCGGCCAGCGACAACTATCGCTGGCTGGCCAATGCGGCGGTGAGCGGCGGCATCGACTCGCCGAGCGCCACCACCCGCCCGACCAGCAATCACCTGATGGTGGCGCTGATCCCGAACACGCCGCAACCCGGCTACACCGTCACTGTTTCGCAAGGCCCGACCGGCGGCACCCAGGCGACGCTGCTCAATAACGTCAACTTCAACTACACCGCGCCGGCTACGCTGCGCATGGGCTTCGCCGCGTCGACCGGCGGCGTCAACAACATCCATGAGGTGCGCAACGTACTCGCCTCGGTGCCGGCCGATGTCGGCATCACCAAGACCGTGTCCGCCGCTCGCATCCGCCGCGGCCAGCCGGTGACCTACACCCTGGTCGTCAGCAACAACGACATCAATGCGGTGGTCGCCGGCAATCAGGCGCCGACCATTCCGGGCACCGACGCGGCCGACATCACCGACACCTTCCCCGCCCAGGTGACCGGCGCGAGCTGGACCTGCGCCGCCAGCGCCGGCTCGACCTGCCCGGCCGCCAGCGGCACCGGCAACATCGCCATCACCGGCGGCTATTCGATGCTGCCCGGCGGCACCTTGACCTTCACCGTGACCGGCACGGTCGCCAACAACGCCACCTGCAACGGCAACGTCGCCAACACCGCCACCGTCGCCTTCTCCGACACCGACCGCTTCGGCGACATCAACGCCGCCAACAACAGCGCCAGCGCGAACTTCGCGGTCGACTGCGTGAACCTCTCGGTCGACAAGACCGCGACGCCGGCGAGCTTCACCGCCGGCGGCACCGGCACCTACGCCATCGCCGTCGCCAACGCCGGCAACATCGCCACGGTCGGCCAGCTCACCGTCACCGACGCGCTGCCGGCCGGACTCAGCGTGCCCGACGGCGCGGTCGCCCTCGGCGGCGCGAACGCGGCCAACTGGGCCTGCACCGCGGCCAGCAACGTCCTCACCTGCCAAAGCAACACCGCGATCGCGGCGGCGGGCAGTTCCAGCTTCTCGTTCGCCGTCAACGTCGCCTTCGCCGCGACCGGTCCCTTGGTCAACACCGCGCGCGTCGCCGGCGGCGGCGATCCCAACTGCACCCTGGCCGCGCCCTGCCCCGACTCGACGCCGACCAGCACGCCGGTGGTGCGGCCGTCGGTCAACCTGCGCATCCGCAAGGACGACAGCAGCGCCACCTACACGCCCGGCGGCAGTACCAGCTATGTCCTCACCGCCTGCAATCAGAGCGGGCCGGACGCGGCCAATGGCGCGACCATCAGCGACAATCTGCCGACCGGCGCGACCCTCGCCGCGCCGGGCTGGACCTGTGCCGGCAGCGGCGCCACGCCGGGCACCTGCCCCGCCAGCGGCGGCACCGCGGGCAACACCTCGATCAGCGTGACCGGCATCGTCCTGCCGGTCGGCGGCTGCGTCAGCGTGACCGTGCCGGTGAACTTCAGTTCCAATCCGGCCAACTACTGACGCGCGCCGCGGGCGCCATGAAAAAGGCCGCGCGGTTTGGCCGCGCGGCCTTTTGGTTTGCGCTGTCGATGTGGCCCATCACGAGCTCACCGTCACTCGCCAGCAGCGCTTGCCCTGCTGGACCCAGTCGATTTCGACGGGCAGGAACTTCTCGATCAGGCGCGCATTGCTGGACAGATGATCGCTGACGAAGGCGGTGGTGAACTCGCCGCCGCCGGCCAGCGCCATCGGCAACAGCAACTGGTCGGACAGGTACTCGCCGACCGCCGCGTCCGAGCTCAGGTACTCGGACACGCGCCGCGCGAGGCCGACGGCGATCTGTTCGGCGCCGACGCCGCGCTCGCCGAGCGCGTCGAACAGCTCGGTGTGCTGGCCTTCGCCGTCGACCCGCAGCATCAACACGTTGGCCGGGCTCTGCGCGGTCGGCGCACGCCGCAGGTGCAGCGCGTCGGGGCCCAGCTTCAGCTGCTCGGCCAATACCTGCAGCTCGCGCTGGCCGATCGAGTCGGCCAGCGACGCCAGCAACGCGGTCGCCTGCAGGCGCGGCGCGGAGTCGCGCCCGACGAAACTCGCCTCACGCAACGCCGCACCCGGCGCGACCCGCAACTGCACGCAACCGCCGCCGGCCGGGAAGAACCCGTGCCGCTGCAGCGCGAACGAGGTGTCCACGCCGAAACGGCGCAGCGCCGGCAGATAGCATTCGGCCAGGAAGTCGGCGCTCGGCGCGAGCGGATTGTGGGTGCCGCCTTCCACGATCAGCTCCGACGCCGCAGCGCAGGACCACAGCGCCGGCAACACCGTCTGCAACACCAGCGTCGCCGAACCGGCGGTGCCGATCGAAAAGCGGTAGCGGCCGGGCTGGACCTGGCCGGGCACGAAGCGCAGCGTGGTCGCGCCGAGCTGGGCGCCGTCGACGTAGGCACGGCCGATCTGCGCGGCCGCGCCGACCGCGGTGAGGTGCTGGCGCATCAGGCCGGGACGCTTGCGCTTGGCGCGGATGTGCTGCATCTCGAACGCGGTGCCGGTGCACAGGCTCAGCGCCAGCGCCGTGCGCAGCAGCTGGCCGCCGCCGTTCGCGCCGCTGATTTCTATCATTTCCATCTTCTTGTCCATGATCTTTCTCGTACGCGCGGGCTCCGCCGCGCGCTGTCGTTTCCTTTCGCGATTCGGTGCGGGCGGCTTGCGCAGCCCGCGGTACTGGTTGAATTCGCCGCTCGCGTCCATCCGCCGCTCAGCCCTTCACGCAGACGACTTGACGCAGGGTGTGCACGATCTCGACCAAGTCGCTCTGCGCGGCCATGACCGCGTCGATCGACTTGTAGGCGGCCGGCGATTCGTCGACCACCTCGGCGTCCTTGCGGCATTCCACGTGCGCGGTGGCGCGGGCGTGCTCTTCCAGGCTGATGCGCTTCTTCGCCTCGGTGCGGCTCATCACGCGGCCGGCGCCGTGGCTGCAGCTGTGGAAGCTGTCGGCGTTGCCGAGGCCGCGCACGATGAAGCTCTTGGCGCCCATGCTGCCCGGGATGATGCCGAGCTCGCCCTTGCGCGCGCTGACCGCGCCCTTGCGCGTCACCAGCACGTCCTTGCCGAAGTGATGCTCGCGGTTGACGTAGTTGTGGTGGCAGTTGACCGCCTCGGCCTGGGCCTGGAACGGCTTGGCGATGACCTTGCGCGCCGCCTCCACGACGTGCCGCATCATGATCTCGCGGTTGTCGCGCGCGAACCGCTGCGCCCAATCCACCGCGAACACGTAGTCGTCGTAGTGCTCGCTGCCTTCCGGCAGATACGCGAGATCCTGGTCCGGCAGATTGACCATCCAGCGGCGCATGTCCTGCTTGGCCAACTCGATGAAGTGGCTGCCGATCGCGTTGCCGACGCCGCGCGAACCCGAGTGCAGCATGAACCACACGCGCTGCTCCTCGTCCAGGCAGACTTCGACGAAGTGGTTGCCGGTGCCCAAGGTGCCCAGGTGGTTCAAGTGGTTGCTACGCTCGAGCCGCGGATGCTTGGCGACGATGCGGTCGAACCCCTCGTGCAAGCGCTCCCACGCCTGCAGCGACGCCGCCGGCGGGTTCGCCCACGCGCCCTTGTCGCGCAGGCCGCGACCGACGGTGCGGCCGTGCGGCACGGCTTTTTCGATCGCCGCGCGCAGCGGGCCGAGTTGGTCAGGCAAGTCGCTCGCCACCAGCGTAGTGCGCACCGCGATCATGCCGCAGCCGATGTCCACGCCGACCGCCGCCGGCACGATCGCGCCGAGGGTCGGCACCACCGAGCCCACGGTCGCGCCCTTGCCCAGGTGCACGTCGGGCATCACCGCGATCCAGCGGTGCACGAACGGCAGCTTGGCGATGTTGCGCAACTGCTGGCGCGCTTCGTCTTCCAGCGGCACGCCGCGGGTCCAGTGCTTGATCGGCACCGAGCCCGGGTCGTGGATGACGTCGTAGTTGGCGTTGGCGTTTGCGTTCATGGGTGGCGCTCCTGCTGTTCGGGCTTCGTGCCCGTGGCTCGTGCGAGCCGGTGAGATCGGATTCGAAACGGTGGTGCGATGTTCGCGGCTGGCGCATGCGCCGGGCCGTCGAAACAGGCGGAACAGAAAACGCCTCGCGCGGTGACTAGAGTTCTGGCCGACACTGGCAAATGGTCAGATTTGTGTAGTCCGCCAAGCATTCGCCGTGCGAGGCGTCAAACGGTGCGGCCGTCCTGCGACCAGGTTGGGTGGAACGTTTTGCCCTGTACTCTCCCACTGAGCTACCGTCGTTACAGTCTGTGACGGGCGGGAGTCGAACCCGCGACCGCAGGGATCGGATGTAGTTCCACCGGCATTCGCCGGACGACCGCGTAAACAAGCAAATCAAAAATCGAAACATCGAGACCGAAGGTGCGGCCGCCCTGCGACCAGGGATGTGGAACGTCTTCCTCGGGCTCTGACGCTGAGCCGCCGTCTTGCGACGTGGTCGGGTTCGAAGCCGACCGCAAGGTTCATGTAGTTCCGACAGCATTCGCAGAACAACCGCATAAACCGAAAACAAAAAACCGACACATCGAGACCAGTGGCGACGGAACGTTTCCTGCTCTACCCAACTGAGCTACCGCCTTGCGGCGGGCGGGACTCGAACCCGCGACCCGGACATTAATGGTGTAGTTCCGCCAAGCATTCGCGATGCGTCGGCCGCCCAACCGGGCCGGCGGGCCCGATCGCCCGCCGGCATCTTCCCTGCGCCGCCCCGCACCTCCGTGGCGCGTGCGGCCGGCGGGCCGTCCTGGCCCGCCGCGCGGATGCGATCCATGCATCCGCGTCGCGGCGCGTCCTTGCGCCGCTGCGGCGACATCCGTGTCGCCGCTTGTCGCTGCTCAACAGCCCTGGCTCACAGCGCGATCGATCCGATCCGCTCGGCCCAGCGCCCGCTGTCGCCGCCCTGCGCGGCGAACACCGCGATCAGGTCGAACACCGCATCGCTGAAACCGCCGACGTGCAGGACATCGGCCGACTCCACCGTCTGCGCCGTCGCCACCGGCTGCAGGTCGATACAGACCAGCCGCGCCTGCGGGTTGCGCGCCTTGATCTGCGCCCACTCGCGCATGGTCGAAGTCGCGCCGCCGTGGCGGGTGTCGCGCCAGCTTTCGTTGTCGGACACCAGCACCATCAGGTCGACCTTGGCCTTGCTGCGGTTCAACTGCGCGAACGGCGCGCTGACCGAGGTGCCGCCGCCGCACAACGCGGCGAGCTGGCCGGCCTGGGTCATGACGCTGTCGCGCGGGTTCAGGCGCAACGGCCGCACTTCGGTGTCGAACGGCAACACCCGCGCCGCCGGATTGCTGCGCTGGATGCAGGCCGCGATCAACGCCGCCACATCCACGCAGCGCACCTTGCTGGTCGCTCCGGGGCGGTAGCCGGTCACCGGCGAGCTCATCGAGCCCGACACGTCGACCGCCACCACCACCGCGCCGTCCAGCGTCGGCACCTGCCGGGTCGCGATCTCCATCGCGTCCTGCAAGGCGTCCAGGATCGGCGCCGGCAAGCCGGCACCGGCGCTGTACGCGCTCATCAGCTGGTACGGGAACACCCGCCCCCGGCCGATCGCTTCGGCATCGGTCAACCGCGCCACCAACTCGACCACCATCGCCGGATCGTCGAACACGCCGTTGCGCTGCAAGGTGTTGAGGTTCATGCGCAGGCTCTGCCACGACATGTTCCGCGCGAGCTGCGCCCACTGCGCCGCACTCAGCGGCAGCGAGCTGAAGTACTGGAACGGCAGCTTCGGCGGCGGCCCGGACGGATCGCGCTTGAACGCCTCGTACGCGCGCACCGGCGCCGGCAGCGCCGACTCGTCGCAAGGCTTGCCGATCAGCCACGCGTACAGCGCGGCGCGCTGCGCGTCGGCCGGCTTCGGCCGGACCATCTTGATCACGTCGGCGAGCGAAGGATCGTTGCCGACCGCCGCGGCCAGCAATTGCTCGGCCGAAGCGTTCTCGATCCACTGCCGCACCAACCGCTTCGGCCGCGACCCCAGCGAACGGCGGCCGACCCGGCCGCTGCGCAGGATCTGCACGAAGTTGCGCAGCATGCGGCCGTTGTCGATGACCTGGCCGAACGCGCGCTGCATCGACTCGCCGTCGCGCAGGCTCAGGCTGGCCAGCAACAGCGCCGGCATGTCCTTCATGTGGCCGCGCTGGCGGGCGTAGACCGCGGTCTTGGCGACGAACTCGGCATCGACCGCGGCGCTGAGCTGGAGCACGTAATCGAGCTGCTCGCCGGCGCTGGCGTAGAAGGTGCCGTTCAAGCAACCGGTGGCCGCGTACAGCGCCAGCGCCGACTCGGGACGACGGGCGTAGGCCACGCCGCCGGCCTCGTTGCGCACGCGCGCCGCCGGAGCCAGGCGGCTGCGCAGGGAAGCGAAGAGCGAAGTGTTGGCCATCGGGGTATTCCTGGATTCGGGACTTGCCAGGACTAGAGCAATGACCGTGCCAACTTTTCCGGACCAACACCAACCGATTGATTTAAAAGAAATTAGATGAAATAAGGCCGTCGGCACTCGTCAGCAGACCCGATCCATTCCTATACTCTCATATACGAATTTATCTGATCGGATATCCCCATGAAGCGCCAGGTCGTCATCGGCATGCTCGGCACCCAGCTCGACGCCGCCTCCGGCGCCGGGCGTTGGGAGAAGTGGCGCCCGACCGTGTCGCTGGGCATGCACGAGGACTTCCTGCTCGACCGCATGGAGCTGCTCGCCGACGAGCGCCGCTTCGCCAAACTCGCCGGACAGGTCGCCGCCGACTTCGTCCAGGTCTCGCCGGAAACGCAGCTGCGCCGCCACGACCTGTACCTCAACGATCCTTGGGACTTCGAGACGGTCTACGGCGCGCTCGACGACTTCGTCCGCGGCTACGAGTTCCGCCCCGACGAGGAGGACTACTACGTCCACATCACCACCGGCACCCACGTCTCGCAGATCTGCTGGTTCCTGCTGGCCGAAAGCCGGCTGTTCCCGGGCCGGCTGTTGCAGACCGTGCCGCCGCGCAAGCAGGACGGCCGCTCGCCGGGCGGCATCGCGATCATCGACCTGGACCTGTCGCGCTACGACCGCATCGCGCAACGCTTCGCCGAACAGCGCCTGCACGACCGCGACCTGCTCAAGAGCGGCATCGCCACGCGCAACCCGGCGTTCAACCGCATGATCGAGCAGATCGAAACCGTGGCCACGCGCTCGAAGTCGCCTTTGCTGCTGATGGGCCCGACCGGCGCCGGCAAGAGCCAGCTGGCGCGGCGCGTGTTCGACCTGAAGAAGCAGAAGCATCAGCTGCCGGGCCGCTTCGTCGAGGTCAATTGCGCGACCCTGCGCGGCGACGGCGCGATGAGCACGCTGTTCGGCCACATCAAGGGCGCCTACACCGGCGCCTCGGCCGACCGCGCCGGGCTGCTGCGTTCGGCCCACCAGGGCCTGCTGTTCCTCGACGAGATCGGCGAACTGGGCCTGGACGAGCAGGCGATGCTGCTGCGCGCGCTGGAGGAGAAACGCTTCCTGCCGGTCGGCGGCGACAAGGAGGTGGAGAGCGATTTCCAGCTCATCGCCGGCACCAACCGCGACTTGCAGGTCAGCGTGCTGGAAGGCCGCTTCCGCGACGACCTGCTGGCGCGCCTGAATTTATGGACCTACCGCTTGCCGGGGCTGGCCGAGCGCGCCGAGGACATCGAACCGAACCTGGAGTTCGAACTGGAGCGGCATTCGCGCGAGAACCACCAGCGGGTGACCTTCAACCGCGAGGCGCGCGAGCGCTACCTCGCCTTCGCGCTCAGCGGCGAGGCCCGCTGGAGCGGCAATTTCCGCGACCTCGGCGCTTCGGTGATGCGGCTGGCGACGCTGGCCGACGGTGGCCGCATCCGCACCGATCTGGTCGACGAGGAGATCGGCCGGCTGCGCGCGCAATGGCACGGCGCGCGGCCGGCTTCGCCGCTGGACGAAGTGCTCGGCGCGCAGGCCGCGCAGCTCGATCGTTTCGATCGCGTGCAGCTCGACGACGTGCTGAGCGTCTGCCGGCGCAGCAAGAGCCTGTCGCAAGCCGGGCGCGAGCTGTTCGCGGTGTCGCGCGCGAGCAAGGCCAGCAGCAACGACGCCGACCGGCTGCGCAAATACCTCGCGCGTTTCGGCCTGGATTGGGAACGCGTGCGCGGGTCAGGCTGAGCCTGAGCGCCGGGCGGACCCGGCTCAGTGCGTGTGCCGCCGCGGGCCGGTCACAAGATGCCGGCGTCGACCAGTTCGTTGTTCGCCACCACCACCGCTGCATCCTGCGGCAGCCCGACCGGGCCGGTCACGCAACTGACGAACACATAATTGCGGGTGCCGCGGGTCAACAGGCCGACCTGCCAGCGCACTGCTTCGCCGCCGGCATCGATCACGCCGGCCTTGACCACCGGCGGCACGCCGCCGCGCATCGCTCCGGACGCGGCGATCACGCGGCCGCGCGAAGTCATGATCCAGCTCGGCGGTTCCAGGCTCTCGCGCACGCTGGCCGCGGCCTGTCGCGACACCGGCAACTGATCGCCGAACAGCTTCTGCAGGAAACGCAGCTGCTCGTTCGGGGAAATCTGCAACGAACCGCCGTTCCAGTACTCGCCGCCGCTGCGGGTGTCGGCGTTGCCGTAGCCGAAGCGGCTGAGGTACTCGCCCATACGCACCGAACCCATTTGCCGGTCGATGTCGCGGAAGTAGCCGGGCGAGGAATACGCCAACGCGCTGTCGAGGGTCTGGCCGCCCGAGGAGGTGCCGTTGCTGCGCACGATCGAGGCGTCCAGCGCGGCCAACGCCGCGGCGATTTCGAAGGTCGCCGCTGGCGACACGCGCCGGTCGCAACCGTTCGCGGGCTTGCGGCGCAGTTCGCTGCCGCCCAGGTCGGCGAGCAGGAAGCAGGCGCGCACCGGCGTTTCCGGCGGCCCGACCTGCGCGCCCTGGCCTGGCAGCTGCGGGTAGCCTTGCGCGGCCAGCGACGGCGCGAACGCGGCGGCGCACAGCGCGGCGGCGAGCGCCGGGACCACAAGACGGCGCGACGGGGATTCGACGGGGCGATTCGGGGCATTCATGCCTGCAGGCTCCTTGCATGGGCGCGACGGCGCGCGCGGCCAACGCGGCGGACGCACGCCCGGGCGCGCGACGGGAGCCTCAGCATGCCACGCGGGCCGCGGCGTTTTCGAGCGCGCCGTCGGGCGGCTTGACCCCAAGCGCGCTGGAGGTTCTATGCTCGCACTCCGCTGCCGCTGCGCCAGGACCGCATGACCGCCACGCCCCCGACCGATCCCATCGCCGACGGCGACGCCCAGGAAGGCGCCGCGCCGGTCGCGCGAGCCGAAGGCCGCCGCGGCGAGTGGTCGGTGATCGCCTCGCTGCTGCCGTACCTGCGCCCGTACGCCGGCCGCATCGCCCTCGCCCTGCTGATGGTGCTGGCGGCCAAGCTGCTGAATCTGTACGTGCCGATGGCGCTCAAGCAGCTGATCGACCGCCTCAACGTCCCGCTGACGCCGCTGTTGCTGCCGGTCGGGCTGTTGCTGGCCTACGGCGCCTCGCGCGTCGGCGTGACCCTGTTCACCGAATTGCGCCAGGTGGTGTTCGCGCGGGTCATGGCGCGCACCTCGCGCCAGGTCACCCTGCAGGTGTTCCGCCATCTGCACGGCCTGAGCCTGCGCTTCCACCTCGCCCGCCGCACCGGCGGCGTCGCCCGCGACGTCGAGCGCGGCGGCAGCGCGATCGCCGACCTGCTGGACTGGACGCTCTACACCATCGTCCCGGTGCTGATCGAAGTGGCGCTGGTGACCGCGATCCTGGTGTGGATCTACGACTGGCGCTTCGCCGCGGTCGCGATCGGCACGCTGCTGCTCTACGGCCTGTGGACGGTCGCGGTGACCGAATGGCGCACCCGCTACTACCGCGCCTCGGTCGAAGCCGACACCCGCGCCAACGAACGCGCGGTGGATTCGCTGCTGAACTACGAGACGGTCAAGTACTTCAACAACGAGGAGCACGAAGCACGCCGCTACGACGACAACCTGCGCCAGCTCGAAAACGCCCAGGTGATGTCGATCAAGACCCTGGCCGTGCTTAACCTCGGCCAGAGCCTGACCGTGGCGCTGGGCGTGACCGCGATGATGTGGCTGGCCGCGCAGGGCGTGGTCGAAGGCCGCATGACGGTCGGCGACCTGGTGCTGGTCAACGCCTACCTGCTGCAACTGTCCGCGCCGTTGTTCATGCTCGGCATGATGTACCGCGAAGTGAAGCAGGCGCTGACCAATATGGAGCGCCTGTTCGGCCTGCTCGACGAACGCCAGGACGTGCGCGACAGCGACGGCGCCGCGGCGCTGGCCTCGACCCGACCGGCGGTGCGCTTCCGCGAGGTCCGCTTCGGCTACGACCCGCGCCGCGAAATCCTGCGCGGCGTGGATTTCGAAATCCCCGCCGGCGCCACCGTCGCCGTGGTCGGCCACTCCGGCTCGGGCAAGTCGACCCTGGCGCGCCTGCTGTACCGCTTCTACGACGTCGACGCCGGCGCGATCGAGATCGACGGCATCGACCTGCGCGCGCTGGCCCAGTCCTCGCTGCGCGGCGCGATCGGCATCGTTCCGCAGGACACGGTGCTGTTCAACGACACCATCGGCTACAACATCCGCTATGGCCGGCCCGAAGCCGATACCGCCGAAGTCGAAGCGGCGGCGCGCGCGGCGCACATCCACGACTTCATCGCCGGCCTGCCCGACGGCTACGACACGCCGGTCGGCGAGCGCGGCCTGAAACTGTCGGGCGGCGAGAAGCAACGCGTGGCGATCGCCCGCGCGCTGCTCAAGAACCCGTCGATCCTGATCTTCGACGAAGCCACCTCGGCCCTGGATTCCAAGTCCGAACGCGCGATCCAGTCCGAACTGGACCGGCTGGCGGTGGGCCGCACCACGCTGGTGATCGCGCATCGCCTGTCGACGGTCATGGACGCCGACCAGATCCTGGTGATGGACGCCGGGCGCATCCTCGAACGCGGCACGCATGCGCAACTGCTGGCGATGGACGGGGTGTATGCGCAGATGTGGGATCTGCAGCTGCGGCAGGGCGAAGAAACCCCGGCCTGAGCCGCTGCCACGGCCGCCTCCTGTAGGAGCGACGCGAGTCGCGACCGCGCCACTTCAGGCTCGCGCCGCAAGCCGGGATTCGCAGTCGCGGCTTGCGCCGCTCCTACAGGAAGGCCAGCACGATACGCGGTTGCTTGGCCACGCTTGAGCCGCTGCCATGGCCGCGTTCTGTAGGAGCGACGCGAGTCGCGACCGCGCCACTTCAAGCTCGCGCCGCATGCCGGGATTCGCGGTCGCGGCTCGCGCCGCTCCTACAGGTAGGCCAGCACGATACGCGGTCGCTTGGCCACGCTTGAGCCGCTGCCACGGCCGCCTCCTGTAGGAGCGACGCGAGTCGCGACCGCGCCACTTCAAGCTCGCGCCGCAAGCCGGGATTCGCGGTCGCGGCTCGCGCCGCTCCTACAGGAAGGCCAGCACGATACGCGGTTGCTTGGCCACGCTTCAGCCGCTGCCACGGCCGCCTCCTGTAGGAGCGACGCGAGTCGCGACCGCGCGACTTCAAGCTCACGCCGCAAGCCGAGATTCGCGGTCGCGGCTCGCGCCGCTCCTACAGGAAGGCCAGCACGATACGCGGTTGCTTGGCCACGCTTGAGCCGTTGCCACGGCCACCTCCTGTAGGAGCGACGCGAGTCGCGACCGCGCGGTTTCAAGCTCGCGCCGCAAGCCGGAGTTCGCGGTCGCGGCTTGCGCCGCTCCTACAGGTAGGCCAACGGGCAACGCGGTTATTCGCCGCGTTCGGGTTCCCAGATCATGTACACGTCGGCGCGCTGGTAATGCGAGCCGGGCCGCGGCGCCGGGTGGTGGCGGAAGCCGACGCTCTCGTACAGCTTCAATGCCGGGGCGAGCTTGGTGCTCGATTCCAGGAACAGCTCGCGCCCGCCCATCTGCTGGAACGCGGCGATCACCCCGCGCATCAGCTGACGGCCGATGCCGGCGCCGCGCAGTTCCGGCGCCACCGCCATCTTGGTCAGTTCCACGCTGCCGTCCGGGTGCGGCAGCAGCGCCACCGTGCCCAGCGCGCGGTCGTCCGCGTCGATCGCGAACAGGATGCGGCCGCCGCCGGCGAGCAAATGGGTTTCCGGATCGCCGAGCACTTCGCGGTCGATCGGTTCGACCGCGAACCAGCGCTCCAGCCATTCGATGTTGAGGCGGGCGAAATCGGCGCGCCAGCGCGGGTGGTAATCGACGATGCGGACCGCAGCGGCGACGGGGGAAGAATCGTTCATGCCGCGATCATAGCCGCGCTCGGGCGCAGCGCGCTGCGGCGACGCGGTCAGATGATCGATACGACGGCCAGCAGCTGCGATGCTTAGCCCTTGCCGTGGCCCTTGCCGGGTTTGTCCCCGGCCGAGGCCTTGCCCGCGGGCTGCGCCTTGCCGGACTTGCCCTTGTCGCCCGGCTTGCTCTTGCCGCTGCCGGCCTTGGCGTCGTTGGCCTTCGCCGGCGCCGGCGTTTCCACATCGCGAAACGGCCGGTTGGGAAAATCGCGGCGCAGTTCGCTGTCGATCAGGATCGGCCGGCCCCAACGATCGTAAGTCGGCACGAAGCCGCGCTTGAGCTTGTGGAAATCGCTCGAGCCCGGCTTGATCCCGAGGCGCAGCGCGACCGCGCCCCAGCCTTCGGCGTGGTCGCGATCCCATTCGTCGACCACGTAGCGGCACGGCCGACCGAGCACCTGGGCGATGGCGCAGGCGTAGTAGACGTCGCCCGGGGTCCAGTGGCGGCCGTCGAGCAATTCGCCGACCAGTTCGCGCGGCGCGCCGTAGTAACGCACCATCTCGTCCACGAACGGCTCGCGATAGCGCGCGCCGTAGCGGTTGATGTCGCCGAGCCACACATCGACCCAGCCGTCGCCGCTGCGCGGCTGCCAGCCCGCCGGCAAGTCCTGGGCGTGCAGCGGCGTGCCCAGCAGCGCCGCCAGCGAGGCGGTCAGGGCGAAGAATTTTCGTTTCAGCGGATGCGGCATGGCGGGTTCCTCGCGTCGTCGTCGCGTCGGCAGCGTCGCTGGAGCCGCAAGGCGCAAACCTCTCGCCTGGACTCCCGGATCGAACGTGCGGGCCGAGTCGCGCCCGAATCGTTCGTGCCCGGACTAGATCGGGCTGAGCGCGCGCGGATCAACGCGCGCCGTTTTCCCGATTCAGCCGGCAGCCACCGCACGTTAGCGATCCAGTCAGCGCGGTCGAGTCAGCGCGAAATCGTGAACTTGCCGAAAGCCACGCCCAGATCCCAGCCGCGTCCGGTGCCGGCCAGCGCCAGCGAGACTTCGCCCTTGGTCATCACCTGGGCCTTGCTCGAACGCGCCGCGCCGGCGTGGGCTTCGGCGGTGGCGTAGCTGCCGAGCACGTCGGAGATGCTGTGCACGCCGGAGAATTCGCCGGTGCCGTGATCGATCCGCGATTTGCCGACGGTCAGGCCGCCGCCCTTGGCGCTGATCCTGACCCCGAAGCTCTGGCCGTTGCTGCAGCTGACCGTGCCCGAGCCCGACGAGGTCTTGTAGAACACCGACCAGCCCGACATCGAGAAGCGCAGCTTGCAGGTCAGCGTACCGCGCGCCGCGGCGGTGCCCGGCAGCGCGAACGCGGCCAGCAGCGCGGCGGCGAGCGCGGCGCCGCGCACGCGGCGGGGTCCGGAAGCGGGGACGGAAACATGGGGCATGACGGGCCTCGTGCGGACGGAGCGCGGCCGCCGGCGGCGGCCGCGGGGAAGGCAGGCTATCACTCCGGGCGCGCGCTCGCCGCCGCGGCGGGTGCAGGGGCGCGGCGACCGCACGCGGCGGCCGGGGCGCGCCGGCCGAAAACAGCGACGGCGCCCGTCGGGCGCCGTCGTGGCAAGGCTGATGCGGCGGCGAGAGTCGAAGCCGACGCGCCGCGGCCAGTCCGGATCAATCGTCGTCGCGACCGCGCCAGTGGCCGTTATGCCGACCGCGGTCGTAGTAGCGGTTGTCCCAGCGATGGTCGTTGCGGCGGTCGTAGCGCGCGTCGTAATAGCTGGTGCGGCACTTGCCATGGTGGTTGCAATCGCGGTCGTAGTAGCGATTGTTGTAGTAACGGTCGTTCGCGTAATAGCGCGGCGGCGGCGCCGGGCGATAGCGGTAGTCGACGTAGCGCGGAACGTTGCGGTAGTAGGTCGGCCGGCCCCAACGGTCGCGCACCACCACCAGGCGGTCGTTGTAGCCGTAGTTGCCATAACGCCAGTACGGGGTGTTGTTGCGCACGATCACGTCGGCGATGTCGACGATGACCCGGGTCAGATCGTCGGCACGGGCCGGCGCGGGCAGCGCGACGGCCGCCGCGCCGAGACCGGCGGCGAGGGCGACGGGGGCGAGCCAACGGGTAAGAGCGGTCATGGCGGTCTCCTGGGGGATGCCCGCATCGTCGGCGGGCAGTGCGACTGTGCCGCGGTCAGGGTGAACCGGTTTTTAACCGTTCGCGTCGCCTTCACGGCCGCTCAGTCGCGGTTGTCGCGCGCCGCGGCGCCGCGGTGGACTGGTACCGTTTTCAGTCAGCGGCCGCCGCGCGCGCCAGCTCGCGCACCGCCGGCGGCAGCTCGGCGGCGGCGGTCACGCGGCGCAGGCGCGGCGCGTCGGCGGCCACTTCCGCCTCGTTCTCGTGCGCCCAGGTGGTGTGGTACGGGACGTGGATGCCCCAGCCGCCGAGTTCCAGCACCGGCGCGATGTCCGAGCGCAGCGAATTGCCGATCATCGCGAACTGCGCGGCCGGCAGGCCGAACTCGCGCAGCAGACGGGCGTAGGTGCCGGCGTCCTTCTCGCTGACGATCTCGATGCGCCGGAACAGGTCGGCCAGGCCGCATTGCCTGACCTTGGCTTCCTGGTGGAACAGGTCGCCCTTGGTGATCAGCACGATCTCGAAATCGGCGGCGATGGCCGCGACCGCTTCGGGAATGCCCGGCAGCATTTCGACCGGGTGACGCAGCAGGTCCTTGCCGAGCTCGACGATGCGGTGCAGGTCGGCCGCGCCGATGCGCTGGCTGGTGATCGCCACCGCCGCCTCGATCATCGACAAGGTCATGCCTTTGACGCCGTAGCCGAACACGCCGATGTTGTTCTTCTCGATCTCGTACAGGCGCTCGTGCAGGCGCGCGTCGCCGAGGTCGACGTAATGGCCGACGATGCGCTCGAAATCGAGCTGGGCCTGGTCGAAATAATCCTGGCTGCGCCAGAGGGTGTCGTCGGCGTCGAAGCCGACCATGCGAAGAGGTGCGCTCATGCGCGGATTATCGCCGATTTGTCCGGCACCGATTTGCCTGACGCCGACGGCCGTTACCGGCGCGGCGGCGGTCCGCCAGGGCGCGCACATTCGCCGCAACGGCGGGCCGCGACCTGAGTCGCAAAACCGCGAGCTATCGGTGGCGGCTGCACGAGACCGCCACGGGTCCGCATGAACCACTCAAGCCCGGCGCGGCCGAAAAAAAGGGCGACCCGACGGGCCGCCCTCGCACAACGCAGGAAGTTCCTGCACCCCAAGGAAGCGGCCGGGCACGCCCGGCCGCCCTGACTCGCGCTTACTTGCCGCCGCTGTTGCCGCTGGCGGCGCCGCCGCCCGACTGGGCCTTGGCCACGTAATTCTTGTATTCGTCCGGCGTCAGCTGGCCGTTGGCGTCGCTGTCGGCCTGTTCGAACACCTGGCTCAGCGCCGGCACGGCCGCCGCTTCGCCCTTGCTGAGGTTGCCGCTCTTGTCGGTGTCGACGTCGGCCCAGCTCTTCTTCTGCGCGCTCGGCGCCGGCGCGGCGGTGGCGGCGGCCGGATCCTGGGCGGCGGTAGCGGCCGCGTCGCCGCCCGGGGGCGCTTGTTCGGTCGCGGATTGAGCGAATGCCATCGGCGTGGCGAGCGCGGCGGTCAGGGCCAGAGCGGCGATCAGCGGCTTGCGGGACTTGATGTTCATCCGTCGGTACTCCTCGATAGTGGGCCGTGGTGCGCGATCGCCGCCTCGTCTGTCGGCGGATCGCAGGGTGTGTGGTGCTGCTAAGCACGGGGCCAACCTTGCCGATGCGGTTCTGAACCGATCGCTGCGCGAGAGAGTTAAAGCTACGTTCGTTTAACCACAGCGCGCAGCGCAGACGTTAGGCACGACGCGAATCGAGGCGACGCGGCACGGCAAAACGTGACTCTCGGCGGCAAATCGTTAGCGCTTCGTTCGACGCCGACGGCTGAACGCAACACAACGTTTACGAACTCGCTTGGCGACGCGCGCGCCGTGTGCTGCGTTCGCGGGAGGTTGGCGACAAGCGATGCCCGTCGCGGCGACCAAACGCTGCGCGAACGGGAAAACGATTTCGATTGCATGCGCCGGGCGTCGGATCGCAACGCACGCGCCCTGCCCGCCGGCTACGCCGGCTTCTGCACGCGCGTGTAGCGCACCTCGTGCTTTTCGCGATCCGCCGCGACCACGCGCAGACAATCGGCGGCCTGCGCTTCCAAGGCGGCGCGCTCGGCCGCGGCCAGGCGCCGGAACGGCGACACCGTCAGCGTCGCCGAGCGCGCGTCGCGTTGCAGCGTCCACACGCCGGCAACGAAACCGTCGGCCAACACTGTGGCGGCGACCAGGCCGTTGCGGGTGTACACCGCCGGGCGCACGGAATCATCGAGGATGCGTTCGCGGCGCGCATGCGCGAGCAGCACGTTGTCGAACTCCGGCAGCAGCCGCGGCGGCGCCGGCAGTTCCGCCGGCGGCAGCGGCGCGTCGGGCAGATCGAACAACTCGGTGCCGTGTTCGTCGCGGAAGACGCGCAATTGCGGCCGTAGCCGCCGCAAGCGTTCGGCCGGCGCGGACAGGCCCGACCATGCGCCCAGGTCGCGCGCGCTGGCCGGGCCGAACGCGCCGAGATAGCGCAGCACCATCGCATCCACGGCCGCTTCGTCCGGCGCGTCGGCGACGCCGGCGCCTAGCCAGTCCAGCGCGGTGGCGAAAGCCGCGGGCTTGTGCCAATCCCATTCGCCGGCCGGCGGCACGTGCACCAGCGGTTCGGCGCTGCGCACCAGCGCCGCCAGTTGCGCGCCATCGCGATCCGGCCAGTGCGCGCGCAGCGCTTCGGCCAGCGCGGCCGCGTTCAGCGGCTGCGCGCGCAAGGCCTCGAAGCCGGCGCGCCGCAGCGGTTCCAGTTCCAGCCCGCGCAGCGCCTTGGCGTGACCGCTGGCCAGGCTCAGGCGCCGCAGCACCGGCTGCAACACCGGGCGCAGCGCGCGGTAGTCGTCGGCGCTGACCAGATGCAAGGTGCCGCGCATCATCGTCGCGCGGACGATGCGGCGGTCGCGCAGGGCCGCGCTCAGATCGTCCAGCGCGAATCGCTGCAAGCGCGTCCACAAGCCCAGATACGGCGGGTTCGGCGCCTGCGCCTGCAAGCCGATCAAACGCTCGGCCATCGCCACTATCGATTCGTCGCTGCGCTCCAGCAGGCTCTGCCGCGCCAGCAAGGCGCGATTGAGCGCACGCGCCGACAGGGTCGCCGGCGCGGCGCCGCGCATGTTCGCCGCCATCGCGCCGGGCCTCAGCGCGGCCGCGGGCAGCGCGGCGGCCAGTTCGGATCGCCCTTGCCGTCGCGCCACAGGAACAGTTCGCCGGAACGCTCGCCCTTGAGATCGCGGGCGAACAGCATCGAATGCCCGTCCGGCGACAGCAGCGCGCCGATCTCGCTGCCGTTGGCGTCGATGCGCGGGCCGAGCCTGGTTCGCTTCGACCAGCCGTGCGCGCCGCGCAGGCTTTGGTACAGGCCGTCGGCCGCCATCAGCACCATGCGTTTTCCGTCGGCCGACACCAAGGGCTCGTACTCGTCGTCGGGCGTATTGAGGTTCGGGCCAAGGTTCTGCACCGTCCACGCGCCGTCGGCGCCCTGGCGCGCGCGCCACAGGTCGGTCTTGCCGAGGCCGCCGGGGCGGCCGGTGGAACCGAAGTACAGCCAGCCGTCCGCGGCCAAGCGCGGAAACCATTCGGCGCCGGGCGAATTGACCGGCTCGGGCAGGCGCTGCGGCCGGCCCCACTGCCCGTGCGCGTCGCGTTCGACCCGCCACAGGTCCAGGTCCTTGCGTTTGGCGCCGGCCGGCGGCGGCGCGCCGTCGGGGCTGCGCGAGGAAATGAAGTAGAGCGTGCGGCCGTCGGGCGTGAACCAGGGATCGGCTTCGACGCCGTCGCCGGCGAACGCGGGTTCGACCGGCTCGCTCCAGCCGTCGCTGCCGCAATGGCTGGTGAGGATGCGCCAGCCGGTGAAGTCCGACGCGCTGCGCACGAAATACAGATCGCCGGTCAGCGGGTCGAACGCCGGGTGCGATTCGAAGCGGTCGCTGGCGATGCGCGCCGGCGCCCACGGCTCCACGCTTTCGCCGCGCGCGCCGAAACCCGGCACCGCTGCGGCCGCCGCGCCCGCGCCTAGCCACAGCGCGGCGATCACCAGCGCGCGCCTCATGCGTCGTTCTCCGCGTACACGGACACGTCCGCCGCGCCGTCTTCGTCGATGTTCACCGCGACCACGATCGGGCGGCAGCAGACCTGGCAGTCCTCGATATAGCGCTGGTCGCCGGCCGATTCGTCGACCAGCAATTCGATCGGTTCGCCGCAATAAGGACAGTGCACTTCCACGCTGGGCAGCATGCGCGACTCCGGAAGGTTCGGGACGGAAGCAGACGACGCGGCGGCAGGATGCGCGGCGCGGGCCGTGCGCGTCCAGTGACGTTCCTCACCCCGGGCGGCGGGCTCACCGCGGCTTAACCCGGTCCGGCGGACGCTGGCGGCACACGGTCCGGCGGGCACGCCGCCGTGCCGGACCGGTGCCTGCGGCGTCGCTCGCGCGAACGCCGCGACGGCGGCGCGCGGAGGGCGTCATGAAGACCCGCCATGTGTTCAGCACTCCGGACCTGATCGTCGCGCAGACCGCGATGGACGCCGCGCGCGAAGCCGGCGTGCGCGACGACGACATCCTGTTGATCGCGCGCTCGGACATCGAGCTCGAGTCGATCCCCAACGAACGCAAGGAAGCCGATACCGACCTGATGCCCGCGGCCTTGCGCGGCGCCGGCTACGGCGGCGCCGCCGGTCTGTTGGCCGGCTTGCTCGCGGTGGTGGTCACGCCGATCGGCCTGACCGTGGCCGGCACCGCCGCGGCGCTGGCCGCCGGCGCGATGGTCGGCTGCTGGGCCTCGGCGCTGATGGGATCGGCCCTGCCCGATCCGATCCGGCGCAAGTTCGACGCGCATATCCGCGCCGGCCGCATCCTGGTGGTCATCGATGGCGACCGCGAGCTGCTCGGCCGCGCCGAAGCCCTCGTGCTGACGCGCGCGGCCGGCGTGGAAATCCTGCCGTTCGATGCGCCGAAAGCCTTGGCCTGAAAGATCGGCGCGGCGCGCCGGCACGCGCGGACGCGGGCGAACGCGCGTTCGCAACATGCGCCGCGTCCGCGCGTTGCGCGCGCACGTGCAGCAATCGCGTGACGCCGGTACGGCGCCGAGGCGGGCGCACGCGGCGCGGCATCTCGCGCGCTTACGATTTCCTAGCGCGCAAGCCTCATTGCCCGCGTGATCGCGGTTGAAGATCGCTCGCGGTAGCGGCACGCGCGCGGGGAACTGCCGAGGCGGTCGCAAGATCGCGCGCGCGGCGGGTGGCACTCTCGCCCGGCCTTCCCCACGCACCACGCCGGAGAACCGCCATGAAGCTCAAGACCCTCAGCCTGCTGTGCGCCGCCGCGCTGGCGCTGCCCGCGAGCGTTGCGTTCGCGCACGAGGCGCGCAGCGACGCTGTCGACACCACCGCCACCGCCGCCAAGGCCAATCCGTTCACCGCCACCGAAGTGGCGCGCTTCAACGAGCCGTGGGCGATGACGTTCCTGCCGAACGGCCGCCTGCTCGTCACCGAAAAACGCGGCGTGCTCAAGGTGCTGACCATCGGCGGCACCGCGCAGACCATCACCGGCGTGCCGGCGGTGGCCTACGGCGGCCAGGGCGGATTCGGCGACGTGATCCTGCATCCGCAGTTCGCGACCAACAATCTGGTCTACATCAGCTACGCCGAAAAAGGCACGACCAGCGGCACCGCCGGCGCCACGGTCGCGCGCGCCAAGCTCACCCTGACCAGCTCCGGCGGTTCGCTGAGCAATCTGCAGGTGCTGTGGCGCCAGCCCAAGGTCACCGGCAGCAACCACTACGGCCACCGCCTCGCGTTCGGGCCGGACCGCAAGCTGTGGATCACCTCCAGCGAGCGGCAGAAGTTCGATCCGGCGCAGGACCTCAATTCGCCGCTGGGCAAGGTCATCCGGCTCAACGACGACGGCAGCGTGCCGACCGACAACCCCTTCTACAACCAAGGCGGCGTCGCCGCGACGGTGTGGTCGTACGGCCATCGCAACCTGCTCGGCATCGCCTTCGATGCGCAGAACAAGCTGTGGATCCACGAGATGGGGCCGATGGGCGGCGACGAGCTCAACCTGATCGAGCGCGGCTCCAACTACGGCTGGCCGCTGGTGTCGCAAGGCGACCACTACGACGGCACGCCGATCCCGCGCCACAACACCCGCCCGGACCTCAATGCGCCGGAAGCGTGGTGGAACCCAGTGATCGCGCCGGCCGGTTTCGTGATCTATTCGGGTACGCGTTTCCCGAACTGGGCCGGCAGCGGGTTGATCGGCGGCCTGGCTTCGCAGGCGCTGGTGCGGGTCAAGTTCAACGGCAATACCGCGGCGGAAGCCGAGCGTTATCCGATGGGCAAGCGCATACGCGAGGTCGAGCAAGGGCCCAATGGCGACGTGTGGGTGCTGGAGGATGGGACGAATGCGCGGTTGTTGCGGCTCACGCCGCTTTGAATCAGGAGTGAGCGGGGAGGAGTGAGGAGCGAGCGTAAGCGGGCTTCGAATTGCCCCATCCAGAACGAAAAAAGCGGGCTTCGGCCCGCTTTTTTACTTGTCGCCCAGCCGTTCGAGATTCTGCTCACTCCTCACTCCTCTCCGCTCACTCCTGCTTCACTGCGCCGCACGCAGCGCCGGCTTGCGCGTCCCCAACGCCAACTGATAACGCTGCACCAAGGCTTCGACCTTGGCGATGTATTCCCGCGTCTCGCGATACGGCGGCACGCCGCGATAGCGCGTCACCGTGCCGATGCCGGCGTTGTACGCGGCCGTGGCCAAGGTCACATCGTTGTTGTAGCGCCGCATCAACGATTTGAGATGGCGCGCGCCGGCCTTGATCGATTCGTCCGAGGAGAACGGATCGCTGACGCCGTATTCCTTCGCGGTTTCCGGCATCAGCTGCATCACGCCCTGCGCGCCCTTGCTCGACACCGCCTTGGCGTCGAAGCCGCTTTCGGCGTGGGCGATCGCGCGCAGCCAGGCGTCGTCCAGGCCGTTGGCCTTGGCCGCGCTGCGGAACTGCACGGCGAACTTGTCCAGTTGCGGCTTGCCGACCTTGCCCAGGCCCGGATGCGCCGGTTCGCCTGGCGGCGTTTCCACGCTGAAGCCCATCACCCGCACCGAACCCGGCAGATTGCGCGTGCTGTAGACAGTTTTGCCGTCCTGCTGGCGTTCGTAGAGGTTGCCGTTGATGACGCCGAGCTCGCCCCACAGGTTCGGCAGCTTCACCGCGTTGTCGTCGAACTGCTTCGGCTCGCAGCGCGAACCGGGTTCGGGCGCGGTGGCGAGGCTGACGGTGCCGTCGCGCACGCAGCGGTACACGGTGCGCGCCTGCGCGGCGATGCTGGCCAGCGCCAGCAGCGCCACGGCGGCGGCCAGGCGCAGGACGGCGGTGCGGGCGGGCGCGGCGACGGTCATGGGGCGCGATTTTAGGGCCGCGCGCGCGGCGGCACAGCGCCGGAAGTCAGGGGGCGGGGGCGGCGTTCATTCAGGTAAAGACGCTGTGCACGCGCAGGCGCTGCGCAGCGGTCGCCGGCTGTGCTGTGCGAAGCGGCGAAGCGCCATAGGCCGGGCTGCCGCACGGTCCGCACCGCCCGCCATGCAAAAAGCGGGCGCAACGCGATCGACTCGCCCAACCGCGCCGCGCCCGAGTAAACCCGTTGCGGGCTTGGCGGCCCGACCGGTGCGTCCCGGCCGGTGTTGTCTGAGCGGCGCCGCCGGATCCGCACGGCGGCGGCGTTCTCAGAGCGGATTCAGCGCCGGGCCCGCCGCATCGCGCGCGGACCCGGCAGCGGCGGCCGGATCGACCGGCCGCCGCCTCGATCAGCCGCCGCCGTTGGCCGGCGGCGGGGCGGTGGCCGCGTCGGCCGGCGCGCTCGACGGTGTGGTCGACGCCGCCGGCGCGTCCGGCGTGGTTTCGCCCTTGCTCTTGCACGCGGCGAGCGACAACGCGCCGAGCACGATGGACGCATAGGCGGCAGTACGCAGATCGATCTTCATGGAAGCATGCACCTCGGGTTGGTTCGGCCGGCCTCGGGGTCGCGGCGCGGCCGTTGTGTGGCCACGGCCGCGGCTGCGGCGCGGTGCGGGGGAACACCGGGGGACCGCCGCAGCCGCGGCCGGCTGCTCGTGCCGCAGGGGAAGTGGACGGCACGGGCTGCACACTGCCGTCACCGCGATGAACGAAAGCGGTGTCGCGCCGGCCGCGGCTACGTTTGTTTAACCAACCTGCGTTGGCGCTGCGTTAGGCCGCGACCGAATCGCCGCGAAAAACGTGATCGCTTAATCGCTAATCGCCCAGCCACGCGCCGCGGCGCGGCTGAACGCAACAAAACGTTTACGAACCGGGCCGATTCGACGGCCCACGCTAAGGTCCGCGGCGGCCGTTGCGCGCTCATGCCCCACGCAACGGCGCACATGCCGCAGTGCGCATTGCAGTCGGCGCCGCGCTGGCACTAAGGTGGCCCGACTGCGGCCGCCCGCGCGCGCCGCCCGCCACGAGCGAGGGGAACCACGTTTTGAGCCAGCCGTCGAGCGAGCCGACTTCCGTCGGCGCATCCGCCGTTTCCGTCGCGTCCCCGTCCGGCTCCGAGCCCGGCCCCGACCACACCGTCCGCGCAGTCAGCCGCTGGCAGATCGTCGGCCTGTCCATCAACGACGTGATCGGCAGCGGCATCTACCTGCTGCCGGCCACCGCCGCCGCCCTGCTCGGCCCGGCCAGCCTGTGGGCGGTGTTGCTGGCCGGCTTCGCCGTGGCCTTGCTGGTGCTGTGCTACGCCCAGGCGGCGAGTTATTTCGACCAGCCCGGCGGCGGTTACCTGTATGCGCGCGAAGCCTTCGGCCCGTTCGCCGGTTTCGAAGTCGGCTGGATGCTGCTGGTCACGCGCATCTCCACCGCCGCCTCGCTCAGCAACGGCCTGGCCGAGGCGGTGGCGCTGTTCTGGCCGGCGGCGAAGGCCGGGCCGGCGCGGGTGTTCATCGTCGCCGGTTCGCTCGGGCTGCTGGTGCTCATCAACGTGCTCGGCGTGCGCACCGCCGCGCGCGCCGGCGTCGCCCTGGCGATCGGCAAGCTGGTGCCGCTGGTGCTGTTCGTGGCGATCGGCGCGTTCTACTTCGATCCTTCGCTGCTGCGCAGCGACGCGCCGCTGCCGATGGAAAATCTCGGCGAAGCCGCGCTGCTGCTGCTGTTCGCCTACGCCGGTTTCGAAAACCTGCCGGCGGCGGCGGGCGAATACCGCAATCCGCGCCGCGACGTGCCGTTCGCGCTGCTGACGATGATCGTCATCGTCACCATCGTGTACTTCACCGTGCAGCTGGTCGCGCTGGGGACCCTGCCCGGCATCGCCGCATCGTCCAGTCCGTTGGCCGAAGCCGCCGCGCACTTCAGCGGCACCGGCCTGGCGCTGGTGCTGACGGTCGGCGCGGCGATCTCGATCCTGGGCACCAACAGCAACACGGTGATGATGGGGCCGCGCTATCTGCTGGCGCTGTCGCGCGACGGCTACGGGCCGCGCGCGTTGGGCGCGATCCACCCGCGCTTCCACACGCCGGCGCGGGCGGTGCTGTTCCTCGGCGCGATCGCGCTGGTGCTGGCGCTGACCGGGTCGTTCCAGCAGCTGGCGCTGCTGTCGGTGGTCGCGCGCCTGTGCACCTACATCGGCACCGCGGTGTCGGTGCTGGTGCTGCAAAAGCGCCACCACGGCCGCGAAGGCGCGCTACACCTGCCCGGCGGGCCGCTGATTCCGGTCGCCGCGATCGTGCTGTCGCTGGGCCTGCTGGCCAGCGCCAGCGCGCAGAACCTGATCGCGGCGGCGATCGCGTTGCTGGTGGGTGCAGTGATCTACAAGTTGCGGCGCAAGCCGGAGGCGGGTGCGGCGGGTTGAGCGCTTCGATGCGGCGATGGCTCGTTGTAGGAGCGGCGCGAGCCGCGACCGCGACATCGCGCTTGCGTCGCAGGTTTGATGTCGCGGTCGCGGCTTGCGCCGCTCCTACAGGGGGCTGCGGCCGGCTTGACCTCAACTTTAGTTAAGGTCTTAGCCTGCCGGCTTTCCCAGCAGGATTGCGCTCATGGCTTCCCCTCTCCGCCTCGCGCTGATCTACGGCAGCGCGCGCGAAGGCCGTTTCTGCGATGTGGTCGGCGCCTGGGCGCAGCGCCGCGTCGCCCGCCACGGCGGCTTCGACACCGACCTGATCGACCCGCTCGACTGGCCGTTGTCGGGCCGCCCGAGCCGCGCCGACGAGGCGCAGCTGCAATCGCTGCGCCAGCGCCTGGATGCGGCCGATGCGTTCTTGATTGTCACGCCCGAGTACAACCACGGTTATCCGGCGCCGCTGAAGGCGTTGATCGATGCGTGCTACGAGCCGTGGCGGGCCAAGCCGGTGGCGTTCGTCAGCTATGGCGCCAGTTCCGGCGGGCTGCGCGCGATCGAGCAGTTGCGCCAGGTGTTCGGCGAGCTGCACGCGGCGACGTTGCGCGATTGCGTGTGCCTGGCGCACGCCTGGCGCCAGTTCGGGCCCGACGGCGAGTTGCGCGAGCCGCAGGCGGCGCATCAGGCGATGGAAGCCACGCTGGCGCGGTTGCGCTGGTGGGCGCTGGCCTTGCGCGATGCGCGCGAGGCGATGCCGTATGAGGCGGCGGCTTGAGGCGACGCAGCGAGGCTGCGATGCGGCGGAACGGACAGCTTCGGGCCTGAAACCCTCCCACCGTCGCAACCGTTCAGCGCAGCGGCGGCGCCGGCAGCGGCTTCGGTGCGCCTTCGGGCAGTTCCAGCATCTGCTGTTGCAGGTCGTACAGCGCTTCGGCGTCGCCCGGCTGCCACTCGCGCGCTTCGTTGCCGCGGAAGCGGCGGTGGAACGCGGCCAGCGCGGCGCCGGGATCGCGCAGGTCGTAGCCGATCAAACGCAGCGCCACCCACGGATCGAATCCCGCCGGCGGCGGCGCGAGCGAGGCGCGCGGCCACAGGCCGAAGCCGGCGTCGGCGAGGCGCTGCCACGGGAATCGCACGCTGGGGTCGGTCTTGCGGCCCGGCGCCAAATCGCCGTGGGCGAGGATCGCCTGGCGCGGCAGTCCCAGCCGTTTGCGCAGGTCCGCGAGCAAGCGCAGCAGGCTCTGGATCTGCGCCTCGGCGAACGGCTCGCTGCCGTCGTTGTCGAGCTCGATGCCGATCGAGGCCGAATTCAGATCCGACACATCGCCCCAACTGCCGGCGCCGGCGTGCCAGGCGCGCCGGTCCTCGGCGACCAGCTGATAGATGCGGCCGTCCTCGCCGATCAGGTAATGCGCGCTGACCTTGCCCTGCGAATTCGCCGTCTGCAAGGTGCGCAAGGCTTCGCCGACGCTGTCCATCTGGGTGTGGTGCAGCACGATCAGCTGCGCGCGGCGCTCGTTGAAATTCGGCGAGCCGCGCCATTGCGCCAGCGGATTGTGCGGCGGCGCGCTGGCGCAACCGGCGACGAGCAGCGCCAGCGCGATGGCGCACAGCGAAGGAAGGCGGCGAAGGTCCATGCGCTAGCCAACGGCGGAAAACCGCAGTGTAGGCCAAGCGCGCCGGCGCCGTTGCGCGCGGCCCGGCGCGCTTACAACTGTCACCCCGGCCGCATTCGGTGACGCAGTCGGCGCCGGCGGCGCGGGCGCGCGCCTACAGTGCCGGCGACGCGGGCGGTGCCCGCGTCGTCCGCCACCTCGGGAGGATCGCGCATGAAACGCAAATCGTATGGCTGGCTCGCCGCGTTCGCGCTGGCCGCGTTCGGCTTCGGCTTCGGCGTCCAGGCCGCTTCGTCGGCGCCGCCGGACAAAGCGCTGTGCAGCATCAAAGTCTGTCAGGACCGCTGCGGCGGCTTGCCGGGTTGGAGCCCGGGCAACGGCCAGCCGTGCCGTTGTTGCGACTGAACGCATCGGCCGTCGCCCCATGCGAACTGGATGGGGCGACGGCGCGGCGCCGGATCAGCAGCCGGTCGAGGCGCAGGGCGGGCCCGGGGTGCGCTGGCGCATGCTTTCGAACCCCTCGCGATTGACCCGCTGATCTTCGCGGCGCTGGCCGACGGTGCGGCACACTCGTTCGACGCGGTTGCTGCCGGTCGTGCGCACGCGCTCGCACACCACCTTCTCTTCTTCCTGACCGCTCGCGGCCAGCTCGATCCAGGCCAGATCGGCGTGGGCCTGTTCGCGGTTGGCCGGACTCAATTCCTCGTAACGCTGGCCTTCCAGCAACTTGGTCAAGCGCTCCTGGCGCAACAGCAACTCCTTGCGGGTATCGCCGTTCATCTGTCCATAGACGCCGCGCTTGGCCTCGACATCGCCACGGATCTGCTTCTGCTGCTCGAGCACGCTCGCGGCATCGAACGGCTTGGGCTCGCCGGACGCGGACGCGACCGCGCAGACGCCGGCCAGGATCAGGCCCGCCAGGCTCTTGCTCAACGTAAACAACGCTTTCGACTCGATCTTGCGCATGGTTCCCTTGCCTCGTCGATGGCGGCCGCGAACGCCGCAGGGTCGGGCCGCAGCGGCCCGCTCGCCTTCCATTGGGTGGTACCGGAACCGCGCGGGGATCGGCTTGCGGCGCGCTCCCCGACGCGACCGGAGCACCGATCCTAGAGAGACGGCGGGCACAATTCCATAGACTTTCGACCTAGGCGACCTGTCAAAACCTTACCGACTCGAGCGCTGGACCCGGGCCGGAGCGACCGGCCCGCGCAGCGCGGGCCGGCCGTGCGCCCTGGCTCAGGGCTTGAGCCAGTTGTTCGACACCGCGATCATCGACAGCAGCTTGACGCTGTCGCCGTAGTAATCGCTGGTGCCGCCGTTGGCCAGGTAGGTCCACAGCTTGTCGAGCCAGGCCTGGTCGGTATCGACCGTGGCGGCGACCGCGAACGGCGCGGTGAAGAAGGTGCTGTTGTAGTTCTCGGTCACCGTGCCGTCGAGCTTGTAGCCGCTGCGGATGTTGTTGGCGTTGTTGCCGGCCTTGCCCTTGATCCACTGGCTGAGCTTGCGCGCGGCGTTGCGCGAACGGCTGTCGCCGCTGACCGCCGCGTCGATGCCGATGCGCCACGGCACCCGCCCGGCGTTCCACGAATACGCGCCGTCGTATTCGGATTCCAGGAAATTCGCCGGCGCCGGCTTGGCCGTGGTGTTGGTGTTGACGATGAAGTCCGGCAGCAGGCCGGTGTTCGGCGCGTAGCTGCTCTGCATCTTGCCGATCAGGGTCTGGTGGGCGTCGAGCACGCCGGTCCAGTAGCTGTCGCCGAGCTTGCTGGCGAAGCCGCGGAAATGGCCGAGCATCCAGTCCGAGCTGCGGGTGGAGTTGTAGTAGTTCGGCTCGCTGCTGCTGACCCAGTCGCCGAGGGTGACCAGCTTGGTGTTGGCGTTGACGTTGCTGCTGCGGATCGCGGCGATGACCTTGCGCGCTTCGGACAGGTAATTGATCGAGCCGGCCGAGCCCCATTGCAGGTCGGCGAGCAGCAGCGCGTAGGCGATGTCGAGGTCGCCGTCGGTGGCCGAATCGGGGCCGGCGACGTTCTTGCAGTTGGCGTCCTGCGCCCACGCCAGCAACGCCGGATTGCCGCTGCTGGGATGGCCGCGGTTGTAGCGGTGCAGGCCGTCGAACAGCGCCTGCGCGTCGGGATCGCTGCCGGCCATCATCACCGTGATCAGCATGCCGTAGCCCTGCCCTTCGGACACCACGTACGCGGTGTCGGTGCTGGCCTTGACCCGGTATTCGCCGGCCTTGCAGCCGGCGACCAGATAGCGCTGCTTCCAGGCGCGATAGAACGACGCGGTGGACTGATCGGCGGCGGCGCGGCCGACGCTGGGGCTCAGGGTGCCGCTGACATAGCTCTGGCGATGGCTGCCGAAGGGATAGTTCGGCGCGGCCTGCGCGGCGAGCGAAGCGCCGAGCGCGGCGGCGGTGGCCAATACCAGCGCCAGGGTGTGCAAGCCGCGGCGCGGCCGGGCGGAAGCGTTGTGCATGGGATATCTCCGCTAGAGAGGGTCGGTGGGCGACCGCGCAGGCGGCGGCGCGCACGGGCGCGCAGCGCCCGCGCCGCGGCAGCGGCGGGAGGAGGGGAACGCAGGCAGCGGATGCATCGCGGCGCGCGCGGTCGTGGTCGACCGCGACGACGCGCATGCTTCGGCGCCGCGGGCGCAAGCAGGCTAGCGCGCGCGGTCACGCCAAAGCGCGACCGCCGTCAACGCCCGCATGAACATGCCTGCGCGGGTTCGCAGATCGACTTTGGTCGTACCGCGGCGCTTGCGCGGCGTCGCGGTATACGGGTGTCGGCGGCGACGGTTCGCACGCGCCGGTGCGCGCGGGCGTCGCCTTGGGACGCGAATCGGGACCGGCGAGCGCGCCGGCGCGGCTCGAATTCGCAGCCCGCGCCTACAGGTAACTCAACCAGCGATCGCGCCGGCGCCGCTTGACCCCGGCGAACCAGCGCGACAGCGGGTACAGCAGCGCCAGCACCAGCAGCCACACCGCATACACCGCGCCGAGGCTCACGCCCCAGCCGGCTTCGGTCAAACGCTGCGGGCGCTCGAGGAAGCCGATGAAGGCCGCCGCCGGCACGCCGCTGGCGACGCCCGCGATCAGGGCCAGACCGTGCACGAAGTAGATGTGCAGCAGATAGGTGAACAACGGCGTGCGGCCGTACGCCAGCAACACCGCGCGCAACGGTCCGCGCAAGCGCTCCAGCGCCAGGCCCAGCAGCAGCGCCGTGCCCAGCGTGACCAGCGCGTACTGCAACGAAGGCGGGTACTTGCTGACGTTGAAGAACGACGCGGCATCGAGCCAGGGATCGGCCATCCTCCGCCACGCGCGCGGGTCGCCGAGGCCGCACAGGCGCAAGCCGACGTACGCCGCCAACGCAAACGTCGCGAGCGCGGCGAGCGCGCGCCGGCGCCGCGCCGGCGGCCAGGCGAACACCGGCCCGAGGCCGTAGCCGAGCAGCATCAGGCCGATCCACGGCACCGCCGGATACGCGACGAATCCGGGCACGCCGGCGACGACGCCGGGACGCAGCAAGATGGTCCACAGCGGCGCCCACGGCGATGCCGCCGGCGGCGCGAAACCCGCCAACGCGGCATGCCCGGCGACGATGGCCGCGCCCAGCAGCAACACCGCCGAACGCGGCAGCCACAGCAGCGCCGCCAGCGCGACCATGCCCAGGCCGATCGCCCAGATCACCTGCAGGAACAGGAACGGCCACTGGAAATTGAAGCCGAACACGATCACCGTCAGTTCCAGCGCGATCAGCCACAGGCCGCGGGTCAGCGCCAGCCGCGCGACGCGCGCGCGGGCGACGCCGGACGCCAGTTGCAGATAAATCGAGGCCCCGGCCAGGAACACGAAGGTCGGCGCGCACAGATGGGTGATCCAGCGCGTGGCGAACAGCAGCGGCGTGGTGCGGTCGAGATCGAGCGGGTCGAACGCGAACGCGTCGCTGTGGAAATAGTCGCGGACGTGATCGAGCACCATCAGCGCGATCACCCAACCGCGCAACACGTCGATCAGGTCCAGGCGCGTCGCGCCCGAGCGGGTCAGGCCGGCGTCGGCCGCCGCGGGCGCGAAGGCCGCGCCAGCGGGTACGGCAGTATCTACCTCGGCAGGATCGGCTGCCGCGTTGCCCCCAGGCTGCGCCATGCTCGGTTCCCCAAACGGCGCCGGCAGCGGCGCGCGCCGAGTATAGCGCGCGCCGCCGCGGCCTCGCGGCCGCCGGTTTTCGCTTGAATAACGCCGCTTATTCCTTGCGCACCGCGTGTCCGCCGAACTCGTTGCGCATCGCCGCGAGCAGCTTGTCGGCGAAGGAATCCTTCTCGCGCGAACGCAGGCGCTCCATCAGCGACGCGGTAATTACCGGCGCGGACACGTCCAGATCGATGGCTTCGGCCACGGTCCAGCGGCCTTCGCCGGAATCCTCGACGTACGGCGCGATGCCCTGCAGCGTCGGATTCTTGGCCAGCGCGTCGGCGCTGAGGTCGAGCAGCCACGAACGCACCACGCTGCCGTGGCGCCAGATCTGCGCGATCTGCTCCAGGTCCAGGCCGAACTCGGCCTTGCGCCCAAGAATCGCGAAGCCCTCGGCGTAGGCCTGCATCATTCCGTACTCGATGCCGTTGTGGATCATCTTGGTGAAATGGCCCGCGCCGCTCGGCCCGACCCGGCCCCAGCCGCGATCGGCCGCCGGCGCCAGGGTTTCGAAGATCGGCCGCAGGCGTTCGACCGCGGCCTCGTCGCCGCCGATCATCAGGCTGTAGCCCTCCTGCAAGCCCCACACGCCGCCGCTGGTGCCCGAATCGACGTAATGCAGGCCGTGCGCGCGCAGTTCTTCGGCGCGGCGCACGGTGTCCTTGTAGTTGGAATTGCCGCCGTCTATGACCGTGTCGCCCGCCGCGAGCAGCGGCTGCAATTCGGCCAGGGTCGCGTCGACCGCGCCGGCCGGCACCATCAGCCACACCGCGCGCGGCGCGGGCAAGGCCGCGACCAACTCCGCCAGCGTCGCCGCCGTGCCGATGCCGCGCGCCGCGGCCTGCTCGCGCGCCGCGGCGCCGGGGTCGACGCCCGTGACCTTGTGACCGCCGCGCACCAAGCGCTCGGCCATATTCGCGCCCATGCGGCCGAGTCCGACCATGCCCAGTTCCATACCGTCTCCCGATGTTTCGTATGAGGTTCGCGTGTCGCTGCGGGAACGCCGCCGTGCGGTGGCCCGCGAGGCCGCTGATCTTCCCGTCAGGCCGGGTAAGGATGTGTGATCGCATGCGCCGAAACCAATGCCCGCGCGAGGCGGCCCAACCGACGGTGCCCCGCGCCGAGCCCACCGCTGCGCGGTGCGGCGACGAATGCGCGCGAGCGCAGCAACGCTGCGTTGCGCGCGCTCAGGCTTGCGGCGAGCGGTTGCGGCGCGCCGCGCGGCGCCGGTGCAGCGCATGCACGGCGAGCGGCAGACAGGCCAGAACGAACAGCAACGCGTCGCAGTAGACGAAGCCCATGTCGAAGTCCGGCGACCCGCTGGTCGCCTGCTCCGCCAGCAAGATCGCGCCGAACACCGGCCCGGATACCGCGAGGCAGGTGTGGCTCCAGGCCACGCGCGCGCTGCGGTAGGCGCCGAACGGCGCCATGACCACGAACGCCAGAAGATGCAACGCGGCCCAGACCAGGATCAGGCCGGTCAGCACGAAGCAGGCCATCTCGGCGTCGCCGGAGGAGGCGCAGGCCGGCGCTGCAACACCCGCCCAAACTACGCCTGCCGCCAGGCTCCCGACCGTCCTTTCCATCCGCCCCTCCCGCGCCGACAGCGCCAGAGTGAGCCTGCCCCGAGCGCGGCGCAAGCGCCGCTCAGCGCCCGATCTGCTTGCGCATCTCCATCGCCTCGAACACCGCGATCGCCGGCGCCGCCGGCTGGTCGTTGGGGATGTCGTGCGAACTGTCGGCGATGGTCACCCGCTTGGCGTAGCGCGAGGTGCCGATCAAGGCCATGTGGGTCTGCTCGCGCGCGGCCAGCAAGGCCTTGAGGTCGTCGGCCGGCGCGCCCGCGTAGGGCTGCTCGGCGCTGAGCACGATCACCGGCTTGCCGTCGTGGCGCTCGCTCTTGGCCACCGCGCTGCCGTACATCGACAAGCGGTCCTGCGAGCCGGAAATCACCGTCTCCCAGAACGCCGGCTTGGAGCGCCAGGCGCGGATCGAGGCGTTGAGTTTGTCGCTGTAGTTCGGGTTCGGCGGGCGCAGGCAGTTCTTCAGCTCCGACGGCGGCCGCGCCGCCGCCAGCCGGCCGTCGCGCGCGCCCTGCTCGCAGCCGCGGTACATCGCCAGCATGCGCGGCGCCATCTCGGCTTCGGTCTTGGCGTAGGAGGCGGAGAATTCGCCGACGTTCTGCTCCGGCGGGTCGACCAGCACCAGCGCCGCGACCTGCTTGGGATAGAGCTCGTCGTAACGGCGCACCAGCTGGCTGCCGTAGGAATGGCCGACCAGGATCAGCGGGGTATCGAGGTCGGCCGCATCGATCAGCGCGCGCAGGTCGGCGACGTCGGCCTTGAGGTCGCGCGGCAACGGCCCGCCGTCGCTGAAACCCAGGCCGGCGCGGTCGTAGGCGCAGACCCGGTTGCGCTGGGCGATCTGCGGCTGGGCCTTGGCCCAGGCCAGCGAGTCGGAGCCGAAGCCGGATTCCAGCAACACCGTCGGCGAGCCTTCGCCGCTGCAGCGCAGGTTGAGCTTGCGCCCGCCGCCGATGTCGATGCGCTCGCCGGGTTCGGCGTAGACATCCAGGGCGGTGTCCGCCGGCGGCCGCGGCTTGGCCCGCGCCGCGGGCTTGGCCGGCGCGCCGACGGCGCCGGCCGCGAACGCCATCAAGGCTGCCGCCATCGCCGCGCTGGTGGTATGCCTGAGTGTTCCGCGTGCCGCGTGCATCGCCGCCCCGCCCGATCAATGAAGCCGCGATGGTAAGCAAGACCGGAGCGGTTCCCGGCGTCCCCCGGCACGCGCAAGACAGACTCGATTCAGTTCCGCTGCACCGCGGCACGGCCGTCCGCAAGCGAATGGCGGACGCCGTGTCGATTTCGGCCGCCGCGGTTCGTCGCCATGACAGAAGCGGCCGAAACGGCGCCGCTTCCCCTCAAACCGAACACTTCTCAGGAGAACCGCCATGCGCTTCATGATGCTGATGATCCCCCAGGGCTACGAATCGGCCGCGCCGGGCACCCTGCCCAGCGCCGAGCAGGTGGTGGCGATGATGGCCTACAACCATTCCCTGCAAGCGGCCGGCGTGCTGCGCGCGCTCGACGGCCTGCACCCGCCGTCGATGGGCGCGCGGGTCAGTTTCCGCGGCGGCCGGCCGAGCGTGACCGACGGCCCGTTCCCGGAGGCCAAGGAAGTGCTCGGCGGCTACTGGGTCATCGAGGTCGCTTCGCGCGAGGAAGCGGTCGAATGGGCCAAGCGTTGCCCGGGCGCGGACAACGAGACCATCGAAGTGCGGCAGATGATGGACGTCGAGGATTTTCCCGAGGACGTGAAGAAGGCGGTCGAAGGGTTCGAGGCGCCGCAGCAGGCCTGAGGGCTTCCTGTAGGAGCGGCGCGAGCCGCGACTGCGACAACGCAACCTTTGCGCAAGTTTCGCCGTAGTTGCGTTGTCGCGGTCGCGGCTCGCGCCGCTCCTACAGGGGGATCGCGAACTTACGCGATCTCGCGGCCGGCGCTGGCTTGCCACACCTCGTACCACTCCTGCGCCGACAACCGGATCGCCAACGCGTCGACCGCGTCGCGCAGGCCTTGTTCGCGGCCGCTGCCGGTGATCGGCCACGGCCGCGACGGGTGCCGCAGCAGCCAGGCGTAGGCCATCGTCGCCACCGACGCGCCGCCGTGGCGGCGGCCGAGGTCTTCCAGCACCGCGCGCACGCGCTGCCCGCGTTCGTCGCCGCCGCCGAACAAACGCCCGCCGGCCAGCGGCGACCACAGCATCGGCCGCATCCGCAACGCCTGGCATTGCTCCAGGGTGCCGTCGTCCAGCGGCGCCAGGTGCAGCGGCGAGAGTTCGACCTGATGGGTCGCCAGCGGATGCCGCGCCTGCAGCAAAGCCAGCTGCGCCGGGGTGTGGTTGGACACGCCTGCGTGCAGCAGTTTGCCGGCGGCCTTGAGCTCGGCGAAGGTCGCGGCGAGTTCGTCGGCGTCCATCAGCAGGTCGGGGCGATGGATCAGCAGCACATCGAGGTAATCGGTGCGCAGCGCGCGCAGGGAGTTGTCGACGCTGGCCAGCACGTGCGCGCGCGAGGTGTCGTAGGACTTGATCGCATGCGCGGGACGCTGCGCCGAGGTCAGCTTGATCCCGCACTTGCTGATGAGCTTGATGCGCTGGCGCAATGCCGGCTGCAGGGCCAGGGCTTCGCCGAACAGGCCTTCGACCGAATAGTCGCCGTAGATGTCGGCGTGGTCGAAGCTGTCGATGCCCAGGTCCAGCGCCTGGCCGATCCAGCGCAGGCGCTGGCCGGGATCGAGCTTCCATTCGGCCATGCGCCAGCAACCGGCGACGATGGGTGACAGGTTCAGCGGTTCGGCAGCGCTCATGGGGACGAGGAAGGCGTGGGGAACCGCCAGTCTATCCGCGGCGGACGGCGATGGGTTCGCCGCAGCCGCGACGACGGCCGCGCACCGCGCAAGTCGCGGCGGCGGATCAGGCGCTGTCGGTCAACTCGTCGATGCGCGCATACAAGGCGTCGAAATGCGCCTCCAGCGCCGGATGCGCGCCGCGCACGCCGGCGACCACCTGCGCGGTCCAGTCGAAATAATCGCGCTTGCGCTGGCGCGGCCACGCCGGCGGCGCGTCGAGCAGGTCGCTCAGGTTGCAGATCTTGTCGGCCAGCTTGACCAGCTTGGCCTCGGCCGAGAGGTGCGGCGCGTGCTCGATCTGCAAACGCTTGCGCTCGGCCTTGGGCAGGGCCTTGTCGTCGGTGACCTCGCGCACCACCGCGGCGATGCGCGCGCCGAACGCCAGTTCGATTTCCTCGAATGTGGTCGCGGTGTCCTCGACGGTGTCGTGCAGCAAGGCCGCGCACAGCACCACCGGGTCGGCGATGCCGCCGAAGTTGGCCAGGGTGTCGGCCAGCGCCAGCGGGTGGTTGATGTAGGGGCTGCGCTCGGCGTCGAGCCGGCGCTGGCGGCGGTGGCGTTGCGCGGCGAAGGCCGCGGCGCGAAGGACGAGTCCGTGTTCGCTGTGCATGCGTGCTCCTGCGTGGTCGCCCAGCCGCCGGCGCCGCGCAGCCGGGGGCTGGGCGACGCGATCGGTCCGGGAAGTGTGCGGCGATGCGCCGCGGGACGCGGCCGTTGCGGCCGCGTCGCCATTGTAGCGCGGGCTCAGGCCGGCAGCGCGGCCATCGCCTCGATTTCGAACAGCATGCCGTCCAGCGCCAGCCGCGGCACCGGAATCAGGGTGCAGGTCGGCCGGTGATCGGCGCCGAACGCGGCGGCGAGCTCTTCGCCGAACACCGCCAGCCGCGCGTGGCTGTGGTCGACGATCAACACGGTCAGCTTGACCACGTCGCGCGGCGCGGCGCCGCCGGCGGCCAACGCGATGCCGAGGTTGGCGAAGGCCTGCCGCACCTGCGCGCGGAAGTCCGCGGCCAGCGCGCCGTCGGCGGTTTCGCCGCCCTGCCCGGCCACCAGCACCCAGCGCGCGCCGGCGGCGACGCGGGCGAGGTGCGAATAGCCGTTGGGCGCGGGGTCGTAGAGGCCGGCGGGGTTGTCCAGGGTGAAGACCGAAGCGTGCATCGCGAATCCTGTGCGGGGGAGTTATCGGGACGACGATGCAGCATCCGCGGTTGTGACGTCGACGGGCTTATGCCGCGTCGGCTTGTCCGCTCGCGAGCGCGAAGCCTTCGTCGAGCCAACCGGTCACGCCGCCCGCCATCAGCTTCACCGGCCGCTCCAGCTCGGCCAGCCGCAGCGCCGCGCGCGCCGCACCGTTGCAGTGCGGGCCGGCGCAATACACCACGAACAAGGTCTGCGGCGGATACGCCGCCAGCTGCGAGGCGATCAGCTTGCGGTGCGGAATATTGACCGCGCCGGGCACGTGGCCGGCGGCGAACTGCTCCGGGCCGCGCGCATCGACCAGGACGAAGCCGGGCTCGCCCGCGGCCAGCGGCGCGCGACAGCGACTGCGTTACCATCGCGCTGCATACCGACGCGCTGCATACCGACGCGCTGCATACCGACGCGCTGCGTCTCAAGGACCGGGACCCGCATGGCCAAACCGCCGCCCATTCGCCCGCTGACCGCGCGCTGCGTCGTCGACATCGACGGCCAGGACGACCTGATCGCGTTCGCCATCGGCCCCGACCACGCCGTCTACGCGTTGCAGGCGCTCGGCCCGCACGGGCCCGGGCGGCCGCCGCCGGCGTACCGCGTGCGCGCGTGGCTCGACGGCCAGTGCACGCTCGATACCCGCATCCAAAGCCCGTCCTGTTTGCTCTACGCCTTGCAGCCGCTCGGCGCGGAGCTGCTGTTCGTCGGCGTGCCGCTCGGCGTTTCCCGACACGAAGCGCGCAACGGCCGGGTGTACTCGCGCGAAGGCCTGCCGTTGCGCGAACTGCGTCTGGGCGACAGCATCGAACATGTCCAGACCACGCTCCAGGGCGCGATCTGGACCGCATATTTCGACGAAGGCGTATTCGGCGACGACCCGGTCTCGCAACACGGGCTCGCCGCCTGGAACGCGGACGGCGAGTGCGTCTATCGCTTCCACCCCGATCTGGCCGGGCTCGACCACATCTGCGACTGCTACGCGCTCAACGTCGCCGACGACCGCGAAACCTGGCTGTATTACTACACCGCTTTCCCGCTGGTGCTGCTGCGCGGACGCCGGGTGGCGCGCTACTGGAACGTGCCGGTCTCAGGCGCACACGCCTTCGCCGCGCGCGGCGAGCACGCGCTGTTCACCGGCGGCTACCGCGAGCACGACACGTTGACGTTGCTGCGGCTGGACGACGCTGCGCAGTGCGCGACGCTCGCCCGTTTCCAGGCCTGCGACGACGACGGCACGCCGCTGCCCGCCGAGCGTTTCCACGGCCGCGCCGACACCCTGTATTTCCTGTGCGAACGCCGCATCTGGGCGATCGATCTGAATCACGCGCTCGCCGCGCTGCGCTGAGCGCGCCCGCTCACTTCGCTGCGGCGGCCTTGCGCTGCTCGATCTGCCGCTGCAAGCCGCGTTCGAACTCAGCGCCCTGCGCGAGCTGCCGGTCGATCTCGCCGATCGACAGCCAACGCCCCTGCGTAAAGACGCCGGCGACCTTGCCGGTGTTGTGGATGTCGGCGAGCGGATCGGCGTCGAGCAGCACCAGATTGGCGCGCTCGCCCTCGCGCGCCGCGCCGCTGCCGGCCTGCGGGTCGAACAGGCGGTGGGCGTTGAGCGAAGCCGCGCGCAGCACCTCCAGCGGCTTCAAGCCGATCTCGCGCAGCTCGATCATTTCCTGCTGCACCGACACCCCGAACGCCAGCCCCGGCAGCGCCGCGTCGGTGCCGACGGTCAGCGGCACCTTGCGCTTCCACAGCGCGCGGGTCAGCACGCGGGCGAAGTCGTAACCGGCGGAGAACGTGTCGGCGCCTTCCTGGTCGCGGAAGGCCTGGCTCAGGTAGCGGTTGCCCGGCGCCGCCCAGTCGCGCCGGGTCACCGGGTCGACCGTGTCGTTCCAGCCGTGCGGGACCGCCGGCACTTCGCGCTGCACGTACATGCCGACGATGGTTTTCAGCGTCACCAGGGTCGGCGTCACCGACATGCCGCTGTCGGCCACCGCCTGCGCCAGCGCCTCGATGTCGGCCGGCGCCAGATCGCTGCCGATGCGGCCGTAGCGCGCCAGTTCCTCGCTGTGGGCGATGTTGGTCATCGGATGGGCGAAGGCGAAGGCGCGGTCGGCGCAGCTGGCGCAGCCCAGTTCCGGCAGATGGCCGGTGGTGATGTAGCCCTGGCGCTTGGCTTCCTCGACGATGGCGAGGTAGGTCTCGCGGTTGAGGAACTGATACGGCTTGATGAAGTCGTAGCCGCGCTGCTTGGCGCGCTGCACCGCGGCGATGCCGTCGGCCGCGGTGGTCGGCGCTTCGGGCTTGGACGCCGGCACCGGCTGGCCGTCGGGCCGCACCGCCACCGCCGCGCGCGGGCCGTTGATGAGCTTGCCGACGTAGAGCTTGGGGCCGGGCTCGCGGCCGGCGTCGATCTCGCCGCGCAGGCGCAGCAGGTCGTCGTCGCTGCCGACGCTGCCGCCGAGGTTGGCCGCGCCGGTCACGCCGGCCTTGAGCAGGCTCAGCATCACGTAGCGGTCGTACCGATGGTCCGCGCCGAGGTCCAGGCCGCTGATCGCCGGGTCCTTGCTGGCGCGGATCCCGCCTTCGGTGGCCAGGTGCACGTGCGCGTCGACGAAGCCCGGGAGCAGGTACTTGCCGCGACCGTCCACCACCGTCGCATCGCCGACCCGCAGCTTGCCGCCGGCGGCGGCGATGCGGCGGATCCGGCCGTCTTCGATCAGCACGTCGCGATGGCTCAGCACCTCGTCGGTGTCGAGCGGAATCACCGCGACATCGCGCACCCAGTAGCGCGGCGCCGCCTGCGCGGCGACTTGCGCGGACGCCGGCGCGGCGATGCTCAGGGCCAGGCCCAGGACGAGGAAGCGGACGTTCATGCGGTTCTCCTGCCAGTGGTTGCGATCATAACGGCGCGCGGCCTTCGCCGGCCTCCGATCGCAGACCGACGGCATGGGCAGATGCGCCGCGCCGCGCTATGGTTGAAACGCGCCCCACACGGGCGCGTTTTTTTCGCGGCAAGGACGACACAAGGATGAAACAGAAGATCGTGGTTTTCACCGGCGCCGGAGTCAGCGCCGAAAGCGGACTCAAGACGTTCCGCGACATGGGCGGGCTGTGGCACGAGCACCGGCTCGAGGACGTAGCCTCGCCGGACGGCTGGCGCCGCGACCCGGCCACCGTGCTGCGCTTCTACAACGAGCGCCGCATCGGCGTGCTCGCGGCCAGCCCCAATGCCGCGCACGAGGCCATCGCCCGGCTCGAGGACAAGTACGAGGTGACCATCGTCACCCAGAACATCGACGACCTGCACGAGCGCGCCGGTTCGACCCGGGTGCTGCACGTGCACGGCGAAATCCTCAAGGCGCGCAGCACCGCCGACGAGTCGCGCATCTATCCGATGCGCAGCCCGCTGATCGAACTGGGCGACCTATGCGAGTTGGGCAGCCAGCTGCGCCCGGACGTGGTCTGGTTCGGCGAGAACGTGCGTCACCTCAGCGAATCGGCGCAGCACTTCGCGCAAGCCGACAAGGTGCTGGCGATCGGCACCTCGCTGACCGTGTGGCCGGCCGCGGGACTGGTCGACTACGCCCCGGCCGAGGCCGAGCGCGTGTTCGTCTCGCCGGACCTGCAGGACGTGCCGGACGACTACCGCTTCCTGCGCGGGACCGCGGTGGAGACGGTGCCTGGGTTGGTCGACGAGTGGTTGGCGCAGGCTTGAAACCGGCCGGCCACGGGCGCGGCGGCGCAGTCGCCGCCGCGCTTTGCTGAGCGGTCGGCTCGCCGAGCGATCGGTACGCAGCGCCCGGGCTTGAGGTATCGCCCACGAAACATACGCAAGCGTGTGGACAGCCCCTGAGCCCGCTCCTAGACTCGCCCCATGCGCCTGTCCCTCACCGCCGAACGCCGCATCGACGCGCCGCCCGAGGCGGTGTTCGCCTTGGCCCTGGACAGCGAGCGCTTCCCGGCCCTGTTCCCCGGCTACGGCCCGATTCCCGCGCTCAAGCGCATCACCCCGCTGGCGCCGCCGGCGGTCGGCGCGCTGCGTTCGCTGGAAAACAGCGACGGCTCCAAGTTGATGGAGCGCATCACCGAGCTGGAGGCGCCGCGCCTGCACGCCTACACCCTCAGCGGCCTGCGCGCGCCGCTGGCGTGGCTGGCGCGCGAGGGCCACGCGCGCTGGGACTTCGAAGCCGACAGGAACGAAGGCGCCGACGCCACCCGGGTGCGCTGGCGCTACGAATTCGAACTGACCTCGCCGTTGGCGTGGCCGCTGGCCGCGCCGTTGCTGCGCGGCTGCATGCGCGCGGCGATGGCGCGTTGCCTGGAACGCATGGCGCAGGCGCTGGAAGGCGCCTGGCGCACGGAGCGGCGCTGATGGAAGAGTGGATCCTGCTGGCGCTGGCGCCGGTGTTCCTGGCCCTGATCGGTTGGGAGGCGTGGTATTGGCGCAAGCGCCGTCCCGGCCAGTACAGCCTGCGCGACACGCTGTCGAACGCGGCGCTGGCGCTGATGCATCAGGCCAGCGACGCGGTCGCGTGGCTGATCGTGATCGGCCTGTATTACGCGGTCTACGCCCATCGTTTGTTCGAGCTGCCGGCGTCGGTCTGGACCATCGCCGCCTTGTTCGTCGCCCAGGATTTCTTCTACTACTGGTTCCATCGCGCCAGCCACCGCATCCGCTGGCTGTGGGCCTCGCACGTCACCCATCATTCCTCGGAACGCCTGAACCTCTCGACCGCGTTCCGCCAGAGCCTGACCTACCCGATCTCGGGCATGTGGGTGTTCTGGTTGCCGCTGGCCTGGATCGGCTTCGAGCCCAAGCACATCGTCGCGGTGGTGGCGATCAATCTCGCGTTCCAGTTCTTCGTCCACACCGAGGCGGTCGGCAAGCTCGGCTGGCTCGAGAAAGTGTTCAACACGCCCTCGCACCACCGCGTGCACCACGCGCGCAATCCGCAGTACATCGACCGCAACTACGCCGGCGTGCTGATCGTCTGGGACAAGCTGTTCGGCACTTATGTCGAAGAGGACGCGGCCACGCCGTGCGAGTACGGCATCGTCGGCCAGATCCGCAGCCACAATCCGATCAAGCTGACCTTCCACGAATGGATCGCGATGTTCGCCGACGCCTGGCGCGCGCGCGGGCTGCGCGGCGCGTTGGGGCAGCTGTTCGGGCCGCCGGAGCGGTCGCTGGCGCATCTGCGCGGCGCCGGCGGCGAAGACGCGGCCGCGCCCTGAGCGTCCCATGACGGCGGACAGCGCCAGCGTCGCGATGTTCCTGGCGGCCGTTCAGGACTGCCGGGAGCGCTTGCGGCGGCTGCACGGCCGCTACCTCGCGGCGGGCGCGAGCCGGGTCGACCCGGTGCTCAGCCTCAGCGGGCGTCCCTTCACCGTGCACGAAGGCGAGTCCAGCACCGAGTACGACGGCTGCCTCACCCTCGGTCTGGTGGTGCGCAACGCCGAGGGCCGCGAATTCGATCTGGAAGTCGATCTGCTATGGACCGACCCGACCTGGCGCATCGACACCTCGGCCCGCGCGGACGAGGACGACGGCGGACACAGGCCCGTGCGCGAGCTGCCGCAGCGCAACGCCGCCGATCTGCCGTCGTGCCTCGAACAACTGCGCGCCGCGGTCGACGATCTGGCCGTGTTCGAGGATTGGGTGTTGGCGAAGTAGGACCGCCGGCGCGCCGCTATTTCGGCTGCAATCCGAAATACGCGTAAGCCGCCGACACCGCCAGCCCCAGCCAGGCCTGTCCGTGCGTGGTCAGCACCGGCAGCGCCGCCGGGTGGTACAGGCCGACCAGGAACGCGGTCAGGCCGGTGCCGATCCAGACCAGGACGAAGAACACCGACACGATCGTCAGCGTGCGGATCGCGCCGGTGGACGCATCGCTGTCGAGCACGCGCGCGCCCGGCGCTTCGCCGGGCTTGGACAGGGCCAGTTCGGCGATCACCAGCGCCGACACCAGCCCGCCGATCACCGACAAGGCCTGGGCCATGCCGTCGTTGAAGTGGGTCGCCGCGTATTCGGTGCAACCGGTCTTGCCCACGCACAGCGCCACCCGTACCGCGAGGCTGATCAGGTGCACGTAGATCCCTAGCAGGATCAACGAAATCACACCGCCGAAAACCTTTTTCATCGTCCACCTCGCAGTCGTAGCGGCGGCTTGCCTGTCGCGGCGCCGCGCGCGGCCGGCGGCGGCGCGCGGTGCGGCGCGATCGGCGGAGCGTTCGCCCCTGCCTGCGCTCCGCCTGACTATGCGAACGAAGCGCCGCGGCCGCGCAGGACACGCGCGTCGCGGTCCGGTTCCGACCGAGGCATCAGTCCTGGGTTTCGCCCGACAGCGGCGTGGCCCGCATCGACGCGCGGCGCTCGAACCCGTCGAACCACGCGCTGAGCCGCGGCCGGCCGGCGCGGAAGTCGGGCAACTCGCGGAACGCCAGCCAGCCCAGCGCGGTGGCGACCGCGATATGGCCCAGGTGCACCGGCGCATCGACGTCCAGCTCGCGTTCCAGCCAGTCGTAGCTTTCCAGCAGCTTCTGGGTATAGCCCTCGCGCAGCGCCTCGTAGCGCAACGCCTCCGGGCGGCGCACGGTTTCCCAGCGCACCTTGATCCCGCTGTCGGCCAGGCCCTGCGCCACCGCCTGAAGGCGCAGCACGTGCCAGCGCGCTTCGCCGTGCGCGGGAATCAGCGGCGCGCGCTCGTGCAAGGTGTCGAGGTAGGCGCAGATGATGTCGGAGTCGAACAGCGGCGGCAGGCCCGGACGCAGCAGCACCGGCACCTTGCCGAGCGGGTTTTCGGCATAGACGGCTTCGTTGCGCAGGGTCGGGCTGGTCTCGTGGTGGATCACTTCGATGCGCTCGCCCAGGCCCGCTTCCAGGGCGAACACCAGGGCTTTGCGGGCGAACGGCGAGTGGGTCTGGTACAGCAGGCGCATGCGGGCGTCCTTCGCGATGGGTCGGGGGCGGCTTTGAGCACAGGCGCACAGGCTAACGGCGCGGCTGCGCGTTTTCGCCGCGTCCGCGCCGGGGCGCGCGCGGTTTTCCGGCGCGCGCGCGCCGCATCGCGCGCGCCGGCGCCGCGCACGCGGCGGCTAAGATGGCGGCTATGAAACTCGACCGCTTCGACCGCCAATTGCTCAATCGGGTCCAGGACGACGCCGACCAGACCGCCGAACGCCTGGCCGAGCAGGTCGCGCTGTCGCCGTCGGCGATCCAGCGCCGGCTGCGGCGGCTGCGCGAGGCCGGCGTGATCCAGCGCCACGCCGCGGTGCTCGATCCCAAGCGGGTCGGCAAACCGACGTTCTTCGTGGTCTCGCTGCAGGTCGAACGCGAGCGGCCGGAACTGCTGACCCAGCTGCGCCATTGGCTGGCCGCGTGCGCGCAAGTGCAGCAGGCGTTCTACGTCACCGGCGAAGCCGATTTCGTCTTGGTGGTGACTGCGCCGGACACCGAAGCCTTCGACGCGCTGATGCTGCGGCTGGTGGCGGAGAACCCGAACGTGCGCCGCTTCGGCACCAACGTCGCGTTGAGCCTGGTCAAGCGCGGGCTGGCGATTCCGGTGGACGAGGACGACGGCGCCGATTGAGGTTGCGCACGGGCGGGCTACTGCGCTGCGCGCTCGCGCGCCAGACACCCGATCAGGAACTCCACCGTCGCGCGCACGCCCGGCAACTGCCCGCGCCGATGCGGCATCACCAGGGTCGTGGTTACCGAGCCCGCGTTCCAGGACGGCAACACCCGCCGCAAGCGCCCGTCGCTCAGTTCGGCCGCGCACAGCCGCTCAGGCAACACCGCGATCCCGAGCCCGGCGACCGCCGCCGCGACCAGCACGCGGCTCTCGTTGGCGACCATGCGCGGCCGCGGCGTCGCCGCGACGCTGGCGCCGCCGTCCGCACGCAGCGTCCACACGCCATTGTTCGGCCCGGTCAGCAGGCCGTCGTGCGCGCTCAGTTCCAACGGCGCCTGCGGCATGCCGCGTTCGTCGAGGTACGCCGGCGCCGCCACCGGTACGATCGCCTCGACCGCGGCCTGACGCTGGATCAACCCCGAATCCGGCAACGGCGCGAAGTGGCTGCGCACGCCGATGTCGTAACCCTCCTGGACCAGATCGACGAAGCGGTCGCTGACGTCGACTTCGACCTGCAAGCGCGGATACGCGCGCGCCAGCGCCGGCAGGTGCGGCGCCAGATACTCCTGCGCGGTCGGCACGCCGCAAGTGATGCGGACCCGTCCGCTGGGTTCGGCGACGCGGCTGCGCACCGCGTTTTCGGCCGCCTCGGTCTCGATCAGCGCCGCGCGCGCGTGCTCGTGGAAATCGCGGCCGGTGTCGGTCAGCACGAAACTGCGCGAGGTGCGGTGGATCAGGCGCACGCCCAACTCGTCCTCGAGCGCGGCCACGCGCTTGCTGATGGTCGACTTCGGCACGCCGAGCCGGCGCGACGCGGCGGCGAAACCGCCGCTGTCGACGGCGGTGGCGAACAGGACCAGATCGTTGAGGTTCAACATGCACAGAAAGTACACATATGTGGACTTTGAGTCCACTTTTTGCCGACTACACGGCCAAAGTCCACGAACCTACAGTGTTCACACCCGCCGCGAACGACGCGGCTCACACGAACACAAGGAACCCACCATGTCCCCGATCCTCTACTACGGCGTCCCCTCCGGCTGCTCGTTCGGCTCCATCGTCGCCCTGGAATGGTCCGGCCAGCCCTACCGGCTGGCGCGGGTGAACATGCCCGAAGACATGCAGACCGAGCTGTTCGCCGCGATCAACCCGGTGCGCGAGACGCCGGCGCTGACCACCGCGCGCGGCGATTTCCTCGCCGAGAGCATGGCCATCCTCAACCACATCGGCGCGTTGCCGGGCGCGCTGGACGCCGGCATCTCGTTCAAGCAAGGCACGCCGGAATTCGACGAGCTCAACCGCATGCTCGCGTTCCTCAACACCACCTTCTTCGGCTCGTTCTCGTCGTTGTGGTGGCTGCTGGAACACGAGTCGGACGACGACAGCAAGCGCGTACTGACCGAGTACGGCCGCATCCGCGTGATCCGCGCGCACCAGGAGCTGGAGCGCATGCTCGGCGACAAGCGCTGGCTGCTCGGCCAACAGCGCACCCTCGCCGACGCCTACTTCATCGGCATCGCGCGCTGGACCAAGTACCACAGCGTGGTCGACCGCCGCGATTACCCGAACCTGCAACGACTGTTCGACCAGTTGGAAGCCGATCCGGCGGTGGCGTTCGCCCATGCCATCGAGCAGCAGCGCCCGGCCGTCAGCACCGGCCGCTTCGAGGGCGAAGTCGGCATCGCCGAGTCGGTCGCGTTCCGGCGCGCGGCCTGACACAGGCCCCGAAACGACGAATCCCCCGGCGCCGCGAGGCGCCGGGGGATTCGCGAAGGGTCTTGCCGACGGCGTTGCGCGCTTAGCCCTGCGCTTCCATCGCCACCTCGGCCCGCACCAGCGGCCGGCGCTTGCGCGGGCGGCTCGGGAACGCGTGACGGACGATCCGCCAGCTGACCTCGGCGAACTGCCGCGGCAGCGAGCCGGTGTCGTAATGCTGGCCATAACGCTGGCAGATTTCGCGCACTTCCACCGCCATCGCCGCATAACGCCACGCCGGGATATCGGGATAGAAGTGGTGCTCGATCTGATGGCTGAGGTTGCCGGTCATCAGGTTCATCGGCTTGCCGCCGGTGAGGTTGGCCGAGCCGCGCAGCTGGCGCAGATACCAATGCCCGCGCGACTCGTTGCGCACCGATTCCTTCGGGAACACTTCCACGTCGTGGGTGAAGTGGCCGCAGAAGATCACCACGTAAGTCCACACGTTGCGGATGCCGTTGGCGACCAGGTTGCCGAGCAGCACCGGCAGGAAGAACGGGCCGGCCAAGGCCGGGAACAGCACGTAATCCTTGAACAGCTGCTTGCCCATCTTGCGTCCGACCGGCGCGAACTTGCGCCACATCTGCCGGTGCGTGGTCTTGCCGGCCAGCCAGCGGCCGACGCGCAGTTCCTGGATCGCCACGCCCCACTGGAACAGCAAAGCGAACACCACCGCGATCGGCGGCTGCAACAGATAGAACGGGCGCCAGCGCTGCTCCGGGAAGATCCGCAGCAGGCCGTAGCCGATGTCGTCGTCCATGCCGCGCACGTTGGTCCAGGTGTGGTGCTGGTAGTTGTGCGTCTTGCGCCAGTTGTCGCCGGTGGCGACGATGTCCCACTCGTACGTACGGCCGTCCAGGTGCGGATCGCGCATCCAGTCGTACTGGCCGTGCATGACGTTGTGGCCGACTTCCATGTTCTCCATGATCTTCGACGCCGCCAGCAGCAAAGCGCCGAGCACGCAGGCCGGCCACAGCAGCCACGACACGAACGCGCCGCCGATCGCGCCGACGTACAGCAGCAGGCGCCCGGCCAGTCCGGTCCAGCGCACCGCCGCGACCACCCGGCGGATGTAGGCGGCGTCGACCTCGCCCACCTGCGCCAGCGTGCGCGCGCGCAGAGCGTCGAGTTCTTCGCCGAAGCGGTCGAGTTCCAGCGCGCTCAGCGCGCGGTTGCGTTGCTTGCTCATGCGAGGGGCTTCAAGGAGGAAAGAGGGAACGTCAAAGGTCGAGGACGAGATCGCCGGCCGGCGCGCTCACGCACAGCCGCAGCGCCGACGCCGGTTCGGCGTGCAGGTCGCCGGTATGCAGATGGCGGGTGGCGCCGGCGGACTTGCCGCAGGCGCAGGTGTTGCACAGGCCCATGCGGCAGCCCGACGGCAGCTTCAGGCCCTGCGCTTCCAGCGCGGTCAGCAGCGATTCGCCGCGCGGCAGCTGGAAACTGCGGCCGCTGCGCGCGAGCACGACTTCGGCGTAGCCCTCGTCGCCGGCCGCGCGCGGCGGCGGGGTGAAGGCTTCGCTGGCGAACGCGCGCGCGCCGGTTTCGGCCAGCGCGCGCGCGCTGTCGACGAAACCGCCGGGGCCGCAGGCGAACACGGCCTGTTCGCGCAGGTCGCCGGCGTGGCGCGCGAGCAGATCGGCGTCGATGCGGCCGGCGTCTTCGTCGCCGGCGCGCGGCTCCTGCCGGGTCAGCAGGAAGCGCACGCGGAAATTCGGATGTTGCGCGGCCAGCTCACGCAGTTCGTCGGCGAAGCACAGCTCCTCGCGGCGGCGCGCCCAATACAGCAGGGTCAGCGGCGCCGGCATGGCCAGCGCGGCTTGCGCGCGCACCATCGCCATAAGCGGGGTGATGCCGCTGCCGGCGGCGAGGAACACGCGCGCCCCGTCGGCGCGCTCGGGCAAGGTCATCTCGCCGAACGCCGGGCCGAGCTCGAGCACGTCGCCGATGCGCGCGCGCTGGTGCAGATAGCCGCTGAGCTTGCCGCCTTCGATCGCCTTGACCGTGATCTCGATGCGGCCGTCGGCGCGCGGGGCGTCCGACAGGCTGTAGCTGCGCGTCACCAGGGCGCCGTCGATGCGCGCGCCGATGAGCAGGTGCTGGCCGGCGACGGCACCGGCCCAGTGCCGGTTCGGCGCCAGCAGCAGCGTCACCGCGTCGGCCGAGGCCTCGCTGCGGCCGACGATGCGCGCCAGCGGGCGCTCCCACGACCAGGTCGGATGGAGCCGGGAAGCCCAAAAATCAAAGACTTGCGGTGAAACAAACGGCGAAACCAGGCGACGCAGGCGACTGCGCGGGCGGGCGGCGGCGGGGCGGACGGCAGCGTTCATGGGGGCACTATACAGATATCCGCACAGCTGTGTGCACAACCGTATATTAATTCAGCAACGGGAGTATCATGTCCGCTGCCCGTCCACGCGCCGCCGCCCCGTGAGCCAACGCCTAATCACCGACATCGACGTCGACAGCCACCCGGGCCGCAAGGCGACGATTTCGCGCGAGGACATCATTTACGCCGCGCTGAAGCTGGTCGGCCCGCACCGCAGCGTGTCCTCGCTGAGCCTGCGCGAGGTCGCGCGCGAAGCCGGCATCGCGCCGAACAGCTTCTACCGCCAGTTCCGCGACACCGACGAACTGGCGGTGGCGCTGATCGACCTGGCCGGGCAATCGCTGCGCAAGATCGTCGGCGAGGCCCGCCACCGGCTGACCACGCGGCGCAGCATCGTGCGCAGTTCCATCGAGGCTTTCATGGAACAGTTGCGCGCCGATGACCGCTTGCTGCACGTGCTGTTGCGCGAAGGCACGGTCGGCTCGGACGCGTTCAAGCGCGCGGTCGACCGCGAGCTGTCGTTCTTCGAGGAAGAACTGCGCGTCGACCTGATCCGGCTGGCCGCGTTCGACGACGTCGAACTGTACGAACCGGCGCTGGTGGCGCGCTCGATCACCCGCCTGGTGTTCGCGATGGGCGCCACCGCGATGGATATGCCGCGCGAGAAGGATCCCGAGCTGATCGAACAGATGAGCGCGATGGTGCGGATGATCCTGGCCGGGTCGCGGGCGATGGCGGAACGGGGCAAGGCGGCTCGCGCGCGGGCGGCGAAGATGCGCTGAATTCCGGCTGCGGAGGCGGTTCGCGACACTGCCTCCAGTTCGTCATCCCGAGTCGAAGCCCATCGGGCCGACGGCCACTTCGCCGATCAGTTATCCCATCCGCATACGTCCTCGGCACCGACCGGCTGCAGCGTCGGCAGGCCCAACCGCGCCGCTATCGCTTTATAGGCTTCCCGATGCATCGGCTCGCCCAGGGCCTGTGCAGGCGGCTCGCCCGGCGCGCGCGCCTGCTTCGCGTAGATCATGTACATCGGCCGCAGGGTCGATTGCGGCGGCCGTTGCTCGATGGCGATGTAGGCGGCGTTTTCGGCGACCGCAGATACGCAGGGATCGGAAACTCCCATTGTGGTCGCGGGCCCTACCCGATAGGCCAGATGCGCATCGTCGGGGCCATCGATCCACAAGATCACATAGTTTCCCGACGACCATAGTTCCCTGGAATCCGGCCACCCGCACCCGGACAAAGCGACGGTCAACGCGAGCGCGATACACAGCCCCTTCATGGCCTATCGCCTTCAGGCGCGCTTTCGCGCTTGCTCTCGGCCGCGACCGCAGCCAGCACCGCATCCCAGATCGCCCGCGGCGGCGCCGCCGCATAACCCGACTCCTGCGCGTCATTGCATTCGATCACGATCCAGCGACCATCCGCAGTTTTGGCGATGTCGACCACCAGGAACGGCACCTGCAACCGCCGTGCCGCTTCAGCGGCGATGGCCAGCCCCGCTTCGATGTCGTCGCAAGCGTAGGCGGCGGCTTGATACCAGTAGCGTCCCCAACCCACGCAGGTTCCGCGCCACCAGAAGCTGCGGAATTCCAACGATGCGGGCACCTTGCCGGCGATACCGCCCGCCACCGGCGCCAGCGGCACGAATTCGCGAACCGCCGGCCGCTGCCAGTGCAATACCGGATCGCGCTGGTACTGCTCCACCGCCCAAGCGTAATGCTCGCGGTCTCCAATCACCGACAGCTTGGCGTTGTGCTTGCTGGTCTGACGCGAGCCCTTGAGAAAGATCGGCCAGGCGAACTCGGCCTCGATGCGTTCGGCCGGCGGCAAGCGCTCGAATATCCGAGTTCGCGGGGTCAGGTCGTGCAGCAGGGGGTACCAATGATCCAGTTCGCTGGCGCGCTCGTGCTCGGATGGCGAGTTGACCGGCCGCAGCCCAAGTTCCAGCAATTCTGCATAGCGCGTGGGGTAATCCTCGACCGCGCCGACGCGCAGAACGCAGGGCGTATCGGGCGCGAAGAACGGCGGATGCCGGCAGTCGAAGTACAAAGCGAAGTCGAAATCATAGACGGACACGCCGACAGGCTGGGCGACTATCGCCAGCGTGTTTTCCAATAGGGCGATGTCCATTCGCGGCTCCTCGTGCATTCTTGGTCGGCCCGGCCCGGCCGAAACCGTCCGGCGAATAACGGCGCCATTCGTCCTGCAAGAACGCCAGCAGCCGTGTTTCGTCTTCATGCGAATCTCGCATGTTCATCCCCTGCCCGGCTCGTACATCGCCGAATACTTGAGTATCAGCGCCAGCACCGCGTGCGGGTCCACCCCTAGGCCCGACAGATTCACGTTGATGGTAGCGAAGCCCGCGTGTTCGTGAAGCCCGAACAGTGGCTGCAGATGCGGCGGCAGCTCGCTGCGCCAGCGTTCGGGGTCGCGCAATCGCAAGCAGACGAAATGGCTGTTGCCCACCGAATGCAGCTGCGCATCGGCGATGTCGCGCCACGCGATGGCGCCGACGCCGAGCGTGCCGTCGAACAGCCCGTCGTCGTCGAGCGACAGCCGCGGCCTGCGGTCGATCAGCTGGAAGGCGCAGACCACCGCGCACGCGCCGAAAAACACGATCGCGGCGCCGCCGACCAAGAATGCGGCCAGGCCCGACTCGTACAGCACGATGAACGCGCCGGCGGCCACGAACGACAAGGCGCCGATGAGCGCGAGCAGCGACTTCCAGCGCGGGTTCGCGACCACGAGCTTCATCGGACCCCGGCCTCCGCCGCGCCTGCGGACGCGCGAACCCAGCTCCGATCCGTTCCGCTGCCGTCCCTGCGCATCGTCGCTCCCTGAGCGCCGGAATCCCGCGCCGCCGTGTATCCGGCGACTCTAGCCGGTCCACCATGGCGGCCGCCAATACTTAGCCGACCAGGAAACAGTCCTTGCAATCGCCCGGGACCCGTGGCAATACTTAGCCACGAAGGAAACTTTATTCCCGCCCGCGAGCCCGCCATGTCCCTGCACCTGTATTCGCACCCCTTGGCCTCGTTCTGCCACAAGGTGCTGATCGCGCTGTACGAGAACGACACCCCGTTCCAGGCGCATCTGGTCGATCTCGGCAATCCCGACAGCAAGGCCGATTTCCTCGACTTGTGGCCGGTCGGCAAGATGCCGGTGCTGCGCGACGAAGCGCGCGGGCGCACGGTGCCGGAGACCTCGATCATCATCGAGTACCTGCAACAGCACTATCCCGGCCCGCGCGCGCTGCTGCCGGCGGACGCCGACGCGCGCCTGGAGGTGCGCCTGTGGGACCGTTTCTTCGATCTGTACGTGCAGACGCCGATGCAGCGCCTCGTCGCCGAGGAAATGCGCGGCGCCGGCGAAAAAGACCCGCGCGGCGCCGCCGAAGCGCGCGCGACGCTGGCGGTCGCCTACGCGATGATCGAACGCCAGGCCGAACGCGAGTGGATCTGCAGCGACGCGTTCACCCTCGCCGACTGCGCGGCCGCGCCGGCCTTGTTTTACGCCGCCATCGTTGCGCCGTTCACGCCCGAACAGACGCGCTTGCACGGCTACTACGAACGCTTGATGGAACGCGCCTCGGTGCTCCGCACGCTGACCGAAGCGCGGCCGTACTTCCCGCTGTTCCCGTTGCGCGACCGGATCCCGGCGCGCTTCCTCGAAGACTGACGCCATGCCGCCCCGCACCGCCCGCCGCGGCGAGGATCCCGAACGCCTGGACCGCTTGTTCCAGGCCCTGGCCGACGCCAGCCGGCGCAGCATGATCGACCGCCTCAGCGCCGGCCCGGCCTCGGTGTCGGAACTGGCGCAGCCGCTGGCGATGGCGCTGCCGTCGGTGGTCAAGCACCTGGCCGTGCTCGAATCCGGCGGAATCGTACTGTCGGAAAAGCGCGGCCGCGTGCGCACCTACCGCATCGCGCCCGACGCGTTGGCCGCGGTGGAAACCTGGCTGGCGCAGCGCAAGGCCCGCTACCAGCTGCAGTTCGACGCGCTCGAACGCTATCTGGCCAGCCAACCCGACGACGAGGACGAGGCATGAGCGAACGCAGCGTGCAGCACGGCGAGTTCACCCTCGAACGCCGCTTCGCAGCCAGCCCGCGCAAGCTGTTCCGCGCCTGGGCCGACCCGCAGGCCAAGCGCGCCTGGAGCACCTGCGAGGACGGCATGGAGGTCGTCGAGCACCGCATGGATTTCCGCTGCGGTGGCGAGGAAGTCATCGTCAATCGCGGGCCCGACGGTGTGATCCACCGTTTTCATGGGCATTACTTCGACATCGTCGAGAACCAGCGCATCGTCTACGGCTTCTCGATGGACGTCGGCGACGACCGTTTGACCGCGTCGTTGGCGACGGTGCAGTTCATCGCCGACGGCGATGGGGCGCGGATGGTGTTCACCGAGCAGTTGGCGTTCTTCGACGGGTTGCAGACGCTGGAGGATCGGCGCGAAGGCACGCAGGTATTGTTCGAAAACATCGCGCTGTACCTGCACGAAGCGCCGCCGCACTGACCGACGCGGCCTGGATCCCGACTGTAGGAGCTGCGCAAGCTGCGACCGCGGGGTAGCCAGTTGCGCCGTAACCCCAATGTCGCGGTCGCAGCTTGCGCAGCTCCTACAGTGGGACTCCCAGCAAAAAACCGCACCGCGAACCGCCGCCGTCCACAGGGAGAACGGCGGCGGCCGCAGTGCGGCGGTAACTCACTCGCGGTCGGCGCGGATCATTCCACCTTCGACAAGCCGCGCCAGGTGTTGCCGCCGCCGCTCATCACGTCGTCCGGCCAGCCGATCCAGAAGTTCAAATTGAACCAATCCTCGTCGTCCTGGAGCACCCAGCCCTTGGCCAGCGCCCAAGGCTTGGGGAAGGCCGACGGTGCGAACACGCCGTGGGCGAAGCCAAGCTTGGGGAATGCGTTCATGTGCCCCAGCAACGACGGCGCGCCGCCATCGAAATGGCAGTAGAAGCTCATGGTCATGTTGAAGAAGCGCACGCTGGGAAACGCGTTGCCCCAGTTCTGGTTGCCGCCCAATTCGCTCTCCTGGCCGCGGATCACCCGGCGCGCCCCGGACGGACAGAACACGCCCATGCTGAGCACGGCGTAGTCGTACTGGTTGCCGGAGTACGGCAGCGGGCGGTACGACAAGGCGCGCACGGAATCGACCTTGCAAAAGCGCCAGGTGGTGTTGTTGTTGGACACGGTCGCGCCGATCCAGCCGCTGCGCGCGTTGGCGTTGCGGCGATCCTCGTCGTCGAAGTACATCTGCACATAGCCGTAGCCCGATGGGCAGGCGTTACGCTCCGGGATCACACCGATGCTGTACAGCCGCGGGTCCAGCCACGCCCACCACCGCGCCAGCACCGCCTTCGCGGTTGTGCCTTTGGCCGCCGCGTACGGCACGAAATTCTCGACGCCGTCCTTTTCGACCGCGACGCACGGCCCATCGATGCCGATCGCCCGGCAGTAACTCAGGGCGAAGCTCTCGCCTTCCTCGGCGAGGAACTTCTCCGGATCGACCTGGCTGCTGTCGGGATAGCGGCGGTCCAAGTCTGCGAGATAGTCGGCGAACTGCTTGGCGCGTTCGGGCATCTGCTCCAGCGTCGCGGCGATATCGCGTTCTTCTTGCGGCGTCTCTTCCTGCGAATCCTCGGCGAACGCCAGCGGCGAGAACGCCACGGCCAAAGCGCACAACGCGAACGGCAACGCACGGGTACGAATGGTCTTGCTCATGTCGATTCCTTCGATGAATGACTACGACCGGGCCGCGCCTGCGGCCCGAACTGCTGGCCGGTCATCCCACGCAAGCACGCGGCGAACCGGCGTCGTCCACGCTAAGCAAGCGCATCCGCCGCGGCGAGGAACATTGCGGGAACGAATCGGGGCGAAACGGGAAGCGCCCGCTCATGCGCGCGAGCGAATTGCGAAGGCCATCGCGAAGCGCGCCGCACGCCCGTGCGCCCGCGCACGGCGCACGCAAGCACGATGCCGGTCGCGCTTTTGCGATGCGCTTCCCAGTCAGTCACGCGACTGCAATGAAGCCACCCGACAGTGGCCGCTCCCCCGAACCACCGACGAGCCACGTCCCATGCGCACTCCGCATCGCACCGCCCTGCCCGCTTACACCATCCTGGGCGCCGCCCTGTGCACCGTCCTGATCGCCCTGCCCGCGCTGGCCGCGCCGAAGCAGGCCGCGTCCAAGGCGCCGCCGCGCGAAGAAAGCGCACAACGCTGGTTCGAGGAAGGCGCGGAAACCGCACGCAAGGGCGCCAACCAGCGCCCGCTGCCGTTCAAGGCCAAGAACGTGATCCTGTTCGTCGGCGACGGCATGGGCATCTCCACCATCGCCGCCGCGCGCATCCGCGAAGGCCAGCTCAAGGGCGGCAGCGGCGAGGAGAATTCTCTGTCGTTCGAGAAGCTGCCGTACGTGAGCCTGTCCAAGACCTATTCGGTCGACGGCCAAACCCCGGATTCGGCGCCGACCATGACTGCGATGGTCACCGGCATCAAGACTAACCAGGGCGTGCTCAGCGTCACCCAGAAAGCCAAGTACGGCAACTGCGCGTCCGCGCGCGGCCAGGGCGTGGTCACCATGCTGGAACTGTCCGAGGCGCTGGGCCTGGCGACCGGCATCGTCAGCACCGCGCGCATCACCCACGCCACGCCGGCGGCGACGTATGCGCACACGCCCAACCGCGACTGGGAAAGCGACGCCGAACTCAGCGCCGAGGCCAAGGCCAACGGCTGCAAGGACATCGCCCGCCAGCTGATCGAATTCCCCTACGGCGACGGCCTGGAAGTCGCGCTCGGCGGCGGCCGCAGCTACTTCCTGCCGGCCACCGTCAGCGATCCGGAAGACGCCGGCGCGTCCGGCCGGCGCAAGGACGGCCGCAACCTGCCGCAGGAATGGGCCGCGCGCCCGGGTTCGAACTACGTCTGGAACAAGGCCCAGTTCGACGCCATCGACCCGCGCCGCACCCGCCACCTGCTTGGCCTGTTCGAACGCTCGCACATGGAATACGAGCAGGACCGCCCGAACGACACCGGCAAGGAGCCGAGCCTGGCCGAGATGACCAGCAAGGCCATCGACGTGCTCAGCAACAACAGCCGCAAGGGCTATTTCCTGATGGTCGAAGGCGGCCGCGTCGACCACGCCCACCACGCCGGCAACGCCAGCCGCGCGCTGACCGACGCCATCGCCCTGTCCGATGCGGTGCGCGCCGCGCTGAAGAAGACCGACGAGCGCGAGACGCTGATCATCGTCACCGCCGACCACAGCCACACCTTCACCGTCGCCGGCTATCCCGACCGCGGCAACGACATCCTCGGCAAGGTCGTCACCAACGGCCAGCTGGCGCTGGACAAGAACGGCAAGCCCTACACCACGCTCGGCTACGTCAACGGCCCCGGCTACCGCGGCCCGAACGCGCGTCCGGACCTGAGCAACGTCGACACCGCGCATCCGGATTACCTGCAGGAAGCGACCGTGCCGCTGGGCGATGAAACCCACGCCGCCGAAGACGTCGCCATCTACGCCCGCGGCCCCGGCGCGCATGCGTTCCAGGGCGTGGTCGAACAGAACACGATCTTCCACGTGATGGCGCAGTCGCAGCGCAACACCAGCACGTTCCTGTGCGCGCTGTTCGGCTACTGCGGCAACGGCGGCTGGAGCCACGGCCGCGGCGCGCTGTCGGTGCCGCTGATGGAAGAGGACCTGCGCGCCGGCATGGCGCGCAATCAGGCCAAGCTGTGATGCATCGGGCATCGAAGCGATCCGCCGCCGACGCGCGGCGGGTCGCGGCGGGACGCGTCGCCGCGCTCGCGCTCGCTTTCGTTCTCGCCGGCCCCGCGTGGGCCGGTGAGGCGGCGTCTGCGAACGCCGCGCCGTCCGCTGCCGACACCGTCGCCGCACCGGTCGCGGCGCCCGACGCGGAGGCCTTGCTCGCCCGGTACGTGCTGCGCGACGCGCGCGGCGAACGCAGCCTGGTCCTGGTGCGCAGCGCCGATCGCATCGAATACCGCCAGCAAGGGGAACCGGTGGAGCTGTGGCGGCAGACGCCGGACGGCATCAGCCGGCTGGAACTGTTCGCCGCCGAACGCCGCAGCGTGGCCTGGGCGCCGGGCGACCTGCGCACCGCCGGGCGCATGCCGCAGTGGGAACAGCTCGCCAGCCCGATCAATGCGCAGCTGCGCGACAAGCTCAAGCGCGACGGCAGCGGCAAGGCGCTGGGCCGCAGCGCCGAGCGTTATCGCGGCGAGAGCGCCGAAGGCCGGCCGATCGCGCTGGAGTGGCTGGCCGATGCCGGCCTGCCGGCGTACTACCGCACCGGTCCGGCGAAGCCGAAAGCCGGCGATGCCGGGTTCTACGAGCTCAAGCTGGTCAAGCTTGAGCGCGTCGCCGCGGCGACCGCGTTCACCGCTATCGATGGCTATCGCGAGACCGACTACGCCGACCTGGGCGATATGGAACTCGACCCGTTCGCGGCCGCTTACCTCAAGCGCAACGGCCACGGCCACGAGCACTGAGGGAAGCAGAACTGGCAATTGTGGGAGGGACTTCAGTCCTGATGCTTTTGTCTAAGCCTGCCAGTCGCACCCGGCACCACGGCATCAGAAAGAAGAGTGTCGGGGCTGAAGCCCCTCCCACAAGAACGATGGCTTTTGTGGGAGGGGCTTGAGTCCCGACGCTTTTGTCTCAGCCCGCTAACTGCACCCAGCACCACAGCATCGGAAAGAAAAGCGTCGGGACTGAAGTCCCTCCCATAAGAGCGACGGCTTCTGTAGGAGCGGCTTCAGCCCAGACGCTTTTGTCTCGACTCTCACCGCAATCCCACATCAAGCCACTGCGGTTTCCTGCACCGCCGCACTGCGCGCCCGCGCCAACAACGCCATCCCGCGCCGCCCCGGCGCCATCACCATGCCGGTGGTGACCAGCAAGAAGCGCTCCAGCTCCAGCGCGACGCAGCTGACCACGCAGAACGCATCGCCTTCGCGATGGTTGATCGCATGCCGCACCTGGATGCCGCGCTCGCCCAGCCGCGCCAGCAACTCGCGCAACAACACCGCCGGCGCCTGCCGCTCGCGCGGCGCGTGGTCCCAGCGCCGGCGCGGCAGACGTTCGAAATCGACCTGGAAATACGCGCAGTCGCGCAGCTTCGGATACTCGGCCAAAGCCTCCAGCGTCTGCCGGCTGTACGCACTCACCGTCTCCAACCGCCGGCCGATCAACACCGCCTGCACCAGCTCGCTGAGCGCGCGGATCGCGGCGTGCCCGGCGTACAGCGACGCGCCGTAGCCGCCGGGAAACACCGCCTCGCCCGCGGCGATGCGGTCGGTGGTGGCGATGAAGACCGGAATGCCGAGGTCGCTGGTGGCCTCGATCAACCGCACCTCGCGGCCGAGCTGGCGCTGCGCCGCCGCGTGCACGCGCGCGACTTCCTCCGGCAACGAGCCGGGCTCGATCCAGGCGCCGAACGAGGCCGGGTCGCCGAGAAAATGCGCCGCCAGAAACAGCGACCACGAGTCGCGTTCGACCAGCTCGCCGATCGCGTGCACCGCCGCTTCCTCGACGCTGGCGCCGATCGCCACGCCGCTGTTGGAGCCGTAGCGGATCACGCTGGAGTAATCGAAATCGTCGCCCGGCAGCAGCGCTTCGGCCGCCGACGGGCGCACCAGGAACAGCGGCACCGCCAGCGCGTCGCTTTCGTCGTCGGCGAAGAACGTGAGATAGCGCCGGCAACTCAGCCGGCGTGCGCCCTGGCGGCCGAACTCGGCCGCGAACGGCAGCGCGGCGTAACGCGGATCGTCGGCCAGTGCCTGCGCCGGCACCAGCTCGATGCGCTCGTGCGGCGATTGCGCATTGGCGTAGGCGTGTTCGATCGCTTCGTACAAGGCGCCGATGCGCGCGGCCTCGCGCTCGCCTTTGCCGTAGCCGTTGGCGAAGGCCTCGCCGCCGCCGTCGTGCAGCCAGCAGATCGCCGCCTGCAAGCGTTCGCCGCAATCTTCGATGCGCGCGCTCCAGCCGGCGCGCGCCAAAAACGACTCGATGGCCGGCCGGGCTTGCGCCAGCGTGCGTTCGCGTTCCAACGGAATCATGCCGCGCTCCTTGCGCGTAGCCCCCATGCGAAGCGGCGCGGCCGAAGCCGCGCCGCCCGATGACGCGCAACCGGCTTACTTCGCCAGTTGCTCCAAGATCGCCTTCTCTTCCGGCGTCGGCGCCGGGGCCTGGCTCTGGCCCACCTGCTGCTGCGCGGCCGGAATCAGATAGATGGGGTTCTTGAACACGCTGGTGCCAATCGGCTTCTTCATGACGTCCTCTTGTCGTAATGATGGAACGGCAGAACTTCTGCGCAGCGACGCCGGACGGAACCGGGGGTTCCGCGCAGTTCCGACGGCCTGCCCGCCAGCTATACGGCCGCGCCGGAACCGGTTCAATCCGGGCGCGGCGCTACGTCCGCTAAATACGCGAACGTCCTCGCAAATATGCGCCCTGTAATGTTGAACGCGGCCACGCAAACGCAACGGGCCGCCGGCGCAATGCACCGGCGGCCCGTCGTTTACGATGCAACCGAGCGCTTACGCCAGCATCGTGCGCGGCGCGCGCTCCTGCGCCTGCGAGTCCGGCGCCTGCTGCAATTGCTGCTGCGGCACGTCCTGGCGCATCTGCTGGCTGGTCTGCTCCACGCTCTGGCTCGTCGCCTGCTGGCGATCCACGTGCACGCGGTTGTGGCTGGGATCGTTCAAGCCGCCCTGCACCGCGAACAAGCCGGTGCCGTTGGCGTTGGGCACGACGTGGTCGATCTGCTTCAGGCCGCTGACGCCGGCCTCGTACGCCAGCGTCGCCGCGGCGCGTTCCATCTGATCGCGATTGCCGAAGCCGCCGTTCGGGCCGAGCTTCTCCAAGCCGGTCATCGCCTGCTGGTACAGCGGGTGATTGGGATTGTGCGGATTCGACAGCGGCGCCGGGCCGAGCGGCTGGCGCTCGCCGTTGGCCGGCTGCTGCGGATCGGCCGCCGGCTGGCGCGCGTCGGGCGTCTGCGCGCCCGGCTGCTGCGGCGTCTGTCCCGGCTGGGCGGTGCGCAAGGCTTCGAGCGTGTTGCGCCCGGCCTTGCCGTCGTCGGTGAGGTTGTGCTCGCGCTGGAAGCGTTCGACCACTTCCTTGGTGCGCTCGCCGTAATGGCCGTCGGGCTTGAGCGGGTTGCCGTCGGCGTCCTTGTATCCCAACGCGCTCAGGCGCTCCTGCAGCGCAGTGACCGCCGGGCCGCGCTCGTTGAGCGTGAGCATGCCGTCGGCCATCGCATCGCGGCTGGCGCCGCCCTGGTTGCGGCCGGGCTGGGTGATCGAGGCCGGCAGGGTGCGGTTGGGATCGTCGCCGATGGTCGCGCGCCAGGCCTGCTCGGGCGTCTTGCCGGCGTCGATCGCCGCGCGGTATTCGGTGCGCATCTGGTTCAGCGCATCGGCCGATTGCTGCAGGGTGATGCTGGCGTGGTTGGCGCCGCCGTAATGGCTCGCGCCGCCCTTGTTCGGATCGCCGAAGCTCGCCCATTCCAGCGACAGCGCATGCTGCGCCTGGGCCAGGCTGGTGCCGGGCTGGCCGGTGATGTAGTTGCGGATGTCGGGGCGTTTATCGACGATCAGATATTCGGAGAAGATCCGATCCTGCAATTGCGGGGTGAAGCGCTGATTGCGGTCGATGTTCAACGCGTCGACCGAATCGCTCATGGTCGCAGGAATGATCTGATACTTGCCCACCGCGAACACGCGGTTGGGGTTGCCGTTGGGCAGCGCCTGCGCATCGAGCACCTGGCCCATGGTCATCTGCGAGAAATCGATGCTGCGGTCGGCGCCGCGGATGTGCTGCTTGCCGTCGTCGCCGGTGTAAGTGCCGCGGTTGTAGGCGTTATAGCCGGCCGCGCCGGACTCGCCGCGGTGCATCAACGCCAGCAAAGGGTTTTGGCTCATGAGAATCTCCTTTTCCTGCCAGATAAAACGGTCGATACGGGAAGCGGCCGCGGCCATCGCCGATGCGACGAAAACGCCGCCTCCCCCCTTGCGCGCCTGAGCCGGAAGGCCGGCGCGCGCAAACGATCACTCGGCCGCGGGCTGCTCGGCCAGCTGCCACTGCGTAATGCCGAATCCGGAATCCTTGTCCTGCCAGCGATCCACTTCGCCGTAAGCGGTGGCCTGCAGCACGCCCTTCGCGCCGGCGTGCTTGAACTGCACCAGACATTGGCCGTCGCCGCTGCACGACTCCAGTTCCGGCAGATCGTCGCAGACCTTGCAGCGGTCGGGGTTCTTCGCGCAGATGCGCTCGTAGGCGCCGCCGACGACGTTCTGCTTGCACTGCGCGGTGATTACCGGCTCCCAGCCTTGCGCCAGTACGGCCTTGCGGAAATCGCCGTAGCTCATCCCCTTTTTGAGCTGTGCCTCGGTGGCCTTGACCACGTCGCCGGCCGGAGCGGCGGCTTGCGCGGCGCCGGCGGACGCGGCGGCTTCGGGGGCGGCAGTGGGAGCAGGAGCAGCGGCGGCTTCCGGGGCGGGCGCGGCGGCCGCAGCAGCGGCATCGGCCGGCGCCTTGGCCGCATCGGCGGGCGCAGCGGACGACGAAGCGCCGGAATTGCAGGCCGCCAGGGCCGCGCACAGCGCCATCGCGCTCAGGGTCTGAACCAGTCTCACGCTACCTCCGATCTCATCCTAAGGGGGGCCGACATTGTGTCGCGGTGCGGTCTGCGGCGATACCTCGCCCGCCGCAGTCTAGGGCGGGTCGACGGAGTTTGCGCTCAAAATCGGTGCTTTGGGCGTCGAAATCGGATGAACAGGCGGCGGCCAGGGCAGATCGCCGCGGACGCCGCCGCCAAGGGACGCCGGGCCGTCCGGCCCGACGCCCCGGTCGCTCAGCGCGCCGCCTTGCCCGCCAACTGCGCGTACGCTTGCCGCCCGACCGACGCCGACAGGCTGTTGAGGCCCTGGACGATGTTGGCCGAAGTCTCGTTGGCCTCGTACTCGCGACCCTGATAACGGATGCGCAGCTTCAACCGGTCGCGCCCCGCCATGATCCCGAACGCCACGCGCAAGCCCGGCGGGCGTTGGCGGATATCGACGATGGCGACCTCGGCGGTGTCGTCGGCCGACACCTGCGCCGAATGCTTCTGCGCCTCGGCCGCGTAGGCCTCCTCGATCAGCGGCGGCACCTTGTCGTTGTGCTCGCAGTCGCCGCAGTCCCAGACGATGTGCAGCTTGGGCAGCGCGGCGGATGGGGCCGCTGCCCGGTCCTGCTTGCCATCGGCGCTGGCGCCCGCTTCGGCTTGCACCGCAGCGGTGGCCGTGGCTGTCGCCTCGGTCTTGTCTTTCGTCTCCTCCTGCGCCCATGCCGCAGGCATCGCCGACATCGCGCACAGCAGCACGGCCCAACCCAAACGCTTGCTCACATCGCCTCCTGATTGATCGAACGGACATAGTTCGCCCGACGCTGCGCGCCGGGCGTCCGGACACTCGGTGTTCCCGCTTCGCACCGCTCCCCATCGAACCCGCCGTGCGCAGAACGCAGCGGCGAATCCGGTCGCGCGCCTTTCGGCAGCGCCTTGCCTCAAACCAGTCGGCGCCGCCCCGCCGCATCGACATCCAGGAACGCCTCGCCCACCGACCCGCGCTCCCAGCGCCACATATCCGCCCTCGCCTTGATCGCCCTGCGCGCGCTATCGGCGGAAAACCCGGGCAAGTGCGCCGACATCGCCGCGAGCAGGCGCGAGCGCACCCAGAACTCGGTGTCCGGATCGACCGCGAACCCGCCTCGGTCGAGACCGAAACACCACTCGTAGTCGCCGCCCTCGCGCAGCGGCGCCACGTAGCGCACGTCGGCCCACTTCAGCGAACCGGCGCAGTCTTCCAGCGTGGAGTCGATGCCTTGGTCGGAGACTTTGAAGTACAGGCGCGACCGCATCAGCCACCCGCAAAGCCACAGTGGGATAAAACCGAAGTTCGACAACACCGCCAGCCAGCCGAGCCACGTCCACGCCGTTTCCCAGGACATCGCGCCTCCATCAACCGCGGGCCACGCCGCGCGGCAACACGAACTCCACCGGCACCCGCGCCACCGCTTCCACCGCCTCGCCGCCGTGCGTCTGCGGCTGGAACCGCCATTCCCGCAGCACCGTCGCCAGCGCCGCGCGGTCGAGCGCGCGATGGCCGCTGCTGCGCACCACGAACGCACGCAGCGGCCGGCCGTCGATCCCGACCACGACTTCGATCTCGACCGAGCCGCTGAGGCCCGCGCGCAGCGCCTGCAACGGATACGCCGGCGCCGGCGCGACCAGCACCCGCACCGGCAGGTTCGGCTGCGGCTCGTAGCGTTCGGGCGTCGGCCCCGGATCGGCCGCCTCGGGCAGCAACGAGGCGACAGGCACCGGCGACACCGAGGCGGTCACTCCGCGCCGCGCCGCATCGCGCGCCTCGGCGTCCGGCACCGGCATCGCAGACACGCCCCTCGGTCCGAAATGACAAATGATGATGGGCGGACGCACCACCGGCCTGGGAACGACGACGAATTCCCCGTCGTATGCCATCGGTCCCCGCTCGAACGGCCGCACCGGCAGCGTCAACGCCAGGAACGCCACCGCGTGCAGCGCGACGGCTCCGGCGAGGGCGAAGGAATACAGCAGATTGGGGCGATGCGCCCCGGCGTCCGCGGAAAACGAGGAGATGGACGTCCTGCGTCGCGTGAGTGCCCGGTCCATGAGCGCGTCCTGAGTCGGCGGCGGGCCGATAGGCGGAATATGCGCTTAAGCGGCGGGAGCCGCAATGGCGCCGCCGGCCCTGCCTGACCGTCGCCGCGAACGCGAAATCCGCGCCCGCTCGCCGGTTACTTCCCCGGCCAGGACGTACACGTCGGCCCCGCCCCGCCGAAGTCCATCACATAGATCGCGCTGTGGCCGTTGCTGACCCCGGGCATCACCTCGCGCGAGTTCGACTCGAACGCCAGCCGCGCCGCGTCGGCGCTCAGGCTTGCGGACCATCTGATATTCCTGACGTCGTTGCTGTCTTCCGGCGTCAACGCGAAGTGGTAGCCTTCGACCTTGCGCAGGTACAGGCTGCGTTGGTAAACCCCGGGAGGAAAGTCGCCGTTGCCGGCCGTGAAGGCGAGCCAGTGGCCATTGTGGTTCAACGCCGGGAGCAGCGCGTACCAGTTGTTCATCGCATCGCCCGGCGCGGTGGTGATCGGACGCAGCGTGTCGAGCCCGGTGTCGCGCAGGAACAGCGCCCGCCCGCTCCACGCGCCCGGCCACAGCCGCGACGAGCGGCTGGTGAACGCGACGTAGCGCCCGTCGCCGCTGAGCGCATACATCATGTCCGAACGGTCGCCGTCCGACGGCGTGCCATCGGCCGCGCGGTCGACCATTTCGGTGATGCCGGTGGCGCGGTCGCGCAAGTACAGATGGCCGCGATCGCCGTTCGTGCCGAGCAGGTCGCTCGACGTGGAAGCGAACACGATCCGGCGGCCATCGGCACTGATCCTCGGGTGCCCGCCGCCCTGATCGGCGAAACCGCCGTCCGCGGCGCGATTGACCAGTTCCAGGCGCCCGCTGGCGATCTCGTAGACGAACACATCGCCGCTGCGGTTGTCGTCGCCGGCCACCAAGGTATCGGTCTGCGACATGAACACGACGAAGCGCCCGTCGTCGCTGACCTGCGGCCCGCCGGAACCCTCCACGCGCGGCCGCGGATGGCCCGCGGGCGCCGCGCTGATGCGGCGCAGGCCACCCGTCGCGCGGTCGAGCAGGAACACATCCTCGGCGCCGTTGCTGTCGCCGGGGACCAGATTGCTCGCGTACGACGCGAACGCCACATAGCGCCCGTCGCCGCTGACCGACGCCACGTGCGAATCGCCGTTGGCCTGCGCGCCGCCGGCCGCATCGGAAATCCGATCCATCCGCTCGCAGCCGATGTCGTACAAAAAAACGTCGCGCCGCTCATTGAGGTCCGCCGCCTCGGTGAGGTCGTCGGCCCGCGACTCGAACACGACGTACCCGCCACCGGCGCTGATCCGCGGGCCCGAAGCGTCCGCCGCCGGCGTCGACTGGCCATAGACGCGGCTGACGAGTTGGATCGGCTGCACTGGCGGCTCGATGCCGATGCCGCTGGTGGCGATCGTCAGCGCGAGCGCGGAGACCAGGAAAGAAGGAGTGGGCATGGCATTGCGTCCTTGAATGCGGGAAGGAACGAGCGAGGCCGGCGACGGCACCCGACTGCCGATCGCCGCCGGGCAACGGCAGGTCGTCGTCGCGCAAACGGTACTCGGGGGCTGCGGCGGAAGTGGCTCACACCTGCGCGTGGGCGGCCTGGCCATGACCTCGGAGCATTTCGGTCGGGGTCAGGTACTGCGGGACGGCACCGGACTGCGCCGCCCCACCGCGTGGCGTGCCATTGCCCGCGATGCTCAAACCTTCATTGTCGGAGCTTTTTGCTGTTCTTGAACCGGCTCCGCCCGAGCCATCGGGGCGGTTGCCAGTTGCATCGCCTCAAGCTTGCCCAACGACTCCTCAACCGGCACCTGCGCTGCCGCCTGCCCCCCCACGTCAGCCCGACGGCTCGCCGGGTCGGCCAGATCACCGGCTATCGCGAACACATGACGCCCCGATCCATCCGGCGCAGGATTTCCCACCACGATGTGATCCGGCCGCTCGATCCCTTGCTTGCGACATTCGACGGCCAGGCATACCGCGATCCGATCCATATCCATCGAAGGCGGAACGGCGCCATGCGCAGAGAATGCCTGTGGCAATCGCTCGCGCACCGCCTGCACAAGTGCGTCGTTCATGCCTGGAGCGGGTGCAACCGAAAACATAGGATCTAGCGGCCGACGCCGCTGGGCGGCTTCTTCGAGCTGCTGCGGCGTGGCCGGAGCGCAAGGGCGATCGTCGCTGCCGGTTCCGAAAGGATGCGGCATCGGCGCGAAAGGAATGCCCTGCGGTGGGATGCCTCCAAGCGTCGGATCGAACGCCCCAGGCGTCCTTGCGGGAATTTCTCGCAACATGCCCATATCGATATCGCCAGTTTGCGATAGGCACTGTTCGCGCTGGTAATCCAAAACCGCGCGCTGCATGTTCAAGCGATAAACGCCATCGGTTGGCAAAGCTTTTCCATCGGCGCCTACATACCCGAGTCCGTTCAGATGTTCCTGAAGGTCGCGTATCCGGGAACTTGATTCGCCCAAGCGCAACGTCCCGTCGTCAAGGACCGGTCGAGGCCGGATACCCTCGCGATGGTCTGGCTCCAACTTGAACCGCCCTTCCGTCAGATCGGCGATGTAGCTCTCGAACTGACGGTAGTAACGCGTGTCCATCTCGAGATGAACGTGCTTCCCTTTAGTTGCAACGTCATCTTGCTGGCCGAGCGTCTGGCCATAAACGACCTGTTTGCCTTCCAGGTCGGGAATCTTGCTCATGTGCCGAACGCGAGCGATCAGATCTCCATCCTTGCGGTCGTAGATATCGACCAGCCCCTCTCCACGGCTGACTCTTTGGACGTAGCCGTCCATCGGCGAAGGCACGTCCACGTCGCGGCCTGCTCCGCGCGGCAGTCTGGAATCCTCCAACAGGAAGTCTTTCTTCAACAAAACCTGATCGGGCTTCAGCCCGCGAAAGTCGTTTCCGCCCCGCACCATCTCGACTTCCTGGATCTCACCGCCGATGAAGGCGTGCAATCGTCCGGCCTGACCGTCCACAACAAGGCCATCGCGTACCTTCGCCCGTCGGTTATCGCCTGGGTGATGCGTCGCCAGCTCATCGAAATCCGTGACAGGTTCATTGACCTGCAAACCCGTGCGACCGCGCGGCGGCCCGAGTTGCTCGACCCGATACGGCGTCCCCTTTCCATCGTCCATGATCTACTCCACTTACCCATGACTTGGCGACACTGCTTTACCTAAGCGGCTCCTCGTGCTCGCGCTGCTTACGGCACTCGTCCGGCCATTTACAGTCCACGATGGCTTCGCGCTCCCAGCGCTCGACATAGCGCCAGCAACCTAGGCTCAACTCATACGTGTCGATATCGCCTTCGTCGTACTCGACCTCATACCGGACATCGGACACCCGCCGAATTTCGAAATCAGGAAGCGCCGCGTAGGACACGTTCGTTTCGTCCGTCCGGATACTCGTCCATCGCTGTCCGGACTTGAGGTCCCTGCCCGACCAGACGAAGCGATCGCTGGCCGCGTCGTAGCGGTACCTCACCCGCGCCGGACCGGGCCTTTCGTCGACGATCCATTTCGGATGGGCAGGATCGCCGGGCTGGGTGTTGTGCTTCCAGTAATAGGGATATTTGTAACGCAGCGGATGAGCAGAGAATGCGTCTTGCAGATCCGCACTGTTGACGAACGCTTTTAGGAAGGTTCCGAACTGTTCGGACGGGCAAGCGGGTGCGGCTTGGGCGATATTCGCTATCGAAGCTTGCTGCGCTGCGGGTTGCCCGATCGAGGGCGATGCGTCTCCGGGCGGTGGCGCGTGAGGACTCGTATCGTTGCTGCAAGCAGACAAAGGAGCCAGCAGGCAGGCCAGGAACAGCGCCCGAAAATTCCATTTAGCCGCACAGTAAGAGGAGGATGCTGAAGCGAGTCCCATGCGTGTTCTCCTAACGCTCCGGTGACTGCGGCCGCTCATGCATTGTCAGTTGCATGACATGCATCCTTTCCACCAGTTGCCGAGCCTATGGGCATACTAACTTCAGTCAGCGGAGAGTCGAGTATGGGACAAGACCGAAACGGGTCAATACGCAATTCTTTGTTTCGCACTTTCGTGCCAGCCGCGCTTTTTTGTGAGTAGCCAACCTCACCACGAAGTTGCCGCCATCGCTGATATCTGACCGCACTTGCGTGGACGCCGACGTCTGGGTGGCCGAGGAGACGCAAGTCTTGTGCTTGCGCTGCCGACCCGGAGATTTATCACCGACCTTGCCCGCCGCATCACCAGTACTCGCGTAAGGCTTTTTGCTCTCCGCAAAGCCGCGTCCGCATTCGCTCAAGCCTTTTTCGCTCTGCGTTGAGAGCCTCGCGCCGACTCACGAGAGCTTTTTTGCTCAACGCCAAGCAAATTCGGGAGTCGCATGAGCCAATTTGGCTTACGCGAGAAGCGTTTCGGGACTCGGATAAGCAAATTTTGGACATCGATGGAGCAAAACGGGATTCGCTTGAGCAAATTTCGGACTCGCGAGAACCAAAAAGGAACTCGCGAGGAACAATTTTGTTCATCGATAAAGCAACGCGCGACTCGCGTGAAGCTTTTTTAGATTCGCGAATAGAAAAAAGACTCAAAACTTGTGCACGTCCGGCCGAGCGAGGCACTGACGGACCTGGGGCCGTCGGATGCTGAGCCGCCGCGAGTTGGTGTCGGTCGCGCGGGCGAGTGGATCGGCCGACGAATCGGCTCAGCGTGCGCGCCGCGCGCCAGGCGCCCGAGGCTTGTGGTTGGCCTTTGCCTCCGACGGGCTCACTCGCGCCTTCAACTCCACCGCCAAGCGACGTTGCTCACGCTCGGGGAGCAGGCCGAAGGCGAGGATCACTTCGGCCAACTCGCTGTTGTCTGCATAGAGGTAGGCGAGAGGCACCCCTAGTTCATTGGCAATCCAACTTACCTTGGCAGCCTTAGAAGCATTCTTCCTATGAACAGATCTGACCCCTAGTTTCTTCATCAGCTTTCCCCCGCGCTTATCTACGGGCAGCGTAACGCACAATCGCCGATAACCCATTTTGGGCTTAAGCCGAGCCGCCGTCCTTATCCGCTCGGCGTACAGCGTCAACAATCCTGCTAGATCGCTCGATGAGAACTACATCTTCCTCAGCACCAGCGAGAACATTACGAAGCTCTTCGGAGAAAGTATCTTCAAGAACAATCAAAAGACGAGGAAAGATCTTCATTCCTTCCGAATCGATTTTCTGCGCGTAACTTGGCAGTGCCACCTTCAGCACTTCAAGAGCAGCTGCTGTATCAACTATTTCGGCAGGATCAAGCCCTGCGCCAAGCGCATCCATTCGAATCCGCTCGTGAGTCACTAGTGACCTATATGCCACATAGAGACCCCATGACCATTTAGAAACGTAAGGCTTAGCAATTTCAGCCTTCCTGAGCACCTCGCCCTCGTCTTCTCTTCGCTTATTTTTCAGCTTGCTCACGAAGCTCCCAACGTCAATGTTATTTTTATAGACACTCAAAATTCCTTCAACGTTCAAAAGGGCCATCGTTGCCACGACCCCAGATTCCGACCTGTACGAATAAAAGGCATCAGAAAGCTCGTCAATCGCCTTAATTTTTCTACTAAAGATAACGGACCGATCACCACTTAGAGATGAGAGAACAGTTGCCCTCATGTCCTCAACCTCTTTTGCCTCCCTCTGCAGATCATTTTTTAATCTTTCCAACCTATCATCATACTCATGCTTTACAGACTGAGTCAGGCGAGAACCTATTAAATTTCTAAGCAAAAATATCAGAGCAAGAAAAAGCCCATTGACCGTTAGCGCAGGCACCCAATTTGCGACTTCACCCATATGCTGGAAGCTCCTGATAGGCAAGCAGCGTTAGATTTCGGAGATCAAAAAAATGGCCGCGGAAGAGGCAAACTCCACCGCAGCCATCTAAGGACTATCGAGTAAAAATCAGTTCAGTAGTTACTTGGCCGCCCGCTGCTCCGCACTCTCATCCCGAGCCGCCCTGAACTCCGAATCCTGCGCCCAATTCGGCCACCGATTCGAATTAGCCAGATCGCTACCCAACGTGTAGAGGATCTGCAGATCCCGCGCCATCCCCGCAAACGTCCAGGTCGGTTCCCACTGGTCCGCCGGCTGGTGGTAACGGTCCTTCACGTACGCTTCGGCCTCGGCCTTGCCCGCGGCTTCGCCGCCGTCGACCTTGTCTTCGCCCGAGCCGAACGAGACCGCCGGGACGCCGCGCTTGGCGAACGGGAAGTGGTCGGAGCGGAAGAAGTGGCCGGCTTCGGGCTTCGGGTCGGGCGCGTAGGTCACGTTCCACTTCTGCGCGGTGGCAATCAGGTCATCCAGCAGTTCCTGCTTGGCGCTGCCGGAGGTGGTGAAGTCGCGCGAGAGGCCGCCCGGGTCGAGGGCGTCGGTGTTGATGACGGCGACGGTCTTGGCCAGCGGGTACAGCGGCTTGGCGCTGTAGTACTCCGAGCCGAGCAGGCCCTTTTCTTCGGCGGTCACGGCCAGGAACACGACCGAGCGCTGCGGCTTCTTGGCCTTGGCGAAGCTGCGGCCCATCTCGATCAGCGCGGCGGTGCCGGTGGCGTTGTCGACGGCGCCGTTGTAGATGGTGTCGCCCTTGGCATCGGGCTGGCCGATGCCGAGGTGGTCCCAGTGCGCGGAGTAGATGACGGTTTCGTCGGGACGCTTGCTGCCGTCGATGCGGCCGACGACGTTCTGCGAGGTGATCACTTCGCTGTCGACGTTGTAGTTGGCCGAGAACGTAACGTTCTTCAGCGTCACCGGCTTGAACTCGCGCGTCTGCGCCTGCTTCTTGAGCTTGTCGAAGTCCAGGCCGGCGCTCTTGAACAGGCTCACCGCGGTGTCGCGCTGGATCCAGCCTTCCAGTGCGGGGTGGCTGGCGCGCGGGTTGTCGCGGACCACGTCGAACATGGTGTTGGTGTTGGAGTTCTTGACCGTGGCCCAGCCGTACGAGGCCGGGTCGGTCTCGTGCACGATCAGCAGGCCGGCGGCGCCGCGGCGCGCGGCTTCTTCGTACTTGTAGGTCCAGCGGCCGTAATAGGTCATGGCCTTGCCGCCGAACGCGCCTTCGCCGGTTTCGAAATCCGGGTCGTTGATCAGCACGACCGCGATCTTGCCCTTGAGGTCGACGCCCTTGAAGTCGTCCCACTGGCGCTCGGGGGCGCTGACGCCGTAGCCGGCGAACACCAGCGGCGCGTTCTTGATGCTGACCGCCTTGGAACCGTCGAGCGCGGCGCGCACGGCGATTTCGTTGCCCTGGGTCAGCGGGCGGGCCTTCTTCTTGACCGCCACCGACAGCGTCGGGGTGCCGCTGATCTGCGCGCGCAGCAGCGGCACGGGCTGGGTCCACGTGCGCTTGCCGTCCTTGAGTTCGCCGCCGGGCTGGACGCCGGCCGCCTTGAACTGGGCGATCAGGTACTCGACGGTCTTGGTCTCGCCCTCGGTGGCCGGGCCGCGGCCCTGGAAGTCGTCGGAGGACAGGGTTTTGACTTCGTCGGACAGGCGCTTGACGTCGAAGGTCGGCGCCTTGGGCGCTTTCGGCGCCTTGGCCGGCTTGGCGGCGTAGGCGGGCATCGACAGGATCGCGGCGCAAAGCACCGCCAGCGGAGTGGCGCTCAATTTCATAGGTGGGGCCCCAGGGGTGGTCGGGCGATACTAACCGAAGCGGTGTACGCAAGCGCTGATGCCGAAGCCCGCTGAATCGGCGCGTTCGGGGCGTCGGGGCGCAGCGGCCGAATGGGGCTTCGGATGAGGGTTTTGGGCGGCCGCGGCCGGCGTTGTCGGATGCGTGGCGGGCGGGGTGCGCAGGTCCGGGACCGTGACTTGGGCGTGATGTCGCGCACAGGTTGCTTGCGCCGGGCGGCGTGGGGGTGCGGTCGCGACTCGCGTCGCTCCTACAGGGGGATACGTGGCTGTGATCGGGCCCTGTAGGAGCGACGCGAGTCGCGACCGCGACAACACGAACACCGGCGCCGCTGTCCAGCGAGCGCTGCGCTTCGGCTCAGGCACTGCGCAAGGTCCGCGCCGGCATCGGCGCGGACTCGGGCAGCTCCTCGATCATGCGCCCGAACGCAGCCACCGCCGGCGTGCACGCGCCCGGGCGACGCAACAACACGAACTCCGCCGGCGGCAGTTTCGGCAACCCGTAGTGGCCATCGACGATGCGCATGCCGGGTTCGACATCGTCTTCGACCATGACCGTGATCCCCAGGCCGGCCGCGACCGCGGCGAGCAGGCCCTGCTGGCTCGGCGAGGTGAACACCACATGCCAATCCACGCCGGTGCCGTCGAGCGCGGACACGCCGATGTGGCGGTTGACGCACGGCGACGGGAAAAACGCGAACGGCAGCGAGCGGCCGGCGGCGATGTCGAAGTGTTCGGCCGCGACCCAGACGAAGCGCGTGCGCCGCAGCACTTGTTCGCCGCTGCGCCCGGGCAGGCCGATGACCACGGCGAGGTCGAGTTCGTCGTTGTCGACCATCTGCCGCAAATCCATGCTCATGCTGACGTTGACGTCCATGCGCACGTTCGGGAACGCGCAGGCGAACTGGCGCAGCAGGCCCGGCAGGCGGTCGCCGATGAAGTTCTCAGGCACGCCGAAGCGCACGCTGCCGGCGATCGGCGAGGGCTGGAAACGGCGCGACAGCGCTTCCAGCGAATGCAGGATCTGTTGCGCGTGGCGCAGGAAGTCTTCGCCGTCTTCGGTCAGGGTCAGCCGGCGCGTGGTGCGGTGGAGCAAGGCGCGGCCGACCTGGTCTTCGAGGCGGCGGATCTGGTGGCTGATCGCCGATTGGGTCAGGTGCAGCCGTTCGCCGGCGCGGGTGAAGCCGCCGGTTTCGACGACGGCGACGAAGGTGCGCAGCAGGGTCGGGTCGAAATCCACGGACGCGCCTCGCGATTGATGATGGCCGTTGATGGATTCTACAAAATCAAATCATTTCCCTCATGAGTAGCCGGGGAACACAATGGCTACGCCGCCGGGATGATGCGCCTAGCGCTCCGGCGGCCGGCGGTGTTGCCGCAACGGCCGGTTCGCGCGAACCGGCTTCGCCGCCGCCACCACGCTGGCAGCAGCCCCGCGCGAGGCTGTGCCGCCGGCGCGCCCGTTCGCCTGCCCTGCCCCACACGCGAAGCCTGCGCGCCCGCGGCGCGTCCGCTCGTGCGCGCTTCGCCGACGATTCTTTGGAAACCGCCCCATGACCTTGTCCGTCGCGACACGAAACGCGCTCGCCCTCGGCGCGATCAGCCTGGCCGCCTTGATGTTCGGCCTGGAGATCTCCAGCGTGCCGGTGATCCTGCCGACCCTGGAAAAACAGCTGCACGGCAGCCTGCGCGACCTGCAGTGGGTGATGAACGCCTACACCCTGGCCTGCACCACGGTGCTGATGGCCGCCGGCACCTTCGCCGACCGCTACGGGCGCCGGCGCGTGTTCGTGATCAGCACGGTCGCGTTCGGGCTGACCTCGCTGCTGTGCGGGCTGGCGCCGAACATGCCGGTGCTGATCGGCGGACGCTTCCTGCAAGGGCTGGCCGGCGGCGCGATGCTGACCAGCCAGTTCGCGATCCTCTCGCACCAGTTCCGCGAAGGCCGCGAGCGCAGCCGCGCGTTCGCGGTGTTCGGCATCGTGTTCGGCTTCGGCCTGGGCTTCGGGCCGATCATCGGCGGCGGCATCGTCGCGGTGTCGAGTTGGCCGTGGGTGTTCCTGGTGCACGCGCCGCTGGCGGCGCTGACCTGGGCGATGGTCAGCGCCGGAGCGCAGGAATCGCGCGAGGCGCAGAGCCATCGGCTCGATGTCGCCGGCCTGGCGACGTTGTCGCTGGCGGTGCTGGGGCTGACGTTCTACATCACCCAGGCGCCGGAAGCCGGCTACGGCAATGCCTGGTTGCTCGGCGTGCTGGCGGTCGCGGTGGCCGGCCTGATCGCGTTCGTGCGCGTCGAACGGCGCCACGCGCATCCGATGTTCGACTTCGGCGTGTTCCGCATCCGCGCGTTCTCCGGCGCGATCATGGGCTCGATCGGGATGAACTTCAGTTTCTGGCCGCTGATGATCTACCTGCCGATCTACTTCCAGAGCGCGCTCGGCTACGATGCGGTGCGCGCGGGCACGGCGCTGCTGGCCTACACCGTGCCGACGTTGGCGATGCCGCCGCTGGCCGAGCGCTGGGCGCAGCGTTACGGCGCTGGGCGGGTGATTCCGTTGGGCCTGGCGATGATCGGCGTCGGCTTCCTGGCGATGTATGCGGGTAGCCTGCCTGCAGCGGCGAGCTGGAAGACGATGCTGCCGGGTGCGGTGCTGTCGGGCGTGGGGTTGGGTCTGACCAATACTTTGGTGAGCAACACCACCACCGGCTCGGTGCCGGCGTCGCGCGCGGGCATGGCGTCGGGCATCGACATGAGCGCGCGGCTGATTACGCTGGCGATCAATATCGCGTTGATGGGTTTGATCCTGATCGCGGGGATCGCCTCGCACCTGCGCGGCGCGGTCGGCGCGACGCTCGACGGCGAGGCGTTGCGCGCGTTGGCGGCGCGGATCGCGGTCGGCGATCTCGGTGCGGCGCAGCTGTTGGGATCGGACGCGGGGACCGTGGCGCACGGCGCGCTGTTGCATGGGTTCGCATGGCTGTGGTGGTACGGCGGCTTCGGCGTGCTGGTGCTGGCGGCGCTGAGCTGGCGGCTGTTTGCGGCGCAGCGCGAAGCGCATGCGCGTGGCGATGCGCAGGCGGCAGCCTCCGAACTACGCGCGTATCACTGACCGCGAAAGTCGCGTATCCCCCTGTAGGAGCGGCGCGAGCCGCGACCGTGGAATTTCCGCTCGCGGCGAAAGTTTCGCCGTCAGCGCAGTGTCGCGGTCGCAGCTCGCGTAGCTCCTACAGGGGGGCTTGAGACAAAACCGGCCGCCACGCAGGTCGCGTGTCTTCCTGTAGGAGCGGCGCGAGCCGCGACCGCGGGGTTTCCGCTCGCGGCGAAAGTTTCGCCGTCAGCGCAGTGTCGCGGTCGCAGCTCGCGCAGCTCCTACAGGGGCTGGCTTGAGACAAAACCGGCCGCCGCGCAGGTCGCGTGTCTCCCTGTAGGAGCGGCGCGAGCCGCGACCGCGGGGTTTCCGCTCGCGGCGAAAGTTTCGCCGTAAGCGCAGTGTCGCGGTCGCAGCTCGCGCAGCTCCTACAGGGGAGGCTTGAGACAAAACCGGCCGCCGCGCAGGTCGCGTGTCTTCCTGTAGGAGCGGCGCGAGCCGCGACCGCGGGGTTTCCGCTCGCGGCGAAAGTTTCGTCGTAAGCGCAGTGTCGTGGTCGCGGCTTGCGCCGCTCCTACAGGGGGCTTCGGGTCAGAGCGCGAAATCCAGGCCGCGGCCCAACGCGCACTGGAAAGTCAACGCAGGCGCCACCGTTTGGTAAGTCACCGGCGACAGGAAGCTGGTTTTGACCGTCGCGCTGCCATCGGGCAACAAGCGGTACTGCGCCAGTTCGAGCACCGCGGTCCCGTCGGGCCGCAAGGTGATGTGCTGGTTGGAGAACGACAGGTTGCTGCCGACGACCTCGATGAAATCGCGCACCGCGAAGCCGCCTTTGACCGGCGACGTGCCCGGCGGCGCGCTGGCGCAGTCGCCGGGCGTGAACACCGCGGTCAGCGGGACGCCGGCGAACAGCAGGGCGCGCACGCCCTGATAACTGCGCAGGCTCTTGCCCTCCGCGGTGTCGCTGGCGAACGCAGGCGATGCGCCGGCCGACAGCGCGGCGGCGACTAGGAGAACCGACGGATTCAGCTTGAACATGAAGACACCTACGGCGGGGAAGAAGCCGCCACCGTAGCGATGCCGCCGCCGGCGAACCTGCGCGCGGTCACATCCGCACGCTCGGTTACCTTCGCCTGACGACCGTCAGGCCAACCGACCGCTTGGGCAAACTGTGTCACCCATGACGGCCGCTGCAAGGATTTCTTTTGCCAGCCGCGAGAATTGCTTGTTTGCGGCGCCGCGCCGCGCTGCGAATAATCGGGACTCGCCCCCACGGAGTCCCCCATGCAACGACGCGCGTTCCTCCAATGCACCGGCACTTTGCTGCTCGCCGGCGGCGCCGCCGCCAGTTTCGGCGCCGCGGCGCTGAGCCCGAACAAGCCCGCGCCAGCCGACGCCGCGCTGCGCGCGCGTTTGGCCGAGCTGGAGCAGCGCAGCGGCGGCCGCCTCGGCGTGTCGGCGCTGGATACCAACGACGGCCGTCGCTTCGACGTGCGCGGCGACGAGCGCTTCGCGATGTGCAGCACCTTCAAGTTCCTGCTGACCGCCGCGGTGCTGCGCAAGGCCGACCGCGGCGAGTTGGACCTGCAACACCGCATCGCCGTGCCGACCTCGGCGCTGATCGCGCATTCGCCGATCACCCAGCCGATCGCCGAAGCCGGCGGCGACGCCAGCCTCGCCCAGCTGTGCGAGGCGGCGATGATCATCAGCGACAACGCTGCCGCCAATCTGTTGCTGGGGCTGGTCGGCAATCCGGCCGGACTGACGAAGTTCCTGCGCAGCGTCGGCGACAAGGTCACCCGCCTGGACCGCAACGAACCCGAACTCAACACCGCGATCCCGGGCGACCCGCGCGACACCACTTCGCCGAACGCGATGCTGGCGACGATGCGCACGCTGCTGCTCGGCGATGCGCTGAGCGCGGCCTCGCGTCGCCAGCTTACCGATTGGCTGATCGCCAACCAGACCGGCGACAAGCGCCTGCGCGCCGGCCTGCCGAAAGACTGGCGCATCGGCGACAAGACCGGCAGCGGCAACGGCACCACCAACGACATCGCCATCGTCTGGCCGAGCGGGCGCAAGCCGGTGTTAGTGACGACCTACCTGACCCAGGCCAAGGGTGAAGACGAACAGCGCAGCGCGATTCTCGCCGACGCCGCGCGCGCGCTCGCCGCGCATTGGATCGCACCGACCTGAGCCCCCGTCCCGGCGCGAGAATTTCTTGTGCCCGGGACGAGAATTCTTCGTTTGTAGTCGCCTCGCCCGCTTCGAATACTGCAGGTCCCCAACCGACAAGGAGCACGACCATGCAACGACGCGATTTTCTGGGCAATGCGATGACGCTGATGTTGGTCGCCGGCGCGGGCGCCAGCTTCGGCGCCCACGCGTTGACGGCGGCCGCGCCCACGCCCGCAGCCGACGACGACCTGCGCGAACGCCTGCGCAAGCTGGAACAACGCAGCGGCGGCCGCCTCGGCGTGGCGGTGCTGGACACCGGCGACGGACGCCGCTGGGCGATGCGCGGCGACGAACGCTTCTCGATGTGCAGCACGTTCAAGCTGCCGCTCGCGGCCGCGGTGCTGCGCGGGGCCGAACTCGGCCGGGTCGATCTGAACGCGCGGCTCGCGGTTCCGTCGGCGGCGCTGGTGCCGTATTCGCCGGTCACCGAGCCGATCGCGCGCGCCGGCGGCGATGCCAGCGTGGCGCAGCTGTGCGAGGCGATCGTGGTCGCCAGCGACAACACCGCGGCCAACCTGCTGTTGCCGCTGGTCGGCGATCCCGCCGGCTTCAACCGCTACCTGCGCGGACTCGGCGATACGGTCACCGCGCTGCACCGCTCCGAAGGCGTGCCGCTGCGCGCCGGCGATCCCGACGATGTCACCTCGCCCAACGCCATGCTCGGCACGATGCGCAGCGTGCTGCTCGGCGACGCGTTGAACGACGCCTCGCGCCGCCGCCTGACCGGCTGGTTGATCGCCAGCACGACCGGTCCGACCCGCCTGCGCGCGGGCTTGCCGAAAGACTGGCGCATCGGCCACAAGACCGGCAGCGGCGACGGCACCGCCAACGATGTCGCCATCGTCTGGCCGGGGCGGCGCAAGCCGGTGTTGATCGCCAGCTATCTCACCCATGCCTGGGGCGACGACGAACTGCGCAACTCGGTGCTGGCCGATGTGGCGCGCGCCTTGACCGCGCATTGGATCCAGGCCGCTTGAATGCCGCCGTGCGTGCGCGATTGCGCGCGCATGGCCGGTCGCGAGCGATGCGCAGCAGGGCCAACCAGCGAGCCGGGCAAACCCGCAGCAGGCGGGTTTAGAATCGGAATCCAAGCACGCCGCGCGCCGCCCGCGCGGCGCGCGCCACAAGGAACCGCATGTCCCGCAAGCCCTGGATTCTGCTCGTCGTCGCCGTCACCGGTCTCGCTCTCGCCGCGACCTTTTTCCTCCCGTCCAAGCCCGGCGCGTTGCTCGCGCTCAAGCCCGCACCGCCGCCGCCGACGCCGTACGACTGGAGCGCGCAGGTCGAATGGATCGCCGGCGACGGCGTGCGCGGGCTGCGCAACGGTGCGGCGAAACAGGCGCGGCTGGACGATCCCTATGGCTTGGTGCGCACCAACGACGGCACGCTGTACTTCAGCGACGCCGGCGACAACAACCGCATCCGTCTGCTGACGCCCGACGGGCGCGTGGCGACGGTGGCCGGTTCCAAGGAAGGCTTCGCCGACGGCATCGGTCTGGCGGCGGCGTTCAATACGCCGTCGGGACTGGCCCTGGACGGCGACGGCAACCTGTATGTCGCCGACACCGGCAACCACGCGATCCGCAAGATTTCCAAACAAGGCGCGGTGACCACGCTGGCCGGCGACGGCACGCCCGGTTACCGCGACGGCGCCGGCGCGCAGGCGCAGTTCGACGGGCCGATGGGCGTGGCGGTGAGCCGGCGCGGGCGCGTGTTCGTCGCCGATACCTACAACGACCGCATCCGCGTGATCGAGCCCGACGGCACCGTCGGCACGCTGGCCGGCAACGGCCGGCCGGGCTTGGCCGACGGCGCCGCGGCGATCGCCCAGTTCGATACGCCGACCGCGCTGGCGCTGGATGCGCAAGGGCTGTTGTGGGTCGCCGACACGCGCAACAAGGCGCTGCGCCGGGTCGAACCCGACGGCGATGTGTCGACGCTGAACTTGGTGCCGAGCACGAGCGGAGCAAGCCCGCTGGCGCGCCCGGCGGCGTTGGCGATCACCCACGATGGCCTGTTGTATGTCGCCGATCAGGCGATGGGCATGACCTTCCAGATCCGCCGCGACGGCAATTGGGTGGTGCTCAGCGGCGACACCCAGGACCAGCGTCTGTCGCGCCCCGCCGGCCTCGCGCTCAGCGACGACGGTTCGCTGTACGTCACCGACGCGACCAGCCATCGCCTGCACCGCATCGCGCCCGCGGCGCCGGCGGTGGCGCCGCTGGCCAACGGGCCGGTCGGCCCGGCCGACAACGATCCGCTGCCCGACACCGCCGGCCGCTGGCCGTTGAAACCGCAGGACGGCTGGCACGAAGTCGTCGGCACGCTCGGCGAAGTGCGCGGCAACGGCGGCGGCGAAGCGCGCCATCACCTGCACGGCGGGCTCGACATCCGCGGCGACATCGGCCAGCCGGTGCTGGCCATCGCCGACGCCAAAGTGTCCGCGCCGGTGGCCTCGTGGGGCTTCGGCAACCTCGGCGAAGGCGCCGAACTCGGGCGCCTGGCGTACATCCACATGCGCGTGGGCCGCAGCGCGCGCGGCGAACCGCTCGACACCGAACGGTTCAAGCCGGTCTACGGCGACGACGGCGAACTCGCGCGGCTGCGCTTGCGCCGCGGCGCGCGCTTCGTCGTCGGCGACACGCTCGGCACGATCAACCCGATGGCGCACGTGCACCTGAGCCTCGGCCCGAGCGGCTACGAGCGCAACGCGATCGCGCTGAATTTCGTCGGTTACGCCGATCGCGTGCCGCCGCGGCTGGAACGCATCGAACTGATCGACGCACTCGGCCAGCCGCTGAAGGACAAGCGCGACGGCCGCCTGCTGGTGTCGCGCGCGCTGTCGGGCTTGCAGATCGTCGCCGAAGGCTGGGATCAGGTCGACGACAATCTTCCAAGGCGCCGCCTCGGCCTTTACACGCTCGGGTATCAATGGCTCGACGCCGCGGGCCAGCCGCTGCCGGGCTACGAAACCCCGCGCATGAACATCGAATTCGACAAGCTGCCGCCGGACGACGCCACCCAGACGATCTACGCGCCGGGCAGCGGCATCACCGTGCACGGCAGCGCGATCACCCGCTTCCGCTACGTGCTCAGCAACCGCGTGCGCGGCGGGCGGGTCGAGCAAGGCCTGTGGCTGCCGAGCGAGCTGGCGGCCGGCGACTACCTGCTGCGGGTCAGCGCGCGCGACTACAGCGGCAACGAAGCCGGCGGGCGGCGCGAGCTGGCGGTGCGGGTGCAGTGACGCCCGCGCCGCGCGCGCTCATTCGAACGGGTTGGGATCCTGCGGGCCGGTGCCGGCGAGTTCCGGCGCGGACGGCGAGAGCTTGAACGAAGTGCTGTCGAAGCATTGGGCGTCGACCCGGTTCAGGCGCTGACGCTTGACCTTGTCGACCTTCGCGATCACGCCTTCGCCGTAGCAGGTCTGGCCGGGCTCGGCCAGCAAGCGCAGCGGTTCGGCGTCGCCGCCTTCGGCCAGCGCGAAGGCGTGTTCGCCCGGCGTCGCGCTGATCGCCGCGTACTGGCCGAAGCGCAGGCTGGCGAGGCTGGCGTCGCCGTCGCGCACCTCGAAGCTCTGGCGGTTGCCCGGGAACGGCACGTCCCGGTAGAACACACCAGCGCCTCGCCCTCTTCCGGCGCGGCGAGCTTGAGCGGGCCGTGATGCTGGCCGACGACGGTCGCGGAGATCGCGTCGTTGATGACCATCTGCATCTGCGCCTGGGCGCCGCCGGCGACGAGCAGCGTCGTCGCGAGCACGGCGACGCGGAGCGAATTCTTCATTGCGATGTCCCCCCCTGAATGCGCATCCGCGACGGGGACGCGCCGGCAGTCTGGCCCAGCGCGCCGCGCTTGCCGACACGCCGCGCGCGATCCCGCCGCGCGCAATGTTGCAGGACGATGACACGGAATATCGGGAGTCGCCCTAGCTATCGGCGTCGCTGCGCGCTTGCTGTAATCGCGCTCTCCCCACAGCTCCCACAGCGAACATGGGCTTCCCGACTCTCGACGGCGTCCCGGCTTATCTGCGTTTCCCGCAACAGGCGCCCGCGCCGCCTCCGCCTCCGCCGCCGCAACCCCAGGAACAAGTGCACGAGGTGACGCACGGCGAAAGCCTGTCGTCGATCGCCAAGAAGTACAGCACGCCCGAGGCGCCGGTCAGCGCCGAACAGATCGCGCAGCGCAACGGCATCGAGGTCGGCGACCTCAAGCCCGGCCAGCAACTGATCGTGCCGACGATCAAGCAGCACGCCGAGCCCAAGCCCGCGGCCAACGCCACGCCGCAGCAGGGCGCGACCAATGCGGCGATGGACCAGCACCTCACCGCCGGCGACAACCTGTCGGCGTTCACCTCGCATTACCAAGGCCCGCGCAACGACGAGGGTTACCAGAACACGCGCGGCGGTTACCAGAATCTGGTGACCCGCAGCGGCGAAGATCTGAACGCCGCCGTCGCGGCCGAAGTGCGCGCGGCGTACGACGCGCAGCCGCATCCGCCGGGCCAGAGCTTCGACGCCGCCGCGGCGAAGCAATATGGCGCCGACGTGGTCAAGCGCTTCGACAACGATCCGGCGGCCAAGGCCGCGGCGCAGGGCGCGGTCGACCAGTTCGTCGTCGCCACCGAAGTCGACGGCGCGCTGACCGCGGCCAACCGCGCGCCCGACGCCAAGGGCGCGGTCGCCGCGCTCAACGATCAGTTGCCCAAGCTCAGCGCGCAAGCGCGCAGCGAGCTGCTGTCGAGCCCGGGCTTCGATACCTTGCTGAAGAACAAGATCGGCCCCGAGTTCACCGGCCCGCTGCAGGGCGAGCCGTGGCGCGATGGCCGCATGGGGCCCAGCGCCAAGCCGATGGAGAGCTTGCAGAAGCTCGAAAAACTGGTCGAGAACGCCGACCCGGCGTTGGCGCAGAAGCTGGCCGAACACGGCAGCGACGCGCTGACCGATTTCTTCGCCCGCGCCGAGAACGACGGCTACAGCATCCGTCTCGGCATCGAGGGCACGCGTTCGCTGGTGCATATCGCCGGCAAGCTCGGCGGCCCGGCGGAAGCGAGTTCGACCTTGAACAAACTGGCGCAGTTGCCGATCGACGCGAGCCAGTTGCACATGGCCGTGGCCGAGGGCGCGCGCCCGGACCTGTTGCTCGCCATCGCCCAGGCCGGCGGCGGCAGCCGGGTCATGGATTCGGCGACCCAGGGCGTGCAGATGTACGCAGGCTCGGTCAAGGGCGATGTCGACGCATTGGCCAAGGAAACCGACGAGCTGACCTGGCTCATCAGCAACCACGGCGGTTCGATGACGCCGGCCCAGCTCGACCAGGCGATCAAGGACTACACCAAAGCCAAGGGCCCGGACTGGGAGAAGAAGGTCGCCGACCTGGAAAGCAAGGTCGCCGGCGAAGGCCGCACCCTGCTCGACCAGATCGATGCGCTGCGTAGCGCCGGCCCGGGCCAGTCGGGCGAGGCGCAGAAAGCCATCGACGCGATCATGGCCGACCCCAAGTCCTCGTATGCGATCAGCCTGGCGCTGAAGAAGCATCCCGACTACATCGACACCACCGCCGGCAAGCGCCTGATGCAGAGCCTGGCCTACGACGCCAAGCTCGGCGAGCAAGGCATCAAGCTCGGCAAGGAACTGGTCAACGCCTACATCCGCACCGACGTGCTCGACGCCGCGCACGGCTACGACCCGGCCAACGCCGCCAGCATCCGCCAGGCCGAACAGGCGATCGACAAGCTCAAGAATCCGGCGCTGATCAAGCTGCTCGGCATGGACACCGAAGGCAGCAAGTACCAGAACTACATCAAGCTGGTCGACCAGCTGAAGAGCACCCTGCCCGCGGCCGGCGACGGCACCGAGCAGATCGTGGCCAAGCTCAAGACCCACGCCGATGCGATGAACAACATCGACGACCGCCTCACCGCCGAAGGCTACAAGCCGACCTTCGAGAAGAACCAGCCCGCGGGGCAGCTGCTGCGCATGGTCGGCATCGGCTTCGCCACCGTCGGCTTCGTCAATTCGGCGAGCAAGGCGCAGGACGGGCAGATCAACAAGAACGATCTGAAAGCCATCGTCGATGCCGCCGGCCTCGGCCAGAAGGGCACCGAGCTCGCGGTCGGCCTGGGACTGGTGGTCGAAGATTCCACCCTCGGCCGCTTCGGCGCGGGCAACAAGCTCAACGGCCAGAGCATCGACCCGGGCCGCCTGGGCCGCGCCGACCGCGTGTTCGGCTATCTCTCCGCCGGCTTCGATTACTACAACGCCGGCGAGCAGTTCCTTTCGAAGAACGGCGACCCGGTCAAGGGCGGCCTGTATCTCGCCAGCGGCGTCGGCGGCACGATGGCGGCGCTGTCGGGCACCAGCTTCGCCGCGTCGCTGGGCGCGGGCAGTTGGGCCGGACCGGTCGGCATCGCCTTGGTCGCGATCGCGACGATCGGTTTAGGCATCAAGGACCGCGTCGACCAGTCGAACATCCATATGAACGACACCTCGGCCGCGTTCCTCAAGCATTCGGACTTCAGCGAGGCCGCGTCGAAGGCGCTGGTCGATCAAAGCGGCGAAGGCTGGAGCCCGATGCCGCTGCTGGTGCGTTACGCCGAAGCCAAGGGCTACAAGCTCGACGACGCCGGCCAGCGGCAGAAGTTCGTCGACTGGGTCAACGGCATGCCGGCCGACAAGCTCGACAAGCTGCGCGATCAGCTGCACTACACGCTCGACGATTTCGACGGCGATGTGTCGAAGCTCGGCAGCGACACCACGGTGTATCGCCCGGAGACTTACATCAACTCGGGCGGGTTCCCGGCCAAGGTGTACGCGAACGCGAGTACGGTCGGGCATCTGGATGCGATCGTGCGGGATTTCGGGATCGCGGATTTGCCGCATGCTTGATGAGCAAGCGGCCTTGAGGCGACGCCCGGCGGCGTCGCCTCAAGCCGTGGTCCACCAGTTGAACCAAAGATAACGATGCTCGAGTGCTGCGATTACCTCCACGCAGTTCCAATCGCGATGCAGGCACAAGCCGTCTTTCCAGCCTTCGAGATCGCGGATGTAGGCTGGCAAATCCCTTCTCAGCGAACCGCTGTACTCCGCCACGACACGCGCGAACTCTTCGCGCGAAATCCGCTCGCACACCGTGGACTCAATGCTGGCCGCGTCCTCACTGCGCAAGTCCGCCGGCGATATCGGCTGAACATAGATCGAGCTGGCGCAGTAGGTCGACATCCAAAAATGCAACGGACTTAGAAAGTTCTCTCGCGCGCCGTATCCCAATTCGAGCTGCTGCTCGCCGCCGGAGAAGTCGCGGCTGTCGAATTCCTGCCAATGCAGCGTTCCGGGCGCCTCCGGCGGCTGAGCGCGCCAGTGGGCGAGCAGATAAGCATGGTCGAACATTGCGTCGGCATTCCTTGCGGTCACGGCGGGCTGCATGATCGCATGCCGCCGACGTCAGCCGTCAGCGTCCCGCCACGCCTATCCCCACCGGCGCGCCGTTCGCGAACGCCACCGGCGCACCGGCCGGCTTCAACGCATCGCCTTCGATCCGCAGCACATGCAGCGCGCGGTCGTCGATGCTCTGCGCCAGCACGGTCACGTTGTCGTCGCCGAACGCCACGCCTTCGGCCCACGCGCCGATCGGCGCGGCGGCGACGCGGCGCAGACGGCGGCCTTCGATCTTCAGCAGCACCACCAGGCTGTGCGGCGAATACCAGGGGTGGCTGGCCGGCCGGTTGCTCATGTTCTGCACCGCGGCCGCAGCAAAGCGGCCGTCGGGCGAACAGGCCACGTCCTCGGGCGCGGAACCGACCGCTACGGTGTCGATCACGCGCGGCTTGGCGCCGGCCAGATCGATCAGGCTGACCGTATCGATGTCGCCGTTGCCGCTGTCGGCAATGCCGAAGTTGCCGACCACGGCCAGATCGGCGCCGCAGTAGGCGACGGTGAACGGCGTGACGCCGGCGACCATGTCGCGCACCGCCGGCTCGACGATGCGGCCGTCGCGCCAGTCGTACAGCGACACGCGCTGGGCGTCGGCCTGGGCGACCAGCAGGCGCTTGCCGTCGGGCGCGAACGCGCTCGACAGCGGGCCCGTGTTCGGCGCCAGGGTCAGTTTTCCGGCGACGGCGGCGCGGCGGTTGTCGATCGAAAGATAGACGAAGCCGTTGTCGGGATTCGACGACACCAGCGCGGTCGCGCCGCTGCGGTCGAACTTGACCGACGAGGGCCGCACGCCGAGCGCGAGGGTTTGCACGAGCTTCGGCGTCTTGCCCGACAGGTCCACGACCGACAGCCGGTCGTCGGGAACGTAGCGCTTGGGATCGGCCGGATCGAGCTTCGTCGACGATGCCACCAGCGCCAGATCGCCGCGCGGCGACACCGCGATGGAGGTCGGCGGGCCGAGATAGCTGGTGGGCACGGCGACTTCGCCGAGCTTGCGCAACTGCCCGTGTTCGAGCCGGAAGAACGCGGCCGAATCGGCGGCGGGCTGTTGCGGAATCGCGCCTTCGCCGTTGCGCAGGATCACTTTGGCGTCGACCGCCACGCCGATGGTCTGCGCGCCGGCGCACAGCGGCGACAGCGCCAGGGCGAGCGCGAACGCTAAGGGTTTGAACGGCATGAGCGAGTCTCCGGAGGAATCGCCCGATGATTGGCACGGCGACGGGGCGGTTCCTACTGTCGAAGGTCATCTTTGTGCAGTGATGCGCGCATCCGCTGCCCTCCCCGAGAAAGCGGAGACGGACTTCAGAGCCATGTCGCGATGAATCCCTGGGTTCCCGCTTTCGCGGGAACGACGGAAGGTGGGTTCGCTCTCGCCTCTCTCAAACCGTCATCCCCGCGAAAGCGGGGATCCAGAGACTTCGCAGCCCTGTCGCGATGAATCCCTGGATTCCCGCTTTCGCGGGAACGACGGAAGGTGGGCTCGCTCTCGCCTCTCTCAAACCGTCATCCCCGCGAAAGCGGGGATGCAGAGACTTCGCAGCCCTGTCGCGATGAATCCCTGGGTTCCCGCTTTCGCGGGAACGACGGAAGGTGGGTTCGCTCTCGCCTCTCTCAAACCGTCATCCCCGCGAAAGCGGGAATCCAGAGACTTCAGAGCCATGCCGCGATGAAGCCCTGGATCCCCGCTTTCGCGGGGATGACGGGGTGAGGGTTTTGGCGGCGGTCGGGCGTTCGCCGCATAGGACGCTGCATGCGGCCCCGCCCCCTGTCGCCGCGCCCGCATCGGCCTTACTGTCGACACCGCACCGCCATCTGTTCCCTGGAGTCCGCATGAGCACCGCCACCATCCCCACCGTGCACGCCCACAGCGAGCCCGCGCCTTACCTGGTCACCTTCGTCGACGACGGCCAGCACCGCTGGCACGCCGACGAACCGGCCGAACTCGGCGGCGGCGACAGCGGCCCCTCGCCCGAGCGCCTGTTGCTGTCGAGCCTGGGCGCCTGCACCGCGATCACCGTGCGCATGTACGCGCAGCGCAAGCAATGGCCGCTGGCGCAGGTCGAAGTCGCGTTGCGCTTCAATCCCGACGGCAAGCCGGCGGCCGGTACCGACATCGAACGCCGCATCGTGTTGCGCGGCGAACTCAGCGACGAGCAGCGCGAACGTTTGTTGCAGATCGCCAACGCCTGCCCGATCCACAAGGTGCTGACCGGCGAGGTGCGCATCGCCACGGCGCTGGCCGCGGCGTTGGAGCAGGAGTGAAGCGCGCCTAACGCGCAGGCTCCGGGTCGCGCCCGTCGTCGGGCGCGGCGCTGAATTCGCTGTCGTTGGCGGACGGCCGATGGGGCACGCCATGCGCAAAGCAAGTACCGCCGTCGGCGCCTCAGCGGCAGCGGAACTCGTCGGCCCGGTATTCGCTTTCGATCGCCTGCCCGCCCGCGCCGGCGGCCGCGTCCGGATTCGCGCGCCGGACGATGCTGTAGCTCACCGCATAGGCGCCTGCGACGCACGGCCGCGGCAGGTCGCGCGCGGGTTCGAAGTATTCGCCGGCCGCGACGCCGCGGCCGTCGATGGCGTAGCCGGTGGCGCGGCAGGCGTCCGGGTAGCCGGGGACGCAGGCCGCGGCGGCTTCGTCGGCGTCGGCGGCGGCCATCGAAGCGGTGAAGTTGACGGCCCAGCCGCTGGCCGGATCGGCGCGGCAGTCGCCCGAGGGCAAGGGCGTGGCCTGATCCTGGCAGCCGTTGGCGCCCTGCCCGCCCAGTGCGGTTTCGCTGAAGTATTGGTAGCGCCCGCTGAGCGACCAATCGGCCGCCGCGGCCGGCAGCGCCGCGCCGGCGAACATCGCCGCACACACGGCCACGAACATCGCGGCCCGACCCGACTTGCCCCTGTTCATCCTTGTCGCTCCCGTACCGCATGCACTCGCCGGTGGCGGCGAGCGGCGCGAGGATAACGCAGGCATGCGTAAGCGAGATTGCAGTTTCGGGCCGTGCGCTCATGATCCGATCAGGTTCGCGTCGCGGCCCCGACGCGGCGCACATTCGCCGTGCGCGCGCCGGCAAAGCCTGCGCGACGGCTGCGCCGCGTTCAGTCTTGCCGTTTGTGTCCTCGCCGTTCAGTCCTCGTCTTTGAGGCGTTCGCCCGGCAGCAACGGCAGGCGCTCGCCATCGGGCGTGCCGCGGCTGAAGCGGCCGCGCTCGATCAGCAGGATTTCGCCGCTCTCGCCGTTCTTGATGCCGCTGTCGACGCCGATCACCCGGCCATCGAAGTAGCTGGCGATGTGGTGGTGGGTGGTGTGGCCGACCACGATGCGGGCGACGCCGAGCTTGCCGGCGATGGCGTCGACCTGCGCCTGGTCCAGCGCCGGATCGGTGAAATAGCCGCGGTACCAGATCGGGCTGGTCTTGCCGTTGTACAGCGGCAGCAAGGCCGCGTCGTTCTGCCACACCGCCTTGGGCGTTCCCAGCGAGGCGCGATAGCCGGCGTTGCTGCGTTGGGTGTCGAAGTCGGCGGCGACGTAGTCGGGCGCGATGCCGCCGTGCACGAACAGGCTGTCGCCGACCCGGGCGATGGTCTGGCGCGTGCGCAGCCACTGGCCGAGCACGGTCTGCGGACCGTACAGCTGCGGATAGCTCTCGCCCAGCGCGGCGGCGCTGCGCGCGTAGCCGGCGTTGACGTAGCGCAGGTCGCCGCCCAGGGCCATCGTCTCGTGGTTGCCGATCAGGTAATGCACCTCGCCGCCGGCCTCGCGCGCCTGCTGCTCCAGCGCGTACAGCAGCCACAGCGCCTGATTGACCTTGGGACCGCGGTCGAACACGTCGCCGACCACGACCAGATGGCCGCGGCCGTAACGCCAGCGCAGATCGCGGCCGACGATGCCGTTGTTCTGCAGCAGCCGAACCAACAGGTCGTATTGGCCGTGCACGTCGGACAACACCGCGATGCGTTCGACCGCGCCGGCCGGCGCGTCGCTGCGCGCCTGCGCCGGTGCGCGCACCAGGATCGGGCGATCCACGCCGCAACGCGGCGGCACCCGTACCGGCCAGCGCGTGGACGGGTAGCGGCGTTCGAACGTTTGCCCGGCGCAGACCCAGCGCGCGACGATTTCGCCTTCGCCGTAGCGGATGTAGGGGCCGTCGTCGAACGCGGTTTCGGCCGCGGGCGACGCCGCGGCAGCGGCCGGCGTTTCGGCCGGGGCGCTGCCCAGGCAGGCCGCGTACAGGGCCAGGCCCAGGCTCCAGGGGCGAAGGGCGGACACGTTCAAGGTGGCTCTCGTGGCTTGGGCGATGGATTGCGAGCTTGGCGCTTGCGGCGGGGGGCGGCAAGCGGTTGGATTTGCGGGTGCGGGCGGGATTCGAAGGTGGCTCGGCAGCGGTTCTTTCGAAATTCCGCATCTCGGCGCGGCCTTCGCGGCGCACGCCGCAAGCCATTCTGCCGTTGTTGTCGCTGTTGGCTCCCTCTGCGCTTCGAACTCGCCATTGCAATCAGACCGAAGAGCGCGCGTGCGGGGCCGGGCCAGGATGGCCTTGTCCCGCATCTGCGACATGCCGCCAACGGCGGGATCGACAGCAAGACGACAGAAGGACAAGGGCGCGGCAGTTCGGTTGTCGCGGTCGCAGCTTGCGCAGCTCCTACAGGCTCCAGCAAGTTTCGTATCCGACTGTAGGAGCGACGCGAGTCGCGACCGCGACAACGCAGCCATTGCCGGGGTTCGCCGCAGTTGCGTTTTCGCGGTCGCGACTCGCGTCGCTCCTACCGTCGGGGGCGAACCTTCGACGGGCGTGGCTCCAACAAAAACGGGGCTCCGAAGAGCCCCGTCCGTATCGCGCTCAGTACCGCAGCCGGCGAATCACGGCCAGTTGAGGTTCACCGAAACGCCGACCACGCGCGGCTCGTTGTAGACCGCCGCCATGTAGTTCTCGATCACGCCCTTGAGGTTCTTCTCGTTGGTGATGTTGCGCGCGAACAGCGCGACTTCGTAAGCGCCGTAGCCGCCGGTATAGCCCAGGCGCAGGCCGCCTTCGAAGTTGCCGCTGGAGGTGAACTCCTTGGAGTCGTACAGCACGAAGCTGGTGTAGCCCTGCTTGTTCCAGTCGGTGGCGACGAAGAACGCGCCGGCGTCGCTGACCGGGATGTCGTAGCGCGCGCCGAGGCTCAGGTTGTACTTGGGCGCGTTCGGCAGCGGGTTTCCGTCGATCTGGGCGAACACGTTCGAGCCGATCTTGATGGTCGGGTCGTTGACCGTGCACACCACCTGGCCGTTGAGGCCGCAGACCTGGGCGTAGACGCGCTTGTCCTGGATTTCGCTGTGCAACCAGCTGGCGCCGGCGGTGATCGACAGGTTCGGGATCGGACGCCAGTCCAGGTCGGCTTCCAGGCCGTAAGCGCGCGCCTTATCGGCGTTGAACAGCACGCCGTTGCCGTTGGAGTCGTTGCCGTTGAGCTGGATGTCGTCGACGGTGTAGGTGAACGCCGCGGCGTTCAGGCGTAGGCGGTTGTCGAACAGGTTCGACTTCACGCCCGCTTCCCACGACAGGATGGTTTCCGAATCGGCGGTGGTGAAGTCGGCGTTGAACACCGCCGAACGGCCCTGGATGGTCGGGCCGCGGAAACCGCGGGCGACGCGGCCGTACACGCTGACCTGCGGGCTGATCTCGTACATCGCGCTCAGGTCCCAGCTGGGCGTGGTGTCGGACATCTCGACGTCGCGGCGGCCCTTGTAGGTCGACACGCCGGCGACGGTGTCGGCGGTCTTGAGCAGGCGCGTGCGCTTGCTGTCGCGGGTTTCGCGCACGCCGGCGGTGACGGTGAACTTATCGCTGAACTTGTAGCTCAGCTGGCCGAACGCCGCCCACGAGGTGTTGCTGTTGCGCAGGCGCACCCAGTTGTTCGGGTTGCGCGCGGCGCCGGTGAGGAACCAGGCGCGCTGATAGAAATCGGTGGTGTCGCTGCCGTCGAAGTAGAACGCGCCGACCTGCCATTGCAGCGGGTCGTCGCTTTCGCTGGCGAGGCGGATTTCCTGGGTGTACTGGTCCAGGTCGCGGACCTGGCCCATCGACTGGCCGAAACCGTTGGGCACGCCGCCCACCGGGTAGTTCGCCGCCGCGCCGCCGTCGGTGTCGCCGCGGCTGTAGCCCGAGGTGGTTTCGTACGCGGTGATCGAGGTCAGCGACATCTCGTTGAAGCGCCAGGTGGCCTTCAGCGAACCGCCGTAGGTCTTGTACGCCTGCGGGTTGTTGCCGGCTTCGTCGTAGGCGACTTTATCGCGCGGCACGCGCACTTCGTTGGAGCCCTTGGTCAGCGCGTTGCGCAGGAACAGGGTCGAGGTGCCGTCGTAGTCGCGGGCGTGGGCCGAGGCCAGCAGCGAGAAGTTCTCGCTGGGCTGGAGCAGGAACTGCGCGCGCAGGTTGCGGTCGTTGTAGCCGCCCATCGCGTCCTTCTTCGGCGACACGGTGCCGTCGGCGCTGGGGCCGGCGTAGGTGTTGTCGACCCAGTCGTCGCGGTGCTGGTACAGCGCCGAGACGCGGAACGACAGCACGTCGTTGATCGGGCCGCCGATGCCGCCGTCGAGCGAGACGGTGTTGTAGCTGCCGTAGCTCGCGGCCAGGCGGCCGGACCAGTCCTGGCTCGGCTTGATGCTGTCGAACTTGACGATGCCGGCGGTGGTGTTGCGGCCGAACAGCGAGCCCTGCGGGCCGCGCAGCACTTCGACCTGATCGACGTCGAACACCGGGTTGGACTTGAGCACGACGTGCTCGAGCACGACGTCGTCCTGGATGATCGAGACCGGCTGCGAGGCGCCGAGGTAGAAGTCGATATTGCCCAGGCCGCGGATGTAGAAGCGCGGGAAGATGCGGCCGGTGGTGGTTTCGGCGTAGAAGCTCGGAACCTTGCCCGACAGCGCCAGCAGGGTGTCGTCGCCGCCGGCGGTGAAGGCGCGCATCGCATCGCCCTGGACCACGCCGACCGAGACCGGCACGTCCTGCAGATTGCGCTCGCGGCGATCGGCGGTGACGGTGATCGAATCGAGCGAGGTGGCCTTGGCGTCCGCGGCGCGCTCGGCTTGCGCCTGCGTCGCCGGCGCGTCCTGCGCGGCGGCCGGCAGCGCGGACGCGAGCAGCAGCAGGCTGGCGCAGGCGCTGGCCAGCGCGGTTTTCGCGAGCGGACGGCAGGAATAGCGGGAAGCGACGCGGCTGCGCTGCGGCAGGCGTGCGGCGGAAACAACGGACATGGGGGTGGGATCCTTTGGTGGCGCCGGGGCTGCGAATGCGGCCGGCCGACGCTGGGCCGGCCGCGGGGGGCGGTATTGTCCGCGCCGCGGCAAGGTATGTCACCTGTGTTTCACATCCGTTGCAGGCGCTGTGCCGAGCCCGGCGGGCTCGCTTGGCCGGCAAGAAAAGCCGAAAACGCGGCCTGCGCGGGTGCCGCCGGCAGCGCGCCCGGTACACGCGGCGCTCGGGACAGACCGACGCCCGGTTCACACCCACCAACACGCGGCGGCGCGGCGCGACTCCCGCGCCGCGCCGCCGCGGCCCCTGCTCAGCTCTGGTGGATTTCCATGCTGCCGTCGAAGCCGTTGGCCTGCGCGGCCGGGAAGCCCGCCGGCAGCCCGCCCAACACCGCGCCTCCGGCGACGTTGCCCGCGGCCGGCAACACCAGGGTGCCGTTCATCACCGCCGGCAACTGCGGCAGCACGAAGCCCTGCGGGAACGCCGGCACCGCGTTGAACGCGTAGTTGCTGATGTTGGCCGCGGCGTTGGCGGGCATGACGTTGACCGGCTTGACGATGCTCACCGCGCGCCAGGTCACGCGGATGAACTCCGGCGCGTACGAGTACAGGTTCTGCGCGTTGGTCATGTTCGGATCGGAGAACGGATTGACCGACGACTGCACGCAGTAGTACACGCCGTACCACGACGGACGCTGGCCGCCGATTTCGTACTGGTAGCACGCATTGATGAAGCCGTCGATGTAACCCTCCACCGTGGCGTGGTTGGCGTTGGCCACGCCGGTCAGCGGCACCAGGTTCTGCCAGTTGTTGCCCGGCCCGCCCCAGCGGCCGTTGATCAGATGGCCGCGGATCCACGGATACGTCATGTCCTGCACGAACTCGATCGGAGGACCGCCGATCAGCAGCTGATTCCACGGCGCGCCGACCGCGGTGGGCACGTTGTTGCCCTGCTGCCCGGGCATCGCCAGATCCGGCCCGAGCAGCGCGGACGCGGAACTGGCGCCGAAGTTGGCGATCTGACGCACCGCCAGCGGGCCCAGTTGGGCGCGCGCGAGCGTGAACATCGGCTGGTTGGTGCTCCAGTGCGGATTGTTGGGCGCACCGTTGTATATGATTCGGCTCATAAGTCACCTGTCGGGATCGGGGATTCGGCGGTCGAAGCCGACAGGCGCGCAGGGCCACGCCCGCGGGCGCGACGGTCGGAAGCCGGCAGGCGCGCTGCGGACGATGCGTCGTGTAGGACGTGCGTCCGCAGCCTGCGCAGGCGCGGCTCAGGGTTGAAGAACGCGATACGAACGCAGCCGTGAATCCGGTCGCGGTTCTTGATGGCGCCGATCTCGATGGCGCGGCATCGTCGATGCGCGCGCGGCGGCGGCGCGCGCAGGGGCGATGCGCGCGCGGGTTCGGCGGCCGATCGGGTCAGCGTCGGCCGCGAATCGGGTAACGAAACGGTGGCGCCGGCCGCGCGGCGCCGCCGCGCGCGGCGGCGCTCAGTCCCCCGGCTTCCAGCCGCTCTTGGCGAGGAAGGCCTTGGGATCGGGCATCAGCAGAATCTCTGCCAGCGCCGCGCGCTTGTCGTCGGCGCGCCGGTAATACGCCTTGGCGACGCGGTAACCGACCCAGTAACCCTGGTCGTAAGGCGCGTCGGAGTCCTTGCGGTAGTTGTACATCCACTGGCTGTAGTCGGTGTTGTCCTGCTCGCGCAGGAACGCCTCGCCGATCTCCCGCTCGCGCCCGCGCACGCGCACGGCCAGTCCGGGGTTGGCCACGCCGCCGGCGATCAGTTCGGCGACGAACTCGGCGGCGCCCTCGGTCAGCGACATCAACCGCACGTTCGCGCGCGGATCGCCCTGCGGCAGTTCCTCGGCGGCCGCGGGCTGCTGGATGTGCGCGTACTCGTGCGCGATCACCCGCACGAAGCGGTCTTCCGGATCGGGATTCATGAAATCCGCCGCGCACAGCGCCTCCAGGCCGATGGTGACGCCGGAGGGGTTGGTGATGCCGACCGGCTTGCCGCGGCCGACTACGATCGCCACCGGCGGAAACTTCGCTTGCGGATACAGCTCGCCGAGCGTGTGCAGCGCGGCCGCGACGCGGCGCTTGACCTTCGGCAGCAGCGCCAGGCATTTGCGCGCGTCGCGATACACCGCCGGATCGGCCGCCATCTGCGCGGCGATGCGCTCGCCGGTGACCCGCCGCACTTGCGCGAACTCCTTGAGGCTGGGGCTGCCCTTGGCCAGATACTCGTCCAGCTGCGCCACGCTCGGCTGGCCGTCGGTGGCGTTGTACAGCGCGTAGAAGCGCTCGACGTCGTCGATGCGGATTTCCGGTTCGGCGGCGAAGGCGGCAAGGGGCAGGCACGCGGCGAGCAGCGCGGCGGCGCCGGGTTTGCGCAGTCGGCCAGACGCGGCGCGCAAGAGCTTGGGCATGAGAGCAACGATCCGGAAGAATGCGTGGACTATCGGAAGGACGAAGCGGCGCCTGCGGCGAAGACCGCAAGCAGCCGCGCGCCGGCATGGTGAAGGCGATGCGCGCCGGTGTCGAGACGCAGACGCGAACAGCGGCCATGCGCTGCCGCAGCGGCGGCCTCAGGGAATCGATTCGCCGATGCGGCCGGTGTCGAATCCGTCGTCGAAGTTCAACCAGATCAGGAACGCGCGCCCGACCAGATTGCGCTCCGGCAGATAGCCCCAGTAGCGGCTGTCGTCGCTGTTGTCGCGGTTGTCGCCCATGACGAAGTACTGGCCGGCCGGCACCGTCCATTCGCCCTCGGCCTGTTCCAGTCGGCGCATTTGCGCGCGCAGCAGGATGCGGTGGCGGTGGCGGCCGAGCGTTTCCTCCAGTTCCTGAGCGCCGGTCATCTCCGCGCCGCTGCGCACGCCGGTGTAGATGCCGACGGGCTGCATGGGCACCGCTTCGCCGTTGATCGTCAGCCGTCCGTCGCGGTACTCGACCCGGTCGCCCGGCAACCCGACCACGCGCTTGACCAGGTTGACGTCGGACTGCTGCACCGAATGGAACACCACCACATCGCCGCGCTCCGGCTCGCCCAGGGCCAGCAGCTTGTGGTTGCTGATCGGCAGGCGCAGGCCGTAGACGAACTTGTTGACCAGGATGAAATCGCCGGTCAGCAGCGTCGGCATCATCGAGTTGGACGGAATCCGGAACGGCTCGGCGAGGAAGGTGCGCAGCAACAGCACCAGCAGCAGCACCGGGAAGAACGACTTGGCGTAATCGACGATCCACGGCTCGTGGCCGTCGTCGAGCAGTCCCGCCCGCGCCAGCCGGCGCTTGGCGAGCACGTGCTTGTCGAGCAACCAGACCAGGCCGCTGAAGGCGGTCAGCGAGACCAGCGCGATTTCGAACCAGCGCATCGCACACTCCTTGTCGAAGCCTCACCGATTCGGCCGATTTTGCCGATGCGCGACGCAACAGCGCCTGCCATAAGTCACGGCGGCCGCAGGCGCGCGGGTCGCGCTCAGCGCGCCAGCGACTTCAACGCCTCCAGCATGTCGGCTTCGGCCGCGGGCTTGTCGCGACGCCAGCGCAGGATGCGCGGGAAGCGCACGGCGATGCCCGACTTGTGCCGGCTCGACCGGTTGACCGCTTCGAAGCCGAGCTCGAACACGTGCATCGGCGTCACCGCGCGCACCGGCCCGAACCGCTCCAGCGTGTTGGCGCGGATCCAGCGGTCGAGTTCGAGAATCTCGGCATCGTCGAGACCCGAATACGCCTTGGCGACCGGAACCAGCTCGCCCTCGTGCCACAGGCCGAAGGTGTAGTCGGTATACAGCGAACTGCGGCGGCCGTGGCCAGCCTGGGCGTAGATCAGCACCGCGTCGATGTTCAGCGGGTCGATCTTCCACTTCCACCAATCGCCGCGCCGGCGCCCGACCCGGTATGGCGAATCGATGCGCTTGAGCATCAAGCCTTCCACGCCGCGCTCGCGCGAGCCTTCGCGCTGCGCGGCGGCCTGGTCCCAATCGGCCGTTTGCAGCTGCGGCGACAGCGCGATGCGTGGATCGGACAGTTCGCCGACTACAGCGGCGAGCGCAGCGCGGCGTTCGTGCAAGGGACGCTCGCGCCAATCCTCGCCGTCGAGTTCGAGCAGGTCGTAAGCGAGCATGCGCGCCGGCGCTTCGGCCAGGGTCTTGGGGCCGGGCTTGCGGCGCTGGATCCGGGTCTGCAACGCCGCGAACGGCAGCGGTGCGGGCTCGCCGTCGCGCCAGGCCAGCAGTTCGCCGTCGAGCACGCAATCGCGCGCCAGCCGCTGCGCCGCGGCTTCGATCTCGGGAAAGCGGCCGTCCAGGCGCTCCTCGCCGCGCGACCACAGCGCGATGTCGCCGCGGCGCCGGATCAGCTGCAGGCGGATGCCGTCCCACTTCCATTCCAGCAGCCACTGCGCGGGCTCGCCGAGCGCTTCGGGCGGCTGCTCCAGCGGCGAAGCCAGGAAGAACGGGTACGGCTGTTCGCGGTCGCCGCGCTGCGGCTGCGCCGATACCAAGCCGGCGACGAAATCCGGCGACGGCGCCCACGCGCCGAGCATGCGCTGGGCGATCAGGGCGATGTCCACGCCCGACCATTGCGCCAGCGCCTGCTGCACCAGCCGCTGCGAAACGCCCACTCGCAACGCGCCGGTCAGCAGCTTGTTGAACACGAAGCGCTGCTCCGGCGGCAGTTCGCGCCAGCCGCTCAACACCGCTTCGCGACGCCGTTCGGGCTCGCTGCCGGCGACCGGCGCCAAGGTCTGCTCGATCCACGCATGCAACGGCCGCTCCGGCGCGGGCGCGGCCGGGTCGGCCAGCAGCAGGTTCAGGGTTTCGGCGAGGTCGCCGACCTGTTCGTAGCATTCCTCGACCAGCCACGCCGGCACGCCGGACTCTTCGGCGATCCAGTCGCGCAGCTCGCGTTGGTTGGCGATGCGCGCCAGCTTGCCGCCGGACAGCAGCCACAGCGCCCAGGCCAGGTCGGCCGGCGCGGCGCGGCCGAAGTACTCGATCAGCGCCGCGCGCTTGTGCGAGGTCGCGGTGGTGCGGTCGAGATCGCGGTACAGGGCGGCGAACGCCTTCATGCACCCTCGCCTCCGAATCCGGTCGCCAGCGCCGCCGCGTCGATGCCGTCCTCGCGCAGCACCCGCACCAGCGCATCGGCGCGGCCGTGCGTGGCGAGCACGCGCTGCGCGCCGGTCGCGCGGATGCTGGCGAGCAAGGCCGGCCAGTCGGCGTGGTCGGAAATCACGAAGCCGCGGTCGACGTTGCGCCGGCGCCGGTTGCCGCGCACGCGCATCCAGCCCGAGGCGAACCCGGTCTGGGCGTCGCGGAAGCGGCGCATCCACGCCGAGCCGAGCGCCGACGGCGGCGCCAGCACCAGTTCGCCGGCGAACGCATCGCGCGCGGCCGCGGCCGACGATCGCCCCGGCGCGGGTTGTTCGGCCACCGGCCGGGTGTCCACCATCGCCACGCCGGCCTCGCGGTAGACCTGCACGCCGGCTTCGATCGCGCCGTGCGTCCACACCGGCCGGTCGTCCACTGCGCGCAGTTCCGCCAGCACACGCTGCGCCTTGCCCAGCGCATAGCAGCACAGCACCGCGGCTTCGCCGCGCTCGGCGCAGCGCTCGCGCCATTGCGCGATCTGCGCGACTTCGTCGCGGGTGTCGGGCCAGCGGTAGATCGGCAGGGCGAACGTCGCCTCGGTCACGAAGGTGTCGCAGGCGACCGGCTCGAACGCCGCGCAAGTCGGATCGCTCTGGCGCTTGTAGTCGCCCGAGACCACCCATACCCGGCCCCACGCTTCGATCCGCACCTGCGCCGAGCCGAGCACGTGCCCGGCGGGGTGCAACGACACCGTAGCCGCGCCGAGCCGGAACGGCGCAGCGTAGTCGTAGGCGTTATAACGCCGCTCGCCGAGCCGCCAGCGCAGGATCGGCAGGCCCGCCGCGCTGGTGTGGTACTCGCCCATGTCGGGCCGGGCATGGTCGCCGTGGCCGTGGGTGACGACCGCGCGCGCGACCGGCCGCCACGGATCGATGTAGAAGTCGCCGGGCGGGCAGTACAGGCCTTCGGGACGCACCACCACCAAGTCGTCCGGGCGTTCGTTCGCGCTCATAGCCGCCACTATATGGCGCAGCGATCGTTCGTTCCGCGTGGCGACGGCGCACCTCCGCCCTTCGCGGCTCGCTAACCTGCCGGGTCCCACCGTAAGCGCTGAATCGGGCTGCCCATGAGGCGTTTATGATCGAGCGACGCGTCTATCGCGCCGAAAACATCCAGGCCGCACGCGAGGCGGTCGCCGTGCTGCGCGAACAAGGCCTCGGCGAGGAAGCCGTGTCACTGGTCGCGCGCTCGGACATCGAGCTCGAAGCGATTTCCGACCGGCACCACGAGGCCGACGTCGACTTCGTCGACGCGGTCTCGCGCGGGGCCGGCGTCGGCGCCGTCACCGGCCTGCTGGCCGGGCTGGCGGCTACGGCGTTCCCACCGCTCGGCATCACCCTCGCCGGTGCGGCCGTGCTCGGCGCGGTCGGCGCGGCGGTCGGCTCGTGGGCGTCGGCGCTGACCGGCGAAACCCTGCCCGAATCGGTGCGCCGGCAGTTCGACGAGGAGATCCGCTCGGGCCGGATCCTGCTGCTGGTCGACGCGCCGGCCGAGGATCGGGCGCGGTTGCGCGCGCTGCTCGAATCCGCCGGCCTGCGCGCGCTGGACCACGCGGCGCCGTCCGCGGCGATCTGAAGACCGGGCGATGAATCCGGACTGGATCGGATGGCTGGCCTCGGCGGTGCTGATCGCCACGTTGCTGCGGCAGATCGTCAAGCAGGCGCGCACGCCGGATCCGCAAGGCGTTTCGCGCTGGCTGTTCCTCGGCCAATGCGCGGCCTCGGCCGGTTTCGTGGTTTACAGCCTGCTGCTGCACAACTGGGTGTTCGTCGTCACCAACAGCTGCACCCTGGCGACGGCGTTGGCGGGACAGGCGCTGGCGGCGCGCCGGCGGCGCGAAGCGTGATGGCCTGCGCGCGGACGAAGACGCAGCCGCGCGCTCGCGTTCGCGTCATCGCCGCAACGGCGCCGGCCGCGGCGGTGCGTGGCCGCCGGCATGCGTAGATTCGTGCAAGCGCTCTCCGCCGAGACGGACTGGGCGTCGGCCCACTTCCCCGCCTTCGCCGATGCGCTGCGCGCGGCGCCCGACCGCTACAACATCGCCGGCCACGACACCGCCCTCGCCATCCTCGGCACGTCTGAAGGCCCGCGCCTGCGCGAATGCGTGTGGGGCCTGGTGCCGCCGTGGTCGCCGTCGCCGCAGACCCGCTACACCACGGTCACCGCGCGCCTGGACCGCGCCGCGCGCAGCCGCATGTACCAGCGCGCGTGGCAATCGCAGCATTGCGTGGTGCCGATCAGCGGCTACTACAAATGGGACCGGCACAACGCGCCGGCGCGGCCGTACTTCATTCACGCCCGTTCGGGCGAGCCTTTGCTGTTGGCCGGGTTGTGGGAATGCTGGGATCGCGAAGGGCCCGCGCTCTACACCTTCACCCTGCTGACCGGCCCCAACCCGGCGATCCCCGCGCCATTGACCCAGGACGGGCCGGTGTTCGTTCCTGCCGACCGCTGGCAGCGCTGGCTGAAGCCAAGCGCGTGGTTTCCCGGCGCATCGTTGAAGGGACTGCGCTTGCCCGCGCTGGATGCGTATCCGGTCGGACGCGCGATCCAGGACAAGACCCGCGACGACTACACCTTGCTCGAACCCGCTCCAGTGGGCAGCGAATCGGCATCCGCGCACGACACCGACGAGGATTTCGGCGACGACGACTAGCCGGCCGGACGCGTCGCAGCGTGCGCATCCGACGGCTCAGGCGTCCGCTTCGAGCCGCAGCCGGCGCCGCTCCCACGTCTGCGCGGTCTGCGGCTTGACGAACAAGGCGATCACATCCGGATGCTCGCCGCGCACCGCGGCTTCCAGGCGCAGGATGCAGGCTTCGATCTGCGGCGTGGTCAAGGCATCGTGGAAGTCCGCGCTCAAGGCCGCCATGATCGATTCCTGACCCAGCTGCTGGGTCAACACGCCGTTGGCCCGGCGTATCGCCGGGTCGGCGTTGGCGATGCGCAGGATGTCGTCCGCAACCTGGCGCTGCGCGGCTTCGCCCAGCAACAGGCCCTTGGTCTCGCGCGCGAGCAGTATCGCGGTGACCGCGAGCACCGCGCCGATGCCGAGCGACGCGTAGCCGTCGTAACGCGGGTCCGCGGTCCATTGCGACAGGGCGATGCCTGCGAAGGCGAGCAGCAGGCCGAGCATCGCGGCGGTGTCTTCGAACAGAACGGTGAAGGTGGTGGCGTCCTTGCTGTCGCGGAACGCCTGCACCCAGCCGCGGCGTCCCTTGGCTTGGCGGAACCGCTTCAGCGCGACCCACCAACTGCCGCCTTCGAACAGCAGCGAGGCCGCCAGCACCGCGTAGCTGACCAGCGGCCGGTCGATCGGATGCGGGTCGCGGACGTGCGCCACGCCCTCGTACAGCGAAACGCCGGCGCCGACCGCGAACACCATCAGCGCGACGATGAACGCCCAGAAATACAGCTCGCGCCCATAGCCGAAGGGATGGCTGAGGTCGGGCGGGCGCTGCGAGCGGCGCAAACCGTACAGCAGCAGCAACTGGTTGCTGGTGTCGACCAGCGAATGCACGCCTTCGCTGAGCATCGCCGAACTGCCGGTCCAGGCTGCGGCGACGAATTTGGTCGCCGCGACCGCCGCGTTGCCGAGCAATGCGGCGATCACGACCTTGTCGAAGCCGGGGCGCATCAATCCGTGCCGCGATCCGGATCGACCGCTTGCAGCGGCCGTTGCGCGGGCCCGTTGAGGACCGCGCCGGTGACGGCGTCGAAGCGCGAGCCGTGGCAAGGGCAGTCCCAGGATTTTTCCTGCGGACTCCAGCGCACCGCGCAGCCCAGATGCGGGCAGCGCGCCGAAAACGCGTGCACCGCGCCGGTTGCGTCGCGATACACGGCCAGCCGGCGCAGCCCGCGCCGCAACGTCGCGCCTTCGCCGAGCCCGAGCTCGCTGGCGTCGCGGATGTCGCCCGGGGTCACCCAATCGGAGTACTGCGCAGCGGTGTTGGCATTTTCCTGCAGCCATTCGCCGCCGGCCCGCACCGGCTTGCGCGACGGATCGTACAGCGCGCTCCAGGGATGCGGCCGCCCCTGGATCAACTCGCTCAACAGCAGGCCGGCGATGGTGCCGTGAGTCACGCCGTTGCCCGAGTCGCCGGTGGCGGCGAAGACGTTCTGCGCACCGGCCGGGTCGGCGCCGATGAAGGCCAGGCCGTCGGCGGGTTCCATGATCTGGCCCGACTAGGCGTGGGTGAAGTTCCCCAGGCCGGCAAACCGCAGCCTCGCCCAGTCCTGCAGGCGCACATAGGCGGTCGTGTCCGCGTCCTGTCCGGTGCGATGGTCTTCGCCGCCGACGATGGCCCAGCCGTGCCCGGGCCGTTCGGCGTCTTCCAGCCAGCGCACGTAGTGGTACGGATCGGCGTCGTCCCACAACAGCGCATCGGGCACGGCGCCCTCGCGGCATTGCGCGGCGATGACATAACTGCGGTACGCCGCCTGCTTGGTGTGCAGCGACACGCGGTCGTTGAACGGCGTATTGGTGGCGACCACGACCGCGCGCGCGGCGATCGCGGCGCCGTCGTCGAGCGTCACCGAGGCCGGCGCGCCGCCTTCGACGGCGACGGCGTCGGCGTGCACGCAGACCGCGCCTTGTTCGAGCGCCGCCAGCGCCAGGGCCCGCATCAGCAGTCCCATGTCGACGCGCGCCTGCTGCGGGAATTCGAGCATCGCGCCCAACTGCGGCCACGGCGACAGGCCGCTGGAAATCAGCCGCGCGTTGAGCCCGGCATCGCGCGCCGCCTGCGCTTCTTCGCGCAGGCGCTCGGTGTTGCCGTCGTGAGCGAACAAATAGCCCGACACGCGCGCGAATCCGCAGCCGCCCGCGCCAGCGCAAAAGCTTTCGAGCCAATCGATCGCGGCGCTGTGGCTGAGCGCGGCCAGGCGCGCGCCCTGCGGCCCGTGCCAACGGCGCAAGCGGGTGTAACGGTCGTCGAGCGCGCTGGCCAGGTGCGCGGTGGTGCGCAGCGATTCGCCGCCGCCGAAGCCGCTGCGGTCGATCAAGACGACCTGGCGACCCTGCTGCAGCAAAGCCAGGGCGGTGGCCAGCCCGGCGATGCCCGCTCCGATCACCACCACGTCGGCTTCGCGCGGCGTGCGGCCGCGGAAACCGGCCTGGGTCAGGGCATCCAGCGACTGCCAGATCGGCAATGTGCGCGCGCTGGCGTGCGAGGCGGCGTCGCTCATGCGCCCTCCGCGCGCTGGGTCAGACGCGGATCGATCCGCAGCGGCCGCACCTGGATCGACTGCATCAGCACCTTGTCGACGTGGTCCGGGTTGATCAGGTAGTTGAAGCTGTCCGGCGCCAGCGCGCTCGGCAGTTTCAGCGCCAGCGAGGCGCCAGCCTCGACCCATTGATCGCCGATGCACTGAGCCTGCGGGTGATGCGGGAAGTCCGACCACGTCGACGGCAGCGCCGCCTGCGCGACTACGCAATCGTCGGGCAGCGTCGCCGACGCCAGCAGCAACTCCTGCTCGTGCGGCGCGTGGGCGAGGTGCTCCAGGATCGCGCCGGCCACGCTGCCGGACACGTACAGCGCCGGCGTTCCCGCGGACGTCCAACGCCCGGCCGGGTACGTCGGCTGGCGGCCGAACGGAGCGTCCGCATCCGGCGGCGCAACGACCCGGTACACATCCACCAGCCCCGCTTCGGGCCGATGCACGGCGGCGGTGTGGGGCTGGGTCGGGGTCGCGGTGGTGCCCGAAGTCGCGGCCGGCGGATCGCTGGCGGGGAAGCTGTCGTCCAGCGCTCGGTCCAGTTCGTTCTTCTTGCCGGTGGCTGCCTGGTTCATGGTGGCCTCGTAGGTGCGTCGATACGTCCACACCACCATGCGCCCGCGAAAGTTAGTCCTCCGTAGCCGCGCGCCGGTACCGGCACACCTTCAGCGAAACGCTTCGTACGCACGCGCTTAACGGCGCGGATGCGCGATCGGCAAACGCTTCGCTCCCGGAAGGATTTGCGCGCAACTTCGTCGCGGCGCGACGCTGAGGCGGCGCTTTCGCGGGCCGCTAACGCCGCGCCGTGCAGCGTAACGGCCAGCCACGTCCGCAACCGGAGCCCGCGATGATCGAACGCCGCGTTTATCTCGCCCGCGACATCGAAACCGTGCGCAAGGCCCTGGCCTTGCTGCGCGGGGAAGGCATAGGCGACGACGCCGTTTCCTTGGTCGCGCGCTCGGACATCGAACTCGAACGCATCGCCGACCGCCACAAGCAGGCCGACACCGACTTCATCCCCGCCGCCGTGCGCGGTGCGGGCGTCGGCGGCGCCACCGGCTTGCTCGCCGGCCTGGCGGCCACCGTCGTCACGCCGTTGGGCGTGACCCTGGCCGGAGCGGCGCTGGTCGCTGCGATCGGCGCCGCGGTCGGTACGTGGGCGTCGGCGTTGATGGGCTCGTCCTTGCCCGATCCGGTGCGTCAGCGCTTCGACGACGAAATCGCGGCCGGGCGCATCCTGGTGCTGGTGGATGCGCCGGCGCAGGAGCACGAGCGCCTGCGTCCGGTGCTGGAAACCTCCGGGGTGCAGGCGCTGGATTACTCCGCGCCGGCGGCGATGAGCTGAGCGCGTCCAGCCGCGATGCGACGGCCATGAAACGCAAGACCCTGAAGGTAGCGACCTTCAACCTCAACGGCATCCGCCCGCGCCTGCCGCATTTGCTGCACTGGCTCGAGCGCGAGGCGCCGGACGTGGTCTGCCTGCAGGAACTGAAGGCCGAACACGCCGCATTTCCGCGCGCGGAACTGGAAAGCGCGGGCTACGGCGCGCTGTGGCAAGGCCAGCGTTCGTGGAACGGCGTCGCGATCCTCGGCCGCGATGTCGAACCGGTGGAGATCCGTCGCGCGCTGCCCGGCGACGACAGCGACACCCAAGGCCGCTATCTGGAAGCGGCCGTGCACGGCCTGATGGTGTGCTGCCTCTACCTGCCCAACGGCAATCCGCAGCCCGGACCCAAGTTCGACTACAAGCTCGATTGGTTCGACCGCCTGATCCGCCACGCGCGCGCCTGGGCCGAAAGCGAGCATCCGGTGGTACTGGCCGGCGATTTCAACGTGGTGCCGACCGACGCCGACATCTACGATCCGAAGTCGTGGCGCCGCGATGCGCTGCTGCAGCCGGAAAGCCGCGACCGCTACCAGCGCCTGCTCGACCAGGGCTGGACCGATGCCTTGCTGCAACGGCATCCCGAGCCCAGGCCGTTCACGTTCTGGGATTACTTCCGCCGTCACTGGGAACGCGACGCGGGGCTGCGCATCGATCATCTGCTGTTGAATGCGGCGCTGGCGCCGCGGCTGAAGGACGCCGGTGTCGACCGCTGGGTGCGCGCGCTGAGCAAGCCCAGCGATCACGCGCCGACCTGGATCGAACTCGGCCGCAGCGCGCCGCGCCGGCGGCGCCGCGAACGTTAACGCCGCGGCTGCAGGGGTTAACCCATGTTGCAGGTGGCGGCGCGCCGGATTGACGCGACGCTATCGCCGCGCAGGCAACCCTGGTGCTCCGCAGTACGCGCGAGCGCCAAGCCCGTCTGCAGCCGCCTCCCGCACGTGCCGGGGCGCGGCCGCCGCTGCAGTGCGCCGGCAACGTCCCCGGCAGCACCCGCGGACCCGGCAACGCCCGACTTTCCGACGCGCGATCCCACCAGGCGCCTTCCATGACCCGTTTGCTGACCCACGTTCTCGCCTTCGCCGCCGGCTCGGTCGCCGCTGCGTGCCTGCTCGATGCGCGCCGCAACGCGCGCCTCGGCAGCGTCGCCGCGGCCGAGCGCTACGGCGACGATGCTTCCACCGCTCAGCTCGCCGGCGCCGCGATCGACAGCGACGACGACCGCCGCCTCGCCGCCGCGGTCCGCGCCGGGCTCGAACGCGCCGGCTTCGGCGAGTCCGTCGATGTGCAGGCCGAGCAAGGCCGCATCGTCGCGACCGGCCGCGTCGCCGATGCCCGGCGCGACGCCGCGCTGCGCGCGATCCGCGCGGTGCCGGGCGTGCGCGAGGTTCACGACCACCTGCAACCGTCCGAGCGTGCGCAGGCGGCGCCCGGAGAGCCGCGGCTGCAACCCGTCGGGCCGTCGCGCGGGATGGAGCCGTGAACGCCGCGAGCCTGCGCGCGGCCGCCGCGATCGCAGTGCCGCTCGCCGTCGCGCTGGCCTGCGGCGCCTGCGACCGCCGGCGCAGCGATCCGCCGGAGCGCTCGACGACCAGCGACACCATGCGCGCGGCGCAGCCGCAGCAACGCGGCGAGCCGGGCACCGAGCAAACGCCGGAGCGCACGGCCTGCGGCGGGCTGTCGGGGTCTGCGCTGGCCGATTGCCAGCAGCGCGCCGAGACCGGCAACGAGCCCGCACCCGAGCCGCAGCCGCCCCGCCCTTGATCGGCGGCGCGATCGTTACGACCGCATCGCTGCCGCCAACCGCGTTTCGATCTCGCTCCGCTCGGCATCGTCGGCGGCCTGCGGGACGAGTTCCGCGCGGAAGCCGGCGACCTCGCGCTCCAGCGAACTCGCGTCCATCGCGGCCTTGAGGAATGGGAATGCGGCTTCGAACGCGCACAGCTGGACGTCGATCTCGTGGCGGCACATGGCGCTGGATCCTGTCGAGACGGTGGATCCACGCTGGGCCTGACGCCGCTAGCGCTGCGTGTGCGGCGGCACCCGTCTGCTGGACATCGCCTTAACGCGTGCTTCACCTGCGCGCAGCGCTGGAAGTTTCGCTGCACGCGATCCGCCGCAGCGCACGGCGGTCGCGCCCATGACCCGGGAGGCCGCCGCTCGACTCGAGCAGTCACCGCGTCCGCGGGCCGCGCCGCAGTCGCAGCAGCCGAGCCGACGCCTGCTCTTTCGACGCGTTCTCCCCGCGAATCTTCACCGCCGATCTACACCGGCGCTTTTACGTTGCATGCCGTTCAGGGGCGCAACCAAACCTTCATCCTCAACCAACAGGAGATCGAGCCGTGGGCCGCAGCATCTGCGAAACGTATCCGAGCCAGGACGCCGTCGACGATGGGTTCGTCATCGATTACGAAGCCGAACTGAGTTATTGGCGATCGCATTACCGTTCGCTGCCGGGCTGCGCTCATCTTCGCCTGGACGACGTGCGGCCGGCGATCAAAGTGGCGCTCGACGCTTGCCTGCGCGCGCGCGGCCGCACGCTGGACGAAATGTGGGATTCGACCCAGGTGCGTTATCTGCGCCTGCGCGAGCGCTCCTGCCTGGAGTGGTCGCAAGCGCGTGCTGTGATCGAGACGGTGTGGAACCGCGTCTACGATCGCGATGCCAGGCCGGCGCGCATGCCGACCGCACTCGACGGGGGCATGCGCCAGACCATGGCGCTGCGTTGATTCGCCGTCGGGCCCGGCAGCGCGCCGGGCCCGGCGCCGAGCGCGCTCAACGCGCCGCGGTCGCGGCGGCGGCCGGCAGATCCTCGGCCATCTGCAGATGCATCGCCACATGCTGTCGGGTCTGGGCCAGATGGCTCTTCACCGCGGCCGAGCGCGCCAAGTCGCTCAAACGGCCGTCGATCAAGGCCAACGCGTCCTGGTGGCCTTTCACCATCGCCCGGGCGTAAGCGACTTCGTAGTCCTTGCCCTGGAGCCGGCCGAGTTCGGCCAACTCCTGCCGGCCCTTGTTCTTCAGCGATTCGACTTCGGCGCCGGAGCCCAGCGCGCCGAGTTGCCGGGTCTTGCGCAGGTTGTCGCCGTGCTGGGTCTGCATCAGCTGCGCGAATTCCAGATACGCGCCGCTCACGCCCTTTTGCTGCGCCTGGCGCGCGGCGGCGATCTCGTTTTCGTTGAGCGCGGCGAGCAGGCCCAGCGCCTGCGAATCCGAATCGCGCTGGGTGGTTTCGGCGGTCGCGTTGCCGCCGCGGTTCGCGGGCGAGGTGGTGCGGCTCGGTGGCGGATCCTGCGCCGGCGCGGCGATCGCGCCGCCGGCCACGGCGGCGAACGACAACGCCAGCAGCCGCGTCGCGACGGTCTTGAGATTCAGCGCATGCATGGGCGGACTCCTCGGATGGGTAACCCTGGCGACGCAGCTTCCGTGCCAGCGGCGATCGCGCCGTAGTGACCGCGAACGCGCCGCGACGCGCGTTGCGGCCTGCAAAAACTGCGCGGCCGTGCAGGTGCTGCGCGAACGCTCGCACCGATCGCCCGCGCGACGCCGTCGAATCGGCGCGACGCGGCCGGCACGGATATTGCGTCGCTTACCGCGGTGCCTTCCGCACCCGCCTCCGGAGGCTCCGCAATGGCCACGCGCAAGAACGCCCCTTCCCGAACGTCCGCCGCCGGCAAAGCCGCCGCGAAGAAATCGAACAAGAGCAGCTCGACCAACAGCAACGCGGACGCCGCGCCCGCACGGGCGAAACGCAAGCCGCGCGCCGAGCCCGAAGGCCCACGGCGCATCGCACGCCAAGGGCAGGCCGCAGATCGCCTGGTCGCGAGCCTGGACCACAACCCGAACAAGGCCGCCGAACACGGCCGCGCCGGCGCGCTCGCGCCGCCCGAGGTCGCGCATGCCGGCGCCGACGCCGAAACCTTGGCCAGCACCCTCGCCGAAACCAACGCCGGCGCCAAGAACGGCGCGCCGGCGCAGGCGCCCGGCGATCCGCTCAGCGGCGACCTGAGCCGGGTTCGGGTCAACTCGGCCGACCAGCGTCTGACCACCAACCAGGGCGTGCCGGTCAGCGACAACCAGAACTCGCTCAAGGCCGGTTTGCGCGGCCCGGCCTTGCTCAAGGACTTCGTCCTGCGCGAGAAGATCACCCACTTCGACCACGAGCGCATCCCCGAGCGCGTGGTGCACGCGCGCGGCTCCGGCGCGCACGGCTACTTCGAAAGCTACCGCGACCTCTCGCGCGTCACCCGCGCCGCGCCGTTCCAGGGCGAAGGCAAGATCACCCCGGTGTTCGTGCGCTTCTCCACCGTCGCCGGCGAGCGCGGCTCCAAGGACACCGCGCGCGACGTGCGCGGCTTCGCGGTCAAGTTCTACACCGAGGAAGGCAACTGGGACCTGGTCGGCAACAACATCCCGGTGTTCTTCATCCAGGACGCGATGAAGTTCCCGGACCTCGTGCACGCGGTCAAACCCGAGCCACACAACGGCATGCCGCAGGCGGCCTCGGCCCACGACACGTTCTGGGACTTCGTCTCGCTGATGCCCGAATCCACCCACATGCTGTTGTGGCACATGTCCGATCGGGCGATCCCGCGCAGCTACCGGATGATGCAGGGCTTCGGCGTGCACACCTTCCGCCTCGTCAATGCCGACGGCGAGTCGGTGCTGTGCAAGTTCCACTGGACGCCGAAACTCGGCACCCATTCGCTGACCTGGGACGAAGCGGTCAAGATTTCCGGCTGCGACCCGGACTACCACCGCCGCGACCTGTGGGAAGCGATCGAGTCGGGCGACTATCCCGAGTACGAACTCGGCCTGCAGGTGTTCACCGACGAACAGGCGGCGAAGTTCAGCTTCGACGTGCTCGACGCGACCAAGATCGTGCCCGAGGAACTGGTGCCGGTGACGCCGGTCGGGCGCCTGGTGCTGGACCGCAACCCGGACAACTTCTTCGCCGAAACCGAGCAGGTCGCGTTCTGCACCGCGCATGTCGTGCCCGGCATCGACTTCACCAACGATCCCTTGCTCGCCGGCCGCATCCATTCCTACGTGGATACCCAGCTGACCCGCCTGGGCGGGCCGAATTTCCACGAGATTCCGATCAACGCGCCGATCGCGCCGGTGCACAACAACCAGCGCGACGGCCTGCATCGCCAGGCCATCCACCGCGGCCGGGTGGCGTACGAACCCAACAGCCTCGGCGGCGGCTGCCCGTTCCAGGCCGGCGCCGCCGGCTTCGTGTCGTTTCCCGAGCCGGTGCGCGCCGACGAGGTGCGGGCCAAGCCGGAGAAGTTCGCCGAGCACTACAACCAGGCGACGCTGTTCTACGAAAGCCAAAGCCCGGCCGAACGACGCCACATCGCCGCGGCGTTCCGCTTCGAGCTCAGCAAGGTCACGGTCCCGGCGATCCGCGTGCGCACGGTGGCGATGCTGGAGAACGTGTCCGAGCAGCTCGCCGGCGAAGTCGCGATGGGGCTGGGCCTGGACGAGATGCCGCCGCCGATGCCGCGCGCGCTGGCGCGCACGCCGCGCGCCGAGGTCAAGCGATCGCCGGCGCTGTCGCTGCTGCACTACCCGGGCGAGGGCATCCGCAGCCGCCGCGTCGCGATCCTGATCGCGCCCGGCGCGCAGGCCGCCTCGCTCGAACGCGTGCGCGCGGCGCTGGCGGCGCTGGGCGCGAATCCGCGTTTCATCGGCCCCACCCTCGGCGAGTTCGCGGCCGCCGAAGGCGACCGCCTGCGCGCCGACGCGTCGCTGGAAAGCGAGCCGGCGGTGCTGTTCGACGCGCTGGTGCTGCCCGACGGGCCCGACGCGGTCGCCGCGCTCGGCAACGACGGCCGCGCCGCCGAATTCGTCAAGGACCAGTACCGCCACTGCAAGCCGATCCTGGCGCTCGGCGCGTCGCGCACGCTGCTCGAAGCGGCGGGCGCGTTCGTGGTCCTGCCCGACGGAGAGCGCGATCCCGGCATCGTCGTCGCGACGGCCGGGGACGGCGGCGAACCCATCCAGGCCTTCATCGACGCGCTGGCCGCGCATCGCGTCTGGCAGCGCGAAACCGACCCGCCCACGACCTGAGGAAACGCACATGAAAGCCCTGACCTATCATGGCGCCCACGATGTGCGCGTCGACGACCGCCCCGACCCGGTCCTGGCCGCGTCCGGCGACGTGCTGCTGCGCGTCACCGCGACCGCGATCTGCGGCTCGGACCTGCATCTGTACCGCGGCAAGGTGCCCGGCATGGAATCGGGCGACATCCTCGGCCACGAGTTCATGGGCATCGTCGAGGAGGTCGGCCGCGACGTGACCCGTTTCAAGCCCGGCGACCGCATCGTCGTGCCGTTCACCATCGCCTGCGGGCAATGCTTCTTCTGCGACCGCGAGCTGTACGCCGCGTGCGAGACCACCAACCCCGACCGCGGCGCCATCGTCAACCGCAAGTCGATCCGCTCCGGCGCCGGCATGTTCGGCTACACCCATCTCTACGGCGGCTACGCCGGCGGCCAGGCCGAATACGTGCGCGTTCCGCACGCCGACGCCGGCCCCATCGCGATACCCGACGGCTTGCCGGACGAACGCGTGCTGTTCCTGTCCGACATCCTGCCGACCGGCTATCAGGCCGTGCTCAACGCGCAGGTGCCGCCCGGCGGCAGCCTCGCGATCTTCGGCGCGGGCCCGGTCGGCTTGATGAGCGCGGCGTGCGCGCGGCTGATGGGCGTCGAGCGGATCTTCATGATCGATCACCATGCGTATCGCCTGGACTTCGCCCGCAACGCCTATGGCGTGGAAACCATCGACTTCGACGAGGACGACGATCCGGCGCATACCATCCTCGACCGCACGCTCGGCCGCGGCGTCGACGCCAGCATCGACGCGGTCGGTTTCGAGGCCAAGGGCAGCGCGCTGGAAACCGCGATGACCCAGCTCAAGCTCGAAGGCGCCAGCGGCAAGGTGCTGCGCCAAGCCATTGCCTGCACGCGCCGCGGCGGCACGGTCAGCATCGCCGGCGTGTACGCCGGTTTCGTCCACGGCTTCCTGATCGGCGACGCCTTCGACAAGGGCCTGAGCCTGCGGATGGGCCAGACCCACGTGCAGAAATACCTGCCGGAACTGCTCGAGCGCGTCGCCGCCGGCGATCTGCGGCCGGAGGAAATCATCACCCATCGCCTGCCGCTGAGCCGCGCCGAGGAGGGCTACAAGGTGTTCGACCGCAAGCAGGAAGATTGCCGCAAGGTGGTGCTGGTGCCCTAGCCCGGCCTGCGCTCGCCGGCGCGCGCGCGTGCGACGGCGAGCGCGGCGCGAAATTCGAACAAGGCCGGGGCGACGCACAGCAGCAGCGCCGGCGCGATGACGGCGATCCACACCGTCGTCGGCGCCGGTGGATCGCGCCAAGCGAGCGGCGCCTCGGCCCGGTACCCCCAGGAAAACGTCCACCACAGGGCCGCCACCGGCGCCAGGTCGAGGACGCTGTGCAGGTGCTGCTCGAACGGGCGGATGTCGCGGCGGCCGTAGGCCTGGCGCGTGTCGAGGTAGCCCAGCACAGCATGCGCGGCGACCAGCACGACGAGCGCCGCGAACACCGCCGGCCCGATGCTCAGCGCCAGTGCGCACACCACAGCGATGCCGAGCAGCGCGAGCTGGGCCAAATGCAAGGCCGACTCGCGCAGGCCCGAGGTCTGCGGCAGCTGCGTGCGCCGGTGGCAGGCGAAGTCGAGGCAGCCGGCGAGCAGCCACAGCAGATAGCCGATATAGGCCGCGACTACGCTCATGCCGGCGTGCCCGCGCGCATCGCTTAGGCCCCGGTCTGGTGGTGCGGCGCGCGCACCGGCTTGGACTCGGGCGACTTGTCCTCGCGCAGCACGATCGACAGCACCACGATCGACAGCACCGCCAGGAACTCGCTCTGCCAGTTCTGGAACGATTCGAACCAGAACGTCGAACCGCCGACGTGCTCGACCAGGGTTTCCGGCGCGCGCCCCTGCAGCCGGCGCTCGTCGTTCTCGTGGCGCCAGCTGCCGTAGGCGTGCAGCGCGAACGAGGCCAGGAACAAACCCATGAACGCCGCAGTCAGCGAGTGCGAATACAGCTTGCGCCACCACCCGCCCTTGCGCACCGGCCACGGCGCCGGCCCCGGCTCGATCTTCTCGGGTTCCTCGTCGAACCCGCGCGACTCCGCCGAACCGCGTTGCCGCAGCCACACCGTCAGCAGCACGTACATGCCCATCTGCAGGAACTCGCTTTCCCAGTTCTCGAAGGTCGCGGAAATGAAATGTCCGCTGTCGAAGTACGCCCACAGGCTCAGCGGCGGCTGGCCTTCGCGCAGCAGTTCTTCGTTCCAGGCGGCATGGCCGGTCAGGATCTGGCCGAGCAGGAAGACCACGAAGATCGCGGCCAGCACCAGGCTGAGGCCGTTGCGCCGAAAAAAAGACGGTTCGCGTCGCATCGCCGGTTGCGCTCCGAACGCAGTGGGGTCGCAATCACGATCCGCCGGTCGGCGTTAGCGCGATGTTCACGCCGACGTTCACCAGCGCTGAATTTGACGGGCCTTACCGTGCCTACACGCCAGCAACCCACCCGGAGACACCGATGGCCAGCAAGCGACACGACCGCGCGCAGTTGAACGAGCTGCTTTACCAGGCGCTGGAAACCGAAAGCGGCGGCATCAAGATCTACGAGACGGCGATCGAATGCGCCGTCAACGCCGACCTGCGCGAGGAATGGCAGGGCTACCTCGACGAAACCCATCGCCACCACGAGATTTTGACCGCGGTGCTGACCGAGTTGGGCCTCGACCCGAAGGCGCGCACCCCCGGCCGCGAAGTCGTCGCCCACATCGGCGCGTCGCTGGTCAAGGCGATGCGCATGGCGATGGCCGCCGGCGATCCGCAAGCCGCCGAGTTGGTCGCGGCCGAATGCGTGGTGCTGGCCGAAACCAAGGACCACCAGAACTGGGAGCTGATCGGCCACGTCGCCAAGAACAGCAGCGGCAAGGAAGCGGCGACGCTGATGGAGGCTTACGAGCAGGTCGAAAAAGAGGAAGACCACCACCTCTACCACACCAAGGGCTGGGGCCGGGAACTGTGGATCAGCAGCCTCGGCTTCAAGGCGGTGCTGCCGCCGCCGGAAGAGGTCAAGCACGTGGAGACCGCGATCGGCGCTTCGCGCGCGGAGCAGGCGCGCGAGCAGATGTTGAAGAAGAACTGACGGCGCTCGCGCGCGGCCGTCGTCGGCATCGGCGACGGTTCGGCGCCGATGCCGCGCAAAGAAAAGGGGCTCCGAAGAGCCCCTTTTCGCTGCCTGATGTTTGCGCGCCGGGCGTACCGGCGCAGGAACAAAGCCTTACGCGCTCACCCGCACTTCGAATAACCGCAATTCAGGCACGTCGCACACCCGTCCATGATGACCACGGCCTTGGCGCTGCACTTGTGGCACATCGTAGCGCTGGGCGGGAAGCTCGCGCCTTCGCCGGTTACGTTCACGTCTTCGTTGCGCGGGGCGACTACGGTGATCGAGGCGCCGACGTCAGGGTTTTTTTTTGAGCGTTCCTCGTAGGCGCGGCGCTTCTCGGCGATGAGCTCGCGCTGCGAGTCGCTCATTTCCGGGTCGTGGATCATGCCGATCGACTTGAGGTGGTCTTCGACGATCGCGCCGAGTTCGGCCACCAGCGACGGCATGTACACGCCGCCGGCCTTGAAGTAGCCGCCGCGCGGGTCGAACACGGCCTTCATCTCGTCGACCAGAAAGGTCACGTCGCCGCCCTTGCGGAACACCGCCGACATGATGCGCGTGAGCGCCACGATCCACTGGAAGTGGTCCATGTTCTTGGAGTTGATGAAGATCTCGAACGGACGCCGCGATTCGTGTTCGGTGCCGGCGTTGAGCACGATGTCGTTGATGGTCACGTACAGCGCGTGCTCGAACAGCGGCGATTTGATCTTGTAGGTCGAGCCGATCAGGATCTCGGGGCGTTCGATGCGTTCGTGCATCTGGATCACGTCGGCGGTCGGCAGCTCGGCCGGCGCGGCGGGCGCGCTCGCGGCGGCGGCCTTGGCGGCGGCGTCCTTCGCCTTGTCTTCCGGCGTGACCACGCTGTAGCCCTTGATTTTCTTTTCGATCTTGACGGCCATGGGCCCGACTCCTGCGTTGCTGCGCTGCGTTTGCTGATGGGGGAACTCGTTGCCGGGCGGGGACGCCGCCCTGCCCTCTCCCGTCGCGGGACGGGAGAGGGACTTCAGGGAACTCAGCGCTTGGCGGCCTTCTTGGCGGCTTTCTTGGCCGGCGCCTTCTTGGCCGCGGCCTTCTTCACCGCCTTCTTCGCGGCTTTCTTGGCGGGCGCCTTCTTCGCCGCCTTCTTGGCGGTCTTCTTGGCCGCGGCCTTCTTCGCCGGAGCCTTCTTCGCCGCGGCCTTCTTGACCGCCTTGACCGCCTTCTTCGCCGTTTTCTTGGCCGCGGCCTTCTTGGTCGCGACCTTCTTGGCGACCTTCTTCGCAGCCTTCTTGGTGGCCTTCTTCGCCGTCTTCTTCTTGCCGGTGGCCTTGGCCGTGAGCGCGCTCACTTCCTTCTTGGCGTCGGCGCTGGCCTTGGCCAGCTTCTTTTTGGCCGTGCCGACCGCTTTCTTGGCGGCCTTGCGCGCCCGGGTCGCGGTCTCCTTGACCGAGGCCACGGCGCCCTCGGCGCGGCTGGCGATGGCGCTGCCGAGATTGGACGCGGTTTCCTTCACGTTCTCGGCCGCCTGGGTCAGGGTCGCCGTCACTCCATTACCGTTGCTCATTGTGCCCTCCTCGTGGGCGGTTTCCGTCTGGGCGCGCATTCTGGCGAACGCGCTGGGCGATACGCTTGCGGTTGCAGCAATCGGGGTGTTGCCGGAGTGATGCTATACCCGCGGCGCGCCGTAAAAACAGAGGGCGCGCCGCACTGCGACCAACGGCGGAAAATCCACGCGGCCCGACGGATCGGATTCGGGTCGAGCGCCGTGCCCCGCCCGCCGCCTGAACGGGAACGCCCGCCTGGCGCAGTCCGGCCCGCAGGCCGGCCGCGCGCGGCGGGCGCGCCGTCAGAACTTGCCGTAATAGCCTTCTTTCAGCGCGTCGAACAGGTTTGCGGCGGTGTGCATCTCGCCGTCGTACTCGATCTGCTCGTTGCCCTTGACCTCGAGCACGCTGCCGTCTTCGAGCTCGAAGCGGTAGGTGGTGTTCTCCAGGTCCGCTTCCTTGACCAGCACGCCCTGGAACGCGGCCGGGTTGAAGCGGAAGGTGGTGCAGCCCTTGAGGCCCTGCTGGTGGGCGTAGCGGTAGATGTCCTTGAACTGCTCGTACGGGTAGTCCGTGGGCACGTTCGCGGTCTTGGAAATCGAGGAGTCCACCCACTTCTGCGCGGCGGCCTGGACGTCGACGTGCTCCTTCGGCGAGATGTCGTCGGCGGCGATGAAGTAGTCCGGCAACCGGGCCTCGGCCTCGTCGCTGAACGGCATCGCCTTCGGGTTGATCAGCTCGCGGTAGGCCAGCAGCTCGAACGAGTAGACGTCGACCTTTTCCTTGGATTTCTTGCCTTCGCGGATCACGTTGCGGCTGTAGTGATGGGCGAACGAGGGCTCGATGCCGTTGGAGGCGTTGTTGGCCAGCGACAGCGAGATGGTCCCGGTCGGGGCGATCGAGCTGTGGTGGGTGAAGCGCGAGCCGACCTCGGCCAGTTCGTCGACCAGCTCCGGCGCCGCCTCGGCGACCCGCTGCATGTAGCGCGAGTACTTGGCGTGCAGGACCTTGCCGGGGATCTCCTGGCCCACGCTCCAGCCGTCGCGCTGCATTTCCGGACGCTTGCGCAGCATCTCGGCGGTGACGGTGAAGATTTCGTCCATGATCGGCGCGGCGCCCTTCTCCTTGGCCAGCGCCAGGCCCATCTCCCAGCCGGCCACGGCCATTTCGCGGGCGATGCGCTCGGTGAATTCGCAGGATTCGGCCGAGCCGTACTTCATCTTCAGCATCGTGACCGTGCTGCCGAGGCCGAGGAAGCCCATGCCGTGGCGGCGCTTGCGCATGATCTCGTTGCGCTGCTGCTCCAGCGGCAGGCCGTTGACCTCGACCACGTTGTCGAGCATGCGGGTGAACACGCGCACGACTTCCTTGTATTCCTCCCAGTCGAACTCGGCCCGCTCGGTGAAGGCGTTGCGCACGAACTTGGTCAGGTTGACCGAACCCAGCAGGCAGGCGCCGTACGGCGGCAGCGGTTGTTCGCCGCAGGGGTTGGTGGCGCGGATGCTCTCGCACCACCAGTTGTTGTTCATCTCGTTGACGCGGTCGATCAGGATGAAGCCCGGCTCGGCGTAGTCGTACGTCGAGACCATGATCATGTCCCACAGGTGCCGCGCGCGGATGTGGCCGTAGATCTTGCACGCCACCAGGCCGTCGTCGCGGACCACGTAGTTGCGGTGGGTCGGCCAGTCGCGCCAGACCACCTGGGCGGCATCGTCGAGGTTCAGGTCGCCCCGCTCCTTGATGTTGACCGGAAACACCAGCGGCCAGTCGGCGTCCTGGTCGACCGCCTGCATGAAGCCGTCGGTGATCAGCAACGACAGGTTGAACTGGCGCAGGCGGCCGTCTTCGCGCTTGGCGCGGATGAAGTCCTTCACGTCGGGATGGCTGACGTCGAAGGTGCCCATCTGCGCGCCGCGGCGGCCGCCGGCGGAGGACACGGTGAAACACATCTTGTCGTAGATGTCCATGAAGGACATCGGACCCGAGGTGTAGGCGCCGGCGCCGGCGACGAAGGCGCCGCGCGGCCGCAGGGTCGAGAATTCGTAGCCGATGCCGCAGCCGGCCTTGAGGGTCAGACCCGCTTCGTGGACCTTTTCCAGGATCCCGTCCATCGAGTCCTCGATGGTGCCCGAGACCGTGCAATTGATCGTCGAGGTGGCCGGCTTGTGTTCCAGCGCGCCGGCGTTGGAGGTGATGCGGCCGGCGGGGATGGCGCCGCGGCGCAGCGCCCAGACGAAACGCTCGTACCAGTACTGCTGCTTGTCGGCGTTGGGCTCGGCGTCGGCCAGGGCCCGCGCGACGCGCTGGTAGGTTCCGTCGATGTCGGCATCGACCGCTTCCCCCGACTTGGTCTTGAGCCGGTACTTCTTGTCCCAGATGTCCTGGGACGCGGGCTGCAGCGCGATGTCCTGCTCTGCCGCCGGGTGCTTGACCGCCTCGAGGCGCACGGTGCTCATGCCTGTTTCATCTCCTTCAATGGCGGCGGGCCGTTGGCTTGCGCCCGCCGCCGGTGGTTTCTTTGTACGAAGTGCGGGTGTGCTGAGTCACAGCACGGGTGGTGCCACAGCTACATCGGCGCAGCAGGTCGAACGGTCATCGGGACTTTCTTCTTTGTGCCCCGAAACGGAATGCCTGGCTCACGTGTTGTGTATCGATTCACGTGTGTAGGAACCGTCGCGGGTGTCGCATCCGGGCGGGCGATGGCACCCAAATCCGGATTGTTCGCGGCGCGCCGCCGGCCCCCCGCCGACGACGATGCGCGCGGCGCGTTGGGCTACGCGTCGCGTGCGGCCATGGGTGTTTTTGCGAGGTTCGTATCCGCTCTCGTCATGAGCATGTCCTGCCTCAAGGAGACGTGAAGACCTTCCCAAGCCGAACCCCTACGCTTAGGCTCCCTCCGCGGGCCGACCACTACATGTTGTGGCCTCGCAGGGGCTCAACGCTACGCCCGGCGTTCCCGGAAGTCAACGGCTTGTTGATGACTATCACGCTTCGGCTGTCATCGCCGCGACTTGCACCGCAACCGGCCGCGCACGCCGCGACGCGTACGCGCACGCCTGCGCCGCGCACCGCGACGGCGGCGACTTCATCGGGTATTTATTGCCGCTCTCCAACACTCGGGGCGCGGCGTTGGAACGAGTCGCGGCCGGCGCGGTCCAAGCCCGGGCGCGGCGGCGCTTGAAGCCGCGGGCCGCCGCCACGATCGCTTGTCATGGCGATCGCTAGTGGGGACCATCCGCGCCACGTTCCTATGCATTGCCCTGCCGCCCGCCTCCCTTTCCACGCACCTTCGGAACCGCGACACGATGCGCCCCTTGCCGACCCTGCTGACCCTTGCCTTGGCCGCCGCATTCGGCGGTTTCGCCGCCACCGCCATCCGCGAAGGACTGGAAGCGCCGGCGCAGGCCGCGCCGCCGCCGGCCGTGCCGACCCTGGCGGTGCCCGCCACCGCCGCGCTGCCGGCCTCGGTCGCCGGCCAGCAGCTGCCGTCGCTGGCGCCGATGCTGCAGAAGGTCACCCCGGCGGTCGTCAGCGTGCACACCAAGCAGACCGTGCGCATCCGCAACCCGTTCGCCAACGATCCGATCTTCCGCCGCATGTTCCCCAACATCCCGCAGGAACGGATCAACGAATCGCTGGGCTCGGGCGTCATCATCGACGCCAAGAACGGCTATGTGCTGACCAACCACCACGTCATCGAGGGCGCCGACGAGGTCTCGGTGACGCTGGCCGACGGGCGCACGGTCAAGGCCGACTTCATCGGCTCGGACCCCGACACCGACGTGGCGCTGATGCGGATTCCGGCGCAGAACCTCAGCGCGATTTCGCTGGCCGACTCCGACGCGCTGCGGGTCGGCGACTTCGTGGTCGCGGTCGGCAATCCGTTCGGGATCGGCCAGACCGTCACCTCGGGCATCGTCTCGGCGGTCGGCCGCAGCGGCCTGCGCGGGCTCGGCTACCAGAACTTCATCCAGACCGACGCCTCGATCAACCCGGGCAATTCCGGCGGCGCGCTGGTCAACCTCAACGGCGAGCTGATCGGCATCAACACCGCCAGCTTCAATCCGCAGGGCAGCATGGCCGGCAACATCGGCCTGGGTTTCGCGATTCCGGTGAACCTGGCGCGCAACATCAAGGACCAGTTGATCGCCAACAACGGCGTCGTGCGCCGCGGCACCCTGGGGCTGGAATCGCAGGACGTGACGCCGCAGCTGGCCGCCGCGCTCAAGCTCGCCGAACCGCGCGGCGCGCTGGTGTCGCGGGTGTTCGCCGGCAGCGCCGCGGCCGCGGCGGGGCTGCGCGCCGGCGACGTGATCCTGGCCGCCAACGGCCAGCGCGTGGACGGGCGCGATGCGCTGCGCAATTTCGAAGGCCTGCAATCGATCGGCAGCAAGATCGCGCTGGACGTGCGCCGCGAAGGCCAGTCGCTGCAACTCAACGCCAGCCTGCGCGAGCAGCCGCGTTCGCTGATCGGCGCCGACCTGGATCCGCGCCTGACCGGCGCCACCTTCGGCGAACTGCCCGAGCGCCTGCGCCAGTCCGGGCTGTCCGGCGTGGTGGTGGAAAGCGTGGCCCGCGGCAGCCGCGCCGAGGCCAACGATTTGCGCAAGGACGACATCGTTCTTGCAGCCAGCAGCGGCAATTTCGACGACCTGCCGGGCTTCCGCGCGAGCTTCACGCGCACGCCGGCACAGTTGCTGCTGCGAGTGCAGCGCGGCAACAGCGTCGGCAATCTGGCGATCCGCTGAGCGCGCCTGCACGTGCGCCCGCACGCAGCGATGCGTGCGGGACCGGTGCGCGCGGGACGATGCACGCGGCGCGTTAACATCGGCCCGCTAAGATCGGTCCGCAAGCTTGGGGTCGAACGAAATCGCCACCCGCCTGCATCCGGCTGCCCCGGCAGCCACCGCCACACCTGTTCATCGCCGTCGAGGGCCGCTTGATTGCCCGGCCCGACCACGGCCCGCCGAACCCGGGACACGTTCCGCGGTTCATTCCCGCAGCAACACGGAGGAAACCACGATGTCCCCCACCTCGACCGACAACGTCAAGAGCAACCTCGGCCAGGCCGGCAGCCACCTCAAGCAGGCCGCCAGCGACGCCGGCGACGCGATCCGCAGCGCCACCAGCGTGGCCGGCGAAGAGCTGAAGATCGGCAAGGCCAACGTCAAGTCCGACCTCGCCGACAGCGCGCTGGCCGGCATCGCCGCGGCCGAGCACGCCGGCGGCGCCGCGCGCGAGCAGGTCGACGCGCTGATGGACAAGGGCCGCGATCTGATCGAAAGCGCCGCCGAACTGGTGCGCGAGCGTCCGCTGGCTTCGTTCGGCGTGGCCTTCGCCGCCGGCTTCATCATCGCCAAGCTCGCCCGCGGCGGCGACAAGTAAGTGAACGCAGGCGACGCGCCCCATAGCGACGACGCGCGCGCGCCCGGCAGCAGCGGCGAGCCCCGCCAGGGGCCGCTGCCGCTGGAGGACGCGGTCCGCGAAATCGGCGACGCCGGCCGCGAAGGCCTGTCGGCCGCGCTCGACACCGGCCGCGCCCTGCGCGGCCTGTTGATCGCCGACCTCGCCCTGGCCCGCAGCGCGCTGGGCCGGGCGCTGATGTGGGTGGCGGTGGCGATCGTGTTCGGCGCGTCCTCGTGGCTGTTGCTGATGGCGGCGCTGATCGCGTTGCTGCAGGGCGTGCTGGGCTGGTCGTGGCTGGCGTCGATGTCGGCCGCGGCCGGGCTGAGCCTGGTGGTGACTGCGCTCGGCGTGTGGCAGGCGCTGCGCTATTTCGAACACACCCGGCTGTCGGCGACGCGGCGGCAGTTGCGGCGCATGGGCCTGGGCCACGACGACGACGACGATCGCGAGATCGAGAAGCACCAGGAGGCGCGATGAGCCGGTTCGATCGCCTGCAGCGGCGCGTGGACAAGCGCGAGCGTTTGCTCGAGGGCCGCTACGAGCAGGTGCAGGAACGCAAGCAGGTGCTGGTGAAGTCGTGGCGCGAGGCGTGGACGCCGGGGCGGATCGTCGTCGCCGGGCTGGCCGCGGGGTTTTTCATGGGCCGCGCCGAGCCGGTCAAGATTGCGGTCAAGAGCGGCAATCTGATGCAGATCATCAGCCTGGTGTCAGGCTTGTTCGCCGGTGCCGGTGCGCAGGAGGCGGCGGATCAGGCGGGACATGCGGCCGGTCAGGCGGGGCGCGCGGCGCGCGCGGCCGATCAGGCGGCCGATCAAGCCGGTGGTGCGCGGGCTGGGGAACGCAGCGCGGCTTGAGTGGGGCGAGACTTCGGGGCTCCGGGCCTTGGGCCGGGGGAACTCCCCGCTCGCTAGGGCCTGCGGCAAACGCTAGCGGGGAGTTCCCCCGGCCCAAGGCCCTGCACCTCGGCGGGTGGTTCGATTGCCTTCGACGCTGCGTCACGTACGCCCCTAAAGCCGACCTTACGAAAATCCGGAGCATCGGGACTGCCGAAGTTCCCCGCAGGCGTTTGCCGCAGGCCCTAGCCGGCGGGGAACTTCGGCAGGCCCGATGCGCCCCGCGCCGCCACACTCGTGCTGGCGCATGCGCGCACAAAGCTTCAGCGCCATGCCGCGCTCAAACCCGACCCGACGAAAATCCGGAGCATCGGGACTGCCGAAGTTCCCCGCAGGCGTTTGCCGCAGGCCCTAGCCGGCGGGGAACTTCGGCAGGCCCGATGCGCCCCGCGCCGCCACACTCGTGCTGGCGCATGCACGCACAAGCTTCAGCGCCATGCCGCACTCAAAGCCGACCCGACGAAACTCCGGAGCATCGGGACTGCCGAGGTTCCCCGCTGGCGTTTGCCGCAGGCCCTAGCCGGCGGGGAACCTCGGCAGGCCCGATGCGCCCCGCGTCGCCACACTCGTGCTGGCGCATGCACGCACAAAGCTTCAGCGCCATGCCGCGCTCAAACCCGACCCGACGAAAATCCGGAACATCGGGCCTGCCGAGGTTCCGCCGCCGGCGTTCGCCGCAGGTCCTAGCCGGCGCGGGAACCTCGGCAGGCCCGATGCGCCCCGCGCCCTCGCACATCGTGCTGGCGCGTACACACGCAAGAGCGCACAGTTTGCGCCGGTTCCATCGCACGATGCCGCCTTGATCCCGCCCACCGCGTCCGACTCCGATTCCATCCTGCCTGCTGCCGCCGCGGACGCCGTTCCGGCGCCCGCCGGCGCCGACGCCGCACCGCCCGCGACGGCGCGCCCACGCGCGCCGGTGTCGCTGCTGATCCTGGCCACGCTGGCCTTCGGCTACACCTTGTGGGCGGCGCAGGAACTGCTGTTGCCGGTCCTGCTGGCCGCGTTCTTCGCCCTGGTCGGCAATCCGATCCTGCGCCTGCTCGGCAAGCTGCGCCTGCCGCGCCTGCTCGGCGCGCTGATCGTGATGGTCGGCGGGCTCGCGGTCGCCGGCGCGCTGACCGTGCAACTGGCCGAGCCGGCCGGCGAATGGGTGCGGCAGGTGCCCAAGGAACTCAAGCAGGTCGGGCCCAAGCTGCGGCAGATGACCAAGCCGCTGCAGGACGCCAACCGCGCCGCGCAGAACTTCGCCCGCGCCGCCGGCGGCGAGAACACCGCCAAGCCGGTGCAGGTGGTCAAGACCGAACTCGACGATCCCTACCGCGCGCTGACCTCCACGCCCAAGCGCGTCGCCCAGGTGCTGGCGGTGGTGCTGCTGACCTTCTTCTTCATGGTGTTCGGCGAGTCCTTGCAGCGCAACGCCATCGCCCTGCTGCCGAGCCAGCAGCAGAAGAAGCTGACCATCGACATCCTGCATTCGATCGAACGCGAGATCTCGCGGTACGTGCTGACCATCAGCCTCATCAACACCGGACTGGGGCTGGCCTTGGCCGGCGCGCTGTACGCGCTGGGCACGCCGCTGCAGGAAGCGCTGCTGTGGGGCACGATGGCGGCGATCCTCAATTTCGCGCCGTTCGTCGGCCCGCTGATCGGCGTCGGCGTGATGCTGGTGATGGGGCTGGTCGCGTTCGACGAACTGTGGCCGTCGCTGCTGCCGGCCGGGCTGTACCTGGGCCTGCACACGATCGAATCGCAGATCGTGACGCCGCTGGTGCTGGGCCGGCGCATGCGCCTGTCGCCGCTGGTGCTGATGCTGGCGCTGATGTTCTTCGGCTGGCTGTGGGGCATCGTCGGCCTGCTGCTGGCGGTGCCGATGCTGGTGTGCGTGAAGCTGGTGCTGGCGCGGATCGAGGGCATGGAAGGCTGGGCGCGCCTGCTGGAATGATCCTCGCCGCCGATGTGCACTACTTCGATGCCGGCGCGCGCGCGGCCGGCGTGCTGTTCGGCGACTGGGGCGACGAGGCCGCGGCCGCGGAACTGACCTTGGACACCGATAACGTCGCCGCGTACGAACCCGGCGCGTTCTACCGCCGCGAGCTGCCGTGCCTGACCGCGTTGCTGGCGACGCTCGACGCGGCGCCGGCGTGCATCGTCGTCGACGGCCATGTCTGGCTCGACGGCGCCGGCCGGCCCGGGCTCGGCGCGCATCTGTGGGAGGCGCTGCAGCGCCGGGTGGCGGTGGTCGGCGTGGCCAAGACCCGCTTCGTCGACACCCCGGCCGAGGCCGAAGTGGTGCGCGGCGGCGCGCGGCCTTTGTACGTGACCGCGGCCGGCCTCGACCCGGCGCTGGCGCGCGCGGCGGTACTGCGCATGCATGGCGCCCACCGCTTGCCCGAATTCCTGAAGCGGGCCGACCGGCTGGCGCGCGACGGCTGAACGCGGCAACCCGCGTACACAGCGACGCGCGTCGTCCATCGGCCGCGGCGCGGCAGGCTAAACTGGGCGGCATGAGCTTTCCCGTCCGCGCCATCACCCTGGACCTCGACGACACCATCTGGCCGATCGCGCCGGTGATGGCGCGCGCCGAGGCGGTTCTCGACACCTGGCTGCGCACGCACGCGCCGCGCACCGCCGCGCTGTACCCGATCGACGCGGTGCGCGCGCTGCGCGACCGCATCGCCGGCGAGCGCCCGGACCTGGCCCACGACTACACCACCCAGCGCCGCCTGACCCTGCAGCAGATGCTGCGCGAAGGCGGCGACGACCTCGCCCTGGCCGAGCCGGCGTTCGACGCCTTCTTCGCCGCGCGCTGCGAAGTCGAGCACTACGCCGACAGCGAGGCCGCGCTGGCGCGGTTGGCCGCGCGGGTGCCGCTGGCGGCGCTCAGCAACGGCAACGCCGACCTCAAGCGGATCGGCCTGATGCCGCTGTTCCGCTTCCAGCTCGGCGCGCGCGAGCACGGCCGGGCCAAGCCCGACGCCAGCATCTTCCACGCCGCCTGCGCGCGCCTGGAGATGGATCCGGCGCAGGTGCTGCACGTCGGCGACGACATCGAACTCGACGTCGTCGGCGGCCGTCTGGCCGGGCTGCGCACCTGCTGGATCAACCGCGAAGCGCGCGAATGGCCGGCGCACCACCCGCGCCCGGACCTGGAATTCGCCACCCTCACCGATCTGGCCGACTGGCTGGAACGCAGCCCTTACGACCGCACGCCCCGCACGGACACCGCCGCCGCATGACTCTGCCCCTGGGTTTCACTTCTTCCGACGCCGACGCGCTGCCGTTGGACCTGGTCGGCCGCGCCGACTTCGCCGCCTGGCGCGACGCGCTGCCCGCGCCGACCGTCGCCTGGGTGCAGGCGCAAGGCTTCGACGGCTCCCCCGCCAGCGCGACCCTGCTGCCCGGCCCCGACGGCCAGCTGATGGGCGCGGCGATCGGCGTCGGCGACGCGCTCGATCCGTATTCCTACGGCCACGCCCCGTTCGCCCTGCCGGCGCGCGCGTGGCGCACCAGCGAACGGCTCGAACCCGGCGTGCGCGATGCGCTGCGCCTGGGCTGGGGCCTGGGCGCGTACCGCTTCGACCGCTACAAGGCGCCGCCGCGCGCGCCGGCGCAGCTGCTGGCCGCCGACGCCGACGACGAAGTCTTCGCCGTGCTCGCCGCCAGCGTGCGCGTGCGCGATCTGGTCAACACGCCGACCGAGCACATGGGTCCGGACCAACTCGAAGAGATCGCGCGCGAGATCGCGCAGCGCCACGGCGCCAAGTTCGAAGCCATCGTCGGCGACGAACTGCTGGCGCAGAACTTCCCCGCCATCCACGCCGTCGGCCGCGCCTCGCACCGCGCGCCTCGGCTGATCGCGCTGGAATGGGGCGATGCCGCGCATCCGCACGTGGCCCTGGTCGGCAAGGGCGTGTGCTTCGACACCGGCGGGCTCGACCTCAAGCCGGCCGACGGCATGCGCTGGATGAAGAAGGACATGGGCGGCGCGGCGCACGCGATCGCCCTGGCCGAACTGATCATGGCGCGCAAGCTGCCGCTGCGGATCACCCTGCTGGTGCCGGCGGTGGAAAACGCGGTCGGTCCGGACGCGTTCCGCCCGGGCGAGGTCATCGCCACCCGCCAGGGCATCAGCGTGGAGATCGACAACACCGATGCCGAGGGCCGGGTGATCCTGTGCGACGCCCTGACCTACGCCGCCGAGCGCAAGCCGGCGCTGCTGCTCGACTTCGCCACCCTCACCGGCGCGGCGCGCATCGCGCTCGGCCCGGATTTGCCGGCGCTGTACTCGAACCAGGACACGCTGGCGCAGGACTGGCTCGACGCCGGCATCGTCCAGCGCGACCCGGTCTGGCGCATGCCGCTGTGGCGCCCGTACCTGCGCTACCTCACCAGCCACATCGCCGACCTCGCCAACGGCGGCCCGTCGAAGATGGCCGGCTCGGTCACCGCGGCGCTGTACCTGGAGCGCTTCGTTCCGGCCGATCAAGCCTGGGCGCACCTCGACGTGTACAGCTGGAACGACGCCGACCGCCCCGGCCGCCCGGCCGGCGGCGAGGCCCAGGGCTTGCGTGCGGTGTACGCGATGCTCAAGGCGCGCGCGGCGCGCTGAGGGCGCGCAATGCGGACACGAGAGTCCGAGACTTCGGCGTTCTGCCTGGATGAAACCCTGGATGCCCGCGTTCGCGGGCATGACGGCGGGTGGGCTTCGCGGCGCTTCTTCCAGAACGTCATCGCCGCGCATGACGGGTAGGCGGGTCGGGTAGGCGGGTTTCGCGGCGTTTCTTCCAGAACGTCATCCCCGCGAACGCGGGGATCCAGAGACTTCAGAGCCATGCCTAGATAAAGCCCTGGATGCCCGTCTTCGCGGGCATGACGGGTAGGCGGGTTTCGCGGCGTTTCTTCCAGAACGTCATCCCCGCGAACGCGGGGATCCAGAGACTTCAGAGCCCTGCCTGGTTAAAGCCCTGGATGCCCGTCTTCGCGGGCATGACGGGTAGGCGGGTTTCGCGGCGTTTCTTCCAGAACGTCATCTTCGCGAACGCGGGGATCCAGAGACTTCAGAGCCCTGCCGCGATAAAGCCCTGGATGCCCGCCTTCGCGGGCATGACGAGTAGGCGGGGCTCGCGGCGTTTCTTCCAGAACGTCATCCCCGCGAACGCGGGGATCCAGAGACTTCAGAGCCCTGCCTGGTTAAAGCCCTGGATGCCCGCCTTCGCGGGCATGACGGGTAGGCGGATTTCGCGGCGTCTCATCCAGAACGTCATCCCCGCGAACGCGGGGATCCAGAGACTTCAGCGCCCTGTCGCGATAAAGCCCTGGATGCCGCCTCCACGGGCATGACGAATGGGCGGGGCTCGCAGCGACTCCCACCAAACGGGCAGGCCGGCCCCGCCGCGCGCACCGGCTGTCCTGTCCCCGCCCCGTATCGCGTTGATTCCTTTCGCTTCAGGGGCGTCCAGGGGACTGGCGCCGCGCTTCGGCTACAGGCAAAATGTGATTTGTGGCACATTAATTCAGTGCTATGCATCACCGTAGTCCGACCCGGGCTTGCGTCCGGGTCTCAGGGCCGCCAGGCAGCCTCAGCGCCCGAACCTTCGCAGTAAGGCTCGAAACAGGGGAATTCATGAATCGCTCGACCCAATTCGGCCGCAAGGCCGGCGCGCTGCTGTGCGCGTTCGCGCTGGCATTCGCCGGCACCGTCCTGGCCAGCGGCGCCACCACCCAGCGCGTGGCCAACGCCACCGGCGGCACGCAGACCAACGGCTCCGACGGCCTGCGCGTCACCTGGGGCAGCAACAGCCAGTTCCAGGTCCGGCTGGGCGGCGCCGATCAGGTCTACAACACCGGCGCCACGCCGACCAACGGCACGATGTTCAACAGCGTCTACCTGCGGGTCGAGCGCAGCAACGGCGTGCGCGTCTACAACAACGCCAACAACGCCGCGACCGGGCAGTTCCTGCAGTTCACCCAGGTCTCGCAAGACCCGCTCAGCGGCGACGGCAGCGTGGCCACGCCGTTCACCACCCGTACGGTGCTGCGCCCGAACAACACCAACGACAGCGGCATCACCCTGACCGTCATCGACAGCTATATCCGGCCGCAGGCGTGGTTCACCCGCCGGCTCGAGCTGAGCGGCATGCCGGCCACCGGCGCGGCGATCAAGGTCTATCAGAACATCGACACCTATCTGCAAGGCGACGACAACGGCCCCGGCTTCAGCCGCAGCACGCCCGGCAACACCAGCGGCCGGCCGAACCTGGTCGGCGTGGCCAAGGGCGACGTGTTCGAAGCGCTGTGGTGGGAACCCTCGTCGGGCACGCCGAACTGGGATCGTTACTTCAGCGGCGAATACACCTTCCCGCAGTGGCAGATCTGCAACGGCACCAACACCCAGAACAACTGCAACACCAGCGGCGGCAACCTCAGCAACACCATCAACGCCGCCAGCGTCGACAACGGCATGGCCGCGCAGTGGAACGTGCCGTCCGGCGCGGCCACCTTCGCCGCCGAATACCGCATCACCTTCGCGCTGAGCTCGGTCGACCTGATCAAGCGCTTCGCGCCGACGACGATCAACACCGGCGGCGTGTCCACGCTGACCTTCGACCTCAGCAACAAGAGCGTCAACGGCGCCAACAGCGTCGGCTTCACCGACACCCTGCCGGCCAACGTGGTGGTCGCGCCGACCCCGAACGTGCGCACCAGCTGCCCCAACGGCGGTGCGCTCGGCACCGCGCTGGGCGGCATGACCGTGACCGCGACCGCCGGCAGCGGGACGATCACGGTCGCCTCCGCCACCGTCAACGGCGCGACCGGCAACGGCACCGCACGCACCTGCCAGATCGCGGTCGACGTCACGTCCAACGTCGTCGGCGTCTACCACAACACCAACTCGAGCATCAGCAACACCACCAACCTGGTGAATCTGGTCGGCGACGAAGTGCTGACCGTGGTGCGGCCGCAGCTGACCGCGAGCAAGTCGGTGTCCGGCGCGCTCGCCGCCGGCCAGACCGGCGCCGCCAGCGACGGCTACTTCAACATCGGCATCCAGAACAGCGGCAGCGGCGCGACCAACGGCGCGATCACCATCGCCGACACCCTGCCGGCCGGCTTCAGCCTGGTGTCGGCCTCGAGCGCGCAGGGCGCGGTCAGCTGCGGCACGCTGCCGGCGACCGGTACGGTCACCTGCACCTTCACCCCGACCGCGCCGATCGCCGCCGGCGACAGCGCCACGGTGCGCCTCAACGTCGCCATCCTGGCCACTGCGACCGGTTCGCCGATCAACCACGTCGCCGTCGCCGGCGGCGGCGATCCGGATCCGCTGCCGACCTGCCCGGCCGCCGGCAATCCGCAGTGCGCGCAGACGCCGGCGCCGATCGCGGTCAACGTCAGCCTGAGCCTGGTCAAGAGCGAACTGACGCCGTCGACCACCTACACCCCGGGCCGCCCGACCACCTACACCCTGCAAGCCTGCAACCCGAACGGGCCGGCGGTGGCCAACGGCGCCACCCTCAACGACCCGCTGCCGGCCGGTACGCGCCTGTCGGCGAGCTGGCAGTGCACGGGCACCGGCGGCGGTACCTGCCCGGGCAGCGGCGGCGCGGTCAACGACGCCAGCGTCGCCATCGCCGGCGTGGTGCTGCCGGTCGGCGCCTGCATCAACGTGCAGGTGCCGGTGATCTACAACGCGAGCCCGACGGCCTACTAAGCCGCCGCCCGCCCGTCCCTGCGACGGCCGCCGCCGGATGTCCGGCCGGCGGCCGTTTTTGCGTTCGCTCCGCGCGCACGGCCGTTCTTGCGTTCGCCCGCGGCGCGCGGCTTCGGCGTGCCGGTCCGGCGCAACGCGCAATCCCTGCATACGCCGGCGCGGCACAATGGCCCGGCGCGAACATCTTCGGAGCGTGACAACTGTCAGCCCGAACCGACGACAGCGGCGCTGACAAAAACTGACTTTAAGCAGGTTGGATCGGACCGGTGCCGCGGTCACACTACCCGACGTCACGCGTCCTGGATGGGAACATGAGCGCATCCGCCGATCTGTTGAAGGAACTCCGCATCGACCGCAACCGCCCGCCGGCGCCGTCGGGCCCGGGCCGCGGCCTGATCGTGGGCGCGGCGGTTTTGCTGGCGGTGCTCGCGGCGGGCGGCTGGTACCTGTTCGGCCGCAGCGCCGGCGTGCAGGTGCGCACCGCCAGCGTCACCGCGATCGGCGCCGGCAACGGCGGCGCCGGCGCCTCGGTGCTCGACGCCACCGGCTACATCGTCGCCCGCCGCATCGCCACGGTGTCGGCCAAGATCACCGGCAAGGTGCGCGAGGTGATGATCGAAGAAGGCCAGCGCGTCGAGCAGGGCCAGGTCATGGCCACGCTCGATCCGATCGACGCCAACGCCCAGCGCGAACTCAGCGCCGGCCAGCTCGCCGCCGCGCAGAGCGAAGTCGCGCGGGTGCAGGCTTCGCTGAAGGAAGCCGAAGCCAACGCCGTGCGCTTGTCGTCGCTGACGAAGCAACAGTTGGTGTCGCGTTCGCAGTACGACCAGGCCATCGCCCAGCGCGATTCGCTGCGCGCGCAGCTGCTGACCGCGCAGCGCAACGTCAAGGTGTCCGGCGACAGCCTGCGCATCTCCGACATCGGCGTGGACAACACCATCGTGCGCGCGCCGTTCGCCGGCGTGGTCACCGCGAAGGCGGCGCAGCCGGGCGAGATCGTCTCGCCGCTGTCGGCCGGCGGCGGCTTCACCCGCACCGGCATCGGCACCATCGTCGACATGGATTCGCTGGAAATCGAAGTCGACGTCGGCGAATCCTTCATCGGCCGGGTCAAGCCGAAGATGCCGGTGGAGGCGACCCTCAACGCGTATCCGGACTGGAAGATTCCGGCCGAGGTCATCGCCATCATCCCGACCGCCGACCGCGGCAAGGCCACGGTCAAGGTGCGCATCGCGATCAAGAGCCGCGACGCGCGCATCGTCCCCGACATGGGCGTACGGGTCAGCTTCCTCGAACAGGCCGCGGCCAAGCCCGCCGGCGCCGCGCCGGCCAAGCCCAGCGCGATGCTTCCGAACGCGGCGCTGGCCCAGCGCGACGGCAAGGACGTGGCGTTCGTGGTCGAGGACGGCAAGGTCCGCCGCGCCGACCTGACCCTCGGCCGCAAGCTCGGCGACGACCGCGAAGTGACCGCCGGCCTCAGCGGCGGCGAGAACGTGGTGCTCGATCCGCCGGACTCGCTGCAGGACGGCGCCAAGGTGCGTGTCGAAAACGCCGGCGCCGATTCGTCGGACTGATACGGACGCGACGACGCGCAAGCGTTGATGCGTCCGCCCCGGCGCGCGAGCGTCGGGCGCCGATCCGGTGGCCGCGGCCCCACGCCGCCCGGCCACCGCCGCAATCCCGCGCGGCAGCGCTACGCCGCGCGCGCTTCACCGGTCCGCGACCGGCGCGCGCCCGTGCGCCTGGCCCCGGCTCCGTTCCCGTTCCGCCCGCCTCTGCTCCCGCAGCCGCTCCGCACCCGCATCCGCACCCGCCCGAGGACGTCGAAGATGGACACCCTGGTTTCGATCAACCACCTCACCAAAACCTATCAGCGCGGCCCGGAAAAGGTCGAAGTGCTGCACGGCATCAACCTGGACATCGCCAAGGGCGATTTCGTCGCGCTCATGGGCCCCTCGGGCTCGGGCAAGAGCACCCTGTTGAACCTGATCGGCGGGCTCGACAATCCCACCAGCGGCGAGATCACCATCGAAGGCGAGCGCATCGACCGCCTCAGCGCCGGTCAGCTGTCGCAGTGGCGCAGCCGCCACGTCGGCTTCGTGTTCCAGTTCTACAACCTGATGCCGGCGCTGACCGCGCAGAAGAACGTCGAACTGCCTTTGCTGCTGTCGCCGCTCGGCGGCGCCCAGCGCAAGCGCAACGCCGAAATCGCGCTGACCCTGGTCGGCCTGCAGGACCGCCTCAACCACCGCCCGAACGAACTGTCCGGCGGCCAGCAGCAGCGCGTGGCGATCGCCCGCGCGATCGTCTCCGACCCGACCTTGCTGATCTGCGACGAACCCACCGGCGACCTGGACCGCCAGGCGGCCGAGGAAATCCTCAACCTGCTGCGCCTGCTCAACCGCGAACACGGCAAGACCATCGTCATGGTCACCCACGACCCGAAGGCCGCCGAGTACGCCACCCACACCCTGCACCTCGACAAGGGCACCCTGGTCGAGCAGCAGCCCGGCGCGCACTGAGCGGGAGACCGGCCATGAAATATTTCCACCTCATCTGGGCGGAGCTGATGCGGCGCAAGACCCGCACCACGCTGACCCTGTTGTCGATCGTCGCCGCGTTCCTGCTGTTCGGCCTGCTCGACGGCGTGCGCGAGAGCTTCGACCAGGCCGGCAACAGCGCCAACGGCGCCAAGCGCCTGCAGACCGGTTCGCGCCTGTCCTTCATCCAGCCGCTGCCGATGTCGCTCAACGACCGCATCGGCCAGGTGCCGGGCGTGAAGCAGGTGTCGTACGCCAACTGGTTCGGCGGCGCCTACCAGGATCCGCACAACCAGATCTTCAGCTTCGCGGTGGCGCCGAACTACCTCGACCTGTATCCGGAAATCTCCGTCGACCCGGCCCAGCGCAAGGCCTTCGCCGCGACCCGCACCGGCGTGCTGGTCGGCGCGCAGCTGATGCAGCGCTTCGGCTGGAAGGTCGGGCAGAAGCTGCCGCTGCAATCGACGATCTTCCCCAGCAGCGACGGCACCAAGAACTGGAGCTTCGACATCGTCGGCGTGCTCTCCGCCGCCGACAAGAAGACCGGCGGCTGGTACGACCAGATGATCCTGATGCACTGGAAGTACTTCGACGACTCCAATCCGTACAACCGCGGCCAGGTCGGCTGGTACGTCACCGAAGTCAGCGACGTGAACCAGGCCGACCGCGTGGCCAAGGCGATCGACGCGATCTCGGCCAACTCCGACCACGAAAGCAAGACCCAGACCGAAGCGGCCTCGGCCGCCAACTGGATGAAGCAGATGGCCGACATCGGCCTGATCGTCGGCTCGATCATGGGCGCGGTGTTCTTCACCCTGGTGCTGCTGACCGGCAACACCATGGCCCAGGCGGTGCGCGAACGCACTTCGGAACTGGCGGTGCTCAAGACGATCGGCTTCCCCGACCGCAGCGTGCTGATGCTGGTGCTGGCCGAATCGGTGTTGCTGCTGCTGATCGGCGGCGTCATCGGCGTGGCTTTGGCCGGCGTGCTCGGTCCCATCGTCAGCGCCGGCAGCCGCGGCGCGATCAACGTGCCGCCGATCGGCGCCAGCAGCTGGCTGCTCGCGCTCGGGTTGATGGTCGCCATCGGCCTGGTGGTCGGCGCGCTGCCGGCGATCCGGGCGATGCGCCTCAACATCGTCGATGCCCTGTCCGGACGCTAACGGAGACCGCTCATGAACAAGCTCCTCAAATTGGGCCGCGGCCTCCTCATCGCGATCGGCCTGATCGCCGGACTGGCGCTGTGGGCGATGGCGCCGTGGCCGGTGCTGCTGGCCCTGGCCGCGGCGATGGCGCTGTGGATGGCGCTGACCCGCAGCGGCCAGCAGGCCGCCTCGGTCGCCGGCGTCGGCATCAGCACATTGCGGCAGCGGCTGGGTTCCTCGTCGGTGGTGGTGATCGGCATCGCCGGCGTGGTCGCGGTGCTGGTGGCGATGCTGTCGATGGCCGAAGGCTACCGGCAGACCCTCGCCCGCACCGGCAGCGACGACAGCGTGATCGTGCTGCGCGGCGCGTCGGCGGCGGAAGTGATGTCGACCCTCGACCTCGCCAGCATCAACGTGATCGAACAGGCGCCCGGCATCGCCCGCGGCCCCGACGGCCGCCCGCTGGCGTCGCCGGAGACCGTGGTCGCGGCGAACCTGCCGATCAAGGGCGGCGCGCCCGACCAGGACGGCAGCGTGCAGCTGCGCGGCGTCGGCGACCGCGCCTGGCTGGTGCGCCCGCAGGTCAAGATCGTGCAGGGCCGCAAGTTCGAGACCGGCAAGCGCGAAGTGGTGGTCGGCAGCGGCGCCCAGCGCCAGTTCGCCGGCCTCGACGTCGGCAAGCAGATCCGCCTGGGCAGCGAACAGTGGACCGTGGTCGGCGTGTTCAAGTCCGGCGACGCGATGGACTCGGAAGTGTGGGCCGACGCCGAGATGGTCGCCGCGACCTACCGCCGCGGCGCCTCGCGCAATGCGGTGGTGGCCAAGCTGACCTCGGCCAAGCAGTTCAAGCCGTTCAAGGCCGCGCTGGCCGGCGACCCGCGCCTGCAGGTCGACGCGACCACCACCGCCGACTACTTCGCCAAGCAGTCCGAGACCATGACCACGGTGATCCGCGTCATCGGCATCGTGGTCGGCTCGATCATGGCGATCGGCGCGGTGTTCGGCGCGCTCAACACCATGTTCGCCACCGTCGCCACGCGCGCGAGAGAGATTGCGACCCTGCGCGCGATCGGCTTCCGCGGCCTGCCGGTGGTGGTCGCGGTGATGCTGGAAACCATGCTGCTGGCGCTGGTCGGCGGCTTGATCGGCGGCTTGCTGGCCTGGGTCATCTTCAACGGCTACACCGCATCGACGATCGCCGGCGGCGTCGGCCAGCTGACCTTCGACTTCCGCGTCACCGGAGCCTTGCTGTGGAGCGGCTTGAAGTGGGCGCTGGCGATCGGCTTCGTCGGCGGCCTGTTCCCGGCGCTGCGCGCGGCGACGCTGCCGGTGACTTCGGCGTTGCGGGCCTTGTAAGCCGCGCACGGCGAAGACCGCAGATGCAAAGGCCCCCTTCGCGAGAAGGGGGCCTTTCGTTTGTCCGCGCTGCGCGCCGGCGCGCGCTTACGCCGCGGCGGCGGCCAGCCTGCGCGAACGCCACACGCCCTCGCTGGCGAACACGATCAGCCCGACCCAGATCAGCGCGAAGCCGACCGCGCGCTTGGCGTCGAAGGCTTCGCGCAGCACCAGCCAGCCGATCAGGAACTGCAGGGTCGGCGCGACGTACTGCAACAGCCCGATCGCGGTCAGCGACACCCGCCGCACCGCATACGCGAAGCCGATCAGCGGCAGCGCGGTCAGCGCGCCGGCGATCACCAGCAAGGCGTCCAGGCCCAGGCCCCATTGGCCGAAGAAGCCGCCCATGCCCTGGGTTTCGCCCCAGAACATCAGCGCCAGCGCGGCCGGGAACAGGTAGACGTTCTCCACGCCCAGGCCGGTCACCGCTTCCACCGCGACCAGCTTGCGCACCAGTCCGTACACCGCGAACGAGATCGCCAGCCCCAGCGCGATCAGCGGCGGGCGGCCGTATTGCAAGGTCAGCCAGACCACGCCGGCGAAGGCCAGCGTCACCGACACCCACTGCACCGTACGCAGGCGCTCGCCGAGGAACAGCACGCCGAGCATCACGCTGACCAGCGGGCCGATAAAGTAGCCCAGGCTGGTCTCGATCACGTGGCCGGCGTTGACCGCCCAGATGTACAACCCCCAGTTGAACGCGATCAGGCAGCCGCTGATCGCCAGCATCCCGGCCTTGCGCGGTTCGCGCATCACCTCGCGGAACCAGTGCCGCCCGTTCTTCCAGCTCAGCCACGCGGTGACCAGCAGGGTGCTCCAGACGATGCGGTGGGCCACGATCATCAGCGACGGGACCGCGTTGAGCAGATGCCAGTACAGCGGCATCAGTCCCCACAGCACGAAGGACGCAACCGCGATCCACAAGCCGCGGCGGTCGGTGCCGGTATTCATGTCTGCTTCTCCAGTTCGCCCGCGGCGACGGCGACCGGCGCGGGCGCGACCGCGGCGGCCGCGGTCTTGGCCGCGCGCGCTTTGGCCAGGGTGATGATGACCACGCCGACCAGGATCACCGCCATCGCGCCCAGGTCGTGGGAGGTGAAACGTTCGCCTGCCAGCAGCGCGCCGAACAGTACCGCGATTGGCGGATTGACGTAGGCGTAGCTGGTCGCCAGCGCCGGACGCACGTGGTGCAGCAGCCAGATGTAGGCGGTGAAGCCGAAGATCGAGCCGGCCACGACCAGATACAGCACCGCCGCGGTCGCGCCGAACGTGGGCCAGTGGTGCATGCGTTCGCCGGTGGCCAGCGCCGCGCCGAGCATCCACGCGCTGCCGGTCAGCATCTGCGCGCTGGCGGCCATGAACGGCGCCGGCAGGTCGAGGTCGCGGCTCCAGATCGAACCCCAGGCCCAGGCGATCGGCGCGACGATCAGGCACACCAGCCCGAGCGTGGACGCCGACAGCTTGCCGCCGGCGTTGAGCCAGACCACGCCGGCGAAACCGATCGCCAGCCCGACCCATTCGATCTTCGACGGATGCCGCCCGCGCATCATCGCGAACACACCGGCGAACAGCGGCATCGACGCCACCGCGATCGCCGCCAAGCCCGAATCGACCTGGGTCTCGGCCAGGTTCACCAGGCCGTTGGACAGCAGCACCATGAAGATCGACAGCACCCACAGCGTGCGCCACTGCCTGCGCGTCGGCGCCGGCACGCCGCGCCGGCGCAGCACCACGTACATGATCGCGCCGGCCAGGAACATGCGCACCGCGCCGAGCAGGAACGGCGGATAGCTTTCCAGGGCGAAACGGATGCCCAGGTAGGTCGAACCCCACAACACATACACCGAGGCCAAGGCCAGGCCGATGGCCAGCGGGCCGGGAGCGCGAGAGTCGGAAGCAGCGGCGGCGCTCATGAAGGCGGTACTCGCGGAAAAAAGCGATGGGAAAAAGCGGCGAAGAAAAACGCGATAGCTTGACGCGTCCGCGGGCCGCGCGGGAGCGAGAAAAACTTGAGTCAGCCTGTAGCCTTTCTTGAGTCCGCGCGGTCCTCGCGCGCTTGCGTCCGTGCGCAGCGCTCCTGCGCATCGCCTGCGGGCGCGAGGCGGCGATGCGCATCGCCACGGCCCGACCGCGACGGATCGGCTCCAGCCGATCCGTCGCGGCGATTCGGTTCCACCCTACCCGCCGGCGCGCACGCCGCGGCGGTCTTGTCGCGGCCGCAACGGCGCAGCGCCGTGCGGCCGGCCCGGCTCACTCCCGGGCGAGGAAGCGCGACACGCTGGTGCGGCCGCTGCCGACCACGCGCCGGCGCGGGTCGTCGTACACGTCGATGACCTCGAAGCCGGCCTTGCGCATCATCCCCGCCGAGCCTTCGTTGTCCTCGTGGCGCTCGATGTAGATCTCGCGCAGCCCCATCGCGCGCATCCGCGCCACCGCCTCGCTCAGCAGCCGCGAACCCAGGCCCTGGGCGCGGTGGTCGCGATGCACGACGGCCTCGCCGACGTGGCCCTGCCAGGCGATCTCGCGCCCGCTGGGCTGGTAGCGATGAAAGGCGTCGCTCGGCTCGAACGTGACCACCGCCACGATTTCGCCGTCGGCCTGCGCGACCAGCGCCTGCGTGCGGCCACGGCGGATTCCCGCCAGATGCGTCGCCAGCTCGCGCTCGGGCAGGTAGTTCCAGGGATTGGGCCCGTGTTCGCGGATCAGCGTCAGGATCTCGCCGATCTGCTCGGGTACAGCGGCTTGCGTCACGTACCGGGACATCCCGGGGGCGTCCGTTCTAGTAGGGTCGGGGGAGTGTGCCGGCAACATAAAAATTCTTCATGACCCCGGTGACGGAATAGCGTATCGATGTCAGTCAAATTGCGGTTGAATATTTGTCCGCGCAGACGCAAAAATCTTGCATGAACGTTGCCCCCCTGGTCCTGGACGAGTTCGACCACAAGCTGCTCGAACTGTTGCAACACGATGCCTCCGCCACCCTGAGCGAACTCGGCGACGCCGTCGGCCTGTCGCCGAGCGCGGTGCAAAGGCGCATGACCCGCTATCGCCAGGACGGCCTGATGCGCCAGGTCGCGGTGCTCGACCCGCTGGCGCTCGGCAGCACCCTGGCCGCGGTCTGGGTGACGATGGAGCGCGAATCGGCCGAAGGCAACGCCGCCTTCCACGCCCGCGTGCGCGCCGCGCCGGAGGTGCAGCAGTGTTACACGCTGGCCGGCGAATGGGATTACCTGGTGATCCTGGCGACCACCGGCGTGGCCCACTGCCGGCAGGTGGTGGACCGCTTGTTCCTCGACGAAGGCAACGTGAAGCGCTACGACACCCATCTGGTGTTCGACGTGGTCAAGCACGGGCTGGAGCTGCCGACCCGCGATGCGCCGCGCGCCGCGCGCAAGCGGCGCGGCGGATAAAGGGCGGATTCGACCTCGCCCTTTGTAGGAGCGGCGCAAGCCGCGACCGCGAAACTTCAATCTCGCGACGCAAACCGGAGGCCGCGGTCGCGGCTCGCGCGCTCCTGCAGTCGCTGCGGCCGACTGCGCACTGCGCCGCGAGCCGCTCGCTCGCTCCGCAGCAGCTTCTTCTTGGGCGGCAAACCCCGGCGATACGAGACACTTCAATCTCGCGCCACAAGCCGGATGCCGCGGTCGCGGCTCGCGCCGCTCCTACAGTCGCTGCGTCCGAGGACGCGGCGGGCTCAGGCCGCCCGCTCGCGCTGCAACAGCTTCTCCTTGAGCGGCAAGCCCCAGCGATACCCGCCCAGCGAGCCATCGCCGCGCACCACGCGATGGCACGGCACCACCACTGCCACCTTGTTGTTGGCGCAGGCCTGGGCCACCGCGCGCGCGCCGCGCGGCGAGCCGATCTGCCGCGCCACTTCTTCGTAGCTGCGGGTCTGCCCCGGCGGAATCTTCATCAGCGCGTCCCAGACCTTCTTCTGGAACACCGTGCCGATCAGGTCGATCGCGACCTCGCGCTCGCCGCCGCCGAGGGTGTCGGCCACCGCCTGCACGCGCGGGGCCAGGAACTCGTCGCGGCCGGCGTCGACGCGTTCCAGCGCCGCGCGCGGGAACTCCTCGCGCAGCCGCGCCTCCAGCGCCGCCGCGTCGTCGCCGAGCTCGACCATGCAGATGCCGCGCGCGGTGGTCGCCACCAGCGCCAGACCGAGCGCGGTGCGGGTCACGCTCCAGCGGATCTGCTCGCCCGCGCCGCCGGCGCGGTAGCGCGCCGGGGTCATGCCAAGACGCGCCGCGCCCGCCTCGTACACGCGCGAGGGCGAGCCGTAGCCGGCGTCGTACAGCGCCGCGCTGACATCGTTGCCCTCGCGCAGCGCGCTGCGCAGGCTGCCGAGCTTGCGCTGGGCCAGGTACTCGGCCGGGCTCAGCCCGAAGCGCGCGCTGAAGCGGCGCTGCAGGTGCGACGGGCTCAGGCCGACCGCCGCGGACAGCTCGGTCAGCGACAGCTCGCCGCCTTCGAGCAACTGGCGCGCGCGCTCGAGCTTGTCGGCCGCGGGCGCGGTGGACGGAACGCCGGCCACCGCCTGATCGGCGGCACCGGGACCGGACTTGCGGGTGGGGGATTTGGCGTTCATGGGGCAAGACTAGGCCGGTGTGCGCGGGGTCGCTATCCGCATCTTGCGTGGGTGGGGGTTTGTTGTGGGTGGCGTGGGTCGGCTGGGGCTTTCGGCGCGAGGCCGCGGCTGCGCGGTCGCGGCTTGCGCCGCTCCTACAGGGGGTAACCACGCCTGCCGCGAGGCTACGGCTGCTCCCTGTAGGAGCGACGCGAGTCGCGACCGCGATGCTTCAATCTTGCGCCGCAAATCGAATGTCGCGGTCGCGACTCGCGTCGCTCCTACAGGGGTGCTGCGCAACTTTCGCCGTCGCCAAAAAGAAAGCGCGCCGTTCGGCGCGCTTTCGGTGTTGCATGTGATCCGTGCGACCTCAGTCGGCCCAATGCCCCGGCCGCGTCGCGGTCGGCAGCACCTGCGCCGAGAGCTTGCGGTCGTTGTTGAGCAGGCGCACCGCGTCGGCCAGGATCGAGGCCGATTCGCGCAGCAGCGGGTCCGGACGCTTGTCGGCCAGCTTCTCGCGCGCCGCGTCCTTGACGATGTCGCGTTCCGACGAGGCCAGGCCGTCGTCGTTGGCGTCGTCGGCCAGCGGGTCCAGGGCCAGGCCGAGCGTCTTGCGCTCTTCCTGGCGCTGCTTGCGCTTGCCGTCCTCGCGGTCGCGCTCGGCGCGGCGGTCGGCCTCGTTGAGCGAGATCCACTTCTTGGCACGCTCCTCGCGGAACTGCGCCACGTCCTGCGACCACCACTGGAATTCCTTGTCGCCGGCGATGCGCGAGCTGTGCAGCGTCTCCAGCTTCGGCAGCAAAGGCGCGAAGTTGCCGTAGCTGGTGTGCTGCACGGCGGCGATCTTGGTCCACGGCAGCGCGTTGTCGTAGGTGCTCTCGCCGTACTCGGTCGCGTCGACCGAGACCGGGAAGGCGAGGTCGGGCACCACGCCCTTGTTCTGGGTCGAACCGCCGCTGACGCGGAAGAACTGGGCGATGGTCAGCTTGACCTGGCCGAAGCGCGCGCTTTCGTTGGCCGGCCAGCGGTCCAGGTCGACCAGGTTCTGCACCGTGCCCTTGCCGAAGCTGGTCTCGCCGATGACGAGGCCGCGGCCGTAGTCCTGGATCGCGCCGGCGAAGATTTCAGACGCCGAGGCCGAACCGCGGTTGATCAGCACCGCCAGCGGACCTTCCCAGGCGATGCCGTTGTCGCTGTCGCCTTCGACGCTGACCCGGCCGCCGGATTCGCGCACCTGCACCACCGGGCCGCGGTCGATGAACAGACCGGTCAGCTCGATCGCTTCGTTGAGCGAACCGCCGCCGTTGTTGCGCAGGTCCAACACCACGCCGTCGACCTTGTCGGCGCGCAGCTTGACCAGCAGCTTGGCCACGTCGCGGGTCGCCGAGGCGTAGTCGTTGGCGTTCTTGCGGCGGCCTTCGAAGTCCTGATAGAAGCCCGGCAGCTTGATCACGCCGATGCGCTTGGCCGGGCCGTCGCTGGCGGCGGGAATGTCGATGATTTCCGACTTGGCCGCCTGCTCTTCCAGGCGCACCTTGTCGCGCACCAGCACGATCCGGTTGGGCTTGCTGTCCTGGCCGGCTTCGGCCGGGATCACGTCCAGGCGCACCTTGGTGCCCTTGGGGCCGCGGATCTTGGCGACCACGTCGTCGATGCGCCAGCCGATCACGTCTTCCATCTGCCCGCTGTCGCCCTGGCCGACGCCGACGATGCGGTCGCCGGGCTTGACCAGGTGGCTGCGCGCGGCGGGGCCGCCGGGGATGATCTCGCGGATCGCGACCACGTCGTCCTGCTTCTGCAGCTGCGCGCCGATGCCGTCGAGCGACAGCGACATGGTCATGTTGAAGTTGTCGGCCGACTTCGGCGTGAGGTAGTCGGTGTGCGGATCGATCGCGTTGGCGTAGCTGTTGACGAAGGTCTGGAACACGTCCTCGCCCTTGAGCTCGCCGATGCTCTTGGCCATGTTGGCGTAACGCTTGTCGAGCGTCTTGGCGATGTCGTCGGGCTTCTTGCCGGCCAGCTTCAGCCGCAGCCAGTCGTTGCGCACCGACTGCTTCCACAGCGCGTCGACCGCGGCGGTGTCGGCGGCCCAGGGCGCTTCCTTGCGGTCGTATTCGTAACGCTCGTTGCCGGTGAACTCGAAGTTGCCGGTCTGCTTGAGCAGGCTGCGCGCATAGGCGACGCGCTCGTCGACGCGCTGGCGGTAGGTCGAGAAGATCGTGTACGCCGGGGTCAGGTCGCCGCTCTTGATCGCGTCGTCGAGCTTGGTCTTGAACGCGTCGAAGCGGCCGATGTCGGCGGCGCTGAAGAACTGCTTGTTCGGATCCAGCGCTTCGAGATAGCGCTTGTACATGTCGGCCGACAGCGCGTCGTCGAGCGCGCGCGGCCGGTAGGCGTAGCGGCTGTCGGAGAGCAGGCCGTAGACCAGCTTGGCCGCCGTGGTCTGATCCGCGGTCGGCGCGCTGGGCAGGGTCGAAACGGAATTCGAGGAGGCCGCGCCGTCGGGCCGCGCCAGCAACGCCAGCGGAGCGGTCAGCAGCAGGCCTGCGAACAGGGTCAGGGCACGCGTGTTCTTGGAGGTCATCGCGGAGTCTTCCCGGCCGGGGGTGCCGGACTTAGGCGGTTGCAGCAGGAGGATGGTGCGGTCTGGGACAAGGCCACAGTGCCGAAAGTTGCAGGCCCTGTCACCCGGGCCGGCGCAATTGCGTGTTGCGGGCACGAAACCGGTTCAGTTTGGCCCGTTGGCGCAAACCGGCGCCGCCCTGCGGGCCGTCGCGGCGCTGGCGGCCGGCGCGGCGATCGAGCCGGTCGCCGCGGGGATTTTCGCTGCGGCGGCCTGTGCGCGGCGCACAGCGCGGGTGAGCGGCGGTGAGCCGCGAGCGGTGTCGGAACGGCGACGTAAGGCAACCGAGCGGACATCGCCGCCGGGCTCGGCCGCGCGGACCCGGCGAACCGGCTGCGCAACGACCGCCGCAAAAACGCACGGCCCCGAACGCCGGGGCCGTGGAATAAAGCCTGCGCGCAATCGCGCCCGAGTCGGATCGCGCCTGCCTTGGATCGCGCCTGCCTTGAATCGTGCCAGCCCTGAATCAGGCCACCGCGAACCCGGCGTCGATCGCCTGGCGGTCGGCGTGATACGACGAGCGCACCAGCGGGCCGGACGCGACGTGGGTGAAGCCCAGCGACATGCCGTAGACCTCGAGTTCCTTGAACTCTTCCGGGGTCCAGTAGCGCAGCACCGGATGATGGTGCGGGGTCGGCTGCAGGTACTGGCCGATGGTGATCATGTCGACATCGTGCGCGCGCAGGTCGCGCAGGGTCGCCTGCACCTGCTCCATGGTTTCGCCGAGGCCGAGCATGATGCCGGACTTGGTCGCCACGTTCGGGTGCTGGGCCTTGAACTTCTGCAGCAGGGTCAGCGACCACTGGTAGTCGGCGCCCGGACGCACGTTGGTGTACAGGTCCGGCACGGTTTCGACGTTGTGGTTGAACACGTCCGGCGGATTGGTGTTCAAGATCTCCAGCGCGCGCTCCATGCGGCCCTTGCCGCGGAAGTCCGGGGTCAGGATTTCGATCTTGGTGCGCGGGCTTTCGTTGCGGACCGCGGCGATGCAGTCGACGAAATGCTGGGCGCCGCCGTCGCGCAAGTCGTCGCGGTCGACGCTGGTGATGACCACGTACTTCAGGCCCATGTCGGCGACGGTGCGGGCCAGATTGGCCGGTTCGCTCGCATCCGGCGGCTTGGGCCGGCCGTGGGCGACATCGCAGAACGAGCAGCGGCGCGTGCACACCTCGCCGAGAATCATGAACGTCGCGGTGCCGTGGCTGAAGCACTCGTGGATGTTCGGGCAGCTGGCCTCTTCGCAGACCGTGACCAAACGGTTCTCGCGCAGCTTCGCCTTGAGCGCGGCGACCGAATTGCCCGAGGGGATGCGCACGCGGATCCACGAAGGCTTGCGCAGCACCGGCACGTCGGCGAACTGCACCGGCGAGCGGTTGATCTTGTCGCCGCCGATCTGCTTGGCGCCCGGGGTCATGGTCGTGGACTGCAGCACCGCCGGGGCCACGACCGGATCGGCCGCGCCGACGACGGTGAGCGGGATGATCTTGGACGCGGTGTCGCTCATGTGTGCATCGACTCTAGAGATTGAGCTCCCTCTCCCGCTTGCGGGAGAGGGCTGGGGTGAGGGCAGCGGCACTGGAGTCAGCGCGGCGCTTGGCGGACTGGCGTGCCCTCATCCGCCCTTCAGGCACCTTCTCCCGCAGGCGGGCGTGCCCTCATTCGCCCTTGGGGCCCTTCTCCCGCAAGCGGGAGAAGGAAATCGGTCAGCGGAAATCCAGCGGCGCCGCATCCTCGACGCTCAGGCCGAACTGGCGCGCGATCTGCGCCACCAGCACCGGCTTGACCGGGTCCATGCCCGAGGGGCCGCCCAAGTCTAGCACCGAGGTCACTTGCAGCCCCTGGTAACCGCAGGGATTGATGCGTTGGTACGGCGAGAGATCCATCGCGATATTGAACGCCAGCCCGTGGAAGGTGCAGCCGCGGCGCACGCGGATGCCCAGCGCCATGACCTTGGCCCCGGCCACGTACACGCCGGGCGCGCCGTCGCGGCGCGCGCCTTCGATGTTCCATTCGGCCAGGGTGTCGATCACCGCCTGTTCGATCCGGTCCACGTATTCGCGCACGCCGACCTTGAGCCGGCGCAGGTCCAGCAGCGGGTACAGCACGATCTGGCCGGGCCCGTGGTAGGTCACCTGGCCGCCGCGGTCGACGTGGATCACCGGGATGTCGCCCGGCATCAGCACGTGCTCGTCCTTGCCGGCCTGGCCGAGGGTGAACACCGGGTCGTGCTCGACCAGCCACAGCTCGTCGGGCGTGTCGGCGTCGCGCGCGTCGGTGAAGGCCTGCATCGCCCGCCATACCGGTTCGTAGGGCTGGCGGCCGAGGTCGCGCAATTGCGCGCGCGGCAGCGCGGACGGGCCGCCGAAGATCCCGGCGACAGCGTCGATTACAGCGTCCACTTCACTTCCGGGTGATCGCGCAGCACCTGGTGGGCGAGGTCGTACTGGGCGCGGTCGGCGGCGCGGAAGGTCAGCCGGATCGACACGTACTTGCCGGTCGAGGAGTGCTTCCACTGGATGGTTTCGGTTTCCACGTCGATCCCGGCTTCGAGCAGGCGCTTGGGCAGTTCGCGCTCCAGGCCGGCCTCGGCCGCGCCCATCGCGCTGAGCTCGAAGGTGCCGGGGAACTGGAAGCCGTGATCGGGGTTGTCGGAATGAATGTCCATGCCCGCCATTATGGGTCCGCGGCCAGGGCAACCCAAGCGCGGGGGCGGGATGCCGGCATTGCGTGGGTGGAACGAGGACACGGCAAAAACGCCGCCAGACGCCAGATTCGGCATGAACGCGATGGCGCGATCGCGCCTGGGGCGGCCTGCCGCAACGGCGCGACAAACGTTAACGTGGTCAACCCTACCCGCACTCAGGCCACGATGGGCCCGCGCGACCGCCAGCATTCGATCCGCCTCAAAGCCCCCGGCCTGCTGGTCCTGCTGCTGTTCGCGGCCGCGCTGGCGGTGGCGGTGCCGGCCCTGCGCCGGCCCGAACGCGCCGGCTGGCTGGCGCTGCCGCCGCAGTCGATGGAAGCCACCGACCCGGACGTGCGCGAATTGCTGCACAAATCGGCGCAGATCGCCCCGGCCGGCCAGCTTGCCCTGGCCGACCATTGCGGCGCCGACGACGTCGAGCCCGAGCGCCTGCCGCCGGACTTCGCCCGTCCGCCGGCCGCGCCGGAAGACGACGGAGCGGCGCTGGAGGAGCGCTACACCCTGCTGCTCGGCGGCCCTGACCGAACCCCGTGGCGGCTCGACATCGACGTGCGCGGCGACCGCGCCCACCTGCGCGCGGCCGCCCCGGGCGCGGCCGCGACCGAACGCGAAACGACCCTGACCGCGCTGGCGCCGCTGCGCGCGGCCCTGGCCGAGCCGGAGCTGTGGTCGGCGCCGCAGCGCAGCTCGGTGTTCTGCGCCGACCGCCACCGCCTGCGCCAGGCCTTCTTCGAAGCCTGCATCGACGGCCGCTACTTCGCCCGCGACCGCGCCTGCGACCGCCTCGCCGCGCCGCTGCTGGACGCGCTGTGGCAACAAGCGCGCGCGGCCGCACCGCCCGCCGCGGGCGCCGCCCCATGAGCCGCGACCGCCCCGCGCCGCCGAGCGGCGACCGCCTGACCCTGATGCTCGACCTCGACGAAACCCTGGTCTACGCCAGCGACGTCGAACTCGGCCGCGCGGCCGACTTCCAGGCCCTGGGCTACCACGTCTATCGCCGCCCGCACCTGCAAACCTTCCTCGACCACGTACTGGCGCGCTACGACGTCGGCGTGTGGACCTCCTCGGGCCGCAGCTACGCCGAGGCCGTCTGCGCCGCGTTGTTCCCGCCGCAGACATTGCGCTTCCTGTGGTCGAGCGAACGCTGTTCGATCAGCCGCGACTGGACCACCGGCGAGTACCTCAACCGCAAGCGCCTGCAGAAGCTCAAGACCCACGGCTACCGCCTGGAGCGCCTGATCGCGGTCGACGACACGCCGAGCAAGCATGCGCAGAACTACGGCAACCTGGTGTGCGTGAGCGAATACCTCGGCGAGGATCCGCACGACGACGAGTTGCTGCACTTGATCGGCTATCTCGATGCGCTGGCCGACGCGGCCAACGTGCGCCAGATCGAGAAGCGCCGCTGGCGCGAGCGCAGCCCACCGCAGCCCCTGTAGGAGCGACGCAAGTCGCGACCGCGACATCGCACCTGCGACGCAAGCCCGGCTTCGGGCCACGACTTGCGCAACTCCTGCCAAAGCACCAAACGCCCTCCCGCCCCGAAGCAGCTTCCCATACCCCCTGTAGGAGCGACGCAAGTCGCGACCGCGAAACCTCGCTCGCGTCGCAGGCGCGATGTCGCAGTCGCGGCTCGCGCCGCTCCTACAGAGGTAGCGCATGCCGGCCGGGCCGTCTCAATTTGCGCGTATAAACCGGGATAGGCTGACCTGTGTCCACAGACCCCGAGCCCCCGGCCATGCCCGCCAGCCAGTCCGTCGCCCTGCCCCTGCGCGGCCAGTTCCGCGCGCTGTACCAGCAGCTCAAGCGCGCCGGCGTGCTGGCGCGCACGCCGGTGGTGTTCTGCGAGGGCGATTCGTGGTTCTCCACGCCCTTGGCGATGAACCTGCTCAACTGGATCGTCTCGCCCGCGCCCGACGACGAAGCGCGCGGCGTGCCGCTGCTCGGCCACGGCGGGCTGTTCTTCCGCGCCGAACGCAGCGGCGACTGCGCCGCGCGCAACCCCGACGCGCCCAAGCGCTCGATGTTCGTGCGCGACAACATCGACGACCTGATGGGCTGGTACGCGAATTTCGAATTCGACCTGATCCTGCTCAGCGCCGGCGGCAACGACTTCGTCGACGGCTTCCTGCGCCGCGCCCTCGGCAACCGCACCGGGATGAGCGCGCAGCAAGCGTTCCAGCGCGTGCTCGACAGCGGCCAGTACGACACCGTGCGCAAGGCCTATGCGCTGTTCCTGCAGGCGGCGATCGCCGCGCGCCCGGGCGTGCCGGTGCTGGCGCACTCCTACGACTATCCGCAACTGATCGGCCGTCCCGGCGCGCTGACGCCGGGCAACATCGGCGTGGCGGCATTGCTGAAGAAGAGCGTCGGGCCGTGGATCGGGCCGAACATCCTCGGCATCGTCGAGGCCGAGCGGGCCGCGTTCGTGCGCCTGCTGATCGACGGCTTCGAAAGCAACGTGCTGCGAGCGCTCAAGAACGACGCGCGCTTCGCCGCGACGTTCGACTACGTCGACCTGCGCGGTACGCTGAGCCAGCCGCAGCAGTGGTTCGACGAAATGCATCCCACCGAAGCCGGATTCCACGCGCTGGCGACGAAGTTCCGCGGCGCGATGCTGGCCAAGCTGCCGGCGGCCAAACGCTGAAAACCGTCGCGCGAGCGCCTGCGGCAACAATGGAAAAGGCCGGCGAAGGCCGGCCTTTTTCGTCGCAGCTGCGAGCGGAGCTTACTCCGACTCCCACCACATCCAGAACTCGTCCCACAGGCGCTTGAAGAACCCGCCTTCCTCGACCGCGGCCAGCGCCACCAGCGGACGCTGCGACACCACCTTGCCGTCGAGCATGACCTTGACCGAACCGATGGCCTGGCCCTTCTTGATCGGCGCGACCAGGGTCTTGGGCACGTCCATGCTCGGCTTGAGCTGCGGGTACTTGCCGCGCTGCACGGTCACCAGCAGCGGTTCGGCGACGCCGAGCTGCACTTCGGCGGCCTGGCCCTTCCACACCTTCTGCTTGGCGATGGCCTTGCCGGCGTCGTAGAGCTTGTGGGTCTCGAAGAAGCGGAAGCCCCAGTTCAACAGCGCCTGGCTGTCGCTGGCGCGCTGCGCTTCGGAGGTCGAACCCATCACCACCGAGATCAGGCGCTGGTCGCCGCGCTGGGCCGAGGCCATCAGGCAGTAGCCGGCCTTGGAGTGGTGGCCGGTCTTGATGCCGTCGACCGACGAATCGCGCCACAGCAAAAGGTTGCGGTTGGGCTGGGTGATCGGCCCGACTTTGAGTTCCTTGATCTTGTTGTACGAATACGCGACCGGGAAATCGTGGATCAGCGCGCGGCCGAGCAGGGCCAGGTCGTGCGCGGTGGAGTAGTGGTTCTCCTGCGACAGCCCGTGCGGGTTCATGAAGTGGCTGTTCTTCAGGCCGATGCGCGCGGCGTACTGGTTCATCAGCGCGGCGAAGGCGTCTTCGCTGCCGGCGACGTGCTCGGCCAGGGCGATCGCGGCGTCGTTGCCGGACTGCACCACCATGCCCTTTTCCATCTCCACCAGCGGCGCGGTCTGGTTGACCGCGAAACCGGAGTAGCTGCCGTCGGTGGCCGCGCCGCCCTTGCGCCAGGCGTTCTCGGTCATCATCACCTGATCGGTGTCCTTGACCTTGCCGCCGGCCATTTCGGCGGCGATCACGTAGCTGGTCATGACCTTGGTGATGCTGGCCGGCTCGACCCGCAGGTCGGGGTTGTTGCTGGCCAGGATGTTGCCGCTGGCGGCGTCCATCAGCACCCAGGCGGTGCCGGCGATCTGCGGCGGCGGCGGGACCGGCAGCGAATCGCTGGCCGGCGGCAGCGCGGCGGCCGGAGTGGCGGCGGCGGCGGCCGGCTTGGCGGCGGGGGCCTGGGCCGAGGCCAGACCGGCGACGGCGGTAACGAGGAAGGCCGAGGTCAGCGCGGCGAAGGCGGCCGCGCGCGGGACCATGCTCTTAAAGCGGGAACTCATTGTTGAACTGTCTCCGGGACCGGTACCGTGCCGGCCGCAAGGCTTGGAGGTCGGCGCCGCCGTCCTGGCGGCCACCGTCGAAAGTGGCGGGACCGTGCCTTCCTGCTGCGGTCCGCGAGCCGTGCATCGTGCCTGAGATGGGCAGCGCTTGCAGCCGCCGGCGGTTTCGGCCGGCGGCGGGGGTTCAGTCGCGCACGCGTTGCGGCTGGCCGAAACCCAGACCGACGATGCGGGCGGCAAGTTCCGGCGCGGCCTCGGCCTGCAAGGGGCCGACCCGCAGGCGCCAGATCTTCTGGCCGTTGGCGCCGTTGCCGTCGAGCAGCCGCGCCGCGCCGATGCCGGCGCCGCGCAGCATGCCCAGGGCGCGGTCGGCGTTGCTGCGGGCGGAGAAGCTGGCGACCTGCAAGGTCACATCGCCCGCGGCGGGCGCGTTGGCGGCGACCACCGCGGCGGCCTTGGCCGGGCTCGGCGGCGGCGGCGCGGCCGGCGGCGCCGGTAGCGCGGTCGCGGCGGCGACGGCCGTCGCCGGCGCAGCGCTGCCGGCCTTCCTGGCGGCCTTTTCGGCTTCGGCCAGGGCGCGCTGCTGGTCCTTCTGCTGCTGCGCCAGCAGCTTCTGCTGCTCGCGCTGCTGCTTCTCCAGGGCGCGCTTCTCGGCCTTGGTCAGGGCCTTGGCCGGCGGCGGCGCGACCGGTTGGCCGGTCGCCACGCGCACCTGGCGCGACTTCATCCAGGCGTCGAACTCGTCGGCCGTCATCGACTTGCCGTTCTGCATCATGTCGAAGCGGTAATCGTGCGGGCCGGGCTTGCCGGCCGCGGCCGTCGGCGCGGCGCTGGCGACGGCGGTCTTGACCGGCGCCGGCTGTCCGGTCGCCACCGTGGTCTTGACCGGCTCGGCCACGGGCGCGGGCTTGCCGGTCGCGACGGTGGTCTTGACCGGCGCGGCGGCGGCCGCAGGCATCGGCGTCGGCTTGCCGGTGGCGATGCGCACGCCCGGCGGCAGTTCGCCGGCGTTGGCGCTGGCGATCGGCATCGCCGCGACCAGGCGGTCCATCGCGCTCGGCGTCTTGACCGGCGCGGGCGCCGGCGGCGGATTGTTGGCGGCGCTGGCGTACACCGGCGGCGGCGCCTCGCCCGGATGCAAAGCGCGCACCTCGACCCGGCCGGTGCCGCGCTGGGTGATGCCGAGCTTGACCGCGGCCGCGTAGCTCAGATCGATGACCCGGTCGTCGTGGAACGGGCCGCGGTCGTTGACCCGCACCGTCACCGACTTGCCGTTGTCCAGGTTGGTGACCCGGGCGAAGCTCGGCAGCGGCAGCGACTTGTGCGCGGCGGTGAAGGCGTACATGTCGTACACCTCCAGGTTGGAGGTGCGGCGGCCGTGGAATTTCTGGCCGTAGTACGAAGCGGTGCCGGTCTCGACGTAATCGTCGTGCGAGTCGAGCACCTTGTAGGTCTTGCCGAGCACCACGTACGGCGAACGATTGCCGAACTGCGAGCGCGCCTCGGCGACCACATCGGGCTCGGGGATCGAATCGACGTCGGGAATGTAGTCCGGCGTGCTGTCCTTGACCCCCGGCGCGTACAGCCCGCCGGCCTTGTAGTTGCCGCGCTTGCTGAGGTCTTCCTGGGCCGCCGCGTACGGCGACTTCTTGCGCCCGCCGTGGGCCAGGGCCGAGCTGTGGACGCGGTCGCGGTCCGGCAGCGCCATCGCCTCGGAACTGGATTTCTTCGGGGAACTGGCGCAGGCGGCGAGCGCCAGCGGCAGCGCGGCGACGACCAGCCGCCCGATCAGCTCGATCGGCGGCCGCTTCGCGCCGGCGCTCATGGGCGCGGCGCCTGCGGTTTGGCGGCGGACGCCGGCGCGGCGGCAGGTGCAAGCGGTGCGGTCGCAGTGGCCAAGGGATTCTCCCGTCCGGCGATCGCTTCCGCCAACTGATACACCGCCATGCCGTAATGCTTGGAGATGTTGTAGCGGGTGATCGCGTAGAAGTTGCGGAAACCGAGCCAATATTCGGGACCGTTCACCCCGTCGAGATTCAGCAGCGTCGCGGTCTCGGTCGGCGCCACCGGGGTCAGCGGACGGTAGCCGCGCGCGGCCAGGTCCGTCAGCGAGTACACCGGGTCCATGCTCTCCGGTGCGAAGTCCTGCGCATTGCCGTCTCGGTTCGCGCGCGCGACCACCGGGCCGCCGCGCACCCAGCCGCCCTTCTTGACGAAGTAATTGGCGACCGAGGCGAACACGTCGTCCAGATCGGTGAACAGGTTGCGCTTGCCGTCGTTGTCGCCGTCGACCGCGAACTCGCGGTAGCTCGACGGCATGAACTGGCCCCAGCCCATCGCGCCGGCGTAGCTGCCGGTCAGGGTGGCGATGTCGATGCCCTCTTCCTTGCCGAGCGCGAACAGCTGGCCGAGCTCGCCGCGGAAGAACGCCTCGCGGCGGTTCTCGCGATCGAGCTTGGCCGGGTCGCCGCTGCGCGGATAGGCGAAAGCCAGCGTGTACAGCGCATCGACCACGTTGTACTTGCCGGTGTTCTTGCCGAAGCTGGTTTCGACGCCGACGATGGCGACGATGATCTCGGCCGGCACGCCGGTCTGCGCCTGCACCCGCTCCAGTTGCGCGCGATGCTCGGCGAGGAAGGCCTTGCCGCCGTCGATGCGCGCCTGGGTGATGAAGATCGGCCGGTAATCGCGCCACGGCTTGCCTTCGGCCGGCCGCGACATCGCCGCGACGATGGCGTCCTTGATCTGCGCCTTGGCCAGCACCGACTCGATGTGGGCCGGGTCGATCCCGTATTGCTGCGCGGTGTCGCGCACGAACTGGGCGCGGGCCTGCTCCAGCGGCATCTGCACCACCGGCGCCGGCAGCGCGGGCGTGCCGACGACCGGGGTCGCCGGCTTGACCGGCGCGGGCGCCGCGGCGGCCGGCGCGGCGGCCTGGGCAGAAGCGATGGGCGCGATCGGCGCCTGCGTAGCGCAGGCGGCCAACGCGATCGTGAGCGCGCCGTACAGGGCGCAACGGGCGGTGTGGCGTCGGGTCATCGGCGCGAGAGTAGCACGCGAATGCGAGGCAAAAAACCTTGGCATTGCGGGACTTAACCGATTTTATTCATGTAGGGTTTGCGGAGTGGGCGTGGGCTTTGGGCACAGGAAAGATGAACAGCCGGCGTCCGGCTCAGGCGCCGCCCGGCCGGTTCGGCACCGCCCCGGCCCGATGGTCGCGGCGGACTTCGGTCCGCGGGCGGTTCTACCCGCCGCAGCGATCCGGCCGGAAAGCGTCGGGACTGAAATCCCTCCCATAACCGCCGCGAATCGGCTGGCTGCATGCGAAAACGCAACGGCCCGGAAGCGCGCGCAGCGCGTCCGGGCCGCCGTATCGCCGCCGTCGCCCGGCCTCAGCCGAACATCCGGTCCAGGATCGCGAACCGCTCCGGCATCAACGCGCGCATCTGCGCCTCGTCCGGCGTGCCTTTGACCAAGTGGTAGGTCATGTAGGCCTCGGCGAAATCCTCGCCCGGGTCGATCCCGAGATCGCCATCGATCGCGGCGCCGCCATCGGGCACATAACGATCGTCGGCGTAATGGGTCGAGAACAGCTGATCCTTCTGCACCGCCAGGTTCCACTCCAGCGGCAGGCCGAACGGCCCGCTCGGCTGCTGCACCAGGTGCGCGGTCTCGTGCATGAAGGTGAAATCGAAATCCTTCTGCGCGCGCGGATTGTCGGCGCCGTGCGGATTGACGTAGAACGCGCCGCCGCTGGCGTACATGTCGGCGCCGCTGTCGACCACGTTGCCGTGCTCGTCGGTTTCCTTCGGCGTGTGCGGGTTCACCACCACCTTGTCGGTGGCTGCGATCGACGGCGACGGCTGCGCCGCCAGACCCTTGGCGATCTGGTCGACGCTCGGATACGACTTGCCGTCCTCGCGCGCGTCGCCCGCCGGCACGATCACCTCGATCTCGCGGCCGTCGACATGCACGGTGTACTTCAACGCCGGCTCCTTCACGCTCTTGTCCGGCTCGGTGCCCGAGGGAAACTCGTAATCGAGGGTTTCCGGCCCGCTGATCTCGTAAGGCTTGCGCCGGCTGTCGGCCACGCCCGAATCCGGCGCCGCGTCGCGCCACAGGTCGGTCGGCCGCGCTTCGGTCAACAGGAATTTGCGCAGCGCGCCGCTGTCGCCCAGGTCGATGCCGTCGAGCTTGCCGCGCGCGGCCTGCGACACCGCGGTGTCGTAGCCGAACAAGGCCAGCGCCTGCTTCTGCTGGTCTTGGTTCAAGCCGTGGAACGCCGGCGAATCGGTCAGCTTGCCGAGTTGGTCGAGCGCCTGCGCGTCGCCGGCGTTGCGGTGCATCGCCAGCGCCGCCTGCACCTGGGTCTGCGCCGGCAGGTCGTCGGGCAGGCGGCCGAGCGCGTCCTTGAGCGTTTGCGGGATCGCGATGTCCTGGCGCGCCGCGGCGATGTCCTCGGCGCCGACCGCGCCGTCGGCGCCGCCGAGCCCGGCGGCCGTGTCGAGCAGGCGCTGGTCGAGTTCGCCCGACTGCACGCTGTTCCATGCGCCGTCGGCATCCTCGCGCGAAATCGTACCGTCGACGTCGCCGCGCCCCGCGCCGACATCGAGCAGGCTGCGCGTGGCCTTGCTGTCGAGCAGGAATTGCGCGGCCTGCGCTTCGTCCTGCGAGAACTTGCCTTCGGCGTTGGCGGCGACCGCGCGCAGGTCGTCCAGGCCGATGCGGCCGTCGGGCAGCGGCAGCCAGCCCGGCTTGGCAGTGTCGAAGTCGGCGAAGTTGTCGCGCACGATCTGGATGGCGCGGGCGGCGTCGATGCCGCGGGGATCGATGCTCATGGTCGGTCCTGAAGATGAATGCGCTGTCCGCGCGCGAAGCTTTCGCCGCACAGCTTGCCGCCGCGCGCGATGCGGCGGCATTAGGACTGGCCCTAGGTCGAGCCGGCGATTCAGGCCTCGCGGCGACCGCGCCGCTGTTCAGTCGCCGCGGTTCGCGTTGCCGATGGTCAGATGCAGCGGCGGCTGCGGTTCGCGCGGCAGGCCGAGTTCCTCGCGCAGCGCCAGCAATCGCTCGCAGCGCACCGGGCACCAGACGAAACCCTCGGTCTCGCGCACCGCGGGGTCGTACTCGAACTCGACCGTTTCGCCGTCCCAGCGCTTCCACAAGGTTTCGTGCAGCGGCCGTTCGCCGCGGATCGCCGAGATGTGCGCGCCCCACAGCGGGCCTTGCAGCGTGCGCGTGCGGCGATGGCCGAGCAGGAACTGATGGCGCAGGTAACGGCCGAGTTCGGGATCGCAGTCCACGATCAGCCACCACTGCGTGCTGCCGCCGTCGCGGCGGGTATGGCCGGTTTTGCCGAGGGCGGGGCTGTAACGCAGGGTGCCGGTGGCGGTCAGGAAGGTGTCGCTCATCAGGATTTCATCGCCGCAGCGCACGCTCCATCGCATTTTCGCCGCCGCTCCGTGCGACGTCTACGCATCGCCGAACCAGCGGCTGCGCATCGCCTTCAGGAATTCGGGTTCTATCGGTAAACCCGAAGCAGAGCCGATCACCGAATCGATGCCGCAGGCCGGGCACAGCGCCGTAGTTCCGATCTCGTCGACAGCATCCGGCGCTACATCGATCCATTCGTGCACGGCCTGCGGCGGGAAGATCCGCAGGCAATAAAAACAGCCGCAGCGTTCGCTGGCCAGCAGTTCATCGCGATGATTGACGCTGCGGGCGTGGGCCAGTTGCAGGTCTGGGCTCATGACGCGTCCATGCCAGGGCTTACGGAAGCACCCGAATCATCGCCGCCGCCCTCGCCCTGTGCAATCGCTGCCGAGCGCTGTAAACCGATCCCGCCTTGCCCGTATCCAGGACTACCGTCGCCCGTCCTACGCCCGGAGCCCGCATGAACGTCCTAGCCCGCAGTCTGGTCCTCGCCGCCGCCCTGGCCGCCAACGTCGCCTACGCCGACGCGCCGGCGCCGAAGCCGGTCAAGCCGACCAACCGCGCCGAAGCCGTCGCCATCGTCGCGCAAGCGCGGCAGATCGTGACTCCGACCGGGATCGACCGCAGCGAAAAAGTCCGCATCGGCGGCATCGAGCAATGGATCTCGATCCGCGGCAACGACCGCCGCAACCCGGTGCTGCTGGTCGTGCACGGCGGCCCCGGCTACGTGTCGATGCCGATGACCTGGTGGAGCGGCCGCGGCTGGGAGGAGTACTTCACCGTCGTCCATTGGGACCAGCGCGCGTCGGGCAAGACCCACCTGCTGACGCCGCAGGAACAGATCCAGCCGACCCTCACGCCCGAGCGCATGATCGCCGACGTCGAGGAAATGGTCGCCTGGGTGCGCAAGGACCTCGGCAAGGACAAGATCTTCCTGCTCGGCCATTCCTACGGCAGTTATCTGGGCCTGGAGACCGCGCGCCGGCATCCGCAGTGGCTGCACGCCTACATCGGCGTCGGCCAGGCCACCGACGTGGCCGAAAGCGAGCGCCGCGGCTGGCGCTTCGCCCTGGACGCGGCCAAGCGCGACGGCAACGCCGACGCGGTGCGCGAACTCGAAGCGCTGGCGCCGTACGCCGCGCCGGGTCATCCGCCGGGCATCGAGCAGATCTACGCCCAGCGCCGCTGGCTGCAACGCTACGGCGGGGTCATGGCGTATCGCCAGAACAACGACGCCGACAGCGACCTGTCCAAGCTGTCGCCGGATTACAGCGACGAGCAACTGCGCGGCCTGTGGAAGGGCAACGACTTCGCCACCCCGTTCCTGTTGCCGCAGTTGATGACGGTCGACCTGTCGAAGGACAAGCGTCTGGACTGCCCGCTGATCCTGCTGCTCGGCCGCCACGACACCAACGTCAGCTCCGACGTCGCCGCCGAATGGTTCGCCCAGGTGCGCGCGCCGGGCAAGGATCTGGTCTGGTTCGAGCATTCCGCGCACATGCCGATGACCGAGGAACCGGGCAAGTTCCTGCTGGCGCTGGTGAGCAAGGCGCGGCCGTATGCGCAGAAGGCCGGCGACGCGGCGCCGTAAGCGCCGCGCGTCGTCAGCGTCGCGGCGGCTTGCCGCGCGCGCCCTTGGAACGGCGCAAGGTCAGCGCCTTGCGCAGCGGCGTATCGCCTTGCTTGCGCCAGCCGTGGCGGCGCGTCGCCGCCACCGTCGATTCGACCGCCTCGGCATCGGCGGGCTCGCTGCCCGACAAGGCCGACAGTTCCTGATGTACCGCCTTGCGATAAGACTGATTGACCCAGCGCTTGCGCCGCGCGATCGCGGCGCGCGCGCCCCACGGGCTCTCGGCGACCGTGTTGCGGCAGTCGCGGTCCAGGCTCAGTTCCTTTTTCTCGCGCGGCGTGCGGCGTCGCTTCTTCATCGGTCGGCTCCCATGTCCAAGAGCAAGCGCATCTGCGCATTCGGCACTTCGACCCCGCGCACCACCGGCCTTCGCTGCGCCACCGTTTCGAAGCCGTAGCGGGCGAAGAACGGCTGCGCGGTGCGGCTGACGTGCGAATGCACGCTGCGCAGCCCGCGCTCTCGCGCCTGCGCGAGCAAGTGGTCCATCAAGGCGGCGCCGACGCCGCGGCGGGCGAACTCGGGCGAGACGTAGAAGTGGTCGATCAGGCCGTCGCCCTGCAGATCGGCATAGCCGGCGATGGCGCCGTCGATCTCGGCCACGAACGGATGCAGTGCGCGCACGCGCTCGATCCAGTGCTCGGCTTGCGTCGGCGTCCATTGCGCCGGCGACCACGCCTCGATCTGCTCTGCGCTGTAATCGCCGGCCGCAGTGGTGCGCACGGCGGCGCGAAAGATCGCCAGCAAGGCCGGCGCCTCGTCGGCGCGGCAGGCGCGGATGCGCATCAGCGCCGGCCGGCGCCGGCGCCGTTGGCCTGCGCCAGCGCCATCAGCGCGGCCTCGGCCTGCGGGCCCGGCAACGCGCGCAGCGGAATCGTGTGGGCCTGCTTCGGCCCGAAGAACAGCAGCAAGAATCCGCCGACCCGCCTGATCCGCACGATCTGCGGCCACGCGTGGGTGTGCTGGAACGCGCTGGTCCACACATGCACGCCGGCGCGGTCGAAGGCGTAGTTGAACGGCTCGCGCATCGGCCGCGCCACGGCCAGCGCGCCGAAGCCGCTGATCGCCATCAGCAGCGGCATGAACGCGAAACAGAACGCCACCAGCCGCCACATCGGCGCACCGAACGGCAAGCCCGAAACCAGCGCGAACAACGCCAGCACCACGCCGATCACCGGCCACGCCAGCCCGAACACCAGGAACAGCTTGCGCTGGAACATCATCACCGCGGCCAGACGCATCTGGTCCCAGGTATTGAGCGAGAACGAAAGACGAAGGTCCTGGGGCTGTTCCATAGCGAGGCGGGGGATAAGTGGAAACGCGGCGGGACACCGGGCGCGCGGTCCTGCGCGCCTTCGCGGCGGCGCTGGAGCGGCGCCGGGGCCGGGCGAGCCCGGCCTCCCGTGTGGGCGGTCAGTGTACGTGGCCGCGGGCTCGCGGTCGAAGTCGCAAGGCCACGCGTCCCGGCCGCGGCGACCGGGGCGGCGCAGCGGCCGTTCCAGCTCGCCGCAGCTGCGGCCTCACTTCGACGTATTCAACGCCACCGCCGCGCGGATCAGCGCCTGCAAGGCCTTGCCGTCGAGCGTGTCGCCTTCGTGGATATCGATGGCGCGGCGGGTGTTGCCGTCGAGGCTGGCGTTGAACAGCCCCTTCGGGTCCGGCAACGACGCGCCCTTGGCGAAGGTCAGCTTGACCGCGGCCTTGTAGGTCTCGCCGGTGCACAGGATGCCGGCATGCGACCACGTCGGCACGCCGCGCCACTTCCACTCCTCCACCACCTGCGGATCGGCCTCGTGGATGAGCTTGCGCACCTTGGCCAAGGTTTCGCCGCGCCAGTCGGCGAGTTCCTGGATGCGCCCGTCGATCAACTGCGAGGCGGCGACATCGGCTGCGGGCGCTTTCGCGCCGGTGCTCTTCTTCATGGGCGACTCCCCTATTCGTGATGGGACGACCCGCGCGCGGCTCACATGCGTTCGCCGGGCAAGCGGCTGGCCTGCGCGATCCAGCCGGCGAGCAAGTCCTCGTCGAACGGATCGTGCTCGTGGATAGGGTGATAGCGCACGTGCTCGATCTTCGAAGGCTGCGCCGGCACCGGGTCCAGCGCCGCGCCGCGGAAGAAGGTGAGCTTGAGGTAACGGTCGAAGCAATGCATGGCGAGGAACCAACGGCCCTCCTCCACCCCATACAGCGGCGTGTTCCACTTGACCGCCTTGCGCACGCCGGGAACGGTGCGCTCGACCAGCGCATCCAGGCGGCGGCCGAGTCCGCGCTTCCAGCCGGGCATCGCGGCGATGTAGGCCTGCACGGGCGCGTCGCCGAAACCCTTGGGTATCTGCGGATTGCCGCCGGAGAGCAGCTTGGGTTTCGCGGCGTCGGTGGGCGCGGACTTCGCCACTATCTTGCTGGCGGCCGTTTTCTTGACCGCGGCTTTTGCAGCGACCTTCTTCGCCGTTTTGGCGGGCGGCTTGGAAGTCTTGCCGGTCATCGCACGGGCTCCAACCAAGAGACTTGCAGAGGACGGACGATACTCCATTTTCCGCAGCGCCACGCGCAGCCCGGATCGCTCACGCACCACAGCGATGCGCGCCCCTCGCCGGCGGCGCCGCTACCCGTCTTGGTGCCGCTTCAGCGGAGCGCGGCCAGGCCGCAGCGGCCATTTCTCCGCGAAGGCGCGCCGTATCCGTTCGAACCAGGCCCGTTGCGACTCGTTCGCGCAGTTGTCGTACGCGCGCCCGTCCGCGGATTGCCACCGGCGCCCCAGGTGGATGAGCTCCATCACGCGCTTGTCGGTGTGCGGTCCGTTGTACGAGCTCAGCAGGAACAGCTCCGGGCTGAACATCGATTCGCGGATGCGCGCTCTGACTCCCCAGCGCGCGTCCTCGTCGATGAAGTAGGCCGTGGTCTCTTCCATCGCCAACGCGTGCAGCAGTTGTCGCGCCTCGCGCTCCTCGCCTGCATCCGCGGTACGGAAATGGTAGACCGCGCACGACTTCGGAACCGACTCCTGTGCCGGCTTGGCCCCGGGAAATTTGTCGCAGCCAGCCAACGCCAACATCGTCAGCAAGGCCGCCAAGCGAGCGGCGCTATGGTCGTGCGTCATCGGGAATCGAACTCGCCCACCCGCACTTCCGCACGCACGGTCAATACCAGCTTGCCCTCGTGGTTCTCCGCCAACTGATAACCGCGCATATCGTCCGCGCCGCCCGCCATCTTCGACAGCATGCTGCGCGCCATCGGGTACTGCGGCTGGCTGCCGTCGTTGGGCTCGGACCACTGCTGGGTCAGGCTGTGCACCGAACGCAGGTTCAAGCCCGCCGCCTGGGCGATCAACTTCGCCTGCCGCATCGATTCGGCCACCGCCTCGCGCAGCAAGGCGTCGCGCTCGGCGCTCATCGCGCCGTAGTCGCGCCGCAGGCCCTTGAGCGTGACGCCCTTGAGCGCGGCCAGCCCGCCCAGCGCTTCGGGCAGCGACTGCGGCGGCACGTCGCGGATCTCCAGGTCGATCTCGACCGACGAACCGGAAAACCAACGCTCGCCCGCAGCGAAGGTCAGCGAATCGATGCGGATCTTGTCCTCGGCCACGCCGAGGCCGCGCATCAGCTCCTGGATCGCGACCAGTTCCTTGCTCTTGCGCACCGCGGCCATCGAGCCGACCGAGGCGGTGCCGATCACATGCACTTGCAACGCGATGCCGATGGGCTTGACCCAGGTTTCGCGGGTGACTTGGGTTTCGATGCGGTCGGGAAATTGCTGCATAAATCGTCCATTGATAAGCCAGGAAAACAAAGGCGCGGGCGGATCGCACGCTACGGCGAACGGCCCGCAGACACCGCCCTCAAGCCGATGGCTCGTCCGCGTCCATCCAGATGTTGCGCAACGAACGCAGATACAGGTCGGGCTCGTCCTCGAACAGAGGCGTGCGCTCGCCTTCGGCCAAAATCCCGTTGGCGATCAGCGCAGCCACCACCGCGTCGGTGACTTCGGCATACGCGTCCAGATCCGCGAACGAGCCAGAAGCGAACGGCCAATCGGCCGAGTCGTCGCTGACGAACGCGACCGCATCGCCGGGGTGTTCCATCAGATACCACGCCACCACCGCCGCGGCCACCGGATGGCCGGCGATTTCGCGCTTGCTGGATACCGGCAGGTGGGCGAAAAGAATCTGTTGCTTGCGGGTCGCGTTGACCAAGGTGTAGCGGGCCGGCATCAGTCAGGCTTCCGATTCGAATGCAGGATCCGAGCGCCCGCTCTTTTGCGCGACTGCCGCCCGCAAACGCTCGGCATGCTGGCGCAAGAACGGCCGAGTATCCTGCAACGCCTCGGCCAGCAACGCATCGAACCGCGGCGACTCCAGCTCGCGCAAACACTCCAGCGCCGACATCCGCGCCCATTCCTGATCTTCGTCGTCGCGGTGCCACGCCGCCCAGGCCAGCTCCTCGGCCGCGCGCACGCCCAGGCCGGCCAGCGAACGGATCGCGCGGCGGCGTACGTATTCGTTCCGATCGGTGGACAGCGCGAACAACAGCGCCTGCGCCTCGTCGTCGCCGCTCAGATGGCCCAGCTCCACCGCCAGTTGCCAGCGCGCGTCGCTCTCGCCGTGGGCGAGCGCGGCACGCGCGAGAAAACGCAGCGTGCCGGGACGGCGCTTGCGGATTTCGCGGGCGAGGTATTGCGCATCGTTGTCGCGCGCGATCGCGTACAGCACATGGCCGGTCTCGGCCTCCGACCAGCCGCGCGGATGGCGGCCGACGACCCAGTCCAGCACCGCGCGATGCCACGCCGGCCACTGGCTGTAATCGCACTCCCATTGGCCCTCGCGCGGGCCGAGCCCGCCGCCGGCCCATTCGCGGAAACGGGTGGTTTCGATGGTCAGATCGGTCATGGCGGCGCGACGGCTCCGTGCTGGCGCTGGCCGCCAGCTTAGCGAAAACCCGGCGCAGTCGGGGCCGCCGTCGGCGATCCGCCTCACCGCCGCTCACGCTGCCAAACCAATCACACCGAGCGACTGTGCGCCGCGCCTAAGATCGCCGCGACGGCGCACAACGCCGCCGTCGTCAGCCAGGCCAGTCCCTCGCGCGCAAGCGCCGTCGCACTCGGGCCGCCTCCGCGGCGCGCGCCGTCCGTGGTCCCGTCCACGGAGAAGACCATGAGCCGAAGCCTCCCCCTGTGCTGCCTTGCCCTGCTCGTCGCTGCGTTCGCCGGCGACGCCTTCGCCCAGAAACAGGTCGTCCGCCAACAAGGCGGCGCCTGCGGCACCAGCCGCGAAATCATCGCCACCTGCGATGCCGGCCTGCATTGCAAAGACGGCCGCTGCGCGATGAACAGCTTCCTTTCCGATGCCTCGCGCGACTGCCGCGACATCATGATCAAGGCCGGCGTGATCACCTCGCGCGAAACCGTGCCGTGCACGATGGCTTTTGCTACAAGACCTGCGACGGCATGTACGAATTGGCGATGGAGGCGACCCCGGTCACCGAGCGGCTGATGCGGCAAGCGAAGGTGGGTTCGCAAGCGTTCGACGAGGAACTGGCCAAGTTGTCCGATGCGGACAAGGCGAAGTTCAAGGCCGCGGAGGACAAATAAAACTCGTGCGGCAAGCAATGCACGATCGGCGCCAGCTTCCTCGGCCGCGGCGGCTACTGAGCGTCGCCGCGCCGCGCAGACACGGCTACGGCAGGCCGGCCAACGCGCCGGCCACGAACGCGCCGTGCACGGCGGCCGCCGACGCGGGCAACGCGTCGGCGGCGCCCTGCGCGCACTGGCCGGTGTAGACCCGGAACCCCTCGCGCAGCGGCGCCGCGTGGCGCGCGGCCAGCGCCACAGGATGCTCCACCCGCACGCCCGTCCACGAACGCTGCGCCCGCTCGATCAGCTGCAACGCCGCCGGCGTGCGCGCCTGCGCCTGGCGCGCATCGTCCGGCGCGAAGCGCAGCGCCGCCCCCGTCGAGGCCATGGCCAACGCATAGACGATGAAAGCCGGCCGCACGGCCTGGATGAAATCGCTCGACGTCAGCATGGGGGTGGCCTCGATGGGGGTGCCATCGCACGCTATCGCCGGGCCGCGGCGGGCGCGGGGATTAAATGTCGAGTGGGGGAATCGGGGGGCGAACGGCCGTGAGGGCGGGCGAGCGGCGCGGCGGTTCGGGGGCTGGCGCGAGGCTATACGCCGGACCTTGAGGCCGTCCGCTCAGAAGTTCAGCCACACCCACAGCGCCAGCGCACAGCAGGCCAAACCCGCCAGCGCCGCGATTCCGATATCGCGCAGCAACGGCCGCGACACCCCGTCCGCGCCCGCGCCGGGGCCGCGCGTCGCCGCCCGTGCGAGGTGGCGCGACCGCACCCAGTCTTCGGCGAAGCACGGCGCGGTCATCAGGATCAGCCCGGTCGCGATCGCCAGCGGCGGTTTGCCCTCGCTCAGCAGCAACGGGCCGACGAGCAACCAGAACATAGCGATGGTTGCGATGTGACCGAGGCGGTTCATGCGACCGCTCCTAACCCACCGCTCCCCGGCTCCGCCGCCAGCGAACGCAGGTAATGCGTAGGCGCCACACCGACGAACCGGGTGAACGCCGCACTCAACGCATTCGCCGACCCATAGCCCACCCGCTCGGCGATAGCCGTCAGCCCGTCCTGCCCTTGGCGCAGAAAATTCTTCGCTAAAGCCATCCGCCACGACAGCAGATACTCCATCGGCGCCACACCCATCGCCCGGTTGAAGCGCTCGTAAAACGCCGACCGCGACAACGCGGCCTCCTGCGCCATCGAAGCCACCGTCCAACTGCGCGCCGGCTGCTCGTGCAAACGCCGCACCGCCGCCGCCAGCCGCGCATCGGCCAGACAACGCAGCAAGCCCGGCGACGCAGCGGTGCCCGACGACGAACGCAACGCTTCGATCAGCATCACTTCCAGCAGCCGCGCCAGCACGACCTCGCGCGCCGGGCGCTGGTGGCGCGCTTCTTCGCTGACCAAACGGACGATGGCGCCCAGGCGCGGATCGCCGCGCACATGGATGAGCTGCGGCAACAGCGACCGCAGCAGCGCCGCGTCCGGCGAGCCGAAGCTCAGGTGGCCGACCAACGCGCTCAGGTTCGGCGGCGCGTCGGGATCGCCGTGCCGCACCTCGCCGTCGCGCACGCTCGCCGCGTCGGGATCGGGGCCGTCGGCGCCGGCCGGCCCGCCGCCGGATAACACGAAGCCCGACAACGCCGGCACCAGCACGAAATCGTCCGGCGCCAACTCGACCGCCGCCCCGCCCTCCGCCTGTAGCGAGGCCGCCCCCTCCAGCACCACGCAATAGAAAGGCCGGTCGCCCCCCGGCCGGCGCACGCGCCAAGCGCCGCCGCCGCTGACCACCTTGGACAGCGCCGCCTTGGGTTGCAGCAGCGAGACGACATCGGCGAGGGGATCGATCAAGACCGGACGATCTATGGTGTTTTACGGATATTCGACTATGTATCGTCCGGCAGCGGCTGTCTACAGTGGCGACTCCCGCCCCGCCCTTCGCCTTCGTGGAAGCGGCGTGGCCCTCATCCCCAGGAGCCGCCCCATGAGCGAACCGACGATCAAACCCGACCGCGCCCCGGTCCCCGCCGCCACCCCGACCCTGTCGTTCAACCCGGTCCGCTTCGACGTGCCCGGCCGCCTCGCCCCGCTGGAACTGCGCGTCACCGCCCCGGCCAGCGGCGACGCGCTGCCGATCGTGCTGCTCTCGCACGGCCACGGCAGCTCCAACTACCTGTCCTCCACTCGCGGCTACGCCCCGCTGGTCGACTTCTACGCCGCGCACGGCTTCGTGGTGATCCAACCGACCCACCAGGACTCCAAGACCCTCGCGCTGGCCCCGACCGGCCCCGAAGGCCCGCTGTTCTGGCGCTCGCGCGCGCAGGACCTGCGCGACATCCTCGACCGCCTGGACGCCATCGAAGCCGCCGTGCCGTTCCTGGCCGGGCGCCTCGACACAACCCGCATCGCCGCCGTCGGCCACTCGCTCGGCGGCCACACCGTGTGCATGCTCGCGGGCATGCGCATGACCGCAGCAAACGGCGAAACCTACGACCTGATCGAACCGCGCCTCAAGGCCACCGTGGTATTCGGCGCCCCCGGCGACGGCGCGGATCTGGCCGCGTGGGCGTCGGACAACTACCCCGAACTCAAGGGCAACGACTTCGCCCACATGACCCTGCCGATGCTGGTCGTCGCCGGCGACAAGGACTTCCACCCGTTCTTTTCCGAACGCCAGGACTGGCGCGCGGACCCGTATCGGTTGGGCCCGGCGCCGAAGACGCTGTTGACCGTGTTCGGCGCCGAGCATCTGTACGGCGGCATCAGCGGATACGACGCGAAGGAGACCACCGACGAGGATCCGCAGCGGTTGGAGGATATGCAGCGGTTGAGCTGGGCGTATTTGCGGTCGGCGTTGTATCCGCAGGATTCGGCTTGGGCGGTGGTGGTGGAGGAGTTGGCGAAGGCCGACAAGCCGGTGGCTGCGGTGCAGAGCAAGTAAGGCGGGGTGCGGGTCGCGGCGGTGGCGAGTGCCGGTTACCCAGGCGCAAGCCGCGCAGCGCTGGCCGCAAGCCGTCGCGGCTTGCGCGCGACGCGCTGATACCCGACCGCAAGCCCGCGCAGGTTGCGCGCGACGTATTTTGCTTGCGCGCAACGTTCAAAGCGTTGCGCTCGCAAGCCAAAACGGTTCGCGCGCAAGCCTTTTCGCACCAAGCGCAAGCCGCCGCGCCCCAAGCGCAAGCCAAACGGCTTGCGCGCAATACCCGGCGCCTTGCGAACGCAACACGTGAACCGTCGCGCGCAAGCCTCCGCAGCTTGTGCGCGAAGCGAATCGCCTTGCGGCCGGGATGCGCGGGCTTGCGGCCGGGGCGGCGCGGCTTGCGGGCGAGCCAAAACCGCCCGACGGCGACCCAAAAAGCCTTGCGCGACGCCTTTCGGCTTGCGCGCAAGGCTTTTTGGCTTGCGATCGGCGCGGCCCGGGCCGGCGCCGAGTCCCACCGCAGCAACGGCGAGACAGGGCGAGCCGCAACCGCCCTGCCCGCTACCGGTGCAAGGCCCCCACGCGTCAGTGCAGACGCCGCGACGGCGCCGGCCCCGCCCCCTCGTCCCCGGCGGGCGACCACACACAGGCATCCATCACCGGATCCAGCCGCCGCGCCAGCGCCTGGAACACCTCCCGCAGCAAGCGATGGTCCTGCCCGGCGGGATAACCGATTTCGACCAACACCTCCGGCTGCAAGGTCCGCACGATCCCGTGCAACTCCTGCTGGAAAGCGGAAAGCGCTTTGAACGCATCAACGGGCATCACCACCCCTTCGTGCGGGGGCGTGGCGTCGGATTTACGGGGCATACGCGGCACTCCTGTCCTTGAGCGGAAAACCCGCGCGGCGCGGCATGCGGCCGGCGGGGTGTCGGGAGGCTCTAACCGCTCGAAGCCGGCGGGCGTATTCCCCTTGCGGGTCTTGTATTAGCCGCCCTCCCGACGCAGGAAGCCGCATCGGCATGTCTGAACGTCAGACATGAAAAACCCACCGTTTACGTAAGGTGGGTACCGCTTCGAGCGGAGTTTAGAGGCTCCGTGGATGAGACTTTGTAGAGCCAGCCAGCGGGCGTCAATCAGACAAGTCCGAATTCATCGCCGAAACACGTATCTTTATGGAATTCCGGATCACTAGTTTGGAGGGGCCGTTTTTGACCTAAATCGGATACCCGCTGACGCTGAAACGCATCCTTCGCACGCTGCGAAGTCCTGCTATGCGTCGGCTTGTTAGCTGGCTCCAGCCGCCCTAAGATCCAGCCACATCAATGTGATAAGCCCACCCTACGATGCTCTATGGGCAGGTGATGTAACCGACCCCGGCGATCCGGCTATCAGGTAGTTTGGCCTCTTATCGAGTTCCTCATGGACGATGAGCTAATTAAAGCAATAGACGAGGCCAATGCAGGCCTAGCTCCTTCCCCCTTCGGGAAGATAGAGATTGTCATACCTGGCGCTCCCGCGTCCGTCCAATCGAGCAAGGCTGTCAAGGACAGTTACTTGTCGACCATCAAGGGCAAACTTGCCAACTACCAGTTTATTCTGACGGGGCAACTTGTTCTCGACATCACATGGCTGGTGCCAGCAAAAAGTAGATATGAGACTGATGCCAAGGCAGACATCGACAACTGCCTCAAACCGATCATCGATGCCTTTACCGGTCCTGACGGTCTTTTCATCAACGACTGTCAACTGAAGGGGCTCTACATCTGCTGGCGTCACACTGAATCTGCTGAGGAGAAACTAGTTTTCCAGTTCGACTTTGACCCTCACCAATGGTGCGAACGCAAAGGACTGGCCTTCTTGAGACTTGAGCGCGGACTTTGCTGCCCTGTCTGCGTCCTTTGGCCTCAATCGCTCCGTAAAGATTGGGTCGATCTGATGTGCGCGGGTGAAGCATTCAAAGCCAAGTTCGAGACGTCGGGGATTTCATACCTTGCCTTAGCCGGAATGACTGGAGGCAGCCAACCGTTTCATATAACAAGGACCGCTGGATTTCCAGTACTCTCTGCGGATGATTTCGTGCGGGGCGGAGATAACTAACCATTCATCTCAGTCGAGGGTGCCTTTAGGATCGAAGTATTGACCGCTATAACCTTCTCACCACACTGGACTTGTTATGTCAGAACCTGGCGTACTACTGTTCATTGATAACTCAAATATCTTCGTCTCGGGAAAAGATGTAGCGGAGCAAATTGAGGGAAAAGTCGCTCGCCATTCCTTCCGACTCGAGTTCGAGCACCTTCTGGAGCTTGCTCTTGCAGGTAGGAAGCTGATCAAAGCCTACGTTGTTGGCTCAGTTCCACCAGAAGAAAAGACAGTCTGGGCAAGATTGGAGACAGTGACTGGTGTTGCTCCAGAGCTTTTCGAGCGAGGAGCTGATTCGGGAAAGGAACAGGGGCTTGATCAGTGCCTGCAGGTCAACATGTTGAGAGCTATAAGTGACCACGCTGATCCGCAGATCGCCGTACTACTTACCGGAGACGGCTCCGGCTATGACGACGGAGCAGGGTTCCATGCGGACCTAGAGAGGATGTACAACTCGGGGTGGGGAATCGAAGTATTGAGTTGGCGCAAAAGCTGCAAAAGAACACTGCGGCAGTGGGCTGAGACGGTTGGAACGTTCATCGCGCTTGACGATCATTACTCGTCAATTTCATTTCTAAAGCCAAGTCGGCGATCCTCAAAAGTAGACATTTCAACTCGCGCGGTGAGCTCTGTGCGTGAGAGCCCTTCGAAGCAGGCCGAAAGGAAAGTGCGGAACGAAGAGCTAGCCAAGAGACTCGCTGCAGAAGCAGAACTGCGAGCTTTGAAAGATCAAATTGCATTGAAAGAAAAGCGCAAAGAAAAACATCTCAAGCGTTTTAACAGGGGAAAGGTTTAACAGCTCATTCGGGCCGGCGCCTCATCGTGGCTTGGTTCAACATAAAAAACGGACGGCAGCAAACTTCTGCCGCAATGCGGCGCTGGAGCGCGCCAAAATCAGATGAAAAAGATCACCAGACAACAGATATTGCAAGAGTATGATCGAGAGTCGGCTCTTTATGGCGATCTTGCATCGACAGCCGCGCAACTAGTCGAGAAGCTGCTGCGTGGAAACGAGGTCGTCTTGCACTCTGTGACTCAACGTCAAAAAACAAGACCCAGCCTTGAAGGAAAGCTGAGGCGCCCGGGAAAAAGCTACTCCTGTCTTACAGACATTACGGATCTAGCCGCCATTCGATTGACGACATATTTCAGCGATGACGTTGATCGCATCGCGGCCATTCTTGAGCGTGAGCTAGAAATCGACTGGACACGCTCTATCGATAAGCGCAACCGAAGTGACCCGGACAGATTTGGCTATCAATCTCTACACTTCATTGCAAAGTTCTCTGAAGGTCGCTGTCGACTTCCTGAGTATGCGCGATTTTCGAATCGGCATTTCGAAATTCAATTGAGATCCATTCTCCAGCATGCATGGGCGGAAATCGAGCACGACCTCGGCTATAAATCAGCCTTAGAAATCCCGTTTGACGTAAGGCGACGATTCGCGCGCGTCGCGGGACTTCTCGAGCTTGCAGACTCGGAATTCTCCTCCATTCGAAGCCAATTAAATACACATAAAATCTTCCTTCCCGAACAAGTCGAGAAACGCCCAAGGGATGTTCCACTTGATCGCCCAACATTGAATTTGCTGATTGAGTCCGACCCAATTATTAACGAATTAGACTTGATCGTATGCAGAGAAGGCGGCGGCTGGATTGATAAAAATTACGAAGCAAATTCTGACTCGCTAATTCAACAACTCTCGTTCTTCGGCATTAACAATGTAGAGCAGCTCAAAGCCACAGCCCATAAAGAAAAAGCCGCAGTACGTGCATTCGTAAGGCCTTGGGTAGAAGAAGACTTGGAGGGCGTCGTCCCGGGAATCGGCCTGTTCTACCTAGCATACGTTCTCGCAAATCGAAGCGGCGACATAACAACCATCGATCGCTACCTCGATGAAGCAAACATAGATTTGCCAGAAGATCGCCCCATGATTGCGCGGATGATTATGCAGATGCCGCTGCCAAACTGACTTCTACCAAGCCCAGCCCCTCGCCTGACAACATTCGGACGCCGCATGGAAATAGATATCATCTTGTACGACAAGCTCGTGCAACTCGCCAAAAATCGAAAGCTGGCCGCATATAGCGAAATAGCGCCTCTAATTGGTCTGGATATGTCAAAGGAAGTTGATCGAAACGAAATCGCGAGAAGGCTTGGAGACATCGTGTTTTATGAACACGAACAGGGCCGGCCGATGTTGACTGCTTTGGTAGTTCACCTAGGAAATGACAACAATCCCGGCGAGGGGTTTTTCTCTGCGGCCGAGAAGATTGGGCAGTTCAAAGCAAGTCGAAACCCTATCAAACGCCTAACTTTTTGGTCGAATCAAGTTACGCTAGTCCACAATCATTGGGGAGTAAATGGATAGTGGAGAACTCTGCCCTCCTGCCAACCCCATCTGGAACCCTAGTTACTTTCCGCCAAAGGCGGACTTAAGCGTCAAAGCCTGACAATCACCGCAAGATATCTATTTTTTGATATCGAAACCCAGCCATTACTGTTGTCCGCCCCGTCGATTCACTCATCCTGACCCGGCGCAACAACTCGTGGAGAGTTCGACACCAAGAAGAACGACCATCGCTACGCTCAGACCGGCGAGCAGCAAGACGGCCGAGATGCCGCCATAGCTCAGCAACGGCATCGGCATACCCACCATTTGCCGTATCGAAAGCCGGATTCGCTCTGCGGAGTCCCGATCTTGCTCTCGTGTCGGCACCACCGAGCCCAGATCGCGGTGCAACACCATCATCCGACAGTCTTCTGTCTCAATCGTCCGCGACATGCCCGTAAACGATCACACGGGCAATCACCCAAAGATTCCCCGGCCGCTTCCACAGATGCACGAAGCGCAGATTCGCCACTAACTGCTCCGGCTTGTCGTCGGCGACAATCCAGAACTTGTGCGCGCCCAACTGCACCGCCCCGTGGCCCTGGATCAGATGCTCCTCCAATGCCGAGGCATCGAGTTCGCGCCGTAAGCTCGACTTGCCGCCGACGCAACGTCCGTCGAATGATTCCATCAGTTGGTCCACGCCCACCGACACGTCGTCGTTGTCCTGGTAGAACTTCCTGGTGTTCGCAGTCAGCCCCAAAAGAGCGACTGATCCAGTATGGAGAGGTGGTGCCTTGTCTGGACCGCTTTCCACGCAGACCGACATCGGCTTGATATTCTCGTCGCGAATTTTCTGACCGCCCCTTCACGAATCCTCGCGCCGCCGCCCTACGCTTACAATCCCCGCCGTGACCACCCAGGCGACACCCAGCTAAATGGAGCTCTTCAGCCTCGCCATCGCCGGCTTCTCAATCGTCGTCGCAGCGCTGCTCTGGCTGACGTACGTAGCCTTCCTCAAGATCCCCGGCAAGTCGGCGTACTCAATCCTGTCGTGCACCGTCCTGCTGGGTGCGCTGGTCGCATTGCAGCTCGGACACTTGCTCTATTTCACCGGCGGGCCGGCACCGCTGGACACCCTCGCCTACCGGCTCGCGCTGTTCGTGGCGCCGCCGTCGTTCTTTTTCTTCGGGCGCTGGGCGCTGCTGCCGGACGAGCCGTTCCGGCCGGCCTCGCTGCTGGCCTTGTTGCCGATCGCGCTGCTGCCGATCCCGCGGCTGGACGTGTCGCTGCCGATGCTGTTCGCGGTCGGCGCGGGCTTCGCGCTGTGGCTGGGCCGGCTGGTCTACGGCCTGCGCGCCCAGCGCAAGCAGTTCCGCTTCGAGTTCTTCTGGTTCGGGGTCATGTCCGTCTTCGCGGTCGGCGTGCTCGCGCTCGGCTTCGCGCTGCCCTACATCGACCCCGCCTGGTTCTATCGCTTCTACTGCAACGCGATCGGCGCGGCGTTCGCGATCATGGTCGTCGCGCTGATCGCCCATCCCGACCTCATCGCCGACCTCACCGAGGCGGCGCAGCTGCGCTACGGCAAGTCCACGCTGCGGGACGCGGACGTCGATGGCCTGCTGGCCCGGCTGGCCGCGCTGATGGCCGACCCGAAGGTCTACCGGAACGAGGCCCTGACGCTGAGCACGCTGGCCGCGGACCTCGGCGTCACCGGGCACCAGCTGTCGGAACTGGTCAACACGCGGCTGGGCATGGGCTTCCCGCGCTACGTGCGCGAGCGCCGGGTCGCGGCGGCCAAGGCGATGCTGGTGGCGGAGCCGAACGCGTCGATCCTCGCCGTCGGCATGGACACGGGCTTCAAGTCGCAGTCGACGTTCTATGCCGCCTTCAAGGAAGTGACCGGGCAGTCGCCCGGCGACTACCGCAAGGCGAACGCGAAGGGCTCCTGACGGCGCCTCGCGCGGCGCGAGCGCGCGGGGAAAAACGGCTCCGGACTCCGGGATGATCTTCCAGGAATCCGGCAAGTCGTTGATGGCAAAGGGCACAGGAACAATGCGATCCGGACTGATCAGTCCGGAAGCGCGCCCCCGCCGGGGTCCGTCAACCTCGCTCCATCGAACCCGCCGATGGAGCTTCTGGTGTCCTTTCCTACCCCCTACGCGGCCAGCGACGGCATCAAGGCCTACACCCAACTGGGCCTGCGTCTGTACGACCCGCTGATCGTCGGCCTGCTGGCCCGCCATGTGTGGGAGTGTCCGGCCGAGACCTTCATCGCCGCCTACCGCACGCACCTGCGGGCCAATCACGCCGATGTGGGCGTCGGCACCGGCTACTGCCTGGACCAGTGCGGCTTCGACGTGCCGGCTCCGCGTCTGGCGCTGATCGACCTGCAGCCGAACTGCCTGGGGTTCACCGCCCGGCGGCTGTCCCGCTACCGCCCCGAGACCTACCTGCGCGATGCCCGCCAGCCCCTGCTCGGCATCCCCGCCTTCGACTCGGTGGCCCTCGGCGGCCTGCTGCATTGCCTGCCCGGCGACATGCGCGAGAAGGCGGCGGTGTTCGATGCCTTGCGGCCGATCTGCAACCCCGGCGCGACGGTCTTCGGCTTCACCCTGGTCAACGACGCAATCGGCGCGACGCGCGGCCGCCGGCTCGCCTGGCGCGCCCTGAACGACCTGCGCGTCGTCAATTGCCGCGACGACACGGCCGATGGCCTGCGCCACGAACTCGCCGCGCGCTTCGACGACTGCACGGTCGAGACGACCGGCTGCTTCGCCTTCTTCAGCGCGCGCGTCCACTGATTCCCACCTGCCCCAGGAAACCCATCCATGATCGCATCGCCCGGCATTGCCGAAACCACCCAGCGCATCGCCTGCCGCGCCGAAGACGCGTGGAACGCGGTGTGCTTCTACGAGCACATCCAGCGCAAACCGTCGCTGTTCCTGCGCAGCGTGCTGCCGGTTCCGATGCGCACGACCGGCTGCGCCGGCAAGGTCGGCGATACGTCGCGGTGCATGTACAGCGATGGCGGCTATCTCGCCAAGCGGATCACCGAGGTGGTCCCGGGGGAACGCGTCGAGTTCGAGGTGATCGAGCACAGCATCCGTTACTGCCGCAGCATCGCGCTCAAGGGCGGCAGCATCGGCGTCGTCGCCGATGGCGATGGGGCTTGCTCGGTGCATATGCTCACCCGCTACGAACTGCAGTCGCGTTGGCTCCGGCCGTTGCGCCCCTTCATCGAATTTACGATTTCGGCGATGCATCGGATCGTGATGCGCGATATGCAGGAGCGGCTCGATTGGCGACGCGGAAAAACCTACTCCCCGGCGTCGAGAGCCAGGGACTACTCAAGCCCGAGGATGGACCCCACCGAGGCCTTGAGCAGATCGACCAACTCCGGGTCCATGTACTGATACTCGTCCGGTATATCGAGCACATGGATGGGCCTGTCGGCGATGACGTCGCGGAACTCGGCCTTGAGCCTGGATCGATGCTTGTTCTCCATGACGAAGATGGCGTGAGCCCAACGGATGTCGTCGGCCGATACGCGCCGGCGCGCGCTGGGACTGGTCCCCGCGGAGCGCACCTGCAGGTCCGGGTGATTTCGCCAAACGGCTTCGGCCGTTGGGCTGCGCCATTGGTTGCGGCTGCAGATGAAAAGGACGTTGAGCGGTTCGTTGGGCACGATCTAGCGGTGACTCGATAAATGTCGGGCTAATGTCGAATCGGTTGGCGCGTCCGCGCTCAATCCCAGGCCGTCGCGTTCTTCGGAAACCCAGGCCGTTGCACCCGCACCACGCAGAACCGCTGCCCCGTGGGCGCCTGCATCACCACCCAGCGTTCCAGGCGATCGACCACCGTTGCGCCCAGCGCCTCAAGACGCGTCACCTCCGCGGGAATATCGTCGGTCTCGATATCGATATGCACCCGACTCTCGTGGTCGACCTTCTGAATCTGCACGATCGGCTCATCCGGCGGCGTTTCCAGCATGCGGTAAGGGCCGCGGGCTCCCGGATGGTCGGGGTCCACCGGACGTCCCAGCGCGTCGGCCCAGAACCGGGCGGCGCGGTCGATATCGGAGGTGTTGCAGTCGATCAGAAGGGCGCAAAGACGCGAGTGGTGCATGGCGGGTTCCTTCGGTGTGTGCGGCGCGAAGCACGGGCGGAGCGGTACTTCCCGAGCTCCGTTCTGCCTCCTGCTGGAGGTACGCTGTTTATCCCATCGAAGCCTGCGTGCATCAACGGCTTTCGCGGTTGCCAGGGCGGCGGCGATAGCTGGATCGTAAGCGTCTTTTGGCTACGTTCCCTGCCCCTCGCACCCGCTTTTCGTCATGGCGCCTGGCTACCGCCTCGTTGCGCCTGGATCTCTCGCTCAAGGGCTTCGAAGATCGCCGCGCCTTTCGGCATGCGGTAGGTACCGAAGACCCAGCCGCCGTCGCTGTAGTAGTAGAACAGCACGCCCTCATTACTGGTGTCGAACAGTTCGCCGCGTATTTGTCGTCCCGCAGTTGCAGACGCAACGCTACGATTCGCTTCGGACCGGGATGATTGGGGGAATGGCTTTTATGGATTCGAAGCCTTGCACGATGGATCGTATCGCTTTCGGATCACGAATCACCAGCGGACGATCGACCAGCGAGAGCTCTTTAACCGGGTCGACCGTAATACTGACGACCTCACGCCCCGCAATCGACTCGATGATCTCGCGCCCCTCACGCGCGGTTGAGCTGACCCATTTGTAAGAGAAGGTACAGATCCAACTGACGACGAACACGCCTACGAACGCGCGGAACACGACGGATTTTCGGTAATCCCTCTTAAGCGGGAAACTCATACGCCTCCGCTTTTCTCGAAATTCCCGCAGCTTCGGTCCTCACAAAGCTGTCTCCTCCAACTGCGGCCTGAGACTCTCGTAAATATTCCTGTGCCCAATCATGGAAGCGCGCAGAGCCCTCATTGCGCCTCCTTGGCGACCGGCTCCGTGCGGGCGCCGGTCAGACGTGCGGGCCGTTCTCGCAAGCCGGCCCCGCGTGTGGTCAATGCAGACTCGGCTTGCGCCAAGGCCTCAGCTCCAGATGGCGTTGCAGGAAGTAGTAGTACGGCAAGATCGCCAGTCGGCCCAGGATCAGCATCGAACACAGAACGACCGCGGACTTGTTGGGAAAGGCCGGCAGCTTCCACAGAAGCAACATGGAGCCGATCGGAAACAGGAAGCTGGACAGCCAGACCTGCCAGTGCTTCCAAACCTCCCTGTGCACCGAACCCATGGCGGAATGCCGCTCCATGAAGGACAGGCCCTTCAGCGCGGGGATCGAGCGTTGGGTCCAATAGATTTTGGTCATGGCTCTGAGGACCTGGGCGGACGCTCGGGAATTTAGCGCAGCGCGGCGGTGATTGTCGCGTGCCAGGGTATCCAGGCAATTCGATATGCGAGGGGCGCGGATCGACGGAGCCGGTAGTGGTTGGAAGAGGCGACGCGCGCGTTGCGGACGGGAGGTGTCGCCGCCTGTTCGACGGAGCGGGTCTATCGCTTGGGTGTCGGTTGCGTCGGTTGCCGGGGCTCGCGGTCGCGGCTTGCGCCGCTCCTACAGGTAGGCCATGCGGGTTAGCGGCCGCCGTGGACGGGTTTGTGGGCGCGCACGGCCATGACTACGCCCAGGCCGGCGAGCAGCGAGACGGCCGAGGTGCCGCCGTAGCTCAGCAACGGCATCGGCACGCCGACCACCGGCAACAAGCCGGAAATCATGCCGCCGTTAACGATGACGTAGACGAAGAACGCCAAGCCCAACGCGCCGGCGATCAAGCGCGAGTAGCCATCGCGCGCGCCTGCCGCAATCCACAGGCAGCGGCCGACGACGAACAGGTACAAGGCCAGCACGGTGATAACGCCGAACCAGCCGAACTCCTCACTCAACACCGCGAAAATGAAGTCGGTGGTGTGCTCAGGCAAATAGTTCAGATGCGACTGCGAGCCTTGCAGCCAACCCTTGCCGGTCATGCCACCCGCGCCGATGGCGATCTTCGACTGGATGATGTTCCATCCGGTGCCGAGCGGATCGGTCTCGGGATTCAAGAACGTCAGGATCCGGTCTTTCTGGTACTGCCGCAGCAGGAAAAACCACGCCGCGGGCGCGATGGCCGACACCGCGCCGAACGCAGCGACAAACCACCACCACGACAACCCGGCGAGGTACAGCGCGAACGCGCCGCTGATGCCGACCAGCATCGCGGTGCCGAAGTCGGGTTGCAGCAGGATCAGCACCGTCGGCGCGCCGATCAGCACGCCGGCAACCAGCACGGTCAGGAACTTCGGCGGCAGTTGCTGCCGATTGAGATACCACGCCACCATCATCGGCAGGCTCAGCTTCAAAAGCTCAGCCGGCTGGAAGTAGAACACCTTCAGGTCGATCCAGTGGCGGCCGTGCTTGCCGGTGCCGATGACCAGCACCGCGAGCAACGGAATCATCGACACCGCGTAAATCACCGGCGTCCAGTTGCGCAGTTGCGTGATCGACATGCGCGACAAGCCCCACATCGCGGCCAAGCCGACAGCAAAGCGCGAGCCCTGCGCGAACACCATGCGCGTGGAATGTTCGCCGGCGCTGTAGAGCACGGCCAAGCCGATGACCATCAGCGCCAGCAAGGCCGCCAGCATCATCAGGTCCAACGTGCGGGTAAACCGCAGCCCCATATCCCACACGTAGCGCAGGATCACTCTCACCGCTGCGGCTCCACGGTCGGGCTCACGTCGTCGTCTTCGGGGTCTAGGTTGGGTTCGATCAGGGCGTCGTCGCTGCGCGCGGGCGCGGTGGCGCCGTCTGCGGGCGGCGCGACGTAACCCGGCAGGTTCGGGCGCAGGCCGGCGGCGTTGCCGCCTTCGGCCTGCGGCACGTGGCCGGGCTGGGCGGCGACACGCGCGTTGGCTTGGGCGACGGCCTTGGCCCAGGCGCCGTTGACCGGTACGGCCACGACCTTGAGTTCGGCCGGCACGGAGGCGCCTTCGCCGACGCCCTGGCCCGGGGTTACGGCCGGCGCCGAGCCCGGCGCCACGGCCAGCGGGGCGACGGTGGGCGCGGTCTTGCCGTCCTTGTCCGGCAGCGGGTCGGGCATCTTGCCGAGCAGCCACGCGTCGAAGATCTTGCGCGCGATCGGCGCGGCGGTGCTGCCGCCGTAGCCGCCGTGTTCGACCACGACCGCGACGGCGATGGTCGGGTTTTCGGCCGGCGCGTAGCCGACGAACAGCGCCTGGTGGCGCAGGTGGTACGGCAGCGAATGCGGGTTGAGGCTGACGTTGCCCTTGCGGCTGACCTTCTGCGCGGTGCCGGTCTTGCCGGCCATGCGGTACGGCGCGCCGCGCGCCATCACCCGCGCGGTGCCGCGGCTGCCGTGGATGGTCGATTCCATGCCTTCGTGCACGGCTTGCAGGTGCGCGGGGTTGTCAGTGATGCGGGTGGGTTCGTCGAGTTCCTTAGGCAGCCACGGCGATTCGTAGCCGGTGCGGATCTCGCGCACGAGGTGCAGTTGGCGCAAGGTGCCGTTGTTGGCGATCGCGGCGGTGCCGCGCGCGAGCTGCAGCGCGGTCACCACCCAGTAACCTTGGCCGATGCCGGCGATGACGGTTTCGCCGGGGTACCAGCCTTCCTTCTTGTTGCGCTTGGCCTTCCACTCCGGCGACGGCAGGATGCCGACGTTTTCGCCGAGCAGGTCGATGCCGGTCTTCTGGCCGAAGCCGTAGCGCAGCATGTACTGGTCGACCTTCTGGATGCCCATGTCGAGGGCGAGCTTGTAGTAGTAGGTGTTGACCGACTGGGCGATGGATTCGCGCAGGTCGACCCAGCCGTGGCCGCCGCCGTGCGAGTCGCGGTAACCGCGCTTCTGGCCCGGGATGTGGAACTCGCCGGTCGACAGGATCTTGTCTTCGGGGCGGCGCGCGCCGCTGTCGAGGCCGGCCAGGGCCATGAACGGCTTCATCGTCGAACCCGGCGGGCCGCCGCCGAGCACGTTGCGGTTGAACTGCGGGCGCGAGGGGTCGTCGTTGAGCGCCTTGTAGTTGGCGCTGGAAATGCCGTTGACGAACAGGTTGCTGTCGTAGCTCGGCAGGCTGACCATGCCCAGCACTTCGCCGGTGCGCGGGTCCACCGCGACGGCCGAGCCGTCCATGTCGCCGAACGCGGTGACCATCGCGCGTTGCAGGTCGAGGTCGATGCTCAGGCGCAGGTCGGCGCCGGGCTTGGCCGGCACGTGGCCGACCTGGCGGATCGGGCGGCCGTCGACGTTGGTTTCGATCTGCTCGTAACCGACCTGGCCGCGCAGCTGCTGTTCGTAGGAACGCTCAAGCCCGGTCTTGCCGATGTGGGTCAGCACGCCGGCATTCACGCCGAGCGCTTCCTGGTCCTTGGTGTCGATGCGGCCGACGTAGCCGATGACGTGCGCGAACAGCTCGCCGTACGGATAGCGGCGGTTGAGATACGAGACGAGTTCGACGCCGGGGAAACGCCAGCGGTCGACCGCGAACGCCGAGACTTCTTCGTCGCTGACCCGCATCTTCAGCACGATCGGCTTGAAGCCGCGGGTCGCCTTGCGTTCGGCTTCGAAGCGCGAGATGTCGTCGGGCGTCAGCGCGATCACGCGCGCGAGCTGCGGCAGCCACTTGTCGCTGTCGCCGGCTTCCGACGGGGTCACTTCGATGCGGAACGCGGGGACGTTGTCGGCGAGGATGCGGCCGCGGCGGTCGTAGATCAGGCCGCGGCCCGGAACGACCGGGCGCAGCTTGACCCGGTTCTGTTCCGAACGCATCGCGTAGTCGTCGTGCTGCCAGACCTGCAGGCGGAAGTACCAGAAGCCCAGGCCGACCACGCCGATGAGGACGAAGAAGAACGCGACCGCGGCGCGCAGGCGGAACTGGTCGGCCTCGGCCGCGGTGTTCTTGAGCACGCGCGGACGGCGGTTCAGCAGGCGGCGGCGCGGGCCCATGTCAGCGCCGGCGCCAGGTGCCCAGACGCAGCGCGTCGAGCAAAAGGAAGATCAGCGGCCACAGCGCCATGCCGATCAGCGGGCCGAGCCAGTAGGTGGTCGGCAGCGAGGGCTCGCGCAGCACCATGTGGACCACGGCGGTGACGATGCGGTCGTTGAGCATCAGGCCGCCGATCGCCAGCGCCTGTTGCGACAGCGGGAAGAAGCGCAGGCGGGCGCGGAAGCGCTGCAGGATGAAGGCCATCACCACCAGCCGCAGCGCTTGTTCGCCGAGCAGGCCGTCGGAGACGAGGTCGCCGCACAGGCCGACGATGAAGGCGAAGCCGAGGCCGACGCGGTCGGGGTCTTCGATGACCCAGTACGCCAGCACCAGACCGAGCCAGTACGGGCGCAGCGGCGCGATCAGTTGCGGCAGCGGCAGCAGGCTCAGCGCGAGCGCGGCGACGAGGCTGACCGGCAGCACCCAGTGGTGGCGGGCGCGGGTCATCGCTGCGGTTCCTGTTGGGTGGTGCTCGGTTGCGCGCGCGCGGGCGGTTGCGCGGCGGGCGCGGCCGGTTGCGCGCGCGGCGCCTGCGGGCGCGCGGCGGGCGTCTGCGCGGCGCTGCGTGCGGGCGCGGGCGACGCGTTCGCGTTCGCAGCCGCGTCGACCGGCGGCGCCGGTTCGATTTCCGACTTCAATTCTTCCGGCGAAGTCGCGCTGCGCCCCTTAGGCTTGCGCTGCTTGAGCTCGCTGAGCCGCTGCGCGGCGGCCTGTTCGGCCGCGGCCTGGGCCTCGGGCGAGGACGCCGACGCGGTCTCGGGCATCGCCGGCTGGGTGTCGAAGCCGCCGGCATCGACCGGCGGCGGCGGCAGCGACAGCAGCACCAGCACTTCGCGGCCGCGGTCGAGCTGGGCCGCCGGCTTCACTTCGCCGAGCAGAAACGCGCGGCTGTCGTCGGGCTTCAGCGCGGTGATGGTGCCGACCGGGAAACCCGGCGGGAAGCGCCCGCCGAGGCCCGAGGTGACCAGCACGTCGCCGACGCGCACGTCGCTCGACAGCGGCACGCTGCGCAAGGTGAGGTGGTCGCTGCGGCCTTCGCCGTACACGACCAGGCGCACGCCGTTGCGCGCGACCGCGACCGGCACCGCGTGCGAGGGGTCGGTGATCAGCAGCACGCTGGCGTGCATCGGGGTGATGCCGGTGATCTGGCCGAGCAAACCGCCGGCGTCGATCACGCTCTGGCCGACGCGCACGCGTTCGCGGCTGCCGGCGTCGAGGATCAGGCGCTGGCGCGAGGGGTCGAGGTCGATGTCGAGGATCGGCGCCAGGACCACGTCGAGGTTGCCGCGCTCGGCCGCTTCGAGCAGCCCGCGCAGGCGCAGGTTGTCGGCGGCGACCGATTGCAGGCGCGCCATGCGCGCCTGGTTCAACAGCGCCTCGTTGCGCAGGCGGCGGTTTTCTTCGGTGAGCTGGGTCAGCGTGCCGGCGTCGTCGCTGACGCGTTCGACCAGCCGGCCGGGCCAGCCGGCGACGGCCCACAGCGGCGCGACCGCGATCGCGACCTGCTTGCGCGCCTGGCTGAGCCAGCCGCCGCGGTGGTCGAGCACGATCAGCGCCAGGGCCAGCGCCAGATAAGCCATCAGCCGCAGGGTGTCGGCGACTTCGCCGCTGCGGGCTGCGGTAGGTGGGCCGGCGTAAGGGGGCATTAGTGCCGGGAATGGGGAATGGGGAATGGGGAATCGGAACAGCGCGACGCGGCGACCGTGGGCGCCGCGTTCGGGACCTCGACTTCAGATTGAAACGGAATGCGGGAAGCGGAAGTATCCGGAGCGCAGCGCGCTTTGTCCGATTCCCGATTCCCCATTCCCGACTCCCGGCTTCACTCGGGCGCGAAGAACTCGTTGCCGTGCATGTCGACCAGCTCCAGCGCGCGGCCGCCGCCGCGGGCGACGCAGGTCAGCGGGTCGTCGGCCACCTGCACGTGCAGGCCGGTTTCCTCGCTGATCAAACGGTCCAGGTCGCGCAGCAGGGCGCCGCCGCCGGTCAGCACGATGCCGCGCTCGGCGACGTCGGCGCACAGTTCCGGCGGGGTCTGCTCCAGCGCCAGCTTGATCGCCGAGACGATGCCCGACAGCGGCTCGCGCAGGGCTTCGAGCACTTCGTTGGAATTGATGGTGACCATCTTCGGCACGCCCTCGGCGAGGTTGCGGCCGGAGATTTCGACGGTGCTGGCGCGTTCCTGCGGGTAGGCGCAGCCGATTTCGAGCTTGATGCGTTCGGCGGTGGCTTCGCCGATCAGGGTGCCGTAGGTACGGCGCACGTAGTTGATGATGGCTTCGTCGAAGCGGTCGCCGCCGATGCGGACCGAGGCCGAGTAGACGATGCCGTTCAGCGCGATCACCGCCACTTCGGTGGTGCCGCCGCCGACGTCGACGACCATCGAGCCGCGCGCCTCGGTCACCGGCATGCCGGCGCCGATCGCCGCGGCCATCGGTTCTTCGATCAGGTAGACCTCGCGCGCGCCGGCCTCCTCGGCCGATTCCTTGATCGCGCGGCGCTCGACCTGGGTCGAGCCGCACGGCACGCACACCAGCACGCGCGGGCTCGGGCGCAGGAAGCGCGATTTGTGCACCTTGCGGATGAAATGCTTGAGCATTTCCTCGGTGTAGGTGAAGTCGGCGATGACGCCGTCCTTCATCGGCCGGATGGTGGTGATGTGGCCCGGGGTGCGGCCGAGCATCTGCTTGGCCTCCCCGCCGACCGCCGCGACCGTGCGGTTGCCGCCGATCATGCGGTCCTGGCGCACCGCGACCACGGACGGCTCGTTCAGCACGATGCCCTGGCCGCGGACATAAATGAGGGTATTCGCCGTGCCCAGGTCGATGGACAGGTCGTTGGAGAACATGCCGCGAAACTTCTTGAACATCGGGGGATTGGGCCGTCAAAAATGGGGGCGGAGCGGGGGCGTTAGCCTAGCAATCGCCCCCCCTGCGAGCAAGGAAAATCAACGGTTTCGGGGTCGGCCGGCTATTCAGCCAAGGGCCGCCGGGGTGGCTCCGCGACCCTGGGGATAACCCCAGGTCCGGGGGCTGCCGGGGCGACCCGGCGGGCGGGTCCAGGGCGAAGTCGGTCGCGCCCCGGGTGGATCACGATGGGGTGAGAATCCGGGTAACCACGGCGGCCGGCCGGGATCATCGGGGCGGTGGTTCGAGCAGGCCCTTTGCCGCCCCGTGTCGGCCCCGATCCTGCCCCGCGGCGCAAAAAACTGGCCGCGCCCGCGCGCAACGGCTACCCTACCGCCGCCGGGCGGCCACAAACCGCCCGTTCTTGCATTCGCGGATCGGACTCCGCGACGACGACGCTTCCAAAAACCATCTCGGGGTGAACCTACATGTCTGCGCTGATCTGCGGCTCGCTGGCCTACGACACCATCATGGTGTTTCCGGACCAGTTCAAGAACCACATCCTGCCGGACAAGGTCCACATCTTGAACGTGTCGTTCCTGGTGCCGCGCATGCGCCGCGAGTTCGGCGGCTGCGCCGGCAACATCGCCTACAACCTCAAGCTGCTCGGCGGCGATCCGATTCCGATGGCCACCGTCGGCCAGGATTTCGGCCCCTACCGCGCCCATCTCGAGGCCTATGGCATCCGCCTGGACTGCGTGCGCGTGTTCGAAGACCAGTTCACGCCGCAGTGCTTCATCACCACCGACCTGGACAACAACCAGATCACCGCGTTCCATCCCGGCGCGATGTCGAACTCGCACAGCAACCACGTGCGCGACGTGGCCGGCGTGACCTTCGGCATCGTCGCGCCGGACGGCCGCGACGGCATGCTGCAGAACTCGAAGGAATTCGCCGAGCTCGGCATTCCCTTCATCTTCGATCCGGGCCAGGCCATGCCGCTGTTCAACGGCGAGGAGCTGCGCGCGTTCATCGAGCAGGCCGATTACGTGGTGGTCAACGACTACGAGTCGAACCTGCTGCAAACGCGCACCGGTTGGGACGAGAAGCAGATCCTGTCGCGGGTGAAGGCCTACATCACCACGCTCGGCCCGCGCGGCGCGATCATCCACACGCCGCAGGAGACCTACACCATTCCGCCGGCGTACGAGCGCCGCGTGACCGATCCGACCGGCTGCGGCGACGCGTTCCGCGCCGGCCTGATCTTCGGCATCGAGAAGGGCTACGACTGGCTGACCATCGGCCGCATGGGCAACCTGATGGGCGCGCTGAAGGTCGAGCACCCGGGCACGCAGAACCAGCGTTTCGATTACGCCGAGTTCGCCGAACAGTTCCGCCAGCAGTTCGGTTACGCGCTGTAAGCGCGGCGGCGTTTGCGACACCCGAAAAATCCCGGCTCCGGCCGGGATTTTTTTTTGCGTGGCTAAGCGATCCCCCTGTAGGAGCGGCGCAAGCCGCGACCGCGAATCCGCAACAACGCCGCAACCGTGCGGGCGCAGGAAGCTTTCGGCGCGATCTGCCGCCCCGCGGTCGCGGCTCGCGCCTTTCCTACAGGCAGGCCATGCGGGCGGCACCGCAGCAGGCATAGAATCGGCGCGACCTCCCGCCAGGATCCGCCCCATGCCGCGCCGCATCACGCTCCGCCTGCTGCTGCCGCTCATCGCCCTCGCCGCCGGCGCGGCTCACGCCGACGGCGTCGGCCTGGGCACGCTGGAAACCCGCGAACCGGTCACCGGCACGAAAGTGCCCGTGGCGATCCTCTACCCCAGCGCCGAGGCCAAGCCGGACGCCGTCACCGAGGTCGGCCCCTACCCCGTCGAAGCCGTCCGCGACGCCGCGCCGAAAGCCGGCAAGTTCCCGTTGATCGTGCTCTCGCACGGGCACATGGGCAGCATGTACGGCCACCACGACCTCGCCGCGGAGCTGGCGCGCCACGGCTACATCGTCGCCGCGCCGCAGCACACCGGCGACAGCTACGACGACGTCAGCGGCGCCGGCACCGACCGCGCGCTGCTCGGCCGCGCGTGGCAGGCCAGCGCGGCGATCGATGCGGTGCTCGCCGACAAGCGCATCGGCGCGCATGTCGACGCCGCGCGGATCGGCGCCGCCGGGTTCTCCGCGGGCGGCTACACCACGCTGCTGTTGCTCGGCGCGAAACCCGATTTCGATTTGTTCCCGAAGTACTGCGCCGAGCATCCGGGCATGCCGGAGCTGTGCGACCGGCCGCTGCCGGCGAAGATGCGCACCATCGCGAATCCGCCGGCGACCGTCGACGCGCGCGTGCGCGCCGGCTTCGCGATGGCGCCCTTCAGCATCCTGTTCGACGCCGACAGCTTCCGCGCGATGAAGAACCCGGTGTTCCTGTACATCGCGCAGAAAGACCAAGTGCTGGCGCCGGCCGACAACGGCCTGCGCATCCGCCCGCTGCTGCCGACCCTGGCCGGCTTCGCCGAAGTGCCCGGCGCCGGGCATTACGTGTTTTTGCCGCCGTGCAGCGCGGGGTTCGCCAAGGACGTGCCGGCGATTTGCACCGACGCGCCGGGCGTGGATCGCGCGAAGGCGCATCGCGACATCAATGCCGCGGCGGTGAAGTTCTTCGACGCGCAGTTCAAGGGCGAGGCCGCTGCGCCGGCGGCGCCCGCCGCGGGTCAGGCCAGATCCGAACTGTAACGGCAAGCTCCCTGTAGGAGCGGCGCGAGCCGCGACCGCGAATCCGCAACTACGGCGAAACTTCCGCCGCGACCGGCAACTCCGCGGTCGCGGCTTGCGCCGCTCCTACAGGGGGATCGCGGCGTTGCGCGGCGGTGGTGCGCCAACGCGCGAACGCGGCGGCGTCGCCTTCGAACACGTTGAGGTCGACCGGCCCCTCGATGCCCTCGACCCGCGCGCGGTTGTGGTACTGCCACAACGTCCAGGCCGCGCGCGAATCCGGCGCGTGCAGGATCGAACGCCGCCACAGCGGCCGCGGCGGCAACGCCTCTCGGTAAGCGTCGAAGAATTCCGGAGTCACGTACAGCAGCGCCGGCTTGGCGTAGGCGGCCTCCACCGGCGCCAGGAACGCATCGAGTTCGGCGCGCATCGCCGCCGCATCGGGCCGGCGTCCGCAGTTGCCGCCGAATTCCAGATCCACCGCGGGCGGCAAGGCGTCGACGCTGGCGGGCGCGGCGGCTAGGAAGTTCGCCGCTTGTTCGGCGCCGGTGCGGCAGAAGGTGAAGAAGTGGTACGCGCCGACCGCAACGCCGGCTGCGCGCGCGTCGAGTTCGTTGAAGGCGTAGCGACGGTCGCGATGGTCGCCGCCTTCGCTGGCTTTGAGGTACGCGAAGGCGACATCGTCGCGCGCGACCGAGTTCCAGTCGATCGCGCCCTGGTGATGCGACACGTCGATGCCGCGCAGCGGGTAGCGCGCGCGGTCGGGTTGCCAGTGCAGGAACCACCCGCGCGCGGCGATGCCGACGGCCAACGCGGTGGCGGCGATGGCCAGGGTCAGCGCCAGGATCCGGCGCCAGCGCGGACGCGCGGGTTTCGCGCTCATGCCCGCACACTCCGGCCGCCGCTCGCGCCACGCTCGTCCATTCGCGCCGAGTCCATGTTTCGCTCCGTGCCGCGCGGCCCGCTACCGCGCGGCCGTCACTTCCAGCCCGGCATCTTCTCCGGCTTCAACCCGCCGACCTCGAACGTCGCGGTGCGGGTGCCGCCGGCCTTGACCGGAAACTCGATGCTCAATTCCTTGACGCCGCCGATCAGCCGCCACAGCGCGCGCTCGTCCTCGACGAACATCGCGATGGCTTCGTCGGTCTTGGGCCGGCTGCCGGCCATCGTCTTGGTCTTGCCGTCCACGGTGACCTTGAGCTTGCAGCCGCCGTAGCAATTGAAGTCGCCGACCTGCAGCACGAGGTAGCTGCTGCGGCCCCAGTCGGGATGATCGCGGAAGATCAGCTGGACCGGGCGCGGCGTGCGGCCGTCGGTTTCCACGTTCGCCTTGGCGTAGATCGACGCCGACAGCTGGATGCCGCTCTTGCCCTTGGCCAGCTTGACCGGCGTGCTCATGTACGACCACAGCGATTCGACCCGGCGCTGTTCGCGCGCGGCCTTGGCCTTGCCCTGCGCTTCTTCGTACTGCGCGCGGATGCGTTCGGCGGTCGGCGTGCCGGCGTACTTGGACGTCACCATTTCGCCGTAGGCCGCGGCCATGTCCCACTTCTGTTCGGCGTAGGCGGCGTCGAAGTTCTTGGCTTCGGCGGCGGCGGCCTGTTCCTTCTGCGCGGCCTGGGCGGCTTCGGCGATCTTGGGGTCGGGCTTGTCGCAGCCGGCCAGGATCATCGCGGCGGCGAGCAGGGCGGTGGCGTGGCGGACGTTCATCGCGGGCGGGCCTCGGTTATCAGTCGGTTCACCGCCTCGGCGGCTTGTTGCGGGCGTTCGACGATCGACATGTGGCCGCAGCCGTCGAGCAGCACGCGCTGCGCCTGCGGCAGGCGCGCGGCGTACAGGTCCAGCGCGCTGGGGTCGATCACCACGTCCTGCGCGCACCATAGCAGCAAGGACGGTTGGAGGATGCCGGCGGCTTCGATGCCGGGCAGGAAGCGTTCGTCGCCGCGGCCGATCTTGTCGAGCACGGATTGCTCGAAGCCGGCGTCGCGGCGGCGCTTGTCGATGTAGAAACGGCTGGCCGGCCACGGAATGAGCGGCTTGGCCGCGTCGTCGTAGAACACGATGTCGATGTAGCGTTGCAGCGAGGCCGGGTCGTCGACCGCGAACGGATTCTTGCCGCGCAGCACCGCCAACCCGAACGCGTTGTCGTGGAAGCGCACGCCGGCGGCGTCGAACAGGCCCATGCGGTCGACTTCGCGCGGATGCCGCGCGGTGGTCAGCGCGACGATGCCGCCGCCCATCGAATGGCCGAGCAGCACCACCTCGCTGCCGGGCTTGCGCGCCACCTGCTGGATGAAGCGGGCCACGCGCGCGCTCTGCGCGACGAAGCCGTAATCGCCGCCGGCCTTGCGTTCGCTTTCGCCCCAGCCCGGCAGGTCCGGCACGAACAGGCGGTAGCGGCCGCGCAGGCGCTGCGCCAGCGGATACCAGTTCTCCTTGCTGCCGGTGAAGCCGTGGATCATCACCACGGTCGGCGCGTTGGCCGGCGCTTCGTCGTTGTAGGCGTAGACCCAGCGGTGGTCGTCGATCTTGGCCGCGTTGCGGGTCAGCCCGGCCAGCCAGCGCTGGCGCGCGTAGTCGGCGAGCACCGCGCGATACGGATCGGGCCACAGCCACACGACCATCGCGCACAGCAAAACGGCCGCCACGAGGGCGGCCGCTTTGAGCAGGGGGCGACGCTTGCGCATGCGCCCGCCGTTCTTACTGTCCCGCCGCCGCGGCCGGTGCGGCCTTGGCCTTGGCGATGGTCGCTTCGACCGAGCCGGTGGTGATCGGGTGATAACCCGGCTTGGCTTTGGCGAAGGTGTCTTCGGCGAGCTTCAGGCCTTCGGGGGTTTTCACCAGTTCCTCGTAGGTCGGCATGATCAGCTTGCGCCGGCCGATCTTCTGCAGGAACGCGGCGATCGCCGTGTCGGCGGCGTGGTAGCCGCTGCGCACCGCCAGCGGATACCAGCGCTGGGCGATTTCGCCGTTCGGCGTGCCGGTGAACTTGTAGGCCGCGTCGAGCGCCTTGAGCTGGTCGACGCTGAGCTTCTCGGGCATGCCTTCGACGAAGTGCACCCACTCCTGCGTGCTCCACTTCGCGGTGGCCGCGGCGTCGGGCAGCTTGCCGCCTTCGACCCAGGCCTTGCGCGCTGCGTCGACCGCGTCGAAGCGCGGCGACACGGTCGCCGGCGCCGACTTCGGCACGCCCGGGCCGTAGATCCACTCGTCCAGCTCGGCCTCGCTGACCTTGCCCGGATGCTTGGCCAGCAGGTTGGCCTTGGCGTATTCGACGAACTTTTCGGTCGGAATCGACTGGAACGCGAAGTGGTCGAAGTAGCCGCGCAGGAACGGATCGAACACCTCGCGGCCGTAGCGCTGCTCGAGGAACTGCAGGAACCACGCGCCCTTGGTGTAGACGGTGGCGCTGGAGGCCTCGTCCGGGTCCTTCAGCGTGCCCGGCTTGAGCGCCAGCGCCTGCAGCTTGGGATCGATGGTCTTGAACTCGGCGGCGAGCTCGTTGCGGCCGATCACGTTCTCCATGTCGGCGCGCTCCTTGCCGTACAGCGCTTCGACGATGCGGTTCTCGACGTAGCTGGTGAAGCCTTCGTTGAGCCAGGCGTCCTTGCTGCTGCTGAAGGTGACCAGGTTGCCCGACCAGCTGTGCGCCAGCTCATGCGCGACCAGCGACACCAGCGACTTGTCGCCGACGATCACGGTCGGGGTGGCGAAGGTCAGGCGCGGGTTCTCCATGCCGCCGTACGGGAACGACGGCGGCAGCACCAGGATGTCGTAGCGCTCCCAGCGATAGGGACCGTAGAGCTGCTCGGTGGTCTCCATCATCTTTTCGGTGTCGGCGAACTCGCTCGCGGCCTTCTTGACCATCGCCGGCTCCGCCCACACGCCGCTGCGGTTGGAGATCGGCTGGAAGGTCAGGTCGCCGGCGGCGATCGCGAGCAGGTACGACGGAATCTTCTGCGGCATCTTGAAGCTGTAGTCGCCGTCGCGCGCCGCCCCACGCCCATCAGAGCCGGGATCGTTGTCGGCGCTCATCAGCACCATCGCGTCGTGCGGCGCGGTGACGTGCGCGGTGTAGGTGAAGCGCACGCTCGGCGTGTCCTGCAACGGCACCCACGAACGCGCGTGGATCTGCTGCGACTGGCTGAACATGAAGGGCTGCTTCTTGCCCTCGGTCATCGACGGTTCCAGCCACTGCAGGCCGGACGCGCCCGGCGAGGTCGCATAGGCCACGCGGATGCGCTTGTTGCGCTGCGGCGCGTCGATGGTGAGCTTGCTGCCGAGGGTCTTGTCGGCGTCGGCCAGGGCGTACTTGAGTTCGCTCCACTTGCCGTCGGCGGATTCGCCGAACACTTGCTCGATCTTCAGGTCGCGGGTGTCGAGCACCAGCTGGTTGGCCTTGGGATCGGTCCAGTCCAGGGTGTAGGTGGCGCTGCCGGACAGGGTCTTGGCGGCGAAGTCGACCTTCAGTTCCAGCGCGAGGTCGTCGATGCGGACCAGGTCGGGTTGGGCGTAGGAATGTTCGTCGCGGTCGGCCGCGGCAACGGCGGTGTCGCTCACTTTGGCCTCCGGGGTCGCGGCGGGCTTGGACGAGTCGGCGGCCGGCGCGGATTCGCGCGAGCAGCCGGCGGCGGCGGTGAGGGCTGCGACGAGGCAGACGGTGAGGATCGAGGTGCGCATCGATGGATCACTGAAGACGGACGAAGGGCCGAGTGTAGCGCCTCGCCCCGCGGCGGGGCTTGTGCATCTTGGCAGTCGACACGGACCGCGGCGGCGACGCCTGGGGCAGCGGCGACCGCAGCCGGCGACGGGGCAGACGCGGTCCGGAGGCCGCGTCGGACGCCGGCGCGCACCGTTGAGCGGCGACTTCGGCGATACGCATCGTCCCGGCCGCACGTACTGGCGCAACGCCGGCGGCCGGGCTAGCCTTGTCCCGTTATTCCATTATTCGGAACTTTAGACATGAGCTTACCCCTCGCAGGAAAAGTCGCCCTCGTCACCGGCGCCAGCCGCGGCATCGGCGCCGCGATCGCCCGCCGTCTCGCCGCTGACGGCGCCGACGTGGCGATCACCTACGTCAGCTCCGCCCAGCGCGCCGAAGACCTCGCCGCGCAGATCCGCGCAGGCGGCCGCCGCGCCATCGCGATCGCCGCCGACAGCGCAGACGCGCAGGCGGTGACCGCGGCGGTGGAGCGCACCGTGGCCGAGCTCGGCCGCATCGACATCCTGGTCAACAACGCCGGGGTGTGGACCTACGGGCCGTTCGAAGACGAATCGCTGGAGAATTACGAGCGGATCATGGCGATCCACGTGCGCGCGCCGTTCGTGGCCGCGCAGGCGGCGTCCAGGCATCTGACCCGCGGCGGCCGCATCATCACCATCGGCAGTTGCCTCGGCGCGCGCGTGGGCGCGCCGGGCATGGCGCTGTACTCGTTGAGCAAGGCCGCGGTCGTCGGCTTGAGCAAGGGGCTGGCGCAGGACCTCGGCAAGCGCGGCATCACCGTCAACACGGTGCAGCCGGGGCCGATCGACACCGACATGAACCCGGCCGACGGCGAAGGCGCCGATCATCAGCGCGCGGGCTTGCCGCTCGGCGAGTACGGCACCGCCGACGATATCGCCGCGACGGTGGCGCATCTGGCCGGGCCGGGCGGCGCGTTCATCACCGGCACGCAGATTTCGGTGGATGGCGGGTTTTCGGCTTGAGTGCGGTGGGGCTTGAGTGCCGATGCGGGTCTGCGGCGATGTGAGCGGAAGGCGTCGGGACTGAAGCCCCTACCCGCAGGTTTCGTCGCGGTGAAGCCCTGGATGCCCGCGTTCGCGGGCATGACGGTGAGTGAGTTTCGCGCGCATGGCGGCGCTCGGTTTCGCGGTGTGCGAAGTACGCGGCGACGCTCCAAGCCGTCATCCCCGCGAAGGCGGGGATCCAAAGACTTCAGAGTCCTGTCTCGATAAAGCCCTGGATGCCCGCCTTCGCGGGCACGACGACAGGTGGGTTTCGCGGTGCGCGAAGCACGCGCCGACTCTTGCAGCCGTCATCCCCGCGAACGCGGGGATCCAGAGACTTCAGCGCGCAGGCCCGACCGAGCCGCGCAAGCCCGGGCCGGCTACCAGAACACCACCAGCAACACGAACCCGATCACCGCCGCGATCACCAATACGCCGACCGCCAAGGTCGCCTGGCCGCCAGCGCAATCCTTGCAGTAACGCGCGCCCGGCAGAATGCCAAGCACCGGAAACGTCAGCAACGCCAGCAAGCCCAGCGACGAATCCGGGTCGACCGGTCGTTCCCCGCAATGCGCGCAGAGCCCTTGCACGCCGCGAAACCGTCAGGCCTTGTAGCCGGTATGCACCGCGCAAATCCCCGCCGACAGATTCTTGTAATCCACCCGCGCGAACCCCGCCTCGACCATCATCCGCTTGAGTTCGTCCTGCGGCGGATGCTGGCGGATGCTCTCGGCCAGATAACGGTAGCTGTCGCTGTCGCCGGCGAACAGACGGCCCAGCTTCGGCAGCACGTTGAACGAGTGGAAGTCGTAGATCGGCTTGAACCACTCGGCCTTCACTTCCGAAAACTCCAGCACCCGCGCCTGGCCGCCGACCTTGAGCACGCGCAGCATCTCGCGCAGCGCGGCGTCCTTGTCGGTGACGTTGCGCAGGCCGAAGGCGATGGTGACCAGGTCGAAGCTGGCGTCGGGGAACGGCAGCGCTTCGGCGTTGCACTGCACGTACTCGAAGCCGGACACGCGGCCGCGGTCGGTCATGCGGTCGCGGCCGACCTTGAGCATGTCGTAGTTGATGTCGCCGAGCACGATGCTGCCGCTGTCGCCGACCCGGTCGCGCAACAGCGCGGCGATATCGCCGGTGCCGCCGGCCAGATCGAGCACGCGGTCGCCGCGGCGGACCTGGGCAGTCGCGGTGAAGTAACGCTTCCAGACCCGGTGGATGCCCAGGCTCATCAGGTCGTTCATCAGGTCGTAGTTGCCGGCGACCGAGGAGAACACCTCGCCGACCAACTTGCGCTTCTGTTCGCGCGGCACCTCGCGGTAGCCGAAGTGGGTGGTGTCGGGCTGGGGCTTGGATTCGTTCATGGGCGCGATTATCGCATGCCCGTCCGGCCCGGGTTTGGCCTCGGCGAACCCCGCCGGCCACCGCCTCCGAAAGGATTAGCCCCTTCCCCGCACCGCCGGCCGCCCGCTTTGGCATGATGCGGCCATGACCGCCTCCGTGAGCTGGCAAGCCAAGCGTTACGCCGACCTGAGCCTGGACGAGCTCTACGAGCTGTTGCGCCTGCGCTCGCAGGTGTTCGTGATCGAACAGAACTGCGTCTACCTCGACCCCGACGACAAGGACCGCCACCCCGAGGCGGTGCACCTGATGGGCCGCGCCGGCGACGGTCGGCTGGCCGCGTACCTGCGCATCCTGCCGGCCGGGCTCAGCTATCCCCAGGTCAGCTTCGGCCGGGTGCTGACCGCGGCCGAGTTCCGCGGCCAGCGGCTCGGCGGCCCGCTGCTGGAGGCCGCGCTGATCGAGATCGAACGGCGCTGGCCCGGCGCCGACATCCAGATCGGCGCGCAATCGCATCTGCAGGCCTATTACGGCCGTTACGGCTTCGAGCCCGCGTCCGAGCCGTATGTCGAAGACGGCATCCCGCACATCGACCTGCTACGCCGCGGACGCGGCGCCGGCTGAGCCGGTGCGGCGTTCGGCCGCAGCGCCCGCGCACAACAGCGCGACCGCGCCGAGCAGCAGCAACAGGTCCTTGAGCAGGAACTGCGCGGTGCCGCCGACGAACGGGAAGCCGTAACCCGGCTGCCAGCCCGGCAGGCTCAGCAGGAAGGTGTTGGTCAGCAGATACGTGAACACGGCCGCGAGCAGCCCCCAGCGCGCCAGCCGCGGCCGCCACGGCCACGCCGCGATCAGCGCCGCGGTCGCCAGTTCGACCGCGCCGATCAGGTTCGACGCGCCCTGCACGTCCAGCGGCCCGTACAGCCAGGAAAACAGCGGGCTGCTGCGCATCAGCCCGGCCACGCCTTCGGCCTCGACCTGGGTGAACTTCATCAGCCCGATCCACACCAGCACCAGCCACTGCCCCGCCCACAGCGTCCACAGCGCGCGTTCGCGGCCGCGCGCGCAGCCGCGTTCGTGCGCGAACACGCCCAGCGCGAGGCCGGCGATACCGAGGTGCTTGAGCAGGGTCTGGCCCGAGCCGATCACCGGGAAACCGCCGTAGGGCGGCTCGTGGATCCACGCGGCCGGGCTCAGCAGGCCGAGCAGGCCGGCGCCCCAGAACGCCATCGCCGCCAGCGCCGCGCCGCAGCGCCAGCGGCCCGAGGGTGCGAGCAACAGCACCGCGCCGATCGCGCATTCCAGCGCGCCCAGCGCCGGGCTCAGCCAGGCCGCGTCGGCGGCGAACGCCGGCAGGCCGGCGCCGGCGATCGTCTTGGCCAGCGCTTCGACTTCGAACCCGAACCCGCGCATCGCGCCGAACCAGACCATCAGCAGGCCCAGGATCCGGGCCGAGACTTCCCACACGCGCGCCAGCGGCGCGCGTTCCATCGCACCCTGCATCGTTGCCACTCCAGTATCCGTCGCGCCATCCGCGCCAACCCCCATAAGAGGCCGCGCGGGCGCAAAAGGATTCGCCGCCCCTCGACCGGGGCGCGCGGGCACGCCAGACTGCATGCGCAAACGCACAGGAGTTATGCATGATCGCCACCCCCGACTACCGCGCCCTGCTCGCCACCGCCGTCGCCGAGGCCCGCCAGGGCATCGCCGAGGGCGGCATTCCGATCGGCGCGGCGCTGTACCACAACGACGGCCGCCTGCTCGGCTGCGGCCACAACCGCCGCATCCAGGAAAACGACCCGTCGGTGCACGGCGAAACCGACGCCTTCCGCAAGGCCGGCCGCCAGCGCCGCTACCGCGACACCATCATGGTCACGACCCTGGCGCCGTGCTGGTACTGCAGCGGGCTGGTGCGCCAGTTCAACATCGGCACGGTCGTGGTCGGCGAATCGGTCAACTTCCGCGGCGGCATCGACTGGCTGCGCGAGAGCGGGGTCGAGGTGATCGATCTGGCCGACCAGGAATGCATCGAGATGCTCGGCGGCTACATCGCCGCCCATCCGGACGTGTGGAACGAAGACATCGGCGAAGACTGAGCCTGCGTTTTCGCCAAGGAAAAGGAGTTTCCATGCACGCCCCCGCCGTTCTCGCCGCGTTGTCGCTCGCACTCGCCGCGCCCGCGGCGTTCGCGCAACCGCCGCCGGTGTGCGGCGCCACCGCCGAGGTCGCGCTGATCTGCCGTCAGGGCGAAAACGGCCGCAAGGCCAGCCTGGTGCGCACCGACCTGCCCGCGCGCGGCGGCTGCGGGCAAGCGCTGCTGGAGACCTTCACCGCCAGCGATCGCGACCGCCCGCGCAGCCTGGCCCTGGCCGTGGGCCAGAGCGGCGAATGCCGCTTCGCCGACGGCGGCAGTTTGCGCGTGCAGGTGCAGGCCGGTCCGCCGCCGCCGGCCGGCCCGTGCAGCGGGCAGCCGTCGGCGACGTTTTCGCTGTGGCTCGACGACCGCCGCGTGGCCGACGCGCGCGAAGTGCGCAGCCGCTGCGAGAACGCGCCGACGCCGTGGACGTATCGCGTCGACGGCGACGCGGTGTACGACTGCAGCAACGGCGATTGCGGCCCGCTGCTGGCGCCGGATCAGGCGCTGGCGACGCTGCCGGTGGATGCCGGCGAGTTCCCCGCGGCGGCTGCGGCCGTATCCAACGGCTTGCAGCGCCTGCTCGACCGCGGCTCGGTCTGCGCCGAACTCGAGCGCCAGCTCGCGCTGAGCTGGGACGCGCTCGATCCGTTCCGCCGCGGCGACGACGCCGGCGCGCCGCTGCACCGCGTCGTCGCCAGCGAAGCGCCGCCCGGCACCGCGATGCCAGACGCGCTCGAGTTCGTACGCGGCGAGTGGCGCGCGTTCGATTTCGATTTCGACAACGACGGCCTGATCGACCGCGTCTACCTCGGGGACCTGCGCGACGAAGGCGAGTGGTACGCCTCGCCGATGCTGGCGGTCGCCGGCGCGGCGGCGCAGGGGTTCCGGCCGCGCGCAGGCGCTGCGGCGGCGACCGCGGTGCCGTGCCAATGGGACGGCGCGCGGCCGCCGCTGTCGCACTGCGACGACCTGCGCAGCCCGGCCTGGAGCCGGCGCGAACCGCTGCGGCAGGCGGTGCCGGCGCCGTTGCCGGGAATCGCCGGCGGCGACGATTTCTTCCAGACCCGCACCACCACCGCGCTGCCGTTGCGCTTCGACGACACCACTTACGTCGCCTTGTGGAGCGCCAGCGGCCCGGCGCGCGATTACGTCGCCCTGTACCGGCCGCGGCCGGGCGGCCGGCGCGAAGCGGTGTGCTTGATCCAGCGCAAGCCGGGCGCGCGCTGAGGCCGCGCGCGAGCGCTTACGGCTGTCACTGGGCAAGCGCCGGCGGCCGGCGCAGAATCGCCCGCACATGCCCGCCGCCCCTGCCCCGCCGTCGATCCGCGCCTATCAGCTCAGCGACTGGCCGCGGCTGTGCGACATCCACGACCGCGCGCGCCTGGACGAACTGCGGCGCAGCGCCGGCGTCGAGGCGTTCCGCTCGCTCGCGCGCACCGCGCACAGCGAAGGCTTGTTCGACGGGCGGCTGGACGTGGCCGAAGTCGACGGCGTGGTGCGCGGCTTCGTCGCGTTCCAGCGCGGCTCGCTCAATTGGTTGTATGTGGATCCGGACAGCTATCGCCAGGGCGTGGGGCGAGCGTTGTTGCGTCACGCGGTCGCGTTGTCGGGGCCGGTGGTGTCGACGCAGGCGCTGGAGGGGAACGAACCGGCGATCCGCTTGTATCGGTCGGAGGGGTTCGTGGAGATCGAGCGGCGGCGTGGGCGGTTGGCGGGGTGCGATGAGTTCGCGGCGGTGGGGGTGATTTTGGAGTGGCGGGAGTGAGCCGGCCCAGCGGCGTTGCTGACCCGTAGTGGCTTCTTATCCGTCATTGCCTCCTACCCTGTCATTGCTTCCCCACGGTCATTGCTTCCTACCCCGTCATTGCTTCCTAACCGGTCATTCCTCCTACCCCGTCATTGCTTCCTACCGGTCATTGCTTCCTATCCCGTCATTGCTTCCTGCCCCGTCATTGATTCCTACCGGTCATTGCTTCCTGCCCCGTCATTGCTTACTAACCGGCATTCCTTCCTACCCCGTCATTCCGGCGAAAGCCGGAACCCATTTTGCTGTTGCGTTTGCTCTTATCCCAGCCATCGAAAGCAAGATCAAAATGGGTTCCGGCTTTCGCCGGAATGACGGGTTTGGGGATTTCGAGTTTCGGGGGGTTTGGGGTTTCCGGGGGTTTGGGGTTTTTGGGGTTTGGGGTTTGGGAGTTTTGGGGCTTGGGGGATTTCGGGTTTCGGGTCTTTGGCTTCGAGGTGTTACGGCGGAGCTACGCAACTCCGGTTGGCTTCAACACCATCAACCAGAAAATCCCCACTACGCTCAGAAACGCCGGCCAGCCCAGCCAGAACCACCAGAACATCGTGCGGTGATAGCTCGCCGGCAAGGCTGAATCTGTGGCCGCCGCCTCGGCCGCGAGCCGGCGCGCGCGCGCCTGCAGCCACAGCACCGGCAACCAGCACGCGCCGACCACGAAGAACAGGATCAGCGCGGTCTTGAGCCAGAACACCGACCACGGAATGCCGAGCTGCAACGCCAGCCACACGCCGGTGCCGAACTGGATCAGCACCGCTGGCGCGGTGAAGCAGGCGTCGGCGATGACCACGGTGCGCGCGGTTTCGGCGATGGCCTTGGCGTCGCCGCGCTTGTGCGCGATCCAGAAGAAGAACGCGATGCCCAGGCCCGTGCCGAACAGCAGGGTCGAGGACAGGATGTGGATCCACTTCACCCACAGATACGCCATCGTCTTATCTCCGATCCGCCAGCACCCACGCCACCGCCAGCGCCGGCAGCACCACCAGGTTCTTCGCCAGTCCGCCGAGCGGGTCGAGCCACTGCGCCGGCAGCAAGGCGCCGAACGCGAGCGTGTAGGCGAGCACGCTGAGGCCCATCAACCCCAGCATCAGCCGCGGTCGCCAATTGCACAGCAACGCGAGCGCCAGCACCGCGTCCAGACCGCCGGTGACGCGCGCCAGCGCGACCGGTTGCCACGCCGCCAGCGGCGAGCCGGCGGCCAATGCCTCGATCGTCGCGGCCGGGGTCAGCCAGCCGGCCGCGGCCGAGATCAGCCACAGAGCGACGATCGCCACGCGCAAGCTCGGGGCGAGGAAGTACAGCTGCGCCTGCCAGCGGTCCTGCACCTGGCTCGGCGTCGCCGCCAGCGCAGCGGCGAGGTCGGCCGGCGCGTGGCCGAAGTCGGCCTGCACGCGCGCATGCGCGTCCGGCCGGGTCACATTGCCGCGCCGGAGCATGCGCCACATGGTTTCGCCGACCGGGCCGCGGCCGAGGCGTTCGCCGATCGCGACCTGCAGGCTCACCAGCGATTCGGGAAAGAACACCGCGCGCTCGCCGTCGATGCGCAGCCAGCGCCGCCACGTGGTCTGGTACTCGCGCAGGCTCAGCGGACGCGGCCCGCCGATTTCGTAGACGCCGCGCTGCGCGCCGGCGGCGGCGCGCGCGGCGATTTCGCCGAGGTCTTCGGCCGCGACCGGTTGCAGCGGCCAGCGACCGTCGCCGGGCAACAGCTGCCGCCCCGGAAACGCGGCCAGCGCGCGCAGCAACGAGGTGCCGCCGTAGGAGCCGGACGCGGCATAGACCACCGAAGGCCGCAGCGCCACCGCGCTCAGCGGCAACGTCAGCAATTCCTCGTCGAAGCGGTGCTTGGACGCGATGAAATCGCCGTCGGCCGGCTCGCCGAGCGCGGACAGCTGGACGAAGCGCGGCACGCCGGCCTCGACGCAGGCGCGCGCCAGCGCGAGCGGGCCGTCGACGTGGATGGCCTGGAAAGTTTGCGCGCCGCTCTCGCGCAGGATGCCGGCGGCGTTGACCACCGCGTCGACGCCTTGCAGCGCGTCGCGCCAGTCGTGCGGCGAGGTCATGCGCGCGAGGTCGGCGCGGCGTTCGTCGTCGCGCAGCGCACGGCCGCTGTCGCGGATGCCGCGCACGACGCGCCAGCCGTGGCGGCGCAGGGCGGCGATGAGGTAGCCGGCGAGGAAGCCGTTGGCGCCGACGACGAGTGCCGTCTTCAGCGCGGGTGCGGGGTCGTCCATGGGGCGACACGGTAGCAGAGCATCGCTAAGGCTGGGACTGTCAATAAGCGCGCCTTTGGCGCTGCCCTCACCCTAGCCCTCTCCCGCAAGCGAGAGAGGGAACAGTCGCGTCGCTACAGCACCTCTCGCAGTAAAGCCCCTCTACCGCTTGCGGGAGAGGGGTTGGGGTGAGGGCCGCTCTAAAACACAATCAAAGAATGTACCGGCTCAAATCCGGATCCTGCACCAGCTCACCCAAGTGCTGATCCACATACGCCTTGTCGATCGTCACCGCCTGCCCATCCCGATCCGGCGCCTCATAGCTCAACGTATCGAGCAAGCGCTCCAGCACCGTATGCAGACGCCGCGCGCCGATGTTCTCCTGGCGCTCGTTGACCTGCGCGGCGATCTCGGCGAGCCGGTCCACCGCATCCGTGGTGAACTCCAGCTTCACCCCTTCGGTGCGCAACAACTCGACGTACTGCGTGGTCAGCGCCGCCTTCGGCTCGGTCAGGATGCGGACGAAATCGTCCTTGCTCAGCGCGCCGAGCTCGACCCGGATCGGGAACCGGCCCTGCAACTCCGGAATCAGGTCGCTGGGCTTGGCCAGATGGAACGCGCCCGACGCGATGAACAGGATATGGTCGGTCTTGACCGCGCCGTACTTGGTGCTGACGGTCGAGCCTTCGACCAACGGCAACAGATCGCGCTGCACGCCCTCGCGGCTGACGTCGCCGCCGCTGACGCCGGCTTCGCTGCGCTTGGCGACCTTGTCGATCTCGTCGATGAAGACGATGCCGTGCTGCTCGCAGGCCTCGATCGCGGCCTGGCGCACATCGTCCTCGTTGACCAGCTTGGCCGCTTCCTCTTCGATCAGCTGCGGACGCGCGGCCTTGATCGACAGGTGCTTCTTGTGGGTCTTGCCGCCGGACACCTGCGAGAACATCTGCCGCAGCTGTTGGCCCATCTCTTCCATGCCGGGCGGCGCCATGATGTCGACGCCGCCGAGATTGACCGCGGTTTCGATCTCGATCTCGCGCTCGTCGAGTTCGCCGCTGCGCAGTTGCTTGCGCAGCTTGGCGCGGGTGTCGCTGTCGGGCGCGCTGTGGTCGGCGGCCGGGGTTTCCGAGCCGAAGCCGAAACCGCCGGGCACGCGCTTGGGCAGCAGCGCGTCGAGGATGCGGTCTTCGGCGCGTTCTTCGGCCTGGGTGCGCACGCGGGTCTTGGCCTGCTCGCGGTACAGCTTGACCGCGGTGTCGGCCAGATCGCGCACGATCTGCTCGACGTCCTTGCCGACGTAGCCGACTTCGGTGAAGCGGGTGGCTTCGACCTTCACGAACGGCGCGTTGGCCAGCGTGGCCAGGCGCCGCGCGATCTCGGTCTTGCCGACGCCGGTGGGCCCGATCATCAGGATGTTCTTCGGCATCACCTCGTTGCGCAGCTCGGCGGGCAACTGCATGCGGCGCCAGCGGTTGCGCAGGGCGATGGCGACCGCGCGCTTGGCCGAATGCTGGCCGACGATGTGGCGGTCCAGTTCCTGCACGATTTCGCGCGGGGTCATGGTGGCGTGGCTGTTGTCGGGTTTCATTTTGGGTCGGGAATAGGGAATGGGGAATCGGGAGTCGTAAAAGCAAAAGCCGCAGCGGCGGATGAGGTCGGGACGAATCGCTTTTACGATTCTCTATTCCCGATTCCCCATTCCCGGCTCAAAGCTCTTCCACGACCACGTTGCGATTCGTATAGATGCACACATCGCCGGCGATGTTGATCGCCTCGGTCGCGATGCCGCGGGCGTCGAGCGTGCTGTGCGCCATCAGCGCGCGCGCGGCGGACAGTGCGTACATGCCGCCGGAGCCGATCGCGACGATGCCGTCTTCGGGTTCGATCACATCGCCCGTGCCGCTGATGACCAGCGAGGTTTCCTTGTCGGCGACGGCGAGCAGCGCTTCGAGCTTGCCGAGGCGGCGCTCGGTGCGCCAATCCTTGGCCAGCTCGACCGCGGCGCGGGTCAGTTGCCCGTGCTTTTCGAGCTTGGCTTCGAACAGTTCGAACAAGGTGAACGCGTCGGCGGCGGCGCCGGCGAAACCGGCCAGGACCTGGCCGTCGCGGCCCAGGCGCCGGACCTTGCGCGCGTTGGATTTCATCACCGTGTGGCCGAGCGTGACCTGTCCGTCGCCGGCGATGGCGACGCGGCCGTCGCGGCGGACCGAGACGATGGTGGTGGCGTGGAAAACGTTGGGATTCTGACTGGGGTCCATGCTGGCCTCCGGGGTTCCCAACGAGGTGGGGCTGCGGGCGGCCGGTTCAAGACCCGGGCCGGGGGCGGCGGCGCCGCGCCCGGCCGGTTTCGTTCATCAGTAGTCGCGGTCGCTGTCGTCGCAATTGGCTTCGGAGTCGTAACCCAGATAGACGTAGCCGTGCCAGATCCGCTTGCTGTGCAGCGGGCGGCCGCTCCAGGCGGTGAAATGCAGGCCTTCCACGCTGTTGCACGCGCGCAGCCGGGCGGCGCCGGCGCCGGCGAAATCGACCACGGCGTTCCACGTTCCGTCTTCCTGCCGCGAGTCGGGATCCAGGCGCAAGGTATAGAACTTGACCGGACGTTCGCCCGAACCGATCTCGACGCCGACCATCGCCTTGCACGCCTTGGCGCGCGCCGCCACGATCCGGCCGCGCAACTCGGCGACGTCGTACGATGGCTTCGCAGTACGCAGCGTCACCGCTAAAGGGAAACGCGCAATGCTACGCAGCGTCGCCACGCATGCGGTCTTGCCGTCGCCGGCGGCCACGCCGAAATCCTCCGAGTCGTCCGGGTGCGCGGCGAACGCCGGTCCCGCTGCCATCGCCATCGCCAACACCGCCGCTGCTGTGGTTCGCATGCATCGTTCCTTCGATCGTTCGTGGATGGAACGGACCCGCGAAAGCCGCGGATCCGCGCGGCAATGCGCCTCCCCGGCGCCCGCGGCGGATACCTTGCCAGATGCGCGGATCCGCAGAACCGAAGAATGTCACCAGAAACGGGTGACGCGCCGCCGAGGGCGCGAACGAGCGCTCAGTCTTGCTCTTTCTTGCGCTTGGCGCGCGGATGCGCGGCGTCGTACACCTTGGCCAGATGCTGGAAATCCAGATGGGTGTAGATCTGCGTGGTCGAGATGTCGGCGTGGCCGAGCAGTTCCTGCACGCCGCGCAGGTCGCCGGAGGATTCCAGGATGTGGCTGGCGAAGGAATGCCGCAGCAGATGCGGATGCACGCGCTTGAACAGGCCCTGGCGCTGGGCCAGATGGCGCACCCGCAGCTGCACCGCGCGCGAGCTGATCTGGGCGCCGCCGCGGCCGGGAAACACGAACGCGTCGTTGGCCGCGCCGATCGACGCGCGCCATTCGGCCAGCGCCGCGCGCGCGTGCGAGCCCAGCGGCACGCTGCGCTGCTTGTTGCCCTTGCCGAGCACGGTGACCAGGGCGTCGTCGATGTCCAGGTCGCGCCAGCGCAGCGCGCACAGCTCGCTCAGGCGCAGGCCGGAGGAATAGAACAGTTCCAGCAGCGCGCGGTCGCGCAGGCCCAGCGGCGCGCCGGTGTCGACTTCGACCAGGGCCTTGGCTTCGTCGGGATCGAGCACCTGCGGCAGCTTGCGCGGCGCCTTCGGCGCGCGGATCGGCGCGGCCGGGCTGGCCTCCAGCGCGCCTTGTTTGACGTGCCAGGCGTAGAAGCTGCGGCAGGCCGACAAGCGCCGTTGCAGGCTCTTGGCGGTGAGGCCGCGGCGGTGTTCGGCGGCGATGAAGGCGCGCAGGTCCTCGACCTGCAAGGCGAGCACGTCGCCGCCGGCGTATTGCAGCGTCCACACGGTCAGCGCGTCGAGATCGCGCCGGTAGGCGTCGAGGGTATGCGCGGACATGCGCTTTTCCACGCGCAGGTGATCGAGGAAGGCGTCGACCGGATTCATGCCGCGCATCCTACTCCGCCGCGCGCGGACGCGGCGTGGCGGCGCGCGCTGCGCGGCCGGCGGATACGACCGCGGCGCATCCGCCCAGCTGCTGCGTCAATCGAAACGGCGCAACGCCACCGCCAGCGACTCGCCCATCATGCGCAGGAACAAGGTGCCCATGCCGGGGAAGAAGCGGTTGGGGTCGCGGCTGCCGACCGCGATCAGGCCGACGCCCGGCAGCGGCAGCAGCGCGGTGGACTGCACGTCGGCGGCGCGGTCGCGATAGAGCACTTCGTGTTTTTCCGGCTGCAGGCGGCCGCACAGCGGCTCGCCGTCGGCGAGCGCGTCGCGGAACGAGTGCAGGCGCGCGTCGCCTTCCTCGATGGTCTGCAGCCATTCGCCGTCGGCGATGCCGTCGTAGCGGCGCAGCATGACCAGCCGCACCAGATCGCCGTTGAAATCCTCGGCCAGGCTCGCGGCCATCGCGCGCAAGGTGTCGGCGGCGTTGCCCTGGCGCATCAGCGCCAGGGTCAGCTGATGGGTGCGCACGGCCAGGCGTTCGTTCTCCTGGGCGTTGCCGAACAGCTCGTGCAGGCGGCGCGAGAGTTCGCGGTTCTTGTCGCGCAGCACTTCCAGCTGGTAGCTCGCCAGCGAGGCGGCCGAGCCTTCCTCGCGCGGCACCACCAGGCTCATCGACAGGTCGGGGAACTGCTGCAGGAAACGCGGATGGCGGCGCAGCCACGCGGCGATCTCGTGCGCGCCGGGCTCGGCCGGCTTGTCGCCGGATCGTTCGCTCATCGGTTCCATTCTCCTTCGAACACGAATGCGGTCGGCCCGGACATCGACAGCGGCGCGTCGGGATCGGGCCAGGCGATGCGCAGTTCGCCGCCGGGCAGTTGCACGGCGACTTCGCGCTGGATGCGGCCGCGCTGCATCAGCACCGCGGCGGCGGCGCAGGCGCCGGAGCCGCAGGCCAGGGTTTCGCCGACGCCGCGCTCGTACACGCGCAGGCGGATGCGGTCGGGCGCGATCACCTGGGCGAAGCCGACGTTGGCCGATTCGGGGAATTCGTGGCTGGATTGCAGCATCGGGCCGATGGTCTCGACCGGCGCGGCGTCGACGTCGTCGACTTCGATGACCGCGTGCGGGTTGCCCATCGACACCGCGCCGAAACCGATCACGGTGTCGTGCACGTCGAGCACGTACTGGTCCTGGCGGCCGGAGTAGCCGCGCAGCGGAATGCGTGCGGGATCGAACTCAGGCCGGCCCATGTCGATGCGGAACCCGCCGGCGCCGAGCGGCGTGACCGCGTGGCGGCCGGTCGGGCTGTCGACGGCGAAGCCGCCGTCGGCCGCCGCGGCGCCGTCGCGCACCAGCCAGGCGGCGATGCAGCGCGCGCCGTTGCCGCATTGCTGCGAGGCCGAGCCGTCGGAATTCCAGATCCGGTACGACGCCACCGCGCCGGCGCTGAGCGGCGCTTCGATGGTGAGGATCTGATCGCAGCCCACGCCGATGTGGCGGTCGGCCAGGCGCCGGCACAGGTCCGGATCCGGCGGCGCGGCGCCGCCGCGCAGGTCGAGCACGACGAAGTCGTTGCCGGCGCCGTGCATCTTGCTGAAACGCAGCGGCGCGCTCGCGGCGGCGGCCTCAGCCATCGCCTTGGCCGCTGGCGGGCAGCGGCTGCGCCGGCTGGTCCGCGCCGTCGGACGAATCGCTCTTGTCCGATTTCTTCTGGTCGGGGTCCTGCTTGGCCGGATCTTGCGTGGCCGGATCGGCGCCCTGCGCCGGCTGCCCGTCGGTCGGCGGCGTCAGCATCTTGTCCAGCGACGGCACCGCCGAGGCTTTCTTCTTCGGATCGGTCGCGACCGGCGGCGCGTTGACGGTGGAGATGGTCACCGGCACCTCGCCGGGCTTGGCCTTCGGCGGCTCGGGCGGCGGCGGCGCGGTCGGCAGGACCAGCGGGCCCTTGTTGCCGCAGGCGGCCAGGGCCAGGGTCAACGCGGTCGGGATCAGGAACGAGGCGAGGCGTGCATTCATGCCCCGAAGTGTAGCCCGCGGGGGTAACCGAAACGAACCCTGCGCGCGGGACTGGGAACAGCGTCGGGGTACGGGTTCAGTCTGGGCCGCGGCGGGCGCCGCAGGCCGAATACGCGGCCGATCGCGGGCCCGGCCGCGCTGGCGACAGGCTGTCGTCAGCCCGGCGGCTCGGGCCGGCGCCACAGCCAGACCGCGACGACGCACATGATCGCGGTGCCGCTCGCGGCCATCCACCATTTGGGCGAGGTCAGGAACATGATCGCCGCGCACAGCGCCATCATCGACACCGCCAGGCGCTTGGCCCGGCGGCTGACCGCGCCGTGCGCCTGCCAGTCGCGGATCATCGGGCCGAACTGGCGATGCGCCAGCAGCCACGCATGCAGCCGCTGCGAGCCGCGCGAGGCGGCGAAGGCCGACAACAGCACGAACGGCACGGTCGGCAGCCCGGGCACGACGATGCCGACGATGCCCAGGGCCAGGCTGGCGTAGGCCAGCAGCCACCAGGCCCAGCGCAGGCGCACCGGCCGCGCGGGCGGGGCCGGCTCGGCCTCGGTCGCGGCAGACGGCGCCGGTGCGTGAACCGTGCTGTCCTCGGGCGGTGGGGATACGGACATGGCGGCAGTATGCGCGGCGAGGGCCGCGGACGTTTCGGGCGATCGGAGAGGACAGCGTCGGGGCTGAAAGCCCCTGTCACAAGAGCGCTCGTCTGCAAGCGGCATCCAGCGGACGCTATGCGCAAGGTTACGGGCCGCTGTCGGGCGACAGTCAGGAGAGAACTTCCGCTCCGACTTGAGCGGCGGCTGTCGCAGGACCTGCAGCCCCGACCGCATTCGGCTCCGACTCGGGCGGCGATTGTAGGAAGGGCTTGCGCCCCGACGCCTTCGGCTCCGCCGCCGATGCCACCCCCACAAACGAACGGGCCCGGCTCGCGCCGGGCCCGTCGCTATGCTGCGCCGCGGCGGCTTACTTGGCTGCGACCTCGTGGCTCACCTGCAACTGGTCGATCATGAACGCGAACATCTCCGACTGCTCGCGATAGCGGCGGAACCGCCCCGACTTGCCGCCGTGGCCGGCGTCCATGTTGGTGCGGAACAACACCGGGAACTTGCCGGTGTCGAGCGTGCGCAGGCGCGCGACGTACTTGGCCGGCTCCCAGTACTGCACCTGCGAATCCCACAGGCCGGTGCCGACGAACATCGCCGGATAGGCCTGCTTCTTCAGGTTGTCGTACGGCGAGTACGACAGCATGTAGTCGTAGTAATCCTTCTTCTCCGGATTGCCCCACTCGTCGTACTCGTTGGTGGTCAGCGGAATGCTGGCGTCGAGCATCGTCGTCACCACATCGACGAACGGCACCTGCGACAGGATCACCCGGTACTTGTCCGCGGCCATGTTGGTGATCGCGCCCATCAGCAGGCCGCCGGCGCTGCCGCCGTACGCGGCGACGCGGTCCGGCGCGGCGTAGCCGGCCTTGACCAGCGCATCGGTCACGTCGACGAAGTCGTTGAAGGTGTTCTGCTTCTTGAACAGCTTGCCGTTGTCGTACCACTGCCGGCCCATTTCCTGGCCGCCGCGGATGTGCGCGATGGCGTAGACCATGCCGCGGTCGAGCAGGCTGACGTTGGTGCCGGAGAAGCTCGGATCCATCGACATGCCGTAGCTGCCGTAAGCGTATTGCAGCAGCGCCGCCTTGCCGTTCTTCTCGAAGCCCTTCTTGTAGACGAGCGACACCGGAATCTTGACCCCGTCGCGTGCGGTCGCCCAGAACCGCTCGGTGACGTACTTCTCCGGGTCGTAGCCGATCACCGGCTGGCGCTTGAGCAGCTTGCGCTCGCCGGTGACGGTGTTGAGCTCGTAGGTGGTCGCCGGCGTGGTCAGCGAGGTGTAGCTGTAGCGCAGCCACGGCGTGTCGTGTTCGGAATTGATCGACAGGCCCATCGAGAACGCCGGCTCGTCGGCCTTGACCAATTCGTCCTTGCCGTCCTTCTTGATCAGGCGCAGGCGCTCGAGCGCGTCGGCGCGCTCGGACACGACGGTGAAGCCGTCGAACAGCTCGAAGCCCTCGACAAACACGTCGTCGCGGTGAGCGATCCAGTCCTTCCAATCCTTGCGCGAACGCGCGCCGTCGGGCGCGGTCACGAGCTTGAAGTTCGGCGCCGGCTTGCCGTCGGCGCCGGGCGCGTTGGTGCGGATCACCCAACGGCCGTCGAGGCGGTCGGCGTGGTATTCCACGTCGCGCTCGCGCGGCGCCAGCACCGCGAATTCCTTAGGATCGGCGGCCGGCGCGCAGCGCATTTCGCTGGACACGGTGCTGTGCACGTCGATGCACAGGTAGGCGTCGTCGCGGGTGCGGCCCAGGCCCATGTAGAAGCTGTCGTCCTTCTCCTCGTAGACCAGCGCGTCGCTGGCCGCCGGGGTGCCGAGCACGTGCTTCTTGACCCGCACCGTCAGCAGCGTTTCCGGATCGTTCTCGATGTAGAACAGGGTCTTGTTGTCGTCGGCCCAGACGATGTCGGTGGACGTGCCTTCGAGGACGTCGGGATAGATCTCGCCGGTGTCGAGGTTCTTGAAGCGGATCGTGTACTGGCGGCGGCCGACCGCGTCGTCGGCCCAGGCCAGGATGCGGTTGTCCTGGCTGACTTCCATCGCGCCGACGTTGAAGTAGTCCTTGCCCTTGGCCATGACGTTGACGTCGAGCATGACCTGCTCGGCGGCGTCCATGTCGCCCTTGCGGCGGGCGTGGATCGGGTAGTCCTGGCCGGTTTCGAAGCGGGTGTAGTACCAGAAGCCGCGCTCGCGGTACGGCACCGAGCTGTCGTCCTGCTTGATGCGGCCGACGATTTCGCCGTAGAGCTTGTCTTCCAGCGGCTTGAGCGGCTTCATCGACGCGTCGACGTAGGCGTTCTCGGCGTTGAGGTAGGCCAGCATCTCGGGATTCTTGCGCTTGTCGTCGCGCAGCCAGTAGTACTCGTCCTGGCGCTGCGCGCCGTGCGGCGCCTTGACGGTGTGCGGCTTCTTGGCCGCTTCGGGCGGCGCGGGCAGGCCGGCGGCGGTGGCGTTCAGGGTCGTGGTCATCAGAAGCGTGGCCGCTAAGGTCAAGAAAGAGGTTTTCATATGGGGTCCGCCGGATTATTCCTCAATGATGCGTGCAGTGGCGCCGGGAAACACGATAGATGTCACGGACGCGGCGGCCGAGGCCGGTCGGCCCGGCTATGCCCGGACACCGACCCAACGTTCCGTCGTTCCGGCGGAAGCCGGAACCCATGTTGCTTCTGCGCCGGCTCGCCGCAGATGGAACAGCAAGATCAAAATGGGTTCCGGCTTTCGCCGGAATGACGGAATGACGGAATGACGGAGTGACGGAGTGACGGAATGACGGAATGACAGAGTAACGGGGGGTGAAGGCTTGCACCGTGCGCGCCGCCAAAGCACGAACGGGCGCCCGAAGGCGCCCGTCCGAGGGTGTTTCCGGGGCGCGCGGCCGGCCGGATCACTTGGCCAGCTGTTCCCACAGGAAGGTATAGGCCAGCGCGTTCATGTGCGCGGCCTGGGCGTTGTTGGCCGCGCCGCCGTGGCCGCCTTCGATGTTCTCGTAGTAGCGCACGTTGCTCTTGCCGGCATCGAGCATCTTCGCCGCCATCTTGCGCGCATGGCCCGGATGGACGCGGTCGTCCTTGGTCGAGGTCATGAAGATCACCGGCGGATACTCGCGCTTGGCGTCGAACAGGTGGTACGGCGAGAAGGTCTGGATGAACGACCAGTCGGCGGTGTCCGGATTGCCGTACTCGGCCATCCACGAAGCGCCGGCCAGCAGGTGGTTGTAGCGCTTCATGTCGAGCAAAGGCACCTGCACCACGATCGCGCCGAACAGGTCGGGGTACTGGGTCAGCATGTTGCCGGTCAGCAGGCCGCCGTTGCTGCCGCCCTGCGCGCCCAGGTGCGGGGTCGAGGTGATCTTGCGCGCGATCAGGTCCTGGCCGACCGCGGCGAAGTCCTCATACGCCTTGTGCCGGTTGGCTTTCAGCGCGGCCTGGTGCCAGCGCGGGCCGTACTCGCCGCCGCCGCGGATGTTGGCGACCGCGTACACCCCGCCCTTCTCCAGCCAGCCCTTGCCAATGCCGCCGGAGTAGCTCGGGGTCAGCGAGATTTCGAAACCGCCGTAGCCGTACAGCAGGGTCGGCGCCTTGCCGTCGAACTTGAGGTCCTTCGGCCGGACCACGAAGTACGGCACGCGGGTGCCGTCCTTGCTGGTCGCGAAGTGCTGCTCGATCGTGTCCTTGGACGCGTCGAAGAAGCTCGGGTTGGTCTTCAGCGTTTCCGGCTTGCGGCCGATCTGCGCCAGCGCCAGCGTGGTCGGGGTCAGGTAGTCCGACGCCGACAGCCACACCGCATCGCTTTCGTCGCTGTCCACCGCGGCGACCGCGACGGTGCCGAACGCCGGCGCGCCGACGAATTCGCTGCGCTTCCACTCGCCCTTGCCCGGCGCCAGCACGCTGAGCTTGTACTTGACGTCGTCGAGCACGTTGAGCACGAGGTGGTTGCGGGTCCAGGTCGCGCTCGCCAGCGAGGTGGTCGCGGTCGGCGCGAACAAGGTGGTGAAGTCGCGCTTGCCGGCCATGAAATCGTCGAAGCCGATCGCGATCAGGCTGCCGGCCGCGTACTGCTTGCCGCCGGCTTCATAAGGGTCGCGCAGCTCGGCCATCAGCCATTCGCGGTGGACGGACTTGCTGGCCGAGTTCGGCAGCTCGATCTTGCTGAGCTTGCCGTCCTTGCCGCGCAGGTACAGTTCTTCGTTGTAGAACGCCAGCGCGCGGCTGACGAAGTCGCGCTCGAAGCCCGGGGTCGGGTCGCGGTAGGCGGCCACCGACATGTCGGTGTCCTTGCCCTCGTACACCGGCGTGGCCTGCGCCATCGGCGTGCCGCGCGTCCACAGGCGCACGGTGCGGGCGTAGCCCGAGGTCGTCATCGTGTCCTTGCCGAAATCGGTGGCCACGTAGACGTGGTCCTGGTCGATCCAGCTCAGGCTGCCCTTGGCCTCGGGACGGAAGAAGCCGTCCTTGATCCAGGTCTTGGAGCCCAGGTCGAACTCGCGGGTCACGTCGGCGTCGGAGCCGCCGCGCGACAGCGCGATCAGGCAGCGCTGGTAGTCGGGCTTGAGGCATTCGGCGCCGTGCCAGACCCACTGCTCGTTCTCCTCGCGGTTCAGCGCGTCCAGATCGATCACGGTTTCCCAAGCCGGCTTGGCCTTGCGGTATTCCTCCAGCGTGGTGCGGCGCCACAGGCCGCGCTGGTGCTGTGCGTCCTTCCAGAAGTTGTAGTAGTACCCGCCGATCTTCTCCACGCCGGGGATCTTGGCGTCGGAGTCGAGGATGGCGAGGATGCTCGATTCGAGCTGCTTGAACTGCGGCGTGGAGGCCAGTTCGGCCTCGGTCTTGGCGTTGCGCTGCTTGACCCAATCCAGGGCGCGCTTGCCGTCGACGTCTTCGAGCCAGGCATAGGGGTCGTCGGTCACTTTGTTCTCCTGGGCGGACGCCACGCCGGCGCTGGCGGCGATGGCCAGTCCGGCCGCGAACAACAGGGACTGACGGGTCTGGGACATCGAAGGCATGGCGGTTCCGGGACATAGGAAGGCCGTCACGCTACCACAGGGCTACCGGGGGTCCGCCCTGTCCTTGGTCATGTAGGGAGTTGCCGCTTCTGGCGCGTTGGCCGCGCCCGGCGAGGCCCGGCCGGAGCCGGAACCGGAGCCGGCGCGGGCCGCGGCGACGCGGCGACGCGGCTGCGTCGCGCCCGGCGCCCACCGCCGCGCCGGCCTGCGCGGCCGGCGTGGTCGGAACGACGGCGGGCCGGCCGGTCGCGCCGGCCCGACCGCTCAGGCCACCCGCGGCAGCGGGCGCGCCGGATGCGCCGGGCGCAGCCGCCGCCGCGCCTGCATCGCCCCGCGGCGACGGCGCCGCGCCGGGGCCGCGGCCGCCGCTTCAGCGGCGTCGCGCGACCACGGCAGGCGGAACCGGTGCAGCGCCCACCACGCCAGCGCCGGCATCGCCACCAGCCACAGCGGCAGCCAGCCGAGCACCGCGTGGTGGCCGCGCGCGGCCGGCAGCATCAGCACCAGCAGCGCGCCGATGGCGACGGCGTAGCCCAGCGCGGTGTCGAGGTCGCCGCGCAGGTCGGTGGTTTCGGCGAGGTCGCCGTCGAACTCGGGATCGACGCGGCGGGTGGATTCGAGGACGCTCATGGCCGGACTCCGGAAGCGCAGAAGAAGGTGGAAAGAAGGCGACTCGTGGTGAGTCCAACTTCCCGCCGCGGCGTCTCAGAGGTTGCGATACCGGCGACCGCCCGTCGGGACGGGATCGCGGCCGGCTCAGTAGCCGGCTTTGTCCAGCGCGATCTCGGCCTGTTCGCGGCCGAGCTCGATCAGTTCCTTGGCGCGCCAGAATTCATAGAACTGGCAGGCGTCGCGCGGAATGCGGATGACCAGTTCGGGCGGGTCCAGCGCCAGCTGCACGCGCGCGATCTGCGCCTGCATGGTGTCGAGCGAGCGCGCCATCAGTTCGCTGAAGCTCAGCTCGTGCGGCGGCGGATCTTCGGGCGGATCGACCGGCACCGGTTGGTTGCGGCGGAACCAGCGCATCAGCGGCGGCGGCTTGACCGACACCAGTTGCTCGGCCGGCACCGGCAGGTGCCGCGGCAGGTCGGCGCCGGCATGGCGGCCGAGCGTGCCGGTGGGCTGGTCGGGCCAGCCGTGCATGTCGACCGCGATCAGCCGGTGCGCGTCGGACAATCGCGTGGCGGTGATCGGCAACGGCGCCAGCAGGCCGCCGTCGACCAGTTCGCGGCCGTGCAATTCGTAAGGCGTGAACACGCCGGGGATGGCGATCGACGCGCGGATCGCGTCCCACAGGTCGCCTTCGCGCAGCCACACCTCGCGCTGGCGCAGCAGGTCGACCGCGACCGCGGTGAACTGCACCGGCAGGTCTTCGATCTTCGGTTCGCCGATCAGCTCGCGCAGCGCGTGCATGAGCCGGTCGCCGCGGAACAGCGCCGGCTGGCCGAACACCGGATCGAGCAGGCGCAGCATGTCGGTGCGGCTCATGCTGTAGAGCCAGTCGCGGTACACCGCCATCTTGCCGGCGGCGAACAAGCCGCCGACCAGGGCGCCGCTGGACGAACCGGCGACCGCGACGATGCGCAGCTTGCGCGCCTGCAAGGCCTCGATGACCCCGATCTGGGCCAGCCCGCGCGCGCCGCCCGCGCCGAGCACCAAAGCGACCGGCTCGCCCTGTTCGGCGTGGCCGGGAGACTCGCTGCGCGGTACGTCGGCGCCTGCCATCAACGGCCGTAGTTGCTCAGCGCCAGTTCCAGCATGGTCTTGGCCTGTTCGCGCAGCACCACCGGCTCGACGATTTCGGCGTCGTTGCCGTAGTGCATCACGTCCATCAGCAATTCGCGGCCGGCGCTGTAAGGCACCTTGAGCTCATAGCGGCCGTCCGGCAGGAACCGGCCCTGCTGCTGCGAATGCCAGTGCTCGTCGGCGACCCAGCGCGCCGCCTTGGCGCTGAACAGGATCGTCGCCCAGCCCTTCGGCGCGCCGGAGAAGATGCCGTAGCTCGACGCCAGATGCTGGTCGAGTTCGTCGTCGGCGACGTCGCGCGCCGCCTCCTCGCCGATCTTGGCCGCGCTGATGCGGTCGACCGAGAAGCTGCGCAGCGCATCGCGTTCGTGGTCCCAGGCGTCCAGGTACCAGTTCTCGCGGTAGTGCGTCAGCCGCTGCGGCGAGACGCTGCGGCGGGTGCGCTCGTCGGTGGAGCGGGCGCGGTACTCGAAGGTCAGGCGCTTGCGGTCGAGCACCGCGGTGGCGACCGCGCGGAACGCGGTTTCGTCCTGGCGGCGGGTGCGGTGCGGGATCACCCGCACCCGCTCCACCGGCAGGCGGCGGCCGCCGGCGTGCTCGTCGAGCAGCTTCTCGATGCGCTGCTGCAACGGCGCCAGCGCGTTCGACAACACGCCTCCGCCGCTGCGCATCAGCAATTGCTGCGCGGCCAGCAGCGCGTGCAACTCCTCCGAGCTCAGCCACAGGCCGGGCAGTTCGAAGCGGTCGCCTTCGCTGGTGTCGTAGCGGAAACCGGCTTCGCCGTTGCCGACCACCGGTGCCATCAGGTAGTCGCGCAGGTAAGCCAGGTCCCGATAAACGGTCGCGCGCGAGCATTCCAGGTCCTCCTGGAGCCGCTGAACTGTGACCGGGTACCTGGCCGCAGTGAGAATCCGGTGCAACGCGTGAATGCGTTCGATACGTTCCATGTCGGCCGAGATGTGGTGGAGTCGGTGGGGACACAACTAGCATGGCACCGGCCGCTGTCCGGCCGCCACCATCGAACCTGAGGATCCTACGTGATCAAGCCCTCAATATCCGCAACACTGACCCCCGCGGTGCTGCTGCTTGGCCTGACCGCCTCCAGCCTGGCCTGCGCCGGGCCGAAGGAAGAAGTCGTCGCCGCGGTGGACAAGTTCCTGGCCGCCAAGAGCTACCACGCCAGCATGAGCATGGGCCCCGGGCCCGCCACCGAGACCGACTTCGTCGCGCCGGACCGCATGCGCGTGAAGCTGGGCACGATGGGCGACCAGATCATAATCGGCAACACCATGTACATGACCCTGCAGGGCAAGACCCGGCAACAGCCCGTGACCGGCGGCGGCGTCGCCGCTACGCGCAGTCGCGAGAAAGTGCTGGGCAACCTGCAGACGCTGAAGGTGGCCGCGCTGGGCGACGAGACCCTCGCCGGCGTGGCGACCAAGAAGTACAAGGTGGAGAACAGCCAACCGAACAAGACCTCCTCGACCTTCTGGGTGGCCGCCGCCACCGGTTACCCGGTGCAGGCAGTGAACGTGGCCGAGGTCGGCGGCAAATCCTACACCTCGACTTTGAAGTACTCGCGTTACAACGACCCCAGCATCAAGATCGAAGCGCCGGCGGTGAAGTGATATTTGACACCTGATGCGTCGCATCGATTGCGACCGCAAAGGCCGGGCCGACGAGGTCCGGCCTTTTCGTTTGCGCCAACGCGTGGAGGCGATTTTTCCGGAACGGTCCTTTCGCGGTTTGTCGCAGTGCGACAACGCGGCGGCGCGGCCGTGCCGGCCAGCTTCGCGCGCGGATTTTGTGTTTTTTTGTTAGCTCTTGGTGACGACCGCGGCGCGCGCAACGCGCGCACCCACAGATGCGCGGCCGGCGCAAGCTCGCCCTCGCCCAACGGGGTGGGCACAATGCCCCGCATGCCAGGCTCTCCTACACGCCCAGCCGCCTCCGGCCCGCCCGCTCCGGTCGCGCCGGGCTCCGCCCGATCCGGCGCGGACCGCGCCACCGCCGCGGCCCACGGGCCGGCGCCGTCGGAGCCGGCGATCGACCTGTCGCCCTCGCCCGGCGACGAGGTCAAGACCACCACCTGCTACATGTGCGCCTGCCGCTGCGGCATCAAGGTGTGGCTCAGCGACGGGCGCATCCGCTACATCCAGGGCAACCCCGAGCATCCGGTCAACCAGGGCGTGCTGTGCGCTAAGGGGTCGGCCGGGATCATGCAGCACTACTCGCCGGCGCGGCTGAGCAAGCCGCTGCTGCGGGTCGGCGAGCGCGGGCGCGGCGAGTTCCGCGAGATCGAATGGGACCAGGCGCTGGACATCGCCGCCGGCTGGCTCGGCGACATCCGCGCGCGCAATCCCGACGAACTGGCGTTCTTCACCGGCCGCGACCAGTCGCAGGCGCTGACCGGCTGGTGGGCGCAGCAGTTCGGTACGGTCAACTACGCCGCGCACGGCGGCTTCTGCTCGGTCAACATGGCCGCCGGCGGCTTGTACAGCCTCGGCGGTTCGTTCTGGGAGTTCGGCGAGCCCGACTGGGAGCATTCGCGTTATCTGATGCTGTGGGGCGTGGCCGAAGACCACGACTCCAATCCGATCAAGCTCGGCCTCGGCAAGCTCAAGGCGCGCGGGGCCAAGATCGTCGCGGTCAATCCGGTGCGCAGCGGCTATGGCGCGATCGCCGACGAGTGGATCGGGATCCGGCCCGGCACGGACGGGCTGTTCGCGTTCGCGTTGATCCACGAATTGCTCAAGGCCGACCGGATCGATCTGGACTATCTGGTGCGCTACACCAACGCGCATTGGCTGGTGGTGCGCAATCCCGGCGGCGCGGACGATGGCTTGTTCGCGCGCGATGGCGAGGGGCGGGCGTTGTGTTGGGCGCGCGGCGGCCCTCACCCCGCCGACGCCATCGACATCTCCCCCGCCGTCGTCGGCGAATACGTCCTCGCCGACGGCCGCCGCGCCGTCCCGGTGTTCCACCTCGTCGCCGAACGCTACCTCGACCCGCACTACGCGCCCGACGCCGTCGCCGAACGCTGCGGCATCCCCGCCGAGACCATCCGCCGCATCGCCCGCGAACTGGCCGAAGCCGCGTTCGACCACCCGGTGCGCCTGCCGATCGCCTGGACCGACGCGCACGGCCGCGAACACGCCGAGATGCTCGGCCGCCCGGTCAGCCTGCATGCGATGCGCGGCATCAGCGCGCACAGCAACGGCTTCCACACCTGCCGCGCGCTGCATTTGCTGCAACTGTTGCTCGGCGCGGTCGACACGCCCGGCTCGTTCCGCTACCAGCCACCCTACCCCAAGCCGATCCCGCCGCCGAACCGGCCCGGCAAGCAACGCCAAGCCAACGGCGCGCTCGACGCTGCGCCGCTGGGTTTCGTGCACGGCCCCGAAGACCTCGTCGTCGACGAAAACGGCGGCCCGCGCCGCATCGATCACGCGTTTTCCTGGGCCTATCCGTTGTCCGCGCACGGCATGATGCACAGCGTGATCCGCAACGCCTGGGCCGGCGATCCGTACAGGATCGACACGCTGATGATGTTCATGGCCAACATGAGCTGGAACTCGGCGATGAACACCCGCCAGACCATCGGCTGGCTGACCGACAAGGACGAGCAAGGCGAGTACCGCATCCCGCACATCGTCTACGCCGATGCCTACGCGTCGGAGATGACCGCCTACGCCGACCTGGTGCTGCCGGACACGACTTACCTGGAGCGCTTCGATGCGATCAGTCTGCTCGACCGGCCGATCTCGGATGCGGATTCGGCCTGCGATGCGATCCGCCATCCCATCGTCGACGCCGCCGAACAGCGCCTGCGCGACGACGAGAAACCGCGCGACGTGCGCGGCTTCCAATCCGTGCTGCTCGACCTCGGCGCGCGCATCGGCCTGCCCGGCATGACCCTGGAAGACGGCAGCGCGCGCTACCGCGACTACGCCGACTACATCGTCCGCCACGAACGCGCGCCCGGCGTCGGCCTGCTCGCCGGCTGGCGCGGCGAGCGCGGCGAACTCGAGGCCAAGGGCCCGCCGAATCCCGAGCAGTTGCAGCGCTACATCGACAACGGCGGGTTCTGGCGCGGCCACGTGCCCGAGGCGGCGCGCTACTACAAGATGTGCAACCGCGCCTACCTCGACTGGGCGCAGAAGCTCGGCTTCCTCGGCCATGCCGAACCGATCGCGTTGCAGCTGTATTCGGAGACCTTGCAGAAGTTCCGCCTCGCCGCGCAGGGCCATGGCGCGCAGCAGCCGCCGGATCGGCATCGCGAGCGCGTGGCGACCTATTTCGACCCGCTGCCGATCTGGTACGAGCCGTTCGAAGGCGCGCAGGTCGAAGACGGCGCGACCCGCTTCCCGCTCAGCGCGGTGACCCAGCGGCCGATGTTCATGTACCACGCCTGGGGTTCGCAGAACGCCTGGCTGCGCCAGATCGCCGCGCGCAATTACCTGTACCTGCATCCGGACACCGGCGCGCGCCACGGCATCGCCGACGACGACTGGATCGAGGTCGAATCGCACCTCGGCCGGATCCGCGTGCAGGCCAAGTTCGCCGGCAACGTCCAGCCCGACACGGTCTGGACCTGGAACGCCATCGGCAAGCGCCGCGGCGCCTGGAAGCTCGACAAGAACGCGCCGGAAGGCCGCGAAGGCTTCCTGCTCAACCACCTCATCAGCGACATCACCCCGCGCGGCGATTACGCCAACGCCGATCCGGTCACCGGCCAGGCCGCGTGGTTCGACCTGCGCGTGGCGATCCGCAAGGCCGACGGCGGCGAACGCGCGCTGTCGCAACCGCAGTTCGAACCGCTGCCGGGTCCGGCCGCCGACGACCGGCCGCTGCGTTACGGCGTAGAGTTCCGGAAACGGCGATGACGCTGGGCACCAACGCACCAACGCCAGGGAGGCGAGCGAACATGAGCGCATACCAGCTTGCAGCGACGAGGACCGGCCGATGAGGGCGGCGCGCGTATTCGCCGGCATGCTCTGCATCCTGGCCAGCGTCGCGGTGACCGCGCTGCTGGGCTTCGGCACGCTGGACCCGGCCGCACCCGCGTCGGCGACGCCGGCGCTGGCGGCGCTGCTGCCGGGCGTCGCGCTGGGATTGTCGGTGTTCGCGCTCGGCCTGTGGCTGCTGTTCGGAGGACGCAAGCGATGACCGCGCTGCCGCCGCCGTCGAAGAAGAAACTCGGGCTGGTGATCGACCTGGACACCTGCGTGGGCTGCCATGCCTGCGCGGTCAGCTGCAAGGAATGGAACGCCGGCGGCGTCGCCGCGCCGCTGACCGACGAGCGGCCGTACGGCGACGATCCCAGCGGCGTGTGGTTCAACCGCGTGCACAGCTACGAGTTGGCGGCGGAACCTGCGGCCGCCGAGGTCGCGACGGCGGGCTGCGGCAGCTCCGCGGCGACCGGCGCGGCGCAACCGGCGATGACCCTGCACTTCCCGCGCTCGTGCCTGCACTGCGAGCAGCCGGCCTGCGTGACCGTGTGTCCGACCGGCGCCAGCTACAAGCGCGCCGAGGACGGCATCGTGCTGGTCGACGAAGACAAATGCATCGGCTGCAAGCTGTGTTCGTGGGCCTGCCCGTACGGCGCGCGCGAGTACAGCGCGGTCGAAGGCGTGATGAAGAAATGCACGCTGTGCATCGACCGCATCTACAACCAGAACCTGTCCGAAGCCGAGCGCCAGCCGGCCTGCGTGCAGGCCTGCCCGACCCGCGCGCGCCACTTCGGCGACCTCGGCGATCCCGAATCGGCGGTGTCGAAGCTGGTCGCCGAGCGCGGCGGCGTCGACCTGATGGCGCAGCTGGGCTACCAGCCGACCAACAAGTACCTGCCGCCGCGGCCGCGCCGCGCCGAACCGGCGGCTGCGCCGGCGCCGCAGGAGACGCTGGACGCGCAGGCGCTGCCGACCGTGTTGCGCTGGCTCGACAAGGTGCTGTCGCGATGATGCCGGCCTGCCGTCGCCGCGCCGCAGCGCTGCGCGCATCCACCCCAACCGGCGGGTGCGCCTGACCCATGCATCCTGCGTTCTCGGTCATTTTCTTCACCGTCCTGTCCGGTGCCGGCTACGGCCTGATGGCCTGGCTCGGCGCGTTGGCGCTGCTCCAGCACGGCGGCGTCGACGACGCGCCGGAGCTGCCGCTGCGCGCCCTCGGCGCGGGCTTGCTGATCGCGCTGCTGGCGGCCAGCGCCGGCCTGCTCAGTTCGACCGCGCACTTGGGCAAGCCGCTGCGCGCGTGGCGCGCGTTCTCGCAATGGCGCACCTCATGGCTGTCGCGCGAAGGGGTAATGGCGGTGCTGACCTACGCGCCGGCGTTGGCGCTGCTGGCGTGGCTGCTCGCCGCGAGCCCCGAGCGCGCACTGCCGCCGGCATGGCCGGCGCTCGCCGGCGCCGCGCTGGCGCTGTGCGCGCTGCTGACGGTCGCGTGCACGGCGATGATCTACGCCAGCCTGCCGCCGATCCCGGCGTGGCGGCATCCGCTGGTGGTGCCGGTGTATCTGGCCTTCGCCCTGCTCAGCGGCGCGGCCCTGCTCGGCGCGCTGCCGGGCGCGTTCGCGGCCGGCCGCGTCGCGGCCTGGGCGGTGGCGTTGCTGGCGCCGCTGACGGGGTTGCTGAAGTGGCGCTACTGGCTCGCGATCGACCGCGATCCGCTGCCGGCCAGCCGCGGCGACGCGATCGGCCTGCCGGATCGGCGCCCTTCGGTGTTCGAGCGCCCGCATACGCAGGACAACTATCTGACCCGCGAGATGGGCTATGTGCTGGCGCGCAAGCATGCGGCGAAGCTGCGCTGGATCGCCGCGGCCTTGTTCGCCGCGGCGCCGCTGGCGTTGGCGCTGGCGGCGATAGCGCTGCCGGCGGCGAACGCGCCGCTGATGGCAGTGGCGGGCTTATCGGTGCTGCTCGGCGCGCTGGTCGAGCGCTGGCTGTTTTTCGCCCAGGCGCGGCATTTGGTGACGTTGTATTACTGAGGCTTCGGGGTGCGGGCGAGACCTCACGTTCGCGTCGCGGGCGGGGTTCGCGGTCGCCGCTTGCGCAGCTCCTACAGGCGGTTTCGCGCCGCGGCGGCGCGTTGCGGGACGTTCGCGGCGCATTGTTCGGTGTTCGCGCTTCGAAGCCGTTGATCGCAGCGTCAGCTGCAGGCCTGCTGTCGAACCCCCGCTACTGGAAGCGTGACCGCAGGCTGTCCGGCAAGTGCCTCGTCGCATACCTGTAATCGGTTTCATGGCATTATCCTGGGCCGTCCTCACAGCCCCAACCCAGACGATGCTCGGTGCAATCGGGCTCGCCCTGCTCGGCGCGCCCCTGGTCACATTGCCGACGCCCGCCTACGGCGGCGATCCCACGCTGATCGCGATCGCGAGCGATCCGGCGCAGATGCGCCTGTATTGTTTTTCGACCCGCTGCGGCGACGAGGAATGGCGCAGCGCGATGGCGCGCACCCAGCGCCTGCCCGATATCGATCCGGCCGAGCTGCCGCCGCTGCGGCCCAACGTCGTCCTGCCCGGGCAACAGCGCGTCGGCATCGGCGGCGTCAGCGCGCCGGCGAGTTCGCGCGAGAGCCGGGCGATGTATTCCAACGACTACCGCATCGGCACCCGCTACGGCGTCCAGGCCGTGCGCGACGGCCCGACCCAGATCGGCCTGAGCTTCGGCGCCGGCTACCGCCTCGCGCCGTTGTACGACGACGGCATCAACCGCACCGGCGCGGTGTTCCGCGGCGAGCTCAACCTTGGCCAGCGCATCACCGAGCGCGCCCGCTGGACCCAGCGCGTGCAGGTCGAAAGCGGCGGCGGCGACACCTTCGTCAAGCAGTCGGTGCGGCTGGACGTGGACGTGTACCCGAACTGGAAACTGGAAACCGACTTCGCCATCCGCCACGACAACAAGGGCGGCGGCGGCAGCGAGAGCGCGGAAAGTTCGATCGAACTGATCCGGCGGTTCTGAACCGCGAGCGCAGCGTCGTACGCAAAAGCGTCGGGCCCGAAGGCCCTCCCGCAGCAGCCCGGGCGGCGATTGTGGGAGGGCCTTCGGGCCCGACGCTTTTCGCTCAAGTCAGCTCGCAACGCCGGATACGAGGGTGTGGCGACTCAAGTCCCACCCGCACCGCGCTTCAGGCGTCCTCGCCGCCGCCGTCCAGCAACGACGCGGCGATGAACTCGCCCGCGCCCTGCTCCAGCAACTTCTGCGCGACCTCGATGCCGAGGCACTGCGGCGCGTCGCCGCGGCCTTCGCCGTGCGCGCGCACGCTGCGGCCGTCGCCGGCGGAGCCGACTTGGCCGTCCAGGCGCAGGTGCTCGCCGTCGAGCCAGGCGTAGGCGGCGACCGGCACGTGGCAGCTGCCGTGCAGGCTGCGGTTCATCGCCCGCTCGGCCTCCACGCAGGTGCGGGTGGCGGCGTGGTCGAGCGCGGCGCACAGCTCGCGGGTGGCGACATCGTCCTCGCGGCATTCCACCGCGATCGCGCCCTGCGCCGGCGCCGGCAGCCAGTGCGGCGCTTCCAGGCGGCGGCGGATGCGCGCGTCCAGGCCGAGCCGCTGCAGGCCGGCGCAGGCCAGGACGATGGCGTCGTAGTCGCCGGCGTCGAGCTTGGCCAAGCGGGTGTTGACGTTGCCGCGCAGGTCCAGCAGTTGCAGGTCCGGCCGCAGCGCGCGCAACTGCGCCTGCCGGCGCAGCGAGGAGGTGCCCACACGCGCGCCGGGCGGCAGGTTCTCGATGCCGTCGTGGTCGTTGCTGACGAAGGCGTCGGCGTAATCGGCGCGTTCCAGCACCGCCGGCAGGGCGAAGCCGGGCTCCAGCTCCATCGGCACGTCCTTGAGCGAGTGCACGGCGCAGTCGGCCTCGCCGCGCTGCATCGCCAGTTCCAGTTCCTTGAGGAACAGGCCCTTGCCGCCGATCGCGGCGAGCGAGCGGTCCAGCACCTCGTCGCCGCGGGTGCTCATCGGCACCAGGGTCACGGCGAGGCCGGGATGCGCGGCGCGCAGGCGGTCGGCGACGTGCTCGCTCTGCCACAGGGCGAGCGGGCTTTTGCGGGTGGCGATGCGCAGGGTCTTCATCCGGGCATTATCGCCGCTGCGGCGGGTTGGGGCCAAAGGGCGCGGCGATGAGTCGGGGTGACGAGTAGGGACGAGGACCCGGGGCGTGGCCCGACGCGGCACTGCGTGCGGCCGGGTAAGGACCGCGCCACCTGCCACCGTCATCCCCGCGAACGCGGGGATCCAGGGCCTCATCCAGGCATGGCTCTGAAGCCTCTGGATTCCCGCCTTCGCGGGAATGACGACGTTGGAGGATGGCGCTAAGTCTCTGGATTTCCGTCTGCGCGGGAACGACGCGGTGACGGACTGAAGTCTTTCGCCTGCGCGAAAGCCCGCGCGACCACCCGCCGTCATCCCCGCGGACGCGGGGATCCAGGACCTCATGCAGGCATGACTCTGAAGTCTCTGGATTCCCGCGTTCGCGGGAATGACGCAGGTGCAAATAGCGCGCCCGCATCTACCTGCGCCGCCGCGACGCAAGCCCCTGTAGGAGCTGCGCAAGCTGCGACCGCGACATCGCGCGTGCGACGCAACCCGCTACCGCGCGGTCGCAGCTCGCGCAGCGCCTGCAGGGAGCTACCGATGGCTACCGCCCAGCCGCGGTCACAGATGCTTCAAGGTCTCGCGCAACGACGCCACGCAGCGCCGGCTCACTTCCAGCGGCTGCTTGCCGTGACGCAGGATCGCCTGCACGTGGCCTTCGGCGTTGCGCTTGAGTTCGACGATCTCGTGGCGCGCGACCAGGCAGTTGCGGTGGATGCGCACGAAGCGCTCGCCGAATTCGTCTTCCAGCGACTTCAGCGACTCCTCGATCAGGTCCTCGCCGCGGGCGTGGTGCACGATCACGTACTTCTCTTCGGCGTGCAGGTAGTGCACGTCCTCGATCGGGATCAGCCGCAGGCTGCCGCGCAGGCGCGCGCACAGGTGGCTGCGCACTTGCCCGGGCGCGGTCTGGCCGTCGCCGGCGCGCTCGCGCCCGGCGGCGAAGGTGCGCACGCGCTCGAGCGCGGCGTCCAGGCGCTCGGGGCGCACCGGCTTGACCAGGTAGTCGATCGCTTCGGCTTCGAACGCCGACAGCGCGTGGGCGTCGTAGGCGGTGCAGAACACCACCGCCGGGCGCGGCTCGAACGCGGCCAGGTGGCGCGCGGCCTCCAGGCCGTCGATGCCGGGCATGGCGATGTCGAGCAGGACCAGGTCCGGCCGGTGTTCGGCGCAGGCGTGCAGGGCGTGGTGGCCGTCGGCCGCCTCGGCCACGACCTCCACGTCCGGACGTTGCGCCAGCAAGCCGCGCAGGCGCTCGCGCGCCAACGGTTCGTCGTCAGCGATCACCACTCTCATGGCCAGCCTCGCACCCTTCATCGGCTCTGCGCCTCCACCCCGGTCGGCACGTGCAGTTCGCACAGATAGTAGCCCCCGTCCCATCCTGCGGTCATTCGCGCCGTGGGTCCATAGGCATAACGCAGGCGCTGGCCGATGCTGTGCTGGGCGTGGCGGGCGCCGCCGCGGCCGTCGGCCGGGGCCGGGGCGGGGTTGCGGATGCGCAGCAGCAGGTGGTCGCTGAGCTGGGTCAGCTCGATTTCGATCTCGCCGCCCGCCGGCAGGCGCGAGATTCCGTGCAGGACCGCGTTCTCCACCAGCGGCTGCAGCACCAGCCGCGGCAGCGGCATTTTCCACGGCAGCGGCTCGCGCTTGCGCCAGACCACCCGCAGCCGCTCGCCCAGGCGCAGCTGCTCGATCGCCAGGTAGCGCTCGGCCAGTTCGACCTCCTCGGCCAGGCTGGAGTCGCTCTTGGACGCGCCCAGCGCGGCCCGGAACAGGTCCGACAGGTCCAGCACCGCGCGCTCGGCCACCGCCGGGTCGCTGCGCACCAGCCCGGCGATGGTGTTCATGCTGTTGAAGAGGAAATGCGGCTTGATCCGCGCCTGCAGCGCCTCGACCTCGGCGCGGGCGTTGGCCCGCACCTGCGCCTTCCAGCTGTCGTTGACGTACAGGTAGCGCAGCACCACCCCGACCGCGAGGATGGCGATGGCGGCGGTGCCGCCGACGAAACGGCCGAAGCCGGTGCCGGCCGGGATCAGGCCGATGCCGGTGATGGTGACGATCGAATGGGTCACCGCGGCGACCGCGGCGGCGATCGCCGCGGCGGTGGCGGTGGCGATGAAACCGCCGACCCCGGGCGGCAGCCGCGACAGGTGCCGGCGCGAGACGCACAGCAGCACCGAGATCGCCAGCGCCAGCCACAGGGCGAACGCGCTGGAGGAGACGAAGCGGCTGAGGTTCCACGAGCTGCCGTCCGGCGCCAGCGCCAGCACGATCACGATCAGCTCGGCCATGCTCAGCATGACCACCAGCCGCGGCAGCCGGCACAGGTCCGGCAGCCAGGGCTCGGGTTCGTTCGCGGAGGCGCCGCTGCGCGGATCGGCCATGGGCGCGCGGCTCGGGGCGGTCAGGCCGCGGCGAAGCGCTGGGCGATCCAGTCGCCGGCGGCGGCCAGTTCGGCCTCGCTGGCTTCGTGCTGGATCGGGTAGTCGCGCCAGTCGACCGCGAAGCCGCGCTCGCGCAGCTGCGCGGCGGCGGTTTCGCCGTAGCGGTACAGCACCAGCGGGTCGTGCAGGCCGTGGGCCATGAACACCGGTTGCGCGGCGGCAGCGGCGGACACCTGGGCGAGTTGCCGTTCCGGCGCGGGCAGGTAGCTCGACAGCGCCACCAGCCCGGCCAGCGGTGCGGTGCGGCGCGCGCCGACCGCCAGGGTCATCACCGCGCCCTGGGAGAAGCCGCCCAGCACGATGCGCTGCGGCGGCACGCCGCGTTCGGCCTCGCGCGCGATCAGCGCTTCGATCAGCGCCACCGATTCGTCGATGCCGCCCTGGTCGGCGCGGTTGTCGATGCCGTTGAAGTCGACGATGTCGTACCAAGCGCGCATGCGCATGCCCTGGTTGGCGGTGACCGCGCGCACCGGCGCGTGCGGCAACACCACCCGCAGGGTCGGCCAGTTCGGGCGCGCGATCAGCCGTATCGCCGGTTCCCAGCCGTCGCCGCTGTCGCCCAGGCCGTGCAGCCAGAGCAGGGTGTGGGTCGGCTCGGCGCCGTTTTGCAGTTCCAGGGCGTCGAGGGTCGGAGCGGAGGCAGTCGTCATGCGCGGCATTGTGGCCGCTCGCGCCGACCGCGCCAACCGCGCGGCCGGCGCCGCCGCCGCGCTCAGCGCTGCGGCAGCTTGAAGTTCAAGGTGCGGCGCGCGGCGTGGCTGTCGCCGCTGGGCTCGAAGCGCAGCCGCGCGACCGCGGCCAGCGCGGCGTCTTCGAACACCCCGGCCGGCTCGGCCGAGACCACCCGCGCCGCGCCGGTGCGGCCGTCGGGCTGGATGGTGAAGGCGACTTCGACGCTGCCTTCGAGCTTGCGGTTCATCGCGACCAGCGGATAGCGCGGGCTGGCGTCGGCGATCAGCCGCGGCATCGGCTTGGCCGCGACCGGCTTCGGCGCCGGCGCCGGCAGCGGCGCGGCGGCCGGCACGGCCACGGGCGGCGCAGGAACCGGCGCGGCCGGCGTCGAGGCGCGCGCGGCGGCTTCGTCGGCCGCGCCGGCGTTGGCGTTGGCCTGGGCCTTGAGTGCGGTGCTGGCGGCGGCGGTGCGTTGTGCGGCCTGGGTGCGGGCCAAGGTGGCGGCGTCGTTGCGCGCGGCCGCGGCCCGCTCGCTGTCCTCGTGCGTGCGCTGGTCCTGCGCGGCCTGCGCCGCACGCAGGCCGGCGCGCAGGCGCGGCAGCGCCGGCGCCTGCGGGTCCATGCGCGCGAGCAGGCCGGTCAGGCGCTGGGATTCGCCGAGGTCGGCGTCGGCCAGCGCCTGTTCGCCGGCGATCACCACGTACGGCTGCAACTCGGTCAGCGCAGCGGCGACATCGGCCTGGCCGGGGCCTTTGTCGCGCAGGGCCAGGTAGTAATCGACCGCGCTGTCGCCGGCCGGGGTGTGGATGCGTTGCTCGCGCAAGGCCCGCGCCGCGCGTTCGCGCAGGCCGCCGGCATCGAGTTCGTCCAGCGCCGGCGGCAGCGGCGCGGCGGCGGGCGTTTCGGCGGAGGGGGCGGCGGCCGCAGCCGAAGCCTGGGTTGCGGCGGGATCCGCCGGCGGCTGCCCGGAACCGCATCCGGCCATCATCAGACTCAGCCCCAGCGCCACGCCCCATCCGGCGACCGTTCGGGCGTCCGCGCCGCCTCGGCGCGCACCCGGGCCCTGGCCGGCGGCGATGCGCCGCGGCTCGATCACAAACTTCACTGCAACCCCCTGTACCGCCGAACTGCGAAATGCGCGCGCAGATTAGGCCCAGGATGTGACGCGGTTACTGCATCGCCCTGTCCTGTCCTGCCGGATCGAGAGACTCCAGCGGCGCCTTCGGGCGTCCTGCCGCGCGGCGCGGATTATGGCGACGGCGCCGCGGCGGCGCGATGCGCAATCGGTCCACTGGCGGCGGCGAGCGAGTGCGCGGCGCGCGAAGTTCGCCTCGCGTCCGCGACGAAGCGACGCATGCGCCGCGTCGCAAGACTGAACGAACGAAGCCCCGGTGAAATTGTATTGCGAGCGCGCCGGCTCCTATCATCGCGCCATGCCCGGCCGGTCCGCCCTCACGAATGTGCTGCGCCACCTCGTCTTCGGGGTGCTCATCGCCGTGATGCTGGTCAAGCCGGTGCTGGCGTTCGCTGGCGAGATCGGCGAACTCGCCGACCTGCATCCGCAGGCCGCGCACGTGGTCGGCAACGACGCCGGCGCCGGCATTCCCGACCAGGACGGCTGCGGCGCCCGCCAGTGCCACGTCACCCATTGCTGCGCCATGCAGGCCGCCTTGCTGCCGCGCATCGAGCTGGGGCTGCTCGCCCCCTCCCCCGCGAGCCCGCTACCAGCGCGCGCCACGGCCTTGGTCGCAGCCGATCCCGCGCAACCGCTGCGCCCACCGATCCACGCCTGATTCGCCGCCGGCCCCGGCCGGCCGACACGACGTGCCCGGCCTCCGTCCGGCACGCCACGCCGTGCGCGCAGCGCGCGACGGCTATCGCGATTCAGGAGACACCCCATGCGTTTGCGTCCGACGGCCCTGGCCGTCCTGACGGCTGCGCTGTGCTTTTCCGCACAGGCGCAGCCGCCCGTTGCTGCACCCCCGTCGCCCGGTTCGCCGCCCGGCGCGCAGGCCGGCACCCACGCCGAAACCGGCGCCGCCGCGCGCGGCGGTTCGAAGCGCGCTGATTCCAAGCGCGCCGATTCCAAGCGTTCCGATTCGAAGCGTTCCGATTCGGCCCGCATCGATTCGTCGCGCACCACTTCGTTCTTCAGCCTCGACGACGCCTTCGGCCGGATCCAGGACAGCCACCCGGACCTGCGCCTGTTCGGCAACCAGCGCAGCGTGCTCGAAGCCGAGCGCGACATCGCCGCGCAGAAACCCGCCTATGTCGCCGGCGCGGCGATCGACAACGCGCTCGGCACCGGCGCGCTCAGCGGAACCAAGGTCGCCGAAGTCACCTTGAGCCTGGCCTCGGTGTTCGAACGCGGCGGCAAGCTCGACGCGCGCCGCGCCTTCGCCCAGAGCCGCATCGACGCGCTCGCGGTGGACCGCGAAGGCCGTCGCCTGGATCTGCTGGCCGAAGCCGCGCGCCGTTATCTGGCGGTGGTCGCCGAACAGCGCCGGATCGATCTGGCCGAGTTCGACATCGCCCAGCGCAAGCGCGCGGTCGCCGCCGCGCGCGTGCGCCTGGACGCCGGCGCTTCGCCCGAGTCGGGCCTGCTGACCGCGCAGGCGCAGCTGGCCCGCGCCGAGCTCGACCGCAGCCGCGCCGAGCGCGGCCTGCTGGCCGCGCGCCAGTTCCTCGCCGCGCTGTGGGGCGAACGCGATCCGGGCTTCGCCAACGTCGCCGGCGATCCGTACGCGCTGCCGCCGATCCAGGACGCGAATGCGCTGGCGAACCTGCTGGAACGCAATCCGGAACTGACCCGCTTCGTCGACCAGCGCCGCATCGCCGAATCGCGCGTGCGGCTGGCGCAGAGCCAGCAGCAGGCCGACATCGATTGGCAGGTCGGCTTGCGCCGGCAGCAGGAGAACGGCGACTTCGGCTTCGTCGCCAGCGTGTCGATGCCGCTCGGCGCGGCCGCGCGCGCGCAGCCGGGAATCCGCGGCGCGCAAGCCGAACTGGCGCTGCTGGAAACCGAGCGCGAGGCCAAGGGCTTGTCGCTGTATTCCACCTTGGTCGAAGCGCACGGCCGCTACCGCCTCGGCGCGCTCGAAGCCGAGCGCCTGAAGCAGGACGTGCTGCCGCGCCTGGAGCGCGCCGAAAAAGCCGCCGAGTACGCCTACCGCGCCGGCGCGATCAGCTATCTGGAACTGGCCCTGTTGCAGGCCGAAAGCGTCGCGGTGCGGCGCCAACGCCTGGACGCCGCGCTGGACGCGCAACGGGCGCTGATCGAAATCCAGCGCCTGACCGGCGAACCCTTTCTCGCCGCACCCAATGCCCCCGCAGGAGCCACGCCATGAAGCCCGAACTGTTGATCGCCGCGGGCCTGCTGGCCCTGAGCCTGAGCGCCTGCGGCGGCGCGTCCGACAAGAACGCCGCGACCGCCGCCGCCCAGGCCAAGGACGACCACGCCGGCGAAGGCCATGCCGACGAAGGCAAGAGCGGCCACGCGCACAAGGAAGCCGCGGGCGAAGCCGGCCATGGCGAGAATGCCGGCGAAGAAAAACCCGAAGGCACCACGATCCCGAACGAGATCGCGCGCCGCTCCGGCATCGTCGCCGCCGCCGTCGGCGCCGGCACCATCGCCGACGAGCACGACGTGCAGGGCCTGATCACGCCGCTGGAAGGCCGCGTGGCGCGCATCACCGCGCGCTATCCCGGCCCGGTGCGTTCGCTGCGCGCCAACATCGGCGACCAGGTCAAGGCCGGGCAGGCCCTGGCCACCATCGACAGCAACCTCAGCCTCACCACGTATTCGATTTCCACGCCGATCTCCGGCGTGGTGCTGGCGCGCAACGCCTCGGTCGGCGAAGTCGCGGTGGAAGGCACCGCGCTGTTCGAGATCGCCGACCTGTCGACGCTGTGGGTCGACCTGCACGTGTTCGGCGCCGACGCCTCGCACCTGCGCCCGGGCCTGCCGGTGACGGTGATGCGCATGGGCGAGGACAAGGGCGTGGACACCGTCATCGACCGGATCCTGCCCGGCACCGCCACCGCCAGCCAGAGCACGGTCGCGCGCGCCTCGATCAAGAACCCCGACGGCCTGTGGCGTCCCGGCTCGGCCGTGCACGCGCGGGTGACGGTCGAACAGCAGCCGGTGCCGCTGGCGGTGCCGCTGACCGCGTTGCAGCGCATGGACGACGGCGATGTGGTGTTCGTGCGCGACGGCGAGCGCTACGAAGCGCGTGCGGTCAAGCTCGGCCGCCGCGATGCGCAGCGCGCCGAAGTGCTGTCCGGGCTCAAGGCCGGCGAGCAGGTCGTGGTCGAGCAGAGTTTCCTGATCAAGGCCGACATCGAAAAATCGGGGGCCTCGCATGAACACTGAGCCCCTGCCGCAAGACCAGGCCGGGGTGCTGGAACGCATCATCGGCTTCGCGATCCGCCACCGCTGGCTGATGCTGGCGCTGACCGTGGCGCTGATCGGCGTCGGCGTGTGGAGCTTCACCAAGCTGCCGATCGACGCCACCCCCGACATCACCAACGTGCAGGTGCAGATCAACACCCAGGCGCCGGGCTATTCGCCGCTGGAGGCCGAACAACGGGTCACCTTTCCGATCGAGACCGCATTGGCGGGCCTGCCGAAACTCGACTACACGCGCTCGCTTTCGCGTTATGGGCTGTCGCAGGTCACCGTGGTGTTCAAGGACGGCACCGACCTGTACTTCGCCCGGCAGCAAGTCGCCGAACGCCTGCAGCAGGTGAAGTCGCAGATTCCCGCAGGGCTGGAACCGGAGCTCGGGCCGACCGCGACCGGCCTCGGCGAAATCTTCATGTACACGGTCGATGCCGACCCGAAGGCGCGCAAGCCCGACGGCAGCGTGTACACCGCGACCGACCTGCGCACCTTGCAGGACTGGGTGATCCGCCCGCAGCTGCGCAACACGCCCGGCGTCACCGAGGTCAACACCATCGGCGGCTTCGCCCGGCAGATCCACATCACTCCCGATCCGGCGCGGCTGATGGCGCTGAACCTGAGCCAGCGCGACATCGTCGCCGCGCTGTCGGCCAACAACCAGAACGTCGGCGCCGGCTACATCGAGCGCAACGGCGAGCAGTTCCTGGTTCGCGTGCCGGGGCAGATCGTCGACATCGAACAGATCGGCGACATCGTGCTCGACCGCCGCGACGGCGTGCCGATCCGCATCCGCGACGTCGCCACGGTCGGCGAAGGCCCGGAACTGCGCAACGGCGCGGCCACCCAGAACGGCCACGAAGTCGTGCTCGGCACGGTGTTCATGCTGGTCGGTTCCAACAGCCGCGACGTGTCGCTGGCCTCGGCCGAGAAGCTCAAGGCCGCCAACGCCAGCCTGCCCAAGGGCGTCAGCGCGAGCCCGGTCTACGACCGCACCTCGCTGGTCGACCGCACCATCGCGACCGTGTCGAAGAACCTGGTCGAAGGCGCGCTGCTGGTCGTGGTGGTGCTGTTCCTTTTGCTCGGCAACTTCCGCGCCGCGCTGATCACCGCGCTGGTGATTCCGCTGGCGATGCTGTTCACCATCACCGGCATGGTCCGCGGCGGCGTCTCCGGCAATTTGATGAGCCTGGGCGCGCTCGACTTCGGCCTGATCGTCGACGGCGCGGTCATCATCATCGAGAACTGCCTGCGCCGCTTCGGCGAAGCCCAGCACGCGCTCGGCCGGCATATGACCCGCGCCGAACGCTACGACCTGACCGCGAAAGCCACCGCCGAGGTGATCCGCCCCAGCCTGTTCGGCCTGGGCATCATCGCCGCGGTGTACCTGCCGATCTTCGCGCTCAGCGGCATCGAAGGAAAAATGTTCCACCCGATGGCGATCACCGTGGTGCTGGCGCTGACCGGCGCGATGCTGCTGTCGCTGAGCTTCGTGCCGGCGGCGATCGCGATCTTCCTCGGCGGCAAGGTCGACGAGAAAGAGAACAAGGCGATGGCCTGGATCAAGCGCCGCTACGAGCCGATGCTGGCCTGGGCGCTGCACAGCCGCACGATCGTGGTCGCCGGCACCGCCGCGCTGGTGATCGTCAGCGGCCTGATCGCCACGCGCATGGGCAGCGAGTTCGTCCCCAGCCTCGACGAAGGCGATGTGGCGGTGCAGGCCATGCGCATCCCCGGGACCAGCCTGACCCAGTCGGTGACGATGCAGAAGCACATGGAACAGGCGTTCCTGGCCATGCCCGAGGTCGAGCGGGTGTTCAGCAAGGTCGGCACTTCGGAAGTCGCCAGCGACCCGATGCCGCCGTCGGTCGCCGACACCTACCTGATCCTCAAGCCGCGCAAGCAGTGGCCGAACCCGAAGAAGCCGCGCGACGCGCTGATGGAGGAGATCGAAGCCATCGCCGGCACCCTGCCCGGCAGCAACTTCGAATTCACCCAGCCGATCCAGATGCGCACCAACGAGCTGATCTCCGGCGTGCGCGCCGACGTCGCGGTCAAGGTCTACGGCGACGACCTGCAGCGGCTGCTCAAGGTCGCGCAGCAGATCGAAGCGGTGGCGCGCGCGGTGCCGGGCGCGGCGGACGTGAAGACCGAACAGGTCACCGGCCTGCCGATGCTCAGCATCGAGCCGAACCACCGCGCGCTGGCGGTGTACGGCCTGAACCCGGCGGCGGTGCAGGACACCGTGGCGACCGCGGTCGGCGGCGAAGTCGCCGGGCAGTTCTTCGAAGGCGACCGCCGCTTCGACCTGGTGGTGCGCCTGCCGGAGAAGCTGCGCCAGGATCCGGCCGCGCTGGCCGACCTGCCGATCCCGCTGCCTGCGAGCACCGGCGACCGCGACGAGTCCAGCCGCGATGCGACCTGGAGCGCCGGCGCGCCGCGCACGGTGCCGTTGCGCGAAGTGGCGACGATCAAGTCGGTGCTCGGCCCGAACCAGATCAACCGCGAGAACGGCAAGCGCCGCATCGTGGTGACCGCGAACGTGCGCGATCGCGATCTGGGCGGGTTCGTGACCGACATGCGTTCGCGCATCGACGCGCAGGTCAAGCTGCCGGAAGGCTACTGGATCGGCTACGGCGGCACCTTCGAGCAGTTGATCTCGGCCAGCCAGCGCCTGGCGGTGGTGGTGCCGGTGACCCTGGTGCTGATCTTCGCGCTGTTGTTCATGGCGTTCGGCTCGGCCAAGGACGCCGCGATCGTGTTCAGCGGCGTGCCGCTGGCGCTCACCGGCGGCGTCATCGCGCTGTGGCTGCGCGGGATCCCGCTGTCGATCTCCGCCGGCGTCGGCTTCATCGCGCTGTCGGGCGTGGCGGTGCTCAACGGGCTGGTCATGATCGCCTTCATCCGCAAGCTGCGCGAACAGGGCGACCCGCTCGACAACGCCATCGTCGACGGCGCGCTCGGCCGCCTGCGGCCGGTGCTGATGACCGCGCTGGTGGCCTCGCTGGGCTTCATCCCGATGGCCTTCAACGTCGGCGCCGGCTCGGAAGTGCAAAGGCCGCTGGCGACGGTCGTGATCGGCGGCATCGTCTCCTCGACCCTGTTGACCCTGCTGGTTTTGCCGGTGCTGTACCGCTGGCTGCACCGCAACGAGGACCGCGCCGACGGCGGCGACCACGCCCCCGCGGCGCTGCCGCCGGGCGAGCCCGCGCCGGCGCACTGAGGCGACACGCGCGGGCCGTCGCGCACGGCCCGCGCCCGTGGCGCGCCGCTCACAGGCGGCGCGCTTGAATGGGCCGCTGCCGCCCGGCGGCGGCCCGCACTGACGGAGAATCGACATGGGCAGCGGACACGACCACGGCACCACCGCGATCCGCCACGAACGACCGTTGTGGTGGGCGCTGGGACTGACCGGCGGCTTCCTGATCGCCGAGGTCATCGGCGCCTTCCTCACCAACAGCCTGGCGCTTCTGTCCGACGCGGCGCACATGGGCACCGACACGGTCGCACTGATGATCGCGCTGACCGCGGTCCGGCTCAGCCGCAAACCGCCCGACGCCAAGCGCAGCTTCGGCTACGCGCGGATGGAGGCGCTCGGCGCGATGGCCAACGGCCTGATGCTGTTCGCGGTCGCCGCGTACATCCTTTACGAAGCCGTCGGCCGCTTCAGCCAGCCGCCGCAAATCGCCACCACCGGGATGCTGGTGATCGCCTCGTTGGGCCTGGCGGTGAACCTGATCGCGATGCGGCTGTTGCAGGCCGGCAGCGGCGAAAGCCTGAACATGAAAGGCGCCTACCTCGAAGTGTGGAGCGACATGCTCGGTTCGGTCGCGGTGATCGCCGGCGCGATCGCGATCCGCTTCACCGGCTGGACCTGGATCGATCCGGCGCTGGCGGTGCTGATCGGCCTGTGGGTGCTGCCGCGCACCTGGACCCTGCTGCGCGAGGCCGGCAACGTGTTGATGGAAGGCGTGCCCAAAGGCCTCGATCTCAACGCGGTGCGCGCCCTGCTGAGCTCCAGCGCCGGCGTCGCCGGCGTGCACGACCTGCATGTGTGGTCTCTCGGGTCGAGCACGCCGGCGCTGACCGCGCATCTGGTGGTGACGCCGGGTACGGACGGCGAAGCGCTGCGGCGCGAGCTGACTAAATTGCTCGACGAGCGTTACGGGATCGAACATTGCACCTTGCAGATCGAGACCGAAGCCTGCGGCGGCGAGGTCTGCGACGCGCCGCATTCTTGATTTTGCCGCCTGTAGGAGCGGCGCAAGCCGCGACCGCGAAACCTCGCTTGCGTCGTAGGCGCGATGTCGCGGTCGCGGCTCGCGCCGCTCCTACAGGGAGATCGCGCAACTACGCGGCGGCTCATCCCTTCGGGCAAGGCCCGCCGGCATCGGCCCAGGTCTTGAACGCTTCGACGAAGCGGTCGTGCGGCACCGGCACCGGCGCACGCTTGCCGCCCGGGGCCCAACCCCACAGCACCAGCTTGTCTTCGCTGACGTGCTTGATCAGCGCGGCGAAATCGCGTCCGCCGTTGCTCTCGCGATCCTTGATCGTCGCGCACAGCTGCGGCGCCGGCAGACCGATCCAGGCCATCTTGTGCTGCGGCGGCGGCAACTGCCAATGCGGCGCGCCCGGCGGCGCGTCGGGGCCGTAGCTCGCCGGCAGATTGGCCTCGCCGTGGCAGGTCGAGCACGGCAGGCCGGCCGCGCCCTTGCCTTCGGGCCCGCGCACCACGCCCTGCGCGTGCGGGCGGCCTTCGTCGAACTGCAACGGCTGGTCGCCGGGGATGTGGCAGTTCTGGCAGCGCGGATGCTGGAACACTTTCTGCACGGTGGCGAACGCCGCCACCGCTTGCGCCTCGCCGCCTGCCGGTGCGGGTTTGGAGCCGGCGCCGAACACCGCCAGCAGCGGCGCCAGCGCCAGGGCGATCAGGATCGCGGGAGTTGCGCGCATCATCGTTCTCCTCAGGCCGGCACGCGCAGCGGCAGCTCGCGCAGCCGCTGCCGGTTCAACGCGAACAGCGCATTGGCGACCGCCGCCGCGACCGGCGCGGTGCCCGGTTCGCCGGCGCCGCCCATCTTCTCGGCGCTGGCCACGATATGCACCTCGATCACCGGCGCCTCGTCCAGGCGCAGCACGCGGTAGTCGTGGAAGTTGGATTGCTGCACGCCGCCGTTCTTGAACGTCAGCTCGCTGTACAGCGCCGCGCCGAGGCCGAAGTTGATGCCCGATTCCATCTGCGCGCGCACGCCGTCGGGATTGACCGCCAGCCCGCAATCGATCGCGCAGACGAAACGGTGCACGCGGATGCGCTGGCCGCTGCCGGTTTTCTCCAGCGACACCTCGGCGATCTGGGCGATATAGCTGCCGAACGACTCGTGCACGGCGACGCCGCGCGCGCGGCCCGGCGGAAGCTTCCCGCCCCAGCCGGCCTTCTCCGCGGCCAGGTTCAACGCGCCCAGGTGGCGCGGATGTGCGCCGAGCAGCGAACGCCGGTACTCGACCGGATCCTGCCCGGCCGCATGCGCGGCCTCGTCGATCAGGCTTTCCATGACGAAGGCGTTGTAGCTGTGCCCGACCGAGCGCCACCACAGCACCGGCACGCCGGTCTGCGGCGAATGCAGTTCGATGAAGTGGTCCTTGAGATCCTTGACGTAAGGAGAATCGGCCACGCCCTCGACCGAAGTCGCGTCGACGCCGTTCTTGACCATCATCGGTTCCATCGGCGTCCCGCTGATGATCGACTGGCCGACCAGCACATGCTTCCATGCCACCGGCCGGCCCTTGGCGTCCAGGCCGATGCGCGCGCGTTGCAGGTACATCGGCCGGTAATAGCCGCCGCGCACGTCGTCCTCGCGCGACCACACCGTCTTGACCGGCTTGCCCGCGGCCTTGGCCACGTGCACGGCCTCGGCGACGAAGTCCGAACTCGGCGTGGCGCGCCGGCCGAAGCCGCCGCCGAGGAAGGTGGTGTGGATACGCACCTGTTCTTCCTTGAGGCCGGTGATCTTGGCCGCGGCCTTCTGGTCCATCGTCTGGAACTGGGTGCCGGTCCAGATTTCGCACACATCGGCGCCGATCTTGACCGTGCAGTTCAGCGGTTCCATCGGCGCATGGGCGAGATACGGCACGTGGTACTCGGCTTCGATCACCTTCGCCGCAGCTTTCAGCCCGGCATCCGCATCGCCGGCGCGCGCCGCGACCGCGCCGCCGCCGGCCGCGGCCAGGCGCGCGAATTCGGCGCGCAGCTTGGCGTCGTCCAGGCCCGCCGCGTGCGGACCCGCGTCCCATTCGATCTTCAGCGCATCGCGGCCCTGCTTGGCCGCCCAGTAGTGGTCGGCGACGACCGCGACGCCGCTGGGCACCCGGACCACGTCGCGCACGCCCGGCACCTTGCGCGCGGCGCTGTCGTCGACGGATTTGACCGTGCCGCCGAACACCGGCGCGCGCGCGACCATCGCGGTCAGCAGGCCTTCGAACTGCACGTCCATGCCGAACTTGGCGCGGCCGTCGATCTTCTCCGGCCCGTCCAGGCGCCGGGTCGGCTTGCCGATGATCTTGAAATCCTTGGCGTCCTTCAGCGTCGGCGGCGTCGCCGGCGGCGGCAGCTTGGCGGCATCGGCGACCAGTTCGCCGTAACGCAGGCGGCGCTGGCCCGCGATCACCGCGCCGTTGTCGGTGCGCAGTTGTTCGACCGGCACGCCCAGACGCTTGGACGCCGCCGCCAGCAACAGCGCGCGTGCGGTAGCGCCGGCCATGCGGTAACGCTCGAACTCGCTCCAGGTGCTGGTCGAGCCGCCGGTCATCTGCAGGCCGAAGGCGGTGTGCGCGTACTGCGGCGCGGCCGGCGCGTGTTCGACCTTGATCTTCGACCAGTCGGCGTCGAGGTCTTCGGCGACCAGCATCGCCAGCCCGGTCCAGATGCCCTGGCCCATTTCCGAATGCGACAGCAGCACGGTGACCGTGTCGTCGCCGCCGATGCGCAGGAACGCATTGGGCGCGAAGCCCGTAGACGCCGCCGCGGCCGCGGCGGGCGCGGCTTCGGCGAAACGTTTGGCGCCGGGTACGACGAAGCCGATCACCAGGCCGCCGCCGATCAGCGCGCCGCTCTGGAGGAACCGGCGCCGCGAAGGCGTGTCGAGGGTGTTCACTGCCACCTCCTTGCAAACGCGGTGCGGTCGCGGCGGATGCCGCGGCCGCGGAACGGGGTCAGGCGGTTTCGACGTTGCGCAGCACCGGCAGCGGCAACGGCCGCGCGGCGTCTTGGTCCGCGCTCGCTGTCGGCGCGGTGGCCGCGCCGCCGGCGATCTGCGCGGCGCGGTGGACCGCGGCGCGGATGCGCGGATAGGTGCCGCAGCGGCAGATGTTGCCGGACAGCGCCTGATCGATATCGGTGTCGCTGGGCTGCGGGATTTTGCTCAGCAAAGCGGCCGCGGACATGATCTGGCCGGACTGGCAGTAGCCGCACTGGACCACGTCGATCTCGGCCCAGGCGCGCTGCACCGGATGCGGGCCGTCGCGGCCGAGCCCTTCGATGGTGAGGATCTTGCGGCCTTCCACCGTCGCCGCCGGAGTCACGCAGGCGCGGCGCGGAGAGCCGTCGATGTGCACGGTGCAGGCGCCGCATTGGGCGATGCCGCATCCGAACTTGGTGCCGGTCAGATGCAGCAGGTCGCGCAGCACCCACAACAGCGGCATGTCCGGCGGCGCGTCGACTTCGTGGTCGGCGCCGTTGACGTTGAGCTTCATCGGCATCCCTCGCGGCGGCTGGGGTCGTCGCTGGAGCCTACACCCGGTTTTGCCGGATCCGCCAGCGCCGGCGGGCGCGATTGCGGCAATGCTTGACGGGCGTCGCGGCTGCGCGTCTTGCCGAAAACTGCGCCTGCACACCGGTTGCGCCGCGTGAATTCATCGCGACATGAAACAAGCGTTGCAGAAAAGCGCCGACGCTAGCGTCCGCGCCGGCCGTGTCGACAACGTCGCCGGCTTGCCTAAAACTGCCGCGATGCGCGCCGGCGGCCCGCGCGGCCGCGACCATCGCGTGCCGCACCGCCGCAGTCGTTCTAGACTCGATCCCACCCCGCTCACGGTCGCCGCCCATGGCCGATTCGCCGGAACCCAACTGCTTGCCGCGCGCCGCGCCCGGCGGCGCGCGCGCGGTCGTCGAGGCCAGCGCCGCGGCCGCGGCGCGCGGCGATCCGGCGACCCTGGCGCTGGTGCTGGAGACCGAAGGCTCGACCTATGTGCGCGCCGGCGCGCTGGCGCTGTTCGGCGCGCGCGACGGCCAGGTCGGCTGGCTCAGCGGCGGCTGCATCGAGCCGGAGATCGAACAGCGCGCGGCCGCGGCCGCCGCCGTCCAGGGCATCGACTGGATGGACATCGACACCCGCAACGACGAAGACCTGTTCGCCGGTTCCGCGCCCGGCTGCCGCGGCCGCCTGCGGCTGGCTTTGCTGCCGCTGGCGGCGCTGCGCGGCTGGCCGGCGCTGGTCGACGAATGGCGTCGCGGCCACGGCGACCTGCGCCTGGAGGTGCAGCCCGGCGGCGCGGTCCAGGCGCGGGTCGGCGACGAGCGCCAGCGCTGGACCCTGCCGGCCGCGCCGCTGCCGTGGGCCGGTACCGAACCCTGGCGCCTGGAAATCGCCGCGCCGCCGTCGGTGCTGGTGCTCGGCGCCGGCCCGGAAACCCCGACCCTGCTGCCGCTGCTGCGCACGCTGGGCTGGATGACGACCCTGGTCGAACGCCGCCCGCGCTGGTCCGCGCTGGCCGCGTTGGCCGACCATGCGCTCGCGCGCAGCCCCGCGCAGGCGCTGGCGACCGCGCGCACGCACGAGGCCGCGCTGGTCATGCACCACCATTTCGAACTCGACCGCGAAGCGCTGGAGCACCTCGGCGGCGACGGCGGCGAGGCGATTGGCTTCGTCGGCCTGCTCGGCCCGCAGCGGCGGCGCGAGGATCTGTTCCGGGTGCTGCCGGCCGCCGCGCGCGAATCGCTGGCGCCGCGGCTGCATTCGCCGATCGGGCTGGCGCTCGGCGGCGAAGGGCCGGAGGCGATCGCACTGAGCGTGGTCGCGCAATTGCAGCGCCACCGCTACGGCGGCGCATGAGCCTGCGCTTCGCCGCCGTGCTGCTCGCCGCCGGCGCCAGCCGCCGCCTCGGCCGGCCCAAGCAGTTGCTGCGCCGCGACGGCGAGACCCTGCTGCGCCGTAGCGCGCGGCTGGCGCTGGCCAGCGGCGCGGCGCGGGTGCTGGTCGTGCTCGGCGCGCGCGCCGACGCGCTGCGCGGCGAGCTCGACGGGCTGGCGGTGGAAACCGTACTCAACCCCGACTGGCAGAACGGCATGGCCGCGAGCCTGGCCGCCGCCGCGCGCGCCCTCGCCGGTTTCGACGGCGCGGTGCTGGTGCTGGCCTGCGATCAGCCGGCGCTGGAGCTCGCCCACTTGCAGGCGTTGCGCGACGGCGCCGCCGCCGCGGGCTGCGCGGCGACCGAACACGCCGGCGCGCTCGGCGTGCCGGCGCTGATCGCCCCGGCGCTGTGGCGCGAAGCCACCGGCCTGCGCGGCGACCGCGGCTTCGGCGCGGCCCTGGCGCAGGCGCCGGCCGACACGGTATGGCGGCTGCGCGCGCCGGAACTGGAACTCGACCTGGACACCCCGGGCGATGTCGACGTGGCGATCGCGCGCGGCTGGATCGATCCGGCGGGCTGAGGCGCTTCGCGCAGGTCCGCCTCCCCCTGTAGGAGCGGCGCAAGCCGCGACCGCGACACCACAACCACGACGCAACCGCCGCTTCGCCCGCGTCGATCGCCCGCCACCGTCTCACCCCGGCCCGCATCCCCACACAGCAGCGGCGCGACCCGCAACCGCGATCCCGCACCGACGAGGTAAGCGAGGTGTCGCGGTCGCGGCTCGCGCCGCTCCTACAGGGGCATGACGCAATTGCGCGGACGGTGCGGAACCGAACCGGTTCGAGTCATAGGCCGCGGCCGCTGGGGAGGGTCGGGGACGACCTGGGGATGCGGCCGCGACCTATGACTGGAACCGGCTCGGACGCCGCGCATGCGGCGCGCCCGCCACGACGGCGGGAACGGTTGGAGGGAGTTCGATGAGAGGGCCGAAGACAGAGGCCCGCGCCGCCCGGCCAGACTCCCTGTCAGCCGGGCGGCGCAAACCGCACGCCGGCCCTAGGGAACCAGCGTGCCAAACACGGGCTGCGAGTCGGCGTCGTAAATACGCAGCCACAGCCCTTTGCGAGCCTGTACCGCGTATCTCCGGGCCGAGGGCAGCACGGACTTCAACGCCGCTTCGGCGCTGCGGTACTCCTGTTCGATCTCTGCGATCGCCACGACCAGCGCACGGTCGTCGCCGCCGTCACGCTGCTTCAGTTCGACGCGAAACATGGGTCATCCTTGTGGAAAGTCAGCCGGCCCGGTCTGGGGGATGTCCGCTTAGGCGGATCTGTGACTCGGTGGTGCCGTCGAGCGATACCAAAGATGCTTGTTGCGCGTAATGGAAACTGTCGTCGGAGTGCTCTACAGCGTGTAGGAATTTTCCTAATCCGACGTGTCGAACGTCACAGGTTTCAGACGTAACGGTGGACTTGTGATGCCATTTGTTCATGTGGACCTGCTTCACGGTTAGCAGGCCCCCACAGCGCTAGGGCGCCGGAGCGACGTTTTCCGCACGACCGGACAGCCGTGGCTGCAGCTCGCGCAGGCCGTTGCGCAACGCGTCGGCGAGCGCGCGCACGCGCTCGGTGCGGCGCAGATCCGGATGGCTCAGCAGCCACAGATCCGTGCCCATCGCCTCGACCGGGGCGCCGACCCGGACCAGCGCGCGCTCGGCGTCGCCCAAATAGCACGGCAGCACGGTCAGGCCCATGCCGGCCGCGGCGGCGTCGCGCAGCGCCAGCAGGCTGTTGGCGCTGAACACGGTGCGGCGGTCGTACTGCATGCGCCGCAGCCACTGCGCCATGCCGATGTGGGCGAGGTTGCCGCCGGGCGCGAGCCAGTCGTAGCCGTCCAGGTCCTGCGGCCCGGCGCCGCGCGGCAGTCGCAGCGCGCGCGGACGGTAGACCGCGCTGGCCAGGCGCGCGACCTTGCGCCCGATCAAGCCCTCCGGCGGCTCGCCGCCGGGGCGCAGGGCCAGATCGGCTTCGTGCCGGCTCAGGTCCTGGGTGTGGTTGTCGGCGGTCACCTGCAACACGATCCCGGGATGCTCGCGGCGGAACCGCGCCAGCAGCGGCGGCAGCACGCCGTACAGCAGCGGATCGACCGTGGTCAGGCGGACCTTGCCGGTCGGCCGCGCGTCGAGCCCGCTGAGGCGGCGCTCGGCGGCGGCGATGCGCGCCTCGATCTCGGCCGCGGCGGCGATCGCCTCCTCGCCGTTCGGCGTAGGCGTATACCCGTCGCGCGCGCGCTCGAACAGGCGTACGCCGAGCGCGCGCTCGATCGCGTTGATGCGGCGGAACACGGTCGGATGGCTGACCGCCAGGCGCTTGGCCGCGCCGTTGAGCGAGCCGGCGCGGCCGACCGCGAGCAGGAAGCGATAGTCGTCCCAGGCCAGTGCGGCAGGGTCGGCGGCGGGCGCGGATGTCTTGTTCATCGGTGCAAACTCCGCTTGCGCGCTTGGGGAAATGTATTTCAGCGATGAACATCCTAACGTGACGGCACCGCGTCGTCCGACGCATCCGAACAGGAATCCCCGATGTCCGCCCGTCTGGATTACAACAAGGTCGACCCGCGCGGCACGCAAGCGCTGCTGGGCCTGCGCAACTACATCGAACACAGCGGCCTGGAGCCGTCGCTGATCGATCTGGTCAACGTCCGCGTCTCGCAGATCAACGGCTGCGCGTATTGCATCCGCGCGCATACCGACGAGGCGGTGGCGCGCGGCGAAAACCACACCCGCCTGCATCTGCTGCGGGTGTGGCCGGAAGGGCCTTTCAGCGAGCGCGAACGCGCCGCGCTGGCCTGGGCCGAGGCGATCACGAACGTCGGCGATCCGCTCGACCAGGCGCCGGTCGACGATGCGGTGTATGCGCGGGTGCGCGAGCAATTCGGCGATTCGGATCTGGGCGCGCTGACCTATACGGCGATCGCGATGAACGCGTGGAACCGGTTGGCGATCGCGTTCCGCAAGCCCGATCCGGCGTTGGCGGCGGGTTGAGCCGAGGCGCGCGCGGCCGCGCCGTCAGCGTCGCGACGGATGCGCGCCGCGCTCAGAAGCGATAGCGCACCACCCGCCCGAGGTCGCGCAGCCAGCGCGAGCGTTCGTAGATGCGGAACGCCAGCCGTTGCGTCCACGGCAACGCGGCCATTTCCGGCAGTTGCGAGTAGCGCGCCTCATCGACCAGTTGCAGGCGCGGGTGCCATTGCTCCAGCGCGGCCGCGCCGCGCGCGTCCCAGTCGCCGATGCGCGCGTCGGTGACCCGGATCATGCGCGCATGCCGCAACAGGCGCAGGGCGAGGCGGTTGTAGACATCGCACAGCAACTGCCCGCCTTGCGGGAAATGTTCGATCAGCCGCAGCACCAGTTCGCGCACGCGCTCCTGGTCGAGATAGGGAAACAGACCTTCGGCGATCACCAGCACCGGGCGGTCGCGGTCGAGCTTGCCGATCCAGTCCGGCTCCATCACGTTGGTCGCCAGGGTGCGGTACTTGCCCAGCCGCTGCGGCAGCAGTTCGCGCCGCAGCCGGATCACTTCGGGGAAGTCGATGTCGAGCCAGTCCACGTCGAGCGCCGGATCGACCCGGTAGACGCGCGAATCCAGGCCGCAGGCCAGGTGCAGCACCAGGGTGTCCTGGCGCGATTGCAGCGCCGCGCGCGTCCACTTGTCGATCGCCAGCGAACGCAGCGCCAGGCTGCGGATGTCGAGCTGGCTCAGGCCGAAGCGTTCGAAATCGTAGTCCAGGCGCCGGGCCAGATCGTCGGCCAGCCGGTCGTGCAGCACCGGATGCGCGCTGCGATTGTCCATCGCCTTGGCGTAGAGGGTGATCAGCAGGGTTTCTTGACTGCCTTCCAGGCGCATCGGCGGCTCCAGGGACTCGGTCGGGCGGCTCGGCGCGCGACCACGGCGAGCGCGCAGTGTGCGCGGCGCGGCGTGACGCCGGGGCGTAGGCCGCGCGGCTGCCACTAGACCACCGGCGCTATTAATTCCCCGTCACGCGCGCGCCGGCCGCGACCGGCCATCGCGGTCCCGCACCCGCGGACTGCGCCCGCGCTGCGCGCAGGCCGGCACGCCGCCACCGGCGCAACGATCCGTGCCCGCGGCGCGATTGCGCCGCCCGCAGCGCGCGCGGAGACTGCACGCCATCGCCCGCGCCGTACCGGCGCCGCTCCGCTCCCCGTCCCAAACCGGCAGAACCCACCGATGGACGCACTGCTGCACCTGATCGAGCACTACGGCCTGCTCGTGGTCTTCGTCTGCGTGCTGCTCGACCAGGGCGGCCTGCCGGTGCCGGCGTATCCGCCGATCGTGGTCGCCAGCGCGGTCGCGGTCGACCATCAGCCCAACCTGTGGCTGGCGCTGCCGCCGGTGCTGCTGGCCGCGGCGCTGGCGGCGCTGCTGGCCGACAGCGTGTGGTACTTCGGCGGCCGCCGCATCGGCGCGCGCCTGTTGCGGCTGATGTGCCGGCTGTCGCTGTCGCCGGATTCGTGCGTGCTGACTACGCGCAGCCTCTATGCGCGCTGGGGCGCGCCGTCGCTGGTGGTGGCCAAGTTCGTGCCCGGCTTCGCCGCGGTGGCCACGGTGCTGGCCGGCGAAACCGGCACCCGCCCGCGCCGCTTCGCGTTCTACGACGGGCTCGGCGCGCTGCTGTGGGCCGGCGTGGCGGTGGCGCTGGGCGCGATCTTCCATCGCGCGGTCAACGAAGTGCTGGACCGGCTCGACACGCTCGGCCGCTACGGCCTGATCGTGCTGGCCGCGCTGATCGTCGCCTGGATCGGCTACAAGCTGCTCAAGCGCCAGTGGTTCATGCGCGAGCTGCGCATGGCGCGGATCTCGCCCGGCGAACTCGGCCGGCTGCTGGCGGAAGGTTCGGAGCCGACCATCCTGGACGTGCGCAGCCACCAGCAGCGCGACGCCTCCGGCTGGATTCCCGGCGCGATCTTCGTCGCCACCCTGGCCGACGAATCGCTCAGCGGCATTCCGCCGGAGCGGCGCGAGGAAGTCATCGTCTACTGCGACTGCCCCAACGAAGCCTCGGCCGCGACCCTGGCGCGCGAGCTGCGCCGGCGCGGGTTCAAGCGGGTGCGGCCGCTGGCCGGCGGGTTCGAGGCGTGGCGGGCGCAGGGGCTGCAGGTGGCGGTGAAGCAAGAGGAGTGAGCGGAGAGGAGTGAGGAGTGAGCGAAAGCGCGGCCGCACGAGCGCCAGGCCTTACGCTCACTCCTCACTCCTCTGCGCTCACTTCTCGCTCTCATAGAACTCGATCGGCAACCCGTCCGGATCGGCGCAAAACGTGAACCGGCGGCCGGTGTATTCGTCGACGCGGATCGGTTCGACCGCGACGCCGTGGGCGCGCAGGCGGGCGACGCAGGCGTCGAGGTCGGGCGTGGCGAAGGCCAGATGGCGCAGGCCGCAGGCTTCCGGGTAGGACGGGCGCGGCGGCGGGTCGGGGAACGAGAACAGTTCGATCTGGCCGCCGTCGGGCAGGGCCAGGTCGAGCTTGTGCGAGCGCCGCGCCTCGCGCCAGACCTCGGCCACGGTGCGCAGGCCCAATACCTGGGTGTAGAAGCGCTTGGAACGCGGGTAGTCGGCGCAGATGATCGCGACGTGGTGGATGGACGACAGCTGCATGCGGCGCTCCGGCGAGCGCGGGGGTGTCGCTCGCGATGGGCCGATTGTCGGATACTGCGCGCATCCTGTCGCGCCGCGACCGTCCCCGCCTTGCCGCATCCGCGCTCGGCGCCCTGCCTTTCCGGAGCCCGCTGATGACCGTCTACGTCGACGACGCCGTTTGGCCCTGGCGCGGCGAACGCTGGGCGCATCTGATGGCCGACACGCTCGAGGAACTGCACGAGTTCGCCCAGCGCCTGGGCCGGCCGCGGGAGTCGTTCCAGAACAAGCTCAGCGGCTGCCATTACGACGTCACCGCACGCATGCGCGAACGCGCGCTGGCGCTCGGCGCGGTGGCGATCTCGCGCCATCGCGATCGCGCCCAGGTGCGCGCGATCATCCAGCGCGCGCGGGATCAGGCCGCAGGGCTGGCGCCGTGATCGGAAAGTCGCCGTAAGCGGGTGCGGGCGGGCCTTGAATCCAACCGCACGAGCCGCTCAGCGGCGCGCATCCACCGCCATGCGCACGGCCAGCGCCGACAGCACGCCGCCCATGACCCAGCGCTGCGCCGCGATCCAGCGCGGCCGCCCCGACAGGAACGCGGCGATGGCGCCGGCGCCGGCCACGATCAGCGCGTTGACGCCGAGGCTGATGCAGATCTGCACGCTGCCGAGCAGCAGCGACTGCGCCATCACGCTGTGCTGCGGGTCGATGAACTGCGGCAGCAGGGCCAGATAGAACACCGCCACCTTCGGATTCAGCAGGCTGGTCAGCAGGCCCATGACGAACAGCCGGCGCGGGCTGTCCGGCGCCAGTTCGCGCACCTGGAACGGCGAGCGCCCGCCGGGCTTGACCGCCTGCCACGCCATCCATAGCAGATAGGCCGCGCCGCCGATGCGTAACGCGTCGTAGGCGTAAGGCACGGCGAACAGCAGCGCGGTGATGCCGAACGCCGCGGCCACGAGATAGAAGACGAAGCCCACGCCGACCCCGGCCAACGACACCAGCCCGGCGCGGCGGCCCTGGCAGATCGAACGCGACACCAAGTAAACCATGTTCGGCCCCGGAGTCAGCACCATCACCAAAGCCAGACCGGCGAAAGCCAGCAACGACGAAAGCCCAATCACGCGAACCTCCCGCATCGGCACAGGCGCCCATCATCGCCGATCCGCCGCGCGGCGGGTACGGCCGCAGCGCAGCCGCCGGTCACCGCGGTCCCGGTCGACTCGCCTTCGCGATTCCAGCGCACGGACGGCGATGGCCATCGCCGCAGTGCTCCGTCTCGGCCGGCACCCGCTGGTTGGCTCGGCCGGAATCGCGGTCCGCGCAGGACCGCGCCGCAACGCGGTCCGCGTTCGCAGCCGATAAAACAAGCGCGATGCCCCGGTGAGCATCCGCCGGCTCGCTCGACCGGACTCGCCCGGGGGCCCGCCCAGGTCCGCGCCGCAACGCTGCCCGCATTCGCGGCCGATAAAAAAAGCCGCGACGGCAAAGGCCGTCGCGGCTTCCGCGGCGCCCTCGGGAGGCGCCTATGGCTCAATCGCTCAGAACCGCAGCGAGTAACGCGCGTTGACGCCGTGGTCGTCGGCCTCGTCGGCGAACTGCCCGCTGTAGTTCAACTCCAGCAGACCGTTCGCGCTCAGGCGCGCGGCGATGCCGGCTTCGACCAGGGTGGCGTCGTCGGCCAGCGGCGCGCCGGCCGCGTCGAACGCCGCGCCGCCGCCGTGCCACCACGCGACCTGGGTCACCGGGGTCAGGTCGCCGCTGGCGTGGCGACGGCCGAGGCCGCCGCGCAAGCTCAGCCAGCTCTGCTCCTGCTGCGAACCCTTGAGGTCGAGGTTGAAGCGCACGCCCAGGGTCGACAGGTCGACCTTGCTCTGCTCGGCGCGGCCGCCGAGCGCCGCGGCGCCGCCGGTTTCGCGGAACGCCTCGGTCTTGGCCCGCACCTGCGCGACCTGCAGGTACGGCTCCAGGCCCCAGGTGTCGCCGCCCAAGCGGTAGCCGCCTTCGACGAAGGCCTGCTCGGTGCGGCCGTTGTAGGTCGCGCGGGTGCTGTCGCTGAAACCGTTGAAGCCGATCCGGCGTTCCAGGTTCAGCTCCTGGCGCGCATAGGTGTAGCCGGCGCTGAGCGCGAAACGGCCCCAGTTCTGGCCGCCGTAGACGCCGAGCTGGGTGCCCTTGATGCGGCCCTTGTCGAGACGGTCGCTGTGGTTGTCGATGCGGCCGCTGCCGCCGAGCACGCCGATGCGCCAGCCGCTGGCGAGGCGGTAGTCGTAACCGACCAACGTCGCCGAGCCGTTGTACTCGTTGCGCGCGGCGTTGCCGTCGCCTTCGAGCGTGCCGCCGGACTTCAGCAGCTGCACCCAGGCGCCGCTGGAGGCGCCCTCGCCGTCGGCGGCGAACTCGCCGCGGCCGCTGCGCGCGCGCGCCAGCGCGGCGTCGCGGACGTGGCGGGCGTCGTCGATGGCAATCGAACGCAGGCTGGCGTGGCCTTCGCCGCTGAGCTGGTCGAGCGCGGCCACGGCCTGCGCGGGGAACAGCTGGGTCAGCGGCTGCGGGATGCCCTGGCCGATGGCGAGCTGGTCGGCCGCAGCCGCGGCAGCGATCTGGTTCGGCGTGACCGCGGCCGAGGCCAGCGACGCGCCGCGGGTCACTTCCACGCCGACCTGGTTGGCGCCGTAGCTCAGGCCGAACTTCAGGAACGGCGAGAACGCGGTCTGGTCGAGCTTGGCGAACTGGCCGCTGATGCCGCCGGCGGCGCTGATGAGGTTGAAGTTCTGGCCGAGGAAGTACTGGCCCGGCGCATGCAGGACCATCAGCGTGCCGCCTTCGAGCGTCGCCTTGCCGGTGACGTCGATGCGGTCGGACTGGCCGCCGGCCGCGAGTTCGGCGACGTAGGTCGAACCCGCCGCCTGGGTGTAATCGCCCTGCACGGTCAAGGTGCCGATGGAATTGCCCGGCGACACCGCGCCCTCCACACGCACGTTGCCGACGATGCGGCCGCTGCCGCCAAGACCGGCACCGGCGCGCACCGGCAGCTGCGCGGTGGTCAGCGTGCCGTTGACGACCAGGGTGCCGCCGTCGACCTGCGCGGCGTAGGTGTTGTTGCCGGTCAGTTCCAGCACGCCTTCCTTGACGTGCAGACCGCCGAACGCGTTGTTGCCGCTCAAACGCAGCCAGCCGATGCCGGACTTGCTGAGCACGCCGGTGCCGCCGATGTCGTTGCGCCAGTCGTCCCAGGCCTTGCCTTCCCAGACCTTGGCGCCGCCGGCGAGGCGGTCGACGATCACGTCGGTGTCGACGCGGATCTGGCCCGGGCCGTCGATGGCCTTCTTCAGATTGATCAGGCCCCAGCCGTAAACCTCGTCGACGCCGGCCGCGCCGAGGTCGGTCGCGGTGGTCAGCAGCACGTCGCGCACCTGCGCGCCGGTCATGTACGGGAAGCGTTCGAACAGCAGGCCGAGCGCGCCGGTGACGTGCGGGGTGGCCATCGAGGTGCCGCTGAGCAAGCCGTACTCGTAGGTCGGCGTGCCGGCGGTGACGTTGAAGGACTGCGAACCGTCCGGGTTGCGCACCAAGCCGCCTTGCAGCGAGCCTTCGCCGCCGAGATACGTCGAGGCGATGTCCGAGCCCGGCGCGGCCACGCACCAGTTCGCGGTCTGCGCGCAACGCATCGAGAAATCGCTGAGGACCAGCTCCGGAGTCACGCTGACCACGCTGAGCCAGTACTGCTCCAGGTCCTTGTACGCGCGCGGCAGGCTCGCGTACAGGCCGGCCTGCGGCGCGGTTTCGGGCGTTACGTTCTCGTTGTGGTTGCCGGCCGCCCACACCTGCAGCATGCCCTTGGCGCGCGAGGCGTCGCCGAACACGTTGAAATAGGCGTCGTTCTCCGGATCGAACAGGTAACCGTCCAGGTCTTCCAACGTGGTCGGTTCGTCGCCCAGGCCCCAGCTATGGTTGATCGCGCGCACGCCCTGCGAGTTCATGTCGGCGTACATGCGCGCGATGGTGGCGTCGTCGGCGCTCGGGCGCGCGATGCGGATCACGTTGTAGCCGGTGGCGGTGCGCTGCCACTCCTGCACGCCGTTGAACGACCACTTGGCCACGCTCAGGTCGGCGCCGAAGGCGACGCCGTGGGTGCCGGTGCCGTCGCGGTTGGCGGCGATGGTGCCGCCGACATGGGTGCCGTGGGTGTTGAACTCCCAACCCGGCTGCACGTACGGGCCGGACATGATGATGCGGCGGATGTTCTCCGGCACGTTGGCGTTGAAGCCGGTGTACTGGATCTGGGCCTGATCGCCGCGCGAGAAGAAGCAGGCGTTGTCGCCGGTCAGCACGCTGGTGTTGCTGCAAAAGCTGCCGTCGGCCAACTGCTCGGCCATCACGATGGCGCGGTTGTCCTTGCCGGCGAATTCCGGATGCGCCAGCGCGGTACCGCTGTCGTACACGCCCAGGCGCACGCCCTTGCCGGTCAGGCCGCGGGCGTAGGCGTATTGCGCGTTGATCGCGCTCAGGCCCCAGTCGGCGTCGAATTCTTCGCTATGCCAGCTGTCGGGATTGCCGGTCTGGCCGTTGACGCTTTGCGCCGAGACGGCGCCGGCGGCGGCGAGCAGGCCGCAAGCGACGGCCACGCACAGCAGCGAACGCGAATGGGAGCGGCGCGGGAAAACTTTACTGCGCGTCAATGCGCGATTGGTGCCTTGCATCTTCTTGATGAACCCCTGTCATGTAGAAGACGTCCTTGCGGACGCCATCGGTCAATGGCGGATGCGGGTGCCGCATCGCAGACGAAACGGGCCGCTAGGGCGGCCTCTACATGAAGTAACGCAATGTGAAGAATGCCTCCCTACCCGCAGTTTTGCGGAAACGGGCATGACCAAAGACACATGAAAGATCGGATTCGGCAAAGTCGCGTTGCTGCGCAAGGCGTTGCGCAGCCGCGATGGCTCCCTGTGTAGGAGCGGCGCGAGCCGCGACCGCGAAACAACGCTTGCGTCGCAGGCGCGATGTCGCGGTCGCGGCTCGCGCCGCTCCTACAGGGGGATACGCGGCACCGTCGCGCGGGGCGGGTCAGTCTTCGTCGCGCTCGCCCGACATCAGGCCGCGGCGCCAGGCGAAGGCGACCGCTTCGGTGCGGTCGGCCAGGTGCAGCTTGGCCAGCACGTTGCCCAGGTGCGACTTGACCGTCTTCTCGCCGATGTTGAGCGCGGCGGCGATGCGCGCGTTGCTGCCGCCTTCGGCCAGCTTGCGCAGCACGTCGAGCTCGCGCTCGGTCAGACAGGCGAACGGATCCTCGCGCGGTTCGCGCTTGCGCCGCACCGCCTTGAGGATGCGCTGGGCGACGAAAGGATGGATCACCGCCTCGCCGTCGGCGATGCGGCGCAAGGTCGCCAGCAGTTCGTCGCCGAGCATGCTCTTGAACAGCAGCGACTGCGCGCCGGCCTCGATCGCGGCGAACGCCAGATCGTCCTGGTCGGTGGACGTCAGCACCGCGATCGCGCTGCGCGGGCTGAACTGCTTGATCGCGCGGATCGCCTGCACGCCGTCCACGTCCGGCATCATCAGGTCGATCACGATCAGGTCCGGGGCCAGATCGCGCGCCAGCGCGATCGCCTCGGCGCCGCCGGCGGCCTCGCCGACCACATCGAAATCCTCGGTCAGCATCAGCAGGCTGCGGATGCCCTTGCGCACCACTTCGTGGTCGTCGACCAACAGCACCGAGGTGCTCATGCGGAATCTCCTTGCGCCGCGGGCAAAGTGAAGGACACCGTCACCACCGTGCCGCTGGCCGAGCTGGCGATGCGGAAGCGCCCGCCCGGCAGGGTGCGCGCGCGCATGCGCATGTTGCCCAGGCCCATGCCGGTGGTTTCGTGTTCGTCGACGGCGAAGCCGCAGCCGTCGTCCTGGATGGTCCAGCCGTAGCGGTCGCCGGCGCTGTTGAGCACCACTTCGATCCGGCGCGCGCCGCTGTGGCGCAGGCTGTTGGCCGCGGCCTCGGTGGCGATCAGCAGCAATTGCCCGGCGTGCTGCGGATGCTCGCCGACGCCGCGTTCGGCCACGCCGTCGAGCAGCAACCGCCACTCGATGCCGCTGCCGCCGAGCAAGTGCGAGTAGGTGTCTTCGAGCGCCTTGCGCAGTCCCTGCTCGGCCACGGTCGGCGCGCTGAAGCGCTGGATCACGTCGGCCAGATCGCGCTGCAACTGTCCGGTGAGGCCGAGCGCGGCCTTGATCAGCGCGCCCTGGCGCGGGTCGCGCCCGCTTTCGCCGTCGCGGCCGTTGAGGTGGTCGAGCACGCTCAATTGCAGGCCCAGGGCGAAGCTGCGCTGCTTGGCGGTGTCGTGCAGGTCGCGCGCGAGCCGGTTGCGCTCTTCCGACACCGCCAACTGCTGGCGTACCTGCATCACTTCGCCGAGCGCGTCGGCCATGCGGTCGAAACGCTGCGCCAGGCGCCCGAATTCGTCGCGGCCGCGGTCGTGGATGCGGTTCACCAGATCGCCTTCGGCCCAGGCGTCGGCGATGTGTTCGGCGTGGCGGATGCGCCGGGTCAGCAGGGTCGCCACCGCCACCGAGGCCATCGCGCTGATGACGATCAGATAGATCGCCAATCCGACCACATCGCCGAGGGTCATGCGCATGAAGGTCGCGACCGAGCCGCCCGGATGCTGGCCGACGCCGAGGCTGGCACCGGGCGCGGCGGCCAGCGGCACCGCGGCCACGCTGATCCAGTCGCGCTCGCGCTCGAGCCGGCGAGTCGCGGCCACGCCTTGCGCGCTGGCGGTCTGCCCGGCCTGCTCCAGCGCGCGCGCCAGTCCCGCGCCGGGCCGCGGCGGATACATGCAGGCGCGGCCTTCGCTGTCGCGGTAGCGGATCGCGATGCGGCCGTCTCCGGGACCGCCGGCGAAGCTGTAGGAATACATCCACTGCGGCGTATCCATGCCGATCACCCGCACCAGCACGCCTTGCAGCAGCGCCTGGCATTGCGCCGGCGGCATCCGCGCCAGATCCGGCAACGGCCCGAGCCGCTGCAATTCGCGCTGCAGCGAAGCCTCCAGCACCTGCGGCGCCAAGTCCGTGCGCAGGTCCTGGCGCAGCAGATACACCGCCAGCAAAGACAGCAGCCCGGTGCTGATCCAGCACGCGATCAGCATCGACAGCAGGCATTTCCAGAACAGCCGGCTCCACCAGCGCCGGGTCGGCGCGCGTGCGGCCGGAGTCGGGCGGGCGGCGGTTTCGTTCATGCCGCCAGTATTCCAGTTTCTGGATTTATTTGATCCGCCAAACGGCCGGGATCCGCCCCGCCGGCGGCCCGATGCCGGCCGCCGGCGCGGCGCCGAGCATGCGCGCTGCTCCCCACCGGACCCGCCCGCGCATGCACGCCCTTCACCGCGCCGCCGCGCGCATCGAACACCTCGACGCGCTGCGCGGCCTGGCCCTGCTCGGCATCGTGCTGGTCAACATCGGCGTGTTCGCCTCGCCGTGGTGGGGCCTGGGCCCCGATCCGGCGCAGGCCGATGCGCTCGGCCGCGCGCTCGACGCGCTGATCGCGGCCGTGTTCGAAATGAAGTTCTACCTGTTGTTCTCGTTTCTGTTCGGCTACAGCTTCAGCCTGCAACAAACCGCCGCCGAACGCGCCGGGCAGGCGTTCGCGCCGCGCATGGGCCGGCGCCTGCTGGGGCTGTGGATCGTCGGCGGCCTGCACGCGACGCTGCTGTTCCACGGCGACATCCTCACCACTTACGCGGCGATGGGCGCGTTGCTGCTGGCGCTGAGCCGCGCATCCGAACGCGCGCAATTGCGCATCGCGCATGCGCTGATCGCGGCGACCGCGCTGGGCTGGGCCGCGCTCGGCGCGCTGGCGTGGATGGACCCGGCGCCGGCCGATCCCGCTGGCGCCGCGACGCAGGCGCAGGCGATCTGGCGCGGCTTCACCGGCGCGCCCGCGCAGGTGCTGGCGGTGCGCTGGAGCGAACTCGCAAATGCCTGGCCGATCTTGCTGTTGCTGCAAGCGCCGTGCGCGTTGGCGATGTTTCTCTACGGCCTCGTCGCGGGCCGGCGCAAGATCGCCGCGCGTCTGGAACACTATCGCCCGCTGCTGCGGCGCCTGCGCATCGCCGGCCTCGGCTTCGGCGCGCCCGCCGCGCTGGCGCTCGGCGCGACTGCGCTGTGGCCGGTGTCCGACGCGATCGACCTGTGGGTGCTGGCGCTGAGCGTGCTGACCGCGCCGCTGCTGAGCCTGGCCTATGCCGCGCTGGCGCTGCCGTGGTTCGAACGCGGCGGCGCGCGCATCGCGCTGTGGCTGGCGCCGGCCGGACGCATGGCCTTGTCCAATTACCTGCTGCAATCGGCGGTGCTGGCGTGGTTGTTCACCGGCTACGGCCTGGGCTGGATGGGGCAGCGGGCGCCGGCCATGGTGGCGGCGATCGCGCTGGCCTTGTTCGTCGCGCAAACCTGGCTCAGCCGCGCGTGGCTTCGCCGCTTCGCCTACGGTCCGCTGGAATGGCTGCTGCGCGCGGTGACCATCGGCGCATGGCCGCGCTTGCAGCCGCCGGCTTACGACGCATCGCGCTGAATCGTTCGTCGCGCGCATGAATGCGGCGCGCGCGAATCTGACGCCTGTCATCTGTGTCGCGAACCGTGACCCGCGTTGCGTCCCGCGTCGTAGCCAGCGCGACAGACGCGGGCCACACTCAACGGCCGTTTCGCTGCAGCCGGGAGTTCGCGCAACGCGCTCGCCATGACCGTCGCATCGACCGTTTCCGTTCCGCCTGTGCCGCGCGTCGCGCCGGCCGTGCCGCGCTGACGCCGACGTGCACGGCCTGTTCCGCGAACAAGCGCTCGACGCGCGCCGGCAACGCTGGCTCGGCCGCATCGGCTTGCCGGTATCGCGCATGGGCACGGCGATGGCGGCATTGGCGGTGCTTGCGCTGTCGGCGTTGGCGGCGTTGCTGTGCTTCGGCCAGTACACCCGCAGCGAGCCGGCCTACGGCCAGTTGCAGCCGCGCGGCGGCCTGATGGCGCTGTCGGCGCCGGCCGCGGGCACGCTGCTGCGCAGCCATGTCGGCGAAGGCGAGCGGGTGCGGCGCGGGCAGATCCTGGCGGAAATCTCGGCCGAACTCGACAGCCCCGCGTTGCGCGGCGGCGTCGGCGCTGCGGTCAATGCCGAGCTCGCCGCGCAGCGCGCGCGCCTGCTCGCGGATCGCGACGCGCTTGCGCAAAGCGCCGCGCGCGCGGCCGCGCAGTGGCGCGCGCGCATCGCCGCCGCGCAGCGGCGGATCGATCTGGCCGAGGCCCAACTGGCCCTGCGCGAGCAGCGCGCCGCGCAAGCGCGTGCGCTGTCGGCGCAGGTGCAGCCGCTGCGCGGCGGCAAGCTGCTCAGCGACGTGCAATGGCAGCAATACGAAGCCGCGCGCATCGAGGCGCAAGCGCGGGTGCAGGACGCGCGCCGCGAACGCCTCGACGCCGGCCGCGAACTGGCCGAAGCGCGCGCCGCCCTGGCCGAGCAACCGCAACGCGACGAGCAGCAGCGCCACCGGATCGAACGCGAACTGGCCGACATCGCCCAGGACGACGCGCGCAACGAAGGCCGCCGCCGCATCGCCGTGCGCGCGCCCGCCGACGGCCACGCGCTCGCGCTGGCGGCGACGCCGGGCCAGAGCGTCGCCGCCGGCCAGCGCCTGTTGTCGCTGGCGCCGCAAGGCGCGCCGATGCAGGCCGAACTGTGGGTATCCGACCGCGTCCTCGGCAGCATCGTCCCGGGCACGCCGGTGGCGATGCGTTATGCCGGGTTTCCGTATCAGCATTACGGCGTGCAGCGCGGCACGGTGATCGCGATCGCGCGCGGCGCGCTGTCGGCCGAGGAAATCCGCGCCCGCACCGGCCTGCCGGCGACGGCGCCGGCGTGGCGGGTGCTGGTCGCGCTGGAGCGCCAGCGCATCGGTGCGCGCGGCCTGAGCGCGCAGATGCGGGTCGACGCCGAATTGCAGCTCGAACGCCGGCGCCTGTACGAATACCTGCTGGCGCCGCTGCGCCCCGAGGGCGGCGACGCGCCGATGCGCACCGCCGGAGCGACGCCATGAGCCGGCGCCGTCCGCTGCCGGCGCTGCAACAGGCCGAACTGGCCGAATGCGGCCTGGCCTGCCTGGCGATGATCGCGATCCATCATGGCCACGATACCGATCTGCCGAGCCTGCGCCGGCGCTTCCCGGTGTCGCCGCGCGGCGCGACTTTGGCGCGGCTGTTGCAGACCGCCGGCGCGCTCGGCCTCGACGGGCGTCCGCTGCGCGCGGAAATCGACGCGTTGGAGCACTTGCGGCTGCCGTGCGTGCTGCACTGGGACCTCAACCATTTCGTCGTGCTCAAGCGCATCCATCGCGGCCGCGCCGAGATCCACGACCCCGCGCGCGGCGCGGTCACGATGACCCTGGCCGAATTCGGCCGCCACTTCACCGGCATCGCGGTCGAGTTGAGCCCGCGCGCCGATTTCGCGCCGATGCGCGAACGCCAGCGCCTGAGCATCGGCGCGCTGGCCGGCCGCATCGACGGCCTGCGCCGCGCCGGCGCGCAGGTGCTGCTGCTGGCGCTGGCGCTGGAGACCTTCACCCTGCTGCTGCCGCTGGCGATGCAGTGGGTGCTCGACCGGGTGCTGGTGTCGGCCGACGTCGAGCTGCTGCATCTGCTCGGCCTGGGTTTCCTGGCGGTGGTGGCGATGCAGGCCGCGCTCGCGGCGATGCGCGGCTGGCTGATCGCCGACCTCGGCGCGGCGCTGAATTCGCAGTGGTTGGCCAACCTGTTCGGCCATCTGATGCGGCTGCCGCTGGAGTTCTTCGAAAAACGCCATGTCGGCGGGGTGATGTCGCGCTTCGTGTCGGTCCAGTCGATCCAGCAGACGCTCAGCGCCAGCTTCGTCGAAAGCCTGCTCGACGGCCTGACCGCGGCGCTGGTGTTGGGTCTGCTGCTGTTCTACAGCCCGCCGCTGACCGCGCTGGTGCTGGCCGGCTTCTGCGTCTACGCCGGCCTGCGCTGGGCCGCGCTGCGGCGGCTGCGCCGGCTCAAGGAAGAACAGCTGATCCAGGCCGCGCAACAGCAGAGCCTGTTGATCGAATCGATCCAGGGCGCGCAGACGATCAAGCTCGGCAACCGCCTCGACGAGCGCCGCGCGCGCATCGCCAACGCCGCGGTCGAGGTCGCCCACCGCGACGCCGCGATCGGCCGCACCAACGCGGTGTTCTCGGCGCTGTCGAAACTGGTCGCCGGCAGCCAGCGCGTGCTGCTGATCTGGATCTGCGCGTGGCTGGCGCTGCAAGGCCGCTTCACCGCCGGCATGCTGGTGGTCTTCGTCGCCTACGCCGATCTGTTTGCGACCCGCACCGCCAGCCTGATCGACAAGCTGGTCGACCTGCGCCTGCTCGGCCTGCACGCCCAGCGCATCGGCGACATCGCCCTGCATGCGCCGGAGCCGGATCTGCACGGCGACTACGCCGGGCCGGTCCCGGCCGCGCGGATCGAAGTGCAAGGCGTCAGCTTCCGCTACGGCGAAGACGAGCCGTGGATCCTGCGCGATTGCAGTTTCAGCGTCGAAGCAGGCGAATCGGTCGCCATCGTCGGGCCCTCGGGGTGCGGCAAGACCACCTTTGCGAAACTGCTGCTCGGGCTGCTGCGTCCGAGCGAAGGCCGGATCCTGATCGGCGGCGTCGATATCCACCGCTACGGCCTGAGCGCGTATCGCGAACTGTTCGGCGCGGTGATGCAGGAAGACGCGCTGTTCGCCGGGTCGGTGGCCGAGAACATCGCCTTCTTCGACCCGCAGGCCGATTTCGAGCGGATCCAGGCCGCGGCGCGCGCCGCGCGCATCCATGACGACATCGCGGCGATGGCGATGGGCTACGAAACCCTGGTCGGCGACCTCGGCCAGTCGCTGTCGGGCGGGCAGAAGCAGCGCGTGCTGCTGGCGCGCGCGCTGTACCGGCAGCCGCGGATATTGCTGCTCGACGAGGCCACCAGCCACCTCGACGTGGCCCGCGAGCACGAGATCAACCGCGAGGTCGCGCAGCTGCGCATCACCCGCATCGTCATCGCTCATCGCCCCGACACCATCCGCAGCGCGCAGCGCGTGGTCGCGCTGCGCGCCGGCGGCGCGGAGCAATACCAGAACACCCCGCATGCGTCCGCGGGTCCGAATCTCGGCGACGCGTCCGTGTTGCCATCGCTCGTGCCGACGCCGGAACGGCCTTCTCTTTCCGGCAACCCGCGTTTCTAAGGAGACTTTCATGAGCAACGTGAACCAGCCTCAGAACGACATCGCCCGTCCGCTCGCCCGCATCGCCGCGCGCGAGCTCACCGTCGAGGAGATCGCCGCGATCTCCGGCGGCAAGGGCGATACCACCCACGCCACCGGCCCGAACGGCGACGATCCGGGCGATCCGGACCTCGCCTAAGGCCGCACCGCCGGTAAGCGCTGTCGGCCGAACCGCGCGCGAGCGACGCACGCGTAAGCCGTAAGCGTTCCGGCCTCAGGCACGCCTTCGCAAGAGGGCGTGCCTGACTTTCCAGGCGCGATGCAGCACCCCTTCCCTTTTCCCTGTTCCCCTCATTCCCCTCTATCGCAATGCCACGTCCCCTGATCCTGTCCTCGCTGCAACACGACATCCACGCCGCCGCCGTGCGCTGGTCGCTGCGCGCCGACGGCATCGACGCGCTGTGGTGCGGCTCGCTCGCCGATCCGGCGCTGGCGCCGATGTCGCTGCATTGCGACAGCGACGGCGGCCTGCGCATGGGCGGCGCGCTCGACGCCGCCGGCATCGGCGCGGTCTGGTACCGGCGGCCGCGCGATCCGGACAGCTTCCCGCGCGCCCATCCCGGCGACGCGCCGTTCCTGCGCGGCGAATGGGGCCGGTTCCTGCGCAACGTGCACGCGCTGGCCGACGAAGGCGGCGCGCGGCTGTGGGTCAATCGCCCGTCGGCAGCGACGACCGCCGAGAACAAACTGGTGCAACTGCGCGCCGCGCACCGCTGCGGGCTGCGTTTTCCGCCGACCCTGGTCTCGCACGACCCGGCCGAAATCCGCGGCTTCGTGCGCCGCCACGGCCGCGTGGTCTACAAACCGTTCCTCACCCATACCTGGCAGGACGCCGAAAGCGGGCGCATGTTCAGCACCTACGCGCGCATTGTCGAAGCGCAAATGCTCGAAGACGACGCCAGCCTGCTGCAATGCCCCGGCATCTATCAGGCCTACGTCGACAAACGCTGCGACCTGCGCGTGACCGTCGTCGGCGAGCGCTTCTTTCCGGCGCGGCTGCGTTCGCAGCACAGCGACGGTTTCGTCGACTGGCGCGTGCGCCAGGCGGTGCAAGGCTTGCAGGCCGAACCGGGCGAGCTGTCCGCCGGCGATGCCGACAAGCTGCGCGCGTTGATGCGCGAGTTGGGGCTGGCGTTCGGCTGCATCGATCTGGCGGTCGACGGCGACGGCCAGGCGCACTTCCTGGAAGTGAACCAGGCCGGGCAGTTCCTGTTCGTCGAGCATCTGCTGCCGCAGCTGCCGTTGTTGCGCGCGATGAGCGCGATGCTGGCGCAAGGGCGCACGGATTATTCGCTCGATGCCGCCGCGCCGCTGTCGTATGCGGACTACCTCGCCAGCGAGGAGCACGCGCAGTGGTGGGCGCAGGCCAGCGAAGGGCTCAAGGACCGCAGTCCTGCGGCGGCGGGGATCACGTTGGAGTGAGGCGCCGACCGCCCCCTCAGAACGCCCGGCTGACCGTAACGCTGCCGAACACCGGCGTCTGCTTCTGCCCCTCGAACTCGCGCGTGCTGTGGTAGCGCGCGAACGCGAACTTCCAGCGCCCGCGCATCAGCGCCACGCCGTAGCCGACCTCGCCGACGAACGGGCGCTTGTCGACGCTGTGGCTGTTGCGGAAGGTATTGCCGTCCAGGGTGATGTCGCGCAGCACCCAGCGCACGTCCGAGGTCAGGAACAGATGCGCGGCGAACGGCCGGTCGCCGGTGTTGTAGTGGGTGGTCGGCGCGGTGTTCTCGCCGGCCGGGCGCAGCGGGGTGCTGCCGAAATCGTCGGGCAGGCGCAGGCCGAAGCGCACTTCCATGCCGGCGTTGGCGTACGTGGCGAGGTTGCCGAAGCTGCCGCCGTAGTGGCCGACCGCGTCCCAGCCCCAGCGGCGTTCGTGCGCGTCGGCGGGCGCGAAGCGGCGCATGCGCTCGTGCACGATGCGGAACACCGGTTCGTCGTGCAGCTGGTTGTCCCAGCCTTCGAAGGTCTTGTCGCCGAGCGCGCGATGCACCGCGTTCTGCACCTGCTTGCCGAGCGCCGAGGGGCCGACGATGCCGAACTGCAACTGGGTGGTGCGCAGGTAATTGCCGGTGCGCGCGTTGTAGCCCAGGCCGGCGAGCAACGCGCCGGCGTAGGGTCGGTCGTCGCGGATCAGGTCGCGGCGGCTATAGTCGGTGGGGGTGAAGATGCCCTGCGAGAACGTCGCGATCATGTTGCGCTGCTCGTAGCCCTGCGGCGGCTGCAGCGCGTCGAGATGGCGGTTGATCCAGCGCGCCAGGCGCGGAATGCACGGGTCGTCGGTGTAGTCGGCGAGGTTCGGCGACACCAGGGTCAGCTGTATACCGTTGCTGTAGCCCTGGTCCTGGCCGCCGAATAAGTCGTTGTCCAGGCGCAGGTTGACCGTCGGCGGCAGCCGGGTGTGGCCGTTGGTGCAGGCCTCGCGGCCCTCCGCGGCGGCGGCGGCGCCCGCGTGCAGGGCGGCGCCGGCGAACAGGAGGGACAGCAGCAAGTCGTTGGCGCGCATGGGCATCGGCAGGCGTGCGGCGCCGCGAACCGTGCGGCGGCCGGTGAGTGCGGCAGGAAGCGCCGCGAACCGTGGCGGCGACGGCGCATCGGGTGGCGCGGCCGCGCGGCTGGACAGGGCGCACAAAATCTCACGGATACCGCGCGAAAGGGCTTGCAGGGCCGCGACGGTTCGTCCCGCAGATGGTGCTTGAGATGGTCGGCGGCGTCTTTGCCGCTTGAGCCTGCTGGCGGTAGGCGCGCAGCGATCTGGGAACAGCGCGTCGGGTCCGAACGCCGTCCCACGACAGCAAGGCCGGACCCGCGGCTCTTATGCGAGACCCTCGGGCCCGAAGCTCCGCGTTCGGACCGCCGCGCTCACTGCGCTTCGGGCAACGCGTAGTCGAAACGATAGAAGTGCGCCCCGCCGGCGCGGATGTCGATCGTCATCCGCCCGCTCAGGCCTTGCAGTTCGCCGGTGCCCGAATCCGGCACCACCACGACCGCCAGTTCGGCCTGGCCGCGGTTCATCAGCCCGCTGTGCAGCAACAGGAAACTGCCGCGCCGGCCGTCGAGCGCGCCGTCGACTTTCTCCAGCGCGACGTAACCGGCCGAGCCTTCGACCGCGGTCATCGCCGCCAGCATCTCGCCGCGGCTGCTCGCGTCGAGCGCGCCCTCGAAGCGCTTGTCCAGCGCCATGCGCCCGAACATTCCTTCGGCGGCGGCGTGCACCGGCTGCGGGCTCAGCTCGACCCGGAACGGACCTTCGACTTGCGGCATGGCGGCGGCTCCGCGCGCGGCCGCGCCCCGGCGGCGCGGCCCAAGTCGCGCATGCTAATCCGATTCGCGCCGCCGCGTTGCGCCACGCTTGCGCACGCCGTGGCCGCAGTGCGGCAACTTGCCGCAGCCGGCCGCGGCGATGCTGACCTAGCATCTGCGGCGGCTGCGGCCGTCCGCGCCTTTCGTGTTCCGATGCGCCGGCGGCGCGCTCCCCTCTCCCACCCTCGCGCGCCGCCGACGCCGCGCGCCTACGCCGTCGTCCGTCGCTCATGCCGATCCTGCGTTCGCACCGCCGCTCCCGTCTCGCCGCCTGCGGCCTCGCCGCCGCGCTGTGCGCCGCATGGCCGGCGTATGCCGCCGAAGCGCCCGGCAATGCCGACGGCGACCGCGCCGTGGATCTCGACGCGGTGCGGGTGCAGGCCGAACGCCGCGACGCGCGCGCCGCCTCGGTCGCCAGCGCCAGCCGGCTCGGGCTCGACCCGGCCGAGATTCCGGCCACGCTCGACCTGCTCGACGCCGACGACATCCAGGCGCGCGGCCTGCGCGACAGCGTCGAGATCCTGCGCGCGATGCCTGGGGTGATGGCCGGCAACCTGCCCGGCCAGCCCGGCGTGGCCTCGATGCGCGGCTTCGCGTCCGGCGCGGTGTCGTATCTGTTCGACGGCGTGCGCCTGACCAGTTCGGGTTTCTCCTCGCGCAACTGGGACAGCTTCCAGTTCGAACGGGTCGAGGTGCTCAAGGGCCCGGCCTCGGTGCTGTACGGCGAAGGCGTGCTGGCCGGGGCGATCAACTTCGTGCCGAAGAACGCGCAACTGGACGCGCGCAGCGGCGAGCTGCTGCTCGGCTACGGCAGTCGCGGCAGCGCCCGGCTCGGCCTGGACGGCAACGCGCCGCTGAGCGAAACCGTGGCCGTGCGCGGCGTGCTCAGCGCCAACCGCAGCGACGGTCACGTCGACGATACCGCGTCGCAGGCGCAGGCCTTCAGCGGTTCTTTGCTGTGGCAGCCCGACGCGCGGCTGGGCCTGCGCGCGGCGCTGGACTACCACCGCGACGATTTCGACACCGCGTATTTCGGCGCGCCGCTGGTGCCGCGCGCAGTCGCGGCCGATCCCAGCGCGCTGGTCGGCAACGCGCTCGATCTGGTGGTCGACAAGGCCGCGCGCGAGCGCAACTACAACGTCCGCGACGGCCGCATGGATTCGCGCTCGTGGTGGCTGCGCACGCGTCTGGACTATCGCTTGAACGACGCCTGGAACCTCAGCAACGAGGCCAGCGTCTACGACGCGCGGCGGCGCTGGGACAACAGCGAAGACTTCACCTACAACGCCGCCAGCGGCCGCCTGGACCGCAGCGCCTCGCGCATCCACCACGACCAGCGGGTGTGGAACCAGCGCCTGAGCCTGCGCCACGAAGGCCGCCTGCGCGGGCGCCGGCATCTGTTCGCCGCCGGTTTCGAATACAGCGACACCGACTTCTTCAACCTGCGCCGGTTCGGCCGCGCCGGCCCGGTCGACCTGCTGGCGCAAGAGCGCGGCACCCTGCCGCCCGACAATCCGCTCGATTACACCGACGGCCGCAACGATTTCAGCACCCGCGCCAAGGTCGCCGCGGTGTTCGCCGAGGACGCGCTCAACCTCACCGAACGCTGGCTGCTGGTCGCCGGCCTGCGCCACGAGCGGATCGAACTGCGCCGGCGCAACCTGGACCTCGACAGCGGCCTGCGCAGCGGCTTCGGCCGCGAGTTCTCGCCGACCTCCTGGCGCCTGGGCAGCGTGTTCGAACCGCGCCCGCAGACCCAGCTCTATGCGCAGTACAGCAGCGCGGTGCTGCCGGTCAGTTCGTTCCTGACCATCAACCAGCGCAACAACGCCTTCGACCTCAGCCACGGCGAATCGCTGGAGATCGGCCTGCGCAGCGAGCTGTTCGACCGGCGCCTGCGGCTCAACGCCGCCGCCTACCGGCTGCGCCAGGACGACATCCTGACCCGCGACCCCGTGCAGCCGCAGATCAGCGTGCAGAACGGGCGTCAGTCGTCGCAGGGCGTGGAGCTGTCGCTGAGCGCGCAGGCGACCGCGCGCTTGCGCATCGATGCCAGCGCGGCTTGGCTGTCGGCGCGCTTCGACCGCCTGCGCGAAGCCGGCGGCGCCGACCGCAGCGGCAACCGGCCGTCGAACGTGCCCGAGCGCACCGCCAGCGTCGATGCCTGGTACCGCCTCGATGGCTTGCCGCTGAGTTTCCATTTGGGCGTGCGCCACGTCGGCGATTTCTACACCGACAACGCCAACCGGTTCCGGGTCCGCGCGCATGCCGTCGCCGACGCCGCGGTCGACTGGAACGGCGCCAGCGGCCGCTACACCTTGCGCGTGCGCAACCTCGCCGATGCGTTCTACGCCGACTGGTCCGGCTACAGCGCGCGCCAGGTCTATCTGGGCGCGCCGCGCAGCGTCGAGCTGACCTACACCCGCGCACTGCGATGAACGACGCGGCGCGCCAGCGCGGGTTCTACCGCAGCGTGTGGCGCTGGCATTTCTACGCCGGCCTGCTGGTGATGCCGTTCTTGCTGGTGCTGGCGCTGACCGGCGCGGTGTACCTGTTCCACGACGAGATCGAGGACGCGCTGCACGCGCCGCTGCGCTTCGCGCCGCAGCGCCGCGCCGACCTGCCGCTGTCGCGCTTGCTCGATGCGGCGCGCGCGGCGTATCCGGGCGAGGTCACCCGCATCGACCTGCCGGCCGACCCGCGCCGCACCGCGCAGGTGTTCGTGACCCCGGCCCGCGGCGAACCGCTGCGCGTGTTCGTCGACCCCGGCAGCGCGCGCGTGCACGGCGCCTTCGTCTACACGCGCACCCTGGTCGGTTTCGCCGACACCATGCACGGCTCGCTGTTGCTGGGCCGCTTCGGCGACGCGCTGGTGGAAACCGCGGCGTGCTGGGCGCTGCTGCTGGTCGCCACCGGCGCCTACCTGTGGTGGCCGCGCGGGCGCGGCTGGCGCGCGGCGCTGTGGCCGGACTGGCGCGCGCGCGGCCGCGGCTTCTGGCGCAGCCTGCATGCCAGCGTCGGCGCTTGGACGGCCGCGCTGATCGTGTTCCTGGTTCTGACCGGCCTGCCCTGGGCCGGGGTCTGGGGCGAACTGCTGCGCGCGGGTTTGCAGCCATTGGGCCTGGGCTATCCGGCCGAACACCGCCACCACGTCGCCGCCGCGCCGCGGGTCGGACAAGCGGTCGGCGATGCGCCGTGGACGCTGCGCGACGCGCCGCTGCCGGCCTCGCACGCTCACCACGGCGCCGGGCACGACGCGGGCCACGGCACGGCCGCCGACATCGGCATCGACGCGGCGGTGCGCACGCTGGCCGCGCACGGCCTGCGCGCCGACTATCGGCTGTCGCTGCCGCAAGGCGCCGACGGCGTCTACACCGCGGTGGTCTATCCCGACCGGCCGCAAGGCCAGCGCACCGTGCACGTGGACCGCTACAGCGGCGCGGTGGCCGGCGACACCGGCTTCGCCGACTACGGCCTCGGCGCCAAGGCGGTGGAACTGGGCGTGCAGCTGCACATGGGCCGCTACTTCGGCCGCGCCAACCAGCTCGTCATGCTGTTGCCGTGCCTGGGCATCGTCGCGCTGAGCGTCAGCGGCGCGTGGATGTGGTGGAAGCGCCGCCCGCGCGGGCGCCTGGGCGCGCCGCCGGCGCCCGCGCCGGCGCGGCTGCGCACGGTCGCGGCGATCGCGTTGGCTTGCGCGATCGCGTTTCCGCTGCTCGGCGCGTCGTTGCTGCTGGTCGCGGCGCTGGACCGCTGGGTGATCGCGCGGGTGCCGCGCTGGACCGCGTTCCTGCATTGAACCGCAGCGGCGGCGCCTGCGTGCGCCGCCGCCGCGAACTCAGCGCGACCCGGCCGGCGCGTCGTCGCACCAGATCGTTACCGCAGGCGCGGCCGCGCCGGAACGCGCAAGCGCAACCGCCGGCGCGCGGCGCGGCTTGGCCTTGCCGCCGGCGACGCGCCTGGACTTCGACAACGGCCGCGCCTTGCCGCGTTGGACCAGCTTGCGCGCCGGCGCGGCCTGCCTGGCCGGACGCAGCTTGCATTCGCCGAAGCCGGCGCCGTCTTGCGCGCCCAGGCCCGCGCCCGCCCGCGCCGCGGACGACGAGGGCGCACCGGCGCGCGGCGGCGATGCGGATCCGCCCGCATTGCCAGCGGCGGCCAGCGTCGCAGCGGTCGTCGCGGCCGCACCCGCAGCCGCGGTTCGCGCCGCCGCACCCACCGGCGTCTGCTTCGACGCGTTCGGCGATGCATTCGTCGATGTATCGGCCGATGCGCTCTTCGCCGCATTTGCCGACAGCGTCGTCGACGCCTCCGCCTCCTCCGCCGTGACCCGCCCGCTCGCCGCCGCCAGCGGCGCCGGCCGCGCCCGCGCCGCCGCCGACGCGCCCCAGCCCAGGCGCAGGCCCGCGTTGAGCGCATGCACGCGATCCTCGCGGCCGAGCTCGCCGCGATATTCGACGAACGCGCTGCTGGCCGGACCGATCCGGTACTGCACCCCCAGCCCGACGTTCCAACGATTGCGTTCGGCAGAAAACCCGACCACGTCGAAGCCCGGCGTGGCGGCGCCGGCGAAGCCGTTGCGCGCGTGCGGCCGCGAGCCGCTGAGATCGTGCAGATAGCGGACGTCCGCGCTCGGGCTCCACTTGCGCTCGCCCGGGCCGAACGCCAGGGTCAAGCGCAGACCGACCCCGACAGTGGCGAGGTCGTAACCGCCCGTGCGCACCCACAGGTCGGCGTCGCCGCCGCCGCGTTCGCGGAACCGCGCCGACTCGGTCCTGGCGTAGTAAACGCCCAGCAACGGCTCGGTCCGCACCCGCAAACCGTCGAAACGCAAACCGGCTTCGAGCATCGCGTACGCGCCGTCGTTGCCGAAGTCGGCGCGGGCGCGTCGGGCGTAGCCGCCCACCGTCACCTCGCGCTGCGCCTGGAAGCGGCCGTAGCTGTAGCCGGCCGCGCCCTGCGCCCACCACCGCCCCGGCGCGTACAGGCCGTGCACGCCGAGGTTGAACAGGTCGCCGTCGATCTTGTCGTCGCGGCGCCCGGTCTTCAGGGTCGAACGCGCCGCGCCGAGATGCGCGCCGAAGCGCCAGTGCGCGGCGGGCGAGCCTTCCAGGCCGATCGCCAGGCCGCCGAGATCGTGGTCGATCCCGTCCAGCCGCCCGCCGTCGAATTCGGCGCGCCCGCCGTAGGCGCTCGCCCACGCCGTGCCCAGCGTGCGCTCCTCGTCCACGCCGCGGTCGCGCGCCAGATCCAGCTGCGCCGCGACGCTGCGCTGGAATTGCCCGGCCTGGTAGCGCTGGGCGCTGGCGAGCGAGGCATAGGTCTCGCCGCTGAGGCTGTCGAACGCGCGCGGCGCCTGCGCTGCGCTGAGGCCGCGCGCCGCCGCCACCGCTTGCGGCAAGACCGCATCGTCGACGCTGGCGGCCTGCAAGGCGCCCGCCGCCGCACGCTGGTTTTCGCTCAAGCCCGGGAATTGTTCGAAGCGCAGACCGCCGCCGTCGAGATGGCGGGCCAGACGCAGGAACAGGTCGTCGCCGCGCCGCAACAGGCTGGCGTCGAGGAACGGCAGCACGCTCTGGCTGACGCCGGCGAACGCGCCGCTGAGCGCGGACGCATCGATGATGCGGTAGTCGGTGACCGGCGCGTAATCGCCCGGCTGCGGCATCGCGACCACCACCCCGCCGTTGAGCGTGGCGGCGCCGGCGACGGTCACGCTGTCGCCGCGGCCGTCGGCGCCCTGGCGCAGTTGCAGCGTCGCGCCCGGGTCCACCGTCAGGCTGCCGACGCTGAGCGACGCGCCGGGCGTGCCGCTGCCCGCGGCCGCGCCGCTGGCGCCGGCCAGACCCGAAGGTGCGAGCGTGCCGGCCAGCGTCAGCGCGCCGGCCAGCGCGCCGTCGCCGATCAACGCGCCGCCCGCGGAAACCGCGGCATCGCCGCCGAGCTTGCCGTCGAGCACCAGCGCGCCGCCGATGCTGCTGTTGTCGAACGCGCCGGTAGCGCCGCTTGCGAGGACCAGGGTGCTGCCCGGCGCCAGCGACAGGTTTTCGAAACCGCTCAGGCCGGTCGCCGGCAACACGCCGTCGCCGCTGCCGCCGACCGCGAAGGTGTCGTTGCCGGCACCCGCGGCGATGCTGCCGGTGAGGTCGCCCAGATGCCCCACGCCGATGTTCAGCGCATCGTTGCCGCCGCCGAAATCGACCGCGCCGGCGATCGGGCCGGTCGCGGTCAACACATCGTCGCCGTCGCCGAAGCGCGTGCGGGTGCCCGGCGCGGAGCTCAGGCCGGTGACGATCGGGCGGCCGACGTCGAGCGCGCCTTCCAGTATCGACAGACCGCCGGTGAAGCCGAGCACGTGGCCGTCGAGCCGCAGATCGCCGCTGCCGCGCTTGACCAGCGTGCCGCTGCCGACCAGGGTGCCGCTGAGGTCCAGGCTGTTGTCGCCGACCAGGTCCAGGGTGCTGCCCGCGGCGATATGCACATCGTTGCCGAGGTTCAGTCCGGGCACGGCCGCGGTCAGCACGGCCTGGCCGCCGATGGTCAGCAGCCCGGTGCCGAGCGCGCCGCTGTCGCCGAGGCTCAGCGTGCCGCTGTTCAAGTTCATTCCGCCGGTGAACAGATTGGCGCCGGGCAGCGACAGGGTGCCGGTGCCGCCGAAGCTGAGGCCGCCGCCGCCGCGGATCTGGCTGCACAGGCAGGTGTGGCCGTCGCCGCCGATGCCCAGGCGCGCGCCGGCGGCCAGATCGATCGGGTTGCGCAGGCTCAGGTTCGGCACGGTCGCGACCAGACCGGCGTTGCCGCCGACCCGCAGCGCGCCGCTGCCGAGCGCGAGGTCGTTGCCGAGCCCGAGCGTGCCGGCGTTGAGCGCGACGCCGCCGCCGAACGTGTTGGCGCCGCCGAGGGTGAGCCGGCCGCCGCCGTTCATCGCCAAACCGCCGGCGCCGCCGATGAGCCCGGCGAGCGAAAGATCGTTGCTGCCGGCGATGCCCAAGGTGACGCCTGCACCCAGGTTCACCGCATTGCCGAGGGCGACGCCGGTCGCCAGCGTGCTGAGCTGGGCGTTGCCGCCGACGTTGAGCGCGCCGCTGCCGAGCGCGCTGCCGCTGCCGAGCGCGAGGCCGCCGCCGCCGAGCGCGACGCCGCCGGCGAAACGGTTCGCGCCGGCCAGCGTCAGCGTCGACGGCCCGTTGAAGCTGAGCCCGCCGCTGCCGCCGATGACGCCGTTCAAGCCCAGGTCTGCGCCGCCGCCGAGGGTCAGCCCGGCGTTGAGGTCGATCGGGTTGTTCAAGTTCATCGCCGCAGCGACGTTGAGCGCCGCCGCGCCATCGACGGCGAGCGCGCCGGTGCCGAGCGCCGAGCCGTTGCCGAGCGACAGCGTGCCGGCTTGCAGGCGCAAACCGCCGCTGAAGCCGTTGACGCCGTTCAAGGCCAGCGTGCCGGCGCCGGTCTTTATCAGCGAACCGCCGCCGCCGATGCCGCCGCCCAGATCCAGGTCGGTCGCGCCGCCGAGCGTGAGGCCCGCACCCGCGCCCAGGTTGAACGCATTGCCGAGCTTCAACTTCGAACACGGGCAGGCCAGGCTCGCGTTGCCGGTGACGTTGAGCGCGCCGAAGCCGAGCGAGGTGTTGCCGCCGAGCGACAGGCTGCCCGCGCCGAGATAGACGCCGCCGGTGAACGAATTGCCGCCGCTCAGGGTCAGCGTGCCGGCATCGCGCTTGATCAATCCGCCGCTGCCGGCGAGCGTGCCGTTCAAGCTCAGGTCGTAACCGCCCTGCACGGTCAACCCGCCGGCGCCGAGGTCGATGTCCTGCGCGAGCCCGAGCCCGCCGACCGTCGCCTGCAGCGCGCCGCCGTTGCCGCTGAGCCGGCCGCTGCCGAACGCGGCGGCATCGTCGAACAAGGCCACGCCGCCGTTGAGCGTGGCGCCGGCGGAGGCGACTGCGCCGTCGAGGCTCCAGGTGCCGCTGTTGATGGTCAGTCGTTCGAAACCGCGGTACTGCGAAGCCGAGATCGCGCCGCTGCCGCTGCTGCCCGTACCGGTGCCGGTGGCGGCGTTCTGCAGCACCAGGGTGTCGTCGCCGCCGCCGGCGTCGACCTGGCCGGTCGCGGCGAACCTCAAGCTCGCGCCCGACGGCGTCGTCATCGTCGTCGCGGCGGCCGGCAACGGGGCGCTGGCGATGCCCGACCCGGTCACCGCGACGAAGCGGTCGTCGCCGCCGCCGAGGCCGACGCTGCCGTCGATCTGGCCCGCGTTGACGAACACATGCCCGCCGCTGGCCGCGTCGGCGAATGCGACCCGGCCGGTGATGCTGCCGGTATTGCCGAAATCGACGTTGCCGCCGCCGTACACGCCGACCGCGAACTGGTCCCGCGCGCCGAGGCCGCCGAGCCCGGCGCTGCCGATGGTGCCGGTGTTGCCGATGCGGGTGGCGCCGGCGTTGGCCACCAGCATCGCCGTGCCGGACAGGTCGAAGCTGGAATAGCTGCCGAGGATCGAGCCGCTGTTGTCGATCGCGATCTGGCCGCTCGCAGGCGCGGCGAGATTGCCTGCGCTCAGGCCGCGGGTCAGCAACAGGCCGTTGGCGGCGGTGGCGTCGATGCTGCCGAGGTTGTTGAGCGCGACATTGGCGCCGCTCAAGGCCATCGCGGTGCCGCCGAGGTTGGCGCCGATCACCGCATCGGCCGCCACGGTGACCGCGAGCCGGTCGGCGGCGCTGGCGAACGCGTTGGGATCGGACGGAAACGTCGTCGGCGCGCCCGTGCACAGCACCGCGGCGCCGTCGGTCGGCGTCGCCGGCGTGCAGGCCGCGAGCGCGACATCGCAATAGCCCTGCAACGCCAGCAACACCGGAATCGCGCGGGCGACGCCGAGGCTGAGCGGATGGAAGCGGATTCGGTTCGGCGATTGGAGCGGGGCTGTGCGCATGGACGGTCCTTGTTTTGTCCGGATTTCCTGGATCGCGTTGTCGCGATGCGGCGCGAACGCGGGCGCCGGATGCGTCCGCAGGCGCGGACACGCAGGCGCCCGTCGCGTCCGGGCCATGCCGGTCGCGTCATGCGGAGCAACACGATGCGAGGGAATTGTCGGTGAGGCGAAACGACGAGCCGGCTCGGCTCGCGCTTAGAAAAGTACAGATTTCGTTTGCGTGTCTGTGCGATTCGTTAGCAATTCGTTTCGCCGTAATGCAGTCCTTGTTTACCTACAAAATGCCTAAATTCATGGGTTTTTATAGGCATCTACGGCATGCGTATCAGCGGGCGTCAGTACTTCGTTTGTAGCGCGTACGCTCGATGAATTCGAAGGAATGAAATCTGGTGTCCATTCGCGCACTCCAACTGCACCTGACGGCACGCGAGGCCAAAACCTGATTTCGCCGCGAGCGGCCGTCGCGGCACGCGCCGCAACCAGGCACCGAAGCTCACCGGCCACGCACGGCGCGCATCGCGTCGATCCGGGAACGGCCGCCGCGCTGCGCAGGCGGCATGGCGCCGGTCGGCAGGCGAGCCGACCAAGCGCGGCGGCCCGCGCCGCGCGCGCACGCCGCACCCATCGCGGCCGCAAACAAAAACGGCACCGCCGCTCGCGCGACGATGCCGTCCCCTGCCTGTGCACTCCAACCCAGCCCGGGCCAAAGCGACTACCGGCCCCGGTCCAGCGCACCGGAGCCGGTAGCGCCACCCGTCCGGCGGCGCTGATGCTTCCGCTCCGGCGTTACGGCGTCCGGATCGGAGCCTCGTCGCACCACGTCGTCGGCTGGGTCACCGCGCCCGACGGAGGGGCGGAGCGCGGTGTCGCGGCGGCCAGCTGCGTCAGCGGACGACGCGGCTTGGCCTTGCTGCCGGTGCCGCGCGAGGCGACACGCTTGCTCTTGGAGATCGGACGCGCGCCGCCGCTCTTGGCCTTGGCGATCTTGCGCGCCGGCGCGGCCTTCGCCGCCGGACGCAGCTTGCACTGGCCGTAGCCGCTGCCCGCCGCCGTGCTGGCGCCGCCGGCGTTGCCTGCCGCAGCGCCCGCGCCGGCACCGGCCAGCAACGCCGCGCCCGCCGCGTCGGAGGAACCCGACGAGCTCGAACCCGACGCGGACGACGCAGCACCGGCCGCGGCACCGACGGCCGTCGCCGCACCCGCCGCCTTCGCCGCACCGCCGAGCGAACCCGACTGCGACGCTACCGCCGCGCCGCGGCTCGCCCCTGCGCCCGAAGCCGCCGCTGCGCCGCCAGCCGCGGCGGCCGCACCCGCCGCAGCCCCGCTCGACGCACCCGCCGCCTTCGCCGCCGACGCATTCGCGCCGGCCGCAGGATCGTTCGCCGCCCCGCCCTGTCCAGCGCGGTCTTGTTGCGCGGTCCAACCGGCCGCCGCCGGCGTCGCCAACGGCGCCGCGCGCGCGGCCGCCATCGCCACCGGCCCGCCCCAGCCCAGGCGCAGGCCGGCGTTCAGCGAATGCGCGCGGTCGTCGCTGCCGATGTCGCCGCGGTACTCGATGAAGCCGCTGCTGACCGGGCTGATCCGGTATTGCAGACCCAGGCCCACGTTCCAGCGGTTGCGCTCGGCGGCGAAACCGGTGGTGGCGAAGCCCGGCACGCTGGCGCCGGCGAAGGCGTTGCGCGCCTGCGGGCGGTCGTCGTTCAAGTCGTGCAGGTAACGGATGTCGGCGGTCGGGCTCCACTTGCGCGCGGCATTGCCAGGCACGCCGGTGAAACGCACGCCGATGCCGGCGGTGGTGACGTCGTAGCCGTCCACCGCGACCAGCAGGTCGGCGTCGCCGGCGCCGCGCTCGCGGAACTTCACCGACTCGACCTTGTTGTAGTACACGCCCAGCAAGGGCTCGACGCGGACGCGCGCGCCGTCGATGCGCCAGCCGGCTTCGAGCATCGCGTACACGCCGTCGTTGCTGAAGTGCGCGCGGGTGCGGCGGTTGTACACGCCGACCGCGATCTCGCGCTGCGCGTCGAAGCTGCCGTAGCTGTAACCGGCCGCGCCCTGGGTCCAGAACGAACCCGGCGCGTACAGCCAGTGGATGCCGAGGTTGTACAGATCGCCGTCGACCTTGTCGTCGCGCACGTCGGTGGTCATCTTCGAATGCGCCATGCCGACATGCGCGCCGAAGCGCAGATGCTCGGCCGGCGAGCCTTCCAGGCCGATGGCGAGGCCGCCGACGGTGTTGTCGATGCCGTCCAGGCGCTCGCCGTCGAACTCGGCGCGGCCGCCGTACGCGGTCGCCCACAGCGTGCCGAGCGTGCTTTCCTCGTCGACGCCGTTGTCGCGCGCCAGATCCAGCTGGCGCGACACGCTGCGCTGCAACTGCTCGGCGTTGTAGCGCTGGGCGCTGGCGATGGAGGCGTAGGTCTCGCCGCTGAGCGTGTCGAACGCGCGCGGCGCCTGCGCCGCGCTGAGGCCGCGCGCGGCGGCGATCAGCACCGGCAACTGGCCGCTGTTGCTGTCGGCGATGGCCTGCAGGGCATTGGCCACGGCTTGTTGGTTGCCGCTCAGACCCGGGAACTGGTTGAAGCGGATGCCGGTGCCGCCGGCGTCGTGCTCGCTCAGGCGCAGGAACACGTCGTTGCCCTGCACGAACAGCGCCGCGTCGAGGAACGGCAACGCGGTCTGGCTGACGCCGGTGAAGGCGCCGGTCAGCGAGCCTGCATCGAGGATGCGGTAGTCGGTCACCGGCGCGTAGCTGCCCGGCAACGGAATCGCCACCACCTGCCCGCCGCCGACCGCGGCATTGCCCGCCACCACCACGCTGTCGGTGGCGCCGCCGCCGTTCTGCCGCACTTGCAGGGTCGCGCCCGGGTTCACGGTCAGGCTGGCGACGTTGAGCGACGCGCCGGGCGTGCCGTTGCCCGCGGCCGCGCCGCTGGCGCCGGCCAGGCCCGAAGGCGCGAGCGTGCCGGCCAGCGTCAGCGCGCCGGCCAGCGCGCCGTCGCCGATCAGCGCACCGCCCGCGGCGACCGCGGCATTGCCGCCGAGGTTGCCGTCGAGCACCAGGTTGCCGCCGATGCTGCTGTTGTCGAACGCGCCGGTGGCGCCGCTGGCCAACACCAGCGTGCCGCCCGGCGCCAGCGCCAGGTTTTCGAAACCGATCAGCCCGGCCGCCGGCAGGATGCCGTCGCCGGTGCCGTTGACCGCGAACGTATCGCTGCCCGCGCCGGCGTTGATCGTGCCGGTGAGGCCGGCCAGATTGGCCAGACTCGAGGTCAGCGAATCGCCGCCCGCGCCGAGGTTGACCGCGCCGGCGACCGCGCCGGTGACGGTGAGGTTGTCGGCGCCGCCGCTGAAGTTCGCGGTGGTGCCCGCGGCGCTGGCGAGTCCCGCAGTGATCGGGTTGGCGACGTTGAGCGTGCCGCCCTGGATCGACAGGCCGCCGGTGAAGCCGAGCACCGGCCCGTTGAGGCCGAGCGCGCCGCTGCCGTTCTTGACCAGCGTGCCGCTGCCGGCCACGGTGCCGTTGAAGTCGAGGCTGTTGTTGCCGTTCAAGGTCAGCGCGCTGCCGGCGGCGAGGTTGACCGCATTGCCCAGCGCCAGCCCCGGTATCGCCGAAGTCAGCGCGGCGTTGCCGCCGATGTTGAGCGCGCCGGTGCCGAGCGCGGCGTTGTTGCCGAGGCTCAACGTGCCGGCGTTGAGGTTCACGCCGCCGGCGAAGGTATTGGCCGCGCCCAGCGCGAGCGTGCCGCTGCCGTTGAAGCCGAGGCTGCCGGCGCCGCCGATGACGCCGCCAAGGCTGAGGTCGTTGCTGCCGCCGATGCCGAGCTGGGCGCCGGCGCCGAGGGTAATGGCGTTGCCGAGCGCGATGCCGGGCGCGGTCGCGCTGAGCCCGGCGTTGCCGCCGACCGTCAACGCGCCGGTGCCGAGCGCGGTGTTGGCGCCGACGCCGAGCGAACCGGCATTCAGCGCGACGCCGCCGCCGAACGTGTTGGCGCCTCCGAGGTTCAAGGCGCCGCTGCCGTTCATGGCCAGACCGCCGGCGCCGCCGATCGCGCCGCCGAGGCCGAGGTCGTTGCTGCCGCCGATGCCGAGGGTGACGCCGGCGCCGAGGTTGACCGCATTGCCGAGCGCCACGCCGGGCGCGCTGGCGTTGAGCCCGGCGCTGCCGCCGACGTTCAGCGCGCCGCTGCCGAGCGCGGTGCTGGTGCCGACGCCGAGGGTGCCGCCGCCGAGCGCGACGCCGCCGGCGAAGCTGTTCGCGCCGCCGAGGGTCAGCGTCGACGGCCCGCTGAAGCTGAGCCCGCCGCTGCCGCCGATGGCGCCGTTCAAACCGAGGTTGGCGCCGCCGCCGATGCTCAGGCCGGCGTTGAGATCGATCGCGTTGCCGAGGTTGACCGCCGCGCCGCCGGTGAGCGTGGCCGGGCCGTTGACGGCGAGCGTGCCGGTGCCGAGCGCGGTGTTCGTGCCGACGTTGAGCGTACCGGCCTGCAGGTTCAAACCGCCGCCGAAGCTGTTGTTGCCGTTGAGCGTCAGCGCGCCGGCGCCGGTCTTGATCAGCGAACCGCCGCCGTCGATGGCGCCGCCGAGGGTGATGTCCGGCGCGCCGCCGAGGCTCAGCGCGGCGCCCGCGCCGAGGTTGACCGCGTTGCCGAGGTTCAAGGCCGTGCCGGTGCTGCCGAGGCTGGCGCTGCCGGTGACCGCGAGCGTGCCGGTGCCGAGCGAAGCGCTGCCGCCGAGCAACAGGTTGCCGGCGCCGAGCGCGACGCCGCCGCCGAACGTGTTGGCGCCGGTCAGGGTGAAATCGCCGCTGCCGTTGATCGACAATCCGCCGCCGCCGCCGATCGCGCCGCCGAGGTTCAGCGCATTGGCGCCGGTGAGGCCGAGGGTGACGCCGGTGCCCAGGTTGATGGCGTTGCCGAGCGCGATCCCTGGCGCGCCCGCGGTGAGCCCGGCGCTGCCGCCGACGTTGAGCGCGCCGGTGCCGAGCGCCAGATTGTTGCCGACGCTGAGCGTGCCGCCGCCGAGCGCGACGCCGCCGCCGAAGGTGTTGGCGCCGTTGAGCGCGAGCGTGCCGGTACCGTTGAAGCCGAGCCCGCCGCCGCCGCCGATGACGCCGCCGAGGGCGAGGCTGTTGCTGCCGCCGATGCCGAGGGTGGCGCCGGCGCCGAGGTTGATCGCATTGCCGAGATTCACGCCCGCGCCGCTGGCGAACAGGCCGGCGTTGGCGCCGACGTTGAGCGCGCCGGTGCCGAGCGAAGTGCTGGTGCCGACGCCGAGCGTGCCGGCGTTGAGTGCGACGCCGCCGCCGAAGTTGTTGGCGCCGCCGAGGTTCAAGGTGCCGCTGCCGTTCATCGCCAGCCCGCCGGCGCCGCCGATCGCGCCGCCGAGGCTGAGGTCGTTGCCGCCGCCGATGCCGAGCGTGGCGCCCGCGCCGAGGTTGACCGCATTGCCGAGCGCGATGCCCGGCAGGCCGGCGCTGAGGCTGGCGCTGCCGCCGACGTTGAGCGCGCCGGTGCCGAGCGCGGTGTTGCTGCCGACGCTGAGCGCGCCGCCGCCGAGCGCGAGCCCGCCGCCGAAGCTGTTGTTGCCGTTCAAGCTCAGCGTCGACGGCCCGTTGAAGCTGAGCCCGCCGCTGCCGCCGATGGCGCCGTTCAAGCCCAGGTCGGCGCCGCCGCCGAGGGTCAGCCCGGCGTTGAGGTTGATCGCGTTGTTCAAGTTCAGCGCCGCGCCGGCGTTCAGCGTGGCCGCGCCGTCGACCGACAGCGCGCCGGTGCCGAGCGCGCCGCCGTTGCCGAGCGACAAGGTGCCCGATTGCAGGCTCAAACCGCCGGTGAAGCCGTTGACGCCGTTCAAGGCCAGCGTGCCGGTGCCGCTCTTGATCAGCGAACCGCCGCCGTTGATGCCGCCGCCGAGGCTCAGATTCGCCGCGCCGCCGAGAGTGAGCCCCACGCCCGCGCCAAGATTGATCGCGTTGCCGAGGTTCAAGGCCGCACCGGTGCTGGCGAGGCTGGCGTTGCCGCCGACGTTGAGCGCGCCGAGGCCGAGCGAGGTGTCGGTGCCGAGCAGCAGATTGCCCGCGGCGAGGTTCACGCCGCCGCCGAAGCTGTTGGCGCCGCCGAGGGTGAAGCTGCCGGCGCCGTTGATCGACAGGCCGCCGCCGCCGCCGATGGCGCCGTTGAGCCCGAGCGAATTGGCGCCGCCGAGGCCGAGCGTCGCGCCCGCGCCGAGGTTGATGCCGTTGTTGAGATTGATCCCGGCGACGCCGGCGTTGAGGTTGGCGTTGCCGCCGACGTTGAGCCCGCCGAGGCCGAGCGCGAGATTGTTGCCGACGCTGAGCGTGCCGCTGCCGAGATTGACGCCGCCGCCGAAGGTGTTGGCGCCGTTGAGCGCGAGCGTGCCGGTGCCGTTGTAGCTGAGCCCGGCGCCGCCGCTGACGATGCCGCCGAGGGCGATATCGTTGCCGCCGCCGATGCCGAGCCCGGCATTGAGCACCACCGCGTTGCCGAGGCTCACGCCCGCGTTCGAATTGAGCGTCGCCGCGCCGTTGACGGTCAGCGCGCCGAGGCCGAGCGAGGTGTTGGTGCCGACGGTCAGGCCGCCGCCTTGCAGGTTGAGCCCGCCGGCGAAGCTGTTGGCGCCGCCGAGCGTGAGGTTGGCCGCGCCGTTCTTGGTCAGCCCGCCGAGTCCGGCCAGCGTGCCGTTGAGGGCGAGGTTGTTGCTGCCGCCGAGGCTGAGCCCGGCGTTGAGGTTGAAGTTGTTGGCCAGGCTGACCCCGGCGTTGGCATCGAGACTGCCCGCGCCGCTGACGGTGACCGCGCCGGTGCCGAGCGCCAGATTGTTGCCGACGGTGAGCGCGCCGCCGCCGAGATTGAAACCGCCGGAGAAATTGTTCGCGCCGTTGAGCGTGAGCTCCGAGACCCCCGCCATGCTGAGCCCGCCGGCGCCGCTGATGGCGCCGTTGAGGGTCAGCGCGCCGCCGCCGGCGCCGAAGTTCAGGGTGTTGTTGAGCACGATGTTGTTGCCCAGCGTCACCCCGGCCGCGCCGGTGAGCCCGGCCGCGCCGTTGACGGTCAGCGCGCCGGTGCCGAGCGCGCCGCTGTTGCCCAGGTGCAGCGAGCCGGCCTGCAGCGTGGTGCCGCCGGAGTAGTTGTTGGTCCCGTTGAGGATCAGGTTGCCGCTGGCGAGATTCAGCGAACCGGCGCCGTTGATGTTGCCGCCGAGCGTCAGCGCGCCGGCGCCGTTCAAGGTCAGCGCGCCGTTGAGCTGGACCTGATTGGCGAGCGTGCCGGTGAACGCGGTGTTGAGCTGGGCCGGCCCGCCGACCAGGAACAGGCCGGTGCCGAGCGAGCCCGCCGTACCCAGGGTCAGGCCGCCGCCGTTGAGCGCGAAGCCGCCGCTGAAATTGTTGTTGCCGGCCAGGGTCAGGGTGCCGGCGCCGTTCTTGATCATGCCGCCGGTGCCGCTGACGGTGCCGCCAAGCGTCAGGTTGTTGCCGCCCTGCACGATCAGCCCGCCGGTCAGGTTGACGTTCTGGGCCAGGGTCAGCCCGCCGACCGAGGCCTGGATCGCGCCGCCGTTGCCGGTCAAGGTGCCGGTGCCGAACGACAGCGCGTTGTCGAAGATCGCGGTGCCGCCGTTGAGCGCGGCGCTGCCGCTGACGACCGCGCCCTGCAAGGTCCAGGTGCCGCTGTTGAGGGTCAGGTTTTCGAAGTTGAGGTATTGCAGCGCCGAGATCGTGCCGGCGCCGCCGTTGCCCGAGCCCGGGCCGGCGGCGGTGTTCTGCAACACCAGGGTGTCGTTGCCGCCGATGCCGGCATCGACCGTGCCGCCGCCGGCGAAGGTCAGGAAGCTCGGCGGAATCGACGGCGTCGGAATCGTCACGCCCGGCAGCGGCACCAGCCCGCCGTTGATGCTCGAACCGGTCACCGCGACGAAGGTGTCGTTGCTCAGCGTGGTGCCGAGCGAGACGCTGCCGTTGATGGTGCCGACGTTGACGAAGGTGTTGCCGCCCGCGGTCGGGCTCGAGAACGCGACCCGCCCGGTGATGGTGCCGGTGTTGGTGAAGTTGACGTTGCCGCCGCCGTAGATGCCGACCGCGATCGAATTGATCGGATCGAACAGGCCCAGCGCGCTCATGCCGATGGTGCCGGAGTTGGTGATCGTGGTGGTGCCGGTGTTGGCCACCACCATCGCCGAACCGAGCAGGCCGAAGGTGCCGTCGAAGGTGCCTTCGATCAGGCCCTGGTTGTCGATGACGACGTTGCCGTTGCCCGGCGCGACCAGATTGCCGATGGCCAGCGCGCGCGCCAGCACCAGCGAACCGGCCGCGTTGGCGTCGATCGCGCCGAGGTTGGTCAGGTTCAGGCCGTTGCCGCCGAAGGTCATCGCGGTGCCGCCCGGCAGCGTGCTCATGATCGCGCCGGACTGCACGGTGACGTTGAGGTTGTTGGCGTTGCTGAGGAAGGAATTCGGATTCGGCGGCAACAGGATCGGCACGCCGGTGCAGCTCACCGTGGCGCCGTCGGTCGGTATCGCCGGCGTGCAGGCCGCGGACGCGCTGCCGCTGTAGAACTGCAAGGCCAGCAACAGCGGGATCGCCTGGGCGACGCCGAGGCTGAGGGGATGGAAGCGAAAACGACGACGTTGCGCGCGTGCGGACATGACCGATCCTCCGTTTTATCCGATCTGCTTTTTTCGGCCGGCGGGGCGCAGCCCGCGGCGCGGCGCTGCGGTCGGATGGCGGAACGGGCGGACGGCGAAGGACGAGGACCCTCGCGATGCACGGCGTCGCGCTCGTGCCGGCGATGGACCGGGTGCAGGTTTCCCGGTGCATCCGACAGCGGCGGAACAGCTATCGACAGCGTTGCGGAGCGCTCGGCTCCGGTTGGGGGAAACGACGGAAACGCGTGAGCTGGGTGGACAGACGGCCGCAGTGTATGAGCAGAAAAAAAACGTAAAACTCACCGTCGCTCACGACTTGCTGAGCGCATTCATGGGCCTGTACGGGGCTCACGCACGCTCACCGGATGTCATGCCCGCGAGCAAGAAATTTGTAGCGCGTTTCCCGATTCGAAATTGTCGGCGGCAGCGCTCTTGCGCCGACGCGCCGGCGCGAAAAGCAAAACCCCGGACGCTCGCGCGTCCGGGGTTTTGTGAGCCTGGGCAAATCGCGGCGCGACTTCGCGCCGCGGCGGTCGCCGCACGTCGCAACCGAAGTCCGGTCGCGACGCGATCAATGCACGATCAAACCAGGGTCAGGGTCACATCGATATTGCCGCGGGTCGCGTTCGAGTACGGGCACACCACGTGGGCCTTCTCGATCAGCTCCTGTGCCTGTTCGCGCGGCAGGCCCGGCAGCGAGATCTTGAGCTCGGCCTGGATGCCGAAGCCGGTCGGCAGCGGGCCGATGCCGACGCTGCCGTCGATCGCCGCGTCGGCCGGGAACGCGATCTTGTCGCGGCCGGCGACGAACTTCATCGCGCCCATGAAGCAGGCCGAATAGCCGGCCGCGAACAGCTGTTCCGGGTTGGTGCCGTCGCCGCCGCCGCCGCCGAGTTCGCGCGGGGTGGTCAGCTTGACGTCGAGCACGTTGTCCGAGGACACGGCGCGGCCGTCGCGGCCGCCGGTGACGTGGGCGTGGGCGGTGTAGAGGACTTTTTCGAGGGACATGGCTGGATTCCTTTGGGTGGGTGGCGGACGTTGAAGATTCGGGGGGGAGAGCGGATTTTCGGTTGCTCGCTACTGCATAGCGCACTACCTTTTTGTTGCGCGCCGATGTCTCGGACGTTGTTTCAGGAATGGGCGATCAGACTGGCGCGCAGGGATTCGAGCTGGGCCTTGAGCGCGGTGAGTTCGTCGATGCTGCAGTCCTCGAGCGCGCAGCCCATGCCTTCGGGCACGCTGCGCGCCTTGGCCTTGAGCGCGCGGCCGGCCTTGGTCAGCTCGATCACCACCTGGCGTTCGTCGCTGGCGGCGCGGGTGCGGGTCACCAGGCCGGCGGCTTCCAGACGCTTGAGCAGCGGGGTCAGCGTGGCCGAGTCCAGGAACAGGCGCTCGCCGATTTCCGACACCGTGACCGCGTCGCGCTCCCACAACACCATCATCGCCAGGTACTGCGGGTAGGTCAGCTCCAGCTTGCCGAGCAGCTTGCGGTAGACCTTGTTGAGCGCCAGCCCGGTCGAATACAGGGCGAAGCACAACTGATCGTCGAGCAGCAGGGTCGGCCGCGGGGGCTGGGACCTGGCGCTGCGGGCGGCGGGGGCGGCGGGCTTCTTCATGGGCCGCAATTTACATAGCGCGCTATTTAATAGCAAGCACTTGGCGACGGACGGCGGCGGGCCGCAGCGTTCTGCGGGTGGGGCGAATCGGGTTTGCGGGGGTTCGGCGCGATCGGGCGGGTGCGCGGTCGCGGCTCGCGCCGCTCCTACAGTCGGATACGTGGCCGCGCGCCCCTCTGTAGGAGCGGCGCGAGCCGCGACCGCGACACCGCGCCTACGGCGCCCGCACCGGACTGCCCGGCAAATACAGTTCCGCGATCTGCAACGCCGTGCGGTACGGCTCCGGATCGTTGCGGTTGCTCAGCATCACCACCGTCAACCGCCGCTGCGGCCAACGCACGATGACGTTGCGAAAGCCCATCGACTCGCCCGAATGCCACAAGGTCTCGCCGGTGATGCGCCAACCGTAGCCATACCCCACATCCGGCGCGTCGGTCGGCGTGTGCGCGGCGAACGCCAGCGCGCGCGAGGCGTCGCTGAGCAAACGCGCGTCGTACAACGCCGCGTCCCACTTGGCCAAGTCGTCGATCGAGGAATAAATGCCGCCGTCGCCGAGCGTGGCGCTGGTCGGGCTCTGGTCGGTGCGCCGCCATTGCCCGTTCTCGTAGCTGTAGCCGTAGGCGCGGTGCGCGACCTGCGACACGCCGCGCTCGTAGGCGACGGTGTCGCGCATCCCCAGCGGCACGAAGATGCGCTCGCGCAGGAACTCGGCGAAGCCGCGCCCCGACGCCTTGGCCACGGTCAGCGCCAGCAGCGAATAGCCGCTGTTGCTGTAGCGATACCCGCTGCCCGGCGCGAAGTAGGTACGGTCCTGGCCTTCGAGCACCGCCAGCACGTCGGCGTCGTGCATCTGATGGGCGTCGGCGTCGAAGCTCGCCGGCATCACGTCTTCGTAATCGATCAGCCCGGACCGGTGGCTGAGGATCTGCCGGATCGTGATCGCGTCGCAGGCCTTGGGCAGGCTCGGCAGCCAACGCTTGATCGGATCGTCGAGGCCCAGCTTGCCGTCCTGCGCCAACAACAGCACCGCAGCGGCGGTGAACTGCTTGCTGACCGAGGCCAGCCGGTAATTGGTCTGCGGCGTGGCCGCCGTGCCGTCTTCGAGCACCGCCATGCCGTAGCCGCGGCGCAGCAGCGGCCGGCCGTCGCGCAGGACCAGCACGCTGGCGCCCGGCACGCGGCCGCGGTAGTCGGCGAGCAAGGCGTCGACCGCCTGTCCGGCGCGCGCATCGGCCGCGGCGCCCTGCCCCGCGTCGCGATGCGGTGCGGTTGCGCACGCCGCCACGCCCAGGCAAACGGCGGCGATCGCGGCGAAACGTCCGCCGCCCGCCCGCGTCGCGGTTTCCGGCGGCAGCGCCGCGCGCATGTCATCGCTCATCGTCCAGCCTCCGACAACAGACCATCGCTACCTGCGAACCCGAAGCGGAAACCGCATGCGCCGCTTCCGGCTGCCGGTTCCCGCACGTCTTCGTTGCCTGGTTTCCCCGCTGCGATCACTTCACCGGAAAATCGAACGCCACCCCCGGCGTCGGCTCCGGCTTGAACGTGTAATGCCACCACTCCAGCGGATAGTTCTCGAAACCCTCGCGCTGCATCGCCGCGCGCAGGCGCTCGCGGTGGCCGCGCTGGGCCAGGCTCGCGCGCGGCGAATCGGTGTGGGCGAGTTCGTCGAAGAAATCGAAACCGGTGCCCATGTCCAGCGGCGCGTAGCCGTCGCCGCGGCGCTCGAGCAGGGTCAGGTCGAGGGTGGCGCCGCGGCTGTGGCCCGAGGTCGGTGAGATGTAGTCGCCGAGCAGCCGGCTCTTGTCCAGCCCGGGGTAATAGCGCGGCTTGGTCTTCTGGTCGTCCGGGTCGGCGGCCCAGGCGACGAAGTCGCGCACGGCGCGCACCGGGCGGTAGCAGTCGTAGATGCGCAGGCGCAGCCCTTGCGCGCGCAGCTCGCGTTCGACCCGCGCCAGCGCTTCGGCCACGGTCTTGTGCAGGTAACAACCGGCGCCGAGGTAGCCGGCGACCGGGCGGCCGACGAAGTTGTCGCCGCCGGCGTAGCGGATCTCCAGATCGATGTCGGGCACGCGCGAACGGATCTCGACCATGCCCGCGGCGGCGGCGTCCTGGGCGGTGGAGATGGTCGGCGCGACCGCCGCCAGCGGTGCGGGCGCGGCGGCCCGCGCAGGCTCGGCGCGCGCGGGCGCCGGCCCGCTCTGCGCCTGCGGCGAGCGCACCGCGGCGACGCAGCCGATCAGCACCAGCAAGGCGCAGGCCTCAACCGCAATCGCCGACGCGCGCGAACGCCAGGTCTTCATAGTCGTAACTGAAATCGGCATCCGGATCGAGCTTGCTCATGCTGAAGGCGGCTGGCTCGGCCGCGGCGGCGAAATCGATCCAGGCCTCGGCGTCGACTTCCTCCGCGTCCCAGTCGACCAGCAGGCGCGGCCCGACCCGGACGATCTTACCGGTCATCAGCGGCGACTTTCGCGAGGCGAATTCCACTTCGCCGCCGCGCGCGCACAGGCCGACCTCGCCGAACCACGGATCGCGGTAGACGCCCAGGCGCCCGCGCAGCTCCTCCGGCTTCAGCGGACGGCGCGCGGAAGTGTCGGGCGCGCGGCTGGCGGCCGGCGCGGCCGCCTCGAGTTCGATCGCGTCGGCGTACCAGGCCACGCCGCGCTCGCTGCGCGGCCGCCGGCCGTGCCTGTGTGTGTAGTGCTGGGTCAGCATCTGATCGAACACGCTGCGCGCATCGCCGGCGTCGCCGTTGATCAGCACCACGAAGCCGGCCTTGCGCTCGGGCAACAGCGTGGTCAGCGAGTACATGCCCATCAGCGTGCCGGTGTGCGAGACCTTGAACTCGCCGTCGAAGTCGCTGAGCCGCCAGCCGTAGCCGTAGGCGGCGAAACGGGTGCCCGACCACTCGCGCTGGCGCCGGCTCGGCGTCATCGGCATCTGCGCGCGCCACAGTTCGCCGCGTTGCTGCGCCGACAGCCAGGGCTGGCCGTCGCGCGCCGGCGCGGCCGGGTCGAGCCAGGCGCGCAGCCAGCGGGTCATGTCGTTCAGGCCGCAGCGCACGCCGCCGGCCGGGTCCATCGGCGTGGCGGCGACGGTGTCGCCGTCCTCGCGCACCGGCACGTAGCGCCCGTCGCGGCGCGCGTGCGGCTGCGCCAGCGGCGCGGCCTCGCTGCGCGCGAAGCCGCCGATGCGGCAGCCGTCCATGCCGAGAGGCGCGAACACCTCGCGCCGCAACAACGCTTCGTAAGGCGCGCCGCCCGCGGCGGCGGCGACTTCGCCGGCGACGATGTACAGCAGGTTGTCGTAGTCGTAACGCGAGCGGAAGCTGTGCACCGGCTTGAGGTAGCGCAAGCCGTGGATCACGTCGCTGCGGGTGAAGCGGTTCGGCTCGGGCCACAGCATCAGGTCGCCCGCGCCGGCGCGCAGGCCGGAGTTGTGGATCAGCAGGTCGCGGACCTCGAACTCGCGGGTGACCCAGTCCTCATGCATGCGAAAATCCGGCAGGTACTTCGTCACCGGATCGTCCCAGCGCAGCTTGCCGGCATCGACCAGCCGCGCCAGCAGCGCGGTGGTCATCGACTTGGTGTTCGAGGCGATCTTGAACAACGCATCCGGGCCAACCGCTTTCCCGGATCCCGTCACCAACTCGCCTTGGGTATGCGAATACACCACCTGGCCGTTCTCGACCACGGCGACGGCGAAACCCGGCAGGCGATAACGCGCCTGCACTTGCTCGACGATCCGCTCCAGGCCGGCATCGGACGGCCCGGCCGCGACAGCCGGCCACAACGAAGAAAAGAACAGGGCCGCGCAAAGCGAACCGATGCAACGCATCGGCACGGGCCCTGTCGAGGTAGAGGAACGCCGGCCCCTGCGTGCAGGGGCCGGCGCGAGGCGCGAGGCGGAGTCGGGCGTCACGTCGGCAGGCGTCGCTCAGGCAGGCTTCGCGCCAGCATGCATCAGAAATCCACCGACACGGTCAGCTGCGCGTAGCGCGGCGTCTGGTAGCCGGTGCCCAGGCCATAGAACTCGTTGACGACGCCGACGCCGGTCTCGTAGGAATCGTCGACCTCCAGCGCGCGTTGACGGTTCAGCAGGTTGTAGACCGCCAGCTTGACCCGCAGATCGGCGGCGCCCAGCGAACGCTGGTAGCTGAGGCTGGCGCCGAGATCGAACGTCCACGGCGTGCGCCCGCCGGAGCCGCGCTTGCGCAGCTGGTAGGTGCGCTGGGCGAAGTCTTCCGCGGTGCAGTTGGCCACGCACACGTAGAAGCTGTGGTAGACGGTCGGGTCGTACGGATTGCCGAGGCCGAAGGCGTTGATCGGACGCCCGGACTGGGCGTTCAAGGTCGCGCCCACCGTCCAGTTGTCGTTGAGCGCGTAGGCGCCGCGCAGCTTGATCTGGTGGCGGCGGTCGTTCGGCAGCGGGCCGTCGCCGTTGAGGTTGACGAAGGGATCGTCGAACGACTCGGTGCGGCCGGTGTTGTCGAAACCGAAGTCCGAGTTCGACGGCCCTTCGACGTTGCCCTCGCTCTTGGACCACGTGTACGAGGCGTTGAACATCCACTGGTCGTCCCAGGCGCGGTCGAGCATGAACTCCAGCGCGCGATAGGTGCGCTTGGGCTTGACCCAGCCGCGCTCGCCGACGTAGTTGCCGTCGGCGTCGTACAGCGCCCAGCCGGCGCGCGAGGTGTCGATGTCGACGTAGCCGTCCTTGACCCCGTCGCAGTTGGTGTCGGTGTACAGCTTGACCTTCTTGCCGGGGTTGCCCATCACATAACCGATGCCGCCGGGCTCGCCGTTGCACAGGATGCCGTTGGAGGTGATCTCCATGTCGTCGATGGCGTTGTGCAGGCGGCGGTAAATGCCGCGCACGCCCCACGACCAGGTATCGCCGAACATCGCCTGATAGCCCAGGATCACCTCGTCCTGGTAGACCGGATCGATATCGCCGTCGACCTTGCTGCGCTGGTCCTGCACGGTGCCGTCGCCCTGGCTGTTGTCGACCGGGCCGATCTGCGCGCCGAGGATCGGCCGGTAATAGGTCGCGCCGTTGCGCTGGAACGCCTCCAGCCCCTGCAAGGCATAGAAGGTGCGTTCGTCGAGGAAGGCGCCGGCCTGCTTGACGTTGATCTGGTTGACGATCGGCAGGAAGTAGCGGCCGATGTTGCCGAACACCTTCGAGCGCCCGTCGCCGCGGAAATCCCAGGAGAAGCCCAGGCGCGGCGCGATCATGTCGTCGATCTTGATGTAGGTCTTGCCGGCGCCGTTCTTGTTGTCGAACGCTTCCACGCGCACGCCGCCGTTGAGCATCAGGTCGGGGGTGACCTGCCAGTTGTCCTCGATGTAGTACGCCGAGTTGATCGTCTCGAAGGTGCCGGTGACCTCCTGCTGGCGCGCGCGCACGTAGGCGTTGACGCCGGCCGGGACCACGCCGCCGTTTTCCAGGGTAGTGCCGGGCACGGTCGGGTAGATCTGGTAGAACTTGCGCGAGGCGCCCGGATAGAAGCTCTCGTTGTCGGAGGTGTTGACCTCGCGGTCCAGGCCGAAACGCAGCAGGTGGTCGCCGAGCTGCCATTCGAAATCCAGGCGCGCGGCTTCGCGCTTGTCGGCGCCGTTCTCGATCTGCGCCGACGACACGCAGCCGATCTGCGGGTTGCCGGCCACGCGCCGGTCCTGCACCGCATCGCAGTCGCGGTCGTTGAGGCTGCTGGCGATGCGGTCGCGCTTGTTCTCGCCGTACAGCGCCTTCATCGAGAAGTTGTCGGTCAGGTAGCCGGTGTAGGTCAGCGCCCAGTTGGTGCCGCCGACCTCGCTGTACTGGCTGTTGCTGCGGGTGCCGCGAGTGCCGCGGGCGAAGTCGTACTGGTAGTTGTCGGTGGTGGTGTCGTTCTTGTCCGAGAACGCCAGGAATTCCAGCAGGTGGCTGTCGTTGATCTGCCAGTCCAGCTTGGTGCCCCAGAAGCCCTTGTCGGCCTTGCCCTTGAAGAAGGTGCTGCCCGAATCGTTGGTGCTCTCGGGCCGGTAGTCGCGGAACTCGTACATCGCGTAGAAGAACAGCTTGTCCTTCACGATCGGCCCGGAGGCGTGCACATTGAGGTTGGTGCGGTCGTACTTGTCGCGGCTGGCGATGCGGAACGGGTCGCCGTTGCGGTCGTAATGGTTGTCGCCGCCCGATTGCAGCGACTTGGGTTCCCACACCAGCTCGGCGCCGTACTTGAATTCGTTGCCGCCGGACTGGGTCACGGCGTTGATGACGCCGCCGGTGGTGCGGCCGAACTCGACCGAATAGCCGCCGGTCTTGACCTGGAATTCCTTGAAGAAGCCGAACGGAATCGACGAGAAGCCGACCCGCTTGTAGAAGTCGGTGACGTTGAGGCCGTTGATGTAGACCGCGTTCTCCGACACCGAGGAGCCGCCGAACGAGGCGCCGCCGTACTGGCCCTGGATCACGCCGGGCGCCAGCAGCGCCACCGACTGCGCGTCGCGCGCGATCGGCACGCGTTCGAGCTCGGCCTTGGTGATGTTGGTGGCCGATTCGGTCGAGCGCACGTCGACCGGGGTGATCACGCGCGAGCCGATCACCTGCACCGCGGCCAGGTCGGTGGCGCCGCCGAGGTTGACGTTGGCCTCGTTGCCGAGGCTCACGACCACCTGGATCGGCTCGCCGACGCGCTGGCCGTCCTTGCTGGCCTGCAGCTCGTAGGTGCCGATCGGCAGGAACGGGAAGCGGTAATTGCCCTGGGCATCGGCCTTGACCGTGCGGGTGAAACCGGTGTCGGCGCTGCGCACGGTGACCTCGGATCCGGCCGCGACGCGGCCGGACAGCGAACCGTCGGTGTTGGCCGCCAACGCGGGCAGGGCCATCGATGCGAGGCAGATCCCCATCGCCACGCACAAACCGGACTTGCGAAAGCTCTTGCGTTTCATTGCCGCACTTCCTCCCCTGAACGATATGGGCGGAGCTGCGCCGGGCGATTACTCCGTCGGCAGCACCTGCGCGTTGTAGTCGTAGTCCCACTGGTCGAAGTAGAGATTTCCCCCTTCCCACTCGACCTCGCCGCGTTGCGAATCCACGGTCTCGGAACGATCGAACCGCTTGGCCGGCACGAACGCGCGGCCGTAGTCGTCGTTGTAAGCCACCCGGTACGCGTCCAGGCCGCCGAGATAGAAGCCGGCCAGCTGCGGATCGGGCGATTCGAAGCGGCCGGTGGTGACGTCCACCGGCAGCCAGCCGTACGGGGCCAGGTACATCCAGGCCCAGTCGTGCATGTTGGTGTAGCCGTCGTCGCCGAACACCCAACCCGACTGCCAGCGCGCCGGGATGCCGTTGAGGCGCAGCAAAGCCATCAGCAGCAGGGTCTGCTGGCCGCAGTCGGCGTGGCCGGCGTGCAGGGCGTAATCGGAAATGTTCGAGATCGTCGAGTACTCGCGCGCGCCGGCCCACGGGATCGCGTCGACCGCGGCGTAAAGCTTCTGCGCGATCCGGTACGGGTTCTTCTCATCGCCGACGACCTTGCGCGAGAACGCGCGCAGCGCCGGAGTGAAGACGATGTGCGGCGCGCGTTCGCCGAGGTAAGGACGGGTCTGCGCGTTGTCCGGCGCCGGCACCACCTTGTCCGGGTCGATCGCGCGGTACTGGCCGTACACGGTCAGCTCGTAGCTGACTTCGAACCGGGTCGGCTTGCCGGCTTGCGCGGTCTGTTCGAGATACACGGTGCGCTGCAGCGTCGACGCCGGCGCGATCGCGTGCTTGGACGGCGCGCTGGCGAGGAAGCGGATGTCCTGTTGCTGATGCGGCAGTTCGCGCGGATACGGCAGCCACGCGCGCAGGGTCTTGCCGGCCGGCACCGCGTCGGCGCGCACGCTCAGCGATTGCACGATGCGCACCCGCCGCGGCGCCCCAAAGCCGCGTTGCAGCGCGGCGTCGCGCACTTCGCGCTGATGCTCGTTGAGCGTTTCCATCGGTCCCACGCTCAGCGGCTTGGCATCGGCGCGGCGCCGCGCCAGCGCCTGCGCGTCGAGCCGGAACAGGTTCGACGGCGCGCGCTGGAAATAGCGCTTCTCGCCGTCGATGTTCATCGATTCGAACAGGCCTCGGCGATCCCAGGCGTCGAACTGCGCAGCCGTCAGATCGGGAATCTGCGCGCGCAGCTTCTGTTCGGCCTGGGCGCGGTCGAGGCTGAAATCCAGGCGAATGCGGCGCATGCGCTCGCGCTGGAACTCCAGCGCCGCGCGCGCCTCGTCGCGCAGGCCGCGCTGTTGCAGCGCCGCATCGATTTGCGCGCGCGCTTCGCCGAAACGGCCGGCGTCGATCGAGACGACCACGGCATCGAGCGCGCGCGCGGCGGCTTCGTCGGCGGCGCGCGCCTGCGCTTGCGCCGGGCCGACCGACACGCGCAGGCCCAGCACCAGCGCCGGCAAGGCGAAGATCAGGCCGAGCGCGAGCGCACGCGTGCGCCAGCGCCCGGCGGGAGAGACGATGGCCCTCGCGCGGGGAGCGATAAACAGCAGGTCAGTCACGGGATCCATACCTGTGTCACCCACGCGGGGCCATCGGTTCATGGCTGTGTAACATGTGGATGTCAGGTGGTCAATAAATTATTCCGTATCTATTTTTATTAGGAAGCATGTATTCTCCGGACGACCCCGGAGGCGCCGTGGCGCGTCCGGGTCGGTGTCGGAGGTCCGGCACCGGGCCTGTGAGGGCACGCCGCAGCGCGCGCCCGCCGGAGCATGACGCGATGGGTACCGCCTCGAGCCGCCGCCATCCCTCCCGCCGCCGCGCGCTCGCGCGTTGCATCGCAGCAAGCCTGTTGCTGCCGGGCTTGCTCGCGCTGGGTCCGCTGCAGGCGCGCGACCGCGGCATTCCTCCCACCGGCGTGATCGGCATCGAGGAGAGGCAATTGAACGCCGACTACTGGACCCGGCAACTGGCCAAGCCCGACGCGGTGATCCTGGATGCACGCGCGATCGCGCGGCAGAACGCGCGGCTGGCCGAACTCGATCCGTCGGTGCACGACATCGAACGCCTGCCGGCGAGCTTGAGCCGCGAACGCGTGCAGGGCTGGATCGAAGCGATTTCGCAGCCGCGCGACGAGCCCTTGTTCGACGAACGCGGCGAGCCGGTCGCGGCTTCGACCTTGCAGGACCTCAACGCCGATCTGGCGTTGGACAAGATTCCCGCGCAGCAACCCACCCGCTACGGCATGGTCGTGCGCCGCGCCGACCTGCGCACCTTCCCGACCCGCCTGCGCGTGTTCAATTCGCGCGGCGACACCGACATCGACCGCTACCAGGAGAGCGCGCTGTTCCCGGGCACGCCGGTCGCGGTGGCGCACGAAAGCCGCGACGGCCGCTACTGGTTCGTGGTCAGTCCCTTGTATGCGGCCTGGGTCGAGAAGGACCGGATCGCGCTCGGCGACAAGGCGCCGGTGTTCGCCTACACCCGCAAGACGCCTTACTTGGTCGTGACCGGCGCGACCGCGCGCAGCGTGCACACGCCCGAGCAGCCCGGCGTGTCGGACGTGCAATTGGAGATGGGCGTGCGCGTGCCTTGGCTGGCCGACTGGCCGGCCGACCAGCCGGTCAACGGCCAGCACCATTACGCCTCGCATGTGATCGAGCTGCCGTACCGCGCTGCCGACGGCACGCTGAAGTTCTCGCCGGCCTTGCTGCCGCGCACCTCGGATACGTCCTCGGACTACCTGCCGCTGACCCAGGCGAACCTGGTCCGCCAGGGCTTCAAGTTCTTCGGCGAGCGCTACGGCTGGGGCCATTCCTACAACACCCGCGATTGCAGCGGTTTCGTCTCCGAGATCTACCGCAGCTTCGGCGTGCAGCTGCCGCGCAACACCCGCGACCAGGCGGTCAGCCCGGCCTACAACCGCATCGACCTCGACGACAAGCTCGGCCACGACGAGCGCCTGAAAATCGTCAAGAGCCTGGAAGTCGGCGACCTGATCTACATCCCCGGCCACGTGATGATGGTGGTCGGGCACCAGGACGGCTGGCCGTACGTGATCCACGACACCACCGGCATCACCTTCCGCGACCGCACCGGCGACCTGACCCGGGTCCACCTCAACGGGGTCTCGGTGACGCCGCTGGTGCCGCTGCTGTTCAACAAGGAACAGCCGACGGTGGACCGGATCACCAGCATTCAACGTATTCGTCCATGAGCCCGGCCGCGATGCGTCCTGCCTGGGCGGGAGGGCCTTCGGGTCCGACGCGTTCCGCCCAGGTCGCCGCGACCCGGAACAAAAGCGTCGGGCCCGAACGCCCTCCCACATAAAAGCGGCCCGCTGCGAAACGGCGCTCGCCTCCGCGACCGGACCGGCTTACCTTCTTCCATGGCGCTCCGCGCCTCACCCGAACACGACGCACCCCACGACACCATCGACACATGAAGATCACCGACATCCGATTCGGCATGCTGCGGGTTCCGCTCAAGACGCCGTTCAAGACCGCGCTGCGCACGGTCGACACGGTCGAGGACATCGTCGTCACCGTCCACACCGATACCGGCCACGTCGGTTACGGCGAAGCGCCGGCGACCGCGCCGATCACCGGCGACACCCACGGTTCCATCGTCGAGGCGATCCGCAAGTTCATCTCGCCGCGCCTGATCGGCCAGGAGATCGCCAACCTCAACCGCATCACCGGGTTGATCCAGGGCGCGATCGAGAAGAACTCCAGCGCCAAGGCGGCGGTCGAGATCGCGGTCTACGACCTGTTCGGCCAGCTTTACGGCGCGCCGCTGTACAAGATGCTCGGCGGCGGCGACCCGGTCATCACCACCGACCTGACCATTTCGGTCGACTACATCGAGAAGATGGTCGCCGACTCGATCGCCGCGGTCGACCGCGGCTTCGAATCGCTGAAGATCAAGGTCGGCAAGGACATCGGCGTCGACATCGAGCGGGTCAAGGCGATCTACGCCGCGGTCGAAGGCCGCGCCCTGCTGCGCCTGGACGCGAACCAGGGCTGGACCGCCAAGCAGGCGGTGTACGCGTTGCAGACGCTGGAAGACGCCGGCGTGCGCCTGGAACTGGTCGAGCAGCCGGTCAAGGCGCAGGACCTGGAAGGGCTCAAATACGTCACCGACCGCGTCCACACCCCGATCATGGCCGACGAAAGCGTGTTCGGCCCGGCCGAGGTGATCGACCTGATCCGCATGCGCGCGGCCGACATCATCAACATCAAGCTGATGAAGACCGGCGGCTTGTCCAAGGCGATCCAGATCGCCGACATCGCCGCGATGTACGGCGTGGAGTGCATGATCGGCTGCATGATCGAGACCTCGATCTCGGTCGCCGCGGCGGTGCACTTGGCGGTGGCCAAGTCCAACGTCATCACCAAGGTCGACCTCGACGGCCCGTCGCTGTGCGCGTTCAATCCGGTCGACGGCGGGGTGATCTTCAACGAATCGGAGATCACCGTCACCGATGCGCCGGGCCTGGGCATCCGCGAGATCCGCGGCCTGGAAGCGCTGGCCGCCGCCTGACCTGCGCGGCGGCGCGAAGCCGGCTACGCTGTAGCCTTCCGCCGCGCCCGGGACCGGACCCCTGCCGATGTCGCCCCTGCTCAAGATCCGCTCAGAACGCGACCAGATGTCGGCGATCGAACGCCGCATCGCCGACTATCTGCTGGAGAACGCGCACCTGCTGCGCGACTATTCTTCGCAACAGCTGGCCAACGCGCTCGGGATCAGCCAGTCCAGCGTGGTCAAGTTCAGTCAGAAGCTCGGCTTCAAGGGCTATCCGGACCTGAAGTACTCGATCGGCGAAGCGATCGCGCGCGGCGACCGCCACGACGACCACGGCGACGCCCAGGCCGCGCCGGCCGATCCCAACCTGGCCCTGGCCGAGCGGCTGTGGCACGGCAAGGCCCGCGCCGAGGAAGAGACCCGGCTGATCAACCCGCCCGAGCGCATCGAGGCCATCGCCGAGCTGATCCAGCACGCGCGCCGGGTCTACGTGATCGGCCTCGGCGAGGACGGCATCGCCGCGCGCGCGCTGTCGATGAAGCTGGCGATGATCGGCATCCTCAGCGTCCACCATTTCGACCCGGTGCTGATGGCCGCCAGCACCGCCAGCGCCGGCCCCGACGACGTGCTGCTGGTGCTGTCCGAACAGGGCAAGCTGACCGCGCTGTGCCACCTCGCCCGCACCTTCGGCGAGAGCGGCGGCAGCGTGGTCTCGGCGACCCGCCACACCCCCAACCCGCTGCGCGCGCACGCCGACCACGCCTTGCTGGTGTCGGCGCACGACGAGCGCGCGCACATGGAGCCGCTGCTGTACCACAGCGCGCTGCAGCATCTGATGGACTTGATCTTCGTGCTGCTGTGCGAGCGTGGACAGGACCGACTGCGTCAGCTCGACAACCATGCCGAGCGGGTGCAGGACATGCTCGATATCTGATCGCGATGTCGCGCGATCGCCTTGCTCGACATCCGACCGCAATGTCGCGCGATCTCCCTGTAGGAGCGGCGCGAGCCGCGACCGCGACACCACGCTTGCATCGCTGGCTTCATCGTAGTTGCGTTGTCGCGGTCGCGGCTTGCGCCGCTCCTACAGGGGGAAACGCGACCGCAGCGCAACCGTGTACGACTGACTTCGCAGGAACCCGACCGCCATGCCCCGCTACGCCGCTCTGCTGATCGCAGCCGCCATGACCCTCACCGCCTGCGCCACCCGCGCCGACCGCGCCGGCGACGGCGCGGTGCAGCCGCAACTCGTGCTGGTCACCACATCCGACTGGAACGCCACTCAGGGCCGCTTGCAGCGCTATCTGTTCGAAGGCGGCCAGTGGCTCGCGGTCGGCGCGCCGGTCGAGGTCAGCATCGGCCGCAACGGCGCGGCCTGGGGGCGCGGCCTTCGCGCCGCGCCGGACGACGGCGGCCCGCGCAAGCGCGAAGGCGACGGCCGCGCGCCGGCCGGCCTGTTCGCGGTCGGCACCGCGTTCGGCTACGGCGACAGCACGCAGACCGCGATGGCGTATGCGCCGATGAGCGCCAGCCATTACTGCATCGACGTGCCCGATTCGCCGCTGTACGACCGCATCGTCGACGCGCGCGAGGTCGGCGCCGAAGCAGTCACGGGTTCGACCGAGCCGATGCGCCGCGACCTGCACGCCGACGGCGATCCGCGCTATCGCCTGGGTTTCGTGATCGCGCACAACCCGGCGCACATTCCGGGCGCCGGCAGCTGCATCTTCGCCCATCTGTGGCGCACGCCCGGCGAACCGACCGCGGGTTGCACGGCGATGGACGAGGCGGCGATGAACGAGTTGCTGGCGTGGCTGCGGCCGCAGGCGCGGCCGCTGTTCGCGTTGTTGCCGCAGGCGCAGTATCGGGCGGTATGGAAGGACTGGGGATTGCCGGAGCCGGTCGCGAAGTAAGCGGCGGCGGCGAGGTTGCGCTGCGTCCGATGGTCGTTCCGACAACAGACTGCGCAACGCTCACACCGCCATTCCGGCGTACGCCGGAACCCATAACGCTCACACCGTCATTCCGGCGTACGCCGGAACCCATCTTGATCTTGCTTCTGTCGGCTCAGACGCGGCCAGCGCGAAGACGCCATCGAATCTCTCAACCGTCATTTCCGCGAAAGCGGGAATCCAGAGACTTCAGAGTCATGTCGCGATGAAGCCCTGGATGTTCGGCTTCGCCGAAATAAAAGCGGAGCCCGCTTTCGCGGGAATGACGGTCAAGGGGTTGGCGAAGCGATCCTGAGTGGCTTCGGCCACGCGCAGTAAACGCCGCCGGCGAGGTGCGTAGCCTCGGCACTTCGTTGCATCGAAAGACTGCGCAATCCCCCAGCCGTCATTCCCGCGGAAGCGGGAATCCACAGACTTCAGAGCCATGCCGCGATGAAGCCCGGGATTCCCGCTTCCGCGGGAATGACGGCTGGGGGGATCGGCGAAGCGCTGTTGAAACGGCTTCGGCCGCAGGCACGGAGCGAAGCGCCACCCGCCCCCGCTACGCCTCAATCCTGCTTCTCTTCCGCCGCCTTCCTGACCGCCTTCTTCGCCTTCGCCTCCGCCGCCCTCACCCGGCTTTCGTCGATGAAGCGATCCACCCGCCGCTCCAGCACCGGCAACGGCACCGAGCCCAGCGCCAGGATCGCGTCGTGGAAGGCGCGGATGTCGAAGTCCGCGCCCAGCGCCTGCTCGGCCTTGGCGCGCGAGCGCTCGATGCTCATCTGGCCGAGGTAGTACGACAGCGCCTGCGCCGGCCAGCCGATGTAGCGGTCGACTTCGGTCTCGACCTCGTGCTCGCTCAGCGCGGTGTTGTCGCGCAGGAACGCCAGCGCCTGCTCGCGGGTCCAGCCCAGGTGGTGCACGCCGGTGTCGACCACCAGCCGGCTCGCGCGCCACATCTGATAGGTCAGATAGCCGAAATAGTCGTACGGCGTGTCGTACATCCCCATCTCGATGCCGAGCTTTTCGGTGTACAGCGCCCAGCCTTCGCCGTATGCGGAGATATAGGTGTAGCGGCGGAAATCCGGCAGCCCCTCGTGCTCGGCCGCCAGCGACTGCTGCAAGGAATGGCCCGGCGAGGATTCGTGCAGGGTCAGCGCCGGCAGGTTGAACAGCGGACGCGACGGCAGGTCGTAGGTGTTGAGCAGATAGACATCGCGGCCGCCGCGGCCGGCGGTGTAGAACGGCGCCAGATCCGCCGGCACCGGCTTGATCGCGAAACGCTGGCGCGGCAGCAGGCCGATGTAGTTGCCGATCTCGCCGTCGACGCGCTTGGCCAGCCACGACGCGCGCATCAGCAGCTCTTCGCCGCTTTTGGGATAGAACTTGGGATCGGTGCGCAGGTAATGCAGGAATTCCGGGAACGTGCCCTTGAACCCGGTCTTGACGATGGTCTGCTCCATCTGCGCGCGGATCTTCGCCACTTCCTGCACGCCGATCTCGTGGATCTGCTGCGGGGTCAGGTCGAGCGTGGTGAACTCGCGGATCTTGGCGCGGTAATAGTCTTCGCCGCCGGGCATCTTCTCCGCGGCCAAGGTCTCGCGCGCCTGTTGCATGTACTCGCCCTGGATGAACTTCAGCAGCTTGCGGTACGCAGGCAACACCGACGCGTCGATGGCTTTCGCCGCCTCGGCGCGCAGCCGCGCCTGTTCGTCGGCGGGAATGTTCGCCGGCATCTTCACGAACGGGGTGTACAGCAGGTTGTCTTCGAGCTTGGCGTCGATGACTTCCTTGATCGACACGTCGCGCCCCTTCAACGTCACCCGCGGCACGCTGAAACCGCGCTTGAGGCCGACCCGCATGTTGGCGATCTGCTCGTCGAAATAGCGCGGAATGTCGCGCAGCTGGCCGAGGTAGCGCTCGTAGCCCTCGACATCGCGGATCGGACGGCGCGCGGTGAAGCCCAGATTGGTCCAGAACGCGCTGTCGCTGTTGAACGGCATCTCGTACTGACGCACGCGCTGGTTGGCGAGCAGGCTCTGGACCTGCTGACGGAACACTTCGGCGTTGACCAGGTCTTCGCCGCCGAGCTGCTTGAGGTCGATCGCGTCGAGTTCCTTGAGCACCTGCGCCCAATAGCGTTCGCGCATCGCCTGGGTGGCCGGATCGACCTTCGGCAGGCGCGCGGCCGGCTGGCCCTGCGGGCCGTCCTCATCGTCGCCGCCTGCGAACTGGGCCTGGCGCCATTTCCATTCGCGCGTGTACAGCGCCTTGAAGCGCGCCGCGGCGCCGGTCTCGTCGGCGGGCTTCGCGGCGGCGGCCGCGGTCGCCTCGGCGGCCTGCACGGGCGCCGGGGCCAAGGCCGTCGCCAGGGCGAGGGACAGCGCAGCGACGGACAGCGCGGCCAACGGCGCGCGCGCGGAGACGGAACGGATCGAAGGCATCGCGGGACTCTGCGGTGACGGGCTCACCCATGATGCGGGAATCCCGGGCACCCCGGGTGTGCCGTTTGGGCTAGGAGTGAGCGTGGAGAAGGCAGGAGTGAGAAAGAGCTTCGGCTCACTCCTCACTCCTCTACGCTCACTCCTGCCTCACCGCACCGGCTGGAAATTCGGATACGCCGGGCTGCCGGTCTCGAACAAACGCGTCGGCCGCCCCTTCAGATGCAGATCGAAGAACGCCCGCGCATAAGCGCGGGTGCCCGCCACCGCCTCGGCCTCGGGCAGCGTGCCGTAGGTGCCGGCGGCGAAATCCGCCGGCACCGCGTCGCCGAGCTGCGGCAGGATCGCCGGGAAATCGCTGAAGGTGAAATGCGCGCCGAGCGGCAGGTGCACATCGCGCTTCCAGCCGCGCTGGTTGCGCCAGAACTGCGGCCACGACGGATCGAACGAATCCAGATGGGTATGCCCTTGCGCGCCGATCAACAGGAACGGCCGGTCCAGGCCGAAGCGCGCGGCCCGGGTCGGCCCGTACGGCAGGTCCTGCGGCGGGCCGTAGGTGGTCGACAGGCGGCCGTCGAAATCCAGGCCGGCATCGACGCGGCGATCGAAGAACATGGTTTCCGCCGCGGTCGTGCCGCCGTAGGAATGGCCGAAGAAACCGATCCGCGACAAGTCCAGACCGCCGCGCCAGCCCGCCGGCAAGCGGCCGGGGCCGGCGCCGGGATAGAAGCCGCGGTCGGACAGGGCCAGCGCATCGAGCAGATAGCGCGCATCGCCGACGCGCGTGTCCAGCCACATCTGGGTCGATTCGACGGTTTCCACCAGATCCTGCCCGCGCACCACGCGGCCGCCGGGAAACGCGGCGTAGAACGCTTCGTGGGTGTGGGTCATCGACGCGACCGCATAACCGTGGCTGGCCAGATCGTCGGTCATCGCGCTGTAGAGCTCGCGGAAGAACTGCAGGCCCGGCGAAAACAGCACCACCGGCCAACCGCGCGGATGGCGCAGCAACGGCGCGTTGCGCAGCGCCGGCCGGCGCGCGCTGCCCCAGTCCACCGCGCCGGGCGCGAAACCGTAGCCTCGCATGGTGGCGTCCCATTCCGGCACCAGCACCGGCTCCAGCCACGGCGCGCGCGGGCCGTGCGCGTTGCGCGCGACCGGATAGGTCACGGTCACCATGTACTCGCGCGCGCCGCCGACGAAGCGGTCGGTGCGCGAACGGTCGATCAGATGCAGGGTGAAACTGGCGACCTGGTACGGGCCGGTGGTCGGCGGCAGATCGAAGCGCTTGGGCGGCGCGGCGGCGGCGGGCGCGGCGAAGCCCAGCGCCAGCAGCAACACAGCGGCGTAACGTAACTGCGTAGCGAGCCACGAGCGAGGGATGGCGCGGAACATGCGAACCTCCTTGGACGGCGTGTTCGGGATGCGCGCCGCGACTGCGGCACGGCCGTCAGCGAAGCGCGAAGCCGGCGCGGGGCGCCAGTGCCGCAAGGGCTACCGCGGTGCGCAGGCCGTGATCGGCCGCGCAGATGCACAGTTGGCTGCAGCCAAACACCTGCCTGGGCTACCTGTAGGAGCGGCGCAAGCCGCGACCGCGACAACGCAATCGCCGGCGCCACCGGATACGAGCGCGGCTCGGTTCCGCGAGCGAACACGGTTTCGTCGTCGGCGAATTGTCGCGGTCGCGGCTTGCGCCGCTCCTACAGTCGGGAACGAAACGCCGACCTCAATCGGCGAACGGCCGGTCGATCGCCGGCGACGGCTCGGTGAACCAGCGCGCGCCGTCCTCGGTGACGTGGAAATGATCCTCCAGCCGCACGCCGAAACGTTCCGGCACCACGATCATCGGTTCGTTCGAGCAGCAGTTGCCGACCTCCAGGCCGAGGCGGTTGCCACGCACCAGGTACGGCGATTCGTGCACGCTCATCCCGCAGCCGTGGCCGGTGCGGTGCGGCAGGCCCGGCAGCCGGTAATCCGGCCCCAGCCCGCCGCGCTCGAGCACCGCGCGCGCCGCATCGTCGACGGCTTCGCCGCTGACGCCGGGCCGCACCGCGTCGAACGCCGCGCGCTGCGCTGCGTGTTCCAGGTCCCAGATCCGCCGCTGCTCGTCGCTGGCGCGGCCGCAGATGTAGGTGCGGGTGATGTCGGAGTGGTAGCCCTGGACCGAACAGCCGGTGTCGATCAGCACCAGTTCGCCTTCGCGCAGCGTCTGTTCGCCCGGAATGCCGTGCGGGTACGCGGTGGCGTGGCCGAACTGGACGATGCAGAAGGTCGAGCCATTGTCGGCGCCGAGCGCGCGGTGCGCTTCGTCGATGAAGCGGCGCAACGCGGTGGTGGTGACGCCTTCCTCGGCTAAGCCTGCGGCCAGCCGGTGCGCGTGCAAGGTCATCGCCGTGGCCTGGACCATCAGCGCCAGCTCGGCCGGCGACTTGCGCCCGCGGCAGCCGTCGACGATCGCCGCGGCATCGCCGAACTCCAGCTGCGGCGCGGCCGCGCGCAGGCCGGTGTAGATCGCGAACGCCGCGCCCGGATCCAGCGCCAGCCGGCGCGCGCCGCGCTCGCGCAGCGCCGCGGCGACCAGCGCGTACGGGTCCTCGTGCTCGTCCCAGAAACGCGGCTGCGCCGGAATCTTGAGCACGTGCGAAAGCGAGCCGGCCTCGAACGCCGGGCAGATCAGCAGCGGATCGCCGTCGAGGGTCAGCAGCATCGCCACCAAACGTTCGTTCGCGCCCCACGGCACGCCGGCGAAGTAGCGCAGCGACGCGCCCGCGGAGATCAACAGCGCATCGAAGCCGCCCTGGCGCATCAGCGCGCGGGCGCGCTCGATGCGCTGCTGGTGTTCGTCGGCGTCGATCGCCGGCGCGCTTCGCGCCCACGGCGCCAGCTGCGCGCGCGCCTGTTCCAGGGTGAGTCCGCCGATCTGCCCGCTCATGCCGTCGCTCCGATGTCGTCCAAGGTCCAGTGCCCGTCGATCCAGCGCGACAGCCCGCCGGGGTTGCGGTCGCGCAATTCCTCCGGCAGCGCGTCGGCGCGGACGTGATCGTAGCAATGCAGCGCCGCGAACCGGCGGATCGCGCTCGGCATGCCGACCGCGGTGAACCCCGGATGGCCGGTGCTCGGATACGGGCCGCCGTGATTCATCGCCGCGCTGACCGCCACGCCGGTCGGCATGCGGCCGTCGATCAGGCGGCCCACGCGCGGACGCAAGGCGCCGGCGAGGCGGCGCCAGTCTTCGTCGTCGCCGGCTGCGTCGCCGCCGTAGATGGTGCCGGTCAGATTGCCCTCCAACGCTGCGGCGACGCGTAAGGCCTCGTCGATACCGTCCACGCGCACGATCAGGCTGGCCGGCCCGAACGCTTCGCCTTGCAGGCGCGGATCGGCGACGAACGCCGCCGCATCGCTGCTCAGCAACGCCGGCCGCACCCGATAACCGTCGCCGTCCGCGGCTTCGCCGCCGGCGACGAGCTGCGCACCGGCCGCGCGCCACGCGGCCACGCCGGCGTGCAGGTGATCGAGCACGCCGCGCGAGAACATCGTGTCCGCCGGCGCCGCGGCGAAGCGTTCGGCCGCGGCGGCGACGAAGCGGTCGCCGGCGTCGCCGCGCGGCACCACCACCACGCCGGGGTTGGTGCAGAACTGACCGACGCCGAGCGTGCACGAAGCGAAGAACTCCTGCGCCAGCGCTTCGCCGCGTTCGCGCAAAGCGCCTTCGAGCAGGAACACCGGGTTGACGCTCGACAGTTCCAGATACGCCGGCACGCCCGCGGCATCGGCCGCGGCCTTGAGCGCGAGCCCGGCGCGGCGGCTGCCGGTGAACGCCAGCGCGCCCAGGCGCGCGTCGCCAGCCAGTTCCAGGCCCAAAGCCGGGTCGAGGTGGTACAGCACCTGCAGCGATTGCGCCGGCAGGTCCGCATCCAACAGCGCGCGATGCGCCAGCTGCGCCAGCCGCTGGCTGGTGCCGGGATGCGAGGGGTGCACCTTGGCGATGACCGGATTGCGCGCGGCGATCGCCGAAGCGAAATCGCTGCCGGCCACGGCGTTGAACGCGAACGGGAAATTGTTCGGGCCGAAGATCAGCACCGGTTTGCGCAGCGGCGCCAGATGCGAACGCAGGCCGGCCGCGGTGTCGATGATCGGCTGGGTCCAGCTGCGCTCGCGCGCCGCGCGCGCGGCCTGGCGCAGTTGCGCGGTGGTGCGCGGCAGTTCCACTTCGGCCAGCCGTGGCTTCGCCGCCAGCGCGGTTTCGCGATGCGCGAGTTCGACCAAGGCTTCGGCATCGGCTTCAATCGCCGCGGCGTAGGCCTCCAGGAACGCGGCGATGCGCGCCGGCGCGCATGCGGCCAGCGCATCGGCGGCCGCGCAGGCCGAGGCCAGCGCGGCCAGCGCGTCGCGCGCGCCCGACACCGGAAACGCCGCGCCGACTTCGACTGCGCGGGTCGGATCGAACGCGCGGAACTCGCCGGCCGCGTCCAGCGACGGCTGCCAGCGGCCGCCGATCAGGACGGGCTCGCGCACTGCCGGTTCGGGCGCGCTCATCTCAAAGCTCCGGACGCTGCGCCTGGGCGCGCTGGATCACCGCCAGCGCCGCCTCGCGCTCGGCGCCGGTCAGCGCCAGCCGCGGCGCGCGCACGTGCTCGGCGCCAAGGCCGACCTGCGCCTGCACCAGCTTGATCAGCTGCACGAACTTGGGCACGGTGTCGAGCCGCAGCAACGGCAGGAACCACGCATACAGCGCCGCCGCCGCGGGTGCGCCGCCGTCGCGGGCGAGTTCGAACAAACGCACCGATTCCTTCGGATAGGCGTTGACCAGACCGGCGATCCAACCGGTCGCGCCCATCGCCACGCCTTCGACGATCGCATCGTCCATGCCGACCAGCAGCTCCAGGCGCTCGCCGAGCAGCGCGCGCAGCGCAGCGAAGCGGCGCACGTCGGCCGAGGATTCCTTGACCGCCTGCACGTTGGCGAATTCGCCGGCCAGTTCGGCGATCTGCTCGGGCGAGAAGTCGGTTTTGTACGCGACCGGGTTGTTGTAGATCATGCACGGCAGCGCGGTCGCGCCGATCACCGCGGCGACGTGCGCCTTCATTTCGCGCCAGTCGGTGGAATACACGTACGGCGGCAGCACCATCAGGCCGGCGCAGCCGATCTTCTGCGCTTCCTGCGCCAGGCGCACGGCTTCGTCGGTGGACAGCGCGGCGATGCCCGGGATCACCGGCGCGCGGCCGGCCAGCGCCTGGGTCAGCGTGCGCAGGATCGCCAGCTTGTCGTCGAAGCTCAGCGTCGCCGCCTCGCCGAGCGAGCCCAGCGGGACGATGCCGGTGCAGCCGGCGTCGATCAGCTCGCGCGCGTGGCGGGCGAGGAACTCGTGATCGATCGAACCGTCGGCGTGGAACGGCGTGGTGATGGCGGGAATGACGCCGCGCCAGATGGATGCAGTGCTCATGGAACGGTTCCTTGTGGGGCTGAGTGCGTGATCGGTGCCGGCGATGGCGCGGCCGGATGAATCGGTTCGTCTTGCGCGTGGGCCGCGGCCAGGGCCGCCAGGCGCACGGGAAACAGCGGCGGCCGCGCGCGCGCGGCGGCCTCGGTGGATTCGGCGGCGGCCGATATGAAGCGCGCCCCGCGCAATTGCGCCAGCGCCGCGCCGCAGATGCGGCCCTGGCAACTGCCCATGCCGCAGCGGGTCGCGAGCTTGGCCGCGCGCCAGTCGGCGTAGTCGTCGAGTTCGCCGAGGCGCACGTCTTCGCAGCGGCAGACGATGCTGTCGGCGCTGGCCGCATGCGCGATCTGCTCGCGCAGGGCGAAGTGTTCGGGCAGCAACGCGGCGAATGCGCGCGCACTGCGGCGTCGCGCCTGCAACGCCAACGCGGCCTCGGGCGCGCCGGCCGCGGCGTGGCCGGCCATCTCGCCTTCGATCAAGGCGCAGTCGCGCCCGCCGATGCCGCAGGCTTCGCCGGCGGCATACACGTCGGCGACGCTGGTGCGCATCGCGGCGTCCACGCGCACGCTGGCGTGGGCGCCGTGCGCTTGCAATTCGCAGCCCAGGCGCTGGGCCAGTTCCAGGTTCGGCACCAGGCCGTAGCCGACCGCGAGTTGATCCACCGCGACGCGCTCGACCCCGCGCGCGCCGTGCAGCTCGACTTCGCTCACGCGGCCGTCGCCGTGCGCGGCCGCGACCCAGGTGCCGGCGCGATACGGCACCGCCGCCAGCCGCGCGCGCAGCGCCGCGGCCTGCGCCAGTTTGCCGGGCCAGCGCCACAGCTTCGCCGCGAACGCGCGCAAGTGCGGCGCCGGCGCTTGTTCGCAGATCGCGACCACACGCGCGCCGTGACGGCGCGCGGTGTCGGCGGCGGCCAGCAGCAGCGGGCCGCTGCCGGCGATCAGCACGCGCTTGCCGGCGATCGGCCAGCCTTGCTTGACCAGCGCCTGCAGGCCGCCCGCGCCGGTGACGCCCGGCAAGGTCCAGCCCGGAAACGGCAGCAGCAGTTCGCGCGCGCCGGTCGCCAGCACCAGCGCGCCGTACGCCAGTTCGTAGGCGACGCCGGCCTGTTCGACCAGCACGCACCCGCGCCCGGCGGCGACGACCTGGGTCTGGCCGAGCCAGCGCACGCGTTCGCCGTCGAGCAGTTGGTCGAGGCGCTCGCGCGCCGGGTCCGGCCATGGCCGGCGCACATCGCGTCGCCACACCTGCCCGCCCACGCTGGCCTGCATATCGATCAGCACCACATCGGCGCCGTGCGACGCCGCCGCGCGCGCCGCCGCCAGACCGGCCGGCCCCGCGCCCACCACCAGCACGTCGCAGCGCTCAGTCATCGCAGGCCACCTGCATGCCTTCGCGCGCCGGCACCAGGCACGAGCGCTGATGTTCGATGCCGTCGATGCGCACCCGGCATTCGAAGCACACGCCCATGCCGCACAGCGGCGCGCGCGGCTGGCCGCTGCGCGAACGGCGGAAATGCGGCGCGGCCAAGGCCACCGCGGCGGCGACGCTGGCGCCGGCCGGCACCTCGACCTCGCAGCCGTCGACGGCGATGCGAATGCGCGGCGCGTTCATCGCAGCGCCCGGCTCGGCGCGTACGGCGCCGGGTCGATGGCCGGAGTGCGGCCGAGCAGTTGTTCGATCAGCAATTGCGCGGTGCCCAGCGCGGTGGTTACGCCCAGGCCTTCGTGCCCGGCGGCGACCCAGGTGTGCGGCCGCGATTCCAGCGCGCCGATGTACGGCCGCCCGTCCGTCGTGCACGGGCGGAAACCGGTCCACACCCGCAGTGCCTGCAAGTCGCGCAGCATCGGCACGAACGCGAACGCGCGCTCGAGCATGCGCCGCAGCATCGGCGCCGACACCGCCGCATCGTCCTGGCCGAACTCGCGCGAGGAGCCGATCAGGATCTGCCCGGTCGGCCGCGGCTGCACGTTGAACGCGACGCTGCTGTCGGCGTCGCTGTGGGCGCTGTCGGCGTAGCCCAGTTCCAGCAGTTGGTGACGGATGCGCTCGGGATAGCGCTCGGTGATGACCAGGTGGCCCTTGCGCGAACGCATCGGCAACTGCGGCAACAGTTCGGGTAGCGCGCAACCGGTCGCGACCAGCACCGGGCCGACGAGGTCGCTGCCGTCGTCCAGGCGCGCGCCGCGCGCGTTCAACGCGGCCGCGCGGCGGCCGAGGTAGCAATGCGCGCGCAACTCGCGCGCTTGCCGCAACAGGTATTGGGCGACGCGCGGCGGATACACCACGGCCTCCTGCGCTACCAGCATGCCGCCGCATAAGCCGGGCGTCAGATGCGGTTCGAGTTCATACAACTCCGGGGCTTCGATCCGCCGCGCCGCCACGCCCGCCGCGGCGAGGCGCTCGACCTTGGCCGCGACGCTATCGAGTTCGCGCGGCTCGCGCGCCACCCACAAAGTGCCGCAGCGGCTGAATTCGGCCAGCGGCAGTTCGGCGAAGCGTTCCCACAACTGCAGCGACAAGCGCGACAACGCCAGTTCGGCCGGATCGTCGTCCATCGCCACCAGATGCCCCATCGCCGCCGCGGTGGCGCCGCCGCCGACCGGACCCGGCTCGACCACCGCCACGCGCAGGCCCTCGCGCACCGCGCGTTCGGCGCAGGCCGCGCCGACGATGCCGGCGCCGATGACGATGAGGTCGTAGCTGGCCATGCCCGCGGACGCGCGCTCAGCGCGCGCCGATGCCCCAGGCGAACGGATCGGCGTCGTCGATCAGCAGCTGCGCGCGCGCGGTGATGTGGGCGCTGCCGGTGATGGTCGGATGCACGCCGCGTTCGCCGACGCGATACTGGCCTTCGAACACGCTGCCGAGCACGCTTTCCTGGCGCCACACCTGCCCCGGCGCGAGCTTGCCGTCGGCGGCCAGGCAGGCCAGCTTGGCGCTGGTGCCGGTGCCGCACGGCGAGCGATCGTAGGCCAGGCCCGGGCACAGCACGAAATTGCGGCCGTCGATGCCCGGCGTGGACGAAGCGGTTTCCAGTTCGATGTGATCGATTTCGGCGCCGTCGGCGCCGGTGATCCGCGCCGCGACCAGGGCCGCGCGGATCGCTTCGGAAAATTCGCTGAGTTCGCGCACATGGGTCAGCGCGATCACCCGCGCGACCTTGGCGATGAAGAACCAGTTGCCGCCCCAGGCCACGTCGCCGCTGACCGTGCCGTAGCCGGGCACGTCGAGCTTCACCTGGACGGCGTGGCGCCAGCTTTCGACGTTGTCGACCGAGACCCGGCCGTCTTCGTGCAGGCGCGCGCCGACCGTGCCGACCGGCGTGTCGATGCGGTGCTCGCCGGGCCCGATCCGGCCGAGGAATTGCAGCGTGCGCACCAGGCCGATGGTGCCGTGCCCGCACATGCCCAGGTAACCGACGTTGTTGAAGAAGATCGTTCCGGCGCAGGCGCCGGGCGTCTGCGGCGGCAACAACAGCGCGCCGACCACCGGATCGGAACCGCGCGGTTCGCAGGCCACCGCGCTGCGCCAGCGGTCGAACTGCTGGCCGAAACGCTGACGCTGTTCGGCAAGGCTGCCGCCGCCGAGATCGGGGAATCCGGCGACCACCACGCGTGTCGGTTCGCCGCCGGTGTGCGAGTCGATGATGTCGAGGCTGTGCATGCCGCCATGCTCGCGGCGCGGGGGCCTGGGGGTCTAGACGAGCTTGCCGGACACCGATGCGGAATTCGGCATAATCGGTTCCACCCTCCGCTGCCCGCGCCGCCGCTGCCCACATGGCCCCCGCCCTGCCCACCGCCGCTGCCGATCCGGTGCGGATCGACGCCGAACTGATGCAGACCCTGTGCGACGCGCTCGCCGACGTGGTGTTTTTCGTCAAGGACGAAGCCGGCCGCTACACCCATGCCAATCTGACCCTGGTGCGCAGGCTCGGCCTGAAGCGGCGCGAGGACGTGATCGGGCGCGAAGTGGCCGAAGTGTTCCCGGCCCGGCTGGCCGCGCGCTACGCGCAACAGGACCGGCGCGTGCTCGACGGCGACACCATCGAGAACCAGCTCGAAGTGCATCTGTACCCGAACCGTCGCCCGGGCTGGTGCCTCACCGGCAAGCGCCCGCTGAGCCTGCCCGGCGGCGGCCGCGGCCTGGTCGGCCTGTCGCGCGATCTCGGCGCGCCGGACGGCCGCGACCCGACCTACGAACGCCTGCGCCGCGTATTCGAACGAATGCAGCTGCATTTCGCCGAACCGCTGCGCATCGCCGCGCTGGCGCGACTGGCCGACCTGTCGGTGGCGCAGCTGGAACGGCATTTCCAGCGCGTGTTCCAGCTCACCCCGCAACAGACCCTGACCCGGCTGCGGATCGAAGCGGCGATGCGCGAACTGCACGGCGAGGCCAGCATCGCCGAGGTCGGCCTGGCCTGCGGGTTCACCGATCAGAGCGCGTTCGCGCGGCAGTTCAAGGCGATGGTGGGGATGGCGCCGCGCGACTACCGCGCCTTGCATCGGGATGCGCGGTGGGGAGAGCCGGTCGCTGCGCAGCGACTCGGCGCGCCGTAGCCGCGTCCGTCCCTTCGCGCAATTGCGCGGCCGTATCGTCGAGCAACTCCGCCTTGCGCAGCGCCGCGCGCAATTGTTCCAAGGATTCGGACCCGCTCCAGCCCGTAAGCTTCACCAACTGAGCGCCGTCGCGGAGCACGTAGATCGTCGGTATCCGGCTGAAATCGATTCCCCGCCAGGGTTCGGTCAGGTATGCGATCCGAAGTCGAGCGGTCGGAAACTCGGCGTTCCAACGCCTGACTTCATCGGTGTCGAACTGCCCATCCGGCGGCGCGATCCACAGCGCTTTCGCCCGCGAGAACGCGGCGCTCAAGGCTTCGTCGGCAGTGATGTCCCGCGCCGCGTCGCGGGCGAAGTGGCAGCCGGAAACGACGAGGATGCGTACGCCTTCGCTGGGCGCGGGAACGTTGCGCAGAACCACCTCGCCGCCTTCGGACACATCGAAATAGCCGGGCCGATCCCGTTCGAACCGAACAGGTACGCGGATCGGCGCGATCCGCTCTTCGCTCAGCGAGCGCTCCGAGGCGATCATGGCGCGCGCCTCGTCGAATCTGCGCGAGGCCACAAGCGCTGCGTATACCTTGCGAACGTTCGCTTCGTCGTCCGCCCCTGCGGCACGAAGCGCCGACAAGGCTTGGGTCATACGTTGGATATATCGCGGGCTTTCGGATTGCCGATGATGGACCGTGTATCCCGCCATCATGTAGGCGGCGTCGAACAGCGCCTGCAGATCCTCGACCGGGAGATCCGGCCCCACGGCGTACGGCTCGAAGTACGAAAGATAGCTTTGCCTGATCCGCTCGGCCCGGTCTTGAACCGAAGCGCTGCGATCCTTGTTCACGGCCTGAATCTGAGTCCGATAGCGCTCCGGCAGCGGCACCTCACGGGCTTGCGCCGTACACAAGCACACAAGCGCCAAGGGCCACCACACGCTCGGCCTCTTGGTCGTGAAGTTGCGTGCCGTCATGGTTGCGGCTCCTTTCATGAGACGGTCACTTGCGACAAGAGCTCGGGCAGATATCGCCGACGGCGAACTCGCATTCGCTCTTTCCATCCCCGTCGGTAGCGCAAACGGAATCGGTCTTCGTCTTGCCCCCACCGGTTTCGCACCAAGGCGAATCGGCGCTGTCGCAGACGTTGCTCATGGCGATCGCCACCTCGCCGCGGTCTTCGCCCGATGGCGCGTGAGCGAGAGTCGGTATCGAGGTCAACGTATCTTCCGCGCCGATCACCCTGAGCACTTTCCGGATCTCGCCCACGCTGAGGCGAGGAGACAGACCGAGATAAGAGTACGAGCCGATTCCGCGAGGCGTGAACACCAGACTGTCCACGAAATTCTCCACGGCCTCGCGCGGCAGCTTGTGCAACGGAAATTCCGGGTGCTCGTAGAGGTATCGGGAGAACTCGGCTTTCGACGCGACCGGCACGAACCGGAGGCGTTCGCTGCCCTGCGAACCGGTCGGCGGATCGCCGGCGATCGCCGGTGCCGAAAGCATCGTCAGCCCAAGCCAAAACGCCGCAAACAGAACCTGCTTGCTCATTTGCCGCTCCTTGAATGTCGCCGATACCGAGTCTTGACCTGTGGCCACAGGTCCCGTCATCAGCATGCCCATTCAAATGGCTTGTGTAAATTGGCAAAAATTACACTTATCGCATGGCAACATTGCGCTTCGAAGCCTGCATCGCCCCAAGCCCGCGCAATTACGCTACGAACGACGCCTCATGCCAACGCGATCGCCTCGATCTCGATCCGCCACGCCTCGTCGTAAATCCCCGTCACCACCACGCTCACCGACGGCTGCGCGATGCGCCGCAGCCGCGCGTGCCGGACTTCGCGTTCGCGCCGGCGATCTTCGGCGCGGGCCAGGAATACCGTCACTTTGACCAAGTGGCGAAGCTGCATGTCGGCCGCGGCCAGCTGCGCCTCGACGTTGCGCCACGCCAGCCGGCACTGTTCGGAGAAATGCGGCGGCGTCTCGCCGTCGGCGTCGGCCGGTACCTGACCGCTGACGAACAACAGGCGCGAATGCGCGCCGATGCGGTGCGCGGTGCCGGCCGAGTCGCGGGTTTCGCCGTTCGTCCCGCCGCCGCTGTCGGCCGCGCCGCCCGCGACCAGCAACACCGCCGCAGCGCCGCCACCGAGGAAATCGCGCCGCCGCATCGCCGCGGCCTCAGCGCGCCGCGCGCGGCGAAGGCCAGCGCCCGCTGTCGGCGAACGCGCCGGCGATCGCCGCGGACAATTGCCGCGCATGCGATCCGTCCGGATCGAGCTCGGGATCGAAGATCGTCAGCTCCAGCCCCACCGCCTTGGGGCTGGCCAGCAGCTGCGCGAGCATCGCGCGCAGTTCGGCGAACTCCAGTCCGTCGGGATTCGGCGAATCGACCGCCGGCATGATGCGCTGCGCGAGCACGTCGGCGTCGAGGTGGATCCAGAACCCTGCGGTCGGCATCGCCTCCAGGCGCGTGCGCGCCGCGCGGCCCGCGGCCGGCGCGCCTTCGCGACGGATGGCGTCGGCGTCGATGCTGTGGATGCCGGAACGCTCGAAGGTTTCGAACTCGTAGCCGCGCTTGTCGTCCTGCGTGACCACCAAGCCGAGGTGGACCACGTCGCCGCTGCGGAAGTACGGCGATTGTCCGCGCAGATCCGCCAGCGCCGCCGGGCCGTGGCCCGTAGCCAGGCCGAGGTCGAGCCCAGCCGCGGTAAAGTAGCCGTGGTAACGCTTGCGGTCGCGCACGAACGAGAAATCGTCGTGGGCATCGATGAAGGCCAGCCCGTAGCGGCCGCGTTGCTTCAACGCCAGTGCGCTGCCGAGCAGCACGCTGCAATCGCCGCCGAGCACCAGCACGAAGTCGCCGCTGCGCAGCAACGGTTGCAGGCGGTCGGCCAGACGCTGGCTGTAGTCGCGCAGCGCGGCGCCGTTGCGGAAACCGATGACCGGATCGGGCTTCGGCGAATACGCCGGCGGTTCGACCCGGCCGGCATCGCGCGCGCTCAGCGCGGTCAGCAGCCCGGCGCCGCGCAGCGCCTCGGGCAAACGGCGTACGCCGGGTTCGCGGCCGGGCCGCGGCGGGCGCAGGCCGAGGTTGCTCGGGGCGTCGATCGCGACGATGCGCGCAGGCGGCGGTGCGGCGGATTCGCCCGCATTCGCAGGCCCGCACAGGGTCGCGGCACCGACGCCCAATGCCAGCAGGCAACGCCCGCCGGCGGTTCGCAGGGACAACGTCGAGGCGCGCATTCCAAACCTCTTAAATGTTTTATACAGGTTATGGACGCGATTCAAAACCTGTCAACACCATTTAAACGGTTAGCCGACGAACGGCCCGCGCCGCCGGCTCGCGCCGGCTTTCGCCGCTGCGCTAGGATCGCCGCTCATCCGCGCCGCGCCGGCGCCTTCTGGACCACGCGATGCCCGCCGACCGCAAACGCGTCAACGTCCCGGGCGCGATCCCAGCGCTGGCCTGTGCGCTGTGGCTGGCGACGGCCGCTGCCGCGCCGCGCGCGCAGGCCGCGCCGGCGCCGGCGCAAAAGGCGCCGGTCGAAGCGCGCGTTCCCTTGGCCCCGGCCGCGGTCGCGGCCACCGACGGCCGCGCGCATCTGGCCTACGAACTGCATCTGAGCAACTTCTACGCCGTCACCGGCGCCCTGCGCATCGTCCGCGTGGAGGTTTATGCCGACGCGGCGCAGACGCCGCTGGCGCAGTTCGCCGGCGAAGCGCTGCTGCGGCTGGGCAAGGCGGAAGCGGACCCAGCCGCGCAAACGCCGCCCAAGGACATCGTCATCGACGGCGGCCGGCGCACGGTGCTGTTCGTCTGGCTGGATCTGGCCCAGGACGCGCCCGCGCCGAAGACGTTGCGCCACCGCATCGAATTCGTCGACGCGCGCGGCGCGCAGTCCTGGATCGACGGCGCGGCCGTTGCGCTGTCGACGACGGCGCCGGTCAGCCTAGGGCCGCCGCTGGCCGGCGGGATCTGGCTCGCGTACGAAGGGCCGTCCAACGCGCAATCGCACCATTGGGGCAGCGTGGTCGCGGCCAACGGCGAGGCGACGATTCCGCAGCGTTATGCGCTCGACCTGATCGGCCTGGACCGCGCCGGCCACGCCGTGCGCGCCGGCGCCGGCGAACTGGCCAAGACCCGTCATAGCGATTGGGTCGGCTACGGCGCGCAGGTACTGGCGGTGGCCGACGGCACGGTGCGCGCCGCGCGCGACGGCGAACCCGAGCGCGCGCCGCTGGCGCCGCAGCCCGAACCGGCCGCGCTCAGCGCCGACGATCTTTACGGCAACTACGTGATCCTCGAAATCGCGCCGCAGGTGTTCGTGCACTACGCCCACCTGCGGCCGGGCAGCGTTTCGGTCAAGGCCGGCGAGCGCGTGCGCCGCGGTCGCGCCATCGGCCGCCTCGGTCAGTCCGGCAACGCCGGCGGGCCGCACCTGCATCTGCACGTGTCCGACGCGGCGAGCTTCGAACAGTCCGAAGGCCTGCCGTTCGTGTTCGAGCGATTCGACATGCTCGGCCGGCGTTCGATCGGCGAAGCGCTGGCGCCGGATTCGCCGTTCGCGCCATCGCCGCAGGCGCGGCGGGCGCAGATGCCGCTGGACGGCGACGCGATCGGTTTCGATCCGCCGCGCTGAAGCCGGTGCCGCCGTCGCGGGGACGGCGGCGCGGCGCGAACTCAGTAACGATCGTCGAACGCGAAGATCGGCTTGCGGTCCTTCCACTTGCCGTCGGTGAAGTCCGGGAACTCGAGCGTGCGGTGCTCGGCGATGGACTGCTCCGACAACGGCGTGATCGCGCTCCACGCCACCGCGTCGAAGATGTCGATCGGCATCGGCGCATCGGCCTTCAGCGCTTCGACGAAGGCGTTGATCACGAACCAGTCCATGCCGCCGTGGCCGGCGCCCGCGGCGGTGGCGCCGTGGCGCTTCCACAGCGGATGGTCGTACGGCTCCAGCCAGGTTTCGGCCTTGTCCCATTCGTGCGGCTTGCTCTTGCCTTCGATGTGGATCGAGTCGTTGACGTCCATCCACAAACCGTCGGTGCCCTGCACGCGGAAGCCCAGCGAGTACGGGCGCGGCAGCGAGGTGTCGTGCTGGAGCAGGATGGTCTCGCCGTTGGCGCAGGCGATCTGGGTGGTCACCAGGTCACCAAGCTTGAACTTGACCTTGGCGTTGGGATGGTCGGCGCCGCCCTTCTTGACGATGTAGTCGTGCAGGCCGCGCGGCTTGCTCGAGAACGCGCTGAGGTGGGTGAAGCGGTTGCCGCGATGGATGTTGACCGCCATCGCGCACGGGCCGATGCCGTGGCTGGGATACAGGTCGCCGTCGCGCTTGACCGAATGCTCGGTGCGCCAGCGCGCCTCCGACCACGCCTTCGGGCCGAACTCGACGCCGCTGCCGTACGGCTGGTCCGGATTGCCGCTGTTGAACTTCACCGCGCGCAGGTCGTGCTGGTAGCCGCCCTGCAGATGCACCAGTTCGCCGAACAGGCCCTGACGGACCATGTTGAGCACGGCCAGCACGTCGCGGCGGTAGCACACGTTCTCCAGCAGCATGTACGGCGTGCCGGTCTTGAGTTGGGTGCGCAGCACCTGCCAGTGGTCGTCCAGACTCAGTCCGGCGACCACTTCGCAGGCGACCGGGACGCGCGCCTGCATCGCCGCGATCGCCATCGGCGCGTGGTATTCCCACGGCGTGGCGATGACCACGCCGTCCAGCCCGCCCTTCTCGAGCATCTTGCGATACGCGTCGACGTCGCCGCCTTCGCCGAACGTCGCCGGCTTGGCCTTGCCGGCCTTGTCGATCATCGCCAGCGCGCGGCCGAGCATGATCGGCTCGATATCGCACAGGGCGACGACTTCGACGTCGTCGCGCCGCACCAGCTCCTTGAGCAGCACTTGCCCGCGCATGCCGGTGCCGATCAGGCCCAGGCGCAGCCTGGAGCGCTTGCGCGCGAGCGCCGGAGCGAAGGCGTTGGCGGCCAGCAGCGTGCCCGCGGTGGCGGAGCTGGCGAGGAAATCGCGTCGTTTCATGCAGGTGCCTCGGTGAGTGCGGTACGGATGCGTGGAAGGGTTCAGCCCGGCAACGGGCGGTAGGCGATGGCTTCGATCTCGACTTTGCAATCGACCATCATCTGCGCGCGTACGCACGAACGCGCCGGCGGCGCGGCGTCGAAGTACTCGCGGTAGACGCGGTTGAAGCTCCAGAAATCGCGGGCGTCGTCGAGCCACACGGTGACTTTGACCACGTGCGCGAGCGCGCAATCGGCCAGGGCCAGCGCGCGCCGCAGGTTCTCCAGCGTGCGCCGGGTCTGCGCTTCGATGCCGCCGGCGACGATCTCGCCGCGTTCGTCCATCGCCACCTGGCCGGACGCATAGACGAAGTCGCCGGCGCGCACCGCCGGCGAGAACGGCAGCGGCTGGCCGCCGGCGCCATCGGGTTGCGAGCCGTAGCGAATGATCCCGTCGTTGTCGCTCATGCGCGGTTTCTCTGGGTGGTCCGGGCGCGGCCCGGGCGGGTGCGCGGAGGCGATGCGCGCGCTCCGCAAGACCGTCGCCGGCGATCTTTGCGATGCTCGGCGCGATTCGACCGTGAAAATATATTACAAATATTCAGAACGCATTTTGCGCCGCACAATGCCTTAAATCCCTGGTTTTATTAGGCTATATCCCGAAGCCCGCCGCAAATCGAAAGTTTCTGTTTGAAAATTACAAGGAATCGAAAGATGTCCGCCGGACGTCCCTCCGCGCTGCGCTCGCTGTACGCCTATCCCTGGGACGTGGCCTCGCGCGGCGCGCGCGAGTTCGCCGCGCAGGCGGCGCAGCTGGGCCTGTCCGGCGCGACGCTGGCGTTGAGCTGCCACGCCGGCAAGCTCGTCAGCCCGCAACACCGCGGCAGCCGGGTGGTGTTTCCCGAAGACGGCGTGGTGTACTTCGAACCCGATGCGCGCGGCTACGGCGAGATCGCGCCGCAGCCGCACAGCGACCCGGCGCTGCGCCACGTCGCCGAAGACCTCGCCGCCGACGGCGCGCTGCAACTGCGCGCCTGGACCGCGCTGCTGCACAACCGCCGGCTCGGCGCGCTGCATCCGCTGCACGTGGCGCGCAACGCCTGGGGCGACGCCTACGCCGACAGCCTGTGCCCGTCGTCGCCGGCGGTGGCCGATTACGCGCTGGCGCTGTGCGCCGACATCGCCCGCCTGCCGCTGCGCGGGCTGGTGCTGGAAGCGCCGAACTGGCTGCCGTACGCGCACGGCAATCGCGACGAGTTCGCCCAGGTGCGCGGCAATCTCTGGCTCGAGACCCTGCTGGGGCTGTGCTTTTGCAGCCATTGCCGGCGCATGGCCGGCGACGCCGATCTCGACGCGGACGCGCTCGCCGCGCGGGTGCGCGCGCGCGTCGACGGCTATCTGGCCGCGCCGGTGGACGCGGCGCCGGATCAGGCCGCGGCGTGGCTGCTCGCCGATCTGCTCGAGCTGCCGCAGTGGTCGGCGTATCTGAAACTGCGCCAGCAGCGCGTCGCCGACCTGGTCGCGGCGATCCGCGCGCGGGTGCCGCGCGACCGCGAAGTGTGGGTGATGCCCAGCGCGCAGCGCCCCACCGCCAACGCCTGGATCGAAGGCAGCCAACTGGCCGCGCTGGCGCGCGCCTGCGACGGCGTGGAAGTGCGGTTCTACGAAACCGACGCCGCGCGCGTCGCCGCCGATGCGTTCGACACCGTGCAGCGCGTCGGCGATCCGGCCCGGGTGCGCGCGATCCTGCGCCCCGGCCCGCCGGATCTGGGCGACGGCGCCCAGCTCGGCGCGGCGATGGACGCGCTCAAGGCCGCCGGCATCGGCGATATTGCGTTCTACAACTACGGCCTGCTGCGCCCCGACCGGCTGCGGGCGCTCGGCGCGCACTTGCGCGCCGAAGCCGCCTGAGCCCCGCCCGAGGAACCCAGCTGCATGAGCGCTTCCCGCCTGACGTTGATCACCGGAGCGGCCGGCGGCATCGGCCGCAGTCTGGTCGCGCGCTTCGTCGACGGCGGCGACCGCGTGCTCGCCCACGACCGCGATGCGGCGGCGCTGGCCGAATTGGTCGCGCAGCATGCGCCCGATCGCGTAGTCGCCGCCGCGTCCGAGCTCACCGATCTCGATGCCCTGCGCGCGGCGCTGGCGCCCGCGATCGCCGCGCACGGCCCGATCGGCGCGACCATCGCCAACGCCGGCAGCGCCGAAGGCGCGAGTCTGGCCGGGACCGCGCCGGACGCGTGGCGGCGCGACATCGAACAGAACCTGCACGCCGGCTATTGCACGTTCCAGGCCGCGCTCGACGGGCTCAAGGCCTGCGCCGGCAACATCGTCTTCATCGGCTCGGTCAACGGCCTCGCCGCGCTCGGCCATCCGGCCTACAGCGCGGCCAAGGCGGCGCTGATCAGCTACGCCCGATCCATCGCGGTCGAATACGGCCGGCTCGGCGTGCGCGCCAACGTGGTCTGTCCCGGCACGGTCAAGACCCAGGCCTGGCAGGCGCGCGCCGCGCAGAACCCGCAGGTGTTCGAGGAGTTGAAGAAGTGGTACCCGCTCGGCGACTTCGCCGCGCCGGAAGACGTGGCCGAGGCCGCGTGGTTCCTGGCGTCGGCGCAGGCGCGGATGATCAGCGGCGCGGTGTTGCCGGTCGACGGCGGATTGATGGCCGGCAACCGGGTGATGGCGTCGGAACTTACTTTGGAGGCGTTGTGAGCGCGAACCCTGCCCTGCTCGCTTTGCAATCGCAGACGCTGCTGCCCGGCGTCAAAGGCCTGCCGCTGCAGGCGCCGCTGCGTCAGGACCGACTCGCCGCGCAAGGCTACAACGTGCTCGACGGCCGCCTGTCGTATCCGGTCGCGGTGCTGCGCCAGTCCACGCTCGAACACAATCTGGCCTGGATGCGCGGATTCGCCGAGCGCGCCGGCGCGCTGCTGGCGCCGCACGGCAAGACCACGATGAGCCCGCAACTGTTCCAGGCCCAGCTCGACGCCGGCGCCTGGGCGATCACCCTGGCGACGATTCCGCAGTTGCGCGTGGCCCACCGCTTCGGGGTCAGGCGGGTGTTGCTGGCGAACCAGCCGGTCGCTTACGCCGACATCGAGAGTCTCGCGGCGCTGCTGCGCGAGGATGCCGGGTTCGACGCCTGGGTGCTGGTCGATTCCAGCGCCGGCGCGGCGCGCTTGAACGAGGTCATGGCGCGCATGGCGCCGCAGCGGCGCCTGCCGGTGCTGGTGGAACTGGGCCTGGACGGCGGCCGCACCGGCGCGCGCGGCGTCGACGCCGGACTGCGGCTGGCGCGCGAAGTCGCCGCCGCGCCGCAGCTGCGTCTGGCCGGCATCGAAGGTTACGAAGGCCTGTGGACCAGCGCCGACCGCGCCGCCGATCTGGCCCGCGTGCGCGCGCTGCTGGCGCAGATGGTCGAGTTGACCCGCGAGTGCGACCGCACGGAACTGTTCGACGGCGACGAGATCCTCATCAGCGCCGGCGGCTCGGCGTACTTCGATTTCGTCGCCGACGCCTTCGCCGCGCTCGACGGCCTGTCGCGGCCGCTGAGGCGAGTGTTGCGTTCGGGCTGCTATCTGACCTCGGACCACGGCCTCTATCATGGGCTGCAACAGGAAATGCGCACCCGCCACGGCGCTGAATTCCGCCACGGCCTGCAACCGGCGCTGGAACTGTGGGCGATGGTGCAGTCGCGCCCGGAACCTGGGCTGGCGCTGCTGACCCTCGGCAAGCGCGACGCGTCCTACGACGTCGAACTGCCGCGCCCGCTGCAATGGCACCGCCCCGGCGAAGCCGCGCCGCGGCCGCTGCGCGAGGCGCGCATCGGCAATATGAACGACCAGCACGCGTATCTGGAACTGCCGCCGGAGCATCCGCTGCAAGTCGGCGACCTCGTCGCCGTCGGCATCTCGCATCCGTGCACCACCTTCGACAAATGGCCGCTGATGCTGCTCAGCGACGACAGTTACGGCGTGACCGGCGCGATCAACACGTTCTTCTGAGCGCATCGTTCCGTCCGACGTTCATCCGCAATCCCTCTCAGCCAGGAGTGCGCCGCCCGTGTCCGACAACCTGATCTCAGCGATCCGCGGCGCGCTGGCGGAACTTCGCCCCGCCGAACGCAAGGTCGCCGAAGGCGTGCTGGCCGACCTGGACTTCGCCATCCACGCCAGCATCAGCGAACTGGCCGCGCGCGCCGGCGTGTCCGAACCCAGCGTGACCCGGTTCTGCCGCGCGGTGGGTTGCGAGAGCCTGCGCCAGTTCAAGGTGCAGCTCGCGCACAGCCTCGCCGCGGGCGTGCCGTATCAGGCCGTCACCATCGACAAGGACGACGACACCGGCACCTTGGTGCACAAGGTCTGCGACAGCATCGCCGCAGCCCTGCAGGACGTGCGCGAACGCACCGATCCGGCCGCGCTCGACGCGGCCGCGGCGCTGATCGCCGGCGCGCGCCGGGTCTGCTGCATCGGCGTGGGCTCGGGCTCGGGCGTGGCCGCGCAGGACGCGTTCCTGCGCCTGCTGCGCCTGGACATCGCCGCCAGCGCGCACAGCGACGGCCATCTGCAGCGTCTGGCCGCGGGCATGCTCGGCGAACAGGACGTGTTGCTGGCGATCTCGCTGTCCGGGCGCAGCCCCGAAGTCAACGACAGCGTGCGCATCGCGCGCGAGCACGGCGCCAAGGTCATCGCGCTGACCCAGACCGGCACGCCGCTGGGCTGGGACGCGCACGTGCCGCTGCTGCTGCCGCCGTCGAGCGCGGCCACGGCGTATTCGCCGGGCGTGTCGCGGCTGATGCAGTTGACGGTGATCGACATGCTGGCGATAGCGGTGGCGCTGCGCCAGCGGCCGGCGGTGCTGGAAAAAGCGCGCCGGGCCAAGGCCGAGGTCGAGCGCGCGCAAACGCCGGGACGCTCGTGAGCGCAGCCGTCGCCTCGTTCGACACGGTGATCGCCGATGCGCTGGTCTACGACGGCGACGGCGGTACGGGTTACCGCGCCGACGTGGCCGTGCGCGACGGCCGCATCGCCGCGATCGGCGCGCCGCGCTCGCTGCGCGGCCGCATCGAGCAAGACGCGCACGGCCTCGCGCTGGCGCCGGGCTTCATCGACGCGCACGCCCACGACGATCGCGCCGCGCTCGACGATCCGGCGCTGTTCAACAAGCTCAGCCAGGGCGTGACCACGGTGATCGTCGGCAATTGCGGCATCAGCCTGGCGCCGTGGCGCGCCGGGCGCGAACCGCCGGCGCCGCTGTCGCTGATCGGGCGGCGCGAGGATTTCCGCTTCGACGCCTTCGCCGACTATCTCGACGCGGTCGACGCCGCCGCGCCGGCAGTGAACGTCGCCGCTCTGATCGGCCATTCGACTCTGCGCGTGGCCGAAGTCGCCGACCTCGACCGCCCCGCCGACGCCGCCGAGGTCGCGCGCATGCGCGCACGCGTCGGCGAAGCGATGCGCGCCGGCGCGCTGGGGTTGTCCAGCGGTCTGTTCTACCGCCCGAGCCACGCCGCGCCGAACAGCGAGGTGATCGCGCTGGCCGGCGAAAGCGCCGCGCACGGCGGCGTCTACGCTTCGCACATCCGCGACGAGTACGACGGCGTGCTGGCCGCGCTCGACGAAGCTATCGATGCCGGCGAAGCCGCGCGCGCGCCGGTGATCCTGTCGCATCACAAATGCGCCGGCCCGGCCAACTGGGGCCGCACCGTGCAGACGCTGGCGCGCATCGACGAGCGCCGGCGCCGGCATCCGGTCGCGCTCGACGCGTATCCCTACACGGCCGGTTCCACCGTGCTGGATCCGGACTACGTCGACGGCGTCATCCGCATCCTGGTGAGCTGGTCGCAGCCGCATCCCGAACAGGCCGGGCGCGATCTGGCCGAGATCGCCGCCGAGTGGAACCTCGATCAGAAACAAGCCGCGCAACGCCTGCTCCCGGCCGGCGCGGTCTATTTCCAGATGCGCGAAGACGACGTGCGCCGGGTGCTGAGCTTCGAGGCGACCATGATCGGCTCCGACGGCCTGCCGCACGATGCGCACCCGCATCCGCGGCTGTGGGGCGCGTTCCCGCGCGTGCTCGGCCACTACTGCCGCGATCAGGGCCTGTTCGACCTGCCCGAGGCGATCCGGCGCATGACCGCGCTGACCGCCGACACGTTCGGACTGCGCCGCCGCGGCCGGATCGCGCCCGGACTGGCCGCGGATCTGGTGCTTTTCGATCCGGCCGCGATCGCCGACCGCGCGACTTTCGCCGAACCGCGCCAGCCGGCCGCGGGCATCCATGCGGTGTGGGTCGCCGGCGCTTGCGCGCTGCGCGACGGGGCCGCCACTGGCGAACGCCGCGGCCGGGTCTTGCGCCGCCAACACGAGCGTCATCCGGATGCCGAACATGTCTGACCCGAACGGATCGGGCATCGCCCTGATCGGCGTGGACTGGGGCTCGACCCATCTGCGCGTGCACGCCTTCGACGCGCGCGGCGGCGTGCTCGCCACCCGCGCCAGCGCGCGCGGCATGGCCTCACTCGCCTCGCCGGCGGAATTCGCCGAGGCCTTGGGCGAACTGCTCGGCAGCGAACTCGACGACGGCCGCGCGCCGATCCTGCTGGCCGGCATGGCCGGTGCGCGCGCGGGCTGGCAGGAGGCGCCGTACGCGCCGCTGCCGACCGATGCGGCGACGCTCGCCGCGATGCTGCAACCGCTGCAGTTCCGCGGCCGCCGCGCCGCGATCGTGCCCGGCGTCAGCGGGCCCAGCGACGGTTTCGTCGATGTCATGCGCGGCGAAGAGACGCAAGCGCTGGGCGTGCCGCCGGGGACGGCGCGGGTGGTGGCGCCGGGGACGCACAGCAAATGGCTGCGTTTGCAAGCCGGCGCCGTGGTTGGGTTTTCTACGTATCCGACCGGCGAGATCTACAGCTTGCTGCTCGAACGCAGCTTGCTTGGACGCGGCCTGCCGGCGAACGCGTGGTCCGAGCGCGGCTTCGTGCTCGGCCTGGACACCGCGCGCGAACGCCCGGACTGGCTGCACCAGTTGTTCGGCGTGCGCGCGCGCAACGTGCGCGACGCGGCGCCGGCCGAGGAACTGCCGGCGTTCCTGTCGGGCCTGCTGATCGGCTACGAATGCCTCGGCGCCAACCGCATCGGCCAAGCCGGCGCGGCCGCCGCCGTGGACGGCGAGATCGCGGTCATCGGCGGCGCGCGTCTGGCCGCGACCTATGCGCTGGCGCTGCGCCGCTACGGCCTGCCGCACTACATTATCGAAGGCGACACCGCGTTCTGCCACGGGCTGTGGCGCATCGCCCAGGCGGCCGAATACGTATGAACGACAAGACGACGACGAGCCGCGTCGCGGCGCCGTGCGCCCTGGCGCCGTGGCTGGCCCAGGCGCCGTTCGTCGCGATCCTGCGCGGCATCGCTCCGGACGAGGCGGTGCCGGTCGGCGAAGCGCTGTGGTCGGCCGGCTGGCGCATCATCGAAGTGCCGCTGAATTCGCCCGACGCCTTCGTCAGCATCGAACGGCTGCAACGGCGTTTCGGCGATGCGATCCTGCTCGGCGCGGGCACCGTGCGGCGCTTGCAAGAAGTCGACGCGCTGGCGCGGCTCGGCGCGCGCCTGATGGTCTGCCCGCACACCGACCCGGCGCTGATCGCACACGCCAAGGCGCGCGGCCTGCTGGCCCTGCCCGGCGCGGCCACCGCCAGCGAATGCCTGAGCGCGCTCGACGCCGGCGCCGATGCGCTCAAGCTGTTTCCCGCCGACATGTTCAGTCCCGCCGCATTGGCCGCCTTGCGCGCGGTGCTGCCGGGCGGCACCGCGGTGCTGCCGGTCGGCGGCATCCGCGCCGAAGGCCTGACGCCGTGGCGCGCGGCCGGCGCCGACGGCTTCGGCATCGGCAGCGCGCTGTACCGGCCCGGACGCAGCGCCGACGAGGTCGCGCGCATCGCCCGCAGCTTCAACCTCGCCTGGAATTCGCTGTGATCGCAGCGCTGAGCCCAAGACGGGACGGCGACGAGGACGAGTAACCGGCCCAAGCGCGGTTCCTCGCCACCCGCTGCGCCTTACTCGCCCTTCCCTTCGGCGCGGTGCGCGTAGCTGAGCACGCGCGTCACCCGCCATTGGCCGCCTTCGCGGCGCCACACCATGACGAACTCGCCGCGTCCCTCGCAAACGCTGCCGTCGGGCGCGCAGAAACGGTGTTCGCCGATCTCCATCGCGCCGAAGTCCGGCAGCGGATAGACCCGCAACGTACCGGGCACCAACTCGCGCCGGATCTTTCCGCAGACGTTGCGGCGCGTGTTCTCCAGCATCGTTTCGCGGGTCCAGGTGACGCCGCCGCGGTCGTGATAGAACTCGACCTTCTCGTCGAACATCGCAGCGTGACGCGCGAGCTGGGCCGGATCGGCGCAGCGGTTGAAGGAGTCGAACAATTGCGCGTCGAGCGCGGCGACGCGATCGGTCAGGGCCTGACCTTGCAGCCCGGCTTCGTCGCCGGCCTTGGCGCCGTCCGCGCCGAGTCCGGCGGCCACGGCCATCGACGACATCGCCGCGATCGCGAGCGCCGACCCTCGCGCGATCCGGACCGCCTTGCTTGCGCGAACCTTCATAGAAACCTTCCTGTCGCATCCGCGCCATCCGCGTGCGGCGCAGCCTAGCGCGGACGGCGTCGCGCAGCCGGGGCCAGAGGTCATTGGGCCATCCGTCATGGCCGCATGGCGGCATGGCGGCATGGCCGACGATGCGCCGGCCCGCGCGGCGAGGCCGCGCGCATGCGCCGGATCAATCCCGCGCGTCGTCTTCGTCGTGCGCCGGCGGTTCGGCGTCGGCCAGCACCAGGTGCAGCCGCGCTTCGGCCGCGGCCTGCTCTTGCGTCGCCGGCGCCTCGACGATGGCCTGGCGGATTTCCGCCAGCATCGGCAACAGGTTGTAGAACGAGTTGGCGACCGCCTTGCGGCCCATCGCGGTGTAGCGGTCGCCTTCGCACAACGCGAACCAGGTCGCGTTGTGCAGGGCCTGGATCGCGCGGTCGGCCTGCGCGGCGGAAACGGTGTGGGTGCTCATGGCGGACTCCCATCGGCTGATGGCGTGGAGCGATGAGCCAATCTAGCCGAGCCCCGGTGCAGCGCCTGCGACGGCGTCGAGGAATACGCGGTCGAACATCCGGCGCGTTGTGCTGGCGATCAGTTTCGTCCTCTGCGACGCGGCGGTGGAATCCTGTGCCCGCTCCGGCCGATGCGCTTCGCGCCGGCCCAGACCGTTCGCATTCGCGTGCGGCACATCGGGAACGTCCGCATGAGCGATTTGATCGATCAGGCCCAACACTACGAAGCCATCAATCTGGCGCAGTCGCTGCAGGCGCACCGGCGTCGGGCCGAAACCGAATCGCGTCCGGCGGCGCGCGGGCATTGCCTCAATCGCGAGTGCCTGGAGCCGTTCGAACCGGCCGCATCGTCGCGCCTGTTTTGCGGCCCGGCCTGCGCCGAGGCACATCAGCGCCAGATGGGGTTGGCGCGGCATCGTTCAGGCCCCTGAAGATGAACGAGAAGAATTGATGAGCGTCACAAAATCGGCGCGGTTTGCACATGAAAGAGCTGAACAAAACCGCCCATCTCCCGACGAACGATGCTTGACCCAATTCCCATCTGAACCAAGTCTAAAGTCTCATTTCCTCGTGGCGAAAAGTTAGGATATCGTCAAACCATTGCGCTTCACTTTTTCTTCACATTTGTGAATCAGTACAGGGATGTAACCGCATCATGAACGCCGCTCTCGATTTCGCCGCCCTCTCGGCGCGGCATCAGCGCCTGCAGCAGTACCTGCAAGCCGATCCCGCCAACACCGGCCTGCTCGCCGACGCCGCGTCGGCCGCATTCGAGGCCCGCCATTTCGACGATTGCGACGCGCTGATCGCGCGCTACGCGCAGCACGCGCCGCTGCCGCCGACGCTGCGCAACCTCGCCGGCCTGTCGGCGATGTCGGCCAGCCGTTTCGATCAGGCCGAATCGCTGTTCGCCGGCCTGCTGGCCGAATTCGACGACGCCCACCTGCGCTACAACCACGCCTACTCGGTCGCGATGCAGCAGCGCTACGCGCAGGCGCTCGACGGGCTCGACGAGGCGGTGCTGGAACAGGCGCCCGAAGCGGTTTCGTTGAAGATGCTGTGCCTGCATCACCTCGGCCAACTCGACGAAGTGGTTGCGCTCGGCGAACGCTACGCCGCGCATCCGCAAGTCGGCGCGCAGGTCAGCGGCCTGCTCGCGACCGCGCTGTTCGACGCCGACGACTTCGAACGCGCCCAGCATTACGCCGCGCTCGCGCCCGATTCGGTCGGCGGCCTCACCGTGCAAGGCCTGCTGGCGCTGCACGAGGACGACGCGGCGACCGCGCGCCAGCGGTTCGCGCTGGCGCTGGAAGCCGATCCCGTCAGCGGCCGCGCCCAGCTCGGCGAAGGCCTGGCCTGTCTGGCCGATCACGATTTCGCCGCGGCCGCGCCGCGCCTGGACCGCGCGGCCACGCTGCTGCGCAGCCACGCCGGTTCCTGGCTGTCGGCCGGCTGGGCCTATCTGATGGCCGGCCAGCCCGAGCAGGCGCGCGAGCGTTTCGAACGCAGCCTGCAGACCGACCGCGGCTTCGCCGAAGCCACCGGCGCGCTGGCCGTGGTCGATGCGATGCAAGGCCACGACGAATCCGCGGCCCATCGCGCCGAAGTGGCGCTGCGCCTGGATCCGAACTGCCTGTCCGCGACCTACGCCCGCAGCCTGCTGCTGGCGCGCGCCGGGCGCGAGCAGGAAGGCGCCGCGCTGTACCAAGAGCTGTTGCAGCACCCGCTCGGCCAGGACGGCCCGAGCATCGCCCAGTTGATCGCCCGCCGTGCCTCGCACGGCGCGATCGACTGAGCGACCGACTGCTTCCACAGGGGGACCCATGTCGGCCGACCAAGCGTTGCAGCTGATGGAACAGCTGTTCTGGAACAGCTTTCTGATCGCCGCACCGATCCTGATCGCCACGCTGCTGGTCGGCGTGCTGATCAGCGTGTTGCAGGTGGTGACGCAGTTGCAGGAGATGAGCCTGAGCTACGTGCCCAAGCTGGGCGTGGCGGTGGTGATCGTGGTCGTGCTCGGCAGTTGGATGCTCGGGCGGCTGACCGGATTCGCGACCGAACTGTTCAAGAGCATCGCCAACCTCGGCTGACCCGATGAACGCCTACGTCGCCGCGATCGCCCTGCTGACCCTGCGCATCGGGCCGGTCTTCGTACTCTCGCCTCCGTTCTCGCTGGTGCGCGTGCCGCAGCGCGTGCGCGTGTGCCTGGTGCTGGCGCTGTCCGCGTTGCTGGCGCCGGTGCTGCCGATGGCCTTGCCGGCGAACGAAGGCGCGTTCGTGCTGTCGGCGCTGTCGGAGCTGCTGATCGGCCTGACCTTCGCGGTGTCCCTGCAACTGGCGTTCGCCGCGCTGTCGTTCGCCGGACGCGTGCTCGACGTGCAGGCCGGCTATGGCCTGGCGCTCGTCATCGACCCGTCCACGCGCGCGCAGTCGCCGCTGTTCGGCACCATTTTCGCCCTGGCCGCGGCGGCGATCTTCTTCGCCAGCAACGGCCATCTGGAACTGGTGCGGGTGCTGGCCGCCAGCGCCCACGCCATGCCGATCGGGCTGCCGGTGATGGCCGGCACGCCGCAGGCGCTGATCGGCTACCTGAGCCTGTTGATGAGCACCGCGTTCGGCGCGATCGCCGCGGTCACCGTGGTGCTGTTCCTGATCGACGTCACCATCGCCCTGCTGTCGCGCGCGCTGCCGCAGATGAACGCGCTGATGCTCGGCTTGCAGGTCAAGACGATCGCCACCCTGCTGATGCTGACCGTGTCCTCCGGCCTGCTCGCGCCGGTGGCGCTGCGGCTGATCCGCCACGCGCTGGACTTCATGGCCGCGCTCGGCCCGGGGAGCGCGCCATGAGCGAGAGCGACCTCAACAAGTCCGAGCAGGCCACGCCTTACAAGCTCGAGCAGGCGCGCAAGAAGGGCATGGTCGCCAAGAGCCAGGAGCTCGGCCTGGTGATCTCGCTGGCCTGCGTCGGCGGTTATCTGTACGTGCGCGGCGATGTCCTGTTCGCGCGCCTCGGCGAACTCAACGCGCGCGCGCTGGCCGAGGCCGCCGCGCTCGACGGCGGCGGCCGCGCTTTGCTGCATTGGATGCAGCGGCTGATGCTGGAAACCGCGGCGGCGCTGGCGCCGTTGATCGGCATCGTCGCGCTCGGCGCGCTGCTGTCGAGCGTGGCCCAGACCGGCCTGTTGTTCGCGCCGGCCGCGGTCAAGCCGGACCTGTCCAAGCTTAATCCGATGCAGGGCCTGAAGCGGGTGTTCTCGCTGCAGACCCTGATCGAAGCGGTCAAGGCCTGCTTCAAGATGCTGGTCTACAGCGGCCTGTGCGGGCTGCTGATCTGGCAGGCCGCGCGCGCGCTCGCCCACGCCGGCGGCGACGCCGGCCGCATCGCGGTCGCGCTGTCCGCGCTGGGCCTGAAGCTGCTGCTGTGGTTCCTGCTCGCGGCGGCGGTGTTCGCCGCGATCGACCAGATCCTGGTGCGGCGCATGTTCGCCCGGCGCATGCGCATGAGCAAGCACGAGGTCAAGCAGGAATACAAGCAGCGCGAAGGCGACCCGCGGATCAAGCAGCGGCGCAAGCAGTTGCAGCGCGAGTTGCTGCAACGCGCGCAGAGCATGCGCTCGGTGCGCGGCGCCGACGTGCTGATCACCAATCCCACCCATTACGCCATCGCGCTGAAGTACGAGCCCGCCCAGATGCTTGCTCCCACCGTCGTCGCCAAAGGTTCCGGCGAGTTCGCCCTGCGCCTGCGCAAGCTGGCCTTCGTCTACGGCGTGCCGGTGATCGAATCGCGCGCGCTGGCGCGGCAGCTGTTCCACAAGACCCCGCTGGAACGCGAGGTGCCCGACGCGCTGTACCGCGACGTGGCCCAGCTGTACCTGCGCCTGCGCCGCGGCGCGGAGGCCCGGGCATGAGCGCGCTCGCCTCCAAGACGTGGCTCGGCAAGCTCGGCCGCCACGCCGATCTGGCCCTGGTCGGCGCGGTGCTCGGCATCCTGCTGATCCTGTTCATCCCGATTCCGCCGGCGCTGCTGGACCTGCTGATCCTGGTCAACTTCGCGTTCGCCCTGTCGATCCTGCTGATGACGTTCTACGTCGCCCGGCCGGTCGACTTCTCCACGTTCCCGTCTTTGCTGCTGATCGCCACGCTGTTCCGGCTCGCGCTGAACATCGCCGCGACCCGCCTGATCATGTCCGGCGCCGACGCCGGCAACGTGATCCATTCGATCGGCGACTTCGTGGTGCGCGGCAACTACGTCATCGGCCTGATCGTGTTCTTCATCCTGATCGTGGTCCAGTACGTGGTGGTCACCGCCGGCGCCCAGCGCGTGTCGGAAGTGGCCGCGCGCTTCGTGCTCGACGCCATGCCCGGCCAGCAGATGAGCATCGACGCCGACCTCAACATGGGCCTGATCGACCAGGACGAGGCCAAGCGGCGGCGCAAGGAACTGGAAAAGGAAGCCGGTTTCTACGGCTCGATGGACGGCGCCAGCAAGTTCGTCAAGGGCGACGCCATCGCCGGCATCGTGATCCTGCTGATCAACATCTTCGGCGGCTGGGCGGTCGGCGTGGCGCAGATGGGCATGCAGTGGCACGACGCGCTGCGCACCTTCACCCTGCTGACCATCGGCGACGGCATCGTCACCCAGGTGCCGGCGCTGGTCATCTCGGTCGCGACCGGCATCATCGTCACCCGTTCCTCGTCCGACAACGAACTCAGCGCCGAAGTCGTGCGGCAGATGGTGCGCTTCCCGAAGATCCAGCTGATGGTGGTGCTGGCGCTGATGGGGCTGTTGCTGCTGCCGGGCATGCCGAAGTGGCCGCTGCCGATCCTGGCCGCGGTGGCGCTGGCGATCTGGCTGCTGCTGCGCAAGATCCAGCGCGCGGCCAAGAGCGAGCCCGCTGCCGAAGCCGAAGACGCGCCGGCCGAAGCCGCCGCCAACAGCGCGGTCGCGCCGATCGAGATCGCGTTCGGCCCAGCCCTGGCCGCGGCCTGGATGCCGATGCGCAGCGTGCTGACCGACCGCATCGCCTCGTTCCGCAAGCACTATTCCAAGGACATGGGCGTGACGGTGCCTGCGGTGGCGTTCCGCGAAGAGGCGATGCCGGGCGCCAACGATTACCGCATCTACCTGTTCGGCGACCGCTTCGCCGACGCCAGCGTGCACGCCGACAAGACCCTGGCGATCCACGCCTCGGACAAGGCCGGCAAGCTCGCCGGCATCGCCACCAAGGACCCGGCGTTCGGCCTGCCGGCGGTGTGGATCGACAACGAACTCGCCGCGCAGGCGCGCCAGCTCGGCTACACCCCGATCGACCCGGTCACGGTGCTGACCACCCACGCGATCGAAGTGGTCAAGGCCAACATCGCGTCCTTGCTGACCCGCGCCGAGACGATGGCGCTGCTGGAAGGCGTGCGCACGCGCCAGCCGGGGCTGGTCGAGGAACTGGTGCCGAACGTGCTCGCGGTCAGCGACGTGCAGCACGTGCTGCAAGGCCTGCTGGAAGAGAACGTGTCGATCCGCAACATCGACCTGATCGTCGAAGTGCTGGCCGACACCGGCCGTCACGAAAAAGACCCGGCGCGACTGGTCGAAGCGATCCGCCGCCGGCTCGGCCACGGCATCTGCCGCGCCTTGCAGGGCGAGCGCGAATCGCTGTCGGTGCTGACCCTGGACCCGGCGGTCGAGAACCGCATGCTGCAAAGCCTGGCCCAGGCCGGCGACAGCAGCCACGGCTTCGTGCTCGATCCGCGTCTGGCCGAGAGCTTCCTGGCGCGGCTGCTCAAGCTCAACGAAGCGATGATGCGCAAGAACCTCACACCGGCGCTGCTGTGCCGGCCCGAAATCCGCCGCGCGCTGCGCCAGTTCACCCGCCGCGTCGCACCGCGCCTGGCGGTGCTGTCGATGAGCGAAATCCCGCATTCGATCAGCCTGAGCTCGTTCGGCACCGTCGGCGCCGACCTGCCGCCCGCGCCGGGCGAAACGCCCGCGCCCGCCGCCGCCTCCTTCAAACCCGTCGCCGCCTGAGGATCGCCATGGACAATCTGATGCTGACGGCCACCCAGATGATCGCGCGCGAATCGCAGCGCGTGGAAGTCTCGGCCAACAATATCGCCAACGTCGCCACGCCGGGCTTCAAGCGCGAACTCGCATTCCAGAGCGTGCTCGGCGCGCAAGCCGCGCAGCAGTTGCAGCAGCAGGCGCTCGACGCCGCCGCCGGCGTCGCCCCGGATGCCGGCGTGCGCGAGGGCGCGACGCATGCGCCGGCCGCGAGCCGGGCGATGCGCCGCGCTACCGACTTCGCCGCCGGCAAGTTGCAGCACACCGGCAATCCCTACGACCTCAGCGTCACCGGCCCGGGCTTCCTGCAGCTGGCGACCGCGCGCGGCTACGTCTACGCGCGCACCGCCGCGCTGCACCGCGACGGCGAAGGCCGCCTGGTCACCGCGCAAGGCTGGCGCCTGCAGGCGGCCGGCGGCGGCGACGTGACGGTGTCCGGCGAGAACTGGAAGCTGGAACGCGACGGCACGGTGCTAGACGCCGGCAATCCGACTTCGGCGGTGCGGCTGGTCGAGTTCGAACAGCTCGACCGCCTGACCCGCGCCGGCGGCAACGCCTTCCTCGCGCCCGACGACGCGCGCATGAGCGAGCGCCTGCCCGGCGCACAAGGCCCGGCGCTGGCCAGCGCGGTGCAGCAGGGTTACCTGGAAGCGGCCAACGTCTCGGTCGGCGACGACATGGTCCAGATCATGGAAGCGATGCGCCGCATCGAATCCGCACAAAAGCTCGTCCATGCCTACGACGACATGGTCGGCAGCGCACTGCAACGCCTCGGAGGCATGTAAGCGATGAACGGAATTTTCTATATCGGCGCGACCGGACTCGACGCGCAGGGCAAGGCGGTCGAGACCGTCGCCAACAACGTCGCCAACATCAATACCGCCGCGTACAAGCGCGGCACGGTGTCGTTCTCGGAACTGCTCAGCGCCAGCCCGACCGACGCGGCCGCCGGCGACAACGTCGCACGGTCGGCCGCCGGCGTGATGGCCAACCCGACCCTGCACGTGTTCGCCCAGGGCGACCTGCGCCCGACCGGCAACGACATGGACCTGGCCGTGCAGGGCGAAGGCTTCCTGGAACTGGCCGGCGGCGATGGCCGCACCACGCTGTGGCGCGGCGGCACTTTGCGGGTCGGCGCCGACGGTTATCTGACCGCGGCCAACGGCATGCCGCTGGCGGCGATGATCTCGGTGCCGGCCGACGCCGAGGCGATCCACATCGGCAAGAACGGGCTGGTCACCGCGAACATCCGCAACGAACGCACGCCGGTCGAGATCGGCCAGATCGAGCTGACCGTGCCGGCCGACCTGCAGCGCATGGAATCGCTCGGCGACGGCCTGTACGCGCTGCCGGACGATGCCTTGTCGACGACCCGCTCGGTGCCGGGCGAGGACAAGGCCGGGCTGCTCGCGCAGGGCTTCAGCGAAGCCTCCAACATCAAGCTCGCCGACGAGATGGTCAGCCTGATGATCTATCAGCGCGCCTATGCCTCCAGCGCGCGGCTGGTGCAGATCGGCGACGAGCTGATGGGCATCGCCAACGGGCTCAAGCGCTGAGCATGGCCGCCGTCGTGCGCTCGCCGTCCGTCTCCTGGCCGCTGTCGCCGCGTGCGTGCGCGGCGCTGCTGCTCGCCGTCGCGTGCGCGCCGGCGGCGGCGGGCGTGCGCCTGGACCGCCCCGCGGCAGCCGCAGCCGGCGCTGCCGAAACGGCCACCGCGACCGCGCCGCTCCGCGTGCAGGTGTGCATGCGCGTGTTGCGTCCGGTTGCGCGCGGCCAGGCCTTGGTCGCCGCCGATCTGCGCCGCGAGTTCTGCGGCGACAAGGAAACCGTGCAGCGCGCGCACTACGACCGCGATGCGGGACTGGTGCGCGCGCCGGCCGCCTTGGCCGCGGGCGACGCGCTCGCGGAAGTCGCGCCGAGCCTGCTCGCCGATTTGCGCCAGGGCGACAAGGTCGCGCTCATCTACCGCGACGGCGCCATCGCAATATCCCGCGACGGCGTCGCCGCGCGCGACAGCAAGCCCGGCGCGCCGGTGCCCGTCGCGCTGGCCGACGGCGCGATCGTCACCGCGCCGTCGGCCGCTGCGCCCACGTCGATCCAGCCTTCGTCGCTGCAACCCTCGTCACCTCAGCCTTCGTCCCGCTCCGGGGAAACGCCATGAACCGCCGCAACCGCGCGCCGCTGTCCGGCGCGCTGCTCGCCCTGCTGATCGCCGCGCCCGCCGTCGCGCCCGCCACCGCGGCCGACCTGTACCGCGAGGAGACGTTCCAGCCGCTGACCTCGGACCGCCGCGCCCAGCGCGTCGGCGATCTGGTCACCATCCTGGTCTACGAAAACTCCAGCGCGCGCAACACCGCCGACACCACCACCAAGACCGACGTCGGCATCGGCGGCAACATCAAGACGCTCGGCGATACCAGCTCCGACTTCACTGTCGGCCTCGGCGACCGCTACGGCGGCCGCGGCCAGATCCAGCGCAGCGGCAACCTGCTTGCGCAGATCAGCGCGACCGTCACCGGCACCTTTCCGAACGGCGATCTGGCCATCTCCGGCGAGCAGCGCATCAACATCAACGGCGAGAAGACCCAGATCCGCCTGACCGGCAAGGTCCGGCCCAACGACATCGGCCAGAACAACACCGTGCTGTCCAGCCGCATCGCCGATGCGCGCATCGACTACACCGGCGACGGCTACGTCAGCGACCGCACCAAGCCCGGCTTGATCCCGCGCATCCTCGGCTGGCTGGGGCTGTGGTGAACCTTATGAATTCGACTACGACCCAACTCGCCCGCCGCGCGCTCGCCGCGCTCGCCCTCGCCGCCGCGTTCGCCACGGCCGCGCCCGTCGCCTGCGCCGCCGAAGACAGCGCCGCCGGCGCGGTGCGGCTCAAAGACCTCGGCCGCTTCCTCGGCCGCCGCGACAACATGCTGGTCGGCTACGGCATCGTCACCGGCCTGGCCGGCTCGGGCGACGCGCCGCGCAACCAGGCCACCCGCCAGGCGATGCAGAACCTGCTGTCGCAGTTCGACCTGACCGTGCCGCTGGAGCAGATCCAGAGCCGCAACGTGGCGATGGTGATGATCACCGCGACCCTGCCGGCCACCTCCAACATCGGCGACAAGATCGACGTCAACGTCACCTCGACCGGCGACGCGCGCAGCATCGCCGGTGGCACCCTGATCATGAGCGCGCTCCGCGGCCCGGACAAACGCGTCTACGCGCTGGCGCAGGGCCCGATCACCGTCGGCGGCTACCGCTTCGACGGCAACGGCAACCTGCGCCAGAAGAACCATCCCACCGTCGGCGTGGTGTCCGAGGGCGCGACCGTCGAAGTGCCGGTGCGCGCGCAGATCGCCGCGCGCGACGGCAAGCTCGACTACGTGCTCAAGAACAGCGACGCGGTCACTTCCGAACGCGTCGCCGCGCGCATCAACCAGGCCTTCGGCGCCGGCGCGGCGGTGTCGCTGGATCCGGAAACCGTCAGCATCCGCGCGCCGCAGGATCCCGGCCGGCTCAACGCCTTTGTCGCCTCGATCGAAGCGTTGGCGGTCGTGCCCGACGTGGCTTCGCGCGTCATCATCAACGAGCGCACCGGCACCCTCGCCGCCGGCGGCGACACCCGCATCTCGCCGGTGACGATCTCGCACGGCGACCTGCGCGTGTCGATCGACACCGAGTACACCGCCTCGCAGCCGAACTTCATCGGCATCGCCGACGACTCGGTGCGCAGCCTGATCGTCGGCAACAGCCGCCTGGACGTCGACGAAGCCGGCCAGCACGTGGCCCAGAGCTACAAGCAGACCACCGTGTCCGAATTGGTCGCCAGCCTGGCCAAGGCGCGGGTCAGCACCCGTGACGTGATTTCCATCCTTCAGGCGATCAAGGCCGCCGGCGCGCTGCACGCCGACCTGATCGTCCAGTAACCGCCACGCCGCACCGAATCCACAGGGGAAGAACCATGACATCGCCGGTACTCGAAGCGATCGTAAGCAAGGCCCTCGACGGCCTGCACCTGCGCGAGGTCGCCACTTCGCACAACGTCGCCAACGCCTCATCGCCCGGCTTCGTGCCGGTGCGGGTGAGCTTCGAAGGCCAGTTGCAGGAGCTCGCCCAGGCTACGGCCGGGCTTGCGCCGCAACAGCGCGCCGAACAGTTCGCCGCGTTGCAGCCGCAGGTCGCCGCGTCGACCGACCCGGCCGAGCGCAGCGTCAAGATCGACCAGGAGATCGCCATCGCCTCGGAGACCTCGGCGCGCTACGCGATGCTGATCGGCATGCTCAACCGCAGCCTGCAGATCCAGCAGTTGGCGATCCGCGGGAGCTGACGGCCATGAGCGACACGCTATTCGCCATCGCCCGCTCCGGCATGGACGTCGAACGCCTGCGCATGGAAGTGATCGCGCAGAACCTGGCCAACGCCGGCGCCGCGCGCCTGCCCGGCGGCGAGGGCTACCAGCCGATGCGGCTGGTGTCCGGCCCCAACGCCGTGTCCGGCTTCGAGCAGGCGCTCGGCGACGCCGCGCGCGGCTACACCGTGCACGCGCCCGACGCGCTGGCCGGCACCCGCAGCTACGGCGTACAGGCCACCGCGGCGCCGCCGCGGATCGTGCACGAACCGGCCAATCCCCTGGCCGACCAGGACGGCAACGTCGCCTACCCCGGCGTCGACCACGCCGGCGAGATGGCGCTGATGGTGCAGACCCAGCGCATCTACGAGGCCAACGTCGTCATGTACAACTCCGCGCGCAGCATGTTCATGCGCGCGATGGATATCGGAGGCAACAGCCCGTGAGCATCGACGCCATCGCCGCGCTGAGCGCAGCGCAGATTTCCGCCACCGCCACCGCCGCCGCAGCGGCGCCGCAAGCCGCCGCGCCGCAAGCCGCGGGCCAGAGCTTCGGCTCGATGCTGCTGGCCAACGTCATGCACGCCGACGCCTCGGTGCAGGCCGCCGAACAGGCGGTGCAGGCGTTCGCCGTCGACGGCCAGGCGCCGCCGCATCAGGTCATGCTCGCGCTGGAGGAGGCGCGCATGTCGCTGCACTTCGCCCTGCAGGTGCGCAACCGCCTGGTCGAGGGTTACCAAGAACTGATGCGCATGCAGCTCTGACATGGACACCGCCACTCAATCTCCCGCGTCCGAAGGCTTGCTCGCGCGCCTTCCCGGCGACCCGCGCCAGCGCCAGATCCTGGTCGCGGCCGCGCTGTCGCTGCTGATCTTCGCCCTGCTCCTGGGCGGCTACCTGATGCTGCGCCCGAACTACATCGTGCTGTTCCGCGGGCTCAAGCCGCTGGACGCGGCGGCGGTGGTGAAGGAACTGGAGAAGGAAAAGATCCCGTACCGCTACGACGAAGCCGCGAACGCCATCCTGGTGCCGGAAGGCGAGTCCAAGGCCGCGCGGATCAAGCTCGGCAGCGCCGACCTGCGCCTGCAGGACGTGGTGGGCCTGGAGCTGTTCAAGGACTCCGACCTGGGCCTGACCGAGTTCGCGCAGAAGGTGAACTACCAGCGCGCGCTGCAGGGCGAAGTCGCGCGCACGCTGATGTCGCTGGAAGAAGTCGACATGGCGCGGGTGCACCTGACCCTGCCCGAGTCGTCGATCTTCCGCCGCGACCAGGCCAAGCCGAAAGCCTCGGTGACGATCTTCCCGAAGGGCGAAGCGCCGCTCGGCGAGGACAGCATCCGCGGCATCCAGAAGCTGGTCGCCGCGTCGGTGCCGGGGATGACGCCGGCCGACGTGATCGTGCTCGACCAGCGCGGCGCGGCCGCGACCGCGGACGAGATCGGCGAGGTCTCCGATCCCAAGTTCGCGCTCAAGCAGGCGATCGAACGCAGCTACGAGAAGAAGATCGCCGAGCAGCTGGCGCGGGTGCTGCGCGAGACCGGCGCCACCGTCAGCGTCAACGCCGACATCAATTTCGATCAGGTCCAGACCACCCGCGAAACCGGGATCGCGCCGCCGGCCGAGGCCGCGTCGCGCGCGCTGCCGCCGCTGCCTGCGGTGGCCGGCGCCGCCGCGCCGGGCGCGTCCGATCCGTTGCCGCCGCTGCCCGCGTCCGCCGCGGCGCCGGCCGCGCCGGTGCGCACCAACCGCGTGCTCGAGCAGATCGTCAGCGCGCCGGGCACGGTGCGCCGGCTCAGCGTGGCGATCGTGCTGGAACGCGAACCGCCGCTGGAACTGGTCGACAAGCTGCAGGCGGTGGTCGCGGCTTCGGCCGGCATCGACAGCAAACGCGGCGACGTGGTGTCGATCGTGGTGCGCGATCCGGCGCTGCCGGTCGCGGCCGCGGCGACGCCGGTGCGTCCGCTGCCCGCGTCGGCGCCGGCGCGCGCGCAGGAACGGCCTGCGCCGGCGTTCGCCGCCAAGGACGCGGCGCTGATCGGCGCGGCCGCGCTGCTGTTGCTGCTCGGCGTGGTCGCGTGGCGCGTGCTGCGCCGGCGCGATCCGGCGCCGCGCCGGCTCAGCGCCGCCGAGCGCGAGGAATTCGCCGCGCGGCTCAAGCGTTTGCTCGATGCACAAGGAGAGGCGCATGTCCGCCCCTGACGCAGCACGTCCCAAGTCCGAACGCGATCTGCGCCGCGCGGTGGGCCAGTTGAGCCAGTACGCGATCGAGGACATCGAGGCGATCTGGTCGCAGCTGGATCCGCGCGAGCAGGCGCAGCTGCGTCCGCTGCTGGCCGAAGCCAGCGGCTCGCTGCCGGGTTCGGCGCTGAGCGCTTTGCCGGCGGCCGAGACGCCGCCCGCGCGCGCTACGCCCGCCGCGGCGGCGCTGCCGTCGGGCTTGGGCGGCTATCTCTCGCGCCTGCCCGAAGCGGTCGCCGCGAGCGTACTCGCCAGCTTCGACGCCGGCGCGCGCGACGCGGCGCTGCAGGCGCTGCCGGATCCGGCGCAGCGCGCAACCCTGCGCGCCGCGGCCGCGCCGCTGCGCCTGCGCCCGGCCGCGCGCCGCGCCTTGCAGGCTGCGGCGCTGGCTGCCGCGCGCGATGCCGCGCCCGCGATCGAACAGCCGGCTGCGGCCGAAGCGCCGCGCGGCCTGTCGCGGCTGTGGCGGCGGAGCGCGCGCGCATGAGCGGGTCGGGTGCCGACAGCGTTATCAAAGCGGGGGTGATCAAGGCCGACACGGTGACGGTCAGCGGCGAACGCCGCTCGACCCTGCGCGAGGCCGCGCCCGCTGTCGCGCCGACGCCGGCCGCGCCCGCCGTGGACGCGCAAGCGCTGCGCATCGCCGAACTCGAACGCGCGCTGGCCTCCGCGCAGGCGCAGCTCGCGACCCAGGCCAAGGCCGCGGAAACCCGCGAAACCCAGGCCTTCGAACGCGGCCGCAAGCAAGGCGCCGAAGCCGGCCAGGCCGCCGCGCAGGATCGCTACGATGAACGCGTGCGTGTGCTGACCGAAGCGGTTGGCGGCGCACAGGAGCGCTTCGAAACCCAGCTGGCCGAAGTCGCCCGCGACTGGTCGCTGCAACTGGCGCAGGCCGCGCTGGCGCGCATCGTCGGCGACGCGTCCGCGCACGCCGACCTGATCGCGCAAAGCCTCGCCCATCATCTGTCGGCGCTGAGCCAGGACAGCGTGCTCGCGGTGGAAGTGTCGGCGCTGGATTTCCCCGACCGCGAGTTCCCCGACCAAGCGTCGCTGCGCGCCGCCTTGTCGCGCCACGGCGCGCTGCCGCCGTGCCGGGTCGACACCGATCCCGGCCGCGCCGCCGGCACCTGCATCGTCCGGCTCAAGCTCGGCCGCCTCGACCTGGGCCTGGAATCGCAACGCCAGCGTTTGAACGCCGCGTTCGCGCAACTGCGGGAGCGCGACTGACATGGCCGTGCGCGCGCTGCTCGATGCGATCGGCCGGGTCGATACCGCGACCCGGCTCGGCACCGTGACCCGGATCATGCCGACCTTCATCGAAGCCGACGGCCCCGGCGCGCCGCTGGGCTCGCTGTGCCGCGTGCGCGCCGGCGGCCACGGCGGCGCCGAGTTGCTGGCGGAAGTGGCCAAGGTCGAAACCGGCCGCATCACCCTGGCGCCGTACGGCCCGGTGTCGGCCGCGCACGTCGGCGACACGGTCGAAGCGCTGCGCGTGGGCGCGAGCTTCCCGGTCGGCCCGCACTACCTCGGCCGCGTCGTCGACCCGATGGGCGCGCCGCTCGACGGCGGCCCCGCGATCGGCGAGTGCGAACGCGACTGGCCGCTGAGCGGCGCGGCGACCGCCGCGCTCGACCGGCTGTCTCCGCGCCAGCCGCTGCACAGCGGCCTGCGCGCGATCGACGCGCTGCTGACCCTCGGCGTCGGCCAGCGCGTCGGCATCTTCGCCGGCAGCGGCGTCGGCAAGACCACGCTGCTGGCCGATCTGGCCGGCAACGTCGAGGCCGACGTGTGCGTGCTGTGCCTGGTCGGCGAACGCGGCCGCGAGGCCGACGACTTCTGGCGCCACGCGCTCGACGAACGCGCGCGCCAGCGCTCGGTGATGGTGGTGGCGACCTCCGACCAGCCGGCGATCCTGCGCGCGCGCAGCGTGCTGGCGGCGCTGTCGCTGGCCGAGTATTTCCGCGCCCAGGGCAAGCACGTGCTGCTGCTGTTGGATTCGATCACCCGCTACGCCCTGGCCCTGCGCGAAATAGGTTTGGCCGCCGGCGAACCGCCGACCGTGCGCGCCTACACCCCGAGCGTGTTCGCCGCCCTGCCCAAGGCGATCGAACGCTGCGGCGCGCTGCGCCAGGGCGGCGCGATCACCGCGCTGATGACGGTGCTGGCCGAAACCGACGACATCGACGATCCGATGACCGAAACCCTGCGCGCTTTGCTCGACGGCCACATCGTGCTGACCCGCGCGCTGGCCGAACAAGGGCATTACCCGGCCATCGACGTGCCGCGCAGCATCAGCCGGGTGTTCGCCCAGGTCACCCAGCCCGAACACCGCGCCGCGGCCAAGACCGCAGTCGCGCAGCTGTCGCTGTACGACAGCTCGCGCACCCTGGTCGAATCCGGCCTGTACGCCGACGGCAGCAACCCCGAACTCGACCGCACGCTGCGCACGCGCCCGGCGCTGATCGACTTCCTGCGCCAGGACAGCGGCCGCGCCGACACCGCCGCGGCCAGCGTCGAACGCTTGCGCGCGCTGCTCGCCGCCGGCGAAGGAGTTCCGCGATGAGCCGCGAACGCCTGCGCCAGCTCGAGGACATCGCCCAGTTGCAGCGCCTGCGCCTGGACCGGGCGCAACTGCGCGCCGCCGGCCTGCGCCGTGATCTGCAAAGCGCGCACTACGCCTGCGAGCTCGCCGCGACCGAGCGCGGCCGCATCGACGCGCAATGGCGCGCCGCACTGGCGCGCAGCGACGCCCTGGACCTGGCCGCGGTCGCCGGCTGGCGCTCGCTGGCCGGCGACGCGCAGCGCCGCTGCGAACAGTGCGAAGCCGAACGCCAGCGCGCGCAGGATGCAGTCGACGCGTTCGCGCGCGAGCTGCTGCGCGTGCGCACCCAGTCCGAGCGCGCCGACGAGGACGCCGCGCGCGAACGCGCCGCGGTGGCGCGCAAGCGCGAGGAAAAGACCGCCGACGCCGTACTCGAACGCCACAACGCCATCGGAGCCGCGCCATGAAGATCGCCGCACCGCCTGCGCCGCCGCTGCCCGCGCCCGCCGCGGGCGCCGCGCCGCGCGGGCAAGAGCGCGGACAGTTCCAGCAGCTGGTGCAGCAGCTGGAGCACGACATGTGGTCCGGCGCCGCGGCGGGCGGCGCGCCCGGCGCGGCCTCACAGCCGCGCCCCGGCGCGGCGCGTCCGCTGGTCGCGCAGGCCGCGCCGGCGGTGGTGCGGCCGCTGGCTTACCTGCGCGATCCCGAGCTGCCCGCCGGCAGCGCCGAACCCGCGCCGCGCTACGGCCTGCGCGACATCGTCGAAGCCGCCGCGCTGCCGCCGGCGCCCGCGTTCGCGACGACGAAGGCCGGCACGAATCCCGCGTTCGCCGCGTTCGTAGCGCTAACGCCGACGCGAACCGACGCCGCGAACGCGACCGACAGCGCCACCGCGCCGACGCGCGCCTTCGCCCTCGCCACGCCGCAACGCGAACAGCCCGCCGGCGAACGCCTGAGCCTGCTCGCCGCACCGTCCGGCTTCGGCGTCGCCCTGCGCCTGCGCGAAGACCGGCCGCTGGATGCGGACCTGCTCAAGCGCGCCCTGGCGCGGGTGCTGCACGAACACGGCGCGAGCCTGATGCGCCTGACCATCAACGGAACCGACGCAAGCCTTTTCCAAGGGGAAACACGACATGGCGATTAGTCCCATCAGCGGCGGCGGCAACGCCGGCACGTCGCAACGCATCGAGTCGCTGGGCCTGGACATGCAGTCGCTGCTGCAGATCATCCTGACCCAGCTGACCTACCAGGATCCGCTCAAGCCGGTCGACAACTTCGAGTTCGTCTCGCAGCTGGCCCAGTTCACCTCGCTGGAACAAAGCCGCCAGCTCACCGACAAGATGGATCAGCTGCTGGGCGTGCAGTCGGCCACCCAGACCCTGGGCCTGCTCGGCCGCAGCGTCGATGTGCAGCAAGGCGAAGGTTTGATCTCCGGCGTGGTCAAGAACGTCTCGTTCAAGAACGGCGCGCCGGAACTGACCATCACCACCGTCGGCGGCGAGTTCCTCGCCAACGCCTCCCTGTCCCAGATCGTGCAAGTGCGCTGAAGGAGATCGACATGCTGGACAGCATCTACATCGGCATGAGCGGCCTGACCGCCCATTCCAAGGGTCTGCAGACCATCAGCAACAACGTCGCCAACCTCAACACCCCGGGCTTCAAGACCACCACGCCGCGGTTTTCCGACCTGTACTACGGCCAGCAGTTCTTCGGCCAGGGCCCGGATTCGGCGCGCGTGGCGACCGCCGGCAGCGGCGTGGAATACGACTACGCGGCGCTGAACTTCAAGCAGGGCGAGATCCGCCGCAGCGACGGCCAGCTCGACCTGGCGATCGAAGGCCCGGGCTTTCTGGCGCTGCTGGAAGACGGCAAGGTGCGTTACGCGCGCACCGGCCAGTTCGTCATCGACGACGACGGCAAGGTGCGCGAGAAGGGCAGCAAGCTGCAGCTGACCACGCTCGGCGCCGACGGCACCTTGCAGCCGATCACCATCGACAAGCTGCGCTCCAGCGCGCCCAAGCCGACCTCGTCGGTCAAGATCGACGGCTCGCTGCTGTCGATGGGCAGCACCGGCAGCGGCGGCACCAATCCGCCGACCACGGCGGAGACGTTCTCGATTCCCAACGTCGAGCTCTACGACGGCTCCGGCGCCAAGATCGTCGCCACCATCAAGCTGACCCGCGACACCGTTTCGCCGCCGATCGGCACCAACAGCGCGCGCTGGCAGGTCGTCTTGCTGGACAAGGACGCCAAGACGCTCGGCCAGGGCGAGATCCGCATGATCGGCAGGACCCCCGAGCCGGGCGCCGACCGCGTCACGGTCACCCTGACCTCGGCCAACGGCGTCGCCAGCCGGCTCGATCTGGATTTCTCCAGCATCCAGTACCTCAGCGGCAACACCAACAACTCCGGCCTCAAGGTCTCCAAGATCGACGGTTACGGCGCGGGCACGATGTCGGGGCTGCGCGTGGACGACAAGGGCGCGCTGGTCGTGGACTACTCGAACGGTCAGAAGGAAGAACTGGGCACGGTGGCGATGGCCGACTTCGCCGACCCGCAGCGGCTGGTGCAGCTCGGCGACGGCGTGTTCGACGCCTCGCAGCTGCCGCCGCCGATCTTCGTCGGCAGCAAGCAGGGCGCCGGCACCTTGTCCTCGGGCGTGATCGAGGCCTCCAACGTCGACCTGTCCACCGAGTTCGGCCGCCTGATCCTGATCCAGCGCGGCTTCCAGGCGTCTTCGCAAGTCATCAGCACCGCCAACGAAATGATCATGCAGCTGTTCCAGATGAAGAGCGGCCAAGGATGAGCGCCGCGACCGCAACGCCTGCACGCGACAGCGCCGCGGCGCCGCGCTGGCGGCCGCTCGGCCAGGCCGATGCCGACTGGCTGCGCGAACGCGCGGCCGCGGCGTTGCGCGCGTGGCAGGACGACTGGCTCGATGCCGGCGCGTTCGAAGTGCTCGAAGCGCAGGCCTTCGCTTCGGGCCAGCCGGCCTCCACCGGCGGCGCCTGCTGGCGCGCCGGCGCGCAGCTGACCGCGCGCACCGAGCCCGGCGCGTGGAAGCGCCACGCGCTGGCGGCGATGGCCTTGTCGGCGCAGGCCGAGGCGGTGCCGGACGAGTTGCTCGAACCGGTGCAGGAGCAACTGCTCGACGCGCTGCTCTCGCGCCTCGCCGCCGCGTTGCTGGACGGCGCCGCGGACAGCCTGGCTGCATTCGAACGCGCGGCGCCGGGCAGCGACCGCGGTTTCCCTGCCGGCGGCGTGCGCCTGCGCATCGGCACCGCGCGCGATCCGCAGCTGCTCGACCTGGATTGCGCGGCCGAACTGGCGTGGCTGCGGCCGCTCGCCGCCGCGCCGGCGACGAAGCAGGCCGAGCCCGCCGCGCGCGCCGCCGCGCTCGGCGACAACACCGTGCAGCTGTCGGCCGTGCTCGGCAGCTGCGAGCTCACCGCGCTGCAGCTCAGCGAACTGGCGGTCGGCGACGTGCTGACCACCGCGCAGCTGTTGCACGAACCGATCCGGCTGCGCCTGCACGCCGACGGCGCCGCGCCGCGCACCATCGCCCACGGCCGGCCGGGACGCGCGCAACAGCGGCTCTCGATCCAGCTCACCACCCTTCAGCAGAAGTGAACCCCATGAATACCCCGCTCGGCGTCAGCAAGATCGACATCATGCAGATCGACCTTCCCGAACACGCGGCCGCCGCGCCCGCCGCCGGCGACAAGCCGGGCCAGCGCATTCCGCTGGACATGCTCGGCGAGATCGCGGTCAAGGTCGAAATCCAGCTCGGCACGGCCCGGCTCACGGTCAAGGAACTGATGGCCTTGCAGGCCGGTTCGATGCTGACCCTGGACCAGTACCTGTCGCAGGACGTGGACGTGCTGCTCAACGAACGCGTGGTCGCGCGCGGCGAAGTGGTCGCGGTCGGCGATCACTTCGGCGTGCGGATCAAGCAACTCGGCGCCGCCTGAGCGCCCCGTCCGCCGCGGCGGACGGACCGGAAACGACGATATGTCCATGCAAATCGATTACCTGCGCGTCGCGCTGTCGCTGGCCTTGTGCCTGGGACTCGGCGTGGCCGCGATCTTCCTGCTGCGCTCGCGCTTCCGCGGGCTCAGCGTCGGCCCGGCGCGCGATCTGGCGCTGCTGGAAAGCCTGCGCGTGGACCCGCGCACGGCCGTGCACGTGCTCGCCTACGGCAACGAACGGCTGCTGCTGACTACGCGCGACAACGCCGTGCACGTGACCGTGCTGCCGGCGGGCGTCGCGACGCGCGCGCCCGAGCCGGCAACCGCGCCGCAAGACGCGGAAGCCGTGCCCGCCAGACACGACGCCCGCGACGGAGCGCCCGCGCCATGACCGCTTTCTTGGTCCGTCACCGCCGCCTGCTGTTGCTGGTGCTGCTGCTCGGCGTGTTCGCCGCGGCCTCGGCGATGGCCGCCGCGCCGCCGCAGGCGCCAACGGTGCCCGATCCGTTCGCCCAGCAAGGCGCCGTGCTCGGCGCGCTCAAGGGCGGCACCAGCGAAAGCGTGCGCATCGCCACCGTGCTGACGATCCTCAGCATCGTGCCGGCGCTGGTGATCTCGATGACCGCGTTCATCCGCATCATCATCGTGCTGTCGATGATCCGTCACGCCTTCGGCATGCCCGAGACGCCGCCGACGCCGGTGCTGATCAGCCTCGGCCTGTTGCTGACCGTGTTTACCATGTTGCCGACGCTGGAGAAGGTCAACACGCAGGCCTACCAGCCCTTCATGAGCGGGCAGATGACCCTCGACGTCGCGCTGGAGAAAGGCAGCGCGCCGGTCAAGGACTTCATGCTGCGGCAGGTGCGCGAGGACGAGCTCAAGCTGATGTACGAAATCTCCGGCAAGGCGCTGCCGGACGAACCCGCGCAGGTCGGCCTGTTGCAGCTGACCTCGGCCTTCATCCTCAACGAACTGCGCGTGGCCTTCCAGATCGGCTTCGTGATCCTGCTGCCGTTCCTGCTGATCGACCTGGTGGTGTCGAGCGTGCTGCTGTCGCTGGGCATGCTGATGGTTCCGCCGGCGACGATCTCGCTGCCGCTGAAGGTGCTGATGTTCGTGCTGGTGGACGGCTGGAGCCTGATCCTGCAAGGCGTGGTGCTCAGCTTCAAATGACCTGGCCGACCGCCCTCGCCCTGCACGACGACGACCCCGCCGCGCCCGCGGCGGAGGCGGCGCTGTGGGCGGCGTTGCGGCGCGACGGCGCGACCGCGGCGCGCGAAGCGCTGTTCCTGCGTTACCTGCCGTACGCGCAGGCGCTGGCCGCGCGCATCTACGGCGGCCGCCACAGCCGCGAGGTGGAACTGCGCGACTATCAGCAACTGGCCTGCATCGGCCTGCTCGACGCGCTGGACCGCTACGACCCGCAGCACGGCGCGAGCTTCAAGACCTTCTGCACGCCGCGCATCACCGGCAGCGTGCTCGATGGTCTGCGTGCGTTGAGCGAGGCGCAGGAGCAGATCACGCTCAAGCGCCGCCTGCAGCGCGACCGCTTGAGCTCGCTGAAGGACGGCGGCGCCCGCGACGGCAGGCCGGCCGCGCGCAAGCTCGAAGCGCTGTCGGAACTCGCGGTCGGCCTGGCCATCGGCCACATGCTCGAAGGCACCGGCATGTACGCCGACGAGCTCAGCGCCAATCATCACGACGGCTATGCGGCGGTCGCGTGGCAACAGACCTGCCGCAGCCTGCGCCAGGCGGTGGACCGCCTTCCGACCGATATGGCCAAGGTCATCGGCTACCACTATTTCCACTCGCTGCCGTTCGAACAGATCGCCGGCATCCTCGGCCTGAGCAAGGGCCGCATCTCGCAGATCCATCGCGCCGGGCTGCGCCTGCTGCGCGAGAAGATCCAACCCCATTCCTGATCCGGACCACGACATGAGAGACGACCGCTACCCCATCGCCTGCGACGACGACCGCATCGACGCGATCAAGGCCGCGATGAACCGCTCCGACGACGAAGCGCTGGCCCTGCTCGACGCCGCCGTCGCCGAGTTTCCGGCCGATGCGCGTCTGGCGCTGCTGCGCGGCTCGGTCTACGCCAGCCTCAACGCCTATCCGCAGGCCTTCGCCGACCTGAGCCAGGCCGTGGTGATGGCGCCGGAACTGCACGCGGCGCGCTTCATGCTCGGCTACCTGGAGCTGTGCCACCGCGGCGCGGCGCAGGCGATCGCGGTGTGGCATCCGCTGACCCGGCTCGGCGAGAACGAAGCGCTCGGCGATTTCGCCCGCGGCCTCACCGCGCTGGTGACCGGCGAACCGGATCAGGCGCGCGCCTACCTGCAGCGCGGGCTGGAGACCAATCGCGACCACCCCGAGCTGTCGCCGTTCGTGCAATCGCTGATCGAGAAGTCGCACGAGATCGTCGCCGATGCCGCGCCTTCGCCGATGCCCGGATTCGCCGCACCGCCGGTGGCCGATGCGGCGGCGGAAGAACAGGACGACGACGACAACGCCGGCACCGGCAGCCATCTGCTGCTCGGCGGCTATCTCGACCGTCGCGATCACTGATGCATTCGCACCGTCTCCTGTCGTCGCCGCACACCGCGGCGTTGCTGCTGGCTTCGGCGTTGTCACTGACGGCTGCGCCGGCCGCGGCCGACTGCATCGACGACGCCGCGCACTACCAGGGCGTGCATCCGCACGTGCTGCGCGCGATCGCGTTCCACGAATCGCGGATGAAGCCCGAGACGGTCAACCACAACAAGAACAGCACCCGCGACATCGGCCTGATGGGCATCAACACCGTGCACGGCGGCGAGTTGTCGCGGTACGGCATCGGCCAGGACCGGTTGTTCGATCCCTGCGTCAACGCGTATGTCGGTGCGTGGCTGTTGCGGCGCAAGGTCGACAAGTACGGCGCCACCTGGAAAGCGGTGGCGGCGTATCACTCGGAGACGCCGGAGATCGGCGAGGCGTACATGCGCCGGATCCAGGACGTGATGCGGCGCTGGGGGTTGTTGCCGGCATTGGCGGCGGCGAAGCCTGCAGTCGCGGGTGCAACGGCGAGTGCAGCAGCGGGCGTGGCGCGGGACGGCGGCGGCGAGCTCGACGCGTTGGCGACGATTCGCTGAAGGGATCGCGCCGACGGCGATCCGCCGACCTGTTCAATTCGACGACGATCTGCCGACGCATCTGCGCGGATTTCGATCGGCCCGCACATTCACCCCGATATCGGCCGACGCGCGTCGTCTGCGTCCCGCTGGGCCGTCCGCGCACACTGCGCGCTCAGGCTTCCTCGACGCAGGCCTTGCACAGCGCCCAGGCTTCCGCGTCTTCGGCCAGCACCGCCACCACCACCGCGATGGTCTGGTGGAACTCGGCCGAATTGGCCAGCTCGTCGCCGAACTCCTCGGCCAGCAAGCCTTCGACCAAGCGCCCGACCAGCACCTTCTCGTCGCCGACCCCGGCCGCCTTGAGCGCCTGCACCGCCTGCAGCGGCGACTGCCGCCCGGCCTCGCGCGCCGGCGCGCCCTGCTCGCGCGGTGGCCGCGCGGCGGCCGCGCCGCCTTGTTTGCGCAGATGCACGCGCAACTGCGCGATCAGACGGTCGAGGCGGGAAATGTCGGTCATCGCGGGAATCGGAATCCAAAGACGGCGGAAGGAAGCGGCGGGAAACCGCAGCCGTACACTGCAACGGCCGGATCGCAACGCCTGCGGCGCGAGCGCCGCGGCGTACGCGCATTATGCTGCATGGGTTGCTGCAAAAACCGTTGCGGCCGCGCGCTTGGCCCGGCGCAGCGGGGATAAATGGCCCTGTCTGCCGGCAGCCGGCGCGGGCACCGTGGAGGCCCGCCCGAGCGAGCCGCCCGTATGCCCACGTCCGCTTCCCTTTCGCGACGCCGCCTCCTCGCCGATGCGTTCGCCGGCGTCGCCGCGCTGAGCCTGGCGCCGCTGGCCGGCGCTGCCACCGCTCGCGCCGCAACGACCGGCGCCGCCAAGACCCTGCCCGGCACCGACATCGTCCTGCCCACCGGCGACGTCCACGACTTCGACTTCTTCGTCGGCGACTGGACCTTCCGCAACCGCCGCCTCAAGCAGCGCTGGGTCGGCAGCCGGGACTGGGACGAGTTCCCCGCCTCGCTGCGTTGCGAGAGCCGCCTGGGCGGCGTCGTCAACCTCGACGAAGGCGTGTTCCCGACCAAGGGCTGGCAGGGCATGACTGTGCGCGTGTTCAACCTGGCCGAAAAGCGCTGGTACTTGTACTGGATCAACAGCAGCACCGGCGAACTGTTCCCGCCGGTGGCCGGCGGCTTCGACGGCGACCGCGGCGAGTTCTACGGCGACGATACCGATGAGGGGCGGGCGATCAAGGTGCGCTTTCGTTGGACGCGCGTGGACGCCGATCATGCGCGGTGGGAACAGGCGTTTTCGCTGGATGGGAAGGTCTGGGAAACGAATTGGACGATGGAGCACACGCGGGTTGGGGCGTGAGCCTGGGACGGTAGACGGGAGCGGTCCACACTGGATGGGCTGACCGCGCCTCCCCAAGCCGTCATCCCCGCGAACGCGGGGATCCAAAGCCTTCAGCGCCAGGCCGCGATTTCACGGCAACCCGTCGCGGCGCCGCCGGCCCACCACGTGACATCCCTCATGCCCCGCCCCCACGCGAACGGGCTACCCTACCGGCATGGCCAAACACGCCGGTTCCGTATTCAGCGTCGACGTCACCGGCCTGGACCGCGACGCCGGCCAGCCCGCCTACGCCCGCATCAGCGGGCGCATCCGTACCGCGATCCTCAGCGGTGCGCTGGCGCCAAACGCGCGCCTGCCATCCGGCCGCACCCTCGCGCGCGACCTCGGCGTATCCCGCAATACCGTCGACTGGGCGTTGGATCAACTCGTCGCTGAAGGCTACATCGTGCGTCGACGCGGCGCTGGCAGTTTTGTCGCCGCGCAATTGCCCGAACGCGACACGCCGCCGCTGCGACCCGAGCGTAGCCGTACCATTATTCCCGACAACGCTCCGCGCCGGATCTCACGTCGCGCGGAAGCTTTAGGCGCTTATCCCGGCCACTACGAGCCGGCCACATCCGTGCCGTTTACACCATCGTTGCCGCCGATGGATTTATTCCCGCGCGATGTCTGGAATCGGTTGTTGCAACGCGAAGCTGGGCGGCGCGGGGACGATTACTGGCACTACGGCGCCAGTAACGGCTTGCCCGCCCTGCGTGGAGCGATCGCCGCGCACGCCTCGGCGATGCGCGCAGTGCGTTGCTCGCCCGAGCAGGTCATCGTAGTGACCAGTACGCAGCAAGCGGTGGAGCTGGCCGCGAAGGTGCTGGCCGATCCAGGGGATAAGGCATGGTGTGAGCTACCTGGGTATCCGCCGGTACGTCATGGATTGCGCAGCGCCGGACTCGAGGTCGTCGATGTTCCAGTAGACGACGACGGGCTCGATGTCGCGGCGGGGTTGGCGACCGGGCCGGATGCGCGCTTGGCTTATGTAACGCCGGCACATCAATATCCGCTGGGCGTCGAGCTCTCGTTGACGCGTCGTCGTTCGCTGCTCGATTGGGCTCATGAGAATGACGCTTACGTGCTGGAGGACGATTACGACGGCGATTATCGCTACGAAGGGCGGCCCATCGCATCGCTGCAGGGAATGGACGAACGTGGACGGGTGATCTACATCGGTAGCTTCAACAAGATCTTGTTCCCGGCGTTGCGGATCGCTTATGCGATCGTGCCGGAACCGCTGATCAGCGCATTCGTCGATTCGAAGCATATTGCGGACGGGCATACGGCGTTGCTGATGCAGGGCGTCTTGGCCGCGTTTATCGACGAAGGCCACTTGGGCCAGCATCTGCGCAGAACCCGTGCATCCTACGACAAGCATCGCCGCGCGTTCCTGGAAGAGTCGCGTGTGCTGGAAGCCTGGCTGGAATTCGGGCCGGCAACCGCCGGGATGCATGTGTCCGCCAGATTCAACGACCAGACAGTCGGCCTCGATGACACAAGAATCGCCGAAGGCTGCGCTCGACAAGGAATCATCGCGCACCCGCTCTCGAAATACGGCGGCACGAAACGAGGCGGATTGGTCCTCGGATTCGCCGGATGCCCGCGCGAATCGGCGAGAGCAAAATTGAACGCGATCGCCCGCCTGTTCGAACTGGAACAGCGATCATCGTGACCGCCTACGAAGACGGAGCGGCTCGGATGCTTGCCATCTTGCAAGCACCCGCGCGGTTCCTCGAAAAAATGCCGATCCTGCGCGCGCCTGCCGACTCCAACGCCGAACCTTGCGGATCAACAACGGCGCAGGCGGACGACACTATCAAAAGACTTCGGGAATATGCACATCCCGCTGTGCGCCAAGCACGACCAGCTCGAACGTACCATCGGCCTTGCCCAAATAGACCGAAACGCTCGCGTTGAGCTTGTAATCGCCGGCAACCACTTGTCTGAGGTGCGCGAGCTCGTCGTCTTCGTCGTACTCACGCCATTCCTCCATCAAATCGACGATCACCCGGTACGGATGCTCGGGCTCGAACCGAAACGGCTCGTTGCTGTAGCCGAGATCTCTTTTCGAGTAAGAGAAGTAAACATCCTCGTTCCCTTCCAATTCCAGCATGACGCCGTCGACACTGACCTTTTTCGCCGCTTCGACGACCTCGTCGACAACAACGCTCAAGACGACCGGGAGTTCGCGAACCCCCGGCGAGTAGTCGAAGCCCTCAAGCAAATCGACATTCAACTTCACCGCTTCACCCCCAGCTTCTTGGTTTTTGCGAGATCTGCGCGCCAGCCTTCCAGGTAATCAATAAAGTACTGCGACTCTTCTTTCGACAAGCCCATTCTCTTGGCCTGCCAGGGGTTCGTGGACGTGGCGAAAACCTCGGCTTCCGCAGAGAACGCCCGATTCGGGGCCTGGAATATTTTCTTCGCACGGTGGAACGCCAACTTGAATCGCACTCGTTCCGTCAGGTGTGGCTCGTTCAACATAGAGCTCGCCATTTTCGAATTGAATATCTTGTTGAAATGCCTTGCGTGACGAATTTCGTGCATCATCGTCACGGCCATGATATCCGCATTTCCGAAGTTTTCGGCGAGCTCGATTCTGAAATTCTCCTTTTGCGGCTTGAACCAGCCGAACGTGTTGTTATCGGTAAAAGAGCCGCGGGTCGCGCCGTTGTAGATTTCCGCCAGGCGGTCCGAATAGGAGCCGCCGAAGACTTCGCCAATGCGCTCGAACGATCTGGCGACCTGCTGGTCGAACGTGAGCGCGGTGAACGCCTTGTCCACTCGGCCATGGAAGACAGCCGCTCCCTTGCCCGACCCGGCCATCCGCAATGCGGATTGCAGTTTCATTTCCGAAGCCAGCGCGCCCACCCAGCGCCCGATCCGCCCGATCTGCTTCGCTCCCTGCGCGGCCACGACGTTGGTCCCCGCGGTGGCTACGAATGCCGTCAGTTCCGAACCGACGAGGTTCGCCTGCTCGCCCAGCGAAAGCTTGGAGAACTCATCCCACTTCTGCGCGCCGATAGCCCAGGCCTGCTTGGCGTTCAACCTGCCCATGTAGCCCAGGCCGTTGGTTAGCTCCCTTTGCGACTGGACGTCGATCAAAAGCGCCCCAGCGGACAGCCCCGCCGTAACCAGCGAGGCGCCGGCATCCGAAAACATGCGCAAGGTATTGGCGGAAAGCTCGCCCTGAAGCGATCCGTCCCGCAGACCGTCGGCGTTCATCCGGTTATCTTCCCGCCACTGTTCGCCCTTGGCTGCGATGAAGGAGGACAGCGAAGAGAAGCCGCCGCCGGACTGGTTCGCGTACAGAGCGAACTGGAACTCCGCATTGAGCGCGAGAAGCCCTTCGACGTCGTACGGAACCTCGACCGAAATCCCTTGCTTGCGCAGGTCCCTCGCATACGCCGAGGTATTTCTCCAAAGCGTGTCTCTCACGAACTCGGCATCCGAATGCAGCAAGGGGTCCATGCGCTGCGCATCGGGAACGGGGTAGCGATAAAACTTGCCACCCTCGGGCATCTTGCCCCCCCATATCCCCGGCTTTTTCATTTCGTCGGCCGAAAGCTCCGCCGACTGCGCCTGCTTGACCCAGGTCGCGCGCAATGCATCTCCCCCACCCATCAAACCTCCTCCAAGGGGAAATGCGTTCATGGAAGACCAGCTGTTCGGGCTCTCGCCGGAGTAGCTGTCCGCATCGTATCTGTCCAGCATGGCGTCGGCGTCCATGGCTCCGGTACCGAGTCCGTGCCATGGCTCGCGCCGTTCCAAGATTTCATCGCTAATCGCGTAGCCGATGGTACTGGCTGCGGCGTCGAGCCCCACGCTGAGCAACACATCGCTCGACAAGCGTCCTTTGGCGGCGGCGCTGACCACGCCCGCCGCCATTGCGGAACCGAACCGGGCCGTGGCATCGCGAGCCCCAGAGGGCAATTTGTTGGCCCATTGTGAATTGCCGATCCAATCGCCGACTTGATAGCCGACACCGCTGGCGACTGCCGAGACCGCGACGCCCTTCCAATCGAAACGATCCTGAAGCCCTGTCGCCACGGCCATGCCCTGCGTCACCACGGCCTCAAGACCACGCGTGATCACCGCTTGCCCAAAGCCTCCGATGCCCGCGTTGGTCATGGCATTGCTGAAGCCGGTAGCCCCGATGCCTCCCGTCACCCCAGCGCTGAGAGCGCTCAATCCGACGCCCTTCCAATCGAACCCGTCCTGCATTCCTCCCGCGATCATCACGCTCTGGCGCGCCACCTCGCCGACGGCGCCGACCGTGGCGGCCCCTATAGCAGCGCCCCAAAAGCCGCCAAGAGCGGATTGGATCGCCAACCCAACGGGTGCCATGAACGTCATAGCGACGATCGAGACCACGACCGCCAACACCTTGACGAACCCACCACACCCCTTCTTAGCCGCCGGCGGCGGCGGCGGCTCCGGCACCGTCGGGCTCGTATTGCCCATCGCCGAGCCCGCGTCGTACGGCTTGAACGTGCTGGCGTTGTTGTGGATGTTGGTGACCTTGTTCGGCACCGTCAGCACGGTGTTCGGGATCAAGGGCTGGTTCGGCGCCAGGCCGTTGGCGTCGGCGAGCAGGTACCACATCGCCGCGTCGCCCCACAGCGCGGCGGCGATGCCTTGCAGGGTGTCGCCGGACTTGACGATGTAGCTGCCCGGCGCGGCGGTCGGGTAGAGGCTGTTGATCGGCTGGTAGTTCTCGTCGAAGTTGGCGCCGGCCACCGGGGTGAAGCGCTTGTGGCGGTCGTCGTTCTTGGCGCCGGCCTGGGCTTCGTTCTGCGCCAGTTCCTTGGCGTAGTCGATGCGGTCGATGCCGTCGTTGCCGACGTTGCCGATCTGGCGGTCGTCGAAGAAGTAGTAGCTGTGGTGGCGGTTTTGCTGGGCGTTGCTGACGTTGCCGTTGGCGTCGACTTCGCCGCCGATCAGTTCGTCGCGCTGCAGGATCCGGCCTTCGCCGTCCACCTGGTAGGCGAAGCCGCGGTTGCCGGCCTGGTCGTAGGCCAGCTTGATCCGGCCCTGGCTGTCGTAGACGTAGCGCGAGAAGCCCGGCGCCCAGTTCTTCACGTCCTGGTTGGACGCCTGGACCATGATCTGGCTCTGCTTGGCGCTGTCGAACCACTCGTAGGTGTAGCTGGTTTTGACCGTGGTTTCTTCGCCGTAGGTCTCGGTGAAATCGACCGTGCCGTCGGCCAGGCGATAGGTCTCGGTGCCCTTGTTGGCCAGATTGTCGTGCTCCAGCATCAACAGGCTGTCGTTGTCCCAGGTCCGCGAGGAGCTGTTCTTGAGCGTGCCGTTGGCGTCGTACTCGTAGTAGTCGCCGACGCGGCCGGCCAGGTCGTTGACGCGACGCGCGCGCAGCACGCCGTCGATAAAGGTGTCGGTGAGGTAACCGCGCGCGTCGTAGTCGTAGCGCTCGGTGTGGCCGTCGCGGCCGTACTTGGCCATGCGCCGCTGGTTGGCTTGGTCGTAGGCCAGCAGCACGCCGTCTTCGTTGCCTTCGAACACCCACACGCTGTTGTCGGTCGCGCTGGAACCGCGGGTCTGTCCGTTGCCGCTGAGCTTGCCCATGGTCACGGTGAAGCGGTTCATGCTGTCGTACTGGTACCAGTACTCCTGCACGCGGGTGGCGCCGTTGAGGCCGTCCTTGTACAGCGAGTGCATGCGGATACGATTGCCCTGCGCGTCGAACTCGTAGGTGATCTCGTAGCGCGGGTCGTCGATCTTGATCAGGCGGTTGAGCGCGTCGTAGGTGCCCTTGGACTGCTGGAACGCCCAGTTGCCGTCCTTGCCGGTGAAGCCCTCGAAGGTGCGGTTGCCGTTCTCGTCGTACTCGTAAGAGGCCTTGATACCGCTGCCGGCATCGTTCATGCGCTTGATCAGGCCGTTGGCGTAGTACTCGTACACCGTGGTGCCCGACTTGCTCAGCAGGCCGGCGTAGTTGTACTCGTAAGTGAACCAGCGGTCGCCCAGGTCCTTGTGCCAGAACTTGTGGCCGAACGCGTCGACGTAGTCGATCAGGCTGCGGCCGTTGGCATCGGTCATGGTGCGGATCCAGCCGACGCGGTCGCCGGTGATCGCGTCGCTCCACACCGACGAGTACGTGGTGGTGCGCCCGCCCGCGGTCACTACACGGCTGACTTCGCCTTCGATATCGAAGTCGGTGGTGGTCGCGCCGAGCAGGCTGCTGGTGTGGCGGATGCGGCGGTCGAGTTCGTCGTAGGCGTAGCTGTCGACGATCTCGCCGGTTTCGCCTTCGCCCTTGGGCCGCTGGATCGACACCAGGCGATTGCCGCGATCGTAGCTGTAGCCGGTGGTGCGGCCGAGCTCGTCGACCGCCACGCGCTGGTTGCCGAACACGTCGTACTGGAAGCGCTTGAAGCCGCCGTCGGCATGCCACTCGCCGACCAGGGTCGGCTTGGCGCTGCCGTAGTTCCAGGCTTGCGTGGTCAGGTTGCCGTTGGCGTCGCGATAGGCCACGACGTTGCCGGCCAGATCGTTGACGTATTCGGTGAACGGGTTGATTTCCTCGCGGAAGCCGTTGGCGCGGGTGACCCAGACCAAGGGATCGGTCTTGCGGGTCAGCTTGCCCAGCGTGTTGTAGCTCAGCGTGGTGGCGTTGCCGCGGCCGTCGATCTCGCGGGCGATTTCGCCGAAGGCGTTGTACTCCTGGCGGCGGTGGATGGTCAGCGACGACGGCTCGAAGTTCTTGATCTCCCAGCTGGCTTCGGTGGCCGGGCGGTCGTTGTCGGGCCAGAAGTAGCCGCTGTTGCGCACCAGGCTCTGGCTGCCGGCCGGGTTCTGCGCTTCGCCCAAGGTGCGGAACACGTCGTAGAAGTACTCGTACGTCGCTTCCTTGTTGAGGCCCAGGCTGTCCCAGCGGAACTTGCCGTCGGCGCCGCGCAGGATCACCACTTCCTTGAACGGCGTGGCGACGTTGCCTTCCGGGCGATAGTGCAGCACCAGCACCTGGCCTTCGGGCTGCTTGGGATCGAGGTTCAGCGTGTAGAGGTGCTGATCGACCTGGATCACCGCCTTGGGCTCGCGCTGCGGTCCGACTTCGATGCTGCCCACGGCGTTGTAGCTGCTCGGCGGCACCACGAGGTTGTCGGTGAAGGTCAGCTTCATGCCGTAGCGGCGCACGCCGTTGCCGGCGGCGGCCAGGATCTCCGGCGGAATCGGCCAGTTCAGCGCGCCGTTGGCGATCGACAGACCTGCGGCGGTCCAGGCGACGCTGCCGTCTTCGTTCAACAGGGTCAGATCGACCGCAGACGCGTTCGGCGGCAGGTTGCTCAGGCGCACGACATCGGCGTCGTGGGCGAAGTCGAGGGCGACGCGCGGGTTGGCGCCGATGCCGACTTCGCCGGCGATGCTTTCGAGCAGCTTGTCGTTGTCGCCGAGCAGCTTGAGCACGACTTCGTAGTCGCCGCTCAGGCCGGTGGTGTCCCAGCGCACGCTGCCGGGCGTGGTCAGCGGCGGCAGGCCGCCGAGCGCTGCGGTGCCGGCCCACGCATCCTGACTGCCTTTGCGGCGGTACTCGACGATGACTTTCTTCGGCACCTGACTGCGATGGGTAAGCAGGTTGCTCATGTCCAGGCCGTTGCCGGTCCAGACGAAGGTGCCGAGGTTGTTGCTCTGGAAAGTGTTGTCGACGGTATCGGCGACGCGGACGATGGACTGGCTCGGGCCGACCGTCAAATCGTACTTTTCGCGACGCATGAGCGCGCCGTCGTTGCGGGTGGCGACGTAGAGCACGTCGTACGAGCCGTTGGCCAGCCCGGCGACATCCACGGTCGCCTTGCCCTGCTCGAAATCGCGTTGCAACGGCATCAGCTGGTACGGGCCGCTGGAGCCCTTGGCCCGAACGTAGACCTGCGGCGAGACGTCCGAACGATAGGCGTCGATCGGCATCTGGATCACGTGGCCGGAGAACTCCGGCGGCAGCTGGCCGTTGGTAGTAGTGGCCAACGAGCCGGACATCACGTCGATCCGACCGTTGTGGTTCCAGCTGCGGTCCCACTTGATCTCTGCGCCTCTGCCCTCGGCATCCACGTTGGTGGCGCTTCCGACCAGAATCTCGCGTCCGCCGCCGCTGCCGCGCGGAGTGACGTAGACCTTGACGGTGAAGTACAGCGTGGCCCTGCGCTCCGCAGTGGCCACATTGCGCAGATAGATCGGCACCTGCATGTCGGCGGCGCGACTATTCTGGTCGCCGACGAACTCGCCAATCAGGGCATAGACGGGCAACGGCTTGTCCATGTCCTCCCAGCGGCCGGAATGCGGGCCGGCCTGCTGGCCTTCCAGGACCACGCGGATCTGGTACTCGCTGCCGAACGCGCTGCCGTAATCCGGAATGTTCAAGCGATAGGTCATCGCCGTCGGCGGATTGCTGTCGCCGCCGCCCCGCCAGTCGAACGGAACCCCATCGCCGGACACGCTGGGCAGGTCGGTGGCGTTGCTCGGCGCGATGCTCGGCGAGCCGTCGGCGGGGCCAAGCTGCGGATTGCGCATCTGCTGGCCCAGGCGTCCGCCGACCGACGACTGAATCGCGCCCGGCAGGATCGGCAGCACCGACACGGTCTTCAGGCCGAGGCGTTCGCCTTCGGCGGACATCGAAGCCTGGATCACATCGATGGCCTGGTTGCGGCCGTCGTACAGGGTCAGCGTCAGCGACAACTTCTCCACATCTGCGGGCTTGCTCTCCATCAGACGCGCCACCGTCCACTCCGGACGCGAAAGATCCTGGGTCTTCGATTCGATCCGAACCGCGGCGTTGCCGGCGCCGTCGTAGAAATGGAAGCGGGTTACCCCGCCTTCCATGTTGGTCCGCAGCACGCGGCCGGCGTAATCGTACTCGGCGAATTCCTGCCAACCGGTCGAACCGATGCCGCGGCCGGTCACGTCGCCGAACAGGTTGTATTGAGTGCGGCGCTCGACGCTGCGGCTGCCGTCGCCGCCGACGGTCACGCGGCTGATTTCGCGGTTGTCCTGGTCGTACGCGACCTGGATGGTTTCGGTACGCTGGCCGCCAGCGGAATCGGTCCGCAGGTAGCTCATCGTGGTCATGTTGCCGGACGCGTCGTAGCCGAAGCGCGTGGTGAAGTTGAGTGCGTTGGTCTTCGACAACAAGCGCCCGCCGGTGCCGTAGACGTAGGTATCGACCTGATCCAGGTCGCTGCCGACGCCGCGGCGGGTTTCCTTCGTCACTTGGTTGAGGCCGTTGTAGACATATTCGGTCCGCGCGGTCACGCTGCGGCCCGCGTAGTCGACGAAGCCCGGCAGGACGATCGCGGTGTTGCGGCCGGCTTTGTCGTACTCCCAGCCGAACACGCTGCCGTTGGCGTCGGTGCGGCGCAGCAGATTGCCTGCGGCGTCGTAGGCGTAAGTTGTGGTGGCGTTGCCGAAGGCTTCGACCAGGCGGCCGCTGCCCGGATCGACCAATCCGTACGCCACGCCGAGACGGGATTCGCTCAACCGGCGCCCCATCTTGTCGTAGGCGTAGACGGTGACGCGGTCGTCCGTGCTGGAGGGCCAGTTGCGGATCAGGTCTTCGGCTTCGCCGTTGGCCGACGCTGCTTGCAGGGTCTGCGCCGGCGGCGGCTGGCGCCTGGCGTAGCGCGTCTCCTTCAGCACATGGCCTTCGGCGTCTCGCTCCCAGGCGATCGCGAAACCTTCGCCGTCGATTTCCAGGCGCTTTTGACCCAAGGCGTCGTAGAACGAACGCACCCGGTTGCCGACGCCGTCGATATGCTCCACCGGCCGGCCGCTGGCGTCGTAAGACCAGGTTTCGACAATGTCCCTCGCGTTGATCTTGTAGCTGCGCTTGGGATTGCCTTGCTCGTCCAGGCCGCTCTCGAGAACGCCGTGAGCCACGCCCATCGTGCGAGACTCGATACGTCGGTTGTTGGCGTCGTAGGCGAAACGGGTTTCACGAACTTCGTCGGCTTTGCCGGTGGCCGGATTCAGCGGATCGGACGGCAGCGTCCAGCCCGCGGGCAAGGCCACCGGACGAATGAAGGCCAAGGTGCGGACGAGATTGCCGGCGAGGTCGTATTCGTTCCGGGTGAACAAGCCGTTGGCGCCGACTTGGCCCGACAGACGATTGGCCGCATCGTAGTAGTAGACGGTACGTGCGCCGTTGGCGGCGATCTTTTCGATGAGATTGCCGCGTGCGTCAAACGCGGCCTTCTCGACCGCGTCGACATTGCCTTGCCCCGTCGCTACGGTTTCGGTGCTGGAGATGCGGCGATTGAGCGCGTCGTAGGCGAAGACGGTCTTGCGCTCCTCGGCGGACTGCACCGCTTCGACCCGGCGCACGAGGTTGCCCCTGGCGTCGTACAGGCTGTCGATCTGCAGAGGCCGTGCGGTCCCGTTGGAGCGGTTGATCACGGTGACTTCGTAGATCTCCGACGTCACCCGGCCGAGCCTGTCGCGGAAATAGGAGGTCTTGGCGCCCAGCTTGCTGGTGTAGACGCTCATGTCCCCGTACTGGTTGTAGCCGTACAGCTCGCGCTTGCCCTCGGCGTCGACCGTTTCGATCAACGAACCGGCCGCGTTGTAGGTCATGCGGGTTTCCGAGACCGCACCGGCGGGAATCGCCGGCGGCGCATTCGCGGAGACTTCGCCCGACACGCGGTTGGCATAGCGGCGGACCACCGTCGCGTTGCCGCGATAGTCGTACTCAGTGACGGTCAGATACCCTTCGGGATCGACTTGATGGGTGACGTTGCCGTTGGCGTCGAAATAGAAACGACCGACATTGCCCGCAGCGTCTGTCACCTCCACCGCGTTGCCGAAACCGTTGTAGCTGCGCTGGATCGATCCGCCCAGCGGATCGATCGACTGCGTCACGCGCCCGGAGGCGTCATATACCGAGCGGCTGGTATACAGCGCCAGCAGCGCCTGCTTCTGGGCCGCGCTCAGATGTTCGGCGCCCAGGGCCGTATCGGCATCGTTCTTGTATCCGAGCGCTCGACGCAGCTCCAGGGCCCAGGTCGAGTTCTTCTCGGTCAGTTCCACGCCGCGGGGATCGACCGTCGCGATCAATTGGCCGAACGCGTCGTAGGCGTAACGCGTCTGCGCCGCCTGCGGCGTATCGGCCGCGCGCGTTTCCTGCACCAGCCGGCCGACCGCGTCGTAGCCACGGCGCAAAACCACCTGGCTCGCCGTTCCCCACGCCTGGAATTCCGCGACCACCTGTCCCAACGCGTCGTACTCGTAGCGGGTCACGCCGCCCAACGCATCGGTTTTGTCCTGCACCCGGCCGGCCGCGTCGTAGCGATATGCAGTCGCTGCGCCGGCTCCGCCAGCGGCCTTGGCGGCGACCGACGCCGCGGTGTCGGCACCGGTGATCGTATTGGTGGCGCCGAAGTACGTCGGCCACTGCTTGTCGTACTGGATGGTACGCTCCAGCCGGCCTTGAGCGTCGTAACGCTTTTCGGCGAGGTAGCCCTCGGCATTCAGGGAGAACACTTCGCGCCCGGCCGCGTCGTAGAACCACAACGTCGCCGGATTGGCGAAGGGCGCGTCGTTTCCGGCCGTTTTCGCCGACCAGGCGCGCATTCCGGCATCGGTGTATTCGAGCGGCCGGGTATAGGGATATTCCGTGCCTTCCTGATAGCGCGCCTGCCGCGTCCGGTTGCCCGCGGCGTCGAAGACGTTGCGGGTCACGTAACCCCTGGCGTCGATCGCCCAGGTAGCGCGACCAGCGGCGTCGTAGATCCAGCGCTCGCGCGAGATCGGCGGCGAGGGGGCGTTCTCGTTGAGATTGGCCCACGCGGTCAGCTCGCTCAGGCCGGTCGCCGCATTGGCCGGATACGGCCAGACGTAGCGAACGCGCCCGACCAGATTGCCGTTGGCATCGTAGTTGTTGCGGGTTAGGTAACGGCCGGCATCGAGCTGGAACACCGCCCGCCCAGCGGCGTCGTATACGAACAGAAAACCACGGTCGCTGAGGTGCGCTGCGCTGCCTTGCGCCGCCAGAGCGGCGCTTACCGCAGCGACCGTCGCGACTACCGTCGAAGCGATCGGCGTCGCGTAGGCCACGGAGCGGACGACATTGCCGGTGTTGTCGTAGATCGACTCAGTTACCGCGCCGCTGGCGTCGATCACATAGCGCAGACGGTTGTCGCGGTCGTAGGCGTATCGCGTGGTCCGGTCGTTGGCGGCATCAACTCGAACGAGCGCGTTGATATCGCTGAACTTCAACTCCAGCGCAAGGCCCGTCGTCGCAGCGGGAATCGCATAACTCGTCCGCGAAAGCAGCCGGCCGTCCTGGTCGTAAACCTGCCGGGCAATCCCGCCGGCCGCATCGACCGTGCTGGTCAAGCGGTGCGCGGTATCGTAGACGAAGCGGGTAATGGCGCCGCCCGGATCGGTCTTCGCGACCAGATCGTTGAGCTTGTTGTAGGTGAAGACGGTCTTCAGCGCCAATCCATCGGGATCGACGGTTTCGCTGATCTTCCGACCGAGCTTGTCATAGCTGTAGGCGGTGGTCTTGGCGGTGGCGGTGCCGTCGCCCGCCACCATTTTCACCAATTGCCCGATCGCGTCGTACTCGTACCGGGTCGCCAGATTGAGCTTTCCGTCGCCGGCATCGACGATGACCTGGGTACGTTGGCCCTTGAGGTCGTAGCGGAACTCCGTGGCCACCCCGTTGGGGTCGATGGAACGAACCATCCGGCCCTTGGGGTCGTATTCGAAACGCTCGACGATCGCGAGCCCGTCGGGATCGACGGTGCGGCTCAAGGTCCGGCTGGCGCCGTCGTATTCGTAGACCGTGCGCACGCCGCGCGCATCGCGCGTTTCGATGACCTGGCCGGCGCGGTCGTAGGCCACGCGGCTTTCGCCGGCCGGCGAGGTGGTGCGGATCAGACGACCATCCAGATCGTACTCATAGACGGTCTTGTTGCCGCGGCCGTCGGTAAGCTCGATGACCTGGCCATGCTCGTTGTAGCGGGCCAGAGTCTCGATACCTTCGGCCGAAACGGTACGGATCTCGCGATTGAACGCGGTGTAGCTGTAAAGCGTGGAGTTGCCGGCGCGATCGGTCTTCTTGATGACATTGCCGAACGCGTCGTATTCGCTGACTTCCAAGCTCGTTCCGTTCTGGACCTGATACCCGACCACTCGGTCGTTTCGGTCGTAACGCCAGCCGCTTTGCAGCTCGCTGTTGAGCATGATGGAGGTCAGCCGGCCGAACGCATCGACGTAGCGCGTCGTTTGGCTGTTGAAACTCCAGATATCCCGCGCGTTGTTGAAGCTGATCCCCGCGAAGTCGTAGTAGGTCGCGTCGACGATCCTGGTAGCATCGGATTGAACCAGCGACGTCCAGCGGGTGTTCTGCGTTTCCTGGCGGTACGCGCTGTAGAGATACTCGGTCCGCCCCCCGTTTTCATCGGTAGCCTGCTCCACCAGGCCGACCGGGTTGTACTTGCGCGAACTCTTGCTCGCTTGCGCATCGTCGATCGAGGCGATCACCGAACGAACGGCATCGGTCAGCGTCCCGCCGTGCATCTGCCCCAGCGAGAGCGAAGTGATCCGCTTGGCATAAGCGATGATCTGCTCGGCCTCGCCGAAGACGTTGTAACGCTGCTCGACCGCTTCGCCCGCCGGATTGACGGTCAGCACCAGCCGGCCCGAGGCGTCGTAATAGAACAACGTCGAACGTCCGAGCGCATCCACCATCGCGGTACGCCGGCCCGCAGCGTCGTATTCGTAACGCTGGCCCCATTGGTTCCAGATCGCGTTCACCGCCGCTTGCGTGGGGTTGGCGCCCAATGCCTCCAGCGCATGCACGCCCTCGCCGCTCAGCTGAGCGATGAGGCGGCCTTGCAGATCGTAGCGGCTAAGCGCCTTGCGGTCGGCGGTACGCGCGGCGACCATCTGTCCCAGGTTGTCGTACGCATAACTCGATTCGATGTTGCCGCTGCTCGAGAAGTCGGTCTTCTTGAGCAGCCGGCCTTCGACGTCGTACTCGTAATCCGACCGCTGCACGAGCCCCGGGGTCTGGACCAAGCCGGCGAGCGCATCCAGGGGCGCAACCGACCAACGCATCGCGCCATTGCCGCTGAAGCTTTGCGGCCCGGCAGGACGAACGCTCGGCGTTCCCGCGTTTTGTCCGTCGCCGCCGGCTTCCCAAGCGGCCATGCCCGTGACATCGAAAGCGACGCCGGCCAAGACAGCCTGGGACAGCTCGATCGTCCGCCCGTCGCCCGGCACCATCACCAGCGAAACACGGTGGTTGGCGCCGGCCAGCACCTGCGCGGTGAAGCTGTAGCTCGTGTCGCTGGCGGAATCGACCGAGACGGTTTTCACCTTGACCCCATCGACCCAAACCTCGATGGTTGGCATCGGCTGGGATGCCGCGCCGGTCATACGCGCCTTGAAGCTTCCGGTTACCGAAATCGGCGCGTCCAGCACGCCGGGGGTCAAGCGTTCGCCCTGGATTCGACGGGCGACGTTGCCGACGCTGTCGTACCGATAACGGGTGACATAGCCCTCGCCGTCCACCTCGGCGGTCAGCAGCCCCCGCGCATCGTAGAAAGCATAGGCATTCTTGTCGAAGACCGTGGTTTGCGGACGGATCTCGTCCAGCGTGCCGTTCGCCCGCTTCGCTGCCGGAACCGCGAAGTAGTATTCGACGGTCTTGGTTTTGCGCCCCATCGCGTCGTAGCGATATTCGACTACGGAGCCGTTGGCGTTCATCGTCGCCAACAACTGGCCGTCGGCACCGTAGAAATAGCGATCCAACCGGTCCGCTGCCGATGCCTGGATCAGAGAATCGAGCTTTTCCAGCGTTGGCGTTACCCGGAACGCGCTGATGGCAATCTTGTTGCTGTGAGCAACCGTCGCCACCAGCCGCGAGGCGGCGTCGTAGCGGTATTGCACGGCCGCGCCGGCGGCATCCAGGGTTTTGATCACACGGCCGGCTTTGTCGTAGAACCGCCACGCCGAACGATCGTTGTTCAAATCCGCGGCCGGACGCAAGCCAGAGTTGGCCAGGGTCAACGCCGTCTGCTGACCGTTCACCGTAATCGTCTGCGCCGGCTTTCCATTGGCATCCAGCAACGACGCCAGTCCCGCTGCGCTCACCGCGCTGGCGTAAATGGTCGTCTTCGCTACTTGATTGTTGCCGTCGTAGACGTATTCGATCAGCGCTCCGGTGGCATCGATCTCCGCCGCGCGCCGCCCGGCCTCGTCGTACAGCACATGCGTCTTCGCCCCGAGCGCATCCTCGCTCATGCGCAGCCGCCCGTCGGCGTCGTAGTGGTAGCGCACCTGCGACAGGACCGTGCCGCCGCTGTCGGATTCGGCCAGCGCGATCAGCTCGCCGGCGTGGTTGTAGGTCGAGGTGCGCACCAGCCCGTTGGCCAGCGTCGTCACCGTGCGCCGCTGCGCGTCGTCGTACTGGGTGACGGTCACCGCGTCGTTGAAGCCGGTGACGCGGATCGTCCGGCCCAAACCGTCGTAAACGAACTGTTCGACCTCCGGCGCGGCGATCGGGCCGACGTAACGCTGCAACAGCCGGCCCTGCGCGTCGTAGACGAAGCGGGTGCGGATGACTTGATCGTCGAGCACGCCGCTGCCGTCGGCGGCCAGCGTGGCGTAGCGGGTCACCTGGCTCAGGTTGCCGCGGAAGTCGTACTCGCTGTCGGTGCGCTCGCCGATGCGCGCGTTGGCGCCGGCCCACGCGGTCAGCGCGGCCTCGGTGAACGTGCTGCCGGCGTAGTTGCCTTCCGAGTAGCTCAACGTCGCCACCAACTGGCCGGCGGCGTTGTAGCGCAGTTCGCTGACCCGCCCCTCGGCGCTGACCTTGAACCGCAGATGCTGCTCCGCGTCGTACACATACCGCGTCGTCGCCGTGGCCGTGTTCGGCCCCGACACCGTCTCGCTCAGCAGTTGGTTGTCGCTGCCGAACGTGCGCTCCACCACCGTACCGACCGCATCCTCTTGCTTGATCAGGTTGCCGGCGGCGTCGTAGGTGTACTTGACCTCGTTGCCCAACCCGTCGCGGATCGTCGCGACTTGTCCGGCGGCGTCGTAAGTGAACGTCTGGGTCTGGCGCGCGCCGTTGACCATCGGGCTGCTGGTCTGCAACAGCCGCCCCTGCGCGTCGTAGCTCAGGATCGTGTCCTGGCCGAGCGGATCGACGACGGTCGTGCGGCGGTTTGCGGTGTCGTAGCTCAGCGTCGTCGTGCGCAGCACGCCGGCGTCGCTGGTCTGGGCGATGCTGACCACGCGGTACTGGCCGTCGATCAGCTGGTAGCCGAACGCGACCTTGGCGCCGTCGGATTGGGTGATCGAGGCGATCCGGCCGCTGCTGCCGTCGTAGCCGTAAGTGGTGGTAAAGACCTTGCCGTCGACGACCGAGTTGTCGTCCGGGCTCAGGTCCAACGTCACCGTGCTCAGCCGGCCGGCGCTGTCGTAGCCGTAGCGCACCGCGGTCGAGGTCTGGGTGCCGTTGGCGGTCTGGGTGACGGTACGCAGCTGGCTCAGGCGGCCGTTGCCGGAGTAATCCAGGTACGTGATCTCGCCGTTGGCGGTGCGCACCTCGCGCAGCGCGCCGGCGCCGTCGTAGACGTAGCTGACCGCGTTGCCGTCGCGGTCGACGCTTTCGATCAGGCGGCCGTTATTGGCTGCGTCGTAGCGCTCGATCAGCTGGCTGCCGCCCTGGGTCCAGGTCCAGCGCTGGTTGCCGCCGTCCCAGGCCAGGGTGTCGCGGGTGCCGGCGCCTTCGCTGGCGACGTACAACGACCGCGCCGCGTCCCAGGCGTAGGCGATCCGGCTGCCGTCCCAGTCGGTGCGGTAGACGGCGCTGCCGGCGGTGTTGACCGTCCCGGTCAGGCCGCCGACCTGCTTGCTGACCCCGGCGCGCCAGGTCTCGCCGACCAGTTGCGCCTGGCTGTTGTAGGCCCGGTACAGCTCGGCGTCGACGCCGCGGCCCATCAGCCATTGGTCGCGGTCGCGCAGGATCAGGTTGCCGGTCGCGGCGTTGACGAACGCCTGCTCCCCGGCCTTGCCGAACCCCGCGCTGCCGACCTGCCCCCGCCCGCCCAGACCCAGCGCCGAGGAGGCCTGCAGACCCAGTCCGTTCCCTGTGACGATCGCGACCATGTGCCTTTCCCGTTTCGGTTAGCCGCCAAGGGGCGGCTCTCTAACGGACTTCTCGGCACGTCTGAAAAAAAGTTTAGCGGCGTTCTGAATAGCGTGAACGCCGTCGCAAATCGGAGCCGGACGAAGCCGGGCTCGGCTAGATCGCCACTTCGCCCGCGGTCGCCTGCTGCACCGTCACCCGGTCGCGCCCGCCGGCCTTGCTCGCGTACAGGGCCGCGTCGGAGCGCTCCAGCAATTGCTCGAAGCTCTCGCCGGGCCGCAGTTCGGCCACGCCCATGCTCAGGCTCAGGTTGAGCGCGCGGCCATGCACGCTCGGCGGGTTGGCGCCGACCGCGCGGCGCAGGTGTTCGGCCACCACCAGCCCCTGTTCCAGGCGGGTGCCGGGCAGGCCGACCAGGATCTCGTCGCCGCCGTAGCGGCCGCACAGGTCGGTCGAGCGCAGGCGCTGGCGGGTGCGTTCGGCGACGGTGCGCAAGGCCTCGTCGCCGGCGCTGTGGCCGTGTTCGTCGTTGATGCGCTTGAAGTGGTCGATGTCGAAGAACACCACGGTCAGCGGACGGCGGTTGCGGTGGGCCTCGAGGATCGCGTCGCGCAGCGCCTGCTCGATCGCCTGCCGGTTCATCACGCTGGTCAGACGGTCGTAGGTGGCGCGGTGCTTGGCGGTGTCGTGGTCCTCGCGCAGTTTCTGCAGCTTGGCCGCCAGGCCCAGCAACAGGCCCAGCCCGCCGAACACCAAACCGACCGGATAGGCGTATTCGAGCCAGGCGAACATCGGCCACCAGCGCTGGAAGCCGCCGACCAGCACCACCAGCACCGCCAGCAGCGGCGTCCACGCGCCGACCAGGAAGTAGGCCTCGCTTTGCCGCTGCGCGATCGCCATCGCGCAGGCATAGACCACCGCGAAGATCACCACCAGCAGCATCACGTTGCCGAAGCTGGCGCTCAAGCTCCAGGTATGCACCAGCGAGACCAGCAGCAGCGCGCCGAGGATCCAGCTGCAGACGTTGAGCACCCGCGCCACCGCCGGCTGGGTCGCGCGCAGGTCCAGATAGAACACCAGGAAACGCACGCTGGCGATCACCGCGGCGGTGTTGAGCACGACGTTGGTGCGGCGGTTCGGCAGCACCTCGTGGAACCACGGCAGCATGCGGATCTCGCCGCCCTCCACCGCCAGGTTCACGGTCTGCACCAGCAAGGTCAGGCACAGGTAGGCGTAGCCGCGCTCGCGCAGGCCGACCCAGAAGCCGAACGCGAGCACCGCGGTCGCGCCCAATGCGGTCAGCACCACGCTGCGCAGGGCGACGTGGCTCATGTCCTGGCGATGGACCTGGGCCAGCGGCTCGATGCGCAGGCTCGACGGGGTGAACTCGGTCGCCCAGGTGCGCAGGTAGATCACCTCGCCCTTGCGCACCCCGCCTTCCAGCGGATACACCACGAAGCGCGAGGAATGCTGGAACTCGCTGCCGCGGCCGTGCAGCGCGCGCCGCACCGGATCGACGTCGCGGTGGCGCCAGATGTCGAAGAACTTGCGGTAGGGCTGGTCGATGACCAGCTGCGGCAGCTGATCCTCGCCGACGTCGGCGGTGGCGACCAGGCGCACCCACTGCGGCCTGCGGTCGGGATAGACGATGCGCCCGTCGGGTTGCGGCGCGAAGCGCGCGTCGAGCCGGCCCGACAGCACCTGCGCCAGCGGCGGATCGGCGCCGGGCCCCAGCCGCGACACCGCGAACGGCTGCGCGCACGCCAGCGCCGCTGCGCTCAGACCCAGCAGGGCCAGCAGGGTCTGCCAGAGTAGGCGCCAGGACCGATCCATTTCCTTAGCTAGACGTAGTGAGCCGTGGAGGATAGCCCAACGTATACGGCCGCCCGGCCGGCGCCGCGACCGCGGGCGGCGGGGCGAACGCGGAACTGCGACGCCGATTCCGAACGCGGCATCCGCATCGCCTGTTCACCCGCGCCGCCGCGCCGCGCACGGCTTTTGTAAGCAACGGTCAAGTTGAGAACTCGGCCCGGTTTCGGCGCCGACCGCGCCGCGATGCTGGCGCCCCTCGGTCGGGCCGCAGTCGCGTCCCCGCCGCGGGCGGCCGGCATGCGGTCGCGCGGCGCTGCCCGCGCCGCGTCCGCATGCAGCCGCGCACCGCCCTTCCATCGCGCGCGGACGCAGGACGCCGGCAGGAGCCGCCGCGCGCGATACCGGTGCCTTCGGCGCCGTCCCCGATCCCCTCATCGAGCCGCCCGGCGCCGCGCGCGACCGGCGCGGCCGCGACCGGACCGCCGCTGGCGCGCGGCGTACCGGCGTGGGACGCGGGCGGCGACGCGGCGCCTTCGTCGTCCATATCCCCCTTAAGCACTTCTGGAGACGCAATGAACAAGTCCGCTTTCACCGTCGTGGCGCTGGCCGCCGCGCTGTGCGCCGCCGCCGCGCAGGCGCAGTCCCCCGCCGCACCGATCCAAACCGCCGCCGCGCCGACCTGGAAACCGCTGACCCCGGGCACCACCTGGAACTGGCAGCTCGACGGCCGCGCGGTCAATTCCGCCGTGCTCGACGCCTCGACCAATCCGAAGAAGATGCTCGACATCGACCTCGACGCGACCCCGGCCTCGACCATCGCCGCGCTCAAGGCCAAGGGCATCTACGTGGTGTGCTACACCGAAGTCGGCAGCTACAACGAAGAACGCGAAGACGCGGCCGAGTTCCGCAAGGTGCCGGGCCTGATCGGCAAGCGCATGGACGGTTTCGAGCACGAGTGGTGGATCGACGTGCGCAAAACCGACGCGCTGATGCCGATCATGACCGCGCGCCTGGACAAGGCCAGGAGCAAGGGCTGCGACGGCGTCGAACCGGACCTGGACGATTCCTTCAACCAGGGCGCCGACAAGACCGGCTTCGACCTGACCATGGAAGATTCGCTGTACTACCTGCAGCTGCTGGTCGACGCCGCGCACGCGCGCGGCATGTCGATGGGCCTGAAGAACGGGCCGGAGATGGCCAAGGACGCGGCGCTGTTCGCCGATTGGGCGCTCAACGAGGAATGCAACCAGCACAGCGAATGCGGCGGCTACAAGGAGTTCGTCAAGCGCAACAAGGCCGTGTTCCAGGTCGAGTACCGTTCCAACGGCACCCGGGTCAAGGATTTCTGCCCGGCCGACAACAAGAACAACTTCGACGGCCTGCTCAAGGACGCCAGCGAGTTGTTGCATGCCTTGCCGCGCGACGCCTGCCGCAACGGCTGATCGAGCGACCGTCGCGACGCGACACGACCCGTCGCGACCGGGCCGGCTCCCGCGGGAGCCGGCCTTTCGCCCGTTGCGCGCCAGCGCGCGCGCTCACGAGTTGCGCCACGCCGTCCCCGCCCGCGCGCGCCCTTCCGTGCGTTCGAAATCGCGCCCCAGATAGGCCTTGCAACGGAACTGGTCGATGTCGTTGATGCGCAGGATGTTGCGCTTGCGGCTGACCAGCCCGCTGCGGTGCCAGGTCTGCAATTGCGCGTTCAATTTCGGCCGGCTGGCGTTGACCATCGCCGCCAGGATGCTCTGGGTCGGCGGCAAAGCCACTTCGAAATCGCCGCCGCGCGCATGCGGCTGGTCGTGCATCAGCGACAGCAGATAGCGCGCCAGGCGCGACTCCAGCCGATGCAGGCACATCGTCTCCAGGCTCTCGACCGCTTGCCGCAGGCGCAGGCACAGCGAGGCGTGGGCGCGTTCGATCACCACCGGATCGTTGGTCAGGCTGGGAAAATGCCGGCGCGGCAGCAGCAGCACCCGGGTCGGGCTGTAGGCCACCGCGGTGAAGGTGTGGGCGTGGGTGTCCAGCAGCGGGGTTTCGTCGACGGTCTCGCCGCCGTCGATGGTATCGACGATCAGCTCCTGTCCATCGGGCCCGTACAGCAGCTTGTAGATGCGGCCGTGGACGACGAAGGCGAGGAAATCGCTGGGATCGTTCTTGAAGAACAGCGCGTCGCCTTCCTCGAGGTTGGCCTCGCTGCTGTGGCGCGCGATGTGCTCCAGCAGCGTGGTGGGCAGGCCGCGCAGCAAAGCGCAGCGGTCCAGGCCCCAGCGGCGCCGGCGCACCGCGACGCCGTCGTCGGGCTTCAGCGCCATGCGCCCGGCCGCGCCGGCGGCGCGGCGGTCCGGCCGGCGCGGCCGGCGGCGTTGCGGCCGCGCGGGCGGCCGGTGGCAGGATTCATAACGCCCCCTGTGGACGTCGGCATGGCGCGGCGGCGACGCGGCGCGCGGCTTGGGCGTTGCGCCCTGTCCGCCGCGGCGTGCGGCGCGATGCGGCGCGCGACGATGCGGGGAAGAACGATGCCGGCGCCGCGCGGCGGACCGGCATCGCATGGCGCGGGCCTTACGGGCCGTACGGATTGCTCTTGAACGACTGCAGCACGGTCAGCAGGCTGGTCAGGTTGTCGGCCACGCCGGTCTGGGCGACCTTCTCGGTCGCGCCGGCCGCGGCGGTCGTGTCCAGGCTGTAGATCTGCATCACGCCCTGGTTGGCCGCGGCCTGCGCCAGCGAGGTCTGCTGCTGCTGCGAGGCGATCGCGTTTTCGAACAGCAGGCCGGTGGAGTGGGCCGCCGACTGGTACATCGAACCCATCGCGAACGCGGGGCCCTCGGCGATGACCTTGACGTTCGACTGGGTGACGGCGTCGGTGATCTGATTGTTGACTGCGGTGGGATATGCCATGGATCTGTCCTCAGTGACGGATTGAACCAACTGCGGTTAACTCGACTCCGCGACGCCGGCCGGACCCGCCGGCCGGCGCCGCACGGCCCGATCGCGAAGATCGGGCGCTGCGCATCACTTGAAGGCGCGCAGCACGGTCAGCAGGCTGGTGAGGTTGTCGGACACGCCGGTCTGGGCGACCTTCTCGGTGGCGCCGGCGGCGGCGGTGGTGTCGAGGCTGTAGATCTGCATCACGCCCTGGTTGGCCGCCGCCTGCGACAGCGAATTCTGCTGCTGCTGCGCCGCCACGGCGTTTTCGAACAGGATGCCGGTGGAATGCGCCATCGACTGGTAGATCGAACCCATCGCAAAGGCCGGCGCCTCGCCGATGACCTTGACGTTGGACTGGGTGACGGCATCGGTGATTTGGTCGTTGACGGCGGTCGGGAATGCCATATCGAAGCTCCTTGGAGTTTGAAGTACGGCCGCTGCCGTACATCGCTGAGTAACGAGTCGTCAATTGTTTTGTGAAGCGGCCGGACCGTTCGCTTGCGCGGCGCTGTTGGGATTGTTGTCGCGGTCGGGGCGAGCAGCGGAATCGCCGTCGCGGCCGGTTGCGCGCGACTCGTCGGCAGGCGCGTAACCGGTGGGTTGGGGCGGCAGCAGGCCGCTGGATTGGGCGGCGCCGATCACGTCCTGCAACTGGCGCGCAAGCGGTCCGATCTGGCGTTGGAAACACGCGTCCACCTCTTGCCGGACCAGATCGGCCAGACGCAGCGCGATCTGTTCCATCGGCGTGGGCGGGATCGCGGCGGCGCCGGGCGCCGGCTTGGCCGGCATCAGGTCCTGCAGCGATTGCGCGCGTTCGACCGCGCCGAGCACCGCGGTCTCGGCCGCGCGTTCGGCGCGCGCGTTGCCGTCGACCGCGGCCTGGGCGCGGCCCAGGCTGAGCCGGATCACTTCCTCGATCTGGCGGCGCCCGTTCTCGAGCGCGCCGGCGGCGCCGCCGGACGGCGGCGGCGGTTCGGGCGGCGGCGGCGATTGCGCGCCGATCATCGCCACGTACGCGCTCAGCATCCGCTGCTCGTCGGTTTGCAAATCGCGGCCGAGCTGGGCACGGGCGAAGTCGCGCACGACCTGGTCGAGTTCGGCGAGCACCGATATCGGAGCGGACGCAGGCGATGGCGCAGACGCGGGCGGCGGCTCGGATGCGGACGATGGCGCAGACACGGGCGGCGGCTCGGATGTGGACGATGGCGCAGACGCGGGCGGTGACTCGGATGCCGGCGATGGCGCAGACGCGGGCGGCGACTCGGATGCCGGCGATGACGCAGACGCAGGCGGCGACTCGGATGCGGGCGATGGCGCAGACGCAGGCGGCGACTCGGATGCGTGCGATGGCGCAGACGCAGGCGGCGACGCGGACGCGGGCGATGGCTCGGACACGGGCGGCGGCGCAGCCGGCGGCACCGACGGCGGCGGCACTTGCGGGTTCTGCGGCGGGAACTGCGGCGCGTACATCAGCGCGTCTCCAGCAAGCGCGCCAGCGCCGCGAACACTTTGGGATCGTGCAGGCGCTGCGCCAACAGGCGGGCGACGTCGCTGTGCGGCATCGTCGGCGCCGATGCGGGCGCCGGCCGGGCGCCGGATCCCGATCCCGACACGGGCCACGGCGCGGCACGCCGCACCGCGCCGCGCCGGCCGGCACCGGTCTCGCCCGGCGGGGCGAACAACCCTTCCAGTTCATCATGCAGCAGGTAATCGAGATTCTCGTCCATCGCGAACTCCGGTCTTACACGTGATGCGATACGCAATGAGGGCGCCGATCAGGCCGGCGGCGGGGCCGCCGGGCCGCGCATCGCGGCCGCGCGCGACCGCGCGCGCCGCACCGGCGGGCGTGCGTGACGGGGCAAGGACTCGGCGCGCGCGCGCTGCGTGCGCCGCAGCGGTTACGAACCGCCGCTGTTTTTCAGCACCGAGGCGTACTTGGAAATGCTCTGGTCGATGCTGTCGATCGCGAACTTGGCCGACTCGGCCTCCATCGCGCCGGCGCCGGCCGCGACCGCGGCGGCCACCGCCATGAACACATCGGTGGCGAGGATGCCGAGCGCGTCCTCGGCCGCCTTCTTGGGCTGGTCGGCGACGATGTCTTCGGTCATCTGCTTCATCAGCACGCCCTGGCTGGCCAGCGCGATCTTGGTGACGCCGTCGAAATAGACCGCGGCCGATTGCGCCACCAAGCCGGCGGCCTGGCTGATGAGCATGTCGGCGGTGGTGGCGATCTGCGCCGGCGCGTACGACGCGGTCTCGGCGTTGCTGAACTGCACCGCCTGCACGATCTGCTGGTTCAAGGCGCCGGTGGCCGGCGCGGCGGCGGCGTTGCGCGCGACGGCGAGGGCGCGCGCGGCGGCCAGCGGCGACTTCGGCGCGCTGTTGCCGCTGCCGCTGCTGTCGCCGTTGTTGCTGCCGTTACCGCTGCCGTTGCCGCCGGAGCCGCCGCCATTGCCGCTGCCGCCGCTACCGCCCGCGCCTTGGCCCGTACCGGCCGCGCTGTTGCCGTCGCCGGCCGCGCCGGAACCGCTGCCCGGATCCTGATCCGAGCCGCCGGTGCCGCCCGAGCCGCTGCCGGAGCCACTGCCCGAGTCGTTGCCCGAACCGCTTCCGGAGCCGCCGCCCGAGCCGTTGCCCGAGCCGTTGCCCGAGCCGCTTCCAGAACCGCTTCCGCCCGAACCCGAGCCGCTGCCGCCAGCGGCGCCGGCCGCTGCCGCCGCCGCGCCCGCCGGCGCACTGCCGGCATCGCCGTTGCCGCCGGCGCCCACGCCGGCTGCCTGCGGCGACGAGCCCGGCGCGGCGCCGCGGCCCGGCCCGCCGCTGGCATCGCGGCCGGCGTCGACCGCGCTGTCCGCGGCGGCGTCCGCATGCCCGGCCTGCGCCGAAGCCGCGGCCGCCGCCGCCGACGCAGCCGCAGCGGCCGCGCCTTGCGCCGCGCCCGTCTGCGCGTCCTGCTCGGGCGCGGCGCCCGCGTTGTTGTCGTCCAACCGCTGTTGCGTCATCGCTGTTCTCCGAAGCGTGCGTCCGTCGTCTCATCGCCCCGCAACGCCGTGCGCTACGGCTTGTCGCCCACGGCCATGATCAGTTGCACCGCCTTGGACACCACCGCGCTGGAAATCTGATTGAGCACCTGCTGGCTGTGCACCGCGTTCTGCAGCGCCAGGCCGGTGGAGTGGCTGGACACCTGGTACAGCGAGGCGATCGCCTGCGCGGGCGCCTCGGCGACGACCTTCACGTTGGTCTGAGTGACGGCGTCGGTGATCTGCGAATTGACGGGCGTATCGGTCATGAGCCTGTCCCTGGAGTGGGTTTTCGTTGCGGGTCTAATGCGGTGGAACGCGAGCCCGAGAGGCTTGTGAACCCGGCCGCGCCGGCCGCCGCGGGGCGTCGGCGCGGGCCTGGGTCATTCCCGCCCCACCGCCAGCCGCAGCCGGTTGCGCAGCAGTTCGACCCGCTTGCGCGCCAGCGGCTGGTTGATGTGCAGCTTCTCGGCTATCACTGGATACGGCAGATCCTCGATAAAGCGGTAAGCGAACAGCCGCCTTTGCTCGCGGCTCATCCGCGCCACCGCCGCCACCACCCGCTCCAGCTGTTCGTCCAGCTCCAGCTTCTGCAGCGCCGACAGGCCCTCGTGGGCGAAGCCGCCGCCCTCGCCGTCGACCTCGCGATGGCGGTCGAACACTTCGCGGTCGCGGCCGCGCCGGCGCACGCTGTCGAGGAACACATGGCGCAGCACCACGAACAGGAAGCCGCCCGGATCGGTGATGGTGTGCGGCGCGCGGCGCATGAACAACAAGGCCTTGATCGCGGTGTTGCCGAGCAGTTCCTCGGCGCGGTCGCGCTGGCCGTCGGCGAAGCGGCGCGCGCGCGCTTCCAGTTCCGGCAGATTGGCGCGCCAGGCGCCGGCGAACATGTCGTCGGCGAGCTTGAATTCCGCGCACGGCGCCGCGCCGCGCCCTGCCTGCGCGCGTTCGTCCGGCGCGCAGTGGAAGCTGTTGCAGTCGGCGCGTTCGCGCCCATCGGCATCCATCACGTTCCCCCTCCTTCGTCTGCGGTGCAGGCGAGTCTGGGCAGGGGGGGTACGGATGGCTGTTACTTGGGTGACACGCACGGCGTGCGCGCGCGCAGGCAACTGCGCATCCCGTCGCGATACCAAGAAATAGCGGCTTTTCCGCGGCTTTTTTCGCCCTCGCCGCGCGCGAAGGCATGCGCGGAAGATTGCGCGCGCCGTCGTTTAAAGCATGCGGGCGCTCACATTCGTCCCGCTGCGGCGTTATCGCTGCGTGCGCGAGTTCAAGCCGGACGCGCCGGCGCGCCCGGCTCCAGGCCGATCGCGCGCGCGATGCCGCTCCAGCCCCAGGTCGCCAGGCAGCACGCGCCGGCCAACGCGAGCCACGATGCGCCGCCTGCGGGCAGCAGCCGCAGCGGCGCGACCAACGCCGGCCACCACGTCGGCGCGCTGCCGAGCGCCGCGCCGACGCCGGCCGCGATCAGGCCGAACAACAGCAACTGCTGCAACCAGCGCTCGACCCGGTCGCCGGCATCGGCGGCGGCGGCCGCGCGGCGCGCGACCTGTTCGGCGAAACCGTAGGGAACCGGCTCCATCGGCGGCGCGCGCAAGGCCCGGCTCAGCAAGCGGTACTGGCCCAGGCGCGGATCGCCCTCGCTCATCGGCGCGCCGAGGCGCTCGTGTTCGCGCGCGCGCTCCTGCAAGGCCCATTCGCGGGCCACGGCCGGATCGTCGAAGCGCGGGTCGGTGTCGTGTCGATTGCGGTTCATGCGAATTCTCCCAGCCGCGCTTCCAGCCGCTGGCGCAGGCGCGCCCGGGTCCGGAACAGGTGGCTCTTGATGGTGCCCTCGGCCAGGCCGGTCATCTGCGCGATCTCGCCGATGGGCACTTCTTCCAGGTGATACAGGGTCAGCAAGGTGCGATGCAACGGCGGCAGCGCCTCGATCTCGGCGTGCAGGCCGGCGGCGATCTCCTCGTCGGCGCAGGCCGCTTCCAGGTCGAAGCCGTCGCTGACCGACTCCAGCAGCGACGGCGCATCCTCGTCGGCGGCCGCCTCCACGATCGGAATGCGCTTGCGTTCCAGATGGCGCTTGGCCACCGAATAGGCGACCTGGCCGATCCACGACTTCAGCGCGCTTTCGTAGCGGTACTGGTGCAGGCACTGGTGGATGCGCAGGAAGGCTTCCTGGCACAGCTCGCGGGTGTCGTCGGGATGCCGGACCATGCGCTGGACGATATGCCAGCACAGCCCCTGGTACTCGCGCACCAGACGCTCGAACGCCCCCGGCTGGCGGGAGAGGACGGCTTCGACCAGGGCGCGGTCGTCGTTCATGGGCTGGAACCGGTCATCCCCGCGAGGATGCGGGCAAGGCGCGCGCGGTTGCAGTGGCGGGCGCAGGTACCGCGCTGTGACGAGTGTCACCCCGCCGCCCCGCGCCGGCCGCCGCGGCTGCAACCGCCCGGACCCGGGCCGTATCTCTTGCCCCGAAGCCCGGCCACCGCCCCCATCCACCCGCCCACGGACCCGACCCCGTACCGCACCCGCCCGAGGAAACCGCCGCCATGCCCCAGTCCCTGGTCCCCATCACTTTGTTCGTCTGCATCGTCTTCGCGATCAAGATCGTGGTCGAAGCGCGCGTGCGCATGAAACTGCTGCAAGCCGGCGACGCCGACGAGATGCTGCGCTCGGTGGCGCGCGAGGAAGACCAGCGCCGCCGCCACGGCGCGCTGCGCTGGGGCATCGTCATGGTGCTGCTGGCCTGCGCGTTCGCGGTGATCGAAGCGGCCGGCTGGCGCGACCTCACCGCCGGCACCCTGGCCGTGCTGATCGGCGCGGTCGGCCTGGGCAACCTCAGCTACTACTTCATCGCGCGCAAGTTCGGCTGACGCCGCGTTGCGGCGCAATCCCCAGCGGCGCTTAAACGGCGCGCCGCGCCGGGCGCCGGACTAGGACCTAAGTCGCTGGTCAGGCCGGGCCGCGCCGACGATGATCGGCGCAGTCCCGACCGGAAGCCCGCATGCGCCCGTCCGTCGTCCTGCGTTGCCTGCTCGCCAGCGCGTTGCTGTCGCTCGCGCTGCCGTCGTTCGCCGCGGCCGCTTCGGCCAAACCGGGCAAAGCCGCCGCCGCGGCGCAGGCGCCCGACCGGCGCATCGCCCTCACCGTCGACGACCTGCCGTGGGTGCAACTGCCCGCGGTGACCACCGAATCGATCATCGACGACCATCGCCGCCTGATCGCGGCGATCCGCAAGGCCGGCGTGCCGCTGACCGGCTTCGTCAACGAAGGCAAGCTCGAAGACCAGGGCGCGCTGCAACCGGCGCGGCTGGCGATGCTGCGCGACTGGCTCGACGCCGGCGCCGACCTGGGCAACCACAGCTACAGCCATGCCGACCTGCACGCGGTCGGCCTGGCCGCGTACGAGGACGACATCCTGCGCGGCGAGCGCCAGTTGCGCCCGCTGCTGCAGGCGCGCGGCCAGACCCCGCACTGGTTCCGCCATCCCTACCTGCGCGCCGGCCGCAGCGCCGAGGACAAGGCCGCGCTGGCGCGCTTCCTCGAACAGCACGGTTACCGCATCGCCCCGGTCACGGTCGACAACTCCGACTGGATCTGGGCCGCCGCCTACCTGCGCGCCGGCGAGCCGCACCCCGGCAGCCGCTACCGCGGCAAGCCGCACACCGAAGGCATCAAGACCCGCCTGCGCCGCGACTACATCAAGTACATGGGGCGCAAGCTCGACTACTACGAACGCCAGTCGCAGGCCTTGCTCGGCTACAACCTGCCGCAGATCTGGCTGATCCACGCGAACGCGCTCAACGCCGACACCTACGGCGAGTTGATCGCGATGGCGCGCAAGCGCGGCTACCGCTTCATCGGCCTGGACGAAGCCATGCGCGATCCGGCCTACCAGCGCGCCGACGCCTACACCGGCCCGGCCGGCCCGAGCTGGCTGCACCGCTGGGCGATCGGCGAGAAGAAACCGGCCAGCTTCTTCGCCGGCGAACCGGAAGTCCCGGAATGGGTCTTGAACCTGGCCCGCCTCGATTCCGAATGAGCGAAGCGGCGCCCGCCGCGGCCGCGGCGACGCGACCTACAACCGATCCAACACCGTCCGCAACACCGGCACGGTCGTAACATCGTCCACGCCCTTCAACCCGGCCACCTGCTCGCGCACGTCCGCCAGCTCGCTCGGCGAACGCGTTTCCACCAGCACCATCAGGTCGATCTCGCCGGCCACGCTGTGCGCCAGCCGCACCTGCGGCAGCATCGCCAGCGGCGGCACCACGTCGTCGCAGCTGAAACCCTCGGCGTAGCGCAGCAGCAACCATGCGCGCAGCGGATCGTTGCCGCTGCCCAGGCGCACCGTGTACTGGGCGATCACGCCGGCCGCCTCCAGGCGTTGCAAGCGCTCCTGCACGGTGCTGCGCGACAGGCCGACCGCCTTGGCCAGCGCCACCGTCGACAGGCGCGCGTTGTCCTGCAACAGCGCGATCAGTTTGCGGTCGACTTCGTCGAGAGTTTTCATCGGCTGCCTGGCATGCCGGCGCGGCGCCGGCCGGGACCGTCATTCTGCCGGGTTGAGACCGGCCGCGGCGAGCGGCCACGATGGCGCAGCCCTTCCCGCTCCCGACCGGTTCGACCATGACCGCTACCATCGCCCTGATCCCCATCGACGTGCAACGCGGCTTCGACTATCCGCCGTGGGGCCGCCGCAACAATCCGCACATGGAAGACAACGGCCGGCGCCTGCTCGCGGCGTGGCGCGAACGCGGCTGGCCGTTGCTGCACGTGCGCCACGATTCGGTCCAGGCCGGTTCGACCTTGCGCCGCGACCATCCCGGCAACGCGTTCCGCGACGGCTTCGAACCGCGCGCGGACGAAGCGGTGGTCAGCAAGTCGGTCAACTCCGCCTTCATCGGCACCGATCTGGATCTGCGCCTGCGCCGGCTCGGCGTCGATACCGTGGCGGTGTTCGGCGTGAGCACCGACATGTGCGTGTCGACCACGGTGCGGATGGCGAGCAACCTCGGTTACCGCGTCATCGTCGTCGGCGATGCGTGCTTCTGCTTCGATCTCGACGACGGCGCCGGCGGAACGATCGCGGCCGAAGCGATCAGCGCGGCGCACCTAGCGACCTTGCGTGCGGAGTTCGCGCAAGTGATGGATACCGCCGAATTGCTGGCGCACATCGACGCATAGTCGCTGCCCCCTCTCCCGCAGCGACGTGACTGCTCCCTCTTCCCGCTTGCGGGAGAGGGGCTTTGATGCGACACCGCCGTTACGCGACGATCGAACGACCGCACGAAAAGACCCGCTCGCAAAACGACGAACGGTCTTGCAACCGAAATTTTCCACGCGTACAGTTCGCGCCCATCTTCTTCAATCTTTCCGACCGCCTTCTCATGCGCATCGAAACCAAAATCGCCAAGCTGGACGTGCAAGGGCATGACTGCCCCGCCATGTTCGCGTGCGCATCGGTGCGGCGCGGTCGCGACGGTAGCTTGCACACCCCGTACTGATCTTCCCCTCCCAGGAAGATCGGTCGCCCCGATCTTCCGAGGAAGCAGACGCCCTCGGACTTCAACTCCGGGGGCGTTTTCGTTTCGGGCGTCGGCAAAGGATTTGCTGCAAAAAACCCCATAAAAACCGCTATTTCGCGCACACCCCCGAAGCATCCGAGACGAAGGGGATCAGCCGTCGAGGCGTAGACCACGCTGTGCTCCGGTGCTTCGGCACGGGCGGCGCGTGCGCGAATCAGGCACATGGGCGTTCGCGCCCGATCGTATCGCCGTCCGGAGACGGGCGACGATTGGCAGCACCCGATGAAACGCATCGCAGCGGCGCCGGTTCGCAACCGGCCCGGTGCGCACGGCCCTGCCGTAGCGTATGCCGCGATGCGTCGAGGGGCTCCAACCGGGAAGGTAGCTCAGAGGTAGAGCGGCGTTGTATGCGCGGGTCGCCGGTTCGAATCCGGCCCTTCCCTCGGATATAGCTCAGAACGGTAGAGCGCAGCACAAGATGCTGTTGTCGCGGGTTCGACTCCCGCTATCCACTGTCTTGAAACGACAGTCGTTGCAACCCGGAGCGAAAGCTCCGACCCGGGAAACGCCCCGCGCGGCGTCCGCCTGCGCATCGCCTTCATGGGATGCGTCGACGAACGACGCAGCGGCGACACCGCCGGCTTCATGCCCGGCGGGCGATGGAACGGCGTCGCGCGGTATCGGCCACAACGGACGTGGCGGTGCCGGCGACGACGGCGCCACGCCCGCCGCGCATGCGGTCCGCGGTGACGGCGCCAGGGGCGTTCCCACCCTATTGCGTTGGCTGCGCTTGCGCAGCCGACACGCGACCCCGCCGCGCTTGCGCGGGAAAACAACGAAACCGGCGACGACGCGCTTGCGCGATGCGCCGCCGACGCGACCCACCGCGCCGCCGCGACCATCCGATTCGGTCGCAACGGCCCACACCACGGATCGGACCACCGGAACTTCAAGGAGAAAGCCATGTTCTGGATGAAGAAGGTCGTGGTCGGCGATGCCGAGCGCGCCCTGGTTTACCGCAACCGCCGCATCGAGCGCGTGCTCGGCCCGGGCGTGCACCGCCTATGGGACGTGCGCAACCGCATCGACTTGAGCCACTACGACATCGCCAACAGCGCCTACGCCGGCAACGACAGCGAAGCGCTGATCGCCGGCCTTGGCGAGCGTCTGCCCGACTATTTCGTCCTCGCCGACATCGGCAACGACGAGGTCGGTTTGGTCCTGCGCAACGGCCGCTATGCCGAAGTGCTGGCACCGGGCCTGCGCCGTCTGTACTGGAAGGGCCTGGCGCAGATCGAAGCGCGCACTCTGCCGCTGAGCCCGGGCCTGGCGATCGAGCGCGAAGTCGCCGACGGCTTGCGCCAGATCGCCCAGCTCGACCGCGTCGCCGTGCACGGCAGCGTGCCGACCGAATCGGCCGGCCTGCTGTTCGTCGACGGCACCTTCGTGCGCACCCTGGCCCCGGGCGCTTACGCGTTCTGGAACCTGCGCAAGAACGTGGTCGTCGAAACGGTGGAACTGCGCGTACAGGCGGTGGAAGTCTCGGGCCAGGAACTGCTGACCCGCGACAAGGTCACCCTGCGCGTGAACCTCGCCGCCAGCGTGCGCGTCGTCGATCCGGTCGCCGCGCGCACCCAGGTCTCGCGCTACAACGAACAGATCTATCGCGAACTGCAATACGGCCTGCGCAAGGCGGTCTCGTCCAAGACCCTGGACGAGCTGCTCGGCGACAAGGCCTCGCTCGACGCGGACATCCTCGCCAGCGCGCGCGAGGCCTGCGCGTCGATCGGCGTGGAAGTGCTCGGCGTCGGCGTCAAGGACGTGATCCTGCCGGGCGAGATGAAGGACATCCTCAACGCGGTGGTGCAGGCGGAGAAGACCGCCCAGGCCAACACCATCCGCCGCCGCGAGGAAGCCAACGCGACCCGCAGCCTGCTCAACACCGCCAGGCTGATCGAGGACTCTCCGGTGCTGATGCGCCTGAAGGAACTCGAGGCCCTGGAAAAAATCACCGAAAAGATCGACAAGCTGACCGTCTTCGGCGGTCTGGAGGGAGTCATGAAGCAACTCGTCAGCCTGAAGGCCGACGGCTGAAACGCAGGACCGGGCGGCCTCGCGCCGCCCGGGTTCCGATAGCGCGAACGCCGCGAGCCTGCGCGAACGCCGTCCTTCGGGGCGGTGCGTGGCCGTGCGCGCGAAATCCGCCGCGCGGCCGACTATCGGATACGAAATCCATATGCGAAACGATATGTACAAAGTGATCGTGGAACGGCCGCGCGGCGGCGCCGGCTGGGCCAAACCGGGGCGCGAACCGCGCGATCCGGACGATCGTCCCGCTCACGAAAGCATGCGTCACGGCCTCGGCATGAGCCGCAAGTATCTCAACGAAAATCTGCGGCCGCTGCAGCGCTGGCTCGATCGCCAGGTCGGGCGCCGCTGGGATGCGGTCTATTCGGAACTGTGCAAGCACGTCGACCGGCGCAACACCGTGCAGCAGCACATCCATGTGCATCTGCGCGATTTCGTCGAAATCGACGTGGTCGAGATCGAAAGCCGGCTCTGCGTGCTGCGCGAATGGCGCGGCACGATCGCTCTGGCCGACAGCCGCTGCGATCTGTACGTGGATCCGCGCAACGGCTGCCTCATGCGCAACGAAGAAGCCGCCGCCGACCGCGCCCAGCGTCGCCGCGAATACCTGCTCAAGGTGCGGGCGCATCAGGCCGGTTGGCGCGAAGGCCGGCGCTCGATCGACGACGCCACCCAACTGCATCGGGTGGATGGCCTGTGGTACCGGGTGGAACTGGCGCCGGTGCCGCCGCCGCGCCGCAGCAAACGCAAGCCGGGCGCGTTCCTGCCGGTACCGGCGTTCGATGTGGTGTTGCACGCTCAGACCAACGCCTGCGAAGGCGCGCGTCGCGAACTGTACGGGCGCTGCGGCGTGTACGCGCGCAGCAAACGGCAACTGAATCAGGCGGAGCTGGCCGCGCACCGCCTGCGCAACGGCGACGGGCCCGACCCGATCGACGCGCGCACGCTCGCGGCCGCCACCCGTGCGGCCCGCCGCAAGCGGCGCACGCCGTGGCGCACCGGCGCGCCTTACTAAGGAACCAGACTCATGAATACCTCAAACTACGAACTGCTCCACGCCGACGAAGGCGTGGCCCCGGTCAAGGCCTGGATCCGCGGGGTGCCGGTCGACGACAGCGCCAAGCACCAGCTGCGCAACATCGCCGCCCTGCCCCACGTCGGCCCCTGGGTCGCGGCCATGCCCGACGTGCATCTGGGCAAAGGCGCGACCGTCGGCTCGGTCGTGCCGACCCGCGGCGCGATCATCCCGGCCGCGGTCGGCGTCGACATCGGCTGCGGCATGGCCGCGGTGCGCACGACCCTGCGCGCCAGCGACCTGCCCGACAGTCTGGCCAAGCTGCGATCGGCGATCGAGCACTGCGTCCCGGTCGGCAACGGCCGCGGCGGCGAACACCGGCGCCTGCCCGACAGCCACGCCACCCGCCTGGCCAAGTCCGGGCTGGCGACGCGGCTCGACGCGATCCACGCCAGGCACCGCCGGCTGCGCACCGACAAGCTCGACAGGCAGATCGGCACGCTCGGCGGCGGCAACCACTTCATCGAGGTCTGCCTCGACGAAGCCGGCGCGGTGTGGGTGATGCTGCATTCGGGCTCGCGCGGCACCGGCAACCTGATCGGCGGCTATTTCATCGAGCTGGCGCGGATGAAGCTGGAAAAGCGCACGCTCGGCTTCCACCTGCCGGACAAGGACCTGGCCTTCCTGCTCGAGGGCGAGCCCTTGTTCGACGACTACGTCGAAGCGGTCGGCTGGGCCCAGGACTACGCCCGCCACAACCGCGAGGCGATGATGGAACGCACGCTGCACGCGATGCGCATCCAGCTGCCGAAGTTCAAGCTCGACAAGACCGCGGTCAACTGTCACCACAACTACGTGCAGCGCGAGGACCATTTCGGCGAATCGCTGTGGGTGACGCGCAAGGGTGCGGTCAGCGCGCGCGAGGGCGAGCTCGGCATCATCCCGGGCAGCATGGGCGCGCGCAGCTACATCGTGCGCGGCAAGGGCAACGCCGACAGCTTCCACAGTTGCAGCCACGGCGCCGGCCGGGTCATGAGCCGGGCCGAGGCGCGGCGCAGCATCACCCTGAAGGACCATCGCGCCGCGACGGCGCATGTGGAGTGCCGCAAGGACGCGGCGGTCATCGACGAATCGCCGGCGGCGTACAAGCCGATCGAAGCGGTGATGGCGGCGCAGTCCGATCTGGTCGAGGTGGTGCACACCTTGCGTCAGGTGGTCTGCATCAAGGGTTGAGCGCCTTCGGGCGCTGTTTCGGCGCCGTCCGCGAGGGCGGCGCCTTTTTTATCGGCGCGCGGACGGCTCAGTCGGCCAGCACCAGCCGCCAGGCGCCTTCGACATCGCCCTCGACCTGATTCCACGCCACCTGCTCGGCGCCGCGCAGGCGTTCCCAGCCGCGCGCGAGTTCGTCGCGGATGTCGTCCCAATGGCGTTCGCCGTGGTGCAGGCGCGCGCCCAGGCCGTAAGTGATGGCCAGTTCGCGGGCGCGATGGGAGATGCGGGAGGAATGCAGGGCGGCGGCCGACGCGGGGTCGGCTTCGCGGGCCTCGTCGGCGATGAAGCTGCTGAGCCAGTCGACGTTGCGTGGCGGCATGAACGAATCCGTTGGCATCCCTTTTGCATCACGACGATAACGTTTTTTTCATCGCCGGGGACCGCCAAAAGTCTGAAGCGCACGCGCAAACCGCGAGCGTTGTCGCAAACGCGCATCAGGGTTTCGCGGCGCTCGCTCGTCTGCGGTGAAGATGCGGCGCGGTTCATCTATACGAAGCCCGCTCGTTACTGAATGTGCGTGATGTCATTCACAGCTGCGCAGCGCGACAAATCCCGCCGGCGCATCCTTGCGCCGCCCGCACCGGCGCAACCGCCGGCCTGGTCCGCGGTCGGGCGGAACGGTTCGAGAAAACGCCAAGTGCGGCGACGCTCACGCGCGCGCCGGCTGCGGACGCCGCCGCCATTGCCATTTGAGGTTGACCCCGAGCGTGCCGAGCACGATCAGGGCCACGCCCACACTCTGCACCGGCGCCAGGGTGTGGCCATAGATCGCGTAGTCCAGCGCCAGCGCGACCACCGGGTAGATGAAGGCCAGCACCGCGATGGTGGCGACCTGCAGGCGCGGATAGGACGAATAGAACAGCACGTAGCACACGCCGCTGTGGATCAGGCCGAGGCCGGCCAGCCAGAACCAGTGCGCGCCGGGCTGCGCGACCTTGGCGTAGTCGGCGAACGGCGCGAGCATGACCACGCCGACCAGGCACTGGATCAGCACCACCGCGAATGGCCGCTCGCGGCTGATCCGCCGCGACAGCAACAGCGAGGCGCCGCACAGCACCGCGGCGACGAAGGTCAGGCCGACGCCGATCAGGTAGCCGCTGTCGGCGCTGCGCAGCAGCTTGAACGGGTCGGCCGAGCACAGCACGCCGACGAAGGCGATCGCGGTCCAGCCGATGTCGGCGGCGCGGGTGCGCTCGCCGTAGAACAGCGCGGCCAGGCCCAGGATCACGAACGGGAAGAAGTGGTAGACCATCGTCGCCACGCCGATCGACGAGCGCTGCATGCCGGCGAACAGGGCGACCCAGTTCAGCACCAGCAGCACGCCGCTGAAGATCGCCGAGCGGATCAGCGCGCGCTCGCCGAGCAGGCCGCGGAACAGGCCGCGCGCGCAGCCCCAGGCCAGCAGGAAGGCGACCCCGAACACGCAGCGGAACAACACCGCGGTGATCGCGTCCTGGCCGCTTTCGTGGACGAACACGCCGACCGAGCCGATCAGCAGTTCGGCGATCAGCAGCTGGATCAGGGCCTGACGGGAGTCGGCGACGGGCGCGGCGGCGGCGGTGCTCATGGGGGAGGGAGCGCGCGGCGGAAGGGAGGGGACGCTCAGGTTAGGCGCGGGCTGTGGACCGATACAGATTCAGTTAGGATGAATTTCGACCGGTACAGTTCGCCTGCGCTTTTGCCCCCCTCTCCCGCTTCTGGGGTGAGGGACTGCGCTTGCGAGCCACTGGCTCGCGCAGCACCGAACGCCCGAACGCTATGCGTTCGGGCCGGGGTGGGCTGGCGCCAGCCGATTCGCTGCGCGTTCTGGCCGGCCCTCACCCCAACCCCTCTCCCGCAAGCGGGAGAGGGGCTTTGATGCCGCGAGGTTCGTCGTGACTCAAGACCTGCTCTACGAACGCCTCGCCGAGCGCATGCGCCGGCAGATACAGCGCGGCGTGCTGCGCGCCGGCGAACGCCTGCCGTCGCTGCGCCGGCTCGGCCGCGATCAGCGCATCAGTCTGGCGACCGCGGTGGAGGCGTATCAGCAGCTCGAACGCGAAGGCCTGATCGAAGCGCGCCCGCGCTCGGGCTATTACGTGCGCGCCGCGCCGGCGGCGGCGCCGCGCAGCCACCGCGCGCGCCATCTCGCGCGCGCGCCCACGCCGATGCGCAACCCCGCCCTGCTCGGCGTGCTCGACGTGCAGTCGCGCCGCGACCTGATTCCGCTGCACGCCGCCACGCCCGCCGCGGCGCTGCTGCCGAGCGCCGCGCTGGCCGCGTCGGTGATCCGGGCGATGCGCCGCGATCCCGAGCTGGCGCTCGGTTACACCGTGCCACAGGGCCTGCCGGCGCTGCGCGAACGCATCGCCCAGCGCTACGCCCAGTGCGGCGTGGAGATCGATCCCGACGAAGTCATCGTCACCGCCGGCGCGATGGAGGCGATCAGCCTGACCCTGCGCACGCTGACCCGCCCCGGCGACATCGTGATCCTGGAAACGCCGACCTATCACGGCCTGCTGCAGGCGGTCGCCGCGCACGGCCTGCGCGTGCTGGAAATCCCCAACCACCCCGGCCGCGGCCTCGACCCCGCGCAACTGCGCGAGCTGCTGGAGCGCCATGCGGTGCGCGCCGCGCTGCTGGTGCCGAACTTCAACAACCCGCTCGGCAGCCTGACCGGCGAGACGGCCAAGCGCGAGATCGTCGCCGCCTGCGCCGCGCACGGCACGGTGCTGATCGAGGACGACCTGTACGGCGAGCTGGCCTATTCCGGCGAACGCCCCGCGCCGCTGCGCCGTTACGACGACGGCGAGCACGTCATCACCTGCGGTTCGTATTCGAAGATCCTCGCGCCGGGCTTGCGCGTGGGCTGGATGATCGGTGGGCGCCGGCGTTCGGAACTGCTGCGCACCAAGAGCTTTTCCACCGTCGCCACCGCGACTTTGCCGCAGCTGGCGCTGATCGACTTTCTGGCCCGCCACGACATCGAGCGCGGCTTGCGCCGCTTGCGCCGCGCGCTGGCCGGCAACGCGCAGGCGTATCGGCAGGCCTTGCTCGACTACTGGCCCGACGGCATCGCCGTGGCCGAACCGGCCGGCGGCATGACGCTGTGGGTGGAACTGCCCGAGCGCATCGACGGTCAGGCGCTGTTCGAAGCCGCGCTGGCGCGCGGGATCGGCATCTTGCCGGGGCATTTGTTTTCCAACCGCGGCGACTACACCCATCACGTGCGGCTGAGTTGCGGGCAGCCGTGGGACCGCAAGATGGAGCAGACCTTGAAGACGCTGGGCGAGTTGGCCAAACAACTGCTGCGTTAGTTACGCAGCATTCCTGTAGGAGCGGCGCGAGCCGCGACTGCGACAACGCAACTGCGACGAAGGTTGCGGCGTAGTTGCGTTGTCGCAGTCGCGGCTCGCGCCGCTCCTACAGGGGGATACCCACATTCGCGGCGACCCAAAACGAAGCGGGCCGCGATCGGATCGATCGCGGCCCGCTTCGGTCTCGCACGCGCCTCAGGCTTTCGCCGTCAGCAAACTCGGCAGGAACTGGTCCAGCGCCGCCTTGACCTGTTCGACGGTGAGGTCGGACTGGCAGATCGCGCGCATCGCCAAGCCTTCGATCAGCGACTGCAGGATCAGTACGCGGGTGGCGACCTGTTCCTGCGGCACGCCCAGGCCGCCTTCGGCGGCACTGCGCGCGAACCACGACGCCAGATCCGCGCGGAACACCTTGTCGGAGGCGTGGGTCGCCGCAGCGATTTCCGGATCGCGCGTGGCCTGCGCCGTCAGCTCGAGGAACAAGGCCGCGTTGGTGATGGCCGGATCGTTGGCCTGCCATTGCTGGAAGACTTCGGCGATCCCGCCGACCAGATCGCTGCTGGAATGCAGCTTGGCCACATCGGCCCGGGCCTCTTCGAGCTGGCGCTCGATGATCGCCAGGATGATGTCGTTCTTGCCCTTGAAGTAACGGTAGATCAGCCCCGCGCTCATGCCGGCCGTCTCGGCGATGTTGGCCATGCTGGCGGCGTGGAAGCCGTGCACGACGAAACATTGCTGAGCCGCGACCAGGATGCGCTCGCGCTGGGCCTGGGCGCGCGCGGCGGCCTTAGCGCTGGGCTTGGCGGTCGGATTGCCCGGGGTGCTCATTGGCTGCGCTCGTTCCAGCCACCTCCGAGCACTTTGTAGAGCGTGACGCGGTTGGTCTGCTCGGCCAGCCGCGTGGTCACCAGCCCCTGCTGCGCGCCGTACAGCGTGCGCTGCGCGTCGAGCTGGTTGAGGTAGCTGTCGCGGCCGGCCTTGTAGCGCGCGGTCGACAACTGCTCGGCGCGGCCGGCGGCTTCGACCAGCGCTTCCTGCGCCTGACGCTGTTCGGCCAGGGTCTTGGTCAACGCCAGCGAATCGGAAACGTCGCGGAAGCCGGCCTGGATCGCCTTTTCGTACTGCGCCAGCGCGATCTTCTGGTCGGCCTTGGCCGAGGCCAGGTTCGCGCGCAGGCGGCCGCCCTGGAAGATCGGGATGTTGAGCACGGGGGTAACCGACCACAAACGGGTATTGCTGTCGAACAGGCCCGACAATTCGTTGCTGGCGCTGCCGAAGAAGCCCGTCAGGCTGATCGACGGGAAGAACGCCGCGCGCGCGGCGCCGATGTTGGCGTTCTGCGCGCGCAGCAGGTGCTCGGCCTGGAGCACGTCGGGACGGCGCAGCAGCACTTCCGACGGCAGGCCCTGCGGCAACGCCGCCAGACCGGTGACGCCGGAGGTCAGTTTCTGCGGCAACAGCGCCGGATCGACCTGCTCGCCGACCAGCAGGTTCAGCGCATTGATGTCCTGCGCGACCTGCCCGGCGTAACGCGCCGCATCGGCGCGCGCCTGCTCGACCTGGGTGCGGGCCTGGCTCAACTCCAGCCCCGACACCGCGCCGAGTTCGCGGCGCTTCTGGGTCAGGTCGTACGCCGACTGCTGGTTCTTCAGCGTCGCTTCCGACACCGACAGCAGTTCGCGATCCGCCGCCAGGGTCAGATAGGCGTTGGCGACCTCGGCGATCAGGCTCAACTGCGCGGCGCGGCGCGCTTCCTCTTCGGCGAAGTAACGCTGCAACGCCGACTGGCTCAGGCTGCGCACGCGGCCGAACAGGTCGAGTTCGAAGTTGGCGATCGAAGCGCCGGCCTGGTACTCGTCGGTGATCTGGTCGGGCGTGTCGGTGCCGGTGCGGCGCAACTGCCCGCCGACGCTGAGCGACGGCAGCCGGTCGGCGCGCTGGATGCGGTACTGCGCGCGCGCCTTCTCGACGTTGAGCACCGCCACGCGCAGGTCGCGGTTGTTGTCCAGCGCGCGGCCGATCAGCTGTTCCAGGTTCGGATCGGCGAAGAAATCGCGCCAGCCGACGTCGGCGACCGCCGCGCCGCCGCCCGCGGGCGCCTCTTGCGAGGCGCCCGGGTCGGAGGTCAGCGGCTGCGCGCCGACGAAGGATTGCGTGGTCGGCGGCAGCGGCCATTGCGCCGGGATGCCGGCTTCCTGCGGCGGCAGCTTGGGCGCGAGGCTGACGCAGCCGGTCGCCGCCAAGGCGATCGCCAGCGCCAGGGCGTGGGTCGAAAACTTACTCATGGCTCTGCGCTCCTTGGGCGCTGTGCTCAGCGGGCGCGTGCTTCTTTCGGACGAAGATCTTTTCGACCACGACGAAGAACAGCGGAACGAAGAAGATGCCGAGGAACGTGCCCACGACCATGCCGCCGAGCACGCCGGTGCCGATCGCGCGCTGCGCGCCGGAACCCGCGCCGGAGGCCAGGGCCAGCGGCAGCACGCCGAGGCCGAACGCCAGCGAGGTCATGATGATCGGGCGCAAACGGTCGCGGACCGCGGCCAGCGTGGCCGAGATCAGGTCCATGCCCTTCTCCAGGTTCTCCTTGGCGAACTCGACGATCAGGATCGCGTTCTTGCTCGACAGGCCTACCGTGGTCAGCATCGCCACCTGGAAGTACACGTCGCGCTCCATGCCGCGGAACCACGTCGCCAGCACCGTGCCGAGGATGCCCATCGGCGCGATCAGCAGCACCGAGGTCGGGATCGCCCAGCTTTCGTACATCGCGGCCAGACACAGGAACACGATCAGCAGCGACAGCGTGTACAGCAGCGGCGTCTGCGCGCCGGCCTGGCGTTCCTGGAACGACAGACCGGTCCACTCCAGGCCGATGCCCGGCGGCAGCTGCTTGACCAGCTTCTCGACTTCGGCCATCGCCTCGCCCGAGCTCACGCCCGGCTTGGCTTCGCCGTTGATTTCCAGCGCGGACACGCCGTTGTAGCGCTCAAGACGCGGCGAACCGTATTCCCAACGGGTGGTGGCGAAGGCCGAGAACGGCACCATCGCGCCCTTGTCGTTGCGCACGTACCAGCGGTTGAAGTCGCTGGGCACCATGCGGAACGGCGCGTCGGCCTGCACGTACACGCGCTTGACCCGGCCGCGGTCGACGAAGTCGTCGATGTACTGGCCGCCCCACGCCGCCTGCAAGGTCGCGTTGATGTCGGCGATGCTCAGGCCCAGCGCGGCGGCCTTCTGGTTGTCGACGTCGACGCGGAACTGCGGCGTGTCTTCCATGCCGTTCGGACGCACGTTCTGCAACAGCTTGCTCTGCGCGGCCATGCCGAGGAACTGGTTGCGTGCGGCGACCAGCGCATCGTGGCCGAGCGCGCCGTTGTCCTTCATGTAGAACACGAAGCCGTTGGAGTTGCCCAGTTCGAACACCGCCGGCGGCGCCAGCGCGAACACGAACGCGTCCTTGATCTGCATGAAGCTGCCCATCGCCCGGCCGACCACGCCGTTGACGCTGTTGTCGGGCATCGGGGTCTTGCCGAAGCTGGTCAGCCAGCGCCAGCGGTCGCCCCAGGTGGTGGCGCGCTCTTCCCACGGCTTGAGCTGCGAGAACGCCATGCCCGCGTTCTGGCCGTTGCCGGCGAAGCTGAAGCCCTGCACGGTGAACAGCGAATCCACGGCCGGGTCGTTGAGGAACTGCTCTTCGACCTTCTTCAGCACCTCGCCGGTGCGTTCCTGGGTCGCGCCGACCGGCGCCTGCACGATGGTGAACAAGAAGCCCTGGTCTTCCTGCGGCAGGAACGAGGACGGCAGGCGGAAGAACATCACGCCCATCAGCACCGCCATCGCCGCGAACACCAGCATGAAGCGGCCGGCGCGGGTGACGATGCCGCGCACGACGCCCTGGTACTTCAGGTTGCCGCGGTCAAACTTGTCGTTGAACCAGCCGAAGAAGCCCTTGTCGGACGCGTGGTGGCCCTTCTCGATCGGCTTGAGCATGGTCGCGCACAGCGCCGGAGTCAGCACGATCGCGACCAGCACCGACAGGCCCATCGCCGAAACGATGGTCACCGAGAACTGGCGGTAGATCACGCCGGTGGCGCCGCCGAGGAAGGCCATCGGCACGAACACCGCTGACAGCACCAGGCCGATGCCGACCAGCGCGCCGGTGATCTGGTCCATCGACTTGCGCGTGGCTTCCTTCGGCGAGAGCCCTTCCTCGCTCATCACGCGTTCGACGTTCTCGACCACGACGATGGCGTCGTCGACCAACAGGCCGATCGCCAGCACCACCGCGAACATGGTCAGCATGTTGACCGAATAGCCGAACAGCGCCAGCAAGCCGAACGTGCCGAGCAACACCACCGGCACCGCGATGGTCGGGATCAGGGTGGCGCGGAAGTTCTGCAGGAACAGGTACATGACCAGGAACACCAGCACGATCGCTTCGAGCAGGGTCTTGATCACTTCTTCGATCGCCACGCGCACGAACGGCGTGGTGTCGAACGGGGTCACCGCCTTCAGGCCCTTCGGGAACGAGGGCTTGAGCTGCTCCAGCTCGGCCTGGATCGCCTGCGCGGTGGCCAGCGCGTTGGCGCCGGTGGCCAGGGAGATGGCGATACCGGTGGCCGGCTTGCCGTTGAAGCGGGCGATGGTGCTGTAGTCCTCCTGGCCCAGCTCGACGCGGGCGACATCGGACAGCTTCAGCACCGCGCCGGAGCTGTTGGCGCGCACCACGATGTTCTTGAACTGCTCGGCCGTCTGCAGACGGTCCTGCGCGGTGATGGTGGCGTTGAGCTGCTGGCCCTTGACCGACGGCGTGCCGCCGAGCTGGCCGACCGCGACCTGGGCGTTCTGCGCGCGCAGGGCGTTGATGACGTCGGTCGGGGTCAGCTGGTAGGTGTTGAGCTTGTCCGGATCCAGCCAGATGCGCATCGCGTACTTGGTGCCGAACAGCTGGGTGCTGCCGACGCCGTTGACGCGGGCGAGCGGGTCGACCAGGTTGGCGGCCACGTAGTCGGCGATGTCGGCGCCGTTCATGCTGCCGTCCTCGGACACGAAGCCGATGACCAACAGGAACGACGAGTTCGCCTTGGACACGCTGACGCCCTGCTGCTGCACGATCTGCGGCAGCAACGGCGTCGCCAGTTGCAGCTTGTTCTGCACCTGCACCTGGGCGATGTCGGGATCGGTGCCGCTCTCGAACGTCAGCGTCACCGAGGCCTGGCCGTCGGACGAACTGGTCGCCGACATGTACATCAGGCCGTCGATGCCCTTCATGTTCTGCTCGATGATCTGGGTCACCGAGTTTTCGACGGCTTTAGCCGAGGCGCCGGGATACGACGCGTTCACCGCCACCGTGGGCGGCGCGATGGTCGGATATTGCGAGATGGGCAGCCGGGTGATCGCGATCGCGCCACCGAGCATGATGATGATCGCCAGTACCCACGCGAAGATGGGGCGATCGATGAAGAACCGTGCCATGAATGTCTCCGATTACTGCTTCGGCGCGGCGGCGGGGACCGCCGGCTTGGCCGGGGCGGCGCCCTTCTCGGTCGCGTCCACCGGCATGCCGGGGCCGATCTTCTGCAAGCCTTCGACGATGACCTTGTCGCCGGCCTTCAGGCCGCCTTCGACCAGCCACTTGTCGCCGATCGCCTGACCGACCTGGACCTCGCGCGGCTCGACCGCGCCCTTGGCGTTGACCACCATCGCGGTCGCGTTGCCCTTGGGATCGCGGGTCACGCCCTGCTGCGGAACCAGCAAAGCGTTCTGGCGCACGCCGGTGCCGACCAGGGCGCGCACGTACATGCCCGGCATCAGGATGTTGTCCGGGTTCGGCACCACCACGCGCAGCAGGAAGCTGCCGGTGCCCGGATCGACGGTGACTTCGGAGAACGCCAGCTTGCCGTCGTGCTCGTACTTGGTGCCGTCTTCCAGCAGCACCGTCACCGGCGTGCTGGCTTCGCTGAGCGTGCCGGCGGCGATCTGCTTGCGCAGCGCCAGCAGCTCGGCGCTGGACTGGCTGATGTCGACGAACACCGGATCGGTCTGCTGCACCACCGCCAGCGCATCGGCCTGCTGCGCGGTGACCAGCGCGCCAGCGGTGACCGCCGACTTGCCGATGCGGCCGCTGATCGGCGAGACGATGCGCGCGCGGCCCAGCACCACGCTGGAGCTGGCGACCTGGGCGCGGCCAGACGCGACATCCGCACGCGCCTGCTTCAGCGCGGCGGTGGCGTTCTCGTCGTCCTGCTTGCTGACCGCATCGATCTTGACCAGCTCGCTGGAACGACGCGCGTTGAGCTGCGCCGAATTCAATGCAGCCTCCGCGCGCGCCAGCGTCGCCTTGGCGTTCTCGGCATCGGCGGCGTAGGTCTTGTCGTCGAGCTGATACAGCGGCTGGCCGGCCTTGACCAGCCCGCCCTCGGTGAACAAGCGCTTCTCGACGATGCCGTTGACCTGCGGCCGCACCTCGGCCACCAGCGACGCGCTGGTCCGGCCCGGCAGCTCGCGGGTCAAGGTCACGGTCTCCGGCTTCAACGTCACCACCGTGACCTGGCCCTTCTGCCCGCCGGGGCCACCCGGGCCGCCTTGTTGATCGCCGCCCTTGCCGCAGGCCGCGAGGGCCAGCGCAAGTACGGAAACGGTGAAAATTGTCTTATAGGACATGGACTTGCGCGACGGCATGGGGAAGCCTCAGGTATGGGTGCGGCCGGGACGGACTGCGGGCGGGGCGTAGAATGAACGATCATTCTCTTTTTTTGAACGTGAACGTTCCATCAACAGGAAGCTCTAGAGCGCCCGGTTTCGGGAGTCTGGAGTCGACTGGATGTGTTTTTTTGTGCGGAGCAGCAACGGGGCAGCCGATTCGGCAAAGTTCGCACTCATTCGCCCATCCACAGCCCCGCGCGGACCGGTGCGGCCCGACCTATCACGAATTGGACTCAACGCTTGTCCGAGCAGTACGCCGAGCCGCTGTCTTTGCCGTTGCGTACCAACGACACGGAGTAGTTGGTACTCCCCGCGGACGACCACGCTTTCAGTTCGAACCCGGTTGCGTCCTTGCACAGCAGCATGGAGCGGGTGCCGCCGCTTTGGCTGTCGGGCCGGATCAGCGTCCAGCCGTCTCGATCCAGTTGCGCACGGTAGTAACGCACCAGTTCGCGGATCGAATGCGACGACCGCAGGTATCGGATAGCGCTCACCGGGCCGCCGTGATTGAACAGCATCATCGCCGCGTCGTCCCGATCCCCTTTCGGGACGGGAAACACCAGAAGCCGCTGCCGCAACTCTTGCAGCAGTGGGCCATTGACTCTGTCCTGATGGCGCTGACAACCCTCGCTCAGCGCGTAAACGAGCGCGGCCGCGATGGCGAAGCGAATCAACGCAGCGATCATTTTCTTCGGCTCAGCATCCATTCCGGTCGTCCGTCGCTGTTCTGTCGAGATAGAAGATCTGGAGCGCATCGCCGCTTTATCTGAGCAGTCGAATACGATCCGAACGCCTCAGAAGATCGCGAAGATCACTATCAAAGCTGCAATGAAAAGAGACGCGACGAGATCAAACTTACCTTCTTTCTTCACCAACAAAGCGCACAACATCGGGATCGAACCGAGATGGATCCGCAGCGCCTGCCGCACAAAAATCTCGATCCCCAGATGCTCCTTGGACTCATATCCGAGTCTTGCGGCCATGACGAAGTAAGCGCCAAAAACAGACCAAGAGATCGTCAGCAGAAAGCCTGCTGTCGCAAGAACGACAAGCACTCTGCTGGGTGTTTTCCGCGAGCACAACCAACTCACCAGTCGCAAGCACATATAGCTTGACGCCAGCAGATACATCGACATCAATCCCGCCACAAGATAGCTTGTCGGCTGCTCAAGTTCCGCTCCGACAAGAAATCCGCTCGCAAGAAAGACCGCTGCTGCCATGACAATCGCCGCGACCCAGCGGCCCGCCTCATTCAGGCGGAAATCCATTGGCGCCTCCCAAGATCGGCGATCGTGGCCGCTGCGAACTTTGCGATCGGTACTTCAGCTGTGCCGGCCATTCTCATGTCGGTATCTGAGCGTGCTTGGTATAAGTCACTAACAGTACCGCTCGCTGCGCACCTGGTTCGTCCAGGTCAGATCGAGCACGTAGTCCACGCCACCGTTTCGCGGCTCGACGCGAACAACCCAGCTGACGCGGTCTTTGCAGAAACGCTCTTGCCGATCCGATGTCCGCTTCTTGGGCGTCCATCCCCGCGATTTGGCAAACGACTCGTAGTAACCAAGAATCTCCTGCGGCGTGCCGTCGGCATGTAACCAGGAAGATGCGCTCGTGAGCACTTCCCGGTCGAGCGCTGCGTCCGCGAAAACTTTCGTCGAGCCCTTCCACAAAGGGATCGATTTCAGCTGCTGCATGAGCACCGCTACCGTCACCTTGGACGAATCGTCGTCGACCAGACTTCGCCTCAACGGCCCATCCATGAGGACTACGGCCAGAAGCAGAGCCATGAGGCCGGTCACGACTATCGATGCGGGTTCCGACAGTTTCATTCTTCGCGACTGTGTCCGCCCGTCGATCTTTTTCGCTTCGCGAAGTATACCAAGCGGTTCCGGGAACATCGGGAATACTGTCGCGACGAAGGCCGAACCGGTATGCAGACGTCTTTCACCAGCCGCGAAGTCAGGTACCGAGCTCAGCGATACGGATTGTACGTATACGCCCCACTCACCGCCTCCGGAATCCGAAAGTAATTCATCGTCAACCCCACCGGATCCGTAGCCAGCGCCCCACGCCCCGGCCCGTCGTTGCTGTCGTCCCATCCCCACGGCGCGTTCGCCGCGTTGGTGCTGCACCCGATCGCGCCGCTGCCGCAGCCGCCGCTCTTGTCGCCGGCGAAGCTGCCGTAACCGGCGAACAGCGACGGGTTGTTGCGCTGCGCCCACATGCCGCCGGCTTCGAAGATATCGATCAGCTTGTACTTCACGTCGCGATCGTCGGGCCCCGACGGCACTTCGGCGGTCGTCAACGACGGGTAATAAATCACGCCATCGCCCTTGATGTCGTACGCAGGCCAGGCCTTAAGGCCATGGCCTTTGGCTTCCTGCGCGGTCACCGGATGCGGGGCGCCGAGGTAAGTAAGGAACGACAAGGAACCGTCCACGTTCTCGGCGTTTCCGGTCCAGTCGCTGCCGGCAGGCACGAACGAGAAGAAGTCGGTATGGGCGACGGTCACCGCAGCCTTGAGCGTGCCGTAGGCGCTGCCGTCGCGGGCGACGGCGAACATCACGCCTTCGGCGTCGTTCTCGTGTTCGGTGTCGAAGAACGAGTCGGTCCAGTCGCGCGGGTGGAAGAACAGGTAGGTGATGTACCAGTGGGTCGCGGTCTCGACGACCGAGTAATAGGCGTGCGCGGCCAGCGGGTAGGCGCTCTGGCCGGCGCGGTCCCAGTTGTTGCGCGCGTCGAGGTCGCCGTCGAAGTCGTAGCGGGCGATGTAGTCGGCGGCGCCGCCGAGGGCGTGGCTGCCGGTCTGGTCGACGTCTTGGTAATGCACGGGCGCCCAGCGCAGGGCCAGCGCGGCGCGGTCGGCGGCGACGGCGGCGGAAAGGCCGGCGGCGCTCGCGGCGGATGCAGCGAACAGGCCCGCACCAAGGCAGGCGAGGCGCAGGGCGGCGCGAAGGCGGGCGGCGGGGAGTCGAAGCATGGCGGCGGTCCTGGCGTTGGCGAATCCAGGAGCTTGCGGCCGCCGCGATGGCAGCGATGTTGCAGCGCCGGCGGCGATGCGGCCGGCGCTGCGATCCGTTGGAGATGTCTCGTGGGGAATGCGGCGTGGGTCACCCGCCGGCGCGCGTTGGCGACGGCGGATGCTGCGCCGCGCATCAACCTTGCGCGGGTTGCGTGCTCAATGCACGACGCTGCGCTTATCCGCGCGCCGCACCCTGCGCCGCGATCTGCCGCAGCGCCGCCTCGAACTGCTCCACCGGCTGCCCGCCCTGGATCAGGTGACGGTCGTTGATGATGACCGACGGCACCGCGCTGATGCCGGCCTCCTGATAGAAGCGCTCCTGCTGGCGCACGTCCTGCGCGTACTCGTCCGAGTCGAGCACGGCGCGCGCGCGTTGCGCGTCCAGGCCCGCCTCGCCGGCGACCGCCGCCAGCACCTCGCGCGAGGACACGTCGCGGCCATCGGTGAAGTACGCCTTCAGCAGCGCGTGCTTGAGCCCGCGCTCGGCGTCGGCGCTTTGGGTGCCGGCCCAATGCAGCAGGCGGTGGGCGTCGAAGGTATTGAAGATGCGGTCGCGCTCGCCGAAGCGGAAACCGACCGCGGCGCCGCGCTCGCGCAGCGCTTCGCGGTTGCGCGCCAGCTGCTCGGCGCCGAGGCCGTACTTGTGCGCCAAGTGTTCGTCGATGCGCTCGCCTTCGGCCGCCATCTGCGGGTTGAGCTCGAACGGCTGGAAATGCAATTCCACCTCGACCTCGCCGTCGAGCCGGGCGATCGCCTGCTCCAGCGAGTTCAGGCCGACCGCGCACCACGGGCAGACCACGTCGGAGACGAAGTCGATCTTGACCTTGGGGATGGGGTTGGAAGCGGTCGAACTCATGGCAAGGCTCCGCGCGGTACGCAATTCGGGATTGCACCCACCATGCGGCCGCGGCCGGCCGCCATCAAGGCGCGGCCGGCGGCACCGGCGGATCGATGCGTTCCACCGCCCGGCGCGGCTGCGCCGCAAACGAAGCGGCGGCCGCGACTTTGCCGCAACTGACCGTTGCCGCCCCGGTGCTGGCGCGCGCCGCACGCAGTGGCCACACTGTGATCCGAGTTGCTCCCCGCCTTCCCCCGCCCGCGCGCCGCACGGCGCGCCGCACGAACGACGCCCTTCGCGCCCGTGCGCGGCCTCGCGGCCGCGCCGTTCGTCGTAGTCCCGACGCCGCCGCCCCACACCGAAGCCATCCGCCATGAGCGCCACTGCCGCCCCCGCTTCCGCCGTCCGCCCGCTCTGGCAAGGACGCGCCTGGGTGCTCGCCGGCATCGTGCTGTCGGCATTCACGCTGCGCACCGCGGTGACCTCGCTGACGCCGCTGCTGGACGCGCTGGGCCGCGAATTCGCGTTCGGCGCGACCATGACCGGCGTGTTCGGCATGGTCCCGACCGCCGCGTTCGCGCTGTTCGGCGTGGCCACGCCGATGCTGGCCCATCGCATCGGCCTGGAACGCGCGGCGTTGCTGGCGATGGCGGTGGCGGCGCTGGGCCTGCTCGCGCGCGGCTTCGTCGGCGACACCGGGCAGTTGCTCGCCGCCAATGCGGTCGCGCTGGCCGGCATGGGCATCGGCAACGTGGTGTTGCCGCCGCTGGTGAAGCGCTATTTCGGCGACCGCGTCGGCATGGTCAGCACCGCCTACATCACCGTGTTGCAGCTCGGCACGATCCTGCCCGCGCTGAGCGCGGTGCCGCTGGCACAGGCCGCGGGCTGGCGGGTGTCGCTGGCGTCGTGGTCGCTGGTGGCGGTGGCCGCGGCGCTGCCGTGGGTCAGCGTGCTGTGGATGGAAGCGCGCGGTCGTTCCACGCAAGCGCGCGAGCTCGCGCGCGCGCACGACCGCGCGGTGGCCGCGGGCGACGAAGCGCCGGAACTGGCGACGTCCGCGCCCGCCGCGCGCGGCAAGGTCTGGCGTTCGCCGGTGGCCTGGGGCATGACGCTGATGTTCGGCATGACCTCGCTGGTGACCTATTCGATGTTCACCTGGCTGCCCAAGCTGCTGGTCGAAGCCGGCGGCAGCCCGACCCTCGGCGGCGCGATGGTGGCGCTGTTCTCGACCCTGGGCATGATCAGCGCGCTGACCATGCCGGCGCTGGCGGTGCGCATCGCCAATCCGTTCCCGATCGTGCTGGCCTGCGTGCTGTGTTATCTCGGCGGTTTCGCCGGCCTGCTGCTGGCGCCGATGCACGGCACCTTCGTCTGGGTGGCGCTGATCGGCCTGGGCCCGAGCACCTTCCCGCTGGCGCTGACGCTGATCAATCTGCGCACCCGTTCGCCGGCCGGTTCGGCCGCGCTGTCGGGCTTCATGCAGGGCCTGGGCTACACCTTGAGCTGCGCCGGCCCGCTGCTGTTCGGCTGGTTGCACGAACGCAGCCACGGCTGGGTCTGGCCGTTCGCGATGCTCGGCGCTTGCTTGCTGGTGTTGATCCTTGGCGGGCGCTTGGCCTGCAAGCCGCGTTACCTCGAAGACAGCTGGTAAACCGCGGCGGCATTCGCCGCGGAACCGCGAACGCCGTCGCCTTTCCCAAGGCGGCGGCGTTTTCGCATGCGCTAGCGCAGATCGCGTTGCGCTCGCCACCGCCTGCGCAACGCGCGCTGCGCGGATTCGCGCGGCGCTGAAATCCGCGCACGTTCGTTCACCAGCGTGAACCGGACACCGTGCCGCAGATCAAACGCCGGATATGGAAACGCGGGCACAGATCGATTTGTCATCACGCGACGGTTTCCGGCAAGCGATCACGTAACGCGCGTGCCCGGTCAAGACAATGAACCTACGGGATCCATGCTTGCCATGCCAATACGCGACCGTTCGCGGCCGCGTCCGAAGGAGATCGTCCGATGCTTTCGCACACTCTCGCCGCAGCCGTCGGCGGCGTCTTGCTGTTGGGTTCGCTCAACGCCGCCGCGTCGCCCGACGCCGCCGCGCTGCGCCTGGAACTGGATCGCGGCAACGCCCTGGTCGCCGCGCAGGTCGCGCGCGCGGCTTATCCCGAGTATTTCCGTCGCGCCTACGCGCGCTATCCCAATCTGCCGGCCGGCTCGCTGGAAGCCATCGCCTACAGCGAAACCAACTGGGTGCACGTGCGCCCGGAAGCGCAGAACCCGCACGACCTGCACATGCCGCGCTCCTACGGCGTCATGGGCCTGTATCACGGCGGCGGTTTCGCCGACCAGGTCGGCGACGGCGCGCGCCTGATCGGGCGCAGCGCGCAGCAGGTGATCGACGACCCGGAAAGCAACATCCTCGCCGCCGCCGCCCTGCTCGATCGCGCGCTCGCCGCGGGCCAGCCCGACAAGCGCAGCCGCGCGCTCGGCCGCGCCGAAGACATGGCCCCGGTGCTGGCGCGTTACGCCGGCTACGGCGCCAGCAACGGCGGCATCGCCGACTACGCGCGGCAGAGCTTCGCCTATGGCGTGATGCAGACGCTGCAACAAGGCGTCGATGCGCAGGGCGTGAAGATCCAGCCGCAGCGGCTCGAACTCGAACGCGCCTTCGATGCCGGCCAGTTGCAGAAGCTGCGCGCGCCAGCGCTGCTGATGAACGCCGGCGACGACAGCGTGCGCGCGAATCCGGCGCTGAGCCAGGACATCGCGCGCGCCGCCGCGCCGGCCACCGACGTCGGCGCCAAGGCGGTCGACTTCGGCGAAGCGATCTGGAACCCGGCCAGCTCGAGCAACTACAGCACCGCGTCCAATCAGACCAGCGCGGTCGTCATGCACACGATGGAAGGCTCCTACGCCGGCTCGATCTCGTGGTTCCAGAACCCGAGCGCGCAGGTGTCGGCGCATTATCTGATCCGCAAGTCGGACGGCCAGATCACTCAGATGGTGCGCGAATACCATCAGGCCTGGCATGCGAAGAACCATAACTACTACACCATCGGCATCGAGCACGACGGCCGCGCCGCCGACGCCGGCAACTGGTCGGCGGCGATGGTCAACGCGTCGGCGCGGCTGACCAAGAGCATCTGCGCGCGCCGCGGCGTGAATTGCGCCAGCGCGTGGAAGGGGCCTGGGTACGACACCTTCCATTTGGTCCCCGACAGCGTACGGGTCAAGGGCCACGGCATGCTCTCGGGCAACGAGAACCGCTACGACCCGGGCAAGTATTTCCCGTGGGCGAACTACTACACCCTCATCAACGGCGGCGGCGGCAATCCGAACCCGCCGGGCAAGTACTGGGTCGACACCTTCGCCAACGCGACCGGCTACAAGTGGCCGTCGACGCTGACCCCGGTCGGCACCTTGAACCAGGGCACCAACTACGTCTATTGCAAGGCCTGGGGCGAGGAAGTGCGCTCGGGCAGTTCCTACAACCACTACTGGCTCAAGACCGATCTCGACGTCGGCCCGGCCGGCGCCTGGGTCTCGGCCTACTACCTCAGCCGCTGGGGCAACGACGAAGCGCGCGACAACAGCGGCGCGGTCATTCCCGATTGCTGATGCCGCGCTGACCGTTCCAAGGCCCCTCTCCCGCGCGCGGGAGAGGGGTCGGGGTGAGGGCCCCACCCCGCAAAGCCTTTACCTCCCCACACGAGCCCTGCGATGAAACGCAAAATGATGCTGTGCGAACGCGTGATGTACGTGGATCGCGACACCACCTTCACCATCGTCCAGGCCGCGCGCGTGCGCGGCGCGCTCGACGAACAGCGGCTGCGCGACGCGCTCGACCGCGTCCAGCGCAAGCACCCGATGCTGCGCTGCTCGGTCGAGGACGGCGACCCGCCGACCATGGTGCTGGAAGACGATCCGCTGCCGATCCCGCTGCGCATCGCCGAGCGCATCGACGACGAGGAATGGCAGCGCCAGTCGCACATCGAACGCGAAACCCGCTTCGACGCCACCCGCGCGCCGCTGATGCGGCTGACCTGGGTGCGCGGCCGCGACGCCCAGGGCGAAGTCGGCGAACTGGTGCTGGCCTGCCACCACGTGATCTGCGACGGCATGTCGATGCTGACCCTGCTGCGCGAACTCTTCGCGCTGTGCGGCGACCCGACCCTGGACATCGGCCATCACACCGGTTTCAACGCGCTCGAGGACATCCTGCCCGCCGACGTGCTCGCCGACCGCCGCGTGCGCCGCGGCGCGGCCTGGAAATCGCTGGCCATGCGCCTGTTCTTCAGCCTGCGGCGCCGACGCAAGCCGGTACCGCAGGGCGAATTCTTCGTCCAGCACTGGAAGCTGTCGCGCGAGGAGACCGCGGCGCTGGCCGCGCGCGCCAAGGCCGAAGGTGTGACGGTGTTCGCCGCGATGAGCGTGGCGTTCTCGCTGGCGTTCCGCACGGTCAAGGGCGCGGCCGCGAGCGGCAAGATCTTCTCGCCGGTCGACATCCGCAAGTTCCTGCCGTCGATCCGGCCCGACCAGCTGTTCTCGGCCGCGCCGGGCACCATCGTCGCGCTCGACACCGACCTGCCGCCCGAACAGGTCGACGACGCCGCGTTCTGGGAGCAGGCGCGCACGTTCAAGGGCCGGCTCAACCAGAAGGTCGAGCGGATCAGCCGCAACGTGCACGAATACTTCGTCGGCCTGGAGATGATGCATTCGATCTTCGCCCAGTTCGTCGCCGAGCGCCGCTCCGACCTGGACAAGTTCGACACCACCATCTCCAACATCGGCCGCATCGACATTCCCCAGGACTACCCGGGCTTCCGCGTGGAAACCGTGTACAGCCCAACCGCGCGGCTGCCGTGGCGCAGCACCACCGCGATCCTGAGCTCGGGCTACGCCGGCGAACTCGACTTCGTGTTCACCTGCGACACGGCCTCGCTGTCGCGCGCCCAGGTCGCCCGCATCCGCGAGATCGCGATGGCGCTGATCCGCGAGCGCTCGCACGCGCCCGCCGCCGTCTCCGCCTTGCGGGAAGCGGCATGAACGACGCCAGCCTCTTCGCGGCCGGCGAGCGCGCCGAGGAAACCGTCGTCGCTACGCCCGCGCCGGTCGATCCCGACAGCTTCGGCGCGGTGGTGGTGCTGTGGCAGCCCAAGCCCGAGCACGTCGACCATCTCGAACGCGTGCGCGCTGCCTGTCGTCACCTGCTCGCGGTCGACAACTCGCCGCAGGCCGACGCCGCGCTGCATGCGCGGCTGCGCGCCAACGGCATCGAGGTGCTGCATAACGCCAATCGCGGCGGCATCTCCGGCGCCTACAACGTCGGCGCGCGCGCGCTGTTCGACGCCGGCCGGCAAGTGGTGTTCCTGCTCGACCAGGACTCGCAGCTGGGCGCGGACTTCTTCGCCGGGATGATGCGCGCCTGCGCGCGCGCCGGCAGCGACGCCTTCATCGTCGGGCCCAAGGTGTTCGAGGTGAACCTCGGCCGCTACCTGCCGGTGTTCTCGCCGCAGTTGCGCCTGCCAAAGCCCGAACCCATCGACGACCGCACCCAGGGCCTGATACCGACCTTGTTCGTGATCTCCTCGGGCTCGGCGATCTCGGCGGCCGCGTTCCGCCGGGTCGGCGAGTTCCGCGAGGACTACTTCATCGAGTACGTCGACATCGAATACGGCATGCGCGCCACCCGCAACGGCGTGCCGGTGCTGGTCAATACCGAAGTGCAGATGCGCCAGCAGGTCGGCGAGTACGTCAAGCGCGGGATTTTTTCGACCAGCAACCATGTGGCCTGGCGCCGCTACTACGCCTCGCGCAACGCGGTGCACGCGCTGCGCTCGAACGCGTCGCGCTGGTCGATCCACTGGCTGATCGAACTGCTGACCCTGCATCAGGTGGCCTGCGTGCTGGTGTGCGAACAGCACAAGCTGCGCAAGGTGGTGGCGATCGCGGTGGGTTACTTCGATGGTTTGTTCGGCAAGCTCGGGACGTTCGAGCAAAGGCATCCGCGGGTGGCGGCGTTCTGCAAGCATTGAGGCGGCGCGGCGGCGGAGCGGAAGGCCCTGCCACGAAAGCCGAAGCCTTCCTGCAAAAAGCGAGGCCCTCCCATGGATGTGGGAGGGCCTTTTTGTGCGAGGGCCTTCAGGCCCGACGCTCGCGTATCCGCTGCGCCGGACTCAGAACGCCTCGCTGCCCGGCTGCACGTCGATCCCGAGCCCGGACGCCACCGCCTTCATGTTCTCGTCGTCGCGCCGCAACGCGATCCAGCCGGCATAGGAATCGCCGCCGGTGTCGTAGTTCCAAAGCGTGTAGCCGTGTTCGCGCAGCCGGTCGTAAGCGATCGACATCAGCTCGGGCACATCGGTGCCGTCGAGGAAATCGTCGTCGGACGGATCTTCCACGCCCCACTCGATGCGCAGGTTCCAGCGCGCGGCGAGCTGGTCGATCACATCGACGAAGCTCGCGGTGTCCTTCCAGTCGACGAAGAAGCCGGAGATCCAGTCGATCGCCTCCTGCACGGTCTCGACCGGTTCGCGTTCGTCGCCGCTTTCCTCGCGCGCCTCGCGGTAGCGGGCGAACTGTTGCAGCGCGGTGTCTTCGTCGCCGGGATTGATCAGCAGCAGCAACTGCCAGACCAGGGCTTCGTCGTCGAGCGTCTCGTCGTCGTCGCCGCCGGCGAAGTCGTAGCCTTCGTCTTCGTAGTCGGACTCGTTGTCGGGCAGCATGGCGGCGCTCGCGGGCTAGTGGCGCTTTATGGTCGCGCCGGCGGCGGGCAAAGAAAAGTACGCGGCGCGTCGGCTGCGCGGGACCGCGCAACGCTCGCTTCGGATCGTCGCTGCGCGGACGGCGGACGCGCAAAAGAAAAGCCCGGCTTGCGCCGGGCTTTTCAAATGCTTGGGCGGACGAACCGCCTCAGCTTGCCTGCTCAGGCAACCGCTATTACAGCGGCTGGACCTGGTCGGCCTGCAGGCCCTTCTGGCCCTGGGTCACGACGAACGAGACCTTCTGGCCTTCCTGGAGGCTCTTGAAGCCGTTGCCGAGGATGGCGCGGAAGTGCACGAACACATCGTCGCCGCTCTCGCGGGAGATGAAGCCGAAGCCCTTAGCGTCGTTGAACCACTTGACGGTGCCGTTCTCACGATCAGCCATTTTTGCTAACTCCTTGAAACATATACGTTGATGTACCGCTTTCGCGGCGTTGGAGCTGGTCGCAAGGAGGAAGCGTGGAACGATGGAGTGGATCTGTGAATCGACGATCTACGGCATCGGGTCACGACCTACGGTGACCCTTGACTAACTCAGCACGCACACCGTAGTGGCGTCCGCAGGGAAAATCAATTGGTCTGGGCCAGCAAATTCATCCGGCCGCGTCGGCCGGGCCGCTTCAGGCCGCCTGCAGCGGCCGTTCGGGGGCCCGGTTAATACCACTAGCCGATTGATTTTTATGGACTTTGGCGTTAGCCCCCGGCCCTCGTCCCGTTCAGCGACGGCCACGGCCGGCGATGGTGCCTGAACCGGCCCGCGATCACGTCCAGGCTGCGATCCGCGCCCATTCGCGCGCGAATGGGCCGCCGGCGGCTCAGCCGCCCTCGCCGCTTTCGGCATCGGCGCGGGCCTGGGCGCGCTTCCAGATCGCGTACTCGGCGCGGTTGAGGCGGAAGTCCTGCAAGGCCATCGCCGCCGCGCCGCGGTCGGCGGCGGAACCGGCCGGGTCGGCGGCGATCGCCAGCAGCGCGTCCTTGAGCCGCTCGCTGCGCGCATGCGAACCGGACACGGCGACGATCGCCTTGCTGCGCACCGTCGCGGCGGGATCGAGCAAGGCGCGGTGCAGCGCCTCTTCGGCCTGCGCGGGTTCGGCCCACTGCGCCAGTTGCGCCACCGCTTCGCCGCGCACTTCCGGGTCGGCGTCGCGGGCGAGCGCGGCGAGCCGCTCGACCACCGGCGCGGCGTCCTCGTCGGGCATCGCCGCCGGCGTGAGCATGCGGATCAGCTCGGCTTCGCGCTGCGGTTCGCCGCCGGCGCGCAACTTGGCCAGCAGCGTCTCGCGCACCTCGGCGCGTTCCAGCGAAAAGCCGCCGAGCAGGTCCAGGCCGACGCGTTCGTCCTCGGCGCGGGTGCTGGCGGCGCGCGACAGCGCGTAGCGCAGCACGTCTTCGCCGCCGACCGCGTGCAGCAGCGCCAGCAGTTCGCCGCGCGCGTCGGCAGCGGTTTCGTTGCCGTAGCGCTGCAGCAGGTCTTGCAGGAACGCCGGATCGCGCTGGGCGCGGCGGCGCAGGGATTCGAAGCTGATCGGCGCGGCACCGCCGAGCGAGAGGTATTCGGGGTACGGCGACGACGCTGCGCTGTGGTCGGCGGCGTGCGCGGCCGTCGCCACCGGCGCGGCCGCTTGCGCCTGTGCGGCATCGGCGCGGTCGCGGCGGGCGACGTAGGCGCCGCCGGCCAGCGCGCCGATCAACGCCGAGACGACGGCGATCGGCAGGGCTTGGCGGAGATTCATGCTGGACGAACGGGTGAGCGCATGCGGGCAGGATAGCGGCTTGCGGGACGCGCGCGTTTTCGGCGTGGCGGCGCTGGAGTCGAGCGCAAAGTCAGAATGGGTTCCGGCTTTCGCCGGAATGACGGAACCCGGGTCGTTGTCGGAAACGTTGATGGTTGCGGATTCGCCGCGGACAGCGATGCGAAATCGCCGCCTTTCGAGCGCTGCGGTACGTGGCCGGCTGCGTTCGCTCGGCATCGCCGCAAACGCCCGCTTCGCTCGCGAAGCGGGCGTCCGGCGCCGTCAGCAGTTCGGCGCGACCCGGCCGTCGGAGCCGGTGTAGGTGTAGGCGTCGGGAATGAAGCGGCCGCTGCCGATCCGGTTCCAGATATTGCTGGTGCCGTAGGTGCCGGTCACCGAGGTGCCGGTGGTCTGGCACTGGATCGTCACCTGCGCGCCGTCGGACAGGCTGCCGACGATCGAGTACGAGGTGCCCGGCCCCGAACGCACGTTGAGCGGCGTGCCGCTGGTGTTGACCGTGCCCGACGCGCCGCCCCCGCCGCCGCAGGAATTGCGGCTGGTGTAGCTGGCGCTGCCCCAGTAGGTGATTTGCGCGCCGTTGAACTTGATCTTCTGCGCCGAGCCGTTGAGGCGTTCTTCGAAATGCAGGTGCGGGCCGGTCGAGCCGCCGGTGCTGCCGACGGTGCCGATCGACTTGCCGATCGCCACGTTCTGGCCGACCGAGACCGAATAGCTGTTGAGGTGCGCGTACAGCGTGCTCCAGCCGCCGCCGTGGTCGATCACCACGTATTTGCCGTAGCTGGTGTCGCCGAGGTTGCGCACCACGCTGACGGTGCCGGCCGCGGCCGCGACGACCGTGTCGCCTTCGTCGTTGGCGCGGTTGAAGTCGACCGAGTTCTGCGGGTTGTGGTTGGTGCGGGTCTGGCCTTCCCAGACCTGGCCGCACGGGAACGGCATCTGGAAGGTCGGCGCGGCCTGGGCGGCGGTGCCGAACAGCGAGGCGAAGGTCAGCAGCGCCAACGCGCTGCGCACATGCTTGAGTTGTTTCACGGGTAAGGCTCCATTGGGATGCCGCCGCAGCGGCGGGAACGTTGCGGGTCAATGCACGATCTGCACATCGTCGAGGTAGAGGTTGACGTCGAAGCTGGTCTGCTCGCGCAGCAGCCAGACCGCGTCCAGGCGCACGCCGGCGGCGTCGATCTGGCCGTTGCTGGCGCCGGCCCAGGCGTTCCATTGCGCCGGGTCGTCGAGCGCCCATTCCAGGTACGTCCATTGATTGGCCGGGATCGCGCGTTCGATGCCGCGCTCGCTGCCGTCGCTGTCGTCGACGCTCAGCGAGGCGCGCAGGCCGCTGCCGCCGGTGTAGATCCAGAAACCGACCTTGCCGCCGGCGCGCAGCAGTTCGACGTTGTTCGCCGGCGTGCCGCCGGCCGACAGCAGCCGCACCGCCCAGGCGGTGGCCACATTCGGATCGTCCTTGAGCAGCACCCGCAGCGAACACACGCCGTTGCGGCGGGTGGCGCAATCGCGCTGCGCCAACGAGGTCGCGGCGATGCCGACGGTGCTGCCCGAATACGTCGGCGCGCTGTCGAAGCGGCCGACGCCGCTTTCGAAATCCTCGAACACCACCGCGCCCGGGCCCGGGCCGGCGCCGTCGTTGGCCAGATAGGCGTTGCGCTGGCCGCCCGGCGCGTTGTTGCCGTTGAAGTAGTGGTTGGCGATCCAGCGCCAGTCGCGGCCGTTGTTCGCGGCCCAGCGCTGGGTGCCCCACTGGCTCATGCCGCGGCCGTGGCCGAAACAGCCGCGGCCGCGCCCGACTTCGTCGGACAGGCACGGCCAGCCGTTGCGCGGCGAACCGTTGCGGCCGTTGCCGCAGCTCAGGTCGGTGTTGACGCAGGACAAGCCGTCGGACGGATCGTCCCAGGCGTTGTTCTCCGACGAGTATTCGCTGAAGGCGGCGCTGGCGCCGTCGCGGGTCAGCACCACGCCGCGGGTCGCCGCGGCCGCGGCGACGGTGGCGGCGACGCTGTCGTTGTCGAAGGCCTGGCACGAGGTGCTGGCGCAGATGTCGTAGCGGCTGTTGACCGGATGGGCGACGTAGTACGCGGCGTAGCTGCGGTAGGCGACCGCGCCGGCGGCGAGCGACTGCGGGTTCCACGAGGGAATCCATTCTTCGTCGAGGCCGCGGCCGACGTAGTCCTCGAACGCGTACACCGAGACCGAACTGCACGAGCGGCCGGAGCAATTGGTGCCGACGCGGATGCTGGCCGGCACCGGCACGTTCGCGGATTGCGCGGCCAGCGCCTTGGCTCGCGCCACGGTCTGCGGACGCGCGGGGTCGAGCGCGTCGGCGGCCGCCGCCGCGTCGGCGCGCGCCTGCGCGGCGTCGGCGGCGGGCATCGGCCGCTGCAGGTCGTCGCGCAGCCGCGCGCGCTGCTGCACGTGGCGGCGGTCGCTGCGGCTCAGGCCCTGGCCGGGTTCGAGATCGACGATCAGCGCGCGCGCGTCGTTGAGCAGCGGCAGGCCGGCGAGTTCGCGGCCGCGGTAACCGGCGGCTTCGAGGGTCAGATCCAGCGTCGGCGGCAATGCATCGGCGGCGGCGCGCGCGGCCGGCAACTGCGCGCTCAGTTCGAAGCGGCCCTCGGCGTCGCTGCGCGTGCGCGCGCCCTGGCTGCTGCGCACCGTCGCGCCGGCCAGCGGCGCGCCGCTGGCGGCGTCGAACACGCGCCCGGCGTAGCGCGCGCAGCGCCCGCAGGCCGCGGCTTGCAGGGCCAGGCGGTCGAGCGCATCGGACGACACCGTCGGCGGCAGCCACACGGTCAACGGCAACGGCTGCGCGGCGTCGATACGCACGCGCGTGTTGAGGGTCTGGTGGCCGGCGGCGCCGATGCGCAGTTCGTAGTCGCCTGCGGCCAGGGTGGCGTTGCGCGCGCCGCGCACGGACGGCTCGCGTGCGAGCGCGCGCACCTGCGCGGCGGCATCGAGCGGGTGGATGCTGAGATTGGCTTCGAGCGCGGCGCCGTCGACGCTGTCGCGCACGCGGATGCGCAGCAGGCGGTCGGCGGAATCGGCGGCGGCCAGTGCTTGCGAATGCGGCGCCGGCGATGCGGCATCGGGCGCGGCGACGACGCGGTCGCGCAGCCATTGCGCGGATGCCGCGGCGGCGAGCAGCAGGACCAGGGTCGCGGGCCAGGTCGGCGTGCGGCGCAGCGTGGGCGAGGTCGGCGATGGCGTAGCGGTCATGCGCGTTTCCCGGTGAGGGAGGTTCGGCCTGGGCGGAGCGAAAGCATCGGGCCTGAAGGCCCTCCGACCGCAGCAGGCCGCTGCGGTCGGAGCGAAGTCGCAACGGGACGCGTCGCAACCGGAACGTCGGCGATGAGAGCCGGCGCGCAGGCCGCTGCGGGATTGCGGCCTGCGCGCCGGACGCTCAGTTCTTCACTTGCACATCGTCGAGGTACAGGTTGACGTCGAACGAGGTCTGGTCGCGGTAGAACCACACCGCGTCGAGCTTGACCGTGGCGGCGGTGATCGCGCCGTTGGCGCCGCCGACCCAGGCGTCCCATTGCGCGTCGTCGTCGAGGCGCCATTCCAGGTAGGTCCAGGTATTCACCGGAATCGCGCGCGCCACGGAGCGTTCGGTGCCGTCGCTGTCGTCGACGCCGATCGCCGCGCTGACGCCGCTGGCGCCGGTATAGACCCAGAAGCCGACCTTGCCGTTGGCGCGGGTCAGCGCCGCGTTGCTGCCGGGCGTGCCGCCGGCGGACAACAGCCGCACCGCCCAGGCGCTGGCGCTGGCGGCGTCGTCCTTGAGCAGCACGCGCAGCGAGCACTCGCCGTTCTTGCGCGTAGTGCAGTTGCGTTCGGCCAGCGACGCGGCCGAGATGCCGGTGGTGCTGCCCGAGTACGCCGGCGAGGTATCGAAGTGGCCGACCGAGCTTTCGAAGGTGTCGATCACGCTGCCGCCGCCGGGCGTGCCCGGGTTCAACAGGCTGTAGTAACGCGCCCAGTCCCAGTACTGGCCCGGGTCGGTGTGGGTCTGGCTGCTGTAGTGCTGGTGGCCTTTGACCTTGACGCTGGCCGGCAGCACGTTGATGCCGGTGCCACCCGGGCCCTTGAACGCGCTGGCGCAGTTGATCGCGCCATAGGTCGCACAGAAGTGCCGGGTCAGCGCGGCCGAGGCGTTGTACATCGCCGCGGTGTACCAGCTGGCATTGGCGATGAAGCCTTCGTGCTCGATGCCGAGCGTGGTCTTGTTGTGCACGCCGACGTGATGGGCCGCGCGGTTCTCGCGCACCATCTGGGTGATCTGGCCGTCGGAGCTGCGGATCAGGTAGTGCGCGCTGACGCTGTAGGGATTGTTCTGGAACCAGGAGATGCTGCCGGCGTAGTAGCCCTCCATGGTGTGGATGGTGACCGAGTCGTACGAGGTGCGGTCGGAGTGGTACGGCGACGCCACCCACAGCGCAGGCCCGTAGTCGGTGCTCTTCTCCGCCGCCGCGGCCGCTTCGGTGCGCGAACCGGCCGGCGCGCGCAGGGTTTCGTCGCGCGGGTCGATGCGGAAGCCGCCGTCGGCGCCGAGCGCTTCGACCGTGTCGGCGGCGACGTTCAGACGTACGAACGGCGCGCGCAGGCGCAGCAGCGCCGGTGCGTCGAACGCGCGTTCCCAGCGCACCGGGCGCTCCGGCACGACGATGCCGCGGTCGTTGATGCCCTTGTCCTGCGCCGACAGCACGTCGAAGGCGAAGCTGGCGCGGGCGTGCGACTGCACCGCGCTCTTGGCCGCGCCGCCCGCGGCCGGGGCGAAACCGGCGTAGCGCTCGAGCGCGGCGCGGGTGGCTTCCACCGGCGAGTCCGCATCGAGGCCGTCGGCGCGCAGTTCGCGGTCCAGCAACGCGGCCGCGGCCAGGATGTTCGCCGCCGGATCGCGCAGCACGCGCTGCGCCGGCACACCGAGCAGGCGCGCGCCGTCGCCGGCCTGATCGGCGAAACCCTCGCCGTGGTAGAGGCCCATGACGCCGTAAGCGCGCGGCATGTGCTGGTGCGAATCGGCGGCGCGCGCGGGCTGCAGGTTCTGCCAGCGGCTGGTGACGTAAGCCATCGCCTCCAGGGTGCCGCGCGGAATCGACGGATAGCGCGCATAGGCCTGGTCGAAGTACACGGCGTAGAGCTGGCGGTCGATGCGCGCCAGCGATTCTTCCAGACGCAGCCGCTGCGCCAACGCCGCGTCGTCCGGCGCCGCGGCGGGCGCGGCCGACGCAGGCAGGGCGCAGGCGACGATCAACGCGAACGGCAGCAGCGACAGCGAGGCGCGCGACAACGGCGACCGGCGCAGGCGCCGGCTGACGGAATATTCGTTCATGTTGTTTATCCCCGAGAGAATTAAAAATTCCCGCGCCGCCCTTTTACTGCTTTTTCCTGGCACGCAAGTGCTGCCCGCCGCGGTTTGCCCCACGGATGTTCGGTTCCGCGATGGCAATCACTCCGGGAGTGCGTTGTGGGGCGAGTCCAGCGCCGGCTGCGACAGCCTTGGGGTGCGGTGCGGCATGGAGCCGGGAATCGGGCATGGAGCCGGGAATCGGGAATGGGGAATCGGAAATCGGAAAAGCAGCTCTGCCGCCCTCGGCGCCTGCCCCGCAGACCCCGCCCACGATTCCCGATTCCCCATTCCCGATTCCCGTCCCCCTAGACAGGTCTAGGGTCGCCCCCAGTTACCCGCCTGAACGCACGCTCTTATCGTGACCGCCTGGACGCATCGGGGCGTCCGTTTGCCAACGAAGGATCAGTCATGAGCGGAATCGACGGCGTCAATTACCAGATGCTGCGCAACCTGCCTCCGGAAGACCGGCAGGCCATTCTGGACGGCGCCAAGACCCAGGCCGCACCCGCGCCGGAACCGCCGCCGCCGCCCCCGCCTCCGCCGCCCCCGCCGCCGCCGAAGGACGCCAAGACTCCGGAAGAAGCGGTGCGCGCGATCCACGCGCTGCCGCTGCCGAAGAACAGCGACCTGTCCTCGGGCATGCCGTCGGAGGTCTACAACTCGATCTACGGCCCGCGCGTGACCGAGTTCAACGCCACCCGCCGCAGCGAAGCGCAGGCGGCGCTGGACCGGATGGAGCCCAAGCTCGAGGACTACCGCAACAGCGGCCTCAACGGCGCCACCGCCAACTACGAGTACCAGCAGTCGCGCGACGCCTTCGACAGCAATCCTTACGTCAAGGAATTGCAGCGCATCGTCGGCGAGGCCACCGACAAGCCGACGCAAGTGCCGGCGTACCTGACCAACCAGGACGCGCCGGTCGGCGCCAGCGCGGTGTCGAACCTCAAGCTCGACAGCGTGCGCACCGCGCTCGACACGCTCGGGGTCAAGCTGCCCGACAACCCGAGCCCGGAGCAGATCGCCGCCGGCTACGAGCTGCTCGGCACGATGCCCAACGACGTGCTGTCGTACGCGATCAATCCCGGCATGTCGGTCAGCTACTCCACGCCGGTGATCGGCGCGAGCACGCCGTCGATGATTCCGGTGCGCGCCGAGGCGCAGGTCACCGTGGAAGGCAAGGTCGAGCTGTCCGACGTGCAGACCGGCGTGGACTTCCAGCAGAATCAGCAGTTCAAGGCCTCGGTGCAGGTGCAGGGCGAGGCCGGCGTGGACGTGGGCAAGACGCCGCTCAACAAGCTCTACAAATGGGGCGTGCGGCTGGGCGCGGTGTCCGACGAAACCAAGCACATGATCGAGAGCTCGCCGCTGCTCAAGAACGCGGTCAAGGGCCTGCCGGTGTCGGGCCACTACACCGAGTTCGAGGGCACCCGCCTGAGCTATGAGGCGACGGTGACGCCGCAGCAGGGCTCGCAACTCGACAAGGGCGACATGAGCGCGATGCCGAGCCCGCTGGATCCGCTGGCGATGCCCGAAGGCACCTCGGTGCTGATGCGCGGGCAGAACCTGACCGGTTCGGACTTCGCCCTCAACTACAAGTTCATCGCCGGCATCGGCGGCACCCACACCGAACTCGACGGCGCCGGCTTCGGCGTGCGCAAGATGGAAGGCTCGGTGGTCGAGGTCTACGCCGGCCCGATGCAGACGGTCGAGAACGCGACCATGTTCGGCCTCGGCAAGGTCGGCACGCTGTCGGTCGGCCTCAGCGTGGAGACCAGCGCCGAGAACCGTTCGTTGCAGACCGCGCGCATCGATCTGTCCACCCAGGAAGGCCGCGACGCGTACCAGGCCTTCATCAGCGGCGGCAAGGTGCCCGACTGGAACCCGCCGGGCGTGCAGCGCTCGGGCACCACCGAGGTGTTCAACGCCGAACACGCCGCGCGCCTGGGCATCGACGCCGGCCCGATCTCGCTGGGCATCGGCAACAGCAGCCAGCTGACCATCACCCGCAACGTCTGGCAGGACGGCACGGTCGACCAGACCAACAGCTACCAGTCGATGGGCCAGACCACCGACGTGCAGTTCCAGATCGGCGCCGACGGCAAGCCGGTGCCGAACTCCACCGAGTGGACCCTGGTGCTGCCGAACACCAGCGACGTGGCCGCGTCCTACTTCAACTCGTCGTACCACCCCGACCAGATCAACAAGAAGTTCGACGGCGACCAGCACCTGCAGTTCGAGTTCACCGACAAGGACCTGCTAGCCCTGCGCGACCGCGCCCGCGAGAGCGTCGGCAACCTCGGCGGCGACGAGCACGGCGGCGAGCGCCTGCGCGACCTCGACTCGGGCCGGGTGACGCCGTTCCCGAACGACGTGACCGAGCAGATCGCCATCGCCAAGACCCCGGACGAAGTGTTCGCCGCGATCTCGCGCAGCGGCCAGGCCGGCTGCGAGGACTTCGTGACGATGATGATGTGGGGCGACAGCCGCAATACGGCGCTGCCGGGTACGTTCAAGATGAAGGATGCGGGCTGAGGGTCTGCCGCAGTCCATGCAAGCGAAAACGCCCGGCTCATGCCGGGCGTTTTCTTTTTCGCCGAAGCCCCTGTAGGAGCGACGCAAATCGCGACCGCGACAACACAACTGCGGCGAAACCCGCGGCGCGAGCGGATACCCCGCGGTCGCGGCTCGCGCCGCTCCTACAGGAAGCAAACGCACGCACCAGGATCGATCATTTCTTCGCCGAAGCCCCTGTAGGAGCGACTCGAGTCGCGACCGCGACAACGCAACTACAGCGAAACCTTCGGCGCGAGCGGAAACCCCGCGGTCGCGGCTCGCGCCGCTCCTACAGGAAGCAAACGCACACACCAGGATCGACCATTTCTTCGCCGAAGCCCCTGTAGGAGCGACGCGAGTCGCGACCGCGACAACGCAACTGCGGCGAACCTGCGGCGCGAGCGGATACTCCGCGGTCGCGGCTCACGCCGCTCCTACAGGAAGCAAACGCACCCACCAGACTCGATCGTTTCTTCGCCGAAGCCCTGTAGGAGCGACGCGAGTCGCGACCGCGACAACGCAACTGCGGCGAAACCCGCGGCGCGAGCGGAAACCCCGCGGTCGCGGCTCGCGCCGCTCCTACAGGAAGCAAACGCACATACCAGACTCGATCATTTCTTCGCCGAAGCCCCTGTAGGAGCGACGCGAGTCGCGACCGCGATAACGCAACTACAGCGAAACCTTCGGCGCGAGCGGATACCCCGCGGTCGCGGCTCGCGCCGCTCCTACAGGTAGCAAACGCATACACCAGACTCGGTCGTTTCTTCGCCGAAGCCCCTGTAGGAGCGACGCGAGTCGCGACCACGACAACGCAACTACAGCGAAACCTTCGGCGCGAGCGGAAACACCGCGGTCGCGGCTCGCGCCGCTCCTACAGGAAGCTAACGCACCCACCAGACTCGATCGTTTCTTCGCCGAAGCCCCTGTAGGAGCGACGCGAGTCGCGACCGCGACAACGCAACTGCGGCGAAACGCGCGGCGCGAGCGGATACTCCGCGGTCGCGGCTCGCGCCGCTCCTACAGGTAGATCGCCAGGTGGGTCAGACCGGCGAGGGATTGCGCTCGGCGAAGCCGCTCTGATGCCAGTACGGATACGCCTTGTCGCGCGCGCTGGCCGCGTCTAGCTTGGCGACCTGCTCCGCGCTCAGGTTCCAACCCACCGCGCCGAGGTTCTGCTTGAGCTGCTCTTCGTTGCGCGCGCCGATCACCACGGTGGCCACGGTCGGCCGCTGCAACAGCCAGTTCAACGCGATCTGCGGCACGGTCTTGCCGGTGTCCGCCGCGATTTCGTCGAGCGCGTCGACCACGCGGTACAGATACTCCTCGTCCACCGGCGGCCCCTTGTCGGCGGTGACGTGCAGGCGGCTGGTTTCCGGCAGCGGTTGGCCGCGGCGGATCTTGCCGGTCAGCCGGCCCCAGCCCAGCGGGCTCCACACCACCGCGCCGACGCCCTGGTCCAGGCCCAGCGGCATCAGCTCCCATTCGTAGTCGCGGCCGATCAGCGAGTAATAGGCCTGATGGGCGACGTAGCGGCTCCAGCCGTAACGCTCGGCCGTGGCCAGCGACTTCATCAGATGCCAGCCGGAGAAATTCGACACGCCCAGGTAGCGCAGCTTGCCGGCGCGGACCAGATCATCGAGGGTGGCCAGGGTTTCCTCGACCGGCGTGCGCGCATCGAAGCCGTGCAGCTGGAACAGGTCGATGTAGTCGGTGCCCAGCCGCTTCAGCGCGGCGTCGACGCTGCGCAGCAGGTGCTGGCGCGAGGAACCGACTTCGTTCTCGCCGTCGCCGAAGCGGAAGGTGGCCTTGGTCGAAATCAGATAGCTGTCGCGCGCGCGGCCCTTGAGCGCTTCGCCGAGGATCGATTCGGCCGCGCCGCTGGAATAGATGTCGGCGCTGTCGAACAGGTTGACGCCGGCGTCGATGGCGACATCGAGCAGACGGCGGGCTTCGGCGACGTCGGTCTGGCCCCAGGCCTTGAAGAAGTCGCCCTGGCCGCCGAAGGTGCCGGTGCCGAAACTGAGCACCGGCACACGCAGGCCGGAGCGGCCGAGATAACGATGTTCCATGCCGCACTCCTGAGATGAGGGGGAGGCGGCCATTGCACGCCATCGCCGGCGCCGGCTCAACCGCGCGGGCGGGACGATGCGTTGTCGCAACGGCGGAGTTTTTGGGAGGGCCTTCAGGCCTTGATCTTTGTTCTCGGTTCGCTGCGGCCGGAACGGAGACCGTTGCGCGCAAAAGCTTGCCGACCATCCCAGACCGCTGGCAGCCCCCGGCTTTGTGGCAGAGCCTTCAGGCCCGACGCTCTTGTTTCAGATCGCCGCGACCGGAGCGGAAAGCGTCGGGCCTGAAGGCCCTCCCGCAATCGGGCCCCGGGGCGCTGCCGCCATCAAGGCCGCGCCGCAACGACGAACTTCACGTCCGACGGCGACACCATCGGCAGCGTCTGCACCGTGTCGCCGAGTTCGCCGCTGGCCGGATCGCGCGCGATCACCGCCAGGTTGCCGCTGTGCTGGTTGGCGACCACGACGAAGCGCCCGTCGGGCGCGAGCGCGAACTCGCGCGGGCCGCGGCCTTCGCTGGCGCGGCGCTGCACCGCGCGCAGGCGGCCGTCGCCCGGATCGACCGCGTATACCGCGATGTGGTTGTCGTCGCCGCGATTGCTGACGTAGAGAAAACGTCCGTCGTGCGAGAGATGCAGTGCGGCCGCCGCGTTGCCGTCGCGGCGGCCCGGATCCAGCGCCAGCGTCTGCGTTACCGTCAGCCGGCCGTCGGCGTGATCGAGCGCGACGATTTCGCCGCTCATCTCCAAAGTCAGATACGCATGGCGCCCGTCGGCGGAGAACAGCAGATGGCGCGGCCCGCTCGCCGGCGGCAGATCCAGCCACGGCGTCGGCGCAGCCTGCAGCGGGCGTTCGGCGCTGCGCGCGGGGTCGTAGCGATAGGCATACACCTTGTCTGCGCCGAGATCGGCGGCGAACACGTAGCGGCCGTCGGGCGATGACATCGCCGCGTGCACGTGCGGGCCGAGCTGGCGCTCGCGATCGGCCTGGCTGGCGCGATGGCCGAGCACCTGCACCGCCGCACCGAGACGGCCGTCGGCGCCGACCGGCAACACCGCCAGACTGCCGCCGGGGCTCTGCGCGCCGGAGTAGTTCGACACGAACAGATAGCGCCCGTCGCGACTCAGCGCGGCGTGGGCGGGGTCGTCGCCGAGCGTGTTGGCCTGCGACAGCCGCTGCGAGCGCTGCGCGCCGCGGCCGAGCGCGAAGCTGCTGGCGCGGCCGACCGGATCGGGCGAGGCCGGGCCGTTCTCGTTGACCGCGAACGCACGCGCGCCGTCTGGGGACACGGTCAGCCACGACGGATTGTCGGTTTCGATGGTTTCCAGCGTCTGCGGATCGATGCGCCCGCTGGCCGGATCGAAGCGGTAGCGGCCGATGCCCTTGCATTGCGCGCCGGTGTAGCAGCCGACCAGCAACTCGGTCGGCGCGGTTTCGGCATAGACGGGGGTGGCGCTCATGATCAGGCTCCAGGCTAGCAGGGCGGAACGCAGGGGCATCGTCGGCTCCGGTAGGCGCGAAGGCTCGATGCTGCCTCAATCGCGGCGCGCGACCAAGGACGGGGTTTGGCGTTCGGGCTTGGGCGGCGCGATCCGGGACAAAAGCGTCGGGCCTGAAGTCCTCCCGCAAAGCTCGCGCGCCGGGCCGTTCGCTGTCGTGGGAAGGGCCTTCAAGCCCGACGCTTTGGTGCCCGGCCGCCGCGGATGCCCGGACCGCGCCAGCGCGGGCTGGGCCGTACCGACCCGCCCGCGTATCCTAGGCGCCGCACCGGCCGCGTCCGCGCCGGCGCGCCATCCACACCGCACGAGCGCCACCATGACCGATACCCCGCCCGACCGCCTCTCCAACGACCCGCGCAGCCCGTTCTACGCCCCGTCCGTGCTCGAACGCGGCATCGGCATCCGCTTCAACGGCGTGGAGCGCAGCAACGTCGAGGAATACTGCATCAGCGAAGGCTGGGTGCGTCTGCCGGTCGGCAAGGCGCTCGACCGCCGCGGCAATCCGATGACGATGAAGCACAAGGGCACGGTCGAGGCCTATTACCTCACCGCCGCGCCGGACGCCGAGTAAGCGCCGCGCGCAAACCCGGGGCGGCGCGTCACAACGCCCCGGCCTGGATCGTCGAACCTGCAAACGCCCCGCGATCGCGCGGGGTGTTCGACCTCCAGGAGTTCCGCCATGTCGCTCGCCCTCAGCCTGATCGTGTTCAAGTTCGTCCTGCTCGCGGGCCTGGCGGCCTGGCTCAGCGTGGCCGCGTTCAATAGCCTGCGCTCCTTTGGCAACGCCGTGTTCGCGCTCGGCCAGCTCATGCGCATGGCGCCGCTGCAACAGGCGCCGGCGATCCAGACGCCGCTGCTGGCGCGGCGGGTCGAATCGGTGTTCTGGCACCGCGCGGTGCTGGCGCTGGTGCTCGCCGCCGAACTGGTCAGCGCAGGGCTGCTGTGGTTCGCCGCGGCCGCGTTCGCCGGCGCGGCTGCGGCACCCGCGGCGTGGGCCAACCTCGCGCTGACGGCGTTCATGGCCACCTGCCTGCTGATGCTGCTCGGCGGCAGCTGGTTCGCCTATTACATCCGCCAGAGCGAAGCGCAGCTGCTGCACTTCGTCCTGATCGGCGTGGGCTTGGCGGCGATGATCGCGGTGAACCTGCGCGCCTGAGCCGCGCTCAGGCCGCGGCCGTCTCGCCCCAGCGGCCGAGCAGGCGGCGCATGTCGGCGGCCAGCTCCGGCACCGGCTGCGGCAGCCGCAACGCGGATTCGATCAAGGCGCAGGCGCCGGCGGTGTCGCCGCCGGCCGCGGCGTGCAACGCGCGCGCGTAGTCGCCCAGCGGCGCCGGCGCGTCCAGCACCGGTTGCAGCCACTCGCGCGCATCGCCCGCGGTGTCGCGCATCAACAGCAACTGCGCCAACTGAAACCGCGCGACCACGAACTGCGGCACCCGCGCCAGCACCGCGCGCAGGCGCTGCTCGGCGCGCTCGTACAGGCCGAGCTGGGCGTGCTGGATCGCCAGCAGGTACTGCGCGTGCAGATTGTCGGGATCGCATTCCAGCACCTGCTGCAACAGCCGCACGGCCTCGACGTCGCGCGCATCGGCGATGGCTTCGTGGGCGCGCTTGAGCAGCATGGTCAGTTCGCAATGCGGTTCGGACATACGGCGGTCGGGATCCGGCCGCGCGCTTCCCCCGCGCGGCCTGGTTCAGCGGAATTCAGGGCGCCCATTGTGCCGCGCCCGCGGCCGGGGAAAAACGACTTGCGTCATAACGAAAAGCGAAGACGCGCTGTTGTAGCGTCGTCTCGCTGCCGCGCAAGGACGGCTGCGCTCCCGGCCGGAGGCCGCGGCGCGGCCTGCACGCAGCGGCGGCCACCGCTACCGACGCACAACCGATCATCGGAGGATCACCATGTCGTCGCGTTCCCACACCCCTGCCCGTCCCGTCCGCCGCGCACGCGTCCCCGCAGCGCGCGTCCTGCTCGTTGCCGGCTTCGCTGCCGCGCTGGTCCTGGCCGGCTGCAGCCGCGAAGTCCAGCACGCCGAAGCCCCGGCCCCGCACGAAGCGCCGCCCGTGCAGGCGCAACTGCGGTATCTGACCCAGGCGCCCAAGCCCAACACCGAACATTACGAAACCATCGCGCCGAACCCGATCTACCGCACCGCCGAGCAACCGGTCTCGACCTTCTCCATCGACGTGGACACCGGCAGCTACGCCAACGTGCGGCGCATGCTCGCCGCCGGCGAACTGCCGCCGAAGGACGCAGTGCGGATCGAGGAACTGCTGAACTACTTCGATTACGGCTACCCGCGCCCGGAGTCCAAGGACGTGCCGTTCAAGGTCAGCACCGAACTCGCGCCGGCGCCGTGGAACGCCAGGCGCGTGCTGTTGCAGATCGGCATCCAGGGCTTTGATGTCGAACACGAACAACTGCCGCCGGCCAATCTGGTGCTGCTGGTCGACACGTCCGGTTCGATGGACAAACCCGACAAACTGCCGCTGCTCAAGCGCGCCTTCGCCCAGCTGTTGCCGCAGCTGCGCACGCAGGACCGCGTCTCCATCGTCGCCTACGCCGGCAGCGCCGGGCTGGTGCTGGCGCCGACGCCGGGCGACCACGGCGGCGAGATCATGGACGCGCTGGAACGCCTGCAGGCCGGCGGTTCGACCAACGGCGGCGAAGGCATCCAACTGGCCTACGCCACCGCGCGCCAGGCCTACATCGACGGCGGCATCAACCGCGTGCTGCTGGCCACCGACGGCGATTTCAATGTCGGCGTGTCCGACCCAAAGGCCCTGGAAACCCTGGTCGCCGACCAGCGCAAGAGCGGCATCGCGCTGAGCACGCTCGGCTTCGGCAGCGGCAACTACAACGATGCGATGGCCGAGCGGCTGGCCGATGTCGGCAACGGCAACCATGCCTACATCGACAGCGCACTGGAGGCGCAGAAGGTGCTGGTCGAGGAGATGGGCTCGACCCTGTTGACCATCGCCGGCGACGTCAAGGTGCAGGTCGAGTTCAATCCGGCCGTGGTCGCCGAGTACCGCCTGATCGGCTACGAGAACCGCCTGCTCAAGCGCGAGGATTTCAACAACGACAAGGTCGACGCCGGCGAGATCGGCGCCGGCCACGACGTGACCGCGCTGTACGAACTGGCCCTGGTCGGTTCCGGCGGCGAGGCCAGCGATCCGCTGCGCTACGCGCAGGGCGAAGCCGCCAAGCCCGCCGCGGGCGTCAAGCCCGACGAACTGGCGCTGCTGAAGCTGCGCTACAAGCGTCCCGGCGAGAACGACAGCCGGCTGATCGAAACCGCGCTGATGCGCCGCGACATCGCCGCCCGCCCGGGCGAGCGCCTGCGCTTCGCCGCGGCGGTGGCCGGCTTCGGCGAACTGCTGCGCGGCGGCGAGCACCTGGGCGCCGGCTTCGGCTGGGACGGCGTGATCGATCTGGCCCGCAGCGCGCGCGGCGACGACCGCAACGGCTACCGCGGCGAGTTCCTGCAACTGGCGCAGACCGCACGCAGCCTGCAGGCCAAGGCGCCGGCCGGCGCCGGGGCCGCAGCGGCCGGCGCCGAATGACAGGCTAAGCGCCTTGCGCAAAACAAAAACGGCACGGTCGGGAACGACCGCGCCGTTTTTGTCGGGCTGGAACTCCCGCCGCGCTTACGCCACCGCTTCGCGCCGATGGAAGCCCAGCGCGTAGAACAGCACCGTCAGCAGGATCAGGAACGCCGGCCCGATGATCAGCGCCACGCGGGTGTCGGGGAAATACGCCATCAGCCCGATCACCAGCACCAGGAACGCCAGCGCGATCCACGAACCGACCGGGAACATCGGCGCCTTGAACGCCAGCGCGTCGCGCTCGGCGGCGCTGAGGCGGGCGCGGAACTTCATGTGCGCCACCAGGATCACGCCCCAGGTCCAGATCGCGCCGAAGGTGGCGATCGAGGTCACCCACACGAACACCTTCGCCGGCGCCAGATAGTTCGCGGCCACGCCCAACAGCAGCGCCACCACCGACACCAGGATCGCCGCGCGCGGCACGCCGCCGGGCGAGGTGCGCGCGAACAGCGCCGGCGCTTGCTTCTGCTGGGCCAGGTTGTAGAGCATGCGGCCAGTGCTGAAGATGCCGCCGTTGCACGAGGACAGCGCGGCGGTCAGGACCACGAAGTTGATGATGCCGGCGGCCTCGCGGATGCCCAGGCGCTCGAAGGTCAGCACGAACGGGCTGCCGGTGGTGCCGAGTTCGTTCCACGGGTACAGCGACAGGATCACGAACAGCGCGCCGACATAGAAGATCACGATCCGCCAGAACACCGAGTTGATCGCATCAGGAATCGACTTGGCCGGATTGGCCGCCTCACCCGCGGTCAGGCCGATCATCTCCACGCCCAGGTAGGCGAACATCACCATCTGCAGCGACATCAGCACGCCCTGCGCGCCGTTGGGGAAGAAGCCGCCGTGCGTCCACAGGTTGGAGATGCCGGTCGCCACGCCGCCGTTGCCGAGGCCGAACACGATCATCGCCAGGCCGCCGAGGATCATCGCGACGATGGTCACCACCTTGATCATCGCGAACCAGAATTCGAACTCGCCGTAGGCCTTGACCGTGATCAGGTTGACCGAGCCCATCGCCACCAGCGCGGCCAGCGCCCAGGCCCATTGCGGCGAGCCGGGGAACCAGACCTGCATGTACACGCCGACCGCGGTGATCTCGGCCACGCAGGTCACCAGCCACAGGAACCAATAGTTCCAGCCGGTCAGGTAGCCCGACAGCGGGCCGAGGTAATCGCGCGCGTAGCGGCTGAACGAGCCGGCGACCGGGTTGTGCACGGCCATCTCGCCGAGCGCGCGCATGATGATGAAGATCGCGCCGCCGCCGAGCAGATAGGCCAGCAGGATGCCGGGGCCGGCGAGCTTGATCGCGTTGGCCGAACCGAGGAACAGGCCGACGCCGATCGCGGCGCCCAGCGCCATCAGGCGGATATGCCGCTCGCTGAGGCCGCGGTGGAGTTGCTGGTGGTCGTTGGGCATCCGCGCGTGCTCCGGCTGCGGTCCGGCACGACGACCGCGCTGCGCTCAACGCGGCCGGGCCGGGACCGGCGCAGCATACTCCGCGGGTTGGGTATACGGCAGGGTTCGGTTGGGGTGGGGTCGCGGCTATCGGCCGGCGACGGAATTCGCGCCTGCGGCGCTCACGTCCTCACCTAGCCCTCTACCGCGTGCGGGAGAGGGGTTGGGGTGAGGGCACGCGCCAATCGGCAACGCCGCCGCTCTCAACTCTTGAGCTTGTACCCGGTCCTGAAAATCCACCAAACCACGACCAGGCACAGCGCCATGAACCCCGCCGTCATCCCCACGCTGAGCCCGATATCCACATCCGACTTGCCGTAGAAACTCCAGCGGAACCCGTTGACCAGGTACACCACCGGATTGAACAGCGACACCGAGCGCCAGAACGGCGGCAGCATGTCGATCGAGTAGAAGCTGCCGCCGAGGAAGGTCAGCGGCATCACGATCATCATCGGGATCATCTGCAACTTCTCGAACCCGTCCGCCCACACCCCGATGATGAAGCCGAACAGGCTGAAGGTGACCGCGGTCAGGACCAGGAAGGTCACCATCCACAGCGGATGCACGATCTCGAAATCGACGAAGCACCGCGCCGTGACGAGCATCAGCGTGCCCAGGATCACCGACTTGGTCGCCGCTGCGCCGACATAGCCGCAGATCGCCTCGACGAACGACACCGGCGCCGACAGCAGTTCGTAGATCGTGCCCGACCACTTCGGCAGGTAGATGCCGAACGAGGCGTTGGAGATGCTCTCGGTCAGCAGCGACATCATGATCAGGCCCGGCACGATGAAGGCGGCGTAGCTGATCCCGCCGATCTCAACCATGCGCGAACCGATCGCCGAACCGAACACGATGAAGTACAGCGAGGTCGACAGCACCGGCGTGGCGATGGACTGCATCAGGGTGCGGAAGGTGCGGTGCATCTCGAAGAAATAGATCGCCTTGATCGCATGCAGGTTCATGCCCGCGCCTCCGTCGCCGCGCGCGGCTTCTTGACCAGGCTGACGAAAATCTCTTCCAGCGAACTCTGCTCGGTCCGCAGATCCTTGAACTCGATCCCGAGCTCGGCCAGCCGCTTGAGCAACGCGGCGATGCCGGTGTCCTCGGCCTGCGCATCGAAGGTGTAGACCAGTTCGTTGCCATCGGCCGACAGGCTCAAGGCCGCGCTCGCCAACTCCGCCGGCAACGCGGCCAGCGGCGCTTGCAGCTGCAAGGTCAGCTGCTTCTTGCCGAGCTTGCGCATCAGGGTGCGGGTGTCTTCGACCAGCACGATCTCGCCCTTGTCGATCACCCCGACCCGGTCGGCCATTTCTTCGGCCTCCTCGATGTAATGCGTGGTCAGGATGATGGTGACGCCGTTGTCGCGCAGGCGCGAGACCATCGCCCACATCTCGCGGCGCAGTTCCACGTCGACGCCGGCGGTGGGCTCGTCGAGGAACAGGATCCGCGGTTCGTGCGAGAGCGCCTTGGCGATCAGCACGCGCCGCTTCATGCCGCCGGACAGCGCCATGATCTTCTCGCCGCGCTTGTCCCACAGGGCCAGTTCGCGCAGCAGGGTTTCCAGATACGCCGGATTCGGCGGCTTGCCGAACAGGCCGCGGCTGAAGCGCACCGTGTCCCACACGGTTTCGAACGCGTCGGTGTGCAGTTCCTGCGGCACCAGCCCGATCGCCGCGCGCGCGGCGCGGTAGTCGCGCACGATGTCGTGGCCGTCGGCCAGCACCCGGCCCTCGCCGGGGTTGACGATGCCGCAGACGATGCTGATGAGGGTGGTCTTGCCTGCGCCGTTGGGGCCGAGCAGGGCGAAGATCTCGCCGCGGCGGATGTCCAGGTCGACGCGCTTGAGCGCTTGAAAGCCGCCGGCGTAGGTCTTGGTCAGGCCCTGGATGGACACGATGGCGTCGCCGGCGCGGGACGCCGGCGACGGGGAAGCATGAGGTTCTGGCGGCATGGCGGCTCCGCGATGGCCGCGCGCGCGGCGCGGCGGTGGCTGTGGCGAAACGCCGGAACGGCGCGTGGGGCGATGGTAACGGCGCGCGCCGCGGCGATGTTGTGCGGACACCGCGCGCCGGCAAAACGAACCGTTCGAAAAACGCCTCGCCGCGACGATCGGGCGAAACGCCGACAACCACGAAGCCTCGCCGCCCGCGCCCGACAGCGCGGACGGCGCGCGCTCAGCGCTCGGCCAGGTACGCGTCCACGCGCTCGAACGAATCGCTCCAGCCCGGCACGATGCCCTGCGCCTGCGCGCGCTCGCGCTCGCCGCGGTCGGGGAACGCGATCGACACGGTCAGCCGCGTCTCCTCCGGCCCCACTTCGACGAAATCCACCGTCACCTCCGACGGCTGCGGCGCGCGCTCGTCGTCCCAGTCGTCGGTATAGACCAGCCGCTCGGGCGCGACGATCTGCCGGTACAGCCCTTTGATCGGATACTCGGCGCCGTCCGGGCCGACCATGCAGATGCGGAACTGCCCGCCGACCCGCACGTCCATCTGCCGCACCACGCTGCGGAAACCGTGCGGCCCCCACCAGCGGGCGACGTGGACCGGGTCGGTCCAGGCCAGGAACACCAGGTCGCGCGGAGCGTGGATGATGCGTTGCAGAACGATGCTGCGTTCTTCGATGCGGTGGGTCGTGCGCGCGGGCGCTACCGCGAGCGTGCTGGAACCGTCGGACATCATGTCGGAACTCCTGGGAGGAAACGCCGCGCCGCGACCTCCCGCGCGGTTTCCGGGCCGTGAGCCGGAAACCGAAAGGGAACCGAAGCCGGGCGGCACGGATCGAAAGAGTTGGATCGATCTTATGTAAAGCTGGTTTATGGGTATCGCAGTAGTTAACCGGTTGGGAAACTAGCGCTGCGGCCACGCTCCGTCAAGGCAACGGCCAACAGCATGCACGCCCGGATCGCAGGCGGTGAGACGTTACGCCAGCGGCCGCTCAAGCGCGCGCCGGCGGCCGTCGCGGCCGCTTCGGGCCCGGCGCGGAATGCGCGCCCTGGGCCGCGTCGATCCGATCGATCCAACCCGCGCGCGAGCCCGCGAACGCATCGGCGTAAGGCACGTACGGCTTGATGTCGAGCACCGGCGTGCCGTCGAGCAGGTCGACCCCGCGCAGCACCAGCGCGCGCTCCTCCACCGCCACCAGTTGCACCGCCGACAGCCCCAGCGGATTGGGCCGGTGCGGCGACCGCGTCGCCAGCACCCCGCGCTTGGGCCCGCCGCGCGGCGGTTTCACCTGCGCGTTCCAACCCTGGCTGCGGTGAAAAGCGAAGATCAGCCAGATCCGTTCGAAACCGGCCAGATCGGCGTAGGCCTGCATCGGCAAGTCGTCGACGAACTCCAGCCGCGCCTCCACCGCCGCCCCGCTTTCGGTGCCCGCCACCACCGTGGACTGGTGCGGCGCGTCGATGCGCTGGGCGTACGGCGAGCGCAGGTAGGCGATGGGGCGGCAGACGAATTCGGCGGACATCGGCAGTGGCGAGCAGGCAAGGACCCATGAGGGGCGAACCGCCGTGGCAGGGCGTTCAGCCCCGGCGCTTTCGCTCAAGCCGCGCCATCTTCCCACGCCGCCGCCATCGGAACGAAACCTGGCCGCGCCGGCGCGGTTCCGTCGCCGCCACCTGAATCCGCATGCGTTTTGTCACTGCATCGCCCTGCGCCGATGGCGCTATCCTGCCCGGCGAACGCCCCGCCCCGCTGCCGAGGTCACGAAATGAAGTATTTGGTGATGATCTACAACGACGACGAGTTGATCGAGGCCCTGCCCGACGGCGAGTACGCGACCATGATGCGCGGCTGCATCCAGCACGCCGACGAGATGCGCGCGGAAGGCAAACTGCTGGATTCGCAGATGCTCGGGCCGCCGGCGAAGGGCACCTCGCTGCGCACCCGCAACGGCCGCACCACCTTCATGGACGGTCCGTTCGCCGAAGCCAAGGAATACCTCGGCGGCTTCAACCTGATCGAGGCCGCCGACATGGACGAGGCCCTGCGCATCGCCGAGCAGTTCCCGTGGAGCCGCACCGGCCGGATCGAAGTGCGACCGGTCATGGACTTCGAAGCGGTGCGCAAGCACTTCGACGCGTAAGCTCAGCCGCACAACCCCGCCGGGCCCTCCAGGACGTTGAGGGCAGTCACCCCGCCTCAAGGACGAACCGCATGAACGCACCGCCGTTGTTCACGCCCGCCCGCGCCTGGCCGTTGGCGGCCGCGCTGTTGCTGTGCGCCTGCCAGCCCGCGACGGCGCCTTCCGCCGGCGCTGCGAGCGCGGACGCCAAGCCCAGCACCCTGCCCGCCTTCGCCGACGACAAGGCGCTCAGCGCGGTGTTCGCGCGCCGCCGGCGGGCGTCCGCCCAGGCCGACATAGGCTCGGCTGTCGGGCCGGACGAATCGGTCTCGGCGCCCGACCTGCCGATGGCCGCGGAAGCCCCCGCGCCGATGCCGATGGAGGCGGCCCCGGCCGCCGCCAGCGACGCCATCACCAACGTCCAGACCGCCGGCGTCGACGAAGGCGACATCGTCAAGAAACAAGGCGACCGCCTGATCGTGCTGCGCCGCGGCCGCTTGTTCAGCCTCGACATCGGCGGCGACGGGCTGCGCGCGGTGTCCTCGGTGAACGCATTCGCGCCCGGCAGCGATCCCGACGGCACGTGGTACGACGAAATGCTGGTCGCCGACGGCCAAGTCGTGGTGATCGGCTACAGCTATGCGCGCGGCGGCACCGAGATCGGCCTGTTCGATCTCGGCGCCGACGGCGGGCTGCGCTACCGCGCCACCTACCACCTGCGCAGCAACGACTACTATTCGGCCAGCAACTACGCCAGCCGGCTGATCGGCAAGCAGCTGATCTTCTACTCGCCGATGAGCGTCGGCGGCTACGACGAGCAGCATCCGGAAGCCTCGCTGCCGGCCTTGCGCCGCTGGCACGCCGGCGCGAAACCGGAGGAGTTCGAACGCCTGTTGCCGGCGCAGCGCATCTACTACGGCCCCGAGTCGCTCGACGCGCAGGACCCGACCCTGCACACGGTCACGGTCTGCGACCTCGGCGGCGCGCGCATGCAGTGCCGCTCCAGCGCCGCGCTCGGCGAAGCCAACCGCAGCTTCTACGTCGGCCCCGACGCGGTCTATGTGTGGACGCTGCGCGCGCAGTACGAAATGCCGGCCAAGGGCGCGCGTCCGCTCGCCACCGTGTTCCGCATGCCGCTCGACGGCAGCGCGCCGAGCGCACTGCGCGCCAACGGCGCGCCGATCGATCAGATGTCGTTCCTCGAACGCGACGGCTGGCTCAACGTGCTGGTCGCCAGCGGCGGCCACGGCGACGGCATGTGGGACTCGCAGGCGCCGGCCGGCGATCTGGCGCTGCTGCGCGTGCGCCTGGGCGAGTTCGGCGACGGCCAGGGCATCGCCGCCGGCTCGGCCTATCGCGCGCTGCCCGAAGCCCGCGGCCAGGCCGGCGCCCTGCACGCGCGCTATATCGGCGACTGGCTGGTGTTCGGCTTCGGCGACGGCTACTGGGGCAACGACCCGGCGCAACGGCCGCGCGGCGCCTACGCCTTGCGCTACGCCGAGCGCGGGCCGGTCGCGGTGCTGCCGCTGCCGCACACGATCGAACGCGTCGATGCGCTCGGCGACCATGCCATCGCGATCGGCCCGACCCTGCCGCCGCCGGCCAAGCAGGTGTCGCTGCCCGAACCGCCGCCGGCGACGAGCGCGAGCGCGGACACCGCAGCGGCCGCCCCGCCGGCCGTGCCGCTGGAAGACATTTCGATTCCGCCGCTGCCGCCGATGCCGGGCCCGGCGGTCGAAACCGACCTGCACTTCACCACCCTGCGCCTGGGCGCCGACGCGCGCATCGCCGGCGAATACCTGTTGCCGAACGCGGCCCAGGCCGACCAGCGCAGCCACGGCTTCTTCTATCGCCGCGACGACGCCGACCGCGGCACGCTCGGCCTGCCGGTCCTCGGCAGCGACGCGCGCGGCCGGACCAATGCGCGGGTGCTGTACCTGCACAACCGGCATCTGGCGCTGAGCCCGGCCGGCGCGCTGGCGTCCAAATCGCCGGCGGGCTCGGACGAGGACGACGGCTGCGTTGCCAGTTGCGTGGACTGGTACGGCAACGCCCGCCCGATCTTCGTCGGCGACCGGGTGTTCGCCCTGCTCGGCTACGAACTGGTCGAAGGCCGCAGCGACGGCGGCCGCATCGTCGAACGGCGCCGGGTCGACTTCACCCCGCGCGTCGCGGTCGCGCGCTGAGGCGAACGCGCTGTCCGCTTCGCGTCTCCCGCCGCGTTGGCGCGGAGACGGGGGGACACGATGGATCGGATCGAACGACGGCGCGCAGGCGCCGCAATGGCCGCGACGCTGGCGATGTTGCTGGCCGCCGCGCCGCCGCACGCGCAGGCGCACGGCGGCGGACTCGACAAACACGGCTGCCACCACGACCGCAAACGCGGCGGCTACCACTGCCACCGCGCGGCCGCGCCGGCCGCGGCGCTGGGCTGGGCGCCGCAGCGGGCCAATCCCGCGCCGCAACGGCGCGCCACGCACCCGGCGCCGGGCGCTGCGGCGCTGGATTTCGGTTCGTCCGCCGAGGCCTATTACCCCAATTGCAGCGCCGCCCGCGCCGCCGGCGCGGCGCCGATCCTGCGCGGCGAGCCGGGCTATTCGCGCCGCCTGGATCGCGACGGCGACGGCCGCGCCTGCGAATAGCCCGCGCGAACGGCCGACCGCGGCATTGCGGCGGGCATCGTGAACTGGCGCCAACGCCCGCCCCGCCGCACTGGCCCGCGGCCCGGCGCAGGCGGAGAATCGGTGCCCTACCTCACCTGCGGAGAACGCCATGAAACTGCGGACCGCACTGCTGGCCCTGGCCACCGCCGCCGTCCTGGCGAGCGGCGCGGCCGGCGCCAAGTCCCGCACCGTCACCGATCCCGAGGCGCCGCGCGCGTTGCCCGCCCAGGGCGCCGTCGACGTGCGCTGGGACAATCCCGAGCAATTCAGCGAAATCCGCCAGAGCCGCAACCGCTTCGAAGCGCGCCGCGGCAACTGGGTCGAGCAACTCGCCCAGTACGTGCGCAAGCGCACCGAAGCCCAGTTGCAGCCCGGCCAGCGCCTGAGCATCGAGATCACCGACATCAAGCGCGCCGGCGATTACGAGCCCTGGCACGGCCCGCAGTTCGACGACACCCGCTTCATCCGCGACATCTATCCGCCGCGCATGGACCTGAAGTTCACCCTCAGCGACGCCAACGGGCAGGTCATCGAGCAAGGCGAGCGCACCCTGCGCGACATGAGCTTCCTGATGGGGCTCAACCGCACCGCCAGCGCGACCGATCCGCTGCGCTACGAGAAGCGGATGATCGATACCTGGGCTTATCGCGAGTTCAAGGCCGACCAGCGCAGCGCTTCGCGATGACGCGCGAGCGGATCGGAAAGCGTCGGACCTGAAGGCCCTGCCACAAACAAGGCCCCGCCCTGCGGGGCCTTCGTTTTTTAACGATGCGGCTTCAGCGCCGGGGCTGTCGAGCCCCGCGCGCCTCAGCCGCCGCGCAGCCTCAGGCCTGCGCTTCGCCCGGCACGGCGTTGGGGTCCATGTGGAAGATCTCCCAGGTGTTGCCGTCCAGGTCGTCGTACGCGCGCTGGTACATGAAGCCGTAGTCCTTGGGCTCGTGCGCCTTGCCGCCCGCGGCGATGACCTTGTCCACCAGCGCATCGACCGCCTCGCGGCCGTCGACCGACAGCGCCACCAGAGTCTGCACCTGGCGCTGCGGGTCGATCAGTTCCTTCTGGGTGAAGGTCTGGAAGAACGGCCGCACCAGCAGCATCGCGAACAGGTTCTCGCCGAGGATCATGCAGGTGGCGTTCTCGTCGGTGAACTGCGGGTTGAAGCTGTAGCCGAGCTGGGTATAGAAGGCGACCGCGCGGTCGAGGTTCTGCACCGGCAGGTTGACGAAGAGTTGGTTGTGGGCGGTCATGGCGAGGCTCCGATAAGGGTTGGGTAAGGGGCGGCGGGCGCGAATACGGGTTCGTTCCCGCCTGCTCATGACAACGACGAGCCAGGATCGCAGGAATCGACAAGCCCGACGAAAAATATTTTGCGCCGGGCGCAGCGGCCGTCCTGTGCCCGATCCGAACGCTCGGACAGCCCGGCGCCGGCGTTCGGGTCGCCAGCAATTGTGCCCAGCGCGCCAGCAGCAGGTCGGTATACGGCTCGGCGGCGATGTCGTAGGCGCCGAGCGCATGCCGGTCGTTGGCTTCGACCAGCGCGGTGCTGCCGTCGCCCAGGATCTGTGCCTTCGCCGGCCGGCGCCGACTCGATGTCGTCGTAGGCGCGCACCGCCGCGGCGATGGTCCGCTCGCACGGGCGCAGCGCCGGATCGCCGGCATAACAATCCAGCGCGATCACCTGCGCGCCGATCACACAAGCGCGGAACTTCGATCGCCAGCTGACCCGTTGCGAGCACCATACCGACTGCCGGCGCGAAGCGCTGCCGACCGGATCGAAGCGCCCGCCTTCACGCATGACCGTCGAAGCAAGCGGCCGTCCCGAAACCGGAACGGCCACATCGCCGGATCGAAACCTCAATCCTTGTCGATGCCCACGATCCGCCCATCCTGCGGATCCAGCTTGAGCGCGACGTCGCGACCGCCCGGGTCTTCGGCCTTGGCCCGCCACATGCCGTCCTTGTAGTCGACATCGTGGACGCCGGTATAGCCGGCGGCCGACAGCGTCGCGCGCACGTCGCGCTTGCTCAGCTGCGCGACCTGCTCGTCCGGGTAGATGCGGCCGTCGCGCGGGTCCATCGCCACCCGCACGCGGTTGCCGTCGGCGCTGCGCGCGTCGGCGCGCCAGACGCCGCCTTCGAAGTCCAGGTCGTTGATGCGGGTGTAGCCGTGCTCGGCAAGACGCTCGCGTGCTTCGTGTTCGGTCAGGCCGCGCACCTGCGCCTGGCCGGCGCCCGACTGCGCGGCCGCGGCGTGGGCCGGGTTCTGGGCCGATACGGACGGCGACGCCACGCACGCCGCCACGGCCAGCGCCAACAGGTATCGCTTCATGAGTGTGCTCCTGCGGGGTTGGGGTTCCGATTCTCGGGCGGCGCCGGGAACCACGGATGAATATCGCCGCATTCACGCGCACCGCGAAAAACGGCTCGAAAAACTGCTTTCGGCAGCGCGCGGTTTTCGTTTTTTCCGCGCTGGCCTCACCGCCGCATAACCTCGCGCTCACGCCGCTGCCACCGCATCGGCCGGCCCAGGGCTGGCCGCCGCCCCGCGCCCTCGCCGATAATCGCGCCACCCCGCCGCCGCGGCGGGCCCAGGCCAGGAGGCCGGCCGTTGTCCACCCGTTGCCGCAATTGCCAACAGCCCATCGGCCCGGCCGAATGGCGTTGCCCGCATTGCGGCATGCCGTTGCCGGGCGCGGGCAAGTCGCGCACGTGGCGGTTCTGGCGCGACACCCCGCTGGCCCGGCGCATGATCCCGATCATCGCCGCCATCGCCATCACCGTGTTCGTGCTGTCGCTGGCCTACGACGACGTCACCAACTACATCGCCGTGCGCGCCCAGGCGCGCAACGACGCCGCCGACAGCCGCGAGCTGCTGCTGCGCGAACAACAGCGCCTCAACCGCCCCGACGGCAGCGAGAACCTCGCCGCCCCGCTGCCCTCGGCCGCGACCGCGCTGCCGCTGGCGCGCACGCCCAAGGACGTGATGGCCGGCATCGCCACGGTGATGCGCGAAGTCGGCCAGCGCAGCCGCTACCGCCAGGCCCAGGTCGAGGCGCGCATCGACGCGCTGCGCCTGGAAAATCAGCTGCTGCCGGAAACCCTGCTCGGCGCGCAGGGCACCCTGGCCGCGCGCCGCGCCAACCGCGAGTACGTGCAACTGCTGAACTACTCGCTGTCGATCAGGCGCGCCAGCCAGTACGACGCCGCCCGTCGCCTGCGCGCGCTGGTCGGCGAAAGCCCCGACGGCCGCGCGATCATGCTCGAGTACGCCCGCAACCTGGCGCGCGAGAACGAAGAGGAGGCGGCGCTGATGACCAACCGCCGCGCCATCATCGACAACATCGAGCGCGTCTACGACCTGGCCGACGCGCAGCGCCAGAACATCGACCTCAGCGACGACGGCGAGCTGGTGTTCGCCGATCCGCAAGTCGGCGCGCACTACAACCGCCTGATGGGCGATATCCAACGCTTGCTCGTGCAGCGCCAGAAGATCGAAACCCAGCGTCAGGCGCGCACCCAGGCGGCGCTGGACGAAATCGAGAACATCCGGCCCTGACCATCCCGCTCTGAACGGGCGATGCTGAATCGCCGCCGCTTGGCCGCGGCCACGGCTATCGCCGATACTCGCCGCAGGAACGCCGCGGCAGGGGGCCGCGGCGGCCGCGAAAGGGGAACACCGGATGTTCGGCAAATCCGCATACGAGCGCCGCGCGACGCGGCCGCAAGCGCGCGCGCAGCGCGGGCAAGGCCAGATGATGCTGGTCTGGGGCATCGTCGGCGCGGCCGTGATCGTCGCCGCTCTGGTCGGCTTCGGCGCCTACGTCGGGGTCAAGCGCCATCAGGACACCAAGAAGGAACTGCTCGCCCTGCGCGAAACCGGCAACGAGCTGATCGACCAGCAGCGCCGGCTGGTCGAAGGCAAGGCCAGCAACGCCGACGCTCCGGTGCCCAAGGCCGGCGAAACCGTCCCGGCGCGCAACGAAACCGAGATGCTGCGCGGCTTCAACGCCGCGCTGCGCGAGGTCGGCGGGCGCAACCACCAGCAACAAGCGCGCATCGCCGCCGAAGTCAAAGCGCTAAACCTGCCGCGGGTGCTGGCGCCGGACCAGCTGACCAGCGCGCAAGGCCGCCGCGCCGGCCGCGACACCGCGCAGCGCTATCTGGCGCTGATCGAGCGCTCCGCCGCAGAAGGCCAGAAAGCCCGCACCGACCTGCGCGCGCGAGTCGAAATCCTGGTCAGCCAGCTGCCCAAGCGCAACGAGCTGTTGACCCAGTACGACCGCTCCACGTCCAGCCGCATCGGCCTGGAGGAGCAGCTGATCCGCAACCAGCGCGAAGCCTGCGACTTGCTGCTGCAAGCCATCGAGCTGATGGAAAAGGCGCGCAACCGCGTGCAGATCCAAGGCGGGCAGCTGGCGTTCAACCGCCAGAGCGACCTGGACGCCTACAACGGCATAGTCGAACGCATCCAGGCCGCCGGGCGCGAAGAAGAACGACTCGCTCAGCGCGACCGGGCGCTGCTCGATCAGGCGCAGGCGCAGTTCGACAAGGTCAGCAGGATGTAAGCGCCGCGGCGGGCGATTAGCCTTCGCCCGCCATCGCGATCAGCTTGGCCACGGTGTTGAGATTGCGCGCGGTGCCGTCCTTGGCCGCAGGCAGCACCAGCTTGGAATCGGCCATGCCGGCGCCGTAATGCACGTAGATCTCGCGCTCGCCGAGCGCGATCTGCTCGTCCTTGCGGTGCCGCACCGCCGCCAGCGCATCGGCCGGCGGCGGCGCATCGAGGAAGATCAGCACCGCGCGGTTCGGCGCGGCATCGGCGAACGGATTGGCCGCCAACGCGGCCGCCATCTCCTCGGCCGTGCGCACGATCGCGCCGACCGGCTTGCCGGCGTACTCGCGCAAAGCGCCTTCCAATGCCGCCTTGGCTTTGGCCGCGCTCAACGTCGTGCGGAACAGCACGTTGCCGCTGGCGATGTAGGTACGCACGTCCTGGAAGCCGAGCGCCTCGCACATCGCGCGCAGGTCGGCCATCGGCAGCTTGCCGGTGCCGCCGACGTTGACGGCGCGCAGCAGCGCGATGTACGTGCGAAGGGCGGGCATGGGCGCGGCTCGGGCGGAGGAAGCGCCATTTCAAGCCAGCGCGCGTAGCTGCGCAAGCGCCTTCGGTTCGGGCCGGCCGCGGCACGGTGGCGGCAACGCGCGGGCTTTGGCAGACTCGGCCTCGCAGGCTCACGGACGAATCTCGGGGGAAACGGCGATGAAAGCGCTACGCATGTTCGCGGCATTGGCTCTGCTTTCGCTGGCGCCTGCGGCGACGGCTTGCATCAATACCATCGGGACCGATCACAGCGGCCGCAAGTTCTTTCCGAACTGGTATGCCGGCGACGATCTGCCCAAGCTCATGAAGCCCCACCTGCCGCGCAAGGAATCGGTGGAGTTCGTGATCGAACGCGTCCGCAAAGACCCGAGCTTCGCCAATCTCAACAACATCGGGGCGGTGCTGATTCACCAGCACCAGTACACCCGAGCGATCGAACACTTCCTCACCGTCGAACGCCTGTTTCCGGGACATTCGGAAACCGCCGCCAACCTCGGCACCGCGCTGGAACTCAGCGGCCACGACCGCGTCGCCCTGCGTTGGATCCGTATCGGCATGCAGCGCGATCCCGACGAACACCATCGCACCGAATGGCTGCACGCGCGCATCCTCGAAGCCAAGATCGCGATGGCGACCGACCCGAACTATCTGCAAGGCCGATCCATCGCCGGCGTGAGCTTCGCCGCGGATCTCGTACCGCCGGTGCCGACCGAACTGCCGCTGGGCAACGACGGCCGCCCGGTCGCGGCATGGGAATTGAACAAGGCGCTGAGCTACCAATTGTTCGAGCGCACCAACTTCGTCGCACCGCCCGACCCGGTGGTGGCGAACCTGTTGATGGACTGGGCGACCTTGAACCTCGCCGGCGGCCCGATCGAAAGCGCCGCGGCGCTGTACCCGATGGCGGTGCGCTACGGCGCCCGACGCGACGCGCTGATGGAGCGGCGTCTGGCGCACATCCGCGGCGTTTTGGCTCGGGCCGACAAGAAACGTCCGTCCGGCGAGTTCGCCTGCGCGATCTGCGACCCGCCCATGCCGATTCCTCCGTTACCACCCCCGCCGCCTCCGCCGCGCGACTAGGCGGGCACGTCCTACGCGCACGCCGACCGGCTTGCCGGCACGGTCGCAAGGCCCGATCCAACGTCGCCTTCGCGTTCGTCGGGAAGCGGATGACGGCGCCGCCGCGGTCCATGCACACTGCCCGCGCAACGCTAACGGACGAACCCGAGGACCTGACCATGCGCACCGCCATGATCGCGGCGCTCGCCCTGCTCGCGCTGGCTCCGGCCGGCGCGCGGGCTTGCCTCAACGAAATGGCCACCGACCGCGCCGGGCGCGCCTACGAGGTCGACGGCCGGGTCGGCGAGAGCCTGGTCTGGTCGCTCACGCATCCGTATCGCGACGCGGAGATGGACCGCTTTCTGATCGAGGAAACGCGCAAGGAGCCCAGCTTCCGCAATCTCAACAACATCGGCGTCCTGCTGATCCGCCAGGGCAAGCTCGATGTCGCCGTGCGCCATTTCCGCACCGTCGAAGGCTTGTTCCCGGGCCGGCCACAAACCGCGGCCAACCTCGGCACCGCGCTGGAACTGGCAGGGCAGGACAAAGAGGCGCTGCACTGGATCCGCACCGGCCTGCAACGCAATCCGCGCGAGCATTACGGCTCCGAGTGGCTGCACGTGCGCATCTTGGAAGCCAAGGTCGCCGCGGCCGGCAACCCGGCCTATTTCCGCCGCCATTCCATCGTCGGCCTCGTCTTCGGCCCCGGGCTGGTGCCGGCGTTCCCACGCAAACTGCCCGGCGGCAACGACGGCAAGCAATTGCTGCCGTCGTGGCTGGATTCGTCGCTGGAGTACCAATTGCACGAGCGCATCGGCCTGGTCGCGGCACCCGACCCGGTCGTCGCCAATCTGCTGATGGATTGGGCCACGCTGCACTTGTCCGGCGGCTCGATGGAAACCGCGAAAGCGCTGTACAACCTCGCCACGACCTACGGCGCACCGCGCGACGCGCTGACGCGGCAGCGCATCGCCCATATCGACCGGGTGCTGGCCAAGGCGAAGAAGAAACCGACGCCCGGCGAGCCGGATTGCCGGCTGTGCGGTTGGGATTGAACGCCGCGCGTCACCAGATCAGATCGTCGGGCACCTTGAACTGCGCGTAATACGCGTCGTCATCGCTCAACGACTCAGCCGGCGCGTTCTTCTGCGCGCCGCCATGATCGAGCACCACCATCGCCGCATCGCGCTCGCGCACCTTCTCCACCGCCGCGCGCGGGATCAGTTCGTAATCGTCGCCATGCCGCACGATCGCCAGCGCGCCGCTGGCCAGTTGCGTGCGCAGCGCTGTGTCGACGTACAGGGTCTTGATCGCTTCGCCATCGTTGAAGCGATACGCGATCTCGCCTTTGCGCTTCACTTTGTTCTGCTCGACGATCTGATGCACCTGCGCGCGGATCTCGTGCGCGTGCGCCTGCGCCTTGCGCGCGGCTTCCAGCGCGCGGTCGCGCTCGACCTTCTCGGCGCGCGCGCGCTCGGCTTCGGCCTGTTCGGCGCTGGGCGCCTGCGGGTTCTTGGATTGGCGCTGTTTGTTCTGCTCGCGCACGGCCTGGGTGGCCTGGGACTTCTTCGCCAGGCCGGCCTTGAGCAGTTGTTCTTGTAGGGGATTTCGCATAGCCCGCAGTCTAGTACGCCGCCCCGGGGCGCCGGAAGCGGGCCGGGCGGTCCCTCAGCGCCCGCCGCCGCCTTTGGGGAACAGTTCGCGCTGCAGCCGGGCCAGGGTCGCGCGCTGGCGGTCCTCGGGCAGCAGGCCGAAGGCCAGGACCATCTGCGCCAGCACGTCGGTGTCGGTGAACAGGTAGGCCATCGGGACCTGCAGTTCGTGGGCGATGCGCTGTATGGCGGCGATGTCGAGGGTGTCGTCGGGACGCAGGTAGCGGGCGAAGCGGACTTGGGCGAGGTTGGTGGTCGAAGCGGCGTCCATGCTCATGCTCCTGGGTGGTCGCCCAGATCGGGCGCCCTCGATACTTCCATTTTTGCAGTATCCATGTCAAACCCGATTGAGGGGACAATTCGCCGCGCTTTATTCAAACTGCGCCGATGGACACTTTCGGCTCAAGGTTACGGTCGCTGCGCGAAGCCCGAGGCTGGACGCAGGAGAAGCTCGGCTTCGAGCTGGATGTCTCGTCGGTCACGATTTCCAAATGGGAAACTGGCAGGATCGAACCGAACCTTGCGCATTTGGAGCAGTTTCTTCGTGTATTCGCGAAGGATGGCGTCAGCCTGGACTGGCTGATCGGTGGCAAAGGCGCGGGAAGCGGCTCCGGTAGGAAGACTCGCCCGTCCACCGAAAATTCGGCGCGCATGGCGGAGACCGCGGACGAACAAGCGCTGCTGATGCGCTATCGCTTGTTGCCTGCCAAGAAGCGCAAATCGTTGCTCGGTTTGATCGAAGACTGATCGCAGTCACGCGATACGGCGCCTTTGTTCCCTGAAGGTGTCATCAGCCACACCTTCTTCTGAAACTACTCAGTATCTACGCCGTTTCTCGCGGCGAGTCACCGATTGCCTGGACAAATAACGCCTTGATGCCCGATGCGCATTTGCGCATTGTGGGCGCGACACAGCGCGCCCGTAATTCCCTTGGGCCGTCCGCTGGCTAAAGGAGACCGCATGAGCGCGACAAGGAACGAACCCGCCCGTCCTGCGGCCACTTCCCGCTTCTGGCTGCTCCCGTTTGCGTTCGCAGGCCTCACGGCATGCGCGCAACCGCCGGCGACGGCCGCACCCGGAACACCCAAGGAGAATTCCGCCATGACGGCCCCGCCTTCTACTCCCATCGACGCCACCGTTACGCCGGAGGAGGCCGCCGATGCCGCGGCGGCAGCGTCCGACCGCGCCGCAGCCGCGGCCTCAAGCGCGGCGCCGCCGCCAAGAGCCGTCCCGCCTTCGTCCGCGCATCTGCCGGTGCCGCAAGGGCCCGCACTGGCGAACGCAGAACTACGGGCGCGCGTACTCAAGCTGATCGGAAGTTTGAAGACCGCTCGCGATACCGAATCGGCCCATGTGGCGAAGGTTTTGGACCTACCCCTCGGGCCGGATCCGGCGGACGCCGATGGCCGAGTGGTCGAGGGCCAACTCATCGGCGGCGGCCGCTACAGCGTTTCGGTGGACACGTTGTATTCGGACGGGCCCGGCCGGCATGTCGGAATCCACTGGACGCCTGCCGGTTGGAAGGGCGACCCGCGTCACCCCGAGAACGCGCTGACGAGTTGCAGCCTGGACTTCGCTCCGCTCAGCGACGATATCGCCGCGTTGGGCTTCTCACGTGCGAAGAGCGCGTCATTGCGCAAGGAACGTTGGGGTTTCCGCAAGGACGTCCCGGCCAACCGCATCACCTTCTATGTGGGCGTCTACCTTTACCGCGCCATCGATGAGTCCGATCCGAAGGGACGGCCTTGCGTGTTGTACATCAACATCGATGCCGACGATGCCGAGGTCGCCGATGGCTAGGCTGCTGCCGTCGCAATTGCGTCCTCTCGTTGACGAGTTCGCCAGACAAAAAGGCCTTCCACCGAACGCGGCCAAGGAGGTCGAGGCGGCCATCGTGAGTTCGCCCTATCTCGCTCATGTGATGGTCGATGCAGCCAAGCAGCAGACGTTGAAGCGCATTGGCATCACCCACGAGAAGAATGAAGGCGGCCATTACGACCGAGCGACCGGCACGGTCTTCATCGGCATCGACAGGTTCGTCGGCGAAAATCTCGACTCCCGCGGCCGCATCGACGACATCGCCAGCACGTTAGGGCATGAGACGGGCCACGCGCTGACTGAAAGGGCACGCTCGGCCGAGGTCGAACGACTGTCGACCGCTATCGAGATCAAGCTTACCGAGGGCTTAGGCAACGCATCGAATGTCGACGTCACTGCGGACGTCGAGCGCTACCTGAACTTCACCCGCAACGATGAAGGGCTGTCCGAACTCATCGGCATGAACGTGGTGGCCAGCCGGCTCGCCAACCTGCCCGGTGGATACAAAGAGAAGGAATTTCTGAACCGCGTGAACGCATCTACCGGCTGCGTCGAGTTACGCGAGGACGCCCGACAGGCCGAACTGGCCCCAGGCATCCAGCTTTCCAAGTACGGAATCCAGTTCACGGGAAACCACTTCAAAAGCCCAGCCGTCGAAGCGGTGGCGGCATGCCACTACGACCAGGAAAGGACCCTTGGCCGCCACGGCGACTCGAACTACCGCAACTACTACGGCCCCAGCGTGTTCGCCACGATCGCCGCGGTGCATGCCGACGTCGCCAAGAACACGACCCAAGCCGTGCCGGAGATCCACCTCGACCTGAAGCGTCTGAAGCTCGACCTCGCCCAGATCGAACGCAACGGAGTGGATCTGCCCGACAACGCCAAGCGCTTCGGCTTCACCGACACCAGCGACGGCAAGCTGGCGTGGAAGACCGTCAACGACACCCGCACGGGCCCGCCGGAACCCGCGCCGAAAGATGCCGCCCTCGCCGCACTACCTACCTTTCGCGCGGACAGTCCCGGCCATCCCGACTACCCCACGTACGAAATGTTCCACCGCGCGGCCCAGGCCGACGGCCGCTGGAGCCAAGCCGAAGCGCGCAACCTCGCCGCGGCCGGTTTGGCGGCGGTGAAGGCCGATCCCGTCGTGGGTCAGAGTCTTTCGGGTGTCGTCGTCGGCAAAGGCGCGGATGGGGCGACGAACCTCATCGGCTATGCATCCGCGCACGGGCCGGCGGGCCCGCATCACCATCTCGCGGTCGAAGCCGCTGCCGCCGCGCAGGTGCCTGCGGAGAAAAGCCTGGATCGCGTCGAACAGCTCAACCAGCAGCAAGCGCGGCAACAGGCGCAGGCGCAGGCGACGGACACTCCGTCGCAGAGCGGCCCGAAGGTGTCGCGCTAGCACCACCAGGGACACGAGCCCGATCGATCACCGAGCCGTCCGCATAACACCTCCGCGCGCAACGCTCGCTAGAATCGCGCTCACCGCCGGCGCCGCTCGCGCCGGCCGCACCTTCTCTCCCTGCTTCAAGGAACGACGGCACCTCATGAAGATCGCTCAGTCCCTGCTCGCCCTGGCCATCGGCCTGTCCGCGCTCGCCGCCCAGGCCGAAGAACCCAAGGCGCGGTTCCGCGTCCACACCGATCCGGCCCGCACCGCTCCGGCGGCCACGGCCGCGCCGGCCGCAGCGGCCAAGCCCGCAGCAGCGACGAAGCCGGCCGCGCCGGCGCTGTCCTCGGCCCCCGTCGCCACCGGCAGCGGCGGCACGCTCGCTCCGTGGCAAGGCGCGGCGGTGTCGGCGCAGTCGGTGCCCGCGGTCTATCTGGTCGAGTGGAAGAAGGCCAAGAACCGCGACCGCTGCGCGCCGCTGGCGCTGGTCGGCGCGGAGAAAGAAGCCGGCATCAAGGTGCGCCGCGCCAGTTTCTCCGACGGCTGGGCCGTGGCCTACGACGCGCCGGACCAGCGCAGCGCGTTCGGCATCGCCGGCACCGGTCTGGACATCGACGGCAAGGGCTACACGTTTCCGAACAACCTGAGCTGGGCCGACGGCAGCAAGGTCAGCTACGGGCTGGAAGGCGGCACCGGGCCGGGCTATCTGGGTTATCTGGAAGTCGCCGGGCAGCGTTGCCTCTACAACGTGTGGTCGGCGCGCGGGCAGAAGCATCTGGAATCGTTGTTGCAGTCGTTGCGCAAGGTGCAGACGCCGTAAGCGCGCATGGACGACGGCGCCGACACCCGCCCGTTGCTCGCGCTGATCGCGTGGACGATGTGCGCGCCGGCGCTGCTGCCCTATCTGCTGTTGGTGTTCGAGGCGCTCGCCGAAATCGGCCAGCCCGGATGGTCGCCGCCGGCGTGGCCGCAGGCGCTGCGGATCTACGGCGGCATCGCGGCCGGTTGCGGCGCGTGGGCGACGCTGGCGTGGACGAGTTGGCGCTGGCTGCGCCGGCGTCCGCTGCATTGGATCTGGCCGCTGCTGAACCTGTCGCTGGGGCTGTTGGCGCTGGCGTCGTTCGGTGGCGGCGCGCCGATCGCCGCGATGTTCGCGTCGTCGGCGATCGCGTTCGCCGGCTACCTGGCGTTCTGGCACGTGGGCGCGAACCTGCGCGCGCGCGTGTCGCGATGAGCGCGCGCGGCGCCGCTCAGTCGGTATCGCCGAGCGCCGCCAGTTCGCCGTCGCTGCGCGCATCGACGCGCGCCCATAAGTAGATCAGCAAGCCGCCCAGCGCCGTCATCGCGCCGACCACGCCGGTCGAGGTCCAACCGAACCCGGCGTTGATCGCCATGCCGCCGAGCCACGGACCAAGCGCGTTGGCCATGTTGAACGCCGAGTGGTTCGACGCCGCGGCCAAGGTCTGCGCCGAACGCGCCACATCCATCAGATGCGCCTGCAACACGGTGGCCAGCGCGCCCATCGTGCCGACCGCCAGCACCGCCGGCAGCACCGTCCACACCGAGCGCGCGGCCAGCGGGAACAGCAGCAGGATCGCCATCGACCAGACCAGGATCCAGGCCGCGGCGCGGAACTGCAGCTTGTCGAACAGCCAGCCGCCGCCGAGCGTGCCGAGGATGCCGCCGATGCCGAACGCCATCAGCCCGAACGGGATGAAGGATTCGCGCACGCCGGTGACGTGCACCAGGGTCGGCGCGAGATAGCTGAAAACGCAGAACATGCCGGCGAAACCGATCGCGCCGATGCCGAGCGCGAGCCACACCGGCTTGCGGTTGAAGTCGCGCAGTTCGCCGAGCACATCGGGGCGCGGCGCGTGCATGCCGGGCGGCAACACGCGCGCGGTCATCGCCACCGTCGCCAGCGCGATCAGCGACACCAGGCCGAACGCCCAGCGCCAGCCGAGCGTTTGCCCGAGCCACGTCGCCAGCGGGTTGCCGACCAGCAGCGCGACCGACAAACCCAACATCACCCGCCCGACCGCGAGGCCACGCTGTTCGGGCGGGCTGATGCGCACCGCGACCAGCGCGGCGATACCGAAGTACGCGCCGTGCGGCAGGCCGGCGACGAAGCGCGCCAGCCCCAGCGTGTAGTAGCCCGGCGCGAGCGCGCTGGCGAGGTTGCCGACCGCGTAGAAGCCCATCAGCGCCAGCAGCAGGCTGCGCCGCGGCATCTTCGCGCCGAGGATCGCCAACGCCGGCGCGCCGACCACCACGCCGAGCGCGTAGGCGCTGATGACGTGGCCGACCTGCGGCTCGTCGACGCCCATCGCCCGGGCGATTTCGGTAATGAGCCCCATCACCACGAACTCGCTGGTGCCGATGGCGAAGCCGCCCATGGCCAGGGCGAACAGGATCAGGCCGACCTGGCGCGGGGACAGCACGGGGGCGGGCGCGGCGGCGCCCGGGGCGGGGGTGGCGGGGGTCATGGGGGGATTATTGTGCATTGCAGCAGGCGATGCCATTGCGGGTTCGGCCCGGAAGCAGCTGAACGGCCTTGCTGCGGGCTATCGGGCCAATAGATCGGCGTTGAAGACGACGAGTTGCGGCGAATCGTCGAAGCCCGGCTGGCGGTCGCACAGGTGTTCGTGGCCGTAGGCCGCGCCCATGCGCTGCATTTCGTCGGCGGCGGAGGCGAGGAACGCGGCGATCCGGCGCAGTTCGTCGGGGGTGGCGATCAGGGTTATTTCGGCCATCGCCAACAAGCGCGACTCGGTTTCTTCGGTGCTGTAGCCGCTGATGTTCATGGCGCATCGCTCTGTGGTTGTTCCGGCCCAGTGCGCACGAGGGCGCGCTCGCGCAGGAGCTTCAGCAGATCTTCCAGGGAGTGGAAAGGCGAAGGCAGCAACAAAGCCTGTTGCGGGTCGTCCTGCACCACGACCTGCGTCTCGACCCCATGCTGGGCGAGGCTGTCGCGGGCGTAACGCAGCGCGCGGCCGGTGCCGGTGAGCCAGTCGCGGTTGGGTTCGTTCAACAGCCAGCGCGCCTCGACCAGCGAGCAGGACAGGCGCTGGTGCAGATGGACGATGGCGCGCTTGTCGCCGGGTTCGTAACTCGGCCGCAGCACGTAGTGGCCGCCGGCCGCGTCGTCCAGGTCGTAAAGCTCGCGGATGCTTTGTTCCCAGGTTTCGTGACTGGGCGTCACGGTGAGGCGCCCGGTGGCGATGTTCACCACATACGCGCCGACGCCGACCAGGCAATGGTCCCAGCGGCCATTGACGACGTATTCGTACGAATTGGCGTGGATCACCCAGTACTGGCCGCGCGGATCGAGCCGGCATTCGCTGATCGCGCCGGGTTCGTCGGCGAACCTCGCCAAGACCAAGTCGCAGGCTTCCTGCTGCGTAATCATGTCCGCCTCCTTTGGACGGGATGATAGCTGCCGGCATGTGTGATTGGTTTCATCCGGACGCGACCGGGCGGCGCTAAGCTGCGCCCCATGCGCATTCTCCTGCTCGAAGACCAGACCGACCTGCGCGAAGCCGTCGCCGGACGCCTGCGCGCCAGCGGGCATGCGGTCGACGAAGCCGGCGACCTCGCCGAGGCCGAGTCGTTCGTGCAGTCGTATGCCTACGGCGCGTTCGTACTCGACCGCACCCTGCCCGACGGCGATTCGCTCGCGGCGTTGCAGGCGTGGCGCGCGCGCGGCATCGCGACGCCGGCGTTGTTCCTGACCGCGCGCGATGCGGTCGCCGACCGCATCGACGGGTTCGCCGGCGGCGCCGACGATTATCTGGTCAAACCGTTTTCGATGGACGAGCTGGTCGCACGCATCGGCGCCATCGGCCGGCGCGGCGGCGCGATCGTGCCGAGCACGATCCGCGTCGCCGACCTGGAAGTCGACCTGGGCCGGCGCGAGGCGCGCCGCGCCGGCATCGCGCTGCCGCTGCGGCCGAAGGAATTCGCGCTGTTGCAGTTGTTGGCCGAACGCGCGGGGCAAGCCGTGTCGCGCCAGGACATCCTGGCCGCGTGCTGGGGCGAGGAGCAGCAACCGGCGTCGAACGCCGAGGAAGTGCTGATCGCCACCTTGCGCCGCAAGCTCGGCGAGCCGGCTTTGCTGCGCACGGTGCGCGGGTCGGGCTATCGACTGGAGGCGCCCGATGCCGCACGCGCGTGACCGCGTGCTGCGGCGGCTGCATCTGCGCCTGACCGCGATCTGGACCGCGGCGTGGCTGCTGTGCGTCGGCGCGTTGTGCGCGGTCGCGATCCTGACCCATGCGCAGCTGACGCAGTTGGACTTGGTCTCCAATCTGCGCCTGCGCGCGACCGCGGTGTACGGGCTGACGTGGTTCGACGCGCAAGGCCGTTTCCACGCCGAACAAGCGCGCAGGGAGCCGGGATTGCTCGATGGCGATGCCGATATCTGGGTGGTCGGCTACGGCGATCCGAAGTTCCTGCTGAAGCCCGAGCGCTCGCGCTTCAAGTTCCCCGATGCCATGGAAGTTTTCGCGCCGGCGCTGCGCGGCGGGCCGGAAGTGACGCTCGAAGGCCGCGACGTGCAGGGCATTCCTTATTTGTTGGTCGGCAAGGAGACCTACGACGACCAGGACCGTCCGGTGGCGACGATCGTGGTGCTGGCCAATCGCGCCGCGCACGACGCGACGCAGGCCGCGTTTGTGCGGCGGACGCTGGCGCTCGCGCTGGGTTTCGCGCTGTTCGGCATCCTGGTCGGCCACTGGCTGTCGCGGCGTTCCTTGCGGCCGGCGATCGCTTCGTTCGAACAGCAGGAGCGCTTCCTCGCCGCGGCCGCGCACGAGCTGCGCACGCCGGTGGCGCGCCTGCAGGCGTTGTGCGAGACCGCGCACGACGGGCGCGAGCCGGCCGGGCAGGTGCTCGGCAAGGTCGAACGCGTGGCCGGGCAGACGGCTGGGTTGGTCGACAAATTGTTGCTGTTGGCGCGCCTGGACGCCGCGGCGACGCCGGCGGCGAAAGAACCGGTGCGGCTGGATCTGTTGGTGGAAGCGGTGATTCCGGAGGACGAAGCCGTCGAGTTCCACGCGGTGCAATCGATCATCGACGCCGATGTGCGGCTGGTGCAGACCGCGGTGCGCAACCTGATCGAGAACGCGCTGGTGCATGCGGCGAAGACGGCCCACGCCGGGCCGGTCATCGTGACCGTCGAACCCGGCAAGGTGATCGTCGAAGATCGCGGCCCGGGGTTTCCCGACGGCTCGCTCGCACACGTGCGCGAACCGTTCGTGTCCGGGCCGGGCAGTCCCGGCAGCGGGCTGGGGCTGTCGATCGTGCAGCACATCGCGCAGTTGCATGGCGGCGAGTTGCGCTTGTCGAATCGGCCTGGCGGCGGTGCGCGGGTCGAGTTGGTTTTGCGGCAACAAGCTTAGAGCTGAGGAAACGGTTGGCTCAAAGCGTCAAGAGCAAGATCAAAGTGGGTTCCGGCTTTCGCCGGAATGACGGTGTGGCGGAGTTTGCAGCGAGTTGCGCTTGTCGAGCCGGCCCGGCGGCGGTGCGCGGGTCGAGTTGGTTTTGCGGGAACAACCTTAGGGCTGAGGATACGGTTGGCTCGAAGCGCCAAGAGCAGGATCAAAATGGGTTCTGGCTTTCGCCAGAATGACGGTGTGACGGTGTGACGGGGTGACGAGGTGACGGGGTGGCCGGGGTGACGGGGTTGTCGGTGTCGTGGTGGGTTTTGGGGCATTCAGCCACGCCGGACCGGTATCAGCTGGATATCAGGTTCGCTGCGTAACGTGCGCCCCGTCTTCCAACCCACAGGCCCGCCGCCATGCCCACCCCGAACGTCCCCGCCGCCCGCCCCGCCTGGCTCGCCGTCGCTGCCGGCGTGCTGCTCGCCGCCGGCCTCGCCCACCCCGGCGCCGCGCGCGCGCAGTCGGGCCACATGCCCGACGAGACCGCGCGCCACGACGCCACCTGGCTGCAATGGCCGCACGCCTACACCTACGGCCGCGCCTACCGCGACCGCCTCGACCCGACCTGGGTCGCGATGACCCGCGCCCTGGTCGCCAGCGAAAGCGTCAACATCGTCGTCTACGACGCCACCGAGCAGGCGCGCGTGCGCAAGCTGCTGAGCGCGGCCGGCGTGGCGCTGAACAACGTCGGCTTCCTGGTCCGCCCGACCGACGACGTGTGGGTGCGCGACAACGGCCCGCTGTTCGTCTACGACCGCAACGACCGCCTGACCATCGGCGACTGGGGCTTCAACGGTTGGGGCCTGGATGCGTCGTACAAAAAGGACAACGCCGTTCCGGCCGCGATCGCCCAGCACCTCGGCGTGCCGCGCACCGATTTGAACGACGTGATCCTGGAAGGCGGCGCGATCGAAGTCGACGGCCGCGGCACCCTGATCGCCACCCGCAGCTCGACCCGCGAACCCAACCGCAACGCCGACCTCAGCGAGGCCGAACTCGAAGGAGTGCTGAGCGACCAGCTCGGCATCCGCAAGTTCATCTGGCTCGACGGCAAGGACGGCGGCAAGGAAGACATCACCGACATGCACGTCGACGGCTTCGCCCGCTTCGGCCTGCCCGACACGCTGGTGACGATGAGCCGCGCCGACCTGCGCCGCTGGGGCCTGTCGTCGGCCGATATCGAGCGCGTGCACACGGCCAGCGATGTCGACGGCAAGCCCTACAAGTTGGTGCAGCTGCCGCTGACCGCGAACGACGTGGTCACCACCTACGGCTACGAGCTGGGCTACCAGGGTTCGTACGTGAACTTCTACGTCGGCAACAGCGTGGTGCTGATGCCGGCCTACAACGACCCGAACGACGCCAAGGCCCAGGCAATCCTGCAAAAAGCCTTCCCGGGCCGCACCGTCGTCGCCATCGACGTGCGCAACCTGTACCGCAACGGCGGCATGGTCCACTGCGTCACCCAGCAACAACCCGCCGCCCGCTAACCGATCGCGGTAAAAACCGGCCCCTACCTGTAGGAGCGGCGCAAGCCGCGACCACGCCACCACGCCTACGACGAACCTCCCCCGCGCGAACGGCAGGCTCGCCCCAAAAGCGAGCCTGCCGCCGCGTCGGCAGCGCGACTTACAACGCCCCGGCCACGATCCCCGAAGCCGCCCCCGCCGCCGGCCCCGCCGCCACCGCGGTCACCGGGTTCGAACCCAGAATCGCGCCGGTCGCCGCATCGGTCGCCACCGTGGCCACCACCTTGATCACCACGCGCAGCCACTTCGGCAGCTTCGCGTGCGAATCCTCCAGGCGGTCGATGTAGTACGGCGTCCAGAACTGCAACGAATGCCGCGCGGTGCTCAGCGACGCCAGAATCCCGCGCGCGCCCGGCGACTTGTCGCCCAGTTGCGCCAGCGCCTGCGTTTCCAGCGCCGCCAGCGCGCGGTCGATCTCTTCCGGCGACTGCGCCTGCGGCGACAGCGCGGCTTCGATGCGCTTGACGAAGGCGTACTCGGCCGGGGTGAACTGCGAGGCGTACGGCGCGATGCGCTGGCTGTAGCTCAGGTTCGCGCTGGTCGGCATGTACGGCTGGTAGGTCTTGATGAAATCCTCGACCGAACCCTGCGGGCGATAACCGCAGCGCGTCACCAGCAATTCCAGCGACGGCGGCTGCGACCCGTCGGCCATCAGGCAGCCCAGGTAGGCGTTGTGCTCGACGCCCACGTTGTCCAGCGGATTGCCGGCCAGCGCCGACGAGCTGAACCCAAGGCCCGCCACCAGGGCGAACGCGGTGGAAACGCCGATCCGATGCAGTTTGCTCATGAAAACGTCCTCTGTGATGGTTGTCGTTATCGTGTAGTCGCCGCAGCCCGGCACGGACGCGCCGCCTCGGCGACACCACAGTTGCCACGCCGCCGCGGCGCTGGCGAGGAACGATCGGGGACGTTTCGGGGTCGCAACGCAGAACGAATGCGGACGATTCGGGGAACGAAACGGCAACGCCGTGACGCGCTTCCTGGATCGTTCTTAGCGCTCGTCAATGTTCAGACGTGACCGATGGCGGACGCGCGTCGCGCGCCGAAAACGCAACGGGAAACCCATGCGCCCGCCTCGGCGGATCAGGCGCGCTCGAGCAAACTCACATCGGCATCGTCGCCGAGCGCATCGGCCGGGTAATGCACCAGCCCCGACGCGCCGGTGAGCAAAACGCAGCCGCCGCCGAGATAGGCCCACTCGTCAGCGATATACCCCTCCAGCGCGAGCTGCTGATCGATCAGCACCACCACCCGGCACGTGTCCTCGTCGCCGAAGCGGGCGATGTCGCCCAACTGCACGTCCTGCCCATCGTGATAACGCATCGTGGCCATGACCGGCTCCGCTAGGGTCCGCCGCGGCCTTGCGCCGCGGCGGCGATCAGCTTATCCCCACCGGCGCGACCGGGCACGTCGCCGGTTGGCAAATCCGCATTCAGCGCGAGGTCTGCTGCACTTGCTGCTGTTGCTGCCCGCCGGCGTCGACGCGCTCGGCCGCGGCCGGATGATCGAGCCACTGCGCCCGCCAGATCTGGTTCGCGCCGCCGTTCCACGAGAACGAAATCACCGGATTGCCCTCGGCGGTGCCCGACTCGCTGATGTCCAGCACCGCGCCGTGATACGGATCGTTGAGCGCGAACCAGCACTGCTCGACGAAATCCAGCGCGAACTCCGGCGGATCGATGCGGTCGCCGTCCTGCGGCTGGGTCAGCTGCTCGAGCACCAGCTGATCGCTGGCGGTGCCTTCCCACGACAGGTACTGGCTGGTGTCGCCGTCCCAGGCCAGGCTGAAGACGTTGGGCCCGAGCGCATTGACCCGCATCGCGGTCTGCCCGGGGCTACCCGCCGACAGACGGTGCACGGCCGCCACCGACCAGCCGGACGAATCCGCCGTCGGCGGGAACACCCCCAGCGCCACGTCAGGGTCGAGATACGAGATCAGCCGGATGCGTTTGTTGCCGGAAAATTCGTCGATGCTGGTGAGATTGCCGTAAGCGTCCATCGTCGGGCCCCTGTGCGCGCGGCGGAGTGCCGTCACCGTCTAACGTGGCCGGCGCGCGTCGGGGGCCACCGCCCACGAAAACGCCCGCCGCGGCCTCGGGTGCCGCGGCGGGCGCCGGTTCATCGCCGCAAATCGCCAGCCCGCCCGGCCGGCGCCTGCCTGCGCGTCGCCGTCGGCGTTCGCGGCGAATCGCCTCGCTGGATCACTCCGCGTTCTGCCAATCCTGCAACGCGCCGGCCACCGCGCCCGACGCCGCGCCCGCCGCCGGGCCGGCCGCCACCGCCGTGGCCGGGAACGCGCCGACCGCCGCACCGGTAGCCGCATCGGCCACCACCGTGGCGACCACGCGGATCACCACCTTGATCCACTTCGGCCAACGCGCGGCGACATCGCCGGGCTCGCGCTCGGAGTAGTACGGCGTCCAGTACGCCAGCGAGTGGCGCGCGACGCTCAGCGAACCGAGGATGGCGCGCGCGCCGGTGCTCTTGTCGCCGAGTTGGGCCAGCGCCTGCGCTTCCAGCTTGGCCAGTCCCTCGTCGATCTCCTCCGGCGACTGCGCCTGCGGCGACAGGACCTGATCGATGCGCTCGACGAACGCGTATTCGGCCGCGCTGAACTGCGCGCGGTACGGCGCCAGCCGCTCGGCGTAGGTCGAGGTGGTGTCCTTCGGCATGAACGGCTGATAGGTGCGGACGAACTCTTCCGGCTTGCTGTCCGGACGATAGCCGCAGCGGTCGATCAGGCGCTGCAAGGTCGGCATCTTGCCTTCGTCGGCCATCAGGCAGCTCAGGTACGCGTTGTGTTCGATGCCCACCTTGTCCATCGGATTGGCGGCCCAGGCCGACGAGCTGAAACCGGCGGCGAGCGCCAGGGCGAGCGCGATGCGATTCATCTGGTTCATGCGGATGTCCTCTGCGATGAGTGCGGTTGGATGGGGACCGCAATCGGGAGCCGATGCGGCAGGGACAGAGGGCCACGGCCGACGGCGCGAAGACGAGGGCGTTGCCGGGACGATTCCGGGCTGGCGGGCCGGATGAGTCCGGCCGATTCCGGGAATAAATCGGCGGAAGTGCGATGGCTTGCGCAGCGTGTAGCGGACGCGCGTCAGCGTTTTCGGTTGTTCGCTTTAGCTGCGATTCCTGGCCACGCACGAACGCGCTACGCCGCGCGCACACTCAAACGCGAGCGAACCGGAGCCCCCGATCCATCATCCACGCCTGTTCAGCCGACGCCGCCTGTAAAACCCCGCGCCCCACCCACTCCGCGCCCCCTCCAGCACGTCATCCCCGCGAACGCGGGGATCCAGGGCTTCATCGCGACACAACCTCGAAGCCTCCGCGCGAACCACCCCCCGCATGTGCCGCACGCCGCACACACCGAACGAGACCCACGCACGCACCTAACCCGGATGGCGCATTGACGCGCCGTTTCGCGCCGCGCCTCAATGACCGCGACCAGGAAGGACCGGGCCGCCCACGCGCCCCACACGCATGGCCGCTCCCGCCCGCCGCTTCCTGGAGCCGAACCGATGAGCCTGACCCGCCGCACCTTCCTGCTCGGCAGCGCCGCCGGCGCCGTCGCCGCCTCGCCGCTCGCCCGCGCGCTCGCCGCCGCGCGCATCCAAACCGCCAGCGGCCCCGGCGATGTCGTCGGCAAAGTCACCGTCGGCTACCAAGGCTGGTTCGCCGCGCCCGGCGACGGCGCGCCGATCAACGGTTGGTGGCACTGGGCCCACGACTGGGGCCGCGCGCCGGATCCGAACAACAACGCGATCAAGTCGTGGCCCGACATGCGCGAATACGCGCGCAGCTACCAGACCAACTTCGCCCCGCTGCGCAACGGCCAACCCGCGCGCCTGTTCTCCCACTACGACCAGGACACCGTCGACACCCACTTCCGCTGGATGCAGCAATACGGCATCGACACCGCCGCACTGCAGCGCTTCAACCCGTTCGGCGGCGAAGGCCCGACCCGCGACGCGATGGCCGCGAAAGTGCGCCAGGCCGCGGAGCGCTACCAGCGCAAGTTCTACATCATGTACGACGTGACGGGCTGGACGCAGATGCACGGCCAGATCACCGCCGACTGGCGCGACAAGATGTCCGCGCTGACGGTCTCGCCCGCGTACGCACGCCAGAACGGCAAACCCGTCGTGTGCATCTGGGGCTTCGGCTTCGACGACCCCGGCCGCCCGTTCGGCGCCGCCGAATGCGGCGACGTGGTCGCGTGGTTCAAGGCGCAAGGCTGCTACGTCATCGGCGGCGTGCCGACGCGCTGGCGCACCGGCGACTCGGTGCGCCCGGGCTTCCTCGACGTGTTCCATCAGTTCGACATGCTGTCGCCGTGGATGATCGGCGTGATCGGCAACATCCACGACGCCGATGGCTTCTTCCAGTCGGTCAATATCGCCGACAAGACCTACTGCGACGCCCGCGGCATCGACTACCAACCGTGCGTGCTGCCGGGCGACCTCGCGCTGGGCCAACGCGCGCACGGCAACTTCATGTGGCGGCAGTTCTACAACCTCGCCGGCCTCGGTGTCGCCGGGTTCTACATTTCGATGTTCGACGAATACAACGAAGGCAACCAGATCGCCAAGACCGCCGAAACGCAGAACGACGTGCCGGCCAACTTCAACTTCGCCGCCTTGAACGAAGACGGCATCGCATGTTCGTCCGACTACTACCTGCGCCTAACCGGCGACGGCGGCCGCATGCTCAAGGGCGCGCGCCCGCTGACGCCGGTGCGGCCGACCGCGCCGACGATCGGCAGCGACGCGGGCGTGGCGACGGTGCTGAGCCTGCGCTCGCGCGTGAACAACCGCTACGTGGCCGCGGAGAGCGGCGGCGGCGCGCCGTTGATCGCGAACCGCGAAGCCATCGGGCCGTGGGAGCGCTTCGACATGGTCGATGCCGGCGGCGGCGACGTGGCGTTGCTGTCGCATGCCAACGCGAAGTTCGTGACCGTCGATGCGGCGCAGACGAATGCGTTGATCGCCAGCCGCGATGAGGTCGGCGCGCGCGAGCGGTTCTGCATCGAGCTACGGCCTGGCGGCATGGCCGCATTGCGATCGCGCGCGAACGAGCGTTACGTGACCGCCACGAACGAAGCCAAAGGCCCGCTGGCGCCGACGGCCGTACAAGTCGGCGGGTGGGAACTGTTCGACTTGCTCATTTCTTGATTGCGCTGCGTCGGCGCGACGGCGAACCTCCGCGCCGCGAATAACGGCGCAACGCAAGACGCCGGCGTTGCAGCCGGCGTCTTGCGTCGCTTCTTATCGGCTATCGGCCGAGCTTCGCGGCGGCGGCTCGCAACCGCCGCGCGCGCGGCGCGGCTCAAGGCACGTAGACATTCCCGGCCGAGGAAGCGCAGGCGCTGAAATCCGCGTTCGTCGTGCCGATCACCAGATTGTCGACGCAGGCCCCCTTGGGAAGGCCATGAAACGCCTTCACTTTCGGCCCCCGCATCATGATCGTGTTGTGCGCAAGCCTGGCCACGGAACTCATCGAGATGCCGACCGCCGCGGCCCGGTCCTGATTCTCGGGCGATGCCGGCGGCGCGTACGTCATGTCCAGAATCTTGTTGCCGATGATTTCGACGTCGCTCGAGCCGTAAACGAACAATCCCAGCAAGGACGAAGCCCCGCCGACGCCGGTGATGACGTTGTCCATCACCACGGCGCGATTGGCGTCCGTCACCGTCACCGCCTCGATCCAGCCGTTCACTCCCGCAGACACCGACAGCACCCGATTGCCGACGAGTTCCGCGCCCTCGCCCGAAACCGTGATCGCGCGCGGACCCGAGGAGCGGATCGTGTTGTTCAGTACCTTGGCGTTGAGCCCCGACAGGGAAATGCCGTTGCCGAATCCTTCGATGTCGCAGTTCTGGACCTTCAGATTGTTGCCGTTGCCGGCCCGGTAAATGCCGACGCCGCCGGTTCGCGTCCCCCGCAGCTTGTAGCCGCGGCAATCCAGAGTGACATCGCCCGAGGCGATGCCGATACCGTAAGCCTCGTTGACGGTCACATCCCCGGCCAGGCAATGCACGCCGGCGCTGACGACAGTGTGAGGCGCGGCGGCGATCGTGGCGTCGCAAGCCCAGGCATCGCCGGCGACGACGCCGGCCAACATCAACATCATGGAAGTAGCGGTTTTCATAGAGCTCCTGATAAGTGGTCGAAATCCGTTTTCGCGCCGATCCGTGTCGGCTTCCCGAACGCAATGAAGCCGACGAAGCGGATTTTGCGCCATCACTTTTTCATAGAGCGAGACTGAAAAACACCTTAAAAACAAGGGTGTTGATCGGATACTCATTACTTGCTGACGACCGACAGCAACACGACATATTCGATAAGCATCTCGCGCATTCTTACCGACTCCGCGCGGTGCGGCGCGCGCCGCTGACCGGCACGCAGCGCTTGTAACCGTGGCACATGCTTCCGGCTCAGTTCCATACGGAGCCTGCCACAGCGGCCGTTCGCCCGAACGCGCCGGCGCAAGGCCGCATCGACCGAAAGCGATTCCGGCAGCGCGCCGCGCCGCTGGTGCGCGTAAATCGAATTCGAGACGGCGGATGCGCGGCGGGGCGCCCCGGACCGCGTCTGCGCGCCGCGGCGTTCTAGAGCCGGACGGCCCCGCCGGGCGCATCGCAGCACTGCGGCGGCGCGCCACGAGCGCTGCACGCCGCGACGAGGGTCCTGGTCGCAACTCCGGTCGGCGGCGGGGAACCGCCTGATCCGCGCACGGCCTGAGGCGCACCGCCTACCGCGGCCCGCACCGTCCCGCCGCGCGGCTTCTTACCCTCGCCGCGCCGCCTCGATCTTCGCGATATCGATCTTGCCCATCTCCATCATCGCGTCGAACGCGCGCTTGGCCGCGGCGCGGTCGGGATCGTGGAACGCATCGGTCAGCGCGCGCGGCGTGATCTGCCACGACACGCCCCACTTGTCCTTGCACCAACCGCAGGCGCTTTCCTTGCCGTCGTTGCCGACGATCGCATCCCACAAGCGATCGGTCTCGGCCTGATCGTCGGTCGCGATCTGGAACGAAAACGCCTCGGTCTGCTTGAACGCCGGCCCGCCGTTCAAGCCCAGGCACGGAATGCCGGCGACCGTGAACTCCACCGTCAACACATTGCCCTGCTTGCCGTCGGGATAATCGCCCGGTGCGGTGTGCACCGCGGTGACTTTGCTGTCGGGAAACGTCTTCGCATAGAACTCGGCGGCTTCCAGCGCGGTGCCGTCGTACCACAGGCAGATGGTGTTCTTCGGGATCATCGTCGTTCTCCTGTCGCAGGAAAGGAACACGGTTCGCGTCGCGCGCACCCCCGATGGTAGCAGCGGCGCGGCGGCGCTGTTGCGCGCAAACCGGGTTTCCGCGGCCCGCAGGCGTCGAATCGCCTCGCTAAACAGGCGCCGCCGCCCCGACCCGCCGCACTATCGGCCGACCCGCTCGCTCAATCGCCCAGCCCGCGCGGCAACGCCAGCCCCGACGCCCCGGCGACCACCTTGCGCACGCTGGAGACCGCCGCGGACGACAGCGACCCCTTGACCACGAACGCCGGCGTGTTGCCGCCGACATCGGTCAACGACGCATACACCAGGCGCGTCCCCTCGGCCGTCGGCGTCATCAACCACTCCCCGCGCGAACGCAGTGCGATGCAATCGGGCGTCGGCGCCGCAGCGGCCTCGTCCAGCGACGCGAACTTCACCCGGATCGCACCGTCGCCCAACTCCTTGCGCTCGAAGCGCATCGAATAACACCGGTCCGCCGCCACCGGCGTGCTGAGCACGTCCGCCCACACCGCCACCTCCGGCCCGCGTTGGATGAAACGGCGGCGGATGTTCTTGTTCTTCGCGTCGAGGTACTTGCCTAGCAGATAGTCCGCGACGGTGTCCGGCGAGGCCTTCAGCGACGTGGTGACGCGCAGCTCGTCGAAGCGCTCGCCGGCGATGCGGCGGGCTTCGAGGTGGAGGCCGTTTTCGTTGCTGAGGGTGCGCCAGGGGCCAGGTTGCGCGGCGGCGGCTGGCAAGCAGGCCGCTGCCGCGCAGAACAGGACGACCAGATAACGGGCCGACGTCCTCCAGACCACCAGGATTCGCCTCTCGACAGGATTACGGATCGATGCCATGTCTGATCTCCCGGCAAATGGACCGTTGGGCGGATTCGATGCGACGGGCATGACAGGGGCAAGACAATTCCGGTAAGTCAGTATGACTTTCCGCCTGAAGCGAATAACTCGGTCAAATAGCGGATGCGTTCCCGGGTGCGCTCGGCACGGCATGCTTCTGTCAAATTCGCAGCGTCGCGCCGCGACATTCCCTGGGCGAACGGCTCCAGCAGACAGTCCGCATCACGGGACTCGGCCCAAGTACGGGCCGATCTGTCCAGGTAATCCGCCAGATCATCCAGGTAAGGCAGATCCGAGCCCGTGTACGGCGCAAATCGTCTCTTGGCATCCAGCAGGGCGTCGCGCTGCAACTTTGCCAGTTCGACATTCAGACGATGCATGTCCCGATACGGCCTGCATGAGAACAACTGCATCCGATCGCACTCGTCGATCTCGCTGTCGGACTTTCTCGAGAAGCAGAGCTCCCGAGCGGCGATTCCTTGTGGGGAAAAGCAGTCGTCTTCCATCGATTTTCCCACCGGTTCGCTTCTCGAGCCGCTAGTAGCGGCACGGCCCTCGCCGAGAGAGCTCGTCGCGTATGAAAGCGAGGCGATCACTACCGCGGCCAAGCATAAATTCTTGAATCCGTTCGCTATCACCCCAGGCCTGACCATGACTCACTCCGCTCCGTGAACGGAAATGGATTCCAGGCAAGCCTTTGTAGCCGTTCCATCGCGTGGAATCGGGGTCGTCCACTCGCGAAGAATAACGTCCACTTTTCCCCTGCTAAGGGAATAGTTCTCCAGTTGCCCTATCTCGCCGTATTCGGGACCGCCCACGTACCCGGCCTGCTTCAGCTCGGCAAGGGCGTCGTTCAATCCGATTTCGCACACCCGGTCCGCATTGCGGCCCCGCTGATCGTTGGCAAAGTCGAGGCTGAATGTCCTTCGCCTCAGGCCAGCAGACTCCAGGAGATCGATGCCGTAGGACCATCCGCTGTCGGGTAGCGCGATGCGAAAGGCGTAGCCGCCGGATGCGGTGCGTTTTAACGGGACGCCCAGCCCCTGGGATACCTCGGCAGGCGACAGGTCCGACACGCTTTGCAGCGAGGACAGGTAGTTGAGGAATTTGCGGGAGACAGCTGCCGGGGTTAGGTCGGGATGCTCAGCCAGCGGACTCGGCTTGAACAAGTCGGTCGACGCACTATCGTGTTGCTCCTGCTTCTTATCGGATGCGAAAGCAGGCTGAGCCGGTACATGGGCACAGGCAGTGCCCAGAACCAGAAACGCCGCAACTAGCGCGAATCGAGACAGGTGGCGCGCTGGTGAGCGCGCGTGTTCCGATTCGGGACTTACCCGGCATGATTGAGATGCGGTTAGCCGCGAATCGGCAAGAGGCGTTTCCGCACCGTCTACCGAACGACGGTCAAGTGAAGTGAACTGAAAGTTGCGCATTCCGTGCACCGCCGGACCTTACGGATGGGGCGAGCATAAGCGAGCGAGCGCGCAACGAATAGCGAACTGCTCTGACCTCGTTCCAGGCGCGCAGATTTGGGTCAGTGATGCGTCGAGAATATGTGCCCTTCATGAGGCCTGCATACGCGCGCATGTCCTGCTGCCGCTCACCATCATTCGGAGCTATGATCGTCGCGTAGTTCAGCCGCAGACTCCCTCAGGATCTGAATACATGAGGTCAACGACCGACACCAGCAAAGCCGAATCCAGGGCTCCGCAGGTCCCCAGCCAAAGGCGGGCCGCAACCTGGAGTATCGCCTCCCTGCTCGTCCTCTCGTCCGCGTTCGGCTGCGCGTCCACCGCCAAGACCAAATCGGAAGCGGATCAGGCCCCTACGATCGAGCGAGTGCTGACCGCGCCGCTTACCGGAGTCGAAGGCAGAAACAGCATTCGATCCGCGATGATGAAGCTGTACGGCATTGCGAGCTCAGACTCAAAACGCATCGACAACCAGCCCAAGACGCTGCAAGACCGGCACGTGCTTTCGATGTTCTGGCTGGAGCCCGCCCCGGCCGACTTCATGTCGATGGCGGTAGCGGCTGAGCCATGCTTCCCAACCGCACGCGCACTTCAGCTCACTCAAGCCAAACCGCACACCAAAGAGCGGACACCCGGCGCACAGACGTACGACGCGATCCGAAACGGAGTGATGGTGAGCTTCAGCACCACGCCCGACGAAAAGTGCGTTTCCTATATCCATATCGAGCCAGACCGATGAGCCAAAAGGAAAAGGATTTCCTCGAAACCAACCGCAGCTTCCAGGCCATGCCGGAGCATATTCGCGGCTGGATACTAGCTTCGCCCAACGCTACAGCCGAGTTCGCCACCTTCTTCGAGAAGGGCGGCACGATCCAGACCGATCCCAATCAGTCCAAGCCCCTCTATCGTCCCAGCTCGCCGCCGGCGATCGTAGTGAACGAGGGCGAATGGACTGCCTTGCGTCAGTACGGCACGAACCCGTGGCCGCAGCGCCATATGTTCGGAATGCTGGCCCATGAAATCGGGCACGACAAAGACAACACCACCCGCCCCTTCCCGGCAGGTGGCTCCCGCGATGAGTATGTGCAGTACCGAAGCGAGATCGAAGCTACCGCTATCTTCAATGCGTTCCCGATCTTCAAAGATCTGAAGGATACGCCTGAGTTTTCGAAAGAAGCCCCCTTCGATTCCATCGGGTATCTGCATGGTATGGAGCTGGCCAAGCTGTACCGCGAATGGAACGCCGGCGAATTGAACGACAAGCAGGTCGTCTCAGCCATCGCCAGCAAAGTAGCGGACACGCGATACACCCTCGGCGGATCGTTGACCGATCAGGACGGCAACGGCGTGCTGACCCATCGCGACGCCTACCTGCGGGACTTCGAGCGCGTGCTGCGGCCTAAGAGCGACGCGCAACCGTCCGGGCGAGAAAGCGATGGCGAGCCGAAACAGCCGCAACGAAACGATCACAGCAGCGCAAACCCGGACGACGCACTTTGGCGAAACACACGCGAGAAGACGCAGGAAGCATTCGCCCAGCATGGACTAAAGCCCAGCGACCAAGCACTGGATTGCATCGCCGGCTGCCTGACCGCCCAAGCCGCGCGCGACGGCCTGGAGCGGATCGACCATGTGCTGTTGAGCCAGCATCCGGGCGGCGAGGTCGGCCGGAACGTGATCGCGGTGGAAGGACGGTTGGACGACCCGGGCCACAAATACTCGCATGTGAGCGCACAGGCCTCGGCGGGCATTCCGCTGGATGAGTCCATGCGGGCTTTGGCGTCGCTTGATACTCAGCGGAACCAGCAACAAATCCAGCAGGCGGAGACAGTTGATCGACCAATGCTGCGTTGAAGATGACAGCCGGACACAGCCAGATAAAAGGTCCAGTTACTAAGCCGTGTCTGCAAGAGCACGCACGTGAAATTTGCTCTCGCACAAGCAAATTTTGGACTCGCGAGTGTCCGCGCAGCGCTGAGAAGCGCCCCGTCAACGTCCACGAGAGCGAATTCGCTACAACAAAGCGCCCGCTGTGTACTCGCAGCTGCCAGTATCACCCTTCGCATGTCCGCGGCACCACTTGGCCCCCTCGACCGTGCGTGGACTGAGCCGTCGACTTCGGGCCGGAGCCCACAAGGGAAGCCGAAGCCGGCGAATCGGGAAGGACGCGATCGCCACCCTTAACGTGATCACCCCTCGGCGAACGCTCTACAGGCCCTGGCCGTCCGCCCCCCCCGTCTGCACCAGCCGGGTCTTGAGGTTGGCCTCGCCCTTGCGCTGTCCGAACTTGAACAGCAGAGCCCTTGGGAAGGATCGCTGACCTCCAGTCTGGCATTGCCTCAGGAGAGGACTGACGACGCGGTCAGCCACCGCAAGCATCACCACTCAAAGTAGGATAAATCTGAACGTATGAGACGCGAGAGACCTAGCGTTCGATCCGGTAGACCCTTCCCCAGCCTCAACAGACTGCCGGCTTCACATGTACGCATTTTGGTGCAAAATGACACCACCTATCACCAGCGGTGCTCCAGCTATGGCCCGTAGCCCCATCACACCCGACCGTAAAAGCGTCCGGACCTCCGTGATGCTGCCGGAAGACGTCCACCTTCAGGTCCAGGCATTAGCGGACTCAAACCAGGTATCGTCCGCCTGGGTCATCCGCATGGCTGTGCAGCGCTTTCTGGACGAATGCCAAGGTCAACAAGGACTGTCATTGCGACTGCCCGCCCGCCAAGGATCTGATTCGTAATGAGTAATGAAGTAATCCTCCGCAAAATTGCACGCTTGCGGACCGCCGCCAACAAGCCCCGGGTTCTTGACCTGTTTGCCGGGTGTGGCGGGATTTCCCTCGGCTTCGAAGCGGCGGGCTTTGAGATGCGGGGCGCTGTCGAGTTTGATCCAGACGCAGCGAAATCGCACGGTCTGAATTTTCATGGCGGTGCAGACGCTCACAGCCGTGCGATCGACATCACTCAAACCTCGCCCAAGGACCTGTGCCAACAACTGGAACTGGGCAAGGTGTCCGATGCGTTTGACATTGTCGTCGGCGGCCCGCCCTGCCAAGCCTTCGCCCGGGTGGGGCGTTCAAAGCTTCGCGAGATTGAAGAGCATCCCGAAGCGTTTATCCACGATCCGCGGGCTCAGCTTTACAAGAAGTACCTGGAATACGTAGATGCGTTCCAGCCGCTGGCCGTGCTTATGGAGAACGTTCCCGACATCCTCAATCATGGCGGCCAAAACATCGCCGAGGAGACCTGCGAGGTTCTGGAAGACAAAGGCTACGTTTGTGGGTACACGCTGTTGAATGCAGCGTTCTACGGCGTACCTCAGATGCGGGAACGAATGTTCCTGATTGGCTATCGTCGTGAACTCCGGACCAAGGTTGTGTTCCCGTCTCCCAGCCACTGGCTGGTGCTTCCTCCGGGTTACGAAGGGTCCAGATCTGTAGCCCTTAAGACGCTGAAGAACTTGGTAGGCGATGCGCATTCTTACATCACACCGCCCGCCGCAACACCGGATCTTCCCCCGGCGATTACTGCAGAAGTTGCGCTGGCGGATTTGCCTGCCATCAACGCACGTGAACTCCTTGCGGCCGGGAAAATTTCCCGGGGGGCACGCCGCTTTGATACGCCGGCCGGCTACGGACGTAAGAAGGCGTCTGTCTACGGCGAGTTGATGAGGACGTGGAAGGGTCACGAAGCAAGCGCTGCAGGGCCAGTCGACCACGTAATCCGTTACCTCCCCAGGGACTACGAACTGTTCGCGCGCATGAACCCCGGGGATCAATACCCGGAAGCACATGCCCACGCCACGGATATGTTCAACGAGAAGCTGTCCGCTGCCCGCGCCCGCGGTGAGAAGCTTTCGGAAGGCTCCGCCAAGTACAAGGCGCTATGGGATTCGATTGTTCCGCCTTACGACGCGAGCAAGTTCCCAAACAAGTGGCGGAAAATGTGGCGTAATCAGCCGGCCCGCACGCTTATGGCTCATCTGGGCAAAGACAGCTACAGCCACATTCACTACGACAGCAGCCAAGCGCGCACCATCTCAGTCCGGGAAGCAGCGCGACTGCAGTCGTTCCCCGACGGGTTCCGATTTCATGGCACGATGAATCCGGCGTTCAAGCAGATCGGCAACGCGGTTCCGCCTTTGTTGGCGAAAGCACTTGCCACTCAGATCATGCAAACACTAAGACAGGCAATCACGGAAGAGGACAAGGCGGATGAACCTCGTCGAGCGGCAGCGGCAGTTTCTTGAGGCGGCAAAAAAGCACTTCGGTACTTCCCGGAAAGTGCGTCCGCGTGAGTTGTTCGGCGTTTCCAATAGCGCCAAGATCATAGAAGGCGGCATCCAGCTCGGCGTCGTAAATCTCGACTACGTAAAGGCCGATACAGAGGCGCTGATTCTTGGTTGTGTCCTTCGCTTCCCGCCGGAGGATGAAGTCTATTTTTCTGTTCTGATCCGTAAGAAAATGCCCGCGCTCTTGGAGCGTCTGACCGAGATGAAGCGCCTCGGTGTAGCGACCAAGGACGATGCTGCTGAGTCTGAAGAAGCTATCGACTTTTCTCTGGAACCTTCGGGTGACATTGAAGAGCCTACCGAGCTGCCCGGGACATCGATCAAGTACAGCAAACGCAACAACCTAGCCGTTATTTATCTGGCACGTGATGGGCACTTGTGGCTCCGCAACGCCGGATTCTGGAGCAGCCTAGCTTTCGACCTCGGCCCGTTCGGCCCCTCCATCGAACCGGATGAAATCGCGGTCGCACTGTATCCGCCTACTGCTTCAGCTCGTCGCAGTTTGCTTGCGCGAGAGTTCATCGGCTGGCTGGGAAATCTCGTAGGGCATGAAAAGATCCACGAGCTGCCAGTCTGGACAGATGAGACGGCGCTTGGTCCGCTCATGCGTCGCATGCCGGCCGAAGTTCCGATTGAAGATATCGAAACAGCTGTTGCAGCACTGGGCGGCCACTATCCGAACGGCGAAGTACGACGTTTCCATGCCGCATTGAATTTCCTCGATCACAAGCACTTCGTGGTTCTTTCCGGCCTGTCCGGCACGGGCAAGACCCAGCTGGCCCTGAAATACGCTCGGGCGATTCATGGCGTAACGTCGGACAGTGCTGCCGACCCGCTGATCTTTGAATGCCCCGTACGTCCGGAATGGACTGACCCCACCAGCTTGACGGGTTATTACGACGTGCTGAGCAACCGCTACGTCGTCCCGCCGTTCCTGGAAGCCGTGCTGGTCGCCACAGCGCACCGCGACTCGCCTGTATTCGTGATCCTCGATGAGATGAACCTCGCGCGGATCGAGTACTACCTGTCCGATGTACTTTCGGCTATCGAAACCCGAGGTTCGCTGCAGTTGCATTCGAACAGCGTCCCACTGGAAGGCTCCAACGGAACCAGTGTCCGTGCAGAAATCCCCATCCCGCCCAATCTCTACATCATCGGTACGATCAACGTCGACGAGACGACCAATCCCGTCAGCGACAAGGTTCTGGACCGCGCTTCGGTCATCGACATGTCCACGGTTGACGCCCCGGGTTTTATCGCATCCCTGACCGGGCGATACCCGGAGTTGCAAGCCGCCAGCGCCATTTCCAGCCCTAAGTTGATCGAAGTGCACCAGCTGATGCAGCAGCATGGACGCGGCTTTGGCTATCGGCTGATTGAAGAGTTTGTGCGCTACCACGCTTTCGACGCTAAGCATCTCGGCAACGCGCCTGACAGCGTCACCGATGATTTGCTCGTACAAAAGGTACTCGTGAAACTGCGGGGGGCCGAACGTCAGCGTGGCTTGCTCAACAGCCTGGACAAAGCCTGTGACAGGCTCCCCAGAGCCAAATCGTACATCCAGCGACTGATCAGTGACCTGGATGAATTCGGATCGTTCCAGGCGATGCGCTGACCGTGGCGGCGCTTTACATCCAGCGCGAGAACAAAGGAGCCTCCTGGCAGGTCTGGCCGACGCCGGACGCCATCCCGCCTGGCGAGATCCGCGAGGGGGCCTCTTATCTTTTTGAGTTGCGCGAGTGCGATGAAGCAGCCATTGCTGACTTGCTGCTGGATGATTCGCCGCTGGAAGCACTGCGATCGCGCGATCTTCGCATAGCCAAGTGGCGCTGGACTCCGGGCTTCCATGCGGGAGTTGCGGACGCAGCGCTGCGCATCCCGGGTGCTGGCACGCGCCACTTCACCATTACCACCGACCCCGACTTGCGCAAACTTACGCGCGACGATTTCGATACGATGGTGCGGGAGATTCTGGAAGATACGTTTGCCCTGTTCTCGCTCAGCGCCTTTCGCACAGGCATTGCCCGGCAGCGGGGTAACCAACCGCCGCCCCTGGCCCGCCTGGAGTTCTTGCGCTCACGCTGTGACGAACTGCTTCAGTCAGTAGATGCGATCTTGCGGTCGCCTCGGCATTTCCTTTGCGCCGAGCAGATCACCCTGCCCGCGCATCTGGCCAGAAGAGCCACCGGCCCGGAAATCCTCAAGTCTTTTCGAACTGGTGTTGTCCGGACAGAGCGGCCCGGTCCGTCGCGACTTCCCCAGGCCCTGGTTGGCCGCTTGCCGGCGCACATCACCGTGCGCCGCCATCGCAACAGCGTCGATATCCCGGAACACCGGCAGATCAAAGCCTGCCTGCGTTCTTGGGCTGCGTGGCTGTCCGGAATCGCCGAAACGTTGGCGAAGGCAGCACCTTCAGACGACCCAGAAATTCTGAGCACCGCCGGGCACTGGGCTGTCCGTGCGCGACATATGTCGCGCAAACTGCAGTTGGCATCCAACGCGGGCTTCATGTCGGATGTCAGTGCCGGCCCCGCAGCGCTGCAAATGTCGTCGCTCTTCCGCAACGACCCCGTCTATCACCGCTTCTATCGGCTGTGGCAAGACATGAACCTGGGGCTGGCCGCGCTGTCCGGCGACTTTCTCCAGATGCCGCTGGCCCGCACTTACGAACTTTACGAGCTGTGGTGCTTCCTGCGGTTGTTGCGCGCTGCGGTGCAGGAATACAGCCCTGACGGCATCACACTGGACAGCTTGTTCACCACAGACGCGGCCGGTGGCGTGACCTTGCAGGCCGGTGCCATCTCCGTCCCGCTGGGCGCTGATAAAGCGCTGTGCTTCCAACGTCAGTACAAGGAGTACTGGCTGGCACCCGATGGCGAAGGCAGTTTCAGCCGGACTATGGTGCCCGACGTGGTACTGACCGGCACGGGACTCGGTAACGGTCTGCGGCAAGTGATCGTGCTGGATGCCAAGTACCGCATCAACGACGGTCTGAATGACGCACTTAACTCGATCCACACTTATCGCGACGCGCTGGTTCGGGAAGCCGACACCGGCGAATGCGAAGGCATCGTCACTGCGGCCTATCTGCTGACGCCCCATGTTCCCACCACAGACACAGACTTCCGCACTACGCCGCTGCCCGGGCGGTTGTTTCACCCGCAGTATCGCGACAAATTCCGGTTCGGCGCAGTCACGCTGCGCCCCGGGATGAGCACAGAGGAATTGCGGGGAACTTTGCAGACTCTCGTGGCGGACGCGACACAGACGGCGCGGTGATGGCGGACGTCCACACTCCGGAGCAACGTCAGCGCAATATGAGCCGTATCCGCGGCCGGGATACCAAACCCGAAATGATGGTGCGTCGCGGACTGCATGCACGTGGCCTGCGCTACCGGCTGCAGGATCGCAGCCTTCCTGGGCGTCCGGACTTGGTGTTCCCAAAGTACCGGGCCGTTATCTTCGTCCACGGTTGCTTCTGGCATGGGCACAACTGCCCCATGTTTCATCTCCCCGCGACTCGTCCTGATTTCTGGCAGGCGAAAATCAGCGGTAATCAAGTTCGTGATGCCAAGGCCCATCAGGGTCTACTTGCCGCTGGCTGGCGGGTCTTGACTGTATGGGAGTGCTGCTTGAAGAGTCCTCATCGACCAGCTCTTGACACCGTTATCGACCAGTGTTTTGAGTTCATTACCCGCGACAAGAAGACGAAGGAAATCTCATGCCTTCCACCCATCTGAACCACCACTGTCAGTGCGCATGGCCATCCCTTACTCAATGTATACAAACTGAAAACCATCGACGGATGAATCAGCGACCCCTACTCTGTTTGCTCGTCTCCGCGAGCCTAGTTTTGAGATCAGCCACAGCCTTGCGTTGATCGGACTTCGATAGTAGCCCTAGGGTGAGAATGGCCTCGGCTAGGACATCGTTGTCAGCATAGAGAAAAGCGATCGGCACCCCTAGGGCCTCTGCCACATGTTGGGTTGCTGTCAGATGCGCGTCGCTGATAGCTGAATCATAGCGGTGAAAACGCGGGCAGGCGGCCTTTTTTGACTCTGTCGACATATCCATAGTTCCTTATCGTCAACTTCTACAGCGATGCTGCAAGCTTCCAGACAGGAAGCAGCAGCAATCGGTGATGGAAGATGCTACGGAAACGCTCTCCGCGTCAATTACGAATATCGTAATTACGATTATCGTAATTTTTGCATGTAGAGCTGATTGACCGCCAGCAGCATCCTTTTCCGTTATACGTATGAACTGAATGAAGCCCTGCGCGCAACCGTAGCTAGTTGTACGTAGCCACGAGTCTCTGTAGCTTCTACGTATCGTTCGATTTGGCAAAAAAATGACCAAACGCCCTAGAAAGCAATCCAAAGCTCAGGCCGCAAATCGAGCACCGAAGCAAGCATCTCTTAAAGCTAGAGCGCGGCTGCTGTCACTGCTGGGCGAGCAACTAATTGGAAATGATCGACTCGCCATTTTTGAACTCGTCAAAAATTCATACGACGCAGATGCCTCAAAGGTAACCATTGAGCTTAATGGCATAGATACTGACATGCCAAGAATAATCGTTACGGATAATGGCGAGGGCATGTCGCTGGAGACGTTGACGAATGTCTGGTTAGAACCTGGAAATGACCATCGTCAGATTCAGCGTTTAGAAGGACAACGCACCCCAAAATTCAAGAGACTTCCGCTAGGTGAAAAAGGCGTTGGCAGATTTGCCGTGCACAAACTTGGCGAAAACATTTCCTTATCCACCAGAAAGAAAGGGGGCCCCGAACTGAGCCTCACAATTAACTGGAAAGAAATAACAGCAAAAAAATATCTTTCAGATGCAAAAGTGAAGATATTCTCTACAAAACCACTAAATCACTTTAAGGGCGACGCACACGGAACGCGAATTGAAATAAGCGATCTGAAGCGAAAAGAGTGGACACGGGGCGACATCAGAAGACTGCAAAGACTTGTCACCGCCATAAATTCTCCGTTTGCAGAACAGGGCGCTTTCACGACCGAATTAAAGGTTAACGAGAGACCTGAATGGCTTAAGGGAATGCCGTCCGCGAAGGATTTAATTGACGACGCGCCCTGGAGATTTGATTTCACTATCAACGAGAAAGGATTCACGTGGAGCTACAAGTTCTCGCCTCCCTCAGGCGTAAAAATTGTTGGTCGCGAAGTATCCGAAACTGATAGCAAGCTGCTACTGCCAAGCAAGCCAGGCGCTCGAAACAAGGTAGTGGCTGACAGTACGATGCTTCGAGGAATCGGCTCAATAAGCGGCAACTTGGTCGCGTACGACAAAGATCCAAAAATCCGAAACCTGCTACCTCACCTTTCATTATTGAGCGAGTTTCTTGAAAACACATCAGGCGTTAGAGTCTATCGAGATGGGATACGGGTATTCAATTACGGTGAACCTCAAGATGACTGGCTCGGCCTTGATCTGCGCCGTGTAAATCGCCCCACCGAGCGATTAAGCAGAAACATAGTCATAGGCGCTATCGGACTTACATTAGAAGGCAGCTCATCTTTAAAGGAAAAGACCAACCGAGAGGGCTTTGATGAGAATTCGTTCTATGAGCAATTCAAATCCTTAGTACTAGCCGCCGTTTCCAAGTTTGAGTTAGAACGAGCTATTGATAAGCGCCGGCTAAAGCAAACAGTTGAGGGTACAAGAGAAGCATTCAACATCCCAGTTGAAAAGCCTATTGCCGACCTCAAAAAGGCCATCATAGAGACGGGGCTTGGCGAAAAGTTACTACCCTACGTCGAAAAAGTCGAAAAGGATTACAACCAAGTCAAAGAGCTAATGCTGAAGACCGGCATGGCCGGATTAAATTTAGCAATCGTTTTCCACGAAGCAGAGCGCGGAGTGCGTAGCCTTTATCAAGCGATACATAGGAAGTACGCCCTTGAAACCGTAGAACTACAAGCTAGTTCACTCATGCTGCTCTTTGAAGACATCGCGGGCCTACTTCGGAAGAAGGGATCCCAGGCGGTACGACTCAGAGAGGTAGTTCAAACAGCAGCCCGTCTAGCAGGTAAGCGATTTGAGCGGCATCAAGTTCATGTCACATATGATTTGAACGACACGGATCCCCCAGTATCAGTAAGAGGATCTGAAGAATTATTGCTCGGAGCTTTAACGAACCTGATCGATAATAGCCTTTATTGGCTCCGAGTCCGATGGCCAGATCTTGATAAAAACGAAGAGCCCGTACGCCGTATCCATATAGCGATACTGAGAGAGCCTGGGGAAGGGGTCCAGTTAGTAATTGGAGACAACGGACCCGGGTTCTCGGATGATCCAGAAACCCTGGTGAGGCCGTTTTTTACCCGCCGCCCCGACGGCATGGGATTGGGGCTTTACTACGCCTCAATGGCAACACAATTGAACGGCGGGCAGTTGACCTTTCCCGATCTTGCTGATATCGACATTCCATCGGATATCAGCGGAGCGATTATTTCCTTCACCTTTCCAGAAGGCCGGATAGAAAAATGATTCCTGCGCCGCGAATTGCTGTGATCGACGATGAAAAGGACGCCATCGATGCTATACAGCGGTCATTAGAATCGATGGACACAAGCTGCCTTCCGGTTTTAGTTACCGCAGGAAAACCTTCGACAAAATCATCAGTCAGGGGGATACGATTATTATTTCTGGACATCCATCTGGTCTCAGGCCATCAAGCGGGCGCGGCACTTTATGACACAACCGCATCGATCCTCGAGCAGGTCATAGCTCAAGACAATGGCCCTTATGTTCTCGTAATCTGGACTAGTGATAAAAACAAGCGTGATGAGTTGGTATCGCATATAAGCGATCACTATCCGAACATCCCGCAGCCGCTCGCCAGCCTCTTAATGGCAAAGGAAGAGTTTCTTGGCGAAAATGGCTTTGACATGCCTAAAGTCGCAGCTGAAATTAAAAAACTGCTCAGCGATCAACCTCAGGCAACCGCGCTTCTCTATTGGGAAAATGCCGTTGATTTAGCTTGCGGAGATCTGATAGGAAAGCTTTGCGGCTTCGTTAATCGAAAGAAAATGTTTCTTGGGGAATCAGCAAAACATCTTGAACGTCTTTTGACGTCAGTCGCGCAATCCGCTGTCGGCTTAGATAATGTAAAAGACAATGAAATGAAGGCCATAAACGACGGCCTGACACCGTTTCTTTTCGATCGACTGCATCATCTGCCTGGCGAAGATGGAAAACTCAAAGAAATATGGGCCAAAGCAATATCCAATCCTGCCAAGCGTATTAATTTAGATCCTAATGAAAAAGCAGATTTAAATACAATGTATCACTCAGCGCGGGATACACACGCACCTATTAAGCCTGGAACTAGAGGGGCAGTATACGAGCTCTCTGAGGCCACAATGCTCCAACTATTCCAGGGACATACCTCAAAACAAATACTGATCAATTATCTTCAGCCTAAAGAGGAAGTGGAGGCAAAGCTAGTTGAGCTCGCTTCAAAATATGAATGGCGCCTTGTAGGTTTACGGGCAGCCTGTGACGAAGCGCAGCCAAAAGCGGGGATGCATCGATTGATTTTAGCTGCTGAAATTTTGCAACCCATCGGCGTAAACGCAGTCGGGCCTCATAAGGCCTCAGAGGCAATATTTCCAACGACGGAATTTAAATTCGACGAGAAGATATTCAAGCTCATCCTCAATTTTAATTACACATTCGCACTCTCGGAAAAACAATTATCTGAATATAAATTAGTTACAAAATGGCGCTTGCGAGAAAACATGTGCGCCGCAATCGAATTTGCATTCGCCTCACACGCAAGCCGCCCGGGACTTATGAAGATTGATTAATTCATGCATTAAGTAAAAAAAGCAGCCTTTCGGCTGCTTTTTTGTTGCACACCAGAATATCAAACCCCCAACGGATTCGGCTTCTCCACATCAATCTTGTACTGCTTAATCGCCCGAGCTACATCCTTCCCAGTCATCTTCCCTTCCGCCGCCAGCGCCGCAATGGCCGCATGGGCGATGTAGTACCGATCGACCTCGAAGTGACGCCGCAGGTTCGCGCGCGTATCCGACCGCCCGAACCCATCCGTACCCAGCACGGTGTAGCGCATCGGCACGTAAGCGCGCACCTGCTCCGGATACACGCGAATGTAGTCGGTCGCGGCGATCGCCGGCCCCTGACGCCCTTCCAGCAGCTCGGTGATGTATGGCTTGCGCGGCGTCTTCGCTTCCGGGTTGAAGCGATTGAAGCGCTCGCAGTCGGTCGCGTCGCGCGCGAGTTCGTTGAAGCTCGGGCAGGACCAGATGTCGGCGGTGACGCCGAAGTCCTTGTCCAACAACTCCGCCGCGGCGATGGCCTCGCGCAGGATCGTGCCGCTGCCCATCAGCTGCACGCGCAGTTCGCCCTTCTTCGGCTTGCCGGCGTCCTTCAGCAGGTACATGCCCTTGATGATGCCGTCGGCGGCGCCTTCGGGCATGTCGGGGTGCGGGTAGTTTTCGTTCATCAGGGTGAGGTACCAGTACTCATCCTGCTGTTCGGTCAGCATGCGCTGCATGCCGTGCTGGAACAGGGTCACCACTTCGTAGCTGAAGGTGGGGTCGTAGCTGCGGCAGTTCGGGATCAGGCCGGCCTGGACCATGCTGTGGCCGTCTTCGTGCTGCAGGCCTTCGCCGTTCAAGGTGGTGCGGCCGGCGGTGGCGCCGAGCAGGAAGCCGCGCGCGCGCATGTCGGCGGCCTGCCAGGCGCTGTCGCCGATGCGCTGGAAGCCGAACATCGAGTAGTAGATGTACAGCGGCAGCATCTGCAGGTCGTTGGTGCTGTAGCTGGTGGCGGCGGCGAGCCAGGACGCGAACGCGCCGGCTTCGGTGATGCCTTCTTCCAGCACCTGGCCGGTGGTGTCTTCGCGGTAGTACATCAGCTGGTCGCGGTCGACCGGCTTGTACTTCTGGCCGTGCGGGGCGTAGATGCCGAGCTGGCGGAACAGGCCTTCCATGCCGAAGGTGCGGGCTTCGTCGGCGACGATGGGCACCAGGCGCGGGCCGACCTGCTTGTCTCTCAAAGCAATGTTCAGCGCCTGCACGAACGACATGGTGGTGCTGATCTCGCGCTCGCCGGTGCTCTTGAGCAGGCGGTCGTAGGTTTCGAGCTTGGGCACGTCGAGCGAGGTGCTGGCCTTGCGGCGGCGCTGCGGCAGGTAGCCGCCCAGCGCCTTGCGGCGCTCGTGCATGTATTCGATTTCCGGCGACTTGTCGCCGGGGTGGAAGAACGGCACGGCGCCGTCCTTGAGCTGTTCGTCGCTGACCGGGATGTTGAAGCGGTCGCGGAACAGGCGGACGGCTTCGTCGTCCATCTTCTTGGTGCCGTGGGTCGGGTTCAGCGATTCGCCCGACGCGCCCATGCCGTAGCCCTTGACCGTCTTGGCCAGGATCACGGTCGGCATGCCCTTGGTGTTCACCGCTTCGTGGTACGCGGCGTAGACCTTGTGCGGGTCGTGGCCGCCGCGGTTGAGGCGCCAGATGTCCTCGTCGGACAGGTTGGCGACCAGCGCGGCGGTTTCCGGGTACTTGCCGAAGAAGTTGTCGCGGGTGTACTTGCCGCCGAAGGCCTTGCAGTTCTGGTATTCGCCGTCGACCGTTTCCATCATCAGCTGGCGCAGCTTGCCGGTGGTGTCGCGGGCCAGCAGCGGATCCCAGTAGCTGCCCCAGATGGTCTTGATGACGTTCCAGCCGGCGCCGCGGAACTGGCCTTCCAGCTCTTGAATGATCTTGCCGTTGCCGCGCACCGGGCCGTCGAGGCGCTGCAGGTTGCAGTTGATGACGAAGATGAGGTTGTCGAGGCCTTCGCGGCCGGCGACCGAGATCGCGCCGAGCGATTCGGGTTCGTCGGTCTCGCCGTCGCCGAGGAAGGCCCAGACCTTGCGGTCGGACTTCGGCATCAGGCCGCGGCCTTCGAGGTATTTCCAGTTGCGCGCCTGGTAGATCGCGCTGATCGGGCCCAGGCCCATCGACACGGTCGGGATCTGCCAGTAATCCGGCATCAGCCACGGGTGCGGGTACGAGCTGACGCCGCGGCCGTCGACTTCCATGCGGAAGTTGTCGATCTGCGATTCGCTGATGCGGCCTTCGAGGAACGAGCGCGCGTAGATGCCCGGCGAGCTGTGGCCCTGGACGCCGATGAGGTCGCCCGGGTGGTCGGCCGAGGGGGCGCGCCAGAAGTGGTTGAAGCCGACGTCGTACAGGGTGGCCGCGGACGCGAAGCTGGCGATGTGGCCGCCGAGGTCGCCGGGCTTGCGGTTGGCGCGCACGACCATCGCCATCGCGTTCCAGCGGATCAGCGAGCGGATGCGCCATTCCATCGCGGCGTCGCCGGGGCTCTTGGCCTCCAGGTGCGGCGGGATGGTGTTGATGTATTCGGTGGTCGGCTGGAACGGCAGGTGGGCGCCGGCGCGGCGGGTGACTTCGACCATGCCCTCCAGCAGCTGGTGGGCGCGTTCGGCGCCGTCGCGGGCGATGACCGCCTGGACGGATTCGACCCATTCCTGGGTCTCGGTCGGGTCGGGGTCGTTCTGCAGCAGGTCGTGCAGGGAGCTGGCAAGCGGCTGGTTCATCGATCTCGCGGCCCCTGTGGCCGCGCCTCGTGTTTGTGGGGGCGGATTAGAGCGTCGAGTCTAACAAACGGGGGCGACGGATCGGCTTGCTTTAGGTGGTCGGAGGGGTGGGATAGTCCGTTTTGGCTAGGGGGTTTGGGTGGGTTTTGCGTGGATACGCGGGCGTGTGGTTGCTGGCGCCGGCGGTGGGGTTGGCGCGGTCGCGGCTTGCGCCGCTCCTACAGGGGGCTTCGGTGGGTTGCGAGGTGGCGGGTGGGTTCGCGGTCGCGGCTTGCGCCGCTCCTACAGGGACTTCGGGGCGATCTGGGCTACCTGTAGGAGCGGCGCGAGCCGCGACCGCGTTGATTCGACAGCCGGCGCTACATCCCTACCGGACTTAATCCGACCCGGCTCGACGGCTTTTCCTGATTTGGCGTCACGGCCGGCGGGGCGACGCTGGATTCATGGACGAATCGATGGCTCTGGCGCCGGTTCGCGGCCATGCGGCGTTACGCCGCGGCCGGGTCTCGGAGGCGCAACGGATTTATCTGCTGACTTTTGTTACGCAAGGTCGCGCCGCTTGGTTCGCGAACGGGCCGTTGGCCGAGGCCGCACTGGCGGCATTGCTGGATCGGCGCTCGTGGCAGCAATCGACGTTGTTGGCTTGGGTGCTGATGCCGGATCACTGGCATGGCGTGGTCGAGCTCGGGCCCGACGAATCGTTGCCGACGTTGGTGCGGCAGCTCAAATGCGCGAGTTCGCGGCAGGTGCGGGCGGCGATGGGGGCGACGGTGCCTTGGGCGGTGTGGGCGTCGGCGTATCACGACCGGGCGTTGCGGAAGGATGAGGGGTTGGTGGCGATGGCGCGATACGTGGTGATGAATCCGGTGCGGGCCGGGTTGGTGGAGCGGGTGCAGGAGTATCCGTATTGGGATGCCGTCTGGGCGCAGCGGACGGTGGCGGTCCCGGCGGAAGGTTGCGCGGTCGCGACTTGCGTCGCTCCTACAGGGGCTACGGAACCATCTGGGCTACCTGTAGGAGCGGCGCAAGCCGCGACCACGCCACCGCAACCACCGGCGAACCTCGCCTGAAACCGATGCACTCACCCCACCCCGCCCCGCAACGCCGCCGCGATGGTCCGCAACGCCGCACGATCGCGCTTGTCGCTCGAACTGACGTACTGCACGACATCGAACTCCGGCAACGCCGGCAACCCCAGCCGCGAGCCGATATCGGCCGTCCCCGACGGCATCACCCGACGCGGCAGCAGCGCCACGCCGAGGCCGGCCGTTGCCGCAGCGCCGAGTACAGCCGCGCCTTGGCCGATGAAGGTTTCAGTCCAAGCGATACCCGCGTCGTCGAGCGCGCGCACGGCGGCGGCGCGGATGCCACACGGTTCGCCTTGAGTGGCCAACCGCAGCGGTTCGCCCGGACGCTGGTCCAGCGCCGGCGCGGCGATCCATCCGAACGGTTCGGCGTAGAGCCGGCGCGCGTTGCGCCGCGGGTCTTGCGGTTTCAGGATGATGGCGGCGTCGAGCTGGCCGTCGTCGAAGGCCTTGATCGCTTCGCGCGAGGTCTGCACGCGCAGCTCCACCACCAGCGCCGGATCCTGGCCGCGCAGTGTGCGCAGCAGCGCGGGCAGTTCGGTGCCGATCAATTGATGGCTGAGCCCCACCGCCAATCGCCGCCGCGGGGCCGGGGTCGGGTCGAGCGCGCGCTGGTGCGCGGCGAGCAATGCGCGGGCGGGTTCGAGGAACGCCTGGCCTTCCGCGGACAGGCGGATCTGACGCGGCGTGCGCTCGATCAGGCGCCGGTCCAGACGGTGTTCCAGGCGTTTAAGCAGCAGGCTGACGCCGGATTGGGTGCTGCCGATCGCGTCGGCGGCGCGGGTGAAGCTGCGCAAGTCGGCGATCAGGACGAAGGCGTGCACGGCTTTGAGATCGAGCGGTTTCATCCTCGCCAGTCATTGCGATTTGTAATGACAGGAATATAGCTCGATGGCTGTCGGCAATCATTGCGTCCGTCTAGGCTGCGCCGACAGCACACAGCGCGGGAGCGGCGATGAAGCGGACGATGGCGGTTTGGGCAATGGCGATGGCGGTCGGGTGCGGGCCGTGCGCAGCGGCGGAAAAAGCGCCGTCGCTGGCGGGCACCTGGGTGTTGCAGGCGGCCGATACGCTGCACCCCGACGGCCGCCGGGAGCCGGGCTATGGCGAGCGGCCGCAGGGGCGCTTGATGGTGGATCGCGACGGGCGCTATTCCCTGCAGATCTACCGCCGCGAGGCGCACGCCTTCGCCAGCGGCGACAAGGCCCGCGGCACGCCGGACGAATACCGCGAGGCGGTGATGCGGATCAGCGCGCATACGGGCCGGGTGCGGTTGGAGCCGGCGAGCGGGACCATCGTGTTCGAGATCGAGCAGTCGTTGTTCCCGAATTGGGAGGGGCAGCGGCAGGTGCGCCAGTACGAGTTGAAGGGCGATGTGTTGACGTATCAGGTGCCGGCGTCGGCGACCGGCAATGGGACGGTGGCGATTTCGGAGTGGCGCAAGCAGTAGGTCGGGATTTCGGTCCCGGCGTGAGTTTGCGCGGTCGCGACTCGCGTCGCTCCTACAGGTAGCCCATGTAGGAGCGACGCAAGTCGCGACCACGACAACAGAACCACGCCGAAACTCACAGCCAACCAAAACCCCTCACGCCGGCGCACTACGCAACAACACGATCCCACCGACGATCAGCCCCACCCCACCCAGCTTCAACGGCGTGATCGATTCGCCGAACAATACCGACCCGATCAACACCGTCCCCGCCGCGCCGATCCCTGTCCACACCGCATACGCCACGCCGACCGGCAACGCGGTCAGCGCGCGCCCCAGCAGCCAGACGAACGCGGCGAGCGCGATCAGCGACACCGCGGTCCAGCCGGGCCTGGTGTAGCCATTGGACAGCTTCATGCTCAGCGCCCAGACCACGTCGATCAGGCCCGCGACGATCAGCATGATCCAGGCGCCGCCGGCGCTCACGACTTGCCGTCCTCGCGTTCGGCGGCCAGCGCTTCGCGCACGCTGGGGCGCTGGTCCAGGCGGGTCAGGTAGGCGGACAGGTGCGGATACGGCGCGAGGTCGATCTTCAGTAACCGCGCCCAGCCGGCCACGGTGTAGAGATAAGCGTCGGCGACGCCGAACCGTTCGCCAAGGAACTCGCGGCCACCGAGATGGCGGTCGACGAAGGCCAGCCGCGGCTGCAGGCGCTCGCCGGCGATGCGCCCCGGGGCGTCGCCGTATTCGGGGTGGAACAGCCACGGGCTGAAGGTCTTGTGCAGTTCCGAGTTGATGAAGGTCAGCCACTGGTCCTGTTCGGCGCGCTCGAAACTGCCGAGCGGCGCGCTGAGGCCGGCGTCCGGGTTCTGGTCGCCGAGGTAACGCAGGATCGCCACGCCTTCGCGCAGCAGGCGACCGTCGTCGAGCTCCAGCAGCGGGACGTAGCCGAGCGGGCTCAGCTCGCGGTAGTCGCGGTTTTCGGCCAGGACCCGGGCCTCGGGGCCCAGGCGTACGCGGCGCAATTCGGCGTGCAGGCCGAGTTCGCGCAGGACTATGTGCGGGGCGAAGGAGCAGGTGTGCGGGGTGTAGTAGAGCTTCATGGCTGGGGTCCGTGAGGAGATGGCGCTACTCTCCTCGTCCGGCCCGGCGCGCGGAATACGGCGCCACCCCAAGGATCGCTTGCACATGCGCCAAACCGCCCGCCTGTCGTTGGAAGACTTCGAACTGCTGCGCGCGATCGGCGCGCACGGCAGCCTCAGCGGCGCGGCCAAGGCCCTGGCGCTGGACCATTCCAGCGCGTTCCGGCGGCTGGCCGGGATCGAGGCACGCGCGGGGACGCCGTTGTTCCGGCGCAGCCGCACGGGTTACACCGCGACCGAAGCCGGTGCGGTGGCGATCGAAGGCGCGCAGCGGATCCTCGACGATGCCGATCAGTTGCAGCGCCAGTTGGCCGGGCGCGATGCGCGCGGCGGGGCGCGCTTGCGGATCACGATTCCGGACACGCTGGCCGAGGTGGCGGCGCGGTTGTGCGCAGCGTTTACCGCCGCGCATCCGCAGATCGGTTGCGATCTGTCGGTTTCGAATGCGTTCGTGAACCTGCAGCAGCCCGAGGCCGATGTGGCGTTGCGGGCCTGTGCGTTGATGCCGAACGGGCTGTCGGTGCGGCGGGTCGGTTCGATCGCGACGGCGGTGTATGCGGCCAGCGGCACGAAGGTCGGCAAGCGCGAGGCCTTGAACGAGGGCGTGTGGGTCGGGTTCGACGACAACCTGTCGCATCTGTCTTCGGCGCTGTGGCTGCGCGCGAACGTGGACGAGGCCCAGATCGCGATGCGGGTGAACTCGCTGCCGGCGGCGTTGGCGGCGTGCAAGGCGGGGGTCGGGAAGGCGTTGCTGCCTTGTTATTTCGCCGATGCTTCAGGTGGAGTGAAACGGGTGTCGGAGCCGCTGCCGGAGGTGCCGACGGAGCTGTGGTTCGCGATCCATCCGGATTTGCGGCGGTCGGCGCGGGTGCGAGCGTTGCGGGAATTTGCGTTGGGGTGGTTGCCGAAGGAGATGGCGCTGACTTGAGCTTCGGGTCTGGAAGTTCTTCCACAGCGAAGACTTTCGACGTGGCTGGATTGGCGCGGTCGCGGCTTGCGCCGCTCCTACAGGTAGCCCAGCTCGATCCGAAGCCTCCTGTAGGAGCGGCGCAAGCCGCGACCGCGAATCCGCAACTACGACGCAGGCCCCAAAGCGCTCATCTCTTCATCCAACCAAGCTAAAAACGCCTTCACCGGCGGATGCCGCTCGCGCCCCGGCACGCACAGCACGTGATACGTCTCGCCCGGCACCGCAATCTCCGGCCGATACGCCTCCAACAACCCACGCTGCAGATTGCCGGCGACCACCACCGAACTCGCCAGCACCAACCCCTGCCCCGCACCGGCCGCGTACATCGCGTAATGCTCTTCGTCGTAAGCGCGCATCGTCGGCGCACTGTGCATCCAGTCGACTCCGGCACGCGCGCACCAGGCTTCCCAACTGCATCGGTACAGCTTCGAATCGCCCCACTCCACGGTAATCAGCGTCGGCGGCGACTTCGCTGCCTCGGCCTGCGTCCGTCCCGGTGCGCCGTAGACACCGAAGGATTCGCGCAATCCGCCGTGTCGATGCAGCCCCGCCGGCACCGCGCCGCCGTAGCGGATCGCGAGGTCCATGCCGGCGTTCTGTTCCAGGTCGACCACCTGCGCGCGCGTGTCGATGCACACGGCGATGTCGGGATGGCGCGCGTAGAAGCCGCCCAGCCGCGGCACCAGCCACAACGCGGCGAACGAAGTCGAAGTGGTGACGGTCAGGCAGCCGGCGTCGGGCCGCGGGCGCAACGCGGCGACGGACTGGGCGACTTCGAGCAAGGCGCCGTGCACGTCGCGGAACAGGCGGCGGCCGTCGTCGGTCAGGGCGACGCCGCGCGGCTGGCGCTGGAACAAAGGGCGGCCGAGCCAGCTTTCGAGCTGGCGGATCTGGTGCGAGACCGCGGTCGGGGTGACGTGCAGTTCTTCGGCCGCGGCCTTGAAGCTGGCCAGGCGCGCGGCGGCCTCGAAGCTGCGCAGGGCAGTCAGGGGGAGCTCGGCGAACATCGCGTCAGACCTGAATTTGGCTCATGTCGGGTCAATTATGGTCATTTGAGGAAGGCGAAGGCGAGAAATAGATTCATCTCAGCCCTCTACACGACAGCCACCCCATGACCGCCGACCGCCCCCGCCGCCTGGTAATCCTCGTCGCCAGCCCCCGCCGCAACGGCAACAGCGCCGCCCTCGCCGAAGCCGCCTTGCGCGGCGCCCGCGCCGCCGGGCTTGACGCCTCGTTGCATTTCGCCGACGACCTGATGCAGGGCTTCCTGCGCGATTGCCGCCAATGCCGCGACGAGCACGGCCGCTGCCGCATCGACGACGGCTACGCCGAGTTCTTCTTCGAGCATTTCCTCGACGCCGACGGGCTGGCGCTGGCCACGCCGGTGTACTGGTACGGCATGTCGGCGCAGGCCAAGGCCTTCTTCGACCGCATGTTCTGCTTCGTCGCGCGCAGCTATCCGGATTCGCAGAACGTGCGCACGCGCATGCAGGGCAAGCGGGTCGCGTTGCTGACCGCGTCGGAGGAGATGTATCCGACGATCGCGCTGAGTCTGGTCAACCAGATGCAGGAGTACGCGCGCTACACCCATTCGCAGTTCGTCGGCACGGTGTTCGGCCAAGGGGATCAGCGCGGGGCGGTGGCCGGGGATCCGCAAGGCGCGTTGGAAGCGGCGGAGGCGTTGGGGCGGCAGTTTTTTGAGCGGCCGCATGCGGATTATCGGATCGATTCGGTGCGGTGAGGGCGGTTGCGTCGTCAGCGAATTTTCGCGGTCGCGGCTCGCGCCGCTCCTACAGGTAGCCCATGTAGGAGCGGCGCGAGCCGCGACCGCGACACCTCGGCAACGACGAAGACGTCACGTCACCCACAACCGCCGCCCAACGCTTTCTTCGAACGCCTCCCACCCCAAATGCGCGGCGATGCGCAAGGCCAGCGCTTCGTACCAATCCTCGTCGCGTTCGTAAGCGCAGATGAGCTCGACGATGTTGACCCGCTCCGGCGCTTTCGCGCCGGTCGCGTAGTTCCCGTTGGCGTCGCCGTCGGCGACGATCACGTGCACCCAGGGCTGGCCGTCGGCGGCGTCGAACTCGCTGGGACCGGCGCGGCGCAGTTCGGGCTGTGCGGCGAGCCAGTCGAGGATCGGTTGCGCGGGGATGGCTTCGGGACGGCGCGCCGGCGGGCGCAGGGTCAGATACCAGGTCATCTCCCAAGTCCTCGTTGCGGTCGCAGTGGCTTCTTGTAGGAGCGACGCGAGTCGCGACCGCGACAACGCAACTGCGTCGAAGCGTTCACCGTAGTTGCGTTGTCGCGGTCGCGACTCGCGTCGCTCCTACAGGGAGATCGCGGCGATCAGCGCAGGCCGAACCACGCCCGCGGCATCAGCAGCTTGAACGCGCGTTCGGCGCTCTTGCGCCGCAGGCCGCGCTGGGCGAGGCCGCGCAGCACCGGGCCGAGCCAGCCCCAGCGCGGTTTCAGCAGGAAGGCTTCGCGCGCGTCGGCTTCGATGCGGTACATCGCCAGCACCTGTTCGGCCAGGCGGCGCTTGCTGCGCGGAAGTTCCGGCATCTTGCGCAGGCAGGCTTCCAGGTCGTCGGCGGTGCCGCGGTAGAACTGCACGGTGCGTTCGTAGCGGCGGCGGGTCGCCAGCGCGGCGGGTTCGTCGCGGGCGAACACGGTGCCGCTGACGCTGCCGGGGTGGCGGCGGTATTGGATCAGCGGCTGGCGCAGGCACAGCGACTGGCCCAGCAAGGCGCCACGCAGGCTCAGCGCGTTGTCCTCGATCGGGCCGAGCAAAGGGCCGAAGCGGTCGTAGACCTCGCGCCGGAACGCCATCGTCGCGCCGAGCAGGCCGATCAGCCGGCCGATGCGCACGTAGTAATCGAAATCGTAGCGCTGCGGACGCTGGCGGAAACTGACCTGCAGCGGCGCGCCGTAGCTGTCGATGCCGTCGAAGTCGCTGCCGAGCACGGTCGCGCCGGGGTGGTCGTCGAACGCGCGCACGATGGTGGCGACGCGCTCGGGATAGGCGATGTCGTCGCCGGCCATCATCACGATGATCTCGCCGCTGGCCAGCGGCATCACGTCGTTGAAGTGGCCGGACACGCCGAGGTTGCGCTCGGTCTTGCGCACGTGCACGCGATGCGGGCCGCGGTACGCCGCGACGATTTCTTCGGCGATTTCGAAGGTGCCGTCGTCGGAGCTGTCGTTGGAAACGATGATCTCGCACGGCACGGTCTGGGCGAAGGCGCTGTCGAGCGCGGCGCGGATGTAGTCTGCGTCGCGGAAGCACAGCAAAAGAACGCTGACCCGCGGCCGGGGTTCGGCCACGGATTCCAGTACCGGCAGCGGCATGACCGCTGGCAGCTCGCTCAATACGGCGTTCAGTTCGCCCCCTTCGCCCGACCGGTCATCCGGTCACGCCCCGCCCAGCTCGGCCAGGCCCTTGCGACCGGATTCTCGCGCCGAGCGGATCTGCGCGTCTACGGCTGCGATGGCCGTCATGTTGACCACTCGTCGGGGAGTCGAGGCCGGGGTCAGGATGTGCGCCGGCTTGTCCAGGCCCATCAGGATCGGGCCGATCGCCACGCCGTCGGTCATCACCCGCACCATGTTGTAGGTGATGTTGGCCGAATCCAGGTTCGGCAGCACGAACAGGTTGGCGCGGCCGTGCAGGGTCGCGTTGGGGAAGATGCGCTTGCGCAGCAGGTCGTCCCAGGCGGTGTCGGCCTGCATTTCGCCGTCGATCTCGAGCTTGGGCATGCGCTGCTGGACGATCTGGCGGACCTTGCGCATCTTCGCCGCCGACGGGTTGTCGTGGCTGCCGTAGTTGGAGTGCGACAGCAAAGCCACCTTCGGCTCGATGCCGAACAGGCGCAGGCGGTAGGTCGCCTGCAGGGTGGCTTCGGCGATCTGCTCGGCGGTCGGGTCGACCTGCACGTGCGTATCGAGGAAGAACCACGCGCCCTGGTCGTTGATGACGCCGGTCATCGCCGAGGTGCCGGACACGCCCGGGTCGAAGTCGAAGATGCTGCGCATGTAGCCGAGCTTCTTGTGGAAGCGGCCGACCAGGCCCGAAATCATCGCGTCGGCTTCGCCGCGCTCGACCATCAGCGCCGCGATCAGCGTGGGACGCGAGCGCAGCAGGTTCTTCGCCGCCGCCGGGGTCACGCCGCGGCGTTCGGTCAGCGCGTGATACTGCTGCCAGTACTCGTTGAAGCGCGGATCGTCGTTGATGTTGGTCAGCTCGAAGTCCACGCCCTCGCGCATGCGCAGGCCCAGGCGCTGGATCCGGGTCTCGATGACGTCGGGGCGGCCGATCAGGATCGGGAACGCGAGTTCCTCGTCGATCACCGTCTGCACCGCGCGCAGCACGGTCTCTTCCTCGCCTTCGGCATAGACCACGCGCTTGCGGTCGGCGCGGGCGCGGTCGTAGACCGGCTTCATCAGCAGGCCGGTGCGGTAGATGTACTGGCTGAGCTTTTCCTCGTAGGCGTCCATGTCGACGATCGGACGCGTCGCCACGCCCGAATCCATCGCCGCCTTGGCCACGGCCGGGGCCAGCATCACCAGCAGGCGCGGGTCGAACGGGCGCGGGATCAGGTATTCGGGGCCAAACGTGGGAACGTCCCCACCGTAGGCGCCGCCGAGATCCGACGACTCCATCCGCGCCAGCGCCGCGATCGCGCGCACGCAGGCCAGCTTCATGTCTTCGTTGATGACCGTGGCGCCGACATCGAGCGCGCCGCGGAAGATGTAGGGGAAGCACAGCGCGTTGTTGACCTGGTTCGGATAGTCCGAACGGCCGGTCGCGACGATGCAGTCCGGACGCACGGCCTTGGCGTCTTCCGGCAAGATTTCCGGGTACGGGTTGGCCAGGGCCAGGATCACCGGCTTGTCGGCCATGGTGGCCACCATCTCCGGCTTGAGCACGCCGCCGGCCGACAGGCCGAGGAAGATGTCGGCGCCGGCGACGATGTCGGCCAGGGTGCGCTTGTCGGTGTCGCGCGCGTAGCGCTCCTTGTCCGGGTCCATCTTGCCGCGGCCGGTGTAGAGCACGCCGTCGCGGTCGACCGCGAGGATGTTCTCCGGCTTCAGGCCCAGCGCCACCAGCATGTCGAGGCAGGCGATGCCGGCCGCGCCGGCGCCGCTGGTGGCCAGCTTCACTTCGGCGATGTTCTTGCCGACGATTTCCAGCGCGTTGAGCACGGCGGAACCGACGATGATCGCGGTGCCGTGCTGGTCGTCGTGGAACACCGGGATCTTCATGCGCTCACGCAGCTTGCGCTCGACGATGAAGCATTCCGGCGCCTTGATGTCTTCGAGGTTGATGCCGCCGAAGGTCGGTTCCAAGGACGCGATGATGTCGACCAGCTTGTCGGGGTCGCGCTCGTCGATTTCGATGTCGAACACGTCGATGCCGGCGAACTTCTGGAACAGCACGCCCTTGCCTTCCATGACCGGCTTGCCGGCCAGCGGGCCGATGTCGCCGAGGCCGAGCACGGCGGTGCCGTTGCTGATGACCGCCACCAGGTTGCCGCGGGCGGTCAGCTCGCTGGCGGTGTTGGGGTCTTCGACGATGGCCTCGCAGGCGTAGGCCACGCCCGGCGAGTAGGCCAGGGCCAGGTCGCGCTGGGTGACCATCGGCTTGGTCGCGGTGACCTTGATCTTGCCCGGCGGGCTGAGGCGGTGGTAGTCGAGCGCGGCGGTTTTCAGATCGTTGTCGGACATCGCAAAGGCAGCCGTGGCAAGGGGCGCGAAAGTGGATTGGATCAGCAGTCTAATGGATGCACCCGGCGGTTTCGCGCGGCCACCGGCACCTGTTCATTAGTACTTTGGAGTTGTGCCCGGTTGTAACCGCACCGGTGCCCGGCGGCTTTGCCCCGGCGGCCGGTCCGCCACACCGTGCCGGCCGGTCGGCCCGACGCCAGGGTATGGAGGCGGCATGAGGGCCATGCGGCGGCGCATTACGGCCCCGCCTCGGCAGGCGTGGCGGCCGCCCGCGGCTGCACGGTGCTACGCCAGGCATCGAGGAATTGACGGCGTTTGAGCGCATCCAGGTAAACCAGCAGGCCCGGCCCCAGCGGAATCGGCCGCAGCGCGCGCACCCGCGCGCCGTCGCCGGCCTGCGGCGCCAGCGGCGCGCCGCTGGGCGAGCGGATCGGCTGCAGGCCGACCTGCCGGGCCAGCACCGCCTGGCCGCGCGGCGAGATCAGATAGTCGAGGAAGCGCCCGGCCTCGACCGCGTTGGCGGCCTCGCGCGGGATCAGCGCGGTGCGCAGCAGGACCAGGGTGTAGTCCTCGGGCAGGACGATGCCCAGCGGGGCGCCGGCGTCGATCCGCGCCTGGGCGTAGGAGCCCAGCACGTTGTAGGCCAGGGCCAGCTGGCCGCGCGCGACCCGGTCCAGCAAAGGCCCGGTACGCTCCTCGAGCACCACGCGGTTGTCGCCGAGCGCGGCCTGCAGGGCGCCAGCCATGCTGCCGAGCTGGTGGTCCTGGGTGGCCAGCAGGTAGCCGACGCTGCTGCGGCCGACGTCGTAGGTGCCGACCCGCCCGGCCAGCTTCGCCGCCGGATCGCGCAGCAACGCCAGCAGCTGGCGGCGGGTGCGCGGCACCTGCGCCGGGGCCAACAAACGTTTGTTGTAAACGATGACGATCGGCTCGTAGCTGATGCCGAAAGCCTCGTGCCGCCACTGCGACCATGCCGGCAGCCCGGCCGTGGCCGGCGAGCGGTGGGCCAGGGCGTGGCCGTCGTTGACCAGCTTGGTTTGCAGGTCCATGCCGCTGCTGATGAGCAGATCGGCGCGCTGCCGCGGCGGCGTGCGCAGGAAGCGGGTGTAGATGTCCTGGGCGACCAGGTCGGAATATTCGACCTCGGTGCCGGGGCTGAGCTTCTGGTAGTCGGCGATGACCGCGGCGAAGTTCTCGATGTCGGTCGAGCCGTGGATGCGCAGGTGGGCGGTGGTGGTTTGCGGGCTGCGGAAGGTTTTGACGTCGCCGGGCTCGGCGGCTGCAGGGAAGAAGATGAGGAGTGAGCTGAGAGGAGTGAGGAGTGAGAAAAGGCAAAGGCGCAGCCACGCCCCAGCCCAGCCTCCAGCGCGCCTTTGATTTCTCTCACTCCTCACTCCTCTCAGCTCACTTCTCATATCAGCGTCCGATGCGCAGGCGGGCGGTGGTGATTTGCGGGCTGCGGAAGGTTTTGACGTCGCCGGGTTCGGCGGCTGCAGGGAAGAAGACGAGGAGTGAGCTGAGAGGAGTGAGGAGTGAGAAAAGGCAAAGGCGCAGCCACGCCCCAGCCCAGCCTCCGGCGCGCCCTTGATTTCTCTCACTCCTCACTCCTCTCAGCTCACTTCTCATATCAGCGTCCTCGGCAGGCGCAACGTCACCACCAGCCCGCCGCCGACGCGGTTGCTCAGGTCGATCGCGCCGTCGTGGCTCTCGACGATGCGCTTGACGATCGCCAGCCCCAGCCCGGCGCCGCCGGCAGCGGCGTCGCGGCCGCGGGCGAAGCGTTCGAACACGGTCTCGGCGTCGGCCGCGGCGATGCCGGGGCCATGGTCGGCGATGGTCAACACGGCGGTCGGCGCGGCCGTATCGCCGCTCGTGGTCAGCGCGATCTGCAACGGCGCGCGGCCGTGCTTGAGCGCGTTGTCGATCAGGTTCTTGATCGCCTCGCGCAGCAGCAAAGCGTCGCCGCGCACGCGCACCGCCTCGCTGGTCGCGGCCAGATGCAGCTCGGGGCGCGGGCCGGCCTGCGGCACCGCTTCGAAGATCGCCTGATGCAGCAGTTCGGCCAGGTCGACGGTTTCGAAGCGTTGCAGATTGGCGCGATGGATCGCGCTGGCGTCGCTGAGCAACTGGTTCAGCAGGCGGCTCATGTGGCTGGCGTTGCGTTCGATGGTTTCCAGGCTGCGGCGCTGCTCGGCCGGGTCGTCCTCGTCGAGCGCCAGCTGCGCCTGCGCGCGCAGCGCGGCCAGCGGCGTGCGCATCTGGTGCGCGGCCTCGCCCATGAACGCGCGCAGGGTTTCGTTGCTGGCCGCGAGCCGGCCCATGAAGCGGTTCAACGATTCCACGGTCTGGTCGAGCTCGGCCGGCACTTCGCGCGCGAGCGGGCGCAGGTCGGACGGTTCGCGCTCGGACAGCTCGCGTTCCAGCCGTTGCAGCGGCCGCAAAGCGCGGTACACGCCGATCCACACCAGCGCCAGCGCCGCCAGCGACAGCGCCACGATCGCGACCAGCGCGCGCAGCACCATGTCGTCGGCCAAGGCTTCGCGCGCGCGCCGGGTCTGGCCGACCTGGACGATGGCCTGCCCCTGCGACGCCGGCCCCGCGACCCAGCGCGAGACCGCGACGAAGCGGGTGTTCTCGCCGCGGTACATCGCATCGAACAAACGCGGCTCGCCGTCGCGCGGCGCGCTCGGCGGCGCCGGCAGGTCGGCGTAGCCGGTGATCGCTTGGCCTTCGCGGCTGGAGACGCGATAGAACACCCGGTCCTCCGGCGCCATCGCCAGCAGGTCGAGCGCGGCGTACGGCAGATCGACCTGCCACTGGCCGTCGACCAGCGCGACCGAGTCGGCGATCGACAAGGCCGAGGAGATCAGCAGGTGATCGTAGGAACGGTCGGCCGCGGCGCGGCCGTAGCTGCGCGCGGCCAGGAACAGCAACGCCGCGCCGATCAGCGACAGCGCGCCGAGGTAGATCAGCAAGGTCTTGCGGATCGAATCGCGGCGCCCGGCCGCGGCGCGCGCGGGCTCAGCCATCGCCGTCGCCTTCGGCCGCGGCCGCATCGGTCGGGCCGGCTTCGATCATGTAGCCGGCGCCGCGCACGGTGACGATGCGCAGCGGCGCGGCCGCCAGTTTCTTGCGCAGGCGCCCGACGTACAGCTCGATCGCGTTCGGCCCGGCTTCGTCGTCGAAGCCGAACAGGCCGTTGCCGATCTCGTCCTTGCTGACCACTTGGCCGAGCTTGCCGATCAGGATTTCGAGCAGGCGGAACTCGCGGTTCGGCAGGTCGATGGCTTCGCCGTCGAGGCTGACCCGGTGCGCGCCGGCGTCGAACGCGAAGCCGCCGAGCTGCACGGTGCCGGCGGCCTGGCCGCGGTTGCGCCGCAGCAGCACCCGGCAGCGCGCTTCGAATTCGCGGAAATCGAACGGCTTGCTGAGGTAGTCGTCGGCGCCGGAATCGAGCGCGCGCACGCGGTCGTCGATGCCGTCGCGCGCGGTCAGCATCAGCACCGGGGTGGCGTCGCCGCGTTCGCGCAGGCCGGCCAGCAGGCCCAGGCCGTCGAGCCGCGGCAGGCCGATGTCGAGCACGATCAGGTCGAAGCCTTGGTAGCGCAGCACGCTGTCGGCCTTGAGCCCGTCGCTCTGCCAGTCCACGGCGTGGCCGTCGCGGCGCATGCGCCGGACGATGGCGTCGGCGAGGTCGGCGTTGTCTTCGACGAGCAGGATGCGCACTCGGTGTAGTCCTCTGCCTGTTGTCGAACCGACGACGCTTGCTCGCCGTGGAACCTGCCGCCGGTGGGCGGCGAAACTCCCAGACCGTCATCCCCGCGAAGGCGGGGATCCAGAGACTTCAGAGCCCTGTCGCGATGAAGCCCTGGATCCCCGCGTTCGCGGGGATGACGAGCTAAAGCGCGCAGGCCTCGACTGCTCCATACGACTCCATACGACTCCACACGACGGCGAGCCGGCGCCATGACAGGTCTTTGACAGCTTCGACCGCCTAGCCTGCGCTGGAGGGGTTGGGACAGGCCGTCCGGGCCGACCCAACTATAAGCGTCCGCCGCGCCTTTGTGCGCGAAACAGACGCGAAAACAAGGGTCGGGAGAAAAATCGATGGCTGTCGCCCACCACGCCGGCGCGTGCGTCGCGCTGTGCCTGCTCGCTGCGTCCGCAAGCGCCGCCCACGCGGCCGAAGGCGGCGACGAGCGCCCCGTGACCGCCGAACTCGGCGGCCGCATCCACTGGGATTTCGCCGAGTTCGACAACGACCGGCGCGGCACGCCGAACCCCGACGACACCGAAGTGCGGCGGCTGTGGCTCGACGTATCGGGCAAGTTCTACGGCTGGGGCTACAAGATCGAAGGCGACTTCGCCGGCCTGCAGGACAAGTTCAGCGGCGACAACGTCGAGGCCAAGGACGTCTACGTCACCCGCGATTTCAAGGCCGGCAAGCTGACCGTCGGCCAGTTCAAGCAGTACTTCACCCTCGACGACCGGATCAGCTCGAACTACGGCGTGTTCATGGAACGCAGCATGTTCGCCAGCTCCGTCGCGCCGCTATACCGCCTCGGCGCGGCCTGGATCACCGCGCGCGACGCGTACACCGTCGGCGGCAGCGTCTACAGCCTGGAAAGCATCGACGTGTGGCAGGTCAAGGGCCGCGCATTCGGCGCGCGCGGCACCTGGGCGCCGCGCCACGACACCGGCGACGCTTTGCACCTGGGCCTGTCGCTGGCGCGCGAGTACTACGACCATCCCGGCCGCGACGGCGCCAACGGCCTGCGCATCGCCCCGCGCCCGGCCGGGCATCTGTCCGACAACAGCCGCGCGACCCTGGTCAACTTCAACCGCGGCCTCGACACCGACGTCGACAAGTATTCGCTGGAGTTCGCGCTGGCGCGCGGCCCGGTGTACCTGCAGTCCGAACTCAGCGGCGCCGATTTCGACGACGGCAGCCAGCGCGGCGAGATCCGCTCGGCCTACGCCACGCTCGGCTGGTTCGTCACCGGCGAGAACATGCCCTACGACACCAAGTCCGGCCGCTTCGGCCGGGTCAAGCCGTCGCGCCCGAACGGCGCCTGGGTGGTCGCGGCGCGCTACGACACCATCCGCGGCAAGCAGCACCTCAACGGCGCGGCGAACTTCAGCGACGTGTCGATGGAACAGACCAGCCTCGGCGTGAACTGGCACCTGCGCGCGAACCTGCGCTTCATGCTCGACTGGATCGAGAGCCGCAACCGCGACCGCCTCGCCGGCGCGACGCTCGACCGCACGCGTGCGTTGACCGGACGGTTTCAGTACGACTTTTGAAGCAGGAGTGAGCGCAGAGGAGTGAGGAGTGAGCGAGAGCGCATTCGCCCCCGCCTGCTTTCTCTCGCTCCTCACTCCTCTTCGCTCACTTCTCGCTTTCTAAGGCAGGAGTGAGCGCACAGGAGTAAGGAGTGAGCGAGAGCGCATTCGCCTCCCCCCTGCTTTCTCTCGCTCCTCACTCCTCTTCGCTCACTTCTCGCTTCACGGAGTCAAAAATGCTGACCATCCTAGGCTTCGGCATGGTCCTCACCTTCATGTATCTGATCATGAGCAAGCGGCTGTCGCCGCTGGTCGCGCTGATCGTGATACCCATCGTCTTCGCCCTGGCCGGCGGCTTCGGCGCCGGGATCGGCGAGATGATGATCGAGGGGATCAAGAAGATCGCGCCGACCGGCGTGATGCTGATGTTCGCGATCCTCTACTTCGGGGTGATGATCGACGCCGGCCTGTTCGACCCCATCGTCAAGCGCATCCTCAAGCTGGTGAAGGGCGACCCGGTCAAGATCGTGGTCGGCACCGCGGTGCTGGCGATGCTGATCTCGCTCGACGGCGACGGCTCGACCACGTACATGATTACGGTCTCGGCGATGCTGCCGCTGTTCCAGCGCCTGCGCATGAACGCCTTGAACCTGACCTGCGTGACGATCCTCGCCAGCGGGGTGATGAACCTGACCCCGTGGGGCGGGCCGACCGCGCGCGCGGCGACCGCGCTGCACGTGGACCCCAGCGAAGTGTTCGTGCCGTTGATCCCGGCGATGGTGGTGTCGCTGCTGAGCATCATCGTGCTGGCGTGGTACCTCGGCCTGCGCGAGCGCAAGCGCCTGGGCATCGTGACCCTGGACGGCCACGCCGCCGACTGGAATCCCGAGCTCGACACCGCCAGCGACAACCTGCCCACCCTGGCCGACAGCGAAGACACCAAGCGGCCGAAGCTGCTGTGGGTCAACGCCGGCCTGACCGTCGCGCTGATGGCCGCGCTGATCCTCGGCCTGCTTCCGCTGCCGGTATTGTTCATGATCGGCTTCGCGATCGCGCTGGTCATCAACTACCCGGATCTGGCCGAACAGCGCCGGCGCATCGGCAACCACGCCGGCAACGTGCTGGCGGTGGTGTCGCTGATCTTCGCCGCCGGCATCTTCACCGGCATCCTGTCCAACACCGGCATGGTCGAGGCGATGTCGCGCAGCTTCCTGGCAGTGATCCCCGACGCCTGGGGCCCGTATCTGGCGGTCATCACCGCGATCGCCAGCATGCCTTTCACGTTTTTCATGTCCAACGACGCGTTCTATTTCGGCGTGCTGCCGATCCTGTCGGAGGCGGCCGGGCATTACGGCATCACTCCGGTGGAGATGGCGCGCGCGTCGCTGGCGGGGCAGCCGGTGCATCTGTTGAGCCCGCTGGTGCCGTCGACGTATCTGTTGGTCGGCATGGCCAATGTGGATTTCGCCGACCATCAGAAGTTCACCCTGAAGTGGGCGGTGATGGTGTCGATGATCCTGCTGTTCGCATCGCTCGCGTTCGCCCTGTATCCCTTCGCCGCTTGATGTCTGCCCTGTAGGAGCGGCGCGAGCCGCGACCGCGACCTCGCGCTTACGACGCAAGCCGGATGTCGCGGTCGCGGCTCGCGCCGCTCCTACAGGCAGCCCACCCACAGGAACCTCGGCCATGACTCTCCGCATTGCATATGTCACCAGCGGCATGGGCAGCCTCGGCACCGCGATCTGCCGCAAGCTCGCCGACAGCGGCCACACCGTGGTCGCCGGTTGCGGCCCGAATTCGCCGCGCAAGGCCGGCTGGCTGCGCGAGCAGCGCGAGCTGGGCTACGACTTCATCGCCTCGGAAGGCAACGCCGCCGACTGGGATTCCACGGTCGCCGCATTCGCCAAGGTCAAGGCCGAGGTCGGCGAGGTCGACGTGCTGGTCAACAACGCCGGCGGCACCCGCGACGTGCTGTTCCGGCAGATGAGCCGCGACGACTGGAACGCGGTCATGGCCGGCAACCTCAACACCTTGTTCAACATCACCAAGCAGGTCGTCGACGGGATGGCCGCGCGCGGCTGGGGCCGGATCGTCAACATCGGCTCGGTCAGCGCGCAGAAGGGCCAGATCGGCCAGGTCAACTACGCCACCGCCAAGGCGGCGATGCACGGCTTCACCCGCGCGCTGGCGCAGGAGTTCGCCGCGCGCGGGGTCACGGTCAACACGCTCTCGCCCGGCTATGTCGCCAGCGCCGCGATCAGCGCGTTCCCGCCCGACGTGCTCGACCGCCTCGCCGCGTCGGTGCCGCTGCGGCGCCTGGGCAAGCCGGAGGAAGTCGCGAGCCTGTGCGCGTGGCTGGTCAGCGACGATGCCGCGTTCGTGACTGGCGCCGATTACGCGGTCAACGGCGGCTTGCAGATGGGCTGAGGCCGGGGCTCGGCCTCGTCTGTCATTGCCGCGCTGCCCCACCCCGTCACGTCCCCGCTCTAAACCGCTTCCGCTTCCGCTTCCGCTTCCGCCTCCGCCTCCGCCTCCGCTTCCACTCCCGCTTCCGCTCCCGCTCCCGCTCCCCGTCATTCCGGCGAAAGCCGGAACCCATTTTGACGTTGCCTTTGTTTTTTACGCGCGCCCCTCGGGGGAGCGAGCAAAAGCAAAATGGGTTCCGGCTTTCGCCGGAATGACGGGGGGTGGGCGGTGCTGGACAAGCCACACCCGGCCTGCCTGCTGGCGCCCGGCCGGATCCGCGCCCCGATTGCGTTAACCCCTAGGCGGCCACGGCAGGCCGCCTACAGGGGACCAACATGATCGCTATCCGCATCGCCCGGGCCGTGGCGCTGTTGGCGCTGGGCTGCGCCCTGGCCGCCTGCTCGACCTTCCGCGGCGCGCCCAAGCCCTTGATCTCGCCGAAGCAGCTGGAAAGCAGCGCGAGCTTCAACGTCGCCGGCGACATCGAAACCCTGACCAAGACGACCACCGACAAGGCTGCGCGCGACGGCGCCATGCGCCGCCTGCTGGCGGTGTGCGACATGCGTTATTCGCAGTTCCGCCACGACATCGTCGCCAACCGCAAGCACGCGCGCGCCGGCGCCAACGCGCTGACCCTGATGACCGACGTCGCCGCGGGGCTGACCGACTCGGTCGGGGTCAAGGACAACTACATCGCCCTGTCGGCGCTGATCCAGGGCGGCCAGACCCTGTACGACAAGGATTACCTGTTCGACCAGACCCTCGACGCGCTGGTCGTGCAGATGGACGCCAACCGCAAGGCCAAGCTGGTCGACATCCTGGTGTCGATGGACGCCTCGGTCGAACAGTACCCGGGCCAGGTCGCGCTCGCCGACGTGCTCGACTACTACCACGCCGGCACCATCAACGCCGCGATCCTTGGCGTGCAGAAGTCCGCCAGCGCGCAGGACGCGCAGAACACCCAGGCGCTGCGCCAGCTCAAGGCGATCGACGACACCCAGCGCGGCGCGATCCGCACCGGCACCACGGCGCTGTTCGGTTTCGTCGACGGCCTCGACCAGGCCAAGGCCGACAAGGTCCTGGCCTTCCTGAAGGGCAAGAGCGTCGCGGCCAGCAAGGGCGCGACCCTGGACGAGACCAAGAAGGCGCTCAAGCAGGCGCTGACCCAGTTGCGCCGCGACCAGTACCCCGACGACGTCCAGCCGCTGCTGGACGAACTCAAGACCGCGACCCAGTAAGCCACGGAGACCGCGCATGGCCAACGACACCGCCGAAATCCCCGCCGAATTCGACTTCGTCCAGATCACCCGCGCGATCATGGGCGAAGAGGCCTGGGGTTATCTGTTCGTCGACAACCAGATCAAGACCCGGCGCGGCGCCAGCTACAACGAAGCCAGTTTCGAGTTCCGCGACGCGGGCTACCCGGACGACTGCGTGGTGGTGCCGGCCGCGCAGGCGATTCCGGCCGGCTATGTCGAGGAGTGGCGCGGGCAGATGCTGGTGGCGAACCGCGTGCGCCGCGTCGTCGTCGCGCGCAAACAGGGGTAGCCTCCTGTAGGAGCGGCGCGAGCCGCGACCGCGACAACGCAGCTAGTGCGAACGTTTCGGCGTAGTTGCGTTGTCGCGGTCGCGGCTCGCGCCGCTCCTACAGTCGGAAACGCGGCAACGCCGTCAGCCGATCTCGCTGAAATCGCCTTCGGCCATGTGATCCAGCCGGATCCGGTTGGCGAACAACGAAAACGCCAGCATCCCCGCCAACCCGTTGGCGCGGGTGATCCACGGCGGCATCCAGCGCGGCGGCGCCAGCACGCCGGCCTGGAACAGCGGTTCGAAGCGCTGCACGTCGCCGAGGGTCATCTTGCCGGCGAACAGCCAGCGGCACAGGTGCAGCTTCTGCTGGCGCAGCGCCCAGCGGAAGAAGGTATGCACGCCGACCAGCCCGCGCAGGTACACGCTGTCCTTGGTGAAGGCCGCGCCGCCGCCGGTCGGCACGCCGCGGAACACGCGCTGGGCCGAGGCGAAGCTTTCTTCCGGGGTCTGCCCGGCGTCGATGAAGTAACGGAACACGTGGATGAAGTCGGCGCCGTCCAGCGCCATCGCGACCGCGTCGATGCGCAGGCTCAGCCGCTTCATCCGGCCGATGTCGATGCTGCCGGTGATCTGCTCGGCGAAGGTCGCCAGGCCTTCCTGGGTCGCGGTGCTGCGCGGCGAGGACAGCGCCAGGCTCGGCAGGATCGGCTGTTCGCGGCCGTTGAGCGCGGTCAGCGAATGCACGAAGGCTTCGTGCTGCAACAGCTGGTGGCGGTCGTAATCGCTGAACGCCGCGCCGCTGCGCAGGCGGATGCGGGTGGCGCCGGCAGCGGCCTTGGCGATCAGCTCGGGGTCGAGCACCACGTCGATCACCCGGCTGTCGAAGTAGTCGTCGAGGTCGCGCTGCAATTGCAGGCTCAGCGCGGTCGCCGAGATCTCCACCGTCTCGGCCGGCGACATCAGTTCGCGGTCGAGTTCGTTGGCGATGGAAATGAAGTGGTTGGCGGCCTCGCGCGTGGTCGGGCCCTGGCCCGGCAAGGCCACGTCGGGCTTGCCGAACAGCTGCACCGAGTAGTCGGCGACCTGGTTCGTGCCGAGGCATTCGAGCAACTGCGCGGCGATCCCCCAGGAGTGCGCCGATTCGATCAGGTACTCGCCGAGCGGATGGTCCGGATCGGCGGCGTCGGCGATGGCGTCGAGCTCGGCCCGCACTTCGCTGAAGTCATGCTTGGGATAGTCGATCACCGGCAGCGTCGCGGCGCCGCGCGCGTAGTCGGCGAGGAAGCGCTGCTCCAGTCCGGCCGGCCAGCTGACCATCGTCAGCAGCTTGATCCCGCGCGCGGCGCGGACCATGCGCGCGTCGAGCTGGGCGTGGTGGTGCAGGTCGGGCGACAGATCGGTCGGCAGCGCGCTCATGCGGCGGCCTGCGAAGTCGGGAACGCAGCAGCGCCGCGGCGGCGCGCGCGAACCGGAGCTGCGCGCTCAGTGCCGCCCATACTTCTCGTCCAGGCGCTTGTTGAGGGCCTTGCCGAGCACTTTCTCCTCGGACTTCTGCGCGCGCCGGTTGGCCAGCTTGTTGGCCGCGCCAGCGACTTCGTCGCGCAGCTTGAGGTAATTGGCGAAGCGCTGCGGATCCAGCTTGCCGCCCTCGATCGCCGCACGCACCGCGCAGCCGGGTTCGCGGTAGTGCGAGCAATCGCGGAACTTGCACTGCTCGGCCAGCGCCTCGACATCGGCGAAGTTCTCGCCGACGTCTTCCTCGCCGGTGGGCTTGAGCTCGCGCATGCCCGGCGTGTCGATCAGGCAGGCGCCCGACGGCAGCGGGATCAGCGCGCGGTGGGTGGTGGTGTGGCGGCCGCGCGCGTCGCTTTCGCGCACCGCGCCGGTCTTCATCTTCTCGGTGCCGAGCAGGCTGTTGGTGATGGTCGACTTGCCGGCGCCGGAGGACCCCACCAGCACCACCGTGCGGCCCGGCGCCAGCCACGGCGACAGCGCCGCGAGCACGCCGTCGCGGTCGCGCGCGTTGACCGCGCGCACCTGCACGCCCTGGCTGAGTTCGACCAGCGCGTCGGTGGCCAGGGTCACCGCATCGGGGTCGGCGGCCAGCGCGGCGTCGGCCTTGGTCAGCACGATCACGGGCTCGGCGCCGCCGCGCACCAGCAGCAGGTAGCGCTCGATCCGGCGCGGATTGAAGTCGGCGTCGAGCCCGCAGACCACGAACACGGTGTCGATGTTGGCCGCGATCAGCTGCTGCTTGTAATGCTCGCCGGCCGCGCCGCGCTTGATCGCGCTGTGCCGCGGCAGCAGCGCCACGACCTTGTCGCGCGAACCGCTGCGCTCGATCAGCAGCCAGTCGCCGACGCCCGGGCGTTGTTCGGGCGGAAAGCGCGGGCGTTGCCATTCGGGCAGCGACTCGACCTTGAAGCCGGCACTGTCGGGGCCGTCGGCGACCACGTAGCCGCTGCGGTGCTGCTCGATGACCCGCGCGGGGCGGGCCTGGGGGTGTTCGGCGAGCCGCTCGCGCCAGGCCGGGTCGGCCGGCAACGGATTTTCGTCCGGGCCGGCCTGCAAGGGCCAGCCGATCGCCTGCAAGGCGGCCAGTTCGGGAGTCAAAGGCGCGGGAGGCGGTTGGGCATGGCGCGATTCTACCTACGCCGCCGGCCGGTTTTGCCGTCGAGCGGCCGCCGGGCTTTGCCGGAAACCGGTTGCAGACGGCGCGGCGGCGGTCCGAAGCCCGTTCTTGTGCGCCCGGTCGATGCCGCGGCCCGTGGAAAACCGCGATTCAGGCTGTTTACCGGGGCGGATTCGGCTAGGCTGGGGGTCCACTCGACTCTCCCTGTGTGCCGCTCCGATGTCCCAGCCGCCCCTGAAAACCCGCGAACGCCTGTCCGAAGTCCGTTACGAAATCCGCGGTGAACTGGCCCGGCGAGCTCGCGAGTTGGAGGCCCAGGGACGCAAGCAGATCAAGCTCAACATCGGCAACCCCGGCGCGTTCGGTTTCCGCGCACCCGAGCACCTGCAGCGCGCCATCGCCGAGCGCATCGCCGACACCGACCCCTACACCCACCAGCAGGGCCTGCCGGCCGCGCGCGAGGCCATCGCCGCGTTCTACAAGCGCCGCGGCACGCCGAACGCCTCGCCCGAGCGGGTGTTCGTCGGCAACGGCGTCAGCGAACTGATCGACCTGTCGCTGCGCGCCCTGCTGAACCCCGGCGACGAAGTGCTGCTGCCCTCGCCCGACTACCCGCTGTGGTCGGCCGCGACCATCCTCAACGACGGCCGCCCGGTGTACTACCGCTGCCAGCCGGAGAACGGCTTCCTGCCCGATCCGGACGAGATCGAGCAACTGGTCTCCAGCCGCACCCGCGCGATCGTGCTGATCAATCCGAACAACCCGACCGGCGCGGCCTATCCGCGCGCGCTGATCGAGCGCATCGTCGCGATCGCCGCCAAGCACCGGCTGTTGCTGCTGTGCGACGAGATCTACGACTCGATCCTGTACGGCGACGCGCAGTTCGAGCCGGTCGCGCCGATCGCCGGCGACCTGCCGTGCCTGAGCTTCGGCGGCCTGTCCAAGGTCCACCGCGCCTGCGGCTGGCGGGTCGGCTGGGCGGTGCTGTCGGGCGATCCTTTGGCCACCGGCGAGTTCCACCACGCGATGGACCTGCTCGGCGCGCTGCGCCTGTGCGCCAACGTGCCCGGCCAGTTCGCGATCGAGGCCGCGCTGAACGGCGCCGACACCATCACCCCGCTGTGCCGCCCGGGCGGCCGCCTGTTCGAAGCGCGGCGCGCGGTGATCGAGGCGGTCGAGGCGAGCAAGCACCTGCAACTGGTCGCGCCGGCCGGCGCGCTGTACGCGTTCCCGGCGGTGACCGGCGCCGCCGCGCACGGCTTCGACGACCACAAGTTCGCGCTGGAACTGCTGGAAACCGAGGACGTGCTGGTGGTCCCGGGCTCGAGCTTCAACGTCCCGTACCGCAACCATTTCCGCGTCACCCTGCTGCCGCAGCCGGAGGACGTGCGCGAGGTGTTCGTGCGGATCGAGCGCGTGCTCGACCGCCACGCCGAGCGCGCCGGCGCGCCGCGCGCCGCCGTCGCCTGAGTCCGGCGATGACGCGCTCGTATCTGGCGCTCGGCGACAGCTACACCATCGGCGAAGCGGTTCCCGAAGCGGGCCGCTGGCCGGTGCAACTGGTCGCCGGCCTGGCCGCACGCGGCATCGCCGTCGCGCCGCCGCGCATCGTCGCCACGACCGGCTGGACCACCGACGAACTCGCGCTGGCGCTGGATCTGGCCGAGCCGCTCGGCGAATGGGATTTCGTCAGCCTGCTGATCGGCGTCAACAACCAGTACCGCGGCCGCAGCGCCGCGCAGTACGCCGGCGAGTACCGCGCGCTGCTGGAGCGCGCGATCGGCTACGCCCGCGGCCGCCCCGACCGGGTGCTGGCGCTGGCGATCCCCGACTGGGGCGCGACCCCGTTCGGCGCCCAGGACAAGCGCGGCGCCGCCGCGATCGGCGCCGAACTCGACGTGTTCAACATCACCGCCGGCGAAATCTGCGCGCGCCACGGCGTGGCCTTCGTCGACATCGGGCCGGTTTCGCGCGCGTTGGCCGCCGACCCGGCGATGCTGGCCGAGGATGCGCTGCATCCCTCGGCGCGGATGTACGCACGCTGGACCGAACTGGCGCTGCCGGTGGCGGAGCGCCTGCTCGGCCGCGATTGAGCGCGGCGGGTGCGGGCCGGATCGGCCCGCCGCAGTGCCTGCGCAGGTGCTTTTGCAAGTGTGTCTGCAAGTGTGTCTATCGGTAATCCCAAGGCGCCCACCGGTTTCCGCGCGGCCCCGGCCGATGCCACACTGCCCGGGCCGGCGACGACGACGCCGCAGGATTCGCCCCGAGGATGAGCTCAGCGGTACACACCATGCCCCCCGGCCAGGCCGTGCGGATCGCGCGCGCCTATCTGCCCGAGCATCCGCTCGGCAATCGCTGGGACTACTACTACAGCCGGGCCAAGCTCGGCAGCGACCCGCTGTATCCCGGCGTCAGCGAGGCCTTGCGCGGCACCAGCGCGCCGCTGCTCGACCTGGGCTGCGGCCTGGGCCTGCTGGCCCACACCCTGCGCGCCGACGGCATCGGCCTGAGCTACCGCGGCGTCGACAGCGACGCGGCCAAGATCCGCCGCGCCGGCCGCGCCGCCGCGCGGGTCGGCCTGGACCAGGCGGGTTTCGCGGTCATGGACCTGGCCCGCGAACTGCCCGAACACCGCGGCAGCGTGGCGATGCTGGACGTGCTCCAGTTCATCCCCTACCCCGCCCAGGCGCGCGCCATCGACGCGATGATCGCGATGCTGACGCCCGGCGCGCGGCTGGTGATCCGCACCGGCCTGGACGACGGCACCGGCCGCGCGCGGGTGACCCGTGCGGTCGACGTGTTCGCGCGCGTGCTGGGCTGGATGAACGCGATGCCGCGCTATTACCCCGATGGCGAGGCCTTGCGCGCGCGGCTGCGCGACGCGGGGCTGCGGGTGGAGTTCACGCCGTTGTATGGGCGTACGCCGTTCAACAACTGGCGGATCGTGGCGGCGCGGGACTGAGCGGATGCAGGGTTCGTCGTGGTTGCGGTTTCGCGGTCGCAGCTTGCGCAGCTCCTACAGCAGCTCCCTGTAGGAGCTGCGCGAGCTGCGACCGCGCCAACACAACTACGGCGCCATCCTCAACGCAGCCTTTATCTCTCCACCGCCTCCGGCAACACGCACCGATACCCCAACGCCCGCAACCGCGCCAGCAACGCCGCCATCGTCTCCACGCTGCGCCCATGCCCCGCGCCTTCGTGCATCAGCACGATCGCGCCCGGCGCCAATCCGCGCTCGATCCGCGCCAGCACGCGCTTGGGTTCGGCCGTGACCGCATCGAAACCGCGCGCACTCCAGCCGACCCGGGCCAGCCCGCAGCGTTGCAGCGAGCGCGCGACGAAGGGATTGGCCATGCCGACCACCGCGCGGAACCACTGCAGGCGATAGCCCGGCAGCAGTTCGCGCAGGGTCCGGTCGGCATCGGCGATCTCGCGCCGCATCGCCGCCGGGCCCAGCCGCCAGAACGCCGCCGAAGGATGGCTGGCGCTGTGATGGCCGACGCCGTGGCCGCGCCGCACGATCTGCGCCAGCAACTGCGGCTGCGCGCGCGCGCGCTCGGCGACGACGAAGAAGGTCGCCTTGGCGCCGTGCGCGTCGAGCAGGTCGAGCATCGCCTCGGTGTCGGCGGACGGGCCGTCGTCGATGGTCAGCCACACCACCGGCTCGGGCGTCGGCAGGCGCCGCAGCACCGGGCTGAACAAGGCCGAGCCGGGGTTCAGGGTGCCCCACAGCATCGTCCAGTGGCTCAGCATCAGCGCCGTCAGGCCGACCGGCCAGCCCAGCCACAACCACAGGCCGAGCACGCCGAGCTGCGAGGCCGCGAACAGCCACAGCGCGGCGGCGGGGTGGCGCGGCGGTCGGTGCGGGACCGGTACAGTCATCGGCGCGGCGGGCCCAGGGACGAGGGGCGTCCATCGTAGCCGGCCGCCCGGCCTCGCGGGACCCGCGTGGCGCGGCAGCGGGCGCGCCCGTCCTGCCCGCCCCGGCCGCCGCCACTTGCATCGCCGCGCCGCAGCCCCCATCTGCGGAGAATTCCCGTCAGCCTCAGATCCCCATGTCCCTCACTCCCGAACTGCGCTCGCGCATCGAAACCCTGCTCCAGTCCAACCGCGTCGTGCTGTTCATGAAGGGCGCGCCGGACGCGCCGCAGTGCGGCTTCTCGGCGAAGGCCGCCGGCACCCTCAACGCGCTGCTGCCGCAAGGCTATGCGCATGTGGACGTGCTCAGCGACGCCGAGATCCGCGAGGGCATCAAGGCCTACGGCGAGTGGCCGACCATCCCGCAGCTGTACATCGACGGCCAGCTGGTCGGCGGCAGCGACATCATCCTGCAGATGGCCGACAGCGGCGAACTGCACGGCGCGCTCGGCCTGCCGGCGCCCGACCGCAGCCCGCCGAAGCTCGAAATCACCGCAGCCGCGGCCAAGATGCTGCGCGACGCCGTCGCCGGCGCGGGCGAAAACTACGCGGTGCAGCTCGAAGTCGACGCGCGCCACAACGTGCGCCTGCAGCTGGCGCCGGTCGATGCCGGCGCGGTCGCGGTGGAAATCGACGGCGTGCGCGTGCAGACCGACTGGATCAACGCGCGCCGCGCCGACGGCGTGTCGATCGACTGGGCCGACGACGAGCGCGGCCGCGGCCTGGTCATCACCAATCCGAACGCGCCGCCGGCGGTGCGTTCGATCGCGCCGGCCGACGCACGCGAGCGCGTGCGCGCCGGCAGCCTGCGCCTGATCGACGTGCGCCCGGCCGACGAACGCGCGCTGGCCCAGGCCGATGTCGCCTTCGACAGCTTCGACGCCGGCACCCAGGCGCTGGAAGCGCTGCCGAAGGACGCGCCGGTCGCGTTCCTGTGCCACCGCGGCGGGCGCAGCGCGCAGGCCGCCGAGCATTTCCGCCAGCTCGGTTTCCGCGAGGTCTACAACGTGGTCGGCGGCATCGACGCGTGGGCCGACCTGGATGGCGGCATCGCCAAGTACTGAGCGCGGGGTTCGTCCCGGCAATGCGAAGCCGCGGCCTTCGGGACGCGGCTTCGTGCTTTGCGGGATTCGCGCCGAACGCGGATGCCTCCCTGTAGGAGCGGCGCGAGCCGCGACCGCGACAACGCAACTGCGGCGAAAGTTGCGGCGTAGTTGCGTTGTCGCGGTCGCGGCTCGCGCCGCTCCTACAGAGGGCTCGCCACTCAGCCCTTGAATCCGCCGCCATCGAGATAGGCCTGCTCCTCGGCCGTCGTCGCCCGCCCCAGCACCGTATTGCGGTGCGGAAAGCGCCCGAACCGCTCGACGATCTGCTGGTGCTGCAGCGCCCACTGCGCCGGGTCGCTGCCGTCGCCGGACGGCGGCAGCGCGCGATGCAGGTCGACCGAGCGCTGCTGGTCGGCCGGGTCTTCGGAATGCTCGAACGGCAGATAGAAGAACGGCCGCAGCGGCGCCTCGATCTTTTGGTCGTGGCCGAGTTCCAGCGCGCGCCGCGCGTAGTGGCGCGCCAGCGGATCGGTCGCGAACGCATGGGCGCTGCCGCGGAACACGTTGCGCGGAATCTGGTCGAGCAGGATCAGCAGCGCCAGCGCCGATTCGGCGTCGCGCTCGACCCAGTCGTCGTGCTCGCGCCGCGCGGCGGCGAAGTGCGCTTCGAGAAAGCCGCTGCGGCATTGCTGATCGAAGCGGTCGTTGCGGTCGAACCAGCGGTCGGGGCCGGCGTCGCGCCAGAAGGCGACGACGTCCTGGGCGGTGATGGACATGGCGGATCCATAGCGAAGACGGAGCCGCACCGTAGCACGACCGCCGGGGTCCGACTGTAGGAGCGACGCGAGTCGCGACCGCGACAACGCAGCTACGGCGCAAGTTGCGGAGTGGTTGCGTTGTCGCGGTCGCGGCTCGCGCCGCTCCTACAGGTAGCCCGGCTGGATCACGCTTCGCCGAGTTGGGTTTCCAGTTCGTTGATCCACGCCACGGTGATGCTTTCCATCGTCACCGCATAGATCAGCGGCCGCACCGATCCGGACGAGTACGACTGCGCGACGAAGCGCGCGTGCTGCTCGCGGAACGCCTGCCAGGCCTCGTGCGCGCGTTCGAACGCGAGCCGGCCGTCGCCGTCGAGCTGTTCGCGCAGGTGCGCGACCACGGCGTCGAGGCGCGCCTGTTCGCGGCCGAGTTCGGCCATCGCCTGACGATTCATCTCGGCCTGGCTGACCCCCTCGTCGCCCTGGTCGCGAGCGATCGCCTCGGCCTTGTCGACGTAGCTGCCGGCCACGCGCGCGGCGTGCTCGGCCTTGCCGATCAGGCGGCTTTCGAACCGGCGCAGTTCCTCGACGCTGGTGTGCGCGCCGTCCAGTTCCTGTTTGAGCGCGAGCAGTTGCTTGCCGCGCTCGATCGCGTCGACGGTGCCGCGACGTTCGGCGATGCGCTGGATGAAGTAGAAGGCCCAGGTGAGCAGGGCGCCGATGACGGTGAAGATGAGCTGTTCCATGACCTGTCCTCCGGTCGTGGAGCACAGTGTCGTGCGCGAGGGTCTCAGGCCTTCGGATGTCGCGTGTCGGGCGTCTCAAAACCCTGGAAAAAACAGGGGTTTTCGCAATCCGGTCAATGAATCGTTCAGTGCGTCCGCGCCGCCGCCAGCAGCGCGCGCAAGATGTCTTGCGAGCGGCGCTGGCCGTAGCCGCGGCCGTAGGCGCTGGACTGGATCGCCACCACCATGCGCCGCGACGGCACCAGGTAGAGCTTGTTGCCGCCGTTGCCGGACGCGAACACGACTTCGATGTCGTCGGAACCGATGCGCTGCGTCTTGCGATACCAGAAATAACCGTACTCGTCGGCGTAGGGATCGACCGCGCCGATGCGCACGCGCGGCGCCAGGATCGCGCGCAGCGTGTCGGCGCGCACGATCTCGCGGCCCTGCCAGCGGCCGCCGTCGAGCGCCATCTGGCCGATGCGGGCGAAGTCGCCCGCGCGCAGCGACAGGTTGCCCTGGCCCTTGGCGTGGCCGCCGGCGTCGCGCTGCCAGCGCCAGTCGGCGATGCCGAGCGGCGCGAACAGCTGCTCGTTCGCGAATTCGTCCAAAGGCTGGCCGGTCGCGCCTTCCACGCACAGTCCGGCGAGGTAGGCGGTCAGCGAGTTGTAGGCGTAGCGCGTCCCCGGCGCCTCGCGCCGCGGCACCGCGAGCGCGAAGGCGACCGGATCGGCGGCTTCGTCCAGGCGATCCTCGTTGCCGGGCGAGTCGGCGCGCTCGTCGTCGGCGTCCAGGCCCGAACGCATGCTCAGCAGATCGCCGGCGCGCACGCCGGCCAAGGCCTTGCTGCGCGCAGACAGACAGCGCGCGACCGGCCGATCGAAGCGCAGCCGCCCGCGATCGGCCGCGATGCCCGCCAGCAGCGCGGTCACGCTCTTGCCGGCCGAGCGGATGTCGTGCAGCGACTGCGCATCGGCGCCGTTGTAGTAACGCTGCGCGACGACCGCGCCGTCGCGCAGCACCACCACCGCCTTGAGGTCGGCGCGTACGTCGCCGTCCCAGCGCGCCAGCACGCGTTCGAGCGCGGCGTCGGCGGCACGCGCCGGCGCGGCTGCGGACAGCGACAACGCGACGATCAGCGATGCCATCAGCGGCGAACACCCAACGACGGAGGCGAACCAACGGCGCGACGGCAACGACATGGCGGTCTCCTGAAGGCAGTGAGCCCGCGGCGAAGGGACGACCGGCCCGGGCGTTGCGCCGGGCCCGGGCGGCCGCGCGGGCCGCCCAGCCTAATCCACGCAGGCGCCGCCGTGGTGGCGCGCGCGGCTTACTCGTCGAAGCGCAGGTGCCGCACCGACTTGCCGTGGCGGCGGATCAGCTTCAGCGCTTCGATGCCGACGCCGATGTGGGTGTCGACGTAGCTGGCGCTGACCTTGGCGTCGGAGGCCTCGGTCTTGACGCCTTCGGGGATCATCGGCTGGTCCGACACCAGCAGCAAAGCGCCGCACGGGATGCGGTTGGCGAAGCCGGCGGCGAACACGGTCGCGGTCTCCATGTCGATGGCCATGCAGCGCATCGCGCGCAGACGCTCCTTGAAGGCTTCGTCGTGCTCCCAGACCCGACGGTTGGTGGTGTAGACGGTGCCGGTCCAGTAGTCGTGGCCGAGGTCGCGGATCGTGGTCGATACCGCGCGCTGCAGAGCGAACGCCGGCAGCGCCGGGACTTCGGGCAGCAGGTAGTCGTTGGAGGTGCCTTCGCCGCGGATCGCCGCGATCGGCAGGACTAGGTCGCCGAGTTCGTTCTTGCGCTTGAGCCCGCCGCACTTGCCCAGGAACAGCACCGCCTTGGGCCCGATCGCCGACAGCAGGTCCATCATGGTCGCGGCGTTCGGGCTGCCCATGCCGAAGTTGATCATGGTGATGCCGTCGGCGGTCGCGCTCGGCATCGGCCGGTCCAGGCCGACCACTTGCGCGCCGGTCAGGCGGGCGAAGGTGTGCAGGTAGCCGCCGAAGTTGGTCAGCAGGACGTGGTCGCCGAACTGGTCCAGGGGCACGCCGGTGTAGCGCGGCAGCCAGTTTTCGACGATCTGTTCTTTGTCTTTCATGGGTTTTTCCCGTTTTTGTTGTTGTAGTCCGAACATTGTCGCACGGCCATGACCATCGTCAGGCTTGGCACGGCCGCGGGCGGCGGCTACGGTTCCGGGGCTGGCCCGGCGCCGGCGCCTTATGTCCGCGTTCCTCGGGGGAAACCATGTTCCGACCGTTCCTGGCCGGCTGCGGCCTGGCCTTGCTCGCCAGCGCCGCGCAGGCCGCCGCGCCGGCGCCCGCTTCGCGCTACACCCAGGATCCTTATCCCAGCACCTACCAGCCGCTGGCGTCCGGCCCGGTGCTGCTGCGCGGCGCGACCGTGCTGACCGGCACCGGCCAGCGCCTGGACGGCGCCGACGTGCTGCTGCGCGACGGCAAGATCGTCGCCGTCGGCAGCCAACTCGACGCCCCCGCCGACGCCGCCCGCGTCGACGCCAGCGGCAAGTGGATCACCCCCGGCATCATCGACGTCCACTCGCACCTGGGCGTCTACCCCAGCCCGGGCGTCAGCGCGCACAGCGACGGCAACGAAATGACCAGCCCGGTCACCCCGAACGTCTGGGCCGAGCATTCGATCTGGCCGCAGGACCCGGGCTTCGCGACCGCCCTGGCCGGCGGCATCACCTCGCTGCAGATCCTGCCGGGCTCGGCCAACCTGATCGGCGGCCGCGGCGTCACGCTGAAGAACGTGCCGGCGGTCAGCTATCAGGCGATGAAGTTCCCGGCCGCGCCGTGGGGCCTGAAGATGGCCTGCGGCGAAAACCCCAAGCGCGTCTACGGCAGCCGCAACGTTTCGCCGGGCACGCGCATGGGCAATGTCGCCGGTTACCGCGCGGCGTTCATCGACGCCAGCGAGTACCTGCGCAAGACCTCGCCCAAGGCCAGCAAGCCGGCGAAGAAGCATTGGTGGCAGAACTCCAGCGCATCCAGCGCGGGCGGCGACAGCGAGAAGGACACCGGCGGCAAGCGCGACCTCAAGCTCGACACCCTGGCCGGCGCGATCAAGGGCGACATTCTGGTCCACATCCATTGCTACCGCGCCGACGAGATGACCACGATGCTCGATCTGGCCAAGGAATTCGGCTTCAAGGTCGCCGCCTTCCACCACGGCGTGGAGGCCTACAAGATCGCCGACCGGCTCGCCGCCGACGGCGTGTGCGGCGCGCTGTGGGCCGATTGGTGGGGCTTCAAGATGGAGGCCTTCGACGGCATCCAGGAGAACATCGCGATCGTCGACCGCCCGGCCAACAGCTGCGCGATCGTGCATTCGGATTCGGAGGAAGGCATCCAGCGGCTCAACCAGGAAGCGGCCAAGGTGATCGCGCACGCGCGCCTGGCCGGGATCGAGATCGCGCCGGAACGCGCGATCCGCTGGCTGACCCAGAACCCGGCCAAGGCGCTCGGCATCGGCGAACGCACCGGCACCCTGGAGGCCGGCAAGATGGCCGACGTGGTGGTGTGGAACGGCAATCCCTTCAGCGTCTACGCCAAGGCCGAGCAGGTCTACATCGACGGCGCGCGGGTGTACGACCGCAACGATCCTTCGCGTCAGCCCAAGTCGGACTTCATGCTCGGCCAGCCGGCTGCGCAGGGTTCGGCGATCGGAGGTGTGCGATGAACCGCGTCGATAGCGCTGCCTCGCCGATGGTCCTTGCCGTCATTCCGGCGAACGCCGGAACCCATTTTGCCGTTGCTGCTGAAATGGGCGGTGGCGAACGAGACGCAGCGAGCGCGAAAGCAAAATCAAAATGGGTTCCGGCGTTCGCCGGAATGACGGCTGGAGTTTTCGCCGCAACGACGGTATCGGGCGTCGGAAAGACGGCTGGAGTTTTCGCCGCAACGACGGTATCGGGCGCCGGAAAGACGGCTGGAGTTTTCGCCGCGACGACGGTATCGGGCGCCGGAAAGACGGCTGGAGTTTTCGCCGCAACGACGGTATCGGGCGCTGGAATGACGGCTGGAGTTTTCGCTGCGACGACGGTATCGGGAGCCGGAATGACGGCTGGAATCTTCGCCGCAACGACGGTATCGGGAGCCGCGACGACTCGCCCACGCGCCGCGCGCATCGCCCGCACCGTCCTCGCCGCCGCGCTGGTCTGCGCCAGCTTCGCTGCGTCCGCGCAGAACGTGCTGATCCGCAACGCCACCGTCCACACCGCCACCGCGCAGGGCTCGCTCGAGAACGCCGACGTGCTGGTCGCCGGCGGCGTCGTGCGCGCGGTCGGCAAGGGCTTGAGCGCGCCAGCCGGCGCGCAGGTGATCGACGCGGCCGGCAAGCCGGTCACGCCGACCCTGTTCGGCGGCATCAGCGAGATCGGCCTGGAGGAAGTTTCCGGCGAAAAATCCACGGTCGACCAGACCGTCGCCCTCGGCGCCGACACCAAGGAAATGACGGTGCGGCCGGAGTTCGACGTGACCTTGGCCTACAACCCCGACTCGGTGCTGATCCCGGTGACCCGGATCGAAGGCATCGGCTGGACCCTGCTCGGCGCCGGCACCGCCACCGGCGGTTCGATCGTCGCCGGCCAGGGCGGCGTCGAGCGCCTGGACGGCGGCGCCGACCCGATCGGCCCGCGCGTGCTGTTCGTGCGCCTGGGCAAGGACAGCCTCGGCCTGAGCGGCAGCTCGCGCGCGGCGCAGTGGATGATCCTCGATCAACTGATCGACGAGACCCGCGGCCGCATCGGCGCGGACAACCACGCCGCTTTGCTGACCCCGGCCGGCCGCGCCGCGTTGCAGAAGTACTTCGGCGGCGGCGGCCGGATCGTGTTCGGCGTCGACCGCGCCGCCGACATCCGCCAACTGCTGCGCTGGTCGTCGCGGCATCAGCTGCGCATCGCCATCGCCGGCGGCGCCGAGGCCTGGCGGCTGGCGCCGCAACTGGCCGCGGCCAAGGTGCCGGTGTTCGTCAATCCGCTGTCGAACCTGCCCAGCGATTTCGATCAGGTCGGCGCCAGCATGGAAAACGCCGCGCGCCTGCGCGCCGCCGGCGTGGCGGTCGGCTTCAGCGAAGGCGGCGCCTCGCACAACGCGCGCAAGGTGCGCCAGCTGGCCGGCAACGCGGTCGCCGCCGGCCTGCCGTGGGCCGACGGCCTGGCCGGGCTGACCCGGGTGCCGGCCGAAGCCTTCGGCGTGGCCGCCGAAGTCGGCGCCATCGCCCCGGGCAAGCGCGCCGATCTGGTGCTGTGGAGCGGCGACCCGCTCGACGTGGCCAGCGTCGCGTTGCAGGTATGGATGGACGGCCGCGCGATCGAGATGCGCAGCCGCCAGACCGAACTGCGCGACCGTTATCTGCATCCCGACAGCGGGCTGCCGCGGGCGTATCCGCTGCCGGCGGGGCGGTGAGGCGGGCGGGAGCTTGCTGCGGCGGATCCCACCCACCGTCGTTCCCGCGAAAGCGGGAACCCAGGGCTTCATCAAGGCATGGCTCTGAAGTCTCGGGATCCCCGCCTTCGCGGGGATGACGGCTTGCGGCAACGAGGCGAAACCCACCTACCATCATTCCCGCGAACGCGGGCTCCGCTTTACTTCGGCGAAGCCGAATATCCAGGGCTTCATCGAGGCATGGTTCTGAAGTCTCTGGATCCCCGCGTTCGCGGGGATGACGGCTTGCGGCAACGAGCCGAAACCCATCTACCGTCGTTCCCGCGAATGCGGGAACCCAGGGCTTCATCGAGGCATGGCTCTGAAGTCTCTGGATCCTCGCCTCCGCGAGGATGACGCCTGGAACGAACGCGGCGAAAGCCACCTTTCGCATGCCCCACCCCCGCGGCGTATGCTTGCCGCACGGCGCGCCACGCCGCCGCGCGCCCGCTCCACTTGGCCGGCGCCCGCCTTACGCCATCGCTTCCGGAGTTCCGCATGAACATCCCCGTCGACCAGGTCAACTGGCTCGCCATCGCCGCCGCCACCGCGTCTTCGTTCGTCCTCGGCGGGCTGTGGTACGGGCCCTTGTTCAAGAAGGCGTGGTGCCGCGAAGCCGGCGTCGACCCGGACGCCAAGCCCGCCCACGCCGGCCGCGTGTTCGCCACCGCCATCGTCTGCTCGCTGCTCGCGGCGACCATCTTCGCCGCGCTGATGCCGCCGCAGGCCAACGCCGTCGACGGCTTCGGCGTCGGCTTCGTGGTCGGCCTGTTCTTCGTCTCGATGAGCTTCGGCATCAACTACGCCTTCGCCGGCCGCAGCCTCAAGCTGTGGATGATCGACAGCGGCTACCACATCCTCCAGTTCGTCCTCTACGGCGTGATCCTCGGCGCCTGGAAATAAAGGAACCGCGATGGACGCCCCCGCGCTGCGCTGGTACTTCGATTTCATCTCGCCGTTTTCCTACCTGCAGTGGCGCAAGCTGCGCGAGCAGACGCACGAACGTGCGGTCGCGCTGGTGCCGGTCGCGTTCGGCGCGCTGCTGTCCGCGCACAGCCACAAGGGCCCGGCGGAAATTCCGGGCAAACGCGAATTCACTTACCAGCACGTGCTGTGGCAGGCGCGCCGCGACGGCGTGGCGCTGCGCTTCCCGCCCGCGCATCCGTTCAATCCGCTGGCGGCGCTGCGCCTGTGTGTGGCCGCCGGCAGCGGCGCGGCGGCGGTCGACGCGATCTTCGACTGGATCTGGCGCGACGGCCGCGCCGGCGACAGCCTCGAGGCGCTGGCCCCGGTCGCCGCCGCGCTCGGCGTGCCGGCCGAAGCGGTCGGCAGCGACGCGGTCAAGGCCGCGTTGCGCGCGAATACCGAATCGGCTTTACTGGCCGGCGTATTCGGCGTGCCTACGCTGAGCATCGGCGCGCAGCTGTTCTGGGGCAACGATGCGCACGAATTCGCCCTTGACGCGCTGCAACATCCCGAATTGCTTGAAGATCCCGAGATGCAGCGCTTGAAACAGCTGCCGGTAGGCGTTCAGCGCCGGGGCTGAACGAACGCCCCCGAGGCTGCAAAACGCGTGAGTGCGTGACGGCCGCCGCCAAAGGTATGCTGCCGGTCACATTCGATAGCCACGCGCCAAGAACCCGGGGGGGGGACCCATGCGCATTGGAATCGTCGTCGACTCCGCTTGCGATCTGCCGCTGGAGTATTTCCAGCAACACAACATCCACTTGTTGCCGATCACCGTGCGCATCGGCCAGGCGGTGCTCGCCGACCACCGCAACGAACAGGCCACGCTGCAGTTCCTCAACGCGCATCTGGGCGAACGCGGCTTCGAGGCCGAGACCACGCCGTTCACCGTGCAGCAGGTGCGCGACCTGTTCGTGAGCCAGCTGGCGATCGACTACGACTACGTGTTCTGCATGACGATCACCAAGACCCGCAGTCCGGTGTTCGACAACGCCAATCAGGCCAGCTTCGCGATCCTCAACGACTACAAGCCGGTGCGCAGCGCGGCCGGCATCAACACGCCGTTTTCGCTGCGCGTGATCGACACGCTGAACCTGTTCGCCGCGCAAGGCATCACCGCGGTCGAGGCGGTGCGCATGCGCGACGCCGGCGAAGCGCCGCCGAAGATCCGCGCGCGGCTGGAGCAGTTGGTCAACAACACCCACGGCTATCTGATCCCGCGCGACCTCAACTACCTGCGCGCGCGCACCCGCCATCGCGGCGACCGCAGCGTGAGCTTCCTCAGCGCGACCCTCGGCACCGCGCTCGACATCAAGCCGGTGCTGCACTGCAACCGCGGCGAAACCGGGCCGATCGCCAAGATCAAGACCTACGAGGCCGCGGCGCAGAAGCTGCTGGAATTCGCCGCGCGGCGGGTGACCCGCAACGAGCTGCTGACCCCGACCGTGTGCCTGAGCTACGGCGGCGAACTCGGCGAACTGCGCGCCCTGCCCGGTTACGAAACCCTGCGCCTGGCCTGCCAGGAGCACAAGGTCGAGCTGTACGAGAGCCTGATGAGCCTGACCGGCATGGTCAACATCGGCCGCGGCGCGCTGGCGCTGGGGCTGGCGACGGAAAGCGCGGCCTGGGACGGCTGAACGCTTCGGGCGCTTCCTGTAGGAGCGGCGCAAGCCGCGACCGCGACAACGCGCCCATTGCGGAGGTTTCGGCGTAATTGCGTTGTCGCGGTCGCGGCTCGCGCCGCTCCTACAGGGGGCATTCGCGGCCGCGTCGGGGCGGACAGGACTTCCAGCCCAGGCCCGCGGCACGCGCGCCGGGTTAGCCTGCGGGCCTTGTCCGCCCCAGGTAACCGCTCCATGCCCAGCCACCGCCTGCTCGCCCTCGCGCTCGCCAGCGCGCTCGCCGCTCCGGCTTTCGCCCAGACGCCGGCGCCCGCGCCTCAGCAAGGCAAAGGCCAGGACGCCGACAAACCTGCCGCGCAGCTCGAACAGGACGCGCTGAAGCCCGCCGGCACCGAGCCGGCGCGCGCGCCGGCGGCGACCGCCAAGGGCGCGTCGAAGGGCGCCGGCAAGGACGAGAAGAAGTGGGACGTCAACGCCGCGCACGGCCCGACCAAGACCATCGCCTTCGACACCGACGAAGGCACCTGGATGGACCTCGACGTCGCCCCCGACGGCCGCGAGATCGTGTTCTCGCTGCTCGGCGACATTTACCTGCTGCCGATCGGCGGCGGCCAGGCGCGCCGCATCAGCCAGGGCCCGGCCTGGGACGTGCAGCCGCGCTTCTCGCCCGACGGCCGCCAGATCGCCTTCACCTCCGACCGCGGCGGCGGCAACAACCTGTGGCGCATGAACCGCGACGGCGGCAACCCGGTCGCGGTCACCCAGGAAGACTTCCGCCTGCTCAACAACCCGGCGTGGACGCCCGACGGCCAATACCTGATCGGCCGCAAGCACTTCACCGGCGAGCGCTCGCTCGGCGCCGGCGAGCTGTGGATCTACCACGCCGCGGCCGGCGGCGGCGGCCTGCAGCTGACCAAGCAGAAGAACGACCAGCAGGACCTCGGCGAACCGGCGGTGTCGCCGGACGGCCGCTATGTCTACTACTCCGAGGACGTCACCGGCGGGCCGAGCTTCCAGTACAACAAGAACCCGCACGACACCATCTACGCGATCAAGCGCCTGGACCGCCAGACCGGCAAGAGCCAGACCGTGATCGACACCGCCGGCGGCGCGGTGCGTCCGCAGCCCTCGCCCGACGGCAAGTCGCTGGCCTTCGTCAAGCGCATCCGCGAAAAGTCGGTGCTGCACGTGCTCGACCTCGCCAGCGGCGAAGCGCGGCCGGTGTGGGACGGGCTCTCGCACGACATGCAGGAGGCCTGGGCGATCTTCGGGCCTTACGCCAACTTCGCCTGGACCCCGGATTCCAGGTCGGTGGTGATCTGGGCGCAGGGCAAGCTGTGGCGCGTCGGCATGGCCGACGGCAAGCCGGCGCCGATTCCGTTCAACGCCCACATCGAACAGACCGTGGCGCAGGCGCTGCGCTTCGAACAGACGCTCGACGCCGGCCGCTTCGACCCGAAGATGATCCGCGACGTCGCCACCAGCGCCGACGGCAAGACCCTGATCTTCCACGCGGTCGGCCAGCTGTGGCGCAAGCGTCTGCCCGACGGCAAGCCCGAGCGCCTGACCGGCAACGACAATCTCTACGAATACCAGCCCAGCTTCAGCGCCGACGGCGGCAAGCTGCTTTACACCACGTGGTCGGACGCCGCGCTCAGCGCGATTTATGTCACCGGCGCCAACGGCGGCGGCGGCAAGCGCCTGACCCAGGACAAGGGCTTCTACTACAGCCCGCGCTTCTCGCCCGACGGGCGCCGCATCGTCTACGCCAAGACCGGCGGCGGCGGCCTCACCGGCAGCCTGTGGTCGGTCGACCGCGGCATCTACGTGATGAACGCCGACGGCGGCAAGCCCACGCGCGTGGCCGCCAGCGGCGAGTCGCCGCAGTTCAGCGCCGACGGCAGCCGCGTGTATTACCTCACCGGCGGCGGCCTGAAGAAGAAGCTGATGTCGGTCGGCTTGAACGGCGAGGACGAGCGCGAGGTCTTCAACCTCAAGTACGTCGACTCGATCAGCCTCAGCCCCGACGGCAAGTGGGTCGCGTTCACCGAACTGTTCAACGCTTACGTCGCGCCGATGATGACCGGCAGCGGTTCGGTCGAACTCAGCCGCGACAGCAAGGCGTTGCCGGTCGCCCAGGTCAGCGCCGACGTCGGCAGCTATCTGCATTGGTCGGCCGATTCGAAGTCGCTGCACTGGATGGTCGGCAACCAATACCACTCGCGTCCGCTGAACCAGGCGTTCGCGTTCCTGCCGGGCGCGCCGGCGACGATCGCCAAGCCCTCGTCCGACGAACGCGGCATCGCGGTCGGGCTGGAGGTGCCGGTGTACGCGCCGAAGGACACCGTCGCCTTCACCCACGCGCGCGTGGTGACGATGCGCGATGCCGACAAGGCCCAGGAAGTCATCGAGGACGCGACCGTGGTGGTGCGCGGCGACGAGATCGTCGCGGTCGGCCCGAGCGCTTCGGTCGCGGTGCCGGCCGGCGCGCGCAGCATCGACGCCAGCGGCAAGACCATTCTGCCGGGCTACATCGACGTGCACGCGCACGCCTCGCACTTCGGCCAGGGCGTGGTCCCGCAGCAGAACTGGGCGTACTACACCAACCTGTCGTTCGGCATCACCACCATGCACGACCCCTCGGCGACCACCGAGTTCGTGTTCTCCGAAGCCGAACTGGTCAAGGCCGGAAAGATGGTCGGCCCGCGCGTGTTCTCGACCGGCACCGTGCTGTACGGCGCCGACGGCGATTTCAAGGCGGTGGTCAATTCGCTCGACGACGCGCGCAGCCATCTGCGCCGGATGAAGGCCAACGGCGCGTTCTCGGTCAAGAGCTACAACCAGCCGCGGCGCGAGCAGCACCAGCAGATCAACCAGGCCGCGCGCGAGCTGCGCATGCTCGTGGTCGAGGAAGGCGGCTCGACCTTCAACCACAACCTGCCGATGATCCTCGACGGCGCCACCGGCATCGAGCACAACATCCCGGTCGCGCCGCTGTACAAGGACGTGGTCGAGCTGTGGCGGCAGACCGAGGTGCGCAACACGCCGACGCTGGTGGTCAGCTACGGCGGTCTGTCCGGCGAATACTGGTGGTACGCGCGCGACAACGTGTGGGAAGACAAGAAGCTCAACCGCTTCTTCCCGCGCGAGACCCTGGACGCGCGCTCGATCCGCCGCGAGACCGCGCCGGACTGGGATTACTGGCATGTGCAGGTCGCCAAGTCGGTCAAGAAGCTGCGCGACGCCGGGATCAAGATCCAGGTCGGCGGCCACGGCCAGTTGCAGGGCCTGTCGGCGAACTGGGAAATCTGGATGCTGACCCAGGGTGGCATGAGCAACTTCGAAGCGCTGCGCGCGGCGACCATCGACGGCGCCGACTACCTCGGCCTGTCGAAGTCGCTGGGCTCGCTCGAGCCGGGCAAGAAGGCCGACCTCGTCGTGCTCAACAGCAATCCGCTGGAGAACATCCGCGCGACCATCGACACCCGCTACGTGATGGTCGACGGGCGCCTGTTCGACGTCGACGCGGACATGGCCGAAATCGGCAACCGCGGCGAGAAGGCGCCGATGTTCTATTGGCAGCGTCACCGCGACGGCCGCACCTTCGGCGCCGAGTACGGGCCGACCTCGGTCTGCCATTGCCCGAAGGGCCACGGCCCGCATCCGGCGCATGAGGACGACGCGGACTGAGCCGCGCCGCCCTGCACGGCGACTACGACGGCCCCGCCTCGCGCGGGGCCGTCGTTTTTGCGGACGCGCTCAGGCCGCGGCCGAACGCCGCAACGCCGGCCACCCCTGCAGCCTGCGCAAGGCTTCGTCGAGCACCGCCTCGGACTGCACCAGCGCGATCCGCACCCGTCCCGCGCCGCCCGGGCCGAAACCGCTGCCGGGCGCGACCAGCACGCCGGTGGCGTCGAGCAAGGCTTCGACGAAGTCGAGATCGTCGCCGTCGAAGCCCGGCGGCAGCGGCGCCCACAGGAAGAACGTCCCGTGCGACGGCTCGATGCGCCAGCCCAGCGCCGCGGCGCCGTCGACGAAGCGGCGCATGCGCGCGGCGTAGACGGCGCTGTTGCGCGCGGCGATCGACTCCAGTTCGTCGAGCATCTCCGCGGCCACGCATTGCAGCGGCAGGAAGGTGCCGAAGTCGGCGTTGAACTTGGCCGCGCGGATCCGCGCGACCAGGGCCGGCGCGCCGGCGGCGAAGCCGATGCGCCAGCCGGCCAGGCCGCAGGACTTGCTCAGGCTGTGCAGCTCCAGCACCCGCGCCAACGCGCCCGGCGCCGGCAGCGCGGCGCCGCCGAGCACGCCGTCGCGCGGCGGTTCGAACGCGATCTCGGCATAGGCGCGGTCGATCACCACGTACAGGTCGTGGCGCTCGGCGAAGTCCAACACCTCGGCCAGCTTCGCCGGCGACAGCGCCACGCCGGTGGGATTGCTCGGCGAACAGATCACCAGCACGCGCGCGCCTTGCAGCTGTTCGGCGCGGATCGAGTCCAGCCGCGGCTGGCCGCGCGGGTCGCAGGCGAACAGCTCGACCCGCGCGCCGAGCAGGCGCGCGGTGCTTTGGTAGACGGTGTAGGACGGATCCGGCATCAGCACCGCCTCGCCGGGCTTCAGGCACGCGAACAGGCTGTGGAAGATGCCTTCCTTGGAGCCGAGCAGATCGACCACGTGGCGCTCGGGATCCAGCAGCGGCGGCGCGCCCGCCGGCAGGAAGCGGCGCTGGTAGTACGCGGCGAAACGTTCGCGCAGGCGGCGGTTGATGTCGGGACGGAATTCGCCGTAGCCGTGCAGGTCGTCGCGGCCGACGTAGTGTTGCAGGCGTTCGCGCCAGCGCGGTTGCGGGGCCAGGTCGGGGTTGCCGATCGACAGGTCCAGCAGCGCGGCGCCGGCAAAACCGGGCGCATCCTGGCGCGCGCGGTAGCGCTCGGCCAGGGTCTTGAGCAGGGCGAAGGCGTCGCGCGGCGCCGCTTGCGGCGCGGCTTGCGAGGCAAGAGGCGAGGTCATCATGTTCATGGCGTCGGCTCCCTTCAGCGGATCGGCTTTTCGAACGGCGTGGCGCCGAGCGCGCGCGGCTGCGTGCGCAGGCGCGCCTGGAAGTCGTGGAACTGCGCGGCGATGTGCGCCACCGCCTCGTCCCACTGCGCGTCGCTGCGCGGCTGCATCGGATACAGCAGGAAGCCGGTGGTGACCGCGGCCGGATCGTTGTCGATGCGGTAGCCCGGGACGATGCTGAACAACGGCAGGTCGTAGCCGGCGTTGACCCGGTCCCAGCACTCCTGCATGAAGCCCAGGGCGAGGTCCTGGTACGACGGCGCCAGCGCGATCAGCTCGGGGTCGAACGGCGCTTCGAACACCAGTTCCCAACCCAGGCTGGCGCGGTTGAGCACGCGGAACAGGCCGTGCCGCTCGAGTGCGTCGGCGAGCGCGTTGCGCGCGTCGTGCAGCCCGGCGAGATAGTCGCCGTAACCGTCGCGGCCGAGCCGGCGCAGGTTCATCCACGCGGCGAGGATGCCCTGCCCCGGCCGCGAATTCTCGAAGGTGTAGCGGTAGGCGCGGAACTGGCCGTACTGGAAGTCCTTGTCGCCGTAGCGATAGCTGCCGTCGCCGAGTTCGTCCATGAAGCGGCGGTCGCGGGCGACGAAGAAGCTGCTTGCGTACGGGCACAGGCCGTCCTTGTGGAAGTCCACGCCGAGCGAATCGAAGCCGTCGACGCCGCGCAGCCGCCGCAGCACTTCGGCGATGCGCGCGCGGCTGCGCGGATCGGGCACGCGCCGGCGCAGTTGCGCGTCGTCGGCGTCGAGCAGGCTCAGGTAGAGCCAGCCGATCACGCTGTCCAGATGCAGGTACGGGCGTTCGGCCAGGCCGCGCTCGCGGGCGAAGGCGTCGGCGATCTCGCGCACCTGCGCCGTGTCTTCGCAGTTGAAGTTGATCGTGGTGCCGCCGCAGCACACGATCGCCGCGACCCGGTTTCCGCGCGCGTGCTGCTCGTCGAGCATGCCGCGCAGCGCCTGCGGCCGCATCCGTCCGTCGCTGCCGCTGGGCACGCGCAGGCAGCGGCCCGAGCCCAGTCCGAGCAGACTGGCGGCGTGCTCGACGCAGTAGTGCGCGCCCTCGCTGCACAGGATCACCAGATCGCGCGGCAGGCCTTCGCGGATCGATTCCGGCGCGATCCGGCTCAACGCCGACTTGATCGCGTACATGATGGTGAACTTGCCGCCGTTGCAGGAAATGCCCATCGCCTGCGGCCAGCCGGCCCAGCGGCCGATGCGCCGCGCGACCTGCTGTTCGATCAGCAGAGCTTCGCCGCCGAACGCGTCCATCAGGCTGTTGGCGTTGTAGGCGGTGGCCAGCCACGCCGCGGCGGTGGCCTCCACGCTCGGCTCGGGCACCATGTTGAACAGCGAATGCGGCGACTGCGGGCGGATCGCGCCGCGGAAGTAGCGCGCGGCTTCGTCGAGCAGCGCGGACTCGGACGCGGGCGCGTCGTCGTCGCCGCGTTCGAGTTCGGCCAGGTAATCGAACGCGCGCGCGGGATACTTCGGCCCCAGCCCGGCGCGCGCGCCGGGCGCGAGCGCCAGTTCGGGCAAGGCGGCCTGGTCGGCGTGCGCGCGCTGTTGCACGTGGCGGTCGAGTTGCAGGGTGCGTTCGACCAGCGCCCGCAGCCGTTCGGGCGGCGGCGCATCGGGCGCGGACGGAATGGCGAGGCGTTGCAGCATGCTCATGGCGATGTCTCCGATTGCACAGCGGGAAGATCGGCCGCAGCCGCCGGCGCCGCCGCGGTTTTACCGCTGCGCAGCGCCAACCCGGCCAGGCCGGCACAGAACAGGGCGATGCCGAGCCATTGCGCCGGCGCGATCGGCGCGCCGAGCCACACGCGCGCATACAGCGCCGAGGCCGGCACTTCGACCAGCGCGAACACCGTCGCAAGCATCGGGCCGCCGGCGGCGATCGCGCGCACGTACAGCACGTCGGCGAACACGGTCGGGATCAGGATCAGCGCGGCGATCCACAGCCACGCCGCAGGGTTCGTCCACGCCGGCAGCGCGGCCGGCGCGGCGCCTTGCAGCGGCGCCAGGAACATCGCGCCGAGGCCGAGGCTGAAACTCACCAGCACCCAGGTATCGATCGCGCCGAGCGCGCGGGCGAAGATCGGGAACAGGCCGTAGCACAGCCCCGACAGCAGGCCCCAGGCCACGCCGGCGTACCAGCGCGGGCCGAACAGTTCGGCCGCGGCGCGTTCGCCGTGGCCGCACAGCACGGTCACGGCGAGGCCGGCCAGCGCCAGCAGCACCAGCCGCCACGCGGCGGCGTCGAGGCGTTCGCCGAAGCACACGCGGTTGATCGCGGCGGTGAACAACGGCCCCATGCACAGCAGCACGATCGCCAGGCTGCTGCCGGCGCCGGCGACCGCGGCGGAGAACGACACGCTGCCGAGCGCCTGGCAGACCAGGCCGATCGCCGCCAGCCACGCCCACTGGCGCAGGCTCAGCGCGCGCACGCGGCGCAGCGCGACGGCGATCAGCAAGGTCAGCGCGAACGCGCCGCCCAGCCGCAGCAGCCCCAGTTGCGCGGCGCTGAGCCCGTAACCGAGCAAGGCGTGGGTGATCAGGCCGAGCGCGCCCCACAGCGCGCCGGCGGCGAGCGCGAGGGCGATCGCCGGCAACGGCGCGCCCGACCGGGATCCGGTGGTCATGCGACTACATCCTTGTATGAGAGAACCGCCGCGCGATCGCGCGGGCCCGCTGCGACGGCCGCGCCGGCGGTTGCGGGCGCGGGCGCCTCGGGCCGGAGACGGCGCGGTACGCCCGGCGGTCGCGCAGTGTCCTGCGCGCGCGTCTCAGCGGTTGCGCGGGCAATCACAGATCGGGCGGCCGGCAAGGTCGGCAAACGTGCGCCATGACGCAGGTCTGCGCACGCGCGGCCTTTCACGCCCGGGCAATGTCGCGCTCACTAATCTGAACGCGCTATCACCTCAACGAGATCCGCGAATGGCTACCCGCTACTTCCTCAGCATTCCCGATTCCGAACGCGCGCGCGGCAGCGACGCCGACCTGTCCTTCACCGCGGTCAGTTCCGAAGGCTTCGCCGCGCAGTTGCAGGCGGCCTTGCGCAGCGACGCGCTGTTCGAGCGCTGGCGCGCCAAGCAGCCCGATCCCGACGAGGTCGATCCCAGCCTCGGCGCGACCGACCCGGGCGCGACCGTGACCGGCGAGCAGCGCGATCTGCGCCAGGACCTGACCGTGGTGACCTCGCTGTCGGGCACGGTGCTCAAGCATCGGCTGCGGCTGCTGGCCGGCAGCGGTTGGGAACTGCGCGACGTCACCGCCGCTTGAGTTCAGCGCGGCGGCTCGGGCGCCGCCGCATCCGGCGGCGCCGCGTCGAACGGTTCGGCTTCGAACGGTTCTTCGGACAAGGCCAGCAAGGCTTCGGCCATCGCCGCGATCTCCTCGCGCATGACCAATCGCTGCAACCACCCCGCCGGGATCGCGTCCACCCCGTAGTGCGCGCCGGCGATCTGTCCGCAGATCGCCGCGGTGGTGTCGGCGTCGTCGCCGAGATTGGCCGCGCGCAATATCGCCGCTTCGAACGAATCGGTGTGCAGGAAACACCACAGCGCCGCTTCCAGCGATTCGACGCTGTAGCCGCTGCCGCGGATCTCGTCCTCGCGCTTGCCGGCATACGCGCGCGCATGCAGCGCCGCGACGTTCTCGCTTTGCGGCGGCGGCATCGCCGGAGTCAGCACCGCTTCCTTGCCCGCGCCCATCAGCGCCGCGCGCAACTGGCTGGCGAACAGCCGCGAGCAATCCAGGGCCTCCGCCGCGCCGTGGGTGGTGCGGGTGGACTCGGCGGCGTAGCGGCGGGTGCGCTCGGGATCGCGCCGCCACAGCATCGGCACCGGCGCCAGCCGCATCAGCGCGCCGTTGCCGGCCGTGCGCGGGTTCGGGTCGCCGGCATACGGATCGCCGCTGCGCAGATAACGCTCCAGCGCCGCGGACACGGTCGTGCCGATATCGAAGCACTCGCCGTTGCTGCTCATGTAGCCGTGCGCGCGCCAGTTGCAGTACCGGTTCATCTGGTCGCGCGGGTCGAAGCCGCGGCAATGCAGCAGGCTCGCGCCGAGGCACAGCGCCATCGAGGTGTCGTCGGTCCACTCGCCGGCGCGCAGGCCGAACGGGCCGCCGCCGATCATCCCGGTCACAGGCGCGAAACTGCCGCGCGGCTTGAACTCGAGCGTGGTGCCGACCGCATCGCCGCAGGCCAGCCCGAGCAGGCAGCCCAGGTAGCGCGGGCGCAGCGCGTCATGATCGGTCTGCGCGCTCATGCGTCTTGCGCCTCCAGGTTTTCGTAGCACTCGGGCACGAAGCGCGGCGTGCAGATCGCCAGGAACACCAGATCGCCGTCGCCGGGGTTGGCGATGCGTTGCGCGGTGTCGGCGGGAATGAAAGCGGTGTCGCCCGGGCCGATGTCGGCCGGCGCGAGCCCGCCGATCTCGATGCGGCCACGGCCGCTCTGGATCAGATAGCGCTCGGCGGTGCCGCGCAGCCGGTGCAGTTGCGTGGTCGTGCCCGGCGCGACCCGGATGCGGGCGATGGACACCGATGCGTCGCCGGCCGAATTCCAATGCTCGACCACGTGGCAGCGTTCGCCGATGTAGAACTCGGACAGTTCGTCGCGGCGGACGATGCGCGGCTCGGTCATGGCTCGGGTTTGGCGATACGGGAACGCCGAGTCTAACGTCGCCGCGCGTCGCCGATGGGAAACGCTGCGCGGAAACCGCGCCGGCTCAGACCCCGACGCCGTGCGGCTGGACCACCCCGGTAGCGATGCCGACGATCACCAGCGCGATCAAGGCAATGGAAAAACCGATCCGGCGCGTGAGCGCATTGACCGTGCGCTTGCTGGCACCCTTGTCGACCAGCATGTAGTACAGGCCGGCGCCGAGGTTGTAGAGGATCACGGCGAGGAAACCGGCGACGAACAGCAGTTTCATGGTGCGACCTTGCCCGTGCGGGCGATGGGGGACGGAAGAGTCAGACCGCGGCGCGGCCTGCGCGCAGCCAGCGCCAGCGCGCGACCAGCGCGGCGGTCAGCACCGCGAGGAACAGGCCGTAGGCGACCGAGGTCGCCAGCACCTGTTTCCAGATCGCGCCGGCGTGCGGGTCGGCGTTGTGCATGCCCCAATGCATGCCCCAGAACGCGGCCAGGCCGGACAGCACCAGCGCGGCGCTGTCGAAGCAGGTGCGCGCGGCGTTGCGCGGCTGGCGCGGATAGGCCCAGAACAGCCAGCCCAGGATCGAGAACCAGGGGATGAACAGGATCAGCGCGAGGTTGAGTTCGACTTGCGGATTCATGGGTTCGGCCATCGAGTGCGGGTGGGGAGAACCGGCGCAGCCTTTGCTGCGGGGTCTATGGTTCGCCTATCGGTGCAGATTGCGTAGACTCAGATTCGGAGTAAAAAACCGGATCAGTCGCCGAACTCAAAGAGACCAGGAATGAAGCGCTACCAGGCCCTGGCCCACGACCTCGCCCGCTCGATCCGTCAGGGCCTGCTGCGCCCGGGCCAGCGGTTGCCGTCGGTGCGGCAGGCCAGCGCGGCGCGCAAGCTCAGCCCGGCCACGGTGTTCCAGGCCTACTACCTGCTCGAAGCGCAAGGGTTGGTGCGTTCGAAGCCGCGCTCGGGGTACTACGTCGCCGAAGCCGCCCAGCGCCTGCCGCCGGAACCGGACACGCCGTCGGCGCCGGCCGGCGAATCGCGCCCGGTCGATGTCAGCGCGCTGGTGTTCGAGGTGCTGGAATCGGCGATGGCGCGCGAGATCGTGCCGCTGGGCTCGGCGTTCCTGAGCCCGGCGCTGTTTCCGCTGGCCAGGCTCGGCCGGGCGATGGCGCACGAAGCCGTGCACCTGGATCCGCGCAGCACCGTCGACGACCTGACCCCGGGCAACGCCGAACTGCGCCGGCACATCGCCCTGCGCTATCGGGTCGAAGGCGTCGAACTCGGCGCGCAGGACTTGGTGATCTGCAACGGCGCGATCGAAGCGCTGAACCTGTGCATCGCCGCGACGACCCAGCCCGGCGACGCGGTGCTGGTCGAATCGCCGTGTTTCTACGCCGCGCTGCAAACCCTGGAGCGGCGCGGCCTGCGCGCGGTCGAGGTGCCGACCCACCCGCGCGAGGGCATCGAGCTCGGCGCGCTCGACGCGGCGATCCGCCGCCACGCGCCGAAAGCCTGCTGGCTGATGACCAGCTTCCAGAACCCGCTCGGCGCCAGCCTGCCCGAGGCCAAGACCCGCGAGCTGGTGCAGTTGCTGGCGCGCCACGAGCTGCCGCTGATCGAAGACGACGTCTACGGCGAACTGCACTTCGGCGCGCGCCGGCCGCCGCCGGCCAAGGCCTTCGACACGCGCGGGCTGGTGCTGCACTGCTCGTCGTTTTCCAAGACCCTGGCGCCGGGCTACCGGATCGGCTGGGCCGCGCCGGGGCGCTACGCGCAGCAGGTCGCGCGACTCAAGCTGACCAACACCCTGGCCACCTGCGTGCCGGCGCAGCTGGCGATCGCGCGCTACCTGCAGCGCGGCGGCTACGAGCGCCACCTGCGCGGCCTGCGCAAGACTCTGGCGCAGCAGCAGGCGGCGTACCTGGATGCGGTGGCGCGGCATTTCCCCGCCGGCACCCGCGTCACCCGTCCCGACGGCGGCTATTTCCTGTGGATCGAACTGCCGCCCGGCGGCGACGCGCTGGCCTTGCAGCGGCAGGCCGCGCGCAGCGGCATCAGCATCGCGCCGGGGCCGATGTTCTCGGCCGAACGCGGTTACGCGCGTTGCCTGCGGCTCAACTACGGCCACCCGCTCGATGCGCGGATCGAGCAGGCGTTAGCAACCTTGGGCGCGCTTTCGGCGGCGTGACCGGGGTGAGCCGCGCGCGCACGGCTTCGCTCGCGTCCTGCAAGGCCTCGGCCTGGCGCTTGCGGGTGAGATTGCCGAGCGCGCGCCGGTACGACCAGTCGACGAGCTCGCGCAGGTAATCGGCCGGCAGCTGGCGCACGTCGACCACGGTGACCCAGTGGTGGCGGCCCATGAAGCGCGCCGGCTTGACGCCGGGAATGCCGGTCAGCTCCAGGAACCGATCGGATTCGGTGCGGAAACTGAAGCGCCAGCGTTCGGGTTCGCTGGTCTTGAAGTAGGCGAAGAATTTTCCGCCGACGCTGTAGACCAAGATGTTGGACGGCGCGGCATGGAGCGTTTCTTCGGCGCCGGGATAGGCGCGGCAATGTTTCTTGAGCGCGGTGGTGTCCATGGCGTCGGCGATTGCGGGTTCGTCGTTACGGAACTGTCGCGGTCGCGGCTCGCGCCGCTCCTACAGGGAGCCCATGTAGGAGCGGCGCAAGCCGCGACCGCGACAATGAAACCACCGCGTACCTCACATATGCGAGGTAATCGCCGGCGTCTCGAACCAGTTGTTGTTGGCGCCGTCCATGAACTTCACCGGCGCCGCGGCGAAAACCGCGTGGTCCACATCCAGGCAAGCGACGTTGACCGAGTAGTACTTGCCGCCCAGCACTTCCAGCTCGCCGTCGCCGAACGCGTGCACGCCGCAGGTCTTGCAGAAACGGTAGCTGCCGCTGAAGGTGCCGAACTGGTAGTGGCCCATCTCCTCGATCTCGCCCTTGAGCAGGCGGAACGCGTCCGGCTTCACCAGCGCGCCCCACTTGCGCAGCTTGGTGCACATCGAGCAGTTGCAGCGCGAGGTACCGGCGTCCAGGTCGAGGTCGACTTCGTAGCGGATCGCGCCGCAGTGGCAGCTGGCCTGGTAGGTCTGGACGGTCATGCGTTTCTCCGGTGGCGGTGGCGGGGCGGGTGCCCTGGGTCGCAGACAGAGTAACGCCGATTTGAGGACAGGATATGTCCTCAATAACTTTTACACTGGGCCCATGCTCAAGACCTCGACCCGACTGCTGCGACTGCTGTCGCTGCTGCAATCGCGCCGCCACTGGACCGGGGCGGAACTGTGCGAACGGCTGGAAGTGGACGCGCGCACGGTCCGCCGCGACGTCGACCGGCTGCGCGAGCTCGGCTACCCGGTGCAGGCCTCGACCGGGGTCGGCGGCGGCTACCGGCTGGCCGCCGGCGCGACCCTGCCGCCTTTGCTGCTCGACGACGACGAGGCGGTGGCGATGGTGGTGGCGCTGCGCAGCGCGGCCAGCAGCGTGGCGCGGATCGAGGACACCGCGGTCGGCCTGCTCGGCAAGCTCGACCAGCTGCTGCCGGCGCGGCTGCGGCGGCGGGTCGGCGCGCTGTACTCGGTGACCCTGAGCCTGGGCCAGAACGAGGAAAGCCCCGACGTCGACACCCTGACCGAGCTCGCCGGCGCCTGCCGCGACCACCGCCTGCTGGAGCTCGATTACAACGACCGCGGCGGCCGCGCCAGCCAACGCACGATCGAGCCGCTGCGCCTGGTCAACAGCGGCCGGCGCTGGTACCTGCTGGCCTGGGACCGCAGCCGCGACGACTGGCGCCTGTTCCGCGCCGACCGCATGCGCGCGCTGCGCTGCGGCGGCGGCTTCGTGCCGCGCAAGTTCCCCGAGGACGTGGCCGCCTACGTGCAGCGGTCGATCCGCCACATCGGCACCGGCGACGCCCTGCGCGTGCGCCTGCACGGCAACGCCGAACGACTGGCGCCGAGCCTGCCGCCGTGGTGCGGCCTGCTCGAACACATCGACGACCGCCACAGCCTGCTGCACGTGCGCGGCGACAGCGCCGAGGAAGTGCTGGCGCTGCTGGCGCTGACCGGGGTGGAGTTCGAACTGATCGACCGCGACGAACGCCTGCCGCAATTGCGCGAAGCCGCGCAGCGGCTGTTGCGCGGGCTCGAAGCGCCGGCGCCGTAGCCGCAAAGGCGCCGGACTGTCGCAGCGCCGCGCAGGAGGGCGGTTGCGGGAGGGACTTCAGTCCCGACGCTCCTGTGCCAGCCGCGATGCAACTTTCAGGCAGAAACACCTGCACTGAGCGAACAGCATCGGGGCTGAAGTCCCTCCCACAAGCAGTCCCCGACACAACGCGAACGGCGCCCTGCGCGGGCGCCGTTCGCATGCTGCGGCCGGCCGCAGCCGGCCCTCGCCTCACCCCAGATCCTTGAGCACGTTGTCCGCCGCCTGCAACGCCAATGCGGCGATGGTCAGGGTCGGGTTCGCCGTCGCCGTGGTCGGGAACACGCCGCTGCCGACCATGTACAGGTTCTCGTGGTCCCACGATTGCTGGCGCGCGTTGAGCACCGAATCGGCCGCGCTGCTGCCCATCCGGTACGTGCCGATGATGTGGCCGGCGCCGTAGAACACGAAATTCTGCCCCTGGTAGCGGAACGTCGACGACGACGCGCCGCTGCCGCTGAGCACCGCGTCCGCCGGCGGCATGGTGTACTCGGTCGCGCCCAGCGCCTGGAAGATCTGGGTCGACACCTGCTTGGCCGACACGAAGGCGTTGCGCACGTAGTCTTCGCGGATGCGGTAGGTCACCTGCGGCCGCGGCAGGCCGAGGTGGTCCTTGTACTGCGTGGACAGCGTCACCCGGTTGTCGGGATCGGGCAGTTGCTCGATCAGATAGCCCAGCCGCAACTGGCGGATGTAGACGCCGTTGAGCGTCTGCACCAGCTTGGAGCCGTAGAGCTGGCTGAACGCCGGCAGGTTCGGATCGAAACGCAGCTTCTGCCCCTGCGCGTTGACCGAATTGCCGTTGAGCTGGCTGTTGTTCTGGCCGAACACGAAATCGGCCAGGGTGGTGTTGGGATCGTTGGCCGCCCAGTTCCAGCCCTCGTTGCCGATCTCGATGCGATACGCCGCGCGCTGGCTGCGGAACGCGCCGTCGCGCGCGGCCTCGATTCCCGAAGTCGACAGCGGCCCGCGGAAGGCATAGATCGGATCCTTGGCCAAGCCCCAGGCCAGATACATCACGTGGTCCATGAGGTTGCGCCCGACCTGGCCGGAGCTGTTGGCCACGCCGTTCGCGAAGCCGGGATTGCCGTTGGACATCAGCAACAGCTTCGGCGTTTCGATCGCGTGCGCGGCCAGGATGTAGCGCTTGCCGACCGCGGTGCCGCGGCCGCTGACCGGCCCGGTCTGGGTGTCGTAGGTCAGGTAGTCGATGCCGCTGACCTGGCTGCCGTTGAGGCGGATGTTGCTGGCCACGGTCTGGTACTGGATCTGCACGTTGCCGGTCTGCAAGGCCTCGGCCAGGGTCACGGTGCCGTCGTACTTGGCCTGGATCGGGCAGATCGGAATGCAGTTGGTGTTGCCGGCGCACTGGCGCCGCTTGCCGGGACGCGAGTTGCGGCCCTGCGGCGTCGGCGTCACGAACAACGCGATCCCGTCGACCTTCAGCGAGGTCACCTTCTGCTGGTACAGCGCGTCGTTGAGCGACATCACGATGCCCGGCATCGGGAAATCGTAATTGGGCCCATACACGCCGCTGGGCTGCACGTTGAAGGTCTTGTACAGGTCGACCATCGGATCGCGGTCGCTGGACACGCCGATCACGTCGCTCGCGGCGCGGTAGTACGGCAGCAACTGGTTGTAGAACGCGATGCCGCCGGGCCAGTCCACGCCCTGCCCGTACTTGGTCTTGAGCTGGAAGTCGTTCGGCAGGTGCATCAGCGAGGTGCCGAGCCAATGCCAGGTGGTACCGCCGGCGACGCGCTCGTAGGAACTGCCGAACGCGAACGTCATCTGCGGGTCGGTCGCCGCGATCGCCGCCTGCGGGCCGTAGACGAAATAGCACTGTTTCGGGTTCTGCCACGCGCCGATCTGCAACACCGTGTAGCGCGGCGTGTTGAGCGTCGCCGGGTCGGGCTGGCCGAGCGGATTGCCGGCGCTGGCGGGGCCTTGCAAGGTCGGCGGATACGGCGACTCGGGGGTCTTGGCGTCGGCGGTGAAGAAGGTCTGCAGGTAAGCCTCGCGGCTCTTGGGCACCGGCGGCCCGCCTTCGAGGATCAGCACCTTCTTGCCGGCCTTGCCGAGTTGGTAGGCGATGATCGAGCCGGAGATGCCCGAGCCCACGATCACCACGTCGAAACCGCCGGGAGGCGTCGCGATGCTCATACCGGGTTCTCCAGATAAGCCGACAGCGGCGGCGGATTGCCGGCCCAATAGCCATAGTCGTAGGTGGTGCTGCCCATCGGATGCGACTGCATCACCCGCCACACCAAACCTTGGGTGTAGCTGTCGGCCGAGAGCACCGTGCTGAAGGTCTGCCCGCCGGTCGGCGAGCCGGGGTCGGGCACCACGGTCGGCCACGCGCCGGCGTACCACAGGAAGATCAGCTGGCGCATGGCCAGGATCTGCGCCGCGCTGGTGCCGTTGCCGCCGAGCATCTGGCCGACGATCTGTTCTTCGCTGCCGGGCTTGCTGCCGCCGGCGACGAACAGCGTCTTGTACTGCTCCAGGATCTGCTCGGCCGTGCCGTTGGGCAGGTTCTCGTCGAAGGCCGCCAGATACGCGCTCTTGATGTCGATCGGGTCCAGCTGCGGCGCGATCGCGTCGCTGCTGAAGCCGGTCAGGCCCACGCTCATGCTGACGAAGTAATCCATGTAATCGAACACCATGTTCGCTGTCCCCTTATTGCGCGCGCTGCAGCAGGTAAGTGAAATCCGCTTTCAACCCGGTGGTCATGGTCGCGTTGTTGTGGCAGTCCATGCAGCTCGACGAGGCGCGCGGCACGCGGCCCTGGATGTAGGTTTCCAGAGTGGTGTTGGCGAGGAACGCGGGCGCCGGGTTGCCGGTGGGATCGATCGGATTCTTGGCGTTGGTCGGCCACTGCGTGCTGATCAGCTCGTAGTTGGCCCAGACCGTGCCCGGGTAGTTCTTGCTCAACAGCGCCTGATAGGTCGCGTTGAGCCGCTTGGTCGAATCGGTCAGCGCAATCTCGCGCATGACCTGGGTCGGCTGGGTGTAGGCGTTGTTGGGATTCCACGGCCGCGGCGGCGGCTGGTTGACCTGACAGGTCGTGCAGGCCTTGTTGTAGAAGTTGTAGTGCGCCTTGTCGATCGGCTCGCCCTGGGTCGGCACGTTGTCGACGTGCTCGAAGCTCGACCACACCCACTGCGGCTCGCCCTGGGTCTTGTGCGCGATGTGCAGGCCGACCAGGCCTACGGTCTGCAGCTTGCACGAGGCCTGCACGCCCTCGTGTTCGCCCGGATTGGTGTAGACCAGCGCCTTGGCGGTGTGGAAGCGGGTGGCGACGTCGTTGGCGCCGAGCACCTTCCACGCCGACTTGACCATGATCGCGCCGACCTGTTTCGAGTTCGGCGGCAGCGCGAAATTCGCCGGCTTGCCGAACTTCTTCTGTCCGGCCGCGCTGTACAGCCCGTTGCTCACGATGTTGTCGAACATGTCCTGGTTGGTCAGGATCGCGAAGCGCACGTACTGGCCGTTCTGGTCGATCAGCGGGCCGGTCTCGAACGGTTCGCCGCTTTCGTCGAGCACGTTCGGGGTCTTGCCGACCTGGGTCAGATGCAAGGTCGCATCGCCCAGGCCCTTGCACACCGCCGGCGGCGGCGTGTCCTGGCCCCACGGCGGCGGGGTCGCGCCGCCGGGCAGGAAGATCTCGCGGCTCTCCTTCCAGTTCTCCCATACCGTCGGCACGTCCGGGCCGATCGTCGCGCCGGGCTTGGGATTGCCGTCGGGCCCGGCCGGCCAGTTCACCGCGACGAAGGACTGCCACGAGAACTGATCGAAATCGTCCTGCAGCGCCTGCAGGTCGGGATTGCTCTGCGGCACGCTGACGTCCTGCGGAATCGTCGAACTCAGCGGCGGCGGCGGCGGCGCGTTGTTCCACTTCTGCTGCGGGCGCGGCGGCGCGCCCGCTTCGGAGCGGACCTGGCCGTCGCTGCAGGCGCCCAGCGCGAGCGCCAGCGCGGCGGCCGCCAACGGCAACGCGCGCGGGTAGGTGCGGAAGATGTGCGGCATGTACGGGCCCCTGTGCTCCTCGATGGACGCAGCGGAGGCTTCCGCTGCGCGGCGAGGCGGCCCGGGCGCGTTCGCCGGCACGCGCGCACGCCCCGTGCGGGCGCGGCGACGTCGGCTGGCTGGCGATGCGCGGGCTGCTTCGCGTCGGGGACGCACGCTAACCGCGCGCACGCGGCAAAAGTGCGATAGCGCAAGCAAAAGCCGCGCGGACCGCGCAAGCGCGACTTCGTCCGGCGCATTTGTCCTCGGCGCGGACGCGATTGCGTATGAACCTGTGGGGCGCTGCGGCCCGCGCGCGCGCAACGCGCCGACGGCGGTGAGCGTGGGTGAGGCCTGTTGCATCGCAGCGCGGTTGTGCGCGAACGCGCGCCGTCGCGCCGCGTCGGCGGCGCCGTCCGCAACTACCGCCGGCGCACGCAAAAAGGCGCCGGACCGAAGTCCGGCGCCCTGAAGAACGACCCGCGCCGCATGCGCACGGCGCGCGCCGCCTACCCGATGCGCGGCTTACTTCGCCGCGCAGGCCGTGCTGTTGTCGCTGCGCAGCTGGTCGTAGCTCTTCTGCCCCGCCGGCAGCGGGCTGGCCTGCGCCGGCAGCAAGGCGCGGTACTTGCCGTCGTAGGTCGCCGACAGGAAGCAGGCTTCGGAGTTGGCGTGGAACTTCAAGCGGCCGTTGCCGTAGCTGCTGTCGAAACCGGCCGCGCCCAGATCGTTGCCGCCGGTGCTGGCCACGTACACCAGCGAGTCGTAGGTCGAATCCGACAGGTCGATGTTGCGCTGCTTCAGCAACGCCGCGCGCGCGTCCTTCTGCGCCTGGGTCGCGCCGGCCGGCAACGGCGCCGGCACGGTGGCGTTGGTCAGCTGGCGCTGGTGCTGCAAGCCCAGCAGGGCCAGCGCGGCCACGTGCGGCGTCGCCGAGGAGGTGCCGTTGAACTCGTTGTCGCCGTAGGACACGGTGTCGACGTTGGCGAAGTTGGCCAGGTCGGGCTTGGCGTTGCCCGCGGCCTGCCCGGCCGGGCGCGCGCCGCCGGCGGCGAGCACCGGGCCGCGCGAGCTGTAGCTCTCCAGATTCGAGGTCGCCGCATCCAGCGCCGCCACCGTGATCACGCTGGCCGAGTCGGCCGGGTGCACCAGCGAGCGTTCGTTCTGGCCGTACTGGAAGCTGTGCAGGCCGCCGCTCATCAAACGCAGGAAGTTGCTGGCGCCGGCGGTCTTGCGCACGATGCGCACGCCGAACTTGCCGCCGCCGGCGAAGCGGTTGTTGAACACGCCGTCGCAGGCGGTGGTCTTGGTGTTGGCCGCCGGCACGATCGCGACGCGCTCCAGCGGCTGCTGGTTGGCGCCGCCGTTCTGGGCGTCGTCGGACTGGCTCACCGCGACCCAGCCGGCCGCCTGCACCACCACGTTCTTGTAGCTCCAGGTGTTCCAGTCCCACTGGCGCTGGGTCACCGCGTCGGCCCAGCGCACCAGCTCAAGCCGGTAGTCGGTGTCGGTGGTGTTGGCGCCGCCGGTCCAGTCGTTCCAGCCCAGCCACACGTCGATCTCGATCAGGTCCTTGTCGGCCTGCGACACCGCGCCGACCGGCACGCACTCGCCGAAGCCGTCGATGCGCAGCGGGTTGACGGTGTCGGCGATGGCCACGCCGTTGCCGTCGCGGTTGCCGACCACGAAGTCCTGCAGCACGTTGGCGCCGGCGCCGGCGGTGCTGTCGTCGTCCCAATGCTTCTGCGCCTCGTTGCCGGCGGCGTTGAGGATCAGCACGCCGTTGCGCGCGGCCGCCTCGATCGCGTCGTACAGGCCCTTGAGGTTGCTGCCGGTGCCGGTGCCGTCGCCCGGCGCGTACAGCGACATGCCCTGCGACGCGGTCAGCACCTGCGCACGCGGCTCGCCCTGCGGCTGGTTCAGCGCGTTGAGGTTGGCCGCGTCCTGGATGCCCTTGACCCAGTCGGCGGTCTGGCCGGCGTCGTAGATGCGGAATTTCGCCGCCGGCGCGATGTCGTAGACGATCTCGACCACGGCGTTGCCGTGCTTCTGCTTGGTGTAGCCGAACGCGCCGGCGGCCGGCTTGAACAGGCTGACCTTGTCGGCGACCGCGGCGGTGTTCTTCGGCCACTCGTCGGCGTCCTGCAGCGCCTTGACTTCGCCGGCGGTGTCGGCGAACTGGTCGAACACGGCGATGGTCAGGCCTTCGCCCTTCAGGTCGCGGCGCAGGCCGGCGTCGAGCCCGGCGTAGTTGCCGAGCGAGCGCAGCCGATCGAGGTTGCTGGCGGTGGCGCCGTCGCTGAACGCCGCGGTGCGCGGCATCGCCAGCAGCGAGACCTGCGCCACTTCGCGCAGGCCCGCCACCCATTCCAGCCGCGCCAGCGGCACGAACGCTTCCAGGCTCGGCGAGCCGTTGATCTTTTCCACTTGCAGGCCGGCGCCGCGCAGGGTTTCGCGCAACGAGGTCGCGGCGCGGTCGAGCAGGCTGGCGTTGGCGACGATGTCCTGGCCCACGGCCAGATTGACGTTGACCTTGACCCGCTCGCCGTCGCGATAGCGCGAGGGGATGCCGGCGCTGTCGAGCGCGGCGATCTGCGCCGACGCGGTCGCGGCGCTGTAGGCGGCGCTGCCCGGCGCGCTGCGGCCGGCGGCGCGCTGCGTGGCCGGATCGGCGGCGAAGGATTGCAGCGCCTGCAACAACTGGCCGGCGCCGAGCTTGGCCTGGGCCGGGTTCAGCGGCACCGGCGCGGTCGCGGCGACCGCGCGCACCGGCGCGCCGCGGGTCGACGGCGCGGACGCGGACGGCGCCGCCGTGCCTGCGAGCGGGCCCGACGCCGGCGCGCCGCCGAGCGTCGGCGCGGCGGCGCCGCGCGCGGCCGTCTGTGCGGTCGCGCCATCCTGCGCGGCCCACAGCAACGCCGTGGCGCAAGCGGCGGTCAGGCCGAGCACGGCGAATTTCTTCGAAGCAAGCTTGTTCATTAACCGATTCCTGTATGCGGATGAACGGACCCTGTGCGCCAACCGAACGCGCGCAGTCGCCCGCTTCGCCACGCCCGGCGGATGGCCGGGGTGCGAAAGAAATAGTCGGTGGATTCGAGCGCAGGAAGTCCGTAATTCTTGCTACTTCTTGCTGCGCTCCTAGACACAAACGCATCGATTGCGCGATCACCCTACGCAGGTGGCGCAGTTCCTAAAGAACGAATCGGCATAAACACGGGATAGGGGGATGCGGCGCGGCTGCGTTGCGCGCGGACTCGGCACGGACGCGCGCGGCGGCGCAGGGTTTGCGTCGATCGGCTTGAACGAGCCGGCGCTGACGAATCTGCGCGCCGTCATGGCCGTGCTCGCGCGGCGCTTGCGAGGCAGCAACGAAAACAGGGCGCTGGAACGATCCAGCGCCCTGTGCGCGGTCGGCGCCGCAGACGCGGCGACGCGCTCAGCGGGAACAGGCCGTGCTGTTTTCCGCCAGAAGCGTGTCGTAGCTGTTGCGGCCTTCCGGCAGCGGGACGGCTTGCGCCGGCAGCAGGCTGCGGTGGCTGGCGTCGTACAACGCCGACAGGAAGCACGACTGCGCGCCGTCGTAAAACCTCAGGCGCCCGTTGCCGTAGCTGGCGTCGAACCCGGCCGTGCCCATATCGTTGCGGCCGTTGCCGGCCGCGCCCACCAGCGAGTCGTAGGTCGCGTCGGCCAGATCGATGCGGCGCTGCTTCAGCAGTTGGCTGCGGCCTGCGCGTTCGCCCGCACCGGCGCCAGCGCGTCCGCAACGGGCGCATCGGCGGGCGCCGGCGCGGCGCCCAGGCCGACATCGGCCAGGGCATGCTGCATCGTCGCGTTCAGCGGCATGCGCGTCGACACCAGGCCGAGCGCGTAAACCCCCGCCAGGCCCAACACCACGAGTTTCTTGCGCGATGGGTTCTTCATAGTCGGTGCACCATGCAAACAGGGAGACCTGACGTCACCGGGACGGGCCGTCGGCCCGTCCCGAACTCAGCAGTCGCGTCGCGAAGTCTCGGCGCACCGCCGCGACATCGGCGCCCCATGCGCCGCCGGCTTACTGGGCCGCGCAGGCCGCGCTGTTTTCCGCCAGCAGTTGGTCGTAGGTCTTCGGCGCCGGCGTTGCGGCGGCGTCCTCGCCCTCCGCGACCGGCGTCGCCACGACCACCTCCTGCACCGGCAGCAGCGAGCGATTGGCCTGCTCGTACAGCGCCGAAAGGAAACACGACTGCGAATTGGCGTGGAACTTGAGCCGGCCGTTGCCGTAGCTGGCGTCGAAGCCCGGCTCGCCCAGGTCGTTGCCGCCGGTGCTGGCGACCTTGACCAGCGCGTCGTAGGTGACATCGGCGAGCGCGACGTTGCGCTGCTTCAGCAAGGCGGCGCGCGCGTCCTTCTGCGCCTTGGTCGCATCGGCCGGCAGCGGCGCGGGCACGGTGGCGTCGGTCAGTTGACGCTGGTGCTGCAGCCCCAGCAGGGCCAACGCCGCCACGTGCGGCGTCGCCGAGGACGTCCCGTTGAACACGTTGTCGCCGTAAGACACGGTGTCGACGTTGGCGAAGTTGGCCAGGTCGGGCTTGGCGTTGCCCGCGGCCTGCCCGGCCGGACGCGCGCCGCCGGCGGCGAGCACCGGGCCGCGCGAGCTGTAGCTCTCCAGATTCGAGGTCGCCGCATCCAGCGCCGCCACCGTGATCACGCTGGCCGAGTCGGCCGGATGGATCAGCGAACGCTCGGTCTGGACGTAGCCGAAGTCATACAGGCCGCTGAACATGCGCAGGAAGTTCGAGGCCGCAGCGCTCTTGCGGGTGATGCGCACGCCGAACTTGCCGCCGCCGGCGAAGCGCTCGGCGTTGAAGCCCACCGCGTCGCATTCGACCGTCTTGTCGGCGGCCGGGGCCTGGTACGCGATCGTCTCCAGCGGCGTCTGTCCCGCGCGGCCGCTCTGCGCCGCATCGGACTGCGCCGCCACGGTCCAGCCGGCCGGCGTCACCACCACGGTCTTGTAGGTGCGGGTGACCCGGTCGTACTGGCGCTTGGTCACCTCGTCGGCCCAGCGCACCAGTTCCAGCTTGTAGTCGGCGTCGGTGGCGTTGCCGGCGCTGGTCCAGTCGTTCCAGCCCAGCGACACGGCGAACTCGAGCATCGCCTTGTCTTGCGCGCTCTTCGCGCCGACCGGGATGCAACCGTTGTAGCCGCCGCCGATGCTCAGCGGGTTGACGCTTTCGATCACCTGGACGCCGTTGGCATCGACGTCGCCGACGACGAAGTCCTGCAGCACGTTGGCGCCCGCGCCGGCCGTGCTGTCGCCGTCCCAATGCACCTGCGCCTCGTTGCCGGCGGCGTTGAGCACGATCACGCCGTTGGCCTTGGCCGCGTCGATCGCTTCGTACAGTCCCTTCAGGCAGCTGCCGGTGCCGGTGCCGTCGCCGGGGCCGGGGCCGTACAGGTTGAAGCCGAGCGAAGAGGTGATCGCCTGCGCGCGCGGTTCGCCCAGCGGCTCGTTCTTGGCGTTGAGGTTGGCCGCGTCCTGCACCGCGCTGACCCAATCGGCCGCGCCGGAGCTGTCGTAGAGGCGGAAGTTCGCCTCCGGCGCGATGTCGTAGACGATCTCGGTGACCGCGTTGCCGTGCGGCTCGCCGCGGTAGCCGAATGCGTTCCTGCCCGAGCCGGTCATCGTCAGCTTGGCGGGCGCGGCGGTGCTGTTGGCCGGCCACTCGCCGGCCTTCTGCAAGGCCTGCATGGCGCCGTCGAGGTTGTTGAAGTGGTCGACGATGGCGATCGTCAGGCCTTCGCCGTGCAGGTCGCGGCGCAGGGCTTCGGCGACGCCCGGGTCGTTGCCGAGCGAACTCAGGCGCGCGAGGTCGCTGGCGGTGGCGCCGTCGCTGAACGCCGCGGTGGTGGTCATCGCCATCAGCGAAACCTGCGCCACCGGCTGCAGCCCGGCGACCCACTCCAGCTGCGCCAGCGGCACCGAGGCTTCCAGGGTCGGCGACCCGTTGACCTGGCGCGCCGACACGCCGGCGCCGAGCAGGGTGTCGCGCAGCGCGGCGGTGGCGCGATCGAGCAGGTTCGGATCGGCGATGTCTTCGACGCTCAGCGCCAGATCGACGTTGACCTTGACCTTCTCGCCGTCGCGAAAGCGCGCCGGGATGCCGACGCGGTCGAGCGCGGCGATCTGCGCGGCGACGTTGCGCGCGGCTTGGGCGGCGCTGCGGCCCGGGGCGCCCGCGCCCGCGGCGCCGGCGGCGACCGCCGGATCGCGCGCGAACGACTGCACCGCGGCCAGCAGTTGGCCGCTGCCGAGCTTGGACTGGGCATTGCTCAGCGGCACCGGAGCGACCGCCGACACCGGACGCAGCGCCGCGGCCGGCAAGGCGCCGGAGGCATGCGCATCCGCGCCGGAGGCATGCGCGCCGGCCGCGCCGAGCGCGGCCGGCGGCGCTTCCTGGCGCATCCACAGCAGCGCCGCGGCGCAGGCCGCCGCCAGTCCTAGCACGGCGAATTGTTTCGAAGCGAAGCGATTGTTCATGGCGTAGTTCCTGAGATTCGGATGACGGGCTTCGGCGCGGGACGTCGCGCGCGCTGCATCGCAAGGCGCGCGGTGCAGCGCGGCGAACGTTTCGACGTGCTTGCGATCACTAACGCGGCCGGCGCGATGTCACCCTACAAGGGCGACGGGCTTTGCAAAGCGCAAATCCGCGTGCGACGAGGATGCAGTCGCAGCGTTCGTGCATTGCGTGCGTATTCGATGCGCTAATCGATGCGCGTGGTTTCGTAGCGAAGCGCTACGCGTTGTGTCTGCGCAGCCGCGCTGTCCGTATCGAACTCATTGATTGACAAGCGATCGCGCAGCAACACGCAGGCGCGATGCAGCGCGAGCACGCGCGGCGGCTCGCTCAGACCGGTCTGAATTTCGTTCGCAATCGCGAGTTTCGCAATTCGATCTGCGTTTTCGCGCCGGGCGCCGCCGCGTTCGACCCTGCGTCGCGGCGCGGACCAGGATCGCCAGCACGCGCCGCGGCGACTCGTTTCATCGGCAACGATCGCGCTGCTGTGGACCCAGCGACGGGCTGCGCAGAGGCCGCGGCACCGCGAACGGCGCGCCGCGCCGCGTCCGCGATCTCGCGGCGCGGCGGAATCCAACGCATCGACCCGGGCCGCGGCGGCCCGGCTCAGCCCTGCGGCGCGCCGCGGGCCAGGATCACTTCCGCGCGCGGCGGCGCGCCGAACAGGCGCTTGTACTCGCGCGAGAACTGCGACGGGCTCTCGTAGCCGACCCGGTGCGCGGCGGTCACCGCTTCCATGCCGTCGATCATCATCAGCCGGCGCGCCTCGTGCAGGCGCAGGTGCTTCTGGAACTGCAGCGGCGACATCGTGGTCACCGCCTTGAACTGGTGATGCAGCGACGAGGTGCTCATGTGCAGCTCGTCGGCGAGGTCGTCAATGCACAGCGGCAAAAGATAGCGCTGGCGCAGCATCGTCACCGCCTTGGCGATGCGGCTGGAACGGCTGTCGTTGAGCGCCAGCGTGCGCAGGCGGTGGCCGAGGTCGCCCATCAGCACGCGGTAGAAGATCTCGCGCAAAGCCATCGGCGCCAGCACCGGCAGGTCCTGCGGCGTGTCGAGCAGGCGCATCAGCCGCAGCACCGCGTCCATCAGCGTGGTGTTGATCCGCGCCGCGTACAGGCCGAGGTCGACGCCGCTGTGTTCGTTCGGCGGCGCCTGTCCGGCATCGACGATCAGGCGCGCGATTTCGGCCGGATCGATGTCGATGCGCAGGCACAGATAAGGCTTGTCGGGCGTGGCCTCGATGACCTGGCCGATCATCGGCAAGGTCACCGACACCACCAGGTAGTTGAGCGGGTCGTAGTGGTAGACGCGGTCGGACAGCGTCACCACCTTGCGGCCCTGCGCGACCACGCACAGGCGCGGCTCGTATACCGACGGCGAGCACTCGGTCGGCCCGCCCATCCGGATCAGGTGCAGCTGGCGCACCCGGGTGTCGTGGACGCCGTCGCCGGCGACCGTCAATCGGGCAATCCGGTCGACCAACTCGGCCTGTGCCGCGCAGTGCCCGCGCTGGGCGATGGTGTCGGCGGAAGTATTGGCGCTCATGGCTTCCCGGGGACGGGCGGACGGCTGGGATTATCGGTACGAATCTGGCCTGAGACTGTGCCGCTTCGGCCGAATTGCAGGATCGGGCAACGATGCGGCAGTAATGTACTAACGCGGTGACAGTTTCGAGCCTAATTTAATCCTAACCCCCAGCGGCCCCCGCCGCCGGCCCTGCCGGTGCGGACCGGTGGGCGGCGGCCCGGCAGCGGCGTCCCGCAAGACGCGCGCGGCCGCGGCCGGCGCGCCGGCCAGGATCACACCGGCCGCAATCGCGCCGGCCAGGGGCCGCCGGCGAGCCGGCGCCCGCGCCGCCGATCCGCCCTGCCAGCGAGAGCACGCCAGACCCGGGAACCTATAGCCAACCGCTCGCCCTGAGCCAGCCGTTCGTCCGTCGCCGCGATGCGTGCGGCTGACGAATTTGTCAGCGCAGCGACAGCCTCGCGTATGCGCGCGGCGCCTACAGTGCGACGGCGGCGCGACCTGCATTGCGACTGCGCCGCAGCGTTGCGGCACGCATACGAATCATTCCACCCGGCATGGCTGCTCGACGGCCGCACCGCGTGGACACTTCGCACCACCGATCCAGCCGTCGGAACCTCACACGATGTGGATAGTCCAATACGCGCTCAGCCGCCGATACACCATCGGCGTCCTGGCGATCCTGATCCTGCTGTTCGGCGTGCTGTCGGCGCGCAAGATGCCGACCGACATCCTGCCGGAAGTCGGCATTCCGTCGGTCAACCTGGTGTGGACCTATAGCGGCCTGCCGGCCGCCGACGTCGCCGCCAAGATGACTTCGTTCTCCGAGGCGGCGATCCTCAACACCGTCGACGACCTTAAAGAGGTACGCTCGGAGACGCTCAACGGCGCCAGCATCGTGCGCATCGACTTCCAGCCCACGGTCAGCCTCGACCGCGCGCTGGTGCAGATCACCTCGGTCTCGCAGACGATCCTGCGGCGCATGCCGCCGGGCACCTCGCCGCCGCTGGTGGTGCGCAACAACGTCTCCTCCACGCCGGTGCTGCAACTGGTGCTGTCGTCGGATTCGCTGACCGAAGCCCAGCTCTACGACTACGCGCGCCTGCAACTGCGCTCGCAGATCCAGACCATCCCGGGCATCCGCATGACCCTGCCGTACGGCGGCGCGCCGCGGCAGATCATGGTCGACCTGGATCCGGCGCGTTTGCAGACCTACGGCCTCACTCCCGCCGACGTGACCGCGGCGCTGGAGCGCGGCAGCCCGACCCTGCCGTCGGGTTCGATCCGCGAAGGCGCGCGCGAGATGCAGATCTCGATCGACACCAGCCCGGCCACCGCGAGCGAGTTCCTCGACATTCCGGTGGCCTCGCGCGCCGGCACCGTGATCTACGTGCGCGACATCGCCTCGGTCCGCGACGGCGGCGCGCTGCAAACCAACGTCGCGCGCATGGACGGCTCCAGCGCGGTGTCGGTGGCGCTGATCAAGCTCGGCGGCGCGTCCGCGGTCGAGATCGTGCGCGCGGTGCGCGAGCGCCTGCCCGAGATCGAAGCCTCGGCGCCGCCCGGCACGCGCATCCACGCGATCTTCGACCAGTCGGTGTTCGTCGACAACGCGATCGGCTCGATCGAGCACGAAGCGGTGCTGGTCGGCCTGCTGGTGGCGCTGGTGGTGCTGGTGTTCATCGGCTCGTGGCGCTCCAGCGCGATCGTGCTGTCGGCGATTCCGCTGGCGCTGCTGGCCTCGGTGGCGATGCTGCATCTGCTCGGCTACACCTTCAACGTGATGACCCTCGGCGGCCTGGCCCTGGCGATCGGCATCCTGGTCGACAACGCGGTGGTCGACGTCGAGAACACCAACCGCAACATCGCGCTCGGCAAGGACGTGCGCACCGCGATCCTGGACAGCGCCAAGGAAGTGGTGTTCCCGGAAATGGTCTCGACCATTTCGATCTGCATCGTGCTCACGCCCATTCTGCTGATGACCGGCCTGTCGGCGTGGGTGTTCACCCCGCTGGCGCTGGCGGTGATCTTCGCCATGCTGGCCTCGTTCCTGCTCTCGCGCACGCTGATCCCGGTGCTGTGTTACCTGCTGCTGCCGGCCGACATCCAAAGCCGCGCCAATCCGCGCTGGGCGCCGGAGAAGCTGCTGCTGGCGGTCAACCACAAGGTCGAGCACGCGCTCGACTCGCTGCGCGACAAGCACCACGCGCTGCTGGTCCGGCTCGGCCATCACGGCGCGGTGCTGACCGTGGTCGCGCTGCTGGTGTTCGGCGTCGGCGCGCTGGCCGCGGCGTCGCTGGGCCGCGAGTACTTCCCGCAGGTCGACGCCGGCCAGCTGCGCCTGCAGGTGCGCCTGCCGACCGGCACCCGGCTGGAGGAGACCGCGGCCAAACTCAGCGAGATCCAGCGCGAGATCCGCGCGATCATCCCGGCCAACGAACTGCAGACCGTGTACGAGCAGATCGGCGTGCCCGACGCGATCAACCTGTCGCTGGTCGACAGCACCGTGGTCGGTTCGTTCGAAGCCGAGATCATGCTGCAGCTGCGCTCGCCGCACGCCAACAGCCACGACTATCTGGTCAAGATCCGCAAGCGCATCGCCGAACGCTTCCCGGACGTGAAGCTGTTCGAGCGTCCGCCGGACGCGACCAGCCGCACCCTCGCCGGCTCGGCCGCGGCCGCGTTCGAAGTGCGCCTGATCGGCCGCGACGTGCCCGGCAACATGGCGCTGGCGCGAGAGATCGAAAAGCGCCTGCATCAGGTGCCCGGCGCGGTCGACATCTCGCTGCGCCAGGTGCTCGACCTGCCCGAGTACCAGGTCAAGATCGACCGCACCCGCGCCGCCCAGCTCGGCCTGGACCCGCAGCAGGCCGCGCGCGCGGTGCTGGCGGTGCTCGGCTCGGCCGGCACGGTGTCGCCGGTGTACTGGACCGACACCGTCAACGCCATCGCCTACACCGTGCAGGTGCAGGCGCCGCTGACCCAGCTGCAGGACATCGACCAGCTGATGAACTCGCCGCTGCGCATCGGCGCCAACGGCGAAGCGGTCCTGCTGCGCAACATCGCCACCGTGGTGCCGCGCAAGGTGCCGGCCAGCATCGCCCGCACCACCCTGGCGCCGACCATCAGCGTCATCGCGAACGTCGAAGGCACCGACCTGGGTTCGGTCTACGACAAGCTCAGCGCGATCACCAAGCAATTGAACGGCCAGCTCAAGCCCGGCAACCGCATCGAGATCGTCGGCCAGGCCGGCGAGATGCAGAACGCGTACGGCGAACTCGCCGCGGGCCTGGTGATGTCGGCGATCCTGGTGTTCCTCGTGCTGGTGGTGAACTTCCAGTCGTGGATCCAGCCCGCGGTGGCCATGTCCGGCCTGCCGATCGCGATCGCCGGCGCCGCCATCGGCCTGTTCGTCACCGGCACGCCGCTGAGCGTGCCGGCGCTGATGGGCGTGATGATGGTGATCGGCGTGTCGACCGCGAACTCGGTGCTGGTCACCAGCTTCGCCCGCGGCCTGATCGCCGACGGCCACGATCCGGAACTGGCCGCGTACGAATCGGCGGCGGTGCGTTTGCGCCCGGTGCTGATGACCGCCAGCGCGATGGTGCTCGGCATCATCCCGATGGCGATCGGCCTGGGCGACGGCGGCGAGCAGAACGCGCCGCTCGGCCGCGCGGTGATCGGCGGCCTGTTGTTCGGCACGCCGGCCACGCTGATCCTGGTGCCGTCGATCCTCGCCGTGGTCGGCCGCCGCCGCAAGCCGGCCGGCGGCGAAGACGACGCCACCGCTACGACCCCCACTGCCGCCGCCACCGGCGACGGCGCCCCCGCTGGAGCCAACGCATGAACCGCCCGACCCGACCCACCGCACCCCTGCTGCGCGCCGCGCTGAGCGCCGCGGTCGCCGGCCTCGTGCTCGCCGCTGCGACCGGCTGCGGCCGCAGCGAAGCCGAAACCGCGCAAGCGCCGGCCACGCCGGAAGTGCTGACGGTGCAGGCCAAGGCCGCCGACCCGGCCTACGACCTGAGCCTGCCGGCGCGCGCCCAGGCCGGCGAATCGGCGGCGCTGTACGCGCGCGCGACCGGCTTCGTCAGCGAGCGCCGCGCCGAACTCGGCGACAAGGTCGGCGCCGGCCAGGTGCTGGCGACGATCTCCGCGCCGGAGATCGACCAGGCCGTGCGCGAGGCGCGCGCGGTCGTCGCCCAGACCACCGCCGACGAAGAACTGGCCAAGGTCAATTACCAGCGCGCGCAGCAGCTGATCGGTTCGGGCACGGTGTCGAAGGAATACTTCAGCGACCGCAAGGGCAACTTCGATGTCGCCGTCGCCGCGCGCAACGCCGCGCAGGCGCGGCTGACCTCGGCGCTGGAACGGCAGTCGTTCACCCAGGTGCGCGCGCCGTTCGCCGGGGTGGTGGTGGCGCGCAACATCGAGCGCGGCGACCGCGTGGTCGGCGATTCGGCCACCGCGACCACGCCGATGTTCGAAATCGCCGTGCTCGACCCGCTGCGCGTGGTCGTCGACGTGCCGCAGAACGTGTCGCTGCAGATCAGCAACGGCCTGCAGGCCGAAGTCAGCTTCCCCGAACTGCCGGGCCAGGTGTTCCAGGCCGAGGTCGCGCGCAGCGCGCGCGCCCTGTCGCGCGACGCCGGGGTGATGCGCACCGAACTGCGCCTGCCGAATCCCGACGGCCGCATTCCCGCCGGCATGGTCGGCAGCGCGCGCCTGCACCTGCCGCGCGCGGCCGCGGCGGTGGTGCTGCCGGTGTCGACCGTGGTGCAGCGCGCGACGGGCACGCAGGTGGCGACGGTGACGCAGGCCTCGACCCTGGCGTACCGCGACGTGACCGTCGGCCGCAACCTCGGCAACGAGATCGAAGTGCTGACCGGGATCGCGCCGGGCGACACAGTGGTGCTGGCGCCGAATGCGTTGCTGGCCGATGGCAACAAGGTCAGCGCGAAGGCGCTGCCGCCGCCGGCGAAGAAGTCTTGAACCCAGCGCGGGCGTTTCTGCCCGCGATGCGCCAAGGCATCGGGCCTGAAAGCCCGCTCACGACGACAACGCCACCTGCCTGTCGTCATCCGCTCGAAGGCGAGGATCCAACGCCTTCAGCGCATTGCCGCGATGAAGCCCTGGATCCCCGCCTTCGCGGGGATGACGCATTCTGGAGCTCGCGCGATCCGCAAAGCGCTCCTGAAAAGCGACCGGCCCCAAGGCTCTCGCGCTTCAGCCGCGCAACGCCTTGGCGTGATGCGCAATGTGCTCGCCGATAAAGCTCGAAATGAAGTAATAGCTGTGGTCGTACCCCGGCCGCACCCGCAGCTGCAACGGATGCCCCGCCTCCTCGCACGCCGCGCGCAACAGCTCCGGCTTGAGCTGCGTGGCCAGGAACTCGTCGTCGCCGCCCTGATCGATCAGCAGCGGCAGGCGCTCCTGCGCCCCAGGCACCAACGCGGTCGCATCCCACGCCTGCCACGCCTCGCGATCCTCGCCCAGATAGGCCGAAAACGCCTTCTCGCCCCACGGCGACTGCGACGGCGCGGCAATCGGCGAGAACGCCGACACGCTGCGATAGCGCCCCGGATTCTTCAGCGCGATGGTCAGCGCGCCATGCCCGCCCATCGAATGCCCGCTGATCGCACGCGCGCTGGTGGTCGGAAAATGCGCGTCGACCAACGCCGGCAGCTCGTCGACCACGTAGTCGTACATGCGGTAATGCCCGGCCCACTTCGGCCGGGTCGCGTTGAGGTAGAAACCCGCGCCGATGCCGAGATCGTAGCCCTCGGCATCGGGAATGCCCTCGCCGCGCGGGCTGGTGTCGGGCGCGACCAGGATCACCCCGTGCTCGGCCGCGTAACGCTGCGCGCCGGACTTGGTGATGAAGTTCTGCTCGGTGCAGGTCAGGCCCGACAGCCAGTACAGCACCGGGCAGTCGGCGCTCTCGGCCTGCGGCGGCAGGTAGACGCCGAAGCGCATCGCGCAGCCCAGGGTGGTCGCGGTGTGGCTCCAGACTTGCTGGCGGCCGCCGAAGCAGCCGTGGGATTCGATTTTTTCCATTGGCGTCTCGTGCTTGATGGTGCGGCCCTCATCCGCCCTTCGGGCACCTTCTCCCGCAAGCGGTAGAAGGAACAGCAAACAACGCTGCTGCTTGAAGCCCCTCTCCCGCTTGCGGGAGAGGGGTTGGGGTGAGGGCTACCCGATCAGAAGTGGATCACCGTACGAATCGACTTGCCCTCATGCATCAAATCGAAGGCCTCGTTGATCCGCTCCAGCGGCAGCGTATGGGTGATGAACGGATCCAGATCGATCTCGCCCTTCATCGCCTGCTCGACCATGCCCGGCAACTGCGTACGTCCCTTGACCCCGCCGAACGCGGTGCCGCGCCACACCCGGCCGGTCACCAGCTGGAACGGCCGCGTCCTGATCTCCTGGCCGGCGCCGGCGACGCCGATGATGACCGACTCGCCCCAGCCCTTGTGGCAGCACTCCAGCGCCGAACGCATCACCTCGACGTTGCCGATGCATTCGAAGCTGAAATCGACGCCGCCGTCGGTCATCTCGACCAGCACGTCCTGGATCGGGCGGTCGTAGTCCTTCGGATTGACGCAGTCGGTCGCGCCCATCGACTTGGCCAGCTCGAACTTCGAGGCGTTGGTGTCGACGCCGATGATGCGCCCGGCCTTGGCCTGCACCGCGCCCTGGATCACCGCCAGGCCGATGCCGCCGAGGCCGAACACCGCGACCGTGTCGCCCGGTTGCACCTTGGCGGTGTTGTGCACCGCGCCGATGCCGGTGGTGACACCGCAACCGAGCAGGCAGACCTTTTCCAGCGGCGCGTCCGGATTGACCACGGCCAGCGAGATTTCCGGCACGACGGTGTATTCGCTGAAGGTGCTGCAACCCATGTAGTGATGGATCGGCTGGCCCTCAAAGCTGAAACGCGTTGTGCCGTCGGGCATCAGTCCTTTGCCTTGGGTCGCGCGCACGGCCTGGCACAGGTTGGTCTTGCCCGACAGGCAGAACTTGCACTTGCGGCATTCGGCCGTGTACAGCGGGATGACGTGGTCGCCCGGCTTCAGGCCGGTCACGCCTTCGCCGACTTCGACCACCACGCCGCCGCCTTCGTGGCCGAGCACGGCCGGGAACAGGCCTTCGGGATCGTCGCCGCTCAGGGTGAACGCGTCGGTGTGGCAGACGCCGGTGGCGTGGATGCGCACCAGCACTTCGCCGGCCTGGGGCGGCTGCACGTCGATCTCGACGATCTTCAACGGTTCGCCGGCGGCGAAGGCGACGGCGGCGCGGCTTTTGATGACCCGGCTCATGGGGCGATGGTCTCCTGGTGGCGGGGAGTAGGAACGGTTCGGCGAAAACGTCCGCGGCCGGCGCCGCGAACGTCGTGGTTATTTCAAGTAGGAGCGCACCAGCGTGGCGATCTCGTCGATGCTGGACTCGCGCCCGCGATCGGCCACGGCCTGGCCGAGCTCTTCGCGGATGTGGCTCTCCAGCACTTCCGACATCAGCCCGTTGACCGCGCCGCGGATCGCGGCGATCTGCTGCAGCACCGCGGCGCAGTCGCTGCCGGCTTCGAGCGCGCGCTCCAGGGCCTCGGTCTGGCCCTTGATGCGGCGCACGCGGGTGAGGACGCGCTTTTTTTCGGCGGGAGAATGCGGCATGGGGGCCTCCGGGCGGGTGGCGCTCGATACTGGGGGATAGTATCAGATTCCGCATGGCCTGATGGCCTGCCTGTAGGAGCGGCGCAAGCCGCGACCGCGCCACCGCACAGGCCGGCGCAACCGCCGCTAACCCGGATACGACCCGGCCGGGGACTGTCACGCCGGCGTATGCGGTGGCGCGGTCGCGGCTCGCGCCGCTCCTACAGGGGACTCCAACAAAAACGGCGCGCCGAAGCGCGCCGTTTCGAGGGAACGCAACAGCGCCGCGCTCAGCCGGTGTTCTGCACGCCCGCCGCGATCCCGTTGACCGTCGCCACCAACGCCTGCAGCAGCGCATCGTCCGGCCGCCCGGCCGCGCGCCACCGCGCCAGCAGATCGACCTGCAGCAGGCTGATCGGATCGACATACGGATTACGCAAGCGGATCGACTGGCGCAAACGGTGATCGCCGCGCAGCAACTCGTCGCTGCCCTTGATCGCCAGCACCGCGTCGCGGGTGCGTTCGAATTCGGCGGCGATGCCGGGATGGAAGCGCGCGTGCAGGTCGCCTTCGGGCAGCTCCGCGGCCAGCAGCGAATAGCGTTCGAAGATCGCCGGGTCCGATTTGGCCAGGACCATTTCCAGGTCGTCGATCAAGGTGCCGAAGAACGGCCAGTCGCGCGCCATTTCCGCCAGCGCTTCGCGCCCGTGCGCGTCGAGCGCGCGCGCAAGGCCCGTGCCGACGCCGTACCACGCGGTCAGGCCGGCGCGGTTCTGCGACCACGCGAACACCCACGGAATCGCGCGCAATGAAGAAATGTCGCCGGTGCCCGCGCGCTTGGCCGGACGCGAGCCGATGCGCAGGCGCTCGATCACGTCGATCGGCGTCGCGGCGCGGAAGTAGAGCGGGAACTGCGGGTCGTCGTGGACCAGCGCGCGGTAGTGCGCGCGCGCGGCGTCGGCCAGTTCGCCGGCGATGCGGCGCCAGCCGGCCTCGCGCGGCTCCGGCGCGCGCGGGCGCAGGGTCGCGCGCAGCACCGCGCCGCTGGTCTGCTCCAGGTTGCGCAGCGCCAATGCGCGGATGCCGTACTTGCGGTGGATCACTTCGCCCTGCTCGGTCAGGCGCAGGTAGCCGTCGACCGAACCGCGCGGCGCGGCGATCACCGCGCGCTCGGTCTTGCCGCCGCCGCGGCTGATCGAGCCGCCGCGGCCGTGGAAGAAGGCGATGCGCACGCCGCTGTCGGCGGCCAGCGCGGTCAGCGCGATCTGGGTCTGTTGCAGGGCCCAGCGCGAGGCGACCATGCCGCCGTCCTTGGCGCTGTCGGAATAGCCCAGCATCACCACCTGACGATCGCCGCGCGCGCGCAGATGACCGCGGTAGACCGGGTCGGCGAACAGCGCGCGCAAGGTGTCGGCGGCGGCGTCGAGGTCGTCGACGGTTTCGAACAGCGGCGCCACGTCCAGCGGCACCCGGCCCTGGTCGTCGGCGCAGCCGGCGGTGCGCGCCAGCGCCAGCACCGCCAGCGCGTCGGCGGCGCTGCGGCTCATGCTGACGATGTACGGGCCGAACGCGCGCGCGCCGTAGCGCGGGCGCAGCCGCGCGACCGCGCGGAACACTTCCAGCGTCGGCTGCGCCGCGGCGGCCGCGGCGCGCGCCGGCGGCGCGTCGCCGTCGAGCAGACGGTGCAGGCGCTGCGCGCGCGCGGCGACGTCGAGTTCGGCCCAGTCGGGCTGGTCGAACAAGGCCGCCAGCGCCGCGTCGTGGGTCGCCGAATCCTGGCGCAGGTCCAATCCGGCCAGATGGAAACCGAAGCACTCCGCGCGCCGGCGCAGGCGCCGCACCGCGAAACCGCCGGCGTGCGCGCCCTGGTGCGCGGCGAGGCTGCGTTCGATCAGGACGATGTCGGCCAGGAACGCGGCGGCGTCGGGATAGCCGTGCACGCTTTCCTCGAGCGTCGCCTGCAGGCGCGCCGACATCAGGTTCAGCAGGTTGCGGTACGGCATGTCGGCGTGGCGCGGCTTGAGCAGCGCGGCGGCCTTGGGCAGCAGGTAACGGTAGTCTTCGACCTGGGCCAGCACCGCGTCGTCGACGCGCACGCGGTGCACCGACTGGCTCAGCAGTTCGGCCAGCGCGCTCAGGTCGCGCCGGTACGCGGCCAGCACCAGCGCGCGCTGGCCGGCCAGGGTCGCGGCGATGGTGTCGGCGCCGACGTTGGGATTGCCGTCCATGTCGCCGCCGACCCAGGTGCCGAAGCCGAGCACGTCCGGCAGCGCCGGCGCGTCGCCGTAGGTTTCGCGCAGCGCTTCTTCGAACACTTCGTAATAGACCGGCAGCACCCGGTACAGCACGTCGGACAGATAGAAACCGACGTGCTCGAATTCGTCGGCGACGCTGGGCTTGGCCGCCGGCGCTTCGGCGGTCTGCCAGCTCGCGGTCAAGGCCAGGCGGATGCGTTCGCGGTCGGCGCGGCGCTCGGGCGGGGTGCGGCCGCGGTCGATGTCGGCGACCAGGCATTCGACGATGGTGCGTTCCTTCTCCAGCAGCGCGCGCCGCACCGCCTCGGTCGGATGGGCGGTGAACACCGGTTCGATCCGCAGCCGCGGCAGCAAGGCCGCGACTTCCTCGGCGCTGACGCCCTGCCGCGCCAGGGCGCCGAGCGCGTCGCGCAAGCCGCCGGGCTGGGCGCTGGCGCCGCTGCGCTCGTAGTCGCGGCGGCGGCGGATGCGGTGCACGCGCTCGGCCAGATTGACCGCCTGGAAATAGGTGGCGAAGGCGCGCACCAGATCGGCGGCCTGCTCCAGATCGATATCGGCCAGCGCCGCGGCCAGCGCGTCGACCGGCTCGCCGGCCTCGCGCCGGCGGATCGCGGCGCGGCGCAGGCGCTCGACCGCGTCGAGAAAATCGTCGCCGCGCTGCTCGGCGAGGATGTCGCCGACCAATGCGCCGAGGGTTTTGACGTCCTCGCGCAGCAAGGCGTCGGTGGAGGCGAAGTCTGCGGCTCGTTCCATTGCGCGAAGCGATTCGTCGCTGGTATCGGTCATGACGTTCATCCGACCAAGGCTAGCGCAGTGGCTTGTGCATTGCAGCAAGCAGCGTGCACGGGTTTGGTTGCAGTTGAAACCACTGCGGATGACGAAAAGGTCGTAGCGCAACGCGGACTGGGACAAAAGCGCCGGACTGACGCTGTTTCGACCATTGCCGCCATCGAGGGGGAGCTTCAGCCGCAGGCTTTTGTGGTCAGGGCTTCAGCCCCGACGCTTTTGTCCCAGCCGCGATCGCTAAGCGGCTTCTTCGCCGCTCAACGACGCCACGACCCAATCGCGCACCCACTGCAAGCGCGCCGCGCCTTCGGCCTCGGGCAGCCACGCCAGGTACAAGCGCTTCAACGGCGCCGCCTGCGGCAACGGCAGCGGCACCAGTTCGCCGCTGGCCAAGCGCTCGGCGATCAGGCGCGGATACAGCAAGGCGATGCCCTGCCCCGCCAGCGCCGCGCTGATCGCCGGCATCGGCGAGGACAGGCTCAGCTGCGGCAGCGGCCAGGCCGCGGTGTCGGCGCCGAACCAGGCCGGCCAGTCCTCGCGCCAACCGTCGCTGACCACATGCAGCAGGCGCGCGCCGGGCACCGGGTCGAGCCACCAGCGCTGCGGATCCAGGCGCGCGCACAGGCCGGGCGAGGCCACCGGCAGCAGCGCCTGTTCGAACAGCAACTCGCCGCGCAGGCCTTGTTCGTGCGGATCGCGGTGCATCAGCAACGCGTGCACGCGCGCCTGGGCCAGATCGGCCGCGCCGGCGGGGCAGATCAGCTGCAAGTCGAAGCCGGCGCGCGCCGAGAATTCCTCGATCCGAGGCAACAGCACGCTGACGCTGAGGCTGGTCGGCGCGCCCAGCAGCAGGCGCCGGCTCTCGTCGCCGCGCAGGCGCAGGCGCGCGGTCGCCGCCTCGATGCGCTCGAAACCGTCGATCAGCGCTTCGCCGAACTCGCGCCCGAGCGGGGTCGGCCGCGCGCGGCCGCCGCTGCGGTCGAGCAGGCGCAGGCCGAAGGCTTCTTCCAGGTGCTGGACGTGCTGGCTCAGCGCGGCGTGGCTCAGGTGCAGGCGCTCGGCCGCGCGGCGCATGCCGTCGTGGCGGACCACGGCGGCGAAGGCCTGCAGCGCGCGCAGCGGGGGCAGGCGACGGGCCGGCGCCGACGGCTCGTCGCCGGGATCCCCCGATCCGGGCTTAGTGGTCATTTTTACTTACCACCTTTCTCGATAAACGATATTTTTCAAAAGTAGTTCGGCGAATAGATTTACCACATGTCCACCGTCCCCCTGACCGCCACGGCGCCCGTCCCCAATCGTCCGCTGCTGCGCCGCGCCGGCCTGATGGCCGCCGCGTCGACCTCGCTGGCCCTGCTCGCCCTGCTCAGCCGCTACACCCGCGGGCTGGCGCCGGAGCTGGTGACCTGGGGCCGCTTCATCCTGCCCGCGCTGATCCTGACCGCGTTCGTGCGCGGCCCGGACTGGCGCGCGGCGTGGTCGCTGGCCGACCGCCCCGGCTGGGTGCGCGCGCTGTGCGCGGTGCTCGCGCAGACCTGCTTCGTATTCGCCGCGACCCAGGGCGACCTGCTGCACGCGGTGCTGCTGTACAACACCGGCCCCTTGTTCATTCCGCTGGTGGCGTGGCTGTGGCTCGGCGAACGGCTGCGGCCGGCGACCCTGGCCGGGCTGGCGCTGGGCTTTCTCGGCGTGCTCGCGGTGTTGCGGCCGGGCGCGCGCGGGCTCGATCCGCTGGCGCTCATTGCGCTGACCGGCGGGCTGGCGATGGCGGTGTCGCAGGTGCTGTTCTATCGCAGCGCACAGCGGCAGCCGCCGCTGCGCAACCAGTTCAAGCTCTACACCCAGGCCTCGTTGCTGAGCCTGCCGCTGGCCGCGCTCGGCGCCGCGCACACGCCGTGGGGCGCGGTGCTGGCCGGCGATGCAGCCTCCGAACCGGTGTGGGTGTTGGCGCTGGCCTTGCTCGGCATGGCCGCGTGCAGCCTCGGCAACCAGTCGCTGCGCGATCTGGCGTATCGCGGCATGGACAACGCGTCGACGCTGGCGCCGCTGATGTATGTGGCGGTGCCGGTCAGCGCCTTGCTGGACTGGTGGGTGTTCGGGCGCGTGGCCGCGCCTTCGGCGTTGTTCGGTGCGGCGTTGATCGTCGCGGGTGCGGTGGCGGCGTTGCGCAGCGGGGCGCGTGGATCCGCTGGGGGAAACGTTACGTCGTAGTTCTGTTTTCGCGGTCGCAGCTCGCGCAGCTCCTACAGGTAGCCCATGTAGGAGCTGCGCGAGCTGCGACCGCGACAACTCAGCGACTGCGCAATCTTAGTAAGCGAATTCCTTGAACACCCGATCGATGTCGCCGCCCCACTCGCCGTGGAACAGCTCGAGCTTGCGCTCCGCCGGGCTCTTGCCCATCGCCACGAATTCCATCAGCGGCTCCAGGTAGATCGATTCGTCGGCGCCGTTGTGGTTCAGGCGCGCGCGGCGCTTGAGGCCGTGCGCGGAAATCTCCAGCGCGCGCCGCGCCAGCTCGAGCACCTTGTGGTCGCGGAACGGCAGCTGCAAGCCGTGCCGCGGCACGCCGTCGCGCAGGGCGTGGCGTTCTTCCGGGGTGAAGTCCAGCACCAGGTCCCAGGCCGCGTCGAGCGCTTCGCGGTCGTACAGCAGGCCGACCCAGAACGCCGACAGCGCGCAGATCCGGTTCCACGGGCCCGAGTCGGCGCCGCGCATTTCCAGATACTTCTTCAAGCGCACTTCCGGGAACGCGGTGGTGCTGTGGTCGGCCCAGTCCTTCAAGGTCGGGCGCTGGTCCGGATACGCCGGCAGCCTGGCGTCCATGTAATCGCGGAACGACTGGCCGCTGGCGTCGATGTAGCGGCCGTCGCGGTAGACGAAGTACATCGGCACGTCGAGCAGATAGTCGACGTAGCGCTCGTAGCCGAAGCCGTCCTCGAACACGAAGTCGAGCAGGCCGGTGCGGTTGGGATCGGTATCGGTCCAGATGTGCGAGCGATACGACATGTAGCCGTTGGGCTGGCCTTCCAGGAACGGCGAATCGGCGAACAGCGCGGTCGCGACCGGCTGCAAGGCCAGCGAGACGCGGAACTTCTTGACCATGTCGGCTTCGTCGAGCACGTCCAGGTTGACCTGCACGGTGCTGGTGCGGGTCATCATGTCCAGGCCGAGATGGCCGACCTTGGGCATGTACTCGCGCATGATCTTGTAGCGGCCCTTCGGCATCCACGGCATGTCCTCGCGCCGCCACTTGGGCTGGAAGCCCATGCCGAGGAAGCCCAGGCCCATCGGTTCGGCGACGGTGCGCACTTCGCGCAGGTGGGTCGCCGCTTCCACGCAGGTGTCGTGCAGCGTCGCCAGCGGCGCGCCGGACAGTTCCAGCTGGCCGGCCGGCTCCAGCGAGACCGAGGCCTGGTCGCGGGTCAGCGCGATGGTGCGACCGTTCTCCTCGACCGGCGCCCAGCCGAACTGGGTCAGGCCCTTGAGCAAGGCTTCGATGCCGCGCTCGCCGTCGAAGGTCGGCGGGCGCAGGTCGTCGGTGCGGAAACCGAACTTCTCGTGCTCGGTACCGATCTTCCAGTCCGACTCCGGGCGCGCGCCCGAGGCCAGGTAGTCGATCAGCACGGCGCGGCCGCCGCCCTTTACATCGGGAATCTCGAGATCGTTCACCTGGCTGGGACCGGACACATCCACCTCGCTTCGCAAAACTTCATTCGTCGTCGGGACCGGGCAGCGCCGGCCGCGTGCAGCGCGGCCAGCGCCCGCGGCCGGCCTCCCCGAGCGGGGAACCGGCGCGGCGCCACGGTCCTACCTTGCATCAATACCGAGTCTGGATATGCGGCGGCTCGCCTACAATCGCAAGACCCAGGCAGTGTAGAGCCCGTCTTGCGCCGAACAACGTCCGCCCTGCAACGCTATGGTTCGGCCCTGCTACTGGCGCTGGCGGCGCCGGTCGTGCCTGCCCAGCCTGCACCGGCGCCGCCGGCGACGCAAAGCCAGGCGACCCAGCTCGAACGCGGCAACGGCCCCGAACCGAGCACGCTGGACGCGCACCGCTGCCAGGAAGTGGCCTGCGGCAACGTGCTGCGCGACCTGTACGAAGGGCTGGTGACCGAAGACGCGCATGGCCGGCTGGTGCCGGGCCTGGCGCAGCGCTGGAGCGTGTCCGCCGATGGCCGCACCTGGCGCTTCGCCCTGCGCCCTGGCCTGCGCTGGAGCAACGGCGAAGCGCTCGACGCGGCGCAGGTGGTGGCGAGTTTCCGCCGCGCCTTCTCCCCGGCCACCGCGGCGCCGTTCGGCGAACTGTTCGACGCGCTCGATGGCGCGCGCGCGGTGCAGGCCGGCGAACTGCCGCCCGAGCGCCTCGGCGTGAGCGCGCCGGACCCGCGCACGGTCGAGTTCCGGCTGACCCGCAGCGCCTCGCTGCCGGCGCTGCTGACCTTGCCGATCGCGTTTCCGGTGTACCTGCCGGCGGTGCAGCGCTACGGCGCCCAGCACACCCAGCCGGGGCGGCTGGTGTCCAACGGCGCCTACCGGCTCGCCAGCTGGACGCCGCAGGCGAATCTGGTGGTCGAGAAGAATCCGCGCTTTCACGACGCCGCGCACGTTTCGCTGGAACGCGTGCGCTTCCACGTCACCGAGGACGCCGCCGCCGAATTGCAGCGCTTCGCCGCCGGCGACCTGGACATCACCGAGGTGGTGCCGCCGCAGCCGCTGGCCTCGCTGCGCCGTCGCTTCGGCGACCAGCTGCGGCTGTCGCCGTACCTGGGCGCGTTCTGGTTCGGCTTGAACACGACCCAGCCGCCGTTCCGCCCGGCCTGCGCCGCGCCGCGCTGCCACGAGCAGGCGCTGGCGCTGCGGCGCGCGCTGACGCTGGCGATCGACCGCGACAAGCTGACCGGCTACGTCACCGGCCTCGGCGAAACGCCGGCCTACGGCATCGTGCCGCCGGGCATCGCCGGCTACACGCCGGCGTCGATGCCGTGGGCGGCGTGGACGCAGGCGCAGCGCGAAGCGCATGCGCGCGCGCTGTACCGCCACGCGGGTTACTCGCTCGAACAGCCGCTCGTGCTGGAGCTGCGCTACAACACTTCGACCCCGCACCGCCGGCTCGCGCTCGCGGTCGCGGCGATGTGGAAGCAGACCCTCGGCGTGCAGGTGCGCCTGCGCAACGAGGAATGGAAGGTGTTCGTGCAGAACCGCAAGCAGCGCGCGATCACCCAGGCCTTCCGCGGCGGCTGGATCGGCGACCTGCCCGACGCGCGCAACTTCCTCGCCGCGTTCGCCAACGACGGGCCGTTGAACTGGATGGGCTACGACGACGCAGGCTATCGCCAGCGCCTGGCCCGCGCCGACGCCGCGGCCACGCAGGACGCGCGCAACGCCTGGCTGCGCGCGGCCGAGCAGCGCCTGCTCAACGACAACGCGGCGATTCCCCTGTACTTCTACACCTCCAAGCATCTGGTAGCGCGGCGCGTGCGCGGGTTCGAACCCAATGCGCTGGACCGCCACGCCAGCCGCTGGCTGAGCCTGACGCCATGACCTCGCCCCGCCCCGCAGCCCCTCACCCCGCCGCCGTGCGCCCGCATGCGCGCAGCCGCCATCCCGAAGCGCACCGCTCCGAACGCGTGGGCTGGCTGCGCGCGGCCGTGCTCGGCGCCAACGACGGCATCGTCTCGGTCGCCGGATTGGTGGTCGGCGTCGCGGCCAGCGGCGCCGATGCCGCTGCGATCCTGACCTCGGGCATCGCCGGCACCGTCGCCGGCGCGATGTCGATGGCCGCGGGCGAATACGTGTCGGTGCGTTCGCAGGCCGACACCGAACGCGCCGACATCGCGGTGGAAAAGCGCGAACTGGCCGAAAACCCGCAGGCCGAACTGCAGGAACTGGCGCAGATCTACGTGCAGCGCGGGCTGACTCCGGAACTGGCGCACGAAGTCGCGCGCCAGCTGACCGAGCACGACGCGCTGGCCAGCCACGCGCGCGACGAACTCGGCATCACCGACACCTTGCGCGCGCGGCCGGTGCAAGCTGCGGCGGCCTCGGCCGGCGCCTTCGTCAGCGGCGCCGCGCTGCCGATCGCCGCGGTGCTGCTGGCGCCGCACCAACACGTGCAGCCGGTCGCGGTGGCGACCACGTTGGTCGCACTGTCGATATCCGGCGCGCTCGCCGCCTGGGCCGGCGGCGCGCCGCTGGCGCGCGGCGCGGTGCGGGTGACGTTCTGGGGCGCGCTGGCGATGGCCGCGGCGAGCGCGGTCGGGCATCTGTTCGGCGTGCAGGTCTGATGCGGGCGTCGCCGCGACTGCTGCGCTTCGGCGGACGCCTGTTGGAAGCGGCGATCACCCTGTGGCTGCTCGGCACGCTGTGCTTCGCCCTGCTGCGCGCCGCGCCGGGCGGCCCGTTCGACACCGAGAAGGCCGCGCCGCCGGAAGTGCAGGCGGTGCTGGACGCGCAGTACCGGCTCGACCAGCCGCTGCCGATGCAGTACCTGGGCTGGCTCGGCGATGCGCTGCGCGGCGATCTCGGCCCGTCGTTCCAGTACCCCGACTACACCGTCAACCAGCTGATCGCCAACGCGCTGCCGGTGTCGGCGCTCAACGGCGGGCTGGCGCTGCTGCTAGCCTTGCTGTGCGGCGTAAGCCTGGGCGTGTGGGCGGCGCTGCGCGCCGGCGGCTGGAGCGACCGCGCGCTGATGTTCGTCGCCGGTCTCGGCCTGGCCGTGCCCAAGTTCGTGGTCGCGCCGCTGTTGGTGCTGCTGTTCGCGGTGACCCTGCACTGGCTGCCGGCCGGCGGCTGGGGCGAATGGGACAACGTGGTGCTGCCGGTGATCGCGCTGGCCCTGCCCAACATCGCCTACTGCGCGCGGCTGACCCGCGCCAGCCTGCTCGACACGCTCTCGGCCGACTACCTGCGCGCGGCGCGCGCGCGCGGGCTGTCGGAAACGCGGCTGCTGTTCGCCCATGCGCTCAAGCCGGCGCTGCTGCCGGTGGCGGCGTGGCTGTCGCCGGCGCTGATCAACGTGGTCACCGGCTCGGCGGTGGTCGAGCAGGTGTTCGGCATTCCCGGCATGGGGCGCTATTTCGTCCAGGGCGCGTTGAACCGCGATTACACCTTGGTGCTCGGCGTGGTGCTGGTGATCGGGGCGTTGATCGTGGCGATCAATGTGTTGGTGGATGCGCTGCGGGGGTGGATGGATCCGCGTTTGGAACAAGACTGAGCACCGCTTATCTACCGTCATTCCCGCGAACGCCCCAACCGTCATTCCGGCGTAGGCCACCTACCGTCATTCCCGCGTAAGCCACCTACCGTCATTCCCGCGTAGGCGGGAATCCAGAGACTTCAGCCGGCCCTGTCACGCAGGCTGAGCGGCGACCGACGGGCAGGGATTTACAGCGCTCTGGATTCCCGCGTTCGCGGGAATGACGGTAGGCGGCGGCGTCGGAGCGGGTCGGACGCTGCGCGAGAATGCGGCCCGGTGCGTCGAACCCCGCCGCACCACCGGGCCTTCCGGCCCGGGCGCCGCCTCGCCCAACCCCGCTACACTGCGGCCCATGCGCAAAAAGACCAAAGCCACCTCGGTCGACATCGCCCACCTCGCCGGCGTCTCCCAGGCCACGGTGTCGCGCGTGCTCAGCGGCAGTCCGCTGGTCAACGCCGAAACGCGCAAGCGGGTCGAGGCGGTGGTGCGCGAACTCAACTACAAGGTCGACCGGCACGCCTCCAGCCTGCGCCGGCAGCGCTCGGGCACGCTGGCTTTGCTGCTGTTCGAAGACCCGACCCCGGACGAGTCGCACATCAATCCGTTCTTCCTGTCGATGCTCGGCTCGATCACCCGCGCCTGCGCGCGCCACGGCCAGGACCTGCTGATCTCTTTCCAGCAGCTGTCCGACGACTGGGCCGCCGACTACGAGGACAGCATGAAGGCCGACGGCCTGATCCTGCTCGGCTACGGCGATTACCTGGCCTACCAGGGCAAATTGCAGCGGCTGGTCGAACAGGGCACCCGCTTCGTGCGCTGGGGCGCGGTGCTGCCGGACCAGCCGGGGCTGTCGATCGGCTGCGAGAACCTCGGCGGCGGGCGCCAGGCCGGTGCGCACCTGCTCGCGCTCGGGCGCACGCGGGTGGCCTTCCTCGGCGACGCGTCGAGCCACTACCCCGAGTTCCTCGACCGCTACCTCGGCTGCGAACAGGCCTTGAACGAGGCCGGGCTGGCGCTGGACCGCGGCTTGCAGGTCGACGCGGAAAGTTCCGAAGACGCCGGCCGCGCCGCCGCGCTGGAACTGCTGGCGCGCGCGCGGCCGTTCGATGCGGTGTTCGCCGCCAGCGACCTGATCGCGATCGGCGCGATGCGCGCGTTGACCGAGCAAGGGTTGCGCGTGCCCGAGGACGTGTCGGTGATCGGCTTCGACGACCTGCCGATGGCGCGCTTCGCCCATCCGCCGCTGACGACGGTGTTCCAGGACACCAAGCAGGCCGGCGAATTGCTGGTGGAGACCTTGATGCAGCTGATCCGCGGCGAGGATGCCTCGAGCCAGCGTTTGCCGACGACGTTGGTGGTGCGCAAATCCTGCGGCGGCTGAACACCGTTACGATTGCCCCCTGTAGGAGCGGCGCAAGCCGCGACCGCGAAAACTAAACGACGACGCCCCCACCGCCGCCCGGCGGCTACACGACGGCGATGGCGAAGTGTCGACGTTGTTTGGTTTTCGCGGTCGCGGCTTGCGCCGCTCCTACAAAGAGCAAACCGTCAGCGTTTGCGCGCCCGCGCCATCGCCTGATCCAGCGCCGCGAGCAGATCCGCGCGCCGCACCGGCGCGTCGAGCAGATACACCTCCACCCCATGCGCCGGCACCGTCGCGCGCAGCGTGCCCGCCTCGGCGACCGCGACGTCGCCGCCGCCGAGCGCCGCGCGCCAGCGTCCGGCTTGCAGATGCTCGCTGACCGCGAACTCCGCCGCGGCATCGCCCTTGTTGAGCAGCACCAACGCGATCTGCGCGACGCCGGCATGCTCGTACACGCGATAGAACGCCGCGCGCTCGCCCTGCAGCGACACGTTCACCTGCAAGCCGCGCTGCAACGCCGGCGAGTCGCGGCGCACGGCCGCGATGCGCTTGAGCGCGGCGCGGATCGGATGCGAACGCGCCGCGTCGACCCGCGCCTGGCCGAAGTAGTTGCGGTTGCCGGCGTGCTCCGCACGCCCGCGTTCGAAGCCGGTTTCCGAGCCGTAGTAGATCACCGGAATCCCGCGCGCGGTGAACAGCCAGTTGTGCGCGTCGATGAAGCCTGCGTCGCTGGCGTCGAGCCGCGGCATGTCGTGGTTGTCGTAGAAGGTCATCAGCTCGTACGGATTCGCGTACGGCCCGCCTTGCAGGTACAGGCGCTCGTCCAGCCGCGCGTAATCGGCGCGGGCGTGGCCGAAGACCTCGGCCAGCCGCTCCTTGAGCGGGAAATCCAGCACGCTGACGCCGCCGTTTTCGGCCCAGGTGAACGGCGCGATGTTCTCCGGCTTGTAGTCGAAAGCCTCGCCGAACATGAAGAACCCCGGCCGCTTGGCGCGAATGCGCGCGGCGAACCGCTGCCAGAACGCCAGCGGCATGTGGCGGATGGTGTCGATGCGGAACGCGTCGGCGCCCTGGTCGATCCATTGCGAGTAAGCGCCGACGAAATAATCGAGCACTTCGGGATTGGTGTCGTCGATGTTCGACAGCTGGACCAGATCGCGCTCGTTGTGAAAGAACCGGTGCAGCGGGTTGTGCGCGGGGTCGAGCCGTTCCGGCGGCAGGTTCTGGTGATCGGCGATCAGCACGCCGTCGCGATAGATGCGGCCGTACTTCGGCTGCGGCTTGCGCATCGTGAACGACGGCGAGCCGTGGTTGGCGACGATGTCGAGCACGGTCTTGAGCCCGTGCTGTTTCAGTCCGCGCGTCAGTCCGGCGAAATCCAGCCCCGGGCTCGGCAGGTGCTCGTCGAGGCGATAGAAATCCACGCCCCAGTAGCCGTGGTAGCCGGTCTTGCCGCGGTCCTGGAACGCGCCGCCCCAGGTCACCGCATCGCCGCCGGTGAAGGCCTGGTCGGGATTGTCGACGATCGGCGTCAGCCACACCGCGCCGAAGCCCATGTCGCGGATGTAGCCGGCGTTGTCGAGCAGGCCTTTGAAGTCGCCGCCGAGGTAACCGATGTTGTCGCTTTCGCCCGGCGGCCCGCCGGGCACGGGCCGGTCGAAGCTGCGCGTGTCCGGATCCGGCCCGCCCTGCTCGCGCTGGTCGTTGCCGGTGTCGCCGTTGACGAAGCGGTCGGTCACGACGAAGTACACCGCCTCGCTCGCCATCGGTTCCAGCGTGCCGTAGTAGTCGCGCTGCGGCGCCGCCTCGCGCGCGCCGCCGTGCGCGCACGCGGCCAGCGCGAGGCTCAGCGCGGCCAACACCAGCGCCCTCATGCGCGCGCCTCCGCGCCGGGTTCGCGCACCCACAGCGTGCATGCGCCGGCAACGAACAGGCTGACGCCGCCGATCGCCAGCGCCGCGACCGGATGCCCGCCGAACAGATGCTTGACCAGAAAGCCGAGCAGGCTCGCCGCGACCAGCTGCGGAATCACGATGAAGAAATTGAAGATGCCCATGAACACGCCCATCTTCGCCGCCGGCACCGCGTCGGACAGCATCGCGTACGGCAGCGACAGGATCGAGGCCCAGGCGAAGCCGACCCCGACCATCGACAGCAGCAGCATCTGCGGGTCGCGGATCAAAGCGATCGAGAGCAAGCCGGCGCCGCCGAGAACCAGATTGAACACATGGCTGCGGCGCAGCCCCCAGCGCCGCGCCATCGGCGCGATCGCGATCGCCGCCAGCGCGGCGAAGCCGTTGTAGGCGGCGAACAGCACGCCGACCCAGTTGGCGCCTTCGTTGTACGCGGCCGAGGCGACATCGCTGCTGTGGTAATGCAACTGGGTGACCGCCGGCGTGGTGTAGATCCACATCGCGAACAGCGCGAACCAGGAGAAGAACTGGACCACGGCCAGCCGCGCCATCGCGCCGGGCATCGCGCCCAGGTCGTCCATGACCGTGGCGAAGCCGCCGCCCTCGCGGACCATGCCGCGCGCGAGCAGGGCCACGCCGAACGCGGCGATCAGCGCCGCCAGCACGTACAGCTGCCGGTCCAGCCGCAGCATCGAGATCGCGGTCGCGCAGAGGCCGCCGACCACCATCCACGAGGCGCCGAACAGCAGGCAGCGGACCCGGTCGCGCTCGCGCGGTGCCGCTATCGCCGGCGCTTCGTCGAAGGCTTGCAGCTGCTGCGGCGGGTATTCGCGCGTGCTCAGCACGGTCCAGCCGACCGACAGCAAAAGCACCGCGCCGCCGAAATAGAACGAGTAGCGCACCGTGTCGGGCACCTCCCCCGCGGCGGCGGTGTTGCCGACGCCGAAGTGGGCCAGCAGGTACGGCAGCAGGCTCGCGACCACCGAGCCCACGCCGATGAAGAAGCTCTGCATCGCGTAACCGGCCGGGCGCTGCTGTTGCGGCAGCTGGTCGCCGACGAAGGCGCGGAACGGCTCCATCGAGATGTTGATCGAGGCGTCGAGCATCCACAGCAGGCCGGCGGCGATCCACAGCGTCGGAGAGTTCGGCATCGCGATCAGCGCCAGCGTCGCCAGCACCGCGCCGACCAGGAAGTACGGGCGGCGCCGGCCCAGGCCGGTCCAGGTGCGGTCGGACAGGTAGCCGACGATGGGCTGCACGATCAGGCCGGTCAAAGGCGCGGCGATCCACAGCATCGGAATATCGTCGATCGGCGCGCCCAGCGTCTGGAAGATGCGGCTGACGTTGGCGTTCTGCAGGGCGAAGCCGAACTGGATGCCGAGAAAGCCGAAGCACATGTTCCAGATCTGCCAGAACGACAGCGTCGGCTTGCGGGGCGTGGCGTCGGAGCGATCGGTCATGGCCTGGAGTCTGGCACGAAGCGCGCGCGGCGCGACGGAACGGCGTCCGCAGGGCGGCGCGCCCGTCGCCGCGCGGCTTCAGGGTCTACGACGGTCGCGGCCCCGCTTCTGCTCGAGAAGGCGGGGCCGCGCGGCGGTCAGAACTGCGAAGCGAAGCGGATCCCGTACATCCGCGGCGTATTCAAGTAGCGGATGTTGGTCGCGTTGTTGACGAAGCCCTTGCCCGAATACACCTCGTCGGTGAGGTTGGACACGAAGCCGTCGATGCGGAACTGGTTCTCGCTGCCGAAGTTCAGGCCGGCGGAGACGTTGACGGTAAAGAACCCGTCCACGTCGTCGCGCATCGCCAGCCCGTTGGCCGGGCCGCCGCCGGCGGCCGGGTTGGAGCCGTTGTTGAACGGCATGTCCTTGAGCGGGATCTCGATGACCTTGCCGCTCGCGTCCAGCCCGAAGCCGCGGCTGTTGAACGCGGTCAGGTAGTAGTCGGAGCGGTAGGTCAGGTTGACCGTCCAGTCGAACGAGTTCAGCGCGCCGCGGCCGATGTCGATGGTCTGCGACAGGCTGAGGTTGGCGTTGTACTTGGACGTGTTCGGCAGGCGGTTGCCGTCCAGCGGCACGATCAGGCCGAGGCCGCCGGAGCGCGTGTCGAGCACGTTCGAATCGTCGAAGGTGGCGTCGAGGTAGGTGAAGTTGTAGCCGATGTTGAAGCCATGAGGCAGGCCGACCCTTCCTTCCAGCTCCAACCCCAGCACGCTGGCGTTGGCCGCGTTGTCGTTGAACACCTGGCGGCTGGTCGCGTTCGGATTGGTCGGCGTCGGCGCGGGCACGTCGATCAGGTTCTGCAGCACCTTGTCCTTGTAGTCGTAGTAGAACACCGACGCGTTCAGGCGCACCGGGGTCTCGCCCCAGACGTAGTCGCCCTTGATGCCGGCCTCGTACGAAGTCAGTTCTTCCGGCGCGAAGCTCGGCGCCAGCGCGCTGCCGTCGTTGAGCGCGAGCGGGCGGTTGATGCCGCCGGCGCGGGTGCCGGTGGACACCGTGCCGTACAGCATCACCTTGGCGCTGAGGTCGTATTCGAAGCCCACGCGCCAGTCGACGTAGTTGTCCTTGTACACGTCCTCGCTGCGGCCGTTGGGGAAGTCCGAACGCGCGATCACCTGGATCTGGTCGCGGTACTGCTGCAGGAACTGCGCCCAGTTGTCGTTGGCGCCGAAGTTCTGGAAGCCGCCGAGGAAGTAGTCGAGGGTGTTGCCGCCGGGGCCGCACTTGAGTTCGGCCGGCGACCAGCCGGTGCAGATGCTCGGATCGCCGCCGCGGCGCCGGCCCGGGCCGGCCAGTTGGAAGCCCGGCGACCCCAGCACCAACCCAGTGGTGTAAGGATTGGTTGCGGTGTTGATCGGCTGGCCGGTGAACTGCTGGAACAGTTCCTCGGGAATGACGAACTGGTATTTGACGTTGGATTCGCGCGCGATCTTCTTGTCGCGGGTGTAGCGGATGCCGCCGATCAGGCGCAGCGAGTCGGTCGCGGCGAAGCTGAAATCGCCGTAGACCGCGTTGGACTCGACCTTGGAATTGTCGCCGCGGTTCTCGCCGCCGAGGCCGTCCTGGTAGCCGCAGACCGTGCCCGGCCGCCACCAGTCGCAATCGCCGAAATAGCCGTTGCCGACGTCCCAGGACACGTAATCGTATTTTTCTTCGTAGTTGAACAGGCCGGCCGACCAGATCAGCTTGCCGGTGTCGCCGAAGAAGCGCAGCTCGTTGATGCGCGAGGACGACTTGTCGGCCTGATAGAAGGTGTCGTACCACTTCAACCGCTCGGGATTGAAATAGGCTTCGCGGTCGGAGCCCGGATACACCGGGCCGAGCTGCCACTCGCGCGAGGCGTTGCGGTTGTAGAAGTCGTACTTACGGTAGGAGGTGTTGAACTCGACCGAGACCGCATCGTTGAACGCGTAGGTGAAGGTCGCCGCGATGCCTTCGATGTCGTTGGTGGTCTTGCCCTGGGTGCGGAAGTACTGCTTGAACGGGTCGTCCAGGTCCTTGATGTCGTAGCCGGCGGCGAGGCCGCGCTCGGCGAACAGGCCCGGATCGCCGGTGCCGCGCTCGGTGACCTTGTCGAGCATCACGTAGGCGGAGAACTTGTCGTTCGGCTCCCACAGCGCCGACAGGCGTGCGGCCTGGTTGTCGAGCGCGCTCGGGCCTTCGGCGGCGAACAGCGACTTCGGATAACCGTTCGTGATGTACGACGAGCGCTCTTCGTCGAACAGCGCCGCGCGCAGCGCGAAGGTGTCGCCGATCGGCAGGTTCAGCACGCCCTCGGCATTGGTATAGTCGTAGTTGCCGGCGCCGACCTTGAGCCCGCCGCTGGTGACGCCGAGTTCGGGACGCTTGGAGATCACGTTGATCGAGCCGCCGGTGGCGTTGCGGCCGCGCACCGTGCCCTGCGGGCCCTTGTTGACCTCGATCCGGTCGACGTCGAAGAACATCGGGCCGATCGAGCGCGGACGCGGCAGGTAGATGCCGTTGTAGTAGGTCGCCACCGAAGGATCGGACGAGAAGTCCGAGTCGGCCGCGCCGATGCCGCGCAGAAAGATTTCGTACTTGCCTTCCTGCTTGGTGATCTGCAATCCGGGCACCACCGCCTGCAGGTTGCGGAAGTCGGTGTTGATGCCGAGCTTGGCGATGTCCTCGCCGCTGAACGACTGGATGGTGCCGGCGTACTTCTGGATCGACTGCACGCGGCGGTTGCCGGTGACCTGCACGGCGTCGAGCTCGTGCGCGGTTTGCGCGGCGGCCTGAGACGCGGCAGCGGGCGCGGCGTCCTGCGGCGCGGGCGCGTCCGCCGCCCACGCCGGAGCGAAGCCGCACAAGCCCAGCGCAGCCAGCGCCAGGGTCAGCAGATGACGGTCGAGTTGCTTCGGCCTGCGTGCGGCCGGCTTGGAATGCGACATGCTCCCCTCCAGAAGCGTTGTGTTCTGTGGCCGCGCGCGCACTGTCGGCGCCTGGCGTCCGCCGCGGCGTCGGGGCCGCGGTCTGGGCGCATGTTAGGCATGCCTTACGCCTCGCAGCGGGTTCTGCATACGTATTCATGGGATGCAGTCGCATTCATGTCGCAGTTCCGGGCGCGCTTTCGCGATGAATACGTATGCATGCGCGGCGGCCGGCGCGGGCCGCGGCGGTAAGCTGGCGCGCATCGCCGCAGTGCAGCGCCGCCGCGCGCCGCCACGCCGCATTACATAACGCACTACACACCATCAGGGGCCGCACTTGTCCGCCGTCGTTTCCTCCCTGCCCGCACAACGCGATCCCTCCTGGTGGCGCGGCGCGGTGATCTACCAGGTGTATCCGCGCAGCTTCCGCGACCTCGACGGCGACGGCGTCGGCGACCTGCCAGGCATCGTCGACAAGCTCGGCTACATCGCCGACCTCGGCGTCGACGCGATCTGGATCTCGCCGTTCTTCAAGTCGCCGATGGCCGACTTCGGCTACGACATCGCCGACTACCGCGCGGTCGATCCGCTGTTCGGCCGGCTTGAGGACTTCGACCGGCTGCTGGCCAAGGCGCATGCGCTGGGCCTGAAGGTGATGATCGACCAGGTGCTGAGCCACACCTCCAACGAGCACGAGTGGTTCAAGCGCAGCCGCGAGAGCCGCGACAACGAGTTCTCCGACTGGTACGTGTGGGCCGACGCGCGCGACGACGGCACCGCGCCGAACAACTGGATGTCGCTGTTCGGCGGCGTGGCCTGGCGCTGGGAACCGCGCCGGCAGCAGTACTACCTGCACAACTTCCTGTCGGCGCAGCCGGACCTCAATTTCCATCACCCGGCGGTGCGCGCGGCGGTGCTCGACAACGTGCGCTTCTGGCTCGAACGCGGCGTCGACGGCCTGCGCCTGGACGCGATCAACTTCTGCTTCCACGACGCGCAGCTGCGCGACAACCCGCCCAAGCCGGCGGCGCAGCGGGTCGGCCGCGGCTTCAGCCCGGACAATCCTTACGCGTTCCAGTACCACCACTACAACAACACCCAGCCCGAGAATCTGGCGTTCCTCGGCGAGCTGCGCGCGCTGCTGGACCGTTACCCGGGCGCGGTGGCGCTGGGCGAGATTTCGTCGGAAGACTCGCTGGCGACGATGGACGAATACACCCGCGCCGGCCGCCTGCACATGGGCTACAGCTTCGAGCTGCTGACCGACGACTACAACGTCGAACACATCCGCGGCACCGTGCAAAGGGTCGAAGCGAGCATGCGCGAAGGCTGGCCGTGCTGGGCGATTTCCAACCACGACGTGCAGCGCGTGGTCACGCGCTGGGGCCGCGGCGAGGCGCCCGCGCATTTCGCCACCTTGGTCAGCGCGCTGGCGTGTTCGCTGCGCGGCTCGGTGTGCGTGTATCAAGGCGAGGAGCTCGGCCTGCCCGAGGCCGAGGTGCCGTTCGAAGCGCTGCAGGACCCGTACGGCAAGACCTTCTGGCCGAACTTCAAGGGCCGCGACGGCTGCCGCACGCCGTTGCCGTGGGACGGCAGCGACGGCGCCGGTTTCAGCCGCGGGCGGCCGTGGCTGCCGATCCCGGCCGAACACCGCGCGCTCAACATCGCCGCGCAGCAGGACGACCCGGCCTCGCCGCTCAACGGCTTCCGCGCGTTCCTGGGCTGGCGCAAACGCCACCGCGCCCTGCTCGACGGCGCCATCGCGTTCCTGGCCAGCGCCGAACCGGTCATCGCGTTCGTGCGCGGCGACGGCGACGACGCGCTGCTGATGGCGTTCAACCTCGGCCCCGCCGAGGCGACGCTGGAACTGGGCGAACGCGCCGGCTGGATCGCCGACCGCGGCCACGGCCTGCCTCCGGGCCGGGTCGAAGGCGGTCGCCTGATCCTGCCGGGACACGGCGCCTACGCGGCGCGGCCGACCGCTTAGTCCCCGCCCGGCGGCGTTTTCCCTGCGGCATACTTCGCGCTCAGGGGGAACCACCGCATGCAGATCGTCTATCAGGCCGCGCACTCGGCCGACGCGCAGTTGGTGCGCGGCTTGCTGGCGCAGGAAGGCATCCGTTCGTTCGTGTTCGGCGGCGCGCTGGAAGGCGGCGCCGGACTGCTGCCGGTCGGCGGTTCGGTGCGCGTGGAAGTCGCCGACGAGGACCTCGAACGCGCCCGCGCGATCATCGACGAATGGCAGGCCGCGGACGTGCCTGCGTCGGACGACGACGAGGACGACGCCGACCGCGACTACGGCGACGAGGCCACGCCCGGGCATGTCGAAGACGCCAACCTTTATCGCCCCTTGAACGCGCGCAAGCCGGCCAGCGGCGGCTTCGGCATGGCCGGCATCGTGTTCGCGCTGGCGATCGGCGCGCTCGGCGGCGCGCTCGCCACCGGCGCCGCGCTGCGGCCGTCGGCCAGCGCGCAGGACGTCGACTACAACGGCGACGGCATCGCCGACGAGCGCCTGAACTACGAAGGCGAACGCCTGGTCCGGGTCGACACCGACCGCAACACCGACGGCAGCTTCGACCTGGTCACCCGCTACGACGGCAACGGCCTGGCGTCCTCGATCGAGGAAGACCAGGACTTCAGCGGCGTGCGCGAAACCAGCGCCACCCTGGACAAAGGCCTGATGACCGTGCGCAGCGCCGACTACGACGGCGACGGCGTGCCCGAACGCCAGGAAAACTACCTGCGCGGCGTGCTGCACAACGTGGAGTGGCTGGACGCGCAGGGCCGCGTGGTCAAGCGCGACACTTACACCGGCGGGCGCCTGAGCGGCGGCGAGATCGACAGCGACCGCGACGGGGTGCTGGATACCTCGCGGGTGTACGACGAACGCGGCGAAGTGCGCAGCAGCGAGCCGCTCCAACGCAATTGACGGCCGCTCCCTGTAGGAGCGGCGCGAGCCGCGACCGCGACAACGCAGCTACGCCGAAACTTCCGCAATGGTTGCGTCGTCGCGGTCGCGGCTCGCGCCGCTCCTACAGGTAGCAACCGCAGCTCAGCCGAGCTCGAGCCACCCGCCGACCACCTTGCGCGCCTCGTCGACGCCCTGCTTGGACTCGCCGGAGAAGGTCTGCACGCTGACGGTGTCGCCGTAGCTGGACTGCAAATCCTTGCGCACCGCCAGCAAGGCCTGCTGCTGCTGGCCGCGGCCGAACTTGTCGGCCTTGGTCAGCAGCGCGTGCGCCGGCAGGCCGCGGTCGACCGCGTAGGCGATCATCTGGCGGTCGTAATCCTTGAGCGGGTGGCGGATGTCCATCACCACCACCAGCCCGCGCAGGGCCTGGCGGGTCTGGAAGTAGCGGTCGAGGAAGGCCTGCCAGTGCGCCTGCAGGTCCTGCGGCACCTTGGCGTAGCCGTAGCCGGGCAGGTCGACCAGGAAACGGTCCGGTTCCGGCGCCGGCTCGGGGCCGCGGTGCGGCGCGCTGACGTCGAAAAACACCAGTTGCTGGGTGCGGCCGGGGGTCTTGGACACGCGCGCCAGCGCGTTCTGCTGGCACAGCGCGTTGAGCGCGCTGGACTTGCCGGCGTTGGAGCGGCCGGCGAAGGCGACTTCGAAGCCGCCATCGGGCGGCAATTGCTTGACGTTGTGCGCCGACAACAGGTAACGGGCGCGGGCGAGGGGGTTGCTCATGCCCATAGGATCGCATGGCCCCGCCCCAAACCCGTGCACGCGGCGTGCGCGGCGGCGCCGGCGGGCGCGTTCCGCGACCGCGTCCGCCTGAATCCGCGTTGACCGCGTCCGGGCCGGCGACGATAATTCCGAGGTTCCGGCGCCGTGCGCGGCCGGCCAAAGCCAGACCGAGTACCCACCCGTCCTCGCCTTCCAGCAAGCCCGCCTTAAAGCACGCAGTTCGGAGCCCAGCTACATGAGCCAAGCCCGCGTCCTGAGCCTCGTCGGTCTCGCCGTCTTCGCGGTCGCCGCCGTCGCGTACGCCCAGACCACGGTCACGCCGATCCCGGATAAAGAGCCGGTCAAAACCGCGCCGTTGACCGCCGGGCCGCAAAGCAAGTGGGGCGACGTCAAGGCCGGCGCCACCAAGGCCGGCACCTGCGCGGCCTGCCACGGCCTCGACGGCAATCCGACCGATCCGCAGTACCCGCGCCTGGCCGGCCAGAGCGAGCGCTACATCGCCCACCAGATCGCCCTGTTCAAGAGCGGCGAGCGCAACACCGGCATGGCCGCGGCGATGAAGCCTTTCGCCGACGCGCTGAGCGAGCAGGACGCGCGCGACCTGGGCGCCTACTTCGCGACCCAGAAGTCCGGCGCCGGCGTGGCCGACGACACCGTCGTCGCCAGCGGCCCGAACAAGGACAAGAAGTTCTACCAGGTCGGCGAAGAGCTGTTCCGCCGCGGCGACAAGGCGCGCGGCATCCCCGCGTGCATGGCCTGCCACGGCCCCGGCGGCGCCGGCAATCCCGGCCCGGCCTATCCGCACCTGGCCGGCCAGCAGGCCGCCTACTCGCAGCGCCGGCTCGAGGAATACCGCGCCGGCACCACCACCCAGCGCGATCCGCACCTGTTCAACGTGATGGCCGGCGTGGCCAAGCAGCTGACCGACGAAGAGATCGGTTCGCTGGCCAGCTACCTGCAGGGCCTGCACGAACGCGCCGACGACGTCGCCGCGGCCGGCGCCCCGGCGCCGAAGCCGGCGGCTGCGCCTGCCGCAGCGCCCGCTCCGACCGCTGCGCCGGCGGCGGCTCCGGCCGACGCCGCCAAGCCGGCGGCCGCGCCGGCAGCGCCCGCCAAGGGCTGAGCATCTCGCCCCGCTTACGAAGACGCCGGCCTCGCGCCGGCGTTTTTCTTTGTATCGGCCGAGCCGCGGCGTAGATACGCATACCCCCCTGTAGGAGCGACGCGAGTCGCGACCGCGCCAACGCACCCACGTCGCAACCATGTCGAGGGCCGGAAGGCCATCGCCCGAACGCAGCCGGCGCCGGCATGCGCGAGGTCGCGGTCGCGACTCGCGTCGCTCCTACAAAAGGCGCCCGCCCGCGTAAAAGTGACGCACTTCACACCACGCCGCCGCGGGAACTCCGCCAGCGCCCGCCGGTCCCATTGCGGACTCCTGGTTGCCGGCGCCGGCCGCTATCCTTGGCCGCGACGCTGCCGCGTCCGCCGCACCGGCGCGACGCGCAGCCGGACCCCATTCCGACGAGACCCTTTCCGATGAACCGACGCCTCGCCACCTTGCTGCTGCTCGCCGTGCTTCCCGTCGCCGCCACCGCCGCGCCCAAGGCCGCCGCCTCGGCCGGCCCCGCGCCCGAACCCGGCGTCGACTACGTCGAGATCCCCGGCGGCAAGCCGTTCGCCACGCCGGCCGGCAAGGTCGAGGTGGTCGAGGTGTTCGGCTACACCTGCCCGCACTGCGCCCACTTCGAGCCGCTGGTGTCGAAGTGGAAGGCCAAGCTGCCGGCCGACGTCAACTTCGTCCCGCTGGCCGCGCCGTGGGGCGGCTACTGGACGCCGTACGCGCAGGCCTTCTACACCGCGCAGACGCTGAAGCTGTTGCCGGCCACCCACGAGGCGGTGTTCAAGGCCCTGCACGAAGACAAGAGCCTGCCGATCCAGAACGCGACCACGCAGGAGATCGCCGGCTTCTACGCCAAGTACGGCGCCGACGCGAGCACCTTCGCCGCGACCATGACCGGCAAGAACACCGAGCAGGCGATGAAGCGCGCCAACGACTTCATCATGGCCTCCGGCGTCGAGGGCACCCCGACCGTGGTGGTCGCCGGCAAATACCGCATCACCACCCAGAAGGGCTTCGACGACATCCTGCGCGTGGCCGATCACCTGATCGCGCGCGAGCGCCGGGCCAAGCGCTGAGTGCTTGGCCGGGAATCGGGAATGGGGAATCGGGAATCGTCAAAAGCGAGCCGACCTCCCACACGATTCCCGATTCCCGATTCCCCATTCCCGGCTTCCCCTACACTCCCCGTTAAGTCGCCCGCCCGCTATGCTGACGGGCCATCGCGGCCGGCCTCGCCGCCGCACTCGACATTCCCTGCTTTTTCTGCGGAGTTTCCGATGAATTCGCGTATCGCCACCCTGTCCCGCTATCCGCTGGTGTTCAGCGCGCTGTTCGCGCTGGCCGCGTGCGGCAAGACCGAAGCGCCGAGCGCGCCCGCCGCCGACAGCGCTCCGGCGGCCGCCGGCGAAGCCGCCGCGCCGGCCGCGACGGCGCCGGCCCAGGGCGAAACCCCGGCGCCGGCCGAGACCGCGACCGCCGATCCGGCGATCGTGCCGGCCGCGACCGCGACCCCGCCGGCCGGCGCGCCGCCGGTCGCGGGCACCGACTACAACGAAATCCCGGGCGGCCAGCCGTTCGAGCCGGTCGCCGGCAAGATCGAAGTCGCCGAAATCTTCAGCTACACCTGCCCGCACTGCGCCCAGTTCGAGCCGGTCCTGCTGGAGTGGCGCAAGAAGCAGACCGCCGACGTCAAGTTCACCCCGATCGCCGGTCCGTTCGGCGGCAACCCGATCCCGTTCGAGAAGGCCTTCTACGCCGCCCAGACCCTGGGCCTGGTCGAGAAGACCCACGAAGCGATGTTCCGCGCCGTGCACATCGACCAGTCGATCGACTTCCGCACCGTCACCGACGAGAAGCTCGGCGAGTTCTACGCCAAGTACGGCGTCAAGTCGGCCGACTTCATCGGCACGATGAACAGCTTCGCGATCACCGCCAAGAGCAAGCGCGGCGAGCAGTTCATGCAGCGCTCCGGGGTCAGCTCGAGCCCGAGCCTGGTGGTCAACGGCAAGTACCTGGTGATCGGCAAGAGCTTCGAAGACATGCTGCGCATCGCCGACCACCTGGTCGCGCGCGAGCGCGCCGCGCTCGGCGCCGCCGCGCCGGCTGCGGCGGCTGCGCCGGCGCCGGCCGCCGCGGCCGAACCGGCCAAGAAGAACTGATCGCGGCCGCCGCGCTCGTTTCGGACCGGGCATGACGACTCGCCGGCTGCGCCTGCTCAGCGCGAACATCCAGGCCGGCTCCAGTACGCGTCGCTACAGCGATTACGCGACGCGCAGCTGGTCGCACGTGCTGCCCGCCGGCAACAAGCGCGGCAGCCTCGACACCATCGCCCAGCTGGCCGGCGAGCACGACATCGTCGGCCTCAACGAGAGCGATCCGGGCAGCCTGCGTTCGGGTTTCACCAACCAGACGCACTACCTCGCCGAGCGCGCCGGTTTCGATTACTGGAGCCACCAGCCGAACCGGCGCGTCGGCAACGTCGCTTCCAGCGCCAACGGCCTGCTCAGCCGGCTGGAGCCGCGCGAGGTGGTCGACCATCCGCTGCCCGGCCGCATCTCCGGCCGCGGCGTGCTGATCGCGCATTACGGCAGCGGCGACGACGGCCTCACCGTCGCCGTCGCCCACCTGTCGTTGGGCGCCGGCTCGCGCGCCTCGCAGCTGGCCTTCATCGCCGAACTGCTGCACGACCATCCGCACGCGGTGCTGATGGGCGACTTCAACTGTTCCGCCGACAGTCCCGAGATGCAGGCGCTGTTCCGCGACACCCGCCTGCAACGCCCGGCCGACACCCTGCCGACCTTCCCGAGCTGGCGGCCGCAGCGCGCGATCGACCACATCCTGCTCGGCGACGGCCTGGGCTACATCGGCGCCAAGGCGCTGCCGGCGGCGCAGTCGGATCATCTGGCGCTGTCGTTGGAGCTCGACGTGCCGGATCTGGCGTTGCGCTGAGGCGCGCGCGGCTGCCCCGCCGCCCATCCCCCGACCGGCGCGCGCCGCGCGCCGTTGATGCCATCGCCGCCTTCGCCGACCCTGCGGCGTTCCGCTCCGGCGCCGCCGCCATGCCCACCCTCGTCCTGACGCCGCGCTACAGCGAAGACTCGCAAGCCTTGTGGAAAGCCGCCGCGCGCCAGGGCTGGTCGATCGAGCGGCTGCCCGACTGGCGCGTGCCCGCGCATTTGCGCGCGTTGGAGGAACCGGTGTTCTACGGCGAAGCATTGTTCGCGCCGTCGCTCGGGGAAGGACTCGGTCTGCGCCTGGACAATCCGCCCGAGGACTGGTTGCCTGACCTGCCGCGTGAATACCGCCTGCGCGAGATCGCGCTGAGCACGCTGGCCGCGCAGCGCCAATGCGCCGAGCCGGCGTTCGTCAAACCGCCGAACGACAAGAGCTTTCCCGCCAGCGTCTACGCCGGCGCCGAACTGCCGCGTGGCTACGACGAGGACATGCCGGTGCTGGTCGCCGAAATCGTGCGCTGGCGCTGCGAACTGCGCTGCTTCGTCCTCGACCGCGAGCTGCGGACCTGGTCGCTGTACGCGCGCGACGGCGAATCGGCGCGCGACAGCGGTTTCGCCAGCAGCGCCGAAGAGGATGCGCAGGCCGTCGCGTTCCTGCAGCGCATGCTCGACGACCCGCGGGTGCCGCTGCCGCGCGCCTGCGTCATCGATGTGGGCTACATCGAAGGCCGCGGCTGGGCCTGCGTGGAGCAGAACGCGGCCTGGGGCGCGGGCTTGTACGCTTGCGACGCGCAGCGGGCGTTGGAGGTGATCCGGCATGCATCGGTGCGCCATGAGGCTGGCGAGGCGGCCTGACGGTTTGAGCCGAAACAGAAGGGCGGGTTCGTCGTTGTTGCGTTTTCGCGGTCGCAGCTTGCGCAGCTCCTACAGTCGGATACGCAACTCGCGCAAGCCCCTGTAGGAGCTGCGCAAGCTGCGACCGCGACAATACGACCACGACGAAAGCCGCAACGCAGCGGCACCCGCCTCACGCGCGAAGAACCGAAACATCAGCAACGAAAACGGCCGGCGCTTCGCAGCGCCGGCCGTCGTCTTTCGCTACCCGGGTTACGCAGGAATCAGAACCGCAGATCCGCGCGCACGTAGAAGAAGCGGCCGTCCGGGATGTCGTAGGTGGACGGGTCGTAGCCGTTGAGCGAGCACGACAGGCACACCGGCGGATCCTTGTCGAACACGTTGTTGACGCCGCCGGTGAGCTGCAGGCCCTTGAGCACTTCGAAGCGGTAGCCCAGTTGCAGGTCGTGGTAGGTGACCGCCGGGAGCTTGTTGGCGCCGGTCACGTGGTCGTCGCAGTACGGCGAATCCAGCGCCGAGGCCTGGCAGGTCTCGGTGAGCTCGGAAATGTGCCGCACCGTCCAGGAACCGGTCCAGGCGTTGCGCTTCCACGACAAGGTCGCGTTCGAGGTCCACTCCGGAATCGCGCTGTCGTTGACTTCCACGCCGGGCTTGCGCGGCTGCACCTGGCCGGCGGCGCCGAGCGCCTCGTACTGGGTCACCCAGGTGTTCTGCCAGGTCAGCTTGAACTGGCCGATCGAGGACTCCGGGAAGGTCCAGAAGAAGTCCACGTCCCAGCCGGAGGTCTTGATCGAACCCAGGTTGGTCAGCTTGTTCTCGAAGCTGGAAATGCCGCCGACGCTGGAACGGGTGATGCCGCCGCAGTACAGCGGATCGAGCGTCTGCACGCACAGGTTGAGCTGGGTCTGCGCGTCGATCGCCTGCACCGCGCCTTCCAGCGAATGGCGGTAGTAGGTGACTTCGAAGTCGAACTTGTCCGACCACGGCACGCCCGCGGCCCAGGCCGGGCTGTAGACGAAGCCGGCGGTGAAGCTGCGCGCGGTTTCCGGATCCAGGTCCTTGTTGCCGCCGGTCTGCACCGAGATCTGGCTGTTGGCCTGGGCGGCGCCGGCCGGCACGCCGAGCGCGGCGCAGTTGGCGCGGTTGCCGGTCGGCGGCGCGCCGGTGATCGAGATCAGGCAGGGATCGCTGAGCTGCAGGTCGGCGCGGCTGGCCGAGCCGTACAGTTCGCCGATCGACGGCGCGCGGAAGCCTTCGGCGTAGGTGGTGCGCAGCAGGAACTCGTCGGCGACTTGCCAGCGCAGGCCGTACTTCGGCGTGAACTGGCCGCCGAAGGTCGAGTAGTCCGAATAGCGGCCGGCCAGGCTCAGGTCCAGGCTCTTGCCGAACGAACCTTCCTTGATCAGCGGCACATTGAGCTCGACGTAGGCTTCGTTGACGTCGTACGAGCCCTTGGTCGGCAGCGACTGGGTGCCGTTGTAGTAGCCGGCGACGGTGATCGGATCCGGCGAGTACGAGCCTTCGTACTTGCGGTATTCGAAACCGGCCGCGAACGACAGCGGGCCCGCCCACAGGTTGAACAGGTCGCCCGACAGGTTGGCGGTGAAGGTGCTGAGCTTCTGCTCGCTGCGGTCGCGCACGACCGGGCTGATCCAGCTCAGCATCTGCGGGGTGATCGTGCCGGGGCCGCCGAACAGGTTCAGCGGCACGCAGCCCGGGGTCGCGGCGCACACCGCCGGATCGCCGAGCGCGATGTTGATGTTGCGGATGTTGTAGCTGCCGCGGTTGGTCTGGTCGGCCTTGTTGCGGCTGTAGGCGCCGTTGACGTCCCAGAAGAAGGTGCGGTCGCCGACATCGAAGCTGCCTTCCACGCCCGCGGCGACGTACTGGGTGTCGACTTCCTGTTCGAAGATGCGCGGGCCGCCTTCGACCGGACGCCGCGCGAGCGTGATCAGGTTCGGGTTGGCGCCTTCGGAGGTCAGGTCGATGCCGAACGGGTTGTACGGGTTCAGGCGCGAAATGGTGATGCGCTCGGACCACGGATTGCCGGTGCCGGCGTCCAGGCCGAGGAAGATCGGCTCGGGCGCGGCCTGGTTGACCGACTCGCGACGGTTGTACAGCGCCTTGACGTAGGCCTGCACGTTGTCGGTGAAGTGATAGCGGAACTGGCCGAACGCGCCGGTGCGCTTGGACGGCGTCAGCAGCATGTTCTCGCGGGCGAAGTTGTAGCGGTTCGCGCCGGTGAACGGAATGAAGTCCTGCGGGAAGCGCACGCCGTTGGGATAGCTGGTGCCGTTGGGCGTGGTGATGTTGCAGGTGCCGCCCGCGCAGCGCGGATCGGTGAAGATGAAGCGGCCGTTCGGCGTCGCCGAGCTGCCGGTTTCCACGCCCAGGCCCGGCACCGGGAAGGCGGCGACCTTGCGGTCCTTCGAATACACCGGATCCTGGTCGACGTAGCTCAGGCCGAGGAACAGGTTGGCGCGGTCGCTGTTGTAGCCCCAGGCCAGATCGACCCCCTGCAGCTCGCCGTCGCCCTTGCCGTACTGGCCGTAGTTGAGGCTGATCTGGCCGCCTTCGAAATTGCGCCGGGTGATGATGTTGACCACGCCGGCGATGGCGTCGGAGCCGTACAGCGAGGAGGCGCCGTCTTCGAGCACTTCGATGCGCTCGACGATGGCCAGCGGAATGGTGTTGAGGTCGGTCGCCGCGCCCACGCCCGAAGCGGAGGACTCGTTGACCCAACGCATGCCGTCGACCAGGACCAGCACGCGCTTGGGGCCGAGGTGGCGCAGGTCGACCTGGGCCGAACCCGCGCCGATGCCGTCGCCGTTCGGCGAGAAGCCGAAGTTGCCCGAGGAATTGAACTTGGCGTTGAGCGCGGAACCGGCGCCGGTGAGTTCCTGGACGATGTCGCCCAGCGAGGTCAGGCCGGTGCGTTCGATGTCGTCGCGGCTGAGGGTCTGGACCGGAACCTGGCTTTCGATCTCGGCCTTCTTGATACGGGTGCCGGTGACCTGGACGCTGTTGAGCGTGGTCACGTCCTTCTGCGGCGCAGCGGCATCTTGCGCGGCTGCGACGCCCGGCAGGGCGACCAGCAGGGACAACTGTATGGCTTTCGCCAGGGCATGGCGACGCGACGGCTTCATTGACTCTCTCCCTCTAATTTGGCTTGGCTAGCTCTGTTGGCTATTGGCGTGCCGCCCGGACGGCGCCGGAGGCAACCGAAAGGTTGTAAACAATCCGTGAATCCGCCACAAGGCGCAAAATAGGAGGTCTTGCCAAACCGGTCGCACTTTTGTTCGGCCTTCGACGAGGCCTGAGGCAAACACCGGATACGGCATAGCGACCGCGCCCGTTCAGGAGCGCAAGACGCTCCCGCAGGCGGGCCGGTGCGAAAGCGTGATTGGGTTCGCGAAACGCGCTCGGCGACGCCGGCGTCGCGAGGCTCGCGGGGCGGACTCAGCCGCCGAGCAGCAGGCTCAGCGCGACCAGAATCAGGAACGTCGCGAACACCCGCTTCAAGGTATCGCCGTGCAGGCGATGGGCCAGACGCGTGCCGTACGGCGCCGCGAGCACCGAGGCCACGGCCACGCCGATCGCCGCGGGCAGGTACACATAGCCGACCGCGTAATGCGGCAGCGCGCCCGGCGGCGCGTTGAAGGCATAACCGATCGCGCTGGCCAGACCGATCGCGACGCCGCAGGCCGACGAGGTGCCGACCGCGCGCACCGGCGCGACCCCGCGCCAGACCAGCAACGGCACGGTCATGCTGCCGCCGCCGATGCCGACCACCGCCGAGACCGCGCCGATGCCGACGCCGGCGCCCGCCATCGCCACGCCTTGCGGCGGCGGCGCATTATCGCCGAGCGCCGCGCGCGCCTTGCCGAACAACAGCTGCGCCGCGGCGATGAGGCAGTAGCCGGCGACGATCCAACGCAGCCACTCGCCGTCGATGCGCACCGCGACCCAGCTGCCGAGCCAGCCGCCGATAAGCAGGCCGGGCACCATCGCGCGCACCGTCGGCCACAACACGCTGCCGCGCTTGGCGTGCGCGCGCGCCGACGCGGTCGCGGTCAGCACGATGCTGGCGAGCGAGCTGGCCAAGGCGGTGTGCATCGCCGCTTCCTGCGGAATGCCGAACGCCGGCGCGATCCAGGCCAGCGCGGCCACCAGCACCAGCCCGCCGCCGACGCCGAGCAGGCCGGCGAGCACGCCGGCGATGGCGCCGAGGACGAGGAAGACCAGCCAGATCGCCATGCGCTGCGTTCCGATATACGGGCGTTCGATTCTGCACGCCCGTTCGCGGCCTGGATAGCCGATCGCACCACCTGTAGGAGCGGCGCGAGCCGCGACCGCGACAACGCAACTGCGACGACGGTTGCGGCGTAGGTGCGTTGTCGCGGTCGCGACTCGCGTCGCTCCTACAGTCGCTACGCCGCGACCGCGTTCGCGCTTCATCCTCATCCACCCTGCGTTCACATAAGACATTCATGCGCGCTCGGCTATAGTCCGGCGATGCTCCCGCGCCCTCTCCCCCTGCTCGCCGCCGCGCTGATCGCGGCCATCGCCACCACCGCCTGCGCGCAGACCACCGCGTCGACGCCGGCGCAGCCCGCGGCCAGGCCGCCGTTGCTGCGCGCGCCGCCGGCGCCAGCCGTCGACGCCCAGTTGCCGCGCGTGCGCGCCGCGCTCGACGCGGCCGAACGCCCCGGCTTCGACGCCGGCCAGTACGCCGACATCGCCCGCCATCCGCTGTACGGCTGGGTCGAATATGCCGCGCTCCGCCGCAACATCGACAGCGTCGACAACGGCCAGGCCCAGGACTTCCTCGCCCGCCGCGGCAACGAAGCCTCCGGCGAGGCCTTCCGCGAAATCTGGCTGGCCGCGACCGCGCGCCGCGAAGACTGGAACGCCTTCCTCGCCGCCTGGACCGGCAAGAACCGCAGCGGCAAGGACCGCGGCGCGCAGTTGCGCTGCGCCGAATTGAACGCGCGCCAGGCGCTGGGCCGCATGGACGCGCAATGGACCAAGGACGCGCAGGCGATCTGGCGCAGCAGCGGCAAGTCGCTGCCCGACGCCTGCGACGCGCCGTTCGCGGTGCTGGCCGCGCAGGGCGGGCTGACGCCGGAACTGCGCTGGGAACGCATCGACGCGGCCGCGGCCGAATGGCAGCCGGCGGTGATGCGCGCCGCGGCGCGCGGCTTGCCGGCGGATCAGCTGGCGCAAGCCAACGATTACGCCGCGTTCCTCGACAACGTCAACGAACGCGCACTGACGTGGCCGAAGACCGAACGCAGCCGCAAGATCGCCAGCTACGGCCTGGCCAAGCTGGCCAAGGCCCAGCCGGCCAGCGCCGAAGCGCAGTTGCCCAAGTACGCGAACGCGCTGAACTTCAGCGACGAAGACCGCGGCCGGGTGCTGTACCAGACCGCGCTGTGGTCGGTGGCGTCCTACGACGCCGAGTCGGCGCGCCGGCTCAACGCGGTGCCCGAGGTCGCCTTTGATGAGCGCCTGCACGAGTGGCGCGCGCGCGAGGCGATGGCGCGCTCGGATTGGAACGCGGCGCTGGCGGCGATCCGCAAGATGGGCGCCAAGCAGCGCGGCGAATCGCGTTGGGAATACTTCGAAGCGCGTTTGTCCGAACGCGCCGGCGACAAGGCGACCGCGAACCGGCTGTACCGCGAATCGGCCAAGAACGCCGACTTCCACGGCTTCCTGTCCGCCGACCGGCTCGGCGCGCCGTACACGCTGTGCCCGTCGCAGCCGGCCGATGCGCCGGCCGCGCGCGCGCAGGTCGCGCGCGACCCGGCGCTGATCCGGGCGATGGGCCTGTTCCAGATCGAACGCGCGCCGTGGGCGATCCGCGAATGGGACGACGCGCTGACCCGCTTCGACGACACCCAGCGCCGCCTCGCGATCGAAATCGCCCAGGGCTACAACTGGTTCGACCGCGCGGTGTTCTCGCTCAACAAGACCCCGCAGGAACAGCGCCTGTACTACCTGCGCTTCCCGCTGCACCACGGCGAGACGATCCGCCGCGAATCGCTGAAGAACGGCCTCGACCCGGCCTGGGTCGCGGCCGAGATCCGCGCCGAGAGCATCTTCAACCCGACCGCGCGCTCCGGCGCCAACGCGATGGGTTTGATGCAGGTGCTGCCCGGCACCGGCGCGCAGGTCGCCAAGAGCCTCGGCCTGCCGTGGGGCGGCGCGGCCAGCCTGTACGACTCCGACACCAACATCGTGCTCGGCACCGCATACCTGCGCCAGTTGCTCGACAAGTACGGCGGCCAGCCCTACTTCGCGATGGCCGGCTACAACGCCGGCCCGGCGCCGCTGAACCGCTGGCAGTCGCAGCGCCCGGGCATGGAGCCGGATTTCTGGATCGAGACCATCAGCTACAAGGAAACCCGCGAATACGTCGCGCGCGTGCTGGCCTTCAGCGTGCTCTACGACTGGCGCATGAACGGCGACGCGCTCAACGTCAGCGACCGCCTGCGCGGCGTCACCGACGCCAAGCGCAAATCCTTCGTCTGCCCGGCCGCCGCCGCCGCGACCAGCGCGCCGCTGCCGGCGGAAACCGAGTAGGCCGCCGCCGTGTCGCGTCGTCACGTGCTGATCCTCGGCGGCACCGGCTTCGTCGGCCGCCATCTGGTCGAACGCCTGTTGCAGGAGCGCTATCGCGTCACCGTGCTCAGCCGCGGCGTGGATCCGTCGAAGAAGAAGAAGCTCAGCCGCGACGCCAGCATCATCGAAGGCGACGTGGCCAATCCGGATTTCCTGCGCGCGGTGCTCGACGACGTCGACGCGGTGGTCAATCTGGTCGGCATCCTCAACGAGCAGGGCGACAGCGGACGCGGCTTCGAGCACGTCTACGTCGAACTGCTGGAAGCGCTGCTCGAAGCCATGCGCGACATGGGCGTGCGCCGGCTGTTGCAGATGAGCGCGCTCAACGCCGGCACCGGCCAGAGCCATTACCTGGAAGCGCGCGGCCGCGCCGAACAGAAGCTGCGCGCGTCCAAGCTCGACTGGACCCTGTTCCGCCCGTCGGTCATCGCCGGCCCCGGCGACGGCCTGTTCTGCCGCTTCGACGCGCTGCTGCGCTACGCGCCGGCGCTGCCGATCGGCCGCGCCAACGCGCGTTTCCAGCCGGTGTGGGTCGGCGACGTGGTCCAGGCCTTCGTCAACGCGCTGGCCGACCCCGCGCACGTGCAGCGCAGCTACAACCTGGTCGGGCCCGAGGTCATGACCCTGGGCGAGATCGTGCGCGCCAGCGCACGCGCGCGCGGCCGCCTGCGCGCGGTGCTGCCGCTGCCCGACGCGCTCGGCAAGCTGCAGGCCGAAATCGGCGAGCACCTGCCGGGCAAGCCGATCAGCCGCGACAACTGGCGTTCGCTGCAGACCGATTCGACCAGCGTCGAGAACGGCCTGCTCAAGCTCGGCATCGAGCCCACGCCGGTCCTGCCCCGCCTGTCGGAAATCTTCGGTCCCTCCGTGTAGGAGCGGCGCAAGCCGCGACCGCGCCAACCCAACCACGACGCGGGATTCAACCCAGTTGCGTTGCAGCCGCCGCGTCCCGCGCCGGTCCGCCGCCGCGCTTCCCCGCTGCGCTAGGATGCGCAGCACACTCCCGCGAAAGGAACACACCATGGGCCTGCTCGACACCCTGCTCGGCCACGCCGGCGCCAAGTCCGCCGACAAGGTCAACGAAGATTTCGCCCCGCTGCTCGCCCCCGGCGAGGCGGTGCTGCGCGCGTTCGGCGAGATCCGCGACCTGATCGTGTTCACCGACCGCCGCCTGATCCTGGTCGACAAGCAGGGCGTGACCGGGCGCAAGACCGAGTTCCTGAGCCTGCCCTACCGCAGCATCGTGATGTTCTCGCTGGAGACCGCCGGCCATTTCGACCTGGAAGCCGAATTGCGGCTGTGGGTGTCGGGCCAGCCGAATCCGATCACGCGCCGGCTCGGACGCAACGCCGGCGCGGAAGACATCGTCGGCCTGTTAGCGCAGAACGCGCCGCGTTGAAGGCACTGCATTCGAGGTTGGAGAGATGAAGGTTTACCTGGTCGGCGGCGCGGTCCGCGACAGCCTGCTCGGGCTGCCGGCGGGCGACCGCGATTACGTCGTCGTCGGCGAAACGCCGCAAGCCATGCTCGACGCCGGCTTCAAGCCGGTCGGCAAGGATTTCCCGGTGTTCCTGCACCCCGACACCGGCGAGGAGTACGCGCTGGCGCGCACCGAACGCAAGTCCGGCCGCGGCTACCGCGGCTTCGTCGTCGACGCCGATCCGTCGGTGACGCTGCAAGACGACCTGGGCCGGCGCGACTTCACCATCAACGCGATCGCCCGCGACGAGAGCGACGGCCGCCTGATCGATCCCTACGGCGGCGCGCGCGACCTGGAAGCCAAAGTGCTGCGCCACGTCGGCGACGCCTTCGTCGAAGACCCGCTGCGGGTGCTGCGCGCGGCGCGCTTCATGGCCCGCTTCGGCGCGCACGGCTTCAGCGTCGCGCCGGAAACGATGGCGTTGATGCGGCGCATGGCCGAATCCGGCGAATTGAGCGACTTGGTCGCCGAGCGCGTGTGGCAGGAACTGCGCCGCGCGCTGCGCTGCGCGAAACCGTCGGCGTTCCTGCGCACCCTGCACGACGCCGGCGCGCTCGCCGCGGTGCTGCCGGAAGTCGAGGCGCTGTACGGCGTGCCGCAGCGCGCGGAGTACCACCCGGAGGTCGATACCGGCATCCACACCGAAATGGTCGTGGACATGGCCGCGCAACTCGCGCCCGGCGACGACCTGATCGGCTTCGCCGCGCTGACCCACGACCTCGGCAAGGCGCGCACCCCGGCCGAGCTGCTGCCGCGCCACCACAACCACGAGCACAACGGCCTGGAACCGCTGGCGCAGCTGTGCGCGCGGCTGAAGGTGCCGACCGAGCACCGCTTGCTGGCCGAAGCGGTCTGCCGCGAGCACCTCAACGTGCACCGGCTCGGCGAGATGCGTCCGCGCAGCGTGTACGAGCTGATCGCGCGCTGCGACGGCTGGCGCAACCCGCAGCGGATCGAGCAGATGGCGCTGGTGTGCGAGGCCGACAAGCGCGGCCGCCTGGGCCTGGAAGACAGCGACTATCCGTCGCGCCCGATGCTCGTCGACGCGCTGCACGCGGCGCTGAAGGTGCGCGCGGGCGACCTGCCGGCCGGCCTGGCCGGCCCGGCCGTCGGCGAAGCCATGCGCCGCGCGCGCATCGCCGCGATCGCCGGACTGAAGCGAGAGTGAGTATCTCCCTGTAGGAGCGGCGCGAGCCGCGACCGCGACAACGCAACTACGCCGCAATCTTCGCCGCGGGTGCGTTGTCGCGGTCGCGGCTCGCGCCGCTCCTACAGGAGTGCTCCGAAACGACGAAGGCCGCCGCGTTCGCACGCGACGGCCTTCGCTGCCCGGCTGCGCTCAAATCAGAACCGGTAATCCGCGCGCAGATAGTAGCTGCCGCCGTTCATGCCGAACGGCAACGTCTCCCAGCCGTACTTGAAGCCCAGCTCCGGGAACGGCGCGCCGCTGACCCGATCCCACTTGTCCGGATAGGTGTCGAACACGTTGTTGCCGCCGACGGTGAAGCTGAGCTGTTCGTTGAGCTTGTAGCGCACCGCGAAATCGGCCAGCCACTTGCCGCTCCAGGTTTGCTTGATCCCGGGGGTGAAGCCTTCGCCGGTGACCGGGCCGTAATAGTTGGCGCGGCCGGTGAACTCCCACTTGCCGGTTTCGTACACGCCCTGCAGCACGTGGTGCTGGCGCGGCTGGCCCTTCTCGATCAGGGTCACCTGGGTGTCGTCGAACAGCACGTTCGGCGGCAGGATCGACGACTGCGAGCGGCGCGCCTTGACCTCGGTCTTGTTGAAGTGGACCAGCGCGGTCAGGGTCAGCTTGGAACCGGCGGCGAACTCGGTGTTGTGGTTGGCGACCAGGTCCACGCCGGTGGTCCGGGTGTCGATGGCGTTGGTGAAGAACAGCACCTGGCCGACGCCGATCGGGTCGAGGATCGCGCGGATCGGGCAGTTGCCGTTGCCGGGCGCGCACGGCTGGCCGTTGGTGCCGACCGCTTCGGGCTGGATGTTGCTGGAGAAGATGATGCGGTCGTCGATGTCGATGCGGAACACGTCCATCGTCAGCGAGAACCGGTCGGTCGGCTTGAGCACGAAGCCGAGCGAACCGCTCTTGGAGGTTTCTTCCTTCAGCGGCTCGATCCCGAACGCGCGCGTCACCGCGCTGTTCTGGCGCGCGGTCAGGGTGTCGGTCAGCTCGCCGGCGGCGTTGAGGTTGGTCGAGCGCTGGCTGTAGAACAGCTGCTGCACGCCCGGCGCGCGGAAGCCGGTCGACACGGTGCCGCGCACGGCGAACTTCTCGCTGGCGTCGAAGCGCGCCGACAGCTTGCCGGTGGTGGTGTTGCCGAAGTCGGAGTAGTCCTCGTAACGCACCGCCGCGCCGACCAGGAAGCGGTCGCTGAGGTTGGTTTCCAGGTCCAGGTAGGCCGCGTAGTTGTGGCGGCCGTCGTCGATCGCCTCGTTCGGCGAGAAGCCCGGGAAGCCCTGCATGCCCGGCTGCGCGGTGTCGCCGGTCTGGCCGACGATGTTGATCGCGCGGTTGTTGGTGCGGCCGTAGGTGTAGGTCACCGGCGCGCCGGCGCGGATCTGGTACTCGTCCTTGCGGTATTCCAGGCCGGTGCCCAGGTACAGCGGACGGTCGTTGAAGCCCTTCAGCGTGCCGCGGAAATCCAGGTTCAACGTGGTCTGGTCGAACTGCAACGTGCCGGTGTCGGCCTTGGTCGGCGATTCGGCGTAGATGCCGCCGCCGGGCTTGGGCTCGTACCACCAGCTGACGTTGACCGAGTCGGCTTCCTCGAAGCCGAACTTGCTGCGGCCGCGGTTGACCGAGATGTCCCAGTCCCAGTTGTCGTTGATCGGCGCCTTGTAGCCGACCGCGAGCGAGGTGTCGTCGACTTTGGTGCGGATGTTCGGCAGGAAGCCGTTGGGATACAGCGCCGGCACCGTGCGGTTGTCGCCCGGGCTGCGGAAGAAGCCGTAGGAATCGCCCTTGCGCTTGGACAGGCCGCCGAACCAGTACAGCTCGCCGCGGCCGACCGGCAGGCCGCCGTTGAACCAGAAATAGGCGTCGGTGGCGTCGGCGTCGCCGAGGCGCTGGGTGACGCGCGGCGGGCTCACGCGCAGGCTGTCGGGGCCGGCGCGGTTGGTCGCGCCGCGGTCGCGGTATTCGAACGACATATTGAGGAAGCCGTCCGCGCCGAGCTTGACGCCGGTGTTGACCGAAGCCGAATAGTTCTCGCCGTCGCCGGCGTAGTTCTGCCCGGCCTGCACCGACACCTGGGTCTCGCTGGTCTGCTTCTTCAGGATGATGTTGATGACGCCGGAGATCGCGTCCGAACCGTACTGCGCGGCGGCGCCGTCGCGCAGCACTTCGATGCGCTCGATCGCCGACAGCGGGATCGCGTTGATGTCGGTGCCGGCCGAGCCGCGGCCGATGGTCTGCTGCACGTTGACCAGCGCCTGCTGGTGGCGGCGCTTGCCGTTGACCAGCACCAGCACCTGGTCGGGGCCGAGCGAGCGCAGCGTCGCCGGACGCAGGATGTCGGTGCCGTCGCTGACGAAGGTGCGCGAGAAATTGAACGAGGGCTCCAGCATCTGCAGGATCTGGCCGACCTCGGTGGCGCCGGTGGCGGTCAGTTCTTCCTTGCCGATCACGTCCACCGGCGCGGCGGTGTCCTCGGCGGCGCGGCCGCGCGCGCGCGAACCGGTCACTTGCACCGCATCGAGCGTGGTCGCCTCGCGGCTGGCCGGCGCGGCCGGTTCCTGGGCGGACGCGGCGGGGACGACGGCGGTCGCGGCGATGGCGGCGGCGACGGCCAACGCCAGTCGGTGGCGGTACTGCGCTGGGGACATGAGTCGGTTCCTTGCGAAGGTAGAGGCGGGGGCCCGTGGCCCGCGCTGGAGCCTCACGGCTTCTTAACTTTTTCGCAATACGCCGCGTGACTGTGCCGACTTTGCCTTTGTGACGGTTCTCCTACTACGACGAATCGGCTAGCCGGCGTTCAGACCTGAATGCGTTGCGCGTCACCGAAATGCGGCGGCCGGCGAACAGCGCGTCGGCGCCTCGAATGCACGTCATCTGTGCCCGGATGAATTCGCTGAAGCGCATCCGATGGGTAGGTTGCGAGCCGCCGCGGCTCAGCGCGGCCCCAGCCGCCGGTCCACGCGCTGCAACCACAGCGCGATCGGCGTGCGTGCGAGCCACAAACCGGCCAAGGCGCCGAGGCTGTTGGCGAGCGCATCGGCGGCATCGCCGCTGCGCGAATCGGTCAGGTTGGCCTGGGCGAATTCCAGCGCCACGCCAAGCGCGATCAGCCCCGCCGTCGCCAGCGCCTGCGCACGCACCCGCGCGAACAGCATGCCGGCGTACAGCGACAGCGAAAGGTAGGCGGTGAAGTGCTCGACCTTGTCGAAACTGTCGAACGGCGTCGGCGGCAGGTCCTTGGCCGGCATCAGGCAGGTCGCGATCACGGCCGCGATCATCGCCAGCCACAGCGCGATCCACAGCAGCGGGCGATGGAACTCGCGCAAGGACCGGCCCGCGCTCACAGGCGGTGGCTCAGATCGCCGACCAGGAACGCCACGCCGAACTCCACGTCCTTTTCCAGGCCCATGACCTGGAAGCGCTCGCCCATTTCGCTCGGCAAGGTCAGCTTCTTGACCTCGTTGAGCCGGCGCTGCTTCTCGACCGGATCGGCGATGCCCTCGATGCGCTTGAGCACCTCGTCCAGGCCGTTGCCGAGCAGGAAGCTGGCCTGCGAGCAGTAGCCGGCCAGATCGAAACCGGCACCGACGCCGGCCTCGACCAGCGCGGTGAAGTCCACCGACGCGGTGATGTCCTGCAAGCCCGGCCACAGCAGCGGTTCGGCGTGCACGCGATGGCGGTAGTAGGCGCGCAGGGTGCCGTCGTCGCGTTCGGGCGCATAGAACTCGCGCCGCGCATAACCGTAATCGGCGAACAGCAGCGCGCCGCGGCGCAGGCCGCCGGCCACCGCCTGGATCCAGTACGGCAGCTGCGGCAGCACTTCCGAGCGGTAGCCGTCGGCGAAGCGGTGTTCCAGTCCGCGCTCGACATGGCGCACCGCGTTGGACAGGAAAGCGTCGGCCGGGCGCAGCTCGCGCTTGAAGTTCTCGCCGTCGCTGGCCACGTGCTCCTCATACACTTCGCCGTCGCGGATCGCGAAACGCGGCGTCGGCAGCGCGTCGATGACTTCGTTGGCGAACACCACGCCGTCCCACTCGTCGCCGAACGGGCCGTCGAGCCATTCCACCAGTTCGAACAGCGGCGGCGCCAGCCGCCGCATCAGCCGTTCGCGCTGGCGCTCGCGCAACTGCGCGCTGGGTTCGAGGATGGCGTAGCGGTCGGGCAGCGCGTCGAGTTCCAGCAGGCGCTTGAGCGCGACTTCGGCGAACGCGCCGGTGCCGCCGCCGAGTTCCAGCACCCGCGCCTGCGCGCCGAGCTGTTGCAGCACCGGCGCCAGCGCTTGCGCCGTGCACGCGGCGAAGATCGGGCCGAGTTCGGGCGCGGTGACGAAATCGCCTTCGCCGCCGAACTTGCTCGCGCCGGCGCTGTAGTAGCCCAGGCCGGGCGCGTACAGCGCCAGCTCCATGAAGCGCGAGAACGCGATCGCGCCGCCGTCGGCGGCGATCCGGTCGTGGATGAAGCGCGACAGGCGCGCGCTGTGGGCGAGCGCGTCGGCATCGGGGAGCGGCAGGTCGAGAGCGGTCACGGGCACGGCGGTGGCGGGCGGGACGCTCAGGATAAAGCAGCGCGCGTTCGACGCAGGGCGTCGCGCCGGCGCGAGGGTTTGCGCCGCCGGGCGGCGCGGCGGCCGCCGAAGCGTGCCGAGGCCGCTGCCGGTGTCGGGCCTCGACGCAGCGGCCGGCGCGCACGGGCCGCAAGGCCGAGACTGAGGGAGGAGCTTCGGGCCCGCCGCTTTGCGGCCGGCCCGCGACACTCCGGCCGGCCATAATCGCGACCGAGCCCCGCGCACCGAAGGACCGCCGCCATGAGCACTGTCGATCCCGCCCTCGCCCGCCGCCGCGAACGCCTGCGCGCCGGCACGCAGCCGCGGCCGGGCTGGCGCGCGTGGCTGCTGGTCGCGGCCTGCGCCGGGCTGTGGGCGATGTTCGGCTACGGCGTCGGCGACGTCGCCACCTACCCGATCGCCACCGGCTATCTGGCCGCGCCGCTGCAACCGCCGAACCAGACGCCGGCGCTGCTGTGGATGCTGTTCGTCGGCGTGTTCGGCGCGATGATCCTCGGCTTCGCCGCCGACGCCGTGCTCGGCGCCGCGCTCGGCGGCGCCGGCGGCGGCTTCGCCGCGTTCGCGCTGTCGCTGGCGGCGGTCGCGCTGGGGCTGTGGCGCGGCGCCGCCGACCGCTGGGTGCGGCCGCCGCACCTGGGTTTCTTCGATGCCGCCGGCAGCCTGCCCTGGGGCGGCGGCGGCTGGCTGTCGTGGACCGCGCAGTACTGGGCGCCGGGGCTGCTGGCGGCGATCTCGGCGGCGCTGCTGCTCGCCGCCTTCGGCGCGCGCCGCCGCCACCTGCGCCGGCAGCGGCGCCTGCGCGAGACCCTGTCGCAGGGCCAGCGCGTGCCTGGCACCGTCACCGAGACCCACCACACCGGGATCGAAGTCGGCAACGAACCGCGGATCCGCTTCGTGACCCGCTTCGTCGACCACCTCGGCACCGAGCGCTGGGTCAGCAAGACCGGCCAGTTCGACCCGACCCGGATCCCGCGGGTCGGCGATCCGGTCCAGGTCTGGTTCCTGCGCGAAGCGCCCGGCGACGAGGACCGCATCGCGGTCGGTTTCGGCAGCGACGAGGACGCCGAAATCGAGGAGCGGCTGGCCGCGCAGTGACCCAGCGGCACCGGCGTTCTGACTGAACAGGGAAACCGCGACCTCGCCGCCGAAACCGGCTGAATACGAAAAAACCCGGAAAAAACGCCGTTCGCCACTGCAAACGGCCATATCAGCCCACGAAAATTTGTGATTTAACTCACACTTTCTTCGCAAAACGAATGCAACATGGCTCCCCGGTTCCGCACCGACAAGGAAGCCCAGCATGAGCAAGCCCGTCGTCGCGATCGAACACAGCCGCCTGTTGCCGCCCCCGGACCGTCTGCCGGCGCGGCTGTGGCTGCTGCTGGCGCTGTGCGCCGCCGGCTGGGCCTTGTGCGGCTACAGCCTCGCCGGCGCGCTGGCGCAGCCGCCGCAGGCGATCGCCCCGGGCGCGCCGTTGCAGGCGCTGCTGTGGTCGCTGCTGGCCGGCGGCTTCGCCGGGCTGATCTTCGGGGTGTTCGTCAACGCCGGCCTGGGCGCGCGCTTCGGCCTGGCGGTGGCCTTGCAGACCGGGCTGGCGCTGGCGATGGCGGCGCTCGCCGCCGGTTTCGCGCTCAGCCGGGCTTGGCCGTGGCAGCCGCAGGCCGCGCTGACCGGCTTGGCCGCGGGCTGGCCGCAGTGGCTGTTCGGCGATGCGCCGCGTTCGCTGCCGGCGTCGTTCGCATTGATCGCGCTGTTGCTGGTGCTCGGCGCGATGGTGTGCCTGCGCCGCTATCGCGAACGCGACCGCCGCGTGCGCGACCTGCTCGCCCACGGCGCGCGCGCGGCCGGCACCGTGGTGCATACCGAACACGTCGGCACCGAGGTCTACAACCCGTCGCGGGTGCGGGTGGTGGTGCGCTTCGACGACCACGCCGGCACCGAGCGGCGGGTCGCCAAGATCGGCGATTTCGACCCGCGCGCGCTGCCGCGCGCCGGCGAGCGGGTCCTGGTCTGGTTCTATCCGCACGCCGCCGACGATGCGCACCGCATCGTCGTGGGCTTCGGCGAACGGCCGCAGCTGTCGCAGGCGCTGGGCTGAGCGCCGACGCGATGGCTGGAACCACGAAGGCCGCCTTCGCAGGCGGCCTTCGTCGTTAGTGCGGACCGGCAACGCTCAGGCGCGCGCGGACTCCAGCGACAAACCTTCGAACCCGGCCGGCACCTCGCCGTCGGCGGCGTAGCGGTACAGCGCCGCCGAATACACCCCGCCGAGCGCACTCTGGTACACCGCCAGCCCGAGCAGGGCCAGCACCGTGATCGCGCCGATCAGCACCGCCAGCGCGCTGGAGGCCATGCCCAGCACCCAGGCCAGGCCGAAACCGACCGCGGCCACGCCGAGCATCGCCGCGCCGCAGGCCAGGCCGATGCCGACCATGCCGGCCGCGCTCTCGCCCCAGGTGCGCTTGAACATCGCCACCGAGCGCTTGACCGCATCGACCGGGCCGACGTCCTCGGCGACCAGCACCGGCACCACCAGGAACGTCGCCATGGTCCAGGCCGCGCCGAGCGCGCCGCCGATCAGGCGCACGATGAAGTTGTTGTCGCGGTCCTTGAGCGCGTTGAGCAGCATGCCGACGGTCGCGGCGATGGCCGCGTAGCCGGCGATCGTGCCGATCCGCGCGGTCGCCGCGCGCAAGCCATCGCGCAGGGTCGGGTCGCCGCCTTCCAGCCGGATCATCGCCGCACTGACCAGCGCGCAGTTGCAGAACACGATGACGAAGTACTGGCAGAAGTAGAACGCGAAGGCGAACGCGATGCTGCCCGGGCCGTAGCCGTCGCGGAACAGATCCAGCGCCAGCGCCGGCACCAGGAAGGTCGCCAGCACCACCAGCACGCAGGCGGCGGAAATCACCGGGAACACCAGCAGCTCGCGGTCGGAATGCAGCACCGAGGCGCTGGCCTTGGCCAGTTCCCAGCTGCGCTTGATCTTGTCGAACATCGTCTCTCCCCAGAGCTTGATGACGGCGCATCGTCGGCGCTGCGCAGCCTGCGCGCAAGTGGCTTGCCGCGCGCTGCGCGCGCGGCGGGAATCGGGAATGGGGAATCGAGAATCGGCAAAGCAGGAGCGAGGCGTCGCCTTTCCGATTGCCTATTCCCGGCGCGAAGCGTCGGCGGGAATCGGGAATGGGGAATCGAGAATCGGCAAAGCAGGAGCGAGGCTTCGCCTTTCCGATTCCCTATTCCCGGCGCGAAGCGTCGGCGGGAATCGGGAATGGGGAATCGAGAATCGGCAAAGCAGGAGCGAGGCTTCGCCTTTCCGATTGCCTATTCCCGGCGCGAAGCGCCGGCGGGAATCGGGAATGGGGAATCGAGAATCGGTAGAGCAGGAGCGAGGCGTCGCTTTTCCGATTCCCTATTCCCTATTCCCTATTCCCGGCGCAAAGCGCTCGATCCGCACGCCGACGCCGCGCGCGTTGCGGATCGCGCCGGGCTTGGTCAGCTTCAGCGCCACCCGGCGCACGCCGAACTCGTCGATCACGATCGCCGCGACCCGCTCGGCCAGGGTTTCGACCAGGCCGAAACGCGAGGCGGCGACGAACTCGGTGATGCGCGCGCACACCGCGGAATAGTCCAGCGTGTGCTCGATCGCGTCGCTGGCCGCGGGCGCGCGGTTGTCGAATTCCATGTCCAGGTCGAACACCAGCGGCTGGCGGATCTCGCGTTCCCAGTCGTAGATGCCGATGACGGCCTCGATTTCCAGGCCTTCGATGAATACGTGGTCCATGAGCGTGTGCGCGCGCCGGTGCGGTCGAGGATGCGGCGCAATGTACCTGAGCGCGGCGAGGCTTGTCGCCGACGCGTGCGATAACGGTGCATCCGTCGTAATCGCGATGCCACGGTCGCGGCTCGCGCCGCTCCTACAGCCGGATGCGAAACTCGCCGAAGCCCCTGTAGGAGCGGCGCGAGCCGCGACCGCGATACCGCACCGACGACGAACGCCACAACGCCGCCGCGACGCCCTGTGCGCAGATCAAACCGCTTCCAGCGTCGCCATGTCCCACCGCGGCGTGACCCGCACCGACGCGTCCGCGCGCTGCCCGGCCTGCAGGCGCAACGCGCCGGCGTAGGCGATCATCGCGCCGTTGTCGGTGCAGAACACCGGCCGCGGAAATGCGACCCGGCCGCCGCGCCGTTCGGCCGCCGCCGCCAGCTTGGCGCGCAGGCGCTTGTTGGCGCCGACGCCGCCGGCCACCACCAGGGTGTCGCAGCCGGCCGCGTCCAGCGCGCGCTCGCACTTGATCGCCAGGGTGTCGACCACCGCGTCCTCGAACCCGCGCGCGATGTCGGCGCGGGTCTGCTCGCTCTGGTCGCTGTTCTGCCAGGCCAGCAGCACCTGGGTCTTCAGGCCGCTGAAGCTGAAATCCAGGCCCGGCCGGTCGGTCATCGGGCGGGCGAACTTGAACCGGCCCGGCACGCCGAGTTCGGCCTGCGCGGCCAACTGCGGGCCGCCGGGGTACGGCAGACCCATCAGCTTGGCGGTCTTGTCGAAGGCTTCGCCGGCGGCGTCGTCGAGGGTCTCGCCGAGCAGGCGGTACTGGCCGATGCGGTCGACCGCGACCAACTGGGTGTGGCCGCCGGAGACCAGCAGGGCCACGAACGGCGGCTCGGGCCGGCCGAGCGGGTCGTCCTCCAGCAATGGCGCCAACAGGTGGCCTTCCATGTGGTGCACGCCGATCGCCGGCACGTCCAAGGCCCAGGCCAGCGCGCGGGCGACGCCGGCGCCGACCAGCAGCGCGCCGACCAGGCCGGGGCCGGCGGTGTAGGCGACCCCGTCGAGCTCGTCGGTGCGCAGGCCGGCCTCGGCCAGGGTCTGGCGGATCAGCGGCAGCAGCTTGCGCACGTGGTCGCGGCTGGCCAGCTCGGGCACCACCCCGCCGTACTCGGCGTGCAGGGCGATCTGGCTGTAGAGGGCATGCGCGCGCAGGCCGGCGGCGGTGTCGTAGACGGCCACCCCGGTCTCGTCGCAGCTGGTTTCGATACCCAGGACCTTCATCGGCGGGGGCCCTCCAGGCCGGCGCGCAGCAGCGCAGGGGCTGGCGCGGCGGCCGATTTCTGGGAGAATGTCGCGTTCATACCGCCTATGTTGCACCTTCCGCCCGAGCATCGCTATAATGCGCGGCTCTCCCCGGCCTGCCCGGGCTGGTCCCTCAACGAGAATACGTATGCCCAGCGTCAAAGTCCGCGAAAACGAGCCTTTCGAATTTGCCCTGCGCCGCTTCAAGCGCACCTGCGAGAAGGCCGGCGTTCTGGCCGAGACCCGCAAGCGCGAGTTCTACGAAAAGCCGACGCAGGAACGCAAGCGCAAGGCCGCCGCGGCGGTGAAGCGTCAGGCCCGTCGCGCTTCGCGCGATGTGACCAAGCGTCAGCGCCTGTACTGATCGCGTCTCCGCGCTGCACCGGCTTCGCAGCCGGCGCTTGCGAGGTAACGACCATCGAGCCGGCTGCGCCTAGGGCGCTGCCGGCTCTTTGCGTTTGCGGTTCGGCCAAAAACGCGCCGTGCATCCGCATTCGGCCGCGCCCTCCCCTTTTCCCCACTCCCGGATTCGTCCCATGAGCCTCAAGCAACGCCTCACCGAAGACATGAAGGCCGCGATGAAGAGCGGCGACAAGCATTCCCTGGGCGTGATCCGCCTCATCAACGCCGCGATCAAGCAGCGCGAAGTCGACGAGCGGATCGAACTCGACGACACCGCCGTGATCGCCGTGCTCGACAAGATGGTCAAGCAGCGCCGCGACTCGATCACCCAGTACGAAGCCGCCCAGCGCGACGATCTGGCCCAGATCGAGCGCGACGAGATGGTGGTCATCGACCGCTACCTGCCGGCCAAGATGGGCGAAGCCGAGATCCTGGCCGTGCTCGACGCGACCATCGCCGAAGTCGGCGCGACCGGCCCGGCCGACCTGGGCAAGCTGATGGGCCCGCTCAAGGCCAAGCTCGGCGGCAAGGCCGATATGGGCCAGGTGTCGGCGCTGGCCAAGCAGCGGTTGGCGGGCTGAGATCGCTGCCGGGACGCGCGTCAGCGCGGCCAGGAAACCAACGAAGCCGGTGCGGCCTTGGGTCGCGCCGGCTTTTTTTGTTCATGCAACGCCCGGGACGGGGGCGCACCGTGTTCGCGGTTTCGCGGTCGCGGCTCGCGCCGCTCCTACAGGGAGCCCATGTAGGAGCGGCGCGAGCCGCGACCGCGAAGCTACAACTACAGCGCCTCCGTCCGCGCCAACCCTCGCCCCGCTCTAACGCCGTGCCAACACACGCCTAACCGGCTTGTCGGATACTGAACGCGACGCCGCCCGCGCCGCTCCGTTCGCCGCATGCCTTCGACCGACCTTCCACCGAACGATTCCCGCCGCACCGCCGAGGACGCCGCGTCCGCGCCCGCTGCGGTGCGGAGCGATCCGGCGGCCGCACCGGCCCGCGACGATGCGCAGGCCGCCCCGGCCGCGATGCGGGCCGGCAACGCCGCGGCGCACGAGCGCGAGCACGACGACGGCTCGGTCCGCTCCGCCGCCGTCGAACTCGCCCACGACACGATGCAGCGCATCCACGGCCTGCAAACGCGGCTGGAGCAGAGCTGGCCCGGCAAGTTCGTCCAGCGTTTCGTCGACTACGACATCCTCGCCCTGGCCGCGGCGCTGTCGTTCTACACCCTGCTGTCGCTGGCGCCGCTGGTGCTGATGGTGCTGTGGCTGAGCACCGCGCTGTATCCGTCGGCGCAGGAGGAGTTCTTCCGCCAGATGGGCCTGCTGGCCGGCAACGAGGTCGAGAACACCGCGCGGCTGATCGTCGCCAACGCCCAACACCGGCCCGGCACCGGTTCGATGGCGGCCTTGCTCGGCACGCTAGCGCTGCTGGTCGGCGCCTCGGCGGTGTTCGGCCAGTTGCAAGCCGCGCTGAACCGGGTGTTCCGTAGCGACGCCAAGCGCCTGGGCGGGCTGGCGGTGTGGCTGCGCAAGCGCCTGCTGTCGTTCGGCATGGTCATCAGCGTCGGCTTCCTGCTGGTGGTGTCGATGGCCGCGCAGGCCGCGCTGCAACTGCTGATCGCCTACGTCCCCGACCTGTTGCCGGCGTTCGCCGCGGCGGTGTCGTTCCTGTTGTACGCGGCGGTGTTCGCGGCGATGTACCGCTGGCTGCCGGACCGGCCGGTGACGCGCCGGCGCGCGCTGTTCGGCGGCGCGCTGACCGCGGGCATGTTCATGATCGGGCGCAGCGCGATCGGCCTGTACCTCGGCCAGGCCAGCCTCGGCACCGCCTACGGCCCGGCCGGCGGGCTGGTGGTCATGCTGGTGTGGATGTACTACTGCGCGGTGGTGTTCCTGGTCGGCGCGCTGATCACCGCGATGCTCGACGAGCACGCGCGGGTGCGCCGTCGGCTGGCCGAAGAACGCGCCGCGGCGGGCCTGGACGCGGCCTGAGCCTGGCGCGGACCCTGGCCCGGGACGCGGCCCGCGCGCGAACCGCCCGCCGCGGTCGCGGCCGATGCGCCCGACCCGTGGCATCCTAGTCGTCGCTCCGCTTCCAGACTGTCCGCCCGCCCGGGCGGCACCGGCATGGCCCGCATCCCCGACGGCTTCATCGACGACCTGCTCGCCCGCACCGACATCGTCGAGGTGATCGCCGCGCGCGTGCCGTTGAAGCGGCAGGGCAAGGAATACTCGGCACGCTGCCCGTTCCACGACGAGCGCTCGCCGTCGTTCTGGGTCTCGCCGACCAAGCAGTTCTATCACTGCTTCGGCTGCGGCGCGCACGGCACCGCGATCAGCTTCCTGATGAACTACGACCGCCTCGAGTTCCTCGACGCGGTCGACGAGCTGGCCAAGCGCGCCGGCGTGGAAGTGCCGCGCGACACCCGCGCGCGCAACGAGAATTCCGACACCCAGGATTTGATCCACGCGCTGGAAGCGGCGCAGCGTTTCTTCCTGCGCCAGTACGCCGCCAGCGGCAAGGCCCAGGGCTATCTGGACAGCCGCGACGTCAGCATCGACATCCGCGACCGCTTCGGCATCGGCTACGCGCCCGACGGCTTCAACGCCCTGCGCGACGCGCTCGGCACCGACGAGCGAAGGATGAAACTGCTCGACCGCGCCGGCCTGCTGTCGAAGAACGACAGCGGCCGGGTCTACGACAAGTTCCGCGACCGGGTGATGTTCCCGATCCACGACCGCCGCGGCCGGGTGATCGCGTTCGGCGGTCGCGTGCTCGACAAGGACGACGGGCCGAAATACCTCAACTCGCCGGAAACCCCGCTGTTCCACAAGGGCCGCGAGCTGTACGGGCTGTGGCAGGTGCGTCAGGCGCACAACAAGATTCCGCGGCTGATCGTGGTCGAGGGCTATATGGACGTGGTCGCGCTGTTCCAGCATGGCGTCGACACCGCGGTGGCCACGCTCGGCACCGCGACCACGCCCGACCACGCCGAACTGTTGTTCCGCAATGCCGCCGACGTCTATTTCTGCTTCGACGGCGATCGCGCCGGGCGCGGCGCGGCGTGGAAGGCGGTGGAATCGGTGCTGCCGCGGATGAAGGACGGGCGCCAGGCGTTCTTCCTGTTCCTGCCCGACGGCGAGGACCCGGATTCGCTGGTGCGGCAGGAAGGCGCCGAGGGTTTCGACCGCCGCTTGCGCGAGGCGATGCCGTTGTCGCAGTTCCTGTTCGACAGCCTCGCCGCCGACGTCAACCTGCAGACCCTGGAAGGCAAGGGCCGGTTGGCCGAACGCGCCAAGCCGTTGCTGGCGCAAATTCCCGACGGCGCGTTCGCCGACCTGATGCAGCAGCGCCTGACCGAACTGACCGGCGTCGGCGCGCGCGGCGCCTCGCCGCAGACCCACGTGCCGGCGCAGCGCGCGAGCGCGGCGCAGCGCCCGGCGGCGACGCCGAAGCGCTCGCTGGTGCGCAGCGCGATCGCGCTGTTGCTGCAAAAGCCTTCGCTGGCCGCGGCGCTGCAACCGCCGTACGGCTTCGCCCGGCTCAACCAGCCGGGCATCGACTTGCTGGTGGAAATCGTCGACGTCGTGCAGCAACGCCCGGAAATCACCACCGGCGCGCTGCTCGAACACTTCGCCGAACATGCGCAGATCGGCGCGCTGCAGAAGCTCGCCAGCCAGAGCCTGCCGGGCAACGAGGAGCATTTGCAGCGCGAGTTCCTCGATGCGATCGCGCAGTTGGACAAGCAGACCGTGGTGCAGCGCCTGGAGGAGCTGCAGGCGCAGCAGCGCGAGAGCGGGCTGGGCGATGCGGACAAGCGCGAGTTGCTGGCGCTGTTGCAGATGCGGGCGGGGTTGACGCAGGCGAACTGAGGCCGGCGGTTGTCGCGGCCGCGACATCGCGCTTGCGACGCGAACGGCTACCCCGCGGTCGCAGCTTGCGCAGTTCCTACAGTCGGACTTCGGGCAGGCGTCTGGGCTGGATCCACGATCGCCTCGCAGCGACGGTCGCCCCCTGTAGGAGCGGCGCGAGCCGCGACCGCGACACCGCGCTTGCGACGCGAACGGCTATCCCGCGGTCGCAGCTTGCGCAGCTCCTACAAGCGGACTTCGGGCAGGCGTCTGGGCTGGAACCACGATCGCCTCGCAGCGGCGCTCGCCCCCTGTAGGAGCGGCGCGAGCCGCGACACCGCGCTTGCGACGCGAACGGCTACCCCGCGGTCGCAGCTTGCGCAGCTCCTACAGTCGGACTTCGGGCAGGCGTCTGGGCTGGAACCACGATCGCCTCGCAGCGGCGCTCGCCCCCTGTAGGAGCGGCGCGAGCCGCGACCGCGACACCGCGCTTGCGACGCAAACGGCTACCCCGCGGTCGCAGCTTGCGCAGCTCCTACAGTCGGACTTCGGGCAGGCGTCTGGGCTGGAACCACGATCGCCTCGCAGCGGCGCTCGCCCCCTGTAGGAGCGGCGCGAGCCGCGACCGCGACACCGCGCTTGCGACGCAAACGGCTACCCCGCGGTCGCAGCTTGCGCAGCTCCTACAGTCGGACTTCGGGCAGGCGTCTGGGCTGGAACCACGATCGCCTCGCAGCGGCGCTCGCCCCCTGTAGGAGCGGCGCGAGCCGCGACCGCGACACCGCGCTTGCGACGCTAGCGGCTAACCCCGCGGTCGCAGCTTGCGCAGCTCCTACAGTCGGACTTCGGGCAGGCGCGTCAGCCCCAGACTTCGGTCATCACCCGGGCGAAGTTGCCGCCGAGGATCTTGCCGATCCGCGCGTCGCTGTGGCCGCGCGCCGACAGCAACGCGGCCAGCGTCTCGAAGCGCCGCGGTGCGTTGAGGCCTTCGACGTAGAGATACACGGTCTCGCTCTCGCCCGGCGCGGAAATGCCGAGCTTGCGCCGTTCGCGGATCGATTCGGCGTGGTCGCGCTTGTAGTTCTCGGTCAGTCGCACCGCCGACACCAGGTTGTCGGTGCCGATGCCGACGTGGTCTTCGCCGCACACGTCGATGGCATGTTCGAGATGACGGATCACGTCGGCCGCGCCGGGCTGGCCGCTCTCGCGCAGGAACGGCATCAGGTAGATGCCGACCACTCCGCCGCGCTGGGCGCAGGCGCGCAGTTCGGCGTCGGTCTTGTTGCGCGGGCGTTCGACCAGCGCGGCGCAACCGGTGTGGCTGATCAGCACCGGCGATTTCGATGCCGCGATCGCTTCCAACGCGGTGCGGCGGCCGCTGTGGGCCAGATCGACCAGGATGCCGCGTTCGTTGAGCCGCTCGACCAGGCTGTGGCCGAACTTGCTCAGGCCGGCGTCGCCGGGCTCCAGGCAGCCGTCGCCGGCGAGGTTGCGCACGTTGTAGGTCAGCTGCACGGTGCGCAGGCCGAGCCGCTGGTAGTCGTCGATGCGTTCGAGCTTCTCGCCGATCGGCGCGCTGTCCTGGAACTGATAGACCACGCCGAGCTTCTTCTCGCGCCGCGCGCGCTCCAGGTCGGCGCCGCGGCGCACCGCCAGGAACACGTCGGGATGACGCGCGATCTCTTCCTCCCAGTTGGCGATGTCGCGTACCGCGGCTTCGAACGCGCCTTCGTACTGGGCGACCGGGCCGACCGTGGTCTGCAACACGCGCAGGCCGCTTTCGCGCGCTTCGGCGATCAGTTTCGGCGACAGCATGTCGCCGGGCTTGGCTTCGTCGCTGCCGATGAAGCCGCAGGCGTCGACCACCATCGATTCGGCGTACGGCGCCCAGCGCAGCGGCGGCGCGGCCGCGCGCAGCGCGCCGCTCCAGCCGCCGGCGAGGGCGCCGGCGCCGGCCAGCGCGGTGTGGATCAGGAAACTTCTGCGGTCGGGCATTGCGGCATCCCCCAGTGAATGCGTGCTGGTAAGCGACTAGGCGCTGCGGCGATGCGCGAAGCGCAGTTTCGGCAGGCACGATTGCAGACAACGCACTCTAGGCGTAACGCCGGCCGGCGCGCATCGTGACTTTCGGGGGAGAGCAACCCGGCGCAGGCGCGCTAAGCTCGGGTTTCCTGCGCCGCGTCCGCGGCGCGCTTTGGCCTGCGCGCCGCGCACGGCCGTCCCGGGGAGACCGCCGATGAGCTTGCGCCGCCTGTTGCCCACGAACCCTTCCGCGCGCCTGCTTGCGGCCGCCGCGCTCGCGCTGGCCTGCGCGGCCGCCCACGCGCAGACGCCCGCGCCGGTCGAGCGCCTGCACCAGGGCAACCGCACCAGCGAGAACGTGCCGCCGGTGCCGGCGGAACTGCTGGAACGCCTCAACCGCTACCAGAACACCCGCGGCGCCGGTTTCGCCGGCTGGACCCAGGACGGCTGCCTGCTGATCTCGACCCGCTTCGCCGAAACCGCGCAGGCCCATCGCGTATGCGCGCCGCTGGGCATGCGCGAGCAACTCACCTTCTACCCCGAACCGGTCAACGCGATCACCGCGGCGCCGGCCGGCGCCGACGGCTTCGTGTTCGCCAAAGACGTGGGCGGCAACGAGTTCTGGCAACTGCACTGGTTCGACCTGGGCACGCGCCAGACCCGCTTGCTGACCGACGGCAAATCGCGCAACCAGTCGCCGCTGTTCTCGCACGACGGCAAGCAGCTGGCGTACAGCAGCACCCGCCGCAACGGCAAGGACACCGATGTGTGGGTCGGCGGTTTCCCCACCGGCGAGGCGCGCGCGGTGGTGACCGAAGGCGGCCAGTGGAGCGCGCAGGATTTCTCGCCCGACGGCAAGCAGTTGCTGGTCGTCAAGTACGTGTCGGCGAGCGAGTCGTATCCGGGCCTCGTCGATCTGGCCAGCGGCAAGCTGACGCTGTTCCCGGTCGACGGCGGCAAGGCCGCGATCAGCGATTTCCGCTTCTCGCGCGACGGCCGCTCGGTGTATTACGTCTCCGACGAAATCGTCGCCGGCAAGCCGCAGGAGTTCCGCACCCTGCGCCGGCACGAACCGGCCAGCGGCAAGTTCGACGTGCTCAGCGCGAAGATTCCGTGGGACGTGGACGGGCTCGCGCTGTCCGACGACGGCAGCCGCCTGCTCTACGTCAGCAACGAGGACGGCATCGGCAAGCTGCATGTGCTGTCGCTGCCGGGTCACCAGGAGATCGCGTTGCCGGAGCTGCCGGTCGGCGCGATCGGCCGCAGCGAATTTTCGCCCGACGGCAAGCGCATCGCCTTATCGATCAACTCGGCGACCTCGCCGAGCGACGTGTACGTGATCGACATCGACGCGCGCAAGCTGACCCGCTGGACCCGCAGCGAAGTCGGCGGCCTGGATTCGTCGAAGTTCGTCGCGCCGACGCTGGTGCGCTACCCGACCTTCGACCACGTCGACGGCAAGCCGCGCACGATTCCCGCGTTCTACTACCGCCCCGCCGGCGCGGCGGCCGGCAAGAAACTGCCGGTGGTGATCCAGATCCACGGCGGCCCGGAAGGGCAGTCGCAGCCGACCTTCAACCCGACCGCGCAGTTCCTCGCCAACGAACTCGGCGTGGCGGTGCTGCTGCCGAACGTGCGCGGCTCGACCGGCTACGGCCGCACCTACCTCGGCCTGGACAACGCGGAAAAGCGCGAGGATTCGGTCAAGGACATCGGCGCGCTGCTGGACTGGGTCGGCAAGCAGCCCGAACTCGACGCCGGCCGCGTCGGCGTGTACGGCGGCAGCTACGGCGGCTACATGGTGCTGGCCTCGCTGATGCACTACAGCGAGCGCATCCGCGCCGGCGTCGACGTGGTCGGCATCTCCGACTTCAGCACCTTCCTCAACAACACCGAAAGCTATCGCCGCGACCTGCGCCGCGCCGAGTACGGCGACGAGCGCATTCCGGAGATGAAGGCGGTGTTCGACCGCATCTCGCCGCTGAAGAACGCCGCCAAGATCCGCTCGCCGCTGTTCGTCGCGCAAGGCAAGAACGATCCGCGCGTGCCGTACACCGAGGCCGAGCAGATCGTGAAGGCGGTGCGCGGCAACGGCCAGCCGGTGTGGTTCCTGATGTTCGACGACGAAGGCCACGGCTTCCAGAAGAAAGGCAACGCGGATTACTTCGGCGCGGCGATGATGCAGTTCTGGCAGCAGCACCTGATCGGCGGCAACGCGGCCGCGGGCCAGCGCTGAGGGCGACGCGGACGGCCCGGCGCTGCCGGGCCGCTGCGGTCTGGGGCCAACCCTAGCCCTGCGGCCGGAAGTCATTGAAACGCAACAATTCTCTGGGGTTTTCCCCACTGGGGCCCGGGCGGATTTCTGGCTAATTTGTTGTGCATCCAGCGCAGCGAGCCGCCAGGCCATGACCGATCCGATCCAAGCCGGGCTGCACGCCCGCCCGGCCCTGCCGCCGCCGCTGCCGGACCTGCTGCCGCAGGCCTTGCGCGACGCGCCCGCGCCGCTGGCGCGCGCGCAGGTCGATGCGCTCGACGACGACGGCGTGCAGGCCTTCGGCGATGCGGTGCGCGCGCTGCCGTTGGCCGAGCGCGAAACGCTCGCCAACGATCTGGCCGGCAAACTCGACGCGCCGCAGTTGCGCAAGCTCGAACCCGCGTTCGGCCGCGACGCCGTCGAGGCCGCGGTCGAACGCAACGGCGGGCCCGAACTGCGCGAGGCTTACGCTGCGCTGCCGCCCGATCACGCCGACCCCGGCCAGACCCGCGCCATCTCCGCCAGCGTGGTCAACCCCGACGGCGGCGAAGTCAACGACGCGGTCTGGACCGTCGACGACCGCGGCCGCCCGGTCCACGCCGAAGCGACCTTGCGCACCGTGTTCAGCGACCTCGACCGCAGCGACGCCGAAACCCAGGCCCAGCGCACGGCCGCCGACCGCGGCGTCGACGGCGATCAGGGCGGCCACCTGCTCGGCCATCGCTTCGTCACCGACCAGGGCCTGAAGAACCTGTTCCCGCAGAACGGCAACTTCAACATGGGCGCGTACAAGACCCTGGAGAACGAGTGGGCGGCGTGGATCGACAAAGGCATGGACGTGCGGGTGAACATCGAGCTGACCCCGCGCGACGCCGACCGACCGGACCGGGTTCGCATTTCCTATGAGGTCCTGGACTCGGGCGACGGCCACAGGGTTTACGATCAGCGTGTGAGCTTCGACAACCGCGCCGGCCAGCGCTACGACCGCGTCGATGCGGGCGAGATGGACGGACTGATCGCGGCCAGCTGACCGCAAGGACTTCAAGCACGCTATGAACAGAGACGAATTGCTCGGCGAGATCGCCCGCCTGATCGTGGTCGACCCCAAGGCCGGCGAGCGCCCGTGGGACGGTTATGCGCTGATCGCTTGGTACGGCGAAGGCATCAGCCGCCTCAACGGCTTCCGCTACGACAAGGGCCAGCCGGGCGAAGCGCTGACGCCGTCGGGCGTGGAGATCGAGAACCGGCTGGACGAACTGCGCCGGGTCACCCAGAAGCCGGGCGAGTCGCCGTGGCGGGTGTGCATCATGCGCATCAACCGCGAAGCGGCCGAGGTGGCGATCGATTTCGAGTACGAAGAACCGGGCAAGTGGTACGTCACTCCCGACAGCGCGGCGGCGATCGCCGAGCGGGTGCGGCCCTGCTGAGCGGTTCAGCCCCCCGGTAGGAGCGGCGCGAGCCGCGACCGCGGGGTAGCCGCTTGCGTCGCAAGCGCGGTGTCGCGGTCGCGGCTCGCGCCGCTCCTACAGTCGGCCTCCGCGGCGTTGGCGGCCATCGGCCCAATCGCCTGAACCACCCCGCCACGCCGCGCATGGCCGGCGCGCGCCGCAGCGTCCACAATGGCCCCAGCCGCGCATCCCGCGCGCGGCCACGGACGGCCTGCCGGCGCCGCGCGCGCCGGCCGCGATTCCGCCATCACGAGGCCTTCGATGAGCTGGCTCAAGCGTCTGCGCGTGGACACCTTCACCCTGGCCCTGCTGGCCACGGTCGCCTTGGCCTGGAAATTCCCTTTGCACGGCGCGCCGGCGCAGTGGATGGACGATTTCACCGACCTCGCCATCGCCGCGCTGTTCTTCCTGCACGGCGCGCGCCTGTCGCGCGAGGCCATCCTCGCCGGCATGCTGCACTGGCGCCTGCACCTGGTGATCTTCGCCAGCACCTTCATCCTGTTTCCGCTGCTCGGCCTCGCGCTCAAACCGCTGTCGGGCCATCTGCTGACGCCGGAGCTGTACCTGGGCCTGCTGTTCCTGTGCACCCTGCCCTCGACCGTGCAGTCGTCGATCGCCTTCACCTCGATGGCCGGCGGCAACGTGCCCGCGGCGGTGTGCAGCGCTTCGGCCTCAAGCCTGCTCGGCGTGTTCATCACCCCGCTGCTGCTCAGCGCGCTGGCCGGCGCGCACGGCGGCATGGCCGACCCCAGCGAGGCGATCGGCAAGATCATGTTGCAGCTGCTGGTGCCGTTCGTGGCCGGCCACCTGCTGCGGCGCTGGATCGGCGGCTGGGTCGAACGCCAGCGCGCGGTGCTGCGCTACACCGACCAGGGCACGGTGCTGCTGGTGGTCTACACCGCGTTCTCGGCCTCGATGAACAGCGGCCTGTGGCAGAGCACGCCGCTGGTCGCGCTGTACGTGGTGATCGCGGTGTGCGCGCTGTTGCTGGCGGCGGTGATGCTGACGACGACCTTCGCCGCGCGCCGGCTCGGGTTCTCGCGCGCGGACGAAATCGCCATCGTGTTCTGCGGTTCGAAGAAGAGCCTCGCGACCGGCGTGCCGATGGCGAAGATTTTGTTCGCCAGCAGCGCGCTCGGGGCGATCGTGTTGCCGGTGATGATCTTTCATCAGATCCAGCTGATCGTGTGCGCGCAGTTGGCCCAACGGTACGCGCGCAAGGCGCCGGCGCGCGCGACGCTGGAGGAAGCGGCGGACTGAGCGCTCAGCGCGCGTCCTTCACTACCTCGCCGCCCTTGACCACCACCGGCACCGCTTCGAGCAGCCGCACGTCCTGGGTCGGATCGCCGGCGACCGCGATCAGGTCGCCCCAACGGCCGGTTTCGATCAGGCCCACGTCCTTGCGCCCGAGCGCCTGCGCCGCGTCGACGGTGGCCGCGCGGATCGCTTGCGCGGGGCTCATGCCGTAGCGGGTCATCAGCGCGAACTGCTTGCCGTTGAGCCCGTGCGGGTACACGCCCGCATCGGTGCCGTAGACCATCTTGACCCCGGCCGCGTGCGCGCGGCGGAAGTTCTCGCGCTGGATGTCGGCGACTTCGCGGTCCTTGCGCAGATTGTCTTCGAGCACGCCGTTCTTCTTGCCCTCGGCCTGGGTGTAGTCGGTGTTGTAGATGTCCATCGACAGCCACGCGCCGTGCTGCTTGGCCAGGCGGATGCCTTCCTCGTCGATCAGGCTGGCGTGCTCGATGGTGTCGACGCCGGCGCGGATCGCATCGCGGATGCCGGCCGCGCCGTGCGCGTGCGCGGCCACGCGCAGGCCCCACTGGTGCGCTTCGTCGGCGACCGCCTTCATTTCCTCATAGCTCATCTGCTGCTGGCCGGGCTCGGTGTTGCGCGAGAACACCCCGCCGGTGGCGCAGATCTTGATCACTTGCGCGCCGTACTTGCGCAGCTCGCGCACGCTCTTGCGCGCTTCGTCGGCCGAATCGGCGTTGTAAGGATTCTTCTGCGCCATCGACGGCGGGAAGTACGTCGAATCGCAATGGCCGCCGGTCGCGCCGAAGGCATACGCGGCGGTGACGATGCGCGGGCCGTCGAGCTTGCCCTCGTCGATGGCCTGACGCAGGCCGACGTCGTTCCAGGCGTCGGCGCCGACGTTGCGCACGGTGGTGAAGCCGGCCTGCAAGGTCTGTTGCGCGTGCTTGACCGCGAGCACCGACCAGAACCGGTCGTTGAACTGCAGGCCGGTGTAGCCGCCGTAATTGGGATCCGCATCCAGGTGCACGTGCATGTCGATCAGGCCCGGCAATACGGTCATGCCGGCCAGGTCGAGCCGGCGCGCGCCCTCGGGCGCGGCGTCGCCGGCGCGGCCGACCGACGCGATGCGGCCGTCGCGGATCACGATCTGCGGGTTGTCGACCAGGCGCCCGCTGGCGGCGTCGAACAGCTTGGCCGCGGTTACCACCAAGGTCTGCGGCGGCTGTTGCGCGGCCGCCGGCAGCGCCGCGGCCAACCACAGCGCCGACAGCGCGCGCACCCATCCAGAACGCGCCGCGCGCGGCGCTCGCGAAATCTTCTGCGTCATCGGCACCGATCTCCCCATCGGCGGAACAGTGCCGCGAGTATAGGCACGGCCGGGCCGCGGTTCGCCAGTGCAGGAACGCCGGCAAGAGCGCGCGGCGAAGACGGCGCGCGCGACGAACGAAGACGGAAAAACCCGTAGCGTGCCGCGATGCGGCCGCTGCGACTGGGTGGCGCGGCTCAGCCGAGCGGATGCAGTTCGAACGCCGCCGCCGGCTGCAACGCCGGCAACAGCCAATGGTCGACCAGCAGGAACGCGAACAGCGCCATCAGGTAGACGATGGAGTAGTTGAACACCTTCATCGCGTACAGCTCGTCCGGCGGGTCCATCAGCTTCCAGGCGTAGTACAGGAACATCGCGCCGAGCACCAGCGCGCCGCCGAGGTAGAACAGCCCGCTCATGCCGGCCGCCCACGGCAGCACCGTCACCGCGACCAGCAGCACGGTGTAGAACAGGATCTGCCAGCGCGTGTACTGCACGCCGTGGGTCACCGGCAGCATCGGCACCATCGCCCGCGCGTAATCGGCGCGGCGGAAGATCGCCAGCGCCCAGAAGTGCGGCGGAGTCCAGACGAAGATGATCAGCACCAGCAGCAGCGCATGCGCCCAGTCCCACTCGCCCTGCATGCCGGTCACCGCGGCCCAGCCCAGCAAAGGCGGCGCCGCGCCGGCGATGCCGCCGATGACGATGTTCTGCGGCGTGGCGCGCTTGAGGTAGACGGTGTAGACCACCGCATAACCGATCAGCGAGGCGAAGGTCAGCAACGCGGTGACCACGTTGACCCACAGCACCAGGATCGTCATCGACAACGCCGCCAGCACCAGCGCGAACACCAGCGCCTGCCGCGGCGTGACCTGGCCGGCCACGATCGGCCGCCACGAGGTGCGCGCCATCTTCGCGTCGATGCGCGAATCCAGCAGCTGGTTGATCGCCGCCGCCGACGAGGCCGCCAGCCAGATGCCGAGGAAGCCGAGGATCGACTGCCGCGCCGGCGGCCAGCCCGGCACCGCCATGAACATGCCGACGATGGCGGTGAACACGATCAGCGCGACCACGCGCGGCTTGGTCAGGTCCCAGTACTGCCTGGCGGTGGGTCGCGGCGCGGCGCTCATCACGGCTCCGGCGTGCGCAGGCGCGCGAACAGGGAGACCAGGGCGAACAACAGCAGCGCGGCGCCGGCGTTGTGCGCCACCGCGACCGCCAGCGGCAGGCCGAGCTTGACGTTGGCGATGCCCAGGCCGATCTGCACCAGCAGCAACGCGCCCAGCAATGTGGCCCAGCCGCGCAGGCCCGGCGTGCGCAGCAGCTTGACCGTCAGCGCCAGCAGCGACACGAACACGATGCCGGCCATGACCCGGTGCGCGAGCTGGATCGCGATGCGCGCCTCGCCGTCGAGGATGCCGCCTTCGTAATCCACGCCGATGCCGCGCCACAGCACGAAGGCTTCGCCGAAGTCGTGGCGCGGCCACCACTGGCCGACGCAGGTCGGAAAATCGTTGCCGCAGGCCAGCGCGGCGTAGTTGGCGCTGGTCCAGCCACCGAGCGCGATCTGCACGGCGAGCACGCCGATGCCGGCGAGCACCCAGCCGCGCAGCCGCGCCGCATCGGCCAGCCGGATCGGCTGGTGGGTCGCGCGCCACGCGGTCCACACCAGCAGCGAGAAGGTCAGCAAGCCGCCGAGCAGATGTGCCATCACCACCACGGGCTTGAGCAGCCAGGTCACCGTCCACATGCCGAGCAAGGCCTGGAAGATGATGACCGCGAGCGTGATCGCCGAAACCCGCGAAAGATCGGTATTGCTCCAGCGCGCGGCCGCGGCGATCAGGATCGCTTCGCCGGCGATCGCCAGCGCCGAGGCGGCGACGTGCTGGCCCTTCATGTACAGCGGTATGCCGATCGCGACCAGCAGCGAGGCCAATGCGATCTGCGCCATGCCCTTGCTGCGCCGGCGCGCCGACACCAGCGCCAGGGTCAGCACCAGTACGCCGAGCAGGCCGGCGATCATGCGGTGGAACTGTTCGCGCCAGGCCTTGTGCACTTCGACCGGGCGGATCTGGGTGGCGACGTGGTCGACGGCCTGGTGCGGGTCGGTCGGCCACGCGGCGCGGCCGTAGCAGGTCGGCCAGTCGGGACAGCTCAGGCCGGCGTTGGACAGGCGCACGAACGCGCCGAACACGATCACGCACAGCGCCAGGGCCACCGCCAGCCAGGCGATGCGGTGGAAATTCTTGTACAGCCCGGAACTGCTCAGGCCGGTAAGGCTGGATACGCTCATTGCTTTGGCTTGGTCTCGCTAAAGGGCGCCGCGCGCCCGGCGGCGGCGCCGGGCGCCCGCCGCGGGCCGCGCCGGCCCGTCGTCACATCAGTTTCAGCAGCCGGCTCAGGTCGCTGCGCAGCCCGCCGGGTTGGAAGCCGGGAGCGTAGCGCAGAATCGCGAAGCCGTTCGGGTCGATCACGTACACCGGGGTGCCGGCCGGGTCGTTCAGGCGCGGCAGGCGCTCGCGCAGCTGCGGCGCCTCGGCGAGCACGCGCAGCGAGGCCGGGCGCGCCGCGCCGGCCGGCGGTTCGCCGAGCCACAGGATGTCGACCTGGTCGGCGTCTTTGCCGAACAGCTGCCACACCGTGTCGAGCTCGTGCGACAACTTGACGCATTCCTGCGCGCAGCCCGGTTGGGGCGCGACCACGATGCGCCAGACCCGCGCGCCCGGGTTCCACGGATACGGCTTGCCGTCGGCCAGCACCGGCTCGAACCGGCGCAAATCGGGCTTGGGTTCGAGCAATTCGCCGTTCTGGCGGTTGATCGCCGGATGCCGGTCGGTGAAGCGCATGACCCCGGCGACCAGCATCGGCACGAAGAAGAACGCGGCGATCAGCACCAGGACCAGGCGATTGCGGTTGCGCTGGGCATTGGAGACAGGCGCGGGTGTACTCATCGGTCGGCTCCGCGGCGCGGACGCCGGAAAGTCAGGATCAGCGCGGTGGCCAGCACCGCCGCGGCGAGTGCGAACCACTGCAGGGAATAGCCGCGGTGCTTGTCCGGCGGCAGGGTGTTGCTGAGCAGTTCCAGATCGCGGTCGTAGCCGAGCGGCAGCGCCGGATCCAGGCGCAGCACGCGCGGCGCCAGCGGCGCCGGCAGGCCGAGCGCGGCGGCGATCGCGCGGGTGTCGACGCGGGTCAGCAGCCAGCCCTGGCCTTCGCGGCCGATGCCGGGGCCGAGCGGAATGCCGACCGACGGCGGCGCGCTGAGCAAGCCGCGCAGCGCCAGTTCGCCCTCGGGCTTGGGCACCGCCGGCAATTTGCGCTCGCCGCCGAGCGGCAGCCAGCCCAGGTCGACCAGCAAGGGTTCGCCGCCATCGGGCAGGAACAGCCGGTACACACGCACGCCGGCGCGGCCGCCGCGCTGCTGGTTGTCGAGCAGCAAAGCGCCGCGCGAATCGAAACGGCCCCGGCCCGCGGCCCAGTCGTAGGCGTGCGCGCGCTGCGGATCGGCCGCGCGCGACAGCGGCTGCGGCACGCGTTCGGACAGCACCTGCGCGGCGGCATCGAGCATCGCCTGCTTTTCGACCGCGCGCCGCGCCTGCCACAGGCCGAGGTTGGCGAACAGCGCGATCGCCGCCAGCGCCAGGCTCCAGCCGAACAGCAAGTTGCCGCGACGGCTCACCCCAAGCTCCCGGCGTGCTGCGATAATCCCGGCTTCGCACCCACGCGCGCGCCGCCCGAGGCTTCGATGAGCCAAGAACTGAAAATCCTGCTGGTGGTGGCGTTCCTGGCGGTCATCCTGTGGAACCTGGGGGCGGGCCTCTACTACATGCTGGTGGACAAGGGGCAGAGCAAACGCACGGTCAACGCCCTGACCCGGCGCATCGCGCTGTCCGTCGCGCTGATCCTGCTGGTGATCCTGGGCATCTGGATGGGCTGGATCACGCCGCACGGCGTGGGCTCCAATCCCCCGGGCTGAGCCCCGGCCGGCCGCGGGCCGGCGAGCGAACATCGGATCGCTATTGTCGCCCGTTCGCGGCGCCGCCGCGATGCGGCGGCCGGTCGCCCTTGCGCAGGCGTGAAGCCGACAAGAACGGCGCAAGCCCGTAAAAACGAAAGGCCGGCCACCAGGCCGGCCTTTGCGTCGCGATCGCGTCGCCCGCGCTTACAGCACGTAGACGAACAGGAACAGGCCCAGCCACACCACGTCGACGAAGTGCCAGTACCAAGCCACCGCTTCGAACGCGAAGTGGTTGTCCTTGTCGAAGTGGCCCTTCAGGCAGCGGAACCAGATGATCGCCAGCATGATCGTGCCCAGGGTCACGTGCAGGCCGTGGAAGCCGGTGAGCATGAAGAAGGTCGAACCGTAGATGCCCGAACCCAGGGTCAGGTTCAGCTCGGTGTAGGCGTGGATGTACTCCTCCGCCTGGAAGAACAGGAACAGGCAGCCCAGCAGCACGGTCGCGCCGAGCCAGAACAGCAAAGCCTTGCGGTGGCCGCCCTTGAGCGCGTGGTGCGCGGCGGTCACGGTGGTGCCCGAGGTCAGCAGGATCAGGGTGTTGATCAGCGGCAGGCCCCAGGCCGGAATGGTCTGGAAGTGGCCGCCGACGCCGGCCGGGCCCGAGCTCGGCCACGCCGCGCTGAATTCCGGCCACAGCAGGCTGTTGGTCATCACGCCGTCGCCTTCGCCGCCGAGCCACGGCAACGCCAGCGTGCGGGCGTAGAACAGCGCGCCGAAGAACGCGGCGAAGAACATCACTTCGGAGAAGATGAACCAGATCATCCCCATCCGGAACGACACGTCGACCTGCTTGTTGTAGTTGCCGCGCACCGACTCGCGGACCACGTCGCTGAACCAGCCGAACAGCACCGCGATCATCATCGCCACGCCGACGAAGAAGGTGGGCTTGCCCCAGCTGACCTCGTTGAGCCAGTTGGCCACGCCGATCATCAGGGTGAACAGTCCGATCGAACCGAGGAACGGCCAGCGGCTGCTATGCGGGACGTAGTAGATGTTGGCGTCTGGCGTGTGCGCTTGGCCCATGGCGGCGTTCCGTAGTCAGGTGGTGCGAAGCCAACTCAAGGCGCGGCCAGCGGCGAGGACGGGGTCTTGGAGACCGCGCCTTGCTGCAGCCGTGCGGTGAGCACGTCGTTCTTGAAGAAAGTGTAGGACAGGGTGATGGTTTCGACGCCGGCCGGCAGGTTCGGATCGACGATGAAACGCACCGGCATCTCGCGCGACTCGCCCGCTTGCAGGGTTTGCGCGGTGAAGCAGAAGCATTCGGTCTTGTTGAAATAGCCTGACGCGCGCGCCGGCGCCACCGACGGCGAGGCGCTGCCGACGATCGGACGGTCGCTGGTGTTGCGCGCGTAGTACGTGGTTTCGTACTGCTCGCCCGGGCGCACCTTCATGCTGACCGCGTGCGGGCGGAACTCCCACGGCAATTTGGAATTGACGCTGCCGTCGAACTGCACGGTGACGATGCGGTCGCTGACCGCATGGCCGCCGCGGTCGGCCTCGGCCACGCCGCGTTCCAGGCGGATGCCGAACACCTTCTCGCAGGCGATGCGGTACAGCGGCACCAGGGCGAAGGTGAAGGCGAACGCGCCGAGCGCCACGCCGATCATGACCTTGGTCATTTTCGGCGAGGCTTGCCGGCGGACCTCGGCGAGGTCGCGCGGCTGCGCCGGTTGCGGATCGCGCGCGTCGCTCATCGCCCGGCTCCGAAGCCGAACACGCCGCCGAGGATGAACAGCACGTACACCGCGACCGCGACCGCGCCGACCCAAAACGCGGTCCGCCGCGCGGCCGAGCGGCGCTGGGCGAGGTCCTGCGGCTGTTGGATCGGAGTCATGCCTGCCTCCCGCGTGTAAGCGCCGGCGCCGCCGCGGCCGTTACGGCCGTGGCGGCGGCTGCGATCAATGGGTGATGTCGCCGTGGGCCAGATCGCCGTCGCGGATCACCGGCGGCGTCGAGAAGGTGTGGTGCGGCGCCGGGCTCGGCACGGTCCACTCCAGGCCGCGCGCGCCTTCCCACGAACGCGCTTCGGCCTTGGCGCCGGACTTCTTCGAGACCAGCAGGATCGCGGCCATCATGAACGGCGTCAGGAACATGCCGAACGCGCCGATCGAGCTGACCAGGTTCCAGTCCGCGAACACCACGTTGTAGTCCGGAATGCGGCGCGGCATGCCGGCCAGGCCGAGGAAATGCTGCGGGAAGAACAGCAGGTTGACGAAGATCATCGTCCACCAGAAATGGAACTTGGCCGCGGTCTCGTTGTACATGCGGCCGGTCCACTTCGGCCACCAGTAGTAGACCGCGGCGATGATCGAGAACAGCGCGCCGGTCACCAGCACGTAGTGGAAGTGCGCGACCACGAAGTAGGTGTCGTGGTACTGGAAGTCGGCCGGCACGATCGCCAGCATCAGGCCCGAGAAACCGCCGATGGTGAACAGGATGACGAACGCGACCGCCCACAGCATCGGCGCTTCGAAGGTCATCGAGCCGCGCCACATCGTGGTGACCCAGTTGAACACCTTCACGCCGGTCGGCACCGCGATCAGCATGGTCGCGAACATGAAGTAGATCTCGCCACCGAGCGGCATGCCGACGGTGAACATGTGGTGCGCCCACACGATGAACGAGAGGAAGGCGATCGACGCGGTCGCGTACACCATCGCCTGATAGCCGAACAGCGGCTTGCGGGCGAACGTCGGGATGATCTCCGAGACCACGCCGAACGCCGGCAGGATCATGATGTAGACCTCGGGGTGCCCGAAGAACCAGAAGATGTGCTGGAACATCACCGGGTCGCCGCCGCCGGCCGCGTTGAAGAACGAGGTGGCGAAGAACTTGTCGGTCAGCAGCATCGTCACCGCGCCGGCCAGCACCGGCATCACCGCGATCAGCAGGAACGCGGTGATCAGCCAGGTCCAGCAGAAGATCGGCATCTTCAGCAGGTCCACGCCCGGGGCGCGCATGTTGAGGATGGTGGCGATGACGTTGATCGCGCCCATGATCGAGCTGATGCCCATCATGTGGATGGCGAAGATCGCGAAGGCGACGTTGGAGCCGCCCTGCAGCGACAGCGGCGGGTACAGGGTCCAGCCGCCGGCCGGCGCGCCGCCGGGCAGGAACAGGGTCATCAGCAGCAGGCTGAAGGCGAACGGCAGGATCCAGAACGACCAGTTGTTCATGCGCGGCAGCGCCATGTCCGGCGCGCCGATCTGCAGCGGGATCATCCAGTTGGCCAGGCCGACGAAGGCCGGCATCACGCCGCCGAAGATCATGACCAGCGCGTGCATCGTGGTCATCTGGTTGAAGAACTCGGGCTTGACGAACTGCAGGCCCGGTTCGGCCAGCTCGGCTCGGATCACCACCGACATGCCCGCGCCGATGATGAACATCACGAAGCTGAAAATCAGGTACAGCGTGCCGATGTCCTTGTGGTTGGTCGAGAAGAACCAACGCTCGATGAAGCCCTGCTGGTGGGCGTGATCATCGTGATGATCGTGGTGATCGGCGACGGGATGCGTGGCTGCCATGACCTACCTCTGAGAAATGCGGACGATCAACCGGCGGTCGCGGCGCCCTTCGGGGCGGCGGCCGGGGCATCGGAACTGGCAGTGCCGGCGGCCGGAGCCTGCGCGGCGGCGGGAGCGGCCTCGGCGGGCGCCGGAGCCGGAGCGGCGGCCGGAGCGGCCGGCGCATTCTTGGCCTTCTGCTCGGCGAGCCACTGCTGGTATTCGGCCTTCGGCAGCGCGCGCACCACGATCGGCATGAAGCCGTGGTCCTTGCCGCACAGCTCGGCGCACTGGCCGCGGTAGACGCCCGGTTCCTTGATGTCGGTCCAGGCCTCGTTGACGATGCCCGGGATCGCGTCCTGCTTCCAGCCCAGCGCCGGCACCCACCAGGCGTGGATCACGTCGTCGGCGGTGATCACGAAGCGGATCTTGGTGTCGGTCGGCAGCACCAGCACGTTGTCGACGTCGAGCAGGTAGTGCTCGTGGTCGGCGGCGGTGACGATCTTGCCGCCCTGGCGCAGCTGGTCGCTCTTGCGGTCCAGGCGGCTGGTGAAGGCCACGCCTTCGCCGAGGTATTCGTACTTCCACATCCATTGGTAGCCGGTGATCTTCACCGTCATCGCCGAATCGCGGGTGTCGTACATGTTGATGAGCTTGCTGGTGGCCGGGAACGCCATCAGCACCAGCAGCGCCACCGGCACGACCGTCCAGACGATCTCGAGCTTGGTGCTGTGGGTGAAGTCCTTGTCGGGCACCGCGCCCTTGGACTTGCGGAACTTGAACATGGCCACGGCCATCGCGCCGAACACCAGGATGCCGATCACCACGCAAATCCACAGCGCCAGCATGTGCGCGGAATGGGCGTTCATCGACTGGGCGGTGACGCCCTTGCCCATGTTCAACTGCCACGGCTTGGGATCGGCGGCTTGCGCCGACGCCAGGACCGGCAACGCCATCGCGGCGACGCCCATTGCCCACTGCTTGAAACGACCGGCTTTCATCAGTTCGAGCCCCGAATAAATCAGTGTGGTGATCTAACGCGCGCTCCGCGGGCTGCCTCTGGTCCCGGCGCCGGCGGCGCCCTTGGAGGGGCGCGCGGACCATACGGGGGGACAACGAGGTGGCTGGCGAGCCCTGCCGGGCCCATCACGCCGGGATCGGCGCTACGGATAACCGAGAAATGGTAGCGGCGGCCCCGCCCTGCGGCAACCCGCCACTTGCACCGCGCGCGGCGCGGCGCAGCTCGCGCAGAGCCAAGGCTGGCGCGGGTTTGCCCCGCGCACGGCCGTCCGCAGGCGCGACCCGGGCATGCGTCGCAAACGTGACCGGTGCAAGTTAGCGCATCCTGCGCGCGCTGTGCGGGCAAGCCCGCAGCGCGGCCGCAGACCTTGCCGGAACGGCCGGATCGCTTGCCCGCGCGAGCGCCCGGGCCTGTGCGGGACCGGCGCGGCGACGATGTGGAGCGCGCGTGCGCAACCCCGCCCTACTCCCCCGGATGGCGCGCCCGCAGCGCAAAGCCGCGGTGAAAAGGCAGATAGCGGTCGAGAGAAAGCTCTAAAATGGCGGACTTCCCACCCCTGTCCCGGGTCCGATGTCCACCAACGACTCCTTCGCCGTCGCCAGCGACGGTCCGCCGCGCACCGTCACCCCGCCGCTGTCGCCGATGATCAGCCCCGAACTGCCGGCGCCGCCGGCGGCCGCGCGCGCCGCGCTCACGTCCGGCTGGGTGCGCGACGAAGCCGAGCACGTGCGCGGCCTGCTCGAGCTGGCGCGCCTGCCCGACGCCGACCGCAACGCCGCCCAGGCCACCGCCGCCGATCTGGTCCGCCGGGTCCGCGCCCGCGCCCAGGACCAGGGCGCGATCGAAGCCTTCATGCGCCAGTACGACCTGGGCAGCGAGGAAGGCGTGCTGCTGATGTGCGTGGCCGAAGCGCTGCTGCGCATTCCGGATCAGGAAACCGCGGACAAGCTGATCCGCGACAAGCTCGGCGAGGCCGACTGGAAGCGGCACCTGGGCCAGTCCGACTCGGTGCTGGTCAACGCTTCCACCTGGGGCCTGATGCTGACCGGCACCCTGGTCGACCTGGCCGACGACACCAAGCGCGACGTCCACAACGCCTTCAAGCGCCTGATCGGCCGCGTCGGCGAGCCGGTGATCCGGCTGGCGGTGCGCCAGGCCATGCGCATCATGGGCCACCAGTTCGTCATGGGCCGCACCATCGGCGAAGCGCTGTCGCGCTCGAAGAAGGGCGACAACGCGAACTACCGCTATTCCTTCGACATGCTCGGCGAAGGCGCGCTGACCACCAAAGACGCGCTGCGCTATCAGCAGGCCTATCGCGACGCGATCCACGCGATCGGCAAGAGCGGCGACTACAAGAACGCCGACGTGTTCGCCACGCCGTCGATCTCGGTCAAGCTGTCGGCGCTGCACCCGCGCTACGAGCACGCCAAGCGCGAACGCGTGTTCGCCGAGCTGACCCCGCGCGTGCTGGAACTGGCGCAGCTGGCCAAGGGCTACGGCATCGGCTTCACCATCGACGCCGAGGAAGCCGACCGCCTGGAAATGTCGCTGGACCTGATCGCGGCGGCGTATTCCGACGCTTCGCTGGACGGTTGGGAAGGCTACGGCCTGGCGATCCAGGCCTACCAGAAGCGCGCGCCGGAGGCGATCGCCTTCATCGCCGACCTGGCCCGACGGGTCGGCCGCCGCATCCCGGTGCGCCTGGTCAAGGGCGCGTACTGGGACAGCGAGGTCAAGCGCGCCCAGGTCGACGGCCAGCCCGGCTATCCGGTGTTCACCCGCAAGCCGAACACCGACGTGTCGTACCTGGCCAACGCGCGGCGCATGCTGGAAGCCTCGGATGCGATCTATCCGATGTTCGCCACCCACAACGCCCAGACCATCGCCACCATCCACCAGCGCGCCAAGGCGATGGGCCGCGAAAAGCACTTCGAGTTCCAGAAGCTGCACGGCATGGGCGACGACCTGTACGCCGAAGTGGTTCCGGCCGACCGCCTGGACGCGCCGTGCCGCGTGTATGCGCCGGTCGGCTCGCACGAAGATCTGTTGCCGTACCTGGTGCGGCGCCTGCTCGAGAACGGCGCCAACTCCAGCTTCGTCAACCGCATCACCGACGAGGACATCGCCATCGACGACCTGATCCAGGATCCGGTCGAATCGGTGTCCGGCTTCGCCAGCATCCCGCATCCGCGCATTCCGCTCCCCGCCGATTTGTATCGCAGCTTCGGCTACGACAGGACCAATTCCATGGGCGTCAACCTCGCCAACGACCAGCAACTGCAGTCCCTCGCCGCCGACGTCAACGCCGCCGCCCGCAGCGACTGGCGCGCCGCGCCGCTCGTTCCGGGCGCCAGCATCGGCGGCGCCGACATCGCCGTGACCAACCCGGCCGACCGCCGCGAGATCGTCGGCCAGTGGAAGGCCGCCGACAGCGCCACGGTCGAGCAGGCGCTGAAGAACGCGGTCGCCGCGCAGGAAGGCTGGGACGCGACCCCGGCCGCGAGCCGCGCCGCGATCCTCGAACACGCCGCGCAGCTGCTCGAAGAGCGCATGCCGCAGTACATCGCGCTGTGCACCAAGGAAGCCGGCAAGACCATTCCCGACGGCATCGCCGAAGTGCGCGAAGCGGTCGACTTCCTGCGCTACTACGGCGCCCACGCGCGCAAGCTGTTCGCGCCCGAAGCGCTGCCGGGCCCGACCGGCGAATCCAACACCCTGCACCTGTCCGGCCGCGGCGTGTTCGTCTGCATCAGCCCGTGGAACTTCCCGCTGGCGATCTTCCTCGGCCAGATCTCCGCCGCGCTGGCCGCCGGCAACGCCGTCATCGCCAAGCCGGCCGAGCAGACCAACCTGATCGGCTACTACGCGGTCAAGCTGCTGCACGAAGCCGGCATCCCCGAAGCGGTGCTGCAGTTCCTGCCCGGCGACGGCGCCACCGTCGGCGCGGCGCTGACCCGCGACCCGCGCGTGGCCGGCGTGGCCTTCACCGGCTCGACCGACACCGCGCGCGCGATCAACCGCGCGCTGGCCGCGCGAGACGCCGCGATCGGCGTGCTGATCGCCGAAACCGGCGGCCAGAACGCGCTGATCGCCGATTCCTCGTCGCTGCCGGAACAACTGGTCAAGGACGCGATCGGTTCGGCCTTCACCTCGGCCGGCCAGCGCTGCTCGGCCGCGCGCGTGCTGTTCGTGCAGGACGACATCGCCGACAAGGTCGTGCACATGCTCGCCGGCGCGATGGCCGAGCTGAAGGTCGGCGATCCCGGCCTGCTGTCGACCGATGTCGGCCCGGTGATCGACGAGGACGCGCTGAAGATGCTGCGCGAGCATGCCGCGCGCATGGACGCCGAAGCGACCAAGATCGCCGAAGTCGCGCTCGGCGCCGACGCCGCGAACGGCAGCTTCTTCGCCCCGCGCGCCTACTCGCTGAAGTCGCTCGACCAGCTGCACAAGGAAGTGTTCGGCCCGGTGTTGCACGTAATCCGCTGGAAGGCCGACCAGCTCGACGCGGTGATCGATTCGATCAACGCCACCGGCTACGGCCTGACCCTGGGCATCCACTCGCGTATCGACGAGACCATCGAGCGCATCAGCACCCGGGTCAAGGTCGGCAACTGCTACGTCAACCGCAACCAGATCGGCGCGGTCGTCGGCGTGCAGCCGTTCGGCGGCCAGAACCTGTCCGGCACCGGCCCCAAGGCCGGCGGCCCGCACTACCTGCCGCGCTTCACCACCGAGAAGACCATCACCGTCAACACCACCGCGGCCGGCGGCAACGCTTCGCTGCTGACCCTGGGCGACTGACGCTGCGGCGACGGCCGGGCGCCGCGCGCCCGGCCGTCGCCATTTCCAACCGCAGCGCCTGCCGCCTTTCTCCCTGTAGGAGCGACGCGAGTCGCGACCGCGACATAGCGCATACGACGCAAGCGCGGTTTCGCGGTCGCGACTCGCGTCGCTCCTACAGGGGGATTGCGGGCGTTGCCGAGCCGGCGCCCAGGCTGCGACTGCGGTCGCAGGTAAACCCGGCGCTGCGCAGTACGCTTTGTCGCCATCGCCTCCGGAGACGCGGACCATGTCCCGCAACGCCCTGCTGTGCGCCGTCGTTGTTTCCGCACTCACCGCCTGCGCCTCGCTGGCGCCGCTGCCGGTCAAGCCCGGCGACCCCAGTGCCTGCTCCGAACGCCGCCAGGACCGCGTGCTGTTCGGCATGAACAGTCCCGACGGCCCGGTCAGCGAAGCGCAGTGGCAGGCGTTTCTCGCCGAAGTCGTGACCCCGCGCTTTCCCGCCGGGCTCACCGTGTACCAGGCCAAGGGCCAGTGGCGCGGCGACAGCGGCCAGGTCGAACAGGAAGACTCGCGCGCGATCGACCTGATCCACGAGGACAGCGCCGAAGAACGCAAGCGCGTGGTCGAGATCGCCGACGAGTACAAGCGGCGGTTCAAGCAGGAGGCGGTGTTGATCGTGAGCGCGCCGGTGCGTGCGTGTTTCGCGGCGGCATCGGCGGCGGGCGGGCGGATCGGTTAGGCCGTCGCGTCGCGGCGGCAAGCATCGCGGCGGAAGTCCTGCGCACAACAGCGGCTGGTTGCGGCCCGCGCCTTTGCGGGAGGGCCTTCGAGCCCGATGCCTCGGACTCGAACTGCGCCGCCCCTCAGCGACTGAACTCGGTAGGCCGCTGCAACTGCCACACCGCATCGGCCAGATCCTCGGCCTTCGCCGCCAGCACCGCCTGCGCATCGGCGACGCCGCGGTTGTAGTAGTACGCGCCGAGTTCCTCGGACAGGAAGTCGAGCAGAAACTCCGCATCGAAGCGGCCGATCGGCTGCTTCAGCTCCTCGCTGAAATAACGCTGCAGCTTGCCCACCAGCACCGCCTTTTCCTCGGCGCCGAACCTGATCGCCTCCATCGCCTTCCTCTCGTAATGCGTCCGCGCGGCGCTCACGCCGCTGGCGGTCCGTCGATGCGCTTGCTCCAGTCCTCGACTTCGCCGCGCGCGAGCCGAGCCTCGACCAGCTTGCGCCACGACGGCACCAGCGGCAAGGCCAGCGCGGCGGCGAGTTCGTCGCGGTCGAGCGTGCGCACGAACAGCATCGCGGCGATGCGTTGCAGCGGCCACTGCGGCCACGGCCGCGCGCTCAGGATCAGGCGATCGCCGGCCACCGCTTCGCCGGCTTCGAGCACGCGGTAATACCAGCCGGTGCGGCCCGTGGCCTGCATGCGCCGGGCCATGTCGGCGACGCCGAAACGGTCGTTGAGCTTCCAGCACGGCTGCCGCGCCTGGCTGACTTCGAGCAAGACGCCGCCCAGACGATAGCGATCGCCGAGGCACACCTGCGCTTCGCTCAAGCCTTCGCTGCTGAGGTTCTCGCCGAACGCGCCGGGCGCATCCAGCAACGCGTGCGCGCCGATCTCGTCGCGCCACAGCCGATAGTGTTCGCGCGGATAGTGATGCACCGCCTTGTCCGGCCCGCCGTGCACGCGCAGGTCGCCTTGCTCGTCGCCGTCCAGGCCCAGCTGGCCGATCCATACCGGCCCTTGCAGCGGCCGTTTGTCGATCCCGCTGCGGCTGCCGGGACGGGTGTACGCCACGGCGCGGCCGCGCAGCAGCGCGCTCACTTCCACGCCCGCATTTGTTGCCTGCATCCGCGCTCTCCTGCCCAAGCGCCGGCCGCGCGCACGCGGCCGGCGCGCCCGGCTCAACCCAGGTCGGACAAGGCCGCGCCGTAGTTGATGTGGAAGACCTGGCCTTGCATCACCAGGGCCGGGACCGAGTTCACCCCGGCGGCGCGGGCTTCGGCGATCCGCGCCGAGGCTTCGCCGAGGTGGACCACTTCGACCTCGAAACGCTGGCGGTCGATGGCTTCGGCGACCTGCTGTTCGGCGGCCACGCACACCGGGCAACCGGCGTGAAAGAACACGGCTTTCTGACGCATACTGGAACTCCTCTTGCTTGCTCTTAGACGGGTGGTGAGAGGAAGGGCGGCGCGCCGATGCCAGTCGGCCGCCGCCCGCCTATTCCGCGCTCGCGGAATGCTTGCGCGGCGGCGCACGGCCGCCGCGCGATGTTTTTTCCCCGGCCGCGCCGGCGCGGAACCGCTGCGCGACCGCGTCGAGCGCGGCCACGCCCGCCTCCAGGCCGCGCGGCCGCTGCTCGGCGCAATCCACGCGCAGTTGCGCGTCGCCGAACGGCGCACCGACCAGGGCGCAGAAGTGCGGCTGCTCGCCGCGGCCTTCGAACGGACGGAAGAACTCGCAGCCGGCGCAGGTGCGCAGCCCGGTCGCGAGGCCTGCTTGCTGCGCCTGCAGGATCAGCAACTGCAACGAACGCGAGAACGCGGCCAGGTCCTGCGGCGACAGCGTCGCCAGCAGCCGTTCGCCGGCGCCGCCGCGGGCGCGGCTGCGGCGCAGCCACGCCAGGCCGCGCCGGCTCGGATGCACGCGCACCGCGCGGCCGTCGTCGGGATCGCGCGCACGCCGCACCAGCGCGCGCGCCTCCAGCGCGGCGATGCTGTCGCTGGCGCTGGCCGCCGACACGCCCAGGCGCTGCGCCAGCTCGCCGACCCGCCAGCCGCGCTTGTCCTCGCCGAGCAGCTCCAGCAGCGCGCGTTGCGCCGGGTGCAGCGCATGCTCGTCCGGCTCGCGCCACTGCTGCGCGCGCAGCAGCGCGGCGAGGCGTTCCAGGCCCAGGGCGGTTTGACGCAGATGGAAGGCGGGGTCGGTCACGGACTAATTATTAGGACTCCTAACTAACTTGGTCAAGCGGATTCCGCGGAACGGTTGCAGGCGCACACCCGCCAAGGCCGGCATCCGGGGCTTTGCCGCGACATGACGCTGAAGTCTGTGGATCCCCGCCTTCGCGGGGATGACGATCCGGAAGAGACGCCGCGCAACCCGCTCAACGTCATGCCCGCGAAGGCGGGCATCCAGGGCTTTATCGCGACATGACGCTGAAGTCTCTGGATCCCCGCCTTCGCGGGGATGACGATCCGGAAGAGACGCCACGCACCCCGCCTGACGTCATGCCCGCGAAGGCGGGCATCCAGGGCTTCACCGCGACCGGACTCGGAAGACGCGCCGCTGCAGGCAAAAAGAAAGCCCCGCCGAAGCGGGGCTTTCGAGTGCCGCTAAACCGCTTGCGCGATCAGAACTTGTACTGAGCCGCGATGCCGAACAGATCGGCGTGGCCCTTGAACTTGCCGACCAGGGTCGAACCGCTGGTGGACACCACGTTCACGTCCGGGCTGTCGATCTGGATGCGGGTATAGGCCGCGTCGACGCTCAGGTGCTCGTTCGCGTTCCAGGTCAGGCCGAGCGAGTACAGGGTACGGTCGTTGTCGGGCAGACGCGGGGTGCGGTGGGTGTCGTTGGTCGGGGTTTCGTCCTTGGCGACGCCGCCGCGCAGGGTGAAACGATCGTTGAGATCGTACTCGGCGCCCAGCGCGTACATCATGGTGTCTTCCCACTGGAACGACTCCTGCGCCACCGGCGTGCCGTTGGCGCGCACGATGTTGACCGACTGCAGCGAATGCCAATCGGTCTTCTGCGCGTCGAACATCATCCGGAACTGGTCGGTGAAGCCGTAGGAGACGCTCAGCGTGTCGGTGCTCGGGGTGGTCAGCTTGGCGCCGCCCGGACCGGTGTCGTACTGGGTGATGCGCGCGGCGCCCAGCAGCGCGGCTACGTTGCCCGGCTTGGTGAAGGTGACGGTGCCGGACAGGTCGTGGTCGATTTCCGAGCGGTGCGAGTAGCCGATCGCCAGGCGGTCGGTCGGCTTCCACTGGAAGCCGAGGATCCAGCCGATGCCGTTGTCGTCGCCCTTGACCTTGACGGTGCCGTCGTTCTTCTGCGGGCCGAACGGCGCGGCGACCGGGTTCGGGGTCAGGCAGGCCGCCGGCGAAACGCGGCAGATGGCCGAGCCGAAGTCCACGGCGTTGGTCAGGGTGGCTTCGGCGCGCTCGTAGATGAAGCCGGCGCCGACCGAGAAGCGGTCGGTCAGCTTGACCGCAGCCGACAGGGTCAGGTCGATGGTCTTCACTTCCGACTCGAGCGCGTTGTAGCGGCCGACCCAGCCGTTCTCGTATTCGGTCTTCAGGCCGAACGGCGCGCTGAGCTGGGCGCCGAGGGTGAGCTTCTCGAACGAGCCCGACAGCGGAACGACGATCGACATCGCCGGCACCGCGGTGATGTCGCCCGGGTCGCCGCCGTTGCCGCCGGTCAGCGGACGCGACAGCGGGGTGCCGGCCGCGGCATTGCCGCCGCCGCGGAACTTCGCGGTCAGATCGATCGCGGTCACATCGCCACGGATGGTGGTCGTGTCGAGGTTCACCATCGCCGCCGGATTGTTCGAGACGACCGAAGCGTCCTTCTCAGAAACGGCGCTGCCGGCAAAGGCGCGGCCCTGATTCTTGACGCTGTTCTCGCGAATCTGGAAACCGGTCGCGCTGGCCGAGCCGAAGCTGATGACGCCGGCCACGCCCAATGCGATCGCGGTCAGGCGGATGTAGCGGTGTGAGGGTTGCATGCGTGTATTCTCCGTTGGAGTATTTTTTCGTCTTGTCGCGGCCGTGTGCATGGAGCCGCAAGCGCGGACTCCGATGCCGCCGGAAACCCCTCCCGACGTACGACGCCGTATGCACTATAGCGCGGCCGTTAACCGAACGCTAACAATACGCCCAACCGGGCAAATTCGACTCGTACCGATGTCGCAAACCCTGCTGTTACAGACACTTACACAAACTACTTGCCTGAATAGGGCAAGCGCGGCCGAACCGTCGCGGAGCTGACGCCGTGTTCGTCGCCATTCCCTCGCGCGAGCGCACCCGGCTGCGGTGGGCCACGCCGTTGTTGTTCGCTTTGTTGTGGATCAGCTTCATCGTCTCGGCCGTGGTCTTGCCCGATCCGGAGCAGCGCCGGCTGATGCTGGAATGGGGCGCGCTGTCGGGCGGCCTGTCGTCGCCGGAAGCGTGGTGGAACGCGATCCGCGACGGCAGCGCGCTGCGCCTGTTCAGCGCGCTGTTCCTGCACGCCGACTGGGCCCACCTGCTCGGCAATCTGGTGTTCCTGCTGATCTTCGGCCTGCCGGCCGAGCGCGCGATGGGGCCGTGGCGGCTGCTGGCGCTGTTCCTGTTCGGCGGCGCGGTCGCCAACCTGGCCGCAGTCATCGCCATCGCCACCCCGGACCGGCTCATCATCGGCGCCAGCGGCGCGGTGTCGGCGCTGATCGGCGCTTATCTCGCGCTGTTCCCGAGCGCCAAGCTCGGTGTGGTGGTGCCGCTGGGCCTGTTCCTGCAATTCGTGAAAGTGCCGGCGCCGCTGCTGATCGGCGTGTGGGCGCTGCTGCAAGTCGTGTTCACCTTCATCGGCCCGGCGTTCGGCGCGGTCGCGTGGTCGGCGCACCTGGCCGGCTTCGCGTTCGGCGGCGCGTTCGCGCTGATCGCCCGCGCCGGCATCGCGCGGCGGCTGCGGCGCAAGCGTGGGTATTGAGGCCGGGAATCGGGAATGGGGAATCGGGAATCGGTCGCGCCGGGGACCGCCGTCCTCTCTTGACTCGCCCCCTCTCGCCCCCACGCTAATAAGGCGTCTGTATTGCGCTTTTCCGATTCCCCATTCCCCATTCCCGATTCCCGTCCCGATGGCCACGCTCTACAAAGTCACCTTCCTCAACGCTGGCAAGATCTACGAACTGTACGCGCGCAAGATCGGCGCGGGCACGCTGTGGGGCTTCACCGAAATCAGCGAGTTGGTGTTCGAAGTGCACGATGGGTTGGTGGTCGATCCCACCGAGGAGCGGCTGCGCGACGAGTTCGGCAACACCCGCGTGCTGCATCTGCCGATGCAGAGCATCGTGCGGATCGAGGAAGTCGAGCGCAAAGGCCAGTCGGCGATCCGCGACGCGACGTCGGGCGAGCGCGTGGTCACGCCGTTTCCGCTGCCGGCCAAGCCGCCGCGCTGACGGCGGTTGCGGAAGAAGCGGTGGTGGGAGCGACTTCAGTCCCGATGCTTTTGTCCCAGAGCGCGGCGATCCGGCCGAACAGCATCGGGACTGAAGTCCCTCCCATAACCGCCTCTCCAGCAGCTCGAAAACGAAAACGCCCGGCCTGAGCCGGGCGTTTTCGTTGGCGCAGGCCGCGCGCTTACGGTTTGGCTTCGGGCGTCGCCGGCTTGGGGTCCGCGGGCTTGGCCGGCACGTTCGGCTTGGCCGGAGCCTTGGCCGGCGCATCCGTATTCGTCGGAGCCGACGGCTTGCCCGGTGCGTCCTTGGCCGCAGGCGCTGCCGGCTTGCCCGGTGCATCCGTGGCCGCAGGCGCCGCCGGCTTGGCCGGCGCATTCGCCTTGGCAGCAGGCGTCGCCGTCTTCGCCGCCGCGTTCGCGCTGGCCACGCTCCCGGGCTTCTTCAATTCCGCCAGCGCCGACGCGATCGGCCCGTCGCCTTCGAGCACCTCGCCGGCGTTGCTGCCCGGCTGGCCTTCCTCGTCGCCGTGCAGATGGCCCGGCAACGCGGCTTCGGTGTAGCTCGGCCGCTCGTCCTTGTCGTTCTTCGGCGCGCGCAAGGTCACATCGGGGACGATGCCGAGCGCCTGGATCGATTTGCCGCTGGGCGTGTAGTAGCGCGCGGTGGTGAGCTTGACCGAATCGCCGTTGTCCAGCGGCAGCACGGTCTGCACCGAGCCCTTGCCGAAGGTGCGGCTGCCGATCACGCGGCCGCGGCCGTTGTCGCGCAGCGCGCCGGCCAGCACTTCCGAAGCGCTGGCCGAACCGGCGTCGACCAGCACCATCAGCGGCGCGCCGTCGAGCATGTCGCCGGGCGTGGCGCTGAATTCGGCGTCGCTGATCGCGATGCGGCCGCGCGTGCTGACGATCTTGCCGCGTTCGAGCAGGTCGTCGGCGATCTGCACCGCCGAGGTCAGCAAGCCGCCCGGATTGCTGCGCAGGTCCAGCACCAGCCCGCGCAGCTTGCCGCCGGACTGGTCCTTGAGCTTGCGCAGATGGGTTTCGAAATCGGCCGCGGTGTCGGCCTGGAACTGGGCCAGGCGCAGATAGCCGTAGCCCGGCTCGAGCATGCGGCTCTTGACGCTGGCCACGCGGATGGTCTCGCGCGCGACGGTCACGTCGAACGGCTTGTCGCGGCCTTCGCGCACGATCGTCAGCACCACCTTGCTGCCGGCCGGGCCGCGCAGCGGACCGGAGCTGTCGCCTTCGTCGACCTTGAACGGCTTGCCGTCGATCGCGGTGATCAGGTCGCCGGCCTTGATCCCGGCGCGTGCGGCGGGCGTGTCGTCGATCGGCGAAATCACCCGCAGCGTGCCGTCGGGCTGGCGCTGCAGTTCCACGCCGATGCCTTCGTAGTTGCCGCGCGACTGTTCGTCGAAGTTCTCCGCGTCGGCCTTGTCGAAATAGACGCTGTGCGGATCGAGGTCGAACAGCAGGCCGCGGATCGCCGAATGCATCAGCTTGGCGTCGTCGACCGGCTCGACATACGCCTGCTTGACCGCGTTGTAGACCGCGACGTAGCGGCGGATCTCGTCGATCGGCACCTTGGCGTCGGCGCTGTCGTCCTTGCCGGCGGCCTTCTTGCCCTTGGCCGGCGCCTGCGCGGGCGGCGCGGCCTGGTCGTCGCCGTCGTCCTGGTCGTCGGCCGCGGGCGCGGCGGGGGACGCGGCCGGCGGCGCGGCTTGCGCGGGCGCCGCGGGCGGCTGGGCCAGCGCCGGCGCGGCGGCCAGCGCCAGGGCGAGCGGAAGCAGACTACGCAGGGGGTGACGCAGGGACATGCATGGCGCTCCGGAACGGATGGCGGTCAGACCACACGGGGAGGCCTGAGGTTCGGTCGATTATCTGCGCACGTTAAGCGGGGCGCTTGCAAGCTTTCGTTAAAACCCCGGCAGCGTCCCACTCCCGCCACGAAAGCCGCACCCCCGACTGTAGGAGCGGCGCAAGCCGCGACCGCGAATTGCGATCCGCGGCGCAACCCCGAAGCCGTCGCGTCCCTCAAGCCGCGAACCGCATCGCCTCAGCGCCGCAACCACACGCTCGGATTGACCGGCTGCCCACCCCGCCGCAACTCGAAATACAGCGCCGGCCGCCCATGCCCGCCGGAACTGCCGACGGTGGCGATCGCATCGCCCTTCTTGACCGTGGCGCCGGCGTCCTTGAGCAAGGCGTCGTTATTGGCGTAAAGACTCATATAGCCGTTGCCGTGGTCGACGATCAGCAGCAGGCCGTAACCGGTCATCCATTCCGAATAGACCACGGTGCCGTCGCCGACCGCCTTGACCGTGGCGCCGGCCGCCGCGCCGATCAGCAAGCCTTCGCTGCTGCGGCCGTCGGGCATGGTGCCGCCGAAGCCGGCCAGCAACGCGCCCGATACCGGCCAGCCGAGGCCGCCGACCTGCGGCGCCGGCGCGCTGGCCACGGCGACCGGCGGCTTGCGCACCGGCGCAGGCTTGCCCTTGGCCGCGGCCGTGGCGGCTTCGCGGGCTTCGCGCGCTTCGCGTTCGGCGCGCGCCTTGGCTGCGGCGCGGCGCTGCGCCTCGGCGCGCGCGGCGGCGGCGCGCAGCTTGGCCAGCAGTTGTTCCAGGCCCTTGGCGTCGCGGCCGAGCTCGCGCTCGCGGGTGCTGCGGTCTTCGTATTTTTCGTTGATCTGGGCGACCAGCGTGGCGCGGTCCTTGCGGTCTTTCTCGAGCTGGCCGAGCTGCGCGCGCTGCTGCTTGCGGGTGCTGTCGAGGCTGACCCGGCGCTCGACGATCTCGCGTTCGAGCGCATCGAGTTCGCGCAGCTGCGCGGTCAACGCGTCGATGCGGCGCGCGCGGTCGCGTTGCAGATAACCGTGATAGGTCAGGATGCGGCCGCTGTCGGCGACCCGGTCCTGCGACAGCAACGCCTTCAGCGGCGCGTCGTTGCCTTGCGCGTAGGCGGCGCGCAGGAGCTGTTCGAGTTCCTGCCGGCGCGCGCCGAGGGTTTTCTTCAGCGCGTCGCGCTTGTCCTGGGTCTGCTTGAGCGCGGCGTGCTCGCGGGCCAAACGCGTTTCGGTATCGCGCAAGGTGCGGTTGGAGCGGCCGACCTGTTCGTCGGCCGCGCGCAGCTTCTGCGCGGCGTCGCCGCGCTGGCCTTCCAGCTTGCGCCGTTCGGCCGCGACCGATTTGAGCTCGGTCTTGATTTTCTCGAGCTTGCGCTCGGTCTCGCGGCTGTTGCTCTGCGCCGCGGCGCGCGCCGGCGGCAAGGCCGGCGACAGCGCCGCCAGCAATACCAGACACCACGCGCACGCGGTCCGCATCAGCCCTCCAGCAGGCTGCGGCCGGTCATCTCCTGCGGCTGCGCCAGGCCGAGGAGATCCAGGATGGTCGGGGCGACATCCCGCAGCGCGCCGCCGGACCGCAGCGTCGCCTTGCGCGGGCCGAGATAGACCAGCGGCACCGGGCCAACCGTGTGCGCGGTGTGCGGCTGGCCGGTCGAGGCGTCGCGCATCATCTCCAGGTTGCCGTGGTCGGCGGTGATCAGCAGCGCGCCGTGCACGTCCTGCACCGCCGCGGCGATCGCGCCGATGGCCTTGTCCACGGCTTGCGCGGCCAGGATTGCAGCGTGCAGATCGCCGGTGTGGCCGACCATGTCGGGATTAGCGATGTTGCAGATCGCCACGTCGACCGCCTGCGCGCGGATGGTTTCGACCAGCTTCGCGGTCACTTCCGGGCAGCTCATTTCCGGTTGCAGGTCGTAGGTCGCGACCTTCGGGCTCGGCACCAGGATCCGGCTTTCGCCGGCATACGGTTCCTCGCGTCCGCCGCTGAAGAAGAAGGTGACGTGGGCGTACTTCTCGGTCTCGGCGATGCGCAACTGGGTCAGGCCGTTGGCCGCGAGCAGTTCGCCGAGGGTGTTGTGCAGATCGTCGGGGCCGAACGCGACCGGCGCCGGCAGCTTGGCGTCGTACTCGGTCAGGCAGACGAAACGCGAGAGCTTCGGCGTGCGCGCTTCGTAACCGTCGAAGTTCGGATCCACGAACGCGGCGGTGAGCTGGCGCGCGCGGTCGGCGCGGAAATTCATGAACACCACCGCGTCGCCGTCGGCCATCGGCCGGGCGTCGCCGATCACGGTCGGGGCGACGAACTCGTCGGTTTCGCCGCGCGCGTAGGCTGCGTCGAGGCCGGCCAGCGCGGTCGCCGCATGCTGATCGCTGCGCGCTTCGACGATCGCGTTCCAGGCGCGCAGTTGGCGGTCCCAGCGCTTGTCGCGGTCCATCGCGTAGTAGCGCCCGCCGATGCTGGCGATGTGCGCGTTGCCGGCCTTGTCGCAGGCCTGCTGCAAGCGCTCCAGGCTCGGCGCGGCCGACTTCGGCGGCATGTCGCGGCCGTCGAGGAAGGCGTGCACGGCGACCTTCGCCACGCCTTCGCGGCGGGCCAGCTCGATCATCGCGAAGAGATGCTGCTCGTGGCTGTGCACGCCGCCGGGCGAGAGCAGGCCCATCAGGTGCAGGGTCGCGCCGGCGCTCTTGGCCGCGGTGCAGGCGGCGCGCAGTTCCTGGTTGGCGAAGAAGCTGCCGTCCTCGATCGCCGCGTCGACCCGGGTCAGGTCCTGATAGACGATGCGGCCGGCGCCGAGGTTCATATGGCCGACCTCGGAATTGCCCATCTGCCCGTCGGGCAGGCCGACATGGCGGCCCTCGGTGTGGATCAGGGTATGCGCCTGGCTGGCCAGCAGGGCGCGCCAGTTCGGCAGGTCGGCCTGGGCCAGGGCGTTGTCGGCCGGATCGTCGCGGTGGCCCCAGCCGTCGAGGATCAACAGCACTACGGGCTTGGGGCGGGAAGTCGCAGACACGTGGGCATTCCTATGATTTAAGGGCGGGTATGACGTAAGGGCGGGTATGACTAAGGACCGGCGCCGCGGCCCGCGGATTGGGCGATTGTAGCGAAGCGGGCGATGAAGCCCCGGGGAACGGCGCCGCGAATGCGCACCGGGACGCCGGGGCGCCGCGCCGGCGCCGGCCGCGGAAGAATTTTTCGCCGCGGCGTAAACCGTCCGCACGGACGCCGCATCACAAGCCTTGCCACCCGAACAACGGAACCCGCCATGACCCGCACCCGCCTCACTCTCTGCCTGTCCGCGCTGATCGCCCTGTCCTCCGGCACGGCGTACGCCGACGACGATGTCAGCAAGGTCAACGGCAGCATCACCGTCGACGCCGGCCAGACCCGCGGCGACGTGGAAACCGTCAACGGCAGCATCCGAATCGGCGACAACGCCGCGGTCGACGGCGCGTCCACCGTCAACGGCAGCATCAGCGCAGGCAACGGCGCCCGCGCCAATCGCCTGGAAACGGTCAACGGCAGCATCCGCGTCGGCAGCAAGTTCACCGCCAGCGAAGGCCTGACCACGGTCAACGGCGGCATCTTCGTCGACCGCGGCGGCCGGTTGAAAGGCGACGTGGAGACCGTCAACGGCTCGATCGGCCTGGTCGCCACCGAGCTCAACGGCGGCATCGAGACGGTCAACGGCGACGTCACCGTCGGCATCGATTCGCACGTCACCGGCGGCATCAAGTACACCAAGCCGACCGGCAACTTCACCTTCCAGCGGCGCGATCCGATCGTGATCGTGGGCCCGAACGCGCGCGTCGACGGCCCGCTGGTGTTCGAGCGCTCGGTCAAGCTGTACGTGCACACCAGCGCCAAGACCGGCGCGGTGCGCGGCGCCACCGCCGTCGCCTTCAGCGGCGCGACCCCGCCGGCGCAGTAAACCGCCCTGCGCCCCCGCCCGGGCGCCCCTTCTCCTGGCCGTGAAGGGCGCCCTGCGCGGGGGCTTCGCCGCCGCGCCGGGCGTGCGCCGTCGGGCGCCGTTGGGCGAAGCGGCCGGATCGGAAAAGTCCGCGCGCCCGGTTCGGGGCCAATGCGGCGCAGGCCTGCACCTAGAATGGACCTCCCCCACGCCCTGGCCGCCGGCCGCTCTTGGAGGTTCCAAACCTTGTCCCGACCCAATCCGCTGTTCGCCGCGACCTCGCTGGTCGTCGCGACCCTCGCGCTGAGCGCCTGCAACAAACCCGCCGCCGACGGCGCTGCGCCGACGGCCGCCGCCCCGGCCGCGACCCCGGCTGCGAGCGCAGGCGAGCACGCCTTCGATGCGGCGATCAACGCCGCCGACTTCGCCCGGCACGTCAAAGTCCTGGCCTCCGACGAGTTCGAGGGCCGCGCCCCCGGCAGCGCCGGCGAGGACAAAACCGTCCAGTACCTGGAAGCGCAGTTCAAGCGCCTGGGCCTGAAGCCGGGCAACGGCGACAGCTATTTCCAGACCGTTCCGATGGTGGAAACCACCGCCGACGAAACCACGGTGCTCAAGCTCGACGTCAAGGGACAGGCGCGCGAGCTCAAGTTCGGCACCGACATGGTCGTGGGCACCCGCACCGGCCAGCCGGAAGTGAAGATCGACGCCAGCGACCTGGTCTTCGTCGGCTACGGCGTCAACGCGCCGGAGCAGCAGTGGAACGATTACGCCGGCGTCGACGTCAAGGGCAAGACGGTGGTGATGTTCGTCAACGACCCGGGCTTCCACGGCCAGGACGCGACCTTGTTCGAAGGCAAGCGGATGACCTACTACGGCCGCTGGACCTACAAGTTCGAAGAGGCCGCCCGCCAGGGCGCCAAGGCCGCGCTGATCGTGCACGACGACGCCGGCGCGTCCTATGGCTGGGACGTGGTCAAGAACTCCTGGTCCGGCGCGCAGTTCGACCTGCCGGCCAAGGACGATCCGGAACCGCGCCTGCCGGTGCAGGGCTGGATCACCGCCGACACCGCACGCAAGCTGTTCGCCGACCTCGGCCAGAACCTCGACCAGCTCTACCAGGCCGCCGGCAAGCGCGGCTTCAAGGCGGTTGCGCTGCAGGCCAAGGCCTCGGTCGACCTCAAGAGCAAGATCAGCGAGAAGTCCTCGCGCAACGTGATCGCGCGGCTCGACGGCGCCAAGCGTCCGGACGAGGCCATCGTGTACATGGCGCACTGGGACCACCTCGGCCACCACAGCGAGGAAGGCGGCCACGAAGGCCACGCGGCGGCGCCGAAGGGCGAAGGCCACGACACCATCTACAACGGCGCGGTCGACAACGCCTCCGGCGTGGCCGGCATCCTCGAAATCGCCGAGGCCTTCAGCAAGCAGACGCCGCCGCCGGACCGCTCGCTGCTGTTCCTGGCGGTGACCCTGGAAGAGTCGGGGCTGCTCGGTTCCAAGTACTACGTCGCCCATCCGACCGTGCCGCTGAACAAGACCGTCGCGGTCATCAATCTCGACGCCATGCCGATCATCGGCAAGTCGCGCGACATGACCGTGGTCGGCTACGGCAGCTCGGAGCTGGAGGACATCCTCAAGACCGTCGCCGACAGCCAAGGCCGCGTGCTGCACGCCGAAGGCACGCCGCAGGACGGCTTCTACTTCCGCTCCGACCACTTCAACTTCGCCAAGGCCGGCGTGCCGGCGCTGTACGCCAAGGGCGGCGACGACCTGCTCGACGGCGGCGTGGAAGCCGGACAGAAGGCGCAGGTCGACTACCGCGACAACCGTTACCACAAGCCGGCCGATCAGTTCGATCCGAACTGGAAGCTCGACGGCGTGGTCGAGGACCTCGACGCGCTGTACGGCGTCGGCAAGACCCTGGCCGGTAACGAGCAGTGGCCGAACTGGTACGAAGGCAACGCCTTCCGCGCCGCGCACGACAAGCTGATGGCGCCGGCCAAGCAGTAAGCGGCCCGGCCGCCGCGGGCGGGCGACGCGGACCCGCCGGTCCGGCCGCCCGCGCCCGCAAAGCGATCCGACGACGGCGCCCCTGGGCGCCGTCGTTTTTTCCGCTAGGCTGAGCGCACCGCAGCTCGCGGTTGGTCTACGCCCCGAAGGAGCGCCATGCCGATGACCGTTGCCTATTGGTGCCTGCTGATCGCGGCGCTGTTGCCGTATCTGTGGACCGCGGCGGCCAAGGCCACCGGCAAGCGTTACGACAACCGCGATCCGCGCGGCTGGCAGGCGCGTCAGGACGATCCGCGTTCCAAGGCCGCCAACGCCGCCCACCTCAACGCCTTCGAAGCCTTCCCGGCGTTCGCCGCGGGCGTGCTCGGCGCGCAGATGGCCGGCGTCGACACGAACTGGATCGCGATCCTGTCGATCGTGTTCGTGGTCTGCCGCGTGCTGCACGGCGTGTTCTACATCGCGGGCAAGGCGCTGCTGCGCAGCCTGGTGTGGGCGGTCGGTTTCCTGTGCGTGATCGCCCTGCTGACGCTCGCGGCGCTGGCCGCGGTCTGAGCCGATTGCGATGCGCGAGGCGGGCCGGTCATGAGCGAGACGCCAGCTGAGATCTACCGGGTCGCCGGCGGCGATACCGTCGTGCGGATCGACGACGGTCAATCGGTCCAGCCGAAACTGCGCGGTTGCGACCTCGATCCCGTCGAGCTCAACGAGCACGAGGCCGAGGCCGAGGCGCTCACCGAGACGCTGACGCTGCTGGCGCAGCGATTGCGGCCCTCATGACGCGGAGCCGCGAACGCACCGATCCGGACACGCGAGCGCACTGAGCCGCTGAGTCGAGTTCGAACGTACTTCCTCACCCCCTTCCCCGAGCACCGCATGTCCGCGCCCCCGACTTTCGATCACGATGAGTTCGCGCACTCCCTGCGCGAACAAGGCTTCCGCTTCGTCGATGGCGGCGAGATGCGAACGCATCTGCTCGGACACGGCTCGCTGCAGGACTGGAACGCCTTCGCCGACAGTTGGAACGACCTCGCGCCGGACGTCTATCTGGCCCAGGTCGGGCGCCATCGCCGCCGCCGCCATGCGGTGTTCCAGGCGCGGCGCGAAGGCGAGATCGTGCGCCGGCCGCACCAGCCGCACTACCAAAGCTTGAATTACAACGCGCTGCAGGGCGACATCGAGCGTTGGTTCGAACCGGTCCGCGACGACATCGCCGCGGGCGAGAGCCTGCGCACCGTGCTGGCGTTCTGCCGCGACTTCTTCTCCGCGCTGGCGCCGCAGACCGCGGCCTGGCACATCGAACTGCATCAGTTCCGCATCGAAGCCGGCCCCGACCGCGAGGGCCAGCCGACGCCCGAAGGCGTGCACCGCGACGGCGTCGACTACGTGCTGGTGCTGCTCATCGACCGCCACAACATCGTCAGCGGCACCACCACCATCCACGACCGCGACGGCAGTCTGCTCGGCAGCTTCACCCTGACCGCGCTGCTGGACGCGGCGTTGGTCGACGATGCCCGGGTGTTCCATGGCGTGACCGCGGTGACGCCGCAAGATCTCTCGCGCGAAGCGCATCGCGATGTGCTGGTCGTGACGTTCAAGGCTCGGGCCTGAACGCACGGGCAGAACCTCGCTCGAAGCGAGCGGCGCGCACCGCAGTCGGAAAGTGCGTCGCGGTGTACGGGTGATGACGTTCCGGGCACGTGCCCGAGCGCGCGGGCCAAACCGCGTTCGGATCGGGCGGCATGCGCCGGGCGGGCTCCCGCCCGGCGCTCCCGGTGCAATCAGAAGTTGATATTGTTGTCGGTCACCACGCTGCCGCTGGCCGTGTTGGCGATGAAGTCGGTCCGGGTATCGGCGATGTTGTTCGCCAGCAACACCCGATTCGAACTGCCGCTGACTTCGGCGAAGTACGGCGTCGCCGCGCTCGGCGTCGAGCGGCAGCGGCTGATCGCCACGTTGCTCGCGTTGTAGACCGAAACGCAGGAATCCGCGGCGATCTGGCCGAAGAAATCGCAATCCAGAATCGACGTGTTGTCGAACTGGGTCAGCACGATCGGGCGGTACTGCGCGGTCATGATCTCGTTGATCTTGGCCCCGCGCACCGACACCGCCTTGACGGTCGCTGCGCCGAAACGTTCGAACAGCATCGCGTTGCCGTTGAAGCCGACGACGTAGGGATCGTTGATGAAGACCTGGAACAGGTCGGCGTTGTTGTCCAGCGCGATCCACAGGGCATGGGCGCCGACCGGGTTGCTGTTGCCCTCCCACTGCATCGAGTTGAACCAGATATCGCCGATGCGGCCCTTGCGGTGCGCGTACAGCAGCGTGCCCGGGCCGTAGACCACCGAGCCATAAAAGCGCACGCCGCGGATTTCGCTGCTAACGCCGGTGGCGGCGGACTCGATCCTGATCGGCGGGTTCGCGGCCGTTCCGCCGAACTGGCAGTTGTTGAAATCCAGATCGCCGATGAACGATCCGTCCTCGCTAGCGACAATCTCCAGGCCGCCGTCGTTGACCACGACGCGGTCGAAATTGACCATCCGGGTCAGCGCGCCGGCGAGCTTGATCGTCGGCGCGTTGAAGCCGAGCGCGAACACATCGCGCAGCTGGCATTTCTGGAAACCGGCGAACTTCCTGCCGACCTCGCCGATCTTGATCGCGCAACGGCCGGCCAGGCTGCTTTCGTTGGCGAAGTAGCCGTTGAAGCGCAGATTGTCGATCTGGAAGTAACCGACCTCCAGGCCAGGCACGCCGCCGACCGGGCACTGCGGCGCCAGGTGCAGCGCCGGTCCGGCGACGTTGGCCATGATTTCGCAGTTGTTGCCCTTGAGCAGGAAGCGACGAGCCGGATCGCCGACGGCGGCCGCGGCGAGCTTGACCACCACGGTGGCGTCGACGCGGATGCGGCGCCCGGCCGGCAGCGCCAGCGCGATCGCGCGGTCGTTGGCGTAATCCACCGCGGCCTGCAGCGCCGCGGCCGAGTCCGCATGCTCGTTGGCCGCGAGCCCGAACACGTCGGCGTGGATCTCGTTCACCGGTCCCGGCAGCGGATGCACATACGCTCGGGCCGAACCGATCTTGACTCGGCCAGGACCATAGAACTTGCCCAGCGTCGGCGCGGCGGTCACCGCGTAGTCGCCGGTCGGCACATAGATCTGGCCCACCGCTGCGGCCGCCTGCGCGAACGCGCCCGAGTCGTCGGCGAGCCCGTCGCCGACCGCACCGAAGTCCTTGATACTCAAGCCTTCACGTAGCTTGCCCTGGACCGAGCGCGTGGTCGCGCCGCCCTCGACGGGCGAGTAACTCACGTCCCGGGCATCGACCAGCGAACTCTGCTGGGCCACCGAGGCCCCGCTGGTCAACGCCGCCGTCGCTGCGGCCGCGGTCATCGCCAGCGGTACGCCTATGAATTTTCTTCTTTCCATTCGAACACCCCGTCCTTTTCGTATTTCCGCGTGGAACTGCCCACGCTAGGGAATTGTCGAGGTTCGGAGTTTCTTGCACAGAGAAAGAGGCGTAGATATTACGCGGGCTGGGATAGGGCCGTGTTGTCGGCGCCGGATCCAATGCGCGACGCCGCGTCGATTAATCGTGCAGAGTCGGCGCAAGCCCGTTAATCGGCGGCGCCTGTCCGGCCATTCCGTGGGTTTTAGTATCGCGCAAAGAAGAAGGCCGGATCCTTTGGGATCCGGCCTTCTGGGGTAAAGCCCCTGGCGATGACCTACTCTTGCATGGCTTAAGCCACACTACCATCGGCGCATATGCGTTTCACTTCCGAGTTCGGG